>Ga0265314_10000001_pt1 | contig 3792860 bp, 3217 predicted proteins | sample 4126metaG_FD_203106 | JGI IMG/M metagenome (GOLD analysis project Ga0265314, IMG submission 203106) | Rhizosphere microbial communities from Carex aquatilis grown in University of Washington, Seatle, WA, United States - 4-1-26 metaG | ecosystem: Host-associated > Plants > Roots >... | reverse complement strand
CAGCCGAACCGCTTCACGCTTGAACTCTTCTGCGTGCTTCTTTCGCTTCCGTTTGCCGTTCGCTTCCATGAACTATCCCCGAGGATACCCTCCTCGCCGGGTGTCCTGAAAATCCGGGGAAGCTCACGTTTCAGTATTGGACTGAATCGCGCACCCCGTCATACCCATCAATGTGCAACAAAGCACTGCCACCCGCGAAATTTCATTGTTCATGCGCCTCTCCCTGCTGAGTCGTATGGTACTCTTTCGAGTACCAATTCAGCGGGGACAGGATAGGTGGCTCCGCTAGCGAAGACAATCTCTTATTAGTGCGTCAACATTGGATCTCATAGTGCCGAGGAACGTCGAGTCGTGTACTGGAAGGCAACCAATCGTTCGACCTTGCGCGGAAAAATAGTGCGATTCAGGAACCTTCGCGTGCCGGCTCGACCGGCACCTCCGCGATGACCGGCTCACCGCCCGTTTCCCGCACGCTGCGATAGCCGAGACCGTGGTCGGTGCTCTCGGGCTGCCATGCGAGCGGCGCCTTCTTCGGGACGGAGCCTGGAGCGGGGAGCGGAAAGACGAGCGAACGCGCGGCGTGATGGCGCACGCGCGCGGTCACGTCGTGGTGCTCTTGGTGGATGTGCCCGTAGAAGACGGTCGCGTCATTGAAGCGCGAGACGAGGTCGATGACCTTGCCGCCGTCTTGCGTCGCCCAATCCCAGCTCGGAAAAAGATCGAAGAGCGGCCGATGCGCGAGCACGACGAGAGGCGTCTCGGCGGAGAGCGGCGCGAGATCGCGCGCGAGCCAATCGAGCTGTGCCTCGCCGACGGTGTTTCCCGCCGAGACGTTGTCGAGGCGCACGAAATGAACGCCGCCGTGCTCGAAGGAACCGTGCGTCTCGCCGAACGCTTCGCGGAACGCCGCGCCCTGGTCGGGACCGGCGTCGTGCTCGCCCGGCAAGTAGTAACGCGTCTTCACCTTGAGGTCGGCGACGATGCGTGAAAATTCGCGCATGCGGCGGCGGCGCTCGACGCCGTCTTCGGTCGTGTGCGTGAGGTCGCCCGTGAAGACGACGAAGTCCGGCTCGAGCGGCGAGGCGTTGATGGCCGCGACGGCGTCCTTCAGCGTGTGGGACGCTTCCGGATTGTTCGGGCCCTCGTAGCCGAAGTGCGTGTCGGTGAGCTGAAGGAACAAGAAATCCGGGCGCGCGCGCGGGGTCGGCGACGGGGTCGGCGGCGTACCTGCCGCTGCGACGGGGGCCGGCGTCGAGCTCGCGCAGCCGACGAGCGCCGAGGCGGATACGAGGCCGCCCACCGCGAGCAGGCGCATGAGCTCGCGCCGATCCAGGCTGGCAAGTTGCTCGGTCGTGGTCTTACGGGGGTTTTGCATACCCGTAAAAACGCGGCTCGGGAAAATCGGTTCCGTCCCCGAACCCGGGAACCGGCGGGCGGGTAGCTGCGTTTTCCAGAGAGAGCCCCGTGAAGCCACAACTCGCACCGCGCCGGGACCCCACCGCACCGCTGTCGTCTTCGAGGGCGAGCTGGTATGCGATCCGGGTGGTGCCCGACGGGACGCGTGAGCCGCCGAACTTCTCGGCGCAGCTCTTGGCCGAGGTCGACGCCTTGTACAACTTCGCGTCCCGCCTCACGCGCAACGGAAGCGAGGCCGAGGATCTCGTGCAGGACACGTTCGCGCGGGCGATGGCGGCGCGCGCGCAGTTTCGCCCGGGGTCGAACCTCAAGGCCTGGCTGTTTCGCATCCTGCGTAACGCGTACATCGACGGCCGCCGCCGCGCGCGCCACGGTTTCGAAGTGGCCGCGCGCGACGAGGAGGACACGGTCGAGGTTCATACCGATCTCTTGCGCGGCGATCTCGAGCTCGAGCGCTTGCGACGCGTCGTCGCCGAGGACATCGAGGCCGCGCTCGCGAAGCTCGGCGACGAGGCGCGCACGGTCGTGCTGCTCGACCTCGAGGGGTTCAGCGAGGCCGAGATCGGCGAAGTGATGGGCACGCCGCCCGGAACCGTGAAGTCGCGCCTCTCGCGCGCTCGCGCCCGGCTGCGCCGGCTGCTCGTGGAGTACCAGCGATGACCGAACCGGAACGCGGCCTCGAAGCGGCGGAGCGCGAGCTCGATCGCGCGCTGTCGCGGCTCGAAAAGCGCAAGGCGCCCGAGCAGTTGAAGGCGCGGCTCGGGGCCGCACTGGAAGCGGCACCCGTGCCGGCTGCGGCGCCACCTCCGCGTGCTCCGTCACGGCGCGCGGCGCTGCTGTCGGTCTCGCTCGCGGCCGCGGTCGTGCTGGCGGGCGGCATGGGCGTCGGCTGGTTCCGCGCCGTTCACGACTCGGACGCGCTCGTCGCCGAAGCCGTGAACGATCACTTGCGCGTGCTCTACGCCGAGCGCCCGCTCGAGGTGGAGAGCAGTGACCGCCACCAGGTAAAGCCGTGGTTCGAGGGCAAGCTCGACTTCGCGCCGGTGGTCGCGTTCGCCGGTGACGACGAGTTCGCGCTCACGGGCGGCGCCGTCGCGTACTTCATGGATCGCAAAGCCGCCGCCTTCGTCTTCAAGCGGCGGCTCCACGTGATGACGCTGTTCGTCTTTCGCGCCGAGGGGTTGCCCTGGCCGCGCGGCTCGAATCAGACCATCGGCAAAAAGAGCGCGTCGTTCGCGAGCTCGCGCGGCTTCGGCACGCTGCTCTACCGCGAAGGCGACCTCGGTTACGCGCTCGTCTCCGACGCCGACACGCCGACGCTCCTGCGCCTCGGGACGAAGCTCGTCGAGGCGCACTGAACGGCGGCGTGCGTGCGGCCGGGACTCGGCCGCGCGCCGCTCACACGTACCTTTGGACGAAAGCGAGCGCCGTGTCGGCCACTTCGCGCCAGCCGCTGTCGATCGTGAGGGCGTGGCCACGGTTTTTCAGCTCGATGATCTCGGTCACGCCGCCGTTTTCGCTCTGTTGTTTGTAAGAGGCGTTCGCGATCGCCCACGGTACGGTGTGATCTTTCTCGCCCGAAATGACGAGAAGCGGGCCGCGTTCCGGGTTTTTCGTGTCCACCTTCGCTTCGGTCCACGGGTTCAGGTTCGCGGTGGCCGCTTGGAAGAGCGGCTTGCCGGCGGCGGGTACGGCGTACTTCTCGTAGAGCTCCTTCGCTTCTTCTTCGCTCACTGCGTTGGCGAACGCGAAGCGAAACTGGTCGTAGGTGAGGGGTACGGCGCGGTTTCTGTTTGCCGGATTGCCGAGCACGGGCCACGCCGACTTGAGCGCCGAGAACGGCAGCGGCAACACGCCGCGGAACGGCGCCGGATCGATCGCGACCGTCGCGGCCGAGCGCCCGCGGCCCGCGAGGATCTGCACCATGAGTCCGCCGAACGAGTGTCCGACGAGGACGGGACGCTGCGTCAGCTTGCGTAGGATGGAATCGAAATGGTCCGCGATTTGGCCGACCGTCTTGTTGGCGAAGACCTCGGGGTGGGCCTTCGCTTGATCGATCGTCTCGGGATCGTCGGGCCAGCCCGGCGTGAGCGCGACGTAGCCGGCCTCTTCGAAGCGTTGGGCCCAGCGCTCCCAACTGCTCGGCAGGAGCCAGAGGCCGTGAACGAACACGACGGGACGCTTGCCCGTCGTGTTCGCCCGCTCGACCTCGTTCGCCTCGTGTTCCGTAATCGTCTTAGCCGTTGACCTCGACATCGTGGACACTCCTTTGCGACCAGACGCAGACCGTACGTAGGAGTATCGGCTCGCACGAGGACGAGCGGGAGTGACATTTTGCCTCGCCGCTGCGCGGAGGCTTCGAGTCGAAGCTCAGCCGCCGATGCCGAGCGAGTCGAGGTACGCATTGTACTCGTCGACCTGATCGTTTCGCACGACGTCGATGCCGGTGTTGAAGCTGTGCTCGTCGACCATCTCCGGCGCGAGGATGTCGCGCGTCTTGTCCACGCCGAGCACCTTCATCGAGTAGAGCACGTACGGCAGCATGTAGCCGAAGTAGTACTGGCGCTGCGCGTGCGTCGCCTTGATGAGGCCCGACTGCATGTCGGTCACCGTCTCGGGCTCGAAATCGAAGCCGACGATCGTCACGTCGTCGCCCGTGAGCCCCGCGGCCGTGACCGAGCGCGCGCAGCGGTAGGTCGGCGAGAACATGCTCAGCATGCCGACGACCGGTGGATCGGCCGTCGTGATTGCGTCGGTCATGAAATCGACGTCCGCTTGCTCGCCGTCCGTCGTCCACGTCGTTTGGCGCACGATGACGTTGTAGCCGGCGGCCGTGAGCACGTCCGTCGCACCCTGCGTGCGGTTGTAGCCGTCCGGCCAGGTGGGTTGGTCGGCGTGCCCGAGCACGACCACGCTGCCCATTTTTCCGTCGAGCATGCCGGTGAGGGTTTCCGCGGAGGTATGGCCGGCTTCGTAGTTGATCGTCCCGATGTAGAGCTGGCGTTCCGAGTCCGGCAGGTCGCTGTCGATCGTGACGACCGGCACGCCCGCGTCGGCGAAGTTGTTGATCTCGGGGGTGAGGACGTCGGCGAGCGGCGCGAGACCGAGGCCGTCGTAGCCGGCGCCTTCACGCTCCTGCAGGAGCGCCACCTGTTCGGCGCGCTGCTCTTCCTCGGTGCTCTCGGTCGGCGCCAGCACGACGCCCGACACCCCGAGCTCGCCGAAGGCGCGGTTCGCGCCGATCTTCACCGACTCCCAATAGTTCGACGTGTCCTTCAAGACCACGCCGAGCTGCAGCTGCTTCGAGCTCGTCTTCTGGATCTCGCTGACGAGCGTGTTCACCGTGTCTTCGAGCTCGACCGGCTTGAATTCACTTTCGGGGATCGCGACGCGCGTGACGTTTTTCTTGGGGGCGGCGTTGTCGTCGGACCCGCACGCCACGAGAGCGCACGCGAGACTCGCGAGGTGAATGCATCGGCTGAGCTTGAGAGACATGGTGTGATGAGTTGCCTTTCTGGGCGTGTGCGCTCGCGCGCTCGTCAAAATGTTTGCGGACAAACGGCCCGGAACGTGCCGTTTTCGACGAAGCCGTCATTGGCGATCGTCCAGGTATCGAAGACCGTGTGCTGTGCGGCCCCGTACACGTCGAAGTCGTATTCGGCGGCGGCGCCCACGTAGCGAACGTCCGAGCCGAGCCGAATCTCCGTGAGCGGGCCGCGGAGGTCGTTCCAGCGCACCGGGTCGGCATTCGCGTTTCCGAGCTCGCGGATGTCGGTTTGGAGCTCGTGCGTCGTCGGCAGCTTGCCCTCCTCGCTCACGCCCTTGCTCAGCCCGAGCGCGAGCAGCACGAGCGCGTCGTAATAGAAGCTCGCTTCGGGAAACGGGCGATCGCCCTGCCAGTAGGCGGCAAAATGCGAGCTGAATTCACTCGCGTTCGCGTGAATGCACGTAAGCTGGTCGGTTTCGCTCGGAGCGCATTCGCTCGGGAGGCTCGCCGAGGGCGACAGGCCCAGCGTGCCGTTCAACGTGCCGAACGGGATGTTCTCGAGGAACACGTCGGCGTGGAGCAGCGGGCTCAGGTACCAGGCGCCTTGCCGGCCGGCGACCGTCCACTCCGTCGTGATGGTCGACGCGGATTCGGGCGGCGCCATCAGCAGCGTGAGATCGGCGCCGAAGGAAAACGCCCGCTTGATCTCGGCTGCGTACGAGTTGTCGCCTTGCGGTGCCGTGACGTTCGGCAGTGATTTGCCGCCGAGGCTGCCGAAGTGGCTCGTGAAGTCGCTCGCGAGCGACGTGTTGTAGTCGTCGAGGGTCACGAGCGCGTTCACGGTGCGCGCCCCTTCGGCGACGACTTGCTTGCCCATCGCGCAGCCGAGCGCGTTCGTCGAGGGCGCGAGTCGGATCCACCCGCCCTGGCCGCCCGCGCGCTCGATCGACGGCGCCGCGTAGCCGGGCAGGATGTCGAGGACGTCGAGCCCTTTTACGTCGGGGACGATGTCGTTGGCGAGCTCGGTCTCTTCCGGGCCGATGAGGTATTGGACCCGATCCTCGTAGATGAGCTCGAGCAGCTGCTCGAGGCCGCGATCGGACCCGGAGTTGCTGTCGCGCGTGACCAGGTGCAGTTTTTGGCCGCCGACGCCCCCTGCGTCGTTCACGTCCTGGACGGCGAGCAGCAGCGCTTGCTCGAGGTTGCGGCCGAGCGCGGCTTCGTTGCCCGTGAAGGGAAGAATCGCGCCCACGGCGATGCCGTCGGTGTCGCTCGGTGCCGAGGGAGCACATGCGCCCACGACGAGCGCACACAGGCCGATCGCCGCCTTGACCCTGACGCGAGACTGCACGCTCCTTCGTACGGTTCGAGCGCGCTTCCACTTAAGTCCGAGCGCCGTCGTGAGCCCGCCGCCGGCTGCGAGTCCGACTCGCACTCACTCAATACGAGTGTTCGATTTCGAAGAAAATCTGCGCGGGTGCGAGCGGGTATTCGAAGCCGGCAAAGCCCGGATCCGGGCCGCGCGCGAGCAGGAGATTGCGGGAGCGCAGCGCGAAGCGCGCCTCGTGGCCGGGCGCCAGGTAGATGGCGCGCGTGGAGAGCGAAACGTCGAGCATGAAGTACGCAGGCAGAGTGAAGGGGGCGCCGGCTTCCACGATGCTCGTGTCGGCGGCGCGGCGTGGTCCCACCCACATGCCCTCCGCGCCGAGCTGGAGCGGCACCCGCGGTAGTGACGGCACCGCGAAGGTCACACCGCCACGCCCGATCCACGGCGGATAGGCGACGTTCTTGGTGCCGACCAGGTTGGCGACGTAGCCCGCTTGGCCGAGGTCGCGCTCGGACGCGACGACGTCGATCGCGGCATACACCGTGTAATCGTCGTAATGCGAGAGATCGGCGCGGGTCTCCCAGGACAGTGTGCGCTGGCTCGCCAGGTTGCGGGCCGTCTGATTGCTGCCCTGCGGTGTGAACTCGGCCTGGTGCAAGAGCCAGTTGTAGGAGACAGCCGACGTCACGCCGAAGAACCGATGCGGCTTGAACGACATCTGGTATTCGAGCGTGCGAATGAGCTGCGGCTTCAGGTTCGGATTGCCGATCACGTCGCCCAGGCGCAGCGGGACGGCGTGGAGCAGGTACGGCGACGGCGCCTTGAAAGCGGTGCCGTAGAGCAACTTCGCGACGATGCTGCGCGACCAGCGCGAGATCACGCCGACGCGGCCCGTGAGCTGGTCTCCGTATTCGCTGTGACGGTCGTAGCGGATACCGCCGTTCAGCTTCAGCCACGGATCGAAGAGCTTGTAGCCGGCGTTCGCGTACGCGCCGACGTCGACGAGATTCAACGCGGGCGGATCGGGTCGTGTTTGCGGGACGGGCTGGCCGGTCGCAAGCTCGATGCGTTCCGGGTTGCCGAGATTTTCGCGGTCGTAGACGGTTTCGACGCCGGCGACGACGCTCGCGCCCGCGAACGGCGTGAGGCGTCCCTCGACGTTGCCGTCGACCCCGCGATACGACGAGTGCCGTTCTACGTAGTAGAGGTCGCTCGCGACGTCGACGCGGTCGGGCGGCAGAATACCGCCTTGGAAGTACGTGCTCGATACCGCGATGTCGAGCGCGCTCGAAGCGTGCACGAGCGCGTCGAAATTCAGCCGGAATTGACCGAGCGAAACGGTCGTGCCGTCGAAGCTGGCGTTCGGCCCCGAGTCATTCGTGAGCTGAGCCCAACTCGCGAAGTCGCCGCCGCGCTTGATGCCGGACGCGTAGGCGCTCACCGCGAGGTCCGCCGTGCCGGGTATCCGGTAGCCGACGCGACCCTGCAAGACGAGCGAGCGTCGTTGTAGGTTCACGGCGGTGCGCCGATTGCCGATGTCGTCCGGGACGACCGGAGCCGGCGACTGGCTCGGAAGGGACTGGCCCGAGCGGTCGGTCGCTTCCCCCGCTGCGCCGAGCATCAGATCGAAGCGGCCAAGGCGCGCACCGCCGACGGCGTCGAAGGTGCCGCCCGGGTTCGTCTCGGTGAGGCCGAGCGTCACCTTGCCGCGAAAGTGCGGCACGTCCTCCGGCTTCAGCGTGATGATGTTGACCACGCCGAGAAAGGCGTCCGCGCCGTAGAGCGCCGACACGGGGCCGCGGATGATCTCGATCTGTGCGACCGACTCGAGGGGCACGAGCTCCGTTCCGAGCCAGTTGCCCGACGTCGTGCGATAGGCGACCGAGCGGCCGTCGATCATCACCTTGATCACGCCGCTCTCCGCGCCGAGGCCTCCGGTCATGCCGCGCACCCCCGCGTTCGGCAGGATGCCGTCGTCGGTGAGGTAGAAGCCTACGGTGTGGTTCAGCACCTCGGCGACCGTCTGGTAGCCCCAGCGCTGAATGTCGGCGCGTGTCACCACGGTGATGACCGCCGGCGCCTCTTCGAGGCTCTCCGACGTCTTGGTCGCGGTCGACACTTCGACGTTGAGGAGCTTCACGAGATCGAGATCCTCGACGCCTTCGGCCGGCTTAGGCTCTGCGGCTCGACCCCGGTGGGCATACACGAGCACCGCGAGCGCCGCACCGAGGACTGCGCTCCACCGCCCGCGCCAGACTCTCGACGCTTTCATCCGTAGTCAACTACGGTCAGGCGAGGGAGAACTTCATGCCTTATGGCGGAAGAAGTTCTGCCGTTCGTAGGTAAGCGGCATCCGCGACCTTTGCGTCGCCTGCCTCTGCGCACCCTCACGCATCACCGGCGCCATTCATGAGCACACCTCGACGCACTCGCGCGCCCCTCCGAGCTCTCGCGGCGATCGCCGCGGCAGGACTCGTCAGTCGCGTGGCCGAAGCGCGCTCACTCAAGCTGCTCGTCTTCCTGCATGTCGCGCTCAAACAACGCGCGTTCGAGAGCGAACTCCAGGCCGCTTTGCCGGGCCTCGAAGTGCGCGCCGTGGGCCGCCTCGGGGACTTCGAGCGCGGACTCGAGGACGGCCAAGACGCGGTGATGAGCCTGCCGCCGCTGCTCGCGTCGCACGGACTCGTACCCAGGCTCCAAGGTATGCGCGCGAGCGCGCCGGACGAGCGCTACTCGCTGGTCGGCGCCGGCGTCGCTCCCGATCCGGCCCGCGTCGCCGCCGTGGGGGCGCTCGACCTCCTCGGTCATGACGGAACGAACGCGTTCGTCTGGGACCTCCTCGGTGCACGGCCGAAAATCGAGCGCGTTACGAAATTCGAGGATCTCTTGCCACTACTCCAAATGCAGAAAGTGGACGGCATTCTCCTGCCCGCCCGCCTCGTTCCCGAATTGCAGACCGCAAGTCGCCTCCCGCTCGCCGGCCGCGAGCTGCAAAAGCTCGTGAAGTTGCCGGCCGTGGCGAGCGTCGGTGGTGGCGGCGCCGACGCGCTCGCGCAGATCGCGCGCATGCCCGCCAAGGTTTCGCAGACGCTCGGAGTGGACGTATGGCGCTGAGCCGGCGAGCCTTCCTGACGGCGGTGCCGCTGGTTGCGGGCGCGTTCGCTTGTTCTTCGCAGGTTCGCACGCAAGCGCGCTCTGCAGCCGGTCGGTCGCTCGACCACGCTGTCGTCGCCGGCAAGCCGACCGTGCTCGTGTGCATGCCCGACACGAAGCAGACGCGCGAGGTCTTGGCGGGCCTCAAGGACGAGCTTGCCGGTCACTTTTCGGTCGTAGCCGTCGAGGTACAGGGTGAGGACGCCGCAGCCGGCCTCGCACGCGCGATGGCCGAGCAGAAGCCGGCGTGCGTCGTGCTCATGAACAACCCGACCGTGCTCGCGTACGCCCGCTACCAAACGCTGTCGCGTCTCGAGAACTTTCCGCCCGCGATCGTGGTGATGACGTCGTTCCTCGATCGGCGCCCGGCGGCGCTCGCGGACGCGACGGGCATCAGCTACGAAGTCCCGCTCATCACGGTCGTTACGAACCTGCGCAAGCTGATGTCGTCGCCGGTCGAGCGCGTCGGCGTGATACGGCGCCTGCCGCTGCACGCGTTCGTGTCACGCCAGGCCGAGCTGGCTCGGCGCGAACAAATCAGCGTCGTCGAGCAACCCGTGAGCCTCGAGCCGAACGCGGCGGAGCTCAAGTACGCGCTGCGCGAGCTCAAGCAACGCTGCGACGCGATCTGGATCTTGAACGACGACCGCTTGCTCTCCGATCGCCTGATCGAAAACGGCTGGCTGCCCGGGCTCAACGAGCGTCCGTACCGACCTGCCATCGTGGGCGTGGCCTCGCTCGTTTCACCGGCGCAGTCCTTCGGCACCTTTGCCGTGCTGCCCGATCACACCGCGCTCGGCGTGCAGACGGCGAACCGCATCTTCGATCTTGCCGACGAGGGCTTTCGGCTGGGCGCCGGGGACGACGTGGACCTGCCGCTCTCCACCACCACGACCATCGATCTGGTGCAGGCGCGCGAGCGCTTCGCCCTGCGGCACGACGCGCTCGAGCAGGTCGACCACATCCTCGAATGACCATGGAGCCACCCGCGAAAGACGCGCCGAGCCGGCGTAGCAAGCAGAGTCTGCACAAGAAGTTCGTTCGAACGCTCTTGCTCGTCGCAGGCATCATCGGTCTCTCGACGCTCGTCACGGTCGGCGTGATGAGCGCGCAGGCGTCGGCGGAGCACCTGCGGGCCGTGCAGCAATACATCGAGGAAGGCATCGCGAGCAAAGGCAACGTGCTCGCCCGCAATCACGCGCTCGCCCTCCGCGGGCTCTCGCAGGACAACGCGTTTCTCGACATGCAACGCCTGCTCGAGCGCGCGATCAAAGAAGACCCCGATCTCGTCTACGGCGTGTACGTGAGCTCGGAGCGCGAGACGCTCGCGATGGCGCGGCGCCCGCTCGTCGAGACGGAAACGACACCCGCGCGCGACGCTTGGCAGAGCCTCGGTTTGAGCGCCGCCGACGTGGTGCTCAAGGACGCCCGCGTCGAACGCAAGCACCGGCTCGGCCAGGACCTGCTCGAGGTCGCTGCGCCCGTGCGCGACGAGGACGGCGAGCTCCTCGGCACGGTGCGCTATGGCCTTTCGACCAAGCGCATGCGGGACGCACTCGCGAGCGCGCGCGCGGACGCCTCGGCGCGGCTCAAGCATTCGCTCGCGTTGCTCGGCCTGCTCGTGAGCGTGGCGATGCTGGCGGGCGTGCTCGTCAGCCGGCGCGAGGCCCGGCGCATCACGCGGCCCATTTCCGATCTCACGCGCGCGGCGGGCCTGCTCGCGCTCGGCGATCACGACGTGCGCGTCGATATCCACTCGGAAGACGAGCTCGAGCTCCTGGGGGCTTCCTTCAACCGCATGGTGGCGGACCTCGGCACTTCTTACCGCAGCCTCGAGGAGATGAACCGCACGCTCGAGCAAAAGGTGGCGGCTCGGACGGTCGAGCTCGCCGACATGAACCGCGACATGCGGCTCGTGCTCGACAACGTCGATCAGGGCTTCGTCACACTTTCGCCGGACGGCGTGATGGCGCAAGCACGCTCGCGTCAGGTCGAAGCGTGGTTCGGCGAAGCCGCGGGTGCCCCGCAGTTCTGGCGCTACCTCGCGCAGGCGAGCCTCGAGTTCGCCTCGGCGTTCGAACTCGCCTGGTCGCAGATCGCCGAGGATTTCCTGCCGCTCGGCGTGTGTCTCGCGCAGCTGCCCGAACGGCTGGCGAGCGCGGGCCGCACCTGGAGCTTGCGCTACCTGCCGTTTTTTCGCGACGGGAAGCTCGAAGGCGTGCTCGTCGCCCTCACGGACATCAGCGAGCGCCTCGCGCGCGAACGCGAAGACGCCGAGCACACCGAGCTCATGCAGGCGTTCAAGCATTTGGTCCGAGACCGCGCCGACTTCGAAGTGTTCCTCGGCGAGGCCGCGGCCATGGTCGCGAGCATCGCGGGACACGAACTGGACGCGGCCCCCGTGCTGCTGAAGCGCGCCCTGCACACGCTGAAAGGCACGTGCGCCTCGATGGGCCTCACGGTCATGGCGCAGATTTGCCACGAGCTCGAGTCCGAGCTCGCCGAAAACGAGCGCGTCGCGCCCGCGCACGTCGCGGAGCTCGAAGCGCGCTGGCGGTCGGTGCTCGAGCACCTGACGAGCTCGGGCCTCCGAGCGCAGCGCCTCGTCGAGATCCCCGAGAAGGAATATGCCGAGCTCGTGACGCTCGTTTCCGAGGGCTCAGCCTCGCGCTGGGAGCTTGCGTTGCGCCTCGCCGCTTGGCAGGCCGAACCCGTCGAGAAAGCCTTCGGCCGTCTCGGTCATCAAGCGATCGAACTCGCGCGCCGTTCCGGCAAAGGCGCCTTGCGCGTCGTGATCGACGCGGGCGGCGTGCGGCTCGACCGCGGGCGTTTCGGCGCGTTCTGGAGCGAGCTCGTCCACGTCGTGCGCAACGCGGTCGATCACGGCATCGAGGGACCCGATGAGCGTGCCGCGCGGGGCAAGCCGCGCGAGGGCCTCCTGGCGCTGCGCGCCAGCTCCGAGAAAAACGAGCTGCGCATCGAGATCGCCGACGACGGCGCCGGCATCGATTGGGAGGCGGTTCGGCGCGCGGCCAAGGAGCACGGTTTGCCGCACCGCACGCAGGCCGAGCTCTTGAGCGCGCTCTGCCGCGACGGCGTGACGACGCGCTCGGAGGTCACGTCCGTTTCCGGGCGCGGCGTCGGCATGGCCGCCGTTCTCTCGCGCGTGCGGGCCATGCACGGCGTGCTCGAGGTCGAGAGCACACTCGGACGCGGCACCACCTGGATCATCCGCTTCCCGGCCACGGCCGAGAATGCGACGGGCTCCCGCAGCGGCGTGTTTCCGCCGCGCGGCAGCACGAAGAACGCCCTCGAGCGCTCGGAGCAAGGCTGATGGGCCCGCAGGACGGACGCCTCGTGCTCGAGACGCTGATCCAGGGCTCGACCGTCGACCTCTTTCACACGGCCGGCATCGCCGTGGCGCCGGTTCCGGCCTCGCGCCTCGCCGCCGACGACATCGCGAGCCATGCGTTGATGGCGAGCATCAATTTCGGCGGCACCGTCATGTCCGGCACGCTCGGCCTGCTGGTTCCGATCGGCGTCTTCGAGCTCGTCAAGCAGGACCCGGGGCGTCCCTTCACGGGCCTCGCTTGGGTGCAAGACAGCGTGAATCAGCTGCTCGGGCGCATCAAGTCGCGCCTCTTGCAGTTCCAGGTGACGCTGCAGATGGGCCTGCCGATGTGCATGGATGACAAGGCGCTCAAACACATGGCCGCCCAGGGCGTGCTCGCGGCCTATCGATTTCGCACGCTGCGCGGGGAAGTCAGCGTCACGCTCGCGGGCAAGGTAGACTACACGAAGCTCAACTACTCGAATCAGACGACCTTCGCGACCGAGGGGGACATCATCATCTTCTGATGTCTAGGCGAGGTCGCGTGAAGAGGAGCCGCACATGTCCGTGAAGAAGATCCTGATCGTAGACGACTCGGAGACGATTCGGCAGCGCGTGGTCGGCGCGCTGGAACAGGCGGGCTTCGCCACGGCCACGGCGCGCGACGGCGTCGAAGGCCTCGTCGCGATCCAAGATCAGGCGCCCGCGCTCGTCATCCTGGACGTGAACATGCCGCGCATGAACGGCCTCGAGATGCTCGAGAAGCTGGATCTGAAGAGCTCCGGTCTGCCCGTGCTCCTCTTGACGACCGAGGTTCAACCCTCACTGATGGAGCGCGCCAAGAAGGCGGGCGCGCGCGGCTGGATGGTCAAGCCGGTGAACCTCGAACAGCTCGTCGCGACGGTCCGCAAAGTCGTCGGCTGACGAGCTGCTTTTTTGGGGTGACTGACGGGGATCGAACCTCATCGGAAACCACAATCCGGCAGGAAAATAGGGAGATTGAGCAAGCGGTGTCCGCGTCGGACCCCCTTGTCGGTGCGCCTAAGTATGCGGACCTTGGTACGCGATCAAAACCTTTTGATCACGTCGCGAGCGCTCCGGACGCTGTCGAGCTCGCGCTCGGCGAGGCGCTCACGCGGGCGTCGGCGGCGTCGCAGTGGGACGTGGTCGCGACGCTCGCGAGGGAGCTCGAAGCGCGGCGGAAGGCGCGGCAGGCGCCGGATGTCGTGGACCTCGACGCCGAGCGCGCGAAGCGGGGCGAGAAGGGCTAGCATCGGTCGATGGCGAGCGACCACGCTGAGGCGACCGGCGACTCCGGCGCCGGGCTGCCAGACGTCTCGGTCAACGAGGTCGCCGACTTCTTCGGCGCCAATCGGTTCGAGTTCCGGAGGCAGCTCCAGCAGCTCAACGATGCCCGCGGCGGCGGCATCCTTTGGGCTAGGTCGACGAAGCCGAACGCGAAGCTCTGGACTCGCTGGGCGATCGTTCGCGACCTCTTCCCGAGCTACTTTGCCGAGCTCCCGGAGCCGAGCGCCCTCGACATCCTCGAACTCCGCCAGCTGTGCGTTTCCCTCGGAAAGCGCGTCGCTCGCCTCGAACGTCGTCGGACCAGAGTGACGACAAAGTGAGATAAGTGATTCGGTAGAGTATCGTTTCACTCCTTATAGGCGCGAGACGGCGCGTCACTAATTGCAGGGGGAAGCGTCGAGGGGTTTCGGATTGGGAGGCGTCGAGGTGAGCCCGCTGCAGGTGCTCGAGCTGCGACAGCTCGTCACTGAGCAGGGGCGACGCCTCGGTAGACTCGAGCGCGCGGTTGCCGGCATGGCGCGCAAAGAAAAGTAGAGACGAAGTGTGACAAAGTGAAAAAGCTCAATCGGGCTCACTCCTTATAGTCGCGAGCGCTCATTCACCAAGAGTAGGGGAACACGACGCGGGGGGCACGAGCCGCGCGTGAGGGACGAGCCGGTCCGCTCACCAAACTCAGCGAACGTCGCCGAGCTCAGCAAACGCGAAAACCTGAGCGACCCTCATAGGGGGTGGAAGGGCTCGCGCGTGGTGTCGGGAGACGAGCCCTCGCACGCGTGCGCGTTTTTTTTGAACCAGTTCGCTAAAGCAAACCAACGCACAACGAGGTTTCCGATGGTCGAGCCGCAAAACATCCGCGAGATCCGCGAAAGGGCAGGGCTCAGCAAGACGGAGGCGGCCGCCCTCGCGAAGTGCGCGCCCCCTACGTGGCGTCTGTATGAGCTCGACCCGAAATCGATCTCGGCCGAGAAACGGCCCGGATGCGACGAGGCAGTCGCCATCATGCGCGCGACGTTGAGCAGGCACGCCGTCCGCTGAACTCAGGGAAAAAGCCATGGACGTTTCGAATCACCGCGCCGCGCTTCTCGCGCAGGTGCTGAGCCTACGTGCGCAAGCCGACACGCTCGAGCTCCTGGCACACTCGCTGTCCCAGGGCGACGCCTCCGATCCGCTCTACGACCTCTCGGAATCCCGCGAAGGGGTGAGCCCGAGCACGCTCCGATCGTGGATTCGTTCGAAACGGCTGAAAGCGAGCCAGGTCGAGCGCGGACGTTACGTTTTCCGCGCTTCGGACCTTCGCGCGGCGATCGAAGCAGCGCCGGTGCAGCGGCGTGAGCCGGCGCCGCAGCCGAGCACGACCTTGGACGCGTGGGAAGCGCAGGCCGATCGTTCGCTACGCATCGTCGGGGGCGCTCGGTGAAGGTAAGCGACGCGGCGGCCTGGCTGGCCAGGATGCAGGCGCTGCTTTCGCAGCTGCCGCCTGACGCCGAGCTCGGCGAGCTCATCGTGGGCCGTCTCCTAGGAGCTCCGGTGTCCGCTGCTGCGGTCGCCAGCGAGCGCGAACCTGCCGCATCGGTTGCCGCACCGAAGCCCAGGTCGAAGAACGCAATCCGACAGGCTCGGCACCGGGCGAAGAAGCAGGCCGAGCGTAACGCCGCGGCCCATGCCGAAGCGTTACTTGCCGAGCAAGAAAGTAACGCCGGTAACGCTTGTAACGCTGGGGGGACTTTGGGGGGTCCGGTTTTGGACGATGGGGAAAGGCAGGGAAAAGAGAGCGGATCTCCGGATCCGATCCACCCGGAACAACCTGAAAGATCAGGACCGCCGAGTAACGCAGACGGCACACGTAACGCGTTACTGTCACACGACGCGGACGCTCTCGAGGTCTTCGAGTTCTGGAACGTCGAGACCAGCCATCGCGCGACGTACGACCGCAAGCGCAAGAACCGGATCAAGGCTCGGCTGCGAGAGGGGAAGACGGTCGAGCAGCTGAAGCAGGCCATCAAGAACCGGAAGAACGATCCCTTCCTGATGGGCGACAACGACCACGGCAAGGTCTACGACGGCATCGAGACGCTGCTGCGTGACGCGGCGCAGGTCGAGCGGCTCGTCGAGCTCACCGCGCCGCTGGTACGACGGCAGAAGCTCGAGCCGAACGTCACGCGGCCTGGCTCGACGCCGGTTCGATCCATTCGAATGAACGTAGCCAAAGCCGACGAAGTGAAGACCCTCGACTACCAAGCCGCGATCCCGAAGGGCTTCGAGGCTGTCGTCGGACGCGCCGCCAACGGCCTCTAGCGCGCCGAAAACAAGATCACGGAGCGGGTGCACTCGGGACGCCGTGTGCACCGCTTGGACAGAGCGAGCTTTCCGGTTCCTTACCCTCCGGGTTTCTGGGGCTGGAGGGGTTCATCCTGGACGGTCGCTCAATGGTGGTTCGAATCCACCGCGCTCCACCACGTTTCAACCACAGAGGAGCATCAAAAATGGCTGATTCCGCAGACACAACCGCCGAACGTCAACGCGTCAAAGACCTTCTCGTCCCCCTCCTCTTGGGGAACCGGGACAACGACACGGTCTCGAGGACGATCCACGCCATCGACCAGGGCTGGAGCCTCGCGCAGATCTACGCAACGTTCGGCGCGCCGTGGAAACCGTCGTGGCCGTGAACGCCACGCGCGAGACCATCGTTAGGGTGCTTCGGGCGGTCGCGGACGCGCTCGAGGCACCTGCTCAACTGTCGCCGAGCGCCAGTTCAGCGCCAGGCCGACGGCTCGTCGTCGAGCAGGCGCCGCCCGGCACGCCCGCCCCCGAGCCCTTCGAGCACGCCCCTCCCGGCAGCGACATGGACGCGGCGAACCGGCTGCTCGCGCGCATGTACCTAATCCGCGCCCTTCGGCGTTTCTCTCCCACCTTCGATTATCACGCATGAACAACCAATCCACCGATGACGACGTCATCGTCGTGCGCTCGACGCTCTCCGAGCACCCCGACGAGCCAAGCGTCACGTTCTGCCGGCGCTGCCACTACGAAGTCGATGCCGGCGAGGAGACGGCGACCGAAGCGCTCGGCCTCGTCCACGCGGCGTGCTTGCCGGTGCCGCCTGCCTGCCCCGAGGGCGTCGAGCCGGAGCTCTGGGCAGACGGCGTTCGACTGCTCCCACACCCGCAGCACGAGACCGTGATCGCGTGGGAGCTGCGCCTACGCCTTTACGTGCAGCTTTTCGGTCCCGCATTCGAGCGCCAAAAAGCGGCGCGGAAAGGAGCCACACGATGAGGTGGCTGGTCAATCACGAAACTGAGAATGAGCTGCACCATGGGGTGCGCTCGGGTCGCTTGAATTGCACGGCGACGGAGCGCGAGGCGTTCACGGCCCGCAGCGCTGCGCGCGGCAGCCCGATGGACTCGGGTGTCATGGTCGTCTCGGGCGACGTCGCGCAGATCAACATCCAGGGCTTGCTGACGAAGCAGCCGTCGATCCTCGCCTGGCTCCTCGGCTTCGCGAACACGAGCTACGCGGACATCGACGCCGCGCTCGCTCTCGCCGACAGCAACCCGAGCGTGAAGCGCGCGACGCTCGCCATCGACTCGCCCGGCGGCACGGTCTCCGGCCTCTTCGAGACGCTCGGCACGCTGGAGAGCTTCTCGAAACCGCTTGTCGCGGTCTGCTCGCTTGCCTGCTCGGCGGCGTACGCGATCGCATCGAAGGCTGGGAAGATCCGCGCGGTCACGCCGGCAAGCCAGTTCGGGTCGATCGGCGTTGCCGCGGAGATCTTCGTGGATCCCGACACGGTGCAGATCGCGAGCACGAACGCGCCCAACAAGCGCCCGGACGTGACGACAGCCGAGGGTCAAGGCGTCGTACGCGCCGAGCTCGACGCGCTGCACGACCTCTTCGTCGAGCACATCGCCCGCGGCCGAAAGACAACGCCCGCCAAGGTGAACACCGACTTCGGTCGCGGTGGCACTGTCATCGGCGCCGAGGCCCGCCGCCGGGGCATGATCGACTCGGTCAGCGACCCCGGCCGCAAGAAAGCCGTAACGGCGGACCCGCGCACCGAGTTTGCGACCTGGTTCACTCAGCGCTGTCACCCGATCTCCGGCGAGTCCGACACTGAGTACGCGAACCGCAGCGTCGAGCTCATGGACCGCGCCCACGCGGTGCGCCGCCGCAACGGAACTCTCGCCGAGTACGAGGCCGTCTTCGACGACGGCGCCCCGGACCCGGCAGCGACCGCCGGCGGCCGGCTCATCGACCTCTTCGCGAGCGACCTCAACCGCGGGAACCCGAACGAGCCCGGGGACCTCGGCGATCAGGTTGTTGCTCGGATGCTCGCAGGACGTGGAAAGGCGCCCGCGGCGAGCACGGACCTCATCGACCGGTTCGCGTCCGACCTCCCGAACCGCAGCACGCGCGGCAACCCCAACGAACCCGGCGATCTCGGCGACCGGGTCGTCGCTCGCATGCTCGCCCGCCGCAGCGAGCGCTGAACCCAAGGACCCGCACCAAAATGTTCAACCTCACGTCATTCGTTCGCCCGCGCACGGCGCCGGTGAAAGACCAAGAAGAGCAGCTCTCGGACCTCCAGCAAGCTCTCGCGGATGCCCGGGCTGCCACCGCGGCAGCGCAGGACGCCTTCGACCTCGCCGGCACTCCAGCCACCGAGAAAGCCCTCGCGAAAGCGCAGGAAGCCGAACAGGAGGCCGCTCGGTACCTCGCCCGAGCCGAACGCAACCTCGCCGCCGCCGAAGCCAAGCGGGCCATCGAAGAGCGAAGGGCGAAGGAAGCGCGCGCCGCCGAGCTCCAAGGGCTCCTCTCCGACCGACACGATGAAGCACGGCTCGTCGAGGCTGAAGTCGCCGCCTGGCGTTCCGTGGTCTCGGCGCGGCTCGAGCGTCGCGAGCACAACGTCAAGCGCGCGGCACTCGAGCGCGAGCTGGCAGTGATTCGACAGGCGCTAGGCGACGAGAGCGCTGTCTCGCGCCTCGGCTACGAGGTCGAGCCGTTCGGCCATCCTGTCGCCGAAGCGCTGGAAAAAGGCCTATACGGCGAACGTGACGAGACCCGGCGCCGGTACGTCAGTAGCGCGGCCAGCGCGGCAAGGAGCTTCCGATGACCGACGTGAGGCAGACGAAGGGCAACCGCCCCATGTTCGGCAACGAAGACACCGAAAGGGCCTGGGCCTTGCGGTGCGTCGAGCAGAGAGCGCTGCAGCCGGTCGACCTGGCTGTTGCACCCAGCTGCACCGTCATGACCCACGACGGCCGCCGGCTCACGGAAGGCGACGAGGTGCAGCTCGCCCGCGACTTCATCGACGTTTCCGACCACACGACGACGGATCACACCGGTCACCGCTACCTCGCTTCTGGGGCCAGCGCCGTCGTGCAGCTGGCGAACCTCGTCGAGGCAGGCATCGTGCTCGACCGGCGCGGCTGGCAGCCCGCCGCGGCGCCGAACCCAACTATCGGGAGGTCGCCCGTTCGATGACGCTCACGATCAAGTTCAAAGGTCTCGACAAGCTGATGCGAGACCTGGAGAAGGCGAAGTCGACCGCGGTGCCGTACGCCATGAAGACGGCTCTGAACAGCATGGCCCAGGAGACCCGGCGGCTCTGGGTCAACGAGATCCGGGGCACGTTCACCACCCGCAACCAATTCACCGAACGGTCCGTGCTCGTCTCGAGGGCCACCGGCAAGGGCGGCAACATCCAAGCGTCCGTGGGCTCTACCGCACCGTACATGGGTGAGCGGGAGGTCGACTCGGAGACGCACGGGCGGAGCGGGCTCAAGGGCATCCCGGGGCCGGCGGCCGCAGGCCAGGCGCCGGGCACTCACCGCACGCGCCTGGTGCGCGCCGGGAACCGCCTCGGCGCGCTCAGCGTGCCGCACCCGACGAAGGGCGGCTCGAAGAAGCAACGCAATGCGATCGCGATCGCGATGGCCGTGAAGCAAGGCAAGAAGGCCGCGCTGCTTGAGCGAGCCAAGGGCGGGAAGGCGATCTTCCAGCTCGTCGGCGGCCAGCGTGCGTGGCGCAAGCGCGGCGGCTCGATGCATCGCTCGCTGCAGTTCAGGCTGCTATGGGACTTCTCGCGCGGATCGTATGCGGTGCCAGCTCACCCCACGCTCGGTCGTGCGCTGCGCGCGCTAGAGCCGAAGGTCGAGTCGATGTGCGTCGCTGCCGTCATCGATCAGTTCCGCAGGCACCGTATCTGCGGATACTGATAAACATAGTAATTACAATTACTTGGGTCCTGCCCCGGCAAAGGCCGGCGTACGGCCGTTCGCGCGCGCGACCGCCCGCCTCGCGCAAATAGTGAGGTCGGCTGCGTTGTTGCTTAACGTTGCTTAGGGCTTTTGCCGAGGTTTCCTTGATTCGAAGCAACACGGCCGCGTTGCGCTGCGACGACCGCGGCCATTTTTAGCCTCCAACAAAGCAACGCGCTGCCCTGGGTGCGTTGCTTTTTCCATTGCGAGCCAACAAATGACCACCGACACCGACGACGCTCGGACGTCAGAGCATGAATTCAGCACAATCACCTGCGCCGAGCTTGCGCGTCGGGTTGGCTGCGCACGCTCGTCGGTCAGCCGCGCTGTGCGACACGGCGCACTTGCTCCGGCGCTGACCGAGGACGGCTTGGTAAACGCCGCGCACCCGGCGGTCGGGAGGTGGGCGGCGCGCCTCGGCATGCGACCGGAGCTCGTGCTCGTCCCCGCGCGCCGGGCTGCCCGCAAACGGCGCGGGCAGCCGCCCGGCGTCCGGCGCTTCGTCGCCCGACCCGCGAGCTGAGAACCGAGCGAGCTCGCTCGAGCTCGTGAACACAAAGACGCGGCGCGCACGACGCGCACGCTGACCAGGAGAGAAAATGCAAAACGAGAACGATGCTCCGAGCATGGAGCAGATGGAGACCGCGCGGAGCGAGCCGGAGAGGAGTCCGGCGGAGCCGCCGACAGCCGGCGATCCTAGCGCTCAAGCCGGAGAGCCGTTCATGCAAGCGGCTCAGATGTCGACCGCGGAAGGTGGTCGCTGATGTTGGACTTGCGTGTCGTCTACCCAGGCCAAATCAACAACGGCGACTCAGGTTGGCCATACGGGAAATTTCAGAATGTGACCGTTTCCGGCGACGGTACGGGGACGCCGCTTGAAGCGTCGTGGCCGAACGATATCCAAGGCTTTTTTCAGAATCTGCTGGACGTCGCCGGGCTCCAGCCTAGCGGCGTCCCGGAAAAAGTGGGCAATTCCCAGCTCACCGACGCGATTCAGTCCTTGATCGCCGCGCCGGTCGACTCGTTGACGGAGACGCTGGCCACCGTTTCGCAGCAGCTGAGCGCGCAGCAAATGTTCTCGGCGTGCAGCTTCGTGGCTGGGGGCGCCTACAACAATAACGCGCAGCTCCCGCTCACCACCGTCAAACATTCGAACGGTGGCGCGTCGCCGGGCTTCTTGAATCAGGGAACCTCGTTGAAGGTTCCAGACCCGGCGGTTGGTTGGTACCTGGCACTGGCGACCCTTACTCTGAGCCTCACGAGCGCCGATGACCCGCAGGACATCGCGGTCACCCTGCGCGCCGGGACGGCGGCACTGATGACGGGTCGTCAACGACTTCCCGGAGGCGGCGCCGCAAACATAAGCCTCGCGGGTGTCGTCTCGGTCACGAACCCAGGTACGCAAGCGATCAACGTCATCTCGCTCCAAGATCTGCTGCACGTAACTTCGGGGACGCTGATCGTAAGGCGATTGCTCTAGTTTTCTCGCAATAGCCCGCGAGCGCCCTCACTACTGAGAGGGGAGCCAGCGGCGGATGCGGCGATAGAGGGTCGCCGCGCTGAACGAGGCGCGCAACACGCACGCCCGAAAGGATCGAATGCAAAACGAACAGAACGGCGCCGAACGCGCCGAGGCCAAGAAGACGTCGGCGGCGAGTGCACTCTCGTCCACCGCTGCGACCGACCGCCGTGACACCTCCGGCGCGGGAACCCGTCATATGACGGCAGGTAACCGGCGCGCGGTGTGCCGCTCCGTACGTTGCCAAACCACGGAGGGCCGGTAAGTGCTCGACCTACGTCTCACGTATCCGGGCCAAATCGCGATCGGCGATCCAGGCTTCCCCTACGGCAAGGCCCAAAACGAGATCGTCGACGGCGATGGCAGCGGGACGCCGCTCGAAGCTCAACTCGTGAACGAGCAAATCGGCTTCCAGCAGGCCCTCCTGGACGCGGCCGGCATCGCGCCGAACGGCACCGGCGAGCAAGTCGGAGCCTCACAGTGTCTCGACGCTATCGTGGCGGTCGCGCAATCGGCGACCGACCCGCGTTTCAGTGCCCTCGAGGGACGCGTCGATAACCTCGAGTTCACGCTCTACTACGCGGCGGCGTTCACGGTCGTCGACGCACAAAAGGACAGTGGGCAGACGTTCTCCCTCACGCCGCTATTTGATTCCGTCAGCAACTTCAACCTGTTCGGCGGTAACTCGGTCCAGCTCCCGTCCACCGGCTGGTACGAGATTACGATTTCAGGCTCGGTCACCATGGCGAGCGCGGACGACACGCCGATTCTCGACGTCTGGATCGCGGTCAACGGCGGTCACGCGAGCCCCTCCTTTGTCGTGAAGGCCGTGCGCGCTGGAACGACGATCAACCAGCTCTGCTCGTTCAGCCGCACGGTCGTCGCGCGTTTCACCGATCGGTCTCACCAGAGGATCTCTGTCCAGAGCGGCGCGAACGGGCTCAGCCTGAAGGACACGCAGCTCATCATCAAGCGGGTCGGGTAATCGTGCCTTTCGTCGACGACTGCTTCGACCGTGAGCCGGAGATCGAGCGCACGCCCGAGCGCGAGGCGATCGAACTCGTTGGCGAGGAGCGCGCGCTCCTCGGGCGCCTCGCCCGGAACCTTCGGATGCGAGAGGCGGACGTGGTGAGGCTTGCACTGCACGCGCTCGCACGCGGCGGGAGTGCTCCGCGATGAGCGCGTCCAGGCGTTTCGGGCGCGGACAGCGCCGCGAGCAAGGCAAGGGAGTACGGGTCACAGACCAGGCCTTCGGGTCGTTACGAGCAGCGCTCGACGCTGTGCAGGCACAGGGGCTCGCAACGGGTTCGCCCTCGAGCTTCGCCGCCTTCGTCAACGTCAGCAACCCCGAGAGGGTCGTGATGCAGTTCGCGTCGCGCGGCTACTGGCTCGAGCGTGCGCGGAGCGACAAGTATCGCGAGCTGCTCTCGGCGGTGGAGGACGACGCGCGGGTCTTCATTTTGAACGCGAGCGCCGGTGAAGGCCGATCGCTCCTGCTCGGCGAGGCGCTCGCCGAAGAAAGTGACAGCTGATGGCCGGCGGTCGGTTTTCCATTGAGGCAATCTTTTCCGGAAAGGATCGCTTCTCGCCGATGCTCGGCTCGATCCAAGCGAAGACGGGGCGGTTCGCAACCGGCTTGGGCGGCGCGTTCAAGGACGCTGGCTCCGCAGTCGACCATTTTGCCGAGCGACTGAAGACGGCCGCGATCGTTGGCGCGGGACTCGGCGCGGTTGTCGGCGCTGGCCTCATGAAGATCGGCGAAGCGGGGGCCGGATTCGAGCACCAAATGACCAAGGTCGGCGCCGTGATGGGAATGAGCCGAGCGCAGATCGGCGACCTCAACAAGGCGGCGATGAGCCTCGGCGTCTCGACGCAGTTTTCTTCGACGGAGGTGGGGCAGGCGATGGAGATGCTCGCGCGGAAGGGTTTCAGCGCGACCGAGGTGCTTGCGTCGATTCCGGGTGTGCTGAACGCCATCGCGGCATCGGGCGAAGGCATGGCCGAGGTCGCGACTGTGGTCGGAAGCTCGATCCGTGGCTTCGGGCTCGATGCATCGAAGGCGGCGCACGTAGCTGACGTGCTCGCGTTCACGAGCGAGAAGGTCGGCGCACACATCACCGACATGGGCACGGCGCTCTCCATCGCCGCTCCGACCGCAAAGGCTCTCGGGGTATCGATCGAGGACACGGCCGCGGCGGTCGGCCTCTTGCAAAAGATCGGCCTCGACTCCTCGACCGCGGGCACGGCGACGGCCACGATGCTCGCGAAGATCTCGAAGCCCTCGAAGGACGCCGCCGAGCAGATGGCGGCGATGGGTATCAAGTTCAAGGACGCGAAGGGCGACATGCTCGCGTTTCGTGACGTGCTCGGCCAATTCGTGAAGGCGGGGGATAAGGTCGGCGGGAACATGCAACGGATGGCGTTCTTCGCCGAGCTCGTCGGGCTCCGCGGGGACAAGGCTGCGCTCGCGCTATCCGACATGGCGAAGTCGGGCGAGTTCGACACGCTCGCAAGTGGGCTGAAGACGGTCGACGGTACCGCCGCAAGAATTGCCGGGCTGAACCTCGACGACTCAACCGGCTCGTGGAAGCTCCTGACGTCGACGGTCGAGGTACTCAACGACAAGCTCTGGGAGTTGAAGAGTGGCGCGCTGCGCGGCGTCGTCGATGGCGCGAATGCTTGGCTTCAGGCAAATCAGGACCTCATCGTTTCCGGGGTCGATGCATGGCTTGGGCGAACGATTCCGCTCGTGGAGCGTTTCGGCCACGGCTTCGCTCACGGTTTCATCAGCGCGATCGGGCCCCTGGAACGCGTTGCCGGTTGGGCCATGAAGCTCGCGGATGTGGCGCCGGGCCTCAATGGCGCGGCTGCGGCCGGGGAGCGCTTCGGCCGTGCGTCTGGCGCCCTCCTCACCGTTGCGCTTGGGGTGAAGGCTGTCTCGTTCGCGATGGGTGGGCTCAACACCGTGATGAACGCGAACCCCTGGACGCTCGCGCTCGGGGGCCTCGTCGCGATCGGAACCGCGGCCTACGTCTACCGCGAGGAGGTCGCGAAGTTCGCGCACGAGCACAAGGTGCTCGTCGGAATCGTCGGCGGCGGGGCGGTCGTCTTCCTTGGCTTCGCGACGGCGCAGCGCGCGGTTGCAGCAGCGACGTGGACCCTGAACGGCGCGCGTGTCGCGCTCGCCGGTGCCACCCGGATCACCGCAGCAGCCGAGACGTTCTTCACGGGCGAGATCACGGCCACGGCGGTCGCCACGGACGGCGCTGCAGCTTCGTTCGTCGCGGCAGACCTGGCGCTCGGGCCTTTCCTGCTCACGCTCGGGGCCGTGGCGGTTGCGCTCGGCGCGGTCGTCTACGAGTGGCAGGAGCTCCAGAAGGTGGCCGGCGGGCACGCGTGGGCGGGCGTCGCGAGCTTCCTCAGCGGGAACGGTTTCTACAACGGCGTCGACGAGGCGATGAACGAGGACGCCCGCCGGAAGTACGCGGCAGAGCACACCGGGGTGGCCGGTGCGCCCGCGCCGATCGGGCCGCCAGCACTCCCCGGTGCGCCGGCAGTGAGCGGGGAGGCGTCGGCGCCCGCGCCGGGGGTGATGCCGGCTCTCGTGGGGGCGGCCGCCGGTGGCGTCGACTCGGCTGACCTCAAAGAGCTCATCGCGGCGCTGAAGCAGCAGCAGGCTCAGAAGGCTCGAGATCGATGTGAAGACGCCCGAGGGGACCAAGGCCGAGGTGAAGCAGACCGGCTCCGGATCGAAACGGCCGGTCACGCTCACCAAGTCCGGCGCGCCGGCACGATGACCAGGAAGGGTTCGCGGACCGCAGCTGAGAGGACAGGCCCTCATTCGCTTCCGGGAGTGGAGACGTGCTATGCGCCACGATCCGGATGAGCAGGCATCGTCAGCGTGCTGCGCGTGCGTACGCCATAACGGTCACGCGCATTCGGACCCGGCGACACCAAGACCGACAGCTTCAACGAGCGAACGGCTTTCCTCGACGAAGGCGCCGCCGTTCGGCTCGGGGTCGGCTGGTTGTCGCTCCGATGATATTCGGACTGACGACTGAACTGACAAGGGGGGCGTTGGTGACTTTTCTCGAGAAGATTCGCCAGCGGGTCGCCACCGGCGGACGGTCCGTTCGGATCGACTTCCGACAGACGAGGCTGATGACGCCGGCTGGCACGCTCTTGTTCGCGGCTGAGCTGGATCGAATCAACGTGCTTCTCGGAACAAAGCCCGTTCGCTGCGGCTTTTACCCGCGCGACCACGTAGTAGCTCAGGTGCTGAAGCACGTAGGCATTTTTGAAATGCTCGGGCTTCGCGGTGGCCCAACTCACATCACGGCCGAGACGGTGAAGTACTGGAAGGTCGATTCAGGCGACATGGCCGACGGTCGCCGCGCTGACGACGCGATGGCCGGCTACAAGGACAGGTTCACCGACCCTGAACAAAAGGCTCTCTATCGTGGGCTTACGGAAGCGATGACCAACTGTCGGCATCACGCCTACGTGGAGCAACGCGGAGACGGCTTAGACCACGTGAAGCGCTGGTGGATGTTTTCGCAGCTCCATCGCGAAAGCCTCTTCGTGGCGATCTGCGACCTGGGAATGGGAATTCCGCGCTCGCTCAAAAGCGACCGCGCCGGGCTACTCGCCGCAGTCATGTCGGCCCTCCAGATGCTCGGGCTGCGAGAGAGCGATGGGAATTTGATCCGGGCGGCGATGGAGGTGGGACGGACGCGCACCAAACAGGAGGAGCGTGGCAAGGGGCTCATGGATATGCGCTCCGTTCTTGACGCTCTGGGCGGCCGGATGCAGATTCATAGCGACGGCGGATTTTTCGAATTCGTCGCGGAGAGCGGAGCGAAGAAAGCGTCCGAGACCTGCAAGGATCTCATTTCAATTCGCGGCACGCTCGTCCTGTGGGAGGTTCCCGTTCCGTCCCGGCCCAAGGCATCATGACCGCAGAGATCGAGATCAGCATCGCGAACGACTTCTCGCGATTCCCGGCGGGTCGTTACTTGAGTGACGGTCCGTTCTCCGGGGAGAAGTTTCGCGAGCAGCTTGCGACCGCGCTTCGCGCGCACTCGAGCGTGGCGGTTCTCCTCGACGGCACGATGGGCTACGGCTCGTCCTTCCTGGAGGAAGCGTTCGGCGGCCTCGTTCGGCATGAGGGATTCGCTGCAGCTGATCTGCAGCGACGGCTTCGGCTCCGGGCCGCGGATGAGAGTCTCATCGAAGAGGTTTGGGGATACATCAGCAGCGCGAGGCCGAAGAAGGTTTCGAGCGGGTAGAAGCAGTCCCTGACGCCGCCTCCTTGCTGCGAGAGCCAAGGCGATGGGCCTGGCCTGTTCCAGGCGCTCGCGCAGCTCGTCACGTGGGTACTCGTGATCGCGGGTTGGTACGTCGTTCATCTCACGGCCGCTCGGCGCGCTCGACGCCAGGAAGACATGGAGATGGTCTCCCGGCTTGCCGAGCGCATCGTGGAGCTTCGCGAGCGTGCCACCGCGTACTATATGGACGAGAACGCGGGAACGTCTCAGCTCGCTGCGACCCACATCAAGACGGAGATCCAGTCGATCGTTGCAGCGATCGGGATCCTTCGAGCCCGCGCGCCCAAGCGGTACGACCTGCAGAGCGAAATCATCGTCCTCCGCGCGGCGATGACCGGGGGTACGTTCGAGTCGCAGGCTCGCCTCAAAGTGTCATCAGACGATCGGGTTGTGCGGGAGATCCAATGGGCAACGGAGCAGCTCGTTGTGGCTCTGCATCTCGCCTTCGAGGCCGCAAACAAAGTCTAGGCCGACCCGCCTTAGGGCCTCGGAGCTAAGTGCCACCCCGGCGGGACCCGGGGGGGATGAGTCACGCACCGGGGCAGCGCCGCGAGCGTAGCAGGATCAGTCGCGCCTGCACGTCGGTGGGAGCGTTACGGGTCGAGCGAGATCGGAAGCGTCTCGTGCTCGGTGCCGAGGTTGCCCCAGCTCGGTGGTGGGATCGCAGGTTGTTGGCACACTGGCGCAAGGCATTTTCGGAGTAGGACGAACGGCGGGTCGTCGTGGCGATCGAACTGTAGGACGGAGTGCCCGCTGATGTATTGGTAGTCGAGACGGCCCCAGCCCCGCGCGAATCCGCTTCGAGCCAGCAAGTCCACCACCGCATAGAAGCGACCAGGGAGCGAGTAGACGGGTGATGCGAGCGACGTATTCGGCGCCGTTCCAACACCCACAAGCCAAAAGCTCTTCTTCTGTTCGTTGACGAAGATGTAGCGAAGACCGAGTGCATCGGAAACGTACACGGCGCCGCTAGCGATCGCGTTCAGGAGCGGGAAGTCGTCGTCGTCCACCGCGCTCAACAAATCTCCCACCATCTGAAAGCGACGATCGCGTCGGCGTCCTTCGATAAAGTACTCGGCCACGAGCGCAGAGATGCAGCGTCGCCCGCGGTCGCTGACCGCCGCCATGAGCTTGCGAAAACCGCCGTCGACGGCATCCTGCACGGACGTATCATCGATCTTTGAGGCAATGAGCTTCGCCACTGCGTCGGCGTCGTCCGCTCCCAGATGGACGGCCAGCGCCGTGAGGTAGTCACGGCATTCGCGCGCGACGCGGGTCTTATGTGCAAGTTGAACCGCCTTTACGGCCAGTCCGACGCCTGGAATGGTGAGACCCGCGGCCTGGAGGGTAAATCCGAGGCCAGTTTCAGCGAACTCACTCGCCAGCTCGAGGCGCTCATCGTCCTTCATGGGCTTGCAGCGTAGCATCGAGCGTCAACGTTTTTGCGGCCGTTGAGCGAGGGCCCTTGCGTGGACAAGGTGGACCTTGTATACAACGAACACGAGATGACGGAGCTACCCATTTCAGTCCGACTCAGCGCGGAGGCCGTCGAGCGGCTCGACCGAATCGCGGCGGCACTGTCCGATAGGGCTGCCGGTGCGCCCATGAACCGCTCGAGTGTCGTTCGCGTCGCGGTCGGTCGTGGGATTGACGCACTGGAAGCGGAGCTCGGGCTCTCGAAGCGACCCAAACCCAAACGCAGCAAGTAAGGTTGGGGCCCGCGGTGTTGACGCACCCGGACCCCTGGCCACGAGGAGCAAGCCTCATGACGAAGCGAAAAGTATCAACGAAACGTAGAGGGACCAAGGACCAGCCCGTCGACGCCGAGATCAAGCGGGCGGCGAAGAGGGCAGGCATCGACCCCGCGACCGGTCTCGCGCCGGAGGAGGCGGCGGCAGTCGATCGGCTCGAGAAGATGGGACTACCCGTGTCGGCGTACGGCCTCGCGATCGTGAAGGGCCTCCGCAAGAGAGGTGCTACGAGCGACGAGGTAGTCCGTACGCTGCGGCGAGAAGCGGCCGAACTCCAAAGCGCAGCCGAGCAGATCACGCCCGAGCCCGAGACCCGTGACGCGATGCTGCGGGATGCGCTCGACGTCATCGAGGCGGCGAGGGCCATCTTCGAGCACCAGGGCAACGACGCCGACCTGCTCGGAGAAGCGCTGCGTTCTGCGCAGGATGACCTCGAGCTCTTCGAGCAAGCGTCGAGCAGCGCACCCGCCGAGATGGCGTACCTCCGCGCGCAGTACCGCATCGAGCTCGCGCTCAAGCTCGATGCCTTTCGAAAGAAGCATCCGACCTGGAAGCCTGCGAAGGCGCTCGCGGACGAGCCCGAGGCAGAGCGCGCGGCGGAGGTGGCGTCGTGATCGCCGCTCAGTTCCGCGTGGTGTTCGAAATCGAGGTCAAGGCCGGCGGGGTGAGTCCCTCGGGTCGCGAGCTGAAGCCGGAGTGGACGACCGCGAGCGCGAGCGGCTACTGCTCGAAGCTCTTCAAGGACGGGGCCTGGCCACCGGTCTTCAAGTCGAAGCACGACGCGCTGGCAGCGTGCGACCTGATCCGCGAGGCAAGCCCGAACATTGTCGCGACGCGGATCGTCCAAAAGCGCCACCCCGCGAACCGGACGCTCTGGCCGAAGGCGAATCGAATCCTCGACACGCTGGAGTCGCTCGTCACGGACACCTTCGAAGAGTGGACGAGGGAGCTCCGGACGGAGTTCGCAACGCATGCGGTCCCGTTGCTCGAAGGGGCGCTCGACTCGATGCGGGGCGTGCTCGCGAAGGAAGGTGCCCTTTGAGCGCCACCAAGAAGCGCGCGGGAGTTCGTGCGAAACGCGGACCGGCGGCGCAGCGCCCCGTGCGCCTCGTGCCCGCGCAGGCCCCTGACGAAGCAGCGTCGCCCATCCCGGACAACGCATTCACGCGCGAGAGTCGCCGACTGGCCGAGGAGAAGTACCTCGGAGCGATTTCTGACGTGGTGAGCGGTGGCCTTTGGACCGTCAACGACGATCCGATGACGTCGTGTCACCCCGGGGACGCCCTCTGTCGCGTGGCGGGCTCACTGCTCAAGGCCGTGACGCTCGCCCGGTTCGCCGCCAGCGACGACGAGCTACCAGGCTGGAGCCCGAGCTCGCGCGCGCTAACCGACGCCGAAATGCAGGAGGCGCTTTCGGGCATCGGGGCGCTCCTGCGGAACGCACCGACGATCCTCGACCACCTGCGGGCGATCGGCGGTTTCCGTGACTCCCACGTGCGCCATCCCGAGGGGAGCGTCGAGCCATGAAGGGCTACAAGACGTCCTTCACCACCGGCGACGGGATGCTCGTGGTCACCGTCGACCGTGAGCAGGGCGGCGCGAACGTCGCTCGGTTCAGCTGGCAGCCGGGCGAGACGGACGCGGCGCTCGGCGAGCTCGCTGCAGCCCTGACCGCCATCGAGGCGCTCGAGGGGCGCCGGCGGCAGTCTCGGCAGCGGGTGCCAAGTGCCGGTCAGCGAGCGCCTCGGCCGCGCGTGCTCGGTGCCGCGGTCCCGCTGCTCGACGACCTGGACCAGGCAATCGAACTCCTCGAACTCGGGGCGGTCACGCCGTGACCACCGCGGCCGAAACGCCAGAGGACCGCGCCGCGCTCGACCGCCGCGCTCTGCGAGCAAACACCCGCTTCGATGAGGTTCGCCGGCTAAAGGATACGATCCGAGCCGAGGTGAGGGAGCTCGGCGCCGGGGACCCGTCGGAGCATCAGGAAGAGCGGCGCTTCCGCGCGAAGGCCGCAAGCCTCGCGTTCGAGCGCCTCTGGCAAACTATGGCGGCGCTATACGCGCCCGACGAGCTTGCGGGGATGCGTGATTCGGATCGTGCATGGGTCTTGAGCCACCGTGCGGGGCTTGAACTGGAAGTGCGTTCGATACGCGACCTGGTCACGGCCTACGCCGACGCATTCCCGCTCGCGGTGGTGCAGGCGTGACGAACTGCGGACTTAGCGCCTCTGTACTCGCTCACACCGCGGCGCTAGAGCTCGCGGTGGTAAGCGGGTGGAATGAAGCAGTGAGCACGGCGAAGGAGGAGTCTCCGCGATGAGCGCCCTGGATGAAATGGAAGAGCAATGGGCCGCGGCTCTAGTTCTTCCACCCGCGGTTGAGGAACGCCCCTTCGTTCTTCGGTATGAATTTACGCAGGCCGTCGCATTTCTTCGAGCACTTCACCCGCTTTGCGAGTGGTGGCACGATGAGCGCGCGCGATGGATCTTCCGAGGTCACGCCGATGCGGCATGGCCGCTTCTGCCAAGCGCGCACCGTGCGAGCGCCATGCGAGCCTTCGGGCGTCGCCTTGCCGTCGATCTGCCGAACGTGGACGAGTTCTCCCGGGTCGCCCACGAGGTCGCGCTCCTCGCGGCGTTCTATCGAGCCGCGGATCAGCAAGGACTGCCGGTTCACGTTCGCCAATTGTCCACCGAGGATTGGTCCAACTTTCGTGAGATGGGGCGCCCGGCATCGGCGGCATGGTGGCCCCCGGTGGACATGGTGCCGCTGATGGCACTCGCCCAACATCACGGCGTTCCCACGCGGCTGCTAGATTGGAGCTGGAGTCCTTTCGCGGCAGCCTACTTTGCAGCCCAGGAGCCATCACCTGCAGGCGCGCCAAGCCTTGCGGTCTGGGCCTTGAGTTCGGCGCTGATCACGGGAGCGGTAGCCACGTCCCGAGGCTTTGGCTGTCGCGTCGTGAGCGCTCCTCGTTGGACCAATCCGAACCTCCACGCTCAAGCGGGCGTTTTCACCTGTGTTCGCAACGCGACGGACGAACTGAACCCTCTCGATGTCACCGCAAGTCAAATCGCGGAAGTGCTGGCGAAGCGCGGCGAGTTGGGTCGTCCCTTCGTGCGGAAGCTCGTGCTGCCGCGCACGGAGGCGAACAGGCTCGCGCTAGGACTCCGTCGGCAGGGCGTGTCTGCACTGACTCTGTTCCCTGGCTTTCAGGGAGTAGTTGAGGACCTCTTGGCACACGCAAGGCTTTCGGCTGACTGGGGGCTTGTGGATGACTGATCGCGAGAGGCAGCGCGCTGGACGCCCGCCGGTTGGCACCGTCATCCGCATCAAGAAGGGCCCGAACGCCGGCCTGCTCCAAGGCATCGTCGTTCTCGTCGATGGCACCAAGCAACGGCTCCCGCCGTTCCCAGCCGGCACCACCGAGGCCTACGCCCGCCAGCGCACGCTCGCGAAGCAGGAGCAGGTCCGCGCCGCCGGCGTCCGTGGCAAGCCGCCTTCGGGCAGCGGTGGCGGCGCCACGCCGGCCCACGGCACCGTGGCCGCTTGGTTCAGCACCTTCGTGGCGGACCGCGAGGCACGCGGCCTGACGTCGGCACACGACGACCGCGGCCGCTTCACGAACCACATCGAGCCCGTGCTCGGCGCTCTCGCGATGGCGACGCTCACCCGCGCCGACATCGAGCGTCTCGTCCTCGCTCTCGACACCAAGGTCCGCGCCGGCGAGCTCTCCTGGAAGACGGCGAGCAACATCTGGGTCCTCACGACGAAGATGTTCAGCGAGTCGGTGCGCTCGAAGGTGCCCGGCCTCCGCGCACGCGAGGACAACCCGTGCCGCGACGTTGCCCCGCCGGACCGCGGCATCCGGAAGGCGAAGAGCTACCTGTTCCCGTCCGAGCTCCTCCGCCTGCTCGAGTGCCCGGACGTAACGCTCCGCTGGCGTCGCGCCGTGGCGGTGAGCGTCTACCTCGGCCTACGCGCCGGTGAGCTCGACGCTCTGCGCTGGCCCGACGTCGACCTCGAGCACGGCGTCGTGCACGTGCACCAAGCCGTCGACCGTTCGCGCGCGGGCGAGCTCAAGACGACGAAGAGCGGCGTTTCCCGCCGTTTCCGCATCGAGCCCGCCCTCGTCCCGCTGCTCGTGGCCATGCACGCGGAGGCGGGCGGCAAGGGCTTGGTGTGCGAGCCAATCTCGGAGGGGACCCGGAGCATGCGGCTGCGGCGCTTCCTCTGGCGCGCGGGTGTGCGCCGCTCCGAGCTCCACGTCGAAAGCAGCGACCAAACCCGCAAGCGGCTCGGCTGGCACGACCTCCGAGCCACGTGCGCGACGTGGGCGGCCGTGCGCGGCGACGAGCCGCTGAAAATCATGCACCGGCTCGGGCATCGTCAGGTCGGTACGACGATGCTCTACGTCCGCGAAGCCGAGCAGCTCCGCGAAGGGTTTGGCACGCCGTTTCCACCGCTCCCGGCTGCGCTCCTCGGAGGCGCAACCCCGGGGAGTTTTGATCAACTTTTGATCACGCGAGAGCTAAGTGTTGGAAAGAATTGGGTGACTGACGGGGATCGAACCCGCGACAGCCGGAGCCACAGTCCGGCGCTCTGCCACTGAGCTACAGCCACCATAACGGTTGCCCCGGGGGCACCGGGGCGGCGGAGTCTTAGCGCAAGAGCAAAGCGTCGCGCAACCGGGCACGGAGCGGCGGGAAATCAGCAGGTTAGAGGTGCCAGAAGTCGCGTGCGGCCGTGAGCGCGCGGTCGAGCTCGAGGCCGTGGCGCGTGCCCGCGCGGACGGAGCCCGGGGGCGGGGGAGGCGTGCCGCCGAGGAGCGCCTCGAGTGACGCCGTGAGCGACGCTTCCAGCGCGTCGAGATCGTAGCCGCCCTCGAGCACCATGCCGACCGGAGTGCGCGCGGGGAGCGCGCTCGTGAGCACGCTCATGAGGCTGCCGTAGCCCCACGCCGAAAGGCGCATCTGCGCGAGCGGATCGGCGACGTGGGCGTCGAAGCCGGCGCTCAAGAGCACGAGGCTCGGCGCGAGCTCGCTCGCGATCGGCGCGACGATGCGCTCGAACGCCGCGGCGTACGCGTCGTCGTCCGCGCCCGCGGAGAGCGGCACGTTGACGGTGAAGCCGCGGCCGTCGCCCGTGCCCTTTTCGAGCAGGTCACCGCTGCCGGGATAAAACGGGAACTGGTGGAGCGAGACGAACGTGACGCTCGGGTCGGCGTAAAACGCTTCTTGCGTGCCGTTGCCGTGATGCACGTCGAAGTCGACGATGAGCACGCGCTCGGCACCACGCGCGCGCGCGTGGGCCGCCGCGATCGCGACGTTGTTGAGCAAGCAGAAGCCCATCGCGCCGCCCGGCCGCGCGTGGTGACCCGGCGGTCGCAAGAGCGCGACGCCGCGCGCGCTCGTCCCGTCGAGCAGCGTGTTGACGAGCTCGACGGCGCCGCCCGCGGCGAGCCGCGCGGCACTGGCCGATGCAGGCGCGAGATACGTGTCGGCATCGAAGTACGACCACTTGCCGGCCGAACGGCCGAGGAGGTCGATGTATGCAGGTGTGTGAACGCGCGCGAGCTCGTCGTCCGTCGCGGGGCGCGCCGCGACGGGTCGGACGTTCGCCTTGCCCGCGAGCGCGGCGACCGCGCGTCGCGCCGCAAGAAGACGCTCGGGCCGCTCTGGATGCTCGGACGGCGGCCGATGCTCGTCGAGGGCGGTGTCGTCTACGACCGCGAGGGACGGCAGCATGACGCAGCGAGCCTAGCGCCAGAAGCGACCTTTCAAAAGGGAACGCGACGCGCGTCCGTCTCCCGAACCCCCGATACTGGAGGAAACGGGGCGACGGATGATAGGCTCGCCTTCGAATTGCTGAGCGCCGACGTCCGGCGCCCGCTTAACCGCAAGGGGAAGAGCCATGCGCTCCAAGATCATCGTCGTCAACGCCGGGATCGTGATCCTGGTAGCGCTCCTGTCCTACGTGCTGCTCGCGACCCAGATCAAGAACGTCGTCTCTGATCCGGCCGAGCGAAAGCACGAGGTCGAGCGCTCGCTCCGCGCGGCCAACGCCCAGCTCGCTCTCGACGCCCTACGCCTCGAACGCTGGCTCGAGAAGAACGTCAATTCGGACGCGACGCACAGCGTCTACGGCCTGGCGACCCCGGAAGCGCGCCAGCAGGCTGGGCTGAGCGAGGCCAATCGGCTGCGCGACGCCGCCCAGGGCGACGATCAGTTCACCGGCATGTCCCCTTCGCTGGTCGCTTTGGTGGACGACCAGGGCGTCGTCATCAGCCGCGACGGCTCGAACCTGATGCGCGGGGAAAAGCTCGCGCAGGCGTACCCGGTGCTCGCCGACGCGCTGAAGTCGGGGCACGCGGGGAGCAGCGTCTGGATCAATCGCCAGCGGCAGGAGCAGCTGCTCGTGAGCTACGCCATCGTGCACGGTGACAACGGCGCCGTGGTCGGTGCGGTCGTGATCGGCACACCGCTCAACGACGAGCGCATGACGCGGACGAGTGAGCTCACGAGCGGCACGCTGCTCGTCTTCGCGCGCGCCTCGGACAGCGGGCTCGAAGCCGTCGCCGACGGTGGTGGCACGAAGGACTCGACCGCGGCGCAATCGGCGACGAGCGCTCCCGTCGCCGCGGCGGCGAAGGCGGCGATCTCATCGAAAGGCATCGCCAATGCCGATTCGGCAATCAACGGCGACCTCTTCGGCGTGATGCCCGTCGAAGGTTACGGCTCGACGGACTCGGTGCTCGTCGCCTCCGTGCCCGCCTCGCGTGTGGACAGCACGGCGTCCTTGCTCTGGCCCGTGTTGGCAGTCGGGGCGCTCGGCCTGCTCATGGTCGGCTTTGCCGGCTACCTGCTCGGCAACTACATCTCCCAGCCGGTTTCGGAGCTCGAGGACGGCCTGCTCGCCATCATCAACGGTCAGCAGGATCTCCGCTTCCAGATCGAGCACGACGAGCTCGGCGGTCTCGTATTTCGCATCAACTCCCTGCTCAACGCGATGACCGGCGTGCCCGAAGACACGACCGACGACCAGGGCCGCCCTTCGAAGGCCCCGAGCGCCAACGATTTCCAAGAACCGGCCGAGTGACGCCCGGCGCCCAAAAGTGCTACTCCGTCCCCCAAACGGAAACGGACGGAACCCTTGGGCATCTTCGATTTTCTAGGCGGTAAGAGCAAAGGCGGCGAGCGGCCGAAGGCTGCCAAGGACCTCGCGCGGCTCGAGCGCATGGTCGGCAACAAGCTTTCGCAGAACTACGATCGCCAGGAGGCGATCGACGAGCTGGCCAAGATCGCCGACGCTGCGAGCTCGGCCGCGCTGCTGAAGCGTTTCGACTGGAATCTCGAGCCCTCGATCACGGACCAAGAGGAAAAGGCCTCGTGCCTCACGGGCATCGTCGCCGCGGGCGAAGCCGCGCTCGATCCGATTCGCCGTTACTGCAAGAAGGCCGAGAGCCTCACTTGGCCACTCAAGGCGCTCGTCGAAATCGTCCCGGCGGAGCGCGTGCCGGAAGAGATGCTCGCGATCCTCGACCAGTTCGACACCGAGTACATGCGCAATCCGGAGCCGAAGGTACAGCTCCTGCAGGCACTCGAGGCGTACCCGTCGGAAGACGTGCGCATCGCGGTCGAGCCGTTCCTCTCCGACGCGAGCGAGACGGTGCGCTTCACGGCGGCCAACACCGTCTTTGCGGTCAACGACGTGCAGAGCGTGCCGGCGCTGATCGCGACGCTCGACGGCGAGGAGTCGCTGCGGGTGAAAAATCGCATCGCGCAGGGCATCGCCGAGCGTGCCTTCGCCATTCCCGAAGAGCTCCTCGCGAGCTGCAAGAAGGGCCTGCCGCAGGGCTACGCGCTGCGCGGCGACCACGTCGAGAAGGCCTGACGGTCATCGCCGCCGGGTGGCGGTTGCCTGCTTCGGCCCCACCAAGCGCAAACGGCGCGCCGCTCTCGCGACGCGCCGCTCATGCTTGCCATCTGCGCGGCGCCCCGAAGGACACCGCGCGCGGATTCACTCGCTGAGTCGAACCTTGGTCGGCAGATTCATGTTCCAGCTGATGTTCAGCATCTGCTGGAAGTGGAAGCGCTGATCCGCCGACGTGATCTTGTTGTCGGGGAACTCGGCGTCCTTACCGCCGCCCGCGGTGTCGAAGCCGCCGGTGTTCCACGAAACCGGCAAGAAGCGCCATTCGACGCCGAGCGCGCTCCACTCGTTCGCGTAGAAGCTGAAGCCGAGGCCGAACGTCGGGGCGACCGCGACGCGTGACGCCATCGGGAAGTCGTGAAGGTTATCCGACGTGCAATCGGTGCAGCCTGCACGCTCCGTGATGCCGACGATGGCCGGACCGCCGAACACGTAGAGATCGGTATCGAGGTAGATGCTCTGGAAGAGCGCGAGCTTGCCGCGGAACGGAATCACCTGGACCTGCGGCGTGAGGATCCAGTCGAGGCTCCCGAGCTGCTTGTCGAAGTGCGGTCCGAGGTTCACCGCCGTCAGACGCCGCTCCGTGTCGAGCGGATTCGACAGCGCGCGCTGGACGCGCGTGGTGTTTTGCGCCTGGATCTGGTCGGTGAGGTACGTGTCCATCTGGATGAGCTTGCCGTAGCCGCCCCAGACGCCGATCTCGAGCCAGTCGGTGAAGTTGTAGCCGAGCCGAGCGCCGAGAAACATCGTGCGCCGGTACTCATCGAGGATCGTGAACGAGATGCCCGGGCTGAACTCGAAGCGGCCCTGGCGGTGCAGCCGTAGCTTACGCACGGCCGGGGCGCCCGCGAGCGGCCCCGTGAGGAGGATCTCTTGAGCGTCGGCCGGCTTTGCGAGGCCAACCGTGGCCGCCGCAGCAATGATACCGGCCAGCAGGCGCGTCGTGAGTTTGCGAGTCTTGGTCTTCATTGGCCCTTCGCGCCTCACTTCGGCAACCGGTAGTCGAACGAGAACGGGATAAAGATCGAAACGCCGAGCTGCGCTTGCACGTTGTTCGTCAAGTGGCTGTTGGTGTCGTACCACTGCGATGAATCCTTCGGATCCGTCGTCGAAATCGTGAGCTTCTCTAGCTTGTCGTTGAAGGCGTAGTCGCGGAGCTCGACCGTCGCGGCGAGCCAGCGATTGACCCACACACGCAGGCCCGCGCCCGCGTTGACCTGGAGGCCCACCTTCCAGTCGAAGTTGCGGTTGTCGGGATCGACCACCGCGATCGGGCGATCGCTAATCGCCCCGACGCCGCCCACGAGGTACGCGTCGTACTGGAAGATGAAGTCGCTCAGGAACGCGAACTTGCCGTACGCGAACACGTAGCCGACCTGCAAACCGGCCTGCCACTGATACTCGGTGAGCGGCACCGCGACGCGTGCGGCCCGGCGGACCTGCGCGTTGAACGACTGGTCCTCGTTGAACGGCTGGAAGTACTCGCCGTTCAAGCCGACGAACAGCACGTTCGAGATGTAGTAGTTGAACCCGAGGCCGGGGCCGGGGTGCTCGATGAACTGGTCGTTCAAGGAGAACGACCAGTAGGGAGCAAGCTCGAAGCGGCGCACACGCAGCGCAAAGATTTGCTGCACGGCGTAAAGCGGCTCTTTGAATTTACGAGCCGCCTCCTTGTCCATGTCGAGGTTCGGACAAGCCGTCGGATCGATCTTGCAGATGTCCTCGAGGCCTTCGCCGCCCGGGACGTCACCGCCGGGAGTCGCGTCACCGCCTGGAGTTGCTTCTCCAGTGGTTGCGTCACCCGTTCCGGTTGCATCTCCTGCGGCCATGTCTCCCGAGGCGGATGCGTTCGCATCGCCACTCGTGTCCGCAGATGCGGAAACGGACGCGGAAGCAGCGGCCTTGCCTTTGGCTTTCTGCGCCCAGCCGTAATTGGGGACGAGCCAAAGGGCCGTTGCTACCAGTAGCCCGACGCCAGTTTTCTTCATCGATGCCTCTTACTGCTTTCCCGGCGACAGGTACCCGCAAGCACGCCCGCAACTACCCGTAATCATTGGAAATTTCAGCGATTCGAACAACGGCCCGGGCACTATATCATGCGAAATTTCGCAGGATCAACCACCAAAAAATTCTTCCTGAGAAGAATGCAACCGGTTTCCTCAGTGCCTCGAGCAACGACAGTCAGCTCGCGGATCAGTTCGCGAGTTGAGAAGATCCACTTCCTCCGGCCTCACGGCCAAGCAACGCTTCAACGAACGGTTCGGCAGCAAACTCGCGCAAATCCTCCGCGCGTTCACCCAAACCGACGAACCTTACCGGCAGTGACAGCGCGTGCGCGACGCCGATCACGACACCGCCTTTGGCGGTGCCATCGAGTTTCGTGAGGACGATGCCGGTGAGCGGCAGCGCCTCCTTGAACTCCTTCGCCTGAGCGAGTGCGTTCTGTCCGGTCGTCGCATCCATGACCAAGAGGATCTCGTGCGGAGCTTCGGGGAGTGCTTTCTCCGCCGTCTTCGCGATCTTCTTCATCTCGGTCATCAGGTTGGTCTTGGTGTGGAGGCGACCCGCCGTATCAGCGAGTACCACGTCTGCACCCGACTCCTGAGCTTTCTTGATCGCGTCGAAGACGACGCTACCGGGATCGGCACCGTCTTTGCCGCGCACGACCGGGCAACCCACGCGCTCACCCCACACCACCAGTTGTTGGACCGCGGCTGCGCGGAAGGTGTCACCGGCCGCGAGCACGACCTTGTGCCCACCGAGCTGGAGCTTCGTTGCGAGCTTGCCGATCGTGGTGGTCTTGCCGGCGCCGTTCACGCCGACGAGCAGCACGACGGTGGGCTTGCCGTTCAGCGTGAGGCCGCCGCGACGGCCTTCGACGTCGAGCACCTTGAGCGCCTCGGAACGCAGCGCGTCCCACACCTTCTCCGGATCGGAGAGCTCGCCCTTGGCGAGACCCTGGCGCACGCGCTCGAGCAGAATTTGCGTGGTTTCGACGCCGACGTCGGAGGTGAGCAGCACGTCCTCGATCTCGGCGACGAGGCTCGCGTCGAGCTCGCGCGTGCCCGTGAGCAGCGCGCGCAGCCGGCCGAAGAAGCCGCCGCTCTCTCGCGACTTGGCGAGGCCGCGACGCATGCCCTCGACCAACACCTCGCGGTCGCCCGGTTGCGGCGACACGGAGGGAACCGGTGCCACCTCGGCGCGCGGCGGCGGTACCGATTCACGTGCCTTGCGTGAAGGTGCAGGCGGGGGCGAAGGTTCGGGAGTCGTCGTGGCGGGCGTGCTCGTCGCCCCGGCACCGCTCGCGTCTGCGGGCGCGCGCGTGGGCGCGGCGGGCTCGGCGCGTTTGCGCTCGGCCTTCGGCGTTGCCGGTGGCGGCACCGAAGTCGCCGGCGGAGTGCTCTTCCTCAGAAAGAGGAAGTAGACGAGCGCGACCGCGATGACTGCGATGAGGACGTAGACGGCTTCCATCAGCGGCCTTGAGGCGGCGGACTATAGGAACGCCGGGTTTCACCCGTCAATGGTCGCGTTTGACGCCGAGCGGCTCGGGATTCTCGCCTTCGGGCGGCTCACGTCGGGTCACGTTCCGCTCCGCTGCTTCGTCCACCGACTCCGGACCGAACGCTGCGGCTTCCACAGCGTTCGCCCACGAGACGACTTCGTCACGGTGCGCCTTGTGCCCGTAGCGCTTGACGTCGCCGGGCGTCGGCTCGGCGCGACCCTTACCAAACGGGCCGCGATGTTCGGCCCAGCGGACCAGACGGCCCACGAGAAAGCGTCGCCGCGAAACCAAGTCGACGCGGAGCTCCCCATGCGCCGGCGCACGGCAAGAAAAATCGCTGTGAAATACGGCATTCACGGCAAGTTCGAGCGTGGCGTCCGCGGCACCCTCGAGGGCGAAGTGCCCATGAGCGTCGGCCGTCACACGCCCGAGCAGCCGGCGTTCGGGGCTCGGGCCGTAGAGCGCGACGATGGCGCCGGGAACGGGGGAGCCGTCGTGAGCATCCCGCACGACGCCGCGCCAGCCGGTCGTGTCGTCCTCGCGCTTGAGGAGATGAACCCCCGCCACCGGTGCTCGCGGCTCAGCGGCCGGGCGCGCTCCCGGAGCGCGTTCAGGGCGGCGCCAGCCCCAGAGCAGCCAACCCGCGATCGCTGCGAGTGCCGAAATCCAACTGAGGCTCACCCAACGCGCTCGCGAGAGCAGGTCGACTTTGACGGTCACGGAGTCACCCGATCGCCACCAGGGCTCGACCGGCAGGTACCGGAGCTCGAGCTCGGCGGCGTCCCCGCGTCGCGGGAACTGCGCGACGAGGCGTGTCGCGCCCCGCTCGACACGCCCGATCCCCACCGTCTGTCCGAGCAGGCGCGCTTCCACCGCCCCACTGGTCACGGCGCCCGCCGCAGAGCCGAGCGCTACGTCGAGCGGGATGCCGTCGGTGGGATCGGCCGCGGCGGGGCTGCGACTGAGCTCGAGTCGTACGCGCGCCGTCGCGAGCACGCGGCGCCGAGCCTCTGCTGGTTGTAGCGAAGGCGTGCCCGCGAAGCGCAGCACGAGCTCGAGTGGCCCCGGTCCCGTGAGCTTGCCGCTCGGCAAGTCGAGCTCCGTCGCGCCGTCGATGGGGCACGCGCCCTGCGCGACGAGCGTGTCGCCGTTCGAAGTCGCGAGGTAGACCGCGAGGGGCAGGGGCGGCTCGATGCCCGGCGCCGCTGCCACGACGTGCGTGGTGACTTGCACGCGCTGCGTCTCGCGTTCGAGCTCGAACGTCGCCGTCGCCGGAGTGAGGCGGAGCTCGACGCCGCGGCGCGCGCGATCGATCGTGACTTCTGCGACGCTCGCGTCGAAGAGCCCGCGCGGATCGCTGAACGAGAGAAAGAGCACCGTCGCGCGCTCGGCGACGACCGTCGCGCAAAAGCGCCCGCTCGTGTCCGTGCCGAGCGCTTGGGTCGGACGCGGGCCGAGCAATTGCCCGCCGGGCGTCGTCGTCGGTCGACTCGCGCACGCGCCGAGCGGCGGCAGCGGCACGATGCTGTGATCCGCCGCCATCCCGCGCAGCTCGAGGGACGCGCCTCCGACCGGGCGCCCGGTGTCGTCGATCACGCTGCCCGTCACGACGACGCTGCCGTCGACCGCGGACGCGGTCGCGTTCACGCGTGCCGCCCCGCGCACCCGCACGACCGGGGTCGCACTTGGTGCGCCGGCGGCGTCGAGCGGCTGCAGCGTAAACAGAAGTGCGAGAAACGCGCGGCGTACGAGCATCGACAAAGGGCGTCTCCGCGGGAAGTGCGTTGTCACGGGCGACGTACCATCCGAGAGACCCGGAGTCGAAGTCTGGCTCCCGTGGTCGCGAAAGTCGTCGCGAGAGGTGCCGTTCATTTTCGTGCGAAGGATGTTAGAGTCAGGTTCCATGCTTCGCGTTCGGGGACTGACGCTTCTCATGGGCACCGCCGCGATGCTCGTGGGGCGCGCGGCGTTCGCGCAGGGCACGGGCGACGTCGATCGCATGCTCGACAACCTGAAGAATGGGAGCGACTTCCGCGTGCGCACGCAAGCGGCCCTCGCGCTCGGCGCCTCCCACAGTCCGCGCGCGACCCCGGCACTGTGCGCGGGCCTCACTGACTCGAACACCACGGTGCGTGCAGCCGCGGCGGCGGGTCTCGGCAAGCTCCAGCTCGGCGGGACGGATTGTCTGTCCGCGCGCCTTGCGGACGAGCCGAGCCCGATCGTGAAGAGCGCCATCGAGAAAGCCCTCGAGCAGGTGAAGGGTGGAGCCTTGCCCGCGATCGGGCCCACCACCAAGTTCTATATCTCGATCGGTAAGACGACCGATAAGTCGGGGCGCACCGGCGATGGGATCGATCGGATGGTGAAATCCTCGATGGCCGGCGCGGCTGGACCGATTGCCGTCGCGATCGCTCCCGAAGGAGAGACGCCGGAGGCCGCCAAGAAGGTGCTCGCCGCCCACAAGAGCCTGCGCGCCTTCTACCTGTCTCCGAAGGTCGCACCCATCGAGTACGGCGCCGACACGTTGAAAGTTCGCATCGAAATCGCGATTTTCACCTATCCCGACAAATCCTTGCTCGGAAACTTCGCGGTTCCCCTCACGCAGCAGGGCGTTTCGGGCAAGGACCCCGCGTCCGAGGACGACCTCGTGAAGATGGCGGCCGAGCGCGCCATCCAGAAGTTCCCCGGCATCGCGGCGCAGATCCAATGAGCCGCGCGCGAGCTTCCGCCACCCGAAGCTTGCGAGTTCTTGCTCGTCTTCCGACTGAGGGCCTACGCTAATCGTGGGATTTATGCCGCCGCGAGGTGGCGAGGTTCGAGGAGTTCACATGGCAGACGCCGCAACCGCCACGCAGACCGGAGGGGGTCGCCACCAGCGCCGGCTGAAGAACTACCTTCTCGACCCGCATTTCCAATTCAAATACACGGGTTACTTGATGCTCATCGCCGTGACGTTGAGCGTCGGCCTGGGCTCGCTCATCTGGCGTACGAGCAACGCCGTCATCGCCGAGAGCTCGAACGCCGTGCGTCAGGGTGAAGAGGTCGTCGCGCGCGGCAAGGAGGTCGTCGCCGAGAGCCAGAAGGTGAGCCTCGTGGTCCAGATGAACATCGTCAAGGACCCCGTGTACAGCGACAACCCCGCGCTGCTCGAGGCGTTCAAGGCCGATGCTGCGAAGCAAGACGAGCGGCTGCACGCGCAGCAGGACCAGCTCGTCAAGCAAGCGGTCACCCTCAAGCAACAGGCCGAGGCGCTCGCCGCGCGCCAAAAGGCGATGCTCTACACGCTGTGCGGCGCGCTCGCGCTCCTCGTCGTGCTGATCGGCGCCGCCGGCATCGTGGTCACGCATCGCGTCGCGGGTCCCATCTTCAAGATGCGCGCGAACCTGCGCAACGTCGCGGATGGGCGCTTGCGCGTACCGACGCCGCTCCGCAAAGGGGATGAGCTCGTCGATTTCTTCGAGGCGTACCGCACGATGGTGATTTCGCTGCGCGAGCGGCAAGAGGGCGAGATCGCGAAGCTCGTGCAGGCGATCAAGACGCTCGAGCCGAAGGCCGAATCCGGCGAGCTCGAGGCGCTCCATTCGCTGCTTCGCGATATGGAAGCGGCGCTCGAAGTGAAGCCCTCGATCGGTCCGAGCGCGGCGACTTGAAGTCCGGCCCGGCGCGCGTCAGAACGCCGCGACGACGTATTCGATTTCGGGCGGCTCGCGATCCAAGCGCACGCTCGCCACGTCGAAGCGCAAGCGTTCGACGCTGAGGTCGCGGCGGTAGCGCCGCTGCCAGAGTCGCTCGCCCGCGCGGCGAATGCGCTCGCGCTTTTTCGGGAGGACGCTCCCGATGCCCGTCGTGCGCGCCGTCGGTCCGCGCGTGCGCACCTCCACGACCGCGACGACGGGTCCGTCACGCGCGACGATGTCGATCTCGAGCGCGCCGAGCCGCAGGTTCCGCGCGACGATCTCGTAGCCGCGCGACGTGAGGTAGGCGACGACGAGCGCCTCGGCTCGTTGCCCGAGCGCGCGACGTTCCGCCGCGCTCGTCACGTCGCACGCTCTCCGCCGCTACGACTTTACTGCTGCTTCGAGTACGGCGGGTTCGCGCCCGCGGGGCTGCCGCAGACCTGACCGATGTTGTAGCGGTGGTCGTCCGTCTCTTTCATCGCCGCGTCGCTCGAGCAGGTGTCCGGCTTGAGAGCGGCGAGCGGATCGTAGACGGTGCCCGACTTCACGCAGTAGGAACCGGCGAGCTGCGACGGACCGAGGCCGAGCTCGCGCACGAGCTCACTGCACACGTAACCGCTCGGGCACTCGCAGTACTTGGCGGTCTTGTCCGGGCCCTGGCAGCGACAGGAGCAGTACACGGTGTCCTGCGCGTTGCGGTAGACGAGCTGCGGATCGACGGCGACGCTGATCTCGTCGATGTTTGTGAGGCCGTTGCCCTCGCCAGCGGGACACGCCTGCGGCTTGTTGTTCCCGTCAACGCAGTGCTTGCCGTCGGTTCCGGGAATGCGGCAGCGGCTGGGATCCGTCGGCGACTTGTGCGTCGAACCCGGATCGATCAGGCCCTGAACCTGCCCGTAGGGGCACGACACGCGCCCCTGGAAGTGGTTCACGATGCACACGCGCGTTTCGCACTGGAACGACTTGCTCTCGACGTTGACCTCGGTCGGTGCGTAGCCGTTGAACGTCTGGTGGTATTCGTCCTCGGGGATGCAAGGATCGCCGACGCCGCCGCTCTGACAACCGAGCGCGGACAGGCCGAGCGAGGCGGCCAGGAGCCATAGATTCACGCAAGAGGTTCGGGTCATCGTCCTCGCACCAGTAGGTGTGCAGTTGTTGACGCTTTAGCTCAAAGCCGGTGCCAGAGCCCGCGGTACGGTAGTCGAGCGATCTTAACTACGTCAACGCGAAAGGTCCTGCTTCCGCAGCTTTGTCGCGGCGTCACGTCGCCACATTCGAGTGGCCGACGAACTTTCGCGGCGAGCAAGTCGCGCGTCGCGTCAACGTGGCGTGCGCGGCGTGGTCTCGCGACGCTCGCCAAGCGTGCGCCGCATCAATGTGTCGGAGGCACGTAGAGGTGCGGCACGCTTCGCGCTCAATCCAAAAATTACAACCGCAGGGCGCCGTCACCGAACAGGCTCGTGGGCCGCATTCCGACGACACTTGACAACCGTTCCCGCCGGTATCTAACATCGCCTCGGTCGCGCTATCTATCTAGCGGTTCTTATTAGGTTTTTTGGCGTTTGCCACGCCTCGTCCCCCGCCCGTGTCGCGGCGCCAGCTCTATGGGCGCTGATTAGGAGAAGAGGATCCATGTTTCGAAAGCGGCTGGTTGCTGTGTCGATGGTGGTCTCCTGCGTGCTGTCGAGCACGACCTTCACGCGCAGCGCGCGCGCACAAGAAGTGATCGATCTCGACGACGCAGCGCCGGCGAAAAAGCCGGCAGGCGGCGCAAAAAAGCCCGCCGGTAAGAAAGGCAACGTCGATATCGATCTCGACGAAGGTCAGCCGTCTTCCGGTCAAGGCTCGGTGACCGCAGGGACGATGACGGAGGGCGCGGCCGCGGCCAAGCAGCTCTTCGACAAAGAAAAATGGAGTGAGGCCGCTCAGGCGCTCCACCGCGTGGTCTCCGGTGAGACGGGCGACGACGCGGGCAACAAGCAGCTCGCCGAGTACTACCTCGCGATCTGCCTCTATCGCCTCAAGTTCTACCAGGCAAGCTACGCGATCTTCAGCGTCATCGCGGACAACCCGAGTCACCTGAAGTTCAAGGAGACGTTGCTCTGGCTCGCGAAGCTCGCGCTGCAGTTGCCCGAGCCGGCCGACATCATCGAGCGCGTCGGTAAGTACACCGATGATCAGGTCGCGCGCTTCGACAACGCACAGCAGCGTGAGCTCTACTGGCAGCTCAACTACATGCTCGGTCGGTACAAGTACCGAAACCGGCAGTACGAAGAAGCGATTCGCCTGTTCGGTCTCGTCGACCGCCACAGCCCGCACTACGTAAAGTCGCAGTTTTTCGCCGGCATCAGCTACGTGCAGCTGCGCAAATCGGTCCCCGGCATCAAGGCGTTCCAGCGCATCTTGAAGGCCCTCGAGGAAGGCGTCGAAGGCGTGGACGACGAGGACCGCATGCGCGACCTCGCGAACCTCTCGATCGCACGCACGTACTACTCGTCGTCGATCACGCTCGACGCCGAGACGAACGCGCCGAACGTGAACTCGACGAAGCTGTCGGCGGCCGTCAAGTACTGGAACAGCGTCGACCAGACGAGTGAGTACTGGCTCGACGCGCTGTTCGAGGAGTCGTGGGCGTACTTCATGGCCGGCGACTACCCGCACGCGCTCGGCAACATCCACACGATCGAAGCGCCGTACTTCCCGAACTCGTTCCACCCGGAAGCCGACATCTTGAAGGCGGTGATTTACTTCACCAACTGCAACTACGACGCCGCGACCATCACCGTCGCGCGCTTCCACAAGAAGTACGTGCCGATCCGCGACGAGCTCGAGAAGGTCTTGAAGAAGTACTCCGGGCAGAACCAGGAGGAGCCGTTCTTCAAGTTCCTGCTCCAGGTGCGTGAGGGCAAGGGCGATCTGGACGAGCGCATTCGTCCGATCGTCGAGAACGCTCTCAGCGATCGCCAGCTGCTCCGCAACATCGACTACGTCCGGCTGCTCGAGGAAGAGGACAAGCGCTTCCACAAGGCGCCGGAGAGCTTCCAGAGCTCCGGCCTCGGACAGCAGGTCGGTGACGCGCTCAAGCTCGCGCGCGACCTCGCCGTGCGCCAAGCCGGCGAGCTTGCGATTCAACGCTATCGCCGCAACGTCGACGAGCTCAGCGAGCACATGCGCAACGGTGAGAAGATCCTGATCGACATCACCGCCGCGCAGAGAAACATCTTGGATACGAAGATCCAGACCGGTCAGGTGTCGAAGGCCGAATCGAAGATCTACGGCGTCGTCAAGCCAGACGAAGAGCACGTGCTCTGGCCGTTCAACGGCGAATACTGGCGCGACGAGCTCGGGTTCTATCGCCAGGTCGTCGAGTCCGCGTGTGGGAGATGAGATGATGAGTCCGAAGAATCGCGCGATTTCCTTTCTCGCCACGCTCTCCGGCGTGGTCCTCCTCGCACTCGGCGCGAGCGCCGCGCCCGAGGCGAAGCTGAGCGACTTGAGCACGGAGTGCATCGGCACCGAGGCTCCCAAGTCCCTCGAAGCCTGCCCGGGCGGCCCCACGCAGTTCGAAGGCAAGAAGAAGCACGGTGCGGCCTTCCAGAGCGCGCCGCCGCCGATCGACGTGAAGAAGCGTCAGGACGACGTGAAGCCGGTGAACCCGGACGAGCTCAAGAAGTACGCCGAGCGCGACACGCGCAAGACGCGCTTGCAGGCTCGCGCCCGTGCGCTCCTCATCACGGAAATCCAGGGTCTCGAGCGGCTGTACAAGAACACGCCCGAGAACTCGCCGGACAAGCCGCAGCTCACGCGCCGCCTCGCGGAAGGCTACGTCGAGCTCGAGAGCGCCGCGCTCCGCGACAAGATCGCGGCCGACGTGCAGGCGCAGGACGCGAAGGCGAAGAAGCTCGACGCGTCGAAGTTCCGCACGGACGCGGCGGCCGCCGACAAGATCGTCAAGGCCGCCCGCCAGAAGGCCATCGCGTTTTATACCGCGATGAAGGACAAGTACCCGAAGTACTCGAAGATCGACGAGGTGCTCTACTACCTCGCGTACGAGTACGAGCAGTCGCAGAACTACGACAAGGCGCGCGAGGTCTACCTCGAGCTCATCGACAAGGCGCCCAAGAGCCCGTACATCCCGAACGCTTACCTCGCGTTCGGCGAGCTCTTCTTCCAGGAAGCGCAGGGCGATCCGTCGAAGTGGGATCTGGCCGCCGCGGCGTACAAAGAGGTGATCAAGTACCCGCCGCCGAACAACAAGGTGTACGGCTACGCCCGCTACAAGCTCGGCTACGTGCACTGGAACAAGGGCGACTACGCGAACGCCCTGAACGAGTTCAAGAAGGTCATCGAGTACGGCGATCAGTTCAGCGATCTGCCGAACGCGAAGCAGCTCGCGAAGGCCGCGCGCCGCGACCTCATCCCGGTCTACGCCGTGAGCGGCGCGCCGGAAAAGGCGTTCAACTTCTTGAAGCCGATCTCCGGCGACAAGAGCGGTGAGAACACGCAGACGCTGAGCATGATGAACGAGCTCGGCGCGGCGTACATGGACACCGGCCACTACAAGGAAGCCATCGTCCTTTACAAGGACCTCCTCGGCCGCGACGGCGGCGAGAAGAGCTGCTTCTACCAGGGCCAGATCACGGCCGCGACGCAGGCGCTCTTCTCGGGCGACAAGGAAGCCGTCCGGAAGGAGCTCGACAACCAGCTCCGCGTCCGCAACGACTTTGCGAAGGGCGGCACGAGCGACAAGTCCAAGTTCGAGTGCTCGAACAAGACGGCGGAGCTCCTCGCCGAAACCGCGATGAGCTGGCACTTGGAAGCCGTCGGCTCGGGCGGCGTGCGCGGCACCGGCGACAAGAAGACGATGGATCTGGCCGCGTACCTCTACAAGAAGGTCGCGGACAACTTCACCGCCGACGACTTCTCGAAGTTCCAGTTCCCGCGCATCGTCAAGGACGACTGGCCGACGATGTACAAGATCAAGTACGCGATGGCGGACTTGCTCTACTTCCAGCAGCGCTGGGAGGATTGCGGCCCCGCGTTCGACGCGGTCGTCGCGGAGAACCCGAAGGCGGAGCAAGCGGCCGAAGCCGCGTACGCCTCGGTGCTCTGCTACCAGAAGATGTACGACCAGATGTACAAGGGCGACGCGGACCGCAAGGGCCGCGACGAGCTCGCGCTCAAGGGCGCCGGTGAGAAGGAGCGCTCGGCCAAGAAGGGCCAGTGGGAGAACTTCAAGCCGAAGGAGATGACCAGCCAGCAGAAGGGCATGGTCCAGGCCTTCAACCGCTACATTTGCTACATCAAGCCCACCAAGGGCGACAAGGAGTCGGAGGAGCAGTACGTCGAAGTGAAGTACGCCCGCGCGCGCACTTACTTCGAGGCGCAGCATTGGGAGGAGGCGGCCATCGCGTTCCGCGAGGTAGCCATCAACCACTCCGACAAGGACGCCGGCATCTACGCGGCGCAGCTCTACCTCGAGGCGATCAACGTGCTCGGGTCGCGCGCCGAACCTCCGCGTCCCGCGTGCTTCGACGACATGGGCAAGGACGTGCCGACGTTCCTCGAGCTCTACTGCAAGGGGCAGAAGTTCGAGGACAACAAGGAGCAGTGCGAGGCCCTCACCCGCATTCAGTTCGACATCGCGCGCTTGAAGGCGCAAAAGATCGTCGAGCTCGCCGACGGGCAGCAGGAGAAGGGCCAGTACCGCGAGTCGCTCGACAACTACAAGAAGGGCGCCGACGCGTACCTCGACCTCTGGCGCGGTTACTGCGAAGAGCCGCTCGCCAAGGGCGAACACCCGAAGCAGTGCGAAAAGGCCGACGAAATCGTCTACAACATGGCGCGCGCGTATCAGGCCGCACGCCTACTCGCGAAGTCGATTCAGGTTCGTCAGATCCTGCTTTCCGAGAAGTACGGGCTCGACAAGAGCGACCTAGCGAAGAAGGCGACCTACGAGATCGGCGGCAACTATCAAGCCATCGCCGTCTACGACCGTGCGGCGGACTTCTTCGAGCGCTACGCGAAGGCCACCGACTACCACGGCGAGTTCGCCGATCAGGCGCTCTCCGACGCGGCCGTGCTTCGGCTCGGTCTCGGGCAGGAGACGCAGGCGATCGACGACGCCAACGCGTTCAACAAGTACTTCGGAGCACGCAAGGCGGCGCAGGCCGCGCAGATCGCGTTCGCCGTCGCCGCGCACTACGGCGAAAAGAAGGACTGGTCGAACGTGCAGAAGCGGCTCTCGGGCACGATGAAGCTCATCGACTCGAAGGCGACGCTCGACGTGCAGGTTCAGGCGCACGCCCTCCTTGCGAGAGCGCTCGCTCAGAGCAAGCGCGAGGGTCCGGCGGGCGCGGAGTACGCGAAGATCGTGAAGACCTGGGCGGACCCGAAGGCGGCCGCCGCTCAGATCATGAACACGCCCGGCGAGGATGCGAGCAGCACTCAGCGCAGGCTGGGTCGCGCGCTCGAAGCCGTGGGCGAGGCCGAGTTCTTCTTCGCCGAAGAGAAGAAGTCCAAGGTCGATAAGGTCGAGTTCCCCGTCTACAAGGGACCCGGCAACAAGGAAGCGGTGCTGAAGCACATCCAGACCAAGGTGAAGGACTGGATCACGAAGAAGCGTCCGCTCATCGAGGACGCGAGCGCCGAGTACAAGAAGATCGTCGATCTTCAGCCGGTACCGCCGCCGCGCTGGGTCATCGCAGCCGGCTCACGCGTCGGCGAGATGTGGGGCACCTTCGTGAAGGAGTTCCGCGCCGCGCCGATCCCGGACGCGATGAAGAAGGACTACGAGGTTCGCACCGCGTACTACGGCGCACTCGACGACGCTTCCGAGCCGCAAAAGCAACAGGCGAAGAGCGCGTTCGAGGTCTGCCTCGGTTACTCGGTGAAGTACCAGTACTTCGACCAGTTCAGCCGTACCTGCGAGGAGTGGCTCGCGACGAACTACAAGAACGAGTACCACTTGGTCGACGAGTTCCGCGGCGCTCCGAACCGCGTGAACAGCGTGCTGCGCGAGCAGTCGAACCCGCTCCGCATCGGCGGAACCCCGATTGCGGCCCAGACGGCGGACCAACCGGCGCCGGCTGAAAAGACCAAGGTGGCCAAGTCGAGTGACGACGACAAGAAGTCGTCGTCGTCCGACGAGGACAAGCCCGACAAGAAGGGCGGCAAGGCAGCGGCCAAGGCCGGCGGCAAGAAGAAGGGCAAAAAATGACCCGCGCTGACGCAAAGAGCAGGAGTTTGGCCATGAAGCGCTTTACGACCTTGTTGTGTACGGGACTCTTCCCGGCGCTCGTCGCCTGCGGCGGCGGCGTGCAAGCGGGAGGCGGCACGGCCAAGCCGCTCACGGCCGCCGACAAGAGCGGACGCACCACGGGCACCGGGCACGAAGTCTCCAAGGCTGCGGCCGCGAGCTTCGACTCGGCGCTCGAGTCGTTCCTCGATCACGACAAGAAGGGCGACTGGTCGGAGGCGTCCTGCAAGGACATCTCCGACAAGTTCGTGGCTGCGGCAAAGTCGCAGGTCTCTGCGACGAACCGCGCCTTCCCCGAGGCGCTCTACGACGCCGGTCTCGCCGACCAGCGTTGTGGCAAGGACGCCGACGCGCGCAAGCAGTTCGAGGCCGCCGCGGCCGCGGACTCGAGCTTCCATCGTGCCAAGGCCCAGCTCGTCCTCTACGACTATCAGAAGACGGGCGACCTCGACTCGACCATCACGCAGCTCGATCAGATCATCCGCGACGCGAAGTTCCAGAACGTCGAAGCGCTCGTCAGCTTGGCGGCGCTGCAGATGGACCGGAACAGCGACCAGTCCGACAGCGACGGCAAGAACGACCTCGAGCGCGCCCAGCGCAACCTGCAGCGCGCGCTCGCGATCGACGACGGCTACATGCCGGCCTTCAACCAGCTCGCGAACTACTACCTCGAGCTCGCGAAGAACGCGGTCGGCACCAACAAGACGCGCTCGCGCAAGGGCAAGCGCGGGATGGAAGTCTCCGGCGCCAAGACGGTCGACGCGAACGGGCAGCAGCTCGATCTCGCGGCGCTCGTCGCGTCGCAGGCGCAGCGCAAGAACCCGAACTACGCGCCGATCCACAACACGACGGGCCTCATCCAGGTCGAGCTCAAGAACTTCAACGCCGCCGTGAAGAGCTTCGGGCGCGCGCGCCAGCTCGATCCCAAGTTCTTCGAAGCGCAGATGAACTATGCCGCGGTGAACCTGTCCTTCCGCGGCTACGAGGAAGCGGAAAAGGCGTACCGCGACGCGCTGAAGCTGCGCCCGAACGAGTACGAGGCGCAGCTCGGCCTCGCGCTGGCGATTCGTGGCCAGATCAACGACTCGAACTTCGACAAGAGCGTCGCGGACGCGCAAGCGCACCTCGACGCCGCGAAGAAGATCGACGCGACGCGGCCGGAGACCTACTACAACGAAGCGATCCTCACGCAGGAGTTCCGTGCCAAGCGCGGCGATCCGGCGACGGGCCTCGGGAAAGCCTCGGAACAGTACCAAGCCTTCATCGAGAAGGCGGGTGACGACCCGGTGTACGCGCAGGCGGTCAAGCGCTCGAAGGACCGCATGCAGGACATCCAGGACACGATCAAGTTCATCAAAGAAGGCGAAGAGGCGAAGAAGGCCGACGAAGAGGCGCAGGTCGCGGCGAAGAAGCAGGCCGAAGAGGACGCCAAGAAGAAGGCCGAGGAAGACAAGGCCGCCGCTGCCGACAAGGCTGCTGCCGACAAGGCTGCCGCCGACAAGGCTGCTGCCGACAAGGCCGCTGGATCCAAGGGCGCGGCACCCGCCGGCTCTGGGGCTCCGGCACCGGGCGCAGCAGCTCCCGCACCTGCCGGATCGGGCGCAGCGAAGGGCGCAGCAGCCCCCGCTGCTCCCGCAGCCAAGGCGCCCGCGGCCCCTGCGGCTCCGGCACCCAAGCCTCCCGCCAAGAAATAGTTAAACACGTGGGAACAACCCGATCCGGCCGGTGTCGATCCGGCCGGATTAGTGGTTGACGGAGTACTCGTCGTGAGTACAATCCCACTGGAATCAGGACGCGGCCCGCGCGCCGAGAACGAACAGGAGTTCAAGAAAATGGCGACTTCCAAGCGAACCAAGACGGTGGTTGCGACGGTAGCTGGGGCTTTCGTGCTGATGCTCGCTTCGAGCGCGTGGGCACAGGACGCGGCGGCTGCCAAGGACACGGCCGGCGACTCCAAGAGCGGTGAGGGCTACGGCTACGAATTCAGCGACGATCCACTCGCTGCCGGTGGCTTCGGTCCGAACGACGCGACCATCAAGGTGCGACCCAAGGCGGCTCGCACGACGCTGATCCGCCCGCGCACGCACTTCATCCCCGAGATGCTGAAGTCGGTCGAGAACATCTGAGGGCGTTTGGGTCGCGGCGATACTTCGCGCCGCCACGCCGGTGAACGGTATGCGCTGCACGTGCAGCACTTGAGGAAGATCGATTAATGGCCAAGGCAGTTCTGACGTTCGCGATTTATCAAGGTGATGCGTTCCAGCGCCACGAGACGGTGACGCAGGACATCGTCAAGGTCGGCAAGGATCCGAAGAGCCATCTGCGTGTCGACGACGAGTACGCGTCGCGCATGCACGCGGTGATCGAAGTCGCCGGCCCCGACGACATCACACTGATCGACCTCGGCAATGAGCCGGGGACGCTCGTGAACGGCGCGCGCGTCAACAAGTGCAAGCTGCACGTCGGTGATCAGATCCAGGTCGGCGGCGCGAAGATCGTGCTCGAAGCCGCCGATCCCGCGGGCACCGAAGCGCACGCAGCGCACGCGGCACCCCCGCCGGCTTTCGGCGGCGCAGCGAACCCGTTCGGCGGCGGCGCACCGAATCCGTTCGGCGGCGGCGGTGCACCGAACCCCTTCGGCGGCGGTGCTCCGAATCCTTTCGAGGTCGGTCACACGAATCCGTTTGCGGCCGGTGCAGCAGCGCAGGCGCACGCGGCTGCGAGCTACGTGCCGGAGGACGCTCCGGAGGGAACCTACACGTATCAGATGCTGCAGACCGGTCCGGCCGTGAGCGCGGACGAGGTCGAGCTGCCGCACGTGCAATCGGTCGAGGTGATGGTGCTCTGGGGCTCGAACGTGCTCCACGTCTCGCACCTCACGCCGCCGCGTAACTTCTACGTCGGTGAGGAGCAGGGGAAGAACTTCGGCTGCGACTTCTTCGTTCCGAGCGAGAAGCTCGGGACGACGCGCTTGCCGATCGTGACGGGTGACCGCGCTTCGGTGAGCCTCGTCATTCATCCGGCCGCGCACGGCTGGGTCGATCTGCCGGGCCAAGGCCGGCTGTCGCTCGACGACATTCGCGCACGGGCACAGCCGAGCGCGGAGCTCAGCGGCGGTCATCAGTTCTCGCTGCCGGGCGGCGCGCGAGCGCACATGGAGCTCAACGACTTCGTGTTCGAGGTCGCCGCGGTGAACGCGGGCCGACCGATCAAGCACGGCGTCGCGACCGCGTGGGACTGGACGGTCGCGATGTACTTCGGCCTTTCGTTCCTCGCGCACGCGGGCCTCATCGCCGCGATGGCGTTCTTCGTGCCGCCGCTCGGGCTCACGGACGACGAAGAGCTCGACAAGGACGCGCTCTTCTTGATGCAGCAGTACCTGAAGGCTGCTGCCGAGCGCGAGCAGGAGGAGAAGGATCCCGAGGTCGTCCAGGACAACTCCGACAACAAGGAGGGCGGTACCGGGACGCGCGCCAAGGGTGAAGAAGGGTCGATGGGTAATCCCACGACCAAGGCCACCAACAAGCGCTACGCGGTGCAGGGTCCGAAGGACAATCCGGATCCGCACATCGCACGCCAGGCGGCTCTGCGCGAGGCGATGGAGTTCGGCATGATCGGCCTGCTCAATACGGGCGCGGCCGGCGATCCGAACGCTCCGACGGCGCCGTGGGGACGTGACACCTCGTCCGGCACGGACGAGATCAGCGCGCGCGGCAACATGTGGGGCGATGAAATCGGCGACGCGTTCGGCGCCGGCGGTCTCGGCCTCTCCGGTATCGGTGAAGGCGGCGGCGGTCGCGGTGAAGGCATCGGCCTCGGCAATATCGGTACGCTCGGCCACGGCGCGGGTGTCGGTACGGGCCAGGGCTTCGGCGCCGGTCACGGCCGTCTCGGCGGGTCACACAAGACCGCGGCACCGAAGGTGCGCATGGGTGCGACGACCGTCAGCGGCCGCCTGCCGCCGGAAGTCATTCAGCGTATCGTGCGTCAGAACTACGGTCGCTTCCGCATGTGCTACGAGCAGGGCCTCGGGCGTAACCCGAACCTGCAAGGGCGCGTGTCGGCGCGCTTCGTGATTGGACGTGACGGCTCGGTGTCCAACGTCGGTAACGGCGGCTCGGACTTGCCGGACAGCGGTGTGGTGAGTTGTGTGCTTTCCGCCTTCTACGGTCTGAGCTTCCCGCAGCCCGAAGGCGGTATCGTCACCGTCGTCTATCCGATCATGCTCGAGCCGGGCTGATCAGCCCGCGGCTCCGGTCCGTTTCAACAAACGGACACTCGCGCGCCTCGCGCTGTCCGACGGGTTTCCCGCGGCGGCCCGAGGCGCGCGGCCATTTCGGGCGCGCGCCCACATGCGGTTCAACCAGACGCGCGCGCTGCGCCCGCGGCGTGCGCTACTCCAGGTAAAAGGAGCGAGCAGCGCGCGCTGCAGCCGCTCGCAAAAGCTTGTAAACTCGAGGGCAAACCGGGACGGATTGCGGCTTTACTTCACGGGGGCCGTGCGCCTATGCTCGGGCCCCTCTTGCTCGCGCAATCAAGGGCCGATCGTGTCGCGCCGGAGTCGGGCGCACGACGGCCTCGGCGGGCGACGTCGCCTCGGAACTTACCGCTTCAAGACAGCCTGGTTTGGGCTTGGTCGGCCCAAGTCGCACATCCCTTCGAACCCCACGGATAGCGCCCCATGAAACTCGTTCGATGCGAAAAGATCATCGGTATCGCACTGGCTCTCGTGTTCTCGGCCGCCGGCTGCAGCCGCAACGGGATCGAGGCCATCAACCTCGCGAACGAGGGTGATCAATCGGTCAAGGTGAACGTCGAAAACGCGATCGGCAAATACGAGCAAGCGGTGCAGCTCGATCCCTCGAACCACCGCATCCTCTGGAAGCTCGCGAGCGCGTACGAGAAAAAAGAGGACTGGGACAAGATGGGGTCGACGTTGTCGCGTGCGACCTCGCTCGCGCCGGATTTCGCGACCTACTGGTACAAGCGCGGCTACGCGCTCGTGAAGCAGGCCGAGGCGGGCAACAAGGACGCCTTCGAGCAAGCGAAGGATCCGCTCAAGAAGTGCATCGAGAAGGATCCGAACATCTCGGAGTGTTACTTCTTGATGGGTGAGTGCCTGCAGTGGACCGACGACGAGCAGGGTGCCGTCGACCAGTACACGAAGGCGATCCAGCACGACCCGACGAAGGGTTTCTTCTATCCGGATCTCGCGGACCTCTATCTGCTGTTCAAGCTCGACAAAGAGGCCGAGCAGGTGATCACGGAGGGCACGAAGCTCGTGCAGCCCGACGAGAAGAACCTCCCGAAGATCTACAACATGTACATCTTGCTCGCGAACGCAGCCCTCATGCGCGGCGACAAGGCGGGCCAGCTCGCGGCGGTCGAAAAGGCCGAAAAGTTCGCGGGTGAGTCGCATCCCGAGTTTTCGTTCGATCTCGGCAGCACGTACGCGACGATGGATCCGCCTCAGAAAGAGCGCGCGGTTCGTCTCCTCAACACATTCACGAAGCGCGTCTGCAAAGGTGCGGGCGCCAAGAAGTTCGAGGAGCAGTGCCAGACATCGCAGTCGCTGCTCCAGAAGCTCGGACAGTGAACGAGCGTCTTGCCCGCGAGCAATCGGTGAGCGCGGAGCAAGTGTGCGAAAAGGACCGCTCGGCCCACGCGCCGAGCGGTCGCGCGTCGAGCGTTGGGTTTGATTGGTCGCGCCTTCTACCTCCGGAAGGCGCGGCGTCGAGGGGCGTCGGGGGTTTCGGCAGTTGACCGAGGCAGCATGGATCTAGAGCAGCGTCTGAAGCAGCTTACGAGCACTCACGACTATCTGGGCGTCGTCGAGGCGCTCGAACAAGGGATTGGCGCCGCGAGCGACCCAGCGGCGAAAGCGGACCTACATCTTCGCCTGGGGCGCTTACTGCGCACTCGCTTTCTTCAGGGCGTGCGCGCCCTCAAACACTTCCAGGACGCGTACAAGCAGAACCCGGCGCTCGTCGAAGCGCTGGCGGAAGCACGCGGGATCTACTGGGACCTCGGCAAGCTCAACATGGTGCAGAAGCTCCTCGAGCTTCAGCTGAAGGCGGCTCCCGACGCACCCGATCGCAGCGCGCTGCATCGCCAGCTCGGCGACGTGCTGTCGGATCTCGGCGAGTACGATCGCGCGACCGAAGCTTACGCGAAGGCGCTCCAGAGCTCGAACGGTCAACCCGGAGACATCCCGGAGCTCTTGCAGGACATTCAGGCCGGCGCGGACGAGTGGCAAGATCGCATGCTCGCGATCGTGGACGCCGCGCACGCGGCCCCGACCGCCGGCGAGAAAGCCCAGCTCTTCTTGCGGGCCGCGCGGCTCGCGCGCCGCTTCTCGCCCGACGAGGTGGAAGGCATCCTCGCGCAGGCGTACGCGGCCGATCCCACGGATCGCCACGTCGCCGCGACCTACGAAGGGTTGCTCGTCGACAGCGGTCGCACCGAAGCCATTCTGGAAACGCAGCGCGCAGCGCTCGCGCAGACGAACGGCAACGGCGAGAAGGCCGCGGCGGCCTACGCCTTCGGCGCGCGTTGGGCACTCCGCCACACGAACGTCGAGCTCGGCTCGGAGCTCGTCGAGGAAGCACTGCGCGCCGATCCCGCGCTCGAGGAAGCGTTCACCTTCTTGCGCGACGTCTACGGCGCGCGTGGCGGTGATTGGGAACGCGTGGTCGCACTCGCCGAAGAGCTCGCCGATCGTTCGACGCTCGGACAGGGCGCGGCGTATCTGCTGGCGCAAGCCGGGCTCATCGCCTGGCGCGAGCGCGGCGATTTGATCAAGGCGCGTCGCTCGTTCGAGCGTCTCGCGCGCATCGACCCACAGCACCCTGCGCTTCGCGCTTTCGAAGCGCAGATCGGTGCCTCGCTCAGCACGCCCCCGGAGGCGGAAGTGTCGCAACGTCCACGCCGCTCGAAGCGCCCCAAGGGCGAAGGTAAGTCCGATCCGTCCACCGCGCAGCCGGAGGCGCTCGACGTAGCGACGACCCCGCCCGAGGCGGGGGTCGAGGAACCCGAGCTCATCACCGCTCCGCCGCCCGTGGCCGAGCCGGAGCCCGAGCCACCTGCGCCGGAGCCCACACGCGAGCCCGCTCGCGCTGCGCCGGCGCCGGAGCCCGCTCCGACTCCGGTCGCTCCGCCCGCCAAGCTGGAGAACGTCGCGCTCGTCGCCGAGCTGCGTGAAAAGCTCGCCCAACAAGCCGCGGCCAAGCGCCAGCACGAGTACGTGAAGACGCTGATCCTGCTCGGCGACGCCCTGTCCGATCCGACCGAGCGCGTTCAGAACTACCTCGAGGCTGCCGACCTCTACGCCAGCAAGGCGAACCAGGCGGAGGCCGCGCGCGCGTACGAGCGCGCCCTCGAGCTCGATCCGGCGGAACCCAAGGCGATCGCTTATTTGCGCGACGCCTACGAAAAGCGCCGTGATTGGGAGAAGCTCATCGCGCTCATGGTGCGCGAGGCGGAGGCGCTGCCCGAGGGCGGGGAGCGCGCCGCGAAGTTCAAGCAGGTCGCGCTGCTCGCCACCGACAAGGTGAAAAAGCCCGAGGTGTGCATTGACCTCTGGGCCGTCGTCCTGCAAAACGACGCGGAAGACGTCGATGCGCTGAACGCGCTCGCCGGGCTCTACGAGCGTTCGCGCGAGTACGAGAAGCTCGCCGACGTCCTCGCGAAGCTCGCCGAGCTCACCTACGACACGCCCGCGAAGATCGAGCTCTTGAACAAGCTCGGTCAGGTCGCCGGCGATCGCCTGAAGGACGAAGAGCGCGCCGTCGACGCGTACCGCATGCTGCTCACGCTCGCTCCGGAGGACCGGCGCGCGCAAGAGCAGCTGAAGAAGCGCTACGTCACGCTCGGACGCTGGGACGACCTCGAAGTGTTCTACGCCGAGAGCGGCAAGTGGGACGACTTCATCCGCGTGCTCGAGAGCAACGAGTCACGCGCGACCGACGACACGCAGCGCGTCGGCATGCTGATGAAGATCGCCGAGCTCTGGCTCACGCAGAAGGGCAAGCTCGATCGCGCGGCTCGCGCCTACGAAAAGGTGCTGAGCATCGATCCGACGAACCTCGCGGCCGCCGAGCGGCTCGTGCCGATCTATCAGAACGCAAATAACCCCAAGGGGTTGAGTCAGGCGATCGAGGTGCGGCTCGCGCACGTGACCGACGCCGGCGAGCGGCTCCAGCTGCTCCGCGACGTCGCGTCGCTGTACGAGACGCGCCTGAACGAGAAGCCGAAGGCGTTCGAGCGCTACCTCTCCGCGTTCGAGCTCGCGCCGGGCGACGCGAACACGCAGGCCGACGTCGAGCGTGCCGCCAAGGTCACCGGCGGCTGGGATCAGGTCGTCGCGGCGTATCGCGCCGCGATCGAGGGCTCGAACGACAGCGTGGAACAAAACGCGCTGCGGCTCCGGCTCGGACGCGTGCTCGTCGAGGAGGTGTCGCGCGTCGACGACGCGCTCGCGGAGTACCGCGCCGTCTACGAGAACGACCCCGACAACGAGACGGCGCTCGGCGCCCTCGAGGGGCTCTACCAGCACGCGGGTCGCTGGCGCGACCTGCTCGAGGTCCAGCACAAGAAGCTCGAGCTTGCGCGCGACGCCGTCGAGCGGAAGCGCATCCGTTACGACATCGCGCGCCTGCACGAGAAAGAGCTCGGCGACGTGCCCGCGGCGATCGAGACGCACCAGGCCGTACTCGACGAGGATCCGGCCGACGAAGGCGCGCTCGCGGCGCTCGACGCGCTCTATCAGCGCTCCGGGCAATGGGAGCCGTACGTCGACGTGCTGCGCAAGCGCATCGAGCTCTCCTCCGACGACCGGCTGCTCGTCGATCTGAAGTTCCGGCTCGCTCAAGCCCTACACGACCATCTGGACGACGCGCAGGGCGCGCTCGAGAACTATCGCGAAATCCTGTTCCTCGATGCGGAGCACGAGGGCGCGCGCGTCGCGCTCGAAGGCATGCTGACGGAGCGCGCCTTGAGCGGCGAAGCAGCGTCGATTCTCGAGGCCATTTACGAGGCGCGAGGCGACTGGGACAAGCTCATCGGCGCGCTCGAGATCCTCGCGAAGACGAGCGACGACCCGGGCCGCAAGGTGACGCTCCTGCGCAAAGTGGGCGCGACCGCGGCGACGCAGCTCGGCCAGCTCGACCGCGCGATGGACGCGCTCGCGCGTGCCGTGCGCGAAGACCCGGCGAGCGTCGACTCGAGGAGCGAGCTCGAAGTGCTCGCCCAGCACGCGGGCGCCTGGGACCGCGTGATCGACATCTACGCGAAGGTGGCGGCGGGCCTGCACGACCCGGCGCTCGCGCGCGAATACTGGATGCGGCTCGCGTCGATCCAGGAGCAGCTCGAGAAGATCGCCGACGCGGCGAAGAGCTACGAACGCGTGCTCGAGCTCGACCCGGGTGACGGCGAGGCGCTGCAAGCCATCGACGCTCTCTACCGGCGCACCGGGCGCTGGGAGGATCTCATCGGCGTCTTCCGCCGGCGCATCGAGCTCGTCGAGGACGTGGGCGATCGCGAGCTCCTCTACGCGCAAATGGCCGCGGTGTTCGAAGAGCGGCTCGGCAAGCCGGACGAGGCGATTCTCGCGTACCGCGAGGTGCTCGCGCTCGACCCCACGAGCCGCGTTGCGCTCGACGCGCTCGACGCGCTCTTCACGCGCCGTGCGATGTGGCCCGAGCTCGCGGAGAACCTCGAGGTGCAGTTCGGCCTCGCCGACACCGACGAGGCGCAGCTGCGCCTGATGCTTCGGCTCGCTTCGCTACGCGAGCAGCAGATGGGCGAGGTCGATGCGGCGATCGAGGGGTACCGCCAGGTGCTCGATCGCGATCCGGGGAACGCGGAGGCGCTCGCGGCGCTCGAGCGGCTCGGTCACGACCCACAATACGGCCTCACCATCGCCGAGATCCTGGAGCCGCTCTACCGTGCGCACGGCGAGCATCAGAAGCTCATCGGCGTTCACGAAGTACAGGTCGCCCGCGCCGACGGTGAGCGCAAGGTCGAGCTCCTGCACCAGATCGCGAGTCTCTACGAAGACTCCGCGGGCGACGCGAACTCGGCGTTCGACACGATGGCCCGCGCTCTGGCGGTCGACCCCGCCCACGCCGAGACGCGTGCGAGCATCGATCGCCTCGCGCGCGTCACCGGACGCCTGTTGGATCTGGCGAAGGTGTACGAGGACCTCGCGAGCCAACAACGTGACGCCGAGCTCGGCAGTCAGCTTTACGCGGCCGCCGCGCGCGTGTTCGAGCAGGACGTGCCGAACATCGACCGCGCGATTGCGCTCTACCAGCGGGTGCTCGCGATCGATCCGGGCAACCTCGAGGCAGCGGAAGCGCTCCAAGGCCTGTTCCAGGGGTCCGAGCGCTACTCCGACATGTCGCGCATCCTGCAGAGCAAGGCCTCCGTGCTCGAGGACGTCGACGCGCAAAAGCAGGCGCTCTACCAGGCCGCGCTCCTGGAAGAAGAGGTGCTCGAGCGGCCGCGTGAAGCGATCGCCGTGTATCAGAAGGTCCTCGACATCGACGCAGAGGACATGCGTTCGATCGACGCGCTCGTGAAGCTCCACCTGTCGCTCTCCGCGTGGGAGGAGCTCCTCGCCGTCTACTCCAAGAAGGTCGACCTGCTGCTCGACCCCGGCGAAAAGAAGCTGATTCTCTATCAGGTGGGCGCCGTCTTCGAGCGCGAGCTCAACGACGTGAAGCGCGCGATCGACACCTACCAGCGCATTCTCGAACTCGATCCGGACGATCTCACGGCGTTGAGCCGTCTCGACGTGCTCTACCAAGCCGCCGGCAACTGGTCGGAGCTCCTCAACGTGCTCACGCACGAAGCCGAGCTCACGCAGGATCCGGTCGAGTCGGTGAGCTTCCAGTACCGGATCGCGGAGCTTTACGAGCGGCACCTCGGGGACGTCGAGCGCGCCGTCGAGCTCTACCGCGACATCTTGAACATCGTGCCGGATCACGCGCCCACGCTCGCGGCCCTCGAGGGCATCAAGAGCGGCGCGCGCGCACCGCTCGCTGCGGCCTCGGTGCTCGAGCCCGTCTACGAGTCGATGGGCGAGTACGCGAAGCTCATCAGCGTCTTCGAGGTGCAGGCCTCGGCGAACGAGGATCCGTTCGCGCGCGTCGAGCTCTTGCACCGCATCGCGCGTCTCTACGAAGAGAGCCTGCACGATCACGCGCACGCGTTCGATACGTACGCGCGCGCCATCGGGTTCGACAGCCAGAACGAGGAGTCGCTCGGTTCGCTCGAGCGGCTCGCGACGCTGATCGAGCGCTGGCCGGCCGTCGCACAGCTCTACGACGCCGAGCTCGAGAAGCTGGTCGACGCGCCCGAGCGCTTCGTCGAGCTCGGCTTGCGCGTCGCGCAGGTCTACGAGGTCCAGCTCGAAAACGTCGAAGCCGCCGTCACGCGCTACCGGCGCGTGCTCGAGGTCGACTCCGAGAATCAGGGCGCCGTGCGTTCGCTCGACCGCCTCTTCACGCAGACGGAGCGCTTCAGCGATCTCGCGGAGATCCTGCAGCGCGAGGCGGAGATCGGGCAGAGCCCGGAGGAGATCCTCGAGTTCAAGTTCCGGCTCGGCCAGGTGTACCAGACGCGCCTTCACGACCTGGATCGCGCGATCGGCGCGTATCGCGAGGTGATCAGCGCCGCGCCCGAGCACCAGGACACCGTGCGCCAGCTCGAAGCGCTGTTCGAGAGCGGCGTGAAGCAAGCCGAGGTCGCGCAGATCCTCGAGCCGCTCTATCAGGCGAGCTCCGAGTGGGAAAAGCTCATCCGTGTGCGTGAGGCCGAGCTCGCGCAAACGACGGATCCGGAAGAGCGCGTGGCGCTCCATCACCGCATCGCCGAAGACGCCGAGGAGCGGCTCCTCGATCCGGTGCTGGCCTTCAACGTGCACGTGCGCGCCATCAAGGAAGCGCCGCTCGACGAGCGGACGGGGGCGGAAATCGAGCGGCTCGCGAGCATGCTCGACGGCGGCTGGGAGCCGCTCGCGAACGCTTACGCCGACGTGCTCGGGCTCGAGGGCGTCGAAGCGAGCACCCAGGCCGTGGTCGGCAAGCGGCTCGCGCGCGTGTTCGAGGAAGAGCTCGCCGACGTTGCGAAGGCCGAAGAGACGTATCGCTACGTGCTCACGGTGGCGCCGCAGGAGGCCGAGGCGCTCGGGCACCTCGATCGCATCTACAGCTCGCTCGAGCAGTGGCCGGAGCTCGCGGGTGTCCTCGAGCAGCGGGTGCTGGTGGCGGAAGACAAGGTGGAAAAGGTCGAGCTGTCGACGCGACTCGGTCAGGTTTACGAGGAACGCCTCGGCCAGGTCGGAGACGCGGTGCGCGCCTATCGCCGCATCTTCGACGAGCTCGAGCCGGCGAACGAAAACGCACTCGAAGCGCTCTCGCGCATCTACCAGCAGACCGAGAACTTCACGGAGCTCCAGAAGGTCTACGAGCGCGAGCTCGAGAACGCTGCGGGCGACGTGCAGGAGGCGGAGATCCGCGCGAAGATGGCGCACCTCGCCGCCGATCGGCTCGGCAACAAGGAAGCCGCCGTCGAGGGCTGGAAGCGCGTGCTCGACCTGCGCGGCGAGGATCCGGAGGCGCTGCGCGCGCTCGCGGGGCTCTACGAGGATCAGGGCCGCTGGGCCGAGCTCACCGACGTGCTCGAGCGCCATTTCGACATCGCCGAGAGCGACGAGGATCGCGTGGCCGTGCTCGTCAGGCGCGCGCGCCTCTTCGCCGAGCAGCTGCATCGCGACGACGAAGCGCTCGACACCTGGCAGCGCGTCCTCGACATCGATTTCTCGAACGTCACGGCTCTGCGCGCCGTCGCCAACGTCTGGCGTACGCGTAAGGATCCGCAAGAGCTCGTCGCCGCCCTGCATGCGACGATCGATCGCGCGGCCGCGTTGCTCGAGCCCAGCGAGCTCAAGGAAGTCTACCGCGAGCTCGGCCAGACCTACGGCAGCGTGCTTGAGCAGCCCTTCGAGGCGGCCGAGGCCTGGCGCCATCTGCTCGACGTCGATGGGACCGACTTCGAGGCGATGGCCGAGCTCGAGAAGATTTACCGCAACGACGCGCGCTGGCCCGAAGTGGTCGGCGTGAAGATGCAGCGCGCGGAAGCGCTCGCGGAGCCGTCGGAGAAGATCCGCGAGCTGCTCGAAGTCGGCGAGATCTGGAAGAAGGAGGTCAACGACTACGACCAGGCGACGCCGGCCTTCGAGAAGATCCTCGGCGTCGATCCGACGCACCAGGAGGCGTTCGAGGCGCTCGAGCGTCTGCACACCGCGGCGGGGCGCTGGGAGCCGCTCGTGGAGCTCTACCTCGCGCGCCTCGATACGCGCGAAACGGCAGCCGAGAAGAGCGATCTGTTGCGGCGCATCGCGCACGTCTTCGAGGACAAGCTCGGCGACGCGAACCAGGCTTTCGACGCGCTCGTCACGGCGTTCGCCGACGACTTCGGCGACGACGAAACGGCGCGCTTCCTCGAGCACCTCGCGCAGGTGACGAACCGCTGGACGGAGCTCATCAACGCGGCGAACGGCTGGCTCGCCGAGCAGACGGAACCGAAGGCTCGCATCCAGCTCTGCCTGCGCTTGAGCAAGTGGTACGGGGAGAACCTCAATCACCCGGAGTACGCGCAGCCCTATTACCAGCAGATCATGGCGCTCGACCCGAACAACGTTCAGGTCCTGCGCCAGATGGCGGCCATTCATCGGCTCGGCGCGCAATGGCAGCGCGTGGGGGAGACGCTCCAGCGCGCCCTCGACGTCGCCGTCGCCAACGACGACCGCAAGATGATCCTCGTCGACCTCGGCGACCTGCTCGAAAAGAACATGGGGCAGCCCGATCAGGGCATCAGCTATTACAAGCGCGCCCTCGAGATCGATTCGCTGTACTTGCCCGCGCTCACGGCGCTCGAGCGCATGTACGACGAGCGGCAAAACCACGCCGAGCTCGTGCAGATTCTGACGAGCAAGGTCGCGGCGCTCACCGATCACGAGCAGATCGCGGCGACCAAGCTGCGCATCGCGTCGCTCTACGAGCAATCGCTGAACGAGTTCGAACGCGCGGGCAAGGTGTACCGCGAAGTGCTCGAGCTCGACGGCGGCAACCTCGTCGCCCTGCGCGGCGTCGAGCGCGTGAGCGAGCGGCTCAGTGATTGGCCGGAGCTCGTTCGCGTCCTCGAGCGCGAGCTCGACGTCGTGGAGACCGAGCGCGAGCGGGTCGAAGTGCTGCTCAAGCTGGCGGCGAACCTGGAGGAGCATTTCCTCAAGTTCGATCAAGCCGCGCAGCGGCTGGAGCAGGCTCTCGAGATCTCACCCGCGGAGGAGCGCGCGTACGTCGCGCTGGCGCGTTGCTACCGCCGTCTCAAGCAGTGGCTCGACCTCATCAACGCTTACGAGCGCCACGTCTCGGAAGCCGCGAGCACCGCGACCAAGATCGAGGTCTACGGCCAGATCGCCCAGGTCTACACGGACGAGGTCGGGGACGTCGATCGCGCGATCGACGCGTACCGGAACATCGTCGATCTGGACGAGACGAACATTCAGGCGCTCGAAGCGCTGTCGAAGCTCTACGAGAAGCAGGGCGACGCCGCGCAAGCGATCGACGCGATGACGCGCGTCGCCGACCTCACGACCGACGGCGTGCAGCGCGTCGAGATGTACTACCGCATCGGCAAGGCGCTCGACGACAAGCTCGCCGATCGCGTGCAGGCGCGCGAGCGCTTCGAGATGGCGCTCGATCTCGACCCGACGCACCTCGCGACGCTCGCGGCCCTGCGCACGATCGCCATCGACGACTCGGATTGGGATCGCGCCGCGCGCTACCTCGAGCAAGAGCAGGCGAACACGCCGTCGGCGCGCGCCCGCGCGAAGCTCTTGGTCGAACTCGGCAAGCTCCGCGACGAGATGCTCGGCGAGCACGAAGCTGCCGTGCAGGCCTGGGAGCTCGCGATTCAGGCGGACCCGGACTGCGAGGAAGCGGCGCTCCCGCTCGTGCAGGAATACGTGCGCATCGAGAAGTGGGCGCAAGCCGAGCCGCTCGGCGAGATGCTCGTCAAGAAGAGCAAGGGCAAGGACCGCCAGGAGCAGCACACGCTGCAGAAGCTCCTCGGCAAGGTTCACTCCGCGCTCAAGAACTTCGAGAAGGCGCTCAAGGCCTACCAGACGGCCAACCAGCTCGACGTGACGGATCAGGAGACGATCCGCGGCATCGCCGACGTCGCCTACGAGCTCAAGGATTGGCCGAGCGCGCTCACCAACTATCAGAAGGTGCTCACCGCGCTCAGCGAGGACGACACCGAGCAACGTACGGACGTCTACTTCCGCCTCGGCAACATCAAGCGCGAGCAGAACCAGGCGCGCCAGGCCATCAACAACTACGAGAAGGCGCTCGCGCTGAACGCCGATCACCGGCCGACGCTCGAAGCCCTCGTCGACGTCTACGCGAAGGCCAACGACTGGAAGCAGGTCGCCGCTTACCGCCGTCAGGTCCTCGACAGCGTGATGGACGGGGACGAGCGTTACGAGATCCTCAACACCATCGGCGACATCTGGGCCGAGAAAGAAAAGAACCCGCACAAGGCCATCGAGGCCCTCGAGGAAGCGCGCGAGCTACGTCCCAACGATCACGTGCTCTTGCACAAGCTGCTGCAGCTCTACCAGGCGGCCAGCGAGTGGCAGCGCATGATCGATACCTTGCAGTCCATCGCCGAGCTCGAGGCACGCCCCGAAGTCAAGTCGCGCTACATCTTCACGCAGGCGCAGATCTGCCGCGACAAGCTCGAGGATCCCGACCGCGCCGTCGAGCTCTTCAACGACGCCCTCGATCTGAACCCGAGCTACCTCGAGGCGTTCGAGCGCATCAACAAGATCCTCACGACGCAGCGGGCGTGGAAGCAGCTCGAGCGCTCCTACCGCAAGATGATTCATCGCATCGCGGGCAAGGGGAACACGGACCTCGAGCACACGCTCTGGCACCAGCTCGGCCTGATCTATCGCGATCGCTTGCAGCAGGCGGACACCGCCATCGAAGCGTTCAAGATGGCGAGCGTCACGAAGCCGGACTCGACCGTCATCCACCAGATCCTCGCCGAGCTCTACGAAGTGAACGAGCGCTGGGACGACGGCATCGTCGAGCAGCGCGTCTTGCTCGCCGCCGATCCGCTCGCGATCGAGCCGTATCGCGCGCTCTATCGCCTCTACCTGCACAAGCAGTCGTACGACGAGGCGTGGTGCCAGGCGGCGGCGATGGCGTTCTTGCGCAAGGCCGATGAAGAAGAGAATCGCTTCTTCGAGGACTATCGCCCGCACGGCATCCTGCCGGTGAAGGGGCGCGTCACTAACGAGCTGTGGCAGACGGCCGTCTTCCACGCCGACGAGAACCTCTACATCTCGAAGATCTTCGAGATGATCGCGCCGGCCGCCTTGCTCGCGAAGATCGCGCAGCTGCAGGACCAGAAGAAGCTCCCGGTCCTCGACAAGCGCTTCTACCAGGACCCGCTGACCTCGACCGTGACGTTCGCGAAGACGTTCGGCTGGGCGGCGCAGGTGCTGGGGATTCAGCCGCCCGCGCTCTACGTGCGCAACGACGTGCCCGGCGCCATCGTGGCCGTGCCGGCGACGCCGCCCGCGTCGGTCGCGGGTCAGACGGTGCTCACCGGCTTCCAGCCGCAAGAGCTCACGTTCATGTGCGGCAAGCACCTCTCGCATTACCGCGGTGAGCACTACATCCGCACGCTGTTCCCGACGCAGGCCGAGCTCACCATCATGCTCTTCGCGGGCGTGATGATCGCCGCGCCGAACACGCCGATGCCGCAAGACATGGCGGCGCAGATCCGCGCGACAGCGCAGGAGCTCGCCAAGCACATTCAGCCGGTGCAGCTCGAAGGCTTGCGCCTCGTGGTCAAGCGCTTCATCGAGGAAGGCGCGAAGGCGAACATCAAGCGCTGGAATCAGGCCGTGGAGCTCACCGCCTGCCGCGCGGGTCTCATCGTCTCGGGCGATCTCGAAGTCGCGAAGAAGATCCTGAGCGCGGAGCAGCAGCTCCCGGGTGATTTGTCGCCCGCGGACAAGATGAAGGAGCTCCTGCTCTACTCGGTGAGCGAGGAGTACTCGCGCGTGCGGCAGGCGCTCGGTATCGCCGTCGCGGCTTGAAGCCGCGACGGGCCGTGGCGCCAGGGGCGCTCAGCGCCCCGGCAAGTCGAACACCACGCGCAGCCCGCCGCTGAAGCCGAAGTGCGTCGCGATGCCGGGGAGCCGCGTCCCGGCCTCGCCGGCGGCGTTGTAGCGCGAGCGTGTGGTGAACACGCCGGAGTCGAAATTCAGCCAGGGGCCGAGCCCGAAGCCACTGAAGATGAAGTAGTCGCCGCCGACGACGACGTGAGCGAACTCGAAGCCGGCGAAGTGACGCTTCACGCCCGCGCTGTCGAGGCTCATGCTCCGGTAGCCGATGCCCGCGAGGATCCACGGATCGAAGCGCACACCCTGAACGAGGTGGTAGCTGACGGACGGTCCGAACGCGTAGCTCGACTGTCCGGAGCCGTACTCGAACAGGTTGCCCCAGAGCCCGGCGCTGACCGTGCGGCTCACGCCGAAGCCGAGATCGAGCATGCCGCCGAAGCCGGCTCCGAGGTTCAGGTTCTCCGAACGGGTGAGCTGGCCGAACGGTGCCTGAACTCCGGCTCCCAGGCCGGCAATGAAATGGCCGCTCAGCCTGTCGTGCGCCTCGGGCACCAGCGGGGGCGGGGGCTCATCCATCTCCACCTCGGGGAGCGACGGCGCGCTTTGCGTTTGCGGGCCCGAAGGAGCCTGGGCGAACGCGCTCGGCGAGGCGAGCACGAAGGCGAACAACCAGGGAAGGCGGCGGGCGGGCATGGGTTTCGCAGCCGGAGCCTTATCACACGCGCAACTCCGGCGGCGAGCGGACCGACCTGAGGGTCGTGCAACACGAAACCCTCGAGCCCAGCGAAGCGACCTCGGACACCCTCGTGATCCCCGCCTGCCGCGCGGAGGGCGCGTGGCTCCTCGAAATGGGGACGGCGGAGGCGTCCCGCACGATCGAGCTACCGGAGGACCGCGTGCTCGTGCTCGGTAGCGGCCGTAGCGCGGACGTGCGCCTGGAGGATCGCTGCGTGAGCTCGCGGCACTGCTCGCTTGCGCTCGCGGACGGCGGCGTACGCATCGAGGATCTGGGCTCGACCAACGGCCTCTACGTGGCGGGCGCCCGGCTCGGTTCCGCGTTGCTCGCGGAAGACGGCGCGAGCTTCGTCATCGGACGCACGAGCATGACGTTGCGCAGGCAAGCGGAGGTGAGCGCGAGCAGCGCGCCGCGCATCCCCGGTCTCGTCGGTTCGTCGCTGCCGATGCGTCGCGTGGCGGAGGAGATCGCGCGACACGCGCGCTCACGGCAGAGCGTGCTCTTGCAGGGCGAGTCCGGGACGGGCAAGGACGTCGTCGCGCGCGCGCTCCACACGCTGAGTGGCCGCACGGGCGAATACGTGCCGCTGAACGCGGGCGCCGTCCCCGACTCGCTCGCCGACGCCGAGCTCTTCGGCCACCGGCGCGGCGCGTACACGGGTGCCGTCACGAGCCGCGCGGGTGCGTTCGAGGCCGCCCATCGCGGCACGCTCTTTCTCGACGAAGTCGCGGAGCTTTCGCCGTCCGCGCAGGTGAAGCTCCTGCGCGTCGTCGAGGACGGCGCGGTGCGGCCGATCGGCGGCGCGCACGCCGTTTCCGTCGACGTTCGCGTCGTTTCGGCGAGCTGGGCGTCGCTCGACGCGCGCGTCGCCGAAGGACGGTTCCGCGTCGATTTGTTCCACCGCCTCTCGACGGTGACCATCACGCTCCCAGCGCTCCGCCGCCGCAAGAGCGACATCCCGTTGCTCTGCCGCGTGCTGCTCGAGCGGCTCGTCGGCGACGTGGGAGAAAAGCGCCTGACGCCTCCCGCGCTCGCGCGCCTCGTCGCGTACGCGTGGCCCGGCAACGTGCGCGAGCTCTCCGCCGTGCTCTACCGAGCGGCGATGGCGGCGCCTGGTTCGGAGATCCTCGCGTGCCACGTGACGTTGCCGGAGGCCGAAGCCAAGGGCCCGGGGATCGTGCGCGCGACCCCGAGCCGCGCCGACGCGCTCCTCGCCGAGCACGACGGCAACGTCAGCCGTGCCGCGCGAGCGGCCGGGGTTCCGCGGAGCACGTTTCGTTCCTGGCTCGGCCGCGCCAGGGTCTTCGATCAGAAACGCCCGGAGACGCTCAATCCGCCGTGTTTCGCGTCGAACCAGGGGAGCACCGCGACATGCGAGAGCGGCGCCGAGCTCACGGTGCTGCCGCTATCCGCGGTGACGAAGTAGAGCACCACCGTCGTCACGGCCATCACGCCTGCGCCGACGCCTGCGACGGTGGCGACCGTCTTCAGGTTGTCGCCCTTCTTCACGTCGTCCTGGCGGTGCGAGCAGGCGTCGCTGAAGCGGGCGACCTCGGTCTCGTTACCGGGACCGAGCACCTTGCCCGGATCCGTGCAGATGCCCTGAGTCGAAACGCCGTCCATGCGAGCGCGATTGTCGATCTGCGACGCGATGTCGTCCGCGTCGGAGTAGCTGAGGTGCGAAGCGATCGCGAAGCCGATGGCGCCGCCACCGAGCAGCACCGTCGCGCCCCCCGAGATCACGCCGGCGGGCTTCGTGAGGAGCCAATGGAAGAATGGTTCGCGAGTGCCGCCGGAGCTCGCTTGCGGGGGCTCCGGCTCCGTCTCTGGAGGCGTGCTCGGCGGGGGCGGCGCCGCCGCGGGTGCCGGCTTCGGCGTCGCGGAGGGCGCGGCTTCGGGCGCGAGCTTCAGCTTGATTTCGCGCGTCTCGCCTGCCTTGGCGCTCACGCTCTGGGTGGCGACGCGATCGCCCTTTTTTACCTGCAGCGCGTGGATTCCGGGGTCGAGGTAGAGCGGTGACGGTAGCGGTGCGGCCCCCTGGAGCACGCCGTCGACGCTCACATCGGCGTCCGCTTCGGTGGCGACGGTGACCTCGGAGATCGCCGCGCGAGCGCTGCCGAGACCAGCCTGGGCCGCGTCCCGCTCCGCCTGCGAAGCGTCCGTCGCTTCCCGCAGGTATTCGTTGAAGTGTTGCGCGGCGTCGCGCTCGTGACTGGAGCGGAGCTCGCTCTGCGCGAGGTTCAGCAGCACGGCTGGGTGTTTCTTGAGCGCGTAGGCTTGGAGAAAGGCGGCGCGCGCTTTCTCGTACTGCTTCTGATCGAAGTAGCTCACGCCCTCCTTGAAACGTTCGCGGGCGGCAGCGGTCGCGTCGTCGTCAGCGCGGGCGATCTTCACGGTGCCGAGTACGGCGACGAGCAGGCCTGCCGCCAAGGTCTTGTTCAAGCTGGGGGTCCGAATCACCAATTTCGACAGTAGGCGAGCCGGCTACTCCTCCGCTAGGGGCGAAAGCGCGCGCGAGCGCGCGGCGACGGGTGAACGCTTCAAAAAGGCGTTTCTCGGACGATCGTATTCTTGCCGCCGGTCTTCGCTGCCGGCTTGGGCGCGGTGCCGGCGGGCTTCGCGGCGGGCTTTGCCGGCGCAGGCTTGGCTGCCGATTTCGCCACCGGAGCCGCGGTCTTGGCTGCGGCAGGAGCGTGGGCGGGCTTGGCCGGAGCCGGCTCACGCGGTTCAGCGGTGACTGGGACGGGGGTGACGACGGCCGCGCTCGGGACGGCCGAAGCAGCTGAGGTAGGTGTAGGTGCGCTGGTGGTTGGCTCAACGGCCGGCAGGGCAGGGGGCGGCGCTGGCGCTGCAGTGTCGGGGGCGACGACTGCAGCCGTGGTCGCCGGGGCCGAAGCGCGTGGGGCCTCCGTTGGCGGCGAGGAACTGCTGCGTCCAACGACGAGTGCGACTCCGAGCGCGCCGCCGAGCACCAGCACCCCGAGCGCTGCGATCATGCCGAAGCTCCGCTTGCGAGGCACGACGAGATCGGGCTCTGGCGCGGGCGCGGCCTCCTTCGGCAGGTCGAAGGCGTTCATCCGGATGATGGTCGGCGCGCGCCGCGCTCGATGTTCGACCTCGAGCTTCGCGCGTTCCGTGGTCTCAGCGGCTTGCACGTCGGCACCGAGAACGACGGCGGGAGCACCTTCTTCCTTCGGAACGTACTTCTGACCGATGCCGCTCGGCTTCGACTCGGGCGGGAGCTCTTCGACTTCGATCTGTAGCGGCGCCTCCGCAAGAGGATCCGGATTGGTCGAAATCTCCCAGTCCAGATCTTCCGCGGGCGCTCCTTCGGGAGAACTTTTGACGACCGGAGTCGGCGGCGCTGTCCCCACCAACGTCGGCTTCCGCGACGGTGTCACCACGAGCGGTGCCGGCGCGCGAGCCTCGGCCGGCTTGTCTTGCGATGTGCTGGCAGGAGTCGCGTTCGTGATGTTCACGACCGGAGCCGTCGTGACGGCAGGTCCCGAGACCGGCCTCGAGCGTGGCTCGGGGGGCGGGGTCGGGATCGGCTGGTCCCGCGGTACGGTGGGCGGATCCTCCTCCCAACTGGGCCGGAATTGCTCGGAAAGGCGGTCCGCCTCTTCCTCGGTCATCGTGCCCGCCGCTCGTCGATCAGCGTCAGTTTCGGCCATGGACCGGAAGCTCACGCTACCATCCGTGACCCAGGTGGCGCAATCCGCGTCCTCGGCCTCGAGTTTGGCGCTCTTGAAGAAAAGGAAGCTCGCGTCCGCATGCGGGATACTCGCCCTCGTGGCGCTCGGATGCGCGCGGGGCCAGCCGAACCTGGAGCATTCCCCCGCGCTGGACGCCGGGGCCCGCGCCGAGGCCCCGCTCGCCGCGCGTGCGGAGGTCGTTGCCCGCTCCGACGCGCTCGCGGTCTCCGCGAGCCGCCTCGGAGGTAAGCCTGCGCAAGAGCTCGTTCTGCGAGCCGCCGAGCTCCGCGAGCGACTTTTTCGGCTCGAGCACCGCGAGGCAGACGCGCTCGAGGCCGTCGAGCTGTTCGGTCAGGCCGCGCGCGCGGACGGAGCCCGCCGCTGCGAGCCCGCGGTGCGGCAGGCGCTGCTCGAAGCGGAGCTCAAGCACGATCCCTCGCTCGCCTACCGGCGCATCGATGCCGAGCTTTCGCAGACCAGCGACGCCCGCTGTCGCGCGCTCTGCAACGAGGCGCTCGTGAGCCTCGCGGCGTTTCGCTCGGACTCCGCGCCCGCGGTCGTGTCCGACGCGACGCCAGCGAACGCGAGCGCGGGCGCCCCGAGTGCGGGGCCGGTGGTCACGCCCCAGAAAGCGGCGACGAGCGCCGAGCCGGCGAGCGTCACCGAGATCGAGCGTTACGGTGCGAAGGACGCGGCGCGCGTCGTCGTGCACGTGACGCACCCGGCGCTCTTCGAAGTGCACGCGCTCGCGGCCGAGGGGGCGAACGGGCCGCGCCTGGTCGTCGACCTCGCCAACGTGACGGCGCACCAGCCGAACGCGCTACCCGTCGGCGGCCTCGTCGAGCGCGTGCGCGTCGGAGCGCAAGCGACCGGCACGCGCGTGGTGCTCGATCTCTCGCGTCCCGCGTACCGTCGCGTCTTCTACCTGCCCGAGCCCTTTCGGCTCGTCATCGACGTGTCGAAGGATCCGCCGCTCGGCTTCGCGGAGGGTGCCGTAGGCGAACGCGTGGTTCACCGCGTGGTGCTCGATCCGGGCCACGGCGGCAACGATCCCGGCGCCACCGGGCCGGGCGGTTTGCGTGAGAAAGACGTCACGCTCGACATCGCGCACCGCGCCGCGCCGCTCCTTGCGCGCGAGCTAGGCATCTCGACCCTGCTCACGCGCGACACCGATGCCTACGTCGCGCTCGACGAACGCGCCGCGCGCGCGAACGCTTTCGCCGCAGACCTCTTGATTTCGATTCACTGCAACGCGAGCGAGGACGGGGGCGGCAAAGGGGTGATGAGCTTCGTGCTCGACGGTTCGCGCGACACGCTCTCGGCGCGCATCGCCGCGCGCGAAAACTCCGCTTCGGCCGCCGCAGCGTCCGAGCTCGCCAACGCGCTCAGCGCCGTGCTCGATCGTTCCGTCGTGAATCGATCCGAGCGGCTCGCCGAGCTCTTGCAGCGAGCGACGCTGGCTTCACTCGCCGGGCGTTATCCCGACGTGCCCGATCTCGGCGTACGGCGCGCGGGCTTCTATGTGCTTGCGGGCGCAACGATGCCCGCGGTGCTGTTCGAAACTTCATTCATCTCGAACGCCCCCGGCGAAGAGCGCCTCGGCACGCCGGATTACCGCCAGAAACTGGCCGACGGGTTGGTCAACGCGGTTCGTGCCTACAGGGAGGGGCGCTAGTCTGGCGTTCGACAATCCTGGAAGAACAGATCTCCGAACGGCGTTGACGAACCCGCTCGGGGGACCTAGCTTGTTGAGCCCACTAAGGCCGGCCAACGGGCCAAAACCTACGGCATAGTCATGACCAAAGTCCAGCTCAAGAAGTTCCGGGACATGCTCGAGGCGAAGCGCGAAGAGATCATCAAGCGCGCTCAGCAGACGCTCGATCAGGACATGGCCCTCGACACCGACGACCTTCCCGACGAGATGGACCTCGCCTCGAGTGAGTACTTGCAGTCGTTCACCTTCCGCTTGCGCGGGCGCGAAAAGGCGTTCCTCGACAAGATTCAGAAGGCGATCGAGAAGATCGACAGCGGCACCTTCGGCGTCTGCGACGACTGCGGCGACAAGATCAGCGTCAAGCGGCTCGAAGCACGCCCTGAAACGACGCTCTGCATCCGCTGCAAGGAGGACCAGGAGCGCGTCGAAAAAGACTTCGGCTGACCCAAGTCGCCGGCGTCGCGCCCGGCGCTCAGCGCACCTTACTGCGCCGCGTGTCGCGCGCAGCCGCCCGGACGCCGCTCGTGCTCGATGCGCGTGCGGGCGGCGGATCGACCGCGGTTTGCGCCTTGTTCGGGACCGAAGCTCGCATGCTCTCGAGCGCGACCTTCAGGTAGCGGCCCGTATGGCTTCCGGCGACCTCGGCCACCGTCTCCGGTGGCCCTTGCGCGACGATGCGACCACCGTGCTCGCCGCCCTCGGGGCCGAGGTCGACCACCCAGTCCGCGCACGCGACGAGGTCCACGTTGTGCTCGATGAAGAGCACGGTGTTGCCCGCGTCGCGCAGGCCGAGCAGGGCATGCGTCAGGAGCTCGATGTCGGAGAAGTGGAGACCGGTCGTGGGCTCGTCGAGCACGTAGAGCGTGCGCCCGGTGGCCTTGCGGGCGAGCTCGGTCGCGAGCTTCACGCGTTGTGCTTCCCCGCCGGAGAGCGTCGTCGCCGCCTGGCCTAGCTGGATGTAGCCGAGCCCGACCTGCCGGAGCGCCGTGAGCTTCTGCCGAATGCGCGGGATCGATTCGAAGAGCTCGCTCGCCGCGTCGACGGTGAGCTCCAGCGCGTCCGCGATCGAGAGACCGCGGTAGGCGACCTCGAGGGTCTCGCGGTTGTAACGCTTGCCGCCGCAGGCGTCGCAGGTGACGTACACGTCGGGCAAAAAGTGCATTGCGACACGCAACACGCCGTCGCCCTGGCACGCCTCGCAGCGGCCGCCGCGCACGTTGAACGAGAAGCGGCCCGGCTTGTAGCCGCGCGCGCGCGCGTCCGAGAGCCCTGCGTAGAGCTCGCGGAGGTGCGTGAAGATCCCGGTGTACGTGGCCGGGTTCGAGCGTGGCGTGCGGCCGATCGGCGTCTGATCGATGCTAATCACCTTGTCGATTTGATCGAGCCCCTCGATGCGGTCGCAGGGGCCGACCCAACCGGTCGCGCCGTAGAGCTCGGCGCGCGCTGCGCTGAGTAGCGTATCGACGATGAGGCTCGACTTGCCCGAGCCGCTCACGCCCGTCACGGCCGTTACGAGCCCGAGCGGGACCTCGAGCGTCACGTCGCGCAGGTTGTGCGCGCGCGCGCCGACGACGCGGAGCACGTTGCCGCTCGCCTTGGTGCGCGTCGCCGGAATCGGCAAGCGACGCTGGCCAGAGAGGTACGGACCCGTCACCGACGAGGCCGACTCCATGAGCTCCGAAGGCGTGCCCGCGGCGACGATGCGACCGCCGTGCACCCCGGCGCCCGGACCCATGTCGAGCACGTGGTCGGCCGCGAGGATGGCGTCGCGATCGTGCTCGACGACGAGCACGCTGTTGCCCTTTTCGACGAGGCGGCGGAGCGCGGAGAGCAAGCGCTCGTTGTCGCGCGCGTGCAGCCCGATGCTCGGCTCGTCGAGCACGTAGAGCACGCCCACGAGCGAAGCGCCGATTTGCGTCGCGAGCCGAATGCGCTGACCCTCGCCGCCGGAGAGCGAATGCGCTGCGCGATCGAGCGACAGATAGTCGAGCCCGATCTCGAGTAAGAAGTGCAGGCGCTCCGTCACGGCCCGCAGCAGCGGCACGGCGATCGCGGCGTCGCGGCCCGTGAGCGCCGGATCCTCTCCGAGCGCGTTCAGGAACTCGCGCAGGCCCCGGAGCGGCATCGAGCAAAGGTCCGCGATGGTCTTGTCCGAGACGCGCACGGCGAGGGCTTCCGGCCGCAGGCGAACGCCGTTGCACGCCGGACAGGTGCGAGTGACGACGAAGCGTCCGAGGTCGTCCACGCCGATCGCCCCGTCGTCGCCGGCTTCGTCTTCGCCTTCCGGGGTCTCGCCGGAATCGAGCATGCGCTCGAGGCGCGCGATGATGCCTTCGTACGTCGGCCCGCGTCGTCGGCCCTTCTGCGGTTGAGCGCCGTACAGGATCGCGTTGCGCTCTTCCTCGGGCAGATCCTTCCAGGCAACGTCCGGGTTGACGTGCAATAGCTCGACCACGCGTGCGACCTCCGTCGCCGTCGCGACCGAGCCCCGCCGACCGAACGCGAGCACCGCGCCTTCACGGAGCGAACGGCCGGGGTCGGGCACGACGCGGCTCACGTCCACGGTCGAGCGCACGCCGAGCCCGTCACAGGTCGGGCAGGCGCCGTGGGGGCTGTTGAAGGAAAAGAGGCGTGGCTCGAGCGGCGGCAGCGTGATGCCGTACTCCCAGCTCACCAAGCGCTCGCTCATGACGGCCGGATCGCTGCCGTCCATCGCGTCGACGAGCAGCGTGCCGTCACCGAGCTTGAGCGCGAGCTCGACCGAGTCGGTCAGGCGGCCTTTCACGCCTTCGCGCACCACGATGCGGTCCACGACCACGTCGAGGTCGTGCGCTTTCGTACGATCGATGGCGATCGTATCGCCGAGGTCCACCTGATCGCCGTCCACGCGGACACGAACGAAACCGTCGCGCCGCAGCCGCTCGAGCTCTTCACCGAGGTCGCCTTTGGTGCGGCGCGCGACCGGGGCGAGCAGGGCCACCTTGGTGCCGTCCCCTCGGCCGATGATGCTGTCGACGATTTCCTGCACGGTGTACGCCCGGAGCACCTTGCCGGACTTGGGACAATGCGGGACGCCGACGCGCGCAAAGAGGAGGCGGAGGTAGTCCGCAATTTCGGTTACGGTCCCCACCGTCGAGCGCGGGCTCTTGCCGAGCCCCTTCTGCTCGATCGCGATGGCCGGGCTCAATCCCTCGATGCTCTCGACCTTGGGCTTCGGCAGCTGGTCGAGAAACTGGCGCGCGTATGCCGACAGGGACTCTACGTAGCGGCGCTGACCCTCGGCGTAGATGGTGTCGAACGCGAGGGAGGACTTCCCGGAGCCGCTCGGCCCGGTGATGACCACCAGGCGATTGCGCGGGAGCTCACAACTGACATTTTTCAGGTTGTGCTGCGCCGCGCCCCTGACGACGAGAAGGTCCATGCCAAAATCTCGTCCTAACACGGATGAACGGCGGCCGCCGCCGAGGCGCCCGCCACAGGGCCAGTGAGTGCGCGAAACGTAAGGGCTTTCTTTCGGGCCGTACGCGTTTGCGGGTGCGGCGGCTTTCGGGTAGCGTTCGCGGGGCCCATAGCTCAATCGGTCAGAGCCCCCGGCTCATAACCGGGCCGTTCCCGGTTCGAACCCGGGTGGGCCCACTGGCCGCGCGACGAGACCGCGTATAGAGCTGCCGAAGGAGCCGACCTTAAGTGACGATGAAGTTTCAGATCGAGGCGCTTGAAGAGCTCGCCGCCCTGGATGCGAAGCTGAAGGATCTTACCGAACGCTTTACCCAGGACCAGAAGACGCTGAACGACAAGAAGGCCTCCGCGAAGAGCCTCGAGGACCGACTGGCTCGCGGGCGCCAGAGCCTCGGTGAGATGGAGAAGGCGCGGGGTGATCTCGTCGGTGAGCTCAGGCAGATGTCGATCCAGGTCGAACGGTCCCGCGAGAAGCTCGCCCGTTGCCGTACCGAACGGGAGGCGAACGCCGCCCAACGCGAGGTGGAGGAGCTCCGCAAGCTTTACCGCGACCGCGAGATCGAGCTCGAGAAGCTCGACGGCTTGATTCAGCAGGGACGCGGGGAGTTCGATCAGGTCACCGAGCAGCACGGCGCCGTTTCGGGCGACCTCGGCTCGAGTGAATCCGACTCGATCAACCGCATAGCCACCTCCGAGGAAGAGCTCGCCCGCAAGCAAGCCGAACGCGAACTCCTGGTGCAGAAGGTCAAGCCCGACCTCTACCGGCGTTACGAGATGATCCGGAAGCGCAAGGGCACCGCGCTCGCGTGGACCCGCGACGGCACCTGCAGCGCCTGCCACATTCGGCTGCAGCCGATGTTGTTTCAGAAGCTGCTTCGCGCCGACGAGTTCGGGCAATGTCCGAGCTGCAATCGCATCCTTTACTATCGGCCCGCCGCGCAGCCTGACGGCGCGCAGTCCGAGGCCGAGGGCCAGTCGGAAAGCCCGTGAGCGTGTCGCGGGTCGCGGGGACGGACGGCTAACGACCATGAAAGCCTGTGCGTCCTGCGGGCGCCTTTACCCTGACGACGCCGGGTTTTGTCCGGTCGACGGCACGGGGCTCACCAGTGCGACTCAGGTGCCCGTTCAAGCCGACGCCGACGATCCGCGCGTCGGCCAGCTCCTGTGCGAGCGCTACCAGATCCGGCGGGTCGTCGCGGACGGCGGCATGGGCCGTGTCTACGAAGCGCTCGACATGCAGCAACGGCGCAACGTCGCGCTCAAGGTGCTGCACGCCGACGTCGCGCGCGACGAGGTGAGCGTCGAGCGCTTCAAGCGCGAGTTCGAGGTGAGCCGGACGCTGCCGCACCAGCACATCGTGGACGTGCTCGGCTTTCAGCCGACGCACGACGGCACGTACGTGCTCGCGATGGAGTTTTTGTACGGCGAAGAGCTCCGCGCGACGCTCAAGCGCGAGGGCGTGATTTCGCCGGCGCGCTTGGTGCGCATGCTGTCGCAAACGGCGCTCGCGCTGGACGCCGCGCACGCGATGAAGCTCGTCCATCGCGATCTCAAGCCGGACAACCTGTTTCTGTGCCAGACGCGCGAAGGCGACATCGTCAAAGTTCTCGACTTCGGTTCCGTCAAGGACAAGGGCGAATCGGCGAAGAAGCTCACGGTGCTCGGCACCACGATCGGGTCGCCCTTCTACATGGCGCCCGAACAAGCGCAGGGTCTCGACACGCTCGATCACCGCGCGGATGTCTGGGCGCTCGCCGCGATCGCTTACGAGTGCATGACGGCGCACGTGCCGTTCGCCGGCAGCAACGGTCCGAGCATCTTGCTCGAGATCCTCACGAAGGATCCGAAGCCGCCGAGTGAAGTCGGCAGCGCCCAGAAGTACCCGGTTCCGCCGACCCTCGATCCGGTGATGGCGCACGCGTTCAAGAAGATGCAGGCGCTTCGCACCGAGTCGGTGGGCGCGCTCGCGGACGACGTAGCGCGCGCGTACGGCCTCGACGGTTCGCACACGCTGTGGGCGACCGTGCCCGAGGGCGAGATCGCCGCCAAGATCGACGCGAAGATGCCGGAGCTCCTGGCGACGAAGATCGTCATGCCCGCGGCGTCCGCGGATGCGTCCGACTCTTTCTTCGGGGAATCCGACGCCCTCGGCGCGGGCGTGCCTGGCGGTGCCGCGCTGCCACCGGTCCCCGCGTCGCGGGCCCCGAGTCCGGCGTCGCGGGCGAGCGTGACGGCCGATCTTGCGGCGGCAGGGATCCCCACGGGTGGCCCGAGCTGGCTGCCGATTGCGCTCGTGGGGGCCGGCGCGCTGCTCGTCGGCGTGATCATCGTGCTCGTGCTCGCCCTGCGCTGAGCCGTGACACCGGCCGGAGCGTATTCGGCTCCGAGCTTTGCCTTGTGGTAGATCAAGGAGCCATGTCGATCGTGTTGCGTCTCGTTCTGCCGCTCGCCGCGGCGGCCGTGCTTTCGACAGCTTGCAAGCGCGAGGCTCCGCCGGCCGGAGAGGATGCCCGTGCCCCGACCTCGCAGGGCACACCCGCCCCCCCGGAGCCTGCGGCCGCGGCGGCGACCTCGGCGACGTCCGAAGCGGCGCCCACGCCCGCGCCGGCGGACTCGGCAGCCGGCGCGAGCCACTACGACGAAGCGAAGTTCGCGCTCGTGGCGCAGCCGGCGGGCGCGTACGTGCCGGGCAAGGAGGGCAGCATCGAGATCGTGCTCGATGCGAAGCCGCCCTTTCACGCCAACCAGCAGTACCCCTACAAGTTCAAAGCCAAGGAAGCGCCGGGCGTGAAGTTCGCTCAGCCCGTCGTCGGCAAGGACGCGGCGAAGCTCGAGCCCCAGCGGGTCACCATGCGTGTCCCCTTCACACCGGACGGCGCCGGCCAGCGCACGGTGAGCGGTCAGTTTGCATTCTCCGTCTGCACCGAGGAAACGTGCTTGATGGAGAAACGCGAGCTGTCGCTCGTCGTGGACGTGAAGTAGCGCTCTCCGCAATCGCGACCGAACGGGATCAGGGCGGCGATGGCGAACGATATCCTCGACGAGCTCCAAGGCATCACCGAGCGCGTGGAGCAGGAGTTTCGCGACGAGCGACGCCTGCTCACTTTCCGCGAATACCTCGAGCTCTTCGCGTCGAATCCGCTCCGGCACTCGCGTGACGCGTGCCGTTACTTGCGCGACATGTTCGGCTACTACGGCCGCACCGAGCTCGCGCGGCCGTGGGGCGAAGAGAGTCGCTACAAGCTCTTCGATTTGCCGTTCCTCGACCCGGCCGAAGCGGCGCACGAGGCACTCGTCGGTCAAGAGCAGGTGCAGCGCGAGGTGTACCGCGCGCTCGAGAACTTCGGGCGTGAAGGTCGGCCCACGCGGCTGATCCTCCTGCACGGCCCGAACGGCTCCGCCAAGAGCACCATCGCGCACTGCATCATGCGCGCGCTCGAGCATTACTCGGCCCAGGCCGAGGGCGCGCTCTATCGCTTCCATTGGGTTTTCCCAAATCAGGCGCGGCTCCGCGGTTCCATCGGCTTCGGAGGGCGCCGGCCGTCACAGCGGCCCGACGACGGCAGCTTCGCTCACCTTCCGTTCGAGGAGATGGACGCGCGCCTGCACATCGAGCTGCGCGATCACCCGCTGTTCCTGCTCCCGCTCGAAGAGCGGGCAAAGCTCCTCGGGCGCCTTTACGCCGAGGCCGGCGCCGAGGAAGCGCCGCCCGACTGGGTCCTACGCGGCAACCTCGCGCACAAGAGCCGGCAGGTCTACGACGGGCTTCTCGCGAGCTACGACGGCGCGCTCGACGAGGTGCTGCGTCACGTGCAGGTCGAGCGCTATTTCATCTCGCGGCGCTATCGCGTCGGGGCGGTCACCGTGGGGCCCGAGCTCTCGGTGGACGCGGGTGAACGCCAGCTGACCGCCGATCGCAATCCGGCGGCGCTCCCGCCGGCTCTGCAGTCGCTCACGCTGTTCGAGGTGTTCGGCGAGCTCATCGACGCGATGGGTGGTGTCGTCGAGTTCTCGGACCTCTTGAAGCGGCCGCTCGACGCCTTCAAATACCTGCAAATCACGGCCGAGACCGGTGAGGTGCAGCTCCGCTCGCAGACGGTGCAGGTCAACTGCGTCCTGCTCGGCAGCGCGAACGAGGTGCACCTCGGTGCGTTCCGCGAGCACGTCGAATACGAGAGCTTCCGCGGTCGGCTCGAGCTCGTGCGCGCGCCGTACCTCTTGAGCTACTTCGACGAAAAGAAGATCTACGATCTTCAGATTGCGCCGCAGGCGCGCCGCCACGTCGCGCCGCACGCGACGGAGCTCGCGGCGATGTTCGCCGTGCTCACGCGCATGCGCAAGCCGAACGCCGAGCGCTACGAGGGCACGCTCCGGGAGCTCGTCACGAACCTCACGGCCGTGGAGAAAATGGACCTCTACGCGACGGGCGCGCCGCCGAGTCACCTGGACGACGACGACGCGAAGCTCCTCCGCTCCGCGATCCCGCGCATCTACCACGAGAGCGACGCGTATCCGATTTTCGAGGGCAGCGTCGGCGCGAGCCCGCGTGAAATGCGCAGCGTCCTGCTCGACGCGGCGCAGAGCCCGCGCCACGATTGTCTTTCGCCGCTCGCCGTACTCGCCGAAATCGATCACTTGTGCGAGCGCGCGAGCGAATACGCGTTTCTCGAGCAGGAGCGGCTCCCGGGCGGCTATCACGACCACGTGCTCTTCAGGCGCACGCTGCGCGAGCGCCTGCTCGAGTCGCTCGAGGACGAGCTCCGCATCGCGAGCGGGCTCGTGGACGAAGGGCGCTACGCTGATCTCTTCAGCCGGTACGTGACGCACGTGAGCTTCTGGGTGAAGCGCGAGAAACTCAGAAATCCGATGACTGGGCAGTACGAGGAGCCGGACGAACGCCTGATGGGCGAGGTGGAGAGTCTGCTCGGCGCGAGCGAGAACGCGCAAGAGCTCCGAAATTCCCTCATCAACTCGATCGCGGCCTGGGCCATCGACTACCCGGACGCACCGATCGACCACGCGCGCATCTTCGCGAGCCAGCTCAAGAAGCTGCGCGAAGCCGTGTTCGCCGAGCGGCGCCTGCCAATCGCGAAACTCTGCCGCGACATCATGCTGCTCCTGCGCGAGGAAGGCAGCGGGCTCGACGACGCGCGCAGGACCGCCGCCGCCCGCGCACTCGAAGAGCTCAAGCGCCGCTTCGGCTACGAAGACACGTCGGCCGGCGACGCCGCGGCCGTGCTCGTGAGCGAGCGCTTCGCCGACCTCTTGCGCTGATGCTCTTCGACACGCACTGCCACCTCGACGTAGGGAGCTTCCCCGAGGGCGCGGACGCGGTAATTTCCCGCGCGAACGCCGCCGGCGTCGCCACGTTCGCGTGCATCGGTGTCGGCTCGCTCGAGCACGCGCGCGCGGCCGTGGCGCTCGCGGAACGCCGCACGGACGTCGTGGCGACGGTGGGCATCCACCCGCACGACGCGAGCCAAGCGGACGCAGCGCTCGAGGCCGAGCTCGCGAAGCTCGCCGAACATCCGCGCGTCGTCGCCGTCGGCGAGGTCGGCTTGGATTTCCACTACGACCATTCGCCGCGCGCGACGCAAGAGGACGTCTTTCGGCGCGGCGTCGCGCTCGCTCGCCGGCTGAAGAAGCCGCTCGTGATCCACACGCGGAACGCTCCCGACGCCACGCTCGCGATTCTCGCGGCCGAAGGGGCGCGCGACGTGGGCGGCATCATCCACTGCTTCAGCGAGGATCGCGCGTTCGCGGCGCGCGCCCTCGAACTCGGCTTCTATCTGTCCTTCTCCGGCATCCTGACGTTCAAGAACGCGAAGGCGGTGCACGAGGTTGCGGCCTGGGCGCCCGAGGACCGCATTCTGCTCGAGACGGACAGCCCCTACCTGGCGCCCGTCCCGCTTCGCGGAAAAAAATGCGAGCCCGCCTTCGTGAAGCACACCGCTTCCCGGCTGGCCGAACTCCGCGGTTCGGACCTCGACCGCATCGCCACGCTGACGACGACAAACGCGGCTCGCGTGTTCGGTCTGCCTGCCCCGAACGGGGGCTGAAACTCCTGGTCGCGCTTGACAGGGTGGGGCCGCCCCGCCCATATTCCGCGGGCTTTTGCCGAGGTAGCTCAGCTGGTTAGAGCACGCGCTTCATAAGCGTGGTGTCGACGGTTCAAGTCCGTCTCTCGGCACCGGAAAATAGGCGGGATTCGCGATCGGGGTCGGACGCGAACAAGGGGCCGGATACCTCGATTGGGGCGGCCGACGACGGCGTTCGCGCCCCGGAACGGCGGTATTTCGCGCGTTTCTGCGCCGCGATATTGACCCCAAACCGTGACGCGGTTATCGCGCGGCCCATGGCAACTTCGCATGTTCGGCGCTTGCGCGCTCTCGTTCCCGTTGTTTTGGTGTCGTTCGTGACGGCGGCTGCGTGCTCGTCCGGGGACGACGACTCGACCCCTAGCGGCGGCTCCGGCTCCGGCGGCAAGGCTGGATCTACGGCGACAGGCGGCAAGAGCGGGGCGAGCAGCGCCGGCAAGGGCGGTACCGGCGGCAAGGGCGGCACCGGCGGCACCGGCGGCAAGGGCGGCACCGGCGGCGGTGCCGGAGAGACGACCGCTGGTCAGAGCGCCGGCGGACAAACCGGAACCACCGGGGGTGCCGGTGGCGAAGCCACGGCCGGCAACGCCGGCGAAGGCGGCAGTGGCGGGGCGGGTGCTTGCTCCTCTCCGATCGGCGATTACAGCTCGTGCACCGGTACGTGCGGCTGCACGCCCAAGACGCAGTCGCCGACCGTTACCGCGACGATGGCCACCAACGAGTGTGGCCAAGCCGCAGCGGTGACGGTCTCCGGTGGCACGGTGACGTCGTCGGGTGAGAGCGCCCACCTGTCCTTGGACGGCACGAAGCTGACCTGGGATGACGGCTCCGTTTGGGTGCGTACCTGCAATTGAGCGGCTGCTAGCCCGAATGGTGGTCTTCGAGCGACCCGCGGTGAGTGCCAGGCGCACCGCCGCGGCGGTGCCTCGATGACGACCGCCCGATCCGCAGACGGAGTCACCATCGTTGCGGCGGAGGCCGGCAGCGGCCCGCCGCTCGTGTTGGTTCACGGTACCGGGGCGGACCATGGTCGCTGGGCGCCGGTGCTACCGGCGCTCGCGGCGCAATTCACCGTCCACTGCATGGAGCGGCGCGGTCGCGGTGAGAGCGGTGACGGCGCCGACTACCGCATCGAGCGCGAGTTCGAGGACGTGAAGGCGCTCGTCGACGCGATCGGGGAGCCCGTGGCCCTGCTCGGCCATTCGCACGGGGCGATTTGCGCGCTCGAAGCGACGTTGCTCACGAGCAACGTGCAAAAGCTCGTGCTCTACGAGCCGCCGATCGCGACGGACGCCGCCGTTCATCCGGCGAGCGTCATCGAGCGCCTGCAAGGGTTGCTCGACGCCGGGGACAGGGAAGGCGTGGTGACGACTTTCTTCGGCGAAACCGTGCGCATGCCGGCGTCCGAGCTCGCGAGACTGCGGTCGCTCCCGAACTGGCCCGCCCGCGTCGCCGCCGCGCATACGATCCCGCGTGAGCTCCGCGCCGACGAAGACTACCGCTTCGACGCGGCTCGTTTCTCGAACCTGCGCGTGCCGACGCTGCTACTGCTCGGCGGTGAGAGCCCGCCGTTCTTCGAGACGGCCTTGGCGCGCATCGAGCAAGCGATGCCCTCGAGTCACATCACCGTGCTGCCAGGCCAGCGGCACACGGCGATGAACAGCGCGCCGGAGCTCTTCGTCAGCGAAGTCGTCGCGTTCTTGCGCGGCTGACGCCGCGCTCGGCCAGAACCCAGCCGAAAAGCCAGCGCGGAAACGTGCGTCCGCCGCGCGTGACGCGGAGCCCGGCGCGCGCGAGCGTTTCGGCGATCGCGGCGCGATGAAAGGGTTCGCTGACGAGCAGGCGGCCGTTCGGCGCGAGGACGCGGGCGAGCTCGTTCAACGCGCGCGTTCGCACGTCGCGCTCGAGGTGATGAAGCGAGAAGCACGCTACCGCGACGTCCACGCTCGCGTCCGGCAGGTCGATGCGATCGAACGGTGTCGTCATCACGCGCACGCGTGCGGCGACGCCTTCGAGCTCGGCGTTCGCGCGCGCGGCAACCGGGGAAAGGCCGCGTCCGCCGTGCGGACGTTCCCAGTCGTCGAGCGCGAGCACGTTGCCGTGCGGGACGCGCTTTGCGAGCGCCACGGCCACGACGCCGTCGCCCGTACCGAGCTCGAGGGCGACCTCGTCGCCGCGGAGCTCGAGCGCCTCGAGCATCCGCTCGATGTCGCGAAGGCGCAGGCCGGCAGTGAGCCAGCGAAACCAGGCGAACGAGCCGAGGAGCAGCACTCCGAGCACGCCGAGATGCGCGCCCAGACCGAGCACCACGGCCGTCACGCCGAGGGGCAGCGCCGCGCGCCCCACGCGCGTGAGCGCGCCGAACGCCACGCAGATCGCGCCGACGGCGAGGAGGCGATGTTGAAGGGCCGCGAGCGGCAGCCGATAGCGAGCCTTGGTCGTCATGCGGCATTGCTTCGTGCAACGCGCGCTGTCGAGAAAGGGCCGAGCGCGCCGGAACGTCCGGTTCCGGACGCCTCGGTTCGGAGTGTCCGATTATCGAAGCGGCTCGTTGCTCAGCCCGCTCGGCCGAGCCAGCCGTGGAGGCCCGGCAACACGAGGTCGCGCCACGTGCTCGCGATCGCTGCCGCATCGAGCGAGCCGCGCACGAGCCGCGCTTCGACGAGCCCGAAGAGGCTGCCCGTCGCGTGCTCACTGGCGAGCGCCACGCGCGCCGCAGTTGCGCTCGGAAAGCGCGCGCTGAGCTCCGTCGCGACGCGCGCCCGCACGAGCGCCCGAAACCGGCCGAGCACGACGCTGCCCGCCGTGCTCGCCCGGAGCCGCGTCGCGAGCGTTCGGTGCGCGCTCACGTGCGCGAGGAGCGGCTCGAGAAAGCCGAACGGCGCCCGCGTGTGGCCCGCCTCGAGCTCGCGCTCGAGCGTCCCGAGGGTGCTCGCGAGCACGGCGTCCTTGTCGCGGAAGTGCTCGTAAAAAGTGCTCTTGCCGACGTCGGCGCGTGCGACGAGTGCTCGCACGCTCGTCCGTTCGTAGCCGCGCTCGGCGAGCAGCGCGAGCAAGGACGTCTCGACGCGTCGGCGCGTGCGCGCCACGCGGCGGTTCTCGGCGGACGAAGGGGGCTTCATGGCTCTCTGCCGCGCCCGCGGGAGGCCGACGTGCGGCCGCCCGCGCCCCGGCGTTCGCTCAGTTGTTGCCGAACAGATCGTGGATCTTCGAGTCGAGCGCGACCGCGATCTTGTAGAGGCTCGAGATCGACGGACTCGATTCGGCGCGCTCGATCTGCGAAAGGAGCGAAATGCTGAGGCCCGTACGCCGGCTCATCTGCTTGAGCGTGAGCTCGCGCTCCTTACGCATCGCGCGAATGGTATCGCCGATGATCTTGTGGAGCTGCTCCTCGGGCGTGCGCGCGAGGCCCTTCTTCTTCATCACGCGGGCGAGCACCTCGCGGAACTCGTCTACGTTGAAGGGCTTCTTGATGTAGTCGACCGCGTCGAGCTTCATCGACGCGACCGCTGTATCGAGGTTCGGATGCGCGGTGAACATGATCACCGCGACGTCCGTGTCGATGGTTCGAACCCGTTTCAACACTTCGATGCCATCGAGCTTCGGCATCATGACGTCGAGGATCAGGACGTGATAGTCGCCGGCGCGAACTTCGTCCTCGACGAGTGTGGGGTCGCTCAAAGTCTTGACGATGAAGCCGTCTTTCTCGAGCAGCGTCTGCATGTAATCGCAGATGGCTTTGTCATCGTCGACAATCAGAATGCGTACGAAGGGGACTTCGATCGGCAAGGTGCTCTCCTCGAACGGTCCGGGTGGCTGGTTGCAGTGACACTATAACGTGCCCTGGTTACCACGTCACTAGATTTTGCGGCGACCAAAAACGCCCTAAATTCCGAGGGTTTTGAAAGATGTTAGGCGAGGGGAGCGAGCAGGTTGTCCCTTGCTCGGGCTGCCCGCCGAGGTCGTCGCGCGCTCGCGTGCGAGTGCCACATTCGCGCCCTCGCGGAGTCCACACGGTAGTCGTCGACGCGCGAGATGAAAGCTTCGAGCTTCGTCTTCGCGCGCGGCGTGGCGAGCGAACGTGCGTGCACGCATGACGCAACGAGCCTCAACGTCGACCCGCGAGCGGATCGATCGCCGGCTTTGCGGCAGGCGTCGGCGCGGGCGCGGGCGCGGGTGCAGGCGCGTGCGCTGCGGCGGTGGGCTTCGGAGCCGTTTGTTTCGCATGCGCTTTTTGCGCAACCGGTCGGGACGGTTCGTGAGCGCCTTCCGTGCTGCTCGGCGCCGTTGCAGTGGGCGGCGCGCTCGCCGTCGGCGCGGTGTTCGGAGCTTCGGGCGTGGTCACGAGGGGAACGACGGGTGGCTGCGGCGTCCTCGTGTTGACCTGTAGGGTGGCCGTGCTGGGCGGCGGCGTGTTCGCTGTGGCCGAATCCGCCGTGGGCGTCACGTCGTGGTGGCGGAATAGCAGCGCCGCTCCGCCGAGCAGTGCGACCACGACGAGCGACGCGGCGATGGCGCGACCGGAGCCGCGCTTCTGCGCGCTCTTGCCCCACGCCGACTGCGTCGACGCCTCGGCGACGCTCGTCCCCGGGAGCTCGAGCTGGCTCGAGGAAATGCCGGCAGCGCTCAGCACCTTCGAGACGCGTTCGGCGCTGCGCGCTGCGTTGGGGCTCCCGAACGGCGCGAGCGCCGCGGCTAGGTCCGCGACGTTCGCGAAGCGCCGCGTGCGATCCTTTTCGAGGCAGCGCAGGATCGCCGTCTGGAGTCCGTCGGGTAGGTCGGGACGAAACTGCCGCGGGAACGGGGGCGGCTCTTGCAAGATCATGCCGCAGAGCTGCGGCATCGTTTCACCGAGGAACGGTGGACGCCCGGCGAGGAGCTCGAACAGGATCGTACCGATGGCCCAGATATCCGCGCGGCCGTCGACATCGCGCGAGCTCGTCATCTGTTCGGGTGACATGTAGAGCGGCGAGCCCATGATCGCCGTCGTCTTGGTCATGCCGTAGTCGTTGCCCGAGCTGCCCGGGGAAGTGACCTTGGAGATCCCGAAGTCCAAGACCTTGATGCACGGGGAGCCGTCGGCGGAAGTGATGAGGAACAGGTTCGCCGGCTTGAGATCGCGATGCACGATGCCGAGCGCGTGGGCTTCCGCGATGGCCTCGCAAGCCTGGAGCACGAAGTCGACGGCGTCCGAATAGGGCAGCGGCCCCCGGTCACGGATGAGCGCGGACAGGTCGTGCCCATGCAAAAATTCCATGACCATGTACGGCGCGCCCGTATCGAGGGTGCCGACATCGGAAACGCGGGCGACGTGGATGCTCTTGATCTTGACGGCGGCTCGGGCCTCGCGCGCAAAGCGAGCGACCGCTTCTTGGTTGCCGAGCGCCTCGGGGAGCAAGAACTTCAGCGCCACTCGTTCGTCGAGTTGGATGTGAAGCGCCGAAACGACGACGCCCATGCCGCCGACCCCGAGCACTCTCTCCACGCGGTACTTGCCCGCGAGGACCTCGCCTTCTTGAACCGGCGTCATGCTCTGGTCGCCTGGGCCTCCTACCGCCCAGGCTATCCCGCGACGTTCGCGTGTCAAACGTCCGCGAGATCGAATAGAAAATGCTCGCCGGCCGTCTCAGCGCGCAGTCCAAGCGAGCGGCGCGCTCGTAGGCCTTTGTTCGAGTCGGCGCGTTTACGCTCGCCGGACTTAATGCTTACCTTCCGCTCGGAGTGTCCTCAGGGTGACGATCGCTAGCGGTGTCCGCGAGGGGGAGGTGCTCGCGGGTAAGTACCGTGTCGACCGCGTGCTCGGTGCCGGCGGCATGGGCGTCGTCGTCGCGGCGCATCACCTCGAGCTGGACGAGCGCGTCGCCATCAAATTCTTGCTGCCCGAGGTGCTGGCGCACGGCGACGCCGTGGCTCGCTTCACGCGTGAGGCCCGAGCCGCCGTCAAGATCAAGAGCGAGCACGTAGCCAAGGTGACCGACGTCGGCAAGCTCCATACGGGCGCGCCGTACATGGTGATGGAGTACCTCGACGGCAGCGATCTTTCGGGGTGGCTCAAGCAACGGGGGCCGCTGCCGGTGGAGCAGGCGGTCGAGTTCGTGCTCCAGGCCTGCGAGGCGATTGCCGAGGCCCATTCGCTCGGCATCGTGCATCGCGATCTCAAGCCGGCGAATCTCTTCGTCATCCGCCGGCCCGACGGCGGGCTCTCCGTCAAGGTACTCGACTTCGGTATCTCGAAAACGACGGGCCCGCTCGGAGCGGGTGGCGGAGGCACGCTGACGGCCACGTCGGCGCTCATGGGTTCCCCGCTCTACATGTCGCCCGAGCAGATGCAATCGTCGCGCGACGTCGACTCGCGCAGCGACATCTGGGCCATCGGCGTCATCCTCTACGAGCTCGTGACGGGCGCGCTGCCGTTCGTCGCGGATACCATGCCGGAGCTCGTCCTCCGCGTGGTTCACGGCGCGCCACCCGCCTCCATGCGTTTTCGGCTCCCCGGCACGCCCGAGGCGTTCGAAGCCGTCGTCCTGCGCTGCCTCGATCGCGATCGCACGCGACGGTTCGAAAGCGTCGGCGAGCTCGCGACGGCGCTCGCGCCGTTCGGCCCGAAGCGGTCGCGCGTTTCGGTCGAGCGCATTGCGGGCGTCTTGCGCTCAGCCGGACTTTCGGCGACGGCTCTCGCTCCGCCTCCCTCTTCGGACAATGACTCGAACCCTCCGGTGGGCGCGACGGCTACCGCCGCTTCGTGGGGCAAGACCGCGAATCCGAAACGGCGTGGCTCGTGGCTGATCGGCGGGGCCGCGGCCGTGGTTGCCGTCGCTGGAGCGTTGGCGTGGCGGACGACGCACGAGCCCGTCACGGGTGCCGTGAGCGCGTCGGTGGTGACCGTGTCGAACGCACCTCCAGCGGCGCCCCCGGCGGAAAAGCCGCCCGCTTACGTCGTCTCCACGCCGCCTGCGCCGACCACGGCGCCGTCACCTGTCGTCGCGCAGGCGACGGTCGACGCTCCTTTGCCCGCGTCGCCGATCTCGACGGCGCGGACGACCGCGCCGTCGTCCGCTTCTGCGCGACATTCCGCAGGAACTCGCGGGAAGGCAAGTGGTTCTCTGGCCGCTCCGAAACCGGAGGCCGCGGCCGTGCCGGTCGAGCCGCCGCATCCGGCGCCGGCGCCCGCGCAGCCTGCGGCGCCCAAGCCCAACATCTTCGACGATCGAAAGTAGTGAGCGCATGACTTTACGTTTTCTCGACCGCGCGCGACTCCAGCCGTTCGCGACTTCGGTCGTGCTCCTGATCACTCTCGCAACTCGGCCCGCGCTCGCGCAGTCGTCGTCGAGTGCCGCTGCGCAGGGTCTGTTCGATCAGGCCAAAGCGCTGATGGCCGCGGGCAAACCGGCGGAGGCGTGTCCCAAGTTCGAGGAGAGCCAGCGTCTCGATCCCGGGAGCGGTACGCTCATCAACCTCGCCCTCTGCTACGAGCAGACGAAGCGCATTGCCTCCGCGTGGAGCACGTATCGGGACGCGGCGGCCGCCGCGCGCACGAGCGGAAACGCCGAGCGTGAACGCGGCGCTCGCGAACGCGCTGCTGCGCTCGCGCCCAAGGTGTCGAAGCTCGTCCTCGAGGTCCCCGCGGAGGCGCGCGTGCCGGGGCTTCATCTCACCCGCGACGGCGCTGACGTCGGTGATGCGCAATGGGGTGTTCCGATCCCTGCGGACGAGGGCTCGCATTCCGTGACGGCGAAGGCGCCCGGTTTTCAGGATTGGCAAACGAAGATCGTCGTTTCGGGGGGCGGCGCCACTACGACCGTCGGCGTCCCGAAGCTAGAAGCGGTGCCGGTGGCAGCCGAGCCCGAGCCTGCAAGCGAAGCGGAACCGAAGGCGGCTCCGCTCGCAGCGCAGACGCCGTCGGCGGAGGAGCACGCTGCATCGGGTCTTGGCGGACAGCGGATCGGGGCGCTCGCGCTCGGTGGTGTCGGCGTCGCGGGCGTCGTGGTCGGCAGCATCTTCGGCGTGCAGGCGATGTCGAAGCACAGCGAAGCCAAGAAGAGCTGCGAGGGAACGCAGTGCACGAGTCCGGAAGGCGTCAAAGCCGGCAACGACGCGCACTCTGCTGCCAACGTGTCCACCATCGCGATGATCGCGGGCGGCGTCGCGCTGGCGGGCGGCGTCACGCTCTGGCTCACCGCGCCGAAGGGATCCACGCAAGTAGGTTTGACGTCAGGCGGCTTGACGATCCGGCGGTCCTTTTGATGCGACGCACACGGCCGAGTGAGTACAAGATGAGCCGCACCGGCGCCCTAGGAACGCTCGTTCTCTTGGTCGGCTGCAGCGAAGTCCTCGGGATTGGCAGCGACTACCACCTCGTTGGGGTCGCGGGCTCCGGCGGAGCGGAGTCGAGCGGCGGAACGCTGAGCTCGGGCGGCGTCGTCGGCAGTGGCGCCAAGGGAGGCAACGGTGGAAGCACCTCCGCGGGGACGGGAAACGTCGCGGCGGGGACGGGCGGATCCGGCGTGACGAGCGGCAACGGCGGCGACACCGGACGTGGCGGTACAGGCGGCGGGACCGTCGCGAACGGCGGGAGTCAGGGTCTCGGTGGCAGTGGCGGGACCCGCGCGATGAACGGCGGTGAAGGCGGCGCGGCCGGTGAAGCCGGCGCTGCAGGTGAAGCCGGGCTCGCCGGGATGAGCGGCGGGAACGCTGGAGCGGGCGGACGAGGCGGGTCGAGTGGAGCCGGCGGAGCGCACGCCGGAGCAGGGGGCTCGAACGGCGGGAAAGGCGGCTCGAGCGGTGGAACCACGGCGGGCCACGGTGGAACCACGAGCGGGGGCAACGGTGGAACCACGAGTGCAGGTGCCGGCGGAACCACGAGCGCCGGCGCGGGCGGTACGGCGGGCAGCGGCGGCGGCGGGCCCACGGGACCCGTCGTGAACCTCGATCAGGTGGAGCAAACGATCGAGGGCTTTGGTCTCAATACCGCGCTGAGCAGCGTCGTCCCTCCGTGGGACACCTTCTTCAGCACGACCACGACTGGGCTCGGGCTTTCGATCGTGCGCGTCGGTATGGATTCGACCGGCAAGCTTTCGGGCGTCGTCCCGCCGAGTACGTACAACGCGAAAATCATCGCGTCGCCGTGGACCGCACCCGCCACGTGCAAGGACAACAACGACGTGCAGAAAGGCGGCCACCTCAACCTGGGTTGCTACGGCTCCTGGTCGTCGACCATCGCCAATTTTGCCGAGGCCCAGGGCCTCTACGCGATGTCCGCAGCGAACGAGCCGGACTTCGCGTCATGCGGCGCGGACATCGGTCCGCCGTGCAACGGCGACTACGACTCGATGGTCTTTACGGCCAAGGAAATGGTCGCTTGGGTGAAGGTGCTCGGCCCGAAGCTCGTCGCGGGGAGTCCGCCCGTGAAGCTGCTCGCGCCCGAACCCGCCGAATGGCTCCATCTCTGGAGCAACATGTCGGCCACGGGCTCAACGGTCTCCAGCCATCCAAACAGCTCTGATCCGCTGAAGTGCGCCTGCTTCGGCAACGATCCCGGCACGACCGGTTGCGCTGACACCTGTGCTCAGGGCAACGGCTACGACTACGGCCATTGGCTCGCGAACGACTCGAGCGCGTGGGCTTTCGTCAATCTCCTCGGAACGCACGAGTACGACACGCAAAAAGCCGCGCCGTGGCCGTCCGACGTCAACGGCGGAATCCCGAGCAAAGAGATCTGGCAGACTGAGATGTCCGGCCTGCTCTACTGGCCGGAACAAGGTCCCTCGAGCGACATTGGCAACGGCGTTGCCGTCGCGCAGTGGATTCACTCTGCGCTCACGGTCGGTCAGGCCTCGGCGTGGCTCTATTTCTGGTACCAGGCGATCGGCAGCGACGACAACGAAGGCCTGGTGCTCAAGACCTCGACCGCGCTGACCAAACGCTCCTACACGCTCGGCAACTTCAGCAAATTCGTGCGCCCCGCGTACGTGCGAGTGGACGTCACCGGCTCGGTTCCCGCGAACGTCTTGCTCTCGGCTTACAAGGGTGGGGACGGCACCGTCGTCGTGGTTGCCATCAACCAGAACAGCTCGACCGTCACGGTGCCGATCGCCATCGCCGGCGGCACGGTGCCGGCAACGCTCACGCCCTGGGTCACGTCGGCGTCCGACAACCTGGCGTCCAAGTCCGTCGTCACCGTGAGCGGCGGCTCGTTCAGCGCGGCGCTCGCCGCGACGAGCGTGACGACCTTCGTGGGTAAGTAAGCCAAGCTCACGGGAGGTCCCGTGAGCTTCACCGGGCTAGCTTGTCTTTGTCGGGGCGGCCAGATTCGAACTGGCGACCTCACGGACCCGAACCGTGCGCGCTACCAAACTGCGCTACGCCCCGAGCAGGCGGCCCCAGGCGGGGCGGGCGGAGGATGATGGCCAAGGCCCGCTCTGTCAAGCGCCGGGCGCGTCCGAAATGACGATCGGCTGCGCGCCCGGTCTACCGCTCCAAGACCGCCCAACTCGAGGCTTACGGCCGGCGCTTCTTGAGCTCGGCGGTCAGGGCGGGGACCGCCTGGAAGAGGTCGGTGACGAGCCCATAATCCGCGATCTGGAAGATGGGAGCCTCGGCGTCCTTGTTGATGGCGACGATGACCTTCGAGCTCTTCATCCCGGCGATGTGCTGGATCGCGCCCGAGATGCCGATCGCCACGTAGAGCTCCGGCGCGACGATCTTGCCCGTCTGTCCGACCTGGTAGTCGCCCGGCGCGTAGCCGGCGTCCACGGCCGCACGGCTCGCGCCGATGGCCGCGCCGAGTGCCTGCGCGAGCGGCTCGAGCACCTGGAAGAACTGCTCTTTGAGCGCACGGCCGCCCGAGACGACGACGCGCGCCTCGGTGAGCTCGGGACGCTCGCTCTTGACGGCTTCGAGCGACACGATCTCCACGCGCGAGGCCGCGGCTCCGGGGGCCGCCTTCGCTACGGCTTCCACGGCTGAGCTGCCGCCCGACGGCGCGGCGGGGTCGAATTCGCTCTGGCGCGCCGTCGCGACGTGGATCGGCGTCGTCAGCTCGACGGTCCCGAACGCGTTGCCGGCGTACATCGGACGCTTGTAGCGAAGCGATGTGCCCTCGACGAGCACGTCGGCGCAGTCGCCCGCGTATGCGGCGTCGAGGCGCGCGGCGACGCGCGGCATGAGGTCCTTGCCTTCGCTCGTGGCGGTCGCGACGACGAGCGCGAAGGCCTTGCCGACCTCGGCGACGGTGGGCGCATAGTGTTCCGCCGTGTATTTCGCGAGGCTCGCGTCCTCGCACACGAGCACCTTGGCGGCGCCGTACGCGGCGAGCTCCGCGGCGGCGGCGCGCGCCGACCCACCGAGCACGAGGATGGAAAAGGAGCCGCCGACCGCGGGCAGGGCTTTCTTGGCGAAGCTGATGGCGGAGAGCGTCGCCTTCTTCACTTTGCCGTCTTCGGCGATTTCGGCAACGACGAGAGCATTGGGCATGATCAGAGCACCTTCGAAACGTTCATGAGCTTGTCGACGAGCTCGGACACGTCTTTCACCTTGATGCCGGCGGAACGCGCGGCGGGTTTTTCGAACTTGAGCGCGCGGGTCGAGAGCGCGGCGCCCGGCACGAGCTCGGCGAGCGTCTTCGTGTCGAGCGGCTTCTTCTTGGCGGCCATGATGGCCGGTAGCGGCGCGAAGCGGACACCTTCGGCGTACTTGTGCGCGGCTTCGGTGTGCGTGGAGTAGACGCTCGTCGGCGAGACGATGCGCAGATCCACCGTCACGACCGCCGGCAGTTTGACCCTGAGCGTGAGCACGCCGCCGTCCACCTCACGGCCGACGAGCAGCGCGCCCGCCTCTTCGCGGATCGTCGCGGCGAACGTCGCCTGCGGCCAATCGAGCAGCTCGGCGAGCCGTTGGCCGACCTGGTTGCTGTCGCCGTCGACCGCCTGCTTGCCGAGGAGGACGAGGTCGGGCTTTTCCGCGGCGACGAGGCTCTTGAGCGCGAGGGCGACGAGCCGGCCGTCGAGCGCGTCGTCGGTCGCGTCCACGCGGATCGCGCGATCGGCGCCGGTCGCGAGCGCCGCGCGCAGCGTTTGCTCGCACTCCTTCGGTCCGAGCGTCACCACGACGACCTCACCCAGGCGCTGCTTCGGCGCCTTGCCGTTCTCGGTCAAGCGCAGCGCCGCTTCGAGCGCGTATTCGTCGAACGGGTTCGTCTTCCATTCGAGCCCCGCGGTGTCGACGGCGTTGCCGGAGGCGGCGATCTTGATCTTGTTCGCGTTGTCCGGATCGGACACGCGCTTGAGTGAGACGAGTACTTTCACGCCCACATCTCACCAGTCGGAAGCCGAGCGAGCAACCGCTGCTTGCCGGCCGAAAGGCCGAAACCACGCTTCTTCGCGGGCTTGGGCATGCGACGTTCGCATTCCTTGCTAAGACGGCCGAACCTCGTGACTCTCTCCGCCGATTTTCTGGTTCTCGGCAGCGGCATTGCCGGGCTGTCCTTTGCGTTGCGCGCCGCCCGCTATGGGGAGGTGCTGGTCGTCACCAAGCGCGCGGGGGGCGAAGCCGCCACTGCGTACGCGCAAGGCGGCATCGCCGCCGTGCTCTCGGCCGAGGATTCGTTCGAGAAGCACGCTGCCGATACCGTCGCCGCGGGTGCCGGGCTCTGTCACGACATCGTCGTCGATCTGTGCGTGCGCGACGCGCCGGCGGCGGTGCGCTGGCTCGCGGAGATCGGCGCGAGCTTTTCGCGTGCAGAGGACGGCGAGCTCGATCTCGGACGCGAAGCGGCGCACAGCGAGCGGCGCGTCGTGCACGCGGGCGACATCACCGGCCGCGAAATCGAGCGGGCGCTGCTCGCCGCCGTCAAGGCGTCGCCGAACATTCGCTTGCTCGAGTGGCACATCGGCATCGACCTCATCACGCTGAGCAAATTCGGCGGGCCGGACCAGTGCGTCGGCGCGTACGTGCTCGACGAGGAGCGCGGCACGGTCGAGACGATCGTCGCGCGCGCGACGGTGCTCGCCACCGGCGGCGCGGGCAAGGTGTACCTCTACACGTCGAACCCCGACGTGGCGACGGGCGACGGCATCGCGATGGCGTATCGCGGCGGCGCCGAGGTCGCGAACATGGAGTTCTTCCAGTTTCATCCGACCGTGCTCTACGAGCCCAAGGCCAAGAGCTTCCTCATCAGCGAGGCGCTGCGCGGCGAAGGCGCGACCTTGCGCTTGCCGACGGGCGAAGCGTTCATGAAGAAGCATCACCCGCTCGGGGATCTCGCGCCGCGCGACGTGATGGCGCGCGCGATCGACTTCGAGATGAAGCGCACAGGCTCCGAGTCCGTCTTGCTCGACATCACGCACCAGCCGGCGGAGTTCTTGCGCGGGCGCTTCCCCGGCATCTACGCCGAGTGCGCGCGCTTCGGCATCGACATCGCGACGCAGCCGATCCCGGTCGTCCCCGCGGCCCATTACCTCTGCGGCGGCGTGACCTCCGATTTGCACGGCAGGAGCACGCTGCCCGGTCTCTGGGTGCTCGGCGAAACGGCGTGCACGGGCCTGCACGGCGCGAACCGGCTCGCCTCCAATTCGCTGCTCGAAGGGCTCGTCTTCGCGCGGCGCGCCGCGGAAAAGCTAGGCGGGCTCATCGAGGAGCTGCGTGACGGTCCGGTACCGACGGTGCCCGAGTGGCAAATCGGCTCGGCCGTACAGAGCGACGAAGCCGTCGTCGTATCGCACAACTGGGACGAGCTCCGGCGGCTCATGTGGAACTACGTCGGCATCGTGCGCAGCGATGCCCGACTCCGGCGCGCCGCGCGCCGCGTGGCCATGCTGCAGGAGGAGATCCAGGAGTATTACTGGAAGCACCTCGTGACGCGCGACCTCCTCGAGCTCAGAAACATCGCCACCGTCGCGGAGCTCGTGATCGGCTCCGCGGCGAGCCGGCGCGAGAGCCGCGGCCTGCACTACACCATCGATCACCAAGAAACCGTCAAAAGCTTCGCGCGCGACACCGTCGTGAAGCGCGGCGTGCCACCGCACCTGCGCGGGCAATAGCAGCGTGCAGCCAGCAGAGCCCGTTCGGTCCGGTCTCACGCACTTGGGCGTCGTTGCGTGGGTGCTCGGCGTGACGTTCGTCCTCGGCGCGGTCGGTCAACCCTTGCTGTTCCTCGTGTCCGGCGCCGGGAACGATCTGATCGTGCTCGTGGGTGCCGAGGCCGCCGTCTACCTCGCGGGCTCGGCGCTGTTCTCGGCGCGTCGACCCGCGAGGAGCTTCGAGGACGTCTTCGCCCTGCGGCGGGTGCCGTTAGGGCTCCTCGTCTCGGTGTTTTTCCTCGGCCTCGCCGCGCACGCTCCCGCCGACAAGCTGAGCGACATAATCTTCAAGCATTGGCCGTTGAAGAAAGATCTGAGCGACGCCCTCGCGGCTCAGCTCGAGCCGCGGGGGCTCGTGCATGCGGTCGTCCTCGCGCTCTTCGTGGCGGGCGTCGGTCCGTTCGTCGAGGAGCTCTTTTTTCGCGGCGCGCTGTACACGGGCTTGCGCAGCACGGCGAGCGCCGCGAGCTCGGTCGTGACCACTGGTCTCATGTTCACGCTGATTCACCTCGAAGCGCGTGAATGGCCGAGCATCTTTCTGCTCGCCGTCTGTCTCGGGACCGTGCGGGCGGTCAGCGGCTCGACGTGGCCGGGCGTCGTCCTCCACGTCGCGTTCAACGGGAGCGCGCTCGCGCTCGCCTGGCTCGGTCCGAAGACGGAGGCGCTCTGGCTGTCGCCCGCGGTGGTGGCGGCCTCGAGCGTCGCCGCGCTGCTCCTGCTTGCACTTTCCGTGTGGCTCGCGCAAAAAAGCGAGCTCGCGGAGCGGGCGCGCGCCCTGGACGGAGCGGCACCCACTCCCGGCGGAGCGACCCCGTGAAAGCCAAAGTTGCAGTCTGTTTGCCCGGCGGCGGTGCCGCCGGCGCCATGTTCCAGATCGGTGCCCTGGCGGCGCTCGAAGACGCACTCGAGGGACTCGACGTCTCGCGCTTCGACCTCTACGTGGGCTCGAGCGGCGGCGCGAGCGTCGCGGCCGCGCTCGCTGGCGGTCTGCCGATCCAGCGTATCTATCGCGCCTTCCTCGACCCCGCCGACGCGTACTTCGGCCTCGAACGCAAGCACCTCTTGCGCATCGACTTCGCGGAGTGGCGCCGCACCGTCCCCGCGGTGATCGCCGCGTTCAGCGAGGGTGCGGGCGCGTTCATGCGTGGCGGCGCGCCGCCTTCGGCCGCGCTCTGGGAACAGCTCGACCGGCTCGCGGACGCGCTTCCCGCCGGGCTCTTCTCTCTCGAGGGTTACGAGCGCTTCCTCGAGGAGTTTTTCATCCGGCGCGGCGTGCCGAACAGCTTTTTCGCAATGCCGCGCCCGCTGCGCATCCTCGCGCACGATCTCGAATCGGCGGAGCTGCGGCTCTTCGGCGCGGGCGACGCGGCCGAGGTGCCCGTCACGCGCGCGTGCATCGCGTCGATGGCGATCCCGCCGTTCTTCTCGCCGGTGCGCATCGGCGATCGGCACTATTTGAACCCGGGCGGCGGCCAGATCGTGCACGCGGACGTCGCGGCCAACGAAGGCGCGGACGTGCTCGTGGTCGTCAACCCGCTCGTCCCGCTGCGGGCCGAAGGGGGCGCGCTGCGTGATCGCGGCCTCCTCACCATCATCAATCAAGCGATTCGCATCGGCTCTTTTCGCGCGCTCCACGACCAGTGCCGCGCGGCGGAAGCTCAGGGCAAAGCCGTGCTCTCGATCGAGCCCGAGCCGGCGGAGGGGCTCTTGTTCTTCGGCAATCCGGCGAGCTTCGACGTGCGGCGTCGCATCCTCGAGTACGCCTACCGGCACGCGCGCTCACTCGTCGCGCAGGCCGTGGAAGCGAACCACCCGGCGCTCACGCGTGCGGGCTGGACGCTGCGTCCCGCGCGCAGCGAACCGTCGCGTCCCGTCCAGGTCAGCGGATGAGACGCACGGGCGCGCGCCTGGGCGGCGTTTGGTTGCTCCTCGGCGCGCTCGCGGTCACGGCGTGCAAGCGGCCGTACCGCGTCGGTGAGCACGTGCTCGTCGAATGGGAGGAGGGCAAGCTCTACCCCGCGCACGTGCTCGAAGTGCACGGCGCGGCGCGCTACCGCGTCCACTTCGACGGTTACGACACGCACTGGGACGAGGACATCGGGCTCGATCGCATCCGCGGTCGCGTGCAGGGGCCGGTCGCCACGCCGCCGCCGCCCGCGAAGGTCACGCGCGCCGCCGGCGCTCCCGCGGGCAGCGCCGGACTCGCGGAGGGCATCAACCCGTTCCACGAAGGCGATCGTGTCCGTGTCACCTGGCGCGGCAGCGTCTACGCCGCGCTCGTGCTCAAGCCCGTGGGTCGTGACCGCGTCCTCGTCCACTACGAGGGCATGGAGAACGCCTGGGACGAAGAGGTCGCGCTCGATCGAATCGTGAGTCGCCGCCGGTAGAGCGCGGCTGCGGACTCACTGCATGGGCTTGAGCTGGCCCGGAGTGGGGAACTTGAAGCCGTCCGACGTGTCCCCCGATTTCGAGAGTGTCGCGCGAACGCAGTAGCCACCGGCGCGAAGGGGCGGCAGCGCGGCGCCCGGCTCTTTCGTGCACGGCGTCGTGACTCCGTTCACGAGCAGCGTGCGGTCGGTGAAGTTCCAGCAGATGAGCGAAGGCAGAAACGGCTCGGCCACCGCATACATCGTGGTTTCGAAGCAGGCGTTGGTCGAAGGGATTTTGTCTTCGCGGTAGCCGTCGCCGCTCTGGAGCGGGATCGTCGTCGCGTTCGCGCAGAGGCCCACGCACGGCGCGGTGATGCAGAGGCCTCCTTCGCACGCCACGCCCTCGTCGCACGCGTTGTCGCAGCTTCCGCAGTGTGCAGCGTCCGTCATGAGGTTCGCGTCGGGACAATTGGCGTTGCCCGCCATGCCGGCGCTGCTCATGCCGCCCATGCCGCCGCGCCCTCCGTTGGCCGAGCCCGCGAGCCCGGCGACTCCGCCCATGCCGCCGCCCGCCATCTCCGTCGTGCCTGCCGAGCCTCCGAGTCCGCCGCTCGTTCCGCCCGGCCCGCCGCCGCCCGTGCCGCTGCCTTCGCCCGCGCTGCCGTCCGTCGCCCCGGTGCCTTCCCCGCTGCTACCCCCCGCATCCGTACCGCCCGCGCCGCCCGCCCCAGCGGAGCCCCCGGTGACGCCCGGCTCGTTGCCGCTCCCGCCATCCGGCATCTCGGGCTGCGCGGCCGCTCCGCTGCCGCTTTCGCCGAGGGTTCCACCCGCCCCGAAGTAGGTGCCGCCCGTTTCGACGCTGGTGTCCCCCGCCTGACCACCCTTGTTCAGGGTGACGGGAGCGGTGCCGCCCGAATAATCGGTGTTCACGAGCACCGAACAGCCGAGCGCACCGAGCGCGATCGCCAACGCTGAAGGGAACCGCTCGCTCATTCGCGTTCTAGGGCGGGGCGGTGCAACAGTCCGAAGCGACGAACGGCAGCACGAAGCCTGCGTACGAGTCGTCGCCCGCCGTCGCGTGGATGCAATAGCCGCCCTTACGCGTTGCGACCATGAGCTTGTGATTGTGCATGTCGCAGCTCATCTTCATGCCGTTCGCGTCGAGCGTGCGCGACGGGGTGTTCCAACAATTGTAGGACGGCAGGTAACCGGTCGTCGGCGCATAGGTCGGGACTTCGACGCAGAGTTCCGCCGTGGAGTTGAAGCCGTCGACTTTCGGCCCGCCCGAAGTCGGCGTGGCCTGCGTCCAGGTCGGGCAAATCCCGTCGCACGGCGACGAGACGCATTGGCTGTCGATGCAATCGGCATTCGAGTCGCACACCGTCGTGCAGGTGCCGCAATGCAAGGGATCGGAAGTGAGATCGGCGTCGCACGTCATGCCGCCGGCGCCGCTCATGCCCGCGGCCGTCCCCGCGCTGCCGCCCGCGCCCGCGCCGCCAATCGCTCCGCCGGCGCCGGCCATGCCGCCGCTGCTCGAGCCGCCTCGGCCCGCGCCGCCCGTCGAGTTCGTCCCACCGGACCCAGCGACGCCGCCGCTCGAGCCGCCCGTGCCTCCCTCGGCGCCGCTGCCGCCTTCCGCTTCACCGGCATCGCCGCCGCTACCTCCGGTTCCGCTCACCCCCGTCCCGCCGAGGCCGCCCGAGCCGCCGAGGCCGCCGCTCTCGTTCCCGACGCCGCCTTCGGCCGTCGTGTTGGCGGTGCCGCCGTCGCTCGCGCCGCCGTCGCCCAAGGTCCCGCCGAGCCCAGGCAAGGTGCCGCCCGTCTCGACTACAGTGTCGCCCCCTTGACCACCTTTGTTCGTCGCGGCCGGCTCCGTTCCACCGGAGAAGTCGGTGTTCACGAGCACGGAGCAGCCGATGGCCGTCAGCGCGACGGCCAACAGGGGCAAGACCCGCTCCGACATCCGGCTTATTCTACGCTATGGCACGGCTCCGGGCATCGGCCCATTTCACCCGCGTTCCGTGGGTGCTAGAGCCCCCTAGCTCACGTACCATGTCGGGTGTGGCAAGCGAGCCGGCGGCAGACGGGCCGAAACTCGTCGGACGCTATGCGTTGTTCGACGAGATCGCCTGTGGCGGCATGGCAGCCGTCCATGTCGGACGCCTCGTCGGGCCCGTCGGGTTCTCGCGCACGGTCGCGATCAAACGCCTGCACCCGCAGTTCGCGAAGGACCCTGAGTTCGTCACGATGTTTCTGGACGAGGCGCGACTCGCGGCGCGCGTCCGGCACCCGAACGTGGTGCCTACGTTGGACGTGGTCGCTTCGCAAGGCGAGCTGTTCCTCGTCATGGAGTACGTGCAGGGCGAGTCCTTCGCGCGTCTCTTGCATATCGCCAAGTCGAACGGCCCGCGTATCCCGCGTGACATTGCGTGCGCGGTCCTGGCGGCGGTGCTCCACGGGCTGCATGCCGCTCACGAGGCCAAGAGCGAACGCGGCGAGCCGCTCGGCATCGTCCATCGCGACGTTTCTCCGCAGAACATTCTCGTAGGCGTGGACGGCATCGCCCGCGTGCTCGACTTCGGCATCGCCAAGGCCGCGGGTCGCGCCCAGGTCACGCGCGAAGGTCAGGTGCGCGGGAAGATGGCGTACATCGCGCCCGAGCAACTGCAGCACGGTTCGGCGAATCGCAAAGCCGATGTGTACGCGGCGGCCGTCGTGCTTTGGGAAGCCCTGACGGGCGAGCGGCTATTTTTGAGCGACAGCGAAGCCGCGACCATCGCGCGCGTGCTCACGGGCGAGGTCACGCAGCCAAGCGCGCTCGCGCCCGACATTTCCCCGGAGCTCGATGCCGTCGTCATGCGCGGCCTCGCGCGCGACCCGGCTACTCGCTACGAAACGGCGCGCGATATGGCGCGCGCCCTCGAGGCGTGCTCCGCGCCGACCACGGCCACGCGCATCGGCGAATGGGTCGAAATGACGGCCGGGACGGCGCTCGCCGTTCGCGCGCGCATCGTGTCCGAGGTCGAGCAAATCGAGGAGTTTCCCGCCGCGGAAGCTTCGTCCCGCCCGCCGCGCATCCTCGCCTCGAGCGAAGAGCCCACCGTCGCCGAGGTGCTCGATCGCCGTTCGGGCGTGGAGCCGATGCCCGGCTTCGAAGCCAAGGCCGACGCCCAGCGCAGCCGGCAGCGGCGCGTGGTGATCGCGACCGCTCTGCTCGCCTTTTTGGTGGGCGCACTCGGCCTGCGCGCACTCCTGCCCCAGCACGCCAGCCGGGACGACGCGCGCAGGGTCGCATCACACGAGCCACCCACCTTGCCGAACCCGCCGCTCACGGTGATCGAGCCGAGTCCGCCGTTGTCTTTGGTGCCCGAGGCGAGCGCGTCGGCTCCCGAGTCGGCTTTGGCTCCCAAGCCGGACAGCTCGGCGCGCCCGAAGTCGAGCGGCACCGCCCGCGCGCACAAGCCCCCGGCCACGCCGAAAAACGAATGCGATCCGCCCTACACGATAGATCAGGAGGGACACCGCCACTACAAGATGGAATGCTTGTAGGCCGAGAGGCAGCGTGCACCGAACCGTCGTCGCGATTGGCTTCGCCATTGCATGGCTGCTTTCCAGTGTGGTCGCTCGGGCAGATGACGCGGTGGTGGCGTGCGTTCAGGCTGCCGAGGATGCACAGAGCCAGCGCTCGAGTCACCAGCTGCGGGCCGCACGTCTGAAATTTTTGTTGTGCGCGCAGCAGAGCTGCCCGCTGGTCGTGCGCAACGACTGCGCTGGGTGGCTCGCCGACGTCGACAAGCTGATGCCGTCGATCGTCGTGCAGGCTCGCGACACGAAGGGGGTGGAGCTCACCGACGTTCGCGTCATGGTCGACGGCGAGGTGCTCGCCGAGCGCCTCGACGGCCTCGCAATTCCGGTCGACCCCGGCGTCCACTTGTTCCAGTTCGAGCGCGCCGGTGTTCCGCCCCTGCAACAACAGATTTTGATTCGCGAAGGTGAGAAGGGCCGAGCGATGCCGATCACGCTGGCCGCGACACGGCCGCCCGAGGTTCCGCCTCCACCGCCGCGCCGGCCGCCGCCGCTCACGTATGTTTTCGCCGGTCTGGCCGTGGGGGGCTTCGCGGGGTTCACGTATTTCGGCCTCAAAGGCAAGGCGGACGCCGACGAAATCAGTACGCTGCCCTGCGCAGCGACGAGGACGTGCGACAAGGGCCGCGTCGATAATGCTCGGCGTGAGCTCAACGCCGCCGACATCTCGCTCGGCGTCGGCCTGCTGTCGCTCGGCGCCGCCGCGTACGTCTTTTTCAGCGACCGCGCGCGTGTCTCGCCGCCGACCACCGGCTTGCAGACGACGCTCGTGCTCTTGCCGGGGAGCGCGCGCGTGAGCGTCCGCGCGTCCTTCTAGTCGCGGCGCCCACCCTCACGCCGTCCTGCTTCGCCGGGGAGGCGACCCGTGCTGCGCCACGCGGCCATGAGTGCTCCGTGTTCGCGCTCGTCGAACAGATGCGGATCGCTCACGTCAGCGCGCCATGCGGTAGAGAGCCAGTCGTCCGCCACCGTCGCGTTGCCGAGCCCGAGCTCGACCAGGCCGCGGTAGAGGGCGTAGCGGGCTCGTGCCCGGCGGTCCGAGGTCCGAAGCTCCGCTTCGAGTGGACGTAATTCCGCAGCCGCTGCGGGGAGCCTCCCTTCCTCGAATGCGTCGAGTCCCCGTTCGAGACTGCTACGGCAGCCGGCGACCCCGAGCCCCAAAAGAACGCAGAGAAGCGAGGCGGAGCGCATCTTCCGAGGTTCGGCCGGCCGCGAGCTCCAGTTGCTTCGGGCCGGCCTCCGAATCCGCTGTCACGAGAAATTCGACCGCTCATCGGGGTGACGGGCGCGGCGAGCTCGCCGAGTAGTGCTAGAGGGGGCGACCCCATGAGCCACGCTGACGGCATCCGCAACGTCGCCATCATCGCGCACGTCGATCACGGCAAGACCACCTTGGTCGACGCCATGCTGCGCCAGACGGGCACGTTCCGACAGAACGAGCAGGTCGTCGAGCGCGTGATGGATTCGAACGATCTCGAACGCGAACGCGGGATCACCATCCTCGCCAAGCATTGCAGCGTCCGTTTTCGTGACGTGACGATCAACATCATCGACACCCCCGGCCACGCCGACTTCGGCGGCGAGGTCGAGCGCACGCTCAAGATGGCGGACGGCGCGCTGCTTTTGGTGGACGCAGCGGAAGGTCCGCTCCCGCAGACGCGCTTCGTGCTCGGCAAAGCGCTCGAGCTCGGGCTGCCGGTGATCGTCGTCGTCAACAAGATCGACCGCTCCGACGCACGCCCCGACGACGTGCTGACGGAAGTGTTCGATCTCTTCTGTGAGCTCGAAGCGAGCGACGCGCAGACGGATTTTCCGAGCCTGTACGCCGTCGGCAAGCTCGGCATCGCCAAGAAGAAGCTCGAGGAGGAGGCGACGAGCCTCCAGCCCTTGCTCGAGACGATCCTCGAGCGCGTGCCGCCGCCGCGCGGCAACCCGGACGAGCCGCTGCAGATGCTCGTGCACAACATCGAGCACGACGAGTACGTCGGCCGCCTCGGCATCGGCCGCGTGTGGCGCGGCCGCATCAGCGTCGGTGAGACGGTGCAGCTCGTCGGTGATTCACGCCAAGCGCCCGCGCGCGTGAGCGCGCTTTACGGCTACGAGGGACCGCGCCGCGTGAAGGTCGAGACGGCGGAAGCCGGCGACATCGTCGCGGTCGCGGGCATGGAAGAAGTGCAAATCGGCGACACGCTGTCGGCGACCTCGCGCATCGAGGCGCTCGAGCGCATCCACGTCGAAGAGCCGACGATCAAGATCCGCTTCGTCGTGAACACGTCGCCGTTCGCGGGCAAGGTCGGCAAATGGGTGACCTCGCGGCACGTGCGCGATCGCTTGCAGCGCGAAGCCCGGCGCAACCTCGCGCTTCGCGTCGAGGACACGCCCGAGCCCGACACGTTCACCGTGTACGGTCGCGGGGAGCTCATGCTCGCCGTGCTCTCCGAGACCATGCGTCGCGAAGGGTACGAGTTCGCGCTCGGCATGCCGGAAGTCGTCGTGAAGGACGTGAACGGCGTGCTTTCGGAGCCGATCGAGCGCGTCACGGTCGACGTGCCGGAGCAGTACGTCGGTGCCGTCACCACGCGCCTCGGCGAACGGCGCGGCAAGCTCGAGAAGATGGCGAACCTCGGCTTCGGCCGGGCGCGCATCGAATTCGTCGTGCCGTCGCGCGGCCTCATCGGCTTCCGCTCGGCGTTCCTCACGGAAACGCGCGGCATGGGGCTGTTGAACTCGCTGTTCGAGGGCTGGGAGCCGTACGCGGGGCCGATGCTGCGCCGCCCGAACGGCGCGCTCGTCGCCGACCGGAGAGGCGTGACCACACCTTATGCGCTCTTCCACCTCCAGCCGCGCGGCATCTTGTTCATCGGCCCCGGCGTCGAGGTCTACGAAGGCATGATCGTCGGCGAGCACAACCGTCCGAACGACCTCGACGTGAACGTGACGCGCGAGAAGAAGCTCACGAACATCCGTGCCGCCGGTCGTGACGAGAACGTGATCCTCACGCCGCCCCGCCTGCTGACCATCGACGCGGCGCTCGAGCACATCGACCGCGACGAGCTCGCCGAAGTGACGCCCGACGCCGTCAGGGTGCGCAAACAGATCCTCGACTGCAATCGCCGGCCGCGCCGCGACGAAGAGGACTGAGCTTCGAACCGCGGCGCGCGGACGAAGCCGCTGCTCGCCTCCCGGCGCCTCTTGCGCCGCGAGGCAAGCGGTCTTAACCAGGTCTCGGAGCTCTGAATCCATGCCCCGAAATCCGGCCTTTGGCTCGCTCTCTCAGCTGTGGCAGGCGTTGTTTCGGCCGTTTTCGGCCGTACTCCTCGCCGTCGTCGTCGCGCTCCCGCTCGCCGGCTGCGGTTACAACGACATCATCGACCGCGACGAGGAAGTGAAAGGCGCCTGGGCCGAGGTGCAAAATCAATATCAGCGCCGGAGCGATCTCGTCCCGAACCTCGTGAACGTGGTGAAGGGCAACGCCAACTTCGAAAAGACCACGCTCGAAAGCGTCGTGGAGGCGCGCTCGAAGGTCGCCGGCGTGAAGGTGGACCAGTCGACCATCGACGACCCCGCGAAGCTGAAGCAGTTCGAGGACGCGCAGCAGAACCTCACGGGCGCCCTCTCGCGCTTGATGGTGGTCGTCGAGCGCTACCCGGATCTGAAGGCGACGGAGTCCTTCCGCGATCTGCAGTCGCAGCTCGAGGGCACCGAGAATCGCATCACCGTCGCCCGCAAGCGCTACATCGACTCGATCGCCGAGTACAACAAGACGGTCGAGCGCTTCCCGACGAGCATCGGCGCGGGCCTGCGCCACAAGGCCCTCCGCCCGACCTTCACCGTCGCGCCCGGAACCGAGAAGGTGCCCGAAGTGAAATTCTGAGCGGAAGCGCCTGCTCCGCGGGAAATTTCCGATGAAACTCACGTCGCTTCGCGGCCCGATCGGCGTCTTTCGCTCGGTCGTCGCGCTGGGCCTCGCGCTCGCGCTGCTGTTCGTCGCGGGGAGAGCGATGGCGCTCGAGGTGCCCGCACTGCGCGGGCGCGTGAACGACGACGCGAACGTGCTGTCGGAATCCGCGCGACAGAGCCTCGATGCGCGCCTCGCCGCGCACGAAGCCAAGACGGGTCATCAATTCGTCGTCCTCACCATCCCGTCGCTCGAAGGCGACGCGCTCGAGGACTTTTCGATCCGAACGGTGGAAAAGTGGAAGCTCGGCCACGCCAAGGTCGACGACGGGTTGCTGCTCTTGGTCGTTCAGCGCGAGCACAAGGTGCGGATCGAAGTGGGCTACGGGCTCGAAGGTCACATCACCGACGCGCTCTCCTCGCGCATCATCCGAACCACCATCGTCCCCGCGTTTCGGCAGGGTGACTACAACACCGGGATCACGCAGGGGATGGACGCGCTGCTCGGCGCCGACGGGGACGCACAGCCGGGGGCGCCCGCTCCGCAGGCTCCACCGCCGAGTCCGGGTCTGCCCCTGCCATTGCTCCTGTTCGTGCCGATCTTGGGGCTTTTCTGGTGGCTTCGGCGCGGCAGCTACGGCGGCTACGGGACTCGGGGTCCATGGGGCGGCTACCGCGGTGGCTTCGGGGGCGGCGGGTATGGCGGCGGGTCCTGGGGTGGGGGAGGCTCGTGGGGCGGCGGGGGCGGCGGCGGTTTTTCGGGAGGCGGCGGCGGGTTCGGCGGCGGCGGCGCTTCGGGGTCCTGGTAACGCCATGCGACTCCTCGACGCGTCCGACAAGCAACGCATCGAAGCGGCGATCGCCGCGCTCGAGACGCGGACCGCGGCGGAGGTCGTCGTCGCGGTCGTGCCCCACAGCGGGCGACCTTGGGTCACGCGCGCGTTCGTCGCGTTCGCGTTCGGCTTGCTGTCGGCAGCGCTCACGCTGGACGTCCGGCCTTGGGCCGATCCCCGCCTCGCGCTCGTCGCGGAAGTGGCCGTCACGTTCGCCGTCTTTGCGCTCTTCGGCGTGCGCGCTCTCGAGCGGCTCTTGATTGCGCCCCGTCTCGCCGCGCGCGAGGTCGAAGAGCACGCGTTCGCCATTTTTGCTCGCCGTGGCCTCTACCGCACGAGCGGGCACACGGGCGTCCTCATCCTGCTTTCCGAGCTCGAGCGCCGCGCCGTGATCCTGGGCGACGAGGCGATTCACGCGCAGCTGGGTGACGGCGGCTGGCGCTCGCACATCGATCGCATCGTGAGCGGCATCCGCAGCGGGCGGGCCGCCGAAGGGGTCGTCGACGTGCTCGTCCGGCTCACGGACGTCCTGGCCGAAATCGCGCCGCCCGTCGGCGCGAACGAGAACGAGCTTCCGAACGCCGTCCTCGACGAAACCTGAGCGCGTCCTCGGCTTGACCTCGGATCCGGCCGCGGGTGATGCTCGCGGCCCGTGGCGCTTCTCACCGCTTTACCGCTTGCGGTCGCGCGCGAGCTCGGCCGGAGCTACGGCGTGGACCTCGTCGCACTCGAGCCGCTCGTTGCAGGCTCGGTGAACTCGAACTTTCGCGTACGCACGAGTGACGGCCAGCTGCTCTTCGCGCGCCTTTACGAGGAGCAGGGCATCGACGGCGCGCACACGGAGCTTTCGCTGCTCGCCGATCTCGCCGCCGCGGGTGTTCCCGTCGGGAAGCCGTTGAGCCCGGCAGGAGAGTTGCCGGTCCTCGCGGGCAAGCCGTTCGTGCTGTTTCCGTGGGTGACGGGCGACATCCTGTGTTTCGAGCGCACTAAGGCTGAAGCGTGTCGCCAGGTCGGCCGCGCGCTCGCGAGCGTTCATCTCGCGGGCGGCCGCCGTACTCCACTCGGCCCCGGGCGCTTCGGCCCCGCGCAGATGCGTGCGCGTCTCGACGGCGTCGAGCGCGCGACGTCGCGAGCCGAGCTCCTCGCCGACGTCGCGCGCGTGCGTGGTCTCTACGACCGCTTCTTGCCCCTGCGCGACCCCGCGTTGCCCGCGGGCATCGTGCACGGCGATCTCTTCCGCGACAACGTGCTCTGGCAGGGCGAGGAAATCGCCGCCTTGCTCGACTTCGAGAGCGCGTTTCACGGCCCCCTCGTTTACGACCTGCTCGTGACGCTTTCAGCGTGGTGCTACGGCGACGCTTTCGAGCTCGCGCGCGTGCGTGCGATGGTGGAGGGGTACGCGAGCGTGCGCCCGCTCTCGGCCGCGGAGGTTCTGGCCGTACCGACCGAGGGGGCGCTCGCTTGTCTTCGTTTCGCCACGTCGCGCATCACGGACTTCGAGTTGCGCACGCCGCCCGGAGCACGGCCGGCGCGAGATTTTCGGCGTTTCCTGGCTCGCCTCGACGCTATCGCCGGCGGAGCGCTCGCTCCGGCGTTCGCCGGGATCTGACGGTGAGCGAGGCGCCGCGGCCCCGGCGATGCCGGTCCACTGCGGCGTGTTAAGCTCGCGGCCGTCATGACTATTGCACGCGGAGGCCGCCTCCCGAACGGGCTCGATGCCGCCATGGAGCGGCTCAACACCAGCGTCGACGTGGACGGAGCGCTCTGGCGCGAGGACATCCAGGGCTCGGTCGCGCACGCGCGAGGACTCGCGCGCGCCGGCGTGATTTCAGAGAGCGACGCGCGCGCCATCACGGACGGGCTCGGCCTCGTTGCCGGCGAAATCGAGCGCGGTGAGCTCGTGTTTCGGCGCGACCGCGAAGACGTGCACATGAACGTCGAGGCCCGCCTGGTGGAGCTGATCGGACCGGTGGGCGGCAAGCTCCATACCGGTCGTTCCCGCAACGACCAGGTTGCGACCGATCTGCGCCTCTATTGCCGGCGCCTCACGCAAGAGACGCTCGCGGCGCTCGAGCGGCTGGCGGAGGTGCTGCTCGCGCGTGCCGAGGCCGAGATCGACACGTTGATGCCGGCGTACACGCACCTCCAGCGCGCGCAGCCGAGCCGGCTCTCGCATCATCTGATGGCGTGGCAGGAGCTCGTGTGGCGCGATCGCGGACGGCTCGCGGACGCGCTCTCACGCCTGAACGAATGCCCGCTCGGCAGCGGCGCGGTCGCGGGCAGCGGCTTTCCGCTCGATCGCGCGGGCGTCGCCGCGGAGCTCGGCTTCGCGCGTCCGACCCGTAACTCGATCGACGCGACGGGTAGTCGAGATTTCTTGATCGAGCTCGCGTCGGCGCTCGCGCTGACCGGCGTGCACCTGTCGCGCATCGGCGAGGAGCTCGTACTCTGGTCGTCGTCGGAGTTCGGCTTCGTCGCGCTGAGCGACGGCTTTTCGACGAGCTCTTCGATGATGCCGCAAAAGAAGAACCCCGACGTCGCGGAGCTGGTGCGCGGTCGTGCCGCGCGCGGGATGGGCGCGCTCGTGAGCTTGCTCGCGCTCGAGAAGAGCCTCGCCTTCGGCTACGGCCGCGATTTGCAGGAAGACAAGCGACCCATCATGGACGCGTTCGACTGCGTGCTGCCGTGCCTCGACGCGCTCGCGGGAGCGATCGCGACGTGCCGCTTCGACGCCGCGCGCATGCGGGCGGCGCTCGAGCGCGGCCACCTGTGCGCGACCGACCTCGCCGATCTTCTCGCGCTGAAGGGCGTGCCGTTCCGCGAGGCGCACCACGTCGTCGGTGCGCTGGTGCGCGAGGCCGAGAGCCGCGGCATCGAGCTTTCGGCGCTGCCGGAGGAGACATTTGCGGCCGCGCATCCGGCGCTCGCGACGCCCGAGCGCGCGGGAGCCCTCGACGCGGCGCTCGCGGTCGAGCGGCGCAGCATCGTCGGTGGCCCCGCGAAGAAAACCGTACTCGGCGCGATCGCCGATGCGCGAGCGCGTTGGAAGAGCGCCGCCGGCCCGTCAGTGTAGGCCGCGGTAAACGAACACCGTTTTCGGCGGGGGCGCGTGCTCGCGCTCGAAACCGCCTGCCGCCCACAGGGAAACGACCCCGGCGGCCACGGCGCCCGCGCCGACGAGCGCGGCGGTCGCCCATGCGGGGAACGCGAACGGCGGCGGCGCCGGATCGAGGAGGGGCGTGAAGCCGGAGCAGGCGCCGTGCTGGCAGCTCGCGAGCTCGAGGCCGCCAGGGCGCCGTCGCGCGACGAGCCAATGCGAGCAGGCGACGGGATGCGGCACGCTGACGACGCTTGCCGTGGCGCTCACGTGGGCGAGATCCTCGTCACTGCACGGGACGAGCGGTCGCGTCCCGAGCGCGACCTCGGGCTCCGCGCCGAGGCGTGCCCAACCCGCGAACAAGAGGTCGCCGTCGCGGAGGACGCGCAGCTGGTGCACGCCGCGCACGACACGCCGGTCGCTCCCGCCGCTCTCGCCGTCGAGCTCGAGATTGTCGCGTGAGCCGAGGTCCGTGAAGTGGACGCGCACGCTCGGTTCCGGCGCCACCGCGCTCCCGTTGCTTGCGCCGAAAGGCGCGGCGCGCGGCCCCTCGAGCACCACGGCAGCCTCGGACAGCGCGGCCGCCTGTTCCGCGGCGTCGGCGTCGCCCGCGCGCACGTCCGCTGCGATGCGATGATGCTCCGCGAGGAGCCAAGCCGCCTGCGGCAGCTCGGGGTGTTCCACGATGTCCCGCTCGATACCGGCGAGCAGTGCGAGCGCTCGCTCCTCGTCGAGCGACGAGGCCAGGGTGCGCGCCTCGTCGAGGCGGCCCTCGATGTCGAGCACGAGCTCGCTCCGATAGGCGGGGTACGGCGCGACGGGTGTAGGCGCGGGTGCGACGAAGGCGATGTGTTTTTGGCGCGCGAAGTCGGCGAGCAGCGCGTGCTCGTGTTTGGTAGGCTCACCGGCGAGGAGTAGGAGCAGAGTCGCCGTTTGGGTCATCGGAGGCCCGTGGTAGGCTCGGAGGAGGTCACCGTGCAGCTCGACTTCGTGAATCGTGAGCTAACGATCAAGCTCGTTTACTACGGGCCCGCGTTGAGTGGGAAGACGACGAATCTGCAAGCGCTCCACCGCGTGGCCGCGCCCGGTTCGAGCGGCCGCTTGATGACGCTCGAAACGAAGGACGATCGTACGCTCTTTTTCGATCTGTTGCCGCTCTCGTTCCGTTCGAAGAGCGGGCTCGCCGTGCGGCTCAAGGTTTTCACCGTGCCCGGCCAGGTGATTCACGCGTCCACGCGCCGCCTCGTGCTCCAGGGCGCCGACGGCGTGGCGTTCATCGCGGACTCGCGCGTGAGCGAGACGCAAGCGAATACCGACTCCTTCATGGATCTGAAGGACAACTTGCGCGAGCACGGGCTCTCGCTCCGGCAGATGCCGCTCGTGATCCAATTCAACAAACGCGACCTGCCCGACATCCGCAGCGACGAAGAGATCGCCAAGCTCGGCGCGCAAGGTCGTGAGCCCGTGTATCTCGCCGTCGCCATGCGTGGCCTGGGCGTGGTGGAATCGTTCATCGGGCTCCTGCACCTCACGTGGAGCGCGCTCGACGCGGAGCACGATCTGGGCCGCAAGTTCGGCTTCGACTCCCTCGAGTTCATGAACGGCATCGCGCAAAAGTTGGGAGAAAAGCGCACGACCACCGAGCTTTTGTCGGCATGCGTGGGGGGCGCGCTCGAGGTGCTCAGGCCGGAGGCCGTGCCCTGATGACGAGCCCGGCCCCTCGCGATCGGGTGGACGAGCTCACCGTCGGCAGCGGCGCTCGACTGGAGGAGCTCGTCGACCGGGAAAGCCTCGGGCAGCTGGCGACGAGCTTCGCGGATCTGTCGGGCGTGGGGATGCGCGTGTTCGACGCCGAGGGGAAGCTGCTCGCCGACGCCGCGCAGCCCGTCGAGCTCATCAGCTACCTCTCGACGCTCAAGCACTCGCGGAACGCGATCGAGAGCACCGTGAGCTCGGTGAAGAACCTCGACCCGGGCCCGGAGGGGCAAGCCAGCATCGACGGCGTGAGCGGCGGTCGCTACCGGGTGGTGGCGCTCGATCACGACGGGCGCCGCGTCGGCCGGCTGGTGATCGGCCCGTATTTCCCGCCGTCGCTCCACGACATCCCGTCGCAGTTGCTCGAGCTCGAGCCCGCGCTCGACCTCGACCGGGCGCGGCAGCTGCTCACCATGGCGCCGCGCGTGACGGACGACGCGATGGATCGGCTCGCTCGCCATGCGCGGGCGGCGCTCGACGTCGTGATGTTCAGCGGCTTGCGCGCGCTGCTCACGGGCAGCATGCATCTCGCGGCCGTTCGCGAAAGCTATCGCGAGCTCCAGTCGAAGCAGGACAAGCTCCAGGTCGCGTACGATCGCTTGAAAGAGCTCGATCGGCTGAAGAGCAACTTCCTCGCGACCGTGTCGCACGAGCTTCGCACGCCGCTCACCTCGATCATCGGTTACAGCGAGATGCTGCTCGAGGGCATCGCGGGTGAGATCGCGGGTGAGCAGCGCGAGTTCGTCACCACCATTCGTGAAAAGGGCGAGCAGCTACTCACGCTGATCAAGGGCCTGCTCGACCTTTCGAAGCTCGAGAGCGGCACGATGAGCCTGCGTAAGGGCACGATGGAGGTCGCGCCGCTCGTCCGCGACGTGGCGCAGACGATGGCGCCGCATGCGAAAAAGAAGGGCATCCTGCTGCAGGCCGAGGTCGAGGCCGGGCTGCCGGCGCTCTGGGCCGACACGGAGCGACTCCGCCAAGTGCTCCTGAACCTGGTGGAGAACGCCATCAAGTTCACCTCCGCCGCGGGCAACGTGACGATTTCGGCGCGGCTTTCGTCGCTGGCGTCGCCGGGGAGCGCCGAGGACGGCGGGCTCGTGCTGCTCGGCGCGCAGCGCACGGCGGTCGAGTTGCGTGTCGCCGACACGGGCATCGGCATTCCGGAGTCGGAGCGCCAGCGCGTTTTCGACGCGTTCTATCAGGTCGATTCGAGCTCGACGCGCGAGCAAGGCGGCACTGGGCTCGGCCTCTCGATCGTGAAACGCCTGGTGGAAGGCCATGACGGCACCGTGCACGTGGAGGGGAACGAGCCGCAGGGCACCGTGTTCGTGGTCGCCATTCCGCTCAAGCGTGCGACGCTCCGGCCATGACCCGCTCGCGCCGCGGGGCGCCGGGGCTCGACGAAGAGCGCGCCGTGGCACTCTTCGCGCGGCAGTTCGAGCGCGCCCGCGCGTCCGGCGTGCTCACCGGCATCGGTGACGATGCGGCGGTGCTCGCGCGACCGGGCTCGCGCTTGGTCGTCACCGTCGACGCGAGCGTCGAAGGGACGCACTTCCGGCGCTCGCTCTTGTCGCTAGAGGACGTGGGTTTTCGCGCCTTCCACGCCGCCTTGAGCGATCTCGCGGCGATGGGCGCGACGCCGCTCGCCGCGCTCTCAGCGCTCACGCTACCGCGCGGCTTTCCGGCGCGGGACCTCGCAGCGCTCACGCGTGGTCAAGCCGAGGCGGCTGCGGGCGCGGGCTGCCCCATCGTCGGCGGCAACGTCGCTCGCGCTCCGCTGCTTTCCGTGACGACCACCGTGCTCGGGCGCGCCCGCCGCACGCTGGGCCGCGACGGTGCGCGCCCCGGTGACGAGTGCTGGCTCGTCGGGGAGGTGGGACTCGCGGCTGCCGGGTTCGCGCTGCTCGAACGCGCGTCGCGGGGCCGCACGGGCGCGCCGGCGCGCCGTTGCATCGAGGCCTGGCGCCGTCCTCGGGCGCTCGTGGCGCGGGGCGGCGGGCTGCTCGTGCGTGCGCACGCGGCCATCGACGTGTCGGACGGCCTCGCCGGTGACGCCACACGCTTGGCGAGCGCGAGCGGCTGCCGGCTCGTGCTCGACGAACGCCAGCTACGTCGCGTGCTCGACCCCGCCCTCGTCACGGTCGCAGCTCGACTCCGCCGCGATCCCCTAGCTTTCGCCCTCTACGGCGGCGAAGACTACGCGCTCGTCGCCGCGGGAAACACCGCGCGCAGGCCGCGTTGGGCGCGGCCCATCGGTTACTTCGAGCCGGGAACGGGCGGGTTTCTCGAGGACGCCGCCGGCCGGCGCGGACGGCTCGGCGGCGGCTACGATCACCTCGCGGGCTAGGCACTCACTTGCAGGAGGCGGGCATGCCCGCGCCCCGAAGCGCGCCCTGAACGGCAGCCAGCACGGCGGCGTTGCTCGCGCCCGCACCGACGGCGATCGAGCAGGCTTGAGCGGCGGCCTGCATGTATTCCTTGTTCGGCGACGGGGCGAGCGCCGCGTTCGAAGCGAGCGACGCGCAACACTTGGCGAGCCCTGACGCGCCGCCGCCCGTGCCGTGGTGCACGCCGGCGTCGGGAACCTCGGGACCCGCGTCCACGACAGGCGCTTCCGGCACCAACGTGAGGGGCTCGGTCGGGGTCGGCGTCGGGGCCGGGGCCGCGGACGGCATCGGCGGCGGCGGCTCCTCTTTCTTGCAACCGTAGCCGGCGAGCAGTGTGACCAAGATCAAGCCGGTGCCGACGGGAGTGAGGGGCGAAAAGCGTTGCGACATCAGAGCCTCCGACGACCCTTTCTACTCGGGATGGCTCGGGACACCAAGTCCTCGCACGCCGGGGCTCAGAACGGGACTTGGCAGGCGGCCCCGAAAGTGCCCACGCCGGGCGCGCATGCCAGGCTGGCGCGTCGTTCGGGGGCCGGCGCACTCGGCGCGACGAGCCAAGCAATCAGTCCACCGACGAGCAGGGCACCGCTCGCCGAGTAAAATCCGATTGCGAGGTTTTGCGAGGCCTGCCGCCGCTGATCGACCTCCGAGCATTGCTGTCCGCGCGTCTGCCCGGGGTGCTCGCACGCGGAACCGTTCCACTCGCGGGCGGCCGATTCACGCCGAACCTGAAATACGGCACCGACGGCGCCGGTCGCCACGCCGCTCGCGGCGAGCAGGCCCGCGGTCATGTAAAAGGGTGCCGGGTCCGGCCGTACCGTGTCGTGCTCTTCGGGCGCACGGCCTGCGAGCGGCTCGAGGACTTCCGGAACGCTCTCGCTCCCGACGCGGAAGAGCGTGTTCCCAGACTCGTCGTGCAACACGAGCGTGTACTCGACGCGACTCGTCTCCGGGAGCGGCTCGGCCCTGACGTTCTCCCCGTGTGGCGCCACGTGCCAGCGTTCGACGCTCGCGTCAGCGCCCACGCGATACGCGATGTCAACGCCGCCCGTGACGTCGGCCGGGTCGTGGAGCTCGAGGACGAGGTGGCTTCCACGCCGGAGCAGCCGCGCGCGGAGCGGCTCGAGCTTGCCCTTCGCCATGAGCTCGCCGCGAACCTCCAGAAACGGAGCGCGCGTCTTCGGTGAGAGCGTCTGGTCGAACCGCTCTTCTGGATTGACGGCGATCACGCGTCGGAACGCGGCCTTCGCGGCGTCTTCGTCGCCGAGCGACGACGCGGCGACGCCCAGCAGCGTGTACAGGCGCAGCGTCTCTTCCGCGTCGTGGTTGCCCTCTCTGAGCGCCGCGTCGCAGGCGGCGCGCGTCGCGTCGAAATCGATTTGAAGGTACGCGGCTTCGGCTGCGGCGAGCGACGCGCTCGGTTCGGCGCGCGCGGGCGCTCCCACGAACGAACACGTCAAGCCGAGCGCGAGGGCGATGAGCGAGGGCGTTTTCACGGAGGGAAACTCTCGCTCACTCGAGGCCGAGTCGCTTGACGCTCGTTTTGCCGGGTTCGACCGTGACCTGGTAGGTGGTGGAGACTCCGCGCTCGGAGTTCGAGAGCACGAGCGTGTGCGGCCCCGCGCGGAGCCTTGCTCGGACGATCGGTGTCTGCCCGAGTGCTGCGCCGTCGGCGCTGACTTGTGACCACGGCGTCGTATCGAGCGTGAGGTAGCCGAACTCGCCGTCGGGCGCTGCCGACGGCGCGAGCGTCGGTTTGCTTACTTCGCTCGTGCTCCGGCGCGGAGCGTCCGTCTCGTCCGCGTCGCCTTCACGGGTCTTGTGCGTGCGGTGCTTGCTGGCGGTAGTCGCGGGCTCCGCCGCTGCCGTCGCGGACTCAGCCGGCTCGCCCGCTGCGCGAGTCGCTGGCTCCGGCGCGGCTGCTGGCGCCGCCGGCGCCGGCTGGGGGGCGACCGCTGCGGTGGCCGGGGTGGTGGGCTGCTGAGGCGGTTCCACCGGCATTGACGAGGACGCACGCCGCGCGCCGAGCATGAAGGCGCCCACGATGATCCCGGTAAGTAGAAACGCCAGCAGCGGAGCCGCCCAGCCGCGCCCACGGCGCGGCGCCGGCTCGACCTTGCCGAGGAACTCCGTCATCGTCGAGACGCGCGTGCGTCCGACGGATTCGGGCGCGCCGATTGGCCGGATCAACGCGGGCACCGAGCTCGAAATCGGCACGGCGTCGCCGCTCACGAGGCTCGTGATGCGCTGGCGCTGGTCGACGAGATCTTGACCGAAGATTTCGTCCATCACGTCACGGAGCGGCGCGCTCGCCGGCAAGTTGCGCCTGCGAGCGAAGGCACGAAGATCCTCGGCCATGGCCGAGGCCGTCGCGTAGCGCTGAAGCGGGTCACGCTGGAGCGCTCGCATGACGATCGCGTCGATTTCACCGGGAATTTCAGCGCGAAGGGTGGACGGCCGCGCGACGGGACCGCTCAGCGTGAGTCGCAAGGACGCCGCTTCGTTGTCGGCGCGGAAGAGGCGCGCGCCGACGAGCGTCTCCCAGAGCGTCACGCCGAGGCTCCAGACGTCGGCGCGCCGGTCCACGTTCGCTCCGTGCGCCTGTTCCGGCGCCATGTACGCCACCTTGCCCTTGAGCAACCCGGTGCGCGTCCGATTCTCCTGAATCGCCGTCTTCGCGATGCCGAAGTCGAGCACCTTGAGCTCGCCCACGCTCGTCACGAACAGGTTGTGCGGCGAGACGTCGCGGTGGACCACGTTGAGCGCGCGCCCCGTCTCGTCCTCGAGTTCGTGGGCGTAGTGGAGTCCCTCGAGAACGTCCGCGAACGCCGGGACGACGACTTCGAGCGGCAATACCCGACCGGCGTCGCCGACCCTGCGCAACAATGCCTGGAGCGGCTGCCCCTCCAAAAACTCGAGCACGAGCGCGTGCCGATCCTCGAAGATCCCGAGCCCGAGTCCGCGCACGATGCTGCGGTGCGTGAGGCGCAGCGCGAGCCGCGCCTCGTCCAAGAACATGCGTAAGATGACCGGATCGTCGGCGTCGTCCGGGTGGAGGCGCTTCAGGACGACCAGCTCGTGCCCGGGGGGTGCGGGCCGCCTGGCGAGAAAAATCTCCGCCATGCCGCCGCGCCCGATGCGCGCGACGATCTGATGATCGTCGAGTTGCTCCAGGTCTCGCGGTGCTGTCGTGGGTAGCTGGCGGGCGACTGAGGTCACGAAGTACCCCCTTGGAGGACTTCAAACCTTACTATTCCGCCCCGATCCGCAGGTTGCGCGCATTGAAACATTTTGGTGAACGCTTTCGACGGGAGCGCGTTCGGCGGCGAAGGAGGCATCGGTGACATTGTTGCAACGCCGCGCGTCGTTACGACGCTGATCGAGCGCTTCTGCTAGACGCGTCTAAGCACCGACAGGTGACGACGACGCTTCAATGAAGAAGGACATCCGCCTCGTTTCCGCAACGCTACTTGTGGCTTGCGTGCTTGCGTGCTGCACGAGGCTCGAAAGCGCGAGCGACACGTTCGGAAACGCTGCGGTGATGGGCGTCGGAGCGGCCAGTGGCGCGGGAGGCCTCAGCGCGGGAGGCTCCAACGGAGGCGCCCCGCCTTTGGCGGGGATTGGCGGTACTGGCGGCGAGTCTGGGGCGAGCGGGGCGGCGGGGGCCAAGGAGGGCGGCGACGAGTGCGTCGACCCGACGGGGTTCGACGGGGCCGGGTGCTATCGCTGCACTCCGCACGACATCGTCAGTCTTGAGCAGGCCTGCACCGGAGCCTTATGTACGGGCTTCGATAACTCCGGCCGCCTTACGCTCCTGACCAGCGATGGAAAGCTGCCGGAGCTCCCCCCGCTCGGCACGGCGGGCCAGGGAGGGGGCGGCGGAACGGCCGGCGCGCCCACTTCGGCCTCGGCGGGTGAGGCGGGTGAGGCCGGTGCTGCCGGCTCGCCCAGCGGGGGAGAAAACGCGAGCGGCGGTTCGGGCGGAACCCGCGGCGGAGGGGCGGGGACGACAAGCGGTGTTGGGGGGACGACGGGCGGCGGTGTCGGCGTCGCGTGCTCCGAGCTCGCTCGGAACGGAACGATCGTCTACGTCACCGGCTCCTCGGCGGCGAAGCCGTTCTTGCAGCAGATCGCGCAGCAGCTCGCCGGCGACGGAGTTTACCTCGTGTACACCTCGACCGGTTCGTGCATCGGGGTGGACGCGGTCGTGAACGGCACGCCGATGAGGACGGGCTCCGCGCCGGCGCCTGCGGCGAGCGCGACATTTTGGGAAAGCTCGGCGAGCGCCGGCGTCGCGTGCGACTTACCGGCCGAGGGGGTGACGGCCGATCTCGGCATTTCCGATGTGTTCGCGCAGACGTGTCCCGGCTTCGAGCTCACCGACCTCGATGCTCACGACATTCGCGACGCGCATGGTCCGATCCAAACGATGACCTTCGCGGTCCCGACGAACTCGCCGTATTCCGAGATCAGCGCGCAGGCGGCTTACTTCGTGTTTGGGTTCGGCGCTGCGGGCGGCGTGCTCGATCCGGCGAAGTCCACGCCCGTGTGGAACGACGAAAGTCAGCTGTTTCAGCGGAGCGCGACCTCGGGCACGCAAGCCATGCTCGCGACCGCCATCGGCGTCCCGTCCGGCCGCTGGAAGGGCGTCGCTCACAAGACTTCCGACGATGTCGCAGCCGATCTCGAGAAGGCGGGGGGCGACGAGCAGACGGCGGCCGACGCCATCGGCATCATTGCCGCCGACTACGTGGACACCAAGAACCTGCGCGCCCAAATCAAGGTGCTCGCATTTCAGGACACGCACGCGCCGTGCGCCGTTTTCCCGGATTCGACCGCGACCGCACATGACAAGGCGAACGTTCGCGACGGTCACTACCCGGTGTGGGGACCCTTGCACCTCCTCTACAAGGTCGATCAAGCGGGCAATCCGGTGAACGCCGCCAATCGCCAGCAGCTTACCGACATCATCGGCTATCTCTCCGGGACGAAAGTGCTGCCGAACGGCGTGAAGCTGCTCGACGTGTACGCGCAGAGCGGGCTCGTGCCCGAGTGCGCCATGCGTGTCGCGCGCACGAGCGACGGCGGCGACGTGACGCCCCACGTGCCGGCCAATCCTTGCTCGTGTGTGTTCGAAGCGAAAGCGACCGGCGCCACGGATTGCAAGCCGTGCATGGTTCAAGGCGACTGCGCGAGCGGGCAGACGTGCTCGCAGGGCTACTGCGAAAACTAGAGCCCGAGCGCCGGCGCGCGCAAGCCGCGCTCTCCGCTACTTGGCGTATTCGGGCGCGATGAGATCGAGCTTCGCGTTCGCGTGGTGCGGCTTCTTGCCGGCGCGCGTGGACGACGTGCTGCCCGTCTTCGTGGAGGCGTCGAGGTCGGGCGGGTCGGCGTTGGCGCTGGCGGACGCGGCAGCGGTCGCTGTCGCCGTGGTCGTGGGTACGGCGCTCGGCTCCGCAATCGCGCTCGGCGCGGGAGCCGGCGCTGTCTTTTCGGGCGAAAGCGTGGGCGCGAGCGGCGGCGCCGCGCCGACGGACGGTGAGAGTCGCGAGGCGCGCAGGCCGACGAACGCGAAGGCAGCCAGCGCCACGGCGCCGAGCGCGGCGACGAGCGGAGCGCGTTTGCGCGGCCGCGAGCCGAACTGGGTCGGCACGTCGCTCTGTCGCGGCGTGACGAGCGGAGCGCTCGGGGCGAGCGAAAGCCCCGCGGCGGGCGAGATCTCGAGCGCCGCGTTGTCGATCATGATCGCGCGGAGCGACCCGGCGCTCTGCGACGAGAGCTGCAGTTTTTCCCCGGTTTGGAGCTCCGCGAGCGCTCGCTCGTCGGCCGCGAGCTGGAAGCGTCTGAGCGCCTCGCGCCGCGCGACCGCACGGTCGCCCATCACCTTGACGAGGTACTCCTTCACCTGAGCCTCGAAGCGCGGCGCAAAGGCCTCAGGCACGGCGCCCTCCAGCGCGACGCGCAATGCCTCGGCGCTCGCGTGACGGTCCGCTGGATCCTTCGCGAGCGCCTTCATCAGCACCGCTTCGAGCGCGGCAGGGAAGCTCGCCGCGTAGACCGAGGGGCGCGTGGCGGGCGTCTCGGTCGTGATCGCGCGAATCACGTTGGTCTTGTCGTTGGTCTTGAACGGATGACGGCCCGTCGTGAGGAGGTACAGCGTGATGGCAATCGAGAAGACGTCGGCGCGGCGGTCGACGTCCTCACCGAGCACCTGCTCGGGCGCCATATACGAGTATTTGCCCTTGATCTCGCCGTTCTCGGTGAAGGAGGAGTCCTCTTTCATCGCCTTCGCGATGCCGAAGTCCACGAGCTTCACCACGCCGGAATGCGTCACGAGCACGTTGTGCGGAGACACGTCGCGGTGCACGACGCCGAGGTGCACGCCGAGGTCGTTCGTGAGCTCGTGGGCGGCGTGGAGCCCGCGGCATGCCTGCGCCACCAGGTTCACGGCGACAGGGAGCGGAATCGCGCCGCGCTCCTCGGCGCGTTTGAACACGAACCCGAGCGACTCGCCGTCGATCCACTCCATCACCAGGTAGAGGTAGCCGCGGTTTTCGCCGAGCTCGGTGGTTTGCACCACGTTCGAGTGCTGAATCAGCGAGGCGATGCGCGCTTCTTCGAGCAGCATTTGCTCGATGCGCGCGTCGTTGCGGAGCTCGGGCAACAGCGTCTTGATCGCCACGAGCTTCTGAAAGCCGCGCGCGCCCTTGAGCCGCGCTACCCAGACCTGGCCCATGCCGCCACGAGCGACCTGCGCCAGGAGCTCGTACCGCCCGAGCGCCTGTCCCGGCGCGAGCACTTCTGCTTCAACCATTCGCCGCCACGTAGTTCACGCGTTCGATCCACCCCGCTCAACGGCCAATCGACCCGAGTGATTAGACTATCTCACTCCAGAGGGTGTTCGCGATGGCCTTTTTTCGGGCGCACCTCGGCCTACCTCGACGCTTTTCGTTCGCCTCTCGGCGGAACCGCCGCGCGCGCGGCCGCTCTAGTCCTTCTGGCAGGCGGAGGCGGCGCAGTGGTGGTTCGGCTTGCACGCCTTGCCGCACTTGCCGCAATTCGAAGAATCGTTGGCCGTGTCGACGCAGGTGCTGCTGCAGAGCGAATAGCCCGCGCTGCAGACGGTGCCGCAGCTCCCCGTGCTGCACGTCGGCGTGCCGTGCGGGTCACTGGGGCAGGACGTCTTGCACTTTCCACAGTGGGTCACGTCCGTTTGCAGGTCGAAGCAGCCGTCGCTGCAAAGCGTCGCGGGGTCGAGGCAGGCGATGCCGCACTGTCCCGCGCTGCACACGGGGGTCCCGTTCGGCGCGCCGGGGCACATGATGCCGCAATCGCCGCAATTCGAGCTGTCGCTGTCGACGGCGATGCAGCCGTAGTCGCACTTTTTGGTGTCCGGCGGGCACGAAGCGCCGCAGACGCCGGCCGAGCACACGAGCGTCGCGTCGCACTTGGTCTGGCAATCGCCGCAGTGGTCGGCGTCGGTGTCGACGTCGACGCACGCGTCGCCGCACTGCGTGTAGCCCGGTGCGCACGCGACGCCGCAGCCCTTTGCCGTGCACACGGCGGCGCCGTTGGGCGTGTCCGCGCACACGCTGCCGCATTTCCCGCAATTGCCGACGTCGGCGTCGAGCTTCACGCACACGCCGTCGCACTCCGTGTAGCCGGCGTCGCAGGTCACGCCGCACTTGCCCGCGGCGCACGCCGCTGAGCCGTGGGCTTCCGAGGGGCAGCTCGTGTCGCAGTCGCCGCAGTGCGCGGGGTCGCTCGCGGCGTCGGTGCAATAGCCGTCGCAAACGAGCATGCCGCTCGGACACGAGGTCCCGCAGGTCCCGTTCACGCAGACCTGGTCGTCGGCGCAAGCCGTGTCGCAGCCGCCGCAGTGCGCCGCGCTCGACTTCGTATCGACGCACGCTCCGTCGCACTCGGCGTACCCGGCCTGGCACACGACCGTGCAAGCGCCGTCCGAGCAAGCGGCGGTTCCGTGCGTCGGCGCATCGCAGGTGGTGCCGCAAGCGCCGCAGTTTTCGGGATCGCCCTGGGTGTCGACGCAGACACTGCCGTCGCAGCTCGTGAAGCCGTCGTCGCAGGCGATGCCGCAGCTGCCCGCGTTGCACTCGCGGCTGCCGTTTGCCGGCATCGGGCAGGCCTTGCTGCAACCGCCGCAATGCGCGGCTGACGTCATGAGGTCGATGCACGCGCTGCCGCAGCGCGTGAGCCCCGCCGAGCAATCGTTGCCACACGTCCCGCGATCGCAGACACGGCCTCCGCTGCACGCCTCGTCGCAGGCGCCGCAATTTTCCGGATCGTTCGCGAGGTCGACGCAGCTGCCGTTACACGCGACGAACGGATCGTCGCAGACGACACCGCAGGTACCACCGGTGCAGCTGGGCGCGCCGTTCGGCGGCATCGGACAAGCTTTGCCGCACGAGCCGCAGTTGGTCGTGTCGGTCGCGAGGTCGATGCACACGTCCCCACAGGCGACGTAAGGATCGGTGCAGGTGAACTTGCAGACGCCCTTGACGCACGCCGGCTCGCCGTTGTCCGGCGCCGTGCACGCGGCACCGCAGCCACCGCAATTAGCCGTGTTTTCCGCCAAAATCACGCACTGTGAACCGCAGACCGTCTCACCTTCACGGCAGGAGGGCGCCGCCGCGCCCGCCCCGCTGCCCTCACGCACGCAAAGGTTCGTCGCCCCGTCGCAGACGTAGCCTGCGACGCAGCCGCCGTCGGCCGTACACGCCTTGCCGTCGAGACTCGAGCCGAGGCTGCCTTCGCATGCCAGCGCCACGAACGGCACCGCCACGGCCATGAGCAGCCGATGGAGTCGACTCGCGAAGGAGCGTATGCCGTTCGGTCGCGACATCGTCAAAATGCTCCGCCTACGGTCGTGAGCATGCCGCGGGGGGTCGGGGCGAGACGCAGGCTCGCGGCGCTCGACGGTCGACTGCGCGTGAGATCGAGCGTCAAGAGCACGCCCCCCGTGACGACGAGCGCGCCTCCGACACCCGTGAGCACGCGCGCGGCCGTGCGTCTGCTCAGCATGGTGTCGAGGTCATGCGAATATTGGACTTGTGTGGCGTCGTGCTTCGCGTCGTTTTCGGCGCTCTCACGCAGGAGCTCGAACGTGAGCACCCCGCCGAACGCCGCCACGCCGGCCCCGACGACCACCCACGGCCAAGGCCCGAAGCGAGCGCGTTGCTCGTCCACTTTCGGCGGCGGGCTCGCCCGATCGGTGGGCGCGGGTGACGGAGGCGGCGTCAACCGCTCGGGTGCGGAACCCGCCACGGGCGTCGGTGCGGACGCCAAACTGACCGTCAGGTCTTGCGCGTGGTCCGCGGCGAGCTCGATGTCGTTCGCGGAGTCCGAGTAGCCACGCAAGAGCAGCACGACGTGGTGGTGCCCCGGTGCGAGCTCGAAGGTACCGGGAGTCACGCCGACGTTGGCGTCGTCGATGCTCACGGTCGCGCCGGACGGCGTCGAGAGCACCGTGAGCTGCTGGACGCCCTTTTTGGCGAGGCGCGCCTCGAAGCGGGCGACGTTCCCGGCGACGTCGTTCGCGTTCGGGGCGTTCGGTGCGCGGCGGAGGTAGTCGCGGTACCAGCGGAGCGCGCCCGAATCATCGCCGAGCTTTTCGTAGGCGCGTGCGATGTTGAAAGACAGGGGTGCACTCGGCGACAGCCGATCGGCGGTCAGAAAGAGATCGACGGCGTCTTTGAAGTGCCCGGCCTTGTAGGCGTCGACACCCTGCTCGTAGCGCGTTTTCGCATCGGCTCGCCGCGCGTCGTCGGCAGCTTGCTCCGAAGGCGCGTCGTTCGGATCCGCTGCGCGCGCCGCCGTGGCGAGACACAGCACCGACAACAGCAATCGAGCCCGGAAAAATTTCACCTTCGTCACCCGAGCTCGGTGTTGCCGAGCAGGTCCCTCCGGCCGAGTTTTCCTCAACTCTCGAGCTCTATCAATACGGCGACATCAAATCGAGCTTCGGCATGGCGCTGGAGCTCGTGCCCGTCTCGTGCCGGAGCACGCGCCCGTGCGGTCGGGGCGCCGCCGACGGCGTCGTTTCCGAAGCGGGACCGCGTAATTCTACGCTCGGGCCCGGGGGAACCAGCGATTCGGGTGTGTCCGGCAGCGCGATCGGTGCGCGCTCGGGCGACAATGTAGGTGCGAGTGGCCGCGCCGGGGCATCAGCGTCGAGCGAGCGACTCGCGCGCACGACGAGCGCGCCGATGAGCGCGCACGCGACGAGCACGGCGACGGGCAACGCGACACGCCGGCGCTTGCGCCAATCGGTGCCGCTCACGACGGGGCCGACGCTGGTCGGCGCTTCACCCGCAAGGCGGCGCTCGGTCGGCGTCGACGGACTCGTGTGCGAGGCGCCGAGGGTCGTCGCCGCCACACCCGGAATCGAGCCGAACGAAGGCCGACTCTGTCTGAGCGCGGAGATGTCGTTCGAACGCTGCAGCCATTTCGCTTCGATGGAGTTACCGGCGGCGTCCTCGAACACGCCTTGTTTGAGTAGCCACAGCGCGAGCGCTTCACCGAGCGCCTGCATCGAGGGCCAGCGATCGGCAGGCGCTTTCGCCATGCCGGTTTGCACCAAGGTCGAGAGCTCCGTGTCGGCGGCGTGCTTGGCCGTGAGCGGCAGCGGCTCGGTCTCCACGATGGCGCGAAGGAGTGCGTTGTAGTTGTTCCCCGCGAAGGGCGGCTCACCGCTCACGACCTCGTAGAGCAGCACGCAAAACGACCAGATGTCGGCGCGGTGGTCGATCGTCTCTTCGCCGCGCGCCTGCTCGGGCGCCATGTAGTCCGGTGAGCCCAAAATCACACCCTTCTGCGTGAGGTGCGAGGCCGGATCGCGTTGTTCGAGCTTGGCGATGCCAAAATCCACGAGCTTGGGTTGAACCCCGCCGTCGTGCGCCGAAAGGAAGACGTTGTCCGGTTTGATATCGCGGTGAACGATGCCTTTTGCGTGCGCTGCGCGGAGCGCGTCCGCGATGGGGAGCAGCAAGCGCACGGCCTCCGTGGCACTCAGTCGCCCCGCGCGTTTGAGCCGAAAATGCAGGCTCTCACCCTCGAGCAACTCCATCACGATGAACGGATCGCCGGCTTCGGTCGTGCCCACGTCGAAGACGCGCACGATGGCCGGGTGACCGAGCTTGGCCGCCGCGCGCGCCTCCTGGAGCAGCCGCGGCCGCATGTCGTCGCGGTTCGTCTCGGCGCGGATGAGCTTGATCGCGACGTGCGAGTCGAGCGGCACGTGATACGCCGCCCACACGGAGCCCATGCCGCCCTCGCCGAGCTTCTGTTCGAGCTCGTACTTGCCGAGGATGAGCACCCCCGGCGCGTACCTCTCGGTGGCCGGGGGTGTGCTCACGCTATGACGCTAGCACCGCTCGCGCGGGCGGTGAGTGGAGGCGCCGGGCCTCAGCTGCAGCCCATCGAATTGCCACAATTCAAGCACTTGTAGCACGCGCCGTTGCGCACCGTGATGTGACCGCAGGAGTCGCAGACCGGCGCGTCGCCCATCATCTCTTCGAGCTGAGCGTCGAGCGCTCCGTGCGCACCACCCTCGTGCGCGCCCGCGCTCGGCGGGATCGACGCAGGGGGAGGCAGCAGCGAGGCGGGCGGGTGCTCCTCGGCGATGAGCTTCTGCGCCGTCGGATCCTCGATGCCGGCGGGCACCTCGGCGGGCTTTACCTGAGCGAAGTCGTAGCGCTTCAGGTATTCGACGCCGAGCACCCGGAAGATGTAATCGACGATCGACGTCGAGAACTTGATGTTCTCGTGGCCCGAGACGACGCCGTGCGGCTCGAAGCGCGTGAACGTGAATTGCTCGACGAACGTCTCGAGCGGCACGCCGTACTGCAGGCCGACGGAAACCGCCATCGCGAAGCAGTTCATGAGCGAGCGGAAGGCCGCGCCCTCCTTGTGCATGTCGATGAAGATCTCGCCCAGCGAGTGATCGTCGTACTCGCCGGTACGCAGGAACACCTTGTGTCCGCCGACGTACGCTTCCTGCGTGAAGCCGGTCCGCTTCTTCGGCAGCCGCACGCGGTGACCTTCGGGCCGGCGCAGCGTCGCCGACGTCGAAACGGCCGCGACCTGCACCGCCACAGGCGCGGTCGTCTCCTCTTCCTTGCGATCCTTGTTCGAGGTGTTGAGCGGCTGAGACGCCTTGCAGCCGTCGCGATAGAGCGCGACCGCCTTGAGCCCGAGCTTCCACCCTTCTTCGTAAATCTGCCGGACGTCTTCGACGGTCGCGTCGTGCGGGAGGTTCACGGTCTTGCTGATCGCGCCCGAGAGGAACGGCTGCGCCGCCGCCATCATCTTCACGTGTGACATGGGCGGCAGGAAGCGCTGACCGGTCTTGCCGCAGCGGTTCGCGCAATCGAACACCGGGTAATGCTCGTCGCGCAGGCCCGGCGCGCCCTCGATCGTCATGCGGCCGACGATAACGTCGTTCGCTTGCTCGATCTCGGCCTCGCTGAACCCGAGGTGCTTGAGCAGGCTGAAGCCCGGCCGGCTCATCTTCTCCGCGGTCACGCCGAGCCGCTCGTACGTCTCCTTGCCGAGGATCCACGGCGCGAACGCGAGGTTCAGCTCGAACACGCCGGGCAGTGCCGTCTCGACCTTCGCGAGATCGGCGTCCTCCAGGCCCTTCTGCTTCAGCGCCGCGCGGCTCACGCCGGGCGCGCCGAGCAGCGTGTTCGTGCCCGACACGTACGCGACGATGTCGCTGATCTGCGCTTCGCTGTAGCGCAAGCGCCGGAGCGCTTCCGGCACGGACTGATTCACGATCTTGAAGTAGCCGCCGCCCGCGAGCTTCTTGAACTTCACGAGCGCGAAGTCGGGCTCGATGCCCGTGGTGTCGCAATCCATCAAGAGGCCGATGGTGCCGGTCGGCGCGAGCACGGTCGCCTGTGCGTTCCGGAAGCCGTGCTGGCTGCCGAGGTTCACGACGGAGTCCCAGTCTTCGCATGCGGCGCGCCAGAGCGCCTCAGGGCAGTCGTCGCGATTGATCGCGTAGGCGGCGTCCTGGTGCATGCGCATGACGCGCAGCATCGGCTCGCGGTTCTTCGCGTAGCCGGGGAAGGGGCTCTTGCTTGCCGCCATCTTCGCGCTGACCGCGTAGGCGTGGCCGCAGAGGATCGCGGTGAGTGCGCCCGCGATCGCGCGACCCTTGTCGGAGTCGTACGGGATGCCCTGGAGCATCAGCACGGTGCCGAGGTTCGCATAGCCGAGGCCGAGCGGTCGGTAGTCGTGGCTATTTTGCGCGATACCCTTGGTCGGGTAACTCGAGAGATCGACCAGGATTTCCTGCGCTACGAAGAAGATCTCGATCGCGTGCCGGTAGCCTTCGATGTCGAAGCTGCCGTCCGCGCGCAAGAACTTGGTGAGATTCAAGGACGACAGATTGCAGGCCGTGTCGTCCAGGAACATGTACTCGGAGCACGGGTTCGACGCGTTGATCTGGCCGCTGTTCGAGCAGGTGTGCCAGCGGTTGATGGTCGTGTCGTACTGCACGCCCGGATCGGCGCAGCCCCAGGCCGACTCGGCGATCATCGTCCAGATGTCCGCGGCCTCATAGGTGTCCACGACCGCGCCCGTCGTGCGCATCGTCGTTTGCCATTTGCCGTTCGAGAGCGCGGCCTTCATGAACTTGTCCGAGACGCGCACGGAGTTGTTCGAGTTTTGCCCGCTCACCGTGTGGTAGGCGTCGCCGTTGAAATCGCTCTCGTAGCCGGCGGCGATGAGCGCGCGGGCCTTCTTCTCCTCGCGCACCTTCCACTGGATGAAATCCACGATTTCAGGGTGATCCATGTCGAGGCACACCATCTTCGCGGCGCGCCGCGTGGTGCCGCCGCTCTTGGTCGCCCCGGCGGCGCGATCGAGCACCTCGAGGAAGCTCATGAGGCCGCTCGACGTGCCGCCGCCCGAGAGCTTCTCTTGCTTGCCGCGAATGGCGCTGAAATTCGAGCCCGTCCCCGAGCCGTACTTGAAGAGGCGCGCCTCGGATTTCACGAGCTCGTAGATCGACATGAGATCGTCGTCGACCGCTTGGATGAAGCACGCCGAGCACTGCGGGCGCGAGTAGGCATTCGCCGTCTCACCGACGGTGTCGGTGCCGGGCGCCCACGCCCAGTTGCCGCCCGAGCCTTCGATGCCGTACTCGTGAAAGAGTCCGCAGTTGAACCAGACCGGCGAGTTGAACGCGCCGTACTGGTTCGTCAGCATGAAGTTGAGCTCGGCCTCGAAGGTGTCAGCGTCCTTCTTGGCGGCGAAATAACCGCCGAATTCCTCACCGGCGACGCGAATCGTGTGCGCGATGCGGTGCACGACCTGGCGCACGCTCGTCTCCCCCTGCGCCTTGTCGCCGTAGAGGCCGGCTTTGCGGAAGTACTTCGAGACGACGATGTCCGTCGCGAGCTGCGACCACTCCGCGGGGATCTCCGCGCCGTCCATCTTGAAGACGACGGAGCCGTCCGGATTGGTGATGACGCTCTGCCGCCGCTCCCACACGACGTTCGCGTTGGGATCCTCGCCCGCCTGCGTGTAGTGGCGCTCGACGACGAGGCCCTTCTTCTTGCGCGCCTGCGCCGCTTTGGACGAGGTAGGGGACTCGGACTCCGTACCAGTCTTCACGTCGAAAGTTTTTTGACCCACGAACGTCGATTGCGCCATGTGCTCCGTGCCTCCTCGAACTTTCTGCTGCTTCGAACGACAAACAAGTCCCGTCGCTCCCTAGCCGGGCCCCGATGGAGATCGGGCACCACGACCGGCGCGCTTCCTCAAAATTTCCGTCGAATCGCCGGGACTCAGCGACTCTGCTTTTTGGGATTCTGGGGACCCTCTCAGCCCCCTGAGCGGGCGGTGTGAGAGGTCGGGGCGGATTGACTCGCGCACCCTGGACTAGCGTAACGTGCTGGCTTTTCGAGCAGTACTTTCCGCTCGAAGTGAGTTCCGACACATACCCCAAGCCTTTGGGCAACGACAAGCAAAAAACCCAAGGGGTGCCCAATTGGTAGGGGTATCCTACATCGTAACCATTGCTCTAAGTGGGCGCCTCCACTGAACTTTCGACGCTGAACAAAAAGCACCGCTCGCGTCATCAGGGCCCGAGGTTGTTCAGTACCTGTCCCCCTGCCATCAACAGGTCGCCCCGAGGCAGTTCCCAAGGTCCGAGAGTGAGCACCAGGGCGCCCCGAGGTTTTGCACGGGAAGCGCAGACCCCGGGCCCCGTCCGCCGCGACCGGCGCTCAACATTTCCCCAGGTTGTGAGCGACGGAAAAAGCGCCCCAAGCGCGCCCAGGGTCGACCTCCAGTGCCGCGGACTCATCACGAAGGTCTTCGTTCGTTCACGGACTTCGTCGGGCGCTCCTCGTCGTTGACCGGCCTTCGCCGTCGTCGCGCCGTCGCTTGCTTCATCGCGAAATGCAGGCGCTCGAGTCCTCTGCGATGTCACGCGCCTGAACCAAGCGCATCAACTCGCGCTGGTAGCGTCGCCGCGTTTTCAGAGGAGATAGGCCATGCGTTCAAGTTCGTGGATTTTAGCGGCCGGTTCGGTCGCGCTCATGTCCGCTTGCAGCTCGACTCACGTGTCCAACGACTCGGCGCACTCGGAAAGCCAAGTCGAAGGCGCGCAAAATCAGGTCGCTCCCGCTCAGACCGACGTGTTCGCTCCGTCGTCGCTCGCCGACGACGCGCGCCTCGGTCGTACGCCGAGCCAGCGCCTCGCAACGGGGCAATACGTCACGCCGACCGCGCTGCGCGGCGCCGTGCAACAAGCTCTGAACCCGGGGCTTGCCGCTTACCCGAACTTCGTCGCGGGGGAAGCGGTTCGCTCGCAGCTCAGCCCCGACGGCAACACGCTCGCGGTCCTGTGCGCGGGTCAGAACTCGCTCTATGCGCCCGACGGCACGGTCGATACGGCCAATTCCACGCAGTACCTGTTCCTCTACGACGTGAGCGGCAAGAACAAGAAGTCGCCCGTCCTGAAGCAAGTGCTCAAGCCGACGAATTCGCATGTCGGCCTCGTGTTCTCGAAGGACGGCAACACGCTGTACGCCGCGGGTGGTCGCGACGACGTGGTGAACGTCTACACGAGCACCGACGGCACGTGGGCCGCCGCGAGCAGCATCGCCCTCAACCACTCGAACAAGGGCGTCGGCGTCGGCGTGAGCCCGAACGTGGCCGGTCTCGCGCTGTCCGCGGACGGGAAGACGCTCGTTGCCGTCAACAACTACAACGACTCCATCAGCGTCATCGACACGGCGACGGGTACGGTGCGCTACGAGCACGATCTCCGTCCGTTCTTCGCCGGTAACGAGGGGACGAGCGGCGGCATCGGCGGCACGTTCCCGTTCGCGGTCGCCATCAAGGGCAACACCACGGCGTACGTCGGCTCGGATCGGGATCGCGAAATCATCGTCGTGGACATCAGCTCGGCAACGGCCGGCAAGCTCGTCAAGCGCATCAAGCTCGACGGGAACGCGCTCGGGCTCACGCTCGATGCTGCGCAGAAGACGCTCTACGTCGCGCAGGACAACGCCGACCAGGTCGCCGCCATCGATACGGCGACGAACACGGTGACGGCGCGGATCGACGCGCGCGCACCCGAAGGCATGCTGCCCGACAACGACGACAAGCGGACGCAGAGCCGTGACGACGCCCACTACACGGGCGCCGCGACGTTCTCCGTCACGCTCTCGCCCGACGGGCAAACGCTCTACGCGGTGAACTCGGGCGCGAACTCGATCGCCGTCATCAGCATCAACGAGAAGAAGAGTCACGGCCGTCGCTCGGTCAGCTACGAAGTCGAGGGCCTGATCCCGACGGCGTACGAGCCGCACGACGTCACCTTCAGCGCCGACGGCTCGTGGATGTACATCGTCAACGGGAAGAGCATCACGGGGCCGAACCCGGATCACCTGGCGAGCAACACGGGCTCGCTCACGCAGACGACGTACCCGCAGGGGAACACGCAGGCCGCGGCCGACGCGCGCGCCTCGAACGAGTACCAATTCCAGCTCGAGCGCGCGTCGCTCGTTGCCGCGCCGGTGCCGACGCGCCAGTCGGACCTCGACCGCATGACGGCTCAGGTGGGCGACAACAACTTCTACGCCGGCAACCCCGAGAGCGAGCGCACGATGAATTTCCTGCGCAAGCACATCAAGCACGTGATCTACATCGTGAAGGAGAACCGCACCTTCGATCAGATGCTCGGTGACCTCGGCAACGGTTCGAACGGCGACAGCTCGCTCACCGTGTTCGGGCAGGCCATCACGCCGAGCTTCCACAAGATCGCGACGCAGTTCGTCACGCTCGACAACTTCAAGGATCCCGGCGACGGCAGCATGGATGGGTGGTCCTGGAGCCTCCAGGGTCGTGTCACCAACACCGAGACCATCACGCAGCAAATCAACTACGCGGCGGTCAATCGCGGCCTTTCGTACGAGTCGGAAGGGACGAATCGCAGCGTGCCGGTCAACTACGCGACGGTCGCCGATCGTGACAGCGTCTCCGGCAAGGTGGGCACTACGGCCTACTCGACGGCGACGGCGGCGCTGCCCGGCGGCACCGCCAACGTGCTCACGGGGAGCGGCAACCACGCTTCGTCGGACTCACCGTCCGACGAGCAGGGTGGCTACATCTTCCTCGCCGTGCTCAAGGCGGGCGGGACGGTGCGCGACTACGGCATGCTCGTGAACAACATCGGCAGCATCGGCACGAAAGACGCGCCCATCAGCGATCCCTTCAGTGTCAACGAGGTGCAGGTGGCCTCGCTCCAGCCGGAGCTCGCGCCGTACACGGACGTGTACTATCGCGGCTACGACAACAACTACAACGACACGTGGCGCTTCCAGGAATGGAAGCGCGAGTTCGACCAGTTCGTCGGGAACGGCCAGCTGCCGAACCTGTCACTGCTCCGGCTCAGCCACGACCACATGGGCAATTTCGGCTCGGCGCTCGGCGGAGTGAACACGCCGGAGACGCAGCAAGCGGATGACGACCTCGCGGTCGGTCTCGTGGTGCAGGCGGTGGCGCAGAGCCGTTACGCCGCCGACACGCTCGTCATCGCCACGGAAGACGACTGCCAGGACGGCCCGGACCACGTCGATTCGCACCGCGCGACGACCTACCTCGCCGGTCCGTACGTGAAGCAGGGCGCGGTCGTGAGCACGCCGTACAGCCAGATCAACGTGTTACGCACCATCGAGGATCTCCTCGGTACGGAGCATCTGAACCTGAACACGGCGTTCCAGCCTGCGATGGCGGACGCGTTCGACACGCGCTCGTCCGGCAAGTGGACGTTCCAGGCCGAAGCTTCGACGGTGCTGCAGACGACGGGGCTCGCGACGACCGTCACCGATCTCGGCGCCATCTACACGGCGGGCCCGACCGTCACGCCGGCGCATGCGGCCGCCTACTGGGCCGAGCGGACCGCCGGGTTCGACTTCTCCGAGGCCGATCAGGTTCCGACGACGGCGTTCAACCGCATCCTCTGGCGCGGGCTCAAGGGTAACGTTCCGTACCCGATGCTGCAGGGCCATGTGTCGGTGCAGCGCGCGACGGCAATCGCGACGCCCGCCGCGGCACGCTGAGACGACGAGCACGAAATGAAGAAAGGCCGGGTCTCGCAAGAGGCCCGGCCTTCGTGTTTGACGGCTGTGAAATGTTTGGCAGCTGCCAATTTGGCGGCTGCGAAACGGCACTGAGCGCCGCTCAGAAGATCGCGCCGGCGCCGCCGAGCGCCGCAACGCCGAAGCGCGTTCGGTCGTTGTCCAACCCGGGGCGCGACATGGAGAGCGCGCTCGGTCCGACGACGGCGAGAACTGCAACCGGACCAAACGTCAGCGCGGCGGTCGGTCCCGCCTGCATTTCCCAGAGCACCTGCTGAGCGTTGAAGCGCTTCTCGTCGTCCGAGAAGTTGTAGCGACCACGGCCGTCGAGTCCGAGGTGCAGAAAGCCGGTGGCGCGGTACAGCGCCGAAAGCCGCAACTCGGCCGAACCGTCGTCACCCTCGGAGTCGATGCCGCCGAAGGCGTTGGCGTTGAGGCTCAAGCGGCCGAAGCGCCGGCTCGCAAGGACTCCGCCCACGAAGTCGCCCTCGCCGCGAAAGTCCTTCGGCTGAAAAAAGAAGCCGGCGCCGAGGTCGATGCCGTGCGCTTCCTGCCGCAGAATCGCTGCGCGTGCGCCGAACGTGACGCGATCGGCATTGCCGTTCGCCGGGCCGTGCTCGTATTCGAGGCGCAGCGCCAGCCAGTCGAACACGCGCGCTTCGGCGGCCGTGCGCGCGCGCCCCGTGGAAGCTGCGCTGTCGTAGCCGCCGACCGCCTGCACGTCGGCGTGCCCGTGGGGCACCGCGGCGCCGAGCGTGAACGGCGCGAGCTGCCCGTTGTCCACGGCGCGTGACGCGTCATCGACCGCGCGACCCTCCGCGCGATCGGCATCCGGGGCAGATTGCGTCGCGGAGCCGCTCTCGTTCACGGGCTTCGGATGCCACGTGAGGTGCTGCGTGGGCTCGGGCTCCGCGCGGGCGACTTCAGTCTCCGCGTGTGCCTGGCTGGGGCACAGCGCGACGACCGAGCAAGAAACGAGGCCTAAAATCCAGCAATCCCGTCGCATCCTGGCACCTCACGCGCTCGAGTGTGTGGGCGCAGGTTAGACGAGCCGAGCGCGTCGCCGATGGCGGCTCCGCAAACTCTTGGGGACGCGTGCGACGCGAACCGGGACGAGGAGCGAAGCCGTGCGAACTCTGCGACGGCCGTGCGACTAGTGCGACGATCGCGTTCAGTGCGTCAAAGTTTTTTCGATGCTGAAGCCGTGCTCGGGATCCAGCACCGACACCGGACCGAAGCGGGTGAGGGTGCTCGCGATGGTGGTCGCATCGCCGGCCACGACGACCACGAGCGAGTCGTGACGGTAGGCGTGCGAGGCCGTGCGTGCCACGGCCTCCGTGTCGAGCTCACGCACGGCGTGACGATACTCGTCGTAAGTCTCGTCAGGCAGGCCGAGCACGGCGAGGCGCGCCGTCAGATCCGCCAGGGCGCCCGCCGTTTCCATCTTGAAGGCAAAGCTGTCGGCGAGAAAATGCGCCGCTCGCTCGAGCTCGTCGCCGCTCGGCGCGCCGGTCGACATGCGGTCGTAGTGCTCGAGCAACGCCGCCACCGTGTCCGCCGTCTTCGCCGTCTGCGTCCCGGCGGAGAGCACGACGGGCAGCGGGCCGCGCGCGACTTCGTCGACGAAGGAGCCGGTGTTGTACGCGAGTGAGCGCTTCTCGCGCACGTCGAGGAACAAGCGTCCGGCAACGCCGCCGCCCAAAATCTGATTGGCGGTCATGAGAGCCGGATACTCCTCACTCCGCCGCTCCGGGCCGAGCGCGCCGACGAACACCTGGCTCTGCGTGCTGCCCGGCCGATCGACGACCAGGATCTTACGACCGTTCGGGCCGCGCGCGTCGCTGAAGCTCGGCGCGGCGGGACGGGTGCCGTGCCACTTGCCGAACACGCGCTCCGCCGATTTTTCGAAGTCGTCGGGCGTCACGTCGCCCGTCACGACGAGTACGGCATTCTCGGGCGTGACGTGCGCTTTGTACCAGCGCTTCACCTGCTCGAGCTTGAGCGCGGCCATCTCGTCGGGGAGCGCGTCGTCGCGCGCGTACGGGTGCACGCCGACGGGCATTTCATAGAGCTCGCGATAGAGCACCATCGACGCGAGCCAGCTGGGACTCGTGCGAGCGCGGTCCTTGACGCGGTCGATCTCGCGCTGGCGTAGCTTGTCGAACTCGGCCGGAGCGAAGCGGGGCTTCTCCACGACGGCGCCGAGGATGTCGAGCGCCGCGTCGAGGTCGCCGCTCGTGGCGCCGAGCCCGATGCGCGTCGAATCGCGGTCGGTCCCGATCGAGAGGTGCGCGCCGAGCCCTTCCGTCTTCTCGGCGAGCTCGCGGCTGGTCCAGGCGCCGGCTCCGCCGTCTTTCAGGAGCTTGCCCGTGAGCGCGGCAAGCCCGGGCAAATCCCCGTCGGTCGCTTGCCCCGAGTGCACGATGAGTCGGAGCTCGACGACCGGGAACCCAGGCCGCGGCAGGATCGCGAGCTCGAGCCCTCCGGCGAGGTGACGGTGCACGATGGTCGGAAACGGCGTGGTCGGGCGCACGGGCGCGGTCGGCGGCTCCGAGAGCGGATCCGTGGACGCCACGGGCGCCGCAGTCGGGAGCGGCGCGAGCGGCGCCGGCGTCGGAGCGCGCGGCGCGGGTGCGGGCGCTTCTGCGGCGCAACCCGGGAGCCAGCCGCTAAGCGCGCAGGAAATGAGGCCGAATTTGAGGGTGCGGAACGTCATGGTCGGATCCTTCACGGCGTGCCCTTCGGCTTCGGCGTCACCTCGAGCACGACACGGCGCTCGTCGCCGAGGTAGCGCGCGGCTGCCGCCTGCATGTCCTTGGCGCTGACCGCTTCGTAACGAGAGAGCTCGTGCGCGATGCCGCGCGCGTCGCCCCAGAGCAGCTCGTATTCGCCGAGCTCCATCGCCCGGCTGAGCGACGACTCGAGGCCGAACACGAAGGCCGAGCGCAGTCGCTTCTTGAGCCGCGAAAGCTCCGCTTCGCTCGGTGGCTTCTTGCGCACGCGCTCGAGCTCGGTGTCGAGCGCGCGCTCGACGGTCGGGAGGTCGCTGCGCTCGGCGAGCACGGCCTGAATGGTGAATTGGTCGGGCCCGGCGAAATCGCGCGTGGAAGCGTGCGCGTCGAGCGCAATAGCGCGGCTCCGCACGAGCTCTTGGTAGAGCCGCGCGCTGTCGCCGTCACCGAGCAACATGGCTACGAGCTCGAGCGCGTAGTGCTCGGGCGTGTGGCTCGCGGGGATGAGCCACGAATAGAAGACCGCCGGCGTCTTCGCGTTCGCGTCTTCCATTTTTTCGCGCGCCGGCTTGGCTTCCGGCAGCGTGGCAGGCAGCGCGATCGGCTCCACGCTCCGCTGCGCGATCGGCCCGAAGTACTTCTCGACGAGATCGAGCGCGTGGTCGGGCTCGAAGCTGCCGGCGATCGTCAACACGGCGTCGTTCGGCGCGTAGTGATGCAGGTAGAAGTCGCGGGCCCAAGTGACGTCGGCGTGGTCGAGATCGGCGATCTTTCCAATCGTGGGGTTCGCGTACGGCGCAAAGTTCGCGAACACGAGCTCACCGAGGTGCAGCATGCCCAGCATGTACGGCACGTTCTGGTAGCGCATGCGGTACTCCTCTTTCACCACCGCGCGCTGGTTCTCGAAGTTTTCCGCCGAAACGTCGAGCGCGCGCATGCGGTCCGCTTCGAGCCAGAGCGCGAGCTCAAGCTCTCCGGCCGGCAGCACCTCGTAATAGTTCGTGCGATCCGCGTCGGTCGTCCCGTTCAAGGAGCCGCCGCGCTCACTGATGAGCGAGAAGTGCTGGCCCTTCTTCACGTGCTCGCTGCCCTCGAACATCATGTGCTCGAAGAGGTGGGCAAAGCCGCTCTTGCCCGCCGGCTCGTGACGCGAGCCGACCCCATACGTCACCGCCACGGCGACCGTCGGCGAGCTCGCCTCCGGCACGAGCACGACCCGGAGCCCGTTCGGCAGCGTTCGGCGTTGGATCGCGACCGCGAAGCTCTCGAGCGCCTGCGTCGGGTCGGCCGTTTTGGCCCAAATAGGCGTGCTCGGAGCGAGAAAAGCGCCCGCGGCGAGGAGCGCGAGGGCGTGTCGGAGCTGGGGCATACCGCGACTTACCATGACTCCCGCCGGTCTGTTCCCGCGCTTATCGAAAGCTTATCGAAGCCGCGCGCCACAGCGTAACGCTGCCGCTATTTGGCGGTCGCCGGCCTTCGACGCTAACCTAGGACTTTAGTGTTGGTGCTGCTCGGTCCCGAGTTCGACGGCAGCGATCAGGGGTTTCAGACCCTGGCGCGCGCGACGGGTCTCGTGCTCTACGACCTCCGAACGCGCGTGAAACCCGGCAGCTGGGGCGTGCTCAAGGCGTTCGGCGCCGCGGCGCAGGCCGAGGAGCTCGCGCAGAAGCTCAAGGCCGCGGGGCTGCCGGTCGTCGTCGTCGATCGCGCCATCGCCGCCGACGCCGAGCGCAAGCACGTCACCGTGTTCGGGCTCGAGCTCGGCGAGACGAGCTTCACGCTCAAGCTCAAAGACCGGGAGATGACGATCCCGTACGGCGCCCTCAATTGCGTCGTCGAAGGCGAAGTGCAGCCCGGCCGCGTCGCGACCGCGGCCGCTCCCGGCGTCGCGAGCAGCGGCGCCCTGCGCGCCGTCGCGCCGGGCAGCGCCGAGCTTCAGACGTTTCGCGAAGCGTCGCTCGTCGCGCCCATCGGCTACCTGGCGGCTGATTTGCACTTCGCGACCGTGCTCTGGATCGCGCGCATCGACTCGCGCGTCTTCGATTTCGGCGCTGCGCGCAGCGGCAACGTGACGGTCGACCTGTCGACGCTCACGAACACGCTCGCGGCTCGCGCCGGCGTGCGCGTCGATCGCAACGTGCGCGCGTCGAGCGTCGCCTCCTTCGCCGAGCCACCCGTCGCGATGCGCGGACCGTCGCTCCCGCCTTCGAGCCTGCGCGGCAAAGGCGACGCCGCGGACGCCCGCTTCGACTCCTATTCGCGCGTGCTCGGCGAAGCCGAACGCCTCGCGCGCCGCGCGGGCTAGCGCCGCGTCGTCCCGACGTTCACTTCGGCTCGCCGTTCTCGCATTCGGCCTTCCATTGCGGCTTCGGGCCGTGCTGGCAAAGCTCCTCCGCGTGCGCCACGAGCGCGCGCGCGTGACGATCGTTTTCGTCGACACCTTGCCCTGCCTCGTAACGCCCGCCGAGCACGAGGCACGCGTGGGGTGAGCGCTCCTCGCAGCGCCGCACGAGGCGCGTGAGCTCCACCTTGCGCAAGCGCTCGGCCTGCGCGGCGTTGCGCGGCACGAGCGTCCCGGCGTCGTACGCGTCCGCGGCGCGGCCGCACTCTTCCGGATCGACCTCGTAACAGCGGACTTCGGCGCGCTCGAGCTCGCTTTTGTCCGTCACGGGCGGGAGTGGGATGGCGAAGGGAAAGACCGGCGCGCTCGCGGACGGCGGGTTCGCCGCCGAGCCGGGCGCCGCCGCGCTCGCCGACTCCGGCGCCACGGTGGCGGACTCCGCCGCAACGGCGCCGGCCGGCGGAGCAGACGTCGTCGTGGCGGTGACGGCATCGCTCGTCGCCGTCACGGCCGTGCTCGGCGCGGCGGCGCTCGGCCCCGCCGTCGCGACGCGCGGCACCGTCGCGCGGCTCGCCTCGTGCGGCGCCGGCGTCCGCGCGCTCTGCCAAGCAAACCCCGCCACGATTCCCACGGCCGAGCCGAGCAGCAACGCCACCACGCCCGCTCGCATCAAACGAGTCCCTGCCGGACCAAAAGCGCGTCGACCTCCGGCTTGCGGCCCATGAAGCTCTCGAAGAGCACCATCGGATCACGGCTGTCCCCGCGCGAGAGCACGCGATCCCGGAAATCCGCCCCGACGCGCGGGCTCATCACGCCCTCGCGACGGAAGCGGCCGAACGCGTCGGCGTCGAGCACCTCGGCCCATTTGTACGAGTAGTAGCCTGCGGCGTAGCCCACCGGATGCGAAAACAGGTGCCCGAAGCTCGCGAGCATGCCGTAGTTTTCCGGTAGCTCTGACGCCGCGTAGCGCTGCAAAAGGCGGTTGCCGTAAGCGAGTGGGTCACCGTCCCGCGCCGGATCGAAGTCCATGTGCAGCGCGAGATCGACGGCCGCAAAACCGAGCTGGCGCATCTGCATGCTGGCGGCGCGGAACGTGCGCGCGGCGCGCAGGCCGTCGAGCAGCGCGTCCGGAATCGGCGCAGCCGTTTCGAAGTGCCGCGCGAAGAGATTCAGCCCCTCGCGCTCCGAGCACCAATTCTCCATGATCTGCGACGGCAGCTCGACGAAGTCCTGCACGACGCGGGTCCCCGCGAGGCTCCGCACCGGCACGGTGCTCAAGCAATGATGGAGCAGGTGACCGAACTCGTGGAAGATCGTCTCCACGTCGCGGTGCGTGAGGAGCGAGGGCTTGCCGCCCACGGGTGGCGCGACGTTGGCGCAAAACACGGCCAGGTGCGGCGTCGGCGGGACGGCGGCGACCAAGCCGTGCATCCATGCGCCGCCGCGCTTGTTCTCGCGCGGGTAGGGATCCACGTAGAAAAGGCCGATTTCAGCGCCCTTTTCGTCGTGGAGCCGGTAGGCGCGCACGCTCTCGTGCCAGACGCTCACGCCTTCGGCGGGTACGATACGGACGCCGTAGAGCGCTTCGGCCAGCCGAAATGCGCCGCCGAGCACGCTCTCGAACGGAAAATACGGGCGCAACGCCTCGTCGTCGAAGGCGTAGCGCTCGCGCTTGAGCTTCTCGGAATAGTAGCCGACGTCCCAGGGCCTGAGCTCCGGGGCCGTGGCGCCCTCGAGCTCGCGCCGAAAGGCGAGGAGCTCCGCTTTCTCGCGCTCGAAAGCGTGTTCGGTGCGCGCCGTGAGGTCGGCGACGAAGCGCGCCGCGTCGGCGCCCGTCTTGGCCATGCGCTCGTCCGTCACGAGATCGGCGAAGTGTGCGAAGCCGAGCAGGCGCGCCTTCTCGCGCCGGAGCTCGAGCAGGCGCAGCACGAGCGCGCGGTTGTCGTACGCGCCGCTCGTCGCGCGGTCGTTGTAGGCGCGCCAGATGGTTTCACGCAGCGCGGCGTCGTCCGCGTACGTGAGCACGGCGGTCACGCTCGGCGCATGGAGCGTCAGGCGGTAGCCGGTCTTTTTGTTGGCGATCGCGGCTTCGCGCGCGAGCTCCACGGCCGACTCGGGGACGCCCGCGAGTCGCTGCGTATCCGGCAAGACGAGCTCGAACGCGTTCGTGTCGTCGAGCACGTTCTGCGAAAACTTGGACGCGACCTGCGCCAGCTCGCGGTCGAGCTCCCGCAGCCGCTCTTTGCCCGCGGGCGGCAGCCGCGCGCCGTGACGCCGGAACTCCGCGAGCGTCTTTTCGAGAAAGCGCGCGCGCACCGGCTCGAGCGCGCGTGCCTCCGCCGTCTCCGAAAACGCCACGAGTCTCGCGAAGAGCCCCTCGCGCAGCGGAATGCCGGCCCAGAGCGCGCTCACGTCGGGGAGCACGGCGTTGTACGCGTCGCGAAGCGCCGGCGTCGTCGCCGTGCTCTCGAGGTGCTCGACGAGGCCCATCGCCGTCTCGAGCGCTTCCGTCGCGCGCTCGAGCGCGCCGAGCGTCGCGGCGTAGCTGGGCGGGCTCGTATCGTGCTCGAGGGCATCGAGGGCTGCGGTGGTCGTGCCGAGCAACTCGCGAATGCCGGGCTCGACGTGCTCGGCCCGGACGAGATCGAACGGTGGGGGTGAAACCAGATCGAGCAGCGGGTTTTCCACGGGATCGCGACTATAGCACTCGCGTCACGCTGCCCCGGCCCGGAAGCGGCCCGCCTCATCGGGTAAACTCGTGTGGGTATGACCGCGAACGACACGAGCGAAACGGTCGAGGGACGGCTGCTCTGGGAGCCGAGCGCGGAGCGCGTCGCGAAGAGCCGGCTTTCCGCGTTCGCGAGCTGGCTCGAGGCCGAGCACGGGCGACGATTCACGTCCTACGACGCGCTCTGGCGCTTCTCGGTCGAGGAGCTCGCGGCGTTTTGGCCCGCCCTCGCGGAGTACTTCGGGGTGCGCTTTCACACGCCGGCGCGCGCCGTGCTGGAAGGCAAGATGCCCGCGGCGCACTGGTTCCCCGGCGCGACGTTGAACTACGCCGAGCACGCGCTCCGCCAGACGGGCGACGCCGACGCCGTCGTCTTTCGCGCCGAGGACGGCCGGCGCTGCGTGCTCTCCTTCGACGAGCTCCGGGCCTCCGTCGCGCGCGTGCGCGCCGGCCTCGTGAAACTCGGGGTCGGCCGCGGCGATCGCGTCGCGGCGCTCTTGCCGAATCGGCCCGAAACGCTCGCGCTCTTTCTCGCCGTCGCGAGTCTCGGCGCCGTCTTCTCGAGCTGCTCGCCGGAGTTCGGCGTCGCGAGCATTCTCGATCGTTTCCGTCAGATCGAACCGAAGCTATTCGTCACCGTCGACGGTTATCGCTACGGCGGTAAAACCTTCGACCGCGCCGCGGACGTGCGGACGATTGCGGGTGCCTTGCCGGGCAATCCCGTGGTCGTGGTGCTCGAGGAAATCGGCTCGAGTGTGGCGCTCCCGGGCGCCGTCTCGTTCGCCGAGCTCACCCACGAGACGGCGGAGCTCGCGTTCGAGCCGGTGCCGTTCGAGCACCCGCTCTGGATTCTGTACTCTTCCGGCACGACCGGCTTGCCGAAACCCATCGTGCAGGGGCACGGCGGCATCCTGCTCGAACACCTGAAGGCAGTCGGCCTGCACGGCGATCTCGGTCCGGGCGACCGCTTCTTCTGGTTTTCGACGACCGGTTGGATGATGTGGAACTACCTCGTGAGCGGGCTCGCGGTCGGCGCGACGATCGTGCTCTACGACGGCAGCGCGGCGCACCCCGGGCTCGACGCGCTCTGGAAGCTCGCCGAGTCCGAGAAGATCACGTACTTCGGCACGAGCGCGCCGTTCTTGCTCGCCTGCAAAAAAGCGAAGCTTGCACCGGGAACCAAGCACGATCTCTCTGCACTCCGCGGTCTCGGCACGACGGGCGCGCCGCTCCCGGCCGACGGTTTCGCGTGGGTCTACGACGCGATCAAGCGCGACCTCTTACTTGCGTCCGTGAGCGGCGGCACCGACGTGTGCACCGCGTTCGTGCTCTCGTGTCCGTGGTTGCCCGTGCGCGCGGGCGAGATCCAATGTCGCGGGCTCGGCGCGAAGATCGAAGCGTTCGACGCACAGGGCAACAGTGTCGTCGGCGAAGTCGGCGAGCTCGTGCTCACCGAACCGCTGCCGTCGATGCCGGTCGGCTTCTGGGGCGACGCCGACGGCTCGCGTTTTCGCGAGAGCTACTTTTCGACCTACCCCGGTGTCTGGCGCCACGGCGACTGGATCAAGCTCACCGAGCGCGGCTCCTGCGTGATTTACGGCCGTTCGGATTCGACCTTGAACCGCGGCGGGGTGCGCATGGGGACGAGCGAATTCTACCGCGTGATCGAGGGACTCCCGGAAATCGCCGACAGTCTCGTGATCGACACCGGCTCGCTCGCGGGCGACGCCGTGGGCAAGCTCTGGCTCTTCGTCGTGCTCGCCCCGGGCGCCGAGCTCGACCACGCGCTCGAGCACCGGATCAAGGACGTGGTTCGTCGCGATCTGTCGCCGCGCCACGTCCCGGACACGATCCGCGCCGTTCGTGTCATCCCCCGCACGCTGAACGGGAAAAAGCTCGAGGTCCCCGTGAAGCGCATCTTGCTCGGCGCGCCGCCCGAAAAAGCCGCGAGCCGCGACACCTTGGCCGATCCGAGCTCGCTCGACGCCTTCGTCGCGCTCGCGGCCGAGCTCACTCAGACCTGAGCGCCGCCTCAGATCCGAACGCCGAGCCTCTTCGCCGCGATCGCGATGGCGCGTGGATTCACGTCGACGCCCGCCCAGCTCCGGCCGAGGCGCCCGGCCACGGCGAGCGTCGTGCCGGAGCCGCACATCGGATCGAGCACGCGGCTGCCTTCGACGGACGCGGCGCGCACGATGCGTTCCAAGAGCGCTTCGGGTTTTTGGGTCGGGTACCCGGTGGCTTCGCCGAGGAGCGGTGTGTTCGCGCGCATGGCGGGGCAATCGGCCCACACGCTGCCGCGGCGGCGACCCGCGTCTGCATAGTAACGATACGTTTTGCCGCCGAGCGTGCGCTCCCGGTAGCGGCGTCCGTCGGCGTCGCGCTGGCCGAAATGCATGCGCTGACTCGTCTCCGCGTACGGTTCGCGCAGCGCCGGGTCGTCGTCGTTCCAGATCATGGCGCGGCCGCGCGCGTAGACGAGGATCGTCTGGTGCGTGACGCTGGGTCCGCCGCGGCGGCGCCCGCCGTTGCCCGGGATCCAGACAATCTCGCCCTGAAATGCGCCGCGGCCGAAGACGCGATCGGCGAGCACCTTCGCCTCGTGCACGGCGCGGTAGTCGAGGTGCAAGAATAAGCTGCCTCGCTCGCTCATGGCGTCACGCACGCACGCGAGGCGCGGCTCGAGCATCGCGAGGAAGCGCTCGCTGCCGCCCCAGCTGTCTTTGTAGGCGCGCTCGCCGCGTGCGCGCGCACCCTGCCCGTCGCGGATCCCGTGGTGCGCTCGCGTGTCGAACGGCGGATCCACGTACACGAGATCGAACGCGCCGTTCGCCGCCAGCTCGGGGACGAGCGTCAGGCAATCACCGACGAGAAGCGAGCCGCGCCGCGAGCGCGTGCGTGCGGCGGGCGGGGGCACGCGCGCGTTCACTCGCTGATTTCCGCCGGATCGTGCGTCTTCTGCGCCGAGGACTTCGCGCCGAGCGAGCTGCTCGCGGCGTCCGCGCCGAGCGCCGGCGTGCTCGGCGTCGTGAACGGCGCGGCGTCGCCCGGCAACGGCTCGAGCGGCGGATCGTCGGCGACGAGCAGCGCGAGCTTGCCTTCGTCGAACGACACGGGCGAGGGCAGCGTGGGCAGCCATTCCCAATACGGGCCGCCGCCGGTGCAACCCTCGAGCGTCTCCTCCACGCTGCAAGCGATGCGGAGGTGAACGTGGTCATCGTGCGGCAGGCTGTCTCCGGGCTGCCACATCACGCTCTGAACGTGGAGGACGAGCTCGAGCGGCTCTCCGCGCGCCAGGGCGTAGTCGATGAGGAGGGCTTCGACGTTGTGGCTCGCGAACATGAACTGCACGCCGATCTCCGGCGCGGTCACGAGCGCTTTCACGAGCCGCCACTCGTGCTCGACGTCGAGTCGCAGGATGTGCCCGTCTTCCGGCACGCGCGCGAGGCCGTCTGCTTCGACGCGAATGAAGCCGGGCGCCGCGACCCGCGCGCCGGCGGGCGTCAGGTATTGGTACAGGATGTCGACGTCGCGGCCGCTGCGGTGCGACTGGTGTCCCTCGATTTTGCCGCCGTTTTTGGCCGAAAGATCACCGATGACGAGCGGCGGCGCGAGCGGCTCGCCCGCGGCAAGCTCTGCGGCGATGCGCGTGAGGGCGGCCACGAGGCGCGGCCGGCCGTAGTGGTGCGGGCCGAGCGGTCGATAGCGCACGAAACCGGGGCCGGACACGGGCAGTTCCACGGCGTCGGTTTGGACTCCGAGGTTGGGCGCGCCGACCGTGCCGTGAAAGCTCGGCGCGAGCGGGGACGGCGTCGAGAGACAGCCGAGCGCGAACGCTCCGGCGAGGACGGCCGTGCCCGAGCGGCGCGTCACGCGCTCCTCTTCGGCAAGTAGCTGGCAATTTCCGCTTCGATCGCGAGCGCGCGTCCGGGCGCGGCGTAGTCGGCCGCGAGCGCGAAGTCGTCGCGGTGCAGGAGATAGCCGAGATCCACCAGCGCCATGAACGCGTTCTTCAGCGTGGGCTTGCTCACGGCTTCGCGCCGCTCGATTTCACCCGCCAAGAACATCTCCTTGCCGAGCGCGAGCGTCTTCTTTACGAGCTCTTTCTCGCCGAGTGGCCCGCGTTCGAGCTCGAGCGCTCCGCGCGCCGCGATGCGATACGCTTCCACGAAGCTCGCGAGGATCCCGGCGTAAAGCTCGAGCCAATCGCGCCCGCTCACGCCGTCGCGGCCGGGGCCGGGCACGCAGCGCCCGTCCGTGATTTCGAGCTCGGACGCCTCGACCATGGCGCGGCACGTTTCGTCGAAAATGGTTTCGAACGGTTGGTCGGCGCGGAAGCGAAACTCGAGCTTGAACAAGCGCGACAGCGCGCGGACGCGCTCGCGCGCGGCGTCGAGCGTGTTCGCTTCGCAGCCGAGCAGCGCGAGAGCGACCAGCGCGCGTTCGACGAAAAAATGGATGATCACGTTCTTCGACGTGTCGAGCGAGAGCCGCTTTTCGTCCGGAACGACGTAGTGCGCTCCCGGCCCAGCGACGCCGTCGCCGCGCCGGCCGTCGGTGCCCTGCGCCGGTACGTGGACGGTCACGAGCTCGGTGTCGGCGAACATTTGCACTGCTTCGCGGATCGAGTCGCGGCGGAGCGCGCCCGTTTCCGTGCGAAGCGCCGGGCTCGTGCGCGCGCCCAGCGTGCCGAGCACGCCGACGAGCCGTTCGGCGCGGGTCAGGAGCTCCTCGTGCGAGAGCCCGCGCTGCCGGTGCGTCAAGAGCACCAAGGCCGTGAGCGAGCCGGGCGTGACGGCCGTGACGCGGTTGATCTCGTCCATCACGCGATTGCCGAGCCGCATGACGAGCCCGCGGCGCTTGGCGGGCGAGAGCGGCGCGTCCGAAGGGACGCCGAGCTCGGCGATGATCTCTTCGAGCGTCAGGATTTGTCCTACCTGCATGCTGATGCGCCCGTAGCGGTGGCGCAACAAATCCCGGGATTTCAAGAGGCCCGCGGCGTCCTCCTTGGCCTTCTCGGCGCCGGAGAGCTCGCGCTCGTAGCTCTTCGCCTCGATCACCTGCTCGTAGCCGATGCTGACGGGAACGAACATCGTCGGTCGTTCGTGCACGGCGAGTGCGGCGTCGACCACCATGCTGAGAAGACCGAACTTGGGCGGCAAGAGTTTGCCGGTACGGCTGCGTCCACCTTCGAGGAACAGCTCGATCGGATAACCGTCACGCAGGAGCCGGCGCACGTATGCGTCGACGACGGCCGCGTAGAGCCTGTCGCCGCGAAAGGAACGGCGAATGAAGAACGCGCCGCCGCGACGGAACACGCCGCCCACCGGGAAAAAATTGAGGTTGTCGCCCGCGGCGATCAGCGGCAGCGGCAGGTTCTGCTGATTGAAGACGTAGCTCAGGATCAGATAATCGACGTGGCTCTTGTGACTCGGCAGGAGCACGAGGGCGCCGTCCCGCGCGGCGTGGCGCAGCCGATCGATGTCCCCCTTCTCCCACTCGACGCCCGCGTAGATGCGCTGAAAAACGCGGTTGAACAGCACCTCGAGCCCCTTGATCGTCGTGCGCTCGGGCGTCGCCTGGAGCTCGCGCAGCATCTCGTGGGCGCGGAGCTCGACGGCGTAGCGGCTGTTGCGCTCGTCCACCAAGTCCTCGATCACGGCGCGGAGCCGCGGGCTTCGCACGATCTCTTGGCGCACGCGCTCGGGGGCTTTTTCCGCCGGTCCGATCACGCTGCGCCGCTCGCGCTCGAGGCGGCGCAGCACCGCGTAGGTGAGCCGGCGCACGAGCGCGGATTCGGAGAGCCCGTTCGCATCGGCGAGGAACGCCCGCAGATCGACGGGCTCACCGAGCTTCAGCTCGACGTGCCGGTAGTTGTAGAAAAATTGCGCGATGGTGCGGGCCGGGCTCGGCCATTCCCGCGGCCCCACCAAAAAATCGAACGGCTCCGTCCCGCGCGTATCCGGGAAGCGCGTCCACACGAACACCTGCGGTACGAGGAAGATGGGGCGGTCGTGGCGCGCTTGCAGGCCGAACAGGGTCCGCACGAGCTCGTCGCCTTCGGCGCGGCCGCGCACGTTGCTGGTGCGGCCCGTCGCGACGGCGTCGAACACGCCGGGTGGTCGCTTCAAGAAGAGCGCCGCCGAACCGCCGCGCGCGAGCGCGTCTTCGAGCTCCTCGCGCGCCGTGTAGCGCTCCGGCCGGAGTGCGTTGAGCCAACCCTTGCCGAGCGGGTTCAGGATCCAGAGCCCCAGATCGTTGACGAAGCGGATCTGCGGCAGGTGGTAACGCTTGGTCAGGTAGTCGAGCGCGAGGAAATCGATGAAGTTCAGATTCCGGAGCACGTAGACGACCGAGCCGCGTGCCGCGAGGTCGCGCACGGCGGCCACCCACGCCTCGTCGACCTGGATCTTTTCGAAGAACGGCCGGTAGATGGCGCGGAGGAGCGGATTCGGCTCGTACGTGCGCGTGAGCTCGCGATCTGACATGACTTGCGCAGAGGTCCGCTGGATGGACGCGCTTGCAGCCTACCACCTTGCGCGGGTCCGCCAGCGTGCGGTACCTCCGAAGCACATGCCCCTCGTCGCGCCGCCGTCCCGGCGTCAGGTTTTGGGCCTCGCCCTCGTCCTCGCGCTTTTCGGCTGCAAAGCAAAGGCGAAACCGAGCGCGCCAGTGGCCCCGCCGAGCGCTTCCGCGAGCGTCGCTCAGATTTCGGAGCCGGCGCCCGAGCGTTGCCGGGCGCTCGGCACGGGGTCGTCGCTCATCGTCGGTGAGGTCGATCGGCCGCCGCGCGCGCCGAACGCCGATCCGGAGCCGAACGACGACGCCGACGAGGACGAGACGCTGCTGCCGTTCGCCACGCACGTGGATTCGGCGCTCGCGCTCGAGAGCGAATTCGCGGTGGGCGGGCTCAGCACGCAGCACGGTAAGACGGAAGCGTTCGTCGCCTTCGTGCCGCTCGACGGGGGACCCGGGCGGCGCGTCGGGCTCGGCACGGTGCATGGCGACGTCGATCCGCCGCTCGTCACCGGCAACGGCCGGCGCCTGCTCGTGGCGACGTCGGATATGGACGCAGGGGGCGGCATGTTGCGCGTCTCCGCGATCGCGCACGGTGCGGACAAGCCGCAGGGCGAGCTTTCGCTCACGGGCGTCGAGCACGACGCGGGCGCCGCGTTCGCGGAGAGCGAGCAAACTGCATTGCTCGTGTGGGCCGGGCGCGACAAGCACGGCGTGGTGCTGAAGGCGCTCGCGATCGATCCGGAGAAGCTCGGAGCCGCGGCGAACGCCGGACAGGAGCTCAAGGGGACGGCGGACGCGGAATCACCGGCGCTCGTCGCGCGCCCCGGCGGCTATTGGCTCAGCTGGGTGGCCGAGCAGGCGCCCGGTGACGGCGGAGTGCGCGCGGACGCGGGTTTGCACTCGGACGTCAGAGCGCGCGCCGACGCTGGCGCGTCCGACGAGGGCGACCGTTTGGTCGACGTGGGGCCGCGCGTGCTCATGGCGCTCATGTTGGACGGCTCGGGCAAGCCGACGGGCAGCGCGCGTCAGGTGAGCGCGCCGCGCTCGCACGTCGTGGGGTTTTCGGCAGCACTCTCGCCGGACGGCGCGCTATCGCTCACCTGGCGGGAGGACGACGCCGCGCCGGGAGTCGAAGCCGGCCCGCCGACGCTCGCGCGCGTCGGGCTCGACGGCGCCGTGCTGCGCAGCAAGGTCGACGACGAGGAGCTCAGCGCGGGCACGCCGTCGCTGCTCTCGGATCCGAAGCCGGGCGGTGACGTCTGGGTGGCGCTCGAGAGCGCTAGCGACGGAACGCGCGTGGGCGTGCTCTCGCCGACGGGACTCAAGCTCAATTCGCTGATCGGTGACCGCCTGCTGCGTGGAGCGGATTTGCTCGCCGCCGGCGACAAGAAGCTGTTCGTCGCCAAGTCGCGCGGCAGGGCGATCGAGCTCTCGGTGTTGGAGTGCAAGCCTTGAAGGCGCTCGTGCCGCTCGCGGAGGGGTTCGAGGAGCTCGAGGCGGTGACGATCGTCGACGTGCTGCGGCGCGCCGGCGTGGAGGTCACCGTGGCCGCGCTGGGCAAGAGTCCCGTAACGGGCTCGCACGCCATCGCGCTCAGCGCCGACGTGGAGCTCGACGCCGTGCGCGAGCACGCGTTCGACGCCCTCGTGCTGCCGGGCGGACCTGGTGCGAAGCGCTTGCGCGACGACGAGCGCGTGAAGGCGCTCGCGCGGCGCCTCGCGGGCGAGGGCAAGCTCGTGGCCGCGGTGTGCGCCGCTCCGATCGCGCTCGAGGCGGCAGGCGTGCTGCGCGGCAAGCGCGCCACGGCTTATCCGGGCAATGCGCTGCCGAGCGCCGAGCTCGTCGAGGAGCGCGTCGTCGTGGACGGCAACGTCGTCACCGGTCACGGTCCGGCCGTCGCGCTCGAGTTCGCGCTCACGGTCGTCGAACGGCTCGTCGGGCGCGCGACGCGCGCCGAGCTCGAGCGCGCGCTGCTCGTCACAACGTGAGCAGCGTGCTGCCGACCGTCGCGCGGCTTTCGAGCGCGCGGTGCGCGGCGGCGGCCTCGCTCAAAGCGAAGCGCTGGCCGACGAGCACGCGCACGGCGCCGCGCTCAAGCACCGAGAAGACGGCCGCGGCGCTCGCGCGGAGCTCCTCGGTCGTCGCCGTGTAGTGCGCCAGGGTCGGACGCGTGAGAAAGAGCGAACCCTTCTGCGCGAGGAGCAGCGGCTCGAACGGCTCCACGCGGCCCGACGCGTTGCCGAAGGCGACGAGCATGCCGCGCGGCGCGAGCGAATCGAGCGACGCCGCGAAAGTCGCCTTGCCGACCGAGTCGTAAACCACGTCCACGCCGCGGCCCGCCGTGAGCTCGCGCACGCGCTTCGCGATGTCGTCCTTCCCGCTCATGAGGACGTCCGCGCAGCCATTCTCGCGTGCAAGCTGCGCCTTCGCTTCCGTGCCGACGACGCCGATCACGCGCGCGCCGAGCGCCCGGAGCCACTGGCTCGCGATGAGGCCCACGCCGCCCGCAGCCGCGTGGAGCAACACTGTGTTGCCCGACCGCACGGCGTAAGTCCTGCGAACCAGAAACTCCGCCGTCATTCCTTTCAAAAGAACGGCGGCGGCCGTCTCGTCGCTCACGTCATCGGGCAGCCGCACCAAGCGGTCGGCGGGCATGTTGCGCGCCTCCGCGTATGCGCCCGGCGCCGTGCCGGCGTAACCGACGCGCATGCCCACGCTGAGTCCGGTGCCTTCGCCCACCGCCTCCACGAATCCTGCTGCTTCCGTGCCGAGCACGCAGGGGAGCTCGACCTTGTAGAGGCCGCTGCGGTGATAGGCGTCGATCATGTTCACGCCGATCACCGTGTGACGCACCCGCGCTTGGCCGGGTCCGGGTGGCGGAAGATCGACGGTGCCGAGCTCGAGTACTTCGGGGCTGCCCGTGCGTGTCACGAGAACTGCGCGTGTCATGCGAGATGCATCATGGTATTCGACTCGTTCGAGAATTGGCGATCATGACAACTGGTTCAACCATCGATCTCCACCCCAAGATCCAGCGGATTGGTGACGAGGAGCGCGCGAAGCTGCTCGAAGGGCTCGGCTTCGGCCGCGTCTTCACCGAGCACATGGTCACCGTCACCTATCGGGAACCTGGCGGCTGGCAGCGCGGCACGCTCGTCCCGTACGCCCCGATCACGCTCGATCCAGCGGCGTCGGTGCTCCACTACGGCCAGGCCATCTTCGAGGGTTTCAAAGCGTACCGGCAAGCAGACGGCAGCATCGCGACGTTTCGCCCCGACGCGAACGCCCGGCGCTTCAACCAATCAGCCGAGCGGCTTGCGATGCCGCCGATCCCCGTCGAGCGTTTCGTCGAAGCGGCGGACGTGCTCATCACGACCGATCACAACTGGGTTCCCTCCGGCGCGGGGGAGAGCCTCTACCTGCGACCGCTCGCCATCGCGACGGAGTCGGCGCTCGGTGTCAAACCGGCGAAGGAGTACCTGTTCCTGCTCTTCGGCTCGCCGTCGGGGCAGTACTTCCCGCAGGGGGTGAAGCCCGTTTCCGTGTGGCTTTGCACCGACTACGTGCGCGCCGCTCCCGGCGGGACGGGCGCCGCCAAATGTGCCGGCAACTACGCGGCCAGTCTCGTCGCTCAGCAGAGGGCGATCGACGCGGGGTGCCAGCAGGTCGTGTGGCTCGACGCCAATCAGCACAAGTACGTCGAAGAAATGGGCGGGATGAACCTCTTCTTCGTCTATCAGGACGGCGCGCGCACGAAGCTCGTCACGCCGAAGCTGAACGGCGCGCTCCTCCCCGGCATCACGCGCGACAGCATTCTCACGCTCGCTTCCGATCTCGGCTACGAGCAGGAAGAGCGCCTCATCAGCACCGACGAGTGGGGGCGCGATCTGGAGAACGGCACGCTCAAGGAAGTCTTCGCCTGCGGCACCGCCGCGGTCATCACGCCGGTCGGCCAAGTCAAATTCGACGGCGGCTCCTGGACCATCCACGGCGGTGAGCCCGGCCCTGTCTCCACGCGCCTGCGCGAGACGCTGCTCGACATCCAATACGGCCGCGTCCCCGACAAGCACGGCTGGATGCACCGCGTGACGTAGGCCTACGCCTTCATGCGCGGGTCGCTCGGTGGGGCGTCGCTCGGGAACGAGGGGCGCGAGAGCGGCGGCGGCTCGGGGAGCACGCCGCGGAAAACGTCGCCGTAGATGTCCCACACCGTGACGAAGAGCGCGGCGACGATCGGGCCGATGATGAAGCCGAGCCCGCCGAACAGTGCGATCCCGCCGAGGGTCGAGACGAGGATCAAAAGATCCGAGAGCTTGGCGTCCTTGCCGACGAGCACGGGCCGCAGGAAGTTGTCGACCAGGCCGATCACGATCGCGCACCAGGCCGTGAGCCCGAGCGCGGCGCCGACGTGGCCCGTAAACCAGAGGTAGAGCGCGCCGGGGATCCAGACGATTGCCGAGCCGACGCCGGGCACTACCGACAGCACGGCCATCGACGTGGCCCAGAACGACGCGCCGCCGATGCCTGCCACGCGGAAAGCGGCCCCGCCGAGCGCGCCTTGGACGAGCCCGATCACGATGGTTCCCTTGATCGTCGCGCGCGCGACGGAGAGGAACCGTTCGAGCATCTTGTCCTCGTCCTCGGGCGGGAGCGGCGAGTAGTAGAGGATCTTGCGCAGAATGGCGCGACCGTCCGTCAGAAAGAAGAAGGTCGCGTAGAGCATCACGAACAGGCCGAGCCCGAGCGTGATGATCTCTTGAGCAGCGGCCGTGACCGCCGCCACGGCGAGCGCACCGATCTCACCGCCGATCTCCCCGACCTTCTGCAAAATCAGCTCGCGGTAGGGGAGCAGCGGTCGCAACGCCGGGTAGCGCTCGAACGTCTGACTGAACTCCGCGGCGCCGAAGACGGAGCGCAGCCACGGGCTCGCCTGCCGCCCGAGCTCGACCGCTTGGTTCGCGACGACGACGCCGTACGCGACGAGCGGAATGATCACGAGCACGAGCAGGAGCCCGAGCGTCACGCCGGCGGCAAGCTTCTTCTTGTTTTTGAAGCGCTGGCACATCGCGAGGTAAACCGGTCGCAACATGCCCGCCGTGATCGCGCCGAGCAGGAGCGCGATCAGAAAATCGCGGATCATCCACAGAAACAGCGTCGAGATCAGCAGCGCGAGCGCGACGAGCGTCACGCGCCGGAGCCGCTCGGCGTCGTTCACGGGAAAATCCACGCCCGGAGCATCGGGCACGGGCGCCTGCGCCGTCAATCTGCTTGGGGGCGCGCGTGGTTCCGCGCCTGCCGGTGCTCTCGCACTCCGGACATTTTCGTCACGCCCGGCCCCCCCTCACGTTGGCCAGCGTAACGTGAACGTCAGCCGCACGTCGCGTCGCCGAGTCCCGCCGTCGAGTTGCTCGGAACCTGGACCCACTGCACCGACGGATCGAACGCGTCGGTGGCGTTACGGTCGCCGATGGTCACGCTGCACTTGCGGCGCAGCGTTTGATCCTGCGTGCCGACCGTCGAGTTGCCCCACTCCGTGCCCGGATTGGTGCCGAGCTGGCCGATGAGGTCGAGGCGAGTGTTATTGCAACGAAGCGCGATGGCGTCGTTGCCGTCGAACACGAGGCTCGCCGAGACCTGATCGCACGAAGTGCCGATCGCCGCGCTACAGACGACGAACACGTCGTTGTTCGCGACGGAGCCGCTCAGGGTGAATTGGCTCGTCGGGTTGTTCGCAGCGTTCGAGAAGAGCACGATGCTGCAGCCGGACAAATCCATCGTCCCGCCGCTCTTGTTGACGATTTCGAGCGCGCGCGGGTTCGAGCCCGTCGGTTCGACGTACTCGCTGAAGAAGAGGTTCGGCGTGTTGTCGCCGGAGCCGCCGGCACCGGCCGCGCCGCTCTGGCCGCCTTCGCCGCCCGCGCCCGCCTGGCCGCTTTCACCGCCTTCACCGCCGAATCCAACCGTTCCACCGACTGAGAGGGTGCCGGCGTGACCGCCGTTGCCGCTACGACCGCCGTTGCCGCTGCGACCACCGTTGCCGCTGCGACCACCGTTGCCGCTGCGACCGCCGTTGCTGCTGCCGCCCTTTCCGGCCGAGCCGCCTTTGCCGCCGCTACCCGTGGTGGTGCCGCCCTCGCCGCTCATTCCACCTTCGCCGCTCGTGTTCGCGGAGCCGCCCTTGCCGCCCGTGCCGCCGACACCCGGCTCTTCGCCCGCCATACCCCCGCTGCTGCTTCCACCTTTGCCCGCGCTGCCGCCGGTGCTCGCACCGCCGGAACTCGAGCCCGCCTTGCCTGCCGCACCGCTCGAACCCGCGCCGCCTGCCTTGCCCGAGGTGCCCGCGGAACCGCCCGAGCTCGGAGCAGGGCTGTTGTCGTCGTCGCTACCGCACGCCGTCGCCACACCGAGCGCTCCGAGCAGCGCCCAAGTCCAGACACCATAAATCCCAACCACTCCCGTTTTCATGAAAGCTACTTGCCCCCACTCGCGGCCGGACACAAGGGCACAATCGACCTACGCCAAAAATGATTACCGCTCTTGCCGACGCAGAAACTCACACCCCATTCGGCAAAAATACGAAGCTGCGAATGATGACGTGAGATCGGCTCGACACGACGCGAGTAGTGACGACACTACTCGCAATACGCAATCCGCCGATCGCTAATGCCCTCAACGCTGACGGCGTTTGCGCCGGGCCAGCAATATCTCCGCGGCGGAACGCGGGCGTGACGAAGGGCCGCTCGGCGGGATCGAATCGGGACGCGCGGGGTGCGTCGTGCGGTTCGGCGGTGCCACAACTTTCGTGGCGGACACGTGCTGTCCGGCGATGGGAGCAGGGCGTTCCTGCGGCGCGGCGCTCTGCTCGCGGGCTCGTGCTTTCGCCTGTTGCAGCGCATCGAGCGTCGGCGAGGCCGGTGCCGGACGCTCGTGCCGGCGCCGCTCGGCGCGCGCGCGGCGCTCATTTCTGCGCTCTTTCAAGCGCTCGGGCAGCGCGAGGACGGACGCAGGCAGCGCGAGTCGCCGCGCCGCCACCATGAGGAGGACTCCAAAGGCCGCGAGCAGCGCGAGGAGTGAGCTCAGGCTCTGATAAGCGAAGCGACGGCCCGGGCGATCAGCGAAGACCCCCGCGAGGGTGTCGCGCAGCTTTCCGCCGGAAAGCTCTGCGATGCGCCCGAGTAGCGCGCGGTCGGTGCCGGTCGGCTTGAGCTCCTCGCCGGCGCTGAGGGCCGCCCCGGCGGTGGCGACGGACGAGCCGCGCTGTTCGTCGAGGGCGGTCGCGACGTAAGACCCCGGTCGCTCGAGCGGCACTTCTGCCGAATACGCTCCGGTTCCGACCGCCTCGAGCTCCACGGTGCGCGAGAAGCCGTCGGGGCCGGCGACGGTCGCGCGCAGTCGCCGGAAGGTCTCGGCGCGCCCGCGATCGTCAACGACGTTGGCGCGCAGGTGAAGGACACCGCCCTGCGTGTCCGCTTCGAGTCGGAGGTGCGGGTCGTCCGCGCGGCGGGCCACGTCGCGGGCGAGCTGGCCGAAGAGTCGTCCCGCCGCTTCCCAGCCGGTCCAGGCCTGTCCCCAGCGATCCTTGAAGTCGCTCGTGAACACGGCAGCGCGACCCACGCCTGCCGACCACACGGCGAGGATTGGATCGCCCTCGGGGCCCGTGAGGTGCACTTGGGCGCGCGCCTTCGCCATCGTGACGACGTAGCCCGTGAGGTGAGGGGCACTCGTGAAATCGATGCCGCGGATTGCGGGTCCGGGCGAGCCAAGCGTCGGGCGGAACGTGACTTCGTTGATGGCGCTGCGTGAGGCGAGCACCGTCTCCTGCGCGAACACGGCGGGAAGGCGTGTCGCGTCTTCGATCAGGTAGAAGCGCCCGCCGCCGGCGCGGCTCACCTGTTCGAGATCGGGGACGTCCGAGCCGTTGCCGAGCGCGACCACGCTGGTCGTGATGCCGTTCGCCTTGGCGCGGCTCGCGAGTGACAGCGACGTCTCGTGCTGCTCGGCGTCGGCGCCGTCCGAGAAGAGCAAGCAATGCTTGAGCTGCACCTTCTCGCGCCGGAGCGCGTCGTAGGCGGTGGAGAGCGCGAGGTCGACGTAGATGCCGCCGCCGCCGGGGCCGACGGCGCGAATGTCACGCTCGATCGCGGCCTTGTCGCTGACGGGGCCGAGCGGCACCGTCCAGTGCACCGCCGTGTCGACGTGCATCACGCCGAGCCGATCGCCGCTGCCGAGCAAGTCCGCGGATCGTGCGGCCGCCTCGTTCGCGAGGTCGAGCTTCGTTTTGGAGCCGACGCTCATCGACATCGAGCCGGAGTAGTCGACGGCGATGACCTCGGCGAGACTCGCGCGCCGCCGCTCTTGCTTCACGTCGAACGAGACCGGGCTCACCTCTTCGATCGGCGTGCGGCCGTAGCCGCCCGGGCCGAGCGCGCGGTCGCCGCCGAACAGCACGAGGCCGCCGCCGAGATCGCGCACGTAGCTCGCGAGCGCGTCGAGCTGCGTCGGAGCGAGGTCGGACGCCGGAATGTCGCTGAGCGTGACGAGGTCGTACGCGGCGAAGCCGGCGACGTCGGCCGGCACGGCGCTCGGTCCGCGCACGTCCACGCGGAACGCGGCGGCTTCGAGCGCTCGCACGAGCGCGGCGGCGAGCGGCGGGTCGCGTTCGAGCACGAGGGCCGTGGCCTGGCCGCGCACGCGCACGAACGCCGAAGCGTCGTTGTCTTCGTGCGCCAGATCCTGCGCCGGATCCTTGGCGGTGAGCTCCACGTCGTAGCGATGGAAGCCCGGCGCGGGGGCCAGCTCACGCAAGTGGAGCACGTCCTCACCGGCCCCGATCGAGACTTCCCCCGACCGGATCGGCTGGCCGTCGCGGAGCACGCGCACTTCGACGCGCGCCGGGGCGGTCGACGCCGTCACGACGCGCAGCTCGAGCGGCTCACCTTCGCTCGCGCGCGGCGCCATGCGCAGGCTCGCGATGCGCACATCGGGGACCTTCGCTTGATCGAGGGGCACGGCGTCCACCGGCACGCCCGCGGCGACGGCGGCGAGCGCCGCGCCGAGCGCGTCGCCTCGTGTGGCGACGCCGTCGCTCAGGAGCACGATGCGGGCGGACGAGTCCGGGGGGAGCTCGCCGAGCGCGTGGCGGATGGCGACGCCGAGGTCGGTGCCGTCGCGCCCGACTTCGGCGCGTTGGGGCGCGGGCAGGTGCGTGTGGGGACGCAGCGGGTCCTCGATCGCCGCGGCGGCGCCGAACGCTAGCGTGCCGATGCGATCCTCCTCGCGCATGCCGAGCTCGGCGACCCGCAGCTCGGTTGCGATGCGCTGGTCGGCGTTCGGCACGAGGTCGATGCTGCGGCTGCGATCGAGCGCGACGAGGACGCTCAAACGATCGAGAGCGCGTCCGACCTCGAGCCCGCTCACCGCGAGCCCGGCGGCGAGCAGGCTGAGAGCGGACAGCGCTTCGGTCGCGGAGCGGCGAAACGGCGCCTGGCGGGCCGACAAGCGCTCGAGCCGGGCGAGGGTCGCGAGCACGACGACGGCCACGGGCAGCGCGAGCCACGGTCGCTCGAGCCGCAGCTGCTGCAACTCGAAGAAATCCCCGCCCGCGAGCCCGGCGACGAGCGGCGGCAAGCACGCGACGATGGCGGCGCCGGCAAGCCACGGTCGCCGGCTTGCCGGACGCAGCGCCAGCCGCGCGGCGACCCAGACGCAGAGGGCGAGTGCGCCCGCGAGCGCGAGCAGCGGCACGAGCGCGTCGCGCGTCACGGCGCCCCCTCGCGCACCGGGCGTAGTGGGGAGCTCGGTGCGCGCGGCCGGCGGGCCCCACGCGTGACCCAGAACACGTCCGCCACCGCGCAGAGGAGCGACAACGCGGCGAGCAGCCACGACCAATCGCTCACGCTGTCCGCAAGCTCACCGGGGCGTTTGACCGTCGCCGCCTGGCCCCGCGGCACGACGAGGTCGCGCGGGGTGAGGTCGCTCTCGGCGGCGCTCGTCAGGTTCACGGGGACGAGCGTGCTGCCCGGCCGCTGGCCCTGCCAGCTCGCGTAGTAGAAGCCCGCGCGTTCGGGGCCCGGGGTCGCGGCCAGGCCGTCGTGCGCCGGCACCTTGAGCTTCGTTTCGTCCGGACGCATGAGCTCGACTTCCGTCACGTCGAGGGGCACGCGCAGCGCGAGTGGCTCGCCCGTGCGCGCCGGCCCTGAAGCCGCTCCCGCACGGTGACTCTGCGCGAGCTCGAGTAGGTTGCGCACGAACAGCACGAACGAAGCGCGGAGCGGCCACGTGCTCTCGCCTACGTCGAAGCCGACCAGCGTTCCGGTTCGCCCCGGCACCGAGACGTCGGCGATCAGGGTGCCGTCGCGTCCGCGCAAGAGCGACGCGTTCGGGCCGTCCGGCTCGATGGCGTGCGCGCGCGCCACGTTGACGCCGTCGAAGCTCGCGAAGCGCAGGCGCAGGTCACCCTCGGCCCACGAGGTGAGCGACGGTCGCTCGAGCACGGCACCGACGGTCGCCGTCACACAAGCGCCCGGCGGCGGGTTCACGATCAGAAAATCGGAACCGGGCAGGGCTTTCGGGCACGCTCCGTCCACGACGACGAAGGCGTCGCGGGGCACGTCGGCGCTCGCGAGCGCGGCGAGCTCCGTCGTGAAGATCTCGGTTTGGGGGTCGCTGCCGAGCGCGCGCAAGAGCCACGGGCTCGCCGTCTTCGGAGCCACGACCACCGGCAGACGACTGCTTTCTGGCACCCGCAGGTACGCGCGGTCGTCCGCCCGCAATGCATCGCCGGGTGAGAGTTCGACGACGAGCCCCATGCCCTGGTCGTGAGGAGCCGCGTCGAAAGACAGCACCACCGGAGCCTGCTCACCGGGCGCAAGCTCCACCCGACGCGACGCGAGCGGGGTCGTGACGCCCCGCTGGGACAACGTCACGAACAGCGAACGCGGCTTGCGCCCGAAGTTTTGCACCATCGCGAACGCCTGCACCTGGTCCTTGCCCGCCGCCGCCGAGGTGCGCCCCACGTCGACGCGTACGATGCCGGTGTTGTCGACCGGCTCACCGACGCGCACGATCTCGAGCGGAAAGGCAGAGAGCTTGAGCGAGTCGCGCTGCGCGAGCGCTCCGTCGGTGACGACGACGATGCGCCGCGACCCCGGCCGCGTCCGCAGGTGATCGGAGGCGAGCGCGAGAGCGCGCCCGAGGTCCCCCTCGACGTCGGCGGCCGTGACTCGGCCGACGGCCCCTTCCAGCCGATGCACGTCGTGCTCCCAGGGCGAGACGACGCGCGGGTCCCGCCCGGCTTCGATGACGAGGGCGTCGGCGCCGGGCGCGAGCCGTCGTACGAGCGAGCGCAGGGCGTCTTGGGCCTCGGCCAGTCGCGACTTTCCCGCCGCGTTCTGTGCCGACATCGAAGCGCTCGCGTCGATGACGAAGGCGACGTGCCCCGCGTCGATGCGGCCCCCGCGCGTGAGCGGGCGTGACACCGCGAGCGCGAGCGAGACGAGAGCGAGCGCCTCGAGGATCAAGGAAACGTGCGGGACCAAGCGCCGGAACGGCTGGCGGGCGAGCAGATCGCGCTCTGCCGCGCGCCAGAGCCAAATCGAGCTGACCCGCCTCCGTTCGCGCTGGATGCGGAGCACGTAAAGAAGAACGAGCGGAACGAGCAGGCCGAGGAGCGCTAGGCCTAGCGGGCTCTGGAGCTCGAACGGCACGGGCTCGAGCTTACGCCCGTTTGGGGTGACGCAGGCGAGCCTCGGTCACGTCGCGGTCGGCGTGAATGGCCGCGATGGCGGCCTCCACGTTCTCGACCCCCTCTTCGAGCACCGCGGCGAGGTTTCGTTGCGCAATCCGCTCGCGGAGCGAGAGGGGGGCGGGCGCATTCGCCCAGGCCACGGCGCCGTGGGCCTCGAGGTCCAAGAACGCGGTCCCTTCGACCTCGTCGCCGCGCACGCGTTCGAGCGCCGAGGTCCGGACGAGCTGTAGGGTGGGGTAGGGGCTGCGCCTCAAGAACGGGATCAGGCGCTCCGCGTCGTCGAGCTGGGGGCTCGCGTCGGGGTGAAACACCGCCAGCGCGAAGGGCACCCCGCCGAGCTCGTGACGGTCGTGGTCGAGCGCGCGCAGGCGCCTCGCGAAGTGCTCGAAGTCGAGCCGACCGAGCCCGAGGCAGGGGTAGATGAAGAGCGCGATCTCGATCGCGGGGAGCGGTGCGAGCTCGTCGATGCGCGCGAGCGACGGCGTGAAATCCTCCGATGATTCCTGCTGAAAAACGCACTCTGCGACCTGACCGTCGAGGCGCGCGCGGGCCGCCCACGGACAGAGCAGAAAGCGCTCGACGACCTCGACCATGTACCGGCGATTGACTCGCAGGGTCTCCCTTTCGATCTCGTCCGAGCGGCTCACGGGCGTGAGCGTACCCAAAAGTTCGGACCGTCCGTGATGAAGTTTGAAGGTGTCGTGCGCGGATGAATGCGTGCGTGATGCTTGACGAAGACAACGAAGCAAGGAATCATGCGCACTCGTGAGTGCTTCTCGTGAGCGCTCGCTCAACCAAACACCAGAGGATGGATATGGCTGCGAAGAAGAAGACCGGCCCCGCGCCGAAGAAGCGACGTGCCAAGAAGGCCGCGAAGGCGGCGAAGGCCGCCCCGGCCGCGATGCCGAAGAAGGCGAAGAAGCGTCGCAAGAAGAAGAAGTGAGCTTGTCGGAGAAGGCGCGAGCGCAGTCGCCGAGGTGACGCGCTCGCGCCGCTCCACCGGTCGAGGGGGGATGCAGAGGGGCGGACGAGGGGTTTCGGAAAATCAGTCGATCGAGTGCGCGACCAGACGCCGCACGAGGGCGAGCAAAGGCTCGTCGCTCGTGGCCCTCACATAGGTCGCCCCGTGACGCCGTGCGAAGGCGCGGAGCTCCTCGATTAGCCCGGTAATTCGCAACAAATACGCCTCGATCGCGGCGCCGTCGGCCGTCACTTCCACGCTCTGATCACTCTCCGCGTCGACGAGCGAGAGGTCCCCTTCGAGATCGGGATCGAGCTCGGTCGCATCGAGGAGTTGGACCAGCGCAAGGTCGTGACCGGACGCGCGCGCCAGGCCGAGCGCGTTCGTGACCGGACCGGGATCCAAAAAATCACTCACCACCACGACCAGCCCTGGCCGCGGCGCGTGCTCGACGATCGCCCGGATGGGCGCCGAGAGGTCCGTCGTTCCGCCCGCGGTCACGTGCGCCAGGTCACGCAAGAGCCCGGTCACCCCCCCACGACCGCGACGTGGCGGTGTGCGTTCGAGGGGCAAGCGCCCTTCGCCCTTCGCGCGCGCAACCCAGAGCTCGGCGCGTTGCCCGCTCGCGAGCGCCAGGTACCCCATCGCGGCCGCGACTCGCCGAGCGGCCTCGAGCTTGTTCGGCGTCCCGAAGTCGAGCGAGGCGGAGGCGTCGAGCACGATGCGGACCATCGCGTCCTCTTCGGCGCGAAAAAGTTTCGTCACCGGCTGGCCGCTGCGAGCGAAGGCGAGCCAATCGACGCGTCGCAGATCGTCCCCGGGCTCGTAGGGGCGGTGCTCGTGAAACTCGGCGCTCGACCCGCGACGGCGCGAAACGCGCTCGCCAGCGGCTCCGGACCGAGCGTGTATGTCTAGACGACGCTTGAGGATTTCGAGCTCGCGCAAGAACTCGGGAGCCAGCAGCGCGTCCGTCATCCGGCGCCGGAGGAGCCTTCGAGGTTGGCGCGAACGGCGCGCTCGGCGGCCAGCCGCTGCTCGACGCGACCGCTCGCGAGCGCGAAGAGTCCGAAGCCGATGACGAGCCAGGACGCCGCCGCCACCGAGCCGGCGAGTGCCGCGACGTCCGCGTCCACCCCGCCGCTCGCTAACACCTTGCGTAAGTGAAAGGCGTAGAGCGGTGAAGGCGCGGCGACCAAGAGCGCCCGCTCGCTCGGCTCGAAGATGCCGGCGATGGCCATCGCGATCCAGGGCCCGACCACCGCCAGGAACAGCGCGCCCAGCAGCAGCACTTTCGGGACGCCCCCCGAGCGTGAACGCGCGCGCGTCCACGCCGCGAAGCCGGCAAGAAACACGAGGAAGGCCGCCGCGTAGCCGCCGAGGGCGAGTACGCCGTCGCGCTCGGTCGGAACTGCCAGAGTGAGGGCCGCCGCCCCGAGCAGCGCAGCGAACGAGCCGATGATGAGGAGCAGGAGGAGCGTGCAGGCCCGCATCACGCCGGGCCCGAGGAAGCGGCGGCCGGCGCCGGCCCGTTCCCGCGTCCAGCGCGCTTCAACTCGGCGAGACGGGGCGAGCGGCTCGCCCGCGAACAGAAACCCGAGAAACAGGTACGTTCCTACGAGCGCGACGATGCCGGCGATGAACCAGCCGGCGTCCTTTTGAGCGACGCCGCACGCGACGCAGGTGGCGGTCATGAAGGGAGCCGCCACCAGCGTCCAGATGCGCAGACGCGTCGAGCGGTCATCGCTCGGTGCGGCCATGTTCGCGACGGTGATCTCGTGAAAAAGCCAGGCGGGCAGGGCCACGAGCGCGAAGGGCACGAGCACGAGCAGCGTGACGTATTCGACGCCGAATTCGGCGCGGGAATACGCCGTGGGGAGCCAGACCGGGGGACCGGCGGCCACGCCGTGCCAGAGCCCGTTCGCGACGAACGAGAGCCCGACGCCCAAGCCGACGTACGCAGCGATCGAGGTCGGAATCGAGCACAGCAGCGTCACGAGGATCGCGAGCGCGGGGCTCGAGAACTTGGAGCTCACGGCGAGGCCGAACGTCACGCTCAAGATCGCCACGCCGCCGAGCACGACGAACGCGAGCACGACCTCGAGCGCCGTCACCCCGCCGAAGAGGAAGGGCAGCGCGCCGACCGGCGCCAGCATGACGAGGTAGAGCGTGACGTACGTGAGGGCGCCGAGGAATTTCCCGCGCGCGATAGCCGGCGCACCGAGGCCGGTGAGCTCGAGGGCTTCCCAAGTTCCGCCGCTGCGCTCCGCCGCGATCCCGGTCGCGGCCATCGCGGGGCCCATCCAGGCCACGAGTGCGAACGCCAATGAAAAAAACGTGTGATAGAGCCAGACGCCGACCTTGGCCGGCTCGGCGTCGATGGCGGCGATACCGCCGACCGAGCACACGAGCAGCGTCATCATGCCCGTCGTCACCGCGAGCACGACGGGCGTCCGCTGCAGGCGCGCCGCCGCTTTGAGCTCGCGCATCCAGACCGGGTTCGGGTCGGCGATGAGCCGATCGAACCCGACCCTGGCCCGCGAGAAGCCCCGAACGCTCGGCGGTGGAGGCGGAATGGACGCGACTCCCGTTTGCGCGCTCACGTCAGATCTCCGCGGGTGACCTCGAGGAAGATGCGCTCGAGTTCGTTGCGTTCCGGTTCGACGCTCACGAGCGCGACACCGCTCGTGACCAGGTAGCGCACCACCTCCGCGACGTACTGATCGCCTCCGACGTAATAGAGCACGAGCGAGCCGCCCGGCCCGGCCTCGACGCTCAGGACGCCGCTACCCCCCTGCAGCATGGGCAGGATCGCCTGCGAGTCGCCGAGGACGCGGAGCTTGAGGCGCTTGCGCGTTGCCTGCGGGATGGCTGCCCCTCCCGGGGTCACGACTGCCGCTACCGGGGCCGCAGGCGCGGGGTTCGGCACGCCCGCGGCGTCCGTCGGGAGTGTTGGCGGCAGGGGTGCTCCGGCCGCGTCCGGCGCCGGCAGCGGTGCTGCCGATTCCCTCCGGCCGCGCTCGAGCGCGAGCCGTTCCGCAATCTCGCCGATCGGGCCCGCCACGACGAGCTGCCCGCGCTCGAGGATACCGACGGAGGTGCACACGTCGCTGAGCTCGGTGAGGATGTGGCTCGAGAGGAAGATCGTCTTCCCGAGCTCACGCAACTCGAGCAGAAGGTCACGCACCTCGATGCGGGCGCGGGGATCGAGATCGCTCGCCGGCTCGTCGAGGACGAGCACCTTCGGATCGTGGAGCAGGGTGCGCGCGATCTGCAGCCGCTGCTTCATCCCTTTGCTCAAGGTCGCGACGAGCCGGTCGGAGAGCTTCGCGAGGTCGGTGAGCTCGATCACGGCGTCCACCACGCCGAGCTCGGGGATGCGGTAAGCGTCCGCAAAGAACTCGAGGAACTCGCGCACGGTGATGCGCTCGTAGACGCCGGCGTGGTCCGGCATGTACCCGATGATCTTGCGCACCTCGTCGGGGTCGAGCGCGGCGTCGTAACCGTCGATGTGCACGCTCCCGGCCGTCGGCTCGAGCAACGTCGCCATCGCGCGGATGGTCGTCGTCTTGCCGGCGCCGTTAGGCCCGATGAAGCCGAAAATCTCGCCGTGCGCCACGTCGAAGCTCACGTCGCGCAGCACGTCGAGCGACCCGTAGCGGTGCCAGAGGTGCCGCACGGAAATGGCCGGTGGCGGCGCCGAGACGCGCGCGCCGTCCGAGCTGGGCGCGCCCGCCTCCCCCGCGACGTCGAGCGCGCTCACGGCACGCCTCCGAAGCCCACCACACGCACGATCACGCGGTCGCGATCGAGCTCGTACCCCGAATCCTTGAGCTTGCCCTCGCCGCCGTCGAGCTGCGCGACGAGGACGGGTACGTCTTCCGGCCAGAAGTCGGCCTCGGAGGCCTGGGCCTCGATGGCGGCCAGCGCCGCACCGAGTCCCTCGGCGTACTTGTCCACGGTGGGGGCAAGGAGCGTCGCTGCGAGCGGATGCAGGCGCGAGTAGACCGGCGGGACGCCAATCGACGTGGACAACGCTTCGCCCTCACGCCCATGCACGGCTTTGCCGTCCGCGATGCGGCCGAAGGCGTAAAAGCCGTGACCGGGCACACGGAGTACGGCCGCCACGAGGTCACGCGCCGCGCGGTTGTGGACGGTCACATCGCCGCTCGCCTCGCGCACGATGCTGATGCCTCCGGCAAGGCTCGCGAAGCCGTCGTCGCGCACGAGCGTGGTCGCCCAGGGCTTGGTGCGCAGACGTTCGATGTGCGCGCCGTCACGGTCGACGACGAGCGAGCGGTCGGCGAATTCGTCTCCGACCACTTCGTCGAGCAGGCTCGAGCGCGCCGTCGGCTGCACGGTGATGAGGCGGGAGGCAGACGTATAAAAGCTGCGGTAACGCGTCGCGACCGCGCGCTCCATGCCCGCGCCCACCTCCATGAGCGTCAGGTGACGCGCGCGGCCCCGGATGCCCTTGCCCAGCAACCCGATGACGACGATGAGGGCAAGCGTCGACCCGGCCCAAAGGGGCAGGTGCCAGAGCGCGCGCAGCGGCCTCCCGCGCCGCGCCGCGAGCCAGAAGCTTACCGGCCCGGCCAGCGCCGCGTAGACGAGCAGAATCAGCGCCGAGACGACGATGGTCCAGCGCATCGAGCGGTTCGGATCCAGCTCGGCGCGGATGGCGTTCGCGGCCATACCGTCGAACGGCGTGCGACCGAGCGGCAACGCGACCGCGACCTCACGCTCACGCGCGTGACGGAGCAGATCCGAAAGCTTGAGCGCGACCCAGCGATCGGACGCGTAAGGCTCCCCGAGATCGAAGGCCAAAAGGTGGAGTTCGCCCAGGCCGTAGCTGGCGACCGCGCCCCACGGGCTCGGCCGTAGATTTCCGCCCTTGAAGCCCTCCAAGAGTCCGGCCGTGTCCGAGCGCGGCCCCAGGCGGAGCGCGACGATGGAGCGACTGCCCGAGCCAGGGCCGATGGCCGTGCCGGGCGCGAGCTCACCCGGCTGATAGAAGAGCGCGGGCGCGAGCAGCGCGGTCGGCGCTTCGGTCCGCTCGATCGCGCCGCCCGCGAGTGCCACGAGCGGCTCGAAGCGAGCGTCTTCGGCGCGTTCGAGCGCCACGGCGAGGGCGCCGCCGCTCAACACCCAATCGGTGAGCGCGCGGAGCTCCTCACGGCCGAGCGCCGAGAGCCGCTTGCCGCTCGTGACGACGAGCGAAGCCGGCGCGTAACCGGCAGCCCAACGCGGGAGCACGAGGTCGCCCGACACTGGATCGACCGGCGGCGTGGAGACCAGGGCCGAGCCGACCACGACGCCCCCGCCCGCGGGCTTTTCCAGCAAGAGCCCGAGCGAACGCACCGCCGGGCCGATCCGGGTCGGCGTCGAGAGATCGACGAGCAGCGGGTCGTTTGGTTTCGGCTCTGCGACGGCCGCCGTCGCGAGCAGCGTCCCGTCCGCCGCTTTGGCGCTCAACGTGATGTCGACCGGCGCGTTCGAGTAGCCGTGCGTCGGTAGCTCGAGCGTTGCGCGGGCCCCGGCGGCAAGCGTGAACGGCGCGGTCACGAGGTGCGCCTGCTCGTGCGAAAATGGCGTCTTCACCTCGAGCTCGAGCGTGCCGCTCTGCTCCGCGGCGCCCGGGTTCGCGAGCCACACGGCGTAAGTGGACCAGCCTTCCGGGAGCGGCGTGTTCGGGCCGAGCGCGGGTGAGGTCGTGAGCGTGAGCGCGGGCGCGGCGGGCGGCGCGCCCCACGCGAGGCTCGTCGCGAGAAGCGTCGCTGCAAGAGCGCAGCCGGCGCGGAGAAGACGCTCTGTGACGATCAGCAAGGCGGGGCGGCCTCAGTTCCCTTGTACCACGCGCTCCACCGCGTCGGGCCGCGCCGGCACGTTCGCGACGAGCTCCTCGATCACGCGGTCCGGTGTGACGCCGTCGGCTTCACCTTCGAAGCTCCGCAGCAAGCGATGCCGCAGCACGGGTTTCGCCGTGCGTGCGAGATCGGCGAACGAGACGTGCGTCCGTCCCGAGAGCAGCGCGACCGCCTTGCCGGCGAGCACGAGCGCCTGCGCGCCGCGCACGCCTGCGCCGAGCCGGAGCGCGCGCCGGACGAGGGGGGAAGCCAGCGGGGCTTCCGGTGCGCTCGCCCCCACGAGCCGCGCGGCGTAGCGCAGCACCGGCTCCGCGACCGCCACTTCACGGCAGAGCGCGCGGAGCTCGATCACGTCCGCGCGCGCGAGCACGCGCGGTGGCGCGGGTGTCGGCTGCCCGGTCGTGCGCGCCAAAATTTGCGTGAGGTCGTCTTCGCCCGGTGAAGGCACGAGCACCTTGAGCAAAAAGCGATCGAGCTGCGCTTCCGGCAGTGGGTAGGTGCCTTCCATCTCGATCGGGTTCTCGGTCGCGAGCACGAAGAAGGGCTCGTCGAGCGCGTGCCTCACGCCGCCGATCGTGACGGCGTGCTCCTGCATGGCCTCGAGCAGCGCGCTCTGTGTCTTCGGCGTCGCGCGGTTGATTTCGTCGGCGAGCACGACTTGGCCGAAGATCGGGCCCTTGTGGAGCTCGAAGCGACCCGTGCTCGTGCCCCCCGGTCCGAGCGCGAGCATGTTCGCGCCCGTCACGTCGCTCGGCATGAGATCGGGCGTGAATTGAATGCGCGAAAAGCCGAGGTCGAGGCACGACGCGAGCGTGCGCACGAGCAGCGTCTTGCCGAGACCCGGGTTGCCCTCGAGCAGCACGTGGCCGCCCGCGACGAGGCCCCAGAGTACTTCGTCCACGACCTCGTTCTGGCCGACGATGACGGCTCCAATCGAGGTGCGCAGCCGTTCACAGGCGTCACGCGCCGCGGCAACGCGGGCTTCGAGCGAACCGGGCGGATCCGGGGTGAGCGCGGGCGGCATATCGTCACCGAGGCTACCATCGGTCTCGAGGTCCGTGATTTGCTCGAAATCGCGGCTGGGACGAGGGCCCGGATTCGGTGATAGCGTGGGGGACCATGCGGTTCCAAAAGGTCACCCTGGCGCCCTTGGTCCTGGTCACGCTCCTCGGCTGTAGCCACGCCGAAGAGGAAAAGGCGAAGCTCGACGCAATCCAGAAGCAAGCCGACGAGAAGGTGACGCAGGCCGAGAATCAGGCCAAAACCAAGATCGCCGACATTCAAAAGCAGCTCGACGATACGAAGGTGGAGCTGCAAAAAGCGCAAGACCAGGTCAAGGACGCGCTCAGCAAGGCGCAATCCGGGGCCGAGGATCAGGCCAAGTCCGCCGAGGCGGCGCTCGTGACTGCGCGCCAGGCCTTCAAAGCGAAGACCAAGCTCGAGCTCTCCGACGCCAACAAGGATCTGGCGGACGTGCAGGGCAAGGTGTCGAAGGTGGCCGCGAAGTCGAAGGCCCAGGTGACGCAGCTGATGCAGGACATCGTGAAGCAGCAGAAGACGCTGTCGAAAGACATCTCCGCCTTCGACGCCGCGACGCTCGACACCTTCCACACGGTCAATACGCAGTTCGAGAAGGACCTCGCCGTCTACAAGACGAAGATCCGCACCGTGAAAGCCAAGGTCCAGTAGTTCCCTTTCCTGGTAGCGACATCGCCCTACTTGCGCGGACAGCTACCCACCCGAAAATAAGCGCTCAAGTTTACTCGGCTTCGTGCCGTTGTCCTTAGTTGGACACGAGCGCGTCTTGCAGAGCGTTGCCCCTTCTCTAGATCCCGAAGTGCCCGAACGGGCGCCGGTGGATCATTCCATCACGCACCAGACCACGAAAATCGCCACGACCGGCGTTGTCGTGCCGCTGCGCGAGGATCGTTACGCGCCGGGCGTCGTCGTCGAGCAGAAGTACCTGCTCGTGCGGCTGCTCGGCGAGGGCGGCATGGGGTCGGTGTGGGTCGCACGCAATCTCACCCTGAACTCGCACGTGGCGCTCAAGCTCATGCGGGCGGACTTCGCGCAAGCGGTGCCCGGCGCGGGCGAGCGCATGCTGCAGGAAGCGCGCGCGGCCGCGGCCATTCACCATCCGGCGATCGTCCAGATCTTCGACTTCGGGCGCACGCGTGACGGCGACCCCTTCATCAGCATGGAGCTGCTCGACGGCGAGAGCCTGTCGGCGGCGCTCAAGCGCCGCGGGCGCCTGCCGGCCGTGCGCGCGACGCAGGTCCTTTTGCCGATCGCGGACGCGCTCGTCGTCGCGCACGCGCGCGGCGTCGTGCACCGCGACCTGAAGCCCGACAACGTGCACCTCGCGCGGCTCGCCGACGGCCGCGTCCAGCCGAAGATCTTGGATTTCGGCATCGCCAAGCTCGATACGCCCGCCTCGCCGAAGCTCACGCTCGACGGCACGCTGCTCGGCAGCCCCGCGTACATGTCGCCCGAGCAGGCGCGCGGCCAGCGCGACATCGATCTGCGCGTCGACGTCTGGGCGTTCTCCGTGATGCTGTACGAGCTGCTCACGGGGTGTACGCCGTTCGCCGGTGACAGCTACAACGCGCTCCTCTATGCGATCATGGGCGAGGAGCCGCTCACGCTCGCCGAGCACGGCGTGGACGAGCCGGAGCTCTGGGCCATCCTCGCGCGCGGCCTCGACAAGAACCGCGACACGCGCTTCCCCAACATGCGTGCGATCGGCCGCGCGCTCGCCGAGTGGCTGCTCGACCGCAAAGTGAAGGTCGACATCACGCAAGGGTCCCTCAAGTCGTGGGTCGAAGCGACCGAGCGTCCGGCAGCGCAGCCGTCCTTGTTCGCGTCGCTGCTCCCCGGCGGCGAGCACAGCGATGCGCCGCCCACGGTGCACCCCGCACCCGCGACGGCGATCGGGCCGATGCTCGATTTGCTGCGCGAGGGCATTCCGGACACGCAAATCTCGATCGAAGTGGGCGACTCGCGCGGGAAGACGACGGTCGGCCGTCGCGCCCCCAAGTTCGACCCCGGCTACGGTCCCGTCTCCGTCGCCTCGAAGGCGCTCGGGCGGATGCCGCGTTGGGCGTGGTTCGCCTTGCCGGCGACGATCGCCTTCGCGAGCGCCGTCGTGGCGAGTCACCTGAGCGGCAGCTCGAACGACGGCCCGGAGCACGCCGCGTCCGCACCCATCGCGGAGGCGCCCGCGCCGAAGCCCGTCGCGACGAGCACGGCCGTCGCCCCAGCGCCCGTCGCCACGCAGCGAGTTTCGGCGCCCGCCCCTCTGACGGCGACGCCGGCACCCGTGCCGGCTCCCATCGAGCGCCCGGCGAAGGCGTCGTCCGCGGTCGTGAAGACGGCACCGGTCACGCGCGCGGCGCCCCCGCGTCCCGCGGCGCATCGCGCGCCCTCACGCAACGAGCTCAAGAACCCGTTTCGGTGAGAGCCTGAAGCCGCCGTTCAGAACGACGTTTGGTACGTCGCGAGGACGCGCTCGGGGCCGGCGTTCACGGCAGCGTGGCGCTCGTCCCCGGATTTGTCACTGAGATCGAAGTAGAGCATCACGCCGCCGACGATCGCGGCGGCGGTGCCGAGACCGGCGAAAAAGCCGGCCGCCGGCGTGATGCGCGCGTCCTTGGCGCTCGAGGCCTGGACCGCGATGGAAGTGCCGAGCGCCGCCGTGCCGATGCCGAGCGTCGTCCAGGTGAGCACACTCATCCGCCGCGTGAGGGGCCACGGTTTTTCGTCGTGCAGGGGCGCGGCGGGGGGCGGCGGCGCGACGACGGGAGCCGGCGCAAGTTCGAGGTTTACTTCTTCGGCCTTGAGCGGATCGAGCTCCATCACGACCTCGTGTGCGAGGTACCCGTTCTTTTGCACGGCGACGCGGTGGTGCCCCGGCCAGGTTTCACCCGTCCAGGGGGTGAGCCCGACGGGCCGATCGTCGAGCAACACCGTGGCTTCGGGCGGATCGGAGAACACCGTCACTTGCTGCAGGCCGCGCTCGGCAAGTCCGATTTCGAGGTCGCGCACGCGCGCGACGACGCTTTCGTGGTCGGGCGCGTTGGGCGAGCGGCGTAGGTATTCACGGTAGTAGCGCAGCGCGCCCGCGCGGTTGCCGAGGTTGTCGTACGCCTTCGCGATGTTGAAAGGCAGTTGCTCGTTCGGATAGAAGCGATCGACTTCGACGAACTCCTCGATCGCGTCGTAGTAGTGACCGGCGGCGTAGGCGCTGGCTGCCTTCTCGAACAGCGCCTTCGCGTGCGCGGTGCGCTGCGGATCGTCCCCGGTGGCTGGGGACGCCCCCGGTGCGAGCGGCGCAGCGGGGGCTTCGGTTGCGGCCGTCTGCTTGGCGGATTTACCGCGGCTGGCGGCCGGTTCCGCGTGAGCACTCGGGACGATCCCGGCGACGGCGGCGGTCAGGGCGAAGACGAAGCATCTCGAAACGGACATGTCTCGTTTCAAGAACGGCCGCTTTTGCTCGAGCGTTAGGGCGGGGGTTCACGGCTCGAAATAACGACCGACCTGCTCGCGGTACTCCTCCGGAATATCCGCACCTTCGACCGCGCCCACCTCCGACGGACCTACCTGACCGAGCGTTCCGGTTCCGAGCTGGTTGGCGGTCTCGCCCGCGCGCGCTGGGGCTCGGCCGAGCGTTGCGGCGTGCATCGGCGCGCCGGGCAGAAGCTGTCCGTCCGCCTTGGAGCGGAGTTCCTTCACGTCGAGCGGCGCCGTCTTGCCGTCGTGCGTGCCCGTGCCCTCGTCATGACCCGAGCCGGCGCCATTCTTGCCGTCGGCGCCGTTCTTACCGTCGGCGCCGTTCTTGCCGTCGGCGCCGTTCTTGCCCGAGCCGTTCGGCTGGGCCTGCTCCTGCCGCGGTCCGTTCGACTTGCCCTGGCCGGGGCCGCCGCCCGGCATCGGCACCGCCCCGAGCCCCCGCTGCGCTTCGGCGCCGCCACGGTCGGCTTCGCCTAGGCCCTGCTGCCGCCGTGAGTCCTCGCTCTTGTCACGGCGAGCGAGCTCGCGCAGCTGCTGCTCGAGCTCACGGTCGCTGCCCTTTTGATCGAGGCGGCGCGCGAGATCTTCGAGCTGCTGCTTCGTCATCGGGCTTCCTCCGCCGCCCGCGTGCTCGAGCTCACGCTTGAGGTTGTCGGCGAGCTGCTTCCTCTCGGCCTCGCTCAGCTTGCCGAGCGCGCGGTCGAGGGCTTCTGCGAGCTTCTTCTGCGCTTCCGGACTGCCCGACCGGTCCAGCTCCTTGAGCGCGTCCTTGCCGTCTTGGTCGAGGCCGTTGCCGAGGCGGTTCGCGAGCTCCCTCAGCGCGTCGAGCTTCGACTCCGCGCGCTCCATCGCCGCCTTCTGGCGCTCGAGCGCGTCGGCGAGCCCCTTGGCGCCCTTCTCGCGCGCGGCTTTGGCGGCGTCTTCGAGCGCGTGCTTCGCGAGGTCGCGATCGCGCTTCTCCGCGAGCGTCGCGAGGCGCTGCATTTCTGCGTCGAACGCGGTGAGGTCGCCGTCGCCGAGCGCGCGCGCGGCCTTCTGCGTGAGCTCCTTCTGCAGGAGCTCGTTGATGGCGGCGTCGAGGCCGGCGCGGTTCTCGGCATCACCGAAATGGAGCTGCTCGGCTGCGATGTCGTCGCGGAGCTTGGCGATGCGGGCGAGCGCCTCCCGCTTCTCGAGGCCGCGCGCGATGTCCTCGCGGAGCTTTTTTGCTTCTGCGGCGAGCCGCTTGAGCCGCTCCTCCTGGGAGGCGTTCGCGCCGCCGAGCTCGGCGAGCGCTTCGATGCGTTCGAGCCCGGCGAGGTCCTGCTTCTTCACGTGCTCGGCGCCGGGCGGGAGCGAGGCGGGCGCGGGCGGCGGCGGCAGCGGAATGACACTGAGCCACACCGCGGCGGCGCTGCCGAGCGGCAAGAGGCCGTGCCAGCGCGTGAGCACGCGCGGGGCGAGCCGGTCGCTCTGCGCGTCCGCGAGTGCGACGTTGGCTCGTGCGCGAATGTTCGCACGCACCGCGGAGTCGCCGTCCTCGACTGCCGTGGTGATCACTTCACCGGTGCCGAGCTTGGCGTCGAGAAAGAGCGCCACGTCGGTGTTCGACCAGCGCCGCCTGTGCGCCACGAGCGCGCCGAGGGCCGCGCCGCAGAGCAGCGCGGCTCCGAAGAGGGGAGCCCGCGCCGCGCCCCAGCGCAGCCACCACGTGAGGCCGGCGAGCGCGCCGCCGACTGCCGCGCCGAACGCAGCACCGAGTGCCGCGTCGCGCGCCAGCAGGCGGAGCCGCACGCCACGCGCCCGCCGCGCGAACTCGCGCTCGAAGCTGGGTGACGGCGAGGGCTCGCCCATACAGCGCTAGCGTAGCTTCTTTTCGAGGCGACGGTGCTACGCTGGCGCTGCAGTGGCGAGCGCGACCAAAATCACCGCTCCGGAGCTCCGGGCCCGCAAAGGCCGTGGCCCGAAGATCGCCGCAGTGACGGCGTACGACGCGACTTTTGCGCGTTTGCTCGAGGAGGGCGGGGCGGACGTGCTGCTCGTCGGCGACTCACTCGGTATGGTCGTGCAGGGTCAGCCGACGACGCTCGGGGTGACGCTCGACGAAATCATCTACCACGGTCGCGCCGTGGCGCGCGGCTCGGAGCGCGCGCACCTCGTCGGCGACATGCCGTTCATGAGCTATCAGACGGGCGTCGTCCCCGCGCTCGAGGCGGCGGGCCGCATGCTGAAGGAAGGCGCGTTCGAGGCCGTGAAGCTCGAGGGCGGCGAGCTTTACGCCGAGCACGTGCGAGCGATCGTGAACGCCGGCATTCCCGTGATGGGCCACCTCGGGCTCCTGCCGCAGTCCGTGCACGCCATGGGCGGCTTCAAGGTGCAGGGCCGCACGGACGCCGCCGCGGAGCGTCTACTCGCGGACGCCCGCGCGCTCGAGGCGGCAGGCGCGTATGCGCTCGTGCTCGAGGCGATTCCGTCGCAGGTCGCGCGGCGCGTGACGGAAAGCGTCTCGATTCCGACGATCGGCATCGGCGCGGGGCCGCACTGCGACGGTCAGGTGCTCGTCTGCTACGATTTGCTCGGGATGTACGGCGAGTTCAAGCCGAAGTTCGTGAAGCGCTTCGGCGAAGTCGGCAAAGCCGTCGTGGAGGCGACGCGCGCGTACGTGGACGAGGTCGGGCGCGGTGAATTTCCCACCCCGGAGCACTCGTTCGGCACGCCGCGCGAGCTCAAGCCCGCCGTCGAGCACACGGGCGCAAAGCCCGTCGTCGCGGGCACTCCGCCGAGCTACGGCCCCGCGAGTGACGAGTCGTGAGCGCCGAGTTCGAAGTCAAAGAGACGGTCGCTGAGTTTCGTGCGGCCTGCGACGTCCTGCGGGCGGGCGGCGGCCGCGTCGGCTTCGTCCCGACCATGGGCGCGCTGCATCGCGGACACCTCACGCTCGTCGAGGAGGCGCGCCGGAGGGCCGCGCACGTCGCCGTCAGCATCTTCGTGAATCCGACGCAGTTCGGCCCGAACGAGGACTTTTCGCGCTACCCGCGGCCGCTCGAGCGCGACCTCGAGCTCTGCCGTGAAGCCGGCGTACGCCTCGTGTTCACGCCCTCGCCCGCGGAGATGTACCCGGCGGGCGAGCGAACGCGCGTGCGCGTGAGCGGGCTCACGGAGACGCTCGAGGGTCCGTTTCGTCCCGGGCACTTCGAGGGTGTGGCCACCGTCGTGAGCAAGCTCTTCGCGGCGAGTGGGCCCGCCGTCGCCGTGTTCGGCCGCAAGGACTACCAGCAGCTCAAGGTCGTCGAGCGCATGACCCGCGACCTGCTCTTACCGATCGAGGTCGTCGGTTTTCCGACCGTTCGCGACCCCGACGGCCTCGCGCTCTCGTCCCGCAACGCCTACCTTTCGCCCGCGGAGCGAGCGCGCGCTCTCGCCATTCCCCGCGGCCTAGCGCGCGCCGTCGCGCTGCATCGGGCGGGCGAGCGCAGCGCCGGCAACCTGCGGCGCGCCGTGCTCGAGCTGGTCGAGCCCGCGGCGACGCGCATCGACTACGTGGCCGTGGCCGGCGCGGACGACCTCGCGCCGGTCGCTGACTCGGAGCGGGTGGGGGAGCGGGCGCTCGTCGCCGTGGCTCTTTTCATCGGGACCACGCGCCTCATCGACAACGTGGTCTTCAGCGAGGACAATGCGCCCGTGAGCCTGCCGTGATGACTTCGACCCGACCCCATGCACACCCGGGGGTATTCATCGTCGTGGAAGGCGTCGACGGCTGCGGCAGCACCACGCATTCACGACTGCTGACCAAGGCGCTGAAGGCGAGCGGGCGCGAGACGGTGCTCACCTGTGAGCCGACGGGCGGCCCCGTGGGCGGCCTCATCCGACAGATCCTGCAGCGACGGCTGTTCGTCGCGGATGCCGCCGGGCCGCGCGGCTTTGCCTGGACCACGATGGCGCTCCTCTTCGCCGCCGACCGGCTCGACCACCTCGACTCACTGGTGCTGCCCGCGCTCCAGGCAGGCTCCGCCGTCGTGAGCGATCGCTACGATCTCTCGAGCCTGGCGTATCAGTCGGCGACGGCCCCCGAAGCGCAGGAGGCGGTCCCTTGGATCCGCGAGCTCAACGCGCGTGCCTTGCGCCCCGACGTGACGGTCGTCATCGACGTGCCCGCCGAGGTCGCCGAGGAGCGACGCAGGAACCGCGGCGGCGTCGAAGAAATGTTCGAGCACCGCGCGCTGCAAGAGCGCTTGGTCGCCATCTACGCGCGCGCGGAAACGCTGGTGCCGGGCGATCGGGTTCTGCACGTTTCCGGCGTCGGGACGCAGGAAGAAGTGGCCGCCCGCCTGCTCGGAGCGGTGCTCGAAGCCGTCCCCGTGCTACGGAAGTGAGCGAGTCGCCGTGCCGTGCTTCGTCGGGTGTATCGCTCTCGCGTTTCCGAGGGTCGCGCTGTTTCTGGTGTGGTTCTTCGGGGACCACTATTTCTCGCGCGCCTTCGGCTCCTTCCTGCTGCCGGTCCTCGGCTTCTTCTTCCTGCCGCTGACGACGCTCGCCTTCGCGTTCGGGATGAACTCGCTCGGCACGCCGGGAGAGATGTCGCCGCTCGGCTGGCTGCTCGTCATCATCGGGCTCGCGAGCGACCTCGGGCTCTGGAGCGGTGGCGCGCGCGGGGCCAAAGCGTTTCGTGGTGGTCGCGGCGGCTGGCGGCCGCCCGATTCGGGGCGCTGACGGCTCCGTCCGTCAGCAAATTTGGCACCTGCCGGAGGCTCGGCCCATAGTCCGAGCGTGCGTGCGACCCTCTTCGCCGGGCTGTGCTTGTTGACCGCGTGCGGCGGCGCCGAACCTCAGCCGGTTCAGCCCGCACGGGTCGCTGCCGCGCCGAAGCCGACCGCGGCGGCACCCGCCCCGCGCGGCCCGCTCACGACGCTCAAGCGGAGCGACGTCGTGAGCGTGGTGGACTCGGGCTTCGGCAATTTCCTGCAGCGCGTGCAGGTCGAGCCGAGCCTCGCCGACGGGCGCTTCCGCGGCTGGACGATCGTCGATTTGCGTCCGACCGGCTTCTGGGAAGCGGTGGATCTCAAGCCGGGCGACATCGTCACCTCGGTGAACGGCTTGCCGATCGAGCGCGACACCGAGGCGTTCGACGCGTTCGAGTCGCTGCGCACGGCCGATGCGCTCGCCGTGGCGTTCGTGCGCGACGGCTCGGCGCGTACGCTCGCCTACCGCATCGTCGACTGAGCCACGCGCTTCTCGAGCGCCGTGGCCAGCGCTTTCGAGCGCACGCCGTCCGCCCCGCGCCCGGCGAGCTCGAGCATCGCGTGGTGCGTCGTGAGCGCTTCGGCCAGGAGCCGCGAGCGCTCGGGCCCGAAGAGCGACCACACCGTGTCCGGTGTGAGCTTGACCAGCATCGCGAGCGGCATGCCGAAGCCCGAAGCGATCGCGTCCTCCAGGAGGTCGAGCCCCGCCTCGGCTTGCCCCGAACGCGCTAGTCCGAGCGCCCGCGCGATCACCTCCGCGAGCTTTTGGATCATGCGCTCGATGTAATCTCGTCGCAGCGACATCGGTCAGGTCCGCAGTTGGTATTCCACGATCGCGTCGAGCAGCGCGCCGAAGCGCTGCCCGCCGAAGCGCGAGCCGCTCGTGATCCAATCGGTGTGGTCGCTGCCTTTGCGCTCGTCGTGGAAGTGGCCGAGCACGTCGAGGTGATCGGCTTCGCCCGCCCACAAGAGGTCGCCCCACAGCATGCTGAGGGTCGGCACGATGCCGTCGCTGATGCCGTCGTCGATCTCGTGTTCGATGCCGGCGCGCAGGAGCTCGAGCTCGCGCGGGTGGGGCTTGGCGTACGGGTAGATGCGAGGCCGCTGGCCGGCGAATTGGTAGAGCGTCGAGAAGATCGCGGCCGTGAACGCGGTGTAAGGTGAGCGCACGCGGCGCGCGATCCGCAGCGAACGCGGGGGCGGCGCGGCGGACGCAATGCACCCGTAACGCACGTGGGGCCGGTTCTCGGTCGCCGCGTTGAAGAGGTCCATCGCCTCGGGCATGATCTGGACGATGGCGCCCTGATCGACGCGCACCTTGCCCAAAAACTCGGAGATTTCTTCGCGGCCGTCCTTATCGACGAAGCGGAGCACGCTGTCGGTGACGCGGCTGATGAGCTTGAGATCGCCGCCGAAAATGGCGTCGATGCCGCCCAGGCCCGCGAGCAAGCGCGAGAAGATGGCGAGCGAGGGCTCCCCGAGCGTGAGCGAGAGCACGGTGAAGAGGCTCAGCGCGTACAAGAAGCGCGTGCCCGAGACGGTCGCGAAATAGCTCGCGACGGGCGTCCCGTAGTGCGGCGTGTTGAGGCTCACGGCCGTGGCGACGCGCGAGCGCCAGGCGAAAAGCGGCTCGTCGAGCCCGAGGTTCGCCGACGGTGAGAGCACGAGCCGCGCGTCGAGCCCACCCGTCGAATGGCCGACCAGGTGGATGGGCCCGGCCGAGCCCGCCGTGCGCGCTACCGTGCCCGCGAGCACGCGTGAACGGTAGCGGAGGGACGAGGTCGGCGGCGCCGGGACGTCTTCGCACACGACCGGAACGCCGGCGCGCGCATAGCGCTCCTCGAGGCCCCGCCGCATGTGCGTGAAGTAGTCGTAACCGGCAAGCTTCGCGAAGCCGAAGAGTCCGGGAACGAAATAAACGCGGTGAGTCGGCGTCACTCGAACGTGACGGAGGCCGAGAGCTCGAAATCGAAACGGAGTGCGCCCTGCGCGAGCCCCGCGTCGGAGAACGCCGACTCACGCAGCCGATGGACCGACAGTGTGCCGGACCCCTGCTGCGGAACCACACTCGCCGGCACGGTGCCGCGGCCGCTTTCGTCGGCAAAGCTGCAGAACATGGGCTCCGAGTCCCCGTCGAGCTCGACGTAAACCCGATCACCCGCGCTACCCGGCGCCCAAATGAGCGCGAGATCATGCCCCGGCACGACGCTCTCGACGCTCCCGAAAGGCTCGCCCGCGAGCTCGACGCCCGTGAGCAGAGCGGGCGCCTGGCCGAATCCGGCGAGCGCCTCGAGCGAGCTCCCGCCGGTTGCCGACACCGTGTACGTGGTTGCGGCAGGCAGGGGTGCTGCGGCGCGATCACGCGTCGTGTAGACGACGCCAGAAATCGTGTCGGTGATGCTCGGGAATGCGCGCGGGGCGAGCGTCGTTACGGTGCCGCCCGCGCTGACAGTGACTTCACCCGCGTCGAGCAGCTCGGCCGCCGTGAGGCCGGAGGCCGCGCCCTCGCGCAAGGCGCCCTTGCGGCACTCGCCGTTCGCCGGCAAGTCGACGCGGAGTCCGGCGAGCGCGAGCGCGCTCTTCGCGTCCGAGCCGGCGGGCGTGCGCAAGAAACCGGCAAACGCATCGGCTCGCGCGGCATCCGGGGCGGAGGCAGGCGCGCTGCGCGTGACCGCGATCACGGCGCGTGTGGTCCCCGTATTCGACGGCGCGTGCTCGGCACCGACTTCGACGGAGCACGCCATCGAGACGACGCTCAGTGAGAGCGACGCCCAGCGGCCGAGAAAGCCGAGCACCTGCATTCCGCTCCGATCGTAGACGACCTCATCGGCCCGAGCAAGACGGAGCGGCTCCGGCGCCGAATTCGCGCGGGCGGCGGCGAGCCGGCCGGCTTAGGGCCCGTCACTTACGAAAGCGTGACGGAAACGTAGCGGTCGCGGCGGCCGCTTTGAGGTCGGCGTCGTTCGCATGCAAGGTGAGCGCGCGCTTCAAGAGCGTGGCCTCGCTCTCGACGCGGCTCGGATCGGGGAGGCAGCACGCGACGGGACAGACCGCCTGGCACGCCTCACGGTCGTGAAACCCGACGCACTCGGTACAGAGAGCCGGCTCGATCTCGTAAAGGAATTCACCGCGATAGATCGCGTCGTTCGGGCACTCGGGCTCGCAGGCGCCGCAATTGATGCAATCGTCGGTGATTCGCGTGGCCAAGGCTCGGCGCCTCGCGTAGCGCTCGGTCTGCCAGGCATAGCACTCGGGCGCGGACCGTGACATACGTGCGTCCCCGCATGGGTTCGTTCGCGTTTTTCCGTCGTGCATCCGCCTCCAGGCTGCGCCTCGCGCTCGCGTTTGCGGCCGCCATGGCCGGCTGCAAACCTCAGATCGGGAACCATTGCGCGACCTCCACGGACTGCTCGCAGCTCGGCGACCGGCTCTGTGACGTCTCGCAGCCGGGCGGCTATTGCACTGTCTTCAACTGCGAGCCCGTGGGCAGCAACGCGTCCACCAAATGCCCGAACGAAGCGGCGTGCATCTCGTTCGGCACGAGCGCATCTCCGGTCATGGGTTGCCAGAACGATCTGGGCGCGACGCCGTACCAGCGCTCATTCTGCATGAAGAAGTGCAAGCACACGAGCGACTGCCGCGACGGCTACGTCTGCAAGGACCTGGCGACGGACGCGCGCTACGCGGCCGTCGACGTCGATGGCCCGACCAAAGTGTGCACGGTGGACTCCTCGGCGCCGGCGCCGATGCTCAGCGAGGGTGATGCCGGCGTCGACAACGGCGTGTGCACCGGCACGAGCAGCAAGGTGGATTGGGACGCGTCGCTTCCGGAGCCGGTCGGCGCCGGTGGCTCGACCAGCCCCGGTGGCGGGGAGTCCGGGGGCGTGCCGTCGGGCGGCTCGGACTCGGCGGGCACTACGTCCGGGGCCGGTACGGAAGGGAACTGACGCGGGGGCCATGCTGGGCCTGCCGCCGCTGCCGAGGACGATCGCCGCTGCGCTGCGCGACGCCGAACACCCCGAGGTGCGCGTGCGGCTCTCGGCGCTGGCGGATCTCGCGCGCCACACGCGTGGCGCCGAGCGAGAGCGCGCGACGATTGCCCTCATCGCGCTCTTGCGCTCCGATCCGCGCGCCGAGCTCCGAGCCGAAGCGGCCGTCGCGCTCGCCGACGCCGAGGCGACGGGCGCGCGCACGGCGCTGCTCGCGGCCCTCGAGGATCCCGAGCTCCGGGTGCGACAGATGGCGATCATCGCGCTCGGCGAGCTCGGGGAGCCAGGTGACGTCGAGCTCACGGAGCGGCTCGGGGCGGCGCTCGGTGCGAACGAGCCGGAGCTCCGCTTTCAGGCGCTGATCGCTTGTGAGCGACTCGCGCCGGAGCAAGCTCCGCTGCTCATCGAGCGCGCCCTCGGCGACGACGACGACGAGGTGCGCGCCATGGCGCTCCGCCTCGCGCGCCGGCGCTGGCCGGAAGCGGGCGCTCCGCCGGGTATCGTCGCGCGAGCGACGGCCGCGCTCGACGACACGGCCGCGATCGTGCGCGCCGCCGCCGCGCTCTGGCTCGCCCCCTGCGGCGTGGAGCACGCGGACGACGTGCTCGTCGGTGTCGTGGACGGCAGCGTACGGCTCGAGCTCGGCTCCGATCTCGAGGAGGCAATCGAGCTCGTCGGCGTGCGGCGCTTGCACCGCGCGGAGCGGGCGCTCGCGCGGCGGGCGTTCGGCCTGTTCGCTCGCGTGGACGCGCTGCGCTGGCACGCGCTCGTCGCGCTGGCGCGCCTCGGTGACGCGCGCGCGCGCCGCACGATTCTGCGCGGCCTTGCGGCCTGGACGCGCGATGCGCGGACTCTCGCGGTCGTCGCGGCGGGGCGCGCCGGGCTGCGCGAGGCAGAGAGCACCATCGGGCGCTTCCGTGGCAATCCGCGCCGCGCCGCACCCGAGGCCGTCGAAGAAGCGTTGAGCGAGCTCGCCACGCTGCCCGATTGACCGCGCTCCGACGCACGCGCACCATCGAACCATGAGCGCCGAGGGACTCAGCGCGGACGCGAAATTCGGCTTCGAGGTCGTGAAGCTCTTGCTGCAAGCCGTCTGGGCGGACGGCGAGGTGGCCGCCGAGGAGGCGGAGGCGCTGCACGACTACGCCGTGCGTGCGGGCGTGACGCAGACGGAGATCGAGACGCTCGACGCGTGTTTGACGGGCCAAGCGCCGCTGCCTCCGCCGAACCTGGGGCTCCTCAAGCCGCGCCGGACCGAGGTGCTGCGCGTCGTGCAAAGGATGCTCCGCGCCGACAACCGCATGCACGAAGACGAAGAGGCGTTGCTCGGCGAGATCGCGACGCTGCTCGATTAACCAAGAGCTCCGAACGCCCGTTGACGCTCGAGCTTCTGCGCGTACTCGATGACGCCGGCCGCGCGCCGGTGGATCCGGCGCTGCCCGCCGTGTCGCTGCGGCTAGCGATGTTTCGACACATGCTGCGCGTGCGGCTGCTCGAAGAGCGACTCGCGGCGCTGCAGCGCCGCGGCGAAATCGGCTTCTTCGGCTCGTCGCTCGGACAGGAGGCGGTGCCCGTCGCCGCCGCGTTCGCCGTCGCTCCGGAGGATTGGGTTTTCCCCGCGCTCCGCGAGGGCGCGGTCATGCTGGTGCGCGGCTTTCCGCTCGTCACCTACCTCGCGCAGATGGTCGGCAGCGCGCGGGACGTGCAAAAGGGGCGGCAGATGCCGAGCCACCAGGCGAGCCGGAGCGTGCGCCAGGTCTCGTGGTCGAGCTCGATCGGAACGCAGCTGCCGCACGCGGTCGGCATGGCGCTCGCCGCGGCGCGAGCCGGGGACGGCGCGCTCGCGCTCGCGTTCATGGGCGAGGGGGCGACGAGTACGCCCGACTTTCACGCCGCGCTGAATCTCGCCGGAGTCTTCCGCGCCCGCGTCGTGTTCGTGTGCCAGAACAACCACTACGCGCTCAGCGTGCCCGCGTGTCGCCAAACGCGAGCCGCGTCGTTCGCACTGAAGGCTCGCGCCTACGCGCTCGCTGGACGACGTGTCGACGGCAACGACGCGCTCGCCGTGTACCGTGCCGTGCGCGAGGGTGCCGAGCGCGCTCGGTCGGGGCTCGGAGCGACGCTCGTCGAGTGCGTGACCTACCGGCGCGGCCCCCACTCCTCGAGCGACGATCCGAGCCGCTACCGGAGCGCGTCCGAAGAAGCAGGCTGGGCCGAGCGCGATCCCCTTGCGCTCCTGCGCCGGCACCTCATGTTGGAGGGGGCGCTCGGACCCGCGGACGAAACCGCGCTCGCCTCTGCGCTCGAGACCGAGATTGGCGCGGCCGTCACGCTCGCGCTCTCGGACCCGCCGCCCGCGCGTGAAACACTTTTCGCCGATGTCTACGCTCGAATGCCCTGGAACCTCGCAGAACAGTCGCGTGAACCCGCGTGAGCTCGACCCGCGGCCGGCGGCGAAAACGCGCACACAGTGTTGCAGCGTACGCGCGGGCCTTGTGAGGCGCCGAGGGCTGGGGTAACTGGGCGCGCCATGGAAACGACCTACGATGTCCTGGTTCTCGGCGGTGGTCCCGGGGGCTACCCGTGCGCGATCCGCGCCGGCCAGCTCGGTCTCTCCGTCGCCTGCATCGAAGAGGAAGAGGTCGGAGGCGTCTGCGTCAACTGGGGCTGTATCCCCTCCAAGGCGCTGATTGCGAACGCGCACTTCCTGGAGAAGTCGCGGCACATCGCGGAGGCCGGCATCGCCGTCGGAAGCGTCAACGTCGACGTCGACAAGATGCAGGATTGGAAGAACGGCATCGTCAAGAAGATGACGGGCGGCGTGCGCTCGCTCATGAAGACGAACAAGGCGACGCTGGTCGAAGGTCGCGGGCGCGTCGTCGACAAGCGCACCATCGAGGTGAAGCTCAAGGACGGCAGCACCCAACGTCTCAGCGCGAAGAAGGCGATCGTCATCGCCACCGGCTCGGCGACGATCCAGGTCCCGGGCTTCGAGTTCGACGGTGAGCGCGTGATCGGCGCGCGCGAGGCCGTGAACCTGCGCAAGGTGCCGAAGCGGCTACTCGTCATCGGCGGCGGCGTGATCGGCCTCGAGCTCGGCATGGTGTATCAGAGCCTCGGCGCCGAGCTCACGGTCGTCGAGCTGACGCAGAGCCTCCTGCCCGGCACCGACCCCGACTGCGTGAAGGTGGTCGAGAAGCGCATCACGGCGCGCGGCGGCAAGCTGTTCAAGGGCGCGAAGGCCGAGCGCTGCGAGAAGACGCCGAACGGCGTCGTCGTCACCGTGAGCGGCGCCGACGGTCAGCAAAAGATCGAGTGTGACGTCGTGCTCGTCGCCGTCGGCATGAAGCCGCGCGGCAAAGGCATCGGTCTCGAAGAGATCGGCGTGACCGTCGACCAGCGCGGCTTCGTCCCCGCGAACGAGCGGTGCGAGACCAACGTTCCCGGCATCTATTCGATCGGCGACGTGAGCGGCACCCCGATGCTCGCGCACAAGGCGACCAAGGAAGGCGAAGTGTGCGCTGAGGTGATCGCCGGCAAAGCCGCGGCGAAGGATTGGGTCACGGTGCCCGGCATCATCTTCACCGATCCGGAGATCGCGACGGTCGGCATCACGGAAAGCGTCGCGAAGGAGCGAGGCCTCGAGGTGAGGGTCGGGAAATTCCCGTTCTCCGCGCTCGGTCGCGCGCTCAGCATCCTCGAGACGGACGGCTTCGTGAAGTTCGTCACCGAGGTCAAGACGGGCCGCGTGCTCGGCATCCACATCGTCGGGCCCAACGCGAGCGATCTCATCAGCGAAGCCGCGCTCGCGCTCGAAGTGGCGGCGACCGCGGAGGACGTGGCGCTCACGATCCATCCGCACCCGACGCTCGGCGAAGCGATGATGGAGGCGGCGGCGCACTCCATCGGCCACGCGATTCACATCGTGAACCGCTGAGCTTCGGACTCGCGGCCCGGCGTTACTGACACGGTGGGCGCCGGCAGTTCGCGGCGCCCGTCGTGAATTTCCAATCGAACGTCTTGTCGGCGCCGTTCAGGCTGCCGCTCACGACGACGTGGTACGTCGTGTTCGCCGTCATCGGGGCGTTCGGGTAGAGGAACTTCGCGTACGAGGGGAGATCCATGGCCGGATCGTTCGTCGAGTCGACGTATTGGTGATCGATCGGGGTGTCGTCGCCGTCGAGCGTGATCACGTGGCTCGAAACGGTGAATTTCTGCGCGTACACGGTGACGGGATAGCCGCTCGGCCAACCGCTCGGAGGCGCGGGCGGCGTCGGGCCTTCTTGGGCGCCGTTGAACGACGTCGGAACGCCGGTTTCGCCGTCGTACGGGTAGACGGCCGTGATCGTCGCGGCCGACATCGCGCCCGTGCCGAAGTCGATCGTGTCGCAACCCGTGCCGTTGCCGTAACCGAAGTCGCGCATCCACGGATCGAGGATCGAGGTGCGGTGATAGACGGAGTTCACGAACGTCATGACCGCTGCCGTCGGATCGTCGAGGAAGCACATGTCCTCCGCGCCCGACATGCGGAGCGTGTAGCCCGCAGCCTTGAAGCGCGTGCCGAGATCGGAGCCCGTGTAGCCCGGACAGCCGCTCATCTCGTCGTGCGGGCTCGCCGTCTCACACGAAGTGCCCTTGTTTTGCGTGTAGTAGTCGCAGTGGTTCTGCGCGGAGGTGCAGAGCGCGAGCGCGATGTTGGCGCAGTCGACGCCCATCGCGACCCGCAGCGCGTTCTCGGTATTGATCGCGGTGATCGCCGCGTCGGGCGTACCGTCCGGCGGCATCGGACAGGAGTCGATGCCCGAGGTCATGCCCGCAGCGCCCGCCGTACCGGGGCTGCCGGCCGCACCAGCGCCGTGGCCGCCCGCTCCGGCGCCGGGACGTCCTGCCGCACCGGCGCCGCCCTTGGCGCCACCGCTACCGGTGTTGCCACCTAGGTTGGCGGCGCCCGCGCCGTTCGCGCCCGCGCTCCCAGCCGTGTTCGGCGCGCCCGCGTTCGTCGACGCTCGTCCGGCGACGTTCGCCGCACCCGCGCCGCTCGACGTGCCGCCCGCACTGGTCGCGGTCGTCCCCGCATCGTTCGAGGACGTGCCGGCATTCGCGTTCGAGCCGCCCGAGCCGCCGTTCGCACCCGGGCCAGGTGCGTCGTCACTACTCGAGGAATCACACCCGGCGAGGAACAAGCCGCCGAGGGCGAGCGTTGATAGCGCCCTCAAGGCGCGGGGGTTCAGCACACGACGAGTATTCGCTGCTCGCTTCGAGGTGTCGAGTAGAAGGCATGGTATGCGGCGACTCATGCTGAATCACTGGGGTTTGAAAAGTTACACGCTCTCCGCGCTGCTCGCCCTTGCGTGCGATCAGACGTCGTCGCCGCCGCCGAAAGAGCCTTTTCCTCCGCCGGCCGTCAGCGCTTCAGCGACGGCACCGGTCGCGAGCGCCGCGCCCGTCGCAGCGGCGAGCTCGGTCCCGGTTTCACCCGCCGTCGCGGCGGCCGTTGCTGCGAGCGATCGCACTGAGGCCGATCGCGCGCTCGACGCGGGCCGCAAGCCCGACCAAGTGCTGTCGTTTTTCGGCATTGCGCCCGGCATGCGCGTCGCGGAAATCGCGGCGGGCGGCGGGTACACGAGCGAGCTGCTCGCGCGAGTCGTGGGTCCGAGCGGCAAAGTGTACGGCCAGAACATCAAGCTTTTCCTCGAGCGCTTCGCGGAAAAGCCGTGGAGCGAGCGGCTCGCGAAGCCCGTCATGGCGAACGTCGTGCGCGTGGATCGCGAGGTCGACGATCCGCTGCCGCCCGACGCGAAAAACCTCGATGCGGTGGTCTCGGTGCTCATCTATCACGACACGGTGTGGCTCGGCGCCAACCGCGAGCGGATGAACAAGGCCATCTTCGACGCGCTCAAGCCGGGTGGCGTCTACGGCATCGTCGATCACAGCGGCCGCGACGGCACCGACGCGACCGAAACGGAAACCCTCCACCGCATCGAAGAAAAAGTCGTCAAGGACGAAGTCTTGCGCGCCGGCTTCGTGCTGGACGCGGAGGCGAATTTTCTGAAGAACCCGGCGGACACGCGGGATTGGAGCGCATCACCGCGCTTCGCGGGCGAACGGCGGGGCACGTCCGATCGCTTCGTCCTGCGCTTCAAGAAGCCGGGCTGAGCGCGCTGCGCCGTCACGCGTGCGCGTCGGGGTTTTGCATGAGCTCGCGCAAGATTTCGGCGACGGCCTCGTACAAGGCTTCCGGGATCTCGTCGCCGATCTCGAGCTCACGCAGCGCGCGCGCAACGGGCACGTCGCGCACGCACGGGATGCCGTAGGCGCGCGCGGCCTCGACGATGTAGCGCGCGAGCTCGCCTTCACCCTGCGCGACCACGCGCGGCGCCGCGTCTTCTTCCTCGACGTAGCGCAGCGCGCTCGCGAGGTGCGTCGGATTCACGACGACGACGGTCGCGTCGCGCACGGCATTCACGATCGAGCCGGTGAGCGCTTGTTGATGCGCCCGCCGCCGTTGGGCGCGTACCTCCGGATCACCTTCGGCTTCGCGGAACTCGCGCCTCACCTCGTCTTTGCTCATGCGATGTCGGGAACGCCAGAGCCGGTGGACGATCACGAGGTCCACGAGTCCGAGACCGACGCCGACGAGTGCGACCGTCACCCCGAGCGAACGGCCGAGTGCGAGCGCGAGCGCCGACGCCGCGAGCTCGTTGCCGGGCGCCTCCGCGAAGTCGGCGGCGTGGGCGCGAAGCAACCAGAGCCCGACGCCCGCGGCGGCGCCGGCGGCGAGCAGCGCGCGGAGGAGCGCGAAGAGCCGATCGGCCTTGAATAGATTGCGTGCGCCCGCGACGGGATCGAGCCGCGCGAAATCAGGCGCGAGGCGCGCTCCGCTGACGACGCCCCCCGTCTGCCACAGCCCGACCGCGACGACCGTCGCCGCGACGGCGAGGAGCAACGGCGCCGACAACGACACCACCTCCACCGCGAGCGTGCGCGCGGGTTCGACGCTGGCGGCGCCGGCGAGCGCGGCGCGCAAGAGCAGCGCGGCGCGCGCCCCACACGCGACGAGCGCCGCCGGTGCGAGCAGCACGGCGGTGAGCAGTGCGAGAGCCTGGCCGAGCGCTGGCGACACGGGACTGTCGCCGAGCTCACGGGCGCGGCGCAGGCGTCTTGGCGTCGGCTCTTCGGTCTTCATCGCGCGCGGCGTCCGAGTCTAAAAGCACTTCGGCCGGGGCGCGCCGCAGTTGCTAAAAGCCGCTGCTTTTTCGAGCACGCGTCAGGCGGCGCCGGCGGCGGTATTGATGTCGCTCGGCTCGAGAATGCGTTTCGGGTAGCCGCGGCGCGCGACGTTGAGCATGGCGAGGCCGACGCGCTCGGTCGTCGTCACCGAGTTCGGCGCGAGCGCGCGTAGCACCGGGAAAATCCAGCCGAAGAGCGCGAGCAGCACGCGGTAGGATTTCGTGCGCGAGGTGATGCCGTGGAGCGGCTGAATGGCGCTGGGGCGAAACGCGTATTTGCCGTGAAACGGCAGCTCGAAGAGCCCGTTTTCTGCCTCGCCCTTCACGCGCGCCCACATCGTCTTGCTCGTGCCGGTGCTGTCCGTCCCCGTACCGGTGACGAGGATGAACGTCATGCCCGGATTCTTTTCGACGAGCACGCGTGCGGCCGCCAAGGGGATGTCGCGCGTCACCTTGCGGTAGTCGGCTTCGGTCATCCCGACCGAGGTGACGCCGAGACAAAAGAAGCACGCGTCGTAGCCGGCGAGCTTGGCTGCGACGGGCGTGAAATCCCGCATGTCGCTCACGATGAGCTCTTCGAGCTTCGCCTCGGTCCGGCCCGTCGGGCGCCGGCCGACCGCGAGCACCCGCTCGACGCCCGGATCGAGCAAACACTCGCGGAGCACGCCTTGTCCCACCATGCCCGTGGCTCCGAAGAGGATCACTTTCATGCGAGGAGCTTCGCAGACTTTGGCGTGACGCGTTGACCGCTAAAACAAGGGATAAGGCAGGCCGCGACCGCCCGTGGCACGCCAGGCGTTGGCGGTCTGCTGGATGATCGGGGTGCGCACGGCGGGCGGGGGATGGTCGCGCTCGAAAGCGAACAGAATGTCGGTCAGCGAGAATTGATCGAGGCCGGCGAAGAACTGCATCGTCAGCAAGGCGCCGCCTTCGGTGAAGTGGTAGCCGTTGCGGCGCGCGCCGGTCGTCAGCGTGTCGTTGAGCCCCGACATGTCGGCGGCGATCTCGTTCGGCTGATTGAAGAGCGGTACCGCGCTCGCGAGCATCTGCGCGATCTGTTGGGGCGGCAGGTTGCCCGCGCCCGTGCACGGCAAGTGGCCGAGGTAGTGATGCGAGAGCTCGTGGCCGAGCACGAAGGCGACTTCTTCGTCGTACACCTCGCGCTGGCGCAGCAGCTTGTTCGGCTGATTGTCGATGCTCGGATCGAAGAAGTTCGCGGGCGGCTGCACGATCGGCTGGTTCGGCTGCTGGCCGCGCGCGATGAGCTGAATGTACTCGGCGACCTTGTTCGTGCGCGCGGCCTCGTCGTACGCCTTCGCGCGCGCGAGGTGCGCCTGAATGTCGAAGAGGCCGTCGGTGACGGCCATGGCCGCTTTGCCGTCTTGCGTGCACGTCGCAAACGCGTTCACGTCGCCCGGCGTGCTGTCGATGACGATGGGCACGTTCGCGACGCGCCCTTGTTGGAGCGGCGGCAACGTCGAGATGAGCTCGTGCATCACGCTCGTCGCCTCCGCGCGCAAAAACGGGAGGTTCGTCGTGTTGATCGGATCCGGTCCCGCCGGCAGCTGCGGCGCGATGGTCGCGACCGCTCCGGGGGCTTGGGGCATTCCGGGTTGCGGCTGGGGCACACCGGGTTGCGCGACCGGCGCCCCGGGCTGCGCCGGGTAGGGATACGGCTGTTGCGGGTACGGTTGCTGCCCGTACTGCGGAGCCGGCTGATCGTCGTGTTGGCACGCGACCGCTCCCGTGCAGATCAGTGCCACGAGCAAAGCGAACTGGGTTTTTGGGGGGGTAAAAGAAGGTTGCATGCCGGCCTATGCAGCGCGCGTCAGGGTGTCGCAGGATAGACCCCGTGCGGAGCGACGTCATCCCCCGGCGCTACCGAGCGGCCTCGCAGCCCTTCATCGGCGGCAATGAAGTTCTGCTGCACCGCGACGGCGCCGAGGCGTACCCGGCGATGCTCGACGCCATCCACGCGGCGCGCGAGCAGATCTTGCTCGAGATGTATTGGTTCGATTCCGACCGCGCCGGTCGTCGCTTCGCGGAGGCGCTCGGCGCCGCGGCAGCGCGCGGCGTCGAAGTCGCCATACTCTACGATGCCGTCGGCAGCATCGGCGCCGATCCCGCCATGTTCAGCGAGCTCCGTCGCGCGGGCGCCCACGTCGTCGAGTTCGGCCCCGTGGCCCCGTGGCGCCGGCGTTTTCGCCTCGAACGGCTGACGCGCCGTGATCATCGCAAAATCCTCGTCGTGGACGGCGAGCTCGGTTTCACCGGCGGCTGCAACATCGCGGACGCGTGGCTCTCGCTCGAAGAAGGCGGGCGCGCGTGGCGTGACGACATGGTTTCCGTGCGCGGGCCCGCCGCTCGCGGCCTCATGCTCTCGGTGCTCGGCATTTGGCGGCGCACGGGCGGCGTGCCGCTCCTGCGCATCCGCAAGAGCGAACCGGTGCTCGACGGCGCGCGCGGCATGCGCGTCAACGTGCTCGGCGAAGCGAGCTTTCTGCGCGCGCAGCGCGAGATTTCGCGCGCGTACCTGCGCGAGCTCTACCACGCGAAAGAGCGAGCGTGGATCCGCAACGCGTACTTCTTGCCCGACAGCTCGGTCCGGCGCGCGCTCGGTCGCGCGGCGCGGCGCGGCGTCGACGTGCGCGTGCTCATGCCGGCCGAGAGCGACGTCGAGCTCGTGCGCCACGCGAGCCGCGCCAACTGGGGCTACCTGTTGCGACACGGCGTGCGGCTCTACGAGTTCGAGTCGCGCATCCTGCACGCGAAGAGCGCCGTCATCGACGGGCGCTGGAGCACCATCGGCACCTTCAACCTCGACTACCTGTCGCTGCGCTCGAACCTGGAGATCAACGTCTCGGTCGACGACGAAGCCTTCGGCGCGACGATGGAGGGCTCTTTCTTGCGCGATCTCGAAGAAAGTCGCGAAATCGACCGCACGGCCTTCCGCTACCGCTCGCTCGGGGAGCGTCTGCTCGAGCTCGTGGCATACCGCTTCAGGAAGTTCTTATGAGCTCCGCCGAGGACGTCCGTGAAGTCGCCTTCGAAGTCCGCACGCATGGCTCGATCCGCGAGCTCGGTGAAGCGGCGTACCGCGCGCTCTGTGACGAGACGACGCCGCCGTTCTTGCGCTTCGAGTGGCTCGACGCGCTCGAACGCACCGGCTGCGTCGTGCCGAAGCGCGGCTGGCTCCCGCTGCACCTCGGCATCCACCAGCGCGGCGAGCTCCTCGGCGCGGCGCCCGCGTACGTGAAGGGCAACAGCGAAGGCGAGTTCGTCTTTGACCATTCGTGGGCGCGCTTCGCGGAAGCCGAGCTCGGCCTCGCTTACTATCCGAAGCTCATCCTCGCGGTGCCGTTCACGCCGGCGACCGGGCCGCGCCTGCTCGTGCGCCCCGGCACGGCGAAAGCGCCGCTGCTCGGGGTTTTGTGCCAGTCGCTCGCGGGCGTGTGCCGCGAGGGCAGGCTGTCGTCGGCGCACGTCTTGTTCCCGTCCGAGGAGGAGGCGGCGGCGCACGCCACGCACGGCATGCTCGCGCGGCACGGCGTGCAGTTTCATTGGTCGAACCCCGGTTACGCGAGCTTCGACGACTTCATCGCGCGCTTCGTGTCGAAGAAGCGCAACCAAATCCGGCGTGAGCGCCGCGAGCTCGCCGATCGCGACATCGTGCTCGACGTGCTGAGCGACAAGACGCTCGGCCCCGAGCACGCCGATTTCATCTACGACTTCTACGTCGCCACCGTCGACAAGTTCCCGTGGGGCCGCCGCTACCTGAACCGCGCCTTCTTCGAGCAGGTGACGAGCAGCATGCCCGAGCACCTGCACGTCGTCGCCGCGAGCGAACGCGGGGGCCGCAAACGGCTCGGGGGCGCCTTCAACTTGCTCGGGCACAACCGCCTCTACGGCCGCTATTGGGGCGCGCTCGCCGACGTGCCGTTCCTGCACTTCAACGTCTGCTTCTACAAGGGCATCGAGGAAGCCATCGAGCGCAAGCTCGGCGGCTTCGAGCCCGGCGCCGGTGGCGAGCACAAGGTCGCGCGCGGCTTCGAGCCGACCGTCACGTACAGCAGCCACTACCTCGCCGACCGCCGCCTGCGCGACGCGCTCGCGCGCCACCTCGTCGCCGAACGCACCGCCGTCGACGAACACGTCTCCGAAGCCGAACCCGTCCTCAAACGCTGATCAGGGTTCACCTCCACGCGCCGAGCAGCAAATGCTGCCAGCGCCTGCACGCGCGCGACATTTAGTCTTGCGCATGCCGGCGCCCTTGCTTCGCCAGCGAACCGAGCGCTCAGGTGCGCGCGATCAAGAATTCCTCGCCGTTCTCCGGGGGCCTGAGCCCGTCCGTGCGCCCCGCGAAATAGCGCGTGGCGATGGCATTCGCGGAGACGTGCTCCACTGCCCGAAACCCGGCGGCCCGCGCCAGCTCCAGCAAGTCAGCCGGCTCGAAGAAGCTGATGAACGGAGTGCCGCTCGCGCGCGCGCCCTGGGCAGATTGCTCGAGGCCTGCTCGTGCAGCAGGTTCGGCGCGTTCGAGCGGCTGTAAGAAAGTCAGCGCAAGCACGGAGCCGGGGGCGAGCTTGGCCACCTCGCGCAGCGTCTCCTGGTTGGCTTCGCGGCTGAGGTACATGCTCACGCCGGTTGACGCGACGACGGCGGGCTCAGAGCGCGCAAAGCCCGCGGCCACGAGGCCTTCACGCCACGACGCGCCGCGCTCGAAATCGACGCCGACGAAGCGGAGCCCATCGGGAATGCCGTACCCGAGTGCACGCAAGCGCTCCTGCTTCCAGGCTTGCGGCCCGGGGCGATCGACCTCGAAGACGCGCAGGCGCGACGCGAGCTCAGGGCGACGTTGAACGAAGGTGTCGAGGCCCGCGCCGAGCAGGACGTACTGAGCGACATCGCGCGCGGCTTCCGCCGCGACCAGGTCCTCGACGAGGCGGGCGCGGCCCACGATGGAAGCTCGGAACGCGCGCGTGGCCACGGGCTGCATGTCGCCGCGGTCGCGCCAGCCTGCCGCGGGATTCACGAGCGCGAGCCCGACCGTGTCTTCGATGACGTGAGGCGGAGCGTCGAGTTCCACGTGGAGCGCTCGCCACAGCGCCGTGCGCACCGCTGTGGAGTCCGCTTCGGGCTGGGGTTGCTGAGCCATCGGCTTACCCTTCCAGCGGCGCGTCCACCGCGATCTCCCGTCCGTCCGGATCTGCGAGCAGCATTTGGAGCGCGCCCCAGTGCTCCTGTTTGAAGGGCGACTTCACGCTGCCGCTTCGCGGCGGCTCGAACGCCTGCGCGCTCTCGACCGCGACGCCGAGCACCACGTTGAGCTCTTGCCCGGGCGGGCGCTCTGCGACGAACAGGTACGGGCCGCCGTCTGGGTGGCGCAACTGACCGGAATTGTGATCAGTCTCGAACTCGAGCTCGTAACCGAGGCTCTTCCAGAACGCGACTGTCTTTCCGAAGTTGTGAGTCTCGAGCAGGATGCCCCGAATGCCCTTGGTGCTCATGGCTTCTTTCGTCCCTTCTGCTGCTTGATCAGGTACTCGCGGAGCGCGAGGGCGACGATGGCGGACAGCGACTGTTCCGTCTCGACGGCGTGATGCTTCACTTCGCGGATGAGCTCCGCGGGTAGGTACACGTTGAACTGCTTCAGCTCGCTCACCGACGTTGGCTAGGATGCTAGCATACTAGCATCCGGTGTCAACGCACCGTGCAGGTGCTGGCAGCATTCGCTGCACCGCGCGTCGAGGTGGACCCTGCTATTGGCCGTGCACGAGGGGAGTGACGAGGGCGAAGTGCCAGGAGAAGAGCAGCACGACGCCTGCTTCGCCGCGCGCGGGCTCGGGGAACGTCAGGTCGGCGCGAAACTCGAGCCAGGGGCCGACCGCGCTCGCCGCGAGCGGCACGCCGAAGCCGAACGTCGCGTCGAGCGAGCGGTGACTGCCGAAGCCGTGCCCCGCGGGCGTCGCGAAGCTCGCGCCGAACCCGAGCGCGAGCGAGTCGAGCGCGAGATCGAGCGCCGCCGGGCCGCTCTCGAGCGCTTTTTGCCAGCGCAAAAGGAAGAGCGGCGTGAGCTCGACGCCGAAGCCGGTGCGGCGCGCGAGCGCGGGGCGCGGGGCGAGCGTCTCGTCGTAGAGCGCGTAGAGCCCGATGGTCGAATACCATCGCCCGACGCCGCGCACGCCGACGCCCGCGTCGCCGTCCGCGAACGTGAGCGTCGGGCCCACGCCGAGGCCGAGATCGAGATCGCCGTCGAAACGGCCGTACGCGCCGTCGCCCTGATGCGAGTGCGCATCAGGATCGAGCGAGCGCACCTCGCCGCTCGTGCGGCGCCCGAAGGCTCCTTCGTCGGCGTTCGGCCGCTCGGCGAGCGCGGCGAGCACGAAGAGCGGCGTCATGGCTTGAGGGCGCGCTTGATACCGTCGCGGAGCTCCGGCGCGAAGACGAGTCGCACGCGCTCGAGATTTTCACCGCGCAGGCGGCCGAGCAAGAACGACACCTCGGCGAGCGCGCGCACCGCGCCGTCGGGAAAGACGATGGTGAGCGGGTCGTCCGCGTCGTCGAGCGCGAACGTCGAGGCCACGTCGAGGCCGACGTAGATTTCGGGGTCGAGCCCGGCTTTCTGCGCCACCTCGCGGGCGATATCCAGCGCGTCGAGCCGGCCGCGTGGCGTCGCTTGCTCGCCGAAGAGCTCGTACGTCTTGAACAGCTGGCGGGCTTGAAGCCGCGTGACGAGGCTCGCGAGCGTGGGATCGGGCGCGCTGCGCCACGCGGCGAGCGCCACCCACAGCGCCGGATCGTCGAGGTCGAGGTACTCGCCGAGCGTGATTTCGCCGTCGCGAGCGAGCGTCGCGATGCCCGCGGGCGTGCCGGGGAGACGCGTGCCGTCGCTCAAGACCGCGCGCGCGCGGTCGAGGATCTTGGTCAGCATCCACTCGCAGGAGCGCTCCGTCTTGTGGAAGTAGACCTGCTGGAACATGAAGAGTCGCGCGAGCAGGAACGATTCGATCGCGGGGATGCCCTTGCGCCCGTCGATGGCGATGGGCGGCGCCGTGGCATCCGACGCGGGCACGCCGAACGTGAGACTACGGAGCAGCCAGGCCAGGTCGAAGCTGCCGTAGCTCACTCCGGTCGCGTGCGCGTCGCGCAGGAGGTAGTCGCAGCGATCGACGTCGAACGTCCCGCTCACGGCGCGCGCGAGATACGGTAGCTCGTGGCGGCCGGCGACGAGCTCGGCGACGCGCTCGGGCAGCTGCGGATCGAGCTCGGCGAGCACGCGGTGCACGTCGGTCGAGTCGTCGAGCAGCATGCGGCGAGTCCACGTTTCGTGGTGCTGGCCCCCGAGCACCTGCTCGAAGAGGTGCGAGAACGGGCCGTGCCCCACGTCGTGAAGCAGCGCCGCCGCGAGGGCCTCCCGGGCACGCTCGGTCGTCGTCCGTTGCCAATAGGGCAAACTTGGGTCGATGTGCCGGAGCCGCTCGAGGAGCCGCGTCATCACGAAAGCGGAGCCGATGGCGTGCGAGAAACGCGTGTGGTCGGCGCTCGGATAGGCGAAGGAGGCGAGTCCGAGTTGGCGGATCCGGCGCAGGCGCTGAACCTCGCGCGCCTCGAGCAGCCGGACGATGATTTCCTCTTCTTTTCGCTCGAAAGAGACGAGGCCGTGCACCGGGTCGCGAAGAATCATTGGTTTGGCGTCTTCAGCAGTCGTTTTGGTTCGTCTGCGGGGCTGGGGCCCCGCAAACACACGCGACGCGGACGCGCAATATAGTGATGTTCGCTGGCATTTCCCCGCGAGGACTTTTCTTACACTTCTTTTGTGGTCCGGTTCTCGTGGGGAGGCGCAGGCGCCTGACGCTCGACACGGCGCAAAAGGACGCGTAACTTTAGATAGATAACCGTTCGAGGCCTCGGGGCACGGGCGGTCCCCGTTCCATGGCCCGTCCTAGCGCTTCTCCACCCCCTCGGCCCATCCGGCTGGTCGACGTGCTGCGCCAGCTCCCGGAGGCGGAGCTTGGCTCGCTGATCGCGCGCCTGAAGATCCGCGTGGACGAAGCGAAGCGCATCGACGTCCCCTCGCAGGTGGCGCGGCTCCTCCTCCAGCTCCCGGAGCTGCGTGACCCGTCGATCCTCCCCGGGCCGACGCGCGAGCTCCTCTACCGTATCGCGGAGGCGGGCGGCGTCCTCAGCGCCAAGAGTCTTCCGGCGGCCGTGGAGCCGCTCGTGGCGCGCGGCGTCGTGTACGTGCGCGGGCGCGGCGGTGGCGTGGAGCTGCTGCTGCCCATCGCGTTCCTCCTCCACCTCAAGCCTTGGGAAGGTGAGGACCCGCGCGGCGTGCGCGCCATGCTCTGGCAGGCGCACCCCGACGTCGCGAGCAGCATCGCGTCGCACTACCTCGGGCGGCCGGCGACACCGCCGCTCTCGCTCGGCCTCGAGCCGGCGTGGGAAGTCTTGTCCGATCCGGAGCGCCTCGCGCGCGAGGTGGAAGAGCTCGCGCCGCTCGAACGCAAGTTGCTCTCCGCGGTGGAGCAAGTCGGCGGTGAGGTGGACACGGAGGAGCTGCTCGATCTCGAGCGCGAGCCGCTGCGCCTGCGGGGCGCCATGGGCGCGACGCCTTCGCGCCGCGGCGTCGGCTTCGCGCTCGAACGGCGCGGCTTCCTCGTCCCCGTGCATCCGAACCGGCACATGATTCCGACCGAGGTCGCCAGCATCGTCGGCGCGCAGCGGCACGCCGAGCGTGAAGCGCAGCGCCGCGAGATCCGCACCTTCGTGCTCGGGGACGATCACGCGCCGCGTCGCGCTCGCTTCGCCGAAGATCCGGCCCCGCTCGCGCTCGCGCTCGGCTTGGCCGTACGCGAGCCCGGCGTCGAGGTGAAGCCGGGCATCGGGACGCCGCGCTCGCTGATCACGAAACTCGCGTCACGCTTCGGTAAGGATCAGGACCGCGTCGCGTTCGTCGCGGCGCTGAGCCGCGCGATCGGACTCTGGGATCCGTCGGCCATCGGTGTCGCGTCGCCTCCCGGCGCGCTGCCGGTCGCCGAACTCGCTCGGGCGCTCTTCCAGGCGTGGCGCCGCGGCGGCGCGTGGGACGAAGCGCGCCCCGACGGGGAGGTGCTGCGCGCGCCTCCGGAAGCGCGCGAATCGAGCGCGTGCGGCGTCGTGCGCGAGCTCGTGCTCGAGGCGCTGCAAGAGCTCTCGGACGGACGTTGGGTGCCGTGGGAAGCGGTCGCCGCGTACGTGCGCTCGGATTCGCGAACGCCCGGCGTGCGCCGCCTGGTCGAACGTTGGGCGCAACGCGCCGCGATCGAGCCGCTCTTACCCGAAGAGATCGCGCGTCGCGTGGCGCTCGGGAGCTTGCATCTGCTCGGCGTCGTCGATCTCGGCGACCCCGACGACGAAGAATCGCTCGGGCCCACGCTCCGGATCACGCCGCGCGGTCGCGCTTACCTCTCGGACAGCGTCGAATCGCGCCCGCCGGGTGAGCCGAGCCGCTTCCTCGATCACCAGGCGCTCCGCATCGGCTCCGGCGCGCAGACCGGCACCATCATCGCGCTCGCGCCGCTCGTCGAAATCGGCGCGGTCGGCGGCTCGCTCGACGTGCTCGTGACGCAGGCCGCACTTTCACGCGCGCTGAGCGCCGGCTTCGACGCCGACGTGCTCCAGAGTCGGCTGGAGGTGCTCGCGCAGCTGCCGGATCCGATCGCGCGCTCGTTCGCGCAAGCGAGCGCCGTCGTCGGCCGCGCCGAGTTCGTGGCCACGGCCGGGTTCATCTGGGTGGAGGATCCGGAGGTGCGCGAGCTCTTGCGCACGCGCCGCCAGACGGCCGATCTCTTCGTCGATCCCTCGCCGCCTTCCGGCCTCTTGGTCCAAGCGGGCATCGATCTCGAGCGCATTGCACGCCGTTGCCGCTCGCTCGGCGTCGAACTCGTCGTCAACGGCCAGCCCTACCGCACGCGCTCCGTGCCGCCGGGCAAGACGGGCAGTGGCGCGCGGCGGCTCGAGTCGAGCGGGACGCTGCCGTCGCTGCGTGCGGCACGCGTGCCGTCGAGCGCGCGCCAGGCCGCCGTCAGGACGACGTCGAGCGCGCGGCACCCGGCGACGCGCGTGCCCGCGAGCGGCGAGACCGGTCGCGAGCCGCTCGGTGAAGACGACGGCGAAGGCAAGCGCGGCACCGGCGAGTAATCGCGTGGGACCGGCGCCGGCTTTTCGTGCGGCTCCGTCCGCCGGTATAGACTCGTTCGGCGCGCGATGAGGAAGACAGTGGCCGTCGTGGCGGGCGCCGTGCTCGCCTGGTTGCCGGCGGAGCGTTGCTTCGCGCAAACGGCGCGCTTCGACGTGCCCGCCGAGTGCGGCGACGAGCTCGGGTTCTCGAGCGAGCTCGCGCGGCTGGCCGGCGCCGACGCGGAGCGCGCCCGTCCGGCGCTCCTGCGCATCGTGCGTGACGGTGACGGTCCTTACCGGCTCACGCTCGTCGTCGGCAGCGGGACGCGCGTGCTCGAGCACGCCGATTGTCGCGTGCTTTTACGGAGCGCCGCCGTCATCGCCGCGGCGTCGTTCAAGGCCGAGACCGCCGCCGCACCGCCGCCATCGGCAGCGCCGCTACCCGCGCCGCCCGCACCTGTTCCGGCGGTTCCACCCGCATCGGTCCCGTCCGCGCGCGACACGAAGGCGACGCGCCCGGCGCGTTTGGAGGGCAACCTGGCGGCCGGGGTCGGCGTTGCCGCGGGGGTCGTCCCGAACGTCACGGGCGCGGTCGAGCTCCGCGGCGGCGTGTTGGCCGGGCTTTTCGGAGCGTCGCTCGGTGTCCGCTACTTTCCGGCGCGCTTCGTGGCCGTCGAGGGCAGGGGCGTCGAAGTTTGGGGTCTCGGTCTGCGGGGCGCTGCCGTGGTGGCGCCGCTCTCGGTGCTGAGAGTTTCGGTCGGCCTCGACGCCGATCATCTGAGCGGCCGCGGCAGTGGCGCCATCACTCGGCCCGGGCGCGACTCGGCATGGACGGTGGCGCCGTCCGCGGAGCTCGCCGGAATCCCTTTTAGAACCGAACACTTAGCACTCGAAGTCGCGGCGGAGGGGCGCTACGCGCTCGCCCGGCCCGTGTTCGTGGTCACTGGTTTTCAGGATCTCTACCGGGTGCCAAGCTGGGGGATGCTGCTCGTCCTTCGCGGTGCCTGGCGCTTTCCGTGACGGATCGGGGCGCCTCGCGGGATGAACCCCAGATGGCCGCCGGGACCCTCGAGCCGACGCCCTTCGCCCCCGATCGAGCGGACGCGCGACCGGCCGAAGCGCCCGCGATCGACCGCGTCTACGCGGAGCATTTTCGGTACGTCTGGCGCTGCTTGCGCGCGCTCGGCGTGCGCGACGCCGCCCTCGACGACGCCGTGCACGACGTCTTCCTCGTCGTGCAGCAGAAGCTCGCGCAGTTCGACGGCCAGGCAGCGCTCACGACGTGGCTCTACGCGATCGCGCTGCGCGTCGCGCGCCGCGCACGCGCAGCGGCCCGCAAAGACGCGTGGCGCTTCGCTCCCGTTGACGCCGACGACAGCGCACACGAAAGCACGCCTCCGTCGCTGACGAGTGAGCATCCCGAGCAGGCGCTCGAACGCGGCGAGCGGCTCTCGCTCGCGCGTCGCGCGCTCGACCGGCTCGACGACGACAAACGCGAGGCGTTCGTGCTGTCGCAAGTCGAACAGCGCTCCGCGCCCGAGATCGCCGAAATCACCGGGCTGCCGCTGAACACGGTGTATTCGCGCATGCGCGCCGCGCGGCTCGCTTTCCAGGCCGAGGTGGCACGCCTCGAGCTCGTCACCCGAGGAACAGCCCCATGAGCGCCGACTTCGACCCCGATCCATTCACGGACGCACTGCGGGAGGATTTGCCGAGCGCCCAGGACGAAGCGCGCGTGCGGGCGCGGCTGGCGACGGCCGGTGTGCTCGCCGGAGTCGGCGCGGTGGCGCCCGGTGCGACGGCGGCCGCGACGAGCGGCACGGCGGCGGGGACGGCTACCGCGGGTGTGGTCACGAAAGTGCTCGCGCTGCCGCTCGCGGCGAAGCTCGGCGGAGCGGCGCTGCTGGCGTGCGCGGTGGCCGTTCCGGTCGTGCGCGCGCACGCGCGCGGGGTCGTGCCCGCGGCGGTCATGGGCGGAGCCGCGCCGGCGCGTGCGAACGCGTCTCCGCTCGCGGGTTCGAGGCAGCCGGCGGCAAACGTTGTGGCGACGCCGGTCGCACCTGCGGAGCCGGGCACGGCGGCACCGCTCGTCGCAGCGCCGCTCGTCACTACGCCGTTGGCTGCGACGCCGGTCGCCGCGAGCCGCGCCGAGCGTGCGAAATCGCGTGATGCCGGCTCCGTGACGGTGGCGGCAACGAACGGCGCGAGCGCGTCGTTGCCGGCCGTGGGGGCGTTCCCAGTCGCGGAGGCGCCGGTCGACGAGGGAACGCTGCGTGCGGAGACGACGCTGATGGAGCAAGCGCTCGGGGCGTTGAAGCGCGGCGACCTCGCGACGGCGAAGCAGAAGCTCGCCGAGCATGCGCAGAGTTTTCCAGACGGGCACTTGGCGCCCGAGCGCGAACGCGCGCTCGCGCGAATTCGGGAGAAGGAGACTTCACGATGAAGACCGCAGGCAAAAACGTCAGGGTGGATCGCTTCGCATTCGGGCTCGTGCTGTTCGCGGCACCGCTCGTCCTCGGCGCAAAGGGGTGCACGACGGCGGTGGTCGGGGACGACAATCACGCGGAAGCAGGCGCGGACACGGGCATGACCGGCGGGGATGCGGGCACGGGCGGCGCGACCGCGACGGGCGGCGCGCCGGCCACGGGGGGCAGCAGCGGATCGACGGCAACCGGCGGCTCGCCCGCGACGGGCGGCGGCGGCTCGACGGCTACAGGCGGAGCCCCCGCGACCGGCGGCTCGAGCGGAACGGGCGCGAAGGGGGGAACCGGCGGCACGAGTGGCTCGACCGCAACGGGCGGCTCACCCGCGACGGGCGGCTCCGCGGGGAGCGCCGGAAAAGGCGGGACGGCGGGCAGCTCCGGTAGCGGCGGCGGCACGACGTGCGGCGGACTTCAGGGACTTCAGTGTGCCGCGGACGAGTACTGCGACTTCACACCCGACATGCAGTGCGGTGCCGCCGACCAGCTGGGCACCTGCAAGCCCAAGCCAGGCGGCTGTACCGACCAGTTCCAGCCGGTGTGCGGTTGCGACGGCATGAAGTACGGGAACGCGTGCGACGCCAACATGATGGGCGTCTCCGTCGCAGCCGACGGCGCGTGCGTGCCCGTGACGGGCAACACCTGCGGCGGGGACACGGGCGTCACGTGCGACGCGGGAGCCTTCTGCAAGTACGCGCAGGCCAACTGCGGGCTGCGCGGCGACACCGGTACCTGCACCGCGATCCCAGACGCGTGCGACGCGGTCGCGCAGCCCGTCTGCGCTTGCGACGGCAACACCTACCAAAGCGAGTGCCTGGCCAACATGGCCGGTCAATCCGTCGTCGCAGCAGGCAACTGCGACCTGGGCAGCGGCTACGCCTGCGGTGGGCTCACGGGCGAGCAATGCCCGAGCGGCGAGTTTTGTTACTACAAGCCCGAAATGCAGTGTGGGGCCGGCGACCAGACGGGTCTTTGCCGGCTCGTTGGCGGCATCTTGTGCTCCGACGTCGTGATGCAAGTCTGCGGCTGCGACGGGAAGACCTATCAGAACGACTGCTACGCGCTGGTGGCGAAGACGTCGGTCACATCGCAGGGCGCCTGCCCGACACAGTGACCGTCGCGCGTCGAGCATGCCCGGTTTGACCCGCAGGCCGAGGAGCGCGCGCCTGCGGGTCCCCTTGCGCATTGCGTCGAAAGCCGGCTTCACGCGCGCCCACGCGGGTGCGAGGAGAACCTACCCCATTCCGCGGCCCTGTGTGGCATGCTGGCGCGTCATCCCATGATTTCTCGTCGCGCCAAGATCGTCTGTACCATCGGCCCCGCTGTCGAATCCCGTGAGCAAATTCGGGAGCTCATCGCCGCGGGCATGGACGTCGCCCGCCTCAACTTCTCGCATGGTGAGCACTCCGAGCACGGCCGCCGCGCCGAGATGATTCGGGTCGAGAGCGCCGCGATGGGCAAGCCCGTCGCCATCCTTCAGGATCTCTGCGGTCCTAAGATCCGTACCGGTAAGATCGGCCCCGCCGCCCTCGCCGCGGGCGACACCGTGGACCTCATCTCGGGTGACGCGGGCGACGAGCACACGATCGCGATCTCTTACGAGGGGCTCGAGCACGACGTGCGCCCCGAGGATCGCATTTTGCTTTCGGACGGCCAGGTCGAGCTCCGCGTGCTCGGGATCAAGGGCAACCGCGTCGAAGCCCGCGTCGAGCACGGCGGTCCGATGCGCGCGAAGATGGGCGTGAATCTCCCCTCGGGCAGCCTGCGCCTCGGTGCGTTGACGGAGAAGGACAAGCACGACCTCGACTTCGGTCTTTCCATCGGTGTGGATTTCGTCGCGCTCTCCTTCGTGCGCCGCGCCGAAGAGGTGCAGGAGTTGCGCGAGCTCTGCGAGCGGAAGGGCAAGCCCACGCCCATCGTCGCGAAAATCGAGACGCCGAACGCCGTCGAGCGCCTCGACTCGATCGTGCGCGCCGCGGACGCTGCCATGGTGGCGCGTGGCGATCTCGGCGTGGAGCTTCCGCCCGAAACGGTGCCCGTGATCCAAAAGCAGATCATCGGCACGTGCCGCATTCACCGGAAGCCCGTGATCGTCGCGACCGAGATGCTGCAGTCGATGGTGGATTCGCCGCGGCCCACGCGCGCCGAAGCGAGCGACGTGGCGCACGCGGTCTTCGGTGGAACCGATGCCGTAATGCTCTCGGCCGAAACCGCGACCGGCAAGTTCCCGATCCACGCCTGCCGCATGATGGACCGCATCATTCGCCAGGCGGAGGCAAGCCGCTTCCTGAACCTCTCGGCCTCCGAGCCCGACCACACCACGCCCGATGCCATCGCCCACGCCGCGGTGTCCATCGCGCGCGAGGTGGGGGCCAAGCTCGTGGTGGCGCTGACCGAGAGCGGCGTCACGGCGCGGCTGGTCTCGAAGGCGCGCCCCACGGTGCCTATCTTCGCTTTCTCTACAGAGGAACACGTCTTGCGACGCCTCGCCCTCTATTGGGGTGTGACGCCGCGTTCGCTCGTCGCAAAAGCGACGCTCGAAGACCAGATCCGCGACTTGAGCCAGGTCCTGATGGAGAGTAATCTGGTCCGGTCGGGAGAGAGATACGTGATGGTGTACGGTGCGCGCGTCGGCGTGCGCGGCGCGACGAACGCCGTGCGAGTCGAGCAGCTCGCCTGAGAGGCTCCGGGTGATCGCGACGGCGGAATCCAAACCCGACCTCGCGAAGTTCGAGATTCGCGAGGAGATCGGCCACGGTGGCATGGCCACCGTCTACCTCGCGCGCGACAAGCGGCTCGGGCGCGACGTAGCGCTCAAGATCATCCACCGGCACCTGCGTGAGAACACCGAGGTCGCGGCGCGCTTCGCGAGTGAAGCGCGCGCCGTGGCGAAGCTCAAGCACCCGAACATCGTCGAGGTCTACGACGTCTCCGACGAGACGGAGTCCGAGCGCTACTTGGTGGTTGAGTTGGTGCGCGGCACCACGCTCCGCGCGTTACTGACCGAGCACGAGCGTCTCCCGCCGGAGATCGCCGCGATCGTCGCCTTGGAGGTGGCGGGCGCGGTCGACCACGCGCACCAGTTCGGCGTGATTCACCGCGACGTGAAGCCGGAGAACGTGCTGATCGCGATGCCGCAGGCGAACGCGCCCGATCTCCGCGCGAGCAACCCCGACGAGACGCTGGTTAAAATCACCGATTTCGGCATCGCGAAGCTGCTCGACGCGCAGGGCGTCACCTCGACGGGCCAAGTGCTCGGCTCGCCTGCGCACATGGCGCCCGAACAGATCGAGGGCGGGGACGTGAACGCGCGCTCCGACGTCTTCGGGCTCGGCGTCATGCTCTACGAGTCGATGGTGGGGCGGCTGCCGTTCGACGGTAAGAACCCGGCGCAAGTCTTGCGCCGCGTGCTCGACGGCGCGTTCACTCCCGCGGAAAAGGCGCGTCCCGCGGTCGGTCGCAACTTCGGCGCCGTCGTCGGCAAGGCGCTCGAACACGAGCCGAACGGGCGCTACGCCTCGGCCGATGAATTTGCGCGCGCGCTGCGCGCGGAGCTCACGCGGCTCGGCTTCGTCGATCTGCGCGGCGAGCTGCGCGCGTTTCTGGTCGATCCCAAGGCGTACCGCGCCGCCTACGAGCCGCGGCTCGTCGAGCGTCTGGTGTCGCTCGCTTCCGCCGCGCGCGTGAAGAAGGACATTCCGGCTTCGGCGGCGGATCTGAACCGCGCCCTCGCGTTGCGTCCGGACGACGCGTCACTGCTCGCCGAAGTGGCGAGCCTCGGGCGCGCTGAGCGCCTGCGGCGGAACGTGCGGCTGGCGTCGGCGGCGCTCGGCGGCAGCATGCTGCTCGGCGGCCTCGCCTTCGGCGTTTCACGGCTCGCACCGAAGGTCCACTCCCACCCTCCCCAAGACAACCCCGCACCCGCCGTCGCGAAGACGGCGCCCGCGCACAGCGCCGCGACCGCCAGCTCCGTCGCGGGAGTCGCCGATCCGGACGACAAGCCGCGCCCGCTGCCGCGTAAGCCTTCGATGCACCCGGGCCCGCCCGTGCCCACGCGCAGCGCGTCCGCCGCCCCCGACCCGCCCGCGTTGGCGCGGGTGCGCATCGCCGTGGACGGCCCCGCCAACGCCACCGTACGTATGGACGGGAGCGACTTGTCCGATTGGTTCGGCACGCAGCAAATCCCCGTCGGCACGCACGTCTTCGAATTCGTCCCCCCGAACACGGAGTGCTGTGAAGCTGGCGACCGGATTACCGTCCAGATCCACGCGCCGGCCGGTCCGGACGACTTACAGAAGGTGCGTGGCCGAATCGCGTTCAAGGACGCCGTGGTCGAGTTTCACGGGTCCCCCGGCTCGCGGGCTAGTTGCGCCGAGCTCGGTGAATTCGACGTCCCGAGCCACCATTCCTTCGGCATGACCACCGCCGTTCGCCGGGGCAGCTGCACCATGATCCCCCCCGAAGGCAGCGGGTTGCCCGTAAAAGCATTTGACGTCACCCTGAGCCCCGGTCGAGTCTCGAGCGTCCCCCCCGGCCCCTGACAGCTCCGCCGGGGCTCCCGCATGCAGTCACTCCTTCGGTCGGTCATGGTGGCGACCTTCGCCGGGACGTTCTGCTTCGTCCCCGGGGCCGCCGCGGACGAGGGCGCCGCGCCCGCCGGTTCCACGCCGCTCGCGAATGCCGCGGCGCCTGCGGAGCACACGCCGGTCGAGCAAGAGCGGCTGAGTGACGAAGCCGAGCTCGCGCGCATCGTCGGCCTCGTCGACGCCGCCAAGTACGAAGAATGCGCGGCACGGCTCGGGCACCTGCTCGATCCGAAGAGCCCGCATCCGCTCGTCCAACCCCAAATCATCGAGACGGCGCGCATCTACGACGCGACCTGTCTCATGGGGCTCGGCAAGGACGAGCAGGCTGACGAGCCGCTCCGCGCCGCGATTCGCAAAAATCCGCAGATGCGGCCGCCGGACAATCTGATCTTTCCCGCGCGCGTCGTGGACCGCTTCCTCAAGGTACGCGAGCAGCTCTTCGGCGAGCTCCGCGCGACCGAGCAGATAGCGATCGAGCGCGCACGGCAAGAAGCGGCCGCCAAGCAGAAGCGCGACAACGAGCAGTGGGAATACTTCATCACGCTCGAGCGCATCGCCCGTCAGGAAGTGGTGATCAAGAAGAACAGCCGCCTCATCGCTCTCGTCCCCTTCGGCGTCGGCCAGTTCCAAAACGGCAACAAGGCGCTCGGCTGGACGCTGCTCGGTGCAGAGACGGCGCTCGCGGGGACGGCGCTCACGTCGCTCGGCGTGTTCAGCCATCTGAACATGCAAGCTGCGAGCTTCGAAGCGCGCGGTCAACAGCCGTCGAAGCGCGTGAACGGCAGACTCAGTAATTGGCACTTCACGCTCACGCTGAGCACGTACGCGCTCCTCGCCGTGAGCGCGCTCGGCGTCGTCGAAGCCGAAGCGTCGTTCGTGCCGGAAGTGCGGCGCGTCCGCGAGCGGCCCCTCCCGAAGTTTCGCAGCGAGCGCGGCGGAGTGAGCCTGCTCCCCGACGTCTCCGTCGGGCCGCACGACGTGACGCTCGGCGTGCGCGGCGCCTTCTGATCAGATCCCGCCGGTAGCGCCGCTACTGGTGGAGCCGCCCGTGAGCGTATTGCCGACGGTGCCGCCGCTGCCGCCGCCCGAGACGGTGCCGCCGAAGCCGGTGTTGCCGCCGAACCCGAGTGTGCCGCCCGCGGTGAGCGCATCCGTGCCGCCCGTGCCGCCGAACGCGCCGCCCACGGTACCTCCGGTGCCGCCCGTCGTCGTGCTCCCGCCCGTTCCGTTGGCTCCGCCCGTGCTCCCGCTCGGCGGGGCTTGTTGTCCGCTCCCGACCTGCTGTTCCGTCGGGATCGGAGACGGCGACGAGCCGCCGCTCGCCGGATACACGCAGTCCTTGCAAGGCGCGCTGTCGTCGTCACCGGACGAGCAGCCCGTGCCGAGCGCACACGCGAACGAGACCGCGGCGAGGACGAGCAGCGGTCGTGAGTCCATGCGGGTCATACGCGGGTTCTGTCGCAACTTCGGTGCCATTCTCCGGCGGTCCGAGGCGCTCATCATGCGACTGAACCGACACGGATTGCCAAAAATGCCGCGCTCGAACGCCGCCGAGGGGCTGAAAATAACTTTCGACCGGCCTCCATCTTGCCCCGGGTAGGATGCGCGCCGAGACGAGGGTTCAATGAGTTTGCACGAGCTCGCCGAAAAAATTGAGCACGCACACCACAGCTCACAGCATCCCGGTAACGGTCACGGGGGCGGCGGCCCGAGCAAGCAGATCGGCATCACGATGGCGCTGCTCGGCGTGCTGCTCGCGTTCTCGGCGGCCATGGTCGGCTCGCAACGCACCGAGCTCATCAAATCGATGGTGCTCCAATCGAGCAAGTGGGGCCTTTATCAAGCCGAGACGATGAAGTTTCGCGTGCTCGAAGCGGATTTCGAGCTCCTGAAGAGCATCTCGCCGAAAAAAGCAGAAGTCGCGAAGATCGAAGAAACGCTGCGGAGCAAGCGCCGTTCCTCGGGCGCGAAGGACGACGAGGACACCGCCGAGCTCAAGGATCTCATCGCGTCCGCGACCGAGGACATGGCCGATCTCCTCACGCCGGATCCGAGTGAGCTCACGCGCTTCCGCAAGATGTCGCGGGAGTTCGAGCGGGACATGCACGAAGCGAAAGAGGATGCGGACGCCTACGACCTCAGCATCGAGGCGCACCAGGAGGCGGCGGAGCGCTACGAGTGGGCGCAGCTCGCCGCCGAAATCGGCATCGTCATCGCGTCGATCGCGCTCCTGCTCGGCAGTCGCAAGGTGTGGGCGGTGGCCATCGTGCTCGCAGCGGTCTGCACGGGAGCGCTCACCGTCACGTACGTTCGCACCGCGCACGCGCTCTCTATCGCCGACAAAAAGATCGAGGATGCGAGCAAGAACGTGCAGCAACTCGAGCACGACGACGACGAGGACGAGAGTGCTCCGGCTCCCGCCACGTCCGCGAGTGGCGCGCCGGCTCCGGCCGCATCGACGCACGCCGAGTGAGCGCCGGGGGAACAAACGTGCGCTTGCTTTTGGTGTGGGCCGGCGCGGGGTCGATCCTCGCCTGGAGCGGACGCGCGTCCGCCGCCGACCCCGCAGCGCCTCCGGACGAGGTCAAGCTCACGCGTGTCTGGGTCGTGCGCGCGGGCTTCGGCTTCGGTTTCCCCGTGCAGAGCGAACAGGAGCGCCTCGTCGCGGCCGAGAGCTTCGGCGGTCCGCGCTTCCATCTGACGGGCGAGTTCGCGCGTATGTTTTCGGAGCGCTTCGGACTCGGCGTGCGCGGCATCTACGGATGGCGTTCGGCGGGGGCGGAGGTGGGGGAGTCCGACGCGAAGGCGATCACGAAGGCTCCGACTTACGAGGAGCAGTTCGGCGCCGTCGCCGCGGAGCTGCCGATCGTTTTCGACCTCGGGGCGAGCCACGTGGCGACGCTGTCGTTCGTTCCGTTCGTCGGGCCAGGCTGGGGAGGCGTCAGCCTTTACGGGAGCGGCCGCTGGAACGCTGGGCCGCTCTTCGGCGGGGAGGTTCAGCTGTTCGTGCCGCGCGGCCACGTCGGGCTCACGTTGGGCGCTTATTTCCTGCCGTTGCCGCCGCCGGGACAACTCGGAGCGCACGACGACCTCGGCTCGTATTTCATCTCGCTGATTCTGGGGGCCGATGTCGGCTGAGTGCAGACGCCCCGCGCGCTGGTTCAAACGCTGGGCGCTCCTCACGTTCTTGGTGGCGACCGCCTGCATCGGTAACCTCGACGATGACTCGGTGGGCATCACGTCACCGCGCTATATGGACGAGCTCTGCGCGACCCAGGCGTACAAGCTCCAAGGCAACGCCGTTCGGACGAGCGGTATCACGAGCGACTCGTGCGGCTTCGTGCTCGGGCCGGGCACCGGCAGCGTGTCGTTCGACCTGAATACCCCAGCGGACTTCGCGAGCTACGAGGTGTCCGCCTTGATCACCCGGCACGGGCACACGGCGTGGGAGACTCTTGGAGGAGCCAATCCGCCCGGCTCGGACTACTCCGGTGGCACGGCCAGCACCGGCACCTACACCGTGAGCACCGACGCCGAGCGCATCGAGGTGGTCGACGTCAGGGTGCGCGGCGTCTTTTCACCTGCCAATTGCGACTGACGCAGCGCCGTCGTGCGGCGCTCGCTCACGCTTCTTCCACGACGACGTGCTCGCGCTCGGCGGCGCGCTCCGCCGCGGCGAGGCTCGTCGGGCCTTGCCCGCTCGCCCGCTCCCGTTTCACGCCGAGGAGCTTCGAAACGAGCCAGGGCGGCGTGAAGCCGAGCTCGGGGTGATCTTCGAATAGCCCCGCGAGCTCGCGGGCGTACGCATGTGCGAGCTCGCGCGTGCCGATGCCGTCGAACGCGCGCGCCTTGGGTCGGCTCGCGAGCGGCAAGAGCACGAGCCCCACGAAGGCGAGCCGATAAATCAAGCGCGCACGGCCGAGCGCGTTCGGACGTCGCTCGAGCACCGCGCGCAAGAAGTGCACGTTGAGCGGCACGTGGAAGGACTCGTCGCGTGTCAGGATCGTCAGCATGCGCCGCACGGCTGGTTCACGCACGTTGCGCAGCGCGAGGCGATACGTGGTCGCGCCGATCGTCTCGAACATCAGGTTCGTGAGCACGATGGTTTCCATGCGCTCGGCGCGGGCGTACGCGCGATAGAGCACGCGCGTCACGCGGCCCATCGGCGTCACGCTCCCGCCGATGCGGCCGAGGAACGCCTCGAGCAGCTCGCGATGCCAGCCTTCCTCGTTGCCGTAAAGGCGCAGCACCTCGCCGAGCGCCGGATCCCAGCCGGCGACCTCGTGCGCGAGCTCGTGCGCCTGGCGCAGCCCGGATTCTTCCGCGCGAAATGCGGCGTTGAAGAACGCTACGGCCGCGCGGCGCTCAGTTTCGTTCGCGAAATGCGGCCGGTCGAGCTCGGCGGCGGTGGGCTCGTCCGCCATCTTGAGCGCGCGGCGGCGGAGGACGGCAAGCCACCACGCGGTGTCGCGGGCGTTCGGCGACCGGAGCTCGGCGCTCACCCTTCGTGCTCGCTTTCGGGCTCGGCGCTCGACTCGAGCGGTGGCGCGAGCGGCGTCAGATGGATGCCGCGCACGGCGTCCTCGAAGATGGCTTCGGGGCGCTCGACCCGGCCGCGGACGAACCCGCAGCTCTTGCAAATCGTGAGCTCGGTCAGCCCGAGGTCCTGCAGGCCGTCGAGGGCCGGCGCGCCGACGCGGGCGGCATCGAGCGAACGGCACTCGGGACAACGGGCGTCGGGCGCGGCCGCGTGCCCGAGGTAATCGATGGACGCGGTGAGCAGGTCGTCGCTCGCGCGCACGAGCTTGTCGAGCATCGAGCGGCGCAGCATCGGACCGAGCGCCGTCACGAGCAGCGCGGCCGCGATCATCGCGTAGAACGGCGTGCCGACGCCGAGCGACGCCCGAATGGCGTACGCGCCGGCGCCGATCAGCACGGCGGCGACGACGAGATCGCGCGCGCGGCCACGCTGGGCCGCCGCGTTCGCTCGCCGCCGGGCCGAGGCGAGCACCGTTCGCAGCGCCGCGGGGCTCGGCCGTGGCTCGCGCCCGAGCGCGTCGACCAACGCGAGGCCGATCCGCGCGAAAGCAGCCCCTTCGGCGTTGCCGCACAGCGCGCGCGCCTCGGCCAGGTTTCCCTTCCGCAGCGCCGCCTGCACGTTCGCCGAAAGCTGGGGGATTTCACCGAGCCCGCGCCGGAGCTGCAGCATGCCGAAGAACGCCGCGACGACGCCGATCAGGGCGACCACGTCGAAGGTCGGGAACTCGTCGGGCATCTCCGCGAATTCATAACGCGCGGCCCTGCCTCACGGAAGCCGCGAGACCAGGAAATCGGGGACCGGCCGGCGCGCCGAGTGGCGCAAAACGGCACGCGACTGAAAGCTCGGGGCGCCCGCCGCGTTCCCAGCGTGCAGAGCCTTTTCGGGTCTCGTTCGTAGAAGGAGCGCCATGGTGACCTTGGGCGAATATCGGATTGTTCGGCAGGTGGGCGAAGGTGGGATGGGCAAGGTCTTCGAGGCCGAAGAGCGGCTTTCGGGGCGCCGCGTCGCGCTCAAAGTGCTGCGTCCGGAGCTCGCGCGGTCCGAGCCGGGCCGGCGCCTGTTCGAGAACGAAATGGCGATTTTGGCCGGGCTCGACCACCCGAACGTGGTGCGCTGCCTGTGCTGCACCGAGATCGAAGGGGAGCTCGTGCTGGTGCTCGAGCTGCTCGAGGGCCGCACCTTGCGCGAGCTCTGCGCGACCGAGGGCGCGTTGTCCTGGTCGCGCGCGGTCGGGCTCGTCGAGCAGATGGCACGCGCGCTCTCGGCGGCGCACGAACACGAGCCCGTGATCGTGCACCGCGATCTCAAGCCCGAGAACGTGATGGTGCAAGCGAACGGCGCGTTGAAGGTCATGGACTTCGGCGTCGCCAAGATGCTCGCGGCGCTCGGAACGGCGTCCACGCACAGTGTCGGCACGCTCGCGTACATGAGCCCCGAGCAGATCGACGCTGGGCCGATCGACCCACGCAGCGATCTCTACGCGCTCGGGCTCGTGTTTTACGAGCTCCTCGCGGGCAAGCCCCCGTTCGCATCGAGCTCGCCGCGCGAGCTCTTGAACCTGCAGTGTACGGCTCAGCCGCCCGCGTTTTCCGCGGAGGTTCGACGTGATCTGCCGCGGGGCGTGGAACGGCTCGTGTTCGAGCTACTCGAGAAGTCGCCTGACCGGCGCCCGGCTTCGGCGGCTCTGGTGCTGCGCGCGCTCGAGCCGTTCTCGCCTTCGGCGGGCGACGGCGAGGTGCCCGGGTCGAAGCCAAGCGGAGCTCCCGAGACGCGCCGCGACTCGCAGCCGGCCGCCGTCGCGACGCTCCCTTCGAGCGCCGCTTCCGTCGCTCGCGGCGTGACCCCGACGCGCACCAAGCTCGACACCATCGCGCTCATCGAGCGCGCGACCCAGGCGCCGAGCGTTTCATGGCTCCGCGCGCTCGCCGTGATCGCCGCGTGCTCGCTGCTCTCGGGCCTCGTGACCTACGTCGTTCGTGCTGCCGGTGGCGCCGAAGCGCCCCGCGCGCAAGCGAGCCGGAGCGCGCGGTGACCGTGGAGCGGCGCGAGGTAGCAGGCGTCGTCGGCGCTGTGCTCGCGTCGCTCGCGCTCACTTTCGCCGTCGTGCGCTTGCCGGCGGCGCCGCGCCCGACACGCGCGCTCGGCGCGGCAGCGCTCGCGTTCTCCGACTCCGCCGCGCGCTGCGAAAGCTGTCATCCGCGTGAAAGCGCGGAGTGGCGGCGTTCGGTCATGGCCCACGCGTCGCGTTCGCCGCTCTTTCAGTCGCTCGAGCTCTTGATCGAAGAGCAGGTCGGGCGCTCGAACGACTGTCCGGCGGGTGCCGGCGTGCTGCGCCGGCGCGAACCCGGAACCGATTGTCGCGAGCGAACCAGCGGTGTTCCGATCACGGGCGCGGGCGGCGAAGGCTGGTGCGTGAACTGCCATGCGCCCGGCGTGAACCTCGATGGGCGCGTGCCCAGTTGGGACGCGCGCGGGCAGGGGAGCGACAATCGGCCGCTCGCGGAGCTCCTGGGCGGGCCGGCCGCCGACGGCGTCGGGTGTACGTTTTGCCACCAGATCCACGGCCCCGCGCGCGAGGCCGCCGCGCGCGGTGGCGGCTACGAAGGCAACGCGAGCTGGACGTCCTTCCTGACGGGCAACGCGTTTTCCGCCCGCCCCACGCCGCACGACCAACGCTTCAGCATCGGTAACTCCGGCTACGGGCTGGCGCGCGACGTACTCTTGCCCGGCGCCGACGACGCGGAATCGCTCGTGCCGGGCGGGGCGCACCGCGTGCTCGCAGCCGAGCAACGCGCGTACCTGCGCTCGAGCGAATTTTGCGGCGCCTGTCACGACGTTCGGCTCTTCGGTACGGACGTGCTCGGGAGCGCGCGCGGCGAGCACTTCAAGCGGCTCCGCAACGCCTACAGCGAGTGGCTCGACTACGCGCGCGGGCGTGAGGCGCGTGGCCTCAGCGCTCCGACTTGTCAGAACTGTCACACCTCGAGCTTTCCGGGCATTTGCGCCGCGGGTGACGCTCCTCGAGCCCCGCGCAGCGAAGCCGACACCACCGCGCTCGAGCGCGCATGTCCGCCTGGAACGCACTTCGAGGCGCGCGAGCCGGGTTCGGTGCCGTTCGGGTTTGCCGCCGCGGCGCTCGGCGGGGAGCGCCCGCTGCACTCGCACTATTTCACGGGTGTCGAGCTGCCGCTCACGCCCGAGCTCGAGCCGGGACTCGTTACGGAGCAAACCGTCGACAGCGCGGGGCAGCCACTCGGGGTGCGAGCGCGGCGGGATCTCTTGCTCGCGTCGAGCGTTCGCCTGGCGCTCGGTCGCATCGTGCGCGCGGGGCAGCATTGGGAGATCCCCGTCACGATCGAGAACGTGGGCGCGGGGCATCGCGTGCCGGCAGGGTTCAGCCAGGAGCGTGAGCTCTGGGTCGAGCTCACGGTGCGCGACGAGCGCGGCCGGGAGCTCTACTCCGTCGGGCACGTCGGGCGGCCCGCCGACGATCTCGCGGACAAGCGCTTTTTGCGGGTCACGACGGATCCCGACGCGGTCGACGCGAACGGTCGCCCCGTCGGGCTCTTTGGTGCCGACGTGAGCGACGGACCCGACGTGCCGCGCTGGCAGCCGCCCCCGGAGCTCGGCGGGCAGTCGTTTCGCGGCTCCGGGCTCGTGAATTTCCAAAACGGCTTCTTGCGCTGCGTGAGCTGCCTCGACGGTATCGACGGCGCCGGTCGCTGCGTGTCACTTCCCGAACGCGGCGAACGGACGCGCTCGGCGCGCTTCACCGACGGCGACTACGACCCCGACACGGGGGCGTGCCGCTCGAACTTGAACGGCCGCGCGGCGCTGTTCGAAACGTACTTTCCCCTCGGAGCGCTCGACGCGTCGCGCGGCGTCATCAAGGCGCCGGACGCCATCATCGACACCCGCTCGCTCGCGCCGGCGACACCCGTCACCTACGTCTACGCGCTCGAGCTCGCGAGCTCACGGGTGTCGGTGACGGCGCGACTGCTTTTTCGCGCCTTTCCGCCGTACCTCATCCGCGCCTTCGCGGCGTACGAAGCGAACATGGCGGCCCGCGGGGCGCGCCCCGGCGGACCCCTCGTCACGGAGGCCGCGCTCGAACGGCTCGAGGTCGTCGAGCTCGCCCGAGCCGAAGCGCATGGCGGCTGACGCCTGGCTCGGCTCCCCCTTGCTCCGCGGGCTCGATGCACGCGGTCGCGCCGACGTCCGGGCGGCCGCGACGTTGCACGAGCTCGGCGCCGGCGTCGTCGCGTTTGCACCGGGCGACGCCGCCGACACGCTCTGGTTCGTGGCGCACGGCTCGGTCACGCTCGCGCGAGCGGACGGGGTGGTGCGCGTGGGTCCCGCCGGGCACTTCGGGACGGAAGCACTCGTGCGCGGCGCGGTTCGAGCGGTGCGCGCGCGCGCCGAGGTGCAGAGCTCGCTCTTCGAGCTGCCAGTGAGCGCTCTCCGACGCATCCTCGCGCGCGCCGACGCCGAGAGCGCCTTCGTGCGCGCGGAAGCGGCAGCGCGCAGGCAAGCGTTCGCGCTGCTCGTGGCCGAATCACCGCTCGGCCACGCTCTCGCCGAGAGCGCGCTCTCGGACGTCGTGAGCGCAGTCGGCGAAGAGCAACGCGCGCGTGGGGAGCGCTGTTTTTCGGCGGGCGAGCCAGCGGTTCGCGCGTTTTTCGTCGCGAGCGGCTTGCTCGAGATCCGCGGGCCCGCCGGGACGACGTTCGCCGCGCGCGGTGATTGGGTTGCGCTCGACACCGCGCTTGCCGGAGCCGTGCACACGGAAAGCGCCACCGCGCTGGGTGATGCGGTGCTGCTCGCCCTGCCGGCGACAGCCGTCCGCGCGCTGGCCGCGAACCATCCAGCGGCGTTGGCGCGCCAGCGCGAGAGCCTCGGCGCGCGACGCGCCAAGCAACTCCGTGTTCGAGCGGCCGCCAACCTGACGAGCGCGCGCGGAGCTTTCGCGGAGCTCGAGCGGCTCGAAAGCGCGCGGTCGCTGCTCGCGATCGAGCTCGACGCCTGCGTGCGCTGCGGTCACTGCAGCGTCGCTTGCGCCGATTCGCACGGCACGGCGCGCTTCGAACGCCGCGGCGAGCATGTGGCGCTCGTGCTCGCCGGGCCTGCTCAGAGCCCAGCGCGCCGAGCGCTGCTCTTGCCGCGGGCGTGCCAGCATTGTCGTGATCCCGCCTGTCTCGTCGAGTGTCCGACGGGCGCCATCACGCGCGAGCCGGACGGCGCCGTGCTCGTGCGGGAGGACGCGTGCACGGGTTGCGGAGCGTGCGCCAAAGCGTGCCCCTGGGACGCACTCCGGATGGCGCCGCGGGCGGACGCGAAGAGCGGCCTGGGTCCGCTCGTCGCGAGCAAGTGCGATCTCTGTCATGGCGCGGACGGACCCGAGTGCGTGAACGCCTGTCCGACCGGCGCGCTGATCCGGCTCGAGCCCGCGCGCGACGTCGCCGAGGTGCGCGGCGCGCTCGGTGCGGCCGGCGCGGCGCCCGTGGCGAACAAGGCCGAATCGGCGCTCGTGCGCGTGCTCGCGCTGCTGGCGGCGGTGCCGCCGCTGCTGATCCTGCCGCGACTCGCCGCGCTCGGGGAACGGTATCGCGCCGGGACAGGCGTCGTGGCGGGGTGCTGCTGTCTCGTGCTCCTGCTGCACGCCGTCGTGAAGCGCGTGCGGCCGCTGCGCAACGCCTGCGCACGCCTGGGAGGGCGCGGTCTCACATGGTTCGTCCGCGCGCACGCGTTCGTCGGCGCCGGCGCTGGCGTGGCGAGCGCGGTGCACACGGGCGGCTCGCTGCCGCGCGGCGCGACCGGGGCGCTCGTCCTCCTGTTCTGGCTGCTCGCGCTGAGCGGCGTGTTCGGGGCGGCCGTGTATCGCGTGCTCCCAGCGCGCCTGCGCCGACTCGAGAGCCGGAGCTCGTTGCCCGAGGACCGAGCGACCGAACGCGACGAGCTCGAGCAGCGCCTGTTCGGTGCGCTCTCTTCGCAAAATGCGGCCATGAAAGAGCTCGCGCGTCGCGTGTTCGTTCCCTACGTGAACGCACCGTTCGGCGCGCTCGCGCTGCTCGTTTCCGGCCGAACGCTCGCCGCCGAGCGAGCGGAGCTCGCGGCACGTATCGAGCGCTTGCTCGGCGGTAAGCACAGCGAACGCCTCGCCGGCAGCGCTGCACTCGTCGAAACCTCGGTCGCGCTGCGTGCGCTCGTGGCCCGGCGCTGGCTCGAGCGTGCGCTCGCGCTGTGGCTCCCGCTTCACGCGGTGCTCGCCGCGTTCTTCGCGCTGCTCCTCGTCGTCCACGTCGTCGGGGTGCTCAGATGACGACGGCGAGCGGACGCCGCCGTCGCGCCGAACCGGCTCGTCCGACCTCGGACCTCGCGCGCTCGCGCGGCCTCCTCGCGGCCGCTGCGCTCGGTGTGCTCGTGCTGGCGGCCCTGCTCGCGTGGCGGTCCGGACCACGCGGGCTCGTGACGCCCGGACCGCTTGCGCGCCCTCACGCCGGTATCGCCTGCGCGAGCTGCCATACACAAAGCTCCGCGCGCGCGGATTGCGGTGGCTGCCACGCCGCGCACGCCTCCGTCCGGCCGGCACATCGCGGGCTTGCCGCCGCGGGCGAGCTCACTTGCGGCAATTGCCACGCGATTCATCGTTTCGAAGCGGGCGTCGCGTTCGAGCCGAGCGGCGCGGCCAGTCTCTTCGATACGGGGTTCGAGCAGTCGCTGGCGGCGGCGCCGCGGGGCTCGGCAGCAACTGCGACCTTCGTTCCCTTCGTCGCCGCGGGGGCCTGCTCGCGCTGCCACGACCTCAGCGCTGCTCGGGACCCCGCGTCGCCCTGTGTCGGCGCGGGTCCGTTCTCGCTCTGCTTCGACGAACATCGCCGTCCCGCGACGAGAAGCAGCGCCGCCTCGACCGAACGCGACGCCGCGGTCGAGCACGCCCGCGTGCTCGCGCGCAGCGGAGCCGTAATCGCGGCGTTCGGCGCACCGCGTCGCGTGTTCGAGCAGAGCGTCCCCGTGGCGCTCGCCCTCGGCGGAGCGCTGCTTTGCGGCCTCGTTTTGCGCCGGCGTGCCCCGCTGCGCCCCACAAAAACAGCCGCGCGCAACGTCGAAGCGGGCCTCAGGCGCTTGCCCGTCATCGACGCCGCTCGCTGCCTCGGTTGCCACGCGTGCGTCGATGCGTGTCCCTACGACGCGCTCGGCATTCGCCGTTACGTCGCCGTCCTCGAGCGACCCGACGCGTGCTGCGGCGCGGGACCTTGCGTCGAGGTGTGCCCGAACGGTTCACTCAGCTTGACCCTCGACGGCGCTCGGACCCGAGGGCCGACGCTATCCAGCGAGCTCGAGGTGCCGGGGCGCGGCGGTCTGTTTCTCGCAGGTGACGTGACCGGCGGCTCACTCATCCGGAATGCCGTGCGACAGGGCGTCGGGGTCGCGCGCAGCGTCGGAGCGCGGGTTCGACGCTCGTCGCCCGGCATCGACGCGGGCGAGGCCCAAGGCGGCGCGGTCGACCTGCTCGTCGTCGGAGCGGGCCCCGCGGGTCTTGCGGCCGGACTCACCGCCCGCTCGCTCGGGCTCTCGGTCACGCTCCTCGATCAAGCGGGCGTCGCGGCCAGCATCCGGCGCTTTTCGCGGCAAAAACTCGTGCTCGATGCCGCGTCGACCGACGACGAACGCTTGCCGCTCTGGCTCGGCGACGCCCCGAAAGAAGAGCTCCTCGAGCGCTGGCAACGCGCCGTACGCCTCGCGCGGCTCGACGTGCGCGAGGGCGTACGCGTGACCGCGGTGGAGCCCTCCGGCGCCGCGCAGGCGCCTTTCGCCGTGCGCGCCGAGCTCCCCGACGGCAGCCGTTCGAGTTTTGCGGCGCGGCACGTGCTGATCGCGGCGGGAACGCGCGGAACGCCACGTCCGCTCGACGTGCCGGTGCCGGAAGCCGCGGTGGCCAGCGTGCACTTCGAGCTGAGCGACGCGCGCGCGTTCGCCGGCAAGCGCACTGTCGTCGTCGGTCTCGGGGACGTCGCGATGGAGACGGCCATTGCGCTTGCGGGACAGCCGGACACCGACGTGACGATCATTCATCGCGGTCCGGGGTTCGGGCGTGGCGCTCGCCGCAACATCGAGGCGCTCGCGCGGCTCGCTGCCGTCGGCCGGGTGCGCTTGGTGTTCGGCGCGCGCGTGCGCGCCGTCGGTGTCGCGACCCTCGAAATCGAGGTGGCGGGCGTCGCCCAGGCCCTGCCGTTCCAGGCATTGTTCGTGCATGTGGGAGCGGTTCCAGCACGCGGGCTGCTCGAAAGTTCCGGCGTTGTGCTTCGCGGTGAGTGAGAGTACTCACGGAGCATGGGTCTCGGAGCGGCACGACAGACGGTCCTCGTGGCAGGGGCAGCCGGGTTTCTCGGATCACACCTGGTCGATCGCTTGCTCGCCGAAGGGTACGAGGTCGTCGGCCTCGACAACCTGATGACGGGCGACCTCGTCAACCTCGCGAACGCGGCGCGCGATCCGCACTTCCACTTCCAAGCGGGTGACGTGCGCGATCCATTGCACGTCTACGCGCAGGTCGTCTTCAACTTCGCGTGCCCGGCGTCGCCCGTCCATTACCAGCACGATCCCTACGCCGCCTTCACGACGAGCGTCATCGGCGCGCAACGCTTGATCGAGCTCGCGCGCGGCAGAACCTCGTGCCGCATCATCCACGCGTCGACCTCCGAGGTGTACGGTGATCCGACCGTGCATCCCCAGCCTGAAACCTACTGGGGCAACGTGAACCCGGTCGGAGAGCGCTCCTGCTACGACGAGGGCAAGCGCGGCGCCGAGACGTTGCTCTCGGACGCGGCGCGCATGTGGGGGCTCGACGTGCGGCTCGTGCGCATCTTCAACACGTACGGCCCGCGCATGGCATTCAACGACGGGCGCGTGGTCTCGAACTTCATCGTGCAGGCGCTCGAGGGCCGGCCCGTCACCTTGTTCGGCGAGGGCAACCAGAGCCGCTCGTTCTGCTTCGTCGACGATCTGATCGAGGGCTTCATGCGCGTGTCGCGCCTCGAAAAGCTCGACGGCCCGCTGAACCTCGGCAACCCCGGAGAATTTACGATCGCCGAGCTCGCCAAGCACGTGATCGAGCTCACGCAGTCGAGCTCGACGCTCGAATATCGCCCGCTGCCGGCGGACGATCCGAAGCAGCGTCGCCCCGACATCGCGAAGGCGCAGCGCTTGATCCACTTCCAGCCGAAGATCGAGCTCAAGCAGGGCCTCGAGCGCACGATCGCGAATTTCCGCGAGCGTCTCGCCGAGCGCGCGAGCGCCTGAGTCCGCCGAGCCGCCGCCCGTGAACGGTCCTGTGCGCGACAAGCCGAGCGAACGCCGGACGCTCGGTGCGGTGGAGCTCGTCGCGCTGCCGACGTGGGGTGTCGAGCGGCTTCCGGCGCGGGTCGACACGGGCGCGCGCACGAGCGCCCTCCACGTGGAAGAGCTGACGGAGCTCGGCGACGGCCGCGTGCGCTTCACGCTCCCGCTCGGACCGGAGCGGCGTGTGGTCGAGGCGAGCGTCAGCCGGCGTGGTCGCGTGCGCTCGACGAGCGGCAAGCTCGCGGGGCGCGTCTTCGTGACGGCGCTCGTGCGCGTGGGCTCCGTCGAAGCCCGCATCGAGCTCGGCCTCGTCGACCGCCGCAAGATGCGTTACCGCATGCTGCTCGGTCGCAGCGCCCTCGCCGGCCGCTTCATCGTCGACGTGACCCGCAGCTACCTACACGGCCGTTAGCGGGTTCACCTCCACGCTCGGTACACCACCTGCTGCCAGCCCCATTTCGAAGGCGGATTTAACAGGGAGGAGGGAAGTGGGGAGGGCGGAAGGAAGAGCTTCGGGCGCGGACGATTCTGGGCCGACGATCCGCGTCTGCGTTCGCGCTCCGAACCCAAATATTTCTTCCCGCCCTCCCTCCTCCCTGTTAAAAATCCCAGGCGTAGAGGAGCTAGAAGGCGAGGTCCGCCGCGCTTGCCGCGTTTTGCTTGAGGGCGGTCTTGCTGCGGCGCACGTCGGGGGCGGACGAGGCGGCGGTGGGGGGCGGTTCGGCGAAGGCGGTCGCGGCGGAGTCGAGCGCGGCTTCTTCCTTGTCGAATGCTTCGGCGAGCGCGGCTTTGCGCGGCGCGGGCGCCGCGGCGACGGCAAACGCGCGCCCGCGCTGCACCTCGTCGCGCTTCTTCGCGATGCGCTCGCGCGCGCCCGCGGCGTCGCCCGACTCGAAGAGCCCGTTCGCGTCGTTCAGCGCGGCGACGGTGCCGCTCCGCTCGACGTGCTCGGCGACCTCGGGATCGAGCGGCGCGCGCGACCCGTCGTCCGTGACGAACGCCACGAGCTCACCGCCGCTCTCGGCGGCCTTGGCGAGCACGAGATCGTCGTAGCGAACGCGGGCGTTCGCGATGGCTTGGTCGCGCCCGCCGCCCGGCGTCACGCGCACGCGCGCGAGCACGCTGCGCTCCTCGCCCGCGGCGAACGAGCCGAGCGGGATGGTGACGCGCGAACCGTCGCGTGAAAACCCGCGATCCATCACCTGAACGAGCTCGACGCCCGGTGCGAACTCCAGCTCCACGCTGGCTTCGCGCGCGACCGCGCGCTCGAGTCCGGAGAGCTCGCGATCGAAAATCGCGGGCAATCCTTCGGGGTTCGCGACGAAGTAGTGGCGGCCGTTGGTCGCCTGCGCGATCGCCGTCATCATGCGCTCGTTGTAATCAACGTCGACGCCGATGGTCGTGACCGTCGCGCCCGTCGCTCGCACCGAATCCGCGAGCCGCTGCATGCCCGCGACGTCGAGGATGCCGGTCGTCGCTTGCCCGTCCGAGAGCAGGAGCACGCGCTCGACGGCCTCAGTCTGCTGGCGCAAGAGGCCGAGCGAGGTCTCGAGCCCGCAGGAGATGCACGTCTCCCCGCCCGCGGTGAGCGAGCCGATCGCTGCGATCACGCGCTCGCGCGTGTCGGGCCCGAGCTCGGTGGGTGCGACCAGCACGTGCGCGGTGTTGGCGTAATCGACCACGCTCACGCTGTCGCCGTCGGCGAGCCGCCGCACGGCGCCTTGGGCCGCGGCGATCGCGTTCGTCAGCCGCTTGCCGCGCATCGAGCCCGAACGATCGACGGCGATCGCGAGGTGACGCGGCGTCGGCCGGCCGGCGACGTTCGCGTCGGCGCGCACGTTGACGAGCACGAACGTCTCGGTGCTGCTCCCGCTCGGCAAGCGCGGGTGACCGAGCCGCGCGGAGACGTGCAGGGTACCGTCACCGAGAAAGCTCGCCTGGCTGGTACCGGCGTGCTCCGGAGGGTTCTCGGCGTGCCACTCGCTCGCCGTCCTTTCCCGGTCGAGGTTTCCCTGCGGGCCGGTGAGCGACCAAACGCTATAACTCGTGAGCGACATCCCGAGGGCGGCGAGCGCCCCGACCGTGCGAACTTTCATCTTGTCCTCCAAACGCGCGGCCGCTTCCGTGCTTACACTCGAGCAGCGCCGCCGCACCTCGGGTACGCGGGACGCCCCGAAAAGATCTCTCGATTGGCCAAACCCGGCGATCATCCCGACTTTTTCCGGCTGCCGCCGCCGCCCGGCCGTTCGCGCGAGAGCAGCATTCGGCTCGACGCACGAGGTCGGTTTTTTCACGACAACGAGCCCGTCACACACCCGGGGATGGCGCGGGCGTTCGCCACGTGGATCGGTCGCCACCCCGACGACGGGCGCTTCATCCTGAACAACGGCTGGGACTGGTCCTACTTCACGGTCGAGGACGTTCCTTACTTCGTGGAGGCAGTGCACGAAGCGGAGAACGGGCCCGTGTTGGTTCTCTCCGACGGAACCGAGGAGCCTCTGGACGCGGGCTTGCTCCGCGCGGGCGCCACGGGCGCGCTCTACCTCAGGGTGAAGCGGGGCGAGTTCGAGGCACGTTTCCGCCGCACCGCGCAGCTCGGCCTCGGACCGTGGCTCGACGAGGACCCCGACGGCACGCCGGTGCTCGCGATTCTAGGAGCACGGTATCGGCTCGAAGCGTTCCGCTAGCCGCGCGCGGCCGAAAACGGCGCCGGCGCCCGCGCTCGCCGCGCCGCGCCTGGTCTTCGGTGTAGTAGGAAGCGCAACAGTAATGTAAAACCGGCGACTCGATGCGTGTGCTGGTTGCCGATCGCTTGACCGAAGATGCCCTCGACGAGATGCGTGCTCTCGGTGTCGAGGTGGAATACGAGCCGAAACTGCCGGCAGCGGAGCTGCCCACGCGACTCGCGGGCATCAACGTGCTCGTCGTGCGCGGCAAGCAGGTGAACGCCGCGGCGCTCGCCGCGGGCAAAGCGCTCAACCTCGTGATTCGCGCGGGGGCGGGGACGCGCAACGTCGACGTCCCCTTCGCGAGCGAACGCGGCATCTACGTCGCGACGACGCCGGGCAAGAACGCGCGCGCCGTCGCCGAGCTCGCGTTCACGCTCATCGGCTGCCTCGACCGGCGCGTGCCCGACGCGATGAACGGCCTGCGTGCCGGGCGTTGGGAAAAGGACGAGTACGCGCGCGCGATCGGGCTCGAGGGGCGCACGCTCGGCATCCTCGGCTTCGGTCACGCGGGGCGCTTGATGGCCGAGCTCGCGCGGGCCTACGGCATGCGCGTCATCGTCCACAGCCGCTCGCTCACGACCGCGAAAGCCGCCGAGCTCCTCGTGAAGCGCGTGCCTTCGGCGGTCGACCTCGCGCGCGAGTGCGAGATCCTCACCGTGCACCTCGAGCTCAGCGAGCGCACGCGCGGCAGCGTCAATCGCGCCGTGCTCTCGGCCTTGCCCGACGGCGCGACCTTCATCAACACCGCGCGCCCCGAGCTCGTCGATTACGACGCGCTGCTCGAGCTGGTCCCGAAGAAGTCGCTTCGCGTCGGGCTCGACGTGCTGCCGGGCGAGCCCACGGAACGCACCGCGCGCTACGATCATCCGATCCTGCACGCGGGTCTCGTCTACGCGACGCCGCACATCGGCGCGTCGACGGATCGCGCGCAGACCGCGATCGCGAGCGAGACGGTGCGCATCCTCCGCAGCTTCGTCACGAAGGGCGAAGTGCCGAACGTCGTGAACATCGCGCAGAACACCTGGTCGCGCTATCAGCTCGTCGTGCGTCACGTCGATCAGGTGGGCGCGCTCGCGAACGTGCTCGCCGTGCTCAAGCGCCACGGCATCCACATCAGCGAGCTCGACAACACCGTGTTCGAAGGCGGGCACGCGGCGTGCGCCAAGATCCGGCTCGAGTCGCGCCCCTCCGACGCCTGCCTCTCCGAAATCATGGCGTTCAGCGACGAGATTTTGCACGTCGATCTGGTGACCTTGCCGAACGTCGCCTGAGGGGCGACGCGCGCCGAGCTTCCGGCTTCCGGCTGGGAAAACCCAATCATTGCAAGGACTTAGGTATCCTTTGCACAGGGGGCCGCTCGCGAGTAGACTCCCGCCGCCATCTCCAGGGTGAGTCCCGCATGGACCCGTCCAATCGGGTCCTTTTTTTTTGGTTCGCGCCCTTGGCAGAAACGCTAGACCACGCTCCCGCTCCGCCTCCCCATTTCGCCACGATGAAGATTGCCCACGAGAAACTCGCCGGACTCGATCGCGACCGCGTCGTGAACGCGATCGCGCCCGTGCTCGGTGCGCACGGCGTGGACTGCGTCGAGCTCGTGTGGCGTTCCGATCGCGGCGAGCGCGTGCTCGAGGTGACGCTCGAGCTGCCCGGCAGCACCGAGCCCGGCGCCGGCGTGACGCTCGAGCTGTGCAGCGACGTGTCGCGCGATCTCTCGACGGCGCTCGACGTCGCCGAGTGCATTTCGCAGCGCTACCGGCTCGAGGTGGGGTCGCCGGGGCTCGAGCGCGCGCTCTACGGCGCCGATGATTTTCGCCGCTTCGAAGGCCACTCCGCGCGCCTCAAGTTGAAGGCGCCGGTCGGCGGGCAATACGTGCTCGTAGGTACCCTCTCGGGAGTGGATGCAGCGGGTCACCTCACGCTCACGGTGCGTGAGGCGCCGGTCGTGCTCGAGGTTTCGAGCATCGACGCGGCACGGCTCGTGTTCGAGTGGCGGCGAGGTGAGCCGCGCGGCGGGCGCATGCCCGGTCGCAGCGCAAAATCCGCGCGGGACAGGCGCCCGCGCGTTCGTAATGGAGCAGGTGAGTGATGGCAGCGCAAGCGTTGGGCTTCGGCGACGGACTCGGGTCGATCGTCGATCAGGTTGCTCAAGAGAAAGGCATCGATCGGCAAGTTCTGATCGAGACGATGGAGGCGGCGATTCTCAAAGCCGCGCAGGCCGCGTTCGGACCGACACGCGAGCTCGAGGCGCGCTTCAACAGCGACTCGGGCAACATCGATCTCTTCCAGTACATGACCGTGGTCGAGGCGGTGACGCAGCCCGAACGCGAGATCGCGGTCGACGTGGCGCGCAAGCACGGTCTCGAAGCCGAGGTCGGTGAGGAGCTCGGCTTCCAGGTCTTCTGGCATCCTCGCGATGCCGACCGCGCCAAGCAGCAGGACAAAGAGTTCGGCAGCGTGCTCGACATGAAGCAGGCGCGCAGCACCTTCGGGCGCATCGCGGCGCAGGCGGCCAAGCAGGTCCTGCTCCAGCGCGTGCGCGACGCCGAGCGGGACATCATCTACAACGAGTACAAGGACCGCCAGGGTCAGCTCATCCGCGGCATCGTCCGGCGCTTCGAGAAGGGTCACAACCTGATCGTCGACCTCGGCAAGACCGAGGGCGTGCTCCCGGCGCGCGAGCAGACCCCGCGTGAAACTTTTCGCCCCGGCGATCGAATCGTCGCGTTCGTGAAGAATATCGACCGCGACGCGCGCGGCCCGATGATCATCCTTTCGCGCCAGTCGCCGCACCTCGTCGAGAAGCTCTTCGAGGCGGAAGTACCGGAAATTTACGAGGGTATCGTCAAGATCGTCGGCGTCGCCCGCGAGCCCGGCTCGCGCAGCAAGATTGCCGTGACGAGCCGCGACTCGGACGTCGATCCGGTGGGTGCGTGCGTGGGCATCAAGGGATCACGGGTGCAGGCCGTGGTGCAAGAGCTGCGCGGCGAGAAGATCGACATCGTGCCGTGGGACAAGGACCCGGCGCGTTACATCATCAACGCCATTCAGCCGGCGGAGGTGAACAAGGTCATCGTCGACGAGGCGGACCACCGCATGGAGCTCGTCGTGCCGGAGGAGAAGCTCTCGCTCGCCATCGGCCGCAAGGGCCAGAACGTGCGGCTCGCTTCCCAGCTCACCGGCTGGAAGCTCGACATCATCAGCGAAGCCAAATTCCTCCAGATGGAGGAAGAGGCGCTCGTCCAGCTCCGCGAAATCGAGGGCATCGGCGAGGACCTCGCGAAGAGCATGTACCGGCTCGGCTTCCGGGCCCTCGAAGAGGTGGCGGAAGCGGCCGTCGAGGAACTCGTCACCATCGACGGGATCGAGTCGCCCGAGCGGGCCCAAGAGCTCAAATCGGCAGCTTCGGCGGCGATGGAGCGGGTGCGGCAGGAGCGCATCGAGCGCGCGACGTCGCGCGTCGAGCCGCTCGGCGAGGAAGAGAAACTGCGCTTCTTGCAGGGCATCGGCCAGCGGACGGTGCAGCTGCTCGAAGAAGCCGGGTACAAGCGCGTGGACGACCTCGCGCGCGAGGATCCGGACCGGCTCGCAATTCGCACCGGTCTCGGCATCAAGAAGGCGCGCCAGATTCACGAAAGCGCGCGACACTTCCTCGCCGACGAATGGAAGGTCATCGAGGAGGCGCGCTCGCGCCACGCGGCCGTCGGGCCTGCGGCGCAGCCGAGCGAGTGATGGAGCGGACCTGCGTCGGCTGTCATGCCGCCACGGCACCGAGCGAGCTCGTGCGCGTGGTGCTGGGCCCGGACGGGAACCTCGTCGCGGACGCGCGCGGAGGTACGTTCGGGCGCGGCGCGTGGGTCCATCCGACGCTGGACTGCGTGAAGAAGGCGGTGCCGCGCGGTGTGTCGCACGCGCTCAAGGCGCAAGTGAAGACGACGGCCGACGAGCTCTTGACGGAGCTCGCCGCGGCCGGCGCCCGGCGCGGACTGGCGCTCATCGCCTCCGCGCGAGGTGCGAAGAAGGTCGCGGCCGGTGCCACGGCCGTGAAAGAGGCGCTCGTCCGCGGCGGGGTCGAGCTCGTCGTGGTTGCAACGGACGCGCGCGCGGCGGCCGATCTGCCGGCGGTTGCCGCCGCCGTGCAGAGTGATCATGGTTTGGTGTTCGGCACCAAGGCCGAGCTCGGGACGGCACTCGGCCGGCCCGATACCGGCGTCATCGCTATCTTGGACCAGGGAATCAGCGCGTCGCTCAGACGAGCGGCCGCGCTTTCGGAATTGCCTTCGACGCGCAAAACGCGCGATTCGAAGGCTGCGTTCGTGACGGAGAGTGGATGACCGCAAAGCTCAGAGTTTATGAAGTGGCGCGCGACCTTGGCATGGACCAAAAGGCGCTCGTCTCCTTGCTGCAGTCGTCGGGCGTGCCCGACGTGCGCAACCACATGAGCTCCATCGGAGCGGACGTCGTGGAGCGCATCCGCCGGCAGCTCGAGAAGCAGAAGGCGCCGGCACCCGTCGAGGAGCGCATCCATTCCGCCGTCGTGAAGCGGCGTGCTCGCCCCGCGCCGCCGACTACCGGCGCGCCTGCCGCGTCGAGCGCACCGGTCGCCTCGCCGGCCCCCGTCTCGCAACCTCGGTCTGCCGCGCCGTCACCGGCGTCGTCGCCCGTCGCCGCCGTCGCGCCGTCCGCACCCGCCGTGGTGAAGCGCGCGAAGGCGCCCGCGTCGTCGCCCGTGGCGGCGACGGAGCCGTCCGCGCCGGTCGTCGCACCGTCGCCCGCTCCCGTGGTCGCGCCCCCGCGCGAGCGGACTCCGCCGCCCGCCGCGGCGGCTGCTCCCGCCCCGGCTCCCGCGGTGGTCGAGCCGCCCGCCCCGCCGCCCGTCGCCACTGCGCCGGCGCCGGTCACGCCTCCGCCGCCCGCGCCCGCCGCCGCACCGGCAGCCGTCGCTCCCGCGCCGGTGGCTGCCGCACCGGCAGCGCCCGTCGCGCCAACTCCGGCACCCGTCGCTGCCGCGGCAGCCGTGCCCGCGACACCCGAGCCGGCAGCGGCGGCAGCGCCCGTCGCCGCCGCGACGCCCGCGCCGGCAGCAGCCGCGCCGGCGACGCCGCCCGCGCCGAAGGTCACCGTTCCGCGCACGGGCATCGACGTTTGGGAAGGTCGTCCCGGCGTGCCGATGCCGCAGGTGCAGCGCGCGCCGATGCCGCGCCGTGTCCAATACGATCCCAAGGCGGGCGCCGCGACCGGCGCGCGCCCGCGCCCCGGCGGCCCCTTCGGCGGCCGCGGCGGCTCGTTCGGGCGCTCCGGCATGCGACGCCCGGGCATGGGCGGCTTCGCGGCGATTCCGCGGCCCAAGGGCCCGATCGCGACGCAGGAACGCGGCGCGCACAAGAAGATCGTGCGCATCGAGGAATCGGTGAGCCTGCAGACGCTCGCCGGCCGCATGCAGATCAAGGCGACGGAAGTCTTGATGAAGCTCATGCGCCTCGGCACGACCGGCGTGAACATCAACAGCACGCTCGACGCGGACACCGCGAAGATCGTCGCGAGCGAGTTCGGCTGGGACGTCGAAAACACCGCCGTGAGCGAAGCCGATCAGCTGACGGCGGCGCGCGGCACCACGGTCGAAGAGGTCGGCACGGCCCCGCGCCCGCCGATCGTGACCGTGATGGGCCACGTCGATCACGGCAAGACGAGCCTGCTCGACAAGATCAGGAAGGCGAACGTCGTCGCAGGCGAGGCCGGCGGCATCACGCAACACGTCGGTGCCTACTCGGTGGAAACGCCGCGCGGCCCCATCACCTTCCTCGACACGCCCGGCCACGAGGCGTTCACCGCCATGCGCGCGCGCGGCGCGCAGGCGACGGACATCGTCGTCCTCGTCGTCGCGGCCGACGACGGCGTGATGCCGCAGACGAAAGAAGCGGCGAATCACGCGAAGGCAGCGAACGTCCCGGTCGTGGTCGCCGTGAACAAGATCGACAAGCCCGAAGCGAACGTCGAGCGCGTGAAGCGTCAGCTCGCCGAGCTCGGGCTCACCCCGGAGGATTGGGGCGGCGAGACCCTGTTCACCGAGGTCTCGGCGCATACGGGCCAAGGCATCGAAAACCTGCTCGAGCAGATCCTCCTGCAGGCCGAAGTGCTCGAGCTGCGCGCGAACCCGACCGGGCCCGCGACGGGCATCGTGGTCGAGGCCGAGCTCGATCGCGGTCGCGGTCCGGTCGCCACCATCCTCGTGATGGACGGCACCTTGAACCGTGGCGACGTCGTCCTCGCGGGTGGGGCGCACGGCAAGGTGCGCGCGATGAGCGACTCGCTCGGTCGCCAGCTGCAAACCGCCGGTCCGGCGACGCCCGTCGTGATCGTCGGTTTGAACGACGTGCCCGGCGCGGGCGACAAGGTGCACGTCGTCAAGGACGTGAAGAAGGCGCAGGAGATCGCCGAGACGCGCAAGACCAAGGAGCGCCGCAGCCTCGTCCCCTCGACGGGCCAGAAGGCGATGTCGCTCGAGGATCTGCACAAGGCGCTGCAGGAGGTCGAGCAGCTCGAGCTCAAGCTCATCATCAAGGCAGACGTGCAGGGCTCGGTCGAAGCCGTGTCGGACGCGCTCACGCGCCTCGTGAGCGAGAAGGTGAAGGTCAGCGTCGTCCACGCGGCGGCGGGCGCCATCACCGAAGGCGACGTGAACCTGGCCGTCGCGGCCGGCGCCATCATCATCGGCTTCAACGTGCGCCCGGCCGGCAAAGCGGCGGCGCTCGCCCAGAAAGAGGGCGTGCAGATCCGCCACTACACCATCATCTACAACGTCGTAGACGAGGTGAAGGCGGCGATGGAAGGCCTGCTCGCGCCGACGCAGGTCGAAAAGCTCGTCGGCAAGGCCGAAGTCCGGCAGATCTTCCGCATCAGCAAGGCCGGCAACATCGCCGGTTCCATGATCGTGGAAGGTGTCGTGCGCAGGTCCTCGACGGCGAAGCTCTTCCGCGACGGCGCGGAAATCTGGGCCGGCAAGCTCTCGAACCTCAAGCGCTTCAAGGACGACGTGCGCGAGGTGAAGGAAGGCTTCGACTGCGGCATCTCGCTCGAAGGCTTCGACGACGTGCACCCGGGTGACATCATCCAGGCGTACGAGATCGAGACCGTGAAGCAGACGCTCTGAGCACCCGCGTGCTCGGCTGCTGCAAGCTCGTTAGGCTCGATCCGTGTTCGTCGGTGTGGCGCGCCTCGTCTTGTCGATCCCCGGGGCGCGCTCGCTCAAGGACAAACGCCGCGTCGTGAAGAGCCTGAAGGATCGCGTGCGCGCGCGGCTGCCGGTGAGCCTCGCGGAGGTGGGGGAGCTCGAGCGCTATCAGGTCGCGACGCTCGGCGTCGCCGTGGTGTCGAACGAAGCGGCGCGCTGCAGTGAAGTGCTCGCCGCCGTCGCGGGGATGGCGCGCGTCGCGCGCGACGCCGTGCTCGCGGACGTGGCGACCGAGGTGATCACGCTGGGCGAGGGCGGGCGCGGCCTGCAGGGCGGCATCGAGCAGGCCTTCGCCGAGATTGCGGCAGGACAGAGCGCCCTTTCAGACGAGGAGGACGAGCCATGACGGAAGATCCGCGCCGGACGCTGCGCGTCGCCGGTCTGGTACAGAGCCACCTCACGACGGCGCTCGCGCGCGAGCTCGGCGATCCGGAGCTCAGCACGCTGGTCGTGACGCATGTGGACGTTTCGAAGGACTTGTCGATCGCGACGGCACGCGTGCGGCGCCTGAGCATCGAAGACGGCCCCGCCGCGCGCAAAGCCGTGATCGGCCGCCTGCGCCGGGCGGTGCCGCGCCTGCGCCGTGCGCTCGGTCCCGCGCTGAAGCTCCGGCGCGTGCCCGATCTGCGCTTCATCTACGACACGGGCCAAGACGCGCACGATCGCGTCGACGAGCTGCTCGCCGAAATCGAGCACGACCGCAAAGACAGCGAAGAATAAGCCGAGCCTCGAGCCTCGGGTTCACCTTCACGCGCGGTGCACCACCTGCTGCCAGCGCCATTTCGAAGGGGAATTAACAGGGAGCCGGACAGAGGGTGGGGAGGCCGGAGGGAGCTTTTTGGGGTTCGGGACGAATCGCGGCCACATTAGCGCGCCGACCCCCAAAACTCTCTCTCTCGCGTCCGGCTCCCCGACCTCTGTCCGGCTCCCTGTAAAATCCGGGAGCCGTGCAGGCGCTGGCAGCATTCGCTGCGCAGCGCCGTAAGGTGGACCCGGATCAGTCCTTCTTCACCATCAGTTGGACGCGGCGGTTCTTGGCGCGGTTCACGTCGTTGTTGTTCGGGAGCAGCGGCTTCGTGTCGCCGTAGCCCTTGGCTTGGAGCCGCAGCGGATCGACGCCGAGCTTGACGAGCGCATCGACCACGGCCTGCGCGCGGCTCTCGCTGAGCTTGAGGTTGTAGGGCGCGCTGCCCTGGTTGTCGGTGTGGCCCTGGACCTCGATGCCCTTGATGTCCGAGTGCGTGTTCAGAACGTCCGCGATCTCTTCGAGGATTGCGCTCGAATCGGGCAGGATTTCCGCCGAATCGTTCTGGAAGTGCACCTGCTGGCGGAGCTTGAGCTCGCGGCCGGTCACGATCACGTTCGCCACGGTGGGCCGCTTGTTGAGCAGCATGTGCGCGGGCACGTCCTCGAGCGGCTTGATCTGGAACTCCTGCGTCGCCGTGAAGTAACCGGGGGCGTCGACGATGATCGACACGCGACCGGGCGGCACGTTCTGGAAGCGGAACGAGCCCGTGGCGTCGGCCGTGAGGTCGAGCTCGCGGCTGCGGGTGTCGCGGATCTTCACGTGGGCGCCGCCGATCGACGACTGCGAGGCGGCGTCGATGATTTGACCCACGACGTTGCCGAGCTGCGGTAGCGCTTCGAGCTCACAGCGCACCGAAACGGCGCCGTCCGCGGCGACGGGTGCGGCTTGTCCTTCGGGGGGCGGCGCTGCCGGGTTCGCGGCTGCAGCCTGGACTTCCTGCTCGCTCGGTACGGTCACGGCGCACTGGCCGTCGTGGAAGCCCTTCGCGCTGATCGCGAGCGTGTAGTTGCCGGGCTCGAGCGAGAAGCTCTTGAACGTGCCGTCCTCGGCGCTGATGAGGCCGGGCAGCGAACGCCCGTCGAAGCGGACCGTCGCGCCACCGACGGCGTTGCCACCCTTGTCCACGATCGTGCCCGCGAGATACGGGTTCGCCTTGGCGACGGCCGGCGCGGCGCTCGGCTTCTCGACTTCCTTGATGATCGGCGCGGGCGGCTCCGTGTCGACCGCCCAGGCAAGGCCGAACCAGAGGTCGTACGGCGGCTCGGGCGAGACCTCGTCGATGAACTTGCTGGTCCCACCGGTCCCGATGTCGACGCCGAGCAGGCCCGACAGGCCGCGCTCCGGCCACGGAAACACGCGCGCGCCGAGCGAGAGTCGCGAGGGCGTCGTCGCCCAGCCCTGGGCTTTCGCGAGACAGAGCTCACCGTGCGCGGCCGCCTGGTTCTCGTCGCACACGTACTTTTGCCGATTCACCGGCACGTCCCAGGTCCATTCGACGAAGGGTCGCACGAACTCGTGGATGAACTCGCCGCCGAGGCCGATCTGAAAGCTGTCGACACGATTGATGTCGAGCCCGAAGCGCTCGGCGCGCTGGATGTTCTCGCCGCGACCGGCGGGCGGGGGCGTCGATTCGACCGTCTTCACGAGGGCCGCCGAGTTGTCGAAGAGCCAGCCGACGTTCGCGTGGAAACGCAGCGGGATCACGTCGTCCGGGTTCGAGCGGTTGTCGAGCGCGATGGTTCCGAGCGCCTTCAGCGCGAAGCTCGTGCCGCCGCCGGCGAAACCGACGCTGCCCGCGCCGTTCTCCAGGAGCAGCTGCGCGAGCCCGCCGAATTGGAAGATGTCGTCCGGTTCGACCGGCATGAAGGCTTTGACGGACAGCGTCGAATCACCGAGCACCTGCAGGAGCTTCGGCCGGCTGCGGCTGTCCGATGTCGCCATGTTGCGCATCGAGAACGCCGCTTCGAGGAACGGGAAGAGCGTCGCCGACACGCCGAGCCGCATGCCGACGCGATCGACGCCGTCTTCGTCGCTCGCGTTCAGGGCGCCGTCGACCGCGGTGGGGCAGGGGCTCGTGCTGTTGCAGAGAAAGCCCGACGTGCCGAAGTAGCTGCCGGCGATCGATATGCGGAACGTGCCGGGCGCGCCCGAGCTCGCTTGCACCACGCGCAAAAGGCCCGTCGCGCCGTCGAGCGTGTTCGATTCGTGAAGCGTCCCGAGCCGGCGCTCGCGCTCGGCGTTCGGGTTCGTTCCGCCCTTCTGCTTGCCGTCCTGATCGTCGCCCTCTGCGGTGCGCTCGCCCCGGGTCGGCGCGCTCGCGGCGGCGCTGCCTTCGGCGTCGGCACTCGCGCCGACGTCGATGTTGCCTTCGCCGCTGGCATCGGCGGCCGGCGCCGCCGGAGTCTCCGCGGGCGGGGGTGGCGGCGGCGGGGGCGGGGGAGTTTCCTGAGCCCAAGCGACCGACGACGTAGCGAGCGAGACGACGAGGCAGACTGACGCGAGCCCGGAGCGATTCATTGATTCCTCAGTGGGGCCAGGCGAGCCAAAACAGCTCCCCATGCCCCGGGAGAATGCACAGTCCCGACGGCCACCAATGCATGGGACGGCCACACTCTCGCAGGCCGACCCGCCGCCCGCAAGAGGGTCGCACACGCCCGCAGATCGACGACCCGCGGACCACGGGCCGGCGCGCTTCGGTAAGCCCCTTGGTATGCTGCGGAGGGTTCATCGTGTCCGAGGCTCTGATTCGCGTCGAGGCCCTGCACAAGGAGTTCCGGCTCGGCCTCATGCGCCGCCGCGTGGCGGCAGTGCGAGGGGTCTCCTTCGCGGTCGAGCGCGGCGACATCTTCGGTTTTCTGGGTCCGAACGGCGCCGGTAAGACGACGACGATCAAGATGCTGACGGGCCTCATCGCTCCGACCGGCGGGAGTGCGACCATCTTCGGCGCGCGCGTGCCGAGCCCCGAGAGCATGAAGCGCGTGGGCTTTTTGCCCGAGAACCCGTACGTGTATCCGTACCTGACGCCCACGGAGTTCGTGGAGCTCTGCGCTCGCCTCTCGGGACTCTCCCGTCGCGCGGCGCGCGATCGAACGCGAACGGTGCTCGAGCAGGTCGGCGTGCTTTACGCAGCGGACCGGCCCGTGCGCAGGCTCTCGAAGGGCATGCTGCAGCGCACGGGGCTCGCTGCCGCGCTCGTAGCGGATCCGGAGCTCCTCATTCTCGACGAGCCGATGAGCGGCCTCGATCCGGTGGGACGCAAGGAAGTGCGCGATCTCATCGTGGAGGAGCGGCGTCGCGGTCGCACCATCTTCTTTTCGACGCACATCCTGAGCGACGTCGAGACGCTGTGCGATCGCGTGACGATCCTGCGGCGCGGAGAGGTGGTCGTGAGCGGGCGCCTCGACGAGCTTTTGAATCGCAACGCGCGCCGGACCGACATCGTGCTCGCGGGCGCGGATGACGCGCTCGAGCGCGCCTTGGCCGCGGCCGGGTACGCGACGCGCCGCGCGGCGGAGCGGCTGGTGGTCGGCGCGGAGGGCGAAGCCGCCGTGCGCACGGTGCTCGAGCGGGCGCTCGCCGCCGGCGCGAGCGTGTTGGAAGCGACGCCGCGCACCGAGACGCTCGAGGACCTCTTCGTCCGCGAGGCGATCCTCACGCGCGACGCTTGAGCACGCGTCGTGCGAGCTCGAGATCCGCGCGCCCGAGCTCGCCGCTGAGCACGAGGACGACGAGGTACACCCCGGCGACGAGAACGGCTTCGGGCACCACGAGGAGCGCCCTGTCCTGCGGCAAGAAACGCGCGAGAGTGAGCGCGACGCCGAGCCCGAGCCCCACGCGACCCACCACGCGCCACGGCACGAGCGAGCCCACGCTGCGATAGACCAGCACGCCGGCGAGCGCCGTCGCGAGCGCGATGCCGGCCGCGGTCGCGCACGCCGTGCGCACGAGCAGCGCTTCCGAAAGCGCTCCGCCGCGCACCCAGCCGAAGCAAGCGCCGACCACGAGCAAGCACGCTACGAACGTGATCGCGAGGCTCGCGCGCTCGCGGCCGATGCCGTTCAAGACGGCCGTAAGCAGGCCGAAGATGGCGAACGCGCCGAAGCCGAGCGCGAGGACGGTGAGGGCATGCGCGCCGTACGCCGCCGCTTGCGCCCCGAAACCCAATCGCAAAAGGCCCGCGGGTAGGCCCGCCGTCACGCTCACCATCGCGCCCGTGACCACGAGCGCGATGCGCAGCCCATTTTCGACGTAGCCCGCGAGCTGCCTGCGGTCCGCCGCGCGCCGCGCGCCGGCGAGCATCGGGAACAGCACGAACGTCACCGCCATGAGCAGCTGATACGGCAAGAACGAAAAGAGCTGCGTCGTGCGGTAAGCACCGACGTACGGATCGGCGGCTGTGGGAGCGAGCCCGCGGTTCGTGGCCGCTTCGGCGGCAAAGCGCCGGAGCAGCGTGAGATCCGCCTGGAACAAGAGGTTCAGCAGCGTCTGGCCGAGCAGGAGCGGCGCGACGAACGCGATGTGCTCGCGCACGCGCGTTCCGCTCGCGCCGGCACGTCCGACGCCGACGACGGACACCGCCACGACGAGCACGAGCGTGACGCCCGCGAGGAAGCCGAAACACGCGCCTTCGGCGCCGCGCGTGCTCGACCCCCGCGCCCACAAGAGGGCCCCCGCGACGAGTCCCAGCGTGCGGACGGTCGCCGAGAAAATGTCGAAGCCCGCCTGCTGCAGCAAGCGGCGCTGTCCGTTCAGCGCGCCGACGAGCGGCGCGTACAAGCCGTAGACCAAGAGCACGGCCGAGAGCACGCGGAGCGAGAGCGTGAGGTGCGGCGCGCCGAGCGCGGCGGCGACGGCCGGCGCGAGCGCGAACGTGAGCGCCGCGATGACGAGCGCGCCGATGGCATGCACGACGAGGCTCTGGCGGAGCTGGGCCGCGCGGTTGGCGGGCTCCGCGGTCGCGACCGCGCGACTCACGCCTTGAATGCCCGTCGAGACGATGGGGTTATAGACGATGCTCGCGAGCGACAGCGCACTCGCGAGCGCGCCGTAGCCGTCGAGCCCGAGCAGGCGCGGCAGCGCGATCTGGTGCACCGTCCCCGCGATGATGAAGTAGACCTTGGCGCTCGCGAGCGCGAGACCGCTGCGGCCGGCTTCGCGTGACGCGTCGGGTGTGGGGGAAACAGCGGGAGCTTCTGCGAGCGAACGAGAGATCGGCGTCAAAACGGCTCCGAGCAAAATGCCTGGACCCTCGGGAAAAGGCACCCTACCGTGCTTTTTTCCAACAACATCGAGGTGGCGGTTGAACCGAGTTCATCACATGGCAGGCGGAGGCTACGGTCCACCCGGTGGCGGCGGAGGCGGGTGGGGACCTCCACCTGGCGGCGGCAACCCTCCCGGCGGTGCTCCGCCCGGCGGCAATCCGCCCGGCGGCAATCCGCCCGGTGGTGGTCCGCCCGGTGGTCATCCACCCGGCGGTAACCCCCCGGGTGGCGGTGGTTGGGGTCCGCCTGGCGGTGCTCCGCCCGGTGGCGGCGGCTACGGTCCGCCCGGTGGTGGTCCGCCCGGTGGTGGCGGTTACGGTCCCCCCGGCGCTCCACCCGGCGGTGGCGGTTGCGGTCCCCCTGGCGGGAATCCCCCAGGTGGCGGTGGCTATGGTCCGCCCGGTGGTGGTGGTTATGGTCCGCCCGGTGGCGGCATGCCTCCAGGCGGCGGCTATCCTCCAGCTGGCTACCCTCCGGGAGGCAATCCTCCGGGGGGCTACCCGCCTCCAGGCGGCTATGGACCTCCGGGAGGTTACGGTCCCCCGGGAGGTTACGGCCCACCCGGTGGCTACGGACCTCCGGGCGGCATGGGCGGCGGCTTTACCCCACCGCCCGGCGGTATCGTCCCCGCGGGTGGGATGGGCGGAGGCTCGGTGGGGCCCGTATGGTCGCCGACGGATGCTTTGGGCTTCGGCTGGAACGTCGTCACCAAGCGCTTCGGTGCCGTCGCGATCCCCATCGCCATCGCGGTGTTCGTCTACTTCGTCCCGTCTTACCTCGTGAATTTCGGGGCAAGCTTCACCATCGCCCTGCTGGATCAGCGAGGCGTGGTCGATCACTCGCTCGCGCCCTTCGCGACGCTCGCGGCGAGCGGTCTCGGTGTCATCGTCAGCATGTCGGTTGGCAGCTACATGGCGGGAGGCATCTGCAACATCGGGCTCAAGGCTGCTCGCGGCCAACCCACCTCGGTCGGCGACGGCTTCGCCGGCGGCCGGTTCTTCGTGCCGTCGCTCGTGGCGATCATCCTTTTCTCCATCGCGTACATCGTCGGGGTCATGCTTTGCGTGGTGCCCGGTGTGATCGTCGGTCTGGGGCTTTGCCTCTACGAGCCTCTCATCGTCGATGAGGGCCTATCCGGTGTGGACGCATTGAAGAAGAGCTGGGAGATGACGAAGGGTCACCGTTTGAACCTCTTCATCTTCGGCATCCTGTGCTTCTTCGTCGAATTCGCCGGTATCCTCGCTTGCGGTATCGGCCTGTTCCTGGTTTCGATCCCGGTCATCGTCGTCTCCGCTTGCTGGGTCTACCTGCGCATCAAGGGCGAAGCCGTTCCCGAGCCCACGTAGCGAGCCCACGTAGCGAGCCCACGTAGCACACACGAACCCCCTGAAAACACAGGGTAAGGTGAGGTAGGCGCCCGACAGAATTCGCTTAAGTGCGTCTCAGGAAAGCCGTCCATGAGATCGGCAGGCCTCTCGCGCCTGCCGACGCGCCATGACGGCTCTACTCGCTTCCCCGCACCCCGACGACGCTCCGCGAGTGGGGGTTTTTCCGACGGCGAGCGGTACACGCCCGACGATCGCGATTCGCGGGCGGATCGTGCTCGCCGACGACGATCCGGATCTGTTGCGCGCGCTCGCGCGCACGCTGGAGCGAGCCGGTCACGACGTGGTGCGCGTGTCGGATGGTCACGGTGCGTGTGAGCACATCGCGGGCCTCGATCCGCGCGACGTCGACGTCGTCCTCACGGATATCTCGATGCCCGGCTGCGACGGCCTCGAGGTCATGCGCGCCGCGCACAAGCTCGATCCCGATTTGCCGGTGCTCTTCATGACCGGCATGCCGACGGTGGAGACGGCCGTGCAGGCGCTCGAATTCGGCGCGTACCGCTACCTGCTCAAGCCGGTGGATCCCGAAGTGCTGCTGCAAGCCGTCGCGCAGGCGGTCGAGGTGCGCCACAGCGTGCGGGCGCTCCTGCCGGACACGCGGCCCGGCCTCTCCCCGCCGAGCTCACGCGTGCGCGCCGAGCTCTCGGGTCGCTTCGACAACGCGCTCGACCGGCTGTGGATGGCGTTTCAACCCATCGTCTGCTGGAGCGAGCGCCGCGTGCACGCGTTCGAGGCGCTCGTGCGCACCGACGAGCCGACCCTCGCGCGTCCCGACAACCTCTTCAACGCCGCGGAGCAGCTCCACCGCGTTCAGGAGCTCGGGCGCACCATTCGCCGCGCGGTCGCCCAAGCCGCCGTCAACGCCCCGGCCGAGGCGCTCATCTTCGTGAACCTCCACGCGAGCGACCTCATGGACGAGGAGCTCTACGACGTCGGCGCGCCGCTCGCCTGCTTTGCCGAGCGCATCGTCTTCGAGATCACCGAGCGTGCGTCGCTCGAGAAGATCAAGGACATCCAGGAGCGCATGGTCGAGCTCCGGAAGCGCGGCTACCGCATCGCCGTAGACGACCTCGGCGCGGGCTACGCGGGTCTCTCGAGCCTCGCGAGCTTGCAGCCGGAAGTCGTCAAGCTCGACATGTCCCTCGTCCGCGGCGTCGACCAGCAGCCCATCAAGCAGCGCCTGGTTGCCTCGCTGCAGACGCTCGGCGGTCCCCTCGGCATCCGCGTCGTCGCCGAGGGCGTCGAGACGGCGGCCGAACGTGACACTCTCGTGAGCATCGGCTGCGACCTCTTCCAGGGTTACCTTTTCGCCAAGCCGGCCCGCGCGTTCCCCCAAGTAAATTGGTGAGCCCTGCGGCCGGACGCGGCCCGTGCGAAGCTGCTTGACCGGAGAGCGCCCGTGGGTACTCTTCGCGCCCATTCCAGCGTAGCTCAGTTGGTAGAGCAGGCGGCTGTTAACCGCCGGGTCCTTGGTTCGAGTCCAAGCGCTGGAGCCACGAACGCCCGCCACGAGCGGGCGTTCTCGCTCCATCGCATTAACTTAGAGCTTCTGGCGGATCTGGGGCGAGTCCGCAGCTCTCCGTGCAACCCGGGCCGGTAGCGGGGCGACGGTTCGAGTCCAAGCGCTGGAGCCCAGAACGCCCGCCATGAGCGGGCGTTCGTGCGCGCCGTTCGATCACCACGTCGTGAAATACGCGTAGGAGAAGTTCCCGCTCGTCACCGACACGCAGTAGCCGCCGTTCTTCTTTGCCGGCAGGCTCGACCAGTTCTGGTTGTTGCACGTCATGGGCGTGCCGTTGACGGAGAGCGTCTTCGTGCCGCTGAAGTTGCCGCAGTTTCCGCCCTGGAGGCTCGCCGTCGTTTGGTAGCAGGACGCGTTGGTGCCGAGGTTGCCGGACTGGAAGCTCTCCGGGAAGGTCGTCGGATTGGTGCAGATACCAGCGCACGGCGTCGTTCCGCCGCCCGTTCCGCCGGCCCCTCCACCGCTCACTCCACCCGCGCCGCCGCCGCTCTTTCCGCCTGCTCCAGCGCCGCCTGCGCCACCGCCACCTACGCCACCGCCACCCGCGCCGCCCGAGCCGCCGCAAGTGCCGTTGCTCGGGTGCGTGCACGTGCCGGCCCTGCAGACGTCGCTGGTGCAGCTGTTCCCGTCGTCCGCGCAAGAGCTCGTGTTGTTTGCGTGAGCGCAGACGCCGCTCGTGCAACTGTCGGTGGTGCAGCCGTTGCCGTCGTCGCATTGAGCGGCGCTCGTGCAGCCGGTGCCTCGTGAGCTTTCCGCAGGGCCCGCGCCGGACGGAGTGAAGCTGGTGCTGGTCGTGAGGAGGATCTTATCGACTTGGAAGCCGTCTTCGCGCATCCACAAGTTCAGCGTGTGCGTGCCGGCGGTCGTGACGTTGATGGTCGCGACGACGTTGTCTATCGTGTTCTTGCTCCAGCCGAGACTGGTGCCAAACCCGGTGATGCGGTCGGACGTGGCCGGCCCGGTGCCGTCGATGCCTGCGTGAATCGAGTCGTCGTTGGCGCTGAGGCCGATGCCGCGGATCCAGACCTGGTAGGTACCCGTGGTGCTGAACGTGATGGGGTAGTCGAGCTCCGGGCTCGTCGTGACGTAACCCGTGTCGAGCGTGGTGCCGTTGTTCGGCGTTGCCTGCATGAGTTGCCCGCCGGATGCCGAGCTCGACGCGGCCTGCGTCCAGCTATGGCTCGAGCGCGCGACCGTGGTCGCGAAATGCTCGGCTTCGATCACGACTTGCCCGCCGGTTTCGACGAACGGCCCGGCGGTGCACGTCCCGTTGTTCGGGTGCGTGCAGACGCCGGCGCTGCAGACGTCGCTCGTGCAGCTATTGCCGTCGTCGGGGCACGAGGCCGTGTTGTTCGGATGCGTGCAGACGCCGCCGCTGCAGACGTCGCTCGTGCAGACGTTGCTGTCGTCGCTGCAGGCCGCCGTGTTGTTCGTGAATTGGCAGCCGACCGTGGGATTGCAGCTGTCGTCGGTGCACCCGTTGCCGTCGTTGCAGGTGACCGTGGCGTGCTGGCAGCCGGTCGCGGTCAGGCACGAATCCGTGGTGCAGGCGTTGCCGTCGTCGCAGCTCAGTGTGGTGTGCGTGCAGCCCGTGGTGGGCGAGCAAGCGTCGGTGGTGCACGCATTGGCGTCGTCGCAGTTGACGGGAGTGCCCGCCTTGCAGCCTGCCAGCAAGTCACACGTCTCCGCGCCGTTGCAGAGGTTTGCGTCGCTGCATGCGGCGTCGTTCGGCGTGTGGGTGCAAGCTTTGGTGGCTTCGCTGCAGCTATCGACGGAGCACGCGACGCCGTCGTCGCAATTGACGGGCGTGCCGCCCGCGCACGTGCCGTTGACGCAGTGTTCCGCGCCATCGCAGAACTTTCCGTCGTCACACTGCGCGTCGCTCGTACACGCGGTGGGGAAGGCTTTGACGATCACGTCGTCCACGGAGAAGCCGGCGAACGTGTTGGCGACGCTGTCGCCCGAATCGAACGCGAACCGCACGTTGACGCTTGCCGACGAAAGGCCCGCCAAGAGCGACGTGAGGTCGACCTCCGTCGATTGCCAGACGCCGGTGCCGTCGACGAGGGCTTGGCCGCCGGCATTGTTGCTGGCGACGATGGTGTAGGCGCCCCCGTTGACGGAGACCTGCGCCGTCGCCTTGTCGTACGGCGAGAGCTTTTCAGTGCCGAGGAAGTAGCTGAAATCGAGGGCTACGAGCGAGGTATCGCTGATGCTGACCGCAGGCGACGTGACGCTGCCCGTAACGGTCGCACCGTTGGAGTAATTGCAGCTTGCGTCGAGCCCGAAGAAGAGACTCGCTGGCTGCGAGTGTCCCGTCGCCGTCGACGCGCACGCTTGCGTCACGTGCCACAGGTTGGTGCTCTCCGTACCGAGGGTGAAGCCACCGAGTCCGTTTTCGAAGTTCGCCGTGAAGACCGGTTCTGGCACGCCGGCCTGGAGGTGCACGGGACGCGTGGTCGAGCCCTGGCCGTTCGTTTGATTCGTGAGCCGGAGCGTCGCGTCATACGCGCCGTGAGCAAGTCCGGCGGCGGTCGCTTGATCCACGGCGACAGTCACGTCGACCTGGTCGCCGCTGGCGAGCGTGCCTGACGTCGGGCTGATGGTCAGCCAGGGGGTCGGGTTCGCTGTGCCGACGCTGAAGTCGAGCGGCGCGGAGGGCCCGAGGTTTCTGAGCGTGTAGACGATGCTCGCGGGCGAGAACGGCCCGCCGACGTTGCCGTTCGCGGAAAGACCGCTGGCGGGGCTCACGGAAAGGCCGGTCAAGAGGGGCGGGCACGTCATGCCGTGCGCTTGGAAGCCGCTGCAAATCTGCGCGTAGTGCGGAGAGCCGTTGTCGAGGGTTCCGTCGTCGTCGTCGAGCGTCAGCAGGTCGACGGCGATCGACGGGCTGACCGAAGTGCCCTTGTGGAGCGGAATCGAGCTCAGAACGAGGGAATTGAGATAATCGACGTAAGTGTCGGGATCCGTCTGCGCGAGCGCTTTGCGGACGCTCCAAATCGTCCCGGACATCAGGTTGCCGCACGCGTGCGCCTCACTGCCGCAGCTCGAGCACGACGTGGCCGAATATTGGCAAGTGTTGTCGGCGGTGCGGAGGGCCGTGGTGCACTGGTTCAAGTAGAAGCCGAAGGCGAGGCCCGGATCGCCCGCGAGCAGCACCGCGACGGTGTCGGCCATGCCTTCGCCGTATTCACCCTGTCCGCTGCCGCCCGACTGGATGATGTGGTGGCCGTACTCATGGTGCGCGACGCTCGCGAACGCCGTGTTCGTGTAGGTCGTGTTGCCGAGGCAGAAGTTGACGCCCGTGCCGTCGTACCAAGCGTTGCCCGGACAATAGAGGTCGGTGCGGTTGACGCTGATCGGCATGTTTTGCTGCGTCGAAATCACCGGATAATTCGGCAAATACTTGAGCAGGAAGCTGCGCACCTGACTTGCATTCGCGTAGCCGTTTGCCTCTGCGCGCAGCGTGACGTCGGTGTCCGCGGCGTTGTGGACGAAGCTCGCGGGGCCGGGCGGCGTCACCGATTGCGACAGCTGCTCGCTCGCGGCGGCGACGTTCAGGACGTCGAAGAATTCACCGCCGACCGAAGAGGTGAGGCTCACGGGCGCGCTGCCGGCGGTTGCGATGCTGAACGACCCTGTGGCGTCCGCAAACACGGAGCCTCCACCCGTCGTGTCGACCTCCGCGAAACCGAACGGGGTCGACGCCGTCGGCCCGCATTCCATCGCCTTGTCGCCGCTCGTCACGTTGCCCGTGACGGTGCCGAGCACGTTGTCGAACACGATGATGCTTTCCACGTGCACGACGTCGCCCGTCAGCGGGTCCGCGACGACGTCGAAGCGGCCAGGGGGATTGGCGCTTTCGGCGACGTAGTTCATCGCCACCATGGGGGGCGCGTCGTGCCCCTCGGTGCCCGCGAACACGACGAGCTCAGGCGGGGAAACGTTCGAAAGCGTGCTCGGCGCCGCCACGAGCTTTCCGGAGAAACCGGGCAGAGCGCGGATGGCGCGTAACGTCTTGTCTTCATCCGCGGGGCGCGCCGTGACGCTCGTCGCCGGCAGGAAATTCCGCAGTGCTCGCACGCTCGAATCGGCCCAAACGACGGGGTTTTGCCCGGCATTGCGCACGAGCGTGCGAAGCCCCGCGTGATACACGCGCATGCCGTGGTGTTCTTGCCGATAGCGATAGAGCCAGAATTTGTATTGGCCGGTCTTCTGGTCGTACATGAGGCCGATCGGCTGGGGCGCCGTCGCGAGCGCGGTCGCCCCGCTCTGGTCCGGCTTTAGATCCGATGCGTCCGCACCGAGCGCGGCAGCGTGATTGGCGCGGAACCGCTCTGCGGCATCGTCGGGAGTGGCTCCCGTCGTGAGCGGCGAGCCGTAGGCGCGCGTGACGCGCCCGGCGACCTTCTCCACGCGAGCTTTCGGGAATGCGCGCTCCAGCACCGTGGCCGCCTGAAGCGTCGGTGTATCCACCGCCGCAGTCGTGTGGCCCGCGCGTTCTTCACCGTTACTACAGGCTACGATCAGCGCCCCGAGACCCAGAAAACCAAATCCAAGCTGCAACGCCCCACGCCGTTTGGTCATTTTAAGCTCCTCGCCCGCCGAAGCGGGCCACCACTACTCCCGAGTGCCCACACTCAGGCACCCACCGACAACGCACGTGTACGCCGACTCATCCGCCAATGCAAGATGGGAATCGCTTGCGGGCATATGCCCCCAAGCGTCAGCGCGTGCGACTCGCGTGCTGTTCAGAACTTCAGATCGAGCGTCGCCGAATCCGACGGGGGGTTCTCGAGCGAGCCGCTGACGCTGCCTGTCACGGTGTAGAACGTCGTCGACCCGAGCGTGAAGGGTCCGTCGATCGTGTCGAAGGTGACGCTGAGATCACCGATCCCTGCGATGCCCGCGTACGCCGTCGCGGTGTAAATCGTGGAGCCTTCGTTCCAAGTCGATTCGAACGCCATGTAGTCGCTGCTCGCGAACGTGTACGTGGTCGCAGTCGGCGCGTCCGTGAATTGGAGAGTGAGGGTGAGGCCGTCGTCGGCAGCGTCTTTCCCCTGAATTCCGAGGCTGAATTGCGTCTGCCCTGCGCTCGCGATCTTCGACACACTGAGGCCGCAGCTCGTGAGCTCGTGCGACTTGCTGCTCGTCACCGAGCCCATGCAGCCGACGTTCGGCGAGGGAGTCGCACCTTTGCCACCGCCGGTGCCGCCACTCCCGCCACTGCCGCCGTTGAGGTCGCCGCCGGTGCCACCCGTGCTGTCACCTCCGGTGCCACCACCTCCGGTGCCGCCCGCGGATTCTCCTCCCGTTCCGCTGCCTCCCCCTGTCGTTACGTTGCCTGCGCCCGCTTCGAGCCCGCCCGCTTCGCCGCCGTTCGCAACGCTCCCACCGGTACCCGAACTGCCGCCGCTCGCTGCGGTGCTGCCCGCCTCGCCGCTCGAGCCGCCGACCGTCGCGCTGCTTCCGCTGCTTCCGCCGCTGCCGCCGCCGGTACCGCCGCCCGAATCACTCGAGCATGCGGCGAAGAACGCGACCGTCACGACGAACGACCCAATCGACCCTGCGGTAATCAAGCGCATCAAGTTACGAACGCTCCTTTTGCATCGAGCATACGCTCGACCACCCTCAAACCTACCGGCCTTCAGCCGCAGGAATCAAGACGCGCGCGGGCGGACGACCCCCAAGATCGCCCGCCCGTGACGCGCTGACGAAAGGAACCTTCAGTCTCGACCTCGCGCGCAGGTGCGTGTGCACCGTCACGCGACTCCGCTACTTCTTCGCTTTGCCCTTGGCCTTGAGTCCGCCCTTGGGGCGTTGGTCGGGAACGAGATCCATGTTCTGCCAGTAGAAGTCGTTTTCAGTGCCCGCTTCGTTCGCGAAGCCGACGCCTTTCGCTTCGGCTTCGATCACCTTGGTGCCCTCGGGTACGTCGTCCTTCTTCACGCACGAGAAGAAGACGAAGATCTTCTCGTCGGGCTTCACGGCACCCGCGAAGATGTTGCCGGAACAGATCTGCATCGGACGCGGCTTGCCGCCGTGTGTGACCTCGAGCTGCTTGCCGGCCTTGTCGTAGAAGTAGACTGCAACCGAGCCGTACAGGATCGATTTCTTGGTCTTGTTGGTCACGGAGAATTTGGGGCCTTGGTCCTCCGTCTTGCCCGTCCACTTCACTTCCATCATGCGGGAGTCGCCACTGGCCTTGCAGGGGTCCGCAGAGGTGCCGAGTCCGCTCGAGCCCTCGGGACAGTCCTCACGAGGCTTCGGCGGCGGAGGGGGCGTCGGCGCCGGCGCGGGAGTCGACGCGGCGGCGGCAACACTGGCGCTCGGCTTCGGCTCGGCAGCTTCTTCTTTTTTTGCTTCTTGTTGGCAGCCGGAGAGAAGCGTGAGGAACGACAGCGTCAGCGGGAGCGGGGAGGAGCGGATGAATGCCATGACCCGGCATCCTGCTCGAACCGCGTGGATTTCTCACCCACTGCCGTCAATGCCGTAAGTTTTGCGTCCGGCTGTCAGTCCAGCACGCCGAGGAGGCCTCGCGCGCAGAACGCAGCGCGCAGCTCGGGGCGATCGATGCGCGTGCGATCCTCGAGCGTGCCGCCGTTGCCGAAGGAGGTCGTCCAAGCACCGTCGAAGGCGCCGAGCTCGAGCACGACCGCGCCATCCTTCGCCTGCTCGACGCTGATCACGGGTGCGTCGATGGCGGCTTGCCCTTCCTTGAAATAGAAGATCCCACGAGAGGCGGAAGGGGTGTCCCAGCGCGGACATGAGTGTGTCGCCGTAGTCCGTCGACGCCCTGTCGTTCAGATCGAACTCGAAGCGCGAGGCCGGCGCCGCGGAGGCAGCCGCAGCCTTGACGTCGCCGTCCGTGATGTACAGCGAGATTTCGCCAGATAGCGTGCTCAGCTCTCGCTCGAGCGCGTCGTAGTCGCGGGGGCGGATCGATGAGGTCGGCGAACAAGTCGATACGACAGTGCGGCTCCGCCGTAGTGACGCAATCGAGCTCGGCGGTGCAACACGCGGGCGCTTGGTCGGTACAGAGGTTCCGACAAGCGGGTGAGTCGCCCATGCCCCCGGCGGATTCACCCGCGTTCTCCGCAGTCGCACCGGCGCTCGCATTCGCGCCGCGCTCCGCCAAGCGCGCCGCTCGTCGTCGTCCCGCCGCCACCCACCGCTTCGTTCGTCGCGCCGCCGGCGCTGCGCCCGGCGTTCGCAGCGAGCGGCGTGCCTTCGGCGTGCGACGGCCTCGGGCGGCCGTCGCAGCCGACGGCGACGGCCCCGAGCGTGAACGCTGCGCTCAGGCCCTTTCGCAAGCCCTGCATGCGCGACGGGCTCAGCCGTTCGCCTTGAGCGCGGCGTAGGCGCCTGGATCGTGGATGATGGGCGGGTTCGTACCGCCGCCGATGAAGTCCTCGGTCTTGTCGTACATGCCGAATTTCGTCACTTCAGCCGAGCCGCCCTTGAGTGGGAAGCCGTCGTCGCCGGCCTTCACGCCGAGCGCGTTCATGATGTTGCAATAGTACTTGTTGATCGGCGCGTTCGCGAACTTCGGGTCAGTCCCGGTTCCCTGGTTGACGCCGTTCGCCATCTCGTCGGCCGTCGCGCCCGTGCACTGCGCTTCGCTCGCGCCCTGGCTGAGGTTCGCCGCGCCGTCGTCGACGTTCACGGTCCAGCCCGTCTTGAAGTACCCGCCACAGCTCCCGGCCTGAATGATCGGCAGGTTGTTCAGATTGTGCGCGTTGCCGTCCGACATCTCCTGGAACCAAATAGCCGCGGTGTTGTCGAGGAGGGAGCCTTCACCCTCCTCGATGTCGTGCAAGAGCCCTACCAGGTAGGCGAACTTCTGCGCGTAGTAGTTGTCGATGCTGAGGAGCATGTCGATCACGCCGTCGACGCAGGGGCCCGTCATGCCCGCGTTGTCGAGGCGGTGGGACAGCGAATGAGCCTCGATGGAGAGGCCGAGCCCCTTGTAAACGTAGTTTGCCGGGTACTTCAGGAAGATGACGGGATTGGCGTTGCAGATTGCCGCGAGCGCCGCGAGATTCGAATAGACGTCGGCGCCGTCCATGCTGTCCGTGAACTTGGTGGTCAAGACGTCGGTACCGAGCGAGCTCTTGATCGCGCTCACGCTGTCCTGATTGAGGCTCAGGCTGGCCGCGCCCGCTTGCGTGCATTGGGCCGAAGCGACGACCTTTCCCGTCTGGTCCAGCAGTTCCTTCCACGTTTCGAGCTTCCGCCGATCCGCGCCGCTCATGTTGACTCGCTCGAGCGTGTCGAGGTCGTCTCGGACGAGGTCGATGATGCTCTTGCCGCGCACGGCGGCGTAGGAGTCGGCGGACACGGGCGGGCCGTCCGTGAACAGACCTGTGAGACCACTCCACACCTGCGTCGGCGCGCCCAGCCCCGGATATTGCGTCTGCGGGGCCGAGTACGAGATGGCCGATTGCGCGCCGTCGCTCGTGTTGCCGACGCGCATGAAGAGCGGGTTGCCCGTGGGGCTCAGCTGAGCGGCCATGACGTTGTCGAGCGACGGACCGACCGGGCGCGGTGAGAACTTGGTGTTTTGATCGAAGCTGAACGGGTCGTTGCTGTTCGGAGTCACCGGTTGGCAGGTGAAGTACGACGCCACGACCTGAAGGTGCGGATCGTTGCCCTGGCCGCGTGCGAGCGTCGCCGTCCACTCGTTCATCGCGCGGATGCCGCGCGGGATGAGCAGCTGATCGACGTAGGGGACGAGCGGCTTGAGCGTCGTCGCTTCGAGATCGGCGGCGGTGAGCGCGCCGTGGGACTTCGTCGGAAAAAATCGCGTCGTGATGCAGCCGTAGTGCGTGAACATGGCAACCAGCCGCCGCGGCGCCGGCGGCGCTTGCGCCCTCACGCGCCGTTCGTCGATAGACGCGAGAAACGGCGCGGCGACACACGCTCCGCCGAGCCCTCGCAAAAACGTTCTTCGAGCCACGAAGCGAGTCATGCTGATCCCTGGGCCACCGCACTCCGAGCTTGAACGATTGCGCGGCTCGCGAGAGGTGAGTTCTTTCTCGCTCTGTTAATCCCACCATTGGGGTGAGCCCCGAAGATTCGGCTCAGAGGGAACACGCGGCCGCAGACGGCGAGTCCTCGTGAGCTTGGAACCATGCTAAAAGTCCGAGCACCATGTCTCGGGAGGGTGCCGATGCCGTTCGCGTGTAGCCGGAAGGACTTTCTCACTTACGTCGGTACGAGTGCGCTCGTCCTCTTGGGCTGCGGTGGGCGCAGCGTGACGCTGCCGTCCGGCAGCGCGGGGACTTCCGGCGGCGACGGCAAGCCGGCCGGTACGGGCGGCATGCCGGACGGCGCGAGTGCGGGCGCGGCCGGGACGCATGCCAAGGGCGGTGCGCCCGCGACGAGTGGACACGCGGGCGCTCCCAGCGGCTCGACGGGCTCACGAGGACACACCGGCGGGACCGGCGTTGGGCGCACCGGCGCGACGGGCCGCACGGGGACCGGACGCACCGGCGCGACGGGCGGCACGGGGATTGGGCGCACCGGCGCGACGGGCCGCACGGGGATTGGGCGCACTGGCGCGACGGGCCGTACGGGGACTGGGCGCACCGGCGCGACGGGTGGCAGCGGCGTCCACGGCTGTACCGGCCGCGCGGGCTCGACGGGCTGCATCGGCTCGACCGGCGGCACCGGCTCCAGGGGACGGACGGGCGCCACGGGCAGCACCGGTTCGCGCGGTTGCCTCGGCCGCACGGGCGCGGCCGGCAACACGGGAGCGACCGGGTGCACCGGCGCAACGGGCGGCACCGGTTCGCGAGGGGGGACGGGCGCAACCGGGCGCACGGGCGGGACCGGCCGCACGGGCTCGACCGGCGGCACCGGGCCGTGGTGCCAGCGGGATTTCATCGCCGTGAGTTCGGGCGCGCACCAGCACTCCCTCCTCGTCACCACGGCGGAAATCATCGCCGGCGTCGATGTGAGGATCCTCTCGAGCACGACTGAAAATCACGCGCACTTCGTGCTCGTGACGGCGGCCGACTTCGCGGCGCTCCGCCTGGGCAACCCAGTGCGGAAGAAGTCGTGCGCCGGGGTCGATCACGAATGGGTGCTCGACTGCTACTCGACCTACGCGGGCGGCACGCCGACCTGCAGCGACGAGTGCGGCGACGGAACCACCGCGGCCAACGCCTGCCGCTAGTTTTTTGCCCCGGGCGCGAACCATGACATGCTTGGACGCGTTCGTTGTCGTGGCTTCTCGTCAACCAAGCGCTGGCGGATTTGATGAGTCAGCCGGCGTTGTCTTCCGAACGGTCGAGCCAAATCCTGCTCGGTGAAGCTGCGAGGTTGCTCGACCGGCGCGACGAATGGACCGAAATCCGCCTGGAGCGCGACGGATACGCCGGGTGGGTACAGACCGCGGCCCTCGTCGAGTGCGGTGAGGAGCGCGTTCGCGAGTACACGTCCGCGTCGCAAACGGTCGTGACGGGCGAGATTGTGCAGGCCTTCCTCGAGCCGGAACGCCGAGCGTACGCAGGCAAGCTCCCGTGCGGGATTCGGCTGCCGGGCGTCGAACGACGAGACGGGAGCGTCGCGCTCGAGCTACCCGACGGGCGTCGCTGGTGGGTGGCGGCTTCGGACACGCAGGCGGCGTCCGAGCTACCGCGACCGGACCGCGACGGTATTGCCGCGACGCTGCGTTCGATGCGCCGGCACGTCGGCGTTCCGTACCTGTGGGGTGGCTGCTCTCCGTTCGGGTACGACTGCTCAGGGCTCACGCAGTCGTTCTGGTCGCTGCTCGGTGTTCGCATTCCGCGCGACGCGGATCAGCAGTTCCAAGCGGGCGAGCCGGTAGCCGGTCCGCCCTTGCCTGGGGATCTTCTGTTCTTCAGCCTGAATGCGAGTGGCGGTGAGCGCCCGCGCCACGCCGATATTCGACACGTCGGGATCGCGCTCGGCGATCACGAAATGCTGCATGCGAGCGGAAAAGCGCGCGCGGTCGCCGTCGACGAGCTCGGCACGGGCCGGAGCGTGTATGGCGACTGGCTTCACGACCATCTGGCCGGGGTGCGCAGGTACGCATGCGGCTGAGCTTCGAGCCCGTCACGCTCGACTTGCGCCGGCCGTTCAACATCGCTCACGGCGTGAGCCTCACTCGTCGCAACGTGCTGGTGCGCCTCGACGCCGGCATCGGCGAGGCGGCGGCGGTCGCGTATCACGGTGAAACGGCCGAGGGCATCGTGCGGTACTTGTCCGAGCTCGACCTCGGCGCGTTCGAGGATCCGTGTCTGATCGACGACGTGCTCGGCTCGCTACCGCCCGGTTCAGCGGCGGCGCGCGCGGCGGTCGACATCGCCCTGCACGACCTCTGGGGGCAGACGCTCCAGCAGCCGCTCTACCGGCTCTTCGGCTTGAATCCGAGCGCGATCCCGCCGACGTCGGTGACCATCGCCATCGACACGCCGCAAGCGATGGCGGAAGCGGCCGCTGCGGCCCGGGAATCGATCTTGAAGATCAAGCTCGGCGCTGCCGGCGACGAAGCGCGCATCCGTAGCATTCGAGCCGCGACTCGCGCCACGCTGCGGGCGGACGCGAACGGCGGCTGGACCCGGGAGCAGGCCGAGAAGTTGCTCCCCGTGCTCGCCGAGCACGATTTCGAGCTCGTCGAACAACCGCTGCCGGCCGGAGATATGGACGGACTCGGCGCTCTCAGGCGACTGCGGCCGCGGCCGCTCGTCTTCGCCGACGAGAGCATCCTTGCGAGCGCCGACATCCTCGCGCACCGCGGCTTGGTCGACGGCGTCGTCGTGAAGCTCGCCAAATGCGGAGGGATCCGCGCCGCGTTGCGGCAGATCGCCGTGGCTCACGGCGCGGGGCTGCGTGTCATGCTCGGCTGCATGGTGGAGACGTCGGTCGCGGTCACGGCAGCCGCCCACATCGCGCCGCTCGTTCAGCACGTCGATCTGGACGGTCCGCTGCTCATCACCAACGACCCCTTTGGCGGCGTGCGCTACGCGGACGGCCGCCTCACGCTGCCGGATGGCCCCGGACTCGGCCTCCGCCCCAAGGACTCGCAATAGCCATGGACTCGGCGTACGCGACTTTCGAATTCAGTGACTGGTCGCTCGACGGCCGCATCCTTCGCCTCCGCTACCGCTACGCCGGTGGCTCGGAGCCGGAGCTCGGCTTCGAGGAGGTGCTCGAGCTGCCCGCGACCTTGGACGCGCCGGACGCGGCGGATCCGGCCGTGCGCGCCGCCGCCGACATCGCGCACCTCACGTTCGGCGTCTCCTACTACAAGGCGTTCTGTCCGCGGAACGTCCTCGCGCATCCGGTGTCCGACGCGGCGGGACACTTCTGGGACACGCTCTACTCCGAGGGCATGGGCGAGTTCTACTTCCGCAACGGCATCGACCCGCGGGGAAGGGTGCGCTTTCCGCGCGGCGCCGCCGGTCTCGCGCGAGCGGAGCACCGGGCACCGGAGCGCGAGCGGGCGCTCGTGCTCGTCGGCGGCGGTAAGGATTCGGTCGTTGCGCGCGAGGTGCTGCGGGACGCGGGCGTCGAGTGCGACGCGTTTTCGCTCGGGAGCGCGCCTTGGATCGAGCGCTCCGCGGCGGCGATGGGCGTGCGCCACCACGTCATGAAGCGCACGCTCGACCGCCGGTTGTTCGACTTGAACGCGCGCGGCGCCCTCAACGGCCACGTGCCGATTTCGGCATGCATCGCCGCGGCCGCGTCGCTCGTCGCCGTCGCGAGCGGCTACACGGCCGTCGTGGCTGCGAACGAGCGCAGCGCCGACGAAGGCAACACTTCGTACAACGGAATCGACATCAACCACCAATGGAGCAAGAGCTTTCGCTTCGAGCAGTCGTTTCGTGCTCTTTGCGACGAGCTCATCGCGGCACCGCCCACCTATCTCAGCATCCTGAGGCCGCTCAGCGAGCTCGCCATCGCGCGACTCTTCACCGCGTATCCACAGTATCGAACGGCGACTTCGTCCTGTAACAAGAACTTCCGCATTCACGAGCCGGTGCCCGCAAGTAGGTGGTGCGGCAAATGCCCCAAGTGCGTGTTCGTGTATCTGATTGTCGCGCCGCACGCCGACGCGAGCGTCCTAGCGAGCATCTTCGGCTCGGATTTTCTCGCCGACCCCGAGAACTTTACGACGCTCGCCGACCTGGCCGGGGTCGGAGGCATGAAGCCGTTCGAGTGCGTCGGAACGCCGGTGGAATGCCGCGCGGCGCTCGGGCGTCTGTATGCGAGCGGGCGCCTGGCACCGAATACCGCCGCTTGGTACGAGCACAACGCGCAGGCGGATCCGGCACAGGCCGCCGCTGATTGGTCGCAAGCGATGCAAGTTGCGGACTCGTATCCGCTCCCTACGGTCTGGCAGGCGAGGCTCGATGCGTATCTCAGAGCTCATTGACGTTCGCGTGGGGCTGCTCGGGCTCGGCGTCGAAGGCCGCTCCACGCTCGCGGCCCTGCGGCGCGCCGGTCACGCTCGGGAGGTCAGCGTCTACTTGGACAAGGCGCCGAGCGACGGCGAGCCGTTGCCGGAGGGGACTCGTTTCGCTGACGATCCGGAGCAGGAGCTCGCGCGCACGGATGTCCTCGTGCGTTCACCGGGCTTTGCGCCCGCGCACCCGCTGCGCCGTCTGGCGGACGCGCGCCACGTCCGGCAAGCGACCGCCACGAACCTGTTTTTGAGCGAGCTCCGCGCGCGAGGACTTGCGAGTATCGGAGTGACGGGCAGCAAGGGAAAGAGCACGACAAGCACCGTGATTTTTCGGGCTCTCGAACGCGCCAACCTCCCTTCGTCGCTGGTCGGCAACATCGGAGCCCCTGCTCTCGACGTACTGGACGACGTGATCGCGCGCCGGGCCGTGCCCGTGATCGAGCTTTCGAGTTACCAGTGCGCCGACCTCTGCGCGGCGCCGTCCATCGCCGTGCTCCTCGAGCTCTTTCCGGAACACATGGACTGGCACGGCGGTGTTGACGCCTACTATCGAGCGAAGATGGAGCTCGCTCTCCGCCAGCAGCCGGCGGATCGCTTCTTCTATCTCGCGGCCAATCGCGACTACGTCGCCCGCTTCGCGCTCCCCGGCGCCGCCGAGCCCGTGGGTACCGAAGCGGGCGTCCATTTTCGGGACGGCTGGTTCTGGCGTGGTACCGAGCGTCTCTTTTCGGACGCGGCGGTGACCATCCCGGGCGCGCACAACAAGCAGAACATCTGCTGTGCGATTGCGGCCGTCACGGCGGCCGGTGCGCCCGCCGCGAGCGTCGAAGCCGCGCTCGTGGGCTTTACCGGTCTTCCGTATCGACTCCAGGACGAGGGCCTTCACCGCGGGATCCGCTGGGTGAACGACTCGATCTCCACGGCCCCGGAAGCGGCCGTTGCCGCCCTCCGCGCGTTCCCCTCCACGCACACGCTGATCTTCGGCGGACTCGATCGCGGCTATGAGCTCGGCATCATGCGCGCAGCGCTCGCGGAAAGCTCCGTCGAGTGCGTGATCGCGCTCCCGACGACCGGCCACCGTCTCGCCCGTGAGCTCGCCGCCGCTGGCGCCCCCGTTCGTGTCGTCGAAGTGACGAGCCTTGCGGAGGCCGTCACCAGCGCGAGCGAACTGGCACCGCCGGGCAGCCTTTGTCTGTTCTCGCCCGGCGCGCCAAGCTACGGCTTTTTCCGCAATTTCGAGGACCGAGGGCGTCAGTTCACGGCTCTCGTTGCCGCCCTCGAGCGTTCCGACTCGGCAGCCGCGAGCGCCCGGGCGCGATAGCCGGCGAGCAACCGGCGCGTCAAATCCCCGGGACGGCCGCCGCCGATCGCGTCCCCGTCGACGCGCACGATCGGGACGATTTCGCGGATGCTCGCCGTGATGAACGCTTCGTCCGCGGCGCGGAGCTCTTGCGGCGTGAACGTCCTTTGCTCGATGGGCACGCCCCAGTCGCTGCAGAGTTCGAGCACCTTGCGCCGCGTGATACCCGCCAGAATGCCGGCCTCCTCGGGTGGCGTCACGAGCGTCCCCTTCGCGCATAAAAAGACATTCGAAGCGCTGCCTTCGAAGATTTTACCGGAGCGATCGACGAGCAGCGCTTCCGCCGCGTCCGCGCGCCGCGCGGCGGCGAGCGCGAGGATCGAATTCAGGTAGTTACCGACTTTGGCGCCCGGAGCGACGGCATTGCCGACGAGCTCGCTGCGTTCCGTGACCACCGCGACTCCGAGCTCGTACATCTCCGCCGGCAACGTCACGAGCGGCGCAAGCAAGAGCACGCGGCGCGCGCCACGCGGAACGGCGACGCCGGCGTGTTCGCCCGCGCCTCGCGTCAGCATCAGCCTCAGGTACGCCTCCGGATACGCCGCCCGTTCGAGCGCCGCCGTGACCTCGGCGTGGAGCGTCTCGAGGCTCACCGGGAGCTCGATCGAGACGAGGCGTGCGCTCCTTTTCAGCCGTTCGAGGCGCTCCTCGAGTGCGAACGGCACGCGGTCGTAAGTGCGTAAAACCTCGAACACGGAGTCGCCGTGTAGGAAACCGCGGTCGAAGACGCTCACACGCGCTTCGTCAGTCTCGACGTAGCGACCATCGATCCAAATCTGGGCTCGGAGGTCCGAGGGTGGTGAGGGGTTTTGGGTTTTGGGCACGCCACTGCGCAGCCTAGATGGAAAACCGTTTGCACATGGCTGACCCGCTTCTTCCGAGCCGGCCCGTCGGCGGGGCAAAATACGACGCTAGGAGCATAATGAGGGAAAGCCTTACGTCGTTTCAGGCTTCTTCGTCTTGAGCTTGGGCCGGGAACGGTGGACCCTCGAGAATTGCACCATGATGCTGGCGAAATCCGCCAACGTCGCGGCGAGCTCGACAGAACGGCGACGGATCTCGACACGGGGTCCCGCGCACGAGGGGCGACCACACGGTCGCGAGGTTTGCTTAAAGGACGGTAGAGGAGGATGGACGACTTGCGCGAAGCCACGATGGGGCCCGGAGTTGCGGAGGCCGAAGACAGGGTCGAGCCGAGAGCCGAAGTGCTCGTCGTCGACGACGACCAAGGCGTCGCTCACGCCATCAAGCGCATCCTCTCGCAGCGTAACCTCGCGGTCGAACTCGCCGTGGACGGCAGCGCCGCTCTCGAGAGGGTGGACGCCCGCGCGTACGACGTGATCGTCCTCGACTTGCGCATGGCGAATCTCGACGGGCTCGAGGTGCTGCGCGCGCTGCGCTCCCGGCCGAACCCTCCCGAGACGATCCTGCATTCGGCCTACCTCGACGTGCCGACCGCGGTGCTGGCGATGAAATTCGGCGTCGCCGACGTGATCGAGAAGCCCGTGTCGTCGAAGGACCTCGGCGATCGCGTTTGGGACCTCGTGCGCAAACGCCGGGCGCGCGGGCAGAATCAGCCGCTGCTGCGCCCAGTTCCGAGCGCGACCGAGGTGGATCCCGCGGAGCGCTTGCTCGGTGAAACCCCCGCGATGCGCCTCTTGCGCGAGCAGATCCGGCGCATCGGCCAGTTCCGCGACGTTTCGGTGTTGGTCGAAGGACAGACGGGCACCGGCAAGGAGCTCGTCGCCGAGGCGATCCATGCCGTCACGGCGGGCGACGCGCCGTTCGTCAGCGTCAACTGTGCGGCGGTCCCGGAGAGCCTCTTCGAGAGCGAGCTGTTCGGCCACGAAGCAGGGGCGTTCACGAGCGCCAAGGGCGCGCGCGCCGGTCTCCTCGAGGAAGCGGGACACGGCACCATTTTTCTCGACGAGATCGGGGAGATGCCGGCCGCAGTGCAGCCCAAGCTCCTGCGCGTGCTCGAGACACGCGAATTTCGGCGGCTCGGCGGTAACCGCAACAAGCGTCTGCTCGCGCGCGTCATCAGCGCGACCAACCGTCCCTTGAGCGGTGCCGCCGAAGATCCGGTGCGCTCGGATCTGTATTTCCGCTTGTCCGGCTACACGATCGTGACGCCGCGGCTGGCCGAGAGGACGGCCGATATTCCCATCCTCGCCGAGAGCTTCCTCAAACGCTTCGCCGCGCGCTATGCGCTCGCACCGGCGCGCATCACGGACGGCGCGCTCGAAATCCTACGGCACTATGCCTGGCCCGGGAACGTGCGCGAGCTCCGGGTCGTGGTGGAAAACGCGGCCGTTCTCGCGGCACCAAACCCGATCGACGGGGAAGTCGTGGAACAGGTGCTGGCGGTGCGCGGCGGCGAGCCCGGGTATCGCGAGGTGGCCAAGAGTGGTTCGTTCGTCGCGGTGCGAGCGCGCGTGGACGCGGGCGTTTCGCTGCCCGAACTCGAGCGCGAGGTGATCCTCGGCGCGTTCTCGAAGTATTCGCCGAACCTGAGCAAGACCGCGAAGCATCTCGGCATTCCCCGTTCGACGCTGCGCGACCGACTCCGAAAATTCGGCATGCTGTGAAGCGGCGGTATCCGACACCCTGCGCGCAGGGGCTCCGCGTGAAAATACGCGTGCGCCCGGCGTGTTCGCGCCGAGTCGCCGACGATGCCGCGTGGCATGGCTATTGCTCCTCGTGCGCGACGCGGCGGCAGCCTCCGGGGGCGCGCCCGACGGACGCATGATCAGCGCGAACTCCGAGCCCGTGCCGCAACCGAGCCCCGACCTCTGGGACGGCGACAACATTCGTCTCACGGAGATGGGTGTGCCGATGGCGGCTTGCAGCGCCGACGGTGAAGTCGTCGGGCTGTCGCCGCAAGCCCGGGCCGTTCTCGAAGGCGTCGGGATCGACACGCGGAAGCTCCCGTTTCCGTTGCCGTCGCGGCTCTGGCTGGCGCTTGCGGACGTCCCGGAGGGCGAGGCGATCGAGTGGCACGCGGGGGTCAAGGACACCGAGGCTTCGCTCGGGTGCACCCGCTACGCGTTCGGAAAGGGACGCTGGATCGTGCTCATGCGCGAGGTGTCGGCCAAACGCCGCGAGCTTTCGCGCCGGCTCCATCAGCAGCGGCTGGAAAGCACGGGCCGCCTCGTGGCGAGCATCGCGCACGACGTGCGAACGGCGCTCGCGAGCATCCTTTACAACGCGGATTTCCTGGCGAGCGCCGTGCACGAGCTCCCGCCGCGCGACGTCGCCGAGACGGCGGACGAAATCCACGTCGCGAGCCGGCGGCTCGAGAGCATCTGCGCGGGGCTCCTCGGTTTCGCCAAGCTCGGTCCGCCCGTGGTGGACGACGTTGCGTTGCACGAGGTCGTGGGCCGCGCCTGTTCGCTCGTGCGCCCCATGTATCGAGAGCGGGCCCACGAGCTCAAGAGCCAAGTGACCCCCCAGTCGCTGCGTGTTCGCGGCAACTCGATCCTGATCGACCAGATCCTCGTCAACCTCCTCGTCAACGCGGCCGAGGCGAGTCAGCGCCCGATTCACGTGCTGCTCGCCTGCGAGCCGGCGCCGCTCGCGCCCGGCGATCCGACGCAGCGCGTGCGCGTCAGCGTGTCCGACGACGGTCCAGGCGTGCCGCAATCCCTGCGTGACTCGATTTTTCGGCCGTTCTTCACGACCCACCGCGACGGCTCCGGCCTCGGCCTCACGACGGCGCGCGAGGCCGCGCGTGAGATGGGCGGCGACCTCGTGCTCGAAGTGACCGAGCAAGGCGCGCGTTTCGTCGCGTTGCTCGTGGCGAGCGACCCCGCGGGGCCCGCGTGAGCTCCATTCTGCTGGTCGAGGACGACGAGAAGCTGCGGTCGGCGGTGGCGCGCGACCTCGCCCACCGTGGCTTCGAAGTGACCGCGGTGAATTCGGTCGAAGACGCGCTTTCGCGCTTGCGGCAGCGCGGCTTCGACGTGCTCCTGACCGATCTCCGGATGGGCGAGCGTGACGGCATCGATCTGTTGGCCGAGCTGCCCGACGTGGCGCCGCGCACTCCGGCCATCCTGATGAGCGCGTTCGCGAGCGCGCGCGACCACCAGCGCGCGATCGAGCTCGGGGCCGTGCAGGTGCTTTGCAAGCCGTTCACCTCCCTCGAGCTCGCGCAGGCGATCCGGCAGGCGATGGAGTGTGAAACGGGTTTTCGCGGCAATTTGCACGGCGTGTCCCTGGTCGATGTGCTCCAGATGTTTCATCTCGCGCGCCGCTCGGTGTGCGTGAGTGTGAGCGGGCGCCCGGGCGGACAGATCCACGTGCGGGACGGCGAGGTGGTGCACGCCGCCCTGGGTGACCTCGTGGGGGAGGAAGCGCTCAAGCGCATTCTCGGCATGCCGTCCGGCGCCATCCGCTCGGCGCCCCTCGAGAGCCGCGAGCAGTCGATCGAGCGGTCGTTTCAGGGCCTCGTGCTCGACATGCTGCGCGGGCTCGACGAAGAAAATCAGGACGATTTCGCCGACTTCGAGGACGCGCTCGGCTCTGCGGCGCGCGTGGCTGCGGGACGCGACGTACCGAGCGCGGCGGACGCATCCGGGCTCTGCGCCGAGATCGTGGCGCGCGTAGAAGGAGCGCTTTGCTGCGGCGCGGTCGATCTGGAGGCGCGCACCCTGCTCGGCCTCTACGTCGCTGACGCCGCTGAACGAGAGGACCCAGCGCTGCTCGTAGCCGATACGGTCCGCCTGCTCCGCGGCGCCAACCTGTCGCGTATCGAAGAGCTGGTCGCCAAGGATCTCGGGCTCGGCGGCGATACTCCCGGCTCGTATCACGAAGCACGGGTGCTCGTGGCCGACGCGTGGCGGCTCCTGCTGACGACGCACGGCGGCAGCAAAGCCGTCATGCTCGTCACGCGCCGCGACACGAGCCCCGGGCTCGCGTTCTGGCACCTCCGGGCCTGCATGCCGGCATTCGAACGAGCGTTGTGATGGCGGCGGCAAGCGGCGAGAGACGACGATGAGCGAGATGGACACGGCGTGTCGCGAGGTCATGGGCAACGTCGACGGCGCGGTCGCGTGCGGCGTGGTCGACCTCGTGACGTTCAAGCTGCTCGGCTTTCATGCGAGCGAACGCACGCCCGCGCTCGAGGAGGCCGTGCGCAAGGCCACCATCGCGCTCTTGTGCCGCGTCGATCCGGATTCGGAGCCCGCGGGCGCGCCTCCGACCGCGCTCGAGGCGCACGTGATTTCCGAGCACGGCTATCACTTCGCCAAGGTGCTCGAAGGCAAGGCCGCCGCCGTCATGCTCGTTGCCAAGCGCGCGCCGAACGCCGGCATGGGTTCGGCGCAGCTCAACGCCGTCATTCCGAAGGTCGAGCCCTACGTGCCGTGAGAGTTCGGGGCGCGCTCGGCGCTCGGCATGAGCCGCTCGTCCACGGCTGCGACGAGCCGCGCCGCTCCCGCGCGATTGGCGGATGCGGCGGCGAAGTACGTCTCGCGTTCGCGCCAGGCGACGACGTAGCGCCCGCCGGGCCAACTTGCGGAGGCGATGCGCACGGCGTCGTCGAAGACCTGCGTGACGTCGAAGAGGCTCGAAACCCAGGCGCAAATCTCGATCATTTCCTCGCCGCGCAGGGCGGCGTTTTTGACGGCGACCACGACCGGCGCGCCGCGGCTGCCGTCACGCACGAAGGCCCAGCCGCTCGTGTCGGGGACCAACGTGTCTTCGAGCGTGCGCTGGGCTGCGAGCGCGAGCGCGGGGTCCCCCCGAGCCCCGAGGCACGCAAGAATTTCGTTGGTCGAGAACAGGAAGCGCGCGCGATACGGCGCGTGGGGGACGAAGCCCTCGTAGCTGGCGTCCGACATCGCAAGGTGTGCGATCGCCTCGGCGGTGTGCCGAAAGAGCGCGGCACGGAGGCCCGAGGCCGAGACGCCGCCTCGCGAGAGCAGCGCCTCGACGAGCGGCGCGTTGTCGTCCTTGCATTGCCGGTAGAGCTCCACGAAGTGGGCGCGGTCGAGCGGTGGATCCTGCTGGTGCCGCAGGAGCTCGGTCAGTCGATGCTGCATGTCGCTCGCGACGGCCCAACACACCAAGCGGGACTCGACGAGCACGCTGCCCCGGTCGCCGAAGCGCAACGCTCCGACGGCGTCGGCCGGCAAGGTCTCGACCCGATCGAGCAGCGCGAGCGCGCGACCGAGCACGCCAGGGCCGACCGGGATGCTCGGAGGAATGGCGTAGGTCCCAAAGTCCATTTGCCCGATCCGGGCTCATTCTAGCGGCGATCGAGCTCCGAGCGCGCCTGGGACACGATCCACCCTATGCTCGACTCGCGGTCCGCGACGCTCAGAAGTACCGCTCTTGGATTTCGTACGAGTCGTTGGGCGACGTGCACGCGAGTGGGGGACACCAGCACGAGATCCTGAAGTCCGGACACCGTCTTGGAATCGAGGCGACCGGCTTCGAGCCCGTGCGCGGTGATCGCCGTCTCGAAGAGCTCCGGCAGCGCCCCAGCGAAACCCTCGAGCGCCGTAGCCTCCACGCCCGGCGCTTCGACGAGTCGCCCGCTCGTGGCGTCGGCGAGCGCGGAGACGAGCGCCCCTAGATCGCTCGGCGGTCGCACGGCGCGGCGCACCCCCGAGACGTGCGGGTCGCCGATTTGCGGCTCCGTCGCGTCGGCTCGAGCGGCGCTCGCCTCACGCAGCTTCGCGATACTCATCGGCCGGCTGCGCACAATCGAGCAACTTTCGTTCCCGAGCGAGGGCGTAGCGAAGTCCGCGAGTCGCGCGGCTCCGGCGGCATTCGGTGGCGGATTCCGCCGTTCGAGCGGCGAGACCCGGCAGTGGGCGTGCGCGCGTCCGCCGGTGTGCGCTGCTTCTGCGAGCCCACCCGCGTGGCCCGCAGTTTGCAGTCGCCCTCTGGCCGCGGCGCGGTACGCCGGGCAGTGCAAACGATTCAAGGAGGCAACGTGGCGAACGTCAAAGAAAGCTTGAGCAAGATCCTCGAAATCGACGGTGCGATCGGGGCGTGTGTGGTCGACAGCAACAGCGGCATGATGCTCGGCGCGGAAGGTGGCGGCAGCTCCGTGAACCTCGAAGTGGCGGCCGCGGGCAACACCGAGGTCGTGCGCGCCAAGCGCAAGACGATGAAGGCGCTGAACCTCGCCGACAACATCGACGACATCCTGATCACGCTCGGCAAGCAGTACCACCTGATTCGCCCGCTGCGCTCGAACGACGCGCTCTTCATCTACCTCGTGCTCGACAAGACGAAGTCGAACCTCGCGATGGCGCGCCATCAGCTCACGAACATCGAAGCGTCGCTCTCGGTCTGAACCCAGAAAGGAACGTCGAGATGGCCCGTGAAAAAGAGCTGCTCGAGACGATCGAGAAGATTCAACACGACGCGAGCGGCTTCATCGCCGCGTCGCTGGTCGATCTGGAGTCGGGCATGACGCTCGCCGTCAAGGCCGTGCGCAGCGACTTCGACCTGACGGCGGCGAGCGCCTACAACAGCGAGCTCGTGAAGCAAAAACTCAAGATCATGCAGACGCTCGGACTGAACGGCGGCATCGAGGACATGATCATCACGCTGACCGATCAGATCCACCTCATCAAGATGGTGAACAAGGCGACGTTCCTCTACCTCGCCGTCGACCGCTCGCAGAGCAACCTGGCGATCGTGCGCTCGGCCGTGTCCAAACACGCCGCGGCTCTGAGCTAGCCGGAACAGCGACCGGGATCCGTCCCGGCTCCCGTCGAGCGCAGCATGCCGACCATCGACAAGGAGCGTGGCGTACTAGTCGTGCGCGTCGTCTACGACGGCCCGCCGATGTCGGGGAAAACCACCACCCTGCGCGCTCTTGCGCAGGGTCTCGGGGTGCCCATCACTTCACCCGCGGAGCAGGACGGCCGCACGCTCTTCTTCGACTGGGTGGACTACGTGGGCGGCCTGTTCGAGGGCAGGCAGATCCGCTGTCAAATCCTGAGCGTGCCGGGGCAGCACGAGCTCGGGAAGCGGCGGAAGCATCTTCTCGAGACCGCGGACGCGATCGTGATGGTGGCCGACACGCGCGCGAGCGCAATCGGGGAAACGTACGTGCTCCTCGACGAGCTCCTGCCGTGGTGTCGCGCGTCGGACCCGCCGGTCGGCGTGGTGATCCAGGCGAACAAGCGCGACGCCCCCGACAGCGTTCCCCGCGCGGAGATCCACGCAGCGTTCGAGCGCATCGCGCCGCTCGCGATCGTCGACACGGTGGCGACGACGGGCGAGGGCGTGCGCGAGGCGTTCGTGTTCGCCGTGCGGCTCGCGCTCGATCGGGTGCGCACGCTCGCCGCGGCTCGCCGCTTGCGCGAGGGCCGGCCGGACGCGGACGATCCCGCCGCGCTGCTCGCAGCGCTCGCGCCGCTCTCGGTCGCGCCCCTCGCGCCCGCAGGTGCGAGCGAGCCGGTCCCGAACGACGCGACTCCCCCGGCTAGCGCCGTCCCCGAGCTGCAGCACCTGGCGCCCGCATCGAACCACGCGCGCCTGCTCGACGCCGCGACGAACGGAGACGCGACGGACGAGCGCGTCTTCGTGCCCGATCCGCTGATGCCGGGCGGCTTCATCTGGCCACCCGTCGACGGTCGCACCTTGCTCCACGAAGTCGCCCAACTCGAACGGACACCGCACCGCACTCCTTCCGGCGACTGGTGGGCCTCGGGCGAAGGCTGGCGCTTCCATTCGGCCGCAAGCTCGCTGTTCACGAGCGCCGATCGGGGCAGGCAGGAGCTCATCGAGTGGGCCCGCTTGCACGCCGCCAACGTGCATCGCCTCTCGCCGGGCCGCACGGTGATCCTCGCGGACGCGGGCGGCGGCCGCTTTCGACTGTGGCAGCTCGTGCGCGTGTCGCACGCCTTGCGCGAGCGGCTCGTCACGTCCGTCGCGGCAGCTTCCGTCGAGGAGCTCGTGGAAGAGCTGCAAGACGCGGCATTTCACTTGCTCAGAGCGCGCCGGGCCTTCGTCGGGTCGGACATCTGTCTACCTTGCACGCTCTGGACGGTGAGCGGCGATCTCGAGCGACAACCCATGTTCGTCGGACTCATGCCGAAGCCGGGCGCCGAGCGCGCCGAAGAGACGTCGGAAGCGAAGCTCCTCGAGCGCGAGTTCCGGCCTTTGTTTCAAACGCTGTCGCAGGAACGCCCTGATTTCGGGAAGCTCGTGAGCGCGCTCGCCCGCGAAGAAGGCCATGGTCCCCGAGACGTCTCGGAGAAACTCTTTCGTCTCGCTTCGGGACAGGTGCTCCGTGACTGAGGGTCTGGCGTCGGGAGGTGCCAGCGTTCACACTTCCAAGGCTCCATGAAGAACGGCGACGACGATCCGCCCGACTCGGTCGAGTCCGGTGCTCCGCTGCTAAAGCTCACGGATTTCTTCGAGATCGCGAGGATCTACGGCGGTTTGGCCTACCTGGGCAGCATGCGCGGCTCCCCGGCGGAGAAGGCGCGCCTCGTGCGCGGCGACGTCGTCTTGGCGGTGAACGGCATCCCGACCCCCGACCTCCAGGCGTTTCTCCACGCGCGCGGCCAGCGCGAAGGCGGCGCGACCGTGCGGTTCGTGCGGGACGGCGTGGAGCGGGAGGTCGAATTGGTTTGGGAGACGACGAGTCCCTCGCAACGTCCGTTGCAGTGAGGACCGTTGCGCCGGAGTTCGGAACTCCGGTACGCTCGAGCTCGAAGGGGCCAGAAATGGAGTCATCCGAACTCGGGTTCGGGCCGCCGTACGACGAAGCCGAGGAGCGTCCGCGGGCAGCGGGCGCGCTCGCCGAGCGCGAAGCTTTGGCCATCGGCGAGGCGGTCAAGCGTCGTATCGGCCGTGATTTGCACGACGGTCTCGGGCAAATCCTGGTCGGCGCCGCGCTCTTGGCGCGGTCGATCGAGCAGCGCGCGCCGCTCTCGTTGCAGAGCGAGCTCGGGCGCCTCGTCGACACGCTGAACGACGCGACCGGCCGCATGCAGAGCATCGCACGCGGGCTCGCGCCGATCCACGTGGGTGAGCTCCCGCTTCAGCGCGTGCTCACGAACGTCTGGCTCGCGTTGCCGTTACCGCCCGGTGCGGAGCTCGAGGTGCGCATCGCACCCGTCGCCGACGAGCTCATGGAGTCGGCCAAGGTGGAGCTTTGTTTGATCGCGCAGGAGGCTCTGCAGAACGCGTTGCGCCACGGGCACGCGAAGCACCTCGAGGTCGAGCTGCGTGCCCACGGCGGCGAGCTCACGCTCACGATCGACGACGACGGTTCGGGCATCGAGCCGGGGCCGCGCGCTGGCCTCGGCCTTTCGAGCATGCGCTACCGTGCGCGGGTTCTCGGCGGAACCCTCAGCGTCGGGCCGCGAAGTAGCGGCGGCACGCGCGTGCGCTGCGTGTGGCTCAGGCCTTGATCTGCCCGTCGCGCAGCCAGCTCGCGGCTTGAATCACGAGCTCGGCCGCCGTCTCCACGCCGAGCTTCGCCTTGATGCGGCTACGGTGCGTTTCGATGGTTTTTTGGCTGATGCCGAGCCGTTCCGCCATCTCGACGGCGCGCATGCCCATGCCGACGAGCCGGAAGATTTCGAGCTCGCGGTCGGTGAGCCGATCGATCGGATAGCGCGCGCCGTCGCCGGGCTTGGCGAGCGTCGTGAGCAGACGATCGGAGACGGAGGCGCTCACGTACACCTTGCCCGAGAGCACGCGTTCGAGCGCGACGAGCAGGCGGTCGGTGGCCTCGCGCTTCATCACGTAACCGTTCGCGCCGACGCGCAGAGCTCGCTCGGCATACGTCATTTCGTCGAGCATGGAGAGCACGAGGATGGCGACATTCTCGTCCTCTCGCCGCGCGCGCACGATGAACTCGAGGCCCGACTCCTTGCCGAGCGAAATATCGACGATGGCGGCGTCGGGCCGGGTGCTTCGCAGCGTGGCGAGTCCGTCTTCGACCGTCGCTTCCTCGCCGCAGACCGAGTATTCGAGGCTCTGCTCGAGCAACCCGCGCAGCCCTTGCCTGACGATCGGATGGTCGTCGATGAGCAGAATGCGCCGTAACTTCTTCAGCGTCGCCATGGGCTATGAGCCGCGCAATGCGAAAGTGATGCCAGACCCTCTTGTTTCGCCAAGCGTGCCAGGACAGCCGGAAATGTCGAGCATTTCCGAGTCGGTCCGTGCCGCGCTGCGAAAGCCGGCCGCCCGACGGCCGTCCCGCTGCGTGGACGCGAGTCCGGGATCACGGACTCGCACCGTCTCGTCCGAACGCTCGTGCGGAGCGGCCTTCAGGCGACGTTGCTGCGTGGCGAGAGCGGCCCCGCGCTCGGCCTGAGCGAGAGGGGACGCGGTACGTTCACGCGCCACCACTCGGCCGCGAGTTCCTCCGTCCAAGCTTCCGCGGGCGAAAACTGAATGGCGGCAAGCTCTCGACGAACGACTGCGACCGAGGCTGGACGATCCTCGGCGCGCTTGGCCATGCAGCGGTGGACGAGCGCGACGAGCTCGGGCGGCAGCCTTTGTTGCGCCCGTTCCGCGAGTGACGGGGGTTCTTGTTGCAGGTGCGCGAGCATGATCTCCATGGCATCGGCGTGTCCGGAGAACGGGAGCACGCCGGACAGGGCGAAGTACGCGACGCAGCCGAGCGCATAGACGTCGGCGCGCGCGTCGATGTCCTGGCCGAGCACCTGCTCGGGCGCCATGTAGTCGGGTGTGCCCATCACGGAGCCGGCCGCCGTGAGCTTGACGAGCGGAGTGACGCCCGAGTCGAGTTCGCGCGCCAGGTCGTCCAGGGAGCGCGTCGACGCGGGAGACGGTACCTCGGCGAGCGAACGCACGAGGCCGAAATCGAGCACCTTGAGCACGTCCACTTCGTCGGCCGCGCGACAGACGTAGAGGTTCGCGGGTTTCACGTCGCGGTGCACGAGGCCGGCCGCGTGCGCCTCGGCGAGCGAATGACAGGCCTGCATCAAGAGCGAGCAAACGCGCGCCGGCCGCTGAGGGCCGAAACGGCCGACGAGCGTCTCGAGGTCCATGCCGTCGAGGAGCTCCATCACGTAGAAGAACGTGCCGTCTTCCGTGATGCCGTAATCGAAGAGCTCGATGGTGTTTCGAGAGCATAGCGTCGCGAGCGTCTGCGCTTCACGGCGGAAGCGCTCGTGCGCGTCCGGTCCTGCGTCGGCTTCAGGGCGGATGAGCTTGATGGCGGCTTGGCGCGCGAGCAGGCGGTGCTCGGCGCGCCACACCTCGCCCATGCCGCCGGCGCCGAGCTTCGTCGTGAGCCGGTAGCTGCCGAGGTCGCGCGCCGCCGCCGCCGCACGGGTGGCAGCGGCGCGCGCATCCGCGGTCTGCCGCCTCATTCGCACGATGTGGCGTGAGAACAAGAACGAAACGCCGAGCGCGACGAGCAGCGAAAGCAGCGCAACGGCACGCGCGCGCCCCTCGTACGCGCGCGCGGGGCCGAGCAGCTGATCCTCGGGAATGAACGAGGTCACGCGCCAGCGCAGCGCCGGATCCCCCACGGTCGCCTGTTGGGCGAGGTAGCGCCGCCCGCCGGCCGCGAAGGACGCCCCGCCGCCCCCGCGAGCCGCGAAGAACGCGTCGAGCACGGGGTCCTTCTCGTCTGCGACTTTCAGCGTGCGATCGGCCTGGACCGGCAGCGCTTGAATGTGCTCCGCCGCCGCTGGATCCGCGAGCAACGTCCCGTCCTCGTCGCTGAAGAGCAGCACGCGCGTCCCGCCGAGCGGGATGCGCTCCAGGAAGCGTGACAGCGCGTTCACGTCGAAGTCGACCGTGAGCACCGCGACGATGTCGCCGCCTTGCCCGCGGACGGCCTCGGTGCGGGTCATGCCCGTGTAGTGCGTCTTGTAGAACGGGTACGGGCTCGTCCAGACCGGGCCTTTGTTCGCCAGGGCGAGATCGTAAAACGTTCGCAGGCGCGGGTCGTAGCTCGAGCGTTCCTCGCCGAGCGAGAGGAGCTCGCGCCGGCCGTCCGTGGCGAAGCGTTGAATGTGCGTGCCGTCCGGTCTGACGCGGCTGTCTTGAAAGCGAATGCTCGCATCCTCGGCGACGTAGGCACCTTGAAACGTGCCGTCCGGGAAGCTCAAACTGACGTACGAGACGCCGGAGCGGCCCTGCATCAGGTCGCGCAGCGCGAACGCCGCTTCCGGCAGCGGGGAGGTCACGGTGTGAACGCTCGCGAGCGTGCGCAGGCGCTCGAGCATCGGATCCGCGGCCGCGAGCGCGAGGCCGATTTGGCGCGCGACGGTCGCATTGCGAATGCGAAGCTGCTCGAGTCCGAGCGCGAGTGAGCTCTTCTCGAGCGCGCTCTGACCGAGAAAGGTGAGCCAGCTGCCGATCGCGAGCACGATGGCCGGCATCAGCACCAGCACGCCGAGCGGCGAAGCGACGGCGGACGCCATGCGCGTCGTGAGTCGGACGTCGCTCACGGCGCGCACGTCCGCGTCGCGCGCGAGCGCCTTGTCTCCGATGCGCGGTCCCGTCACCACGACTACCTGTTTTCAGGCAGTAGCACAGTGGGCACGAGCGGTCGTCAACTGATCGGAGCGAAGAGGCGGCCGAGATCTTCCGCGACGCTTCGCCAGCGGCCGGCGGGCGCGAGGCCTCCGCATTCGGCCGCGACCATTCGAAACCAGTCCGCGAGCGCCGACACTTCCGCAGGCGAATAGGCGAAAAGCGCGATTTCGTAGTTCAAAAACAAACTCCGTATGTCGAAGTTGGCTGAGCCGATCACGGCGAGCGAGCCGTCCACCAGGACGGCTTTCGCGTGCAGCATGCGCGGGTAGGTCGCGACGCGCGCTCCCGCCGCCGCAATCGGCCGCAAGTAGCTGCCGCCCGCCAAATCCGCGAGCAGATGATTCGAGCGGCGCGGGACCACGACGAGCACGTCGACCCCGCGCCGAGCGGCCGCCATCAGCGCGCGCGACAGGGCCTCGTCCGGCACGAAGTAGGGCGTCGCGAGCCAGATGCGCGTCTGGGCGCCGTAGCAGGCCGTGAGCAAAGCTTCGTAAAGGCTGTCGTCGACCGCGTCGGGACCGCTCGGCACGACCTGGGTGAGCGCGTCGCCCCGCACAGCATTCGGATCCGGCGTGCGGGGCGCCGGCAGGTCTTCGCCGAGTGCGTGGGCGAAGTCCGCGGCGAAAACGCCGGCAAAGTGCGCGACCGCGGGGCCTCGAACGTGCGCCGCGAGATCGCGCCAGCGGCCGGGCAACGGCTGGGGCCCCATGTACTCCTCAGCGATGTTCATGCCGCCCATCCAGGCGTGCTCGCCGTCGACCAACGTGAGTTTGCGGTGATTGCGCAGGTTCTCGGAGCGAACGAGCGAAAGGCTCAGCAGAGGCGAGAAAATCGCGACGTGAACGCCGGCGCGCCTGAGCACCTCGGGCCCGGCGCCGGCCCGTCGCAAGAAGAGGCCGTCGAGCAGCACGCGCACCCGCACGCCCGCCGCCGCGCGCGCCACGAGCGCCTCGACCACGCGGCGGCCCGTCGCGTCGTCCGCGAGAATGAACGTCGCGAGATCCACCGAGGTCTGCGCCGCGGCGATGAGCTCGACCAGCCGCGTGAACGCGGCCTCGCCGGTCGGGAGCAGGTCGACGGCGTTACCCGCGCTCGGCGCAGGGATACCCGCTGCAGCGAGCAAGCGGGCGATCGGGTTCAGGTCGGGGGGCGGCGCGGACGGCGTGCGCGCGAAGAGGCGCGTCTTTTCCCGCGGGTGCCGCACCTTGCGCGAGCCGAGGAAGAGGTAGAGCGGTACTCCGACGTAAGGGACCGCGAGCACCGCGAGCAGCCATGCAATCGTGCTCGCAGGCGGCCGGCGTTCGCGCAGGATCCCGGCGAGAAACGGCAGGAGCAAGAGCGCACCCAGCACGGTCGCAAGGTGTGCTGCGAGCCACGAAGTGCCGAACGTCGTCATCGTGAGGAAGGCGGGCATCCTCGCATCGGCGTCGTCTCCGGAGTCGAAGTTTCAGAGGTGCCTCAGTTCCGACACTGGATGGGCGTTCAGAAACGCTACTCGTGACGAGCGAAACGTGCGCGTCATCTACGGCGTCTTTGGCTACGGCCGCGGGCACGCAACCCGGGCGCTGGCGACGCTGCCGGTTTTGGCGCGGCGGCACGAGCTGATGGTGCTCGCGGGCGGTGACGCGTTCGAGCTCTTGCGTGAGCGCTACCGGGTGCACCGGCTGCCGACCCTCGGCTACGTCTACGCGGACAACGGCTCGCACTCGCTCTGGGGCACGCTGTCCGCGAACGCCGGACCCGTGACTGACGCCGTCTTCGAGGGGCCCGTGGCCCGACGGCTGCGCCAGGCCGTCGAAGCGTTCCGGCCGCACGTGGCCGTGAGCGACGCGGACGTCTGGACGCATCAGCTGGCGGGGCGACTGGGTCTCCCGCGCATCGGCTTCGATCACATCGGCATGCTCGCGCACTGCCGCGTCGAGGTGCCGCGTGGCTGGCGCTGGGCGCTCGCGCGCGACGTCTCGGTGTATCGCCTCATGATGGGTAAGCCGGACCGCGTCGTCGTCTCGAGCTTCTTCCCGGTTTCCGCACGGCGCTCGAACGTGCGCTGCGTCGGCCCGCTCCTGCGACCGGCGGCGCTCGAGGCACGGCCGTCCGACGAGAACTACGTGCTCGCGTACTTCAATCGCGGGCAACACCAGGTGTCGGCGCGGATCGAGGCCGAATTCCGTGCCTTGCACCTGCCGGTCGTGATGTACGGCAGCGATCGGCGCGGACGGCGCGGCAACATCGACTTTCGCGCGCCGAGTGACGCCCAATTCATCCGAGACCTGGCCGGCTGTCGTGCGGTGGTGAGCACGGCCGGCAACCAGCTCGTGGGTGAGTGCGTGCACTTTCGCAAGCCGCTGCTCGTGATTCCTGAAAATTGCCTGGAGCAGCAGGTGAACGCCGCCGCCGTGGAACGGTTCGGCATCGGCCGGCGCGTGGACCGCGCTGATTTCGACGCCGACTGCGTGCGTCAGCTGTTGCGAGCGCGGCGCGAGCACGTGGCCGCGCTCGACGTTCTCGCGCAGACGACTCTCCCCGATGCGCTCGTCGAGCTCGAGCGCAACGTGCTCGACCTCGGGCGCTCGTCGCGAGCGACGTTCGCGCGCTCGTGGAAGTACGCATGAGGCTGCTCGCGCTCGGCCGTGCGGTGCTCGAGAACCGGCGCGGAGGCGTGCCACGCCCGAGTCTCTGCACGTATCTCGTCTCGTATCGTTGCAACGCACGCTGCGGCATGTGCGACTCGTGGCGCATGAAGCCGGGGAGCGAGCTCACGGCGCCCGAGGTCGACCGCATCTTCGCCGACATCGGCCGGCTCGACCTCGTCCGTCTGACCGGCGGCGAACCCTTCCTGCGCGAAGATTTACCGGAGATCGCGCGCTGCATCCAGCAAAGGTCCGAGCCCGAGGTGCTCCACGTCACGACCAACGGCTCGCTGCCGGAGCGCATCGAGGCCTTCGTGGACGGCTTTCCGGCGCCGGAGCGGCTGCGCTTCTTGGTTTCGTTCGACGGCCTCGCGGTCGAGCACGATCGGAGTCGCGGCAAGGAGGTCACCTTCGAACGAGCGCTCGAGACGGTCGGTCGGCTCGTCCGTCTCCGCAAGCGGGGCGCGCGCGTATCCGTCAACCACACCGTGATCTCGCCGCGCTCGCTCGCCGATTCCGCGGGACTCCGCGCACGCTTCGAGGCCCTCGGCGTGGACGTCCAGAGCGTCATCGCCTACGCGAGCTCCGCCACTTACGGGCTGAAGCTCCGTGGCAAGCGCGCCGAGCACCTGATCGTCCCCGACGGCTACCCCGTGCACCCGGCGCTCGCGAACGAAGACCTCGTCGGCTTCGTCGACGCCGAGCTCGCCGCGACGCGAAGGATTCGGGATCCGCTGCTCCGTCTCGGCAAGCGTTACTACTTGAGGGGTCTCCGCGCGCGGCTCGCGGGCACGGGAACCGAGGAATTCGGGCCGCGCTGCGTCGCCGTGCGGAGTCACTTGCGGCTCCTGCCGGACGGCTCCGTGCCCGTGTGTCAGTTCAACGGGGAAACACTGGGGAATCTGCGCCTCCAGGCGTTCGACGAGCTCTGGGCGTCACACGCGGCAGCGAGCGCGCGTCGCTGGGTCGATGCCTGTCCCGGCTGCTGGGCGGAATGCGAAGTCATGCCGAGCGCTGTCTACACGGGTGACGTGTTGCGAGCGCTCCTGCCCGCGCGCGCGGCGCGGACCAGCTGAGCGTGTCCCTCGTTCTGCACCTCTCGGACTTGCACCTCCTCGCGAACCCGCGCGAACAGGAATCGATCTTCGACGGCTTGGTGGACGCGCTGCGCGACGTGCGGGCGCGCGCAGGGCGCCCCGTCGACCTCTTGGCCATCACCGGCGACGTCTTCGACAGCGCGACCGTGGACCCGCGGCTCGCCACCATGCGCTTCCTCGACCTCTTCACGGATATCGGCCGCGCGCTCGGCCGCGAGCCCCCCACCGTGATCCTGCCCGGCAACCACGACCGGCGGCGGGCGGGTCTCTTCGGGCCGCATCGCGAAGGGCTATTTTTCAGGCTCAAAGCGGCGCTCGGGGGTCGCGCCTGGGTGCACGGCTGCACGACGCCATTTCTGTCGGCCGTGTTGCCGCGGAGCTTCCACGGTCAGCCCTGGTCGGTGATCGCCTACGATTCGACCTACTTGCCGCACGGCTTCCTGAGCGCAGGCGGTGCGCTCCGGCAGGAGGATCTGCTGTGCGCCGCCGCGCAAGTCGCCGCGGCGCCGGATTCGGAACCGGTGCTGTTTCTCCTGCACCACCACCTGGTGCCGACACCCATCACGGATCTCGGCGCGATCGAGCTCACCGACGGCGCGCCCCCGATCGTTCGGTGGGGACTCGAGCGCATTCTCCCCCAGATCGTCGCCCACGCCGATCGCGAAGAGCTCACGATGACGGCGCTCGGCGCCGGCACGGCGCTCTCGACGTTGCATACCCTCGGACGCGCCGTGCTGGTGCTGCACGGGCACAAGCACTACGCGACCGCGCGCGTGCTCACCGGGACGCGCGCGGGCCACGGAGACGTGCTCGTGGCTTCGGCGGGGAGCGCGGGGATTGCGCAGCGCTGGTCGCCGACGGATTCGCAAAACGCGCCTCGCCTCTGGCCTTCGTTCAACCTCGTGACTTGGGACGAGCCGGAGCTCGCCATCGATACGGTGTCATTTCCGTGGAAGGGCGGCGCGTCGGCGCTCGCCGTGCACCCGCTCGTGCGCGCCGTGCGCGAGGGCTACGAGTGGCACGTCGAGCGCCTCGACGGCGCCCCGGCCGATCACGCGCCGGACGTCGACTTGAACGAGTCGACCGTGCGGCTGTCGCCGTCGCCGCGCTTCGCGGGACGCTGGGACTACGAGTGCGTTCGCACCGTGCGCGCTGCGGACGGGTTGCTCCGCTACCTCGAATCGGTGGAGGGCGCGGCGGGCGGTCGTTGTTGCGTCGCCCCGTTCGACGCCGTGATCGAGCTGCCCGCCGGCGTGCAGATCGACCTGCGCGCCGAGACGCGTTACCGCGTCGAAGGCGGGGTGCTGCGCACGCTCGCGGCAGCGCGCGCGATGGACGGCCATCATGCTTCGGCCTTCGCTCACGTGGGTCTGATGAGCCGCTACGGCACCAAAAAGACGCGGCTCGAAGTCGCGGGTCTCGGCGCGGCGAGCACGCGCGCCTTCGCGAGCACGACGGATCTCGGCACCGGACTCGAGCAGCCGCTCGGTCTCCACTCCGGCCCCGTACCGGGCAGTGTGATCGCCGAGCACGATCACTGTCCGGCGAGAACTCTCGTGCGCGTGTATTGGCCGCTCGAGTAGCACGCGCCGAAAGAAGCATGCAGAGCTCGTGCGACACGGGCGCCGAGCGTGTCGACGCGGTGAAGGGCGCGGACCGAGTGCTTGCGTCGATGGCCCTTTCGCCGTCGTTCCGGCGCTCATTCGCCGTCGAGGAAGCTCGCGAGCCTCGTGATTTGGGTCGGCGAGAGCACCTCGCCGAGCCAGCGCTGAAGCTCGGGCACGGCCGCGAAATGGCGGCGCTGCGGGTTTTCGGCTTCGCGCACGAGCCGGACGACCTGCAGGTTCGTCGTCGGGTTCTCCGGCAACGTGAGGATTGCGCTGCGAGTGACGCGAAGGTTGTTGCCCGCGAGCATCTCGCGTGCGCGCTGCGCGACCTCCGGCGGCATGATGTGGACGCTGCGCCAATCGGCGACGATCGCGAACTTTTGCAGCGTGCCGCGCGCTGTGATGGCGCTCCTGATCATGGTGATCATGGCTTCGACGTCGCTGATGCTGCGATAGCCGTAACCGACACGGACTTCGAGCAAGCCGCCGACCACGAACTCGCAGGTATTCGTGGGTGTCTTCGTTCTTGGCCAAGCGGTCGACATCGCCCTATCCACCTTCCTCACAAATCGCTCGCAGCTTGCCGGAGCAAGGGGTATCGCCCCAGGTTTGGTCGGTCGCTTGCATGCGCACGCAAGCACCCGTGTAGTTCGGTTCGCTGTCCGTGCCCGAGCGTACGGTCCAGTTCGTGTAATCGAGCTTCTCGCTCGTGACCCACTTGAACGGACATTGATCCGGGGAAAGCTTACAGAGCGACGATGGATCCTTCGTGACATCGTCGAGCGAAAGGCCAATCCAGGTATCGACCGTCGTCGGGAAGAACGCGGTTGCGAGCTGCGCCTGCTCTTCCTTCGAGCCGATCGTCACGAGATGGGCCGTGCTCGAGTGCGCTCCGCACGCGCTCTTCGCGGAGGACCAATCGAGCGGCGTGTCGTCGCCGACGAGGAAGTAGCAGTGGCCGCCGTAGGCCGTCGCGCCGGAACCCGTGCAGCTCGCGCCACCCCCGCCGCTCGCTCCCGCGTTCGATTTGCCGGCTTGGCCGGCGCTGCCCGTCGCGCCGCCCTTGCCGCCGCTCCCGCTCCCGCCGCCTTTGCCGCCGCTCGGCTTGCCGCCCTCACCGGCGCCGCCCGAAGTACCGGCGTTCGCCGCGCCTCCGTTCATGCCTTGTCCGGCGGTGCCGCCGCTGCCGCCCGTGGCGTCCGAGCCGGAGGCGCCCGCCTCTTCGAGCGTGCCGCCTGCGCCGCCTCCGCCGTGGCCCCCGAGTGCCGCGCCCGTGCCAGCCGCACCAGCGCGCCCTGCCGCGGAAGTTTCACCGGCGGCGGACGCGCCGGCCTGTTCGCGTACGAAGTGATCGAAATCATAGCTGCACGCGACCGCAAGCGCGGCACAGGCCGGCAAGAGCAGCGTCCCCGGTCCGAGCGCGTGCGCGCCGCGAGTCTTCAAAAGCGACCTCGCCCGCTGAGAAGTGCGCCGCCCGGCAACGGTGACAGCGCGACGCTCGCCTGTGTTTCACCCCGATACCCGAAGTAGAGGAGGGTAGCGCTCGCGAGCGCGCCGACGCCGCCGACGACGAGCCCGACGTTGGCGACGGTTTGCCAGCTTTTGCCGCGCTCGACCTCGCGTTCGTGCGCGGCATCTCCACATGGCGAGGTGCACTCGCGTGCGAGCCGGTCGTGCGCGCTTTTCGCTTCGAGTCCACCGATGGCAAACGTGACGAGCCCGACCCCTCCGACGCCCGCGGCCACGAACCCGCCGATACGGAGCCCCGCACCCGGTCGATCGCCGCTCGCGCTCGGGGCGGCCGTCGGGGCGGCCGAGTCCCGCTTGGGGAAATAGAGCGTCACCGTCTTCGTCTCGCCGCCGTCCACGTGCACGTCACGGACGACGGGGTCGCGATCGGTGGCGCGCGCTTCGACGTGATGATCGCCGGGCTCGAGCACGCGGTGCGAGCCGAACGCGGCGGGCTCGAGCACGGCGCCGTCGACCGTCACCACGAGCCCGTCCGGCGTCTCGACGGGCGACACGACGAGCGTACCCAGGCGCAAGCCGAGCTCGGCCATCTCCCGGAGCGCAGCGCTGCGTGTCTCGGCGTAGCGCTCCTCGGAGCCGGCGTTGCGCGCTGCACGTTCGAACGCCGCGTAAGCACTCGCATGCCGCTCGAGGCCGTTCAAACAATACCCGACGTACAGCTCGGCGTTCGGGCTGCCCGTCGCGGTCGCGAGCGCTTCGAATTCAGGTAGCGCGCGCGCGAACGAGCTCGCCTTGTAGAGTCGCACTGCCTCGGCAAAACGGGCCTTCTCGTCCTTGGCGGACGCGGTGCCGCCGGCCGCCGCGTCTTCCGCGGTCGCCGTGCTGCCGTACCCCAACGCGACGAACGCGACGAAGGCGGCGAGAATGCGCCGTTTAGAGCTCATCGGGGAGGTAGCTGCGGTTGCCGTGCCGCGGCGTGCGCGCGCTCGCTTTGCCGGGGGGCGCTTTCGACGCCGGAGCGTGCGTACCTGGACTCGCCGGAACTGCGGGAGTCGCCGTCGCGCTCTCGGCGGTCGTGGCCGCCGCAGAGGCGCGCGGCGCTTCCGTCGCGACCGTGGCCGTCGCGGTGGCCGTGGGTGTCGCGGCAGCCGCCGGCTGAGCGGCCGGAGGCGGTAGCGTTGCCGTTTGTGCGGGCGGCGTCGCGGCCGTCCGCGGCGTGATGGCCGGTCTGCGAAGCAGCGCAAAGACCGCGACCAGGAGCGCGACGACGACCGCCGTCGCGATGGGGACGAGCGCCGTCGAGCGCCTCGGCCCGGGAGCGGGCACGTCGAACACCGGCGCGTCGACGCCGGGCGGCGTCCCCGAAACGACTTCGGCCGGCGGCGGCGCCGACCAGCGCACGAGGCTGATGCTCGAGGCTTCTACCTCTTGAATCAGCTCGCTGCGCTGAGCGAGCACGCCTTCGGCGAACTTCGACACCCACTCACCGACCACGCGTTGCGAGGTGAGTGGCACAGCGCTCTCGAGCTCGATCGCCATCGCGAGCGCGTGCTCGTGTCGGTCCGCGGGGTCGAGCGCGAGGCCGCGCATCACGATCCGATCGACGACTTCACTCACATGCGGCGCGACGTGCCGCGCCGACGGATAGTCGCCCTTCACCACGCGCAGCAAGCGCTCCTGATCGTTCACGCCCTGGACGAGCTTGCTGCCGGTGAGCAGCTCCCAGAACACGACGGCTGCAGAAAACAGGTCGGATTGGCGCGACGGCTGCGCGCCATGAATGAGCTCGGGCGCCATGTACGAGAACTTGCCCTTGAGCACGCCGGGGTCCGTATCGCCGTGAGCGGTGCGGCCCTGCACGACCTTGGCGATACCGAAGTCGAGCACGCGCGCGACGCCGTCGACGCCCACGAGGACGTTGTGCGGCGACACGTCGCGGTGAACGAGCCCGAGCAGGCGCCCCTTCTCGTCGCTCGCGGTGTGGGCCGCGTGGAGACCCTGCAGGAGCCCGACCATGATCGACGCGGCGAGCTCGACGGGAACGGCCACGCCCGCCTTCTTCGCTGCGCGCACGAGCGAGACGAGCGACTCGCCGTGCACGTAGTCCATCACGATCAGGATCTCGTCGTTCTCGGCGAGAACGTCCAAGATCGGCACGACGTTCGGGTGCCGGACACGTGCGGCGACGCGCGCCTCCGCGACGAACATGGCCTTGAACGCCGGATCGACGAGGAAGTGCGGGTGCATGCGCTTGACCGCAACCAAGCGCGAGAATCCCTCCGCGCCGCTCAAGCGCGCGAGGTGCACGCTCGCCATGCCGCCGGCCGCAATGCGATCGAAGATCTCGTAGCGGCCCACGCGCTGGTGTGCTCGCTTCTCTTCGCCCGCGGGTTCCGTCATGGCCCTCACGACTGTCCCAACCTCGAGCGTACCACGGCGAGACGCGCGAACAGCGCCATAAAGCCCCGCGCGACGAGGTATGTGGGTGTGTCTCCGCGCGTGTGTGGAGCGCGCGCAGCCTCGCGGTCGAAGTGCGTTACGGCCTCAGCAATGCATAACGCAAGAACACGACGCCGTGTTTGAACGCGCGAGTTTCGACGAGCGACAGCTCGAGATCGGCTTTCATACCTGCGAAGAGTGAGCGCCCGGCGCCGAGTGCGACCGGGTTCACCACGATTTGATATTCGTCGATCAGCCGCGCTTCAGACAGCTGTGCGACGAGGCTCGCACTCCCGAGGATGACGATCGTCCGCTCCGCTTCGCGTTTCAGGCGCTCGACGTTGGGGACGAGCTCGCCCCGCAAGATCTCCGAGTTTTCCCAGTCGGGTCGCTCCAGTGTGCGTGAAACGACGAACTTGGGCGCTCGATTCACGCCGTCCGCGACGGCCGGACGAGCGGCGCGAGCCGCGGGCGTCGGCCAGAAGGCGCGCATCTGCTCGAAGGTGACGCGGCCGAACAAGAGGGTGCCTCGCGATTGTGCGTTGCCCGCCGCGAACTCGTCGTACTCGGGGTCACGCCGGTGTGCCCAGCGCATGTCGCCGTCCGGCCGCGCGTAATAGCCGTCGAGTGACACCATCATGAAACAGGATAGCTTTGCCATGAAGAATCTCTCCCAGGGGTGACGGAGTGGGGTCGTGAAGCGTTAGAACTGAGGCCGGAGCGCACTCTCCGGCCGCAGCGCGCCGTGTTCGTCGAGGTCCGCGAGCACGGGCGGCAGCGTCCCGTCGAACGTCTTCTTCCAGCCCGGTCCCATCACGAGCCGCGCGAGCAGAAAGCCGCCGGCGCCGCGAAACCCCGTGTGCTCGAAGACGAGACGCGTGCCGCCCGCTCGCTCTTCCAGCGTATAACGCACGTAGGTCGGCGCCTCTCCCTCGTTGCCGATCCACGAATAGCGCAGGGTTTCAGGGGCTTTCACCTCGAGCACTTCGCACTCGACGAAGCCGCGCCAGCCGCGCTGCGGTTTGCCCACGAAGCGGCAGCGCGTGCCCACGACGGGCGCAAAGCCTTCCGGTCGCATCGCCCAAAGCGCGATGAGCGCCGGATCGGTGAGGGCGCGCCAAACCTTGGCGCGCGAGTGCGGGTAGTCGCGGGTGATGCGGATATCAGTCATCGGGGTGGTCCGGCATGACGGCGAGCACGTGACCGAGCGCGTCGAGCTGCCGCTCTACGAGCGCTCGATAGCGGTTGAGCCAAACATCGACCTCTCCGAGCGGCGCGGCGCGCAAGCGGTAGTAGCGGAAGCGGCCTTCCGCGCGCTCCTCGACGAGTCCCGCGTTCCTCAAGACGGCGAGCTGCTGGCTGACCGCCGATTGCGACACTCCGAGCGAAGCCACGAGCCCCGTGACGTGGGTTTCGCCCCGCGCCAACGCGTCGATCAGCGCGCGGCGCGTGGGACAGGCAATCGCCTGAAAGACACTCTCCGAGCTCGCCGCGCGCGCCACTGAGAGAGAACATATTAGCATGCGCTAATATGTCAAGCCCGCGGTTTGCGGCCGCTCTTGAAGCCTTCGAGCGAGCAGCAGCGGTGGCGAGCCGGAACGCGTCCTCACTGAGGACGCTCGCTTTGCGGGCGCGGTGGTCCGAGGATACGCTCGTGAGTCCATGAGGCGTGAGTGTCGGCTTCCGAGCTGATCGGCGAAGCAATGCTCGGGCTCGGCTCGGACGCGCTGTTCGTCGTCGAGCCGGCGTCGTTGAAGCTCGTCGGGACCAACCGCGGCTTCACGGGCCTCCTCGGGTACTCGGCGGCCGAAGCGGCCGTGCTCGAATTGCGCACGCTGGTCGTCGATCGGCGTATCGACGAGGTGTTGCGGCTGCTCGGCGCGAGCGGTGAAGCGACGCTCGGCGTCGGCAGCTTTCGACACAAGGACGGCCGCGTCGTCGAGCTCGAGGCGCGCGCGGGAACGACCGCCGCGAGCGGCCGCGCTCTCTATTGCTTCCTCGCGCGTGAGCTCGACGCGCGCGAGCGCGCCGCCGCGAGCGAACGCGCGAGCGCCCTGCGCTCTCACATCCTGGCCGAGGCGACGTTCGAGGCCATCGCGGTGACGAGCGCGGGCCGGCTCGTCGACGGCAATCCCCAGCTCGAGGAGCTGCTCGGAGCGCCGCTGTCCGAGCTCGTCGGGCGCGCCGTGCTCGACTTCGTCCCGGCCGAGTATCAAAGCGAGCTCCAGCAACGCTTGCGCGCCGGCGCGACGCTGCCCTACGAGCACGAATGCCTGCGCGTCGACGGTACGCGGCGGCCGGTCGAAGCCCTCGCGAAGACGGTGACCGTTGCCGGGCACACCGTGCGCGTGACGGCCCTGCGCGACATCGCCGATCGCAAAAAGCTCGAAGAAGAGGTGCGTCGGGCGCTGCGCATGGAGTCGATCGGGCGGCTCGCGGGCGGCGTCGCGCACGACTTCAACAACCTCCTCACCGTCATCCTTTCGGTCGTCAAGGTCATGGAGCAAGGGCGGCGGGACGCGAACGACGCGAACGACCTGAAGCAGATCACGGCCGCAGCGGAGCGCGCGGCTCAGCTCACCGCGCACCTGCTCGCGTTCGCGCGCAAGCAGATCACCGAGCCCAAGGTGATCGACCTGAACGCCCTCGTGCTCGGCGTGGACGAGCTCTTGCGACGGCTCATCGGCGAGCACATCGCGCTCAAGACCGTGTGCCAGCCCGGCCTGGGCGCCGTGCGCGCCGATCCGACGCAGCTCGAGCAAGTGCTCTTGAACCTCGCGGTGAACGCGCGGGACGCCATGGACGCGGGCGGCACGCTCACGATCGAGACGAGCAACGTCGAGCTCGGCGCGGACTACGCGGCGCAGCACCCCGAGGTGAAGCCCGGCGAGTACGTGATGATCGGCGTGAGCGACACCGGCTCGGGCATGGACCAAGCCACGCTCGCCCGCGTGTTCGAGCCGTTTTTCACGACCAAAGGGCGTGGTAAGGGCACCGGACTCGGACTTGCCACCTGCTACGGTATCGTCAAGCAGAGCGGCGGTTCGATCTGGGCGTACAGCGAAGTCGAGCACGGTACGACCTTCAAGGTGTACCTGCCGCGCGTGCGTGAAGCGCTGTCCGTGCCCGATCCGAAACCCGAGAGCGTCCCGGCGACCGGCAGCGAGACGCTCTTGCTCGTCGAGGACGACGAGCTCGTCCGGCGCATCGCGGTGCGCATCCTGACCAATCACGGCTATCGCGTGCACATCGCCGCCGACGGCAGGGAGGCACTCGAGCGCTTCGAGGAGCTCGCTGGGGAGCTCGACGCCGTCATCACCGACGTGATCTTGCCCAAGCTCAACGCGAAGGAGCTGATCGCGGAGCTCTCGCGCCGCAAGCCGGGCCTACGCGTGCTCTACACTTCGGGCTACACGGAAAACACCGTGGTGCACCAAGGCGTCGTGGACGCCGGCGTGAACTTCCTCGCCAAGCCGTATTTGCCCGCCGATCTCGCCCGCGCCGTCCGCGACCTGCTCGACGGCAAATAAGCCCCCAAGCGGCGGTTTCCGAGCCGGGTTCACCTGCACGCGCGGTCCAGCAACTGCTGCCAGCGCCATTTCGAAGGGGAATTTACAGGGAGCCAGACAGAGGTCGGGGAGGCCGGAGGAAGATCCCCTTCTGGTTCCCTCCCCGACCTCTGTCTGGCTCCCTGTTAAAATCCGGACCCGTCCAGGGGCTGGCAGCAGGTGGGGGACCGGGCGTGCGGTGAACCCAAGACTGGTCGTTATTCGATTTCGCCGGGGCGGTCGCGCAGGCGGTAGCCGACGCTCGGCTCGGTGGCGAGGTAGATGGGGCGCGCTGGGTTCGCTTCGATCTTCTTGCGGAGCTCCGCCATGTGCACGCGGACGTAATGCGTGTGCTCCGATTGGTTCGGTCCCCACACTTCCTTGAGGATCTGCCGGTGTGTGAGCACTTTGCCCGCGTGCTTCGCGAGCAGGACGAGCAGTTTGTATTCGATGGGTGTGAGGTGCACTTCGCGCCCGTCGACGAACACCTCACGGCGCTCGAGATCGAGCTTTAGCCCGCCGATTTCGAGCACGGGCGACGACGGCCCGCTCGCGCCGTGCGCGTGCCTGAGCGCGACGCGGATGCGGGCGAGGAGCTCGTTCACTCCGAAGGGTTTCGTGAGGTAGTCGTCGGCGCCTGCGTCGAGGGCCCGCACCTTGTCCTCTTCCTGACCGCGCGCGGAGATGACGATGATGGGCATTTTTGCCCACTCACGCAGGCGCGCCGTCACCTCGATGCCGTCTTGGTCCGGCAAGCCGAGATCGAGCAGGACGAGGTCGGGGTTGCGCGCGGCGGCTTGCGTGAGCCCCTCGCGCCCCGAATCCGCCTCCAGCCAGCGGTAGCCGTGGCTCTCGAGCGACACGCGCAAGAAGCGCCGCATCGCCGCTTCGTCTTCGATCACGAGGATGGTCGGATCGAGATCGCTCACGCGCTCGGACTCCGTTCGCCCGTTCGCGAGGGCGTGAGCGAGCTGCGCGGATGCAGCGGTAAGTACATACGGAAGGCGGCCCCGCCGCCGTCGCGCTGGTCGACTCGGATGCGCCCGCCGTGCGCCGTAGCGATGGCCCGGCAGATCGCGAGCCCGAGTCCGACGCCCCCGGGCGTGCCCTCGCGCCCCGCGCGGTGGAACTTCTCGAAGATGCGTTGTTCTTCGCCGGGCGGGATGCCGGCGCCGCGGTCCGCCACCTCGATCATGACCTCGTCGAGCTCGTGGGTCGCGCTGATTTCCAGGGGATCCTTGCCGTACTTCACCGCGTTCTCCACGAGATTGATGAGCGCCTGCTCGAGGAGGATGGGGTCACAGGGGACGAGAGGCAAGTCCGGGGGGAGCTCCACGCGCACCTCGTGACCGTGGAGGCGCGTCTCGAGCCGACTGAGCGCCGCGCCCACAATTTCCTCGAGCGGCAGGAGCTCCCGCTTGAGGGTGATCGCGCCCGACTCGAGGCGCGTCATGTCGAGCAAGTTCCTGATCAGGCGATTCAGGCGTTCGGCCTCGTCGAGGATGGTCTGGATCAGATCGCGTCGCGTGTCTTCGGCGATTTCGGCGGGCTTCTCGAGCAGCGTGCCGGCGGTGCCGGTGATCACCGCGAGCGGCGTGCGAAGATCGTGCGAGACCGAGCTCAGGAGCGAGCTTCGCAGCTGTTCGGCCTCGACCTCGCGTCGCGCGCGTTCCGTCTCCTCGGCGAGCTCGGCGCGTTCGAGCGCCATCGCCAGCTGCGCGGCGAAGGCGTCGACCTGGCGGCGTTGTTCGAGCGCGGCGAAGCGTGCCTTGTCGCGTGGCCGCAGGCCGAGCACGCCGACGACGTCGCCCGAGGCTACGAGCGGCACGTAGAGTGCGTCCCCGCCGGGGAGGGTCGCGGTCCCGAGCCCGGCTTCCTGGCGATGCGACCAGACCCATTGCGCCATGCTCGCGTCACGCTCCGCCGTCGCGGCGAGCCCCGGACTCGCGTGGATGCGCGTGAGCGTCGGCTCGCCTTTCGGCGCGAAGACTTCGATGCTGCTCTCGAACACGCGCTCGAGCTGCTCCGCGGCCACGCGGACCACTTGTTCTTCGTCACGGGCTCCCGAAAGCTCGCGGCTCAAAGCGTAGAGCGTCGAGGTGCGCCGCTCGCGCTCCTGCCACGCGGCGGCCTGGTTTCGCACGCGCTGGGTGAGACCGCTGATGACCACGGCGACGAGGAACATGACGGCGAACGTGACCCCGTGCCGCAGGTCCGCGATCGCGAGCGTGAAGTACGGCGGGATGAAGACGAGATCGAAGGCGGCGACGCTCGACAGCGCAGCAATGACCGACGGCCAGAGGCTCACCCGCGTCGAGACGAGGACGACCCCGAGCAGGTAGGTCATCACGACGTCCGCGAGCTCACTGCGCCCGAAGAGGAGCCAGCCGACGGCCGTCGCGACGCCCGCGGCGCCGACGGCGAGGACGTAACTCGGCACGTGGGGCGGCTCGCGCGGCGCTTGTTCGGGCGTCGTCTCGCCGTCCGCCGGATCGCCCGCCGTGACGTAGACGTCGATGTCCCCGCTCAGGCGCGCCATGCGATCGACGAGCGAGCCGCGCAGCCGGTCCCACGGGCGAAACACGAGCGGCTTGCCGACGATGATCTTGGTGACGTTGTGCTCCCGCGCGAAGCGAATCAGCGCCTCGCCCGGGTTCTCGCCCGAGAGCGTCACGACTTCCGCGCCGAGTTGCTCGGCGAGTCGCAGGTTCTGCGAGAGCCGCGTCTGCGCGGCCGCGGGCAACGGCCGAGCGCTCACGGGTTCGACGTAAACGGCGTACCAGCGCGCGTGGAGCGCCGTCGCCATGCGCCGCGCGGCGCGGGCGAGCCGCGCCGAATAAGGGCTCGGGCTCACGGCGACCAGGATCTGCTCGCTGGTCGCCCAGGTTTGCTCGATGCCCTGCGCTTTGCGGTAGGCGAGCATCTGCGCATCGACGCGCTCGGCCGTGTGCCGCAGCGCGAGCTCGCGCAACGCGATCAGGTTCCCCTTGCGGAAAAAATTCTCGATCGCGCGCTGCGCCTGGGCCGAGACGTAGACTTTGCCCTCACGCAGGCGTTCGAGCAGATCCTCCGGCGGCAGATCGACGAGCTTGATCGCGTGCGCTTCCTCGAGGATCGAGTCGGGCACGGTTTCGCGCACGACGACGCCCGTGATCTTCGCGATCACGTCGTTCAAGCTCTCCACGTGTTGCACGTTGAGCGTGCTGAACACGTCGATGCCGGCGTCGAGCAGCTCTTCGACGTCTTGCCAGCGCTTCGGGTGACGCGAGCCCTCGGCGTTGGTGTGCGCGAGCTCGTCCACGAGGATCACGTCGGGGTGCCGCGCGAGCGCCGCGTCGAGATCGAACTCGTCGAGGACGACCCCGCGGTAGTTCACCTTGCGCCGCGGCAGGAGCTCGAGGCCGAGCGTCAGCGCGCCCGTCTCGTAGCGGCCGTGCGTCTCGACGACGCCGACCACGACGTCGCGTTTTTCTTGCTCCATTTCGGCGCGCGCGACCTCGAGCATGGTGTAGGTCTTGCCGACACCCGGCGCCGCGCCGAAGAACACCGTGAGCTTGCCGCGCTTCTGTGTACTTTCTTCCGCGACGACACGCTCGAGCAGCTTGTCGGGATCGGGTCGCTCGATTTCAGCGGGGCGGGCCACGCGCTCTCGATTCTCGTGCGCGGAATTCCCCGCGCGTTCGGTCAGAGCTTATCGAGCGCGAGGTTCAGGAGCAACACGTTGACTACCGGCTCCCCGAGCACGCCGAGCGAGCGTCCTTCGACGTGCGAGTCGACGAGCGTCTTCACGCGCGAAACATCGACACCGCGCGCTTTGGCGACACGCGCGACCTGGTAGTACGCGGCGGCCGGCGAGACGTGCGGGTCGAGCCCGCTGCCCGACGAGGTCACGAGATCGACCGGAATCGGAGCCGTGTTACCCGGATCGGCGGCGCGCAGGGCGTCCACCCGGCCCTTCACCTCGGCGATGAGCGCAGGATTGAGCGGACCGAGGTTCGAGCCGCTCGAGGCCGCGGGGTTGTAGGCCGGCGTCGTTGCCGACAAGCGCCCCCAAAAGTACTTCGGGTCCTCGAACTCTTGGCCGATGAGCGACGAGCCGATGATTTTGTCGCCTTGCTTGAGCAGGCTGCCGTTCGCTTGGGCGGGGAAGGCGGCCTGGGCGACGCCGGTGACGAGCAACGGATAGACGACGCCCGTGAGCAGTGTGAGGAGCGCGAGAACGACCAGAGCAGGACGCAGTTGGGACATGGCTTTCACGCGAGGTTGAGGACGACGAGCAACACGTCGATGGCTTTGATGCCGACGAACGGCAGAATCACGCCGCCGACGCCGTAGACGAGGAGATTGCTCCGCAGGAGGGCCGCGGCGTTGAGGGCTTTGTAGCGGACGCCACGCAGCGCGAGCGGGATCAGCGCGATGATGATGAGGGCGTTGAAGACGACCGCGGAGAGGATTGCGCTCGTGGGCGAGTGCAGGCGCATCACGTTGAGCGTGTTCAATACGGGGTAGGTCGTCGCGAACGCGGCCGGGATGATCGCGAAGTATTTGGCGACGTCGTTGGCGATGCTGAACGTGGTGAGAGAACCGCGTGTGATCAGCATCTGCTTGCCGATCTGCACGATCTCGATGAGTTTGGTCGGGTTCGAGTCGAGGTCGACCATGTTGCCGGCTTCTTTGGCGGCCTGAGTGCCCGTGTTCATCGCGACGGCTACGTCGGCCTGGGCGAGCGCGGGAGCGTCGTTCGTGCCGTCGCCGGTCATCGCCACCAAGCGTCCGCCGGCCTGGTGCTCGCGAATCAGAGCGAGCTTGTTCTCGGGCGTCGCCTCCGCGAGGAAGTCGTCGACGCCCGCCTCGGCGGCGATCGCGGCGGCGGTGAGCGGGTTGTCGCCAGTGATCATGATGGTCTTGATGCCCATCGAGCGAAGCTCGCGGAAGCGCTCGTTGATACCGCCCTTCACGATGTCCTTCAGCTGAATCACGCCGAGGACGCGCTGACCTTCGGCCACGACGAGCGGCGTGCCGCCTTCTTTGGCGATGCTTTCGACGCCCGCGCGCACCTCGCGCGGGAAGGAGCCGCCGTGGGCCGTCACGTACGCCTCGATCGAGTCGGCCGCGCCCTTGCGGATCTGGCGCCCGCCGGGCAGGTCGACGCCGCTCATGCGCGTCTGCGCAGTGAAGGGCACGAACGTCGCGCCGAGCGCGTGCACGTCGCGCTCGCGGATGCCGTAGCGATCCTTGGCGAGGACGACGACGCTGCGACCCTCGGGCGTTTCGTCGGCGAGCGACGCGAGCTGCGCCACGTCCGCGAGCTGGGCCGGCGCGACACCGGGCGCAGGGATGAACGCCGTCGCCTGCCGGTTGCCGAGCGTGATGGTGCCCGTCTTGTCGAGCAGGAGCACGTCCACGTCGCCTGCCGCCTCGACGGCGCGGCCGGACATCGCGATCACGTTCGCTTGGATCATGCGATCCATGCCGGCGATGCCAATCGCCGACAACAGGCCGCCAATCGTGGTGGGGATGAGACACACGAGCAGGGCGACCAGCACGGTGAGCGTGACCGGCGCGCCGTGACCCGCCGCATTCACGCTGAAAATCGAGTAGGGGAGCAGCGTCGCCGTCGCGAGCAAGAACACGATGGTGAGCGCGGCGAGCAAGATGTCGAGCGCGATCTCGTTCGGCGTTTTTTGCCGCTTGGCACCTTCGACCATCGAAATCATGCGATCGAGGAAGGTCTCACCGGGGTTCGCGCTGATGCGCACGACGATCCAATCCGAAAGCACGACGGTGCCGCCCGTGACCGCGCTGCGGTCGCCGCCGCTCTCACGGATGACCGGCGCGCTCTCGCCCGTAATGGCGCTCTCGTTCACGCTGGCGACGCCTTCGATCACCTCGCCGTCGCCGGGGATCTGCTCGCCGGCTTCGACGAGCACGATGTCGCCTTTGCGTAGCTGCGCGGCCGAGACGCTCGTGACTTGGGATTGGCGCGACGTGCTGGCGAGCCGCCTCGCGTTCACGTCTTTGCGCGCGGCGCGTAGCGTGTCGGCCTGCGCTTTCCCGCGCCCTTCGGCCATGGCCTCGGCGAAATTCGCGAAAATGACGGTGAACCAGAGCCAAAGGCTCACCCCCAAGATGAAGCCGGGGCTCTCGGGCAGCTTGCCCATGAGCGCCAGCACGAAGAGCGCGCTCGTGAGCAAGCTGCCGACCTCGACCACGAACATGACGGGGTTTCGCAGCTGGTGGCGCGGATCGAGCTTCGCGAAAGAGTCGCGAATGGCGCGCTTGACGATGTGCGGCTCGAAGAGCGGGCGGCTCTTGGGCTTGCCGAACGTCGAGCTCACGTCCGGGCTGGCCGACGGGATGACGGAGCTCGTTGCCGAGCGTGGTGCGGTTTCAGTCGAAGTGGTCATGGCTTTGTCCCGACGCGAAAATCACGAATGCAACATGAGGTGCTCGACGACGGGGCCGAGCGCGAGGGCGGGGATGAACGTGAGCGCGCCGACCAGCACGACGGTTGCCGTGAGCCAGCCGACGAAGAGCGGCGTGTGCGTCGGCAGCGTCCCGGCCGTCGCGGGGACGACCTTCTTGGCGGCGAGCGAGCCGGCGAGCGCGATGACCGCAAGCTTCACGAAGTACCGACCGCAGAACATGCAGAGTCCGAGGGTCAGGTTGTAAAAAGGCGTGTTCGCTCCGAGCCCGGCGAAAGCGCTGCCGTTGTTGTTGGCCGCGGACGAGAAGGCATAGAGCACCTCGCTGAAGCCATGGGCGCCCGGATTGAAGATGGTCGCCTTGCCGCCCGTCGCGACGACGCCGATCGCGGTGAACACGAGGACACAAGTCGCGGGCACGAGAATCACGAGCGACGCCATCTTCATCTCGTAGGCCTCGATCTTCTTGCCGAGGTACTCGGGGGTTCGGCCGACCATGAGGCCGGCGACGAAGACGGCGACGATCGCGAACATGAGCATGCCGTAAAGCCCCGAGCCGACGCCGCCGAACACGATCTCGCCGAGCTGGATCAGCCAGAGCGGCACGAGCCCGCCGATCGGCGTGAAGGAGTCGTGCATGGCATTGACGGAGCCGTTCGATGCGGCCGTGGTGACGGTGGCCCACAGCGTCGAGTTGCCGATGCCGTAGCGGGCTTCCTTGCCTTCCATGTTGCCGCCGGAGTGGAGGGCGCTCGCGACCTGGTCAATCCCGAGTGCATTGAAAGCTGGGTTTCCAGCCTGTTCGGCTTGCGTGCAGATGACGAGCAGGGGGACCAGGATGACCACCATTGCCGCGAGCAGGGCCCAGCCCTGGCGCATGTCTTTCACCATCTTGCCGAAGGTGAAGCAGAGCGCGGCCGCGATGAGCAGAATCGAAATCACCTCGATGAAATTCGAGAGCGCGGTGGCGTTCTCGAACGGGTGGGCGGAGTTCACGTTGAAAAAGCCGCCGCCGTTCGTGCCGAGCTGCTTGATGGCGATTTGCGAGGCGGCGGGGCCGACTGCGATGAGCTGACTTGCCACCTCCTTACCGTCAGCGCCCTTGAACGGGTGCAGCAGGGTCGCGGTCGGGTACGCGGAAAACGTCTGGACGATGCCCTGCGATACCAAGAGCAACGCGACGACGACCGAGAGCGGCACGAGCACGTAGAGCGTCCCGCGCACCAAATCGACCCAAAAATTCCCGATCGTCTTCGACTGGCGGCGCGTGAAGCCGCGAATCACGGCCACCAAGATCGCCATACCCGACGCGGCGGACACGAAGTTCTGCACCGTGAGCCCCAGCATCTGCGTGAGGTAGCTCATGGTCGACTCGCCGCCGTACCCTTGCCAGTTCGTGTTCGTCGCAAAGCTCACTGCCGTGTTGAACGACGAGTCCGGCGTGACGGCCGGCAGCGCCTGCGGATTCAGCGGCAGCACCGCCTGAAGCCGCTGGAGCGCGTAAACGACGAAAAGCCCCGCGGCGTTGAACAGCAGCATGGCGACGCCGTACGTCTTCCATGTTTGCTCTTCGTCTTCCTTGGTGCCGGCGAGACGATAAATCAGGCGTTCGACGGGCCCGAACAGGCGACTCAGCCACACGCGTTCGCCCTCGTAAACGCGCGCCATGTACGTGCCGAGCGGGTACCCCAGCGCGATGAGTACGAGGAAATAGACGAGAAACTGGACGACGGTATTCGAGGTCATTGGAATGTCTCGGGCTTGAGCAGAGCAACGAGCAAATAACCGAGCAGAGCGAGTGAAATCAGCCCTGCGATCCAATAAAGGGTGAGCATGGCGGAGCTCCTAGACGCGCTCGCACAGCCGAATGAAGGCGAGCGATGACGCGAACAGCGCGAGAGTGAGGAGGATGTAGACGGCGTCCATGGGCGTGGTCCGGGTGTTGGGTAATGGTTGATGTAGCCCTCGCCGCATCAAGAGGGCGTCAAGACGCCTAAGGCGGAGATCAAGATGGGGTCGGGCGGTCGTATCCATTTGACGGAATCTTGATGTCGTCGGCGCGAAGCTAGTCGGCATGTCGAGACTCCCGCACGACATCGAGTCGGACGCGGCGCGCCGCGAGCGCGTATTCCGCGCGTTGCTTCCGTTTGCTCACGATCCGTCGGATCCGGTCGAACGCTGGAAGCAGACCGCGCTGCGGAGGGCCGTGGATAGCGAGGGCGCGGTCGTCGAGCCACGCGCCGAGCTGGGATTCAGCATCGGCTTCGCGCTCCTGGCGTTGCTTTCGGGCCTGCCGCTGGGGCGCGGCGGACCGCTGCTCACCCTGCTTGGCATGACCGCCGTCGTGCTGGCCGACGAGCTGCCGCGAGCGCTCTTGCTTCGTCACTGGGGGCGGTCGTCGTCCATCGTGCTCGGGTCGAGCGGCGCTGTGACGGCGACGTTCGGACGCAAGCTCGCGCGTCGCCGGTCATTAGCGAGCGCGCTCAGCGGACCCGTCACGAACCTCGTGCTCGGCGCAGTGATGCTCTTGGTGTCGCGGCACCTAGCGGCGCCCACCGAGGCGTACGTACGGACGCTTGCGCTTTGGCATGGGGCATGGGGCGCCGCGCAGCTCTTGCCGCTCGTGCCATTCCGCCTGGGGAACGCGCTCGTCATGCGCGTTCGGACGCAGTATCGCGCGGTCTTGACCACCTTCTCGGTCAAGCTGTTGTTGCTCGGCGGGCTCGTGCTCGCGAAGGTGTATCCGCTCGTGTTTCCGCTGGGGATGCTCGCAGTCGCTGGCGCGGTGCGCGAGTTCACGAGTCTCTACCAAGCAAGCAGCGACGAGAAAAACGGACTCGTGACGCAGGCGTGTTTGGCGGAAATGCTCCTCGAGGCGGGCGAAAGAACGCGGGCGCTCGGTGTGGCACGCCGTGCCCTCGGTCGTGCCCGGTCGCGCGCCCTGCGAGCCCGGCTCTGGCGCGCGCTCGCCTGGGCGGCCATCGGCGAGGGTGACCCGCTCCTTTCGCACGGCGCGCTCGGTGCCCTGCCTCCGGAGGAGCTCGACGTTCACCTCGTTGCCTCCTATCTCGCGACCTGCAATCGCGTGGAGGAAGCCGTCGGCTTGCTCGAACGGGCGCGTTCGCTCGGTCTCCGTTCGCCGGAAACGACGAAGCTCCTACTCGGGCTATTGCTGCGTCATGGCGAGCTCGAACGCGGCCGTTCGATCGCGCGCGAGGACGCGGTCCTCTTGACGAGCGAAGAGATGAAGCTCGTCGAGTGCTCGCCGTTCGGCTCCCTCGGGCCGGCTTGACGTTCGACTCGCCGTCAATCCTCGCCCTCGGGGCACTGGAGACGGTAGCCGACGGCGGGCTCCGTGAGCAGGTACTCGGGAGTGCCCGGCCGTGACTCGAGCTTCGAGCGCAGCTGCTTCATGAAAACCCGTAGGTACTCGACGCGCTCGACCGAACCCGGCCCCCACACCTCGTGAAGCAGTTGCCGGTGCGTGACGACCTTGCCTGCGGACGCGATGAGCACGCCGAGCAGCTTGTACTCCGTGGGCGTCAGGTGCACTTCACGACGGCCGACGCGAACGCGGCGAGCGTCGAAGTCCACCTGCAGCTCACCCACACGGAACGCGCCTGCCGGCAGCGCCCGCTCGACCCGGATAGAGCGCCGGATGGCGACGCGCATGCGCGCGAGGAGCTCGCCCGGCGCGAAGGGCTTCGTGATGTAGTCGTCGGCGCCCGCGTCGAGGGCGGAGATCTTCTGATCTTCGGCGTTTTGCGCCGAGATGACGATGATCGGCACCTCGCTCGTGCGGCGAATCACGCTGGTCACCTCGACGCCGCTCGAGTCCGGTAGACCAAGGTCGAGCAGGACCAAATCCGGCTGTCTCCGTTGCGCGAGGTAGGTGCCTTCGCGCGCAGTCGTCGCCTCGAGCAGCCGGTAGCCGTGATGGCTCAGCGTCACCTGGAGCAGCCGCCGCATCGCAAGCTCGTCTTCGATCAGGAGCACACTGGTCGCCGTCATGGAGCCTCATGGCTGAGCTCGAACGCAGGGTCGGCGGAGGCTGGCTCGGGCATGTGGGGTAGCATCGTGGTGACGCACAGACCTCCGCCCGGACGGTTTGCGGCCTCGATCGTCCCACCGTGCGCTTCGGCAATGGCGCGACAAATCGTGAGACCGAGTCCCATCCCACCGTCGTCGGCCTTCGCCGAAGCGCCGCGATAGAACTTCTCGAACACACGGGTCTCATCGCCCGGCGCGACGCCCGGCCCGCGATCGGAAATGTCGAGCGCCACGCAGTCGTCGCCGACGTGCGCGGCAATTTCAATCCGAGCCTCTCGCGGGGAATAGCGCAGAGCATTCTCGACGACGTTGACGATGAGCTGCTCGAGCAGCACGGCATCCGCCGCGACGAGCGGGAGTTCGTGCGGCAGGAGGACGGTTACGTCTCGTAGCAGGAGCGGCTCGCCCAAGTGTCTGAGCGCACTCTCGACGATTTCATCGAGCGAGCACGGCGCGCGGTCGAGTCCGAGCTCGCCGCCGTCGAGTCGCGTGGCGCTGAGCACGTTCGTGAGCAGGCGGTGCAAGCGCTGACCCTGTTCGACGATGGTACGTTCGAGCACGGCGCGCGCGTCGGGCTCGAGCTCCGAGCCGTAGTCCCTGAGCGAGAGTCCCGCGCCCATGAGCGCGGCGAGCGGCGTGCGAAAATCGTGCGAAATGGAGCGCAAGAGCGCGTTGCGAACCTGCTCGCGCTCCGCGGCGCGCTCGGCCGCGGCGGCCTTTTCGGCGAGGTCGGCCCGCTCGAGCGCGAGGGCGGCTTGGTGAGCGCACACCTCGAAGAACTCTCGCTCGGCGACGTCCGAAAAAAGGACGGCGGGCCCGCGCACGGCGAGCAATCCGAAAGGTGCGCTCGTCCCGGTGAGAAAAAGGAAGTGCGTGCGAGAGTCGTCGCTGCTCGGACGGGCGCTCGTTTGCGGCGTCCATGCTTCGAGCCCGAGGTCGACGCGGAAGACGTCGGCTGCTCGCGCGAGCTCGCCGTGGCTGAGCCAGATCGGTCCGAGCGCGTCGACGGGGGTGAGCTTTCCGCCGGCGTTCGGCACGAGCAGTGCGACGCGGTGGCCGAGGAGCTCCTCGAAGTGTCTGACCGCGGTCGCGACGAGTCGCTCGACGTCGTTCGCCTCGGCGAGATCACGGGAAAGCTCGTAGAGCAGCGACGTGCGCCGTTCACGCAGGCGGGCGCTGCGCTCGAAACGCTGAGCGCGCGTCGTGAGCGCGCTCACGACGACGGCGACGCCGAGCATCCCGGCGCAGGTGATGGCGCTCTTCACGTCGGGGATCGAGAGGGAAAACTCGGGTGGGACGAATACGAAATCGAACGTCAGCACCGAGACGACGGCGGTGAAGATCGAAACGGCGAGGTCGAAGCGCGTTGCAACCACCACGACCCCGATGAGGTAGAGCATGATTGTGTCGGCGAGCTGCAGGTAACTCCGCGTGACGAGTGCCACCTCGGTGCTCACGAGCGCCGCGAGCGCACCCCAGAGGTAGGCAGGCACGCTGCAGGCCACTTTCGAGGCCAAGCTCCTGAAGGCGGGTGTGAACGCCGGAGCGCGCGCGACCGTGAGCGCGGAGCCAGCGAAAGCACGCACGGGCATCGAGCTCGAGATTAGCCGTCACGAATCCGACTTGACCGGCCCTGCCAGCAAGTTTGATGAAATCTTGATGCGGCGGAGACACGCTGGCTCCCTTCCCGAGCTATTGGCGAGGGATGTCATCGTTGTCGGCGCTCGGCCTGATGCTCGCTGCAGCCGTTTTCGAGGTCGCGGGAGACGCCCTCATCCGTCACGGACTGACCCGCAAGGCAGCGGCCTATATCGTCATTGGCTTCCTGGTGCTCGGCTCGTATGGAGTCATCGTAAATCTCGTAAACCTGGACTTTTCTCGACTGCTCGGCGCGTACGTCGGCTGGTTTGCGCTGGTCAGCGTGGTCGCCGGGCGCTTGTTCTTCGGCGGTACCTCGTCGCCGAGCTTGTGGGTTGGTCTTGGGCTCGTGCTTGCGGGGTCGCTGGTCATCCAGCTCGGCGCGAGCCAGTCGCCCTGAAGATCTTTTTCGCTGCACCGTCGCGGGTGCTGACTGCCGTCAACCGTGCCGCACCCGCCGCAGGAGCTCGAACAAGCTCGGCCGGCGGGCGGCAGGGTCGACCGATCGATGGACGCACACCACCGCCGCCGTGAGGTTGTCGGGCGTGCCGCGGGCGTTCGCGGTGTCGATGAGCGCCGCGCACGCGCTTGCCGCGCTCCTCTCGACGAGTGGTGGGAGCTCGTCGTCCGAGAGCACGTTGTAGAGGCCGTCGCTACAGACGAGGACGACGTCGCCCGCGAGCAGGGGCGCGCTGAGCCGGTCGCACGCCGCGATGAGCTCGCGGCCGAGACTCCTCGTCAAAGTCGAGCGCTGCGGATGAGCCTTGAGCTTGTCGCGGCGAATCAGGCCGAGGCGGTGCCGCTCCGCCGCGACCGTATGATCCTTCGTCAGCTGACGAGCGCGGCCCTCGCGCACCAAGTAAATGCGGCTGTCCCCGACGTGTACGGCTGCGAGCTCGCCGTTCGCGACGGCGACGGCCGTGAAGGTCGTCGCCATGCCGCGAAGCTCCGGGACGGCGAGCGCGAGATCGTGGACGGCGATGTTCGCGCTCTGTGCGGCGCGGTAGAGTCTCTTTCCGGGCGGTGTGCGCCAAGGTTGCTCGTCGTACGAGCGAAGCGCCGCCTGCACGGCGAGCCGACTCGCCTGTTCGGCAGCATTCTGGCCGGACACGCCGTCAGCGACGATGGCGAGCGCCGTGCCCTGGCCGTCGAGGAGCGCCGCGCAATGGTCCTCGTTTTTCGCGCGCGCCGTGCCCGAATGCGTGAGTGCGGCGACCTCGACGTCGGCTCCCGGAGGCGTGGCGGTGGAATCGTACGGCATGGCAGCGTTCGAAACGCCGTGAGGTGCTCGCACCGCGCGAGCACCTCACGGTGTCGGCTCGACACGTTCAGCTGCGAACGGGCTCGGTCACCATGATCGAGCGACCCTTCTGCTTGCTCGAGCGCAGGAAATAAAGGGCCCCGTACGCGCCCCACAGCACACACACACCGAGCGCTATGTAGGGCTCTTTCACGCTCATGCCGGACACCGTGAAGGGCCCGATCAGATAAAAGAGCATGCAGAGCAGGTTCGCGACGAGGCCAAAGAGCGGGACGAAGACGTGCTTGAAGCCGTGGAATTGATGGTGCTGGTTGAACGCCACCATCGCGATGATGCACGTGATCATGTACAGCATGAAGGTGCCGAAGTTACTGATGAGGGTGATGATGACGAGCGTGTTCGGGAGCTTCGCCATCGTCTCCGGCGCGATCATGCCGATGCTGTACCAAAAGTTGTGATACTTCGGGTCGAGCGGGGCGGGGGTGGTGCCGCCGAGGTAGATCGACACCGTGACCATGCCCAGGATCGCGGAGATCACGGCGAGCGTCCAAATCGAGCGGTGCGGCGTCAGCTTTTCGCCGTGCAGCATGCCGAAGTGTTCGGGCACCTCCTCGTCGCGGCCCATCGCGTAGGTGACGCGGGCGCCGGTGCTCAGGCACGCGAGCGTCGTGCCGATCAGCGCGAGAAACACGGTGAACGCTTCGACCAGCATGAACGCGCGCCCCGCGCTGACGCTGCCGAAGAGCGCCGTGCCGACGATCACCATCATGTCGCCGATGGGCGCGCCGGACGCTGCGGCGCTCGAGAGCGTGTAGCCCGAGTTCAGGAAGTAATTCGCCGCGAAATATTCGACGAGGTAGCAAACGATGCCTTGAATGCCGAGCGAGAGCAGCACGGCGCGGGGGATGTCGCGCCTCGCGTTCTTCGCCTCTTCGCCCATCGACGTGACGGATTCGAACCCGACGAGGATCAGAATCGCGATACACGCCTGAATGAACATGAACGAGAAGCCGTGTGGCGCGACGACGGAGCCCGCGCTCGGGTGCAGCTTGAAATGCGGCGTGAGATCCTTCGGATGGTCGGCGTCAGCGGGCTCCTGCGTGACGGACGCGTCCGCGGAGTAGTCGAGCAGGAACGGGACGGCCTTGCCGTCTTTCGTTTCCGCGACCGGGTTGCCGTCTTTGTCGAGCTTCGGCTGCGTCATGTCGGCGCCCGTCGGGTCTTTCTTGACCGCGCCGTTCTCCATGACCGGCTCTTGGGCGACGACGTAGTCCACGGGAGCGCCGTTCACGAGCTGGAAACCGCGTGAACCCTGCGGATGGCCGGCGCGGTACGCGATGGCCATGACCGAGAACACGACGAGCGCCGTGATTTGTACGACGTTGATCACCATGTTCACGGCCGTAGTGCCCGTCACCCCGCGGAACGCGATGTACGCGACGCCGAGCGCGAACACGATGCAGAACAGGAACATGAAGAGCGGGCTATTGACCGAGCCGCTGAACGTGTCCGGGAAGAACTGGCTCATCAAAAAATTGGCGAGGAGCGCGGTGACGCCCACCATGCAGCCCGGGTAGACCCAGTAGTAGAGATGGCTCGCCCAACCGGTCATGAACTTCATGATGCGGGCGAAGCGGAACGCCTTCGTCTTGCTCAAAAACGCCTGCTCGGCGAAGAAGTACGAAGAGCCGGCACCCGGGTAGAGCTTCGAGAGCTCGGCATAGCTGATCGCCGTCGCAAAGCAGAGCGCGAGCGCCGCCACGATGCCGAACCACATGGCGCTGCCCGCCATGGGGGCTCCGTAGAGCGCCTGGATCTGAAACGTCAGCCAGAGAAAGGCTCCGGGTGCGATCAGCGCCATGGCGTTGATCGTCAGGCCCGTGAGCCCGAGCGTGGGTCGTGTCGAGACGGGGGCGGCGGATTCGCCGGTGGTTACTGCTGTGGTCGGGTTGGCCATTGGGGCGATCGATATCGACCCGATGTTTCCCCCACATTTCTTGATCGAAGTCCGGGAGGGCCTTCCCGCAACCCTTATGTGTCCCTTAGACAATCCTTATGTGGAGTCGAGAACGAGACTGACGAAGATTCGTTTTATCACCCCGGAGGGTAAGCGTCGGAGCCCATCTCGAGCGCGTCGAGTCCGCTGAGCTCGGTCTCCGCGGAGACGCGATTGCCGAGCACGCGTTCCAGTGCGCGAAAGAACGTGAACGCGAGACCGAACACGACGAGCAGGTTGGCGAGCACGCCGACGAGCTGCGCGACGAGTTGGCTGGCGTCTCCGTACAGGATGCCGCGCACCGGTCCGCTCACTCCGTTCCAACCGTCTCCGGAGCTGCCGTCCGCGAACAGGCCCACGGCAAGAGAGCCCCACGCGCCGCAGCCGCCGTGAACCGCGATGGCGCCGACAGGGTCGTCGACGCGCAGGCGCTGCTCCACGAACGGCACCAAAAGCACGACGACGAAGGCGGCGACGAGGCCGATCAGCGCCGCCGCCGCGGGACTCACGAACGCGCACGGCGCGGTGATCGCGACGAGGCCGCCGAGCAAGCCGTTGCAAAACATGCCCAAATCCGGTTTTTTGTGGCGATTCCAGACGTAGAGCAGCGCCGTCACCGCGCCGGCCGCGGACGCGAGCATCGTGTTCACGGCGATGAGCGCGATGCGCGGGTCGCGGCCGGTGAGCGTCGAGCCCGCGTTGAAGCCGAACCAGCCGAAGGCGAGAATGCCCGTGCCGATCGCGGCCATCGGGAGGTTGTGCCCGGGCATGATGCCGATCGTTCCGTCGCGACGAAATTTGCCGAGGCGTGGGCCGACCACCAGCGCGCCGGCGAGCGCGGTCACCCCGCCCGTCATGTGCACGACCGACGACCCTGCGAAGTCGACGTGCCCGTGGCCCAACCCGAATACGGTGCCGAGCTGCGCGAGCCAGCCGCCGCCCCAGACCCAATTGCCGTAGAGCGGATAGAGCAACATCGACATGAAGAGTCCGTAGACGACGAAGGCCGAGAGCTTCCAGCGCTCTGCGAGCGCGCCCGTCGGAATGGTCCCGGCCGTGTCCATGAAGACGGCGGCGAACAGAAACAGCGCCAATTGTCGAGGATCGTGCGCAACCTCGAGCAGGGCGAACTTCGTCGCACCGAAGAGACCGAGGACCAAACCGCCGGCGTGGAGCCCGACCTCGTGCACGGGCGGCGCCTGCATCCCGAGCGACGGCGGGCTCGGCGAGCCGCCGTACATCACGCCGAATCCCACCAAGAAATAGCCGAGCACCCCGATGGGATAGATCATGAGGTTCATCGCCATCGTGTGAACGGCATTCCGCGCGCGCGTGAAGCCGGTCTCGAGCATGGCGAACCCGACCTGCATGAACATGACGATGAAGCCCATGGCCAGGAGCCAAACGACGTCGAGCGCCTGGGCGAGTGGAGCGAGGTCGGGGTCGGTCATCTGAGCTCGTTGCCGTGGCCGCTGCTAGGGGAGAGCGGGCTCCGCGCCGGCGTACTCGGCGAGCGACGGTGGCTGAGCCACATCAGCGAGACGAGCAAGACGACGATGGCGCCGAGCAGCACCGGCAAGAGCCGCTCGCGCGGAATGCCGAAAAAACGTCGCCGCCGCGCGAGGATCTCGGAGCGGTCGCGCGGCACGACGCGCTCGGGGTGCTTCAAATGCTCGAGCATGTCGGCCATGCGCTGGTATCGATCGCGCGGCTCGCGTTCGAGCGAGTGCAGCACGATCTGCTCGAGCATCGGATCGAGGTCGGGGACGAGGTCGCGTGGCGGGCGCGGATCCTCGCTGCCCTTCGCACGTAGGATGGTTTCGGCCGAGCCGCCCACGAAGGGGAGCTCACCCGTGAGCATTTCGTAGAGTAGCGTGCCGAGCGCATAGATATCGGTGCGCACGTCGCCGCGCCGGCCCTTGGCCTGCTCGGGCGCCATGTAGTCGGGCGTCCCGACGGTCGACGACAGGCCCGTCCAGGTGAGCCGGCGCGCGCTCTCGTCGAGCGCGATGCCGAAGTCGAGGAGCTTGGCGTGCCCTTCGGGCGTGATCAGCACGTTCTCCGGCTTGAGATCGCGGTGCACGACGCCGTTTGCGTGCAAGTACGCGAGCGCCTCGCCGAGCTCGAGGGTGAGCTCCACGGCGCGCTCGGGCGGCAGCGGCTGCTTCGCCAGCAGCGCGCGGAGCGAGCGCCCCTCGACGAGCTCCATCGCGATGTACGTCCGCGAGCGTTTACCCTTGGGCGCGAAGACTTTGATGATCCCTGGATGATCCAGCCGTTGGCCAATCTGCTCCTCGCGCCGAAATCGCTCGGAGAACACGATGTCGCCTTCGAGGTGGAGGTGGGGGACCTTGAGCGCGACGGGACGCCCCGTATCGACGTCGACCGCCTTGAAGATCGACGCCATGCCGCTCCGGGCGAGCAACTCCTCGAGCTCGTAGTGGTCGAGGCGGCTGCCGGCGGTGAGTTCACTCATGCATGCTCCGAGACGCGCGAGACTAGTCGTGCCCTTTCGGAACGCGCAAAGGGCGGAGGGGCGTTTTGACGAAATCTTTACGCGCGGTCGGCCCGTGCGTGCAGCAAGGCGCGAAACAGGCGTGGTTTCACGAGCTCGACGAGCACGAGATACGTCGTCACCGCAGCCGCGAGAAAGACGAAGTACGATGGCGGGAGCGGCTCGAAGCCGAGTGGTCGTCCGAGCGGCGTGAACGGCAGCGCTAGCCCCACGAGAATGACGAGGTGCACCGTCAGCGCGAGCGGCGCGCTCGGCAGGTTCTTCCAGGCGCGCTGGGCCGTGCGAATCACGAAGACGACCAGGGTTTGCGTGGCGAGTGACTCGAGGAACCAGCCCGTGTGAAACGCACGCTCGCCGAAGTGGAACACGCGCAGCAAGACGAAGAAGGTCAGAAAATCATAGAGCGAGCTCAGGGGCCCGATGACCAGCATGAAATTGCGGATCACGCGGATGTTCCAGCGCTCCGGGCCCTTGACCGACTCCGGATCGACGTTGTCCGTGGGGATCGTGATCTGCGCGAGGTCGTACAGGAAATTGTTCAGCAGGATTTGCGTCGGCAGCATCGGCAGGAACGGCAAGAAGAGCGCCGCGCCCGCCATGCTGAACATGTTGCCGAAATTCGAGCTCGTGCCCATGAGCAGGTACTTGAGCACGTTCGCGAAGGAGCGACGCCCGGCGAGGATTCCGGCGTGCAAGACCTCGAGGCGCGGCTCGAGCAGTACGATGTCGGACGCTTCGCGTGCGACGTCGACGGCGCCGGCCGCCGAAATGCCGACGTCGGCGGCGTGCAAGGACGGCGCGTCGTTGATGCCGTCGCCCATGAAGCCGACGACGTGGCCGCCGGCCTTGAGCGCGCGAATGATGCGGTGCTTTTGCGCGGGCGAGACACGCGCGAACACGCTGGCGCGCTCGACGAGCTTCGGCAACGCCGCGGCGTCCGCCGCGTCGAGCTCGCTGCCGAGCACCATGCGCTCGGCGGGGATGCCGACCTGTTCGCAGAGATGGCGCGTGACGAGCTCGTTGTCACCGGTGAGGATCTTCACGTCCACGCCGTCGCCTTTGAGCCGCTCGAGCGTGGCCGAGACGCCGTCGAGCACGTGGTCGGCGAACGTCAAAAAGCCGGAGAACACGAGCTCGCACTCGTCCTTCGCGCTGTAACCGCTCGCGTTCTCGACGGCTTTGGACGCCACCGCCACCACGCGGTAGCCGTGCTCACCGAGCGACCGGAAGCAGCTCTGGGCGCGCTCCCTGGCGGCAGCGTCGAGCGGCGCCGTCCGACCTTCCGTGCTCAGTCTCGTGCACGTCGCGAGCACGCCTTCGGGCGCGCCCTTGGTCACGAACAGGCGCGCGCCGTCCTTCTCGACGACGACGGAGAGACGCCGGCGTTCGAAGTCGAAGGGGATTTCGTCGGTCTTTCGATAGCCAGACGGCGTGTCGCCTTTCGCGTCGAGCACCGCGCCGTCGAGCGGACTCTTGAGGCCGCTTTGAAAGAGGCTATTGAGTTTGCCGAGCGCGAGGGGCTCGGGCGCAGGCTCGCCGTTCGGTCCGAGTGACGCGTCGAGCGTCATCGTTCCGGCGGTGAGCGTGCCCGTCTTGTCGCTGCAGAGCACGTCGATGCTGCCGAGATTTTGAATCGCCGAGAGGTGCTTCACGATCACCTTCTCGCGCGCCATCTGCACGGCGCCCTGCGCGAGCGTCACCGTCGTGATCATCGGTAAGAACTCGGGCGTCAGCCCGACCGCGAGCGCCACCGAGAAAAGCAGCGCCTCCATCGCGTTCCGGCCGAGCCCGAGGTTGACGGCCAAAATCACGATCACGAGCGCGAACACCGTGCGCATGATGAGCAGGCCGAAACGCCGCGTTCCGCGCTCGAACTCGGTCTCGTCGGGGCGGGCCGCGAGCCGCTCGACGATGCCGCCGAACGAGGTGGCGTCGCCCGTCGCGAACACCACGGCCCGTGCCGTCCCGCTGACGACGGAAGTTCCGAGGTAAACGAGATCGGGCGAATCGGGGCCGACGGCGGCGAGCACCCCGGGCGACACCGCCTTTTCGGCGGGCAGCGACTCGCCGGTGAGCGCCGCCTGCTGCACGTGGAGGTCCGTCGCCTGGATCAACCGTGCATCCGCGGCGACGAGATCACCTGCGCGGAGCTCGAGCACGTCGCCCGTCACGATTTCCCGCCGCGGCACCTCACGCGCGGCGCCGTCACGCCACACGCTCGCCGTGGGCGTGATTTGGGCTTGCAGGTGCCTCACGGCGCGCGCGGAGCGAAAGCTCTGCCAAAAATTCAGCGCCGAGCTCAAGAGCACGATCGCTCCGACGATCACCGCGTCCCCCACCTGGCCGAGGAACGCCGAGGCGGTCCCTGCCACGAGCAGGACGATGACGAGCGGATTGAACAAGGAGCGCAGGACCTCGGCGACCTTGCTCGGAAGCGACGCCGCACCGAAGGTGTTCGGCCCGCCGTCACGCAGGCGCGCGGCGGCGCTCTCCGCGCCGAGCCCGTGCTCGGAGGCGTCGAGGCGCCGCAGCATGTCCGCCAGCGTCTCGCGCGGGAGCTCGCGCGCGTGTCCGGTACCGATCGGCGAGGTCACGCTGGCACCCGGCGCATGCGGCGCCGATGCTACGCCCTAGCAACGCGAGTTGACGAGTGACGTCGTCGTGCGCGGGCGCGCAGAGTTTGCGCCTTCGGCTACTCGCCGGCGGCGGCGGGCACCGGCGCGGACGGCCGCGAGCGTTCGAGCACCGTGTCCTCGGCGGCCCGCCCCCGCGCGCTTCGCAACGCGCCCGGCGGCCGATAATCGCGGCTGAGGCTCAGATCGAGCTGCACCGGCAGCACGATCATGGGCACGCCGTTCCGCTGGAGGCGGCGCTGGATCATGAATGCGGTTTCGTTGTGGAGCAGCCGGTTCCAGGCGCTGTCCTCGGTGAAGACCAACTGCCCGCCGACGACGAGGGCGCGCGGGTAGCGCTCCGCGAGCTCGAGCGCGAGGCGTTCGGCTTCGATGGCGACCTCGGTGCCGACGGCGTACTCGCTCGTCGCCTTGAGCCCCAGCGCGTGAGCGAAGCGCTCGTACGCCTCGAGGCACTTCTTCGTGCGGAGCTCGAGCGCGGGCACCTCGCTCGCGCCCTTGAAGGCGTCCGAGTCGACGACCGCGACGCTGATGAACACCACGCCTTCGAACTGGCCCGGAAACATGCGGAGCAGCGTCATGAGCGCGTGACGGCCGAGCCCGCCGTAGCCGCCCACGAGCAGGATCGCGACGGGTCGCGTCGGATCGGGGTCGTGCTTGCCGTGAACGAGCGCGGTCTCGGCGTACATGGCCGCGTTCGTCTCGGGGCCGGGCAAGTCGTGGTCGAACTTGCGCACGGCCTTGCCGACGAGCACGTAGTGGCGTTTCACCGCGAAGCAGAGCGCAATCAGGAGCGAGGTGATGAGCAGCGTCAGCCACGCCCCTTCGAGCAGCTTTTCGATGATCGTGACGACGAGGATCGTGACGCAGAGCGCGGCGGCGACGACGTGGGCCGGCAGGTGCTTCGCCCAGGTCGGATCCTCGCGCCGGCGGCGATACCAGAAGACGCTCATCGCGATGTTCGAGAGCGAAAACGTCACGAAGACGTTGATCGCGTACATCACGACCAGGCGCCCCACGTCGCCATGCGTGTAGACGAGCGCTGCGAGCGCGGCGCCGCCCATGAGCACGATGCCGTTGCGCATCGTGAGGCGCTCGGAAAGCGCCGCAAAACGATGCGGCAACCACGAATCGACGGCCATGTTGGCCATCACGCGCGGCCCGTCGACGAAGCCGGCCTGCGCCGCCACGAAAAGCAGCGCGCCCTCGCTCAGCAGTGAAACGACGACGAACGGATAGCCGATGTGCACGCCGCCGAGCGTGAAGCCGCCCGCGACGCGCTCGAGCAAGACGGCGTTCATCGTCTTGCCGTCGACCGGGTGGACGTCCCAGAGCAGGTACGCGAGCAAGAGGCCGGACGCCGTGATCGCGAGCGACGACGCCATCAGCAGCATGGTGCGCTTCGCGGTCTCGACCCGCGGCTCGCGCATGATGCCGATGCCGTTCGAGACGGCTTCGATGCCGGTATAGGTGCCGCCGCCGAGCGAATACGCGTGCATCACGAGCTTCAGAGTGCCAGCCATGCCGAGCAGGCCGAGCGTGTGGCTCACGTTGCCGTGCACTTCGTGGCTGACCTTGGCGAGCTCCGGCGCGCGCCCGCCGATCGCGACGATGAGCAGGAGCGCGTGCGTCACGATGAACACGCCGAAAATCGGCGCGATACTCGTGACGGACTCCTTCACGCCGCGCAGGTTCATGACCGTGAGCAACGCGACGCCGAAAAACGAGGTGGGCAGCGACAACACCCGCATGCTCGGCGGCAAGAAGCTGAAAATCGCGTCGGCGCCGGCGGCGATGGAAATCGTGATGGTGAGCACGTAGTCCACGAGGAGCGCGGAGCCCGCGACCACGCCGGCAGGGCCGCCCAGCACTTTGCTCGCCACGAGGTAGCCGCCGCCGCCCGCCGGAAACTGCTCGATGATGCGGCTATAGCCGTAGCTAATGATGAAGACCGTCGCCAGCATCAACCCGGCGAGAAACACCGCGAGCCCGCGATGCTCGCCGAGCTGGCGGAACGTCTCCTCCGGGCCGTACGCGCTCGACGACAGCCCGTCGGCTCCGAGACCGACCCACGCAAGAAAGGCAACCAGCGAGAGCTTGTGAAAGGCACCCGGCTCGCGCGCGTCCTTGGGCGCACCGAAGATGAAGCGACCGAGCCGTTGATTCAGATTGGCCACCCACCCTGGGTATGTCTCGGCCCATTAAGGACGCGCCAAGGTCCCGCCAATCCGTATCAAGATTTGATCAACTCGAGCGCATATTTCTCGAATGTTTCGCGCGCAACGGGCTCTACTGGTTGTCCGGTGGCGCGGGGTTGGGCGGAGCGGGGCTGGGCGGAGCGGGGGCGTTTCCGGAAATGACGGGACCCTCGACGGTTTTGTCGCGCGCCTTGTCCGCGGCGAGCAGCTCCTCGAGCTCTTTCTTGCGTTCCGCCTCGTTCTGCGTCGCCTTGCCGAGGTCGAACGTGAGCAGCGGCAGCTTGTCGCCGCCTTGATACGTGGGGAGCTTGCCGTCCCAGCGTTGGACCGCGCGGTACTGGAGTACGGCGCCGGTGGTCGACAGCCGAATGATTTCGTTCGCGCGTGCGTCGGCGCGAGCGCGGATCAAGACGGCGTCCGCTTCACCTTCGGCACGCTGGCGCGCGGCTTCGGCGGCGCCGTGCGCTTCCGCGACCGCTTGTTCGGCCTCGGCGCGCACTTGCCGCACGCGATTTTCCGCCTGAATCGCATTCTGCGTCGCTTCCATCGCGCGGTTGATCGCTTGCGCGACGTTCTCCGGCAAGCGCAAGGCTCCGTTGATCGTGATCTGATCGATGATGAAGCCGTCCTTGCCGAGCACGTCGCGGAGCTTGGCGCCCACGTCCGCGATGAGCTTGCCCTTCTTCGCGCCGTAGATGTCCTGCACGACCATGCGCGAGGCGACGTCGTTGAACGCTTCGCGCACGGCGTTGCGGACGTACCCGTCGGCGAGCAGGAGCAAATCCGGCTGCCGGAAGCGCAGGTAGAGGTGCGGCGAGAGCGAGGGCTCGATGTGAAATGAAAGCCCGATGTCGGCGTTGACGTTCACGCCTTCTTCCGAAGAAAACGTGATCGACTCGTCCGAGGTGCGCCCTTCGTGCGCCGACGCCGTCCAGACCACGTTCTGCACGCTGGTCGGGAACGCGATGATTTGTTCCGTCAGCGGATTGTAGAAAACCCAACCGGTAACGACGGGAATATCTTGCACGCCGCGCGAGCTGCCGGCGAGCTTCACGCGAATACCGACGTGAGCCGCATCGACGCGGATGAGCGTCGCGTCGGCGAGCAGTGCGAGTACGATGACGGACGCGAAGGCGATCACCAGGAGCCGCAGGCGCTGGAAAAAACCGGGCGGTTGGTAGGCCATGGGCGTTCCGTATAGGCACCGTGCCCCCCGCTGTCCACTGAGGCTGAGCTCATTCGTCGGGGTTCGACGTCAGAAGGAGGTAAAGAGCCCGCGGAAGCGGCGCTCAATCGAGAGGCGTCCATGAAAAATCGATTGCTCTCTGCGGCGACGGTGCTGTTCGGTACAGCGCTTGCGAGCGCGCCGGCCAAAGCGGACAGCTTGAGTTGCAACGGCGATATCGCCTCGAGCGGCGATTCGACGTACCAAGTGCAGGCGATCTGCGGCAATCCCGACGACGCTGTGCATCACGTCGAGTACCACACGGTGCGGATCCGCGTGCCCGCGCCGTGCCACGTCGAGCACGGCTGCCGTCGCTGCGACGTGGAGGTCGAGCGCACCACCGAGCTTCAGGTGGACGACTGGACGTACGACTTCGGGAGCAACCGTTTCGTCGAGTTCTTGCGCTTCGAAGACGGGCGCCTCGTGAGCGTCCGCGAGGGCAGCTACGGCCACAAAGACCCACGCTGAAGCCGCGTTCCAGACGCGATCTTGATACGCGCCGCTCCGGGTTTGACCGCGCCCTGATCAGGGAAGGCCCATCCTCTCAGGCATGGGCACGCTCCACGAATTCCCAGGGCTCACGCAGCCGGAGACCGGCGGGTCGGATGTCCCGTTCGTCGTCATCCTGTTCGTGCTGTGGATTTTCAGTGTTGCGCGCGTGTCGGCCGCCGTTTCGGCCCACGAGGTCTTCGGGGCTGAGGCGAGCCTCGCCTTCATCTGCATGCTCGCGCTGCCTTGGTGGGCCTTCCGGAGCTGGTTCAAGAATCGGGCAAGGCGCCTAGAGTTGCAGAATCGTCAACCGGCCGCCGTCGTCGCGTTTCGACGCCGCGCCTAGTGCCGGAGGGTGCTCCGTAACGTAGCCGCTTCGCTTCTGCTCGGTCTTTTGGGTGGGGGGTGTTCCGCGTCGAACCCGACGCCCAACACCGTCGCCACCGCGGTTCACCCCGCGCCCGTTCACGCCGAGGCGGCTCGCAAGGCGCCGGGCGAGCTCGTCGTCGCGGTGGTCATCGACCAGTTGCCGAGCTTTGCGCTCGAGCGTTACGCGCCGCTCTTCGACGCGGACAGCGCCCTCCGCGCCGCGCTGACGAACGGCGCGTACTACGAGCAGGGCCAATACGACTATGCCGGCACGTACACCGCGCCCGGCCATGCGACGCTCTACACGGGCGTCTTGCCGCGTTCGCACGGCGTGGCGGCGAACGAAGTCTGGGATGCGGCACGTTCGCACGTCGAGTCGGTGGTGGACGACGCGCGTCACGCGGTGCTCGGCGCCCCCGAGCAGTTCGCGAGCCCGCTCGTCTTGCGCGCTCCGACCGTCGCCGACGCGCTCGAAAGCGCGACGGGCGGCCGCGCACTCACGGTGTCGCTCTCGCTCAAGGATCGCGCCGCAGTGCTCCCGGGCGGTCAAAAGCCCGATTGCGCGCTCTTTTATGACGCGAAACACGGCGTTTTCACGACGTCCACCTTCTACGCCAGCGAGCTCCCGCCCTGGCTCGTGCGCTTCCAAACCGAGCATCCGCTCGCCTCGCTCCTCACGGAGTGGCAGCCGAGCAATCCCACGGCGCTCGAGCGCCTGCTCGGCCCCAACACCGGTGCCGGCGCGGGCGATTGGCTCGGCATGCGCGCGAATTTCCCCCACGATCCGCGCCGCGCCACCGACCCGCTCACGGCCGTGCGCATCACGCCCACCGCGACGGACTACCTCTTCGAGCTCGCACGGGCGAGCGTCGCGGCGCTTGGCCTCGGCCAAGACGAGGTGCCCGACCTCTTGATGCTCTCGATTTCGCCCGTGGACTATGCGGGTCACACGTTCGGACCGGACTCCTGGGAATACGCCGACAGCCTCGTACGCACGGATCGCGCGCTCACGCGCTTTCTCGGCGAGCTCGAGCGTACGAGCCGCGTGCGGGTGCTCGTCACGAGTGACCACGGCGTCGCGCCGCTGCCGGAACGCGCGCACGCGGCCGGTCACCTCGCGTTTCGCGTCACGCCCAAGAAAGTCGCGCAGGCGGTGAACGCGGCGCTCGCAAAGCGCTTCGGGCTGGCGACGCCCGTGGTCGCCTCGTACACGGAGCCGTTCGTCTATTTTTCGCCCGAAGCGAAGGGTTCACCGGCTTACGCCGACATCGTCGCCGCCGTCGCCGGGGAGCTCGCGAGCACGCCGGGCGTCGGCGCGACGTTCGCGCTCCGCGAGCTCCTCGCGCGGGAGCCCAGGAGCGAGCTCGAGCTACTCGTGCGTGCAAGCGTGCCGAACGAGCCCGTCGCCGATCTGTTCGTCGTGCCGTCCGAGTTCAGCGTCGTCGATCCGTCGCTGCCCGGCGGCGCCGGCACGAGCCATGGTTCGCCCTGGACGTACGATCGTCACGTGCCGATCGTATTTTGGGGCCCGGGGGTCACGCGGCATCACGCCACGGAGCCGGTCTCGATCCTGCGCGTCGCGCCCACGTTGGCCGCGCTGCTCGACTTGCCGGCGACCGGGCCGGGAGCGGGGAAGGTGCTCGAAGGAGCGCCCGCCGTACGCTAGCGCGCGTCAGCCTTTGAGCGTCTTCATCACGGCCGGAAAGAGCCGTCCGTTCGTTGCGATCGCCTCGGGCGCCGTGTGCGTGGCGGTGCCGTTCCAATCCGTGAGGGTGCCGCCCGCTTCGGTGAGCACGGGGTAGAGCGCGGCCGTGTCCCACAGGTTCATGATTGGATCGAGCGCGATTTCGGCGCGGCCCGTCGCGACGAGCGCGTAGCCGTACGCGTCCGGGAAACCGCGATCGTTGCCGCTCGCGGCGAGGAGCCGCTCGAACTCCGGCCCCTTGCCGTGCTTGCGCGCGGCCTTGCTGCTCGCGAACACGAGGCGCGCTTCACCGAGCTCACTCACGTCGGAGACGCGTGCAGGGCGGCCGTTCCAGCGGCAGCCGAGCCCGCGAGCGGCGTACACCGTCTCGCCGAGCGCCGGCATGTGGATCACGCCGGCGACGGCCTGGCCCTCCCACTCGAAGCCGATGAGCACGGCGAAGAGCGGAACGCCGCAGATGAACGAGTAAGTGCCGTCGATCGGATCGAGGATCCAGCGGGCCGGATCGGTGCCGACCTTCACGCCGTGTTCTTCACCGACGATGCCGTGCGTGGGAAAGGCGCGCTCGATGCGCTGGCGCAGTCGCTCCTCGGCCCCGCGATCAGCGGCCGTCACGGGCGAGCGATCGGCCTTGAGCTCGACCGGCGGGCTCGCGTTGAAGTAGCCGAGCGTGAACGAACCGGCGAGCTGGGCGGATTCGACCGCGAAATCGAGCACGTCACGCAGGGTTTTTTCGTCGAGCGCGGCCATCGGCGGGGAGAGTACACGAGCCGCGCACGAGCTGCGATCGCGATTGTCTTCGCGCGACAAGGGCGCGAGTTGCGACTTCGTGACCGTGAGGCTATCGAGCGCTGCATGCCGAGCTCACTGCTCGTCGGGAAGAACTCCGAGCTTTGATCCCGCCTACGGCCCATTTCGTCTGGCTCGGCCGCAAGTTGCCGTGGGTGTACGTGCTCGGCGTGCTCGCGGCCGCGCGGCGCGGGGGCTTCGAGCGCGTGCTCTTGCACCACATCGACGAGCTCGAGGAAGACGCGGGCATCGTCGAGCTTGTCGCCGAGCCGCGCGTGGAGCTCACGCGGCTCGATCCGTTGCCGCTGCTCGAGGCAGGGGGCGGCCCGAACTTCGTGGACCGCTACCGCGACCTCGAGCAACCGGCCGCGCGCGCGAACGTCGTCCGTATGGCTCTGCTCGAGCAAGAGGGAGGCGTCTACCTCGACACCGATACGATCGCGATCCGGAGCTTCGCGGGCGTGCTCGCGCAAGGTGGCGCCTTTTGCGGCGAAGAGCGGCTGGTCTATCCCGGCAGCGCCGGCACGGGCCTGCTCTCGCGCGTGCGCCCAGGCGCGCTGCTGCGCACGGGCGCACGCGACGTGTTCCGGCGGCTGCCACGCGGCGACCGCTACTTCCGGCGTTTCGAGCATCTTTACCCGAAGGCCGTGAACAACGCCGTGCTGGGCGCCGAAGCGCATCATCCGTTCCTGCGCGAGCTCATCGGCCGTGCGGTGGCGCTCTCGGCCGACCGCCGTCAGATCCGCTATGCCTTCGGCACCCACCTCTTGCAGGCGGCGGTCGCGGAATACAAGGGGCCGAGCCTGCACGTGCTGCCGCCGCCCGTCTTCTATCCGCTCGCGCCCGAGATCAGCGAGCACTGGTTTCGTCCGCGCCGGCGCGCGCGCCTCGAGGAGGTGCTCGCCCCCGAGACGCTGCTCGTGCACTGGTACGCTTCGGTGCGCACGGCGCGCCACATCGCGCAGATCGATCGCGCGTGGCTCACGGAGCACGCCGAGGATCGCCTGTTTGCGGCGCTCGCCCTGCGCGCGCTCGGTTGACGCTTCAGAGCAGCGGGTCTTCGTCGACGCGTTCGCGCACGATTGAGCGCAGCTCGTCCGGCACGAACGGCTTGTCGATGTGCAGGTTCGGCACGCTGTCGAGGAATTGTCGCGCCTGCGTGGCGAACGCGCCGCCCGTCAAGAACACGATGCGCCGCGTGTCTTTCGGCGCAAAGCGCTCGAGCTCGCGCCAGAAGTCGACGCCCGTCATGTTCGGCATCATGACGTCGCACAAAATCACGTCGAAACGCGCGCCCTGGCGCAGGAGCTCGAGCGCTTCTTCCGTGAGATTCTTCGTCACGACCTCGTGATCACCGCTCAGCGTGCGGCGCACGGCGGCCGCGACCATCGGGTCGTCGTCGATCACGAGCACGCGCCCGCGCCGCGGGCCGGGCGACGACTGCAAGGGCCTGCTGCGCGCGGCGGGTTCACTCACGTGGTCGGCTGCCGGCAGCAGGATCGTGAACGTGGAGCCCTTGCCGGGGCGGCTCGTCACGCGAAGCTCGCCGCCGATGTCTTCTACGAGGCGCCGGCAGATGGGTAAGCCGAGCCCGGTGCCGATGCCCGCCGGACGCGTACTGAAGAACGGCGTGAAGATGTGCTCCATCAGCTCGTTCGACATGCCGACTCCCGTATCGGCGATCTCGACCACCACGTGCTGCTCGTCCTTGTGCGTGGCCACGCGGATCTGGTTCGTCTCCGCGCGGCCCTCGGGGATGGCGTGAGCGGCGTTGATCACGAGGTTCAAGAACACTTGACCGAGGCGCGCCTCGTTCGCCTCCACGGCCGGTATCTCGTCGAACGCTTTGACGAGGCGGGCGCGGTGGCGGATCTCGTGCCAGGCCATGCGCAGGGTCGACTCGAGCACTTCGCGCACGTCGACGCGGCCGCGGCGCGGCTCCTCCGCGCGCGAAAACAGCCGAAGATCACGCACGATCAGGCGCACGCGCTCGGCGGCCTCGCGCGCGTCCTTCACCTCTTCGAGCAGCTCGCCGCCCACGCCGATCGCTTGCAGATCCGCGACGGCGAGCTCGAGATTCGCGATCACGGCGGCGAGCGGATTGTTGATCTCGTGCGCCACGCCCGCGGCGAGCGTTCCGACGGAAGCGAGGCGGTCGGTCGCGAAGAGTTGCGCTTCGGATTGGCGGCGGCCCGTCGTGTCGCGCACGCAGATCACGGCGCCGGTTCCGAGTACGCCGATGCGGCACGCGTACCAGCTGACTTCGTCGGCCGAGCCGTTCGCCATCACCTCGATCGTCGCCGGTTCCTTCGAGCGCAGCGTCGCCTCGAACACGCTGCGCGCCGACGCGCGAAACTTCGGCGCGAGCAGGTCGAAGAACGAGCGCCCCGTCGCGTCCTCGGGAGCGCCAGGCAGAGCGCGGCTCGCGAAGAGGATCGTGCCCCTGGCATCCACTTCTAGAATCGGATCCGGGATGTGCTGCACGAGCTCGCGTAATCGCGCCGGATCGTCCGTCGGACTCGCAGCCTTCGGCGCGGCGCCCGAGCGGGGTTCGACGAGGCGAGCTTCCGCGTCCGCCGCCTCACCGGCTGCGTCCGCCTGCCGCTGCCGTGAACCGCCTGCCATGCGCGCTCAGCTACCAGGCGAGGATAGAGAGGTGCGGAGGGCGTGACAAGCTGGCGGCACGGCCCCGCGCCCTTTTCCGACCATGCTTTGGTCGAATTCGTCCGACCTGTCCGTGACAGTCGCGCACGTTGCAGCGGAAGTCGGCTAACATCGGGCCGGGGTGGAGGTGGCATGTAGGTTGCTGCAATTTGTCACCCTTGGCTTCCGGCGATTCTCCTCCCTCTTCGTCTGCACACTCGGGTGCCTACGTTTCGTTCGTGGTCCTCGTCGTGGACGACGAGCCGCTCGTCCTCAAGAGCGCGCAGCGCATCTTCGAGCTGCGGGGTTTCGAGGTGCTTGCGGCCAGCGACGGCCCGAGCGCCCTCGCCGCAAGCAGGAGTGCAAAGCGGCTCGACCTGCTGGTGACCGACGTCTGCCTTCCGGGTGAAGACGGCCGCCTCCTGGCGATGGAGATCCGTGAGACGCGGCCCGGCCTCCCGGTCCTCTTCATTTCGGGCCTCACGAACGGCGCGGCCACCCAGGGCCTGCCCGCCGCTGGAACTTGGGCATTTTTGGCCAAGCCTTTCACCGGCCGCGAGCTCGATGCGCACCTTGCCACACTTCTCGGCGCGCCCCCGTCGCGTCGGGGGTGACGTCCGGTAATGGGATCGATATATTCCGGCACCGCCCCGGACGTGGGGCGTCTACGTAACCCGAGGATTTCCATGCGAGAGTTCTGCCTGGTCGGGGTCGCACTGCTGCTCACCGCGTGTGGGGGGGCTGCCGTACCCCAGGAATCGTTGACCGCCGCCAAGGCGGCCGTTGCGGGCGCCGAAGTCGGCGGAGCCGCAGCGGATCCGAAAGCGGCGCTGCATCTGAAGCTGGCCAAAGAATACGTGGCCAAGGCGGAGAGCCTGATCGCCGACGGTGACAACGAAGAAGCGGCGCGCGTGGTCGACCGCGCGCAAGCCGACGCCGATCTCGCGCTCGCTCTCGCCAAGGAGACTTCGGCGGAGAAGGAAGCGCAGGACACGAAGGAGTCCCTCGATCGGCTCCGCAAGCAAGCCCAGTAGGGCGCAAGATTTTGCATTCAGGAGTCAGGGAGATGATGAAGCGTTTGAATCGCATCGCATTGGTGAGCCTGCTCGTGCAGGCTGCGTTTGGTTGCGCCACGGCGCAGCCGCCACAGGAGCTCCTCGACGCGCGTTCGGCCTACGACGCTGCAAGCAAAGGGCCGGCGGCGCAGCTGGCGCCCGCGCAGCTCGATACGGCCAAACAGTCGCTCGCGAAGGCCGAGCAGTCGTTCGCGGACAACGGCGACAAGCCGATCACGAAGGACGTCGCGTACGTCGCCGAGCGGCGCGCCGAGCTCGCGGCCGCGGAGGGCGCGCGTGAGAAGGCCGCCCGCCAGCGCTCGCAGATGGACAAGGATTTCAAGAACAGCGAGATCGACGCGGTCGCCGCGACGAAGGATCGCGCTGCGAAGGCGCAGGCTGATCTCGAGAAGGAGCGCCAGGCGCGCACCGAGGCGGAGAAGAACCTCGCGGACGCCAACAAGAAGCTCGGCGCGGCGATGGCGAGCCTCGCGGAGATCGCGAAGGTGAAGGAGGAGTCGCGCGGCGTCGTCATCACGCTGTCCGGCTCCGTCTTGTTCGCGACCGGCAAGAGCGAGCTCTTGCCCATCGCGCAGCAGAAGCTCAGCGAGGTCGCGAAGGCCCTCAACGACCAGGGCTACCAGAGCCTGCTCGTCGAAGGTCACACCGATTCGCAGGGCAGCGCCGACAAGAACATGGTGCTCTCGCAGCAGCGCGCGGAATCCGTGCGCATGTACCTCATCAGCCAGAGCATCCCCTCCGACAAGATCCGCGCGCAGGGCATCGGCTCGTCGCGGCCCGTGGCCGACAACAACACGGCCGAAGGTCGCGCGAACAACCGCCGCGTCGAGATCGTCGTCACGCCGCTCGGCAAGTAACGCCGTCAGTCCAGATCGAGGAGCGCGAGGCGAGCGGCCTCGGGCGCCGTCTCGGCCGCAACGCGCGCCGCGGCGGCGTCCTCCGCGGTCGTGAGCTGCGCGACGAGCGCAAAATAGTCGCGCTTCATCGCGAGCAGGCGCGCGAGGCGCTGCGCAGGCGCACCTGAAATGCACCAGACGTCCGCCGCGAGCGCGAACAAGCGCCGGTACGCGGCGTTCGACCAGCGCAGCGCCAGGTGATCGAGCACGAGGTGCGGCATGCCCGCGCCCGTCACGCGTGCGAGCACCGAGTTCACGAGGTTCATCGCGAGCGCCTGGTTGCACGCGCGAAATGGATGCAGCCGCACGAAGCGCTGGTGAAAGTCGGCGAGAGCACCCAGCGCGGCCGCGCGCTCTCCGCCGGCGACCGCCGTGACGGCGCTTCCGAGCGCGGAAAACAAGCTTGCTACGTGCTCGCGCGTGATGGGCCGCGGCGGCGTGAACCAGGTCGCGGGCTCGCGGTCACTCTCGGCCATGCCCGTGAGGATGCGACCCCAGCCGAGCCCGTCGTCCGTGAGCTCGCGCCGCTCGAGGGTGGCTTCGGGATCGCCGGAGAGCTCGGCGAGCAGGGCGCCGTAGCCTTTGCCGCCGAGGAGCGGGACGTGCACGCGCGGCCCTTCGAGAAAGCGCGTGCCTGCGGGCGTCTCGAGCGTGCGCGACGCCGTCTGCCAAAGCGCGCCCAGCGCAACGCCGCTGCTCGCGACGCGACTCGCCGGGCGGTAGAAATTCCTGCCGCTCTCGCCGACGAGCGCGACGACATGGAGCGCGGAAAGCTCGCGCAGCGCGGACTCGGTGTCACCGAGCGCCGCTTCGAGCCCTTCGGCGCGGCGCCGCACCGCCGCCATGTTCTCCCAATAGGGCCGCTCGACCTCGTAGGGGGCGCCGGGGAAACGCACGATCTCGCTGCCTGAAACGGCTCGTTCGAGCGTCGTGACGGCGTGGGGCGCGAAGAGGGCGACGCCGAACGTTGCTCCCAGCACGCTTTGTCGTTCGGACGCGTCGAGCGGAGCGGCCCTGCACGCGCGCTCGAGCGTGACCTCGCCGTCGAGGAGCGCAAAGAAGCGCCGCGCCGCGCTCTCGGCGACGCCCGGCAGCGGGAGGGGGCGTGGCAGCGCGCCGCCGTGAAGCTCGCTGCCCGTCGCGGTCGCGCGCACGGCGACGCCGGGGAGCGCCACCAGCACGTCGGCGTCGCGGGCCTCGAAGCGTACGCGCGTTTCGCTCTTCAGGTACTCGCCGCTCGTCGCGGAGCCGGCGCGCAACCAGCGCTCGAACGCGGCGCCGTCGGCCCCGAGCTCGGGTGGCGCGAAAGCGATCGGCTCCGCCATCAGCCGAGTGCCTCGGCGAGCCCCGCGGGCGTATTGGGAACGACGTGCAACGCCTCCGGCCATACCCCGGGCGCGAGCGGGTAGGCGAGGGGCATGAGCTCGGCGAGCACGCCGGTGAGGTCGTCGAGGCGTCGCGACGTGGGATCCAGTCGCCTTACCACCACGAGGCCGGACGGTGGGGTCAGGATCGTCCGGATGCGCAAATCCGGCCGGTGCCGGGCGAGCGCCCACGCCGCTTTCCAGGTATCGCCGACCCAGAAGCGCGTACGCCGTTGGCGGTCGGCGGTGGCACCCGCGACGGGCACGCAGTCGTGAAGGATGATGGTGCTCGCGCGCCCGCACCAGCGCTCGGCGTGCAGGAAGTCGCGCAGTGCGTGCTCGAACAGGTGGAGCCCGTCGATGAAGACGAGCTCGACCGGCCGCGGCCCGAAAACATCGTCACGCTTGCGGCTCGCGAAGAACGCGTCGCTCGTCTCGTTCACGACGCGCGCGCCGGCCGGCAAGACGTGTTCGAGTGAGGCGGGCACCGGGTCGACACCCATCGCGATCTCCGCCGTCGTCGCCAGCGCGAGCGTCGCGCCCGCGGCGACACCGATCTCGAGGTACGTCGTGGGACGCAGCGCCGCGTGGATGTTGCGGAGCACTTCGCGGTACGGCGGGCCCGGCATCAAGAGCGCGGCGAGCGTCGGCTGGGCGCCGGGGTAATCCGGATACGCGTCGACCAGGCGCGTGAAGGCGGCGACAGCTTTGGCGTGGTCGCCGCTCCTTGCGTCCATTTCCGCGAGTACGGCGAGGGCGTTCAAGTCCGCAGGGCGCGCGCGCACGAGCTCCGCCACCGCGGCGCGCGCCTCCGCGCGTTCACCGGCGAGAAAGCGGGCGACTGCGAGCGTGAGCGCCAGCGCGGGCTCCGCCGTCGCTTCCGGAAGGGCCGCCCCGAGCGCCAGCGCGTGATCGAATGCTCCGCGCTCGAGGCACTGGCGCATGAAAAACAAGAGCTCGGCGCTGGTCGAACCCGTGAACGCGCGCCGGATCACCTCCGGGGCGGGCACGAAGCCGTCGGTGCGAGCGCGCATGGGCCGAGCGTAGCTTCGAACGTCCCGATTTTTGGCCGCATTCTTGCGTGTCCCCACCCCCTCCGCGACAGATGGTAGGTAGGGGCTCCGCATGCTGAGGCTCCCCGGCCGCACCGCCCTCACCCCCTTCCGAAAGCAGCAGCTCCTCGCCAAGATCGGGCCTGTCGCCCCGCACGTGAGCGCCGTCAGCGCCACGTACCAATACTTCGTGGACGTGACGCGGAGCTCGCCCGAGCTCGAGCGACGTCTCGCCGAGCTCTTGCCGCTCGCTACGGACGCCGAGAGCGCAGGGGGCAAGCTGCTCCTCGTCGTTCCGCGTGTCGGGACGCTCTCGCCGTGGGCGTCGAAAGCGACGGATATCGCGCGGAGCTGCGACCTCGGCGAGGTGCGCTGCATCGAGCGTGGGGTCGCCTACCGGCTCGCGGGGGAGCTCCCGGCCGCCGAGCTCAACCGGGTCAAAGCGCTGCTCCACGACCGCATGACCGAAACGGTGTTCGAGCGTGTGGAAGATGCCGCGCGGCTCTTCCGGCGCGAGCCGCCCCGGCGGCTCGAGCGCGTTCCCGTGCTCGACGACGGGCGGGACGCGCTCGTGAAAGCCAACGTCAAGCTCGGCCTCGCGCTCGACGGCGAAGAGATCGACTACCTCGTCGCGAGCTTTGCGTCCTTGCGACGCGATCCGACGGACGTCGAGCTCATGATGTTCGCGCAAGCGAACAGCGAGCATTGCCGTCACAAAATCTTCAAGGCGGACTTCATCGTCGACGGCGAGCCGCAGCCGCGCTCGCTCTTCGGCATGATCCGCAACACGCACGAGCGCTCGCCGGAAGGCACGCTTTCGGCCTACAAGGACAACGCGGCCGTCGCGCGCGGTCACGTCGCCGAGCGCTTCTTTCCGAACCCGCACAGCGGTCGCTACGAGACGGTGAGCGAAACCACGTCGCTCGTCGTGAAGTGCGAGACGCACAACCACCCGACGGCCATTTCTCCGCGCCCCGGTGCTTCGACGGGCAGCGGCGGCGAAATTCGCGACGAGGGCGCGACGGGGCGCGGCGCCAAACCGAAGGCGGGCGTCACCGGCTTCACGGTGTCGCACCTCAGGATCCCGGGGTTCGTGCAACCTTGGGAAACGCCCGGCGTCGGTAAGCCGGATCGCATCGTCTCCGCGCTCGACATCATGCTGGAGGGCCCGCTCGGCGGCGCCGCGTTCAACAACGAATTCGGGCGACCCGGCGTGCTCGGCTACTTCCGCACCTTCGAGCAGCAGGTCGAGACGTCGGACGGCAGCGAATGGCGCGGCTATCACAAGCCCATCATGCTCGCGGGCGGTGTCGGCAACATCCGTCCGATGCTCGTTGAAAAGGAGCGCTTCGGCCCGGACGCAGTGATCGTCGTGCTCGGCGGGCCGGCGTTGCTCATCGGTCTCGGCGGCGGCGCCGCTTCCTCCATGGCGGCGGGCTCGAGCAGCGCGGATTTGGATTTTGCGAGCGTCCAGCGCGACAACCCGGAAATGGAGAGGCGCTGTCAGGAAGTGATCGATCGCGCCTCCGCCCTCGGCGACGCGACGCCCATCCTCTCGATCCACGACGTAGGCGCCGGCGGGCTTTCGAACGCGATCCCCGAGCTCTTGAACGACGCCGGCTGCGGCGGGCGGCTCGAGCTCCGCGACGTGCCGAACGCCGAACCAGGCATGAGTCCGCTCGAAATCTGGTGCAACGAAGCGCAGGAACGCTACGTCCTCGCCGTCGCGCCGGAGCGTCTCGACGTCTTGCGTGACCTTTGCGAACGCGAGCGCTGCCCGTACGCGGTACTCGGTCGTGCGACGGACGACGGCATCCTCGTCGTCACCGATCGTGAGCTCGGCGATACGCCCATCGAGCTCCCGCTCTCGCTCCTCTTCGGCAACGCGCCGAAGCTCACGCGCCGGGTCTCACGCCGGCGGGCTGCGGCCAAAAGCTTCGACCCGAAGCGCGTCGACATCGCCGAAGCGGCCTTGCGCGTGCTTCACCTGCCGTGCGTCGCCGCCAAGGACTTTCTCGTCACCATCGGGGATCGCACCGTGAGCGGCCTCATCGCGCGCGATCCCATGGTTGGCCCTTACCAGGTGCCCGTCGCGGATGCTGCGGTGACGCTCGCGAGCTACGGCGGCTACACGGGTGAAGCCATGGCGATGGGAGAACGGAGTCCCGTGGCCGTGCTCGACGCTGCGGCTTCGGCGCGGCTCGCCGTGGGCGAGGCCTTGCTCAACATCGCATCCGCGCCCGTGGCGGCCATCGGCGACGTGAAGCTCTCGGCCAATTGGATGGCTGCAGCGGGACATCCGGGTGAGGACGCGGCGCTCTTCGACGCCGTGCACGCCGTCGGCATGGAGCTCTGTCCGGCGCTCGGGGTGTCCATTCCCGTCGGCAAGGACTCGCTCAGCATGCGAGTCGTGTGGGACGAGGGCAAACGTTCCATCACGGCTCCCGTGTCGCTCGTGGTCACGGCGTTCGCCCGCGTCGAGGACGCGCGTCAGGCGCTCACTCCCGAGCTCGTCTTGGATCGGGGCGAGACCGAGCTCTTGCTCGTGGACCTCGGCGCCGGTCGCGGGCGGCTCGGCGGTTCGGCCGTCGCGCAGGTCTACGGCGCGCTCGGCGCGGAGCCGCCCGACCTGGACGACGCGGCGACGCTCCGCGGCTTGTTTTCCGCCCTCTGCGAGCTGCGCGCCGCTGGGCTCGTGCTCGCCTATCACGATCGCTCCGACGGCGGGCTCTTCGTCACGCTGGCGGAGCTGGCGTTCGCCGCGAACAGCGGTCTGCGCGTCCGGCTCGACGGCACCGCGCCCGACGCGTTTTCGGCGCTGTTCAACGAAGAGCTCGGCGCCGTCTTGCAAGTGCGCGCGAGCGACACGGAGCGGGTGCTCGCGACGCTCGAGCGGCACGGCTTGCGGCGCGGCGCGCACCTGTTCGTGCTCGGCGCGCCCTCGGACGACGGTCGCGTGAGCTTCGAGCACGGCCAGAAAGCGCTGTTCAGCGCGGAAGTCGCGGAGCTCCGGCGCGCCTGGTCCGAGACCACGTACCGAATGCAGGCGCTGCGCGACAACTCCGACTGCGCGCGCGAGGCGTACGACGCGCTGTCGGATCCGCCTGCGCTCGCCCTCACGCCCGCGCTGTCTTTCGAGCTCGACGCCGATCCGTCACGCCCATTCGTCACTTCCGCGAAGGAGCGCCCGCGCGTCGCGATCCTGCGCGAACAGGGCGTCAACGGTCAGGTCGAAATGGCAGCCGCGTTCACGCAAGCCGGCTTCGACGCCGTCGACGTGCACATGAGCGATCTGCTGGCGGATCGCGCGCGGCTCTCGGACGTCCGGGGCATCGTCCTCTGCGGCGGCTTCTCGTACGGTGACGTGCTCGGGGCCGGCCAGGGCTGGGCGCGTTCGATCCTGCTCCACGCGCGGGCCCGCGAGCGCATGGCGGCGTTCTTCGCGCGCAAGGACGCCTTCGCGCTCGGCGTGTGCAACGGTTGTCAGGCGCTGGCCGCGCTGAAAGCGTTGATCCCCGGAGCCGAGAACTGGCCGAGCTTGGAACGGAACCTGTCCGAGCAGTTCGAGGGACGGCTCGTGCAGGTCGCGGTCGGCGAATCGCCGTCAATCTTCTTTCAGGGCATGGAGGGGTCGCTCCTGCCGGTCCCGGTCGCTCACGGCGAGGGGCGCATGGACTTCGCCCCCGGCGCGCTCGACGCCTGCGAGAAGGCCGGTCTCGTGGCACTCCGCTACGTCGACGGGCGGGGTCGCGTTGCCGAAAGCTACCCCCAAAATCCGAACGGATCGCCCGCCGGCGTCACCGGCCTCACCACCGCGGACGGCCGCATCACCATCGTGATGCCGCATCCGGAGCGCGCCTTCCGCACCGTCCAGCATTCGTGGCATCCACCTGAGTGGGGTGAACACGGCCCCCTCTTCCGCATGTTCCAGAACGCGCGGGCTTGGGTCGGGTAGTCCTCCTCGACCGGTTCTGTAAAATGGAGCGCTCGGGGTTGAATGACCTCGAGTGGGGGCGCAACCGAAGAACCGTTGCCAGCTCGGAAGCATCACGGGTGAGGGCCGCTGAGGTGGCAGCGTCGTGGAAAAAAGGAGGACTGATGACGCACACGGTAAGGGGTATTGGTGGATTTCGTGCTGCAAGGTGGCTCATGTCGTCGGGGGCTCTCGTGTCCGTGCTCGTCGCGAGCACGGCTCACGCCCAAGCACTGCCCGCGCAGGTCACGGCCGACACGACGCTCACGTTGGCCGGCTCACCGTACGTGATCTCGGGCGACGTCGAGGTCATGCCCGGTGTAACACTCACGATTGAGCCAGGAACGGTGCTCGAGTTCCAAACCGGGCCGGACCAACCAACGGGCTGGTTCCCTGGGTTCGCGGAGCTCATCGTCGACGGCACGCTCGTCGCTGACGGTCCCACGAGCGCGCCGGTGACCTTCGAGGGCACGACGCCGGGCATCGCGCACTGGGGCGGCCTCATGTTCACGTCTGGGGCCGCGGCGTCGCTCGGCAACGCCACGGTCACCGACGCCATCGTCGGCATTCGTCAGCTCGCCTACCCGGCGAGTACGCTGGCGCTGGACCACGTCAACGTTTGGAACTGCAACGCAGGGGTCCACGCCACCTACGGCGACCTGACGCTCGACTCGAGCACCATTCACGACAACTTTTACGGCGTGATCAACATCGGCACGGCCAGCGTCGCCCTCTCGAACCTCGTCGTCTACAACAACTCGGTCACCGGCATCGATCTCGAAGGCTCGGTGGCAAGTACGATCATCAACTCGACCCTCGACAATAACGGTCTCGGCATCACCGCGTCCGGACCCGTCAGCGTAAAGAACTCGATTATCTCCGGAGGATCGAGCGCTATCTCCGGCAGCAGCGTGACCGTCACGTACAGCGACATTTGGGGCGAGCCGGTGAGCCCGTACGCGAGCGGGGTCGGATGCATGGCGCTCGACCCGCTCTTCGTGGGCACGGGCGACTATCACCTGCAAGCGGGCAGCCCCGTGATCGACGCAGGCGACGCCGCGGGTGCGCCCAGCCACGATCGCGACGACGTGGCGCGCCCCCTGGACGGTGACGGCGACGGTAGCGCGGAGTGGGACCTCGGCGCCTATGAAGCCCCGGCCGTGATGAGCTGCCCAGATGGGGACGACAACTGCGACTGCGATGAGCACCATCACCATCGACACCACGGGCATGACCACGACGGGCATGACCACGACCACGACCACGGCCACGGTCACGGCTAGGGCCGAGCGGGACGGCAGAATCCGAGGCGGAGCGGAAGCCTACCGCGGTAACATCGGCGCCGGCATCAGCGACGCGAGTGGCAACGCCGGCGCCACGTCGATGCGATCGCGCCCCTGGTGCTTCGCGGCGTAGAGCGCCCGATCGGCGCGTTCGAGCCAGATCGCCGGCGCCTCGCCCGGTTCGTGCTGAGCGATGCCGATCGAAATCGTGATGGTGACCGGTCCCGAGGGCGTGTTCACGACGAGGCGCGATTGCGTGTCGCGCAGCCGCTCGGCACGTTGGAGCACGCGCTCGAGCGTCGTTTCACGCGCGATCACGGCGAATTCTTCGCCGCCGTAGCGCGCGACGAAGTCTTCACGCCGCATGAAGTGCCGGGCGACGTTGTCGGCGAGCGCTCGCAGCACGGCGTCGCCGGCCGGGTGCCCGAAGCGATCGTTGATGGCCTTGAAGTGATCGACGTCGAGAAGCACGAGGCACGGCTCGGACGAGAGGAACGCCGCGAGCGAGGCGACGCGCTCGAGCTCGTCGGTGAGGGCGCCGCGATTGTAAAGCTCCGTGAGCGGGTCCTGGATCGCTTGGGTGCGCGCGACCTCGAGCTCGGCCTTGAGCTCGACCAGGCGCCGGCCGAGGTCCTGCACCTGGCGCTTCTCGCGTTCGCGCCGGCGAGAAACGGTGGTTTTTACCAAAGAAACCAGCACGCCGAGCTGCTGTTCGAGGACATCCGGGCTGCGCTTGCCGACGACGTCGACCAAACGTTCGAGCTCGACCTCCATGCGCGTGTCGTCGAGTTTGTCCTCGGTGATGGTCGCGCTCAGGCATTGCGCGAACGCCTGCAGCGCTTGGCGCATGTTGCCTGAGCTCCGCACGACGAAGTCGCGCTCCTCGCGCCGGCGCTGCTCGAAGAAACGGCGGGCCGAGCCGAAGTCGCGTTGGCTCGGCGGCGCTGACGACGGCGCGCTCTCGTTGCGCACCGGGCCCATCACCAAGCGCTGGACGAGCTCCGCGCACTCGGCGCGCGTCTCGGCCGCCTTCACTTGGTCGAGATCGAAGGCGAACTCGCCGTAAGTGCGAATCACGCCCGCGAGCGCTTCGAGCGCGCGATCGAGATCCGCATCGATGCTCGCCGCGGAGGTGGCTACCGGAAGGGAACCACTCGGGGTTCTGGCGCGGGCTCCGAACATGCTCTTCAAGAACGGTCGGGTTCGCGCAAACTAAAGCGAGCAATAAGTGGAATAAAATTCAATACTTGTCGCCAAATCAGCCCCCTCGGTGCCGGTGGCGATGATGTAGGTCCGAACCGTGCGGGTGCTCGTGCTCGATTCGGGAGTGGCGGTGGGGGTGGCTGTGGGAGCCCGCGACCGGCGGGTCGTGCACGTGCTCGTGGTGGCCGTCGTCGTGGCGGTGGGCGTGTTCGTGCTCGAGCGGCTCGTGCACGTGGTGATGCGCGTGCCGCTCCGTGACGTGAAGGTACACGGCGAGCGCGAAGAGCACGGCTGCCGCTCCCATCAATCCCACGCCCGTGCGATCGCCGAGCGCGTACGCAAAAGCCGCCCCCACGAACGGCGCCACGGCGAAGAGCGAGCCCGTGCGCGCTGCGCCGAGGACGCGCTGAGCGCGGAGGTAGAGCCCGAGGCTCACGCCGTAGCCGAGGAAGCCGCAAACGAACAAGCCTGCAAGCTCGTAGTGCGCCTGCCAGCGTTCGCGGAGCACGAGGGCGAGCGAGGCGGACAAGCCGGCGCCCAGCGCGGCTTTGACGAACACCACGACGCGCGGATCGAAGTCGGCGAGCGGCCGGCTCAGCGTGTTGTCGAGCGCCCAAAACAGCGTCGCGAGGGCGATCGCGCCGAGGCCGAGCGCTTCCGAGGCACCGAGCGGCCCCGTTCTCAGCGCCAGTAGCGCGCCGCCCGCGAGCATGAGCGCCACGGCGAGCGCCACGCGCGGCCCCGTCGGCTCGCGATGCACGGCGCGCGCGAGCAGCACCGTGAAGAGCGCTTCGAGATTCAACAGCAGCGCTCCGGCCGCGGCTCCGCTGTGCGCGAGGCCCCACGCGAGCGCCGTCGGAGCCAACGCCGCACCGAACACCGCGACCAGCGCGACACGGCGGAGCTCGCGAGCTCCGAGGGGTCGTTCGCGGGCGAGCCCTTGCTGGCGTCGGAGTTGCCAGGGGCCGGCACCGAGCGCCGCGCCTGCGTAGAGCACCGCCGCCGTTGCGAAGGCGCCGTCCGTTGCGCCGTAGCGCTTCAAGAGCGGCGCCGTCAGCCCGAACAAGCAGGCCGCTCCGAGCGCGTAGAGGCTGCCTCGGGCGATCGGCGTCGTGGACACGATCGTGATCTTCTCCCGAGACCGCTCAAGCCAAGTCTAGGAACCAGGCTCGAGCGTGAGCTCGTTCAGCTTGCCGCACTTGATGACGTACGAGCCGCCCGCGCCGACGAAGTCGCCCGGACCGTGCCCGAGGCGCACGAAGCGGATCCCGCACGAGGTCATCAGCGTTTGGTTCGTCTCGCCGTAGTCGACGCCGTGCACGAAGACGTGCGCCGAGGCGCTCGAGTGCACGATGAGCGCGGCGCGATCGCGCGGCAGTTTGTTCACGTCGAACGTCGGCGCGGCGACGGGGAGCACCGCGGGTGCAGCCGTTGCCGTGGCGCTCGCTGCGGCGACGCTCGCTGCCGTGGCGCTCGCGAGGGGAACCGCGGCCGTTTCGGCCGGCGCCGCAGCGGGCTCCGTGGTCGTGGCGCTCGCTGCGGCGCTGGACACCGGCGGAGCGCCGAGCTTCACCGCGCTCGCGACCGCGTTTCCGGAAGTCAGCGCGCGCGGGGCGACGGTGACGGCGGGCGCCGCGGCCACCGGCCGTGGCGCGCGCGCTGCCGTCTGGTCCGAACTCGAATGCGTGACGAGCGCGAGCCCCATGCCCACGGCAGTCGCACCGATCGCTGCCACGATGAACAGCAGCACGCCGCGCAAGTTCGTCTTCGGAGGCGGCGGCGGACGCGAACTCGCCTTTTGCGCGACCGCCGGTGGGCGCGAGCTCGTCCGGCGCGGCACGGCGGGCGACGGCGGCGGGGCCGCCGATTGCATCGTCTTCGAGATCGGATCGGGCCTCGACACCGGCTGCTTGGGGGTGCCGAGCGACAACGTCTTGTCGACACTCGGCGGCGTGAACGGCGCAGTGGCGGCGTCCACCGGTGTGAGTCGCACCGTGCGTGACTGGGCGTCGGGGCTCGGCGGTGGCGGCTCCGTCGGCGCAAACGCCGCGAGCGTCTGCCCCTGCTCGGGCGTACGCGGCTCGGGCGTACGCGGCTCGGGCGTACGCGGCTCGGGCGTACGCGGCTCGGGCGTACGCGGCTCAGGCGTACGCGGCTCGGCCGTGGGCGGCGACTCCGGCGTGCGTGGCGGCGACGGCAACGCTTGGGTCTGCGCGGGACTCGCTGCGGGCGCCTCCAAATTCGGCTGCGACTGGCGCACCGCCGTCTTCGCGTCCGACTCCCAATCCTCCGCATGCGGCACGAACGCGGGAGGACTCACGGGCGCCACGGCATCGGCCGGCATGATCATCGTGCCGAGCGGCGTCTTTAAGTCGGCCGCCGGTCGCGGTGGAGCCGCCTTCGGTAGGGCCGCTTTGGGCTCCGGCACCGGCACGGGTGCCAAGCTGATCATCGGCTCGAGCGGCGCCGGCAGCGACGCCGGCGGTGAGTCCGCGAGCACCGTGGCAGCGTTCAGTGCAAACTCGCTCGGTCGCTCTTCGCGTACGCCGAGCGTTTCCGGATCGATCGTGACCGGGCGCGCGCCGACTTCGGTGAGCGTCTGCTCGTCGAGCGTCGCGGCGAGCAACTCGCCCACGTCGCTGCCTTCGTTCACCGCGGCCTGCACCGCGATGGGCAACGGCGCGACCACGGACTCGATGCTGACCGTCGCCGGCACCGCGAGCTGCACCTCCTTGCCGCCGAGCTCAGGCAACGCGAGCGTCGGCTGGCTCGCCGTACGCGGCTTCGGCGGCGCGAGCGACTCGCTCGTGCTGGCCGCGAGGATGAGCTCGGAGCACGCCTTGGTCCAGCGCGCGAGCTCGGCCTCGGGCCCGGCGAGCTTCACGCTGAATCCGGGCGGAGCGCTCGCAATCGCGCCGGATCCGAAGGCGAAACGCCGCGCCACCTTGCCGAGCAAGCGCACCCGCTCGTCGCGGTTCGGCAAGCGCAGCTCGACCTCGACGTCCTCGGTCGGGCAGGGGAGCAAACTTCGCACGTAGAGTCCGCTCGGGCTTGCGTCGTAGCTGAAGCCGTACTCGTCGGCGTCGCCGCTCTGCGCGCGAAAAGCGACGGGCGTCGCGTAGAGCGCGCGCCACTCGCGCCGGCGCGGTCCCTTCGAGAACACGAGCTCGTTCGCGAGGAACAAGACGTCCTCCGGCGCGCCCGCCGTGCTCGTCACCGCGACGCGGTCGAGGCCCGTGAGCGACGCGGCGAGACGCTGCGTGCTGCGCGCTTCCACCGTCACGATCCAGGTCGGCAGCGCGCCGGCGCGCGCGGCGTTCTCGATGATGCGCCGCGGATCGCCGAGCGCGGCACTGATCACGACCAGCCGCGTTTCGGCCTGTGAGGCGTAGAGCTCGACCGCGCCGCGATCCACCGCGAATTTGACGTCGTAGCCCGCGTGCGACAGCACGCGCCCCACGAGCGCCCGGCGTTGCGTCGTCGCCTCGGCGACCACGGCTTGGCCGAAGCCCGTCGTGTCGGGTGCCGGCGTGTCGCGCAGGACCTGCAGGCGTCGTTCGAGCGGCATGCGCGCCCCGAGCGGCACGAGATCGTCGGCGCCCCAGGCGAAGACCCGCGCGAAGCCGAGCTCGTTCGGATGGCGCGACATGCCGATGACCGGGACGCTCCGCAGCCGCTCGGTCCCGCGCGCGCGCTTACAAAATTGTTCCGCGCCGAGCGTCGCCATATCGACGAGCACCGCGAGCGCGCCGTCGCGCTCGAGCTCGACGAAGGCGCGCGCCGGTTCGCGCGTCAGCAAAAGTTCGAGCCCGACGGCACGAACCGCGGCCTCGAGTGAGGCCTTCAGCTCTCCCGCGAGGTTACCGAGGGCGATGACTCGCCGGTCCGCGTTGGACAACACGCGGGACTTTACGAGGTGCGTGAAGGTGGGAGCAACCCGGCGCGACAATTGTGCCCGCAAAGTGCATGAAACACGCAGGAAGCATGCCTCTTGCTCTTATCCCGTCCATGCTCGACGTGGCTCGGGTCGCAGGGCCTTCGGCCCAGGTCGTGGAGGTTTCTCCGGGGGTAACCCGCGTCGAGCTTTCGGGGGAGCTCCCGCTCGGTTGGTGCGGCAACCTGGCGGGAGCGCTTTCAAGGAGGGGGCTCTCTATCCTGCGCGGCAACGCCGACCGCCAGGGCACGCATTGGAACGTGGTGCTCGAGGTCTCGTCCGAGCACGGCACCGAGCCGGGCGAGCTCGACTTCTACGCGCTCGCGGGCGAAGCGAACCCCGAGCCGCCGGGTCCGCCGCGGCTCGAATCCTTCGTGCTGAACATGCCGCGCCGGAGCGCCTCCGTGGAGCTCACGGTGCGGGGCCCCGACCGCCGCGGCTTCCTCGCGGCCCTGCTCGATCGCCTCGCGACGCTCGGCCTCTTCCCGGCGCGCATCAGCGTCGAGACGGTGCACGGCATGGCCGCCGACACCTTCTGGCTCCAAGCGGACGGCGACCAGGCTCCCAGCGAAAAGACCCTCGGCCCCCTGCGCGAATTCTTGCGCAGCTCCACCGGCCACTAACGCCCCGCGCGTCCGTTCTTGGGTGAGGGCGCAGCCTCACGTCACCTTCACGCGGATGACCCGCGCCCCCCGCCCGTTCGGCCTCCGGCCGCACGGGTGAAAACTCCGAATCTGGTTCGGAGTTTTCATGGCGACTCGGAGCCGGAGTGCGAGAGCACCGGCAGGCGTCGCACCACGCGCGCCCTATCCCCGAGAAGCTCGCGTCGTGTTCGTTACATGAGCTCGCGCACGACGCCGTCGGCGAAAAGCCATGCGCTCTTCGGGATGCGCAGCGTGTCCCCTTCGCGCACGAGGCGGCCCGCGCGCACGAGGCGATCGGCTGATTGTTCGCGCTCGCGCGTGAAGCCGGCGGCGCCCGTTTCGCGGCCGGCGCGCGCGAGGTCGATGCCCTCGGCGAGTCGCAAGCCGAGCATCAGGCGTTCGCGCAGCGCCGTTTCGGCGTCGACGGCCTCGGCGTCGCTCACGAGCTCGGAGATTTCCCAGAGCGGCGCCGTCGCGCTTGCCGTGAGGTAGCGCTCCGGCGCGGGAGCGTTGCGGTAGCGCAAGAGGCCGCCCGCACGCGGCACCGTGCCCCACGCGCCCGTGCCGAGTCCGAGGTACGGCTGCCCGCGCCAGATCGCGAGATTGTGCGCGGCGTAGTGCTGCTCGCGCGCAAAGTTCGAGATTTCGTAGTGCTCGAAGCCCGCGTCCTCGAGCGCGCGACCGACGACCTCGAACGAGCGCGCGACGAGATCCTCTGCGAGCAGCGGCAGCTTGCCGGCTTTCGCCAGCGCGCCGAAGCGCGTTCCGGGCTCGATGGTGAGCGCGTACGCCGAGAGGTGCGTCGGGCCGAGCTCCGCGATCGCCAGCGCTTCGCGCCGCGCAACCTCGGGCGCTTCGCCGGCCACGCCGAAGATCAAGTCGGCCGAAACGCGCGCAAAGCCGGCCCCGAGCGCGGTGCGGACGGCCCGGAGCGCGCCGTCCGCATCGTGCAGCCGCCCCAAAAAGCCGAGCCGCTCGCGCTCGAGCCCCTGCACGCCGAGGCTCACGCGATTCACGCCCACGGCACCGAGCTCGGCCGCGCGCCGCTCGTCGAAGCTCGAGGGATTGCACTCCGCCGTGACCTCGACGTCGGCGCCCGAGAAAGCGGCCCTGATCGCAGCGAGTACGCGCCCGAGTTCCGCGGGCTCCCACAAGGACGGCGTGCCCCCGCCGAAAAACACGCTCGTGAGCGTGTGGTCGCGGAGCTCGGCCGCGCGCCGCTCGAGCTCGCGCAGCATCGCGTCCGCGTACTCACGGTGCGGGATCGCGCTGCGCTCGGCGGCGAGGCTGAAAAAGTCGCAATACGGGCACTTCGCGAGGCACCACGGGAAGTGCACGTACACGCCGAGGGGCTTTGACACCACGCGCGGGCTTACCACGCTTGCGGCGCTCGAGCCTCCGCTCTACGTCTCGCGCTCACTGCTCGGCGGTCGAGCCCGATGCAGGCGGCGCCGCGTCGCGGCCAAGCGCGTGGTTCAGCTGTACGAGCGCGATGCGGGCGCTGACATAGGCGTCGGCGAGCTGAATGCGCGCGTTCGTGAGCGTGGTCTCGGCGTCGGTGAGCTCGACGTTCGTTCCGCGTCCGGCGCGGAAGAGCTCGGTGCGGACGCGCAGGCCTTCCTCGGCCGACGTAAGCTGGATGGTAGCGACACCGATCGAATAGCGCGCCGTTGCAGCGGAGCGGAGGGCTTGCTCGATTTCCACCTTCATACCGTCGACTGCCGCTCGGCGCTGCGCCGCGAGCTCGGTCGCCTTCACCTCTGCTTGGCTTGCGGTTGCGTCGTTCAGCGGGATCGCCGTCGGTGTCCAACTCAAGACCACGCCGGCTTGCCACGTGTCGTGAAACTTCGTGTCCACGAAGTAGCGTTGATTCGGCTTCGAGTAGTTTGCGGCGGCTGACGCATCGAGCCGCGGATAGTTGCCTACGCGCGTCGATTTTGCCTGCTCGCGCGAGGCAGCGGCGTTCGCGTCGAGAGTCTTGAGCTCGGCCCGCTTCTCCATGGCTTCCCTCAAGCCCGCGTCGGCCGTCGGGAGTGAAGCGAGCTCTGGCGCTTCGACGAAGACCTCCTCGCCGATAAAGTGCGGCTCTTGTCCTGGTGGGATGCCCATCGCGACGTCGAGCTGCGCAGCCGCGGTGGCGGTGTTGTTGCGCGCCGTTTCGAGCTGCAACATGGCATTCGCCAAGTCGGACTGACTCTTGAGCACGTCGGCCTTCGAAGCCAGCCCGGCGGCGAAGCTGTTCTGCGTATCGCGTTGGTGCCCCTGCGCCTGTTCGACGGCCTGCTCCTGGATCACTACCTGCGTCTGCTGGCGAATCCAGGTGTAGTAGGCGACGCGAGCATCGCGGGCGACGGAAGCAAAGGTCGCATTGCGATCGTACGCCGCCGCGTCACGCTGGCGTGAGGCCGCCGCGACACCGTGCGACACCTTGAAGACGTAGTCGGAAATGGGAACCTGGACCCCGGCATCGAACGAGATCTGGTCAGTTGGGAGGCTGAAGCTACCGACACCACCGAAGTTCAGCGTGACCGGCGAGAGGCGCGTGTACGACGCACTCAGCTTGAGCTGCGGCCAATACGCGGCGTTTGCAGCGTCAATCCCGATCTGCGCGCCCTCGAGAGCCTTCTTCTTCGCCTCGACCGTCGCGTTCGTCTGCATCGCGCGGCGCGCTGCTTCATCCGAGGTGAGCCCCTGGCCGGGGCTGGCGACGTGAAGCCGGTCCTTGAGGTCTTGGATGGCTTGCACTTTCTGCGCGTCGCTCACGCCCGTGTCGATCACGGGAGCGTTTGCCGCCGCGTTCGTCGCCTGCGCTCCGGGCGGCGAGGAAGCACCGGGGGCAGGCGTTGCGGGCCGCGCATTCGGCGCGGCCGGAGCGACCGGCGCTGCGGGCGCTTTGCCCGGCTGAGCTTGCGCGGCGGCGCCGCGGGCGAGAAGAAGGAGAGCGGCAACCGGGAGCAGACCCCCGCCGCGGACGAGTCGAACGCCTTTTGAGACCATGAAACAGTTCCTAGGGGTTGGGGAGCGCCTGCGACGACTTACTCGGCCGACGACGCCGCTTGGTTCGCCGCCACACTCGGTCGACCGCGGCCGCCGGGCAAGAAGGCGCGAACGCTGGCTGCCATACGCGGCAGAAAGCGTTTGAGGTTCTCGATCGCCAGATAAAAGACGGGCACGACGATGAGCGAGAGCAACGTCGAGCTCACGACGCCGCCGATGACCGCAATGGCCATGGGCGCGCGAAACTCGCTGCCTTCGCCGTGGCTCACCGCCGTCGGCAGCATGCCGAGCACCATGGCCGCGCTCGTCATCAAGATGGGCCGCAAGCGCTCCGGGCCGGCCGTGACGATGGCTTGAAACGGCGTCATCCCGTGATCGCGCACGTGCACGATCGCGCGGTCGATCAGCAAAATCGCGTTCTTCGTCACGAGGCCCATGAGGAGGACGATGCCGATGAGGGCGCCCATCGCCATCGTGTTGTTCGTGAGAAACAGGCCCACGACGCCGCCCACGAGGGCGAGCGGCAGCGTCAGCATGATGGTGAAGGGGTGCACGAAGCTCTCGAACTGGGACGCGAGCACGATGTAGATGAAGACCACGCCGAGCAGGAGCGCGATCGCCATGTTTTCGTTGGTCTCGTTCATCAGGCGGAGCTGCCCGTCGTAAGCGACCGAGATGCCGGAGCCGAGCTTCGCCTTCTTGATCGCGGGCTGAAACTCTTTCGCCACGTCACCCAGCGGCCGGCCGATAGGCGTGGCCCACAGGGTGATTTGGCGCTGGCGGTTTTCGCGCTCGATCACCTGGGGGCCTTCGCTCCGGTGGAAATTCGCGACGTCGGAGAGCTTCACGGGACCATGGCTCGTCTGGAGTGTGAGGTTCTTTAGGGCGTCTTCGTCCTGCCGGTAGTCCTCACTCAGTCGAACTCGAATCGGAATTTCATCGCCACCGGAGCGCAGGTTGCCGCTTTCGTCTCCTTCCATGGCCGTTCTGAGCGCGAGAGCCACTTCGGAAACGCTGAGGCCACGGTCGGCGGCGCGCTGGCGGTCGAGCTCCACCTCGAGCTCGGGCCGGCCGGGGGAGTAGCGCACCTGAATGTCCGAAACGCCCGGAGTGGCGTGCAGGATCTTCTCAATCGTGCCGGCGGCGGCCTCGATTTCGGGGAATTCGCTGCCGCGCACGTTGATCATGATCGGCGCCTCGGTGGCGGCGCCCTCGACGAACGGCGGGTCGGTGGCGGTCACTTTTGCGCCCGGAATCAACTGGGCGGCGCGCCGGCCGGCTTCCTTGAGCGCTCCGATGGTGACGCTGCGCTCGGCTTTCGGCGTGGTCGCAATGCGCCAGCGGATCTTGTTCGGCTCACCGTCAACGCCGACGGTCGAGGAGAGGACCCGGATGTCCGGCGTCTTCAAGAGCTCGTCTTCGGCGATGCCGGACAAGCGTGACGTTTCGGTGAGCGCCGTCCCCGCGGGCAGCTCCGATTCGACGACGAATTGGCTGCGGTCTTCGGAGTTCACGAACTCGGAGCCCATGAGCGAGGTGACCCAGCCCATGAACACCATGCTGAGCACGGCGAACGCCCCGACGGCGAGCTTGTGGCGCACGGCCCAGCCGAGCATCGCGGCGTAGGTCCCCTCGACCTGCTGGAACGTCCACTCGAAGGGCGCCTTGAGCCAATCGAACGCGCCCCGCTCACCGTGCTTCTTCGTCTTCGAGAAACGCGAGGAGAGCATCGGGTCGAGCGTGAACGCGACGAAGAGGGAGATCGCGACGGCCGCCGAGATCGTGATGCCGAATTGGCGGAAAAACTGGCCGACCATGCCCTTGACGAAGGCGACCGGCAGGAAGACGGCGATGATCGTGAGCGTCGTCGCGAACACGCTGAGCGCCACCTCCTGCGTGCCGTCGAGCGCCGCCTGCATCGGCGGCTTGCCGCGCTCGATATGCTTGAAGATGTTCTCGCGCACGACGACGGCGTCGTCGATCAAGAGGCCGATCGCGAGCGAGAGCGCGAGCAGCGTCATCATGTTCAGCGTGAAACCGAGCAGGTACATCACGTAGAACGTCCCGATCACGCTCGTCGGGAGGGCCACGGCGCTGATCAAGGTCGAGCGCAGGTCCATCATGAACACGAGGATGATGAGCACGGCCATGAGCGCGCCGATCACGATGTGATGCTGCACGGACGAGAGCTCGACCTCGATGAAGCGTGACTGATCGATGAGGAGCGCCGTCGACATGCCGGGCGGAAAGCTCTGCGTGAGCTCGGTCAGCCGCGCCTTGACGGCGTGTGCGATTTCGACGGTATTTTTGCCGGATTGTTTGCGTACGTCGAACGTCACCGCTTCGGTGCCGTTGACGCGCACGAGCGTCGTCTCGTCGGCGAAGCCGTCCACGACGTTGGCGACGTCCCGCAGGCGCACGACGGAGCCGTCCTTCGCCGTCGCGACGATCACGTCGCGGATCTGGTCGACGTTCTTGAACTCGCCGACCGTGCGCACGGAGACCTCACGCGTGCCTTCGTCGTAGTGGCCGGCGGGGACGTTCAGGTTCTCGGCGCGCAGGCGGCCGACCACTTGCGCGAGCGGGATGGCGAGCGCGTCGAGCTTCGGCCGGTCGAGGAGCACGCGGATCTCGCGCGTCTGGCCGCCGTTGATGTCGACGGCGGCGACGCCCTCCACCTGCTCGAGCGCGGGCCGGATGACGTCGTGCGTGTAGTCGCGGATCTCGGCGAGCGAGCCCGGGCCGCGCACCGTGTACGTGAGGACCGGCGACGCGGACACGTCGAAACGGTTGATAATCGGCTCTTTTGTCTCGTCGGGCAGCTTGTAGCGCACCTGCGAGACGCGCTCGCGCACCTCGGTCGCCGCGTCTTTCACGTCGACGCCGAGGTTGAAGAGGACGAACACCATCGCCGAGCCTTCGCGCGAGAACGAGCGCACGCGGTCGATGCCGTTGATGCCGATCGTCGCGTCCTCGAGCGGCTTCGCGACGAGGGTCTCGACCTCCTTCGGGCTCGCGCCCGGGTACGGGACCGTCACGACGACCGCGGGGAACGACACGTCCGGAAAGAGATCGGAGCCGAGCCGGGTGAATCCGACGAGGCCGAGCACGAGCATGGCCGTGATGACCATGACGGTGAAGACCGGCCTCTTGATCGCGACGGAAGAGAGCGTCATGAAAAGCGTCCTCTCAGTTGCTCGCGGCGGACGCGGCGGCAGGTGCGGGCGCGGCGGGGGGAGCGGCGGGTGTCTGCCCGACGGTGACGCGATCGCCGGGCTGCGCGTCCGAGCGCGGCGAAAGTACGACGCGGTCGCTCACGGCGAGGCCGTGCCGCACGAGCAGCGTGCCGTCCGGTGCGATCGAGAACGCCAGGTGGCGCGCGGCGAGTGCCTCATTCTCGACGACGAACACTTCGTCTTGCGAGCCGGGGCGCAGCGTTTCGCGCGGGAGCTTGAGCACGGCCAAGCCGCTCTTGCCCTTCACGCTGGCGCGCACGAACGTCCCTGCGCGCAGGCGCGAACCCTGGTTGTCGATGCTGGCCTCGATGCGCACGCGCCGGGTCGATGGATCCACCGTACCGAGCACCGCGGTCACGGCGCCCGTCACGGGCCCGCGCTCAGTGTCGATGGTGAGCACGGCGCCCGGCTCCACGAGCGCGGCATCGCGCTCACCGAGGGTGCCCTTGAGCTTCAGGTGCGACAGATCGTCGAGCTCGAACAGCGAGACGGCCGGACTCGCGATGCCGCCGGCGCCGTCGGGCGCGCGCGTGACGCTGCCCGCGAAGGGCGCGACGAGGCGCTGATTCGCGAGCGTGACCTGACTCAGCGACACCTGCGCCTGCGAGGACTCGAGCTGAGCGATGGCGAGCGCCCGTTGCTGCGCGCTCTGCACGCCCGTGCCTTCGGCCATCGCCCCGCTCTGCACCATCGTCTGGGTGCGGCGATCCGTGTCGCTCGCGAGCGTCAGCTGCGCCTGTGCCGCGCGCTCCTGCGCCTGTGCCGCGCGGAGCTGCGCCGCGGCTTCGCTCGCGTCGAGCGTCGCCAGCAGCTGCCCGGCCTTGACCGAGTCACCGACCTTCACGAGCACCTGGGCGATGCGGCCGCTCGTCTTGAAGCCGATGTCGGCGTGCTGGCCGGCGGCGATGGTCCCGTCGATTTCCACGGTTGGATCCCACGTCGCCGCGATGGGCACGACGGTGCTCACGCTCGTCAGGGTGTGGGCCGCCGCGTTCGCGCGCTTGGCGTCTTCGCTCCGTTGCGCAGCGACGGCAGCCTTTTCGTGCGTCGCGGCTTGGATGCGGACGGCGGACCAGCCGGCGAAGCCGAGCAACGCTACGACCCCTGCGATCACGCCGACGAGCGGGGCGCGCGGGCGTTCGCCGTTCGGCTGCTGCGAAGGATCCATCGGCGGGCTCACGGAAGCGGGAAGCTCTGTCATGACTCTCTCGGTTTGGACGGCAGGGGACGAACCAGGGCGCGGATCAGGCGGAGCGGCGGCGCCGCCCTGACTCCGACAAGCGTTGAGCGTGAACGTTCACGCAGGCCTCGATTAATTTCGGGGTGCCGAGCGCACGCAGACACAGGGCCTCGACGCCGAGCAGCCAGCGCTCGAGGTTCGGCTTGCGGCGCTCGCGCACGAGCCGGCGTGCCAGCCGATCGTAGCCGCCGGCCACGAAACCGCCTGCCTGCTTTACGTCCAGATCCGCCCGGTAATAACCCTGCTCGATGCCGTGCTGGACGAGGCGCTCGGTCGTCTGCTGCGCGCCATCGGCGAACACGTCGATCAAGTGGTGGTATTTCGGTGAGCCACCGCCCTCGAGCACGAGGCGCATGATCGAGCGGTACTTCCAGAGGCACTCGAAGATCCGGAGATCGGCGTCGAGCCACTGCTCGATGAGGACCGGATACGGGCGATTGGTCCAGGCGTCCCGCTGCTCTTCGAGCTCGGTGAGGATGGCGCCGAGCTCCGCCAGGGCGCGCGACAGGATCTCCTGGAACGCGTCGTCCTTGGTCTTGAAGTGGAGATAGAAGGCGCCCTTCGAAAGGTTCGCGGCGCGCGTGATGTCTTCCACCTTGGCGCCGTCGAGCCCGTGCTCGATGAAGATGCGTTCGGCCGCGGCGAGCAGCCGGCCGCGGGCATTCGGGTCGCTGGGACGGGGCATGCTCCTCGAGGGTCAGTGACCCACCGGTCAGTGACCGATGAGTCAATAACTCGTTCCCGCCGCGCGTCAAGCTCCCCACGCCGCCTCCATAGCGCAAAGGCGCGCGATCCAAAGCCCAAAAAAGGCTCGGGTCAGTATTTTTGGAAGCGCTGGAGCTCGGCTTCGAAGCCGCCCATATCGACCGGGGTGCCGTGGGTCGTCCGCAGTCCGACCTGGTGCGCCAGCTCGCGGGTTCGGTCCGGCAGCGGCGAGAGCCAAATCAGCCTTCCGCCGGGGACGAGCACGCGCGCGGCGTGCGCGACGAAGGCGTCGAGCAAGCTGCCGAGCGAACGATCGCGCACGAGCCTGCGTCCCATCGGGGGATTGGTGAGAATCAGCGAAACGTCCTTGGGCCGTAGCTCCGTCGCATCGCCCGCTCGGAGGTCGGCGACGACGCCCGCGGCGGCGAGGTTTTCACGCGTGGCATCGAGTGCTTCGGCATCGAGATCGCTGCCGTAGAGGGCGCGATACGGGCCGAGCTTCGCGCGCTCGACGAGCTCGAGTCCGCTACCGACGAACGGGTCCCACACGACGTCCTCCTGTCGCGCGCCCGCCGCGCGCGCGAGCGCCGCCGCGACCGTCGGATGGCTCGCCGCCCGCACCTCGCGCTTCCGGTAAGCAAAGCGCGGATCCTCGAACGCGAGCGGCACGAGCACGAGGTACTGCTCCGCGGCGCGCCGCACCACGACGAGCTCCCAGCTTGCCGCCCGCGAGTCATTCACGAGCTCGGGCGCACGGCTCCGCACGGCCTCGACGATGCGAAACACCAGCGCGCGCTGGTGCCCACCCTCGGAAAAGCTCACGCGGTAGCGCACGGTTCCGTCCGTCCAAGCGCGCAGCGCCGTTCGAGCCGGCTCCGACGCGAGGGCGCGCGCGACGGCGTCGGGCGTCGAGTCGTCGTTCACGGGCGGAAGCGCGATGCGGAGCCCGAAGCCGAGCGCCGTGCGAGCGACGAGCAGCGCGTCGAGGCGTCCCGCGAACGGCAGCTCCACGAGACTCGGCGAGCGCACGCGCGCCGGACCGAGCGGCACGAGCTCGCTTGCCAAGAGCTCGGCAAGCCCGGCGCGGCACTCGGCGAGGACGGGCAGCGTGATACCGAGCTCGGATCCGGTGCGAATCGCGCTCGGCACGTCGCGGCTCGCGCGCCGCTCGAGGAGCTGGAGCGCTTTTTTGACGAGACGCGCGAGCTCGGGGTCGCGCGGCGTTTCGGCGTGCAACAGGGGCGCGGCGTCGGGGCCGCCGACCTTGCCGAGCGCGTCGGCGAGGACGCGGCGGAGCGTGTCGTCGGCGTCAGGCCACGCGGCGCGCAGGTCGGCCTCGGCGGACGCGTCGAACGGCAGCTTGCCGAGCGCATTGGCCGCTCGCCGCACCACCAGTGGATCCGCATCGCGCAGTGCGGCGCGCAGAGCTTCCGTGGCTCGCGGGTCGGCAAGCCGCCCGAGCACGCTCACGAGCCGGGCGCGCCCGGCCGGCGTCGCGCGTGGAAGCTCGGCGAGCACGGCAACGACCGCGTGTTCGCCGGCGCGAGCGAGCACGCGCTCGATGCGGGGCGCCTCGTCGCGGTCGGCCGTTGCGAGCAAGGCGAAAAGGGCCGCGAAGTGCGACGCGCCCGGAACGAAGCCGGGATCATCGAGCGCGAGCGCGGAAGTTCGTGACGGCGAAGCCATGCTATCAGGTGGGGCCGTGACCTACCGCCCACTCGTTCCTTGGCAAGTGCTCGAGCGCAAGACGCTCGTCGCGCGCCGCTGGCTCACCGTGCACGAAGAGCGCGTGCGCCTCGCGAACGGCAGCGAAATGGGCGATTTTCACGTGATCGAGAGCCCGAGCTGGGCGGGTACGCTGTGCGTCACGGAAAAGGACGAGGTCGTGCTCGTGCGGCAGTACCGGCACGGGATCCGCGGTGAGAGCCTCGAGCTGCCCGCGGGCGTGATGGACGCGGGTGAGGATCCGATGGCGGCCGCGCGGCGCGAGCTGTGCGAGGAGACGGGGTATCTTGCGCCGCGCTGGGAGCTGATTGCGAGCTTCGCGACCGAGCCTGCGCGCCAGTCGGTGCGCGCGCATTTCTTCTGTGCGCTCGGGGCGACGCCGACCGGCACGCGGGCGCTCGACGACAGTGAGGACATCGACGTCGTGCGCGTCCCGCGCCCCGAGCTCTTCGGCCTGATCGAGAGCGGACGCATCAGTCACGGCGTCCACGTGGGCGCGATCCTGCTCGCGGCGAAGCGGGGCTTTTTGACGATCTGAGGCTCGCGAGCGCGCGCGACAGATCCGGCGCGAGCGGGGACTCCACGCGCCGCGTGCCCTCGGGGAGGTCGAGCGTGACGGCGCTCCGATGCAAAAACGCGCGGTCGAGCTCGTGCCGGTGCGAAAAGTGCGCGTTCGTGCGGCGATCGCCGAAGCGAGCGTCCCCGATCACGGGGTGACCGAGCGCTGCGAGAGCGCGCAGCAGCGGTGAGAGCCCAGCCATGGGCGCCGTGACCAAGATCAGCGAGTGTCCGGCCACCACCTCGACGCGCTCGTAGCGTGCCCGCACGTTCCGTGACTTGAGCGCGAGCGTTCCGCCCGCGCGGAGCACGCCGCGAGCGAGCACCAGATACTCGGCCTGACTGCGCGCGATGCTTGGCTCGAGCTCGCGCGCCGCCGCCGGATCGCGCAAGACCACGCTGACGCCGCTCGCGGACACGCCGTCGCCCTCCGCATGCGCTGGCTGATCGATGGCGAGGAAGCTCGCCTCCGCTGCCAGCACGACGCGAGGAGGCGGTGGCTGCGGCGCGAAACGGGCGAGCGCCTCGACCGCGTCGCTCAGCGGAATCATGTCGAACGGGGTCGCTCGTTCGAGACCGAGGCCGAGCTCGGCGAGGTGCGCGGCGTCGCGCGCGAGCGTGTCCGGAGCGCACGAGACGTACAGCAAGAGCTTGGGTTCGAGGGCGGCGATGCGGCGGCGAACCTCCGGCGCAAGACCGCGCCGGGGCGGATCGACGATGACGGCGTCGAAGCGGACGCCCCGTTCGGCGAGCGTCGCGAGGGCGGCGCCGGCGTCCGCGGCGATCGCTTCGAGGTGGAGCCGTTGCTCGGCCGCAGCGCGCTCGGCGAGGCGCACGGCGGGCACGAAGCTCTCGACGAGCGTCACGCTCGCGCCGCGCTCAGCGAGCCGGAGCGAGAGCGCACCTGAGCCGGCGTAGAGCTCGAGCACGCGCAGCCCGGCGAGCGGGCGCAGACTCCCCAGCTCGGCTTCGACGGCGGCGTGGAGGCGCGCGATCTGCCCGGCGTGCGCTTGCGTGAAGGCGCCGTGCGCCGCGTAGTGCCACGGCGCGCCCGGATCGGGACGGTGCCGGAGCTCGCGCGCGCCGCTGAGCACTTCGAGCGCGGCGCCGAGCAGCTGCGGCGCGTCTTCGTCGCGCGTGCTCACGGCGACGCTCGCGACGTTCGGCTCGAGGCCCGCGATCGTGCCCGCGAGGGCGCGGCGGGCTTCCAGCGACATTTCGGGTGGCACGGCGGCCGTGACGAGCACGCCGTCGTCCGCCTCGCGCAAGTCGAACGAGGAGACGGGGCCGGGCAAGGGGAGCGCGCCGCGCAGCGCCGCGGCGACGGCGTGCAGGCGCGGCCGGAGCACGCGGCACTCGGGGATGTCGACGACGTCGTGTGTGCCGCGCGCGAAGAGCCCGACCGCCGTGCCGCGCGCGACGACCTTCGTGCGCAGGCGAAAATGCGCGATCGGCTCGGCGCCGGCCGTCGCGAGCACGGGCGCCGCCGCGAGCACGGGATACGCGCCGAGCGCCCGCGCGAGCGCCGCGCGCTTGAACTCGAGCTGCTCCGCGTACGGCTGTGCGATGAGCGGACAGCCGGGGCAGCGGTCGGCGTGCGGGCAGTGCAAGGGACTCAGGAACCCCGAAACCCTCGAGCAGTCAAATCCGAGCGCGCCCGCTCGCGGAAGCCGAGCGCCGTGATAAAAACGCCCGTGGCCTCCGAGGACGCGTTCGCTGCCGCCGCCGAGACGCAGCTTTTGCCGGTCCTGCAGCGTCTGCACCGGCGCATTCGCGACAGCGTCGTCGCGGCGTTCCGCGCGCCGAACGCCGGGGAGCTCGCGGCCGTCGCGGGCGACGAGGGCGGCGACACCATCTACGCCGTCGATCGCGTGAGCGAGCGCGTGCTGCTCGAAGAGCTCGGTCGCGACGCCGAGGCGCTCGGCGGCATCGTCCTCATCGCGGAGGGGCTCGCTGGCGGGCAGCGGGTGTTGCCGGAAGGCCGGCAGCGCTCGAGCGCGCGCTACGTCGTCATCGTCGATCCGATCGACGGGACGCGCGGGCTCATGTACCAGAAACGGAGTGCGTGGGTGCTCACCGGCGTCGCGCCGAACTCGGACGCGCCGCGGCTCACGGACATCGCGCTCGCGGTGCAGACCGAGATCCCGACGGTGAAGCAGTATCTCGCGGACGAGCTCTGGGCGCTGCGCGGTCGGGGCTTTTCGGCTCGCCGCGTCGACCTCTTGCGCGGAGAGAGCGCGCCCGTGACGTTGCGGCCGTCGGAGGCGAGCGGCATCGAGCACGGCTTCGCGATGCTGAGCCGCTTCTTCCCTGGGGCTCGCGACGCCATCGCCGCGCTCGACGAGGAAATCGTGCGCGCCGTGCTCGGTCCGCTCCCCGCCGGACGCGCTCTGTGCTTCGAGGACCAATATCTTTCGAGCGCCGGACAATTCTACGAGCTTTTGGCCGGGCACGATCGGTTCAATGCCGATCTCCGGCCGCTCTTCGAACCCCTGCTCGCCGAGCGGGGCGAGCCGCCCACGCTGTGCTGCCATCCCTACGACGTGTCCACGGCGCTCATCGCGGAAGAAGCGGGCGTCGTGCTCACGGGCCCGAGCGGCAAACCGCTCGACGCGCCGCTCGACGTGGAGACGAAGGTCGCCTGGTGCGGTTACGCGAACCCGCGGATCCGCGCGCGCGTCGAACCCGCCCTGCAGGCTGCGCTCGCGCGGCGCGGGCTGTTTTGACGCGTTTTTTCGTGCGTGCGCGGCGCCTGGGCGCCGGCGGAGCGCTTGCTTTTCGGACGAAACGGGGAAAGGACAGAGCGACATGAAGGTTCTCGTCACCGGCGCTGCGGGGTACATCGGGTCGCACGCCATCCGGCGCGTTCAGAACGCGAGCCACGACGTGGTCGCGCTCGACAATCTGAGCCGAGGGCATCGTGAGGCGCTGCCCGCGGGCGTCCCTTTCGTCGAGTGCGACGTGGCGGATCGCGAGCGCGTCCGCTCGGCGCTCGTCGAGCACCGCATCGACTGTGTGATGCACTTCGCGGCGCTCGCCGCCGTCGGTGAGTCTGTGACCGAACCGCTCCTCTACTATCGCAACAACACGAACGGCACGCTCAGCCTGCTCGAGGCGATGCAGTCGGCCGGCGTGAAGCGCCTCGTCTTCAGCTCGACCTGCGCGACCTACGGCGAGCCGAAGACCATGCCCATCCACGAGGAGATGCCGCAGTCACCCATCAATCCGTACGGGTGGTCGAAGCTCTTCTCCGAGCGGATGATGCGTGACCTCTGTCACGCCGCGCCCGACTTTTCCTGTGTGGCGCTACGCTACTTCAACGTCGCCGGCTCCGCCGAGGACGGCAGCATCGGAGAAGATCACGAGCCGGAGACCCACCTCATCCCCGTCATTTTGCAGGCGGCGCTGGGCGTGCGCGCCAAAATCTCCGTTTACGGCGACGACTACCCGACGCCCGACGGCACGTGCATCCGTGACTACCTCCACGTCGAGGACCTCGCCGACGCGCACGTCGTCGCGATGGAGCGCCTCAAACCGGGGTTCGCCTACTACAACCTCGGGATCGGGCGCGGGCACAGCGTCAAAGAGATCCTGCTCGCGGCCGAAGCGGCGCTCGGCAAAAAGCCTCCCTACGAGATCGGTCCGCGCCGCCCCGGGGATCCGCCCGAGCTCTGGGCCGACGCGTCGAAGATCGAGCGTGAGCTCGGCTGGCGCGCCCGGCGTACCGACATTCGCGCCACCATCAAGAGCGCCTGGACCTGGTTGCAGCGGCGCCCCCGCGGCTACGCGACACCCGGGAAGTCGCCGTGAAGCTCTGCCGCTTCGGTCCGCCTGGTGCCGAGCGCCCGGGCGTCGCCCTCGCGGACGGCTCGCACCTCGACGTGAGCCTGTTCGGCGAGGACTACGGCGAGCGCTTTTTCGGTAGCGACGGGCCGCACCGTCTCGCGGAATGGATGCGCGCTCACCCGGAGGAGTGTCCTCCCGTCACGCCCGGCGCGCGGCTCGGGCCGTGCATCGAGCGGCCGTGTAAAATCGTCGGCATCGGCCGCAATTATCGCGCCCACGCGGCCGAGGTCGGGGGTGACGCGCCGTCGGAGCCGATCCTGTTCATGAAGGCGCCGAGCGCGCTTTCCGGCCCGTACGACGACGTGCTCTTGCCGCCGGGCTCGACGCAAACGGATTGGGAAGTCGAGCTCGCGGTCGTCATCGGCCGCTCCGCTCGCCACGTTTCGCGCGAGCGCGCCCTCGAGCACGTGGCCGGCTACGCGCTCTTCAACGATTACAGCGAGCGCTCGTTCCAGCGTGACCGCGGCGGCCAATGGACGAAGGGGAAGAGCGCCGACTCCTTCGCGCCGATCGGGCCGTACCTCGTGACGGACGGCGTCGAGCCCGCGGCGGTCGAGCTCTGGCTCGGCGTGAACGGCGTCGAGCGCCAACGCGCCTTCACGCACCAGATGCTCTTCGACGTCCCCGCGCTCGTCGCGTACGTGAGCGAGTTCATGACGCTCTTGCCGGGCGACGTGATCGCCACCGGGACACCCGAAGGCGTCGGATCGGGCGCGCAGCCGCCGGTCTTTCTGCGGGCCGGTGACGTGGTCGAGTTCGGTGCGACCGGGCTCGGCACGGCGCGGCAGCGCGTGCGCGAATGGAGCCGGAGCTAGTGCGAAGGAGCGTCGTCGCAGCGTTGGCGGGCCTCGCGTTCCTCGGCGCGTGTGGCGCGCTGCCGAGCGGTGTTCCGCTGTCGAATACCGGCGGCGTGCTCGAGGATACGGGCACCGACCGCGATCGACAGCCGCAGGCGGCGCTCGCACTGGGCGGAAACTCGGTGGAGTCGAAGCCGGCCGCCGCGCCGTCACCCCGCGTTGCTTCGGCTCCGGTCGAAGCGCCCGTGGACGCCGGCGCGCCGCTCGCACCGGTCGCGGCCGCCGACGGCGGCGTGGCCGTGGCGGCGTGGGCGGGCGACTACTTCGGCAGCGACCGGCTCACGCGCCATTTCGAGGGCGAGCCCGACGACGTGGAGCTCGACGACAAGGCGCACACGCGCGTGGAGGCGCCGGCGCCGAACACGCTCGTGATTTCGATCGTGAACAGCGCGTCGGGCGAGTTGATTTGCGCGCTGCACGCCACGGCGCAGGGCGCGAGCGCGGCGCTCGACGCCGGACAAGCGTGCTTCGGCGACGAGGGCTCGACGGCAACCGTGACCGACGGCCGCGTGACGCTCGTCGGGGATCGGCTCGTGCTCGACTTCAGCGGCACGGTCGTGGCGAACACCGGCGACGACGACACCGACGACGACGCCGTCGAGTTCCACCTCGACTACCACTTCGACGGCCACCGTCGCTGACGCAGGTTCAGGTTCACCTTCACGCACCGCGCAGCAAATGCTGCCAGCACCATTTCGAACAGGGAATTAACAGGAAGTCGGACCAAGGGCGGGAAGGCCGGAGGAAGAGTTTGAGGTTCGGACGAACAAAATTTCTTCCTGCTTCGCCTTCCCGACCTTTGTCTGACTTCCTGTGAAATTCCGAACTTGTACGGTGCTGGCAGCAGTTGGTGGACCGCGTGTGCAGATGAACCCGTTCTGGTAGGGCGAACAATGTCCGCGCTAGGTGCTGGCGGGAGCCCCCGGGGGCCGGCCGGTGTTAGAACGGTGCCCGCGTGCCGAAGCTGATTCACGCGGCCGACCTGCATCTCGATAGCCCCCTCGTCGGGCTCGAGCGCTACGAGGGCGCGCCCGTCGGCGAGCTCCGGCGCGCGACGCGTGGGGCGCTCGATCGCCTGGTGGAGCTCTGCATCAGCGAGCGCGCGGACGTGCTCCTCATCGCGGGCGACCTCTTCGACGGCAGCTGGCGCGACTACTCGACCGGCTTGTTCCTGTGCGAGCGCATGGCGCGGCTGCGCGAGGCCGGCGTGCGCGTCGTCTGGATCCGCGGCAACCACGACGCGGCGAGCCGCTTGCGTAAGCACTTGCGGATGCCCGAAAACGTGCGGGAGCTCTCGCACGAGCAGCCCGAGAGCGTGCACTTCGAGGAGCTGAACCTCGTCGTCCACGGGCAGGGCTTTCCCGAAGCGGCGGTAAAGGAGGATCTCACGCGGCGCTACCCCGCGCCGGTCGCGGGCGCCGTCAACGTCGGGCTCCTGCATACGGCCCTCGACGGGCGCGAGGGCCACGCGCCCTATGCGCCCTGCACGCTCACGAAGCTCGTGGATCGCGGTTACGACTACTGGGCGCTCGGGCACGTCCACGCGCACGAGGTCGTCTCACGCGCGCCGTTCGTGGTTTATCCCGGCAATTTGCAGGGGCGCCACGCGAAGGAGACGGGGGTGAAGGGCGCCGTCGTCGTCAGCTTCGACAGCGCGCGCGTGCTCGAGGTGGAGCATCGCGCGCTCGACGTGGTGCGCTGGGTGCGCGTGAGCGTCGACGCGGGCTCGGCGGCGAGCCTCGACGACGCGGGCGACGCCGTGCAGCGCGCGCTCGTTCGCGCGAGCCAGAGCGCGGGTGAGCGGCTCCTTGCCGCGCGCGTCGAGCTCGTCGGCTCGTCCGCGGCGCACGCGCTGCTCAAGGCCGATCCGGAGCGGGCGCTCTCGACGGTGCGTTACGCGGCGCTCAACGTCGACGCTCCGGTGTGGATCGAGCGCGCCGTCGTGAGCACGCGGCCGCTGCTCGGGGAGCTTGCCGCGGGGGTGCCGGTGACGGGCCCGTTCGGCGAGCTCGGTCGCGAGATCGAAGCGCTCCGTGCCGATCCGACGGAGCTCGCGGCCTTCGTCGCGGAGCTCCCCGGGCTCGGCGAGCTCTTGCGCAAGCTGCGTCCAGCGGGCGGGGAAGGGCCGGCTCAGGTGCCCGAGACGGTGCTCGACGACGCGCGCGAGCTCTTGCTCGCTCGCCTTTCGGAGCTCGGCGGCGCGTGAGGATCCTGCGCCTCGATCTCAAGGCTTTCGGCCCGTTCAGCGGGACTTCGCTCGATCTTTCCGCGGGTGGACCGGGCGGCTTCCACCTCGTCTACGGCCCGAACGAGGCGGGCAAGTCCACGGCCCTGCGCGCAGTGCGCGACTTGCTCTACGGCTTCGAGCACCGCACGCCGGACGCGCACCGCCATCGCAGCGAGGATCTGCGGATCGGCGGCTTGCTCGAAGGGCCCGAGGGGACGATTTACGTGCAGCGCCTCAAGCGCCGGAAGGATTCGCTCGTCGACGAAGCGGGAGCGCCCTTCGACGAGGTCGAGCTCAGAAAGCTGCTCGGCGGCATCGATCGCGAGACGTTCACGCGGAGCTTCGGCCTCGACCACGCCGAGCTCGAGCTCCACGGCGAGCGCATGCTGAAGGGCGAGGCGAGCGTCGGTGAGACGCTCTTCGACGCCGGCACGGGCGGCGTCGATGTCCGCCGCCTGCTCGAGACGCTCAAGACCGAGCAAGAGAAGCTCTATCGCCCGCGCGGCAAGCAGGAGATCAATCGCCTGCTCGACGAGCACGCCGAGGCGCGCCGCCGTTCACAAGAGGTCTGGCTCTTGCCGGAGAGCTTCGAGAAGCAAACGGAGGAGCTCGAGGCTGCACGCGCGGAAGTCGCGCGCGTGGCGGCGCGGGTCGACGCGGTGCGCGCCGAGCTCTACCGCGTGCGCGATCTGAAGAAGGCGCTGCCGGCGCTCCAGCGGCGCGCGGAGTGCCTGGCGGAAATCGCGGCGCTCGGCACGATCGTGCACGTGCCCGAGGCGGACGCGGAGCGGCGCGAGCGGGCACAGTCGCGGGCGGCCGTCGCGCGCGCCAAGGTGCTCAGGCTCGAGGACGAGAGCGAGCGCGCCGCGAAGAAGCTCGCCGAGATCGAAGTGCCGGAGGCGTTGCTCGCGATCGGGCAGGCGCGCATCACGCGTCTTGGGGACGCCACCGGCCGCACGCGCAAAGCACGCGAAGATTTGCCGCGGCTCGAGGCGAACCTCGTCGCGCAGACGAGCGAGGCGCGCACGAGTCAGCGCCGTCTCGGCCGACCGGAGGGGCGGGTGAGCGCCGAAGAGCTACGCGTCTCCGCCGTGGCGCGCGCCAAGCTGCGCGAGCTCTCGACGGAGCGGCAAAAGCTCGACGAGCAGCGCCGTTCGGCCGAGCAGCGCCGCGCCGAGCTCGAGCGCGACCTGGACGAGCGACGCGCGCGGCTGGCGCGCTTGACGGCGCCGCGTGAAGAAGCCGCGCTCGAGCGCGTGGCGCAACTTTCGCGCTCCACGGGCGATCTCGAGGCGCCGCTCAGCGCGCTCGTGGCGCGCCGTGCAGCGCTCGCGGAGGAGCTCTGCGCGCGTCTCGCGGAGCTCGTCCCCGTTTGCGCCAGCGTCGACGCCTTGTCGGCGATGTCCGTCCCGAGCCCGGAGACGCTCGCGCGTTTCGCGGCGAGCCACGCCGCGCTCGCGACGCGCGCCGACGCGCTCGCCGAGGCACGCCGCGTGCTTGCGGCGCGCGCCGTCGAGGTCAAGGCGGCGATCCAGCGCGTGCACGCCGCGGGCTCGGTGCCGAGCGAGAGCGAGCTCGCAAGAGCGCGCGCCGAACGCGACGACGTCTTGCACGCCGCGCTCGACGCGTTTCGCATCGGCGCGTCCTTCGACGCGGCGATCGCGGACAACGTGCGCGACCACACCGACCGCGCCGATGCCGTCTCCGATCGCTTGCGGCGCGAGGCCGACCGCGTGGCGGTTCTCGGGCGCGCCGTCGCCGAGGAAGAGCTCGTCGCCGCGCACGGCGAGCGGCTCGCCGCCGAGCACGCCGAGCTCGCTCGCGACCGGGCCGCTCACGACGCGGCTTACCTCGCGGTTTGGGCGGCGTCGGGGCAGATCCCGCTGCCGCCGGCGGAGATGCGCGCCTGGGCCGAGCGCCGTGCGCACGTGCTCGACCTCGCCGCGGGAGCACGCCGCGTGGAAGCGGAGCTGGCCCGGCTCGAGTCGCAGCGCGCGCTCGTCGAGGGCGCGGTCGAAGGCGTGCTCGGCCCGGCGGTAGCGGGGGAGTCGCTGTCGCAGCGAGTCGAGCGCTGCGCGGCGCTGCAAGCCGAGGCGGCGCGGGTCGTGAGTGAACGACGCGAGATCGAGCGGGCGCTCGACGCGCTCACCGCGCGCGAGCGTCACGAGACGCGCGCGCTCGAGCGCGCCGAGCAGGCGCTCGCCGAGTGGCGCGCGGCCTGGGCGCTCGCGGTCGAGCCGCTCGGCGCCGAGCCGCAGATTCTGCCCGTCGCCGCGCTCGAGCTGCTCGAGGACCTCGGCACGCTCGCGACGCTGTGCGAGCGCATCGAGGGGCTCGAACGGCGCGTGAACGGCATTCGCCGTGACGAAGCCGAGCTCGCGGCCGAGGTCGTCGAGCTCGCGCGCGCGCAAGGCATCCCGTTCGACCCGCATGCGCCCGACGCCGCCGCGGACGAAATCGTCCGGCGCTTTCGGCGCGGGGAGAGCGCGCGGGACGAGCGCGCGCGGCTCACCGCCGAAAACTCCGAGCGCGCCGCGCTGCTCGAGAGCGAACGGGCGGTGGTGGCCGTCGCCGAGCGCGAGCTTTCCGCGCTGAGCGAGGCCGTCGGCGCGAAGAGCCCCGCGGAGCTCCCCGCGCTCGAGGCGAAGAGCCGGCGCGCTCGCGAGCTCGAAACGCAGCTCGCGTTGCTCGAAACCACGCTGGTCGACGACTCCGGCGGGCGCTCCGTGACGACGCTCGTCGCCGAAGCCGCGGGCGAAGACGCACCCCGGCTCGCCGCGCGTCTCGACGCCGTCGCGCGCGAGCTCGAGGAGGTCGAAGAGGAGCTCAAGCAGGCGATGGCGCGCGCGGCTTCGCTCCAGGCCGGGCAGCGCCGCCAGTCCGATGCGCTCGGCGCGGAAGCCGCGCAGGACGAGCAGACGCTCGGCGCCGCGCTCGCCGACCGTGTCGAGCGCTACACGACGTTGCGCGTCGCGACGGCATTGCTCGAACGCGCCATCGAACGCTACCGCGTCGAGAACCAGGCGCCGATCCTCAAGCGCGCGGGGGAGCTCTTCCCACGCCTCACGGACGACGGTTACACGGGGCTGCGGGTCGGCCGCGAAGAGCGCGGCATCGTCGCCGTCCGATCTGACGGCTCCGAGCTTGCCCCGCACGAGCTCAGCACGGGGACGCGCTATCAGCTTTACCTCGCGCTAAGGCTCGCGAGCGTCGAGCGCTTCATCGCGGGTTCCGAGCCGCTTCCGCTCGTGCTCGACGACGTGACCGTGCACGTCGACGACGCGCGAAAGAGCCGCACTTTCGCGGTCCTCGCGGACGTGGCCGAGCGCGTGCAGATCCTTTTTTTCACGCACCACGAGGGCGACGTGGTGCTCGCGCGGTCCGCATCCCACAACCGCGTACACGTCCACGAGCTCGCGCGTGAGGCGCCGCGGTTGCCGCTTGCGATGACCCCTTGAGCTAAGTACGATCTGCGGATCGTGCCCGAGACGGTTCGTCCTTCGCTCAGGTCGGCTCCGTGGGGGGCCGGCACGATCGTCAAGGAGCGCTATCGGCTCGAGGGTCTTCTGCGGCGCGGCGGCATGGGCTCGGTCTGGCAAGCCGAGCACCTCGAGCTGAGGTCGAAGGTCGCGATCAAAATACTCGACCCCGAAATCGCGCGGGATCGCGTGATGGTGCAGCGCTTCCTGCGGGAGGCGCAGGCGGCCGCGGCGCTGCGCAGCCAGAACGTCGTCCAAATCCTCGATTACGGCGTGGACGACGACCAGGCGTTCATCGCGATGGAGCTCCTCGAGGGAGAGACGCTGAGCGAGCGCATCGCGCGGAGCGGTCCCGTGCCGCCGGCGGACCTCTTCCGTTTCATGGCGGACGTGCTGCGTGCCATCCACAAGGCGCACGAGGCGGGCATCATCCACCGCGACCTCAAGCCCGATAACGTCTTCATCTGCAAAGACGAGCCGGAGTACGCGAAGGTGCTCGACTTCGGCGTCGCCAAGGTCAAAAAGGGCTCACTCGCGGACATGGCGGCGACGGGCACGCAGACGGGCCTGATGCTCGGCACGCCCTACTACATGAGCCCCGAGCAAGCGCAGGCGAAGGCTCTCGACGGCCGCACCGATCTCTGGTCGATCGCGGTGATGGCGTTCGAGGGTTTGCTCGGGCGCCGGCCGTTCAAGGCAGATTCACTGGGTGATCTCGTGCTCGCGATCTGCACGACGCCGACGCCGGTGCCGTCGCGTTTCGGGCCCGTACCGCCCGGCTTCGATGAGTGGTTCGTGCGCGGCACCCAGCGTGACCCTGCGCGCCGTTTCCAATCCGCGCGTGAGATGGCGGAGGAGCTCGACGCCGTGCTGCGCCCCGAGGCGGCACCGGGAATGAAGCGCTTCGTCACGTCGCCGGGGCCGTCACGCTCGCAGCTGCAGATGGTGCCGCCCGTCGTCACGCCGGTGAGCTCGCGCTTGAACGCGAGCGCGCCGCCGGCCGCGCCGGACCTCGGGCTCACGACGGGGCAGCGCTCGGCGGTCACACGCGTCCCGTCGTCGTCGCGAGCGCCGCGCGGCTCGAACGCGGGGCTCTTCGTGCTCCTCGCGGTCGGCGCGCTCATCTTGATCGGCGTCGTCGCTTTTGCTTTCGGCGGGGGCGCCCGCGCCATCCGCCAGGCCGAGCTCGGCGCCACGCGCGCCGAACCGCTCCCCGCGGCAGCAAACGCCGCGCCCGCCCCGCCGACTGCGGCCGTATTTCCCTCGGCCAATCAGGCGCCCGCGGCCTCGGCCGGCTCCGCTGCGACGCCCGCCCTCGCCGCGCCCGCTTCGCGCTAGCGTTCGCGCCCCCATGCCCGCCCGCTCGCTGCCCGCCGAGCTCACGCTCGAGCTCGGTCTCGACGACGCCGAAGATCCGGCGGCGCTCCGGGCGCGTGTCGCGCGCGAGCTCCGCGTTCCCGAAGCGGAGCTCCCGGAGCTCGTCGTGCGCAAGCGATCGCTCGACGCGCGGCGCGGGCGGCTGCGCTTTCATTTGCTCATCGAGCTCGGCGCGCCCCAGGAGCCGCTCGGCGGCGCTCCCCCGCGTGAGGTGACGGGCGAGCCGCGCGTCATCGTCGTCGGTGAGGGCCCGGCCGGCCTTTTCTGCGCCTACGAGCTCGCTCGGCGCGGCATCGCCGCGGTCGTCGTCGATCGCGGCAAGCTCGTGCAGCCGCGCCGTCACGATCTGAAAGGCTTGAACCGCCACGGCAAGGTCGACCCCGACAGCAACTATTGCTTCGGCGAGGGCGGCGCGGGCACGTACAGCGACGGCAAGCTGTACACGCGCGCGCACAAGCGGGGCCCCGTGCGCGACGTGCTCGAGCTACTCGCGTTGCACGGCGCGCCGGAAGCCGTGCTCGTCGAAGCACGGCCGCACATCGGCTCCAATCGCTTGCCCAAGGTCATCACGGCGCTGCGCGAGCGGCTCACGGGCGTCGGCCAGACGTTTCGCTTCGGCGCGCGCGTGAGCGCTCTGCTCACGCGCGCCCGCGGTGACGCGCGCGTCGTCGCAGGGGTCCGGCTCGCGGACGGCAGCGAGCTCTTCGCCGACGCCGTCGTGCTCGCGACCGGCCATTCGGCGCGCGATGTCTTCGAGCTCTTGCTCGAGGCCGGCGTGCGTCTCGAGCCCAAACCCTTCGCGCTCGGCGTGCGCATCGAACACCCGCAGCCGCTCGTGAACGGCATCCAATACGGTCGCAGCGAGCTCCATCCGAAGCTTCCGAACGCGTCGTATCGGCTCGCCTGCCAAGTCGACGGCCGCGGGGTCTTCTCGTTTTGCATGTGTCCCGGCGGCTGGATCGTGCCCGCCTCCACCGAGCCCGGCGGCCTCGTCGTCAACGGCATGAGCCTGGCTCGCCGCGACTCGCCGTTCGCCAACTCGGGGCTCGTCGTCGGCCTCGAGCCCCACGATTGGGAAGCGCAAGGCTTTCACGGCCCGCTCGGCGGCATCGCGCTCCAGCGTGCCATCGAGCGCGCCGCCTTCGATGCGGGCGGCGGCGAGCTCCGGGCGCCCGCCGTGCGCGCCGTCGATTTCGTCGAGCGCCGCGCGTCGAGCGACGTCCCCGACACGAGTTACATCCCCGGCACGGTCCCGGCCGACATCGCGAGCGTCCTCGACGCCACGGGCCTCAAGCTCGCCGACCGCCTCCGCCGCGCCCTGGTCGAATTCAACCAAAGCATGCGCGGTTACCTCACGAACGAGGCCGCGCTCGTCGGCGTCGAATCCCGCACGAGCTCGCCTGTCCGCGTCCCACGCCACCCCGACACCCTCGAATCACCCGATCTGGCCGGGCTCTTCCCCGCGGGCGAAGGCGCGGGTTACGCGGGTGGCATCGTCAGCGCGGCCCTCGACGGCATGCGCATCGCCGAACGCGTCGCGTCCAAGCTCGCGCCCTAGTCGTCTCGTTGGGGTGTTCCCGACCGGCGAGCGGACGCTCACTCGAACGTCGGCCGTCCGTCACCACGCAACTCCGTCCCGCCAGTACCAACGGCGCGTGGCTCCGTCTCCTGCCCGCCAACGGCGCGCTCCTCGGTCCCCGCAAGCGGGGGGTGCGCGTGAGATCTGTTTGTATATGCAAAAATAATTGTATATACAATTAAGTCGCTCGTGAAACCCCTGCGAGGGCGAGGGCGGATCGGGTCGTTTGGCACCGGCGGGGCGAGGTGGCGCGGATCTTTGGGGTGCGCGTGGGGAAAGGCGACGGTTTTCGACGGCCCACGACGTGCATGGCGTGTGCTCTGTGAACGCTCCCGCGCTTCAGTCGAGTCCCCACGGCTCCGAGACCAGGAAGGATGCGCGCGCGACCGTGCTCTTTGCGGTGGCGCTGCTGTCCGCTCTGGCGGTGTCCGTGCTCACCGTGCGGGTACTCTTTGCCGTCTTCGCGGGCGTGCTCTTTGCCATCGTCTTACGCGCCGTGGCTTCGTTCGCGGCGCGGCACACGCGGTTGCCGTACGCCGCCACACTCACGACCCTCATCGTGCTCTCGATCGGCGGCGGCGTTGCGGGCGTCGTGCTCGTGGCGCCAAGCGTCGGCGAACAATTGACGAAGCTCCGCGAAGCCTTGCCGCAGGCGGTGCACACGGTGGCGACTTCGCTCGGACACCCCGAAATGGCCGACAAGCTGCTCGGAAAAATCGGCAATCCGGGCGCGGAGCAGCTTCAGAAGCTCGCGGCCGGCGCCGCTGCCACCGCCGGAACCACGTTCGAACTCATGGCGGGCGGCATCATTTGCTTCTTCGTGGCGGTCTACGGCGCCGCTGATCCGAAGACGTACGAGCGCGCCGTGCTGGCGGTCGTGCCGACCGGACGGCATCGGCTCGCGCGCGCGATCATGAGCGAGGCGAGCCGCGAGCTCGAACGCTGGCTGCTCGGTAGGCTCGTCGCCATGCTCTTCGTGGGCGTGGCGTGCACGGTGGCGTTCCTCTTGCTCCACGTCCCGCTCGCGCTCCCGCTCGCCGTGCTCGCCGGCGTCCTCACCTTCGTCGAGTATTTCGGCGCCATCGCCTCCGCCATCCCCGCAGTGCTGCTTGCATTCAGCAATGGCCCGCTCAACGCGCTCTGGGTGGGCGTCGTTTTCTTGGGCCTGCACGTGATCGAGGGCTACGTGCTCACACCGCTCCTCGCGAAAAACTCCGTGCGGCTGCCCCCGGCGCTCACGCTCGTCGGCCAGTCCATCTTCGGAGCTCTCGTGGGACCGATCGGCCTCACTTTCTCGACCCCGCTGCTCGTCGTTGCGGTCGTCGCCGGCAAGGCGTGGCGCAAGCAGGGGCAGGCCCCGCGCGCCGAATGAATCAAGCTGCGCGCAGCGTGACGCGCGTGATCTCGGCGGGGGAGCCGAGGCGCATCGGCGGGCCCCAGTAGCCCGTGCCGGAGCTCACGTATACCTGCGTGTCCTCGAAGCGCGCGAGCCCTTTGACGACCGGCTGCTGCAGCCGCACCGCGTACATCCACGGCCAGATCTGCCCGCCGTGCGTGTGACCCGACAGCTGCAAACCGACACCGTGCTTGACCGCGTCGAACACGGCGCGCGGCTGGTGCGCGAGCAAGACGAGCTCCCGCGCCGGATCACGCCCGGCGACCGCGCGCGGCAGATCCGCGCCGTGCCCTTCGCCGAATTGGTGCGCGTGCGCGTCGTCGATGCCCGCGAGATCGAAGCTCGCCGCGTCGCTGCCGATGCTCACGCGCTCGTTGCGCAGCACGCGGATGCCGAGCCGCACGAGCTCCTCGCACCACGCCGGCGCGCCCGAGTAGTACTCGTGGTTGCCCGTGACGAAGTACACGCCGTAGCGGGCCTTGAGCCGTGCGAGCGGCGCCACGGCTTCGCGCAAATCCTCGACCGAACCGTCGACGAGGTCGCCCGTGATCGCGATCACGTCGGGCGCGAGCGCGTTCGTGCGAGCGACGATGTCTTCGATGAAGGCGCGGCCGATGGTCGGGCCGACGTGCACGTCCGTGAGCTGCACGATCGTGAGGCCGTCGAGCGCTTTCGGAAACCGGCGGAGCCGCACATCGACTTCACGCACGGCGACGCGCGAAAGCCCCGAGCGCACCGCCGCGGCGCTCAAGCCGCCCGTCGCGAGCACGACGGCGAGCCCGAAGAGCCGCGCGAGGACCCGCCGTCGCTCGGGATCGGCGGGTTCCGTCTGGGCGACTTTGAGCCCGAGCGCGACGGCGCCGCGCGCCGCGTCTCCGAACGCGAGCACCACCAAAAAAAATAGCAGCGCACCGAGCCACACCGAGGAAACCCAGACGAGCGGGACCGCCCAGGCGTGCCCCGCGCGGCGCAGAAAAAACGACACCGGCACGAGCAGGTACAGCACGACCACCGCAACCGTCCCGACACGCTGCCACGGCGGCGGCAACACGGTGTCCCGCACGAGTCGCGCCCAGAGGTAGTAGTGAACCGCCCCCACGAGGGACAGCATCACGAAAAAGAAGAGCGCGAAGGACACGAGGCGCGGCATTCTTCGCCAATCTATGGGCCCGGGGGGCCGAGCTGCCAAGCGCTTGAACGCGGGGCCGTCTCGCGATACGCCTCACGCTCCCCGTGGATAGCTATAGGCCTGATTCCGATCGTGACCCGCAAGAGACCCAGGAGTGGGTCGAGTCGCTCGAGTCCGTCGTCGCGCACGAAGGTGCGGACCGGGCGCGCTTCGTGCTTGGTCGCGTCGTGGATACGGCGCGACGGCTCGGCGCGGAGCCCGTGCTCCCGCTCGTCACCGACTACGTGAACACGATTCCGGTGGCGGACGAGCCCGCGTACCCGGGCGACGAGCAGATGGAGCGCCGCATCCAGCAGATCATGCGCTGGAACGCCGCCGTGATGGTGCACAACGCCAATCACGATTTCGACGGCATCGGCGGGCACATCTCTACCTACGCGTCGAGCGCGACGCTCTACGAAGTCGGTTTCAACCACTTCTTCCGCGGCAAGGACGACGGCACTGCGGGTGACCAGGTCTACTACCAGGGGCACGCCGCTCCCGGCGTGTACTCGCGCGCCTTCCTCGAAGGCCGCCTGAAGCCCGAGCAGCTCGAGCGCTTCCGGCGTGAAGCCGAGCGCGGCCGCGGTCTGTCGTCGTACCCACACCCGCGTTTGATGCGGGATTTCTGGGAGTTCCCGACGGTGAGCATGGGCCTTGGGCCCGTGAACTCGATCTACCAGGCGCGCTTCAACCGCTACATCACCGCGCGCGGCATCTCGGACGCGACGGCGTCGAAGGTGTGGTGCTTCGTCGGTGACGGTGAGAGCGACGAGCCGGAGACGCTCGGCGCGCTCCAAATTGCGATGCGCGAGCAGCTCGACAACCTGATTTGGGTCGTCAATTGTAACCTGCAGCGCCTCGACGGCCCCGTTCACGGCAACGGCAAGATCATCCAGGAGCTCGAGGGGACCTTCCGCGGCGCGGGCTGGAACGTCATCAAGGTGATCTGGGGCCCGGAGTGGGACGCCATTTTCGCTCGCGACACCGACGGCATCCTGCGCCGGCACCTGAATCACGTTGTCGACGGCCAGTGGCAGCGCCTCACCACCGCGCCGGGCGACGTCGTGCGCAAGGAGTTTTTCGCGCTCGATCCCCGCATGCTCGAGCTCATCGCGCACGTTTCGGACGACGAACTCGCGAAGTTCCAGCGTGGCGGCCACAGCCTGCGCAAGGTGTACGCCGCCTACAAGCAGGCGTACTCGAACAACAACGGTCGCCCCACGGTCATTCTCGCGCACACCGTCAAGGGCTGGATGCTCGGTGAAGGCTTCGAGGGCGTGAACGTCACGCACCAGAAGAAGAAGATGGCGCTCACGGATCTGCAGCGCTTCCGTGACATCCTCGAGCTGCCGATCCCGGACGCGGCGCTGGAGCACCCGCCGCTCTTCCACCCGGGTCCGAACAGCCCCGAGGTCGAGTACGTGATGGAGCGCCGTCGCGCGCTCGGCGGTCTCGTCCCGAAGCGCGGCCAGTCGAAGCTGAAGCTCGAGCTTCCGGGAGCGGACGTCTACGAGGAGTTCTACAAGGGGAGTAAGGCGGAGGCGTCGACCACCATGGTCTTCTCGCGCATGCTCGCCAAGCTCCTGCGCGACAAGAAGATCGGCCGGCGCGTCGTCCCCATCGTCCCGGACGAAGCGCGCACCTTCGGCATGGACGCGCTCTTCGGCCAGGTCGGCATCTATTCCGCGGTCGGGCAGCTTTACGAGCCGATCGACAAGGGCAAGCTCCTTTACTATCGCGAGGCCAAAGACGGTCAGGTGCTCGAAGAGGGCATCACCGAGACCGGATCGATGGCTTCGTTCATCGCGGCGGCCACCTCCTACGCGGTGCACGGCCAGCCGATGATCCCGTTTTACATCTTCTATTCGATGTTCGGGTTCCAGCGCACGGGTGACCACCTGTGGGCCGCGGGTGATTCGATGTCGCGCGGCTTCGTGCTCGGCGCGACCGCCGGCCGTACCACGCTGAACGGCGAGGGCCTGCAGCACGAAGACGGCCACAGCCACCTGCACGCCATGACGGTGCCGTGCGTGCGCGCCTACGACGTCTCTTTCGCGTTCGAGCTCGCCGCGATCATCGAAGACGGCTTGAAGCGGATGTTCGACGACGACGAGAACATCTACTACTACCTCACGCTCCAGAACGAGAATTACCCGATGCCGCCCATGCCCGAGGGCGCCAAAGAGGGCGTTCTCCGCGGGCTCTACCGCTTCCGGCCCGCAGCGAAGAAGCTCGACAAGCACGTGCAGCTCTGGGGCTCGGGCTCGATCATGTTGCAGGTGCTGCGCGCGCAGGAGCTCCTCGCCGAGCGCTTCGGTGTCTCGTCGGACGTATGGGGCGTGACGAGCTACCAGCAGCTGCGCTCCGACGCTCTTGCGTGCGAGCGCGACAACCGCCTCCACCCGGAAGCGTCCGAGCGCATTCCGTACATCGTCCAGGCGCTGAAGGGTGTCGAAGGACCGTTCATCACGGCTTCCGACTACATGAAGTCACTCGGGGACTTGGTGGCGCGCTGGGTGCCGGGGCGCATGGTTCCGCTCGGCACGGACGGCTTCGGCATGAGCGACACGCGCGAGGCTCTCCGCCGGCACTTCGAGGTCGACGCCGAGTGCATCGTCGTCGGCGCCCTCGACGCGCTTCGCCTCGAAGGCAAGCTCAGCGCCGCCGACGTCGCGAAAGCGATTCGTGACCTCGGGGTCGATCCCGACAAGGTCGCGCCCCCGTCGATCTGACCCGCCTCTGCGGGGATCACAGCTTCGACCACGAATCGTGGATCGGATAGGATTCTGGCGGCCATGTCCCGGGTGGAGGCAGCCGTCGTGAGAGGGATCCTAGTCGTTGCGCTGGTTGGTGCCGTCGCCTGCGGCGGCGAATCGAAGCGGGTCGATCTGATCGAACCGGCCGCTGGCGGCGCGGGCGCGAGTCAAGCGAGCTCGAGCGGGGGTGACGGCGGCGCCGTGGGCGGGACGAGTGGTACGGGCGCGACGGGCGGCTCGCTCGCGTCGACGACCGGTTCGACGGGCGGAACGCACACGTGTGCGGGCGACTGTTGTCCGAGTGGTCCCACCGACAACGTCGAGCTCACGCCGAGTCCCACCGGTTGGATCGACCACGCAGACGTCTGCAACGACATCGGCGTCCAGGGCGCCTGGCACGTGTACGGCGATCAATACGATTCACCGGAAACCGATGCGCGTTGCATCAAAGTCGGCCTGCACCTGCCGTCGGAGTGCGCGCAAATCACGACGCCCCTGCCGCCGCCCGCGTGGGGATTCCCGAACACCGGGGGCGTGTTTCATACCGCAGGCGTCGCGGAGACCCCTCTGGCGTGCCCTATGGGACTCACCAGCGACGGCTGCCCCGCAGAGGACTTCGACAACATGACGGGGGCCGGCATCGCACTCGATTTCAACGCCGACGCGGGTCCGCCCGACGGCGATGGTGCGAGGCACGCGTGGGATCCGTCGGCGTACGGCATCATCGGCGTGAGCTTCGTCATCGACCATCCTCCGAAGTGGCTGCGCGTCGAGTTCCCGACACTTCTCACGGTCGCCGAAGCGGCCGCCGCCAATCCTCCAATCACCGTCGAAAACCCGACGACCGACGCTGACTCTGCCGGCGCGCCGTATTGGGGCGCGCAAGCGGACGGCGATGGGAAGTTCCCACGCTCACCCGCCTTCGCAGGTGAGAACGTCATCACGTGGGATCAGGTGGCCCCCCCTGTGTCGAACGCTTATGTCTTCGACACGCACCGGCTCATCGGCGTCCGTTTTCACGTCCCTGCTGGTGTCCTCACCGCGTACGACTTCACCGTCAAGAACTTCACGTTCCTGCGCCATCTCTGAGGCGCGTACGGAGCGGCTAGTCGAGTCGCCCGCTCGCGCAGAGTTCGCGAATGAGCTCCGCGTTTGCGGGCGGAAACGCACGCGTCGAAAGGTCGACGCTCGTCGCCCACGCGAGGTTCGCGACTTCTACGAGCTCGCCTTCACCGCTCACCCAATCGCATTCCACGGGGTGGAGCGCCACGCGTCGTTCGGCGTAATCCCACTCGATCGTCGCGCGGACGTCGCGCGCCGTGACGACGACTCGCGTCTCCTCGAACACCTCGCGCACGGCGCACGCCTCGACGCCCTCGCCGGCTCGCACTTTCCCTCCCGGGAACTCCCAGAGCCCGCCGAGGTGCGCCGCGGCTTGCCGCTGCGTGACGAGCAGCCGCCGCCCGCGAAACACGAGAGCGATCGCGACGGCAAGCCGCTCGGTCGTCATCGATCCTCGAAGAGCAGGCGCGCGAGCTTGCGGTGCGGCGCCGGCATCGCGAGCGTTTCGAGCTCCGAGGGTCTCACGCGCGCGACGTTCGACGGGCGTTTCGCACCGCCTTTCGCGCGCTGAACGAGCGCCGCTTCGTAGAGCTCGAGCTCGATCCGAAAGCGCGTGATGGTGTGCGTCACTTTGGCCAGGCGCGCACCTACGCGCACATCCGCGCCTATCCCTGCGAGCACGGCCCGGCGAGCCGCCGCGTCCGGCGTTTCGCCAGCGCCCACTTCCGCGTACGGAAACGTCCAGAGCCCGGCCCAACGTGGCGCTTCGGGCGCGAGTCGCACGACGTGGACATGCTCGCCAGCGCGCAGGAGGGCCGCGGCCACGTGTACGCGTGTCGCTTTGGCCCGCGCGGGGAGCTCGGGCAGCCGTTCGACCAGGCCGTCGCGCCGGGCGATGCAGGCGGCCCGGAGCGGGCACTCGGCGCATTTCGGGCCACGCGGCGTGCAGATCGTCGCGCCGAGCTCCATCAGCGCTTGGTTGAAGTCGCCCGGCCGTTTCGCCGGCACGAGCTCGCCCGCGAGCTGCCACAATGCGCGTTTGAGCGGCAGTTTGTTGGGGTCGCCTCGCAGGCCGAACCGCCGAGCGAGGACGCGGATCACGTTGCCGTCGACGAGCGGTGCGCGCTCCCCGAACGCGATGCTCGCGATCGCGCCCGCCGAGTACGCCCCAATGCCCGGCAGCGCGAGCAGCGCGGAGTGTTCGCGCGGAAGCTCGCCCGCATGCCGTTCGACGACGACGCGCGCGCCGGCATGGAGCCTGCGTGCGCGCGAGTAGTAACCGAGCCCCTGCCAGGCATGAAGCACGTCCGCCTCGCGAGCCTGCGCGAGCGCTCGTACGGTAGGAAAGCGCTGCATCCAGCGCGAAAAGTAACGAAGCACCGTGGCGACCTGCGTCTGCTGCAGCATCACCTCGCTGACCCACACGGCGTAGGGGTCGTGCGTACCGCGCCAGGGGAGATCACGCCGGTTGCGATCGTACCAAGCGAGGAGCCGTGTCTCGAAATCCGCAGCCGGACGCGCGCCTTCCTTCGTCCGCACGGCGTTTGGCCGAGGCTTTTGCTCCACGCGCAAATGCTCCGTCCGCTTTAGAACTTAACCCCTGGCGGAAAGCCATCGCGCGTGAGAGCATCGGGTGTTCGATGAGTCCGCTCGTCGTGTCCCTGGAGGCCATTCGCACCGATGGCTGGTTCGAGCGCGTGGGCGAGGGCATAGGCAGCTTTCAAGCCCTGTGTGAAATCGTCGGCGCGCGCTTCTTCGCGTTCGCCATGATCACGGGCGCGCGCATCACCTCGCTCACCGTGGACCGCCGTGTGCCGGAGAACACGCTGGTCGAGTTCGCGGTCGGGGCGGACGAAGACGCGGGCGTCGCGGGCGAGCCGCAGCGCCTGACGCTGGGCGAGTTCCGCCACCGCCTCGTGAATGCGCTCGTCATCGACGAGCCGCACGGCGCCCCGCCGAAGCGCGCAACCGATCTCGAAGCGGTGCAGCTCCACATCGGCGTGCGCTACCTCCTGCTCGCGCCGCTCTACGGGTACGCATTGCGGGAGCTCCGCATCGCGGCCGAGGGTTCGAACATGGTGCTCCTCCACGACGGCATGGAGGAGACGTACCCGCTGCCCGCGTTCCGCGCGCGCATCCGCACGCACGTGCGAGAAGAGCTCGAGCGCGTGCGCCGCCCCGCCGCGCGCAGCGCGATCGATCTGAGCCGAGTCGCGGAAGCGCAAACGGCGATGGCGCGGGGCGACAACGTTCGCGTGCTGGAGCTGCTCGGCCCCTGGCCGGCGCCGCTCGCGATCTTCCTGCGCACGCCCGAAGGCCAGCTCCTGAACCCCGACGCGCGCGCGACGATCGCCCGCGGCCTCGGCTTGCTGGGCAGCGCTTGCATCGCGCTCGGTGAGGGGCTGAAAGGCGAGGAAATCCTGCGCCTCGGCATTCAATACGCGGGTGAAGGGGAGGCGGCGCCCGATCTCTTCCTGCGTCTCGGTGAAGCGATGTTGGGCGACGGTCGCGCGGGGGAGGCGATTGGTCCGCTCCGCCGCGGGGCGAACCTCGGGGCCGCGCCGGCCCGCGTCTGGTCGATGCTTGCGCGCGCCTTCATCACGCGCGGCCGCTCGCTCGCTGCGCTCGGTGCCGTGCTCGAAGCCCGCGCCGCCGGCGCCCCTGAAGACGAGCTTGAGCCCGTCGTCACCCAGGTCAAAGACGCTCTCGGCCCCGCGTACGATCGTTGGGAAGAGAGCATGAGCACCGCGGCCCAATAGCCCGCGAAAAAAGCGGCGACGTGTCGATAGAGTGATCGACCGCGCGAGCTGCGCCCACTAACGGTGGATGGATTGGGTGAGGCTCGGTGCGCTGTTCGCGATGGCGCTCGCGGGGTGTGGGGCTTCACGCCGCTCCCATGTAACGTCGCGAACCGACGCTGGCGGAGCTCCCGCCAGCGCGCCGTCCGCCGGCAACGGCGGCGAATCGACGATGATTTCGCGTGGAGGCGCCGGCGGCACTCCTTCGGCGAGTCCGTCGGCAGGTGCCGGTGCAGCCGGTACCGCGGGAGCACCCGGTAGCGCAGGCGCGGCAGGCTCTCTGGATCCCGTGACTGCGCTCGCTGCCTGGCGCACGCGGCTCGCTACCGCGCAGTGCGCGCGCGATCAGCGCTGTGGTCCGCTTTGGCCGGGCACGGACGCTTGCCTCGAGGACGCGGACATGTGGCCAGCGTACGTGCGCTTCTTCGCCGGCGTCGACCAGGACGCCTATCTCGCTTCGACGCACACGCTCGCCGACGCGGCGCTGCTCGACGCTTGCGTCAACGCCGTCGCGGTCGCTCGCTGCGACGACTCGCGCTCCCCTTACGAAGCATGCCTGAACGTGCTCGTGCCGAAAGCGCCGCGGCAAGACGGAGAACCCTGCGTTCACGACTCTCCCTACATTCTCGCGCCGGGCTGCGCTCCGGGCCTCGTCTGTTCGGAGCCCTACGGTTGCGGCGTCTGCGTTCCGCTGCCGCCACCGGGCGCCGACGGTGAAAGCTGCTCGGGCAGCGCTGATTGCGCGTCGGGCTTGGTCTGCATCGCGAGCACGTGCCGCGCGGCGTCCGCCCTGTCCGGCGCGGGCGAATCGTGCGCCGGCGCGGCCTCTTGTCAAAGCGGTCTCACCTGCGCGTTCGATTCCGAGGTTTGCGTGCCTCGCCAAGCCGAGGATGAGCCCTGTGATCCCGACGCGTACGCGTGCTTGAACGACTTGACGTGCGTGACGGACACCGACACGGGCGCGGCGACGTGCCGCGCTTACGCGCGCCGCGGTGACGCGTGTCCGCGCGTCTCGATCTATGGCGACCGACAGGCGTGCAACCGCAGCAACTGGTGCGTCTTCGCGACGCCGGACGCGACGACCGGGACGTGCGGGATCGCACCGACCACGCCCGGTCCCTGCGCGCTCTTCGCCGACGACGGGTCTTACTTCTGCCCTGCGGGGACGTATCCCGACGCCGACCTCGGCGAGCTCGCGCCGCCCGCGGCGTGCTCGTGCAAGCCGACCCTCGAGCTCGGCGCGCGCTGCCAATCGGACCTGCAGTGCGGCCACGGCTACTGCGCCGCGGGGAGGGACGGGGAGGACGGGTGCTGTGTCCCGCTTCTGCCCGACGGCGCCGTCTGCGCCCCGAACGACATCGGTCATTGCGCGTCGCTCCGTGGCTGCGACGCCGACGCGGGCACCTGCATCGCCGAGTGTACGAACGTGCCCGGACGCTGAAAATCCGCGCCGTGTCGCCCGAACTCCCGGGCCGGCGGCCGATCTCCGAGCGGGCTTTCACCGCCATTTGACAGGCCCTCCCGCCAGGCACTAGATAAGCGGCGCGCGGCGTGCCGGGTCCTCTGTAATTTCGTGGACTTGCCTCCGCAGGCGCTGATCGGAAACGATGTTTTTACTCTACCTGCCGATGTTCGTGATGTTCGCCGTCGTGGGGCTCATCGCCTCCGTCATGTTCATCGGCGGACAGTTCGTGGGCCCGAAGAACCCGACGGCCGAGAAAATGATGCCGTTCGAGTGCGGCAACGACACTCCCGGGGCCGGCCAAACGAAGATGAGCGTCAAGTTTTACCTGACGGCCATTCTTTTCGTGGTCTTCGATGTAGAGACGGTGTTCATGTACCCGTGGGCCGCGCTTTTCAAAGGGCTCGGCTGGTCCGGCTTCATGTCGATGTTCGGCTTCATCGTCGCGCTGATCGTCGCCCTCGCTTACTGCTGGAAGAAAGGAGCTCTCGAATGGGAGCGCTGAAAGAACCGTCGACCGAAGAGGTGCTCGCGACGGGCGCGGGCGAGGGCTTCGTCACGACGAAGTTCAACGACCTGCTCGCCTGGGCGCAGAAGTACTCGCTCTTCATGTATCCCTTCGTGACCGCGTGCTGCGGCATGGAGTTCATGTCCGTTTCGAGCCCGCGCTACGACTTCTCGCGCTTCGGCTCGGAGGCGCCGCGCTTCTCGCCGCGCCAATCGGATTTGCTGTGGGTCGTCGGCACGATCGTGCAGCGCCAGGCGCCCATCCTTCGTCGCATTTACGAGCAGCTCGCGGAGCCGAAGTGGGTGCTCGCGTTCGGTACGTGCGCGTCTTGCGGCGGCTTCTACGACAACTACGCGTGCGTCGCCGGCGTCGACAAGATCATCCCCTGCGACATCTACGTGCCCGGCTGTCCGCCGCGTCCGGAAGCCGTGCTCGACGGTCTGATGCTGCTCCAGGACAAGATCCAGAGCCGCGACCGCCGTCCCGCGATCGTCAAGCCGCGCGCCGATCCGGCTCAGGACCAGAGCCTCGGCCTCGTTCAGCTCCGGCGTCCGAATTCCCGCCCTGCGGTGTGAGATGGCAAAGGCTCTCGTCGATCTCGTCAAGCAGAAGTTCCCGGCCGACGTGCTCGAGTCGCACTCGCAGCGCGGGGACGACACCGTGGTCGTCTACGCGGCACGCTGGAAAGACATCGCGCGCTTCTTGAAAGAGGATGCGCGCGCCGACATGAGCATGCTGATCGACCTCACGGCGGTCGATTACCCGGATCGCACGCCGCGCTTCGAGGTGGTCGTGCACCTCTACTCGCTGTCGAAGGGTCACCGCTTGCGACTCAAGGCGCGCGTCGGCGACGCCGCGGGCACGAACGTCGAGATCGACAGCGTGGCCGACCTCTGGGCGAGCGCGAACTGGGCCGAGCGCGAGTGCTGGGACATGTTCGGCGTGCGCTTCAAGGGCCACCCCGACCTCCGCCGTATCCTCACCTATCCGGAGTTCGAGGGTCACCCGCTCCGCAAGGATTATCCTGCCGACCGCATCCAGCCGCTCGTGCCGTATCGAGAAGTGCCGAACGTCGACAAGATCGCGCCGTTCCGTACCGACGAAGGCATGTCGTTCGGGCGGCAGACGTTCCAGAGCGGTCCCTCCACCGACGACGACGACGTGAACTGATGGAACCCATCGATCAAGAGCTGGATCCTACGGAAATCGAGCTGCCGGCGGAGCCGATGTTGCTCAACGTCGGGCCGGCGCATCCCGCGATGCACGGCACCGTTCGCATCGTGATGGAGCTCTCGGGCGAATCGATCGAGCGCTGCGACGTGCAGATCGGCTACCTGCACCGCGGCTTCGAGAAGATGTGCGAACGCGGCACCTGGACGCAGGTGTTCCCTTACGTCGATCGCTGCAACTACGTGTCGCCGATGTTGAACAACGTCGGCTTCGCGCTCGCCTGCGAGAAGCTGCTCGGCATCACCGTACCGGAGCGCTGCCAGTGGTACCGCATGGCGCTCGGGGAGCTCGCGCGCATGTCGGATCACCTGACGTGCGACGGCGCGATGGCGATGGAACTCGGCGCCTTCACGCCGTTCCTCTGGATGATCAAGGGTCGCGAGATGATCTGGGATCTGATGGAGGAGGAGACGGGCGCGCGTCTCACGCACAGCTTCGGGCGCGTGGGCGGCATGGCGCACCCGCCGACCCAGGGCTTCAAAGAGAACGCGGCCGCCGTCACGACCCACATCCTCGGCATCATCGAGGAGGTCGAGCGGCTCTTGCTCGGTAACCGCATCTTCCTCGACCGGCTCGAGGGCGTCGGCGTCGTCAGCGTCGAAGACGCGATCTCACTCGGTTGGACCGGACCGTGCCTGCGGGCCTGCGGCGTCGCTTACGACGTGCGCAAGTCGCACCCGTACCTCAAGTACGACGAGGTCGAGTTCGAGGTGCCCGTCGGACAAGCGGGCGACAGCTTCGACCGCTTCATGGTGCGCATCGCGGAGCTCAAACAGTGCGCGAGCATCGTCAAGCAATGCCTCGCGCGCATGGCGGACACGGGCCCGGTGAACGTCACGGACCCGCGCATCATCCTGCCCCCGAAGGAAGACGTGTACTCGACGATCGAGGGCACCATCCAGCACTTCAAGATCGTGATGGAGGGCCTGAAGCTCCCCGCCGGTGAAGTCTATTCCTTCACGGAGGGCGGCAACGGCGAGATGGGCTTCTACCTCGTGAGCGACGGCAGCGGCACGCCGTACCGGCTCCGCATTCGGCCTCCGTGCTTCTACGTGACGGGCGGTCTCGAGAAGGTGATCACGGGTGCCATGATGGCCGACGTAGTTCCGTCGTTCGGCAGTTTGAATATGATCGGCGGCGAGTGTGATCGTTAGTTTTTTTGAGGGAGTGACCGGTAGGCCGCCGCGCGTCCCTTCCGCGCAGACGGCGCTTGCCGCCGGCCTCGCCGGTGGGGTGGGTGTGCGTCGCGCGTCCGTTCCGATCGTGATCTGTTCTTCCAGGATCGAGAGCTCGTCCCTGCGGGGCTTCGCCCCGCGTTCAATGTTCAGCCCGCCTGCGCTCTCGGGACGCGGCTCCGTACGGCTCTAACGCTTCGAACGTCAGGCAGATCTTCACGATGCCATCCTTCAAGCTAGATGAGATAGACATTCCCTTCGAGGCCGGTGACACGGTCATCCGTGCGGCGCAGCGCGCCGGCGTGGACATCCCGCACTACTGCTGGCACGCGGGGCTCTCGGTCGCGGCCAACTGCCGCATGTGCCTGGTCGAGGTGGAGCCGCCGCCCGGACGGCCCGCGATGCTGCTCGACGTGCTCGCGTGGGACGCCGAGAAGCACGAGTACGTGCCGCAGAAGAAGCCGAAGCTTCAGCCGGCTTGCCAGTTTGCCGCCGCCGACGGCCTCGTCGTCAAGAGTCAGTCGAGCACGCATGCGACGCGCGCGCGCGCGGCAGTGCAAGAGCTCCTGTTGCTCAATCACCCCGTGGATTGCCCGATCTGCGATCAGGCGGGCGAATGCCGCCTCCAGGACTATTGGCTCGAGCATCAGGGCACGAAGAAGCGGATGCGCGACGAGCCCGTGCACAAGCCGAAAGCCGTCCGCTTCGGTCCGACCATCGTCTATGACGCCGAGCGTTGCATCGTCTGCACGCGCTGCGTGCGCTTCTGCGAGGAGGTCGCGAAGGATCCCGTGCTCAGCGTGCGTGAGCGCGGCAACCTGAACGAGATCGTCGTCTCGCCGGGCCGTGAGCTCGACCATCCGTACACGCTCATGACCGAGTACGTCTGCCCGGTCGGCGCGCTCACGGCGGTCGACTTCCGCTTCAAGGCGCGTGTCTGGTTCTTGCGCTCCGCGCGCACGGTCTGCGTCGGTTGCGCCACCGGCTGCAACTCGTTCACGGATTTCGATCCGCGCACCCAGGACGTCTACCGCTATCGCCCGCGCCAGAACCTCGCCGTCAACCAGTACTGGATGTGCGACGACGGCATGCTGGACTACCGGCGCATCAAGCAGGGCCGAGTGCTCCAGGCGCTCGTGAACGGCGCGCCGGCGCCGCGTGACGCCGCGCTCGCCAAGGCAGCCGACATCTTCGCGGGCGCGCCGCCCGAGACGACGGCGGTGGTGCTCTCCGCGGAGCACTCGCTCGAGGACAACTTCGCGCTGCTCGAGCTCGCGAAGGACGGCCTGAAGACGCCGAACGTCTACTTCACGGCCCGTCCGGCGGGGCAGGGCGACAGCGTGCTCCGCGACGCCGACAAGAACCCGAACAGCGCCGGCGTGAAGAAGCTCGCGCCGACCGCGAAGCCGTTCGCGGAGCTCGTGCGAGCGGCCGAGGACGGCAAGCTCACGCACGTCCTCGCGCTCGGCTCGCAGACGCCGGCGGACGCGGCGGCGCTCGGCAAAATCAAGCACCTCGTCGCGCTCGCGACGCACGAGGGCCCGTTCCAGCAGCACGCCGAGGTCGTCCTGCCGGCGGCCAGCTGGGCCGAAGCCGAAGGCACCTTCGTCAATCGCCAGGGCACGACGCAAGAGAGCGAACGGGCCGTCACTCCGCGGGGTGATTCGCGGCCGGCCTTCCGCTGGGTGCACGAGCTCAGACTCGCGCTCGACAGACCGCCGGCCTGGAAGAAGCTCGGAGAGCTTCGAGCCGCCATGCAGCCGCAAACGGCCGCCGCAACGGGAGCACGAGCGTGAGCCTCGTCGAAGTCGTCCTCATGCTCGTGAAGATCGTGGCGGTGATCCTGCTCATGATCATGCCGCTCGCGATCATGCTCACCTGGGCCGATCGCCGGCTCGGCGCCATGGTTCAGGATCGCGTCGGGCCGAACCGCACGGTCGTGTGGTTGCCCACGCACGTCGCGCAGGGCGCGGCCGTCGGTCCGGCGTTCGCCGTCTGCGCGATCGTCGCGTACATCGCGTTCGGCCACCTCGCGGGCGCGCACCCGGCGCCGAGCGCGGAAGACAGGGCGAGCTGCGGGCACGTGTTCGTCCACCTCGCCATCTTCATGACGTGGGTGACGTTCGCAATCATCTCCGGGCTCGTGATCCGGCGCGGCGCGCGCTCGAGCCTCGATCTCTGGCTCAAGAACTTCCACCCGCGACACATCGTCTACACCGGCTTCGGCGCGCACGTGCTCGCCGTCGTGCTGAGCTCGGCCTTCGCGGGCACGGAGCAGGGCCTCGTGCTCGACGACTGGTACTACGGCGGCGGCGCCGCGATTCTCATGTTCGCGGTGCTCCTCGGCGCGGGCTACGCCGCGTTCGCGATCCGCAACGAGCCGCGGGTCGGCTTGCGTCTGCTCGGTTTGCCGCACGCGTTCGTCGCCGACGGCTTGAAGACCCTCTGGAAGGAGGACTTCATCCCGCCCAACGCCGACAAGCTGCTCCACAGCGTCGCGCCGTTCATCTCGTTCTTCCCCGCGCTCACCGTCTTCGCCGTGATCCCGTTCGGCGACACGCTCTGCTTCGGCTCGACCGCCGACGGCCACCTCGACATCACGAAGCTCGCGCACAGCGTGCCGCGCGAAGGCATGTGCCTCGCCGGGAACTTCCGCTTGCAGGTGGTCGACCTCAACGTCGGGCTGCTCTACTTCTTCGCGCTGGCGGGCACGGGCATCGTGGGTGCCGCGCTCGCCGGCTGGGCGAGCGACAACAAGTACAGCTTGTTGGGCGGCCTGCGCGCCGCGAGCCAGATGGTCTCTTACGAGGTCACGATGGGCCTCACGCTCATCGGCGCCATGATGGTGTACGGCACGCTGCGTCTCGACGAGATGGTGCGCTGGCAGGGCGAAAACACCTGGGGCATCTTCGTGCAGCCCCTCGCGTTCGTGCTGTTCTTCGCGTCGGCCGTCGCGGAATCGAAGCGTATCCCCTTCGATCTGCCGGAAGGCGAGAGCGAAATCGTGGCCGGCTACTTCACGGAGTACGCCGGGATGAAGTTCGCGATGTTCTTCTTCTCGGAGTACATCGCGGTCGTCTCCTCGAGCGCCTTGCTCGCGGTGATCTTCCTCGGCGGCTGGAACCTGCCGTTCCTCTACCGTGACGGCTTCCACATCGCGCTCGGCGGCACCGCCATCCTCGATCAGCCGGTCGCGCACGGGCTCGTCATCGTGCTCGGCGTGCTGGCGTTTCTGCTCAAGGTGGTCGGTCTGTGCTGGCTGCAGCTGATGATTCGCTGGACGCTCCCGCGCTTCCGCTACGATCAGCTGATGAAGCTCGGCTGGCGCAAGCTCTTGCCGGCGTCGCTCGTCAACATCCTCGCGACGGGCCTCGGCGTGATGCTGCTCCAGGGCGCCGAAGGCTCGCTCGCTGGCGGCCTGCGCGTCCTCTGCGACGCGTCCGCGCTACTCGTCGGCTTGACCATGGCGGGCTTGCTCGTCTGGCTCGTCGTCTTCTTGCTGAAGCCGGTGCACAAGCGGCAGATGCTTGCATCGTCTTCGGCGCAATTCGCGGCTGCCATGGGCGGTACGCGCAACTTCCGGATGGAAGCCTGAAATCATGAGCCAAGTTCCTCTCGGCCCGCGCAAGGTGATGGGTACGCCCGTCGCCCGTCCCCACCGCACCGCTGCCGTTCAGACGTACGTGCCCGAGATCGCCCGCGGTCTCGGCATCACGATGAGCCACTTCTTCAAGAACACGAAGGAGATGGTGTTCGGCCAGCGTCCCGATCCGTCGACGGAGGCGATCGAGGACGGCATCAACACGCTCTCGTACCCCGAGCAGAAGCGCCCGTACCCGGCGCGCTTCCGCGGCATGCACCGGCTCACGCACCGCGAGGACGAATCCCCGCGCTGCGTCGCCTGCCTCTGCTGCTCGACGGCGTGCCCCGCCCAATGCATCCACATCGAAGCGGGCGAGTATCCGGAAGGCGATCCGCGCCGCGGCTACGAGCGCTTCCCGAAGCGGTTCGTGATCGACGAGCTCCGCTGCATCTTCTGCGGCTTCTGCGTGGAAGCGTGCCCCTGCGATGCGATCCGCATGGACACGGGCATTCACGCCGCGCCGTACGACTCGCGCGAGCAGTTCATCTTCGAGAAGGACCTCTTGATGAGCTTTTCGGGCCGCGACGGCTCGAAGGTCACGCAGAACCCGCGGCACGAGCCGTCGGACGCTTCGTATCCGGGCGTCACGCGCGAAAAAGGCCACTGAAGCTCAGCGCGGTGTCCCCCCGGAGTCCGCGGGCGCGGGGGCCGTCGGGTGCTCGGCGTTGTAGCGCTTGCGCGCCTCGACGCAGCGAGTGTCCGTGTCGAACGGCTCGCAATAGACGATCGTGACGGGCGGCGGCGGGCCTTTGCGCCATTCCTTGTAGAACCCCGCGCCCGCGCCGATACACGCGCAGATCGCGAGCAGTACGAGCTCGGCGAGCCAAAACATGGCGCTCACTCCCCGGCGACGACGGCGCAAGTGAGCGTGTTGCCGACGTGGCCGATGGCGGTGCCTCCGTCAGCGACGCAGCGCGCGATGGCGCGCGCAATGGACGCCTTCTCTTCGCTCACGGCGACAGTCTTCAGCGCGCAAGCCGCAAAGTCGTAAGAAATCCCCACGGTTGCTAGTACGGCGACCGCGAGGTTCGGGGGCGAGCGGGTGAGGAGCGCCACCGCCACGGCGTCGGCTTCGTCGAAGCAGTTCAGTGCGATTTCGCCCATGGGCGGTGGCGGTGGCGCTGGTTTCGTGGCGCGGCCGGTCACGACGACGGGCTCGAGCTCGAGCGTTGGAATTGGGCGCGCTGCGGACGTGATGGGATCCGGCATGTTTTGCTCCGTTTCCACCTGGGTCGTCCGGTCGCACGCCGAGTTGCGTGATAAAAGCGACGCATGACCGACTACGAGCCAGTCATCGGCTTGGAGGTGCACGCTCAGCTCCTCACCCGCACGAAGCTCTTCTGCGGGTGCTCGACGAACTTCGGCGCTCCTCCGAACACGAACGTGTGCCCGGTCTGCCTGGGCTTGCCTGGGTCGCTCCCCGTCCTGAACGCAGACGCGGTCGCGATGGCGGTCCGCGCTGCGGTCGCGCTCGGTTGCACCATCGAAGCCACCAGCATCTTCGCGCGCAAGAACTACTTCTATCCGGATCTGCCCAAAGGCTACCAAATCAGCCAATACGAGGAGCCGTTCTCGCGGCACGGTAGCCTCGACGTCGATCTCGACGGTGTGCACAAGAACATCGGCATCACGCGCGTGCACATGGAGGAAGACGCCGGCAAGAACGTCCACGGCGTCGGCGGTGACTCGCTCGTCGATCTCAACCGCGCGGGCGTGCCGCTCGTCGAAATCGTGGGTGAGCCGGATCTGCGCTCGAGCAGCGAGGCCGCCGCGTACCTGCGCGCGCTGCGCGACGTGCTCGTCTTCATCGGGGTGAACGACGGCAACCTCGAGGAGGGCAGCTTCCGCTGCGACGCGAACGTGTCGTTGCGACCGCGCGGCGCGAGCAAGTTCGGCACCCGCTGCGAGATCAAGAACATCAACTCGTTCCGCTTCGTGCAGCGCGCGATTGACGCAGAAATCGCGCGCCAGACGGTGATTTTGGACGCGGGCGGCAAGATCACGCAGGAGACGCGCAGCTTCGACCCGGACACCGGCCAAACCAAGACGTTGCGCTCGAAAGAAGACGCGCACGACTACCGCTATTTCCCCGAGCCCGATCTGCCGCCGCTCGCGCTCGAAGCGACCTTCATCGCCGCGCAAAAGAGCGCGTTGCCCGAGCTTCCGGCCGCCATGCGCCGGCGCTTCGTCGACGAGCTCAAGCTGCCGCCCGCCGCCGCGCTCACGCTCACCGGGCACCCGGGCTACGCGCGTTTCTTCGCGGCGGCCTGCGCCGGCTTCGGCGACCCGATCAAGGTCGCCAACTGGGTCGTGAACGAGGTTTTACGCGGCGCCAAGGCTCACGGCCTGGAGGCGACCTTCAGCGTGACGCCCGCGCAGGTGTCGGAGCTGCTCGCGCTCGTGGAAGCCGGAGACATCAGCGGCAAGCAGGCGAAAGAAGTGTACGCGGAGCTCGAAGGGCACGCGGAGCGTTCGCCGCGCTCGGTCGTCGATGCGCGCGGCCTGCGCGTGGTCTCCGACGAAGGCGCCCTGCGCGCGATTTGCGAGAAGGTGCTCGCCGCGCACCCCGACCAGGTCGCGAGCATCCGCGCCGGGAAAAAGGGCGTGCTCGGCTTCTTGGTCGGCCAGGTGATGAAAGAGTCCAAGGGCTCCGCGAATCCGAAGCTCGTGAGCTCGCTGCTCGAAAAGCTCACGAACTGAGCGACCCGGTGCCGGAGTGCGAGAGCACCGGGCCCTTCGAACCCCGCGCGCCCCCCGGCTCTCGATCACTTGATTTCGACGGCGATGCTCACTTCTTTTTGGGCGGCGCCGTGCGGATCCGTCAGCGGTCGCAGCGCGAAGTGCAGCGTGAGCTTGCCCGAGCCCGCCCCGGTGAAGCCGAAGAGACGCGTGCCGCCGTAGCCCGTGCAGCCGGGGCAATCGGCCGGCGGCTGCTCGACGTATTTTTCGTCGCCCGTCGTGAGGAGCTTCGGATCCGGCGGCGGCTCGAGGCGCCACTTCATCGGTACGGTCACGTTTGCGGGGAGCGCGACGACGAACGACTCGCCGACCGCGGCGCTGATGTTCGCCGTGGAGTCCGGATACGTGCGCGGGCCGTTCGCGTGCGGCGGCGCCGCATCCCCAGCGGGCGGCTGCGCTGCGCTGGGGGGCGCCTGAGGGCTCGTCGCGGCGATGGGCGCGCTCGCGCCGGGGGGCGCCGTTTCGGGCGACGTCTTGCACGCGACCACGACCGAAGCCGTGGCGCACGCGAGGAGCGATCCGAGAGCCCGCTTCATCAGTCCCAATTCTCGCATACCTGCCCGTCGTCGTCGTTCAAGAACTTGATCATCTTCTTCGCCGAGTCCACCCAGTCTTTGGTCGCGTTCACCTCGCCGTAGGCGTCCACCTCGAGCGAACGCACGGCGTAGCCGCAGTAGCCGACCTGCGAATACGAGTCCCCGAGGTAGTAAAAGGCGTACGGAATGTTCTCATCGCCCTCGGGCGCGGCCGAGATCATCGCGTAGAGGTCCTGGACGGCGTCCCACGACTCGCCGAGCTGATTTTCGGCCCAGCCGTTCCAAAAGCGCGCCTCGTGCACGCGCGAATCCTCGGGGAACAGCTCCGCGAAGAGCGCGAATTGATCGCGCGCGTCCGCGAGCTTGTTGTCGTCCTTGAACTCCATCGCGGTCGTGAACACGTCGTCGGCGTTCGGCTGGCCGCCGGCCTTCGGGAAATCCTGCGTGAAGCGATCACGCTGGGCGGCCTTGTACGATTTGCTCGCGACCGTGAGGTCCTTCGTCTTGAATTCGTTCCAGCTCTTCTTGCCGTCCGTGGACGTTGCCCAGACCCGGAGCTTCTTCGCGCGCATGAATTTGGAGTCGTCGGGACGCTTGGCGTCGAGCACCGCGCCCGAGCTCACGTGATATTTGTACACCTGCGCGCTACCGGGCTCGCCCGGCACCCATTTGAACGAGTTGCCGGTCGGAATGTACGCCTGCACCGAGACGTCGATGTCTCCGCCCGTATCGTTGCGGAAGCTCACGTAGCGGTCGTTGTAGAGCGTCTCGGCCGGCGCCGGTTTCTGGGCCTTCTCGGCGTCGACCCAGGCCGCGAGGTAGCCGATCGAATTCGTGCCGTATTTGACCCAGATGTAGCCGTCTTCGCCCCAGCCCGTGCCCCACGAATTGCGCACGTGCCACGCCTTGCGCGCGTCGTCCCAACCGACGATGTCGATCGCGTGGTTCGGGTGGCCCTGGGCGCCTTCGTCGAACACGCCGCCCGTGTAGCTCTGGAACGCGTCGGTGACGTACACCGTGGCCGAGATCGGACCGTGCGTCGCGATCGCTTGCTTGATGAGATCGTCGCTCGGGATGTTGTCGGGATCGTCCGCGTTCACGAAGCCCCAGCCGGAGACGCGAGTGTCGCCGCGATCGGCGCCCCCGTTGCAGTTCGCCATCGCGCCCTTGTACGGCACCGCCGGCTCGAAGGGCGCGCCGTTGCCGCTCATCCAGTCGAGGGCCGTCGCCGGCATGTTGCCGCGGCAATTGTCCCCGTCCGAGAGCGGGTGCGGCGGCACGCAGTTGACGAGTTGCTGTTCGGCGAGGTCGAGCTCCTGCCCGTTTTGCAGCGATTGGCTGCCCTCGTACGCGCCCACGACCGAGAATGCCCAGCAGCTGCCGCAAGACTCCTGGTTTCGCACCGGCGCGAGCTTGTCGCGCCAGGAGAACTGCGGATTCGTCGGCGACGGCATGGCCGAAGAGGGGAACCACGTCCCGCTCGAGCCGTTCGTGTTGTCGGGCGTCACGATGATCTTGCTCGCCGTCAAGAGTGAGCGATCGTCGGCGTCCTTGTGCTCGTGCTTCTTGTCGGGCGCGTTCGGCGGCGGGGTCGCGCGCTCGCGCATGGTTTCGCGGACGAGGTTCGGCTTGCCGTGGCGCGTGGCGCTCTTGGCCTTTTGCGCTTTCGCCTGCGCCAGATCGAGCTTGCCCGTAAGGCCGGTGATCTGCTTGAGCGGCTTATCGGACACGCTCGTCACGCCGACCTGGAACGACTTCTTTTTCTGCAGCATGCTCGCGCGGAGCGCCGCGATCTTGCTCTTCAGCTGCGCCGGCGCCTTCGCGTCGAGCTCGAGATAGTGCTTCACGCGCGCCGCGAGCGCGCCGACCCTGTCCGTCACGAGCGGCTTCGTCACGCCGCGTTTGATCGGCGAAACCTGGGTCGAGCGGCGCATGGACGGCTTCTTGAAGACCTTCGGCTTCTCGATGCCGCTGCGCCGGAGGTCGGCGAGGCTCTTCTTGTGCGCGGGCTTCGCGGCGGGGTTGCCCTTGGCCGCGCGCTCGAACTCCTTCTGCAGCAAGCCCGCCGTCTCGTGCGTACGCTGCCCGAAATTCAAGGGCGTCGCGGTCACGGTACCGCTCGGCCCTTGGGGCTTCGCCGGCGCCGGTTGCGCGGGCGCCGGCGGCGCGGGCGCCGGACTCCCGGGGCCCGCCGGGCGCATACTCGGCTTGGGCGGGATGGCGCGCGCCGAAACGGTGATGCCCGCGGCGCCGACCGCGAGCAAGGCAAGCGACAAGCTGATATTCCCTCGTCTCCACATGCGCTCCGAAAGTTTCATCGCCGGGTAGGGGAGTCAACAGGGCGCCGAAGACTGGCGGACTCGCGCGAAGACGGTGCTAGTACTTGCGCGTGCTCTCCGCCGACGACCCGCCGAGCGACGCGCCGCGTGCGCCCGGCAAGGAAAAAAAGCCCGATTGGCTCAAGGTCCGCGCGCCTGGCGGGGAGACGTACACGCGGCTCAAGCAGACGCTCCGGAGCCTCGACCTTTACACGGTGTGTGAAGAAGCGCGCTGCCCGAACGTCGGCGAATGTTGGACGGCCGGTACGGCGACGATCATGTTGCTCGGCCACACCTGCACGCGCGGCTGTCGTTTCTGCGCCGTGACGACCGGCAACCCGCGCGGCGCCTACGACCCGCGTGAGCCCGTGCACGTCGCGCGCGCGATCGCCGAGCTCGAGCTCAAGTACGTCGTGCTCACGATGGTCGATCGCGACGACCTCATCGACGGCGGCGCCGAGCAGGTCGCTCGCACGGTCGAAGGGCTGCGCGAGCGCAAGCCGGAGCTCCTCGTCGAGACGTTGGTCGGGGACTTTCGCGGCCGGCTCGGTGACGTCGACACGGTGCTGCGCTCGGCGCCCGCCGTGTTCGCGCACAACGTCGAGGTCACGCGCCGCTTGACGCCGCTCATTCGCGACGCGCGCTGCGACTACGACTTGTCGCTGCGTGTGCTCGGGCACGCGAAGGAGCGCGCCCCGGAGCGCTTCGTCAAGAGCTCGATCATGCTCGGGCTGGGCGAGAGCGCCGATGAAGTGCACGAGACGCTCGCCGATCTGCGTGCGGCCGGCTGCGACATCGTGACGCTCGGCCAGTATCTCCGGCCGACGCCCAAGCATGCGAAGGTCGATCGCTACGTCACTCCCGAGGAGTTCGCCGCGTACGAAAAGCACGCCTACGAGCTCGGCTTCGCTTTCGTGGCGTCGGGGCCGCTCGTGCGGTCGAGCTATCACGCGGCGGAGGGCTTCGTCGCCGCGCGCCTCGCGCCCGCCAGCGCAAACCTCCCAAGCGGGAGCGGCGCTGCCGCCGCTCCCGCCCCGTCCGGAAGTTTCGTCCCTTCTGGCGCGCTCTTGAGCCCGAGCGCGCTCGTCCGCCGCGAGCGCACGACGCCCTGAGCCCGCGTTTTCACCTGGAATTTCCGCGGCTAGAGCGACGCTTCCACGCGCACCGCGAAGCGGTGTAGCGTGGGGAACGATCGCCGGCACACGGCGAAACCCCTATGCCCGCGAACGACTCGACCCTGATTGGTAAGGTTTTGCGCCAGCTCAGCCGGCCGCCGTCATTCACGGGACCCGGCGTGAAGGACTCGATCCTCGTCGCCTCGGCGGCGGCGTACGGCGCCACCTCGGAGGACGACCTCACGCAGCCGACCGGCTTCGACCCCGAGGTCGCGCGCCTGTTCGAGGCCATCGTCGAGAGCGCGTTTCTCGTGGCGAACGCCGACGGCGAGTTCGACGCCGCGGAGCAGCAGGCGTTCGAGCACGTCGTCGTCTCGGCCTGCGGCGGCCGGGTGGCCGAGCGCCAAGTCCATGCGCTCCTCGCCGATCTCGGCGATCAGCTGGCCGAAGACGGGGTCGATAAGCGCATCGACATGGTGGCGCGCAGCATCGCGCGCGAGGATCACGGCCAGGAGGTGTTGCGCGTTGCGGCACTTTTGGCCCACGTCTCCGGAGGCGTGAGCGACGTCGAGCGCTCGGTACTCGAACGGCTGGCGAAGGCGCTCGGCTTGAACGCGGCTGCGACGGCGTCCGCGCTTTCCGAAGTCGCGACGGCGCTCGCAACGTGAGGCGTGCGTCCCGAGCGCGCTTTTTACGACGTGAACGGCGTTGTGTTGGTGCTATCGTCCGCCGGCGTTGCGGCGCCCACACCATGCCGTGACGCACCACGAAGCCCGATTCGAGCTGGATGATTCGATGAGCTCAGAGAAGAGCAAGCGTTCGGGAGACGACGACCCGAACGCGATCGTCAGCGTACTCCGCGACGACGGCACGCTGGATCCCGCGCACGACCCGCACCTCGGCGACGACGAGGTGAAGTTCCTCTACCGGCACCTGGTGGAGACGCGCCAGCTCGACGAGCGCTTCGTCGCGCTCCAGCGCCAGGGCCGCATCGGCTTTCACGTCGGCTCGCTCGGTGAGGAGGCGGCCATCCTCGGCTCCGCCTACGCGATGCGGAAGAACGACTGGCTCTTCCCTTGTTATCGCGAGTTCGGCGCGGCGCTCATGCGCGGCTTCTCGCTCCAGAAGCTCTGCGACAACATGTTCGGTAACGCCAACGACACCGTGAAGGGCCGGCAGATGCCGTGTCACTACGTGTGCCGGGCCGTCAACTGGGCCTCGATCAGCTCGCCCGTCGGGACGCAGATCACCCACGCCGTCGGCGTCGCTTGGGGCGCGAAAATCCGCCGCGAACAGGTCGCTTCGCTCGTCTATTTCGGCGACGGCGCGACGAGCTCGTCGGACTTTCACAGCGGCGTGAACTTCGCGGGCGTCTTCAGCCTGCCCGTCGTGTTCCTCTGTCGCAACAACGGCTGGGCCATCAGCGTCCCGGTCGAGCGCCAGACGGCGACGCAGACCTTCGCGGAGAAGGCCGTCGCCTACGGCATCCCCGGCGTTCGCGTGGACGGCAACGACATCTTCGCCGTGGTCGCGGTCACGCGCCGCGCGGTCGAACGCGGTCTGCGCGGCGAGGGCCCGACGCTGATCGAGGCGATCACGTATCGCATGGGCGGGCACTCGACGAGCGACGATCCGAACCGTTACCGCGAGAACCAAGCGGTCGAAGCCTGGGCGGCGCGCGACCCGCTCGAGCGCGTGCGCCGTTACCTCGAAACGCGCGGCGCCTGGAGCGACGCCGACGAGAAGAACCTGCGGGCCGACATCGACGCGCGCTTCCGCGCAGCCGTCGCCATCGCGGAAAAGACGCCCCCGCCCGCGCTCGAAACCATGTTCGAGGACGTCTACGCGAAGGTTCCCTGGCACCTCGCCGAGCAGCGCAGCGAGCTCGTTGCCGGCCCCCGCGCGCCGTCGCCGCACGGATGAACGCACGATGGCGCTGATCAACATGGTCCAAGCCATCAACGACGCGCTGCGCATTTCGATGCGCGGCGACGAGCGCGTGGTGGTACTCGGCGAAGACGTCGGCAAGGTGGGCGGCGTTTTCCGTGTCACCGCGGGCCTGCAAGAGGAGTTCGGCGAAGCACGGGTGATCGACACGCCGCTCAGTGAGAACGGCATCGTCGGTTCGGCCGTCGGCATGGCGCTCTACGGCATGGTGCCCGTCGTCGAGATCCAATTCGCGGACTTCATCTGGACCGCGTACGATCAGATCGTCAACGAGCTTGCCAAGTACCGCTACCGTTCGGGCGGCGAATACTCGGCAAAAATCGTGATCCGCACGCCCGTCGGCGGCGGCATTCGCGGCGGTCACTACCACTCGCAGCATCCCGAGGCGGCGTTCATCGGCGTGCCCGGACTCAAGGTCGTGATCCCGTCGAACCCGTACGACGCGAAGGGCCTCCTGCTCGCCTCGATCCGCGATCCCGATCCGGTCGTCTTCCTCGAGCCGAAGCGCGTCTACCGTGCCGCCAAGGGCGAGGTGCCGGACGGGGACTACGTCGTGCCGCTCGAGAGCGCGAGCATCGTCCGCCCCGGCCGTCACGTCACGGTGCTCGCGTACGGCGCCATGCTCTACGAGGCGCTCGACGCCGCCGCCAAGGCCGCCGAAAAGGGCGTCGACGCCGAAGTCATCGATTTGCGCACGCTCTGGCCGCTCGACATCAACACCGTCATCGACAGCGTCAAGCGCACGGCCCGTCTCGTCGTCGTGCACGAGGCCCCGCGTACGAACGGCTTCGGCGGCGAGCTCGTGAGCCTCGTGACGGAGCGCGCCTTTTTCCACCTGGAAGCGCCGCCCATCCGCGTCACGGGCTTCGACACGCCGTTCCCCTACACGCTCGAGCTCGAGTATCTGCCGCTCTCGCACAGAATTCTGCCGGCCATCATGTCGGCAGCGCGCAGCTGACGCGCGGAACGGCCGCGAACGAGCGCACGCACCGGACCCGAGCGGGCGCTCGCGGTCGAGTTTTTGGGGTGGTTTCTTCGCCGGAGCGCGCGGTCGACGGCGCGATACCTGGTTCGAAGTTGGTTTCACGCCGGCTGCGCCGGCAGTTGCGTTCTCTGGTGCAGTCTCTTGCCCGGCGTGAGCCCACTGTGCGCCGCGGTAAAAAATTGCTAGAACGGCCCCGCGCATGGCCAAGTTCGAGTTTAAGCTGCCGGACATCGGTGAAGGTGTCGCCGAGGGCGAGATCGTCAATTGGCTCGTTCAGGAAGGCGACGCGGTCGCCGAGAACCAAGAGATGGTCGAGGTGATGACGGACAAGGCGACCGTCACGATCGGCGCGCCCAAGGCCGGCAAAGTCTCCGAGCGTCGCTTCAAGGTGGGTGACACGGTGCCCGTCGGCGGCGTGCTCGTCGTGCTCGAGCTCGAAGGCGGCGCGGCTGCTCCAGCTCCCGCGCCTCCAGCGCCTCCAGCGCCCAAGGCCGCACCCACGCAGCCGGCGGGTGATCCCGTTGCCTCCGCCGTGGGCGACATTCGCGAAAACCTACCGGGCATGAGCGCAGCGGCCGCGGCGCCGCGCGCCAACGACTACTTCACCGACAAGCCGCTCGCCGCGCCCGCGACGCGCAAGCTCGCGCGCGAGCTCGGCGTCGATCTCCGCCAGGTCGCGCCCTCGGGTTCGTCCGGCCGCGTCACGCGTGAGGACGTCGAGCGCCACGCCACCACGGGCGCGCGTCCTTCCGCGTCCCCGCCGGCCGGTGCCCCGGCGCCCGCGGCGGCCGCCCCACCGCCGCCCCCCCGCGTGAACGCCGAAGACGAACGCGTGCCGATCCGCGGCCTCCGCAAGCGCATCTTCGAGAACATGGCGCGCGCGAAGCACACGGCCGCGCACTTCAACTACATCGAGGAAGTCGACATGGGCCGGCTCATCGAGCTGCGCGACCGTGTGAAGCCGCACGGAGAGCGCGCGGGCGTGAAGCTCACGTTCCTGCCGTTTCTCGTGAAGGCCGTCGTCGCGGCGCTCAAGCTGCACCCGCGCCTGAACTCCGTCGTCGACGAGCAGGCGATGGAGCACGTCATCCGTAAGTCGTACGACATCGGGATCGCCGTTTCGACCGAGGCGGGCCTGATGGTGCCGGTCCTGCGCGGCGCCGATCGCCTGAGCATCGTCGAGACCTCACGCGAGATCGAGCGGCTTGCCTCAGCCGCGCGGGAAGGGAAGTCGGCGCGCGAGGATCTCGGCGGCTCGACCTTCACCGTGAGCTCGCTCGGCAAGCTCGGCGGCTTCGTCGCTCCACCCATCATCAACTACCCCGAGGTCGGCATCATGGGCGTCCACGCCGTGAAGAAGAAGCCGGTCGTCCGCGGTAACGAAATCGTCGTCGGTGACGTGATGATGCTGTCGTGGTCCTTCGACCATCGCATCATCGACGGCGACGTGGGCGCCGTATTCGCCCAGGAAATCGTCAGCTTCCTCGAAAACCCCGACCGCCTCCTCGTCGAGATGAGCTGAGCTGACGACGAGGTCGCCGCCGAAAATCTGACGGACCTGGGTCCCTGACGGCACTGCTTCGCGAGAGTGTCCCAAGCTTCGGCGGGTATGTCCCGCGCCCACATCCGCACACCCCTCGGTAGTAGGCGGCCCCGGCGTGGTGAGGACGGAGCGAACCACTCGCGCCCGCCCGCAATCGGGGCTACGCTTCCGGGGATCGTGCATCGATCTTGCAGCACCGGGCGCGTGCTGGGCATTACGGCCTCGCTCATGATCCTGTGCGCCAGCGTTCCCGCGCTGGCGCAGGCGGACGTGTCGGAGCCCACGCCTGAACAAGTGCGCCTGGCTGCCGAGGCGTTCGACCTCGGTCGTCAATCGTACAAGGACGGGCGCTTTGCGGAAGCGGCCGAGCAGTTCGAGCGCGCCGACGCGAGCGCGCCGAGCGCGACGGCGCTCGAGCTCGCGCTGCGCTCGCGCGATAAAGCTGGCGATCTCGACCGCGCGGGGACGCTCGCGGCGCTCGCGCTCGCGCGCTACCCGAACGACGAGAACATCGCGAAAATCGCGCCCGAGGTGATCGAACGCGCGCGCGCCGAGCTGTTCGAGCTGTCCGTCACCTGCGGGCAGCCTTGCGAGATCGCCGACGGAACCAAGCTTGTCCACGGCACCGCCGCGACGACGCGTACGCTGTTTTTGGCTCCGGGCACCCACAGTCTCCGCGCCGGCTTCCAGGGCGGCCGCACCGAAGCGAAGGACGTCGAGGCCACGGCGGGCGCGTCGGGCAACGTCGACTTCGCGACCGCCGTCGACACCAAGGCGGAGCCCGACGAAGCGCCCGAGCCCACGCCGCCGCCGTCGCCGCCCCCGAATCCCGACGCCGATCGCAAGGCGAAGCAGGGTCACGGCTTGCCGCCGTTCGTGTTCTGGGCGGCCGCGGGCGCGACGGTCGTCGCAGGCGGTGTCACCGTTTGGAGCGGGATCGACACCGTCAACAATCCCGGCGCGGACAAGGTGAAAGCCGAGTGTGCCGCCGGTGATCAGAACTGTGCGCTCTACAAGCAGGGGCGCTCCGCGCAACTGCGCACCAACGTGCTGCTCGGAGTGACGGGCGCGCTCGCGATCGGCACGACGGTGCTCGCGGCCGTCGGCATCGACTGGGGCGGCTCGCACGCGCCGGCACCCGCAGGCGAGGACGCGGGCGAAGCCAAGCTGGAGCTAACGCCGTATTTCGGCTGGGCCGCGGGGCCTGCCTTCGGCGCCCGGGGGACCTTCTGATGGTCGCGGCACGCCTCTTCGAGCCCGGCCAGGGTAGACAGCGCGTCGATCGCTACGAGCTCGTCGGTGAGATCGCCTCGGGCGGCATGGCGACCGTGTACCTCGCGCGCCTCGGCGGCGTCGGCGGCTTCCAGCGCTTCGTCGCGATGAAGCGCCTGCACCCGCACCTGCAAAACGAGAAAGAGTTCGTCGAGATGTTCCTCGACGAGGCGCGGCTCTCGGCGGCGATTCACCACCCGAACGTCGTCTCCATCGTCGAGGTCGGCGCGAGCCCCGTCGGTTACTACCTCGTGATGGAGTACGTCGAGGGCGACACCCTCGCGCGCATCATCGCGCGCTCCGCGAGCAACGGGCAGCGCATCCCGACTCCGATCGCGCTCCGCATCGTGATCGACACGCTGCAAGGCCTGCACGCCGCGCACGAGCTCCGGGACGATCGCGGCGAGAGCGTCGAGCTGGTCCATCGCGACGTTTCGCCGCAAAACGTGCTGGTCGGCATCGACGGCATCGCGCGCATCACCGACTTCGGTGTCGCGCGCGCGGTGAGCCGCCTCGGTTCGACGCGCGTCGGGCAGCTCAAAGGGAAGCTCGCGTACATGGCGCCCGAGCAGGCGCAAGGCGACGCCCTGGATCGCCGTGCGGACGTGTTCTCGGCGGGCGTGCTCACGTGGGAGACGCTCGCGGCCAAGCGCCTGTTCAAGGCCGACAACGAGGCCGCGACGCTCCAGCGCGTGATGAACGAGGAGATCCCGTTACTCACGCGCATCGCGCCGCACCTGAGCCGCGAAGTCGCCGAGGCGGTGCACCGCGCGCTCGAGCGCGACCCCGACAAACGCTACACGACGGCTGCGCAATTCGCCGACGCGCTCGAGGAAGCCGCGACGAGTCGCGACGGCATCGCCGTGCAGCGTGACGTGGCGGCGTTCGTCAAAGAGACCATCGGCGAAGAGATCGAGCAACAGCGCGACGCCGTGCGCGCGTGGCTCGCGCGGAGCGAGCCGAGCCGGCCGCTGACACCGCTCACGCCTTCGAGCGTGTCCGTCGGCGCCATGTCCATCCCCGAAGGCGCGCACAGCGTGACGCGAGACCTCTCGGGGCGTCCCCGCAGCGGCCGCTCGCGGGCGCGCATCGCCGTCCTCGGGTTGCTCGTCACGGCCGTCGCCGGTGTCGGCGGTTTCGTCTTGCGTGGCTCGCGTGTGCCGGCGACCGCGCCGGTGACGGGCGCACTGCAGGCGACCCACACGGCCGCGCCCGCTCAGCAGCCGGCCCCAGCGCCGCAGGCCGCGCCCGTCGACTCCACGCCCATCACCACCCCGGATGCCCTTCCGGAGGCCGTGCCGGTCGCCTCGACGGCGCCCGTGCCGACCCCGCGCGTTCCTTCTCGCCAGCCGCACCCGAGGAAGCCGAAGGGTGAGGATCTAAACGTAAGGAATCCGTACAGATAGTGGCGCACTAGGGGCCGGCGCAGCCGGCGCGCAGCCAGTTTCGAAAGCGCGCGGCGCTGTTTCGCTGCCGCCCCGGCGCGCCAAGCCCCTCCTGCTCCCGTGCGCGTCGCTCAAGCCTTCGCCAGCGCCACGGAAACCTTCCGAGATTGACACCTTGATGACCGGCTGCTAGTTGTCCGCTCCCCGCTGGACGGCCGTTCGGAAGAACGCCGTGATTTCGCGGAGTTAGCTCATCGTGGCGGTTAAGCGAGTCTGTCTTTTCACTGGGAACGCGAACCGCGATCTCGCGGTCGAGATCTCACGCGTGCTCGATACGCCGCTCGGTGAGGCGCGGGTCACGCGCTTCAGCGACGCCGAGACGTTCGTCGAGATCCGAGAGAACGTGCGCGGGCTCGATACCTACGTCGTGCAGCCCACGTGCAACCCCGTGAACGACAACCTGATGGAGCTGCTCATCATGGTGGACGCGCTGCGGCGCGCGTCGGCGGCGGGCATCACGGCCGTCATCCCGTACTACGGCTACGCGCGGCAGGATCGGAAGGTCGCGCCCCGCACGCCGATCACTTCGAAGCTCGTCGCGGATCTGCTGGTTGCCGCCGGCGTAACTCGCGTCGTGTGCGTCGATCTGCACGCCGGGCAAATTCAGGGCTTCTTCAACATCCCCTCGGATCACCTGTACGCGCTGCCGGTCTTCCTCGAATACCTGAACGCGCGTTTCGACAAAGAGGCGGTCTTCATCGCGCCCGACGCCGGCGGCGTGGAGCGCACGCGCGCTTACTCGAAGCGCCTCGACGCGCAGCTCGCCATCGTCGACAAGCGTCGCGAGCGCGCGAACGTGAGCGAAGTGATGCACGTGATCGGGGACGTGCAGGGCCGCGATTGCATCATCGTGGACGACATGATCGATACGGCCGGCACGCTCTGTAACGCCGCGCGCGCCGTGATGGACCGCGGCGCGCGTCGCGTGGTGGCGTGCGCGACGCACGGCGTTCTCAGCGGGCCCGCGGTGCAGCGGATCAGCGATTCGCCGCTCGAAGAGGTCGTCGTCACGAACTCGATCCCGCTCTCGCCGGGCGCGGCCGCCTGCAAGAAAATCAAGACCGTCTCGATCGCGCGACTGCTCGGCGAGGCCATCCGTCGCATTCACAACAGCGACTCCGTTTCGTCGCTATTCGTCTGACAACCGTTTCGTCCCTTTTCGTTCGATAGAAGGTAAGTAAGAGGAAATCTCCCATGGACCTGCGTAAAATCTCAGCTAGTGCCCGCGACGGGCGTGGAAAAGGCGAAGCGACCCGCCTGCGTCGAACCGGCCGCATCCCGGCCGTGGCCTACGGCAAGAAGCTCGCGGCTCAGTCCCTCGCGGTTGCCCCCGAGGATCTGGCGGGCGTCCTCAAGAGCGAGCACGGCCGCAACACCGTGATCGAGCTCGACGTCGACGGCAAGAACAAGCTCACGGTGCTGCTGCGCGACTACCAGCATCACCCCGTGTCGCGCGCGATCCTTCACGCCGACTTCGTGCAGATCGCGCTCGACGAGCCGGTCGACGTGCAGGTGCCGCTCGAGACGATCGGCAAGCCCGTGGGCGTCGTGAAGGGCGGCATCTTGCGCCAGGTGTTCCGCCGTGTCCCGGTGCGCTGCTTGCCGCAGCTCACGCCCGTGAAGATCGTGCACGACGTGACCGAGCTCGACCTCGACGGCCACGTGCCGGCCAAGGAGCTCAAGCTGCCGGAAGGCGTGACGGTTCGCCTGCCTCCCGAGCAGACGGTCATCGCCATCGTGACGGAGAAGGCGGCGCCGGAAGAAGAAGAGGCGGCGGCGGCACCGGCCGCGGCTGCGGCTGCGGGTGCTGCGGCGCCGGCTGCGGGCGACAAGGCTGCGGAAAAGGGCGGCGACAAGGCCGCCGAAAAGAAGCCCGAGAAGAAGTAACGCGCCGGCACGGCCGGTGCGGAGTCGCCTCACGTGGCCTTGCTGGTCGTCGGTCTCGGAAACCCGGGCGCGGAGTACGCCGCGACCCGGCACAACATGGGCTTCTTCGTGGTGGACGAGCTCGCGAATCGCGCGGGCTCGCCACCGTTTCGAAAGAAATTCCACGGCGAGCTCGCCGACGGACGCGTGGGCGGGGAGCCGGGGACCCTGCTCAAGCCGCTCACGTTCATGAACGACTCCGGGCGGAGCGTTCAAGCGGCCGTGGCGTTCTATAAGTTGCCGCTCTCGTCGGTGCTTGTGGTCCACGACGAGCTCGACCTGCGTTTCGGCGAGATTCGGCTGAAGGTGGGCGGCGGGGACGCAGGTCAGCGCGGCGTGCGTTCGGTCGCGGCGGCGCTCGGGAGTCCGGACTTCATGCGCCTCCGGGTCGGAATCGGCCGGCCGCCGCCGGGTTTTCGCGGTAACGCTGCCGATTTCGTGCTACAGGGCTTCCCCCCCGCGGAAAGAGCGGAGCTCGCGACCTTGGTTGCGCGCGCCGCCGACGCCGCGGAGCTCGTTGCGAGTCGCGGGCTCGCGGTCGCGATGAACATCACCCATCGGCAGACGCCTCCGGGCTGAAGCCGTGGGCTCCTTGCTCCCGAGAAGGTCTCGGGGGCCGCCCAGTCCAAAAGGAGACTGTATGAGCCAACTCAGAGAATACGAAACCATCTATATCCTCCGCCCCGACGTGACGCGTGACGCTCAAGAGCGCGTCGCGAACCGCATGACCGAGGTGCTCGGCCGCGAAAAGGGCCGCCTGACCTCGATCGAGAACTGGGGCCGCCGCCCGCTCGCCTATCCGGTGAAGAAGAAGAAGCGCGGCGTGTACGTGTACCTGAAGTACCTCGGCGGGGGCGGCTTGGTCTCCGAGCTCGAGCGTAACCTCGGCGTGCTCGACGACGTCGTGAAGTTCCAGACCATTCAGGTGCGTGACGACGTCGATGTCGCGAGCGTCGCCGTGAACGCGGAAGACCTCAAGTTCGAGGCCGTCGATCCCCCGCAACCGGGCGAGGACGAGGGCGAGCGCATCGAGCAGATCCTCGGCTTCGAGCGCAGCCCCGAGCGCGCGCGTTCCGACGACGACGGCTTCGGTGACGAAGGCTACGCCGACGACGAGCCGCAGAGCCTCAATCCCCCGGCCGCCCCGGCCGTCGCGGAGATCGAAAAATGAAAGAGCAACAAGATCGCTCGCCCATGGGCGACAAGGACGTGGCCGGCGGACCCCGCCGCATGGGACGTCGTCGCGGCTGCACCTTCTGCTCCGACGACGCGCCGCCCATCGACTACAAGGACCCGCAGTCGCTCCGCTATTTCGTGAGTGAGCGCGGGAAGATCGTGCCGCGCCGCATCTCGGGTTGCTGCGCCAAGCACCAGCGCGCGGTGCAGCTCGCGGTCAAGCACTCGCGCAACATCGCGCTCTTGCCCTTCACCTCCAACGACTGAGGCTAGCCGTGGCAACTCAACTCAAGGTTCTGCTCAAGAAGAACGTCGACAACCTCGGGAGCGGCGGCGAGGTCGTGAAGGTGCGGCCGGGTTTCGCGCGTAACTACCTGTTGCCGCGCGGCTTCGCCGTTGCAGCGACGGCCGGTAACCTCGCGCGCGTCGAAGAGCTGAAGAAGGCTTCGGCGGCGGAAGCAGCGGAAGCGCTCGCCGTCGCGAAGGAGCTCGAGACGAAGCTCGGCGCCGTGAGCGTGCAGATCGAGCGCGCCTCCGGCGACGAGGATCGCATGTGGGGCTCCGTGACGAGCAAGGACATCGAGGAAGCGTTCCAGCGCGTGGGCGTTCCGATCGATCGTCGTCGCTTGCAGCTCGGAGAGCCGATCAAGCGCTTCGGTTCCGTCGAGGTTCCGATCAAGCTCCACCCCGCGCTCACCGCGTCGCTGAAGATCGAAGTCGTCAAGAAGAAGTGAAGACGCTGCGTGTGACGCGCGCCTCGGCGCGCGCGTCGCTGCGCCGCTCGAACTTCGGATTGACACGACGCGCTGCGTATTGTTAGAGAAGTGTTCGGTGCCGTCTCGCTCTCGAGGCGAACGGCGGAAGGCCCCGGCGATGCAAACGCGTCTCCGGGGCTTCGTTCATTTGGGTCCCCAACCTGTGGACTACCCGAGGAGAAGGTATGGTCGTCGTCTGGGCAAGCGGATCGCTCGAGGCCGGTGGGGGGCACGAACAGCGAAAGAACGCGGGGGCCCGGCGCTCGGACTTTGAACGTCAGAGCGCGCTCACGCTCGGCGGCTATGCTCGGAAGGTGAACGGACGTTCATGAGTGCCATGGAAGCAAGCGCGGGCGACCTCGCGCCGAGCGGCGGTCGTGTCCCTCCGAACGAGCTCGACGCGGAAGCGGCGGTCTTGAGCGCGGTGCTGCTCGACACGGACGCGTTCGACCGCGTGCAGGAGACGCTGTCGGCGGAGCATTTTTACGCCGACGCGAACCGCCGCATCTACGAGGCCATTCTCGATCTGAAGAGCATGTCGGGCCAGCCGGTCGACATCGTCTCCGTCGCCGCGTGGCTCCGCGATCGCAACCGGCTCGCACAGGTGGGCGGCACGCCGTACCTCGCGCAGCTCGCCGACGCGACGCCGGCCGTTGCTCACGTCGAGAACCACGCGCGCATGATCCGGGAGAAGTGGCGCCTCCGCCAGCTCATCGCGACGTGCCAGCGGGTGACGGCGGAGGGCTACGCCGGTTGCGAAGACGTGCAGGGCTTCATCGACTCGGCCGAGCAAGCCGTGTTCGACATCGCGCGCGTGCCCGCGCATTCGAACATGGTCTCCGCCAAGGACGCGATCCATCGCGCGTTCGACATCCTGACGGAGACGGCTCGGCGCGGCGGCGGCGTGACCGGCATCGAGAGCGGCTTCCGTGAGCTCGATCGCATGTGCTCGGGCTTGCACCGCGGCGACCTTTACATCGTGGCCGGCCGCCCCGGCATGGGGAAGACCGCGTTCGTCTTGAATCTAGCGGTGAACGTCGCGTCGCCGAAAGGCGCGGACGAGCGAGAGGAACGCGGCGATTTCGAAGCGCCTGCCGAGCGACCCGGACACGGCGTGCTGTTCTGCTCGCTCGAAATGCCGAAAGAGCAGCTCGCGGCGCGGCTGCTCGCGTCGGAGGCGCGCGTCGACATGTCCGGCATCCGCGCCGGCCGGCCGCAGCGCGAGGATTGGCCGAAGCTCACGGAGGCAGCGGCGCGTTTGAGCCGCCTGCCGCTCTGGATCGACGACACGCCCGCGCTCACCCTGCTCGACCTCCGCGCGAAAATCCGGCGCCTGCAGGCGGAGATTTCGCGCGGAGATTCGCACATCGCGGCGCAAGGTCTCGGCCTCGTCGCGATCGACTACCTCCAGCTCATGCAGGGGCGGCGTGATGCCGGCAGTCGCGAACAAGAGATCAGCGAGCTTTCGCGCGGGCTCAAGCAGCTCGCGAAGGAAATGAGCGTACCGGTGCTCGCGCTCAGCCAGCTGAACCGCGCCGTCGAGACGCGCACGACGAAGGACAAGCGCCCGCAGCTGAGCGATCTGCGAGAATCCGGCGCCATCGAGCAGGACGCCGACGCTATTTTCTTCATCTATCGCGATTTTTATTACTTCAAAGAGAGCGCGGACAAGCGCAACGTCGCCGAGATCATCGTCGCCAAACAGCGTAACGGCCCGACCGGCACGTTCGAGACGCGCTACACGGACGCCTACGTCCGCTTCGATAATCTCGCGAACGAAGAATATAATTTCGATGAAATGGATCAGTTCGTAGACGTGGGCGCGTAGCGAACTGCACCGTCCCAGCGCTGAGCTTGAGATTTCAGGGCTGATCGCCCGAGGGCTTCCGCGTCTGGGACCGCTGGCACCATCTCGCGCCGGTCTCGCCGGCAAGTCGTGGTGGAGCCGGTGCTTCGGTGGGCGATCGTGATCTGCTCTTCCAAGACTCCGAGCTCGTAGCGGCGGGGCTTCGCCCCGCGAGCACCTCAGCACGCATCGTCCGTCCGATCGGACGATGCACACGCGGACGAACGCCTTGGCTATGACGCACGGACGGCCCTCGGGGCGCCGTTCGCGTCCGATCTAGTTTTTGGTAACCGCTGCGAGCGACCGGCGTACCCAGCGCATCTCAAGGCGGCCCCGCTCGGGGCCTTTGGAACGGAGAACAATATGGGACGGATGGGTTCGCTCGTTTTGGGCGCGGCGTTTGCGAGCGTGTGCGCGGTGGCTTCGGCGCCGGCCTACGCGGCGCACGGTCAAAGTGCACAAATTTGCTCCGTGGGAGCGGCCGCGGTCGGACAACCCGGGACGCTGATTTGCAAAGACGTGACTTCGGGCGCGGCGACGCAAACGATCCCGCTCGGGGCGACGGTGTCCGCGGCCGGCGGCATCGGCGCGAGCTTGGCGAGTCGCGGCGATCGCGTGCTCGTGACGAATCAGGCGGGCGGGGCGCTTTTGTTCCGCGCATTCAACGGGCGCTTGCGCGACCCCGTCGCTCTCAATACGGACGGCGAAAATTCGCTGTCGGGCGCGTTGAGCGAGCGAGGCGCGTACGTGCTCACGGGCGCCAAGCTTCGTTTCTTTCCGAACGGCCGCACCACGGCGGCGAGCAGTCAGCCGTTGCTCCTCGGTGACGGCTCGGCCGCCGCAGTGACGCTCACGAACCACTATGCGTACGTCTCGGAGAAGAACGGCTCGCTCGAGGCGTTTGCGCTCGGCGGCGACGGACGGCTTGCGGCGAAGCCCGTCAGCGTGAGCGGCATCTCGCCGGGCGTCATCGTCGGCATCACTGGGCTCGAGGATTTGGTGGTCGCGCCCATCGCGCACCTGGCGAGCAACGCGAATCAGGCCGAAATCAGCGTCGTGAGCGCCGCGAGCCAAGCGCAGCGCGTGCCGACGAAAGAGGTCGCGGCGTGCTGGGCGGCGAACGACGGCGACGACGAAGTCTGCGTCGCCAACCCGGGGAGCATGACGGTCTCGTGCGGCCAAGCGGGCGACGACGCGCTCTTGAGCTACACGAGCGCCGCCGTCAGCTTGCCGGGTGAGTCCGTGTTCGACCTCGACATGACCCGCGAGCTCGTCGGGATCCAGGGTGTCGACGGCGGCAAGCCCGTGCTCCTCACGTTCCGGCGCACGGACGGCGACTTTTTGACGCCGCTCAGCGAGTATCCCGTCGGAACGACAGTCGCGGCGGGCGCGCTGCTCTTGCCGGCAATGAACTAGCGACGCAGCGGAGTGCCGGCGTGCAGGCGCTGGCAGCAGGTGGCGGGAGTGGACGTGCGGAGAACCCCAAAACACCGACGCAGCTGCGTCAGGTGACGGCGTTGATCCGCTCGTACACTTCCGCCATCAGGTCGTCGATGCCGGCGTGCGTGGCGCTGCTCACGAGGCGGAGCTCGATGCCGAGCGCGGCGAACTCTTCCTTGGCGACGGCGTACGCTTCGACGACCTCGGGGCGGTCGGCCTGCGTCATCGCGACGATCTCGGGGCGCTTGGCCAGATCGGGATCGAACTCGCCGAGCTCGTGACGGAGCGTTTTGTAGTCCGCGAGCGGCGAGCGGCCGGGCTCGTCACTCAGGCAGACGAGGTGGAGCAAGAGCCGCGTGCGGTCGAGGTGGCGCAGGAAACGCGTCCCGAGACCGAGCCCCCGGCTCGCGCCCGCGATGAGGCCGGGGATGTCGGCGATGACGAAGGTCTTACCGAGGCCGCGGCGGGTGTCGCCGAGTGAAACCACGCCGAGGTGCGGCTCGAGCGTCGTGAACGGGTAGTCGGCGATTTTCGGGTGCGCGCGGCTCACCGAGCTGATGAGCGTGCTCTTGCCGACGTTCGGGAAGCCGAGCAGGCCCACGTCGGCCATCACCTTGAGCTCGAGGCGCAGGTTCTTGTGCTCGCCGGGCTCACCGGGTTCGGCGCGGCGCGGCGCGCGTTCCGTCGGCGTGGCGAAGTGCTTGTTGCCGCGGCCGCCCTTGCCACCCTTGGCGACGATGACGCGCGCTTTCGAATGCACGATCTCGTCGAGCTTCTCGCCCGTGTCGGCGTCGATGATGACGGTGCCGACGGGGACGCGCACTTCGAGATCGCGCCCGGCCTTGCCGTAGCAGTCCTTGCCCATGCCGTGCTCGCCGCGTTCGGCGCGGACCACGGTCTGATGGATGAGGTCGTAGAGGGTGCCGAGGCCCTCGTCGGCCACGAACACCACGTCACCGCCGCGGCCCCCGTCGCCGCCCGCGGGGCCGCCCATGGGTACGTACTTTTCGCGGCGAAACGCCACGACACCACGGCCGCCGTCGCCGGCTTCGGCGCGGATTTTACACTCGTCGATGAATCTCAAGGGAAAGGGGAGCCGTGCGGGCTTTTGAAACGAAGCGCTCTCACTTCGGAGGTTTGAGCGGCTTGGTGGGCAGCGCCTGACGCGCGGCCTTTTTCTGCACGGGCTTGGCGCTGTCTAGCGCATCCAGGGCGGCGAGCACGGCGTCGAGCCCGTGCCGGCGGGCGGCCGGCTCCAAAAACACCTCCGGCACCCGCGAAAGCTTGAGGGCCACCGATTTGCTCCCGAGGTCGACCTCGCGCTCGATAAAGGCCTCGAACGTCGCGTAACCCTTGGCGTCGAAGAGCCGCTCGTCCGCGATGTGCTTGAGCAATTGGCCGAGCTCCCAGAAGCCGTCCTGCAGGTTCTTTTTCAGGGTCCGGACGCGGCCGAGCACCGTGTGAAGCTCGCCGATCCGCGCCTTGATGCGCTCGGCATGATCGGGGGTGCGCAGCGTTGCGCGTGCGCTCCCCGGCCGGAGGGGCTCGCGCAGGCGGGCGGCGGCTTCGAGGGCGCGCCGTTCGGCATGGCGGGCCGCCCAAGGTGCGGCGCCCCGAACACCGAGCCGTCGGCCCGGGGACTCCGGCGGAGGCGGCACCGGCATCGTGGCGATGGGCGCCGGCGGGCGCTGTGACGTGCGCGACGACGCCGGCGGGATGGTGCTCCTCGCGGCTGCTTTCGGCTTCGGCGTGTGATTCTTCTTGCCCATGGATCTAAGCCCCGCCCGAAAGGTCCGTGAGCGGCCTTTTTTTCCCTGCGTGGAGCCTATACTACGGACGCCGTTCCGCGAAAATTACGGGGTATGACGAGCTTACCGAACCGCGAGACCGAGAGCCCGTGACGTCCCGAGAAGGCCCGCGCACCGAACCGCCGCCTGCGCCGCTTTCGGGGCGCGAAACCCCGGCCCGCCGCGTCGCGGTCGTGGTCAACGGCCGCGCGAAGAACGTGACCGCCGAGGTGATCTCGACGCTCGACCGCATCCTCGAGGGGTCGGATCTCTTCGTGTCGCGCCGGATCGAGGACGCGCGCGATATCGCGCAGACGCTCGTGCACCGAAAATACGACACGGTGCTCACGGGCGGCGGCGACGGCACCTTCACGGTGATGGTTACGGAAGTGGTTCGCGAGGCGCGCAAGCGGGGCGCGCTGCTTCCGCGTTTCGGGCTGTTGAAGCTCGGTACGGGCAACGCGCTCGCCTGGGTCGTCGGCGCGCGCGACATCAAGGGCGGGGAAGTCGACGCCGACATCCGACGCTTGTGCGAAGAGGCGGGCAGCCGCCCGATGCGGCTCATCGAGGTGGAGGGCATCATCACGCCCTTCTGCGGCCTCGGCGCCGACGCGCACGTGCTCGCGGACTACAACTGGGTAAAGCTCCACCTCGGAGCGACGCCGTTCAAGCGCTTTTCGAGCGGCCCGCCGGGCTACGCCATCGCGAGCATGACGCGGACGCTGCCGAGCCTCCTCTTTCAAGGCATGACGCACTGCCGCGCGATCAACGCCGGCGGTGAGGCGTACCGTGTGGGGCCGCACGGCAGCGTCGTCGGGCGTCCGATCTACGCGGGCGAGGTGCTCTACGAAGGCCCCATGCGCCTGTGCGCGCTCTCGACGATCCCCTACTACGGGTATGGCTTTCGCATGTTCCCGTACGCCGAAGATCGGCGCGATCGGATGCAGCTCCGGCTCTCCACGATCAAGCCGCTCGAGTTCCTCTATCATCTCAAAGAGATCTGGCGCGGTGAGTACGAGAATCCGAAGTGCCTCTTCGATTTCTTGGTGGAGAAGGTGGCGTTCGAGTTCGAGCCGAAGGTGCCGTTTCAAGTGGGCGGCGACGCGCGGGGCGAACGCGCACGACTCGAGGTGGGCCTATCGCCGACACCGATCGAGCTCGTCGATTTTTACGCGCCACCGCGCTCCGAGGCGGATTTTGAGTGATGGGGTGGTGGGCGCGCGCCGCGCGGCGCTGCTCGTCGCGGCAGGCGTAGCGTTGCTCGGCGCGCCCGCCCGCGCCGAAGCGCCGCCGCTCGCGACGATGAGTTGCCGCATCGAAGCCGGCAGCGGCCGGCTGCTCTGCACCGTGAACGTCACGGCGCCGCCCGGCCGCAGCGTCGTCTGGAGTGACGCGCTCGTGGTCGCGGCGCCGAGCGCGGCGCGCGCGCTCCGGAGCCGTGCAGCGAGCACGAGCGAGCGGCCGAATCAGGTGGTGCTCGCGTTCGTGCTCGGCGGCGGGGCAGGGGGGCGCATCGCGGTCGTCTCGCGTGCCGTCGCGTGTCCGCTCGCGCCGCACGCGGGAGCCTGCGCGCCGCTCACGAGCCGTGTCGGCTACGATTTCCAGCCGCCCGGCTGAGGCGCGCCCACGGGTCCGCCGCGGCTCGCGGAACTTGGCCGCTCCCGCGCGCTTCCGCTATCGCCGGGGTGATGAACCTGCCGGGGCGACTCACGCGCACGACGCTGGGCGATCTGCTCGGCATGCTGCACCGTGAGGGGGCGAGCGGCATCCTCGAGCTCGTGGAGCCGGCGGGGAGCCGGGCGGGACGGAGCCACCGCGTGTTCTTCACGGGCGGGCTCGTCGACGACGTGGAGACGGACGAAGCGCACCCGCCGCTCGGCGAGCTGCTCGTGCGCGAGGGCGCGCTCGAGCACGGCGCGCTCGCGACGTTGCTCCGCCGCCTCGTGATCGAGCCGGGGCGCCGTGCCGGGGAAATCCTCGTGACCGAGCGCTTGGCGAACGAAGCGCTCGTCGGCGCGGCCCTCCGCTGGCAGCTTCGCGCGCGCCTCGAAGCGCTGTTCCGCCTTTCGGACGGCCATGTGCGCTTTCACGTGCGGCGCGGCCGCGAGCGCTCCCGCTTGTCGGCCGTGCTCACGCCACGCGACTTTTTGCACGGACGCAGGCGCGCGCGCGCGGACGGCGGGTCACGCGCGACGAGCATGCTGCGCGGCGACGCCGAGAAAGAAGCGGCGTATCGCGTGCTCGGTCTCGAGCCCGGCGCCGACGCGGCGAGCGTGCGTCAGGCTTACCGGCGTCTCGCCGCCGAACATCACCCCGATCGCCATCCCGGCGCGAGCGTGGAGCAGCTCCGCGCGCTCGTGCAGAAGTTCACGCGCCTCACGGCCGCGTATCAAACCGTCAGCCCGAAGTAGCGCTGGCCGCTACGCTCGCCGACTTAGCCCGGCGTGCGGTGAACGGCGCGGCCGACGAAGAACGGGCCCATCTGGTCGATGAACTCGGCCGTCTGTCGCGTGCTGCGCATCGCCTGCACGACGTGCGAGAGCGGATGCAGGCTCTTACCGATGAGGCCGATCACGAACTCGTTGTCTTTCGCGTCGAGCCCGTGGCACGCGAGCCGCACGTCGTGCGCCAGATCGGCGCCGGCGTACGCCTTGCCGATGTTGCCGTGCTCGCGCAAGATGCCACCTTGCTCGCGTGGCTCGAGGCGAGCGAACGCGCCCTTCCTGCGCAACGGGTACCAGATCGCCCACGGCCACGCCTCGTTGAGCACCGTTTCACGCGGGCGCTTGAGCAGCCAAAAGTCGAGATCGGGCTCGAAGCCCGAGCTGTAGGTGCGGCCGAGCATCGTGAAATCCGGCCGCAGCGTCACGGCGGCGCCGAGCCCCGCCACGGCGGGTCGCACCTTGGTCAGGAAATCAGCCGGCTCTTCGCTGAAGGTGAGGAGGCCGAGCCCGAAGGGATCGTTCACGTCCTCGTAGAGGACCGAGCCGACCCCTGCTTCGCGCAGGGCCGTGCCGAGCTTTTGAACCACGCTCGCAGGGCCCGGAGACGGCGCGCAGCCGAGCACGAGCAACTGCATGAAAAGTCGGCCGTCGAGGAGCTGCGGCTGGCCGTCGCGCTGCGCGCCGCGCTCGCGCACGTCGAGCGGTGCCTCGTCCGCATGTCCCTGCGGCCTGCCGTGCGTCTGGGGTTCGACCATGGCGGGAGCTTACCTCCATGTTAGGCTCGCGCGGCTTTGCCGACGACCGCTTCCGTTCCCCCGCCGGGCGATCCCGCACCCGCTAGCAGGGCCACCTTGCTTCAACCGGGGCTCGCGCACCCGCTCCCCGCCGGCATGCGTGATTTGCTGCCCGCCGAGGCGCGCGAGCAGGCTGCGCTCTCGCGCGACTTGCTCGCGACGTTCGCCCTCTGGGGTTACGAGCAGGTGATGCCGCCGATGTTCGAGTACGGCGCCGTGCTCGAGCGCGGGCTCGGCACGCCGGCGGAAGACGAGCTGCTGCGGTTCATCGAGCCTGAAACCGGCGGCGTGGTCGTGCTGCGCCCCGACATGACCGCGCAGATCGCGCGCATCATGGCTACCCGCCTCACGGACGTGCCCCTGCCCGCGCGGCTCAGCTACCAGGGCAACATCGTGCGTCGCCAGCACGAGCGCGCTCGGCACGAACGGCAGATCCCGCAAGCCGGCATCGAGCTCGTCGGCGCGAGCGGCCTCGACGCGGATGTCGAAGTGATCGCGGTGGCAGTGGCCGCGGCTCGGTGCGCCGGGCTCGAGGACTTCACGATCGATCTCGGACACGCGGGTATCGCCGCGGCGCTGCTCGCCGGGCTCGAGCCCGAGCGGCGCGCGGGCATCGTGGAAGCGCTGGGCATGCGCGACGAACCCGAGCTCACGCGCCGGGCCGAAGCGCAGGGTTTGCGCGGCGCCGAGCTCCGCGCGCTGTCCGAGCTCCCCTCCTTGCACGGTTCGAACGGGCTCTGGCCCGCGGCCGAAAAGGCGCTCGCCGGCACGGTGGCGCTCGGGTGTCTGGCCGAGCTCCGCGAGCTCGCGCGAGCGCTCGAGTCGGCCGAGGTCGCTCCGCGCCTCGTCGTCGATCTCGCCGAGACGCGTGACCTCGGTTACTACACCGGCCCCGTGTTCCAGTTCCACGCGGCGGGGCCCGGCCGCCCCATCGGCTCGGGCGGCCGCTACGACGGCTTGTGCGCACGCTTCGGCCGTCCCCGTCCCGCCGCGGGCTTTGCCTTCGGCCTGGATGAGCTCGGCTGGGCGGTGGCGATCGGCGGCCGGCCGCGCGCCAAGACTCCGCGCCTGCTCGTCACGAATGGGGATGCCCCGGCACTCGCAGCGCTCAGAAGCTGCCGAATCGCCTGCGCGGCGGCCCCCGCGGGCGATCCGCTCGCGTACGCGCGCGCTTGGCGCTACACGCACATCGTGGAAATCACGCTCACCACGGCGACGCTCATCGGCGTCGAAGGCCAGGAGCGTCAGGCGTTGCCGCGCGATCCGCGCGCGCTCGGCGCTGCCACCGCCGCTCTGCTCGAGCGAGCAGGCGGCTCGGATTAGAAAAGGTAGGACATGTCAGTCGTAGCAATCGTTGGCGCGCAATGGGGCGACGAGGGGAAGGGGAAGATCGTCGATATCTATACGGAGTTCGCGGAGGTGGTCGTCCGCTTCGCGGGCGGGCCGAACGCCGGGCACACGCTCGTCGTCGGCGACGACAAGCTGGTCGTGCGCCTCTTGCCGAGCGGCATCCTGCGTCCGGGGACGCTCTGCGTGCTCGGGCAGGGCATGGTCGTCGATCCGGAAGTGCTGCTCGGCGAGATCGACGAGCTCGGCCGGCGCGGACACAAGGATCTCGGCTCGCGGCTCGCGCTGAGCGACCGCGCGCATCTGATCCTGCCGTACCACGTGCTGGTCGACACGCTGCGTGAGACGACGGCGCCGGCCGGTCGCGCCCTCGGCACGACGAAGAAGGGCATCGGGCCCGCTTACGAGGACAAGGCGCGCCGCAGCGGTGTGCGCGCGGGCGATCTCAGACACCCCGCGCGCTTGCGCGAACGGGTCGAAGCGGCGCTCGCGGGCTGGGCGCCCACGATCACGGCGCTCGGCGGCAGCGTGCCGTCCGCGGAAACGCTCGTGACGGAGCTACTCGCGAGCGCTCCACGGCTCGTGCCGCTGCTCCGTGATTCGTCGGCGCTCGTCAACGACTCCATCAAGGCGGGCAAGCGCGTGATGCTCGAAGGCGCGCAGGGCACGCTGCTCGACCTCGATCACGGCACGTATCCGTTCGTCACGTCGAGCTCGGCCGTGGCCGGCGGCGCTTCCGTAGGCGCCGGCATCGGGCCGAACCGCATCAATACCGTCATCGGTATCACCAAGGCGTACACGACGCGCGTCGGCGCGGGCCCGTTCCCGACCGAGCTCGGCAACGCCGAGGGCGATCACTTGCGCGAAGTCGGCGCCGAGTTCGGCTCGGTCACGGGCCGCCCGCGCCGCACGGGTTGGCTCGACTTGCCGGCGCTCCGCTACGCGGCGCGCGTGAACGGCTTCGACGGCATCGCGCTCACCAAGCTCGACGTGCTCACCGGGCTTTCGACCTTGAAGGTGTGCGTCGCGTACGACACGCCCGACGGCCGCGTGACGGACCTGCCGCTCGATCTCCTGGATCGCCCGGAGAGCCTCAAGCCGGTCTACGTCGAGCTCGAAGGCTGGAAAGAGAAGCTCGAGAGCGCTCGGGTGCTCGACGAGCTGCCCGGGGCCGCGCGCGCGTACATCCGCTTCCTCGAAAAGGAGACGGGCGCGCCGATTTATCTCGTGAGCGTCGGTCCCCGCCGTTCCGAGACGATCGTCTTGCACAATCCGTTCGTCGGACGAGCCGCCGCGCCCTGACGCGCCGAGCCGCTGACACGCTGCGGCCCGGGCGCTAGACTCGGCGCGATGCCCGTCTGGCTTCCGGCGCTGCTGTTCGAGCTCGCGCCGCCCGCCGAGCTCGTCGCGGCGGCGGCGAGCGGCGCGCGACCGGCGGTGTGCCGGCCGCACTCCGGTGAGAACGAACCGACGCTGTGGTCGCGCGCGCGGCCGCCCGAGCTCGTCGTCGCGTGCCGGAAGCTCGCCCGAGCCGAGACGCGCCTCGCGAGCGAGCCCGCCGCCGCGCTCGAGCTCGCGAAAGCCGCGGGCGTCACCGCCGCCACGGCGACCGCGGCGACGCTCGTCGAGGGGCGCGCGCTCTTTCGCCTCGGGCACGTCACGGAAGCGTGGACGCTGCTTTTGCCGTTCAGCGCCGAAACGGCGCCGCCGCTCGACGACGCGCCGGCGCTCTTCGACGTTGCGCGGACGGCGCTCGCCGCGGGCGCGCTCGACGCGGCCGAGCGCGCGTATCGCTTGCTCGTGCCACGCGCCGGACTGCTCGGTTCGCTCCAGGTCGAGCGCGTCGCCGTGATCGAGGCCGCGAGCCTCGCGCTCGCACGCGGGCCGAACGGCATCGACACGGCGCTCGGCTACCTCGAGACGGCGCGCGCGATCCCGCTTGCCGGCGATCGCGACATCGTTTTCGCGCTCACGGCGCTCGCGCTCGACCGCGCTGGGCGGAGCGAGCAAGCGCGAGCGGCGGCGCGCGAAGCCGAAGGCCCTTGGGACCTCGAGAGCGAGCTCACGCCGGCCGAGCGCGCGCGCGTCGCGGAGGCCGCTCTGAGCCCGAGCGGCGAGCTCACGCCGTCACCGACTCACGTCGGACTCGGACGCATCATGCTCCTCGACGGCGAGCTGCACGCTGCGATCGCGATCCTGGCGGTCGGACGCGACGAGGCGCTGCGCCGCGCGCACTGGCGCGCGTTTTTGGCGAGTGAGGCCGGGCGCGGGCCCTGGGCCGAGCACGCGAAGAAAGCCCTCGCGAAGGGCGCCGGAGGCCGCTGATGCGGGGGCTCGGAGCCGCGGCGGGGCTGCTGACGCTCTGCTTCGTCGTGGCGCGGTCGAGCGCGGCGCGGCCGACCTTGTGGGAGCGCGCACACGCACCGGCAGCCGTGCTCGAAGAGCGCCTCGGCACGAGGCTCGAGTATTGGCTGGAGCAGCAGGAGACTGCAGGTCGCGACCCCAGCTACTTTCAAGAGTTCGTGCGCGCCGGCGTGGGCGACATCGATCGCGTGCACGTGCGAGCGCCCGAGGACCCTCGGCTCGCCTGCGATATGGCGAAGATCTTGCTCGACGCGGGAGTCGGCAGGGAAGCGGAGGCCGAAGCCTTGCTCGTTGCCGCGCTGCCGCGCTTGCCGCCAGGCTCGCTCAAAAGACGGGCGTGGCTCGACCTCGGCATCGCGCGGGCCGAGCGGGGCGACTCTGCGGGCGCACGCGCCGCGGAAACCGAGTCGCTCGAGCTCGCGGTAGGCTCCGACGAGCGCGCCCAGGCGCTCGCGTTACGCGCTGCGAGCGAAGACCGCCTCGGAGATTTGCGCCGCGCGGAGAGCGATTACCGGCTCGCCGTGACCCTCGCTGCGGATCCGGTGACGCAGGCGCTCGCGCGCTTCGGGCTCGCGGTGACGCTCGAGCGACTCGGCGACGTGCCCGCGGCGCAGGGGGCCTTCGACGCCGGACTGCTCGTGCGCCTGCCGCTCGCGCACTACACGACGGACGAGCCGCTCGAGCTGCCGGGGCTCTACTTTTTCCCGCGTTACGAGCGCTTCTACCTGACGGCGCTCGTCGCGATGGCGCGCGCGCGCCACGACGACGATCCCCACGCCCGCCGCGTCGACTACGAAGCGGCCGTCGAGGAGTGGGACGCTTACCTGCTCGCGGCCGGCCCCGCCGAGCCCTGGCTCGAGCACGCACGGCGGCACCGCGAGTTCTGCGCGGGCGAGCTCCGAAAGTTGCCGGACCGCCACCGGCACCCAAAAAACTGACGGCAGGCCGCCGCCTACGCCGCGTGCGGCAGGTCGGGGCGCGTGCGCAAAATGCGGCTCACGCCCTCGGCGTCTTCGACGGCTTCGAACACCGGGCGCAAATGCGGCCCCCGCGAAATCTCCCCGAAGGCGCCGCTCGCGGCGACCGCGCGTGCTCGCGGACCGTCGAGCACCAGGAATACGTCGTGGAGGCCGTCGCCCTTCGGCGCTTCGATCACGTCGTAGATCTTCTGGCGGTCGAGGTGCAGCTCTTCCGAACGGCGCTGGATGAGGACGCGCTTGTTCGTGACGAGGTAGCGCGTGTAGTTGGCGAGGTAGCCGCTGCGGATGATCGCGTCGTACACGAGGTAACACGCGATGCCGATGAGCAAGAGGATGGTCGAACCCATGCCGAGGGCGAGCACCGCGAACGTGAGCGAGCCGACCTGCAGTCCGCCTTCGCGTACGTGCCGGAGCGCCGGAAACGCGCCCATGCCCATGCGAGCACCGCCGAGGAGCAGGGCGGCCGCGAGCGTGAGGAGCGCCCACTCGCGCTGTCCGCGCGGGACGTAGCGCTTCAGGGCCTGCCGCGGCTGCGCCGACCAAATCACGCGCTCGTCCACGTCGAGCCGTTGCGTGAGCGGCCGATCGGCAGCTCCACGCGGCGCGAGCCGTTCGGCGCCGCGCACGATGGCCCAAACGCGATCCGGGGCCCGCACGCCGATGAGGCGCAACATGAGCCGCCGCCGGAGCGCTCCCGTCGGCACGGCGCGGACGAGCTCGACGTCGCCGGCGTCGGGGTGACTCTCGTCCCAGTAGATGCGCGCGAAGCTGATGGCCTTGCGCTCGATGGTGCGGCGAATCGGCCCGTAGATGGCGATGACGTGCTGGTCGGTGACGACGTAGCGGGAACGTGAGAGCACGATGCGCGGGCCTTGCAGGACGCCGAGCCCGAGCGCTGCGCACCAGAATGCGAAAAAGAACAGCGGCCCGAAGTCGGCCTTGAGCACCAGCGCCACCACGAGCGCGAAGCAGAGCGTGATCGCCGACGCGAAGAACGACACGAACGCGAGCGCGCGCTGAAACGCGGAGGGTCGAATGACGGCGGGTCTACCAGCCCAAACGATGCGTTCACCGAAGAGGGAATCGCGGGGAACTGGGGGCACGGGATGTCGTCTCGACCGAGCACACGCCCGGGTCACTCAAGCATTCGCCTGGTTCAGCGGTTAGTCCAGCGCCGACTCGTCGGCCGGGCCTCCGCACGGGTCTGCGCTAGGGCCGCTTTTCCAGACTGGGCGCAACTGACACGCGGCGGCTCGGAACCTTTGTAATGCGGTTTGCGGAACTTCAACGCGTGTAGCGGTGTTTCACGCCTTTGGGGAAATACGCGGGCTCGGCGTGGGGCAATAACACCACCTCGGGCAGCCGGCGCTCCGCCGGCACGTAGCTCCGGTACTCGCTGTTCTGCCGCAGGATTTCCGCGCCAATTGCCGCAGCGACGTCCCGGGCCAGGTCGGCTCGTGGCTCGCGACCGTCGAGGAGCTCCACGCTCACCCGCAGTCCGCTGTCTCCGTCAGCGCCCGTAGCGAGCTCGAGGACGAACTTGCCCGTCACGTGCGGCGCGATGGCCGGCGCCTCGAGCGCGGGCGCGACGTTCTCCGGATAAACGTTGGCCCCGTAGAACGAGATGGCGAGGCCGGTCCGACCGAACACGAACACGAACGGGAGCTCGCGAACGGGCGTCGCGGCGAGGCGCGCGAGCGGATCGAGCCCGTGGTCGCGACAGAACGTGAGCATGCGCTCGTACAGCACGAGCCCACCGTGATCGAGGATGCGATAGCGAACCAGCGGGGCGCCGCCGTCGCCGCTGAAGAGCAGGTCGCGCCCGTCGACTTCGAAGTAGCGGTGGAGCGGGTTGAACTGGCAGAGCGTCGGCAGGCGCGGCTCGCCGAAGAGCTCGTGTGCGGCTTGGGGATTTTCGGCGAGCAGACGGCGCAGCGTGATCGAGAGCGGGGTCTCGTTCGCGAGCACGCCGCCGTCCGCGGTTCCGTAGAGTGACGCGGTCGAGTGCGCCGGATCCGAGGAGCCGGCGCGCTCGACGACGAGATCGCGCCACGTCTCGCTGAAGACTTCCCCCGCCGTCACGAGCCGAACGTGGTGCTCGGCCCAGCGGAGCCCGTCGGCGCGCCCCGCGTCGATGATGTCCTTCAGAAACGGAGGATAACCGAAGAGCACGGTTTGCTCGAAGTGCGGCCCGAGCGCGCGCACGACGCGCAAGATCTCGGCGACGTTGTTGCCGGGCGTCACGAGCGTGAGCGGATAGCCTTTCGCCGCGACGTGACGGCACGCGGCCGTCGTGTACATGCCGCCCACCCAGCTTCCGAGCGCGAAGCACACGACGCCGAGCGTGCGCCGCTCGCGCAGCCGAAATGCGTCTGCGAGGACCTGCTCGAAGCGCTCGGCGGTCCCGAGCTCGTCGCTCACGAAGCGCGGCCACACGGCGGGCTCGCCCGTGGATCCGGACGAGACGGCGACGAAGTCGGAGTCTTCGAGGCGTCCGCCGCGACAGAGCGCCGGGAGCGGGTGACGGCGGTAGTAGCTGTCTTTCGTGGGGGTCGGCAGGCGCTCGAAATCGGCGCGGCTCGTCACGCGCGTCCATTCGACGCCGTGCTCGGCGAGAAAGGCCGCGTACGCGGGCACGCTCGCGGCCACGTCGTGGAAGAGTGCGAGCGCGTCGTCGAAGGGATCCACGCGGCGGTGCTCGGTGAGCAGCGCGTCGAGGGGAGTTGCGTGGAATTCAGCGAGCGCGCTGCGCGCGCGGCGGGACTGGCCGTGGGCAAAGGTGGTCGAGAGTGGGAGCGACATGAGGAGCTCGGGAGCGCAGGCATGCTACTCCCGCACGCTCGCGGCCTATAATGCCGCGGCATGCGCACCTGGTTTTGGGCGGTCAGCGTCGCCTGTGCTTGCGCGGCGGCTTGCAGTGGCAAGAGCGACTCGAGCACTCCCGCTCCGAGCGGCGCGGCGGGCGAGGCGAGCGGCGGCACGGGCGGGTCCGGCGGCGGTATCGCGCTCGACGCGTTGCCCGACGCGTACGCGAAGGCGTACTGCAGCGTCCTCGAGCGTTGCTTCGGCGCCTTCTACGGCCTGCTCACGGCGTACGAGGACTGCGAAAAAATCGCCGCCGAGCGTTTGCGGCAGGGCGGGCTCGACGCGCTCTCCGCGGCGGTCGACGCCGGCACCGTCGAATATCACGCTGACAAGGTCCAAGGCTGCGTCGATTCGACGGAGAACAAGGCGTGCGCCGACTTGACCCAGCGCGGCAACGACGCCTGCGAAGCCGCCCTCACGGGCACGCGCGCGAAGGGCGACAGCTGCGAGCTCGACGAGGAGTGCGAGGGGTCGCTCATCTGCGACATCAAGAACGCGTGTCCGGGCACGTGCGTCGAGCGCTACGCCGCCGGCATCCCGTGCGGGAGCGACGACCAGTGCGCGGACGGGCTCGTGTGCTCGACGGTGACCGCGCATTGCGTGAAACCCGCGGAGGAGGGTGAAGCGTGCGGCGGCGGCGTCGAGGCCCAGTGCGCCGCGGGCCTTTTGTGCAAGGGCGAGGACAAGGGGAAGATGCAGTCCGGCGTGTGCGTCACGGTCGATTCGGTGACGCTCGGGGCCGAGGGCGACGCGTGTGATCCGTCGGCGCTCGCGCTGTGTCAGACCGGACTTTCGTGCGTCGTCACGGCCGTGTCGCCCGCGGTGACTTGGGGCTGTAAGAAGCTGGGCGGCTCGGGCGCGACGTGCGGTATCGGTCTGCCGGAGGATTGCCCCGTCGGACAATACTGTCCGCTCATGACGGCGGACATCGTCGCGATGACGCTGGAGTCGAAGTGCGTGCCGCTCCCCACCGCGGGGGAAGCGTGCGCCGCGCGGCCCTTCGATTCACTCGAGACGTGCGCGCCTTACGAGCGCTGCGCGAGCGACGGCAAGTGCATCGGTCTGCGGAATCTCGGCGAGTCCTGCGACACGAGCGCCGTCTGCTACACGCAGCGCTGCGTGAACGGCGCCTGCGAGCCGATTGGCGCGTGCGAGTGACGTAAGGGGTGGGTGGATTTAGCTCGCGCTCGGCGCCACGAATACGACTTCGAGTCGGTCGTTGCGCGCAGCGGCGCCGGGCGTCTTCGGATCGAGACGCGGCAGTGACGCTCCGACGCTCGCCGTTTCGACGCGGGTGGCGCCGTGCTCGCGCAGCGCGGCGGCGGCGTGCTCTCCGCGCGCCGTCTCGCGCGGATCGGGAATCTTGGCGGAACTGTGCAGGACGAGCAGGACCGGAAAATCCGGGTGAGCCTTGGCGACGCCGCCCAGATCGGCGAGGTGCGTGGCCGCGCGCTCGGTGAGTTTGTCGTCGTGATCGAACGCCGCCTCGAGCGTCACGACCACGCCGCGGTCGTCGCGGCTCGGCTTCAGGCTCGCGTTGCTGAGCTCCGCGAGCAAGCTGTCGCTCGCTGGATTGGCGGGGTTTTCCTGCGTGCGCGGGCGTCGCGCCGCCGTGAGCTCCGACAGGCACGCGCTCCTCACGCTGCGGGCGTCGTCGATCGGTGTCGGGGCGTTCGTCGCGAGCACCTTCTCTACGTCGGCGAGCTTTTGGAACGCGGGTTCTAACGTCGCGCGCTTGGGATCGAGCATGCGCGCGGCCGAGCAGAGCAAGCGCGCTTGCGCGGTGAGCGCGCGAGCGGCTTCACGCCGCGCCAGTTCGCGCTCGGGAGACGCGGGGCGCCCGCTCTCCGGCATCGGCAACGTTTCCCGCGCGACCTTGAGCCGGAGCTCGAGCGCGACGGCGTCCGCGTCGAGTTGCTTTTGGGTTTGTTCGGTCTGCCCGAGCTCCGTGTTCACGCGGGCCACGCTGAGCTCGGCCGCGGCGGCACGCTGCTCGGCGCGCGTCACGCCCACGAGCGTGACGGCGCGCTGAAACGCGGCGAGCGCTTGTTCCCCTAGGATTTGCGCGCCGGCCGGGTCACCCGCGTCGTGAGCCTGCTCCGCCTCGTGCCGGAGGCCTTCGGCGCGTGCAAACGCCTGCGGTGCCGCGCCTTTCGCCTGCAGAACGGCCTGGCTCTTCTCCGTCTCATCGAGCGTGAGGAGGACGCGCGGTCTCGGCGCCGAGGCGCAGGCGACGGCGAGCGCGGCCGCGAACGGCAGAAGCAGACTCCATGCGCGGCTCATTCCGAGCCACCCTTCTCGGTCGCGGCACGCTTCTTCACGCTCTTCGCTGGCTTTGCGGGGTCGGGTTCGGGCGGCTTGGGCGCCGCCTTGGCGGCTTCGAGCTCGCGCAGCTGCGCTTCGGCGCGATTGCGACGCGCGTTCGTCTGTTCGATCAGCGCGTGTGCCTGCTCGAGCTTCGCGCTCGCCTCGCCGAGCTGCTTCTCGAGCGCGGCGGCGCGCTCCTCGGCCGCCGCAGCGCGTTCGAGCTCCTTGGCGGCTTGCGCCCACTCGAGCGCGAGCGCTTCGAGTGCCGCCCCGTGCTTCTGGTCCCCGGCGAGTCGCGCCCGGTCGGCGCGCACGAGGGCGCGGTCGGCTTCGGCGAGAGCGTCGCGCGCGGGCCCCTTGGCAGCCGGTGTTTTCGCGACCTCGGCCACGAGCGCCTTGGCCGTGTCGCGCGGCGAGGGCGCGGCGAACGCGACGCCCGTGGTGGCGCAGGCGAGCGCGAGGCCGAGCGAGAACGAACGGAACATCGGCGAAACCAAGCCACTTTCCCCGGTCGCGGTCAAGCCGTTCCGCCCGCGCCTGCACCGTGGCGGTACTCGAATGCCGCTTGCCAGTGGTAGGTGAGGGCATGAGCGAAGAACGACGACGGGCGAGCTGGGACGAGTACTTCATGGCCATCGGGCGCGTGGTGGCGTCGCGGTCGACGTGCGATCGCAAGCACGTCGGAGCCGTGATGGTGCGCGACCGCATCATCCTCGCGACGGGCTACAACGGCTCGATCCGCGGGCTGCCGCATTGTGACGACGAAGGGCATATGATGGAAGACGGACACTGCGTGCGAACCGTGCACGCGGAAGCGAACGCCATCGTGCAGGCGGCGCGCAACGGCGTTCGGCTCGAAGGCGCCGACATCTACGTGACGGCGTCGCCCTGCTTCGGTTGCTTCAAGCTCGTCGCGAACGCCGGCGTGCGTCGCATCGTGTTCGGCGAGTTCTATCGCGACGATCGCATCTTCGAGCTCAGCCAGAAGCTCGGCATCGAGCTCATGCACCTGCCGATCGAGCAGGTGCCGTGAGGCGAGGCGCGCTCGCTCAGTCGCGCTGGAAGCGCACCGTCACGTCTTCCGGTGTGTTGCGTTGGCGCAGCTTTTCGAGCAGGTACTCGCGGTTCGGGGGCGCTTCCAGCGGCACCTCGCCGCGTGCTCGCAGCGCCCCGAGCGCGGCTGCCACGCTCGGGCGCCCGCTCGGCGACGTGGCGCGCTGCGGGGCTTCGCTGGGTACGCGCGGTGGCGCGTCGGGAGTGAGCTCGAGCGGCGGCGGCGCTTCCGGAGCGATGTGGATCGGCGTGGACGCTTCGGGTGACGACGTGCCCGGTCCGGACGGCTCCGCGCCGCTCGTTGCCTGTGCCCCAATCGCGTCCAGGTTGCCGCCTGCGACCAGTGCCATCGCTCGCTCGATGAACGCCTTGGTCGACGCGCCGTAACGACGGAAACGCACGCGAAGCCCCGCCGGTCTGCCGTCTTTCGCGTCGACGGCGCCCGCGACGCGCGCCTCGGCCTTGATCGGCCGCGAGCCGTCCTTCAGCGTCACCTCGAAGACGACGGGGGTGTCGGCCGGCAACGGCGCCTCGCCGATGAGCAGCATCGCGCGCGCGTCAACGCTCCAGGCCTCCGCCACGAGGTACTCCTCGGGGCTCGCGTAGGGGCGGACGATACGAAGCACCACCGGGTCGGCAGCCATCGACTCGATGAACGAGACTACGCCTGACCTTTCCACGGGGGAAGGCGCCGGCGATCCCAGGGTTTTACTGGCGGTTCGGCGAGTCACGGTGTAGACGCCCGGAGCTTTGGCACTCAGACGCAAGGTCCTCGTGGTCGGCTCCGGCGGTCGTGAACACGCTCTCGCCCTCGGCCTCCTCGAAGCGGAGAGCGTCGGTGAGGTGATCGTGACGCCCGGCAACGCCGGCACCCGCGCGGCGCCCGCGCGCCTCGCGCCGAAGATCTTGCGTTCGGCGAGCGGCACGCCGGGCGACATCGCGCAAAGAGAAGCGGTCGATCTCGTGGTGATTGGGCCGGAGGCGCCGCTCTGCGCCGGCCTCACCGACGACCTGACCGAGCGCGGCATCCTCGTCTTCGGCCCCACGCGCGCCGCGGCGCAGCTCGAGGGCTCGAAGGCGTTCATGAAGGATTTCGCCGTGCGCCACGGCATCCGGACCGCGCGCCACGAGGTCGTGACGGAGCTTGCCCAGGCGGAGGCGGCCGTCCGGCGTTTCGCCGAGCCGCCGGTCGTCAAAGCGGACGGCCTGTGCGGGGGTAAGGGCGTCGTCGTCGCGGACACGCACGCCGAAGCGCTCGCCGCCGCGCGCGACATGCTGAGCGGCGAGAGCTTCGGCGACGCCGGCAAGACGGTCGTGCTCGAAGAGCGAGTGCGCGGCGCCGAGCTCAGCCTGCACGCACTCAGTGACGGCGAGCGCATCAGCCTGCTGCCCGCCGCGCAGGACCACAAGCGCTTGCTCGACGGCGATCGAGGTCCGAATACGGGGGGCATGGGCACGTACGCGCCGGCTCCGCTCGCGCTGCCGGAGCTCCTCGCGCGCGCCGAGCGTGACGTGTTCGAGCCCGCGGTGCGTGGCATGAGCGCCGAGGGACACCCGTTTCGCGGCGTGCTCTTCGCCGGACTCATGGTCACGCCCGAAGGCGAGCTCGTTCTGCTCGAGTTCAACGTGCGCTTCGGCGATCCGGAGACGCAGGTCTTGCTCGCGACGCTCGAGGGTGATCTCGGTGACGCGCTCGACGGCGCCGCGCGGGGCGCGCTCGCTCCCGGCGCGCTGACGGCGTCGGGCGCGCACGCTTTGTGTGTCGTGCTCGCAGCGGGCGGCTATCCCGACAACCCGCGTGCCGGAATGCCGATCGGCGGCCTCGACGCGGCCGAGGCGCTCGAAGGCGTGAGCGTGCTGCACGCCGGGACGAAGCTCGCGGACGAGCGCGTGGTGACCGCGGGCGGACGGGTGCTCGGCGTGCGAGCGCACGCGGGGTCGCTCGAGCTCGCGCGCGACCGCGCGTACGCCGCCGTCGAGCGCATCCACTTCGAGGGCATGCAATTTCGCCGCGACATTGCGGCGCGCGCGTTGGCGAAGGGCGCCTCGTGAACCAGTACGTGCGTGCGCTCGCGGAGGGGCGCGTGGTCGCGGCCGCGACGGAGACGTTCTTCGGCTTGCTCGTCGACGCCACGCGACCGAGCGCGCTCGACGCGCTCCTGCGCGTCAAGCCGCGCGGTGCCGACAAGGGCATCCCGCTGATCCTGCCGGACGCGGCGAGCTGGACGACGCTCGTGCCGTCCGTGCCGCCCGCAGCGCACGCGCTCGCCACTGAGTTCTGGCCGGGTGCGCTCAGCATTGCGCTGCCGGCGCTCCCGGACCTCGACCCCCGCGTCACGCTCGACGGCAGCGTCGCCGTACGAGTTCCGCCGCCGTGCGGCGCGGCCGAGCTCGCGCGCGCGTTCGGCAAGCCGCTTACCGCGACCAGCGCGAACCTGCCGGGCGAACCGCCGGCCACCGACGGGACAGAAGTCTTGCGCTCGCTGGGACAGGCCGTCGCGAACGGCGACCTCCTGGTTCTGCCGGGTATTTCGCCGGGTGGCTTTCCGTCGACGCTGGTCAGCGTCGGCGCGGAGCGAGCGCGCCTCGTGCGTGCAGGACGCGTACCACGCGAGCGCGTCGCCGAGGTTCTGGCGCGCGCGGGCCTTCGCCTTGACGACCCGTTGCCGCCTAGCTAACAAATCGCACCCCAATGGCACGAGTCATGAATTTCAATGCAGGCCCGGCGGCGTTGCCGCTCGCGGCTCTCGAGCGCGCGCAAGCGGAGCTCCTGGATCTCGGCGGCACCGGCATGAGCGTGATGGAGCACAGCCATCGCGGTAAGGCCTATGAGGCCGTGCACAACGAGGCGATCGCGCTCACGCGCGAGCTCTTGAGCGTTCCGGACAGCTACCAAATCCTGTTGCTCCAGGGCGGCGCGAGCCAACAGTTCGCCACCGTGCCGATGAACCTCCTGCCCGCGGGCAAGAGCGCCGACTACGTGCTCACGGGTGCCTGGTCGCAGAAGGCGTACAAGGAAGGCAAGTCGGTCGGTACCGTCCGCGTCGCCGGCACCACCGAGAAGGACGGCAAGTTCGGTCGCATCCCGGCGGAGTCCGAGCTCTCGCTCGACGGGAACGCCGCGTACGCGCACATCACGAGCAACAACACCATCTTCGGCACGCAGTGGGACAAGTTCCCGAACACGGGCAACGTGCCGCTCGTCGCCGACATGTCGAGCGACCTGATGTGGCGTCCGATCGACGTCTCGAAATTCGGCCTCATCTACGCCGGCGCGCAGAAGAACCTCGGACCGAGCGGCCTCGTCGTCGTCATCGTCCGCAAGGATTTGGTGGAGAGCGGCCGCAAGGACATCCCGGTCATCTTCCAGTACCGCACGCATGCGGAGAACAACTCGCTCTACAACACGCCCCCGACGTTCTCGGTCTACCTGCTCCGCAACGTCCTCGACGACGTGAAGAAGAACGGCGGCCTCGCGGCCATGGAAAAGCGCAACCGCGAGAAGGCGAAGCTCATCTACGACGTGATCGACCAGCGCTCGGACTTCTACAGCACGCCGGTCGACAAGAGCGCGCGCTCGACGATGAACATCGTCTTCACGCTCAAGACGCCGGAGCTCGAAGAGGAGTTCCTGAAGGAAGCGCAGAAGCTGAAGATGGTCGGCCTCAAGGGTCACCGCTCCGTCGGCGGCATGCGCGCCTCGACCTACAACGCCGTGCTCCCGGAGTGGTGCAAGGCGCTCGCCGACTTCATGCGCAGCTTCAAGGCCTGAGCGACGAGCCCGGTCTTCTCGACCGCGCGCACGCCCGCTGATTTTGGGTTCGACCCCAAGGTTGGCGGGCGATTGCGCTTAAAGCCGCGAGCGCAGCTCAGAACGTAGCAAGCCCGGTCCCCTTCGCGATGGCGCTACCGTGAGAGTTGCGCACGGTGGTCGAGCCCGAGACCAAGAACGGCAAGGACGCGATGACCGCCAGCGCTCCCAGCCCGAGCACCGTCGCGCCGCCGATGCGCAAGCCGTCGCGATCGGCGTACGTGCCGTAACCGAAGAGCGCGCCGCCCCCGATGGTCGTCGGAATGCCGACGACCATGCCGAGGATTCCGAACGAACGAGCTCGGGCCGAGCCGCCGTCCACGCGCACGAGCGCGGTGCCCTGGCCCGGATCGATCCGAAACGGATTCGAAGTCGTCATGCCTGGCGCGGACACGCGCGCTAGCGTTCCGTCGACGTACAGGGGTGTGTCGCAAGGTGCTAGGCATGTCCGCTGCCAGTCGCTCTGATCGACGCGGCTCTTGAGCTCGAGCCACGTGCCTGGGTAGCTCGAGCCGATGTGCACGATGGAGTACCCGGGGGCGCTTCCCGCGGCGGGTGCCACGCCGGCTACCGCCGGAGCCGGCGCGAGCGGGGGTGCCGTCGCCGCCGCTGGGGCCGGTTCTGGTTCGGGCGGGCGCGTGGGGGAGGCGGGCGGCGGGGGCGCGGGCGATACGACGGGCGGCGCGGGCAACGGCTGCGAAGCGCTCGAGGACGGTGGTTCGAGTGGCGCCGGTACCGGTGCGGGGGCGGATGTAGGTTGAGCGGACGAAACCACCGTCGATGAAGGTGAAGGTGCGCTACGGCTCTCTTCCGCGTGCGCGGTCGCTGTTAGGCTCGCGACGAAAGCGCCAGGCGCCACTCCGAAAAGGATCGAGAGCGCGACACAACGGTGCTTACATGTCGGCATCGGCGGTGGCGATTATGCACGCGATGGTGCGGCCGCGCGGAGCATGTTTTGGTCGGGACGCGCGGTTTGACGAGGTGGAGGGGTGAAGGCTAGGGTTCTATAACGTGGGCGGTTTTCTATGCCCCGCCCAAGGTTTGTGTCGTGCGGTTCAGGCTCCGCTTCCTACTTCAAGAGATCGACTTGGCGCCCGGGGTGACGACCATCGGTCGGAGCGCCGCCTGCCAAATCACGATCGACGACCCGCTCGTCTCGCGCGAACACGCCCGCGTCAAGGTGGACGGCGTCCACGTGTACGTCGAGGACCTCGGCTCCCGCAACGGCGTCTCCGTCAACGGCAAGCCCATCAAGGGCATCGTCGAGCTCGGTGACACGGATCGCGTGCGCGTCGGCTCTCAGGAGCTCGTCCTCTGCGCCGTGGCTGCCAGCACGAGCGAGAAAGCGCAGCGGCGCACGACGGGCTTCATGTGTCACTGCGCTGATTGCGGCATGCCCTACGCCGCCGAGAGCCCGAGCTGTCCGGCGTGTGGCTCGGTGCAACGTGCGACGCAGGAAGACACACTCACGGGCGCTCAATCCGACCGCGATTGGTCCCTCGAGCTCGCGGCCGAAGCCGTGGCGCGCGCCCTCGACAAGCAGAGCTGGGAAGACGTGGAACGGCTGCTTTTGCGGGCCCGCCTCCACGTGGAGCAGCGCGTCGCCGACGGGGGGCGCATCGATCACCGCGCGCTGCGGGGCGTCGCGGACGCTGCCGTGGCGCTCGCCAGCGCGAGCGGGGAGCTCACCTGGGTGCGCTGGGCGCTGGCGCTTTATGCAAGCCTCGGGCAAACGCCGTCGGCGGGGCTCTCCCGCGGCATCTCGGGCTTCCCCGCGGCCGTACGCGGCTCGCTGGCGCCGGCCGTGCGGCAAGTCGTCGAAACCATCACGGAACGAGGCGGACCCAGCCCCGAAGATCGCGAGAGCTACGAGACTCTCGTGGTGCTGGCGGGCGATCGCTGAAATACTTGTACGAGCTCTCGCCGGCGCGCCCATGAAGTTCGTGCTCCAGCTCGGACCCCGCGAGATCGAGCTGCCGCTCGGTCGCTTCGTGATCGGGCGCGCCGAGAACGCGGGACTTTGCCTCGACGACCCGCTCGTTTCCCGCCATCACGCCGCCATCGACGTGACCGACGACGGCGGGACACTCGTCGATCTCGAGAGTCGGAACGGCGTCCGTGTGAACGGCAAGAAGCTCAAGGGCTCGCGCGCACTGTCGCTCGGTGACCGCGTCTCCATCGGCTCGACCGACTTCGTTTTCGCGGTGTGGCGTCCTGACCCAGCCGTGAAGACCATGACGCAGGTGCCCACGTTGCGGATGAACGCGTTCGGGCTCTTCGGCATGCTCGCCGACAAGGCGATCGCCCTCGGACGCTGGGACGAAGCCGAGCGGCTGCTCGCGCCCCAGATCGAACACCTGCTCACCGACGTCGAGCGGGGCAAAAAGTACGATCCCGGCAACGTCGAGCGAGCGGCGGGGTACGCGCTGCGGCTGGCGCAGGCCACGGCGAACCCAGCGTGGGTGAGCACGGTTTTCCGCTTCTACAGCGCGATGAAGCAGCTTTGTCCGAGCAGCATGGTGGACGAGCTCTACGTCGCCGCTCACAAGGTCAAGCAACCGAACCTCCAGGAGCTTCGTGCCTACATCGCCGTCGTGCGGGACACGGCGACCGAGCTCAGCCCCGCCGACCGCTTCCTCGTGAGTCGACTGGAAGGGCTCGAGCGCTCGCTCGGTTGAGCTTCTGATTTGGCTCTGCGCCTCGCGCGTTCGTGATCTTTCCTGGCAAGCCCGCTAGACTCGACGCTAGTGGCGAACGAACCGAGGAGCCTGCCGGCCGGACGCATCAAGCGCTTTTGGCTCGAGCACGACGGCCAGAACATCGAGCTCCGGCGCGGCAACCTGCTCGTCGGACGCAGCTCCGGTTGCCAGCTCGTGCTCGAGGACAGCATGGTCTCTCGCCGTCACGCGGAGCTGCTCGTGACGGACGACGCCGTCACGGTCAAGGACCTCGGCAGCGTCAACGGGCTCTACGTGAACTCCCGTCGTGTCGAGGGCAGCCAGCGCATGAAGGAAGGCGACACGCTGCAGATTGGCCAGCGTGAGTTCGTGCTGCGGAGCTTCCTGCGTGAATCCGTGCCAATCTCGAGCGATCGCCAACACGTCGAGACGCTCCACGGCGAGTCGCTCGAGGACGACAGCAAGAGCGAAGACCAGACGCACGTGGGTGACGTCTTCGACGTCCTCGGCTCCGTCGCCGACAAGGTGCTCGCCATGGACCGCGGTGAGGAGGCCGAGCGCATCCTCTCGGGCGTGCTCCAGAGCATCTTGCGCGAAGCCAAGGAGGGGCGCGAGGTCCCGGTCGGCATCGCCGAACGCGCGGCAAGCTACGCCGTGCGCATCGCGTGGGCCACGGCACGCGCGAGCTGGCTTGACTACGTGATCGAGCTCTACACGCTCTCGCGCCGCGTTCTGCCGGGCAAGGTCGTCGATCAGCTCTATGACGTCGTGCGCAAGGCGCGCGGCATGCACGTCGCGTCGCTCAGGGCTTACGTCGCGGTGCTCGAGGAGCACCAGGCGTCGTTCGGTCCGGCCGAACGCTTCGTTCTGCAGCGGATCGCGGGTCTCGAGCGCGTTGTCCTGAGCTAGCGCGCGGCGCAAGGCCCAGCGAGGCGGCTTCGGCGATCGCGGCGCGCAGCGCCGGATCCTCGACGTGGCGCAGGCGTTCCTGGATGTCCGGCGGCAGCGTCGCGCGCGGTTGCGGCTCCGGTGCGGAGCGCTCGGGCGTCTTCTGCGTCGCGATCGGCCGTACCTGAAATCGGAGCGAGCTCGCGGGCACGCCGAGCGCCTTCACGCGTGCGAGCAGATCCGCGCTGAAGAACGAGAGCTCCTGGGCCCACGCGGCGGACGCGACGTGCAGCGTGAGCACGCCGCTACGCAGCCGCCCGGGCTCCGTGCGCGCGGCGATGCGATCGCCGACCGCGCGCCGCCAAGCTTCGCGATCGATCACGACCCCTCCCGCTCGCGCGCTCACGTCGCGTGCTTGTTCGAGCAGCGCGCCGATGGACGAGGGCGAGCGGGAGGACGTCTTCTTCGACGTCACGAACGGACGTTGCCCGGCCGAAGGCCGGCGTGGAGGTTCGGTCAAGGATTGACGATGAATTGCTTCTCGCCGCGCTCGAAGAAGCCGACGATCTGGCGCGCCGCCGCGAGCCCCGCGTTCACGTTGGCCTCTTCCGTCTGCGCGCCCTGCTTCACCGACGTGATGAAGGTGCGCTTCTCGAACTTCTCCTTGAGCGCGGCGGCCGTCGCGTCGCTCGGCGCGATGTCCGAGATGTAGCGGATGTCCTGGCGCTCGCCGAGCACCTCGAGCAACTCCGCCTCGTTGATGATCTCCTTGCGCGCCGTGTTCACGACCGTGCCGCCCTTCGGCAGGAGCGAAAGCAGCTTCTTGCCGATCGAGTTCTTGGTCTCGGCCGTCGCGGGCACGTGCAGCGACACGTACTGCGAGCGCTTGTAGAGCTCCTCCGCCGAACCGACGGGCTCGACGCCCGCGGCCTGGAACTGCTCCGGCTTCACGAACGGGTCGAACGCGAAGACTTGCATGCCGAAGCCCTTCGCGACCGTCGCGACCGCGCGCCCGACGGCGCCGAACGCGTGCAGGCCGAGCGTCTTGCCGCGGAGCTCGGCTCCGGTCTTGCCGTCGAATTTGCCGCGCGCGAGGTACACCATCATGCCGAACGCGAGCTCGGCGACGGCGTTGGCGTTCTGGCCCGGCGTGTTCATGACGGCCACGTTCTTCGACTTCGCGGTCGCCGTATCGATGTTGTCGTAACCGGCGCCCGCGCGCACGACGATCGCGAGCTTCTTCGCCGCGCCGAGCACCTCGGCGTCGATGATGTCGCTGCGCACGATGGCGGCGTCCGCGTCCGCGATCGCCTCGAGCAGCGGGCCTTTGCCCTTGTAGCTCTCGAGCACGCGCGCGGTGTAGCCGGCGCCCTTGATGATCGCGACGACTTCGTCACGAGCAGCAGCAGAGAAGGGTTTTTCGGTGGCGAGCAGCACTGTCTTCGACACGTTTACCTCGGGGGTGGTTGGGCCCGAGTTCCTACCGGGCAAAGCGCGTCAGGGCAAGCGGCCAGCCGACCCGCGGCTGAAATCCTGCCGTCACGCGTACGAGCCCCCACGTCCGTGAAACACAGGCTCGGGGCGTTTTGAGTCGTTGACAACGGCGGTCCGCGCCTCGAAATTCCCGGGCGCCCTCGAGAAGAGGGCAGAGCGCGGGCGCAACAACCGCGAACAAGGAGAACGCCATGGATTTCGAGGTCCCCCCGCTACCGTACGCGAAGGATGCGCTCGAGCCGGTGATGAGTCGCGAGACGTTCGACTATCACTACGAGAAGCACCACAAGACCTACATGACGAACCTCAAGGGTTTGCTCGAAGGCAAGCCCGAGGCCTCGAAGTCACTCGTGGAGGTCGTGAAGTCGAGCTCCGCGGGCGTCTTCAACAACGCCGCGCAGGTGTGGAACCACACCTTCTTCTGGGAGAGCCTCAAGCCGAACGGCGGCGGCGCGCCGCCCGCGGGTGACGTGGGAGATCTCATCGTCGGCATGGGCGGTTGGGACAAAGTGCGCGCCGATCTGGTCGCGGCGGCGCTCGGGCGCTTCGGCTCCGGCTGGGGTTGGCTCGTCGTCGACGGCGGCAAGGGCGCCATTCTCACGACCCCCAACGCCGAGACCCCGCTCACCACCTCGGCCGTCCCGCTCCTCACCGTCGATGTTTGGGAGCACGCCTACTACATCGACCACCGCAACAACCGCAAAGCGTTCCTCGAAGCGTTCTGCGACAAGCTCATCAACTGGGACTTCGTCGCGAAGAACTTGAAGGGCGCGAAGTAAGCCGCTCTTCTCGGCGGTTTGATGGTGAGGTGCGTGGTCCTTCGCTGGACCCGCACCTCATTTCGTTTTCGAAGTGGGCTTCACGCCGGCTCCGCCGGCCTCGCGTCATGGCGTGCGGCGCCGGGTCACGCCGTCGTCTTCGCTCAAATGCCTGGCATCGGCTCGATCTGCGTGTCGACGCTGACGGTCGTTCCGACACAGCGCGTGCCCACGCGCCCGACCCAGAACGTGAACGTCGCCGTCACGCCAATTTCCTCCGTCGCAGGCACCCTGATGTCGAACGGTGTCACGTGCGCGCCGTGGCCGGCCTCGACACCGCCGATCGGCACGGGGTCGGCCAAGGGCTCGCCGCTCGGTGCTTCGGGGCCGTTCGTCGTAATGCTGATGTCCGGCAAGTTCACCGCAAGGCCGACACAGAGGTCGTTGTGTTGCACCACATCGCAGTTCTCGACCCAGACCGACACGGTGCCGCCTCCACCTCGCTGAAGGCTGCCGTCGCGGAACGCCCCCACCCCCGGCTCGGCCAGACCAATGTTCGTGAGGCCCGCGCAGTCGAGCGTCGGGTCGAGCTTTCCGCACGCCGGAAACCCGCTCAGATCGAAGTCGGCACCTCCGCCGGTGTCCGATGTCGTGGCGCCGGCGCTGCACTCGGGGCTGGCGCTCCGATTGCCCGCTGTCTTGCCGGCTCCGCCCGTTGCGCCGTTGCCAGGCTCACCGCCCCCCGCACCCGCGCTTGGCGCGCCGCCGTTCGCCCCCGAGCCGCCGCTCGCGGAAGGCACCTCGAGGTTCGCCTCGACGTAGCTCCGCGATTTCCCGCCGCACCCCGCAAGGCACGCCGCGAACGGCAGTGCGTACTTGAGGCGGGTGACGGCGCTCATGGCCCCCCCTCTTGGTTGCTTCAGGTAATCTCGCCGTTCACGGGCAAGATCGGCGCCCACACGAGCTTGGAGAGCACGCGGTCCTCGATCATCATCCCGCGCTGGCTGAAGTGCAGCGTGTTGTCGGTGCCGTCCTCTTTCCACTGGCCGACGAAGATGATGCCGCGGCCCTTCTCGTCGTAACCGAGCTCGACGATCGCGTTCTTGAGCCAGCGACCGCCGCCCTCGAACTCGAGCGTCTCGGGCAGCGTGTAGAAGCCCTCGGACGGCAGCTGCTTCAGCGTGCGCGCCCAGGTCGGCAAGCGGAGCGGGGTCGTCGGGTCGCCCCAGAACCAGCGGTTCCGCCGATTGTTTCCCGGTCGCACGACGAACTTGCCCCCGCCGTTGGGGAGCTCGCCGACGTAGACGAGCACGCCGGCCGGGAAGGTGTCTTCGTGCCCGTTCATGGGCTGGGTGGTGCGGTAAAGGCCGTTTTCGGGAAGGTCGAGCATCGCCATTTCTCGTTCGAGTGTTGAGGGTGGGGACAATAGCCGAACCTCCCGGCTCGACAATGGGACCGGGCGCGGTGCTCCCGGATTGTCACGTTCGTCGAGGATTCCCGAGCGAATTCGCCGGCCGTCGTATTAGCCTCGGCTGCACCATGGCGACCTCGAAGAAGACCACGAAATCCCCCGCACCGAAGCCGGCCGCGAAGAAGCCGAGCGCAAAGGTGTCGAAGGCCCCGGTGAAGGCGAAGTCGGCCGTGAAGGCCAAGCCGGCCGCTGCGAAGGCCAAGCCGGCCGCTGCGAAAGCCAGCGCGAGCGCGACCAAGGGTGCGGTCGACGTCGGCGGGCGCGCACCGAGCTTCAAGCTCAACGATCAGAACGGCAAAGAGCTCTCTTCGGCGTCGCTCGCGGGCTCGCCCTACGTTCTCTATTTCTATCCGAAGGACGACACGACCGGCTGCACCAAGGAAGCGTGCGGCTTTCGCGACTCGTTCCGCTCGTTCGGCAAACTCGCGCGTGTGATCGGCGTGAGCCCCGACTCGGAAGCGAGCCACGCGCGCTTCGCCGGCAAGTACGGCCTCCCGTTCACGCTGCTCGCCGACCCCGACAAGAAGCTCGCGAACGCCTACGGCGTCTGGGTGAAGAAGCAGAACTACGGCCGCGAATACCTCGGTATTTCGCGCAGCACGTTCGTCGTCGACGGCAAGGGTGTCGTCCGCAACGCGTGGCGCAGCGTGCGCGTCGACGGCCACGTGGACGCCGTGCTCGACGCCGTGAAGGCGCTGTAGTCGCGGCGCCCGCGTTCAGTGGTTCGGAGCGGGCGGCCAGGACACGGCGGGCAACGGAAACTGCGGCCGCGCGAAGAGGAAGCCCTGGCCGTAGTGCACGCCGGTGTCGCGCAGCGCGTCGTATTCGCTGGCCGTCTCGATGCCTTCGGCGACCACGGTCGCGTCGAGGTCGCGGCAGAGCCGGACGACGTTTTCGACGAGGCGCTGCTGGCGCTTGCTCTTGTCCACGCCGACGATGAGCTCGCGATCGAGCTTCACGACCTTCGGCTCGAGATCGATGATGCGCTTCAAGTTCGAGTAGCCGGCGCCGAGATCGTCCACCACCAAGTGTACGCCGCCGCGCACGCGCACTTCGTGGAGCACGTGGTGACAGAGCTCGAAGTGCGTGAGCGGCACCGACTCCGTCACCTCGAGGAACACGTCGCTGTCGTGAGAGTAAATGGGGTCGTCGGGCCGGACGAGCCAGGCCTCTTCGAGCTCGAGCGGGTGCACGTTCAAGAACAGCGGGATGCCCGAAGCGAGCGGGACCGCGATCTCGCGCACCATGCGGCCGAGGCGGCCGACGCAGCCGGCGCTCACCGCGCGCTCGAACAGGACCGGCGGGCTCGAGATTTCCGCTCGCGTGCAGCGGACGAGCGCTTCATAGGCGAACAGAGCACCGTCGTGCATGCTCACGATCGGCTGGAACACGACGCTCAGTTCGTCCGCCCGCACGAGCCCTTCGAGGGCGAGAAATGAGTCCCGCCCAGGGGGCACGAGCGGGGGGTAGGGAGCGCTACGCATGGGCGGCGGGTGGGAGCTTGGGGCGCTCAGGGGCGCGCTCCGAAATGAGTGCGGACTCTCACAGTGCTCCACCGTAAGTAGTAACACGCCCCCACCACCCCCTCAAGCACAGCTCGGGTAGTATCGCTACGCATGACCCCGCGCACGTCAGCCACGAACAGCATCCATAGTCGGGCTCCGGTTTCGCTTTGGTTTCTCCGCCGGCGAGCGAAGCTTCATTTGGTCGCTCGTTCATCACGTTTGGCTACATCGGCTCTCGCTGTGTGCGCGCTCGGCGTCGCGAGCGCTGCCCTTCCAGGTTGCACGAGCGAGACGAAGAAGAGCGCGGCCCTCGCGAAGGACAGCGTGCAGTCGCTCGTCGGCATCACCAAGGAGGACGTGCGCGAGGTGAGGAGCGGACTCCCGCTCGGCGCCGAAGAGATCGCGAAGAACATTCCCGAGGAAGGCGAGATCGATCCGACGACGGCGCGTGAAGCGCTCGAGCGGGCGCGCAACAAGGTGCAAGATCTCCGCGTCGCGAAGTCGACGTTCTTCGCGCTCGTCGCGACGAACGGCGTCGTCATTCGCGACGACCAGCAGCAGGACCGACTCGCGGGCAAGAGTATCTTCCCGGCGTTCCCCGGCATCGCCATGGCGTCGATGGGCTACGTCGAGATGCGCGGCTCGCTGCCGGAAGCGGCCGAAGTTCGCGGCCGCCCCGACGCCCAATGGATCGCGGCTCTGGGTGTCGGTCCGAAGGGAGCGCGGCGTGCGCTCTACGTCACCGGTTGGTCCTGGTCGGCGTACGCCTACCGTCTCGAGAATGCCGTGCGGAGTGCGGCGCGCAGCGCTGCGACGAGTCCCGGCAAGGATCCGCTGCTCTACGCGTTCGTGCTCGTCGGGGACGACGTCTACGGAGCGCCCGTGTCGCCGGACGTGAACTTGAAGGCGGTGCACGACCACGTGCAGGTTCCGCAGCTTCGCGAAGGGACGCCGTTCAGCACCGAGCTCGAGATCACGGGGCGCGGCTTCGGTCTCGCCGCCGAGCTCGCGCCGGAGCTCGGTGTGAAGGTCGCGGTCGCGGTGCTCCGCAGCGAGACGTAACCTCCCGGCGCCGGTCGCCGTCAGACGGTCACGTCTTCGGGACCCAGGCGACCGAAGCGATGCAGCGCGACGAAGAGCAGCACGATCCCGGCCACGATCAGCCAGCGGCCCCAGCCGTCGTCCGTGACCGCGAGCGTGATGCCGAAAAAGAGCAACACTGCCCCGCTGCCGATCATGAGCCGCGCGCGCCGCTCTTCACGCGGAGGGTTGGGGGACGCGGGTGCGTGGGTCCGTTCGCTGTCGTCGCTCATGGCCATTTCTCCGCGTGGGCTCGCACCAGGAAGTCGCGCACGTCGCGCCGTAGCTTGAGCTCGGCGGTCACGGTCGTTTCCTCGTGCTCTTCACCGACCTGGTCGTCGTACTCGTAGTCGCTGTCTTCCAAAACGAGCACGCGCGCGTCGCCGTCGTCACCGAGACCGCTCACGAGCTGGAGCGCGTCACCCATGCTGGGTTCGCGCGGCGGCAAGGCCGGCCCGAGAGCCGCGCGCTCGTTCGCTGTCACGTACGCGACGCCGTACTTTCTTCCTTCCGAGAGCACGTCCACCTCGAGCGTGCGCCCCGGGGCAAGCGTGATGGGATGCCCGTGAACCGGCTGGTCACGCTCGTCGTGAAAGGCCTGCAGGATGATCTCGACCGCGCGGCGCTCGTCGAGCGGTCGAGTCGGGTTCGGCGCGCGGGGCGGCGGCGAGCCACACCCGAGGGCAACCGCGCCGAGGAGGCAGAGTGCCGTGGGAAGGGCCGTCGGAAAGGACGCCGGGCGCGTCGAAGCCCGGGCAGGGGCTGCCATCGGCCGCAAAAGGTAGCCAAGCGGCCGCCCTTTAGCTAGTCCACCCCTCACATGTTCTCCGTGGCTCTGCGGACGGCGCGCCTCGTGGCCTGTGCGGGGCTCGCGCTGAGCTGCGGCCGGCCGGCCCTGCCGGATCCGAGGCTCGCCGCGCGCGCCTATGCGGACGCGGCCGCGCAGGGCGATGCGGCGCGGCTCCACGCGCTCCTCACGCGCGATGCGCAAAGAACTTACGGAGAGCCTCGCGTCGCCGAGCTCGTGAAGGACGAACGCGCGGAGCTCCGGGCGACGGCAGCCGCGGTGACGGCGCGCGACGCGCGTGTCGATGCCACGGCGACGCTCGTCCTCACGGACGGCGGGCGCGTCGAGCTACAGCTCGAACCTGATGGTTTTCGGGTCGCGGCGGCGGAGACGCTGCCCGCCGCGGCGCGCACGCCGACGGAAGCGCTCGACGGCCTGCGACGTGCGCTCGCGCGCCGGAGCTACCCGGCGCTCCTGCGCCTGCTGAGCGCGGAGTCGAGGAACGCGGTAGAAATCGAAGTGCGCTCGCTCGCGGCCGCGCTCGAGACCCCGGCGACGCTCGACGTGCGCGTGCAAGGTGACCGCGCCGATGTCGACGTAGGCGGCGGTCACCAAATTACGCTCAGGCGCGAGGACGGCAGCTGGCACGTCGAGGATATCCAATGAACGGCGGGAATCGGCTCGGTCGGCGCGCGCTCACGACGGGCCTACTAGCGTTCGCCACTGCGCCCGGGCGCGCAGCGGCATTCGGCGAAGCCGGGGCGTTTCGGGCGCGCCTGCTCGCGGCCGGCAAGGGTCACACCGATGAAGCGCGCGCTGGCGCCGCGTCGCGCTGGGTGTCGGAGCTCGTGCGGCGGACGAGCGCGCCGGGGCGGGAGGAGCGCGAGGTCGTGAATCTCGATCGCCAGGCGCTGTTTCGCGAGCCGTTCGTCGTGTGGTCGGGCGCCGAGGACGTGGGGGCGCTCTCGCTGTCGGAGGTGAGCGGCCTCGAGCGCTTCCTCCGCCTCGGCGGGACACTCGTCGTGGACGACGCCGACCCCGACAGCGGCGCCTTCGGCCGCTCGGCGCGGCGCGAGATCTTGCGCGCGCTGCCGGAGTCTCCGCCGGTGCGCCTCGAGGCGTCGCACGTGATCTTCAAGACGTTCTACCTGCTCGATCGGCCGGTAGGGCGCGTGCTCGGACCGACACACATCGACGCCGTGGTGCGCGGGCGAAACGCCGCCGTGCTGTTTCTGGCGCACGATCTTCTGGGTGCGCTCGCGCGGCGCGGTGACGGCTGGGCGTTTCCCGTGGAGCCCGGCGGCATGGAACAACGCGAGCACGCCATCCGCTTCGCGGTGAACATCGCGATGTACGTGCTGTGTTCCGACTACAAGGACGACGTGGTCCACGCTCCCTTCCTCCTGCAGCGCCGAGGCAGAGCTCGGTAGCGGCCGCTTGGTCCTGGGAAGCACGGTTGGGTAATCTCGCGCTCGCCGAAGGGCTCGCTCCGGTCGTCGCCGCGGTTGCGGCGCTCTTGCTGTGCGTGTGGCTCGGCTTCGTCTTCTACGAAGTCAGGCGCAGCCGGCGAGGCGGCGCGGCCGTCGTCGCGAGCGCAGTGCTCGCCGTGCTGTGCGTCGCGGGCGCTTTGCTCCGCCCGACGCGGGTGGACAAGCGCGGCGCGCGCCTGGGCCCGCGCGTCGCGTTGCTCGTCGATCAGTCGCGACGGTTGCGTTTGCCGGCCGACAAAGGGGATCGACGCAGCGTCGCGCTCGCGGTCGCCGGCGCGCTCAACCGGCGCTGGAGCTCCGCGGAGGTCGACATTTTCGGCTTCGCGGAGGGCAAGCTCGTCCCGCTCGCGCTCGAGCGTGAAAGCACGCTCGGGCAGCTCGGCGAGGAGAGCGATCTGGCGGGCGCGCTCGCCGAGCTGGAAGCCCAGCCGGGCGAGCGCGTGCGCTCCGTGGTCGTCGTGAGCGACGGGCGCTTGTCGCGCCCGACCGAGCGCGTGGACGATGCCGCTCTCACCGCGGCCCTCGGGTCGTCCGGGGTGCCGGTGCACACGGTACGCGTCGTCGAGCAGGCGCCCGCGGACGCGAGCGTGCGCGAGGTGAGCACGGTCGGCGCTGCCGTGGCGCACCAGCCGCTCGTCCTCCACGTCACCGTCGGCTGCGCGGGCGGCCTCCGCTGCGACGAAGTGCCGGTCGTGGTGCGCGAGCTCCGGCAGGGCTCGGCGGCGGCCGAGCTCGCGCGCGGCGTGGCGCGGCCGGGCGCCGGCGAGGCGACGATCGATCTCGAGGTGACGATCGAGCGCGCCGGGCAGCGCGTGATCGAGGTCGCGATCGACGCCCCGGAAGCCGACCGTGTCCCCGAGAACGACCACCGCTTGCTCACGCTCGACGTGCGGCGGGAGCGCGTGCGCTTGCTGCACGTCGCGGGGCGCCCGACTTACGACGTCCGGCAGCTCAGGCTCTGGCTGAAGGCAAACGAGTCGATCGATCTGGTCGCGTTCTTCATTCTGCGTACGAACTCCGACCAGCCGAACGTCGTGGACGACACCACCGAGCTCTCGCTGATTCCGTTTCCCGTCGACGCCCTTTTTACGCAGCACTTGCCGACGTTCGACGCGGTGATGCTGCAGGACATCGACGCCATCGAGTACAAGCTCGAGCCCTACTTGCCCGCGCTCGAGGCGTACGTGCGCTCGGGCGGCGGCCTCATCATGGTCGGCGGTCCGTCCGCGTTCTCGGGCGGCGGCTACGCGGGCTCGCCGCTCGAGCAGGTGCTCCCCGTCGAGCTGCCGCACAGCGGAGAACCTTATGATCTGCGCACGTTCGTGCCGGCCTACACGGCCGCGGGCCGCGCCGCGCCCGTGCTCGGCGGCGTGCGCCAGTTGCTCGGTGAGGAGCTGCCGTCGATGGAGGGGTCGAACTCGCTCGGCAAGCCGCGCCCGGGTTCGATCGTGCTCTGGGAGCACCCCGAACGGCGCGTGGGGGACGTCCCGATGCCGGTGCTCGCGCTCGGCGAAATGGGCGACGGCCGCTCGATCGCGCTCGGTGTCGATGCGACGCACGAACTCGCGTTCAGCGAGCTCGCCGAACGCACGTCCGGGCGCGCTTACGGCGCGCTCTGGGACGGTCTGCTCGGCTGGCTCATGCGGGACCCGCGCTACGAGGCCGGTCGCGTCGCGCTCGAGCGGCCCTGTATCGCGGGGGAGCCCACGGCCTTCGAGCTCGTGCCGCCGCCCGGCGCGGCGGGCGACGTCGTGCTCACGATCGAGCGCCTCGGCTTGCCCGCCGAGACGGTGCTCTCGCGCACGCTCGCGCCGGGAGCGCCCTTGCTCCACGTCGATGCAGGTCGTTTTCGCGCGGGCGGCTACAGCGCGCGCATGCGTGTAGGGGCGGCGCCGCCGACACGGCTCGATTTCGCCTGCGAAGACGGCGGGCGCGCGTTCGCCGATTCGAGGCCCGATCCCGAGCGGCTCGTGCGCATCGCGCGGGTTACGGGCGGCAAGAGCGTCTCGCCGGCCGACGTGGGCGATCTGCCGTTGCCCGACCCGACGGAGGTCATGGTCGAACGTCGCGCGTCGGCGCTCGTTCCGCCCTGGGTTTGGTCGCTCGCCGCCGCGCTCACGCTCGGTGCCCACTGGCTCCTGCGCCGGCGCGCCGGCCTCGCGTGAGCGCGCGGCGCCGCTGGTCCCGGATCTGGTAGCCTCAAGGCGGTGCGCAAAACCAGCGCCATCGTCGCCCTCTGTATGCTGCTCGGCGCGAGCGGCGCCGCCCGCGCGTCGATTTGGCCCACCGGCTCACGGCGGATGGAGCAAAAGCTCGCCGATCCGGACGTCCTCGTGCGCCGCAGCGCGGCGCGCTCACTCGTGGAGCTGCCACGTTCGAGTGCGCGTCGGTTCGCGCTCGCGGCGCTCGCCGATCCGGACGCGGACGTACGCATCGCTGCGGTGCACGTCGCCGTTACGGTGGGCGCGGGCGAGCTCGGCCCCCGCCTCGCGAGCTTCCTCACGGATCCGGACTCGCGCGTTCGTCTCGCAGCAGCCGAAGCGCTGATCGAACGTCCGAGTGCGGTGGCGCTTGCTGCGCTCGCCCGTGCCTCCTCCGACACGGACGCCAAAGTTCGAGCGACCGTGGCTCGAGCGCTCGGCGCCGCGGGAGGCACGGAAGTGGTGTTGCCGCTGCTCGGTCGTCTGGACGATCCGAATCCGGACGTGCGGCGTGACGTGGTGAACGCGCTCGGGCACGTCGGTGATCGGCGCGCGGTCGTGCCGCTGCTCCCGAAGGTCGAGGATTCCGCGAGCAACGTGCGGCGCGCCGCAGCGCACGCGCTCGGGCTGCTCGGCGACGCGCGGGCGGTGAGCGCGCTCGTGCTCGTGCTGCGCGATCCCGACCAAGCGGTGCGCGTCGCCGCCCTCGACGCCGTCGGCCGGCTCGGCGACGCCTCTGCCGTCTCGAGCGTCACCGACGCGCTCAAATCCGGAGAGCCCGAGGTGCGCGCCGCCGCCGCGACGGCGCTCGCTCGTCTCGCGACGCCGGCGGCGCTCGTGGCGCTCGTCGCAGAGCTCGGGCGCGCCGACGCGGATCGGGAGCCCATCGTGCGGGCTCTCGCCGTGGCCGGCACGGCGGCGCTGCCGGCGCTCCGCGCTTGCGTCGAAACGAAGAGCGCTCCGCTCTCGGTACCGGGCTGCGCCGGCGCGCTCGGTGCGATCGGCGACGCCGGCGACACCCCACGCGTCGCGGAGGCGCTCGCGCGCGGCACGCTCCCGCCCGCGACCGCGCTGCCCGTGCTCGCCAAGCTCGGCGGCTCCGGCGCGCTGCCGCCCGTGCTCGAAGCGCTGGCGAGCCCGGACGAAGCGGTACGCCGCGCGGCTCTCGAAGCGCTCGTCCTGCTGCTCAATCCAAAGCACCCGGACGGTCGCGCCGTGGACCCGTTGCTCGCGGCGTTCCACGCGCGTCGAGGGCGGCCCGAGGAGCGGACGCTGATCGTGCGGCTCCTCGGACGGACCGGTGCGGTGCGCGTCGCGCCGGATCTCGTGCGCATCGCGACGGAGACGACCGTACCCGCGATGGTCGTCGCGGCGCTGAATGCCCTCGGCGATCTCGGCCCGGGACCGTGGGAAAGCGGCGTCCTCGCGAAGCTCGACGACGACGCGGGCGAAGTAAGGACGGCGGCGGCGCTCGCCCTTCGCCGCGCAGCCTCGGAGCGGACACTCGGAGCGCTTCTCCCACGGCTCGAGCGCGGCGCGGAGCAAGATCGCGGTGCGCTCGGACTCGCGTTGCCCGGCGCGGCGGCGCGTTCGCGTGATCCGCAGGCCGTTTCGCGCCTGTTCGCGCTGTTCGAGCGGAGCCCGGGCGACGAACGCGACGCGCTGATCGCCGCTATCGCCGAGAGCCCGGGTGCGGGGGCGACCATTCAACGGCTCGCGCGCGAGCCGGCTCGCGACGACCGAGCGAAGCTCGCCGAAGCGCTGGCGGGTCGCGCCGACGCGACTGCGACGCTCGTGACGCTCGCGCGCGATCGCGAGCCCGTCGTGCGCGCGAACGCTGCTTGGTCACTCGGGTTCGGCGACGGGGCCGGCGCCGCCGAGCTCGAGCGCTTGCTCGGCGACCAGGACGTGCGCGTCGCCGCCAACGCTGCCGTCTCGCTCGGACGCAGCGCCGCGCGAGCCAAACGCGACGTGCGCGCACTGCTCTGCGCGAGCGTCGCGGGCGGCCGCGCCCAGGTGCGGGCGAGCGCGCTTTCGGGTCTGATGCTCGCCGGCGCGCGCTGTGAAACTCCGTCGGCCGCTCACGTGCTCGGCTCCGATCCCGTCGCAGGGGTGCGTCGTGCCGCGGCCCGCCTGCTCGCGAGCGGCTCGCTCGCTTCCACCGAGAAAGAAGCGCTCGCGCGCTGCGCGGCGGAGGACGAGAGCAACGACGTGGCTGCGGCGTGCGCGGCCGGCACGGCCAAGGCGTCCGCGGAGCGCGCCCCCGTGCTCGTCTTCGTCGTTCCCACGGGCGGTGACGAGCCCGCGGCCGGCGCGCCCTTCGCGCTCCGTTTCGCCGACGGCACCGAACGATTGGGGGCCGCCGATCGCCGCGGCGCGGTGGAGGAACGGCTGGCCCCGGCGGGAACACTCGAGCTCGGCGCGCTTCCGAGCGCGAGCGACTGAGCATGGTCGCACCGATCGTCGTCGACGTAGGCGTCGTCGAGCCGCAACGCGAGCTCGCAAGCGCGTTGCTCGACGCCTGTTCACAGGCTGCGGCCGCCGCCGGCGCCGAGTGCCGGCTCGTTCGCGACGCCCCGAACGGCCCCTATACCGCGATCGCGATCGTGACTTGGGAAGAAGGGGACCGCGCGCGCGTGGAGGTTGGCTTGCGCCGCGTGCCCGCGTCGGAGTGGCGCACGAGAGAGCTCACATTCCAGGGCGCAGACGCTGACGTCGAGCGCTACCGCAGCGTCGGCTTCGTGATCGGGACGCTCGCGACGGCGGCGCGCGACGACAGCGTGGCGCCCTCCAAAGGTGCGGCGCCCGTGGGTGAAGGGGCGGTGCCGAACGGGGCGCCGGCGCCGAACGGGTCCACGCCGCCCAACGCGCCGTCGAGCGAGCCGTCACCGAAGAAAAACGGCGAAGCCGCGCCGCTCGAGCGGCCGAAGAGCGAGCCTGCTCCGGAGGGGCCGCCGCCGGAACCGGCGGAGCCCGAAGGGGCCTCGACCCCGCGCGTTCCGCGCCAATACGGCTGGCTCGGCGTCGTGGGCACGCTCGGCGGTGGGCTCGATCACGGCGCGCCGCGCTACGGCGGGCGAGCGTGGCTCGGCGTGCGCGTGCTTCCGCACATCGCGGTGCTCGCGACGGGGGGCACGTCGCTCCGTACCCGCGATGCGAAGGGTCTTGCCGCGGCTTGGTACGAGGGTGGCGTGGGGCTCGGTGTTTCGATCGGCGCGCCGTCTTTGCCGCACGTCGATGTGCACGCTGAGTTTCTGCAAGAGCGCTTCGTCGCGGACGCACGTGCTCGCGGCGCGCACCAGGTGTGGAAGCGCGTGAACTGGGCCGGTCGTGTCGGCGCTGACGGCGTGCTGCCGCTCGGCGGCGTGTTCGATCTCGTGCTCGGCGTCGACGGCTTCTTCCGCCCGGCAACGCGCGTGAACGTCACCGAGCAACCTGACGGTTCGACCCGTAACTTCGAGCTCGGCACGAGCGCCGGCGTTCGCGTCGAGCTCTAGTCTGCGAGTCCGCTCACGGCTGGGACATCGACAGACAAGCTCCGCTGCGCACGTCGCACGTCCGATAAAAGCTCATGGGTGTGCCCGGTCCGTTGCACTCGCTGGTATCGATGCAGCCGCGGCACAAACCCGAATCGATGTTGCAGACGGGCCGAGCTGGATCACCGCAGTAGCCCGAGTTGAGGCACTCCAAGCACTGGCCGTTGATCGAGCAGAAGAGCCCGTTCGGGCATTGGCTCGTGGTCGAACACTCGAGGCAGACTTCGCGACTATCGTCGCAAGTGAGGCCACTCGGGCAGACGTTGCCGTGACTACAATCCGGCTTGCACGTTAGCGACTTGTAGTCGCAGCGTTGGGCGACGCCCTGGTCGATGGGACAGTCGTCGCAGCCCGCCCGGTTCGGGCACTCTTGGGGCGAACGGCAGGCGACGCAGCCGTGCGTGAGGCTGCACACCTCGTGATCCGGGCACTCGGCATCGTGTTGGCAGGGGTAACAGTTCGGCACGTTCGGCGCGCAGCAGCCCTGATACGGGCAGCTCGGTTCGTCACCCGCGCCGGCGTCACCCACCAAGCCGCCGCCGCCCGCGCCGCGGCCGCCCTTCCCGGACGTTCCAGCGCTCGTCCCGCCGCGGCCGCTACTGGCGCCGCCGACACTCCCGCTCCGCCCTGCGCCGGGCTTGCCGGCGCCTCCGCCATGCCCCGACGTGTTGGGGAATCCGGCCGTATCACTTCCGCCGGAGGACCCAGGTGCCGGATTGTCGTTCGGCAGCATGTCGAAGGTGTGGTCGGCGCACCCCGCCGCCCAAAGCACCCCCAACAGGAAAAGTCGGCCTCTGCCGCGCATGGTCGTCAAACCTAGCAGTCCCCATCCCTGCCGCCCTCCAGGCAGAGATGCAAAAATATTCGTTAGTTACCTTCGTGGAAAATTCCAGGTGTCGGTGGGCGGGTGCCTGGTCGGTCCGCCGTCTGTTACCATTGGCGTGTAGTGCCCCAATCATCCAAAGCGACCAGTGCTCGGCTGAGAGTGATTGAGGGTGGGGGAGATCCCGCCGCCCGTGGGCCCACGGACGAGCAGCTCGTGGACGCGGTTCAGAGCGGCAACTCGCAAATGGCCGGGCAGGTCTATGACAGGCTGCTCGGGGCCGTCGATCACGCCCTGTACCGGGTCTTCGGCCGCCGCGAGCACGACCACGACGATCTCGTGCAGGCCGCGTTCGAGCAAATCGTGCTCACGCTCTCGCGCCGCTCGTACGCGCGCGCCTGCAGCCTGCAGACGTGGGCTTCGACCATCGCGACGCACGTGGCGTTCAACGCGCTGCGCGCCCGCCGCCGCGAGCGACGCGTCTTCGATCGCGACGCCAACAACGTCGCCGAGCCGGAGCCGCCGGCATCTTCGGATCTCGAACGCGCGGCGCACGCCCGGGCGGATCTCGAGCGCGTGCGCTGGCTCCTCGCACAGATGAAACCGGAGCGGGCCGAGACGGTGTTTTTGCACGACGTGCTCGGCCATGACCTCGCCGAGATCGCACTCATGACGCGCGTGTCCGTCGCGGCGGCCCAGTCCCGCCTCGTCCGCGGGCGGCGCGAACTCAGGGAACGGCTGACGAAGGAGCAGCTCATGTCATGAGCGAGCCCGAGCGCCTCGACGACGTCGTCCAAACGCTGGGCGAGCTCGGGAAGAACGCCGTTCCGGTGGAGGACCCGCAGCGCGCCGCGTATCGGCGCGAGCGCATCGTGCGCCTCATCGGGAGCTCGATCACGGCGGAGAAGAGCCGTTCGCGACGGAAGGCCGCGCGCCCGTGGCTGGCTGCGGCTGCGGCCGTGGCGCTCGCGTTCGGTGCGGCAGGGATGTGGCGTTCGTTGCACGCGCCTGCCCCGAAACCGGTTGCAGCCGTGGAGCGCGCGACGGCAGGTGAAGCGCGGCTCGTGTCCGGTGACGTTTCGGTGCGGCGCGCCGACAAGACTTCGACCCTGCAGGTCGGTGAGGTCCTCGTCGGTGGTGAAGTCGTCGCGACGGCAGCTTACTCGGTCGCGGAGATCGGCATCGCCTCGGGACGCGCGGAGCTCGGTGCGTCGAGCGAGCTCGAGCTCGTGAGCCCGACGGTGAAGGAGCGGCGGTTGCGCTTGCGCACGGGCAGCGTCGACGTCGACCTCCCGCACAAGCTCGAAGCCGGCAAGCATCTCGTGATCGAGACGCCGGACGCCGAGGTGCTGGTCGTCGGCACGGCATTCACCGTGAACTACGGTGGCGAGCAAGGTGCCCCCAAGACCGAGGTGCACGTCCGGCGCGGCACCGTGTGGATCATGCAGGGTGGTAAGCAGCGCGCCGTGCTCCGCGCGGGCGATCAATGGGCTTCGCCTGCGACGCCGGCGCCCGAGGTCGTGCCGCTTTCGCCCGTCGCTCCGGTCGCTGCTTCCCGCCGGGGCCGGCCGATTCGCGGTGCGGCGTCGTTGCGACAGACGCCCGTGAGCCGCGTGGCCGACGTGAGCGCGCCGAGCGCCGACAGCGGGACGCTCGCCGAGGAGAACCGGCTGTTCCAGTCAGGCCTCACGGCGCGCAACGGGGGCGACAGCGCTGGGGCGGCTGACGCATTCAGCGGACTACTCGCACGCTACCCGCGCTCGGTGCTGCGCGAGCAGGCACTTGCCGAACAGTTCCGCGCGCTCGAGCGAGCGGGTCGAAGCTCGGCGGCTGCCGTGGCGGCTCGTCGCTATCTCGCGAGCTATCCGAACGGATTCGCGCGTGCGGATGCAGAGCGCGTGACGAGCGGCCTTCTCGGCGATCGCTGAGACGCCGCGATCACTCGCGATCTCAGCAGCACAGCGGCGCTCCGTCGGCGTGCCGAGCGCGCGCTCTAAAGAAATATCTATGCAGGATTCTTGCTGGATTTGCGCGTCGGACGTGTGACGAAAGAGATCGGAAATCAGTGTGGCCCTATGCCTGCCTGCTGACACCCTGGTTACCATCTGACTGATTTGGCTTCTCACCATCCGGCTGTGTGCCGGCTGGCCAATCGCTCAAAAGGACTGCCCCCATGCATATTTCCCGTATCAGTATGAGTTTCCTGGTTGCGAGCGCTTGCACGCTCGGAACTGTGACCGCGTGCGGTGGTGGTGACGATACCCAGGCGCCCGAGACGGGTGGCACCGGGACCGGCGGCACGGGCACTGGCGGCTCGACGACCGGTGGCACCGGGACCGGCGGCTCGACGACGGGCGGCACCGGGACCGGCGGCTCGACGACGGGCGGCACCGGGACCGGTGGCTCTTCGACGGGCGGTACCGGCACGGGTGGCACCGGCACGGGCGGTAGCGCCGGCCGCGGCACGGCCGGTAACGGCATGGGCATGGGCCAAGGCGGGCGCGTCGGCGGCCAAGGCGGCAACGGTATGGGCTTTGGCCAAGGCGGCCGCGTCGGCGGGCAAGGCGGCAACGGTATGGGCTTCGGCCAGGGCGGCAACGGCATGGGCTTCGGCCAAGGCGGCCGCGTCGGCGGGCAAGGCGGCAACGGTATGGGTATGGGCCAGGGTGGCCGCGTCGGCGGTCAGGGTGGCAACGGCTTCGGCCAAGGCGGTCGGGCCACGGGTCAAGGCGGCGGTCGCGCCACCGGTCAAGGTGGCGGTCGGGCCACGGGTCAAGGCGGCGGTCGTGCCACCGGTCAAGGTGGCGGTCGGGCCACGGGTCAAGGCGGCGGTCGCGCGGCGGGCGGTAGCGGCCAGGCCGGCGGCGGCTGATCGTTGCAGAGAGCTGCGTTCACACTCGCGTGACCGGCTAAGCTGGCGCCGCGGATGGCGCTTCGAAGGTGGTTCGTTCGGCGCTACCTCACGGCCGATCCTCGGGCGCTCGGCGCCGGACGGATCGCGCTGGCGGTAGTGCTGCTGCTCGACCTCGGGCGGCGCGCGCGCGATCTCGACACCTGGTACACGAACGACGGCCTCCTCCCGAACCACACGGTGCTGTGGAGGCCGCCGTTCGATCACACGCTGTCGCTGTTTTTCACGGCGTCGCTGCCGTCGGAAGCCGCGGTTGGGTTCGTGTTGTGCGGCATCGCCTACGCGATGTTGCTGTTGGGCTTTCGCACGCGCGTCGCGCAGGTGGCGAGCCTCATCGCGGTCCTCAGTCTGCACGGCCGCTGCGAGTTTGTGCAGAACGGCGGCGACGCCGTCCTCGGTGAGCTCGCGCTGTGGTCGTGTTTTCTCCCGACCGGCCGCCGCTTTTCGATCGACGCCGTGCGAGCGGCGCGCGCCGCGGGCAGCGAGTGGGCACCGAAAAAGCCGGTGGTGGAGCTCGGCGTGCTGGTGCTCACGCTTCAGCTCGCCGTCATCTACGCGTTCAACGCGCTCCAGAAGACGGGCAAGACGTGGCACGACGGCAGCGTCGTCCACTACATGCTCTACCAAGCGGGCAACGATACTTGGCTCGCGGTGGCGCTGCGCAACCACTTCACGGCGCTTCACTCCAAGATCTTCACGTACACGGCTTGGGCCACGGAGGGCACGCTGCCGTGGCTGATCTTGAGCCCGTTCTGGCGGCGGTACACGCGTCGTGCCGCGATCTTCCTCGTGATCGCGCTCCACGCTGGTTTTGCGACCTTTTTGAACCTCGGCATCTTCGTGCCGGCGATGATTGCGTACGCACCGAACCTTCTCGTCGCCTCCGATTGCGACTTGCTCGAGCGCACGCTCGTGCGGCTCGGCGACGCCGCGGCGCGCTGGTCGCGAGCACCGGCGATGGTTCGAGCGGCCTTCGAGTGGCTCGTCGCGCGTGCAGCGGTGCCGCGAGACGAGCCGAGCGCCGGTCGGCCGAGCCGCGGTCTACGGCCTGAGTACGCGCAGGGGCTACTCGCCGTAGTCGCGGCCTGCGCCACCTCGCAGCTGATCGTCGAAAATGGCGGCCTCACGCACGTGAAGCCCGAGTGGCAACCCAAGTGGATGCACGCTACCGCGGCGTACCTGCAGGCCTACCAGGGCTGGTCGATGTACGCGCCGGATCCGCCGTTCGGCGATTTGAACCTCGTGGTCGATGCGATCACGCACGACGGCCGCCACGTGGATCCCTTCAACGAGGCCGCGAGTCCAGGCAATCGCCATCCAGGTCTGACTATCCCGCCGCGGCTCGGCCAAGACGTCCTCTACTTCGCGTACGTGCTGCGCATGCCGTGGACGCCCGACTATTGGCAGGCGTTCGAGGAGTGGGTGCTCGCCTATCCGAAGCGCACGGGTCGCGACGCGGACACCATCGTCTCGTTCGAGGCCCTGCTGGTGGAGCAGGACAGCCCGCCGCCGGGCGAGCACCAGTCACGAAACCTCCGGTCGCGCAGCATCTTCAAGTACCCGCACCAGCAGTGAGCAGGGAGCGGAGCTCGTTTACCGGTCGCCGCTCTCCCACGGGAAGTAGCCGTGGATGCCGAACAGGGCGGGCGGGACGGGGGAGCCGTTCAGCGTGCCTTCGAAGGTCGCGGTGTAGCTCGATTGCGGATTCGCGTGCAGCACGAGCGAGCCGCGCAGATGATCGCCGATCGAGACGCTGATGGGATCTTTGAACACGAAGCGCAGCTGGGACCAATGCGTCTCGAGGGCATCGGGCGCGGTGCTGAGCAGCACGCGCTCCGTGCTGCCCTCGAACGCGACGTCGAACCAGCCGGCGAGGCCGTGGATCGGGCCCGGATGCGTCGCGACGTACTCGAACGGCATCCGCAGCTCGGCGAGCCCGGCGAGCGGGATGCGTTCGAAGTCGTACGAGTAGACGGTCGGGCTCGCCATCAGCTGGTGTGGCGGGACGTGGCCGAGCGCCGGCATCCAGAAGAGCTCCTCCGTGGCGGTCTGCGCCATGGCCGAGAGATCGACGCCGTAGAAGTTTCGCTGTTCCCAGAAGGCAGCAGCGGCGAGGCGCGACTGGTGCAGCTTCGGATCGATGAAGGGCGCGAGCCACACGCGACCGGTCCCGGGAAACATGCGACCGTTCGGCTTGAGGAAGCGATCGCGCGCGATGACGAAAGCTTCGACCATGCGCTCGTGGAACAGGAAGAAGCCCCACGGTTCCGAGATGATCACGTCGACCTTCTCGGGCAGCACGAGCTCGTCGAGGCGCGAGCGCACGACCTCGACGCGGTCGGAGAGCCCGTTCGTCTCGATCAGAGCTCGCGCGTACTCCGACGAGGGCGTGCCCTCGCACGCGTACACCTTGCGCGCGCCGGCCTGCGCCGCAAAGAGCGAGAGAATGCCCGTGCCGGCGCCGACGTCGAGCACGGTCTTGCCCTCGAAGTCGGAGCGGTTGTGCGTGATGCCGCGGTGGTACGCGCCGGTGCGCAGCCCGTCCTCCAGCATGTTCTGCTGGTTTGCAAGGAATTGATAATGAATGGAGTGGACGCTGCCCCACTCCGGCAGAACCGTCGGTAGGGCCGGCTTGTCCGTACTCATATTTTTTCTCGGCGCTGTGGATCAGTGATGGGCGCTGCAGCGCATGGCGCACTGCAGGTCGCCTGGCGCGCAACCGCAGTTGCCGCTCTTCGGTTTCGGCGCCGGAGGCGGCGATGAGTCACTGTCGCCGGAGCCTGAGGAGGTGCTCGGCTTCTTCGCGCCGCCGCCCGTCGCGGCGTGATGCGCACCGCCGCCGGCGGCTGCCTTCTTCTTGGGCGCGTCGCCGGACGCGGCAGGTTCGGCGCTCGGCGAGCCGGTGGGCGGCGGGGTTGCCGCGAGGGTGGGCGTGGGCGCGGCGGACGGAAGCGCCGGTGCGGGCGGCGGAGGCGCGGGCGGCGCCACGACGACGGGCGGAGGCGTCGGCTTGAGAATGACCGCGAGCGCGATGATCACGGCGGAAACGACGAGGCCGATCGCGAGGTAGAGCCCAGTCTTGCCCTTGGCGGGCGCATGGTCGGCGCCGAGCGCACCTGCGCCGAGCGGTGAGCCCAGACCAAGCGGGGCGGCCACACCGAGCGGTGAAGCAGCGAGCTGCGGCATCGCCGGAGCCGCGATGCCTGCGGCAGCCGGCTCGGCCTTCACGGCAGCGGCGGTGAGCGCCTTCAAGTCGATGAGGCCCGAGTCCTCGCGCGAAGCAGCGCTGGTTGCGGCGGCCGACGAACGCGAGCTCGTCTGCGACGGCTTCGACGCCGACGTGAGCGCGCTCAGCGAGAAGAGCACGGACGATTCGTTGCGTGAACCGGTGGCACCGTCGGGCGCGCTCGTCGAAACTTCGTCTTCCGCGCCGGCCTTCTCGATGCGCCCGAAGAGATCGCTCGCACCGCCGCGTACAGGCTTTGCCGCGGCGCGCGCAGGGCTCGGCGTCACTTGCGGCTTGGCTTCCCACGGCGACGCCGCTGGAGCTGGCGCTGCTTGCGGCGCCGAGCCGCGTGCAGTGCCGGTGGACGTCGAGTGGAGCGCTTCCACGATGTCTTGCACGTCGGAGAGCGGCTTCCAGTCGGCGAAGCCGTCCGCCCACACGTAGGTTTCGCCAGTGATCTGCCCGGCGTTGTACGCGGCGACGATGTCGGCGAGCGGCATCGTGCGCTGATCGCCCTCTCCCATGTCGACCGAGTACTCGGTGCCGGCTGCGTCCGCGTGTTCGTGCGCATCGGGGGCATCGCCGCCGGTGCTGGTGGTCACATTGGGAGGGTTCACTTTGCCGTCAATCACGATGGTGGCGCCGCACTTGCGGCAGCGGATTTTGGCCAGGCGAGAAACGACCTTCTCGTCGGAGATCGAATACTTCGCAGAGCAAGAGGGACAGGAGATCTTCACTAGCGGCCTCGCAACGCCCCCGGACACGGGGGCCAGCGCAAAATACGGTGGGGGGCGCGGTTCGGTCTAGAGCGGCGCATCTTGAGGCCGAAAATGGCCTGAGGGCCGATCCTTCTAGCCAGATTCGCGGCGCGGCGCCAGCCATGGGCCGCCCGCGGGGAGAAACCCGATTGGACACGCGTCCTAGGCCCTCCTTTGGGTGGGAGCCACGGCCCGTCACGGCTCGTCCGGCCGGCTCCCGAGGCGCGCGAGGAGGTTCAGCGACTGCAGGCGCTCGGCGAGCTCGGCGTTCGGACCCTCCTCGGCCCGGAGCGCGCGCAGGAGCTCGTCGGCGGCGCGCCCGAGCTCGCCACGAGTGATGAAGTCCTCGGCGCGCTTCGCATGGAGCTTCGCCGCTGCCGACGTGCAGAGCTCGTCGAGCGAGCGCGCGCCGGTAGCGCGACGTTCGCTCTGTCCTTCGAGCCTCAAGAGTCCCTTGGCCAGCGCGAGGTCGTACTTCGTGCGGAGCTCGTCGGTCGCGAGCACGCGGTACGCTTCGACACCACGCTGAAACACCTGCGCGACGACGCGCTGCGCCTCCGGGCCGAGATCGAGCTGCGCGTCCGGATGAAAAGCGAGCGCGAACTCGTGAAACGCATCGCGGATCGCGCCTGCGTCCGCGATGTGCAGGACGCCGAGGATCTCGTAGTAGCTCGCCTCGTCGAGCACGTCCGCCCAAGCTGCGAGATGCTCGAGATCCAGGCTCGGGGCAGGGGAGTGCGCGTCGGACACGTGCTTTAGCCCGTGCGCTGCGCCGCGTGCCGCGCAGCAAGGCCGTCGAGCTCGCGCGCCCCGGGCAAACCGACGAGATAGAGCTGCGCCTGCGTCGCGTGGCCCGTCGCTAGATCACGCGCGCTCACGTCGAGCATGCCGTTCGTGTCGAGCGCGAACGTCACCGCGATCTCCACCTGGCCGCGCGGAGCAGCGCGGAGCGCCGAGAGCTCCAGCTCGCCGAGCAGCGTGTTCTCGCCGAAGCGCGCGGACTCGCCTTGCCCGACGCGCACGCGCACCGTCGTCTGGTTGTCGACCGCCGTCACGAACGTGCGCGTGCGATCGCAAGGCACCGGCGTGTTGCGAGCGATCAGCGCGTCGCAATAGCCGCCCACCGTCTCGACCGAGAGCGTGAGCGGCGTCACGTCCACGAGCACGGGCGCCGGCACCGAGCGCAGCGGGGCGGGCACGGAGAGCACGGGCGCGGCCGGCCTTCGCTGACTGGAGCTCGGCGGGGCTTGCGAGACGGGGCTCGAGCCGACGCGCGTGGGCACGTCGTCGGGGATCTCGGGCAAGGGGAGCGCTGCTTCGTCGAGCGGCGCGTCGTGCTCGAGCAGCGTCTCGATTTCGCTCGGAGGGACGCTCTCGAGCGGCGCCGTGTTCGGCGCAGAGCGCGTTTCGTCGCCGCTCTCGCGATAGCGCTGCGTCACTTCGTCGAGGGCGCTCGCGGGTTCGGGGGCCGCGACGACGGGCGTGATGTGCCCTTCCGCGTGCTCCCTCGGCGGGCTGAACGAAGGAGGCGGCGGCGCCGCGTCCGCGCTCGTCCGCGCCGACTCCGCTTGGGGACCGAGGCCTGCGCCCGTCTTCACGCGCGCGCGGTTGCCGAGCCCCATCAGCGTGCCGGACGGCTGAGCCGTCGGAAGCGGGCCGGGCGGGCGCGCCGGCGGCTGCAGACCCGGACGCGTGGGCATGCGCTGTCGCGGCTCGAAGGGCTTCGTTTCCGGGCCGCTCTCGCCCGCTTCGACCATGCTGCTCAAGCGCAGCCGGCCGACGCCGGCTTCGGCGGGTGGGCGCGGGCCACCGCTCGGCAAGGTGCCGCGACCCACGCCCGGTTCGGTGCTCGCTCGTCGCGCTGCGGCCGGCGGCGGCGGGATGGCGCTCTTGCGTCGATCGGCGCCCGCGAGCGCGCTCGCCTGAATCGCCGCGCCCATCGCGACGACCTCGTCGGGGCTCAGGTGGCTCTGCCCGGCGCGCCGAAAAAACTCTTCGACGCGCCGCTTCACGAGCGGGATGCGGGTCGAGCCTCCGACGAGCAGCACCTGATCGAGATCGCCGACCGTGAGGCGCGCGATACCCAGCGCTTCGCGGCAGGTATCGAACGTCTGATCGACGATCGGCCCCGCAATCTCTTCCAGCTCGCCGCGCGTGAGCGTGAAGCTCAGATCGAGCGCTTTTCCTCCCGCGCCATGCGTCACCTCGCGCACGACCGTGGTCGCGGACGACTCGGTCGAGAGTCGGTGCTTGATGTCCTCCGCCGCGAGCCGAAAGCGGTCGAACAGGATCGGATCTTCGCGCGGGTCGTAGCGGTGCTGCCGCAGCGCGACGTCTGCCATGCGCTCGGCAATCGCGAGATCGATGTCGTCGCCCCCGAGGAACGTATTGCCCGCCGTCGCGAGCACCTCGAACACGTTGTTCGACAGGTCGAGCAGCGTCACGTCGAAGGTGCCGCCGCCGAAGTCGTAGACGGCCAGCCGCTCGGAGGTGCCCTTGCCGTAGCCGTACGCGAGAGCGGCCGCGGTCGGCTCGTTCAAGATGCGGAGCACCTCGAGCCCGGCGACGCGTGCCGCCACCTTGGTCGCCGCGCGCTGCAGATCGTTGAAGTTCGCCGGCACGGTGATGACGGCGCGCTCCACCTTCGACCCGAGCGCGCTCTCGGCGACCGAGCGAGCTTTGCGCAGCACGAACGCGCTGATCTCGGGCAGCGTGTAGGTCTCACCGCGCACGGCGATGAGGGCCGCCTGACCCGGTCCTTCGCGCATGTCGAAGGGCAAACGCGAGTGCGCGCGCTTCACTTCTTCCGTGTCCCAGCTACGGCCGATCAAGCGCTTGACCGAGTAAACGGTGCTCTTCGGATCGATCGTGCGCCGGTCGCGCGCGGGACGACCGACGAGCACGCTCCCGTTCGGGTGGAACGAGACGACCGAGGGGATCAGCGTGCGGCCGTCCTCGTCGGCGAGAGCGGCCGCGACACCGTTCCTGAAGGCGCCGACCACGGTGTTCGTGGTCCCGAGGTCGATGCCGACGACGTCGCTCACGACGTCTCCTCCCGCGTCAGCTCGTCACGCGCGAGATCGGCGAGCAAGCGGTCGTACCAGCGCTCGACCTGCCGCCGGAAGGGCCACATCCAGCCGTAGTCGCCGCCGGTGAAGCGCTTCACGATGCCGGCGCGGAGCAGGGGCGAGCGGGCGCGCTCGAGTCCGCAGAGCTCGGCGGTCGCGCGCAGCGTCTCTTCGTAGGCCTCCCACTCGAGGCGCGCTCGACCGTAGGCGAGGCCGAGCGGGAAGAAGGGCACTAGATAGAGAAACGCCATCAGCGGGAGACCGTAGCGCCGCCGCTGCCGCAAATGAATGCGCTCGTGCCGGAGCACCACGACACGGTCGAGCTCGCCCGTCGTCGCCCAGGTGTCCGGAGTGTAAAGAGTCTTGCCGATGACCGTGTGGTAGTGGGTGAGATACGCGCGCTGCGCCCCGAAGGTCACGAGCTTGAGGGCCCGATCGATCGCGCGGGAAAAAGCGCTGCTCCGCTTGCTGACCAGGCGAAAGCCCGGGAATTCACGGGCGATCTCGGCGATGAGCTCGGCCGAGCTCGTGCCCTTCGCTGACCCGTCGCGCTCGGTTGCCGTCACGCGTTCGCACGGACGCTAGCAGCTTCACGCTCCGAGCACGAGATCGGGCCGGAGTACCCGGCCGTTCACCAGATCGCGGCCGCTTGCCGGGCGCTTGCCCTCGAGCTGCGCCGAAAGAATTTCCAGCGAGCCGCCGCCGGTCGTCACCCACGGCACACCAGCCTCGACTCGAACCGAGCCGGGGGCCCCGGCGTGTGTCGCGTCGCTCGCACGCACGCTGGCAATCCGCAGCGTCTTCGCGCCCACCGTCGTGAACGCGCCGGGGCGTGGCGCGAGCCCCCGCACCAGGTTGCGGAGCTCGCTTGCCGGACGCCTGAAATCGAGCCGGCCGAGGTCGCGCTCGAGCGGCGGCGCGAGCGTCGCGAGGGTTTCGTCCTGGGGTTTTGCCTCGAGTTCTCCGCGGAGCGCGCGCGGCAAGTCGAGCCGCGTGACCTCCGCCGCGAGCTCGCCGAGCCGGACCGTGAGCTCGCCGGCCGTCTCGTCCTCGCCGATTGCGAGCGAGTGGCGACTCAAGACTGGCCCCGTGTCCATGCCTGCGTCCATCTGCATCAGCGAGACACCCGTCTCGGTCTCGCCGCGTATGATCGACCATGCGATGGGCGCGGCCCCTCGGTACTGCGGTAAGAGGGAGGCGTGTAGGTTGATGGCGCCATGCGGCGCGACCTCGAGCACGTCGCTCGGCAAGATGCGCCCATACGCGAGTACGACGAGCACGTCCGGCCGACGCGCGCGCAGCCAGTCGCGAAGCTCGCCCGTGCGGACTTTGACCGGCTGCGTGACCTCGAGCCCGAGCTCGAGCGCGAGCGTCTTCACCTCGGGCGCTTGGAGCTCGAGCCCCCGGCCCTTAGGCCGATCAGGCTGGGTCACCACCCCTACGATTTCCGCGCTGGCGGCGAGGGTGCGCAAAGCCGGGAGCGCGATCGCGGGCGTTCCGAAAAAAACTGCGCGGAAGGGGACTGGCTTTCCGTTCATGACTGATTACTTTGCGATCCTATGCCGTTCCTGTCGTTACAGCGAGGCCGCGCAGTCGCGACCGAGCACGATGTGACGAATGACTGGAGCCGAACATGACTGAGAAGAAGAAGCCCCCTCCGCCACCACTGCCGGCATCGGGTCCTCCGCCGAGTGAGGACGAGCTCAAGTTCGGGGACGACCTACCCGTGCTGCCCATTCGGAACGCCGTGCTCTTCCCGGGCGCGGTCGCTCCGTTCGACGTGGGCCGTGAAAAGTCGGTCGCGCTCGTGGAGGACGTACACAACCTCCAGAGCCCCGTGATCGCGATCTTCGCTCAACGCGATCCGTCGACGGACGATCCGAGCGGCGACGATCTCTATCCCGTCGGCTGCGCCGCGCGCGTCCTGAAGGCGCTCAAGCACAGCTCCGGCAATTACTCGCTGATTTTGCAGGGCCTCACGCGCATCCGGCTCGATCAGGTGACGGCGACCGCGCCGTACATGCGCGCGAAGATTGCGCGGGTCGAAACGGCGGGCGCCGAGGACGTCGAAGCCGAAGCGCTGGCTCTGAGCCTGCGTGACGTCGCAAAGCAGGTGATCCAGCTGATGCCCGAGTTGCCGCGTGAAGCGGGCTCGCTCATCGACTCGATCCAGGCGCCCGGCGCGCTCGCCGACCTCGTGGCGGCCAACCTCGACGCACCCGTCGAGGAGAAGGCGCAGCTGATCGAGACGGTCGAGGTGAAGGAGCGCATCCGCAAAGTGCTCAAGCTGCTCACGCGGCAGCTCGAGATTTTGAAGATGCGCGAGCGCATCAACTCCCAGATCAAGGAGGAGATGGGCAAAAATCAGCGCGAGTACGTGCTCCGCCAGCAGCTCAAGGCCATCAAGGAAGAGCTCGGCGAAGACGACGGCGATCAGGGCGACCTCGACGGGCTCGAGGAGCGGATCGCGAAGGCGAGCCTGCCGAGCGAAGCGGACAACGTCGCGAAGAAGCAGCTCAAGCGCCTGCGCTCCATGCAGGTGGGCAGCGCCGAATACACCGTCGTCCGCACCTACCTCGACTGGATCCTCGATCTGCCGTGGACGCACTCGACCGAGGACAACATGGACATCGCCGAAGTGCGGCGCGTCCTCGACGAGGATCACTACGGCCTCGACAAGGTGAAGAAGCGCATCGTCGAGTACCTCGCCGTCCGCAAGCTGAAGAAGGACAAGAAGGGGCCGATCCTCTGCCTCATCGGTCCGCCCGGCGTCGGCAAGACCTCGCTCGGTCGCAGCATCGCGCGCTCGCTCGGACGCAAGTTCGTGCGTGTGTCGCTCGGCGGCGTCCACGACGAAGCGGCCATCCGCGGGCACCGGCGCACCTACGTCGGCGCGCTGCCGGGACAGATCATCCAGGGCATGAAGAAGTCCGGGACGATCAACCCCGTCTTCATGATGGACGAAGTCGACAAGATCGGTCACGACTTCCGCGGCGATCCGAGCGCCGCGCTGCTCGAGGTGCTCGACCCCGAGCAGAACAACACCTTCGCCGACCATTACCTCGAGATCCCGTACGACCTCTCGAACGTGATGTTCGTCGCGACGGCCAACGTGTCCGATCCGATCCCGCCGCCCCTCCGTGACCGCATGGAGGTGCTCGAGATCCCCGGCTACACCCGGCGCGAAAAGCTCGCCATCGCACGCCAACACTTGATCCCGAAGCAGCTCGAGGAGCACGGGCTCAAGCCCGAGCAGCTCAGCATCACGGACGAAGCCGTGGAGGAGATCATCGAGCACTACACGCGCGAAGCCGGCGTTCGTTCACTCGAACGCACGGTCGCGAGCGTGATCCGCGGCGTGGCGGTCAAGGTGGCCGAAGGCGACACGAGCCCGCGCGTCATCAAGAGCGAAGAAGACCTCCACCAGTTCCTCGGGGCCATCAAGTACACGAGCGAAGTCGCGGAGCGCACCGAAGAGACGGGCGTCGCGACGGGGCTCGCTTGGACGGCCGTCGGCGGCGAGATCCTCTTCATCGAAGTCACGCGCATGTTCGGTAGCGGCAAGCTGCAGCTCACCGGTCAACTCGGCGACGTGATGAAGGAGAGCGCGCACGCAGCCCTCAGCTACGTACGCACGAACGCCGAGAAATACGGCCTCGCCAAGGACTTCCTCGAGAAGAGCGACATCCACGTCCACATCCCCGCGGGCGCGATGCCGAAGGACGGTCCGAGCGCGGGCATCACGATGTTCACGGCCATCGTCTCGCTGCTCACGGGTATCCGCGTGCGGCACGACGTGGCGATGACGGGCGAAATCTCCCTGCGCGGCCGCGTGCTCCCCATCGGCGGCTTGAAGGAGAAGACGCTCGCGGCGCACCGCGCCGGCATCAAGCGCGTCATCGTACCGGATCGGAACAAGGCGGATCTCGACGAGGTGCCGAAAGAGGTACGCGACGAGCTCGAGTTCGTGTTCGTGAACCGGCTCGACGAGGTGCTGCACGCGGCGCTCGAGTCGATGCCGCAGCCGTCCCAGGCGTACCTGGACGAGCTCGCGAAGGCTCAGGCGCAACCGAGCAGTAACTGAGAGAAACCGCGCAGAAGAGGACGAGCCTGGCGTAAGCCGGGCTCGTTTTCTTTTGTCGTCAGCTTTCCCAGAGCTTGATGCCGCCGGTCATGCCGTCGACGTTCGTGAAGGTACGTACGTTCTTCGGCAGCTCTCCGCGCAGGTGGCCGACGTTGCCGCCGCCGAGCCAAATCACGCGTGGGCTGAAGGTGAGCGTCAGCTGCTCGAGGGCCTCGTGCACACGGCGGGTCCAATCCTTCTTGCCGATGCGCTTGAGGGCACGGTCCATCACGCGTTCTTCGTAGGTTTTGCCCTTTTTGAACGGATGATGGCCGAGCTCGAGGTTCGGCACGAGCTTGCCGTCGAGGAAGAGCGCCGAGCCGAGGCCCGTGCCCAGCGTCAACACGAGCTCGACGCCGCGGCCTTCGACCACGCCGTAGCCTTGGAGATCCGCGTCGTTGATCACGCGCGCAGGGACGCCCGCGAGCCGCGCGATGTCCTTCTGGAGATCGTGGCCGCGCCAGATGTCCGTGCCGAGGTTCGCTGCCGTCTGCACCACGCCGTCGATGACGACGCCCGGGAAGCCGACCGAGGCGCGATCGAACCGGGGCTGCCCAGGCAGCATGCGCCGGACCACGTCGAGGATCGCGACGGGGCGCGCGGGGTGCGGGGTCAGCATGCGCGCCCGCTCGGTGATCGGACGCCCTTTCGCGTCCAAGGTGATCATCTTGATGCCGGTGCCGCCGATATCGATACAGAGCGTCGCAAGCTCTCCGTTCGGGAGTGCGTCCGGGGCGTCGCCGGGCCGGTTGCGCGCCAGGGAGTGACGTGCAGCGACACCCTTGCCGCTCGAGCTACGTGGAGTCTTGGGCTTGGAGAGGGGCATACGAAACGACGCCTACTCCTAGCGGAATCCCGCCCGGATGTCCCAGGCGAAAACGCCGAGGAAACGCGGGGAGCCCCGGGGGACGGCTTGCAGCTTCTGTCTCGGAGCGAGAAGATGTTCTTGCGTGCGGTTTTTCGCGCTTCGCAGAACCCTCGGGTGGGGGGCCGTGCTGGCGCTCGGGGGCGCGCCCGCGTTCTCTGTCGGATGCCGCCATGAACGCGAGCGGGCGCCAGCGGCGCGCGGGATCGAGCCCACGGCACCGACTGCGACGACCACGACCGACCCACCTCGCGCGCCTCCGGCAGAGCCCGTCAGCGAGGAGAGTTGCGGCTCGCGTCTCGCGCGCGTGCGCTCGCTGAGCGGCCACGCGCCGAGCGATCTCCCGCCGCCCGAGCGCGCGTCGCTACTCGCCCAGGTCAAAGCGACGCCGGTCGTCTTCCTCGAACGGCCGCGTGCTGCGTCGACTGACGCCGTGGTTCGCTACTGGCGCGGGGCGCTTGCGCGCAGCGAAGTGCCCGGCCGCGTGCTCGCGCGGCTCTACCACGGCTTTCGTCGCTTCCCCGCGTTCCTGCGCGACGTCTTGCTCACGGACGGTTACCTCTACGCCGAGACGCCGGCGCTCGGCGCGACGCTCGCCGAGGGCGTGACGCCGGGCGCGCTCTTTCGCGAGCCGCGCATCGTGATCGAGCGGGGCGCGGTGGGCCTACACGCCGAACTCGACGGGCTGGGCGTTTATCGCTACGCGGACGGCCCCGAGCGCGGAAAACCCGCGCGGCTCGTGCTGTTCGACCGCGTGCGCGCCGAGAGCGCGCCGCCGCTCGCGCCGCTCCACGTCGACCTCGAGCCGCTGCGCGCCGAGCTCGGCTTCGACGCGCTGACGCTCGAGCGCGTCACCCAAAGCGGCATCGTCGCCCTCGCGCACTACGGAGAGCTCGCGGTCCCGACGTTGCTCGCGGCGCACGGCGCCGAGCTCGAGCTCACGTGCGAAGCGCCCGGTACCGCTCTGGCCGAGCTGCGCGCACGGCGAGCGGCGGCCGTTCGGCGCGAGCGGGCGCTCGAGCAGGTGCGCGACGCGATCTGGGCCGGGGTGGACGAGAGCTTGCCGTTCGACGAGCCGAAGACCGAGTTCGGCCAACAGGACGGCAAGCTGCGTCAAGAATGGCGGCAGGCCTACTTCAGGGGCGCGAGCCACTACGACTTCAACGGCGACACCTACGCCGTGTTCGACGCGGGCGGGCGACCCTTCGTCCCGGAGGTGTGCATCGACTTCATCGTCGACAGCTTCGAGCGTGCGGGCGGCGCCTGGTACGCGCCGTCGAGCGCTCGGCGCGCGCGCCTGGCCGGGCGCATCGACTTCGACGGCACGGGCATGCTGAACCGCCGCAACGTCGAGGAATTCATCGCTCTCGCACGGCGGCGCTCCGACTGGTTCGAGCTCCGCCCGACGCCGCCCGAGGAGCAGGTGCCGTTCAAGTGGCGCGACCGCTTCTTCGCGAGCTTGTTCCAGCATCGCGCCGAGTACCGCCCCGGTGACATCGTCGTGATCCTGGGCGAGCGCGACGACGCGAAGCTCCACTACCACTCGTTCTTCGTGTTCGAGGCCGATCCGGTGACCGCGATGCCGACGCTCGTCGCGGGCAATTCCGGCCGCCCGCGCGTGCGCGCCTGGGCGGCCGAGATGACCTCGGCGCCGAAACGCAGCGTCTTCGCCCGGGTGCGGCCGCGCGCGCCGTTCCTCGAGCAAACGCTCGAAGGTTCGGGACCCGGGGCCGCGAGACCCTTGACCGCCAAGGCCGAGCCACTAAGGTCACCCGCGCCACCATGAAGAGCGATCTCGGATCCAGCGTGCGCGTCGCGCTGCTCGGCTGCGGCACCGTCGGCGGCGGCGTGCTGCGCCTCCTGCGCGACAACGGTTCGGTGCTGTTTCCCCGCGTTGGCGCGCCGATCGAGGTGACGCACGTCCTCGTGCGCAATCTCGACAAGCCGCGCGTGCCCGAATGCCGGCGGGAGTGGCTCACGACCGATCCCGAGGTGATCTTCAACGACGCGACGGTCGACGTCGTGCTCGAGGTGATGGGCGGCGAGCAACCCGCCTTGAGCTACATCGAGCGCGCGATTCAGTCCGGCAAGGCCGCCGTCACCGCGAACAAGCTCCTCATCGCGAAGCACGGGCCGGCGCTCGTCGCGGACGCCATCGCCAAGGGCACGGATCTCGCGTTCGAGGCGTCCGTCGGCGGCGGCATCCCGATCATCCGCACGCTGCGCGAGGCGCTCTCGAGCGACTCCGTCTCGAGCGTGCACGCGATCCTGAACGGCACCTCGAACTACATCCTCACGCGTATGCGCGACGCCGGGCTCTCGTTCGCGATTGCGCTGAAGGAAGCCCAGGAGCTCGGCTACGCCGAGGCCGATCCGACGCTCGACGTCGACGGGCACGACGCCGCGCAGAAGCTCACCGTGATGGCGATGCTCGCCTTCGGCGCCAAGGTCGACACCGCCAAGATGGTCGTCGAAGGCATCCGCGCGCTCGACGAAGCGGATTTCGCCTTCGCCGAGCGCTTCGGCTTCACGCTCAAGCACCTCGGCATCGGGCACGACCGCGGAGAAAACGTGGAGCTGCGCGTGCATCCGGCGCTCGTGCGCAAAAACAGCGTGCTCGCGAACGTCGACGGCGTCTTGAACGGCATGTTCGTGATGGGGCGCGCGCTCGGTCCGTGCCTGCTCGTCGGTCGCGGCGCGGGCGACATGCCGACGGCGGTGAGCGTCGTCGCCGATCTCGTCGATGTGGCGCGCGCGCGCATCGAAGGCCAACCCGGGCTCATGACGCGCGGCATTCAGCTCAAGCCGCGCGGCCTGCTGTCGCAAGACGACGTCGTCACTCGTTACTACTTGCGCTTCGACGTGGGCGATCACCCCGGCGTGATCGGCATCATCGCGTCCGCGCTCGGCGCGGAGGGCGTCAGTATTGAGCAGATGGTGCAAGAGGGGCGCGCCGACGGCGACGGCGCCGCGGTGCCGGTGTGCATCATCACGCACGCGAGTCGTGAAGGTTCGGTGCGGCGCGCGATCGCCGCCATCGAGAAACAGCCGTTCTTGAAGGGCCGCCCGCGCCTGCTGCGCATCGAAGAGGTTTAAGTCGCGAAATAGGAGGAAGCTCTAGCGGCTTCAGGTCGTAGACCGGCTAGGGTAACTGTTCGTCGTGGACTCGGATCTGGAGGTCGCCCGGGTGAGGCTCGGCCGCACGGTGGGCGACCACTGGCGGCTCGAGCGCGTGCTCGGCACGGGCGGCATGGGCGCCGTCTACGCGGCGCGTGCCCAGGACGGCAGCATTGCGGCCATCAAAATCCTGCACCCGGAGATGGGGGCGCGCCGCGAGGTGCGCGAGCGTTTTTTGCGTGAGGGGTGGGCCGCGAACCAGATCGGTCACCCCGGCGTCGTGCAGATGCTCGGACAAGGTGATGGAGAAGAAGCGTTTTTGGCGATGGAGCTGCTCGAAGGCGAGACGCTGCGCGAGCGCGTGCGCCGCCACGGGCGCCTTCCGCTCGACGAGGTCCTCGACGTAGCCGCGCAGGTACTCGACGTGCTCGTCGCCGCGCACGCCCGCGGTGTCATCCATCGCGATCTCAAGCCCGACAATCTGTTCGTCATGCTCGACGGGCGCGTCAAAGTGCTCGATTTCGGGCTCGCGCGCCTGCTCGACGGCATCGGCGGCCAGCAGCAGACGCGCACGGGTGTCGCGCTCGGCACGCTCGCCTACATGGCGCCGGAACAAGCGCTCGGCCGCCGCGCGGAGATCGACGGGCGTGTCGACCTCTTCGCGCTCGGTGCGACGCTGTTTCGCGTGCTTTCCGGACGGCGCGTGCACGAAGCGGAGAGCGAAGCCGAGCTCCTGATGGCGATGGCGTCGCGTCCGGCGCCGCCGCTCAAGGCCGTCGCGCCCGACGTTCCCGACGCGGTCGCGGCGATGGTCGACCTCGCTCTCGCGTTCGCACGCGACGCTCGCTATCCGGACGCGCGCACTATGCTCGCCGACGTAGCGGCGCTCCGCCGCGGCGGCCCGCCGCCGTTCGCGAGCGCGCGCCTCGCGTCACGCGACGAACGCACGCGCCCGGACGGCCCTGCGTTCGCCGCGCCGGCGCCGCCGCTCGAGCCGGGTCCGGCGCCCGGTAGCCAGCGCACGCAACTGCTGCCGGTGAGCCAGCGCACGGTGCCACTCGCGCAATTCACCGAGCCACCGAGTCCGTACGGCGCGACGGCGCCGGCGCCTCCGCCGCCGGGCGCTGCGCCGCCGGTGCCCGCGTACCCGTCGGGACCGCCGCCGGCGTCGACGCGCACCGAGCCGCTCGCGCAGGTGACGCCGCCGGGACCGGCACCGTCCTCGAACGTCACGGCGCCCGCGCGCGTCGCTCCGCGCCGGCGAGGAGTCATTGCGCTCGCGGTCGCCTGCGCGGTGCTGCTCGTCGCCGCTGCCGGCGGCGCCGTCGCGTACTTCGCGCTTGGTTTTTCGGGCGCACCCGCCGCCGCCGCCTCGACCTCGGCGCTGCCCGCGCCGCTCCCGAGCCTGGTGCCCACGCCGGTGGCGATGCCGACCCCCAGCGCAGCGCCTGCGCCGACGCCCACCGCCGCGACGCCTCCCGCACCCGACGCCGGCACGCACGGCCATCATCTCCCGCACGGGCACCTGCACAAGCCGCACTGACGCTCGCGGCACGACGCGCCGACGTCGCGCCGACGGTCCCAGAGAGTTGCGCCCCTACGCGAAGCGAGCCGGCCCGTGGTGGGGCTTTTGCACGCAGCCGCGGGCCCCTATAGCGCCTACGCGGTGCCTTCTAAGGAGCAGCCGCGTCTCGACGCGGCGGAGAAGCGCTTCGACCAAGCGCCGAACGGCAGTGTTCTGCGGCGCTCGGCATTCGCAGCCGCACGTCAAAGCAGCGCAGAGAAACCCGTACGCAAGGTTCGAGGTGCTGCAGCCGTTCGGCGTCCCCCGGACGGCCGGGCGTCGCGGCCGTGCAACGCGGGTCAGTCACGTGGGCGCGCCGAGTCGGCGGAGACGGCGGTTTTACTGCGGCGCCCCGCAGCCGTGCCCGTCCTCACAAAAGAAAATGATTTTCATTTTCAATAACGGAGGGTAGATGGTGCTCCGGTTCGGCGAAATCAGCCGCCGGTAATTGAAAACGATTCTCATTTTCATGAAGAGGCCTCCCATGACGCGCCAGCGCTCTCCCGCTTTCCTTTTCGGTTCCCCGAGCTTGCCTCGGAAAATCGGCACACAGGTGCTCGGCGCCGGCTTCGTGCTCGCCCTCGCGTGGACGGCGGGGTGCAGCGGTGACGATGACACGGCGCCGCCTGCTGCGGGCGGTCAGGGCGGCAGCGGAGCGAGGGGTGGCTCCGCCGGCAAGGCCGGCAGTGGTTCGAGCGGGAAGGGCGGGCAGGGCGGCAAAGGCGGGTCCGCTGGCGCCGGCAAGGGCGGCGCTTCGAGCAGCGGCGGGAGCGGTTCGAGCGGCGCTGCGGGTCGAACGGGGACCGGCGGCAGCTCGCAGAGTGAAGGCGGCGCGGCAGGGGAAGCGACGGGTGGCGCGAGCGGTGCTGCAGGTGGCGAGGAACAAGACGGCAACGGCGGGGAGGCGCCGGGACCCGATCCGGGGATCCACGTTTTTGCGCTCTCTCCGACTGGCCCTGATCGCTTCTATGGCGTGACGGTCGCTCCGGACGGCTCGATTTTCGCGGTCGGCCAGATCGGTAGCTCCACCGACTCGAACGCCGATCTCGCGCTCCTGCTCGCGAAGTTCACGCCCGCGGGCGTGCTCGACGCGGCGTTCGGCGCGGGCGGCGTAGTCGTGCGCAACGTGGCGAACGGCACTAACGGCGAGCTCTTTCGCGGCATCGTCCTGCAGTCGACCGGCAAGCTCGTCGTCTCGGGGACGATCGAACACACCGGTGCCGCCGACGCGCGCGACCGCGATCTCACGCTCGCGCGCTTCAACGCCGACGGCACAGAGGACACGACGTTCGGCACCGACGGTTTGGTGACGCTCGATCTGAGCGCCGGCGCCGTGAACGGCACGTCGTTCCTCGCCGACAGCGCGTGGGGGCTCGCGCGCTACGACGACGATCGGCTCGTCGTGAGCGGCGGCATGGTCAAGACGCGCGAGGACTCGACGGTCGACACGGATTTCGTGCTGGTGCGCTTGTCGGCGGACGGCGTCCTCGACACCGGCTTCGGCGACGCGGGCGTGTTCAGCCTCGACACGTCGTTCGCGGGAGCGCACGACAACGCGAGCCCGCGCAACGTCACGATTTTGCCCGGTTCGGACGGCATCGTCGGCGCGGGGTACCGGCCGGTGCCGGGCGCGGACACGGCGCCCGTCGTGTACAAGGTGACGGAGGCGGGCGTGCTCGACACGACGTTCGGCACGAACGGCGTCTTCAGCGAGGCGCTCCTCGCGGAGCAGACCGAGTGCTACCAGGCCGTCGTGCAGCCGAAGGTGGGCGGCGGCTATGCGCTCGTCACCACCGGTTACGGGCGTGAGCTCGACACGGAGACGACCGACTTCGTTTCACTGCGCCTCAGCTCGGACGGCGCGCTCGACACGACTTACGGGACGAACGGCCTCGTGCGCTTCGACGTGGGCGGCTTCGGCGACAACTCGCGCAGGCTCGTCGTACTGCCCGATCGCCGGCTCCTGCTCGTCGGCGGTGGACGGCTGATCTCGGCGGACGTCGACGGCACGGCGCTCGTGCTGAGCCCGGACGGCGTCCCCGACACGAGCTTCGCGCCACGCGGCCTGCGCACGTACGATCTCGGCGGTCCGGCGGATTTTCTCTGGTCCGTCGCGCTCTCGCCCGATCAGAAAACGGCCGCGATCGCCGGCATCAAGGGTGTCGGCAACAGCCCCACGCCGCCTTCGGCCAACGACGACGCCGCGCTCGTGCTCCTGCAGCTCGCGCCGTGAAAGCGCACGTCGAGCTGGCACTCGCCGCCGCACTCCTTTGGGGTGCGGCGTGCGAGACGACCATCGTCGCTCCGAAGCAGAACACGCCGCCGAGCGGAGACGGTGGTGAGAGCGGGGCCGACCTGTTAGGCGCGGCGTCGCGCTGCACGAGCGGCGCGTATCGCGATCCCAACGCGTCGGAGGGTCCGGAAATGATGCCCGGCGTGGCTTGCAACGCCTGTCACGCGGAGGCGAACGCGGCGTCCGGCGAGGGCGACGCGCCGATTTTCGCCTTCGCGGGCACGGTATTTCCGAGCGCGCACGAGCCGGACACGTGCATCGCGCCCGAAGGGGAGGGCGCGCTCGTCGTCGTGCGCGACGGCAACGGCGCCGAGTTTTCCGCGACGGTGAACGCCGTCGGCAACTTCTCGCTCGAAGCGAGCGAGCTCGTGGTTCCGATCACGGCGCGCGTGATCGCAGGCGGGCGCGAGCGGTCGATGGTGCGGCCCGCGGCGCACGGCGACTGCAATCTGTGTCACTCGCGCGGCGGTTCGTTCGCGGCCCCCGGCCGCATCGTTTTGCCCTGAGCTGCGCGTTCAGCTCGGGTTCGACGCGCAGAACTCGAGCACGGCCATGCGCACGGCGACGCCCGCCTCGACCTGATCGAGGATGGCGCTCGTCGCGCCGTCGGCGACATCGTCGGAGACCTCGACGCCGCGGTTGAGCGGCCCCGGGTGCATGACGATCGCGCCGGGCTTGGCGAGCTCCAGGCGCGCGCGGCTCAAGCCGAACTCCCGCGAGTACTCGCGCAGCGACGGCAGGAGCGCCGCGCCGAGGCGCTCTTGCTGGATGCGGAGCATCATCACGGCGTCGGCGCCCTCGAGCGCCGGCTCGATGCGGTCGTACGAGCGCACGCCGAGCGCGTCGCGCGCGTGTGGCAGGAGCGTGAGCGGCCCGGCCAGCCGCACCTCGGCGCCGAGGAGCTTGAGCAGGAGCACGTTCGAACGCGCGACGCGGCTGTGCTGGATGTCGCCGCAGATCGCGACGATCACGCCGTCGAGATCGCGGCCGAGACGGCGCCGGATCGTGAAGGCGTCGAGCAGCGCTTGCGTCGGGTGCTCGTGCATGCCGTCGCCCGCGTTGACGACGGGGGCGCGGATGCGGCTCGCGACGTAGTGCGGCGCACCCGAGGCGGTGTGGCGGATGACGATCGCGTCGGCGTGCATCGCGTCGACCGTCATCACCGTGTCGAGCAAGGATTCGCCCTTGCTCATGCTCGACGACGAGCCGCCGAGGTTCACGACGTCGGCGCCGAGTCGCTTGCCCGCGAGCTCGAAGCTCGTCCGCGTGCGCGTCGAGGACTCGAAGAACAGGTTGATGATGGTCTTGCCGCTGAGCACGGGGACCTTGCGCACGGCGCGCCGGCCCACCTCGTAAAACTCCTCGGACTTCGCGAGCAGGGCGAGCGCGGTGTCGCGCTCGAGAGCTTCGATACCGAGCAGGTGGCGGGGGCGCTGCGCCAAGTCGGATGCCCTCCTACCAAAGGCGCGCGGTCAGGCCAACCACGGCGAGAAAATGCGCCTCTTTGCGGGGAATTCCCTACATCGCAACCCACTGCGGACTCTGCATTCTTTGCGTTGACAGGTGTGCGCGGAAGTCCGCTTCGTGCTCGTAACCCATGGAAACCAAAGGGCGTTCTCGCTGGAAACGCAGGCACGCAAATTGCTAAACTCGCTCAGATTCATGCTTCGTGAACGTGACGGCGAGGATGCGGTGCTGGGTACTGCTCAGCGCCGATGGACCAAGCTGCTCCTTCCCCTCGCGTTCCTGACGCTGTTCGGGGTGCTCGGGTGCGACAAGCATCACCAATCGCTCGCAGGCATCGGCGCCGGTAACCTGCCCCCTGCCAAGGTGGGCGATCCGTGTGCGTCGCATCAGACGGGGTGCGCCTGCGACACCGAAGGGGTGACGGTCCAGTGCGGCAGCGTCAAGCAGACGGTCGACAACTACGTCATCTGCTCGGAGGGCGTACGAACCTGCAGCAGCGGCCAGTGGGGCGATTGCGTCGCCGATCACGAGGAGAAGAAGCCGCTCGTCTACCGCGCGCCGATGCAGGGCGGCTACACGGCTCAGGCCCTCGGCCCGTCGATGAGCTGCAACGACCTCTGCGATCCCGGCTGCCAAAAGTTCGTGGACGACGCGAGCGGCGTCAGTGTCGACGTCGATCTCTCGGCCGGACCGGACGGCATCACTTTGCCCGGATCGCCCGGCGGCTCCGGCGGCATGGCCTGCAACATGATGCAGCTCACGCCGAAGACGAAGACGGTCGTCATCTCGTCCATCGCGGCGCTCACGGGCACCGGCGTCGTCGACGGCACCATCACCGCCAACCCGGTCGGCAGCAACAAGGTCGACATCGACGCCACGTGCGCGGGCGGGACGACGACGGAGCCGAGCTGGACGATCGACTCTTACGATCGCGCGACGGTGAGCGCGCACGGCGTCGTCACGGTGTACTCGGGCGTGGCGGGGCCGATTACGGTCACGGGCCAGGGGCCGTCGAATGCGGACACCGCCGTCATCACCGTCGTCGACCAGATCGGTGACACGTTGATCGCGGCGGGCACGACCACGGAGCCCGGCATCACGCTGTATCCGTACAACACCACGTTGTTCCCCGTCGGGCTCAAGGCGCCGCTCGTGCAGTGGACCGAGGGCGGCATCACGCCGAGCAAGACGCAGGTCATTCTCTGCTATCCGAAGGCCACGTGCGACACCTCGCCGTACACCGGCAACACGTTCCGCTACGCGGCGACCTGGCCGTCTTCGAGCACGAGCACGACGCTCAACGAGCCGAGAGACGGCACGCTCGACAACACCGTTCCCGCTTGGCAGATCCCGCAGCAGATTTGGAGCGCGTTCGATCGTACGGCCGCGGGCAATACGGGCCAAATCATCATCCGGCGCCAGAGCAGCGCGGGCGCTACGAAGTACAAGCAGCTGTCGATCGACGTGCAGTTCGCGACGGACGCGCTGCGCGGCACCGTTTATTACACGCAGTACCTGCGCGCTCTCCACACCTCCGACGGCTCGCAAAGCTTCACGTACAGCGGCACGACTTACACGCCGGGCCAGACCTGCCAGGTTGGTAACAACACGCACCCGAGCGGCACGGCGGGCTCGCAGACGCGTGCCATCGATATGTCCACGTACGCGGCGACCAACACCGATCCGTTCGCCGCGGGTGGTTCCACCGCGGGCTGCCCGGTGTGCCACTCGATCTCAGCGGACGGCAGCACGGCCATCTCGGGCGGCAGCAACTGGCAGACCTCGGGTGGTGGCACCGGCAAAGGCATCGATACGATCGGTCTGAACTCGTCGAGCGTCCCCGCGTTCACGGGCGTGTTCGACGCGCCGAACTACAGCGGCGCGTCGAGCGCGGAGGGTTCGGGCACTGGTGAGGACAGCCGCGGCTTCTCGTACGGCGCCATCACGCCGGACGGCTCACTCGTGCTCCAGGGCGCGAACTTCTGGGGCAGCACCCAAGGCACGCCGTCCCCGAATAACCTTCAGAACGGCAACTTCACGGGCGTGACGAGCCAGCTCAAGCCCTACTTCTTCGTCGATACGAAGACGCCGAACCCCGGCTTCGGCGTGCAATTCGCGACGACGGGCTCGCTGCCGGCCAACTACGTCCCCTCGGGCAGCGGTAGCACGTTGAAGCTCACGGCTCCCACGGGCGGCACCTCGCTCACCGTCGACGGGCAGACGATGGCGGCGAACTACTCCGTGCTCGTGAAGGACGAAACGGGCGCCAACGCCAAATACAACGGCGTCTACACCGTGACCACCGCGAGCCCGTGGAAGCTCACGGTTCGAAGCGACGCCTACAGCACGACGTCGTTCAAAGCGCAGTCCGAGGTGCGCATCACGGACGGCAACCTGAACCGCGGCAACGTGTACTACGTCTCGTCGCCGACATCGGGCACGATCACGCCCGGCACCACGTCGCTCACCTTCTCGCAGCGCGTCTATCCGCCGATGGTGTTCGGTAGCTCGCCGCATGCCACCGATTACGCGACGACCGGGCCACTCGCGCCCGCCACCGTCACGCAAGCGGGCAACGTGCTCACGGCCGGCGGGCTCTCAGCGCTCGTCGTCGACGGTCACACCATGGCCGCGAACGAGACGGTGCTCGTCAAGGACCAGGGCTCGCCGTCCCAAAACGGTACTTACAAGCTCACCACCGTGGGCGCGGGCGGCAGCGGCACGCCGACGAGCGCGTCCTACGCGACGACCACGGCGTTGCCAGCGAATACGCTCTCGGCGGGCGTACTCACCGCGAACGCGCCGGGCCCGCTGCCCGCCATCGACGGCATCACGCCCGCGAGCGGCGACACGGTGCTCGTCAAAGATGAAGGCGGCGCGAGCAACGGCATCTACACCGTCACGACCGTCGGCGTGAAAGGGAACGGCCCGACGCTCGGCGCCGTCGTCTGCGGTACGACCGCCGCGCTCCCGACCTACGGCGCGGCCTCGAACGTCCTCACCGCGACCGGCTTCGGTGCGTTGCCGAGTGCGACCTTCGACGGCTGCACGCTGGGGACCAACAACCGCGTGCTCGTGAAGAACGAGACGTCGTCGCAATACAACGGCGTCTACACCATCACCTCGCTCGGTCTCGGCAACGCGAGCGGGACCCCGCACACGGCCGCCAAGCTCGGAACCATCGCGGCGCTGCCGGCCAACACCAACAGCGGCGGCGTGCTCACCGGGACGGCTTGGGGGCCGCTCCCGAACATCGACGGGCAGGCCGCTGCGGCGACCGATCGCGTGCTCGTGATGAACGAAGGCACGCCGGCGAACAACGGCATCTACGTCGTGACGAACACGGGGACGGGCACGAGCGTCGTTCACACGGCCGTGCGCCTCGGAACCACGGCGGCGCTGCCGGCGTACTCGAACACGCTCGGCGTTTTGAACGCGACGGGCTTCGGCGGGCTCGTCGTCGATGGCGTGCCGGTGGGGCTCAACGACCGCATCCTCGTGAAGAACGAAGGCACGCCGTCGGCGAACAACGGAATTTACACCGTGACGGCCACGGGGCTCGGAACGGGCACCAATGTGCATCCGGCGGCGCGCCTGGCGACGACCGGCGCGCTCCCCGCGAACACCAACACGGGTGGGGCGCTGACCGCCAACGCGTACGGCGCGCTCCCCACGACCCTCGACGGCGTCACGCTGAACCAGGGCGACCGCGTGCTCGTGAAGAACGAGACCAATGCCGCGAACAACGGCATGTACGTGGCCACGAACCTCGGGACGGGCAATGGCACCGCGCATACGGCCTCTCGTGCCGCGACGATCAGCTCGCTGCCCGCCAACACGAACACCGCCGGGGTGCTGACGGCGTCGGCGTTCGGCCCGCTCGGCAACATCGACGGCGTCGCGGTGGCGGTCAACGATCGCGTGCTCGTGAAAAACGAGGCGACGACGGCGAACAACGGCGTCTATACCGTCACGTCGACCGGCCTCGCGGGCACCGTGCACGCCTCCGTTCTCGCGGCGACGACGGCGACCCTGCCCGCGTACACTTTCGCCTCGAATACGCTCACTTCGACGACGTTCATTCCGCTCAACATCGACGGTGTGAGCTTCGTCGGCGACGGCACCGAACGCGTGCTCGTGAAGAACGAGGTGAGTCAGCAGTACAACGGCATCTACATCGTGACGAACGCGGGCGCGGGTGCCGGCGGCAGCACGCTGCACTCACCGAACGTCAAAGCCGCGACGATCTCGCCACTCCCTGCGAATACCAACACGGCCGGTGTCCTTACGGCCACCATCGGCGGACCGCTGCCGCAGATTGACGGCGTGACGCTCGCGGTGAACGACCCCGTGCTCGTCCAGGACGAAGCGACCGCGGCCAACAACGGTATCTACACGGTCACTGGTGTCGGCATCGGCTCGGCCACGGTGGCCACGAGCGTGAAGTACGCGACGACCGCCGTCCTGTCGCCGTCGGGGACGTTCTCGGCGGCGGCCGGAACCATTACGGGGAGTTCGAACGGCCCGCTCAGTGTCGACGGCGTCACCCTCGCGCTGAACGATCGCGTGCTCGTCCGGAACGAAGGTGGCGGTACGAGCGCCGCCAACGGCATCTACACGCTGACGACCCTCGGTGTGGCCGGTTCGGTCAAATACAAGCTCACGCGCACCGCGGACACCATGTCCCTCGGGTTGCAGGTGCCCGTGACGCTTGGTTCGACGAACGCCGGCAAGACTTTCTATCTTTCGACGCCCGCGAGCGGTGGCATCACCATCAACACGACGGCGCTGGCTTTCTCGGCGAGCACACCGTGGTCGCTGACGCGCCGCACGGACGCGAATACCTCGACGAACCTCAAGCCGCTCGACGCGGTCACGGTCACGAGCGGCACGACGAACGGCGGTGACACGTTCCAGATTTCGAGCCCGGCCACGGGCAGCATCACGGTCAACACGACGCCGATTGTCTGGAGCCCGGCCGCCAAGTGGGTGCTCACGCGCGCGGGCGACGCCGACGTGAACCCCGACCTCGTAGGCGGCGATCAAGTCCCGGTCACGGGCGGCACCGTCAACGCGAACTCGGGCTTTTACATTTCGACGCCGGCGCTGGGCGCCGCGATCAACATCAACACGACGGCGATGAGCTTCAGTGCGGCCCAGAAGTGGGTGCTCACCCGCGCAGTCGGGGAGCCCATCAACGGTGGCGAGCAGTTCCCGGTGTCGCAGGGCAACACGAACGCGAATACGACGTATTACGTCTCGACGCCGGCGTCGGGTGCAGTCGCGCTCAACACGGCGTCGCTGCTCTTCTCGCTGAGTTCGAAGTGGGTCTTCACGCGCGTCAGTGACGCCAACAGTTCCGCGAATTTCGGCCCCGGCGACCTCGAGGCGGTGACGAGCGGCGCGACCTACGGCGGTCTCACGTTCTACGTGTCGACTCCGGCGTCCGGCTCGATCATCGTCGATACGACGGCGATTGGCTGGAGCCAGAGCGCCAAATGGCAGCTCACGCGCCCCGTCGAGACCTACGCTCCCGGCGATCAAGTGCCGATCACCGCTGGCTCGGTGAACACGGGGACGACCTACTACCTCTCGACCCCGGCGACAGGGTTGGTCGTGCCCGGCACGACGCCGCTCGCGTTCTCGCTGAGCTCGAAGTGGATCCTGACGCGTGCGGGTGACGCGGACGTGACCGGTGACTTGAACCCCGGTGATTTGGTCGCCGTGACGAACGGGTCGAACGCGGGCAAGACGTTTTACATCTCGAGCCCCGCGAGCGGCACGACCATCGTGATCAACACGACGGACATCGCCTTCTCGCAGGCGAGCAAGTGGGTGCTCACGCGGACGTCGGACGCGAACCTGAGCTCGCAATTGGTGCCCGGCTTGCAGGTGCCCGTGACGAGCGGCACGACGAACGGCGGCAAGATTTACTACATCTCCGTGCCCGCGACGGGGACCGTCACCGTGAACACGACGCCGATCACGTTCGCCGTCGAGGTGCCGTGGCAGCTCACGCGCAAGACGCCTTACACGGCGGCGGGCGGCGGGCTCGTCCCGGGCCTGCAGGTCACGCTGTCGAACGGCACGACGAACGGGATGAAGACGTACTTCATCTCGAGCCCGTCGAGCGGCACCATCACGGTGGACTCCACGCCCATCACCTTCACGCTCGGCGTGGCGTGGCAACTCACGCGCACCGCCGACGCGGATACGACCGGCGAGATCACGCCCGGCATGGAGGTGCAGGTCGGCAACGGTGCGATCAACGGCGGCCGCGTCTTCTACGTCGCCTCGCCGACGAACGGCAGCATCGCCATCAACACGACGGGCATCACGTTCTCCTACGGCCTGCCGTCGATGATGGCGCCCGTGATGTCGCCCGACGGCAAGAAGGTCGCGTACGTCAACGGCGACCCCGACGTCTCCGGTGGCCTCACGGAGACGGGCTGGCGCCGCGGTCTCTCCATGTTCTCCCTCGACCAGTCGTCGATGACGGTCTCGGCCAAGAAGCGCCTCATCAACAACTGGAACTCGACCACGGCCGGTACGGCCGTGAAGTGGCCGTTCTTCGAGGGCGACAGCAAGAGCCTGCTCTACGTCGAGACGAGCTCGAACGAGTACTGCAACTCGGCGGCGAACGCGGGCAGCTGCGCGTCGGTGACGAACGACACGAACCCGGCCACCGTGACGTGCACGACCGGCGGCTCGACGATGGTCGACACGAACATCGAGCGCGCTTGCTATCAGGCCGCCTACGGCAGCATGAGCCCCACGACGCGCGGCTACTGGCCGGGCCGCATCTTCTCGATCGACACTTCCGCGACGACGCCGTCCTCGACGCGCGCCGAGTTCGCGAAGCTCGACAACGCCGAGGATTCGACCGACGCCGGCAAGGCGTACCAGCCGACCGTCTTGCCGTTCACGGCCGGCGGCAAGCGCTGGGTCATCTTCACGAGCCCGCGCGCATACGGCAACCAATTCAACCAGAAGTCGAGTGGTGGCACGCCGACCGACTTCAGCTGCGGCGCAAGTATGCTGTGGGTGGCGGCCATCGACGACGTGGCCGCCAACGGCACCGATCGCAGCCATCAGGCCTTCTTCATGCCGGGGCAGCAGGTCGCCAAGATCACCGCCTCGACGCACTACGTAAACGAGCGCGGCTACCTCGTGCCGTCGCCGTGCAAGGCGAACGGCACGTCGTGCCAGGTGAACTCCGAGTGCTGCGGCGCGGCCGCGAGTCCTGCGACCGCCGCTTGTCGCGTACCGGCTGGCTGGGATCCTTCCACGGGCGCGCCCGCGAAGACGTGCCAGGCGCTGTCCGGAACCTGCAGCACCACGGGCCAAACCTGCAGCGTCGACGCCGATTGCTGCGGCGGCGCCTCGTGCGTGAACTTCACGTGCGGCGCCGCGGGTATGCAGTACGTGCCGGCGACGTTCACTCGCGAGTACGTCGCGACGTGTCCGACCGGACAGCTGCCCGTGTGGACGCTCTACAGCTATCACCTGTCCACACCCGGAAATAGCTCGCTCGTCTTCACCGCACAGTCGAGCGACGACCTCGGCATGCTCGACGCCGCGACCGTCGTCCCGCTCGGGTCCTCGACCGGCGACACGACGAGCCCGATGGCCGCGGAGACGATCGACGTGGGCGCGAAGCTCGACGCCGCGAAGGTTTCGAAGAACTACGCGAACCTGCGTATTCTCGTGAAGCTCGTGCCGTCGACGGACGGGCTCAGCGCGCCGATCCTCAAAGACTGGACGATGAACTACACCTGCACCGACTCGCTCTGAGCGAGCGGAGCCCGCGGGAGCGCGCGGTCAGTTGCTCTCGGCGAGGCGGAGGGTGGCGCCCGCGGAGTCGCTGTAGTTCTGCCCGCTGCCGCTCGTCACTTCGAGCACGCCAGGGGAGCTCGGCGCGGCGTATTGCCCGCTGCCGTCCGCGGCTTGGACGCTGGGCGTCCACGTGTTTCCGACCGCGGTGACGCTCGTGATCGCGCTACTTTGCACGTCGAGCGCGGTCGTCGTCGCGGTGAGTACGTTGTTGCCAGGGTCCGCCAGCGTGCCGAAGTCCCAGGTCGAGGTCGCGTCGCCGTCGAGCTCGAAACCGGAGTCCACGGTGTCGCCGAGCGTGGTGCCGCGCACTTTGAGCGCGAAGGTGCTGGGACTACCGCTGCCGAGGCGTACCGCGCGTGGAACGTTGCGGAAGAGCGAGGCCGTGATGGTGACGCTGCTCGAGGAGCCCGTGGTGAGGTCGAGCCCGCTCTCGGTCATCGCGTAAATCTCGGCGTTGGCGAGCGTGAGCGTCTTCGGTGCCGGGCCGACCAGCGCGCCCTTGCAGCCGTGCATGACGACAGCAGCCGTGAGCGCGAGGGTGCTGCCTGCGCCGTTGGTCGTGACGATGCACGCGTCGGGGCTCGTGACCGAAGCGTCGAGCGAGAGCTCGCTAGCCGTCACGGCGAGTGAGGGGCTGCCCGAGAGCTCGATGAGGTGGCTCGCGCTCGTCTTGAGCGTCGACGTGGCGAGGGTCGTCGTGGAGTCGCCACGCAGGAGCAGGAACGGCAGGTTGCCGTCTTCGGCGTTCAGGTTCGAAAGCTCGAGCGTTGCTGAGTCTTCGGCGCTGAGGGCTGCGGTTTCGGCGTCGCCGTCGAAGTGCAACAGCTCGCCGTCCAGCGTCAGCTTGCCGTGGGCGTAGACGTGGGCGAGCGCGGGGCAATCACCGAGATCGTGCGTCGCGTCGTCGGTGTCGATGACGGTGACCAGCGTGTCGCCTCCGATTTCGAGCGCGCTCTTGCCGGAATCGCTCGGACAATTGGAAAACGAGGCGCGCGTGATACTGACGCTCGCGTCGTTGGCGGCGGCCGCGACGGCAGTTTCGAAGCCGTCGAACCGAAGCCCGTCGAGCTGCGAGTTGCCGGCGAACTCGAGCAGCGTGCCGCCCTTGCCCACGAACGCTGCCAAGCGCGGGTTGTCGGCGGCGAGGCTCACGCCGTTCGGAATGGTCACTGCGTCGGCGCCCTTCGGGATCGCGTAGTTGCCGTCGAGGAACACGATGGTGTCCCCGGCCGCGGCGACACTCACGGCGCCGGCGAGGGTGAGAAACGGCTGCTCGCGCGTGCCGGGCCCGCCGTCATAGCCGCCGGGCCCGACGAAGAGGTGTCCCATGCCGTCGCCCGGCCCTGGCGCGCCGGCGCTGCCGGCGGTGCCACCCGACATGTCGCCGGAATAGGGGACGCCGCCGCCGCCCGCTTCGGAGCCACCGGCTTCGCCGTGCGTCCCGCCCGTCCCGCGGTGATGCGTGCCGGCGCTCGAGCCGCCGTTCGCTCCGCCTTCACCCGCTTCGCCGCTCTGGCCCGCCGCGCCGTGTTTGGTCCCGCCGCTTCCGCTTTTTCCGCCGCTGCCGCCGCTGCTGCGCGTGCCGCCCGAGCCCGTCAGACTCGAAGGGGGCGGCGGAGCGCTGTCCTTGTGATGGCCGCACGCCGTAGCGATGCCCGCGCCCATTCCGAGCGCGAGTCCGAGTCGAAGATGCAGGCGCAATGGGCGCTTCAAGAGCTCCGCTTCCTTCCTAGTTGAGCCAACCGCCGTTCGGCCCCTTGCGCGCGCTGCCGCCGGGTGAACCGTCGTCGGTCGTCTCCGACTTGCCCCCTTCGATGACCTGGAAACCCCCGCGCGCGACGCGCTTCTTGCGAGCGTCTGCTTCGCGGCGCGCTTCGGCGTCGAGCTGCGCGAGCTTCAGCTTCAGCCACACGCGCCGGAACGGGGAGGGGCTACCCGTCAGGAGCCAGCCCGCGAGCATCCCGCCGAAGGGCGCGATCTGGCCCTCGGGGCGGCCCGCGCCCGCGATGAGGTACATCAAGTTGAAAAAGAGAACGATGATGATGAGCGAGCGCGACGAGACCGGCACGACGAACATCAGGTTGATCGTGCGATGCTTGAAGCTGAGCGCCCACGCCACCGACAGCGCCGACAAGAGCGGCACCGAACCGAACCAGTATTCGGGTACGAGGCGCGGAGCGAGGCGCGGCAGCGCGAGCTCCACCCCCATCTGGATGACGTAGCTCAGGATCGCGGAGAGCCCGAGGAAGCGTAGGAAGCGCCCGCTGCCGAAGTGCGTCTCGAGCGACGCGCCGAAGAAGTAGAGGCCGAGGAGCACCCAGAGGACGTGGCTGATGTCGTGCCGGACCTCGTGCATGAGCGGCGCAGTGAAGAGGCGCCAGACCTGGCCGTGCAGGATCGCGTTCGTGTTGCCGCAGAGCGCGAGGAACAGCGAGTCCGGCGCGCCGGCCCAGTTGATCCCGATCGCGAAAGCGAGCCAGACCGCGAAAAGCGCGAGCAGCACGCCACGGAGCGCCGGCCCGGGCTTCGGCATGGTTACCGCGGGCTGGTCACCGTAGCCGCGCGGCATCAGGGCTCCAGGCCGCACGCGGCCGGGACCGCGGTCGCCGGCACGATGTTCGCGCTGCAAGTAGCACGGCCGAGCTCCGTGGGACCCGAAAGCAGGGTCGCGGTGAGCTTGGCGGCGCCTTGCGCGAGATTCGAGAAGCGCACGTTGCGCCCGCACGTGGCCTGGTCGACGTAGATGGGCTGGCGCGGCGGGTCTACGGCATCGAGCGTCAGCCGGAGCTCACCGGAGAGCGTGACGAGGTCGTCACAGCCGTATCCGAGTGCTGATAGCGCGGTCGCCGGGTCGACATCCAGCGCACCCTCGCCGATGAGCGGCGCGCAGGCGGCATTGACCGTGAGCCCCGGGATCAGCGTGGCGGTGCAGGTCGTGCCCCAGGACGCTTCGGCGTTGCCTGCTTCATACGCCAACACGGATAGCTTCAGGGTGCCACGCTCCGGCACGTCGTCCAGCCGGATCTGCTGACCGCAGGTTGCTTGCGCACTGGTGGTGGCACCGGAAGCGCTTTGGTAGCTCACGCTATAGTGATCGAGCGCGCCCGCGTCCGTGCCGCACGCGGGCGCCCCCGCGACGCCGTCCAGCCCGAAGAGGACGCTCGACGCCCCGCTCGGGACCTCGCTGCCGGGCTCCAGGGTGCAATCGGTGACCGTGCGGCTCACGTAGGCGAGCGCGTTCTCGGGGCAGGCGTCGCCGCAGCGCCATTTCCAGCGCGGCGCGACGCGCTCGCCTGTTGCGGGGTCGATCATGATGCGTGCGCCGGCCGCGAGCGGGACCAGCCCGGCGCGATCATAACCCTCGACTTCGGCGCGATAGCGATGCCCGTCCAAGACGCGCGAGAACGCGACCGGCGTGCGACACTCGGTCGGGCCCGAGCTCGGCAGCGCGAACCCGTCCTTGGAGCGCGGTGCCGTTCCGGGCGTCGCGTCTCCCGGACAGAAACCGGCAAGATCGGGATCTTGGCTGGCGGCTTCCTGATCGGGCGCGCCGCCGGCGCCGACGACGTCAGGATCACTTGCCGTCACGAGCGAGCCGTTCGCCTCGTACTCGATGTCGAACACCGTCGCGACGTAGCTGCGAAGCGCGCCGTCGGTGTTCGCGCACGGAACGCCCCCCGGAAGGTCCGTGGGGTCCACACTGATGAGCGTGGGGTGATAGACGCCAGCGACGGGGGTCGTCGTCTCCTGGCACGCTCCGAGCAGGCCGGCGAGTCCGGGTGCGAGCAGCGCGGCCAGGGCTCGGCGCGAGCGAATGAGCATGAGGGAGCGCGACATAGCACGGGCGGCGACCGGGGTGCGCCCGCCCCGAGGAGGCCCTATTCGCTGCCGCCTTGCCCGCCTTGGCCGGCGCTGCTCGTGTCGGTGTTACCGGTGCCTGCGGAGCTTTCCGGCGGGGGGGTCGTCGTGGTGCCCGTAAGAAACGAGCATGAGTAGGCTCGCTCGGGGTACTGCACCACCTCACAGACGGACGTTGCGTTGTCCGCGATGGGGTGATTCGGGTCCTCGCAATCAGCGAGCAGCGCGTTCTTCCCGAGCGATTGCACGCAAGTGCCGAGCGTCGTGATGGTGGCGACGCAGTCGTCGACCACGGCAGGTTGGGGAGGCGTGACCGGCAAGCCGTGCAGGCAGTGGTCGCGATAGTAAATCTCGCAGTCGTCTTCGTGCGTGACGATGCCGCAAGCGGTAGCTGCCTTGCAGCGCGCCTGCTCGATGTCGCGACAGTCTTGAATGCCCTTGGCAGCCGTCCCGCAACCGGGGCTCGCGAGGGACGCCAGCGCGCCGAGCACGCACAGGCACGCGACGCTCGGAAGCGCGCGGTGCCTCGAGCCGGCACGAACTCCGGAGCGCGGTGTCACGCACGAGGCGTTATCACGCCGGGGTGCGCTGCGCGAAGTTTTCTCCGAGGCGTGCGAACTTGACGGAACAAGAGGAGGGCGCGAGGGTTCGGGGATCGAGATGGCTCGCGCCATGGTGCTCGCAGCCGGCCACGGCACGCGCCTGCGGCCCCTCACGGACGAACGACCGAAGCCGCTCGTTCCGTTCGGCGACCGCACGCTGCTCGAGCACGCCCTCGCTCGGCTCGGTGGGGCACTCTTGCCCGCGGTCGTGAATTGCCATTACCTTCCGCACATTTTTCGAGAGCTTACAGCGGGTTACGAGGGGATTTCGCAGGTGGTGGAGGAGCCTGTGCTGAGGGGCACTGCGGGCGGCGTCGCCGGCGCGCGAGAATTTTTGGGGCCGGCTCCGATCGTCGTGACGAACGCGGACTTGCTCGTGTCGGTCGACACGGACGCGCTGCTCGCCGAGACGCCGGACGACGGCATCTGTCTCGCCGTCGTGCGGCGCGCGCCCGGTGAGGGCCCGCTGGGTCTCGGCGCGGACGGGCGCGTCGTGCGGCTCCGCGGCGAGCGCTACGCTGAGGAAGTCACGGGCGCCGATTACGTCGGGACGATCGGGATGGGTGCGCAGGTGCTCGGCGCGCTGCCGGCGCGCGGTTGCATGATCGGCGACGTGGCGATGCCGCTCGCGCGCCGCGGCGAGCGCGTCCGAACCCTGATGGTCGACGGCGACCTGCTCGCGCCGGGCGACGGAATCGCCGAGTACCTCGCTGCGCATGCGGCGTGGCTCGAGCGGCGGAGCGGCAGCGACGGCGCATCGTTCGTTGGGAACGGCGCTGAAATCGGGCCGGCCGTCGAGCTCCTGGGGTGCGTCATCGGCGCGGGTGCCGTGGTCGGCGGCAGCGGGCGCGTGGAACGCGTCGTCGCGTGGCCGGGCGCGCGCGTGACGGCGCCGCTCGCCGACGCGGTTGTGACGACGGCCGGCCGTGTCGTTCGGCGCCCGCCGGCGCCGGGCGTGCTTCCGCTCCACTGAGCTTGGCGCGACATGGTAGACGCGCAGCCGGCCCGCATGCATGCGCTCACCGTCGACGCCGCGCCCGACGCCTGGGCCGTCGCGCGCGCGCTTGGTGATCGGCCAGGGCTCGCGTTCGTCCTCGCCGACGGCGGCCGCACAACGTACGTGGCGTGCGATCCGAGCGCGTCGGCGCGCTCGTTCGATCCGGAGCCGGAACACGCCTGTCGCGCGCGCCCCTTCGGCGAAATCCCGCGTTGGATCGGGCTCTTGCCGTACGAGGCTTGCCGGACACGCGAACGTCGCCGCGCGGGCGAAGCCCGGACGGCACCCGAGGTCGAGGATCCGCTCTGGTACCGCTACGAGTGCGTCGTTAAAATCTCAAATCAAATCCAGATCATAGGGGCCGAAGCTCGCGCTGTGGCTGAGCTCGCGGAGCGCGTGCGGCGCGGCCTCGCGGCGCCTCCGCGTGCGCCGGAACGCCCCGAGCTTCGCTTGCACACGCGACCGGAGCCGGGCGCGGCGCACGCGGCGCGCATTCGGCGTGCGCTCGAGCTCATTCGGCGGGGTGAGATTTATCAGGTGAACCTCGCGCGCAAGTTCGAGCTCGACGTCGTGGGGCGCGCGCTCGACGTGCTCGGCGCGCTCGGGGCTGGCGGCTTGCCGCCCCACGCGCTCGCGCTCGAGTGGGCGGAGCTCGGCGTGGCGATGGCGTCGCCGGAGCTTTTTCTCGCGCTCGAGCCCGGGGGGCGCGTCCGCACGCGACCGATCAAGGGGACGCGTCCGCGCGCGGCCGATCCGGCGGCGGATGCCGCGCTCGCGCGGGAGCTCGACGCCGATCCGAAAGAGCGCGCCGAGCTCGCCATGGTGATCGACGTGGAACGCAACGACTTGGGCCGCTTGGCGCGTCCCGGCAGCGTGCGGCTCGTCGAGCCGCCGAGCGTGGAGACGCACGCGCGCGTCCATCACCGTGCTGCGACGGTGACGGCCGAATTGCGGCCTGAAGTGACGCGCGAGGAGCTCCTGCTCGCGACCTTGCCGAGCGGGAGCGTGACGGGGGCGCCGAAGCTTCGCGCGATGGAGGTCATCGCCGAGCTCGAGCCGGCGCGGCGCGGCCTCTATACGGGGGCGGCCGGGTTCATGCGGGAGGACGGCGGGCTCGAGCTCGGCATGGTGATTCGCACGCTGACGTTCCGCGACGGGCGTGGGAGTTACTACGCGGGCGGGGGCATCGTCGCGGACAGCGACCCAGAGCGAGAGGTGCGTGAGACGCTATGGAAGGCGGCGGCGCTCGTCGAGCTCACGGGCGGCTTCGACGCCTGGGCGTAAAACTACGCCGAAAACTATGCCGCTGGCGGGTGCAAGGGGTACGCGGGAGGGAGCATGCAGCCGGTGAACGTGCGAAACCTCGACGAGATCCAGGAGGAGGACTCCCGCTCGCGCGGCTCGCGCTTCGCGGCGTTGCTTCTGGCGTCGCTCGCGGGGGCGGGCATCGTCACCGCCGCGGTGGTGATGTCGCGCCGGGGCGGTGAGACGCAGCACGCCACGCGCGATCCGCTGGCTGATCTCGTGCTGGCGCAGAAGAGCGCGGCGCCGTCGGCCGACAAGCTCGAGACGCGCGAGGTGTCGTTCCCGGGCATCCTGAGCGACGACGCCAAGCCGACGACCGCGCTCGCTGCCGTCCGCGACGAGCACGGCCGTCTGCTCCCGCCGCCTGACGCGACCGCGAGCGCGGCTGCGCCGCCGCCGCCCGCCGCTGATCGTTTGCCCGTGGTGCCGCTGCCGGTCGGCGAGATGCTGGGCGCCACGCCCGTGACGACCGAGCCCAAGGACGGCCTCGTGGCGCTCGCGGCCGACAAGTCGAAGCTCCCCGAAAACGGCGAGCTGGCGCCGCCGGGCATGGACGGCGGCTTTCAGCTGCAGGTCGCGAGCTTCAAGGATCAGGCCGACGCGGATCGCCTCGTTGCCGACTTGCGCAAGCGCGGCCACCGCGCCTACCGCATCGCGGCGAACGTCCCCGAGCGCGGCGTCTGGCAGCGCGTGCGCATCGGCCCCTTCAAGACGAAGTTCGAGGCCAACAAGTACAAAGCCGACCTCGAGCGCACCGAGCGCATCGAGCCGTTCTTGGTCGACCCCGACAAGGTCAAGCAGGCGGCCGACATCCGCGCCGCCCGCCTCGCCGCGCGCGAAAAGAAGGACCACGCCTCCCGCGGCATCGTCGTCCACGACGAGTGACGCGCCCATCAGCGCGTTTCTGGGTTCCGCAGCACTCGCAGTTCGTCGAGTGCTGCCAGCACCTGTACGGAGGGGGAATTAAACAGGGAGCCGGACAGAGGGCGGGGAGGCCGGAGGGAGGGGCTTGGGGCTCGGACGATTCGGCGCACTCTGGCGCGTCGACGATTGCGCTCCGAACCAAAAAACCTCTGGCTCCCCGACCTCCCCTCTCCCTGTTAGTCCCTCCGATCCGAAATGGTGCTGGCAGCAGGCGGTGAACAGCGCGTGGAGGTGAACCCGCTGTTCGGGCGCGGCTACCCTGCCTTCGCTTTACGCTGCAACTGCTGCTGAACAATCTGCGCGACGGCGGCGGACACGTTTTTGCTCTTCGAGAGCGAGCGTAAATCACTGTCGCGCAGGTGCGGGACGAGGCGGCTCGCGAACGTGAACGGCGTGCGCGGATTTTGCACGAGGTTGATCTTGATCTGGTAGCTGCGCACGAGATCGCGATTCATCGCGATGATGCGCAGGACCTCGTCGGAGACGGAGCGGCTCGCCGAGATTTGGACGGCCTCGCTCTCCTTGAGTCCCGGGCTCTTCGCCGCGGCGGCGGCGACGAGACGGTTCGAGTCGCGGACCAAGAGCAGTCGCTCCGGCCCCGTGCCCAGCGTCGCGCGCCGGATCTTCTCGCTCACGCTGCAGCCCGCCAGCTCGGCGTGGAGCGGGACGACCTTCTTCTTGAGCTGTTCTTCGCCCTCTTCGTCGACCTCGTGCGTGTCCTCGCCGTCGTCGAGGGCGATTTGTTGGGCGAGCGCGTCGAGCTGCTTGAAGTGAACGTCGTCGTAGGTGGGCTCTTCCGACGGCTCCGGAATGAGCTCGTTCATGATCGCGGCCGCCGCCTCCTTGAACGCGGGAATGCCGAGCTCGATGCCGTTGCGCACGGCGAGCTCGATCAAGCGGTCGGCGGTCGACATCCGCACCTGCTTGTTCATGTAGAGCTTCTCGATCACCGTCGGGTGCGCGAGCATCAAGACTTCGTTCGTGGCGATGATCTCGCCGGTCTTCTCGTCGGCTGCGGCGGCGAGCTGCTCGAGCGCGGCGGTCGTCACCCGCGGCATCTGGAGCACGCCGAGCACGACCGCCTCCTCGCGCGGGCGCGCCTCGACGAGCCGCTCGATCACCGAGCCCGGTAGATCCGCCGTGAGCGCGCCGGCGAGCACGGGCAGCGGGAGCTTCTCGAGCGTCGCGCGCGCGGTGGTCGCGAGCGTCGCATCGGCCGAGCCGGCGAGCACGCTGACGACGATGACGATGTCGCCCGGCTTGAGGCCGGGGAGCACGCCGCGCGCCGCCATGGTGCGGAGCGGCGCCGGCGCGTCCGGAGCGAGCGCTTTTTGCGCAGGAACCGGCAGTGCACTCAGGTCGACGTCCACGGCGTGAGTATCCCAAGAACTTCCGCTCGGGTCGACCCGGCTCTTGCGAGGACCGCGCAATCGGCCTACTTCTGGGTGGTCATGGGTATCGTTGACTTCGTCAAGGGCGGCGTGCAGCGCATGATGATTGCGCGGCCGGACGCGCAGAAGGACAAGGTCGTCTTCAAGCATCCGGACCAGACGTTCCCGTTCTGGAGCCAGCTCACGGTCGACGCCGACGAGTGCGCGCTCTTCTTCCGCGACGGTAACGTGGTCGCGACGCTGCCGCCCGGCCGCCACACGCTGCAGACGCAGAACTACCCGTTTCTGAACACGCTGGTCGACAAGTTCACCGGCGGCAACGTCTTCATCAGCGAGATCTTCTTCGTCCTCACGCGCCCGCTCTATAACCAAGGCTTCGGCGACACGATCGGCTCGATGCGCGATCCCGAGCTCGAGATCCGCGTGACGCCGCGCGCCTTCGGAACGTTCTCGTATCGCGTGTTCGATCCGCTGCGCTTCCTCGTGTGGTTCCGCGGGCAAGCGAGCGGAGACCCGAACGACTCGCCGCGTTGGATCCAGGACATGCTGTTCATGGGCCTGCGCGGGGCGCTGACGCGCATGCTGAAGGCGGGCGAGCTGAGCCTCCTCGATCTCGGCACGTGCGGCCCCGACGTCGCACGCGCCATGGTGCAAAGTTGCCCCGACCTGCAGAACATCGGCGTGCAGGTGCTCGAGGTCGCGAAGCTCAACGTCAACCTATCCGAGGAGGATCAGGCGCGCATCGATCAGATGCAGGACCAGATCGTCCAGGCCAACGTGGACGCGAAGGCCGCCCAGCGCCGCATCAAGCAAGCCGAGGCAGAGGCAGCTCAGCGTCAGTTCCAGCTCGATCAGGATTTCGCCAATCGTGCCCGCTACATGAACCAGCTCGATATGGGCCGGTATCAGCAATACGCGGCGGCGGAGGCGACGCTCGGTCTCGGCCAAGGCATGGCGCAAGGCGGAGATGCCGCGGCTGCCGGCGCGACGGGGGCCGCGGTCATTGGCGGCCTCGGGCTCGGTGCGGGCGTGGCCGCCGGCGCGCGGCTGCCGATGCCCTTCGGTTACCCGCCTCCCGGGTACCCGCCGCCGGGCTATCCGCCTCCCGGGTACCCGCCGCCGGGCTATCCCCCCGCGGGCTATCCCGGTTATCCACCGCCGGGTTACCCGCCGCCTTATGCGGCTCCAGGCGGTCCCGTGCCGCCGCCCTATGGCCCCGCCCCGGCGCCGTCACCGTCCGGTGCGCAGCCGGCGCCGGCGGCAGCGCAGGCGCGTTGTGGCGCTTGCGGCGCTGCGAATCCGCAGACAGCACGATTTTGTGCTGAATGCGGGCGTTCGCTCACGGCGTGACGGTGACGGCCGGCGTCTGGCGGCCACCTCGAGATCGAGCCATTGTTGGCGTTCACCGCCCCTGTGGTAGGAATTCTGCCTGGGCGTGAGCGGGAACAACTGTGGCTAAGAAACAGCTCCTCTTGGTGGAACCGGACCCGCAGAGTCTGCGGGTTCTCGAGGTCAGCCTCAAAAAGGCGGGGTTCAGCGTTACGACGGCGGGAGACGGCAGCGATGCGCTCACGAAGGTGGAGCTTTCGACCCCCGACCTGATCCTGAGCGATACGCGCCTGCCGCGGCTCGACGGCTACGAGCTCGTGCGACGACTGAAGGAGCGCCACGAATACTCCGCGATTCCGGTGGTGTTTCTCACCGGTCAGCGCTCGATCGAGGACAAGATCCGCGGGCTCGAGCTCGGCGTGGAGGATTACCTCACCAAGCCCATCTTCGTGCGCGAGCTCATTGCGCGCGTGAACCTCTTGCTCGCTCGCCGCACGCACGACTCGATGGCGATGGCGACAGCGACCAACGTCCCGGTCAGCCGGCGTACGCGCTTCAGCGGTTCGCTCGAGGACATGGGCGTCGTCGACCTGCTCCAGACCTTCGAGGTGAGCAGGAAGAGCGGCGTCGCGCGCGTCTCCGACGGCCGACGCGAAGCAAAAGTTTATTTTCGCGACGGCAAGGTGGTCGATGCCGAGCTCGGGCGCCTGCGCGGCGAGGAGGCCGTGTATCGCGCGCTGATCCTGAACTCGGGCGATTTCGAGGTCGAGTTCTGTCCCGTGTTGAACGAGGACATCATTCCGACCTCGACGCAGGGCCTCTTGATGGAGGGCATGCGCCGCGTCGACGAGTGGGGCCGGCAGCTCGAACAGCTCCCGCCGCTCGACACGATCTTCGAGGTCGATCACGAGCAGCTCGTCGAACGCCTGAACGAGGTGCCCGACGAGCTCAACGCGATTTTGCGACTCTTCGACGGGCGCCGCACGCTGCTCGACGTCATCGACGAATCGCCATTCGAAGATCTGTCGACCCTTTCCACGGTGTCGAAGCTCTTCTTCGAAGGGCTCCTCGTCGTGTCGCAGCGCACGCCTGAAGAGGACGTGGTTCCCTCGTCCGAGGTCGAGCTCAGCGTGCGTCCGGAGCGCAACTCCGACGAGGTGGTGCCGGACTCGGTCGCGCGCTCCCCGAGCGAGCTGCCGCGATCCGCCGGCGAATCCGCGCGTTCTGCGCCCGAGCTGGCGGCTCCGGCGGGCTCGTGGCGGCCGTCGGCGCCGCCGCTCGAGCCGTTCGCGCCGAGCGAGGCGTACGTCGCTCAGGTGTCGCCGGGTGCCGCGGCGAGCGAACCGCGCGAACGCCCGTCGTGGCCGCGCGTCGTCGCGCCCGCGCTGGAGGAGCCGGTGAGCGCTCCGCCGGAAGCACGCGCGGAAGCGCCGGTCGCGCGCCCGCGGACGCAATTCGGTCTCGGCCCGGGAGCGGTCGAGGCGGCAGCCCCGCTCGAAGGGCTGAGTCAAACCGTGAACACGACGCGCGACACACCCGAAGCGCGCGCCGAGGTCACGAGCTTCGGGGAAGGTAAGGTGATCCCGTTCCCCGCACAGCGTCGCGACGACGACGTGCAGGAAACGCCTCAGGAGCCGCCGCCCGCCGCGCGCGAACCCGAGCCCGTGCCGCATGCTCCGAGTGAGCTGCGCCCGACCGTGCGTGAGCCGAGCGCTCAGCGCTCGAACGGTGGCCCGGGGGGCACGCTGCGTCTCGACCTCACGCCGGCGCCCGTCCCGGTCAGCACGCCGCCTTCGCAGACGACGCCCCTCGGTGCGATCACCGCGACGCTCGGCAGCGTGGGTGTGCCGTCCTCGAAACCTGCTGCGACCTCGCACAGTGAACCGCCCCCGCCGTCGTCGAGCCGCTCGCGTGATGGCACGGGCGCGCGCGGTTTCGAGCACCCCGCAGCGCGTGTTTCGGAGGATCACTTCTTCAAGATCGGTGACGCCGGCGAATACGAAGGCGGTCCGTCGCATCGTCCGCCTCCGATCGAGGTCGAAGAAGAGCCGGAAGAGGCGCTCCACCATTCGATCCACATCCGCACGCCGGAGCAAGAGCAGCGGCGCGCGCAGTTCATTCGCTGGGTCGTCGCGGCGATGGGGTTCGGCATCGCGGTGTTCCTCATGGGCATCGTGCTGCGCGTCGTGGCGCCCGCGCCGAAAGAGGACGCGTCCAAGCTCGTGCACCCGCTGCCTCCGCCCGTGACCGAGCCCGCTCCCGTCGTGACCGAGCCGGCCACTGCCGCCATCGTGCCGCCGCCTCCTGCAACGGTTGAGGCCCCGGTCGAGACGGTGGAGGCCCCGGTTGAAACGGCACCGCCCGCGTCCGCGGCTCCTCCGGTCGTGGCAGCGCCGCCGGCACCGAAGCCCGCCACGGCAGCAGCGGTAAAGCCTCCAGCGCCGAAGCCGTTGCCGGCTGCGCCCGTCGCCGCCAAGGCGAAGCCCTCTCTACCCGAGCCGGTCCCCCCGGCGCCGCCCGTGAAGCACGTCGAAGCGAAGGGCAAGCCGCTGAAGTCACCGGCAGGCTCGACGACGGCGGCAACGGCGCCGGCAGGCACCGCGTCGTTCCCGGTCGACTGAACGTTCGGGCGCTCTTGCGGCGCGCGAGCCGTTACGGCGCGACGAGCGCGGTCATCGGCTCGCTGTCGGGGACGCGCCGAGTGAGGCCCGACGCGGCGAACGGCGGCGCGAGCCGCGCGACGTGCCGAGTGTGATGCGGGCGCGCCGCGACGAGGGAGCGTTCGAGCGGCGCGGAGCGAGCGGCGTCGCTCGGCGAATTCGGCGCGCGACCGGTGACGGGCGCGACGGCCGGTGAACAACCGCAGGCGAGCGCGACGAGGAAGAGGCTCCGCTTCAGCATGACGGGGGCGAGCCTAAGCGTGTCGCACAATGTAGGGAAAGTTCCGCGCGACGACTTCCGAGGCGCGCACTTCGCTAAGTGTCAGCCGTCACGACGCCCGTCGCGCTGATCGTCGAGGAAGCGGAGGAGCACGTAGCCGAGCTCGCGTGGCCGTTCCTCTTGCGGCGCGTGACCGGCGTCGATGAGCTCGAGGCGCGAGTCCTTGATTGAACGCGCGAGCCTGCGCGCGGTGCTCGCCGGCACGACGCGATCCGAGCTGCCCCACGCAACGAGCGTCGGCAAGCGCAGCCCGCTCGCGCGCGTCTCGAGCTGGCGCGTGTCGGTGAGCGCGCGCAGCGACTCGTGCGCGCTCGTGCGCGCAGCGGGCTCGTCGAAGGCGGCGTAGTAGGAGGCGATCGCCTCCGGCGCGACGGCGCTCGCGCGCAGCACGAGTTGCTCGCGGAAAAATGCCGAAAAAATCCGGCGATTCCACAGCTGTTTCAAGACGAAGCCGCCGACCCCCGGCAAGAGGCCGAGCCGCCCGTAGGCGCCGAGTCGCGGCGCTTCCGTGAGCGCGCCCACGAGCACGAGCTCGGACACGAGCTCGGGGTGACGCGCTGCGAGCGTGATCGCGACCGCGCCGCCCAGGCAATGGCCGACGAGCGTCGCGCGTCCGAGCTCGAGGCCCGCGTAGAGATCCGCGACGACCTCCGCGAAGGAGTCGACCGTGTAGGCGAAGCGACTCGGGTGCGGCTTTTCGCTCGCACCGAAGCCCGGGAGATCGGGCGTGACGACGCGGTAGCGCTCGGCGAGCGTCGTGCGGACGCCGTTCCAGGTCGTGTTGTCCAGAAACAAGCCGTGCAAGAGCAGGAGCGTCGGCCCCGAGCCGGACTCTGCGACCCGCACGCGGACACCGCCCGCGGTCACGTCGCGATAGACGACCTCCGACACCAGGCACAGCCTAAGGCCACAAGGCGCGCTTACCAAGCGGTGGCGGATTGCCCCTCGCGTCCGGGCGGCCGTCCGCCGCGCCGGCGCATGGACGACAAAAGAGCTCCATGGACAAGCTGTCAGACATGACGAACAATGTCCTAGGTGAAGCCTGGCGCAGCTTCCATGGAGCTCGCGCGGAAATAGTGCAAATTTTCGGCCGCGTAGGCTTTGGTCGTTCCACTGAGTGGAATATATTCCCACTCACCTCGGAGCCCCCGGACGGGTTGTGCGAGGCAGGGCAGCACCAGTGGCAATGGACGAACGAACCTTGAGCGCAATCGAGCGGCAGAGCCCCGGCGGGCTCACCTCCGCCGAGATCCTCGATTTGTTCGCCCGTCACGACGTGCCGCTCAGCGAGGCGACCCTGCGCAAGTACGTCCAGCTGGGCCTCTTGCCGCGCAGCGTGCGGGTCGGGCGCAAGGGCAAGCATCAAGGCTCGCAGGGCGTCTACCCGGTCAACGTCGTGCGTCAGATCGTCACCATCAAGCGCATGATGGCCGAGGACATGACCATCGAGCGCATCGCGCGCGAGTTCTTGTTCATTCGCAACGACGTGGCGGAGCTCGAGCGCACGCTGAGCGACATCTTCGCGAAGCTCGAGGACGTCTTGCGCGAGAAGAAGAGCGATCGGGGGGCTCAAGCCGTGCAGCGCGACGTGGTCGCCGCGCGCGCGCAAAGCAGGGATCTAGTGGCCCGTCTCGAGGCCATCGAAACGAAGCTAGGAGCAGGAACGAAGATGGAAAAACTCACGGCTTCCTGAGAGCGACGCTTTCGGAAGTCGGGGTCGCGCCCCAACGAGCGACCCGGTTCGAACCCGAATCCCCAAAAATCCCCGGAAAATCGCGCAGACGGCGGGCCCGTCGGCAGGCGAGGCGGGCGCACGGGATGAGGTGGAACGAACGAGGCGAGCCTCTCGTGCAGCGGTGGACTGTCCGCTGTCCGGAGAGCTCGAACGGGCAGTTACGGGTTTTCACTCGGAGGCAGTCCCATGAACGACGACAAGCGCGACAGCATGCTCGACCAGGTATTCGCTGGTCCTGAGCTCGAGACCCAGGGCGCGACCGCTCTCGACGCGGCGCCCGCCATCACACGCGAGCAACGCCGCTCGCGCCGCAAGCGCGAGGTGCGTGCGCGCACCATCAGCGTCAAGCGCATGACCAAGCGCGAGCTCGAGATCGGGCGCTTGCTCTATCCCGAGAACGACTACGAGAAGCCGCGCACGCGCGAGGAGTGCCTCGACGGCCCGCGCCCGTGCCCGTACGTCTCCTGCAAGCACCACCTTTACATCGACGTGTCGGCGCGGACCGGCGCGATCAAGCTGAATTTTCCCGATCTCGAGGTGTGGGACCTCGGCGAATCCTGCGCGCTCGACGTGGCCGACCGCGGTGGGACGACGCTCGAAGACGTGGGCGCGATCATGAACCTCACGCGCGAACGCATCCGTCAGGTCGAGGTGAAGGCGCTCGCGAAGCTCGAGGCGCTCCGCGACATGACGCACCTGCGTGACTACGTCGACGAGGGTCCGGTCGGCAAACGACGCTTGCCGCGTCTCTCGAAGCAGGACCTCAAGGGTCCGGGCTACCGCGAGGTCGACGAGGACGAAGACGAGGTGGAGGACGAGGCGGAAGACGCGCTCGATCGCGCCGACGCGCTCGAAGCGGGTGAGATCGCGGTGCTCGAAGAGACGCAGCTCGACGCGTGAACGGGAACGCGCGCGCTCGCCGAGTGCGGCTTCGGGACTAGCCGCGAAGCTCGCGGAGCGCGCGCAAGAAATTGCGGCCGAGCGTCTTTTGGACGGCTTCCGGACGCCAGCCGCGCCTGAGCATGCAGTCGACGAGCCTCGGTAGTTCGAGGCACGTCGGCATGTCGCGCGGGGTGACGATGAAGCCGTCCCAGTCGCTGCCGAGCGCCGGAAAGTCGTCGCCGAGCGTATCGCGCACGTGCTCGAGGTGACGCACGATCGTCTCGAGCCGCCCGCGAAACATGGGATCGCCGAGGTAGGCGGAGTGGAAGATGACGCCGACGACGCCGCCCGTCTTCGCGATCGCGCGGAGCTGCGCGTCGTCGAGGTTGCGCCAGTGGCGATGCACGCCGTTCACGCCCGTGTGCGAGACGATGGCGGGCAGGGTTCGGTCGTGCGCTGCGAGCGCGTCCCAGAACGTGCGCGGGCTCGCGTGCGCGAGATCGACGAAGATGCGCGCCTCGTCGAGCTTGTGGACGAGCTCCGTGCCGCGCCGGCTCAGTCCGGCGTCACCGAGTAGGGTGAAGGGCGCGCTCGCGACACCGAGCTCGGAGCGCGTGAGGTGCAGCAGCGTGACGAGCAGCAAAAATCCGGGCTCGAGCGCGTCGAGCGCGTCCAAATCGTGCTCGAACGCGTTGCCGCCCTGAATGCCGACGAACGCCGCGTGCCGGCCAGCGGCGCGCGCGGCGCGGTAGTCTGCGGCCGTGCGCACGAGCGTGACCCGCTCCGGCGCGCTCTCGAGCAGCGCCCGCAGCGCCGCCATGTTGTCGAGGAACGAGCGGACGCGATCGGCGGCGTCGCGCAGCGGGTTCGTGGTGACGATCCAGGCGGCGCCGTCGATCGCCGCTTCGCGTAGCCGCGGCAAGTCTGCGTGCCCGAGCGCGACCCCCGGCAAAAGCGGCAGGGGGCGCTGGCGTTCGAGCGGGTTGCGTCCGAGGAGGCGCTGCCAGATGAACGAGTCGACGTGCAGGTCGATCACGTCGCTCTCGAGCTCGAGCTCGACGGCTTCGCGTGAGACACCGAGCGCGCGTGCCCAAGCGGCCGGATCGGTACGGTGATCGAGCTCGAGCATGAGCGCCCGACGCTACCCCCTTACCGGAGGCCGTTCCAGATTCAGAGCCCCTTGGGCACGTCGTCGAGCTTCACGCCGCCGAGCGCGTAACGAATCAGTGCGCTTCGGTTCGCTTTCGTGAGACCGCGCGTCTTCAAGGTCTGCACCATCTCGTCGAGGCGCTCGAGGTCGTCGGTGTACATCGAGATGCAGATCACCTTGTAGTGCGTCGGCCGCTCGCCGGGCGTGCGCGGCACCGACGCTCGCTCGCCCGATTGCGGGGAGTAAAAGCTGCCGCCGAGCACTCCGTCGATCTCGTCTCGATCGAGGACGCGGGCCGTTGCTTCGTGCAGATCGTCGCTCCTGTTCATGCTGTACCTCTGGCTAGCGTGGGTGTCTCTTGACCGAGTACGCGCTCGACCAACCGCATGTAGTCCTGCGCGGTGGGAGAGGTCGGCGCGTACTCGAACAGTGTCTTGCCCTGTGACGGGGCTTCCTTCGCCTTGATCGCGAAGTGAACGGGGTCGAGGCAGGCTTCGCGGAAGGTCTCGCGCAGCGTGTCGAGCGATTCTTTGCAGAGGCGGGCCCGCGCGTCGTAGAGCGTCGGGAGCACGCCGAAGAGGTTCAGCTGGTGGCCGAGCAGGCGGTTAATCTGCTTGATCGTGCGTACGACCTGCTTCACGCCGAGCAGCGACAGGTAGTCGCAGGCGACGGGGCACAGCACCGCGTCCGCGACGACGAGCGCGTTCTGGTTCATGAGCGAAAGACTCGGCGAGCAATCGAGCACGACGAAGTCGTAGGCGTCGCGCGCGCCCGCGAGGCGGCTCGCGAGGATTCGATCGCGGTTGCGCTGGCCGGAGAGGTACAGCTCGGCGGCGGCGAGCGTCTCGTTCGCGGGCAGCAGATCGAGCCCGGGCCGCGCGCTCACGACGGCGTCCTTGTACGGCAAGCCCATCACGAGCACGTGGTAGAGCGAGCGCTCGACGGGGATACCGAGCGACGCGGCGGCGTTGCCCTGGCCGTCGGTGTCGACGAGCAAGACGTGCTTGCCGGAGCGCGCGAGCCCGGCGGCGAGGTGCACGGCCGTGGTCGTCTTCGCGGTCCCGCCCTTCTGATTGAAGACGGCGATGACCCGCGGCTGCTTGCTCTGCGTCGGCCGAATTTCCCCCGGCCGCGGCTTTTCCATGATGCCGCTCACCGGCGGCGGCGTGGGCGTCGTGCTCGCCCGCGCTGGGTCGGGCGTGAGCAGCGAATCGTCCGGGAGGTAGCGCGGGTCGAGCAGTTGCCCGAGCCGCACGGCACGCACGCCCTGGAGCACGCGCGCGCGGCATTCGGGCTTACACGCGTAGTGGCGGCGGCCGCCGGTGAACACGACCTGCGCCGCGAGCTCGACGATGAACGACGTCGCGCACGCGTCGCACGCCACCTTGCCGTCGGCGTTTTCGCTGTGGCTAGCTTCGAGGCACTTCTGCGTGCAGAAGTGGCGAGTGCCGCCCTGTTCCGGCGCTCGCTCCTCGACTTGGTAACGGAAGCAAAGCTCGAACTCGGTCGCACAAACACTGCAGCGCACGGGGCCGGCCATGCCCGTGAGTTATCGAAGCAGTTAGCCGTGGGCCAAAAAACGCGTGGAATTTTTGCGCACGGGAAGCGCGACGCTACGTGAGCCGGGCTGCTTTCTGTACTCGAGCTGTCGATGGAGTGCAGTGACTTAAGTCGCTGAATCTATTGATTAATAAGTGGAACGGCGCGCCCCGGAGCAGAAGCGCTGCGGGACTGAGGTCGCCGACAAAACAAAAACGATCGCGCGGAGGCGATCGTTTTTGCGGCGGAGCGAAGTGGAGCGCCGCGCGTGCGTTGAAGAAGCAGCCGAGGGCTAGTGGCGGAAGTGGCGCACGCCCGTGAAGATCATGGCGATCCCGTATTCGTCGGCGGCGCGGATGACGTCTTCGTCTTTTTTGCTGCCACCGGGTTGGGCCATGGCGGCGATACCGGCGCGGGCGGCAACCTGGATGTTGTCGGGGAAGGGGAAGAAGGCGTCGGACGCGAGCACGCTGCCCTTGGCGCGATCCCCTGCTTTTTCGCACGCGGTTTGGACGGCCGTGACGCGTGCGGTCTGGCCGCCGCCGATGCCGATGGTCTCGTACACGCCGGGGCTCCTGCCGGGCGCGGCGAGGACGATGGCGTTGCTCTTCACGTGCTTGCAGACGCACCACGCGAACGCGAGGCTCGAGAGCTCGGCTTGGGTCGGCGCGCGGCGCGTCACGACGCGGCCCGCTTCCACTTCACCCGCGCCCGTCGCGTCGCGATCCTGCACGACGAAGCCGCCGCTGACGCGCTTGAACTGGCGGGCCGGGTGCGTCGGGCCGAGCCACTCACCCGTGGCGATCAAGCGTAAGGCTGCCTTCGAGCGCAGACGATCGAGCGCGCCGGGTGAGAAGCCGGGCGCGATGATGCACTCGAGGAAGGTCTCGGCCAGGATCTCGGCCGTCACGTCGTCGACCTCGCGATTCAACGCGACGATGCCGCCGAAGGCGCTCATCGGGTCGGCTTCGCGCGCGGAGCGATAAGCGTCGGCGAGCATCGGTGCGGTCGCGACGCCGCACGGGTTCGTGTGCTTGACGACGACGGCCGCGGGGTTCTCGAATTCGCGCACGGCGTCGAGCGCCGCGTCGACGTCGACCAGGTTGTTGAAGCTCAGCTCCTTGGCGCCGCTGCCGAGGCTTTCGGCGCAGCCGAGCGAGCCGGGCGGGGCATTGCGCTCGCGATAAAACGCGCCGCTTTGGTGCGGGTTCTCCCCGTAGCGGAGGGAGTACGCTTTTTCGAGCGTCGGCGTGAGGAAGCGCGGGTAGCCGTCCGGTTCGGTCCGCGCGCTGAGCCAGCCGCTGATGGCGGCGTCGTAGGCGGCGGTGTGGGCGAACGCCTTGGCGGCGAGGCGCTCGCGCGTGCTGCGCGAAACGTCGCCCTCGCGTGCGAGCTCGTCGAGCACGAGCCGGTAGTCGGCCGGATCGCAGATGACCGTCACGCGCTCGTGGTTCTTCGCGGCGGAGCGGAGCATGCTCGGCCCGCCGATATCGATGTTCTCGATCAGCGTGTCGAAGCTCGTGCCCGGCTTCGCGAGCGTCTGCTCGAACGGGTAGAGGTTCACGACCACCAGATCGATGGGCCGCGCGCCGAGGCGCTCGAGGTCGGCGTCGTCGAGCCCGGCGCGCGCGAGGATGCCGCCGTGGACGCGGGGGTGCAGCGTCTTCACCCGGCCGCTCATCACCTCGGGCGAACCGGTGTAGGCCTCGACGCTCTCTACGGGAACGGCGCCGGCCTTCAGCGAGCCGTAGGTGCCGCCGGTCGAGACCAGCGTGATGCCGCGGTCGGCGAGGGACTTGGCAAATTGCATCAGTCCGGTCTTGTCGGACACGGACAGAATGGCGGTGCGGATCGGCATGGGGGCGGGGAATCTACCCCGGAGAGTGGCGGGCAATCCAGACGCCGCGCGCTCCCTGCGCTCAGAGGTTCGGATCCGCTAGAAATTGGGCTTCCACCTCGCTCTCCCGCAGCGGCCTGGCGAAAAAATCGTCCACGGTCATGCCGCGCCGCTCGAGCAAGTACGCCGTGAGGAGCTCGTAGCGGCGGTAAAGGCCCGAGCGCTGGACGCTCATCTCGGGGGCGTCGCGCAGGATCGCCTCGCGACCGGCGCGGAAGTCGACCGCGTGCGAAAACCCGATCCGGTCGGCGTAGCCCTCGCGCTGAAACGCGGCGAGCCGTCTGGCGCGGAGGGGCCCGAGGCGATCCGCCGTCATCGCGTGCGTGACCTCGTGCGCCACGAAGTAGGCAAGGCTCCGCTCGCCTTCTTTGACGACGCCGGACGGCCCGAACACGACGTTCCGCTCGATGCTCGACGGCCTGATGAACACGTTGCGACCGAGGAGCATGTGCGTGACGCCGCCGGCGTGGACCTTGAGCGTCAGCAGGCCGAAGAGGGCGGGGGTGTCGCACAAGAAGACGTGCTGGCGCTCGCGCGGATCGTAGAGCGGCGAACGAGAGACGCGCCGGACCACTTCGTCGAGCAATGCGCCCGTTTCCGGTGGCAGCGGTTTCCGTGAATGGAGCACGATGTTCGCGCGCTCCGCGGAATGAGCGAACAGCGGCTCGGGGTGTAAAGCCAGCGCGAGCCACGCTATGGCGACGCCGAACGCTCCCACGACGGTTCGAACGATCGTGCGCGCAATTCGGCGCGCGCGCCTCGAAGCGAGCGGCGTCATGCCCGTCGAAACCTGGAGCTTGCCCGGTTATTCCCGGCGTGCGCCGCGCGCGCGTCAATTCGTACAATGCGCGGTGTCGCTCGCGGCGATCGTGCCGGGACACGCCGTCGTCGAACAGCTGCCTTCGTCCGCGCATTGTTCGCAGGCGCTCACGTCGTCCATGGCGCAGTCGAGATCCACGACGCCGCACCCGCAATCGCAGAATCCGTCGTAGTAAAAGCCACGCTCGCACGTCCACTCGCTCGGGACGTTGATGAGGCAGAGCTCGTTGTGGTTCGGATCGATGTGCGACTTGTCGCCGGCCGAGCACCCTTCCACGGGGAAATTGCCGCAGACGTACGAGAGCTCGATGCCCTGGCAATACACGTCGGGCACGCCGCAGCCGCAGTCGCAAATCGCGTCACGCCAGGCGTCGTCCGAGCAAGTCCAACCGCTCGGCGGCGGCGCGCACTGGGTCGGGTCTTGCGGATCCACCGTGCCCACGCACATGCCGTGCCCGCCGCACGTGAGGCAACGCACGCAGCTGTCGAAATCACCCGTGCGGCAGTCGAGGTCGGGCACGCCGCAGCCGCAGTCGCATTCGAGGCCGTCGGCGTAGGCGTTCGCCGGGCACGTCCATGCGGGAGGAGCGGGCGGCTGGTCGCAGCGGCCGTTCGTGTCGGCGCTGACGGTGCCCGGGCAGGGTTGTGCCGAGCACGAGCCAGGGGAGTCGCACTTATCGCAAGCGGCCGCTGCGGCGGACGCGCAATCCGGATCCAGCGCGCCGCAGCCGCAGTCGCAGCGGGCGCCGTCGTGATAGAGCCGCGGCGAGCAGTTCCACGCCGGGGGCGGCGCCGCGCAGTGCGCGTTGTCGTCGGCCTCTACTTTGTCGCAGTGGAGCGGCCAGCAGCTCGTTTCGTCGCAGACTTCACACGAGGTCGCTTTCGCGTCCGGGCAGTCGCTGTCGACCACGCCGCAGCCGCAATTGCAGGCGCCGTCGCCGTACGTCGCCGGATCGCACGTCCAGCCCGGGGGCGCGACCGTGCCCGAACCACCCGCCGCGTTCACTCCGCCGCGCCCTGCGAGCGCCCCGGCGCCGCCCGCGCTCGCGCCGGCACCGAGTCCGCCAACGCCGGAGGCGCTGTTGCCGCTGCGTCCGGCATCCGTGGCGGATCCGCCGCTCCCCGTTCGACCGGCGGTTCCGCCCGTTCCAGCAGAGCCGATGAGGGTGGTCCCAGCCGTGCCGAGCGCAGTGCCGCCGCTGCCGGCGGCGTTGCTTCCCCCCGTGCCAGTCCCGCCCGTCGCCTGGCCGGCGCGACCGGCGGCGAGCGGTCCCGATTGAACGGCGTGGTCACTCGAGCAGCCGAGCCACGCCGCGACCGCGAGTCCAATCAGCGCAAGCGTTCGGCAGCGCATCGCCGCGAGGAGTATGCCCGAAAGCAGCCGCCGCCGCAGTCCGGCTCAGCGCCGGTTGAAGCGACCGCGCGCGACTTCCGACACGAGCCGCACGACGTCGGCGGGTGATGCGGGCTTGGCGACGTGCGCCTGGAACCCGGCCCGGTGCGCCAAATCACGGTCTTCGGATTGACTGTAGGCTGTGAACGCGATGGCCGGCAGGCTCTCGGGCGGGCGCCGTTCGCGGACCCGCCGGATGAGCTCGAAGCCGTCGGCGCCCGGCAGGCCGATGTCGCTCAGGAGCACGTCGGGACGCGCGGCGTCCAGCTTTGCCAGCGCTTCGTCCGCCGTACGCGCCGTCTCCACGTGCGCGCCTTCGTCGCTCAGTACGGTCATGAGCAGCTCACGCGCGTCTTCGTCGTCCTCGACCACGAGCAGCCGCATGTTCACGAGCCGCCCGATCCGCACGTCCGCCTGGGCCGACGGCGGCGGCACCGAGCCCTGGTCGTCGGCGTGGCGACGGGCGGCGCGACCCAGCTCGAGCGGCAGCGTGACGCGGAAGGTCGAGCCTTTGCCTTCGCCTTCGCTCTCCGCCGTGACCTCACCGCCGTGCGCGAGCACGAGGTGTCGTACGAGCGCGAGCCCGAGTCCGAGGCCGGCGAAGCGACGGGTCGCGGAGCTGTCTTCTTGTCGAAAGCGATCGAAGACATGGGGCAAAAAGCTCGGAGTGATGCCCTTGCCCGTGTCGGTCACGGACAACATGACTTCGCTCGCGCTGGCGGTGAGCTCGACGCGGATGGAGCCGCCCGCGGGCGTGAATTTGGTGGCGTTGCTGAGCAGATTCCAGACCGATTGTTGCAGTCGATCGGCGTCGCCGTTGACCACCGCCATGCCCGTGCGAATCGAACATTCGAGGCGGAGCCCCTTGGCGTCGGCGGCCGGTTTTTGTGATTCGACCGCCCCGCGCACGAGCTCGGCGAAATCGATGGGGCGGAGCTCGACGTGTAGTTTGCCCGACATCACGCGCGTGGTGTCGAGAATGTCCTCGATCAGCTGAACCTGGACCTTGGCATTGCGCTCGATGGTGTCGAGTCCGCGGCGCAGCGTCGCCTCGTCGGGGGGATTCACCTTCAAGAGGTGCGCCCAGCCGAGGATCGAATTGAGGGGGGTCCGGAGCTCGTGCGACACGGTCGCCATGAAGGCGTCCTTCGCGCGGTTCGCCTCCTCGGCGGATTGGCGCGCGCGTTGCGCCGCGAGCTCGGCCCTCCGCGCCCGCTCGTGCAGCGTGTTCACGCGCAAGAGGGTGAGGACACGCGCGCGCAGCTCCTCCGCGTCCGAGGCCTTGACGACGAAATCGTTGGCGCCGGCCTTGAGCCCGTCGATGATGTCTTCCGGACCGCCCGTGGCCGTCAGGATCAGGATCGGGAAGCTTGCCTGATCGTAGCGCTGCCTGAGGAAGTGACAGAGCTCGAGCCCCGACATCTCGGGCATGTGCCAATCGAGCACGAGCACGTCGGGCCGCACGCCAGTGGAGAGCAGCTCGAGCACGCTGGGAGCGTTGCTGAAGGTCCGTACTTCATGCTGCTCGGCGAGCAGGCGACTCACCACCTCCGCTTCGAGGGGACTGTCGTCGACCACCCAAATGAGTCCGCGATCGCCCTCCCGCGCCGGACGCGGAACAGCTTCACCCGGCGAACTAAGCTTGCCTTCAGAAATCTGCGGACTCCGAAGCGACACGCTAGCGCCGAACGCTCAGCCGTGCGCGTAGCGTTGCGCCACAGTCGACCGTTGCCTCACCAAAATCGAGAAGTCATCGGCTTGACCCACCCGTGGCCAGGCCCTAGCGTGGCTGAAATGTCCTCGATTTTGGTCGTCGACGACAGCAAAGTCATGCGCGACATGGTCGTTGCGTGTCTGCGTGCAATCTCCGGGACGACCTTCGTTCATGCCTCGACGGGGCTCGAAGCCATCGAGCGGCTCTCGCTCGCGCCCTTCGATTTGATGGTGCTCGACCTCAACATGCCGGACGTGGGCGGCATCGAAGTGCTCGAGTTCGTGCGCGGACAAGATCGGCTGCGCGCACTGCCCGTCTTGATCGTGACGACGCGTGGTGACGAAGAGTCGCGAGAGCGCGTGCTTCGCGCCGGAGCCACGGCGTTCCTAGCCAAGCCGTTCACGCCGGACGCGATCATCGCGCAAGTGCGCGCGCTGTTGCCGCAAGCGGCGGAATCGCGGGCGTGACAGCCTCGACCGATCTCAAAGAGTTCCTCGCGGCGTACCTGGTCGAGGCCGAGGAGCACGTGTCGTCGGCGAACGCACGCCTGCTCGGGCTCGAAGCCGCCGAGCGGAGCGGCTCGCACGATCCGAAGGCGCTGCGCGAGATTTTTCGCTCGCTTCACACGTTGAAGGGCCTCTCGGCGATGGTCGGTGTCGAGCCGATCGTCGGCATCGCGCATCGCATGGAAGCGTTCGTGCGCGGCTACGACCGTGCCGGAACGGCGCCTCCGCTGCAGGCGACTGACGTGCTCTTGAAGGGCCTGCAAGCCATCGCCCAACGTGTCGCCGCGCTCGCGCGCGGGGAAGCCGCGCTGCCGCCGCCGCCCGAGCTGCTCGCCGAGCTCGACGCCCTCGACGCCAAGGTGGGGCCGCTCGCCGAGCGCGCCGGGCCTGAGCTCGATCTCGAGCCCGCGCTCGTCGCCAAGCTCGTGCCGTTCGAGCTCGAGCAGCTCATTCGTGGCATTGCCGGCGGACAGCGCGGGGTGCTCGCCGAGTTCGTGCCTTCGCCCGCGCGCGCCGCCGAGGGTTACTCGATCAATTCGGTGCGGGACCGGCTCGGGGCCGTCGCCGAAATCGTGCGCGTGCTGCCGCGAGCGCTCCCGGTCTCGCCCGAGTCGCCGGGCGGGCTCTCGTTTCAGCTGATCCTTCTCACGCACGTTGCCGACGAGGAAATCGCCGCGGCGATGGGCGTTGCGCCCGCGAGCTTGCGACCCATCGGGAGCGGGACGGCGCCGGCCGCGCCCGACGAGCCCGCGCAGGAGCCGGCGGCTCGTTTCGACGACGCCGACGACGACGCGTTCGCGACCGGCGTGCGCCGCGGGATCGTGCGCGTGGACGTGAACCGGCTCGACGAGGCGATGGAGGGGCTCGCGACGCTCATCGTCACGCGCTTTCGCCTCGCGCGCGTGGTGGCGGATCTGGCTGCGCGTGGCGTCAACACGCGCGAGCTCGCCGACGTGGTCGCCGACAACGCACGCCAGCTTCGCGATCTGCGCGCCGCCATCGTGCGCGTGCGCATGGTGCCGGTCTCGGAGTTGCTCGAGCGGGTGCCGCTGCTCGTGCGGGGCCTGCAACGGACGACCCATCGCTCGGTGCGCGTCGAGCTCGAAGGCGCGGACGCGGAGCTCGACAAATCCGTGTCCGAGCGTCTTTTTCCCGTGATCGTGCACCTCGTGCGCAACGCGGTGGACCACGCCATCGAGACGCCGGACGAGCGCGCGCGCCGCGGCAAGCCGGAGGAGGGGCTCTTGCGCATCAGCTGCCGGGCTCACTCGAACACGCGGCTCGAGCTCACGGTGAGCGACGACGGCCGCGGCATCGACGTCCAGGCGGTCGCGCGCAAGGCCGGGCGACCCGTCCCCGATACGGCCGCCGGGCTGCTCGAGCTTCTGTGCATTCCCGGGCTTTCCACGCGTGACGTCGCCACGACCACGAGCGGCCGCGGCATGGGCATGGAGATCGTCAAGCGCATCGTGGTCGACGAGCTCGGCGGGGAGCTCGAGCTCGAGACGCACGTCGGCACCGGCACGCGCTTCACGCTGCGCGTCCCGCTGACGATCTCGATCGTCGACGCGTTCGCCTTCGAGTGCGCCGGACAGCGCTTCGTCGTGCCCGTCTCGACCGTGGACGAAATCGTCGAGGTGGAGCGCTCCGAGGTCGTGCAAGTGCCGGCCAATCGCCACGGCGGCCTCGAGCTCGACATCATCCTGCGCCGCGGCCAGGCCGTGCCCGTCGTCAGGCTTGCGAGCGTCTTTCGTCTCGACGGCGCCGCTTCGGCGTCGCAGAAAGCCATCATCGTGCGGCGGTCCGGGGCGCCCATCGCCTTCGCGGTCGATCGTATGCTGGGCCAGCAAGAGGTCGTGATTCGCCCGATGAACGACCTGCTCGTGCGCGCGCCGGGCGTCTCCGGCGCCACCGATCTCGGTGACGGCAGGCCGACCCTCGTGCTCGACCTCGTCGCGCTCGGGACCACGCTGAACGCGGGCGCGCAGGCGCTGAGGGCGGCGCCATGACGCTTCACGTCGTCTTCGTCATCGCCGACGTCGAGTACGCGCTGCCCGTCGCCTCGGTGCTGCAGATGGAGTCGTTCACGGGCGCGACGCCGGTGCCGGGGTCACCCGCCTACGTCCTCGGCATCGTGACGGTCCGTGGCCGTGTGCTGCCCGTGGTCGACCTCAGGCGGCGCTTCGGGCTCCCCGGCAGCGCCCCGACGCCGGATACACGCGTGATCGTGACGGAGCACGGCGGGCGCGTCGTTGCACTGTGCGTCGATCGCGCGCGCGAGGTGATCGACCTGGACCCCGCCGAGCAAAAGCCGGCGCCCGGCCTCGTGAGCGAGCGCTCCTCCGGGCTCGTGCACGGCATGTACACCGTCGGCAAGCGCCTCCTTCTGCTTTTGGATCTTCCGCAGGTCCTGAATGAACACGCCCATGACCATGAACCCAGAGCCCTCCTCGACGACGAAACCCACGACCGACCTGCGCTCCCGGGTTGAGCGCGTCACGCAGTCGCTGCGCGCGACCGCGACGGACGCGAAAGCGCTCGAAGAGGCTGCGCTCAGGCTCACCTCGGCCGGCAACGACGGCGCCGCGCTCGGCCAACAGCTGAGCGCCGCCGTCGAGTCGATCGCGGCGTCGGCCGAAGAAACCGCGGTCGCGAGCGCCAAGGTCGTTCGCTCGCAGCAGAGCACGAGTGAGGTCACGCAGGAGCTCTTGACCGGCGTCGAGCAGTCCGTCGCCGCCTTGCGGGCCGTTGCGGAGTCGGTCGCGGGAGTCAAGCGCGACACGACGGAGCTCGCCGCGGCGGTCGACGGCAGCGCTGCCGCTTTCGAGCAATCGGTGCGCTCGGTCAAGAGCGTCGCCGCCAACGCGCAAGATCTCGCCGCCGCGAGCGAGGAGCTGCTCGCCACGACGAGCGAGACGACGGCTGGACTTTCAGGCATCTCGGCGCGCGCGGAAAACTCGGCGTCCGCGGTCGCGCAGGTCGGCGCCACTTCGGAGCAGATGGCCAAAGGCATCGAGCGCTTGACGAGCGACGCGCGTGACGTGAGCTTGCGCGTGGGCTCGGTGAGCACGAACGCCGCCGGCATTGCCAAGGGCATCGCGGAGGTCGTGGAGCGCGGCAAGGAGCTCGGTGCGTCGGTCGCCAAGACCGCGACCACCGTCGAGCAGATGTCGCGCGTCGCTATTGCCGCCGCCAACAGCGCGAAACAGCTCGAGTCCGCCAGCGGCGAGAGCGCGTCCACCGTGACGGAGATCGCGGCGTCGGTCGAAGAGGTCGCCGCCACGTCCGAAAAGAATGCGCGCGTGGTCGAGGAAAACGCGACGACCATCGAGGAGCTCGCCCGCTCGGCGCAGTCCGTGGCGCGCGCGGCCGACGATATCGCCCGCCTCGCCGAATCGACGGCGACGGCGACCAGCCAGGTCGACGGCTCGACGCGCCGCATCGCGCGCCTCTGCGAGCAAGCGCGCGACGTCGGCGACCGCGTCGGCCTCACCGCGCGCGAAGGCGGCAGCACGGTGGCGAAGTCGATCGAGGGCCTGGGCCGAATCCGCGTCTCGATGAGCTCGTCCGCGGGCGTCGTGAAAGAAATGGCGCAGCGCGTCGACGAGATCGGCGACTTCGTCCAGACCATCAACATGATCGCCGACCGCACGAATTTGCTCTCGCTCAACGCGAGCATCGAAGCGGCGCGCGCGGGCGAGCACGGGCGCGGCTTCGCAGTCGTCGCGGAGGAGATCCGGGCGCTGGCCGATCGCGCGGCCACGGCGAGCAGCGATATCGGCAAGATCATCCGCGCGCTGCAAAACGCGGCGCGGGACGCGCTCGGAGCGGCGAACGAAGGGGAACGCGTCGCGAACGACGGCGCGACACTGGCCGCCGACGCCGAGCGCGCGCTCGCGGCGATCGTGACGGGCGTGCAGGAGGTCGGGCAATCGGTGCGCGAGGTCGCGAAGAGCGCCGACGAACAGGTGCAGGCGGTGCAGTCGCTCGCCGAATCCTCGAACACCTTCCGCGCCCAGGCCAAGCTCATCGTGAGCGCGGCCTCGGAGCAGGCCAAGGCCAACCAGGATTTGGTTCGCGGCGCGAGCGAGCTGCGACAGATGGCCAAGCAGACCAACCAGGCGACGACGGAGCAGGCGCGCGCCCTGCGCGAGCTCGTACGCTCGAACGAACAGTTGACGCACAACTCCAAACAGGCGGCCGCGGCTGCTGCCGAGCAGGCTGCCGGCGCTGCCGAGCTCGCGCACACGGCCGTTCAGATGCGCAATCTGACGGACGCGACGGTGAGCTCGCTCACCGAGCAGAGCAACCTGATCCGCGCGATTTCGGTGCAGACGGAGGAGGTGCGCGGCGCGACCGAACGCACCTTGCTCGGACTGACCGAGCAGTCGAAAGGTGCGGCCGAGGTCGCGCGCGCGCTCGACTCGATCCGCAAGGACGCGCAGCAGTCCTCCAAGGCGCTCGTCGAACAGACGAAGGCCGGCAAGGACCTCGAAGCGACGGCGCGTCAGGTAGCGACGCTCGCGGCCTCGGTCACGCGCGCGACGAACGAGCAGAGCAAGGCGACCGCGGACCTCGCGAAGAACAGCGAGGATATCCGGCGCATCGCGCGGCAGACGGCGCGGGCCGTCGAGGAACAGAGCGGCTCGCTCAGTAACCTCGCGGAGAACGCCGTGCGCCAGACGACCTCGGTCGGGGCGGTGCGCAAAGCCGCCGGCGAGCAGGTCACGAGCAGTGTGGAGATCGGCCGCGCCGTCGACGACATGCGCGCCCGTATTCGCGAAATCGTGGGCGTTACCTCGACGCAGGCTCGCGGAGCGCAGGCGCTGAGCCGAGAGCTCGAAAGCTTGTCGGCGCGTATCGGCAGCATTCGGAGCGCGAACGCCGAGCAAGCGGCGAGCGTCGAAACCGTGGCGGCGGCGCTCGAAGCTCACCTGGAGGCGGGGTCCTCTTCGTGAACACGAAGTCGGGAGCGCCACTCCGCAGCGAGCGCGAACGCGAACGGATGCGGCACGTCGCCGCGCTGCGCTTCGACGGCGCGGCGGCGGTGCCCGCGTTGCTCGCCGAGCTTGCGGAGCCCTCGTGGGCCGTCCGGCGCGCCGTCGTGGCGGTGCTGGCGGCGGGCGATCGCGAAACGGCGCTCGCGCTCTGCGCGGCGCTCGAGGACAGTCGCGACGACGAGGCGAAAGTCGCAGGTATCGTCGACGCGCTGACGACGTCGGAAGCCGACGTCGAGGACGCGCTCATCGAGCTCACGCGCTCGACGAATGTCGCGGTGGTGTGCGACGCGGTGCAAATCCTCGGCCGGCACGAGAGCCAACGCGCGTTGCCCGCGCTCGAAGCGCTGACCGAGCACCCCGACGACAACGTCGCGCTCGCGGCCGTCGAGGCGCTCGGGCGCATCGGCGGCAAGACGGCGGTCGATTCTTTGTTGAAGCTCGCGCGCAGCGGCAACTTCTTTCGTTCGTTCCCGGCGATCGACGCGCTCGGTCGCGCGCGCGACCCGCGGGCGCTCGAGACGCTCGTCAAGCTCGCGGGTGAGGCGCTCTACGCGCCCGAAGCCGTGCGCGCGCTCGGTAGGCTCGGGGATCCGGCGGTGGCGCCGGACCTCGTGCGGCTCACGGCCGGCGCGAGCGAGAGTCTCCTGCGCAACATCGCGATCGCCCTCGTCGCGATCCGCGATCAGACCAAGCGCCAATTCGGCTCGGCCGCGGCGGTGGAGCGCGCGTTCTTGACCTCGCCGCGCCTGCCGGCGCTGCGCCAGCAGCTGATGCAAAGCGTGAAGCGCGCCGACGCGTCCGAGCAGCTCGCGCTCGGCCAGGTGCTCGCGTGGATCGGCGACGAGAGCACCGTGCCGACGCTGCTCTCGCTGCTCGAAGGCCCCGGCGCCGTCGCGCAGGTGGCTGCGGCTTCCCTGAAGCAGCTCGCCTCCTTGGCCGAGCCCCAGCTCGTCGAAGCGTTGCGCGAGAGCACCGCGGCGCGCCGGCGGCTCTTGATCCCCGTCATCGGCGGCCGCGCTGCGGCGCGCGACGTGCTCGTCGAGTGCCTCGAAGACGGCGACGCGGGCGTGCGCGCGCTCGCTTGTGACGCCCTGGCGCGGCTGTCCGATCCCAGCGTGGTTCCCGCGCTCTTCACGCTGCTCGGCGACGCGGACGGTCGCGTCGCGCAGGCTGCGCTCGGCGCGGTTCAATCGCTCGGCAGCAACGAGACACGCGAGCTCACGTTGCGCGCCGCCGTGAGCAGTGACGAGCGCGTCCGCTGCGCCGCGCTGCGCATCATCGGGTATTTCGCCTATCCGGACGGCTTCGCGCTCACGAGCGCCGCCGCGACCGACGCGAGCGAGCGGGTGCGCGACGCGGCGCTCGGCGCGCTGCCGTACTTCGACACGCCCGCCGCCGCGACCGTGCTGATCGCGGCCGCTCATCACGAGTCGCTCCGCACGCGCACTTCGGCGATCCGCGGGCTCGGTCAGACGAGCGGCTCCGCGCCCGTGCTCGTGGAGCTGCGCGCCGCCCTCACGGATCAAAGCCCCTGGGTGCGCTACTACGCCTGTCAGTCGCTCGGAAAATTGCGCGACGAAGCCTCGACGGTCCTCCTGGCCGAGCGGCTCTCGGACGGCTCGGGCCAAGTCCAGGTCGCGGCGGTGGACGCCCTCGCGCACCTGCGCGGCCCGAGCGCGTTCGAGGTGCTGAGCGCGGCCGTCGGGTCGCTCGATCCGGATTTGCACCGGGCGGCGCTCGTGGCGCTCGGCATCTCACGCCGCGCCGAGGCGCTGCCGCAGCTGCTCACCGCGATGCTGGGGGACGACGCCGCGACACGCCTGGTCGCGCTCTCGGCGCTTGCCGAGCTCGGCTTGCCCGAAGTGGTGCCGGCGCTCGCGCGCGCGACCGAGGACCGCGACGAAGGCGTTCGCACGGCCGCCACGGGCTTTCTCGCCGCGCGCTCCGACGCGGCCGCCACGAGCCAGCTCATCGCGCTCATCGTCAAGAGCCCGGAGCGCGAGGCGCTCGTCCAGGCGCTCGGGCACGCCGCGCCGGGCCGGGTCGAAGCCATCACCGATGCGCTCGTGAACGCCGACGACGCCGTTGCCGGCGCGCTCGTCGGCAGTCTGGCTCACACCGGTTCGCCGGAGGCGCTCAGCGCGATCCGCAGGAGTCTCGGCGCCAAGAACGACGCCACGCGCCGCGCGGCGGCGGGCGCGCTCCTCGCGCTCCAGGACGTCGAGAGCGCCACCGCACTCGCCCACGCCGCGCTCAAGGATCCCGACGCCGAGGTGCGCAGAATCAGCGCCGCAGCACTGCATTCATGAGCGCTTCCGCGCTTTCGCCGCAGGTGTTCACGATCCTGAGCGGGCTCATCGAGGAGCGCACGGGCATTCACTACGGCATGGACGATCGCCTGCTGCTCGGCGAGAAGCTCGAGCCGCGGGCGCGCGAGCGCGGCTTCGACTCGCTCCTCGATTACTACTACTTCTTGCGTTACGACCCGGGCGCCGACGCCGAGCTGCTCCAGCTCGCCGATGCGCTCGTCGTGAACGAGACGTATTTCTTCCGCGAGCGGGCCGCGCTCGAGGTCACGGTCGACCTCTTCGTGCCGGAGCTCGTGCGCGCGGGCATGCGGCCGCGGATCTGGTGCGCGGCATGCGCGACCGGTGAGGAGCCGCTCACGCTCGCGATGCTGCTCGACGCCGCCGGCATGCTCGACGCCGTCACGCTGGTCGCGAGCGACATCAGCGGGCGTGCGCTCGCACACGCGCGCGAGGGCATGTATTTCCGTCGCTCGCTCCGCGCGCTGCCGCCGGAAGCGGCGGGCCGCTGGCTCGTCCCCGTCGGCAACGGCATGCGCGTCGAGCGTCGCATCGCCCAAGCCGTCGACTTTCGGCGCGTCAATTTGGTGAACGATGCCGAGGTGGCCGCGCTCGGTCACTTCGACATCGTATTTTGCCGCAACGTGCTCATCTACTTCAGCGATGCCACGGTGGAGAACGTGGTCGCCGTGCTGGCACGCTCCCTCTGCCCGAACGGCCGCTTGATCGTCGGCGCGTCGGAGTCGCTCTTGCGCTTCGAGTCCGGGCTCACGTGCGAAGAGCGGTCCGGCGCGTTTTTTTACCGCAAGGAAGCCACTTGAAGAAGACTCGCGTTCTCGTCGTAGATGACTCGGCGTTCGCGCGCAAAGTCGTGCGTGAAAGCCTGTCGACGCACGAGGCGATCGAAGTCGTGGCCACGGCCTCCGACGGCATCGACGCGCTCGAGAAAATCGCGGCGCTCGACCCCGACGTCGTGACGCTCGACCTCGTGATGCCGAACCTCGACGGGCTCGGCGTGCTGAAAGCGCTGCCGGAGGAACGGCGCCGGCGCGTCGTGATCGTGAGCATGGCCGATGGCGAGAGCGAGCTCGGCGTTGCCGCGCTGGCTGCGGGCGCGTTCGAGCTCGTGCACAAGCCCACGGCGCTCGCGATCGACAGCTTGCGCGACATCGCGGGTGAGCTCGTGGAAAAGGTGCTGCTCGCGGGCTCGATGCCGCTGCGAGCCGAGGCTGAGCCCGTGGGGGCCGAGCCGATGCGCCCGGTTGCTGCTTCCGAGCGCGTCGTGCTGATCGGAACCTCCACGGGCGGTCCGCAGGCGCTCACGCGCTTGATCACGGCGCTGCCGGCGGATTTCCCGGCGCCGGTCGTGATCGTGCTGCACATCCCCCGGGGCTACACCGAGGCTCTGGCCGCTCGTCTCGACGCACAGAGCGCGCTCGACGTCGTGGAAGCGCGCGAAGGTCTCGTCCTGCGTCCCGGTCTGGCCGTCGTGGCGCTCGCGGGCATGCACCTTTACCTCGTGGCTAACGCGGGTAAGACGCGCGTGCACCTCGACGTCGCACCGATCACCTCGGCGCATCGACCCTCGGTCGACGTGCTGTTCGAGAGCGCGGCGCGGATCCTCGGCCGGCGCGCGCTCGGTGTCGTGCTCACCGGCATGGGCGACGACGGGCTCGCGGGCTCGCGTGCCATCGTGCAGGCCGGCGGCACCGTACTCACCGAGGCGGAGTCGTCGTGCGTGGTTTACGGCATGCCCCGTGTCGTCAAGGAAGCCGGGCTCTCCGCGGGGGAGGCGCCGCTTGCGGCCATGGCGGCCAAAATCGCAGAGCAACTGTGACCCCTCCGGTCCGGTGATAAAGAAAGCCCGGACCGGGAATTAGCGCTGGTACGCTCCGCTGGCACTCTTGCAAAGGTTCCACGTCATGCTTCGCCGCGCGCTGCTCTGGACTCTGGTTTCGGCCGTTCTCGCGGCTTGTTCGTCCAACGAGGCCGCCCCCGGCCACTCCGCCGGCAATTCCGCGGGGATGCCCGGCGCGGCCGCGGGTGTCCCGGGATCCGGCGGGAGCGGCGCTGCGGTTGGAGCGGGAGGCTCCGGTAGTGGTGGCGCTCCCGGCTCGAGGGGCGGCACCTCAGCGACGGGAGCCGCAGGCGGAGCGCCGGCGGCGAGTGGCGGAGCGGCCGGCACGGGGAGGAGCGCTGCGGGGGGAGGCATGAACGCGGGCGCGAGCTCCGGCGGGGCTTCAGCGGGGGCGAGCGCGATAGGCGGCAGTGCGGGCGGAGTCACGGCCGGCGGCAGCGCTGGTGACATGAACGCCGCGGGCAACACCGGTATGGCCGGCGCAGCAGGTGGGGGGCCCGTGACGTGCGTGACGTATCCGACGGCGCCCGGCGCCGTTCAAAGCCAGCTGTACACGGTGACCGTGGCCGGGCAGCCCGTGTTCGTCGAGCACATGACCAAGTTCGGCACCGAGATGCAGGTGCACTACGCGCACTGTTCGCTGTCGGGTGCGGGCACCGCGAGCGTCGCCGTGACGGTGGCGGAAGCCTTCAGCGCGTACACCGTGAGTCCAAAGAGCCGAAAGCTCGCTGCCACGAAGAGCGGCAATACGGTGACGTTCGCGAGCGGCTCGAACTACCTCATCCTCCAATTCGATTCGAAGGAGCTGCTCTTCATCCTGCTCGACGACGCCGAGGTGAACCCGCCGAAGCTAGGCGACGCGAACGTGAAGAACATCGCCGACTACGGCATCGACAACACGGGCGCTGCGCTCGCGACCACGAAGATTCAGAGCGCCATCGACGCGGCCTCGGGCGCCACCCAAAACATCCTGTACTTTCCGCCCGGCAAGTACCTCGTGGGGGAGCTCTGGCTCAAGAGCAACATGACGCTCTATCTGGCGGGCGGCGCGCTCCTGTACGGCTCGAGTAACGTGAACGACTTCAACACGGGGAGCCCCGGCGTCGACATCGAGGACTGCACGCACGGCATGATCCGCATGTATCAGATCAAAAACACGCAGATCCTAGGCCGCGGTGTGATCGACGCGAACGGCTTGGCCATTCGCGCGCAGAACGACACCAAGGTGAACCTGCTCAAGATCGAGGAGAGCTCGAACATCCTCGTCGACGGCATCCTCGTGCGCGATCCGAGCTTCTGGAACACGCTGGTTTACCGCAGCGATCAGGTCACCATCCAAAACTACAAGATGGTCAATTGTCGCCCGACGACGACCGAATACAACAACACGGACGGCGTGGATTTCGACGAGTCGACGAACGGGAAGCTCTACAACGCGTTCCTCTATACCGGCGACGACAGCATGGCGACGAAGAGCGAGTTCGCGGACGGCAACGTCAGCACGAAGAACATCCTCCACCAAAAGGTCGTCTGTTACAGCAACTCGGTATGCTGCAAAATCGGCACCAAGACCACGGGGCCGACCATGGATTCCGTCACGTTCGACGACATCGACGTGGTCAAAGCCGGGCGCGCCCTCAACATCGACGCGTACGACACTGCCGTCATCTCGAACACCAAATATCAAAATATCCGTATCGAGGCGGCCGACACCAGCATGATCGCGCTCGAAGAGACGGACCCGCCCACGTGGCGTACGGCGGCCAATCAATCGATCATCAACGACACTTACTTCACGAACGTCTCGTCGGATCAGCAGAACCTCATCAACCTCCACGCCAGGTCCACCATGTACGGGATCAACGGCGTCCACTTCGGCAACGTGAGCGTGAAGGGCCAGGTTTTGACGAGCCAGACCGACTCGCACGCGATGTGGAGCATCAATCAGTACGTGACCGGGATCACGTTCGACAACACGGCGCAATGAGCGCAAGGCGTGCGCGATCGGCGACCGCCGCGCCGCAAAAGTTTTGGTCGTAGACGGCTCACGGAGCACTTGGTACGGGACCTCACCGCCATGAAGCTCTCGTCGACCTCGCGTCTCTCGGCTTTCGGCATCGCGTGCGCGCTCGCCGGGTTCGTCCTTCCCGGCTGCGGCGACGACGACACTCCGGCATTTTCGGGGCCGATTCTCCTCGGCAGCGGTGGCCACGCGGCACAGGGCGGCACCGGTGGGAAGACGGGCGCCGCCGGCTCGCATGCAGGCGTCGGTGGCAGCGGCAAGTCACCAGGCGGGAGCCCTGGTGGCGGCACGAGCGGTGCGGGCGGCACTGCAGGCGCGCTGGGCGGCTCTGGCGGGCGTGGCGGACGGAGGAGCGGCGGTATGGGCGGCGTCGGCGGCACCGGCAACGTCGGCGAGCCGGGCGGCGCGGGCGCCGGCGAGGCGGGTGAAGCCGGCGCGGGGGCTTCCGGCAACGGCGGTGAGAGCGGGAGCGCCGGCGCTGGTGAGGTCGCAGGCAGCGGCGGTGTTGCAGGTAGCGGCGGCGCTGCAGGCAGCGGTGGCGTTGCAGGCAGCGGTGGCGTTGCAGGCGGCGCTGGCGTTGCGGGCAGCGCTGGCTTTGCAGGCAGCGCTGGCGTCGCGGGTAGCGGTGGCGTTGCAGGTGGCGGCGGCATTGCAGGTGGCGGCGGCATTGCAGGTGGCGGCGGCATTGCAGCTAGCGGCGGCATTGCAGCTAGCGGTGGCATTGCAGCTAGCGGTGGCATTGCAGCTAGCGGCGGCGTGCCGGCTGGGGCTGGCAGCTCCGCGAGGTAGTACGGAAATTTCCAGGATCGGGCGTGACTGCCGGCACCTGGGTTTGGTGGGGGCGCGGTGGTAGTTGGACGATATGCGGCGGTTGGCGGTGGCCGTGGTTGCGATTGCCCTCGTTCATGCGAGCGGCTGCGGCGGCCAATCGCACGGTGAGCGATCAGGAGCGCCCGCGACGAACGCTCGAGCAGGCGCAGGCTCGAGTGGCGCGGGCGGCATCGAAACGCCGCCGCAGTTGGACACGGGCGGCAGCGGCAACGCGCCGAACGCGAGCGGAACCGGTGGGAGTGTCGCGGGCGGCGGTGGTCGCGCGAGCGACGCGGGCGCCGGAACGAGTTCAGGCGGAGTGGGCGGCACCAGCGGAACGGGCGGTACGAGCGGAATAAGCGGGATGGGGCTGAGCGGAGCGGGCGCCTCGAGCGGAGTGGGCGGCTCGAGCGGCGCGGGCGGCGCCAGCGGAAGCGGCACCAGTGATGCTGGCGCGGGCAACAGCGCTGGCGAAGGGCCGGGGGACGCGCCCGTTTGCGGCGAAGACTACGGAACGTGCGAGTGCGACTGGCAAACGGCCACCTGCAGCATCGGTTCTAACTTCTACGTAGGGCGACAGTGCCCACCGACGCTGGACGACGCGCTCCTCGTTGCCAATTGGCCTCTCGGGGGGCCTCCCATGCCCGGCAGCCCCAAGGGTAGCGGCGAATACGAAGAGTGTGACGACGGCACTCGCGAGTTCAGCTTCACGCTGTGCGGCAATTTTCACGAGCTTGTCTTCAACTCGCGGGGTCAACTCTCGATCTGGATGGAGCAAGAGCAAATGTGTACCCGCTTCTTGTGTCCCGCGACCACGGCGGCGCCGGCCACGACGCCCGTATGCCACATCTGTGCAATGAGTCCGGATCCGCCCGCCGAGGGCCAGAGCTGTTTCCCCACGTTCATGAACAACGGTCCAGAAACTCAGTGCATGGTCGATGCGAACGGTCGCTGGCTCATGCCGAAGGACTGCGAAAATTAGTGATCGCTCGGCGGTTGATACAGCATGAGACCGGCCGAAACGCACGCTAGCGGCAAGTGCTCGGACTCGGGTAAGCGCGCGTTCAGCCAGACGCGTCCCGGACGCAGCACCTCGACGGCGCCGACCGCACCGTCCGCGCCGTCATAGCGAAACCCTGCGGCCCCGCTGCCGAGGTTGCTCTTGTCGGTGTCGTTCACTGCCGAGACCTTGTACTTGGTGTCGCCGATCGTGAGCTCTCCCGCAGCGCTGGCGCTGGCGTTCGAATCGGGCGAACCCGAATTCAACGCAACGGAAGCGAGCTCACTGCCTTGCTTGCATACGCAGGTGAGCTTGGTCTTGCCCCAATCGACCGAGCCGCCCATGACGGCTACGCCCTTTTTGTCGGCGGAAGACGCGCAGCTGCCCTCCCAAGCGATGCCGGGGCCCTTGAGCTTGTAAGAATAGCCCGTCGTGGTCGTGGCGCTCGAAAAGCCGGCCACGGAAAAACCGCTCTTCTTGTTCCAATCCCGGTCGACGTCCGAAACGGCGAGCGAGCCGAGCTTGAACGACTCATTGGCGAGCGCGCCCGTCATCAAGCTCCGGTCCGCCACGTCCAACACCTCACTGCCCTGCGTGACGTCCGGCGGCGGAACCATCCGGGGCCCGGCACAGCCGGCTGCACTCAAGCCCATCCCCAACAGCAGAACCACGGTACCGTTCGTCGACCTCTGCATAAGATTCCTCCGAGCCATGGCCTCGCGGGCTCCCACGACAGTCCGCCCACTTTACGCGAACTGCTCTGGCCGTCTTCCCCCGGCGGCGCCAACCGGAGGACGACGGGGCGCTCAGGATCCCGTAGCGGGGTAGGGGGCTTGCAAGGCAACCGTGCCCGTTTCGAGCAGTGATTTCAGGTTCGAGAGCACCTTCGGCCAACCGCCCGACACCGCCTCGATCAATTGCGATGGTTCGCGGTCGATGCTGTGCGTGATCGAGAGCTTGACTGCCGAACCGCTCGGCTCGAGCTCCATCGTGCAGAGCGACGGACCTTCGGCTTTGAGCTCGGGCTTGTTCTGATGCTGCCAGCGAATCACCAGCCGTCGCGGCGGCTCGGCTTCGACGATCTCACCCGCGTCGGTGAGGCGGCCGTCGGGATACGTCATCTTCCACGTCGAGCCCGGTGTCCACTGACTCTCGCACTGATTGCCGAACCAGTACTGCTTCATGAACTCCTTGTCGGTGAGGGCGGACCACAGCTTTTGCTGAGTCGTGCGGATATAGGTCACGTAAACGAACGTCGATTTTGCCATCGTGAATATCTCCAATCGGTTGGGGGTGAACGTCAGTCGTCGTCGTCTTCCAAACGACGTTTCAAGTCATGCAGCGCCTTGAGCCGCGGCTTTTCGAATTTCCGAATCCACCGCTCGTAGATTTCCTGGAGCGGCACCGGATTGAGAAAATGGAGCTTCTCCCGGCCGCGCCATTGCACCGCCACGAGGTTCGCCGCTTCGAGCAACGCGAGGTGTTGCGTCACTCCCTGCCGCGACATGTCCAAGTGCTGGCAGAGCTCCCCCAACGTCTGCCCGTCATGAGCATGCAGCCGATCCAGCAGCTTTCGCCGACCTGGATCGGCCAGCGCCTTGAACAGAAGATCCGCGTCGCTCACTGCCGAGACAATATGCAAGCGTTTGCTTGCATGTCAAGGGCGGTGCGGGATCTCGGAGCCCGTCGGTGAGCGCCCGGACATCACCTAGCGGCGCAACGCCCGGCAGCAGCCCGTAAACCACATGCGGCGGCGCTTGCTCTCAGCGAGGTAGACGCGCTCCGCCTCGTCCTCGTCCATCTCGCGAGCTTAGCGCGGGAGGCCGTCTGCTGGCCCTCCGTGAGAGGTCACGGCAACGGTGGGTCGAGCCGTATTGACGCTGTGCCCAGGGCCGGAATCGAACCAGCGACACGAGGATTTTCAAACCGGATGCCATCACGCGGCTCCTTCAGCCTTTTTTCCCTTGGATTTCGCTCCGCGGCCGGCACCGATTCGCGGAGTTTGTACCTCTGGTGTACCGGTGAGCCGGTCGGCGATGAGCTGCCCGAGGGCGTCGGCGGGTAGCTGGCCGTACACTCGTTCGACCATTCGCGAGTCGGCGTGCCCGAGCATCTTGCCGATGAGATGCGGCTCCACGCCCTTCTGACGAAGGATGCTCCCACAGGTTCGCCGAAGGTCCCGCGGGGTCACCTTGGGCACCTTGGCGCGCCGGCAAGCGACCTCGAGGTCTCGGCGCACTGAGTCCCAGGGCTCGAAAGGCATGTGGCCTGCGGCGTACCGGACCAGATCCTCGAACGTGCCCAGAATCGGAATGGTGCGGCGCCGGTGGCTCGTCTTGGTTCCATGGATGACGACCGTTCCCGCTCGCAGGTTCACATCCGTACGCGTCGCGAGCTCCACGCTGTGCCAGTCCGCTCCCGTCGCGACTATGAAGGCGACGACGGCGCGGCGCTTTGGAACGAGCACGGCGAGGAGGCGGCGCATCTCCGCTTCTCGAAGGTGGGCTGTCCCTGGCGTGTAATCGAGGGCAAACCCCTTCGGCATGACCTCGTCGAGGGCGTAGGGATATTGCTGGTGGCGGCGAGCGAGCGTGAGGGTGCCGCGGATCGTCCCCAGCTCTTTGCTAACCGAGCTCCTTGCCGCGCCTTCGGCGAGCCGCGTCGAAACATACCCGTCGATCTCGCGTGCGCCGAGAGTCGCGAGCAGCGTCGCGCCGCCGAGCAAGCGGGCGATGTGACGGACGTGGCGTTCGTACATGCCTAGCGTGCCCTCCGCCTTTTCGCGCTCGGCTTGCTGAGCAACGAATCGTCTGAGCGCGGTCGAGAGCGTGGTCGCGTCCGGGGGACGATAGGTTGGATCGGCGCGTCGTCGCTCGATGTCACGAGCGACAAGAGCGGCAGCCGTCTTGTCCGTGCAGCGGGTGCTCGTTCGCTCGCCGCGGAATTGGTACCACCAGACTTTCCCCCGTTTGTAGAGTTTTGCCATGGCTCTTGCACCGTGTGCGCGGTGACCCACCGCGCGAAGGATTCTGGAAAAGCTCGGATGCTCTTGCCATCACGAAGATGGCGGCATTGTCGGATGATCTCGTACGCTCGGCTCTTGCTGACGCGAAGCGCCGCCATCACATCGCGGTAGGTCAGCAACGGCGTCACGCGTCACCGCCCTGAGCGAGTGACTCCACGGAGCGCGCGCCATGTGGTGGTCCGTCTCCTGGGCCATCGCCATCGTCACCACCGCCATCGTTCAGAACGCGACGAGCGACAGGACGGCCGCCGACCCGGGCCACCCGCGTGCGGACTCGACGCCGGGTCGCCAGGGGGCGGCGCGGGCCGCTAGACCCCCGCAGTACGCGAGAGGGCGCCTGCTGCCTCGATAGAGGACGCCGCGAGACATTCTCGTTCCACCATCCTACAAGCGACAGCGCATCAGCTTTCCGCGCGAGTCTCCCCGTAGCGACATTCGCTTCGAGGGCCCAAAGCTTCGCCTCCCCGACGCGCCCTCGTAACCAAGCATCGGCGACGCGCCTCTTCAGCGCTTCAATGCGCTCGGATCGTTCGACACCTAGCCGTACGTTCGGCGCCGAATCCTTCGCCGATATCGGAGCCGCGTGGCCACGACGTTCCGGAGCTGCTAGTACGCGGAGTAAGCCGAGAGCGCGCATTTTGATCGGATCGTTGCGCACGGCCCGCGCTTCTCCGTTCCCTGTGCTTGCCGGCTTCAGGAACGGAGACGTGCGCCTAGCGCTCGTCGGCGATTCTGCGCCGAGAGATCCGCGCCTGCAACCGGCGCGCGAAGCGAGACGACCTCAGCCCGTTTCATATGAAACACGCGCGCGACTACGTAAGTCCCCGTAATCGTTCGAACAGTATTTTCGCGTCGTGTCTTAGGAGAGCGCGCAAGTAGCCGAAACCGCGCGCGCCAGCGGGGACCCCCGGCATCGCTCCAGGTTAGTGTTCTTCACGTTCGGTGTGAGGAGTGACTGGTGCCTCGGTGCTTGATGGTGTCCTGGCTGGCTTCGCTGAACCAATCGTTCCGCTTGACGACGGGCTACGGCTCCAGCACTAGCCGACGGTTTCGGAGCACGGGACGCCCATCCAGTCTGAGTGCTAGCTGCTGATCGACCGTGAGCCAGGCGTGCTGTACCAAGCCATACGGGACGGTCAGCACCATGATCGTCCGGGCGATGGGGATGCGAATCTCGAACGTCTCTTCGCCAATCGCGCCGATCATGATTAGCCCTTCTGCGTCGACTTGAACGAGTTCGTTAGGCGACGTCATATTCGCCCAAAGACCGTTCGTTAACTCGACGCGTCGAAATGGATCGGGCTTCATGTAGGTCTCGAGCCGTTGCCGCGTCAGCCGCTGCGTGGGGGTCTGTTCACGCGATCCAACGGTTGCCCCCGGGGCAGGTTCGCGTTGCCCACCAAGAATGGCAGCGGCGATGCGTCGGAAACCGACCTCGAGTTGCGGGAAGAGGTCAACGTAATGGATCGCCGCAAGCCGCTCAAAGTGGACCTCGCAATCGTCCAGGCGAGCGGGCATGACGAAGGGCTGGCCCTCTGGGAGCTCTTCGAGGACCTCCAGCGCTTCTCGGATCTCTTTTGGTAGAATCCTCGCTTTTGCGCACCGGACTTCGACAACAGTACGAGGACGTAATCTGCTGCCGCGATCGCCCGCCGGATCTCGGTCTTCCAGGCTTGGCCTGGTAGAAGGGATACCTGGTCAAACCAGACGTCCGCGGGAAGGGCGACCAATAGCTCGTGGACCAGCCTTGCAGCCTCAAGGTCCTCGCGCGCGTAGCTGAGGAAGACTTTGACCATACCTAGCAATTCTCCACCCCCTCAATGTACAGGGTTCATTCGTACGGGGCGATCCCGCAGCGAACTCCAGGTCCACGTGTGACGCTGGTCCCACGCCAGTCGACCCATGCGAAAGGCGGCCGAGTGTGGAAACCGGAAGGCGGAGTCAGCCTGGCTTTCTTGCACGCGCCCGCGCCCAAGCCTGCTCACGTTTGCCGCCCGGCCTCTCCCATTCCGCCGCGATCGCAGCGGCCGTCTTGCTAGGAAAAACCTCGGAAATCATGATCCAGTCATATTCATCGCACTGCCTCAAGAGGGCCTCGTTGGCGCGGAGATCGTCGAGTGTCGGTTGCTCCGGTTCCACAAGCCCTTCGAGTGGGATCGGCTCGCGAGTCGTGGTGGGCGGCTGATGTGCATCAGGCTGTCGGGTCACTTCGAGGAAGCACACGCCTGGTAACTGCACGAGGTGGATCGACAGCAGGCTTTGATCGAGCCACGGATGAAAATATTTCTTGAAGTGTGGCAACAGATCGGCCGATAGGGCTTCGCCATCAGCGGGTACAACGAACTTGGTGGTGAGTTCTTGCAGCGCGAGGATGGCTTCCTTGGGCGGAACGTGAAAGAATTCCTTGTGGCGGCTGCTGCGGTAGCTCGCAAACCTCTGGTGCAAGAGCTGTTCGACTCGAACTGAGTCAGCGACCAGCGCGTCGTATAAGACGACGAAGTCCTCTGGAACTCCCGTCTGCCTCGACAGTTCCTTAGCTCGAGCTTGGGGATTGCGAGCCGTGCGGCCGATCTTCACCTGGCGCGGGAACGCCGGGTTCAGAAGTATGTAGACGAAACCATTACTCAAGGAACAGCTCTTCGAGTAGCAGAATGTCGATGGTACCAGGTCTTGGCTGCGCAAGGGGAGGGTCGGTCAATTCTGCGCTAGCCGCGAGCCGGAACATCTCGGAACCCGGGTGATCCCCAAGTGGTGGTTCAGTTAGTCTCGCACAAGTCCGGGCGGGATCGGCTCGCCGGGGAACATACTCGCGAAGATGTCTGTGTTTTGCCAGCTGGTCCCGGCTCCAACGAGAGATAGGTAGTCCTGAGCGAACAGTCGCGTGTTTCGGACGCGTGCAAGCCCTCGCAGGAGTGCTGCAAGCCGAGCGGCCGCCTGATGATCGTCGCCAAGGACAAGTTCGACAGTTGGTTTGGCATCGTGTCGCGCCAGACTATCGATCAACATTGCTTTGGCCATCTCGTCTGTTGGCGGACACCGGTAGCCGATCACGCACATGCAATCGCAACGCGCAATCGCATCGCTCGCCTTGCGCCAAAGTTCCAAGTACGACGTCAAACAGTTGTCACGCTTGCCTCGGCCCGGTGTGGCGATGTATGCGGGATTTCGGTCAAGATTTGCCACAGTGTCCGGCTCGGGCGGATGCAGGATCGTGTCCCGAAAGGTGACGCTGCCGTGCAGCTTGAGCAGACTCAGGTGACCCTTCGAAGCGGAACCCAGGCTCGGCATTCGGGGATTTGGCACCCAAAGCGGCCGTTCGTTTCTCGCCATCACGCGCTCGACGACGTCGTCGTAGTTGAAGGACACGATGACATCGTCGGCGTCGATCGCGTTTGCCCAGCGATCATACGGTAGCCAGCCCTCTGGATCCGATTGCGAGCGCTCAACGAAGTCAGCGCACTGCGCCGCGACCAGCTGGGTTGCTCCGAACCAGCAGGCTTCCGTTACCACCTCTTCGGGTTTCATGTGGCTGCTGTATTCAGAAGGCGTGCTTAGCGCGCCGTAGGCGTCTGCAGCCATACTCTCCCGCAGCAGGTCTGCGACGCGGGTCGTCCACGTTGAATCGCCCGACGCCAACGCAGCCATGTATTCCTCTGCGTCTCGCCACATTCCGCGAGATATTCCCGCTGAAAATGTCTGAACGGTGTGATCGAGGTGAGCATCCGCAAGCCAGGTCTCCGGATGGCGGTGTCGCAGAATCTTGAGAGCCGTGTCAGAGATGAGATCGCCCAAAAGGGGGCCCCCCAGGCGACGACTGAAGCCCGCTCCGACCAACCAGACCTTCATATCTGAGATGTCCTACGGGTTGCTGGCACGGTGTCTATGTACCCTACCAGAAGTTCACCAGCTGCTGCCCAGCGATATGAAGCGTGCTGCAGGCCGGGGCGCCCTCGGTTCTAGGCAAGTCTCTCCTCGCAAGGAACTCGCGGGGGCTCGGACCCAAAGAGGGCCCTCCAGGGCGGGGCAGCGGCCAGGCTCAGGCGCAGCGGCGGAGCGGGCGGGGCCTAAGTCGGATGCACGCCTGAGCCTAGACGGAAGCTACCCCGGATTCGGCCCTATCTGGTGGAAGGGCAAATAGATGTTGCCTGTCTGCGCCGCATGTCGCTTCTTCCTAAGAAGAAGCGACACGAAGTCGATCCGTTCTTCCAGAACTGCCATGAGGTCGGCGCCATCCATGAGCAGGAGGACGGCTCCACCCGCGGAGTGCGCTGCGACACCATCCGGGGAAAATCCGTTGATCGAAAGAAACACGCCGAGCGTGTTTTCGAGTTTGCGCCGAACGCGCGAGGCAAAAACGTCGAGAGCGCCCGCGTTCGCCAGTTCGGCGTGCGATTTGGCCTCGAAGAGATAGTCGGTCCCCTCCAGCGCGAACGCGCCATCAATCTGCTCTCCCAGGTTGCGAAACGATGCCTTTGGATCCAGGTCGAAAAGCTCGAAAAGATCGTACATAACCCTTTCGAGCTCAAAGCCTCGGCCTTGAACGTCGGAGGACATGACGAGTCCCATGTAGCGATTCTTGATGTCGTCGAGTCTTGCTCGGACTGCCGCGTTGCTCTTGAGTTTTTCGGCAGCGTGGCGTTGTCGCTCCGCCAGGTCGTCTTTTTCCCGTTGAGCGTTCTGGTGTGGCTCGATGAGCGCCCGGAGTGCGACAACGGCGCCTCGTGCGCGCGCAGCTTTCTGAGCGCCACCATCCAGTTGCTCTAGATGGGTAAAGGTCTTGACCGCGCAGACCTCGTAGCAGAGCCGCGTCAGGTCCCCGAGGTGCTGGTCTTGGCGTTGGGCGAGATAGTCGACGAGGTCGGAGACAATCTGCCGCTTGTAGTTGTCCCAATTCAGGTTCGCCAACACCGCCGGGCTCGCGAGGCACTGTTGGAGGAAACTTCGGAGGTCGGCTTTGTACCAGTAGACCGAGCACAAAGCTTCCTTGAGCGCGACCAACGCTGCGGAAGACATTCGCTTTGACATCAGGCCACCTGCCGCTTGCCTAACTTACCAGGTTTCAGCTGCGCGCGGAGAGGACGCGAGGGCATCGCATGGCGCCCCCAAAAATCTGACAGCCTACGTTCGGTCGCTCATGCGAGCGACGCGAGCCTCGCGCAGTTGCGCTTTCAACACCGTCCCATGGACGAACGATTGCTCCGCGTTCAGGAGCTGCGGTGCCAGCAGCCGGTGAAGGCGGTCGTTGGACGAAAAACAATGACAGAACGGCAGGTAGTATAGGTACTGCGCATCAAGGTGGTCCTTTGCCTCCGGTCGAACCAAACGGTGTCGCGTAGCGACCAGGACGCAAAGCTGCGCTCGCAAGCAATGGTACGCGTAAGGCGCAAATGACTCTAGTCCGACGGGTCTCATGCGGGACCACCGAGCCGTGATTGTTCTGACACCTTCCGGACTCGGGCGGACTTGCTCGACGAGGTATGTGACGAGGTCGTCATGAAGTGACTGATGCGCGAGAAGCTGATCCACAACCCGAATCACGTCGGGAGCATCGCGCGGCCGCGGGACAACGATTCGACGGCGCTCGAGTCGTTGCCACAGCGCGTTTGTGCTCATTTGAGCGAACCGTTGTCTCCAGCGCGCAGCAAACGCGCGTTCAGCAGCCGAGAAGTTGCCGTCGGCCCAGCGCATGATCGCCTGGTTGAGCGGGCCGGGCTCAATGAGAATCGCCCGTTCGCCATCCGGCAGAGTGTGTTCGCTGAAGTCGCGGGTGACCGTAACGCCCCGCATCTCGACGAACTCTCCGCCGAGGTTGCCCGAGCACAAGATGTTCCAGTCGACGTTGACCGGGTCGCCACTCCCGCCAAACTTACGGGCAAACTCCGCAACCTTGAGTTCCGGGGTCGATTTCGAAAAGGACCGAGTCAGATCGCTAAGGATCTCAGCTACGAGAATTGGCGGCACGTTCAGGCGATACCGTTTGAAGAGCTCCATGTGCTCTTCCCGGGACAAGGCCTGGAATGCGGACTTGTCTAACAACAGCGTCTGCTCACGCACCACGGAGTGAACCTAATATGCCCTGCGTCTGTTGCGCCGCCAAGCCTGCGCCAGTGTGGCCAGTGCGATCCGAGGCGGGCGAGCCGCTAAGGCGGGAGCACGGCCGCCTTCGAGAGCTTGTCGACCAGGGCTGTTCGTTCCTTGTCGTCTACTTCAATGATGTCAAACGACACGGACTCGCCTTTTCCAATCGCGAGAGATTGATTGGCGAGAGCGTAGAAGTAGCGGCTGCGCTTCACATCAACCACAAGGATGAGCGCGGGTACATTCGACTCTGAGAGAAGGGCATATTGCGAGCGCTTCAGGCTCCAGCGTTGCGTCGCAAGCTGTTCAGTGGCTTTGACTTCCACCATCACGATATTTACGCCTCCTTGCTCGTTGCGGAAACCGACAAAGAGATCAACGCCAAAGTCGAAGCCGGTCGTCTGCGCAACAAACACCGGGCCTAGGTCTTGAAGGAAGAGTTCGGCCATGAGTTCCGCTCTCCGCCCAACGAACTGCTTTTCTTTCTTCTCGCTCATGTGAACACCGACGCGTTTGGCTTGAACGCGCGGCTTGACCAGTGAAGCACAACCTCATCATGCAGGCGTCTGAGGTTTGAGACGGTTAGTTCGTTGGCCACAGGAATCTTTGTGATGGCCACTGCGGGCGTCCCCGCATGCACCGCTCTGGCAAATACGCGCCGGGACGGCTCATGGACGCCAAGGACGTATGTGGGGCCGGGAATCGCCAGCAGCCGCTCTACGTCGTGGCGGTCTGCCGTGATGTAGATCGCGTCTGCGTCGAGACCATCCGTCGTAGACGTTGTCTTGGCTTGACCCAGAAAGTACGGACGCATGTTCGGTACTGATCTTAGCTCGACGTAGAAGTCGATCGCGGGCCATTTGTCGCCGAGGAAGCCTGGACGGAACAAGGGTTCCACAAACGCTGCGTACTCTGTCAGACAGAGCTCCACTATCTTCTCACCACGAAAACCGGTTACGTCGTTGAGTTCTGCGTTCATGGGGCGCCGCTCGGCGTGCCCAACTTATCAGGTTTCGGCCGCGCTGGCCGATCGATCCTGGCGACAAGCGCCTCATGAGGTTACGTCCCCTGTTCGCCGAACGTGCCAGGTTTCAGCGAGGCTCAAGCGTTAGGCTGTGGTCGGCGCCGCTAACTGAAAGAGCTGGACCTACGCGGTGCTCCTGCGCCGCCTGCGTTTCTTTTCGCCGCCCGCCGGTCGCGCCGCCACTGAGGCGTTGTTGGGAGCCGCAGTGACCTCCTCGGGCTTGATTTGGACAAAGTCGGTTCGGTCCAGGTAGTGAAAGCCGAGCACGCGAAAAACGAAGTCAATTAGGCTAGTAGAGAACTTAACGTTGGGGTGTCCCGTCACGACGCCATGCGGCTCGAAACGCGTGAACGTGAATTGCTCAACAAACTCATCTAGTGGGATCCCGTGCTGCAGTCCAAGGGAAACGGACATCGCGAAGCATTGGAGGAGTGAGCGAAAAGCAGCTCCTTCCTTGTGCATGTCAAGCACCAGCTCGCCTGCCCGCCCGTCGGGGTACTCCCCGACGCGCACAAAGATCTTGTGCCCGCCGACGTAGGCTTCCCACGTCCGTCCCGCACGCATGCTGGGTAAGCGTGTCCGCTTGGGACGCATCTCAGCGGCGTCCTTGTGGACGTGAGCTTCCCAGACGTGAGGGAATTTCATGACGAGACGGACTAGGTCGTTTCGTGCCCAGATGGCGCCGCGGTAGTGCGGAGCGGTCTCGTGAATAGTCTTGACCTGGTGGACGACCTTTTCGGTTGGGACCGTACTCGTAATCAGGAGGTATCGATCGCATGCGTGGACGGCCATGCGTGCGATTGGAGCGCCAATGTCGCGTTCAGTCACCGCGCGATTGCTCTTCGCGAGGTGCTTGCATTCGACGAGGTAGGTGTGAGTCTCCGGAAATCCCAGATCCCCAGCTGTCGTGCCCGCGACAACAAGGTCCCGCCCCCCGTCAGGACCACGCCCAACCTTTTCGACGATCGTGTATCCTTGCGCTCTAAGGAGGTCCTCACAGAGCAGTTCAAAATCCTCACCCGAACGAATCTGACTGAAGTCATGCTTCATGGGTTCACCGGAATTTGTGGTGCATAACATCTATTTCTGCCGGGGTGCTGCTGCAAGCTCACCCGATCGTCGGTACATGCACTTGATGGCCATGGTCACTGTGCGGTCGTGAAGGGCGCGACGGTTCTGTAGCGAGACGGTCGCGTGGATCGGGCCTGCCCCGCGGCTCCACCGACGGCCAAGCACCGGCGTTCTGCTTTGGGCATGCGACCAGAAATCTGCGCGGCTCTTGTTATACTCTTTCATGTGCATGCGCAGGCCCGGCCCGGGCGTTAGGGAGCACTCCGCTCATTCGTGCCGCGGCCGCGGCGATCCACGCGTTACAATCCATCTGCGGGGTATCGCCGCGTGCGCGTAGCAGGAGCTCGACCGTCCACCCCGGTATATTCGAGCAGTACTTCCAGACAGGCTTGTCGATTGTAGCCACTGGCGTGCCCTGCTTTTCGGTAGCGTGCTCCGCGTCGTCGTCGCGTTCCTTCAACCCGAGCGCCTTGCGCGCGCCATTCGACCACACGAGCTGCTGCGCACCGTGCATCCCTTCGGTGTAGTCGATCCACAGTCGCTCTGACTCGGCGTCGCCGCCGCGTGCCGCACGGCGCGCGATCTCCCATGGGGTAATCGAGCCTTTCTTGCCGGTCTTGCTGATGATGCTGGTGACCTCGAGCCCGAGCTTTGCGATGTAGCCACCGTGACGCAGGGGGCTGAGATCTGCGCCGTGCTCGAGGTCCGGCGTTGCCTTCGGACAGATGCGCGCAACGACCCTTTGCCACCGTTTCTGCAGGGCTTTGAGCGCTCTTGGCGCCGCCGGCCGCTCGTGGAAAATGAGGATATGAAGGTGCGGGTGCCAGCCGTTCCTGCCGTAGGTCACTTCAAGTGCCCGGACCGAATGCTTGATGCCCAGCATGCGCTGGAGTCGGGCGCCGGGCTCGCCGCGGAAGAGCGCGCTTTTGGCGCGCGAGAGCACGCCGCGTACCGTGCGCAACTCGTCGCCATACTCATGAGCAACGGTGAGCGTCAGCATCGACACGGCGCCGTCTCGGCGAATCGCAGCGGGCCCTGCCCAACGCTCGATCGCCGAGGTGACCTCCGTTGCCCGGCTTGCGTAGATCACCGCCGCGCAGTTTGCGCAGCCCCACACCGACCCGCAGATCATGACTCCACTGAGTGAGACGTGGTCACCGCTGCGTTGGACCTGCACCGAAGGCACAGACGGCACCGACCACTTCCGGCACCTTGCCACCGAGCGGATCCCGACCCGCCGAAGTCTGTCCGCTAGCTGAAATCTCGTTCGCCAATCGGCGGCGCCCTCCCCGGAGGGGGTTACACTTTTCGCATATTGACCAAGAGGGCGTCGGCTGGTCCTGACCCTTGGAATCACTGCACCTTTTTTGAGCGCCTCGCGGAGCCGGGTCCCCGAATCGTCCCCCTTCAGGCCGTGCTCCCCTCGCGGCTTGAAAGCCGGCTTCGGGCGTTGTGGCTGCTGCGCGAGGGGGGCCCGCGGTGCGAAGAGGAAGGCGGCGCAGTCGCACTCCGCCGTGCACCCGCCTGGGGGGCTTGGTTCGTGATGGCGGCGAGCGTGTCCGCAGATGCAACGTGCGTTGGGGTTGGTCTGCGCGGCTCGAGGACGGGTCGACTCGTATTCCGCTGCGAGCCGACTCAACGCGCCGTCGAGCTCGGGGATGCCGCTTGGCTTGAGCTGCTGGGACTGTGCAAGCCGCCGGGCGCGTCGCTCGTCCGCGACCTGCGTGCGCCGCCGCTCGCTAGCCTCCCGAGCCTCCACGTGCGCGCGGGTCCACGCGTCCGCGCTTCGGAGCTCTGAGGCGCTCACGGCCGCCCCCAGCGCTCGGCTTGGCCCTGCCCAGCGCGCGGCGCGGGGCGAATTGAGCGGCCACGACGGCGGCGCCGCCCAAGTTGCCTGCTGGCGGGGTCCGGATCCTCAGAGCGAGGCCCGGCGCGAGTTGCCCTAGACGTGCGACGGCGAGCAAGGCGACGAGGCGCCCGCTGGCGCGTTGCCCGCCATCTCGTCGGAGACCTCCGGTTTGCCCACGATTCCGCGAGCGCTTGGGCTGCCGCTTCGCGACGACGCTCATTCCAGGCATCGGCGAGCGGTCGACCGCCAGTGAGCTTCACGCGCGAGCTGAGCTGTCGGTTGTTCCTCTCGACGACGCGCCTTGCCCTGCGGTCGAGGCAGCGCGCTTGATCGGTGCTTCCGCAGCGCTTGAGCTCCTCGGCCCGCGCGAAGAGGGCGTCTGCCTCGCATTTCGCAGCGCTCGGAATCGGTGGGCCGTCGCTCAAGTCTTTCAACCGAGCAGCTTCGGCCAGGAGGCACGCTTGCTCGCCCGCGTCGGTACATGCGAGGGCTGCCTCGAGTAGGGCGACCCAGTTGGTCACGGGCTCACCCACTCACGGGTCTGGGTCGGTTGGGGTCCTCCTCCCGCGACGAGCAAAACTCGACGCGGCGCGTGTACCGGTTTTGTACCGGTCAGCGTGGATTCAGTGGACGATCCGAACGCTACGGACGCGTCATCCGCGACCCCATCTCCCTTATTTTTCTGCCGTTTCCGTTGTGCCCAGGGCCGGAATCGAACCAGCGACACGAGGATTTTCAATCCTCTGCTCTACCAACTGAGCTACCTGGGCGGTAACCGGCGGCCGGGGCCACGCGGCCCGCGGGTATTAGCTCAGGGGGCGGGGCCGGTGCAACGGGTGTCGCTGGAAAAGCGCTCCGTGGGCGTGACTGAAGTAGTTACGGGGGCGGACGAGGGGCCGGCTGGGGTAGGGTGCCGCGGATGGCCGACGACGCGGCGTATGGCGCGCAAAGCCCGTTCATTTCGGAGGGGTACTTCCATCAGCTGTTGCAGAAGGCGGTGGCCGCGGGGGCGAGCGATGTGCACCTGAAGGTGGGGCAGCCGCCGGGAGCGCGCGTGGGCGGGAACCTCGCGTTCTTTCGCGTGGATCGGTTGCGGGCCGTGGATACGGAGGCGGCGGCGCAGCACGTGCTCCGCCGGCAGCGGTTGCCCGTCGAGCTCGACGAGCTGCGCGAGCATGACCTCGCGTACGAGGTGCAAGGCGTCGGACGCTTTCGCGTGAACGTGTACCGGCAGCGCGGATCGCTCGCCGTCGTGATGCGCGTGATCCCGGCGCGCGTGCCGAAGCTCGAGGAGCTCGGGGTGCCGGCTGCGTGCCGCACGCTCGCGATGAAGGACCGCGGGCTGGTTTTGTGCGTCGGCGCGGCCGGAAACGGCAAGAGCACGACGCTCGCCGCGATGATCGATCACATGAATCACTCGACGCACAAGCACGTCGTGACGATCGAGGATCCCATCGAGTACCTGCACGAGGACGACCTCTGCTCGATCAGCCAGCGTGAGATCGGCGCCGACACGCAGAGCTTCGCGAGCGCGCTCAGGGCAGCCCTGCGCCAGGATCCGGACGTGATTCAAGTCGGTGAAATCCGCGACGCGGAGACGATGGACATCGCGCTCAAGGCGGCCGAGACCGGGCACCTCGTGCTCTCCACGCTGCACACGCCGGACGTCGCGCGCACGGTGCACCGCATCTTGGCGCTCGCGGAGGGCGACCCCGGTGAAATCCGCGAGCGGCTCGCGGGGGCGCTGCAGGGCATCGTCGCTCAGCGGCTACTGCCGCGCGCGAGCGGGTCCGGACGCGTGCTCGCCGCCGAGGTGCTGATCGGCACGGGCTCGGTGCGGGAGACCATCAAGCGGCCCGAAGGGAACCCGCCGCTCAAGGAGCTGATGGAGTCGGGCGGCTCGCTTTACGGCATGCAAACCTTCGAGATGCACGTGAAGGACCTGATGCAGAAGGGCATCGTGGATCGCGAGATCGGGCGCGCGAATATCGGCTTCTAGCGCCCGTTTTTGACCGCGTCGCCGCGTCACGTTACACGGGGGTGACAGCATGGCCGACACGCCCGATCCCCAGCGCTCGACGCTCCGTCACGACTTCACCTTGTCCGAGGTGCGCGCCATCCACGACGCGCCGCTCTTCGAGCTGCTCGATCGGGCGCGCGCGGTGCATCGCCAGTACCACGTCGAGAACGAGGTGCAGCTCTGCACGCTCCTCAGCGTGAAGACGGGCGGCTGTCCCGAGGATTGCGGTTACTGCTCGCAGTCGTCGCACCACGAGACGCAGGTGAAGGGCGAGGCGATGCTCTCCGTCGACGCGGTGATCGCTTCGGCGCGCGCGGCGAAGGAGCGCGGCGCGACGCGCTTCTGCATGGGTGCCGCCTGGCGTGAGCCGAAGGAAGGGCCGAACTTCGAACGCGTGCTCGCGATGGTCCGCGGCGTGAAGGCCGAGGGGCTCGAAGCGTGCGTGACGCTCGGCATGCTGACGGAGTCGCAGGCCGAGCGCCTCAAGGACGCGGGCCTCGACGCGTACAACCACAACCTCGACACGTCGCGCGCGCATTACCGCTCGATCGTCTCGACGCGCACGTTCGACGACCGGCTCGCGACGCTGCGCCGCGTGCGCAACGCGGGCATTACCGTGTGTTCGGGCGGCATCATCGGCATGGGTGAGAGCATCGACGACCGTTGCGCGATGCTGATCGAGCTTGCGACGCTGGATCCGCACCCGGAGAGCGTGCCGATCAACGCGCTCGTGCGCGTCGAAGGGACGCCACTCGCGTCGATGCCGCCGGTCGATCCGCTGGATTTCGTGCGCTTGATCGCGACGGCGCGCGTCATGATGCCGAAGTCGCGCGTGCGGCTCTCCGCGGGGCGCAGCTCGCTCACGCGCGAGGCGCAGCTGTTCGCCTTGTACGCGGGCGCGAACAGCATCTTTTACGGCGACAAGCTGCTCACGACGCCGAACCCTGACGAAGACGAGGACATCGAGCTCATCCGCGCAGCCGGGCTACGCGCCCAGGCGCCGTCGGTCTGACCCGCGGCCGTGACCGCGCCGCACGGCGCCGTCGCGTGCCGAACGGTGCCCCCAACCCACCGAACGACGCCGTTACGCTTTGCGCCGCCGGCGTGATCGGCGCACGCCCACGAGCACGGCGCCGAACAGGAGCGCCGCGGCGCCCGACACGCCGCGATCGTCGTAGGAACGAGTGATGCCGCAACCTTTGCTCTGCGGCTTCGAGCAATCGCCCGAGTAGCCGTGCCGGGGCGCGCAGTGCTGCGTGTCCACTTCGGTACCCGGCGGGTAGATGGCGCAGATGCCGGCAACGTCGTCGCCGTTGGGCGTGCGCTGATACAAGTCCCCGGGCGAGTACTCGGGGTACATGGTCGAGCCGAGCACCGGATCGTGCGAAAGGCCGAGAAAATGTCCGCATTCGTGCGTGAGCACGGCTTGGAGATCGTCCGCCGTGCCCGCCGAGTCGTCCGCGAAGGTGAAGTGCGCTTGCGCGGAGTTGATCTCGACGTCGGCGTCGTAAATCTGCGCGTTCTCGGTGTTGTACGTGATCGTGGTGAGCGCGAGCGTGTCTTCCTGGCCGGCGTACGGCCAGGAGCCGTCACGGAAGAGGAAGACGTTCGCGTTCGGCTGATCCTTGTTGTACTCGATGTGATCGCAGACGGCGGGGCCGTAGTCGGCGATCCCGAAGCTCGGAAGCGCGCCGCCGCCGCAATCGACGTTGAGCCACGCCTCGAACGCCTTCTCGATCGTGGCGTGCGCGAGGTCGTAGTCGATGCTCTGCGCGGGCGAGCCGTCCTGCTGCACGCTGAAGGAGATGCAGTTCTGCGGCCAGTAGAGCGGCGTGCCCTGGAGCAGGCAGCCGACGGGGTCACGCTGGCACGGCGGATCCGGCATCGTCTGCCAGATGTCGTCGTAAGCCGGCTGGTTGTCGCAGGCCTTGGTGCGGCAGTAGTCGGCGCGTGCCTGCACGGTGGACAAGACGCTCGCGAATCCGACCACGAGCGCGGCGAGGCGCGGCTTCATCGCTGCTCGGCCCTCACGAGGGCGAGCCCCTCGCTCAAGCTGCGCCCGGCGAGGCGCTCGACGGCCGAGCCCGTCTTCTTCAAAAGAGCCGGCAGTTGGCGGTTGGCCGCCAAGGTTTTCCCGTGCGCGTCGTTCACGACCGGGTAGTGGCCCTGCGCCATGGCCGTGACGGCATAGGCGAGCGGCGCGAGCGACGTGAGAAAGGTGAGGGAGGTCTCACCGAGCTCGAGCTCGGCTTCTCCCTCGACGATTTGCCCGACGGTGCCGATGCGGCCGCCGAGCGTGTGCACGACGACCTCGCTGGCGCTCGGATCCGCGCCCGTCACCACTTCTTCCACGCGCGCCCGCGTCTCGGTCACGATGCGGCGCGAGCCGCCGATGACCTGCCACGTGGCCCGCCGAGCGACGCCGGTCAGGACCAGGGCGCTCGAGCTCTTCTTCACGAGCTCACCGATGCTGAGCGCCCGCGCGACGGCGGCGACAGCCGGAGCTTCGTAGAGGCCGACGGCGGCCAGGCCTAAAATTGACAGCGCTCCCCGCCGATCCATGCGGATGACCATAGCATTTTCGGTTCCGCCCGCGAGCGGCGTGGCGCGCTCGGTTAGGGTATAACCCCGGGCCGGCCGCATGCCGCCCTCCGTCTCCGCGCCTTCGTCCGTGCCCACGCTCGATCGGCGATCGCCGACCCTGGCGGCCGAGCTCAAGTCGTACGTGCTCCGTCACCGGGGTGCGATCGAGCAGCTCGTGCGTGCCGCAGGCCCGGACGCCGGTCTGCCGGCCGCGGCCCGCTACAGCAAGGTGATCGACGGCTTGCTCTGCGCGCTCTTTCGGGCGCTCGAGACGTCGATGATGGCCGACGGCACTTGGGTGCCGGTCGGGCTCGCGGCCGTCGGCAGCTACGGGCGTGAGGAGCTCGCGTTTTGCAGCGACCTCGACGTGCGTCTGATCTCCGCAGCCAAGGTCGAGAAGGTGCGACCCGTCGCCGAAGCACTGCTTTACCCGCTCTGGGACGCGGGGCTCAGCATCGGTCATCAGGTCGTCACCGCGAACGAGGTGCTCGAGCTCGCACAAAACGATTTGCCGACGGCCACCACGCTGCTCGATTGGCGCCTGGTCGCGGGCGATCGCACCGTCAGCGACAAGCTCGTCGAACGCGCGACCGAGGGCCTCTTCGGCATCGGCAACATCTCGAAGTTCCTCGAGCGCCTCGCCAAGCGCGTGACCGAGCGCGGCGAGCGTTACGGCGGCTCGGTGTACCTGCTCGAGCCGGACGTGAAGAACGGCATCGGCGGCTTGCGCGATCTCGACGTCGCCTGCTGGGCCGTGCGCGCGCGCTTTCACGTGAAGACACTGCGCGAGCTCGTGCGCATCGGCGTGCTGCTCGCGCGTGAGTGGCAAGAGATCGAGGAGGCGACCAACCTGCTCTGGCGCGTGCGCAACCTCCTGCATCTGAACGCCGGGCGGCGCTCCGATCGTTTGAGCTTCGACCGCCAAGAAGCGCTCGCGAAGGACCTCGGTTACGGGCCGGGCGGCGCCGGCGTCGAGGCGTTCATGAGCGAGTACTACCGGAACGCGCGTGTCATCGCGCGCACCCGCGAGCTCATCTTGCAGCGCGCCGAGCCGCCGCCGAAGCGCAAGCCGCGCGAGCGGAGCCTCGGCAACGGGCTGAAGCTCACGAACGACCAGGTTTCAGTCGAGGATCCGGCGGCCCTCGAAGCGGAGCCGGCGCTCGCCCTCCGACTCTACGAAGAGGCGGTCAAGCGCGATCTCCCCGTATACGGCTTCGCGCGCGACGCCGTCGCCCGCGCGCTCGCGACGCCCGGCTTCGCGGAGCGCCTGCGCGCGAGTGAGGAGGCGGCGCGGCTCTTCGTGCGCCTGTGCACGACCGTGCAAGTGACGAAGCTGCGGGCGGGCTCCGTGCTGCAGGAGCTCCACGACGTGGGCTTGCTCGTCGCGATGGTGCCCGAGTTTTCCCCGGTCGTCGGGCGCGTCCATCATGACGTTTATCACACGTACACGGTCGACGTTCACTCCGTCGCCGTGGTCGATTACCTACGCGCGCTCGTGCGCGGCGAGCTCGCGGCCGAACTCCCGCTCGCGTCGCGGCTCGCCGCCGAAATTTCGCGCTCGAACGTGCTCTTCTTCGCGGCGCTGCTGCACGACATCGGCAAAGACGAGGGCGGGAAGATGCACTCGGAGCGCGGCGCGGGACTTGCGCGCACGGTGCTCGAGCGGCTCGGCTTGCCGGAGTCCGACATCCGCGAAATCGAGCACCTCGTGCTCAAGCATTTGCGCATGTACCACGTGGCGACGCGCCGCGACATCGACGATCCGGAGACGCTGCAAGCGTTCGGCGAGGAAGTGCACGGGCGCGAAGGCTTGCGCGAGCTGTACCTGCTCACGATCTGCGACGTGTCGATGACGAGCATGGGCGCGCTCACGAGCTGGAAGGCGCGCGTGCTCGAGCAGCTGTATTTCGGGGCGGATGCCGCCTTGTCGTCGACCCCCACGCTGCACGGTGAAGAGCGGCTCGAGGAAGCCCGCGCCGCCGTGCGCGCGCTCTGCCCGGAGCGCGGCGAGCGCGTGTTCCTCGATCATTTTTTGCAAGCGATGCCCGAGCGCTACATGTACTCGAACGAGAGCCAGGACATCGTCCGGCACTCGCGTTTCGCTCGCGCGGCGCAGATGCAGCAGGTGAACGTCACCGTCATGACGGTGGCGGCGCCTTACGTCGAGCTCGGCTTCATCGCCGACGATCGGCCCGGTTTGCTCGCGATGATCACGGCGACGCTCGCGGCGGCGCGCATCAAGATCCTGAGCGCCCAGGTGCACAACTGGGTCGATACCTACGGGCGCACCCGGGCGCTGGATTTGTTTTGGGTGCGCGGGGGCACGACGCCCGAAACCGTGCAAGCCGCCGTGCCGCGCCTACAGCGGGATTTCGAGCGTTTGCTCTCCCAGGAGCTCACGCCTGCTGAGCTCGTCACGGGCGGCGTGGCCCGCCGCTCACACTGGTCCGATCGACCGATGCCGACGATCGTGACCGACGTTCACGTCGACAATCGCGTCTCCCAGCTGCACACGATCATCGAGGTGACGACGCGCGATCAGGCCGGTCTCCTCTTCTGGCTCAGCCACACGCTGCAGATGCTGAACCTGCAGATCAGCCTCGCCAAAATCAATACCGAGGGCAACCTCGTCGCCGACGTCTTTTACGTGACCGATGAAAAGGGCACCAAAGTCACGGACCCCGAGCGCATCGAAGTCATCAAGACGCGCCTCTCCTCCACCATCGCCCATCTCGAGAAAGTCAACGAAGCATGAAGCTCATCGCGCCGCTCGCGTCGCTCGTCTTGATTTCGGCTTGCAGCAGCGCTCCGCCCCCGCCGGCGGCCGATCCGTCGCTGGATGACGCGCCGGCGGGCTCCAAGGGCGCGCCGGCTTCCTCCGCCCCCGCTTCGAACGCCAGCGTCGAAAAGGCGATGAGCGCGCTGCAAAATCAGGATTTTGCGTCCGCGAAGACGATCCTCGAGCAGGCGCGCAAGGACGACCCGAAGGATCCGCAGGCGGTGTTCTACCTCGGCGTCGCCGACGAGGGGCTGAGCGACAAGGCCGGCGCGAAGGAAGCGTATCGCGCGGCCATGGGCCTCGATCCGAAGCTGCCCGATCCCGCCGTGAATCTTTCGCAGCTCCTACTCGACGAGCAAGACGCGGCGGGCGCGCTCGCGGTTGTCGACACGGCGCTCAAGAGCTTACCGAAGCATCCGGACCTGCTCCTCAACCGCGCCGTGGCGCTCGAAGCGCTCGGCAAGAAGGACGACGCGCTCAAGGCGTACGGCGCTGCCGCGGCGGCGCGCCCGAAGGACATGGTGCTCCACGCCGCCTACGGCCAGCTCCTCACTGAAGCCGGCAAGCAGCAAGAAGGGCTCGCCGAGCTCAAAATCGCCGCCGGCAGCGACGATCCGGCGCTCCTCGCGAGCGTCGCGTCCGTCCAGACGAAAGCGGGCGCCTTCGACGACTGCATCGCGACCATCGGCCGCGCCCTCGCACAGAAAAAGGTCCCGGCGCTGCTCGTGCGCCGCGCCATGTGCGAAGACGGCAAAAAGGACGACAAGGCCGCCGAGGCCGACTACCAAGCGGCGCTCGGCATGGACGCGAACTTCGCGCCCGCCCACCACTATCTCGGCCTCCACCTAGCGGCCAAGGGCGACAAGAAAGCCGCGCTCGAACACCTCGACAAGGCCGCTACCCTCGCGGGTGACAAAGGCATCGGCCCCGACGCCAAGAAAAAAGCCGCCGAGCTCCGCGCGAAAAAGTGACGTAGCCGCAGTTGGTTCGCCTTCACACAGGGTGCACCACCTGCTGCCAGCCCCATTTCGATTCCGGAATTGACAGGGAGCCGGACAGAGGTCGAGGAGGCCGGAGGGAGATCTTTTCTCTCCCCGACCTCCCTTCCTGTTAAAATCCGGGGGAGTGCAAGCGCTGGCAGCATTCGCCGCGTGGCGCGTGAAGGGGGCAAAAAGCCCGCTTGGCGACGCACACGGCTCCGCACACCGTGCGACAAATCGACGAGCGCGGGGCACTTCACCCTTCCGTGACTCGACTGTTCGCGCGACTCTACTTGGATGCGCGCAGCGTCCACGCGCAGGCGGCGAAGCGAGCTCCCGCTCGTTGCGCTCGTGTGCGCGCTAGCCGCCTGTACCGGCAAAGTCGCCGAGAACGTGCCGGGGAGCGGCGGCGCCGCGCACGGCAGCGGCGGCTCGTCCGCGTCCGGTGCGACGACGGCCGCGGGCGGTTCGAGTGCTCAGAGCAGCGGCGGTTCGTCCACGGGCGGCTCGTCCGCGGGCGGCTCGTCCGCGGGCGGCTCGAGCGGCACGTCCAGCAGCGGCAGCTCGGCGGGTGGCTCTGCGCAAGCGGGAAGCGGCGCCGTCGCTCCCGCAGCGCTCCAGAGCGTCGGTCGCCGACTGACGAACGGCGAGCTCGACAACGTGGTGCGCGATCTCTTCGGCGATAGCACGGGTCCCGCGTCGAAGTACCTCGCCGAAGATCAATACGACCCCTTCGACAACGACTACACGCTCCAGCGCGCGTCCTCAGCGCTCATCGACTCCCTCGAAGCGTTCGCGGAAGACGTCGCCGTGCGCGCCGTGCTGCCCGAAAATCGCGGCAAAGTCGTGCCGTGCACGCCTTCCGGCGCCGGCGACAGCGCGTGCTTCCAGCAAACGGTGACGAACGTCGGGAAGAAGCTCTTCCGCCGCCCGCTGAGCGCCGACGAAGTCACGCCGTACCTCGCACTCCAAACCTTCGCGACCGAAAACAATCCGGACGTGCCGCACGACTTTTACACGGGCGTTTCGCTCGTCCTCGAAGCGATGCTGCAAGACCCCGAGTTCCTCTACCGCGTCGAAGTCGGCACCCCCGGCAAGGACGCGAGCGTCCTCGCGCTGAACGACTACGAAATCGCCTCGCGCCTCTCGTTCTTGCTCTGGGGCAGCACGCCCGACGACACGCTCCTCACCGCGGCCGACGGCGGCAAGCTCGTCGACCCCGCCGGGCGGCGCGCCCAAGCCGAACGCTTGCTCGCCGACACTCGCGCGCGCGACGCCCTGCATCGCTTCCACGCCATGTGGCTCGGCTACCGCGCAATCCCGGGGAGCGCCGCGTTGCTCGCTTCGTTCGGCATGGAGACGACGCACCTCATCGATCGCGTCGTGTTCGACGAGCCGGCGAGCTACCTGACGCTCTTCACCTCGCCCGACACGTACATCGACGACACGCTCGCCGATCAATACGGCCTCCCGCACCCCACGGGCGGCGAGGGTTGGGTGAAGTACGGCTCGGACGGGCGCGCCGGCATCCTCTCGCACGGCAGCGTGCTCGCCGCGTTCAGCAAGTTCAGCGACACGAGCCCGACCCAGCGAGGGATTTTCGTGCAGACGCGCCTGCTCTGCAACAGCGTCGGCGCGCCGCCCGCGAACGTGAACGTCGATCAGCCGCCCGCCGCGACCGACTCCGTCTGCAAGGTCGATCGCTACTCGGCGCACCGCTCGTCGTCGAGCTGCGCGTCCTGCCACGACAATCTCGATCCCATCGGCTTCGGGCTCGAGCAGTACGACATCGGCGGGAAATTTCGCACCCACGACGACGGCCATCCGGAATGTCCCCTCGACGGCAACGGCACCTTGCCCGGTTACGGGACCTTCAACGGCCCCGCCGAGCTCGGCCAAAAGCTCGTCGACAGCGGCGTGCTCGAGCACTGCTTCGTCCAGCAGCTGCTTGACTACGCCGTCGGGCGGCCGCTCCGGACGGGCGAAGACGCCGTCGTGGACGAGCTCGCGGCCTCGTTCAAAGCCGAAAACTACGACGCCCAGACGCTGCTGCTCGACTTCGTCACGAGCGATCGTTTCGCGCTCCGCAGCGAGGAGCCCGCGCCATGACCTTCGTTTTGCCCCGCCGCACGGTGCTGCGCGCGCTCGGCGGTCTCGCCGTCGGCCTGCCGGTGCTCGAATGCATGCTCAATCGCAACGGCACGGCGTACGCCCAATCCGGCGCGCTCCCGCTGCGTTACGCGATCGTCTTTGCCGGACAAGCCATCGGCGGCGACGGTTGGGCCGAGGACCAATCGCAGGTGATGGGCCAGCGCATCACCCAAACGGGTGACTTCATCGTCCCGGCGCAAACGGGCAGCGGCTACACGCCGACGACTCCGCTTGGGCCGCTCGTCGATCTCGATCTGCTCGGTGACTTCAGTCTCGTCTCGGGCATGAAGATCCCGTACAGCGCGAGCTCGACGGACGCGGCCGACGTCCCCGCAGGCGGCGCCTTTCGTGATTTTCACGGCGGTGGCGCAGGTCCGCTCCTCTGCGGCACGCGCTCGACGAGCTCGAGTTTCACCTGCCGGAGCGCCACCTCGGATCAAATCCTCGCGAAGGAAAACGGCGGGACGACGCTGTCGTCGCTCGTCGTGCGCGCGCAGCCCGCCTGGTACCTGAGCGGCTCGAGCTTCTCGGGCCGTCAGTACATCTCCTACACGGGCGACGGCGATCCGGTGGAAGCGCAGGTGAGCCCGCTCATCGTCTACCGCTCGCTCTTCTCGAACTTCACCCCGACGACGAGCGCCGCCGACGCCCAGCACGACTTCGATCTACGCGCCCGCACGAGCGTGCTCTCGCTCGTGCTCGGCAAGCGCGACCAACTGCTCGGGCGCGTTGGCGCGGCCGACAAGGCGCGGCTCGAGAAGCATTTCGACGAAATCCGCGACCTCGAGACGCGCCTGAGCGCGATGCCGACCATGAGCGGCGGCGCCTGCCAGGTGCCGATGCAACCCGGCGACGACCCGCCGGTCGGCGGAGACAACGCGGGCTCCACCTCCGACGAAATCGCGACCAACACCGGCTACAGCGACGAGGACACGCGCGCGCGGCTGCTCGCCGATCTCGTGCACATGGCGTTCGTCTGCGATCTCACGCGCGTGGCGACCTTGCAGATCACGTCGTTCCAGTCGCACATGAACGTCTTCCCGATCACGAGCGATCTCGGCCTGCCGATCCGCGCTGATTTGCACGAGTGCGGTCACAACGGCGACGCGAACAACCGCGGCACGCTCCCCGTCAGCACCACCCTCAAGTGGCACATTTCCCACTACGCCTACCTCGTCAACAAGCTGAAGCAGACGCAAGAAGGGGACGGCAGCGTGCTGGACAATTCCGCCGTCGTTTTCATGCCCGAGGCCGGTCACGGCACGCAGCTGAACGACGCGACGAGCACGGATCAGACGCATTCCGTCGAAAAGATGGTGCTGCTCGTCGCGGGGCGCGCGGGCGGCCTCGCGCCGGGGCGCCACATCGCGACGAGCGGCGCGCATCCCGGACAAGTGCTCCTGACGGCGATGCAGGCCGTCGGCCACACCGGCACGACGTTCGGTGAAGTGAGCGGCACCGTGTCCGACCTTTTGGGTTAGGCGCGCTACCCGCTGCCGAGCATCATGCCGAGGATGCGGTCGAGCTCGTCCCAGGACCCGTACTTGACGACGATCTCCCCCTTGTCGTCGCGATCGCGGAGCTCGACTTTGGTGCCGAGCTTGCGCTCGAGGCGCCCTTCGATGTCGCGCACGTTCGCGGTTTTGCCCTTCGGTGGCCCTTTGCCGCCCTCTTTGGTCTTGGCGCCGCGCACGAGCGACTCGGTCTGCCGCACGCTGAGCCGGCCCTTGACGACCTTGTCGGCCAGGTCGACCAGCGTGTCGTCGCTCGGCGCGCCGAGCAGTGCCCGCGCATGCCCCTCGCTGAGCTCGCCGCTCACGACGCGCTCGCGCACCGGCTTCGGCAAGCGCAGCAAGCGCAGCGCGTTCGCGACGGTCGAGCGATCCTTGCCGACGCGCTGCGCGAGCGTCTCCTGCGTGTAGCCGTGCTCGCGTACGAGCCGATCGAGCGCCTCCGCGAACTCGATGGGGTCGAGATCCTCGCGCTGGATGTTCTCGATCAGCGCGAGCTCGAAGGCGTCTTTCGCCGAGACGTCGCGCACGACGACGAGCACCTCGCGCAAGCCCGCGCGCTGCGCCGCGCGCCAGCGCCGCTCGCCGGCGATGATCTCGAATTCACCCTCGCCGCGCCTGCGCACGACGAGCGGCTCGAGCAAGCCGTGCGTCTTGATCGATTCCGCGAGCTCGGCGAGCTTCTCGTTCTCGAAGTGCTGCCGCGGCTGCCCGCGTTGCGGCACGATGCGCTCGAGCGCGCAGCTGAACACGTTGCCCTGCCCGTAATCGACGGCGGGCCTGTCGGGCGGCTGCGGCGGCGTGCGCACGGGCAAGAGCGCGTCGAGACCGCGTCCGAGGCCGCGCAGCGGCTTCTTCGGCAGATCGCTCACGCCGCGCCCTCGATCACTTCACGCGCGAGGCTCAGGTAGCCCTGCGCGCCCTTGCTCTCCGCGTCGTAGAGCAACGCGGGCAAGCCGTGCGACGGCGCTTCACTCAGGCGCACGTTGCGCGGGATGATCGCGTCGAACACGCGGAAGTGACGCCGCACTTCGTCGGCGACCTGGTGCGCGAGGCGATTGCGCGGGTCCCACATCGTGAGCACGATGCCCTCCATCACGAGCCCCGCGTTCAAGGACGAGCGCACGCGGTCGATCGTCGCCATCAGGTACGTGATGCCCTCGAGCGCGTAGTACTCGGGCTGGAGCGGGACGACGACGCGCTGCGCCGCGACGAGCACGTTCAACGTGAGCACGCCGAGCGACGGAGGCGAGTCGAGAATCACGTACTCGTAGCCTTCGACCGCCGGTCCGCGCAGCAGCGCGGCGAGGTGAGTGCCGCGGTCGTGCTCGAAGAGCTCGTACTCGACGCCGATGAGATCCTGCGTCGACGGCGCGATGTCGAGCGTCTCGATCTTCGTCCGCATGATGACGTCCGCTAGCGATGCGGAGCCGATGAGCGCGTCGTAGATCGTGCGCTCGGCGGTGCCCGGCGGGACGCCGACGCCGCTCGAGGCGTTGCCCTGCGGATCCATGTCCACGAGCAGCGTCCGGCGTTCAGCGGCCGCGAGGCTCGCGGCAAGGTTTACGGCCGTGGTGGTCTTACCGACGCCGCCCTTCTGGTTGGCGATCGCGATGATGTGAGGGGCGGGCATGCGAGTTCGAAGGGGCGAGGGTACAGCCGCGCGCTTTTTTTGGCTCCTGTCCCGGCGCAGCCTACATTGTGGTCAGATGTAGGTCTAAGTAGGAAAAAGTAGTCTTAGACCAGAGAGGAAACACCAGGAAATGGCGAGCCCCCGAGGATATTCGAGCTTTCAGGACTTCACGCGCGACACGATCCGCCCGGACATGCGCATCGGCTGGTCCACCGACGAGCTCGAGCACAGCGGCGCGGAAGCTCTGGATTTCGACATGGATCCGTTCGAGCAGAGCCTTTGGCAGGCCGAGCAGGAAGACGACGAGGAGTAGGTCCGGCAGACCGAGCAGGATCGTCGTTCGAAGCTTTTTTCGAGAGGCGCGCTTCAACGCTTGGTGGGGCGCGCTTCGTGATCTTTCTTGGCCAAGTTTTCGGACCTCGGAAGCGGCCCGCGAGGAGTGAAGATTCCGGGATTTTCATGTGGCAAGGCCCTTCGCTCGCAAGTACCTTTCGCGCCCCCCATGCAGGTAACCGTCCAGCGGCTGAGCCCCGTCGTCGTCGAGTTCAACATCCAGATCGAGAGCGATCGCGTCAAATCCGAGGTCGAAAAGGCGTACACCGCCGTCGCTCGGAACGCGAAGGTGCGCGGGTTTCGGCCCGGCAAGGCGCCACGCAAGGTGCTCTCGCACGTCTACGGACCGCGCATCGCGCGCGACGTGGTCGACCTCTTGGTGCAGGAGACGTACCCACAAGCCGTGAACGAGGGGAAGGTACAGCCCGTCGGCGATCCGGCGATCGAGCGCAAGCCGTTCGCGGAAGATCAGGCGTTTTCCTACGTCGCGCGCGTCGAGGTGCTGCCGTCGATCGAGACCGTGAAATACGACGGGCTCAGCGCCAAGCGCGTGAAGAGCGAGGTCAGCGCGGAGCAGATCAAGGCGGAGATCGATCGCCTGCGTGAAGCACATGCGACGCTGGAGGATCCGAAGCCCGCGCGTCCGACCGCCAAGGGCGACGTCGTGACCATCGACTTCGAGGTCGACGTCGAAGGCGAGAAGATCGCCGACGCCGGCGCGAACGACTTTCAGGTGTGGCTCGGCCGCGGCCAGCTCCTGCCGCCGCTCGAAGACGAGCTCGCGGGTCTTTCCGTCGGCGACACGAAGAGCATCGACGTGCCGATGCCGGCGACGCACCAGCACAAGAAGCTCAAGGGCAAGACCGCTGTCTTCAAGACCACCGTCAAGGCGATGAAGGAGCGCGTGCTGCCGAACGCCGACGACGAGTTCGCGAAGGACCTCGGTAAGTTCGAGACTCTCGCCGACCTCGAGAAGGACCTGCGCGAGCGGCTCGAGAAGGAAGCGAACGAGGCGTCCGAGAACGCGCTCGCCGAGCAGCTCGTCGTGGACCTCGTGAAGAACAACCCGATCCCGGTGCCGCCCTCGCTGGTCGAGCGCCAGATGCGGGTGACGGAGCAAGAGATTTTGCAGCGCGCTCGCTCGCAGGGGAACCAGGCGACGGGCATCGGCGACGAGCTGCGCGACAAGGTGCGTGCCGACAGCGAGCTCAAGGTCGCGGCCGGGCTCTTGATGGCCGAGGTCGCGAAGAAAGAGTCGCTTCAGATCGGCGACGCCGAAATCGAAGAAGGGCTCAAGGAACTCGCGGAGCAGACGGGGAAGAACGTCGCGAAGCTCCGCGTCGAATACCGCGAGCCGCAGAAGCGCGAGATGCTGATCGGCATGATTTTGGAAAACAAGGTGCTGGACATCATCCAGGCGAAGGCCAAGATCGAAGAAGGTTGAGGACCCTGCCATGGCACGACGACGACCAGAGACCCGTTCCGACGCCCTGAAAGTGCTCGAGACCCGCGCGGCGGCCGAGCGCATCACGGACAACGTCATCTACCCGCACGTCGTCGAGACGACGCACCGCGGTGAGCGCACGTGGGACATCTTCAGCCGACTGCTGAAGGATCGCATCGTCTTCCTCGGCAGCGCCGTGGACGACGACGTTGCAAACATCATCATCGCCCAATTTCTCTTTCTGGAAAGCGAAGATCCGGACAAGGACATCCAGCTTTACGTGAACTCGCCGGGTGGCGTGGTCACGGCCGGCCTCGCGATCTTCGACACCATGCAGCACGTGCGCTGCCCGGTGAGCACGATTTGCATCGGCCAGGCGGCGAGCATGGGAGCCGTGCTGCTCGGCGCCGGCGAAAAGGGCCGGCGCTCGGCCCTGCCGAACGCGCGCATCATGATCCACCAGCCGCTCGGCGGCGCCCGCGGTCAGGCGACCGACATCGAGATCCAGGCCAGGGAAATTCGCCACATCAAGGACGTGCTCGTCGGCATTCTCGTCACCTCGACGGGTAAGTCGAAGGAGGACATCGTGCGCGACATCGAGCGCGATTTTTACATGGGCCCGGCACAAGCCAAGGAATACGGCCTGATTGACCTGATCTTCGACCCCCGCAAGAAGGCGGAGCAGAAGGGCTGAGGGTCGGGTGTGGCCCCGCGCGTAGGCGGGCGCCACCCCTGAACCTTTGGCCCTCCCGGCCGTATCCTCTCCCCGAGGCTTGCCCATATTGGGACACGGCCATAGAATTTCTCGAGTGACATAGGGCGACCAAGGACAGACGTGGAACGAAGGCGCGACGAATCGAACGGGAATCTCTGCTGCTCCTTCTGCGGCAAATCGCAGAAGGAAGTGAAGAAGCTCATCGCGGGCCCGACCGTCTACATTTGCGACGAGTGCATCGCACTCTGCAACGACATCATCGCGGAGGAGGTCGAGAAGGACGAGCCGTCTACCGGCGCGGACCCAACGCCCAAGCCCGCCGAGATCAAGGCCATCCTCGACGACTACGTCGTGGGCCAGGATCGCGCGAAGAAGATTCTCGCGGTCGCCGTTCACAACCACTACAAGCGCATCAACTCGAAGGTCGCGACCGACGACGTCGAGCTCGGCAAGAGCAACATCATGCTGCTCGGGCCGACCGGCAGCGGCAAGACGCTGCTCGCCCAGACGCTCGCGAAGATCCTCAAGGTGCCGTTCGCGATCGCGGACGCGACGACGCTGACCGAAGCCGGTTACGTCGGTGAGGACGTCGAAAACATCATCGTTCAGCTCTTGCAGAACGCCGATCACGACGTCGAGCGCGCTCAGCGCGGCATCGTCTACATCGACGAAATCGACAAGATCAGCCGCAAGAGCGACAACCCCTCGATCACGCGCGACGTGTCGGGTGAGGGCGTGCAGCAGGCGCTGCTCAAGATCATCGAGGGGACGATCGCCAACGTGCCTCCGAAGGGCGGCCGCAAGCACCCGCAGCAGGATTTTCTGCAGGTCGACACCTCGAACATCCTCTTCATCTGCGGCGGCGCGTTCGTCGGCCTCGATCAGATCATCCAGCGCCGCATGGGGCAGAGCCGCCTCGGCTTCGGCGCCGAGATCAAGAGCAAGGCCGACCTGAAGCTCGGTCAGCTGCTCTCGAACGTGCAGCCGGAGGACCTCTTGAAGTTCGGGCTCATCCCCGAGTTCATCGGTCGCCTCCCGGTCATCGCGACGCTCCACGAGCTGAACGAAGACGCGCTCATCGACATTCTGACCAAGCCGAAGAACAGCCTGGTCAAGCAGTTCCACAAGATGTTCGAGATGGACGGCGTGAAGCTCAAGTTCGCCAAAGGCGCGCTTCAAGCCATCGCAAAGAAAGCGCTCGCTCGCGAGAGCGGCGCGCGCGGTCTCCGCGCCATCATGGAAGAGGCGATGCTCGACGTCATGTACGACGTGCCCTCGAAGCAGGGCATCAAGGAAGTCGTCGTGAACGAGGAAGCCATCCTCCAGGGCGACCCGCCGCTCATCGTCTATCACAAGGAAGCCGGCGTCGGCTGAGCGCGGGCTGACGCGCCTTTTTCGGCGTCCATCGTGACGCGGGCGGAAGGGCCTCTGCCGGGGGTGACGCAGAGCTGCGCTTCCGCATTTACGTGGTAACTCAGGATGACCGAAATGTTCTTCAAGAACGAGCCGAGCGACAAGGGAGGTAGCAAGAGGACGCTCCCGGCGCTCCCGCTGCGCGACATCATCGTGTTTCCGCACATGGTGTCTCAGCTCTTCGTTGGGCGCGATAAAAGCATCGCCGCGCTCGACGAGGCGATGGCACGCGACAAGGACATCTTCCTCGCCGCGCAGAAGAGCGCGAAGACGAACGACCCTACGCCGGACGACATCTACGCGGTCGGGACAATCGGCACGATCGTGCAGCTGCTCCGTCTCGCGGACGGCACGGTCAAGGTGCTGGTCGAAGGGCGGCAGCGCGCGCACGTGCGTCGCTACCTCGAAAGCGGCGACTACTTCCTCGCGGAGATCGAGGAGATCGCCGAGCAGACGGAGGCCGACGTCGAGGTCGAGGCGCTGATCCGCAGCGTGCAGAGCACCTTCGAGGTCTACGTCAAGCTCAACAAGAAGGTGCAGCCCGAAGTCTTGATGAGCGTGCAGAGCGTCGAGGATCCTTCGAAGCTCTCCGACAGCATCGCCGCGAACCTGCCGACCATCAAGCTCGCGGATCGTCAGGGTCTGCTCGAAATGGTCGAGCCGAAGAAGCGGCTCGAGCGCCTGTACGAGCTGATGCAGGCCGAAATCGAGATCCTCCAGGTAGAAAAGAAGATCCGTTCTCGCGTCAAGAAGCAGATGGAGAAGACGCAGAAGGAATACTACCTGAACGAGCAGATGCAGGCGATCCAGAAGGAGCTCGGGGGCGGGGAACGCGACGAGTTCAAGAACGAGATCCAGGAAATCGAAGAGCAGCTCAAGCAGAAGCGGATGAGCGAGGAGGCGCAGGCGAAGGTGCGCAAAGAGCTGAAGAAGCTCAAGATGATGCACCCGACCAGCGCCGAAGCGACCGTCGTTAGGAACTACATCGACTGGATCCTCGGCCTGCCGTGGATGGAGAAGACGGAGGAGCGCTTCGACGTCGTCGAAGCCGAGCGCATCCTCGACGAGGACCACTACGGTCTCAAGAAGTGCAAGGAGCGCATCGTCGAGTACCTCGCGGTGCAAGCGCTCACGAAGCAGCTGCGCGGGCCGATCCTGTGTTTGGTGGGACCGCCCGGCGTCGGTAAGACGAGCATCGCGAAGAGCATCGCGCGCGCGACGGGCCGGAAATTCGTGCGTTTGGCGCTCGGCGGCGTGCGCGACGAGGCGGAGATCCGCGGGCATCGCCGGACCTACATCGGCGCGCTCCCCGGCAAGATCGTGCAGAGCCTGAAGAAGGTCGGCACCTCGAACCCCGTGTTCCTGCTCGACGAGATCGACAAGATGAGCACGGACTTCCGAGGCGACCCGGCGGCGGCGCTGCTCGAGGTGCTCGATCCGGAGCAGAACGCGTCGTTCAACGATCACTACCTCGATCTCGACTACGACCTCTCGAACGTGATGTTCATCACGACGGCGAACACGTTGAGCGGCATCCCCGTGCCGCTCCAGGATCGCCTCGAGATCATCCAGCTCTCGAGCTACACCGAGTTCGAGAAGCTCAACATCGCGCAGCGCTACCTCGTGCCGCGCCAGCGCACCGAGTGCGGCCTCGCCGACGGTGACCTCGAGCTGACCGAGAGCGCGATTCGCACGGTCATCCACCACTACACGCGTGAAGCCGGCGTGCGCTCGCTCGAACGTGAAATTGCGAGTATTTGCCGCAAAGCCGCGCTCAAGGTCGTGAAAGAAGGCAAAGAGCACAAGATCGAGGTGAAGGCGGCCGACGTGCCGAGCTACCTCGGCGTGCCCCGCCACCGCGGCGGCAAGAAGGACGAGGCCGACCAGATCGGTCTCGTGCACGGCCTGAGCGTCTCCGAGCACGGCGGCGACATCCTCGATTGTGAAGTGAGCGTCGTCCCCGGTAAGGGCAAGCTCGTGATCACGGGCTTGCTCGAAAAGGGCATGGAGGAGAGCGCCCAGGCTGCGATGAGCTACATCCGCTCGCGCGGCGGCGCGCTCAAGCTCGAGCCCGACTTCTACCAAAAGGTCGACGTGCACGTGCACTTCCCCGACTTCGTGCGCAAAGACGGCCCCTCCGCCGGCGTGACGATGGCGACGGGCATCGCGAGCGCGCTCACCCGCGTCGCGGTGAAGAGCAACGTCGCGATGACGGGCGAGATCACCCTGCGCGGCCGCGTGATGCCGATCGGCGGCTTGAAGGAGAAGCTCCTTGCCGCGCACCGCAACCGCACGACGACGGTGCTCGTCCCCCTCGAAAACCGCAAGGATTTGAAAGAAATCCCGCGCCGCGTCTTGAAGGCGCTCCGCATCGTGCTCGTCTCGCACATGGACGACGTCTTGCGCGAAGCGATGAACTTCGAGAACCCGGATCAGCTCTTCGGCCCGCGTCCGGCGCTGATCGAGTACCGCTACGGCGATCTCATCGAAGGCGAAGCGAACGGGGACGCGCCCCCACGCCCGCCGAGCGACACGCCGCCGGCGCAGCCGGGCTTGTCGTCGTAACGACGTAGAGCCAGCGCCGCCGGATCTGTCATTGTACAGCTCGGGACGCCGCCGCGCGCGTCGCCATTTGAATGCGCGTGCGGTACGTGGCAACGCACCAGGCATGCCGGGGATTGTTCGTGCTGCCGGGTTGGGCTGGGGTGGGCTCGTCGCTTGCGCTCTTGTCTTCGGGTGTGGGCACGACGGTTCCGACGGTGTGACGGGCGGAGCCGCCGGCAACGCGGAGCGTGGCGGAAATGCGGGCACGGCGGGTCGCGCGGGTTCGAGCGGGGGTGGTGGAAAGGGGACAACCGCGGGCGCCGGCGCCGGTGCTGGAGCGGGCCACACGGCGAACGAAAGTGGTGGCGGCGGGGAGGGCGGCGACGAAGGAGCCAACGGAGCAGGGCGGGGCGGCGGCGCACCGAGTGGTGGCCGGGGCGGCGGTGCGGGCGCCAAGGGCGGTTCCGGGGCGAACGGGGGAACGGGCGCGACGGCTGGCAGTGGCCCTGCGGCGGGCGGCGCCGCAGGTGAATCCGCCGGAGCCGCAGGTGAAGCGGGACAGGGTGAGTCGCGCGGCGGCAGAGGCTCGGGTTCGGGCGGCATGTCTGGCGACGCCGGTGGGAACGGTGAGCTCGGCGGCAATGCCGGGCGCGGCGGCAACGGCGGGTCGAGCGGCGCTGCAGGCGCTGCCGCGGGCGGACTTGGTGGCGGTGGTGGGCTCGACTCGAGCTCGGGTGGCGTCGGCGGCGCGAGCGGCGCCGCGACGGGGGGCATGGCCGGCGCTGGGGCGACGTGCTCCGTAAATACCGATCACGCGCAGCTCGACACGGAGTGCGTCGCGGCGTCCGACTGCGACGCGAAGCTCGGCTCGCGTGGGTGCGGCGTGTGGGCGTGCGTGAGCGGGCAGTGCGAATCCCATGTGCGCTGCGAGGACGGCGACGGCGACGGGTTGTTCACGGGTCCCGATTGCGTGTGCACGGGGCACGCTCTCGATTGTGACGACGGTGACGACGCGGTCGGCGCGAACACGTCGGTGTCGTGCTGCAACGGCGGGACCCGCGCTTGCACGGCGGGTATTTGGGGTCTCTGCAGCGGCGCCACGGGCGAAGCCTGCGACGGCACGGACGATGATTGCGACGGCGTCGCCGATAACCTGGGTGAAGTGAGCTGCGGACTCGGGGCATGCCGTAAGACGATCGCCGCCTGCGCGAACGGCGTGCTCGGCGTGTGCGTCCCGGACGTCCCCACGACCACGGTCGACGGCTGCAACGGCATCGACGACGACTGCGACGGCACGATCGACGAAGACTGTCCGACGTGCATCCACGTCGCGCTCGACGGCGACGATGCGGCTGCGCAAGCGAACGCTGCCGCTACCCCCTTCGCAACCATCCAAGCCGCGCTCGATTTTGCCGACGCGCACCGCAACGTCGCGCGTCGCGTCTGTGTGGCCGCGGGTTCGGCCTGCGGCGCCACGGCGACGTATTCCGGGCCGAGCAACCACGACCTCACCATGTACGAGGGGATCAGCCTGCTCGCGAACTACGAGTCCTCTTGCTGGACGCACTGCGACGACTCGACCACGCACCTGACGCCCGGGACGTCACGCGGCGTCGTGTTCCCGTCCGACATCGCCGTCCAAACCGAGCTCGACGGCTTCACGATCGACCGCCCCTATGACGCGGCGCTCGTTGCGGGCGTCACGGTGGACGGCGCCCGCGGTGCTTGGCTCTCGCACCTCACCGTCTTCGGGGGAACGCCCAATCCTGCCGGAAGTCCCTACGCGTCCCCCGGTATCTCGTACGGCATCGACGTCGAAAACGGGTCCGCCACCATCGTCGAGAGCCGCGTCGACGGCGGGCTGGCCGCCAGTACCGCCGCCGTTCACGGGCAAAAATCGCTCGTAGTGGTCGAGGACAATTGCTCCGTGCCGCAAGATGCAACGACGGGACGCTGCGCCACCGCGTGCGGAGCGAACGGCCCCGGGATCTTCGCAGCCCATTTCGGCTGGAACGGCGAAGCGGGCGTGGCTCTCGTCGATTCACCGGGGTCGCGCGTCGAGCGCAGCGACGTTTGCGCCTACGCCCAAAGCGAACCCGCGCTGGGGGGCCAAGCAGGTATTCGGGTGACTGGGGCGAGCGCCGGCATCGTGATTCGGGCCAATGCCGTTGCAGGGGACGTCTTTTCGCATTCGAGCGATCCGACGGCGAGCGCGTTGACGCTAGAAGAGTGCGAGGGGGATGCGCCTTGGGTCGTGGACAACGAAACGATCGGCGTCAATACGCACAGCACTGGCTATCCGGCCGCAATCCGCGCCGTCGGTGCTTGTCACCCGGTCATCGAAGCGAATCAACACATCGCCAACACCGTCTCTGCGACTCAAGGCGCGGCCGTGGGCGTCTCGTGCGAGGCGGGAAGTACGCCGAGTCGCTGCGTGGTTTACGGGAACAAAGCGCTGAGCAATGCCTGGGCACCGGTGCCTGCCTCGGGTGGTCCGTCGGTCAGCGGGACGGGCGTGAGTTGTCAGGGCGGCAGCTGCGCCCGCATCGAGAACAATGCGATCACGTCACTCACTGGGCCTGGCTGGCCGAGCCAATGCAATACCTGCCCCATGACGTCGACAGGTGTCGTCTTGTCAGGCGGCGCCACGCTGCTCAGGGGCAACAGCATCCACATCGGTTACTTTCCTTGGTGGCGATTCAGCGGCATCGGCGTGTCTGGAACCACGCTGTCGGCGGTTCAGAGCAATACGGTCGTCGGTGGTTTCAAGGGAGCGGCCAGTCGCTTCGACTCGAACTACGTCTACGGCGCGTGGTGCGGCGCAGTGTCCACGTTCCCATGCCCCGCGGTGCAGTGGTCCGGCGGCGGAACGGTGAGCAACAACTGCATCAGCGGTGATCAGACGCGAACGTCGGACACCGGGCAGCTCCTCTACTTCCCAGCGTTCGTCGAAAACGGCTCGAGCGCCGATCCGTCAATTTTTCAGAACAACGCGCTCTATGCGGGCAATACCGGCCTCGTCGGGGACAACGGCTTCCCGGGCTACAACAGCGCACTTTACGTGGACGAGGGAACCACCAAGCTCACGAGCGCCGCTCAAATCAACGCGCTCACCGACATGACCGTCTCCGGCACCGTCGAGACTCAGTGCAGCGCGGCACCGAGTACTCTGTAGCGACTCGCGCAGCAGGATCGCGATTGCGAACTCAACCGAACGTGTCGCCGTCGTGCCCCCAGAGGTAACCCTGGGCATCGCCGAACTCGATGTAGATGCGGTCCTGCGCCACGCCGAGCGCCGCGCTCAAGCGTTCGCAGAGCTCGCTCGAGAGGCGCTGCGTGAGCTCCGGCGTGAAACGTCCGACGTTCTTGAGCTCGACGTAGCAGGTCGGTGCCGTCGTACCGCCGAACGTCATGATGTCAGGATGCTCGATGGCCGTCAGCATGTAGGACTCGGGCTTGCCGAGACGCTCGGCGACGAGGCGCGAGAGATCCGCGAGCAAGTGGCCGTGCTCGGGTGAGGGCGGGGCCGAGGTCGTGATCTTGAGGAGCGGCATGCGCGACGTTCAGTTCGAGGGAGCCGTCAAACCGCCGAAGCACGACTCCACGGGCTGGCCGCACAAGTTCGGTGCGGTCCGGACCGGATCCTGCAGATCCGTCTGATAGATGTACACGTGCTGCTGCAGCGCCTCCGAGCCCGTGACGCAGACGCAACCCGGCGCCGCCGTCGAACAATGCGCCGTCGTCGAGAACGTGTAGTTCATCGATGCGGGACACTGCTGTTGAATCGAAGACAGCGCGGACGGCACGTTCGAGCCGGTCCACTCCGTGCACACGGCTTCACCCGGCGCGGAGCGAGCGTCGCACGACGCGAAGTCACCGGTGGCGGTTGCGGTGGTACCGCCCGTCCCCGACTTGTTTTTACTCGAGTCATCTCCGCCGCCGCACGCGCTTTGAAAAGGGAGCGTCGCCACGAGCAAAAACCACGGTGCGAATTTGCGTCCGTTCATCATTGACTGTTTCCGTTGAGACTCCGCTCCTAACCGCGGGATAACACCGAAGCAAGGTCGGTATCGGCACGGTTCGGCTGCCGTCGGACCTTTACCTTGCCGCTGCGATCAGCGTCACTGCCGCTGCGGCCGCGACCAGGACTTGGATTTCAGTAGGCGGGACAGGGTTTGAACCTGCGACATCCGGTATGTAAAACCAGCGCTCTACCGCTGAGCTACCCGCCTGGAGGGCGCGCGAGCGTAGCAGAACTTCCGGGCGGTGCGCGCTGCTTTGCGCAGGCTTCTCGGGCTACTCGCTGCTCGCTGTGCAGCCCTCGAACGCGATGGTGCCCTTGGCGCTGCAGCCGGTCGAGTCGTCGTCGAGCGAGCCGAGGAGCGGGCAGTCGAGATCCGTCAGGATTGCCCCCTGCTTGAAGGTCACGACGGGGCCGAAGCTGCAGCCCGGGCTGCCCGTGACGTCGCCCGTCAGCGGGCCGGTGTCGGGCGAGCTCGAGGTCATCGTGCCCGCGTTTTCCACGGGGGCGTTCTTGTCGCGGATCACCCCCGAGAACGAGAAGCTCGCGGGCAGGAGGGCGCGAGCAGCAACGCCCGAGATGGCGGCATCGAACGTGCCGTCGCCGTTGACGTGACAGTCGACGCGCGCGCCTTCCGTGCCGTCTCGAATCATTTGATCCGGAGTGGGCAGGCCAATCTCGTACGTGAAGGCGCCGGCGGTGCCCGCGTTGCACACGCGGGTTTGCGTCGACGCCACCGGCGGTCCGAGCGTGATTGAAATGCCCGCCGCGGGTAGGGGCGTTCCAGTCGCGTCGTTCTTGCCGCTTTCGGGCGTTCCGGCACAGCCGGCGCAGGCGAGCGCCAAGAGCAACGCGAGCGCGAGCGACCGAACCTCCGCCACGGGGCGATTATCGCCGATTTTGGACCGACTCCGCGTCACATTTTCTGCCGCCGAAGCGCGCTGCCGGCCCTAGCGGGAGGCGGCCTCCAGCACTACGTTTTCAGGCGTGAAACTCAGGCGGCACGTGGTCGTTATCGGCGGCGGGTTCGGCGGGCTCGCCGCGACCAAGGCGCTGAAAGACGCCGACGTGCACGTGACGCTCGTAGACCGCGCCAATCACTTCCTGTTCACGCCGCTGCTCTATCAAGTAGCGATGGCCGGCCTCGCCCCGGCTGAAATTGCCTCGCCCACGCGCAGTTTGCTCCGCAAACAAAAGAACGCGCGGGTGCTCCTGGCGGAAGTGACGCACGTCGATCTCGCGGCTCGGCGCGTGTACACGCGGGAAACGCCGCCGCTCGACTACGAGGTGCTCGTGGTCGCGACCGGTTCGCAAAACGGCTACTTCGGCCACGACGAGTGGGCGAAGGTCGCTCCCGGACTGAAGGACCTCGATGATGCCGTCGAGATCCGGCGGCGCGTGCTCCTGGCGTTCGAAGCGGCCGAGCGGGAAGGGGACGAAGCGGAGCGCAGGCGGCACCTCACGTTCGTCGTCATCGGTGGCGGTCCGACGGGCGTCGAGCTCGCGGGAGCGATCGCGGAGCTTGCGACGTTCGTGCTCGCGCGGGATTTTCGTAGCATTCGACCGGACGCGACGCGCGTCGTCTTGCTCGAAGGGTCCGACCGCGTGCTCGCGGCGTTCGAGCCGGAGCTCTCGCGGCGCGCCGAGCTAAGCCTGCACGCCATGGGCGTGGAGGTTCGCACCCACACGCGCGTCACGAACATCGACGCGAGCGGCGTCGAGGCCGGTGGTGAGCGCATCGAAGCTTCCACCGTGCTGTGGGCCGCCGGGGTGCGCGCCTCACCGATCGGAGCAACGCTCGGCGTGCCCGTCGATCGCCAAGGGCGCGTCATCGTCGAGCAGGATTGCAGCGTGCCGGGTCATCCCGAGGTGTTTTGCATCGGCGACGCGGCGGTGTTCACTCCCAAGGGTGATGAACACGCGCTGCCCGGCGTGAGCCCGGTCGCCATGCAGCAGGGGCGCTTCGTCGCGAAGAAGATCGACGCCCTGGTCCGCCGCCAGCCAGGGCCTGAAGCGTTCAAGTACGTGGACAAAGGCATCATGGCGACGATCGGGCGCAGCCGCGCGGTGGCGCGCATCGGCCGCATCCGCTTGTCGGGCTTCGTCGCCTGGATCGCGTGGCTCCTGCTCCACATCGTGTACCTGATGGATTTTCGAAACCGCGTGCTCGTCCTCATCGACTGGGCTTGGTCGTACTTCACGTACCAGCGCGGCTCGCGACTCATCACGGGCCATCGGCTGGAGGCGGGCACGCCTGAAAGCGTGCGCCCTGCGCAAAGAACCGCCCGAACGGCCTGAGGCAGCCGCCGTCTGGAGGCTTTGAACGCTCGCGGACGGAGCGGGCACTACCTCCGCATGACCCGTCTCAGCTCGAAGCTCGTCTCCTTCCTTGCGCCGGCCGCCCTCGCGTTCGTCTCCGCCCGCGCGGGCGCCCAGGCGGTGCCTACCGCCGAGCCGCCGCCGCCCGCAGCCGATCCCGCTCCCTCCGCCGTCACGCCGCCGGGCGCGCCCGACGCCGCGCCCCCGAGTGCTTCCCCAGCGAGCCCCCGTCCCGCCGCGGCCGCGCCCGAACCGCCCCCGCCCGTCTACGTGCACCGGCAGGCCCTCCCACCGTTGCGCTCGAACGCGCCCTACGACGGCCCGCCGCTCCTCTTCGGGCTAGGCAAGCCGAAGCTCGGCGCGTACGCGAGTCTCGGCGTGGCCTACACGCACATGCTGCATCGCGACGGTGTCGTCACCGACCTCGAAGCCGACATGCTCATCGAGCATCGGCTGAGTTTGGGACTTGCCGGCTACATTTTCTCGCGCACGCCGCGCGGCCCGGCCACCTACGACGGCGTCCCGCGCGAGTTTGCGACCGCGTACGGCGGGCTCCGCGTGCGTTACGCCGTGTTCGCCGACGATTTCCCGCTGTACGCCTCCGCGGGCGTCCTGATCGGCGGCGGTATGTTGAGCCTCCAAGAGCGGGAGGGGAGCTACCGCCGCAACGGCTGCGGCTCCGCGTGGGACGAGGACTGCACGTACAACGACTCGCGCTACGCCGGGTACTTCGTGGTGCAGCCGGACATCGCCCTGCACGCGAACGCGACGCGCTGGCTTCGCTTCAGCGTGACGGGCGGTTACCGCGTGGCGAGCGCGGCGAGCGATCTCGGCTACGGCGCGACGGCGCTTTCCGGCGTGGTGGCGGGCGGTAGCATCGACATCGGCTGGTTCTGAGGGGCGGGTCGAGATACATCCGAGCGGGCTTGGGTGTAGGCTCGGGCTTGCTTGTCCGAGCGCGCCTTTCTCGAACCTGCCGCGAAGAAGCGGGCGTCGGACGCGATCCGCGCCGTCGAAGCGCAAACGGCCGTGGAACTGGTGGTCGCGGTGCGCCGGCGCGCCGAGCGGCACTGGGCGTCGTGCGCGGCGTTCGGCGCCGTGTGCGGCCTCGCCGGCTTCGCCGTCATGTGGTTTAGCCCTCGCGTCTACGACGTGAGGACGATGCCGCTCGACGCGCTGCTGGCCGCCGTGCTCGGCGGCGCCCTCTGCGTCTTCGTCCCGAGCCTGCACCGACTCGTGACGCCCCGCTCGAGCCGTCGTCGCGCGGCTGAACGTGCGGCGCGCACCGCATTCGGCGCGCTCGGTATCGAGAAGACGCGCGACCGGAGCGGGGTGCTCGCCTACGTCGCGCTCTTCGAACGCACGGCGGTGCTCGTGCCGGACCGCGGCATCCCGGCGGACACTATGTCCGCCCCCCTTGCGGCCATCGAAGCCGCGCTCGCCGCCGCGGTAGCAGTAGGCGATTTCGAGGCGTTTCTGGCGGCACTCGGCCGCCTTGGCCCCGCGTGCGGCGCCGTGTTGCCCCGCCGTCCCGACGACGAGAACGAGCTGTGCGACGACGTCGCCTGAGCCGCGCCCTGCTCGTCGCGCTCCTCGCCGGCGCGTTCATCGTGCTTGCCGCGTGCGTCGCGTTCGCGCGCCCGGGCGGCGGCGAGTCCTATCACGGCAGTAGCAGCAGCCGTTCGAGCGGCAGCAGCAGCTACCACTCCACGTCGAGCTCAGGCGGGGGAGGCGGCAACGTCGACTCCGGGCTCGTGCTCGAGCTCATCCTGCTGTGCTTCCGTTACCCGCCGCTCGGGCTCCTCGTCGTGGGCGGTATCGTCGGCTGGGTCATCATCCAGAATCGCACGGGGCGTTCGCAAGCGGACTGGTCAGTCGGTGGGCCGCCCGTGCGCGTAGAGGCGCCCACGCAGGCGCAGGCGTCGCGGCGCGAGCTCACGCGCCTCGTCGAAGCCGATCCCGGCTTCTCGCTCGTCCTGTTCGAAGACTTCGTCTACGCCCTTTACGCCGAGCTCCACGTGAGCCGCGCTCGCGGCGGCATCGGCCGCCTCGCAGCCTTTTTGAGCCCAACCGTCGCGCAGGAGCTGTACGATCCGTCGCTCGAGCGCGTCGACGGCGTCGTGATCGGCGCCATGCGCTACCAAAGCGTCGAGCTCGGCCCGGAGCGCACGTTCGTCACGCTCGAGCTCGAGGCGAACCTCACCGAGGCGCGCGCGGGCGGCGCGCAGCGCTACTACGTCTGCGATCGCCTCGTCGTCAGCCGCGCGCGCACGGCACGCTCGCGGCCGCCGGGGCGCACCCGCAAGCTCGACTGTCCGAACTGCGGCGCTCCGCTCGAGGGCATGCGCGGCACCACCTGCGCCTATTGCCATCAAGAAGTCGGCGGCGGCCGCCTTGACTGGCTCGTCGAGCGTGTCGAGCGCACCAGCACCGAAAACCAGCCGCCCGCCGTCACGACCGACGTCCCGGAGAGCGGCAATCAACTGCCGACGCTCGTCGCGCCGGGCGTCGAGCAGCGGATGGCCGAGCTCACGGCGCGCGACCCCGCGACCACCCCCGCCGCCCTCACGGCGCGCCTCGGACTCGTCTTCAACGAGCTCCAGCTCGGCTGGTCGAACCGCGATCTGGCGCGCATTCGCCCGTTCGTGACGGACAACCTCTTTCAGTACTTCGGCTACTGGATCGACGTGTACCTCGCGGTACAAGCACGGAACGTTACCGAGAACGCGCGCATCCTGAATATCGAGCCCGTCGACGTGCTCGCAGACGCCGTCTACGACGCCGTCACCGTGCGTCTGTTCGCGACGAGCCTCGACTACACGCTCGCCGACGACGGCCGCCTGCTGCGCGGCAGTCGCAGTCGCGAGCGTCCGTACAGCGAGTATTGGACGCTCGTCCGTGGCCACGGGGTGCAGGGGCGCCCGCGTGCCGAGCCCGCGTGTCCGTCGTGCGGCGCCCCGCTCCGCATCGCCATGGCCGGCAACTGCGAGTACTGTCACGCCCGCGTCGTGAGCGGCGAGTTCGACTGGGTGCTGTCGCGCATCGAACAAGACGAATCCTACGGCGGCTAAACCGGAGACCACGCGCATCGATCGTGAATTTTGGAGCCCCACTTGAGTGAGGCCCGCAAAATTCACTGGGTCGTGGCGGGGTCTGTCTCGTCGGTGCTTTCTTGTTTTCGAACACCCAAGCGAGCTTGGGTGTAGTGACGCCGCCGCCGGGCCATGCTGAGCTTCGGCCCATGAAACCGACTCCGCCTGGGTGGCCGCGGGCGTCTTCATCGCTGGTCTACGAACGCGCGCCGGAAGCGATCGATTGGCTGTGCCGAGCTTTCGGCTTCGAGGTGCGCCTGCGCGTCGACGGCAAGGACGGCAAAATCATTCACTCGGAGCTCGTCTTCGGCGACGCCGTCTTCATGGTGAGCGACGCGCAGCGTCCCGAGCGGCCGAACTCACGCGCCCCCACCGAGCTTGGCGGCGCGAACACCCAAAAGATCTTGGTCTACGTGGACGACGTCGACGCGCACTTCACGCGCGCGCTCGCGGCCGGCGCGAAAATCGTGCGGCAGGTCGAGACGCACGATTACGGGGAAGAATACTGGACCGACCGTGGCTACAGCTGCACCGACGTTGGTGAGCACGAGTGGTATTTCGCGGAGCGTGTGCGTACTGGGGACAAGCAGAAGTAGAGAGAGAGAGGCCGCCAAGGCGCGGAGGGCGCCAAGAGGATTTTGGGGGTTCGATGTACGAAGTCGCGCGGCGTGTGCTGCCAGCGGGTTCGGTGGGCGTCCGACCTCCGGTCGGGAACACCCCACAAGAAGGCCGCTCAGCGCGTCGTGACGTAGAAGAAGTCGCGCGTCGAGGAGTGACCTAGGTACTCGTCGGGCTGGTAGAGGAGGCCCTTCACGGCTCCGAGCGCCGTGAGCTTGCCCTGGTCGCCTTCTTCGTAGACGAGAAAGCGCGGGAACGAGAAGTTCACGTCGAGCTGCGCGACGTTCGTCGCGCCCACCTGTTTCATGCCGAGCGCGAGCGCGCGCGCCGTCGTCGAGTTGCTGATGCCCACGAAGAGCGTCTTGCCGTCCGGGCCGAGGCCGACGGCGGAACGGCGGATCACGGTGTCGCCGTCGATCGTCGCGCCCCAATTCTTCGTGTCGGGCGAGCGCAGGCCGGGGTGCAGCACGCCGTTTTCGAGCATGCAGCCCGGCGTTTGTCGCCACCACGCGAACTGGTCGGCGCCGTCCTTGAGCTCGCTCCACGGCGCGATGGCGAGCGCGCCGTCCGGCGTCGACGCGATGGTGCACGAGAGCGGTTTCGGCGCGAGCAGCTCGCGGCCGTCGACCATCATGCCGAACTGGCCGTGCTCGGCCTTGAACCCGCCGTTGAACGCCGCGACGAGCGCGCCGCGATCCTCTTCCGGGACGACGCCGGGCCGCCCGCTCGTCCCCGTGCCGTCGGGGCTCTTGGGCTCGATGCTACCCGCGACGGCGTGCACTTGCAGGCGCGACAGATCGAGCGCGAACACGAAGAGCTCCGCGTAAGCGCGTTCGGCGTCCGGGTGGAGCATGGTGCGGAACATCGCGGGCGCGCCGCCCGCGCGGCTCGGCACCGCCGTCCAGCTGCCGTCGCCGTCGGCCGCAACACGCGCGTACGGTGCCGTGAAGTCTGCGGGCCGGTGCTCGAGCGCGAGCGTCGCGGGCGCTTCCGGTTCTCGGACGAGCAGTGCGGCGGGGACGGCGTCGTTCAAGCTTCGCGCCTTGCCGTCGCTCGTCACCTGTTCGACGTGATCCTCGACGGTCGCGACCGCTTCCTCGAGCTCGGTCACGCGCTCGCCTCCCACGACCGAACGCAGGCTGTCCGCGAAGAGCGGCCCGAACCACGGCACTGTCCGCATCGCGAACCACGAACCCAGCGCCACGGTAACGACCACTGCGCCGGCCCCGGCCACCCAACGCGAACGCTTGCGCTCGAGCGGCGCGGAGGACGTGGTCCAACCGCTCGGAGGAGGGGTGGGGGTGCGGAGACCGAAGGGGGTGAAGCCGAAACGTGACGACGACATGGCTGGGCGACCGTTGCCGTAGCTTTCTGCACCGCGCGTGCCACCCCCAAAAACCCCGTTCTTGTTGCACTGAAGTTGGCCCCGTCACGCCAATTCGGCATGTTTTCGGCCGCGTTCGCGCCTGGCGCCGCCTCGGCCGTCCAATCGGGCGCTGTTACGCCTGCGTTCGTTGTGGCGTCACACCCACACCCGTGTTTCGAGCCGGACACGTGTTCGTCCCCTGCGGCGCCGAGGCGGCGGGGAGCAAACAACTGTACGCGGTGTCCGCGTACGATGTAGGTGCGTTGCGTACACCAGGTTGCGGGCGCGAAGGCAGCCCGCGGCGCTCAGGCCCGCTCTTCGAACGCGATCGGAAGCACGGCGGCGCGCGTCTGCGCGACGAGCTCACCGCTCACGGCGGAGCCGTCCCGGCGCTGGATCACGATGCGTTCGATGAGGCCGCGGCCGAGGGCGCGCACCTGGTACGTCGAAACGACGATACCGAGCGCGAAGAGGACCCGGTGGAGCTTCCCGATGAACGGAGAGTGACCACGCTGGCCAATCTCGAACGCGGTGAGCTCACTTCCGTTCTCGACGAAATTGATTTGGGTTTCGTTGTCCACGGGGCACAGCTCACATGTGTACGGACGCTTACCGTGTCAACGGGTGCCGCGCGCGACCTATTCCCACCGCGGGTCACGCCGGGCGGATGGGCAGGCACAAGAGGCAGGTGAACGCGCCGGTCTTCTCGTCGATGGTGAAGTCCGGTTCGTAGATTTCGACCGCGGGACGATCGTCCGGCTGGTAGCGGCTGCCGGGAAGCCACTCCGACAAGAAGCGGCTCCAGCCCTCGCGCACCTCGGCCGAGGTGCCGCTGAAGGTCGCACACGCGTAGCGTCCGCCCGCGATCGTCTCCACGCCGATTTCTCCGTCGGGCCGAAAGCTCGCGTCGATTTCGACACAGGCGTCGTAACGACAGCGTTCCGGCGCGGTCACGTCCGGACTGTCGAGGCACAAGCCGTACATGCGGCGGCGCGGTTGCATCAGCCCGTGCTCGCCACACCACGCAGCGAAGCGCTGCCAGGCGCGCGCGATGCCGGGCCCTCCGTACGGGCCGACGTGACGCAGGTAAGCGACGCGCGTGTCGGACAAGGTCTTGAGCTCGACGTGCATGGGCTTGCTTCCTCTCTCGACGCGGCCTCGAGGCCACAGATCGGCATCTTGAAAGAACGCGGCGATGGCGGCTTGATGATCCTTGCGATCCGCTTGATGAATCTTGCTCAGCTTCACGCGACGCTCGCGCGCCCAGTCGCGGAATGCCCCTAATCGCCATGCCGTCGGCGTGACGCCGAAGTGCGCACGAAAGGCGCGCGTGAAGACCTCGGCCGAACCGAAGCCCACGTCGAGCGCGACGCGCAGGGCTGCCACGGGCGGGGTTGCGAGCAAGCGCCCCGCGGCGACCTCGAGCCGACGGCGCCGCACGCGCTCGGCGAGAGTCTCGCCCGTCAACGCCAGGAACACGCGATGGAAGTGCCACGGCGAGACGCGCGCGACCGAGGCGAGCGTTTCGAGATCGAGCGGCTCCGCGAGGTGCGCGTCGATGTGATCCATCACGCGATGGATGCGCTGGACGTGATCGCTGCGATCGGCGAGGTCCGCTCTGCGCGCGCGCGGCATGCGCTCGGATTATCGCACGGGCGTCGTCAGCGGCCGCACGTCGTGGTGAGCACGAGGTCGTCGAGGAAGAAGCTCGTCGGGACCATCGGATCGGTGCGCGAGTACGCGTAAAAGTCGAGCGTCTTGCCGCGGATGGCGTCGAGGTCCGTCGTGTTCACGCTGAACGGCACCCAGGCGTCACCCTGGTCCTGGTTCGAGATGTGCAGCGCGACCCAATAAACGTCCACGTCGTCTTGGAGTTGGACGTAGGTCTCGTCGTAGACGGCGTCGGTCGGTTCGTCCGATTTCACGCGGTATACGCCGCTGAGCGTGACCATCGTCGCATCCGCGGGGAAGGTCACGCTTTGCCAGAGATCGATGTGATACGAGTCGAACTCGTTGTCGGGCGTGCCGCCGAGCCACGCGAGGTAAGTGCCGCCGTGCGCGCTCACGCCTTGGGCCATCAGCTTCGAATTCGTGTTGGCGGTGATGATTTCGAGCGGACCGAAGTTGGTCGTCTCTTGCCAAGGCGCGCCCGGGCCCGCTTCGAAGTCGCCGTTGACAAGCATCTGCGTGTCGCACAGAGCGACGGGCTGACCACCTGTGCCTGCTCCGGCGATCGCGGCGTCGCCCGCCGCACCGCGACCGCCGGAGCCGACCCGCCCCCCGCTCGCGGCGCCCGCGCCGCTGCCCGCGCCCCCACCGGCACCACCCGCTGCAACGGTTCCCGCGCTCGCGCCGTTGCCGCCCATCGCCGTGCCCGCTGCGTTCGCAGCTCCACCATCCGTGCTCGTGTCACCGCCCGCGCTCGTGCTCCCGCCGCGGCTCGTGCCGCCGGTGGCCCCGGTGCTGGAGCCACCGCTTCCGTTCGGGAGCGCGCCGCCCGTTTCGCCATCGCCGTTGCCGGCCTGGTCGGGCGCACCTCCTGAAAGATTCGTCGTGCCGCCGCGGCCACCCGCACCGTTGCCGCCACGGCCCGGCCGGGCGCCGTCTCCGTCGTCTCCGGCGTTCGGCGCGCCCGCATTGTCGCCGTCGTGAGGCGAAAATTGGCGGCTACCGCAGGCTGCGACCAGCAAGACGAGCGCCACGTTCGATCGCATCACGCCGCGGGACATACGCAGCATCGACCGTAACCCTTCCGTCTCGCGAAACGCCATGCGCTTGCGGTACGCCGGTCGGCCCCGGGGAGGCGTTTTCAGCGCAAAAATGCCAGAAAAACGCTCAATTCTCGCATTCTTGCGGAGCCGTCACGTCACTCGTGACTCGAGCCGTCCGGAATGAATGCGCGAACGACGGACGATCGGTCGCTCGGCGCGTCCTCGCACCGCTCCGACACGTCCTCGCGTCGCTCGAGATGACAACGGCGTTGGCACTGTCGTCACCCGCGACGGTGGCGTCGGAGGTGACGGCGTCGGTGCTCGAGGAGGCCGCGGTTCTCCACCGCGCTCGCAATTCGATGCTCTGGCTGTTCGTTTGTCCTACGCACACCCACACGACATGGGCAGCGTGGCCCATCACTTTCGAGAGTGATGAAGGCGCGCCTCGCCTCGCAGTGGGCGATTCATTTTGCGCGCGGGGTCGCCGCGGGTAACCTTGGCGGAACAAGGTTTTGCACGTGGTGCGGGACATGACTTCACTTACCTCTGCCGCGCGTCGGTTGTTCATGGCGGCAAGCGGCCCCGCCGCGTGCGCGCTCGTCGTTGTTGCGAGCGCGTGCAGCGCCGACATCAAGGGCACCCAGGCGACGGGCGGCAACGGAACGGGCGCGACGGGTGCGACGGCGAGCGGCGGTACGGGCGCTGGAACCGGTGCCGGCGGCAGCACGCCGGGCAGCGGCGGCAGCGCGCAGGGCGGTTCTGGGAGCGGCTCGAGCACGACGGGTGGTACTTCGTCGAGCTCCGGCGGCAGCGGCGGTGGCGGCGCGCCACCGGTCGGCGGAGATCTGTCGAACTGTTCGACGCCGGGTCCGCGCTTGATTCGGCGCCTCACGTCGCTGCAGTACCGGAACACGCTCGTGGATGCGTTCGGTGGCGATACGAGCTTGCCCTCGGCCGACGTGCTCACCGATCCGACGGTCATGAAATTCCGCGTGGATGCCGACGCGGCCGTGATTCGCGACCTCGATGCGGGTTTGTTGATGAACTACGCGGAAAGCGTCGCCGCGTGGGCGGTGCCGAACAAGCTCGGGAGCCTCAACGTGACCTGCACGACGAACGACGCGACCTGTCGCGCGTCGCTCATCAATGCGCTCGGTCTCAAGCTGTTCCGCGAGCCGCCGTCGAGCGATCTCGTGAAGCAGTACGACGCGCTCGGCGCCGCCGAGTCGAACTTCACCGATGCCGCGACGAGCATCGTGACGACGATGATCGAGTCGCCGTACCTCTTGTACCGGCGTGAGCTCGGCCCGACCGACGGGAGCAACCCGGCGACGTACGCGCTGACGGCGTACGAGGTGGCGAGCGAGCTCGCGTACTTCATGACGGATTCGGCGCCGGACGCGCAGCTGCTTCAGGCGGCCAAGGACGGCAGCTTGCTCCAGCCGGGCGGCATCGATTCACACTCCGCGCGCCTCGCGTTCACGCAAGGAATGCACGACACGGTCTCGCGCTTCGCGGCGAGCTGGTTCGAGCTCGACGGCCTGGCCACCAAAGCGAAGGACGACATGGCCGCGCAGGCCGACAACGTCTCGCCCTTCACCGATGCCCTGCGCACCTCGATGATCGGTGAAACGCAGGAGTTTTTCTCCCAGCTGTTTGCCAACAACTTCGCCGTCACCGACCTGCTGACGGCGAGGACGACCTATGCCGACAGCAACATGGTGACTTTCTACGGGCTAGCTGCGAAAAACGCGGACGGGTCGTACAACATCCCGACCAATCGCGCCCCGGGCATGCTCGGCCAGGCAGCGTTCCTCACGCAGCACGCCCAGCCCGAGAATTCGTCACCGGTGCAGCGTGGGCGCTTCGTGCGCGATCGGCTGCTCTGCGAGCAGATCCCCGCGATGCCGAGCAACCTGAACACGAATCTCGCGAGCGGCGCGAGCTTCACCACCAACCGCCAGCGCTACGAGCAGCACGACCAGAGCTCGGCCTGCAAGGGCTGCCACGTCCTCTTCGATCCGGTCGGTTTCACCTTCGAGAACTTTGACGCGTACGGCAAGTATCGCGACAACGAGAAGGGCGTGACGATCGACGCGAGCGGCTACATCACGCCCAGTACGGACGACGTGACCGACCAGACCCCGCTGAACGGCGCGCAGTCACTGATCGACTATCTCGTTGCGAATGACCAGTTCAAGGCGTGCGTCGTTCGCTACTGGTCGTACTACGCGCACGGTCGTGATAACTGGGCCGACAAAAAGTGCAACGACGACTCGATCCGGCGTGAAGCCTCAGGGAAGGGCTATACGTTACGCAGCGTCTTCGACGCCATCACCCACGCGCCGAACTTCACGACGCGCGTGAAGGACATGTGAGGGAGCTCGCAGCATGCCTTTCGCCATGAAACGCCGAGATCTCCTCCGTAGCGCCGGGCTCGCCACCTTTTTCGCTCCCTTCATCGAGCTGCTCGAGCCGAAGAAGGTGCAAGCGGCGACGGCCGGGTTCGACAACGTCCTCATCTTCTTCTCGAACGGCACCGACATCCCCGCGTGGACGCCGAAGGGCTCGACCGACACGAGCATCACCTTCAGCCAGATGACGACGCCGCTCGACGCGGTCAAGGAGAACATCATCATCGTCGAGAATCTGAACGGCAACGGCACGACGTCGTTTCACGGCGCCCCCGGTGGCCTCGCCGCTCAATCGTATTCCTCTCCGTCGACGATCTCGGTGGAGCAGTGGATCACGGATCGGCTCACGACGAAGATGCCGATCAAGAACGCGATTCTGGGTGGCGTCAGTACTGAAGCGCAGTGCACGTTTTACCGCGCCGGCACGGTAATCGCGCCGATCTATTCGGTTACCGCGGGGTACCAGGCGCTCTTCAACGGCTTCACTCCCTCAGCGACGCAGAGCACGGCGCCGGCGGCTTCGGGTCCGGATCCGAAGAACGTGCGCCGGAAGCGACAGCTCGATCAAATCCTCTTGAACGAGCTGCCCGCGCTCGAGAAGTCCCTCGGAGCTACCGAGAAGGCGAAGCTCGACCTGCACGTCGATTCGATCAACCAGCTCGAGGCCACGATCGCTTCCTCGGCGAGCGGCGGCCCGCCGCCTACGTCGAGCTGCGTCGTGCCGAGCATGCCGATGAACGACATGGAGGTGCTGAACAACAGCGCAACGCACCTCGATCTCGCTATCGCGGCGTTCGCTTGCGGCCGCACGAACGTCGCCGCCGTGCAGTTCGGACACCACCAGAACACTCCGGTTTCTCTGACGGAGGTCGGCGCGCCCGGTGACTGGCACAACACGTTTTGTCACTCGGACATGGCTCCGCGCACCCGACTCATCAATCTCGAAAAGTGGCTGTGCGAGCGCTTCGTCGACGCCGTCACCAAGCTCAAAGCGATTCCGCTCGCGAACGGCTCGGGCACCCTCTTCGACCGCACGCTCATCTTCTGGGCGCGCGACATGGGCGACGCCGTCCTGCATACGGGCGACAACATGCGCTACGTCTTCGCGGGCGGCGGCAATTACCTCAAGTTCTCGCCGAACGGCCGCTACATCGACGGCAAGGGCGCGCCACACCAAAATGCGCTCATCAGCGTGTGCGAGGCGATGGGCGTCACCGACTATCAGGGTTTCGGCGATCAATCGCACCCGCGCACCCCGCTGAGCGGGCTCACGGCCTGAGCGGCCGGTCGGACCATAGCCGGCGCATTTCAGCGCGCGCTTCCGAAGTGGCGGCGGCGCGCTAGAAATGAAGCCGTGCCGAGTGATCGTTCGTCGCCGCTGGTAGCGCTCAAGTACCGGAACTTCAGGCTGCTCTGGCTCGGCACCTTCATCTCGATGGCGGGGTCGATGATGCGGCAGGCGGCGCTGCTCTGGCACGTGTCGTTGCTCGTACCGGCGTCCCAAAAGGCGATCGCGCTCGGCGGCGTGGGGCTCGTGCGCGTCGTGCCGATCGTGCTCGGGGCGCTCGTGGCCGGCGTCGTCGCTGACGCGGTCGATCGCCGCCGGCTGCTCTTCGCGACGAACTCGTTCATGCTGGTCGTGTCGTCGACGCTCGCGCTGGTAACGCTGACGGGCCTGCACCGCGTCTGGATCGTGTATGCGCTCGCGGCGCTCAGCGCGGCGGGCGGCGTGTTCGACAATCCGGCGCGCAACTCGTTCTTCCCGACGCTCGTCCCGCGCGAACATTTGCCGAATGCCATCAGCCTGAACAGCATCTTGTTTCAGGCTGCGTCCGTGGCGGGGCCGATGATCGCCGGCATCCTCATCGCGGTGGCGGGCGTCGGCGCCGTGTACGTCGTCGATGCGGCGAGCTTCGGGGTGCTCCTCGTGTCGCTCGCGCTCATGCGTGACGTGCCGGTGCGCGAGACGGCGGGGCGCTCGCCGCTGACGCTCGGCGCGGCTTGGGAAGGCGTGCGCTTCGTCTTCGGGCGGCCGTTGATTCGCTCGTCCATGCTGCTCGACTTTTTCGCGACGTTCTTCGCGTCGGCGACGGCGCTTTTGCCGCTCTATGCGCAGGACATTTTGCACGTCGGAGCGCACGGTTACGGGCTCTTGGCGTCGGCGACGGCCGCGGGCGCCGTCTCGACGAGCTTGCTCATGGTCGAAGCCATCGAGCGCATTCGTCGGCGGGGACGCGTGCTCATCGCGGCGGCCGCGACCTACGGCCTCGTGACGATCGGCTTCGGTCTCTCGCGCTTCTTCTGGCTGAGCGTCTTTTTCCTGTTCTTGGCCGGTTCAGCGGACATGGTGAGCACGGTGCTGCGCAACGTGATCCGGCAGCTGGCGACGCCGGACACCATGCGCGGCCGCATGACGAGCGTGAACATGATCTTCTTCATGGGCGGACCGCAGCTCGGCGAGCTCGAAGCGGGCGCCGTGGCGCAAGCGTTCGGGCCCGTGTTTTCCGTCGCGTCGGGCGGCATCGGGTGCGTGCTCGCCGTGCTCCTCATCGCGTGGCGCACGCCCGCGCTCGCGAACTACATCCACGAGGCCGAACCGGCCGTCGTCGCTGGCTAGTATGCGCGTAGCGGTTCCCGCGTTCAGCGCCCGAGGCTCGACATCATCGCTTCGGGGTAGCGCAGGCCGGAGGCCGCCCCGATCGGGAAAGCCGCCTCGAGCTCGGCGCTGTGCTTTTCCGTCAGCGTGAGTGACGCCGCACGCACGTTTTCCTCGAGGTACTTGCGGCGCTTGGTGCCGGGGATCGGCACGATGAACGGACGGCGCGCGAGCAGCCACGCCAGGGCGACCTCGGACGCGGAGACGCGCAGCGACGTCGCAAGCTCGGTGACGCGCGCGACGAGCTCGAGGTTCTTCGCGAAGTTGCCGCCCTGAAAGCGGGGAGAAAGGCGCCGGTAGTCGTCGGGAGCGAAGTCTTCGAAGCGCTTGATTTGGCCGGTCAAGAAGCCGCGCCCGAGTGGGCTGTACGCGAGGAAGCCGACTCCGAGCTCGCCGCACGCGTCGAGGACGCCGTCCGTCTCTGGATCGCGAGTCCAGAGCGAGTACTCCGATTGCACGCTCGTGATTGGATGCACGGCGTGCGCCTTCCGAAGCGTTGCCGCGCTCACTTCGGACAGCCCGATGTGGCGCACCTTGCCCGCGCGCACGAGCTCGCCGAGCGCGCCCACCGTGTCCTCGATCGGCGTGCCCGGATCGACCCGATGGTACTGATAGAGATCGATGTAGTCGGTGCGCAGCCGATAAAGGCTACCGTCGACCGAACGACGCACGTGTTCGGGCTTGCCGTTGAGCCCGCGATCCTCGGGACGCGGACCGCGGAGGATGCCGAACTTCGTCGCGAGCACGACGCGATCACGGGCGCGGCCGCGCAGCGCGCGTCCGACGAGCTCTTCGTTCGTGAACGGGCCGTAGGCCTCCGCCGTGTCGAGCAGCGTGATGCCGAGCTCGAGCGCGCGGTCGAGCGTCGCGAGCGACTCGGCGTCGTCTCGCCCGCTGTAAAAATCGCTCATCCCCATGCAACCGAGACCGAGCGCTGAAACAGTGAGGCCTCCGAGCTTGCGTGTTTGCATGCGTGTCTCCTTTCGAGACGAGAACGATAGATCCGCGCGAGCGCACACGCCGCTCGGGCAAGACCAAAATGATGACTACGGACGCGCCGGGCCGGTCGGCCGTAGCCTGAACGGCTCACGGAAGTTCGGCACGTGGACGATTTCGCCTCAGACGACGAGCGCGCTCTCTACGAACGAGCGCAGTCGGAGCTGCCCGCACTCCGTGAAAAGCTCGAGCGCATCGGGGAGGAGCCCGTTCGTCACCTCGAGCTTTCGCTCGATCAGGATACGTGGAGAGCGGGTGACGGCGCGGTGTTCGAGTTGGTCTTCGAGCTCGAGCAAGACCGCGACGCGCCTCGAATCTTGCTCGCTCCGTACGTCGAAGGTGCGACCTGGCCGGCGGGCTACGGCTTGGAAGAGCGCCCGGCCGCGGATTTTTTCGCGCGCACCAAGCCGCGGCTCGACGCGCGCCTCGTCTGGGGCGGCAGCGAGCACGCCTTGACCGCGCACCTCGACGGCAGCGAGCTCGGCGAGGAACCGCTCGTGCTCTCGATGAAGCTCGAGCTGCCGTCGCTGCGCCGGTTCGTCGAGGCGGGCTCGGCAATCACGCTCTGGCGGCGCGGGCGAAGCGGTGACAGCGCGAAAATCGACCTCGACGAGACGGACCTCGAGGCCCGTCTCGTCGCGAAGTTCACGCACGCCGCCGTGGAGAGTGTGACTTTGTGGGAAAGCCCGCGTGACGGCCGCGATCGGATCTTGCTCGCAGCGCCGGCTTTTGCCGCGTGCCAGACAACGCTCGAACGGCAGGTGCTGCTGTGGGCTCTGCGCGAGCGGCCGCTGCGCAAGGCCGCGCGTTCGCGCGAGCGCCGCGACCGCATCGCCGCGGCGCTCGAAACGGGCGGCGAGCTTGCCGCGGCGGATCGGTTCGCAGCTGCGCGGATGCTGGGCGCGCGCGGTGACGTGCTCGCGCTCCGGCGCCAATCGCTGGGCGCCGCCGCTGCTTTCAACCGAGCAGCGAGCCTTTTGCTCGAGCGTTTCGAGTTCGCAACGGTGACGTATGCGGAATTTTTCGAGCTTTGGCGCTACCTGACACGGGCGCTCGGCGTGCTCGCCCGCGCCGGTCACGACGACGTCTTCTCGCACTACCTCACGACCACGGTGCGCGTTTCACGCGAGATGCTGCGGGCGCATCCCGAGGAGCCGGACTACGTGCGCGCGCTCGCGCAGGGGCTCGTGCTCGGGGCCGAAGCCGTCGACGCGCGTTCGGGCGGACTCGACGACGCGGCGCTCGACGAGGCGGTGGAGCTGCTCGCGGAGCTCGCGCGGGAAAAGCCCTGGCCCTGGCGCGCGAGCGAGCTTTCGCGCCTGCGCGGGCGGGCCGAAGCTCTCTATGCGCGGCACCACGCGGTCCCGTCGGACCGCTTGTCGGGGCCGCCGCCGCGGCCGAAGTGAGCAGGGTGTATGCTCGGCCGCCGTGCCCGAGCGTCTCGTCAGTGTAGTCGGCGCGTTCGCCATGATGGCGCTCGCGTTCGCGCTGTGCCCCCGGGATCGGCGCCACGCGGTGAACCGGCGCACCGTCGTGACCGGCGTCCTCGTGCTCTTCGCGATCGCGCTCCTCGTCCTCAGGACGCCCGTGCGCGGCTTGTTCGCTCTGGCGAACACGGGCGTCGAACACCTGCTCGCGTACAGCCACGACGGCGCGCTCTTCGTGTTCGGCAAGCTCGCCGACCAGCGGGCGTTCGGCTTCGTCTTCGCCGTGCAGGTGCTGCCGACGATCCTGTTCTTCTCCGCGCTGATGTCGGTGCTCTATCACTACGGCGTGATGCCGTTCGTGATCGACCGGCTCGGGCGCGCCCTCGCGCGGACGCTCGCCGTGAGCGGCGCCGAGAGCTTCTCGACCGTCGCCGACGTGTTCGTCGGCCAGACCGAGGCGCCGCTTGCGATTCGGCCGTACCTCGAGAAGATGACGCTCTCGGAGCTCAACGCCTGCATGGTGGCCGGCTTCGCGACCACTGCGGGCGGCGTGCTCGCGGCGTACGTCGCCATGTTGAGCGCGGCCGTGCCGGGCATCGCGGGGCACCTCATCGCGTGCAGCGTGATGAGCGCGCCGGCCTCGCTCGTCATCGCGAAGCTGATGCTGCCGGAAATCGAGCCGCCCGAGACGGGCGGCGAGCTCCGCGTCTCGATCCCGAAGACGACCTCGAACGTGCTGGATGCCATCGCCGCGGGCTCGACGGACGGCTTGAAGCTTGCTGCCAACGTGGCCGCGATGTTGCTCGTGTTCCTCGCGTTCACGGCGTTCGCGAACGCCGTCTTTGCGTGGCTGGGGACGCGCCTGCTCGGTGTGCCGCTCAGCCTCGAACAGTTGCTCGGCTGGGTGTTCTCGCCGATCGCCTGGCTACTCGGCGTTCCGAGCGGCGACGTGACGAAGATTGGGAGCCTGCTCGGGCAGAAGACGGTGCTGAACGAGTTCGTTGCGTATTCACGCCTGAGCGACATGCTCGCCCATGATCCGAATTGGCTCAGCGAACGCGGGCGGCTCGTCACGACCTACGCGCTCTGCGGCTTCGCGAACTTCGGTAGCATCGGCGTGCAGATCGGCGGCTATTCGAGCCTCGCGCCCGGCCGGCGTGGCGACCTGTCGCGGCTCTCCTTCCGGGCCATGCTCGGCGGGTTTTTGGCGACGAACCTCGTCGCGTGTGTGGCCGGGGTGCTGCTTTGACGCCGGGTTGTATGGGTAACCGTTCGATATTATTGCGCATTCAGAAAAAGCGACCCGGCGCGCGGGAAATCCACGCGCGGCTGTCGATCCGAGGCGAGCGCCGTTCGTGCAGGGGGCGAAGGCGGCGCACGGAGCGTCGCTCCCAAACCTGACTAGGAGAGAGCACATGTCGAATCAGTATCTGTTGGCCGTTCACAGCGTCGAAGGTCAGCCGCTTCCGAGCCCCGAAGTGATGCAGAAGATGTACGCGGACGTGGACGCGCTCAACCAAGTGATGATGAAGGAGGGCGCGTGGGTGTTCGGCGGCGGGCTGTGCGAAGTTTCGAGCTCCACCGTCGTACGCGAGAAGAACGGCGAGATCCTGTTCACGGACGGGCCGTTCTCCGAAGCCAAGGAGCACATCGGCGGCTTCTGGGTGCTCAAGTGCAAGGACCTCGATGCCGCACTCAAGTGGGCGTCGAAGGCGACGGTGGCGTGCCGAGCGCCCGTCGAAGTGCGGCCGTTCCAGGAGCCCGCGCCGTAGCGTCGATCATGCCGGCAACGCTCTCCAGCGCCGAGATCGAGCGCGTTTTCCGCGAGTGCTCGGGTCGCGCAGTCGCCACGTTGGCGCGGCGCTTCGGTGACCTCGGGCTCGCGGAGGAGATGGTGCAGGAGGCGTTCATTCAAGCGCTCGAGCACTGGTCGCAGGCAGGCCTGCCTGAGAGCCCGCCGGGCTGGATCATCACCACCGCACGCCGCGCCGCGCTCGATCGAGTGCGGCGCGAGGCGTCGCGCGACGAACGACAGCGCGAGAGCGTGCGCCTGTACGGGCCGGACGAGCCCGACGCTGCGGATGAGGGCCCCGTGCTCGACGATCAACTGCGACTGATGTTCACCTGTTGTCATCCGGCGCTCGCGCCGAACGTGCAGGTCGCGCTCACGCTGCGGCTCATCGCGGGGCTCGAGACGCGCGAGATTGCGCGCGCGTTTTTGGTGCCGGAAGCGACGATGGCGCAGCGGCTCGTGCGGGCGAAAAACAAGATCCGTGACGCGAAGATCCCGTATCGCGTGCCGTCACCCGAGGAGCTGCCCGAGCGCCTGCGCTGGGTGCTGGCCGTGATCTACTTCGTGTTCAACGAGGGCTACGTCGCTTCGAGCGGTCCGGAGCTCGGGCGCACCGATCTCGCCGTCGAGGCGATTCGGCTGGCGCGGCACGTGTGCGAGCTCATGCCAGGCGAGCTCGAAGCGGTCGGCTTGCTCGCGCTGCTCTTGCTCATCGAATCCCGTCGCGCGGCTCGCGCGGCTCCGGACGGCTCGCTCGTGCCGCTTGCCGAGCAGGATCGCGCGCGCTGGGACGCGGCGCTCGTCGCCGAAGGCCAGCGGCTCGTTCGGCGTTGCCTCGCGGCCAATCGCCCGGGGCCGTATCAAATTCAGGCCGCGATCAACGCGGTGCATAGCGACGCGCGCCGCGCGGACGCGACAGCGTGGAACCAGATCGTCGCCCTCTACGATCAGCTCTACGCGCTCACGCCGACGCCGGTCGTCGCGCTCAATCGCGCGGTGGCCGTCGCGGAGCTCGGTACGCCCGCCGAAGCGCTCGCGGCCGTCGAGGAGCTCGAGCTCGACGGTTACCATCTGTTCCACGCCGTCCGGGCCGATCTGCTGGCTCGCGTCGGTCGCCTTGCCGAAGCCGACGCAGCCTACGCGAAAGCGGCGGCGCTCACTGCGAACGCGGGCGAGCTCGCGTTACTCGCGCGGCGGCGCGGGGAGCTCGCGGAGCGCTTGCGGCGCGCCGCGAACTAGGCGTCAGAAGGTGCCGCCGCCGCCGACGTGCCACGCCCAATACTTGCCGCTGTCGAAGCCGAAGCCGAGCGGCTCGTCCAAGTTCAGGGTGAAGCGCGTGTTGATGAAGGCGTTGTCCAAATCGAGCCGCGCGTAGGGCTCGAACGCGGTCTGCGCGTTGTCGCCGCTGCCGGTCGGGACCCAGATGAAGGGCAGGCGTGCCCCGACGAGCACCATGTCCGTAGCGTAGAACCCGACGCCCGGAGCAACCTGGAGCGAGAGCTGCGTGTCGCCGTCGTTGGTCGGGAAATGGAGGCCGAGCTGGGCATCACCCGTGAACACGAGCCGTTCGCCGTACTCGAAGCGCGCCGGGGTGACGACGCTGAACACCTCGGGTGCCCAGAGACCGATGTCTTGGCCGCCTCGGGCGTTGTTGCCGAGCGCGATGGCGAGCGCCGGGACAGCCGTGAGATCGTGAGTCCAGGGTCCCCACTCGAGCGCGCCGCCGATTTTGAGCCGAATATGCTCCCGCGCGAGCAGGTAGCTTGCGCCGAGATGCAGGTTGCCCACGGCCGTGCCACCGCGATCCCTCGACTGCGAAGGCAGGGCAGGGCCTTCGATCGTCTGACCGACGTTCACCCAGCCCATGGGCAAGAAGGCTTCGAGCTCGACGTTCGGCACGACCTTGTAGCCGCCGCCGATGAGCCACGTGAGGCTCGTCATGTGCGTGTGCTGGCTGTATCCCCCCGTCGTCACGCCGGCCTGCTGGTGCATGATCGCGAGCTCGATGTGGGCCCGTCCGCGCTGCGCCGGATCGAAGGAGAGTCCGGCCCCGAGCTGGCCGTTCGGTGATGCGAAGCGACCCGTCCCGTCGACTTCGGCCCGGGCCGGCGCGCTTTGGGACGGCAGGCTCGTGATGTTCGACTCTTGGGCGTAGGCCGGTGCGGCGAGCGCGAGCGGGAAAAGCGTCAAGAAGCCGTTGATTCGCACGGTGAGTACTCCTCTGCTGCCGCCCGATGCACCTCGGACGGCATTCTGACGCTTATCAAAGTAGCGCCCGCCGGGGCAAAAACTACGCGGCTTCGGCGCCGCCGTTCCGCCGTGGCGAACCGTACGTCGCCGCCGCCCAAGCGAACGTCTCGGCGACGACGCGCTCGCGTGGCGTCGGTACGGCGCCGAAACGCGCGCGGAAGCGCGTGTCGTCGAGGATGAACGGGGAGCGCCACTGGTAGAGCATCTCCGGCAGCTCGCCTGCTTCGGGGATGAAGAGGCTCACCAGGCGCAGGAAGAACGGCGTGAGTTGTTGCGTGCGAGGCGCGACGCCCGCGAGCGCCGCGAAGCATTCGAGCCACGCGCGGATCGGCTCGGCCGGGAGCACGGGCGGGTGCCACACTTCGCCGTAGGCGTCGTCACCGGCGAAGGCCAGCGTCACGAGCGCGTCCGCGACGTCGGGGCTGTAGGAGAAGCTGTGCGGCTGCGTGGGATCGCCGAGCACCTCGACGGGCTTGCCGGCGAAGAGGTTCTTCCAGAAGCGTTCGCCGAGCTGCGAATTGAGGACGCCGGGGCCGACGAAGTCGCTCGGGCGCAAGAGCGTCACCGGAACGTCGCCGCGCGCGTGCGCCGCGAGCAGAAAGCGGGCCGCTTCCGCGCGCAGAGCGCCCTTCTTCGAGACGGGTGCGAGCGGAGTGGTTTCGAGCAGGCGGCCGTCGGCGGGCACACCGTACGCGTACAAATTGTCGAGCACGACGAGGCGAGCACCTGCCGCCTGCGCGCCCGCGACGATGCCGCGTGCGAGGGGCAGCAGCTCTTCCCCCCAGCGGTGGTAGCGAGGATTGGCGGTGTGATAGACGACGGAGGCGCCGCGGATTGCCTCCGTGGCTTGGGCCGGATCCATCACGTCCGCCCTCACGCCTTCCGCGCCGGCCGGCAGGTTCTGCGTGGCGCCCCGGCGGACCAGCCGCACGCGCAGCCCGCGTGCGAGCAAGCGTTCGGCGACCTGCGGGCCGATCTGGCCGGAGCCGATGATGACGTGGAGAGGAGCTTTCGGGTTCGATGGTGCGTGCGTCATGAGCGGAGTGTCTTCTTTGCGCGGGTGCATGACAAAGCCCAGGAGTGCAACTATGCTTTGCAATATCGCAAGGAGCACGAATGGCCGTCGATCCCCTGCCGTTGCTCGATTGGGACCAAGTCCGTGTTTTCTTGGCGGTGGCGCGCGAGGGCCAGCTTGCCGGCGCCGCCGGGCGGCTCGGTCTCGACGTGTCGACCGTGAGCCGCCGGCTCGATCGGCTCGAAGACGAGCTCGGGATCGTGTTGTTCGAGCGTTCGCGCGAAGGCACGGTGCCGAGCGCCGCCGCAGAAGCGATGCTGCCCGCGGCAGAGGACATGGAGCGCGGGCTCGTTCAGTTCGCGGCGGCGGTGGACGCGGTCGAGACAGTCGCGGAAGGCGTGGTGCGGCTCACCGCGCCGCCGGGCGTCGCGGACGCGTTCGTCGCGCCGCTCCTCGCGCGCTTCCACGAGCGCCATCCGCGCGTCGTCGTGGAGCTCGACGCGAGCGTGGCGTACGCCGACCTCACGCGGCGCGAAGCCGATCTGGCTTTGCGCACGACGCGCCCGCGGAGCGGCGACCTCGTCGCGGCGCGACTCGCGACGACGCGTTCAGTGCCGCTCACGTCGCCCGAGTACGCGCGCGAGCTCGGGCGGCTCAAGCGCTGGAGCGACGCGCGCTGGATCACCTGGGGCGCCGATCTCTCGCAGCTTGCCACGGGGCGCTGGCTCGCCGAGCACGCCCCCGGCGTCACGCCCGTGCTGCGCACGAGCCATTTCGCAAGTCAGCTCGCCGCAGCCGCGGCCGGTCTTGGCGTGGTGCTCGCCGCGGAGGTCTTCTCGGCCGTTCGCCCGCTCAGCGTCGTGAAGGTGAGTCGCGCACTCGAACCCACATGGCAAGCGTTGCCGACCGAGGAGCTCTGGCTGGTCGGGCATCGTGCGCTGCGGACGGTCCCGCGCGTTGCGGCCTTGTGGGACTTTTTGAGTGCGGAGCTCTCGCATCCGGAACGCGCGGGTGAGCTCGCTCAGCGACGTTGAGAGCGCGTGCTTTTACTGACGCAAGGAGCGCTCTAGTGGGTACTCAATCACGCTTGCTCGACTAGCTCTGTAGGGTGATGAATTCTCAGCGTTAAAGGGGTGAGGGCGATACAAAGCACGAGCTCTGGCCATTGTGTGTGACCGACCAGGCGAGAAAAAGATGAGACGAACCGCACGAGCTCTCACAGCGGCCGTGATGAGTAGCGCGCTCGTCGCGCTCGGCTGCGGCGGGAATGCGCCCGCCAATCAGCAAGGAACGACGCACTCGAGCGGCGGCAGCGCGGGCATGAGCGCTGCGGCTTCAGGCGCCGGCGGCGGCGCCGGCAAGCTCGGCGCGGCCGGCACGGCGAGCGGCGCGGGAGGTAGCGGCGCAGGCGGGACGAACGCAACCGGCGGAAGTGGCGCGTTCGCTGGGATGAGCGCGGGCGGCGCGGCGACGGCCGGCGGAGGGATGTCGAGCGGCGCGGGTGCCGCCGCGGGGATGAGCAGCGCCGGAGCCGCTGCGGGCGGCGCGGGGAGCGGAAATACGGCGGGTGCGGGCCCGCTCGGCTCGCTCACGCTCTCCGGTCTCATGATCGAAGCGAACCCGAACATGACGATCTCCTGCTTCGTCTCGTGGACGACGACGGAGGCGGCGAGCTCGGAGGTCGATTTCGGCGAAGCGGACTACCAATTTCGCATCAAGGACGCGACGCCGACGATGCAACATCGCGTGCTCGTGATCGGCATGCACGCGCAGAAGATGTACAAGATCAAGGCCGTCTCCACGACGGCTAGCGCGACGGGCAGCCTCGAAGGGACCTTCACGACGGGCATGCTGCCTGCGGGCTTGCCGCTTCCGATGCTCACGGCGAGTGATTTCGCCGACAGTCAGGTCGGTTGGACGCTGACGAACATCATGCCCGCGACGAGCGGGCCCGCCATCATCGTGATGTACGACCAGAACGGCGTTCCCGTCTGGTACTACGTGCACGGGACGCATGCCGACAGCCGCGGCGACGTCGATAACGAGCTTTTACCCGGCAATACGGTGCTCGTGGGCCCGACGAGCGGCGAGCCTCCGCGCGAGGTCGATCTGTCCGGCAAGGTGATCTGGGAAGGCCCTACGCAGGGCACCACGCAGATGATGACGCACTATGCCGGCAAGACGACGACGGGCGACTACCTCTTGAACTACGAGCTCGACAAGGCCGTGACGAACGGCAGCACCAAGATCGACAATCAACTGCTCGAAGAGGTATCGCCCGCCAAGGACGTCGTCTGGTCGTGGAAGCTCTTCGACCACATTCAGCCCGCCGGCAACCGTGAAGAGCTCTGTCACGGCAACATGCTCATCGACGACGAGGCGGCCGGCTTCATGTATTACAATTGCCGCTTCCTCGGCCTCTTCAAGATCGACCGCACGTCGGGGGATATCGTGTGGCGGCTCGGCGGTAACTACGACACGACGAGTATCGGTCCGGGCGACTTCACGTTCGACCCACCCGAATCCCAGTTCAGCGATGCCCACGAGCCCGAGCTTCACGCGGACGGCACCATCCTCCTCTACGACAACGGCGGCTATTCCCAGGCGGGCGGCTTCGGTGGCGGGCAGGGGACGCAGAACTTCCACTCGCGCGTCGTCGAGTATCAAGTCGATGAGACCAAGAAGACGGCGACGCGAACCTGGGAATTCCCGGGGACGTTCGACGTCGACACTTGGTACAAGAACACTTGGTACTCGCCGTACTGGGGCGACGCCGACGTGCTGCCGAACGGCAACGTACTCGTGACGGCACCTACGAAGTCGTCGTCCGCGTCGACGCGCATCTTCGAGGTCACGCGCGCGGGCAAGGTCGTATGGGAGCTCACCGAGCCGCCGAACAACGGCTCGTTCAAGGCGCAGCGCTTCGCGCCGCTCGCGGAAGCGATTCAGTAGCGACGGCTCAGCCGAGCGTCACGTCCGCGCGGATCTCCCCGCTGCGGAGGCCGGCGTAGTTCGAGAGCGCCGGGCGCTCGTGGGGCGCGAGCAGGGGAAATTGCGCAAAATCCGACACGAGGCCGAGCTCGCGCAGCACGGCCACGGCGAGCGGCGCGAGCGCGCGTTCGCCGCCGTCGTGCACCTTGAGCGCGATGCCGAGCGCGGGCTCGCGGAGCCCGATGCCGAGAATGGCTTCGGCACCGCCCTTGTTGACGACGTTGCCCGCGAAGGAGCGGGCCAGATCGTAGTCGAAGCGGCCCTCGCCCGAGACGAGCACCGGCTCCGCTTGTATGGCGTCACGCACGCGCGCGAGCGCCGGCGCAGCGCTCGAGGGAGCGTTCGGGCCGAGCGCGAGGTTCTTGAAGCCGACGGCGAGCGCGGCGAGCGGAACAGCGTAGGTCGGCGCGCTGCAGCCGTCGATGGCCGTCACGAGCGAACCCGCGGGGAGCTCGCACGCGGTTTCGATGGCAGTGCGTACGGCGGTTTGAACGGCGCCGAGCGGGCTCAAATAGGCGCTGAAAGGTGCCCCCAGCTGCCGGCTCAGCGCGAGAAAGCCGGCGTGCTTCCCGGAGCAGTTGTGGCGGAGGACGTCCTTGTCCTCGCCGTGCTCCGGATACGCGCCTTGTAGGCGCATGCCGAGCGGCCAATGAGCGCCGCAGCGCAGCGCCTCGGGACCCGCGCCGGCGAGCTCCAAAAGCCGCCGCACGCCCGTCACGTGACGATCGCTTCCGTTGTGCGACGCGCTCGCGAGGGCAAGTTCGGCGTTGCCCAGGCCGAGTGCGTCGGCGGCGCCCGTCGTGACGAGCGGGAGCGCCTGGAACGGCTTCGCCGCCGAACGCAAGACGACCGGGCGCCGCGCATCGCCGAACGAGTGGATGACGGCGCCATGCTCATCGACGACGGCGACCGAAGCCATGTGCACGGCGTCCTCGTGCTCACCGCGCAGCACGCGGACGGCGATGGACTCACGCTGCTTCGACATGCTGCGAGCTTATCAACTCGGGCCGCCGCCGCGGGTGAGTGCCAGGGGTCACGGCTCCGCAAAGGGGAGCGCCGAAATCGCCCGCACCGGCAGCACATCGGCGACACGGTCGGCGATGACGGCGAGCGCGGCGCGTTCCACGACTGGTGCCGTCACGACGGCGTCGCCGTCCGCGCCCGGCAGCGCTCGCGTCGCCGTGGCGTCCGAGGCCACGACGACGTGGTAACCGAGGACCGTCGCATCACTCGCCGTGGCGAGCACGGCCAGGTGTGTCATGAAGCCGGCGACGATCAGCGTGTCGATGCCGCGCGCTCGTAGCTCGGCGTCGAGCGTCGTGTGCGAGAACGCACCGACCATCGATTTCTGAACCACCAGATCGCTCGCCTGCGGCGCGAGCTCGGGGACGAAGTCGGTCGTCGGCGCGCCGGGCGTGAAGAGCGGGCTGCCGGCTCGGGTCACGACGTTCCTCACGAGCACGACGAGGACGCCCGTGCGTCGCGCCCAGGCGCTGAGCTCGCCGGCGCGTTCGATCGCGCGGGATGCGCCCGGCAGCGGCAACTTGCCTGAGATGAATTCACGCTGGAAGTCCACGAGCACGACGGCGGTGTGGCTTGCGCGCAGCCGAGCCGGCGGGGTGAGGCCGTAAAGCGTGCGGAGCGTCACGGGTTCGCGTGGCCCTCCGCTCGAGCTCGCGCTCACGGCCCAAAATCCGATCAGGAACGAGAAGACGACGATTGCCCCTTGGCTGCTGAATCTACGCTGCATGACTGTACTCCCGGTTCCCGGAGTTGAGCGGGACCGCGCAGAGATCGTGGCGCAGCGCCCACGGTTGCAACAGTGCGTGAGTATGCAGCTCGAGAATGCAATAATGCACGCATGAACTGGGACGACGTGCGTGTGTTTTTGGCGGTGGCGCGGCTCGGGAGCCACAAGCGCGCGGCGCGCGAGCTCGAGGTGGATCCCACCACCGTGGGGCGGCGCATGCTGGCGCTCGAGCGGACGCTCGGCGCGCGCTTGCTCGCGCGGACGCCCGAACGCGTCCAGCTGACGACGGCCGGCCGACGCCTGCTGCCCCACGCCGAGGGCATGGAGGCGGACGCGCTCGCAGCCGGGCGCGAGCTCGCCGCGGCCGACGCCGAGCTCGCGGGCGCCCTGCGCGTCACGGCGCCGGACGGCCTCGTCCACTACGTCCTCGTTCCCGCGCTCGCGTCGCTCCGGCGCGAGCACCCGCGGCTCGTCGTGGAGTTTCGCGCGGAGGCGCGCGTGCTCGACCTGTCTCGGCGCGAGGCCGACGTGGCCGTCCGGCTACTCCGGCCGAAAGAGCCCGCGCTCGTCGCGCAGAAGCTCGGGACGCTGCGGTTTTCGTTCTTCGCGAGCGACGCCTACCTCGAGCGTCACGGCACACCGCGCAGCACGGCCGCGCTCGCTGCGCACGACTTCGTGGGCTTCGATCCCGCGTTCGACGCGCTGCCGCAGGGGCGCTGGCTCGAACGCGCCGTGCCGAAGCCGCGCTACGCCGTGCGCGCGTCGACGACGACGGCGCAACTGCTCGCGTGCGCGGAGGGTTACGGTATCGCGCTCTTGCCGGTGTACGCCGGCACCCGCGTGCCGGGACTCCAGCGCCTCTTGCCGCGCTTGGTCGGGCCAGCGCGCGAGATGTGGGGCATCACTCACGTCGACTTGCGCGGGAACGCGCGTGTGGGCGCGTGCCTGACTTGGCTCGCGAGCGCCCTCGCTGAAGCGCCAGCCGGGTAACGTCAGGTGCGCTTGCGCGAAAAGGCCGTCAGGAGTCGCATGAAAGGTCCGGTAAATTCCATGCCGAAGTCGACCGACGCGAGGATGCATGGCTCGTCGCCTTCGACGCGCACGGAGTGGGCGCTTCCAGGCTCCATCTCGTGCGCGTCTCCCGCGCCCACGCGCTGGCCGTCTTCATCGCGGAAGCTCCCCTCGAGCACCAGCAACGCTTCGCGGCCGGCGTGCCGGTGACGCGGAAAGACGAGCCCGGGGCTGAAGCGCGTGAGGCGCGCGCGTGCGCCCGTGAGTGACGGACCCGGCGTGATGTCGACGGACCGCACGCCGGGCAGGCCGGGACGCTTCCACGCGGAAGGCTCGGCTGCGCGTGTGAGCTCGCGCACGACGGCCGCTTCGTCGAGAGCCCAGAGCTCGCCGAGTCGCGCGTAGAACGGCGCGTAGCGCGTGGGTAGCACGGCAACGGCCGCCATGAGTCGCGCTGCGCCCTCGTCGATCATGCTGCGTTCCCCGGTTCGGCGAACCATCCGCGTAGTTTACCGAGCGCACTCCGGACGCGCGACTTCACGGTGCCTACCGGCACTTTTACCTCGAGCGCGATCTCGCGTGAGCTCAGTCCGCCGAAGTAGCCGAGCAGAAGCACCTGGCGCTCGTCCGCCGACATTGCCGCGAGCGCAGCGCGCAGCCGCCCGCGGTCTTCGCTGTAGAGCGGCTCGTCACGGCCCGTGCGGCACGAGATCGTCTCCTCGAAGACGTCAGGAGGGAGCGTCAGCCCCCGGCGTGCCGGTCCGCGTCGGCGGTCGATGGCGCGGCTGCGTGCCCGCACGGCAAGCCACGCCAGGACGGAGCCGCGCTCGGGCGAATAGTCGGCGGCGCGGCGCCACGCCTCGAGGAAGGTGTCGTGCACGACGTCCTCGGCCTCACTGCGGTCGCCCAAGACGTGCCGTGCGAGCGCGAGCAGGCGCGGGGAGTGCCGCGCGTAAAGTTGGCTCAAGGCCGCGCGATCACCCCGGGCCATGCGCTCGACGAGCTCGCTATCAGGGCAATTGGCCTGGCCGGGGGAGGCCACGAGCTCGCTGAGCGGCACGCAAGGGCTACGGGCGAGGTGCGTGAACGGATTTGTCGAGTGAAAGAAGCTGCGCTCATGGCCCGGTCACGCAGACGACTCCGGCCGTGGCTCCGCAGCCGCCGAAGAATTGGTCGGGCGTCTGGGCGTTGAGCCCGCAATGGGTCCAGACGCACGCATTGCCTTCGGGGTCGGTTCCGCCCGCCGTGCAGATGTGCATGGGGTTGTCCATGCCGCACGAGGCTCCGGTCGAGGTCGAGACCGAGCAGTGGCTCGAGCCGGTGCCACTGTAGAGGAGGGCTTGGCTCGTCCAATAGTTGTGGGTCGGCGCGACGCTCCCGCGAATGCTCGTCCAGGTGCTCGAGTCGACCGCGATCTCCCGCGGTCCGCACAAGCTCTCTCGGTTGCCCCAACCGACGTTGCCTGCGCAGCCGATGAAAAAGCGACCCCACTGTTGCTCCATGGTGCCGTCGGCGCACATTTTGTTGGGCACGCAGAGCGCACCTGCCGTGGTGTTGCCGATACAGCCCCCGAAGTACTCGTTCGTCGTCGTGCTGTAGCCCGAGGCGTCGTCGCAGTTGTACCAATTGCAGTGGTTGCCCTCCGGGTCCGTGCCGCCCGGCGCGCAGATGCGCATGGGTGAGTCGGCCGGACACGCGGGGTCGCTCGCGTTCGTAGTCGCGACGCACGCGCTGGAGCTGCCGGAATAGTGGGTCGGCGGTGTCGCCGTCCAATAGTTGTGGGTCGGCGCCATCCCGTTCCGATACCGGAGCCAGTCGCTGTCGTAGCCGAGAATGTAGCCCGCGGTGCACAGGCTCGCTGCGTTGGCCAACGTCACCGAACCCGCGCAGCCGACCATGCCGCGGGGAAACGCCTGCTCGACGCTGCCGTCGGCGCACCCGCTGTCGGGAACGCAGAGCGTGCCGGCCGTGTGATTGCCCGAGCAGCCGCCCATGTAGTCGTTGGTCCCGCTGGAATCGACCGAACAGTTGAACCAGTTGCAGTGATTGCCTTCCGGGTCGATCACGGTGCTCGCGCAGACGCGCATGGGGTCGTCCGTGGGGCACGCGGTGCCGGTAGCCGGGTACACGGCGCCGCACATTCCCGTTCCGGTGCCCGTGTAGTTCAGCACGTCTTCGGTCCAATAGTGGTGAGTCGGCACGGTGGTGCCGCGTGAGGTGCGCCAGACCATGGCTGGCAACGGGTGATAGCCCGCCGCGCAGAGCGAAGCCCGGTTCGGGTACGTCACCGAGCCCGCGCAGCCGACGATCCCGCCCGCGAAGACCTGCTCCACGCTTCCGTCCGCGCAACCCGAGGCCAACATCGGCCCCTGCGTGATCGGAGGCAAGCTCGCCACGGGGGTGTCGAGGGTCGCCGTCGGTGCGACCAACGCCTCGCTTTGCTGTCCGAGGCTTTGCAGGTTCGACGGATCGCCTTGCCCGGCGCTACAGGCGAGCGCGCTCAGCACCAAGCTGCCCACCGCCAACCATGAACTCACGCCGTGGCTTTTCGCTGCTCGCGTCTTCATCGTTGTCTCCTCTGGCTGCTGGTCTCGCAATATCACGCACTCGTGCGTTCATCGCGCGCGTGTTTGTGAGTCCAGCGCCGGCACCCCGCTCAAGACCCCCCGCAGCGTGGCGAGCGCCCGTGCGACGCGAGATTTGACGGTGCCGAGCGGAATTTCGATCGCGTCGGCCATCTCGCGCGAGCTCAAGCCGTCGCGATAGCCGAGTGCGACGAGCTCGCCGAGCTCGCGCGGTAAGTGCTGGACCGCCTGGCGAAGGGCCAATTCTTCCTCGCCTGCGGAGGGCGCTGACGGCTCGGTCGCTTCATCGAGCTCGAGCGGCGTGAGCCGGGCGCGCAAAACGGCCCTACGCCGATCGAGGGCGCGTGAACGGACGCGGACGAAGAGCCAGGTGCGGGCGCCGCCACGTGCCGCGTCGAAGGTCCCCGCGCGCTGCCAAACCTCGAGAAATACCTCTTGCAAGACGTCCTCCGCATCGAGCTCGGCGCCGAGCACGCGGCGTGCCACGCCGAGCATGCGCGGCGCGTGTCGCGCGTAGAGCTCGCCGAGGGCCGTTGCGTCCGCGCGTTGAACGGCCGCAAGGAGCTCGGAGTCCGTACGCAGGTCTCTCGCTCGGGACATGGTGTGCCGTCGCGCCTCGCCCCTTCGAGGTGGGCCCGACTCGCGCCCATACGAGCCAAGGTGCCTGCTGAGATCGAACAGAGTGAAGTTCGTGCCATTTCGCGCTGCGAGCGATCCGGGGGCTGCGCTCGGTCGTAGGTGCGATGGTGTTGCAGGCACGGTCACGTCCTTGGGTCCGCCGCGTCTTGCTTGTCGGCGTGCCGGTGGCGCTCTTGACCGTGGCGTCATGGCTTGCGCCCCCAGCTCGTCACACGAGGCCTTACGTGCCGCTCAGCGACGCCGAGCCCCTCGAGCGGCTGCCGCTCTCGGCGCGCGATCCGGACGCCCTCGAGCTACGCGCTCTGGAACGTGCCGTGCGGGCAGAGCCAGACGCTACGAACGTCAGGACTGCGCTCGCTCGGAAGTGCATCGAGCTTTATCGCAAGCGGAGTGATCCGCGGTATCTCGGGCGCGCCGAGGCCGCCCTGGGTGCGGCTTTCACTGCCGACTCGCCGCCGAGCGAGGTGCGACTCCTGCGCGCGGTGCTGCATCAGAGCAACCACGACTTTGGTGCGGCGCTGGCCGATCTCGACGTGGTCGTCGCGGATCGACCCGGCGATCCGCAGCCGTGGCTCGTGCGCGCGGTGGTGCTCGGCGTGCTCGGACGCTATGTCGACGCCGAACGCGACTGCGAGCGCACGCGCGTGCTCGCGGGTCCGCTCGTCGGTGCGGTGTGCCTCGCGACGCCGCTCGGCATGACCGGCCGCGGCGAACGAGCGCGCGTCGCGTTGCTGGCGGCGCTGGGCGCGAACCGGCGCGGCGGCGCGAGCGAGCGAGCCTGGGCGCTTTCGGCGCTCGCCGAGCTCGAAGCGCGACTCGGCAACGGCGACGAGGCTACGGCGCATTTCGAAGCGGCCCGCGCGCTCGAGCCGGACGATGCGTACACGCTCGCGGCATTCGCGGATTTGCTGCTGGATCGCGGCGAAACCGAGCGCGCGGCCGCTCTGCTGCGCGGCTACGAGCGCATCGACGCGCTGCTCTTGCGTCTTGCGCTCGCCGAGCAGCGGCTGGGACTTGCGACGGCGAACGAGCGAGCGACGGAGCTCGGAGCTCGCTACGAGGCGGCGCGTCTCCGCGGTGACGTGACGCACCGTCGCGAGGAGTCACGCTATCGGCTCGAGCTCGCTCACGACGCACGCGGCGCGCTCACGCTCGCGCGCGCCAACTGGGACGTGCAACACGAGTACGGAGACGCGCGCGCCTTGCTCGAGGCGGCGCTCGCTGCGCACGATCCGGGCGCGGCCCAGCCGGTCGTGGATTTCATGCAAAACACGGGCCTCCGCGAGCCGCGCTTGCTCGCTTTGCTCGAACGTCTGAAAGGCGCGAGCTGATGCGCAGGTTCACGTGCGCGGCGGGTCTAGCTCTTGCGGCTCTGAGCGTCGCCGGGACTGCGAGCGCGCACAAGCCGAGCGACAGCTACCTGAGCCTCGAGCCAGTCGGCGGTGAGGTGAGGGGAAGCTGGGACATCGCGCTTCGCGACCTCGACGACACGCTCGGCTTGGACACGGACGGCGACGGGACCCTGACTTGGGGTGAAGTGCGCTCGCACTACGCAGGTGTGCTCGCGTACGCGCTGCCGCGGCTCGCGGTGCGCGAAGGCGGCGTGCCCTGCGCGGTGCGAGTCGGGACCCCACGCATTGCCGAGCACTCGGACGGCCGCTACCTCGCGATCGAGCTCGCGTGGCGTTGTGAGCGAGCGTCCCCCGACGTCGCGCTCGAGTACGACCTCTTCTTCGAGCGCGACGCTGCGCATCGCGGCATCGTGCGGCTCCGTCGTCGCGACGCGGAGCAGACCTTCGTCTTCACGGCGCACGAGCGCCAAAAGCGCGCGGACGTCGCGGCAAGCTCTCGATTGGCCGCCGTGTCCGGCATGGTGAAACTCGGCGTTCGACATATCTGGACCGGCCACGATCACATGCTGTTCTTGCTCGCGCTGCTCTTGCCCGCGGTGCTCCGGCGCGAAGACGGGCGCTGGATTCCAGTACGGAGCTTCCGGACCACGCTGCGCGAGATCGTGCGGACCGTGACGGCGTTCACGCTCGCCCACTCGACGACGCTCGCGCTCGCGGCGCTCGGCTGGGCGGCGTTGCCGTCGCGCTTGATCGAGTCCGCGATCGCGCTCTCGGTAGTCCTCGCCGCGGCGAACAACCTTTGGCCCGTCGTGCGCGCCGATCGCTGGGTGGCGGCCTTCGAGCTCGGACTCCTGCACGGCTTCGGCTTCGCGACGGCGCTCGCCGACGCGGGCGTTCAGGGTAAGAGCCTTGCAACCACGCTTTTTGGCTTCAATCTGGGCGTCGAGCTCGGGCAGCTCGCGATTGTCGCCGCGCTGTTGCCGCTCGCGTTTGCACTGCGAGAACGGCGCCTCTACACGCGCTGGGTGCTCGGCGGCGGCTCGCTCGCGGTGGCGGCGGTCGCGAGCGTGTGGCTCGTGGAGCGCGCGTTCGCGCTCCGCATCATTTCTTGACGTTCTCGAACGCGCGTTCGAGCACGCCGGTAAGCTTCGCGCTTTCGGCTGTCGCGCTCCGCTCGCGCAGCGTCAGCGTGGTGCTGCCGTTCACGACGACGCTGCGGTTCGGGATGCTCGCGAGGCCTTTTTGTGAGCTGCTCCGGCCGGCCACGGCCGCCGCGGGCGTTCGGTACTCGCAGAGACTCAACACGACGCCTGCGCCCGCGTCAGCTCCGGCGCAGTAATCGGCGCCGAAAGGCTTGGCCAGATGTTGGCGCACGTTGGTGACGGACACGCCTGCAGTCTTGAACGCGGCGAGGACGTCCTCGATGCGCGGATTGCCCGCGTGGACGTCGCGTTGTGCGGCTTCGGCGTGAAATAGGCCGGCAATGTCGTCTCTTGCCACGACTGCGGTCGCGGGTGTGGCGGGAGTGACCACGACAGCGTCATGGCGAGGCTCCGGGTGCGGCGCCGCACTCGCACGACTGCAAGCAGGAAGGACCGCGACGAGCAGCAATGAAACGAAGGTGTGAGGTTGCATCGAACGCAATACGGGCGTGTCGAGCGGTCGGATCGGCCGGCTGTGGGTGACTTTCGCACCCGTGCCGATCCGAACGCGGGGTGGCCGGCGTACCCCAAACATGAAACGTCCTCTCCACTTCCGATCTCGCGTTTCGGCGCGGGCCGCCGCGGTCGCGCTCGGCCTCGCGACGTTCACCGGGGGCGCCTTCGCCTCGAGCCACCGAGAAGCCCCGTTCGTGACCAAAAATCCCAAGGTCGACGCCACGGACTTCTACATGTTCAAGAGCTACGAAACCGGACGTGACGGTTTCGTAACCCTGATCGCCAACTACATTCCTTTCGAGAACGAGTACGGCGGGCCGAACTTCTTCAACCTGGATCCCGACGCGCTCTACGAGATCCACATCGACAACGACGGTGACGCGGCCGAAGATCTGACGTTTCAGTTCCGGTTCGCGAGCGCCCTCAACGGCGCGCGCGGTTTGACGCTCGATATCGGGCCGGACAGCGCGAAGAAGGCGATTCCCGTACCGTTTTTGAACCTCGGCGGCATCACCGCAGCCGACGAGTCGAAGGTCAACGTGCACGAGACGTACTCGCTCACGCTCGTGAAGGGGGACCGTCGCACGGGCTCGGCGCAAGCGCTGCACCGCGCGTCCGACAACGCGACGAGCTTCGACAAGCCGGTCGACTACATCGGGTCCAAATCGCTCGGCGACGCCCCGACCTACGAAGCCTACGCGCGCACGCGGATCCAGGACGTGAAAATCCCGGGCTGCGGCACGAACGCGCGTGTCTTCGTCGGGCAACGCGCCGAGAGCTTTGCCGTGAACCTCGGTACGATTTTCGATTTGGTGAACGCGCCGCTTTCGACCATCACCGATCCGACGCTGCGTGGCACGTTACCGAACCCGATCGCGGACAACAACGTGACGACGCTCGCGCTCGAGCTCCCCATCGCGTGCGTCGTCTCCGGCGACCAGCACACGATCGGCGCCTGGACGACGGCGAGCGTGCGGCAGGCGCGCGTCATCAACCCGGACCCGAGCTTCGCGGTGCCGACGCGCGAAGGCGGCGCGTGGGCGCAGGTGTCGCGCCTCGGACAACCGCTCGTGAACGAGGTCGTGATCGGGCTCCCCGACAAGGACAAGTTCAACTCGAGTGAACCGAAGGACGACGGGCAGTTCGCCGACTACGTGACGAACCCGTCGCTCGCCACGGTGATCGAGGTGCTCTTCGGCGCGGCGAACGCGCCGGCGCCGACGCAATTCCCTCGCAGCGATCTGGTCGCCGTTTTTCTCAAGGGCGTGACGGGCGTCAACGCGAACGGTTCGACCGCCGAATACCTGCGGCTGAATACGGACGTCGCCGCGACGCCCAAGGCCACGCAAGTGAACCTCGGCGCGGCGGGCTGCTTCCCGAACCGGAGTTTGACGCCGGTGCTCGACGCCTCGGGCTGTGATCCGGCGGGCTTTCCGAACGGGCGCCGGCCGGGCGACGACATCACGGACATCGAGCTCCGCGTCATGATGGGTTACCTCTTGCCGGCCGACGTCGCGCCGGCGGGTGCTGCGCCGCTCCACGACGCGGTGTTGCAGGACGCGAGCCAATTCGACGACGCGTTCCCGTACCTCAAGACGCCGAACACGGGCTCTTGAAGAGAAAGGACGAGTCATGAACCTTCAACGACTCTTGGTTGCGGGCGCGCTCGCGCTGTCCGCGGTCGTAGGCTGCGGCGGTGACGACGACGAGACCGGCACGCCGAGCACCGGCGGCAGCGCCGGCAAAGCCGGACACGCCGGCAAAGGCGGCAGCGCGGGCCAGGCGACGGGCGGCAGCGCCGGCGTCGCGGCCACGGGCGGCACTGGCGCTCGCGGCGGCAGCGGTGGCACGGGCGGAAAAGGTGGCACTTCGAACGGCAAGGGCGGCAAAGGAGGCTCGTCCGGTGCTTCCGGCAAGGGCGGCACCGATCAAGGCACCGCAGGCGACGAAAGCGCGGGCACGACGAGCATGGGCGGCGAAACGAGCATGGCGGGTACGACGGGCAACCCCACCTGCGTGAATTTCTCGACGCTCGTGGTGGACCTCGTCGTAAGCCACACGGCTGACAACACGGCGCCCATCCTCACGGAAGACAAGACGTACTGCGCGGACGCCGAGGACCCGCACGCTTTCGACACGCTCTTCTGAGCGCGCGACTGCGAACCCGTCAGCGCCGGGCGAGACCGCGGGCGCTCGACGCCACACCGACCAGCATGATGGCGGCGGCGACGAGCGCCCACGCGGTCAAAAGACGGCGATCGATCAGCGCGCCGGCGACCACGGGGCCGACGATCTGCGAGACCGATTGCAAGGATTGGTTCAGGCCGAGCACGACGCCCTGCTCGTGCCGATCGACGTGCTGGGTGATGAGGCTCGTGAGCACGGGGCGGAGCACGCCCGTTCCGAACGAAGCGATGGTCGCCGCGAGGACGAGCGCCGCCACGCCGTGACTGGCGCCGAGCACGGCGTAACCCGCCGCCGCGGCCACGAAGCCGAACACGAGCAGCCGCGGCTCGCGCACGGCGCGCACGACCGCACCCTGGCGGAGCGACCCCTGCACGATGATGCCCATGAAGCCCGAGTACATGAAAATGTAGCCGACCTCTTTCGGGCCGAATGGCACGCCGTGCAGCGTGTAGCGGCGCTCGGCGAAAAGCGCTGCGCCCGACGTGAACATCGCGAACGAGAGCGTGAACAGGAAAAACTCGAAGAGCAGCGCGCCGAGCGCCGGCCGGCGGAAGTAGTCGACGTACGCGCCCCAATCGAGGAGGCGCAGACGGCGCCCGCCCGGCGCCGCGGCATCGGCGTGCGGCGAGTGCGGCTCCTCGGACGGGTTCGGCAAGAGGAACGTCGTGCCGAGAATGCTCAGGAACGAAAGCCCCGCGGCGCCGAAAATCGGCATGCGAAAGCCGAAATGGTGGGCGAGGTAGCCGGAGGCGCCCGGCCCTACGAGAAAGCCGATCCCGAACGCGATGCCGATCAGCGCGAACGCGCGCGCCCGTTCCTTCGGCGCCGTCGTGTCGGCGATGTACGCCTGCGCGGTCGACAAGTTGCCTGCGGTGAGTCCGTCGAGCACGCGCGCGACGAAGACGAGCGCGAGGTTCGGCGCCCAGGCGAGGAGCAGCAAGCCGGCGCAGGTGCCGATCTGGCTCACCGCGAGCACGGGCTTGCGCCCGACGCGATCCGAGATTTGCCCGAGGATGGGGCCCGCCACCAGTTGGCAGAGCGCGTAAGTGGCGACCAGGATACCGACGACCGTCGGGCTCGCGCCGAAGTGCTCCGCGTAAAACGGCAAGAGCGGCAGCATGATCGTGAGCGCGAGAACATCGACCACGACGATGAGAAAGATCGGGAGCAGCGATGCCTGAGGCGATTTCATCGTGGGCCGGTCGAAACGGGCCGGGAGACTACCAGAGCGCGCCGATCACGTCAGACCGCGCTGAACGCCGTGTTTCAGAGCCGTCCGCCCGCCCATTGGATGGCGCGGGTGAGGAGCCCCACGAAGAGCGGATCGGCGTAGCTCTCCTGGGTGTGGCCGAGCGCGGTGTAGAAGGAGCGCCCGCCTGCGTACTCGTGGCGCCACGTGATCGGGTGGTCGGCGCCCATCGTCGCGGTGCCCGGGTCGTAGCTCGACTCGTCGAGCGTCATGAGCACGTGCACGTTCGGACGCGGGTTGCTCTTGAACGCGTACCACTCGTCGGTGCGCGTCCAGGGTGAGGGGACGCCCGCCACGATCGGATCCGTCGCGTCTTCGACGTCGAGCGTCGCGGCTTGGATGGCAGGGTGCTCGCGGAAATATGCGCCGACCAACTCGCCGTAAAATTCCCAGTCGTATTCGGTGTCGGTCGCGGAGTGGATGCCGACGAAGCCCTTGCCGCTCATGATGAAGCGCTCGAACGCGGCTTGCTGCTCGTCGTCCAGAATGTCGCCCGTCGTGGAGAGAAAGACGACCACGTCGAGCTTCGCGAGGCCGTCGTCGGTGAAGACGCCGGCGTCCTCGCTTGCCGTCAGCGTGTAGCCGGCTCCGCTGCTCGCGCTCGTGAGCGCGGCGATGCCGTCGGGAATCGAATCATGCCGGAAGCCGGCCGTCTTCGAGAACACGAGGATCGACAGCGGCGCGGGCGACGCGCCCGCCATGCCGCCGCTCCCCGCGGGGCCGGCCGTCATGCCGGCGGCGCCGGCACTCCCATCGTTCGTCTTCGAGCCGTCACCACAAGCCGGCGGGCCTGCCGCGAGCACCAAGAGGCCAAGAATGCGGGCGCGCACGTCGCCCTTCGTAGCTCCAATCGCCCGCGCCGTCCCGCCTCGACACGAAAATCGAAGGGAGCGCATCCTTTTGCCAACCCCGGTCGTTATCGCGGCGGAGGCACAGCATGCGAACCGTACTCGTTCGATACAAGACGTTGGAAGCGGAAGCGGAAACGAACGCGCGCCTGGTACGCGCGGTGTTCGAGCAGCTCAACGAGAAGAGCCCGCTCGGCCTGCGCTATGCGACGTTCCGCCTCGCCGACGGCGTCACCTTCGTCCACCTGGCGACGCTCGACGTGGCCGGCCAAAACCCGCTCAACACGCTGCCGGCATTTCAGGCTTTTCAGGAGAACATCAAGGCCCGTTGCGTCGAGCCGCCGGTCGTGAGCGAGCTTTCCGTCGTCGGATCCTACGGCATCCCCTGGTTCAACCAGGATGCGGGAGCGAAATGAGGATGGCGGAGCTCATAGCGGAGAAGACGAGCGGGACGTTTCGCATGCGCTGCGCGGTCAGCGCCACCATTCGCGCGAGGCCCGGCGCCGTCTGGGCGCTCCTGACGGACGCCGCGGGGTTTCCGCGTTGGAATTCGACGGTGACGCGCATCGAAGGCGACATCGCCGCGGGCAAGCGCCTGAAGCTCGAGGTGCCGAGCGCGCCGGGGCGCGTGTTCAAGCCGAAGGTCGCGGCGCTCGAAGCCGAGCGTTCGATGGTGTGGCGTGACGGCATGGCGCCGATGTTTCAGGGCGTGCGCACGTTCACGCTCGTGTCGAAGCCCGACGGCAGCACCGAATTTTCGATGGCCGAGGAGTTCTCGGGGCTGATGCTGCCGCTGATCAAGGGCTCGCTGCCGGATTTTGCGCCGGTGTTCGAGCGCTACGCCGCCGACCTCAAGCAGGCCGCGGAAGCGAGCGCGTCCGCGTGAGCTCCGCTCCGGCCGCGCTCTCCGCCGCGCGCGAGGAATTTCTCGCCATGGTCGCCGACGTGCGTCCGGAGCTCCACCGCTACTGCGCGCGCCTCACGGGTTCCGTGATCGAGGGTGAGGACATCGTGCAAGAGACGCTCGCCAAGGCGCTCTACGCGCTGAGCCAGGTGAGTGAAGTGCCCGTGCTCCGTCCCTGGCTGTTTCGCATCGCGCACAACACCGCGCTCGACTTCTTGAAGCGCCACGCGAACAAGTACCGTGACGTGGAGACCGAAGTGGAGGAGCTCGTCGCGTTCGACGAGAAGCCGGACCCGCTCGTGGTGCGCGCCGCGCTTGCGCGCTTTCTCGCGCTGCCGGTCACGCAGCGGAGCGCCGTGATTTTGAAAGACGTGCTCGGGCATTCGCTCGAGGAAACCGCCGAAACGATGGGGACCAGCGTCATGGCCGTGAAAGCCGCACTCTCGCGCGGGCGCGCGAAACTGCTCGAGCGTTCGAGCGCGGAAGCTCATTCCACGCGCGCGACGCCCGCCGAGCTCGAGCGCTACGCCACGCTCTTCAACGCTCGGGATTGGGACGGCGTGCGAGCCCTGGTCGGCGACGATTGTCAGCTCGATCTCGTCTCCAAGTCCCAGCGCCGCGGCAAGCAGGTGGGGTACTACTTCACGCAGTACGCGAAGCAGGACATCACGCTGCGCGTCGCCCGTCTCGACGGGGAGCTCGCGTTTGCAGCGTACGTCGCCGGTGCGACGGAGCCGGCGTACTTCGTGCTCGTCGCCTTCGAAGGCGGGCGAGTGAGCTCGATCCGCGACTTTCGCTACGTGCCGTACATCGCGGCCGAGGCCGAATTCGAGCTCGTAGTCGGCGCGGCAGCGGGGGAATAACAGGAAGATGGAAGGGCGAGAAGGATGGTTTGGTTTGCTTGCAAGCATCGAGCAACGAATGCTGCCAGCACCTGAGCGTCCGACCACCGGTCGGGAACACCCCAAAATCCCTTCCCACCTTCCACCTTCCTGTGAATCCCCCCTCCGCCCTCTGCTAAAAAATTAGCAGATAGTGCTTGCTAAAATTTTAGCACTTGGGGCATGCTCGCCGGTGCATGAACCAGCCGGCCCTGACGCGCCGTGAGCGCGAAATCATGGATATCGTGTATCGGCGGGGCCGCGCGACGGCGCAGGAGGTGCTGGCCGATCTCGCGGAACCACCGAGCTATTCGGCCGTGCGGGCGCTCATGCGCCTGCTCGAAGAGCGCGGGCATCTGAAGCACAAGAGTGAGGGCACTCGCTACGTGTACGCGCCGGCGGTTCCTCGCGGGGAAGCGCGGCGCAAAGCGCTCTCGCACCTGGTGTCGACGTTCTTCGACGGCTCGGTCGAGCAGACGATGCTGGCACTCGTCGAGAGTTCGCGCGCGCGGCTCGAACCGGACGAGCTCGAGCGTTTGGCGGCAATCGTGGACCGCGCGCGCAAGGAGGGAAGGTGAGTATGAGCACGTTCACAGTCGTTTCACTGGTGGTCCGCGTGGCGCTCGCGTTCGGCGCCGCGCTCGCGAGCTCGGCGCTCCTGCGACGCGCTTCGGCTGCCGCACGGCGGCTCGTCCTGCTGTTCGCCTTCGGCGTGGTCCTGGCGCTGCCGTTCGTCGACGGGCTGCTTGCGTTCCGGCCGCTTGCGGCGGTGCTTCCCGCGCCGGGTGCGGCCCGCGTGGTCGCGGAAGCGCTCGTGAGCGCGAGTCCGGCCGCGCGCGCCTCCGACTTCGCGACCGCCGTAGCGCCCGTGGGTTCGGCGCGCGCCGTCTGGCGCGCCGTCGAGCTCGTCTGGCTCGCCGGGGCGGTCGTCCTCTTTGCGCGTCTCGGGCTCGGCATCGTGCGCGCGCGGCGCTGCGTGCTCGCCGCCGAACCGGAAGCCGCCACGGCACGCGTCAGCGCCGCGGTCGAGACACCGGTCGTCGTCGGGCTGTTCGCGCCGACCGTCTTGCTACCGCTCGCGTCGCGGGACTGGGACGCTGAGCGGCGGCGCGTGATTCTCTTGCACGAGCTCGCGCACGTGCGGCGGCGCGACGGCCTCGCGCTGTTCGTCGCGCAGCTTGCCTGCGCGCTGTATTGGTTCCAGCCGCTCGCTTGGCTCGCGCTCCGGCAGCTCCGGCGCGAATGCGAGCTTGCCGCGGATGAAGACGTGCTCGCCGGCGGCGTGCGCCCGTCGAGCTACGCCGAGCACTTGCTCGCCGTCGCACGGGCGATCCGAACGCCCGTGACCGGCCTCGCCATGGCCGGTCGGCCCTCCGAGCTCGCCCGCCGCATCCGCCTGCTCGTGTCGCCCGCGGGTGCGCCCCCGCGGCTCACGCGTCGCGCCACGCTCGCGCTCTCCACGGCCGCGGCCGTCGGTGCTGCGTTGCTCGCGCTCGTGGGTCGGGCGCCCGCCGCGAGCGCTGAACGCGACGACGGTCCGCGCGACGCGCGCCTACAAAGCATTGCCAAGGAGGAGGCAGAGAGCGCGCGCCGCGAGTTCGGCGCCGAGCGCGTGGCCATCGTCGTCCTCGACCCCCGAACCGGCGCGGCGCTCGCGCTCGCCGACGATCACCCGAACCAAACTTTGCTCCCGGCCTCGACGTTGAAGCCGCTCCTCGTCGCGCTCGCGCTCGAGGCGCACGCCATCACACCCGAGCAGCGCTTCGATTGCGGCGACGGACGGCGCGCCTACGGCGACCAAACGCTCACGGATGCAGCTCCGTACGGCATGCTCGACGCGGCAGACATCCTCGCTGTTTCCTCGAACATCGGGGCCTCGCGCATTTTCGATGAACTCGGCGCGGAGCGCTTCCTGAGCGGCATGGCGCGCCTCCACCTGAACGCACCGCGGGAGCTCGAAGCGCGGACGCTGAAGGGCGCCCTCGCGGGCATGGGCCTCGGGTTCGGCGTGACGCCGCTCGCGCTGGCCCGCGCGTACACGGTGCTCGCGCGCGACGGTAGCTACGCGGCGCGCGGCGAGCGCCCCGAGCGTGTCGTCTCCGCGGCGACGGCGGCGAGTGTGCGTTCGATGCTCGAAGGCGCGGTCAACGGCGAGCGCGCGACCGGCAAGCTCGCGCGCATTGCGGGCGTGCGTGTCGCCGGCAAGACGGGCACGGGTGACCTCGGGGACCACAGCGCCAACTTCGTCGGCATCGTGCCCGCGGAGCGACCGCGCTACGTGGTGCTCGTCAGCGTGTCGGCGCGCTCGGACGTGACGGGCGCGAGGGTTGCGGCGCCCGTGTTCGCTCGCGTGGCGCGGCGCGCTCTCGGCATGCCCGCCGCGGCGGATTGAGCGGCTCGGCCGCGCTCAGGAACCGTCGGAAGAGCGCGCCAAACGGGCCGCACGCCGGTTCCATGCCGGCGCGATGGTCACGCGCTGCACCACGAAGTAAGCCACCGTTAGAACGAGCGGGAACGGGAACGGCGAGACGCCCGGCTTGTGGAGAAAGCGCGCGGCGAGCAGCAGCAGTACGTCGCCGATCACGCCGAACAGGCTGCCGAGCAAGAGGCTGACGGCGAGCGTCCGGCGCAGCCCGAGGCGCTCGTGCCGCGCGGGGCGTAAAAATAATAGCGGTCCCCAATTCGCTTCGGCGTCGCAGTAGTCGATGAAGAAGCGATCGGCTTCGGGGGCGTCGTTGGGCGGCATTGCCAAGGTGGGCAAAATGCCCAGATCTTTCCTATGACATGCGAGTGAGTGACCCGCAAAGTGTGGTCTCTCCACCACACCCCTCGGGTTTGAGGGTGCTGACCTCCGCCAAGCCCGTGTCATACTCCCCGGAACTTGGACATGAAGTACCGCACGCCAACCACCCTTTTCGCACGTGGACTCGGACTCGGAGCGATCGTCGCCTGTTCGGCGACGCCGAACACCTCGAACGGTATCAATGGTCCGGACTCGGGTGGAACCGGTGGCACGAGCATCGTGGGCTCCCCGGGAGGCACGAGTGGCAACAACAACGGCGGCACCGGCAATTCGGTCATCGGCGTGGGCAACAATGGTGGAACCGTTTCCGGAGTGATGGGGACGCCGGTCGTTCCGGACGACGATCCGAAGAACCCGTCGATCACGCATCCGACCTGCGGGGCGGGCACCTGCGTGGATTTTCCCGCGGCGCCGATCATGGGCGACGGCGTTCCGCCGAACGCGGCCTCGCTGTTCGGCGATCCCAAGAATTTCAGTGCGGGCAGCTTCTGTCTGCTCGAGCCGCAGCTCTCCACGGCGTCGACGCCAGGCATGTTGATCCCGGCCAACTGGCTGCGCCCGCGCTTCAAGTTCGGCGCGACGGGCGTCGATCTCTTCGAGATCCGTATCCACAACGCCGCGCAGCAGAACGACCTCGTCGCTTACACGAAGAGCACCACCTGGTACCTGCCGAAGGAAATCTGGGCGGGCACCGGCACCCCGGGCATGAACAACGTGCCCGCGTCCGGCAACGGCGCGGCGAACAACGGCGCCGGTGCGCCCTTCACCGTCACCGTACGCGGCATCAACTCCGCGTCGCCGGGCACGCCCGTCGGCGTCTCGGGTGACTTCAACGTCGCGCCCGTGGTGGTGAGCGGGAGCATGGTGTTCTGGACCGTGAATTCCGCGATGGTGACGCCGGACTCGAGCAAGTTGCTCGGCTTCGCCGTCGGCGACGAGGGCGTCGCGGAGAGCCTCACGCTGACCGACCTGAAGTGGAAGGGTCAGATGGGCGAAGACGGCTCCGTGCTGCGCGGTTACTACGACAACCCGCCGCTCGCCGGCTTCACCGACGGCCAGGTGCGTTGCATCGGCTGTCACGCGTCGACGCCTGACGGCACGGCGGTCGTCTTTACCGACGACTGGCCGTGGGCCAAAGCCGTCGCGTCGGTCACGGCCGGACAGCAGGGCCAGATCCCGACGTGGCTCGCGTCGGGCGCGAGCGCGCTCTTGAAGCAGCCGTGGATGGGCACGCAGACGATGTCGAAGGCGCACTGGGCCGCCGGCGACCGCATCCTCGTGACGAGCTACGGCATGAAGACGAAGTCCGGCAAGCCGCGCAGCTCCGCCTGGTTCGCGGACATCTATCAGGACCCGAACAACCCCGACAAGCTCGGCACCCACCAGCTTGCCTGGTTCGACATGGAGTCGACGGCGAGTGTCAACGTCGCCGTGACCGACACTCCCGACTACGGACAGGCGTTGATGGATCGCCAGACCGCCGTTGCGAACGCCAAGGGCACGGGCTGGGGCCTGATCGCGACGGGCGACACGCAGAGCGCCGTCTCGCCCGCGTGGAGCCACGACGGCACGAAGATCGCGTACGTCACGACCGATTATTCGCCGGACGGCCACCCCGACTACACGGCGACGACCGCCGACGTGAAGATCGTCCCCTACAACAACAAGGCGGGCGGCACGGGCATGCCGCTCATGGGCGCGTCCGACCCGAGCTTGCTCGAGTACTACCCGTCGTTCTCCGCCGACGACAAGTGGATCGCGTTCACGCAGGCGCCGAAGCCGGGTGGCGCCTCGAAGGACGGCCCGTACTACAACCGCTTCGGCAAGGTCATGGTCATCCCGGCGGGGGGCGGCAATGCCGTCGCGCTCGCCGCGAACGATCCGAACGCCTGCTCGGGCGACAACGTGCAGACGGGCATCATCAACAGCTGGCCGAAGTGGTCGCCGGACGCCTTCTCCGCCCACGGAAAGACGTATTATTTCCTGATCTTCTCGTCGGCCCGCAAATACGGCGACGAGTTTGCGATGCAGTTCCAACTCCCGCTCTCTTCCGCCAGCGATTTTGCGGGTTTGCAGGACTCCTCACAGCTGTGGCTCGCCGGCATTGCGGTCGACAACACGACGAATCAGGTGGAGACGTTCCCGGCGCTCTACATCTGGAATCAGAACCGCTTGGCCACGAACGACGGCACCGGCAAGGGCATCCAATTCAGCAACCTCACGCCGGCGTGGGACCCGTTCGAGTTGCCGAAGATCATGATCAACGAAGTGCCGAGCGAGCCCGTCCGCTGACGGACTGCCCGCTGCGAGCGCCCGTGCTACCTTATCGAAGTGGTGGCACGGGCGAAGGCGTTTGGTGCGTTGCTCGCGGTGGCGACGGTCATCGCCACGGTGAGCGCCCAGGCTGAAGCGCCGGTCGCCGCGCCGAACGCAGCCGAATCGCGCGAGGTCGGTGACGCCTCCGAGCACGCGCCGGCATGGCCGCGCGAGCATTGGTACGGGTGGCAGACGCTCGCCACGGACGGCGCTGCCGCCTCCCAGTTCGCGCTCGCGGTTCCGACACACAACGTCGCGTTCGTCGGTCTCGGTGCGGGCACGTTCCTCTTGGGTGCGCCGATCGTGCACTTGGTCCACCACAAGCCGTGGTTGGCACTGCTCGACCTCGGCTTCCGCGTCGCCGTTCCCTTCGTCGGCGTCGCCGTCGGCGCCGACATGGACTCACGCACGCCGGGGCACTGCTACGGCTCGCCCGATATCGCCTGTGAGCCGAGCACGAAGTACATCGAGATCGGCGGTGCCATCAGCATGGCGACGGTCGCCGCACTCGACGCGGCGTTCTTCAGTTACGAGCCGGCGCGCCCCGAGCAACCTCGCTACGGCGGCGGAGGACGCTGGGTGCTCGCGCCGAGCGTAGCGCTCGTGCCGCGCGGTGGGCGCGTGGGACTCAGCGGCAGCTTCTGAGCGCGCTGCCGTCACGGGAGCGCGGCGATCGCTTGCACCAGCCGTTCGATGCAGGCTTTGTCGTTCGCGCTCCTAACGTAGCCTCCGTCGGGCATTTGATCGCCGCACATCAGCGCGGTGTTCTCGAGCTTCGCAAGGATCCAGCTCCGCGTGTAATCGACTGAATCGACCAAGAGCGCCGCGCCTGGCCGAGGACAACCGCTCGGAGGTGTGATGCACGTGAAGGTATTGCTGTCGCAGTCGCAGATGGCCCCGTCGCCCGGCGTGCAGGCGATGTCGAGGTAGCGGGCCGGAACGTCCTTGAGGCGCGTGACGAGGTTGGCGTCGCTGTTGAGATCGAGAGCGGCCACCGGATACGCGCCGGAGTGGCAACCAAGTTGATTGCAGCTCCTCAGTGCGTTCACATAGTCGCAGTTCACCGCGAAGGTACCGCCCGTCCCACCGTTCGCGCCGCCATCCAAGGCGCCTCCCGTGCCGCCCGCCGCCGAGCCACCGCTCGATCCGCCGCTTGTCGCTGAGCTACCACCCGTCTCGGCGGCGGGCGTTCCGTTTTGAGTACCGCCCGCACTCGCAGTGCCCGCGTGTTCGTGCTCGAGCACGATCGAGCTCGGGCCGCAGCCGCTTCCAAGGACGAGCAGGCAGACAAAGCACCCGAAAGAGAGCGCGGGCTTGAGCATGTTCATTGAGTGGCCGGTACGGCTTCAGTTGAGCGGTTCACCGGTGCGGAAGGAGTGAGCAGCGCGCGAGCCTTGTCGCGCGTGACGGCTGCGGTAGCGCTCGTGCTCAGCGCTTCGAGCCGCGCTCGCGCCGCTGCGGTGCGTCCCTGCGCGAGCAATACCTCAGCAAGTGCAAGGCTCGCCGCGTCGCGCTCGGAACTCGTGCCGTGACTCTCGAGATCCGAAAACGCCGCCGCGGCGGCGTCGTAGTCGTGCGCGCGGAGCGCAACGGCGGCGCGCTGCCACGTCGGATCCACGTGTGGCGAGGCGCTCGGTGGCGCAGGTGCCGCAAGGGAACTCGCCGCTTCGCGCTGAACGCTGCTGCGAGCGGGCGTCGGCTCGACTGGCGAGGGTGCCGTCGACGCTTCGACGGTCGCCGCCGAACGCGCGCCGCCCGGGTCCGAGAGCGCAGGTTTTCGAGCACCCCCCGGCGACGCTCGTCGTGCGCTGGGGGCCGCCGCGGCGCTTCCCATCGTGACCACGGGCGTGGCGCGAACGCGCGCACCGAACAGCGGATCGCCCGTTGCGGCGAACACGACGCCCCAACCGAACGCGAACCCGCCGAGGAGCCAGCGCGCGAGCATGAGCCTCGGCGGCGCCCACGGCTGCGGTACGGCGATGAAGCGCTGGTACGCGCGCTCGACCGCACGCGGATCGGGCTCGTCGTGTCGGAGCGCGTCCCAGAACGGGCGCGGGAGCGCTTGGTCGTCGGGATGCTCGCCCTGCATGGCTTCAGGCCTCCGTGAGCTCGAGCGTCGGATCGAGCTCGAGCAACTGACGTAGCTTTCGCCGCCCGTCGCGCAGGCGGGAGCGCACCGTGAGCTCGTTCGCCCCCACGACCAGCGCGACCTCGGCGACCGTGAGCTCTTCGAGATCGTGCAGCACGACGACAGCACGGTATTTGTCGCTCAAGTGCCCGAGCGCGGCGCGGAGCCGCTCCGCGCGCTCGTGCTCGGCGACGAGCTCGCTCGCGTGCGGCAGGTCGAGCGGCGGGTCGGTCTCCACGCCGGACTCGAAGCGGAGCCGGAAGCGACGCCAGAACCGGCGATGATTCAGCAGCACGCGATAGCAGACGCCGTAGACCCAGGTCGAGAGCTCGCTCCGGCCCTCGAAGCGGGGGAGGGCACGCCAGACCTCGGCGGCGGCGGCTTGCACCAAGTCTTCGAACTCCGAATCGCGAGTGGGGAGCAGCGTGCGCATCGAGCGATAGACGAGGGCGAAGAGCTCGCGGTCGCGAGCGGACGTCGGCGCGCCACTCGTGGTGGAGCTCGAGGCCGCGACCGGCTGGCTTGGCGAGGCGCGCACTTGGACGGACCCGGGATGAGTGTCCGAACCGTCTCCGACTGAGCGGTCCCTCGCGCGAGCGTGTCACAACGGACGGTGTTGCCATAGACTCGTCCCGGTGGGAGCGCGCAGAGCCCGGCTGATTTCGCGTGTTTGGGCGTTGGGCTTCGGGGTGAGCGCGCTCGCACGGCCTGGGCGCGCCGCCGAGCCGGTCCACGTGAACTGCGACGAGCTCACGCCGGAGGAAGCCGCGGAGATCGAAGCACGCACGCGCGCGAGCCTCCTGACGGACACCGGCGCGGGCATCGAGGTGCGCCTGCGCTGCGAGCTCGGAACTGCGTCGGTGCTGGCGATCGCGGGCGATCGCAGCGCCTCGGCGGTGCTCGCCTTGCCGCAACCGGCGCTCAAGGACGCGCTGGTCGAGGCGGTGGAGAAGACGCTCCAAGAGCTCGAGCAACGCGCGCTCACGCCGAGCGCCCCGTCCACCACGCCGCTCGTGCCCCCAGCGGGCCCGGCCCCGGCACCGCTGCCAGCGCCGCTTCCGTGCGCGGCGTGCAAACAGATCGAGACGCGGCCGCCCGACAGCACGGCGACGCGAACGGAGCGGGCCCCGAACATCACGCTCGGGGCGCTGGCGCTGGCGGCATTCTGGGGCGGTCGCTTCGCCTACGGCGGGCGCGTGCTCGTTGCGACGAACGGGCCGCGCTGGTCCGCGGGCGCCGCCGTCGGTGGTCTCACGAGCGTGACGCACCCGAGTGCGTTCACACCCGTGGAATGGCACGCCGTCGCGCTCGCCTCGTTCGATTCGCCGGCGCTCGGCGGTATTCGCAGTACTGCGGGCGTGGGTATCAGCACGCTCGTGGCAAAGCCGCACGCGGGTGTCGTTGCGAGCTCGGGGACCGCCTTGCCGGCTCCCTTCGGCGAGCTCGGCGTCGAGCGACCGTTCCGCACCGGGCATCTCGCCCTCGTGCCGGCGCTGGGCGTGCGCTTCGAGGCACGCCGCGACGTGGTCGTCGACGGCCACTCGCGGTTCGAGCTGCCCGTGGTGGTGCCGCAGGCGTTCGTCGGGGTCACGTACGCCCTGTGACTCGGGCGAGCAGCGCGCAGCGCGGGCGCGCCATTGAGTTTTCGTGGCGCTTCCGCTAGTCCGAGCCGCGATGATCGACGAGAGCGCGTTCGGCCTCCTCATCGCGTACTTGACGCTGGAGGACGACGAGTACGCCGGTGAGCGCGCCGATTTCGTGGCGCGCTACGCGGCGTTCCTGGAGCTTTGTCGGACGCGGCTCCGCGAGGCGCCGGCCGGCAGTGCGACCCGCGCGCTCGAGCTCGGTCACGCCTTCTACGTCGAGCTGATCGAGGGCGAGCAGGCGCCGGACGTCATCACCTGGCTCAAGCGAACGCGGGCCGCGCTCACCGAACAGGGCTTCGGTGTCGCGGGCATCCTCACGTACGGCAGCACGTGGCTTCCCGAAACGGAGGAGCGTCCAATCAGCGAAGTGGTGGGCCCCGCCGTGCTCGTACGCGCGTCCGGACCGAGCGAGCCGCTCCGGCGCGCTCTGCTCGCGGAGTCCGCCGCGCGCGGCAACGAGGACGCTGAACAGCCGGGCTGGGGCCCCGGGCTCTACCTCGACGTGGAAGCCGTGGAAGCGCTCGGCAAGAAGCCGAAGAACGCGCCGACCGTGCTCCGCGCGGGGGGCGCCGAATTTTATCGCAGCGGGCAGTGACGCATCACGGCGCGGCGGCGTCGCCGGCCGCGTGGCAGCGAACGACGAGTCGCGTGTGGGTCGTCGGCGCCGGCGTCGCGCTTTTCGGCTTGAACAGATCGCCCACGGGCTTGCCGGCACGACCTTGTGGCGGCGTGAACGTCTCTTCGTGCTTCTCGACCTCGTCGAAGCCGGTCGGGCAGCGGCTCTTGGCCTGGTCGTAACAGGTGCCGGCGTCGCCGTCGCACTCGAGCGTGATCGCCTCGGTAGGGGCGCCGGAGTCGGTTTGCGAGTCACCGGCGTCGGTCACGGCGGAAGCGGCGGGGGGCGGCGGCTGGTCCGCGGCGGTTTGCGCTTGGGGGCCCGAATGTTTGCACGCGAGCAGGGCGAGCAGCACGAGCGCGAGCGACGAAATCACGACCTTGGTGGGCATGCGCGGCCGCACCCAACGACGGCGGCCGAGCGCCGTCAACGCCGGCTCGACGCTGGGTTTGGGCTCGCGCTTGACGTCAGCGCCCGTCGGGAGCTACCAAAGGGTTCATTAAATGAAAGCGACTTTCAAATTCATAACGGTCGCCACGCTGGTGTCGGGGCTCTTTTCGCGAGCTGCGGCGGCCAATCCGCGACCGCTGCCGTTCACCTATCCGTACGCGACTCTGCCCCAAGGCGAGCTCGAGCTCGAACTCTACTCCGACGTGACGCCGCTCCGCGTTTACGCCGACCCAGCGGACCCCTCCCAAGGCCGCCTCTGGGAGCCGATGTACCAGCTTCAGAACGAAATCGAATACGGCATCAGCGACCGCGTCGAGGTGGGCTTCTATCAAGTCTTCGAAGCGAACCCGGTTGACGGCGGGGACAACGCGCTCCTCTTCGACGGCCTCAAGTTCCGTCTCCGCACGCGCCTCGCGAACGCGGGCGAGTGGCCCGTCGATGTCGGACTCTATTTCGAGCTCGAGACGATGCACGACGAGCTGTCGTTCGAGGGCAAGGTCAACCTCGAGCGGGACTTCGGCAAGCTCCGCCTCATGACGAACCTCTGGGTCGAAGAATCCATCGAGCGCCCGCTCGACACGAAGGCCCGCGGCCAGCAGGCGGTCTTCATCGTCAATCCGACGCTCGGCGGCACTTACGAGCTCACGCAGGGGACGAACCTCGGGGTCGAATACTGGGCACGCGGACAACTGGCGCCCTCCGGCGAAACGCCCGTGGAGCGCGACAACACGCGCGTGCATCACTTCGTGGGCCCGGCGCTGCACCTGAACTTCGGCAAGCTTTGGTGGTCACTGGGCGTCTACGTCAACGCAAACAGCACGAAGAACCCGAAGATCGGCAGCGTCTACGGCCCCGTCTGGGGTCGCAGCGTGCTCGGTTTCAATCTCTGACGCCACGTTGGCGAGCCAGCGGCGGGTGACGTATGGTCCGCCGGCAATGTCGTCCGTGGTGCGGGCTTGAGCCGCCTGAGCGTGAAGCGGGTCGTCACGCGGTGTGGACCATGGGTCGTGCTGATCGCGGCGCTCGTCTGGCTCTACGGGCCGCGCCTCCTTGCGCACATGCAGTTGGCGTTCGGGAGCGGTCTCGTGAACGACGACATGCGTATCCAGCTCCCGTACTTCTATCACTACGCCGACCCGTCGCTCTTCAACAACGACACAATCGGGCGCTATCACGCCGACGGCACGGGCGTGCTCTTTCGCGCGATCTACAGCACGCTCGCTCCGCACATCGACGTCCTCGTTCTCGCCAAGATCGTCTCGTACCTGACGTTGCTCTTCACGGCCGCGGGGCTCGCGACCGCTGCCGCGCGGCTCGGGGGCAAGCCAGCCGCGTTCGCCGCGGCTTGTTTTGCGCTCGGATCGTACGAGTTCATCGATCGCACCGTCGGCGGCCTGCCGCGCGCGTTCGCGTACCCGTGCATGGCCTGGTGCCTCGCGGCGCTCGCCTGGGGTCGCATGCGCACGCTCGCCGCGCTGAGCGCGCTCGGCGCGGGCTTCTATCCGCTCGTGCCCGTCGTCGGTGGTTTGTCGCTCGCGCTCGTACTGCTCGTGATGCATCCGCGCGATCGCGGCTCCGCGCGCTCGTGGTCGTTCCGGCGGCGGGTCGTCGTGCTCGCGCTCACCTTGCTCGGAGCGCTCGCGCTACTCGTCCCGTTCGCGCTGCGCGTGCATCCGTACGGCCCGGTGATCCACGTTCAGGACTTCGCGGCGTTCCCCGAGGCCGGTCCGGGTGGTCGCCTGTCCGGTCTCGACCAGGCACCGGCTCCGCCGTTCTTCGAGATCGCGGAGAGCACGGGCGCCGGGGCGCTCGGCCACGGCTCGACGCCGCTCTGGCCCGCCGTGCACGAACAGCTCGAGACGCGCCGAGGGCGTGGGGTGTTCTTCTCCGTGCTCGCGCTCGTGTGTGCCGCCGGCGTCCTCGGCGCTGGGCTCGCGCGCCGTGGACGGCAGTTCCGGCGCGTGGCCGCGTTCGCGCTCGCGGTCTTCATCGGGTTCGAGCTTGCCGTACTCGTCGAGCCGAGCCTCGTGCCGAGCTCCCGTTACGTGCGCTTCGGCGTGGCGCCGCTCCTCGTCGTGGTCGTCCCGAGCGCCGTCATCGGGCTCTTACCGCGTCGCCTCCGACTCCCGGGACGCTTGCGCCGGCTCACTGCGCCACTCTGGGTCGGGAGCTTCAGCGCCGTGCTGCTCGCGTTGCTCGGGACGTACGGCAGCCGGAGCTTCGGCTACGACGTCCACCTGCAGAGCAGCGAGCGGGGCATCGCCGCGGCCATTCGCGCTCTCCCGCCGAACGTGCTCGTCGCCGGCTGGCCCGAAGGCTTCATGGACGACGTCACGACCTTCACGAAGCGCACCGCGTTCATCACCTACCAAACGTACATGCCCTACAACCAGCGCATGACGCTCGAAATGCGTGCGCGCGCCGTCGCCGTGATCGACGCGTACTATTCGCCCGATCTCGCGCCGCTCCGCCGCCTGCGCGACGAATTTCACGTCACCCACTTCGTGCTCGAGCCGAGTCGGCTGCGTAAACGCGGGCGCCTCTTTCGCCCGCTCAATCAGCAGATCGCGGCGCGGGCGGGGGCGCTCGCCGCAAGCGAGCAGGAAAACGCGCTCGCGGGCGATCTCGGTGACGCCGTCGTCTATCGCGACGGCCACTACGAGCTCGTCGAGCTCGCCAAGCTCTGACCGGTCGGAGGGACCTGCCCCGTCCCGTGAAGGTCCCTGAATGGTGCCTGGTTTCCTACATCGTAGCTAAGTCGGCCCGCAGCGGCGACGGCGCGCGTTCCCTCGCGAAAAGGCGTCTCCCGGAGTGAGTCCCGTTCTGCCCCGTCCAGCGCGTGAGCCCGACCACCGCGCTCCTCGCACGTGCCGCGCCTGCCGAGCGCGCTCCGTCCGGCCGACCCTCCCGTCGACAAAAAATAACTCCGTGGAGTTAGTGAACGATGGTTGCGTCGCATGCGAATGCGCGACGAAGGTGTTCGTGCGCGAGTGTCGTACGCGTGCGCACCTTTGGTGACGACTCGAATGTGCCGTAACGCACACGCATGACCAATGCGATTGCTCTGCGCGCTCGTTTTAGGCAAGCTGCAGTGAGCCGAGCGCGCTCGCTGCTCGCACCGAGGTCCCCATGAAAGGCTGGATTGTCGCTCTCCTATTGGTGCCGAGCACGGCGCTGTTTTTCGCTTCCGGCTGTGGCTCCGTCGACGTGACGAGTCGACCGGATCTCAGCGGAACCGGCGGCAGCAGCTCCGGCGGGTCCGGCCACACCGGCGGCTCGGGCGCCAAGCTTGGCACCGGCGGCACCGTGGTCTTCGGTGAGGGCGGCGCGAACACGACGGGCTGTCCCTCGACGTGTGACGAGCTCAGCGCCAACTGCGGCTACGTCACCGACACGAAGTGCGGCGGCGTCGTCCAGTGCGGCGACTGTCCCGACGGTCAGACGTGCGGCGCGAACGGGCCGAGCCAATGCGGCGACGGCAGCGCGGGTTCGAGCAGCGGCGGCAGTAGCGGCAACGGCAATTGCACGCCTTCGAGCTGCGACGATCTGAACGCCAACTGCGGCCACGTCACCGATCCGAACTGCAGCGGCACGACGGTCGACTGCGGCAGCTGTCCCAAAGGTCAGACGTGCGGCTTCGGCGGTCCGAATCTGTGCGGCGACAACAACGGCGGCGGTGATTGCGTCGTCGATCCGGCGACCACCTGCGACGGGCGCGGCGCGACGTGCGGCCACGTCGCCGACAATTGCGGCAACGATCTGGACTGTGGCTCGACCACCTGTCCGGTGAAGGGCCAAAGCTGCATTCAAAACGTTTGCAACACTCCGACCTGCGTCGTGGATCCGAAGACGACGTGCGCCGGCCGTGGCTTCACCTGCGGCCAAGCCGCCGACAACTGCGGGCATCTGCTCGATTGTGGCGGCAACAACTGCGACATTCCCGGTTGGAGTTGCGGCGGCGGAGTGGACGACAGCGGCAACCCGATCGTCGGCACGTGCGGCTGCACCGGTGAGTGCAGCAAGGTGCCGTCTTGCCCGACGGGGACCACGACCACGCTCAAGGGCAAGGTCTACGATCCCGCGGGCGCGAATCCGCTCTACCGCGTGCTCGTCTACGTCGCGAACGACCCGACCGATCCGGACCTCAAGTCCTTCCCGAAGGGTCTCACCTGCGACGTGTGCGGCGCGTCCGCGGCTGGTAGCCCGCTCGTGTCGGACCCGACCGTGACGGACCCGCCGGCCGGGACCTACACGGACGTCGACGGCAGCTTCGAGCTCAAGAACGTCCCGGTCGACAAGGGCGTCACCGTCGTGATCCAGCTCGGTCGCTGGCGTCGTGTCTTCACGCTCGACATCAACAAGGCGTGTGACGAAAACGACGTGGACGACGGCCTGCTCCGGATGCCCGCGACGCAAGCCGACGGCGACATCCCGCTCATGGCGATGGTGACCGGCAACTCCGACTCACTCGAGTGCGTGCTCCGCAAGATGGGTATCGGCAGCACGGAGTTCACCAACCCCGGCAGCGATGCCACGGACGTCGGCAAGGGGGCGGGTCGCGTTCAGTTCTACCAGGGCGACGGCGTCAGTGGACGCAACCCGGGTCAGACGATCAACGCCAACACGCCGAAACAAGGGAATCTCTTCGGGGCGGGCGCCAACACTCAGCCCGTGCTCGACGAGTACGATATGACGATCCTCGCCTGCCAGGGCTCCGGCTACACGCAGGCGCCCTCGGATCAAGCGGCGCTTCGTGCCTACGCGGACGCGGGCGGTCGCGTGTTCACCACCCACTACAGCTACACCTGGCTCTATCAGAACGACGCGACACCCGGAGCCACGGCGGGCACGAAGGACAACTGGAGCGAAGTCGCGACGTGGCACGTCGACGAAAACGACCGCGCCAACACCGCCGTCGGCATCATCGACAAGATGTCGAACCCCAAGGGCGACGCGTTCCAGGGCTGGCTCGAGGCGGTCAACGCCTCGACGCCGGGCTCCGGCCAGGTGGACGTGGTCGTCATTCGCCACGACTACGACGCGATCAGCTCGATCCCCGGCCAGACGCAGCAGTGGCTGTATCGAACCGGGACGAACGCCAAGCTGTGCTCCGTCACGGGCGGCAGCTGCACGTCCGATAGCAGCTGCACCGCGAACGTCTGCAGCCTCGATCACGCCGCGTGCACGGTCAATACCGATTGCGTCGCCAAGGTCTGCGAGAACAACACCAAGACGAGCTGCACGAAGAACAGCGACTGCGGCGGTAACAACAAGTGCACCGCCCAGACCTGCAAGGCGAACACCTGCACCGGTTACGACTACACCGGCCAACATCTCCCGCTCCACTTCACGTTCAATACCCCCGTGAACCTGGTTCAAGATCTGACGGCGACGCCGCCGGCCGTTCAGTGCGGTCGCGTCCTCTTCAGCGACTTCCACGTGCAGGACGCGGCGGAGAACGGCGAGACCTTCCCGCAGCAGTGCGGCAAGTCCTGCAGTTCGGACTCGGCGTGCACGGGCAAGTGCACGAACAAGCAATGCCCGTGGGGCGCAGCGTGCTCGACCAATGCCGACTGCGTGAGCAAGTGCAGCGACGACGGCCATTGCCTCGATCCCATGAACCCGCAGGAGAAGCTCCTCGAGTACATGATCTTCGACCTCGGCTCGTGCGTGCCGCCCCCGAAGACGTGCGAGCCGCTCACGCAGTGCCCCGACGGTCAGGACTGCGGCTACGCGCCCGACGGCTGCAACGGCCTCATCCCGTGCGGCACCTGCCCAGACGGTGAGCTCTGCGGCGTCGGCGATCCGCCCGTCCCGAACCATTGCGGCACGATCAGCTGCACGCCGAACACCGAGTGCCCCTCGGACCAGGAGTGCGGCTTCGCGAGCGACGGCTGCAACGGCGTCGTTTCGTGCGGCGACTGCCCGGCGGGCAAGACGTGCCAGAACGGCAAGTGCGGCTCCGGCTCGTGCGATCCGAAGTCGTGCGCGCAGCAGGCCATCGAGTGCGGCCAAGCCGGCGACGAATGCGGCAACCAAATCCAGTGCCCGGCGTGCCCCGCGAACCAGACTTGCATCATGGGCAAGTGCGTCCCGCAGTCGTGCCATCCGCAATCGTGCTCCGATCAGAGCATCGAATGCGGCTCGGCCGCCGACGGTTGCGGCAACCGGATCGACAGCTGCGGCACCTGCAGCGCCGGTTCACTCTGCGTGAACGGCCAGTGCATCTCGATCAAGTGAGCTGAGCCCGAGGCGAAGGGACGGCTGCTTCGTCCCTTCGCGGCTCACTTTAGAATTGTCCGGGGGCGCCTGGCAGAATTGCGCACCTGGTAGGCGCGGGCGGCCTCGCGGTATGGCGAGGGTGGGACCGCCATGAGAACGCGCCTCCTCGCAATCGCCTCGTTGCTCGTGGCGGCCTGTGGCGGCGAGAGCCATGCTGGGAGAGGCGGTGTCGAGGCGCCGACCAGCGCGGCCGGTAAGGGCGAGGACACCATGCCGAGCGCGGGGCAGGGCGGCAGTGGCGGTTCCGGCTCCGGCGCTGCCGGCACGGCTGGCACCGGCGGGTCGAACGCGGCGGGCATGAGTGCAGGCGGAGCGGGCGGGACGAACGGCGCGGGTGCAGGCGCCGGGGGGACGCGTAGTGATGCCGGTGAAGCGGGGCGGTTCGGAAGCGGCGGTGTGACCACGGCGGGTGGCGGGGACGGCACGGCGGCGAACGCCGGTGCTGGTGGACGGAGCGACCTGGGCGGCGCCGGCGGCATGAGCGGCGCGACCGCAGCCGGCGGAAAAAGCGGCGCCAGCGGCAGCGGTGGAACGGGTGGGGCCAAGGTTTATCCAGGAACCAAACCCGGGTTCTCCTGTTTCGACGCGGGCCAGTGTGCCCTCGGTCAGGCGTGTTCGCGCTGTCAGACGTCGACGTCGGACTTGTCCGCGTGCGTGCCGGATCCCGACTACGACCGCGCCGGGTACGACGCCGCGACCGCTGATTGCGCCTCACCCATCGACTACGGCACGTGCGACGGCCCCGAAGACTGCAGCCCTGGCGAGTATTGCGTCTTCGGTGGCGACAGCTTCCCGCGCCGTTTCTCCTGCTCGTCCGGGCCCGCGTCGCCGCCGATCGATTGTCAGATCTACAGCCTGCCGACACGTCCGAGCTGCACGCTCTGTTACACGGACGACGACTGCCCGAGCGGACAACACTGCTGGACGGAGATAGTTTACGGTTCTGCGGGCGGTTGCTTGGACAACACGAACTGACGCCTCCGCTCACTTTGTTGCAGTCTCGATGACGGCGCCGCTCTGCGTCCAGCCGACGGTCCCGGCGTGAGGGCCGTCGATGATGCGGAGACGCGTGAGGGCAGGGGCGGCATCGAGAATCACGCACTTCGTTCCAGTCGCGACCTCGATCTTCTGACCGAGCTCTGTGGCGATAGGGATCGGCACGCCCGCGCTCAAGCGGCATCGCGGCTCGCCCGGTGTCGCGCTCGCGCTGCTGGAAGGCGAGGGCTGCGGCGGAGGTGGGCGGTCGCAGCCGAGGAGTACCAAAATGACGAAACCGTAGACTCTTGTCACCTGGGGACTCCTTTCTTAGCAAGTGCTACGGTCCGAGTCGCGCGGGCGATGACGGCGGCAGCGTTGAACGAGGCAGCCGCAGTCGGTGTGGGTATCGCGTGCCTGCTCGGCTGCGATGCGGGGAGTCCGCGGCACGCGCTCGTCCACAAGGCATTGCCGAGCGTCGCGTCGTCGCCAGCGCCGTCGGCGAGCCCTTCCGCGTCGAGCGGGGCTTCGGCCTCCGCTGACACGAGCACCCCTCCCGCGGCAAGCTCGGTCGCGCCTCCCATCGTGGATCCCGTCGCCGAGCGGCTCATCGTGTGGGGCGAGCCCGAAGACGGGTACGGCGCGGAGTCGTTCTGGCTCGAGTGGCGGCCGCCGGTTCTCGAGGTGCGCGGGAAGCGAACCGGCGCGCTGCTCTTCGCGGACGGCGGTGTGTATCGCTTTCAGGAGACGAAGGGCATCGGCCACGGCCTCAAGGATTGCGCTCCGGCGTTCCTGCCCGATTCGCCGCCGATCCCCGCTAACCAATTCACGATCGAGGTGAAGGGCGCCGCCGCGAAACGGCTCGATGCGGAGGGCGACGTCGTGATCGTGGCTCCAGAATCCGTCGAGGACGCGTCGAGCTACGACAATTCGGTCGTGCTCGACGCCTCGCTCGGCTCCTCGCTGTTCGTGAGCGAGCACTCCGATTTTTCGTATTGCACGGCGGTCCACCCGGGCTCGTCCAACGACCACTACATCTACGACCTCGCCAAGCGCGAGCGCGTCCAGTTCCCGACCAAGATCGACGATGAAGTGCTGCACGTCGTCGCGCGCCGGCTTCCGCCCGAGGTCTTGAAGCCCTGCCTCGAAATTTCGGTCGGCGGAGGCAACGACGAGCCGTCGCTCGGTCATCTCGAGCTCGATTTCGCCATCCCACGCTGGTCGGCGAAGCGCGGATTTTACACGGAGCTCGGCTTTGGCATCATGCGGAGCTACGTCGAAGGCTTGAAGACGTGCGGCCTCGAGGTGTCGGAGCTGCCGCCGTCGCTCAAGGACGTGCCTGTGCCCGCGGCGTTCGCCGAGCTGTCGCGCAAGTTGCAGCGCTTCAGGGTGCTCGGCTGGTCGCTCGTACCGGCGGAGGCGAACGCAGCCGTCGAACGCGCCTTCTCGCGCAAGACTAGCGGCAAGCCGAGAGTACGGTGATGTACCAGGGGATCGGGCTGCAGCAGTCCGCGCAATCGAGCGCGAGGAGCCACGTGTGTGCGTCGTCGATGCCAGGAAAGGCAGCGCCGTCCGCGTCCTTGGCGAGTGAGAGGCTCACGGTCGTACCTGCGGCGATGTCCGCCTCGAACACGTCGTCTGCGAGTGAATCGAGGCGCACGAAGTTCGTCGGGTCCTCCAGCTCGGCCACGGTCATGCCGTAGCTGGCGACCCGAACCCGGGTGATGTCCGTGGGTACGAACGGTGCGCCCGCGGCGGTGGTCGTCATGTCCGTCCAGTCGACCAGGATGTTCGGCGAGCCCGCGGCAATGGCCGGCGCGGCGAGCGAGTGAAGATCCGCCGTCACCGCTAGGGTCGTCGAGTCGGAGCCGATGTTCACCTGCGTGTTGGTCGACGACGCGTCGAGCTGAAACCCCTGCAACATGCGGGTGCCTAGGCCGTAGACGGTGCCGGTCGCGACCATGGCAGTGTAGACGTGGCTTCCGGGCGGGTAGTTGGCGGCGTCGAAATACGGGTCGAGCGTGCCTGGCGCGAACGGCGTACCCTGGTCCGTCAGCGCCTTGACGTCACCGGTCGTCGCGCCGCGCGGAGTAGGGATGATCGACACGATGATGGCGAGCTGCGACTGACTGAGCGTATTGGCATTGAGGTTCTTGTTGAAGGCCTCCGGCGTGAGGTTCCAGAGCGCAATCTCGACCATGCCGATGTCATTCGGGCTGACCGGATGTCCGCGAAAGTCCGCGGTCACACCGCTCCAATCGAACGTGAGATCGCTCTTTGGCGCGACCTTCGTGAACGTGGTCGCGAGCGAGCTCTGCACGCGATAGTTGTTCTCGGTGCTCGCCGTGACGCCGTCAGAGCAGATCGTCGTGAGCCCACCGGTACCTCCGGCACCGCCGCGAACCGAAGCACCACCCGCACCGCCAGCGCCGCCGCGCGCGGGAGCGCCGCCGCGCGTCGGAGCACCACCGCCCGACCTACCGCCCGCCTGTGACGCGCCACTCCCGCCGCTGGGCGCGCCCGCGCGGTCGTTCGAACCACCGGCGCTGTTCGCGCCGCCGACCCCTGCCGACGACTCGGTGCCTCCCGCGTCGCTCGCGCCCGCGAAGCCGGAGACGTCGCCGGAGCCGCCCACGCCGCCTCCGACGCCAGCCGAGCCGCCGGCGCCGTGCCCGCTCGTCCCACCCTCGCCGTCACTTCCCGGCACCACGCGCTGCGTGCGGCCGCCGCACGCCACGACCACGCTCACGGCCGCGACCAGGACGGAGTTGCGCAGTCGCGGTTCCACCTTATTCGCCCTGCGTTTCGAGCGCCAAGAGCTCGTCGATCCGCTGCCTGCGACGGATCAGTCGGACCTCCGAACCGTCGACCAGCACTTCGGCCGCCAGCGGCCGCGAGTTGTAGTTGCTGCCCATGCTCGCGCCGTACGCGCCGGCATCCGCGAACACCAGCAGATCGCCGACGCTCGCCTGCGGGAGCTCGCGCGGCACCACGTTGCCGCCGCCGTCCTGCGTGAACACGTCGCCCGACTCGCAGAGCGGCCCGGCCACGACGGTCGGACGAGCGCGCCCGCCAGCCGGCGCGCCGCTCCGCTGGATCAGGGAGATCTCGTGGTGCGCGCCGTACAGCATCGGACGCATGAGATCGTTGAAGCCCGCATCGACCAGCGTGAAGTGGTTGGCACCGACTTCTTTGACCGCGCGCACTTCCGACACCAGCACGCCTGCAGCGGCGACCAGATAGCGGCCAGGCTCGATTTCTAGAGTCACCCGGTGCCCCAGTAACGCCTCGATGCGCCCCCGCGCCTCGTTCCAGAGCCGGAAGTGCGCCGCCGGATCCAGTTCGGGGTCGCCTTTGCGGTACGGCACGGGCAACCCGCCGCCGGTGGAGATGGCGCGCAGATCGCGCCCGGCTGCCTTCAGGTGCTCAACTTGCTCGACCATCGCCGCGCATACCCGCTGCAGATGCTCGATGTCGGCGCCGGAACCGATGTGCATGTGGAGGCCCACCAGATCCAGCTCGTACGTTTGGATGCGAGCGAGGGAGTCGGCCAGCGTCTCGTGCCAGATCCCGTGCTTGCTCGACTCGCCGCCCGTGTTCGTCTTCTTGCTGTGGCCGTGACCGAAGCCGGGATTGACGCGCAGCCACACCGGATGGCCGCGCCGCCGTTCACCCAACTGGGTCAGCATGTCCGCCGAGCCCGCGTTCACGGGCACTCCGGTCTCCACGACGCGCTTCAGAGCCTCCTCGGTCAGGATGTCGGCCGTGAACACGATCTCGTGCCGTTCCGGCTGCGGCGCAAAGCCCGCCAAGAGCGCGCGCTCGAGCTCCCCGAGCGACACGCAATCGACGACGGCGCCCTCGCTGCGCAAGAGTTCGAGCATGTGCAGGTTCGGACACGCCTTCTGCGCATAACGCACGCGATCGAACGATTTGAGCGTGGCGAGCTGCCGGCGGACGATCGCGGCGTCGTACACGTAGACGGGCGTCCCGTGGCGACGGGCGATTTCGCTGAGAAGCTCGGGGGTCAGTGCGCTCATCACCGGCCGCGTAGCATCGAAGGGCCGAGCCAACAACGAGCGTGCACGTCCTTGCTGCGGCCACGGGTCGCGCCGTCGTCGCTACTCGGTGCAGCTGATGTCGATCGCGGTGTACGTGCTCGTCTTTTCGTCTTCCGGCAGCACCGTGAAGAGCACGAAGCCGCTCGGCGAAGCCGCCAGGTGTCCGGTGATGAACTTCGCGGACGAGTCCGAGATTTTAGTCACCGGCGACAGCTGCGTGCCGTCCGGACCGATCAAGGCAAACGAATCGAGCTGATTCGAGTTCGCGAACGTGAGCGACGTCGACCAGGCAATGCCGAACCGGTCGCCGAAGGCGGCGACGGTAGGCTGGTCGCTGTAGTCAGCGGCGGAGATGTAGGGCAGCGCTTTGAGGGCCCGCACTTCCGCCGTCTGGTCGTCCACGAGCGCGTACCCCGTCCACGGCAGGTAGCGATCGGTACCCCAGCTGCCGAACCCGACGAAATGCACGCCGTTCGCGGAGACCGCGTGCACCGAGGCGCGCGACGCGTAGAGGTTGGTGTCGTCGGGGCAGTCCCTGTCGGGCAGTTTCAAGACGGTCGTCGTGCCGACGCGAGCGCCGTGGTCGTCGAACGCTTGCACGCTCGTGCAATTGTTGCGGAAGAACACGAGGTAACCCGCTTGGCGGCGCGTGATCTCCGCGGTGTACGTCGACTCGAACTCCGTGTTGAGCTCGTCGGGCGCACCGACGAGATCCATGGGCGGGTCGAACAGGGAGAAGCGATAGCCTTCGACGCTGGAGCCGTAGCCTTGGTACCAGCTGATTGCGGTGCCGTCCGGCGCAAGGCCGGCGGGGGCCGCGATGGTCGGGCCCACGTCGAAGGGGCCAGCCTTGACCGCAAGGCCTTCATCGAGGAGCACGACGCGCGAGCGGGGGTCGATGCTGGTGTCGAGGGGCCGCCCGCCATAAGTGATCAGCAGACCCGCGTCGGTTGCGGCAAAGAACGGCTCGTAAGACGTCTCCGTCGCGGCATCGAAGAAGTCCGTGAACGGCACGATCGGCGTGCCATCGAGCGCGAACGTGCCGACCTGGCTGCTCGTCGCCAGGAGCCACGAGTCATTCCAGTACATGACGCGCAAGATGCCGGGCGCTCCCGGGACCTTGAATTTAGCCGCGCTCGGAGTGAACGCGCAGCTCGCGGCGTAGCTCATGCCGCCCATCCCGCCCGTTCCAGCGCGTCCGCTCGTGCCGGCTTGGCCCCCGGCACCGGCTCCGCCGCGTGACGCGCCGGCAGTGCCACCGCTCGCGCCATGACCCGCAGCGCCGGAGCCGCCGCCGCGCCCGCCGCCCGAGTCCGTGCCGCCGCGTCCGCCCGAGCCGTTCCCGCTGCTGTTCCCGCCGCCGTCCGCGGCTGAGCCGCCTGTTCCCACGGCGCCTGCGGCGTCCGCGCCCGCCGTCTCGGCGTCACCCTCGCCGCCCGACGCGGAGACACCGCCGGCGGCAAGCGGCCCCGAGCCTCCCGAAGACACGCCGCTCTGCTTGTCGTGCGACGACGCGCAGGCGACGCACGCCACGACCACGAGCGCTACAGCGCCGCGGCGCGTGGCAGAGCTCATCGACAACGGTTCTAAGCCCATCGAAATCAGGGCCCACTATAGGGGATCCCCGCGGGCCGTCCTACATGCAGGATGTCAGGCGGGATGCGGCTCCGCTCCTTGTGTGAGGGCGACGGCGCCGTTGCGCAATACTGGAGCGCAACGCCGGCAGCCAGCAGCGACAGGATGAGCCAGCCCGCCTTGCGCTTTTCCTTGTTGGTCAAGGGCTCCGCAACCCGCCAGCGTAGCACTCGCTACGGGGTGCCAAAGCTCGGTCGGCTCACGGAGAGCAGGGGCACGACGATTGTTGCGACGTAGCGAGGGCGCAGCAATACGAGTTGATGCTGATTTCGTAACGCTCGGCGTCCGGATCCGACTCGTGCGCAGGCACGACGTAGGCGCGATGCCAGAGCGAATGGTCGGGCCCGACGGCGAACACGTCGACGACGTCCGGCAACCCTTCGCGGGGAACCGCCACCGGATCGCTCGCGGCCTCGCCGCCGAGATTGAACCACTCCTGTTGTCCCGGCGCCCAATCACCGCTGAAGCGCCGGCGCTTGTAGCGAACGGTGTTGCTGCTCGGCTCCCGCGCCACGATGTCGAGGTCGGTGTTGTGGCCCGAGGTGACGACGGAACGCGCGTAACCTACGCCACCGAGGGCAATCCAATCCGACCACGAGCCGCTCGTGTCGGCGGGTGAAACTCCCGCCGCGTTGTTCTTCCACGTTTTGATCGATACGCTCCCGAAGGAGTTCGTCACGACAACGTCTTCTTCGAGCTTGCCTGTGCCGTTCATCATGGACGAGACGGACGGCCGAGGGCCTGGCGGGGCGCCGCTTTCGGCGCCGAGATCATCCCACCCCGTGACGGAGCCGTCGGCTTCGATGACGATCGAGTGCGCATGCCCGTCGGCGGTGACGGCGACGGTGGCGATGCGCTGTCCGGGTCGCTCCGTCGCGTCGAAGGCGTCGTCGCGCACGCCGGCGATCGCGGGCAGAGCCTCCCAGCCGAACCACGAGTTCGTCGCCGCGGTCCAGTCGTTGAAATAGTATTGGTCGCTGGCCGGCGTGCCGGAGCGGCCGAGCACGACGGTGGTGAGGCGTACCGGTGTCAGCGTGGGCAACGGTGCCTTTTCCACGCCCGACACGGCGATCGGCGAGCCGCGGACCGCCGCGGGCACGGAATCCCACCCGCGCATGAAGCCATTGGAACCGATGATGGCGGCATTCTCGATCTCGTCTGTCGAGCCCGAGACCTGCCGAATCAAGATGTGAAGACCGCTATTGGTCGCGGGTGCGGCCGGCACGTAGGCGCTGCTCAGGAAGCCCGACACGCTGCGCGGCGTTGCGGGCAGGACGGTCTGCCAGCCGCTGGTCGAGCTCGCGATCCAAGGGCTGTCCGCGTATTGCCAGCGGCGATACACGACGTCGCCCGTGTCGGATTTGGCGGTGATGAAGGCACCGTTGCCCGAGGCAACCACCGACGGCGGCGACGTGGGATCGAAATCCTCGCCGAGCTTTTCCCAGCTTCCGTAGGCGGGACGATGGCCGAAGCGGTGCGGGTTCGGATCGCTCGGATCGGTCCCGGCTTGGACGTCTCCCGTGAACGTGCGGTTCACGATGTCGACTTGCGAGCTCGAGAGCGCGGGGAAGGCGGCATACCAGCCGGCCGTGTCTCGGCCGTCCCCGACGTTGACGTAGGACCCCGAAGCGTTCTGGAAGATCTGGCCGCCCGCGTTGGAGTTGAAGTGGCCGAGTCCGTAGCCCATCAGCTGTATCGCGCGGCGCTCGGGATCGCGCGCGATCTGAAGCTTGGTGAACGACGGTGCCAAAGCCCGAATCGGATCGGGCACCGTGAGCGGCGGGTACGGCAACGTCGGATTGAGGGTTTCCGTGACGAAGCCGAGGAAGCCCGTGCGGAAAGCCGGCACGGTGCCGGCGCGATCGTTGTCTCGCCAGTCGCCGAACGATTGCCCCGGCGCGTACAGCAAGCCGCGTCCGCTCGGTGGGGCGGGCGGTGGCGGGAACGTACGCGACCCTCCGTAGAAGGAGTCGTACATGCGCTGGTATTCGCAGACGTAACAAAAGTTGTCGAGAGTCGCGCTGTCGCGAGCCGAGCAGGCGGGACCGCCGTCAGCCGGCGCGTCGCAGGCGACATCGCCGGGGCCACTGCTGACCTTCTTCGGGAGCTTGTAGGAGAGCCCTTGATAAGTGCCCGCGAGGTAGACACCGAACGAGAGTGCGTCGACCTGCTTGATGTCCTTTCCGCTCGTTCGAGCGGCGGCAGCTTCCGCGCGCGTCTTGAAGAATTGGTCGGGGCTCGAGCCGCCGTTCGCGTACACGAGGTCCCAGTAGTCCTCGGGCAGTTCGGGCGTGCCGTTGAGAGTGCCGAGCACGGGCAGAACCGGCCCGCCCATGGGTCCTGGGCCGCCCAGCTCGAACGAGTGCAAAAGGCCGAAGTTATGACCGACCTCGTGCGCGTACAGGGCCCCAGCGGTCACGTAGAGGAAGCGATCCGGCTGATACTCGCTAAAGCAGCAGCCGCGATCCTGAGAGATGAAGGCGACCGTGAGCTCGTCCGGGACCTCACACACGTTGAGGATGTATCTGAGGACGTCGAAGGAGCGACCGATGCCGGTCGTGGGGACGTGAAAAGGGCAGTCCGGATAGAAGGGCGCGGCTTGCGGCCATGTCGCCGCGTCCGTCGGATCGGCCCAGTCGAAGTTGGGGTCATAGTGCTGCAGGGTGTCTGAATCGAGCACCGGCGTGCCGTCGGGGTTGAACGCCGGAATGCCGGTCAGGTCGAATTTGTTGTTGCCGCCGATGATGCCGCCGGGCCCCGTTCCGCGCTCGTGAAACGTCATGCACGTCTTGGCGAACGTTTGGTTGAGCTCGGTGAGCACCCCCTGAATGTACGCGGGGTCGTTCAAGTTCGAGGAACCGTAGGTCGCGACGTCGCCCGGTTGACGGTAGTCGACGAAGCGCACCGGAATGTCGCGCAAGCGCGTGCACCCGGGCTCCAGTGTCGGCGTCGGATCGGGGACGTTCGAGGCTGCGAGGCAATTGTTGGGGTCGGCGCAATCGCTCCATTGCGCGCAGCTTGGGTCGGATTTGAGTGGATTCGAGCACACGCCGGTGCCCGCGTTGCAAACGCCGGTGTCGTGACATTGGTCACTGGCGCTGCACACGACGGTCGAGGTGGGGGCGCCACAGACGCCGCCGTGACACGCCTCACCGGTCGTGCAAGCGCTGCCGTCGCTACATTGCGTGCCGTCCGGCCGTGGGCTCGAGCTCGAGCATGTGCCGGTGCTCGGGTTGCAAGTGCCGCCAACGTGGCACGCGTCGGCTGCGGAACAGACGACGGGAGTGCCCGCGGCGCACGCGCCGCTCGCGTTGCACGTCTCGGTGCCGTTGCAGGCGTTGCCGTCCGAGCAGCTCGTCCCCGCGGCGACGGGCGTGTGCGTGCAGGCGCCGTCGACGCACACGTCGACCTTGCACGGGTTACCGTCGTCGCAGCTCGACGGGCAAGCGGTGCCCTGAAAGCCGCTCTGGAACGTCACGCGCGCGTCGATGTTGAGGTTCACGTCGCGCGCGGCGAGCGCGCCCGTGACCGACGTGCGCTGGCCGATCTGAATCGTGCCGTTCGGAGCGAGGAGTAGGCCCTTGAGCTCGGCGTCATTGCCGATCCCGGCCGCCGCGGGGGTTGCCGCCGGCGTGCCGGCCCCGCCGTTCGAGCCGGACACCTCGAGGCGAATGTCGCTTGCCAGCAGCGTCGTGCCGCTTGCGGCCACGATGTGCGACCGATCGAGTCCGGTGAGCCGCCCTGAGATGCGCACGACCACGGCCCCCAGGGCCTCGACGCGCGCGTCGTTGCCGAGCGAGAGCGACGAGAAATCGTAACCGCCGGCGCCGAGGCGCAACGTGCCGTTGACCGTCACGGCGCTGCGTTTGCCGGCGCTGATGATGGTTGTCGAGCCCGCATTGACCGTCAGGCTCGTCGTTCCGGCGCTCACCGCCGCGGGCGCCGGAACCGAGGGCATCGCCGCTGGAAAGTCCAGCTGACGAACCACCGTGCTGCTGCCCGTGCTCGTGAGGTGGGCGGTGATCGCGTCACCGACGCTGGAGTGGTTCGTGAGCTCGAGCGAGTCCCCGATTGCGGCGCGCGTCGCGTCGATTTGCGCACCGTTGAGCAACGCCAACTCGAACGAGGGCTCGAGGAACGGTCCAGCACCGGCGAGCTTCACGCCGACGCCTCCGCCCGTCACCTTCGCCCGATCGCGCAGGGCCACGCTGTTCTTCGCGTACACCGCAAAACTCTCGAGGGCGGGCGGCGGCGTGGACAGCGCTGCGGAGCTCGTCGCCGTCGTCTCCGACGGACCCTTGTCCGCGCAGCCGAGAACCCCCCACAGCACGCCTCCACCGAGGGCACCGAGCCTCACCCACTTCATCCCGATCCGCATCATGGCCGGGCGCGAGAGCAAATGGCACGCCAGCGCTTGCTCGCGCAAAAAGCCGCGAACTCGCTGCACCGGAGTGTCCACCGTGGACACTCGAGTGTTCAGCGTGGACACTCCCGAATCCGCCCTTCAATGCTGCCGACAGACTCGCCGCAAAGTCTGCTAGGGTGCGCGCGGGTGAAGCATCCGGGGTGACCGGGAATGAGGAGTTTCGGCTCATGAAGAAACTGTTTTGTGCGATCACGTGTGGTCTGGCGTTGCAATGCATCGCCGGCTCCGCCTTTGCGGGAATCAGGGCGCAGTTCAAGGACAACGACGGGACGACGTCGTCGGAGTGGATGCGGCTCGAATTCAAGGTCGTCAATGACCAACCGACTCCGCTCGACTTGAGCAATACGACGCTGAGATACTACTTTCGCGACACTTCCAAGGTGTGGAGCACGGCCCTGTGGTCGTTTCTCGTCAACTCCAGCACTTGGAGCACGTCGTCCATCACGGCGAGCGTTGCCAAGGAGCCGCTCTTGCAGGACGGCTGGGTCCTAACCCTGACGTTTTCTGGCGGAACGATCAACGCGAACAGCGATGCTTGGGTCTTGGTCGGGGTTCACAATGAAAATTGGAAGGTCAATGAGCTCGACGACTACTCGTACCTGAGCGGAACCGCGTTCCAGGACGACATCGGCGTTCCTCTGTACCACGGTGACCAGCGGCTTTTCGGAGCGCCGGTTTTGGCAGCTCCGTCGGGCAATCGCTCGGATTTTACGGTCACGAGCAACCCGGTCATTTCATATGACAACAGGAAGCACTATTCCTCCGATCCGGTGGCGGCCGTAGTCCCGGTCGGGGATGGCAGCCCCATCCTTTACCTTGCCACCTCGACGGACTTGTATTCGCCGACCTGCGGCACCCTCTGGTGGCCGCCAAACTGGTGGCAGGGCGCCTGCGGCAACGATTGGCCGATGGACGGCGTCCACCTTTATACGACGGCCGGCCCGGGTGTCGCGAACGCGCAGTGGTTCGAGGAGGGAGACCTGCTCGCGGACAATACCATTGCTCCGATCTTCAAGTTGCAGGACTTCGCCAGTGCCGGCGCGAACGTGGCGCAGCAACAGATGTTCGCGCCCGATCTTCAATTCGTGCCTAGCCAAGGCAAGATGTACATGTACGTCCCGATGCCAGGTATGGACAAAAAGTGGCACCTCGGCACCGCCAGCGCGGGCATCAACGCGGACGGCTTGTTCGGTACCTTCACGCAGGCCCCTCAGTTTCTCAGTCTGGACGGCGCGGTCTTCAGCGTGCCTGCGGGCCCCGTCGATCCGGGAGTTTTCCCGGGTATGACTGCCAGCGGACAGGACAGCGGCAACTACTTCATGGTTTTCGCAGACGGTTCGACGGACACCAGCGTGGGGAATCTCAGCATGGCGGCCCTACAGCCCGACATGGTGAGCGGGGCACTCATGGGGAAGCTGCGGTTCGCGGCGCCGTACAGCCACTACTCACAGCTGACGAATTACACGGAGGGGCCGGACGTTGCCGTGATGACGACGAAGTCCGGAAACCCGTATTACTACATGGTCTTTACGGCGGGCGGCGGGAGCACGCTCATTGGCTATGCCATGGCGACCAAGAGCGACTTCGACAATGATCCTCTGCATTGCTGGAACTTCAAGGGGTGGATTTTCGAAGATCTGGGACATGGCAACAACCATGTGAATTTGGTTCAATACAACGGCAAGTACTACGTCTTCTACCACCAGGGTTCCCCTCAACCCGGCGACCACCAGAGGCAGGTCTGGGCCAAAGAGATCTCACTCGTGGACAACCCGACCAACAATGCGTTCTTGCCCGGCGACGGAGAAATCGTGGGCGTCACGCGACCGACTTCCGCGTCGATGGAACAACTCAATCTTTACGGCAGCCTCAACGGGACGACGACGTGGATCAATCGCGCCACTCAATACCTCAGAAATGCCATCAACACCGACGTGGCGTGGTCGTACGTCACCCTGGCTACGGCAGATACTTTCAAGGAGGGGGAGGGTATCTACAATCGTTTCTTGTCCAAGGGGGCGACCAATCAAGAATGGGTCATCGAAGACGTGCCCGCAGGCACCCAGATCGGGTCCGTGGTCGCACCGGCCAACGCCGTCCGTATACGGAACATGCTGACGTCGGACAAGCGCATGACTTGCGGCGCCGCGTTTGGTTCGGACAGTGACGGAACGAACTTTGGGCTGTTCAACAATACCCTCAACGCCGGGTCGGTGAACCAGGTGTGGGTCAAGGAGCAAGCCAGCGACGCTCCGGGCGCCATCAAGTTGCGGAGCCTGTGGAACAACAACTCGACTACGAAGTTCTACTTGACGCGCATCGCGTCGGGCGCGACGTCGGACACCTATTGCAAGGCGACCGTCAACACGAACACGCAGCGACAGGAGTGGTTCATCGAGTAGTCGTCAGTGTGCCCGTGACGCAGGCGTTCTCGGTGTTTGGTTCACCGGTGCGCCTGCGCACGCGGCGCCGGCACGGCTTCGAGCGAGCGAGCGTCCGACCCGCGGCCGGGAACACCCAAAGCTCGCGTTGGCATTGCGCCCACGTTTCGCGCCCTTTGCGGGTGGATGTTCAACGCGTGGCAACGCCGAGGAGTGAGTGCAAACGCGAGTGACCGCGCGAGCGAAGAGCGAGAAATCGTTTGCGACTGGGGCGGGCGATGAGATCATGTAGACGGCATGACTCTATCGGCGTTGGGTCCTCCAGCTCCCAGCCGGGACGGTTTTCGCGTCAGCGTCGACGGCGCCAGCCTGGCTGACTTCGTACAGATGGAATGCCTGGCGCAATCGACGCAGGCATTCCGCATTACTTCCGCTGAGATGATCGGCTACCTCTATTTCGACGGAGGGCAGATCGTCCATGCGCTCACCGGGGACCACGCCGGTGAGGCCGCGACGCTCGAGATCTTGAATTGGCGTGATGGAGTCGTCGAGCCGTGTAGTGTCGGGTGGCCGGATCAGCCGACGATCCGCAGCAGTTGGCAGAGCTTGCTCTTGCGCGCAGCGCAGGCGCAAGACGAGTCGGAGCGGCACAAGCTGGTCTCGTTTCCCGCGCAACGGTCGGCCGCGCCGCGACCCGCCGGGTCCAAGCCCGCCTACAGATCGGAAGATCCCCAGATGAGCGCGCCTCCGAACTCTTCGTTCGCCAATTTTCCCGCCATGGTGCGACTGGATCCGAACGGCAACGTGCTCGCCTCGAAGGGCAACACGGAAGACTTGGCGCCCGTCGCCGCCTACGCCGCGCGTCTGGCGGACTTGGTGGGGAACTTGCTCGGCATGGAGAGCTTGGTGGCGCTCGAGTGCGTGTTCAGCGGCGAGCGGCTGATCATGCATCGCGAACGCACGGGCAACCTGGTCGCGCTCAAGGCGCGTCCGGATCAGGATCTCTCCGCGGTGCGCGAACTGTTCGGTGGTCAATGAACCTTGGGAGCGCTGTCATGATTGGACCCATGCTTTCGGCTCTGCGTGACGTGGACGGAGTCTTCGGCAGCTTCGCCGTGACGAAGACGGGCGCCATTGCGGGGAGGGACCTGCCCGCCGTGTTCGACGAGCGCGTGCTCGCGGAGGTCGGCCCGCGGCTCGTGCGGCTGCACGAAACGCTCGCCGCCGGTGGTGAAACGCTGGATTCGTGCGTCATGCATTTCGCCGAGCACAAGCTGCACGTGCGCGTGCTGCAAAACGGCCTGCTCTGCGTGCTCACGAGCAGCCGCGCCAACGCCGCCGCGCTCAAGATGGCGGTGACGCTCACCGCGCGACGCGTCGATCCGAACATCCAGGAGCCCGCGCCGAGCTCGGCTGCCGGCGCACCAGCGTTCGGCTCGAAGCCTCCGAGCTCACACACGCCTTCGCCGCCGAACAGCACTCAAGCGCCGCCGTCGGTCACGCGCAAAGCCGTGTACCGCGGCCACCGCGTGCCGTAACGTTCGGCGGCTCCGCGCGGCTATTTCTGTGGCTCGTTGAGGCCGTCCGTGCCGATTCCGACGTTGTACAAGTCCGGGTAGGCCGGGCCGCCGTGCTCGTGCACGTCGAGTCCCTCGAGCTCGCCGGCTTCGGACACGCGCAGCGTGCCGGTCTGCTTCACGAGGTACATCAAGACGGTGGCGGCGAGGAACGTGCCGGCCGTCACGCTGGCGCTGCCGATCGCTTGAGCCAAGAGCTGGTCGGTGCCGCCGCCGTATAAAAGTCCGCGCACCGTCGTCGACGTGTCGGCGCCCGTGGGCGTCGGCGCTCCGAATTCACCCGATGCGAACAGGCCGAGGCTGAGCGTGCCCCAAATGCCACAAATGCCGTGAACGGTGACCGCGCCCACCGGATCATCGACGCGCAGCCACTCGATCAATTCGACGCCGTACACGCAGACCACGCCCGCCACCGCACCGATCGCGAGCGCGCCAGCCGGCGAGACCCAGTAGCAGGGGCAAGTGATCGCGACGAGTCCGGCGAGGAACCCGTTGACGGTCAGGCCGCAGTCCCAAACCTTGAAGCGCGGATAGCTGACGGCGAGTGCCGCGAGACCACCGCTGCACGCCGCGAGCGTCGTGTTTGCGGCCACACGGCCCGTGCCCTCCGCGTCCATCGCCGAGAGCGTGCTGCCGGGATTGAAGCCGTACCAGCCGAACCAGAGGATGACGCCACCGACCGCCGCGATCACCATGTCGTGGCCGGGCATGAAGCCGCCGCCGTCGCGCTTGAACTTGCGCCCGAGGCGCGGACCGAGCGCGAGCGCGCCCGCGAGGGCGATGAAGCCGCCGATGGTGTGCACGACGGTCGAGCCGGCGAAGTCGTGAAACGGCGCCGGCTTGATGCCGTTGAGCCAGCCGTCGGGGCCCCACGCCCAATGGCCGAGGATCGGGTAGATGAAGCCGCTGACGCCGATGCTGTACAGAATGTCCCCGATGAAACCGGTGCGTCCGACCATGGCGCCGGACGTGATGGTGCTGCACGTGTCCGCGAACGCGAACTGAAACAGCCAAAACGCGAGCATCGGAACGCCCGTCGTGCCGTAAGTGCGCGGCGCGCCGTGGAGCATGAAGAACTGCTGCCCGATCCAGCCGTTGCCGGCGCCGAACATGAACGCGAAACCGAAGGCCCAGAACAGAACGCCGCACAGACACGTGTCGACGATCCCTTCCAGGATGATGTTCACCGCCTCGCGCGAGCGGGAAAACCCGGCTTCCAGGCACATGAAGCCGGCCTGCATGAAGAACACCAAAAAGGCCGCGCCCAGCGTCCACGCCGTATTGATCGGGTTGATGTACGGCGCCGCGGGGTCGAGCGGCGTGAGCGTGGCGGCGTGCGCCTCGGTGAAAAAGTAGCGCTCGATCGCGACGCTCAGCAGGTACACGGCCGCGAGCCCGAGCGCCTTGCCCGCGAGCAGCTTCGGCAATGCACGGAACCTGCCGCGCGCGAGCGCGAAACGGAATCGATTCATAAGAGCCATCACACGCGGTGGTAGCTCGGGGCGCGTTTCGCGTTGCTGCACGACGTGCGCGGGTTCGGCGCCGGTGCCGTTCATCGCGCCGAAAAGGGGTGGAAACGGCTCGCGCCGTTCAGGGGTAGAGCAGCACCGCCACGTTGAGCCCCCAGTTGATCGCGGGAGGCCACCTGAAATCGGCGCTGCTGGGGACCTCGTGGCGGCGCAGGTTGTGCGCCGCATCCGGGAAGACGGTCACGCCCCAGTTGCCCTCGAGGAGCCAGTGTGCCGACATGCGCTTCGAGAGCTGCCCGCCCAGGCCGACTCCGTAGCCGAGCGCCTCGTTGTAGCGAGGGCCCGCGCGCAAGCCGCCGCGAATGCGGTCTTTGAACGTCACGAGGTGCACCAGGAGATCGACGTCACCCTGGAGCGCGAAGAAGACCTTGAGCTGGGGCTGCTCTTGAACGACGTAAACGCCGTAGCCTCCGCTCGTGGTCGTGGTCGTGTAGCTCGCGTAGTTGAGCATGTACCCCCCGCCCGCTTCGAGCTCGACGGCGGGGATCCCGGCACGGACGAAAAGCCCGTTCGGCTTCCAGAACCCGATGCTCGGTCCGAAGCCGAAGTAGCGCTGGCCGGGTGGCTCTTGCTCGGGTGCGGGCGCCTTCGCTGTTTCCTCCGTCCCCTCCGTCCCCTCCGTCCCCTCCGGCTCCTGCGCTCGTGCGCGCGTACTCAGCGCGCTCAGCGCGAGGGCGCAAGGCAGGGCAAGGCGAGAGAGCTGGACGAATCGACACAGACCGACGGCGGTCCTCCGCATCGCCCCACTCTATACCGATTCCCGCCGCCCGCGCTGGGCCTGTGGGAGGTCCGCAGGCACGCCTCCGCGTCAACGCATGTATTCGCAGTGCCCCTCGGCATCCGCGTTGGGACATGCGGCGCCGCACGCACACACGTTCGTGTCCAAGCAATCGCCACCAGCATTGCAGTCTAGATTCGTATAGCAACCACGCTCTTCGGCCGGCACCTTGCAGTTGCCTTGGACGCAGTGGCCCATGCTGCAATCCTGATCGGAGAGGCAGCAACCCTGTCCCTGGGGCACGCAAATGCCGGCTGCCGGGTATTGGTGACACTCGGCATGGCCGTCGCTGCAGCCGTCACAGGCGATAACCCCCGAACACGCTTGGTCGGGGGCGCACTGATCGTCGCGCCAACATTCGCCGGGGTAGGTTCGCTCGCAGACCATGTTCGCGCAGACGGCCGGCGGGCAGTCGTCACAGGGGGTGACCACGCAATCAGCGTCCGTGGCGCAGCAGGTCGGGAGCGGCACCGGTTGCTCGAGCACGGTCCATTGTCCGGCGATGCAGAGGGCGGTGTAGTTCCAGCCGGTTTTCGCCGTCTCGTCGAAGCCGCAACCGAGGGGCGAGAAGTCACAGGTGCTGCAGGCGTCACCCGCCGTGGGCAGCTCTGCGGGACACGCAGGGTCCACACACGCGGGCGTGCCGGCCGCTCCATCGTTGCCGTTCGAGCCGCCGACGCTTGCCACCGGCGACCCCGCGCTCCCGGCCTTGCCGGATGCGTTGCCCGTGCCGGGCGAGCCGCCGCTGCCACCCGAAGCGTCGTCGTGGCCCGGAGAGGTGCGCATGGCACTACACGCGAGGGTGACCATCCCGAAAAGGGCGAACCCTGCGGCGACCAGACTGACGCGCATTCGCGCTACTTTAGCAGCGAAAAACTCACGGCGGTTGGGCGGCGTACGCGACTTGCCGCCGCTCTCGCTGTCTGCGATTCTCTTTTGAATGGTGACGGGCAGGCGGCGCTTCGGGCGTGGCTTCGTGAGCGCATTGTCGTGGCCGGCAGTCGCGGTCGTAGCAGCGTGCGGAGGGAAGACGGTCCGCCACGTCGCTGGAACGGGTGAAACGATCTGGCAACCCGTGCCGGCGGCCTGTGTCTGCGATCCGAGCGCACCGAGCGACGCTCCGTGTTGCAAGGCGTCCGCCCCGCTGCCGGCCGCCGCTTGTGGCGCGACGTGTGGCAACGGGACCGTGGACGCGTGCCCCAGTCAGGAGCGGCCGCTCCGCGCTGAAGACTGCGACGGCGACGATCTGGGCGGCGACACTTGCGAGTCGCTCGGCTATACGAGTGGAACGCTCGCGTGCGGGGGTACGTGTCAGTTCGACCGTAGCCGCTGCAACGACTGCGTCGAGTCTTCGGAGATCGAAGCGTGCGTCCATCCGGTCGACTTCGACGCGAATACGCTCGCTCTCGCGGTCAACGCCGACGGCACGCAGGTCGCGTACGCGTGGACGGCCGCTGACGGACTAAATCCCGGCGTCTACTTCGGACTCACGGAGCCGGGCGCGCAGGGCGTCGTGGGAGTGCCGATCGAAAATGAAGGACGCCTCGCGCTCGCGGCGACGCCGAACGGCTATTTCGTGCTCACGGGGCACACCGATTACTCGAATCAGGCGCGTGCCGCGGCGAGCTCGATCACGCTCGTCGGTTTCGACAGTCGCGGAGCCCTGCGCGGGACCCTGCCGTTCGCGCGGCGCTTCGCGGGATTTCTCGTGCCACGCCGCGACGCGAGTCCGCTGCTCGTCTACAGCGGCCCCGACCCGGGAGACGACAACGGCTTCTCGTCGGTGCGCGTCGAGCTCCTCGACGAAGACGGCTCGGTGGCGCTTGCGCCCACCGTGATCGAGCCGAAAGCGAGCGATCGGGATCGCTGGGCGTGCGGAGGCGTGTTCACGGGCGACGGCTTCCTGGTCGTCGTCTCCCTTGGCGACGGACAGCCGAGCGACGGCTTTCGACTCGTCGACGTGGGTCTCGACGGGAGCATTCGTCACACCGAGGACGTGGCGGTCCAACAACCCGGAAGCTGCTCGCTCGCCTGGAACGGGACCGACGTCGTGTGGGTTTACGAAGGCAACTTCACGCACGGCGTCGCCAGCGAGCCCGGCATGCGCTGGCAGCGCCTCTCGAACCAGGGCGTCCCGCTGAGCGACCCCGTCAGCATTGGCGACGACGGGGTCGCCTCGGGGGACTACCGCGTCGCTCGTTTCGGCGACGAGTCGCTCGTTCTGCGCGTTCCGAACCTCGGGGGTGAGCTGCCGCAGCTCTCCGTGCTGAGACTCGACGCCGACGGCGTCCCGACCGAACTCGCTCAGGTCTTGACCCAGGTGCCCGACATTTCCGGCTACGACATGGTCGCAAGCGACGTGGGGGCCGTGATCGGCTGGGTGGGACGAGCGCCGGTCGGCGATGCAGAAGGAATGAACGAGTTCGGACGCATTGCGATTGCGCACGTTGACCCGTAGGACGCTGGGTCACTTCAGCTTGCGCCCGAGAAAATCGAGCATCAGCCCGGCGATCTCGTCGAGCTTGTCTTCGAGCGCGAAGTGGCCGGTGTCGAGCACGTGGAGCTCGGCCCGCGGGAGGTCACGCAGGTAGGGCTTCGCGCCCTCGACTGGAAAGATCACGTCGTTCTTGCCCCAGACGATCAGCGTGGGTGGTTGGCGTTCGCGAAAGAACGCTTGAAATTGCGGATATAGCGCGACGTTCGTGCGGTAGTCGCGGAACAGATCCAGCATGATCTCGTCGATGCCGGGACGATCGAGCAGCGCTTGATCGTGCACCCAGTTGTCCGGATCGACGCGGGCCGAGTCCCGCACGCCGCCGAGGTATTGCGACTTGGTCGCCTGCAGCGTCAGCCCCGCGCGCAAGGCCGCGCGATTGGTCGGAGAAGGGTCGGCCCAATACGCCTTGATGGGTTTCCAAAAATCACGCAGGCCCTCTTCATAGGCGTTGCCATTTTGCACGATCAGCGCGCTGACGCGCTCCGGGTGCCGCAGCGCGAGCCGATAACCGACGGGCGCGCCGTAGTCCTGCACGTACAGCGCGTAGCGGGTGGCGCCGAGTTTCGCGAGCAGTCCGTCCACGAGCTCGGCAAATTCCGCGAACGTGTACGGAAACGCGGCGCGATCCGGCACGCCGCTTTCACCGAAGCCGGGATAGTCGGGCGCGATCACGTGATAGCGCTCGGCGAGCAGCGGGATCAGGTTGCGAAACATATGTGACGACGTGGGAAAGCCGTGGAGCAGCACGACGACGGGTGCGTCCTTCCGACCAGCCTCCCGGTAGAAGACGTCAACCCCGGCGACCTTGGCGAACAGGTACCGCGTGACGCTGGTGTCGGCACGGCCGTGATCACGGTGCTCGGCTCGTGCCTCAGCGGGGGGCATGAACAACGCCAAAGAGCAGACGGCCACGAACAGCCTCGAAATACGCATGGGAACCTCCAGTTGAGTAACCTGTAAAATGACTGATAGAGAGTTACTCCATTCAGGTAACTCGTCAAGCGCAGTTTTTGTGGTTACGATGAGGCAGCGACGGCATGTCCTCGAACGCTCTGTTTCTGGCGAGCCAGCCCGGGCTCGATTTTCTGAACACGCGCTTCGCGCTGCTGCCCGAGGCGACGCTGGCAGAGGTGATCGGCGACGGCTCTGCGTTCTTGGCCTGGTTGGTGGAGGCGAAGCTGCTCGAGCGGGCGCACGCGACGAAATTGAAGCGCCGCTTCAGCGTCGAGGAGCTGGACGCTGCCGCCGCCGAAGCGCGCAAGTTGCGAGGTTGGGCGGGGGAGTGGATCGCGCGCTGGCGAGAGGATCCAGCAGCGGACTTCGCGGTCGAGCTGCGCCGCCTGAACGGACTACTCGAGCGGGCGAGCCTTTACCGCAACCTTGCGGTCGAGCGCGGCAGGTTCGAGGTGGCGGAGCATGCGCGCATCGAGGCGCCGGGTGATTTGGTTCTACTCGTCGCCTGGCAAGTGGCCAAGGTGGTCCTGGAGGAGTCTCCGGAGCTCGTGAAGCGCTGCGCGGGCACGGGCTGCGTGCTCTGGTTCGTCGATCGAACCAAGGCCCATCGACGCGTGTTCTGCAGCGCAGCCGCCTGCGGGAATCGCGCAAAAGTCGCCGCGTTTCGCGAGCGCCAGCGGGAGTCGCGCTGAGCGTTCGTCAGCCCTCGAGCGGGCAGAGCAGTTGCTCGTAAAAGCCGCCGAAAGTGCCCGTGGGATCCAGCAGGTGGATTTCGAGGATCCAATGGCGCGGCTCGCCGTTCGGTGACGGCTCTCGCAGAGGCCATGCGTTGTCCGGGTTGATCCAGTTGCGAACGTCGCTGCGCGTCTTGCTCGGGAATGGGAAGCGGCCGATGAGGTGCCCGGCGTGAAGGCCGCCGAAAGTCCAGCCGTGCGCGCGCGCGGCGTCGCACACGAAGGAGAAGAGCTCGCGTCCGGTGATCGACGGCGTCGTGGCATGATGGGCCTGGCACGCGCGAAAAATCACGGCCAAGTCGCTGGCGAGCCGCACCTTCTCGGGATCGCTCCCGAGAACGTAGGTACGCCCGAAATCGGCCTCGAGGTCCGAGAACACGAGGCCGAGATCCAGCGAAACGATGTCGTCCTCTTCGATCGTCCGATCTGGCGGCAGCTCACGAAAGAGCATGCGGGTGTGCGGCCCCGAGCGGACGACGCGACGGTGCCAGTACTTCTCCACACCGAAGTCGGACGTCGCAAGCTCGAAGATCGCACGATCGAGGCTCTCTTCGCTCTCGCCGGGACGAATGAGCTGCTTGTCTTCGAGCGCTTGGAAGAGCGCGGCGGCCCGCGCCTCTGCGGCGTGAAGCTCGGCTGCACTGGCTTGAATCATAGGCCAAGCACGCCGCTGGCGTTGCGTGTACGACGTTAGCATGCGTCGCTTTCAGCAAGTTCGATGCCGTGTCGAGCGGAGCGTGCTCGGGCGTCGACCCTCCCGCGCGTTGCGCTCGAAGGCACGCCCGCTGCACAACCCCGGTCACCGTTAGCGCAGGCGCCTGCACAACTCAGCGCATCTCGGCGACAAACGGCGCCCGTGAGGGCTGGCACGGAGGCTGCTCAGGGGGCCAACATGCACCAGCATTGGCTTCCATCGTTCGTTTCGATGCTCGTTCTCGTCTCCGCGTGCGACTCGACCGAGGCCGCGCCGACGGACACGGCGCCCGCGCCCTCGTCGAGCGCGGAGCCGGCGCCCGAGCCCGACACCGAGTGTCGCGCTGGCTTCGTCTGCGACATCCAGGGCGTGCCTTTCGTCCAAGCCGCGTTGCCCTCGACCGACTCGTGGGGGCCCGGTCAGCCGGAGCCGCCGCCGGGGAAGACGCAGGCGACCGTCACGCAGCCGGAGCCCGGCAAAGTGTGTCTGTCGGGACGGCTCGAGCTCGGCTGGGCCTGGTTGACGCTCGCCTTCGCGGATTGGCAAGCCGCGACCGGCTGGCGTGGAACGCTCGACGCGACGGGGCTCGGCATCGAGCGCATCGAGTTCAAGCTCGAGTCCCCACCGCAAGTCGGTGTCGAGGTTCAGCTCGTCTCCGCCGTTCCCGACTGCACGCAGAGCCCCGTCGACTGCCAGCACTGGGGCTTCATGCTGACGACGGGGACGCCGCCCATCGTCGCTATCAAAGAAACGGGCGTCGTGAGCGCTCCACTCTCGGCCTTCGTGCGGACGTCGTCCACCGACCCGAGCTGGCAGTTCGATGCGAGCGCGTTCACGACGCTGCAGATCGGCCCCGGAGCTGGCACGGCGACGGGCGACTTCGATTTCTGTGTCAGCCAGCTGCGGTTCCTCGACGCGAACGGCGCGGAGGTTCTACCGCTCCACTGAGAGCTCACGCACGGTCGCCTCGAGGTCGAGCGCGGCGCCGCGGGCTTTGGCTGCCGCTAACGTCGCGGCGTCGAGCCTGAGCGCGAGCTCGGCGAGCGCCGGCGCGACCTTGTGGACCTGCGTCTGCCGCTCGGTGATCGGATGCCGTTCGACGAGGGCGAGGAGCTCGGCGGCTCGCTCCAGCTCGCCCGTGAGCGCTTTTCTGCGGGCGATACTCGCGACCGCCATCGCCGCGAGCGGGAAGAGGCGGGCGTCGAGAGCCGCGGCGAGGGCGCGCTGATGTAGCAGCCGACTCTCGGAGTAGCGCGCGTCGGCGCAGGCGAGGTCACCGAGGTGGCAGTAGGCGAGCGTGATTCCCCAGTGGGCGCCATGGCGCTCGAACCCAACCAGGCTCTCGGCGATCATGGCGGCACCCTGCGCACGCTCGCCGCGCATCAGTGCGATGTCCCCGAGGTTGAAGGTGGCAAGCGTCACGTTCAGCGGGTTCCCATCCACCATGGCTGCGCGATAGTGGAATGCCGCCTCGTCGAGCTGGCCGCGCTCCTTGAGCACGTCTGCCAAGAGCGCGTGGCACCACGTCTCCGCAAACGGAAAGCCGTCGCGCGCCATTGCCAGGCCCGCCCGCGCGTGACTCTCGGCGAGGTCGTACTCACCGCGCCGTCGGCACGCGCCCGTCAGCGCGTGCAGGCACGCAAGCTGGCCGTCAGCGTTGCCCTGGGCCTGATTGAGCGACAGCGCCTCGAGCAGCAAGCCACCAGCCTCCGCGTAGGCTCCCTGCTCGGTCAGGATCTCGCCGAGGTAGGTCAGGCTGTCGGCCGTGAGCACGGCGCTCTTCGGTAGCGAGCGCTGGAGCTCGATGCTCTCGCGCACCAAAGCCTCGGCCTTGGGGCCGCCCAACCAGCTCTGGCAGCGGCTGAACGTGAGGAGCGCGCGTGCCGTCTCCCAGCGGTCGCCCGCGCGACGGTAGAGCTCGAGCGCGTGCTCACCCGCCTCGACCCCGACGCGCCCTGCCCAAAGCGAGGCGATGGCCCACACCAGGTGCACGCGGCCCGCTTCGAGCGGGCGGCGCTCCTCGTCGAGCCAGGGGAAGGCGCGGCTCGCCACCGCGGCCGCCTCGGCGTGTCGCCACTGCGCTGCACACGCTTCGGCCTGCCCGCACAGCGCCGCGACGAGCACACGCGCTCGCTCGTCGAGCGGCTCGAGCGGCGGCTCGCCGAAGCTCGTGGCGGCGTTGCTGAACGCCTGCTCGGCCTCCGCGAACGCGGAACGAAAGGTGAGGAAGCGCCCCAGCGGCTCGAGCATCGCGCTCGCGAGACGGACGTTTCGCGTCTCGAGCGCGCGCGTCCACGCCGCGCGGACGTTGTCGAGCTCGTCCTCGAGCTCCCGCGTGACGACGAGCGGCTCGTTGCCCTCGAAGCGCAGGCTCCGTTCCCGCAAAAATTCCGCGTAATGCTGCGCGTGCGTGTCCGCGACGCGCTCCGGCTCGCCACTCGTGTCTCGCAAGCGAGACTCGGCGTACTGGCGCAGGAGCTCGTGCACGCGATAGCGCCCGCTCTCGGGATCGCGTGAGACGAGTGACTTGTTCAGGAGCGCCGCCAGCGCCTTGAGGCTCGCCCCTGCGACCGCTTCCGCGCTCCGGCGCGTGAAGCCGCCACGAAAGCTCGAGAGGCGGGCAAACACCGCCCGTTCGCCCGCCCCGAGAAGACCGTACGAGTAGTCGAAGACAGCGCGCAGACTGTGCTGGCGCGACGGCACGTCCATGAGCTCCGCGTCGAGGAATTCGAAATCTTTCGCGATCTCTTGCGCGATCTCGGCCGGACTGAGCACGTTCGACCAGGACGCGGCCAGCACGACGCCGAGCGGCAGGCCCTGCACCAGCCGGCAGATTTGAACCACCGCCGGCGCGACGGCAGCGGTCAGCTCGAAGGTTCGGTCGAGCCGTCGCGCGCTCTCCACGAACAACCTGACGCTACTGAAGTCCGTGAGGGCTGCACGCTCGTTTGCGGCCGGAAATCGCAAGCCGGCGAGGGCAAAGACATGCTCGCCCTCGAGGTGCAGCCGTTCACGCGAGGTGGCGAGCACACGCGTAGTGGGCGCGCCTTTCAGGATTTCGCCGACCAGCGCCGCGGCCGGCAGCAGGTGCTCGAAGTTGTCGAGCACGAGCAACGTGCTGCGACTTCGGAGGTGACTGATGAGCTGCGCTTTGGGCTCGGCACCGGGGTAAAGGTGGCAGTCGATCGCCTCCGCGACGGCGGAGAGCACGAGCTCGGGATCCGCGAGCGGCGCGAGCTCGACCAGGAATGCCCTGCGCGTCACGTCGGCCGCGCCGCCTGCGGTCGCGGCGAAAGCGCCGGTGCCGCTCGCGAACCGCCGCATCGTCTCGAGCGCGAGGCGGCTCTTGCCCATGCCGCCCGGGCCGACCACGGTCACGAGCTTGACGGCCGGATCGAGTAGCAGCCGCGCCAGCGCCGCCAGCTCACTTTCGCGGCCCACGAATGGAGTCGCCTGCGCCTCCTGCTCGAACGCTGCGGGCATCGCGGCCGATGCCGGCACCGTCGCCGCAACGACCGCACGTCCAAAGCGCGACGCGAGCACGGGCCGTGTCGCGAGCCGTGGCTCCGGCGCGTCGTGTCCGTGCTGGGGCTCCGCGCGCTGCGCAAGGATGCGCTCGAGTTCGGCCCCCACCTGCCGCACGCTCGGAATGCGCTGCCCTCGATTCTTTTCGAGCATGCGATAGACGAGGTCCGCGAGCTCGAGCGGACACTCGGGCCGGAGCGTCTCGAGCTCGAGAGGTGGCGCATGCACGATCGCGTGCAGGGTCGCCGCCGCGTGCTCGCCGCGGAACGGACGCACGCCGGAGAGGAGCTCGAACAGCATGACGCCGAAGGCCCAGACGTCCGCGCCGGCGTCGACGCCCGCGCCAGTCACGGCTTCGGGGCTCAGGTAGTCGACTGTACCAACGACGTCGTTCGCGCCGCTCACACGCTCCCTGCCGGCGATGTGGGCGACGCCGAAGTCGCTCAGGCGCGGCGTGCCGTCCGCGGCGACCAGCACATTCGCGGGCTTCACGTCACGATGCACGATGCCGAGGCGGTGCGCGCGTGACAGCGCGTCTGAAATGTCGAGTCCGAGCTCGAGCACGCGAGCGAGCGGCAACGGCCCGCCCGAGCGCAACGCGCTCTCGAGCGAGCCGCCCTCGACGCACTCCATCACGAGAAAGTGGCGCTCGCCCTCCTGGAACGCGTCGAACACTTTGACGATGTTCGGATGATTTAGCAGCCTGAGCGCCTCACCCTCGCGCAGGAAGCGCTCGATGTCCGCGGAGCTCGCCGTGAAGCCGCTCGGCCTGAGCAGCTTGACCGCCACGGTCTGGCGCGTGGTCGTGTCGAACGCCCGGAACACGGTGCCCATGCCGCCCTCTCCGAGCTTTTCACCGAGCTCGTAGCGGCGGCGCACCACGGTTTCGGTTTCCACGCGCGGCGACTATACTCGACGCACCGCACTTCGACGCAGGCGCGGCTGGGAAATGCCTTGGAAACAGCCGCCGGCGCCAGCGAGGGGACTACCTACGAGCTCGTCGTCGTGTGGGGCGACGAGCTCCGGGTATTTGCCGTGGGCGCGGGGACGACGGCTATTGGCCGCGCGGAGGGCAACCAGATCCGCATCGAGCATGAGTCGGTGTCGCGCTGGCACGCGGCGCTGCACATCGGTCGTTCGCTCGTCGTAGAAGATCTGGGTGCGGCCAACGGCACGTTCGTGCCGGAAGGAACGCGTCGCGAGCAGCCGGGGCAAACTCGCCACCTTCGCCGTCTCGTGCGTGACCGTGCCGAGGTCGGCGTGGGCGACAGCATCATGCTCGGCGCCGTCAGCGCGGTGTTGAGGCGCGCCTCCGCCGAAAAAGGCAGCGACGTCCCGCGGCGTGGCGAGGTGATGCGCGTGCTGGACGAACAGGCCGAGCGGGCCGCGGCGGCCGCGATTAGCGTGTTGATTTTGGGTGAAACGGGCGTGGGCAAAGAAGTGCTGGCGCGCCGCATTCACGACGTCTCGCCGCGAGCGAAGCAGCTGTTTCTCGGCCTCAACTGCGCCGCTTTCGGCGAGCAGCTCTTGGAAGGGGAGCTCTTCGGCTACGAGCGCGGCGCCTTCACGGGCGCGGTCGAGGCGCGGCCCGGCCTGTTCGAGGCTGCCGACGGCGGCACGGTGTTCCTCGACGAAGTCGGTGAGCTGCCGCTCGCGACGCAAGCAAAGCTGCTCCGCGTGCTGGAGGACCGCACCGTGATGCGCCTGGGCGCTCGTAAGCCACGGTCCATCGACGTGCGCTTCGTAGCCGCCACCAATCGCGATCTGGAGAGCGAGGTGGCACGCGGCGCCTTCCGGCGGGATCTCTTCTATCGCCTGGACGGGATCAGCCTGACGATCCCGCCGCTCAGGGAGCGCCCGGACGAGCTCGAGCCGCTTGCGCGTGAGTTCGCCGCGGCCGCCAGTCGCCAGCTCGAGCGTGGCACGCCGCGCCTCGCGGACGAGACACTGGCCGCGCTCGCCGCGCACGACTGGCCCGGCAACGTCCGCGAGCTCAAAAATGTGCTCGAACGAGCGGTCGTGCTCTGCCCGGACGACGTGATTCGGCCCGAGCATCTCCCCGCCGCGGTGGTGCGCGCCACGGGCCGCGAGCCGCGACCACACGTCGCTTTGCCCGCGTCGTCGCCGCCGCCCGCCCTCCCCGTCGCCGTCGGTGCCGAAGGCTTCGCCGCGCAGGTCTCCGCCCTCGAGCGCCAGCGGATCGTGGACGCGCTGGAACAAGCGCACGGCAACCAGACCCAGGCCGCCAAGCTCCTGGGCATGTCCCGCCGCACGCTGCTCTGCAGGCTCGACGCTCTTTCACTCCCGCGTCCGCGCAAAGGGCAGCGCTGAGTCAAGCGGGCCGAGCATCTAATGACTATTGATGCGGCGACCGCCGTCCGGTACCGCCAGAAGTATGGCCCCCGAGGCGGATGCGGCAGGCGGATTCGGCGTCGACGCCGTGCTGAAGCTCACCAATGCCGGATTGCCGGCGATCGCGCTTGCCGTCCTCGTCCTCACGTATCAGCTACTAAAGACAGCTGCGGGCAAGGACGCGACTTACCACAAGCTCGTCCGCACGTTCATGAGCCTGTCGATTCTCGTCGTTGTGCTGTCCTTCGTTTCGTCGCTCATCAGCTATTTCCGCCCCAATCCGCCCATACTCTCGGCGGAGGCGCTCACCAACGGGCAGTGGCATGAGCATTGGGGCGGCGGGAACTGGATTACCGAGGGCGGCTTCAAGAAGCAGGCCGACGGCGTGCACTTCTCCGCGACGACTTATCGCGTGATTGGCGGTTCGATGAAGGGCACGCGCATCTTCGAGTGGGCCTCGGATGGTCCCATCAACGTGACCGCCAAGCACCTCTCTTTCAACGGGACGCGAACCGACCTGGAGCACCACGCCAAAATGCCGACTCGGTTCGATTTCGAACCCGGCCTCTCTCTCATCGGCGACTACGGCGGCGTGAACAATCAGGATCGCTACAAGCTTCGCTTCTACGACGCGATCGATGAAAGCGTGAAGGAAGCACACTCACCCAGTGAGCTCGATCAGTGCATCTGCGAGGCAAAGACGACCGATTGCAGCAAGTGTGCGCGCTGACGAACCACGCGTGCGTGGACTTTGCTGACCGTGTCGAAAATCGCTAGCCCTGCCGAGCGGTCGCTGGTGTAAGCAGCCGCCCATGTTCGCCATCAGCGCCGCGGCGCCAGGTTTCTGGGGCGTCCCGACCTCGAGCGTCGATTGGTGCGAGGAGAACTATCGCTACTCGCCCTACATCTGCGAGCTCTTCAACACCCTGTCGAGCTTCGCCCTCCTGTTCGCCGGAGCGCTCGGCTGGTGGCTGCATCGCGCGCTGCTCGAGCCGAGGTTTCGCGTCGCCCTGCTGGCGCTCGGCGTGGTCGGGCTCGGGAGCATCGCCTTTCACGCGACGCTGCGCTTCGAGCTGCAAATGCTCGACGAGCTTCCGATGCTCTGGCTCGCGCTCGTGATGATCTACGCGCTGCTCGAAGATCAACCCGTGCGTCGTTTCGGGCTCTGGTTTCCCGCGCTGCTCCTCGCGGGCGCCGTTGCGGTGAGTCTGCTCACGGCGCTCAGCCGCGGACGCGTCGAATTCTGGGTTTTTCAGGTGAGCTTCACCTCGACGGAGTGCTACGGCCTCTACCGCGTCTGGCGCATCCACCGGCGCAGTCACGACCCGCGCATACACCGGCTGTTTCGCTCGGGCATGGCGTTTTACGCACTCGCCGTCGCGTTCTGGTTCGTAGACATTCGCTTCTGTTCCTTCGTGAGCCGCACGTTGCCGGCGCTCGGCCTCTTCAATCCCGAGCTCCACGCGGTCTGGCACGTGCTCGTGGCGTTCGGGTTCTATTCGCTCGTCGTGCTCATTGCGCTCGACCGCTGCAACGTGCTGAAGCGAGAGGTCAGGCTCGACCGCTGGCTCGGTATCGCGCCGCGCCTCACCCCGCGATGACTACGGCTCCGTCACGCCCGGTCCATGCGGGCGGCTCGTCAATCTGGGGTCTCGCCGCCTTGAGCTCGCTGTTTCTGGTGTTCGAGCTCGGCGCGGCGGCCTTTGGCCCCTACGGCTACTACATCGACGAGCCGTATTACCTCGCGTGCGCCCGCCGCCTCGCCTGGGGCTACGTCGACCTCCCGCCGCTTTCGCCGTTCGTCCTCGCGTTGACCACGGCGCTGCTCGGTCACTCGACGCTGGCCATTCGTCTCCCAGCGGCACTCGCTGGCGCCGCGACCGCGTTCGTGACGGGACGCATGGCGCGCTTTTTCGGGGGCGGTCGCTACGCGCAGCTCATCGCGGCAGCCTGCCTGCTCGTGGGTCCCGGCTACCTCATCTTGTGCGGGTTCTTTTCGATGAACGCCTTCGAGGTGCTTGCCTGGGCGTGCGCCGAGTACCTCTTGCTGCTCGCTCTCGCAGCGGACACGGACACCGGGCGCACGCGCCGCTTCGTGCTTCTCGGTGGCCTGCTCGGGGTTGCGGCGCTCAACAAACATACGAGCGTGCTCTTCGCCGGTGCGCTCGGCCTCGGCGTCGTCCTTTCGCCCGCTCGTAGCGTGCTCCGTTCGAAGGGCCCGTGGCTGGCAGCAGGGTTGATGCTGCTCGTGCTTTTGCCGAACCTGATTTGGCAGATCAACCACGACTTCATCTCGCTTCGCTACTATCGCGGTCACGGTCCGAAGAACGTCGACACGCCGGTGCTCCTCGGCGTCGTGAACCAGGCGCTGTTCGTCAACCCGGCCGCAGTTGCCGTGTGCGTGCTCGGCTTGTGGTTCTTCCTGAGGGCGGAAGCCGGCGTGCGCTACCGAGCGCTCGGGCTCGCGTTTCTGATTCTGCTCGGCGGGCTGCTCGCTTTGCACTCGAGTCGCCCCGACCGCATTGCGGGCGCGTACCCCGCGCTCTTCGCCGCAGGCGCGGTGGTGTTCGAAAATCTCACGCGCGCCCGCGCTCGGTGGTTGCGCCCGGCGCTGGCGGGGCTCCTCTCGGTCGGCGCCGCGGTGCTCTTGCCGGTGGCGTTGCCCGTGTTGCCCCCGCCCGTGGCGGCCCGCTACGCGCAGGCGCTTGGCGTCGTGCCCCGTATCGAGCGCGAGGCAGCGAGTCTGCCGGAATGGCTGGCGGAGCGTCTCGGGTGGCCCGAGCTCGTCGCCACCGTCGCCGATACAACGCGCGACCTCAGTCCGGAGGAAAAGCGCCATGCCGTCGTGCTTGCCGCGACGTACGACATCGCGGCGGCGGTCGAGCTCTTGGGAAAAGGGCTGCCGCCCGTCGTGAGCCCGCATGCCGGCTACTCTTTGTGGGCGCGTGAAGAGCTCGAGCACGAGCCGAGCGACGTCGTCGTGGCCGTCGGCATCCCCGAAGCGGTGCTCGCGCGGCACTTCCGTTCGCTGCGGCGAGCCGGCGAGCGGCGCTGCGAAATCTGCCTGACGGACTCGCATGATCTCGTCGTCTTCATCGCGCGCGACCCCGTGACGCCCCTCCGCGACTGGATCGGATCGATCGAGTAGGGTGGTCCCGGGAATTAGCGGAACGCGGCGTCCATGGCCTTTCTGAAGGTTTTTTGCGGGTGGCAAACTTGTCGCCATGCAGCAGAGAGCTCATGAGACAATCGTCAGGCTGCTCGCGGAGGAAGTGATGAGAGCTAAGAGTTTCGGCCGGTTCGCACCTGAGGTCACCCAAGCCCTTCTTGCCGCGATGTTGTCGTTTGGTTGCGGCCACGCGAACGGAGATGGCGGCGGCGCGACGGGTGGCAGCAGCGCAGGCGGTGGCCAAACTGGCGTGGGCGGTGCTTCTGCTGGCGGCGCGACCGGCACGGGCGGCGCGAGCGCCAGCGGTGGTACCGTCGGCTCGGCCGGAACGGGCGGCAGCGGTGTCGGCGGTGCGGGCGGCTCCGGAGCCTTGGGAGGCACAGGTTCCGGAGGCGTAGCCACCGGTGGAGCGATGACTGCGAGTGGCGGCAACGCCGCGGGCGGCACGGGGAGCGGCGCCGTAGGTGGAGGTGGTGCAGGCACCAGCGGCAGCGCCGGCGCGCCAGGCGGTACAGGTGGCAGCTCCGTCGCGGGCGGCAGCGGTACTGCTGGCGCCGGTGGCGGCGCGGCCGGAGCGCCCACTTGTACGACCCCACCGGCGGGGCCCGTGCCGTCGAGCAGCATCATTCAGTTCAACGATAACGGCGCGTGGTGCTGGTACCAGGACGAACGCGCGGTGGTCGATACCAAGGCCAACAAGCTCATCATCGGCTCGGTGGCGAGCGGCGGTTCGCGCAACGGATATATCGAGGCGGTCATCTACGACCTCGCAACCAAGAAGTCGACGCTCTACACGGTGAGCACGAGCATCAAAGACAACATCGATGATCACAATGCGCCGGCCCTCATCATTCGGCCGGACGGCAAATACGTGGCGATGTACTCGACGCACCGGGCCGACTGCATCACCCGCTCGAGCGTCTTCGACGGAACCAAATGGGGAACGGAGTACAAGTTCGATTGGACTTCCCTCGGTTGTCCGTGGCCCGGCGCCGACACGAACCTCGTCACCTACAACAACGTTTGGTACCTGGGGTCGTCGCTCTACGACGGCGTCCGCTCCATCGGCGCCGACAACGCTTTCATATCTTCGAGCGACGACGGCGGAACCTTCAGCTTCTACGGGCGCCTGATGGATACCGTGCAGACTGGTTATGTGGCGGGCTACTACAAATATTGGGGCAACAACACGGACCGCATCGATTTCGTCGGCACCGAGGCCCACCCGCGCGACGACGACAATAGCCTCTGGCACGGGTACATCCAGGACGGGAAGGTCTACAACTCGATCGGGACGGTGATCGACAGCTCCCTGAAGGATGCGAACTCCAGCACGACGAACTCGAAGGACATCTCCGCGTACACCGCAGTCTTCAAGACTGGCTCGATGGCAGGCAACGTGAAGCTCTGCCGGATGTGGGACCACGATATCGTGCGTTATGCGGACGGGACGATCGCAATCCTCGGGCAAGGGCGCGCGGACAACTGCACCTCGACGCCCACCGGCTCCGATCCCGACAAGCGCATGATCTACTCGCGCTGGGACGGCACGTCGTGGAAGACGACGTACCTCGTGCACGGCGGTCCCAAGCTCTACCAGACCTCGTCGGACGACGAGCAGGACTACATCGGGCTTGCGGCGCTCGTCCCCGATGATCCGACCACCATCTACATCTCCACGACTTACGATCCGACCACCGACACCACGAAGGCAGGCGCCAAACACGAAATCTGGCGTGGTACCACTTGTGACAACGGCGCAACCTTCAAGTGGACGCCGGTCACACAGAACTCCACCACGGACAACCTGCGCCCGATCGTTCCCAAGTGGGACGCGACGCACACGGCCCTCTTGTGGATGCAGGGCACGTACCGGTCGGCACAGGATTATTCGCTGGCCATCGTCGGGACGATCACGGGACCGTGAAGCTGCTCAGTCTGCGGGCTCGAGTGTGACGATGCTCTCGAGCTCCGCGAGCCGAGCCACGAGCGCCGGCTTCGGACGTACGGCGACGCCGACGCGGGCGGCAAGCAGGAGCTCGATGTCGAAAGCGCTGTCGCCGAAGCTCGCGAGGAGCAGGTGGTTCGCAAAGAGCGCCGCCAGCGCTGCCGGTTTCGCCTCGGCGTACGGCACCGGAGCCGCCAAATAGTCGAGGAAGCGCCCCGCACCGACGGCCGCGCGACTGGCCGTGACGGCTTCAGCATCGAGCTCCCAGAGCCGGACCGCTTCGCGAACGATGGGCAGCGGCGATGCCGACACGACGGCGACGGGAACGTGGGCTTTGCGCGCCAAGGCGAGGATCGGCGCGAGCTCCTCGTGCAAGCGTTCGCGCAGGCGCGTTTCCTCGAAGGCTCGCTGCGCGAGGTGCGTGAGCTCTTCGACCGAAAACCCCGCGTAGCACCAGGTCATCATCGCGTAGGCGTCGCGCTCCGGATAGGAGCCGGCAAGGTGCGCGGCGGCCAAGCGAGCGGCGATGGCGCTCGCGCTGCCACTCGCCTCGATCGCGTGGGTGCTCGCTTCGCGCGCGAGTGCGTCGCGGGATTCGTCCCGCAAAAGGCCCTCGTTCACCGCTAGCTGAAAGACGTCCTCGCGGACGTCTCCCGACCACAACGTGCCGTCGGCGTCGAAGGCAAAGAGCCCACTCGGCGCGGCGCGCACCAGCGGTTCGAGCTTTGCGAGCAGTTCGCCGGTGCTGAGGTTCACGGTATAAGGGCAGCGTACACGATGGCGCTCTTCGTGCATCTCTCGGATCTTCATTTGACGACGGGGGCGGGACGACAAGCGCTGCTCTTCGAGCGTCTCGTTCACACGCTCGCGCTCGAACGCCAAACGAGCTCCGCGGCTCGCGTGCCGCTCGTCATTACGGGAGACGTTTTCGACTCGGCGAGCGGGCCCACGGAGCCCAAGGTGGCGGCCTTTTTGGCGCTGCTCGAGCAGCTGCACGCCGCGCTCGGTGGCGATGCCCCGACGATAATCTTACCCGGCAACCACGATCGGCGGCGTTTCGGGCTCGTCGGCCCGCATCGGACCAAGCTGTTTCAGTCGCTCGCGAACGCCGTCGACCCCGAGCGCGTCTTCGTGGCGGGTTGCAAGGAGCCATTTCTGACTGAACTGGTGCCTCCTCCTTTTCACGGCTTGCCGGCGCACGTCGTGACGCTCGATTCGTCTTACCTGCCGCACGGTCTCTTCAGCGCCGGCGGGACGATTCGCCGGGAGGATCTGTTGCAGGTCCATGCGCAGCTTCCGGACGACGGTAAGCCGTTGTGCTCCTCCTCCATCACCACCTGATTCCGACTCCGATCACGGACATCAGCCACGTCGATTCGCAGAGAACGCCCAGGTTATTGCGCTGGATCGTCGGCAAGCTCCTGCCGGCGTTGGTAGCAAACGCCGATCGCGAGGAGCTCACCATGACTGCGCTCGGGGCGGGGACGGCGCTCTCGATGTTGAACTCGTTCGGGCGCGCCGTGCTGCTCTTACACGGTCACAAGCACGTTCCGACTGCACGCATCCTTCGAGGCATGACGGACGGATGTGGCGACATCCTGCTCGTGTCGGCCGGTAGCGCCGGGCTTCGCGAACGGGTCGGAGAAGCGCGCCATCCGGATGCCGCGCGGCTCTGGCCCACTTTCAATCGCGTCGAGCTCGAGAACGACCGTGTGCAAGTGGAGGCGCTGTCCTTCTCGCCCAAGCGGAGCGCGAAGGCGCCCGTACGCCGGGAGCTCGCCGCAGCGCGGCTCGCCGAACAGAAATGGGTACCGATTGCGGTGAGCTTTCACCCGCAGGATGCGCCGCCGCGGGTGGCGCTCGATCAGGCTGAATACCGCCTGACCCGCTCCGTCGTCACCGGTGAGCGCTTCGACGTCGCGTGCGAGCGTCGGGTCGAGCTCGCGCCAGGCGCGAGCCTGGGCCGGTACGTGGATTTCGTGGGCATGCTTCCGTTGCTCGCGCCACGCACGGGCCGCTCGGGCCGACGGAGCCGCCGCGTCGAGCTCACGCTGGGCGGCGTCACGCAGTTTTCGATCGAACACGGACTCTGCCGCACGCTCGGCGAAGCCAAACGCTCCTACGGCGCGGGCGTGGCGTTCGAGTCGGTGGGGCTCCTCTGTCGTTACGGCGCGAGGCAAGCCACGTTGAGGCTCGCGCGCAAGGGTGCCGAGCGGCTCGTGCCGTTCGCGAGCGCTACCGATCTAACGACCGGGCGCGAACAGCCGCTCGCGCTCGAGGCCCTCGACGACTACTGGTCGGCGACCAAGCTCGATTGCGCGGCGCGCTCGCTCCTGCGCATCTATTGGCCGCTCGACGTTGACTGAGCGAAAATAGAAGCGTCGCCGTCGCCGTTTGGTACTAAACCTCGGGAGCGCCATGCGCCCTGACATCGACCCGGCACGGCAAGCAGCAGTCTGGTTATCGCGCGTGGTCGAAGCTCTCGGCAGCGTCCAGCATGCAACGACGATGGCCGACGCGCGCCGCGTGCTCGCCGAGGTGACCCTCACGCTCGTGCCAGCCGAGAACCGGCCGCCGAGCGAGGGAGAGCAGGCCTTGCTCGCGGAATTCGAACGGCTCGGCGCGTGCGCGCTCGAGACCGTGGCCTTGCGCGAGCGCCTCTTGCAACAGGACGAACGCCTGCGCCTCGCGATTGAAGCTGCCAGCCTCGGCACGTGGGAGCACATCCCGAGCACGCACGCGACGTATTGGGACGCTCGCAGCAAAGCCATCTTCGGACTTTCGCCGAACGAGGAGCTGGATTTCGAACGCTACCGCGCCGCCCTGCACCCGGACGACCTCGAAGGCGTGTTCGCTGGCATCACCAAAGCGGTCGATCCGGCGGGCAGCGGTGAGTGCACGCTCAGGTACCGCATCCGTCACGCGCACGGCATGGAACGGTGGGTAGAGGCGCATGGGCGCTGCACCTTCGGCGACGGCGTCCCGCAGCGCATCAACGGCACGCTGGTCGACATCACCGAACAGAAGCGCGCGGAGGACGCCGTGCGCGAGGCCACGCGGCGCAAAGACGAGTTCCTCGCGCTGCTCGGCCACGAGCTGCGCAATCCGCTCGCCCCGATCCTCACGGCGCTTGAGCTGATGCGCCTCTCGGGGCCGGAGCAATTCCCTCGCGAGCGCGAAGTCATCGAGCGGCAGGTGCGCCACATGATGCGGCTCGTCGACGACCTTTTGGATCTCGCCCGCATCGCGCGCGGCACGATCACGCTGCGGCGCGAGCCCACGGAGCTCCGGAGCGCGATCGAACGCGCCGTGGAAATGTCGAGTCCGCTGTTCGAGGAGCGACGGCACCGCCTCACGCTCGACGTGCCCACCGGCCTCGGCGCGGACGTCGATCGCGTGCGGTTCGCGCAGGCGGTCTCGAATCTCTTGACCAACGCCGCCAAGTTCACGCCAGCGGGCGGCGAAGTGCGCGTGCGCGGGCGGCTCGAGGGCGCCGAGGTCGTGCTCGAGATCGAGGACAACGGCATCGGGATCGACCCCGGCGACTTCGAGTCGCTGTTCGAGCCGTTCGTGCAACTGACGCGCCGCGAGGAACCGGCGTACGGCGGACTCGGGCTTGGGCTATCGCTCGTTCGTGATTTGATGCAATTGCACGGGGGCAGCATCGCGGTCGCGAGCGACGGCGCCGGCCGCGGCAGCCGTTTCATTCTTCGCTTGCCTGCGGCGACCCCGGGCGTTCAGGCGCCCGCGGCGGAAGCCATCGCCGTGGTCGGCGCGACCCGCCAGCGACGGGTGCTGCTCGTGGACGACAATCAGGATTCGGCAGAAATGCTGGGCTTTTTGGTGACCGGACTCGGTCACGTCGTGCGCGTCGCTCACGACGGCCCCGAGGCGCTCGCCGTCGCTCGTGAATTCGAGCCGGACATCGCCGTGCTCGACATCGGCTTGCCCGTCATGGACGGCTACGAGCTGGCGGCGCGCCTGCGCGATCACTTCGACACTGAGCGGCTGCGGCTCGTTGCGCTCAGCGGCTACGGTCAAGAGCGGGACAAGGCGCGCAGCCGAGAAGCCGGCTTCTTCCGGCATCTGACCAAGCCCATTGACGCCAATGAGCTCGCGGCCGTGCTCGCGGAGTGACGCGCTGACTGTTCAGCGACGAATGCTGCAGTGCCGTGTGAGGCCCGCATCCGTCAAACTTTCGGCGAGTGAAGCAAGCTTCACGCTGCTTCGATCAAGCTGCGATATCGAGGGAATGCAGCACCATGAAGTATGGCGCGTTCCTCGCGGGCATATGGGTGTCGACCGCAGCGTGTGGGAATTCGTCGAACGGCGTTCCCGCGTCCAACACCGGTGGGCAGGGGCCGACTCAGTCCGGCGGCGCACCCTCGGCAGCGGCCACCGGGGGAACGTTAGGCACGGCCACTTCAGGCGGTACCGGCGGAAATAACGGAGTCGGCGGCGGCGGCGGGAAGCTGCCCGGAGGGGCGGGCTCGGGCGGAACTGCGGGTAGCGAGACCAAGGGAGGCGCCGGTGGGACCGGCGGCGGTTCCCTTGGCGGCGCCGCAACGAACGGTGGGACCACGAGTGCGGCGGCCGGCAGCGGTGGTCACGCCGGCGGTGCTAGCGGAGGACTTGGAGGAGGAGGAGTCGGTGGGCGGAGTGCTGTGGGCGGCCAGGCCGGTCACGTCTCCGACGGCGGCAGTCAGACCGGGGGAATGGCCGGAAGCGGGGGCGCTGCGCCGACCAGCTGTGTCGGCAAGGCCTGGCCCACCGCCGATCCCACGGTAGCGGGACCGTTCGCCATTGCCACCGACAAGAACGTCGGGCCGCTCGCGGGCTACACCCCGGATCCGGTTTACGGGGACACGCAGCAGCGCTTCAACGTCTACCGCCCGAAGGATCTGGCAAGCAGCGGGTATTGCCACCCCATCTTGGTTTGGGCGAACGGTCACGGCGACAACCCCGAACAGAACCCCCCGCTCTGCGTCGTCGACTCCGGCGCCAACAAGTGGTGTGGGACGTATCCTGTCTTGATCAATCAACTCGCGTCGCACGGCTTTGTGGTGATTGCGTCGCTCAGCACCACCACCTCGAAGGGCGATCCGCTGCCGACGATCACCGGCTTGAACTGGCTACTCGACCAGTCGGAAGACTCCACTAGCCCTTACTATCACCACCTCGACACCGCCCATATCGGAGCGCTCGGCCACTCCGAGGGCGGCCTCTCGACGTGCAAGGCGGCCTCTGATCCACGCATCATCGCGATTGGTACGATCTCGGGCACGTCGACCCTTACGGATCTTCACGGCCCCGCGCTGTTCATCTGCGGGGGCCAGGACACCGTCGTCTCGTGCGACAGCGTCGCGAACACCTACGCGACGGTGACCGATCAACCGGCGATGATGCTGGACAACCTGTCCGCGGACCACGGCGGCTGGGAGTATCAGAACGGCGCGAAGGGCCCCGACATCTTCGCGCTGACCGCCTGGTTCCGGGTCCACCTGATGGCCGATACGGCGAATCGCAAATACTTCTACGGCGCGAGCTGCACGCTCTGCTCCGACAACCGCGTCACGGTCATGCGGAACAGCCTGATGACCCAGTAGAGGAACCTCAGCGTACGGTGACGGTCTTCTTGAGCGTCTCGGGAAAGCCGCTGAATTCGGGCACGCGCACTTCACCCAGGCGAGCCGCGATGCAGCGGGCCGTCTTGGTGCCGGCGTAGCGTGAGCTATTGATCGCGACGTTCGATACGTTGCCGGAGGAACCGAAGGTGACCGCAGTGGGGATCGTGCCTTGGGGATCGCCCGTGACGCGGCAGGTCTCGGCGGCCTTGGCCGCGTCGTCGATTGCCACGTGCGCGGCTTGGCGGTCGAACGGCGCCGGCGGTTTGGACGGAGCGACGGGCGGGGCGGGGGGTTGTGTGGTGGCGGCTGGCGCGGAGGTATTGGCGAGCGACCCTGCAGCCACGCTCACGGGGAGCGGAGCCGGCACCGCGACGGGCGGCAGCGCCGGAGGGCTCATGCCACGGCCGACGCCGATGCCGCCGGCGAAGGTGAGGGCGGCGAGGAAGAGCCCGACGCCGGTCCAGGTACTCGTCGGGCGCGTGCGCTTCATCGTCGCGAGCAAGCTCGGCGACGCGAACTCGTTCCAGTCGACCGCGGTCGGCGCGAGCGAGGGAGGCGTGAAGAAGCCGGAAGCGAGAGGCGGCGGTGGGATCGATGCGACAGGCGCTTCAACGAGCGCTCGCCCGGCGGGTTCGGCGGCCACCGCAGCCACCGCAGCGCGCCCGAGCTCGACCGGGGGCGGGTTCGTGATGGGCGGCGCCGTGCGCGCCGCTGCGGCTATTTCTGCCGAGGTGGGCGGCGGCGGCGCGAGCCCCGGTTCCGTGACCCGCGCGCCCTCGTCATGGGCGTCGTGGATGTCATGGATGTCGTCTGCGTCGAGCGCCTCCACGCCGTCCTGCCCGTCGAGCGCCGCGCTTTCCGGCGACCGCGCCGAAGCAATCTCGATGTCGGCGGGCGCCGCAGGCACGATGAAAGTCGCCGCTGACGTGGCGACGTGCGTGGGCTCGTCGTCGTCCGAATTGTCGAGCGGCACGGCCGGTTGCTCCGAGCCGTGAACGGTTTCCGGAAGAGGCTCTTCGGCCCAGCCGAGATCGACCGAGTCTTGCATTGCGCGAGCGACCATGGCGCGAGCCTAGATCCCAACCGCGCGAGTGACGACCCGGATCGCGCCGATTTGCTGTGGATTCACGAGAATGTTCCGCCGACGCTGGCGTGATTTCGTTGCAAACCTCAGTTGCTCGTGCAGGTGACCGGGCTCGCCGCGTCCTCGGTGAAGCTCGCTCCCGCATAGACGCCGTAGAGGCCGCCCGGCTCGCTTTCATCCCGCGCGTCGGGGCACTCAAAGCTCAGCGTGACGTCTGCTCCGGGTTCGACCGTCGCGCTGGCGAGTGCGTCCGCGTCCGTGCACGCGACGGCGGCTCCGAGTACGGCGCTCGCTTCGCAAAGGCGGACGGCTTGCGGCGGCGCCGCGTCCGACACCGAACAGCGCACCGTCGTGGTTTTTCCCGGTGTGCACGTGCGCACCACGTGATCGTAGGAGAAGCCGCAGTTGCGGTGGAGCCCGATTTGACCGCGCGTGCAGGCCGAGGTCGTGAGGCCTTCGCCGGGGAGCGGCAACGTCACGTCGAGCTTGCCGCTGTTGTTCGCGTCCCAGTTCGGCATGAACGTGCATTCCGGACGGTCCACGGTTTCACCGGCCGAGTCCATGAACTCGGTCGGTTCCCACACGGGGTCGCCGTTCGCGTCGAGCACGGGCACACCCTCGCACAAGAAGCCGTCCGGGTTGGAAACGAATCCGAGCGGTTCCGTCACGGGTGCGGTCGCCGTATCGATGCTGGTCACGTCCACCCATTGACACTCGATACCGGCGTTGTACTGGTCGCCCCAACCTTGTGAGATGCCCTGATACGAGCAGTCGCCATAGGGCGAGTGCGTGGGGCTAGCCACGTTGTTCGAGTAACGCAGCACGCTTTCCAGGCAAAACGCGCGCTTCGAGCCGAGGTTCGGGTCCCCGCCGTAGGTGAACGTCGCGTAGTGGCTGAAGTGGTAGTGGTGGTGGCATTCGCTGTACTCGTAGACGTGGTGGTTTGCGTTCGGGTTGTCGGCACCCGGAGCGTCCAAGAAATACGCCACGTCGCCGATATTGACCGGCTGCGCTCCGAGGTTCTTCTCACTCGCGTTGAACTGGAGCAAGCGGCGCCAGCCCGAGCCTCCGACGCACGATTCGGCGAGAGCGCACGAGTCCGGTCCGATGTAGCGATAAGTCAGCCGGTTGACCGCGAGCTCCTCGCTCACCACCGCGAGATCGGCGCCCGTCTGGTTCGTCACCGCTCCGACGAGCCAGGGTTTCGCGACGCTCGCGTCCCAGGCCACCCGTTCGAAGTGAATGGCGGTGTCGACGGCGCCGACGTGCGCGGAAAGCGCGTCCACGCAGGATTCCTCGGGCAGGTTCGTGTAGTGACACCCGTCGGGGGAGAGCTCGTCCTCGACGTCGCAGGTTTGGTCGTAGAAAAACTCGGTGTCCTCGCTGTCGACGCTGTTCGGCGGAAATTCCGCCTCGTCCATGCACGCGTACCCCGTCCGCTGCACCAAGAGCTCGGGGTCGACCGGGAACGTGAACGGCTCGTCCCAAGTGCCGCCGACGTCGGCGAGCGCGGGCTCGGAGGTGCCGGGCGAGTCCGCGTCCGTGACGATCATCGAGGTCAGCGTGTAATCCGCCAACACGTAGTCATGACCGTCGACCGTCGCACGCCGCGCGAGCGCGCCGTCATCGCCTGGCAGGATATCGATCTTCAGCGCCGCTGCCGGAGGGAGGGGCAGCTGCTGCTTCCCGTCGCTGTCGTCGTAAAACGAGGCGCGAAAATCCAGCCGATACGTCGCGAGCGCGAGCTGCCGCTGCGCGCGCGCCACCCAATAGTCGGCACCCTTCTCGAGCAACGTCGCCGCGACGCGATCACGTATCGACTCCGGGATCTCATCCAGCAAAACGCCGATCTGGCTCGTCGCGCTCACGGCCACGAGCGCTCCCGGCGTCGTATCCGGAGCAGGCGGCGCCGGAGCCGAATCATCATCCCCGCACCCGCTCGACCAAACCGCGGCAAGCGTTACACCCAGAGCAAGCGTGAGAGCACGACTGCGCATGCCGGGACGGTCGCCGCAAATTAAGTTCAGCAGTGTTTCGCCAGTGGGTCGGGATGGCGCGGCGCTGGGCGCAGTGAGCTCCGACGGCACCGCCGCGCCAGGGGCGAGCGTTCCCAGGATGCTCCTCGCCACGTTCGTGTCACAGGTCCATCTGCGAGCCAATTTCGACGACTTGTTCCGGCGGAATTAGAAAGTGCGCCGACGCGGAGTCGGAATTGCGCGCGAGGAACGCGAAGAGGTGCTCGCTGAGGCTCCCCATCTGCCCGGCGGATGTTGCAACGAACGTGTCTCGCCCGATGAAATACGTGGTTTCCGAGACGTTCAGCGGCAAGTCAAAGCGTTCGACGGCAAGCGCGAGCGCTCGCGGCACGTCCGGAACTTCCATGAAGCCGCGCCGAACGACGAGACGGTAGAAACCGTTGCCGAGCTCGTCGAGTCGCGTTTCGGCAGCGTCGACGTACGGCGTGTGAGTCACCTCGATGGCCAAGAGCACGACCGTCTCCGGCAGCACACGGATGCGAGCCACGTGGTGCACCAGAACAAGCGGTGCCCCGGGTCCCGGCGCGGAGAGGAATACGGCCGACCCAGTGGTCCGCGCCGCGAGCTTGCCACCGAGCGCGGCGATGAAGGTTTCAATGGGCGGGCAGACGGTCGCGACACGGTCGAGATAGATGCGCCGCCCAGCCTTCCAGGTGATCATCAGAGCGAAAACGATCGCTCCAGCGAGAATGGGTACGTAGCCCCCTTCCCGGAACTTGAACAGGTTGGCCGCGAGGAACGGGACATCGAAGCTCAGGAATAGGAGCAACAGCGCGAGCGCCTTCCAAAGCGGCCATTTCCAGGTCGTTCGCGAAACCTCGAAGTACACGATGGACGTGAGCGCCATCGTGCCAGTTACTGCAATGCCGTAGGCGGCGGCGAGCCGGGTCGACTGCTCGAAAGAGACGACCAAGCCGAGACAGGCCGCGGCCAACGCCCAGTTGACCAGCGGGACGTAGATCTGGCCCTCCGCTTCTTGCGACGTATGGCGGATGCGCACCCTTGGAAAGAAACCGAGTTGAACGGCTTGATGTGTCAGCGAGAAAGCGCCCGAAATGAGCGCTTGAGACGCGATGACCGTCGCCGCGCCCGACAAGAGCACCAAAGCCAGCGTCCAGCCGCCGGCGGGAACCATGGCGAAGAAGGGGTTCCTGCGCGCTGACACCTCGGAAAGCATTAACGCGCCCTGTCCGAAGTAGTTCAAGACCAGCGCCGGCATGACGATCGTAAACCAAGCGCGGCGAATGGGACGCGCGCCGAAGTGCCCCATATCGGCGTAGAGCGCCTCTCCCCCCGTCACCGCGAGGACCACCGAGCCCAGCACCAACACGCCGCGCGGCCCGTGGCGCGCAAAAAAGAGCGCTGCGTGCGTGGGTAACAGCGCGACGAGCACATCAGGATTCTTTGCGAGGTGGTAAGCGCCGAGTCCGGCGAGTGTAAGAAACCAACAGATCATCACGGGGGCGAACACGTGCCCCACGGCTCTCGTGCCCCGGTGTTGTAAGGCAAATAGACCGACCAGTACGGCACAGGTGAGTGGCACGATCAGAGGCTTTAGCGCGGGGGTTCCGACTTCGAGCCCCTCCATGGCGCTCAGAACCGAGATCGAGGGCGTGATCATGCCGTCTCCATAGAGCAGCGCGGCGCCGATGATCACGAGTACGGCGACCCAGCCGATTCGGCCCGATTTTGTCGTTCGAAGGCGTTCCGGGAGCAAGGCGAGTAGAGCGAGAATCCCTCCTTCTCCTTGGTTGTCCGCGCGCATGACGAAGGTCAGATACTTCACCGTCACGACCAGCATGAGCGACCAGAAGATCAGGGAGAGCACGCCGAGGATGTTTTCCGGAGTGGGCGCGCCCCCGTGCTCCGGCAGCGTGCACTCGTGCAACGTGTAGAGGGGGCTCGTGCCGATGTCGCCGAACACGACTCCGAGCGCGGCTAGTCCAAGGACCGTCACGCTGCTGCCCCGTGCGCGCGGCAGCGCGTTTTGCTCCCGCGGGCTGCTCGCTTCGGGCATCGCTCCCGACGCTAGTCTTGCTCAGTGACCGCGAATACGCCGTGTTTTTTTGTGCTCGACTCGACGAACACGGTGAGTGAGCCACGAGCGGGCTGTGGCGTTTCTGCACGTGGGCCAAGGTGATCCGAATCGAAGCCGCTCGTATCGCTCTCGACGAACCGTTGCCTTGTTTCTGCGCACGCGATGCGGCAGAAGCACGAGACCGATGCCCGCGACCAAATCGCCTCCCGCGCCGTGCACGCGTGCAGAGGCGTCGGCGCGCGGCCCGCTCATGCGTCTGCTCGGTGGGATCGGCCCTGGCGTAGTCACGGGTGCGGCCGACGACGATCCGTCCGGAATCGCGACCTACTCGATAGCGGGGGCGCAACTGGGTACGTCGCTGCTCTGGACGGCGCTGCTTACCTGGCCGTTGATGGCCGTCGTGCAAATGACTTGTGCCCGGATCGGGATGGTGACGGGGCGCGGGCTCGCCGGCGCACTGCGCTCTAAGTTCCCCCAATGGGCGCTTGTCGTCGCAGCCGTCCTGCTTTTGGCCGCCAACACCATCAACGTCGGTGCGGATCTCGCTGGCATGGCGGACGCTGCCGAAATGCTCACCGGCCTGAGCTCGCACTTCTTCGTAATTTTATTTGGCGGCGCCATCGGCCTCGCCACCGTGTTTCTGCCATATCACCGCATCGCCGACACTCTCAAATGGTTGGCGCTTTCCCTGTTCGCCTACGTGCTGACGGCTTTTGCCGCTGGGATTGATTGGGGCTCCGTGCTCCGGGATGCACTCACTCCCTCGCTGCCGAAGGGGCCGGAAGCCTGGGCTACGCTCGTCGCGATTTTGGGCACGACGATCAGCCCGTACCTATTTTTTTGGCAGGCCTCGCAAGAGGTCGAAGAGGAGAAGTTCATGGGCCGGCAAATGCTGGCGAGCCGTTTCGGTGCAACGCGCAAAGAGCTGGTCGGTCGCAAGGTCGATGTTGCCGCCGGCACGTTTTTCTCGAACCTGATCATGTTCTTCGTCATTCTTACGACGGCCGCGACGCTGCACCGCCACGGTGTCACGCACATCGAGACTTCACGGCAAGCGGCGGAGGCACTGCGACCCCTGGCCGGCCGCTTCGCGGCAACCGTGTATACGGTCGGCATCCTCGGGGTCGGTCTGCTGGCCATCCCGACGCTGACCGGGTCGGCCGCCTACGCTTTGGCCGAGACGCTTGGCTGGCGCGAAGGTTTGAGCGAACGCTTCGGCGACGCAAAGTACTTCTATGGCGTTATCGTGCTATCGACCGTTACCGGCATTGCGCTCGACTTTGCGCAAATCAGCCCTGTCCGCGCGCTTTTTTTGACTGCCGTCATCGACGGCTTGTTGGCACCTGTTTTGTTGCTCGGCATTCTCGTGGCGGCATCGGACCGGACGTTAATGCGCGGGCAACCGAGTTCACTCCTAGCTCGAATCATCGTCGGACTAACGGTCGCCGTCATGCTGGCGGCGGCCGTCGGAATGTTCGTGTACTAGAGCAAAACGCGCTTGAAGCACTTTTTCGCGAAGGCGACGAACTGTTTGTCCGTCGGGTGGTCCACGGTCTCAATGCCGACGATTTTTCGCTCCAGTGCGTGCTCGTGGTTCTGCAGATATCTGAGAAGTTCGAGCTTTGCTGACCCTGGTCCAGCAAGGAGAATCTCCTCGGCTCCCTCGAGACCACGGCCGACCTCGTGAAAAAAACGCTTGGCGTCGTCGGGGTGTTCTTTGGCGCCGTCGGGCCCGGTCGGGTGTTTATGGTGGATGTTGTGTAGTGGTGCCATGACCGTCGCCTCATCCGTGCTCTCCGGATGGAGCGAAAAAATACGGGCTTCCTTGTGGTCGACCCAGACAGCGACGTGCTTGCTCATTTTGAGACCTTTCGACAATTGATAGATGACACCTTCGCCCCGCCGAGACCTTCGGTGGGAGGGGGCATCACACTCACTGCCGGTGCGCTGCTCGTGCGTCGTTCCCCAACTTTAGTCCGGGCTCTCGAGCACGAACGGGACCCGTCAAGATCACCTTGCCGCCGGGGTGTTGCTCGGCGAGCTCTTGCGCTTCGCGCGCCTGAGACAACGGGAACCGCTTGATGATCGGAATGACGAGCTTTCCATCGGCAACCGCCTGGGCCAATGCGGCGAGGCGCGCTGCGTCTGGGTGGGTCATCGCTCCGCGGACCACGAGACCCTGCTCTTTTGCGCCGGCGGGTTCCCCGACTACGCTTCCAATCGTTCCGCCGCGCTTCATCTTCCCGAACAGCTTTGCCAGGGTGGGGCCGCCGATCGTATCGGCAATGCCATCGAGCAACGGGAGCTGCGCAATGTCGGCATCGCTGTCCAACGCGACCACACCGTCCGCGCCGAGCGTGGATGCTTCCGCCGTTTGCTTGCCTCGAACCCCCGCCCAGACTTTGGCGCCTTGCATCTTGGCTACGAACACCGCCGTTCGTCCAACACTTCCGACGGCCCCCGTGACGAGGACGACGTCACCCTTGCGCGGCCGAAGCACGGCCTCGATGAGTTGTGCGCCGGTGAGGAGGACGAGAGGTAGCGCCGCGGCGTCGACAAGGTCCATTTTTGCCGGGACCTCGGCCCAAGCAGTGGCAGGCGCGATGACGAACTCGGCGTATGCCTCGTTCACTAGACCCATCACGCGTGTGCCGACCTTCAATCGAGAAACGCCCGAGCCGACCGCGACGACCTCACCAGACGCGTCGCGCCCGAGCACGGCGGGGAACACGAGCGGCCTCATCGCTTGCATGTCGCCGCTCCGGAGCTTCCAGTCGATCGGATTGATGCTCGCGCCGGCCATTCGAACCTTCACCTCGTTGGGTCCTGCTTGCGGGTCGGGCAGGTCTCTGGCCTCGAGTTTGTCAGCGTTGCCGTAGGCGACTAAAATCACAGCTTTCATTGCGTCTCCTGTTTCGCGCGACGCGCCCTTGAGAGAATCAAAGGACCAGCGACACGCGGCGCGAGTCTGCAATAGGCGGGCCCAGGCTCAGAGCCGTGGCAAGAGCGCCCGATCGAGGATTCGCGGCCATGCATAGTCTCGAGCGGTTTGCATGCCGGATGTCCGCAGCGACCGATCGCGCTCGGGCCGCGTACGCAGCCGTGTGAACAAGGACACGAACTCGCGTGGGTCGTTTTGTTGCAGCACAAGCGCGTTCTGCCCGTCGATGGCGTAGTCCTCTCCGGAGGCGCCCGTGCACGCAAGGCCGCCGGCTGCCATGGTCTCGAGTCCCACCAGACCGAACGGTTCGTGCCCGCTGTTCGCGAGCACCGCATCCGCAGCGTGGAACAGCACGGCTCGCGCCTTCGCATCGAGGCGCGACTGCAGCACCACGACATCGGCGCCGTTGATGCTCGAAAGCGTGCCGAGGAGTCCCGCGACGCCGGACTCCGTGCTTCGGCGGTGAGCGACGCTGAGTCCCGCAGCGTGAGCGCGTTCCATGACTTCGCTTTCGTGCCCCTCGACGCCTCCACGCGCTACGAGCACGCACCGCGCGCCGTGACGCTTGAGCTCTGCCACGGTGTCAACGGCCAGTAGCCAGCGCTTGTCCGGATCCCAGCGCGCAACTTTGGCGAGAATGATGCGGTCGTCGAAACGCTTTCTGACCTCGGCGACGCCGTCCTGATCGGGCGGCGCGAAGCTCTCGGCGTCGAGGCCGTTTGGAATGACCACGGCATCCACCCCATACGCCCACATGCGATGCTTCATGTAGCGGCTCACCGTGGTGATGGTCGCGGCGCGCCCGAGCTTCTCCCAATCGATGCGGTGAAAACCGAAGGTGTTGTTGGCGTTCCAGAACAAGCTTACTCGGTCCCGCAAACCCGCTCGCTCCAGCAACCAGTGCAGATGCAAGACGGCGTCTACCGTCTGCCATTCCTCTGCAAGCACTACTGCTCGCCCACCTCTGGCGAGCTCTGGGCAAAGGCAATGCGTAAACAGAAATGGCGGGAGAGACGTGGCATAGTCCCTGACCTTGCCCTCCTCCCCGTCGTAGACCCCGCCGGGGTGATGCGCGCTGATCCACTGGCACCAGCGGTGGAGCGTGAGCAGGCCTTGCTGCTCGCACTCGGGAAGCTTGGGGTCTCCGATGAACCACAGGTGCGCCTCGTGACCGTCTTCTGCCAGCGCCTTCGCGAGGCCGGAAACGCGGCTCGAGATGCCGCCCGCGCACGCATAGTCGTCAGGACCTTCGAGCGCGAGCAGATGGAAAGTCCTGGAAGGTTGCACGTTCAGTTGGGGTCAGCCGCCCGTGGAGTGCACGATCAGTGCCAGCGACGGATGCTTGGCGGGGTTGCCCGTCGCTCGCGTTCCGTGCGCCCGAGCGCTCTCTCGAACCGACACGCCGTCGAGCTGTTGCACGTCGCAACGGTGTGTCTCAAGGGCGCGCATCGTGATGCACAGGGGAAATAGCCTGCCAAAGATGAAGCTGCAGCCAAGCCAGTGAGCGTCAACGTCAGCACAGTAGCTTTGCGCGACGAATAACGACGGACCCCCGTCCAACTCGAGACGGGAGGCAAGCCGAACAATTTCGACGGAAACGGTCGCATCACGCACTGCCCCTCCGCCGGACCATGAAAATCGAAGCCATCGCCATTCCCGCGCTCGTGCTGATCGCCACTTCCTGTAGCCAAGCGGGTTCGCCGCCGTCGAACCAAGGTGGCTCCTCGGCTAGCGGGACAGGCGGCGGTCATGCCGGTAGTTCGGCGGTCGGAGGGAGTTCCGCGGTGGGAGGTGCAGGCGGTGGCTCACAGACCGGCGGTACCGGGGGCGGCGGCGGCACCGGTGGCACCGTTACGAGTGGTGGCAACGGCGGCAGCCCAACGGCCGGCACCGGCGGCACAGTCGCTGGCATGGGTGGTAATCCCCCGGCAACCGGCGGCACGTCCTCCGGTGGTGGAGGGGTCGGAGGCAGCTCCGCAGGGACCTCGAGCGCGGGTACGGCCGGGGCCGGCATGGCGCAGGGTGGAATGGGTGCAGGCGGCTCAGCCGGCGCGGGCGCGGCCGGGACGAGCGCAGGCGGCTCAGCGGGCGTGAACAACACGGGCCCCGTCACCGTCCAGCTCACTCAAACCCATCAAAAGATCGAGGGCTTCGGCATCAACGATACCTACAACGCGCCCGTTCCCTCGAGCATCTTCGACGCGACGAAAGACATCGGCCTGACGATCTTGCGCGTCGGCATGGACCCCAGCGGTAACTTCATCACGAGTGGAGCCTCGGGCGATATTACGATGGTGAAGGGGGTGAGCGGCAGCAAGATCATCGGTTCTGTTTGGACTGCGCCCGCCAATTGCAAGTCCAACAACAACGTGAATGACGGCGGCCACCTGAACACGAGTTGTTACAATTCGTGGGCAAGCGCGATCACGAAATTTGCAAAAGACAACGGCCTTTACGCCATGTCGGTCTCGAATGAGCCCGAGTTCGCGTCGTGCGGCTCCGCGGATCCGTGCAACGGCAACTACCCGACCATGCTGTACACGGCGAACGAAATGGTCGCCTTCGTGAAGGTCGTCGGACCCATGCTGCAGCAAGCGGGTATCAAGGTCATCTCCGGCGAAACTTCGGAGTGGAACCATCTTTGGTCCAACACGTCGGCCGGCCCCGATCCGGGCGGGCACAACAGCTCGGATCCGCTCAAGTGCGGCTTTCCGCCGAGCAACACGGTTTGCGATACGGGAGGCGGGTACGACTACGGGCACTACCTCGCGAAGGACGCAACCGCGTGGGCCGCTTTCGACATCATCGGTACGCACGAGTATGATTCGCAGCACGCGTACCCGTGGCCGAGCGACGTCACCGCGGCGCGCAAGGAGGTTTGGCAGACCGAGATGTCGGGCGTCAAATGGTGGCCCGAGCAGGGTCCGAGCAGCGACATCAACAACGGTATCGCCGTAGCAGGCTGGATCCACGAAGCGCTGGCCATCGGCGACGCTTCGGCATGGCTCTATTGGAATTACTCGCAGACCGGCGACAACGAGGGCTTGGTGCTCGGCTCGACCGATACCAAGCGACATTGGACGCTCGGCAATTACAGCAAATTCGTGCGTCCAGGCTACACGCGTGTGGACGTAGCGGGAGCCATTCCCGACAACGTACTCCTCACCGGCTTCGTCGGCGCGGACGGCACGGTAGTCGTCGTGGCCATCAACAAGGCGACCGCAGCCGTCAGCGTCCCCATCACCATCGCCGGTGGCACTGCGCCCGCGTCGATGACGCCCTGGGTCACCTCGTCCTCGGCCAACCTCGCCTCGCAGTCCGCCGTCACGGTAGCCAACGGCACCTTCACTGCCGCGCTCGGAGCGTCGACGGTGACGACGTTCGTCGGCAAGTAGGCGCGCGCGCGTCCGGCGCCGGGCGCGAGTCCGCTTCGCTACGGCTTCTTTCCGCCCCACCGCTCGACGGCCCAGTTCACCGCCCGTCGCCAGCCCCAGGCGACGGTGACCAGCACCGCAAGGAAGAGCAGGACTTGCACGAGGCGACGATAGCGCGGTTCGTGACGGACGACCCGGGGCCCTTTCACCTCGTCAGAGCTGTTTTCGTCCGAGCTAGCGGTTCACCGCCCACGCCGTCGCTTCGACCAGAGGACGACGCCAACGACGGGCAGGCTGAGGAGGCCGCCGACAACCGCCAGCCCGATCCCCACTATGGCGAGCTCCGACCACGAGAAGCCGAACACGGCGGCAGCTTAGCAGCCCGTCAGCGCGGCGATTTGTGCCGACGGCTCGAGCGAAGGCGCTCACACCAAGTCGTCGGGCAGATTCGCGACGTGGCACACGGAGAACGTGCCCGTGAGGTGCACGGGCGTCGAGCCGCTCGAGCCGTCGACGGTGAACGAGCCCTCGTACTTTGCGCCGACGCCCGCGCTCGGCTGGCCGATCGTGTCGGTCCAGTTCATGACCGGCTTGGTGGTTTCAGACACTCCCACGGTGCCGGTGAGGGGCGGCACGGTCCGCGTCCCGTCCGCGTGCACGTGCGCGAAGCTGAACGTGGCGTTGGTAAGCGTGGTTTGCCCGCTCGAATCCCCCATGAAGAAGACGTTGAGCGAGACCTCCTGCGTCCCGTCGTCACTGCAGGCGTCGATCTCGACGTGAACCATGCTTCCGCGGCCGATCGTGAAGCTTGCCGCCGTCGGATACGGCGCGATTCGCGAGATTGCGCAGCCTGCGCCGAAGGTGAAGTCGCTACCGAAGTCTGGAAGCTCACCCTTCACGCTCAGGTAATTGGGCCCCGGGCAGAGCACCACGCTGCCGAGCCCGCCCATCCCACCGGTCGATTGCGAGCCGGCGACGCTGCTCGCGCCACCCGATCCGCCTTCGGGCGCGCTCCCACCGGTCGCGCCGGCCGCGGTTCCAGAGCTTCCGCCCGCGGCGTCGCCCCCGGTGCCGCCGGTCGCGGCCGACCCTGCTTCCCCCTCGTTGGGCGATGGCTCGTGGTGCACGCTCCTTCCGCAGGCCCCCACGGCGACCAGCCCTAGCCCGCAGAGTAGGCGCGTGAGAATCACCTGCCGACTCTGGGGCCTCGGCGCAACACGCGTCAAGCGTGGTAGCGGTTCACTGCGTCTGTGTTTGGCAACTCGGCGCCGTGGCTGCGCTCACATGCAGGTCGCAAATTCCGCGATGCGGGTGAGGCTCAAGCGCACGAGGCCGTCGAAATCCGGCGTTCCGATCACGGCAGGACTCGAATCGGTGAGGAACAGCAAGGACGCGTACATCGACATGTTGATCGCGATCCGCGCCGACCGCGCGCACCGTCTTTGCTTCCAGAGTGCGCAGGAGCGCCACCTGAACCCGCAATGGCGCGTCTCCAATTTCGTCGAGGAGCAAGGTGCCACCGTCGGCCGCGACGAACGCGCCCGATCGGTCCGCGTGAGCGCCCGTGAAAGAGCCGCGTCTGTGGCCGAAAAGCTCGCTTTCGATAAGGTTGTCAGCGAGGGCCGAGCAGTTGACGGCGACGAACGGCCCGGCCGCGCGCGGCGACGCACGGTGGATCGCTTGCTCCAAATGCTCTTTGCCCGTGCCGCTCTCACCAAGCAACAGGATGCTGAGGTCCGTCCCGGCGACGCGCTTGAGCTCTTCGAGAACGGCAGCGAAGCGCGCGCTCCGGGTTTCGATGGTTCCGAACCGTGACGCGGTTTCGCCGGTGAGCGGCGGCGATGAAGGACGCAGCGCGCGAGGGCGGGGGACTTCAGTCCCGGTAGGGCGTGGATTGTCGCGCAGCCATTCGCCCAGTTCGCGCACGAACGTGTCGGGGCGCCCGGCGCCGACGATTACGCGGCTCGTGCCGTCGGCTCGCTGGTAGACGAGGCCTAGGCGGGCGCGGCGATCTCCTTCGAGCAGGTGGAAGAAGCAGTGCCCGTGAAACGCATTGTCGAGGAGCCGCCCGCTCACCGCGTCGAGTGCATCGGCGAAAATATCGCCCTTCGCGTCGGGCATGCGAAAGAGGCTCGTGCCTCGGACATACGCATACGCGTCGAGGACAGAGGGATCGTCGAGCGCCGCCTCGAGCTCCGCGAGGCGAAAGGATGAGGCAGGAAGTTCGGCGGGGACGAGGGTGTCGCTCGGCGTGAGGTCGAGCGCTCCGTCACCCACGACCAGCAGCGCCGGGGCACTGAACTCCGCCTGCTCTCCGGGCGCGAGCACGCGCGAGGTTGGCAGCACGAGCAGATGATGCGTCGCTCCCGGATGCTCCCAATCGATCTGGCGTACGAGCGCCAGGGACGAGCTCGTGCCGCGCGCGACCCGTCCTGGACGACAAAGCTATCCCGGTTACGCTGAAATCGATCACGATCACGATCGACCCGCCGTGAGTCGGTCTAACGACCTACCGTGAGCGCGACATGAAGGCCTCGTGCACGCGCTCGAGGTCGATACCAAATCCAGACCGCTGAGCACCCTTCATCATTCTGGTCTGATCGACTTTGCCCCACGGCAGCGCGACTCTCTGGAGATATTGCCCGATGTCGCCGCTGACGAAATTCGTCTCTCTGAACGAGATGAATTCGCGAAAGCGTTGCTCGGTGACACCGTCCGAGTCGACCGTGATGATGTCGATCGCTCGAAGGTTGGGCGCCTCCGAGGCGGCAGCCTTCAGAAGGAACTTGATGTAGGCATCCGATCGCGGAAGCGAGTACCCCAAAATGCGAATCTCGTTCGCTCGACTGAGCACGCTGCGTGCGGCGTCCCACTGGTCCGTCATCTTGGTCGTCAAGGCTTTGCGCCAGGTTGGTGGAACGATGGCACCGTCACTGACGCATCCGTGGAGTTTCACGAGGCGAGGCCACTGCGAGTGCTGATCTGCCTCGGTATGCGTGCGTGCGAAGCCCGTATTTCTCAGAGCAGCAGCGGCCGACTCAAGAACCAAATCGTAGTTCAGAGAAACGACATCGTAGCGAATAGCCGGCTCCGAGAGGGGCTCCTGATGCTCCGTGTAGGTGTCTCCTTCTGTGGTTCCCCAGAAGAAGACATTGGAGAGTGCGGCCACAAACGAAACGTATCCGGCCCAGACTCTGTTACTCGTAGAGTCGAGGATCTCAGCTTGGTGCTGTCGTGGCGAGGGGGTCGATGCGGGTGGAGTGCTTCGGGTTACGACCTCGCAGATGAAACGGGAGAAGGTAACGGGCAGGTTGCTTCCACCAAACTGAGACCGCATCTCGAGAATCGACAAAATCTCCTCGATATCGAAGAGGTCCGCGGAGAAGTAGTTCTTGACCCGCGCGAGGCTGTCGATCTCCTCGAAGACGTCCTTGAAATACGCCAGGCCATTAGGGTCCCCGGCAAAGAGGTCCTTGGCGCGAAAGAGAAAGTTGCTGACCACCGGTAACCCGAGCGGCGCAGAGAATCCAGCCCCCAAGATGTAGACCACGCGCTCGACGGCCATTCAGTCACGAGACCAGCGGGCGAGACGGTCGTCAACCGGCGCCCGCAGTCAGCTCCGGATTTCCCGGGCCGCTCGCTCGTCCTCCCGCGCCGACTCGAGCGGCCCACGTCGACGTTGGACCCGCACTCACGCGGCCTCGCATCACGGCCGCGGGAGCGACTTTCCGACGACTCGGCCGAGCCGCTGGCAGGCGTCCTCTTGGCCGGGCGCAACGCGCCCGAGAGCGCCTTCCCAATCTCCGCGAGGTCCGCCAGTTGGAGCTTGCTCGCGAACTCGCGTTGCCGTGCGGCGTGCAGGGCTCGGGTGATGCCGAGGAGGTCGCGGACGCTTCGACTGGGACAACGCGTTCGGGCAAGGAGGACCGACGAGCGTGACACGGCCGCAGACGTCGTCATCAAGAGGCCGACGGTCGCGGGCGCGGCGCTGCTAGTTGGCGATGAGCTTGGCGAGAACGCGTCCGCCTGGAGACGGAACGTAAGACTGGGAAATCGTGTGCTTTGCGGACTTGTATTCAATCATCGCTCGTCCACCTTGGGCCGAAGTCGAAATGACGGTACGTCGGGCAAGCGTTTTCGTGTCGCTGCCGGCCTCCGTTAATTCGTTGAGCGTTGCTCGCACCGTCTCAATGTCCTCTCCCTTCATATCCACCGCGCGCGGATTTGCGATCCCGAACGCCACGAGGTCGTTGCCGATGAATGTGATCGGCTCGTTATCGGCCACGAGCTGAAACGTGAACACCTGGATCTCCGACATTTCGCGAAGAACGTCGTACCAAAACTTTCGAGTAGCCTGTCCCGCCACGGAGGAGTTGAAGCGATTCGCGGCCGCATTGACGAGAGCGTCGCGTTTCGCGCTCGTCTGTGCTTGCGCGACGTCACGCGCGAACTCGGAGAAGACCTGCTCGCGCGAAAGTGCATCGTCGTGCTCGAGCGTCGCTTGCTCCTCCAGCTTCCGAAGCCGCGCGGCGAGTTTCCGTACCTCGTCTTCAAGAGCCCCAATGCGGGCGGCCCGAAGGCCTTCGTCGTTGCCCCGCGCCTGGGCGTTGAACCAGGCCATGACGCTTTCGGAAGCCATCCCCGCGAAGATGCCCGCCTCTGGTCCGACGAGCGCCGTCGCGGCCGTAGTTGCGAGCAACGTGGCGCCGGTGTGAAGGGCCGCGAATTCTGCTTCGTCGTGCTCGGACACCCGCTACCTCACGGCCGCCGGTGCCGTAGTAGGCGTGGCATCCGTCCTGAGCCAGCCTTCACGGCCAGCGAGCGTCCCCGAGATGAGTTGCACGTTCCGTCCGCCCGCGAACGCTCCAAGCGTCTTGCAGCGCACGCCGACGTCCACCCAAACGCCCTGGAGCCGCGTGACGTTCATGAAGTCGGCAGCGCGGCTCTCCGCCTTCGTCGAGATGTACTCGGCGAGCGCGCCTTCGGTTGGGAACATCGGGACAGGCTCCGGCGTGGTGTTGGTCACCATGCACCGATCGGTCTCGTCTGCAGCGGCGATGACGGGCGCGACGGCACACACGCCGTTCACACAACGCGCTCCGGTCGCCGTGCATTGGTAGTCGGCCGCGCACTGCGGCTTCGGAGGCGCTTGCGCGGCCTTTTCTCTTGCTGGAGCGCACTCCGAGCGAACCACTCGCGGCGGCGCGGGCGGGTTGCACCGGACGATCACACCCGAGCTTTGCATGCCCGATTTGGTCGTCTCGACGTTGTAGCCCGTCGTGCAGAGCTGGCTCGCCATCGCTGCGCATTCGGGGAAGCCCCGCGGGCACGAAAGGTCGAAGCGATGCTCACCGAGCACGCGGGTGTAGGCGAAGTCGGGGGCGCAGCTTGCGAGAGCGGCAAGGACCGGCAGCATGATCAGACGCACGACACGCTAGGATACACGTCCGCCCAAGGCCCTCAAGCAAGAGGATACGTACTCTGTAGCCCTATGAGAGTGCCGTTCCCCGCGTGACGCCGAGATACGCGCGCTGCAGTGCCGCGACGTCGCCACCGAGCACCTCTCGACCAAGTTTACGAAAGCGATCGACCGGGCGCACCGGCGCCGTGAAGGCGACGAAGGGGCGCCGCAATTGCAACGTCCCGATCGAACCGAACGTCGTGCTCCTGCTCGACATCATCAAACGCGAGCGCGGCGACAACGGCGCTCTCGTGCCCGACATGCCGAGCGAGCGCGACATGGCCCGCGGGCTCCGTCGCTGGCTGGCCAAAGCGGGCGTCGACCGTCACGAGCTCCATCACCGAACGCCGACCACGCGGCCGCTCCGCTTTCACGACCTGCGCGCGACCGGCATCACCTGGATGGCCGTCCGCGGTGACGACCCGCTCAAGATCAAGCACCGCGCCGGACACACCGAGTTCGAGACGACGCAGCGCTACCTCCGGATGGCGGAGTCGCTCCGCGAAGGCTTCGACACTCCGTTCCCGGAGCTACCTGACTCGCTCACTCAGTCGCACGCGCCAAACGCACGCGTTTTCTAAGTGTGCGAAGTGACAGGCTGAATTTGCGGGGCGGACGGGACTCGAACCCGCGGCCTCCGGCGTGACAGGCCGGCGTTATAACCAACTTAACTACCGCCCCGAAGCGGTGGGGCGCCTTCTTACCACAGCGACCCGTCTGTACAAGGGTTTGGTGACGGTTCCGCGCCGTGTTTCTACGCTTTTAGACCGGTGGGCCGTCCGTTCTCGCCCCAAGCCGTACACGGCGAGCTAAGGCTCGAGGACTAGGACGGCTCGAAGAAGCGCCTAGCAGCGTCCGGGGTAGCCGGCAGCCTCCGTCCGCCCCGCCATGTATGGACGGAGCAGCCGGGAGCCTCGTCCATACACGCCATGTATGGACGGCAGCAGCCGGGAGCTTCCGTCCATACACGTCATGTATGGACGGCAGCAGCCGTGAGGCTCCGTCCATACACGCCATGTATGGACGCCGGCAGCCATGAGGCTCCGTCCATACATCGCGCTGTCTTTTGCTACCCGCAGCCGCTACGCCCCCGCCCGCAGCGCCCCGCCGTTCGTCCGAATCACCTCCGCGTACCACTTCGCCGAGTCCTTCGGCGTGCGCTTCAGGGTCTCGTAGTCGCAGTGCACGAGGCCGAAGCGCTGGCGGTAGCCCTCGGCCCATTCGAAGTTGTCGATGAAGGACCAGTGGAAGTAGCCCTCGATCGGGACGCCGGCGTCGATGGCGCGCTCGAGCTCGAGTAGGTAGCGGCGCGTGAAGTCGATGCGCAGCGGGTCGTGGACGTTGCCGTGCACGTCGACGCTGTCGGTGCAGGAGATGCCGTTCTCCGTCACGACGATCGGCTGCTTGTAGCGGTCGTGGCAGAAGCGCGTCGTGTAGTACATGGCCTCGGGGACGATGTTCCAGTTGAACGCCGTGCGCGGGTGGCCGGGCGGGAAGGGGACGACCTCGTAGCCGCCGTCCGCCGTCGCGCGGATGCGATCGCCGGAGTAGATGTTGACGCCGAAGAAGTCGACCGGCTGGCTGATGAGCTCCATGTCGCCCGCTTCGAGCTGCGGCACGTCACGGCCGAAGTAGGCCCACGCGTCCTCGGGGTATTTGCCGAGAAAAACCGGGTCGAGCCACCACGACATGGTCGCGACGTGCTTGCCCTTCGTCGCGAAGAAGGCGCGGCGCGCGGCTTCGACGTCGGCCGAGCTATTCGTCGCCGGCACCTTCGGGTGGCTCGCGGGCGCGTAGCCGATGCGGCACGGGCCGGGTGAGGACGCGCGGATCGCTTGCACGCCGCGGCCGTGCGCGCGCAGCGTGTTGTGACCCGCACGCAGCACCTCGTGGAACGCGAGCTGATCACCCGGCGCGTGGCGTCCCTCTTTGTGGCCGGCGTTGATGTAGACCTGCGGCTCGTTCAGCGTCATCCAGTGCTCGACGCGATCGCCGAGGCGGCGCGCGATGACGGTCGCGTACTCGGCGAACCAGTCGGCGCTGTCGCGGTTCAGCCAGCCGCCGCGGTAGTAGAGCTCGAGCGGGAAATCCCAGTGGAAGAGCGTGACCCATGGGGTGATGCCTGCCGCGAGCAATGCGTCGACGAGCCGCTCGTAGAAATCAAGCCCCGCTTCGTTGATGGTACCGGTTCCAGTCGGGAGCACGCGAGGCCACGAAATACTGAGCCGGTACGCCTGCACGTTCATGCTCTTGAGGAGCGCAACGTCCTCCACGTAGCGGTGATAGTGGTCGCACGCGGTGTCGCCCGTGTTGCCCTCGTACACGGCGCCGTCTTTGCGGCACAGCATGTCCCACACGCTCGGGCCCTTGCCGTCGTCGCGAGCGGCGCCTTCGATCTGAAAGGAGGCCGCGGCCGTGCCCCACACGAAATTCTTCGGAAAGCTCATGTTCTTCCTCGCCGTGCGCGCACGGCATCACTCATCATAGCAAGCAAGGGCTCGGTGCCGTCCCAGCTCAAGCACCCGTCGGTGATGCTCTGACCGTAGACGAGCGCCTTGCCCGGTACCGGATCCTGCCGGCCGTCGACCAAAAAACTCTCGAGCATGAGGCCGAAGATGCGACGCTCGCCCGCGGCGATGCGCTGGGCCACGTCAGCGAACACCTCGGGCTGGCGCCGCGGATCCTTGCCGCTGTTGGCGTGGCTGCAATCGACCATGACCGTGCCGTGGATGCCCGCCTTTTCGAGCGCCGTGATCACCTCGGAAACGTGGGCGTCCGAATAGTTCGGGCCGTTCGAGCCGCCGCGCAAAATCACGTGGCAGAGCGGGTTGCCGCGCGTGCTGACGATGGCCGCGAGGCCTTGCTTGGTCACGGACAGGAAGTGATGCGGCGACGCGGCCGAGCGCACGGCGTCCACGGCGATCTGCACGGCGCCGCTCGTCCCGTTCTTGAACCCGACGGGCATCGATAAGCCCGATGCGAGCTCACGGTGCACCTGGCTCTCCGTCGTGCGCGCGCCGATCGCGCCCCATGAGACGAGGTCGGCGACGAACTGCGGCGTGATCGGATCCAAAAATTCCGTGGCCGTGGGTAGCCCGAGCGCGACCACGTCACGCAGGAAGCCACGCGCGACGCGCAGGCCGCGGTTGATGGCGAAGCTGCCGTCGAGATCGGGGTCGTTGATGAGCCCCTTCCAGCCGACGGTCGTGCGCGGCTTTTCGAAGTAGGTCCGCATCACGACCACGAGCTCCCCGCGGTGCCGGTCGGCCGCCTGCTTCAGGCGCGCAGCGTACTCGAGAGCGGCCTTGGTGTCGTGGACGGAGCAAGGGCCCACCACGACGACGACCCGGTCGTCCCGCCCTAGAAGAACTTCCCCGATTTCAGTGCGCGCGGTCGCAATCTGTCGCGCCTGGTCCTCGTCGAGGGGGAGCTCCTCCATCAGTATAGCCGGCGGCAGGAGGGGCCGCAGCCGGTCGATTCGTATGTCGTCCGTGGCGAACATCGCGGGGTGGCGGACTCTAGTGCAGCGGGCGAAGCGGTGCACTAGCCCAGGCCGGGTGACCTCGGCTATCGTTCCGGACATGGAGGCCCGCCCCGGATCGTCGGCTGCGCTCTTTGCGTCCCTCGCTCAGCTCAGGAAGAGCTGGATCAAGGGAGGCTGGAGCTGGGACAGCCGTTACTCGTGTGTCGCCTCGTCGTTCAACGTCGAGATGGAAGGGGAGGCGCGCGCGGTCGTGCTCGCCTACCTGCCGCACGAGTGGACCTCGAAGAGCATCGCCAGCGCGCCCGCCCAGGCGCGTGAAATCGCCGAGACCACGGGCGGGGTGCGCCCCGACCAGCGCCTGTACACGATGGACCAGCTCGGCCGGCTCGTCGCGTTCGGTCTCTGGTGGCCGTGGGGCGACGAGATCACCATCTCGCTCCGCATCGGCCTCGGCGGTTACGTCGGTGAGCCCGATCTCGCGCGCCTCAAAGAGACGTTCGGCGCGCTCGATTAACGTCGTAACGTCGCCGCCGTGCCGGCACCCGGACGAAAGCAAGCGCTCACGGCCGTGATCCCCGTGCAAGCGGGCTTCGCGGAGCCGCTCGCGGCGCTGCTCGCCGCTGGCGCGGGCACCGTGCGGACGCAGCTCGCCGCCGTGCGCTCGCTCCATTTCGCGCGCTGCGCCGTGCTCGAGCCGCACGCCGAGGCCGCCGAGCTGCTCTTCGAGACGACGTTCGACGACGAGCCCGCCCGGCACCTCGCCGAGCTCTGGGAGCACGCTGGCCCCGAGCTCAGCGCCATTTTTTCGCACTGCAGCGGCTGGCGTTCGCCCGCGCGCCTCGACGATTTCGAGCGCTTCCTCGAGCGCCACGCGCGCCCAGCGGCCGCGTTCTTCACGGCCCACGACGCGCTCGGCGTCGAACGCGTGCAGGCCGACGCCCGGGTGCGCGCCGAGCTCGCGCGCTTTCTCGACACCGGCGGCGCCGAGCTCCGCGCCCTGTCGCCGCTCGAGATTGTGACCAGCGCCCAAGCTGCGCTCGGCGTCGAGCCGGCGAGCGACCCCGCGCCGAGGTTGCGGTCGACGAACGACGCGCAACGCAGGCTCCCGTTTCGCGACTGGACGCGCCTGGCGCTCACGTGGCTCCGCGCCGTTGCCCACGACGTGTTCGACGTGCTTCGCGGGCTCTGGCACGACACCCCGCGCGAGCTCGCCGCTCCGCGCGCGCCCGCGACGGAGCCGCTCGGCGTGCAGCGCTGCTTTTCGCACGTGGCGCGCGTGAAGCCCGGACGCTTTCGGCGCGCGGCGCTCCGCTTCGCACTCCGCACGTGGGGAACGGTCGCGCACGCGCTCAGTACGACGCTGCAGCGCGAGGGCTCACTGTTCGCCGCGCGCTGGGTGCTGCTCGAGGACGGCCGGCTCGTCTTCCTCTGCAACCACGACGGCGGTTTCGGCGCCGTGCTCGCGGCGGCGGCCGCGCGCTCGAGCGCGCTCCTCAGCATGATTTGGTCGCAAACGCTCGGCTTTCCCACGTCGCTCGGCTGGCTTGCCGGTGGCGCGCGTGATCAAACGCGGCTCAGCGCGTTCGCCGCCACGGGCGCACTCACGACGCCGCTCTGGTACAGCGCCTACCCCGAGCTCGGCGCGAGCGAAGTCAGCGACAACGCCGAAATTCGCGCGCTGCTCGCCGCCGAGCTCGATGCTCCGCGAGCGGAACGCCTCCTCGCGCTCGTGCGAGACTAGATGCTGGAGCTCGAAGACATCCAGGGCGTCGTTCTTTCCGGCTACGCGCGGCAGCCGTTTGCCCGCTACTGGTTCTTGACCTTCGCGGACAAGTCGGCGGCGCGCTGGCTCAGCCGCATGCTCTGCCGCATCTCGACGAGTGAACGGCGCGAGCGGCGGGGTGCTCGGCGCGTGAACGTCGCGTTCAGCGCGAGCGGCTTGCGTGCGCTCGGGCTCCCGGAGTCGGCGCTCGCGACGTTCCCGCGCTCGTTCCTCGACGGCATGGCGGCGCGCGCGGGCGTTCTCGGCGACCACGGCGAAAACGCCGCCGAACACTGGGATTTCGGCGGCGCCCGCGGCCGGGTCGACGCGCTCGTGCTCGCCTACGCGACCGAGCCCGAAGAGCTCGACGAACAATCCGACGAGCTCGAGGACGACTTCGAACGCTTCGGTTTCGAAGCGCACGTCGAAGACGCGTACCTGCCGGCCGATCGCCGCAGTCACTTTGGTTTTCTCGACGCGCGCTCGAACCCGCGCCTGCGCCGGAGCTTCATCCCACGCCGTGAAAATCCGCTCGAGCGCTCGCTGCCGCCCGGCGAGTTCGTGCTCGGCTACCGCAACGCCGACGGTCATTGCGCGCCAAGTCCGCGCGCGCCGCTGCGTGTGAGCTCGCGCGCGTTGCCGCCGCTCACGGACGCGCGCCGGGCGGTCGATCTCGGGCGCAACGGCACCTTCGTCGCGGTGCGCAAGCTCGCGCAAGACGTGCCCGGGTTCTGGCGCTTCGCGGCGAAAACGGGGCATGCGCTCTGGCCCGAGGCCGGCGAGCACGCGGCGGCTCGCGTCGCCGAAGCGCTCGTGGGGCGGACGCTCGACGGCGCGCGGCTCGAACGCTGCCCGCTCGGCGCGCACGTCCGCCGCGCAAACCCCCGTGATTCGCTGGGCGACGAGCCGAAGGCGAGCCTCGCCCTCGTTCGCAAGCATCGCTTGATCCGCCGCGGGCGCCTTTACGGTGACAAGCTCGCTCCCCGCGGCGAGCCCGACGGCAAGGCGCGCGGGCTCCTGTTCATGGCGCTCTGCGCCGATCTCGAGCGCCAGTTCGAGTTCGTGCACGAAGCGTGGCTCCAAAACCCCAAATTCGCTGGCCTGTCCCACGAGCGCGACCCGATCTCGGCGTGGGACGCGGGTGCCGGCGCCGCGCTCGACACCTTCTCGCTTGCGAGCTCGCCGTTTCGCCAAAAGTTCGAGCTCGAGCGCTTCGTGCGCGTGCGCGGCGGCGCGTACCTCTTCATGCCGAGCCTGCGCGCGCTCGCATACCTGGCGGAGGGCTGAGCGTGCGGCGCGGCCTCGGCAGCGTGAAAGGTCGGCTCGCGGTCGTCACCGGGGCCGCGAGCGGCATCGGCCTCGCCACGGCGCGTGAGCTGGCGCGCCGCGGCGCCGAGCTCGCGCTGTGTGACGTGGACGGCGAGCGGCTCGAGCGCGCCGCCCACGAGCTGATGGCCCGTGGTGCGCTCGTGACGTTCCGCACGACCGACGTGACGCGCGTGGACGAAGTGACCCGTTTCGCCACGGAGACGATCCGGAACGGGCGGGCGCCGGACCTCCTCGTCAACGCGGCGGGCGTGCTCGTGCTCGCGAGCTTCGCGCACACGACGCCGGACGACTGGAACCACGTGATCGACGTGAATTTGAAGGGACCGGTGTACGTGTGCCGCGCCTTCCTGCCGGCGATGATCGCGCGCGGGGGCGGGGGCGCCGTCGTGAACGTGGCGTCGGCCTCGGCGTTCGGGACGCACAGCGAGCTCGCAGCGTACGGCTCGACCAAGCACGCGCTCCTCGGACTTACGCAAGCGCTTGCTGACGAGCTTGCCGAACACGCGATTTCGGTGTCGGCCGTTTGCCCCGGCTTCGTCGACACGCCGATCCTCGAACGCGCCCGCGTGCGCGGTGACGACCCGGAGACGGCGCGTCACGCGGCGGCGGAGCTCCTGCGCCGGCGCCGGTTGTCGCCAGAACGCGTGGCCGAACGGATTGTGCGCGCGGCGGAACGCGGAATTCCCGTGCTGCCGGTCGGGGTCGAGGCTCGCGCGCTCTGGCTCTTGTCACGGCTCGCGCCCGCGCGCGTGCCGGCGTTGTTCACGGCGCTGCGACGGCTCGGTTCTCGCACATGATCATCTGCGCAGCGGCGTGGGGCGGCTTTGCAAAGAACAGCGAATTCCCGAGCGGATCCTGTACTCTAGCTCTCGGCTGAGGCGCGCCGCGCGAGCGCCGCTCGCTCGTTTCGATCATGACGTCGATTGCACCCAAGTCCGCAGCACGTCGTACCGTGAGCGCGCTTGCGCTCAAGCTCTTCGAGACGCAGGAGGCGCTCGATAAAAAGGTCGAGCAACCGGCGGAGGTGCTCGACCTCCTCTTGATGGCGCTCGGCAAGGGTGAGGACACGGCGGAGGCGTGGGACAAGCTCCACGAGTCCGTCGTCCGCAACAACCAGGCGGGTGATCTCGCGCTCGCGTACGAAGCGGTGTCGCAAGACAAGCGCGTGAAGCTGATGCAGCCCGAGCATCAGGCGCACCTGCACCTGCGTGCCGCGTGGTTCTTCGCGGAGGTGCTGAGCGACCAAGCGGGAGCCGTGCTCGCGGCAGAGCGCGCTATCGCCGCCGTCCCCGCGCATCAAGAAGCGTTCGCGCTGCTCGAAGAGCTCTTGTCGCGGCCCGACGGCGCGCCGCGCCTCGCACGCCACTACTACGAGGCGAGTGCGCGCAGCACGACGCCCGAAGCGCGGCTGCCGCTGCTTCGCCGCGCGGCCGCGCTGCTCGCGGGCGGCCAGGCGGCGCCCGAGCTGGCCGTCGAGGTAGAACGCGAGCTTTTCGCGCTCGATCCCGCCGACGCCAAGGTGCGTGACGATCTGATGCAGCGCCTGCTCGCGGGCGGCAAGCATCTGCAAGTGGTCGAGCTGCTCGAGGCGTCGCTCAAGCGGGAGCCGGCGCCCGAGCCGGACGAGGCGCAGCTCTTGCGCGAGCAGGCGATGGACATCAGCCTCGGCGTGCTGCGCGATCCGCAGCGTGCGCTCACGCACGTCGAAGGTCTCTTGCAGCTCGATCCGGCGCACGCGCACGCGCGCAAGCTCGCCGAGGAGCTCGTCGAGCACCGCCAGCTCGGCTTGCGTGCCGCGGCGGCACTCTCCACCGCGTACGAGCGAACGGGCGAGATCGAAAAGGCCGTGGCCATGCTCGGCTTCGAGCTCAAGCAGGTGCGTGGCCCGCGCCGCGTCGAGGTTCAGCGCAAGCTCGGCATCCTGCGCCAAGACGTGCTCGGGGACGCCGCCGGGGCGCTCGAGCTCATCGGGCCGGTCGTGGCTGGCGATCCGGGCGACGACGACTTGCGCCAGCGCTTCGTCAACTTGAGTCTCGCGCTCGAGCAATCGGCGCAGGCGGCGCGGCTGCTCTCGCGTGCGCTCCAGACGAGCCGTGATCCGGCCGTGCGCGCGCGGGTGGCGGTCGACGTGGGCGACGTGTACCTGCGCTCGGGCGACACCAACCGCGCCACGGCGGCGTTCCAGCTCGCGACCGAGTTCGCCGCGGACGACCGCGCGACGCTCCACGCCGCCAAGCGCTTGATCGACCTTTACAACGAGGTGAAGGAGGCCGGCCCGCTCGCCGCGGCGCTCGAGCTCGCGATCAAGCTCGAACCCGAGCGTGAGGAGCGGCAGGTCCTCGCGCGGCGCCTCGCGCGCTTGGTCGACCAGCAACCCGGGGAGTCCGCGCGCGCAGCGACGGCGTGGCGCGCGCTCATCGGCTCGCCGTGGAACGTGGAAGCGCTGGAACGCCTCGAGATCATCTATCGGGACTCGGGCGACGAAGAAGGCATGGCTGACGTGCTCGGCCTGCGCGCCGAGTCGTCGAAGGATCCGGCCGAGGCGCGCGAGCTCGCGTTTCGGGCGGCAGACATGCGCTCGCGGCGCCCGCGCGACCGCGAGGCCGCGATTCTCGCCTGGCTGACGCTCGCGGAACGCTACGGCCATTCGCCCGAGATCGACGAGCGGCTGCTGCCCCTGCTCGACGCGGAAGGGCGCCACGGGGACGTGATCGCGCTCCTCGAGCGCCGAGCGGAGACGGCAACGCCTGCCGAGCGGCTGCCGCTGCTCGTCCGGATCGGGCAGCTGCGCTTGAGTCACTTGGGCGACGTGGAGAGCGCGCTCCGAACCTTCTCGGAAGTGTTGCGAGCCGATCCCGCGGAGCCGACGGCGCGCGCGGCGCTCGAGCGCTTGCTCGGGGCGGGGGAGTCACGCCTGTTCGCGGCCGACGTGCTCGAGCCGATCTATCGCGCGGAAGGCGCGAGCGCCGGGCTCGTCCGCGTGCTCGAAGCGCGCGCCGAGCTCGGAGCGCCCGAGGCCGCGCTCGCCGCGCTGCGCGAGGCGCTCGACATCGCCGAACATCGCCTCGACAACACCGATCAGGCGCTGGAGCTCGCGGGGTGGGGCCTCGAGCGCGCGGTCGCTCTCGGCGGCGACATCGCGACCTGGCTCGCGCACGTCGAGCGCTTGAGCGCGCACGGGAGCGGCCAGTGGCGCGCCATTTTCCTAGCGGATGCGCTCGGCTCGCGCGCGGTAGACACGCCGGAGCTTTTCGAGCTCGCTCGCCTCGCGGGCGCCGCGCTCGCGGACGCGGGGGATTTGCCACGCGCGATCGACTGCTACCGGCGCGCGCTCGCGTACGCGCCGAGCTCGCGCGAGCTCATCTTGCGCATCGACGAGCTGCTCGCGCAGCAGGGCGCTCCGGAACAACGCCTCGCACTCTACGAATCCGCGCTCACGGAGGAACGCGAGGCGGCGCGCCGGCGCGAGCTCCTGCACGCGATGGCGACGCTGAAGTCGCGCGAGCTCGGCGACGTGCCGGGCGCGCTGCAGCTCTGGCACCAGGCGCTCGCGGAAGAGCCGCGCGACACCATCGCGCACGACGCGCTCGTCGGCGCGCTGACGGAAATGAACGACTGGCCCGCGCTCTATACGGAGCTCCAGCGCGCGCTGCCGTTCGCCGAGGGTGATCGGCGCAATTTGCTGGTTTTGCGGCTCGGTGAGGTCGCGGTGTTCCGCGGCGACAACGCTGCCGCGCTCGGCCACTACCGCGAGCTCATGCAGACGGCCGATCTCGCGGACGAGGTGCTCGAAGCGGTCGAGCATCTCGCACGCGAGTGCGGTGACGGCGCGACGGCGCGCGCGGCGCTCGAGCGGGCTCTGTCGCACACGGCGGAGCCGGCGGCGCGCGGCGCCCTGCTCGAGCGGCTCGGCAACGTACTCGCCTGGATGCTCGACGATCGCGCGAACGCCGCGCGCGTGTGGCTCGACGGCGCGCGCCTGTGCGAGACGCCGGGCGGTGATCCCGAGCGGGCGCGGCAGCTCTACGAGCGCGTGCTGGACGCCGATCCGAGCTCGCGCGAAGCGGCCGAGCGGCTCGCGGAGCTCCTCGCCGAGGCGGGGGATTGGGATCGGCTCGAAGAGGTCTTCGGCGTGCTCGTCGGACTCGCGGGCGAACGCGACGTCATCATGCTGCTCCTCGGGCTCGAGGATCGCGCCGTCGCGAGCGGGCGGCTCGACGCGTTCGTGCGGCTGATCGACTCGGGCATCGCGCGGGTCGGCGCGCCGCGCGCGCGGCACCTCTTGCTCGCGAAGGCGCGCGCCATCGGGACGCTGCCCGGGCGCGAGGACGAAGCGGTCGCGCTCTACCGCTCGCTGCTCGAGCGAGCCGGCGAAGACGGGGCGACGGATGCCGAGGCGTTCACGGCGTTTTTGCAGAACGCGCCGCTCACGCCGGCGCGCGCGCTCGACGTCCGCTGGCTCTTCGAGTGGCGCCTCGCGCGCACGGCAAGCCCGACGGACGTGCTCGGTGAATGGGCGCTCGCCGAAGAAACGCGGCTCGGTAACCGCGAAGGCGCCGCTGATTTGTACGCGCGCATCGTCGAGATCGATCCGGAGCGCGTGGACGCCTGGAGCGAGATGGCGCGACTCGAGCTTGGGCTCGGTCGCACGGAGCGCGCGCTGGCCGCGCTCGAAGCGCTCAAGGCGCGCGCCGAGGGCGAGACGCGCCACGCCGCGTCGGTGCGGCTCGCGGCGCTGCTCGTCTCGCCGCTCAATCGGCCGCTCGAAGCGCTCGACGTGCTCGATCCGGTGCTCCAGTCGAACCCGGGGGATCTGGAAGCGCTCCGCATCGTCCACCGCACCTTCGATCTGCCGGAATGCCGCGCCCGCGCTTCGGCCATGCTGGAGCGACTCGCGGACGTGCAAGACGACCGGGTGAGCCGCGCCGAGGTGATCGAGGCGCTGCTCGCCGTTTCAGCCGAGGCCCCCGAACTCGCACGCGCGCGCACGCGCTGGCTCTCTCAGCTCTTGAAAACCAAACAAAACCAACCGCACGAAGCGCTCCGGCTCGCACTGCAGGGCGCCGAAGCCGCGCCGGAAGAGACCGACCTCTGGGACGCCGCGCACGAAGTCACGCGCCGCCTCGGTGATCCGGCGCCCGTCGCCGAAGCCTACGAACGCGCCCTCGAGCGCGAGCTCGCGCCCGCCGTCGCCGACGCGATGGGCCAGCGCATGGTCGAGTTCCTCGAGGAGTGGTTCGACGATCCCGACCGCATCCTGCGCGTGCTCGAGCGCGTGATGAAGCTCGCGCCCACGGCGGGCTGGGCGTTCGACCGGTTGAAGCTGACGTTCAACTCCGCGGGCCGCTGGCAGGAGCTCTTCTCGCTCTACGACGCGCGGCTCGCGGCCGGCTCCGACGCGGCCGAGGAAGCGTCACTGCTGCGTGAAGCGGCCATGGCCGCCAAGGATTTCGCTGGGGACGCCGAGCGCGCCCTCGGCTACCTCGAGCGGCTCAATCGCCTGGCGCCCGGCGACACGCGCGTCGAGGCGACGCTCGAGCGCCTCTACGAGCGACACGGCCGCACCCGCCCGCTCATCGACCTGTTGACGCTGCGCCTCGCGTCGCCCGGCGTCGAGGAACGCGGGGATCTCGCCGCCCGCATCGCCGCGCTCTGGCTCGACCTCGCGGAAACGCCGCCGGCCTACGCCCTCGCTCGCGAGCTCCTCGAACGCGGCGAGAACGAAGCCGGCGCGGTCGCGCTGCTCGAGCGCATGCTCGCGATGCCGGCCGCACGCACGCAGGTCACGGAAGCCGGCGCCCCGAGCGTGCTCGAGAGCGCCGCGCGGCTGCTCGAACGCCGCTACCGCGCGCAGAAGAACACCGTCGACGTCGTGCGCATGCTCGAAATCGAGGTCGACTCCTCGACCGACTGGAGCGAGCGCGCCAAGCTCTTGAGCGAAGTCGCCGAGCTCCGGCTCGAGGCGCTCGCCGACGCGCCAGGTGCGTTCGAAACGTTGATCGAGCTCGTCTCGATCGATCCGCGCGCCGAGCACCGCGCGCGCCTTGCCGAGCTCGCTGGGCGGCTGCCGGCCGAGGATCGGCGAGCCGACACGCTGGTCGGCATTGCGCGTGATCTCGAAGATCAGGCGCTGCGGGCCGAGCTCCTGTGGGAGGCCGCCACGGTGTGCGACCGGGCGCTCGCCGCCCCGGCGCGGGCCGCCGAGCTCATGCGTGAGGTCGTCGCGCTGCGGGAAGCGGCGCCGCGCGTCGCGCTCGAGGCCGGTCGCCGCCTGGCCGAGCTCCTGCGTGCAGAGAGCGCGGATGCCGAGCTCGTCGGGCTTTTGGAGGTGCTCGCTGCGCTCGAACCGGAGCTCTCCGCCCGGCGCGCCGCGCTCGGTGAAGCCGCCGAACGCGCTCTCGACAAGCTCGGAGACGCCGCGCGCTCGATCCGTGATTACCGCGCTCGTCTCGCGCTCGACGAAGAAGACGTGACGGCGCTGAACGGCCTCATCCGCGCGCTCGAAAGCGCGGAGCGCTGGGACGATCTCGTGACGGCACTCGAAGCGCGCGCCGCGCTCAGCGCCGCCGACGCCGCGCACGCCGATCGCGTGCGCATCGCGCAGATCCAGACGAGCATCAAACGCGATCTGCCCGCTGCCTGCGAAGCCTGGCGCCGGGTCCGCGAGCTCCACGGACCCGATCAGGAAAACTTCGAGCGGCTTGGGGAGCTGCTCGCGCAAGGCGAGCTCTACACGGAGCTCGCGACGCTGATCACGAAGGAGATCGCTCGCGAGCGCGGCGAAGAGCGACGCGCGGAGCTCGAGCGGCGCCTCGGCGCGCTCTACGAAGGACGCACGGACCAGCCGTTCGAGGCGATCGAGGCGTATGCGCGCGCGCTCGACTGGGGGGCGGCGACGCGTGTTGCGGCGAATTTGCGCGGAGATCCCGCCGTCGACGTGGGCACGGCGGAGCGCCTGTTCACGCTCGCGCTCGAACGCTGGAAGGGCGGCGACTCCGCCGCCGAGGCGACGGTGCGCTGGGCGATCGGCGAACACTCGCAACGCTTGATCCACGCCGGGCGCGACGGCGAGGCGGTGGAGCGCTTGCTCGCCGCCTCCGAGCTCCCGTTCCCGACCACGTATCGGCGCGAGCTCCGGCGCGACGCCGCGTGCCTCGTCTCCGATCGGCTGTTCGACGGTGAGCGAGCGATCACGCTGTTCGACGCGCTCGTCGACGAGGACCCGGGCGACGAGGTCGCGCTCGCGTCCGTCGCGCGGCTCTCAGTGCTGCTCGAGGAACGGAGCCGCCACGAAGAGCTCTGTGATCTGTGGGAAGCGCAGGGGCGCGCGCGGGCGGAGCGCGGTGACGAGGCCGGCGCGGCCGCTCTCTTCACGCGCGCGGGGGCGATCGCCGAGACGGATCTCGGCGCTGCGAAACGCGCGCTCGCGGACTACCAGCGCGGCGCTGATTTCGGGGGCGAAGCGGCGCTCGAAGCGCTCGCGCGTATCCACGACGCCGCGGGCGATCCGGCGAGCGCCGCGCGCGCTCTCGAGCGGCTCTGCGCCGTCTCCTCGGCCGAGACCCTCGGCGAGCGTTCGCTCCGGCTCGCAGCGGCGTACACCACGCTCGGCGACGCCAAGCGGGCGCGCGAGTGCCTCGAGCATGCGCGTGTCCACGCGCTCGAGACGGCCGCGGTCCGGCGCCGTCTCGGCGAGCTCTATCGCGACGCTCGCGACTACGCCGCGCTCGCCGCCTTGCTCGAAGAGGAGGCACGCCGCGCCGTCGAAGCCCCCGCGAGGCTCGGCTACTTGCGTGAGGCTGCGACGCTGCACGTCAAAGAGCGGAACGATCCCGCCGCGGCGGTGCCGCTGCTCGAGCAGGCCGTGGAGCTCGAGCAGGACGACGCGCAGCTGCGGGTGTCGCTCGCGCTCGCGCTTCACGCGTCGAGCCGCCACGAGGACGCCGCACGCGTCCTCCGCGAGCAGATCCAACGCTACGGCGCGCGCCGCCCGAAGGATCGCGCGCAGGTGCACTTCGAGCTCGCGCGCGTGCTGCTCGCCGCGGGGCACGAGCCCGACGCACTGGCCGAGCTCGACGCGGCTTCTCGTATCGATCCGACGCACCCGGGCATCACGCAGTTGCTCGCGAACGTGGCGTTCCGCCAGGGCGAGCTCGATCGCGCGGAGCGCATGTATCGCGCGCTGCTGCTCACCGCGGGCAAGGACGAAAGCGGCCCCGGTCGCACGGAGGCGCTCGTCGCACTCGGTGAGATCGCCGCGCGGCGCGGCGACAGCGGGCGAGCGAGCGAGTTCTTGGAGTCCGCGTTCGAGTCGGCGCTCGAGAGCGAGCGCGAAGCGGATCTGCTGGAGACGGCGCTGCGCTCGGCTGGAAGGCCGCGCGACATCGCGCGCCTGCTCGAGGTGCGCCTTGGCAAGAAGCTCGCTCCCGAACGCGCCGCGCGCGCCCTTTCGGAGCTCGCGGCGCTCAAGCTCGAAGCGGGTGAGCGTGGTTCGTTCCCGCAGCTGCTCGCGCGCACGAAAGCGCTCTACGGCGAGCTCGAGCGCGCGAAATCCGTGGATGACGGCGCGTGGGCCGCGCTCGGGCGGGCGTTCGAGCTCTTCGGGGACGACGAAGCCGTCGCCACCGTGCTCGAGCAGCGCGTGGCGCTGAGCGCGCGCTCGAGCCGTCCGCCGGCTGACGCGGGCTTGTTTTATCGGCTCGCGGCGGCGCGCCTGGCCGATCCGGGGACGCGGGCGCAGGGCCTCGAATTGCTCGAACGCGCGGTCGATTTGCGCTTCGATCCGACCGAGGCGGAGCGCTTGCTGTCGCTGGATCTGGGCGACGCGGAGCGGGCGCCGCGCGTGGCTTCGCTGCGCGAGCGCGTGGCGCGCGAGACGGGTGACACGCGGAGCCTCGTGCGAGCGCTCGCCCGCCGCGTGACGCTCCCCGACGCGACGCTCGCGCTCGTGCGCGAGGGCGTCGAGCTCGCGAAAGAGCTCGCGGACGCCGCGAGCGTCGAAGCGCTCTTGGCCGGCGGTCTCGACAACAAGGAGCTCGAGAAGTCGCGCGACGAGCGCGGCTGGCTACGGCTCGAGCTCGCGCAAGCGCTCGAGGCGCGCGGCGAGCTCGGGCGCGCGCTCGAGCTTTGGGAGCAGGCGGCCGACGACATGCCCGCCGAGGAAGCGCGTGCGCTCCTGCTCACGGTCGCGAGCCGGGCCGAAGCGTCCGGCGACGACGCGCGCGCGGTGGCGTTGTTCGCCCGCATTCTGCGTGACGATCCCGCGGAGCCCACGGCGCTGCCGCGGCTGCTCGCGCTCTACGCGCGGCTCGGCAAACGCAAAGAATGGCTCGCGCTCGTAGAACAGGCGATCGCCATCGTCGATAACGTGAGCGAGCGCTCGGCGCTCCGGCTCGAGCAGGCGCGTGCGCTCACCGAGCGCAAAGGCGGCGACGGTCGCGCGATCGAAGTGCTGCGCGACCTCTTGCTCGACGAGCCCGGCCACCCCGAGGCGCTCGCGTTCCTCGCCGAGCTGCTCGAGCGCGCCAAGCGCTTCGACGAGCTCGCCGAGCTCTTGTCGAGCGAGCTCGACGCCGCGGTGGAGCGCAACGAGCTCGTCGCGGCGGTCGACGTCTGCATTCGTCTCGTCGCGGCGTTCGAGCGCGCCGGACGCTTGTCGGACGCGCTCGACGCCTGCGTGCGCGGCCTCGATCTCGCGCCGGAAGACGTGGTCCTCGGCGACATGCTGCTCCGACTGGCCGAAGCCACCGGTGACGCCGAACGCATCGGTGACGCGCTCGAGCGCCTGCTTGCCCGCGAGCGCGGCCCGCGCGCCGGGGAGCTCGGCAAGCGCCTCGTGAAGCTCCGCGAAGAGCAGGGTGACGAGGCGGGCGCCGAACGCGCGCTCGAGCTCGCCTGCGTCGCGAGCCCCGACGATCCGGCGCTGCTCGAGGGGCTCATCGCTCGGCTCGAGGCGCGCGGTGAGCACGCGCGTGCGGCGCGCCTGATTTCGTCCGCGCTCGCGGCCAATCCCTACGATCAGCGGCTGCTCGTGCGCTTGGCCGAGGCGAGCAGCCTCGCGGGCGACCACGAACAGGCGCTCGCGGCCCTGAACGGCCTGCTCGACGCGAAGCCCGACGACGTGCCGCTCTTGCGCCAGCGCGCGTCCGCCCTGCGCGAGCTCGGGCGCGAGCTCGAGGCGCTCGGTGATCTCGAGCGTGCGTTCGCGCACGATCCCTCGCTCGGCGACGAGCTCGTGCACGCGCTCGAGCAAGCTGCCGCGCGCGCCGAACCACCGGACGACAGCGCGCTCGCGCTCAAGCTCGTCGATGTGCTCGAAGGCGCGAGCAAGCTCGAAGACGCGCGCGCTCGGCTCGCCGAGTTCCTCTCGCACAAGCCGGACGATCTCGCCGGGTTCCGCCGTCTCGCCTCGCTCGATCAACGCCTCGGTAACGCTACGGAAGCGCTCCTGACGCTCGAGCGGCTCGCCGCGCTCGAGTCGGGCCCGGGCCTCGTGGAAGTGGCGCTCGCGCTGGCCGACGCCGCGGAAAAAGCCGAACAACTCGAAACGGCGCGCCCCGCGCTCGAGCGCGCCCTCGAGGTCGATCCGGAGCACCCGGTGCTGCGCGCGCGGCTCGAGGCGCTCTACAGCTCGAGCGGCGCTTGGCGGGAGCTCGGCGAGCTGCTCTTGCAGCAAGCGGCGCTCGTCGCGGAGGACAGCGAGCGGATCGCGCTCGTGTTGCGGGCGGCCGAAGCGCTGCTCATGCCGGGCGGCGACGCCGAGACGGCCGTCCGCGTGCTCGAGGTCGCTCTGCGCGATACGCCGGGCAGCATCGAAGCCGCCGCGCTGCTCGCTCGTTCGTACGCCGCCGTCGGCACGCCCTCGAAGGGGCTCGACGTGCTCCAGTCCGTCGCTCAGGCGAACCGCGGGCGCCGCACGCGAGCGCTCTCGGCCGTCTACGAGCAGATCGCCAACATTCACCTCGAGGAGGGGATGCTGACGGACGCCCAGGACGCGCTCTCGAAGGCGTTCGAGGCCGATTCCAAGAATGCGCGGCTCGCCCTCGATCTCGGCCGGCTCTCGCTCGAAATCGACGAAGTCGAGGCGGCGCAGCGCGCGTTCCGCGCCGTCACCATCATGCGGCCGCCGACCCCCGACGCCGGCGGCGCCCTCCCGGAAGAAAAGGCCGAGGCCAACTTCCACCTCGCCGCGCTGGCGCAAAAACAGGGCGATCCGCGCAAAGCCCGCGTTTTGGTGTCGAAGGCCCTCGCCGACAGCCCCCATCACGAGGCCGCCAAGAACCTGCTCGCCGAGCTCGATCTGGCAAAGTGACCCGAGCCGTGGAAGGCTCGGCGCCCTCCCGATGGTTCAACGACAAAAGCGACTCACCAAGCGCGAGCGCAAGGCGCAAACCCCCGGCACGCATCAGCACCAGGCGCAGCACATCCACTGCATCGCGTGCGGACGCCACATCGATCCGGAAGAGTTCGAGGCGGTCCCGCCGACCGGCATCGTCATCACGTGCCAGCACGGCTCGCAGTTCCCGTCATGCCTCGCGTGCGAGATGGAATCGCGCTCCCGCGTTGCGGAACACGATCGCACGGGTCAGCCGCCGCGCGTCGCGGGCGCCTGGCACTGAGTCCCGCGCGGCGACCGTCCGCGCGGTCGCCCGCTACTCTTCCTCTTCTTCTTCCTCTTCGGGCTGAGCCGCCTTCTTCTTCTTCGAGGCCGGGGCGGGCGGCGGAGGCGGAGGAGCGGCTTTTTTCGCCTTGGGGGGCTCGGGCGCCGGCGGCGGAGGCGGAGGAGCGGCTTTCGGCTCGGCCTTCTTGGCGGCCGGTTTCTTCTTCTTCGGCGGCGGCGGCGCTTCGTCGTCGTCCTTCTCTTCCTTGTCCGCCTTGTCGGCGCTGCCCGCGCTGGCAGCCGAACTCGAGCTGTCGCTCGTGACGCTCGCGCTCGCCGAGCCACCGCCGCCCAGGAAGTCGAGATTGGCGAGTACGCCCAGCCAAACGGACGCGTACGTGTCCGTGGCGCCGCCCGCGATCACGCGCGGAGGCGGCTTCGCCGGCAGGTTGTTGAAGTCGAAGCCGTAGCGGACGACGTCCAGGCCGGCCGCGGGCGTGAGCCAGGGCTTGAGTTGCCAGCCGAGCATGAGCCCGAAATCGAGCCCGCTGCCGGTCGCTCCCGGGAACCAGACGCCGCGCTTGTCGAGCTCACCCATCGCAGTGAGAAAACGCGGGGCGAGCTGGGCGCCGACCACGAGCTTCGACACGTAGATACGCGCGTCGAGCCCGATGCGGAGGTAGTGATAGTGCACGTCGGGGACGACCGCGTACGGGGCCTTGGCCGGGTTAGAGTCACCCGCAAGGGTGAAGCTTTGCACGCCGTAAAGGCCGAAGAACCCGAGCTCGTGCTGGCCGAGCGGCAGTCGTCCGCGAACGCCGATCTGAGCTTCGTAGACGCTCGTCTTGAGCGGAGTGATCGTCGTCGTACCGTTCGGTCCCGGTGCTTGATAGTTCGAGGTCGTCGCGATGCCGTACTCGAAACGGCCCATGATGCCGATGTGCGAGAGCGGGCCGTCACCGGAGAAGGCGCCGGGATAAATGTCGCCGGCGAGGAAGATCGTCGGTGCGAGCGAGAGCTCGTACGGCACGAGCGCGCCCTGCGTGAAGCCCGTGTATTGGAACTTGCGGTTGTAACCGCGAAGGCCCACCGAGATCTCATACGGACGCAAGCCGTGTTCACCGCTCTCGCTCGCGGGCGCTGAGTCACTGCCCGAGGGGTCGCTCTGCTCGGACGCCGCCTGTTCTTCGGGCGTTGCGGGGATGTCGACGGATTCGAGCTCGTCGCTCTTGCCCTTGGCGGCGGCCTTGGGTGCGGCCTCGGGTTTCGCCTTGGGCGCAGGCGCGGCTGCCGGCTCCTCCTCGTCTTCGTCCTCGTCTTTGGCCTTGGGCGCCGGCGCTGCGGGCGTGGGTGCGGGCGCCGGTGCCGGGGCCGCCGCGGGTGCGGCTTTCGCCTCGCCGCGCGAGCGTTCGAATGGATCGGCGAGCGAAATCTCGAGCTCGTTGTCCATCTCCTTCAAGAGCTTGGGCGCGCTGCCGCCGCCCTTGATCTGAACTGCGTCGACGCGTGCGCCGTTCGCGCCGTAGACCGAAAGCGTGAGCGTCATCGCCTTCGAGACGGTGCCGACGACGATGGCGTCGGCCGCAATGCCCTTCGCCATGTTCTGGTACGTCCCCGCCGCGGCACCGGGCTTCACGTCCTCGACGTCCGTCACTTCGTACGAGCCGGAGTCACGCAGGATCTTGAGGAGCTTGGCCCGGACCTTCGCGCTCTGCGGTCCGGTGATGGCGCCGACGCCGATCGGCTGCTTCGCGGCCTTTGCAGCGGGCGGCTTGGCCTCCGCCACGCGCGGCAGGACCATCACAGTTCCACTGCAGGAAAGGACGAAGCAAATCGCTAGCGTGCTCTTGACGGCGAAGCGGTGTGGCAAGGGAAAAGACCTTCGGTCGTCGAGCCTAGTAACAACGGCTCTACGGTACTAGTGCTACTTAGTGCTTACTTGGGGAGCGCGGCGATGGCTTGGACCATGGCTTCGAGGCATGCCTTGTCGGCGGGAGATTTGTACGCCCCGTCGGGCATCTGCACGCCGCACATCGGGTCGCTCATCTCGAGCTTCTTCCAGATCCAACTCTTCGTGTAGTCGGACGAATCGATGAGGAAGTCCCCTTTGGGACACGCGGTCGGGGACGTCGTGCACAGGAAGCTCGAGGCATCGCACGTGCAGATCTGCGTCGCGTCAGTCGGGGTGCAGCTCACGTCGCCGTGCTTGGCGGCCACGTCCTTCACGCGCGAGACGAGTCCGGAATCCGCTGTGAGGTTGAGTCCGGAGTACGGGTACGACGCGGCGTGGCAGCCGAGCTGGTTACAACTCTTGAGCGCGACGTCGTACGTCGTCCCCGTGCAGTTGACCGTCAGTGTCCCCCCGTTGCCCGTGCCGGCCGAGCCGCCGGTCGTCCCGCCGGTCGTGCCGCCGGATCCGGTGGCGGGCGCGCCGGCGATCCCGAATTTCCCCGGGTCCTCCAGATCGGCGCCACCGGGGCAACCGCTCAGTGAGAACAGAAAGAACGTCCCGATGATGGTGAGAGGCGCGAGCGTGAGCGCCCGGCCTAGCCTGAGTGGTGACAAGCGAGTCATGTATGCCCGGTGAGCGGGAACATTAGCACTCGATTTTCGCGGAAGACCTCCGATTTCCGCGAGCGCTGCCACAAGCGTAATTTTCTAAGGGCGGGGCGCGCTCTCGTGCCGGGGCTCGGGGTTCGGGGTGTGAGCTGCTAGAAAAGCAGGGCCATGTTTCGCTTCGAGCGCGACGAGCTCAAACAGTCGGTCAATCACGGCTTCGCGCGCGAGCGCGCCGTTCGCTTTCAAGACGTCGACGCTGCGGGCATCATTTTCTATGCGCGCGCTTTCGAGCTCTGCCACGACCTCTACGTCGAGTTCTTGAGCGAGGCAGGCTTGCCCCTGCACGAGTCGCTCAAGGGGCCGGTCATCGCGCCGATCCGGCACGCCGAATCCGACTATCTCCGCCCCTTGCGTTTCGGTGATCGCGTCGAGGTCGCGCTCGTGGCCGCGCAGCTCGGTCCCGCAGCGCCGCCGTCGGAAGCAACGCTCGGGTTCCGAATCTCGAAGCTCCCCGCGCGCGAGCCCTCGATCCTCGTGCAGAGCGTCCACACGTTCGTGACGCGCGACCGCTTCGAGCGTGCCGAGGTCCCCGAAGCTCTCGCGCGAGCGCTCCGCGCAGCCGGTGTACTCAAGAACGCGTAACCCGAGCCGCATACAGGACCCGAGCCGCGCGGCGATCGAGCTTGCCGGTCGGCGTGAGCGGCAGCTCCGGCACGCAGTCGAGCAGGCGCGGCAACTTGAAGGAGGCGATGCGGCTTCTGAGCCCAGCGCTCAAGGTTTCGAGGTCGCCCTGGCTCGACCCGTCGGTCACGACGAGCGCCGCGATGCGCTCGCCGAACGTCGCGTCCGGCACGCCGAAGACGTACGCGAGCCGCACGCCGGGGAGGGATTGCAACGCGGCCTCGACCTCGAGCGGATCCACGTTCTCGCCGCCCGTGATGATGAGATCGCTCGCGCGGCCGAGGATCGTGAGCTCGCCGTGCTCGTCCAAAAAAGCGCGATCGTTGGTCGCGAAGAAACGATCACGAGGAGCGCTCGCCGCTTCTCCGAGGTAGCCGCTCAGGAGCATGGGGCTCCGCACTTCGAGTAAGCCGTCGACCAAGCGCACCTCGGTGCCGGCGAGCGGCACGCCCGACGGAAAGAGCTCGTGGCCGGGCGGCGGCGGCTCGAAGCGGGCCGCGTAGCGGCCCGTGGAGATTTGAGCGCACGTCTCGGTCATGCCGTAGGTCGGGAGCGCCGGGATCCCCGCGGCGCGTGCGCGCGCGATGAGCCGTCGCGGAATGGCGGCGCCGCCGACGAGCACGGCGCGGAGCGAAGGCGGCGGTCGCCAGGCAACGGGCGGCGCGAGCAGCCGTTCGAGCAGGGTCGGCACGAGCGACACGAGCGTCACCTGCAGCCGTTCGCACGCCGCGACGAAGCGATCGAGCTCGCGCAGCAGCGACTTTTCCACGCTGAACAGCGCGACCGCCCGGCGATTCCACAGCGAGCGAACGAGCACGCCGAGCCCGCCGACGTGGGCGAGCGGCAGCGACAGCAGCCAGCGGTCGTCTTCGACCCCGAGGTTCTCCGCGGACGCTCGCGCGGCGGCGACGAGCGCACGGTGGCTCAGGAGGACGATGCGCGGCTCGCCCGTCGTCCCCGAGGTCGGCATCAACACCGCGACGCGCTCGGGATCGAACGCGCCGAGCACGGGCGGCGTCGCCGGGCCTCCGCGGGCGGGCTCCGCGACGGCCCGGGCGCGGCGCGACAAGGCTTCGAGCTCGAGGGTGGTCGCTCGCGGGTGCCCGAGCAGGGCCGGCGTCCCGGCCGCGAAGAGCGCGAGCAACGTCTCGATGGTCGGCAGGGTCGCGTGGGCGACGACGAGTACGGGCCGCTGCCCGCTCGGATCGAGCGCCCCGGCCGCGTGGAGCTCGCCGAGGCGCCGTTCGACCCGGACGGTGAGCTCCGCGAAGGTGAGCTCCCCGTCGTCGCCGACGATGGCGCTCCGCGCGGGCGCGTCACGCGCAGCCTCGAAAATCGACAGCGTCACGCGCGCTCCTCCCGCAGGATTTCCGTCCCCGCAAGCGCCGTGGCGAGCTCGAGCCCGAGGCCCGGCTGCGTCCACGCTTCGAGCACGTCGGCCTCTCCCGCGAGCCCGGGTGGCCGGGCCCTGCGCAGCGCACGATGCGCGGTGAGCCCGTGCGCGCGCTCCGAACCGAGCGCGAACGCGAGCGTGACGGCCGTCATGAACCCCACGGGACCCTCGAGCGTGTGGGACGCCACGGCCGCCCGCCCGTGCGCGCGAGCGTGCGCCGCGAGCTCGAGACAGCGCGTGATGCCGCCGAGCGCCGTCGGTTTCAAGACGAACCCGGCGACGAACGGCCGCGCGGCGAGGTCCGGCGTCGTTCCCGTCGCCTGCAGCGACTCGTCGAGCGCGAGCGGCACGCCGAGGTCGGTCGTGATCGGCTCCGCCGTCGGTTCCTCGAGCCACTCGAGCCGGAGCGCCCGCAGTCGCTCGAGAAACGGCTCCATTTGCGCGAGCGATGCGCTCCGGTTCGCGTCCGCGCGCAGGCTGAGCGCGGGACCGAACTCGCGCCGCAGAGCCTCGAGCGTCTCGAGCCCGGCGCCGAGCCCACGGGCCGCATCGAGCTTCACCTTCACGCCCGCACCTCCGTGCGCGAGGTGAGACCGTGCCGCGGCGAGCGCGTCCGGCGTTCCGTCCGGCAACCACGCGCTCAGCGGCGCACGGGAGCCAGGCTTCACGGCAGCGAACAAGGCGTACGCCGGCAGCTCGCGCTGTCGCGCCCAAACGTCGAGCAGCGCACCTTCGAGCGCCGAACGCGCGCTCGGGCTCGCGATGGGCGCGCTGAAATCAGCGAGCGTCTTGGCGTGCTCACTCGGTGGCGCGTCCGGCAAGGTGCGTCCGAGGAGCGCCGTCAGCGAGCTTCGTGCCGCGGCCAGCGTGTCCGTGCCGAAGCCGGGCAGCGGAGCTGCTTCACCGAGTCCGACGTGCCCCGCCTCGTCCTCGAGCACGAAGAGCAGCGCTCTGCGTTCGCTCCAGCTGCCGGCCGCGCTACCGACGGTCACGGGCAGCGCCCACGCGTGCTCGACGAGTCGAGCGCCGCGGATCAACGGGGTGACCCGAGCCGAGCGACGACGAGTCCGAGCGCGAAGAGGAGCCCGTACGCGAGGAGCAGCAGCGCCGTCTGCTTCAATAAGGGGTTGAGCGCACGGCCGCGTTCACGCGCGACGGCGCGGACGAGCCGGCCGGCGAGCGGAAGCGTGAGGAGCGGCAAGAGCACCGTCACAGGCGCGTGCTTCACGACGAGAAGCAACACGGGGACGGCGTAGGCGGAGAGGAGCAACGCCGTGTACTCGACGAGCGAACCGCGTTCCCCGAAGCGCACGGCGAGCGTGCGCTTGCCTGCCACGCGGTCGGTCGCGATGTCGCGCAGGTTATTGACCACGAGGATGGCCGTCGCGAGCGCCCCGACGGGTACGGCGGCGTAAAGCGCGAGCTCCGTGACGTGCCCGACCTGCACGAAGGTCGTCCCGAGCACGGCGACGAACCCGAAGAAGAGCATCACGAACACGTCGCCGAGCCCGTGATAACCGAGCGGGTAGGGGCCGCCCGTGTAGGCGACCGCCGCCGCAATCGAGGCGAGGCCGATCACGACGATGACCGGCCCTGCCGCCGCCGTGAGGTACGCGCCGACGAGCAGCGCGAGCGCAATCACGACGTAGAGCCCGCGCCGCACGGTGCTCGGCGCGAGTAGCCCGGCTTGCACCGCGCGGACGGGGCCGAGCCGTTCGGCCGTGTCGGCGCCCTTCTCGAAATCGAACACGTCGTTCGCGAAGTTCGCCGCGATCTGCAGCAGCAGCGCTCCCAAGAGCGCCGCGAGCGCCGGGCCGGCCCGGAGCGAGCCCTCCGCGAACGCACACGCCGTCCCGACCGCGACCGGCACGAGCGCCGCGCTCAGCGTCGGCGGCCGCGCCGCGATCACCCAAGCCCGCGCCGAACCCGGCCGGACACCCTCGAACGCCATGCTCGCGTCGGTCACGGAAGTCGCTTGAATTTCTTGAAGTTGGGCTTCCGCTTCTCGACGAAAGCATCACGTCCTTCGCGACCCTCTTCCGTCAGGTAAAAGAGCAGCGTCGCGTTGCCCGCAAGCTCTTGCAATCCCGCCTGTCCGTCGCAGTCGGCGTTGAGCGCGGCCTTCAAGCAGCGGAGCGCCATCGGGCTCTTCTCGAGCATCTCGAGGCACCAAGTCACCGTCTCCTGCTCGAGCTCCTCGTAGGGCACGACGCGATTGACGAGCCCCATCTCGAGGGCTTGCTTCGCGTCGTACTGCCGGCACAAGAACCAAATCTCGCGCGCCTTCTTCTGCCCGACGATGCGCGCCATATAAGCGGCTCCGTAACCACCGTCGAAGCTCCCGACTTTGGGCCCGGTCTGACCGAAGCGCGCGTTGTCGGCCGCGATCGTCAGATCGCACATCATGTGCAGCACATGGCCGCCGCCGATGGCGTAGCCCGCGACCATCGCGACGACCGGCTTCGGCAGCGTGCGGATCTGCCGCTGTAAATCGAGCACGTTGAGCCGCGGCACACCGTCCGACCCGACGTAGCCCCCGTGGCCGCGCACCTTTTGGTCGCCGCCCGAGCAGAAGGCGTCGCGCCCCGCGCCCGTGAGAATCACGACTCCGACGTCCGAGTCGTCGCGGGCGTCGGCGAACGCGCGACTCATCTCGGTCACGGTCAGCGGCCGGAACGCGTTGCGCACCTGGGGCCGGTTGATGGTGATCTTGGCGATCCCCTCTTCGGACTTTTCGTAGATGACGTCTTCGTAGCCGGCGACTTTCTTCCACTTGATATCGGTCATGACGGGGTGGTCCTCGTTCGGGTCGGGGAGGGATATTAAGGCGCTTGCGAGAGCTCGCGCGCTACCAAATCCGGCGCTTCGAGCAAGAGGTCGTGGCCCGCGTTCGGGGCGATCACGAGACGGGCGTGCGGAAATGCCTGCGCCATTTCGCGGCCGAGCCCGACGAATTTGGTGTCGAGCTCGCCGACGACGAGCGTCACCGGAACGCGAACGTTCGGAAGGAGGGCAGCGAAATCGGGCATTTCGGCCAGTCCGAGCACGCGCAACGAACGCGCGAGTCCGCCCGGATCGTGACTCAGTCGCCCCGCCCGGTGCTGGGCGCGGAGCTCGGCCTTTATTTTTGTTTGGGTCAGAAAGAGCGGCTGACGTTCCCAACCGTCGACGAAGCGTTCGATGCCGCCCGACTCGAGCAAGGCGCACCACTCGGCGTCGGCGCGGCGCCGCTCCGCCCGCGCGGTCTCGCTCGCGAGGCCCGCCTGGCCGCTGATTAAAGTGAGGCGCGCCACGCGGCTCGGCTGCGCGAGCGCGATGCCGAGCGCGAGGCGCGCGCCCAGCGAATAGCCGGCAAGGTGGACCGGTTCGCTCGGAAAGAGCGCGACGAGGCGCTCGACCTCCTCGGAGAAGGTGCGTGCCTCCGTCGCGCGCGGCGCCCCGTGTCCGAGCAGCGCCGGCCGCGTCGGGGGCTCGCCTGTGAGGCAGCGCACGACGCCGTCCCAGCTCGCTGGACTCCCGGTAAAGCCGTGAAGCAGGACGAGCGGCATCACGAACGTGCCCCCGCGAGCAACGGCGGCACGCTGCGCTCGATTTCCGCGGTCACGGCTGCGATGGCGTCGCGAGCGCTGTGCGCCGGTACGCGCACGTGCACGAGCGTGGCGCCGTCGCGCGTGAGTGCTTCGCGGAGCGCGAGCGAGAGCTCGGAGGCGGTGCTGGGCGCGGCGTACGGCAGGCCGAAGAGCGCCGCGGCGTGCTCGAAGCCGAGCTTCGGCGGGGTGAGCCACAGCTCGGCGCGCTCCGGAGCGCCGTCCCAGAGCTTGGCGACCGGCAGCGTTTCGAAGATGCGCCCGCCGTCGTTATCGATGACGACGATGGCGAGCGGCGAGCCCACGAGCCGCGCCGCCGCGAGCCCGCCGAGATCGTGCGCGAGGCTCACGTCGCCGAGGAGCAGCAGTGCCGGAACGCCCGCAGCGAGCGCGGAGCCGGCGGCACCCGCGACGAGCCCATCGATGCCGTTCGCGCCGCGCTGGGACGCGACCAAGAGCCGTCGCGGTGCCGACCGCACGAACGCATCGACCAAGCGCACCGGCAAGCTATTGCCGAGCACGACCAGGCCGCCTTCGGGAACCGCGTCGAGCGCGAGCCGCACGGCCTCGGGCTCGCCGAGAGCGGCGTCGCTCGCAGCGACCCGCGCGACGGCTTGCCACACGCGCTCGTTGGCCTGCGAAACCCGCTCACCGAACGCCCGTTGTTCGGCGTTCGGCTCCTGCGCGGCGAGCGCCTTCGCGAGCACGGCGCCCACGCGCTCCGGCGAGCCGAGCGTCAGCGTGCGCGCGCGGCCGAGCGCGTCCGGATGCCCGTGCTCGCTCACGATATGAAGCTCGGCGTTCGGGTGTTCCGCGAGGAGCGGCTCGAGCCCGCCGGCGGTCGGCGCTGCCCCGAGGCGCAACACGAGGTCCGGCGCGAGGGCCGTGCGGCACGCGCGTGAGCGCAGGACCCACTCGAGGCCGTCCGCGCCCGCCGCGCCATCGCCGTCGAAACGCAGCCCGCTCGGCGCCTCCGCAAAGAGCGGCACGCCGAGGCGTTGCGCCAAGGTCTGCCACGCCGTCCGAGCCGACTCGGTGCCCGGCGCCGGCAGCGGCAGCGGTCCAGCGACGATCACGGCGCGGCTCGCCGTCGCGAGTGCGCGGCCGAGCCGGTGCACCGCGTCCGGCGCCGGCACGCTTTCCGCCCGCGCGACGCGCGTCACGTCACGCGCCGTCAGCTTATCGACGACGTCGACGAGCGCGCGATCGGCGGGGGTTTCGGGCGCGCCGGGTTCCAGCGGCTTGCGCGCGCGCGCGTTCAAATGCACGGGCCCCGGCTCCGGGCCGAGCGTGAGCGAGAACGCCTGCGTGACGATCCGCACGAGCCCCGTGAGCGCGCTCGCCGCCGCGTCGGGCGCGCCGAGATCGAAGAAGGCGCGCGCGTACTCGCCGTAGAGCTTCACCTGGTCGATCGTCTGCGCGGCGCCGGCGGACTGGAGCTCGAGGGGCCGATCCGCCGTGACGACGAGCAGCGGCAGCCGCGCGAGCGCCGCTTCGACGATGGCGGGAAAGAAATTGGCCGCCGCGCTTCCCGACGTGCAGAGCACGAGTGCCGGCTTGCCGCTCGCGCGCGCGAGCCCAAGCGCGAAGAAGGCCGCGCTTCGCTCGTCCACGAGGGAGTGGCAGTGGAGCTTCTTTTCCGCCGCGAGCGCCCACGCGAACGGCGTGGAGCGGGAGCCGGGGCAAATCACCGCGTCCTCTAGCCCCGCCTGCACGAGACTACGAGCGAAGAGCCGTGACCACTGACCGACGAGCGCCGCGCTCACTCGCGTGTCCTCGAGGCTAGTCCGCTAGGCCGAGCGCCCCGAGGAGCGCGGCGAATTTCCAGCGCGTCTCGGCGAACTCGGCCGCGGGTGACGAGCGATCGACGATGCCGGCGCCCGCGTAGAGCTCGGCAAAACGCCCGGCGAGCACGCCGGAGCGGAGCGCCACGGCGAGCTCACCGTCGCCGGCGCCGTCGAACCAACCGACGGGGCCCGCGTACCAGCCGCGTTCGTCGGGTTCGTGGCGCTCGATCCATTCGAGCGCGCGCGCCATCGGCACGCCGCCGACCGCCGGTGTCGGGTGCAGTTGCTCGACGACGTGCAGAAGGTGCGGGTTGTCCTTGAGCGTCGCGCGGATGCGCGTGCGGAAATGGAGGACGTGCCGCAGCTGGTAGAGCTCCGGTTGCTCGGCGTGCTCGATGCTCGAAGCGAGCGGTGAAAGAGCCCGCAGGATCTCGCGGACGACGATGGCGTGCTCGGCGCGATCTTTCCCGCTCTCGAGGAGCCGCGCTGCTCCTTCGCGATCGTGGCTGCTCATCGAACCCGCGACGGCCGCGGTCTCGAGCAGGGCGCCGCGCTTGCGCGCGAGCCACTCGGGCGTCGCGCCGAGAAACGTCGTGCCGCCCTGGCGCACGAGAAAACGCGTGCACTCCTCGGCCTGCTGGCGCAGTCGCCCGAGCACGAGCGCCGGGTCGACCTCGCGTTCGAGCTCGAGCTCGAGCCGGCGCGCGAGCACCACCTTTTCGAGCGTGCCGCTCGCAATCTCGCCGCGGAGCCGCTCGACGAGCGCCGCCCAATCGGCTTCCGGCCGCTCGCGCCGGCTCACTTCGCTCGGCGGTGCCGCGAGCGAGCGCGGCGGCAGCGCCGCATCGTAAACGAGCTGCCCGAACAGGCGCCGCGCGCGATCGTGCAACATGCCGCGTTCGCCCGCGGCGTCCGCGCGTTCCGCATCGACGGCGACGATGAACCGTGCTTTGCCCGCGTCGACCACGTATGAGAACGTCGGTAGGACGAAGCGCGCTTCGCCGAAGGGCCGCCAGAGCTCCGAGCGCGGCGCGCGCGCGGCAAACGAGAAGCCACCGAAGAGGCGTGGCGGGAACGGGCTCGCGCCGAGCAGCCCCAGCGAGCGAGTGCGTCCGAGCAGCCGCGTGCCGAGCTCGGCGATGCGGCGGAAGCGCTCGGGCCCGCTCGCCTCGAGCACGTGCGTAAAACCGATGCCCGCGAGCTCGAAGCCGGACGGCGCCGCCCAGGCGACGGCTTCGGGGAAGCCGCCGACCAGCACGGCTTCCATTGGAGCGACGGGTGCAGGCAAGCACAAGAGCGTCGTGCCGCCGTGCCGCACGGCTTCCGCGATGCCTTGCTCCAACGCCGGTTCGAGGCCTGTGAGCCAGCCGTCGATCTCTGGAAACGTTTGATGTTCGAACGAAGCGCTCATCTCGCCGTCAGCGCTCCCCGACGTAGAGGTGACACACCCCGAAGGTGAGCGACTCGACCGCGCGCACGCGGAAGCCGGCGCGCTCCATCTGCGCCGCGAACTCTTCGGCCGGGGGAAACGCCGCGATCGAGCGCTGCAGGTAGCGATACTCCTTCGCTCCCGACAAGAGCGCCCCCATCCACGGCACGACCGTATGCACGTGAAAGCGCGCGAGCGGCCCCAGGATCCCGCCGCGCGGCTCCGACAACTCGAGCACGGCCACGCGACCCCCGGGCCTAATGACGCGGGCCATCTCGGCGAGCGCGCGCGCGCGGTCCGGGACGTTGCGGATGCCGAAAGCGATCGAAACGCCGTCGAACGTCGCGTCGGCGAAGGGAAGTGCCTCTGCGTCACCGGCGACGAGCTCCACGCGCGCGTCGAGCCCCGCGGCGGTGACTTTCCCCCGCGCAATCTCCAGCATTTTCAGCGACGGATCGAGGCCGACCACGCGCGATCCCGGGGCGGCTCCCGCGATGAGCAAGGCGAGGTCACCCGTGCCCGTCGCGAGGTCGAGGGCGCGCGCGTTCTCGCCGAGCTCGAGCGCCTGCACCGTCTTTCGGCGCCAGCTCTGATCGATGCCGAGCGAGATGACGCGGTTCACGAAGTCGTAGCGAGCGGCGATGCCGTCGAACATCTGGCCCGAGCCGAGCGACTTGGTTTCGGCGGTCACGACCCGCCTCCATACACCTTCAGAATGGGCGTGGGGTCGACGGTCTTGCCGGCGACGAGCGCCGTGAGCAGCGATTCGCCGAGGCGCGCCAGCCGCCGCAGCTCCGCGAGCCGCTCGCGTTTGAAGGCGAGGGCGCCCGGCTTGTTTCCGCTCGGTAAGGCGCGCAGAGCGGCCTCGAGCGCTTCACCGAACCCGCGCACGAGCGCGAGCTCGCGCTCCCGGAGCACGCGTTGCACGAGCCGCCCGATGCTGGTCTCGGCTTCGTAAAAATCGCGCCGCTCGCCCGGACGCCATGATTTCTTCACGGCGCCCCACTTCACGAGCTCGCCCATGGCCATGCTGACCGCGCCCGCGCTCATACGCAGCGCTTCACCAATCTCGGCCGCACCGAGCGGCTCGGGCGCCAGGTAGAGGAGCGTCCAGATGCGCCCCATGGGACGCTTGAACCCCCAAAACTCCATCAAGCGTCCGACCGAGTCGGCCACTTCGAGTTCCGGTTGGCTCACGCTTTCCGCCTCGCGCGCTGCAGCATTGCGACCAGGCGTCAGCGTTGGATCCGTTTGAGCTTTCAAAACTTCTTGAAACTTTAGGCCCGGTCGCTGGGGTGGTCAACCAAGCCAAGGCAGCGTCCTGGCAGGCGTACTAGCGCTCGTCACGCTCTGGCTGTAACTTGGGGGAGATGTCTGGGAGCGCCGGCGCCGGACGCCGTGCCGCGATCGTGGGATCGGGGCCCGCCGGGTTCTACGCGGCCGACTTTCTGCTCAAGGCCGGCCTGGCGGTCGACATGTACGAACGCCTGCCGGCGCCGTACGGCCTCGTGCGTTATGGCGTCGCGCCGGACCACCAAACCATCAAGCGCGTGACCGCGGCCTTCGAGCGCACGGCCCGTCAGGTCGGGTTCAGGTTTCGCGGGCACGTCGAGGTGGGCAAGGACGTGGCGCTCGAGGAACTCCGGCGGGCGTACCACCTGGTGGTGCTCGCGTACGGCGCCTCGAGCGATCGCCAGCTCGGCGTGCCGGGCGAAACGCTCGCGGGGAGCCACGCGGCGACCGCGTTGGTCGCTTGGTACAACGGCCATCCCGATCACCAGGACGACAGGTACGATCTCTCGAGCGAGCGCGCGGTCGTAGTCGGGCTCGGCAACGTGGCGCTCGACGTCGCGCGCGTACTCGTCAGGCCGATCGTGGAACTCGCGGTGACCGACATCGCCGATCCGGCACTGGCGGCGCTGCGCGAGAGCAGGGTGCGCGAGGTCGTGCTGCTCGGGCGGCGCGGTCCGGCCGAGGCGGCGTTCGACCAGGGCGAGCTCGCCGACATTGCCGCGCTCCCAGGGGTCGAAGTGATCGTCGACGGAGACGTGGAGTTCGCGCTGCCCGAGGGCGCCGACGCAGCGGTGCGCAAGAACGTGGAGTACCTCGCGACCCTCCCGCGCGAGGCGTCGGGCACCGCGGAACGCAGCGTGCGGCTGCGTTTCCTCGCGTCGCCGGTCGAGCTCCTCGGCGAGGACGCTCGCGTGCGTGCGCTCGTGTTCGAGGACAACGAGCTCGTCGAGAGCGCGGGGCGCGTGACGGCGCGCGGCACCGGGCGCAAGCACGAACTGGCGACGGGCCTCGTGATTCGCTCGATTGGCTATCAGGGCCTGCCGCTGCCCGGGACGCCGTTCGATGCGAAGCGAGCGGTCGTGCCGAACGAGCACGGTCGCGTGCTGGCTCTCGACGGTTCGCGCGCGCCGGGTCTCTACGTCACGGGTTGGATCAAGCGCGGTCCCACCGGACTCATCGGCACGAACAAGGCGTGCGCGAAGGAGACGACGGATCTGGCGCTCGCCGATCTCGACGCGCTCCCGCTGCCGACGGACACGCCCGCGAACATCGACCGCTTACTCACCGAACGCGGCGTCGCTGTCGTGAGCTACGACGCCTGGCTTGCCCTCGACGCCGCCGAAAAAGCCGCCGGTGCAGCCAAAGGCAAGGTACGCGACAAGCTCGCGAGCGTGAGCGCGATGCTGGCGGCGGCCGGCGTCGGCTAGCGCGGCGCGCTCATTTGCCACGCGCGAGCCAAATGCCGGCGCCGTCCCCGTACGGCACCGTGTAGAGCAAACCCGAGCCCGGCTGCAGGTAGTCGCTCACACCCTCGCTCACGGTCGCGGAAAAGCCGAGCTCGGTGTTGCTGTAGGTGAGCCGTCCCGTGGCGGTCTTGGCGTCCCAGCTCGTGTAATAAACGAACCCCGGCAAATCCAACATGAAGTTGTGACCACTGTCGTAGACGTGGCTCGCGACGGGATCGGCGGTGTAGAGCGCCTCGTGGCCCTGGTCGTCGACGACTCCGGAGTTCGGATCAGGGGCGGCGAGTGAGAGCGTGCCGTAGTCGCCGTTCAGATCCGAAAACCACGCCATTCGCCCCGCAAGCGGGTTGCCCTTGAAGCGGTTCACGTACGCGTAGCGGTGCTGCGGCACGTTGCTCGCGACGGTGACGGCTGCACCGTCCACCACCTCGACGAGATTTTCGAGGTTACTGTCGCCGGCGACGACGAGCCGTGTCCAGGCGTTTTCGGCGGGACGGCGCAGCACGTTGGTTGCAATCTCGCTAACATTGCCCGCGAGGTCGAAGGCGACGTAACGCCCGGTACCGGTCGTCGCGTCGAGTAAGGCGTGCCCGCGATCGATGTCGCCGCCCGAGCTGCTCGAGCCGAGGTCCGAGCGTTCGAGCGCGGCGCCGGTACCGAGGGTGAGCACCGAACCGTCGGTGAGCCGCAGATTCAGCGTGCCCGTATTGGTCGCGCCGTCCACGTCCGTGAGGTAGAGCGCGTAGTACGGATCCTTGGCGAGGTTCGGCCGCGCGGCGGCATGAAGGCCGCTGTAGATCTTCAGGAAGTGCAAGTCCACGTCGAGCGCGAGCGGCGTGCCGTCGTGCGTGTCCGCGTTCCACACGAAAAGCTTCTGCGCGGCGCAGGGCGAGTGGAAGGCGACGAGGTTGACGTTGGGCGTGCTCGGCAGAATCGTGAGGTCACAGGCGTCCGTCGCGATATTCAACGTGTCCACGCTGACCGCGTTGCCGTTCGTGTTGATGGCCAGGCGTGAAACGCCGCTGCTATCGGCGTAAAACGTCGCGCCGAAGGCGGCGGGCGCCGTGACGACGCCGTCACCCACCGAGCGAACGAACGACCAATCGGCGTCGAAGAGGTCGATGATGCCGCCGGCAAGGACCAGGTGCCGTTGCGTGTCGAAGCCCTGCAGATCGCTCGCGAGCAGCCGCGTCGTCTGCGCGGCGGGGTTCACGTCGAGGAGCTCTTGAGCCACCTGGATGACGAGCCCGGTCGGGCTGTAGGCGATGGGCAGGTTCGTCGTGTCGAGCGTGAAATCCAGCGGAGTGCAGTCGAGATCGGAGAAGTGCAGGGGGCCCGCGCCGCTCCCGTCGAAGAACGCGATGAAGGTTCGTTTGGTGTCCGGACCACCGTCGGTCCAATAGCGCGCGGCGCCCGGGATCTGGCAGGGGTCGGGCGAGTGGTAGTGCATGGCAAAGAGCGTGTCGTCGCCGGCGGTCGTCGACCGCGCGAGAACGTACGGCTCGCTCGTCGTGACCATGTCCAGATAGAGAAAGTGCCCCGCCGTCATGCGGTAGCCGGGCACGTCCAAGTACGTCTCGACCGGCGGGAAAAGCGCGTCGCCCGCGTGCTGAAAGCCCTGCACGATGTCGCAGCCGAGGAGTCCGGTTGCGGCAAGGAGCAGCGCTACTTCGCGCGCGCGAGCCAGATGCCCGCTCCTTCCCCATAGGGAACGGCATAGAGCATCCCGTTACCTGCAAAGACGAAGTCGGAGACGCCTTCGCTCACGGTGCTCGTGAAGCCGAGCTCCAGGTTTCGGTACTGAAAGCGCCCCGTACCGTGCACCTCGTCGTATTGATCCAGAAAGCCGATACCCGGCAAGAACTCGGCTGCCGCGTCGAGGAAGGCGTGGTCCGGGTGGTGCACGCCCTCGGCGACCGGCTCGGGGGCGTAATACTGCCGCTCGCAGTGCGACGTGCCCGGCGAGCACGTCGGCTCGCCGATCGCGAGGGTGCCGTTCTTGCCGTCGTAGCCGTAAAACAACGCCTGCCGCTGGTGCACGTCCTGATACGAAAAGTCCCGGCGCGGCACGTGCTCGAGCAACGGATAGAGCGTGCCGTAGTTCACCTGCGCGAGCGTGCCCGAGGTGCCGTCCCAGTCGATCATCACGTCCGCCCAGGTCTCACCGGTGCCGTCGCGGAGCACGTTCGAGGCGAGCGGCGTGGTCGTTCCGTCGGGCTCCCAGCGCACGAATGTGCCGGTGCCCGCGCTCGCGTCCACGTCGGTGAGGGCGAGGCCGAAGTCACCGCTCTTGTCGAGGCTCGTGCGTTCGAGCGCGGCGTCGTAGCCGAGCGTGAGCTCGCCCCCGCGTGGCGGGCGGGCGACGAGCGTGCCGGTGCCGGTGCCGTAGTCGATGTCCTTCAGAAAAAAGGCCCAGACGGCGTCGAGTTCGGGTTTGGGCGTGCTCGGGCCGTTCGGATCGGGGACGAGCGTGAGCGCGCGCGTGTCGTCGACGGTGAGGTCGGGCCGAGTGAGCGCTTGGTTCGACTCGTCGTAGAGCGCGAGCGTCTTGTCGTCGCAGGGCGAGAAAAATCCGAGCCAGCGGCGCGACGACGACAAGAAGGCGAGCTCGCAACCGTCGGCGGCGATCGTCTCGATACCGAGGTCAACGGTGTCGCCGTGCAAGGTCGGCGCCGCTCGCTGGATGCCGTTCGTGTCCTCGAAGTAAACCGCTTCACCGAGCTCTGCCACGGTGGTCACGCCGTCGGCGAACGTCGTCAGATAGTGCCAATCCTGGTCGAAAACCAGGAGCGTGCCGTGACTCAAGACCAGATTGACGTTCCCCTTGCCGACGCCCGTGATGAGCCCGTCGGCCGAGTCCACGAGGACCTCTGGGGCGTCCGTGGACGCCGGGTCGACCAGCAAGAGCCGGCCCTGCGAACGGATGAGAAGGAGCAGCCGATCGGTCTCGAGCTGCCCGTTCGCGTCGCGAGGCGTTACGCGCGCGTACGGGAGCTCGGCGTCGGGTAGGGTAAGAGTCGAGACGTGGCAGCTCGTATCCGAGAAGCTCAACGTGCCGCGGCTGCCGCCGTCGGGAAAATACGCGATCCACGCCTGCCCGATGTCGACGCTGCCGCCGGCCCAGTAGCGACCGACCGTGTCGATCTTGCACGGCCCCGGCACGGCGTAGCGGATCGAATAGAGCGCATCGTCGTCGTCCTTGGCGCCCCGAGCGAGCACGAAGAGCTCAGTCGACGTGAGGAGCACGAGCTGGCGGTAACCGCCCGGGACGAGCTGATACCCCGGCGCGTCGAGGTACGTCTTCTCCGACGGGAAGAGCGCGTCTCCAGCGTGCTTGAAGCCTTGCACGACGTCGCACGCAAGCGCGCTCAGCCCGAAGAGACTCGCCACCACGAGCGCTCGGACCGAGGTCGGCACGTTGCTCGGCGAGCGACGGCGCATGAGAGCCTGCAGTTTGTAGCACCAGACGGCAGGGTCGGGGACGCGCTACGCTTCCGACTCATGGTCGGGAGGCGCTGGCTTTCGGGCGTCACGCTGGCGGCGGTGTGCGCGCGCCCGCTCGTGGCTTTCGCGGACACGCCCGTCGCACAGCCAAACAGCGTGGCGCCGAGCGCCGCGGCCACTGCGCCGGCGCGCGAGCCCGCCCCTGTCATCGAGGCGCCCATCGCGCTCTCGACGCCCATCGAGTACCCGGCCGAGCAGACGGCGAGCGCGACGGTCGTGCTCGAGCTCGAGGTGGACGCGAGCGGAGCCGTCACCGCGGCGCGCGCCATCTCCGGCCGGCAGCCGTTCGCCGAGCTCGCGGTCGAGGCCGCCCGGCAATGGACTTTCACGCCCGCGCGCCGCGCCGGTCGCCCGGTCGTGACACGATTTTTCTTCAACGTGCATTTCGAGCCGCCGCCGGTGGAGACGCCGAACGCGCCCGAGGTCGCGGCGAAGCCGGCGCCGAAGCCGCACCAGGCGGCCGTGCTCGAGGTCGTCGTGCAGGGCGAGCGTCCGCCTAAGGCGCCACCCGGTACCGTCGTCATCACGCGGGAAGAAGCGCAGGCCCTGCCCGGCACTTTCGGCGATCCGCTGCGCGCGATCGACGCGCAACCGGGCGTCGTGCCCATCGTCTCCGGACTGCCTTCGTACTTCATTCGCGGCGCGCCGCCCGGCAACGTCGGCTTCGTGATCGACGGCGTCGACATGCCGCTGCTCTTTCACGCGTTCTTCGGGCCCTCGGTGATCCATCCCGGGTTCATTCAGGGCGTCGACTTCTACAAGGGCGCTGCGCCGGTCGAGTTCGGGCGCGTCGCGGGGCCGGTCGTAGCGACGACGCTGCTGCCGCTCTCCCACCGTTTCACCGGTGAAGCGAGCTTGCGCGCGATCGACGCGGGCGGCGTCGTCGAAGTGCCGTTCGGTAACTGTCCGACCGAAGGCAAGCCGAACTGTTCGCTCGGCAGCGTGCGCGTCGGCGGTCGCTACGCGTACACGGGGTTGATTCTGTCTCAGCTCGGAGACGCCAAGCTGAACTACTGGGACTACCAGAGCCAGGCGACGGTCGACCTCGGCAAGCACGATTCGCTGGGTATTCTCGCGTTCGGCGCTTACGACTACTTCGACGCGGGCGCGAGCAGCGATCAAGGCGGCGGCGACATCCATTTTCACCGCGCTGATTTGCGCTGGGATCATCGCGAAGGCTCGACGCATCTGCGCGTGGGGCTCACAGGCGGCTACGACTCGACGGGCGGCGTGGAGCAGACGACGAGCACGGTGACCGATCGCTCCGTGCGTCTGCGCAGCGAGCTCAGTACCGATCTCGCTGAACCCGTCACGCTCCACGTCGGCGCCGACGCCCGCATCGATGACTTCAAGCTCGAGACCGACCCCCTGCTGCTGAACTTCGCCGACTACTCGGCGCTGCTGCCGACGCGCTCGCAGAAAACGGTGGGCGGTTTTGCCTCGGTCGAATTCCGGCCGACGAAGCGCATCACGGTGGTGCCGGGCATTCGCGCCGACATGTACTGGGACCGCGGTCAGACGGCGAACGGCATCGATCCGCGCATCGCGGCCGAGTTCGTGGTGAGCGACGCCGTCACGCTCGACGACACCTTCGGCATCTCGCACCAGCTGCCGAATTTCATCCCGAACGTCCCCGCGGCCCAAGTCGCCGACCTGCCGCACGGCCTCCAGGAAGCGGTCCAATGGAGCTCGGGCGTGCACGTGAAGCTGCCCGACGATTTCAGGGTGTCCGCCACCGTGTACCGGGCCGGCTACTTCAACGCGATCGATCCGCTCGGCGGCAAGCGCGACTTCAGCATCGATCGCACGGCGATCAACGTCCGTTACACGATCGCCAGCGAGGGCATCGAGGTTTTGCTCGAGCGCTCGTTCACGAAAAAAATCGGCGGCTTCATCTCGTACACGCTCTCGCACACGCAGGAATCGACGGGCACACTCTCCGAGGTGTCCGGGTTCGACCGGCCGCACGTCGTGCAGGGAGCGCTCGGCTACAATTTCGGCCGCGGTTGGTCCGCCGGCACGCGCGTCGTCTTCTATTCGGGCGTACCCGAGCTGAATCTGCAGGAAACGCCGCACTTTACGACCGAACGGCGGGGACGACCGTACTTTCGGCTCGATCTCCGCGCGGAGAAGCGCTGGCATCTCGGCGCCACGGCGTGGTGGGGCGTCGTTGCCGAAATCTTGAACAGCACGGGGACGACCGAGGTCGTGAGGCTCGACTGCGGCGAGCGCTGTGCCGAGCGCGTCGCGGGGCCCGTCGTGCTCCCGAGCGTCGGCATCCAGGCCGGCTTTTAGTGGCTAGCCTGCTATGCTTCGCGCGCATGCCGCGTTTGCGCATCGTTCTTTCGGCACTCCTCGCGGCCGCGCTCGTCGTCGCGCCGGGCTTCGCGCTCGCGCAGAGCAATCCGGAGGCTCCGCCCGAAGATCCGGCGCGTTACGCCCCCGAGCTTCAGGGGTACGTGCCGGGCGCCGCAGCGCTCGAGGGGCGCATCATGGCTCCGTGTTGCTGGGTGCAGACGATCGACATCCACGGCTCGGAGATCGCGAGCGAGCTCCGGGTCGAGATCCGCAAGCGGCTTCGCGCGGGGGAGACGGCAGACGCGATCCAAGCGTCGCTCGTCGAGCGCTACGGCCCGCGCATTCTCGCCGTTCCGCCGGGGAGCCCGCTCAAATCCGTGGCCACGCTGCTCGCGCTCGGACTCGTCGGCGCCGGGGCGGGGGCGCTCATGATGCTCAAGCGCTGGCGCGGCCGCACGCTGGCGCTCGCCGGTCCGGCGCCGAAAAAGCTGGGCAACGACGCTCAGCTCGAGGCGCGTCTCGACGACGAGCTGCGCGCTCTCGACGACTGAGCCGCCGCGGGTTTCGCCCCGTCGGCTCCCGCGCGTGCCCGCTTGCGCTTCGGCGCTGCGCCCTCGTCTTCCGCGTCGTCGCCGTCCGGGCCGGCCTTGCCGCTGCGGAAGAGGGCCTCTGCCGCCGCGGCCGCGCGCTGCGCCCGCTCCGTGTCGCCGCGCATCTCCATCATGAAGCGGCTCGGGATCGACGCGCGCGGCTTGCCCCACTTCGTGCGGCCTTTGCAGAAGGTGAGGGTCAGCGTCGTCTGCGCGCGCGTGACGCCGACGTAAGCGAGCCGCCGCTCCTCCTCGATCCCGCGCCCCTCCATGATCGAACGACCGTGGGGAAGCAAGCCTTCCTCCATGCCAACCAGGTACACGTGCGGGAACTCGAGGCCCTTCGCGCTGTGGAGCGTCATCAGCGTCACGGCGTGGCGTTCTTTCTCGTCGTCTTTCTCGCTCTCCCGATCGGAGAGGGTGCTCTCTTCGAGAAAGCCGAGGAGCGACGCGTTCTCGCTGCGTTGCTCGTAGAGCGCGATCGAGTTGACGAACTCTTCGACGATCGCCCAGCGTGATTCCGCCTCGCTCGCTTCCTTGTGGATGCGGCGCACCTCGCTCTTGTAATCGACGACGTTCAGGAGCTCGCTCGCGATTTTGAAGAGCGGCTCGACCCCCACGCGCGCGCGAAAGCCCTCGATCATGCGCCGGAAGGCGTCGATGCGCTCGCCCACGCCGTGCTGGATGTCGCCGTTTTGCGGCGCCTCCCGCAAGACGGACCAGAGCGGCGCGCCGCGGTCGACCGCCACTTTCAGCAACGTCTCGATGGTCCCGGCGCCGATGCCGCGCGGCGGCAGGTTGATGATGCGAAGCAGCGACACTTCGTCGTTCGGATTGGCGAGCACGCGCAGGAACGAAAGGATGTCCTTCACCTCGCGCCGGTCGTAAAACGAGAGACCGCCGACGAGCCGATAAGGGACGCCCGCGCGCCGGAGCTCGAGCTCGAACGCACGCGGTTGCTCGTTCGTGCGAAAGAGGATCGCAACGTCGCTCGGCACGATGCGCGTGCCCGGCTCTGCCCGCAGGCGCGTGTCGATCTCGCGCACGACGCCTTCGGATTCGGCCACTTCGTCCTCGAAGCGCAAAAACCGCGGATCGAAGCCGCCCTCGCGCGTCGCCTTGAGCGTCTTCGGGTGGCGCGCGGCGTTGTGGCCGATCAGCGTGTTGGCAAGCTTCAGGATCGGTTCGACCGAGCGATAGTTTTCCTCGAGCCGGATCACCTTGGCCTCGGGCCAGTCGCGCTGGAAGCCCAGAATGTGCGCGACCTCGGCGCCGCGCCAACCGTAAATCGATTGATCGTCGTCGCCGACGACGCAGAGGTTTCGGTGTCGATCGGCGAACGCGCGCAGGATGCGGTACTGAAGGTCGTTCGTGTCCTGATACTCGTCGACGAGCACGTGGTCGAAGCGGGACGCTTCCGCGAAGCGCGCTGCCGGGTGCTTTTCGAAGAGCTCCTCGGCTTTCAGCAAGAGGTCGTCGAAGTCCATCGCGCCGCTCGACTTGAGGCTCTGCTGGTAGCGGGCGTACGCCATCGCGGCGAGTTGCTCTTTGTCTTTGTCGGAGTTCTCGGCTTGCTCCGGGCGAATGCCCTTGTTCTTCCAGCCGCCGATCAGGTGCAAGAGGTCGCCGGGACGTAGCTTTTCATGCCCCACGCGCACGTCGCGCAGCGCTCCGCGCGCGAGCGTCTCTTGATCGCCGCGGTCGTAGATCGCGAACTCCTCGGGGTAGCCGAGCAGGCGCGCGTGGCGGCGCAGGATGCGCACGCACAGCGAGTGAAACGTCGAAATTTCAGGGGGTTTCGTGCCCCTGGGGCGCTTGCCCAACAGGCCCATGGCGCGCTCGCGCATCTCACGCGCGGCCTTGTTCGTGAACGTGACGGCGAGGATGCGCTGCGGCGCGATGCCGCTGCGGATCAGCGCGGCGATGCGGTAGGTGATGACGCGCGTCTTGCCCGTACCCGCGCCGGCGAGGACCAGCACCGGGCCGTTCAGTGTGCTCACCGCGTCGCGTTGAGCTTGGTTCAGGGGTGGGGAGCCGGCAGACATGCGCAGCGGAATCAGAACGCCTACCGGAGATCGAGCCCGGATCCAAGGCCGTTCACCCGATGCTACGTTCCCGGCGTGGCCGACAAGCTCGTGCGCCTCCACATCGAACGACAGGGCTCCGGGGACGCCGTCGTGCTCGCGCACGGCTTCGGCGGCAGCGCGCGCAACTTTCGCTTGCAGGCGCGCGCGCTCGCGCCCGAGGCGACCGTGCTCACATACGATGCGCGCGGTCACGCCCGCAGTGAAGCCCCGGACGGCGCGGACGCGTACACCCTCGGCCGTTTGATCGACGACTACGAGCGCGTCGCGGCGGAGAGCGAGAGCTCGGTCGTGGCGGGCGGCATCAGCCTCGGCGCGCTGACGGCGCTCGGGTTTGCGGCGCGGCGGCCCGAGCGTGTGCGGGGGCTCCTCTTGGCCGCGCTGCCGGGCACGGACGCGCCGCGCAAGCGTTGGGCGCTCGATTTTGCGGCCGCGATCGATCAGGACGGGCTCGACGCCGCGGGGAGTGCGTTCGTCTGGGGTGAGCGCTCGCGCTTCGATCCTGCGGGCGCAAAGCTCATCCGCCAGGGGTTGCTCGAGCATCCGCCGCACGCGCTCGCGCACCTGCTCCGGCAGACGCTCGCGGTGCTGCCCGATTTGACGGAGCTCGCCGCGCCCGTCGCGCACGCGACGTTCCCGGTGACAATCCTGGTCGGCGCCGAGGACGCGCCGGCGCTCGAGCCGTCACGCGCGCTCGCGGCGGCGCTCCCGCGCGCCCAATTCGTCGTCGTGCCGAACGCGGGGCACGTGCTGAACCTCGCCGTGCCGGCGATCTTCAACGAGCATTTGCTGGCGCTTTTGCGCGCGGGTCGGTCTGGTGCGCCGTGAGCAGCGCCGGCGCCGCGCCGGCCGCGAGCCGTAGCTCGGCGATGACGGGCGGAGCCGTGCCGGAGGTCGCGTCCACGGCGCAGGCGTGAACGCTCGTCGCGGTATCGCCGCGGCCGGAGCCGAGCTCGGTGCCGTCCTCGCGCACGAGGCGCAGCTCGAGGCCCGAGCCGCCCGCACCAATGGCGGCGGTGGCATCGAGACAACGACCGAACGGCAACGTGAGCTCTTGCTTGGCGAGAGCCGTCGTCGTGAGCTCGAGCGCGTACACGGCGCCGACCTGGCGCGCGCGCGTGATGAGCCCCGCGGCGCTCATGCGCGCGAGCAAGCGGCTCGCGGCGAGCGGTTGTTTCTCGAGTAATTTCGGCGTGCCGGGCTCCGGGTAGAGCTCGAGCGCGAAGGGGCCGGGGCGCGCGAGGCTGCTCGCGTCGAGGCGGACGGTCGCGGCGGGACCGCAACGGAAGAGCTGAGGCGCGCTGCCGTCGCCCGCCCCGAGTAGGGAGCCGTCGGCGGCGTAGAGCCACGTTTCGACGGCCCGCAGCGGTGTGCCGCTCACCCAGTCGAGCCGCGCGCAGCCGTCGGGGAGCTCGAGCGAGTAACTCGAGCGGCGTCCGAGCGGCAGGTTGCCGGACGCGACGACGCGCGGAGCGGGGTAACCGAGCGCGGCCTCGGCGGCGTCGTGGCGCTTGCGTTCGTCGGCGACCGAGCCCGTCGCAAACACCTCGAGGCGCAGTGTTTCGGCGTCGATGTCACGCTCGGAACCCTCGATCGAACGCGAGAACATGGCGACGGCAACGCCGATGCCCGCGCGCGGCCGGAGCTCGAGCGTGACGCTCGTGGGGATCGGCGAGCAGACCACGAGCGAACGCTCGCGCCCCCAGCTCTCCGCGCGGCCGAGGATCTTGCCGTCCTCGCCCGTGAGCACGGCGTCGAGCGAGCTCACTTCGTCCGAAGGGACGACCAGCGCGTCGAGACAGTGGTCGGCGTCGACCGAGGAAGAGATGCGGGTCGGCGTGCGCGCGTCGAGCGGAACCTGGACGCGCCGCACGTCGACCCAGCGCCCGCCGATGCGGCGTCGATGCGCCTCGATGGTCTCGTCCAGACCCGGCCAGAGGCTGAGTCGCTTGGCCACCTCGCCCGGCAAGTAGTGGACGCCGTAGAGCGCTGCCGCTCGCGCCGCGTCGTTCACGCCGACGCGCTGGGCGCCGATGGCGACGAAGCCGTAACCGGCGGCGATGCGTGCCATCAAGAGAATGCGGCGCGGGTGCGGCGGGCAGACGAGCAGCGCGGGAGTCTTGTCGGCGCCTTCGTCCGAGCCGAGGACGGCCCCGTCCTCGCCGTAAGCGAAGAGATCGAGGTCGTCGACCGTCTGCGTCGCGCGCGCGATCGCGATGGCACAGTCCCCTTCGGGGACCTCGAGCAAGCTCGTGACGCGGTCGCCGACGACGCCGCCCTGCACGGCAACGACTTCCGCCTGACCACCCGCCGTCGGCTTGAGCCAGCCGCGTGTATCGGGCGGCCCCTCGACGCGGCCGAAGCGCGCGGGAGCGGGCGAGGAGGCACCGGGCTTCGCCGGTCCGCAGCCGAGCAACACGCTGGCGCCGAGCAGGGCGGTGACGAGCTCCTTCAACGCACGGCCTCGTCGAGGCGCGCGCGCGCGATGCGCCAGACCGCGGACATCCACGTGAGGCCGAGGCCCCGCGCGTCGACCTCGAGCAACGCGCGGCGCTCGGCGCCGGCGCAGAAGCTCACGCCCGCGCCCGGCACGTCGGGATCGACGCGATTTTGCGCTACTTTGCGCGCCGTCTGCGCAGCGATCGAGAGCGCGTTCGCTTCGCCGTGTAGGCCCACCGCGAGCGCGAAGTAGCAGGCGCCGGGCTCGACCTCGACGGACCACAGCGTGTCGCCTTGCACGCCGAGCGACTCGTCGACGAGCGGGGCCGTGCCGAGCGTACGCCGTTCGGCGCGCAAGACGCCGCTCATGTGCGCGCGCGCGTCCGTCGGCCAGCGCGCGGGCAGCGACGCATCGAGGTCCCAGCGCGCGCGCACGAGCGCGAGTTTCGCGCCGGGCGCGACGCCGCCGAAGCGCACGTTGACGGGCGTGGCCGCTGGGACGCACAGGAGCGCGCCGCCGTCGCTGCTCTCGCCGTGATCGGCGGCCAGGACGCGACCACCGTCGAGCTCGGCGATCTCCAGATCGACGTCGGTCGCGCGCCGTTCGGTTTCCTCACCGAGCAGATCGAAGCGGTGGCAGCCGGGGGCCAGCGTGACGACGGTCGAGCCGACACCCATCGCGCCCGCGGCGAGCTCGAGCGTCGTGAGCTCCAGCGCTTGTTCGCGGGCAGCGCGTTCCTCGAGGGAACGGACACGGACCGCGAGCGGAGCGACGACCGGTCGCGGGCCCGAGTTCGGCGTTTGCGCGATGGGTCCGGGATCGCGCTCGGGCAGCACGAGCGTGAGCGCCGGCGGCTCGTGTTCGGAGCTCGCGACCAGAAACTCGAGCACGCCGCGCGGCGACCGCATCTCGATCGCGAGCGCGGCGAGGCTCGGCTTCGCTGGGCCGCAGCGCGTGATGGCGAGCACGCCCGCGACGCTGCCCTCGGGCCACTCGAGCGGCGCGTGTCCGACGCGGCGCCCCGGGTCGAGCAAAAACTGCATGTTGCTCGTCCCGAGCACGGCGAGCGTCGCGCAGCTCGGGCTCTTCGGATCGAGCGCTTCGAGGGGCAGCACGAGCGGCAGCACGTCGCCGCGTTCGAGCAGGCGCGGCGGGAGGCGCGTGACGTGACCGAACGCGCTCCACGCGAGCACGAGCGCGTCAACGTCGCGCCCGAGATCGGCGCGCGCGGGCGCCGCGTAGAGCGCGCACACGAGCGCGACGAGGGCGCGAACGGGCGTCGAGCGCAGGCGCCGCACCGGGCGGTTATAGCCTAGAACGGGGGTGCCGGTCGTGGAGCCGCTCAGACGCGCTCGAACGGCGCTTCGACGAACGCTTTCACGCGCTCGTCCCAGATGAACAGCTTGTGCGCGCTGACGGCACCCTGGTCGACCGCCGTGACGAGGTAGGCGAGCTCGAACGAGGGCGCGCCGCTGTTGCCCATGGTCATGCTCGCGGCGTCTTCGGCGCTGAAATACGCGCCGCAGTCGAGGTGCGAGTGGAAGAAGACCTTGACGGGGCGCCCGCCCTTCTGACCCTCGCCGATGGCGCGATCGAACTTGAGCGCGTTGATCTTGAAGTACTCGCGACCGGTGCGCGGGTGCCCTTCGGGGTCGGCCTTGTGGTACTTGTTTGCGAGGTTTTCGAGCTCGACGGCGCGATCGACCAAGAGCGGGTCGGTCGCCGGGCCCTCGAGGTAACCGCACGCCTCTTCGTCACGCGCGTAGGCCGCGACGCCGGCGCGCTCGACCTCGGCGAGCACGGCCTGGGGGATGCGAACGTGACCGCGGATCCACTCGGGCTCTGTCATGGCTTCACCAGACGTACTTCCGCTCCCATTTGAGCGGGGCAAAGTAGCGGTCGCCACGGTCGCACGCGATGGTGACGACGCAGCCGCCGCCGTGTTCCTTCTGGGCGCGCTCGGCGATTTTCACGGCACCGGCGACGTTGGCGCCCGTGGAGTGCCCGACGTGCAGGCCCTGCGTGGCGGCGAGCAGGTCGGACATGTCCCAACCTTCTTCGGTCGTCACCGGCAAAATCTCGTCCACCGTCGCAGGATCCCAGATGGGCGGCACGATGCTCGAGCCCATGTGCTTGAGACCCTCGAGGCCGTGGAGCGCTTCCGCGGGTTCGACGGCGACGCAGGTGACGCGCGGCGTGTGCTCGTGCAGGCGGCGCGTGGTGCCCATCATCGTGCCGCTCGTGCCGAGCCCCGTGACGAAGTGCGTGATGCGATCGCCGAGCGCGTCGATGATCTCGCCCGCGGTGCCGTAGTAGTGGGCGAGCGGGTTCGAGGGGTTCGAGTACTGGTCGGGGTAGAAGTACTTGTCCGGATTCTCCGCGACGATCTTCTTCACTAGGCGAATCGCGCCGTCGGAGCCTTCCATCGGATCGCTGAAGACGAGCTCGGTGCCGAAGGCTTGCGTGATGTCCTTGCGTGCCTTCGTCACGTTCTTCGGCATCACGAGGTGCACGCGGAAGCCCATCGCCGCGCCCATCAGCGAGTAGGCGACGCCCGTGTTGCCGCTCGTCGAGTCGATCAGGATCTTGTCGGAGGTGAGCCGGCCGTCCTTCATGGCGTCCTGCACCATGCGCAGCGCGGGCCGATCCTTCACGGAGCCGCCGGGATTGGCGAACTCGAGCTTCAGGTAGATTTCGACGCCGGGCGCGTTCGGAGCGATGTCCTTCAGGCGGATGAGCGGCGTGTTGCCGACGGCGTCGACGATCGACGCGAGCCGGCGCGAGCGCGTGTAGCGGGTCATGCGCTGGCCCGCCCGAGCAGGTCCGTGACGGCGCGCAGCGCGCGCCAGGCGCCCGCAGCCTCAGAGCGCGTGACCGCGTGCCGGAAGAGCTCGGCGTGCGCGAACGGTCGAGGTTCGGCGAGCGCGTCGAGGCTCACGGCGCGAAAGCCCGCGCGCTCCAGATAGACGAGCTCGGTGAGGGCGCCATCAGTGCCTGCCACGCGATGACTCGCGAGCAGCAAGCGCGCCTGCCCGGCGTCGCCGATCTCGGCCAAGCGCCGCTGTCGCACGTAGCGATCCAACGTCATCTCCGCTGTTCCGAAGAGCGCGTGGTTCAGCCGCCGGCGATGGCGGGAACGATGCTGATCTCGGTGCCGTTCGTGAGCTTGGTGTCGAGGCCGTCGAGGAAGCGGACGTCTTCGTCGCCGACATAGAGGTTCACGAAGCGCCGCACGCCCTTGTCGTCGAGCAGGCGGTCACGGATGCCCGGCGCCTTGCGCTCGAGCGCCTCGATGGCTTCGCGCACGGTCGCGCCTTCGACTTCGACCTGCTCGTTGCCGCCGGTCAGGGTCCGGAGAGGGGTGGGGATTCGAACGGTGATCATGTTTGGACTCCTCGGGTGGTGGGTCCGTCGTCGCTCGGGACGGCGGTGTAGCAGAGCTCGTCGATCTCGGAAATCGTCGCGCGCGGGCCGCAGAGCGGGCAGCTCGCGCGCGGCTCGACGGGAACGGCCCGAAAGCGGTCCCGGAGCCCGTCGTAGGCGAACAGCGTTCCGTAGCGCGGCGAGCCTGTCAGCACGTCCAGCGCGAGGTCGGCCATCAGCGCACCGGCCAGCCCGACCACCGGGCCCAAAACGCCCGCTTCCGCGCACGTCAGCGCCGCTTCCGACCCGGGGACGTCCTCGAAAAGACACCGGTAGCAGGGGCCACCCGTGGGCGCGACGCTCCAGACCGTCGCGCGCAAGCGCACCGCTGCGCCGTGCACGACGGGTCGCGCTTCGAGGCGGCAGGCGTCGGCGGCGAGAAACTTGGTCGCGAAGTTGTCGGCACCCTCGAGCACGAGATCGTAACGGCGCACGAGTGACCGCGCGTTCTCGGGCAGGAGGCGCGTGCGCACCGCCTCGACCGTTTGCCCGGGCAAGGCGAAGTGCGCGAGCGTCTCGAGCGCGGCGTCGAGCTTGTCCCGACCCACGTCGTTGTCGTCGTAGAGCACCTGGCGGTGCAGGTTCGTGAGCTCGACCCGGTCGTCGTCGGCGATCGCGACGCGTCCCACGTTCGCCTTGAGGAGCGCGAGCGCCGCCGGGCAACCGAGGCCGCCCGCACCGACGACGAGCACGCTCTTGCCGGCGAGCTCGACGGTTCTGGGATCAGGCCTGGAAGTACTCATCGAGGCTGAAATAGCGCTCGCCGGTGTCGCAGAGCACGGTGACGACCACCTTGCCGGGGCCGAGCTCGCGCGCGACGTCGAGCGCGATGGCGACGTTGGCGCCGGAGCTGATACCGACGAGGAGCCCCTCCTTGCGCGCGAGGTCGCGCTTGGTGCGATACGCGCGCTCGTCGCCGATCAGCCGCACTTCGTCCGGCACCTTGGGGTCGTAGTTTTTGGGTACGAAGCCGGCCGCGATGCCCTGGATCTTGGTCGGGCCGCGCTCGCCGCGCGAGATCGTCGCGCAGGTTTCGGGCTCGACCGCGATCACGCGACAACCGGCGTAGTTCTCGCGCAGGGCGCGGCCGACGCCGCTCACCGTGCCGCCCGTGCCGACCGACGCGACGAACGCGTGGACGGGCTCGCCGCCCATGGCATGCACGATCTCGGCGGCGGTGACGTGGTAGTGCACGTCGGGGTTCGCGGGGTTCTCGAATTGCTGCGGCGTGAACGCTCCGGGCGTCGCGCGCGCGAGCTCTTGCGCCTTCTTGATCGCGCCGTCCATCTGCTCGGCCTCGGGCGTGAGCACGATCTCGGCGCCGAACGACTTCAACAGCTGCCGTCGCTCGAGGCTCATGCTCTCGGGCATCGTGAGGACGCAGCGGTAACCGCGCCGTGCGCACACGAGCGCGAGGCCGATCCCCGTGTTGCCGCTCGTCGGCTCGATCACGACGCCGCCCGGCCCGAGCCGGCCTTCTTTTTCGGCTTGCTCGAGCATCGCGAGGCAGATGCGATCCTTCACCGAGCCGCCCGGGTTCATCGACTCGAGCTTGCCGAGCACCTTCGCTCGCGGCACGTCGGTGTCGAGGCGGCGGATCTCGACGAGCGGCGTGTCGGTAATCAAATCCAACACGGCCCCGTAAACGAGCGGGTGGTCCTTGATCGGCGGGAGGGACTCAGATGACGTAGACATGGCGCTGGGTTCCTGGTCGGCGGAGGCCCAAATCCTCCGCGCGCTCGCAGAGGTCGGCGACGGTGACGGCATCGAAGCACGCTTCGACCTTGGAGGAGAGGTCGCGAAACACCGACTCGGTGACGCGACGGGAATCAGTCGGCGGAGGGCGCCGGCCGCCCGGTTCGCGCTCGCCGAGCGTGATGGGGCCCTCGAGCGCGCGCACCACGTCCCCTAGCCGAATGTCGACGGCGCGCCGCGCGAGGCTGTAGCCACCCTGCGGCCCACGCTTGCTCCCGACGATGCCGGCGCGCTTCAAATCCTGGAAAATCTGCTCGAGAAAGCGCGGCGGAATGCTCTGCCGCTCGGCGATGTCCTTCACCTGCGTCGGGCCGCCGTCGTTGAAGAACGCAATGTCGAACAGCGCGCGCACCGCGTAGCGACCCTTGTTCGAGAGCTTCAAACCGGCGTCCTCGGAGACCAGAGGCTAATTCCTGCATCGGATTTGTCAAGAACACGCGCAGCTCTGAAAAAGCTCTCGACTCTGGCTCCGCGGCCTCGGATGCACGCATACTGAAGGCTCGAATGCTTGGTCGGTTGGGCTTTGCCGGGGCGGCGGTGCTGGCGTTCGCCTCGAGCTGCGGTGGGCACTCGGACGTGATCGGTGGCCGGGCTGCGGGCGCGGGAGGCAAGAGCGCCGCGGGGCGCTCGGGAGCTGGAGGGAAACTTCAGAACGCCGGCGGTTGCCCGGCGTGTGGAGGTCGGGGAGGGAACGCGGGTGCGGGGCACGGCGGGCGAGGTGGCGCGACGGGTGGGGCGTCCAGCGGCGGCGTTGCCAACGTGGGCGAAGGCGGCGGGGAAGGCGGCGGTGCTGGAGCGGGCGAAGCGGGTCAGGCCGGTGAAGTTTCGAGTGCCGGTGGCACGAACGACGGCGGCATGGGCGGAGGCGACGAACCCAACGCCGGCATGGGCGGCGAAGGGCTGCCGCCCGCGCAAGAGACGCTCGCGATCACGAAGGTCGCCGTCTACCAGGCGACGGAGGTGACGATCTTTCGGGACGGCGCCGCCGTGCAGCCGAACGCGCCGATCGTCGCGAACCGTGAAGCGCTCGTGCGCGTGTGGGTGAGGCCGGCTCCCGTGTGGACGGCGCGTACGATTGCGGCCGAGCTCGACGTGACCGCGGGCTCGAACTCGCGCGTCGCCAAAGCCTCGAGCGACGTGAGCGCGGTGTCGGCGGACGACGACCTCGGCTCGACCTTCACGTTCGCTCTCAGGGCGAACGAAGTGATCGGCAGCGCCCAGCTCTCCGTCACGCTGCGTGAAGCGAACGGCGTCGACGCACTCGCGCGTTGGCCGAAGGCCGTGGACTTCACGCTCGGCGCGCAGTCCTCGCACGGGAACTTTCTCGTGACGGTCGTGCCGCTCGTCGTCGGCGGCCAGACGCCCGATCTCGGAACTGAGACGCTCTCGCGCTTCCAGCGTTACCTGAGCCACGTGTATCCGGCCTCGGGCGTCGACATGACGGTGCGCGCTGCCGTGACCTTTGCGGGCACGCTCTCGGCCGACGGGACCGGCTGGGACGACGCGCTCGACGCGCTCCTGGCGACTCGGGACGCGGACGTTCCGGCGGCGAACGTCTACTACTACGGGGTGGTCACGCCCGCGGCGACGTACTCGCAGTATTGCGCCGCTGGCTGCATCGTGGGCCTTTCGAACGTCGCGGGTCCCGACGAAGCCGAGTATCGCGGCGCGATGGGCACCGGTTACTTCGTGGGTAACGGCGACACCTCCTCGCCCGAGACGATGGCGCACGAGCTCGGTCACGCGCTCGGCCGCGACCACGCGCCTTGCGGCGACCCGGACGACGTCGATCCCCAATATCCGTACCTTCAGGGGCAGATCGGCGTGCGCGGTTACGACGGCAAATCCCTGCTCGATCCGAATCGATACAAGGACGAGATGTCGTATTGCGTGCCCGTGTGGATCAGCGACTACACGTGGAGCGGGCTCTTCGATCGCATCAGCTACGTGAACGGCGGAGGCGCTCCACTCCGCGTCTTCGGCGCGACTCCGCCGCCCGCGCGCTATCGCACGCTCATTTTGCGCGCGGACGGCAGCATGCATTGGGGGCACGAGCGGCACCTCGCCGCCGCGCCGGGCGGAGCGCCGACGAGCGTCGAGCTCCTCGACGCGAGCGGCGTCGTGGTCGCCGTCGTTTCGGCGACATTTGCGCCGTTCGATCACGTCGCGGGCGGCTTTCTGAACGTGCCCGCCGCCTCGCTCGAGGCGCCCGACGTCGCGAGCGTGCGCGTCGACGGCGTCGTCCTGCGCGTACGCTGAGCAAGCCGCGGAGTTACGCGTAAAGCGCTTCGAGTTGCTGGCCGTAGCGCTTGACGACTTCGCGGCGCTTGATCTTGAGCGACGGCGTGAGGATGCCGTTCTCGACCGTGAAGTCCTCCAACACGACCATGAGCCGCTTCGGCCGCTCGTAGCTCTTGAAGTGCGCGGAGTGCTTGTCGAGCTCGGCTTGGAGCAGAGCCTTCACCTTCGGATTGGTGACGGGATCGCCGAGCGGCTGGCCTTGTTGTTTCGCCCAGCGCTCGAGGCTGCCCATGTCGGGCACGACGACGGCCACGTTGAACGGCTTGTTCTCACCGTAGAGCATCACGTTCGCGATGTAGGGCGAGAGCTTGAGGTCCTCCTCGAGCGGGGAGGGCACCGTGTATTTGCCGTTTTCGAGCTTGTACTGCTCTTTGATGCGGCCGGTGATGAAGAGAAAGCCGTCGGCGTCGATGTGCCCCATGTCACCGGTGCGGAGGCCGCCGTCCGCCGTGAACGTCTGCGCGTTCTCCTCCGGCCGGTTGTGGTAGCCCTGCATCACGTTGTCGCCGTAGACGACGATCTCCCCGTTCACGGGGTCGCCCGTCACGTCGCGATCGATGACGACGCGCACGCTCGGGAACGGCTTGCCGACGCTGCCGATGCGCTGAAAGCCGGGGTAGTTGGCCGAGACGACCGGACTCGCTTCGCTCAAGCCGTAGCCTTCGTAGACGTCGATGCCGAGAGCGTTCACGAACTCGGCGACGTCTTTGCTCAGCGCGGCGCTGCCGCTCACGCAGAATTTCAGCCGTCCGCCGAGCCGCGCCCGCACCTTGCGGAAGATCAGCGAATCAGCGAGCTTGAGGGTCGCGAGCTCGCCGAGGCCGAGCTTTTCACCGCGCGAGCGGCGCGTGGCCGCCTTGAGCCCGGCGCGAAAGAGTGCCTGGATCGCGGCGGGGCGCTCGGCCATCTGCTTGGTGATGCCGTCGTAGATGCGGTTGAAAATCCGCGGGACCGCGACGAGGATCGTGGGCTTCACGTCGGCGAGATTGGCGACGAGGTTCGTGATGTCGTCGTTGATCGCGAGCGAGAGGCCGTGGCTGATGAACTGATGCAGCTCCGCCGTCTGTCCGAAGGCGTGCGCCCAATAGAGGAACGTGAGGGCGCGGTCCTCGGGACCCATCGGGAACACCTGGCTCGCGTCGTTCACGTTCGTGACGAAGTTTTTGTGGGTGAGCACGACGCCCTTCGGCAGGCCCGTCGTGCCCGACGTGTAAATGAAGCCCGCGATCTCGCCGGAGGCCGGCTCCATCGCAGGGACCGGCGCTCCACGACCGCGCTCACTCACGGCGGCGAACGAACGCGGGTCCTTCTCCGGCAACTGGATGCCGATCACGTGCTCGAGCGCCGGCAGGTCCGATTTGCGCGCGAGCAGTGTCTCGAAGATGTCGGCGCGTGAACCGATGACGACGCGGGCCGCGCAGTCCTTCAAGATGAACACCCACTCGTCGGCGTGCTGCGCCTCGTACATGGGGACGAACGCCGCGCGCAGGCCGTACGTGGCGTAGGCGGCGACCGCCCACTCGACGCAGTTGTTGGCCACGATACCGATGCGGTCGCCGGGGCCGACGCCGAGCGCGGCCAGGCCGGCCCGGAATTCGTCCACTTGCTCGCCGAACTCGGCGTAGGAGAGCCAGTGCCAGTGGTCGCCGTGTTTGACGCCGAAGAGCTCGCGGTGGGCGAAATCCTGGCAGGCGCGCTGGTAAAGCTCGACGAGGTTCGAAAAACTACGAGGCATGGTGGGAAAGGAAGGCGAGCATAGCCTGGCGATTGTCCGTGCAACGTGGCAAAAACGGGCCCCATGCCCGGCTTTGCAGTCGTGACGTTCGGCTGCCAGATGAATCAGCACGATTCGGACCGCATTTCCGAGGTGCTCGTGCGCGCCGGCTGGACGGCGGAGCCGGATCCGGAGCGCGCCGACCTCGTGCTGCTCAACACCTGCAGCGTGCGTGAGAAAGCCGAGCAGAAGCTCCGGAGCGAGGTCGGGCGCATCGCGCTCATCAAGGACCGGAGGCCCTCGCTCTTGATTGGGATCGCGGGGTGCGTGGCGCAACAAGAGGGCGAGCGCCTGGTGGCGCGCATGCCCGACGTCGATCTCGTGATTGGCCCGGACAACATCGCCGAGCTGCCGGGACTCTTGGCGGAGGCGGAGCTCGGCGCGCCCGCACAGGTGCGCACGGTCTTCGACGTGGACGCGCCGCGCTTTCTGGAGGCGCGACCGCTCGCGGGCGGCGCCAAGGCGAGCGAGTTCGTCACCGTGATGAAGGGCTGCAACGAGCGCTGCGCGTTCTGCATCGTGCCGCACACGCGCGGCCCCGAGCGCTATCGCCCGGCGCGCGAGATCGTCGAGGAGGTCGCCCGGCTGGTCGCGGCCGGCGCGCGCGAGGTGACGTTGCTCGGTCAGACCGTGAACAGCTATGCCGATCCGGAGCGTTCGCTCGGGCCGGCGCCGGGCGCGGGCGAACGGCCCTGGACGCACACGCACCCGACGACGGCACGCCAAGACGAGAGCCAATTTCCGTCGCTACTGCGCGCGATCGTCTCTGCGGTGCCCGGCCTTTTGCGGCTGCGCTACACGAGCCCGCACCCGCGCCACCTGACCCGCTCGTTGATCCTGGCGCACCGCGATCTCGGGCCGCTCGCGCGCCACGTGCACCTGCCGGTTCAATCCGGGAGCGACCGCATGCTCCGGCGCATGATCCGCCGCTACTCCGTGGCCGAGTACCGCGAGCGCGTCGCGGCTCTGCGCGCGGAAGTTCCCGGCGTGACGCTGTCGACCGACATCATCGTCGGCTTCCCCGGCGAGACGCGCGAAGACTTCGAGGGGACGCTCGAGCTCGTGAGGGACGTCGGCTTCACGGGCTTGTTCGGCTTCAAGTACTCGCCGCGCCCGTACACGCCCGCGCTCAAGCTCGACGGTGAACCGAGCGAAGACGAAAAGAGCGCACGCCTGGCCGAGCTCTTCGCGCTGTCCGAGGCGCAACGCCAGTCGCACCTCACGACGCTCGTCGGCACGCAGCAAGACGTCCTGGTCGAAGGACCGGGCCGCACGTCCGGCTACTCCGGCCGGAGCGCGCAAAACGAGATCGTCCACTTCGAGAGCGCAGTCGACCTCACGGGGGACATCGTGCCCGTCCGCGTCACGCGCGCCTTCAAGAACTCGCTCGCCGCCGAGCTCGACGCCGCGTTCGTCCCGCCCGAGCGCAACAGCACGGCGCGCCCGCGCACGGCCGAGCGACGCGCGCTGCCGGTCGCGCGATGAGCGGGATCGTGCGTCCGTATCGCGACACCGCGCCGCGGCTCGCGAGCGGCGTGTACCTCGCGCCCACGGCCGCGGTCGTCGGCGACGTCGAGCTCGGGGCGGACGTCAGCGTTTGGTACGGCGCCGTGCTCCGCGGCGACGTGGGGCACATCCGCGTGGGGCGCGGGAGCAACGTGCAGGACCTCGCGTGCATCCACATGTCGCTCGGCACCTCGAACGCCGAGATCGGCGAGCAGGTGACGATCGGCCATCACGCGACGATTCACGGTGCGCGTGTCGAGGCGGGCGCGCTCATCGGCATCGGCTCCATCGTGCTCGACAACGCCGTCATCGGTGAAGAAGCGTGGGTCGGTGCGGGCGCTCTCGTGCCGGTGGGGATGCGCGTGAAGCCACGCGTCCTCGTGATGGGGCAACCGGCGCGCGTCGTGCGCGAGCTCACGTCCGAGGAGTGCGGCCTCGGGCGGCGGCTCGCCGAGCGCTACGTCGGAGTCGCGCTCGAGCACGCCCTCGCAGACGCCTAGACGTGCGGCGTCTCGGGTTTGTACGGTACTAGCCGCCCCCGACGAGGTGCACGATCTCGAGCACGTCACGCGCCCCGAGCGCCGTGGTCGGATGCTCTGCCCGCGGCACGACTTCGCGATTGCGTTCGACCGCCACGGGGCCGTCCGTCAGGCCCAAAAGCTCGATCAAACCCCGCACGGTCACGCCCTCCGGGACGTCCTTTTCTTCGCCGTTCACCGTGATCTGCACGCGGGAGAGCTAGCACGAGGGCCGTTCGGTGGCGTGGGCGCGACCTCGGGTCGTCGCTAAGTCGTTGCAGAGTGCCCCTTATCTCCGGTGGGTGAATGTGCGTAACTCTCGGGGGATGCGCGTAACGCCCGGGTAACCGGCGGGGCACATCCCGGCGGGGACCCCCCCAAGGGCCGCTGCCGTGCTTAGCCAGGCTTACTTGGATTCATTCCGAAACAGAGCCTCGAGTATGCGACTGTCTCAGGCTGAGACACTTCTTCTGGAGAATTATCAAGTGCGACAAGACTCTTCGACGGCCGAGCTTAGGACTATGGACACCGAACCCCCGGTGAGCGGGCGGCGGGATATTTCGGTGACGCCCATCACGGGGACAGTGGCCGACTACGCCGGCTTGAAGGGCGGCACGGGGCGCGACATCTACTTTCGTCCCGATCGCTATCAGCGCTCCGAGCTCGGACCGATCGGCATCGCCGTCGAGCTGACGCTCGAAGACGAACACCGCCGCTGCGAGCTCGTCGACGTTTCGCAGAACGGGGTCGCGTTCGTGTGGCCGCTCGGAACGACCGTCGAAGTCGGCACGATCTTGAACGACATCGTCGTGAAGTTCGACGACCACGAGGCGTTCCGCGGCGAGGCGCGCGTCTCGTCCGTGCGCCACGAAGACGGGCGCTTGATCGTCGGCGCGTCGCTCGTCGACACGCTGATGAACATCGAAGACGTGCTCCACCTGCGCGACGTGAAGGCGTGGGCGGGCAGCGGTGATACGCCCGGGCTCGGCCTGAAAAAGGCCGCTTGGCGCACGCCGGGCCAGGAGCGCTTCAAGGCGCTGGTCGCCGACATGCGGCTTCTGCTCGAGGACGGACGCCAAGAGCTCGGCGAGCTGGAGGCCGTGCTCCCGTGGCACGTGACGCACGGCGACACGGACACGCCCGCGCGTGACGCGCTGATCGAGCGCGTCCGCAGCGAGTTCAGCTCCGAGATCGTCCTGCTCTCGAACGAGATCGACGCGGCGCTGCGGCTCGCGACGCGCACCGAGCGCGACGCGCTCAACGAGTACTCGAATCGACTCCTGCACCCGCTCCTGATGCAGTCGCCGTGGATGCATCGCGCCCGCCACAAGCCGCTCGGCTACGCCGGCGACTACGAGCTCATGAACGGGCTCTACGGCAATCACTTCTCCGGCTCGACGCTGTTCGCGAAGGCCGTGAACCTCGCCTTCGTGTCGACGCCCGCGGCCGTCGCGGTGCGCACGCGCAAGGAGCTGATGAAGCAGAAGCTTTCCGAGGCGCTCGATCGCGGGAAGAAGTCGGTGCGCATCCTCTCCATCGCGGCGGGTCCCGCGCAGGAGGTCTACGAGCTGCTCCAGGAACGCCACGAGCTGCCCGAGTCCGTCGAGATCGTGCTCTACGATCAGGACAAGCGCGCTCTGACCTTCTCCTACGGCCGCCTGAAGCGCCTGGTGGACTCCAAGTGGAAGGGGCAGGTGAAGCTCCTGCACCTGAACGACTCCATCCGGCATTTGCTGAGGGATACCGCGGTGTTCGCGGGCCACGGCGCCTTCGATCTCGTCTACTCCGTCGGGCTCTTCGACTACCTGCAGATGCTCACGGCGGTGTCCCTGTGCCGAAATCTGTTTTCCCTGGTCGCGCCTGGCGGCACGCTGCTGGTCGGCAACATGGTGCCGTCGAACCCGTCACGCTGGTTCATGGAGCTGCACCTCGACTGGTTCCTCGTCTACCGTGAGCGCTCGGAGATGCTCGAGCTCTCGCGCCTCGCCGCGCCGAATGCCCGGCTCGAGATTCTGGACGAGCCCACACGCGTCAACCCGTTCGTGGCTTTGACCAAGGAGTGACGACTGGCTCCAGGGGACGATCTCGAGCTCGAGCGTAGGCTTTCGGCTTGGCGGGTCGAACGCAACCGCCGCGGCACGCGCGTGCTGTTGCTGATCGTCGCGACGCTCTATCCCGTCTTCGGCATCCTCGACTACCTGACGGCGCCGCGCGAGTGGTTGTGGCTCCTCTACTCGACGCGCGCCGTCATCACCGCGGTGACGCTCGCGATGTTCGGCGTGCTCGGCAAGCGCGCCTTCGAGCGGCACGCGGACGTGATTTCCGCCACCTACATCGTGCTGATCTCCTCCGGCATCACGCTGATGACGGTGTTTTTGGGCGGGCTCGCGTCTCCGTACTACGCCGGACTCTCGCTCGTGATCGTCGCGACCGGCCTGCTCTACGTGTGGCCGGCGCGCATCGTGATGATGACGCACGTCACGATCGTCCTCACGTACCTGCTCGCGAACCTGATTGTTTACCGCCCGACACAGCTGCTCACGGCGGTCTCGAACCAGTTTTTTCTGATTTCCACCGCCATCATCGCGGGGAGCGGGCAGCTCGTCGGGTACCGCTCCGAGCGCGACCAGATCGCTCAGCAGCTCGTGATCGAGCGCACGAAGAAGACGCTCGAGCGCGCGCACGAACAGCTGAAGGAGCTCGATCGCGTAAAATCCGAGTTTTTCGCCAACATCACGCACGAGCTCAAGACGCCGCTCACCATGATGCTCGCGCCGATAGAGCTCATGATCGACGGCCAGCTCGGCGTGGTTTCGGACGCCCAGCGCTCGACGCTCGCGTCGATCGAGCGGAGCGGCGTGAAGCTCCGGCGTCTGATCGGCGACTTGCTCGACTTGTCGCGTCTCGAGGAGTCGAAGCTCAGGCTACGTGTCGATTGCTACGATCTCGTGCCGTACCTGCGCGGGCTCGTCGCGCAGGCGGAGCCGCTCACGCAACGCAAGGCCCTGCGGCTCGACTTCGTCACGAACGTCGAGCGCGCGCCCGTCCATTGTGATCTCGAGCGCATCGAGCGCGTGATGGTGAACCTGCTCTCGAACGCCACCAAATTCACGCCCGCCCAGGGCTCGATCACGGTGACGCTCGTCGACGAGGGTGACGCCGTGGTCGTCGCGGTGAAGGACACGGGCATCGGCTTTCCGCCGGGCATGGCCGAGCAAATCTTTCGCCGGTTCTTCCAGGTGGACTCGGGGAGCACGCGCCGTTACGGCGGGACCGGCATCGGGCTCGCGCTCGCCAAGGAGCTCGTCGAGCTACACGGCGGGAAAATCTGGGCGCTCGGCGAGGTGGGTGAGGGCGCGACGGTCAGCCTGCGCTTGCCGAAGGATCGCGAGCACTTCGACGCGGACGTCCTCGACCGGCGCGGCGCGCGCGTCGATCTTTTGGCGGGCAGCCGCGCCTCCGATCACGGCCTCGCCGAGTGGCACTCCGACGAGCACGAGCGCTTCCGCTTGATGGAGATCGACCAAGTGACCGATCAGCGCATCGTGGAGCGCGACACCGACGAGGAGCAGCGGCAACACACCGTGCTCGTCGTCGAGGACACGCCCGACGTGATCCGCGTGATCCGGCTGGCGTTGCATCACGATTTTCGCGTGCTCGCCGCGCCCGACGGCAAGAAGGGGCTCGAGCTCGCGCGAAAGCACCGTCCCACCGTGATCATCACGGATCTGATGATGCCGGAGCTCGACGGCCTCGCCCTCGCCCAGCAACTCCGCGCCGACCCGACTACGCAGCACATCCCGATCGTGATGCTGACGGCGCGCGGCGACGTGCGCGATCGCGTCGCCGGCCTCGAAACGGGCGTGAACGCGTATCTCGCGAAGCCGTTCTCCTCGAAGGAGCTGATCGCGGTCGTCAAGGGCCAGCTCAAGTTGCAGGAGACGAGCGCCGACGTGCTCATGGAGCAAAAGCTCGACTCGCTGCAGACGGTCGCCGGCGGCCTCGCCCACGAGATCAAAAACCCGCTCAACTACGTGCAGGGCGCGCTCGCGGCGCTCGAGGCGGACGTACAGCGCCTGCTCGACCCGGACGCGAAGCGCGAACCGCCGTTCGACCCCGCGCGCGTGGCGGAACGCACGAGCAAGATGTTCGCGACCGCTCGTTCGGGCGTGCAGCGCATCGGCGCCACGGTCGACCTGATGATGCGCTACAGCCGCGAGGGCTACTCGCGCGAAATCCAGCCGTACGACCTGTTCGGCGCCGTCCGCGACGTGACGGAGGTGCTGGTCCCCGCCGCGACGTTCAAGTTTCGTGCTGAGATCGAGCTCGCGGGCGATGGGACCGTGGCGTGCGTGCCGGAGGAGATGAATCAGGTGATCACGAACCTGATCGAGAACGCGCTGCAGGCGCTGCCGACGGACGGTAGCGGGGTGCTCTCGGTCCGGGGTGAGCTCACGGCCGACGCGCTGGTCCTCACGGTGAAGGACAACGGCCGCGGGATCGCGCCCGCGGACGTGCCGCGCTTGTTCACGCCGTTCTTCACGACGAAGAGCGGCAGCGGGGGTTCGGGACTCGGCCTCACGATCGCACGGCGGGTCGTGACGGCGCTCGGTGGGAGCATTCACGTGCAGAGCCGGGAGGGGGCAGGCGCGGCGTTCGTCGTGCGCCTGCCACGAGCAGCCGCGGGGAGCGAAGCGAGAGCGATGCCGGAACAGTCACGGAGCGAGATGCCCTCATGACCTACGATGTCCTGTTCGTCGACGACGAGCCCGAAAATCTCACGGTGTTCGAAGCGGCCTGCGCCGGGCGCTTCAACGTGCTCATCGCGAGCTCCGCGGCGCAAGCGCTCGAGCTTTTGCGCCAGCACGTCGTCTTCGTGCTCCTGAGCGATCAGCGCATGCCGGGCATGACCGGCCTCGAGCTGCTCGAGAAGGTGTCGCGCGACTACCCGGACGTCGTGCGCATGCTCGTCACGGCGTACTCGGACACGCAAACGGCGATCGACGCCATTAACCGCGGGCAGGTGCGCCGGTACCTCAAGAAGCCGTGGCAGCAGCTCGAGCTCATGTCGGCCCTCGCCGACGGCGTCGAGTACCATCAGATGCGGGCGAAGCTCTGCGGTCTCGAGCGCCGGCTGCTCGAGACGGAGCGTGTCTATTCGCTCGGCGTCATCACGGCGGGGCTCGCGCGCGAGCTCGAGGGGCCGGTCAGCGCGCTCAAGGCGCACGTCGCGACCGCGCGGAACCTCCTACGCGCCACGCTCGAAACGACGCCGCCGGATTCGAGCCGGGCGCCGCAACGGGGCGCGCTGCTCGACATGGATGAGGAGCTCGGCGAAGCGCTGGTCGGCGCCGAACGCGCGCTCGACGTCGTGCGCGGCGTCGAAATCTCGACCGGCCCCACGAAGAAGCAAGACGTGAACGTGAGCGAAGTGTTGCGGCTCACGCTGCGGCTCCTGCAGAGCGAGCTGCGCACGGCGGGCAGCGTCGAGCTCGACGTGCACACCGTGCCGCCCGTTTCCGGCTCGTCGGCGCAGGTCGGGCAAGTAATGCTGAACCTGCTCGTGAGCGCGCTCGACATGATGGCGACCACGCCGCGGCACCAGCGTGCGCTCTCGATCCGCCTGCGCGACGACGGACCGTGGGTCATCTTCGAAGTTCGAAACTCGGGGCTTGCCTGCGGCAGCGAGCTCGAGAGCGACTTCAAGGTCGGCCAGCTCGAGCCGCAGCGCGGCCTCGGACTCGCGATCTCGCGCTCCATCGTGCACGACCTCGGCGGCCACCTCGACGCGGACATGAAGACGCCCGGCGTCGCCCTGCGCCGCGTGCGCTTGCCGCATTCGAAGCGGCCCGAGTGAACGCACGAGACCGGAGCTACCCTCGGGTGTGACTCGCGCTCCGGCCCGGCGCTTGGTAAGCTCTCTGCGTGCGCTCGGGGCTACTCGCCGCCGCCTTCGCGCTCGGTGGAGTCGCCGCCGCGGCCGTGCTCTACGGGCCGCACGTCGCGCGCACGCTGTTCGAGCGCCCGCCCCTGGTCGTCGGGGAGGACCGGCTCGACCCCGGGGCCGATCCGCGTGACTTGATCCGGCGCATCGCGGCCCGCGTAGCCGAGCGCGAAGCGTACATGGAGGCCCCCGAGGGTGGCGAGCGCACGAGCTTCGGCGAGCTCGGCCTCGAGCTCGACACGAACACGACGCTCGTCGCCGTCTTGCGTGCCATGCCGGTGCGGAGCGCTCGTGAACGCCTTGCGAGCCTGTTCACGGCCGAGCCCGAGCCGCCGGTCGTGCCGCTTGCCTACCAGCTCGACGAAGAGCGAGCACGCAGCTTCCTCGGTGCGCTCGGACGGCGCCTGCACCGCGCGCCCGTCAACGCGCGCCTCGATCTGCGCGGCCACCGCCGCGTGCACGAGGCGAGCGGGCGCGAACTCGACGTAGGTGCGACGCTGCGCGCGCTCGAAGACGGCGAACGGGACGATCTGGCGCGCTTCGAGCTCAGCTTCGTGACGCTCGAACCCGGGGTCACGCAATCCGAGCTCGCGAGCGTCGACGTGACGCACGTGCTCTCGAGCTTCGAAACGGATTTCTCGAAGAAATCCCGCTCGCGCATCCCGAATATCCGCACCGCCGCCCGCTATCTGAACGGCACCATCGTCGGCCCCGGTGAAGTCTTCAGCTTCAATCACGTGGTCGGACCGCGCACGGAAGAGCGCGGGTTCGTGAACGCGCCCGTCATCGTCCAAGACGAGCTCGAACCCGGGCTCGGCGGCGGAGTCTGCCAGGTTGCGAGCACCGTGTTCGCGGCGGCGATGCTTGGCGGTATGGAGATCGTGGAACGCCGGAGCCACAGCCGCCCGAGCGGTTATGCGCCGCTCGGCCTGGACGCGACGGTGATCTATCCCGAGGTCGATCTGAGGCTCCGAAATCCCTACGCGTCGCCGCTCATGCTGCACGCGTTTCTCGTGGGCAAGGGCTCCCTGCGGGTCGAGCTGCTCGGTCGTGACCCGCCGGGGAAGATCGAGCATTTCTTCGCCGCGGAGGCGCCACAGCCGTTCACGCGGCGCGTGGTCGTGAAATCCGAGCTCTTGCCGGGCACCATCGACAAGCGCCAGAAAGGGAACGCCGGCTACGACGGCACGAGCACGCTCCTCACGATCTTTGCCGACGGAACGCGCAAGGCCCGCACCTATTCGAGCAAGTATTACCCGGTGCCCGAGGTGTATTGGGTGGCCGAAGGGGTCGACCTCGCGAGCCTGCCGCCGCTGCCCGAAGGCGCCGCCGGGGTTGACGTGACCACGGAAGGGAACCCAGTGGACGGCGAGCGGGGCGATTCGCAAAAACCGTAGTAAAAGGTCGCCCGCAGTGTTCGGAAAGGTCCCCTCGTGGCAGGCGGCGCTCGCGGTCCTCGCGCTACCGAGCCTCCCCGGTTGTCGTCACGGCGCGTCGAGCGCGAGCGCCACCGCTTCGGCTTCGGCCGAGCGCGCGCGCTCCGCGCCCTTGGTCGATCACGGAGAGCTCGACACGAAGGCCCCCGACGACGCGCCGAAGCTCGGCGCGACCGTGATCGCCGCGACCGTCTACAAACTACCCGACACCGGCTCGCGCCGACTCGGCTACGTGCGCCTCGGCGGCACGGTGAAGCGCGACGCAGCGCCCGTTCCCGGCCACGGCTGCAAAGGCGAATTTTATCACGTGTACCCGATGGGCTACATGTGCACCGACGACGCGACGACCAAGCTCGACACGCCGATCGTGCGCGCGGCGAGCCGACACGCCGATCTCACGAAGCCGATGCCGTACAAGTACGCGTTCGTGCGTGCGAACTCGCCGCAGTACTTGCGCGTGCCGACGCGCGCCGAGCAGGAGAAGAGCGAGTTCAAGCTCGATGAGCACCTCGCTTGGTTTTCGGAACACCGCGCCGAGGTCCAAACGGTGCTGCTCGGTGCCAACGACACGCCGCTCGACGCGCGTGGCATCGCCGTGCCAGGGAGCAAACCCGCCGCGGGCTTCAAGCCGTCGACCGAGCTCAGTGAAAACGAGCTGCTCGGCGGGGCGGGACCCGACGACCCGATCCCGTTTTGGCTCAAGGACGGCCGGCAAATCCCCAACGTGTCGGGCTTCGACGTGCCGGCGAGCTCCGTGTTCGCGGACCGCGTTCGACGTAAAACCGGGCTGTCTCTCGTCGGCGCGTTCGACACCGAAAGCGAGGGGCTCAAGCGTCGCTTCGCCGTCACCGTGGACTTGCGCCTGATCCCGGCGACGAAGCTCAAGCCGGACACGGGCAGCGCGTTCCACGGCATCGAGCTCGGCGACAAGCTGCCGATGCCGTTCGCGTGGATCGTGCCGACCGACGCGAAGACGTACGAGATCGTCAAGGGCAGCGAGGACGTGCGCGCCGTCGAAGACGTGCCCCGCCGCGTGATCGTGCCGCTCTCCGGCAAAGCGCGGATCGCGGGCGGCGAACGCCTTTACCAGACGAGTAAGAATCCGACCGTCTGGCTCAAAGCGAAGGACCTCGACATCGTCGCGCCGCCGCCGGAATGGCCCGACGCCGCGGATAAAGGCGAAAAATGGATCGATATCTGCATCACGCAGCAGACGCTCGTCCTTTATCAGGGCAAAAAGCCTTACTACGCGACGCTCGTTTCGACCGGGCGCGACCGGCTCGGTGATCCGAAAGAGACGCTCTCGACGCCGCGCGGCTCCTTCAAGCTTCAGAGCAAGCACGTCGCGGCCGCGATGGACTCGGAAGAGAACTCGAGCGTCTCAGGTGGCGCCCGCAGTCATCCGAGCGCCCACGCCGAGTCGACCAAAGCGACGGTCGAACGGCTCAAGCGTGCACGCGCTTCAGGCGAGGATTTGGACGAGGAAGACAAGCGCCGTCTCATCAACATCGACAAGGGGCGTGACCCCGAATACGGCATCACCGTGCGGCGCGGTGCGGCGGGCTTCGAGCTCCGCGACGTACCGTGGATCCAATATTTCGCCTCCGGCTACGCCCTGCACGGCGCGTACTGGCACGACGTGTTCGGCGTGCCGCGGAGCCACGGCTGCGTGAACCTCGCGCCCATCGACGCCCGCGTCGTCTTTCGGTGGACCGATCCGCCCGTCCCCGAGGGATGGCACGGCATCAACGTCGGCAGTGAAATGGGCGAGGGGACCGCGGTGATTATTCGCGAATGACGCGCAGCTACGGGTAACCGCCCGCATCCTCGAGCGTGATCGTCTCGGGCAGCTCGAGCATCAGGTTCATGTTCTGAATCGCCTGGCCGGCGCCGCCTTTGATCAGGTTGTCGAGGGCGGCAAAGACGGTGACGAGTCGCTCGCCGTGGCGTTCGGGTCCGACGACGACGCCGACCTCGGCGTAGTTCGAGCCGGCGACGGCGACGACCTCCGGCAGCCGGTTCTTCGGGACACGGACGAACGGCTCGCTCGCGTACGCGGCCTGCGCCACTTCGGCGAGCGTCTCGGGCGGTACGCTGGCCGGAGCGTGAAAGAACGCCGTCGCGAAAATGCCGCGTGCGAGCGGCGCCGAGACGGGCACGAAATCGAGCTCCACGTTCGCGCCGGCCGTCGCGAGCGCCGCGACGATCTCGGGCGCGTGCTGATGGGCGAGCGGGCGGTAGGTCCGCAAGTTCACCGAGCGAGTCGGGTGGTGCGTCGTGACGCTCGGCGTGACGCCGCTTCCGCTCGAGCCTGTGACGCCGACGACCTGAACCGAACCGCGCAGCATGCCGCGCTTCGCGAACGGCAACAGCGCAAGCTCGATGCTCGTCGCGAAGCAGCCGGGCGAGGATACGAAGCGCGCCCCGCGGATCGCGTCCCGGTTGAGCTCGGGCAAGCCGTACACGAAGCGCCCGAGCAGCTCGGGCCGCGCGTGCGGGCCGCCGTAGAAACGCTCGTACGCTGCCTGATCCTTCAAGCGGAACGCGCCGGACATGTCGATCACGCGCACGTCGCGCTCGATCACCCGCTCGACGACTTCGATGCTGGCGCCGTGAGGGAGGCCCATGAGCACGATGTCGAGCCCCTCGACGGCTTCGGCGGGCGGCGGGTTCTCGAACACGAGCTCGGTGCGTCCCTCGAGGTGCGGCAAGGCCGACGCGATGGGCTCGCCGACGTGATCGGCGGCGCACACGCGCACGAGCTCCACCTGCGGGTGCGCGAGCAGGCGGCGTACGAGCTCGGCGCCGGCGAAGCCAGAGCCTCCGAGCACGCCCGCCCGAAATCGCTTCATTGCTCGTCGCCGCTCAACGTGATCGGGATCCAGAGCGCTCGCACCTTAACTAGGTTCCCACGGTGCGTGTAGCCGGCAAGTCCGAAGAGGAGGTTCCACCAGTGTCCGTCGGGCGTCTGGCCGTAGCTGAAGGCCGGGAAGATGTGCACTTCCCAGTCCTTACCCGCGGGTTTCGTGGACTCGTGGTAGTAGACGTTGCCGACGAGCTGCGACACGTCCTTGTCGTTCGCGAAGCGCCAGAAGGCGGGGAAGACCACCGTCGCGCGCGACTTCGGATCGGCGAAATCCCAGAAGATCGGCGCGACCACGGTGTGCGTGCTGGTGGCGTCGCGCCCGATATAGACGATCGGATGGATGTTCGTGGACCAGCCGCGCACGTCGTGCGAGTGCTGGAAGAACGGCGTGATGAACGTCGTCTCGCTGAGCCCGTAACGCTGGCTGTGCCCGTAGAAGGGGAAGAGGGCGAAAGTCGATTCACGCGGGCTCTCGCGCGTGAACAGGAACGGGAAGAGGACGTGCTGGTCGAGCTTGATGTCCGGATCCTGAAAGCGCCAGTAGAGCGGCGTGATCATGTCGAGCGACGTGCGCCCGCGGTAGCGCGCATAGCCCCACGTGACGAACGTCTTCTCGCCGTGGTGGCCTTCACCCATCAAAAAGAGCGGGTTCGCGAAGAGCCAGGAGGATCCGTCGTAGCCGTAATGGAAGAACGGCAGCAGCGTCGTGTGGTGCTCGTTCTTCCCGTCGATGCTGAAGTAGAGCGGAAGCAGGTGCAGCATGTCCCGCTTCTGCGTGTGCTCGCGATAATAGGGACCCCACACGTTGGTCCAACCGAGCGTGCGATCGTTGTAGCGGTAGTAGTGAAGGAGCGGGGGGATCGCTTCGTACTTCTTCTCGGCGTCCTGGCCGTAGAAGTAGAAGGGCACGACGCCGAAATCGAGGTTCTGCGCCGTGCGCGCGTCGCAGCTCCCGGCGCCGTTCCACGTGCAGAACATGGGACCGACGATGTTCGTGCCGCTCCGGCCGTCGGTGTTCGTGTACGTGAGGAGCGGCGGGATCAGCGTGTAGCCGCCGCTCTTGCGCGTGCCCGTGAAGTAGAGCGGCGCGAGCCAGTTGTCGCTCTCGCCCGGAGCCGAACGATTGACGAGCGGACCGACGATGGTCGTGCGGCTCTGCGCAATGCGATCCCGCAGGTTCCACACGAGCGGGAAGAGCACGTCGTCGGCGCGTTCTGCGCTGCGGCGGTGATAGAAGAGCCCGCCGTAGAGCGACGCGCTGTCGGTCACGTCCGGCTTGGTGCGCGAGGGCTGCGTGCGGTTCGCCCACACCGGGAAGGCGAGCTTGAAGTCGTACTTGCCGCTCGTCTCTTGGTAATACGGGCCGTAAAAGCGTCGATTCGTCGTCGGTCCGCGACCCTGCTCCTCGTCTTCCGGATCGAGATCGCTGCCGATGTGGCGCAGCGTGCGCGGCTTGAGCTCGAGCGGCTTTTCCGGCAGCGTCGGCTCACCGCCGGGCGCGACGACTTCGTCGCCGGCACCCGTTGCGGCGTGCGTCTCGGGTTCGTCCGGGTTCTTCTTTTTCTTCTTCGCTTCTCCGCCGCCCGAGGGCCCGGGCCCCGGCCCGCCGAAGCCGCCGCCCGGCATGCCCATGCCGCCGGGGCCCATCTGCGCGTGTGCGACGCGCGCAGAGCCGAACACGAAAACGAGCGCCACGAGGACGCCGAGCAGCCGTCGACTCACGCGCCGCTGCTCCCGGCGGCGGGCGTGGTCGCGAGCGTTTCACGCGCGCGCGCGACGAGCTCGGTGCGCGGCACCTCGACTTGGGCGCGCGCGGCCAGGTCCTTCAAGGTGACGAGCCCGCGCTCGATCTCGTTGTCGCCGAGCACGATACAGAGCCGCGCTCCGGTGCCGTCGGCACGCCGTAGCAGGCTCTTGAGCGAGCCGCCGCGGGTGTCCGCTTCGGCGGGGATGCCGGCTTCTCTGAGCTCCCGCACGACGAGCAGCGCCTCGACCTGGGCGCGCTCACCGAGCGGCGCCACGAAGCAGCGCGCCTCCGGCACCCGATTCACGGCGGGCAGCGCGAGCAAGACGCGCTCGAGGCCGAGCGCGAAGCCGATTGCCGGCACGTCGGGCCCGCCGAGGTCTTTGACCATCGCGTCGTAACGACCGCCGCCGAGCAGCGCGTTTTGTGAGCCGATCTCCGCGCCGCTCGTCTGGATTTCGAAGAGCGTGCGCGTGTAGTAGTCGAGGCCGCGCACGAGGCCGGGGCTGACCTCGAACGGCGTGCCCAGAGCGCCGAGAGCGCGTGTGACCCCGTCGAAGTGCGCGCGATCCTCCGGCGTCAGGAGCTCGAGGATCGACGGCGCGCCGGCGACGGCGGCCTGATCCTGCGGGTTTTTGGAGTCGAGGATGCGGAGCGGGTTGTCTTCCAGCCGGCGCCGGGCGTGCTCGCTGAGCTCGGCGGCTTTCGGTCGCAAATAGGCGCCGAGCGCGTCACGGTAACGGCCCCGCGTTTCGCTGCCGCCGAGCGAATTGACGAGAACGCGCAGGTTTTGGATACCGAGGCCGCTCAGCATGCGCACCAGCATGTCGATGAGCTCGGCGTCGCAGCCGGGGCCGGGGTCACCGTAAATCTCCACGCCGGCTTGCCAAAATTGACGGTAGCGCCCGCGCTGCGGCCGTTCCGCGCGGAACATCGGCCCGAGGTAATAGAGGCGGCTCACCGGCTCGCGGTTGTGGAGCGCACTGCCGACGTACGCGCGGGCGACGCCGGCCGTGCCTTCGGGCCTGAGCGCGAGCGACTCTTCCTCGCGCTTCAGGATGAACATCTGCTTTTCGACGATTTCCGTCGCCTCGCCGATCGAGCGCACGAAAAGCTCGGTCGGCTCGAGCACGGGCGTGCGGATCTCCCGGTAGCCCGCGAGCTCGAAGGTCCGGCGGAGCATCGCCTCGAGCGCGTGCCACCGCCCGATCTCGTCGGGGAGGATGTCGTTCATGCCTTTGACGGCGCGGAGAGTCATCGGGGGAGGTAGCGGAGCTCCAAAGGAGCGGAGCGTCTAGGCGAAGGCCGCTCGTTAGCAGCTAACGAGAGAAGGTGCTATCCACATCCCGCGTGCGAGCTGCGGGCGTCGATGTCGGCAAGGTACGCGTCGGCGTCGCCGTGGCGGACGAGCTCGGGCTCTTGGCGCACCCGCGTGCCCACCTGGACGGCCGGGATCCGCGCCGTGCGCTCGACGCGCTGGCCGCCCTAGCCGAAGCCGAAAAAATCGAGCTGTTCGTGGTCGGATTGCCCCGGTCGCTCGGCGGGGAGGAGGGGCCCGCTGCCCGGCGTGCGCGCAAGTTCGGCCGCGCGCTCGGTGCGCGAACCGGCTTGCGCATCGAGTTTTACGATGAGTGGCTCTCGACGCGTGAGGCGCGGAGCCGCCTGCGTGAGCAGGGCGTCGACGACCGCGCGGCGCGCGAACGCATCGACAGCGCCGCTGCCGCCGTCGTCCTCCAGTCCTGGCTCGACGGTCGGCGCGTGGTCTCGGCGTGACCACGGCGCGCAAACGCAGGCGACGGGTGCGTCCGAGCGGCGCGCCGCGGAGCTCGCGCCGCACGAGGAGCTCGGCGCCGCCGCGCGCGAGCACGCCGCCGTTCGGCCGGCGCCGCGCCGTCTGGCTCGCGGCCGCCGCGGGCGGCGCTCTGCTCGTCGCGGTGCTGGCGTTCGTCGCCTGGGCGCGCGGCGCGGGGCCTGGCAAGGGGACGCGGCGACTGCTCGACGTGCGCACCAGCATGGAGACGAATGAGCTCGCCGATCGTCTGGAGCAACAAGGACTCGTCCGGAGCTCGTGGACCATCGCAGCGTACCTCCACCTCACGGGCGGCAAGCCCGTGAAGGGCCGTCACCTCCTGCGGGACGATCTGAGTCCCCGTGAGCTCGTGCAGCGGCTGACGCGCTCGCCCGCCCGGGCCCACGCGCGCGTGACGATCCCCGAAGGCTATAATTTCCAGCAAATCGCGGCGCGCCTCGGCGAGCTCGAGGTGTGCGAGGCGTCCGACTTCTCGAACGCCGTGTTCAGCCCCGAGCTCGTTCAGGAGCTGCGCCTGCGCGGTCCGAGCAGCGAGGGGTTCCTTTTTCCCGCCACCTACGAGCTCGCCGTCGACAGCGACCCGGCGCAAGTCGTGCGCGCGCTCGTCGCCGAGGCGCGCAAGCGCCTGGCGCGTCTCGAAGCCAAGTGCCCGGGTGCCTTCGACGCGCTCGCAAAGAGCGACGGCTTCGACGAGCACGACGTGGTCACGCTGGCGTCGATGGTCGAGCGCGAAGCGGCCGATCCAGCCGAGCGCCCTCTGATCGCGAGCGTCTTCTTCAACCGCCTCCACGACCCGAGCTTTCTGCCCTTGCGCACGCTCGAGTCCGATCCGACGGCGGCGTACGGCTGCCTCGTCGAGCCGTTGGCCGCGCCGACCTGCGCCGATTATCACGGACAGGTGACGCCCGCGCTGCTCCGTGACGTGCGAAACCGTTACAACACTTACCGGCACCCCGGGCTGCCGCCCGGCCCCATCGCGAATCCGGGAGAGAGCGCGCTTTCCGCCGTGCTCGCGCCGGCGCAGAGCGACTACCTCTATTTCGTCGCGAGCGGGCGCGGCCACCACGGCTTCAGCCGCACATTCGAAGAGCACAAGCGCATCATGGGCCACTGACGCGCCCCTCCGAAAAAGCCCCTGACGCGCCTATCCGAAAAAAACGCAGCCGCTCCGCGCGGTCCCGCTAGGCGCTAGCGCCCGCGCTCACGTGCGAGTAGTTTCGGGCCGTCAAGCGGAGAAGCGAATGAACGAGTTCGAACAAGCGGTTCACACGATCCAGTTTCTGTCGGCCGACGCGGTCGAGAAGGCGCAGTCCGGGCACCCCGGTACGCCGATGGCCCTCGCCGGCATCACCGTCGACATCTTCACGCGCTACCTCCGCTACGATCCGCGCGCGCCGGAGTGGCCGAACCGCGATCGCTTCGTGCTGTCGTGCGGGCACGCGTCGATGTTGCTCTACTCGGTGCTGCACCTCGCCGGCTACGATCTGCCGCTCAGCGAGCTCGAGAATTTCCGGCAGTGGGGCTCGAAGACGCCGGGCCACCCCGAGCACGGCCTCACGCCGGGCGTCGAGACCACGACGGGCCCGCTCGGGCAGGGCGTCGGCAACGCCGTCGGCATCGCGCTCGCCGCGAAGCTCGCCGCCGCGCGCGTGAACCAGCCGGGCTCTGAAATCTTCGACTATCGCGTCTTCGCGCTCGCGTCGGACGGCGACATGATGGAGGGCGTCTCGGGCGAGGCTTCGAGCATCGCTGGGCACCTCGGGCTCGACAACCTCGTCCTCGTCTACGACGACAACAAGATCACCATCGATGGCAAGACCGAGCTCTCCTTCAGTGAGGACGTCGGCAAGCGCTACGAGGCGTACGGCTGGTTCGTCCAGCACGTGAACGGGCACGCGCCGGAAGAGGTGCGCAAGGCGCTCGACACGGCCGTCGCGCACCGGGGCTCGCCGTCGCTCATCGTCGCGCGCACCATCATCGGCATCGGCGCGCCCACCAAAGCCGGCACGTCGAAGGCGCACGGCGCGCCGCTCGGCCAGGCTGAAATCGACGCGGCGAAGAAGGCCGCCAACTGGCCGCTCGACAAGTTCTACGTGGCGCCGGAGGCGAAGGCTCTCTTCGCGCGGCGCGCGGAAGAGAATCGCCCCACGCGTGAAGCGTGGGAACGCAGTGTCGCCGGGCTCTCGGCCGAGCGCGCGGCCACGTACAAGAGTCTCACGACGCGCGCCGTGCCGAGCGACCTGCTCGAGCAGCTCGCGGCCCTCGCCGGCACGCTGAAGGCCGACGCGACGCGCAACCTCGGCGGCGCCATCGAGCAGAAGGTCGCGGCCCTCGTGCCCGCCCTCGTCGGCGGCGCGGCGGATCTCGCCGAGTCGACCAAGACGACCATCAAGGGCTCCGCCGACATCAAGCGCGGCGAGTTCGGCGGCAAGAACTTCAACTTCGGCATCCGCGAGCACGGCATGTCGGCGGTGATGAACGGCCTCGCCGTTTCCGGCCTCTTCATCCCGTTCGGCTCGAGCTTCCTCCAGTTCACGGACTACTGCCGCCCGTCGATCCGCCTCGCAGCGCTCATGGAGCAGCAGGTCGTCTGGATCTTCACGCACGACTCGATCTTCCTCGGCGAGGACGGACCCACGCACCAGCCGATCGAGCACCTCTGGGCGCTCCGCCTGATCCCGCACCTCGACGTCGTGCGCCCCGCCGATCCGCTCGAGTGCGCCGCAGCGTGGACGCACGCGCTCGAGCGCCGGCACGGCCCCACGCTGATCGCCCTCTCGCGGCAGAAGACACCGATCCTCGAGCGTCCCGCCGGCTTCGATCCGCGCCGGATCCTCGACGGTGCCTACGTGGTCTCGGACGCGGAAAATCCCGAAGCGACGATCATCGCCACGGGCAGCGAGGTGGGCGTCGCCGTCGCCGCGAAGAAGCTCTGCGAAGCGAAGGGCAAGCGCGTGCGCGTCGTGAGCGCGCCGTGCTGGAACGCCTTCGAGCGTCTCTCGCCGGAAGCGCGCGCCAAGGTCGTGCCGAAGACGGGCCTGCTCGTGACGGTCGAAGCGGGCGTGACGCACGGCTGGGCCGCGGTCACGGGCCCGAACGGGCTCAACATCGGCATCGATCGCTTCGGGGCGTCGGCGCCCGCCGAACGGCTCGGCGTCGAGTTCGGCTTCACCGCCGAAAACGTCGCGGCGAAGATGCTCGAGCGCTTGGGATGACGCTCCCCGTCGTTCTCGTCCCGCATCCGCACGTGCGCGTGGATCTCAACGTGCTCGGCGGAAGCCCTTACGTCGCCGGCTCGCGCGTTCCGGTCCGGCGGCTCTGGGCGTTCTTTCGCGACGGCGCGAGCGTCGAGCGCATCTTGAAGCGCTACCCGCAGCTCGGTCCGGCGAAGGTGTTCGACTCCCTCGCCTTCGCGCTCGACAATCCCGAGGTCATGGAGGCCGACGTCAATCGCGAGCAAGAGATCCTGGCCCGCGCGGGTCACCGCGAAAAACGCAGCGCCGCCGCCTCGACACAGATCGAGTTGCCTTTCGCCGGCGCGAGCAAAGATCCGCCCTCGCGGCGCTGACGCACTGCGCCGCCAAGCGGCGTCGGACAGTCGCATCCCGGAGCGAACGTGGCGCGAGAATCACGGCCAAGAATGGCTGGGTACCCTCGCTAACCCACTGTTTCTACTGATTTTTTATCTTTGAATTCCCAATGCTACGGCGGTGGGAGTAGGGTCGCTGCCGACCGAGCCCATGAACCCGGAACCGTGGAGCTTTTTGGCGAAGCGGGGTCGGTCGGGTGCTCGGAGGAGGATTCATCATGCGTCCGAATCGTGGTCATAGAGTTGGTGGCGCCCTCGTCGTAGCGGCGCTCCTCGCGTCACCTTTGCTGATGGATTGCGGCAAGAAGGGCATGGGCGGCATGCCCGGCGCCGACAAGCTGCCTGGTGGTGGCGCGCTGCCTGGCGCTTGCCCAGCCAACATCGCGGACGCAAACGCGCTCATGGAGGCGAACTTCGGCCTCAAAGCTGAGCTCGAAGGCAAAGTGAAGGCCGCTCTCGCCGCGGGTGCCGACCTGCAGCAGATCGCGGGCGACATCGAAGGCGAGGTCACCACCGCGTGCGCCAACCTGGCCAAGGACCTTGGCGCAGGCGACGCCGATCTCAAGCCGGCGAGCGACGGCCCGGGCAAGAAGGCCGAGGCCGCTTGCAACGCCGCCGTCAAGTTCGTCGGTGAAGCCAAGGCGAAGGCCAAGGGCAGCCTCAAGGTCGAGGTGAAGCCCCCGCGTTGCTCCGCTTCGATGAACGCCGTAGCGGACTGTGCCGGCAAGTGTGACGCCACCGTCAAGCCGGGCGAAGCCAAGGTCAGCTGCGAAGGCGGCAAGGTCAGCGGCGAGTGCTCGGCCAAGTGCGAAGGCGAGTGCGAACTGCAAGCCGGCGCCAAGTGCGAAGGCAGCTGCAACGGCGAGTGCTCGGGTGAGTGCTCGGCGGACATCTCGGGTAAGTGCGACGGCACCTGCGACGGCAAGTGCGACGGCAAGGACTCGAAGGGCAAGTGCGCGGGCCAGTGCGACGGCAAGTGCAAGGGCAACGCCAAGGCAAACTGCAGCGGCACCTGCAAGGGTACCTGCAGCGCCACCTGCACCGTGCAGGCCAAGGGCGAGTGCAAGGGCGAATGCTCGGGCAACTGCAGCGTGGAGATGAAGGAGCCGAAGTGCAGCGGTGAAGTGAAGCCGCCGCAGGTGAGCGCGGAGTGCAAGGCGCACTGCAACGCGTCCGTCAGCGCGAAGGCGGAGTGCAAGCCGGCGTCCGTCGTCGCCAAGATCGAAGGCTCGGCCGACGCGCAGGCGTCGATGAAGCTCCAGACGGCGCTCGTGAAGGATCTGCCCGCGATCCTCAAGGTCTCGATGGGCATGAAGGGCAAGCTCGAAGGCATCGTCGGCGAGGTGAAGACCTCGCTCGAGGGCGCCGAAGCGGCCGTGAAGAGCGGCGGCGACGCAGCGCTCAAGGTCGGCGCTTGCTTCGCGGGTTCGCTCAAGGCGCAAGCCGACGCGGCGGTCTCGATCAACGTCTCGGTCAAGGCGAGCGCTTCGGCGAGCGCCTCGGCCGGCGCCGGCGGTTGATCGTCAGCTAAGCGAACGAAGTTCGGCGCGGGTGCTCGTACGAGCCCCGCGCCGATTTCGTTTTGTGGGGTGCACCCGCCGTGCCGTCGGGCGCTCGGCGGGACCAGCCGTTTCGGCGCGTTAGCTCGCGCTCGTCGTGTCGCGACGCGCGGCTTCGGCCATCTCGGTGACCATCGTCTTGAGCGCGACCGGGTCGGGCCCTTCGAGCATGAGGCGCAGCTTCGGCTCCGTGCCGCTCCAGCGTACGAGCACGCGCCCGCTCGTCCCGAGCTCGGCTTCGGCTGCGGCGATGCGGCTCGAAAGCTCCGCCATTTCCTCGAGCGGCCGTCGCGACGGCAGCTTCACGCTCTCGAGCACCTGCGGGACGCGCTCCATTCCGCGCGCGAGCTCGCTCAGTGGCCGCTCCTCGCGCAGCATGATCGCGAGCACCTGCAGCGCCGCGACCGTCCCGTCGCCGGTCGTCGCGTGTTCGGCGAAGATGAGGTGGCCCGACTGCTCACCGCCGAAGGTGAGGCCGTCCTTGCGCATCTCCTCCATGACGTAGCGGTCGCCGACGGCCGTACGCCGGAGCTTCGCGCCCGCGGCGGCCAGGGCGCGCTCGAGCCCCATGTTGCTCATCACGGTCGCGACGACGGTGCCCTTCGCGAGCCGTCCCGCGCGCGACAGGCGCGTGCCGCAGAGCGCCATCACCGCGTCGCCGTCCACGATTTCGCCGTGTTCGTCGACGAAGATGACGCGGTCCGCGTCGCCGTCGAGCGCGACGCCGAGGTGCGCCTTGCGCTTCTTCACCTCGCTCGCCACCTGCGTCGGGTGGAGGGCGCCCGCGAGACGGTTGATGTTCACGCCGTTCGGCCGGCAACCGATGGAGCACACGTCCGCGCCGAGCTCGGCGAGCACGGCCGGCGCGACGCGATAGGCCGCCCCGTGCGCCGCATCGACCACGATTTTCAAGCCGTGGAGCGTGAGCTCGCGCGGGAAGGTGCTCTTCGCGTACACGACGTAACGCCCGAACGCGTCGTCGAGGCGCTCGGCGCGCCCCACGCCGCTGCCCGTCTTCCCGAGCGTCAAGAGCTTGGGGTCGAGGAGCAGCGCTTCGATGGCGGCCTCCTCCTCGTCGGGGAGCTTGAAGCCGTCGGGCCCGAACAGCTTGATGCCGTTGTCGGCGAAGGGGTTGTGGCTCGCGCTGATGACGACGCCGGCGTCGGCGCGCATCGACTGCGTGAGGTTCGCGACGGCGGGCGTCGGGATCGGCCCGGTGAGCAGCACGCGGCCGCCCATCGCGCAGATGCCGGCTGCGAGCGCCTGTTCGAGCATGTAGCCCGAAAGTCGCGTGTCCTTGCCGATGAGGATGCGCGGGATGCGCGAGCCGCCGCGCCGAGCGACGTAAGCGATGGCGCGGCCGAGGCGGAGCGCGAGCTCCGGGGTCATCGGCTCGACGCCGGCGCGGCCGCGGATCCCGTCCGTCCCGAAGAGTTGGCGTGTCATTGAGCTTCGATTCGCAAGTGAGGATTCAAGGTGACGGACGGCTTAGCAACCCACGTGCCATGAGCGGGCAACCGAGCGAGCGTCCACAACCCTCACAGCGCGACGGGCGGATCGCTCGGCAGGTTCAAGAGTAGCGCGCGCGCGGCCCCGACCAAGAACGTCGACCCGGTGACGACGACCACGCCGCGTGCGCCCACCAGCGTGCGGGCCCGATCGAGCGCCTGGCCTACGTCCGCGGCGACCTCCCCATTCAAAAACGTCGTCATTTCACGGGGATCCACCGCTTTCGCCACGGGCGGTGCGACGTAGACGCGGTGGCCTGCCACATTTTCGAGCCGCCGTAGCATTGCGCGCCAGTTCTTCGTGCTCAAAGCGCCGAAGACGAGGGCGATCTCGCGCCGCGACTCGATTTCACCGAGCACGCTCGGATCGAGGGCGTGCGACAGCGCGACCGCGCCGTCCGGGTTGTGCGCGCAGTCGAGCAGCGTGAGCTCCTGCCCGTTGCGGTGCAGGAGCTCGTTGCGGCCCGGCCACTGCGTGGCCTCGAGCCCTTGAGCCAGCAGATCCGGCGTGACGCCGAGCTCCCGCCCGATGGTGACGGCCACGGCGAGGTTCGAGCCGACGAGCGCGATGCGCGGGTAGGCGAGGGGAGCGCCCGGGATCGGCTCGGGCGTGCCGAGCGGCAGGAGCCGCGCGCCGACCGATTGGATCTTCGCCTCGATCACGGCGCGGGCTTCGGGGTGGATCTTGCCGAGCACGACGGTCGAGCCCGGCTTGATGATGCCGGCCTTCTCCGCGGCGATCTTGCCGAGGCTGTCGCCGAGCTCGGCCATGTGATCGAACGACACGCGCGTGATGGCGGCGATGACGGGAGGCGGGATGACGTTGGTCGCATCCAGGCGGCCACCGAGCCCGACCTCGAGCACGGCGAGCTCGACCCCGGCTTCACGGAAGGCGAGGAACGCCGCGAGCGTTGCGACCTCGAAGAAGGTGAGGTCCGGCGCCGTGTCCATCACCTGATTCAGGAGGCGGACGAGCTGCACGTCTTCGATCGGCGCGCCGTCGATCTGGATGCGCTCGGCGAAGCGATTCAGGTGCGGCGAGGTGTACATGCCGACGCGGCGGCCGCCCGCGCGCGCCATCGAAGCGGTGAAGGCGCACACGGTGCCCTTGCCGTTCGTGCCGGCGACGTGGATCGCCTGAAACGCTTGCTCCGGATTGCCGAAGCGCGCACAAGCCGCTTGCATGCGCTCGAGCCCGAGCTTTTGTCCGCGCGGAACCAGCGCGTAGAGGCGCTCGAGAGTCTTTCCGAGATCGCTCAAGCGGCTCTCCCGACGAGGTGGCCGAGCAGGGTCGAGAGACACTGCTTGAGCTCGAGGCGCGGCACGATGGCATCCACCATGCCGTGTGCGACGAGGAACTCGGACTTCTGAAAACCCTCCGGCAGCGTCGTCCGCAGCGTGTTTTCGATCACGCGCGGGCCGGCGAAGCCGATGAGCGCGTTCGGTTCCGCGATGTTCACGTCGCCGAGCAACGCCGTGCTCGCGGCGACGCCGCCCGTCGTCGGGTGCAGGAGCACGCTCACGTAAGGCTTCTTGGTTGCCCGGAAGCGGCCGAGGGCGGCCACGCTTTTCGCCATTTGCATCAGGCTCAAAATCCCTTCCTGCATACGAGCTCCGCCCGACGAATGCAGGAGAACGACCGGCAGGCGCTCCAGGGCCGCCCGCTCGAACAAGCGCGTCATGCGCTCGCCCACGACGGACCCCATACTGCCACCCATGAAGCCGAACGCGAAGCAGCCAAACGCGACCGGGTGCCCTTCGATGACCCCGCGGCCGATGCGGATCGCCTCGGTGAGGCCGGTGTTGCGCTGGGCGCGGGCGAGCCGCTCCGGATAGGGCTTACCGTCGTCGAAGGCGAGGGGATCGGTCGGCGCGATGTGCTCGTCCCACACCTCGAGCTCGGCCGCGTCCAGCAGGAGCCGCGCCCAAGCCTCCACCGGCATGGGGTGGTGATGGCCGCAGGAACCGCACACGAGGAAGCGCGCCTCGAGCTCCTCCACGGTGGAAACGGCGCCGCACCCGGCGCACTTGCGGAAAAGGCCACGTCCCACCGAGCGCTTCTCGGCGTTGGTGGACTGAGTTGGGGTTCGTTCGGGGAGCGCCACGCGGAACGAAAAGCTTAGACCAAAACGGACTGTTTTCGAATGTTTGGGTCCAAGGACCCGGCCAGGGTGGCCTGAGAAGGCCCCGACTTGCAAGCCGGAATAATGTTTTTCCTGGCCTTGAGCAAGTTGGGGAACGGGGCGACACTCGCGCGGCTTGAGCGACGAGGCCTCGCCTTCTACCGCCGCTTCCACCGCCGCGCCGCTCGTCCGTGCACCCGTCATCGGCCGGGACGGCGAGCTCGCCTTTCTGAAGCAAATCTACGACTCCGTGCTCGCGCGCGCGGAGCTCCGCGTCGCGACCATCGTCGGCCCGGCCGGGATCGGCAAGACCCGCCTCGCCGAGCAGCTCCTCACCGAGCTGCCCGCGAGCCGGAGGCCACGCGTCTATCGCGGGTCCCCGCGCGCTCAAGGGCTCGCGTACGGCCTGTTCGACAGCTTGCTCCGATCGGCGTTCGAGCTCCACGAGGGGCTCTCGCACGAGGCCAGCATCGTCCGACTGCGGGACGAGGTCGCGAGCGTCCTCGACGACCGCCGGGTCGGCGACGTCTGTTACTTCCTCGGTGGGCTCTGCGGGCTCTCCTTCACGGACAGCCCGTTCACGCGCGCCGTCACCGACGACCCGGCACAGGCGCGTCTGATCCGGCGTGCGGTGCTGCGGAGCTTCTTCGAAGCGGACGCGCGGCGTGCGCCGCTCTGCTTCGTGCTCGACGACCTCGAGGACGCGGACGAAGACTCGCTCGACCTCCTCACGTACCTGATCCAGGAGCTCAAGGGTCCGATCTTCGTCGTCTGCCTCGCGCGCCCCGAGCTCTTGAGTAGGCACGAGCGCTGGCTCCAAGCCGCCGGCTCGCGTCACGATCTCGTGGAGCTCGCGCCCGTCGGCAGCGTCGATGCCCGCGCGATCATGCAAGCGCTGCTCACGCCGTGCGAAGACGGCCCGCCTGAGCGCTTGCTCGAAGCGGGGCTCGGCATGGCGGGCGGCAACCCCGGCATGCTCGCGCACATGGTGCGTATTTTCTTCGATTCGGGCGTGCTCCGCGACGTGGGCGAGTCGAAGGAGCACCCGGAGTGGCGCGTCGATCTCGAACGGCTGAACCACGCGCGAATGCCGCAGACGATGGACGACGCGGTCGCCGCTCGCCTCGCCGTGCTCTCGGCGGTCGAGCGGCGCTTGCTCGAGCACGCGGCAGCGATGGGCAGCGTCTTCTGGCTCGGCGGCCTCGTCGCGCTCGCGCGCATGGATCGCGAGGCGCCCGACCTCTGGAGCTCGAAGACCGAGAGCGACGTCGTCGAGATCGAGCGCTCCCTCGGCGAGCTCGTGCAGCGTGACTACGTGCTCAGGCTGCCGGACTCGGCCTTCCCGGGCGAGATCGAGTACGTCTTCAAGCACAACCTCGAGCGCGAGCGCATCGCGCAGATGATCTCGCCCGCCGCGAGCCGGCGGCGCCACCAGACGATCGCCGATTGGCTCGCGCAAAAAGACAACGTGCGCAGCCAAGAGGAGTACTCGGCGATGCTCGCCCGCCACCTCGAGCTCGCGGGCTGCCTCACGCGCGCCGCCTTCACGTACATCGATTCGGGCGGGCTCGCGCGCGCCCAATACGCGCAAAAACGCGCCAACGATCACTACCGGCGCGGCCTCGAGCTGCTCGGCGAGGACGACGCGCGGCGCCGGCTCGACGCGCTGCACGACCACGGCGACGTGCTCGTTCAGCTCGGGCGCACCGACGAGGCGCTGGCCGCGTTCCGCGAAATGCTCGCGCTCGCGTACCGCCTCGGCTTGAAGGGCAAGGGCGGCGCGGCACACAACCGCATCGGCCGGCTGCACCGCGACACGGGCTCGCTCGACGGCGCGCGCGAGCACCTCGAGCACGGCCTCGAGCTCTTCAACGTCGTGCGTGATCGGCGCGGCGTCGCGGCCAGCCACGACGACATCGGTAAGCTCTTGTGGATGCGCGGCGAGTACGAGCCGGCGCTCGAGCAGATGCGCACGGCGCTCGACATGCGCAAGGAGCTCGGCGACGGCCGCTCCATCGCGCTCAGCCTCAACAATATCGGCCTGGTCTGGCGCGATCACGGGCAGCAAGCGAAGGCACGCGAGGCGCTCGAGGCGAGTCTCGCGATCCGGCGCGAGCGCAACGATCCGCTCGGCATCGTCGAGAGCCTCAACGCGCTCGGCGATCTGGCGCTCGATCACGGCGAGGCCGAAAAAGCGCTCAAGCTCTTCTACGAAGCGCACGCGATCGCGCGCGACGTGGGCGAGCACAACCGCATCGCGCTCGTGCTCACGAACATCGGCGAGGCGCTGCTCCGGCTCAAGCGCGCCGACGAAGCCATCACCGCGCTGACGGAAGCGGAAGGGCTCTGCGACGAAACGGGCGACCGGTTACACCTCGCCGAGGCCAAGCAAGGCCTCGCCAAGGCGTACCTCGAGCAGAAGGATTTGAAGCGCGCGCGCGAAGCGATCAAGCGCGCGGTGGATTTGCTCGGTCAGGTGCGGAGCAAGCCGCACCTCGCCATCGCGCTCCGCACGCTGGGCGAGGTCACGGGCGCGGGCGCGTGGGGCGACGGCCACGAGGTGAAAGCGGTGGATTACTTCATGCGTTCGATCGCGATCTGCAAGGAGATCGGCAACGAGCTCGAAGTGGCGAAGAGCTACCGAGCGTTCTCGAGTTACGTGTTCACGTCGCCCGCGTACCGGCACAACGCCGACATTCAGCGCGAGGCGCGCAAGCTCGACTCGATGGCCGAGGAGATTTTCGAGCGGCACCGGCTGGGGGCGCCGTCGTGACGCGCGTGCTTGCGCGCCGCACGGGTCCGGTCGCGGTGCCGCTCCCCGCGTATCAGACGGCAGGGGCCGCGGGCGCCGACCTGCACGCCGCGCTCGCCGAACCCGTGACGCTCGAGCCGGGCGAGCGCCGGCTGATCCCGACGGGCCTCGTGCTCCAAATCCCGGACGGCTACGAGGGCCAGGTGCGCCCGCGCTCCGGCCTCGCGCTCAAGCACGGCATCGGCATGGTCAACGCGCCCGGTACGATCGACTGCGATTACCGCGGCCCCGTGGGCGTCCTGCTCGTGAACCTCGGCCGCGAGCCGTACGTGATCGAGCCGCTCGCGCGCATCGCCCAGCTCGTGATCGCCCCCGTCACACGCGCCTCCTTCGAGCACGCCGACGATCTCGCCGCCACGACGCGCGGCGAAGGCGGCTTCGGCTCGAGCGGCTATTCCTGACCGGGTTCGCCTTCACGCCCGGTCCATCGACTGCTGCCAGCACCTGCACACGCTGTGCGATCGGAGGGGATTTTAACAGGGAGAAGGGAGGACGGGGAGGGGAAGCAGGCGGGCATTTGGGGTTCGGAGCGCGCACCTGGACGCCGATCGTCGCCCGAATCGTCCGAACCTATAAAATCTCCCTCCGGCCTCCCCGACCTCTGTCCGGCTCCCTGTTAAATCCGGCTTCGAAATGCCGCTGGCAGCAGGTGGTGCACCGGGCGTGTCAGTGAACCCAGCTCAGGCTTCGCCGCGTTTGATGCCGTAGGCGCGGATTTTTTTGTGGAGGTTCGTGCGCTCGACGCCGAGCGTGACGGCGGCTTTGGAGACGTTCCAGTCTGCGTCTTTCAGGGTGTCGATGATGTAGCGGCGCTCGGAGGCTTCGCGGTGCTCGCGCAGGGTCGGGCGTTCGCCGGCTTGCGGGCGCGAGATCGCGACTTCCTCGCCGTCGCCGTCGTCGTCGAACGGGGACAGGTGCGGATCCTCCGGCAGATCGGCGACGGTGATCACGTCGCTCGCGAGGATGGCCGCGCGTTCGACCGCGTTTTTGAGCTCGCGCACGTTGCCGGGGAACTGCCGGCGCGCGAGCGAGTCGTTCACCGACGGATCGATCCGCTTTGGCCTGAGGCCGTTCTCTTTGCAGAAGGAAGTGACGAACGCTTCGGCGAGCAGCGGAATGTCCTCGCGGCGCTCGCGCAGGGCGGGGCACTTCATCGGAAACACGTCGAGCCTGAAGTAGAGGTCTTCGCGGAAGTTGCCCGCGCCGACCTCGCGCTGCAGATCCTTGTTGGTCGCGGCGAGCACGCGCACGTCTACTTTGACGACTTGCTCGGAGCCGAGCCGAATTATTTCGCCGTTTTGCAGCGCGCGCAGCACCTTGGCCTGCGCGACGAGCGCCATGTCGCCGATCTCGTCGAGCAAGAGCGTGCCGCCGTGCGCCTGCTCGAAAAAGCCGCGCTTGCGCGCCTGGGCGCCCGTGAAGGCGCCGCGTTCGTGCCCGAAGAGCTCGCTTTCGATGAGCTCGCGCGGGATCGCGGCGCAGTTCACGCGGACGAACGGCTCGTCGCGGCGCGGGCTCAAGCGGTGGATGGCGCGGCTCACGAGCTCCTTGCCGGTGCCGCTTTCGCCCGTGATGAGCACGCTCGCGCGCGTGGGCGCCACGCGATCGATCTGCTGGTAGAGCCGCTGCATCGACGGGCTCGTGCCGATCATCTCGTAGCGGGCTTCGAGCTCGGCGCGGAGTTGCGTGACGGCGCGCGAGAGCCGCGCCGTGCGCACCGAGTTGCCGACGCTCACGAGCACGCGCTCGCGGCTGAGCGGCTTCTCGAAAAAATCGCTCGCGCCGAGCTTGAGCGCCTGCACGGCGTCCTGCACGGTGGCGTGTCCGCTGACGACGATGACGGGGAGCTCGCGCGTCGCCTCCTCGGCCCGCAGGCGCTCGAGCACGGTAAGTCCGCTGATCCCGGGCAGCTTCAGATCCAAAATCGCCAGATCGATGGGCCGGCCCGCCTGCGCCACGAGCTCGAGCGCTTGCTCGCCCGATTCGGCCTCGAGCACGTTGTAACCGTCGCCGTCGAGCACCATGCCGAGCGTGCGGCGGATGTTCTTCTCGTCGTCGACGACGAGCACCGTCACGGCGGCGGCGGCGAGCGGCGTCCCGTCTTCGTTCGTTTCAGTCGCCATCTGTCTCCAAAGCGACCCGAAGCCGCTCCCTCGGGTTAGCCTAGTGCACCCGGGCGTGGCCACCACGAGAAAGCTATTTGCGCTTGCGCTATCACTTGTCGTGGTCGCGAGCGGCTACGCCGCGTGTCGCGGGCGAAAAGCGGGCGCGGAGCACGTCGAACCGGTCGCCTTCGTCAGCCACGACGCACGCCTGCTCGGCCGCATGCTCTCGCTCCCTGCCGTCCCGCTCGCAGTCGTCTTCGAGGAGGTGCCGCTCGGGACGCCCGGCGGGCTCGGACCGACGGACTACGCGCTCGTCGCGGTGCTGCGTTTCGATCCCGGCGTCGTGCGTGGCCTCGCCGCGAGCGGAGCGTTCGCGGACGCGAGCTCGACGGAGCTCGTGACCGTGCCGACGCGGCCCTGGTTTCCGGCGGATCTCCAGGCGAAGCTGCGTCCGCTCGACGCGGCGCGCGCCGTCGTGCCCGGCAGGGCGCTCGCACCGGAGCCCTTCCTGAGACCGCGTTATTCGTCGGGCAGCGTGACCGCCGTCGACGGCACCGATTGCGTCATCGTGACCTGCGCAACGAGCTGAGCGTCGGTCCTAGTCCGCCTTGGCAGCGGGCGCGGCCGGTGGCGCGCCGTCCGGTGGACCGAGTACGGCGAGGAAGCGGCGGGCCGGCTCGATGAACGGGCTCGCCGGGTACTGTTTGAGCACGCGCTCGAGCACGGCGCGCGCCTTGTCGCGCTCTTTCGACTTCATGTACGTCTCACCGAGCAGGACGAGCGCCTCGGGCTCGAGTCCCGAGTTGTCGAAGGCGTCGAGCGCGTGCTCACAGCGTGCGATCGCCGCGTCGAACTTACCGCGCCCGAGGTAAAACCGCGCGACGTAGAGCTCGTGCCGCGCGAGCAAGCCGACGACGACCGCGCGCATGTAGCGGAGCTCGTCCGAGTAGTTCGACGCAGGGAAGTCCGCGAGGAATTGGCGGATGCTCACGAGCGCGTCGTTCACGGCGGCGAGATCACGCTCTTCGAGCGGCGGCATCAGCACGGACATGCTCACCGACTCGTACTGCGCTTTCGCCACGCGGTAGCGCGCGTACGGCACCTCGGGATCGTTCGGGTAGTCGTGAACGAAGGCTTTATAGCCGCTCACGGCTTCGGCGTATTTGTCCTGCGACGCGTTCGCGTCGGCGAGCCGGAGCTCCGCGAGCCGGGCGTAGCGGCTGTAGCCGTACTTCTTCTTGAGCTCGTTGAACGTCTCGATCGCGCCCTCCCAGTTCTCGGCCTGGAGGGCGCGCAGGCCCTGTTCGTACTTGGCCCGGGCGTTTTCGGCGTACTCGAGGGCGCTCTGCGGCGTCTTCTCCTCCGCGGCGCAGCCGGCGGCGGCAAAGGACGCCGGGGCGGCGAGCGCGGTCGCGATCAAGAGGAGCGCACGCTTTCGGGGCGCGGGACGCATCGGAACGCTCGGTTAGCCGCGCACCGCCCCGAACGCAAGCGAACGCCCTCGCTAAAATTGGCCCGGCCCAAGCTTTGACCCTGGCCACCCGGTTCCGGTCGGAGGTAAACATCGGGGTCGTGACCGAGAAAGTCCCCATGACGCCGGCCGGAGCCCAGAAGCTCAAGGACGAGCTTGCGCGCCTCAAAGAGGAACGCCCGAAGATTTCTCGCGAAATCGGGATCGCGCGCGAGCACGGCGACCTCAGCGAAAACGCCGAGTACCACGCCGCCAAGGAGCGCCAGGGCCTCGTCGAGGCTCGCCTCAAGGACATCGAGGACAAGCTCGCGCGCGCCGAGGTCATCGATCCCACGAAGCTCAGCGGCGATCGGGTGCGCTTCGGCGCGACGGTGTCGCTCACGAACCTCGATAGCGACGAGGGGTCGACGTACCAGATCGTCGGGGCGGACGAGGCCGACATCAACCAAGGGCTCATCTCGATTTCCGCGCCGCTCGCGCGCGCGCTGATCGGCAAGAGCATCGGCGACGAAGTCGTCGTGCAGCTGCCGGCGGGCACGCGCCGTTACGAGATCGGCGATATCGCCTTCAAGTGAACCGAGCGCGCATCGCCTCGGCGGTGTCCGTGGCCGCACTCGCGTGATCCGTCGCTTCGGCATTTCCGTTCTCGCGGCGCAGCTCTTCGCGCTCGCCGAAGCCGTGCTGGTGCTTGCGCTCGAACACCGGCGCGTGGCGAGTATTTGGGAGGGCGATGTCGGCCTGTCGCTGCTGCTGCCGGTGCTTCTCACGGGCGGACTCTTGCTCGGGGCGGTCGGTGCCGCCCTCGATGGGCTGCTCGCGGATCGGCGCTCCCCGGCGCGGCTCGGGCTCACGGCTCTCGCGGCGCTCGTGGGGTTTGCCGTGGGGTGGGGCGTCGGCGGGGGGCGGCACCTGGCGTCGGCGAGTGCGCGCGCCGGCTTCGGGCTGCTCGTCGCGGCCGCCGTGGCGACCGGGGTGTACCTGGGCGCGCCTCCGCTCCGGCGGCTCCGCGAGTCCCGTGCGGGCCGCTTCGCCGCGGTGATGGGCGGCGGCAGCGTGCTCGCCGAGCTCGTGAACGCGCGCGTGCTCGTGCGGCTCTATCCGGCGTTTCATCTCGCGCTCGCGCTCGGCGCCGTCATCGTCGTGTCGCTCGCCGTCCTCGCGCTCGCGGACGTGCTCGCCGTCCCGGAAGCGCCGGCTGCGAGTGCTGCGCCGCCGTCGTCCAAGGCGAAGCTCCCGCTCCCGCGTGCGAGCGCCGGTCTCGCGTGGCTCGTTCCGCTCGCCCTGGGCTTGGCCGCGGCTGCTCTCGTCCCGGCGACGGCGCGCCAGCTCTCGCACTTCGATAACTTCCGCTGGATCCTGCTGGAGTCGGCGCCGGTCGGTGGTCGCGCGATCGAACTCGTCGCTCGCATCGCGCCGCCGCCCGTCGAGGCGCCGCCGTGCGACGACCCGGCGCGCTGCCTCGAGAACCCTTCAACCAAAACTGCTGAACGCACGCTCGATCTGCGCGATCGCGACCTCCTGCTCGTCACGGTCGACGCGCTCCGCGCCGATCACGTCGGGGCGTACGGTTACGCGCGCCCGACCACGCCCAACATCGATCGCCTCGCCCAAGCCGGCATGCGCTTCGAGGCGGCTTATACGGCCACGCCGCACACGTCTTACGCCGTCACGTCGCTGATGACCGGCAAGTACATGCGGCCGCTCTTGCTCCAGGGCATGGGGCTCGACTCGGACACCTGGGCGGGCTTGCTCCGCACGTACGGCTATCGCACGGCGGCGTTCTATCCCCCCGCCGTCTTCTTCATCGACGCCCCGCGCTTCGAGAAGTTCAAGGAGAGCGCCCTCGACTTCGAGTACCGCTGGGTCGAGTTCGCGGAGGGAGACCAACGCGTCGCGCAGGTGCAACGCTACCTCAAAGAAGCTCCCGCGAACCTGCGGCTGTTCGCCTGGGTGCACCTGTTCGGCCCGCACGAGCCGTACGAGAGCCACCCCGAGCATCCCTTCGGGGACCGCGACCTCGACCGCTACGATTCGGAAATCGCCGACGCCGACGCGACGTTCGGGCGCATTCGGGACGCATTTCTCGCCGCGCGGCCCCATGCCGCCGTCATCCTCACCGCCGACCACGGCGAAGAGTTCGGCGAACACGGCGGGCGCTACCACGGGACGAGCGTCTACGAAGAGCAGGTGAGGGTCCCGCTCGTCATGTGGGCCCCCGGCGCGATCGCGCCGGGCAGCGTCGCCGAGCCGGTTCAGCTCGTCGATCTGCTGCCGACGGTGCTTTCGGCGCTCGACATTCCCCGACCGCCGCGCCTGCGTGGTCGCGATCTCGGCCCGCTCCTGAGCGGGCGTGGGAAGCCCGGCAGCGGCTTTGCCTACGCCGAGACCGACGAGCAGGCCCTGCTCGCCGAAGGCACTGAGCGCCTCGTGTGCTCCCGGCACGTCGGCGCTTGCCAACTCTTCGACCTGGCGAGCGATCCGCACGAGACGCACGACATCGGCGCAGCTCACGCGTCGGATCGCGACGCCCTCAGGACCAAGCTCCGTGAGATCGGCGCGTCGCACGGCCGTTACGAGCTCGGCGGACTGCGCGCTGAGGGGAAGGGCTGGCCCCCGGCGATCCGGCGAGCGCTCGCTGGCGACGGCGACGCGGCGAGCGAGGTCGCCGAGCTCCTGGACGACGCCGACGTCGGCGTGCGCCGCAAGGCCGCGGAGGTGCTGTTCGATTTGCGCCAAGCGACGACCGCCCCGGCGCTCCGGCTCGCGCTCGGCCGGGAGGAGGACGCGGAGGCGCGAGCCTGGGCCGCGCTCGCGCTGACACGGCTCGGACAGGGGGCGCCGCTCGTCGCCGAGCTGCTCGAGGGCAGCGACGTCCGTTTCAAGCGGCTCGCGGCGCTGGCGCTCGGCGAGGCAGGGGACAAGCGCGGAGAGAACGTGCTCATCGACTGGTGGCTCGCGCCAAAAGCTCGTGATTTCGAGCGTTCACGCGAGATCTTGAGTGTGCTCGGTGAGCTCAAACCGAAGGCGGCCCTCGGGCCCCTCGTGCAGTCCTTGAACGATGTGCGGCTACGTCCTTACGTGGCGCGCACTCTTGCCGCCTTGCATGACGATGCCGCCGTGGGGCCGCTGCTCAAAGCGCTGGCCGACGAACGGATGCAGAGCACGCGCGTGGCGCTCGCCGAAGCGCTCGTCGCGCTCGGCGCGCACGAAGAGCTCGCTCCGTCGCTCCGCCGCTTCCTCGGCGTTCCCGATCCGCTACCCGGCGGGCTCGGGCTCGCGGTCAAGGCGAAGATCCTCGAGCACGTCGGCGGCCCGAAAGCGCGCGATCTTGCGAAGCTGGCTCAGCACGCCGATCTAGGCCAAGCCGTGGAGGTCGTGGTGCCGCCGGGCGGCAACGGGCGGGGGACGCGCGTCATCGTGCGCGCGACGAGCAGCGGCACCGTGCCGGGCGAGGTCGTGGTGAGCTCGGGGACGCACCTCATCCGCTTCGACCGCGACGGGACGCCCCGCCGGCAGCATGGCGTCCCCGCGCTCGACGAGCGCCGCCTCGTTCGCCTTTCGGTGCCACCCTCCGACAAGCCGGTCGAAGTGTCCGCGCCGGTGCCGGTCGAGCTCCGACTCAAGCCGGGGTCGAGCGTCGAAGTGGTCGTCTACGCGAGCACGGGCGTTTCGCTCGAGGCAATCGCGTTCCTGCCGCTCGCCGACGAGCTCCCGCCGCCACCCCCCGCTCCGTGGAAGCCGGGTGACGCTCCGTGACACGCGAATTTCCTTGGCTTTGCTGCACCGGCGCGGCTGGCGCTCGACCGCGGAACCCTGTGGTATAGACGCCGCCCGTGGCCGACCAAGACCCCGCCGAGACCGGCACCAGCGGCACCCGCGCTATCAAGGATCGCAATCAGCGCATCCGCGAAGAGGCGGCGCAGAAGCGCAAGTCGCGCCGTGATGCCGAACAGCGACGCTCCAACGTGCAGCGCAACCTCGACGCCGGCGAGATGGTGGACGACGCCCTCGCGCGCGGCACGCACGCGGCGACGGGGTTTCTCAAACGCCACGTCAACCTGATCCAATGGGTAGTGCTCGCGGGCGCGGCCGGCGGCATCGGCTGGCAGATCTACACGGCGCACCACCACAAGGTGGAAGCGCAGGCCACGGACACGCTGATGGCGGGCATCAACGCCGAGTTCGGCCGCGTCGGTGGAGAAGAGGAAGCCGACCTCGATCAAGCGACGGGGCTCGACGACCCGCGCCAGCACTTCGCGGACGAGGCCGCGCGTGCCAAGGCCGCTGAAAGCGCTTATCGATCCGCCTCCGGCAGCGACAGCATCCGCACGCTCGCGCAGCTCGGGCTCGCGGGGACGCTTTATGACGACGCGAAGTACAAGGACGCTCTCGCCGCTTACGACGCCGTGCACGCGAGCGCGCTCGCGTCGAAGGATCTCGACGTGCGCCTGCGCTCCACCGAGGGCGCGGGGTTGAGCCACGAAGCGCTCGGCGACAAGGACGGTGCCGCCAAAGCGTACCGCGAGCTCGGCAGCAGCGACGTGACCGAGTTCGCTGCGCTCGGGCTCTACCATCAGGGCCGGCTCGCTCTCGCCGCCGGGGATCGCGACGGCGCCAAGGATCTCTTCAAGAAGGCGCTCGATAAGGTCTCGAAGGACGAGAGCCCGGACAAGCCGCTCGGTTACGTCAGCTCGCTCGCCCGCGAGCTGCTCGGCACGATTGACCCGAGTGCCGTCCCGCCGCTGCCGCAGAAGAACGTTCTCGGCCCGGAACAGCTCAAGGCCCTGCGGCAAGAGGGCGCTGGCAAGCCCGGGGCGCCCGGCGGCTTATCGAAAGAGAAGCTCGAGGAGCTCATGAAGCAGATCCAACAGCGCGCGCCCGCACCGGCGCCGGCCCCGTCCGGAGCTCCGGCGGGCAAGCCGTGAGGCAGTCGGCGCTGGTCGCGCTGCTCGTGCTCGCCGGCGGGTGCGATACCTTGCGCTCGGGGGCGCATCCCGAGCTCCCTCCGTTCGTCACCCGACCGGACGGCTCGATGCAGGTCGTCTATCAGCGCTCGATCGTCGCGGCGTCACGCCGCGCGGGGGAGCCTTACGAACGCGGGCAAGCCGAGCTCGATCCGCACGGAAAGCGCGTGTTCGTCGGCTCGAGCGACCGCGGGCTTTACGCCGTGCGCGCCGAGGACGGCAGCGTGATCTGGCGCTTCGAGACGCTCGGGTTCGTGCAGTGCGCGCCGCTCTACGACGCGGACGAGGACGTCGTCTACTTCGGCTCGAACGACGGCGCCCTCTACAAGGTGCGCGCGCGCGACGGCCACCTGCTCTGGCGCTTCATGACGAACGCCGAAGTCAGCCGTCGTCCGGTGCTGGCACGTGGCCTGCTCTTCGTCGCCAACGCCAACGACACGGTGCTCGCGCTCGATCCCGCCTCGGGGGACCTGCGCTGGCACCAGCACCGCACGCCCGCCATGGGCATGGAGGTCGCGGGTTACTCGGGCGTCACGTACTTCCGCGACAAGGTCTACTCCGGGTTCAGTGACGGCACGGTGGTCGCGTTCGATCCGGCCACGGGCGCCGAGCGCTGGCAGCCCGTGGATCTCGCCGCCGAAGTCGAGGCGCAAACCGGTGAAGCGCCGCGCTACCTCGACGTGGACACGACACCGGTGCCCGACACGCTGCGCGCCGGTCCCGTCGTTTTCGTCGCGAGCTACGCGGGTGGCGTGTACGCGCTCGACGCCGAGACGGGGACGCAAGTCTGGTCGAACTCGGGAGTTCTCGGCGTCTCCGAGCTCGTGCTCTGGTCCCAGCCGGCTCATGATCGTCCTATGTCGCCGGCCCGGCGCTACCTCATCGCCGCGAGCGGCACGAGCGGCCTCTGGGCACTCGACCCCGAAACGGGTACCGAGGTGTGGCGGCGCTCGCTGCCGAGCGGCGGCTTTTCCGCGCCGGTTCCGCTTTCGGGCGCCTTGCTCGTCTCGACGACGCGGCTCGGCGTTTTCCTGATTTCGCCGCTCGGCGGCGACGTCATCGACGGCATTCACATGGCCGATGGCTCCGCCATGACCCCGGCCGCCGCCGGCACCCGGGCGTTCGTGCTCACGAACGGCGGCTCGTTGGTCGCGCTCCGCGTCGCGCCGCCGTTCGCCGAGTTCGAGCCGAACCGCGCGCCTCTATAGGCTGATCGACCAGGGCAGGGCCGATCGAAGCCGACGCAGATCGGCGAAGAGGGTGTGCGATTTGTCGCGCGAGCGCTGAAACGTTCGCTTGCGTCCGCACTCTATGTGGCTACAGTACCTCTCGCAGCGGGGAGCTGCTCGCGGGATTGGGCACGGCTATGCAGAAAAGCGCGCTCGTCTTTGGTGGTAATGACGCGGCGGCCAATACGGCCGAGCGCGTGGGTCCGCTCGTCGCGGAGCTTCAGGTGATCAACCGTCGCCGGGGTTTCGACCGCACGCTCGCGGTGGGCGAGCTGATTTTGCGGGAATTTTTTGGGGGTGATCCGGCTGCGTGGCGGGAACAGAGCCGGAAAAAGGCGCAATCCTTGCGGCGTCTCGCTGCGCGGAGTGACTGCCCGTTTCGGAAGTCGACGTTGAACGAGGCGGTGTGTGTCTACGTCGCTCTGCTCGAACAGCCGAAACTACGCCGTTCGGAGCTGATCACCGCGAGCCACATCGCCTCCGTGCTGCGGCTCGGTCCCGCGGAGCGTGAACGGCTCCTCGAGCAAGCCGAGCGCGACCGCTGGAGCGTGCGGCAGCTCCGCAGCCACGTCCGAGCTCAAGCCAGCACGCAGGGCAGCGAGACACGGCTTTCCTGGCTCGATTCCGGGATGCGCGCCGTACTCTTGCTCCAGCGTTCGCTCGCCGACGCGAGCGCGATCGTCGGGCAACTCGGTGCGCTGGGGCCGCTCAGCGCCCGTTCGCGCGGTGAACTGCGGGAGCTCGCCGCGGACGTGTTGAACCTCGGCTCCGAGCTCTCGAACCTCGCGAACGACCCCGCCACGGCTCCCGAGCTCCGTCACTCCGAGCTCCGGCTTCGTGACGGGGAGGAGACGAGTGGGGGACTCGTCGAGCCCGCTGCGGTACCGGCAGGCGGCTAGCGCACGCGCCCGAGCGCGAGCTTCAAGTAGTCGCCCTCCGGGAACGCCGGCAAAACCGGGTGATCGAAGCCGGCACCGCGCAGCAGTTCGAGCTCGAAGCGCCGCCCGGCCGCATGCGTGCCGGCCTCCACGCTCGCGACGAACGTCTTACGATCCACCTGGCTCGAGCAGGACGCGGCCGCGAACAAGCCGCCGGGCGCGACCACGGCCGCCGCGAGCCGATGCAGCCGGCGATAGGCCGCGAGCGCCGCCGGCAAGCCCGCCCGATTCTTCGCGAAGCTCGGCGGATCGGAGATGACGAGGTCGTACCGTTCGCCGCGCCGCACCGCTTGCTCGAGAAACTCGAAGGCATCGAGCGCGTGAAACCCCGCGACGCCCGCGTCCACCGGCAGCCCGTTGAGCTCGAAATTGCGGCGCGCGGCCGCGATTGCCGGTCGCGCCACGTCGACCGTATCCGTCCGCGCCGCGCCGCCGAGCGCCGCATACAGCGAAAAACCGCCCGTATACGCGAACAGATTGAGCACGCGGAGCCCGCGCGCGCGTCCACCGAGCTCGGCGCGGTTCTCCCGCTGATCGAGAAATAGCCCGCCTTTCTGGCCGCGCCCGAGATCGACCCCGAACACCACGCCGTTCTCGCGCACTTCGAGCACGAGCTCGGCGCCGCCGCGCTCCTCGCGGTCGAGCACGCGCCGGATCCCGAGCGACGGCTCCGCTTGCAACGAGGCCGCGAGCTCGCCGTAAAACGCGCGGGCGCCGGCACCGTCGAAACGCACGACGGCGACCTCGCCGTAAACATCCACGTGGATCCCAGGCAGCCGATCCGCTTCGCCGTGCACCCAGCGGAACGCCGTCGTCCGCCCGCGATCAATCCGCGCGAGCCTGCGCGCCGCCGCCGCGGCCAACCGTTCGCGGAGCGCGTCTTCGACGCCGAGCCCGGCGTCCGTCCCGAGCAACCGCACCGCGATCGGCGAGCTCCGGTCCCAAAACCCGATCGCCAGAGAGCGACCGTCCTTGCCGAGCACCTCGACGAGCGCGCCGTCGGCGAGCTCCGGCACCTGTGCGAGCGCGTCCCGATACACCCACGGATGCCCACGCCGGATCGAGCGTGCCAGGTCCTTACGCAGGCGAACTCGTGGGCGGCTCACGGCGGGGCGGAGTGTAGCCCCAGGAGGCCGCTCTCCAGGAACCAGCCGAATTCCCGGGGGACCTCGGTCTAGTTAGATCGCATAAGATACATTATGTAAACTAATCGGGTACTGGGTCACTTACAGCCGACGACCAAGCGGCGCGGAGGTCTTGAACCAAAGCTAGACGACGGAGTGCCCACAGACGCCATCGAGCAAGGCGAGCGACTGCTCGTGATTCTTCGCCGGGCATAGTGCCGACCACGGCCTAGCTCTGGGCACGTTCAGCGGTCAGGATCAGTCGGCCTGTGGGACAGACGAGGCTTCCCGCCGTGTTCGGCTTCTCGTTTAGCGAGCTCGTCTTGATCGGCGTCGTCACGGTCGCGGCGCTCGGTCCGGACCGATTTCGCGAACTCGGCGCGTGGATCAAGTCCTGGTTTGACGGGCCCTGAGTCCGGCCACCAAGCCGAACGAAAGTAACCCAGTACCACTAATTGGTAATGGGAACGAGGCCGGACGAGGCCGGCCCGGAGAGCCTCGCGACGCCGCAGCACTGTCGCGAGGCTCCCGGTTTGCCGAGGCGCGGCGGCTCAGTGGTGCTTCAGGAGATCACCGACCCAACAAGAGCCGTTCCAGGAAGCGCCCCAGCCGCTGAAGTCGAGCTCGACGCCCTGGCTGATGTCCACGTCCTCGTAGTCCTGGTGGCACGCGCCGTTGATGATCGCGAGGACGCTGATGCGCATGGTGGTGAACCGATGCGGCGACGTGGAGCTGTCCGTGATGAGGATGCTGCTCGAGTTCGTAGCGTACGACACCTGCGTCAAGCCGTTCTGGGTCCAGGTCATGGTGTCCTGCCCGCTGGTGCCGCTCGTCAGCTGCCCGCCCGTGTTCGCGTTGCCGCCGTCAAAGGCGCCGTTGCTCTGGTCGACGGTCGTGATGCCGACCTGGAGCCAGGTGGCGGCGCGGCTGTCGTTGTAGTGAATGAGCGCTTGGTGCGCCGGGACCAATGCTTCCGCGGTCGAGGCCACGGGGTCCGTCTCGTTTGCGGTCGTCTCGGCGGCGCAGCCGAACGTGGAGATCCCCGCGAGACCGACCAGCAAAGCGCTCGAGGAAACCAGTCGCGCGATCGAGAAGCAGCTATTTTTGTGAGTCATTCGTCCAATCCTCCTTCGCGCGTGCGACCGCAGGGCTCGATGTGGGCCGAAGCGGACTCACGCGCCGGTCGCAGCGTTCGCAACCTCCGTGCCGTGATTGGACGCGACCAATGAACGCTCGATGCGAGCCGAGAGAGGCCGAAAACCGCGGATAGGCGCTGCTGCGACGAGCTCGACGGCGCGAGCAGCGCGACCTGAGAGTGTTCACCCTCGACAGTCGCGATGTTCAGCTGGACAGCTTCAGCGGTTCTTGAGCTCGAGCCAGCGCGCTTTGACTTGGCTCTTCGTGAAGACGGCGCTCACGTCGACACCCGCGCCCGCGGCGTTCCGAATGTTCGCGATGCCGTCGGATTGTTCGCGATCGACGAGCACGAGCACCTGCGCAACCTGAAGGCCGAAGTCGCGTGCGGCTTCGATCGCCTTCACGGTCGAGCCACCGGTCGTGCAGACGTCGTCGACGACCACCACCGACTCGCCCGCTTTCACACTGCCTTCCACGAGCTTCTTCTGTCCGTGGCCCTTGGCTTCCTTACGCACGGTGAACCAACGGAGCGGCGTCGGCGTGCCGTAGCTCGCTTGGCTCGTGCTCATCGCGATCGGATCCGCGCCCATCGTGAGTCCGCCGATCGCAACCGCGGGCACCTTGATGCTCGCGAGAACAACCCGCCCGAGCGACGCCATCGCCGCCGGCTGGCTGAGCGCGAGCTTGCAGTCGAGATACTCGTCACTGTACTGGCCCGAAACCAGCAAGAACGGCTTCTCGGGAGAATACTGGTACGCGTGCCGAACGAGCTCGTCGAGGAGCGCGGCGCGCGCGTTTTGAGTGTCTTGGGAGGTCATCTGCGTCGCCTCGTACTACGAGGTGACGCTACGGTGGAATGGCGAATTAGCCGCCGCCGCTAGTCGCGCCTGCAACGCCTCCGAGCCCGCCTTCGCCGGCGAAGGCACCAGCGAAACCACCCTCTTCGACGCCGCCGGTGTTGCCGACACCACCGCTCGAGCCGCCTGTTCCACCCGAACCGCCCTTGCCGGCCGCGCCAGACTTGCCGGCCGCGCCAGACTTGCCGGCCGCGCCAGACTTGCCGGCCGCGCCAGACTTGCCAGCGGCACCAGCTTCGGTGCCAGCCGACCCGCCCGTGCCATTGACGTCGTCGTCACCACCGCAGGCGATATAGCTGGTGCTGCTAACGGCGAACAGCACCAGGACCAGCGCCCCGGGACGCCGAGCAAGCGAACCGCCAAAATTCTTAAGGTTCCCCATGGCGGAACTTTGGTACCGCGTTACGCCGGGTCGCGTCAACCACAATTTGTCGTGGATTTTCGCGACACAGGGCCCGCCGGCATGGCTTCTAGCAGGCCGAGCCCGCTCAAACGGCCATGTATCGGCGCCGTGTGTATTTTTGTCACGAACGGAGCCGATCCCTCTTCCTCCCCCACCTTTCACCGTTCGCGGCAGATGTGATCTGTGCGAGGCGGTCTTGACCGGCGGAGCGTCAACCGCCGTTAGCCGTCGCTCGCCCCGGGGCCCAGTTGAGGCGCCGGTTGAGCCCATAATTCCAGATTGTCACGGCGGCGATGGCGAGCAGGTTCGCGACGTAGCGATTCAAGTGCGCGAAGTTGTAGAGCAAGTTCAAGAGGACGACATTGAGCACCAGGCCAACGCTACAGATCGCGTTGAAGCCTAGGAACCGGCGCACCTTGCTGAGGGCGCCCGGCGCTGAACGCGCCAGATCGCCGAACGTCCAAGCGTCGTTCAAAAGGAAATTGGTGCCGATGGCCGTCTCGGCGGCAATGATCTTGCTCCGCGTGAGACCCCAACCAAGCATGTGAGGATCACTAAAGAGATAGAGGAGGCTCATGTCGACGAACACGCCACTCGCGCCGACAACGCAGAATCGAAAGAGGCGCGACGAAGGCAGGGTGTCCCAGCGCAAACGTAGAAGGTGCCGGAGATACTGCAGGTAAAGGGCGCTCGTGACCTTGCTTTCTCCTTCGACGCGCTCACGGAAAACGTAGCCGACTTCGCCGATCCAGCGCACCCGCCCGCGTGCGACGACCTCTATCAAGATCTTGTAGCCGAGCGGGCTCAATTCGACCCCAGCGAGGACCTCCCGCCGCAGCATGAAGTAGCCGCTCATTGGGTCCGTAAGGCGAGCGAGCACGCCCGGTAACAACAAGATTCCGAGCATCTGCGCACCGCGGGAGAGGATGCGCCGCGCCATGCTCCAATCGCTTACGCCGCCGCCCTCGACGTGACGGCTGGCAACGGCCAGATCGGCGCCGCGCTCGATCTCGGAAAGGAGACCCAGGTTGGCTTCGACCGGGTGTTGGAGATCAGCGTCCATCACCCCGAGAATCTCCCCGCGCGCCAGCTGCCACCCACGAATCACTGCGGTGCTCAGTCCTTTCTCGCCCTGGCGGCGGAGGAGTCGGACGCGCGGATGCGTCGGCAGAATCCCCTCCACTTTTCGCCATGTCCCGTCGGCGCTGTCGTCGTCCACCACGATGAGCTCAAAGGCGTCGCCGAGCCGCGGCGCCAGTAGGGCTTCGAGTGATTCGAGAAGCGTGAGAACGTTACCCGCTTCGTTGAAGGTCGGGATCACGAGCGAGAGACGGATGGGCGACCCCTCATGCGCAGGGATGATCAGTGGCCCCGCGGGGGCCGTCGTCAGGACCGTGGTCATTCTGAATCCGCGCGGAGAGGACCATGCTCGAAGCGCCGAGACAAGGGACTCGCAAGCGCGCCCTGGTGCTAGGGTCGCGCCGCTTGCGCCTCTGGCCCCTGCTCGGTCTCATCGGTCTCACCTGCGGGCTAGCGCTGGCCAGCGTTCGGCCAACGGGTGACGGCGGCGAGTACCTGCTCGAAGCCCACGCATTCGCAAGTCACGGGACACCGGAGATCCGGCTCCAGGATGCGCGCTGGCTGCGCGAGCGCGTGCCCTCGCTGCGCGGCGTCGCTCGGAGGCTCGCGAGCGGCATCGAGACGGCTTCCGTCGCGCCGATCGAGTCCGTACGACGTGACCCGAGCGGAGCCTACTATTCGATCCACTTCTGGTTCTATTCGCTCCTCTCTGCGCCGTTTCTAGCGCTAACCGATCTGGCTGGCGCCTCACCTGCATTGGCCCTGGGCGCGCTCAACGGCATTGCCGCCTCGGCTTGCCTTCTCGCCCTCTGGAAGCATTTCGAGCAGAGCCAGTTCGCGTTCCCGGCCGGCGTACTGTTTCTTCTGGCCGGTACGACTTTTTACCTTGGATGGACTGGCCCGGAGGTCCTCACCGGCTCTGCGACGATCATTGCGTGTGTGCGGGCGCGGCGCGGTGACCTGGCCGGCGGACTGCTGGCAAGTGCGGTGGCGTCCGTTCAGAACGCCTCCGCGGGCGCATTGCTTCCTTTTACGCTTTGGTGTTGGTGGCCGCGCCGCCGGGGCCTCTCGAAGGTCCAGCTAGCGGCCTGTGCGGCGGCGGTCGCGTTGGCAGCCTTACCGTACGCTTTCTTCTTTTCCCACTACCGGATCCCGAGCCTTACGGCACGCTTTGCGACGGATCCGCGGCTGATAGGGCTCGAGCGCGCCTGGTCCTTCGTGTTCGATCTCAACCAAGGATTGGTCCTGGGTCTTCCGGGCATTCTGGCCGCTGCGATTGCCGCCCCGCTCGTTGCTGCTGCAACCGGTGTCGAACGTCGGGGTCTCGTCCGAGAGGTCGCGAGCACCCTCGTTTTGGTCCTGGCGATGGCGGCTCCGACGCTTAGCGTCTACAACTGGAATGCGGGCGAGAGCGTCATCCTGCGCTACGGGTTTTGGGTTGCCCTGCCGCTGCTGGCGCTGGTACTCGAAATCGTCGCGCGCTTCGAGTCCCGTTTACGCTGCGCATTCGCGCTGGCCGTTGGCGCGCTGCAGGTGGCCGCGGTCGCCCCCAATGGCTTCCTCGGCGAACGCTCGAGCTACCTGCGCCATAGCTGGGCGGCGAGCATGGTGCTCCGTCACTTTCCGGCGGCTTACAATCCGGTGCGCGAGATCTTTTTCGAGCGCTCCCTCGGCCGTGAGGCCTCCCCCGCGGTCGCAGCCGTCGTCGCTTGGCCGCCCCACCGTTCGACGAAAGTACTGTGGGACCGCTCTCGACCAGCCCTCAGCGCTCGCCTTTGCCCCGACGGTGGAATCGTGACGAGCGACCGCGTCCATGACGCAGGTGACGGCTGGCTGTACCTTGACCCGCCGTTTCGGTGTAGCCCGAGGGCACCCTAGCGAGCCATGATGCCGCTACGTCCGGCGCGGGAGCCATGACGCAAACCGACGAAGCAACGATAGGACTGGCGAGCTCGAGCGCGGCCGTGCGGGTCGCGAGCAAAGCAGAGACCACGGCCGGTGAGGTCGAACGCCTCGGATGGCTCGACGTGATTCGCGGGTTGGCCGTGGCGTCGACAGCACTCATGCACCTCCTGGAGGAGTCGTCGGATACAGCGAGCCGCCTGGGGCGCGAGGTTATGAGCCCCGGAATTTTCGGGATTGTCCTCTTCTTCTTGGTCAGCGGGTTCGTGATTCCGTTGACCCTCGAGCGCAGGGGCTCTCTGGGTGCGTTCGCGATCGCCCGCGTCTTCAGATTGTACCCGCTCTATTGGTTCAGTCTGCTCTCGCTGATGTTGCTGGTCGCGCTGGGCGTCGCGACGCTGGACTCCGAGTTCTCTAGCTTCTTGCCCGGCGCCTTCTGGTGGAACATCACGATGGTGCAGAGCTGGGTGGGACAGCCGGATGCCATCGGGCTCTATTGGACGCTTGGTTTCGAGCTCGCGTTCTATGCGGCATGCGCGTTGCTGTTCGACATGCGGCTGCTCCGGAAGACCGATAGGATAGTGGCTTTGGGAGCGGTCTACGTCCTCGTCCGCGGTGTCATCGCCCCCCTCGCGGGACGCGGGTACCACTACTTCCCCGCCGAATTTTGGGCGCTTACGTTCCCGGTGGGGACGCTCTGGTACCGCTCCTGGAGCCGGAGCATGTCGTGGACGCGCGCTGCGGCAACAACTGGTCTGCTTGCGGCCACCATCCTTGCAAGCTACCTCGTGACCTGGGTCTTCTCAGGTTATTCGCAGCAGGCGCCGGCCGGGTACAATCCGCGTTCCTGGATCGTCCCCTACTCCTCGCTCGGGGCTACAGGCCTGGCGTATGCGACGTTCATCGTCCTGGTCGTCACGGGAGCAGGGAGCCGCCTTCGCTTTCTGAAGTGGCTTGGGCGCATTAGCTATTCGGTCTACTTGATGCACGGCCTACTCTTGAGAGTCCCCCTGCCTGTCTCGCGCTCGCTCGAGTTCGTGATCCGGTTGGTCGTGATCCTACCCCTCTCCGCTCTAACCTATCGGTTCATCGAAGCTCCATCCATCGCGTGGGGCCGGGCGCTGACGCGCCGTTTGCGGTTCTCACGACCCGAATACCAAGCTAAGGTCGCGGCGATGGCGACAGCTTCAGCTTCCACTGATTCGACCGCGACGAGCAGCGCGGCGCCTGCAGTTCCTGCCACTACCCCGAAGGCTGCCGACGCGCCCAAGACAGCGGCACCTTCGAACAGCGGACGCCTGACGGGCATCCTCACCGCCGCGGTGATTGCGGGCGCGGGGGGGTACTTCGCCCATGAGCCCCGCGCGGCAGGCGTCAGCTTCGTGAACTTCGACCTCGAGTCCACTCCCAAAGAGCTCCTCGGCTCAGGCTGGTCCGGTTTCGAGCAACTGGACACCGGGGACTCGTTCTCTTGGTGTGCCGCCAAGGTCTGCTCGTTGAATGTGGAAGCAACGAAAACTGAGCAGTTCGTACGCCTGCGAGCCTACCCTTACACATACCCGAACAGCCCCTCGCAGACGTTGAAGCTCTTGGTAAATGGAACGCACGTAGGGAGGCAGACCCTCACCGGCGGCCCGACAGTCTATCGCTTCAAGGTGCCGGCCACGGCGTGGAAAAACGGCCAAAACGAGATCAAGTTCGAGTTCGCTTACGCCGAGGCGCCCAAGGTCCGCTTTTCGACTTCTACCGATGACCGCACCCTCGCCGCCGCATTCGACTGGGTGGATATCGTGCCGGCCGCACCCGTGAGCAAATAAATGTCGTCAACTCCAGGGGGAAGAATTGGGATGAGCTGCATTGCTGCGTCCGCGGTGATAGCCGCGCTTTCGTCCGCCTCGTGTGCCATGGCCCCGACGAAGGCCACGAACGAAGAGACTGCGCGTACAGGCGGGGCCGAACGCATCGATCGCGACCTAGTCGTGCTGCCGAACAATACCGCCGTCTATGCTTTGAAGCATCGGCTGGTTGCGATTCGTCGCGAGGGTGACATCCTTTGGGAGGCGCAGCTGCCCTCTCAACAAGAGAGTATCATCGCGCCGGTGGCCGTCGCGTTGAACAGCTCGTCCTACGTTAGGAGCTCTTCGTCGCTCTACGCCGTTGCTCCGGACGGCAAATGGGCCTGGTCGAAGCATCTGGAGGCGCAAGCCCACGAGAAGACACCGGACGCAAATGCGCCGGTGACGTTGCCTGACAGCACCGTCGCCGTGGCCGTCGCCGACGATATCGTTCGCTATGACGAGAAGGGTACGGTGATGTGGCGCGCGACCTTGCCTGATGGACATCTCGTCGCGCGAATGCGCGCTGGAATGGACGGCGCGCTCTTCGCCCCGACGACGGCAGGGCTCTACTGCCTTAGCCCCGACGGCAACGTTTCGTGGGTTCGAGCAATCGGAAACTAGAGGACGAAGCCACGCCTGGCGCTGGCACGGCCTTGGCCGCGGCCGAACCGTTGGATACCGCGGTCCCCGCGAGACAGTCTCGCATGGCGCAGATCCCGGCGCTGACCTCGCTTCGTTTCGCGGCCGCCGCATACGTCGTGCTCTTTCACGCCACGCCGGTGATTGGGCCTCTCCTTCCCGTCCCCATGGCCCGGCTAATCGCCGGGGGCTACTTGGCCGTGCCGCTGTTCTACATCCTCAGTGGCTTCGTGCTGATGCTGAACTACGGCCCGCGCTTCGTCGCCGGTCGCGTGGGGGCGCGCGCATTCTTTGGAGCACGCTTCGCACGTATCTACCCGCTCTACCTTCTCGCCTCGCTCTGGCAGGCCGCGAATCTCGGTCTGTCGGCTCAAGCCTCCTGGTCGGAGCTGGCCCTACCGACCCTGCGTGAGGTCTTGATGGTGCAGGCTTGGCACCTACCCTGGACGTCTTGCACGAATGGTCCAGGGTGGAGCGTGAGCGCCGAAGCGTTCTTCTATCTTCTCTTTCCTTGGCTTGCGCCTCGGGTCGGACGCCTCGCGAAGAACGGCGCCGTCTGCGCGCTCGTCGGTGCTTGGCTCATTGGGGTTGCCGCGATCATGATCGTCTCTCGCGCCGGGGTTGCGGACCACGACCTCATCTACCTGCCGCTTGCTCACTTCCCCGCGTTCGTGATGGGGATGCTCCTTGCTCGAGTTTTCGAACTCCGGGCCGAGCCCGGCGGTCCGCTTCAGACGGCACTGGCCCGCTGGCTCGTGCCGGTTTCGATACTCAGCATCTCATTGGTTCTGCAAAGGCAGCTGCCGTTCGTCTTGGCCGCGACGAGTCTCTTCCTTCCGCTCGACGCGCTGTTGATCTGGGGGCTCGTTTGCCGCTCCCGAACGACCGATGGCTCCCGCTTCTGGGGCAACCCCACCCTGGTTTGGTTCGGCGAAGCGAGCTACGCGCTCTACATTCTTCAGGCCCCCGTTGCGGACGCCCTACACTTTTCTACAGCGCATCGCCTGAACGGCACCTGGCTGCGCTATCCACCCTATTGGGCAATCTTATGGGTCACGGCATTGGTCGCGTATCAGCTAATCGAGCTTCCTGCTCGTTCACGACTCAAGCGGCTGGCTCAAGTCTGATGATCGGCTCCGCCGGCGCTGGGTGGCTCCACCTTCGCTGGATCTTGCCTCAAGCGCGGGGCCTCTACAGGCACCAAGGCGTCGCGGATTGCTTGATGACGGACGAGGGTCGTGATCTGCCGGCTCAGCGTGCGCAAATGGGTGGACAGGATCACGAATACGAACAGGGTAAATAGTCCGAACAAGTAGAAGATTAGGTCCGCGCCACGACCGACCCCCAAGAGATTGGCGAGGCGGGTCGTGTAGTCGGGCAAGAGAATCGCGAACCAAGCGACGCCGAGCAAAGAGAGCCCGAGCAGTCGGTCGAGGAGCTTCGAACGAAAGTAGCCGAGATAGACCAGCAGCACGGCTGCGCTGCCCATGATCAGCAGCAGTTGAACTGGCTTCATCGGTAAAAGAACTCGGCGAAGGATTCCCAGAGGACGTTGAACGCGTTCGAGATGCGCTGGCCCTTCTGCACCGAGTACGTCGTGTACACGATGGTTACCGGTACCTCGACGAAGTTCAGTTTTTTCGCCGCGATCTCGTGGAGGATTTGGGACGCATGCGCCATCCCGTTCTGCGTGATGGTAATGGCGCTCGCCGCGTGCCGGTTCAGCGCGCGCAAGCCGTTGTGCGTGTCAGTGACCGGCATCGCAGTCGTGAGCCGTGTGAAGACTACGGCGAGCTTCAGCACGAGGCGCTTCGCTGAAGAAATATGTACGGCTTTCCCGCCGGCGAGGAACCTGCTGCCTAGAGCTACGTCCGCTTTCCCCGTGAGTACGGGCTCGATGAGCCGGGCCAGATCCGTGCTCTGATGCTGCCCGTCCGCGTCGAACGTGACGATCACCTCGGGGCCCCGCCCGAGAGCGTAGCTAATGCCCGTCTGGAGCGCCGCACCTTGGCCCAGGTTGATGGCGTGACGCAGCAAATGCACCCGGCGGTCGCCGAGTACTTCGTGAGCTGGTACTCGCGAGCCGTCGTCCACAACGACCACCGCGTGGCCCAGCGCGAGCAACTCGTCGACCACGCCGGCGATGCGTTCACTCTCGTTGTACGCGGGGATGACGATCCACACGCGCGCATTCGAGCTTTCGACCCTACCTGGCATCTTATTCCCAAGTGTCTCGGACAGCGAGCCGGTGCCGTCGTTTCCGCTTCCGACCGACGAACGGCCACCGCGGTTGAACCGCTACATCTTACGGATAGCACGTCCGGAGCCAGAAGCATTGGCCCGCCGGCTGGCTTGCGCGGGTTCGATTGAGCACTTGCAGGGGCTTCGAGCGGCAGCCAATGGTTGACGCGCCTCTCGACACGGGACAAAAGGGCACCGAGGAACGCGGGCTGCCGCTCGCGCTCGACCGAGTCTTTTGAACTTCGATGGGTTGAAGCTCTGAACTTGTGGTCGGCGATCGCCAGGTTCGCTGACCTTCTCGATGAGGGTCAGGGCGCGCCTGTTAGGCCGGTTCGCGGTAGTCGCGTCCTGATCGCGGCGACCATCCTCGGGTCGGCACTTCCGTTGTCCGGAGTGCCCCGCTTCATCCTTGGCGTGTCCCTCAACACGAGCCTCCTGATAACCATCATGACCGCGGCGGCGTTCGTGCTGACGTTTTGGCCGACGTTAGGGCTCAAGTGGCGACAGCGAGAAGGTGCGGCGACGTTTCTCCTCGTCTCGATATGTTATTCGGCAGTTGCGTTGATGCTGCTTGCCGCCACGCCCTACAACGGCTTTCCAGCGTCGTCGGGAGGCGATGCAGGCAATCACCTCTACTATAAGAATGCCTTCGCCTTGGACGAACCCAAGACGTACGAGGGCATGGTGTCACTCTACGCCCTCGTGCATTGGCTGATCGTGCTGGGGTACGACGACTTGAGTGCATTCAGATTCGCCTGGCGACTTATCGTGATCGCTTGCGTGATGTTGGCTTGCGCGGTGGCGGGCGCAGGGGCGACCGCAGCGCACACGCGATCAGCCCGATGGGCGTTGCACGGAGCAATTGCCGGAGCAATTGCGGTTGTAGGCTTCTGGGTCGCGCTACCACTGCTCCGATACTATCAGTGCGACGGCTTCCTTTCACAAATCTTCGCGCTGATCCCCCTTACTTTCGTCGCCGGCACGTACGCCTTCGTCGATCGCCGCGTCGTTCGCGCACTCGTGTTGCTGGCCGGACTCGGGTTTTATCGGTTCTGCTACCTCCTCAACGCCGGGGATTTGGCGCTGGCTTGTGCAGTCGCATTCTTCTTCGAATGGCGAGAGGCTCCGCGACCGCGGCGGACGCGCTGGGCCTTACTCGTGATGGCAGTGGTCTGCGTGTTCGGAGGGGGTGCCGCCTACCTCGGGTTGAACAAGGCGATCAGAACCCCGGGCGGCTTCTTTGCGGCGCCGATGCTGCCGCAGCTCGTTGGCTTGGGCCTGGTGAGCGTGGCCTTCGGCGCGCTCGGCCCGGTCTGCGACCGCTTTGATGTGCCTGTCTCCGCGGCTCATCGACGCCTCGCGCGATTCCTGTTCGTATTCACTTTGGCACCGACGATCGGCGTGTCCGCGTGGCTGGCCCTAGGCGGTCCCGTCATCTACTACATCCAAAAATATAGCTTTTGCGCGACGGTGCTTGGCGCCCTGTGCGTGGTGCCGGTGGTCAGCACGGCTGTGTTCGCGCTGATTGTCCAAACGCGGAGCGCACCCGCACTCAGGGCGGGCCTCGGGCTCATGGTAGTGGTCGTCGTCGGCCTCTGGGAGCTCGCTTCGAGCGCGAATGGCTACATGCCCTTGCTGCGCGAGGGATTCGCCACGTCGTCTCACAGCTACCTCCAGCCCGTCGGAGATCGTTCGGTCTGGCGCATCATCGCAAAGACGCTGCGCAACGAACACGCGGAGTTCGGAGGATTTCTCACGCCACGGTGGCCTGAGGCGCAGTTCAGTAACGCACACTTCGCGCTCACGTCGGCAGGTCCTTCCGGTGATCCGGGCAAGCCTGCCGAGCGGCATGTTTGGCCATTCGCCAAATATGCTGACGCGGTCGAGGGACGCCCGATCGAATCGGCGGGACACTGCGTATTCTGGTACGAGGACGACCGACTCCCTCTCGTCTTGCGACAGCGCTGGAGCCGAACGTCGCGGGCCGCGGTGGACCGCCTGGAGGCCGCTCCGTTGCGCTCCTGCGAAACGTTCGCTCCACGCGACGCTCCGGATACACAGCTGGCCGTGTGTAAGCGTTGCTTTGGCGCCCATGAAGCCGACGCGGCGCAAACAAGGGTATCTAGCGTTGGACCGGAAGAGCTCGGACTCAACTTCGGAACGGAAGAAGGTGACCACGCTCTGCGTGGTACCTGGACTCGCAGCGTCGAGCCCCCGCATGCGTTCGTGCAAACGGCAGAAACGCTTGCCGTCGAGACGTTGTTGACGAAGCCGGCGGCTGGGGCCTACGGGCTCGCGCTTGTGGCGAAAGCCGTTGGTCTCGTGGCGGGCGAGACTCTCGAAGTAGGTGTCTCCATCAACGGACGCCAGCTCCGTGGGTGGCACCTCGGGACCAGCTGGGACATGCACGCGCTGATTCTTCCGCCGGACACGCTTCAACGCGGCCGCAATCTGCTGGAGTTCGTTTTGCAGCCAGGAGCTCGCAACTCCGCGTGGCTCGTCGTGGACAGTCTGCATCTCGGCCCTCTGCTTTCTCGCGCGGAAGTCGAAGTCGCCCCCGTGAGTGCCCGCGGTAGCTTGATTGACGGCTACTACGCCGATGAAATCGCTGGACGCGACCTGACCACGTGGAGCGCTGGCCTTCGAACTCGCGTGAGTATGCTTCTTTCGCCACAAGACACGGCGTACGACCTCGAGCTCGACGGCGACGCTCTGACGTCACTCCAGCCATTGGACATCGAAGCTCGGATCAACGCAAAGACGACCGTCAAGGCCGTCATCGGCAAGGAAGCACGAACGATCTTCAGGGTCCCGCGTGGCGCGCTGACCTACGGGTTGAACGACATCGAGTTCGTGTATTCGAAGACGGCAAAGCCGTCGGAGACGTTCGAGGGGTCGCAAGACACTCGAGATCTCGCCGTCCGAATCAATCGAATTTCGGCCGTGCCAACCGCACCGCCTTGAGCGAGCGCCTGCTCAGGGCAGCGCCGATGCTCAGGGCAGCGCCGACACGAGAGGCGGCGGGGACAGGCGGCGAGCCCGATATACCGTATAGCCAAGTGGTAGCGTGATTTGCCAGGCCACTTCGCCTTCTCGGGTAACCTCAAAAATGTGCACAGTGTCCGTTCTTGAATTAGGCGGGTCGCCCGCAGTGACGAGAATGTTGCCGTTTGTAAGACGCTTTGCGCTGCCGAGGGCGGGTGAGTACCACTTGTTTGAGTACCATGTGTCCACAGCAAAATCGCCGGGGAACTCGAACGTGCGGGTCGCCGTCTTCTCCTCTTCGTTCACTTGATACTCGACCACGCGAGAATGTAGTCCTCCTGGAGGATTGTTGTCCCACCCGCCGTTGTCGTAGAAAAGGATGGTGCCGTCGTCGTGCAACTCCGGGTCGTGTGTATCGTCGAAGCGCGATTCCGGCGGATCGAACGTAAAGTCACCCGGGCCGTACGTCGTCGTGTCGTAGCTACCGCCGATGCGCCACAGGATATCGCCCGTGGTTCGATCGACCTTGAGCAGACCGAGAAAACGGCAATTATAGTAAAGGACATTGTTGGTCTCGTCGAGCGTCATCGCGTTGCCGTGGCACACATCACCGCGGCTGCCAGCAGGAGGCTGATGATCGAATAGATGCCAGCTCCATACTTCCGTAAAGTCTGGCTTGAGCTCTTGCACGAACTGATCAATCCAGGTGGCGTCGGGGGTCTTGATCCAATAGTCTATATTGAGGAGGTAGTTGCCCGTCGAAGTCTTGTCGATGGCGTGCGTCTGAACCTGCGGATAGGTAGTCAATGGGTTAGGCGGACCTTCCCATAGGATCGTGCCCGACAGATCCACCTCACGGGCGGGTTCGCCGCTTCCCGCACTGAACAAGACACTGCTTCCCAAGAACTCGACATCAATGGCACCTTGGGTGTTGCCGGGGCCATCGACGAAATACCAAACCGGAAGTCCGTCCTCGTCGTACATGACCATCACTCCGGCGGCTTGGCCTCCTGAAGTATTCATGAGGGTCCAGCCTCCTTGCATCTTGTCGGCGTTCTTCGTGGTCAGGTTCGACGTTGGTAAACCGTCGGGCAGAGCCCCTGTCGTGAAGATTCCTTCCGTTTCGCCCGACTTCGTGCCCGTCGACGAGACCGCCTTGATCTTGTAGTCCGACTCCGCGTGCATGCCGATGACGAGCACCCGATGGTCCGTGACGAGCGCCCCGTCCCGAATGCGAAACGCGTAAGTGCCTGCTCCGAAGTCGACCTCGGAGCTAGCCGGCTCCGCGGTCGTCCACGATACGAAGCAGGAGATCGTCATGTTCGGGTTCGGCTCGATCGCGAGGTTCGAGAGCGATAGTGACGTATCGGTCTTGCTGCCAGCTTCGCCTCCCTCGCCCGCGCCACCGAGGCCCCCACCACCGGCGCGTCCGGACGCGTTCGGACCAGCTTCGGTCTCGCCTCCCTCGCCCGCGCCTCCTTCGGCGACGGTCGTTCCACCGGATCCGACGAAGCCTCCACCGGAACCTCCTCCCCTACCAATGAGACCACCGCTTCCACCAGCAGCGCCCTCGCCGCTCGAACTTCTGCCGCTCGAACCGATCACCGAGCCTCCGTTGCCCGCATTGGTCTGTTCCGAGGAGCCAGAGGTACCCGCTCGCCCGCCGGCTCCGCCCGTTTCGAGACTCGGCCGACCAGCTAGCGCGAGAGAGCCGGCAGCTCCGCTCTTTCCGGAGTCGCCAGGCGAATTCGGAGCGCGCTTGGCGTCCTCACCGCAGGCGCTTGTGAGGGCCAGAAGCGCGATCGCGGACCAACACCTGCGGATGGTGACTGGCGTCCGGCGTCCCCGCTTCAAGGAGAAGCTCGATGCATTCATGAAAAACTCCGTTTCGAATATTCAGAGTAGCCGAGGCTGCTCGGAGCCCGTCGACCCGGCAAGGGTATCGCATGGTGCGGAATCCTTCGGCACCACGGCCGCGGCCAGCAGGGCCTGCCGCTTCGGAGCAACGCGCCGCCCGCGGCGGAGCAACGCGAATGCGTACGCTGCGCCGAACGCACCCCACATCACGAGCAGCGCCGTAGAGAGTCGGGCCCCGAGGCCAAGGAGATAACCGAGGTTCGACGCGCCACTCAGGATGGAGATGCGGCCGGCCGCAACGTTCGGCCACACAAAATCAGTGAGGACGTTGCCGAACTCCGGGGCCTCGATACCCACCAGGCTGAAGGACACGAAGCTCAGCACCGAGAACACTCCGAGCGTGATCACGCCAGCCCGAAGCGCACGACTGCGCGCCCGCAGGAGCCCTACGATGCCGAAGGCGAGAAACGGCACCGTCGGTACGAGGTGGCGTGGGCCCGCGGCAGCGCCACCCCACCAGACGAAGTACGAACAGTTTACAATGAACAAGGCGAGGAACGAGAGAAGTCCGACGCGCGACACCCAATCATCGCGGCGGACGGCGCGCACGACGAGCCCCACGAAGGCGATCAGCGTGATCGGTGCGAGGAAGAAGAGTCCCCGGTTGACGCCCAACGTGAGCCCGTAGATCGCGGCGGTCCGCAGCGTCGTGATGCCGAGCAGCCCCGTCTTCTGCCCTTCGCGGAACTGCGGGTTGGTGATGAAAGAGTATCCAGTGTGCCAAGGCGCGCCGAACGCTGCCCAGTGATACGCACCGACGATCGCCACTGGGATCACCGCGCCGAGCCCCAAACAGAGCAATGCTTGAACCTTGCGTGGCGAACGCAGGACGAACCAGCCGACAATGAGCATGACCGGCACGGCCGCCAGGTACTCGCAGCCCGGAGCGCTCGCCAAACACATGCCAGCACCCCACAGTGCGGCGCGCGTGGGCTGCCGCCTCTTCAGGCTCGCGCCACGATCAAGGAGGAATAGCCCGGCGAGCAAGAGCGCGGCTGCTGGCGTGTGACCGTAGAAGCTCGTGCCATACGCAAAGACGGGTGTGCCGAGTGTGAAGAAGAGCGAACCCAAAAGAGCCGCACGTGCGGTCGTCCGCCGCCGTAGGAGCTCGAACAGAAGGAGCCCGACGGCGGCACCCGCAACTCCGCTCGTGAAGAGCGAGGAGACGAAGAGGCCCCGCTGAAACGGTCGGTTAATTTGGATCCGAACAGCAGGTGTTTCGCCTCGCGCATAGGCTCGGTAAGCAGGTCTCACTCCACGAAAGATGTGCAATGCGTGGACCACCGCATACGGGATCGTCGCGACGAGCGACGGCAGCGGAGCTTTCTCCGTGTACCACTCACCCTCCACCAGGGCACGGTCTCCCGTGCTCGAGGCGAAAGCGTCGATCGATATGCCGTGCCGCTCGACGATCGCGCGCGTCAGGGCGAAGCGCGAAGCGGGGCTCCAGGTTGCCGCCGGGATGAAGAACGCAAAGATGCCGAAAAGCCAAACGGCATACGACACGCGAAACCATGTTCGGTCCGCCCGCTTCACGGCGCCTCGCTGCGGTCACTCAAAGTCCAAGGTCCCCGTTCGACAAGCCCCACACTTTGTCAAAAGATCGGGCTCCGGTCTAGGCTCCGAGCGCTCACTGCCCCGTCGGGTCCGCTGAGTTCACGCATCTTTCGAGAGCGACGAGGCGGCGGCGTACTAGCTTCGCCACGAGCCCACCGATGCGCCCCGGTCCCTCCACGTCATTGCCCTTCATTGCCGCCGGCGCTGGCGTCGCGGCGTTCGCATCCGCCGTTACGTACGACTTCGCCTACGACGATCGTTGGACCATCATCGAAAATGCCTGGCTCATGCGGCCGCTGGGTGAGCTCGCGCGCTTGCTGTTCACCGGCGAAGCTGTCGCAAAACGCATCCCCGACGCCACGCGACCGCTCATGGTCCTCGGTCATGCGCTGGAGCGGCGCCTTTTCGGGCTATCGCCGGCGGCATATCACTTCAATTCCCTGATTATTTACGGAATTTGCTGTGGATTCGCCACGACCGTGGCGTTGATCTTCGGCCGTCAGCGCCACGTGGCCCTCGTCGCGGCCTGCTTCTTCGCGCTCGCCCCAGTTCATGCTGAAGCGGTCGCCGCGGTCAACTATCGCGAGGATCTGTACGCCGCCTGTGGGATCCTGGTCGCCCTCGCGCTCCTCTTCGGTCAACCGTCAACGCTCCCGCGCCGTCAGTTCGGCAGGGCGGCCATTGCCGCGGTGGTGCTTGGGGCCGGTCTCCTCGGTAAGGAGAGCGCGCTCGCGGTAGTACCGTTGGTCGCAGTCATTCTCCTCGTCGTGCCTTGGGCGCGAGCAAGAGCACGAGAGAACGCATTGACAGCGCGTGCGCTCGGCACGGTGGTCTTTCTTTGGCTGTGCTTTCGCGTGCCGCTCGCGTTGCGCGGAGACGGCATCCCGCTCGCGCCAGAGCGGTCTCTCAGTCAGCTGGTTCTTCGGACCGCGCGTTTCGAGGTGATTGCGGTGGGGCGGGCGCTCTGGCCGTTTACTTATGCCCCTGACTACTGGCGGCAGACCGATGCGTCGTTCGGTTGGGCTGTCCCCGCGATATCGCTCGCCGTCCTCGTCCTCGTCCTCGGGCAAAGCGCACGCACCCGGCTGCCTGCCTTGGGCGTCGGAATCGCCCTCGCGTCAGCGCTGTTCGCATGTCCGCTCGTGCGGCCGATCAACGAGTTCGCGGACCGCTATTTTTTTCTCGGGACCCTTGGGGGGGGCCTCTGCTGGGGGTGGGCGCTCGGCCGATTCGCCAAAGGGTTCTCGCTGTGGAGATGGCGAGCGTGGCTTTGCGTCGCGTGCCTGCCGATGCTTCTCATCACGGAACAAGCGTCCTCGATCTGGCGGAATGAGCGCGCGCTCTGGAGCGCGGCCGTCGCGATAACGCCTCAGTCTTCCCGAGCTTGGTCCGCGCTCTCGGACGTCTATCGAACGGCTGGAGAACAGAGGAACGCGGACATGGCGGTCGGACGCGCACTGAACGAAAACGCGAACTACCCGCCCGCTCTCGTGACGGAGGTCTACAACGACCTCGCGTTCGGGCGCCTCGAACTCGCGCGCGAACACCTGGCGCGGCTCGATGAACGCCATTGGGGTGAAGGCGGTGGTCTTGCGAAAGCAAAACGGTGTGCGGACCTTCCGAATCCCGAAGCAGCTGCGCGTTGCATCGCGCCGTGAGCGATGCCGACGTCTACGAAACGCTCCTCGCCGTCGCGCACGCGCTACGGTACCCCCAACTCCTCACAGAACTTCGTGAACGGCAGGATCCGAACGCCGTCGATCAGGACGTCCTTCGTTCCGAGATGCACCTGATAAAAGCGGGGGATCCCGCTCCGGGTCTTGAAGTACTTGATCGACGGGGCCACGTCACGCTCCCCCGTCTTCACTTCCACTGCGAAGACCGGCTTGCGACCCTCGACCACGACGAAATCGACCTCGCGGCCGTCGGTGTCGCGCAAGAACCTGAGCTCGAGCCGCTCGCCTTCCGTGTCGTCACGGAAGTGACAGAGCTTGAGCAAGTGCGAAGCGACGAGATTTTCGAAGCGAGCTGCGGGATCGGGGACTTCCGACCAATCCCACAGGTAGAGCTTTCGCTCCTTCTTGACGGCACGCACGCGGGGAGCGCCGAACGGCGCGACGCGAAAGCAGACGTAGAGGTTTTCGAGCATGGTGAGCCAGCGCTCGGCCGTGTCGTGCGCCACCTCGAGCTCCTCACGCAGATTTTTGACGGAGAGCGGAGAGCCGACACGCTGAGGGAGCGCGTCGACGAGCAACTCGATCAGGGAAAGCTCACGCACGCGCTCGAGATCGCGCACGTCTTCCCGGACGATGCGATCCTTCCGCTCGTTCCTCCAACGCCGCAGGTTGCGCTCGCTTGCAGCGAAGAACGGTTCGGGAAAACCACCGAACCGAAGCAAGGCGTCGAGCGCGGCGCGTGTGCCGCCGAGTTCGCCCACAGACAGCGGATGCAAGCGGTAAGGATGATAACGCCCGTGGAGTGAGTCACCTCCGCGACGGTAGACGTCGAGCCGCGCCGAGCCCGTCACGATGAACGACTGACCGGGCTCACGCGTATCGAAGAGGCCCTTCACGAGACCGCGCCAGCGCGCGTACTTGTGGATCTCGTCGAGGATGACGAGCGGCTGACCCGGCGGCATGGCTCCGTTGCGAATCCGCGGGCGGGCGCGGACGTCGTCCCAGCTCAGGTACGCCGGGTCATGGCGCGTGACCCCGCCCGCGAGCTGAAGCGCGAGCGTCGTCTTCCCTACCTGTCGGGGCCCGCTGATGAACGCCATCTTTGCGCCGAGATCCGCCTCGATCGCGTCATACAGGTAGCGACGTGCCGGGCGAGCCATCCGAGTAAAATCGAGCCTATCCCATTTTACTCATGAGTAAAGTCAGATCAATCCAACTTTACTCACGCTGCGCTCCGCGCCGACGCTCCCCGCCGCGCCCTTTCGCCCGCCCCGCCTCGAGCTCAAAGCACGTACTGATCGCCAATCGCCGTCACGGTGAGGTTCACGCCTTTCAGGCGCGCGCACTCCTGCTCGACCTCGGATTGGAACACGGGCTTGATGTGATAGAGGAGCGCGGGCAGGTCTTTCGGCCGCGCGTACTTCTTCAGGTCTTTCAGCAGGGTCCGCGGCGTGTGGTGCCCGCTCACCGTCGCCAGGCGCTGCTCGCGGTCGGGGAAGCTCACTTCGAGCAGGAGCGCCTTGAGGTTTTTCTCCTTGTTCAGGAGCTGCCAGAGCCGATCGGTCGGGCCCGTGTCGCCGCTGTAGCCGATGGTGGCGTCCGGGCCTTCGACGATGAAGCCCGCGGATTCGATGGTGTGGCTCACGAGCACGGTGCGCACCTGGTAGCCCGCGACCTCGACGCGCTTCTCGGGCTTGAGCTCGACGAAGCGCAGCGTCGGGCGCGTCTTGTTCGGGATGACGGTGAAGTCCGGCCAGAGCAGGTTGTTGAAGAAGTGCTTCTTCAGCACCTTCAGCGTCGCGGCGGTGCCCGCGACGACGAGCGGCTCGCAGTCCGCTTGGCAGCGGTTGTCGGCGATGGTCGCGAGGTCCCGAATGTGATCGAGGTGCGCGTGGCTGACGAGGCACGCGCTGAGACGGAACTGAGCGCTCAGGTCGAGCCCGCTCGTGAGCGAACCGGCGTCGATCGCAAGCCGCTCGTCCAGGACGAACGCGCTCGTGCGATGGTTGGGCGTCTCCCCGCCGTGACAGCCGATGACCCGTAGCTCCATCAGTACGGTTTCCTGGCCCGGGAGCCACAGTATCCCGGAGCGTCCCTCGCGGTCAAAGACGTACCATACGAACGGCCAATCGGACGGGCGTCCACGCATAGCGCTTGCCGTATCGCGGCTTTGGAGCTACAAGCCCGCCCCTGCTTCGCGTTCTTCGGATCCGAGGTGGATCGTCTCGCCAACCAAACGGCAGCTTCCCCTTGGGGGATCGTCTAACGGCAGGACGCAAGATTCTGGCTCTTGCTATCTAGGTTCGAATCCTAGTCCCCCAGCCACGCAGCATCGTTCCAAAGGCCCCATCGTCTAGCGGTTAGGACATCGGCCTCTCACGCCGGTAACGCGGGTTCGATTCCCGCTGGGGTCGCCCCCCGAAAGAGCCTCTCGGTGAGAGAGGGGCAGCGAGCCCTCGGGGAGTTTCAGCATCGGCGATGCAGAAGCTCCTCGGGGTAGCGCCACGCGACAAGCCCTTCAGGCGCGGCCACGCCGCCCTCGCCGCTCGCGTTTGGCCGCGTTCCGTTCCGCTGGACTCACGGGACGCTTGAGCAAGCGCTCCGGCGCGAGCAAGCCGTCTCGCGCGAGCTGCCGCAGGGAGAGCTCCGCGTCGAGCGCGTCGCTCGGCGTCACGGCGGCGTCGAAGACGGGCTCGCCGCGCGCCCAGCGCTCCGCGGCGTTCGGCTCGCTCAGCGCGATCGCGACGGCGTTCGTGAGCTCGAAGCTGCGCGCGTCGAGGTTCGCTTCGGCGCACGCCACGGTGATGGCCGACTTCGCGACGCCGAAGACGGCCGCGGGCGCCGCGTGCTTGTCGATCGGCGTGCGGCGCTCGGGGTCCCTCGCCGCGGCTTCGCATTGCTCGAGGCTCATCGACGTGTGCGCGCGGCACGTGAGCGGGCGGACGTCGTAAATCACGCATTGTCCGGAGGCGTCGTCGAGGAAGGCGCACGGCACCTGTTCGCGCCAGCGCGCGTCCGCATCGAGGCTCTGCGCGTACTCGGCTTCCTCCGCCATTTGGGCGCGCGTTTCGGCGAGCTCTTCGGGCGGGAGCTCGCGCAGAAACTCGGCGATCGCGACCGCCTCCGGCACGCTCGCTTCGATCTTCAAGCCGTGACAACAACGCGAGCAGCCCGCCGCGCACGCGGGCGGACGCTCGCGCACCAGCTCGGTCACGAGCGGCTCGAGGCGTTCGGCTGCACCGAGCGTGAGCGCCGCCACGTCAGCGGCGGCGCGGCCCCGGGCGAGTCGTTCGCGCGCCGCGTCACGTTCGCGCCGAAAAAAGGCGAGCGTCTCCGGCGGCGCGTCGCGCAGCGACGCTTCGATGAGCGCAACCAAGCTCGCGCCGCGATCCACGGCCGTGAGTATTCACCGGCCCCCGGCCCACGTCTTGCTTAGCGTGTCAGCATGGCATTGAAAGGCATGGTCCCGTGGGTCGGTGGTGGCGCGGCAATGGCCGTCGGGCTGGTGTGGGCGCAGAGGGCCCTCAACTGGCGCGGCGCTTTGCCTCGTCGGTCCAAAGCTGTCGCGCCCGAGCTCCCCGACATCAACCTCGATCCCGACGTGAATCTCGCTGATCGGGCGCGGGACGACGCCCTCCACGACATGGGGGGGCTTGACGACAACGGGGTCGACTTCGACGCGGATACCCAGCGACAGCCGGCGAGCATCGACGATCTCGACGTGACCCCGACTGTCGGACCCCTCGAGCACATGGTCCAAGGCGACGAGCAGTATGACGCGATGGACGCGGAAGACGTGGGCACCGCATGGCTCCGCCGCGCAACGCAGTCCGAACCGGCAGAGGTCGTCGAGCCGAGCGACTCGCTCGAGGGCACCATGCAGGTCATCGACGGCGACTCGGCGCTCTTCGACTCGGATCGCGAAGACGGCTTCGGCAGCGATCAGGAAGGTGAAACGCTCGCGTCGAACGCCGGAACGCATGAGGACGACGTCGCAGCCGAGCTCCCCGTGGGGACGCAGGATGCGGCTGGAAACGTGGAACTCCACGCGCCGGTGAACCCCCCGGACGGTCTCGATGCGCCGCCGACGGGCGCGCTCTCCACGACGATCGAGGAGATCACGCGCCGTCATGCGGCGCTCGAAGCCGACCAACGTCACTCGCGACGTTAGCCGGCTTCGCCGGGTTCGACCGCGACCGAGCCGATCAACTGCTCGGCTTCACGTCGCGGTCGAGCACGGTCTTGCGGCCGTCGCTGCGGGCGCTCTCGATCGCGCGATCGCACATCTCGCGGATCAGGTCTGAAAGCACCGGGACGATGCCGTCCGAGGTGTTCATGCCGGATTTGGCTTTGATGTACGCCTTGAGCTTGGAGACCACGATCAGGACTTCTTGGGGGGTGTCCGCGCCGCCCCCGGCCGAAACATTCGACTCATTTTCGTTCACGATTCGTTCCTCCGCTGACTTGGCGGCACGTGCCGCTTCCTCTGCCTGTTGCAACTCCCATTCCGCGCGCGTTGGAGCCTGGGCCGATTCAGCCCAGGCTTCACGGTGCCTCATCATGGGCAGATGAGCGTCCCAGCATTCGACGGAACAAAAATATAGGGCTGTCTTTCCACGCTGACAGGTGGAGACGCTGCACTGGTAGTAGCTCGCGCCGAACGCGATCGCTTTACGGCACGTGCTGCAGACTTTGAAGTGCTCAGCCACGTTAGGGCGCCTCCTCTTTGAAATCCCACGGCCGCGCGCCGTCGGGACGGCGTTCGCGCACGAGCCATGCGAGCACCGCGTCCGCCCAGAGCTCGCGACCGGCGTCGCTCGGGTGGATCTTGTCACGCTTGCGCGGGACGTCGTGCACGACCGAATCGGAATCCAGGTAGCGGCACGGCTTCACGTTGTCGCGAATTACAGCCAAAATTCCGCTGTCCTGCTTCCAGCGCGGCGGTGAGACCCAGACGCACGGTCGACCGCCGAGCACACGCACGAGCTTGCGCACGGAGGACGCGCGCTGTTCCGGGTTGGCGAGCTCGAACTCGTTTGCACCAAGCGTGACGATGACGAGGTCGGGGTTATAGCGCGCAACGTAGAGAGGTAAATCCGTACCCGAAGCCCAGGTCGGCACATAGCTCGATGTTTGAAATTCGAGCACGCTCCTGAGTCCCCTCGCCTTCAAGCGCTGACCGAGCGGCACGCCGAGTGCACCCGCGAATGAGTCACCGACATGGAGTACCAAAGTGCCCCGCGGCAAGCCGGCATCGGACGCTGTGGAATTCTGGGACCGCGAATTCGTTTGATCTGCAACCGAATCACGCGCGCCCGCCTCGCCGCCTTCGGCTTGCGCCGAGCCGTCGTTCGGCGCACCGGCCGAACGGTTGCCCGTCGAGTGCGCGCAACCGAAAGCTAAAATCAAACCGAACGCCGCGGTGCTCAGGGACAGCAGGCGCTGTTCCAGCCGACACCTACGTCGCGGTTTTTGCATCCGGAATGCCGGCTGACGAAGTTGCGGGCAGCATGGCTGCCGCCCAAGTAGCGGAAGGCGTGCGGGCGGTCACGCGAATTGTGTTCGCAATCAGCGTCGAATTCGCTCGAGCGCACGCGCTTTACTTCGCGCGCGCTCGCCTTCACGTCCTCGATTTCCACGGCCGGAAGCGCATCGATCGAGGCGCAACCATGACCAGGCGCTTCGATCCACCCCTCCACGCACAGCGGTTCACCCGGCGCGGCGCACCGCACACCGTTGAAACTTTTGCCGTCAGCGCACGAGCGGTCGAGCACGCCGTGCCGGCAAACTCCGGGCGCTTCCTCGCCGAACGGGCACGGCTCGGTCGCGAGCGTCGCTGCGCAGCGAAAGCCGAGGTGCGCGCCGCGCTTCTCCGGAGCAAGCCGATCGCGCAGGCGCGTGTGCATCCACTTCTCGAAACGCCGGCTGAAGCTGCCACCGCGGTACACCTTTGCGTAGCCCGTGCTCGGCGGCCACGGATACGAGCCGTACCAGTCCGAGCCCCATTCCCAGACGTTGCCGCTCACGTCGCTCAAACCGAACGCGCCCGCCGGAAAGCTCTTCACGGGGCACGTCCCTGGATGCTTCCAACACGCGTGTTCGTCGGGTGAGTCGTCACCCCACGGGTATTTCAGATAGCGATCGCCGCCGCGCGCGACGTACTCGAGCTCGACTTCGCTCGGCAGCCGCTCGCCGTGCGCGCGGCAATAGCCGTCGGCGGCCGTCCACGTCACGCAGTTGATCGGATGCGTGGCGCGATCGGCGCGCGCGTAGTTGCAAAGGATGCTCCCGGGTTCGGGCGCCGTACAGGCGCCGCCCTCCACGCAGTGCGCGAACGCTTCAGTCGTGACTTCCGTTTCGTCCATGCAGAAGGCGGGGAGCTCGGTCAGGTAGCGGGGGCTCTCGTCGTCGGCGAAGTGCTCGCTCGGCTCGGCGCCGACCCAGAATTTGCCGCCCGGAATGCGCTGCGTCCCGCTGGGGCAACTCGAAACGGCGTTGCCCGTTGGTTTTGTGGGGGTGTTGGTGTCGGAGCCGGGCAACACCGCGGGCAGGTCGTCCGGCGTGAGGACGGGCACGGCTTCGGGCGGCGCTGCTTGCGTGTGGATCGCGCCCGCGGGCGGCGCGTGCTGCTCGTCGCGCGGATCGGGCGGCAGCGCGAGCAGGCGCGGCGTGAGCGCCGCCGACATCCCGGGACAGCGCTCGGCCACGCGCACGAGGCCGATACGGCGCGCGAGCGGCAGTGTTCGGTCCGCAAGGGCGCGCTCGAGCCAGAGCATGCGATCCGGATCCGCACCGAGGGCGCAGCCCGTGACGAGGCGCAAGCGGTACGCTTCGCGGCGCACGCTCGCGAGCTTCGGCAAGAACGCGAGCGAGCGGTTCAAGTATTGCTGCGCCTCGGCGTAGCGCCCGGAGAGGAACAGGTTCCGCCCGATGAGGTACGGCGCGAGCTCGTCGGTCGGGTGCTGATCGAGCCACTGCTGGAGCTTCGGCGCGGCGACGTCCCAGCCGGGGGGATCTTCGGTGCCGCCGATGAGCAGCGCGACGATGCCGTCGGTCGCCGTCCCCTCGGCCGCGAGGCGCTTCACCTCGAGCGTCCGGCGCCGGTCCTCGTCGAACACGAGCTCGAGCGCCTTGGCGTAGAGGGCGCGCGCCGCGTCGGCGTGGCCGCGCCCGAGCTCGATGTCGGCGCTCGTCTCGAGGGCGCGCGCGGTTTGCGGCTTGGTCACGTCCTTCTCGGCGCCGAGCGCGAGGTAGCTCTTGATCGCTCGGTCGTCGTCACCGCGACGGCGCGAACAGCCCGCGAGCCCGAAGCGCGCATCGACGTTGCTCGGATCGAGCCCGAGCGCCGAGCGAAAGCCCGCTTCGGCGCCGTTCACGTCGCCCGTCCCGAGGCGCTGGCTCGCGTCACCGAGCGCGCGATCGACGATGCGGGGGCACTTGCGCTCGAAGAACGGCGCTTGCTCGAAGCGCGCCTTGGCCGTGAGCAGCGCGCGCTCCGGCACGGTGAGCGCAGCGAGCGCCGCGTGAAAGTCGCGCTCGAGCGCGGCCATGTCTTTACCGCCGAACGCCGCCTTCACGTCCGCACCGCCGTACCAGCGCCGCACGGCTTCGCTCCCATAGCGGTCGTGCAAGAAGCTGACGAACGCGCCCGCGACCGTGTACGCCTTCGACGCGGTGATGCTCAGAAAATCGAGCTGAAATACGCTGCGAAGCGGCGGCAAGATGCCGAGCACCTGCATCGAGGCCGCCCACTCCATGGTCGTCAGTTCGTCCGTTTCGTCCGGTGCAGCCGCGACGGCGAACCCTTCGATACGCCCCGGATCGGGCCACACCCCGCCGAGCGGCCCGGCGACCTTGAACGGCCCGCGCCCGAATGAACCCGCGATCACGTGGGCGAGCTCGTGCGAGAGCACCGGGTGCGGGTAAGACGCCTCCTGCACGTACACCTCTTCACGCCAGGGCTTGGCGATGTACGTGTGCGAGGCGCCCATGAGCCAGCCCTTTTCACCGTCGTTCGTGAAAAGGAACACGCGGATGCGTTCGGGCCCGCGGGTGCCGAAGAAGGCCTCGACTTGCGGCACGCGCGCGTCGCAATCGCGCGTGAAGAGCTCGGCTTCGCGCTCGGAGAGCGCCTTCGGGTAAATCACGTCGCAACGCTTGCCCGCGCGCTGCGCGCCGAGCGCTTCGGTGATCGACGCGACGGTGCTCCAGTGCCCGAAGTGCGGCCCCTCCGCCGAATGCACGAGGCTCGCAAGCGCGGCGAGCAGCGCTACCAGCACGACGCCGGGTCGCTCTTCGAGCGTGGCCCTGTAGCCACGCTCGCGCGCCCGATCCCAAAGGCCGGCGGCGAGAGTCGCCGCAGTGAGCGTCGCGAGCGTGCCCGCGCGGTACGTCACGAGCCGATCGACCACGTTGACGACGGTGTCGTAGAGCGGCCCGCTGAACACGCCGAAGAACGGATCGAACGCGAACACCATCGGGCTCGTGACGAACCGGTAGAGGCTCACGCCGATGCACGCGAGCGGCGCCGCGAGCGCGAAGCACACGGCGGCGCCGCGCCGTGCCCAGCGCCCGCGCCGCTCGCTGAGCGCGCCCGCGCCGAGGCCGACCCAGCCGCCCCACACGCCCGCGAGCAACGCCCCGACGCCCGGACCGAGCACGTAGAGCCAAAAACCCTCGCTCGGATCGCAAAACCCCACGCGCGCGCCGTGGAGCAGCAGCATGACGAAGCCGGCGAGCGCCAGCGCAACGCCGAGCTCGGCGCCGCGCGCGACCGCGACACGTGCCGGCGGTCGCGCCCGCGACGCCTCGAACGCCGCCGCCAGGGCCACCAGAGCCGGCAGCACGAGTCCGCTCACGAGCGCGGAGTCGTAGCCCGGTCCGCCGAGCTGCGGCAGAAAGCCGAGCCCGCCGAGCAGGAGCACCGTCGCCGCCAGCGCGTAGCGCCGTAGCGGTTCCCGCCAGCGCTGCCGAAACGCAGTCAGCAGGGAGCCGTCCGGCAGCGTGTTCAGCTCACGCTGATCGTGATCTGCTCGTGCCAAGGACCGCCAACGTCAGGGCCGGGCTTCGCTCTCGCGGCGCGAGTCGAGATCGGACTCTTCGCCGTCGTTCGGGCTCGGCTCGGGCTCGGCGAGCACGAGCGGCAGCACCTGATCGATGCGACTCACGAGATGCAACGTGAGATCGTTCCGGATCTCTTCGGGGACCTCTTCCAGATCGACGCGGTTGCGTGCCGGCATCACGATTTGCCGCACGCCTGCGCGATGCGCGGCGAGCACTTGGTCCTTGATGCCGGAGACGGGCATCACGGCGCCGCGCAGCGTGATTTCGCCCGTGACCGCCACGTCGGGGCGACAGGCAGCGCGGAGCAGCAGCGAGGTGACGGCGACGAAAATCGGCAAGCCGATGCTCGCGGCGTCGCGCGCCGCGCCACCGCGCGGCGCGTGCACGTGCAGATCGATGGCTTTGAGCCACTCCGGATCGAGCCCGAGCTCCTGCGCGCGCGAACGCACGATGGTGACGGCCGTTTCGGCGGCTTCCTTCATGACGGCGCGCAGGCTACCGGTGATGACGATCTCGCCCTTGCCGGGCATGCGCGTCGCCTCCACGATGAGGAGGTCGCCGCCGTTGCTCGCGACCGCGAGCCCGATCGCTACCCCTGGAACGAGCTTGCGCTCGGTGAGCTCGGGCCGGTAGCGCTCGGGACCGAGCAGCTCGCGCACCAGATCGGTCGTGATGCGACGACCCTGGACGCTCTTGCCCTCGGCGAGGTTGACCGTCACGTCGCGACAGACCGCGGCGATTTCGCGCTCGAGGTTGCGAACGCCCGCTTCACGCGTGTAGGAGTCGATCAAAAGCTCGATGCTCTCGCGCTCGAAGCCGATCTCGTGCGGCACGAGGCCGTGCTCCTTGAGCTGCTTCGGGATCAAAAACTGCTCGGCGATCGAGCGCTTCTCGGCGCGCGTGTAGCCGGGCACTTCGATGAGCTCCATGCGATCCTTGAGCGCGTCGGGGATTTGCCAGCCGTAGTTCGCGGTCGCGAGGAACATCACCTCCGACAGATCGAAGGGCACGTCGATGTAGTGGTCGACGAACGTGTCGTTTTGCTCGGGGTCGAGCGCTTCGAGCAGCGCCGCGGCCGGATCACCGCGGAGATCGACGCCCATCTTGTCGACTTCGTCGAGCACGAGCACGGGGTTACGGCTGCCGACCTTCTTGAGCGCCTGGATGATGCGGCCCGGGAGCGCGCCGACGTAAGTGCGGCGGTGGCCGCGCACCTCCGCCTCGTCGCGCACGCCACCGAGCGAGATGCGCCCGTAGCGGCGGCCCATGCTGCGCGCGATCGAGCGGCCGAGCGACGTCTTGCCGACGCCGGGCGGCCCCACGAAGAGCAGGATCGGCCCCTTCTTGTCGCGGCGGAGCTGGCGGATCGCCGCGTATTCGACGATGCGGCGCTTCACCCGCTCGAGCCCGAAGTGATCCTCGTCCAGACAGCGCTGCACGTCCTTCACGTCGATGCGATCGGGCGTCGTGCGGCTCCACGGCAAATCAGCCAGCCATTCGACGTAGGTGCGCGTCACCTGATACTCGGCGGACTGCTGCTGCATGCTCGAGAGGCGCGAGAGCTGCTTCTTGGCGGCCTTCTCGGCTTCGGCCGGTAGCTCCGCGCGTGCGATGCGCTCGCGCAGCTGGTCGACTTCGTCGTCGTCCCCGCCCTCGCCGAGCTCCTCGCGGATGCTCTTCATGTGCTGGCGCAGCACGTATTCGCGCTGGCTCTTGCTGAGCTCCGTCTGCACCACGTTCGAGATGCGATCCTTCACCCGCAAGATCTCGAGCTGGCGCTCGACCATCGCGAGCACGAGGCCGACCCGCTCGGCCACCTCGAACGCTTCGAGGATGCCCTGGCGCACGGTGATGCCGGCTTGCTCCTCCGGGAAGTTCGAGGCGATGAGATCGGCGAGCGCGCCCGGCTCACGCACGTTGTCGAGGATGCTCGAGGTCTCCTTCGGTAGGTTCGGCATCAGCGCGAGCACCTCCCGGGTGCGTTCGCGCAGGCGCTTGCCGAGATCGCTCAGCCCCTCCGGCGCCGTCGCGGGCTCCGGCACCCGCTGCACTTCGGCACGCATGTACGGTTCGAGACCGTGCGGTGACAACAAGCGGAAACGTCCGAGGCCGTTCAGGACGACGCTGTAGTTCGAGGGTCCGAGACGGATCACCTTCACCACACGCGCTAGCGTTCCGACCTCGTAGAGATCCTCGAACGTCGGCTCGACGGTCTCCGCACTCCGTTGGGTGAGAACGCCGACGAGCGCGCTCTCGTTACCAACCAAATCTTCTACCAACCGTACCGAGCGCGGCCTTCCGACGTTGATCGGCACGACCGACATCGGGAACAAAACCGAGTTCCGAAGCGGCAGAATGGCGATGCGCTCGGGGCGGCCGGCCCGTTCAGACCCGCGCATGCGTCTCACAGTAGTACGGACGCTCGCCACGTCCAGCAAAGCGGTCAGCAAAAGTGAGCGCGGCCTCGCTCGAAAAGCTCTCCGATTTCGCGGGCTCCGCGGCTCTGTGCTAACCCGGTCTCAGAATGGGCCCGCGGTTTGCCGGCAGCATGAGCGCGCTCCTCTGCGCGAGCGCGTGTGCGGCGGGCCGCCCGGAAAGCCCCCAGGACGCGCTCGGAGCCTACGCGGCGGCCCTGCGCGCCGGCCGAGCGAGCGAGGCGTACGCTCTCTTGAGCGATGACGCCAAAAAAGACATACTTTTCGACAGCTTCAAGCGCATTCTTCGGGAAAATCCTGACGAGGTGGCGGAGATTGGCCGTTCGCTCGCGCGCCCCGTCGGCCCCCCCCGAGTGACGGCGGTCGTCAAAGCACCGAACGGCGAGTCCCTGCTGCTCGTGCTCGAGAACGGCGAGTGGCGCGTGGACGGCTCCGCGATCGATCTGTACGGGCAAGAGACGCCTGACGCGGCCCTGCGCGCCTTCGTGCGCGCCTTCAAGAACCGCCGCTACGACGTGCTCTTGCGCTTCGTCCCGGACGCGGAGCGCGAGGGGCTGGGCGTCGATGAGCTCAAGCAGGCGTGGGAGGGTGAAGAACGCACGGACCTCGAGGCCCTCGTCGCGGCGGTCGAGGCCAACCTGCCGGACGGCCGCTTGGAGGTGGCCGGCGATCGGGCGACGATGGCATTCGGTGCCGGCGGCACCGTCGAGCTCGTCCGTGAAGACGGGCTCTGGAAAGTGGAGGACCTTCGCTAATGGGACGAACCGCGAGCGTCGAGCGTACGACGCGGGAGACGCGCATCCGGGTCGAGGTCGATCTGGACGGGACCGGCAAGGCGACGATCCAGACGCCCCTGCCCTTCCTTTCTCACATGCTCGAGCAGATCGCGCGCCACGGGCTCTTCGATCTCTCGATTTTCGCCGAAGGCGACGTCGAGATCGACGGACACCACACGACCGAGGACATCGGCATCGTGCTCGGCAAGGCCGTGCTCGACGCCCTCGGCGACCGCAAGGGCATCCGCCGCTACGGCTCGGCCACGCTGCCGATGGATGAAGCGCTCGTGACGGCGGCGATGGATCTCTCCGGCCGGCCCTTCTTCGTCTGGCGCGTCGACTTACCGAAGGCCAAGCTCGGCAACTGGGACACCGAGCTCGCCGAGGTCTTTTTCGAGGCCTTTGCGCGGAGCGCCCAGGCAAACCTGCACGTGCGCTTGCACGAGGGCTCGAACCTGCACCACATCATCGAAATCTCGTTCAAAGCGTTTTCGCGCGCCCTGCGTGAAGCGACGAGCCTCGACCCGCGCTCGCCCGACGTGCTCCCCTCGACGAAGGGAATGCTCGATTGAGCCCGCTCACCACGGTCGTCGTCGACATCGGGATCGGCAACCTGCGCTCGGTCGCGAAGGCGCTCGAGATTGCGGGCGAGGGCCGCGCTCGCGTCGTCCGGTCGCGCGATCCGGACGCGGTGCGCCGCGCCGATCGCGTCGTCGTGCCGGGCCAGGGCGCCTTTGACGCCGTTGCCAAGGGGCTCGCGGGCCCCTTGCAAGAGTCGCTGGCCGAGTCGGTCCAGGGCGGCGTGCCTTACCTCGGCATCTGCCTCGGCCTGCAGGTCCTGTTCGAAGGCAGCGAAGAAGCGCCGGGTGTTCCCGGGTTCGGCTGGATGCGCGGTCAGGTGCGCAAGCTTGCGGGCGGCCCGGGCCTCAAGATCCCGCACATGGGTTGGAATCAGCTCGAGCTCCACGGCGGAGTTCAGCGCGAGCTCGGCGCGGTCGGTGGCGACGGCGCGTGGGTGTACTTCGTGCACTCCTTTCACGCGGTGCCGGAGGATCCGGCCGTGCTGCGAGCGAGCGTCGGATACGGGCCGAACCGCGTGACGGCCGCCGTCGCCCGGGACAACGTGCTCGGAACCCAGTTTCACCCCGAAAAAAGCCAGGGCGCCGGGCTTGCCCTCCTCGCGAGCTTCTTAAAGGGATAAAAGCGGCCTGCAATGGAAGTCATTCCGGCCATCGATCTCCTCGACGGCAAAGCCGTTCGCCTGCGCCAGGGCCGCTATGACGAGGTGACCGTCTACGATGACCAGCCGAACGTCGTCGCGGCGGAGTGGAGCGGGCGCGTGCGCCGGGTGCACGTCGTCGATCTGGACGGCGCCAAGGCAGGCAAGCCCGTGCAGCGCGTGCTGGTGCGCAAGGTGGTCGCCTCGTTCGGCGCCGGAGTTCAGGTCGGCGGCGGCGTGCGCTCGATGGCGGCCGTCGACCAGTACTTCGATCTGGGCGTCGACCGCGTGGTGCTCGGCACCGCGGCCATCCGCGATCCGGAGCTGATCCGCACCGCGGCGGCGGCGTATCCCGGGCGCATCATCGTCGCGGTGGACGCGCGCAACGGCAACGTCGCGACCGACGGCTGGACCGATCAGTCGGAAAAGCGCGCCATCGACGTGGTCCGCGAGTTCGCCGAGCTCGGCCTCGCCGCCGTGCTCTACACGGACATCGACCGCGACGGTACCGAGGTCGGGCCGAACCTCGACGCCACGGCGTTGCTCGCCAAAGACGGAGGCGTGCCCGTGATCGCGAGCGGGGGCGTCGGCAAGCTCGAACACCTGCGTGCGCTCGCCACGGCGGGGCAGAAGATCGTGGGCGCCATCGTGGGGCGCGCGCTGCACGAGCAGCGCTTCTCGCTCGAAGAAGCCATCCTCGCGGCGAGCGGACGCCCCGGCGATGGCTGAACGGCCGAGCCGGGATCCCACGGAGGCGCTTTCACGCGCGTCCATGTTCCCGACTCGCGCGGTGCTCGAGCCGCCCGGAGCGCCCGAATCCGAACACCCCGCGCCCTCGAGCGCCTTCAACGGCGAAGACTTCCTCTTCCACCTCTATCGCGGCAGCGAGCTCCTTCAGGACAACTGCGTCAGCGAGGCCAAGGAAGAGCTCGAGCGCGCGCTCCGTTTTCAGCCGTCCGACGCCGAAGGCCAGGGGCTGCTCGGCATCGTTTACTTCCGGCTCGGCATGTATCCGCGGGCGATCGGCATCTACGAAGATCTCATCCGTAACTTCCCTCACGAGATCTCGCCCAAGGTGAACCTCGCGCTCTGCTACCTCAAGACGGGCCAGCAGCATCAAGCGCGTGACGTGCTCGAAGAAGTGATTCAGCGCGAGCCCGATCACCGCCGGGCGTGGGGCTACTACGGCCTAGCGCTCGAACGGCTCGGCGAGTACGGCAAGGCGCAAGGGGCGTTCGAGCGCGCCGGACAACCGCAGCTCGCGCGCCGCATGGAGAATCGGCTCGAGGCGGTCGCGATCGCCGAGGAGCCTGGCGAAGCGGAACATCAGCTGGACGAGGTGCGCCTCGCCGCGGCGGACGCCGTGCAGGAGCTCGATGCGCAGGCGCCCTTCGTTTCGGCCCGCGAGGAAGCGGGCGAGCTCGAAGCCGTGCGCTCGCGCCGCTGGCGCGCCGTCGAGCCAGGTGAAGAAGTCGTGCCGCGTCCGTCGCGGCCGCCTTCGGGGCAGAACCGCGCCGTGGCGCTCGGGAGCCTCGGCGTGCCGGTGGTGTCCGAGCCGATGGACGTTGCGCCGCCTTCACGTCGCGGGGCCACCGAACCCCCGCCGCCCGCGGTGCCGCCGCCCGTGGCACCGGCGCCGGGGTCGCCGTCCGCGCTCGTCGCCGAAGCGGCCGTCGCCGTGCCGGACTCGCGCGAGCGGCTCGTGCTTCGCGACAGCATCGCGGTCGTTCGCATCGAGGTCGGGTTCGCGCTCCGCAACGACGCCTTGCGCGCGGTGCAGCCGGACGCACCGGCCTTCGCCCGCAACGCGCTGCGCCGGCGGCTGCGCGGTCGCGCGACGGACGAGCCGTTCGGCGGAGCCTCGACGCCGTGGACGCTGCTCGAAGGCAGCGGCCTCGCCGTCCTCGCGGCGGGCCCGGGGCGATCCGTCGCGGCGCTCGAGCTCGGGGGCGAGTTCGTGTACCTGCGGGAGTCGCGCCTGCTCGGGTTCGATTCGAGCGCGCGCTACGAAAACGGCCGACTCCCCGCGCCGCCCCAGGAGCCGGCGCCCATCGTCATCGTGCAGCTTTCCGGTCGCGGCTTGGTGCTGGTCGAGAGCGAACGGCCGCTCCGGGCCCTCGTCGTGATCGCCGATCGGCGCGTGATCGTGCGGAGCGAGTCCGTGGCGGGCTGGACCGGGCGTATGCTTGCCCAGCCGATCACGGCCGAAGACGCGCCCACGCATGCGCACGGCTTCGTCTCGTTTTCGGGCGAAGGTGCCGTGCTCCTGGACGACGCATGACCACGCCGAGCGAACCCCCGTCAGTTCCGCCGCCGCCCAAGAAGCCGCGCCCCACGCGCGCCGAGCGGCGCCGGCGCCGGCATTCTCTGCGCGAAGACGCGCTCAACCTGCCGAACCTGCTCACGATGGGGCGCGTCGCCGTGATCCCGGTCGTGATCTTGCTGATCGACCGCGGCTCGCCGAAGGATTGCTGGTGGGCGGCGCTCGTCTATTCCGCCGCCGCGCTCACCGATCTCATCGACGGCTGGCTCGCGCGCCGCATGCACGTCGTGAGCGTGCTCGGGAAATTTCTCGACCCGCTCGCCGACAAGCTGCTGGTAATGGCGGTTCTCATTTATATGGTGCCGATGGGGCGCATCCCGACCTGGGCGGTGACGCTCCTGCTCGCGCGCGAGCTCTCCGTGACGGGCCTCCGCAGCATCGCGAGCAGCGAAGGCGTCGTGATCGCCGCGGGCGACGACGGCAAGAGCAAGACCGCGCTCCAGATGGCGGGGCTGCTCTGCCTCATCCTCGGTTACCCGTACCACCTCACGCTGGGCCCGCTGGATCTCGGCGACGTCGATCTCGTCTACGTCGGACGAGCCCTCGTCTACGTCTCGCTCGTGTTCTCGATCATGAGCGCGCTTTCATATACGCGGCTCTTCGCCGAGGCCGTCGAAGCCAAAAAGAGCCGCGACGCCGGCTGATTCGCGCTGAAAGACGCAGGCCTTCCGGGCCCCGCGCGACTCCGATTGCTCAGGCGGACGGCCGGGTGGTAGAAGCCCGGCTGCGCATGCTTCCCCTCGTTCTTCGGGTTTTCGCCCGCACGGCTTTCGTGCTCTCGACGGCGGCCATTTTCTCGGTCAGCTGCTCCCGGCAGGGCGAAGGTGACCGCTGCGATTTGGAATGGGGCGGCGAAAATCAGGACTGTCAATCCGACCTGATCTGCACGGCCTGCGGCAGCTTGCAGGAAGCAACCGTCGATCGTTGTTGCCGCCGGGACGGCGCGGTGACCGATGCGCGCTGCGCGAAGGCCGCGGTGCCGAACAACGGTCTCACGTGCAGCGCGCACAAGAGCCTCCCGATGAACGGCGCGGCAGGTAGCGGCACGGCTGGAGGCGGCGGCAGCGCGGGCCACGGCGGCAGCGGCGGCAGCGCCGGTAGCGCAGCAGAGTCCACGGGCGGCACCGGCGAGAGTTCCTCGACGGGCGGCCTCGCGGGACAGCCCGCCGGCGGCAACGCGGGAGAGTGACCGGTGCCATCGATTGCGGCGCTGACCGAGCTCGGTGAAAACGCCGTGCTCTTGTCACTGGCCGTATCGCTGCCCGTGATCGGCGTAGCGGCGCTGGTCGGCGCATTGGTTTCCGCGCTCCAAGCCGCGACGCAGCTTCAGGACGCGACGCTCGCGCATCTGCCGCGCTTGCTCGCCGTCGCCGTCGTACTCGTGGTCGCCGGACCCTGGATGGGCGCCGAAATCGCGAAATTCGCGCTCGAAGCCTTCACGGCGCGGTGACGCGTGCGCGTGCTCGCGCCCAGTGACGTCCCGCGTGCATCCAAGGCGCGGGTGCGCGTCGGCGGACGCGTGCTCGCCGCGGAGACCGAACGCCTCGTCATCGCCGACGCGTTCGCACGCGTGCTCGCGACGGGCGGTGCGCTCAGCGCGAACCCGGGCGATCTCGTGGTCGTGTCCGGCCGCGTCGTGCGTGGGGGACTCGTCGAGGCGCGGCTCGAAGAGCGCCACGCAGAATCCGAGCCGCGCGGCGACGGCATGACGAGTCGCTTCACCTTCGGCGGCGCCGGCCCGAGGCTCGCCGCGCGCGCGGCGATCGTCGCCGAAATCCGCGCGTTTTTCGCCGAGCAGGGCTTCGTCGAGGTCGAGACACCGCTTCGCGTGCCTGCGCCGGGCGTCGATGCGCACGTCGAGGCCATCAAGAGCGCCGGCCAGTTTCTCATCACCTCGCCCGAGTTCGCGTTGAAGCGCCTGCTCGTCGGTGGTCTACCGCGCGTCTTCGAGCTCGCTCGGGTGCTCAGAGCGGACGAGCAAGGCACGCTGCACGAACCCGAGTTTCGCCTGCTCGAGTGGTACCGCGCGTTCGCGGGCTACGAAGACGTGCTCGCCGACACCGAACGGCTCGTCGCGCGCGTCGCTCGCCGGGCGCGCGGTCGCGCCGAGCTCGTGACGCCCGACGGGCGCAAGCTCGACGCGCGCCCGCCGTTTCCGCGGATCTCCGTGCGCGAGGCGTTCCGCCGCTTCGCCGGCGAGCGCGACGCGTCCGCCCTCGCCGCCGCGGACGAAGGGCGCTTCTTCGAGCTGCTCGTCGGTCGGGTCGAACCGGCGCTCGCGGCCTTCGAAAAGCCCGTGTTTCTCGTCGAGTACCCGATTTCCCAAGCCGCCTTGGCGCGCCCGTCACCCGCGGACGCGAGCGTCGCCGAGCGCTTCGAGCTCTACGCGGGCGGCGTCGAGCTCTCGAACGGCTACGGCGAGCTCACCGATCCGGCCGAGCAGGCACGGCGCTTCCGCGCCGAAAAGCTCGCCCGCAAGGCTCAGCGCCGCCCCACCTACCCGACGGACGTGCGCTTCCTCGCCGCGCTGCGCGAAGGGATGCCTCCGGCTGGCGGGAACGCGCTCGGCGTCGACCGGCTGGTGATGCTCGCGACCGGCGCGAAGAGCATCGCCGACGTGATCGCGCTGCCGGCCGGCGTTTAGCGCTGCCTGCCTACTCGACGGTGCGCGGCGCGTTGCGCTCGGCGCTCTCGACGCGGAAATTCACCGGCAAATCGAGAAAACCCTCGAGACACAGGAAGTCGTAGAGCTCGTGGCACACGACCTCCGCACTGTCGCTGTAGACGTGGGGATCCGAGAAAAACCGCAGCGTTTCATCGTGGAACGCCGTGTCGGCCTGAGTGAGCCGCAAGATGAGCTCGTCCCCACAGCAATTGACCATCTGCTCCATGAACACCCGCTCCCACTGCTCGCGGAATGCCGGGAAGGTATCGGCCAGCACTTTGTAGCCGACGCTGTTCGGTCTGCGCGCCGTTTGCGCGGCGCGAATCGTGTTCCGCGCCATCGTCTCGAGCCGGGGCGGTAGATAGTCCCGCAAAAAATCCGAGACGACGGCGGCGTACACCGTCATCACGCGATTGAGCTCGGGGGATCGCCGCGACAGGAACGCCACCTGGAGATCGCGCTCGATTTTCGCCAAGAGCTCGAGGCTCCCCTGCCTCACCTCGGGATTGTCGTACTCGAAGCCTTCGAGCTCGGCGCGCAGGCGGTTCTTGTAGCGGGCGAGCACGTAATAGATGCCCTGCTCGGTGTGGTGAATCGTCTTGTCTTTGTCGCCCTTCGACTTTTCGTGGAGCTCGCTCTCGAAGAAGAGCTTCGCCACGCGCCTGCCGAGCGGCTTCAGCATCCGCGTCGTAAACTGTGACTCGGACGAAAACACCTTGCTCAAAAGGACGGACAGGGAGCGCACGTGCTGCTCTTCCATGTCGTCCGCGCTTTGGCGCGCGCCCACCGCGTGCGCCGCGGCGGCCTGCATTTCCTTGATTTGGGCGACAACCTGCGCGGTGATGGCGTCGAGCTCCGCGTTGGTCGCGAGCTCCCCCTTGTAGTGAACGACGCGGGCCTGAACCTGCTCCTGCAGGAGCCCGATCGCCTGGAGCGTGAGCTGTTCCTTCTGGTCCGGGCTCATCGGGCCGGGCTGCGGGGCGCTCGCAGGCGACCGGCCGGCGGAGATCGTCGCGGAAGGCGGCGGCGGGCGCCGCGGCGGAGGCTTGGGCGGAGCGGCGGTCACCGTGTGGCAACGTTGACAGGTGCGCGGCCGCGCGTAAATGGTGAGGAGAATGCTCGAGCCAGAAAAGGTCCAAGCGCTGCTCCTCACCGCATTTCCAGGCGCCGAGATCGATCTCGTAGACCTCACCGGCACACGGGATCACTACCAGGCGCGCATCGTGTCCGAGGCGTTCGCCGGTCGTTCTCTCGTGGAGCAACACCAGCTCGTCTACCGCGCCCTCGGCGAGGCGATGAGCGGTCCCATCCACGCACTGGCTCTCAAAACGTACACGCCCGAAGCATGGGCAAAGGTTCAAGCGAGGTAGAGATGGAAGACACGCTGCGCGATCGCATCAAAAGCACCGTCGAAGGTTCCAACGTCGTGCTCTTCATGAAGGGCACGCGGAACTTCCCGCAGTGCGGCTTCTCCGCCAAGGTGGTCGGGATCCTGAAGCAGGAGGGCGTCGAGTACCGCGACGTGAACATCCTCACGGACCAGGATCTGCGGCAGGGCCTCAAGGAGTATTCCAACTGGCCGACCTTCCCGCAGCTCTACGTCGGCGGGAAGCTCGTCGGCGGCTGCGACATCGTCTCGAGTCTCCACGAAACGGGAGAGCTCGGCGCCGTTCTCGGAAAGTAGCCAGAACCTTGGACAAGCCGCTCGTCCTCGTCGCGAACGACGACGGCTACCGTGCACGCGGGCTCGGCCTCTTGGCGCAGGCGCTCAGGCGTCAGGCGGACGTCGTCGTCTGCGCGCCCGAGGTCGAGCAGAGCGCAGCGAGCCACGCGCTCAGCCTGCATCGCCCGCTGCGGCTTTTTGCACACGGTGACGCAATTTTTTCAGTCGACGGCACGCCCGCCGATTGCGTCTACGTCGCCTTGCACGCTGAAACGCGCGTGCTGCCGCGGCGGCCGGACGTGATCGTCTCCGGCGTGAATCACGGCGTGAATCTCGGCGACGACGTGTTCTACAGCGGCACCGTCGCCGCTGCGCGCGAGGGCGCACTGAAGGGCATCCCGGCGCTCGCCGTTTCAGCCGCGCCCGACGCGGATCTCGAAGCCGCCGCAGAGCTCGGCGCAGAGCTCGCGCTGACGCTCGCTCGCCTAGGGAGCGGCCCCGCGCTCCTCAACGTCAACGTGCCGCGTGGCAAGGATTGGCCGCTCCGCGCCACGCGGCTCGGCCGCAGAATTTACCGCGACGAGGTCGAATTCCGCCGTGATCCGCGCGGGCGCGAATATCTCTGGATTGGTGGACCGGGAGCCGCCCACGCGCCCGTTCCAGGCTCCGACACAGAGGCATTCGACGCGGGAGTCGTCGGGATCACGCCGCTCGTGCTCGACCTCTGGCACCGTGAAGCGCACGCGGAAGCCGAGTCGCTTGCAGCCGCGGTTCCGCGAGGGCAATAAGTAGGGATGGCCGTGCGCAAGGGATCGTTCGCGAAGCCGAACAAGCCGGTGTTGGCGCGACCGCTACCGACGCCGCGCGGTGTCGACGGCAAGAAGTCGTCGGCCGCTCCCAAGCTCGTTCCGCGCTCTGCGCCGCAGGAGCTCGACCCGCTCCGCTACGTGCGCCAGTTCATCCGCGAGATTCCGGATTTTCCGCAGCCCGGGATCTTGTTTCGCGACATCACGCCGCTGCTCGCCGACCCCAAGGCGTTCCACATCGTGCTCGACGCCATCGCGCACCATTTCGTCGGTGAGCGCGTGGACGCCGTCGTCGGGGTCGAGTCGCGCGGCTTCATCTTCGGTGGCGCGCTCGCGGCGCGCCTGAATGCAAGCTTCGTCCCCGTGCGTAAGCCCGGCAAGCTCCCCTACCGCACCGACAAGGTTTCGTACTCGCTCGAGTACGGCGAGGCCGAGCTCGAGATGCATCGGGATTCGCTGCGTGAAGGCAGCGCCGTGCTCGTGGTCGACGATCTCCTCGCGACCGGCGGCACCGCGGCCGCCGCGGGCGAGCTCGTGCATCGCCAGGGCGCGTTCGTCGTCGCTTACGCGTTCGTGATCGAGCTTTTGTCACTCGGCGGGCGCGAGCGGCTCTTGCCCACCCCCGCGACGAGCATCGTGCAATTCGAATAGCTCTCGTCCCGCGCAACCGGCGCAGGCGGCGACCGATGAGACCTCGCCGGGTCGAAGCTCGCGGATTTTCCCGCGGCGGGCACCCGAACGAGGCACGGCATGGCTCCTTCGATCAGCGCGTTTTTCCTCATTCTCGTTGCTCTCTCGTGCGCCGGTTGCGCCGGAACAGACGGCGCCGCCGAAGCCGGCGCGGCGCCGCTCGCCACGACGAGCGCTGAGCTGCAAAAGAACGCACTCACATCCGCAGAAGAGTCCACGGCGTTGAAGCTCATCGACGACATCTGCGGCGACACCTGGTGCTCCGGAGACTACGACTTCCGTTTCGACTCGCTGCGCTGCTGCGCGTCTTCGGAAAGCTGCACCCTCACGCTCGAGCTCCTACCGCGCGAAGGCGTCCCGAGCCCGAAGCGCGACTACCGCCGCAGCTGCCGCACCGGGGATTTCACGGGCTTCGCGTCGCTCGTCGCGACCGCGCCGAACGGCTACCAATCCCTCGATCAGGTCTACTACGCGACGCTCACCGACTGCATCTCGGAGCTCGAAACCGCGCTCCCTCGCTGAGCCGCGTCAGAAGTCGTCGCCGGCGTCGCCGAGCTCGACCGCCATCGAGACGATCGCCGTGTTCTGGCCGAGCGTTCCGAGCGGGCTGAACGGCGGGTTCGTGGTCCCTACGCGCGCGCTGTTGTCGATCGCGAGGTAATACTGCCCAGGTGGGAGCGGGAAACGCTGCCTGAGCTCCGCGCCTTGCGAAAGCGAGAAGGTCGAGATCGGCGCTTCCGGGGGCGGTCCGAGCGCGAGCCCGTTTTGCAGGCCTTGTCGCCAGAGATCGCCCGTGCCGCGCCGGATCAGGAGCACGTCGACCGGCGGCCCCTGCAGCGCGAGCCGCACGAAGAGCGCTTGATCGCTCGATGCCACGGTGAGAGGCCCGGCGATGTCGAGCTGGTCGGCATGCACCTCGCTCGTCTCGTTGATGATGGCGTAGCGACCCTTCGACGTGTTGAACGGCTGGGCGGGGCGCGCAGGCGGATTCAGGATGCCGAGCGTGAAGGCGTCCCCGTCGTCGGAGTGAACCACCGTGAAGCCCGAAGCGAGCTCACCCGAGACGATCTGCCCGCCGAAGCTGTTGACGAGGTAACCGCCAGGGCCTTGCGCCGCCCAATTCACGAGTCGATTTTCCACCGAGGTAACCTGGAAGGTCGGGCCGAGCACGGTGCGCGCGGGGCGCGCGTAGATGTAGATGGCGTCGTCCGCGAGGTAAAAGTCCATGCGGTACTCGACGCTCGCCATCACGTTGAACGCGATGCGACCGGCGACCGGCGTCCAGGCGAAGCCGCTGCCCGCGAAAGACAGCGTCACCGTCTGCGCCGAGTCGTTGACGGTCGTCTGACAGCTCGAGGGAAACAGGCGTCCGATGGCGTTCGGATCGGGGGCCATCCGCAGCGCCGCCGAGCGCTGCAACATCTCGGGGCAGAGCCGGCCCGCGCCGAAGTTCGAGAACAGCCACCACCGGAGCGACGGGCTCGCGTTGACGGGCCCCTTGAACAGGCCGCACCCCGTCATGAGCGTCATCGCCAGCGCGAGAAGTGCCGCCTGCCACGCGCCCACGGCTCGACGCGCGGACGCGCGTGGCTTCACGATCGCCCCGCTGTGGCCTTTGTTGCCACGTCGGCCAGCGCTTCGATGAGCCCTTCGGCATGACCGAGCGCCGGAACCCGCGTCCACTCGAGCCCGAGCTCGCCCGCGATCCCGCGCGCTTCCACGTCGAGATCGTACAGGGTCTCGACGTGCTCGCTCAAAAAACCGAACGGCGCCACGATGACGCGCCTGACGCCGTCACGTTTCGCGCCGGCGAGCGCGTCTTTCAGCGTCGGGCCCAGCCACTCGCCACCGTCCGCGCCCTGACTCTGGAACGCGAGCTCGAAGGGCTGGTCGAGCTCCTTGCCGATCGCGCCGGCGCACGCCGTCACTTGCTCCGCGTAGGGGTCGCCGCCGCGCAGCGCGACGAGCGGCAAGCTGTGCGCCGTGAGCACGAGCCGCGAGCCTGCCGCCAGGTGCGGGCGAATCGCACGCGCATGCGCGCGCACGAAGTGCGAATTCTGCCCCCAAGGTGGGACGACGGAGAGCACCGGCGGTCGCCTGCCGAGCTCGAGCAGACGGCCGCGTGCCGCCTCGGCGGCGGCACCGTAAACATGAACGCTGAACGGCGCGAGCGGCAACAAGACGACGTGCTCGCTCCCGCGCTCTTCCGCCCGTGCGAGGGCGTCGTCGAGCGAGGGCTCCGCGAGCCGCATGCCGACGAACACCGGCACGGCGAGTCGTCGCTCGAGCAGCATCGCCTGCTCTTCCGTCACCCTGAGGAGTGGCGAGCCACCGATGAGCTCGTAGCGCCGACGCGTCTCCGCGAGGAGCTCGGGCGACACGGGCCGCCCGCCGCGAATGCGCGCGAGAAATCCCGGAAGCTCGTCCAGCTCTTCGACCGTTCCGTGCGCCGTGAGAAGAACGGCGGTCCGTGCGGGCATACCCATGAAATTGAGCTCCGAACTTTCCCTTCGGTGGAGGTCGCGGGTCAATCCTACGAGAATGTCAGCGTGAAATGCGCCCGATTCCACTCTCAGTGTGACGGGAAAAATAGCGTGATCGTGCGCGCGAGGAGCGGTTGGGCTAAGAATGACAGGCGGTCCCGATGCTGGGGGGACACTGGCTGGCCCGCAGCTTGCCTTATGTTGGTTGAACGAAATTCGGAGTTGAGGTAGGTCTGAGACGCTGGGCGTCCTACATGAGCACACCTGTTCATCAGACGACCCGAGCGCGTGGCGTTCGCCATAGGGGAAGCTTCGCGTGCGGGATCGAGGGCGACGCCTGATGGAGCGCGTCCCCGGCATCGTCGTGGCGAATCGGTACCGCTTGGCGCGGCCGCTCGGCGTCGGCGGCATGGGCACCGTCTGGCTCGCGGACGACCTCCTGCTCGACTCGCGCTGCGCGTTGAAGCTCATCGACGACGACAAGGCCCAGAGTAGCGAGGTGCGCGTTCGCTTCGCGCGCGAGGCCAAGGTGGCCGCTCAGCTGCGCGGCGCCCACGTCGTCGACGTGTTCGAGCACGGTGAGTGGGAGGGCACGCCGTTCATCGCCATGGAATACCTCCAGGGCGAGGATCTCGGCACGCGCCTCGATCGTGAAGTCGTGATCGACGCGGCTTCGACTTACCGCATCGCTGCGCACGTCGCGCGCGCGCTCGCCCGCGCGCACGCCTTTGGCATCGTCCACCGCGATCTCAAGCCCGAAAACATCTTCCTCGTGCAGGGAGACGACGGCGAGATCGCCAAGGTCGTGGACTTCGGCATCGCCAAGCACGACGCGTATTCGCTGCGTGACAAGACGACGAAGACAGGCTCGTTCCTCGGCACGCCCTACTACGTGAGCCCCGAGCAAGCGCGCGGCAAGCAGACCGACCACCGCTCCGATCTCTGGTCACTCGCCGTCATCGTGTTCCAGTGCTTGACGGGGCGGCCGCCGTTCGAGAGCGAAGCGCTCGGCGAGCTCATGGGCCTGATTCTCTACGAGGACCTGCCGAAGCCGAGCAGCGTGCGCCCGGACTTGCCGCCGGCGTTCGACCTTTGGTGGGAGCACGCCGCCAAGCGTGATCGCGAAGAGCGCTTTCAGTCCGCGAAGGACTTCGCTGATTCACTGGCCGATGCGCTCGGACAACCCGCGGCGCTCGCGGTACCGAGCCTCTCGCCACGCTCGAGCCTGATGATCGAGGGGACCGGCGACCCGCTCGAAGAGTTGCGCGAAACCGGCGCACCGCTCTCGCGCACGCGCCATTCGTCGGTTCCGCGCGTGAGCCTCGCGACCGCGCTCATCCGCCACCCGCACGCCTGGCGCGCGGCCCTGCGCGGCGTCCCGCGCAAGTACATCGCGACCGCCGCGGTGGCGATCGGCATTCTGGGTGGTGGGCTGCTGACGTTGCTCGTGGGCCAATCGCGGCCGGAAACACCGCCGACGCCGGTCACGCAAGCGCCGGCGGCGACCGTTGCCGCCCCGGCGCCGGCCCCGTCGCCGCAGGTCGAGGTCGTCGGCCCCGCGAACGAGCCGCCGAGCACGCCGAGCGCGGCGTCGACGTCTACGAACGGCGCCGACGCTGCCGAAGCGAGCGAGCCGCGCGGCTCGACCGGCACGCACGGCTCGTCCGCGTCGAGCGTTCGCCGGAGTCCGCGCCCGACCATCGTGAAGAAGCTGCCGAAGCGCGACTACGGCATCTGAGTGCAAGTCGGTACGTTGTCACTCGAGACGCTGCAGCCACCGGGACAGCGGGCGACGAGTGGAGCCGCCGAGCCGTCCGCGTTGCAGAAGTGAAGCTCCGGCAGGCCGTTCGCGTCGCTCTCGCAGTCGTACTTGAGCGCGCGGCACGTGTCGCACGATGGCTGACCGCTACCGACGGCGGGATTGGCGTCGCAAAAGGTACCCGTCGGGCAATTGCGATGGTCGGCCCACCCGTCGCTATTCTCGGTGCAGCGCTTGAGATCGTGATCGTCGAAACAACGATAGTCGCCGGCGACGCACGTCGGCGCGAGGCAGACGTGGTTCACGAAATCGCAGAGAGTGGGACTGGCGCAGCGATTCTGCGGCTCCCAATTCCCGTTACTGGCACAACGTTCGAGCGTCGCTCCGTTACAGCGGTAGGCGTTCACTCCCTCCTGCTCAGCGGTGCATCCGCGCTTACAGCCGTCCGGATCGCAGGTCTGGCCATCGGAACACGTCTCGACGTCGACCCAGTGCGAAAAATCGTCGCTGCACTTCTGGCGCACCTGACCGAGACAACGCACGGCACCTTGAGTGCACGCCGGCTCGAGACACGCAGCGGCGCTCGCGCTGCAGAGCGCCGCCGTCGAGCACACCTCGCGCACGGCCCAGCGCAAGTCGTTGCCGCACTCCTCGAGCTGGAGATCCTGCGCGTTACAGCGCGTCGCCCCGGGCGTGTCGCACTCCGGGGCGTCGCATTGTCCCAGCTGCGCGTCACAGAGCTCGGGCGTGGCGCACGTGTCGGCGAGAGCGAAGCCGTTCGTTCCGCACGTCCAGAGCTCGTCGCCGCTGCAGGCGAATTGCCCTGGTGAGCAGGCCGAACAGTTACCATTCAGCGGATTGCAGTTCACGACGCACGTCATGACCGGGTCCCAGTCCGTCTCGTCGTCGCGACAGCGCTCCACGGTCAAGCCGTCGCAGCGGGACGTCCCGACCAGACACGTCGGTGGGACGCACGTGCCGCGCCCGCCGGAGACGGCTTGTGCGTTGGCTTTGGTCGCGTCGCAAAGGAGCGCGCTGCCACAGCGGTCGACGAGCTCGGGTAGATCGAGGCTCGCCGGGCAGCGCATCAGCCCGTTCCCCATGCAGGAGTAGGAGCCCTCGGGTGCGCACCGTGTCGCTCCACACGTGCCCGAACCGCGATCACCCGCGAGTAAGCAGAGCTCGGGGCTCGGACAGGGCGCGCCCATGGCCACCCAATGCGAATTCGCGTCGCAGCTTTCGAGCTGGGCGCCGTTGCACGCCCACTGGTTCGGCGTGCAAGTACGGCAGGTGACCGCGGTCGGATCACACTGATCGGCGTTCGCGCAAGTCTCGATGGTGACCCACGCGGAACGATCGTCCGAGCACTTTTGGAGCTCGTTGCCCACGCACTGAAACGTGTCTTGGGCGCAGGCGTCACCGAAGACGAGCGCGCTGCGTCCCTTCGTGTCGACCGTGAAGTCGCCGAAGACGAGCTGGCACCCGGAGAGCAACGACAGCATCGAGGCGCCGATCAAGCGGCGTCGCGCCACCGTACCCAAGGCTCAGAACCTTCCCGCCATGCCGATCTCGCCCGGGCCGACGACGGGCCAGAGCGCCGCCCGTTGCGACGAGGCCTGCTCGGCTGCGGAGTCCGTCAGAAGCAAGACGAGCCCGGTGACGGCGCCGCCGACGCCGACACCCCAGCCGATCCCCGAAAGCGTACCGAACGTGCGATAGCGGCTGCGCACCGAGGTCAGATGACGCACCTCGTCGGCATCGTCGTTCGGGCAAGAGCCGGTCGGGCACTTGCTTGCAAGCTCGGAATGCGCGTTGAGGAAGACGATGCCCGTGACGCTGGCGAACGCGATGCCGGCGCCGCCGACGCCGAAGGCGATCCACGCGGGCGTGCGCGAAACGTGCGCCGGCTTTGCTTCCTTTTCGGTCGGTTCGTTCGTGACGGGCGCGGCCACGTGCGGCGACGCGGAGCGCTGGAGGACGAGCGTGACCACCTGCTCCTGGCCCTCCTTCAAGGTGATGGTCTGCTGGTTCGGCTCGAACCCGTCGGCCGTCGCGCGGACGGTGCGCTTGCCGGGATCGGCCGCTCGGCGCGCGCCGAGCGCGCCTTCGGGCACGTCGGCGCCGTCGATCGTGACCTGCGGATCGAGGGGGCCCATGACGTGAATCACGACCCAACCCATGCGCGGCTCGAGATCGGCGACTTCTTTCTGCGCGTCGTCGACCGCTTGCCTCCATGACGCGGGCGAGCCCTTCGGCGCGCCCTCCCGAATGATGAGCTGGTAGCGCTCGTACGCCTCGACGTAGCGCCCGAGGCCGATCAGCGCGCGGGCAAGATCGACACCGATGGTCGGTGCGTGGATGAGCGCGTCGGCGTGACGGAAGCGATCGACCGCGGTGGCGTAATCCTTACGTTCGAGCGCGTCGTAGCCCTCGCTCGCCAGGGAGCGCGCCGAGGCTCGATCGGCCTCCGTCGGCTCGGCCTGGGCCGCAGCCGAAACGAGCATGAACGCCGCCAGCGAAAGCGCAGTAAGCGAGAGCGACGCGGAGCCGCGGCCAAGGATCACTACAAAACCGCGTACTCCGCGGCCGCGGTCGGCGCAAGCGGACTCTCTCAAGCACCTCGGCGCGCGCAACTACGGGGCAGCATAGACACACTCCGCGACGCTGCCCGTCGTAGGCTGCGTGTTCGCGGAATCCGTGTAGTACACGCGCGAGAAGTCGCTGCCCCAACATTCCACGGCGTTCACGGCCTCGAGCCCGGCGGCCGGGAGGTCGCCGCCCGTGATGCCGATGTCCGCGCGCCCGGCCCCGGTTGCCTGCCAGCGACTGACCACGCTCACGTCCTCGAGCGCCGTGGCGTGACTCGGATCGATGTCGGCATGGGCGCTGAGATCGATTTCACCGGTGCGATCGGCGTGGGCGAACGACGTGATGTCGAGCGACGCACCACCTGCGGGGCTGACGGTCGCCGTGATGGTGCGCGGGAGCGCGTCGCGAACCTGACCAATACTTGCCGGCAGATCGTGAACGATGGTGACCGTCCCCGAGTCGTTCTGGTGGCGGCTCGGGTCGAGCGTCTTCGCATTGTCGAGGTTCAGGACGAATTGACCTTGGCCGTGCTGCTCGCTCGCGCGGCTGTAACCGTCGCCGTCGAGCACGTTCAGGTAGTCGCCGCCCGACTTCCGCTGGCCCGCGAGTACATAACGGAAGTGATGGTCGCCGATGCGAGTGACCGTCAGACGGTAACGGGCGGGATCGAGCGCATCGCCGTCGTACGGGCCGAAGACCGCGTGCTGGTCGTCGAGCTCGCTCGGATCGGTATGAACGACCACCCACACCGACACCAGCACCACCGCCGTGACCGCGTTCACGCCGTCGCGCACGTCGCGAGTGAACGAGTACCAAAAAGCCGGATCGCTGGTGGCGCCGTCGGCGAGGGTCCCGCGCATCCCGGCCGCCGTGCTCGTGTCTGCCCGGGCGCCTTCGGGGCCGTCCACGTTGACGCTCCCCTGCTCCGGCAGAGCCTCCTGGAACTCGTTCGTCTCGGCCTTCTGGAGGGTGCACGCCGAAAGGCCCGCCGCGGCCAGAACAAAAGCGAGCGGCCCGGCATATCGAAGCTTCTGCATGTGTCGTTAACTCCTTCTGCGCCCTCCCTTTGAAAGAACCGGGCCAGATCGCAGCGCACCGGGAAACCGCGTGAAATGCCCCTTGTCACCGCCGGCCGCAGCCGCACCATGAACCCGGGTTCTCTTCTTGCCCGGGTCGCCGAGTTCGCACCATGCTCTAGGGCGGAGGCAGGACCTGCTACCCTGCCGGGCGAGGCTCGGACGGTTCCATCCCTCCTTCGGACTAACTGAGCATGCGTCGACCGAACCCTGGTGAAGCCCTTGCTTCCCTCCTTTCGCTCTCGGACGGGGCGGAGCGGCGCGCAAGCTTTCGTCAGGCGATCACAGCGCTCGGTCAGACCGGCAGCGCCTACGGGCCCCCGCCCCTCGACGGCGTCGATCCGGAGGTCCTCGGCCGGGCGGCGCAGCTCGCGATCGACACCGGCCTCGCGGACGACCTCGGCTTTCTCGCACCTGGCCCCGGCGCCGTGGCGCTCTACGAAATCATGGCTGCCCTGCCCTCGGGCCGGGCGCGGCGTGAGCTCGGGCGGCGGGTGTTCGCACGGGTGTACGAAGGTACGGCGGCCACCTTTGCGATCGTCGCGGCGCGCATGGCGCTCGGGTCCGGGCGCACGCTCGAAGCGGCGGCCGTTCGCGCGCGCATCGGGCTCGTGCTCGACATGCCGACCGGCGCGGGGGTCAATCCCGATCCGCTCGCGCTCACGCTCACGACGGCGCGCGAGCTCCGCAGCACCTGGCTGCTTTCGGCGCGCACCGGGACGCTGCACGAGCGCCGCCTCGCCGCGAAGATCCTCGAGCACGCGGCGCGTGAAGCCGCGGCTCGCGTGCACCTCGGTGATCCGCATCCGATGTTGCACCTGCTCCAAGGCGACATTCGCGACGTTTACGAGCAGCTGCTCGCCGATCGCGAGCCGCTCGTCTGGCGCCATGCCGCCACGGCGCGCGGGCTGCTCTCGGTCGTCGCACCGGCGTTTCAAGCCGAAATCGAGACGGGCCTCGACGAAGCGCTCACGCCCACGCAGTGGCGGCGCGCTGCGGTCTCACTCGTGGCCTCGATCCCGGCCGATCCGGAGCAGACCATCCGCGCCTGCCGTCGCGTGCTCGAAGGCACGCTCGGCCGGCGTGATCCCGGCATCGCCGCGACGATGGTGCTCGGCTTGCCGCGCGTGATCGAAGCGGAGCCGGACGCCGCCGAACAGCTGCTCGAGCTCGTCGCCTCCACGCGCCGTCCGGACGTTGCCGAGGCCGTCGCGGCCTTGCTCGGCGATCTCACGAGCCCGACGTTCGGGCGTGCCGCGGCGCAAAAGCTGCGGGCCACGCTCGCCTCGCGCGCCGAAGGTTCGGGCTCCGTGCTGCGCACCATCGCCGATCGCTCGCTTCGGCTGCTCGACGGTGACTCGATCGAGGACGAAGACGACCTCGTCGGCGCGCTACGGCGCGCCATGGTCGAATTCGAGAACACCGGCGCGCGCGCCGCGTTCGATCTCGCTCAAAAGGCCGCGGCCAAGCTGCACCACGCGCTCGACTTCCTCGAAAACCAGGACGCCCACGATTCGCAGGTCCAGCCGTACCTGCTCGGCGCGCTGAGCGACGTCGACGCCTGCGCGCTCGAGCGGCCGCGGCTCGCGCACCTGCTCCAGCTCGGCCGGCGCCCGGGTGACACGGATCAGAGCGTCCCCGAGCTCGAACGGCTCTACGAGCGCCTCGGACGCTGGCTCGTCGACGCCGAAGCGAGCGCGGCCTCCGCCAAAGATTCGAAGTCGGCGGGGCTCGCCGAGCAGCGCCACCTGAAGGCGTTGCTCCACCTCGTCGACGTCGAATCGGCGCGCAGCGAGGACGACGCGAGCATGCGCGAGCGCGTGCGGCGCACGGTGCAGGTGATGGTGCGGCGCGTGGTCGAGAGCCCCGGGCAGCTCGTGCACCGCATTGCCTGCGCGACCCTCGCGCGCGCTTGTGACGCGGCCGTACGCGAAGGCGTGTGCGAGCCGAGCGATCTGCTTCTCACGTTGATACACACCGTGCAAAGCCCCGAGAGTTTCGAGACGCTCGCGGAAGCGTCGACGAACCTCGACGTGTCGAGTGCGATCGGCGCGTACGCGAAGTTCATCGGCGTGCGGGAAGCGTCCGAGAGCATGGCGCCGCAGGAGAACGCGGCCCTCGCCGCGGCGGAGCGCATCATCGACCTGAGTCACGGCGTGGGAGCCGGCGGCAGTTACCGCAGCGAGGCGCTGCGCCGCCTGCTCCTCAAGCTCGGCCGCTGCCTCGAAGCCGTCGCGCAGGCGCGGGGGCAGTCCGAGCTCGTCGACGTCGCGGGCTCGGGCGTGCAAACCCTCGAAGAGTTGCAGAACGCCGCGGCAGCGCTGCGGCGCTTGATCGCGAGCGCGAACCGGCGCGTGCTCGGCCCCGATCCGGACGAAATCGCGATCGTCGCGGAGGTGCCGCCGCTCTCCGCGCTCGTCGAGCGCGCCGTGAGCTCGGGCGTCCCGCCGAACTCGAACCAGCTCGCGCTCGCGATCTCGGAAATTGCCGCCGATCTGCCGGTCGCGCTCGTCGACGCGCTCAAGCAAGCGCTCGCCGGCATCGAGCGGCTGCCCGTTGCCGCGAGCTCCGACGCCCACGCCATTCCGCTCGAGCGACGGCGCGAAAACCTGCCCGACTGGTTGCTGCCGAGCCGCACCATCGGAGCGTTTTACGTCGTGCGGGCGCTCGGGAGCGGCGGCGCTGCGTCGGTGTTCATCGCGCGCCGCATGGAGGAACGCTCGAACCCCGACGGCGAAGGGTTCGCGCTCAAGGTTCCCGATTACGACCCCACGACCGCCCGCAGCCTCACCGAACAGGAGTTCCTTCAGCTCTTCCGCGAAGAGGCCGGCGCGCTCCTGTCCCTGCCCCATCACCCGAACCTCGCGCGCTTCGTCACGTTCGATCTCGCGGCGCGACCCAAGCCCATCCTCGTGATGGAACTCATCCGCGGGCTCTCGATGGATCGCTTGATCCGCAGCCGTTCGCTCACGATGGACAAGGCCTTCCGCTACCTCGACGGCATCGCCGCCGGGCTCGAGACGATGCACGGCGTCGACGTCGGCCATCTCGATCTCAAGCCGTCGAACGTGATCATGCGCGACGGCGAGACGCCGGTGCTCGTGGACTTCGGCTTGAGCGGGCGGCACCTGCGGCCGGGTTGCGGCACCCTCGAATTTTGTGCGCCGGAAGTCCTCGGCATTCACGATCCGTCCTTCAAGCCGTCCCCGCAGGGTGCGGACATCTACGCGTTCGGCTGCCTCGCGTACGAACTCCTCGCCGCGGAGACGCTGTTCCAGGCCGAAGGCGAAACCGCCATTCTCTCTCTGCACGTGCAGCACGACGGTTGGCCGGAGCGCGTCGCGCGACTCGGGCGTGACAGCATCCTGGCCGACCTCGGCAAATTCATCGCATCCTGCCTGCGCCGCGATCCGCGGCAGCGACCCACGGCGACTCAAGTCCGCGCCGGTCTCGTCCCGCTCGCCCGCAAGTACAATCAAGTCCAATGGCCCTTGCCACTCCCGGCCGCGCGCGCACAACGCGCAAGCTAACGCTCTTCGCGCTCGCCGCCCTTTCGTGCCGCGGCGAGGCGGCGTCGAGCAGCGTCGATCTGCTCTTGCCGGACGGCGTCGGTCGGCGCGTCGAGCTCGTACCGAAGACCGCGTTCGCCGAATACGTCGAGCTCCCCGAGCTCCGGCGCGAGCTCCGCATCACGCTCGCGAGCTACTCGCTCTCGTGCGATCGCTACGTCGCGCCCGGCCCGGACGACGTGCTCCTCACCGTCACCTTGGACGCGCCTGCGGCAGAGCCGCTCCACCCCGGCACCTACCCGCTCGAAGGCGCCGATCCGCCCGACGCGGGCGCCACCGCGCGCCTGAAAGCATTCGCGGTCGCACGCCAGGGAGAGCGAGGCTTCGACTTCCCGAACGGCGGCAGCGTGGAACTCCGCAGCGTCGATCTCGGGCCCGCCGGCCAGGTGAGCGGCGTCCTCGGCCTCGAGTTTCCCGGCGACGGGACCCGGCCTGCCGCGGGCGCCCACGGGAAGTTCGAAGCTCCCCTGTGTCGCGGTGAGTGACTCGTGTTAGCAAGGCGCGGCATGCGTCTCGCCCGGGTGCCCTGGATCGCCATCGCCGTCGCCACCGCCGCGTGCGGTAACGGCAGCAGTACCGCGGCGATCAGCCCCGGCAACGTCGTGCTCGAGATCACGGCGCTCCTGCCGCGCAACGACGAGGTGTGGCTCGCTCCCCGCGATCCCGATCCGACGATGAGCGGCGACGAAGGGTACGCCGGCGATCCCGAGCCCGTAACGATCGGCTGTGACCTCAGGCTCGGCGTCCAGGTGGACGTGCAGAACTACTCGCTGCGGCCGCCCGACAGCTGCGGCGGAACGGCGCAATGCGGCTACCTCGTCGTGGAGCTCGATCCCGACCAAGGCCCGGCAGCGCGTGCGGAGTCCGCAGCGTCGAACGTCGTCTTCACGCTGAGTGATCCGCTGGCCACGGGCGATCCGCTCGTGGGCCCGCACGTGCTCCGTCCGCGGCTCATCCTGGACGACGGCACGCCGTTCACCGCACCGTTCGCGTTCACGCCCAAGGACATCAGCGTCACCTTCGCGGCCGACTCGTGTGAGAGCGAGCCGAACGGCGCAGGCGGAGCGGGTGGCGCGGGCGGCGCATCGAATCCGTGAGCGTCTCGCCTCAGGCGTGAACGAACACGACCGTGCCGGTGAGCGCCTTCAGCACGCCGTGCCACCCCGCGGGTAAGGCCGGCTCGGTGAAGAAGAACAAGCGCTTCGCGTCTTCGGGTGCGAGGTTGATGCAGCCGTGGCTCTTCGGAGTCCCGAAGCGATCGTGCCAATAGGCGCCGTGAAGCGCGTACCCCTTCTCGAAGTACTGCACGTACGGCACGTCGCGCAGCTCGTATTCCTCGCCGACCTCGTCCGAGCTCATCGTCACGGACACGTGCTTCGTGTGGATGCGAAAGATGCCGCGCTTGGTCGCGGTCGAGGTATCGGAGTCGCCGAGCCCCGCTTCGCCGCTCGAGACGAGCGTCGCGAACACCGGCTTCTCTCCGTCGTAAGCGACGAGGGTTTGCTTGCTGACGTTCACGTCGAGCCAGCGCTCGCCCGCTTTGCCCCAAGCGGGCATGCGCCGCGCGGGATCGATGCGTGACGCGTCCTGATCGCTGAGCCAGCGGCCGTCCGTCGTCTCGTCGTGCAGGTGTCCGTGGAAGAATTGGCGCTTGCCGCTGAGCGCGACGGCGGCGCGAAACGGCGCCGGACCGTCGTCTTCCAGGCGGTTTGCCTTGCGATCGAGCCGCCAGAAGTGGGCGCCGTCGTGACGGACGAACGCGAAGGGCAGCTTCATGTCCGTGCCGATCTCGACCCCGTGAAAATCGGACCCACGGATGGGACGCAAGCGATCGGTAGGGAGCACGCTCAGATCGGTGGCAAGGCCATAGCGGCGGCCGTCGTAGAGCAGCGTCGACAGGAAGGAATAGCCGACCTTCGGGCGCATCTTGCCGACGACGAGCTCCGCGTTCGTGTCCGTGCCCGTCTCCGTGAAGCGTGGGAAGCCGCCCTTGAGCCAGAGTGGCGGCGGCGCGTCGCTCGCCTTCGTTGCCCACGCGCTCGCCGGATCGGGCGGCGCGCCCGGTCGGCCGAGCCACAAATCCTGACCGTAGGCTGCACCGATTTCGCCGCCGGCCTGCAGCCACGCCGGCATGCGTTCGGCGAGATCCGGCTCCGCCTGCGCGAGCTCGGTGGCGGGAGGCAGCCGTCCGTAAATAGGCCCCGGATTTCTGACGGTTCCGTAGATGAACGGCAGCTTCCGCTCGAAGTTCGCGGGAGCGGACGCGCTCAACACGACAGCTGGATCGTTCGCATCGAGCGTTGCTGTCGGCCCCACGCAAACGAACCCTTCCGGCTCGACCGCATGCCACCCGCCCGGGCATCCATCTCCAGCGACGGCGGCGGAAGTCGGCGACGAGCTCCCCGCTCGCAGGTAGCCGAGCCGCTCCGCGCTCGCCGACGGGCGCGCGAAAATCCAGGCATGGAGCGCCTTGGCGTACACGCGGGGACCTCCCACCGCCGTCACCGCCGGCACATGGAATTGCCCGTCGAGCGTCACACGGTCGCGCTCCGTCGCGCGCCGAGCAGGCTTGGCCGCCGCGGGCGCTACCGTGCTCGCCGCCCCGACGGGCTCGAGCCTTGCCGCTGGGGGCGCGCCGTCGGGCGTACGCCCGCAGCCGGCTAGCGCCGCAATCGAGGCAAGAAAGCTCAAGGTTTTTCCCAGAGCCACGCTCCCTTATCCTGGGCGGCTCGCGACCTGGCCAAGAAAGCGTCCGGGCGCAAAATGTGGTGGTAGGGTCCGCGCCGTCTGCGGCCCGCCGGCCGCAAGAATACGCCCGATGCTCACGCTCGATCGAAAGCAGCAGCCCCTTGCCGTGCGTGAGTGGCGGCAGTTCGAGCCGCCGTTTCTCGGAGGGCTACTGTTTGCCGCGCTCGCCGTCGTGCCGGTCACGGCGAGCACGCCGTTCACGCCGCTGCGCGTGCTTGGTCTCGGCGCGCTCATGACGGCCGCCGTCGGGCTCATGCTCGTCGGCCGTCCACGTTCGCGTCGCCGCGCCCTGCCGAGTCGCGCGCTGGCCGCGCTGGGAGCACGCGAGCGCCACGCCGTGCTCGAGCTCGAAGGCTCGCCGCTGCCGCCGCTGTATCGCGCTGTTTTGGTGCTCGGGGACGGCTCTCGCCACACCGTGCTCGAGCGAGACGAGCCGGCCGGCGTGCTCGAGGATGCGTCGGTGCTCGCGCGCGAGCTCGGCGTGACGATCGCTCCCGGCTGGGGCATCGACGAAGCCACGCTCGATGCGCTCGTGCATCCGAGCGATCACGCGCCACCACGCTTCGGCAACGCCGCGCCGTTTCGCTTCGATTCGCCGCCCCTCGCCGCCCAGCGTAACGCCGCCTGGACGACGTTGTGGGCGTCGGCTTTCGTGCTCGTCGCCACCATCGCGATGTCGGACGCGGCTCGCTCGCGGGTCACGCCCGGCGCGCTCTCGCTCACGTTGCCGGGAATCAGCGTGCTGCTCGTGCTCTGCGTATGGCTGTGGCTGGTCGGGTTGCGCGGAGAGCTCGAGCTCGGCGCCGCCGGGATCCTGCGACGAGAATTTTGGTTCCGCTTCGATCTCGGGCGCGCGCAACGCCATGAAATGGCGGTCGTCACCGCAGCCTTCGTGGCGCCGAGCGGAGCGCCGCTCGGCCACCTCGTCGTCTCGAACGGCACGAACCTATTCGCGTTTCCTCTGCGGGCCGGTTCTCCCGAGCTCGCTCGCTTGCGCGAAGCGCTCGCCGCCCGCCGCACGAACCGCGCGGCAGAATGACTCGCGCTCGTTGCGCGTCGTTCTGATAGTGTCGCTCGGCCATGAAGCCGATCGTCAACGCAGCTCTGGTCGGTGTCGCGGTCGTAGCCCTCGCTTCACTCGCCGTGGCGCAAGCCGGGCTCGGTGAGCGCAAGATGCACCGACCGATGGGACCAGGTCCCGACGCCGGTCCGGTGCCGTCCGGCTCCGCTCGTTGGCGACACGGTGGACAAGAAGATCTCGCCGAGCAGTTCCGGAGGCGGCGCCCGAAGCCGGATGAACTCCAGGCGAAGCTCGGCGAGCTCCGCCAGAGCGCGGGCGAGCGCCGTGAAGCCCATCGCAGGGAACTTCGCGCAGAGTTCGGTCAGGCCCTCGGTCGCAAGGATCTGCAGGACGAGCTCGCGAAACACGCGCGTCGGATCGCTTTCTTGAACCGCGCCAAGGTCGTCGCGACCTCCGAGCTCGACGAACCGAAACGGAGCGCCGCGCTCGCCCGTATCGATAAACTGTTGACCACGGAAAACGCGCGTCACGACGGTGCGGTGCAAAAGCTCAAAACGGCGGCTCCGAGCAGCGTAGCGTCCACGGCTCCGGCCGCTCCGAGCGGGAGCGCGCCGTGAGAGCGCTCGGCGTGATCGCAATCCTCGTCGCGCTGGCTTGCTCGAAGCAGGAGCCACCCGCACCGCCAAACCCGGGGCCGAGCGCCGCGCCGGCCGCGTCGCCACCGGCGGCTGCAAGCTCCGTCGCTATCGCGCCGAGCGCGTCCGCGAGTTCGGACGCGGGCGCCCAGCCTCCCACCGAGGAAGATTTCGAAGATGAAGCGAGCCAGGCCGTGACGGCCAAGTCGCTCGATTCGCAGCTCGACGCGCTGGAAAAAGAGATCCAAGCGGACTGAACGCAGCCCGAACGCCGCGGTGTGCGACGCTCTTATTTGACGACGCTCGCAGCGTCCTGGTCGACTTGTTCGCCGGGAGCGGTGAGCACTTTGACGAACCAGCGGCTGTTCTCGGAACGGACGAAGTAGTCGTTGCCCTTCTCGCCGGGCAACTTGTAAAGCTCGAGGAAGCCGAGGGCTTTATTGCCGGCGAGGTAGTCGAGGCGCACGAGCGCGCTCTCCGGCTTGAGCGGCGACGGCGGGGTCTCCACGTACTCCATCACGTGCAGGCGCGAGACCTTCGTGAGCCAATTGCCGATGGTCTCGTCGAGCTTCGCGGGCGCGGCAGCATCCGCCCAGGCGCCCTTCTTTTCGGGCATCGGCACGACTTCACGCGTCTTTCCGGCCCGCGTGATGCGAACCTTCGAGACCTCCGCGTCCTGGAAAGCGTGGAGGTCACGCTCGAGTAGCCGCGATTCGGCGCCGAGCATGCTCTGCACCACGTCGCCGGGCACCGCGTAGACGACTCCCGTACGCTCGAGCTTGGCGTAGCGCTCTTGCCCGCCGGGCGTCGCGCTGCCGATGACGAGCGCTTGCTCGGCGCCGCCGATTTTCACTCTCAACGTGCCTTCGGGCTTGTCGAAGCCGAACTCCTCGGCGCGACCCGCGCCGAGCGGCCCGATCTGCCGGATGGCCATGAAGGGCGCGATCTTCCCCGCGATCTCGTTGGCGTCTTTCACGCCGATGAAGCGCGTGGTCGTCCGCTTGGGCGGCTCGCTCGGAGACACGCCCGCATCGGGCTGCCCGTGCGGCGACTTCGGCGCGTCCTCCTTGTCGAGTTCGACCACGTAAAAGCGACCGGCCGCATCCTTGCGTCCCTCGAGCGTCACGGTGCGGGTCGGCGACTCGAACCGAATGCGCTCGAGCTGATCCGGCGTGCCGCCCCAAATCTCGACCTTCTGCGACTCCTCGGCCTTGATCGCCTTTTCGTCGCGCGACCACATCGAGAACGCCAATACGGCGGCGACCACGAGTGCCGCGAAGTGCGGCCACAAACTTTTCATCGCCGCGCTCCTTTCGCGCGTGAACGCCGGCCGAGCATGAGCCCGGCCGCCAGCACGAGCCCCGGCGCGCCGAAGATCGTCGCGTAAAACCAGGTCAAATCCTGCTGCTTCGTGTGCTGGATGCGCTTGTCTTCCTCGGTGTTCGGGGGACCCGCGAAGCTTTCTTCACCGACGAGCCAGCGCATCGAGTCGACGAACAAGAGTTGATTGTAGGGATCCTGCGCCATCACGAAGTCGCCCACGGCGTCCGCGTCGGCCAGCACGAACGCCCGCATCTCGTCGGGGTTCGACTTCTTGTCGTCCTTTTTCTTGTCGTCTTTCTTGTCGGGCTTCGCGGCCTTGTCGCCGCCCTTCTTGTCGGCGCCGGTCACGGCCGCGGCGAGGTTGAAGGTGATCTGCCGCTCGCCGTCCTTGTCGAGCTGGTAGTTCTTGTTCTTGTCGGCGAACGTGCCCGAGGGCGAGCGCACCGTGAAGTCCACCCGCTCGCTCGCGCCGCGCGCCTTTTCGAGGCTGCCCGCGCCGAAGAACGCGACGCCCGCGCGCGAGCCGGCACGGTTCAACGTGGAGACGGACGCGTGCGAGGAAAAGCTCTGCGTGATGAGCCGCGTGCGATCCGAATCGTCGTTCCGGAGCCGGATGTGCATGCGCTCGTTCACGAGCACGTCGCTCCCGTAAGTGAGCCCGACGAGGCCCGCCAGATCCGCGAGCGGTCCCGTCGGCACGGCGTTCAGATCCACCGGCGCGGCACTCCCGGCCGGCTTCGCCGAAGCGACCGGCTCGGGCGCCACGAGGTCCTTGGTCGAGAAGGCGTCCGCGTCGAGCGCCATGAAGAGCTTGCCGTTCCGCTCGAGGTAGCGTCCGAGGCTCTGGAGCTCCGCGTTTGCGAAAGGCTCGGTCGGGCCCAAAATCACGACGACGTCCGCGTCATCCGGCACGTCGCGGCCGAGGCCCTGGGCGAGCCCGAGGTCCTTCACCGTGTAGTTTTGGCGCTGGAGCAAGGTGCGAACGACCGTCGCGCTCCGCGCGTTCGGATCCTCCATCGCGGACGTCTTCGACTCGTTGAGCTCGCCGTGGCCCACCGTCAGATACGCCGTAAGGCGGGATTTCGCGAGCTTCGTGAGCTGCTCCTGAAAGTCCCGATCGAGCACCTTGAGCTTCTGCTTGGCGGCGTCGAGCTCGGTGCCGATCACGACCTGCTGCGTCGTCGAACCGCGCGCGAGAATGATCACGCCGTCTTGTGTCGCTCTGAGCTCCTTGGCGAGCTTGGGCGCGAGCAACCGATCTTGCACCTCGATCTGGAGCTTGGGCGCCGAGCCCTTGAGCTCGTTCAGGTAACGCTCGACCTGCGTACGCACCTCGCTCACGAGCGGGAAGAAAGCGACCACGCGCACCGGATCGCTCAAACCTTGCGCGAGCTTCTTCGTCGAATCGCTCGGCCGCGACGTCTTGAAGTACGAAAAATCGACGTCGAGCTTCACGCCGGACGCGGCGTAGACGAGGAGCGAGCCGTACACCGCGGCGAGCGCGAGCGTGAGCCCCGCTGCCGCCGCCGAACGCACGCGCCGGCTCTCCGGACGCTCGGCCGTGCGCATCGGCATCAACGCCGTTTCAGCGAAAATCATCGGGACGGTGGCGATCACGATCAACGCCACCCACGTCACCGTGAGGAGGTCGAGCGCGCGCGTGCGCGTCGCGTCCGGCAGCTTGCCGAGGATCACGTGGTCGACGCCCCAGGGCGTGGTCCAGAAATAGAGCGCGAGCGCGAGCACGCCGAGGCCCGAGAGCACCGACAGCAGCGACTCGATCGAGCGTCGATCCCCACCCGCGCGAAAGCGCGGCGAGACGCGAAGCGCCGTCGCAACCACGACGAGCAGCACGCCCACCGTGCTTACCGCGCCCGCACCCTTCTCGAGGCCCGAGAGCACGCGCTCGCCGCCGTAAACGAGCGCGAGGCCGCCGAGGTACATGCCGAGCACCCAGCCGGGCGCGCTCGGTGTCGCCACGGCGGGGCGCACGTCGTTCGGTTTCGTGTTCGTCGCCATCAGCGCCAGCGCCTCGCTTCGAGGGTTTTGGTCGCGGCGAGCAGGAAGAAGTAGGTGACCACGAGGTAGTACGCGACGCGCCTGAGCTCGAGAATGCCCTGCTGGAACGAGCGGAAATTCTCGTGGTGGATGGCGAGCGCCGAGAAGAACTCGTTCAGCGGCGGCTCGACCGCGCGTGCGATGAGCCACATCAAAACGAACAAGCCGAGTAGCGCCGCCCCGATGACCGCCGCGACGATCTGCGAACGCGCGAGTGCCGACGCGAAGAGGCCGATGGCCGTCGACGCCGCCCCGAGCAGCAGGATGCCGAGGTAGCCCACCGCGACGTGGCCCCAGCTCACCTTGCCGTTCACGAGGATGAGGAGCGGCATGTAGAGCGTGAGCGCCGTCATCAGCACGATGACCGCGTAAGCCGAAAGAAACTTACCGAGCACGATCTCGACGTCCCGCACGGGTGAGGTGCTGAGCAGAGTGAACGTGCCAGTCTGTCGTTCCTCCGCGACGAGGCGCATGGAGAGCACGACGGCCGCGATCATCGTCGTACCGCTCGCGCCGTAGAAGAATTCTTGCAGCACCTCGGCCGAAAGCAGCGTGCGTGACAGGCCTTGCGTGTGGAACCAGAGCCCGTCGATGAGCAGCACCGCCGCGATGAGCGAGGCGCCGAGCGGCGAGCGCAAGTACGCATAGAGCTCGCGTCGCGCGATGAGCAGCGCGGCGCTCACGACGGAGCTCCTTCCGCGAGCAGCGCGCGAAAAGTCGTTTCCAGGTCGCGCAGGCGAGCGACCTCGAGCACGCCGACGTTGCCCGCGACGAGCGCGCGGCAGAGCGCGTCGCGCACGTCGGACGCCGCGAGCACTTCGAGGCTCGCGATGCCGTCGCCGTTCTCGGCCGCTTCACGCGGCTCGACGCCGCTGACGCCGGCGACCGCGCTCGCGAGCTCTTTGGCGCGAGCGAGCGCGCCGTCGGCATCGGCGCCGGCCACACGCACCGTGACCCGGATGCGCATGCCCTGCTCGACCTGCGAAGAAAGATCCGCTTCCCGCCCCGACCACAGGATCTCTCCGTTCTGAATGACGAAGATGCGGTCGCAGGTTTCGCTGATCTCGTGAAGGATATGGCTCGAGACGATCACCGTGTGCTCGCCGCGCAGTCCGCGCACGAGGCCGCGCATCTCGACGATCTGGAGCGGATCGAGGCCGCCGATCGGCTCGTCGAGCACGACGAGCTCCGGACGATGAACGATCGCTTGAGCAATGCCGAGGCGCTGGCGGTAGCCGTGCGAGAGCGTCCCGACGAGCTGGTTTCGCACCTTGCCGAGCTCGGTCATCTCCTCCACCTCGGAGACGCGCCGCTGAACGTCGTTTTTCCCGACTCGCTTCAGCCGCGCCGCGTAGCCCAGGTACTCCTCGACGGTCATGTCGTCGTAGAGCGGCGGCCGGTCGGGCAGGTAGCCGACTTTGCCACGCACCTCGTGCGGCCGCTCGACCACGTCGTAACCGCCCACCCGCACCGTACCGCTCGTCGGCAGGAGGTCGCACGCGAGGACGCGCAGCGTCGTGGTCTTACCGGCGCCGTTCAGGCCCAATAACCCCACGATTTCCCCCTTTTCGATGCGAGCAGAGAGCGGGCCGACAGCGCGCCTGCCGCCGTAGTACTTATAGAGCTCTTCAATCTCGATCACGTTTCGCTCCGCCCGTTACCACAATCCTCGCGCCCTGGACCATCGAACCAGATCGGGTATTCCCAGAGTCGCGCGACACCCATGCTCGAAGTCGAAGATTCCGGCCCGCCGACCCAGGAAAACCTCGCTGAGCGCGTCGCCCGCGCGGCGCGTGAGCTCGGGTTCGCGCGCGTGGGCTTCGCGCCGGCCGCTCCGTTCGGCGAGGCGGCCCAGCGCCTGCGCGGTTGGCTCGCGAGCGGCTATCACGGCAACCTCGCTTACCTCGCGGACGGCGAGCGCAGCGATCCGCGCGCACTCCTGCCGGAGGCGAAGACGGTCGTCGCGGTCGCGCTGTCGTACGCTGGGTCGGCTCGCCCCGTTGCGCTCCGCGGCGGGCGCGACGGACACGACCTGACGGGCTTGGTCGCGCGCTACGCGCGTGGCGACGACTACCACCTCGTCATGAAGCAGAAGCTCGCGGCGCTCGCCGAGCGCTGTGAAGCGCTTGCCGGACGGCGGCTCGCGTCGCGTGTGTGCGTCGATACGGCGCCGCTCCTCGAACACGAGATCGCGCGCGCGGCGGGGCTCGGTTTTTCGGGAAAGTCCACGCTCACCATCGTGCCCGGCCTCGGCAGCTACGTGCTGCTCGGCGAGCTCATCACCGAGCTCGAGCTCACACCGAGCGAGCCGGTGAAAGCCGGCTGCGGCGGCTGTCGCGCTTGCCTCGACGCGTGCCCGACCGGTGCGTTCGTCGACGCGCACGTGCTCGATGCGCGCCGCTGCATCTCCTACCTCACCATCGAAAATCAGGGGGTGATTCCGCGCGAGCTCCGGAGCCGGCTCGGAACGCGGGTGTTCGGCTGCGACGTCTGCCAGGAGGTGTGCCCGTTCAACGCGTCGAGCACGCCGAAGCCGGGCGCTCCCGAGCTCGAGCCGCGCCCTGCCCTCGCCACGCTGGATCTCGTCGGACTCCTGGAGCTCGGCGCTGCCGGTTACCGCAAGCTCGTGCGGCGAACGGCCCTGCGGCGCGTGACGCGCGACACGCTCGCGCGCAACGCGGCCGTCGCGCTCGGCAACACGCGGGACGAGCGAGCGGTGCCCCCGCTCGCTCGGGCGCTCGGTTCGCATTCGAGCCCGCTCGTGCGCGCCCACGCCGCGTGGGCACTCGGAGAGCTCGGAGAGCTCGCCACGGACGCGAGGAACGCGCTCGCACAGGCCGCCGCGGGCGACGCCGACGCGGACGTGCGAGAAGAAGCGTCCTTGTCCCTCGTCCGCTTGAACAACGGCTCGGGGGCACTAGTCTCGAGTTGAGTCGTCTTGGAAGAAAAGATCACGATCGTCACGAGAAGCCAGGTGCCACGTGAGAACCGGCGAGGCCGGCGCAGTGCTGGCCTGCGAACGATCGGGTCGCCCCTCCGGGTGCGCGAACGGAAGCGCGCTGGAGATTTTTCGAGATCCAGGGGGGCCGTGCCGCCTGCAGGAAGTCCGTGCGTCGCTCGCGGCCGGAGCAGAGAAAATCCACCGGCCTCGCCGGTTTTTTTCGTGGCGTGTGCCCGCCCACGCCGATCGAGATCTGTTCTTCCAAGACTGCTGAACTCGAGCCTAGGATGCCCGGCGTGAATACGTCCGCGGTCGGCCGCATGAGCCTGCGTCAATTCGGCGTCGTCATCCTCTTGGTGTCGATGACGGTGCTCTTCACCGCGACAATCATTGCGTACGTCTGGACGCGCGTCGTCAATCCCGTCTGGAAGACGCCGGACATGCCCGAGCTCCCGCTCGGCTTGTTCGCGAGCACGGCGATGATCCTCGGCATGAGCGTGTCGATGCACCGCGCCATGCTCGACGTGCGTCAGAACCGTACGGATTCGCTCGTGCGTGATCTCTGGCTCGCGCTCGCGTTCGGCATCGGCTTCATCACGGGCCAGATCTTCAACTGGCGAACGATGGAGCCCGGGATGCACGCGAACGTGCCGCACCCGCTCTATCCGTTCACGTTTTACATGCTCACCGGCCTGCATGCCGCGCACGTCGTCGGCGGCTTCATTCCGCTCGGCATCGTGATCGCACGCGCGAGCAAGCGCCTTTACACGAGCTCCGAGCACGAGGGCTTGCGGCTCGTCCGCCAGTATTGGGATTTTCTCGGCGTCGTCTGGCTGGTTCTGCTCGCGACGCTCTGGCTCGTGACGTAAGCGTCGCTTCAGGGCGAGAGGCGCTGAACGCGCCAGCCCGCGCCGTCACGCTCGTAGAGGAAGCGATCGTGCAGGCGATGTGAGCCGCCGATCCAGAGCTCGACGCGTTCCGGAACGAAATGGAGCACGCCCCAATGCGGCGGCCGTTCCACGGCTCGGCCTTCGAAGCGGAGCCGCACGCGCTCGAACTCGGCGTCGAGCTCCGCGCGCGACTCGAGCGCCCGGCTCTGGTGCGACGCCCACGCGCCAAGCTGGCTTTCGCGATTGCGGGCCGCGAAGTACTCGTCGGATTCGGCCGCGGGCGCGCGCTCGACCGTGCCCTCCATGCGCACCTGGCGATCGAGCAGCGGCCAAAAGAACACGAGCGCCGCGTGCGGATTTTGCGTGATCTCTCGACCCTTGCGGCTCTCGTAGTTGGTGACGAGCCGGACCGCTCCGTCGCGCATTCCCTTGTAGAGCACCGTGCGCACCGACGGACGGCCGTCAGGCGTCGCCGTCGCGAAAGAAAGCGCATCGGCAGCGGGTAGCCCGCGCTCCGCTGCAATTCGCTGCCACTGTGCAAACACCGCGAGCGGGTCGGCACCCACATCAGCGAGGTCGTTGCTGGAAAAATCGCCGGAGGTCATAGAGGAAGCTTCACTCGGCGCCGAGCGTAGCATCTGGGGAGAGTGTAGGATTCTCTGCCATGGTCGATAAAACCCGTACCGGACGCTCGCGCGTCGCCCTTCTCCTGTTCGTCGTCGCGGGGCTCGCGGGCGCGTTCGTCTCGGGAGCTGCATGGGCCGCCGACGCGAAGCTCGACGAAGCGAACGCCAGCGCCGCCAAAGCGATTGCCCTCTTGAAGTCGTCGCAGCCCTCGAGCGTCGCCGAGGTCGAGGCCCACCGAAAGAAAGCCATCGACCTCATCACGCGCGCCCAAGGCGAAATCCTCAAGGCCAAAGGCGAGTGAAGTTCGCTGCCCTCTGGGTGGCACTGATTCTGTTCGAAGCCTGTACCGCCACCCATCACGCCGTAGCACCCGCGCGCGCCGCGAAAGCGTCCGGCGGCCAGGCGGAAGTGCGTGACGACGAACCCACGCAGGAAGACGACGCGAACGCCGGGGACGACACGCCCGCCGCCGAGGCGAGCGACGACAACGACGAACCCGACGACGAGGCCGAGGAACCAGAGAGCGGGCCCGTCACCGGTGAACGGCGCCCCCACCCGCTCGACGGCTTGAGCGACGCTCAGGTCGCGCAGGCGGTGAAGACGAACCTCGGGTCACTCGGCTCGATGTCGGTCGGTAACCCGAACGCGGGGCTGCTCGTGAACGGAAAGAACGCGGAGAAGTGCGAGCTCTACGCGCCCATCGCTCCCGGCACGGCTTGGGGCACCGAGGAGACGCTCACGTACCTCGACGCGGCCCTGCGCAAGGTCCACGCCGTGATCGCCGACACGCCCCCGCTCGTCCTCGGCGATATCAGCGCGCGCTCGGGCGGGCCTATTTCACCGCACCTGAGCCACCAGTCGGGTCGCGACGTCGACATCTCGTACTTCTACGTCGGCGAGCAGCGCTGGTACCGCCGCGGCAACGCCGAAAACCTGGATTTGGCGCGCAATTGGGCGTTCGTCCGCGCGCTCGTGACCGAAACGGACGTCGAGTTCATCTTCATGGATAACTCGATTCAAACGCTGCTCAAGGACTACGCGACCTCGAACGGCGAGAATCGCGCTTGGGTGGAGGGTCTCTTCGGCGGCGGCGGACAGCGCGCGATCATTCGTTACGCGCGCGGACACGCCACGCACGTCCACGTGCGTTTCTACAATCCGATCGCGCAAGAGACGGCGCGCAGGAGCTACGCGGCGCTCGTCGAGCGCGGCATCGTTCCGCCGGTGCAAAGCTACCTGCAGCACATGGTCAAAAAGGGCGAGACGCTCGGAAAGATCGCGAAGAAGTACGGCGTCAGCGTCGAGGCGATCAAGCGCGCGAACCGCTTGAGAAAGAGCCTGATTCGCGAGAAACACCCGGTGCTGATCCCGATCGCCCATCCGCGACCGGCGCCGCCGTCACAGCGCCTCGCCTTTCCGCCCCGGCGCTTGCCCCCGAGCGAGCCCGTCGCCCGTGCGGCCACGCGCGACTAGCACGCTGGATTCTCAAGCTTCCCCGGCTCTGCTAACAGGGAAGCCGGCATGCTCCGCTCGAACTCAGGCGCGTTCGCTCTCCTCGCTTCCGCGTTGGTTCTGCTCGCTTGTAAGGGCCCGCCGCCCGATCAAGTTCGCCTCGAGCTGCCCGACAGTATCGTCTCGCCGGATCCCGTGCATGTGATGGTCCACGTTCGCCGCGGGGGCACCTCGAGCGTCACGAACGAGAAGACCGACTTCACCGTGACGCCCGGCGACATCGCGAGCGTCGGCCCCGACATGAACTTGACCTGCCGGAAGTCGGGAGACGCGAAGGTCACGGCGGTCATCCAGGGGGTCTCCAGCAGCGCGAGCGTGAAGTGTCGACTCGTGGATCGCATCGACACGGGCACGCTGCCGCCGTTCGACATCACGAAGGGTCCCGTCTCGCTGCACGCAACCGCGCTCGCCAAGTCGGGCGCGCCGCTCGACGACGTGCCCATCACGACCAGCAGCGAGAGCCCCCACGTCGCAAGCGTGTCGAGCAACGTAGTCACCCCGCTCGCCGTGGGTGAAACCAAGCTCACGCTCAAGGCGGGCGCACGAACGGCCACGGTCCCCGTGCGCGTCGTCCGAAGCCTCACCCCAGAAGCGCTCCCGCTCGAAGGCGGGCGCCGCATCTACTTCGGCTTACCCGACGGCAAGTACGAGGTGAAGGTCGAGCTGCCGCTGGACCACGCCTTCAGCGTCGAGTGGCGCGGCGCGCCGTACTGCGCGTACAAAGGATCCGGCAAGAGTCACGTTTCGACGTGCGTGCTTCAGTCGAAGGGCGGCGCCGTCGTCGACAACCCCGCGTTCATAGCGACGGGCTCGACCGCCGTCGGCATGAACGGCATCAGCATCAGCGAAGTGCCCTGAACTTCAGTGCTTGGCGGCTGCCGCGGCGCCTTCGAGCTTGCCCTCGGTGAGCGCGTACAGCACGGCCATGCTCGTCCACAAGCGATTTTCCGCCTGATCGAAGATGACCGATTGCGGCCCGTCGCACACCTCGGCCGTCACCTCTTCACCGCGGTGCGCCGGCAAGCAGTGCAAGAAGAGCGCGTCTTTCTTCGCGAGCCGCATCACCTCGGCGTTCACCTGGTACGGCATGAGCACGCGATGGCGCTCGGCACGTTCCCCTTCGGAGTGACCCATCGAGAGCCACACGTCCGTGTACACGACGTCGGCGCCCTGCACGGCTTCGTTCGGGTCCGTCGTCACGCTGACGCTGCCGCCGTGTCGATCCGCGACGGCGCGCGCGTGGGCGACGATTTCCGGCGGTAAACCGTAGCCGTCGGGGCACGCGAGCGCGACGCTGGCGCCCGCGAGCGCGGCCGCCTGCACGAGGCTCACCGCGACGTTGTTGCCGTCCCCGAGGTACGCGATCTTCGTGCCCTCGAGCTTTCCCTTGTGCTCGGCGATGGTCATGAGATCGGCGAGGCTCTGGCAGGGGTGGTGACCATCCGTGAGCGCGTTGATCACCGGAATGGTGGCGGCCGCCGCGAGGCGTTCGACCTGTGAGTCCTCGAACGTGCGCACGACGAGGGCGCGCGAATAGCGGCTGATGACGCGCGCCGTGTCCTCGAGCGTTTCACCGCGCCCGAGCTGCAAATCCTTGCTGCTGAGCGAAAGCGGCGTGCCGCCGAGATGCACCACGGCCGTCTCGAACGAGATGCGCGTGCGCGTCGACGGCTTGTCGAAGTAGCAGCACACGGTTTCACCGGCGAGCACGCTGCGGCGGCCGAACGGCTTCGCTTTGAACTTCGCGGAACGCTTGAGGAGGTACGCGAGATCGTGCGCCGAGAGGTCGGAGGTTTTGAGCAAGTGCAACATCAGCGGAAGGGGCCGACCCTACCCCATTTCCGGCGCCTCGTCCGCCACGAGGGAGCCCCCGCGTCGCGACACGTCCGCAACCGATTGCAGCTTCGCACGGAGGGCATTACCGTTGCCCCCCGATGACGAACCCCACCGCTACCTTCTCCACGTCACTCGGCGATTTCACCGCCGAAATCTACGCCGACAAGATGCCCGTCACCGCCGCGAACTTCGTGAAGCTCGCCAAGGGCGGCTTCTATGACGGACTGCATTTTCACCGCGTCATCGACAATTTCATGATCCAGTTCGGCTGTCCCTACAGCAAGGACGCGACGAGCTCCCGCGCCGGCACCGGCAACGGCCCGGACGGTACCATTCAAGACGAGCACCCCGCCGACGCGAAGATCTCGAACGAGCCCGGCACGCTCGCGATGGCCAACACCGGACGTCCGAACAGCGGTAGCTGCCAATTCTTCATCAACACCGTTCACAACGCCTACCTCGACTGGTTCTCGCCCGGTCCGTCGAAGCACCCCGTGTTCGGCAAGGTGACTCAGGGCCTGGACGTCGTGAAGAAAATCGAGAAGGCCGAGACGGACGATCGCGATCGGCCGGTGAAGCCGATTCAGATGCTCAAAGTGACGATCAAGGAGTGAGCGCGGCTCACGGATCGGGCAGCGACGCCGCGAGCGCATAGATGAGCGGCGCGTTCCAGTTGATGGCCACCTCGTTCGACGTGAAGTTGTTCTCGTCGTCGGTCCATTGAGTCGCGGGCGGCGGCGGCGCGGCGCCCATGGCGGGTACCGGGCCGCCGACGAGCAGGCCGGGCCACGGCGGCTCGATGCCGTCCGCGATCGAAGGCCGGTGATGCGGGTGCAGCGGCGGATTGTTACCGACACCCGTCACCATCGAGCGCCCGAAGAAATTGCGTCCGAAGAGGTGGCCGAGCTGGAGGCTCACGGCGTCGAGGTACGTGCGCGCGTTGTCGGGATCGACGCGTGACGCTTCCACGAGTGCGAGCGAGGTGCGCGCGCTCGTGCCGTTGATGCCCCAGTTGTAGGTCAGTCCGAGGCTGCGACCGTACGGGTGCTTCACGGCCGTGCCCGCGAGGTTCGACGCCGTGTTCTCGAGCGCGAGGGTGAAGCGCGTGACGACCTTGGGATCGCGCTCTTCGCGCACGGACTCGAGGTACGTGAAGATGCCGAGGTTCGCGACGTTGTCCCAGTCCCAGTAGCCTTCGACCGCGAACGAGTTGCCCGCCTGCTCGAACGCGGCGAGCGCACCGCTGTCCCCCGTCGTTTCGAAGATCTCCGCGGCGGCCCAGAAGCGGTCGTCCGTATCGGGATCGGGGCTGTTGCCGGCTCCGTAGCTGCCGGTGAAGCCGCTCACGGGCGGCGGGATCGGCGTCGTATTCGCGAGCAAGAACTGCCACGCGGCCGCGGCGGCCTGTTCGGCGCGGTCGGCCAGATCGGGGTCGAATTCACGAAAAATGCGCGAAGCGTGCGCGGCGACGGCCGCGAAATCCGCCGTCGCCTTCGTGCTCGCATCGGCCATGTTGCGCGGAGCGGTCGAGGCCTCGGGCATCACGGCGAGGCCGTCGAAGTTCACGGACGTGATGCGGTCGGACACGCCGCCGTCCGCGTACTGCATGTTGAGGAGCCACCCGAGCTGATACGCACACTCATCGAGGTAGTCGGGGATGCCGTTGTTCGGATCGAGCCCGTCGAGCGCGATGTTCTCGAGCTTCGGGCGGAAGTGATCCCACGCGAGCAGCATCATCCCGAGCGCGAACGAGCCGTTGTTCGTGTACTTGCCGTAGTCGCCCGCGTCGTGCCAACCCCCGACGGCCATGCCGTCTTGGTGATGGCACTCAGCGTGCCCGAAAGTCGTGCCCTGCCATTCGAACGACACGGCCGAGCCGCAGCGCCAGCCGTACATGCCGAGCATGGCCGCGTGGAACGGTTCGACGAACACGTCGTCGGCGATCGTGAAGGGGGCGGATTTACCGACGTTCGCCACGTCCACGTAGTACTGACCCGGGACGTTGAGGTCGCTGAAGTCGACGACGTGAACCTCGGGTTCGCCCGAGTCCGTCGCGTTGATGGCGGGACCGACCGCACCCGCGCTGTCGGGGAAGACGACGGAATCGTCCTCGACGCGGCGGATCACGAAAGTCGAAGCGCCGGCCGCATAGGTGGCCATTTTCGGCGAGCCGGGCGTAAACCCGACGGTGCTCACGTGAATGCCGACCTTCGGTGTCGCGCACGAACCGTCTTGCTGCGGAGCCGTGCCCGGCGGGCAGCTCTGATCCTGCGCGCTGTCACAGCCGAAAAGCACGAAAGAACACGCCAGCAAGCAGCGAAGCTTCGAGGTCATGGAACCGGTTCCGGGTCTAGATCCGAGGGCGACCGAGCGCAATCGAGTTTTTCACGACGGACCGGGCTTGGTCACGTCGGTGGCGTAAGTATTGGCGCAAATCCCGGCGCCGACGGCGTTCGCGTTTTCGGGCGCGACGCTGCTATTCCGGTGAGCGTCGATGAAATTTTGGAACACGTCGTACTCGAAGCAGTCCGCCGTGAGCGTCGCGCCCCAGCTCGACGCCGCCCAGCGCGACGGAATTCCGGGATCGGGCGTGAGTGAGAGTTGACTGGTCACGCTGCTCGAGCAGCCCGACGCAGTACAGCACGCCGCGTCGGGCCCGTTCTCCGCGATGAGCGACTTCGCGGCGGCAACGTCGTCGCCGCAGTCGCTGCACGAGTAGGTGAAGACGACGCCGCCGTGCTCGAGCGAATGCACGTAGAAGCCGCGTGGGATCGCGTAGTCGTAGACGCCGAACTGCGGGAAAATACTGTAGTGATCCCCCCACGCTGGCGGGTTCGTATGAACCGTCACGGGCGCGCACGGCGTCAGGTGCGTGATCGCGGTCGTCTGGAACGTCCGCTCGACGGCGTTGCAAGCGCTCCCCTCGACGGGCGTTGCCGTGAGCGGCGCGACCGGCGCGTCCGGGTCCCCCGCGGCCGCGATGAGGTCCGGCGTCTTGTCGCGGCAATAGCCGTTGGGATCTGCGTTCGAGGGCGTGGCGTCATTGCCCTTCCCGGAGCAGGCCGCGAGAAATATCGGCAATAACGCCAAGGCCACACGGCCGAGCGGCTGAAGCATGTCCGCGCAGGATACCTCAACCGCGAACTTTCGCTATCGTGTGGAGTCGAACGCGATCGCTCTCATGCGCATCCCCGCCCCTGATTTGCTGCACCCCGAGGGACGGCTGTGGCTCGACGCCGCCGAGCTACGCCAGGTGATTACCTTCGCGTTCGCCTCCGGCATCGGCTCCGACGCCTTCGAGCGCGCCCTTTCGAAGACCGCGTCCGCACCGAGCACCCTCGTCCCGGAGTGCTTCGCGAAAGATCTCTTCGTGGACGATTTCGTCGCGCGCTGTCTGCCGCCGCGCACGGGACCACGGCCGAGCAAGCAGCAGCGCCAGGCACTCGTGTTGCTCCTCACGCGCCCTCCCGGCGACGCGGAGACGATCGCCCTGCGCCACACGGTGCTCGCGGAGCTCGGCGAGAAACCCGCGTTCCGCGCCGGACTCGAGGCCGCGCTCGCCGCGCTCGCCGAGCTCTTTGGGTTACTCGAGAGCGTCCCGCGTACGAAGGACCCGTCGAACACCTACCGCCGCGTCGAGATTTTGCGCAGCGTGCGCCAGGCTTTCGACGCCGTCGCGAGCGCCGTGCCCCGCTCGACCTCCGCGCTTTCCCGGCTCGATCGCTTCGGCAGGGCCGTCCAGGAAAGCGAAGGGTATCGTCACCTGCTCGAGATCCTGGAACACGAGAGTCACCTCGCGACCGTGGACGTCCGGCTCCGGCTCGCCCGCGACGGCCACGTGCGAGCGTTCGAGATTTTGCGGGCCAACGAGAACAGCTCGAACCGCTACTACGGCGGCCCCGTCGGGCGCTTCTTCATGCGGCTGCGTCTCATGTTCCGCGGCTACCGCATCGGCCAGGACGAGCTCCTCGGTCGGCTGCTCCAGACCGTGTTCGACGAGATCGAGGAGCCGCTCATCGCGCTCTTCCAGGTGCGGCGCGACATCGAATTCTATCTCGCCGCGCTCTCGCTCCGGGACTTCGCCGCGAAGAAGGGCCTGCCGGTGTGCGTGCCGACCTTCGCGCTACCGACCGCGCCCGGCGCGCCGCTGCCCGACAGCCGCTTCGAGAGCCTCTATAACCCCCTCTTGTTACTCGAGGAGCACGCGCCGCGGCCGAGCGACCTCACGATCGGCGGGCGCGCACAGCTGATCGTGACTGGGCCGAATTCCGGCGGAAAAACCCGGCTGCTCCAGGCGATTGGGCTCGCGCAGCTGCTCGCGCAGGCGGGCTTCTTCGTGCCCGCGAAGAGCGCGACGCTCGCGCCGCGGCCGGGGCTCTTCGTGTCGGTCGTGGAGGAGGCAACCGCGGACGCGCGCGAGGGGCGGCTCGGCACGGAGCTGATGCGTATTCGCAAGCTCTTCGAGCGGCTCGCCTGGGGCAGTCTCGTCATCGTCGACGAGCTCTGCTCGGGCACGAACCCCTCCGAGGCCGAGGAGATTTTCAGACTCGTGCTCTCTCAGCTCGCCGAGCTCGAGCCGCAGACGGTCGTCACGACGCACTTTCTGCACTTTGCGGCGGACCTCGCACAGGATCGCACGCTCAGCTATCTCGAATTCATGCAGGTCGAGCTCGACGACACGCAGACGCCCACGTTCGGCTTCGTTCCGGGCGTCGCGACCACCTCGCTCGCGCGCAAGACGGCCGAGCGCCTCGGCGTCACGCGCGAGGCCCTGAAGGGGCTCGTCGACGAGGCCAGGCGCACCCACGCTTCCGCGCGATGAGCCCGACGAATTTCGGCCTGATGGGCGCAGCCGGCTACATCGCGCCGCGCCACCTCGACGCGATCGCCGCGACGGGCAACGAGCTCGTCGTCGCCTGCGACCCGCGGGACTCGGTGGGCGTCCTCGATCGCTACAGCCTGCGCACGGAATTTCTACCGAGCGAGACGGCGTTCTCGGCGTTTTTGCGGCGGCGCCAGCGCGGACCGAGCGAGCAAGCGCTCGCCTACGTCTCGATCTGCACGCCCAATCATTTACACGTGGATCATTGCCGGCTCGCCATGCGCGAGCACGCGCACGTGATCTGCGAAAAGCCCCTCACCCTCACGCCCACCGCGCTCGACGAACTCGCAACCCTCGAGACGCGCACCGAGCGACGCGTTTACACCATCCTGCAGCTGCGCGTGCACGCGCGCCTGCTCGAGCTCCGGCAGCGGCTCTCGGCCGAGAGCCGCACGCGCGAGGTCGTGCTCACCTACCTCACGGGGCGCGGGCCCTGGTATCAGGCGTCGTGGAAGGGCGATCCGGAAAAGAGCGGCGGGATCGCGACCAACATCGGGGTTCACCTCTTCGACCTGCTGCTCTGGCTCTTCGGGTCCGCGCGGCGCGAGCGCGTGTACCTGTCGGATCAAAAGCGCATGTCGGGCACGCTCGAGCTCGAGCGCGCGAACGTGCGTTGGTTCCTCTCCGTCGACCCGGCAGACGTGAAGCGCGCCGGCCTCGAAGCGCGCGGCTTCACGCATCGCTCGATGCTCGTCGACGGTGAGAGCGTCGACTTCTCGGACGGCTTTGCGGGCCTGCACACGCAAGTCTACGAGGCGATCCTCGGCGGGTCCGGCCTCGGCATCGAGGACGCGCGCCCGAGCGTCGAGCTCACCCACCGTTTGAAACGGCTGCCACTTTCACCGCTGGACGCGGGCGCGCACTTCATGTGCGAACGCGTCTGACTCGTTTTCAGCTTTTGCGCTGGGGCAGCGGCAGCTCCTGACGCACGGCGAGCCAGCGCCGCACGACGGGCTCCGGTGCGGGATCGACCGCCGTCTCCGGCACCCAGCAGCGCGTGTCACCTGGTTCGAGCTCGAGCCAAAAGTGACTCGGCCCGCGCGAGAGCACGCGCGCGACCAGCTGTTTCCGATCCGGCGTGCGCACGAGCACGATCGACCCTCGCCCCAGCGCGGCGCGCCGGGCCTGCCGATCGAACCGATACGACGACCAAGCCCACGTCATGAACGCCCCGACCGAGAACGCCACCGCCGCCGTCCACATTGAAAACATGACCGACCCCAGCGACCGAGCTTGGAGTGCCCTGCCGCTAGGTTGATCCATATAGCATACGCGCTACCAGACTTATGGATCATGGGCGCAAAACGGCCGTTCCTCTACAAGGCGAACCGCCATGCGCGCCATCCCGCTCCTCTCCGGCTTCGGGGCGGCGCTGCGCGAGCGCCGGCTCGCGCGTGGCCTTACGCAGGCGCAAGTGGCCGAATCCGCAGGGATTGCAGTCGAAACCGTGTCACGGATCGAGGGCGGCCGGCTCGCTTCCCTGAGCCTCGTGCTCGCCGCGCGCGTGGCGACGACCGTGGGTTCGACGCTTCAAGGCTTGCTCGCGGGTGTTCCCACCCCGGACCCGGCCCGCACGCTGCGCGCGGAAGAGCGACGCATCGTCGGCCTGCTCAACTCGGTGGACGACGTGCAACTCGGCCGCGTGCGCCGCGGACTTCAGAGCCTACTCTCCGTGCAGGACTCGCGCCGGCCACCGGTCCGCGCCCGACGCAAGCGCTGAGCGTCCCGGGGCTTGCAACTAAGTTGCGCCACGGCGGCGGGCAGAATTTTCTCGAAGGCGCCGTACACTAGACGCGTGGCGAGCCCCTTGAGCGCGCTCCATTGGCTCGGCGTCGTGGCGCTCGCTGCGGCCGCGGGGGCACTCGGCGGCGGGGTGGTCGTATGGAAAGCAACGCGACCCGCCGCTCCGCTCGTTGCGGCCGAACCCGGGGCGCCGACGGACGAGCTCACGCCGCGCGTGGCCACGCTGGAGCAGACGGTGTCGCGCCTCGCAGCGCAACCGCGCGTGGCGCTCACGTTGCCCGCACCCGTCAACTCGGTTGACGCGCCGCACGCTGCTCCAGCGCCGTCCGCCGCCGTGGTCGACGACCCCGTGTTCGAGGCAGCCGTGCGTGACGTGGTCCAGCGCGTCGAGGAGGAGCACGCTTCCGAGCACGAAGCGAAGCTTGCCGAGCAACGCACGACAGCCGCAACCCATTGGGCAAGCGGCCTCGTCGAGAAACTGCACCTGAACGAGCAGCAGCAAGCGAAGGTCGCCGCGATTGCTCGCGAGTTTTACGATCACGTTCGCGACGCGCTCGCGGTCCCGGACGGCGGCGCGACTCCCTCCTTTAATGATCAACGCGCCAAGGTCCGAGCGCTCCGCAATGAATCGGAGCAAAAGCTCGGTCAAGTCCTCGACCCGTCACAACTCGCCACTTACGAAAAGCTCGACGACGACGACCAGCTGAGCTCTCGTACCGCCATGCGCAACGCGCGTTAGTCCGACCTGCATTCGACGGCGGGCGGATTCGGATCGCGTTTCACGAGTTGAAGTAAATTGTGTGACGGTGGCGGACGACTGTGTCGTTCACGCAGTCGCGCCGAGGTTTTCGTTGACCGAGCTCGGGTGTCTGGGGCACTATCGCCCCCGGTGGTGAGGCAGACGATCACGGGTGGGTCGACGTCCATGGATTTTCCAGTGGGCGCCCGTCGCGCGTAAACGAGGGTTTCGCCTCGACCACACGGGAGGTCGATATGAAATCGGTGGCGAAAAACAAGGTGGGCAAGTCCGTGGTGCGGAGCCGTCGCCTGCTGGTGATGGCGCCGTTCACGCTGGCCTTTTTGGTGGGTTGCGCATCCGCACCCGACGGCGCGAGCGGTGGGTTTGCGCCTACGTCTCAAGACGCGCTCGAAGCGACGACGGGGCCGACCGACGGCCTGGCCGACGGCTTCAGCACGTTTCTCCAAGTCTTTACGGGCGAGAACTTCGACGCGCAATTTCAAATGGGGTTCGCATTCAACCTCGGTCTCGTGACCGACAAGGTGAAGGGCGACACGGGCGCGTTCGCGAGCGGCAGCGCAACGCTCGACATGAACACCGGTATCGTGACTGCGACGCTCAACAACGTCCCCACGACCGGCAACTTCGACCTTTGGTTCGTGAAGAACTTGCCGGGCGGCACCGTCGCCCCCGAAGCCACCGATCAGATGCTGAAGGTCGGTAAATTCAGCAAGGGCGGCAGCCAGCGCACACTCAACGCGTCGCTCGGTACCGACATCGCGTTCGATCTCGACCTCCTCGTCGTCACGAAGAGCGGCAAGACGCCCGATCAATCGGTCGTCGCCGTCGGTGATCGCACGCTGTTCGAGAAGCGCTTGTTTCGCTTCCGTGCGGGTAAAGGGCTCGATCCCGTCACGGGGACCCTCGCGAACAACATCGAGACGACCGATCCGCTCGTCGCGCGCGGCGCCCAGCTGTTCTTCAACGAGACGTTCGGCGGCAACGGGCGCACGTGCGGTACCTGCCATCGCGCTGAGCAAAGCCTCACCATCAATCCGGACTTCATCGCGACCCTGCCGCAGAGCGACCCGCTGTTCGTCGCCGAGACGAACTCGGCGCTCTCCAAGCTCGAAAATCCGCAACTTTTGCGCAGCCGGAGCCTCATCCTCGAAAACCTCGACGGCTTCGACGACCCCAAGCACAAGTTCGTGATGCGCGGCGTGCCGCACACGCTGTCGCTGAACCTCACGAACGGCATTGGTAACGCCGCCAACTTCTTCGGCTTCGGCGGGCCGCCGGACGCACGCCTCGGCTGGTCGGGCGACGGCGGGCCCGGCCGCAGCACGCTGCACGAGTTCACGTTCGGCGCGATCATGCAGCACTTCACGAAGACGCTCGCGCGAAAGCCCGGCGTCGACTTCCGCATCCCCACGCAAGAGGAGCTCGACGCACTCGAGGCGTTCCAGCTCTTCACCGGCCGCCAGGCTCCGACGGACTTCACGTCGCAGTTCCTGACCGATCCTCACGGTGAAAACGGCAGAAACCTCTTCCTCCAAACCGGTTGCACGAACTGCCACACCGATCTTCAGGGCTTCGTCGACTTCAACAATTCGAATTTCGACACGGGCGTCGCAAACCTCACGCCCGACTTGCCCGACGACGACGGCTTCGGTAACCCGGGTGATCGCACCTTCAACCCGCCGCCGCTCGCCGACGCCGCGGACACGCCGCCCTTCTTCCACAACAACGCGATGCCGACGATCGAAGACGCGGTGGGCTTCTACTTCTCGCCGACGTTCCAGGCGTCTCCCTCCTCGTTCTTCATCTTCCCGCCGAACCTCCCGTCGGCGGACCAGGCGGACATCGCAGCGTTCCTCCGTATCGTGAACGCGGCGACGAACATGGCGCAGGTGCGTAAGCGGGTCACCTACATCCAGAACGTGCGCTCCACCGGCAACACCGACATCCTGAACACCGCCCTTGCCGACGCGAACGACGCGGAGATCGACCTCGCCGCGAAGGACCTGAACCCCGACGTCCAGAAGCAGATCTCCAAGATCGAGAACCTCCTCCGGACCGCGCAGGCCGACACGGACGCCAATCGCCCGGCCGAGATGAAGAAGATCGGCAAGCTGCTCGACGCGGCCTCCGCTGCACTCTTCACGACGACACCGCCCGGCAGCGGTGGGAGCGGTGGCTTCGGCGGGAGCGGTGGCTTCGGCGGCAGCGCCGGCGCTACGGGCGGGACCGGCTTCGGCGGCTTCGGTGGCACCGTCATCGGTGAGGGCGGAGCGGCCGGAGCGCCGGACAACGGTTCCGGTGGGAGCACCGCAGGCAGCTTCGGCTTCGGTGGGAGCAGCGGCAGCTTCGGCTCGGGCGGAACGAGCACCGGGGCCGGCGGAGCGAGCGCTGGATCGAGCGGCTCCCCTGGAGGGGGTGGCAGAAGCGCTGGCGGTAGAAGCGGCAGGGCCGGCGCCGGCGGCTAATCCGAATTCATAGGCGGGGAGGTCCGCCGGACGACGCGTGCTACGTTCATAGTCACGCTCGCGGTTCCATGGCGGATCTCCCCTGGCAAGCTGAAGTGGCCGCCCTGCTCGAGCAGGCGGCCCAAGCGCTGCGTTCGAAACGCCACCGGCGTGCGATCGTCGCGCTCGGGACGGCGGTCGCGTACGTTCAGCGCGCGCGAGACCGCGGCGACCGCTTCGCGCAAGAGCTGCTCTCCCACACCGTGGAGAACAAAGAAGATCGCACGGAGCGCTTCACCTTTCAGCCCGGCGAGCTCGAAGCGTTGAGCGTGCCGGGAGTCAAGAAGTAGCGCGCTCCGGCGCTTCAGCCCGCCAGGGCCTCGAGCAGCGTCGGCGCGTGACTGCGGCAGTCCGTACTCTCGGCGGCTTCGAGCTCGAGCGACGCGGGGCACGAAGTCGGACCTTCGTGCTCGGACCACCAGCGGCGGGCGTCACGCTCGGTCCACGTCGAAGCGAGACCGAGCAACGCGAGCTGCAGCGCCGCCGCGCTGGCGGGGCGGTCCTCGGGGGATTTCGCAAGGCAGCTCAGGATCAACCGCTCGAGCTCGGGCGGGACCGGCGCGCCGCGGCGCGACAGTGGCTCGGGCGCGCTATGCAGGTGGTGCCCGCACACCTCGGCGACGCTTGCACCGACGAAGGGCGGCCTGCCCGTGAGCAAGAAGTAGCCGACGGCGCCGAGCGCGTAGAGATCGCTGCGCGCATCCAGCAGCCCGGGTGCAGCAATCGCTTCGGGCGAAAGATAGAGCGGCGTCCCGACGACACGGCCGCTGTCCTCCGTCGCATCCTGCGCCGCGAGCTCCTTCGTGAGACCGAAGTCGAGCACCTTCACGAAGTCCTGAACGCCACCGCGCTCGCAGAGCATGACGTTCGCGGGCTTCACGTCGCGATGAATGAAGCCGAGACCGTGCGCTTCCGCGAGCGCTCCCGCGAGCTGCGCGAGTAGGTGCGCGACGCGGCGGGGCTCCTGCGGACCGTAGCGATCGACCAGCGTCTCGAGATCGAGCCCGTCGAGGTATTCCATCGCGTAGAACGGAGCGCCCGACGCAGTGCGACCGAAATCGTAGACGGCGATCGTGTTCGGATGGCTGAGCCGGCTCGTGAGTTCGGCCTCACGCTCGAACCGCGCGAGGTTTTCGGGACTGTCGTGGTCCGCGGCGAGCAGCTTCACCGCGGCCTGCCGCCCGAGTCGCGTGTGGGTGGCTCGGAAGACCACGCCCATGCCGCCCGCGCCGATTTGCTCGTGGAGCACGTACGGCCCGAAGAGCTCCCCCTCGGGCTGGTCGTTCGCCGCGGGTCGTACTTTGTTCCAGAGCCAAGCCGCAGCAGCGCCGAGACCGCTCCTTTTCCGGGTTCTGCTGCGCTGGTCCATGGCCTTCATTCCAATGACGTCGGCGCGCGCCTCGGATCGACATCCTGCGCTGTCCGCCGGTCGATTTTCTTGCCCGAGGGGCTCGAATTGCATGACCCGAACCTAAAGCCCGCCCTGCTTTCGGCCCCGTTCTCTTCGGCCAGCGCGCTATTGCTACCGGTGAGCGGCGTTGCCGAGTCGGCGAGCAGAACGCACCCAGAGCCCCGTCGCGTCGTCAGCCGGCGTCGGTCACGTCCACGACCACGAGGTCCGGCTTGCAGTAGAGCCGGAGCGGCGGCTGATCCGAGCCCACGCCCGCCGAAACGAACAGATCGGTGCCCTCGACTTTGAAGTGGCCCTGGTCGAACCGGCGACCGTAGCGTGAGGGGATCACGATCGAGCCGAGCAGAGGCACCCGCCATTGCCCAGCGTGCGTATGACCCGCAAACACGACGGCCGCGCCGAGCTCGGCGAGATCGTACACGTTGTCGGGAGTGTGGCTGAGCACGAAGAGCGGGGTCGTGCCGGGCGCTTCGCGCTCGATCGACGCTCGGGAAAGCCCTGGGCCCCAAGGCGCCTCCGTGCCGCAGAGACGCACGCCGGGACTGCCGGTCACGGGAACGACGCGGCAGCTTCCGGACAGCAGCGGGATGTCCGCGTTCACGAAGGCCTGCGCGATGCGGTCGTCGTCGAGCCAGTGATCGTGATTGCCGAGCACCGCAAACGTGCCGTAGCGCCCGCGGGGCACGTTCGCGAGAAACGCGACGAGTAGCGGCAACCGCTCACTGCGCGAAAGGTAGTCGCCCGCAAAGACGACCAGATCCGGCTGCTGTTCCCGCAGCGTGCGCTTCACGCGCTCGTAGTACGCGGCCGGCAGCTCCTCGGTCACGTGCAGGTCGGTGAGCGCGAGCAAGCGGAGGCGCCGCATGCCGAGATCCGGCAGGCGCAGCTCGAAGTGCCGGACGACGAGCTCGGTCGTCGTCACGGGATGAAACAACTCGACGGCGGCGCCGGCGCCTTCCTCGACGGCATACTCGTGACGGAGCCAACCCTGACGCAGCTCCCCCGCCCCAAAGCAGCCGAGCACCAAGAGCCCCGCGCGCGCCCACGGCCCACGCCAGCGCCGCCAGATCGGCACGGCCGCAAGCGCTCCGAGCGCGAGCCCGAGTGCGGCAATGCTCAGCCGCTTGGCATCGCCGTCCTTCCAGTTGAGCACCCATCGATTCAGCAAAAAGACCCAAATGGCGAACGCCGCTGCGCCAGTTAGGAGCCAACGAGGCACTCGCCACCGTTCCACCGCCGCCTTCATTTCACCCAACGCCATGGCACCAACCCCAAAAATCGTGCGCGCTGTCGATTTCGCGGTGACGCCGTTCGTCCTGCTCGCAAAGGAGAAAAACGATGCTCACTGCCACCGCTTTTTTGACCCTCGACGGAATCATGCAAGCTCCGGGCGCCCCCAACGAGGACCGCTCCGGCGGCTTCTCGCATGGAGGTTGGCTGGTCCCGCATGCGGACGATCAGCTCGGGGCTTTCATGGTTCGGGTGTTCGACCAGGCGGACGCCTTCTTGCTCGGTCGTGGCACATACCAGATCTTCGCGGGACATTGGCCGCGAGTGACGGACCCGGCGGATCCCATCGCGTCGCGGCTCAACGCCCTGCCCAAGCACGTCGCCACCAAGACGCTCGGCTCGCTCGACTGGCAGCATTCGAGCGCTGTACGCGACGTCGCCCGCGAGGTTCCGAAGCTCGCGCAGCGCTACGGCCGTGAGCTCCAGGTCCACGGCAGTGCCGGACTGCTCCAGACGTTGTTTGCGCAGGGCCTCGTGGAACGGCTGAACCTCATCACGTTTCCGGTCCTGCTCGGCTCGGGCAAGCGCTTGTTCGAAGGAGGCGCCACGCCCGGCGCCTTCGAGCTGCGATCCTCCGAGACGACCAAGCGCGGCGTCGTGCTCACGTCCTATGCTCTGACCGGCAAGCCGAGCTACGGCTCGTTCGCGCTCGACGGCGCCTGAGGCGTGGGCACGCGAATGAGTGCTCCTAGAATGGATCGCTGAAGTCCGGGACCAAGGGTTGATTGCACTCGGTGATGGTGCGTGTCTTCACCCTCACCCAGTCGTCGTTTTCGAAAAGGACGATTCCGTCGTTCACGGCTCCCCCGCAATCGCCGGCGTCCAGCGTCTCATGAATTCGAATGGCGGCGCGCCCGCTGGGCAAACGCACGAAGCCGTCGACTCGCACGTAGGACCCCGACTCGACTCCGGGTGCGTCGAGACCCTCGTAGCCAAGCAAGCCACGGGCGTGCCAAGCCTTCGACACGGGCTCGGGCGGCGAGAGGACGATGATGGCGTGCGACGCGGACACGCCCTGCCGCCGAGCGCCGGCACAGTCCGGTTCGTAAACCCGATAAGCGATCTCGGCGAGGAGCTCCGAGCCGGCAGCGCCGTCGAGATCCGGCGCACACGAGAGCTTCACGCGGTCGATGCAGCCCCTCGGCACGAAGGAGTTCACGTTGTCGAGACCGCCGTCCGACCAGGCGCCGCGCGCCGCCTTCATGACGGGGCCCGCCGGATCCGCTGCTCCTTGGTTCGGAGCGGTGCTGGTCACGCCCGCGGAACAGGGAGCGGCCAATACCGGCGGGAAGGCGTCGAGATCGATGCGCTCGAGCGCCGCTTCACATTCCTTTCCACACGTACCGGCGTGGTCCATTGGCCAAGCCGAGCCGTCGGGCAGAAATCCGGCGATCTCTTCCTCTCGGCCGTGTTGAAAGCGAACCGTCAGGGCGACGCGCGGCGAGTCAGCGTCGTAAAACGCGCTCCACGTGCCCGCCGGCGCGCCTTGGTCGTAGCTTGCGTCCAGTGATTGCTTGCCGTCCGCGAAGAAGCGACGGCGCGCTCCATGAAGCTTGCCTTGCTCGTAGTGCGCCTCCTCCGCGCGTGCGCCGTTCGGGTGAAACTCCCGCCAGTCGCCCAAGGGCTCGTCGTGCGAAAACTGTCCCGTTTGACGCCGAACGCCATTGCGGAACCAGCGCGCAGTCGGCCCCTGCCTCTTGCCGTCGACGTAGCTGTCCGTACGCGCCAGGTGCTGCTCGTCGAACCAACTCCATGACGGACCGTGCAGCGTGACGACCTTGTCGTGGGTACGCGCGCACGACAGGCTCTTTCGGCCGTCGAAGGCGTCACGCGCCACGCGCGTCGTGCCGCTCGGACACTCCGGGAAAGCACCGGGTGGAGCGAGCGCCGAAGGGTCCGGTGCCGGCGTGGGCGCAAGCAGTGCTGCAGAGGGTGCGGGCGCTGCCCGAGGTGCAATCCCAGCGTCGAGCGCTGCTGAGCCTGCGCTCGACGTCAGTGTCACTCGAGGCGTCGCGAGCGTCGGTGTGGCGGAAGTCTTCACGTGGTTTTGCGCGTGCAGTCGCGCGTTGCACGCGAGCGCGCAGACAGCGAGGCTCAGCGCCCTTACGCGCCTTAGTGCCACCATTTCGACGCTGATCGTAGCGCACTTCGAGACTTCCAACGCACCGAGGTATCGATAACGGCCGAGCTCAGCTAGGCTCGTAGCGGTGAAAGCGCCCGAGGGAAGCAGGTCGGTCGCCATGACCTCGAGCACGCGGCAGTCCAGTCGGGGCGAGAGCAACGCCGCGCTCTTCGATCTGTGCCCCGACCTGATTTTCGAGATGCACGTGACGAGCGACGGTCGTTTCGTGCAAGAGGCCTACAATCCAGCGGCGCTGCGCGCGGTCGGACGCGACCTCGACGCGATCGTCGGCCGGGAGCCGCACGAATACATGCCTGCGCCTGCAGCGACGACCGTCGTTCGGCGCTATCGCGATTGCGTCACCGCGGGTCGCCCCGTCGAATACGAACAAGAGCTCGATTTCGGCGCGGGGCTCCGTTGGTACGAGACTCGTTTGGTGCCGCTGCGGGATGCGAACGACCAGATCACTCGCATCCTCGGCTTCGCTCGCGACATCACCGCCCGTCGAGCCGCGGAGCAGGCGCTGCGCGACTCGGAGAATCTCTTTTCCGTCGCATTTCGTGCGTTGCCGTATTCCGTTGCGATCTCGGACCTCGAGACAGGCCGCTACCTGGACGTGAATGCCGGCTTCGAGAAGGCCTCGGGTTATCAGCGGGACGAGGTGATTGGGCGGACCTCGGTAGAGCTCGACCTGTGGGTCGACCCGAGCGAGCGCGAGCGGTTTCGACGGCACATGCTCGAGTCCGGCCAGGTACGAGCGCTCGAGCTTCATTTTCGGAGCAAGAGCGGCCAGACCGTCGTCGCGCTGTGCAACTGCGATCTCATCGATCTGGGCGGACGCCGCTGCATCATGAACACGTTCGAGGACGTCACGGCTCGGCTGCAGGCCGAGCGCGAGTACGCCGAGCTCGAAGAGCGGCTGCGACAGGCACAAAAACTCGAGGCCCTCGGCACGCTCGCCGGGGGCATCGCCCACGACTTCAACAACCTGCTGACGGCGGCGATCAACTACGCCGAGCTCGCACGCCTCGATGCCGACCGCGCCGACGTGGTCAGGGAGCACCTCGACGAGGTCGCCCTCGCGCATCGACGGGCGCGTGATCTCGTCAATCGCATTCTGACGTTCAGTCGCAGACAGAGTCAGGATCGCGCGCGCACCTCGCTCACTCTCGTCGTCGAGGAGGTCATGCGACTCTTGCGTTCGTCACTCTCGAAGGCGATCCGCGTCGACCTCTTCCTCGATCCGTCCACGGCCCCCATCCTCGCCAACGCCACCCAGATGCATCAGGTCGTGATGAACCTGTGCACGAACGCGGCGCACGCCATGGGCACGCGAGGAGGGACGCTCGGCGTTCGCGTGGAAGCGCTCGAGGAGCGGTCTTCGGAGGACCAGCCGACACGCCGCGTTCGCCTCGTCATCGAGGATACCGGCGCGGGCATGAGCCAGGAAACGCTGGGGCGCTTGTACGAGCCCTTCTTCACCACCAAGCAACCGGGTGAAGGCACGGGGCTCGGGCTCTCGGTCGTTCACGGCATCGTGCGCGATCACGGCGCGACCATCTCCGTGCAGAGCGAGCTCGGCCGCGGCACGCGGTTCGTCCTCGAGTTCCCTGCGCTCGAAGGGTCGATCGCGGACACTACCGGTGTCGCGCCCCCGGAACCGCGCGGCTCCGGCCAGCACATTCTCGTCGTCGACGACGAGCCGGCCATCGTTCGATCCTCCAAAGTCGGGCTCGAACGTCTCGGTTTTCGCGTGACGACCGCGGTGAGCGCGGCCGAAGCGCTACGGCTGGTCACCGCATCCCCGCGTGACTTCGACGCCGTGCTCACCGATCTATCGATGCCGGCGATGAACGGCCTCGATCTCGCTCGTGAGCTCCTGCGGCGGAACGCCTCGCTCCCCATCGTGCTTTTCAGCGGGCACCTCGAGGCAAGCACGCGTGATTCCGCGCGCGCGCTCGGCATTCGTGAGGTGCTCGAAAAGCCGACGCCTCTCCTCGTGCTCGCAGCGGCGCTGCTCCGCGTCCTCGAACCGCGCGGCCTTGGCGTTTCGGGTACGGCGACCTAGAAAGCTCTCATGTCGATCTACGGGCTGCTTGCGCCGCGGGGAGCGAGCGGGTTTGGTTATGCCTCCACGGCCGCCGACGTGACCGAGGGACTCTCGCTCGCGGGACAGAACATCCTCGTTACGGGCTGCAACTCGGGCATCGGGCAGGAGGCGATGCGGGTCCTCGCCTTGCGCGGCGCGCGCGTGGTCGGAACGGCGCGCACGCTCGAGAAGGCCCAAGCTGCGTGCCGGGCCGTGAGCGGTTCGACGTTGCCGCTCAGCTGTGATCTCGCGGAGCCAGCCAGCGTCGCCGGCTGCGTCGAAGCCGTGAAGCAGGCGGGCGTGCGGCTCGACGCGGTCATCTGCAACGCGGGCGTCATGGCATTTCCGGAGCTACGAAAGGCTCACGGGTACGAGCTCCAGTTCTTCACGAATCACATCGGCCACTTCCTGCTCGTGACCGGCTTGCTCGAGGAGCTCACGACGCGCGGCCGCGTCGTCGTGCTGAGCAGCGCGGCTCACCGGCAAGCGCCCAAGACAGGCATTCAGTTCGACAACCTCGACGGCTCGCAGGGCTATCGCCCGTGGACGGCGTACGGCCAATCGAAATTCGCGAATCTGCTCTTCGTGAAGGAGCTCGCGCGCCGTTTCGCGGGCAGCGAAAGAACGGCCAACGCGGTGCACCCGGGCGTGATCCGCACGAACCTCCAGCGTCATATGAATCCCGTGATGTCGATCGCCCTCGGCGCGTTTGGCCCGCTCGCGCTGAAAAATGTCGCCGAGGGTGCCGCGACCGAGGTCTACGTCGCGACGCGTCCGGAGCTCGCCGGCGTGTCGGGTCAGTATTTCGCCGATTGCAACCGAGCCGAACCGCGCCGTGACGCCGAAGACCCGGCGCTCGCACGCAAGCTCTGGGATACGTCCGAGCAAATCGTCGCGAAACTAAAGCGCGGCTGACGTCGAGCGAAACGCGACACTTTCCTACGGCGGACCCCACGGAAGGCGCTATGGATAGCGCTCGGGGCTCACGTCGCCGCGATGCTCGAAGAAGAAGTCTTACTCGACTTTCCGCAGCCGCTCGAGCCGACGACGGCCGTGCGGAGCACCTTGATCACGTCGTCGCTCGCGTCGCTGCGCGAACACAACCTCTTCGCGCGCTACGACGCGCTCCAGCGTTCGCCCCACCGCGATACGATCTTGAACTGCGTCGCGGGGGAATGGCTCGATCTCGAAGTCGCTTTCGCGCATTACCGGGCGTGCGACGCACTCGGCCTCGACCGTGACGAGCAGATCGCGATCGGCAAAGCCGTATCGAAGCGCATCCACGAGACGTTTCTGCGCATGATCGTGTCGGCGGCGCGCGGCGTGGGCGTGACGCCGTGGGTTCTCCTCCGTCGCGGCGACAGCCTGCAGGCACGCCTGAATCGCGGCGGAGGCATTCGGTTGCTCCGCCTCGCGGAGCGGGTCGCGCGCGTCGAGATCGCGAAGAGCCCGTTGCTCGAAGTCCCCTACTTCCGGCATGCCCTGCTCGGCATGTACGCAGCGGGCGTCGAGCTCTTGGCCACGGACGTCAGCGTGCGACTGCTCCAGGCCGAGTCGCAGCGCCCCGGCGAGCTCACGGTGCTGCGCATCGAGTGGGCTGAGCTGCCCTGACGCTCAGTTGCGGCGCGTCACGCCTGCCAGCTGCCGCGTCTCGGCATGGTGTAGCCGTTCCAGTGCGCGCCCTCGGGCAAGGCCGACAGGAGTTCGTCGCACCATTGGCACGCCGCCACCGGCTCTCCGCGTAGCTGCGCATCGACGCACGAGGACGGCCGCTGGCACTGAACGCGCCCGGGAGCGAGTTTCCCGCGCACGCCGCTCTCGTGCCGAACCCTCTTCTTCGTCAAGCTGGTCATTTTAGCCGCGCGGCGCACCGAGGCCAGATCCTTCGAAAACCTGCGCAGATCAGGCCGATCCCGCGCCGAGCGGGGGCAGTGCCGACGGAAATCGGACCGGGCGGACACTGCGCAGAACCCCGATGCGAAACCAGATGACCTGGGCCGGTTGTGCGTTCGCTCTCGCTTGCTCGAGCACGGGCAGCGACGGCCTTCCGCTGGGGTCGGGCGGCGCAGCTAACAGCACCGGAACCGCGGGAGCAGCCGGGCCCGCCATGTCTAGCGCAGGCAGCACGGCGAGTTCGGGCGCTGCCGGCGCGAGCTTCGCTGGCAGTGCCGGCACCGGAGGACTTCCGTCCGTTGGAGTCGCGGGCACCGGGGGCGTCATGAGTCCCGGGGGTAGCTCGGGTGGCACCCCTGCGGGTGGCAAGCCGAATGACGGCGGCAACGGCGGCAAGTCGAACAACGGCGGCTCGGTCTCGCGCGCAGGCAACGGCGGTCGCCGCGGAGGGCTTGCCGGCGCTTCTGGCTTGGGGGGCGCGCCCGTCGCAGGTGCTTCTTCAGCGGGGACCTCATCCGCTGGCGTCGCGGGCTCGTGCGTGCCGAACCTGTCCTGCACGTTGACCGCTCCCCCCGCCAGTTCGGACATCCATCAAGACTGCGTCGATCGCATCAATCAGTTCCGGACGCAGTGTGCGTGCCTGCCCCCGTTCGCGCGCTGGACCGACGGCGAGGCCTGCGCCGATCAAATGGCCGAGTACGACGCCATGCAGAATGTCGCGCACGCCGGCTTCGAGGCTGGCATCTGCGATAGCGGGAAAGGCGGACAGAACGAGTGTCCGGGCTACTCCTCGAACGCCCAGGTCATCTCCCTCTGTTTTCAGCAGATGTGGAGCGAAGGTCCCGGCACCGAAACACCGTGCAACGGCCAGTGCTTCGAAGACCACGGGCACTACATCAACATGACGAGTACGTCGATGACCGAGGTCGCCTGCGGCTTCTACACGACGTCGGCGGGCAAGGTGTGGGCGGCTCAGAATTTCTCGCGCTGAGTATCCGGGCGTCTCGCTCGCCTCGCTGACGTCGCGCAGCAGCAGCGGGCCGGACGGCGACCGCAAGGACATGGGATTGCTCGCCTTTGTCGAGCGCGCGGCGTGGGGCCTCCGAAAAGACGCGTGCGTTACGGCAAATCGCACGTATGGTGCTCCTTCGTTTGCCCGTCCGCTATGTCGGCGATTCGCGCGAATGACGCGAAGAGGACACGGATGGCAACGAACAGCTCGAATCTTTTGCTGGCGACCGGCGGAACGCTTTGACCGACGCACACCGCGGCGCCGGATCAATCCGGAAGGTCGCGTTCGTGGGCACGCATCTGCCGCGGCGTTGCGGCATCGCCACGTTCACCTCCGACCTCAGCCGGACGATCGCTCAATGCGCGCCTGGCGTCGAATGCATGGTCGTAGCGATGAACGATCCGGGGAAATCCTACACGTACCCGGCGAACGTCCGCTTCGAGATCGCCGAGGGCGAGCTCGCCGGCTATCAACGCGCGGCGCAGTTCATCAACGCGAACGACGCCGACGTGGTCTCGGTGCAGCATGAATACGGGATCTTCGGCGGCAAGGCCGGCAGTCACCTCGTGAGCTTTTTGCGCGAGCTGCGCGTGCCGATCGTCACGACCCTGCACACCATTCTCACCTCGCCGAGCGTGGAGCAACGCGCCAGCCTCGAAGAGATCCTCGCCCTTTCCGAGCGGGCGGTCGTCATGAGCTCTCACGGCAAGCACACGCTGTGCGACGTGCATGGGACGGCCGAAGAGATGATCGACATCATCCCGCACGGCATCCCGAGCGCGGCGCTGGGGCTCGTGAGCAAGGACCGCCTCGGCTTGGCCGATCAGCGCGTCATCCTCACTTTCGGGCTGCTTTCGCCGGACAAGGGCCTCGAGTACGTGATCGACGCGTTGCCCGCGATTCTGAGCCGACACCCGACGGCGACGTTCGTCGTGGTCGGCGCGACGCACCCTCACGTGAAGGAACGCCACGGCGAGGCGTATCGACTGTCGCTCACGACCCGCGCTCGGCGCTTGAACGTGGACGATCACATCATCTTCCACGATCGCTTCGTGAGCGACGCGGAGCTCGCGGACTTCCTGACCGCCGCGGACGTGTACGTGACGCCCTACCTCAACCCCGACCAGAGCACCTCGGGAACCCTCGCGCGCGCCGTGGCCGCCGGTAAGGCCGTGATCTCCACGCCGTATTGGCACGCCCGCGAGCTCTTGGGGGACGACCGCGGGATCCTGGTTCCCGTGCGAGACGCCGAAGCCCTAGGCCGCGCCGTCAACGTGCTGCTCGAGGACGAATCCCGGCGTTTGACGCTCGGACGGCGCGCGGCCGAGGCCGGCCGCAGCATGGCCTGGCCCGTGGTGGGCAGCCTCTACCTGCAAAGCTTCGAAGTCGCACGCACTCAGGAGCGCCGCTCGCGACGCTCGCGCACGTTGCCGCTGCACGCCATCGCGCCCTTCGATCTGCCGGAGGTGAATCTCGATCATCTGCAAACGATGACTGATTCGACCGGCCTCCTGCAGCACGCGACGTTCGTCATCCCGCGCTATGAAGAAGGCTACTGCCTCGACGACAACGCCCGCGCGCTGCTCTTGATGGCGTTGCTCGAGAACTCCGGCGTGGCCGATCAGAAGCTCATCCGCGAGCTGTCGTCGCGCTACTTGGCGTTCGTGTCGTACGCCTACGACGGCCGGCGTCGTCGGTTCCGGAATTTCATGTCTTACTCGCGCACGTGGAGCGAGGAAGTCGGCTCCGAGGACAGCCACGGGCACGCGGTGTGGGCGCTCGGCGGCATGATCGGGCGTTCCACGGATCCCGGCCGGAGCAGCGCGGGTGGCGACTTGTTCCAGTCCGCCCTGCCTCCCATCCTCGAGTTCACGAGCCCGCGCGCGTGGGCGTACGGCCTGCTCGGCATCGACGAGTACCTGCGGGCGTTCGAAGGCGACAGCGGCGTGCAGGCGCTCCGGCGGACCCTGGTCGCCAGACTCGTCGCCCTGTTTCAGAAGATCAGCGGCCCCGACTGGCGCTGGTTCGAGAATTCACTCACCTACGCCAATGCGCGCTTGGCGCAGGCGGTGATCGTCTCTGGCGTCGCCATGGGTTCGGAGGACGTGACGCAGGTCGGACTCGACGCGCTCGCGTGGCTGGCCAAGACCCAGACGTCCGCGGAGGACTGCTTCGCGCCCATCGGCTCCAACGGGTTTTACGAGCGGGGCGGCAAGAAGGCGGCGTTCGATCAGCAACCCGTGGAGGCGGCGTGCATGGTGTCGGCGAGCCTCGATGCGTTGCGTGCGAGCCGGCAACCGATCTGGGCGGAGCACGCGTGCCGCGCTTTCGATTGGTTCCTCGGGCAAAACCACTTGCAGCGCCCCGTCTACGACGCCGCTTCCGGAGGCTGCCGCGACGGCCTGCACGCCGATCGCACGAACGAAAACCAGGGCGCCGAATCGACGCTGTGCTTCCTCCTGGCGCTCGCGGAAATGCGCGCGTCCGACTACGCGCGTATCCCTCGCACGCGGCTCTGACCCGCATGCAGATCCGCGCTGCGTCGCCCGCGATCATTCGCCGGGAGGCGTCGAACCCGATCCTCTCGGCGGGCGATTGGCCCTACCCCGTCCACTCGGTCTTCAACGCGGGAGCGACGACCCTCCGCGACGGCACCACCTTACTGCTCTGTCGCGTCGAAGACCGCCGCGGGATATCCCATCTCTCCGCGGCGCGCTCGGCGAACGGCGTCGACGGCTTCGAGATCGACGCTGAGCCGACGCTTGCTCCCGAGCCCGAGCGCTTCCCTGAGGAGCTCTGGGGCATCGAGGATCCTCGTATTACGTACGTCTCCGAGCTCGGGCGCTACGCGGTGACCTACACGGCGTTCACGCGCAACGGCCCCGGCGTGGCACTTGCGCTCACCGAGGATTTTCGAACCTTCGAGCGTTCGGGGCTGATCCTACCGCCCGAGGACAAGGACGCCGCGCTCTTGCCACGGCGAATCAACGGACAATTCGCCATCATCCATCGTCCCGTGACGAGCGCGGGCGCTCACATCTGGATTTCCTACTCGCCGGATCTGCGCCACTTTGGTGGGCGCGAGCTCGTCCTTTCCACGCGGAGCGGCGCGTTTTGGGATTCGAGCAAGATTGGCCTCTCGACGCCGTTGATCGAGACGGAGCGCGGCTGGCTCATGCTGTATCACGGTGTGCGAGTCACGGCCTCGGGGAGCCTCTATCGGATGGGCGTCGCGCTCCTGGATGGAGAGCGACCGGGGCGCTGCCTCCTGCGAGGTGAGCCGTGGCTTCTCGGCCCGGAGGCGCCCTACGAGCGCACCGGTGACGTTCCGAACGTCGTCTTTCCCTGTGGCTACACGCTCGGCGCCGACGGCGACAGCTTGAATCTTTATTACGGCGCGGCGGACACCGTGCTCGCCCTGGCTCGAACGAGCATTCGGGAACTGCTCGCGTGGCTCGATGAGCACGGCAAGACGGAGCGCGCATGACGACTGTCCCGATCACACGTACGAATCTCCGCTTCCGGCCCGACGCACGACGCGTCATCACTCGACCCTTCATCCCCGGGGATGATGTCACCGCCGCCGCTCGCTCGCGCGCGCACGGAATCATCGGGCGCATTCTCGACCTTCAGGAAGCGGCCGTGGTCTCGACGTTGGCGCTCACGCGCCAGCGATTTTCCGGACGACACGCCGACCTCGAGAGCGTGTTCGAGCAGCACTTTGCGCTGGTCATGCACCACGTCGAGCACCCGAACACGCTCTCGCTCGAGCGCCGGCAGCTCATCGGCGCCTACTTCACGAGCGAATATTCGGTCGACGCCGCGGCGCTCAGCAACCCCTCGCTGGTCCCGGCGCCGGATCAGACGGGTGTCGCTGCCGGCGCTTGCCGGTTCGTCATGAGCCTGCGCGCCATCGGCGAAGGGCACGTCTCGTCCATCCAGTTCCGCACCGGCGTCATCGATGCCGGCGGGGAAATCACGATGGAGCCGACCGGCGAGCACCTCAAAACGGCGACGCGACGCGCACCTCTCTTCGACAAGCCGACCTTCCAGACGAAGCTCGCCGAGATCCACTCCTTCACGCCGACGACGGCGGACGTGCTCGAGGGCATCCCCGAGCACTTCACGCTGTTGGAGCTCGAGGTGGCCCTTCGTCGCGTCGAGCTCGCCTCCGGCGGGGACCAGGCGGCGCTCAAGGCGACGCGCACCATGCACTGGCTCGCTTCCTCGAACTACCAGAGCAGCTTCGAGCCTACGTCGAGTCTCTCCGAGCGCGTGCTCTTCCCTGCGAGCCCTACGGAGAGCCACGGGATGGAGGACGCTCGCTTCGTCCGCTTCGTGGCCGACGACGGCGCCGTCACCTACTACGCGTCCTATTCGGCGTACGACGGCTACCAGGTCCTGCCCCAGCTCATCGAAACGACGGACTTTCTCCACTTCAGGGTTGCCACCCTGAACGGCCCCTGTGCCATCAACAAGGGCATCGCTCTCTTCCCTCGCAAGCTCGACGGACGCTTCGTCGCGCTCGCGCGTCTGGACAACGAAAACAATCACATCATCCGCTCCGACAGCGTGCACTTTTGGTTCGAGCGCGAGACGCTGCAGTCTCCCGAATCCCCGTGGGAGCTCGTGCAGCTCGGAAACTGCGGGTCGCCTCTCGAGACCGAAGCCGGCTGGCTTGTCATCACGCACGGCGTCGGGCCGCTCCGGCAATACGTGCTCGGGGCGCTCCTGCTCGATGCCCGCGATCCGAGTCGCATCCTCGGGCGCTTGCGCGAGCCGCTCCTCGGTCCCGCGGACGACGAGCGCGACGGCTACACGCCCAACGTCGTCTACTCCTGTGGCAGCATGATCGTCGGCGATCGCCTCGTCCTTCCCTACGGTTTCTCCGACGTGGGAGCCCGCATCGCGACCCTGCGGGTCTCGGACCTACTGACCGAGCTCCTGCAGTCTTCACGAGGCTGAGACCTCGTGGACGTGAAAGCTTCGCTCTCTCCGTTGTAGACTGCGGAGGATGCTGCGCTGGTTGATTCGCTGCTCGACGGTGGCCGTCGTGGCAGTCGCGTGCGGAAATTCGAAGTCGGACGATGACGACGGCGCCAAGGGAGGGCCGGCGTCCAGCGCCACGTGTTCGGAGTACGTCCGTGCGCTTTGCGATTGGCAACTACGCTGCGACACGACGAAGACGCTCACGCTCGACGCGTGTCTCACGCAGAACGCGAACACCTGCGCGTTCTTCGCGCTTCCAGGCGTGACCGTCACGGGCAGTGATTTTGCCGCGTGCATCACGCGCTACGCGGGTGACGCCTGCACCTTCCCCGTCTACCCGCCAGCCCTGCTCCTCGACAACGGGCCCTGTGGCTTTCCGGCGGGCACGGCCACGAAGAACTGCGCGTTCGATCTGCAGTGCACGACGCACCTCTGCTCGACGACCAACGGTGCGTGCGGCAGCTGCGCGTACGTGCCGAAACAGGACCTCGGCGGCCAGTGCAGCCAGTCAATCGATTGCAAGGACCCGGCCGACTGCGTCGCGTCGGTCTGCACGGCGCAACCCAAGCTGGGTGAATCCTGCGGGGACGAGCAGATCTGTGTCTCTCGATCGGGCGACGCCTACGTCGGCTGCGTCGGCGGTGTCTGTACGGCCGGCGGCCGCCCGAACGAACCCTGCCTCGAGATAAACGGCGCCGGCTATTGCGGTGCTGGGCACGCCTGTTCCCCACTCGGGACGTGCGTGCCTGCGCAATTCGTAGGGCCGGGCGAACATTGCGGCTCCTTCGCCGACCGGATCGCCTTCTGCCGAGGCGGCAACTGCAACTTCCCGGACGACCCCGAAAAGTCCGAGTGCGTCAGCTGGCCAGGCATCGGCGAGAGTTGCCAGAAGGTCACGAACTACGATCACTGCGCGGACGGCATGTACTGCGATTCGACGACCGCCACGTGTGCGCTGCTGCCGCAACCGGCGCCACCGGACAGCTGCGCTTACTGAGCGGGCGCGCGGAGGCGCTCTGTATGGACGCAGGCTGCCGGCAAGCCCCGTCCATACATGCCGTGTATGGACGCGGGCTCCCGGCAAGGCCCGTCCATACATGCCGCGATGGACGTGAGCTCCCGGCAAGCTCCGTCCATACATGCCGTGTATGGACGGGGGCTCCCGGCAAGGCCCGTCCATACACGGCATGTATGGACGGGGCCGCTCCTAAGCAACTCGCTCGCGGCTTGGCCGACCCGCGTCAACATGGCCCGAAAACGCGACCGTTACACCCGTGCCCGCGACAGGCGGCGGCGCCCGCAGACCCCCGCCCCGACCGACGGCTTTCTCATCCGCGATGTCGCCCGCCTTACCGCCGTTCCTGTCCGCACCCTGCGCGACTACGTCCAGCGCGGACTCCTCCGTCATTCGGAGCTTCGCGGCACACTGACGCGGTACCCGCGACGCGAGGTTCTACGCCTTCTCGTCGCGTTGCGGCTCAAAGCGGACACCAAAGCAACGTTGGCGGAGATCAAGCACAAGCTCGACGCCCTCGGCGAAGCCGAACTGCACGCCACGCTCGGGGAAGCAGCGCTCGCGCCAGCCGTAGCAACGGAGCTCGGCATCACGAGTCACGCGCCCGGCGCGACGGCGCGCCCCGAGCTTCCGGGCCTTCCCGCGCTCGAATGCACCAGCGCCTATTGGCACCGCATTCCACTCCTCCCGGGCCTCGAGCTCTTGCTCAGCGCTGGGGCGAGCCCGACGGTCACGGATGCAGCGCTCAGGATCGTGCGTGAGCACGCCGACCGCTACTGACCCTTCCCGCCCCAGCCACTTCATGTAACTGCACGGGGATGAACACCAAGCTCGGCGGCTGGTGCGTCGGCGTCGCCGCATGCGGGGTGCTGTTCGGCTGCGGTTCGGACAGCTCAAGCCTCGACTCCGATGGTCCCGGCGCGGCTACGACCGGCGGGGAAAGTGCCCGAGGCGGCGCTCCCTCCGCCGGCGCAGCGAGTACCAATGGCGGCATGCCCGCGACTGCTGGCACGCAAGCGAGCGGCGGCGTTCCCGGCGCCGGCGGTGCACCGGGGACCGCCGGGGCGGCAGCAGGCGCAGCGGCGATCGGCGGGAATAACGTGAGCGCAGGAGCGGGCGGGCGCGCGGGCAGCGGTGGCGCGAGCGGCGGCGCGGGAGCTCATACGACGGGCGGCGGTGGTCTTGCGGGCGCGGCCGGTCGTGCGGAGGGCGGCGGCGGTTACGGCGGTGGCGGTCGTGCCGGCGGCGGCGGTGCCGGTCTCGGTGCTGGCGGCCAACACGCGGCGGGGAGCGGCGGAACGGCGGGCTTGGGCCCTGAAGCACCCGGCGGTCGAGTCAGCGGCTACGGCACCGTGGTGTTCCAAACCAACTCGCAAAATCAAATCGTGCGGCTCGAAACGACGCTGCTCGTCCCGCCGGAGCCACCGGCGTCGGGCACGCTGTTCCTCTGGCCCGGGCTCCAGCCTGACGGCGCGAACTTCGAGCCGATCGACAACGGGGTCCTCCAACCAGTACTCACGTGGGGCCCGTCGTGCGCGCCGGGCAAGGCTCCACGCGACTATTCGACGTGGTGGATTTCGGGCCAGTACGTCAACACGTACGGAAGCGACCCAGGCTACACCGGCTGCCAGGGCGGCAGCATCATGTCGGTCGACGTGGGCGACACGCTGACGATAGACATGACGTTGACTGGGACCGTCTGGACGCAAACCGTCACCGACGAACAGAGCGGTGACGAGGTCACCTACAGCATCGACATGTTGGCGCAGGCGCAGAACCTCGCGTACTTCGTCATCGAGGAATATTCGTCGGCGCCCGTCTCGGAGGTGATCTTCACCGACACGACCATCACCTTCGATGGCAAAGACACCGCCGACTGCAAGCTGACCGCACGCGGAAAAAACGACTACGTCTCCGTCCCGGTCCCGTCGACCGACGGCCTCACTTGTTCGATCGCCAACATCATTCTGCGCGCCGAAGGCATCGACTGAGCGGCTCGGAAGGTCGCGCCGCGGGACGTTTCATGCCCACGGGCTTCGGGCGCTCGTGCGCAGAAATCCGCGGGCTGTGAGCTTGCTCCGGCAGGCAGAGCAGAGGTCACGCTCGGCATCGGTCGTGAGCACGGTCCCCTCGCCGTCATGCATCAAGCAGCCGCGGGTCGGGCAATGCTCGAGACCGAAGGTGTGACCGAGCTCGTGAACGGCCGTCTTGCCGAGACGCTCCGCGGCGTGACGAGCGTCTCGCGCGCTCCGACGGCAGCGAAACGACGAGAGAACGCAGGCGCGCCCGTCGATGCTGGCCAGCCCGAGGATGCCCCAGTCGGGCACGTCACCCTTGGTGGTAGAGATGTCGGCGGCCGTCACGCCGAGCACACGGAACGCGCTTTCGTGCAGCCCCGTCAGCCGCTCGAGGAGCTTCTCCGCCCGGTAGCGGCCCCGCGCTGCGTAGAAGGCAGCGGCAGGGAGCGGCTCGAGCTTCGCAACCCGCACTTCAACGTCGTACAGGGCGGCGAGCGAGCTTCCGACTAACGCGGCCGGCGTCGTGCTCCCCGGACCGAGCGGCTGCACCACGACGCTTCGCGTCCCCGCCGCGAGCGCCGCCGGAGCCTCCGCCACGAGCCCCGCGCTCGCAACCAGCGTCAGGAAGGACCGGCGTTGCATCACCTGCTTCGACACGATTCGCGCTTGTAGGATTGGGTTGCGGATTGCGCCGCGGCCTCGGCTGATTCAGCCTTAGTGTTTATTCGAGACCGCACCAATGATGCTTCGGAAGCTCTTACCCTTCGTTCTCGTCATCCCTGCGGGCGGGTTCGCTTGCTCCGGTCCCGCCGCGCCGAGCAGCGGATCCGCGCCGAGCGGCGGAACGGCCGGTATGGATGCTCGGGCTCCAGGCGGAAGCGCCAACGGCGGCATGAACGCTGCCGCGGGCAAAGGCGGGGCGACCGGCGGGGTCGGCGGCGCCCTGGGCGTCGGCGGCACGAGCGGCGGCAGCGCGGCGATGGCGGGTCGCGCGAATGCATCCGGCGGAGCGACCAGTGCCGGCGGCAGCGGTGGCATGTCGGCGCTGGGTGGTGGCGCCGGCGCCGGTGGAGCCGTGGCCGCGGGCGGTGCGAGTATCGGCGGCCAGAGCGCTACGGGCGGGGTGACCGCGACGGGCGGTGCGGGGTCGGGTGGTCAGGCTGCGATGGGCGGCGCAGGCTCTGGCGGCGCGTCGAGTGATTGTCCAGCGGCCGCGACGTTCTGCTCGGGCTTCGAGACGGACGGCCTTCCGACGGGCGCGATCTACATGGTGAACGCCGCGCCCGGCGACTGGAGTCGCGACTTCGCCGTCGACACGACGCAGCACCACGCGGGAAACTCTTCCCTGCTCGTGAAGAATCAGAGCGCCTCCGGCTCTTCGGGCAGCGCTTACCGGATGTTGGCGGTCCCGGCGACGGCCGGGAAGTTCTGGGTCCGCTTTTGGATCCGTAGTGACATGCCGATTGGCGGCAACGACCACAACGCGTTCGCGGGCGGTTCTATCGGAAGCGGGCCGAACGATCTCATGATCGAATTCGCGGAGGACGTCGGCATCGCTTTCAACACGTCCGACAGCGATCAATGGCCGCAGGGCTTCGGCCGAACCTCGAGTGGAGGCACGATGCCGTACACACTACCGGCGTCGACCTGGGAATGCGTGGAGATCTCCTACGACGGCACCGGTCGCGAGCAGCAGCTCTTCATCAACAACGTCCAGTTGATTGACGCGAAGAACTACCCCGGTTCAACGGAGGCACTCGCGTACTTCAAGTTCGGCTTCGACGCGTATCACGGCCCCGCGCGCCAGGTCTGGTTCGACGACGTGGCAGTAGCGCCGTCACGGATCGGCGGTTGTCCGACGGTCGCGATGAGCAACCAATGAATAGTTCGTAGTCGCAACCAAGAAGTCGGCGCTGCTCAGTTCGGTAAATAGCCCTTGATGGCGGCGTACCAGAGGTCCGCCATGTCGGCGTAACCCTTGTCGGTCGGATGCACATTGCCGTTACCGCGGATGTCCGAGGTCGGCAGCGTGCTCATATCGACCATGATGACGTGCTCGTTCTTGGACGCGTGCGCCTTCACGACGTCCGGGATTTTCGCGATGTACTGGTCGTAGTTCGTGTTGCTGTAGCCGAGCGGCACGATCTTGGCGACCACGACGAGGGCGTCGGGCGCAGCCTGGACGAGGTTCGTCACCAGGGTGTCGAGCTGATTTGCAGTCGTCGTCGGATTGGCGTTGCTCGTCATGTCGTTCGTGCCGATGTGCAGCAGCACGACGTGCGGCGTGGTCGTGAACGCCTTCTGGGGTGGAGCGTAGCCTGTGATACCGCTCACCGTGATGCCGTCGTGACCTTCGTGATTCTTCGGGAACGACTGCCCCGCGACGGTGCTCGGACCATTGCTCAGCGAGCCGATGAACGTCACCTTCTGGCTGGCCGCGACGGCGAGACTGAACAGCGCCGAGCGGTAGCCGGCGTCGTCGGTCGAGTTGTAACCGTGGGTGATCGAGTCACCGAGCGGCAGCACCACGCAGGGGCTGGCCTTGCACGGGTTGAACCCGGACGTACCTCCCGTCGAGGAAGTACCGGCGGCCCCTCCCGTCTGGCCCGCGGAGCCACCGCCGGCGCGGCCCCCCGCACCTCCCCGTCCCGCGTCGCCGCTAGTACTGCCTCCCGAGCCAAGGCCACCTCGACCCGCGCCGTTCGCTCCGGCCCCACCGGCCCCGCCGCCGCCGTCAGCTCCGCCTGACCCACCCTTCAGGCCGCCCATGCCGGCCGTCGCCATGCCGCCGCCCATTCCGCCGCCGGGCCTACCGGAAGCCCCGCCTGTTCCTAGGGCTCCCCCTGTCCCTGAGCCGCCGAGCCCGTCTGCGCCGCCACTACCCTGACCGCGACCACCCGTGCCACCGGACCCCGCGCCGCCGCTGCTCGCCCCGCCGTTCGCCGTGAGCCCTCCGACCCCCTGGCGGCCGCTTCCACCGTCAGAAGGGGCGCCGTCCGACGAGCAGGCATTGGCGCCGAGCGCGACGGCTAGCAGGACGACTCGACCGATGAAGGCGGCTTGATTCACGAAGTTTGCACGGCGCATAGAGGACCCAGCCGCGCAGTGTCGACGTGACTGTCTTTCCGTCTGTGGATCGGGCGTTGCCCCTGGTTCAGGCCAGCTTTCGCGATCGAAGCGTCAGTCTGATCACGACGTCGTCGCGGATCAGATCGTCCGGCTTGCCGGGGTAGACGAGACCGAAGTCCTTGCGGTTGATCGTGAACTCGGCGTCTACGTCGACCCCACCGGGGTTCAGCTTGAGCGTCGCGGGAAAGCCGATGCTCTTCGTCACGCCGTGCAGCGTCAGATTGCCCGTCACCGTGTGGGACGCCCCCTTCTCCCCACCCTTCGTGAGGGCCGTCGACGTGAACGACGCTTTCGGAAACGTCGCCACGTCGAAGAAGGCCGCGGACTTCAGGTGACCCTGTAGTTTGTCAACGTCGGCGAAGAGCGAGTCAGTGTCGATGTCGACCGTAACCGAGCTCTTCTCGAGTGTTCGATCCACGAGCACGATGGTCCCGGCGAACGTCTTGAAGCCGCCTTCGTGCTTCCCGGTCACCTTGGACCCGGTCCATTCGAGCTTCGACGTCGTTTGGTCGAACGTGTATTTGACGGTGTCTGAGGCGCCTGCTTTCGCTTCGGCGACCACGGGAGTCGCCTCGGTCGTGACGGCTCTCGCCTTACCCTCCGCGGGATCCTTGCATGCGGCGAGCGCGATCACGGCCAGGCCGGCAGCAATCTTTTGAGTGTTCATGGCTGTGGCTCCTTCAACCTTGCGGCGCGGCAAACCGCCGTTCAACGGCCGCCGGATCCTTCGCGAACAAAGCGCCGACGTCCCTCGACATGGGGTCCGGGTAGATGTCGAGGACGGACAGCTCGATGTCGTCCAGGATGGCGCGAGCCACGGTCGCGGCCGGAGTCTTCGCCATGTCGTAGCCCCGAGTCATGTCGGTATCGACCGGTCCGGGAAACACGGCGAACGTCTGCACGCCGTGCTTTCCGAGCTCGGCCCGCAGTGCCTGCGTGAGCGACCAGGCGGCCGCCTTACTGGACGAATACCCGCCGAGCGGCGGCATGCTCGCGAGCGCCGCGACGCTCAGGATGCTGACGAGCGCGGAGTTCTTGCGCCCCGCTAGTACCGGCGTGAATGCACGCGCGAGTAGGAGCAGACCGAAGAAGTTCGTGTCCAGATCCCGCTGCACGTCGGCAGGCGATCCTGCGAGCACGCCGAACGAGGCGAGCACACCGGCGTTGTTGATCAGGAGGTCGACGTCGTTCGCCGTCTCGGCCACGCGCTCGATCTGCTCGGCCGAGGTAACGTCGAGACGCAAAGGGACGAGGCGGCCGTCGCTCCGCGCGGGCATCGCCGCAGGGGTCGACGGGCTTCGCGCCGTAGCGTAGACGCGCGCGGCGCCCCGCTCCAGAGCCGCTTCGACGAGAGCACGGCCGATCCCGCGGTTACTGCCCGTGACGAGCACGTTCTTACCTTCGATTTTCATGGTCCAGCTTCCTTGCCGTCGCTGGGGTGTGAGTGCGTCGGCGAGAAGAGATGTAAGGGGCCGCGCCGGTAGTTCCAGCGCCGCTCGCGGTAACTGTTTCTTGCAAACTCGTAAAGAATGCGAGAACGCTCGCGCGGTGGACCTCCTCGCGCACATGGACGTGTTCGTTCGGATCGTGGAAGCCGGAAGCCTCTCGGGCGCCGCGCGCTCCGCTCGTCTCTCGCTCCCGGCCGTGAGCCGGCAACTGACTGCGCTCGAGAAACAGCTCGGAACCGCCCTGATCGTGCGCTCGACGCGGCGCCTCTCCGTTACCGACGCGGGACGCACGTTCTATGGGCACGCGAAGGAACTTCTCCGGGAAGCGGAAGAAGCGATGACGGCGGCGCGGTCGGCGCGATCCATCGCGGGGCGGCTGTCCGTGAGCGTGTCGTTCGCCTTTGGGCTTCACTATGTGGTCCCGCGGCTCGAGCGCCTCTTGCGTCGCCATCCCGCCCTCCACGTGGATCTCCACATGGACGACTCCGTCGTCGATCTCCTCGCACAAGGAGTCGACGTCGCCGTGCGCGCGGCCAGCTCACCGCCCGACAGCACTGCTTACGTTGCGCACCCCGTGCTCGCGATCCGTCGCGTGGTCGTAGCCGCGCCGTCGTACCTGCGACAGCGAGGAACGCCGAAGGAGCCGGCCGATTTGCGCGAGCACGAGTGCCTCACCATGCTGACGCGGCAAGGCGGCAGCCCGTGGCGCTTCATGCGGGAAGGCAAGCAAGTCGACGTCGACGTCCGCGGACCCGTACGCGCCTCGACACCTGCCGCGCTGGCCGCGCTTGCACGCGCCGGCGTCGGCCTCGCTCAGGTTCCGGAATGGCTCGTCAGCGAAGACGTATCGGCCGGACGCCTTCGTCAGGTGTTACCCAGCTGGGACATGCCCGGGAGCGGCACCTGGGTGATCCACCGTGTCGAGCTGCGCCAGACGGCGCGAGTCCGCGCGTTCGTCGAGGCGATGACGAGCTGATTTGTTAGCGAAATTTGTGCCGATTGGGTTTCGGCTCCTTGCGTGAGCGCAGAGCTGCCGGCCGGGGCCGACATCGGCTAGAATTCGTTGAGAATGACGGAAGTCGAAGCCCGCGCCAAAGCTCGATCCGAGCGCATGACGCTTCGCAAGGCGCGCCTCGGCGAGCCGGAAGCCGATCTCGACCCGGTCTTCGGTGCTGACGCTATCTCCCTCGTGTCGCGGCTAACACGCTCGAGCTACTCGCTCGCCGGCCGCCCAACGCCGGCCTACACGCGGGCCGCGATCCCGTGTCGGTTCGTACCCTGGCGCGAGCGGTGATCGATCTTCCGGAGGATTTTCGGGACCTCCTTTCCGCGTTGCACGACTCCGGCGCCGCGTTCGTGGTGCTCGGTGGCCACGCCGTAGCTTTTCACGGCCATCCTCGCGCCACGAAGGACCTCGACGTACTCGTTAGGGCGGACACTGCAAACGCGACGCTCGTCTACCGCGCGCTAGCAGCGTTCGGCGCACCCCTCTCGACGTTCGACGTCGCTGAAGGCGACTTCGCCACGTACGACGGCGTTCTGCAGATGGGCGTGCCGCCACTGCGCATTGACATCCTCAACCGTGCAGACGGCATCACGTTCGACGAGGCCATCGCGGACGGCCAATCCTTCGAGCTCGATGGCCGTGCCATCCCGGTCATCGGAAAGGCGGCCCTACTCAAGAACAAGCGCGCAGCCGGCCGTGAACAGGACCTTGCCGACGTGAAAGCGCTCGAACGAATCAAGTAAGCGCCCGGCTTAGCCGCGCGGACTTGAACTTGCGTCCCCAACGGGACACATCCAATACTGACCCCCCTGTGAAGTTCCGCTTGATTGCCTAGCTTCACCGGATCACTCTGCTCGCGGAGGCCATTGCACCCGGGGAACGCTGCGGATGCTACCTATGATGGTCTTGGTAAGATCCATGCCCATGCAGGCTGGCGGCCGGCCCCCCCCACTGTATTGCTCCCGAAGGCGGCGCCAGGCGGCAACGGCACCCGCCTCACCCTTTAGGTGCCGTCGATAGAGGGCAGCAACGCCATCAGCCATGCTGTGCAATGGCCCACGTGATCTCCACTGGATCGACGAAGTGCCTGCCGAAGTCTGAACTCTTTCCCGAAGGATTTCGAGATCCGGATGACCACCGCGTTGGCGATCCAGTTCATCAAGAAGCTCCCAGAATCGGCTCCCCCGTTCGAACCACCTAGGCACGTAGCTCGTGAGCAAGTCGCGAAACCATGTCTGCTGACCGAACTCGTCCGCGAAAATCTCTACCCCGTCGATCGTTCCAACGACGAATGGCAAGCTACCCATGGCGGAGGAAACTGCTGTTTGAATGACCTGAAGCGCCCAAAGGTAGCCTGCTGGTGTGAGCCTGCGGCGGCCTTGCCTGCTCGCGCTCTTCAGCGCTCGGACTTTGCGCTTAGCCCAACTCCAATCGTCTTCCACCAGTTGGACGTGGGACGCAATGGGAACGATCTCGTGCTGGCAAAGAAACTCGGCGAGGATTGACAGCTCGTCATCTGAGAAGGCCGCGCCTTTGTGGATCGGCTGACGGACCTTCCACTGCGCGGCCAGCTCGACGGGGTCGCCTACCAACGCCACGCCGCCGACCACGAACAAACCGTCACCTCTTACCCCTGTGAGCGGTGTTCCGGATTCATCAACGTGGATGGTGAGGCGTCTCGGCACCGTTGAGGGTTAGCACGCTGGCTCGGCTCGGCCGGGCGCCAGCACCCGGGCGGCCCTGTCCAGTCCCATGGGGACAACGAACCCACTTCCCCCGGAGTCTCCGGCCATGGTTCGGGATTTGGGGGAGGACTTGGTCGTCCAGATTTACGAGGACGGGGCGTCCACCGGGCTTACCTTCTACCTCCAGGTGAAGAGCACCACCGATCTTGAGAACCTGAGACCTATCGCTTCCCCGGGACACATCCATTACCCCTTCCAGGTCAAGGACCTCGAACACTGGGAAGCCTCCGCGACACCTGTTGTCCTCCTCGTGTGGGACATCCAGCAGCGGAAGGGTCGTTGGATTGACGTTCCGTCCGCTGTGAAGGAGTTGGACAAGACGAGCAAGCGATGGCGCCGTCAGAAGAGGGCGACGGTCCGCATCCCCGAAGGTCATTCAACGAGCGACGAAGGTCGGGCGCTCCTTAGGGGCACCCTTGCTCAGCGACTCCTACCTGTGATCGGTCGCGGGCGGCAGCTCAAGTTCACACCTCGACTTCAGTTCCCGAACACCAACCGGGGCCGCGCGAAGCTCAAAGAGTTGAGGAAGGTTATTGAGGAGGGTGGGAGCATCGTCCTGACCGGGAAGGAGATCGTTGGCTTCGACGCTTCCAAGTGGTTCGAACGGGCTGTGGGAAGGAGAATTCCGGACTCCCTGACGTTCTCGCCGGTGATCAGTGAAAAGGCGCTTCCCATGCAACTCGTTGCAGTCTCTACAGCACGGACCGAGGTCGCGGCACTGGAGATGAAGGTCGTCCGTGGCGGCATCAAGAAGATCACGCTCAACAACGATCAACAGGTGTCACCGTTCCGAGTCGCCATAGAACTACCGCTTGTCGCTGACGAGGGGGCAGAGACCGTGGAGATGGGGTTCAAGATGACGGTGAACCATCCCTCCGAGGGTGCCGCCCACACCCTTGAAGCCACAAAGTTCCTGATCGCCCTAAGCGAAGGCGGCAGAGTCGGCATCCAGTTGAATGGCAACACCATCGGCACCGCCACATCCAAGGGAATCTCGCCGCTAACCCTCGATGAACTCGGATTGTGGGAGGCCACCATGAAGAAGCTTTGCTTCATTGAAGCCCGAATGGGTCGCTTCGGGCGCTTCAACCTAAAGGACGGCTTCGGGGAAAAGGACCTTGAGATCGCGGAGCGACTCTTCTCTATCGCAAGCAATGGCAGCTTTCGTGCCGAGGTCGGGATGTCCCTCGGGCTGACCCAGCGCCCCAAACTCCTTGGTAGCTCGCCTACGCCGCAGCCATTCTCACTTCGCGTTCCCTTTGGAAATGAACGCCTCCTCGGAGTCGAGATCCCGATCGGGCTCGTCGAGGTCACGTGGGATGATCCGGCCCCTGCCTTAGAAGCGATGAAGCAGGCCGCGCAGGACATCGCCGAGACGCCGACCGTGAAGATCCCATCCTCCGCCGTCACTTGCAGGTGCCTGGATTGGGTGCCGCCGAACGACGGCCCGCCGTCACCACCCGCAACCGCATCAGGTAACCCCGTGGCCGGCCGCAAGTCCGCGCTGGCGCCCAAACGGAAGAAATCACCTTGACCTCAGGTGGTTACGTGAACGTCCGATTTATTTCTGAGGGCGACTCATTTGGGGGTGTCGCTCGGTGTAAAGGCCGAGGTGCCGTTTCGAGTTCCCGAACAGCGCCGCGACCACGAATGGTCCGGAGACCCTTTCCACCCCTGCCCGCGTCGCTCGTCGCTCGAGCTTTGGACGACTCAGCACCCCCCAATCGCACAGTTCAATCGCACAACGACTCCGCCTCTCCCGCCAGGACAAGCGGGAGAGGCTCGATTTCCGCGGTCGAAGCTAGCGTCCCCAACGGGATTCGAACCCGTGTTACAGCCTTGAAAGGGCCGTGTCCTGGGCCGGCTAGACGATGGGGACGGGACGAGGGCGCGGAACATAGTCCGAGGCGGTGGGTCTGACAATCCGGTATCGTGACCGCGCGATGACGATTGGCTCGGCGTCCGAAAGTGGGAACGACGAGGCGGAAACGACGCGGGATTCGGTGCGGCCGGCTGCCGCCTTGCCGTTCGCGGCGACGCTCGGTCTCTTCGTGGCGTCGGGGGCGGCGGGGCTCGTGGATCAGGTTTGCTTCTCGAAGTACCTCTCGTACGTGGTGGGGGCGACGGCGTACGCCGTGAGCGCGGTGCTCGCCGCGTTCATGACGGGGCTCGCGCTCGGTGCCTACGCGGGCGGGAAGGTGTCGCTGCGCGTGCTGCGGCCCGTGGCGCTCTACGGCGTGCTGGAGCTCGTGGTGGCGGTGGCCGTGGCCGTGGCGCCGCGTGAGTTCGAGTTGCTCGCGTCCGTGTACGCTGGGCTCGCGCGCCGAGCACCGGATTCACTGGCGGCGCTCTCGGCGCTGCGCTGGCTCGTAGCACTCGTGATCGTGATCGTGCCGACGACGGCCATGGGCGCGACGTTGCCGATTTTGACGCGCGCCCTGCGTGACGGCGCAGGGGCAAAGAGTCGGGAGCGTCAACTCGGCGCGCTGTACGCCGCGAATACTTGTGGGGGCGCCGGCGGCGCGGTGCTCGCGGCGTACCTCGTGTTGCCGGTGCTCGGCTTGCGCGGGACGGTGTGGGCAGCCGCCGCACTGAGCGCGGCGGTCGGTGTCGCTGCGCTCTGGCTCGGTCGCCACGTCGCGCCGGCGCCGCTCGATGAGGCGAGGGGCGGTACACCTCACGCGAGCGCGCCGGATCGCAGCCGCGAACCGAGCGAACGCGAGACGTGGATCCTCGTCGTCGTTGCGTTCGCGTCGGGGTGCCTCGCGTTCGCGGCGGAGGTCATTTTCACGCACCTGCTCGCGCTGCTGATCGGTAACAGCGCGTATGCGTTTGGGCTGATTCTCGCGGTGTTTCTATGCTGTCTCTTCGCCGGGGCCGCGTGCGCCGCGACCTTCGCCAAGCGGCGCGGCGATACGGCGCTCGCGGCCGGCCTGCTTCTGACAGGCGCAGCGCTGTGCGGCACGCTCCCGCTCTGGGACGAGCTACCACGCCTCTTCGCCGCACTCGGCGGCAGGGTGACGACGTTCGGCGGACGCGAAGCGGTGCGCGCCCTCGCCGCTTTCTTGATTCTCTGCCTGCCGACGACGGTGATGGGGCTCACCTTCCCGCTCATCCTCCAGCGCGTGGCGCGCACGAGCGCACCGAGCCGCTGGGTGGGCCGGCTCACCGCCGTCAACACGGTCGGCGCGGTCGTGGGCGCGCTCGGCACGGGTTACGGGCTTCTGCCGTGGCTCGGTTCGCAACGGTCGCTCGAAGCGGTGGTGGTGCTCTTTGCTCTCGCGAGCGCCGCGGCGGCTCTGCTGGCGGGACCAGACGCACGCCGCCGGCTGTTCGCCATCGCCGCGGGCGTGTGCCTCATCACCCCGCTCGAGCAGCGCTGGAACCTCGCGCGGCTCACGGGCGGCTCGAACGTCTACTTCGAGAAGTGGAGTGAACCGGAAGCGATTCCGTTTCTGCGCGAGGATGTCCACGGCGGCGTGACGTCGGTCACGCGCTCCAAAGGCGTGCTCACGCTGCTCACCAACGGCAAATTCCAAGGCAATACCGGCTGGGAAATGAACGCCCAGCGCTTCTTCGCTCACTACCCTTCCCTCTTCGTCTCGAATTTCGATCGCGCGCTCGTGATCGGGCTCGGGACGGGCACGACGCTCGGAACGCTCGCCGCGTATCCGTGGAAGAAGCTCGACGTCGTCGAGATCTCTCCGTCGATCGTCGAAGCCGCTCGCCAGTATTTCAAATCGGGCAACCTCGGAGCCATCGACGATCCGCGCGTCACCGTCCATCACGGTGACGGCCGCAACTACGCGCTCGTCGATGACGGGCACTACGACCTCGTCGGCATGGAGCTCTCGAGCATCTGGTTCGCGGGCGCGTCGAACCTCTACAGTCGCGAGTTTTACCGGCTCATCCGCGCTCGACTCGCGCCGGGCGGCATCTTCCAACAGTGGGTGCAGCTCCACCACGTGTACCGGCGTGATTTCGCGACCGTCGTCGGCACCCTGCGCAGCGAGTTTCCGCATGTGGCGCTCTTCTACGGCGGCGGCCAGGGCATCCTCGTCGCGTCGGAAGAGCCGCTCGAGGCGTCGCTCGCGCGTCTCCAGGCGCTAGAAGCGCGCCCCGAGATCGGGCGCGTGTTGCCCGACCGCCGCCATCTCGCGGATTTGCGCGGCGACATCCTGGCGTTCGACGCAGGTCTCGACGCCTTCCTCGAGGACAGCGCGCGACTGGCGGCGCTCGATCGTTCCGCGCTGGTCTCGACCGATCAGAGCCTCTATCTCGAGTACGCGACGCCACGCGGCAATATTTTGCCATGGGCCACGCGCGACGCGCTCGTGCGTGAGCTCTGGCGTTTCCGCGATCAGGCGGCGATCGACGCGCTGCTCGCGCCGTGAGCTCAGGCGCTCTTCGCGCGCTTCTGTCGCTTCGCGGGCACGGCGACGACCGTCACTTCTTCGTCCGCGTCCGTCTCTGCCGCCGCCGGTGAGAGCTCGATGAACGACCCGAGCTCTTCGCGCGCGCCGCGCGGGAAGCCCGTGTGCAGCTGCGCCCGCTCGAGGATCGCGGCGCACAGCGCGTCGAAATCGAAGCCGGCGGCCGCCGCGATCTTCGGGAGCAGGCTGGTTTCGGTCATGCCGGGCAGCGTGTTCACCTCGAGCACGTATTCGTTCTGGCCTTCGGTGACCAAAAGATCGACGCGCACGGCGCCGTGCGTGTCGAGCGCCTGCGCGGCCCGTTCGGCGAGGTTCAGGACGCCGCGGTACCGCGCCGGCGCGAGGCGCGCGGGCATGAAGTACTCGGTGAGGCCGGGCGTGTATTTGGCCTGGAAGTCGTAAACGCCGCCGGCCGGCGCGATCTCGATCGCCCCGAGCACGCGGCCGTCGAGGATGCCGACGGCGATCTCCTTGCCGGTCACGAAGCGCTCGACGAGAAGCTGCGAGTCGTAGACGAGCGCCTCGAGCACGGCGTTCCGCAGCTCGCTCGGGGCGTTCGCGCGCGCGACCCCGAGGCTCGAACCCTCGCGCCGCGGCTTCACGATCACCGGGTAGCCGAAGGAGCCGTGCACCTCGTCGAGATCGTCGAGTTGGGACGCGTCGAGCGCGTAGTACGGCGGCGTCGGCACGTTATGCAGGCGAAACATCTCTTTCGCCTTGAGCTTGTCCATGGCGAGCGCGCTCGAGAGGACGCTCGAGCCCGTGTAAGGAATGCCGAGCAGCTCGAGCAGTCCCTGCACGCAGCCGTCTTCGCCGAGCCGGCCGTGCAGCGCGAGAAACGCCACATCCAAGTCGGCCGCCGCGACCGCGAGGAACGCGTCCGTGTCGTCGCCGAGGATGACGGGAACGACCTCGTGACCCAGGCGCTCGAGCGACTCGGCGACGGCAAGTCCCGAACGCAGCGAGATCTCGCGCTCCGCCGAAGTCCCGCCCATCACAACACCGACACGTCTCGAGCTCGTCATTGTCTGGCCTCCAGGGCTCTTGCCCTCAGCGTTCGGTACCCAACCCCGGCCCATCGGGCCAAGAATCGGGGAGCGCTCAGCAGACTTCGACGACGATGGCGGTGATGTTGTCCTTGCCGCCCCGGCCGTTGGCCAGATCGATCAGGCGGTTCACCGCTAAAGCCCCACCTTCCGCGAGGATAGCTGGGATCTCTTCGAGCTTCAGGTAACCGTGCAGACCGTCGCTGCAAAGCAGGTAAGCGTCCCCGACGTTCGCTTCCCAAACGCTCGTGTCGACCTGCACGTATTCGCGGCTACCTACCGCGCGGGTGATGACATTTCGCTGCCGGCTCACCTTGGCTTGCTCGGGCGTGATGAGGCCCTGCTTGAGCTGCCACGCGATCAGGGTGTGATCCTCGGTGAGCTGTTCGGCGTCCTGCGCGCGCACGCGATAGATGCGGCTGTCGCCCACTTGGCCGACGACGAGATGGTTACCGAAGCGCATCATTGCGCTGATGGTCGTGCCCATGCCGGCCATGCCGCGATCGAGCTCGGCCATCGCGTAAAGGAGGTACGTCGCCGCCTGGACGCCGCCCTCGAGCATGCGCGAAGCCGCCCGCCCTTTCTCGTCGGTGAACGGCAGCGCTTCGCCGAGCACCCCTTTGCCGCGCCGCACCATGCCGTTGATGGTGTCGATCGCCTCACGGCTTGCGACCTCACCGGCCGCGTGCCCGCCCATGCCGTCGGCGACGACCCAGAGGCCGACCTCGTCGTCGTGCAGGAACGCGTCCTCGTTCGCCTCTCGCCGCCTGCCGACGTCGGTCGCACCGTACGACCGCATGACCAACGATCCTGAATCAACTGCCAAGAGCCGCCCTTTAGCCAGAGAGTAGACCTATCAGGAGGACCTTCGCTACGTAGGACCACGCCTTACACTTCGCGAGCCCACCCCCGAAGGCCTTGCCGAAGACTCGCCCGTGCTCCTAGGCTCAGCCTGGTGGCCGCGCCTGCAGTCACGTTCCTCCAGCGGGGGCCGAATGCCGCGCGCGTCGCGGCGGGGCTCGTCGCAGGCTTTGGGACCTTACCGGGGGCCTCGGCGGGGCTCGTGTTCCTCGGGGGCCCGCTCGGCGAGCAGGTCGAGGACGTGGCGTCCGCGTTCGGCGAGGCCGAGCTCGGGTTCCCCGTGCTCATCGCCTCGGGTGCCGGCGTGATCTCGGAGCGGGGGGAGCTCGAGGGCGAGCCGGCGGCGACCGCCCTCGCTTTCCGCGGCGGCACGCCCGAAGCCATCGTCACGGCGGGGCCGAGCCACGACGACGCCGCCTCGGCGCTGGCCACCCGCTTGGCGGCGCTCGGGCGCAACCGCGGCGCGACGGCGCTCGTGTTCGCCCGGTCCGAGGGGTTCAGCGTGGACTGCATCGAGCCGCTCTTCGCCGCCCGCACCGCGAACATCATCGGCGGGGGGACACCCGGCGCGGCGCCGATCGCGGCGGTCGATCGCGAGGGCCGCGTCGGACTCGGGATCCTCGGGGCCCTCCTGATGCGTGGCCTCACGCCGGCGCGCGTCCGCTCTTCGCCCGGCTGTCGTCTGCTCATGCCGCTCCGACCGATCACCGCGGCGCGCGGGCCGCTGCTCACCGAAATCGGCGGCGAGCGCGCCCTCGACGTGCTGCAAGCGGCCGCCGTGGGCCTCGAGGGCCAGCCGCTCATCCTCTGCGTCCTCGCGCCCGAGCCGAGCCCGGACGAGGGCGCTCGCTCGGAGCTGGTCGTGCGCGGGATCCAGGGCGTGGACCCGGCGCGCGGCGCGATCGTGCTGTCGGGTGAGTTGAAGCGCGGCTGGCGCGTCGCGTTCGGCGTGCGAGACGCCGCGGCCGCCCGCGCCGATCTCGAGCTGTGCACCCGCGACCTCGCGCGCGAAGCCGCCGGCGCCGCGCCGCTCTTCGGGGTTTACGTGAGCTGCGCCGGCCGCGGCACCGACCTTTACGAGAGCCCCGACGTGGATCTTCGGATCTTGCGGGCGCGCTTCCCGGAGCTCCCGCTGGTCGGGCTGCATTCGGCCTTTGAAATCGCGCCGTTCGAGGGCCGCCCCGCGGTCCACGTCTACACGGGCGTTCTCGGCCTCTTCACGGCACCGAGCTGAGCGGCGTAGGCCCGCCCGAGCCGAGAGTGTAGGCTCGCCCCGCTTTGGCCGAGCCTGGGACAGCAGAGGCCTCCGCTCCCGCAGAGGCTGCGGCGGCGCTCCGTTTGGCGCGCCCGCGGCGTGGACTCGGCGTGGCCGACGCGGCGCTCGCGGCGCTCGTCGTGTCGGTCGTCGGTCTCATGGTCGTGCCGCTGCCGACGCACCTGCTCGACGTGCTCATCGCGTCGAACCTCTCGTTCTCGGTGGTGCTCTTGCTCGTCGCGCTCTACGCGAGCGACCCGCTCAAGATCGCCGCGTTCCCGACCGTGCTCTTGATCACGACGCTCGTGCGGCTCGCGCTGAACGTCTCGGCGACGCGCCTGATTCTGCTGCAAGCCGATGCCGGCGAGGTGATCCGCGCGTTCGGCAACTTCGTCGTGCGCGGCAATTACGTCGTCGGGGGCGTCGTCTTCGCGATCCTCAGCATCATCCAGTTCGTCGTGATCGCCAAGGGCAGCGAGCGCGTCGCCGAAGTAGGCGCGCGCTTCACGCTCGACGCGATGCCCGGCAAACAAATGGCCATCGACGCCGAGCTCCGCTCTGGGTCGATCGACGGCGCGCAGGCGCGCGCACGCCGGCATACGCTCGCGCGCGAGAGCCAATTTTACGGTGCCATGGACGGCGCCATGAAGTTCGTGAAGGGCGACGTCATCGCGTCGTTCCTCATCACGCTCGTCAACCTCGGCGCGGGGCTCGCCATCGGCGTGCTCCAGCGCGACATGGAGGCGGTCGCCGCGCTGCACCGCTACGGCCTGCTCACGATCGGCGACGGCCTGGTCTCGCAAATCCCGTCGCTCGTGATCGCGACGGCGGCCGGCGTGCTCGTGACGCGCGTCGCGAGCGAAGAGAGCGACAGTTCGCTCGGCTCCGAGCTCGCGCGCCAGCTCTTCGGGCAACCGGCGGCGCTGCGCGTCGGCAGCCTGTTCGCAGCCTTGCTCGGCGTGGTTCCGGGGCTACCCGCCCTGCCCTTCTTCGTGATCGCCGGGCTCTTGTTCGCCGCGTCGCGTGCCCGTGGCAGCGCCCTGCGTGCACTCGCCGACGCCCCCGCCACCGAAGCCGTGCAGCGGCCTCGGGGCGACGCCGCGACGCCCCGCTTCGTGCCCGTGATCGTCCCGTGGTCGCTCGACGTGAGCGCCGATCTCGCGCCGCTGCTCGACGACGATCTGCGCGGCGGCGAGCTCGCGCGCCCCGGCTTGCGTTCGGCCGCCGCGGCCCTGCGCGAGCTCTTGTTCCGCGAGCTCGGCGTGCCACTCCCGGCCGCGCGCGTCGCGACCGTGCGCGAGCTGCCGCCGCGCCACGTCGTGCTCTCGCTGGGCGAGCTGCCCGCGCGCGTCGTCGAGGTGCCGGCGGCGCTGCCCGACGCCCAAGTCGCCGAGCTCGTCGTCGCGAGCCTCCTCCCCATCTTGCGCCAGCGCGCCGCCGACTTCATCGGCCTCGCCGAAACGCAGGCGCTGCTCGATCAACTCGAGCAAATCGCGCCCGCCAGTGTCCGGCAGGTCGTCCCGAAGCCCGTAAGCCTGACGCAGCTCGCGGACGTGCTCCGGCGCCTGGTGGAAGAGCGCCACAGCGTGCGCGATCTCAAGGGCATCCTCGAAGCGCTCGCCCTCGTGGCCCACGCCGAACGTGATCCGCTGAACCTCGCTGAATTCGTGCGCTCGCAGCAGCGCCGCAGCATCACGCACGCCCTCACGCGCGGCCGCTCCGAGCTCCAGGTCTTGCTCCTCGACACGGCGCTCGAAGAAACCATCCGCGGCGCCATCTCGCGCACCGCCGCGGGCAGCTTCCTCACGCTCGCCCCCGCCGCCGGCCGCGACATCGTCACGGCCGTCCGGCGCACCCTCGAGCCGCTCGCTCCCGACGTCCCGCCGCTCCTCACCCAACCCGATATCCGCCGCTTCGTTCGCAAGCTGCTCGAAGTCGATTTCCCCGAGCTCCGCGTCGTGTCCTACGCCGAGCTCTTGCCGGAAATCGCGCTCAAGCCGGTCGCCACGGCGCGCGTCACCGGGCTCGGTTGAGCAGGGTCCACCTCTACGCGCGGTCCCCCACCTGCTGCCAGCCCCATTTCGGATCGGATTTAACAGGGAGCCAGACAAAGGTCGGGAAGACCGGAGGAAGAGATTTTCGAGCTCGGACGATCTCCACAGTCCAACCCCCAATCTCTTCCTCTGACCTTGGCCCCCCTTCCCTCTTCCTGTGAATCCCTCTCTTCTCCTCGCCGCTCAGCGCCGTTGCACCATCATTTTGCGCGGGATTTGTCCGCTCTGCTCGAGGAGCTTCTTCGACTCTTTTTGGAGCAGCGGGTGCGTGCGCTTGGTCATGAAGCCGCCGAGCAGGCGCGCGTCGATGGCGACGAGCTTTTTCAGCATGCGCTTCATGCTGCTCAAGTCGTTCGTGTACGCGTAGGCGTACGCATACGCGCGGAAGAGCTGCGGGCGGAGTTGCTCGTAGACTTCGTCGTCGGGGTCGAAGAGCCCGAGGGTTTCGAGCGCCTTCTTCGACTCACCGCCGCGCGCCCACGCCTCGGCCGACACCGACGCGAGCATCGCGCGCGTGCGTGGCTCCTGATGCCGCTTCAAATCGATGTTGCTGACGAGCGTCCGCGCCTCGCTCACATCGCCGAGCATCAGGTGAATGAGGGCGCGCTGGCCGCGCGCTTCATCGGCGATCGGCGCCATCACCTTCGTGAGATCGATGCGCTCGAGCGTCGTGAGCGCTTGCTTGGGGTCGGATTGGAGTTCGAGCTGCGCTTTGGCGAAAATCGCGGCCGTATCGTTCTTCTTCGAGGCGACTTCGAGCTCCGCGATGGCCGCCTGGCGGTCCTCTTCGGTCTCGACCTTGCCGAGGATGCTCGCGACGCCGCGCGCCTTCTTCGCTTGGTTCAGCGCGAACACGAGCAAGCCCACGGCAAGCAGCGTGATGACGACGGGGATCCCGAGCAGGATCCACTTGGCGACCGACGAGTACACGAACATCGCGATCGAGCCGCACAGGACCCAGCCGCCGACCACCGGGATCGCGAGGCGCGTGACGAGCTGCTTGATCTGCGCGCCTGGGTCCGGCATCTGGCCGGGTTTCGCCAGGCCGGGCTTTTCAGAAGGGGTGCCGGAGTCGTTCGCGCGAGCCTGAGCGCGCTGGAGCTTGCGGGCTTCTTTAGCCATGGGTCGTGTCTCTAGTGGGGGTCAGGCTCTCGGCGCAACGCGCGCGGGAACCAAGCTGTCCGGCGGCAGGTCCGGCATCGATTCGAAGCGGAAGTGGTTGAACACACTCTGTGCCACGGAAAGGGTCGGCACGCCCAAGAGCGCGCCCCAAATCCCGAAAAAGTGCTCGCCGATGATCAGCGCCAGCACCACCAGCACCGGGTGGATCTTCGCGGCGACGCCGATGATCTTCGGGTTCAAGAGGTTCGCCTCGATCTGGTGCACGCCGATGATCCAGAGCAGGACCCAGAGCGCCACCCAGAAACCCTGCGTGAGCCCGATCAGCACCACGGGCACGCTGCTCGTGATCGACCCGAAGATCGGCACGATGCTCATCACGCCCGCGACGATCGCCAGGATCGGCCAATACTTGAGCCCGAACAGCCCGAAACCGACGGCGCTCACGAGGCCGTTCAACACGCAAATCAAGAGCTGCCCGCGCACGACGCCCGAGAGCCCGCGGTCGATGCGCGAGAGCAGGTGATCGAAGCCGAGGCGCGCGTTCGGCGGCGCGAGCGAGCGGAAGAAGGCGATGATCGTCTCACGCGTGTGCATGACGTAGCCCGCGACCATCAGCGTCATGAACAAGAGGAAGATGCCGCGCGCGACCTTGCGCACGATTGCGTTCCCGAGCTGGATGATCCCGAGCGCGTTCGCCTTCAAGTACCCGAGCGCTTCGGCGACGCCCTTGCCGGCGAGCTGCGCGACGCTGAATTGCTCGTTCGTCCGCGCGTTGGCGGCCCCGACGCGCCAGTGCCCGGGGCCGTGCTGGACCACGTCGATGCCGGCGCCGATGTCCACGCGCAGCGAACCGTCCGGTTGGCGCGCGATTTCGATGGCCGGTGGGGCCGAGCCCGCCGGCGCCGCCGCGGGCGTGATGTGCGCGCGATCGAGCAGCCCCTGAACCCAGCTTTCGACCTTGGGCGCCCACTCGGTCGAGAGCTCGGTGGCGAGCTTCGGCGCGTCGCTCACGAGCTTCTGCGTCTCCTCCTGGATGCGCGGAGCGATGAGCGCGACGCTCGAGTAGATGCCCGTGAGCGTGACGGCGTAGACGATGAGGATCGCCGCCGCCCGCGGCACGCGCGCCCGCTCGAGCAGCGCAACGAACGGCGTGAGCACGTACGCGATGATGAGCGCGAGCAGAAACGGGAGCAGCACCTCGCGCGCCCAGAAGAGCAGCGCGAGGACGAGCGTCCCGCTGACGGCCAGGAAAATGACGCGACCGCGAGTCCATCCTCCGCCCGTGCGGAGGACGTACTCGCGGCCACTGACGGGCGTCGTCACGGCACGACCTCGCCCGGAGCGATCACGCGCTCGGTTACTCCTCGTCGTCCGTTTCCGGCGCCTTCGGCGCGGGCGGCGGCATCGACGGGCTCTTCTTCATGCTCTCGAGCTTCTCTTTGAGCACGTCGCCGAGCGTCGCACCCTTGCCGGTCTGCTCGCGCTTGAGCGCCTGGACCTGATCGGCCTCCGGGCTCTCACCCGGGTTGCGCATCGTGAGGGTGATGCGGCGGTCGATCGAATCGACGTTCGAGATTTCCGCGCGGACCTTGCCGCCGACGGAGATCTGAGCGTTGCCCGGGATTTCCCCGCTCGGCACGAGGCCTTCGATGCCGTCCGCGATACGGACGAAGATGCCGAAGTCCGCCTGGCTGAGCACGGTCGCCTCTTCGACGACGGTGCCCGGCTTGTAGGAGTCCATCGCGCCTGCCCACGGGTCGTCCCAGAGCTGCTTCACGCCGAGGCTGACCTTCTTCTCGTCGTGATTGATCGAGAGGATGATCGCTTCGACGTCGTCGCCCTTGTTGTAGAGGTCGGCGGGGTTGTTGACCTTGGCGGTCCAGGAGAGGTCCGTCTTGTGGACCATGCCGTCCACGCCGTCCTCGATGCCGACGAAGACGCCGTAGTCGGTGATCGAGCGAACCTTGCCGCTGATCTTGTCGCCCGGCTTGTACTTCTCGGTGAAGAGCGTCCACGGATCGGGCTCGAGCTGCTTCAGGCCGAGCGAGATGCGCTTCGAGCGCGCGTCGACCTCGAGCACCTGGCACTCGATCTCCGCGCCGATCTCCAACATCTTCGACGGGTGCTTGACCTTCTTCGTCCAGCTCATCTCGCTGACGTGAATCAAGCCCTCGACGCCCGGCTCGAGCTCCACGAACGCGCCGTACTCGGTCAGGCTCATGACCTTGCCGCGGACGCGCTTGCCGAGGGGGTACGCCTCGTCGACGTGGTTCCAGGGATCTTCCTGGGTCTGCTTGAGGCCGAGGCTGACGCGCTCGGTCTCGGGGTTGTACTTGAGCACCTTGACGGTGACTTCGTCCCCGACCTTGAACACCTCGCCGGGGTGCGCGACGCGGCCCCACGACATGTCGGTGATGTGGAGCAAGCCGTCGATGCCGCCGAGGTCGACGAACGCGCCGTACTCGGTGAGGTTCTTGATCGTACCGGTGACGACCATCCCCTCCTCGAGGGTCTGGAGCGTCTTCGCTTTCATTTCGTCGCGCTCGCGCTCGAGCAGGACGCGGCGCGAAAGCACGATGTTGCCGCGCTTCTTGTTGAACTTGATGACCTTGAATTCGTAGGTCTGGCCGATGAGCTTCTCGAGGTTGCGGATCGGGCGGAGGTCGACCTGCGACCCCGGCAAGAACGCCTTCACGCCACCGCGGATGGTGACGGAGAGGCCGCCCTTCACGCGCTGGCTGATGGTGCCCTCGATGATCTCGTCGCGCTCGCACGCGGCGGAGATCTCGTCCCACACCTTCATCTTGTCGGCCTTCTCCTTCGACAAGGAGATGAGCCCGTCGTCGCTCTCGCGGCTCTCGATGAAGACGTCTACTTTGTCACCGGCTTTGATCGAGAGCGCGCCGTTCGCATCGACGAACTCGCTCTTCGAGATCACGCCTTCGCTCTTGCCCCCGATGTCGACCACGACCGTGTCGCGATTGACCTGAATGATCACGCCGGAGACGATCTGCCCTTCACCGCCGAGTGCAGCGCTGGGTCCGCTCGTAGCGGCCTCGAACATGGCTGCAAAGCTCGAGGGGTCGTTGGAGGTGGCGGTCACTTGGGTTTGGGTCATGGATCGAACGAGGTGCTCCGGGTTGGTTTGGGCTAGCAGTCGGCGTTCCGCGGGCGAGGACGGTGCGTCCTCTCCTCGGGGGACCCGCTCGGGGAGGCGTCACGTAGCGCACGAGACGCGCCTCGTCAAACGCAAACTGGTGGAGTTTGTGGGCTATTCTCGCGCCGGCTCGTTGGCCAGGCCCTGCTCCACCGCTTCGGAGACGCGCTTTGCGCCCCGCTCGAGCGCCATATCGTCGAGAAAAAGGCTGACGGTGAAGTCGCGCCGATCGGCCGGGAGCAGACCCGGGGCGAATTGGATGGGTCCGTAGATGCGCTCGAGTCGCGCCAGGTCGTCCCCGAGCAAACCCTGGAGAACGCCGTGAATTTCGCTGCTGGAGCCGGCAGGCGGCGGCGCGTCGTAGTGGAGCGTCAGCTCGACCGGCAGCGGACTACCGAAACGAGCACTCCCCGCGATCGTGTCGAAATGCCCGAGTCCAGCGAGCACACCGGCGCCACCGGGCGGCAAACCCGCCGGACGATTCCGCAGCAGCAGCGAACCGGCGCCGACCCGCGGGATCTGCGGGTCCACTTCGCGTACGGGTAGAACGGCGTCGAGGCGCGCGACGCTCGACGCGAGCACGAGCGCGCCGTCCTCGGTCCGGCCGATAGCCGCCCCCGCGGGCGACACGAGCCGGTCGTGTCCGAGATCACGCCACGGCCAGCCCTCCTTCGCGAAGGTGCGCCCCAGAGCGGCGACCATGTCGCCTTTCGGAAACGCAGCGCCGAGGACGACCGCCCAGTCACCGTCCGACGGACCGAACGCCACGAGCACCTCGCGCAGATCGCGCGCGATCATCGAGCCGCTCTCGTCGGCGAAGCGATCGCGGCGACCGGGGGGCGTCGTCTTCACTGGCCCCGTGCTCGGCAGGAGCGCGACGAGCGGCGAGCGATGTTCCGGCGCGACGCTCGGGGCCGGAGCCGGCGCGTGGACCTCGTCGAGGAGCGGCAAGAGAAAGCGCCGCGTCGGCTCGAACAGCCCCACCTTCTCGATGTCCCAGCGCACGACGAGCGTCGCGTCGGGCGGCACATGGTACGCCGCGACGCGCGCGAACCCGACGTAGCTCCGGTGGATCACGATTCCGAGCGCGACGCCGAGCACGAGCAGCGTCCCGAAAATCGCCGCCACGACAGGGAACGAAAGCGCTCCGCCGCGGTCCGCAGCGAGCGCCGCCGGCCGCACACTTGCCGGGTTTTCCGCGGTTTCCGTCACAGGATCCCCCGCTCGAGCGGCACGCGCGCGATGACGAAGGTGCCGACGGCTTCGAGTTTCGCCGAGGTGGCCACGGTCGCCATCTTACCCTCGCCCTTCGCGAGCGCCGCTCGAATGCGCTCGAGCTCGCCGAGCGCGGCGATCGCTTCGTCGTTGCTCCCGAACTCGAGCGAGACCTCGAGCCCGAGGCCGTTCGCGGTCGCATCGACGATGCCCTCGACGCGCCGAGCGTCGTCGAGAGCGCGCGCGACCGCCGGGTAGCGGGCGCCGAACCCGCCGCGCAGGGCGCGCAGGCGCGCAGCGAACGCGAGCACGCCACGCGCCTCCGGTTTCAGCGGGTTCGGCGCCAAACCGTGTTCGAGCACCGCTTCGACGCTGTCCACCTCCGCGGGCGAGACGAGCACGAGCCCCTCGTCGGCGAACTCGTAGGCGCGCAGGGCACCGCTGCGACTCACCTTGCCCGGCCGCTCATAGCGGAAGACGGCGCCGCCGAGATCGAGCGGCGACGACCACCCGTCCTTGCGGAGCGACTGCTCGACGTCGAGCTCGTGGAAATGACCCGAAAGGACGAGCACGTTGTCCGCTTCACCGGGAACGAGCTCGGGACGGAGCGCCAGGCACGCCACGTCCGCGTGTTCGAGCGCCCGCACGAAAAAATCGCTGCCGGTCTCGGCGCCGGCCGCGCTCGCGGCTCCGCGCCGTAGCGCGGCGATGCCCTCGGGGCCGAGCGCCGCGCGCACCTTCGCGAGATCGACGCGGATCACGAGATCGAGATCGGGCGGAATGGCGTCGTTCGGAGTCGAGAGAGCGGGAGCGCTCGGCGGCGGCGGCCGCGTTGCCGCACAGCCGCCGAGCCCCGCGGCCAGGCACGCGACGGCGAGCCCCGTCGCGAACCCGCGAGGCACGCCCGGGACCGCGCGCCTCATCCTGACCCGAGCTTGTCGGCCACGTCGCGCACGTGCGCGACGATGCGCGCGACGACTTGATCGATCGAGAGCTCGGAGCTGTCGACGACGAGCGCATCGGGCGCTTTGCGGAGGGGCGCGATGGGGCGCGTGCTGTCGCGCTGGTCGCGTTCGACGACCTCCCGCCGCACGCTCTCGATATCGGCCTCGCTACCCGCCGCGACGAGCTGCTCGAAGCGCCGTTTCGCCCGCTCCTCGACGCTCGCCGTCAGGAAGATCTTCGCTTCGGCGTCGGGGAACACGACGGTGCCGATGTCGCGGCCTTCGAGCACGACGCCGCCCGCGCGTCCGGCGGCACGCTGCAGCTCGAGCAACGCGGCGCGCACGCGCGGCTGAGCCGAGACCTTGCTCGCACCCTGACTCAAGCTCTGCGTGCGAATCGCACCGCTCACGTCGGCGCCGTCCAGGATCACGCGCGAGCCGCCGCGGGGATCACCCTCGAGCTTCACCGCGTCACGCGCGACGAGCGCCTCGGCGAGCTCCCCGACGCGCTCGGCATCTTCGAAATCGATGCCGGCACGCTCCGACACGAGCGCGACGGTACGATAGAGCGCACCCGTGTCCACGACGTAGTAGCCGAGTGCGGCCGCCACGCGCTGAGTCACCGTGGATTTGCCGGCGCCCGCAGGGCCGTCGATGGCGACGACGGGACGGGCGCGGCTCATCGCGCGACCTCGATGTCGGCGCCGAGCGAGCGCAGCGTGCCGACGAAGCGAGGGAAACTCACGGCGAGACAATCCGCGTCGTCCACCACGGTCTCACCGTCAGCGACGAGACCGAGCACGGCCGCGCACATCGCGAGCCGGTGATCGCCGCCGCTCGACACGTGCGCCGCCTTCAACAGACCCTCCGGTTTGCCCTCGATGACGAGGCCGTCCGGACGATCGCTCGCGCCGACGCCGAACGCGCGCAAGAGCGCCGCGATGGCCGCGATGCGGTCGGGCTGATCCTCGTGGAGCTCGGCCATGTCGCTCACGTGCGTCACGCCGCGCGCGCGCGCCGCGAGCACGCACGCCGCCGGGATTTCATCCATCCCGCGCGAAGCGAGCTCACCGCCGATGGGAATGCCGCGCAGCACGGAGCCGCGCGAGCTTACCTCGCCGAAGGGCTCCCCGAGCGAGTTGCCGCCGGGGGTGATACCCATACGGCCGCCCGCCAACCGCACCATCTCGAGAATGCCGGAGCGCGTGGGGTTCAGTCCCGTCCGGCGGGTGGTGACGTGGCTGTCGGGCACGAGCTGCGCGGCGACGACGAGAAACGCCGCCGCGGAAAGATCCCCCGGGACATCGAAATCGAAGCCGCGAATGGCGAGCGGATCGGCGGGCGGGTGCAGGCTGAGCACGGACGCCGCGGCGTGGATCGGCATGCCGAGCGCCGAGAGCAGCCGCTCGGTGTGGTCGCGCGAGATGACCGGTTCCTCGACGATGGTCGGACCCGACGCGAACAAGCCCGAAAGCAGCAGCGCGCCCTTCGCGTGATCACTCGAGCGCCCGAGGGCGTGCGTCAGCGGGCGGAGTCGTTCGCCCGGCGCGAGGCCCGTCACGGCGATCGGTGCCGTCTCCTCGTCCGGCCGCGCCGGATCGCTCTGACCCGCAAGCTTGCCGCCGCGCGCCCTGAGCGGCTCGAGCACGCCGCGCATCCTTAGGCGCTCGAGCGACGGATGCCCGCTGAGCGTTGACGAAAACGCCTGCGCGGCGAGCACACCCGTGAGCAGCCGCAGGCACGTCGCCGAGCGGCCACAGTCGATCGGCGCGCTCGGAGCGGCGAGCCCCGCCAGGCCGACGCCGCGAAGCTTCAGCGTGCCGCGGCCGTCGTCTTCGTAACGCACGCCGAGCGCGCCGAGCGCCGCGAGCATGCGCAAGTTGTCGCTCCCGTAGCCGAAGCCGCGGAGCTCACAGGGGCCGTTCGACAGCGCAGCGAGGATCAGCGCCCGGTGCGTGATGCTGCGATCACTCGGCACGGGCACGCTGCCGTGGAGCGGTTTCTTCTGGGTCCGAACGAGCAGGCGCGAGGTCATTACGCGGGACTAGTGCCCCATGAACATAGTTTGCGCCTTGTCGAGCAGCGCGGCCAGCGCGGCGCCGTCGATCGCGGCGACGAACGACACGTCCTTGTCCTTCGGCTCGGCTTCGAGACGCCGCACCGGGTTACCGATGCCGAGCAGCGCGAGAAACGTCCCGTAACGGTCGATGAGCTGACGCATCGCGACGAGGTTCTGCGCGCCGCGCTGCGCCGCGTCGGCGTCGTCGTACGTCAGCGTCCCGGCGAGGTTCAACCCGGGGTCGTCGAAGTTACCGACGAGTGACAACGTGTTGATGCCGTTCAGAAACGGCAGCTCCTTGCGCGTCGCGTCCGGCAGCGGACTCGAGGTGAAATCGAAGCCGCCGATGATCGGCGCCTGCGACGCGGCCAAGAGCTTGTCCATGTAGGGCGGAAGCTGCCGGCGCGCTCGCCCCTCCTCGATCCGATCGAGCGCACGGCGCATGCCCGTCTCGTTGCCGATGAGGGCGGTCTTTGGGGTGAGCACGCTGAAGCCCACGGTACCGGCGGTGTAGAGGGTGCGCTTCGCGTAGCTCGTCTTCACCACGGGGACGCCGAGCGCGGTGGGTTGCACGCCGTCGGCGGAGGCTTCGATTTTTTGAGGGTCGAACCTACCCACGGCGACGCCCGCCATGTCGGCGCCCTGCATCGAGTAGAAGCCGAGCCAGACGTGATCGAGGTCGCGCTTCGGCTCGAAACCGGCGGACGGCGGTAACGGCAGCCGCTTCTCCACGACCGAGCGGACCTGGTCACCGAAGCGCGAGTTGAAGAGCGCGGGGGCGTCGATGGAGAGCACGCCGATGGCGTCGCCCGGCAGAAGCCGTACCGGATCCTCGTCGATGCCCGAGTCGGAGAGCTTCGCGTCCGCCCCCGTCTTGACGATGACGTCCTCTTTGTGGCCGCAAGCGACGGCGCTCGACGCGAGGACGGCAAGCGCCTGTCGCCGCGTGAACGCCCGCGTCATACGAGCACCTCCTTCAACGCAGTGAGGAAGCGGTCGTCCTCGTGCTCGAGGCCGCACGTCACGCGCAGGCTCGTCGGCAGGTTCGGGAACGGTCGCACGATGACGCCGCGCGTGAGGAGCGCGTCGTAGACCGGACGGGCGGCGCGTCCGAGGTCGACCAAGATGAAATTCGCCTGGCTCGGCGCGACGGAGAGCCCCATCCCTTCGAGCTCACGCGTGAGGCGCGCGCGTTCGGCGCCGTTCGTGCGGCGGCTCTGCTCGACGTGGTGCTGATCGTCTAAGGCCGCGATCACCGCTGCCTGCGCCGGGATCGACGTGTTGAACGGCGCGCGCACGCGGTTCATGTAATCGATGAGCGCGGCCGGACCGATCGCGTAGCCGACGCGCAGCCCGGCGAGGCCGTACGCCTTCGAGAAGGTACGCATCACGAGCAAGCGCTCGCGCATGTGCCTGAGCGCCAGCGAATTCGGGTAATCGGCCGCGTCGGCGTACTCGAAATACGCTTCGTCCATCACGACGATGACTTCCGGGGGAACGCTCCGCAGAAACTCTTCGACCGCGGCCCGCCCCACGTGCGTCCCCGTCGGGTTGTTCGGATTCGCGACGAAAACGATGCGCGTCTTCGGCGTCACCGCAGCCGCCATCGCCGGCAGATCGTGCACGTGATTTTTCAGCGGCACGGCGGTGAACGGCACGCCGTACGTGAGCGCGGCGATCCGATAGACGATGAACGCCGGATCACCGAACACGACGTGGTGCTCGGGGGTAGCGAACGTGCGCACGGCGAGATCCAAGAGCTCGTTCGAGCCGGCGCCCTGCAGCACCTCTTCGCGGCTCACGCCGTAAAAGCGCGCGATCGCGTCGCGCAGCGAATAGGCGGCGCCGTCCGGATAACGGTGGATCGACCCAAGCGAAGCGCGCGCCGCTTCGAGCGCGCGCGGGCTCGGCCCGAGCGGATTCTCGTTCGAAGCGAGCTTGACGGCATGCGTGACGCCGAGCTCGCGCGCGAGCTCCTCGATGGGCTTACCGCCCTCGTACGGGACCAGTGTTTCGATCGACGGAATGACCAGCGAAGACATCGGCAAAATCCGGCGCTCCTCGCGCCCAACTCCGGGCCCAAGCCTTGCCCGCCCGAGCACGTGCGGTCAACCTGAGAGCTCCGCCGGGGGCGCGGTCGAAGCTCCTATGACGGCGCGCTCACCCCGCGGCGCTCGGGAACGACCCGAGCACCTTCAGGTATTTCGTCGTGCGCTTGAGTGCCTCGAGGGCGGTCGTGACTGGGCGCTCCGTGACGTGCGCGCCGAGCTCGACGTAGAAAACGTAGTCCCACCCGCCTTGCACGACCGGGCGCGATTGGAGCTTGCGCAGGTTCACCCCGCGATCCGCAAAATGGCGCAGCACGCCGAAGAGCGACCCCGGCGAATCGTCGACGCTGAAGAGAAGGCACGTGACGTCGTTGCCCGAACGCATGGCCGGCCGTGCGCTCACGATCCCGTAGCGAAGCTTCAGCTCCGGCTCATCACCGACATTCGCGCGCAGCGACTCGAGCCCTGCGGCCCGGCCCGCGCGTTCCGGCACGAGCGCCGCAGCGTGCGCCTCGTCCCGCGCGAGTTCGGCGGCGACGAGCGGCGAGCGCACATCGATGACGCTCGCACGCGGTAGCTCCGCATCCAAGAAGCGCTGACACGCTGCTTGGCCGAGAGCGGTCGCGTACACGTGCTCGACCGCGCCGAGATCGGGCACCTTCGCCATCAGGTCGTACGCGGCGGAGAGCACACGCTCACCCACCAGCATCAGGTCCGTCTCGGCGAGCGCCGTCACCGACGGTTGCACGAGCCCGTCCACGGAGGACTCGAACGGCACCACGGCGAACCCCACTCGCCCGCGCACCACTTCCTCCAGCGCTTCGGCGATGCCGGGCGTCACCGTGAAGCGCGCGCCGCCGCCGAAATGCGCGAGCGCGGCTTCGTAACAAAACGCGCCCTCGGGCCCGACGTACGCGATCGCGACGGGTTGCTCGAGCGTGCGAGCGGCCGCGCGGATCTGCCCGAAAATGGCGCGGACACTCTCCTCTGGCATCTCCCCCGACCCGGCGCGCACGAGGGACTCGAGCCACTCGCGCTCGCCTACGTCCGCGCTCGGTTCGGCGCCGGAGCGCCCCGCGAGCGCACGCGACACCTTCGCGCGCGCGTCCAGCTGCGCCAAGATCTCCCGGTCGATGTCCGCGAGCTTGTCGCGGAGCTCTGAACGGTCGCGACGCTCATCAGACATCTTCGTGTCGCTCCTCAGGCGCCGGAGGCCGCGCCCGTTGCCTTGGACCCCGAAGGCGTCCCCGACGTGGGCGTGCCGGACGAACCGGAGCCCGCTGCTCCGCTCGACCCGGACGAGCCCTTGTCGGAGCCCTTGGTATCGCTCGTCGAAGTCTTGGTCTCGGTCGTCGACGTCTTACTGTCGCTCGTCGACGCAGACTTGTCGTCGCTCGAGGTCTTCTTCGTCGAGCTTCCATAGAGGTCGGCGTACCAGCCGCCGCCTTTGAGGATGAAGCCGGCACCGCCCGAGATCTGGCGCTTCGCCGTTTCTTGCTGGCAGTTGGGGCAGGTTTTGAGGGGCGCCGCGCTGATCGACTGCTCGGCTTCCCAAGCGTGACCGCAGGCCGTACACACGTACTCGTAGGTCATCGAAACAAGAACCCTTCGGCTACGGACCAATGCGTCGCTCTCGCGCCACTGTCAACCCGTTCGATACTGAACAGCCGAGCATGTACGACGCCAGAATGCCAGATTTTACCGAGTTCGGCCCACTGAAAGGGCTTGTGCGCATCTGTTCAGCGGAGTAGAAAAGTGGTGACGCGGCGTGACGCTACATGGCGCTACGTTGCGTTGTGGCTTGACCACTCGAGCGGCCCCTGAGCCAGGGCGTTTTCACGCTATAACCAGAGGCTCGAAGCACCGGCACGAGGGATTTTACAGCGATGCACATCAAGAAGCTCGAGATCGCGGGTTTCAAATCGTTCGTGGACCGTACCGCGATCCACTTCGACCATGACGTCGTCGGCATTGTCGGCCCGAACGGCTGCGGCAAGTCGAACATCGTCGACGCCATTCGTTGGTGTCTCGGCGAGCAGAGCGCCAAGCACCTCCGCGGCAAGGCGATGGAGGACGTGATCTTCAACGGGTCGGAGTCCCGCGGGCCGTCCGGCCTGTCGGAGGTGACCATCACCTTCGACAACACGAACCCCGAATACGCCGCGACCCTCCCGCTCGAGTTCCGCGACTACCCGGAGATCGGCGTGACGCGCCGGCTCTTCCGCGATGGAACGAGCGAGTACCTGATCAACAAGACGCAGGTGCGCCTGCGTGACGTGACGGAGCTCTTCCTCGGGACGGGCGTCGGCACCAAGGCTTACTCGATCGTCGAGCAGGGCCGCATCGGTCAGATCGTGAGCGCCCGCGCCGAAGACCGGCGCATGTTCATCGACGAAGCCGCCGGCATCACCAAGTACAAGCAGCGCCGCAAGATGGCGGAGCGCAAGATGGAGCTCACGCGCCAGAACCTGCTGCGCGTGAACGACATCATCTCCGAGATCGATCGCAACCGCGCGTCGCTGAAGCGCCAGGTAGCGAAAGCGGAGCGCTTCCTCGACTACCGCCGCGAGCTCGAGGATCTCGTGCTGCTCGACGCGTCGCACAAGTACCTCGAGCTCACCGTGACGCGGAAAGTGGCTGAAGAAGGCTACGAAAGCGCCGCTCAGACGCTGAACGAGGAGCGGACGAAGCTCCGCGACGCCGAAGCCGTGCTCGACGGCGAGCGCGCGCAGGCAGCCGGGATCGAAGCGAGCGCGGACGAAGCCACGCGCGCCGCGTTCGACGCCGACAACCAGGTGAGCACGCTGCAAGCCGAGATCGAGAAGGCGAAGGAACGCCTCACCTACCTCGATCATCGCTTGATGGGCGGCAACCTCGAGCTCGAGAGCACGCTCGGCAAGGCGCGCGAGCTCAGCGCGGAAAAATCTCAGATCGCGGTCAAGGTCGAGGAGCTCGGCAGTGACGAGCGCGCGCGTGAAGTCGACGCGCTCAAGGAAACGGAGGCGCTCACGTCGCTGCAGGCCGAAGAGGCGCGCGCAAGCGGTGAGGTGCTCGAGATCCGCAAGAGCACCGGCGAGCTATCGGCACGCACCGCTGCGCTCGGCGCACGGCTCGACGGCATCGCGCAGCGCCGCGACGAGAGCCGCACGCGCCGCGACAAGCTCGCGGGCGAGCGCGAGCGGCTCGAAGGCGAGCACACCGACGCCGCCGCGCGCCAAAATGCGCTCGAACGCTCGGTCGCCGAGCTCGCCGAGGGCAAGAAGCTCACGGCGAGCGAACGCGAGAGCCTCGAACGCGAGAACGAGACGCTCAGGTCGCGCCAGCTCGAGAGCGAACGCGCCGTCGACTCGGCGAAGAACGAGCTGTCGCTCAGGCGCAACCGCTTGCGCGCCCTCGAGGACTTGCATCGCCGCCTCGAAGGCGTGGGTGCCGGCGCCCGCGCGCTTCTGAACAAGGGTGATTCGCGCGTGCTCGGCCTGGTCGCCGATCGCATCGACACGCCCGTGGAGCTGACGGCCGCGGTGGCCGGCCTGCTCGGCAGCCGCCTGCAGTGCGTCGTCGTCGCCGATCGCGGCGCCGGGCTCGAGCTGCTCGACGACCTGCGCAAGAGCGAACGCGGGCGCGCGGAAGTGCTCGCGGCGCGGCCGCCGTACGTCGCGGGCGCGCGGCCCGTGCTGGAAACCGAAGGCGTGCTCGGCCGCCTGATCGATCGCTTGGGTTATGCGGAAGCGGACGAGCCGCTCGTGCGCAGCCTGATCGGCGATGCCGTGCTCGTCGGCAGCGCGGAAGACGCAGTGCGCGTCGCCGGCAGCGCGCTCGGCGTGACGGCTGTGGCGCTCGACGGCACCGTGGCGCACCCGGACGGCGTGGTCGCCGGCGGCAGCGGTGACGGCGTGGCGAGCGCGATGCTCGAGCAGAAGCGTGAGATGCACGAGCTCACAGGCGAGGTCGCCCGTCTCGACGCCGAAGCGGCGCGCGCGACGGCCGATCACAACGCGCTCCGCGCGCGGCTGTCCGAGGTCGGAACGGCGCTCGAGAAGGCGCGCCAGTTCGCGCACGAGGGTGAGCTTGCGCACGTAACCGCGACGAAGGACCTCGCGCGCACCGCGGGCGACATCGAGCGCATCGAAGCGCGGCGCGGCACCGTGGCGCTCGAGCTCGAAGAGCTCGACCGCTCGCTCGTGCAGGGGACGGAAGTCGAAAGCGTGTGCCGCACCGAGCTCGATACGGCGACGGCCGAGCTCGCGCACGTGAGTCAAACGCTGACGAAGGCCGAAGAGACGGCCGCGAGCTGGCGCGAGCGCGTCGCGGCACAGAGCGCGCTCGTCACGGAGCGGCGCGTGCGTCTCGCTCAGATCCGCGAGCAGTCCGGCGCCGCTCGCGACGCCGCCCTCCGCGTCGAGACGGCGCTCGCCGAGCTCGAGCAGCGCGGCGCGGCGCTCCAGCAAGAGCTCACCGACGCGGCGGCGTCTTACGGCGAAACGGCTGCCGTCATCATGCTCACACGCGAGGCACGCGCCGGAGCGGCCGAACGGGCCCGCGAGGCGCACGCGACGCTCGAGCAAGCTCGGGTTCGTCTCGAGCAAGCTCGCCAGTCGCTCGCTACGCTCGAGACGAGCCTGCGCACCGTGCGTGAGAACCTCGAGCAACACGATGAGATCTGCCGTGCCCAGGAGCTCACGCTCCAGCGCATCGCGATCGAACGCCAGCACTTGCTCGGTTCGATCCGCGAGAAGTTCCGCGGCCTCGACCTCCTGCGCGTCGTCGGCGACTACCACGCGCGTCCCCTGCCCGACGACGATCAGCGCCGTCGCATCGACGAGCTCAGCCAGCTCATCGATCGCATGGGTCCGGTGAACCTCGACGCGCGCGCCGAGCACGAGCAGGCGGAAAAGCGTTTCCACGACCTCAACGATCAGAAGGTCGACATCGACAAGGCGCTCGAAGAGCTCGAACGCGCGATTCGCCTGATGAACAAGGAATCACGCCGCCTCTTCCGCGAGACGTTCGACTCGGTCAACGCGCTCTTCAAGAAGACGTTCGCGCGCTTGTTCCGCGGCGGTCGCGCGGAGCTCGTGCTCACGGACTCCGAGGATCTGCTCGGCGCCGGCGTCGAAATCCACGCGCAGCCCCCGGGCAAGAAGCTCGGCAACATCGAGCTCATGAGCGGCGGTGAGAAGGCGCTGACCGCCGTGTCGCTGATCTTCGCCATCTTCCAGCACCGGCCCTCGCCCTTCTGCATCCTCGACGAGGTCGACGCGCCGCTCGATGAGGCGAACGTCGCTCGTTACAACGAGCAGATCCGCGCCCTCACCTCCCAGTCGCAGTTCATCCTCATCACCCACATCAAAAAGACGATGCAGAGCACCGACGTGCTCTACGGCGTCACGATGGGCGAGCCGGGCGTTTCTCGCATCGTGAGCGTGAAGGTCAACGAGAGCGCCGTCGCACGCAGCGAAAACCTCACGAATGCCTCGCGCGACGCCGCCGACACGGCGAGCGCGGGCGCTCAAGTCGCGTAACGGGCGAGCATCAGCCGCACGCCGGATCGCCGAGCCCGTCGAGTGTATCGGCGGGCAACGCGATCCACTGGACGGACGGTTCGAAGACGTCGGTGCCGTCGGCATCACCGCTGGTGATGCCGCAGCGGCGCCGGAGCGTCTGGTCGGCGGTGCTCGCCGGCGACGAGCTCGGCGCTGCGCCCTGCGCTCCGGCCTCGCTTGCCCCTGCTCCGCCTGCCCCCGCTCCGCTCATGCCACCGTCGCCGTCGCCCGTGCTCGACCAGGCACCGCCAGGATCGAATCCGATTTCGCCGATCACGTCGAGCGTCGCGCCGTCGCAGACGAGCGCGAGGGCGTCGTTGCCGTTGAAGTTCAGGCTGCTTGTGGACAGATCACAGTGGATCTTGGCGGCGAGCTTCGACGAACACACCGTGTAGACGGAGCCGGCCTCGAGGGGACCCGCAAGCTCGAGGGTTCGCGACCGCATCGAAGCTCCGTTCGTGTAGGTCTCGACCACGCAACCTTCGAGGTCGGTCGTCGCGAGCGCGATGATCTCGAGTGCTTTGTCGGCGCCCGCTTCCACGTACTCACTGAAGAAGAGCTCGCGGGGGAGCGCCACCGAGCGGCCACCGACGCCACCGCCGTCTTCCGCGCCGGCGAGCTCGACGCTCGTGCCGCCTCGGCCCGCGCCGCTCGCCGTCGTCCGCCCGCCTGCGCTGCCGTTCGCTACGGCGCCGCTGCTCGAACCGCCGCGGCCGGAGCTCGCTGCGGAGCCACGCCCGGCCATTCCGCCAGCAGCGCCGGGCGCGCCTTCACTCGCGCTCGCCCCGGTCCCCGTGCCGCCCGCCCCGAATGACGACACCGCGCCGGAGCCGTCAGCACCGTTCGCGCGCATCACCGTGTTCGTGCGCCCGCCGCTCGGGCCCGGGTCGTAGCTGTAGCCGGCCGCTCCGCTTTCATCCGGGTCCGCCTTGGGCGGCACCAGGCTCGCGGGGTCGAAGCCGCTACACGCCGTAAGGACGGATGCACACGCGAGGCCGCGCCAAAGTCGTTCCGATTGCCGCATGCATGGCTATCGGACGCTCGCGGCGCGAGTTGCTCGCGCGTTCGTTCGAGTTTGCCTAGCCGTGCGCGCCAGCGGTCTGCCCGAGGCCGCCTGCGCCAGTCGGCGCGCCGCCCGCAGCGGGAGCACCCGAGCTGCCCATCGCGGGAGCGCCTGCCGAGCCACCCGTGCCCGCGGGCTTGCCGGCAGAGCCGGTCGTGCTCGCCGTGCTGCCCGAACCGCCGGTGCCGCTGGAAGTGGTTCCACCGGTTCCGCTCTGCGGCTGCGATTGGGGGCGCGTCGGATTCTGCCCGGGTTTGCAGTGCTGAGTGTCACTGCCGCAGACGAGACCCTGGTCCGAGCACTCCGACGTGTTGTCGCACGTCAGGCGGCAGACGTCGTCGAGGCAGTTTTCGTTGTTGCGACAGCGCGACGGGGTCGCGACGCAGCCGCCGACGTAACCGACGCAGACGCCCATGCTGCACTCATGGCCGCCCGAGCAGTCGCTGTTCGAGTAACACTCGGGACCGCTGTCGTTACCGCCGGGGTCACCGCCACTCACGCAACCGGAAGACCAACCCAAGGTTCCAAGCAGGAGCACGAGGCTGCCTACACGTCGATACTTCGTTATCACCATTCGCTAGTTCCAGGCTTCAAGTGATTCGGCGATCCCTAGCGGATCAGATCCACCCCGGCAAGGCGTCACGCCGAGAGTGAAATGTTCTTCTCAGAGCCGTCTTCAAACCGTGTACGTCCTAGTACCGGGCGCCATCACGGACAGGCGGCCCAATTGCACGTGGACGTTGACGATCTGCGCAGGATTCATATTCACGCGGTCGAGCACGACGTAGAGCCAGCCCGAGTAACGGCTGCAAGGTAGCATCCCTGCAGGCGTGCGCGATGTTGATCGCAGGATTTTCGTTTCAGCGAAAATCTCTCGACAGGCGCGGAATGTCTCGCCCTGGAACATCCAGGCGCTCGAGCTTTCGCACCATGAGATGAACGACGCTCACCTCCGCGCCCGGCGCTCTCGGCGCTCGTTCGACTTCACCGTGCGCGAGCAGGAGCGTCGAGTGCAGCGCGGCCCAGAGCTCTGCCTCGAAGACGTCTCTGAACAAAATCAAATTCGCGAAGCCTGTTTCATCCTCGAGGGTGATGAACACGACGCCCTTGGCCGTGCCCGGCTGCTGGCGCGTGATGACGACACCCGCGACGCTCACCGGCTTGCCGTGCGGAGACTCGGCGAGAGCTCGAGCCGTGATCACGCGGCGTTCGTCGAGCTCCCCACGGAGGTGCAAGAGCGGATGGTCGTCCACGCTGAGCTTTTTGCGCCGATAATCGAAGACGAGCTGCTCGGCGGCGTGAAGCGGCGGTAGCGTCACGTGAGCTTCTTCGAAGCTCGCCGTCTCGAACAAACCGAAGCCACGTGGCGCGCGCGCACTGAAGAGAGCTTGCCTGCGTCCGGGCACGAGACACTCGAAAGCGCCCGCCTCCGCCAGCGCGTCGACCTCACCTTGACCCAAGCTCGTGCGTCGCAAAAGGTCCGCGAGATCGACGAACGGCCGCTCGCGTTCGATGCGGAGCGCGCTCTCTTCCCGCACCGACGCGACCTGCCGCAAGCCGAGCCGGAGCGCGGGCGCGGGCTCCGCTGCGTCGTATTCGAGCGTCGAATCCCAATTGCTCTTCGTCACGTCGACGTCACGCACCGTGACACCGTGGCGCCGCGCGTCGTTCACGATGCTCGACGCCGAATAGAAGCCCATCGGCTGCGAGTTCAGGAGCGCGCAGGCAAAATGCGCCGGAAAGTGCGCCTTTTGCCAGGCCGAAAGGTAAACGAGCAGCGCGAAAGACGCCGCGTGCGACTCCGGAAAGCCGTAGTCGCCGAAGCCTTTGATTTGCTCGAACAGCGCCTCACCGAACGCGCGTTCGATACCGTGCGCCGCGAAGCCGTCGAGCAGGCGATCGCGGTGACGCATCAGTTTGCCGTTCTTGCGCCAGGCCGCCATGTCGCGCCGCAGCTGATCGGCTTCGCCGGCGCTGTAGCCTGCGCCCGTGATCGCGATCTGCATCACCTGTTCCTGAAAGAGCGGAACGCCGGCCGTGCGCTCGAGGATCGGCACGAGACTCGGATGTGGATAGGTGACCTTCTCTTCCAGCGAGCGGCGCCGGAGATACGGGTGCACCATGCCTCCCTGGATCGGACCTGGGCGCACGATCGCCACTTCGATCACGAGATCGTAGAAGACGCGCGGCCGGAGCCGCGGGAGCATCGCCATCTGCGCGCGGCTCTCGATTTGGAAGACGCCCACCGTGTCGGCGCGGCCGACCATGGCATAAACGGCGGGGTCTTCTGCCGGCACGCGGGTCACGACGTCGAGCGGGTCGAACGGCTCGTTTCCGCCGCCGCCGAGCTTGCCCTCGGCGTGGATCAGCGCGAGCGCCTTGCGAATGGCCGTGAGCATGCCGAGGCCGAGCACGTCGATCTTGAAAAAGCCGAGCGTCTCGATGTCGTCCTTGTCCCAGGGCACGACGGTGCGATCGATCATGCGCCCGGGCTCGATGGGCGTCACGGCGTCGAGCGGATCGGCCGACAGCACGAAGCCGCCCACGTGAATCGAGAGGTGGCGCGGAAACCCCTCGAGCTCGCGCGCGAGCGCCACGACGCGCCGGAGCGTCTCCGCTTTGGGATCGAAGCCGAGCTCGGCGAGCCTGCGGTCGCTCGCTTCGCTGCCTTCCCAATGAATGATGCTCTGGCTCAGCCGATCGATCTGCTCGGGCGACAAACCGAACACCTTGCCGACCTCGCGCAGGGCGCTCTTGCCGCGATAAGAGATCACCTCCGACACCATCGCCGCGCGCTCGCGACCCCAGCGCGCGTAGAGCTCCTGAATCACCTCCTCGCGCCGCTCGTGTTCGAAATCGACGTCGATGTCCGGCGGCTCGCGCCGCTCGGCGCTCAAGAAGCGCTCGAAGAGCAAGCTCGAGCGCGCCGGATCGACCGCGGTGATACCGAGCGCGTAGCAGACGGCGCTGTTGGCCGCGCTCCCCCGCCCCTGACACAAAATGCGGCGGCGACGCGCCATCTCGACCACTTCGAGCGTCGACAGGAAGTAGCGAGCCACGTCGATCTCTGCGATGAGCGCGAGCTCCTTTTCGATCTGAAGCACGACGGCGTCGCTCGGACCCGCGGGGTAGCGCCGCGCGAGCCCCTCGAACGTCAGGCGGCGGAGCTTTGCATCGGCGCACTCACCCGGCTCGAGCGCGCACGGGAAGCGGTACTCGAGCTCGCTCAGCGAAAACCCGAGCTCCTCTCCGAGCTCGCCCGCGAGATCGACGAGGCTCGGCCGCTCGGCGAAGAGCCGGCGCATCTCGAGCTCGGAGCGTAGCTGCGCTTCGGCGTTGCCCTCGAGCGTGGTCCCCGCTTGCTCGAGCGTCGTACCGAGCCGGATGCAGTGCATCACGTCCGCGAGCGGCTTACGCTCGGGCACGTGAAAGCAGGGCCGCGCGCTCGCGACGAGCCGTAGACCATGGCGGTGCGACCACGAGCGCGCCGCCATCATGCGCTCGCGATCGAAACGATCGAGGTGGCGATGAATCGCTATGACGCCTCGCTCGCCGAAAGCGTCCGCCACGGCGGAAAGCAGGCTGGCGGAAGGCGTGCTCGCGTCTCCCGGCCGGCGCGGACACGGAACCACCGCGACGAGCCCGCGCGAGTGTTCGGCGAGCCAATCCGGCTCGAGCGCGCTATTCCCCTTCTCCAAACCCGCGTGTGCGCGCGTGAGTAAGCGGCAGAGGTTCGTGTAGCCCTCGTGATCGCGCACGAGCAAAGCGACGACGGGGAGCTCCGGCGCAGCCTTGTTGCGCTGCGGGCTCCTCCACGATCCCCGCCGCTCCAACGCCGTCGCGACACCGAGCTCGGCGCCGACGATCACGCGCTGTCCGTGCTCCTTCGCCGCGGCGTGCGCGCGCACCGATCCGTAGAGCCCGTCGCGATCACAGAGCGCGAGCGCGTGAAGCTCGAGCTCTTTCGAGCGTTGAACCATCTCTTCGGGCAGGGACGCTCCGCGCAAAAACGAAAATGCAGAGCGCGCGAGAAGCTCGATGAACGCGGGCACGAGGATCTGAACAGATAATCAGTGCCCGTTCGAGCGCAAGAATTCACTCGATAAGTCAATTATTTCAAGATGTTCCTGTTCCGGCGCATTTCCTCTGAGCCTGGGAAGGGGGGCTCCCGGTACCAACCTTAAGTCACCCGCGGAGGTTTGCGTCGAAATGCCCCACCCGAGTGAAGTCGACATCGAAGAGCTCCTGGATGAAGGCGACGAGTCCGCGCACAGCCGTCTCATCCGTCACGCCGAGCTCGAGCGCCCATCCGATCCCGAAGCGCGCGCGCAATTCGAATCACGCCGGCTCGGCTTACGCGCGGCCGCTTCGTTCACCGTCTTTTTGACGCGGCACGGCCAGCGCATTCGCGCGCGTGCCGCGGAAATTTCGACGACAGGCGTGCTCGTCGATTTTCGGCACTCCGAAGCGGCGGACGACCTCGACGGCTTGGTCACGCTCGAGCTCGCGGTGCCGGCCCTGCCCCGCCCGATTCGCTGCGCCGCGCGCCTCGCCCGTCACGTGGGCCGCCTGCGCGCGTTCGAATTCATGATTATCGGTCGCGACGATCGGCTGAGCCTCGCCGAGTACATCGATCGCGTGGCGCGCCACGCGCAAAACTGACGCTCACTTCACGAGTCGCGGTAGGAGCCCTTCGGCGTCACGCGCTGCTTCACGCGCGTTTTCCGCCGAATCCTGCCGCACGAGGTAGCGCAGCACGAGGTCCACGACCTCTTGAATCAACGTCTCTTCGTCGAGGCCCGAGGGGCGCTCGAGCAGGCAAGCGAGCATCGTCGCGCGCACGGATTGCACGACGACGAAGGCCGCCGCATCGACGCTCTTCGGCCGCATCGGCGCGCTCGTAGCCACCAAGAAGTGTCGCACGATCTCGATGATGCGAAGATCGAAGGCGTGCACCCGGTCGGCCTTCGCGACGCGGAGCCCTTCGATCGCGAGCACGCGGTGGAGACCGGGGCAGCTGCGATAGAGCTCCGCGAGCCCGCGCACGACGGCCGTCACCGTTTCACGCGCCGACTGCGTGAGGTTGCCGTCGGCGAGGAGCTCCTGCATGAGCTGCAAGGAGCGCGCGAACTCGCGATCCTGCAGCGCGTTCAGGATCGCGTCCCGGTGTGAAAAGTACTGGTAAATCGAGCCGACGCTCACCCCCGCCACCTCGGCGATGTGCGACATGGTGGCGGCTTCGAGCCCCTCGCGGTCGAGGATTTGGACCGTGGCCTCCAGAATCGCGCCCACGGTCGCCTGCGCCCGCGCTTGCCGAGGCAGCTTCCGCACGACGGTGCTCGAACGGCGCGCTTTCATCGAGACGAGTATCGTTCGATGCGACGGCGAGGTCCATTCGCATTCCCATCAGGTTCCTCGCGTCGAGCCGCGCCACGACTCGACCTACAATCAGCGGCCTCGGCGCCGCGGCAAAAACTGCGTACGCACGCCCGGCGCCGTCGTTCAGATTTGCCGAGCCGCGAAACCGCTTACTCGCCGAGCAGCGCCTCGAGCGCGCCCGGCGACGAAAGTGAGGCGAAAGCGGCCGTCGCACCGCACTCGAGCAGCTCCGCGGGCGTGTAGCTGCCCGTGCCGACTCCGATGCACTCGGCGCCGATACCCTGCGCCGCCGCGACGTCCTTCGGCGTATCCCCGATGACGACGACGCGGCACTCGGCGAGCGGCACGCCCAGGTGCGCTGCGCCACGTTCGGCGCCGTGACGCAAGAGCTCGGTGCGATCCTCTGCGTCGGAGCCGAAGCCGCCGAAAGCGAACGCGTCGTAGACGCCGACGCGCGTGAGCTTGATGCGCGCGCCTTCCACGACGTTGCCGGTGCCGAGACCGATAGCGTGACCGCGCTCACGGGCGGCGAGGAGCGCTTCGCGAATGCCTTCGTGCAGGCGATAGCTCGCGGCGTCGACGCGCTCCACTTCTTCGAGCAAGTGCTCGAGGTAGTACGCGATGCTTTCGTCGATCGCCGCGTCCGTCGGCTCGAGACCGAGCTTCGTGAGGGCTTGTCGCGCGATCTGCTTGTCGGTCATGCCGTCGAAGCGGAACTTGCACGCTTCCGCGTCGCCGTAGCGGGCGAAGGCGCGCTCCATCGCGCGCCGGCCTGCATGGCCGGTCGTGAGCAGCGTGCCGTCGATGTCGAAAAGAAGGATGGTGGAGCGCACGGCGGGAGCGTAGCCCAACGTCAATTTGCCGGGGGTTTTGCGGCGGAATGCGAGCTCACCGACGCGGACGCCAGCGGGTTCGCGCTCATGATGGCCTTGGAGATGTCCGTGGTCGCGCTCGAGGTCGTCACGCCCGCGAGCGTCGAAACAGGCAGCGCGTACACGGTGAACTTGTAGAGGTGATCCATCCCTTGGGGGCACGGACCGAAGTAGCCGGTGCCGGTGTAGGGCTTTTGCTTGGCGCCCGCCGGCATGCTCAGCATCGCGGCGGTATCGAGCATGCCCGGGAGCGAAGTGACCGTCGACGGGATGTCCCAGACGATCCAGTGATTGAGTGAATTTTGGGTATCGAGCAGGATCAGCGCGTAGCTCATCGTTCCGCTCGGGCCCGCCGTCCACATGAAGTCGGGCGAGCTTTCGGTCTTGCTCGCGCAGGTGCTCGCATCCGGGAACATGCCACCATCGGTGAGCACGCTGCTCGTCAGCGTGAAGCCGCCGCTGCCTCCGGCGCCGCTTCCAGCTTTGCCTCCCGAGCCCGCACCGACGCCGCCACCCATGCCGCTCGTTCCCGAACCAGCGCTGCCGCCCATGCCGCCCGTCGAAGCGCCACCCGCTCCAGAACCGGCTTTGCCCGCAGCGCCGGCGCTCGCGCCGCCGCCGCCCGCCGTGCCCCCGTGGCCTGCCGCCGGCGAGCCGCCACTTCCGCCACGACCTGCAGTGGTACCGCCCGTACCGCCCTGACCAGCACCGCTCGAAGTACCGCCAGCTGCCGAAGATCCGCCTGTGCCCGGCACGCCGGCGCCACTCGTCGTGCCGCCGGAGCCCGCAGCAGTGCCGCCCGTACCGGTCGAGCCTCCGGTGGTTCCACCCGAAGCACCGGCCCCCGAAGAGTCGTCATCGCCACTCGAGCAGTGCACGAGGAAAAGCGCTGAAGTGAGGAGCAACGGCAGGAGCGCGTGTCGGTGAGTCATGACACGCGCAGGATAGTCAAAAAACTTACACGATCAATCCGCCAAGGCTTGGAGATAGCGTTTGCCGTTCGCACGGTCGACGTAAACTACGGCTTCAATCACGCTCTCCGTCGACTTCAACCAGACACGGATGTAGTCGCGCATCACCGGATCGCCATTCCACCACTCGACGGCGTGCAAGCGGTGCTCGAAGCGGAGCGCGTCGATCGTGAACAATTGACGCTCGAACGCCACGGTGGCGCCCACGCGTAGTGCGCCCTCGAAACGCACGGGCTCGGGTAAAAGTCGTGTGAGCGGCGCGCGTTCCTCGAACGGACTCATGCCCTCGACCACTTCGAGCGGTGTTCCTGAAACGTGCACCGAAAGCGGAGTCGCCGAGCGGGGGCCGGGACCACGCCGGGATGAACCGCGAGCAGCCCGCGCCTTCCGCGGGAAGGCGGGCGCGAGCGTGCTTCTGGCTTCGAGCCGGTGCGCGTCGAGGATCTTGAGGACGCCCACTTTGTTTTCACCCACATCCGCCGCGATTTCGGCGATCACGAGCGGCAGCTCTTTCTCGACGTCGGTGCCGCCCGCAAGCGTAGCCCCGAGCTCGAGCTGGCGCGCGGTCGCGGACACGACGACGGGCGCCGCGAGGGCGAGCTTCACCGTGGACGCCGGTAAACGTGCGCGCTCGAGCCGTGACGAGACGACACGCCGGATCTCGTCCTCGCGCGAGAGCGGTGACGAGAGCGCGAACGCGAACTTCGTCGCTTCCTTCACGCCGCGAAGGCGGGCGATCGAACGGTCGTGTTCGAGCTCGAGCACGAGCTTTTCAGCCGCGACGCCGCGCCCGGCGAGCCGCGCGGCGAGCCGCGCCGTCACGCCGCGGAGCGCGAACAGGAGCGGCTCGGAGCCGTCGACGCCGTACTCGAAGCTCACCTCTTCACGCACGAGCTCCGGCAGCCGATACGGCACGAGCGGCGTGGGATCCTTACCGAGCGCGAGATCGAGCGCACGCCCGACTTCACCCGAAAGCCTGCTCGCGAGCGTGCTGCGCGGTAATCCGGCGAGATCACCCAGCGTGAGGACGCCGAGCCGCAGCAAGAACTCCTGGCATTCCTCACCGAGCGGCAACGCCACGATCGGCAGCGAGCTCACGCTCCGCGCCGCATTTTCACGCGGCACGAGATGTGCGGATTTGCCGTCACCGTTCGGCGGCGCCCAGCGCGCGACGGCGCGGGCGAGCGCCGGCCCTTCCGCCACGGCGACGCGCACGCCGTGACCGAGCGCGCGCACACGCTCCGTGAGCTCTTCAGCGAGCGCGGCTTCACCGCCGAAAAGGTGCGCGGAGCCGCTCACGTCGACCCACACCGTATCGGGCAGACCGAGCGAGACCGTGGCACCGAAGCCGAGCGCTACCTCGGCGATGACCGCAAGCGCGCGCTCCACGGCGGCGGGTCGCAACTTTTCGACCGCGAACCCGGCAATCAAATTCCGCGCTTCCGCGATGGTCTGCCCCGCGCGCACACCGCAACGCCGCGCGGACGCACTCACCGCGTCGAGTCGCACGGTGGGGCGGAGCAGATCCTCCGCGCCGCCCGCGAGCACCGTCGGCTCCGCGAGGACGACACCCCACGGCGCGCGCGTCCGTTCGGTGACCGTCGCCGCCACGAGCTCGAGCAAGAGCTCCGGCAAAACGAGCGCCACGATGCGGCGGCCGGCGCTTTCAACGCACGGCGCGGTGAGCACGAGATCAGGCGAGCTTGCGGACATCGGCCGTTTCCTCGCGGGGCTCTTCTTCCAGAACGGCGAGCCCTCGCGTCCAGGCGATGGGGCGAGGCGCGGAAATGCGGCCGCGACGATCCTTGGCGACGCGGACCGACAAGCGATCCGCCGCCGTGCGCACGACCTCGATCCGCTGCGCTACGGGCAAAGGCAGCGCGCGCTCGACGTGCGAATCCGTGACGAGCAAGACGCTCTTGTTCGTCCCGTCGACGGCCATCGACAACCTGCGCACGACGCGGCCGAGCCGACCGAGCGAACAATCGAGCGAGCGGCCGAGCGTCCCCATCAAATCCACCACGACGAGTTCGAACACGCTCGACTCGGCAAGCTTGAGCGCCACACGACCAATCGCTTCCACCGCCGGACGCACGACCAGGAGCCGCTCGAGGGCGATGCCCGACGCCGCCACTCCGGGCGCGTACAGCGAGCTCGACGGATCGACGAAGGCGCACCACGACTTTGCACTCGTGCCGAAGCTCGCTTCCTTCCGCTCCTGGAAGGCGCGCACGGCGGCGAGCGACAGCGTCGTTCCGAGTCCGCTGCCGGCGACCGAGAGCTCCACCACTCCCCCGCGCAAAAGCCCTCCGTCAGGCAGCAAGCGATCGAGGGCCTCGAACCCGAACGGCAACGCCTGATCCGGCCCCCCGGCCTCTCGTTCCAGGGCGCCGGCTCGGACGAGCCGGGGTGACAAATGAGCCAAAGCAGCGGGCAGCGCCACACCACTGAACATAGTAACAGTTAGACAAAAAGCAAGCTGCTGCGGGTGCTTCTGGGACAAAGAATGTCCTATTGAGCGCGGTCATGCGCGCCTTTCTCCCGGACGCGTGCCCCGCTCCCGCTCACTCCACGGTGCTAGAAATCCTTCCGTTGTCCTCTTCCATCGCCATGAACCTCGATCAGAAGCTCGAACGGGCAAGCGAGCTCCTCCGCGACATGGGCTCAGTGCTCGTGTGTTTCTCGGGCGGGATCGACAGCACGCTCGTCTTGTCGCTCGCGCAACGCGCTCTCGGCGAGCAAGCCGTGGGACTCACGGCCGTGAGTCCCAGCTTGCCCGCGAGTGAACGCGCCGATGCCGAGCGCATCGCCCGCGAGCTCGGCGCGCGCCATCTGTTCGTCGACTCACACGAGATCGAGCGTGCGGGTTACGTCCAAAATGGCCCCGACCGCTGCTTTCACTGCAAGAGCGAGCTCTACGAAATCGCGCACGCGAAGGCGACGGAGCTCGGGCTCGCCGCCGTGGCCAACGGTACCAACACGGACGATCTCGGCGACTACCGGCCCGGACTCGAAGCCGCGCGCAAAGCCGGCGTGAAAAGCCCCTTGGTCGACGCGGGTTTCGGCAAGGAAGACGTGCGCGACGCAGCGCGTGCTCTCGGCATCGACGCGTGGGACAAGCCGGCCGCTGCGTGCCTCTCGAGCCGCATTCCGTACGGGACGAGCGTCACGCCCGAGCGGCTCGCGCAGATCGGCGGGTTCGAAGCCGAGCTCAAGGCGCTCGGGCTGCGCCAGGTGCGCGTGCGTTTTCACGCGGAGGTCGCGCGGATCGAAGTCGCGCTCGAGGAACTGCCGCGTCTGCTCGAACCGGGCGTGCGCGAAGGCGCCCTCGGCGCGGGCAAGCGCCACGGCTTCCGTTACGTGACGCTCGACCTCGGCGGCTACCGCCAGGGTTCGCACAACGAAGTGCTCAGCGGGCGTTCGCTCCGCTTGGTGTGAGCGTGCGCGCGGGGGTTCGCAAGCCGTCGGGTCGAAACGGCTCCGCACTCGCGTTCGCCGCCGCGCTCGCCGCCGCGGCATGTTTCGCCGCGTGCGGGGGTTCGACGGGCGGCGCGAAGAGTGCGGCCTTGCCGGCGCCGGGCGGTCCCGGTGAGCCGCACAGCAACGTGCGCCGCGCGGACTACGCCGGGTCGGCCAGCTGCGCGCCGTGTCATGCGAAGGAGTACGACGCGTGGCAAGGCTCGCCGATGCGACGCATGACGCGAGCGCTCGCGCAAACGAGCGTCCACGCGCCGTTCGACGGGCGCAGCTTCTCCTTCAAGAGCGACCAAGCGTGGATGGAGCAGCGCGACGGCCGCGATTTCCTGCGGCTTCGTCCTACGGGCGGCGACGAGCGGCTCTACCTCGTGACGAAGGTGATCGGCGGGCGCTACCGCGAGGATTTCGTGGGGCGCGAGGTGGATGCCAAGAACCCGTTCGCTAGAACGCTCGATGAGGAACGCGTCCTGCCGCTCTCGTGGGTGATTTCGCGGAGCGAACCTCGCTACAAGGGTTACTCGGTGATGGTGCCCGAGCGCCACGGCCTGGAGGCAGGGCCCGTCTGGAAGCGCACCTGCATCTTCTGTCACAACACGACGTCGGGTCTTTCGATCCTCTACGACGATCTCTACGGGCCGAAAGCTCCGAGCTATCAAGGCTCCGCGAGCAACGAACTCCCGCCCGACAAGGCGTTCCGTTACACCGTCACCGACGCGGAGCGCTTGCGCGACGCGCTCGGCGAGGAACTCAGCGCAATCGGCGCGCACGCTCCGCTACCGAACGATACGCACGAAGCGCTCGCCGTCGCTGCCGACGTGACGCTCGAACGCTTCGACGAATCCAACCTGGTCGAGCTCGGAATCGGCTGCGAGGCGTGTCACGGCGGCGGCCGCGAGCACGTCCAAAATCCGCGCGGCGTGCGCCCCTCCTTCGCGCTCGACAGTGACTTCCTCGGCGTCACGAACGCACAGGGCGGCACGCCTTCACGCGCGGAGAACATCAACCGCACCTGCGCGAAGTGTCACACCGTGCTTTTCTCGCGCTATCCGTACACCTGGGAGGGCCACACGCGAAAACACGCGCCGGGCGGCAGCAGCACGAACTCGGGCGAAGCGCGCGATTTTTTGCTCGGTGGCTGCAGTCACGCCATGACGTGCACGACCTGCCACGACCCGCACGGCGAAGACGCGCCCGGGGCGCTGGCAAAGCTCGCCGAGCCGGCGTCGAACGGCCTGTGCACGAACTGCCACACGGAACTTCGAGACGAAGCGGCGACGGTCGCGCACAGCCATCACGCGGCCGGAAGTGCCGGCTCGGCGTGCGTCGCCTGCCACATGCCGAAGAAGAACATGGGGCTCGACTACGAACTCGTGCGCTACCACCGCATCGGATCGCCCACCGACGCCGAGCGCGTCGAGGACGATCGCCCGCTCGAGTGCGCGCTCTGCCACGCCGATCGCACCGTCGATCAGATCGTGAGCACCATGGAGCGCTGGTGGAACAAGCACTACGACCGGCGCCGGCTCGAGCGGCTCTACGGCTCCGATCTCGCTAAAAACCCGCTGGAGCTGACGCTCCTCGGCGGCAGGCCCCATGAACGCGCCGTTGCCGCGAACGTGCTCGCGCACGCCGGCCGCACCGACGAGCTCGGTAACATCGCCGCCATTCTCGACGACGAGTACCCACTCGTGCGCTACTTCGGCAAAGCTGCGCTCGAGCGACTCACGGGCTCGCCCCTGCCGCTCGACATGAACGCGAGCGGCCAAGAGACACGCGCCGCGGCGGAGCGCTGGCTCAGCGCGCGAGCCAAAGAAACTGCGCGCTGAGCCAGCGCTCCGCCGAACGGCGCTCGTTCTCGCTCAGTGCCGCGGGCCGCGATCACGCCGCGGGCCGCGATCACGATCGCGTCCGCCGCCGCCCGAACGCCCACCGCGACCGCCACCAGGGCCGGCTTCGCGCGCGCGCGCCATGCGCTCTTTCGCCGCTTCGCCTTCTTCACCCTCGGGTAGCGGCAGGAGCTCGCGCCGCGAGAGGCGCACCTTGCCGTCGCGCTCGACGCTGATCACCTTCACCTCGACCTCCTCGCCTTCTTTGAGGATGTCGCCGGGCGATTCCACGCGCGTGTGCGCGATCTCGGAGACGTGGAGGAGCGCTTCGGAGTTCGGGAGGATCTCGACGAACGCGCCGAAATCGACCAGGCGCGTGATCTTGCCCTTGTAGATGCGACCGACCTCGGGCTCTGCGACGAGCCCTTCGATGATCGCGAGAGCGCGCTTCACGGCGTCCGAGTCGGCGCTCGCGATCGCGACGGTGCCGTCGTCCTCGACGTCGACGCTGCAGCCCGTCTGGTCGACGATGCCCTTGATGGTCTTGCCGCCAGGTCCGATGATGATGCGGATCTGATCGGGCTTGACCTTGATGGTCGTGATGCGCGGCGCCCAGCGATTGATCTCGTTCCGAGCGGTCGAGAGCGTCGCCATCATGCGCCCGAGGATGTGCAAGCGCGCCTCTCGAGCTTGATCGAGAGCACGCTCGAGCGTGGCGCGGTCGAGGCCCGCGATCTTGATGTCCATCTGGATCGCCGTCACGCCGCGTTCGGTGCCGCAGACCTTGAAGTCCATGTCACCGAGGTGATCCTCGTCGCCGAGGATGTCGCTCAGGATCGCGACGCGTGAATCCTCCTTGATGAGGCCCATCGCGATGCCGGCTACGGGGCGCCGGATCGGCACACCGCAGTCCATCAAGCTCAGGGTGCCGCCGCAGACGCTCGCCATCGAGCTCGAGCCGTTCGACTCGAGGATCTCGCTGACGATGCGGATCGTGTAGGGGAACTCTTCGTGACCGGGGAGCATGCGCGTGAGGGCGCGCTCCGCGAGGGCGCCGTGACCGACCTCGCGCCGACCGGGGCCGCGCATCGGCTTGGTCTCGCCCGTGGAGAAGGGCGGGAAGTTGTAGTGGAGCATGAAGCGCTTCCACGACTCGCCCGTGAGCGCGTCGATCTTCTGCTCGTCGCTCGCGGTACCGAGCGTCGTCGTGACGATCGCTTGCGTCTCACCGCGTTGAAAGAGCGCGGAGCCGTGCACGCGCGGCAGCAAGCCGACCTCACAGCTGATCGGACGCACCGTCTTCGTGTCGCGGCCGTCGATGCGCTTGCCCTCGTCGAGCACCATGTTGCGCACGACCACGGCTTTGCGGTTCTCGAGCTCTTCCTTGGCGAGCTTTTCCGTCGCCACGAAAGCCTCGGGGCCGAGCTCGTCCAAGAGCTTCGCGAAGACTCCCTTCTTGATCTCGCCGTAGCGCTGGTAACGCGCCTGCTTCTCCTTGATCACGCACGCGACCTTGAAGTCCGCGTCCGCGAGCTCGGCGATGCGCTTGGCGATCTGCTCGTCGAGCTTCGGCGTCGTGAACGCCCGCTTCGCCTTGCCGACGCCGGCGCGCATGCGCTCGATGAGGCCGATGATGATCCGCGCCTGTTCCTGCGCGTACATCAGGGTGTCGATCAGGTCCTTCTCGCTCGCCTCTTCGGCGCCGCCTTCGACCATCACGATCGCGTCCTTGCTCGCGGCAACGACGAGGTCGATGTCGGCCTTGGCGCTCTGCTCGAAGGTCGGGAACGTAATGAGCTCGCCGTCGACGCGGGCGACGCGCAGACCGGCGATCGGTCCGTCCCAGGGAATGTTCGAGATGTGGAGCGCAGCGCTCGCAGCGGAGAGCGCGATCACGTCGGTCGGGTTCTCCTTGTCGGCGGAGAGCACCGTCGCGATGACCTGCGTGTCCTTCTTGTAGCCGTCCGGGAAGAGCGGACGCAGCGGACGGTCCATGATGCGCGAAGCGAGCACTTCGTAATCACGGAGGCGGCCTTCGCGCTTGAAGAAGCCACCCGGGATCTTGCCGGCGGCGTACGTCTTTTCGACGTACTCACAGGTGAGCGGGAAGAAGTCCAAACCCGGACGCTCTTCGCTCGACACCACGGTGACGAGCACGACGCTCTCCCCATAGGTAGCGAGCACGGCACCGTCCGCGAGCTTGGCGAGGCGGCCCGTTTCGAACGTGAGTGGGCGACCGCCGATATTAACGGATTCTCTGACGAACATTGGATGCTGCGCTCCTTCGGCGCATCGAGCCGCTACGTGCGGCATTGACGCCGGAGGCGAGCACCGAGTTCTTCAGCCTCGATGCGTGCCGCGTACGCAGCGTCGGTGCGCGGCACGAAGCGAAGTTGAAGGGGACGCCCGCTTCCGGGAAAAACGAGCCGACCTGCTACTTGCGCAGGTTCAGCGAAGAGACGATCTTGCGATAACGGTCGACGCTCGTCCGCTTGAGGTAGTCGAGCAACTGACGACGCTGCGCAACCATGCGCAGTAGACCGCGTCGCGAGTGGTGGTCCTTGGTGTGGACCTTGAAGTGGTCGGTCAAGGTATCGATGCGCTGGCTCAAGAGGGCGACCTGCACCTCCGGTGAGCCGGTGTCCGTCTCGTGAATGCGGTGACGAGAGACGACTGCCGTTTTAGCGCCGGGTTCGAGAGGCATGCTTTCTGTTTCCTGGGTCCTGTTGGGGGGCGCGAGTATACGCGGGTTCAGGGGTCGGTCAACCGGGGCCGGCCTCTGAGCCGGCCGTCGAGTCGGTGACTACCACGCGCGGACGCCTCGTCGCAAAAAGCGCCAAAAGGGGCCAGATCAGGAACCCCGCCGGCAAGGCACGCGCGAGCGCCGCCGGAACGGCGCGCGCCGTCAGCCGCTCCCCGCCCCGCTCGAGCACCACCACTCGGTCCTCCGGCGCCACGCTCGGGCGCTCCTCGATCCGAAAGCGAGCGAGCCAATCGAGCGCGCGCACGAGCGTTTTCGTCACCCGTCCGACGCGCGTTCGAACGTCGACGACCAGCGTGCGCTCACGAAGCTCGGGCGTGACGAACGCGACGTAGGCGACGCCCATCAAGAAACTGAAGAGCTCGACGTGTACCGACGCTTGAATGAAGACGTGAAACAGCGTGCCGAACCACAAGGCCGCGACGCGCGTGCGCGAGAACCAGAGTGTCAGCGCGAGGCAGAGCTCGAGCGAGATGGCCGCTTTGGAGCCGAGCGAGACGACGAGCGGCGACGTCAGAAAATCCGCCAGCCAGTGCGGCGGAGTCAGCCCCTGGCGTTGCGCCTCCTCCATGCCTTTTTGAAAGCGGAGCAACATCGTTTGACCGCCGCGCCAATCCGGATCGAGCAGCTTGCCGCCACCCGACGACAAATAGAGGAGCGAGACCTGAAACTGGATCAGTCGCCGCGGTAGCGTCGGCGCGAGGCGCTGTTCGAGCGGAAGCGCGTGCCGCTTGCCCCGGTAGAGCAAGAACGAGCGATCGCTCGGGCAGAACGCGCAGAGAAAACAGCAAAGGAGCAGCGCGAAGCGGTTGTTGTGAAACTGAAGCCGGTCGCACAGCATCAAGAAGAGTCCGATGCCGCTCCCCGCGAAGAGCCCTTCCCGGCCGAACCAGCCGACCGCGGCGAGCACGGCGCCTGCACCTTGGATGCCGAGCAGCCAGCGATAGACGGACTCCGAAGGGACCCACGCCTCGGGCACGAGCAGCGGCAGATGAAACACCGAGCCGAAGTAGCCCCAAGTCACGACCTCTTCGAACCGTTGCCAGACCTGGATGCACAAGAGTACGCCCAGCAGGCAGCGCATCAGACCCAGCAAGTACGCGTCGCGCTCTTCGCTGAGCCACTTCCCCGCCGGTCTCGTCATCGGCGCCCCGAGTGCAGGCGCACGACGCTCGGCGCGCGTCCGTTCTTGACCGTGTCGACGACGGCGACGAGCTCCAACGTCTGTGCGTCGGGCGGCAATTGGGTCATGAAGTCGTCGAGCGCGAGCTGGAGCCGGAAGAGCTGACCTTCGAGGCCGTATTTCGCGTGCGTGGGGACGTCGAGGTTCCCGAGCGTCGGATCGTGCACTCGGTCGGTCCAGCGCAGGAGTTTTGGCGCGTCGGGTGACCCGTCCGAAAACTCACCGTTCGCGAGCGGCAGAAGCCGCTTGCTCGCGCGAACGCGGCGAAAAAGGTGGATGTTCACCGTCGACGACTCGTTGAACATCTGGAAGCCGAAGACGCGATCGGGACGAAACTGCGCGCTCACGACCACGCTCAGCATCACCCCGACGTAAAGCACGGCGAAGGCGACTCGACCCCGGGGCCCGAGCTCGAGCAGCGAGCGCCGTCTCGCCACCGCTTCGCTTCCGTTCGTCACGCGTCGTCTGACTACCACACTGCGCGCGCGGCGAGCCCGTAGCCCAAGCGATCCGGGGCGCGAAACCCGCGAGCCAGCGCCCCGCCCGGAGCCGCCACGAGCTGCGTGCGATTGAAGTCCCTCCGGTAGTCGAGCCATGCGATGCCCTCGAGTAAGCGCGACAGTGCGAGCGTGAACCCTGGTCGCACCTCGACCACCGGGACGGGCGCCTCGCCGGGCGGCAGCGTCTCCACGTTGCCCGGGCCGCGCACCACGAACGTCGCGCCCGTCGCTTGCCCGGCTCGGTCGACGGCTCCGAGCATCACCGCCGCTGGTGACAGCACGCCCGCGGACAACGTGGGCCGAGCGCTGCGGCCTAACGCGAGACTTAGCCCGAGCGCGACGCTCAGCTCGCTTCGCGTCTGTGCAGCATGCGGTAGCGCTTGACTGGGAAAAACTCCCGGTCCGTCTCGCATCACGAAATTCGGGTCGCGCAGGAGCGCGATGCCTCGCACGTCGAGTGGGCCAGCGCGGAGCTCACCCACGGCCGCCAGCGCGCGCGCCGCGGCGAGGGTCGACGTGCCCGCGCGCTCGAAATCCCAGAGCCGCTCGACGAGGTGCGCGCCCTCGACGCTCCAGGCGATCCCACGCTTGCGTTCGTCTCCCGCGTCGGCGGCATCGAACGGCGAACGCTCCATCCCGAAGCCGCTCGGCGGGAGCGGTTCGTCGAAGCCGCTGCCGCCGTGGAGTCGCAGCGACGCTCCGGTCGTGGTCGCGCGCGGCGAGGTCACGCCGCCGGGCAAGCGCCCGTGCTCGAAGTGCCCGAAGTCGAGCGCGACGGCGACGGGCGCCGACCAGCGCGAGGCGACGCCGCCGAAAGCGCCGTAGCTCGTCTCGTCGACGCTGGGACCGGCTGCGGTCGGCTCGAGAAAGCTCGCGGTCTTGAGCGCAACATGGACGACGGCGAAACCCGCTGCGAGCTCGAGACGCACGGCGCGGACGGGACCGTGCGCGCTGGAATACGGAGAGTCCCAAGTGGGACCGACGGCGCCGCCCCAGCCGAGCGCTTCGAGCGCGCCCACGCGTTCACGATCGCCGTTCAGCGGGAATGCGCGCAAGGTGAGCGTGTTCGGCCGCTCGGGACGCGCCGCGCCGAACGTCCAGCGTGCTTCCAGGAAGCTTCCGACGTCCTCGACGTACACGGAGGCTCCCCGCGCGGCCAGCGAGGACGCGTCCAGCGCGAACGCGAGCCGCGCGCGTGTGTCCCAGCCGGGCGCGAAACCAGGGGCAAAGGCGTCGAGATCGAGTTCGCTCCGATTTTCGCGCCCGGTGTAGCGCGAGCTCTGTCCCTCGAGGACGTCGTCATAGCCGGAACGATCGCCGATGGCCGCGGCCGGGGACGGCGGCGTCGCGTCGCTCGGCGCATGCAGCGCGTCGTCATCGCCAAAAATCCAGACGAGGCTCGTTCGGAGCGTCGCCGAGTGGTCGGGCGCGCCGGCGCTGCGAGCGGCGGGGCTAGCGACCTTGGAGTCTGCGTCGCCGAACGCGGGCCGCGGCAGAGCGAGCGTCCCGAGCAGCGCGAGCCCCGCGACGATGCGGCGAGCTCTCACGGGGCCTCGAAGCGGATGCGGCCGTCACGCGCCGCTCCCCGCGTCGCGTCGACGCACGGCAAGTGACGGCAAGCGCCGAGCGCGCGCGTGCACCACGTCTCGGTATCGCCGACACAAGCGTCGGCGGTCCCGTCGGTGGCGCAGGCGGCGCGGGCGCGCGCGATGAGCGCCGCGGGACAGGCATCGGTGCACGCGGAGCCGGGCGCCACGCAAGCCGGCCCCCCGTGCAAGAAGTCCGCAAGCGTCGCGCTCAAGCCGTCGTTCACGCGGAGGAGCGCGGTTTCGGCGATGGGGTCGAAGAGTCCGCTGCCGCCGGCGGCGAGATACTCGGTGGTGGCGACGGCGTAGCTCGCGTTCGGCTCGAGCGGCGCGAAACACGTGCCACCCTCTCCGTCGCGACCGCTACACGCGCCGCCGAACGCCGCACAATCACCGTCGGAGTGGCACTGGACGTTCGTTTCCGGTGTGAACGCGCGCGCGCAATGCTCCGTCTTGCAGGGGCACGTGAAGCGGACGAGCGCGCTCGCGACGTGGACCTGCGTCCGGCAGTCGCGATCGCTCGCGGAGCGCGCCGCGCGCTCGAACAGGGCGGCGACCTCGACGCCCGTCAGTTCTGCGCGCACGACCGGATCCTCGAACGGCGCGACCTCGACGAGCCCCGCGAGATCGAGTGGGCCGGCGAGCAAATCGTGCCGCAGCGAGGACGCGCCGACGACGGCCATGTCCGCGCCAGCGGCGGCCCGCACCGAAGCGGCGGCCAAGTTCCCGAGCGGCGAGTCCCCGCCGGTCGCGCCGTAGCGCTCGAGCGCGCTGGGAGCGTACGCGAGTGCGTCGCCGCTCGTGAGCGCGTCGCCGTCCGCGCTGCGGTAAGGCGCGAGCAGCTGCGCCACCGCGGGCTCGTCCGGCGTTTCGGCCGTGACGGGCACGAGCGAGAAATCGAGCGCCGTCACGTCGTAACGATCGAGCGCGTCGTAGGCAGGGCCGAAGCGCGCGGGGTCGTCGTCGAGCTCGAGGGCGACGCGACCGATGTACTTGCCGTAAGCGCCGCTGTGGACGATCGGGACGCGACGGCTCGCGCAGCTTCGCTCGCGCCCCCAGGCGTCACGCACGACCTCGGCTCCGCCGGCGCCACAATCGAGCACCCACTTCGGCGCGTCGAGCGTCAGGTGCTGGTGGCCGCCGAGCAGCACGTCGATCCCGCTCGTGCGCGCCACGAGTGATGCGTCCGCGTCGAGCCCGAGGTGCGTGACGACGACGATCACGTCGACGACCGGCCGCAGCGCGTCGATCGCCCCCTGTACGGCTTGTGCGGCGTCTTCCGCCAGTGCACGCAGATCGTTCGGGCGTTCGCCGAGGAGCGCTACCGTCGAGGTATTTCCGACTCCGATCACGCCGACGCGAAGACCGGCGGCGTCGAGCACGACGAACGGCTCGAGCACGTCTGCGAGACCGCCAGGTCCGTCGCTCACGTAGTTGGCGGCGAGCAACGGAAATCGGGCGAGCGCGCGGTAGCCGTCGTGGACCAGCGCCTCACCCCGATCGAGCTCGTGATTGCCGAGCGCCTGAGCGTCGATCCCGAGCGCATCGAACCCCAAAATTTCCGGCTCGGCACCGAAGCGCTCGAAGGCGAGCGAGCCTTGAAACAGGTCGCCCGCGTCGAGGTGGAGCACGCGCGGCGCCCCTGCCCTCTCCCCCACCAAGAGCGTCTTCAGTCGCGCGTAGCCGCCCACCTCGACGACCGTCCCCTCCACACCGAGTCCGCGCCGCGCATCCGAAGAGCCGACGAACGTGCGCCACGGGAAGAGCTCCGCGTGCGTGTCGGCCGTATGCAACAGCACGAGACGCTGCGGCCCGCTGAGCCGCGCGCCCGGCGCGGAACCGCACGCAACCAAGGCGAACGTGGAGGCTAAGAGGAACGCCGCGCGCACGCGGACACATCGGTCCGCGCGCCACGCCGGTTGCTAACGAACTTACCGAGAGTCGGGCGCGCCCGGCAGATCCGGGAAGAGCTCCTCGAGCACGGTTTTGACTTCCGAAGCGGTGACTCCCTGCATCGCGGCGATGGCCGCCTCGTTCGCCTGCGCGACGGTCACTGACTCGATGGCCGCTCGCACGTCGGGAATCGAGGAGGCTTCGAGGCTGAGCTCTCGAATCCCCATGCCGATCAGCAGCACGGCGGCCAACGGGTCGCTCGCCATGGCGCCACAGACGATGACGGGCCGGTGGTACCGCACGCCCGCCACCACCACGCCCGCGATCAGGCGCAAAATTGCGGGGTCGAAGAACGACGCCAGGTACGCGAGCTCGGGGCTCGAGCGGTCGACGGCGAGCGCATATTGGACGAGGTCGTTCGTCCCGATGCTCATGAACTCCGCCGTCTTCGCGAAGTGATCGGCGAGAATCGCCGCGGAGGGTACCTCCACCATGATACCGAGCGGAAGCTGCGGCGCGCGCGGGAGGCCCGCCGCGTCCACTTCGGCGATCGCTTGCGCGAGCAAACGTCGCACTTGGTCGAGCTCCACCATCGACGCGATCATCGGCACCATGATGCGGATGTCGCCGTGGGCGGACGCGCGCACCATCGCGCGGAGTTGCGTGAGGAACAGATCCGGACGCGCGAGCGCGAGGCGCACCGCGCGCAGGCCGAGCGCCGGGTTCATGTCGCTCGGCAGCTGGAGGTTCGATACGAACTTGTCGCCGCCGATGTCGAAGGTTCGGAGCGTCACCGGCAAGGGCGCCACGGCCTCGACCACCCGCCGGTAGGTCTCGTATTGCTCGTCCTCCGTCGGGGGCACGGAGCGATTCACGTAAAGGAACTCGGTCCGGTAGAGGCCGATCCCCCGCGCACCCTGCTCGAGCGCGATCGGCGCCTCCCCGGGCAGCTCGATGTTGCCCTTGAGCTCGATCGAGGTGCCGCAGCGCGTGAGAATCGGCTGATCGCGCAGGCTGCGGCGGGCCGCGAGTGACTCTCGATAGCGCTCGGCGCGAGCAATGGCTTCGGCGCGCGCCGTCGGGCTCGGCGCGATCGTCACCGTGCCGCGCAGCCCATCGACGAGCAGTTGGTCGCCGTCGCCGATGCGAGCGAGCAAGCCCGCGACGCCGACCACCGCCGGAATTTCGAGCGCACGCGCGAGGATCGACGTGTGGCTCGTGCGCGTGCCCACTTCCGTCACGATCGCGAGCACGCTCTCGCGGCTCAGCGTCGCGGTCTCGGCCGGCGACAGATCGTGCGCGACGAGCACGCCCGCGGCGCCCGGGCGCGAGAGGATGGTCGAGTCCTCGCGGCCGGCAAGCGACTCGAGGATGTGCTGGCCGACGAACTGCACGTCGTGGCTCCGCTCGGCGAGGTAGAAATCCCCCGAGTGGCTGAGCTGGCGCGCCATGTCGTCGACGGTCGTCGTGAGCGCCCATTCGGCGCACAAGCGATCGATGCGTACGTGCCGCTCGACGTCGTCGCGCAGCGTTTCGTCCTCGACCATGAGGACGTACGCCTCGAGAATCGAGGATTCGGCGCGGCTTCCGCGCGTGCGTTCCGCCGCGGCTTTCAGGCGTGCGGCGGCCGCGGTCACGGCGCGATCGAAGCGCTCGAGCTCGTCCTCCACTTGGTGGCTGGCAACGTGCCGGCGCACCGATCCCCCGCGCCGGTCGAGCACCAACGCCTTACCGACGGCATACCCCGGTGACCCCGCAATCCCCTCGAGGAGGATGTCGTGATGCGCTGCCCCTCCGGACGCTGCGTCCGCGGCTTCTCCCATGCTCACTCACCCTCGCCAAAACGGTCGGCGATGAGCCTTCCTATTTCGGTCACGGCTTCGCTCGCTTGCTCGCCGGTCGCTTCGATGTCGAGCAGGCTGCCCTTGGAGCCGCAAAGCAAGAGCACGCCCATCACGCTCTTCGCGTTCGCCGCCTGACCCGCGCGGCTCAGCACGATGTCGCACGGGAAACGCGAGGCGAGCTGCACCAGCTTGGTCGCCGCGCGAGCGTGCAAACCCAGCTTGTTTTTTACCTCGAACGTCCCCCGAGCGAGCGTCATGCGGTCGAACCTCCTCCGGTACGCGAGGGCCCGTGATCCGGGTCGCCGCCGGGTCCCGACATGTTGACTCGATCGAGGTCCCGATGCACGAGGTCCCCTGAAATTCCTAGCCGTTCCGACAGGGCCTGCGCAAGTTCGGAGGCGATGACCACCGACCGATGGCGGCCGCCGGTGCAGCCCACGGCGATGGTGAGGTAGCTCCGGCCTTCCGCCTCGAAGCGTGGAATCGAGAAAGCCAATAAATCTTCAACCAGCTTGAGGTACGCCGGCGCATCGCTGGTTTCGAGCACGTATCGCCTGACGTCGGGGTGGGTGCCCGGCAGCGGCCGCAGGTCGGCCACGAAATGGGGATTTTTGAGGAAGCGCACGTCGAAAACGAGGTCCGCGTCCACTGGTGCTCCGAACTTGAAGCCGAACGAGACGATGCGCGTGCGCAGACGTGGCCGTTTGCCTCCGGCAGGACCGAAATGTTGAACGATGGCGCGCCGGAGGTCGTGAACGGAGAGCGACGTCGTGTCGATCACGATGGTCGCGCGGTCCCGCAGCGCGGCGAGCAGCTCGCGCTCCCGGTGTAATCCGTCCACGACGGCGTGGGCGCCGCGCTCGTCGCCGCTCGTGCTGAGCGGGTGCGGCCGGCGGGTGCTGCTGTAGCGCCGGAGCAAGGCTTCGTCCGAAGCGTCCAGAAACACGATCTCGACCTTGGACTCCCGGTGCCTGCCGAGCGCCTCGAGCGCCTCGACCGCGCCCTGCAAAAATCCTCGGCCGCGCACGTCGATGCCGAGACCGATGCGCGTCACACCGGCTGCGGTGAGCGCCTCGACGGTGCGCTCGGCCACGGCGGTCGGCAGATTGTCGACGCAAAAAAATCCGAGATCCTCGAGCGCGGCGACGGCCGTCGAGCGCCCGGCGCCGCTCAAGCCCGTGACGACGACGACGAGCGGCGGTTCGTTCAGCTTGGGCGCGCCGGAGGTCATTTGCGCGAGCTGACGGGAGGCGGCGCCGAGCTCTCGTTCAGGACGGGCGCGCGGAATTGACTGCTCGGCGGCCGTCCGGGCTCGTAGTTCGGCGCGCTGCTCGACGCGGGCGCGTAACTCGCGGGGCCGCTCACGTCGAGCGAGCGCTCGAGACGATGGACGAGATCCCGCGCGGGGTGATGCCCCGCCTGACGCAGGAGCTCGTTACGCGCGGCGATCTCGATGATCGAGCTCATGTTGCGACCGGGCCGCACGGGCAGCGTCACTTTTCGCACGGAGACGCCCAGGATGTCGCGCGTCTCGTCTTCGAGGCCGAGCCGGTCGTATTCACGCTCGCCTTGCTCGAGCTCGACCACGAGGTCGAGGCGCTTGCGCTCGCGGATCGCCGTCACGCCGAAGAGATCCTTGATGTTGAGGATGCCGAGGCCGCGCACCTCGATGTGGTGACGCAAGAGCGCCGCGGGCTGCCCGAACACCATGCCCGGCGGCCGAAAGTCGCACTCGATCGCATCGTCGGCGACGAGCCGATGGCCGCGCATCACGAGCTCGAGCGCGCATTCGCTCTTGCCGATGCCGCTCTTACCGAGCAGGAGCACGCCGACCTCGAACACGTCCACGAGCACGCCGTGAATCCGTGTGCGGGGCGCGAGCCGCTCGTCGAGGAGCGCGTGCAGGCGGTTGATCGCGAGCGACGAGCGCTCGGCGCACACGAGCAGCGGCGTGTCGGTCCGTTGTGCCGCGGCGACGAGCGACGGCGGCGGCTCCGCGCCGCGCGTCACGAGCACGCACGAAATCCCCACCGAAAGCAGCGCCGCCACCGCGCTCGCTTGCTCGGCGGGCCTCAAACCCTCGATGTACGAGAGCTCCGTGCCGCCCATGATCTGAATGCGCGTCGGCACCACGCCGTGCAGGTGCCCGACGAGGGCGAGGCCCGACTTTTGGATCCGGACGTGTTGGATCTTGCGATCGAGTCCGGCGCCGCCCGCGACGAGGCGCATCTTGAGCCCGAGCGCGCTGTCCTCCAAGAGCTCCCGCACCGAAAGGTGCTGGGGCACTTGGGAGGGCGAGTCACTCATGGAAGGCTCAGCGTTGAACGTTCTCGTTCGCGTCGATCAGCTGGTAGGCGGCGGTCGCGTTCGGGCTCGCGAGCAAGCGCAGCCGTGTCTGCTCGTCGCGGAGCAGACGCGAGATGCGCGCCAGCGTGCGCAGGTGCTCACCGGTGGCGCGTTTCGGCCCGACCACTCCGAACACGATCTCGACCGGCTCGCCGTCGATCGCTTCGAACTCGACGCCGCGCGGGCACAAGAGGAGCGCGAGTGCCTGCGCCTGCGCCGCTTCGAGCGCGCAGTGCGGAATCGCGACGCCGTCGCCGATGCCCGTGCTCTGGAGCTTCTCCCGTTCGAGGAGCAAGTGCTCCACTTCGTCGGGGCCGACCGAGATCGCCGGCGAAAGCATTTCCGAGAGACGGCGCAAAGCGTCCGACTTGGTCTTTACGACCGAACCGTCGACGTCGACCAAGATCCGATCGACGCTCAAGATGTCCGAGAGTCGCATGCGCTCGCCCGGGTGTTCGGTTGCAGGTTGCATCATCGGCTTTTGGTCGCGCGCGGCTTGGGCTTTCCGCTCGTCTTGGCGGAACGCTTCGGCGCGGCCGCGGGTTTAGCGCCCGCCTTGGCCGCTGCAACATCGTCGGCAACTTCCTTCAAGCTGTCACCGTCACGGCGACGCGCGCGCGCCGTCCCCTTGGAGCCACGGATCTGTCGCTCGAGCTTGTCCATCACTTGGTCGATCGAGGCGTACATGTCGTCCGTCACCTCGTGAGCCTCCAAGTGCTCGCTCCCACTCGAGATTCGCGCTTCGACCACGTGTTTGCGCCGGTCGAGCGACACCGTCAGATGGGCCGTCATGGGCCGGCGGAGAAACCGCTGCAGCTTCGCTACTTTATCCGTGGCGTACTGCTTGATGGCGTCGCTCGTATCCATCTGACGGAAAGTGATGCTGATGTTCATCGTGCTCCGTGGGCACCTCCCGGCCGCAGGGGGCGCCAACGCCAGCATACCCCAACCGTCCGGGTGAGTGGGAAGGAGCGGGGCCGGACCGGCCGGTCCGACGGATGTTTCTAGAACAGGCGCTTCCGCTTGGACGAGGCGAGGATACCGAGCATCTCGCGGTACTTTGCCACGGTTCGGCGGGCGATCTTGATGCCCTCCAACTTCTCGAGCATCTCGACGATGCCCTGATCGGAGATGGGGTTGGCCTTGTCCTCGTCGTCGATGAGCTTCTTGATCGCCTGCTTGACGCTCTCGCTGGCGATGTCTTCGTTGGCGACGCGGCGGATGCTCGAGTTGAAGAAGTACTTGAGCTCGAAGAGCCCCTGGGGGGTGTGAACGTATTTGTTCGTGGTCACGCGCGAGATGGTCGACTCGTGCATGCCGACGGACTCCGCCACGTCCCGCAGGATCATCGGCTTCAAGTGCGCGACGCCCTTCTCGAAAAACTCGCGTTGCTTCTCGACGATGCACTCCGCGACGCGGATGATGGTCTTGCGTCGCTGCTCGATGGCGCGGATCAGCCACTGCGCGTTCCGCAGCTTCTCCCCGACGAACTCCTTGGCCGTCGGATCCTTCAAGAGGCGCTTCGTCAGCGTCTCGTTGATGAACAGGCGCTGCATGCCGCGGTCGTTGTCGACGACGACGAAGTTCTCGCCGTCCTTGATCACGTAAACGTCCGGGGTGATGCCGATCGTACGCTCGTCTTGATCGGAGAAATTGCGGGCCGGCCGGCTCTCGAACTCCTGAATGGTCTTGGCCGCCTCGAACACGTCTTCGATCGGAATCTTCATCTCGCGCGCGATCGCGGTGTAGTTGTGCTTCTCGAGATGATGCAGGTGCAGTTGGATGATCTGCACCTCGTGATCGGTCTCCTCGAAGCCGGCGGCCTTCGCCTGGATCAGGAGGCACTCGCGCAGATCACGCGCGGCGACGCCGAGCGGATCGAAGTTTTGGATCATCTCGAGGACGAGCGGCGCGTCGTCCGGGTGCAGCCCCGCTTCGCTCGCGAGATCGTCGATGCTGAGATCGGGGGTGCGCGTGCCGTCGGGGCGCTCGGTGCCCGCGAGATCGAGGTAACCGCGTTCGTCCAGGTTGCCGATCACGAGCTCGGCGAAAGCGCGTTCGAGATCCCCGAACGCGCTCATCTGGAGCTGCCACAAAAGGTGATCCTGGAGGCTCCGCGGCTTCGTCAGGTTCTGCTCGATGGGCGGCAGGTCGTCGTAGCCGGAGCGACCGGGCTGCGTCGTCGGCTGCTGCAGCGTCCGGTTCTCGAGGAACTTTTCCCAATCGACCTCGCGGGTCGCCTTTTCGGTGGCCTTGAGATCGCCGTCGCCTTCGCGACCTACGTCCGGGATTTCTCGCGGCTGGGGCCGCACGGATTCGGCACCAGCGTCCCCACGGCGGGCTTCCGGCTCGTCTTCCGAGAGCACGGGATTGTCATCGAGCTCCTTACGGATTTCCTCGATGACCTCGAGCCGGGAAAGCTGCAGCAGCCGGATGGCCTGCTGCAGCTGCGGCGTCATGACGAGCTGCTGGCTCAGGCGAAGCTGCTGTTTGATTTCCATGCGTCCGACTGCGGTTACCCGAGGCGCCGAGCGTGCCCCGACTTTGGAGGCCAGTCTAACACCTCTAAGCAAGAAGTACGCCCCCCACTTCCAGATTCGATCGCCGGCTCAAATCAAGGTTCGGCCTCGCACCCAGTAGCGAATGTGGCGAAATTGCAGTGCGAGATGCGGAACGCGCAACGATTCAGCCAAATTTAGCGACCGGAGAAGACATAACTCTGACCGGTACCGCCGAGCGGCAGCACGGCACGGACGCGAAAATCACCGACGGCCGGGAGCGCCGCTACCCGTTGCTCGACCCCGCGAGCGAACGCGGAGTCCTGCCAGCGCGGCTCTACGGGCGCACCTGGAGCAAGAAGCAACACCACCGCGTCCACGGCGCGGTTCTCGAGCAGGCCATTTTCGATGCGCTTGGTCGTATGGCCGCCCGGAAGTCGAGCGATCACCGGGTCCGTGATCCCGGCAAGATCGACGATGGAGGCTTCGGTCGCCGCCCCTACCCAGCCTACGTCCAAGCAGGCGATTGAGCGCGCTCCCCGCAGCGCCGGCTGGCTCGCCTCGATTAATGAGAGTCGGTGGGCGAATACCGACCGGCCGGGCCACGCCACGGTGACGGCAACCCAGATCGGGGCCACCGCCGCCGCTAACGTCCGCGCGATGACCGCACGGATTGTCACCACGTCGAGCAGTCGGGCGCCTGCAAGGATGGCCGTCGGGAGCACCGGAACCGCAAGACGATAGAGCGCCATCCAGTCTCCGCCGGCGAGGATGAGAGCGAGCCAATGCGCCGTGACGGCGGCGATCAGCACGCGCGTCCTCCGATCCACCCGCATGAACGCCCGCGGCGCGAGCAGTAGTGGTGCGGCGCCGCTGCCGACGCCCGCTCCCACCGCATATATAACGCCATGCGCTAGATCGGACGGCTTGGCCCACACCGCGAGCGGCGCGAACGAACCGAAGCGCGAGTGACGCAACCAGGCGACGAAGACGGCGGGGCCCACCGCCAACGGGAGGCGCAACGCGAGCGCACGGCTGCGAAGCCGGGCGCTGTCGGCGCTCAAGAGCGCGCCCCCGGCGACGAGCACCAGCGCCCAAGCGAGTAACTCGGGCCGCCAGGCGGCTGCGGCTCCCGCCGCCAGCGCCCCAAGCCGGCCGTCGACCAGGGCGACCGTCGCCAGCAGCGTGACGAGCGGCGTTTCCATCCCTGAGCTCGCCCACGCGGCGAGCGGCGCCGAAAGCAGCAGCGAACCGGCGACCGACACGCTCCCGCGCCGGCTTCCCGCCGCGAGGACGCCGAGCAGCGCGGCCGCCACGAGCCACGCGCAAAGCCCGAGCACCCTGGCTCGCTCCAGCATGCCGAGCACCGGGGCCGGCCCGAAGCTCGCGAGGAGCTCCGCAAACCCGAGCGGCGTTACGGCGTCGACCACCGGCCCCGGGACGTTGAAGCGATACCCCTGCCCGCTCGCGAGATGACTGGCGACCCGAGCGCTCACCAGCGCGTCATCGACCGTGAAACCTCGCAGCAGAAGCGCGGGGACGAGCGCCGCACCGACCGCGGTCAAGGCCGATTTCGCCCCGCTACTCGCTCGCATCGCTCGTGTCCACTCCTCGGCGATCACCGCGCAAAACTGTTTCCGGCGCCGCGCGCGTTTCTACGATGCGGACATCGATGCCGGCAATCGAGGTTCTCGTCCGCCCCTCCCCCGCGACCTCCCATCCCTCTGACGGGCTCCCGTCCGGGCTGCTCGACTTCATCGTCGACGGAATCAATCTCACCGCGCGTCTCGGGCGAGGAGCGGCGTTTGCGCTGCTCGCCGAGCTTTGCTCGGGTGTCGTCGCCATCAGCCGAGGCAAGCGGGATCGCTTCACGGCGGCCTTCTATTCGGGCGAGGAAGCCTGGGAAATCGGTCTCGAGACGGACGCGACCGCGGTCCTCGTGAGCGTGTATCGCACGGCGCCGAGCCCGCTCGTCGCGGTGCACGACCGGCGGGTGGAGCTCGTCGCGCTGCGGCGTGCGCTCCTTCAAGCCATCGACGAAGCGACCGCCAGCGAAGAGCGGCCCCACGCCCCGCTCGCGGCCGCGCGCGCGGCGCTCGAGACGCCCGGACCGAGCTACGGCCGTCCTGCCATGCGCCGCGTCGGAGTCACCGTCTCCACTCCCGAGGGTGAGCCGGTCGTGATCGTGTCCGAAGCTCGCTACCGCGCGGTCGCGCCGCGTGCCGCCGGCGCGCAAGACGAACCGCGCGTGGAGCGTTCCGACTTGTGCGCGCTGCTCGCCAAGGGTTCGGTCACGCTGCAAGCCGGCGAAGCCCAGGTGTCGCTCGCGGGCGCTTACCCGTTCCTGCTCGCCGAGGAGCTGGTTTCGCTCGCCGAAGAGGCGGTGCGCGCCGAGCGCGACGAACGGCCGCTCTTCCGCCGCTCGGACATCGATAAGGCGCGCTTGAGCCTGCGCTCGAGCCCCGCGGGCGGCGGCCTCGTGCTCAGGGTGCGCAAGGGCGACTCGGCCGATCACGCCGGGACCGCCCTCGCCGGCCTCGACGCGCGAGCGTTCGCGCGTGCGGCTGCCGGCTTCGCGCTCGGGCTCGAAGCCGCGTTTTCGAGCACGGATCCGGCGCAAGCCTCGAACCTCCGCCTCCAGCACCTCACGCGCGCGGCGCGCTCGCTCGAACAGGAGCTCGCGGCGGCGTCCACCGACGACTCGCTGAAGAACCCCGACCCCGAGAGCTACCGCAGCTTCGGCCTGCCGCGCCGCGAGAGCGCGCGCGGCACCTGGGAGCACGGCGGCAAGATGCGCTTCTTCCCGCGCTGGGTCGCGGCGGTTCCGAGCATCGAGCTCGGCGCGACGTTCCAGTGTGGCGACCGCATCCTCGTCGGCTCGCCGCGCCAGACGGCGTGCCTCGACCGCACCACGGGCGCAGTCGTCTGGCGGCGCGCGCTGCCCCGCGCGGTCAGCGTCCCCACGCCGTTCGGCCTCGCCCGCATCACGCACGACGGTGAAGTCACGTTGCTCGATCTCGAACGCGGTCAACCGCGCTTCACGCTGCACCTCGCGCCCCGCAGTGGCGGCGGCGCCGTGGGCGCGGTCGTCAACGCTCCCGGCTTGCCACGCTTGCTCGCCGTGGCGGAGCGCGATCGCATGGTAACGGCGATCGATCTGGTGTCGGGCGACGTGCGCTGGCGCTACACGGCGCCGCGGCCCGCCGCGTTCAAGCTGCGCCGTGCGGGCCGACTGCTCCTGGTCGCGGGCGGGGATTCGGCGCTCGTCGCGCTCGACGCCAGCACGGGCGAAGTCGTGTGGCGCGTGCGCGAGCGGCTGCCCTTCACGGGCGATCTCTGCATCGACCGCGACGCCCTGTTTGCGACGGCGGGCGGACCAGTCGGCCCCACGCGGCTCGTGCACGTCGATCTGTGGCGCGGCGAAGTGCGCTGGGCGCGCGAGCTCCCCGCGCGCCCCACGCCCGGACAGGCGCCGCTCGTGACGCCCGAAGGCGTGGCCGTGCCGACGCGCGACCGGCGCGGCTCGGGGCTGCTCGCGTTCGACCGCGAGACGGGCGAGCTTCGCTTCGGGCACGAGCCCGGACTTTGCGCGCCGACGACGGCGTGGCTTGCCGTCGACGACGTGCTCATCGGGAACGCCGCGTCCGGCGCCCTCGTCGGCATCGACGCGAGGAACGGCAACACGCGCTATCACCGAAGCTTCCCGCGACACGTCGATGCGGATCAGCCGCGCCGGCTCGAACCGATCTTGCGGAGCGGCGCGCTCTTCGTGCCGCAGCATCAGGTGCACGTCGTCAGGCCGAGCGACGGCAGCGAGCTCGGCGTGCTCCCGAGCGACCTGATTCCGGATCTGCTGCGCGTGGACGAAGATTTGAACGTTTACGTCGCCGAAGAGAGCGGCCACGTCGCGGCGTTCGGCATCGCGCCCCGGCTCTCGCTCGTGCGTTAGTTTGAGCGCGCCTTCGGCGGCAGTGACGCCACGTGCGGGGGCAGCGGCAGCGGGCCGCCGACCGCAGCTGCCTTGTCGCGCACGAAGGCCGCGACCCTTCGAAACGGAATGCGCACCGGGCAGAGGCGCTCCTTGTCGGCGAGCACGTCCTCCGGCACGAAACTGAAGCCGTACGCCGCCGCGCGAAACTCCGGCATGCTGCGCGAGCCGGCGACGACGAGCGCCATCACGCCGCGGTACGCGCCGCCCGAGCGCGCGATGCGCTGCGCCTCCCCGCGGTCGCACAAGCCGCACGCCACGCAGCGCTGAAAATCGTTCATGCCCGCGCGCTCCTCGGGCGTGACCGGCGGCAAGCCGTCCGCGTCGTAGTTCTCGCGAAACTTCGCGATGCCGTCGTGGCCGCGACTGAAGAAGCGGATGACGAGCGTCTTCAAGAGCGCGAGGCCGAGCAAGAAGAGCGCCTTGACGCGACCGCTCACGCCTCGAACCCTATCACCCCAGCGCGCGTGACGCGCCCGGACGCCGGCGCCGTTCTGTCCGGGGAAGAAGCGAGAGACCCGCGCGTACGACACTGGGACGCGCTTCTTGCTGCACCAAGGAGCGCGCTCACCGGGCCGGCCCCGGTGCTGCCGCGCGTGCAGTCGCGAGCCGAACGGAGCGTCACTTGCGCCGTCACACGGTGACGCTCGTTACGCCCTGTTACACCCAATAAATACATGTTTTTATTGATTATTTTGAGTGGCACGCTCGGTGCTGAAGGGGACGACATGGGCCCGCTGGGGCCCGCCTTTTGGAGGTTTTTCCCATGTCGTCCGTCGTTGCATCACCCGCCCTCACCCCGAACCCCGTCAAAGTCGCCGTCGCGTTCTACTGCTCGTGCAGTGACACCGACCTCGTGAAGGGGCTTTTGAGCAACGAACCGGCCGCGTGGCAGGCGATGAGCTTCCGCTACGGCCGCCTCATCCAGAGCTGCATCCACCGCGTCATCTCGCGCTTCCCCGGTGTCGCGCGCACGGACGACGCGGTCGAGGTCACCTCGATGCTCTACGTGCAGCTCCTGTCGAACGATCGCACCAAGCTACGGACGTTCGCGCCCGAGCGCGGTTGCAAGCTCGGCACGTGGCTCGGCCTGCTCGCGACGCACACGGCGTACGACTTCCTGCGCAGCGTGCGCAAGTTCCCGCGCGCCGTCGAGCTCACCGAAGCCGAAGAGCTCGCGGGCGAGTCACCGGACGCCGCCGAGCTCACGCTGAGCCGCGAGCGCGCGTCGCGCGTCGCCGCGCTGCTCGCCGAGTTCACGCTGAAGGATCGCGAGTTCGTCGAGCTCTACTTCGGCGAAGGGCTCGATCCCGACGAGGTCGCGCGCCGCATGGGCATCAGCGTGAAGACGGTTTACTCGAAAAAGCACAAAATTCAGCGGAGGCTCGCCGGCCGCCTCGGCAGCCCGCACGTCGCCGCGTGACGGAGGTAGCCAAAGATCGGCGAAGTAGTGGTAGACGAGCAGCGTGGCTCCGCCGCGCTCGCTGCTGACGGCGCTCCTCGCGTGCACGCTGGTCGACGCGTGCGGCGGCTCCGCCCCACCCGCGCACAACGCCGCAGCGGCGCGCGCGGGTGCTGCCACCGTCGCCCGCCGCCGTCTCGAGGACAGACCGGCGCTCGTGCTCGTCCGGCGCGACGGCGATCCGGCGCCGGCTCTCGCGTTCGCTTGGGCGCACGACTTCGGGCCGGTCGCGTCCGCCGCAGTGGGCGCGGCGCTCAAGTCGCGGCTCGCGGCGCGCGGCTTCAACGTGCAGGCGCGTCCGAGCGCGCTCGGCGTCATCCTGACGGCGTTCGCCAGCACGCCGAGCGAAGCGCGGCGCTTCGTGCAGGTGCTGCCGGCCGTGCTCGACGAGCCGTTCGGCGCGGCCGATCCGGCGCTCGCCGCCGTGCGCGCGGCCGTGCAGGCTCTCGCGTCACAACGTCTTTCAGGCCCGGCCGAGGAGCTGACGGCGGCGTGCAGCGGAGAGCTCGGCTTCCGCGAACCGGCGCGTCCGTTCGACCCCGGCAACGATCAGGGCCGCGCCGAGCTCGGCGCGTGGCTGAAGAGCGCGCACGCGGTGAAGTCTGCAGCGCTCGCAGCCGTCGGCTCGGGCGAGGTGTTGAACGCGGTCGAGGACGCGCTCACACGCGCGCCCGCGTGGCCCGAAGGCGCGCCCCCCGCCGACGCCTGGCCGGCTCGCGACGGGCTCGGCGTGGACTTCGGTCCGAACGCGACGCATCGGCTTTCGCTCGCGCTCCGACTCGCGAGCGAAGACGCGGCAGCGCGTGCCGCCGACGCGCTCGCAACCCCGCGGAGTACTCTCGTGCGCCGCCTCGCCGCGCTGAGGCCCGAGTGGCAGCTCGAGCGCGCCATCGCCGTCGGTCGTCCGCGTGGCGCGTGCTTGCGCCTCGAAGCGACGCCGCTTGCGGGCGAGCTCGGACCCGCCGCGCTCGACGTAGCCAAGGCGCTGTCCGTGCTGTCCGAAGAAGCGCACGAGGCGCTGCGCGCGTCGGGCACGAGCGGCCTCGATGACGCCATCGTCGGCGCGACCGATCCGACGGACGCTGCGGCCGCAGCGGCCTGGCGCGCGCTCGTCGGCCGAGAAAAGCCGGGGCCTGAGCGCAGCTTCGTGTCGTTTGCCGCAGGCGGAGCGGACAGGGGTCGCTTCGATTTGAGCGCCGCGCTCACGAGCTGGCGCGACGCCTCGGCGCAGCCGCTGCTCGAGGTGACGCGCCGGGCGGAGCCGGGCCAAGGTCGGCTCTGGGCGTTGATTGCGCCGGCTTGCGGCACCGCGCCGGAAGCGGCGAGTGATGCGGGCGAAGCGGCATTGGTCGTGAGCGCCCTCGCGCACGCAGCGCCACCCGGCGAAGTGAGCGTCGAACCCTGGATCGCGACGGACGGCGTCGGGCTCTTGGCGGGCACGCGCCGGCTCGGCCCGAACGAAGCGACCGGAGCGCAAGCGCGGCGGCTCGGACGAGCGCTCGGTGAGCTCATCGCGACCTTGCGCCCGAGCCCGCCCGAGCTCGTCGCGGCGCGGGACGAGCTCGCCGCTGCGGTGGGCGGCGAGCAGCACCGCGGGCTCTCGGTCGCGCTCGACGCGCTCACGCAGGGTCACCCTTCGTGGCTCGAGCCGCGCGGCACGTTCGCGGCGCTCGGCGGCGCGCCCGCAGGCGGCCTCGAAGCCGCGATCAGCCGCTGGCTCGCGCGGCCGCTGCGCATCGCCGTGCTCACGAACGGCGACGCCGCGCAGGCGGACGTGCTGCGCGCCGAGGTCGAACGCTGGGTTCGACCCGCGCGCGGCGAGGTCATGCGCTGCCCGCCGCACGCGCGCAACGTCGCGCCTGGTAGCGAAATGGCGCTCTCGGTGACGAGCGATTCACCCGAAGGCAGCTATGTCGCGATCCCGTTCCCCGCGTACGAGCACCGCTTGCCCGCAGAGGCGCGTGCCCTGCTCGCCCTCTTGAACCGGAGCGGCGGCTTGCTCGACCAAATCCTCTCCGATCTTCCCGCGTCCGCGACGGCACTCGCCCTCGGCGGTCCCGAAGCGGCGGCCTTCGTGGTCGAAACGGTGGCGGCGGAAGGCAAACGCCAGCCGGCCGTGGACCGCATTCGTGCGCTCTTCGACCACCTCGCGACCTCGAAGCTGCCGGCGAGCGACATCGAGTACGCCCGGCGCGAGCTCGAGCGCGAAGATGCGGCGGAAGCGCTCGATCCACGCCGCCGCGCCGTCGGAACCTGGCGCGGCACGCTCCGCGCGCCGGAACCGCCTCTCGACGCGGCGCGCCTCGCCCAATGGCTCGCGAGCCTGCGGCGCAGCGCTACCGTGGTGGTGAACGTCGCGCCGCGCGGCTGAGCCGGCGGCGTTTCCGGCCGCTCGGGCTCGTGCTAGCCGACGTCCTTCCTATGGCTTCCCGCCAGTCCGTCCTGATCCTCGACTACGGCTCGCAGTACACCCAGCTCATCGCGCGGCGTATCCGCGAGTGCCACGTCTACTGTGAAATCCACCCGGGCACGCTCGACGTGGAGGCCATCAAGCGCATCGCGCCGCAGGCCATCATCCTGAGCGGCGGCCCGCAAAGCGTCTACGACGTGGGCGCGCCGCACAGTGACGCGCGCCTGTTCGAGCTCGGCCTGCCCGTCCTCGGCATCTGTTACGGCGAGCAGCTCATGGCGCACCAGCTCGGCGGCAAGGTCGAGTCGAGCCAGAAGCGAGAGTACGGCCCCGCGCGCGTGCGCATCGACGAGCCCGTCGGCATCCTCGCCCGCTTCAAGCCGGGCGAAGAGCTCAGCGTGTGGATGAGTCACGGGGATCGGCTGACCGCGCTCCCCAAGAACTTCCGCAAGCTTGCGGCGACCGACAGCTCCGAGCTCGCTGCGATCGCCGACCCCGAGCGCCGCTTCTACGGCATCCAGTTTCACCCCGAGGTCGTGCACACCCCGCGCGGCATCGAGGTCATTCAGGCCTTCCTCTTCGACGTCGCCGGGCTCGAGCCGAGCTGGACGCCCGGCTCGTTCGTCGACGAGGCGGTCGCCGCCATTTCCGCCAAGGTGAAGCCGGACGAGCGCGTCATTTGTGGGTTGAGCGGCGGCGTGGACTCATCGGTAGCGGCCGTGCTGTGCCACAAGGCGCTCGGCGACCGGCTCGTCTGCATTTTCGTGGACAACGGCATGCTGCGCGAAGGCGAGTACGAGAGCGTGGTTCACACCATGCGCTCGAGCTTCCACCTGAATCTCGTGCCCGTGGACGCGCGGGAGCGCTTCTTGCGCGAGCTCGCGGGCGTCACCGACCCCGAGAAGAAACGCAAGATCATCGGGCGCGTCTTCATCGAAGTGTTCGAGGAGCAGTCGCAGCGCATCGAGAACGCGCAGTACCTCGTGCAGGGCACGCTTTACCCCGACGTGATCGAGAGCGTGAGCGTGCGCGGGCCGAGCGCCGTCATCAAGAGCCACCACAACGTGGGGGGGCTGCCGGAGCGCATGAAGCTCAAGCTGATCGAACCGCTCCGCGAGCTCTTCAAGGACGAGGTGCGGAAAGTGGGCGAAGCGCTGGGCATGCCGAGCGGCGTGCTCTATCGCCATCCGTTCCCGGGCCCCGGCCTCGCGGTGCGTTGCCTCGGCGACCTCACGGAGGCGCGCCTCGAGGTACTCCGCCGCGCTGACGCCATCGTCGACGAAGAGATCCGCGCCGCCGGCCTCTACGACAGCGTCTGGCAAGCGTTCGCCGTGCTCTTGCCGGTGCGCAGCGTCGGCGTCATGGGCGACGATCGCACGTACGAAGAGACGTGCGTCGTGCGCGCCGTGACCTCGAGCGACGGCATGACGGCGGATTGGGCGCGCCTGCCGCACGACGTGCTCGCGCGCATGTCGAGCCGCATCATCAACGAGGTCAAGGGCGTCAACCGCGTCGCCTACGACATCAGCTCGAAGCCGCCCGCGACCATCGAGTGGGAATGAGGGCGAGCTTCACGACGCAAGCGACGCGCGTGCTCGGCCTGGCGGGCGCGCTCGGCTTCGCCATTGCGATCGCCGTCGCGCTGCTGTCGGGCTGCGCCGGGGATCTCAAAGCCGCCGTCAGCCTGAAAGTCGTGCGGAGCCCCGAGACACCGCGCGACGCGTCCGTCGTGATCGACGAGCAATACATCGGGCCGCTCGGCATCGTGGCCGCGCACGGGGTCCGGCTGCCCGTCGGGGAACATCGCATCAGCGTGGAGAAAAACGGCTTTTTCCCGTTCGACCAACTGGTCTCTGCCGATCGCGACGACATCCTGCTCCGCGTCAAGCTCGAGCCGGTGCCAGACTGAGCGTGCGTGCCCCGCGAGCCCTCGCCCCGACCCCGCGAGCTCCCACCGCCGCCCGCACTCGCGAGCCGCATCGAAGCGTTCTGGCATCACGAAGGTAGCGGCGGCTCCATCCGTGTGCTGCCCGACGGCTGCATGGACTTCTGGTTCGATCTCGAAAGCGGCGCCGCACGCGTGATCGGCAGCATGACGGAAGCAGCGCTCGTCCGCGTCCCCGCGGGCGGCCGCTACTTCGGCGTGCGGTTTCGCCCGGGCGTCGCGGCGGAGTACGTCACGGACACCATGCGCGCCTTCGTCGACGGCGGCGCCGCGCTCGCCGAAGCCACGCGCGCGCTCCCCTTTGCTCTCGCCGAGCGCGTCGCCGCAGCGCCCGCGCACGCGGCGCGTATCGCCGTGATCGCCGAGTTCGTCCGTGCGAGCGCGAGCCGCGTGCGCGCCGCCGATCACCGCGTCACGCGCGCGGTCGCGCTGCTTCGCAACGGCGCACCGAGCATTCGCGGCGTCGCTGCCGAGCTCGGCGTTTCGGAGCGACAGCTCGAGCGGCTGTTCGCCGAGCGCATCGGCAGCGGCCCGAAGCACTTTGCCCGCGTCGTGCGGCTCGAACGCGCCGTGCGGCTGATGGGCACGCCGCTGCGCGGTCAGGCCGCGCTCGCAGCCGCCGCGGGCTACGCCGACGAGCCGCATCTCATCCGCGAGTTTCGCGCCCTGGCATGCGCGACACCCAGCGAGCTCGCGCGTGAACGCCGTGTCGGATTCGTTCAAGGCGGCTGACGGCGGGCGCGTTATTCCTCGACGCATGAAGCTCGACAAACTCGTGACCCTGCTCGTAGTAGACAAGATCGAAGACTGCCTGCCGGCGTGGGAGGCGGTCGGTTACAAGGTCAGCGTCCGCGTCCCCGAGACGGGACCGCTCGGCTTCGCGATCCTCACTGCCTCCTCCGGTGAGCTCATGCTGCAGACACGAAAGAGCCTTGCGGAAGATCTCCCTGACGTCGCCGCTCGCCGCCCCGCCTATTTGCTCTACGCGGACGTCCCTTCCGTCACCGAAGCGAAGAAAGCATTTCGCGACGCTGAGGTGCTCGTGTCTCGCCGCAAGACTTTTTACGGCGCGACCGAAGCGTGGCTCGAGCTCCCAGGCAAAGTCATCCTCGGCCTCGCCGAGCACGCCTAGCTCCCGCTGTCGGCCGCCGAGGCACACCCGACGGCGTGATTTTTCGCGATCGAAGCGCGCGCCGGCGGGCATACTCGGGGTATGCAACCGGTTCCGCTTTTTGCTCGCTCGCCCCGCCCCTTACTTCGCACCGCGCCCTACCTGACCGGCCTCTGCCTTTCGCTCGCGCTTCCTGCGTGCAGCAGCAGCGACGCGACGCAGACGACCCCGCCCCCCAAAGGTGCCGCGGGCGCTGCCACGGGCGGAGCCGCCGCGACGACGGGCGGGACGGCGGGCTCGGGTGGGATCACCGGCGGCACGGGCGGCACCACGGGCGGAACCGGCGGCAGCATGAACCTGGCGGGCGCCGATGACGGCGCGGACGCGGCCCCGCTGCCGTGGATCCACGTCGAAGGCAACCAATTCAAAGACGACAGCGGGAACGTCGTCGTCCTTCGGGGCGTGGATCTGATCGACCTCGGCGCTACCGAGGCGTGGGAAGGCGGCATTCACAAGATGATCGACCGCCTCACGAATCCGAGCGACCCGCAGAGCAACTCGCCCGGTTGGGGCACGCACATCCTGCGCCTCGCCGTCGCGCCCGCCGACGCGATGATCGGCACACCCGCGCCTTACACGCCCGGCACGCAATACTACGAGCATTACTTGCGCCCCACGGTCGACTACGCCCGTCAAAAGGGCCTCTACGTCATCATCGACTGGCATTACATCGACGACACCGACCTCCACGTCGACACGACGAACGCGTTTTGGACCGACATCGCGCCCCACTTCGCCGAGGATTCGAACGTCTTCTTCGAGCTCTACAACGAGCCCATGGACATGGGCAATTGGTCGACGACCAAGCCCCACATGCAGGCTTGGCACGACATCGTGCGCGGCGCGGCGCCCAAGAACGTCATCCTCGTCGGCTCGCCGAATTGGTCGCAACTCGCCGGCACCGCCGCGCAAGATCCGATCGACGGCACGAACATCGCGTACGTCGCGCACATGTACCCCACGCACTGGAAGTCGCAGTCGCTGCGCGCTCAAGTCACGACCGCGGCCGCCATCGCGCCCGTCTTCATGACCGAATGGGGCTTCGAAGAAGCCCTGACGGACAACGACGGCCTCCTGAGCGGCACCATCACGAGCTACGGCGACCCGCTCAAAGCCTTCATCGAAGCGAACGGCCTCAGCTGGAGCGCCTGGTGCGCGAGCTCGACCTGGGGCCCGCCCATGTTCAACACCGACTACACGCTCCGCGTCGGCGAGGGCGAAATGGGCGGTTTCGTCAAAGACTGGCTCTACGAAAAGAAGGACGTCGACCAGCCCTCGGCGCAGTAAGCTCCTCCGTCATGAGACGGAGAGTGCACGCTGGTTGGTTGCTATTGGGGTTGGGCACGGCGCTGTCGGCGCTCATGACTGGCTGCTCGAGTGACGCACCGAAAACGGTCAAAGTGACGGTCACTCCCGACAAGAGCACCGTGCTCACCTGCAGCACCGGAGCGTTCAGCGCCACCGTCAGCAACGCCGCGAGTAGCGACGTCACGTGGTCGCTCACGCCAGACGAAGGCTACGGCACCATCGACTCGAGCGGGACGTACGCGGCGCCCGCGCGCACGCCGAGTCCCGCCACCGTCACGATCAACGCCGCGAGCGTTGCCGAACCCGGCGCGCATGCGTCCGTCCAAGCGACGCTCGCCACCGCATTTCCGGGCGACGCCCAGGCCCTCACGGGCGCGCCCGGCATCGCCGCGCTCGGCGGAGCCGGCACCTACGCCCACGTCGTCGCCGCGCGTGGCTCCCGCGTCTACGCCGCGTGGCCCGACGACTCCGACGCGTCGGCCGCGCTCCTCAAAGTCGCGCGCAGCGACGACGGCGGCGCCACTTGGAACCACGCCGTCACGGCGATCTCCGCCGCGCTGCTCGACGACAGCCTCGGCTCAGCGGGCGGCCTCGAATGTCCCGCCATCGCCATCGACGCCGGCGATCCGAACGTGATCTACGCCATCGGCCACGTCACCGCCGAAAACGAATACTCAAAACCCCTCGACGACTCGACGAGCGGCGCGCAAACGCAGCTCCTCGCCGTCAGCACCGACGGCGGCGCCAAGTGGCAAACCTATGTGCTGCACGTCGGCGCCGCCGGCGACATCTGCGCGGACGTGGCGTCCCCGTCGCCCGACAACGTCGTCGTCGTGAGTCCCGGCTGGAGCTGCTCCGACGGCGACACGGACCTGCGCGATCTCTTCGTTTGGTCCGACGCCGACCGCGGCCAAGGCTTCAGTGACGGCTCGAACACCGATGCCCCCGTCGAATACTTCGCCGACGGCTTCGTCGACTCACTCGGCAACCTCACTGGCGACGATTGCGGCGCCGATCACATCATCCCGCTGAGCGACGGCGGCACCGACGACTCGGGCGACGCTGCCGAATCCCCGCGCCTCTTCACCGACGGCGCCGGCAACCTATGCGTCACCTACGTGGGTGAAGTCATCCCCAAGGACGGCGACACCGTCACGAGCGTCTACGTCCAGTGCAGCACCGACGCCGGCCAGACCTTCTCCGACGTCCAAAAGCTCGACAATCCGGCTCTCGCCGGCTTCACCAGCGCGACGGGCGCCTTCGGCCCCGGCGGCATCGCGGCCATCACCTACGGCACTGCCGGCTCTCCCGACCACCGCCTCTACCTCTCCGTCAGCACAGACGGCCGAACCTTCGGCACCCCGGCCACCGTCCCCACCTACTTCGAATCCAACAACGTCCCGAGCCAAGCGCTCAACCCCGCCCTCGCCTTCGACCCGAACGGCATCTTGTGGCTCACCTACCGCACCGCCGACAGCGGCAGCATCATCGTCGACAAAAGCTGCGACGGCGGCCAAACCTTCAGCGGCTCCCTCCCCGTCGTGAAGGGCGGCAAAACCTCCGCTCTCCTCAAGTGGCCGACCTTTGCGACCACCGACGCGGCCGCTCCGTCCGTCTTCGCCTGGGGCGACGACAGCATCTCGAGCTACACCCTTGCCGTGCCGGTCGCGGCACCCTAGCCAAGCCGAACGGAGCGCGAACGCGCGGCGACTTGAGCAGCGAAGAGCGCTGCGGTAGTCTCCGCGCCCCTTCGGGGTGTACCTCAACCTGGTAGAGGGCCGGCTTTGGGTTTCGCCCGAGGCGCGCTTTTCAGGGAAATTTACGGGTGATTCGGCATCGTTCTCGGGTGCCCGATCCGTCACTTTCTGCGGCTGTTCGATCAAAGTGCCCACGACCGTGTGCCCAATCCTCGGGAGGGCTCCGACTGGGATCGTGCGCGCCTCCTGGGTGTTTCGGAGGTAGCGCTCGTGCGCTGCCATCGTGCTGTGCCCGGCGAGCGCTTGGGCCTGCTGCGCGTTGACGCCCGCATCGGCGAGCGCCTGGTTGAACGCGCGCCGCCAGCTGTGGAAGTCGACCGGCTTCTCGTAGTGCGTCCCGTCGAGCAGCACGCGTTCGCGCGCGGTGAGCTCGCGGGCGGGCTCCCATCCGATCTTCACGAGCGGGCGTCCGTTCGTTCGGACGTGCTCGGTCATCACGGGCTTGTCGATGCCGAAGGCCCGACGGAGGTCGCGCCGGAACGCGTCGGCGTGGCTGCCCTTCTTTCGGGCCTCCTTCCCCGCGCCCTTGCCCTTCCGTAGCGGGAACACGGGGCCGGCCTCCTTACGGCCCGTGCGCTGCCACCAATCGGCCAGGATGGGCCGTAGCGGCTCGGGCACCCAAAGGCGTTGCGGGCGGCCGCCGTGGGCCAGGCGGTGGCCCTTGCGCCGCGGGACGAAGCCCCATTCGAAACCGACCTCGCTCCCGCGCGGAAGATCGAAATGCTCCCACGTCACCGAGTGCAAGTCAGACGTCCGCTGCCCGCCGAGCATGCGCGCGACGCACGCCATGGTCTGCCGCTCAAGCACGGCCATTCGGTGACGCTTGTCCGGGTGCTCCCAAGCGAGGTAGCAGACGAGCTCCTCGTCCGTCAGCACCGCGCGTTCCTTCTTCGCCTGCTCGGTCGCCGCCGGTAGCGCCTCGGGCACCTGGACGCGCTCGCAGACGTTCTCCGGGAGGAGCTCCGCGCGCCACAGCGAGCCGAGGACCACGCTGACGTCGTTCTTCACGTGGATCATCGTTTGGCGGCTCTTGCCGAGGTCGCGCACCTCCTCCAGCAGGCCGAGCACGTGGCTCGCCTTGATGTCGTTCGGGGTCCTGCTGCCCAGCCGCTCGAACACGTACGCCTCGAGTCGGTGGATCCGGTCCTTCCACGTGCTCATGCCTGCCTTCTTCTGGTCTTCCACGACGCGGCGGGCAGCCTCCTCGAACGTCTCAGGGCGTTGCGCTTCTTCGGCCGTGACGTTCCCCGATGCGATGAGCCGCGCGAGCTTGCGGCGCGCGATGGCCTTGTTCTCGGTGTGGAGCGCTCGGCAGACGCGAACGCGCTCGCCTTCGACGGTCGCGTAGTAGCGGCCGTACCAGCCGAGGCCCTCTTTCCAAATGAGCTGGCCGGATTGCTTGCGGCACTTCGTCGTTTGGTCAGTCATGACGTCATACGCTCGCTCTTGGCATGCTCAGGCACGCGTCTTCCCCCGGTAGCTCGTTTCGGAGTCGGTGAGTTCGACGCCGCCTGGCGCAGGGCTCGGTGTACCGTGCCCGTGCCTCAGCAGGGCGCTGACTATACCCTTTCGGGTGGGGTTACCATGTAGGCCTGGGCCCAATGTGAGCTTCCGGAGCGGAAGCTGCTCTCCGGCCTCCAGTTCAACGTACGGTGTGATCCCGAATTCACTAGGACGATGACGCATATGCGGTCCGGCCGACCACGGAGCTTCGTCGATCACGACCAACCGCCACTCGGCCTCTTCTGCGAACCCCGGGTTCTTCAGAGCGAAGCCGATGGGCACCACGCTTTGTGCGACGGCAACTAATCCACGAAAGTTGACGTAGCCCGGCTCAGCATATGGGTCGCAGCTCTCGATTATTTCGATAACTCGTGCGAGGGCGGCTCCGACGGCCTCTTCTTGGGCCACTCGATCGTAAACGACCTTCAGCAGTAAGACGCTAGTGTCGGGTCGATTTCGAACGCGGAACGGTACACCGGTTGCGATGCCGACAGCGTATCCCACTCCATCATTTGCATATGCGCGCCACTGGCTGAGGCTGTCTGGATTTGTGCTGAAGCAGGCAACGAAGATGTCTCGAGGCTCAAAGCCACGCCATCGAGGGAGCTGCAGCACGCGCAGCAGCTCCTTCGAGCAATCAGTGCGCGCTGTTCCAGACAAGGACTTCGCGCTTCTTGCGATGACATCTTCGACGTAGCGAAGCTCGGTTCGATCGTTGAGAAATTCGGCATGCGTTGCCCAGATAGCGTTGGACTGGAGCATCCCAAGTAGGCCGTGAGGACTGGTGTAATGGAACACGACCGGGGGCGGATTCTTCGCAAGGTTCTGCAGGTCTTCCCGCAACAGCGGCTCGAGCGCATCCAGTTGTTCTTCAAGCGCGTCGTGGGCTGCTCGAATCTCAGGAGCTTCATCAGCCATCGCTCGCCCCTTTCGTCGGCAGCTCCTCACACGCCTCGATCGTCTCCGCTCGCCGACCGCTCTTTGTCCAACAGAGCGAGCCGCTGCCACCATTGCGTGTTTTTGCGCGCGTCATGTCGCTACCTCCTCCGCTTCGTCATGCTCAAATGCGGCAAGCACCTCCTCGCGTGGTGGCCATCCGAGGGCCTCGCCGGCGACCAGCAGCCCGAAAGCGAATACGATCGGTGCCAAGGTGAGGCTGCTTGCCTTCGTGTGTTGCGGTCGCCCGATTCGTGCCGTGTTGCTTCCGTGAAGTGAGACGAAGGAGTAGAGGCCCGCGACCGTCGGGTGCGTAAACGCGCTGAAGTGCCGATAGAGCGACGGGTACAGAGTTCGCAAGCCGCCCTTACCTGGCGCCCATATCGATTCGAACCTCGGGCTCCAATGAACGTCAGCTTCTCGCGCTAGCGCTGGAAGACCCGGATCTGGGGCACTGAAGTTCGGGCCAAGCAGGGCCGCGAAGTCGTCAATGCCGGTAAGCTCCTCGTTGTACTGGCCGATTGACTTCAGATCGTTGATCCCTTTGCGTCGTTCGCACAGCTCCCAAAACATGAGCTTCTTGATGTTCTCGTCCGGGGCGATGCAAAGCCAGCAGAACGTGATGATGTGCTCGTACAAGACGCGAGTGAGCACCGCTGCGTCTGGCGTACGTTTGTGAAGTGCGTGCGTGGACTCGAGTAGGTAGTGCGCCCGTGCAAGCAGCGCTGTCGCGTAGACCCTCCAATCCAACAGCGTGCCATCGGTCGGGAGTTCTCGAGGTATGTGCTGCCCAAACAAGACCGAGAGCCGACTCCCGGCCCGCATGTAGTGCTTGGTCTGATCTTCGCTCATGAAAGTGTCGGGGTCAGCCATCGCTAATCCCCTCGTTGAGCGCGCCCGCCGTTGCGCGCTCCATCCAAGACGCAAGGGCCTCGCGTAGTCGTCCGCGGCCATCGACGTCATCGTGCGGCCAGCGTTCGAGCACGCCGCCGATCGCTTTCTCGAGTCGCGCGAGCTCGCGCATCGGATCGAAGTCCCGGAGGGCGGCCGTGCGGACCTTGCCGTCGGCTCCCTGCCGAGACCGGGGAATTTCCCCAGTGGCTTTCCGCACCGCGGCCACGCTCTTGTGATCGACTCCGCAGGCCTCGGCGATCTTACGATCGGACCACTTCGAGAAGCTTTTGAGCACGAGTCCGATCGCGTGACGCTTATCCGCGTTCGTCCGCCGGAGCCCGTGCTGGGCGTTCGCGCTCGCCGCGTGGAGCAAGGCGGCACGCCGGTCGCCCTCACGAACGTCCGCATGGACTTCAGTCAGGCCCGCGAGCTCAGCGGCGGCGCACCGGTGGAAGCCGTCGGCGAGCCAGTCAACACCCTTCGGATCGCGAAAGATCACGACCGGTGGAAACGCGGCACCGGCCTTCATCGCCTCCGCGTACTCGGTGACCACGCCATCGGTCACGCCGCTCGCGCGGCAAACGAGCGCCTCGTCTCGCTTGATCGACTCGATCGCGATCATTGTCGGCTCTGCGCTCTGAATCTCGAGCGTCATCGCGCCACCTCGCGATCCAAGAGCCCGCTTTCCTCGGCGCTCGCAACGGCCTCGTTCCAGCCGCAGCTCACGGCGAGCTCGAGCGCTGCTGATTGAGCTAGGACGGCAGCGCCCCGCAGGCGCAGGGCCCGATCGGCCGGTGCCTCGTTCGCGCGTTCGCCTTCCACGGTCTCAGCAGCATGGCGCAGCAGCACGCCCGCGCGCCGCGTCTGTTCGTCTTGTTGACGTCCGTCGGCCGTGAAGCCTTCGCGCGCGCCAGGTGGTAGAATCGTATTCGTCATGAGGGTCAACTCCTCGTGGCCAGGGGTCCGGGTGTGCAACCACCGCGGGCCCCACCATTTTTTGGCTACTTGCGTTTGGGTTTGGGTCGTTGTTTCGGCTTCGCTTCAGTCGCCAGCTCGCCGTGCTCCCGGCGAATGAATTGGCGAATGTAGTCCGAAGCACTGAGCCCGTTCGCTTCGGCGAGGCCACGGACCATCGCCAATTCTTCATCCGAGAGCATGATGTGAAGCTGATTCGATCGCTGCGGAGCCATCTACATGTCATGTACATTAAACCAACACGCGCCGCAAGCGCTCCTCCGACACGTGAGTCCGACGGCGGTTTTTCCACGGGCCTATCAAAAGGACTTGCCAACGAGGCCAGCCAGTCTCATCGTCCCTCCACGCCGTCCCACGAGAGCCCGTCCCGGGGCTCGACCCCTGCGGGGTGCCCATCGTTGGCGAACGGCGTCTTTGACATGGCGCGGTCCCGGGACACCAAGGCGGACGACCGTCCGCAGAAAGAGCCGCGCCATGAAAAACACGAAAAAAGGTCCGTTTCCCAGCTTCTTCCGGGGTGCAGCCTTCGAGTCGCGCCGCACGACGTACGCGCATGCCGGCTATGTGCTCGCGGCGAACCTGCGAGCCCTCGTGCCCTATGAGATGGACGAGGCTGACTTCGACGAGCTTGTCGACCGGGCGTTGTCGTCTGACACGCCGCCAGCGGCTTTGCTCACATTGATCGAGGAGCACTTGCCAAGGTGCGCCGCGATCGTCCCGTCGCGGCGACGCCGTGACACGTTCCTTCGCGGCATTGAAGCCGCCATCGACGCAGAGAGGGTTTGAGCGATGAACCCCAACCAGCTTGCCGAGGTACTTCGCACGCTTCTTGATCGTGGCTTCGCGCCGCCCCTCGTCGTGACGGCTGTTGGAGCGAATGGGTCTGTACTCGTCATGCGAATGACGTTGGGCGACGAGGGCAGCCTCAATGGTAAGGTCGTCGCTGAGGAAACGGACGGCAGATTCTTGATGCCTACGAACATCCTCTTGGTCGACGCAAAGGGTGAAGCCGCGCGAGTGACGATCGAAGGCGAATCGGTCGTCTACAACTAAGCGGGCGTTCAAAGGTTGGGGCGGCTTCGGGCTGCCCCAACTCTCGTCCCGCTCTCGGGTTTGTGGCAGCTGGAAACCGGCGTCTCCGTCGTCTTGAGGGCTAGGGCTGGGCGTGTATTCTGAGCGCCGATGACACCCGATGTGTTCCAGGAAATCCCATGTCCGACCGCGGCCTCGCTTCTTCAGGAGCTCTCCCCTTCTCACGATCGATGGCTGCACACGGGTGGCAGAGCGCAATGGATCTTCCGCGGTCAGGAGGATTCGTTGTGGAAGTTGCAGCCATCTGCATTCCGAGGAAATGGATTCCCAGCGAACGAGTTTGGCTCGGCTGATGCCCGCGTCCACCCCGCGACCTTGGACGAGCAACTGCGCGAAGAGGCTCGAGCGATCAATGACTTTGCTTCCACCTGCATGCGTGCGGGATTGCCGCTTCCGGAGGACGGGCAGTGGCTTCGAAACCCAACACTCGCTGGCGAGCTCTTCCCAATGGGCAGCAATGTTAGGCCGAGCCATGGTGGCAACCACCCGTTCCCGCTGCTTAGATCCATCTACGCGCTCGCCCAACATCATGGCATTCCCACCAGGCTTTTGGACTGGTCGTTCGATCCCCACGTTGCGGCTTACTTCGCCTGCAAGGACGTCGCAAAGGCCTTGGCGCTCGGAAAGATTGAGCCCGAAGGAGAATGCTCGATCTTTGCGCTCCGCAAGGATGAGGCCATCCACATGCTCTCTGCAGTGGAAGGGTATTCTGAGTTTGAGTTGGTCGAGGTCACAGCACCTTACGATGCCAATCCTAACCTTCGAGCCCAGCGCGGGACGTTCACGCTCGTTGTGCGTCGATTTGGTCGCCCCTCGGTAAGCCCAAAGCTTCCGACGATCGAGGATCTGTTGAGCGACTACATCGCGGGCGCCACGCTCGTTCCCAAGCCAAGGGTGCCCACGCTCCTGCGGTTCGACTTTCCCAAAAGCGAGTGTCGAAAGCTGCTGCGTTTTCTCGCTGACCTCAACATCACCGCCGCGACGATCTATCCTGGCTACGACGGTGCAACCAAGGCGGTCGCCGAGATCTGTTACTACGACACCTGAGTTCACCGCACGCCGGTATTGGGAACGAACTCCCCAACAAGGACGCCGTCCTCGATCACTCGCGCTCGCACCTTGTACTTTCGGCACGCCGCCACTACCGCGTCGAGCGTCATCTGGCGGTCCTCGAGCAACGTCGTCTCGGCGTCGAGGTCGGGATCGTCGGTCGACGCGAAGCGAGCTTCGTAGAGGCCTGCCATCCCCCGAAAGGTAGCGCTTGACCTCGAGCTTTGCTCCCGTGCGACGCTCGCCGGTCCTGTGACCCGCCGTGACCATCTCCCGCTCGAAGCCGTGCGCGACCTGCTCGGGATAGCCCGGGCGATGTACGCAGCAAGGAAACGGGAGGGCGTGCCCCTGCCCGTGCTCGCGGAGCTCGCCGACATCGGCAAGAAGCTGAAACTCGCGCTCGACCTCGCACGACGCACGGAGCCGGACACCGTCGGGCACCGGGCCGCGTGGACGCACGCCGAAACCGCAACCTCGGCGCTCATGGCGATGATCTCGGTGTCGACGCCCGCCGCCCCGATCGTCGAGGCTGCCGCGGTACGGATCCGCCGGATCGGTCCTCGAGGGCCGACCGAGCGCGAGGAGAAGCGGGCGGCCGCGAAGACCCGGAGCTGAGTAAGCCCGTCGCCAAGGTCCGTTTGACGCCGTCCGAACGCGGCCACATGGGTCGTTGTCGTGGCTGACCGAGTTGAGGAGGTGGCGGGAAAACTGGCGAAGATCGGAATCTCGCAAATCCCCGTCGTCGGCCTCGTCGCGCAGGTTGTCGACGCGTTTCTGCCGCCGGGCGCCGACGCTCGCTTGAAGGTGGCTGTCGAGTCCGAGCTCCAAGAAGACGTTCTCCGTCTCCAAGCGCGCGTCGAGAAACTCGAACTCGAACTCGGTAAGCAAGGGAAGAGGCTCGACGAGCTCGGCGCTGTCCGCACAGTGCGTCTTGGGAGTGAGGTACTCAGAGACGTGACGGCTGCTGGCAGTCGAATCAAACAGAACGCCCTGATCAATGCCGCTGCGCATCAATTCGATCCGACGGTCGGCGGGGAGGCGACTCGAAAGTTTTGGTACGACGTTCTTCGCGAGATGTCGGACATCCAGATCTTCGCGTTCCGGCTCGTCGCAGACAATGAACCGATCGCAATGATCGGCGACGATATGGTGGCGTTCGGTGTCGGTCTGCCCCGTCCGGTCGATCTTCAAAACGAGCATCAGCCCACGTTGCGAACCACGCTTGCCATCCTCGCCGAAGCACCTGAGCTGGCCGCGCAGCGGACGATTCTCTTCGAGACCGGAGCGCATGCAATCGACTGGAGAGGTGCCGCGCGGGCGGTGTCGCAACGGATCGTGCTTTCTCCGGGTGGCAAGATCCTCGCCAAGCTTATAGCCGACTAGCGTCGCCCCTCCGCGCAGGCTCATGAACCGGCTCCCTCGCCGCCCACCGTGCGGTTGTTGAGCGTCGTCGCGGCGTGCGGGGTGACCTCGCGGATGATGGATGACGTGTTCATCGCGTGGATGCTCGCGCCGATCTTTGTCGGTGGCGACTGGTGCTGCTGGTACTGATTAGGAGAGGCCCGCCCGGCGTCGTTGCTTGCCGGGCAGGCCAATCGCGCTTCTTCGACGACATTTGAGCGCTCACTCCAAGAACGCCCAGCTGTGCCAGCCGCGACTGTGGCTGGCGCGGTGCATGACCACCGCCGTCTAAGTCTTGATTCACGACGACGAAGCGAAATCGTTGATCGGCGTCGTCCCGAGGCGATGGAGCGCCGGGGCGAGGTACGCCGCTTGTTCGAGCGAGCTGAGAGCCGCACGGAAAGCGGTCTCGTCGTCAATGCAGGAATCGAGGCGGGACTCGGCATCCGCCAGATCCGCTTCGACAACTTGCTCGCCGAGCTCTTCTGCTCTGGCGTGAAGCATGGTGATTTCGCGCGCCAACAAATGCAGGTGTGCATCGTAGAAGACAGCGAGTCGCTGGAACTCCTCGAGCATCTCGCTCGTGCGTTCGTTTTTGACGCCTTCGTACATTTTCGCGACGCGCTCGAACGCGAGCATGTTCTCGCCTTTTGCCATTTCACTCATGCAGCCTCCGGTGGACCGCTGCTGCCGCCACCGCTGCGACGCGCGCGAATTATGCGGGATGCCTTGATTTGAGCGGCCCCGATATCGATGCCCTCGGCCTTCGCGAGCGCTCGCGAGAGCGCTCTGATATCCCCAGCCGGGGCGGCAATCCCTGCGTTTCCCGCGTTGGTGAGGGTGACGAAGTCGGCCGGCTGCGCGAGCTCTTGCTGGGCGGGCAACGGCACGTCTTGCACCGGCGTTCTATGGCGTTCGCGGATCAGCCTCTGGGCCTTCACCTGCGCCGCGCCGATGTCGATTTTGTCGCGGACGGCGATGGCCCTGCTCAATTCGCGAACCGACGGCGCCGGTTCGAATGGCATTTTCGGTGATTTTTGTGACATGGTTTCCTCTCAGGGGTGAACTGAAACGTCGAGCAATCGAACGAGCACTTGCGTGCCGTCGGCCGCGTCGACAAGCGCTTGAGCGACGACTTCCTCGCCGCTGGCGGCTTGTTGAAGCCAGCCAATTTTGCCGCTCAAAACGCAGATCGACAGCAGTTGACCGGCGCTGATGCTGCCCGCCGCCGTGGCCGGGCCGATGCCGCGCACCTGGACGACGCCGACGGCGCCGGGTTGAACGTCGCCGCGGAGAATGCCGAGCGAACCGGCTGCCGCAACGTTGACCGTTGGCAGTCGGGCACCAACGCCGAGCGATTGGAGTCCCGAAGTCGTCGGCGAATCGAGTTGGTGACCGGAATCGACGATTACGCCGAGCCCGCCGCTAAGCTTGCTCGCCGTACCGTTGACGGCTGGGAAATCGCTCCCCTCGTATGTGCGTGCGAGCTGAGGCGCGATTGGTGCAATTGGGTATGCCATCTAGTTCCTCTCCTTTAGCCAAGCCGATACGGGGGCCACGGCCGCGGTGGCGTGGGATTGCCCACCTCGCCGAGCGGCGTGAGCGATCTCCAACTGTAAACGTCGATGTTCGCGGCGCGGAGTGCGTCACGAATGTCATCGACAAGAATTCCCGGGCCGCGCAGCTGCTCGAGCCGGCTCAGATCCTTGATCACATCGCCAAGCTTCGGCCCGAGCTCGGCGAGTACAGTCTGTGCCTCGACGGCCTTGGTTTTTGCGAGTTCGCGTGCGGCCTGCTCCGCCGCCATGCGCCGGTCGGCTTCGGCTTGTTGCTGGGCGCGCTTTTCGGCGTCCTCACGCTCGATGCGCGCGTTTCGTTCTTCGATGGAAGGCATCAGTATCTCCTTGGTCGTGTTGATTCGTAGAAATTGTCCGCGACGCGCTGCAGGTCCGGCGAATAGCCGTCGTCACCGCCGCCGCCGTGTGAGCCGCTAAGTGAACCCTCGAGCACGCCTGTCATGGGGCTGCGGTAGAGCACGGGCGGCGACGCCTTCACGACCGGTCGCACCTTCGGTTTGAGCACGGCTCCGGCCACTGCCGCGTGCATCAACGTGATCAACGCGGACGCGAAATCCAGGCCGTTCGTTTCGTATTTTGTGCGACCGTTCGGCATCAGGCGCGCCTTCATGGTCGACAACTCGCGGCGCAATTGTTCATGCGCCGGCAGATACAGCTTGCGCTCGCGCATCAGTCGCCGGAGCCGCATCACCGCGTCATCCTTGCTGGTCTCGGACCAGGCGTAGGACACGAGCTTGATGACGTGGTCGCTGAACATCGACCGGAGCGACGCCTCTTCGCGCTGGTCGCTGAAGATCGTGCTTATGCCCAAAATCTTCGCGCGGTGCGCGATGTGCCTGACGACGTCGTTCATCGTCACGCCGCGGAGTTCATCGCCCGACCAGCCGCCGACCTCCAGCACCGCTAGCTCGCCCGAGTCGCCCTCCTTGCCCGCAACGTAGGCAAAAGCATCGCCGCGCAGGGAGCTGGGATCCATCGCGAGCCATGGGCGAGAGAGGCTCGACGGTGGCATGCGCTCAAAGCAAGCGGCGACATCGACAGGGTCGTTCGCGAGCGAGACAACCAGGCCGGGGAGCGCGGCGTAGTTCATCGACCAGAGTTTCGGATCCGGCTCGATGTCGCGCGTGTCCTGCTCGCTGATCGTCGGGTTCGCCTCCCACGTCGCCGCGTGCGAGACGAGCTGAGCATCGGTGTTGCCGGCATCGAACAACTGCGCGTGGTAGTCGTCGCTTGCCCACGGCGCGGAAGAGTCGATCTCAAACGCGAAGGGCTGTGAAGCCATGGCTGGGCGGCTCGAGCCCATGACCAAAGGGGCCGGGTCTGCCTTGTTCTCGCGGCTCTCCCAGTGCGCCATTTCGTCGCCGACGAGCAAGACGACGGTCGGACCAACGACGCCGGCAACGCTGCAGGTGAGCACTCGGAAAGCGCAGCGCTTGTCCCGGAGCTCGATGTCGTCGCCGCGCGCGTCGTACGAGATGCCGAGCGCGTCGAGGATTGCGGCAATCGTCCGGAGCCGTGCGGCTGCCTCGTCCCTGTCCTTCGAGATGAACCCAATGACGGCGATGTCACCCGCGGGCACATCCCACGCCCCCCACAGCGCCCAAGCGACGGCGATGCGGCAAAGGTTCGATGACTTGCCGCCACGTCGACCAACACGGAGCACCCAACGGCGAATCGCAAGCCGGCGTCGGTGTGGGTCTCGAAGCGCCAGGGCACGGAAGAACCGCTGGCGGTCACGCTGCCAAAACGCAGAGGTGGGCGGAAAGCCGGCGCGCACCAAAACCTTGTCCATGGCGTCGAGCCGACGAATGAACACCTCGGCGTCGAAGGTTTGGGCCGCCTTCATTCGGTCGGCTCCCCCGCGGCCTCGATGAACTCGAGGGCGCGGTTCTTCTTCGGGCGGCGGGCTCCCAGCGCCTTCGCGGCCGCCAGCGCCGCAGTCATGGCTCGAGCGGCCGCCTGCTCGCACGCGAGCGCGCGGTCGTGGAGCTGCATTCCACGGTCCGTGAGAAAGCCGGCATCCGCGGCCGCGCGCATGAAGAAGCCGGCGAGCACCGTCTCCGCCGCGTAGGCGATGGTGGGGCCCTGCACGAAGGCGGACCCGCTGCCGAGCTCGCGGCGAGCGGAGTGGAACACCGCGAGGGCGTCAGCGAGCAGGCGGTCGGAATCGGACGGCACAGCGCCGCTTGCCAGCGCCTCGCTGATGCGTTTCTCGGCCTCGCGGTAGGGAGCGCGGAGTGCCGTGCGGGCAGGGCGTCCCACGGCCGCCTGGTTGCCGTGCGCAAACGTCCCGTTCGGCGCGTGGTCGCGAGACCGATCCTCACCCGTTGGAACCGTTCCGAGGTCGGTGAGGCGCGGCGCGGTCAGTCGCGGTTTCTCGTGACTGAACTCGATGGTGTGGAGGTCGTTGGCGCTCGTCACGACGCCAACCTCGTTTGGGCACACGGACGTTCGGAATTTCCGGCGGACTTGGGGAGTGGCGCAGCGGTCACGACGCGAGGTGCCCAATCGCGCGCGCGGGCAGCCGAATTGACGCTCGATTGTGCGCTGTGAGCCGGCATCAAGAGCCGACGCGCAACGGCTCGCCAGGCGGACGCACACGCCGCTCGAGGTGAACGTGTGTCGGCTGCCCCGTCCGACGTGCCGGCGACGGGCCGACTGGCGCGCTGAAGGTAGCGGTGGGCGCCCGCCGCGTGCTCGACGGCGCCGACGTAACCGCGTTCCGGGGTACGCGGGCCACGAGCGTTCGCCGAGGGTGGTTCGTCTGGTTCGCCCCCTAGGGCAGACGTACCAGGTACCACCTCCGGGCTAGGCCCTACCTTACGTTCGGGCCATAGCCGCCCGGTACGCTGGTTCGTCAGGTGGTACGTACCGATGCGAACCAAGAAAACATGCCGGTTCATCGGTTCGCCTCCGCTTGGCGGACAACGAACGAACCACCCTCGACGGCCAGGTCTCCGTCGCGGAGCAGCGTCTTCACGGCTTCGAGGATTTTGGGCCTCGTGCCGGTGGTGATTTTAGCGATGTCGTTCGCGCTCTTTAGGTCAGGACGCTTCCGGACAGACTCGAGCACGCGCTCCTTGAGCTCGTCCGCGGTGACGTTGCGGCCCTTGACCGCCGTGCCGAGTTCCGCGGCTTCTCCGGCGGTCGCGAGCCTGATGGTGCCCTCGATGCCCGGCTCCGTGTTCCTCGCGAGCATCACCTCTTCGAACTCGAGCGAGTAGTTCGATTTCTTGTTGCGGAGCCGGAGGCCCTTGGCTCCCGTTGCTTCGTCGGAAACCGCGTCGATACTGACCATCCAGCGGAAGCCATCTCGAAGCGCCGTGACGCCTCGCGCGCCGCTCTCGCCCGCCTGCGTGCTCGCGAGACTCGAGTGGTGCGCGACGAGCACGGCGGGCTTGCCGGGCAATTCAGCGAAGCGCTCGACCACTTGGCAGAAGCGCGTCGCGATCTCGTTGTCCTTCTCGACGCCACCACCGCCCCATCGGCTGAGCGGATCGAGGATCACGAGAGACCAATCGACCCCGGCCTCCGCCATTCGGCTACGCAAGAAGGTCGCGACGTCCGTCTCGTTCACGATGCCGGGAGACGGAGAGCTCGTGAGGGCGACCGGAACACCATGTAGTGGAAGAACGTGTAGGAATTGCTTGGCGGCGCGGCGTTGCTCCGCAGAAAGCTCCAGAGCGTTCGCGGTTCGCCACAGTCGCCGCTCTGCTTCGTCCCGGTCCTCTTCCCCGAGAGCGAGCAGAACGTTCCCGGGGCTCGCGACGCGAAAGGTTTCGAGCCAGAAGCCGCCGAGCGCCACCGCCAGCGCGATCTGCATCAATAGGTAGGTCTTGCCGACGCCGCCCGTCGCGGTGATCAGGCCGGTCTTCCCACGCGGCAGGACGCCAACCTCGCGTCCGTCGTGCCAGCGCGTGAAGAGCCAATCGGTTTTTGGTGGTGCGTCGAGCAGGAACCGAGGCTCGTCGCTGAGTCGAAGCCACCGTGACGAGATGGAGTTCTCACCGGCACCGCTCAGTTCCCTGATTTGCTGAAGAGCTTCGGCAGCCCGGTCGAAGTCCCCCGCCTTCATGGCTTGCGCGTGCTGCAGGAGGAGCCCAGAGACGCGCGGGTCGTTCTCAGCGCCCGCCTTGTTCGCCGTGCTCAACGACATCCCTCCTCCTGAATGGCGCGGCGCTCGGCGAGGTCCGGGTCGATGGCCTCGGCGGCATCGGTGGTGAGGTCGGCGCTTGCGGCGAGCAGCGCCGCGCGCGGCAGCACCGCCAGCACGTCACGGAGCGATTTCGGCCCGTGCGATGTGTGGGAGCAGTGGAACCAGCCGGCACCGCTACCCGCCCGCGGCGCGAAGATCACAGTGCCGCCCGATCCGCTCTTCTGCGTGTGCTCGTCCGCCCATGGACACAAGGCGTTGATCCGGGCCGCGTCGATCCGCTTGCCGAGCCAGCCGGCGTGCGCGAAAGCTCGGGCGAGGAAGGATTTGGCCGCATCGTCCGCGGGCTGCCCGTACGCGTCGGGGGTCTCGATCTTGATGATTCGCGCGAGCACCCACGCCGGCAACTCCGCGATCTCGACCTCGAGCGGACGGCACGCGGCGTCCCAACCGTATTCGCGCCCGGTATCCGGGTGCACGCTTGGCGGCGCGATGATGTAGCCGTCGTGCTTCACGTCCACGCCGGGTGCGAGCTGCCCCCGGAACACGACCCCGCTCGGCCGGCGAAAGAGGTAGTGCTGACCGCCGCCACCCGTGAGGCTCGTGATCGTCCGCGGGAGCTCGCCGTGCTGGCGCTCGAGGTCGGCAAGCTCGTCGTCACCGCCGTTCCGCGGGTCGACGTCGATCACGAGCAGACCGGACCGTGCGTCGCATGCGATGCCGATGTTCGCGGTCGGCCACCGCGACCACCACGCTCGGATCTGCGCTTCGCTCGTCGTGGCGTCATGGAAGCCGGCAGGCGTGATCGGCTCCTTTCTCCCTGGCCGGCACGCAAACACCGGCCATCCGAGCCGAGAAGCGTAAGCAAGAGCGGCACGGGCCAGGACCAGGTGCGTCATCCCCGGTCCTCCCGGCGCTCGATTGTCGGCACGTGCGGCCGAGTCGGACCAACAGGTACGCCATGACGCTTCAGCGCTTCGGCGCGGAGCCGGAACAGAACCGCGATCTCATCAGGCCGTAGATCAGCGAAGCGCCAAGGCTCGGGATCGTCGGCCGCGGTCATTCCCACAGGCATCTCGTGCGCGAGCTCCGCCCGCGTCATCCGAGCCTGCCGCCCGAGCTCACGTTCGGCCTCCGTCGGTTCACGTCGCGGGCAGGTGCAGTCGCTGTAGGTACGGAGCCCGCACACGAGGCACAGCACGTCAGGGTCGTCGTGCGTGATCATTTTGCAGCTCCCGCTCGCTGCCGGCGCACCCAGTCTCCGAGATCCCCCCGAAAAAAACGGCGCGAGTCCCCACACAGGAAATAGGGCAGCGGGTCCGTCTCACGTCGGCAGAGCTGATCGAGCTTCGCGAGGCTGATTTTCAGCCATTGGGCTGCGCCGGTGCGATCGAGCGGGCCGTCGTCAGCCGGCCTCCGGCTCGTGTCGGCAATCTCCGCCATGTCCTCACGCCAAGCGGCGCGCAGCTCTTCGAGCGGGATCGGCGAGAGCATGAGCGGCAGCGGGGCCGGGGCTCGCTCCATCAGGCAGCCTCCTGGTGTCGGATCGCATCCGCTCGTCCAATCGCGCGTAGCCCGCGCTCGATCCGTACGACCGTCGTCGGCCGCTGTGCCCGCCCGCGGAAATAGTCTCGCAACGCGCGAGGGTCGAAGGGGCCAGCGACGCACGCGGCTCGCACCTCGTGCCCATTCAGGAGGGGGGTCGGCTTGCTCGACATCTTGCTCGACACAATGGGTCGAGCCGAAGGCACAAGCCAGAAAAAGCCAGTGGTTACGGACTCTTAGTTACATCTGCGAGATGTAACTAGAACACGCGATTCACTTCTTCTTGTTGTGATAGTCGCGGCTCGCCTTCACGCGGTCGGCGCCGAAAGGATCGGGCAACTCGCGCGTGCCGACGGCAGCCGCCCATCCCCGCCAGATCGCCCGTACAGCGTCCTTGGGCTCGTCGGCGCGCTTCTTCTTCATCCCATCGAGTTTGGTTTTCACTCGTTCGAGGATTCGATCGACGAGGGCGCTGCGCGCGCGGCGATCGAGAGTGCGTGTGGCTTGGGCTGGAGCTGATTGCCGCGGCATGCCGGGAAGCGTGAGACGACGCTGCGCGAGCCATCTCGTGGTGCTTAGGGCGGCCGTGACCAAGTCGCTGCCGCTTGCTTGGGAGCGTTCGATGTGACGGAGCACCTCAGCCGCCAGCGTCGCCGAGCTCGCCCGAGGTCGAGTGACAACCGCGGCCGGCGCTCGGGGAGTTCCTTTCTGAACCCGGCGCGAACGCTCGAGGTAAGTCCGTGCGGTGTGGTTCACCTCTTTCACGAATTTGCGGTCCCGATCGCTTCGCTCGAAACCAGGGTCATGTATCGATCGGGCCAATGCCCGCGCAATTCGTCCGAGCGCCTCTGCCTCGAGATTGCCCGTGTCGCGGGCAACGGCGTCCAGGGTGAGCGCCACGCCAAGAAGGCGCGCTGCAGCCTCCTTGATTTCTCGATCGCCCGGCTGGTCGGCGTTCATTCGGTGAACCCTACCGCCGCTCCCGCCTCGATAGAGACCACGCCCGTCCAGGCTTCATCCCGCGCCCTGGTGTACCGAGCCGCCCCGGTCACGAGGCCGTCCCGGCGAGGATCGCCCGCGCTAGTGCATCGGCCCTCGCCCTGAGGTATGCACCGACCGCGATGTCTGCGGCTTCAACCTTTCCGGCTTCCGTTGTTTGGGCACTCGGTGTGCCCGAGCGACTTTGGTCGGATTCAGGATCCAGCAGCGGATAAGCCTCCGGGGTGTACCTCAACCTGGTAGAGGGCCGGCTTTGGGTGCCGGCTGTTGCAGGTTCAAATCCTGCCACCCCGACAAGTTCTGTCAGCTCTGTGGCTATCGCTGCAACGCGGGCGGTATCGACGCGCGCCGAGCAGCAGCTAAGCTTTCTCGGCACTCGGTGGAGGCTCTAGCGCTACGTTGGCTCAGGCTCGTCGCCCTGGTGGTCACAGGCCTAGCCGCGTGTGGAGGTCGCTCCGACCACAGTCAGCCCGCGTCCGGCGAGGCGGGCGAAGCCACGCTCTTCCCCGGGCTCTGCGACCGCTACCGAGACGCCCTTTGCGACTTCTACCTGACGTGCGTGGGCGAGCCGTTGGGCGACCTCGACCACTGCCGCGCGACGCTCGACTGCTATGGCGTCTCGGAGCTTCGCCGTGCGGTCGCCCTCGGGCACGTGACGGTCGACGAAGCCGCGCTCGACGCTTGTCTCGACGCGGCAAAGGCGAACCCCTGCTTCTCGCGACAACCCCGGCTGCTCTTGAACGGCGAGTACGACGTGATCGAATTTCTCGCCGCCTGCCCCGGTGTCGTCACGCCACGCCAAAACCTGGGCGACTCCTGCAGCGGCGACGGCGAATGCGAGAAGCGGCTCGAGTGCGACACCTCGACCACCTGCCCCGGCGCGTGCCAGCTGCGCGACGAGGTGGGCACGCCGTGCCAGATCGAGCAGAGTCAGTGCTCGGGGCTCGTCGGTTTCTGCCTGGGCGGCGTCTGCCGCGTCCCGCAGCCCGCCGGACAATCGTGCGGCGACGATCTCGACTGCGAGCGCGATCTTCTCTGCAGCGAGGGCACCTGCGTCGAGCCCCCGTCGCATCCGGGCCTCGGCAGCACGTGCATCCTGGACTTCGAGGGCGCGAAGCCCGCGCTGCTGTGCGGGCCGGGCCTCTTCTGCGCAGCCGAAACGAGCGGGGTCCCTGGCGTCTGCAAGGCTCTCCAGAAGAAGGGCGAACGGTGCGACCCCGGCGGTTGCGAGCCGGGGCTTGGCTGCATCGCCCTCGGCGGCGGACCGCAGCTCTGTTACGGCACCGCCGGTCTGGACGAGCTCTGCAACGGCGGCGCGCCGAATGCTTGCGAGCCCGGGCTCACCTGCCAGATCAAGAGTCAGGATCCATTTACCTGGACCTGCGTCCCGCGCTTCGGCCTCGGCGACCGGTGTACGTCGATGGACGAGTGCGAGGAGGGGCTCGTGTGCGTCAACCATTGCGTGCCGGCGGCGTTTCCTGGCGACGCCTGCGACGTTTTGAGCGACGCCTGCCAAGCCTCGCGCTGCGAAGCCGGGGTCTGCGTCGCACCCGGGCCGATCGGCGCTCCTTGCGCGAACGCCTCGAAGTGCGTCACGGCGAGCTGCCAGAACGGCGTCTGCGTGGACGACTCCAGTTGCGACCGCTGATGGCGATGCCGGCAGGGTCCGAGGCTACCTCCGCCGCGCCCGCTTCGCTTTGATCACTCCGGCCTTCTGAACTGCCACCTCGCCTTTCCGCTGCTCTTCGTCGAAAACGCTGAGCACGATGGTTCTAAACCAATGGCCACCCGGGTCGTTCCTCAGCCGTGCGCTCCACAGAAAGCGCACGGGCATCGGCGGGACGGGGATCGGCGGCTCGAGGACGCGCAGGCCGAACTGAGTCAGGCCTTCCCGGATCCCAATCGGAGGCAGCGTCGCTAGCATGTCAGTGCTCGCGACGAGCGGCGCCACGGCGAATCCGGTGTTGACCCAGGCGCCGATCCGCCGCTGCGGGCCCTCGCCCCGGGCGATCTCCTCGACGGGGCTCGGCACGTCGTTACCGATTCGCAGCTTGAGGTGCGGCCACTTGGTCCAAGCTTCGAGCCCCCAATCATCGATTGCCGGATGGTTCTTGCGTGCGTAGGTGAGCCAGGTCCAAGGCCGACCCTGGAATACCTCGAGGCCCTCCGGGATGGCCGTGGTCCCACCGAGCTCGCCGATGTCGATGAGGCCCGCCGCGACGGCAGCGATGCCCTCGTTGCTGGCGTTCAACCACTCCACCGTGACGTTGGGGGCTTCGCGCTGTACCTGCGCAATGATTCCGGTCATGACCGCCGCCGAGATGTGTGGCGCCGCGATGCGAAAGGTCCGTTGACTCGCCTTGGGGTCGAACGGCTCCGGGGGCGCGATCACGCGTTGAATGTTTTGTAAAATTGGACGCAGGTCCGCGGCGAGCTTCACCGCGAACGGCGAGGGCGACATGCGGCCCCTCGCTTTCACCATCAGGGGATCGCCGAGCTGGTCGCGCAACCGTCCGAGCGCATGGCTCACGGCCGACTGCGTGCGCCCCAGGCGTTTGGCGGCGAGCGTCACGCTGCCCTCGCGCATGAGCACGTCGAGAGTGACGAGCAAATTGAGGTCGACCCGGCTCAAATCGATTTCGTTCATGATGCATGAATTCTATGAGATGGACTCGCCGTTCGATTCTATTCATAAACCGTCCTGTCGCCACACACGGCGACCAACACGGAAGGGAATCGCCATGACGCTCAAAGTGATCGGAGCCGGGGTCGGCCGCACGGGAACGTACTCGCTCAAACTCGCCCTCACGGAGCTGGATTTCGGGCCCTGCTACCACATGGAGGAGGTGCTGCTGCACATGCCGACGCAGCTGCCGCTGTGGCAAGCGGCGCTAGCGGGCAAGGCCGACTTCTCGGCCATCTACCAGGGCTACAAGGCGGCGGTCGATTGGCCCACGGCAGGCTTCGTGCGCGAGCTCTACGCCGCTCACCCGGACGCGAAGTTCGTGCTCACCACACGCAGCGTCGAGAGCTGGACCGACAGCTTTTCGGAGACCATCTACAAGATTCTCGCTGGCAGAGATCAGGCGCCGCCCGAGATGCGTGCGTGGCTCGACATGGCCGCCGCCGTGATCGCAAAGAGCGGGTTCCCGAGCGGCATCGACACCGCTCAGGTATCCAAGGCGTTCGTCGCGCACAGCGAGGCCGTCAGGGCCACGATCCCCGCCGCGCAGCTGCTCGAATTCGACGTGAAGGACGGCTGGGCGCCGCTCTGCAGGTTCCTGGGCGCTCGCCTACCCGACAAGCCGTTCCCCCGCAGCAACAGCCGCCAGGAATTCTGGGACCGGCTCAAGCCAGCCGGCTGAGCGCCGGCGTCGCCTCGACGCGGTCACCAATTCACGGCGTCTACGTACGCGGAGCCGCTCCAGGTCGCGTCGGTGCTGAACTCGACACCGAGCTCGGCGAGCGCTTTCGCGTTCGTCGGGACGGTGACGGTGATGGTGTTCCAGCCGTTCGTGGTGAGCGACGAGGTGGCTTTCCAATTGCCGGTCCAGGCCCAGTTGCCGGAAGCGCCTTGCAGGACGTACGGCTGAACCGAGCTGATGTGACTGCCGCTCGGGATCCAGACGTGGAACGTGACGGTCTTGCCGGCGGGCGTGCCAGGCGAGCTCACGTGCACGAGCTTGGTTCCCGCGGCGCCATTGAAGGTCGCGACGAGCGAGTGCGTGCCGGCGAAGGCGCGCGTGGTCGAGCTCGCGACGCCGGTAATCATACCGCCGCTCGTGGTCCAACCCTGCACGCCGGACTCGAAGTTGTAACGAGCGGAATCACCCGAACCACCGGTGCCACCAGTGCCGGACATGCCGCCGGTACCAGACGTGCCGCCTGAACCGCCGGTGCTCGACGTGCCGCCGCGCCCGGACGCTCCGGCACTGCCGCCTGTCGCGCCGGTACCGCCCGTTCCGCTCGCGCCGCCGGTTCCGCCGGTTCCGCCGCTGCCACCGCTCGTGGCGAGCGGGAGGCCACCCGCATTCAAGAACGCGCCGGCTCGACTCTTGAGAAAGAGCTGGCCGTCGGTGAATTGGTCCGTTGTGTAGGTGCTTTGCCCGTCCGCGCCCGCGCCGAACAAGAGCGCGATCACGCCCACGTCCGCGAACTTGGAGAGATGCGCGGTGCCGTTCGCGAAGAAGTACTCGGCGCGATTGTCTTTGTAGCCCTGGCCGAGTCCGCCGTTGTTCACGACGTTGAGGCTCGCCGAGTTGCCGATCGGGATTTGCCAGAGCACCCAGCGCTTGCCGGACTTCAGGTTCCAGAGCCGGAGCCACTCCGCGTAGCGGTTGAAGCTCTTCGACGAAATCGAGGCCGAATCACTGGCGTCCCACCAGCGATCCTGGTTTTGAACGAGCCGGTAGTAGTCAGAGTCGCGATCCAGCGGATCGCCGACGAGCAAGTCGTACGTGGCGCCCGTCGCGTTCGGGGCGATGCCGAGCGGCGCGAGGAAGCTATAGACTTTGTCGACCTCCGGCTGGAGCGGGTCGGTCACGCTGACGTACCCGATGTCCTTGCCGGAAGCCCAGTCGGAGACGTGAATCGCGAAGACGACGTTGTTCGCGCCCACCGCTTTGCGCAGCTGCAAAAACGCGAGGCCCCAACCGGCGATGGTGTTCGGCAAGCCCTGGAGCTCGCTGAGTCCGCTGTCTTTCACGGCGGCGTAGGCGTTCGGATTGTCGCCCGACTGCTGCTCGAGGTAGCCGAAGCCGTCGCCTTCCATCAAGACGACCAACGGTTTTCCGAAGTCCTTCGCGCGCTGCATCAGGATCTTGAAATCACTGAAATAGGACGCCATGGTCGACGGGGTCTGCACCTTGGCGAGGAATTGGGCCTCGCCGCCGCCGGTTTCACCGTTGATTTGATAGTATTCGGCGACTGGCACGTAGTGCTCGGCATCGCACTCCTTCATGTAGGAGAGACCCCAGGAGCCGTCGCGCGAACCGTATCCCCAGTTATTGACCCAGCCTTTGGTGAAGTACTGATATCGATAGTCCCAAGCGGCGCCGCTGTTCTTCATCCAGGTGTCGCCCGGGCCCTCGAACAGCCCCACGCCGAGGCGCGCCGGGAGGCCAGCCGGAATAGCGCCCGCAGCTTGCGTGCCGGAGAGCGCCGCGGCGACCTCGGCCGTGTTCTCGCTTTCGCTCGCAAAGGAACCGCCACACGCGGCAGCGGACACGAGCGACAGCACGGTGAGAAGACGGAAGTGTTGGATGGTCATGCGCGTCCCACCTTGAGTTCTCCGTCGATGTCTGTCCACCACACGAGCGCGTGACCGGTAGTCCCAAAACTCCACGACTCGATGTCGAACGAGAGCGAGACCGCGTATAGCGGAGCTCGACATCACCCACGTCCCGTTTTTCCCCACGCGGGCCGCGAAAAATCGGCGTTTGTCACGAAAAACTGACAAGGCAACGACCGCGGCGATCGCTGGTGACCCGTGCGTCGTCCGAGGCTGCTACGCTCGCCGCGTGTCGTCGTACCTCGCGCGGAAGTTCATCGTCGTCGGAACCATGGTGGGAGTGGTCGCTGCCGTGCAGGTCGCCCGCGGCTGGCATCGCGGTTGGGGCGCGATCGGGTTCAGCGCGTTGGTCGTCGCCGTCGGGATCTTGGGGCTACGCGCAAAGAGCTAGTTGACCGCGATGCAGGCTTGGTAGGTTGCCACTTGCTGCTGGCAGCTGCCGTTGTCGGAGAGCGTACCGCCGTGACACTCGGCAGCATTGAACAGGGCTTCGCATTGCAGCACGGCGTCGTAGGCGGAGCCGCACGCGGGGTCGCTCTTCTTTTGTGAGCAGGTGCTCGCACAATCCGCTGCTCCGCAGCCGAGCCATTGCGCGGTGAAGCACCAGCCGTCGCAATCGTCCGTTTCGCCGAGGCAGGCGGCAACCCGTTGCACGGTGGAAACGCAGGTGTCCGGCGTGCTGAGGCCGTTGCCCTCGCACACGCCGCCGCTGGTGGCCTGGCAGGACTCGATCGCCTCCGTGCCCACGCCGCAGCTTTCCGGGATCGCGCGGTCCTCGGTGATGCAGCTCTGCACGCACGTGTCGAGCTCGGAATCGCTACAGCCAAGCGCGATGACCTGGGCACAGTAGCGCTTGCACCCGATGTCCTGCGCGCACGCCGCGTACGCCTGGTTCTCCGCGTCGCACATCGAGCGGGGAGTCGCGTAATCCTGAACGCAGTCATAGCCGCCGGCCGCGCGACAGCGGTGGAAGTCACGGACCTCCGCGAGGCAGAAGTCGCCGAGCGAGAGCGTTGCACTCTCACAGACAAGCTCGCAATCGTGCTCGCTCATGCCCTTCGGCGGACACCCACCGGTGAACTGGGCCATACAATCCGCGGCGCAGGCGTCGGCAATCTCACTCACGAGCCCGCTCGTCGAGCCTCCCGTACCGGTACCGCCCGTCGCAGCGTTGCCGCCGGTCCCCGCGTTGCCGCCGGTCGCGATCGCTCCGCTTCCGGCAGTACCCTTCGCGGGGTCGTCGGCACCCCCGCACGCGACCAAGCTCGCGAGCAGCATCGCTGCGCCCACGAGCGAGGCTCGCCAAAACGGATCTCCGTGCGGCAGCGGCATCACGATTGCTCGATGGTACGCAGAATCGCGAACGTCGCTGCCCGTTGGACCTCTCTGGATGCTGATTGGGTGGGCGCCTCTCCCACCTTCTCGCCGCCTTCTCACGAACGCATGAACGGCGACGAACCCGGCAAGCCCTCAGCCGCCGGCGCAGCGGGTGCAGGCGCAGCCGCCGGCGGCCCGGTTACCGGCGCGGGCGCTGCGGGCGGTGGATTCGGTTGCTCGTCGGAGCCGCCGCGGCCGCCGTGGCCGACGAAGAGCGAGGGCGCGATGGAATCGGCGTCGCCGTCGTTCCAGTGCAGGTAGGCAACGGCGCGACGAGCGTCGTCGTACGCGTTCATGAAGAGCGTGAAGGCTTGCTGGCGGAGCAGCGACGCCGCGCCGACGACGACGGGCGCTTGCTCGCGCACGCCGACGGCAGTCACGAGCTGTTGCGCTAGCACCCCCGCGTGCTCGAGCTCGTCGGGCTGGAGTGCCGAACGACCCTGGATCGCTTGCCAGCGCTCGCGCAAGAGACCGATGAGACCGACCACCTCGAAGGCCACGTTCTTGTAGCCGTTGCCGCTCCGGAGCTTCTTCACCTGCGCTTCGTCGATGATTTTGCGCTTCGCGAGGGCAAGAGCGTCCGCCTGAAGCATGTCGCGCAGCGTCGCGACTTGGCCGAACAAATCCGCCAGGCCACCGTTCGGCCCTGCCGCGGCACGAAACATCGCGTGCGTGTGTCCGAGCGCGAGCGTGTAATCGCGCAGTTTGTCGAAGCGTGCAACGTCGAACCCAAGCAATTGCGCGAAGGTGCTGCGCAGCGCCTTGAGCGCGGGCAGCGCGCCTAGCACGGTCGCGACGGCGCTCGGCACGTCGATATTGATGGGCAAGAGCTCGCGCTCCGAGACAGCCCGGAGCTCCGCCTCCACTCGCTGGAAGCCGGCAGCGAACTCCGACGCGTCCGATTGCGCTGTTGACGACGTTTCGCTGCCTTGCAGCAGCTGAGGCATAGGCATGAAATTCTCCCTTTCCGCGACGCCAAGTGGCCCCGCGAAGGCAAGTTCGGTCCGGGGCCACGCCAGTTGCTAAGAATCGACCGCACTGTCTCGAAAGGCAGCGAGCTGCCTCAAAACGCCTCCGCCAGTCGTCCTGAAGCAGCTCGCTGCTCCGTTCGAAGGTTCCGTCCAGGCGAATGAGCAGCAAGCTGCTCCAAACCGTGCAACTACACTTCAATCAAGGCAGCGAGCTGCCTCTTCGATGACGGCCGGGGTCGGAAATGGGCAGCTGACTGCTCAGCGCGACGAGTCGGAACGTCCGGAAGCAACCCGCTGCCGTTGAGTGCTCTAGAATCGACGGACGAGACAGCTCGCGGATGCGGGGCATGCGTCTGCGAACTCTACGGAACGAGCGAGCGCACTCGGAACGTCCGCACGAGGTGTCGCCGCGAAACCAAGCCTCTCGAAGTACCAAGCCGCGTTCAGCGCCAATGCTCCGTTTCGAGGAGCTGCAAGACGCGCTCCTTCACCTCATCGCGGATCTCGCGAACGCGTTCGACCGGCTTCCCCTTGGGATCCTCGAGCGGCCAATCCAGCCGGCGCAGGCCCGGCACGTAGGGACAAGCTTCACCACAACCCATGGTGATGAGGATGGATGCTTGCGCCGCGAGTTCGTCCGTCAACTTTCTGGGCTGTGCGCCTTCGAGCTCGATGCCTACTTCGCGCATCGCTTGAACGACCTCAGGATGAACGCGCGTGCCTGGCTCTGTCCCGGCGGAGACGCCCGCCGCCTTATCGCGGTTGGCCAGCGCATTGAACCATGCGGCCGCCATCTGGGAGCGGCCTGCGTTGTGGATGCAAGCAAACAGAACGGTCTTCATGCGGCTTCCTCGTCAGTGTCCACTTTTTCAACGAGCGATGGCGCGCCGTCCTTTGCGTCGTGCGCTGGAAGGAGCCACCGAAAAAGCGCGGTCGCAGCCGCGGCGCCGAGTAGCTGAGCCACGATGAAGCCCGGCGCGTCGGCAGGACGAATGCCCGCGAACGTGTTGCTCGCAGCACGGGCCAACGTCACCGCGGGGTTCGCGAAAGAGGTCGAGGCGGTAAACCAATAGGCTGCGGTGATGTAGGCCCCCACCGCGAATGGAACGAATTGGCTCTGCTTGCGTGCGACGCTCCAGATCACCGACAGCAGCCCAAACGTCGCGACGAATTCGCTCAGGAGCTGCGCAGGGCCGCTTCGCACGTGCTGAGACGCTGAGAACACCGCCTCCTCGAACATCAGGTGCGCGATCGCGACACCGCCGAATGCACCGGCGATCTGCGCCGCGAGATACGCCGGAACATCCTTCCATGACAGGCCGCCGTGCCAGGCGTCCGCGAGCGTGACCGCCGGGTTGAAGTGCGCGCCGCTAATCGGCCCGAAAGTGAGGATGAGCGCGACCAAGCCGGCTCCCGTGGCGACGGTGTTCGCGAGCAGGGCGATGGCGACGTTTCCGCCTGAAAGACGCTCCGCCATGATGCCGGAGCCGACCACGGTGGCGAGCAAGAGCGCGGTACCGAGCGCTTCGGACGTGGCGCGACGAGCGAGCGACGAGGTCACGGTTGTGCGACCTCTCGGGTGGACGACGAAGCGTATGAACTGACGTTCGCGCCCTCGAGCGCTCCGACCGCGAGCGGCTCGAGCGCAAGTCGCGCGGCGATCGTCCGGACCTCGTCAATGAAGCGCGGCTCGGCGGCGCGGCGTGCTCCCAGGACCGGATCGGTCACGGCGAGCGGCAGCAGCGATTGATTCACCACCCACGCGAACGGCTGGATGCCGGCGCGAACGAGGTCGTCGTGCAGAGCACGCGCCTCGTGGACGGGAGTCGCCTCAGGCAGAGTGACGATGACGACCTTGGCGAACGCCGGGTCGCGAAGACGTGGCAAGAGGTGTCTCACCGCGTCGGGAACGTTCCCCGTCGTGCGCGCCACTTCACGGTGATACGCCTCGGCGGCATCGAGCAGAAGCAGCGTGTGTCCCGTTGGAGCGGTGTCGATCACCACGAAGCCCTCGGCACCCTCCGCAACCAGGCGAGCAAACGCTCGAAAAACTGCGACTTCCTCGGTGCACGGGGAACGCAGCTCTTCTGCCAAAAGGGCCCGCGCCGCGTCGTCCAGGGACGCTGCCGTGTCCGCGAGCACCTGCGCCACGTAGGCGCGCGTTTCCACGCGAGCATCGATGCGGCTCACACGGACATCGCCCAGAGTCTGCGCCGACAAGCACGCGATGTCGGACGCTGGGTCCGTCGTCGTCAGGTGAACCCGTTTGCCCCGCTGCGCGAGCATTCGAGCGAGCGCGACGGCGACCGTCGTTTTTCCGACGCCGCCTTTGCCCATGGTGAAGACGATGCCGGTCTCCTGACGCGCGAGTTCGTCAGCCAGTGCGTCGAGACGCCCCGGCGTCACCACCGGCCGCTCTTGGGCAGTGCTCGGAGCAACCGTGGAGCGCTCGAGCAGTGCTTCGAGCTCGCTAACCCCCACGGGCGCGAACGGTAAGAGCGGATACTCGTCGCGCGTCAGTTCGGTAAGTCCTGGCGGCATCGCGCGGAGCGCACGCCGCCCGCGGGCATCGAGGGCACGCGCGACGGGGTCGGCCGCGTTCGTTGCCGTGAATACGCCGTTCAGGACGAGGTGCACCTGTGCGATTCCCAGTGCGGCAAGCTCCTGTCGCGTCCGCTCGGCTTCGAAGAGCGCCGGCTCATCAGGGCGCGCAACGAGCACGATTCGCGTTCGCGCGCAGTCGGCGAGCGCGTTCCGAGTCTCGGCGTACGCTCCTTGCTGTGCCGTGAGACCAGCTAGAGGGCCTAAACACGACACACCGCCCGGACTCGCTTCGATGTAAGTCGACCACGCCGCGGGAAGCTCGAGGAGTCGCAGCGTGTGCCCCGTCGGCGCCGTATCGAAGACGACGTGGTCGAAGTCAGCCGTCGTCTCTGGCTTTCCGACGAGCTTCGCGAACTCGTCGAACGCGGCGATCTCGACGGTGCACGCCCCCGACAGCTGCTCTTCGATGCTGCGCACGGCCGCATCCGGCAAAATTCCTCGGTACGGCCCGACAATGCGCTCGCGATAGGCGGAGGCGGCAGCCTCGGGGTCGAGGTTCATTCCGAACAGGCGCTCCGTTCCGTGAATCGGCGTCGGCGTCGGGGCGAGCTTGGTCTCGAACACCTCGTCGAGGTTCGACGCCGGATCGGTGCTCACGACGAGCACGCGGCTACCGCTTCTTGCGAGTGCGAGGGCCGTCGCACTCGCAAGACTCGTCTTGCCGACACCACCTTTTCCGGTGAAGAAGAGGTAGCGCGGGGCGCCTTCAAGGAGCTTCATCCTCGCCCTCAGCAGCAGCTCGTCTTCTTACCGGCCGAAGCGCCGACGGATGCCGGTGCGCAGCAAGCTGCCGAAACCGATGCGACCTCGAGCTTTCTGACGACGACGCCGGCGAGAGCAGCGAGCGTCTCCCGCGTCGGATACGCCCCTTCTACGGCAACGCGATCGTCGACGAGCACCAGCGGAAGCGACGCGTTACCTCTGGTTTGCAGCGCTTCCTGCACGGCCGTGTGCTCGACGAAAGCGCCCGGCTGCTGAGCGAGGTTGAAGCGCTGGACCCGGACGCCCTGCCCTTTCAGCCATTCGAGATCGGCGCTGAAGCGGGCGAGCTCGGGATCGACGCCAGGGCCACAAACACCGGTCGCACAACACATGGGCGGATCGAAAACACGCAGGACGGTCATGGGTCGTATACCTCGAAAACGTTAAACTACGATTAGAGGCTGCCGACAAGGGCCTTCAGCCGTCGGACCGCTCGCGGTTCGACGCAATAACACGTCCGGGGACCATCGACCTCGCCCCGGATGAGTCCGCTCTCTTTCAGCACCTTGAGGTGCTGGGACACGGTCGATTGCGCGAGCGGAAGCTCGTCGACGATCTCTCCACAAATACAGGCGTTCTTGCGCACGAGGATGCGCAGAATTTGGACGCGTGCGGGGTGGCCGAGCGCTTTGGCGAATTCCGCCAGCTCTTCGTCCGCTTCGGGGCCCTCGACCGCTCGCAGGTCGGGGCCCTCCAACGCGGGACCGCATTGGCGTTCGGCGGCTGGGTTGGACTTCATCGTTGACTCACGATAAACAAATTCATCGCCAGTCAACGATAAGAGGCGCCTGCGCCGGCGTCAACCACGAGGAAGCCATGAAACTGTCGAAAAAACTCGTTCGTGCGCCGGCCTCAGGTGCGCATGAGAGCGACCGCCGCCACGAGCAGTAGCGCACCGAGAAGTCGGCCCGGACTCGGGAGTTGTCGGGCAATGCCCATCACTCCAAATGCATCGAAGGCCAGCGCGCCGAGCATCTGGCCGGCAACCACGAGCGTCACCGTCATGGCGGCGCCAAATCGAGGAACGAGAATGATGGCGAGCACGATGTAGATGGCTCCGAACAGTCCCCCAATCCAACCCCACCAGGGAATGCCGGCACGAGCGACCTCACTCGGCAGAGGCTCTCGCAATACGAGAAGCAAGACGGCCATGCTGACGGTGCCGCCCAAATAGCTGACGAAACCGGCCCAAGACCAGGAAGCGAGACCCACACGCAGACGCGTGTTCATCACGACTTGGACGACCAGGCTGACCCCGGCTGCGATTCCGAGAGCAAAGAGAACTGCGGCTTGCGACGAGCTGCGCATGGTTCTGATTCTAAGCCCTGCATCCTTCGGACCGGGTCAGCGTCTTTAGGAGCGGAGGTCGCAATGGACGCTCGAAATAACGACGAAGTGAGAACCCAGGTTCGGTCCGCGTACGCCAAGGTCGCGCAAGGACAGGGCGGCTGCTCGGTCGGGTGCTGCGGTACGGAGGGTAGCGGGAGCCTCGTCCTTGGTTACACAGAGGACGATTTGACGAGCGTGCCCGAGGGAGCAGACCTCGGACTCGGGTGTGGCAACCCTCAAGCCATTGCCGCGCTTCAACCCGGAGAGACCGTGCTCGACCTCGGGAGCGGCGCGGGGTTCGATTGCTTCCTGGCCGCCAAGCGCGTTGGACGGACCGGCAGGGTGATTGGCGTCGACATGACGCCCGAGATGGTGACCAAGGCGCGCGACAACGCGCGCCGCGTCGAAGCGACGAACGTCGACTTTCGCTTGGGAGAGATCGAGCATCTACCCGTGCTCGACGCCTCGGTGGACGCCATCCTCTCGAACTGCGTCGTCAACCTGTCCCCGGACAAGGCCGCGGTCTTCCGCGAGGCGTTTCGCGTGCTGAAGCCCGGTGGACGGCTGGCGATCTCGGACGTGATCGCGACGAAGGTCATGCCGCCGGAGGTCGCGAAGAACATGGAGGCGTACACGGGCTGCGTCGCCGGAGCCGCAAGCGAGGAGACGTTGCGCGCGCTGCTGGTTGGTGCTGGCTTCGAGGCCGTGACGATCCGTGTGCGCGCCGGCAGCGGGAGCATCCTGGAGCAGTGCATGCCCGGCTGCGCGGATTACGTCGCGTCCGCGACCATCGAGGGGCTGAAGCCCGGTGGCGCAAAGAGTTGCTGTGGTCCGAGTTGCTGCGCACCGGAGGGCTCCGTCGCGTGATTCCGGCGGAGGCTCGCGGTGCGTGGCGTGAAGTCGAGGCACGGCTTCGACCGTTCGTCGCGCGCCGCGTGGCCCCGTCCGACGTGGACGACGTAGTACAGGAGACCTTCGTCCGCGTGTACCGCGGCCTTGCGACCCTCGAGGACGGGGAACGCTTCGGCGCTTGGGTGTACCGGATCGCCGGAAACGCTATCGCTGACCACGAACGCCAGCGCGCGCGTCACCCGTCCGTTCCAGGTGCGGGCGACGACGAACGGTCCGCAACGACGGCTGCTGACGCGGAAGACGACCTCGAATCCGAGCTCGCCGAGTGCATCGCGCTTTTCGTTGCGCGCCTCCCCTCGCCTTACCGTGAAGCCGTCACGCTCACCGAGCTCCAAGGCCTCACGCAAAAGGACGCCGCCGCGATGCTCGGCGTCTCGCTCTCGGCAATGAAGTCGCGCGTGCTGCGCGGCCGCGAGCGCATCCGCAGGATGTTCGAGGACTGCTGCGAAATTTCCGTGGATTGTCGCGGGCACGTGATCCAGTGCACGGCACGAAACCCGGACGAGGTGCCCGAGGACTGCCGCGAAGCCGCAGAGTCGTGGGCAGAACGCCACCCGCGGTAAAGGCCCTCGCCGTCGTCAGGGCGCCAAGTAACGAGGCAGGCTGCGCGCGCGGTACGCGATGCAGTCGAGCGTGGTGTGCGCACGATGCTCGGGGCTACGCGTGTACTGGCGCCAACGCTCCGCCCAGCCGACTAGGCGGCGCTCCCCGGTGATGCGCGCGAGCGCAGCGAGCTGCCGCGTGTGCACCCAGTTGTAAAACACGCACGAGGGCGTGGTGCGGCGGTCGGGCTGCTGGTCGTACAGGCTCGTGTGTCCGTTGTCGTAGGTCTCGAGCAAGGTGTCATCGAGCGACGCAACACCCTCCTCGAAGGCCTGTCGCGCGGTGGAATCACCCGTGGCGCGCGCGACATCCCAAACTCCGAGCAGCGACGACATGAAGCCATTCAGCACGTGCCGGGTCTGACCGTAAAACGGGTACTTCTCGTAAAACACTCGGCGGCTGTGGAGCGTGTCGCGCAGGCCGCCACGCTCGACGCTGACGAAGAACGGTGTCATCGCGTGCAGGGCTGCGTCGGCATAGCGGGCGTCACCGGTCATTTGGTGCGCGCGCATGAAGAGGGCGCCCGCCCAGCCCTGCACCATCGCGTTGATCCAGGGGGTCGCGTGCCGCGCATACCCTCCGATCTGGTCCACGTGCGGTACCACGAACGAGGTACCACCACCCCGCGTGACCATATGCCCGGAGTCGAACAGCTCGCGGACGGTCGTGAGGAACACCGCGCGCGCCGTGGGGTCGCCGGTCTCGAGGAAGGTGTGGAACCGATCGATGGCGAGATGACACATATCGATCGGCTCCCGCTTGGCGGCGGCGTAGACGCGGGACGAGAGCCACCGCGTCGTTTCACCCGCTTCCTCGGCCACGTAAACGTGGACGAAATCGAGCTTTTGCGACTGCGGATCGATCCTCCGGTCGAGGGCCAACGGGTCGCCCTCCATCAGTCGCCGCTGGCGCCGCCACTGCATCATCCGAAATACCATCTCTCCCGCACCCATCTTCATGCTCCCCGCACAAGCAAGGAACATGCGCGGAGTATCGACACTATTACTGCCGGGTTATCACGACTTAGCGGGCAATGGGTCTGGCGAACTGCCACTCCCCCTGCAAATCCGCCGCGCGGCTCGACGGCAAGCGCTTCGGGTCCGCCGTGGCGACGAGCACCGTATTGCGGGGCGTCACTCGCCGTTCGCAGAGCTCGGCGACGAGCACGGCCTGTCCTCGTTCCTCGAGCGCCGCGGCCCGATCGAGCACCACGGTGACTTCCACGAGCCGGGCCAGGAGATGGCGCGGCAAGGAGAGGCGGCGAATCGCGCCGTACTCGCGCTCGGCGTCGTCGGCGTGAAAGCGGAGCTCTGCTGGCGTGGGCGGCGGCAGCCGGCGCGCGGCAAGTACCGTCTCGACGAGCTCGGTGAATCCCGCTTGGGCGCGACGGCGATTGACGCCATGCATCTCCTCACCGGGGGCCACGGCGAGGCCACGCGCCTGGAGCAGACGTCGTACGGCGAGCCTCGCCTGGCGCCCGCGCAGGTTGTCCGTGAGGCTCGCTTCGATGCCGGCCGCCTGCGACGTCAAATTGGCCAAACCGAGGACGGCCTTTTTGAGTGAAAGCGCGCCCCCACCCTGCGCAAGCATGGCGCGTTCGGGCGTCGTGATCTTTTGGAAGCAACAGGAGCAAAGGAGCAAGTCGCAACGAACCGTCGCCGCCGCGAGCACCAGACGATCGCCGAGCTCCCCGCACGCGTGGAGACCCACCGCCAGATCGGTCGGCTCGAGCTCGAGAGGTTCGGGACCCACGTCCGCTGCGGTAAATCGAACGGCGAGGACACCGGCGCTCTGCGTACGCTGCTTTGCCAGGCGGTGTGCCGCCCGCAGCCGCAAGGGGTCGCGCTCGAGCGCCAGCGTCTCACGGCGGAAGAGCTCGGCGGAAAGACGCGCGAGGTGTCCGCTGCCCGCTCCGACGTCCACGACGCGGGCAGCAGACGCAGCGAGCGGCGCGGCCACGCCGAGGAGCGCGCCGAGCTGCTCCCGCTTACGAGCCGGCACGCCGCGCAATGCGGCGTCCGGTAGGCTCGCTGCAGCAACGCTCAGCCGCGGCAGCGTCGTCACCCGGCGCACCGTCGCGGCGAGCGTCCGAAGCTCGACCGGAGCACCAGCAAGGTGCTGCAAGCCGACGTCGAGTCCCTCCTCTTCACACGTGTGCAGCTCGTCCTCGGCGAGCGAGAGCAGGAAATCGGCCCACCCTCGCTGCTCACACCAAGCGGGCGGCTCAGCGCTCTCGACGGGAGCATTCACGATGTCGAGCACGGGTATCAACGCAGAAAGCGCCTCCCGAAGCTGATCGCTCGCGCGCGACGTGCTGCTCACCGGGCGCGAACGTACGACGGTTTCGCGACTTTGGTGCTGTGGGACTGCTCCATAGTCTGCTAGGGGGTATTGCCGTGGTTTCGCTCGGTTACAGCAAGGCGTTCAGCTACACCATGGTTGCCGGCATGGGTTGGGCCGCCTTCGCTCTGGTGAAGTCACCGCCGTCGCTCTTGCATGCCGCCGCCCTCGTCACGTTCAGCCTGGTCGTGACCGACCTCATCAGCGGGCTGCTCCACGTGGTCCTCGACAATCCGCGCTCCTTGTCGCTCGGACCCATCCGTGGCCTCGCTCAGGGCTTCCAGCGCCACCACCAGAACCCGAGCAACATTTACGAGATGCCGCTCTACCAGCACCTCTACGTGATGCACATGCCGCTCACGTTCCTCTTCCTCGCGGTGCTGCCCTTTCACGACGCCGGGATGTACGTCGTCTTTCTCAGCATGGTCGTCGGGCTCCACGTGATGCAGATGGCTCACCTGTGGGCGCACTTGCCGTCCGACAAGGTCCCGCGTGCCGTGCGTTTGCTTCACCGGTTGCGGGTGCTGCTCAGCAAACCCGAGCACGACCTGCACCACACGGAGCCTTTCGACAAAGACTTCTGCATCATGACGGGGATCTGCAATCGCCCGCTCAATGCGGTGGTTTCCTTGCTCGGCCCGACCACGCACTGGTGGCTGGCGATCTTCCTCACCTCGACGCTGTCGCCGCTGGCTCTCGCCTTCGTGCTTTCGCCGCGCTGAGCCTCGCGCGCGGCAGGCTGCCCGTCCCTCGACGAGCGCTACACGCGCTGTACGGTGACGGCCGGGTCGCGCGGATCGGGGCGGCGCGCGGCGCGCTCGAAGTCAGCGGCGACGCTCGTCGCGATGTCGACGAAGGAGAAGCTCGGCGCAAGTTGGATTGAGCCGATGTCCTTGCCGTGGATGTTGCCGCGACGGCAGAGCATGGGGAGCAGGCGGCGCACGTCGGCGCCTTGAGCCTGCCCCCACGAGACTCTGAACCGGGTCCAGCCATCGCTCCCCTTGAGGTCGCGAGCCGGCGCCTTGAAGTCGCGAGCCGGCGCCTTGAAGTCGCGAGCCGGCGGGAAAGCGCGCAGGTTGCGCTGGCCGGGGCGCAGAGGTGCCGAGGGCCCGCGCTGCGAGTGCGCACCGTTGGGCAAGAGCGGAGTGACGGCGCGCGGCGCGCACAGGGTTTCGGTGCTCACCCGCTCGAGGAGGCGTGCCAGGGCGCGCTCGGCTGCCCCGCTTGCGGCGAGACGAGCGGCGAGGCGCAACGTGCGCTCGCTGAGGTCCGGCGTGGCTACCGCAGCCGCGCCGGCGACGCTCGGGTCAGCAGTGAGCTCGGCGATGAGCTTTTCATCCTGCTCCGCGGCGATGGTGTCGGCGGAGGGGATCGGTTCGACGCGAAAGCGGACGTGCGCGCGCTTGAGCATGGCCACGAGGCGCGGCAAGCCCGCGGGCTGGACCATGATGGAGCTCTTGCCTTTGCGACCCGCGCGGCCGGTTCGACCACTGCGATGGGTGTAAGTGTCGGCATCGGTCGGCGGTTCGAGCTGAACGACGCGCCCGATGTCTTGATGGTCGATGCCGCGGGCGGCGACGTCGGTAGCGACGAGGACTTGCAGCTTGCCGGTTTTGAAGGCGGCAAGGGCTCGCTGGCGTGCCCCTTGCTCCATCTCTCCGGACAGCGAGTCGACGGAAAAGCCGGCTTGATCGAGCGCCTCACAGGCGTCGGCGACGCCGGCTCGCGTGCGTGCGAACGCGAGCACTTGTTCGCCGGGAGCCGCCAAGAGCAAATTGATGAGCGCGTCGACGCGCTCGTTCGGCTTGACCAGGTGGACGATGTGTTCGATGTCGCCGTTGGCGGAGCCGAGCGGCGTACCCTGGATCGAGACCGGGCTCGTCTGGACGCGCTGCGCGAGCGCCTCCACTTCACGCGGGAAGGTGGCCGAGACGAGGTGGGTGCGATGGCCTTCGGGCGCACGCGCGAGGATGGCTTCCAGATCGTCGCGAAAGCCGAGATCGAGCATGCGATCGGCTTCGTCCAGCACGACAGCGCCCGCTGCTGCGAGCACGATCGAACCACGCGTGAGGTGATCGAGCAGGCGCCCGGGCGTGCCGACGACCACGGCGGGGCCGCGGGCGAGGAGCCGGAATTCGTCGCGGACGCTCGCGCCGCCGATCACGGAGGCGACGGCGACCTTGCTCGGTGCGTAGAGCCAGGCGAGCTCCGCTTCGACCTGCTTGGCGAGCTCCCGAGTCGGAACGATCACGACGACTTGGGGTCGCGCGACGCCGTCGCTCGGCTTGGCAGCGGGCTTCACGCAGTCCCGAACGGCGAAGCCGATGGCAAGCGTCTTCCCGGATCCGGTCTGGGAGCTGATGCGCAGGTCACGTCCGGCGAGCGACGGGTCGAGCACGGCCTTCTGCACCTCCGTGAGGGTGGCGTAGCCCTTCCTGGCGAGCGCACTCGCGAGGTCGGGGCCGAGGAGCTCGAACGGGTCGAAAGACGGCATCATGGGGGTCGCCCGTATATCACCGAACGAAAAATGCGCCCGTCCGTGCCCCGTTCCCCTGAATTTCGCGTACTCCCGGCCCGAGCTGAGGCTCAGGGCAACGTCATGATTTCGTGACCCTCGGGAGTGACGACGACGGTGTGCTCCCACTGTGCGGACAAGCTGCCGTCGGCCGTGACGACGGTCCATTCGTCGTCGAGGAACCGGACGTCCGGGCCGCCGAGGTTCACCATCGGCTCGACGGTGAGCGCCATGCCGGCCTTCAAACGCGGCCCGGTGCCGCGCCTGCCCACGTGAGACACGTGCAGGTCACCGTGCATCTTTCGCCCGATGCCGTGACCGCCGAGCTTGGTGACGACACTCACGCCTTCGCTCTTCGCGAGCTCCTGAATGGCCGCACCGATGTCGCCGACGCGCGCCCCGTCGCGGATCACGGCGATGCCGGCGTCGCGGCAGCGCCGTGCAACGTCGACGAGGCGCCGCGCTTCGTCGCTCGCGGCTCCGATGACGAACATGGCGCTCGTATCGCCGTGGTAGCCGTCGAGCTCCGTCGTCACGTCGATGTTGACGATGTCGCCCGCGGCGAGCCGTTCGTCCTCGCTCGGGATGCCGTGGCAGACGACGTGGTTACGGCTCGTGCAGACGGCCGCCGGAAAGCCTTGGTACCCGAGCTGACTCGGCCGACCTCCGCGCCGCGCGGTGTCTTCACGCACGAGGCGATCGATGTCGGCCGTCGACATGCCCGCGCGGAGCTCCGAGCCGACGAATGCGAGCGTTGCCGCCGCGGCGCGACCAGCCCGCCGCATGCGCTCGATTTCGGACGCGTTCAGGATGTCGATCATCGGCGTTCTCTCCATGCCGCGAGCGCGCGCACGGCGTCCAATACCGTTTCGATCTCGCGGCGTCCTTGCGGCCGTGCGCGGCGCGGCCCATGCTCCGAGGCCGTGAGTTTCTCGCAAATCCGCTACTTCGTCGCTGTCGCCGAGGAAGGACACGTCGGTCGCGCCGCGGAGCGCCTGCACCTCGCCCAGCCGCCGCTGAGCCGCCAAATCCGGGCGCTCGAAGACGAGCTCGGCACGGCACTCTTCGCCCGCACGCCACGCGGGATGACGCTGCTTCCGTCAGGCCGGCGGTTCCTCGAGCACGCTCGCGCGATCCTCGCGGCCGTCGACCGCGCGGTCCACGCCGCTAGAGCGGAGGACTCAGCGTCGCTCTCGCCTCGGGAATGACGCTCGGCACCAGGTAGCGTACCGAAGCCGGCTTGACGGCGATGGCGAACTCCGCACTTTCCGGCGCTTGCTCGACCAAGCTGCCGTCACGATGAAACGCGGGCGCCTGCGCGCGCACGACGATCTCTTTGCCGCGGAGCGTGCGCAGGCGCGCACCGGAGGCGATCTGGCCGGTCAAGGCGAGCTCGAGGAGCGTGGCTCGATCAGTGACGCTGGCGAGCACCAGTTCGAGGAGGCCGTCACGCGGGTCGCTGCTCGGTGAAAGCGCAAGTCGCGGCCCGAGTAGCGGGATGTTCATGATCTCGACGACCAAAAACTCCCCCGTGATGCTCACGCCGTCGATCTGGATCTCGTAAGAGCCCGCTCGAAAGCCCTCGATCACGGAGTGAAACAGGCCACGGTCTCGCTCGAGCGTGCGCCTCGGCTCGTCGGGCACGGAGAGTTGGCGTGCGCGCGCGATCACGGACGGAAACACGCCCCAGCCGACCGCCTCCGAAAACCAAGTGAGCGGCTCCCCCGCCCTGACGGTAGCAAGGTCGAACGGAATGGGCTCCCCGGAAGACCAGCCGTGCATGAGCTCGTGCACGTTGCCGTGAGCGCCCAGGGTGAGCGCCGTATTGTTCGCTGTTCCGAGCGGGATGACTGCGAGCGGCACGGTAGAGCCCGCAAGCGCGCAGGCCACCCGGCTGACGGTGCCGTCGCCGCCGGCAATCGCAATCAGCTCTGGAGGCCGCGCGCGCATCGACGCGGGCAGAGCTTCGTGGCTGGAAACGATGTCGAGCACCTCGTGGCCCGCCCGCCGGAGACTTGCCGCGAGCTCCTCAGCGGCATGATTTTCGCTTCCAGCAGACTTGTTGTGCAGCAGAGTGACTTGCATCCGCTTTCCTGTGCAACACCGCCACGGCGACGACGATGAATGTCACCCGGATGCAGGAAGCGGGCCGGTCTGATGCGGATCCTGATCGTCAACGACGACGGCGTTTATAGCCCAGGGATTGCGGCGCTCGCCGCGACGGCCAAGGAATTCGGAGACGTGACGATCGTCGCGCCCGACGTCGAGCGCTCCTCGACGGGGCACGCCGTGACGCACAGTCGCCCGCTGTCCTACCGGCGCACAGCGATTGCCGGCTTCGAGGCCTTCAGGGTCGACGGCACGCCGGCAGATTGTGTCGCGATCGGCTTCAACGTCGCCGGCAAGGCCGATGTCGTTCTGTCCGGGCTCAATCTCGGCTTGAATTTGGGAAACTCGATGTGGCATTCCGGCACTCTCGCGGGCGCAAAGCAGGCCTCGTTAATGGGCAGCCGGGGCATCGCGCTGAGCGCGCCGGCCGAGGCAGTCGAGACGGGCTTCGACGTCCTCAAGCCCCACGTTCGCGAGGTGCTCGCCCTGCTGCTGCCGGCGGAAGAGCTCACGCTCGTGAACGTGAACTTCCCCGCTGATCCGCGCGGCCTACGCTGGACCCGACAATCCGTTCGTCACTACGACGGCAAGGTCGTCCCGAGTAAGGATCCGATGGGCCGCTCCCACTACTGGTTCACGGTGTTCCCGACCGAAGAGACCGAAGAAGGCACCGATCGCTACGCCACGAACCACGGCTACGTCTCGTTGACCCCGCTGCGCCTCGACTTGACCGATCACGAGGCCCTCGCCGCTCAACTGGAAAAGAACCCCGCGTTGCGGCCGTAAGAGGCCCCGGCGACGAAGCGCAGCCGCGCAGCGGCACTTCACGCCCAGAAAGTGCCTTGACAGTCATATGACCGTATGCGTATATACGTGTGGTGGAATCCTCGTTCGCCATCATCGCTGAGCCGAATCGCCGGGCCATTTTGAGCCTCCTCGCGGCGTCCGAGCGCTCCGTCGGCGAGCTCGAAGACCGCCTGCGCATGCCGCAGACCTCGGTCTCCAAGCACCTGCGCGTGCTGCGCGAGGCGGGCTTCGTGGAAGCGCGGATCGAAGCGCAACGTCGCGTTTACCGGCTCAGGCCCGAGCCATTGATGGAAGTGGACGAGTGGCTCGCGCCGTTCCGGCGCTTCTGGTCCACGCACGTCGATGCACTCGAGCGCCATCTCGACCGGATGGCTGAGTCCCCCAAACCAAAAAAAGGAAAGAACCGATGAGTAACCGTGGCAAATACACGCCAGGCGCTGCTGCCAAGGCCGACGTCCGCAAAGACGGCGACAAGTGGACGTTGATTCTCGCGCGCGAGCTGCGCCATCCACCGTCGCTCGTTTGGAGCGCGTTGACCGATCCCAAGCAGCTCGCCGAGTGGGCGCCCTTCGACGCCGATCGCGACCTCGGCAGCGTCGGACCGGTAAAGCTCACGACCTTCGGCGCGCCCGGGCCTCACGTCACGGAGACCAAGGTGGCACGCGCCGAAAAGGAGCGCGTCCTCGAGTTCACGTGGGGCGGCAACCTGCGCTGGGAGCTCGAGCCGAGCGGCAGCGGCACGCGTCTCACGCTCTGGCACGCCATCGACAGTCAGTTCATCTCGTGGGGCGCGGCGGGCTGGCACGTCTGCTTCGACGTCCTCGACCACTTGCTCGCCGGTGATCCGATTGGCCGCCACGCAGGCCCCGAGACCATGAAGCTCGAAGGCTGGCAGCGACTCACGGGCGAGTACGCCAAGCAATTCGCGAGCTGAAAGGAGAACCGTCATGGAATCCACACTGCAAACGCCATCGCTCCTCACGACGTCCGAGCCCCGCAAATCGAAAAATCTCGGCTTCTGGCTCGCTACCGTCCTTTTCTGCGTGCAGATCGGCTTCACCGGCTACGCGCAATTACGCCTGCCCCAAGTGGCCGCCGCGTTCACGCACCTGGGGTTTCCCGACTACTTCCGCGTCGAACTGTCGTGGGCCAAATTCGCCGGCATCGTGCTGCTGCTCGCGCCCGTGCCTGCGCGGCTCAAAGAGTGGGTGTATGCCGGCTTCGCCTTCGAGCTCGCGTCCGCCGTCATCGCGCACGTGTCGGTGGGTGACGGCGTGCAAGCGTGGGGCTGGGCAGCAGCGACCGGCGTCCTCTTGGGAGTCTCGTATTACTTCTGGCGCCGCATGGAGGCCGAGCAGGCAAACCGCTGAGTTGCTCAGCCGTCTGCAGCGAGCGCGACGAGCCGCAGAGCTGCGGTCAGCGCGCCATCCGCGGGCAGCTCGCGCGCAACGTCTCGAGCCCGCAACGCGATCGCGGGCTCGAGCGCCGCACGGAGCGCGGCTGAAAGTGCCTCCGTCGTGAGCGCGCCCGCGACGGAAGTCCCGAGCCCGAGGGCGCGCACGCGGCTCGCCCAATAGAATTGATCGCTGAACATTGGGACGATCACCTGCGGCACGCCTGCCCGCGCGGCCGCCGCCGTCGTGCCGGCGCCACCGTGATGGACGACTGCCGCAACTTGCGGGAAGAGCGCCCGTTGGTTCAAGTCGTCGACGACGATGCAATCCTGCGCGCCGTCGACGAGGCCAAGCTCGGCCCAGCCGCGTGAAACGATCGCACGCCGGCCGATCGCGCGCGCAGCGTCGGCCAAGACGCGACCCGCTTCCGGCGGGGCCGGCATGCTACCGAAACCGAGGTAGATCGGTGACTTTCCCGCCGCAAGAAACTGCGTCAAATCCTCTGGTAGCGGGCTCGCATCCTCGAGGATCCATGCGCCTGTCGCGAACGGCTCGAACCCGGGAGTGCTCGCACGCGGCGCGAGCGTCGGATCGGTTGCGAGCCACGGCCGGCTCGTGACGTTGTAGCCGAGGACGTCATCGATCGGCGCGAGCCCGAGTCGCGCGCGATTCGTGTTGACGCGTTCGAGCGCCCGCGCGTTCCAGGCGCGGCGAGTGTCGGCCCAGCGTTGTAAGTGGGTCGCCGCATCGAGCGCCTCCCAGGCTTGCCCGGGTGCCGGCGGCGGGGCGTACTCGGGCGACGGAATCGACACGGGCGCGTACAGCGCCGTCACGTACGGCAGGCCGCGACGCTCCGCGATCGAGCGCGCCGCGTATTGGTGCGCGTTCGCGCCGATCAGGACATCGCAGCCGTCGACGGCCGCGCCGATGCTTTCGAACTGGTTGGTGATGAGATCGGGCATCGACTCACGCAAACGTCGAAGCTCCTCGGCCGTCAGCGCTGCCGAACCTCCACCGCTCGGCAGCCGCATTTCGACGCCGACCGCGACCGCCTCGAGCCCGCGAGCGTTCACCCACTCCACGAAGTTCGGCGGCACGCACAGCCGCACCGCGTGACCGAGTTCACGCAGCCGCACCGCGAGCGCGACGAGCGGCTGAACGTCACCGCGAGTCCCCACCGCCGACAACAACGCGCGCATGCAGCTCCGCTCACGTCCACTCGAGCGCCAGATCCGCGGAGGTAGCGCTTTGACTCGCGATACGCACGCGTCCGGTTACGCCCGCGTATTGGAGGGTGCCCTCGAAGACGCCGACGTGGTGGCTGTCGAGAAAATGATGAACGTCCCGCAGGGCCAAGATGGCACCGCGCTGCGAAGTCTCGAGGATGTCGCAGCGACTCCCGGGGACGTTGATGGCGTAGGTGCTCGCGATGGCGCCGATGGCGGCGTGGACGCCCTCCGCGGCGCCGAGCGTGACCTTGCCGAGCACCGACGCCGAAAACGCGACCGGCGCCACGTGGCCAATCGCGCGCAGCGCTTCTCGGAGTGAGCGCTCCGGGTAGAACTTCCGCGCGGCTTCGACGAGGAGCGGGACGAACTCCCCGAGCGGATAGAAGCCGAAGCGCAGGTAGCGGTCGCGCGCGGGGCTCAGCGTCACTCCCCGACGCTTGGCCCCTTCGAGCGCGGCGAGAAAGAACATGCCGGCGATGGTGGAGCTCGCCGGCACCGCGTTCAGCACCGTCATCGGGTCGAGCGGGCGGCTCCAGGGCGGTTCGATGAAGACGCTGCTCGTGGGCACGACGTCACGGAAGCATAGCGTACGTCTCGCGTTCGGCGCGATCCCTGAACGCCGCTGGCCCCGCGCGTGCGGCTGTGTAAGCTCGCCGCATGGCGCGCGCGTCGAGATCGCACCGGCTTCGGAACCTTCGCTGGCAGTTGCTCGGCAGCGTGCTGCTTGCCGTCGCCTGCGGCGGCAGATCGGCTTCGGACTCGCGTCGCGAAAGTGGCACGGGCGGCAGTAGCGACGCTAGCGGCGGCAGTGGAACGGCGGGCGATACCGCGGCTGGAACGGGTGGCGATGTCAATACTGGAGGCTCGAACCTCGGCGGCACGGGTGGCACGGAAGCCGGTTCCGGCACGGGTGGCGCGCCGAACTGTAAGGGCGTCGTTTGCGCGCCCATTCCCAAAACCTGCAAGATGATCGCGCAGGAGCCGGGCGCATGCTGCCCCACCTGCCCGGACACGGGCTGCGACCCCTGCCCCGACCTCGCTTGCGCTGTGGGGACGCACCCTGACATGGCCGCGGGCGATTGCTGTCCGACGTGCCAGCCCGATCCCGTGGACGCGTGCCTGCAGGGCCGCGCCGACTACACGAGTCTCCGCGCTACCCTACTCGACAAATACGGCTCGAGCGCCTGCCTGAACAGCGCGGACTGCGCCGTAGCCAGCGAGTACAACGCGTGCAATGCGAGCTGCGGCGTGGTCCTGCCAGCGAGCAACGTCCAGAACTTCGAGAACAACACGATGAACGCCGCGAAGCAGTGCGCGAGCTGCCCGCCACCGCCCGCGATCGATTGCACGCTGGTGGTCCCGGCCTGTGTGAATGGCCGTTGCACGGACGCCAGCGCTACAAACAATTGAAACCATTGGGTTTTGCACCCGCTACTGCCGTGACCTCCAAAAAAGATCGCGGGCCATGTCGATCTGCCGTGCCCTTCGTCGTCGGCGTTACAGAAGCCGGGCACGGAGCCTCGGCTAGCCCAGGAGAACCGAAATGCGATTCATGGTGATGCACAAGATGACGGAAGAGATGGAGCGGGGCCTTCCGCCGGAGCCGGCGATCATCAAGGGCGTGGGCGCGCTCATCGCCGAGGGTTTGAAGGACAAGATCTTCTTGTCCGGCGAGGGTCTCAAACCGTCGTCCGAGCGCGTGCATGTCGTTTACAAGAACGGCCAGCGCACCGTCACCGACGGGCCGTTCACCGAAGCCAAGGAGCTCGTGGCCGGCTTCGCGCTCATGCGGGTGAACTCGAAGGAAGAGGCGCTGTCGTGGTGCGACAAGTTCGCGGCGGTGCTCGGTGAAGTGGAGCTCTTCATGGGCCCGGTGGTCGAGCCGTGGGACATCGGACTTGCGCCGAAACCGAAGAACCCGCCGCTTCGCATCCTCTCGATGCACAAGATGGACGAGCGCGCCGAGAACGACACGCCGCCGGATGCGAAGGACATGCAGCAAATGGGCGCCTTGATCGAGGAAATGACGAAAGCGGGCGTGCTCCTCGCGACGGACGGCCTCGCCAGCACCAAGAAGGGCGCCCGCATCCACTACGCCGGCGGCAAGCACACGGTCGTCGACGGCCCCTTCGCGGAGTCGAAAGAGCTCGTGGCCGGCTACGCCATCATCAACGTGCCCTCGAAGGCCGCGGCGATCGAGTGGGCGCTGCGCTTCGGTGACGTCGTGAAGGTGAACGAGATCGAGGTCCGGCAAATCCCGGAGTGGTGATTCGTCGCGAGCTCGAGCTCACTCGAGCGTGTAGTCGTCGAGCAAGGCCCCGCCTTGCGAGAGAAACTGCACGTGGACGTTGTCGGGTGCCACGTCCACGCGTGCCCAGCCCGAGTCGGCCCAATACGTGGTGTAGCCCGTCTCGCTCGAGTCGAAGAGCCAGATCGCGCCCGCGCTCCCGGGCAGCGAGTAGTGAATGTCGTCCACGACCATGTCCGTGAACACGTGGTCGTGGCCGTAGAAGAAGGTCTGCACGCCGTACTGCTGCATGAGCTCGTGCACGACTTCTTGCTCGCCGACGTGAGCCGCGCGACCGCCGCCCCGCCCGTACGCCGAGTCGGTGTCGTTGCCGCCGTTGCCGCCGACCGGGTGGTGAATCATCAGAAAGCGCCACTTCGACGAGGCGTTCTCGAGCGTCGTCCTGAGCCACGCCATTTGTGCGTCACCGAGCGTCCAGTCGTCGGGCAGGCCCGGGTACGTGCTGAGTAGATGGCACGTCGGCGTGTACGTGTAGACGTTGAGCACGACGAAGAGCGCGTCCCCCCAAGTGAAGGCGTAGTAATCCTGGAACGGACTCCCCCCTTCCGGGTACGTGTCCGGCGTCGGGCCCGGCAAATAGAGCAACCGCTGCGTGCGCGAACGATCGATCTCGTCGGGGGTATTACAGCCGCTCTCGCTGTCCCAGCCGCCGATGACGGCGTAATGCGGCACGAGTCCGAGCGTGCGTCCGAACGAGTTGCGGTAGTTCAGGTACGCCGCGCGCGTGATCGAACCGTCGGGCGGCGGGTCGTTGAAGCCGTACTCGTGAAAGTCGAGCATGTCGCCCAGGTTCACGACGAAGTCCGCGTCGAGCGACCGAATCGCCGCGCTCGCCGCGCCGAGAATCGTCGGGTCACCCTGGTTCGTGAAGGTCAGATCCGAGCCGATGTGCGTATCGCTCACGAGCGCGAAGCTGAACGAGGAGCCGCTCGGGCGCGCGGTCGTGAGCGTGCCTTGATAGAGCGAAGTCTCCACGGTCACGTCACCGAGCCCCGAAGCGTCCTTGAGACCGACGACCTCGTAGTCGTAGCGCGTCCCTCCGCTGAGCCCGTCGACGTGCCACTCGGCAAGGTCGGCGGCGCGCGCCTCCGCGGGAAGCAAGTCCCCCCACGCGTCGACGCCCTGCTCGCGGACCCTGAGGCCGAGCGTCGCCGGATCACCGACCGAGAGCACGACGCTCACGCCGAAGCCAGTGGCCGTCGGCGCGAACAAAAGTGGAGCGCCGAACAGCGCATAACCGGACGAGGGCGGCGCACCAGCAGCGCCCTGCGCGCCCGCCTCACCGGCCGTGCTCGTCCCCGACGTGCCCGAAGTTGCCGCGCCGCCAGTGCCGTCACTCGTCCCACCTCGGCCACCAGCGCTCTGGCTGGAGCCGCCCTTCCCGCCGCTCGCGCGTGTGCCGCCCTGAGCGCCCGTGCCGCCCTGAGCGCTCGGGCCGTCGGTGCCGGCTGTCGCTCCCGTGCTCGTGTCGTCGCCACCCGTGCCGCCGGTGGCGCTCGGAGCCGGCGGCGTGTGCTTGCTCATGCCGCAAGCGCACGCGAGCACGGCACCGCACAACGCCGCACGCCACGCGCGCTCGCGCGGCCGCCCGTTCCCGAGATGTGCGGCAAGGAAGCGGGCAGCGCCGGAGCTCATCCAGTGCTCGTTTTCGCATGCCTTCGAGCCGGCGTCACGCGCGCGCCCGCGGCCCTCGCGGAAATATCCATGCGTACTCGAAGCTCAGTCGGCGAGGCCCCGCACGAGCTCGAAATCGAGGCCGCCCCCACTCGAAAACGTGCCGCGCAGTCGCTCTACGTGCTCGAGCGAGAGCGGGCGTCCAGCGGCCCGAAACGCGTCGCTCAGCAAGCGCCGCTCGGCGCGCGTGAGCTTGCCGTCGATCACCGCGGCGATCACGAGCAGGCGCAAGACCTGGCGTTGATTGACGGGGTCGAGCGCACGCAGATCATCGAGAAAGCGCCGAGCGTCGTCCACGTCGTCGAAGTCGATGGGACCGAGACGTTCCACCAAGACGCGCAGCAGCGCGTGATGATTCGGATGCAGATCCTGCGTGCGCACGACCGCGCTCGCCACCGAACGGAAGGCAGAGGCGCGCCCCGCCGGCGACGGCTCGTCCGCGAGCGCGTGAGCGACGAGCTCGACCGCCGCCGACGGACCCATCGTCCGCAGCCGTGCCTCGCGCACGACGAGAAAACACACGACCGCGTTCCAAACCGCGGTCACGGGCACCGTAACGAGCTCGAATACCGCGCGGCCCATCACCTGTCCGAGCAAGGAACGAAGCCCCGCCTTGATCAAGAACGTGGTCAGCGCGATCTTGCCCTTGTAGAGCAGCGAGGCGACCACCACCGCCCAACGCGTGGTCTCGCGGTGCGGATCGACGCCGAACACCCGGTGCGGTGGGTTCGGCAACTCGAGCGCAGCGCGCGCGAGCGCGAGTGCGACGTCGTGCTGCTCGCCGGAGAGCGCTTCGGCCGACAAGCGCAGGCCCGCAGCCGTCGCCATGGCGTGCACCGAGCGCAGCGCGTCCCAATAAAGGAAGCCGATTTCGAACACCGACGCGACGAGCGTGGCCGCGCCGACCACGCCCCAGAAGCGCACCCCGTCGGCCGCCGAGTACGGCACGCCGTTCGGCCCAATCCAGCGGTGCGCCCAGATTGCAGCCATGGCACTCGCGAGGCCCGAAAGGGCCCCGGCCGTCGCCGCGCGCCTCACCGCGCGCTGCTCGATGCGGTGAAGCTCGCGACGCTCGTCCGCGTTGAGCACGTGAATCGGATCGTCTTCACCCGCGACCGGCGCGTGCGCGGGTGTGCGGCGGAGCACGGCCAGACCGAGGCGCTCGAGGAAGGGCAGCGCTCTTTCGCTCGGCTCGCTCATCGGGACGAGCATACCGAAACCTGGTAGCGTGCCGCGCCATGCAGAAGCTCGGCCTTTTTCTCAGCATGGTTTTCTGCCCCGCGCTCGCGCTCGGACTCGGCGCTTGCGACAAGTCCTCGTCGACGGAGAGCGCGCCTTCCGCCGCACCGGCGCCGACCCCGACGCCAACTCCAACCCCCACGCCGACTCCAACCCCGAGCGCGGCGCCGAGCCCGCCCAAGCCGAAGAAAACCCTCGCGGATTGTGCGGCCGGACCGAACGTCAGCGTCGACAACCCGGCCATCGAGGCCGAGGTCCGCAAGAAGCTCGAGAAGCCGACGGGCGGCCTGACCAAGGCCGATCTCAAGCGCCTCAAGTCGCTGAACCTGTCGCAGCTCAAGGACATTCACGAGCTCGATCCGTGTCTATTCACGCCGATGACCGGCTTGAAGGAGCTCTTCCTCGGCCCCGGCGACTACGACGACCTCTCGCCGCTCGCCGGCATGTCGCAGCTCGAATCCCTGCGCGCGTCGATCAATCAGGTGAAAGATCTGAAGCCGCTCGAAAAGCTGACGAAGCTCGATCGCCTCGACCTCGGCCGCACGCAGGTGAGCGATCTCAAGCCACTCGCGAAACTCACGAGCATCACCGAGCTTCAGCTCGACGACACCCCGGTCGAGGACCTCACGCCGCTCGCGGGTCTCACGAGCATGGAGAACCTGAGCCTCAAGCACACCAAGGTGAAGGACGGCTCACCCCTCAAGGGGATGAAGAAGCTCAAGTTCATCTACATCAACGGCACGCCGCTCGACGACGACCCGGTCAGCATCGGCCCCCTCCGCGGCCAAGGCACCAAAGTCATCTCCGACTGAGGGCGCCCGCTCAGATCTTGTAGTCGGCTTCGGGAACCAAGTGCGTGTGCAGGCCGCACTCGCGCTTGGTCGACTCTTCCCACCACCAGCGGCTCGCGCGCTCGTGCTCACCGGGGCGCGAAGCGCGCGTGCACGGCTCGCAACCGATCGAAATGTAGCCGCGGTCGTGGAGCTCGTTCGTGGGCGCTTGGCGCTCGCGCAAGTAATCCCAAACTTCGGTGAGTGACGTGCGCGCGAGCGGATTCGACTTGAGGAGCGGCCCGGTCGCTCCGTGGTGCGCGCGATCGAGCTGGAAGAGCTCCACGGCCGTGCGCGTCGGACTCTGATCGCGGCGCTGCCCACTGAGCCACGCGCGATACCCGGCGAGCGCGCGGTGCAGCGGCTCCACCTTGCGGATGCCGCAGCACTCGCCGTGCCCGTCGTCGTAGAAGCTGAAGTGCCCCTTCTTGCGCACGAGAGACTCGACCGCGACGCGATCGGGAAACAGCGTGACGATCTCGATCCCGTAGTGCTTCCGCACGCGATCGAGGAAGCGATACGTCTCCGCGTGCAGGCGCCCGGTGTCGAGCGTGAACACCGAGAAGCGACGGCCGGTACTCGCGGCCATGTCGATGAGCGTCACGTCTTCGGCGCCGCTGAACGCGATCGCCGCGCTCTCCTCGTAGCGCGCGAGCACCCAATCGATCACGGCGAGCGGCTCGGCCGTCGCGAAGCGCTGGTTCAACTCGAGAATGTCGGCGTCGGTCGGTTGCGCGCCGTTCGGCTGCGCTGCTGCGGAGCCGTTGGCGAACGCGGGCGGCGGCGCACTCATCGGGCTCGCAAGGCGTTCGCGCATGAGCTCGATCACGCTCGTGTAGACGACTTCGCGTTCGCCTTCCTTCACGAGAAAAAACGGCGCGAGCTCCACCTGATGGCGCGCGGCGAGCTGCATGCCCACGGATGCCGGATCGGCCTCCTTCGCGAACACCACCTCGTCGATCTGCTCCCAGAGTCCGCGGCGACGGAGCACCTCCTCCGCCTGGATGCATTTCTTGCAGGGGCTGCCGTCGGCGAGCTCCTTCTTGATCATCGTCACGTGCATGAGATTCGGCCGAATATTGGCCCCGAAATGGCGAAGTCCAGGGGGTTAAGGGTGCCACCTTAGCGCACCCCCAAGCTCGATGCGGCGGACTCGAATTGCACGGCGGTCGATTCTCCGCTAGGGAATGCGCCCTCGATATGTCGAACCGCTCCCTTTGGAACGTCCGCCGCAGGCACGAATGGCTCGCCACGCCGCTCAAGGGCAAGCCCCTGAAGAAGCGCAAGCGCCAGCGCATCGGCCTCGAGCAGGCGAACGCCCGCAAGAGTGCGAAGACCGCGCAGGCCGAGCCGGCCGCGAGCTGATCGGCTTTCGCCCGTCCTCACGGGACGCCGCGAAGTTGTCCGCTCGGGGCGGCCTTTGCTAGCCCGAACGGCGTGGTCCGCCATGCCCTCCCCTGGTCGGCGCTGCTTTTCGCAGGCTGCCTGAACTACCACAAGGTCGCGGACGGGAAGGCGCCGGGAGACATGCTCGGTACCTTCCAGGTCCAAGGCTCGCTCGACGCTTCGACTTGCGGCGCCGGTGCGCTCGGCTCGCCCTCGTCGTGGGACTTCGAGATCAAGCTGACGCGGTTCGAGAACGACATCTACTGGCTGAACGGCCAAGAGGCGCTCGTCGGCGACATCGCGAGCGACGGCCGCAGCTTCTCGATCGTCACGGACGTCGAGAACAAGATCTCGGACCCCGGGCGCGGCAAGAAGGGGTGCATCGTCATGCGTCACGACGACGCCGAGGGGAAGCTCAGCGCCTCCGGCACGGACGTGAAGAGCTTCGACGGCAAGCTCTCGTATGGCTACGACACGCTGACGGGCTCCGACTGCTCGGACTGGATCGGCACCCAGGGTGCGGTCGAAACGCTCCCCTGTTCGCTGAGCTACGACCTCACGGGCGAACGGTCGGCCGATAAATAGCGTCGCCGAGTACGGTCGAAAGGCGCCGAACACACTTCTCGCTAGCGCAAGCTAGCGAAGCCAGGGAGGGCGAGCGACGCAGCGCGTCGCTCGCGACGAACTCGCTTCGAGCGCGGAAGATCCCGGTGGCGTCGCGTGTTTCGCTGGGCGGAAGGTCAGAGGGATGCTATTCTCTGAACCAACGTGCAGCATGGAGCCCTGGGTCCCGGGCTGGTCCGTCGAGGGAAAACCCTCGAGTACTGCACCTCAACTGGAGCCGCTACACAGCGTCTTCATTACGGAAGCGCCCACAAACCGCGGCGGTCCCGATCGAGGCGTCAGCCCGATTCCGGGCAGTCTCTCGCGTTGCCGTCGCTCCGGAGCGTCCGGCTAAGGCCGGAGGAGGTCATTGCACAATGAATTGTAGTTGTACCCCTTGCCCGGAGGTCTCGCCCTAGCTGAGCGGCAACGTCCGCGCGTCGATCGTGCGGGCCAGCTGTTCGCGCCCCCGACCCTCCGGGTCTGACGGGGTTACACACGGGCCGGGCGACATGGGTCGCCCGGCTCGTCTTTTTTTTGTGCGCCGCGAGCGAGGGATGTGCCCTTCCGGATGCCGCGAGGTTTCTGCTAGAGAGATCGCCCGTCGCGTGGGGCGACCCTGCTTCTTCTCGAGGATCCTGGATGACCGAGCACATCACCGCGCTTCATGCCACCGCGAACCACGTTCTCGGACTGGCCGACTTCTTCCTTTACGAGCGTTGGGAAGGACCGTGGTTCGAGAAAGACACGTGGGAGAAGCTCATGAAGGGCACCCGCGTCACGTTGACGATGCTCGGTGCGCTCTTGCTCATTTACGAGGTGCGCGCCCGCCGCCTGCGCGAGCGGATCCCGGAACGCTTCCGTCGCCGCCTCGCGTACGTACTGACGGGGCTCGCGTTCCTCGTCTACTTCGACTTCTTCAACCCCAACGTCCGGTACGACCAGTACTACCACCGGCACGAATTTTATCACTACTACCTGGGGTCGAAGTACTCGAAGGAGCTCGGTTATCTGAGGCTCTACGAGTGCACGATGATCGCCGAGTCCGAGCTCGGCCGCGCCGCAGCCGTTCACAAGCGTGAGCTGCGCGACCTGCGGGTCGACCTGATCAAGCCGGTCGACGCGACCTACGTCTTCAGCGACCCCGGCCAGTGCAAAAACCACTTTTCCACTGACCGCTGGGAAGCGTTCAAGAAGGACATCGATTGGTTTTATCACTCGGCAGCCGGCAGTTACTGGGAGGGCATGCAGAAGGACCACGGGTACAACCCGCCACCGGTCTGGACGATGACCGGGAAGTTCTTCGGCAGCTTCGGCCCTGCGGGTGACACCTATTTCAAGATCCTCGCCGGCGTCGACATCTTGTTCCACGTCGGAATCGTCGCGCTCTTCGGCTGGGCCTTCGGCTGGCGCGCCATGGCGGTGGCGACCGTCTTCTGGGGCTGCAACGCGCCCGCGAACTTCTATTGGACGGGAGGCGCGTTCCTCAGACAGGACTGGATTTTCCTCCTGATTGCGAGCCTCTGCTTGCTCCGGAAGCGCAAGTTCTTCCTGGGCGGCGTCGCGCTCACCTGGTCGATGCTGCTGCGCATCTTCCCAGGGCTCTTCATCATCGGCATCGGGATCATCATCGGCATCCAGCTGATCGAGAGCATCCGGAGGAAGAAGCCCAAACGTCTGCTCGACTACCTCCACCCGGATCACCAGCGCTTCATCGCGGGGTGCGCCGTGTGCCTCGCCGTCCTCGTCCCGGCCAGCATGGTCTTCACGGAGGGCACGCAGGCCTACAAGGACTTCTACGAACACACGTTGAAGACCCACCAGCGCACGCCGCTCACCAACACGATGGGCCTCGAGACGATGCTCGAGCACGACTGGAAGGGTCGCATGCGCTTCACGCGCGACGACAACCTCGACGATCCCTTCGAGACGTGGAAGGCCGACCGGCTCCAGCGGTTCCAGGACCGCAAGCTCGCGTTCTTCGGCATCAACCTGTTCGTGCTCGCGTGGACGGCATGGGCGCTCCGGCGGACGAAGCTCCTCTGGGTGGGCCTTGCCATGAGCACGCCCATGGTCATGTCGCTGACGAACGTCACTTGTTACTACTATTCGTTCTGCATGGTGCTCGGCGCGCTCCTCCTGGCGCGGCGGCAGATAGGGCCACCCCTGCTCGTCGCGAGCGGCGTAAGCCAGATCATCCTGTACGCGCCGAACGGGTATTACTGGGTGGACGACCGCTACAACGCGCAGTCGTACCTCTTCTACGCGCTCGGTCTCATCGTGCTCTTCGTCTACTCGCGGCCGTTCAGCGTCGCGCGACTGAAGGCGTGGTGGGACGGCAAGCCCGAGCCCAAGGACAAGCTCAAAGCGTTCGTGTCCGAGCTCCCGCCCAAAGGCGCGACGGCCGAAGGCTAAGGCTCGGGAGTCAGAGGCGCACGCGGGAGCGGAAAGCCGCTCGCCCGCGTGCGCCGACTTTGACGCGGTAGAGCGTCCCGTCGGCGCCGGTACCGCCCGGTGCGCCCACGGCGGTCGTCACGTAGAGCGTGTCGAGCTCGGGGCCGGCGAAAGTGCATGACGAGACCCGCTCGACGGGCAGCGCGAGACGCTCGGCGACGCTGCCGTCGGCTCCGAGCCGAACGACGGCGAAGCCGCCCCAGCGCGCGCTCCAAAGCCGGTCCTGATCGTCGATACTGAGGCCGTCGGGGCCCTCGCCTGGCTCGGTCACTGCGTGGAAGAGCGAGCGATTCGAAAGCTCGCCGGTCGCGCGCTCGTAGTCGAACGCGAAGATGCGGCGACTCGTGCTGCACGTCCAGAAGAAGCGCCGGAGGTCACCCGTGAACGCCATGCCGTTCGCGATGCCAGTCTCTTTGAGGACGCAAGTGATGCTGCCGTCGAGATCGATGCGGTAGAGGCCTCCGCTCGCTGCCGTCTGCCCGATGGTGCCCGCGAAGACGCGCCCCTCGGGGTCGGCGATCACGTCGTTGAAGCGCTTCATGTCGGGGTCGATGCCCTCACGGAGCACGCGGCGCCGTCCGTCACGCTCGAGCCGCGCGATGCGATCCGCCTCGAACAGGAGCAGCGAGCCGTCTTCGTGCAGCGTGAAGCCGCCGACGACGGGTCCCTCGTAAAAACACTCGTGCTCACCGCTCGCGTGATCGGCGCGAAAGAGGCGACCATTCTCGATGTCGACCCAGTAGACGCGGCGGTCGTCCGGGTTCCACAGCGGATTTTCCCCGACGAAGCAGTGGTAGTTCGCGACGACCTCGACGGACGCCCCGGCGGCCGCGGCCGCCACGCTCACGCGAACGCCCGGCGCAACCCTGCAACGACCTCGGACAGCCCGTCCGGCAGCGCGCGCAGCGCCACGTCGAGGTGCTCCGGATCGGACTCGATGGCCGAAACCGTCACCATGGGCGAGAGCGCGTGGAGTGCGCGCTTCAGCCGCGCATCGCTCGCGAGCTTCGGGTGCTTCATGAAATCGAGCACGATGCGATCGTCGCGTGCCTCGACCAGGAGCGCCGGGCGCTTCGGCATGTAGGCCGCCAAGTTGCCCGGCTTGCTGAGATCGAGCGCGCCGGATTTGAGCAGCGCGGCGATCGGCGTCTCTTGCCGATCGTCGAGCGCCTTCAACCCGACTTCGCGCAGACGGATTTCCACGCGCAGCGTTTCCGCGTCGAGCTTAAGCGCTTGGACGATGACGACGGCTGAGGCACGCACGGTCGTGCCCATCAGATCGAGCGTCGCGGCGACGCGGATGCCCGGCGGCACGGCGGCGATTTCCACGTCCTTGGGCGCGCGCTTGCCGTCCAGGTTCGAGGCCAAAAAGCGCAACGCGACGATGGGAACGCCGAAACGGAGGCCGATCGCGTTGCGGAGGACGCGCAGGACCTCCTCGGGATGGCGGCGAACGTAGCTGGCCGCCGCCTCCAAGACGGGAAGGGCCGAAGCAAGACGCGGTTTCACGGGTGGGGAGCAAACCACAGCTCGAGAGTCGTGTGGGGGCGAAAATGGGCTAGCGTTCCTAGCCGCATGCGGCTCCTCAAGCTCGGACAGCTCATGGTGAGGATGGTCGGCGGCGTGGATCGCGAAGGCGGCGGCGACGGACCGGTGCTCGTGCTCATGCACGGTTTCGGCGCGCCCGCGACCGATCTCGTTCAACTCCATCGCGCCGTGAAGGTTCCGCCGGAGGTGCGCTTCGCCTTCCCTGCGGCGCCGCTCTTGCTCGACGCCAACGCGCCGGACGACATGGCGGCGCGCGCGTGGTGGATGATCGATCTCATGCGCATGCAGCAGGCGATGTTGCGCGGGGACGGCTCCCTGCTCGCTCGCCAGACGCCGCCCGGCCTGGTTACGGCGCGCGCCGCCGTGACCGAGATGCTCGCCGCGCTCGAGCGCGATCATCACGCGCCGCCCGAACGCGTCGTGCTCGGCGGCTTCTCGCAGGGTGCAATGCTCGCGACGGACGTCGTCCTGCGCGCCGAGCGTCCACCCGCCGGGCTCGTGATCATGAGCGGCGCCCCCGTCTCCGTCGAGGAATGGCAACAGCTCGCGCCGAAGCGCGCCGGCACGCCGGTCCTGCAGAGCCACGGCCGGTCCGATCCGATTTTGCCTTACCAGGGCGCCGAGTGGCTCCGCGACCTGCTCGAGGGCTCGCTCCTCAAGACCGAATTTTTCCCTTTCAACGGCGGGCACAGCATCCCGAGCAGCGTGCTCGAGCGCCTCGGCCCCTTCGTCGTGAGTGCAACGTCCGGCTGACGTGCTAGGCGAGGCGACCCCATGTCCGAACCGGCCAGCGTCGCCACCGATTCCGACGATTCCGAGCTCACCCGCATCGTCGGCGAGGAAGAGGCGTGCCTCGCACGCGTCGAAGGGCACATCGCGAGGCGCCCGGTCGCACGCGCCCGCCGTACCGACGCGGGCGACTACGACGAACGCCTGCTCGACTTGCGCGACCAGATCGCGGCCGCGCGCACGGAGGATCTGCCGCCGCTCGTCCAGGAGATGGAGCGGCTGCAAGCGCTCGCGAGCCGCTTGCGCGAGATCGAAGAGACGCAAATCGATCGCCGCTCGCCCTATTTCGGCCGGCTCGTGCTGGAGGAGAACGGCAAGAAGCGCGAGGTCCTGATCGGGCGCTCGACGTACCTCGACACCACGAGCAACGTGCGCATCGTCGACTGGCGTGACGCGCCGGTGAGCCGCCTCTACTACCGCTACGACGAGGGCGACGAGTACGACGAGGTCTTCGGCGGGCGCGAGGTCACCGGCACCGTCGAGATCAGGAGGAGCCTCGGCATCGCGGAAGGCGAGCTCCGGCGCATCGGAGCGCCCCAGGGCACCTTCCTCCGCAATTCGAAGGGCTGGCGGCGCATCGATCAGCAAGCGAGCCGCCTCCAGGGCGGCGCCGGCACGGCCATCCGCGCCGAGCAGCACCGGCGCCCCGGCAAGCTCGGCACCGGCGGGGAATCCGGCGAGGACAAGACGCTCAAGGAAGTGACGGCGCTGATCGATCCGCGCCAATTCGAGCTCATCACGCATTCCGACGCTGGGCTCGTCGTGATCCAGGGCGGCGCCGGCAGTGGCAAGACGACGATCGGCCTGCATCGCCTCGCCTACCTTGCGTTCCGCGATCCGCGCCGATTTCGCGCCGACAAGATGCTCGTCATCGTCTTCAACGACGCGCTCGTGCGTTACATCGCGGGCGTGTTGCCCGCGCTCGGTGTCCCGGGCGTCAGCGCGCGCACGTACGGCGATTGGGCCGCTCGCACGCGCCAAGGCCTCTACCCTCGCCTGCCGTCGAAGCACCATGAGGACACGCCGAGCGTCGTCACGCGGCTGAAGAAGCACCCGGCGCTCCTCGGCGCGGTCAGGAGCATGGCTTCCGCGCGGGCGGCACGCGTCGAAGGCGAGCTCGCCGTCGTGCTCGCCAACGAGGGCGACGCGGGTGTCGCGGTGCTCGACACGCTGCGCGCGAGCGCGGGCAAGCCGCTCGTGCAGCGCTTTCACGCGCTCGGAGCGCTCGCCGCGGCCGAGCTCGGCAAGAAGCTGTCGACGAACGGCCGTGTGGCGCTCGAACGGATCGCGGCGCGGGCCGTGGCCGACGCGCGCGACGTGCCGGCCGCGTGGGCAGAGCTACTCACCGATCGCGAAGCGCTCGCGGCCACGCTCGAAAGCGCGGCGCCCGGCGCGTTCAGCCGCGGGGAGCTCGAACGCGCGCACACCTGGTGCAGCGCGCGCACGGGCGAAGTGATGGCGGAGCTCGACACCGAGTCCGGCGGTGGTCGCGGCCGCAACCTCGTCGATCGCGAGGAGCAGGAAGAAGCGCCGCGCCGTCGCAAGAAGGACGAAGATGCCGAGGACGACGTCGATCTCGAAATCCGCGCCGGCGTCGACGGCCGCGACATTTCGGAGCGCGCGCGCCTCGACGTCGAAGACGACACGCTCATCCTGCTCATCCACCAAGCGTTCCGCGGCCACCTCACGCGCGGCGGCACGCAACGCGAGCCCATCGTCTACGAGCACATCCTCGTCGACGAGGCGCAGGATTTGAGCCCGCTCGAGCTCTCGGTCGTGCTCGACACGGCGAGCAAGGCGAAGAGCGTGACGCTCGCGGGCGACGTCCAACAGCGCATGCTGATGGACAACGGCTTTTCCGACTGGAACACCGTGCTCGGCGAGCTCGGCTTTTCCCACGTCGAGATCGAGCCGCTCAAGCTCTCGTACCGCTCCACGCACGAGATCATCGAGTTTTCGCGCGCGGTGCTCGGCCCGCTCGCCTCGTCCGACGCGCCCGAAGCGACGCGCCACGGGGCGCCCGTCGAGCTCTTCGAGCTCAGTCATGCCGGCGACGCCGCGGCGTTCCTCGCGGAAGCCTTGCGCGACCTCGCGGGGGAAGAGCCCAGCGCGTCGGTGGCCGTCGTGGCGCGCTTTCCCGAGCAGGCCGACGTGTACTTCCAGGCGCTGCAGCGCGCGGAGGTGCGCGGCGTCCGGCGGGTCGCCGAGCAGGATTTCTCCTTCAAGCCGGGCATCGACGTGACGGACGTACGGCAGGTCAAAGGCCTCGAGTTCGACTATGTCGTGCTCGTCGACGTGACGGACAACGCCTATCCGGACGACGACGAAGCGCGCCACCTCTTGCACATCGGCGCCACGCGCGCGGCGCATCAGCTGTGGATCGTCACCGGCGGCAAGCCGAGTCCGCTGCTGCCGAAGGAGCTCTTGGAGCGGGCGAGCTAGGCGCGCTACACTGCACGTGATGGACGCCGACTTCGAGGAGCGCGCGCGGCGCCGGCGCGCCACGATGGTCGGTGGGGTGGCGGGCAGTCACGAGGAGCTGGATCGGCTCGAGCCGCGGGACGCGACCAGGACTTGCGTGACGTTCGAGCGTTGGAGCGCGCGCGGAGATCGCTGACGAGCTGGCAACTCGCGAACGGCTGAGCGTCCGATCGCCGGTCGGGAACACCCTCAATCACGGACTTGGCCGGCTCAGGCGGTCAAAAGTACGGGCAAGCCGCGGCGATCGACGTGGGCACGGTGGAGGCGCATGTCGCGGTCGACGGCGACGATTTCGCCGGGAGCGAAGGGCTCCCAGACGTTTTCGCCCTGGAGCGGCTCGCTCGAGACGATGAAGTGATTCACGCGACCGCTTTGCGTCGGCGCTTCGCACACGGCGGAGAGGCTCGCGCAGCGGTCGCGATCGGAGCAGCGGCGCTTGTAGCTCGACCAGAAGAGATCGCGGCCGCCTTCGGAGGCGACGAGGAGCTCGCCGTCCGTCACCATCAGCGTGAGCAACGCGGGTGACGCCGCGCCGGCGTCGACGAGCGCTCGCAGGCGCTGCACCGTGCGGCCGAGCGCGGCGCTCACCGTGTCGAGCTCGAACTTTTGAGCGAGCGGGCCGTGTTCGGCGAGCAGCGTGAGAAACAGGTAGAAGACGACTTCGCTGTCGGTGTCGCCCAGGATGAAACGGCGGAGCTCCGGCGCGACTTCGGCGACGAGCGTCTCGCGCAACGCTTCGAAATTCGGGATGTCGCCGTTGTGGGCGAAGACCCAGCGCCCGTATTGGAATGGGTGGCAGTTGAGCACCGTGAGCGGCCCCTGCGTCGCCTTGCGCACGTGCGCGAGGACCGTCTGCGAGGAGACGACGCCGCTCAGGCGGTGAAACAGCGCGTCTCCGAGAGCCGTGGAAGGGCTGCGGGTGACGTGCGGTGAGCCGTCCACGTAGAACGCGACTCCCCAGCCGTCCGGGTGCTGATTGCTCTGCACGCCCAGCGCGTTCTCCGCCGCGAGGAGGGAGCGGTGGACTTTGCTCGGGATGACGCTGCGGAAGCCAAAAAGGCGGCACATGGCCGAATCAGGCATCAGTATCTCACCCTGCGCCCGCGCCGCAAAATTCGACTGCAAATGGCCGAGCTTTGGGCCTTCACTCGCGAGGCATGGCCGGATTCAGCAGGTGCGATCGCAGATTCGACGGCGGTTTTCCGCGAATCTCACGCATGGAACCGATACCAGAAACGAGCTTCCAGTATTTTCTGGGGCCTGCTATGAGTGTGCGCCTCGAAACGCCCCGCGCGCCTCCGCGACAGGTTCGTCGCCAGGTTCCGGGTCCTCACGCACTGCGAGCCCATGCGAAGGTTTATCCTTACCGGCCTCTTCGTCCTGCTTCCTGCAGCCGCTCACGCCCAAGCGCAAGGCGGCCCTGAAACGCCCCCCGACGCCAAGCCGCCGACCGACACCGGAAGCGCTGGAGAGCCGAAGCCGGCAACTGAGCCCGCCGCCACGCCGGCGCCCGCGGCACCGCCCGCCACCACGGCAACGGCCAGCGCGAACGGCGCAGTCGACCTGAACCTCAAGCCGACGGCACCCGCGGCCGAGGAAAAGCCAACGCACGCCGCGCCGCCCGCCCCGACGTGGGTGTCCGGCGTGAAGAACGCCGACGAGAGCACGTGGAAGTTCGATTACCACGGCTACCTCCGCGCCCCGATGCGCATCGGCCTCAACAAGCAGCTCCCGTCCGACACGAACGGCTACCAAGTGAGCGGTTCGAAGACGACGATTCACGAAGCGGCGATTCCGGACGACCAGTACCTGAGCTTCTCGAGTACGGCGCACAACATGCGCTCCTGGGCGGAAGCCTTTTTCAGCTACGGTAACCAGCTCGCCAAGGGCGTCGTCGGCTTCGGTTCCTACAACCTGACCGAGGGCGGCTTCAACGACACGGACGCGAACTGGGGCATCTCGCAAGCGTACGTGCTGCTCACGCCGGACCTCGGCTTCGAGAACGTGCGACTCTGGGCCAAGGCGGGCGCGATCGTGGACCGCTACGGCATGTCGGGCCGCTACGACGCCGGCGAGTACGACACGTACATGTTCGGCCGCACGCACGTGACGGGTGAAACCGCGCACGTCGATTACGACCTCACGCCGTCGTGGACGCTGTACCTCGAGCAGGGCTTCGGCTCGCACAAGCCGGACCCGAACTCGTACAACAACGCCCGCTACACGATGCTCCATCACGAGCACATCGGGCTCAAGCAGGGTCGTGACCTCGAGTTCGGCGCGCACTACCTGATGTCGTGGTCGCAAGAGGAGTACCGCACCACGGCGTCGCGCGACGACGCGTTCACGACGGTGGCGTTCGATGCGACCGGCAAGGCGCCGCGCAACGGTTTGCCCCCCGGGCACATGTGGGTCGCGGGCGTCGAAGCGCGCGCCGAGCTCGGCGCGTTCGGCTACATCTACGGTGCGTATTCGCACGTCGGCGCGGACTACGCGGTGACGGTGTCGCGCGCGATCGAAGTGCTGAGCGCCTCGGGCGGCGGCGAGTTCGACCTCGGCGTCTCGAGCAACTACCTCGACAGCCCGGGCTGCCACGGCGCACCGCCGAACCACCCGTACCCGGGCGGAGCAAAGTCGCTGAGCGTGCCGAGCGGCGCGCCCGAGAACTGGTATCCCCTCGACATCGACGGTTGCAGTGACGGCAACGGCAGCATCAATGCCTTGCACGGCCAGTACGAGTTCAGCCTCACCAATTTCCGCCAGCAGATCTCGGGCGGACAGCGCTTCTGGGGCGCGGGCTTCGACGCGATCCTGAAGCTCTACGGGCTCGTCGCGTACGTCGACAGCTGGGCGCGGGACACCACCAAGGCCGCAAAGACGGGCGGCACCGCGGGCCTTCTCACCGAGACGAGCCTCCCCACCCGCTACAAGATCAGCAAGAGCAAGGTCGGCGCGGATCTGACGATCCAGGCGCTGCCCTGGCTCTCTCCCGGCATCCGCTTCGACCGCGTCATGCCGAACAGCGAGATTTCGCAGCAGTCCTTCTCGGTTCTTTCACCGCGGCTCCAGTTCAAGTCGCAGTGGGTCACGCACGAGCGCCTGACCATCGGGTACTCGCACTACTTCTACGATCAGCGCGTGTGTGAGCCCCAAGTGCCGTTCTCCAAGGCCGGCTCGATCGGCGGCACGGTCCCGAACACGACGGACGACCCGATGGCGGCGTATCGCTGCACTCAGGCGCCCCCCTCGCCCGTCCCCTATGACGGCTTCGGCGCGACGACCGCCAAGCAGGACGCGCAGACGCGCGCCCCGAACGTGACGCGCCCCGACGAAAACGTTTTCAAGATCGAAGCCACCATGTGGTGGTGATTGTTAACGAAGAGAGACACCTGGCCATGCGCGCGAGCCCTGCTTGACGGCGCTCGCGCGGCCGCGAATACTCCCCAAAAGCCACCGGGCCGAGCGATCTTAGCCGAACGTAGAGACCCGGCCCTTGTTCGAAGGTCCCACGTTGTTCGATTCGAGAGGTTCCTCCATGATGAAGTTTTTGCACCATTCCATGCTTATCGCGCTCGGCGTCTCCGCCGCGGCGCTCGTCCCGGCCTGTAGCAGCAGCACGCCGAGCGACGATGATTCGGGTTCGGGCGCGAGCGGCGGCACGGGCGGCTCGACCGGTGGCACGGGCACGACCGGCGGCACCGGCGGCACCGGGACGTCCGGCGGCAATACCTGCACCATGGACCACATGGGCGACACGGTGCTCATCCCGAGCCCGTCCGGCTGGGTCGACCACATGGACGCCTGCAACGACGTCGGCACCCAGGGCGCCTGGTACCCCTACGGCGACCAGTACGGTAGCGGCCCCGGTGACGCGAAGTGCACCAAGATCGGCCTGCATATGGCGGCCGAGTGCGCTCAGATCACCTCGCCGCCCCCGCCGCCCGCGATGGGCTTCTCGAACACGGGGGGCTTCATGCACACGACCGGCAACGTCGAGCCGATCCTCGCGTGCCCTTCGGGCCTCACGACCTCCGGCTGCCCGACGAACGACTACTCGAACATGTGGGGCGCCGGCATCGGCTTCGACTTCAACGCCGACGGCGCCGTGATGAACGCCGACGGAACGACCACGCCCGGCGCGAAGCACGTCTGGGATCCGGACATGTACGGCGTCATCGGTGTCGCCTTCACCATCACGGGCACGCCGCTGAACTTCCGCGTCGAATTCCCGATGCAGCTCACGGCCGCGGAGGCGATGATGGACACGCCTCCGATCGATCCGACGACCTTCCCGAACCCCACGACCGACGAGCACTCGGCTGGCGCCCCGTACTGGGGTGCGCAGGCGAACGGCGACGGCAAGTTCCCGAAGTCGCCCGTCACGGACGGCGTCGAGAACAAGATCTTCTTCGACGACACCACGACGATGGGCATCGAGTCGCCGAAGACCACCGCCTACAAGTTCGATCGGAAGCGCATGCTCGGCATGCAGTTCCACGTCGTCGCTGGCGCGGACACCAAGTACGACTTCACGGTCTCGAACATCCGCTACCTCCGCACGCGCTGAGCCGTAGCTCGACGAGAGCGCCGCGGGCGAGCTCCGGACACCGAGTCCGGGCTCGCCCGTTGCGTTTTGTGGCGCTCGGGGTGCGTGCCGCTACTGCTGCGTGTAGTCGAGGAAGTTCCCCGACATCACGAGCATCGTGACGACGCGCAGCGTCTGCTGGAAGTAACCCGACGTGCCGCCGTTGCCGGTCGCGCCGTACGTGAACGCGTCGTCGAGCAGCTTCTGGTGGTCGAACATGCCCGAGACACCGGCCGGGCCGATGAACGCCATGTTCGGGAAGTTGCTCGTCTTCGTCCCGGTGAGCGAATAGCCGTCGCCGATGTTCGCAACGCCCACGCCGTCGAAGAAGGTGCTGATCTTCTCGATGTACGTCTTCGCATCGGGCGCGACCGTCGGGCCGTTGAAGCACAGGTCCATGCCGATGCGCCACGGCGCGCGGCAGGCGTCGTACTTGTAGGACTGGCTGAGATCGTAGCTCGTGGTCGTTTGGTCCGGCACGAGGCCGTATTGACCGCTCACCTGCGTCAGAATCTCGTAGTTACGCTTGATGACGATGTCCCAGTTCGCGTTACCGGTGACCTGCTTGAAGACGCGGAAGTAAGCCGGCGAGAAGTAGTCGGGGTACGTCTTGTTGGTCGAACCCCACTGGTCGCCCGGCGTGAGCATGCCGTCGCCTGCGACCTCGTTGAACAGGATCGCGCCGGCGAGCTTCTTCCCCGCGGCGTAGTAGTCGGGCGACGACCATTGACCGGACGCCATGAGCAGCGCCCAAGCCATGTCCTCATCGGCGTCCGTCGCGGAACCGGAGCCACCGGAGGCGATACTGCCGTCACTGTTGAGGTGCCAGTTCATCATGCCGGCCATGTCGAAGTGCGCCTGTGCGTACGTCCACAGGCCGTCGAACGTCGTGCGGTCGCCCATGTACACGGCCGCGAGCATGCCGTAGCCGATACCTTCGGACACGGTATCGTTGCCGTTCTCGGGACGCTGAACGCGTAGGCCCGTGCCACCCGACGTGACGTACGTCGTCTTCCACGTGTTGTAGATCGACTGCACCGTCGCCGACGCGTTCGCAACCGTCGTCAGCGTGCAGAACGCGGGCTTCTTGCCCTGGGGATAGGCGAACGGGCCGCCCTCGATGAACGTCTGCGCGGCCGTGCCAGCGCTGCCGCTCGAGCCGCCCTTAGCGCCGGAGCCGCTGCTCCCGCCATTGGCGCCCGAACCACCCGTGGCACCGGTTCCACCTTGTGCACCCGAACCGCCCGTGGCGCCCGAGCCGCCACTCGACGCCCCGCCCTTCCCCGCCTTGTTGTCGTCGTCGTCATCATTGACGCTCTTGGCGCTGCACGCGGCCAAGAGACCCACGCACGCACCGACCAGGCAGGGGATGACGAGTTTTCGCAACGCTAAGGCTCCTCGCAGAAAAGGGTGGTCGAGAAGTCTAGCGCGGATCTTACGCTTCGCACTCCACTTCGACCGTCGAGCCCGCGGGCGCATACGGCACGAGGTGACCTTCGACGGCTTTGCCGTTCACCTTGAGCGAAACCTTGCCGGCGCGGCCTTGGTTTTTCACGTGGATCCGGTAGGTCGCGCCGCGGCAGCGCCGCTCGATCGTGAAATCAGCAATGTCTTTGCCGATGCACGGGCGGACGGACAAGCCGTCCCACTCGGGCTTCACACCGAGCAGGTGCTGCGACACGGCAACGAAGTTCCACGCGGCGGTGCCGGTGAGCCACGAGTTCTTGGCTTCACCGTGACGGACGGCGTCCTTGCCCGCGATCATCTGCGAATAGACGTAGGGCTCCGTGCGGTGCACGTCGCTGATCTCTTCGAGGTACGCGGGGGCGATCTTCTTGTAGTACTCGAACGCCTGCTCACCGCGCCCGAGCAGCGTCTCGGCGATGATGATCCAGGGGTTGTTGTGGCAGAAGATGCCCGCGTTCTCTTTGTAGCCGGGCGGGTACGAGGAAATCTCACCGAGCTCGAGGTGGTATTCCTTGTACGCCGGCTGCTGCAGCACGATGCCGTACTTCGTGTCGAGTCGCGCCTTCACTGAATCGAGCGCCTTCTTCACGTGGCCGCTCTCGAGGCCGATGCCGGCCATCGAGCAATAGCCCTGCGGCTCGATGAAGATCTGCCCGTCCTCGTTTTCCTTGCTGCCGACCTTGTTGCCGAAAAAGTCGTAAGCGCGCAGGTACCAGTCGCCGTCCCAGCCGTGCTTGAGCACGGTGTCGCTCATCTGCTTGACGAGCTCGCGCGCCTTGTTCGCCTCGTCGGCAAGTCCGCGCTTCTCGGCGAGCACGGCGTACTCGGGCCCGATGTGCACGAACATGCCGGCGATGAAGATCGACTCTGCCGTGCGCCCCACGCGGTTGCCGGTCGTCTGATACGACTCGTCCGGCGTCTCCGAGAAGCAATTCAGGTTCAAACAATCGTTCCAATCCGCGCGGCCGATGAGCGGCAAGCCGTGCGGGCCGAGATTGTTCGTCACGTGATAAAACGAGCGCTTGAGGTGCTCGAAGAGCGACGCCTTGTTCTTCTCGTCGTTGTCGAAGGGCACCTGTTCGTCGAGGATGCCGTAGTCGCCCGTCTCTTTGATGTAGGCGGCCGTGCCGAGGATGAGCCAGAGCGGATCGTCGTTGAAGCCGCTACCGACGTCGTTGTTCCCGCGCTTGGTGAGCGGCTGGTACTGGTGGTACGCGCTGCCGTCCGCGAACTGCGTCGACGCAATGTCGATGATGCGCTCGCGCGCGCGCTCCGGCACGAGGTGCACGAAGCCGAGCAAGTCCTGGTTCGAGTCGCGAAAACCCATGCCGCGGCCGATGCCGGACTCGAAGTACGACGCGCTCCGCGACATGTTGAACGTCACCATGCACTGGTATGGATTCCAGACGTTCACCATGCGGTTCAGCTTCTCGTCCTTGGACGAGAGCCGGTAGCTCGACAGGAGCCCGGTCCAGTGCGCGCGGAGCTTCTCGAACGCGGCCTTGACCTGCTCGGGCGTCGAGAATTGCGCGATGAGCTCCTTGGCGCGCCGCTTGTTGACGACGCCGGGCTTCTCCCACTTCTCTTCCTTCGGGTTCTCGATGTAGCCGAGCACGAACACGAGCGTCTTCGACTCGCCCGGAGCGAGCTTCACGTCGAGCGAGTGCGACGCGACCGGCGACCAGCCGCTCGCGACCGAGTTCTTGCTCTTGCCGGCGCGCACGACGTCCGGCTCGTGGAAGCCGTTGTAGAGGCCGATGAACGACTCGCGATCAGTGTCGAAGCCCGCGATGGGCTGATTGACGTGATAAAACGCGAAGTGATTCCGGCGCTCGCGGTATTCATGCTTGTGATAAATCGTGCCGCCGTCGACCTCGACCTCACCGGTGCTGAGGTTGCGCTGGAAGTTCGTCTGATCTTCGTGCGCGTTCCACAGGCAGAACTCCAGGAACGAGAAGAGCCGCACCTCGCGCGGGCTCGACGTCTCGTTGCGTAGCGTGACCTGGTGCACTTCGGCGTCCACGCCGTGCGGCACGAACGCGAGGAGCTCGACGGAGAGCCCGCGGCGCTTGCCGGTGATGCGCGTGTAGCCGAGCCCGTGCCGGCACTCGAAGGACTCGAGCTCAGTCTTGACGGGCATGTACGACGGAGACCAGAAGTCGCCGTCCGTTTCACGCACGTAGAAATAGCGGCCGCCCGAGTCGGTCGGTACGTTGTTGTAGCGGAAGCGCAGAATGCGGCGGAGCCGCGCGTCACGGTAGAAGCAATAGCCACCGGCCTGATGCGAAATCAGCCCGAAGAAGCGCTCCGATCCGAGGTAGTTGATCCACGGATAAGGCGTCTTCGGGGTGGTGATGACGTACTCTTTGCTTTCGTCGTCGAAATGGCCGTAGCGCATGAAATCTCCGTTATAGCCTCACGCAGGGCCGCCGCGCGAGCCTCGATGCAAGCGCCTCGGCGTGGAGGTACCGTCTCCGAGCGCCGAGCGTTCAATAATCCGCAAGGGTGAAGCCCGCTCCCTCGAGAAGCAAGCCCGTGCAGCAAGGCGTCCCGAAACGGGACGACCCTACTTGCAACCGACAAATTGTATTTCGTCTACCGAGACGTCGAACTTCGCGCCCTTTTCGGCGCATTGGAACTGGATGCCGTAGATCTTCGACGGGTCGATGCCGCCGTCCTTCGGGCCCCAATCCTCCTGCTTCATCGCGCGCCACGGCACCGTGTAGTAGACCCAATCGGTGGTCAGGTTCATGTCCAGACCGTGGTCATTGAAGCACTGGTGGCACATCTTGCCGTCCGTGTCAGTCTGCACGTCCGGCACCTTGAGGCGGATGTGACCGGTCGATTCCGGGCTGTTTTTCTTCGCCCAGAAACCGATGCCGCCGTACTTGCTGGCGTCGTACCAGCCCTTCGGGTCGACGAAGTTCATGCCCATGCCGGCGTAGACGATGTCTGCGCCGCCGACGCTGCCCTTCATGCGCGCGGCATGAGGCGAGCCGTTGGCCCCGCCCTCGCTCATCTCGAAAGTGCCGCCCTTGGCGCCCGAGAGCGGCCAGATGTCGGAGCCGCCGTTGTCCTTCGAGTCGTCGAACGTGTACCAGTAGCCGCCGCGGCCTTGGATGAAGTTCGTCTTGTTCTGCGACTCGCAGTCCGAAATCATCGCGGTCGACGCGGGACAGGGGCGACCCTCCGGCAGCTCTTTGGTCTGGGGAGAGGTCGGATCGATTCGCGAGACGCAGGCGCCGAGGCCAAGCGCCATCGCGCCCATGCAGCCGAGGGCCGCGCACATCATCTGTCGTTGCATGCTCATCACCTGAAGTAGCCCGAGCCAGGCGGGCAGACCGCGTTGGGGGGTGCCGGAAGCGCCCCGGGCGGCGGCATGTTGTTCCGTCGCGGGGCGGCCTGTCAATCGGCTTCTGGAACCGGTACCAGGGCCCGAAGCAGGGCCGGCGACTCAGAAGCCGTAGGCGAGACCGGCAGCAATCGAGGGCGCAACGCCGACGTAGTTGAAGAGGATCGGGATGTTGGCCTCGACGTTCAGCATGAAATGCCCGAACGGGAAGCCGAAGCCGGCGCGCGCCGCCGCAAACCCCGGACCGACCTTGCGCCACACGTCGAGCCGACCCTGAAGGTTGTTTTCGTAGCCGACGTGGTCCTTGTAGTAGACGACGCTGACTTTGCCGTCGACCTCGGCGATGCCGGCGGCGAGCCCCACGAACGGGCGAATGCCCGGGTTTAGCAGCGGCGACTCGCCGAAGTAGTAGTAGAGGTGCGCCTCGCCGTGGAACGGCATGGGCGCCGTGGTGCCCACGACGGAAGGCGACTGCAGCAGGGCGATGCCGAAGCGCGCGCCGAGCATGAGGTTCGACCCGAGCACGCGGTCGTACCCGATGAGGAAGCGCAGATCCGCGATGCCAAAGCCGCCGTGCACCTCGTTGCCGCCCCCGGCGTAGACGCCGCCGCGATGCAGGCCCTGCGAATCACGGCACGAATAGCCCGCGGCGCCCGCAACGTCCTTGCCCGCATCGTTGACGGCGGGGCACACGCCCTTCACGTCGCCGAAAACGAGGAAGCTCTGCTGGATGGTGAGCCCGATCCAGTTCAGCGAAAACGGCGACGGCGGCTCGGGCGGACCTTGCGCCTCCGGCGGCGCGTCCTCGTCCTCCTCGAGCTTCACCGGCTCGGGTTGCGCCTCCGCCGGCTTCGGCTTGGCCGCCGGGACTTGCTGAGTTTCCGGCTCCGCGGCCTTCGAGTCCGTGGTGCCGGGCGCGGTACCACCCTCGTCCACGTCCCGGCCAGCATTGTCGTCCATGCTGGGGCCGTCCTTCTTCGGCTGCTTCTTTTTCTTCTTCGCCTTCGTCGGCGTCGCGGCGTGCGCGGGGTGCTCGAACGCCAAGTGGGTGAGACCCAGCGCGAGAGGGAGGGCGAACCAGCGGATGGCTCTCAGGTGCCGGGCGAGACCAAGCATCGAAGGGGCGAGACGGTATAGCAACTCGTCCTCCAACAACGCAATCCGTCCCTGCAGTGTTTTCGCGATCGATCGTTTGTGACGAGCGCGCGTTCGTGTTTCGCCGGCAGCTTCGAACACGAAGGATATTTCGCGTGTAGCTCGAAGCGCTGATCTCGGCGCGGGTCGTGGTATAGGCGCGCCCCCATGTCTGACAACGACAAGCTTGCCATCGTGGTCGGCGGCGGCCCGGCCCCGGGTATCAACAGCGTGATTGGTGCCGCTACCATCCGCGCCTGCCTCTCCGGGATCCAGGTCGTCGGCATCCTCGACGGATTTTCGTGGATCATGAAGGGCGACACGAGCCACACGCGCGTCCTCGATATCGAGTCTGTTTCGCGCGTGCATTTCCGTGGCGGTTCGGTCCTGCGCACCGCGCGCGCGAACCCCACGAAGGATCCGAAGACGCTCGCTGCGTCGCTCGAGTCTTTGAAGAAGCTCGGCGTGAGCAAGCTCGTCACCATCGGCGGTGACGACACGGCGTTTTCGGCGCTCACGCTCGCCGAGCATTCGAAGGGCGCGCTCCGCGTCGTTCACGTGCCGAAGACGATCGACAACGATCTCGATCTGCCCGACAGCATTCCGACGTTCGGCTATCAAACGGCGCGCCACGTCGGTACCGGCATCGTTCAGGATTTGCTTACCGACGCGCAGACCACCTCGCGCTGGTACTTCGTGGTCGCGATGGGTCGCAAAGCCGGCCACCTCGGGCTCGGCATCGGCAAGGCCGCGGGCGCGACGCTCACCATCATCCCCGAAGAATTCGGACGCAAGATCATCCCGCTCGACGAGATGGCGGACATCCTCGTCGGCGCCATCGTGAAGCGCCTCGCCCACGGCCGACAGGACGGCGTCGCCGTGCTCGCCGAGGGCTTGGTCGAGCACCTCTCTCACGAAGAGCTCAAGCAAGTCGCGGGCGACGTCGAGCTCGACGAGCACGGCCACATCCGCATGGCGGAGGTCGAGTTCGGGCCCATCATCAAGAACCGCGTGCAGGAGAAGCTCAAGGCACTCGGCGTCAAGGTGACGATCGTGTCGAAGAACATCGGCTACGAGCTGCGCTGCACCGATCCGATCCCGTTCGACATGGAGTACACGCGCGACCTCGGCTACTGCGCGGCCAAGTACCTGATCGAGGGCGGCTCGGGCGCGATGGTCACGGTGCAGCAGGGCAAGTTCAAGCCCATCAAGTTCTCCGACATGCTCGATCCGGAGACGGGCAAGACGCGCGTGCGCATGGTGAACATCGACACCGAGTCCTACAAGATCGCGCGCCGGTACATGATCCGCCTGCGCAAGGACGACTTCGACGATACGAAGCAGCTCGAGCGCCTCGCGACGACGGCAAAGCTTCCGCCCGCCGAGTTCCGCAAGCGCTTCTCCTACGTCGTCGAGCGCGAAGCGCCCCCGCTCGCGTTCAACTACCCCTGATCGCTGGTTGAAAACGCTTCCGGGCGCGCCTCGGGTGCGCTCGGGAAGCGAGGCGAGGCTCTGCGCGTAGAACGGGGCATGCTGCGCCGAATGTTCGCCCTCGCTGCGGCCGTCGCGCTGGCCGGCTGCGCCGCCGCTCCGCCGCCCGAGGCCGTGTACGTCGAAGCCGCGCCCTGCCCGCCCCGCCCCGTTCGCGTCATCTACGTGGAGCCGTATCGGCCCGCGTACCGGGTGGCTTGGGTGGGACACCCGCGCGGCCACTGGCGCGGACCCGTTGCGACGGCGCCCGCATACCACCGATACAGCGCGCACCGCTGAGCACATCAACCCACTCGGTCCAGAGGCTTAGTGGTTCATGGAATATCGACTCATGCACTGCTCGACGAGTGCGCGAGCCGCGTCGTCGGCGCGTGAACGAGCGCGTCTCATCTGCTCTGAGTTGGCGCTGAGTGGCGCGTCACAGAGAACATTCCGGCGTGCGCTGATTCGAATACTCGCACTTCGTCGCGGGCAATAGCCGAGACGCCGCGGTCGTGCGCGCCTGTCGCCACGAACGCCGGTTACTCCCATCGACGACATGGACAAAAAGACGATCTTGGGCGCAGCGTGCGTGCTCGCTCTCACGGCGACCGCGGCGTGCGGCTCGAATACGGCGCCGAACGACACCGGTTCGGTGATGGCAACCGGCGGCACGAAGACCGGAACGAGCACCGGCGGCATGATGAACGCGCCGCTCGCAGGTGCACCCGGCACCGGCGGCACGCTACCGAACGGCGCGGGCGGCACTGGCGGCACTGGCGGCACTGGCGCGGGTGGCACCAACGCCATGAGCAGCGGCGGTGCGGGTCCCGTGACCAACGGCGGAGCCAGCAACGGGTTCGGCGGACGAAGTGCCACCGCCGGTGCGACCAACGGCCCCGGCGGACGCGGCTCCGGCGGAGCGTCGACCATGAGCTCCGGCGGCGCGAGCGCGAGCGGAGCGGGTGGCGGCGCCGGCATGGGACAGGTGGGCACTTCGATGTTCACCATCAAGACGCAGCTCGCGAGCGACGTGAAGGCGAGCGCGCCCACGACCGTCGGCATCGTGACGTGGTCCGTGGCCGCGACCGGCATCACCTCGGCGCACATCGACTTCGGCCTCGACACGACGTACGGCATGACGGCGCCGGTCGATCTCAAGCAGATGGATTACCGCACGCTGCTCCTCGGCATGAAGCCGGCGAAGACGTATCACTTTCGGATCAGCGCGAGCGACGGCACGAAGACGTACATGAGCGACGATCAGTCGCTGACGACGGGCGCGAAGCCGAGCGCCAACCCGCTCACGAGCTTCACGGTCAAGGACGCCACTTCCCTGCCGAAGGGCTTCTTCATCACTTCGTTTTGGCAAGGGACGAACTCGAAGGTGCCGTTCATCTTCGACACCGACGGTGACCTCGTGTGGTGGTACACGGCGAATTCGGGCGAATCGACCGACGGTATTTCGCGGGCGCGCTTGTCGGCGGACAGCCAGAGCATCTGGCTCGTGAACGAAGCGCTTACGGGCAACCCGCTGCGGCGTGTGAGCATCGACGGCACCACGACGCAGACGTACATGAGCACGAAAGCGTCGCACGACATCGCCGCGGTGAGCGCCGACACGATGGCGTACCTCGACTACAGCGAGTCCGACTGCAACAGCATCTTCGAGATCAACAACGCCGGCACGACCAAGGAAGTATTCGAGTCGACCGGCGTGACCGGCACCTCGGGGTCGCTCACGAGCTGTCACGGCAACGCCGTGCGCTACTCGCAAAAGGAAGACTATTACACCTACTCGGACTGGCAGAAGGACGTCGCGGTGGTGAAGCGCGACGGCACGCTGGTCTGGAAGCTTTCGCAGAAGGTCTCCGGCGGCAACATGTCCTGGGGCGGCGCGCAGCACGGCCACCAGCTGCTCGACAGCAGCATCCTCCTCTACGCGAACAACGGCGGCGGGACGAACATGTCGGCTGCCATCGAGTACGACCTGAACGGCATGCTGATCAAGAAGTTCAAGAGCAACGGCAACGCCACGAACTTCGGTGACGTGCAGCGCCTCTCGAACGGCAACACGATCATCACGTATTCGACCTCGTCACTCATGCAAGAGGTCGACAAGAACGACGCGGTGGTTCTCGAAGTGAAGGGCAGCGGCTCCTTCGGCTACGTCGAGTTCCGCGAGAGCCTCTACGGTCCACCCCTCGACATCGCGCAGTAGGCCCGAACAGGGCAGCGTCCGCGTCAGCGCGACGCCGGACCGAGTAGCGCCCGCATCCGTTCGCGGAATGCGGGCGCCGTGAAGCGCTCGAGACATTGCCGACGCAACGCGGCGCGCCGTTCCTCGAGCTCCTGCGCAGGCCTGGCCCGAATTTCCGCGAATGCGCGCGCGATGGCCGCGGGCTCGGCGGACGCGCTGAACCCGCCCGCTGCGAGGATCTCGCGCGGACCGCCCTGATCGGGGCCGAGCACGACGAGCCCGGCGAGCGCCGCTTCGACGAAGACGAGGCCGAACGGCTCGTCGAACGGCAGCAGCGCGAAGACGTGACAGCGTGACTCGAGCTCCGCGGAAGCGGTCGCGTCCAGATAGCCGTGGAAGCGCACACTTGCGCCGACGCCGAGCTCACGCGCCAGAGCGACGAGCTCTGCGCGTTTCGAGCCGTCACCGACGACGTCGAGCTCCACGTCATCGCCGCGCTCGTGCGATAGCGCCACGGCGTGCACGAGAGCATCGACGTTCTTGATCGGCTGCAGGCGGGTTCGTGTCAGCACGCGCAGTGGGCCCACGGGCGGCAGCGCCAGCGGCGGGCGTGACGGTCGCTCGGCAACGAAGGGATAGACGACCTCGACGTCACTTCTGCCGTAAACGCGACGCGCGAGCTCCGCCGTGAACGCGCTATTCGCCCACACGGCGCCCACGCGAGCGACCGCTGAGCGCTCTTCGCGCGCGGCCCAGCCGTTGCCGAACGGGACGAGCCTGCGCCGAGCATCGCGCGCGAGTGACGTCGCGTAGGCGCGCTCCGCCAAGCTCGGCGCGTTCGAGCGGCGACTCGCGAGCGCTTCGAGCGCCGGACTCACCGCGCGGCGATGGAACGCGCGCGTCGGCTCATGACAATAAAAAATCGTGCGTTCGGCGAACCCCGCGCGGACGGCGAACGAGCTCGCCGGCGGATGGTGCGCGATAATGCGATCCGCACCCGCGAGCGCCCGTTTCAGCGCGCGGTCGACCCCGGTGAACCCTTCGAGGACGGAGAGCTCCGCCGCGGCGGAGCGCAGCGGCCTCCCGATTTGGACCAGTGAAACGCCGGCCGCACCCTCCTCGCGTAGCCGTCCGAGCCCGAAGCTGACAATCGTCACCTCGTGACCGAGCGCTGCGAGCTCGTGCGACTGATCGCGTGCGAGCGCTTCCGCCCCGCCGAACGACTCGAAGCTCGGATGAAAGATCGCGAGGCGCACCGCAGGGACGATCGTCGGGCTGGGAGGCGGCGATGAAGCGGCCCGACGCTGCGCGCCGGGCCTTCGGACGACTTGAGCGGGACACGGGACTCGAACCCGTGACCCCGAGCTTGGGAAGCTCGTGCTCTACCAACTGAGCTAGTCCCGCTTGGACCGGCGCAACCTACCGCGATTCCGTGGGCTTGCAAAGGCTCTCGGACGTTCGGGTCGCGCTCATGGCGGCACCGCGCTGCAGTTGACCACGCTGCGCCACGTTCCGTTGTCGCACGTGTAGTAGTTGCCGTCGATGCAGCACCAGCCTTCATTGTGCGGGGAACAGTCGGGAGGGATCGGACAGCTCGGCTGACTCGACGTTCCGGCACTCGATGTCGTTCCAGCGCTCGATGTCGTCCCGGCGCTCGATGTCACGCCGCCTGAGCCTGAGGCACCGGCCGACGTTCCGCCCTGTCCCGGAGCGCCGCCCGAGTTCGCGCGGCCGCCATCCGACGTACCGGCCGTCGCCGCAACGAAACCCGCCGCGCCGGCGCGCGCAGCACCACCGGATCCCGAAGGCTCGCCGCCTTCTCCCGCACCGGCAGCTCCCGCCCCGGCCGAGTCGGCGCCGCCGCTCTCCGTTGGTACGCCTCCGGCAGCTTCGCCAGCTCCGTCAGTACCGGCCTCCCCCGCGGGCGCGCCCGCAGCGCCACCTTCCGAGGCACTTGTTGGTAACGATGCACCCGCTTGACCAGCGTCGTCGCTCGCGCCGCTGTCGCCCGCAGCGCCGCCTTCTCCGGCCGCCCCTGCGTGTCCGGCGAAATTTCGATCTTCTCCGCAGCCGGCCGCGATCGCGATACCAAGCGCGAGTGCCCAAACGTTGGCTCGGAGTGGCTTTCGCGCCCCCATGCGCCGCAAGAAGGTCACCGCGCTGCGCTCATGTCAAGAACGCTGCGCCCCCGAGAATGAAGGCGTGATGCGGCCCTCCGCTTGACCTCTCCGGGTCGCTTCCGGTACGAAGCATGCGTCGAGAACCCATGAAAACGGCCGTCGTCCAATCCGTTTGCGAGTGCCAAGCCCGTCTCGGAGCCGAGCTCGACGAGCAGCGGCGCGCAGTGCGTGGCTGGGCCCGCCAGCGGACGCGTGAGCTCGCAGCGCCCGCCAATAGCGTGGGTGCCAGTCATGACGCGTTCCAGGTCGGGTGGTCGTGCCCGTTCTGCACACGCAACACGCTGCGTTCCTTCGACGCGGGCGCGCTCGTTTACCAGGAGAAGCCGGCGCTGCCGAGCATCCCTCCTGTCTCGCGTCCGGCGCCGCGTTCGACGGCCCCCGGCAGCTGAACACTGCTCAGCCCTGCGTGAAGAGCTCACGCGCGCAGAGTCCGAGACCGCCCACAAGGAGCGCAGCCGCGATCCAACTCGTGTGCAGCGGTCCGAGCGAGAAGACTTCGCCTGCCGACGCCGCGTAAGCGCGGTCGAGCATGGTGAGCACGACGCTGGTGGCCGCCAGCGCGAGCCCCGGCATGAGTCGCCGTAGGAGCGAGCGTTCGGGGGCTGCCGCCTGCGACGCCGAAACCGCTCCGACCTGACGCGGCGCGGCCGGATCGGACCTGCGTCCCGAAGGCGGCGACGAGCCGACCTTTGGCTGTTCCACGCGGGGTGAAAGCGAGTCCGCCCGGGGCCGCGGTTGCGAGCTCACCGGCGCTAGTGACGGCGTTGCGGGCGCCGGCGACGGCCGTCCGCTCGGGGGCGGCACCGCGAGATGGGTGTCGGCGAGCGGAGCCGCCTCGAGCGACAGCGAAGGATTCGAGGGAGCGAGTGAGCGCCGCGGGATCGGCTCGTCAGGCGGCAAATCGAGGTCGAGCTTCGCGCTCATGCCTGCGCCCTCTCCGTCTTCGAAGTCGAAGCTCACCGGCCCCTGAACGGCGGGCAACTCGGGGCGACTCGGTTTGCGCGCGAGCGGCACCAGATCGGGAATGGTGTTGGTGACGGCACCGGCCTGCCCGAGGTTCGGTGCCCCCGCGGCGTCGCGCCCGCTCGCCTCGACGAGAGCGCGCCAAAACGTCCCCGCGTCGGGGAAGCGGTCTCGGGGCTCGACGGCGAGCGCGCGCTGGAACGCAGCCTCGACTCGATCGGAGACGACCACGCCGTGCGTGCGCGGTGTCGGGCGCCGCGCCCGATCGAGAATTTGCGCGCGAATCGCCACGTGCGAACCACTGATCACGGGCTTGCCCGCGAGGGCTTCGACGAGCGTGAGCGCGAGACCCCACACGTCGGTCCACGGCCCCGTCTCGCCGAGCTCCTTCGGGCTCCATTGCTCGGGCGCGCCGTAGGCGGGCGTGAACAGCGTGACCTCGTCGCCCGCCTTCGCTGCGCGCGTCGCGGCGCCCCGCACTTCGGCGACGCCGAAGTCGAGGATCTTGGGTACGCGCTCGCCGCCGACGTTCGCGACGAACACGTTCTCGGGCTTGAGATCGCAGTGCGCGATCGATTCGGTGCCCGCCGGACCCTCGAAGTGGTGCGCGCGTTCGAGCGCCTTCGCGATGGGCTCGAAGAACGGAACGAGCTCGGGCAGCGTGAACGGGCGCTTGCCGGCCGCCGCGCGCGCGCGGATCAGCGCGTCGAGCGTCTCACCGTCGAGCCACTCGAGCACCATGAACGGCACGAACGCGCCGTTCGGCGCCGTCATCACGTCGACGTGGAGCGGGCGCGTGACGGTGGGCGTACTCGCGGACAGGCGAAACATCACCTCCGCTTCGGCGCGAAACTGCTCGAGGAAGCGCGCCTGGTACTCCGTGCCGAGGTGCTGCGGCACCTTCAGACATTTGAGCGCGACGGGCGCGCGAAAGCCCCCGTGCCGCGCGCGATACACGATCCCGAAGCCGCCTTCGGCGACGACGCTCTCGACGTGGTACGCGGACGCAATGGTCGTCCCGACGATTCCGAACAGATCCTCGGCCATCGGCGGTGCGCTCGCCCTCACGCCTACGCGAGGGCGATGCCGAGCTGGCGACGGAGCTGGAAGTAGCGTTCGCTCGTTGCGAAGCCGAAGAGGTCCTTCGCGAGCTCACCCCGCCCGCGCTCTTCGACGTCGAGCAGCTTGAGCGCCGTACCGAGATCGTTCGCGAGCAGGAAGCCCGCGCGGCACGCGGTTTTCTCCGTGGCGACGCTCCAGCGCTGCAGGTTCGTGCGTGCACCCTCTTCGACGAAACGCAGGAAACAACCGCGCAGCGTGTCGAGCTGCGCCGGCTCGAGCAGCGGCTGAATCGCCTTCGCGATGGGAGCGACGCGGCGCTTCACGTCCTCGGCGATCGGCAGCCCGGGGTTGCCGATCACGAGCGCGGCGAGGAACAAATCCTCGAGATCGGGCAAGCTCGAGAAGAGCGTCTTTACGTAATGCTCGGTGCGATACCAAGAGAGGTGCCGCCCGACGAGAAAGGCGTGTTCGAGCTGCGAGCGACCGCTCAGCACGCCTTTGCCGACGACGGTGACGGGTGGCACCGACGGGACGTGCTCGAACCCGACCTCGCGGTCACGTTCGACGAAGACGTGCGGCGTCGGCAGGCCGAGAATTGCCGCAGCCCAGGGGATGGCGCGAACGGCTGTCACCGTCGCTTTCGCCACGTCCTGACGCGACTCCGGCTTCGGCTGGTACAGCTTGCCGTCACGCCGCAGCGCCGTCACGCGTCCGAGCAGTGCCGCCGGCGCGATCACGCCGAAAATCTGGCCCGTGAGCACTTCCTCTTCCGGGTGGAAGAGCTGGTCGTACCAGCTCGATTGCGAGAGCCCGGCGCGGGGCGCGAACAGCGTCTGCGTGCGGGCGGCCTCGAACTCGGCTTTTTCCTCAGCCGTCGCGGCTCCTAGCGCGACGAGCGCCTGCGCCACGCACCACGAGCGATCGATTTCTCCGCGCGCCTTGTAGATGCGATGGAGCTGCCGGTGCGCGTCCGCCTCCGTCGGGTTGCGGCGGATGCGGCGCCACGCGTCCTCGGGGTCCTCCGTCGCTAGCGCGGCTTCGTCGTCGAGCTCGGTGAGATCGATCTCGACGTTGATCGCGGCTTGAGCGCGCCGCAGCTCCTCTTCGAGCTCGCGCACGCGCGCTTCGAGCTGCGAGACGCGTTTGAGCAGGAGCGCGCGACCCGCGTCACCGTCCGCTTCGACGCGAAGCGGCGCCAGCGACGCCGCGGGCTCTTCGTAGTGCTCGACGATCTGCACGCGGTGCCGCGTCTGGTACGCGGCGACCATCGCCTGCTCGAGCCTGAGCAAGCGATCGCGATCGATGCCGAGGTTCGCCGCGGCTTTCTCGAGCCGCGCGCGCTCGTCGGCCGTGATGATGCCGTCCTCGAGCACCTCGGCGAAGAGCTCTTCGTATTGCACCTCGAGCGGCCCGAGGCCGAAGCCGCCGGACACCTCGCCCGCAGCGAAGCCGGCGGCGTGTTCGAACGCCGTGGCCCCGGCCTCCTCCGCGGCGCGCGAGCGAATGCTCGGCGCCGCGCCCTCTCCCCCGTGCGTCACGTGCCGCCCTGACCGCCTGCGCCTGCCCCCGCCTCGTTGCTGGTCTTGCCGCCCTCACCGCCGAGGTTGCCGGTCGTGCCGCCGGTGCCGCCGGTGCCGCCGGTGCTGCCCGCCGGGCACTTGCTGAACGAGTCCGCCGCCGTCTCTCCCGACTGGAGCGGGCGGCAGTAGCCCTGCCGGCCCCAGATCGAGCTCACCTGGCCCATCGACTCGTCGACGCAGTACTCGCCCTTGAGGACGCACTGAGCGTTGCAGTCGCAGAGCGCGCCGCAGATGCCGACGTCGCCCTGGGCGGCGTCACTGCCGGACAGAATCGTCGCGAAGAGGCAGGCGTTGTCGGCTGCTCCCTTGCCGTCCCAGCCGCAACCCGTGAGGTTCGAGTTCAACGTGCAGAGCGCCGAGCAGGTGCCCTTGGTCGGATCCGAAGAACCCGCGAGGCAGAAGCCGTCGCACGCGTCCGTTTGCGTGCCGGTGGGCGGCGTGCAGGGCGAGCCGATCGGCAGTCCCGTCGGCTTCGTCGCGACGCAGAAGCCGCTCGCGAAATCGCAGAATTGGTTCTGCCCGCAGTCGTAGTCGCCGCCGCACGTGGGCAAGCAACCGGTGACGAAGGTGCCGCACTCGCTCGTCCCCGAATCACAGAGTTCGTTCGAGTTGCAATCACTGGTCGAGGTGCACGCGACGCCCGTCGGAATCAAGCCGACGAGGCTGCACGCAACCTCCTCGCGCTCGTGGCACTTCGGAACGCCGCCCGTCCCCTCGGTGCAACCCTCGACGCAATACATGTCGTTGTTGGCCGAGAACGGCACGCAGTAAGCATTGTCGGCGACGTCGAGGCAATCACTGTTCGACGCGCACGCCGCGGTGCACATGCCCTTCGCCGGGCCGTCACCGCTGAGCGCGTCGTTCGCGACGCAAGTGAGCTTCGCGTCGGCGCAGTCGGTATCCTTCACGCACGCGCGGCCGAGATTCGAGCCGGTGCTCGTGGTGTTGCCCGTACCGCCGCTGCCCACGAGGCTGCCGCCCGTGCCCGTCGTGCCACCAGTGCCGCCGCGGCCTGCTTTGCCGCCGCTGCCGAGGATGCCGCCACCCGCGGAGCCGCCGGAGCCGAGGCTCTGACCCAAGTCCGTGTGGCAGTGGCCGCCGACGCCGTTCGGGCCGTCGCAGCACTGCGTGTCGCTCGTCTTCGCACAGACGCCGACGCTGCTTCCGACCGAGCGACAGACGTAGCCCGACGAGCACTCGCTCGTGTCGGCGCACGTCGCGCAATAGGCTTTTCCGGAGTCGTTCTTGGTGGTCGACTCGTCCGTGCAGCCGCCGCCCATGGTGAGGAGCACCCACCCGATCCCGAGAGTGAGTAGGCTAAGTCCTTGTCGCATCACCGAATGCCTCCGCGGGGGAAAGCCCGCGGAGTGAGTGTAGCGCGCCGGGCGATGAGCGGCGCAAGCGATTTCACTTTCATCGGACGGGTCGCAAAGCGCCCCGTGACGCAGACGGCCGCGCACCGTGGCCGTCTTTTTTCTTCGTGGGTCGACTGGGACTCGAACCCAGGACCAACGGATTAAAAATCCGCTGCTCTAACCGACTGAGCTATCGACCCGAAAAAGCGCCGCGGAGGGTGACACAACTGGCGCGGCTGTCCAAGCCTCAACCCTGGGGCCGGAGCGTGCTCAGGTTCGGGCCGACGCGCTCCGCGATGGCCGCTTCCGCATCGGAGCCCAAGGCCGCGCCGGCACTGAAGAGCGCGAAGCTCACGTACTCGTGGAGCAGCTGTTTCAGCATGTTTTGGGGGTCGGAGCCGGCCGCGACGAGGACGGCGTTTTGCACGACTCGAGCGGGATCGAGCGCACCGGTCACGTCCGGCCCCGCGCCTCGAAATAGGATGTCGTAGACGCCGGCGCCGACCGCGAACGAGGCGAGGCTCTCGCGCACTTCGGCGGCTTTGCCCGCAGCGGCCGCCGCACCGAAGATGGCGAGCAGCGTCCCGTTCGCCGCGCCGACGAGCGCCGTCGGACCGCCCGAAACGCGCGGCGGATGCACGGCGACGTGGTGCGATTGGACGAGCGCGTAGAGCGCGCGTGTCGTGTCGAATTCTCCGCGGCCGGTGGCGCGCCCGAGCTCCTCGACGCTCTGTGTGCCGTCGATGGCCTCGTACACCTCGAGATGATCGTCGGGCGCGGCGCGACCCGGCGTGCGCACCGGTACGTGTGCGCCGGACGGGATCTTGAGCTTGAAGAAGCGGAGCTCATCCATGCGCGTCACGCCGTCCATCAAGAGCGCGTTCGCGCCCAGCGTGTGCTGCGAGACGAGCCGCGCTGCGTCGAAGCCGTCGAGGAAGAAGAACGTGCCGTCGGCGACGGTGAGCGTCGCGAACACGATTTCCTCGATCTGCTTCGAGATGTGCGCGTACAGGACCTCGCGCGTGATCGAGCCGAGCTCGATCGCGACTTCACCGAAGCGGCGCCCCGCCGTCGTCTGCGCGAGGATTTGCTCGCGCTGCTCGGCCTCGAGCGCGCCGTAGCGGTAGAGCACGGAGCCGATGCGCTCGTTTTCGACGTTCGTGTGTGCGCCGACCACGTTGCCGTGCTCGAAGAAGACGCTGCGCACCTGGTCTTCGTTCTCGACGATGAGCTCGCCGCGCCAGCCCGTTTGACCGAGCAGGGCGAGCACGTCGCAGAGCGCGCCGGGCGCCGTCACTTCCCCCGCGATGCGCACGACCGCGCCGTCTTCCGCGTCGCGCCGGCCGTCCTCGCCGGTGTAGCGCATGAACACGACGTGCTTGGGCGACGGCAACACGCGATAGGCGCCCGCGCGCGCGCGCATGCGCTGCCCCGCGATCGCGCCGATCGGATGCGCCTCGCCCCGGCCGTCGATGCGAACGAGCTCGTCCCGAGCTTCTTTCATGCGCGCTCGGGATTTTACAACACGTCACGGCGGTTTTCACCGTCGCATGACGTGAGGGGCTCTAACGCAGCTCGGCCACGCTGCCGCCGAAGATGCGCTCGAGCCCGCCGAGTAGGGCATCCGTGGGCGTGATGCGCGTGCCGTCGAGATCGAGCACGGCCTGGGCGCCGTCGCTGAGCTCGATCACGAGCTCGACCGGGCACGATCCAGGGGAATTTTTGAGGAGATCGCGCAAGGTTTCGAGGTCTTTCTTCACCGTGCGCTCGGCCTCCACCTTGATCGAAACGGCGCGGGTGCTCTTGAGCGCCGAATCCGAGAGCAGCTCCACCGCGTCGACGAGCAACGTCGGCTCCCTGCCCTCGGAGTCCTCGGGCTCGTCCGTGATCGGATAGCTCACCTTTCCCGACACGACGACGGGCTCGCCGCCCGTGAGGATGTGCGCGTAGGTCTCGATGCGATCGCCGCGCAGCTTGGCCTTCACGCGCCCGACCAGATCCTCGATCTCGAAGAAGGCGGCTCGGCCGCCGGAGCCACCCTTGAACAGCCGCTCCTGGTAGCCCTCGACCATGCCGGCGACGCTCGCGGGGCTCCACGCCTCCGCGCGCGCGACGTCCGTCGTCGGTGTGATCCCCATGCGCTGATACTTCGTCCCGTAGCGGAAGAGCGGGTGACCGGAGACGTAGCAGCCGAGCGCTTCCTTCTCGCGCTTCAAGAGCTCCATTCGGTCCCACTCCTCGGCCACCGGATACTCGCTCAGGCCTTGGGCGGAGGCGCCGTTCTTCGGCACGGCAGCGAAGTTGCCGAACAGGCTCGCCTGGCCGCTCTCGCGATCACGACTCGCCGAGCGCGAACGTTCGAGCGCGCGGTCGACGGCGGCGTACGCGCGCGCGCGACTGACGCCCATCGGCTCGAGCAAGGAGTCGAAAGCTCCGCACTGCACGAGCGACTCGAGCACGCCCTTGTTCAAGCGCTTGGCGTCCACGCGCGTCGCGAAATCGAAGAGATCACGGAAGGGCCCGCCCGCGCGGCGCGCCTCGAACATCGTCTCGAGCGCGGCCTCGCCGACCCCACGCACGGCGCCGAGCCCGAAGCGCAGCTGCGGGCCGAAACGGTCGCGGACCTTGCCGGAGCCGCGCAGGGGGCCGTCCCCCTTCGGCTGCGCATACACCACGGAAAAATCCGTTTCGCTCGCGTTCACGTCCGGCGGCAGCACGACGCAGCCCCAGGCCCGCGCCTCGGCCACGAGCCGCACGACCTTGTCGACCTTGTCCTTGTCGGTCGTGAGCGCGGCGGCGAAAAACTCGGTCGGATAGTGCGCTTTGAGCCAGGCCGTCTGGTACGTGATGAGCGCGTACGCGGCCGAGTGGCTCTTGTTGAAGCCGTAGGACGCGAAACCTTCGAGCTCGGCGAAGATGGCCTTGGATTTCTCTTCGGGCACGCCGTTCTTGAGCGCACCCGAGATGAAGCTCGCCTGCTGCTTCATCATCTCCTCGGCCTTCTTCTTGCCCATCGCGCGACGGAGCAAGTCGGCTTCGCCGAGCGAGTAGCCCGCGAGCCGCTGGGCGATTTGCATCACCTGCTCTTGGTAGACGGGCACGCCGTAAGTGGGCGCGAGCACCTCGTCGACGAGCGGGTGCAGCTTGCGCACGGCTTTGCGCCCGTGCTTGCTGCCGATGAAGTCCTCGATCATGCCCGTGCCGAGCGGACCCGGCCGGTAGAGCGCCACCGCGGCGACGATGTCCTCGAAGCAATCGGGCTTGAGCGGCCGCAGAATGCGTTCCTGCATGCCGCTCGACTCGAGCTGAAAGACGCCGTTCGTCGCGCCGCTCGACAGGAGCACGTAGGTCTCGTGATCGTCGAGCGCGAGGTTCAAGAGGTCGATCGGCTTGTTCCGGCGATCGGGGCGCGCGTTGACGATGCGCTCCGCGATGTTCGTGAGCGTGAGCGTTTTCAGTCCCAAGAAGTCGAACTTGACGAGCCCGACGGCCTCGATGTCGTCCTTGTCGTACTGGCTGACGATGCTCGAATCGCTCTTGAAGCACGGCACGCGCTCGGCGAGCGCACCTTCGCTGATCACGATGCCGGCCGCGTGCATGCCGGCGTGACGCGTGAGTCCCTCGAGCCGGCGGCTCTCTTGAATCAGCTCGGCGACGCGCGGGTCCGACGCGACGAGCTGCTTCAGCTTCGGCTCGACCTCGAGCGCTTCGTCGATCGTGCACATCTTGCCCTGGCCCTTGGGCGGCACGAGGCTCGCGATGCGCTGCGCTTCCGGCGCGGCGATGCCCATCGCGCGCGCGACGTCCTTGATCACGCTGCGCGCCTTCAGGTTCTGGAACGTGCCGATCTGACCGACGCAGTCGAAGCCGTATTTTTCCGCGACGTATGCGATCACCTCGTCGCGCCGCACCATGCAGAAATCGATATCGAAATCCGGCATGCTCACGCGCTCCGGATTCAGGAAGCGCTCGAACAAGAGCTCGTAACGCAGCGGATCGAGCTCGGTGATGCCGAGCGAATAAGCGACGAGCGAACCCGCGCCGGAGCCGCGACCGGGACCGACCGGAATGCCGCGATCTTTCGCCGCGCGGATGAAGTCCCAGACGATCAGGAAGTAGCCCGGGTATTTCATCGACGCGATCACGTCGAGCTCACGCTCGAGCCGTTCGCGGTACTTCGACTCCGAGAGCTTCGGGTCTTGCCGGCGCAGGAGCGCGAGACGCTGCTCGAACCCCTCGCGCGAGACGTGCCGGAAGTAGCTCTCCGTGTCGTAGCCCTCGGGCACGGGGAACGTCGGAAGCTCCGACTCGCCGAGCTTCAGCTTCACGCCCGAGCACATTTCCGCGACGCGCAGCGTGTTGGCGAGCGCTTGCGGCGTCGCACGGAAGAGCTCCGCCATCTGCTCGGGGCTCTTCAGGAACATCTCGGCGCTGCCGTGGTGCAACGGCTGCGCCTCGGTCAGCGTGCGGCCGAGCCGCACGCACTCGAGGTAGAGATGGGCGGCGCCGTCCTCGCGCTCGACGAAGTGCACGTCGTTGGTGGCGACGAGCGGCAAGTCGAGAGCGCGCGCAGCCTCGATCAGGACGGGATTCAAGACTTCTTGTTCGGGGAAGCCGTGATCCTGGAGCTCGACGAAGAGTTGCCCCTTCTCGAACACGTCCGAGAGCTCGCCGAGCGCCGCGTTGGCCCGCTCCGGCCCGAGCTCGAGCACGCTTTGCGGCGCGTACCCGCCGAGACACCCGCTCAGAGCGACGAGCCCTTCCCGGCGCGCGGCGATGGATTCGAGGGTGACGCTCGGCGCAAGCTCGCTCGCGGGCGACAGGTGGCTCTTCGAAACGAGCGAGACGAGGTTTCGGTACCCTACGTCGTTGGCCGCGAGCACGACGAGGTGACAGAGCCCGTTGCCGCCGCGCACGACGTTGAGCTCCGAGCCGAGAAGCGGCTGGATCCCGGCCGCCTTGCACATCTTGTAGTGCCGGAGCGCGCCGAACATGTTCGCGTGATCCGTGAGCGCGACCGCGCGCATGCCGTGGGCCTTCACGCGGGCAGGCAGCGCGTCGAGCTTCACCGCACCCGTGAGGAAGGAATATTGGGAGTGCAGGTGCAGGTGAACGAACTCAGCCATTCGCGCGCTCGAACGGTGTACCAGGGCTTGGCCATCCGTGCATGACCGACCGGCCGGTTCCAGGGCGCCGGCTTGCGGGCTGCCCGGCAGTTAGGCTACCGCTTGTGCTCGGTGGCCCCCGTTTGGGGCGGCCTCCGGAGGAGAATTGGGCGTGATGATGCGGACGAAGACTTTTGCGCTGCTGTTCGTCGGGTCTCTCGCGGTCGTGCCGGTGCTCGCCGGTTGTGCTGCCAAAGCCTCGTTCCAGGCCGGCGGTGGCGAGGCACAACCGCCGCCGCCCCCTCCGCCGCCGCCTCCCCCGCCCGCTCCGGCGCCTGAACCCGCCGCGACGCCTGCCCCGGCGCCGACGCCCGCGCCCACCCCGGCACCCGCGCCCACTCCGGCCCCGACGCCCGCGAAGAGCGAAGCGACGGTCTCGGGCGACAAGGTCAACATCCCGGGACAAATCGAGTTCGACACCGGCAAAGCAACCATCAAGCCCACCGACGAGACGACGAAGACGCTCGACCAGGTGAAGGCGTACCTCGACGCCAATCCGCGCGTGACCAAGCTCCGCATCGAAGGCCACACGGACAACACCGGAACCGCCGCCGCGAATCTCGAGCTCTCGGGCGGGCGAGCGCTCGCGGTGAAGACCTACGTGGTCGGCAAGGGCGTGGACAAAGCACGCATCGTCGCCGTCGGCTGCGGGCAGGACAAGCCGATCGCCGACAACACGACGGACGCCGGGCGCGCGAAAAACCGACGGACCGAGTTCCGCATCGCCGAGGTGGGCGGCAAGAAGTACATGGGCAAAGATCCGAACGGCGGCTGCAAGCCGTTCGAATGACGCGCATGCTATGAACGGCCGGTGCGCCCCGCGCCCTGGTCACGCTTCGTAGTTCCGCTGGTTCTCCTGCTCGCTCCGGCGGCGTGCGATCAATCGCCGCCGGATCTCCGCGAATGGAAGCCGAGCGACCACGACCACACCACGAACCCCGGGCAGGATCAGGTCGAAGGCGGCCCCGACGCCGGCATGGAACCGGAGCTCGCCGCGCACGGGCTCACCGAAGTGGCCATGGTCGCGTGGCAACAAAACTGCGTCCGCTGCCACGGCACGTTCGGACGCGGTGACGGCCCGCAAGGGCCGATGGTGCGGGCCTCCGATCTCTCGAACGCGCGCTGGCAGGCGAGCGTCACCGAGGACGACATCGCCAAGATCATCCACGACGGCCGCGGGCTCATGCCTGCGTTTCCCTTGCCGGACGCGACGCTCAAGCCGCTCGCTCACCTCGTACGCCTGCTCGGTCAGGCCGCGGCTCCCGCAGGGAGCGACTCGGCGGCCCCCGCGGTGAGCGCCCCGCGCGGACCACACGGGCCCGCCGCGCTCTCGGCACACCCGAGCGCCGCACCCGTCACGGCGACGAGCGCGCACCCGACCGTTGCGACGAGCGGCAGCGCGAAAGCCGCCACCGCGCCGTCACGATGAATCTGCCGGGTACCCCGGCGTGGCGGCGCCGCGCTGCGTTCGTCTTCGTCGGCGTCGGCACGGTGCTCGCGAGCCGCGCGGTCTCACGCGACTTACCGCACGAACAAACCTTCGTCTTCCGCCTCGACCAGAGCGAACGTCACGCACCACTCAAGCTGAGCGCGAGTTTCGTACGTGTCGGTGAAAGCGAGCCACGCGCGGGCGTGAGCCTCACGCGCGATGGATCGGAGTCCGGCGATCCTCGTCAAACTCTGAGCTTACCGAATGGAGACTATGTAGTTACCGTCGAGTGGGAGCATGTGGGCAAAGCGACGCTCGACGCAGCGAGCGTCACTAAAGAAGGCGAGACATCGCGCGTCGAGCGCGTTACCCTTTCGGGGGGCGAGACAATCGTCCTTTTGCCGAAGAGGGATTCCGAGTGAGCCAGCCGTCGTCTCCGATCGAGATCAGCACGCGCGCTCAGACTCCCGATCTCCGGCTACCCGACGACATCATCGTGATCGTGTTGAACGGCGCGCAGCGCGGCCAGCGCGTTCGCCTCGTCGATCGCCTGCGCGTCGGCAAAGCGCCCGAAAACGACCTCGTCCTGAACGACGACACCGTCTCGCGCCAGCACTGCGAGCTCGAGCGGAGCGCCCAAGGCGTACTGGTCCGCGATCTCGGCTCGACCAATCACACGCGCGTCGGCCGCACCGCCGTACACGAGGCGGTCGTCGAATCGGGCGCGACCATCAGTGTCGGCGGCGTGGATTTGAGCCTGCGCGTCGAACCGCGCCAGGCCGTCATCTTGCCGAGCGAGTCGTGCAAGTTCGGCGAGGCGCTCGGTCACAGCATCAGCATGCGCACCATCTTCGGTGTGCTGGAGCGCATCGCGCCGACCGACGCGGCCGTCCTACTCGAGGGCGAGACGGGCACCGGCAAGGACGTCCTCGCCCGTTCGATCCATCAGATCAGCCAGCGCCGGGAGAAGCCGTTCGTCGTCGTCGATTGCGGCGCCGTGAGCTACAGCTTGATCGAGAGCGAGCTCTTCGGGCACGAGCGTGGAGCCTTCACGGGCGCGGTCGCGTTGCGCCAGGGTGCGTTCGAGCTCGCCGGGCGCGGCACCGTCTTCCTCGACGAGGTCGGCGAGCTGCCGCTCGACGTGCAGCCGAAGCTCTTGCGCGTGCTCGAGTCCGGGGAGTTTCGGCGTGTCGGCGGCAACAAGACGCTGCGAGCCGAAGCGCGCGTCGTCGCAGCCACCAAGCGCGACCTGAAGCTCGAGGTCGAGCGCGGGAAATTCCGCGAGGATCTCTACTTTCGGCTGGCGGTCGTGCCGGTGACCGTGCCGCCCCTCCGCTCGCGCCGCGAGGACATTCCGCCGCTCATCGACCGCTTCGTCGATCTCGCGCGCAAGCGCGACGCGTCGGCTTCGGTTTCACTGAGCTCGGCCACGGTCGCGGCGCTCGCCGCGCACGACTGGCCCGGCAACGTCCGCGAGCTCCGGAACGTCCTCGACCGCGCGATCTACATCGCCACCGCGGGGGGCGAGCGCGAAGTGCGCATCGTCGATCTCCCGGTCGCCGCCGGCACGAGCCACACCGAGACGACGAACTTCGAAGCCGGCAAGAGCTACCGCGAGGTGCGCGAGCAGTTCGAATCCGATTTCGAGCGCCGTTACGTCTCCTGGCTCCTCGACCGCCACGCCGGCAACATCTCCGCCGCCGCCCGCGAAGCCCGCATGGACCGCAAGCACTTGTATGACTTGGCGAGGCGCCACGGGTTGCGGGAGGGTCGGGGCTAAGCTCAGAATTCGCCGCGGACGCCGAGGGTCAGCATGCCGGCGAGGGTGTCGTCGGGCTTCTTGCCGCTCCAGGTGAAGTCACGCAGGTTCGTCTTCAGGACGTCGAAGGCCACCGTGCCCTGGAAGCGGAGGAGTGCCGAAAAGACCCGGTGGTCAGGCGTGCCCTGCATGCCGGCGAGCAACCGAAAACCGAGGAGGTAGCTCGACAGCGGCGAGAGCTCGCGGTCGCCCGTCCAATATTGGCCGCGCGGACCGTGCACCGGCTCGCCGCCCGTGTAGTCGTCGCTCCAGAAGAGCGCGCCGTTCTGGTGGTAATAGCGCGCGTGGAGGAGCAGGCGGATCGCCTGCGTCACGTACTTCTCGAATTCGAGCTCGTAAGTCTCGCCGACGATGTCCCAAGTGTCGCGGTAGGCGCGGAAGCTCGCCGTGGCCGCGGCCGAGATCGGCTTGATGAAGTACTTGCCGCGCAGCGAGAGCGCGCCACGCGCGCGGTTCTCCGGATGATTCTCGAGCGCGTCTTCGCCCGTGGGGGCGATCACGACCCCGCGGTAGGGATTGCCCAGAAAGCCGTGCTGCACGCCGCCCGTGAGCACGACCTGCGTCGCAAAGAGCGGCGTCCACGCTTGCGTCCACGCTGCCTGAAACGTGTCGAGGTCCACAGAGCGGCTCGCGCGCAGCGGATCTTTGGTAAAGCAGCCTTTCGAGCTGTCGAGGCGCGTGCGGCCGGAGGGCGAGGTGCTCGGCGCGAAGTTCGTCGTACAGACGTGATCGAAACCGCGCGCGTACTGGATCTCGAGCTGGGTGTTCTTCTGAAAGAAATCGGTGCCCGCGGTGACGGCGAGGCCCTGCGAGTGGTAGTCGGACTCCGTGCCGTAGGAGTAGTCCACGGCGAGGTGCGTATCGCGGCGCGTGATCTGCGCTCCGCCGCGGAACTCGTTGCGCACGTCGGAGAACTTGGTCGCGCCCGTCACGACGTCGGCGACGGGGCCCGCCTTGATGGCTTCCGTCGCGCCCGACACGATGTCGGCCTCGTACGCCACGTGGACGTCGAGCCACTCGGTCGGCTGCGCGGCGACCGTGGCCGCCGGCGTGATGACGGTGAGTTTGCTCGTCTTCGACGGCTCCACGAAGGCCGTGCCGCGCGCATCCACCTCGACGACCTGCGCGCGCGCCGAGGTCGCGACGAAGCCGCAGAGCGCGGCTCCGGCGAGCCCGAGCGCCCCAGCACGTTGGCGCCGCCCGCTCAGTTGCACCCGCAACCGCCTCCGCGCACCGAGCCGCCTCCGAACGACGCCTCGCGGTTCTCGAGCATGTGTTCTTCGGCCGCGCCTTCACCCGGCTCGCCCTCGAAGCGCATGGTCGGATCGGCGAGCACCGCGCGCTGCTCGGGCCGCACCGTCGCGCACGCGCCGGAAGCGAGCGACAGCAAGCAGAGGACCGAGATGGATAGCGTCTTGAACATGGTTCGCCTCAAAAATACGACCCCAAGCCGCCGACGTAACTCTGCACGTTCTTGTAACGATCCTCCGTGTAGAGCACGAAGTCCGAAACCTCGAGCCTGAGCAGCAAACGGAAGCGCAGCGAGATCAAGAGCCCGCCGCCCACGCGCGCATTGAACCAATTGCGCGTCTGGCGAATGTTCTCTTCCTTCGGCTTCTCGTGCATGCCGCCGGCGCCGAGCACGAAGAACGGCGCAATCGCCCAGTCCGGAGCCAGGTTGAGCGCGAAGGCCCCACCGTAAATCAGGCGGCGGCTGTCGGATTGGAGCGCGAGCCCGACGTAGGGCTCGAACGCGATGGCCGGCGCGAGCACGAGCGCGGGGCGCGCCTCGGAGTAGCCGCTCTTGTTCCACACGCCGCCCATCAGCGCGAGCCCGCCGTGAGCGTCCTCGAGCGCGGGCGGCGCGAAGAGGCCGGGCTTGCTCGGGCCGTTCGGCGTGTCCTGATCGACCGCCATCGCCTCGACGGTGTCGCCGAGCACGTACGCCGTGCGGCCGTCGGGCAAGAGCACCTCGAGCCAGTAGCCGGACGTCTCGCGCGTCTGGATCAAGAAGGTGTCCCCGCGGTGCGCGCGATGAATCACGCGGTACGAAACGCCCGGACCCGCGCGCATCTCCGTCTCGGCGACCGTGACACGCGCGAAGACGTCGGCGTCTTCTGCGTTCGCGTGCTTGGGCGCGACGACGAGCGCGAGAGCAAGCCCGCAGGCGCCGAGAAATCGCCTCATTGCGCGGTCACGTGGCTCGCCCATTCACGGATGGCGGCGGCGGCGTCGCTGTTGTCGTCGAAGATTTTGCGCGGATGCTCGAGCCGCTGCAGCGGCCGTAACAGCAGCGGCGACGAGTCGGGATCGCGGCGCATGCGCGCTTGCGCGGCGGTGTAGTTGCTGCGCGCTTCCGGAGGGATCGGCGTCGTCGGCACGTTGTTCACGCACGCGATGTCCGCGTGCGTGCGCAAGCGAAACGACGTGATCGTATCGTGGCAACCCGAATCACCCTGCCCCGTGTCGCCCGGCCCACACTTGTTCGGAATGATCGCGCGCGGCTCGACTTGGCAGTAGAAAAAATTCTCGTCGAACAAGAGATCCGCGATGCTGAAGTCGGGACCAGGGTCGACCGTCGTCGGCAAGAGTCCTTGATCCCCACAGCCAACGCCGTAGAGCGCGAACCCCAGCGCACACACCACGACGGCGGCGCGAGCCATCCAAGCTGTCACGGCCCTTCACGCTAACAAAACGCGCGCGATAGTTCGCGCTCAAACCGTCACCGGCCTTACGGCTGGCTCGAACTCTTCTTCTTCACGACGAATTCGACGAGTGCGCGCGCGTGGTGCAGCGTCGGGAGACGCACGTTCCGGTGCGCCGAGGTCCCACCTAAATAATCAGATCGTGAACTAGTGCTTGAACTCCATCCGCGGTCTCCGCTAACTCTTGGCCCCCCAGCACGATCTTGTGGCAGGGTTACCTACACAGACCTACATGAAGCTCAATCCCTACCTCCTTGCTGCGGTCCCGGCATTGTTGCTCGTAGCAAAGGGCGCTTTTGGTGCTCAGCTAGCGGTCCTCGGGGTAACCCTGGGCATCTTCTTCGGAACCCTCTCGCTGCGTCGCCCCGGCGAAGGTAGCGCGACTACGACGCACCACTGACCTCGCCGCACGACTCCCACTCGTCGCCTTCGGACGGCGCCCTCTCGGCCGCGCCGCTCAAGCGCTTCGACGAGTTCAGTCTGCACGACGTGGAGGCGCTCCGGCTGATTTTGGCCGGCGCGTCCGTCGTCGACTGGCACCGGCTGAATCTGACCGGGGCCGATCACGCGCGGCAGCTGATCGAAAATCACGATCTGTCGCTCGGCGATCCGAAGGACCTCGCCTTCACCGAGCACATCAAGCGCGAGGCCATCACCTACCTGCGCCGCCATTTTTCGTTCGCGATCCCGAAGCCCGTCGAGGAGTCGAACGTCGCGGAGCTGCTCGTGATGGCGTCCGGCAAGGGGCATCGCCAGCTCTGCGCCTGCACGATCCTGAAGACGATTCAAATCATCAATCACATGGCGGGCCGCGAGCTCTTGTTCCGGCTACCCGTGAGCGACCGCGACCTCTTTCACCTGGTGGAGGAGAAGGTTTATCGCGTCGTCGGCACCATGCTGAGCGAAGGCTTTCCGATCACGGAATTCATCGGCGGCCGCAAGAATCTCGACTCGACCTACACGAAGCTCTTGTCCAAGCCGGAAGCGACGGCCGCGGCGCTCTACGACAAGCTCCGCTTTCGCATCGTGACCAAGGCGATGGACGACATCCTGCCGGTGGTGCTCTACCTCACCGATCGCCTCTTCCCCTTCAACTTCGTCGTGCCCAAGCAGAGCACGAACACCATCTTTCACTTCAAGAGCTACTGCGAGCGCCACGACGAGCTCCGGGCGATGGTTCCCGAATTTCAGGGCACGCTCGACGACGATCTGACGCCGGGCGACAACCGCTTCAGCGCGCCGACCTATCGCGTGATTCAGTTCGTGACCGACGTGCCGGTGCGGGTGCCGCCGCATCTGATGGAGCTTGCGCCCGCCGGCTCCGAGCTTTTGGGCCCCCTCGTCTACATGCTGTGCGAGTTCCAGGTGCTCGACGCCGAAAGCGAAGCCAAAAACGAGACCGGCGACGCGAGCCACGACGCCTACAAACAGCGCCAGCGCGAGGCCGTTTTCCGCCGCTTGCGTCTCGGCAGCCGCAACGACACCTAGCTCTTCTTCGCCATTTTACGGGTTTTAAGGGTGCTCAGCGCCGAAAAACGGTGGTAGAAAACCGCCATGAGGCTGCACGGCCCCCGCGTCCCGCAGATCGCCCACGAGATGATGACGGCGCTCGTCAAGGGTAAGGACATCGAGACCGAGTCGCCCGCCGAGGTCCAGGCCGACATCGAGGCCGTACTGAACCAGTACGTGCGGGACGAGCAGGCCGTTCAAGAGAAGGCGAAGGACCTGATGGCGGCGCGCGGGCTCTCGCAAAACGAGTATCCGCGCCTGCGCAAGCTGGTCGCCGACGAGAAGCACATCAAGCTCGGGGACGAAGCCATCGACTACCTGCTCGACCAGCTCGTCGAGATGCTCATGCATTCGGCGAACGTGGACGAGGTGTTCTCCGAGGACTACGAGCTCCGGCGCAAGATGCGCGATCCGCTCCGCAAGCAGCTCGCTGAAGAGCAGGCGCTCGAGCAGGAGATCCGCGGGCATTTGAAGCACGTGCAGGAGGGCACGGGGCTCTGGGAAGTGGAGTACCGGCGCATGATGGAGGACATCAAACGCCGTAAGGGCCTGTAGCTCCTCGCACGATGCGCAGCATGACCGGATACGGCTCGGGGGACGCGCCGCTCGGAGGCGGCGGGCTGCAGCTCGAGCTCCGGACGCTCAATCACCGCTTCGTGGACGTGCGCGTGCGGCTGCCGCCGGAGATCGCCGACCAGGCGTCGTTTCTGGAGCAGCTCGTGCGCGACAAGCTCGAGCGCGGCCGCGTCGACGTGAGCGTGCGGCTCAGCGGCGCGGCGTTGCCGCCTGCGCGCTTTTCGGTGGAACGCGCGCGCGCACTGCACACCGCGCTCGGCGCGTTGCGCGACGAGCTCGCGCCGGGCACCGAGGTGACGCTGGCGACGCTCGCAACCTTCTCCTCGTTGCTGCTCGAGCCGGTCGTCGCCGACGTCGAGGCCGTGCGCGTGTCACTCGAGCGCGCCCTGCACGCCGCACTCGAGAACCTCGGGGCGATGCGTGAAGCGGAAGGCGCCGTGCTCGGGCGCGAAATCAGCGCCCGGCTCGAAGCCGCCAAGAAGCTCGCCCACTCGATTCGCGAGCGCTCCGGCGGGCTCGTCGGCGTGCAGCGCGCGCGCCTCAAGGAGCGCCTCGATCGCCTGCTCGCCGGCAGCGCTCCGCTCGACGCCGCGCGCCTCGAAAACGAGGTCGCGCTCATGGCCGACCGCTCCGATATCAGCGAAGAAATGTTGCGTCTCGACAGCCATTTTCGGCAGTTTGGCACGCTGCTCGCGGGCGCGGGTCCCGTCGGGCGCCAGCTCGACTTCTTGCTGCAGGAGATCGCGCGCGAGCTCAACACGACGGGCGCCAAGAGCCAGGACGCGACGCTCGCGCAGCTCGTGGTGCAAACCAAGGTAGAGGTCGAGCGGATGCGCGAGCAGGTGCAGAATGTCGAATGACGAGCCGCTGCTCCTCATCATTTCTTCCCCGTCGGGAGCGGGCAAGACGACGCTCGCCAATCGTCTGCTCGAGCGCGTGGCCGGCCTGTCCTTCAGCGTCTCGCACACCACACGCAAGCCCCGCACGCAGGAAATGCACGGGAAGGAATACCACTTCGTCGATCGCGCGAGCTTCGAGGAGCTGATCCGGACGAACGCGTTCCTCGAGTGGGCGACCGTGCACGGTAACCTCTACGGGACGAGCCGCGCCGAGGTCGAGCGCGCGCGCGGTGGACGCGGCATCCTGTTCGACGTCGACCATCAGGGCGCGCGGCAGATCAAGAGCGTGCGGCCGGATGCGGTCGCGGTCTTCATCTTGCCGCCGAGCATGGCCGTCTTGAAGCAGCGACTCCAGGGTCGCGCGAGCGAGGACGCGGAGACGGTAGAGCGCCGCTTCAACGTAGCCCGCGAGGAGATCGCCCATTACGGCCTCTTCGACTACGTGCTCATGAACGACGACCTCGAGCGCGCGACCCAGGAGCTCTGCTCCATCGTGCTCGCGGAAGAGTGCCGGCGCGGCCGTGCCGCCCGCCTCGCCGAACGACTATTGGCCGAAACTCACGGCTTCGGTGGCACGGTGCCGCCTCACGCGAAAGAATAATGCCCCTATGCCCGCTTCACCGCTTCTCATCGTAGGCTCGATGGCTTTCGACGACCTGGACTTGCCGACCGGTGAGTTCCGCAACGTGGTCGGAGGCTCCGCGACCTACGCCGGACTCGCCGCCAGCCACTTCACGGAAGTGCGCGCGGTCGCCGTCGTCGGCGAGGACTTCCCGCAGGCGACCCTCGACGATCTCGCCAAGCGCGGCGTGAGCTGCGCCGGCGTCGAGCGGAACCCGGGCAAGACGTTTCGCTGGTGGGGCCGCTACGCCAAGGACCTCGTGAGTCGCACGACGCTGGACACGCAGCTCAACGTCTTCGCCGACTTCAAGCCCAAGCTGCCGCAGAGCTACACGCAGACTCCGTACGTGCTGCTCGGCAACATCCACCCTGCCCTGCAGCTCGAAGTGCTCGCGCAGATCAAAGAGCCACGCCTGGTCGCCGCCGACACCATGAACTTCTGGATCTCGGGTGAGCGCGCGCTCCTCGGCGAGGTGCTGAAGAAGCTCGACCTGCTCGTGATCAACGACGAGGAGCTGCGCCAGCTCGCCGAGATTCACAACTTGAAGCGCGCGGCGCGCGCGGTGCTCGGCATGGGCCCGAAGCGCTTGATCGTGAAGCGCGGAGAGTTCGGCGCGCTCTACTTCGAGGGGGACGACACCTTCTTCGTCCCGGCCTACCCGCTCGAGGACGAAGTCGATCCGACCGGGGCCGGCGACAGCTTCGCGGGCGCTTTGCTCGGCTCACTCGCCCAACGCGGCACCCTCGACCGCGCGGCCATCCGCCAGGCGCTCCACACCGGAGCGACCGTCGCGTCGTTCTGCGTGGAAGCCGTCGGCACCGCGCGGCTTTCCACGCTCGACCAGGCGTCCATCCGCAAGCGCATGACGGAGCTCCGGACGCTCGTTCACCCCGGCGACTGAACGCCGTCTCGCCGGCGCGCGGTTAGGCGGCCAGCGTCTTCGCGTCGGGCTCGAGCGTGCGGGTCGCGGGACCGGCGACTTCACGCCGCGTGTCGCGGATGACGCCGAGGATCGTCGCGTGGTCGGAGAGGCCCGCCTCGACCAAGGCGCGGATGAAGCCGTCCACGTAGCCGTCGGCCTGTCCGAGGCGCGCACCGGGCGCTCCGTCGGCGTGTAGCCGCATGGAATCGCGCAAAAGGCCCTTCAAAACGGCGTGGAGCTCGGCTTGCGATTTGGCACTCGGCATCGGGTTACTCCTCGAGAGTTGCCCCCTGTCCGTAAGCGCTGCCGGCTTTCGGGGCCAAATTTCCGCGCAGGATTGACCCCTCTCGCCGATGTCCTTATCTTAAAAGTGTTCACCGGGTGGACCGGCAAATTGCCGGCCGCCACGGCGGGACTCGAAAAAACCATGCGCCTCAACATGTTCAAGTCGAAGATCCACCGCGCGACGGTCACGCATGCCGACGTTGCGTACGAGGGCAGCGTCACCATCGATCGGGACCTCTTGGACGCCGCCGGCATCTTGCCGTTCGAGGCGGTCCACATCTGGAACGCGACGCGCGGCACCCGCCTCGTCACCTACGCGCTCGAGGGTCCGCGCGGCAGCGGCGCCATCTGCGTGAACGGCGCGGCCGCCCACCTCAATACCCCGGGTGATATCGTGATCTTGGCGACCTTTGCTGAGATGACGCCCGAAGAAGCGCGTGCCCACCGCCCGACCGTGGTGCGGGTCGACGTGAAGAACCGCATCGTACGTGCTGGAGAAGGCGACGAAAAACCGGGACCGGTCCTCGATTCGATCGGCATTCTGGGCTGAAACGCACGGGGCGACACACGCCGTACTGGCCCTTTGGCCGTGAAGTCGGCTACACGAGTGACGGCTCCCGAGCGAGCCGTTGCACGCGATGTCGGACGCCCCCACCCCGGCCGAGGTGATCTCGGCGCTGAACAAGCACCCGCTGGAAGACGAGCTCGTGAAGCTCGTGAAGAAGGCGGCGATCGAAGCTGCGGAGCAGCGCAACCAGGCGTTCGCGTCGCGCAAACCGCACCCGAGCGACGCGCCCGCGCGGAGTCTTCCCGACGGTCTCGCGAAGTCCGACTTCGAGACGCAGTTCGGTAACGTCGTGACGTTGCTCGACGACGGCGTCGGAACGCCGACGGAAGCGCTGCTGCTCGGCGCGGCGCTCGCGCTCGCGGCCCGCGAAGAAGGCGCGACCGAAGAGCAGGAGCAGGAGCTCGTCGCGCACATGACGTGGCTCGCCGCACACACGCCGTGCGACGCCCTGCTTTCGCTCGACGCCGCAGCCGGCAAGCGCGAGGACGTTTGGCGCGCGGTCGCACGCATCGCGATCGATCCCGCGGAGGTGGCGCCCGACTTCGGACGCACCGAGTCGCTCTTGGCCGCCGCGGCGCTCGGCGCGAGCCTCTCGCCCGAGGCCGCATCGCCGCGCACGCGCGCGCTCGCCCGCGTCGAGGACCAACAGACGCGCGCCTTGCTCGCCGTCGGCGGCGTCGCGCGCGAACCCCTGCTCGGCGAGCTCTTGCCGACGCCGTTTCGCCCCGTCGCGACGGCCATTCTGGCCGTGACGCTTCTGCTCGGCGTGTATCAGCTCGGTCGGCTCGTGGCGCGCCTCGCGTTCGGCTACCGGCGTCCAGCGTCCTTCACGCTGACGGAGCGTGGCCTCGAGCTCACCTACCGCGTGGAGATGCTCGGCAAGGTCCTGAAGGAGCGGACACTGCTCGTGCCGCTCCCGAACCTCGCGAGCGTGACGCGCGAGGTGCAGTTCCCGCGCGCCGGGCTCTACGCGGGACTCGCCGCGCTCGTGATCGGCACGTACTTCGGGATGGGGCTCTTCGTCGACGCGCTGCGCGTCCCGGGCGGTTCGAGCTCGCTCTTGTCGATGGCCGTCGCCCTAATCGTCGCGGGGCTCGCGATCGATTTTTTGCTGTCGAGCGGCATCGACGGCATGCGGGGGCGCTGCCGGCTCCTCGTCGAACCGCGCAAGGGTCGCACCCTCTGCGTCGGTGCCATCGACACCGATCGAGCCGACGTGATGCTCGCGAGCATCACCGCCGTCGCGAGCGGAGCGAGCGGGCCGAGCCTCTTTCCGCCGCCCGCCCGGCCTTAGGGACCCGCATCGCCACGCCGGACGCCCGGCGCCAGGCGGCGCTCGACCAGCACGCCCTGCAGCTGCTCGAAAATGCGCTCGATCTGCTCTTCCGTCAGTGTCGCCGTGCCGTGAAGATTGGCGCCGTCGGCCGTGATTTCGACGTGCTCGACGAGGCGCACTGCCTTCGTCCCGAGCAGCATCTGCCCGAGCAAGCTGAACGACGCGACCGTGGAAAGCGCGTCTTGGATTTGCGCGTTGAGCGCGCCGGCGTGCGCGGATGCCGCTTCCGGGCTCTCGTCTTCGGCTTCGGCTTCGACCACGGCGCCGCCGTTCTCGCTCGGGGTGACCCAAACTTTCGCCCATTTCAGGCTCTTCGGCAGCTGCACGCCGAGCGCACGAGCCGGCCGCCAGGGGGTGACCGCGTACGCCCACACCACCTCGGAGCCCGTCGGTTTCGGAATGCGGGGCCGCTTGAGCGAGAGCGCCACGTCCCGGAGGCCCGGCGGCACCACCACGACGACGTTCGAGGACGGCATGACGAGCACGCGCGGCGCACGGTCCGCATACGCCGTCGCGGCAGGCACACCGGCGTCGAGCCAGGCGCCATGGTCGGGATCGGCCTGGACCAGGGCATCGAGCGCCTCGTGCATGCGCGCCGCACCGACGTTGTGCTGAATGATGGCGGCGACGTTGGTCGAATCGCGCAGCTCGGGGCCGACGATCATGATGCGATCGACGTCACGCATCGGGTCGAGCTTCGACGGGCCGAAAAAATCCCGCCATTGATAGACCGACCCGAGGAGCTGGCCGATGCGGGGCGCCAGTGGGTGGCTTCGGATCTTCTCCGGGTAGATCACGAGACGGACGTTCGCGTCCCCGTCGATCACCTTCTTGGCGTCGCCCGTGAGCGCCGCCATCGGGTTCGGGGCGCCGCCGTCGGCGCTCGCGATCCCTCCGTCGGAAATGGCGGCATCGGCGGCGGCGTCGGCGACCTCAGCGTCCGGAGGCGCGGCGTCGGGGGCCTCGGCGTCGGGCACACCGGCGTCCTCGACCGGTGGCTTGGGTTTCGGCTTGAGCTTCGGTTTGGGCGCATCGAGCTCCGGCGCGGCGGGCTCCGGCGGGGCGGTCACTGCCGGTGGAGGCGCGGCGGGCCCGAGGTCCTCACCCTCCAGGAGGTCGACCGGGATGGTCGTGAGCGGCTCGACCGGGACCGGCGGCGGCTTTTGCGCGACCAGGAAGCCAAGCAAGCCGAGAAGAGCGACGAGCGGCGTGAACGGCGCATGCAGCAGCGCCGACATCAGCACGAACCAGCGCAGCCGCCGATCCGTGTCGGCCTGACCGCGCCAATGCGTCTCGGGACCCACGCGCTAGACCATACCCTTCACGAAGGGCCCGAGCGACTGCACGGGCGCGGTTGGCACGTCCCTTGTAAACACAGCCCCGAGCTTGCCAAGAACTGGCGAAAGCTGCCTCCCTCATGGATAGACTCCGACCGAATCCTGCCGTGATCCGATCCGCTCGCCGTAGCCCCCTCTCCGCCGTCGCCCTCGTGGCGGCTGCGGCTGCGGCGGCGTGTGGCCACGGGCCGGAGGGCACGGCGGACGACGCAGGCACCCCGACGCCGTCACGGGTCGAAGCGCAGCCTGGCGCGCCGAACCTTCCGCCCGAACTGAAGCGCGCCGCGAGCGCTGCCCCGGCTCCGAGCGGCGCGCCGAACGCCTCCGCCGCGCCGCTGGAGGACGGCGGCGCGCCCCCACCCGCCGCCGAGGGCAACCACCCGCTCAGCGCGTTCCCGCAGCAACCGGCTCACACGGGCGCGTGGTTCGTGGTCACCTCGCCGGCGGCCGGTGTTTACAGCGAGCCCTCGTTCGAGCGCAGCACGAAGATCGGTTGGGTGCGTAGCGGCGGCAAGCTCCCGGTGCGCGAGTCGCCGGGGTCGCGCAAGGGCTGCACGCCGGGCTGGTACGAGGTCGTCGGCGGCGGCTACATCTGCGGCAACTACGGCACGACGAACCTGGCGAGCCCGGACGTGAAGTTCGCGATGACGCCGCCGAACCTCGACGAGGTGCTGCCGTACGCGTACGCGCGCAACGCCAAGCACGGCACGCCGCTCTACCACTCGGTCCCCTCGCGTGAGCAGATGCTCAAGTACGAGCCGTACCTGCTCGAGAAGAAAGCGGAGCCTGCGCCGCAACCGAGCACTCCCGTGGCCGCGACGAACGTCCCGAACGCCGCAGCAGCGGCTGCGGCCGCCGCCACCCCGGGTGCAGTCGCGCCGGCCGCCATGGCCGTCGACGCAGGAATTCCGCTCGATCCGGGCATGACGGACGCGGGCATCGAGGAACCCGACAAGCCCTGGTGGCAAAAAGACAAGGACCAGATCAAGGAGCACCTGCACGAGCTCAAGCTCGACAGCCTCTCCGCCGACGCCGACGACATCCTCGCCAAGCGCATGGTGCAGGGCTTCTTCGTCGCCGTCGACCGCACGTTCCGTTGGAACGACCGCACCTGGTACAAGACGACCAAGACGTTGATCGCGCCCGCCGAGCGCTTCTGGCAAACCGGCGCGTCGAAGTTCCAGGGCGTCGAGCTCGACGGCGAGCGCTGGAAGCTGCCGGTGGCATGGGGTTACGGCGGTAGGAAGCAGGTCTCGACCTACCAACTCGACGAAGCGAAGAAGCAGCTCCGGCCCGCCAAATCGATCGACCGCCAAGTCGCGATCGCGCTCACGGGACGCGCGACGGACGTGGGCGGCGCGCACTACCTCGAAACCTCCGAAAACACGTGGCTCAAAGCGAACCACGTGCGCGTCACGGAGCCGGGCGCCGCGCCGGCCGGACTTGGACCCGACGAGCGCTGGATCGACGTGGATCTCTCGACGCAGACGCTCGTGGCGTACGTCGGGACGCGGCCGGTCTACACGACGCTCATCTCGAGCGGTAAGGAATCGAAGGACAAGGACAAGGACCACCGCACGCCCACCGGCGAGTTTCGCATCCGCGAAAAACACATCACGACCACGATGGACGGTGACGGTTCGGCCGCCGGCGACTTGCCTTACAGCATCGAGGACGTGCCCTACGTCGAGTACTTCTATCGTGCGTACGCGCTGCACGGCGCGTTCTGGCACAGCAACTACGGCGTGCAGATGAGCCACGGTTGCGTGAACCTTTCCCCGCTCGACGCGAAGTGGCTGTTCTTCTTCACCTCACCCGAGTTTCGCGCGGGTTTTCATGGCATGTGGGCCCGCCCGGAAGGCTCCGGGACGCGCGTCGTCATCCACGACTGAAGCGCGTTTCAAACCGGGACCGAGCGCCTGCTTGACTCGCTGCCCGGGCGAGACCAGAGAAGGCGGCTAGATGGACCAATTCTCGGCGCACCTCGACCGCGGCTGGGACCTCGTGCAGCGCGGAGACCCGCGTGGCGCCGAGCTCAGCGCGCGGCGCGCCCTCGAGCTCGACAGTCAGTCGCCCGAGGCGCATAACCTCTTGGGCTACGTGGCCGCCCTCAAGGGCGAGTTCGAAGACGCGATCGACAGCTACCGCCAGGCGATCGCGCTCGACGACACGTACCTCGAGGCGATGCTGAACGCGGCCGAGGTCTACATCCACCCGCTCGGTGATTTCGACGAAGCCATCGGCATGTGCGATCAGGCGCTCGACCTTGCCGAGACCGACGACGAGGTGGTGGACGCGCTGCTTTTGAAGTTCGACGCCCTGCTCGGCAAGGGCGAAACGGAGGGCGCGCGCGAGGTGTGCGCCCGCTTTCCCGCGGGACCGTTCGAGAATCCGAGCCATTTGTTCCTCGTTGGCCGCGCGCACTACGAGGTCGGCGACGCGGAGCGCGCCTTTCCGCTCGTGGAAGAAGCGGTCAAGCGCAACAACCGCAACGCCGAGGCCTGGTACTACCTCGGCCTGATCCGCGACGAGCGCGGGGACACCGCGGGCGCGACCGGCGCGTTCTTGCGCTCGCGCGAGCTCGACCTCGAGGTGCCGGCGCCGACCTGGTCGCTCTCACGCGAGACGTTCGAGACCACGGCGCGGCGCGCCATCGACGCGCTGCCCGAGTCGCTGAAGGTGTACGTGCGCGAGGGTGAAGTCTACGCGGCGGAGGTGCCGGGCGTGGAGGTGGTCGTGGACGGAGTCGACCCGCGCGCGCTCCTCTTGCTCGACGGCATCAACACCGAAGACAAATCGCTACCGCTCACGGCGCGCGTGTTCGTCTACCAACGTAACGTCGAGCGGCTCGCCGGCTCGGTCGAGCTCGTGGAAGCCGAAATCGGCGCCGCGCTCGAACGCGAGATCACGGCGACGTTCCTCGACCCGGAGCCGGACCACTCGGTCCCTCCGGGTCACTTGAACTGACGCCGCCTCCCGCGCGTCAGCGCTCGAGAGCGTCGGCGCTCAAGCTGCGCGAGCCGCAAGCTCGGTCGCGACGCTCGTGAGGAGCGAGCGCGCCGGGCTCATGGCGACCGCTTCGAGCGCGGCGACGGCGCGCGACGTATGTTCGCGGGCGCGGCGCCGCACTTCGTCGCAGGCGCCGCTCGCGACCACGCTCTGGCTCACGTGCGCCACGGGCTCTTGATCGCCCGCGAAGATGCGCCGCAGCGGCCCCATCAGCGCAGGGTCTCGGGTCGCGGCGAGGACGAGCGGCAGCGTCAGCTTGCCCTGCCGCAGATCCGCGAACAGCGTCTTCCCCGACGTTTCCCCGGTGTAATCGAGCACGTCGTCGACGAGCTGGAACGCGTAGCCGAGTTCCTCGCCGAACGCCGTCATCGCGTCGACGGACGCCGCGTCCGCGCTCGCGAGACGCGCCCCCGTGCGCGTCGCCCACGCGAAGAGCGACGCGGTCTTGTCGCGCAAGATCCGCTCGTACGTGGCTTCGGACACGTCGAGCTCGACGCGACCGCGCAGCTGGATGATCTCGCCTTCCACGAGCCGTCGCAGCGTGGCGACGAGCTCGGGCATGATTTCGGGCGCGTGAAGCGAGGTGCGCTCGAGCGCGCCGACCAAGAGGAGGTCGCCGCCGAGCACGCTGACGCCGTTGCCCCAGAGCACGCGCGACGCGGGCGCGCCGCGCCGCTCCTTACCATCGTCGATGACGTCGTCGTGCAGGAGCGTCGCCGAATGCACGAGCTCGGCGACGACCGCGAGCTCACGTGCCTGCGTGGGGATGCGACCGAAGCACGCGGAGCTCAGGAGCAGCGCGAGCGGCCGCAGTCGTTTGCCGCCGCGTTCGATGAGATGGCGCGCGGCGTCGGCACCCGGCGCGGGCCCGCTTTGTCCGGCGCGCGCGAGCTCGGCTTCGACCCACTTCAGGTCGTCGGCGAACAGAGCGGCAACTTCGGCCAAGCGCTGCTCGGCGAGCATGCCCGGCGCCTCGGAGGCGGCCGCGCCCCTGAGGGCACCGACGGCAGCTTCGACTCCGAGCCCGGGAACTTCTGCGACTTTCTGAGCTTTCAAATTCTTGTGAAAGAATTATGGGGGAGCGCGGCGGGCCGGTCAACGGATGCGCGAGGGCTCGCTCATGGGCGGCCCGCCGGCCGATGTTTGACCGCGGGCCTCTTCCCATGCTGAAAGACATGGCGATGGTCCGCCCCGCTCGCTCGCGCATCAGACGCATCGGCCGGCGCGTCGGGCTCGTCCTATTCGCCCTGTTCGTCAGCGTTCCGACGCTGCTCTGGACCGTCCAAATCATGGAAGCGCTGTTTTTTCGGCCTCCGGGGCCGGCCCCCGCCAGCTGCGACGTCGGCCTCTTGAGCCTGCTCCGGGCCGTTGACCGAGCGCGGCTCGCGGCGCGGCGCGAAAGTCTCGGCGAGCGCCACAGCCTGGAACGCTTCCGAGCGGCCCTGGAACCGGAGTGGAGCTCCCGCCCGGCGCTCGACGCCGCCTGCCGCGGAGCCCCCACCGACGCCCAGCGACTGCGCGAGCTCGATGCGCTTCGCTATGCGGAAGAGCACGCCGTGCGGTATGAGGCAACCGCGCTCGCGGGCCAACGGCAGCGAGCGCGCGAGCTCGAGCACGAGCTCGAGACTCGATAACTCATGGCTTCTCCCGCCGGCGATCTTCCGACTTTCGACGCTCTGCCCCTATCTCCGGAGGTGCGCCGCGCCGTGGACGAGCTCGGCTACGTCCACCCCACGCCGGTGCAACTCGCCGTGTTCGAGCACGCGGTGCGCGGCAAGGATCTGGTGGTGCAAGCACGCACCGGCACGGGCAAGACCGCAGCGTTCGGCCTTCCCCTCGTCGACGGCATGATCAAGCGCGGAACGAACGCCGTGCAGGCGCTCGTCTTGTGTCCGACGCGCGAGCTCGCGCTGCAAGTGACGCGCGAGGTCGACGCGCTCGCCAAGCACCGCGGCGTGCGCACGACCGCCGTGTACGGCGGCGCACCCATGGCGCGCCAGGTCGCCGACATCCGCGGCGGCGCGCAGATCGTCGTCGGCACGCCGGGGCGCGTGCTCGACCACTTGCACCGCGGCACCCTCGACGCCTCGGGCATCCGCACCTTCGTGCTCGACGAAAGCGACGAGATGCTCTCGATGGGCTTCTTGCCGCAGATCAGCGACATCCTCGGCTTCTTGCCGGCGAACCGGCAGACGCTGCTGTTCAGCGCCACGCTCCCGCCGGACATCCGCCGCGTCGCGGAGACCCGGCTGCGCGACCCGCAGTTCCTGACGCTGAGCGGCGATCACATCGGCGCGCTCGAGATCAACCACTTCGTCTACATCGTGCCGAGCGACAAGCTCGGCGCGTTGATTCAGATCATCGAAATCGAAAACCCCGAGAGCGCGATCGTCTTTTGCAATACGAAGGACGAGACGAAGCGCGTCGCTGCTGCGCTCGAGCAGCAGGGCTACGCCGCCGACTGGTTGAACGCCGACCTGCCGCAGTCGGATCGTGAAAAGGTGATGGCGGCGACCCGGAGCGGCGCGCTCAGGTTCCTCGTCGCGACCGACGTGGCGGCGCGAGGCATCGACATTTCGCTGCTCACGCACGTCATCAACTACGACTTCCCCGAGTCGGCGGAAGCGTACGTACACCGCACGGGCCGCACCGGGCGCGCGGGTCGCACGGGCACGGCGCTCGCGCTGGTCGGTCCGCGGGACGTGGGCAACTTGTACCTCCTGCGCCTCACCTACAAGCTGCGTCCGATCGAGCGGCAGCTCCCGAGCGCGCGCGACAAGAAGACGCGTGAGGAAACGGATCTGCTGCGCATGTTCGCGGATGCCTTCTCCGCGAAGAAACCGCACGCGGAGGATCTCGCGCTCGCACGCCGGCTCTTGAGTCATGACGAAGCGGAAGCCATCGTCGCGGGGCTCTTGCGCGATCACCTGGGAGCACGTCCTGACGCGGTCGACGATGCGACCGCCGCACGCCGCACGCGCACGGTCAAGAGCACGAGCGCGGAGCCCGAACGTGAACCGACGCCCGAGGCACCGAAGGGCGCCAGCGTGGAGCGCACGGCTCCGGAGCCGCAGCGCGCCGCGCCCGAGCGGCGGCGTGAACGCGAGCGCGGGCGCGGCCGTGAGCGCGAGAACGAACGCGGGCGGCAGCGCCCACGCAACGACTTCAACGAGCTGCCGGATCTGCCGCGGGTCGAGTTCTCGGACGCGCCGGACTTCGCGCCGGCAGTCGACGCTCCCGAGCCGGCGCGACCGGTCGAGCCGAGTAGTGCCGATGCGGCCGCCGAAAGCGCCGGCGAAGCGCCGTCCGGCTCGGGCTCCGAGATCTACGTGAGCGTCGGCAGACGTGACGGCGCCAAGCCCAGCGATTTCGAAACGGTGCTGCGCGACGCGGGCATCGGGCCCGAAAGCACCGAGTACGTCCGTGTGCGGCACAAGCACGCGTTCGTCAGCGTGCAGCCCGAAAAACTCGAGCAAGCCATCGCGGCGCTGAACGGCGCGGTCATCGCGGGACGCCGCGCGAGCGCCGAGCGAGCACGCGGACATTAGCACAAGCGAGCCCGCGAAGCTCGTCCTCCGGCGCTCCCGATAACGAGCGCCGCGCAGCATGCATGTGGCATGAAAAAAGCCACGGGCGAGCCGTTGCGTGATCGGGAGAGAACGGCTAACTGAAGATGAAGCATGCCGCGGAGCTCCGTCGAACGAATGGTCTCGGACGTGAGCTGGGCCATCTCGCGTGGCTTGCCCAAGCGGGATTTGCTGGCGATGCTCAAGCGGCTGATCGCGACCGCAACGCCGGGCTCGCCCGAGCAAAGCTTCGCGAAGCTCGAGCTCTCCGAGCTCATCGTGGGGGACGAGCCGTTCCGCGCGGCGCGCCTTGCGCTCGACGTACTCAAGGAGGAGGGGCCGGAGCCCCGCGCCTTCGGCGTGCTGGGCATCGCGCACAGCTTGCTCGGCCATTTCCGCGCGGCGCGCCGGGCCTACGAGCAAGCCGTCGAGCTCGAGCCGGAGCACCCGGCCTACCGCCACAACCTCGGGCACCTGCTGGACATCGCGTTCGACCGGCCGCGAGAAGCGCTGCGCCATTTGGCTGCTGCCCGTAGGGCGCGGCCGTCCGAGCCCGCTATTGTTACGTCGGAAGCCCATGCACTAACGCGCGCCGGCCAGACGGCCAGAGCCGTGCAACTCCTCGAGCGCACCCTCGGTTGGCCGCGCGCGGAGGCGGAATCACGCGTCGAGAGCTGGCTCACCGCGCCCCCGGCCGCGCGCGAGTAGCGGAAATCAGTGCCCGCACGCGCCGCGGGGACTTTGCGGTGGAGCTCGACGGAACTATCGATCGGGCATGAAGAAGGCCGTCTTGCCCTTGTGGCTCGCGATGTTCGCGCTGAGCCCCCTCGCGTCGGCACAAGCGCCCGCACCCGTCCCCGCCCCGAGCTCGGCGCAGGCGGCCGCGCCCGGGGAGCCGGCGCTGCCGAACGTCGAGGATCCGATGCTCGCGCCGCCGCCCGCACCGGCGCACGTCATCACGTCGTGGCGTGAAGCGCTCGCGCTCTTGCGCAGTCGCTCCACGCAGCTTCGCTCTCAGCTCGCGCAAGTCGACGTCGCGCGCGCTCGTTCACGTGAAGCGCTCGCCTCCGCGCTGCCCCAGCTCAGTACGGCGCTCGGCAGCACGTACATTCGCGAAGAGCTCCTGACGCACCGAGTGACGAACGTGACGGGCTACAACGCCGTCAACGATCCCAACTCGACGATGGCGGCTCCGCTGGCCCCGCTGCTCGTGCCGACCACGGGGAGTCAGCGCCTCCCCGATCCAAATCCTGCGTTCGGCGCGGGCCTCCTGCTCCGCGTTCCCGTCTTCTACCCGAAGGTTTGGTACGACAAGGGCACCGCCGACGACGCCATCGAGACCGAGAAGCTCAACACGAAGGAGGTCGAGCGCGAGGTCATCGCCTCCGTCGCCGACACGATCGTGAACGCGGTGACCGCCGAGCACCTCGCTGAGAGCACGCGCGTCAACCTGAAGAGCGCGCTTTCGACGCTCGATCTCACACGGCGCCGCTCGTCGCTCGGAGCTTCGAGCGCGCTCGACGTGCTGCGCGCGGAGGGCGACGTGCAGACGGCGCGATCGCAAGTCGTCGTCACCGACGAAAACATGCTGCAGGCGCGGGAAGCGTTGGGCCTCGCGCTCGGGTCGCCCGAAGGCTGGGGCGTGACCGAGGACATCCATCTCGATGCACTCACTAACGACGCACGCGCCAGCTGCCACCCGGAGACCGACATTCGTCAACGCTCGGACGTGCGTGCGGCGGGAGCGGCGCTGCACGTCGCCGAGCGGGCGCCGGGCAGCATCGACTGGGCGTTCTGGCCGACGCTCGATGCGGTATCCCAGCTCACCTACTCGAACGGCACGCTCTCGAACGGTGACCACGTCTCCTGGACAATCGGCGCGACGCTGAATTGGACGCTCTACGACGGTGGCCTCCGGTACGGGCAAAAGGACGAAGCGAAGGCGAACGTGCGCATCGCCCAAGAGACGCTCACCGACAAGGCGCGTCGAGCGCAACTCCAGGTGACGCAGGCCGTGCGCGCCGTGACGGTCGCGGAGACGAACCTGGGCGTGAGCGCGAAGGCGCGCGATATCGCCGCCGAGACGGCGCGGCTCGCGCGCGTGGCGTTCGTCAACGGCAGCGGCACGAGCTTCGACTTGGTCGACACGGCGAGCAAAGCGCGCCAAGCGGAGCTCGACCTGATCGTCAAGCAGTTCGACGTGCTGCGTGCGCGCGTCGCGGCGCTGCTCGCGCTCTCGAGCTGCGACGTTTGACGGCATCGTGGTAGCCTTGCGGGCGCATGGCCGGCTACTCGGGCACGCCGCTCGCGCAGAAGCTCGGCATCAAAGTCGGCCATCGCGTCGCGCTGCTTGGTGCCCCTGCGGATTTTCACACGGTGCTCAGCCTGCCCGCCGGCGTGAGCCTCGAACGCACGCTCGGCGGGAAGAAGCCGTTCGACGTGATTGTTCTGTTCGCCATGGCCGAGCGGGATCTCGCGCGGCGCTTCGTGCCCACGGCGAAGCGGCTGCAGCCGAACGGTGGGCTCTGGGTCGCCTGGCCCAAGAAGGCCTCCGGCGTGGCGACGGACGTTACGGAAAATACCGTTCGGGGCGTCGCTTTGGCGGCGGGGCTGGTCGACAACAAAGTCTGTGCCGTGGACGACACCTGGTCCGGGTTGCGTTGCGTGATTCGCGTCGCCGATCGACCGAAAGCGAGTCCTGGGAGCCGCGCGCGGACCAAGTAGCGTTGAAAACGCCGTTTTTCACAGCTAGCGTGAGCGCCACATGACACGAAACGACCGGATTTTTTGGGGGCTCCTCGCGGCGACGGTCGTCGTCTTCGCCGTCGAGATCGCGTTCGTCTTCTTGAAGGTGCCTGCGGCGCAACTGCCGGCGGGAGGACTCGCGCAGAAGATTTTCTACTTTCACGTGCCGTCGGCCTACGCCATGTACGTATGCGGGGGAGTTGGTTTTTTGGCGAGCGCGGCCTATCTCGTGCGCGCGACCGAGGTCCGCGACGCCTGGGCCAAGGCGGGCGTCGAGTGCGCGACGTGCTTCGGCCTGCTGGTCATGACGAGCGGCCCGCTCTGGGCAAAGAAGGCCTGGGGCGTGTATTGGACGTTCGACCCTCGTCTCACCTCGCTGCTCCTCACCGTGCTCATGTACTCCGCGATCGTGGTTCTGCGTAACTTCGGCGGCAGCGGCGAAGCCGAGCGACGCTTCGCCGCTGGCTTCACCATTCTCGGAACGACGATGCTGCCCGTCATCCACTACGCCGTGCTGCTCTGGGGCGGCAATCACCCGACCGTCATCACCAAGGGCGGCGGCGGACTGCACCACCCCGCCATGACCCAAGCGCTCTTGCTCGGCTTCTTCGCGATGACGTTGCTCTCCGTCTTGCTGCTCTGGGTGCGAGCGCGCGTCGCGCTCGCGGAGTCGCGCCTCGCGGGCCTGGAAGAGCAAGCGGCCGCAGCCGGCCTCGGAGAGGGCGCGTGACGGCACAAACCACGGCACCGAGCTCGCGTGCCACGGAGTTCGTCCCCGTCGAAGGCGGCGCGGAAACGACGAGCGCCGGCACGCTCCTCGTCGTCGCCTACATCGTGATGTGGGCCCTCTTGCTCGGCTTCCTGGGGCTCGGCTGGCGCCGGCAGAAGAAGCTCGACACGCGTTTGTCCGAGCTCGAACGCCAGATTTCCGGGAAGGCGCCCGGCGCGTGACGATCGAGCACATCATCTACATTCCGGGTGTCGCGATGATCGCGCTCACCATCGGCTACATGCTCGGAGCGAAGGCGGCACGCGCGGAAGTCGCGCGCGCCAAAAAGCGCATCAAGGAGTAGACCCATGCTGGATTTCTCGCTGTCCGACGAGCAAAAAGCGCTGATCGAAACCGCGCGGCGCTTTGCTCGCGAGCGCATCAAACCGGTCGCCGCCGAGTGCGACCGGGAAGCGCGCTTTCCGCGCGACGTGTTCGTGGCCGCGCATGAGCTCGGCCTGGTGAACGCCACGGTCGAGCCCGAGTACGGCGGCGCGGGCCTGCACGAGATGGACAACGCGCTCATCGCGGAGGAGCTCGCGTGGGGCTGTACCGGCATCCAGACGAGCCTGCTCGCGAACACGCTCGCGCTCACGCCGATCCGGCTCGGAGGCAACGAGGACCAAAAGAAGAAGTACCTCGGGATGCTCACGGCCGAGCCGCTCTTCGCGAGCTACTGCACGACCGAGCCGAGCGGCGGCAGCGACGTCGCGGGACTGAAGACGACGTTTCGCGCTGTCGGCGACGAATTCGTGCTGAACGGCGAAAAATGCTGGATCACGAACGCGAGCCTCGCAAGCTTCTACGTCGTCTTCGCGACGAGCGATCCGGCCAAGCGCCACAAGGGCATCGCAGCGTTCATCGTCGATCGCGACACGCCGGGCCTCAAGGTCGGCAAGCACGAAGACAAGATGGGCCAGCGCGCGAGCGACACCGCGGCCGTCCACTTCGAGGACGTGAAGGTTCCGAAGCAGAACCTCATCGCCCCCGAGGGTGAAGGCTTCAAGCTCGCGATGGAGACGTTCAATCAGACGCGCCCCGACATCGGTGCGATGGCGACCGGGCTCATGCAACGCTGCTTGGACGAGTGCGTCGCCTACGCCAAGGAGCGGAAGACGTTCGGAGTTCCCATCGCCGAGCATCAGCTCGTGCAGGCGATGCTCGCCGAAATGGCCATCAGCACCGAGGCGACGCGCCTGCTCTACCAGAAGGCCGCGTGGAACCTCGATCACGGCGTGAGGGACCCCATCGTCTCGAGCTACGCGAAGGCGTTCGGGGCCGACCGCGCCATGCAGACGGCCGTGGACGCCGTGCAGGTCTTCGGCGGCAACGGCTACGTCCGCGACTACCCCGTCGAGAAGCTGATGCGCGACGCGAAGGTCCTGCAGATTTACGAGGGCACGAGCCAAATCCAGCGCCTCGTCATCGCCAGGAGCCTGACCAAGTAGCGCCCCTCGGCTGCGCGCGCGGATTGCCGCGTGGCACAGGGGATCGTACGGTGCGCGCGTGTTCGGATTCTCGTTCAGCGAAGTCGTCCTGATCGGCGTGGTCACGCTGATCGCCGTGGGCCCCAAGCGCCTGCCGGGCCTCCTGCGCGACCTCGCCAAGTGGATTCGCAAGCTGCGCAAGATGACGACCGACGTCCGACAGCAGACGGGCATCGACGACTTGCTGCGCGCCGAGGGCCTTCACGGCGGACTGAACGAGCTCCGCGGGCTGATGCGCGGCGGCGGCTTCCCGGCACCGGCCGCACCGGTTCCGATTCGCATCCCTTCCCCGCCCGAGGATCCGTACGCCCAGCTCGACATGGACGTCTCGCGCGAGTACCCGCCCGAGGGTCCCGACTCGAAAGACGCGCTGCCGGACGACCTCACCGCGAACGATGACGCCGTCGCTCCCGCTCCGAACCCCACGCCGGCGGCCGAAGCCGACAAGGCCAACGCGCCGTCATGAGCAAGCTGCCCGAGCAGGACGAGAAGCCGAACGTGCCGGAAGAGCAACCGCAAGAGCAGGGCATGACGCTCTGGGAGCACCTCGACGAGCTCCGCGGACGCCTCGTGAAGATGATCATCGCATTCGTCATCGGCGGCGGCCTCGCGTGGACGAAGCGCAAAGAGCTGCTCGAGATCATCACGATCCCGTTCGTCGACGCGTGGAACAAGGGGCACCACCCGGACAAGGCGGCGCTGCATTTCCCCGCGCCGGCTTCGCTGTTCCTCGCCTACGTGCGCATCGCCGCGATCGCGGGCTTCGTCTTTTCGCTCCCGTTCATCCTCTGGCAGATCTGGTCGTTCATCGCGCCCGGCCTCTATTCGAAAGAGAAGCGCTACGCCGCGCCGTTCGTCATCTGCTCGTGCGCGCTCTTCGCGGGCGGCGGCTACTTTGCGTGGAAAATCGCGTTCCCGCTCGCCTTCCAATTCCTTCTGAATATGGGCGATCAGGTCGGAGGGCTCGAGGTGAAGCCGACCGTGATGATCAGCGACTACCTCGAGTTCATCACGCGCATGGGCCTGGCTTTCGGCGGCGCGGCCGAGCTCCCGATCCTCGCGTTCTTCCTCTCGGTCGCCGGCATCATCACCTACAAGCACCTGATCAAATTCTTCAGGTACTTCCTGGTCGTAGACTTCATCGTCGCCGCCATCGTCACGCCCCCCGACGTGATGAGCCAGCTGCTCCTAGCGATCCCGCTCGCCGGCCTGTACATCCTCTCGATCGGCGTCGCTTTCATCTTCGGCAAGAAGAGAACGCTGCTCGACGAGCCGCCCGCCGACGGTTCGGCGTCCCCGTAGGCGCTGGAACGCGCGACGACGCCGCTTCCGGGTCGCGCTACTAGTCTTCCCGCGCGTACGGCTCGCCGCGAATGATGGTGAACGCGCGATAGAGTTGCTCGAAGAGCACGACGCGCGCGAGACGGTGCGGCAAGGTCAAGCTCGAGAGGCTCAAGCGTGCGTGGGCCGACGCGAGCAGCGGCTCGGGAATGCCCTCGGCTCCCCCGAGCACGAAGGCGAGCTCACCCTTACCGCGGCCGCCCCAGCGCTCCAGGCGTTTGGCGAGCTCACGGCTCGTGACGGCGTCGCCGCCGGGATCGAGCGCGATGACGGTCGCTTCGCGCGGCACGGCGCGCGTGAGCTCGGCGTCCGTCTTGACCTCGACTTCCGTCGTGCGCGCGTAGTGCCGGACGCGCTCGAGGTAGTCGTCGGCGACGGCGCGCAGGCTCTTTTCGCGGATCTTCCCGACCGCGACGACGGTCAGCTTCACGCGCGGCCGGAGGCGGGCTCGTTCACGCGCACGCGGCGCGCGTCCATCCAGAGGCCGTCGAGATCGTAGAGCGACCGCGAATCCTCCTGGAAGACGTGCACGACCACGTCGACGAAGTCGATGAGCACCCACTGCCCGCGCGGTAGGCCTTCGACCGAGATCGCGCGAAAGCCCTGCTTGCCGAGCTGCTCCTCGACGGCGTCGGCGATGGCGGTCACGTGACGGTCGCTCTGCCCGGTCATCAGCACGAGAAAGTCCGCGTAGTCCACCTTGCCGGTGACATCGAGGATCTCGATCTCACTCGCCTTCTTGTCGAGTGCGGCCTGCGCCGCCAAAATGGCGATGCGCTTGGCTTCATCGGAAGGAGTTCCGCCTTTTTCGAGAATGCGCGGGGACGCGGTCGAGCGCGCAGGGCGCCGTGTGGATTTAGCTCGCTTTTTCAACCGCGAATCTGCCCTCCGCCGATGACCACCCACTTTTCGGCCGTGAGGCTCTCGAGCCCCATGGGACCGTAAGCGTGAAGCTTGGTCGTCGAAATTCCGATCTCGGCGCCGAGGCCGAGTTCACCGCCGTCGTTGAAGCGCGTGGACGCATTGACGAGCACGCAGCTCGCGTCCACTTCACGGAGCCAGCGCTCGGCGTGGCTGAAGGACTCCGTGCAGATCGCTTCGCTGTGGTTCGAGCCGTAGCGCGCCACGTGCGCGAGCGCGCCGTCGACGCCGGAGACCACCCGCACGGCGAGGATCTTCGCGAGGTATTCCTTGCCCCAATCCGCGTCGGTCGCCGCCTTCGCGGCCGGGACGATTTCCCGGGTACGACCGTCACCGCGGAGCTCGACGCCTTCGGCAAGCAGCGCTGCGGCCACGGGCGGCAGCAGTCGCGCCGCGTCTTTTTCGTCCACGAGCAGACATTCGAGCGCGTTGCACACGCCCGGCCGGCGCACCTTGCTGTCGAGCGCGAGATTTTTCGCCATCTCGACGTCGCAGCCGGCATCAAGGAACAGGTGGCACACGCCGAGGAAGTGCTGGACCACGGGCACCCGCGCGTGTTCGACGACGAAGCGAATGAGCCCTTCCCCGCCGCGCGGGATCGCGAGATCGACGAGGCCAGTCAGCGACACGAGCTCACGCACACCGTCGCGATCACCCGGCGGGATGATCTGCACCGCGTCCGGATTCACGCCGCTCGCGGACAGCGCGTCGGCGATGACGGAACCCAAAATGCGATTCGTGTGCGCCGCCTCTTTGCCACCGCGCAGCAGCGCCGTGTTGCCCGACTTCAGGCAGAGGGACGCCGCGTCCACCGTGACGTTCGGCCGCGATTCGTAGATGATCGCGATGACGCCGAGTGGAAGCCGCTGCTTGCCGACCTGAATGCCGCTCGGCAAACGCTGCATCGGGCCGCGGCTCGCCACGGGATCGGGCAGCGTCATCACGTGCTCGACCGCGCGTGCCGTCGACTCGATGGCCTTCTGATCCATCCGCAGGCGGTCAATCAGCGCGGGCGCGAGCCCGGCCGTACGGGCAGCCGCCAGATCCAGCTCGTTTTCACGCTGGATCTCGGGAGCGCGCGCGCGGAGCGCCGCGGCAATCGCTGCGAGCGCGCGGTCCTTTTTGGCCCGATCGAGCCCGGCGAGGCCTACCTTCGCGCCCTTGGCGCGCTCAGCCTGCTCACGAATACTGCTCAAGCCTAGGGGCTCCACGCCTTAGTTTACTCGCGGGCGGCCGAAGGGGAAGGGCTCGGCGGTGTTTTGGCCGCGGAGGGGGCAACGCTCGCCGTGGGATCGACCAGCGGCGGAGGGACGAGCGCGCTTGCGGAGCTCGGAGGAACGGACGCCCTCGCGCTGGCCGAAGCAGGGGGCCAGGGGGCGAACGCCCGCGTTTCATACTCCGGCGGAGGTGTGCCCGGCGGCAGGCGCTTGGTCGCGCACGCGGCCACCGCACCGAGCGCGAGCGTTAGAGCGAAGCGTGCGTGGTTCAAAGGGGAACGTCCTCCGGCCCGGTGGTGCCCGCATCGGGAGCCGGGGCCACGCCGCCGTCACTGTCGTCGTCGTCCGAGTCGGGGGGTTCGTCCGGACCGGACCGCGAAGGTTCGCCTGAGCCGGCGACCGCGCGCGGAGCCGCTTCCGTGCCGCCCGCGAGGGCGCCGAGCGCGTGGGGCGCGGCCACGGCGATTTCGAGGCTTTCGGCGGGCGGCGGCCCCTCTTTCGGCGCACCGGGGCAGCCGGCGCACGTGAGACCGAGGAGAGGCACCGCGAGCCCCCTGCCCCAACCCATCAACCGAGCCATCGCTCCTCGTCCACGGCGCAGAGGGTTGCCACGAGCCCGTGCACCGGAGCGTACCCGAGATCGCGACGCGCGCGCGAGTCGTCGATCATGCAGACGTAGCGGATGAAATCGAGCTCGGGCGCCGGGAACGACGTGACTCGCCAGCGAAACAGCCGTTCGACGCCGAGGCGCGCGACCGTGTGCGGGACACCCACGGTCTGCCGCTCGAGTAGCTCGATCACGCGCGAAAGCGGGACCGGGGGCGGACCGGCGATGTTGTAGATACCTCGCGCCGTCGGCGCGAGCGCGAGCATGATCGCCCGCACCACGTCGTCTTGATGCACCGCTTGGAGCATCGGGTCGAAGCCGAGCAACGTCGGAACGACGGAGAGCCGGAGGTAATTGCTCGGCGCATTGCGCACGGTGCCGAGAATGTGCGTCGGCCGCAAAACGACGGTCTTTACGGCGGGCAGCCGCCAGAAGAACGACTGCGCGCACATGTCGAGCTCGACGAGGTCGCGAATACGGCTGAAGGGCCCCGCGCCGAGCAACGGAGCATCCTCGGTCAAAAATTGTGGATTGTCCGGGCGCGGACCGTAAACGTTCGCGCTCGACAGCAGGACGACCTTCGGAATCCCGAAGTACTCGACGTACTCGAGGAGCTTCTGCAGACCGCCGACGTTCGAGGCGTGATGCTCGGCGGTGTCGCCGCGCGGATCGTGCACCACGCCGAGGTGCACGAGCGCACGCACGCCGTCGCGGAAAATATCGCGCACGCGCGCGCTTCGCAGATCGAGCTCGTGGTGCTCGACGTCCGCCGGGCGATCGGGGAAAGCGCGGCGATCGATGCCGATCACACGGGCCTGGCGGTGGAGCTTGCGAGCGAGGCGGCGCCCGAGACGGCCGCAGATGCCGGTGATGACGACGGCCCCGTCGTCGCCGACGAACGGCGTGGGCGGCGGCTGCGTCACAGGAAGATGCTCCGCCGCTGCGCGAGTCCGCGCCGGAGAATGTGCGCCACGGCCTCGCGCACGAGAAACACCTTGTCGGCGACCCCGGCCGCGTCGTCGGGGTCACCCTCGAAGTAGAGCGGCTCGCCGAAAAACAAGCGGTACTTCGTCGGCAGCGGCAGCTGCCCGCCCGGCAAGAGCACCTGCGGCACGAACGGGAACACGGGCAGCCCGAACGCGCGCGCCGCCCAGGAGATGCGTCCGAAGCTCAGGTACTGCTCCTCGGCGCCCACGACCGCGACCGGGACGATCGGCGTCTTCGTCTCGAGCGCGAGCCGCATGAAGCCGCGACCGAACTCCTGCAGTTGATAACGCTCCTCGAACGGCTTGGAGACGCCGCGCATCCCCTCCGGAAATACCAGCAAGAGCTCACCCATGTTGAGCAGGCGCCGCGCGTTCTCCGGCAGGCCCACGACTTGGCCCATGCGGCTGAAAAACGTCGAGACGAAGGGCAACGTCGCCGCCCACTTGTCGACCATGGCGCGCGTGATGCGCGGCGGATTCGCGTCGTAGAAGAGCGCGCAGCCGATGATCGCGGCGTCGATCGGGATTTGCCCCGAGTGATTCGCGACGAGCATGACGCGCCCCGCGGGCACGCGATCGACGTCGTAAACGTCGGTGCGGAAGTACGCGCGATGAAAGAACGCGGACGCGAGCGCGGCAGAGCGCACGGCTTCGGGATTGAAGCCGAACGGATCGCCGCCGAGCTGCTCGTAGCGATCGGCGAGCACGCGAAAGCGCTCTTCGAAGTCCGAGCCGAGCAGTCGCTCCGTCACTTCGTCGGCGGCGCGCTGCGCGCCCGCCATGACGCGCCGGAGCAAGGGCAAGCCGCGCCCGGTCGCCACGTCGGCAAAGCGTGCAAGCGCGGACTTTTCTGCCATCCGAAGGTCCGGAGTAGTACCCTACCCGAGCGCCTTTGCCCGAGGATTTCGCGCCTATCGTTCCAGCACCGCTGTGCGCGGGGGCACGGGTGGCCGTGATCGCGCCGGCCGGACCCTGCAATCGCGCCCTGGTTTTCCGCGGCCTCGGCTGGCTCGCCGAGCATTACAAGGTGGAATTCGATCCCGGCCTCTTCGAGCGCGCGGGGTACCTCGCGGGCTCGGACGAGCGGCGGCTCGCCGAACTCGAACGCCGTCTCGCCGACCCCGGCCTCGCGGCGATACTCGTCGCGCGCGGCGGCTTCGGGCTCACACGCATCGTGGAGCGCGCGGATTTCGGCGCGCTGCGCCGGCATCCGAAGTGGCTGGTGGGCTTCTCGGATGCGACGGCGCTTCACGTCGAGGGCCTTCGCGCCGGTGTGGCGACGTTGCACGCCGCCAACGTCGGCGGCCTCGGCCAAGGCGACGCCCACGCACGCGAGAGCTTTCGACGCGCGCTCGAAGCCCCCAGGGCGCCGCGCGAGCTCGGCGGGCTCGCGTGCTGGACGCCGGGGCGCGCTCGCGGCCCGCTCGTCGGCGGGAACCTGTCGCTCCTCGCGGCTTGCGCGAGCGGCGGGCGGCTCCGTGTGCCGCACGGAGCCGTGCTCGCGCTCGAAGACGTGACGGAGAGCGCCTACCGCGTCGATCGCCTGCTCACTTCGCTGTTTTCAGCGGGGTGCTTCGACGCGATCGCGGGCGTCGTCGTCGGTGACTTCACGGACTGCGCGCCTTCGGGCGGCGCCGGCGTCGAGAGCGTGCTGCGTGAAAAGCTTTCCGCGCTGCGCGTGCCCGTCCTCGCGGGGCTTCACTTCGGGCACGGTGCGCAGAACGAGCCGCTGCCCTTCGGGCTGCCCGCGGCGCTCGACGGAGCGCGTGGAACGCTGACGCTCGGCGTCTGAGGGCGGCGCGAAGGGGTCCGACGCGGCGGCGCCGGACCCCGCGCTAAACCTTGCTGTCCTCGAAGAGCTCGGCGTCGTCGACGTCCTCGCCGTCGTCCTCGATGCTGGGCGGCAACGGCGGCGGACGCGTGCCCGGCGGCGGCGGCGGCGCGAGTCGCGCTGCGGTTCCAGGCGGCGGCAGCGGCGGCCGCGCACCGGGCGGCGGTGGCGGCGGCACCCGCGACGGCGGAGGCGGCGGAGGCCGGCTGCCGGCCGAGCCCGGCGGCGGCGGCGGCGGACGCGTCACGCCCGAGGACGACGACGGCGGCGGGCGGCTCGTACCCGAGGGCGGCGGCGGCGCGAGTCGCGGACCGTTGGTCCCCACCGGAGGCGGCGGCGGCGACACGACGGCGGCGGCGGTCTCAGCGGCGAGTAACGCGGCGGCCGCGTTCATGCCCTTCGCCATCGTCACGCCGTCGTCGATGTCGGCTCCTCCGACGAGGTCGTCGACGCCGGCCATATCGTCGGCCGCTGGCGCCGGGTCGGGCGCGGCTTCTGCGCTCGCCTCGGGGGGGGCCGGCGTCTCGGGTTTGGCGTCCGCCTTCGGCGCCTTCGAGTCGCGCTTCTTCTTTTTCTTCCCGTTCTTGCCTTCGTCCGTCGGGGCGGCTTTCGCCTCCTCGGGCTCTTTGGCCGGCTCGGGTGCGGCTTTCGCCTCGGCTTCGCCGTTCAACGGCGCGGCCGGTGCGGGGTTTTCCACCACGCTCGGCGGGTCCTGCTTCGGGCGCTTGAGCATGCCCGACTTCGCCCGCTCGAGGCCCTCGGTGGCCTCTGGATCGCCTTGCTTCATGCGCAAGACGCGGCGCCAGGCGTCAGCCGCCTCACGCGGGTCGTCGAGTTTCTCCTCCCAGAGCCGCGCGACCTTGCGCGCGAGTTCGGCGCGCACTGCCGGATCCTTACCGCGCAGGATCTGGTCTTCGTAGAGCTGGACCATCCCGCGCCAATCGGTGAGCTCGGTGTAGAGGCGGAGCAGCTGCTCGACCACGTCCGCGTCCGACGGCGACAGATCGTGCAGGCGGCGCAGATCGGTGGCCGCGCCTTGCGGATCGGAGAGTTGATCGCGCCGGATCGAGGAGCGGCGCGCGAGTAGCTTGCGCACGAGCGGCCCGTCGAACACCTCTTCGAGCGCGCGACTGAGCACGGCCTCGGCGCGCTTCGGATCGCCGACCTCGTTCGCGAAGAGCTCGAGCTGATCGAGGCATTCGTCGCCGACGTGCGCGATGATCGCGTCACCGAGCCAGGTGAACGCCTGTTCGCGATCAGCGAGATCGTTGAAGGCGAGTCGAGCGGCGCGCGCGAGCATGCTGCTGCGCGTACGCCCTCCGTCGCGGGCGCCCTGCCCGCCGCCCGCGAGCGATTCGGCGAGCGTGCGTTTGAGCTCCACGCCGCCCTTCTCGCCGTCGCCGGCGCGCGCCGCCGCTTCGAGCGACTCGATCGCGTCTTCAGTCGCACCCGAGCCGACCACGATGTCGAAGAACCCGCGGGCACGCTCGAAGTCGCCCTGTTCGGCGGCGATGCGCGCCGCTCGCGCGAGCGCGGCCAGACGATCCGCCGGGTTTTTGCAGCGCGTGACCTGCCGCTCGTAAATCTCGATGATGCGCCCGCGGTCGGTGCAGAGCTGCGCCAGGCGCACGAGCAGCGGCTCGACCTCGCTCGGCGGGACGCTCGTCAGCGCCTGTTCGCCGTGGTGAATCGACGCTTCGCTCTCCACGCCGCAATCGACGAGGACCTCGGCTTGCCGCACGAACTCCTCGGCGCGCGCGGGCCCGGTGAGATCCTGGACGAGCAGGTCGTGCGCCACGGCGAGCACGTCGAGGTCGGTGAGCTCGACGGCCAGCTTTTCCAGGCGCTTTGCGAATTCGGTGTCGGTCCCCTTCGCGCGCGCAACCTCCTTGCCGACCGCAGCTGCGTCCGTCTTCCGGTCGACTTCGAGGAAGCGATCGAACGCGCCGCGCAGCGCGGCCGTACGGTCGGGACCGGACGGTGACGACAGGTTCCACTCGACGAGCTTCACGGCGACGATGCCCTTCCAGCCGAGCTCGTCGCCGAGCTTCACGTACTCCTCGCGGCACGCCGCGTCGCCGCGATCGGCGATTTCGAGCAGCGCGTTCAACGCCTCGTCGCCCTTGCCGACCTTCTGGTGCAGGATCTCGGCGCGGCGGCGCGTCATACGACTCACTTCTTCGTCGTCGCCTTCGACCTCCATCAGCTGGGCGAGGTGCTCGGCGACGCGCGGCCAGTCCTCGATCCGCTCACAGAGCTCCGCGAGGCGCTGAATCGCCCCGAAATCCTCGGGGTCGAGGGCGCGAACGACGTCGAGCGAGCGCACGGCCGCCTTCGGCTCGTCGAGCGGTCCTTCGTACAGATCGGCGAGCTTGTTGGCGACCTCGAGCTTCACGGCGTCGTCGGTCGAGTTCTTGAGGCGCCGCTCGAGCGCGTCGGCCGCGTCGCCCGGAGCGTCGCTGCCCTCGTAGAGCTCCGCGATCTTCGCGAGCGCTTCGTCGTGCTTCTCGTCGAGGTCGTCGAGGATGCGGCGATAACGCGAAATCGCCTCTTCCGCATCGCCGAGCGGACCCGCGAAGATCGCGGCTTCGCGCAAGAGCACCGCGATCTTCGGCTCCGTTTCCTTCGTGGCCCGGCTCAGACGGCCGAGAAACTCGACGGCCGCAGAGTGGTCGCCTCGTTGCTCGGCGTCGTCGGCGAGCCACCCGAGAGCGTCGATGTCGTCGCCGTCCTCGAGCAGCGCGAGCAGCGTTTCGCGCGCACCGTCGCCGTCGCCGAGGCGGTCGCGCTGCACGTCCGCGGCGCGCCGGCGCAGCCCGGAACGCGTGGGCCCCGAGGGCAACTGCCCCGCGCGGCGCAGGAAAAACGCGACGAGATCCTCGATGCGCTCGGCGTCTTCGTAGCGTTCCTCGAGATCGCGCGACAGATCGTCGTTCGTCGGATCGAGCTCGGTCGCTTGTTCGAGCCGCTCGACGGCGGCCGCACCGTCACCCGCGTGGGTGAGGTACGCCGCCTCCATCGCGAAATGCTTGGCTTTGTCGGAAGGCCGATCGGCGAGCTGCGCGCGCTCGCCCGCCGCGCTCGCCGCTTGCTCCCAGACCTCGGCTTGCGCGAACGCCTTCTCCGCCTTTTCCCACAGCGTGCCGCTCTTAGTGAGGGCCGCGGACTCGGCGAACGCTTCACCGGCCGGCAGGATTTCGCCCGCAACGAGGCGCAGTTCACCGAGCTTGTCGAGCAAGCTGGCGCGCGTTTCGTCGTTCGCGACGGACGGCAGCGCATCGGTGATCGCCTGCGCCGCGCGATCGGGTCGCTCGCCGCGCTCGAAGAACTCGATGGCCGTCTCGAGCGCGGAATCGTCCTCCGGGACGAGGGCCGCGATGCGCGTCCAGGCCTCGCCCGCGCCGATCGGATCCTTCCGCTTCTGCTCGTGGATGCGGGCGACGCCCTTTTCGGCGGTGATACGCGCCTCGACGTCGGCGATGAGCTCGGCTTCCTGCTCGAGCACGCGCGCGAGATCGTCCCAGCGGTTCGCCCGCTCCAGCAAGCGCTTGAGGCTCGAGCGCGCGTCTTCGCTCTCCGGTTCGAGCGCGAGCAGCTCTTCGAGCACCGCGACGGCGCTGTTCGGATCGCGAAGCTGCGTCTCCGAAAGGCCCGCCGCTTCGCGCAGCCAGGCGACACGCTGATCCATGTCGATGCCGTCGTCGGTCGCCGCGCGCCGCAACAGGTCGCGCAGCTCGGCGAACTTGCGGAGCTGCTTCAGGTACGGTTCGAGAAACGCGATGGCGTCGAGGTTCGAGACCTCGAGCGCGAGCACCTCGCGGTACTTCTGCGCCGCGTCGTTTTTGCGGGCCTTGCGCGCGAGCGCCTGCGCTTGCTCCACGAGCGCGGCGACTTCGTCCAAGTTCACGGCCGGCGCCGCCGGCTGTGCGGGGGGCGGCCCCGAATAAGAGCCGGGCGTCTGCGCCGCGAACGCCCCAGGCGTCGGCCCGGCGGACGTGCGCTGCGCGGGCGCGGCCGAAACGCTGCGCGCGGCGCGCGGCGCGGGCGCAGCCGGAATCGGCTGTCCGAAGCGCTGCGCGATCGCTCGCGCGTCGGCCGCGAGCGGGCCGTTCGGATTGGCGCCGACGTACGCCGCGGCGCGCTGAGCCGCCTCCTCGGAGCGGCCCAGCTGGTCGGCGTAGTACATCGCGAGCTGGACGGCGCGGTCGTTGCTCGGTTCGAGCTCGAGCGCGCAGAGCGAGTAGCTCAAGCCGTGCTCGCCCGGATACTCCTCGGCGAGCGACACGAAGAGCAGCGCCCCCTCGTTGGCGTCCTGCGCGCCCACGCGCTGCCCCGACTGTTCCCATTCGAGAATGGCCGTACCGAGCAGCTGGCGCAGCGTCGGATCGGCGCCACCCTCCAACGCCCGCGCTTCACGCAGAGCCTGCACGGCGCCCGCGAAGTCACGCGCGCTCTTGCGCACTTCACCTTCGTCCTGGCGGAGCGCGATGCGGCGCTCGCGATCCTCGACGAGCCGGAGCTCCATCTCGAAGTACGGAATCGCCTCCGACCACTGCTCAGCGCCCTTCAGGAGCTCGCGCACGGAGTAGATCGAAAACTGGTTTCCGGGGTCGAGCTCGACGGCACGGCGGAAGTTCTCGATGGCCTTCTTCGGCTGGACGAGCGGCTCACCCGACCAGAGGCGCCCGAGCTCTTCGTGCAAGAGCGCGAGCTGCTGGCGGACGTTCGCGTCCTGCTGGGCGAGCGGGGCGAGCGCCTTCGCACGCCGCTCGAGCAACGCCACGAGCGCTTTGGTATCGTTTTTTTCCCGGTAGAGGTCCGCCAGCTTGTCGGCGGGGGCCTGCTGGGTCGGATCGCGGTCGATCGCAATCATCAGCGCGCGCGCCGCCCGATGCGCGTCGCCGAGCGTCACGGACCACACATTGGCGGCCTCTGTAAGCCAGTGACACGCGAACGCCGGGTCGGCCGTCGCCGTGCCGACCTTCTCGAGCAACATCGCGTAAGACTTCGGGTCTCGCTGACCCGCGGAGTGCGCCAGTCTGATCGCGTCCTGATCGTGCGGGTTTTGCACGAGGCGCTGGACCAGCGTCTCCATTTCCCGGGAGTCCATTGTAGGTGGACGCTATCACGCGAACTTCAGCAGCCGCAACGCGGGATTCGTGCGCTCACGCGCGCAATTTCCGACGTTAACGCAGTGAGATGATGACGCGCCGCCGGGCCGAGGTGTGGGTCATGTCACACACTGTGTTCTGCGACCCGACGTGCCGACGCGAGCGCTCCGTCGATGCCCGAGCCATGGAACGCCGCGCCCGCCACGAACACGCCTGAGCCTGCGATTTCGGCTTCGAGCGCGGCGACGTGCGCGCGATGCTCTGCGTCGAACACCGGCAACGCAGCCGGCCAGCGCGCAACCCACGTGCGCTCGGGCGCCGCGCGCGGTGCTAGCACCGCCGCAATGCCGTGCTCGGCGCGCCGCGCCCAGGCAGCGTCGTCGAGCGTCGTGACTTCGTCGCCCAGCGGCCGAAAGAACGCGCGCAGCACGGCGTAGCCGTGCGGCGCGCGCGCCGCGAGCTTCGACGTGGTGAACGTGCACGCGCGAAACCCTTCGCGCTGCGCGCCCTCCGCGACGACGAAGCCCGTGCCGTCGAGCGCGTGCTCGATCGCCGCGCGCCGGTACGCCAGCGAGACGGTGACGCTCGACACGGTCCGAGCGGAACCGAGCGCCGTCGCCGGCGCGCCGAAGACGGGGGCGAGCAGCTCGGACGCGCGCTGGGCGCTCGTCGCGACGAACACGCGCTCGACGGCGAGCTCGGCGTCTCCCAGGACGACGGCCGGCCTGCCGGCGCGCAGAGTGAGCTCTTTTGCGGGCGAGCTCACACGGACGTCAGCAATGGTGCGGAGTTTTTGGGAGAGCGACTCCACGAGTTCGCTCATGCCGGTCTCGAACGCACGAATCCCCTGCCCGAGCGCCCGCGCCGGCACCTGGAAGCCCAAAAACTGGGCGGCCTCTCCGCGTGCGAGCTCATGCAGTACGGCGCCGTCGAAGGCGTACGATTTGGTCGTGAGCTGCCCCACGATGCGCCCCTCGACCCCGAGCTCGGCGGCGAGCTTCGCGACGGCCTCGCTGCCCGCGACGAACCCTTCAGCGCCTTGCTCGACGACGAAGCCGCCCTCGCGCAGCGTCGAAAGCTGTCCGCCGAGCACCGGGGACGCTTCGAGCAACGTGACTTCGTCGCCGCGCCGCGCGCGAAACAACGCGATACTCGCGCCCGTGATGCCGCCGCCGACGACGACTACCTTGGCCACGCTCTCGGCTCTCGGGGGGCGCCGGACGACACCCGACGAGCGTAGTGCCCGGGGCCGCGCGTCGCAAACGCGGCGAGTGGCCGCCGCCGTCGCGGCCGCCTTCGTCGCGCTGGCGTGCGGCGGACTCTCCGTGCGACACGACGGCACCGACACCGGTGCGGTCGACGCCGCCGATCCCGGCGCCAGCCCCAATCCCGCGGCGAATCAGGTCGCCGCGGACACCGCTGCGCCCGACGAAGCGGCCCTGTGCGGGAAAGTGTGTGACCGTTGCATGGGCGTCGCGCTCGGTGAGAGCTGCAACGCCTTCTGCAGCGACGTGATTTCGCAGGCGGAGGCCGCTCGCTGCTCCGGAGCGTTCTCGAGCATGCTCAAGTGCCGCGTCAAGGCGACCGATATGTGCGCGCTCGACGCGTGTCCCACGCAAGACAACGCGCTCACGGCGTGCGTCCTCGACTATTGCGGCTCGCACTCCGTAGCGGACCTTTGCATCGGCCCTATCTGAGCGAGCGCCTCACGCACGCGCGGAAAGCGCTTCCGCGTGGCGCACGACGCTGCGCGCGTTGATGCGGCCCTTGTAGACGTAGAGCGCGGCTTCGTCCGTCTCATCGAGCACCTCCTCGCTCACGCGCAGCCGCGAGCTCACGACGAAGAGGAGGCGCGCACCGAGGCCGCGTTTGACGAGCTCCACGCGCTGCCACACGCTCGCGCGGCTCCAATATCCGAGCACTTCGACGAGCACCTCGGCGCCGTCGCGCTCGCGCCGGAGCACGAGGTCCGGCGCGCACACGCCCGCGCCCGGCAGATCGAGAATGCGGTCGGCGAGCGCTGCGCTCCAGTCGCTTTCCAGGCCGCGCACGCCGTCGAGCAGCTCCTGCACTTCGTCGCGCACGGACGGCTTCTCCGCGCTCGCGAGCCGGACGCGCGGTTCGTAGCGGAAGGAGAGCGGCTTGCCACGGTTCGACCAGCGCACGTCCGCCAGCAGCGTGAGACTCGTGCAGGCTTCGAGCGCGGGAAGCATGAGCGCCAGCTCGAGCCCGTACTTCGCGACGCCTTGAAACAGGCTGAACGGGCCGTCGATCTCGATGCGGTAGCCGCCCGTCTCGAGCGGCGTCACGCGGTGCATGAGCCGCCGGAATTTGAGTTTTTGAAAGAGGGTTCGATAGGCGTCGCCGCTCGCGCAGCGCACTTCGGCGACGACGCGGACGGCGCGGAGCAGCACGGCTTGCACTTGGGCTTGCTCGTAACGCTCGACGAGGCGGGCGGCGTCGGGTGCATTGCAGGCGACGAGGCGCTGCGCTCCACGCAAGTCCGCATAGAGGAGGGCTTCCAGCGCGCTCGGTTCGACGCCGCGGCGCGCGGCCACGTCCGCCACCACGGCCGTGCGGTCGAAGGTGCCGTCACCGTCGCGGCGCAGCGTGGCGGCAAGCCCAAATAGCTCCTCGCGCAGGCCCGCGGCTTGTTCGGTGTCGCCCGCCTCGAATTCGCACTCGTCTTCGACGAGCTTCGAAAGCCCGAGCAGGATTTTGCGCTCGCGGGGAGCCACTTCCAGCGCGGACCACGCGTCCTCGAGCTCCTCGCGGCTCCGGCCGACGTGTTCGACGGCGAGCGCCCGCACGTCGCGCGCGAGCTCGACCGCGCGCTCTTTGAGCTCGCCGGAGAGCCCGAGCACCTGAAGCTCGGCGCCGCGCCGGCGGACGCGGATGTGCTCGGGGCTCAGCATTACTGATACGCCGAGTGCGCGCGGCGACGCTCGCTCGTATACGCCTCGTTCGTGCCCTTCGAGACGAGCTCGTAGAGAATCGCTTGTTTGCCCTCGCGGCGGCGGAGCACGCGCCCGAGTCGCTGCACGTGCTCGCGCACCGAGCCACTGCCGCTGATGACGACGGCCACGTTCGCGTCGGGGACGTCGATACCCTCGTTCAACACCTTGGACGTGGCGACGGCCACGTAGTCGCCGCGCGAGAAACGCTCGAGAATTTGGCTGCGCTCGCGCACCTTGGTCTGATGCGTGATCACGGGCACGAGGAAGCGGCGGGAGATGGCGTATGCCGTCGCGTTGTCCTGCGTGAAGATCAGCGTGCGGTCGCGGCGGTGCTGCTCGAGCAGCATCTCGAGGTACTCGAGCTTGCGTCCGGCGGCGAGCGCGAGCTCGCGTTGCCGCCGGTACGCCGCGAGCGCGCGGAGGCCCGCGGGCGTGCGCGAAGCGCGCATCAGAAAGTCGTTCCAGCCGCTCGGGCTCGAAAAGCGGATGCCCTGAGAGCGCACGAAATCGAGGTAAATTTTGCGATTTTCGTCGTACTCGCTGCGCTCTTCGGGGGAGAGCTCGATCGCCACCTGCACGGCCTCGTATTCGGAGAGGTACTCGCCCGCGAGCTCGATGATGTCGCGACGGTAGACGACGGGGCCGATCAAGCCGTCGAGCCGCGCCTCGCGCCCGTCGGGACGTTCGGGTGTCGCCGTGAGCCCGAGCCGGAACGGGGCGAGGCAGAGCTCGGCCGCGAGCTCGTACGTCGCGCCCGGCAGGTGGTGGCATTCGTCGAAGATCACCAGGCCGAACCGAGCACCGAAGTGCTGCATGTGCAGGTACGCGGAGTCGTACGTCGTGACCGTCAGCGGACGGAGGTCGTGCGAGCCGCCGCCGACGATGCCGACCTCGGTCGCGAAGCTCGTGCGCAAGAGGTCGTACCATTGGCGCACGAGCTCGAGCGTCGGAACGACGACCAGCGCGCTCCGGCGGCGGTCGTCGATCGCGAGCACGCCGACGTGACTCTTCCCGGCGCCCGTCGGCAGCACCACGACGCCACGACCGTTCGCCTTGCGGAACGCGTCGAGCGCCTCGACTTGAAACGGTCGCGCGGCGCGTTCGAGCGCGAGCTTGGGCTCGAGCTCGACGTAACGGCGCGCTTGATCGTCGTACGCGAGCTTTCGGCGCCGGAGCTCGAGCACGACGTCGGCGTAGGCACGGGCAGGCGCGCGATGGCACGCGCTGCGCGCGTCCCAGCGGCACTCCGGCGGCGCGGCGTCGTTCTGCTGAAAACCGCGCACTTCGAGCGTGCCTTCGGCGAAGGCGAGCTCTATCACGCGACGGGCGCCCCCTCGCGGCTCGTCCCGCCCATAAGCTCGACCGGTACGTGCCACACGATTTCACCCATGAATTTGCTGCGCCGCTCGCGGAACCGTACGAGCGTGGCCGAGCAGTTGCCCATACGCACGATGCACACACGGGGCACGGGGTCGCAGATGAGACGCTTCAGGAGCTGGAAGTTGAGCCCGCCGTGGCCGACGCACACGACGCGCTCGGCGTGCCCGCGGTGTTTCGCTTCGATGCGGCGATACACCTGCTCGGCGCGGGCCTGCACGTCGTCGTAGCTCTCGCCCCCGAACTCCGAGAAATCCCCGATGCCGCCGACGCCACGCGAGGTGTAGCTCGGATGGCGCTCGACGATCTCGACGTAGCTCAGCCCCTCCAGGCTGCCCGCGTGCACCTCGGCCAGGTCGGGCTCCGCGAGAGGCTCGGGGCCGTTCGCCTCCGCGCGTACGATCGCGGCGGTTTCCCAGGCCCTTGCGAGCGGCGACGCATAGAGCGCGTGCCATTCGAGCCCGAGGCCGGCAAGCCAGCCGCCGAGGCGCTTGGCCTGCGCGCGGCCGTGGTCCGTCAGCGGGAAATCCGAACGGCCCTGCATGCGGTCTTGCGCGTTGCCGACGCTTTCACCGTGTCGAACGAGGAGGATCTCCAAGCGGCGTTAGTGCTACGTGTCTCCCCTACCGGAGGCAAGCGCTTGGTACGCATCGACATCACTTACACCGGCGATCTTCACTGCCGCGCCGTGCACGGCCCGTCGAACGTCGCGCTGGAGACGGACGCGCCCGTCGACAACCGCGGCCGCGGCGCGAGCTTTTCACCGACCGATTTGCTCGCGACGGCGCTCGGCACGTGTATGGCGACAACCATGGGCATCCTCGCCCAGGACCAGAAACTCCCCATCGAGGGCATGACCATCGTCGTCGTGAAGCACATGTCGCCGCCGCCGCGCCGCGTCGCGCGCCTCGACGTGAAGCTCTCGATCCCCGCCGCGCAGGCCGCCCGCATCGACGCCGCGGGCCGCGCCGCCCTGGAGGAGCGGGCGAACAATTGCCCCGTCAGGCTGAGCCTGCTCCCCGCCGTGGATGTGCCCACGACGTTCGACTGGGCCCGCTAATCTCCCTGCGCCTCAGTGCCCCGCGTCCTCTTCGTCAGCAAGCCGCTCGGACCGCCTTGGAACGATTCGAGCAAGAACCTCGTGCGCGATCTGGCGCTCGGCCTGACGCGCTACGACGCCGTCGCGTTCGGACGTCGGCGCGACGCAGGTGCGCTCGGTCGCGCGCGGGTCGAGCCGTTGCACCCGGACGTGCGCGGCGCCTTCAGTCCGGGCCTGCGTGAAAACGGCCGCGTGCTCGTGCGTTTGCTCGCTGGCGCTCGCGCGGACGCCTGGCATTTCTTCTTCGCGCCGAACCCGAAAACCTCCAGCGTCGCTCGCCTCGCGTCGCGCGCCCGCCGCGCGCGCACGGTGCAAACGGTCTGCAGCGTCCCGGGCGACGGCGCGGACCTCGGGCGCGTGCTGTTCGGCGACCGGGTCGTCGTGCTCTCCCAGCACACCGAGCGGCGCTTCCTCGACGCGGGCGTGGCGCGCGAGCGACTCGTCCGCATCGCGCCTGCGGTGCCACCGCTCGAGTCGCCGAGCGATGGCGAAAAGGCGCGCTTGCGCGCCGCCATCGGTGTTCCCCAAGCCGCACCGCTCGTGCTTTATCCGGGTGATCTCGAGTTCGGCGACGCGGCCAAACTCGTGCTCGAAGCGCACGCCGCACTAGCGCGGGAGTGCGAGCTCGTGCTCGCCTGTCGGCCAAAGACGCCCGCTGCGCGCGCCAAGGAGGCCGAGCTGCGCGAGCGCGCGCGCGAGCTCGCGACGCACGCGCGCGTCCACTTCGCGGGCGAAACCTCGGAGATTTTGACGCTGCTCGCCGCGGCGGACGTGGTCGCGCTGCCGTCCACCGTCGCCTACGCGAAGATGGACTACCCGCTCGTGCTGCTCGAAGCGATGGCGCTCGAGCGACCGGTGCTCGTTGCGGCAGGCACGCCCGCGGCCGAGCTCGCGGAGAACGGAGGCGCGCGCGCGGTCCCGGCACGCGTCGAGTCGCTCGCCGAGGAGCTCGCGCGACTGCTCGCCGACGCGGACGCACGCCGGACGCTCGGGGCGCGGGCGCGCGCCGTCGCGCGGGCCGATTTCAGCCGCGAACGCATGGCGGCGGCGTACGAGCTCCTCTACGATGGGCTCCTCTCGTGACGATCGACGACGACAGCCGAGCCCGCGCTTACTACGACGACTTTTCGAAGCGCTACGAAAACCAGCGCCACCACGGCTATCACGCGCTGCTCGACGAGCTCGAGCTCGACGTGGCGCTGCCGCTCGCCGCGGGTCGTGACGTGCTGGAGGTCGGTTGTGGGACCGGGCTCATCCTCGAGCGGCTCGCGGTCGCGGCCAGGCGCGCGGAGGGGATCGATCTATCGCCCGGCATGCTCGAAAAGGCGCGCTCCCGCGGCCTCACGGTGCGCGAAGCGAGCGCGACGGCGCTTCCCTACCCCGACGCCCATTTCGATCTCGTCGTCAGCTTCAAGGTGCTCGCACACGTGCCGGATCTCGAGCTGGCACTGAGCGAAATGGCGCGCGTGTGCCGGCCGGGCGGGCGCGTACTCGCCGAGCTCTATAACCCCTGGAGCTTGCGCTTTCTCGCGAAGCGCCTGGGCGGCCCCGGCAAAATCTCCGACGGCCGTTCGGAGGCGGACGTGTTCACGCGCTGGGACGCGCCGCACCGGCTGCGTTCGCTCCTGCCCGCGACCCTCGCGCTCGACGAGGTACGGGGGTTGCGGGTCTTTACGCCGGCCGCATTCGTTCACCGCGTCCCCCTGCTCGGCTCGACGCTGGCGCGCGCCGAACGCGTCGTCACGCGCAGTCCGCTGCGCTGGTTCGGCGGCTTTCTCGTGTTGATGGCGACCCGTCGCGCCTAGCGCAGCGCGCTCGACCGCCGTCGGCTCAACGCGCGCTCGGGTCGGTCTCGGGATCGCGCTCGCTCACGCCGAGCGTGCCGACGCAGGAGCGTTCGCCGTCGAGCGCGAAGCAGCGCACGCCGACCAGATCCGAAACGCCGAGCCCGCCGGCCGCGACGCGGAGCCCCGCGCGCGCTTGCTCGTCGTCGCAAGCGCGCGCGTCGCAGCGCGCGCGCATCACGCCGAGCTCGACGTGTCCCACCGGCAGCGCCGGGAACTCGCTGACCGCGCTTGCAGGCCGCACGCCGCGCTCGAAGCGCGCTCCGCGCGGCTCGACATCGATGAGCACGTGGCTCGCGACGCTCGCGGGGAGGCCGTCGTCGTCGGGCAGCACCACGCCGTGCGGCGAGCTCGCGGCCCCGACGTCGCTCGCAGGCCGCGCGACCAGGGCCGTGCACGCGAGCTCGGCACCCGATTTTCGGCAGCGCTCGTGCGCGAGGAGCGATCCGCCGCGCGCATTCGCTTGTTCGACGAGCGCGCGCTCGAGCTCGCTCCGCCGGCACGCGAGGCTCGTCACCGGCACGCCCTCGAGCGCCCCGTCGCGCGGGTGCAGTCGGCATTCAGCGTGTGCGCGCCCGAGCGATTCATAGCCGGCGGGCAGTGCCTCGCCGAACTCGACGGCCGCAGCGCGCGGGCGCGGCGACGGAGCGCTCGCGCAACCGAGTACGAAGAGGATGCCGCCGAGAGCGCGTGCGTCACGCATCGATCGCTCTTTCTCGTAGTCCAAATAAAGAAAAGGCGCGACCGTCGTCGCGCCTTTTCACGTTGTTGCGAGCTAAGCGCCGGATGCTCGAGCGATCCGAAGCGAAGCTTGGGCAGGACTCAGTTGCCTGCGCCCGCGCCGCCGTTGGTGGCGACTTCACCACCAGAGCCGGCTTCGACAGCGCCGCCAGCACCGGGGGTTGCGCCGCCAGCGCCGCCTTCAGCACCGCCAGCTCCGGGGGTCGTGCCAGCGGCACCGCCCTCGGCCGGACCAGAGCCGCCTTCAGCACCACCGGTGCCCGAGCCGCCCTTGCCGCCCGTGCCGCCCTTGGCGCCTGCGCCAGCCGTGCCGCCCGAGCCGCCCTTGCCGCCCGTGGCCGCGCCAGCCGTGCCGCCGGAAGCCGAGCTGCCGGCCTTGCCAGCCGTGCCGCCCTTACCAGCAGAGGCGCCGCCGGTACCGCCGGTACCGTTGTCGTCGTCGTCGCCGCCGCATCCCACCATCGCAACGCTCGCGCTCAGCGCGACCATCGCGAGTAGGCTAGTCAGCTTGTTCATATCTAATTTCCTCCGAAACCTAGGTTAACCATGGGGGCACTGTTGCCCGCCGCGCTTTATGCAGCATCCATGCCTAATCGCAAGTTATTATATGCTGCGTTCCTAAATACATAAAACTACGAGTCATTTCGACTCGGTTTCGCGGACGCTTCACGCAATGCGTCAAGTTCGACCGCGACAACCGTGTCACGGGGCCTAATTACACTGGACTACCCGCTCCCACCAAACGGAAAGTTCATCGAGATCTCACGCGGCCGCCGAAAAGACGCCCCATTTCGCTAGCGCGAACTGGCTAAACCAGCGTTATTCCGGATTATTTGGCGGACGCAGTGAACGACAGAAGTGGCGCCAGTAAAATGTTCCGCGACGGCAGCTTTAGGGCTCCGAAAACTCGGTTGCTCCATAGAGCGCCTGCAGCTTGAAGCGGCCGGTGGTGCCCAGCCGGTTCTTGTGAACGACGACCTCGAGCGGGATGGACCGGCCGTCCTCGCTCGGCGCCGGAACCAGGCCGGCGAGCAGCGTCGCGGCCGGGGCGACGAACTCCGCGTGGCGCTCGAGCCCCGTGAGCACGACCGCGCAACCGTGGTCCGCGACGCGCCTGAGCTCGTAGGCGACGCTCATCACCCGCGCGGATAGTTCGCCCGGCTCGGCGACGGCGAGGCCCTCGATGTCGTCGACGACCAAGAGCACACGTTCGTACCGCGCCCAGAGTTGTGTGCTGCGCTCGACGAGGGACGAGATCGAGTCACGTGCGTCGAGGTGTGCGAAGTGGAGGTGCGCACCTACCTTCTGCACGACGGTGTCGACGGCGTCGTTCACGGCGCGCCTGACTGCGTCGTTCGCGAACGCGCGGCCCGCGAGAATATCGCCGTAAGTCACCTCGGACGCGGGGTAGCTCTTGCGCAAGGCACGCGCTGCGAGTCGCGCGACGAGCTCCGTTTCGTCGACGCCGCGCGCGGCGAACACGACGCCCGCGGACGCACGCGCCGACATGTAGGCGATCGAGAGCGCGAGCGCCGTGCGTCCCGAACCCGGCGCACCCGTGAGCGCGAGCACGGTGCCGTGACGGAGCCCGCCCGAGAGCAGCGCGTCGAGTGCCTTGATCCCGGTCGCGGTCGGCTTCGTGATCGCGCCAAGGCGCGTGGTCACGTCGACCTGGATGTTGGCGAGCGCGACTGGCCCTAGAGTGGACGGATGTGCAGGGCTCGAACTCACGGCCGAGCAGCATATCAGAGGCGATCATTCGGGTGCTGACGGGAGCGCCCGAGCAAGCGTACGATGCGAGCTCATCCAACGCGGAGCCTTCATGTCAGAGCCCTTCAAGAGTGAACTCAAGACCGGCGCCGAGCGGTACCTCGCCCGAGTGATGGTGAGCGCATTTACCGACGGCTGGCGCAAGCCGGAGGATTTCCTGCGCCACTTCAAGCCGGCCGATCTCATGCAGCGGCTCGAAAAGGCACCGGATTTACGCGCGGCCATCCTCATCAAAGCAGCGGGCGTGCACGAGCGCATCGTGCGCAAGAAGTCGACCTCGTCGGCGAGCGAGGACCTTCGCATCGCGCTCGACGAAGGACTCACGACGCCGGCCGACATCGTCGACCTCTTCCCCGCCGACGATCGCGTGCGCTACCTCGAGCGCACCAAGATTTGGGGCTTCCTCACGGAGGAGCACTTCTGGACTCCGGACAAGACCGTGCCCGCGGCGCAGGCCGTCGGACGCATGACGTTCCTGCTCGAAGCGGCCCTTTCCGAGTCGCTTTTGTCGCTCCAGGACGTGACGGACGGCATCACGTTCGAAACGATCTCGGCGCGCTTGCCGCAGCGTGAACTCCAGCGAGTCGTGAAGTTCGCGCTCGAGAGCGGCCGTAAAAAGACGCCCCTCACCGAGGACGGGCTGCTCGACGTGGTCCCGTTGAAGGATCTGCTCGGCTACATCCCGCTCGACCACGTGTACAAGCGAGTCATCCTCGCGAAGCTCGCGCAGCCGGCGGCCTTCGTCGGCAGCGCCGTCGGTGAGGAAGCGTGGCCCGAGGACGAGCCCGGCGACGGCCGCGACGAGCCCGCGCAGGCGGCTGCGAAGGATAAAGAAAAAGCCCAAGACGGGGACAAGTCCGACGCCAAGCGCGGCGCGCCGCCGAAGCCCGCCGCCGCAAAGGTGGAAGCGCCGAAGGAAGCCGAAGAGACCGTCACCGACGACGAGCTCGAAGAGGTCCCCGCGCCGAGCGCGAACGCGGGCAGCACGCGTCCTCCGGCCGAAGAGGAAGCGCGCCGCAAGGTCAGCGACCGCCTCGCCGCGATCAATCGCCTGCCTCCGCGGCACGGCGACCTGTCGACGCCGATCCTGCTCTCGATCGAGAGCATGTACGCCGAGCTTTTGACGGCGCCGACCGACGAGGCGCGTGAAATGTGCATTCGCGACTCGTTTCCGAACGAGGCGCATCTCTCGACGGCGTTGCTCGCGCTCATCGAGCTCCTGGATCCGAGCATCGACGTGAACGACCCGGTGATCCGCGACGCGGACGCGGAGTCGCTGATCAAGGTCGTGCTCTTCGAGGAGCGGCGTCGCTACGAGCAGGCGAACCCCGCCGGCCGCGCCGCACCGCCGCCCCCCGGCTCGAAACGGTCGGCAGCACCGCCGCCGTTGCCGGGCGGTCGTAACGGCGACGAGAAGCGCGCGCGCTGACGAGCTCGCGTTTCGACCGGTAGAAAGCTGGGCCCTCGGCGAAATCCGAGGGCCTTAGCTTTTTCTACGGCTTGAGTCGGGCAAGCTCATCCATGAGCGCGCTCTCGGTGGCTTGCGCTTCGACGGACGTGAGCGTGAGCCGACCCATCTCTTCCTCTTCGGCGTGGATGAGCGCGTTGGTGCTCTCGACGACGATCTTCAGCTCGTCGTAGCGCTCTTGCACCCGCCCCCGCTCGCAGAGCAACCAGATCACCGGCTCGCCGGCGCGCTCCTCGATGCGTGCCGCGACCGCATTGCGCGCGACCTCCTCGGCGAACACGCGCGCCCAAGGCTCGCTCGGTCGAGGTGCGATCGTCACGAGGATCGCCCCGGAAGCTCCGTCGGCTGGCTCGACGACATTTCCGAGGACGCCCGTTACGCGGATGCTCTGCGCCATCCCCCGAAACTACTGTGCCGACGGAGGGACTTGAACCCCAAACTGAAGGCACGATCCGGCAGGAAAACAGCCAAGTCGCGGAAGGTGGACAGGAGCGACCTGGCGCCTCTCCCGGGGCTAACCCCGCGATGCCTGGTACGCGATCGGAACCTCGCGATCGGTTGATCGCTACCGTCGACGCCCTGGAGGCGGCCCTCGCGGATGCTATCACCAAGGCCGTCGCTGCCGGGCGGTTCGACGTGTTGCCGTCCCTAGTCGCGGAGCTCGAAGCGAGGCGGAAGGCGAAGAGCGAGACGGTCGACCTAGCCGCCGAGCGCGTGAAGCGCGAGCGGAGGTAGGCTCACGCCCATGACAGCTAAGAAGCGGCTGGCACGCCTGGACGCGTCGAAGCGACTCGACGCGCTCGCCGAGCTCATCGACTGGCGCCCGGACGACGAGATGGCCCGCGCCGGCAGGGTGGTGCTCGCGCTCGCGTATGCACTCAAGAAGGACGACTTGAAGTCGATCCCTAGGCTGCTCTCGGAGGCTGAAAAGTACCTTCGGAAGCCCGAAGAAGACGGATTCCCAGCAGTTGTCTTCCACGGTAGCGCGCAAGACGCCTACACGAACGCGCGGGGTGCCGTCGAAAACCTCGTCTCGCACCGAGAGCGATTCAATCGCCGCGACGTACCGGCAAACCGGCGACTCACCACGGACGCTTTGGCGGCGCATGTGGCTGGCTACGTCGGGCAGGTAGTCATGATGATGCAACCTGCCAACGAAACACGCCGACAGGCGGTCATCGCGGCGATCGCCGCGCTCGGTCCCAAAATCTGGGCGCCAGAGACAGCGATACGGGCGGGGCTCCGGGCCGCAGGGATCAAGCTCAAAGAAATCGATCTACTTGAGCAAGCGCACGAAAAGCGGCTGAAGCGGCAACCCGGCTGAACACACGCGGACAACTCGCGAGCTGTCCCTGCTGCCTTGTCGTTGCGCGGGAACATCGGGCATAACCCAATTGAAACTCACTCGCATCGAAGTGGGCCCCCCAGGCCCAGGCCGTCACGACGGCGCCGAGAGCGAGTCAGTCCCTAGCCCGAGCTGTACCCAATGGTCACACCCATCGCCGAGATCCGTCAGCATGCTGGCCTCAGCCAAACCGAGGCCGCGGCGCTCGCACACGTTTCGCCACACACCTGGAAGTGTTTCGAGCTGTCGCCCTCCGCGGTGACACCGAAGAAGCGCATCGCCTGCGAACAGGCACTCACCGAAATGAAACGCCGCGCGGAGGCCGCATGACTCCGACGCAAGAGAGACGAGCGCGTCGACTTCGCGCTGCTATGCGGCAGGAACGAGAACACTGCCTGGCCATGGAGCTCCAGGAGCGTCGGCTGCGCCAGATCGCGAACGTAATACGGGGCGAGCGAAGCCGCCTGCCCGTCGAAGCTGACGCCCAGGGTCAACTCCACCGGAAACGCGGCAGCCTCGTGGTCGACCGCTCATGGCAGTGGGACGAGGCCGAAGCGGCACGCACGGCATACCCACCGGAGAAGCGCCAGGCGCTGGACGCGTTTCGCAAGCTGCCGCTGTAGCCCATGACGAACAACGCCACGGAGAACAGACCCGATCGCGGTCTGGGTGCGGTGCTGCGCTCGCAGGCGGCTACCCTGCGCGCTCAAGCCGACGCGCTCGAGGCGCTGGCTAGTGCGGTGCCGGGTGCCGAGGAGGCGCTCACGTTGGCGCAGATCCGCGCTGAATACGGGTATGGCGAGGAGGCCATCCGTGCCGCAATCGCACGCGGTGAGCTCACCGCAACGCGTGGGCCTCGTCAACGAATCGAAGTCCGGCGTTCCGAGCTTGAACGGTGGCGCATGTCGCGCCCCGTGACCCCTCGCCCCCGACGGAAATCGGCCGAGGTCGTCAGCCTGGACGATTGGGAAAAAGCGACCGACCTCCAGCTCAGCCGGGGTCACGCGAACGGGACGGCATCAGGAGGTCGTCGATGAGGAGCAAAATCCGCGTGATCTCGTCCGATGCGGCGCCCGTGGCGAGGGTCGTCGGTGGTGTTGTGACCGCGATACCCAAGGACGCAGCAGCTCGCGAAGGCAACCCGGCCCTATCCGCTGAGGTTATCGTCTACGACGGCGCTAGCGACGGGCCGCGCGTGCTCATTCGCGAGCGTGGCTCCTACGCCTCGATCGTGATCGAGGATGGCAAGGGGCGATACTTATCGATCTCGCCAGCCTACGCCGCTCAGGTCGCGAGTGGCCTCGATGCTGCGATCGCGCGCATTGGCCGAGACGGTCGCGTTCGGAGGTCGACGTGACACTCTCTCGCAAAGGACGAGCGGCGCTCGCGTATGCGACGCAGCACGACCTCACGATCTTTCGTTGCCGTCCCGGCACGAAGGAGCCGTTTGCCGGTGAGGGCGAGATCAAGGGCGCGACCAAGGACCCGAGCGTCCTCGAGCGGCTCTGGACTGAAGAGCCGGACGCCGAGATCGCAGTGTCGCTGCGATACACGCCGTATTTCGTCCTCGATCCCGACGCCCGTCATTACGGCGACGAGTGGCTCGACGCGTTGGAGACCGTTCACGGACGACTTCCACACACGGTGACGAGCATCAGCGGCAGCGGCTACCCGAGCATGCACATTTGGTTTCGCAGGACGGCAGCGCTCGAGAACGTGCAGACCAAGGCGCTCACACACGGTGTCGACATCAAGGGCTTGAGGACCGGCTACGTGCTGTTGCCGCCGAGCTCACACGCCTCCGGTCGCTCTTACGGCTGGGAAATGTCGAGCCGGATCGACGAAGCGGCGTTTGCGGAGCCGCCCGTGTGGCTCGAGCGGCTCATTCTGCACCAAGCGACGCACTACACGGAGGGTCGCGAATTCAAAAATCCAGTCGATCCCGAGTCGTTCTTCTTGGGCGCCGTGTTCAAACGCGCCGGCTTCCTCGGAAAGCGGCTCGGCAACGGGAAGTGGGCTGCCGTTTGCCCAAACGAGGGCTCGCACAGCACGGATTCGAGCATGAGCGCGAGCGTGCTCTTTGCGCCGAAGCATCCGGGCGGCCGAGGCACCTTCTACTGCGCGCATTCGAGCGGATGTTCTGAGGTATTCCGGTGACTGCAAAGAGAAAGATCGAGAGTCTGATCGACAAGAAAGTCGTCGAAGAGACCACGGCTGAGTTCGCGAATGCGAACGTAACCAAGGCGGAGTTCTGGACCCGCGGGCTAATTCGCAATCAGGAGGGCAATCCGCGCAAGCTCGTGGCGAACGTCATGCACGTGCTCGAATTGCACCCCGAATGTGCGGGGGTCTTCGCGTACGACAGCTTCAAGGAGTCCGTCGTCCTCACGAAGGCGCCGCCGATGCGCGAGCAGGATCGGCCGAGCGAGTACGAACTCGGCGCGTTCACCGAAACGGACGCGACGCGGATCTCCGCCTGGTTTCAGGACGAGATCGGCATCGACGCGACGCGGGAGATGGTGATCGAGGCGGTCGTCGCGGTCGCCGAGAAGCACAAGAAGCATCCCGTTCGCGAATACCTGCGTGCACTTCGATGGGATTCAGCCGAGCGGCTTGAGATGATGCTGCCGCGCTACTTCGGCGCGCCGGACAACAAGTACACGAGGGCGATCGGTCGCAAGTTCATGATCGGCGCTGTGGCGCGGGTGGAGCAGCCCGGCTGCAAAGCCGATACGATGATCGTGCTCGAGGGCAAGCAGGGCACGTTCAAGAGCACGGCTGCCAAAGTGCTCGCGGTCGATTGGTACGCGGACACTGGCGTCACGATCGGCGAAAAGGACTCGTACCAAGCGCTGCGCGGCGTGTGGCTCTACGAGTTCGCAGAGCTCGCGGGCGTGAAGGCGAGCGCCGTCGAGCGCGTCAAAAACTTCTTGAGCTCGGCGAGTGACCACTACCGCCCGAGCTACGGCCGTGGGTTCCGAGACTTCCCGCGCCAAACCGTCTTCATCGCGACGACCAACGAAGAGAACTATCTCGTCGACCGGACGGGTAACCGTCGCTTTTGGCCTGTCCGCTGCGGCAAGGTCGACGTTGACGCTCTCAAGATCGACCGTGACCAGCTCTGGGCGGAGGCCGTCCACCTCTACAACAAGGGCGAGAAATGGCACATCGACTCGCTCGAGTTGGCTGCCCTCTGCGAGGCGGAGCAGGCGGAACGGCAAGCGCCCGATGACTGGGTCCCGCTGGTCGAAGAGTGGCTAAAGAGCCCCACCGTTCCCGACCCAACGAGCGTGGGCCGCGACATCGTTCGGCGTCGTCTTGTCGTCAGCGAAGGCGTCACCACTGACGAGGTTCTGCTCGGCGCTATCCAAATGCGCCCGGCGGAACTCACGTCGCACGCCAGCGTTCGCGCGGGCAAGGTACTCCGCGAGCTTGGCTTCACGCCGAGGCAGAAGCGTGAACACGGGGAACGCATTCGCCGGTACGTGCCGCCTGTCACACCCGTCACAGGGTCGGATCGGGCTACCTGTGACACCACCTGTGACACCGATCCAGGATCAACTCAGCCTGAATTCTCTACGTCACAGGTGTCACATGTAGATCAGTACGCACACATACAAGAGGGTGATGAGGGGAGCGTGGGGTAAAAAATGGAACTCTACAAAACAGGGTGTGACGCCTGTGACCCTGTGACACCGCGCGCCTCCCAAGTTCGCCCGCTCCCGGAACGAGGACTCCTGTCGCTCCAGCTCGCGGGTCTCACGTGCGCCAGCGACTGCATCCGGTGCGGAGTGCCGCTGATTCAGTGCCTCTGCGAGCGATGGCTAAGTCCGCGATCGCACGTCAGCCGCGCTCGACGGCTGCATCGAGGTTCTGATCGCGCCGCTCTAACTCCGCGGATTGATTCGCACCTCAACGGGTCAACAACCCGAAGGAAGCGATCAGAACGGAGGGCCGAAACCTATCTGCTGAACGCGCCGAGCAACACTTCGAGTTCGGACAGGGACGCCGCGAGTTCAGCCTGCGTGCGGGTGGTTCGCGCCAGCATGTTCTGGAGAGCTACGCGCACCTCGTGTTCTAGCACTGGTGTGCCCGGCCCGGCTCCCTCTCGAAAGATGTGCAGTGACCGGTTCTTCAAGAAGTTGAGGGTCTTGGCCGTGTCGGTGCCAGCCCCAACGGCACCACGCTTAGTCGCCGCGTGTGCCCGCTCCATCAGCCCTTCCAGCGCCGCCTGTAGCTCGGCAACCGTTGATGCAGTTTTCAGCGCCTCTCGGGTTTCGGCGGCAATCGCATCAGCTTCGCTGTCCTTCACCATTCCTTCCCGCTACAGCCGCCCGTCCGCGACGGCAACGGAGGGCGCGTAAATGGCCCGCTCGGCCTGGCAAGCCGCTTCCGGCAACGCCCGCGACCACGGCAGCATCCTCGGATCGGCCGTCTGCCCCGCCGACGAGCTCAGCGAACCGACCGCTACACCCACCGATACGGTCCGACGCGACCGCGGCGAGCACGGTCATTTTGCCGCGGGCAACGACATCGCCAAGGCGAAGCGCGTCAGGAGCGGGCCACGCGGCGCGCTGGCGCAGCTTGAGGCATCCGGGCAAGACCCGGCGTGGATCGCAGCCGCACGTTGGGGACGGCGCTACAGCGCCCACAGGAGGGCCGAGCTTGCCCGCGCTCACGGTGGTGAGCTCAGCGCTGGCGTCGGCACCATCGTCGAGAGCGCGGCCGCCCTGCTCGCCGACGCGCGGTACTGGCGCGCCAAGGCCATCGCAGCCGGCGATCCCGAGCTCTCGCGTCTCTCGGCGCAGCTGACGGCCCAGGCCCGCGGGTGCGAGCGGGACGCGTGGGAGCTCGCCGCTCGAGAGGCAGCAGCCCGCCCACGTCGCGCAAACCCCATCCTTGCTGCGATCGAAGCCGCCGCAGACGAGGAGCCGGTAGCTTGACCGCCTTCGCCTCTGACCACGGCGCCATCACGGGCTTCGACGTGGAGCGCTTCCTTCGCCAGCTCCGCGCTCTCGACCGCGTTGTGACCCAGCCGGGCGATACGCCGCCCATCAGTGACCGTTGGTGGCGAGCCATCGACCGATTCTTCAGGAGCGGCAAGCGCCAAGTCGTCATCCGCAAGGGCCGCCGCGCCGGTGCGAGCACCATCATCTGCCCTCGGATCGCCGTTGCGTCGGCGCTCTACCTGCCGCACCCGATCCCCGCCTCGGATGTCGGCGTGTACGGCATCGTCAGCGTTCGGCGCGACGAGGCCGTAGCCCGGCTCCGTGGCATTCGCCTCGTGCTTGATCGGCTTGGGGTCGCGTACACCGAGAAGAACGATTCCATCGAGCTCATAGATCGCCCGATCGTTTTCCGGGTGCTCACGGCGAGCTACCGGACCGAGGTCGGCAGCACGTTGATTGGGCTGTGGGCTGACGAGGTTAGTCGCTGGCGCGACGAGGCCTCGGGGCAAAACCCAGCGCGCGAAATCTTCGCGTCCCTTCGCCCGGCGCTGGCCACGATGCCCTTCGCCCGCATCTGGCTTGTGAGCTCGGCGCTCTCGATTGAGGACTTCCACGCCCGATCGTTCGACGAAGGAGACACGGACTACCAAAACGTCGAGTTCGGCGCCTCGTGGGACTGGAACCCCACGCTCACCCGCGAGCAAGCGGAGCGCGAGGAACCTGATCCGAAGATCCGCTCTCGAGAGTGGGGCGGCATTCCCGCCGCGTCCGCATCGCCCGCGTTCGAGTCAGATCACGTGCTCCGGTCCGCGCGCGAAATGCCGCCGGGCTCCCGATGCTACCACCGCGTCGGCTTCCTCGACTCGGCAGCGGGTAAGCGACGCACCTCGGACCGAATGGTTTGGGCGACGCTTGGCTACGCGCTGCCTCCCGAGCCACCTCCGTATCTCTCTCGCGTGGTCCCACGGCGCAACTCAGTCGTACTAGGCGGCGTCGCGATGATGATCGACGACCCCACCGAGACGACGGAGGTCTGGGTGCGTGACGCACACGGCCAACTAGTGCCGAATCCTGCCGCGCTTCGTGCGCAGACGCCTGTCCTCGTCGTCCATTCGATCGACAGCGTTGGAGGTGTCTTCGAGGGCGAACTCGTCTCGGGCGAACTTTGGGACCGCATCGCCCAGACGTTCCTCTACAGCGGCGTCTCACATGTTTGGGGCGACAGCTACGGCGCTGCCTACGCAAAGAATGCTCTGCTGAAATACGGGATCCTCTATTCCGAGCTGACTTGGAACGCTGAATCGAAGGCGCGCGCCGTTTACCGGATCCGCTCGCTCCTCGCGGACGACGCCCTCGTGATTCCGCCGAGCGCCGAGATGCTCCGCAACGAAATGCTCGCGTTCCAGGAGAAGATTTCGCCGTCCGGCGTGGCTTCTTACGCGGCAAGAGGAGCCGGCAAGGATGATCACGTCGCGATCTTGCTCAACGCCGCGATGGCTGAACTTGAGTACGGCATGGCCGGCTCACTTTTGGGGATGAACTACCGCCACGTCGTCAGTGGCAGATAAGGAATCGTTAGAATGCCCAAGAAGCTCTACACCGACGGCCCGCCAGGGCTGCAAAAGCGAATCAATCAGTGGCTCGCCTTCAACGAGTCGAATGCGTACGGCTACCCGTCCGCCGCTGAGACCTTCATTCGCATCAGCGAAATCGCGTATGCCGCCGGATACGACACTCCACCGCCTGTCACGCCGACGCTCGACAGGGTCAACGAGCTTACGGCCGCGCGTGAGTTCCGGCTCCTCGCTGAGCTCCGCATGGTGCACGGCGCCGAGGAGGCGAGCGAACGGCGCGCGGTGAAACGTTACGAGTCCCTTCGCCGATGGGCTGCGGAGCCAAGCGCCGAGGAACGCGCCGAGCAGGCTAGAGCCGACCAGGACGCTCGCCTCGCCGAAGCCGCGAAGGAGCGGCGGGTCGTCGAAATCATGGCCGAAGCCGAAGCCGATGCGGTCGCGAAGCGCCGCGCAGCCGCAGTCAAGCAGATCGAGAAGGAGCAGCGCCCGTGAGCAAAGTAGATCAGCGCTTGGCAGCGGTGCGCGGCCTCGCGTCATCGAGTGGCCGAACTGTCGCCGACGTGCTCGAGGCCGTCGAAAGCACCTGGGGAGAGAACGCCTTCGAGCGCGCCGAACTCCGGCAGCGTCTAGCGGCGAATCCGCCATCTACAGCGCAGGAGATCGCGGCGCAACAAGCTGCACGCACGGCAGCGAGCGCCGGTGCTGACCAACTGCAAGCCGAGCGCGACGCGCAAGCCGTAGCCGTCTTCCGCAGCTACCAGGCGGTTCGCGAGGCAAACCCATTCGCAGCCGCGACCCTTCGCCGCGACTACGGCAACGCAACGATCGAACGCGGGCGCGAGCTCGCCACTGGCCACGACGGCGGCCCGAACGAGGCCGCGTAAGGAACAACATGCAAATTCAAGTAGACAAAGCAGCCCTTGAGCTCAGGAACGACGGGCGGATCACATTCGAAGTGCTGCTCGGCGAAACGGCAACGCTGACGCCCAGCGCCGCGATCGCGAGCCAGGTCGCGCTCGTCATCACGCAGACGACTGGCGCGACGGCGACCATCAGCGGCGCATCGATCACCCCGAGCGCGGTCGGGCTCTCGAAATTCACCGTGGCACTCGCCGATGGTTCGGTGTTCGAGCTCCGGCTCTTCACCTGTGAGACCGCGTGCATCACCACGATCGCCGGCATGGCCCACCCCACGGGAAATGGCCTCTACAGCGCACCGAGACTCGTACTGCGCAGCCTCGTCACCGATCGCCCCGCTTGGTTCGACGGAACGAACGCCGCGTTGTTCACGGGCCATTCTCTCGCGAGTTACGGCGCTTGATTTTCCGCTCGGCCGACCGCTGCTTTTACCTGGACAGCAGCACGCAAAGCCACTCCTGCGGAGTGGACGAGAGCGCGCGTGCTCGGCGTCAGCGAGTTCTGAACGGTCCTCGCTTCGTCGCGACCAGCGCCCCACGCTCCCCCCGGTTCACGCCGGGGTGGAGCGGTCGGGTTTCGAGATAACACCATGACACTACGACTCACGACCTCGGACCGCGCGACTGCCGCGCTCCGAATCGCTCATTCCGAGCCCGGCTGCGTGCTGGGCATCATCGACGACCCCGCCGCTGACCGTGACATCGCGGAGCGGCTGCGGATCCTGCTGACCAAATCAGAAATTCAAGAGCGCGTTGCGCTCGCTACCAGGTTGAATAGCATCCATGTTTGATCACGATTGCAGAGACGCCGACTATCGGCGCGACATCTACTTTCATCGCCCCGCGACGACCATCGTCGTGCAGGGCCCCAACGGCGAGGAGATCAAGAAGATCGACTTGCCCGAATTGAACCTCACTCGCGAGCAGGTCGACCCGGCGTGGCTGGCGATGCGCGAGGCCGAGCGCTCTGATGTTGACGAGCGGGGCGTGAAGTGAGCACGTCCGCAACGAACGGCTGGAGCGTGATCAACGTCATGCGCTTTTTCCGCGTAAACACGAAAGCCGCCGTGATCGCGCAGTGGGTTGGTCGCGAGAGTACGCCGCCAGACATCCACGGTGGTACTACGCAGGGCGGCAACGTCACGCTGCCGAGCACTACCGACGTCGACGACGGAGTGAACTATCTCGTGGGAGCAGGCTTCGCGACGTACGACGCCGGCACCGACGTGATCACTTCGACGCGCCTCGACACTGATGGTCGTCCCGCTCGGCTCAGGCGCGTCGTCTTCCCGCCGGACCCCGAAGCACATAAGCACCTGGACACGCTCGAGTACTTGCCGAGCGGCGCGCAGCCGACGGAGGGAACTTGAGCGACATCGATATGAACTCGCTCGGACCGCAAATGGCAGCGGCGCTCTGGCGCGAGGTGGCAAAGCTGGTGCCGGCCACATCGGAGGTCGACCCGCCCCTCATGTTCTTCAGTGACGTGGAGCGCGTCGCGTTTGCTGCCGCCGCCAACGCGGTCGCGACGTGGGTGCGCATGCGCACGGTGCTGGCCGCGATCGAGAAGGATTTGGCCTAATGAAACTCGTCTACGAAATCAGCGCGTCAGCGGAACCGCTCAAGCGCGTTCTCCGCGGCGTCGAGCAGGAAGCCAAGGCGACGAGCCGGCGTGTCTCACGCGACACCCAAACCATGCTCGGACCCGGCCGAAAAGAAGCGGCTCAGGCTCGGCGGTACGAAGAGTCGCAGGCGCAAGGGCTCGCTCGGGCGAAAGCGTCGCTCGACAGGCAGCGGAGCCAATCCATCCTGGCAGGTGTCCGCGCCGAAGAGCGTGAGCGGCTCCGGGCTGACAAGTCGGTCGCACGAGCGGCCGAGCAACTTGATCGGCAACGGTCCCGCGGACTGATACAGCAGATCCGCGAACAGGAGCGGGCGCAGGCGCGAGCGAACGCCACACACGACCGGATCCGGCTCGGCGCTGCTCGCACGGTTGTCGGTGGTGCCGGTCGCGGCATCGGCACGATCGCCAAGGCGGGCGGCGCGGCCGCGGGATTGTTCGGCGGGTTCGCGGCCGCAAACGCGATCGAGCAGAAGTTCGCAGTGAGCCGTCAAGCGGCGCTGCTCGCCAATCAGGCGGGCGATCCGTCGCTCAAGGGCCAGCTCGCGAAAGAAGCAAACAACGTCACTGGCTTCACCGGTAGCGAGACGCTCGGGGCCATGGGTGCGTTCGTCGGCAAGACGGGCGACGTCGACGCGGCACGGAAGATCATCGGCGACCTTGGCAAGCTCTCGCTCGTCACCGGCTCCGACTTCACCGAGATGGGCGCCGCGGCGGGCAACGCCTTCAACGTGCTCCGCACGACGATCAAGGACCCGAAAGAACGCCTGGAGGAGCTCCGCGGCGTCATGGCTACGCTCGCGGAGCAGGGCGCGATGGGCACCATCGAGGTCAAGGACCTTGCGGCAGTGCTCGGGAAGATGGGCAGCGCGACGCACATGTTCCAGGGCGGCGCTGGCGGACTTCTCCGGGAAGTCGGTGCGCTCGCTCAGTTGGCAGCGCAGACGGGCGGTGCGGCGGACGCACCCGAGGCCGCAACCGCACTGGCGCGCCTTCCCGACGACATCGTCAAGAACCGGCAGCACTTCGAGGCGATCGGCGTGAACGTACTCGCCAAGGGCAGCACGACGAAGCTCGCCGACCCGACCGAAATCATGCTCCGAGTGCTCGAGAAGACACACGGTGACCTCACCAAGATGTCGCACCTGTTCAACCTCGAGAGCGTGAAGGTGTTCCGCGGACTCGCTCCCGTCTTCACGGAGGCGGAGGACCAGAACGCTAAGCTGCCGGCGGCGCAGCGACAGAAGAGCGGCGCAGCAGGTCGCGCGGCGGTGCTCGCTGAGGTGAACCGCTACTCCGGCGCGAACCTCGGGGGTGATGAGCTCGACAAGCAATACCAGTCGATGCTCGGAGAGGAGACGACGCAGGTCACCGAGAACATGAAGCGGCTCAACGTCGCGATCGGTGACCAGCTCGCGCCCGTCGTCATTAGGCTCGTTCCGAAGCTCGCCGAGGCCATCCCTACGGTCACCAGGCTTGCAGAAGGCACGGCAAGCGTCGCCGAGTACATGTTGGACAACCCGATCAAAGGCGTGGGGGCGGTCATTCTCGCGAGCGTTGCGAAGGACGTGGCGAGCGCTGGGCTAGGCTCGCTTCTGCGAGGTCTCCTCACGGGTGCGGGTGCTGGGGGGATCGGGCCCGGTGTTGCGGCCGGTGGCGGCGCAGCGGCTGGACTTGCTGGCGTCGCGGCGGTGCTGGGTGTCGCGGCGGCTACCGATCAGGCCCAAGAGCTCGCCAAGGCGAGCGGCGGCTGGGAAGGTGTCTACGCGGGGATCGGTGGTGTGCTCGCAGGCCGAGGCTACGCGGGCGGCGTTGACGACTACATGAACGAGCAGGCGCGCGCGGCAGCCCCAGGAGCCGGCGCGAACACCTGGAAGCCCGGGGCCGGCGGCTGGTGGGGCCCGAGTTCGCCAGCGGCACCCCAAGCAGCCACCCCAGCAGCGCCACCGAACGAGTGGCGGACGATGTTCGAGCAGCAGGGCTCGGACTTCAAATCCGCCGTTCAGGAGTTCCGAGCGGCGACGAAGAGCATGAAGGTGAACGTCGACGTGAAGGACACGGGGCGCGACCCGCGTGGCGGGCCGATCAAGCCGGGGTGATAGGGGCGAGGTCCAGCCCACGAGCTCTGATGTTCAACGCGAGAACACGGTGAAGCTCTGCGTGATCTGACCACCGGTGGATCGGGTAGTTGCGAACGTCGAACGCATGACGCTCCACATGGTCAGCCCAAGTCCGCTTTTCAGGTTCCTCAGAGACAGAACCATCGGGTCCGGCCTGCACGAACGGCACCTCCGCGCCCCGGTGGCAGGTTAGGATCAGGGGCGTTCCAAGACCATGGGCGAACCCGGCTTCATAGAAAACGCTTGGCCTTAGTCCAGTTAGGTCCGCGACGACAATGCGGCTCTTTCGCAGATTTGCAATGATGTCGTCATCGATCTTGTTGTTGCTCGGCGCGCGATTCACAACGTACGGTGAATAACCGCATTCGCGGAGCGCGGGTTCGATGCCGTTGGCCAAAGCGGCAGCCATCCCGTCATGAAACCACATCGCGACGAAAGCCTGGTCGCCGCTGCGCGCGGTCTTACTTGATCGCTCGGCGCGCTCCCAGCCATGGAGCGTCAGGTAGCAGCCGTTCACGGTTGGTTTCGCGTCCGCGATTCCGATGAACCCCATTCCCTGCATCGCGGCCAAGAGCTTGGGGACCCAAGCTGAATCCTTCATGTAAAGGCGCCGTGCAATCTTGTCAGCTGTCCCGAGTTGAATGGGTGCACCGACAAACGGGGAGTGCTTTGCAAGGGTTGCCAGCACACGGTCCATCTGCTCGAGAGGCGACGCCGGCTCGTCGTGACGATCCAAGATCTTTTGCCAGCTCTCTGTGGTAATCAGCTCCGAGAGCTCGTCGTGTTGGTCGGTCTCGCGCCGCACCACGCCTCGTAGGCGCACGAATTCCGCGGAGTCGCGCGCCTCGTTCTTGAAAGCACGGCGCCACAGCCCGCCTACGCGGTAGCGACCGCAGGCATCGCACGTGTACCACCGCCAGTCGCCCTCACCCCCTTCGGTCGCAGCGACCAGCCCGCACAATTCACAATTGTCCATGTTTTTAGGCCTTATTGGAGCGATGTCGGTACCGGCATGTCCTTCACGTGCATGTCACAGCCCGACTGACAGAGCGCGCTGACATCGGCACCAGCGAACATCATGGTCAACTTCACGTTCGAGTCGTACGCGTCGACCCCCTTGCACAGGGGGAGTGATTGAGTGCCCTTGCCGGCGCTGTTCGTCAGGTTGGCGTAGACGCAAATGACACCGGCGCGCGCAGAGGCGTTCGTAAACCAGGCGTAGCCAAGCGAGCCCTCACGACCGGTGAAGAACGGGCCCATCGAATCAAGGGTGATACGCGGAGGCCCCTTTGCCTTTGCGGCGCGCTCCGCTTTCTCCGCGGTCTCGACCTCGACCTTCAGGCGCGCAGTTTCCGTTTTTGCGATATTTGCGAGCCGCGCGGCCTCCTGCTCACGAAGGAACGTCTGCACCGGGTACAGCACCACGACGATCGTAAGTGCGACCCACAGCGCGAACCTTCCCGCCTTCTCCAATCGGTCGATCATGAGTGCCCTTTCCTTCGAGCCAGGTTTCGGAACCCGGACGTACAAGTCCACCGGACATCAGAGCGAAACGGGCGGCGCGGGTCAACCTCCGCACCCGGGGGGTGAGCATGGTCATTTCTTTAGGCGAGGCAGAGGGCTTTTTAGGCCCGGATCAAGTGCCGTCGGGCTCGCGCGTGTTCTTCAAACTCGTCATGGTGAAGTGCGTCGAGCTGGCGTGGTCGGTTCCGGTCGCGACAACGAGCGCGTCGGGCACCGCCTCTGGACCGATAACTATCGGAGGGAACTCATCGCGAGCATGCGCTAGGAACGTCGCCAGAGCGCCGCGCAGTGCCTTCGAGATTTCTGGAATATCCCAACCTTTCGCCTCGGGCCCCACCTCGAGCCGATCGTAAGTCAAGTGGGCGACCTCCGTTCCGACGCGCGTCTTTAGCTGGTCCAGGACTCGCGGCGTCTTCCCCTTGGCGTAACGCCATGCCTCCAGATCGCGAACAAAATGTACCGCCAGCACAGGACGGTCAGCCATAGCCGGCACGTGAAACAGAAAGTCGAAGAGTGCTCGCGCATGCACCGCGTACGCTTCGAGTAGCGCGCTCCGCTCACCCTGTCGATACGAGGTCTGGGCGAGCCGCTCCTGGCAATAGGCGAACATCCCGATTTCGTACGCCACGTGTTCCCAAATCCGCCTGAGCTCGTCCTCCGATGGCGGCACGGGGGGCCTTTTCTTGCGACGTGACACTTCTGGTATTGGATGCGAACGGGACCAAGGCGTCAACGGCCAGGAAATCGACCATGTGTGCTTGCTCGGTGCTGCCGATTGCAGTACAAGGTTAGTACGCAATGGTTGAACGTCCCCGAGCATTGACCGTACGCATCTCCGAGGAAGAGCTGACGATGCTCCAGGAGCTCGCGGAGCGCGAAGGAATCACGGCGTCGGACTACATCCGGCTTCGGATTCGTCGCGATCACCGGGAAGCGCTCGCAGACGAGAAACCTCGCGCGAAACCCAAGCCGAAAAAGTAAGGCGGACGCCGCCGGGTCTTTCACACCCGACGACGCCCTTCGCAACCAACGGAGATGACCGATGGCTACGCAGCACAATCATACCAGAACCCGCAAAACGGCCGCGAAACCCGAGCCGGCGAGCCCCCCGACCATGCTCACGCACAAGGACACGTCGGAAACCGCGCTCGCGTTCCTCAAGGATCGGCTAGTGCGAGCCACCGATGTGACCAGCGAGGCGGTGGCGGCTCTTGACGCGGTGGTCGAGGGCAACCGGGAGTCCACCGAGAGAAGCGTTGCCGAGCACCTACACAAGGTTCACGGCATGCTCTGGGAGATCCGGTGGGAATGCTTCGCGGACCTCGATGACGTGATCGTGAAGAAGTCGGGAGGTGCATCGTGACCGCGGCTAAGAAGCGCAGGCGCGCAAAAAAGCTGGCGAGCGAGGCGACAGTACCGGATACGATCACGGTCGACCGCGGCTGGCTCCTGGAGCGGATCGAATGGCTCGACGTTGATCGTTTCGCGATCGGCATCTTCCGTGAGGTGCACAACATCTTCGGCGACTACGTGTCCGCCCTGTCCGTGGCGAGCAAGATTCAGCTGACGCCAGAGTATGCGGAGCAGTTCAAGGAACAAGCGTACGAGCACGAGCACAAGCTGTTCGATCAGCTTCAGATGCTCCTGGAGTCTGTCGAGAACGCGACTACAGACCTCAACGACCTGTTTCGTCCGGAGGTGGCCAAATGAGCCGCGTCCCCGGCATCGTCGGACCCTTCGTCGCGATGGAGCTGCCGAGCGCGATCGGCGATAGCAAACTCATTGACGAGGTCCTCCTCCAGATCCTCGATGTAGCGCTAGAGCACGAGGTCGGCGAGGCCGGTTGCTATGCGAAGGAGAACCTGTTCGCGGCGATCGAGAAACTTCACCGGGTAGCCGTGTCGTTGCGGTGCGCGATCGAAGCGAGCGCGGAACAGAACGGCGAGGTGACGCCGTGAGCACGCACTTGGATTTCGATCTCTCCGACCTCGAAGCAGCGCGCGACGAGGTTTCGGCGAGCATCGTGGACCTGGTCACGATCGGGCTCGAACGGCCTGAGACGCGTAGCGAGCTTACGGATCTGATCTTTCGCCTCGGGTCCGCGCACCTCACGCTCGTCCGTGCGATCGAGGTGTGCGGCGGACACACGCTGGAAACACCATGACCGACCAACCGACAAAGGGCCGCGGGGGGCGGCCCGCCACCGGGACCGTCATCACGATCCCGAGCGGGCCGCACAAGGGTCAGCTTCAAGGCATCCTCACGCTTGCGGATGGATCGCGCGAACGGCTCCCGCCCTTTCCTCGGGGCACCTCGAAGGAGATGGCGAAGGAACGGACGCTTGTGCGGCAGCGGGCGGCGACGGCAAAAGGGCGGCGAAAGCAGGCACCAAGCGGCCCTGCGGCAGGCTTGAGCCCGGGCGACGAGTGGTGGGACGCCTACTTCAAGCACCGCGAGGCGAAAGGCCTGAGCCCCACGCGTCCGATCTACAACGCTCACCTCGCGCCCTCGCTCGGCGGCAAGCACCCGCGCGACTGGACGCGGGAAGACTGCGAGCACGTGGTCTCGACACTCGACAAGAAGATCGCGAGCAAGGGCGACGATCGCATCTCATGGAAGACCGCCGCAAACGCGTGGGTGCTCTTCACGAAAGCGTGCAAGGTCGCCTCGAGCGCGAAGAGCGGTGAGCTGCGCGTTCGGAGCGATAACCCATGCGCTGGCGTCGAAGGGCCCGATCGGGGGGAGCTGAAGGCCAAGCAATGGCTCTACCCGGTCGAGTTCGCGAAACTCGTGTCGTGCCCGGAGGTGCCGCTTCGGTGGCGGCGCCTCTACGCTCTCCTCACCTACACCTATGTGCGCCCTGGCGAGCTCCGTGCGCTCGACTGGTCGGACGTCGACCTCGACGCCGGCACGATCCACATAACCAAGGCGTGGGACCACAAGCGCGGCCGCGTGAAGCCACCAAAGACGGGCGCGGGCGTTCGGCATGTGCCGATCGAGACCGAACTCCGGCCGCTACTAGAGGCCTTGCATGAGGAGAGCGGTGGCAAGGGTCCGGTCTTCGTGCTGCCAGCCGTTGAGCACTGGGCGCGAGGCATCCGGCGCCACCTAGAAGCCGCTGGCGTCACGCGCTCGGCACTCTTCGCGGACACCATGACGCACAAACAGATCACGCTCTACGACCTGCGAGCGACGGGAATCACGTGGCGGTGCTTGCGAAAAGATCACGTGCCGCAGGTACAGCGCGACTCTGGTCACGAACGGTATGACACCACGGACGGCTATACGCGGACCGCGAGCGCCGCGGGTTCGGTTGGCGCTCCGTTCCCCGCCCTCCCCGATTCGCTGCTTGGGGGGAATCGATCAGCGTATCGATCGGAGAGCGCCCAAGTATCCGAAACTACTGTGCCGACGGAGGGACTTGAACCCCCATGACCTTGCGGTCGCGTGGACCTGAACCACGTGCGTCTGCCAATTCCGCCACGTCGGCTTGTGGGTGGGCGCTCCTTCTAGCCGGCGAGGCGCCCTTCGGCAAGGCTCAAAGCACGCCGAGCCGGCGCCGGACCGCGACGGCGCCGTCGCTGAGCCAGAAGGACATGAGGTCCCGGGTGAGGCGGGTGCCGATGGCCAGGGCCTGGCCGTGGGCGTTCGAAAGGTCGCCTTCGGTTTGGCGCGTCACGTAGACGGCCGCCGGCAAGTCGTCGGCGACGAGCAGCGCCGCGCGGGCAGCGCTCAGGCGGGCTCGCACGATCCAGTCGCTGAAGTCGACGCTCGGCGAGGCGGCGTAGACGCGGGCGGCGTCCTCGATCGAGCCGCGACCGAGCCAGGGCAGCGCCCGGGAGACGCGCCGGGCGAGCGAGCTCACCGAGTCCTCGCTCGCCCGGAGGGGCGGCGGGAATTCGGAGACGACGCCGCGCGCCGCGGCCGCGAGCAAGAGCTCGAGCGCCTCCGGACCGAGACGCTCGACCGGATGCAGGCGCCGCGCGATCTGGGCGAAGGCGCGCGCGAGGACGAAGACCTGACCCGCTTCGTTCAGTTTTTGGGCGAACGGGGGCACGAGGATCGACACCGGATCGGTGAACTCGACCTCGACGGCCTGGGACTGCTGCTGGTGCAGGTAAAGGTCGAACTCCCCCACTCCGAAGATCGCGGCAACGCGATCGGCGAGCTGGCGGAACGCGTGCGTCGAGCGTGCTCCCAGGCGATCGCGCGTGGTCACGCCGAAGCGTTCGAGCTCCGGCGGGTACACTTTCTCGAGCACTTCGGAGAGTGCGCCGAGCAGGCGGGCGGCCGGGTCCCCCGCGGGTACGAGCGCAATGCTCTCGAGCTCGGCGAGGTCGAACGAGCGCGCCGGCGCGGACGCGGGGCGGGACGGACTGTGCGAGAGCGTAGCGAGCTCGAGGTCGTTCGCTTGGCCGAGCGCGGCAAGAGGCGCGAGCGCGAGCGTCGATTCCGTGCGCCGGCCGAGCGCCTTGAAGCACTCGGAGAGCTTGCGCCAGGCCGCGGCGTTGGTGACGTCGTGCTCGAACACGCCCTTGAGCGACAAAATCGCCTTCGCGGGGTTGCCCGCCTCGAGCACGCGCCCAGCGAGCTCGGCATGGAGTTCGGTGTCGTCGTTCTGCGCGACCCCGCGCTCGAGCACCTGGATTGCTTGATCCGGGCGATGCAAAAATTCGCGATAGACGCGCGCGAGCTCGAGGAACAGGGCCGCAGGCACACTTGCGCCGCCGGTCTCGGCGTGCCTGGTGAGAGCCGCGGCGTACACGTCCCACGTGGGTGCGTCGGCTTTCCGCGGCACGGCGCTCACGAGCTCCAGGAGCTCGTGAGCCGCGTCGGTGTCGAGCCCCCCGAGCGAGACCGCTTCGGCGAACGCCTGCCCCGCAGCGCCGAGTCGCCCGCGCGCCTTTTCTACGCGGCCCTGCGCCGCGAGCGCTTCCACGCGGTCCTCCGGCTCCTCCGAGACCTGCACGAGCCGCGACGCAGCCTCGCTCGCTGCATCGAGCCGGCCGCGCCGGAGCTCGAGCTGAACCAGGCGGCCGAGCGCTGCGGCGTGCTTCGGATTGGCGGCGAGCACGGCTTCGACGCTCGCGCGCGCCCGATCGGGATCGCCGAGGCGTTCGTCCAGAATGGCGGCGAGGCGCGCGTGCGCATCGAGCCGTACGGCTTCGGGAGCGCTCGGCTGCGAGGTCACCTGGCGCAGGCGATCCACGGCCTCACTCCATTGCCCGTCGCGCACGAAGAGCTCGGCGAGCTTCATCAGCACGCCGACGTGGCCCGGCAAAATGCCGAGCGCGCGGTGCAGCACGGCGAGCGCGGCCTGGAGCTCGCGGCGCCGTTCGGCGTGCAGCTCCGCGACGCGGATCCAGAGCGCGGCGGCGCGATCGCGCGAGGCGGCCTCGGTCGCCGCCTGCGAAAGCACGCGCACGGCGCGGTCCACCTCGCCTGACGCGATCAGGAACTCTTCCAGCCGCGAAGCCGCGAGCTCGTGACCGGGGCTCACCTCGAGCGCGGCTTCGAGCAGCGAGGCCGCGCCGTTGCGATCGCCCGTCCCCGCCTGCACTTCGGCGGCGCGAACCAGGAGCCGCGCCGCGTACGGCTGGTCGAGCGCCACGGCGACGATGCGCGAAGCAGCCTCCTCGAGCAGCTTCGGATCGCCGAGCCGTTCGGCCATGCGCGCGAGCCCGCGCGCCGCGGCCACGTTGTCGGCCTCGCGCGTGAGCGCGGCCCGATACAAGCCGAGCGCCGACGCGTCTCCGCTCGCCTCGAGCAGCTCGGCGAGGCGCGTCGTGTGCTCGGCGGCGACGGCGGGGTTCTCCGAGCTCGCGAGCTGTGCGTCGACCTGGCCGATGAGCGCCGGATCGCCCGCCCCGAGCGCGAGGCGTTCGAGCGCCGCGAGCGCCGTCGGATCGGACGGAGCGAGCTGGAGCACCATGAGCTCGGCGTCGCGCACGCGGGCGACATCGTCGCCGGCGCGGCGCTCCTCGAGTCGTGCAAGCTCACGCAGCACGGCGACACGCGCGCCGGGATCCGAGAGGACGCGCGCTTCGGTGACGTAGATGCGCGCCAGCGCGTCCCAGGCGGACTGATCGGCGTAGAGCGGCTCGAGCGCGGAGAGCGCTTCGACGTGCGCGGGGTCACGCTCGAGCACCGCCTCGAAACACGCGATCGCACGCGTCGGATCGCCGAGCGCGTCGCGATACACCTCGCCCTGCCGGAGCAACGCGGACACGGCGAGCGCCGGATCCTGCTCGGACTTCAGCTGGTGCTCGAGCTCCTGCACCACACGCTTGAAGTCCTGCGCCACGGTGAGCAGGCGAATCAGCCCTTCGCGAGCGGGCCGGAACTCGGGGACGGCGCTGAGCGACAGCTCGTAGGATGCGCGCGCCTTGTCCGGCTGTTTCAGCCGGTTCTCGTAGATCTCGCCCAGGCGGAAGGCGGCCCGCGCCTTGTCGGACGGCTCCGCCGCGCTCGCGACCTCCGCGTCGAGCAGCCGCGCGAGGTCGTCGAAGCGACCCCGCTCGCCCAGCTTGCGCTCGAGCGCTCGGATCGACGGCCGGTGCCGCGCGTCCGCCGCGAGCGCGCGCCGATACGCCGCGATCGCCTCGTCTTCGCGACCGATGCGATTCTCGTAGAGCTCGCCCACCTTGTAGTGGAGAGCAGCGCTGCCGGGTCCGGCGGGCGTGTGCTCGAGCTCGGCGCGATAGGTTTCGAGCAGCGCGTCCCAGCGGCCCGCCTTGTAATGCAGGCGACCGAGCCCTGCGAGCGCCGGCAAATAGCCGTGCTCGAGCTCGAACGCCTTGCGATAAAACGCGAGCGCCTGCGACTCGTCGGCGAGATCGAGCTCCGCGACTTCGCCCGCACGGTGCAAGAGCTCGAGCCGGCGCCGCTTGTCCGTGACGCGCGCGACTTCGAGCTCGAGCGCGGCCACCAGATCTTTGAAGCGCCCGGCGCGCTCGGCCGCGCGCTCGAGCGCGTGGATGGCGCCGAGGTGCTGCGGGTCGACCTCGAGGATGCGCCGGAAGGCGGTCATCGCGCGCGCCGGTTCCCCGAGCGCATCCTCTTGCAGCCGGCCGATCTTGAACAGCCAGGTGATCTTGCTCTCGGCGTCCGGCGCGAGATCGACCCCACGCTCGTAGAGCTCGACGAGCGCCTCGTGTTTGTGCGCTTGCACGAGCAAGCGTTCGAGCGCCTTGAACGACGTCACGTAGCCCGGCACGAGACCAAGCGCGCGCGCGTGGTGCTCGGCCGCGGCATCCGGCCGATTCATGCGGTGCTCGAGGATCTCCGCCATGCGCGCGTGAGCGGCCGCGCGACGCGACGTATCTAGCCCCTGATCGGCTTCACCGCCGTGGACGGCAAGCAGCGCCTGCCAGTTTTCGCGCCGCGTGTAGAGCTTGGAAAGGGCCTGAATCGCGGGCAAATAGAGCGGGGCGACCGCGCGAGCGCGCTCGAACCACGTGATGGCGAGCTCCTCGTCGCCGAGGCGCTCCTCGGCGAGCTCGCCGATCTGGTGCAAAAACCCCACCTGCTCGCCGGGTCCGTTCGCGAGCTCCGCCAGACGCTCGAGCACCCCGACGAGCTCGGGCCAGCGCTTCGCGAGCTCGTAAGCCCGCGCGAGCTCCTCGAGCACGACACGGTCGTTCGGCGCTTCGCGCGCCGCGCTCTCGAACGCCTCCGCCGCCTTGTCGAGCGCGCCGAGCCGATCGGAGAGCACGCGTCCGGCGCGGTAGAGCGACAGCGAGCGCGCTTCCGGGCCGCTCACGAGCTCCGCCTCGTGCGCGAGCACCGTCACGAGATCGCCGAAACGCTCCTCGGCGTAGCAAAGGCGCTTGAGCGCGTGGATGGCTCCGGTGATGCGCGGATCGGTCTCGAGCGCGAGCCGGTAGAGCTCGGTGGCGCCACGGATGTCGCGCTTTCGCCCTTCGACGACACGCGCGCGCTCGGCGATGAGCGTCGCCTTGAGGCGCGGGTCTTGCGTGACGGCGTTGGCCGCACGCGCGTACGTCTTGTCGAGCGCGTCCCAGGCTTTGGCCGCGATTTCGGCGCGCTCCACGGCCTTGAGCAGCGACGGGTTCGCGGGATCGAGCTCGAGCCCGGCCTCGAACGCCTCGCGCGCCTGCTGTTTCTGGTTGAGTGCGTCGTCGAGAACGAGCCCCTTCTCGTAGTAGACGACCGCCTTGCGCTGCGGATCCGCCGTGAGTCGGATCTCGGCATCGAAGAACGGCAGCGCTTGCTGATGGCGTTTCGCCGCGATGAGCGTGCGGCGCGCGCCGAGCACCGACGGCAAGTGATCGAGCACGAGCGCGTGTGCCTTCTGAAAATGATCGGCGGCGCGCAGCGTGTCCGCGAGGGGCCACTCGAACAGGCGGGCGCACTCGTAGTGCAAGCGCCCGGCCCGATGCGGCTTGGGGTGCGTCGCGAGTTCACGCTCGAAAGCGGCGAGCATCTCCTTCGCGATTTCCGCGTGCGTGCCGGGCTGGGTATGCTGCAGCGTTTCCGCCGCGTTTGCCGGCACAGAGACCGGGGCCGGCGCGCTCGAAGGGCGCGGGGTGGCCGGCTTTCCCGCGGCGACGGGCGGCGCGCCGGGCGTCGGCTGCGGCGCCGGGGCATGCGAGCGCTGCGGCGGCGCGGGTGGCTTCGGTCGCTGTGAGCGCGACTCGGCGCTCGCGGGCGGCGTCAGCGCCGCGAACGCGGGCGGCGCAGGGAGCTTGGGCGGCGCGGGAGCTTCCAGCGCCGCCCCGTTCCCGTCACCGTTCGGCTCCGGCGGCCGTGACGGCGGACGCGGCGGCGTCGGACGGCTGCGCTTGCTGGCAGCCGGCGGCGCGGAGAGCGGACGCGCTCGCACCGGAGGAGGCGGCGGCAAACTGCGTACGGGTTCGTCGCTCGCGGTGGGGGACGACTTCCCGCTCGCGGTCGGGGACGACTTCGAGCTCGACGAAGGCGCCTGCGTCGTTTCTCTCGCACGAGGAGGAACGGACGGAGGCACCGACGTGCGACCAGGGCTTGGGCGCGGCGGCGAGGGCTTCTTCGACGGTTTCGCGTCCTCTGCCATGGTCCTAGAGCTTACACCAAGCCTAAAAGACGCGAAGATCCCCCGCCCTGCCCCGGCATTTCGATCGCGAGCCCTCGAGGCCGCGCGGCATGCTATGCGGTGGCGCCCGATGAGCGCCCCGGCCGAGCTCCTGGTCCTCCGCGGGGCCCGCGCCGTGGATCCGGCGCGCGGCCTCGATGCAACCGTCGATGTCGTCGTCGAGCGCGGCCGCATCGTGAGGCTGGGTCCAGATGCCGGCGCGCAGGCGGCACAAGCCGAGCGCGCCGTCGTCGTGGACGCGCGCGGTCGTTGGATCCTACCCGCCTTCGTCGACCTGCACGCGCACCTGCGTGAACCCGGCCAGGAGTACAAAGAGGACATCGCCTCCGGGCTGTCCGCGGCCGCGGCCGGCGGCTATGCGCACGTCTGCGCGATGCCCAACACACAGCCGGTGAACGACACGCGCGCCGTGACGGAGATGATGGTCCACCGGGCCGCCGAGCACGGCGGGCCGACCCTGCACCCGATCGGAGCCATCACGAAGCGCCAGGAGGGCAAGGAGCTCACGGAGATGGCCGAGCTCCGAGCGGCCGGCGCAGTCGCGGTGAGCGACGACGGCGTCTGCGTGATGTCGAGCGCGGTGATGCGGCGCGCTCTCGAGTACGCGAAGAACTTCGACATGCCGGTGATCCAGCACGCCGAGGACCACCAGTTGACCGCCGGCGCCGACATTCACGAGGGCGTGATTTCGGCGCGGCTCGGCTTGCGCGGCTGGCCGCGCGTGGCCGAAGACATCATCGTCGCGCGCGATCTTTTGCTCGCCGAGTACGTCGGGGCGCGTTACCACGTGGCGCACGTCTCCACGCGCGGCTCCGCGCGTCTCGTGCGCGAGGCAAAGGGCCGCCACATCGACGTCACGTGCGAGGTGACGCCGCACCACCTCTTGCTCACCGACGCGGCGCTTCTCGGTTACGACACGGCGTGCAAGGTGAACCCGCCCCTGCGCGAGGCGGAAGACGTCGCGGCGCTCCTCGAGGCGCTCGCCGACGGCACCATCGACGCCATCGCGACGGACCACGCCCCCCACACTCCCCTAGAAAAGGACTGCGAGCTCAGTCAGGCCAAGCCGGGCCTCATGGGCCTCGAGCTTTGCTTCGGCCTACTGCTCGGCCTCGTCGGCACTTCGGGGCTCACGCTCGAACGCTTGGTCGACGCGCTCTCGACGCGCCCTGCTCGCATTGCCGGCATCGACGCGCCAAGCTTGCGTGAAGGCGCGCTCGCGGAGTTCACGCTGGTCGATCCCGCAGCGCGCTGGAAACCGGAGAACGTGCGCTTGCGTTCGAAGAGTAAGAACACACCTTTCATGTCCAAAGAGCTCATGGGCAAAGTACTTCTCACGCTCGCCCGCGGCGTCGTCGTGCACGACGTGATTGGAGAAACATGAACGGCCGCCCCGCACACCTCGCTCTCGCCGACGGCACGGTCTTCTCGGGACGCGCGTTCGGCGCCGACGCCGCCGTGGTCGGCGAAGTCGTCTTCACGACCGGAATGACCGGCTATCAGGAGGTCCTCACCGACCCCTCCTATTGCGGCCAGATCGTCACGATGACGGCGCCGCAGATCGGCAACACCGGCATCAACCTCGACGACCCTGAGAGCGTGACCGGCAATCCGCACGTCGCGGGCTTCGTCATCCGCGATCGCAGCCTCACCGTCTCGAACTGGCGCTCGGCGGAGACGCTCGACCAATACCTCGGCCGCAACGGCATCGCGGCAATCGCCGACATCGACACGCGCCGCCTCACGCGCCACCTCCGCGACCACGGCTCGCAGAACGGCGCCATCGGCAGCGAAGCGCCGCACGTGCTCGTCGAAAGGGCGCGCGCGGCGCCGAGCATGGAGGGCCTGGACCTCGTCGAACGCGTGACGCCCGCGGCGGCCTACGACTTCACCGAGCGCCGCGGCGAGTGGAGCGCCCCGTTCGGGGACTCCGCCAAAACGCCGGATCGGCCGCTCTCCGTCGTCGCGATTGATTTCGGGGCGAAGCGCAACATCTTGCGCTGCCTCGTCGACGCGGGCTGCAGCCTGACGGTGGTGCCGGCGCGCACCTCGGCGAGCGACATTCTCGCCCGCAACCCGGACGGCATCTTCCTCTCGAACGGCCCGGGCGATCCCGCCGCGGTGACGTACGCCATCACGACCATCCGCGAGCTCCTCGGCAAGAAGCCGATGTTCGGCATCTGCCTCGGGCATCAGCTGCTCGCGCTCGCGCTCGGCGCGAAGACGTTCAAGCTCAAGTTCGGGCATCGCGGGCTGAACCAGCCCGTACAGGACCTCGCGACCGGGCGCGTCGAAATCACGACGCAAAACCACGGTTTCGCGGTCGACGTGCCCTCGATCGCGGGCATTGCGAGCTCGACCCACCTGCACCTGAACGACGGCACGAGCGAGGGACTCGCCGCGCCCGACGCCCGCGCGTTCAGCGTCCAATACCACCCCGAAGCGGCGGCCGGCCCGCACGACGCACTCTACTTGTTCGATCGCTTCGTGCGCTCGATGCAAGCCTGAGTCACCCTAAGCTCGATTTTGCGCCGCACGATCCATTTCGTCAGCCTCGGTTGCCCGAAAAACCGCGTGGACAGCGAGGTGATGCTCGGGGTCGCCGAGCGCGCCGGGTTTCGTCACGTCTCGGAGCCCGAGGAGGCGAGCGTCATCGTCGTCAACACCTGTGGCTTCATCGACGCCGCGAAAGAGGAGTCGATCAACACGATCCTCGAGCTGTCGCGCCAGAAGACGGAGGGACGCTGTGAGAAGCTCGTCGTCACCGGCTGCCTGAGCCAGCGGCATCCCGACGAGCTCGCGCAGGAGATCCCCGAGATCGACCACCTGCTCGGCTCGAGCGACATGCTCAAGCTCGAGCGTGTGCTCGAGGGCAAGGCGGAGCGCATCCTCGTCGGCGACCCGGCGAGCTGGCTCGTGCAAGCCACCGACCCGCGGCGCGTTTCGACGCGCGGGCGGAGCGCGTTCTTGAAGCTCGCCGAGGGTTGCAACCGGAGCTGCTCCTTCTGCGTCATCCCGTCGCTGCGTGGCAAGCAACGCTCACGGAGCGCCGACGACATCGTGCGTGAAGCCGAAGCGCTCGCGAGCGCGGGCGTGATCGAGCTGAACCTCGTCTCGCAGGACACCGTGGCGTGGGGGCGCGATACGCCGGGCGCGCCGTCCCTGGCAAAGCTCGTCGAGCGCATCGCGGAAGTACCGGGGTTGCGCTGGGTCCGGCTCTTTTATTTGTATCCCGAGAAGCTCGGCGAGGATCTCGTCACGCTCATCGCCGAGCACCCGCGCGTCGTGCCCTACGTGGACATGCCGCTCCAACACGCCGCGGACGGGATGCTACGCCGCATGCGGCGCGGGCACGGCGGCAAGCGCCTCTACGAGCTCGTCGAGCGCCTGCGCAAGCGCATCCCCGGGCTCACGTTCCGCACGGCGTTCATCGTCGGGCACCCGGGCGAGACGGACGCGGAGTTCGAGGAGCTCCTCACGTTCGTGCGCTTCGCCGAGTTCGAGCGTGTCGGCGTGTTCCGTTTCTCGGACGAAGAGTCCGCGCGCTCCTTCACCATCGAAGGCAAGGTGACCAAACGGGTCGCCGCGGCGCGCGCGAAGCGCTTGATGAGCGTGCAGCGACGCATCAGCCGTCTCAAAAACCGGGCACTCGTGGGAAGTGAGCTCGAGGTGCTGGTCGAAGGTCCGAGCGAAGAGAGCGAGCTCGTGATGGCTGGACGGCACGCCGGCCAAGCGCCGGAGATCGACGGCTCCGTCTATCTCTCGGGCGGGCCCGTGCAGCCGGGAGATCTTTGCCGCGCCCGCGTCACGAGCGCATCGGACTACGACCTCGTCGCCGAGGTGCTCGAGAACGAGCGTCTCCCGGTCGGCCGCCGGCAGCGCGGAGCGGCACTGCTGCACCGCGCGAGTGACGGCCGGCGCGTCCTGCGCACCGTGAGCTGAGCTCGCGCGCGGCTCAGCCGCCCGAACCTGCCGCTCCGGCCATTCCTGCGGCACCGCCAGCACTGCTCGGCATGCCGCCGCTCCCGCCGCCCTCGACGGGAGCCGACGCCGGTAGCTCGAACACCATCGGCGGACTCAGATCCGTCCCGGCCTCGTACCAGAGGGTAATCGAATCGCCGGCTTGGGCTTGATGCAGCACGAAGTCGTAAAGGCCGAGGTGATCGGCTTCTTGGCCGTCGATGAGCAGGGTGCGCGAGTCGAGGGCAAAGACCTGGGCGTCCGGCAGCACCCCACCCTTCAAGCGGTAGTCACCGGTGCTCGTGATGGTCACGTCCGGCTTCACCGGCGGGGGCAGCGGCAGCGTCGGCGAATAGCAGCCGATCGCCAGAAGTGCTCCGAGGAGCGCGCGCCGCGCGAGCCGAAGACGCATGTGAACCCGAGAAGGCTAGCACGTCGCGTGCCGCCCCGATTGCTCGCAAAAATCCATAGATATTCGTATGATAGAATGGTCGGCGGCCTCCGGGAGCCAATGTCGTTGTCACCTGTCAGCCAACATAGTTGTCGGGTCACCCGAAAATGGGCCAAGCACCGAGGCCGGTGTTAGGCGAAGGGTCGGGAGATTCCATGTCGAGCCCCGAAGTCCGCTCGAAGCCGGTACGCACGCCGCTCGAGCGCTTCGGACGACAACTTCGCACGCTCGCGCGGCCGCTGCCGCTCTTCGCTGCGCTCGCGTTGTGGATGCACGAGTACGACACCGCGCCGGATGCGGCGCGGCGCGAGACCGACGTCGCGCGCTCGTTGAGTCTCGGTCTCGCGAAGCTCGGGCTCAGCGCGGACCCGAGTCAAGTCATGCTCTTGCCGGACCGCACGCCGCGCGGCGCCGTGACGCGCCACGAGCGTGCGCTCGTGCTTGCGCGCCGTCCCGGTGAGCTCGCCGACGTCTACCTCGTCCGAGCTCGGCGCTCACCCGAAGGCAACCTGCTCGAAATTTCGAGCACGTACAACCTGACGGACACGTCGGCCGCGGACGAACAAGGACTCGTCGTCAACGGGGAGCACGCGGCGTGGGCGGTCACGCAAGACGGCAAGGTTCACGCGGTGCAGCTCGCCGATCTCACGGGCGAACCGCGGCTCGTCGGACGCGAGTGGACGTCGCCGCGCCGACTGCAAAACGCCGTGACGAATCTGCAGGACACGGGGCAGTTCTCCGGCATCGGCCGGCGCGCCTTCAAGCTCGAGCCGCCGGCGTCGCGCGTGGCTCTCGGGCTCACGAAGGAGGCGCTGCTGATGGACGTCGACGCGCACCGAGTGCGGGTGCCGATCGTGGGAAAACCCGTCGAGGATCCGCGCGCGCTCGAACAGACCCCGCGCAAGGCCCGGCCCGGCAATCTCGTCACCTGGGCCGTCGATCGCGTGCGCGCGCTCCCGTGGTTCGGCGATCGCAACATGCAGCTCTTGAAAGCGGTCGCGTTCGAGGCGAGCGACCAGCTCGATCAAATCGTGAGCGAGGTGTCGCGCGAAGATGCGAGTCACGCCGTCGCCGAAGAGCTCGGTGAGCTCTACGCCGCGCCGACGAGCGACGAGACGGATCCGATCACGGGCTGGCCGCCTGCGCCCATGCAACCGATGCTCTCACCGCCGCTCAAAGGCGAGGGCAAATGGGTGCGGCTCGACAAGGATCCGTTCGTCGCGCAGAACCCCGGCGCGCCGGCGCCCTTCGCCTTCTCGTTCATTCGCACCGACCGCAAGCGCATCTACTCGCAGATCTTCGTAACGCTGTGGGACCCGCGCCAGCTCGAGCTGCATCCGGTGAGCGGCACGGTCGAGCCGAAGAGTGCGACCGGCGAGACCGGAACGGGCGAGATCCCGCGACGACCGGAGGTGATGGGACGGCTTGCGGGGGCGCTCAACGGCGGGTTTCAAGCCATGCACGGCGACTTCGGCATGATGGCGGACGGCGTCATGTATCTGCCACCGAAGCCGTACGCCGCGACGGTTGCGCTCATGGCCGATGGTTCGACCGGGTTCGGAACCTGGCCCGAGGTATCGCCGGTGCCAGCGGACATGGTCTCGTTCCGTCAAAACCTGACGCCGCTCGTCGTCGACGAAACGCCGAATCCCTACAAGCGCTACTGGTGGGGGGGCGTGCCTCCCGGCTGGACTCAAGAGACGCGCACGGTGCGGAGCGCGATCTGCATGACGCGTGACGGCTTCATCGGATATTTCTACGGCGCCAGCGTCGACCCGGACGTCCTCGCGCTCGCGATGGTGCGCGCCCGCTGCGTGTACGGCATCCACCTCGACATGAACGCGGGGCACACCGGGCTCGAGCTCTATCGCGCCGCTCCCAAAGGACGGATCCCACCCATTGGGCACGCGCTCGACGACATGTGGGAAGCGCGCGGGCCGGTGCCGGGCATGGACGGCTGGGAATTCGTGGGAAGACGCATGTTTCGCCTGATGGCGCTCATGAATTTTCCCCGCTACATCGGCAGCGAGCAGCGCGACTTTTTCTATCTCACGCTGCGACCGATCTTGCCGGGCGAACCGGTGCCGACCCCGGTCGTTCCCGCGCAGCCGGGCGAAGGCACTTGGCGCGTCCAGGGACTCGAGCAGCACGGTTGGCCCCCGGCCATCGCGACGACGCGCGTGCGCCCGGACGCCGCGCGACCTGACGTCACAATCGGCCTGATCAAGCTGGATCCAAGGCTCGTTCGCGCACCGGAGCCCGGCGAGATCGGCACACACCGCATCATCGAGTTTCGAACGCCGGCCTCGGCAAAGGACATGTCTTTTTCGCTGTGGCACGGCCCGCATTCCGGCTTTCAGATCACGCGCGAGCCGCCCGAGCCGCACGCCACGCGCATCACGTTCGGCTACGCAGGCAGCGAGAAGCAGTCCGTCGCGGCGACGGCCGCCCTGGGTGTCGACGCGCAAGGAATGCTGGTTTATGCGCGGGTGACCGAAGGCGACCATCCGGGTAGTGACGGCCCGATGCTGCGAAGCCTTTTGAACTCGCTCGGTTGCGAAACCGAGCTCTTCGTCCCCGCGGCGCTCGGCGCGGAACTTGCGCCGCCCGGTGCCGAGGCACCCGTTCGCGAGCCGGGCTCCGGCGTGATCCTGGTACGAACCGAAGGGCCGAGCGTCAGGCGCATCTTCGCCGAGACGCCCATCGTCGGACCGAAGCGTTGGGCTCCACTCCAAACGCGCCGGAACGCACTCGGCGAACCGTGACTCTCGAACTTTCGCGTGCGAGAGAGCGTGCTAGAGGACGTTCGATCGACCGTGATCCCGCTCAAATCTTGGGGGCATATCCTCTCGCCAAGCTTACGAAGCCGGGGTATGACATATGAGCAACGCGAGCACCTTCATGAGTGACAAGGGATCAGACCTCGACGTGTTCGACGGCCTAGCAGCCAAGAAGTCGTCACGCGGGGCATCGGCACCGCCTCCTCCCCCTCCTTCGTCTTCGGCCGTTCAAAAGAAGACGCTTCTTGGCTTGGCCGCCCCGCCCAACATGCCGGGGCGATCGTCGACTCCTCCCCCGCCGCCGCCTCCGAGCCGCATGTCGGGGCCGCCGCCGGTACCGGGTTCCGGTCCGCCGCCGCCGCTGCCGCCGCCTCGTTCGTCGATGGGCGCGCCGCCCCCTCCTCCCCCTTCACCGAGTGCGTTGCCCTCGCCGCCTCCGCCGCCGCCCCTGCGTGCGGACGCGGATTCGACGCCCCCGCCTCGACAAGTCTCCAAGGTACCGCCGCCTCCGCCGAGCCCTGAAAAGGCGAAGTCCGGCGCCGTCGACATCGATTGGGACGACGACGACGAGGCGACGACGGTCTTCGACAAGGCTCAGGACGATCCGGCCCACGCGCTATTGCACAGCGCTCCGCCGCCCGGAGGGTTGGCTTCGCCGCGCCCCGCCGCGGGCGCGCCCATCGGCTCGCGCGTGCCCCCGCCGCCGCCCGTTCCGTCGAAGCCGCCGCCGCCCCCTCCCGCGCCGGCGCCGACGCGTTCGCTCGCGCCGCCCGGAGCGTCGCGCGGCCCGTTGCCGCCGCCACCCATGACGCAGCCGATGACGAGCTCGCTGCCGCCGCCGTCGCTGCCGGACGCGTATCCGATGCAGGCGCCGGCGGGCAGCCGCAATCTGCTCGTCGCGCTCGCGATCGTGGTGATTGTCGGAGTCGGCCTCGGTGCCTACTTCCTCACGCAAGGCAAGCGCGGCTCGCTCGTCGTGACCGTCGCCGGTCCGGGCAACAAGCCCGTCGACGGCGTCGAGATCTTCGTCGATACCCAGAAGCAGGTTCAGTGCAGCGGCTCACCGTGCCGCGTGCCGGATCTCAAGCCCGGGACGCACCTCTTGAAGGTGAGCGCCGCGGGGTACCCGCCCACGGCCGACGTCGCGGTGAAGGTGCCCTCCGGGGAAGAAGCCGTGCAGAACGTCGAGCTCGCGCGCCCGAGCGATGGAACCGGCGTGAAGGTCACGGCCGAAGGCCGTGGGCTCAAGCTGTTCGTCGACGACAAGGAGATCGGCCCGCTGCCGCAAGAGCTACGCGACCTGACGCCGGGCGATCACAAGATCCGTATCGACGGCGGCGACCGCTACGAGCCCTTCGAGAAGACCGTCAGCGTGCAGCCCGACAACATCACGGACGTCGCGCCGAAGCTCAAGGTCAAGAAGGGCCTGGCGACGATCAAGCTCGGGGACAACGCCGACGGGGCGAAGGTCATGCTGGTGAACGGCGACGAACGCCGGCCGATCCCGCGCTTCCCGCTCGCAGTCGACCTCGAAGCGAACAAGAGCTACTCGATCGTCGCCGAGAAGCGCGGCTACTCCCGCTACGAAAAGCGCATCGATTTCGACGACGGGCAGGCCGAAAAGACGTTCGTCATCGACATGCTGCCGTCCTCGGGCAGCGCCGAACCGGTCGCCGCCGCCGAGCGTCCGGCTGCGCGCCAATCGGCCCCCGCGGCCGCCGCTCCGGTCGCGCATGCGGCCGCTCCCGCACCGGCGCCTGCCGCCGCTGCACCGGCCGGCGCGAACGCGTCCCTCACCTTCACGTCGACACCCCCGTCCAACGTCATCTTCGACGGCCGGCCCCTCGGCAAGACGCCGAAGAGCGCGACGGTGCCGCCGGGCACGCACACGGTCGTGTTCGTGCACCCGGAGATGGGTCGCAAAGCGAAGAGCATCAACGTGAACCCCGGTCAGAAGGCAACGCTGACCGTGAAGTTCCCCTAGCGACGAGCGCTTTTGACTACGGTTCGGGCTGATCGGCGCGCTCCCGTGCGCGCCAATCGGCCCAGGTCGTGGCGCACGCGACGCTCGGTGCATTGAGACCCGCACAGGCCGCAGGCGCCGTCGGCGGGCCGAGCACGAGCTCGAGCGTCAAATCGACGAACGGTAGGTCGGCCCGCCACGCCTCACGCAAGCGATCTTCGCGAGCTCGCAGTTCTTCCTGCGATTGTTGACCGAGAGCCCGTTCGAGATATCCCAGCGCTTTCTCGCGAATGGCCTCGTCGTCCGAGACGACCAGGACGCGCTTCAAGAACTCGATGTTGGCCTCCCGCTCTCCGGCCCGGCTCAACATGCCCGCCGCGGTAATGCAGTTGTACGGGATGTTCTCATTCGACCCGACTAATTCGCACGCACGCGCGAGTACACGCGCGCCGGCGAGCTTCCACTCGGCCTTCTCGTTCGGATCGTCGAGCCAGGGTGCAGCCAGGTACGCGATGAACTGTCCCGTATTGAGCCAGAGCTCGGTGTCGGTGGGTCGGGCTTTGAGTCCCCTTTCGAGCAGCTGCCGGGCGCGGACGTAGTCCTCGTGCCGCGGCTTGACGGGCTGCATCGAGATGATGGTATCCGCGAAGTAGTACGTCTCGCGAAAGGTGGGATCGAGCGTCGCGACGGTGTCGAGATAGTCGGCTGCGAAGTCCAGGCGACGGTGCTCCTCGAAATGGATGCCGTGCCAAACCAGTACGTGGGCGAACAGCAGATCCGCGAGCGCCGAGCGGTAGCCCAGGCTCAACACGACGACTTCGTCCGGGCTCGGCAAGTCGTAAACATCCGTCTTTTCGTGCAGCTTCTCCGTGCGTTCGAGCAGAACGCCGCGCAGCCCGCCGATGGCGGCGCCCGCCGCGAGCGTGAGCGTCAGCACGAGCACGCGCGCGCCGAGGCTGCCGCGCGCGGTGGGCGTCATTCGACCTCGCGGTGCATCGCGACGGGGCCGATCGCCGGAGCGGTGCTCCGCGTGCTCTCACCGGAGACCACGAAGGTGCTCAGGTTGCCGTCACCGTCGAGGTCGCCGTGGGCGAGCGCGCGAAAGCTCGAGCGCTCGGGCCCGTTATTGCTCTCGAAGACGTAGCTATAGGCGTGCGGCTCTTCGAAGTGGAAGCCGAGCAGCCGCCAGGTCGGGTGGTCCCAAGTACCAGGTGCATCCACCACGGTTTCACCGCGGGGGACGACGCTCGGCGTGAGCGGCGCCGAGTCGGGATACGCTGATTCGACAGGACGCCCCGCGGCGAGCGCGGTGGCCCGCTCCGCGACGAACTTCAAGCGCTCCATCGGTTCGACCATGCGTGACGCGCGCAGGTTCTTCAAGAATGCCGGGGCGGCGCTGAAGGCCACGCAGAGAAGCGCCGCGCCGACGGCTACGTACTCGACCAGGGGGCGTCCGCTGCTTCGCATCGCGCGGAAACGATATCACGCGTACGCGCGTCTCCGCCCGGGCCAGAGGGCCGTGTTTCGGCTCTTCCGTCCGCGCGGTGCGGTGCGGTACGGTTTGCGCCGTGCGTCCCGAAGTCGCAATTATCGGAGCCGGTCCGGCGGGGCTCACCGCCGCCCATCTCCTGTGCAAGGGTGACGCGAGCGTCACGGTTCTCGAAGCTGACCCGGTGAGTGTCGGCGGGATCTCGCGGACGGTCGTACACCGCGGATTCCGCTTCGACATCGGAGGCCATCGCTTCTTCTCGAAGGCGCGCGAGGTGGAGGATTTCTGGTCGGAGATCCTGCCGCACGACATGCTCGACCGCCCTCGTTCGAGCCGCATCTACTACGATGGGAAGTTCTTTTCTTACCCGCTGAAGCCGTTCGAGGCCCTCGCGCGCCTCGGTCCGCTCGAAGCGGGCCGTTGCGTGGCTTCCTATGCGCACGCGCGGCTCAATCCCGTGCCCGACCCCAAGAACTTCGAGGACTGGGTCACGAACCAGTTCGGCGAGCGTCTCTATCGGATCTTCTTCAAGACCTACACGGAAAAGGTGTGGGGCATGAACTGCAACGAGATCTCGGCGGATTGGGCCGCGCAGCGCATCAAGGGCCTTTCACTAAGCACCGCAGTGCTCTCGGCGCTCAAGACCACACGGCCCTCGGGTGATCGCTCTGGCGTCATCAAGACTTTGATTGACACCTTTCGTTATCCGCGACTCGGTCCAGGCATGATGTGGGAAGCGTGCGCCGAGCGCATTCAGGCGAACGGCGGCCACGTACTCATGGGGCGGCGCGTCGAGCGCATCACGTATGATGCCGATACGGAGCGCTACGCGATCGACTACGTCGGACCCGACGCGGAGCGGCAGCGGCTCGAGGTCGATCACGTCGTGAGCTCGGCGCCGCTCTCGGAGCTCGCCAGGGCGTTGTCGCCGTCGCTCGGCGACGAAGCGCTCGCGGCCGCGTCGTCGCTCCGGTACCGGGACTTCTTGATCGTCGTGCTGATGGCGAAGGACGAAGGCGCCTTCACCGACAACTGGCTTTACATCCAGGATCCCAGCGTGCTCGTGGGGCGAATCCAGAACTTCAAGTCGTGGTCGCCCGAGATGGTGCCGGATCCGTCGCTCGCCGCGTACGGCTGCGAATACTTCTGCCACGCGGGTGACGGATTGTGGTCGAAGAGCGACGAGGAGCTCGCGGCGCTCGCGCGGCGTGAAATGGCGGCGATCGGACTAATTCGGCCGGAAGCGGTGCTCGACAGCGCCATCGTGCGCCAGCCGAAGGCGTACCCCGTGTACGACTCGAAATATCAACGGCACGTCGACGTAATCCGGCGGGAGCTCAAGGCGCGCTTTCCGGGACTCTACGCCGTGGGCCGCAACGGCATGCACAAGTACAACAACCAGGATCACTCGATGATGACGGCGATGCTCGCGGCGCGGAACATCCTCGCCGGCCGCGAGGTCTTCGATCCCTGGCGCGTCAATCAGGATGCCGAGTATCACGAAGCGGGCGATCGCGGCGCGGATGAGACCGGGCGGCTCATCCCGCGCCTGCTCCGTCGCTCGTCGATTCCGCCGAAGCCCTGACAGTCGCCATGCCGAGTCACCCGTGAGCGACGCGACCCGTTTCTTCGCGTCGCGCCGCGGCGCGGTCGCCGCGCTCTCGCTCGGACTAGTGCTCACGCTCGCGTACTTCGCGTACTTCGGCAGCACTCCCAGGGGCCCGTCGGAATTCGGGTATGCGCCGTTTTCACCAGAGCCCCTGCCCTACTCGCCGATGCGAGGGTTCACCTACGAGCAACTCTGGGATCACCTCGCGCGCCTTGCGTTGCTCGCGCCGGGCCTCGCGGGATTGACGTACGGCACGTACCGGCTGCGTCCGGCCCGATTCAGTTTCGACGCGCGTCGCGTGATGCTCTTCAGCGTCGCCGGCTGCCTTGCCCTCGCCTCGCTCTTGATGCTCGGCGTGCTCCGAGGGCGCGTGATCTTCGACGACGAGCTCGTCTACCGGATGCAGGCTCGCTTCTACAGCGAAGGCCGGCTCGCCAATCGCGACGTGTCCTTCGCGCCGAGCGACATGTTCACCATTCGCACGCGCATCGGGTACACGGGCAAGTACCTGCCGGGTGAAGGGCTCGTGCAAGTCCTCGGCGTGCTCGCGGGGATCCCGGCGCTTTTGCACCTGCCGCTCCTCGGCGTGACGCTCGCCGCGTGGTACCGAGCGATGACACTGCGAGCCGGCGCGCGTTTCGCCGCTTTCGCGACGACGGCGCTCGCGCTTGCGCCCACCGTGGCGTTCACCTCAGCCACCGGGCTCAGTGAACCCACGAGTCTGTGCGCGGTCGCGCTCGCCGGTCTCGGCCTCGAGTGGGCGCGCACTCTGTACCCGGTGCGCGGCGCCGCGACCGCGGCGCTCGCCATTGGTTTCGGGCTCGCCGCACGCCCCCAGAGTCTGGCTCCGGCGGCGGCGGTGCTCGTCCCATGTATCGCGTTTCAGCTCTGGCAACGCCGAGCCTGGCTCGCCCTCGGCGTGTTTGCGTTGCTGCTGGCCGCGGACCTGACGACGATCGGCGCTTACAACGCCGCGGTCTCGGGCTCGCCGTTCAAGCTCCCCTGGAGCCTTCAATGCGCCATCGAGCACTATGGCTTCGGACGGGTTTGGAAGTACGAGGCGTTCGAGCACACGCCCCGCACGGCCATCGAAAACCTGGCGGTCGTGCTGCTGCGTTTCAACGCGTGGTGGGTCGGCCTGCCGTGCTCACTCGCCCTGCTCGGCGCTTGGCTTTGGTTCCGCCTGCCGGAACGACGCTTCGCGGTTTGGTACGCGGTCGGTCTCGCGGTGACCGCCTTCGAGTTCTTCTACTACTCGCCCGGAGCCTCGGACACCGGGCCCATCTATCACTACGAGCTCGTCCTGCCCGGATCGCTCGTCGCCGCAGCCGTCGCCGAGGCCTGGCTCGCCCGCGCTCCCGTGCTCGCGACGACGGCGTTCGTGGTCCACGTGACGCTCGGCACGCTCGCGTTCGACGCGGAGCAGACGTGGCGCATCGCGCGGCTGGTCGCCCTGGTTCACGAGGACAGCGACGCTGCGCTCGCGCGCATCCATGCGCCCGCGATCTTGTTCCACGAGGTACGCGGTAGCGAGCGGCGCGCGATCGGGTGGGTCTTCGACACGTTTCCGGAGCGCAATCGCGGCCATCGAGACCAGGTCGTTACGTTCCCGCTCGTGCCCGCACTACTTCGGGCTCAAGTCCGAGCCGCATACCCCGGGCGCGACTGCTTTTATTATCGTCGCAATCCCGACAGCGAAGCTGCCGAGCTCAGGCATTGTGAAGACGCGACGGCGCTCATGGATCGATCCATCGCAGACGATGACCGGCGCGGGCTTTGGATCGAGCCGACCGCCTACAGAGTCACGCCGTTCAATCCGGGCGCGGCCAATCGACGCCGTCGTGTATTCGACAAGTCCGGCTACGGCGTCGTCACGTGCTGCGCGCTGCGCGAGCTCGCTCAATACGGCGTGAAGATTCGACCGGAAACGACCGCACGCTGCATCGAAGACGGACCGTGAAACACGCGCTCAGCCGCCGAGGCGGAGTCGCGGCCGCACGGCGCGCACCCGGTCGATCTCGTCGAGGCGCAGCGACACGATGCTCGCGAGCTTCGAATCGATCGCACCGAAGCGCTCGACGTAGCGGCGCGCGACGGAGGCGATGGCGTCACGGTTGCCCGTCCGAACCAGATACGAGAGCGCTTCGTGCAACGTGTCCTTCGAGACGTTCGGATCGCTCGCCGCCTTGAGCCACGACCGCAGCGCGACGTTCTCGTTCCCCACGATGCTCGCGAGACGCGCGCGGTTCGAAGCGTCGGTCTCGGGGACGCGCTCGAGCACGGTGAGCGCGCGAATGAGGTCGGGGACGCGCTCGAGGACCTCGCGCGCTTGAGCGTCGCCGCCACGCACGAGTCGGTCGAGGCGCGCGCGACCCGCGTCGAAATGGCCGGACTCGAGCTCGATGATCGCGATCTGAATCGCGACGTCCGACTCGTAGTGCTTCGCGTCGATCGAGAGTAGCTGCGCGCGCGCCTCCTCCTTGCGACCGAGGCGCGACAAGGCCAGCGCCCCGTTGAATAGCCCTTCACCGCGACCGACCTCGTCGTAACGGAGCTCCCGTCTCGAGAGCTCGAGTACGTCTTCGTACTGTCCCGCACGAAAGAAGACTCCGGCGAGGTTCGTCGCGGCGGAGGAGTTGGTGACGGGAGTCTCGAGGTACGTTTGAACCCAAAACTCGAGCTCGTCGGACCACACACCCACACGCCGCGACGTCACGACACCGAGCAACATCAGCACGCCGACGAGCGCGAGCCACCGCGCTCTGTGCAGGGCGAGCCAAGCGTCGAGCCGCGGGCCGAGCGCGAGCGCAAGACCGGCTGTCGGCAAGTAGAGAAAGCGATCGGCGGCAAGCACGCGGACGGGCAGCGGAATCACGTGCAGAACCGGAAACACCGCCGCGAACGCCAGCGCGAGACCCACCGAAGTCGAAGGCTGCCAGGGCCCGCGCCGGCGTAGCGCGACCAGCATGCAGGCGCAGACGATCACGGCACCGGCGACGACGCCCCAGAGCCGCACGAGACCAAGGCGCCCGATGAGGGCACGCGGACGCAGCATGTCCACCAGCATCAGCGCATACGTCGTCACCGTATCGAACACGGTCTCGGCACGCAGGGTCGCCCCGAGGCGGTCGGCGTTCGTATGTAGGCCGACCGCTGATGCCCGGAGCAACACGTACGCGAACACACTGATGGCGACGGGCCATAGCCGAGTCGCGACGCTGTAGAGCTTTTTACGAGACGTGTCCTGCTGCAAGCTCGTCCACTCGAGGACTGCGAGGGCAACGACAGCCGCGAGTGCCGATTCCTTGGCGAGTAAACCCGCGAGGACGAGCACACTCGCCGTCACGCGCCGCCAAGGCGAATGACCCCACGCGAGCAGCGCGCCGAGCAGGCAACTGCCGGCAATCAGATCGGTGCGTCCGGAGACCCACGCCGCTGCCTCGGCCAGTCGCGGTAAGAGCGCCCAGCCGGCTGCGAGGAGCGCTGCCGCGAGCGGCCTGACGCCGAAACGTCGGAGCAACGCGAGAAGCAGGAGCGCGTTGAGCTCGTGGAAGAGGAAGTTCGTGAGGTGGTAGCCCGCAGGATTGTCGCCGTGGAGACGATGATCGAGCGCAAAGCTGAGCGTGACGAGGGGCCTATAGTAACTATCCAGCCGCGCGCCGGACATGCCCATCCAAAACGGATGTCGCAGGTACTCGGACAGCGACGCCGTGCGCTCGACGAGGGGAACACCCATGATGAGCAAGCGGTCGTCCCACAAGAAACCGCCGCCGAGGGCCTGCACGTAGACCGCCGCGATCGCTACGATGACAATCAGCGCCGCCAAGCGCACGACTCTCGCCGGACTCGGAGCCAAGCGCTAGTCCCTCGCGCGCTGTCACTCCCGGCCGAGCCCCGACGCGCGTCACGTCGGGGCTGGTCCAGGTGAAAGCTTACTCGCCCGGGTTCGTCGATTCGTGAATCGTCGTCGCGAGCCGCATCTCGCCGCCCAAGAGGCCGCCCTGGTACGTCCACGGATCGCCCGCCGTGCCGTTGCCGTTGAGATCGCTGGTGGCACTCGCCGTGAACGTGTTGGCCGTGTTATCGGCGGTGTACGCGTATTGATAGTAAAGGGGGCTGTTGATCGAGAACTTGAGACAAGCCCAGCCCGTCGAGTTGTCACCGACCGCCCAACCAGCGGGGTCCGGCTGGATCTTCGTGCCTTGCGGCACGGTAGCGGGCACCGCAGCGGTCGCGCTGGCGCACAGCCGATGCACGGCCGCAGTGGCCGCTCCCGCGGCAGCGAGCGTCGCATCCATCGTCTCCCGCTCGTAAGCGGAAACAGCGTCCTTGCCGAGACGGCCTAGGTTCAGCCTCGCCTCGCTCGTCTTCGCGTTCTCGAGGTACTTCCTCACGCCGTAGATCGCGAGCGCCGCCAGAATACCGATGATGGCAACGACGATCATGAGCTCCACGAGCGTGAAGCCGCGCGCTTTCCTGAGTTTCCGAATCATTAGGCTAATCCTTCGCTCCGGGTGGGCTGCTCGGACCGCGCGAAGGGCCACCCCGACTCGTCGCTCGGCGCCGGCCACATCACGCCGACCGTAGTGCTATCGGCACGGTTTTCGTCCCGCGGCAATTCGCCCCACGCCTCTCTGCCGAAAACTGGGTCGTCGACGGCCACCCGGCCGGCAGCTACCCCGTATCGGTCACCATCAGCGCCGCCAACGTCCGACTGTCGCCGGACTCGGGGCTAAGCGCTGGTTCTGGCTCTTCTATCGCTCCCGACCGAGCCCCGACGTTGCTGAACGCCGGGGCCGGTCGAGGTGAACCCTCATTCGCCCGGGTTCGTCGACTCGTGAATGGTCGTCGCGAGCCGCATCTCGCCGCTCAAGAGGCCACCCTGATACGACCAGGGATCGCCCGCCGTGCCGTTGCCGTTGAGATCGCCGGTGGCGCTCGCCGTGAATGTGTTGGCCGTGGTGTCAGCCGTGTACGCGTATTGGTAGTAGAGCGGGCTATTGATCGAGAACTTGAGACAAGCCCAGCCCGTGAGCGTGTCGCCGGCGCCCCAACCAGCCGGGTCCGGCTGGATCTTCGTGCCTTGCGGCACGGCAGTCGGCACCGCCGCGGCGGCGCTGGCGCAGAGCCGATGCACGGCCGCAGTCGCCGTACCGGCGCCGGCAAGCGTCGCGTTCATCGTTTCGCGCTCGTAGGCCGAGACCGCGTCCTTACCGAGGCGTCCGAGGTTCAACCGCGCCTCGCTCGTCTTCGCGTTCTCGAGGTACTTCCTCACGCCGTAGATCGCGAGCGCCGCCAGAATACCGATGATGGCGACGACGATCATGAGCTCCACGAGCGTGAAGCCGCGCGCTTTCCTGAGTTTCCGAATCATGATGCTGTTCCTTTCAATGTGGGTGGCCTACTCGACGCGCGAAGGGCCACCCGACCCGTCGCTCGGTGCCGGCAAAACTGCGCCGACGTAACGTCCTCATTCGCTCTCGTTCTCTCCGTAGATTTGATCGGTGAAGTTCGAGCCGACGAAGCTTGCGAGCTTGCCGTTTCCGTCGCGGTCGCTGGCTGCTCGCACGACGTACCAATCCGTCGCCGAAGAAGGGTAGTTGAGGTTCGTGCTGATCCCGAGATCGCTTTGCGCGGGGACGCCGCTCCCCTTCCCCGCCGCGCACGCATACCCGAATTGAACGACGTTCGTCGGATGGACGCCGAGCTGATTCCAGAGCGCGAGCTCCGTCGAGCTGCCGCCGTCCCACGACTTCTTCTGGTTCGTCGGCACGGTTGTGCCGAAGGGGAAGTACGACGACATCGTCGAGATCTGCAGGTAACCGAAGGTTTCGTCCTTGTAGCTCTCTTCAGCAGCTCGTACCGAGTTGATGATCTCGATCGGCTCCGCGGTCGCGGCCGCCGACACGTAGCGACGCACTCCATACACGGCGACCGCCGCGAGCACTCCGATGATGGCAACGACGACCATCAGCTCGATGAGCGTGAAGCCACGCTCTCGAACCATCGGCTTACGGATGAGCACACCCGGACTAAGCAGGGTGTATGCCAGCCCCGAATCCAATTGCCGCCTCTCTGGACCACGCCTCATGGCCAGGCCCGGACTCTTTCACGACTCGGCCTAGCTACCCGAGAAAAAACCTCGCAAACACGGCTCGTCGTGCGATTTCGCTCGTACCTTGGCACACAGAGCCGCACCTCGACCACTGCCGAGAAACGTCACCGCGGGTCTCAGCTCGAGCAAAAATGAGCCCACGCTACGGGCTCGGACGTCACTCGCCGTCGTTCACCGCAAACACTTCGGGAGTCCAACTCGCCGCGGCGACCATGCAGTAGACGCCGTTGCCGTTGGAATCGGCGCGGGCCTGGATCAGGTACCAGGGCTCGGTGACCGCCGGGATCGGGATCGACGTAAGGTCGTTCTCGAACTTCGGCGTGTCCGTCGGAAGTCCGGCGTTCGCTCTGAAGCCGAAGGAGACGGGTTGGCGAATGTCGGGCGCGAGCGTGCGCCAATTCGCGGTGTCGCCGCCGCTCGCGAGCCAGAAGCTCATCTTGTTCTTGGGGCCGATGGTGCCGCTCGGGTACCAGCCGCTCGCACCGGAACTGGAAACGTCGAAATAGAGCTGATTTTCCGCTCGATAATGTTCTTCCGCCGCAACGATGGACTTGACGACTACCTTCGCGCTCGTCGTGTCGGAAGCCAAAACGCGGTTACGCAGCGCAGCGACGGCAAGTGCGGCCATGATCCCCGTGATGGCGACGACTGCCATCAGCTCGACGAGCGTGAACCCGCGCGCCCTCCTACGGGCAAGCAGAGTCGATCGCTCGGCACGCCGGTTCATCACCAGTTAGCATAGCACTACTCATCGTCATCGTCCTCGCCGGCCACGTCGACACCGCCGCCGAGGCCGTGTTTCTGCAGTCGATAGCGCAGCGATCGGAAGGTCACGCCGAGCACCTTCGCCGCCGCTTTTCGGACGCCGCCCGTGCGCTCGAGCGCGGCGATGAGCAGGCGCCGTTCCGCCTCGTTCAGCACGGCGTCGAGGTCGCAGCCGTCCGGGCCGAGCGCGAGCAGGTGCTCTTCGGGCGCACCGAGCCTGCCGCTCACTTCCTCCGGCAAATCCCCGGTGCCGATGACGCGTGCACCCGCAAGCGCCACGGCGCGCTCGATGACGTTCTCGAGTTCGCGCACGTTGCCGGGATACCGGTGGCGCTCGATGGCACGCAGCGCGTCCGGCGTGAAGCCGGCGACGTCCTTGCCCATCTCGCGCGCAAAGCGCACGAGAAAGCGCTCGGCGAGGAGCGGAACGTCCTCACGCCGGTCGCGCAGCGGCGGTAAGTTCAGACGGATGACGTTGAGCCGGTAGTACAGATCCTGTCGAAAGCGTCCGGCAGCGACGTCCGCTTCGACGTCACGGTTCGTCGCCGCGAGCACGCGCACGTCGACCGGCACTTCTTCGCTCGCGCCGACGGGTCGCACGCTGCGCTCCTGCAGCGTCCGCAGGAGCTTGACCTGCAGACTCTGCGGTAGCTCGCCGATCTCGTCGAGCAACACGGTGCCGCCGTTCGCGTCACGAAAAAGGCCCTGGCGCTTGCTCTGGGCACCGGTGAACGCGCCCTTCTCGTGCCCAAAGAGCTCGCTCTCCATCAGGTTCTCGGGCAAGGCGCCGCAGTTGACCACCAGGAACGGAGCCGCGCCGCGCTCCGACCGCTGATGGATCGCACGCGCGACGAGCTCCTTGCCGGTGCCGCTCTCGCCCGTGATCAGCACGGTGGCGCGCGTCGAGGCGACGCGCTCGATCACGTCGAGCACCCGGCGCATCGCTTCGCTCTTGCCAAGGAGCTCGCGTCGTTGCTCTTCGGCGTTGAAGCGCGCCTTCAGGCGCAGGTTTTCGGTGATGAGCGCGCTCTTCTCGAGGGCCTTGGCGACGAGCGCCGCGAGCTCGGCCGGCTTGAAGGGCTTGGCGACGAAGTCGTAGGCGCCCGAGCGCATCGCGAGGATGGCGTTTTCGACACTCGAATGGGCGGTGAGCAGGATGATCTCGGTTGCCGGGCTCCGCCCTTTGGCGACCGAAACCACGTCCAGGCCCGAACCGTCCGGCATGGCAAGGTCGGTGAGCACCAGCGGAAACGGCTGCGGGTGCTGGGTGATCGCTTCCACGGCGGCCCGATAACCGGGGGCGCTGACGACCGTGTAGCCCTCGCGGTGGAAGAGGATTTCGAGCATCTGCCGCAAGCCCGGCTCGTCTTCGACGACGAGGACTTTTACCGAGGGCGGGACGATCGAAGTCACCGAACGCGGGACGCTACCACGTCCGCGGGGGCACCCCGCGGCCAACTCAGTGCTTGCAGCGGGCGCGGTTCGCTCTACTTTTCGTGCTGATGCTTGCTGGGCTTGCCGCTCGCCTCTTCAAGGGCTCGACCAGCGCCGCGCTCGTGTGCTGCACGCTCTTCGGCGCGACGCTGGCCTTGGGTCTCGGGGCGTGTGCGGCGGGCGGTGCGGCTGACCCTGGCGCAGACGGCGGCACCGGTGGCGGCGGAACGAGCGCCGCGGGCATGGGAGGGGCAGCGGGCCTCTCGTTCATGCTCGGCCTGAGCGTCGTCTCGCCCATCGACCAAGCTCCGATCGATCCCCTGCACTTGAAGCCGGGTGACGTGGCGAGCCTGGCCGTCACCACCTTGCCCGCGGCCGCACACACGGTGCGCTTCGCCTTGCTGGGCAACCCGCTCGACGCCGTGCTGAGCGACACCTCACTCGTTACGGACGCGGACTCCGGCACGGCGGTGCTCACGCTGACGGCGCCAAGCACGCCGACGGGCTTCAGCGTGCGCGCGTCGTCCCCCGGCGCGCCCGCCTTCCCGCTGGACCTCGCGGTCGAGGAGACGAACATGGCGTCGCTCTCGATCAAGCCCTCGTACCCGGGCGAACGGGTCCTCACCGGCTACGTGGCGAGCGCGACGCCCGGCAGCGCCTGCACCGACCTCGGCGCCGGCAGCCCGCCTGAGGACGGGCCGATCCTCGCGCCCAGCACCGACGTGTGGCCGATTGCGTTGCAGGTGCCGACCGGCGTGAAGCTCGCGGTCATGCTGCGCGCGCAGAGGTTCGCCTGGGGCTGCACGACGCTGAACGCTGCGAGCGAAGGCATCCCGAACGACGTCGAGGTCGTGATGGCGAACGTGCCGATGAAGCTCGAATCCAGCAACGTCGGCTTCGAGCTCGACCTCGACTCGTTCGATGATTTCGATCAAGCGCTCGCGGGGCCGGCCGCAGAGGTGACGAGCGCCCTGCTCGGCGGCGCGAGCGACGACGTCGGGGCGCTGCTCGACACCATGGGCGCCGAAGCCAGCGACGCGACCGCCTTCGCAGCCGCCCGTAGCGCACAAAATTGGGACGATGCGCTTCGCAACGCGCTCGGCTCGAACGCGGACGTCGTGCTGCGCGACCCGCTCAGTCGCTGGATCCAGGCGGGACTCGCTGCTCTGCCGACGAGCGGCGGGCTCACCGGAACGCTCACCGGATCCACGAACGGGACCCCGAACGTCACGCTCGCCAAGGCGTTCGGTCTCACGGCCTCGACTGCGGGCTTCAAGCCGAGCGGCACGGCAAGCTGGGAGGTCGGAGCGGACGATCGGGTCGTCGTGGGAATGAGCATGACCATGACGCCGACGACCTTTTTGTTGGCCGAGGCGCTCGGTCCCGCGACTGCAGAAGTCGAGGGCGCCCCGAGCCTCGCCGTGGCGCTCGACGAGTTGGTGCCGTGTTCGACCGTCGCGGCCACTCTCGTCGCCGCCGGCGTCGCGAAGAACGAATCGCTCAAGGACTGCAACGCGGCGTGCACGGAGCAGCTCTGCGTCGACGCCGTGCAAATCCTCGCCGACGCGCCGGCCGACGCGGACGGGACGAAATGGACGCTGGACGTCGCGTTCACGGCGTCCGGCACCGTCGGCGCCGACGCACAGCTCGCGAGCTTCAGCGGACGCTGGCTCGGCCGCCTGACGACGGCGGACGGCTCGAGCAGCCTGACCGGCCTCGCCACGAGCGCGCCGGCAAAATAAGCCGCGGTCGGCGGCCGCGCTTCAGCCCGCGACGCCTGCACGCGCGATGCGGATCTCGATCGCGAGCGCGTAAGCGATCAGCGCCTCCGTCGCCGAGATGCCCCGCCCCGCCCGCGCCTCGCGCGCGAGGCTCCGAAACTCGAGGTAGCGCCGCCCGTCGATGCCGAGGATGACGGCGACCGTCGCCGGATCGCGGGGTGCGTCGTTCGTTCCGAGCGCCGCAGCCGCGCCTGCGAGCGAACGCGCGACGAGCGCCTCGCACCCGGCGAGCGCGCGACTGAAGTCGCTGTTGGAAAACGCCGCTTCGAGCTCTCGAACGAGACCGCGTTCGCTCGGTGGCCAAAGGAGCTCGAAGCTCGCCCCGCCACGCGCACCCGCGAACTGCGGAGCGGGTGGGAGCGACGACTCGGCGAACGCGTCCGACGGCTCGAGATCGTGCGGCAACGTCGCCGGTCGCACGATGGGCTCCGCCTGCGGCGCCGCTTCACCCACCGCGACTCGGGCGGCCGCTTCACCCGGATCCTGCTCGGGAAGCTGCGAAAGGCGGAGCTCCGTGCTGATCCGGCGTGGTGAGTCCGGAGGCTCGGAACCGTCGCCGGCCGGTCCCATGCCGCGAAGAGCTTCTGCGAGCCCTCCTTCCGGCACGTCGAGACCGGGCATGTTCGCACCCCGCTCGCCCGGCATGCGTTGTTCGAAGTGCTCGAGCACCGCGCGCGTCACCGCTTCGAGCGCTTCGTAGACTCCCTCGCCGGTCATCGCGACGGATCCGAAGGACGGTGCGTGAAAACGATTGTGCTGTCGCTCGAGCTCTTCGATGCCGAGCGCCGTCGCGAGGTCGCGCTTGTTGTATTGGATCACGTGCGGCACCTGGGAGAGCGAGCGCCCATGCGCCGTCAGGTTCTCGTGCAGGTTCTCCAGGCTTTCGGAGTTCGCGTCGATGCGATCGCTCTGCGAATCGAAGACGAGCACGAGCGCATCCGCCCCCGTGAGCACGAGCTTGCGGGTCGCGTTGTAATAGACCTGGCCCGGCACCGTGAAGAGCTGCAAGCGAACGCCCATGCCGTGCACGGCCGGCAGGCGAATCGGCAAGAAATCGAAGTAGAGCGTGCGGTCGACCGGCGTCGCGAGGCTCACCATCTTCCCGCGGTGCTCCGGACGCGTGGTCGCGTGTACGTGCTGGAGGCTCGTCGTCTTCCCGCCGAGGCCGGGGCCGTAATAGACGACCTTGAAAACCACCTCGCGAGCGAGCGGGTTCACGACGGGCATAGGTGAAGGCCGATACTACTCGTACCTGAGCTCGCGGGCGCGGACCTCTTGCCAGACCAACGAATGCATCGAAAGGCCGACCGACGCGACGACCGAGACGATCCCCGCCGCCGCGGCGATGGTGAGGAGCGTCTTGAGGCGCGCCCACGGCCTTTCGCGACCGAACGCAAAGCCGAGCCCGATTCCCGCGGCGAAGCCGCCAAGGTGGGCTGCTGTGTTCACGTTCCCCATCACCACCGACAGGAGCAGCGCGTAGATGAGATTGCTCCAGAAGAAGCTCTTCCATGTGCGATCCTTGCGCGCGCGCCGGATGCCGACGCCCGCGCCGATCTCACCGAACACGGCGCCGCTCGCGCCCATGGTCACCGGGTGGAACGGCGCGTACCACCACTCGCTCACTACGAACCCGAGCACGCCGGTCAGGAGGAACAGCAGCGCAAAGCGCGCGCTTCCGAGCGTACGCTCGAGGTCTCGGCCGAGCACGGTGAAGACCCATAGGTTCATCGCGAGATGGAAGAAGCTCGCGTGGACGAACACGGCCGAGAGCAAGCGCCAGGGCTCCGTTCGGCCGAGCTCCCCCCCGAGCGCGCCGAAGCGGAGCAGCGTGGAGGTGGAGAACGAGCCTTGGCCGCCGAACCTGCCCAGGAGAGGACCCAGGTCGCCGAGCGGAAAGCCGTGGCCCATCGCCAGCTCGACGATGGTGCAGAGCGCGAACACGAGGAGCTCGAGGAAAAGCAACACGCGGGTGACGGGCGCATCGGCGCCGAGCGCCTCCTGAACGACGCGGATCAAGCCGTCGGCGGCAGGTCCCGGTAGCCGGCGCCCGCAGCGAAAGCAGCGTTTCTCCCCGACGCTGTTGAGCTCTCTACAGTAGGGGCAGAGCCGCGCGGCCATGGGGCGGGTGTCTACCACGCGCGGAAGCAGGCCGAGGCAGCTGGTTGTAAGCAGAGGGCCGTCCCGTGCGTTCTCGGGTCATGCAACTCGGCACGGCGACGAACGCGGCGGTCCTGGCGGGCTTCCGCGCGCCGGCATGGCCGGGCCGGGAGTTAGGCTGGTACGCGGCCGATTGGGGTGAGCCCGCGGCTCCGAGTAGAGTGCGGCCGGTGCTGTTGCCCGAGGAGCTCGAAGCCGAAAGGCGGCTCTGCGAACGCGCGCGCGGCGGCGACCGTACGGCGCTCGGCGAGCTCCTCGAGCGCCACGGCCCGCGCCTCTACCGCGCGGTGCTCTTGCCGCGGCTCGGCAGCCCGGCGCTCGCCGAAGAAGCGCTCTCGCTCACGTACCTGCGCGTCGTGGAGCGCATCACGCAGTTCGAGTGGCAGAGCGTCGGCATCTACCCTTGGCTGCGCGTCGTGGCGATGCGCATCGCGCTCGACCAGATCCGCGCGCGCAAGCGCGAGGTTTTGTTCGACGCGAGCGACCTCGAGCGCGAGGTCGACCAGGCCGAGCGCGAGAGCCGCGACGCCGCCGCGCTCGAAGCGCACGACCTCGGCGTCGCGCGCGCACGGGTGGCTTCGCTGCTCGGCCGCCTGCATCCGCGTTACGCCCAGGCGATCCGCCTGCGGGTGCTCGAGGAGCGGCCGCGCGCCGAAGCGGCCGCCGAGCTCGGCGTCACCGTGGCTACGTTCGACGTGGTACTCCATCGCGCGATGGCGTCCCTGCGCAAGGTACTCGACGCGGAGGTTCGGGAGCCGTGACGGACACGCTGGCCGACGAGCTCGACGACGGCACGCCGCCGCTCGATCCGGCTGAAGAAGCAGCGCTCGCGCGAGCGCTACGCTCCGCCTACGCGCCCGCCGAACTCGCTCCCGCACGACATGCCGAGTTGCTCCGTGCCGCGCTCGAGGACCCCTTCGCGCCACCGAGCGAAGACGAGCTCCGCGAGAGCGAGCGCTTACGTCAAGCGCTCGACCACGGCGACGACACGCACCCGGACGCCGCGCTCGCGCGCGCCCTCAGTCACGCGCTGCGTCCGGCCGAGCTGCCGCGCACGACCGCAGAACGCGCGGCCCTCCGCGTCAAAGCGCGAGGACCGAGCGTGATTTACGTGACGTTCGGCGCGCTCGCGCTCGCGGCCGCGGCGGCGTTCGCGCTGTTCGTCGTGCGACCCGGCAGCGACGCGCCCACGACGACCGCGGCGCTCGTGCCGTCCCGCACGACGGAGCCGCTCTTTCACGAAGCATTCGCGTCCGGCGCGTCCAGTGAGCGCATCGATCGCATCGCCTCGGCGCGCGAGCGCGACGCGCGCGAGAATCGCTACGCGCTCTGGGGTGTGCACTGATGTCGCTCGCGCGCGCCTACCTGACGCTCGCACTCGTCGTGGCGAGCCTGCTCGGCGGGTGTGCGAAGTCGCGGGACGCGTGCGCGGACAAGGACAATCGCCCCGTCGGCACCGCGCTGCTCGCGTTTCTCAGCCGTTCGCGCGCCGCCCACCACCGCGCCGACGCCCGCGAAGAACGGAACGATCCACGAGGCGCCGAGGTCGAGCTCGCGGCCATCGTCGACGGACCCGTGCCACCCTGCCCGAGCGCGGCCGAGGTTCGTGAAGTGCTCGCGGACACGCGCGCGCGACTCGGCGATCTGAAGAGCCGCCACGGGGACTTCCCCGGAGCGCTCGCCGATGTAGAAAAAGGTCTTACCTTGGTACCCGATGAGGGTTACTTCCGCGGCCACCTCGTGGAGGTGCGCGGGCTCGTCGAAGAGCGCCATGCGAAGGCGCTCGCAGCGAGCGGCGACCTGCCCGGCTCGAAAGCCGCCGAAGATCGGGCGCTCTCGGCGTTCCAGGAGGCCATGCGCATCCAGTCCGCCGTCATCGAACGCGCCGCACCGAAGCCGTGAGATGCGCGCGTCGCCCCCGCACGAGCCCCGCGTAATCCGAGCACGCGCCTTGGCGAGCGCTGGCCGAGACGGCTAAGCTTCCGCTGGGTGGCACTGATCGACAAAGATCGCCGGCTCAGGCTCGCAGAAGGCATCGATCTGCGCGTGTTGCCGCTCACGCCGGAGGACGCGTTCGTCGTCTCGCACCTCGACGGCAGCGCGAGCGAAAGCGATATCGCACTCGCAACCGGTCTCGACGTGACGGTCATCCGCCGTTCGCTCGACAAGCTGAACGGCCTCGGGGCGCTCGCCGAAGCACGAGCGACGCCGAGCGCGCGCACGCCGCGCCCCGCGCCTGGCACCTCGGGCACCTTCAACCTCAGGATCGGCCCCATCGTGGAGCAGGGCGCGGACTCGAAGGGTCATCACCCCGCCGCCGCGCTCTACGATCCTGGCGAGCTCGACGAAGCGGTCGATCTCGATCTCGCGCGCAAGCGCAAGGTGCTCGACACCTTCTATCGGTTGAACCTGCTCTCCCACTACGAGCTTTTGGGCATCGACGCCGGCGCGGACAAGCGAGCAATCAAGGCCGCTTACTTCGAGCTCGTGAACGACTTTCACCCCGATCGCTATTTCGGGAAGAATCTCGGCTCTTTCAAGCCGAAGCTCGAAAAGCTCTTCGCCCGCGTGACCGAGGCGCACGACGTACTCACGCGCCAGGCGGCACGCGAGGACTACGACCGCTATCTCGCCTCCGTGCGCCGCACGCAGGCGCTCGATCGCACGCTCGCCAACCCCGGCGGTCACGCGGGCGAGGTCGAGCGCGTGAAGCGCGAAATCCAGGAGCAGGTCCAGCTCGAAGAGAAGGCGCGACATTCGTATCCGCCTCCCGCGGGGCAGTCGCTGCCTCCGCTGTCGCAACCGCGCATGACGCCCGCGCCGAGCACGCCGACGCCGCAGAGCATGCCGTCGCTGCGTCCCTCGGATTCCGAGGCGCGCCGCCGCGCGCTCGCACGCAAGCTCGGCGTCTCGATGCCTCCCGCGCGCGTGCCGAGCTCGCCGCTCCCGGTCGCGTCCGAGGCGGCGCGTGAAGCCGCGACCGCCGATTTCAAGCGCCGCTACGAAGAGCGCGTCGTCGAGCTCAAGTCGCGCCAAGTCCAGCACTACGTGAGCGCCGCCGAGGAAGCCGAAGGCCGCAAGGACCTGGTCTCGGCGACCAACGCCCTGCGCATCGCGACCTCGCTCGCGCCCGACGACATCCTGCTCTCGGGACGCCTCCACGAGCTCGAAGCGCGCGTCCAGGCCGGCCTCGCCGACAGCTACATCGAACAGGCCCAGTACGAGGAGCGCGAAGGCCGCTTCCTCGAAGCGGCCGCTTCCTACAAGCGCGCGAGCCGCGGCCGGCCCACGCCCCGCGTGCTCGAGCGAGTCGCCCATTGCCTCTACTCCGCCAAGGCCGACCTGAAGGAGGCGGCGGACTTCGCTAAGCGCGCGCGGGACGCGGCTCCGGAGGACCCGACCCAGCGCATGACGCTCGGTAAGATCTACTTCGAGGCCGGCATGAAACAGAGCGCCCTCGCCGAGTTCGAGCGCGCCCAGCAGCTTTCGCCCAACGATGATAGCATCAAGGACTGGCTACGCCGCGCGCGACGGGCCGAAGCGTGAGACCGGGCCGGGCTTAGGCTGAAGGAAAGAACAACGATGGAGCGAGTCATCGGCATCGATCTGGGGACGACCAATTCCTGCGTCTCCATCCTGGAAGGCGATGTGCCGATCGTCATCACCAATCGCGGCGGTTACAAGACCACGCCGAGCGTCGTCGCAGTCACCGAGGCCGGCAAGCGACTCGTCGGTCACATCGCCAAGCGCCAGGCCATCACCAACGCCGAGAACACCGTCTACGCAGCCAAGCGCCTGATCGGGCGCAAGTGGAACTCGCCGCAGGTCAAAAACTCGATCATGACCTCGAGCTACACGATCGTGGAGGGGCCGCACAACGACGTGCGCATCCGCCTCCGCGACAAGACCTACTCCGTGCCCGAGATCAGCTCGATGGTCTTGCAGGAGATGAAGGTCATCGCCGAGGACTACCTCGGTGAGCCGGTGAAGAAGGCGGTGGTCACCGTCCCCGCGTATTTCAACGACAACCAGCGCCAAGCCACCAAAGACGCAGGGGCCATCGCCGGCCTCGACGTGATCCGCATCATCAACGAACCGACCGCGGCCGCGCTCGCCTACGGCTTCGGCAAGGATCTCGATCGCACCGTCGCCGTGTACGATCTGGGCGGCGGAACCTTCGACGTCAGCATCCTGGAAATCGGCGCGCACGGCGTTTTCAAGGTGATCAGCACGACGGGCGACACCTTCCTCGGCGGCGAGGATTTCGACGCGCGCATCATCGATTGGCTCGTGAGCGGCTTCCAGCAAGAGCACGGTATCGACCTCCGCCAAGACCGCATGGCCCTCCAACGCCTGCGCGACGCCGCCGAAAAGGCGAAGTGCGAGCTCTCGGGCACGCGGGACACCGAGATCAATCTGCCGTTCATCATCTCCACGGGGCGGAACGAGGCGCTGCATCTGCAGCGCGGACTCGACCGCGCCACCCTCGAGCAACTCACCTCGGATCTCGTCGAACGCACCGTGGAGATCTGCCGCCAGGCGCTCGCCGACGCGCGGCTCGGTGTGACCGAGGTCGAGGACGTGATCCTGGTCGGCGGCATGACGCGCATGCCCGCAGTGCAGCAAGCCGTCGCGACCTTCTTCAAGCGCGAGCCGAACAAGAGCGTTCACCCCGACGAAGTCGTCGCCATCGGCGCGAGCATCCAGGGCGCCGCCCTCGTCCGCGAGAAGCAGGAGATGATCCTGCTCGACGTCACGCCGCACGCCCTCGGCATCATGACGTTCGGGAGCCACTTCGAAGAGCTCATCCCGCAGAACACCACGGTGCCGACCGCGCGCACCAAGACGTTCACGACCAGTCGCGACGATCAGACGGCCGTGAAAATCCTGGTTTTGCAGGGCGAGAGCGCGCGCGCCGACGAAAACGAGCTGCTCGGCGAGTTCATCCTCACTGGCCTGCGCCGCGCCGCCAAGGGACAGGTCGAGATCGAGGTGACGTTCGAGATCAACAGCGACGGCATCGTGAGCGTGCAGGCGAAGGACCTCGAAACGGGCCAGGCGCAATCGATCCAGGTGACGGCGACGAGCGGCCTCACCCAGGACGAGATCAAGAACATGATGGCGAGCGCTCAGGACTACATGGTCGAGCGCCGCACCGACGAGCGCTTCGAAGGCAAGAAGCAGGAAGCCGAGACGCTGATCGCGGAGATCGAGCGGCTTTTCCCGGAAATCGAGCGCGCCGTCGGCTCGGCCGATTTCGGGCGCGATGCCCTCTCCAAGGCCCGTAGTGCGGTCGACCGCACACGCGCGGCGATCACGAGCAAGAATACGGACGAAGTCGCGCAACAGGTGGAGCAGCTCGGTCGCACCCTGCGCATGTTCAAGGGGGTCGTCACTCGGGGTTGACCCGAGTACGAGGTAGCGTGCCGGGGCCTGACCGCCGTGAACGCCAGAACTCGTTTCTCGAGCCGCTCGAGCTCGAGGACCTCGAGTCACGTCACGAGCACGACCGGCCGGAGCCACCCTGCGCCGAAGACGACCCGGACGTCTTCGAGCGTGTCACGGCCGTACCGGGTGACCTTCCCGACGCGGCAACCCTGATGGCTCAGGCGGAGGCGCCACCAACGGACGACGGGATTTCCGGTTTGTTCGAGCGTGCCAGCGCGGAGACGGAGCCGCCCCCGACGCTCGTTCCGAGCTCCGAGCCGCCTCCGGTGCTCTCGGCGCCGACCTCGTCCGGCAAGCGCCAGAGCCGCCGCAGCTCGCGCCCCCCACGCCCCGCCTCCCGGCCGGCGCTCGAGCGCGCAGCGCGTCGTCCATCGACGCCGCGGCAGCCGGCCATCGAACTCGAGCTCGAACCGGTGCAGATCACCGAGCCCGAGCCGGCACCGGATCGTGATTCGCTCGAGCTGGATCTGCGCGGGCCGGGGACGCCGCGCGTCGGCAGCTTCGCCCCGCTTTCGAGCGACGACCCGGACGTGATGGCGATGAAGGATCGCTATGCGACCGGCGACTTCAGCGGCGCACTCATCGTCGCTGAAGGGATCCTCGAGGCGGATCCACGTCACGAAGAAGCACTGCGCTGCCAAGTCCGCTGCACCGAGGTCCTGTCGCAGATGTACCTCGCGCGGCTCGGCTCGCTCGCGCAGGTCGTGCGGGTGGCACTCTCGGGCGAGCAGATCCGCTGGCTCTCGCTCGATCATCGCGCGGGCTTTCTACTCTCGCTCGTCGACGGACAATCGAGCATCGAAACCTTGCTCGACATCAGCGGCATGCCGCGCCTCGAAGCGCTCCGCATCCTCTACGCGTTGCTCGATCAGCGCGTGATTGCCCTGTCCGAAGGGCACTAGTGCACGCGGGCTCCCGCGACGCGCTGCTCGGCGGGGTCGCGCTCGGGCTCGGGCTCTTGGTGCTCGAACGCGTCGAAGTCGCACTCGCCGCACCCGGGCCTGCCGAGCCTTCGGCGCCGCTCGCGTCCCCCGCCCCGTCCGAGGTGCCGCTCGAGCCTGCGACGAAAACGCCCCTCGCGGCACTCGGCCCGGACGCTCCAGCGCGGGTCGCTTCGTACGTCCTCAACGCTCGCCTCGACGCCGCCGCTCACCGCATCGACGCCGAAGAGACCCTGCGTTTCGTCAACCGCTCGGCGCGCGCCCTGCCCGAACTCTACTTTCACCTCTATCTGAACGCGTTCAAGAACGACTCCTCCGTCTTCTTGCGTTCACCCTTCGGCGAAGCTCGAGGCAACCTGCGCGCCGAAGACTGGGGCTACATCGACGTGAAGCACTGCACCGCGCCGAGCCTCGGCGCGACGGATTTGTGGCCCACGCACGCGCCGGGTTCACCGGAAGATCCCGATGACGACACGGACGTGCGGCTGCCCTTGCCTACGCCCCTCGCGCCCGGCGCCACGCTCGAGCTCGAGCTCGAGTTCAGCGCGAGGCTGCCGAGCGTCGTGCTGCGCACGGGCTACGCACGAAACTTCGACTTCGTCGGCCAGTGGTTTCCGAAGCTCGCGCGCCTCGAGGATGACGGCACCTTCGCGCATTTTCCCTTTCACGCGCAGGCTGAGTTCTACGCCGACTACGGCGATTACGACGTAACGCTCGACGTCCCTGCGAACACCGTCATCGGCGCCGTCGGACGCCGCGTCGAGAGCAGCGCGCACACCGACCGCCGCGTCGAGCGCTACCGGGCGGAAGGCGTGCATGACTTCGCTTGGGCAGCGTGGCCCGACTTCCACGAAGTCGATCGACGCATCGCCGGCGTGGACGTGCGCGTGCTCTTTCCCGCCGGTCACGAGAACAACGTGACGCGCACGCTCGCCGCGCTCGCGTTCGCGCTGCCTCGCTCGAGCGCGCTCTACGGCGCGTACCCGTATTCGACCCTGACGGTCGTGCATCCGCCGGAAGACGCGGGCGAAGCCGGCGGCATGGAATATCCGACGCTGATCGCGACGGGCGGGCCCTGGTATGCCGGCCTTTTCGGCGATCGCGGCATCGAATCCGTGACGGTACACGAGCTCTTGCATCAATGGTTTTACGGCCTCGTCGCGAGCAACGAAGCGCGCTGGCCCTTTCTCGACGAAGGGCTCACGAGCTACGCCGAGCTACGCACGCTGGACGCCATGTTCGGCCCGGGCTCCGCGTTCGACGGTTTCGGGCTCACGCTGTCGGTCACGAGCCTCGAGCGGACCTTCGCGGCCGCGCGCGTCGAGGACGTCGCCGTGTCGAGCGCAGCCGCGGCTTTCCCGAGCTTTCGCACGCTCGGCGCGCTCGTCTACTCGCGCACGGCGACCGTGCTCGAGACGCTCGCTCGCGTGTACGGGCGCGAGCGCTTCGAGGCGGCGCTCGGTGCTTACGCGCGTCGTTTTCGCTTCGCGCATCCCACGCCCCGCGACTTCTTCGAGGCCATGGGGCGTGAGCTCGGAGCGGACGCGCAGCGCTTGCTCGTACAGGCGCTCGACGGCCGAGGTCGCGTCGATTTTCTCGTGCGCGACGTGCAGAACGCGCCCGAGCGGCCTCCCGCCGGCGTCTTCGATCGCCCCGGCGGCCGCGAGACGGTGCCGCTCACGAGCCCGACTGGATTGCACTATCGCGCGCGCGCCGTGATCCTGCGCCACGGCGATCTGGAGCTACCCGTCGAGATCGACCTCGTCGACGAGGCGGGAAATACGCAACGCGAGCACTGGGACGGGCACGGCGCGCTCCACGTCATCGACTACCGTGGCGATGCACCGCTCGCCTACGTCGTGGTCGACCCCGACCACAAACTCCTACTCGACGACGATCTGCTCGACAACGCCACGGCGGCCCGACCGAACCCCTGCCGTCGCACGCTCGAGCGCGCGACGTATTTCGCCGAGCTCGCGCTCGGACTCGTGCTGCCGTGAAGCGCGTCGTCCTCTCCGTCCTCTTCGATTTCGGCGCCCGCGCCGCGGGAGCGCTCGCTCTCGCCGCGCCCGTCACCGCCGTCGTCGCCGCCAGCGGCATCGGCAATTTCCCGGCGGGGGATCGCCTGCTCTTCGAGCGCGGCGGGCTCCTGCTCGCCGAGGTGGCGCGTGCGTCGTGGGCCCTGCTCCCGCCGTTCGCCGTGTCCTCCTGCATCGTGGGCGCGTTCGTGTATGCGGCGCTGGCGCTCCCGCAGGCGCTCGTTTGGACGGCTCTCGGTGAAGAGACACCGGATCCGGTGCCGGCATTCCTCGGTCGGGCGTGCGCGCGGGTGCCCGCGTACTTCGCACTCGCGGCACTGGGCTTTCTCGCGCAAATCTTGGTGCTGACCCTCGGGCTCACTGCGGCCGGCCTGCTTCACGGCAAGAGCTCGTGGAACGCGATGTACGCGGATCTCGGCGCCCTCGCGGCGCTGGCCTTCGCGGGCGCGTTCGCGCTGCTGCTCGGCGTCGTGCGCGACGTGGCGGGCGCGACGGTGGCGTGCGGACTCACCGATAGCAAGAGCGCGCTCCGCGCCGGTCTGAGCGTAGTACTGAAAAGGCCGCTGGCGCTCGCAGGGCGCTTCCTCGGGCCCACCGCGTTAGCGCTGGTTCTCGCGGCTCTGGTTGCACTCGCTACCGGCGCACTCGACGTAGGCCGACCGGAGGGCTCCCGCTTTCTGGCCGTGGCGGTGCTCCATCAGCTCGTCGCCCTCGGAGTCACGGTGTGCCGCACGCTCTGGCTGAAGAGCGCGCTCGGGCTCGTACGCCCTCAGCTCGCCGGCGGCTCGGTGGCCCGCCGATAAACCTGCGCGTAGCGTCGCGCCGGGCGATCCCAGCCGACGTCGAGCCGCATGACGCGACGTCGCAACCTGGCCCACCCACTCTCGGTCGCGTTCGCCGCGAGCGCGCGCTCCACGGCGCCGACCAGGGCTCCGCGCTCCAGCGCATCGAACAAGAAGCCAGTCCCGGTCTCGAGCGCGGCGTCGCAGTCCACCACCGTGTCCTTCACGCTGTCCGCCGCGTGCGCGACGGGAAGCGCGCCGTAGCGCTGCGCGACGAGCTGGGCCGTTTCGCACGGCGACTCCTGCGGCAAAACGAGCGCGATGTCGGCCGCGGCATAGAGCCGCCGGAGTGCCGCTTCGTCCTTCAGCGCAATGCAGGCGAGCTGATGCGGGCGCTCCGCGGCGGCGGCTTGAAACTCAGAGAGCAAGCCGCGCGTGCCGCTGCCCGCGACGACGAGGGCCGCAGGCAGCCGCGCTAGCTCGGGCAGCGCTTCCAGCAAAACGTCCGCACCGTGCGCGCGATCGAGCGGACCGGCGAAGAGCAGGAGCGGGCGCAAAATGTCGAGCTCGAGGCGAAGCTCGCGCAAAACGACGCCCTTCGTGCGCGCCTTGGCCGACGCGTCCTCGGCGTCGTAGCGCGCTTCCAAGCTCGGGTCGGTGGCGGGGTTGTGCGTGGCGTAGTCGATGCCGCTCGCGATGCCGATCACCGGCTCCGGCAGGCGGGCGAAGGCAGCGGCGAGTGAGCCGCTCACGCTGGCGTCGGTGAAACGTGCCGCGTAGCTCGGCGCCGGGCTCACCACGGCACGCGCGCTCGCGAGTCCGGCTTCGAGCGCTCGATTGCGAGCGTCGTACACGGACAGCACGAGCGGCGGCGCGCCCGCACCGAGGTGCGGCCCGATGAGGCCGCCTGCCCAATCATGCGCGTGCACCACCTCGAAGGGCTGTTGCTCGCGCCGCTGTCGTACCAGCGCCGCCGCGGCGCGACCGAACGCCGTGAACGCCTCCACGCGGAGAGCGTCGGGCTTCGGACTCGCGAGGTCGCCCGGCGCGGTGAGACCGGGAACGTCGAAGAGCACGAGCTCGACGCCGGTCGAGAGCTGCCCGTCGAAGACCGTCACGTCGGCGCCGTCCACCGACAGCGGCGTGAGCCGCCGCGCCAGCAAGAGCCCGTGCTCTTCGAACGCGCCGTAGCGCGGCAACGCGATTGTCACGCGATGACCGAGCTGACGCAGCCCCTTGGCCAACGCGAAAACCACGTCACCCGCATCCGACACGCGCGCGTACGGCGCGAGTTCCGCGGTGACCATCAAAACGTCCATGGGCGGCCCGCGTCCTACACCCGAGTGCGCCCGAAACCAAGCGACCAGGCAGTAGCCCCTCGGCGAAACCGGGTGTATGCCCCGCCTGCCGATGGACGATCTCGTCAGCAAAGCACAGGTTCTGCACGAAGCGCTGCCCTATATCCGCCGCTTCCAGGGGCGCACGTTCGTCGTGAAGTACGGCGGCCACGCCATGGTGGACGACGAGCTCAAGGAGAGCTTTTCGCGCGACGTTTGCCTGCTCCGGCTCGTCGGAATTCGAGTGGTGGTCGTCCACGGCGGCGGCCCCCAGATCAACCGCATGCTCGAGCGGGTGGGCATTTCCTCGACGTTCTCGGGCGGCCTCCGGGTGACGGACGACGACACCATGGAACTCGTGGAAATGGTGCTCGGCGGCGGCGTCAATCAGGAGATCGTGGGACTCATCTGCCAGCACGGAGGGCGCGCCATCGGGCTCTCGGGCAAGGACGACCGCTTTCTCGTCGCAAAAAAGCTCGATCGGGTCCCTGCCAAGGGCGAGCACGGCGAGACGATCCTGGTCGATCTCGGCCGCGTGGGCGAGGTCGTCCACGTCGAGACGGGGGTCGTCGAGCAGCTGGCCCAAAGCGGCTTCATCCCCGTGATCGCCCCGATCGGCGTCGACGACGAGGGTCGCTCCCTGAACGTGAACGCGGATACCGCCGCGGGCGCGATCGGCGGCGCGCTCCACGCCGCCAAGCTCTTGCTCATGACCGACGTCGAGGGCGTGAAAACGGCGAAAGGCGAGCTTTTGAGCTCGCTCGACGCGACCACGGCCGAGCAGCTCATCGCCGACGGCGTCATCACCGGCGGGATGATCCCCAAGGTGCGCTGCGCTCTCGACGCCGTGCAGTCGGGCGTGGAACAAGTGCACGTGATCGACGGCCGCCGCCGCCACGCGCTCCTGCTCGAGCTCTTCACCGACCGCGGCATCGGCACGGAGATCCGCCGTTCCAGCGCGCGCCGCGACGAGCCGTAACGGACGTGCGCTCCGGGCGCTAACCTCGACCGTATGCCCCGCTCCGCCGACATCGACGAAGCCGCCGTCGTGCGTCCCGCGGACGTACCCGAGGGCGCGATTCGTCGCGCGATCCGCGTGCCGGCGGAAGCGGCGGGGCAGCGGCTCGACCTGTTCGTCCAAACGCAGCTCCGGCGGACGAGCCGCACGCGTGCGCAACGCATTGTCGAAAAGAGCGCTTTCGATCTGAACGGCAAGCGCTTGCGCTCGAGCGACCGCGTGCGCGAGGGCTCGATCATCCTGCTCTGGCGGGAACCCTTCGAACCCGACGAAGAACAACCGCCGCTACCGGTGCTCTACGAGGACGCCCACCTCGTCGTGATCGACAAGCCGCCGCTCGTCGCAGTGCATCCCACGGCTCGCTACCACAAGCACACCGTCATCGAACGGCTGCGCGTCGAGCGACCGAAGCAATACCTGAACCTCGTGCATCGCCTGGACCGCGAGACGAGCGGCATCCTGCTCATCGCGAAGACCCCGGAGGCGGATCGCGCCTTCAAACGCCTGCTCGAGGATCGCACGCTCGGTCGCGGCCGCCGGGAGCCCCTCGAAAAGACCTACCTCGCGATCACGCACGGCGTCCCCGAGCCGGGGCGCATCGAGCTGCCGCTCGCGCTCGACGAGGACAACTCGCTGCGCGTGAAGATGCGGATCGCCTTGCCCGGCACGGGCCTCGAAGCGAGCACGGGCGTCGAGGTCGTCGATCGAGCAGCCGGCTACGCGCTCGTGCGCTGCGCGCTCCATACCGGCCGGCAGCATCAAATCCGGGTGCACCTCTCGGGCGTCGGCTGTCCGGTCGTCGGTGACAAGCTCTACGGCCCCGACGAGCGCATGCTCGCCCGCGCGGCCGACGGCGAGCTCACGGCAGAGGACCTGGTGCGCCTCGAACTGCCCCGTCAGGCGCTCCACGCCCATCGTTACGCGCTGGAGCATCCGATCACGCGGGTGGCGCTCGATGTCAGAGCGCCGTTGCCCGCGGATCTCGCGGATTTTTGGCAGGCGCTGCGTGAGCGGGGCGCGCCGGGGGCCTGAGCGGCCCACGGACCTGACGCCGTCAGGGAACCTTTTCGGCGCCCTTTACTCCATCGGTAGCGGCACGAAATCATGCCTGTCATGGCCTACGACGCGCCGCCGGTTCCGCCTCCCGAGGACGCCGTGCATCCGAGCGACGAGGAGATCATCGAGCGCATCCGCGGGGGCGATACCGAGTCGTTCGAGCTCGTCATGCGCCGGTACAACCAGCGCATCTACCGCACCGTCCGCGCCATCCTCCGCGAGGAGGACGAGACGACGGATGTAATGCAGGAGGCGTACTTCAACGCCTTCTCGCATTTGGCGGACTTCTCCGGGCGCGCGCGCTTCTCGACTTGGCTCACGCGCATCGCCGTGCACGAGGCGCTCGGTCGTTTGCGCAAACGCAAGCGGCTCGAGCCCCTCGAGGAAACCGATTCCGAGGATCTGTTGATGGCTTCCAGCGTCTCCGGCCCAGAAAATCGCGCCAGCGATGGCGAGCTCCGCGTTCTACTCGAGCAAGCGGTGGACGGCCTGCCCGAGACGTTTCGAACGACGTTCGTGCTCCGCTCGATCGAGCAGCTGAGTGTGGCGGAAACGGCCGAGGTGCTCGGGATCCCCGAGGAGACGGTAAAGACGCGGCACCACCGCGCTCGTGAACGCCTGCAGCGCGCGCTCACCGAGCGTGTCGGGTCCACGTTGCCGGACCTGTTCGGCTTCCACCGCCCGCGCTGCGACCGCGTCGTCGCCAACGTGCTCGCTCGGATCAAAGCACTCGGGTAGCGCCGCCCCAGCCTGTTAGACTCCCGCCCAACCTTTCAACCTCGGGGATCTCCTTGCACAAAATCAGCCTATTTTCCGCCACTCTCATCGTCGTCGCCTGCGGCGGCAGCACCCCGCCCGCGGCCGAACCCGCGGCGCCCGCCGCCGCGGAGAGCGCACCCGTCGCGGCCTCCGCTGCGCCCGCGGACACGCTGCCCGGCGTCGCGGCGCCTCCTGCCGGAACGCCCGGCGCCTTCGCGGCGCAGGCCAAGGCGGGACAGGAGCTCTACGGCAAGTACTGCGCAGGCTGCCACGGTGCACACGGCAACGACGGCAAAGCGCCGCCGGTCGTCGGGTTGAAAGCAGGAGCGCTGCCACTCGCCCCGGCCGCCACCGCGAAGATGCGCAAGAGTCAGTTCAAGACCGTCGGCGACGTGGCTGATTTCGTCGCCAAGACGATGCCGCCCAAGGCGCCCGGCAGCCTGAGCGCGGACGACTACTACGCGATCATGGCGTTCGATCTCCAAGCGAACGGCATCGATCTCGGCGACAAGAAGCTCGACCCGAGCCTCGCCGCCACGCTCGAGATTCCGCGCAAATAGTCGCGCTATACTCGGGGGCCATGCCGTCGCGTTCGCCCGACTCACGCCTGAACGCGACGGCGCTGCTCGCGCTCCTGGTCGGGGTCTTCGGCACCGTCTGCTTTTTTTGGGGTATCGGCGGCATCGGCGCGATCGTTCTCGGCTTGGTCGCGCTGAGCGAGATCAAGCGCTCCGAGGGACGCCAGCACGGTCAGGGTCTGGCCGTCGCCGGGGTCACGCTCGGGGCGCTGCATCTCTTTGCGCTCACGCTCGGTCTCGCGGCGGTCTTCGTGTTTTCGGCGCACCCGCCCAGTTTCCTGAGCCCTTCGCCACCACGCGTGCCCCGCTCGACGAGCTTCTTGCCGCCGCCCACGCGCACCCCGCCCGCCCCGCCGACGGCGACCGCCGAACGGGCCGGCGCCTTCGGGCGCGAGCCCGCTACGAAGACGACGGTGCTCGGCAAGCTCACCTTGGTCGACCCTGGTGCCGAGGTGAATGCGCTGACCGCACTCCTCGATGCCCAACAGCGCGTCGCTGTGTCGGAGCACCAGAAGCTCGTGGTTTGGCTCACGACGACGGACTGCACGCCATGCACCGGCGTTTCCGTCGCGCTCGTCCATCGGCGCATGCAGGACGCGCTCGCGGGCGTGCGACTCGTGCGCCTCGACGTCGCAGACTTTCATGTCGAACTCGTGAAGCTCGGCATCCCCATCGACGTGACCCCAGGCTTCGCGCTGCTCGCGCCGGACGGCTCTCCGGCCGACTACATCAACGGCGGTGAGTGGGACGCCGACGTGCCCGAGAATATCGCGCCCGTGCTCGGCGGCTTCGTCCGAGGCTCCTACAGAGCGCGCAGGAATCCGTGGCGCGGCCCCCGCCGCAGCGACGAGACGGCCCTCTAGGTCGTCCTCGAGCGTTTGCAGGCCGCACGTCCCACACCCGCCCACGTTCAGCCTCTGCTGGAAATCCCGTGGGGGCGCGTTACTATGCGGCCCAGTCCATGGTGTCGCCTTCGCAGCGCCTTGCTACTCCGTTACCCGTCGGCGCCGCCGTCGTCCCCGGAACACTCCGAGCTCGCCTCGAAGAAGTTCGCGCGCGCGGTGAGCGACTGAATTTGAAACAAGCCGTCGGGATCGTGGTCCCGCTCTGCGTCGAGGTCGCCGAGATGCATCGCGCCGGCCACCGGCTGTTCGTGCACCCGTCGTCGCTCGTCGAGAATCAATACGGCTTTTACAACGTGTCGCCCGAGCTGGCTGCACGGCCGCCGGTCTTGCCCCGCGACAAATCGTGCCTCGCCCCGGAGGAACGGAGCGGGCAACCCGGCACTGCGCGCGCGAGCGTCTTCGCGGTCGGCGCCATTCTCTATGAGCTCGTCACCGGACTCTCCGTCGGCCCGGGCATGCGCCGGCCGAGTGAAGTCGCCACCGCGCTGCCCCAGAACTTCGAAAGCGTGCTCGCGAAAGCGCTCGTGTCCGACCCTGCGCACCGGCCGGATGATCTGAACGCGCTCGCCCAGGCGCTGCATCAGTTCGCGCCTCCCGGCACCGTCGCGCCGCCGCCGCCCGCGGACGTTTCCCGCCTCGACCACGACGCAAATTTCGAGGTGGATCTGCGGATGTCCATGCTCCCGCCGGAGGAGCTGCCGATCGAGCTCCGGGGCTCGTACGTCCCCGCCGTGCCCCCCGCGCGGCAGCCGGCGCCGTCGCGACCGATGGACGCGACGACCGAGCTCGCGTCGCTCAAGGCGCGGCTCGAAGCCGATCCGCGTCCGCGTTACGTCGTCGTGAAGGACGGCATGGACCACGGCCCGTTCAGCGCCGTGGAGCTCCTGCAACAGATTGCCACCCACACGTTCGTGGATTCGGACGTGCTGCGCGACGCGCTGAGCAACGACGAGCGCACGATCAAGGACTGGGACGAGTTTGCTCCGTTCGCGGAGCATGCCCGCCTTCATCGCGACATTAAGGCTGAAAAAGCCGCGATCGAGCGCGTGGTCGTGCAGGAGAGTCGGAGCAATCGCGGCAAGACGATTCTCGGCCTCGCACTCGTCGGCGCCTTACTCGTGGCCGGCGGTGTCTGGATTCTCACGAAACGGGGCGCCAAGAATGACAACGTCGACGTCCAGGACGACACGCTGAGCAACATCGAGGTCGACGGCGGCATCAATGCGTCGGGCAAGCGCGGCGGCGGCGGCAAGCGCGTCGTCGGACGCGGCCCGGGCGGCGTGCCCATTCTCGGCGGAGGGATGAGCTGCGAATCGGCACAGAACGCCTACGTCGAGGAAATGAACATCGGCGGCCCGCGCGGTCAGGCCGATATCACCGGGCAGCAGTACGGCAGCATCCTCAACCGCGGCAGCTACTTCTCGCACTGCGGCGTTCCGGACTCGATGAGCCTCGACATCTGCGCGGCCGTGCAGAACGGGCGGGCCGTCGGCGTGACGGTGACGACCCACCCGGCAAATCGCAGCATTCAGTCGTGCATCGCCGCGTCGGTCCGCGGCCTCGGTTTCCCCTCGAATCCGAAGCTCGACGTGACGCGCACGCACTTTTAGTGCAAAAGACGGGGGACTCGTCATGCGCTCGTGGGGAACAACCTGGGCCCTCGTCGTCGCTTGTCTCGGCGCGGCGGGCTGCAGCGTGCCGATCGTCGCCGGGCTCGACGAAGGCGACGCAAGCCAAGTCGTCGTGGCTCTCGAGCAGAGCGGCGTTGCGTCGGAGAAGGACCGCGACCCGGACAAGGAAGGCGCCTATCGCGTCACGGTCTCGCGCGACGACGCGGGCGCCGCGCTGTCCGTCTTGGCCGAGCAGGGCTTGCCGCCGCCCGCGACGCCGGGCGTCTTGGAAGCGCTCGGCAAAGGCTCGATGGTGCCGAGCCGCGTCGCCGAACACGCGCGCGTCATCACGGGAACCGGGGACGAGCTCGAGCGCTCGCTCCGCGGCCTCGACGGCGTGCTCTCGGCGCGCGTCCATCTGGGCGTCCCCGCGCACGACGCGCTCGACCTCGGTGAAAAGCCGCCGACGGCCACCGCCTCGGTGCTGCTCCGTCATCGGGGCGCGACACCTCCGCTGACGGCGGCCGAGGTCCAACGTCTCGTGGCCGGCGCGGTGCCCGGCCTTTTGCCCGAGCAAGTCGCCGTTGTCATGCTCCCCGCGCCGTCGCGGCCGCGCCCGCCGGATCGCCAGCTCGCGCGCCTCGGACCGCTCACGGTCACCCACGCGTCGCTCTTCGCGTTGCGCGGGATCATCGCGGTCGCGGCCGTGTTGAACGCCGCGCTTCTCGCTTGCGTCGTCGGCCTCTGGCTCCGACTCCGGCGCGCCGAGCACGAGCTCCGCGGGGCGCGCGGCGACGACGGGGCGCCGCCGAACCGCGCCACCGGGAAACCAGCGCCGCTGCTGCGCTAGGACGACGTCAGTGGTTCGAGCGTTCGAGCGCCGTGCCGGGCGGCGCGATCGAGCACCAGCCGTAACAACAGAGTGGCTCGTTCGCCCGGCGTCGAGCGGCGGTGAGCCGATAATCCAGGAGCGCTCCGTTCGGCACCGAAAACGCGGCGCCGTCGGGCGGCCGAATCGCTGCGGGACAGGCGCCGTAGGGTTCGGACGCGAGGGCGCCTTTCGTGCCGTTTTCGAGCTCCGCGATGCAGTACGACTCCTGAAACGCGAGCGGCTCGCGGCAGCGGTCGACCACCTTGGCAGGGTCCACCACCTTCACCTTGCCGCACCAGCTGTAACAACACTGCGTGCCGGGCGGCGCGCGCCTTCGCGCTCGCTCCGTGCGGCGTGCGTCGAAGCGTCCCGCGCCCGACTTGGGCTGAAACACCGCATCCTTCACCTCGATCGCGGAGGGACAGGTCTCGAACGGCTCGGGCGCCGGCAGCGCGGACGTGCGCGGGAGCAGCGCGTCGCAGCGATATTCACGCACCTCGTCCCTAGCGCATGCGGGCGGATTCAGGGCCGAATCCGTAACTTCGCTCCGTGGCTCCGGCGCCTTGCCCCCGCAACCCGCTAGCCACCCGCCGAAAAGCGCGACGACCGCCGCAAACGCAAGGCGCGCCGTGCTCCGCCCTTTCGGGCGCACCCCCGCGAAAGCCATGTCTCCCGTCACCGGAGCTCGGTATAGCATCTGTTCGCGGGATCCTCGTGGTCGGGGGCGCTCCTGCCGGCTCAATTCCGCGCGGCGGGCGGCACTGTTACCCTCGTCCTCATGAACCAGCGATCGATCGAAATCAGGGTGGGCGCGCTGATCCTCGTCGCCGTCGCGCTGATCGCCCTGTTCACCGTGCTCATGGCCGGCATCACCTTCCAGCCAACGTACACGGTTTACGTGTCGTTCCAGAATCCGGGCGGGCTCACGACGGGCGCCCCGGTTCGGATCTCGGGCGTCAAAGTCGGACGCGTGAGCGAGATCGATTTTTTGGGTGCGCTCGGCCAGAAGCCACCGGCGGGCCAGTCGGACGCGCTGATCCGGGTCACGGCGAAGATCGAGACGCGCTACGCGAACGCGATCCACGACAACTCGCGCTGGTTCGTCACGGTCCAGGGCGTGCTCGGCGAGATGTTCCTCGCCGTGGACCCCGGCTCACCCGAGCGGCCGCTTTTGCGGGACGGCGCGCAGGTTCACGGGGTGAGCCCGCCGCAGCTCGACCTTTTGCTCAGCGAAAGCTACGAGCTTTTGCACCGTGCTTATCGCGGTCTCTCCGACAACGAGCAGAAAATCGCCGAAACGTTCGACGGACTCCACCGCACGCTCGGACTGACGGGCGGCGTGCTCGAACGCAATCAAGACAAGCTCGACCACATCGTCGCCAACGCCGACGAACTCTCGACGACGGCGGTGGACACCCTCAAAGCGGCGCGCGCACGCTACGTGGACGGCGCGCAGGTCACGCGCATCATGAACAACGTGGAGCACGGCTCCGAGGTCATGGCCAAAGACGTGGGACCGCTCGTGAGCGACAGCCGGGACGTCTTGAACGACACCAAGAAAATCACCCACGTGCTCGCGAGTGACGAACAGCTCGCGGCCCTGGGCGGCATGACGCGCGACCTCGGCGACGCCGCGAAAAGCGCCAAATCCATGGCCGGCGACGCGCAGGCGCTGCTCGAGCGCGTGAAACAGGGCAAGGGCACCGCGGGGGCGCTCGTTCGCGACGAGGCGCTCTACGACGATCTCAGCGAGCTCGTCCGCGACCTCAAACACAACCCCTGGAAGCTACTCTGGAAGCAGTGACGCCCTAGGGCGCTCCGCCCGCGCCGGGCCCCGCATCAGCGGCTGCGCCCGTGTCGGCGGGGGGCGGACCGTCGACCATCGATTCGAGGCTCTTCACGTCCTTGCTGCAGACGCGGTTACCGCTCGCGTTGGCGACGCACACGAGCCCGTCCTGACAGTCCTCGTCCCGGTAACAATCCTGCCCCGCCCGGGCCGGATCCTGTTTGCCGGCGCAAGCCGCACCCAAAAGCACGACTGCGACCACGACCGCGCCCAGCGACCTCATGCTCGGGAATTCTAGCCGAGCTTCCTTAGTCGAGCGAGACCAGAACATCTCCCTCTTCGATGGCTTGTCCTTCGCTGACGGCAATCTCGGTTACCTTGCCGCGCTCGGGCGCTTCAACCGGCATCTCCATCTTCATCGACTCGAGGATCACCAGCGTTTGCCCCTCGTCCACGCTGTCGCCGACCTTGACTTGAATCTTCCATACCGTCCCCGTTACCGGCGCCGTGACCTTCGTCATGCGCGCGACCGTACCATCGCCGTTCGAAATCCCCGCCGCGCCTTAATGCGTTTATGTAGCCGGATGTGCTCAAAGGTGGTACCAAGAGCGGACCAAAGACGGCGCCGGCATGCGGGTCAAACGCTCTTGTCCGCGGAGCTCATTGACGACTTCAGCACTCACCGTTCGAGCGCTTGACGGCATGCTTTCGCGGTTGCTATTCGCGGTGACTCCGCGTGTGAAGCGCGGACTAGTCGCACCTAGCGCGCTAGATTGAGGAATCGCCCCATGGCCGAACAGAAAGAAAGCTCCGTTCTCTTCTCGCTCAAGGAGCTCATGAACCTTGAGGAGAACCGGATCAAAGAAGAGGAACAGGAGAAGGACCGCAGGTCCCGGGCGGAAGCCGAGCGACGCGCGCGCGAGGACGCCGACCGGCGCGCAGCGGAAGAAGCACGCCTTCGCGCCGAAGAAGAAACGCGGCGCGTGGACGAGCAGCGCAAGCGTGAAGAAGCGATGCGCCTCGAAGCGATTCGGCAGGGCGAGATCGAAAAGGCGAAGGCGGAGGCGGAACACCACGCCCGCATGCAGCAGCTCGCGTCGCAGCAAGCGCACGAGCAGCAGCTCGCCGCGCTGAAGACCGACCAGCACAAAAAGCGACTGACGCTCATCATCGGCATCGTCTCGGCCGTGCTCGTCATCGGCATCGGCGTCGGCGTCACGCTCGCGATGAAGTCCGCGGAGCGCGAGCGGCAGCTGCAAGCCGCGCAGCTCGCGGAGCAGCAGAAGCACGACGCGGAGATGAAACAGCTCAAGGCCGACATCGACGCCGCGCAGAAGAAGCAAGACGAACTTCAAAACGCGCTCTCCAACGCCAAGGACGAGGCCACCCGCAAGGCGCTCGAAGCACAGCTCGCGCAAGCCAAGGCCGACACGGACGCGAAGAAGGCGGCGACCGGCGGCGGCTCGCGTCCGAGCGGCGGCGGTTCGCGTCCGAGCGGCGATAAGCCGCGCAAGTCGAGCTCGAATTGCGCACCCGGCGACCCGATGTGCGGCGATCTCTGAGCCCCGCCTCGCGAACGTGATGACATGAGCGCGCGCGATCGCCTCGCCTTCCCCCTCGACTACCCTTCGCTCGACGAGGCCCGCCGCGGCGCCGAACGCGTCGTGGCGTCGGCCGGCGTCCTCAAAATCGGGCTCGAGCTCTTCGTGAAGGAAGGGCCCGCCGCGGTTCGTCTTGGCGAAGAGCTCGGTGCAGCGGTGTTTCTGGATCTGAAGCTCCACGACATCCCCGAGACGGTGGAGCGCGCGGTCGCCTCCGCCGTCGGTCTCGGCGTGCGCTACCTCACGGTGCACGCTGGCGGCGGCCCCCGCATGCTCGAAGGCGCGGCCAAGCGCGTGGAGCGCGAAGGTAGCAAGCTGCGGCTCCTCGCCGTCACGGTGCTCACCTCGCTCGACGACGCCGATCTGCGCTCCGTCGGCGTGAATGACGGGACGAGCGCCCAGGCGCTGCGCCTCGCCCAGCTCGCCGTGAGCTCGGGCGTGAGCGGCCTCGTGTGCTCGGCGGCCGAAGTGCGCGAGCTCCGGCAAGCGCTCGGTCCGGACGTCGTGCTCGTGACGCCGGGGATTCGCCCCGCCGACGCGAACAAGAGCGACGACCAGAAGCGCGTCGGCACGCCGGCGAGCGCCATTCGCGACGGCTCGAGCGTGCTCGTCGTCGGCCGTCCGATTCGCGATGCGGCAGACCCCTCGCTCGCGGCGCGCCGCATCCTCGACGAGATCGCGGCGGCCAGTGTCGGGTGACGCGCGGGGCGGCCGCGAGCGCTGGCGCCGGCGCGAAGCGCCCCTGAAGCCGCCCGGCCCCGGGCGGCTCGTCGTCGGACTGCAGCCGGTGCGTGAGGCGATCCGGCGACACGGCTCGGCGCTTCACGAAGTGCTCATCGATGGGCGGCGCTCGCCGAAGCTCGACGCGCTCGCGCGCTTCGCCGCCGACCAAGCGGTACCGAGCGTCCGCGACGTGACGCGCTCGGAGCTCGATCAGCTCGCGCGCGGCGTCACCCACCAGGGTGTCGCAGCGCTCGCCCCCGAGCTCGAGCTGCTCACGCTCGACGCGCTGCTCGCCGACACGGCGCCGCTCGGTCTCGCGCTCGACTCACTCCAGGATCCGCAGAACTTCGGCGCAGTCGTGCGCTCGGCGGTGGCGCTCGGCGGCGTCACCATCGTCTGGGGCGAGCATTCATCCGCTCCGCTGACGCCCGCCACGTTCCGTGCCTCGGCGGGCGCCATCGAGCACGCACGGCTCTGTCGCGTGAGCTCACTTCATGAAGCGCTCGCAGCGCTGCGCGACCGCGACGTACAGGTCATTGGCCTCGATCCGACGGCGCCCACTAAGCTCTCGGAGTGCACCCTCACCGCGCCCGCCGTTCTCGTGCTCGGCGGCGAAGGCGAGGGGCTCAGCCGCGCCGTCCGACGCACGTGCACGACGCTCGCGACGCTCGGCGGTCTCGCCTCGATCGACTCGCTCAACGCCTCGGTCGCAGCCGGTATCGCCCTGTATGAAGCGCTGAGACAGCGAACGAAATCAGCTGGTTAGACCCCAGAGCTCGAGCGCGAGCTCAGGAACGGCAAATCACTGAACAGACGCCGCTGTACCCTGGCGAGCATTTTCCATTCAAGAGAGCGCGTGATGCTGCCGGGAGCGCCGAGAGAAACCACCTATGAACTCGGGTACTTCGAAGCGCTCTCGCAGGCGATGCCCGCGAGATGGAAAGGTGAGCTCACCCAGCACCTGAGGCATCGGCGGGTCGAGCCAGGACCCCGCCGAGAATTCGAATGAATTCGGAGACTTCGTCGGCCGTCGTCGCCTCACCGAGCGACACTCGCAGCGTCCCGAGCGCTCGCTCCCGTCCGTGCATGGCCGCGATCACCGCCGACGGCTCACTCGTACCTGCGGTGCAGGCGCTCCCGCTCGAGGCACGAACGCCGTCGAGATCGAGCGCGGCAGCAAGCTCGTCTCCACGCCGCTGCGCGAACGCGAGGCTCGTCACGTGCGGAGCGCGCGGCGCGCTCGCGCCGTTGACGCGCGCGACGCCCGCGAACGCCCGCTCGATCGCGTCTCGCAGCGTCGCCAGCGCCGCGTAGCGAATGACGCCTTCGTCCGCGCGCCGGACGGCCGCGGCGAAGCCGGCAGCGGCGACCGCATCCACGGTCCCGGGACGGAGCCCACGCTCCTGGCTCCCGCCGAGCAACACGGGCGACGGGACGAGCCCCGGCCGGACACCCAGCGCGCCGATGCCTTTCGGTCCCCGGAGCTTGTGCGCCGCCACGGCGACCGTGTCGCCAAACCGCCAAAGTTCGGGCGAGACCCGCCCTGCCGCCTGGACGGCGTCCACGTGGAAGCGCCCCCGAGCCCGTGCCGTGACCTCAGCGATCGCTCCGATCGGCTGAATCACACCCGTCTCGTGGTTCACCGCCCCGACCGCCACCACGGCGCCCTCTGGCACGCCGGCAAGCGCCCCCTCGACGGCGTCCGGCTCGATGCGTCCCAGGGCCCCCACTGGCAGCCAGCGCACCGTGCCGCCCTCCGCTTCGCGCGCCTCGGCGACGCGCGTGACGGACGGATGCTCGAGCCGGCTCGTCACGATGGCGGGAGCACCCGCAAGCGCGAGGTTGTTCGCCTCCGTTCCGCCGCTCGTGAACAGGACGTCACGCGCGTCGCGCGCCAGGAACTCCGCGACCAGCGCGCGCGCATCGTCGAGCACGGCGCGTGCGCGCCGGCCGGCCCCGTGCACACTCGCTGGGTTGCCCCAGGCGTCGGCGCGCGCCGCTTGCATCGCCGAGAGCACGTCGGGATGCGGCGGCGTGGTCGCGTTCCAATCGAGGTAAATCTCGTTGGGGCGCGTGGCCATCGAACCTGCCTGGGGGCGGCGGAAAGCCGGCTGCTCAGGCGCCGAAGGCGCGCTTGAAACGCTTCGCGTCGGCAAACATATCGACGTTCGCGAAGACGTACGTCGCCGTCTGACCACGCCCTTCGCGCGCGATATCGGCGAGGCGCTCGATGGCGGGGTCCTCGTAGCGCGACTTATGGCCGGCCGGACCGGGCAGCCGGTAGTACGCGGTAGTGCGCCGCGAAAGTCCCTGCTGCAGCGGATCGCGCGCGGCGAGCGTCTGCGTCTCCTCCGCGAGATCGTCGGCGTCGTCCGGCTTCCACGCCGGACCCGCGTCGAACACGATGCGATCGAAGCGCTTGCGCACGTCGTTCAAAAAATCACGCAGGGCGATCCGATTCGCCCGCGTGTGCGGGAAGTCCGGCGGCGCGAGGAAAATCGCCGTGCGGGCCGCAAGCTCGACCGCGACCTCGCCGAGCTTATCGAGCGCCGTCTCGACCACCTTGCCGGCACGAAAACCCTCCTGGGTGATCTCACGCGGACCGAGCAGCGCGAACGCAAAACCTCGCGGCGCCTCACGGCGCCAGCGGCGCAGGGTGCCCTGCCCGGGGACCGCCAGGTGCGTCTCCTGCACCTCGACGAATGAGTACTCTTTGAAATAGCGCGTGGCGGGAACCGCAAAGCCCGCGCATCCGACGACCATCATGTGGGCGCAACGCTAACACACCAGACGGCGCGGCGCCGGGCTCGGGCACCGCGGAAAGGACGTGTCCCGGTGCGGGACACCGTTCGCACACACCCAGCGGAGTGCTACGTGGTGCGAACGGCCATAGGTCGAGCTCCGGGCCTAGCCCGCGTCACACGCGTCGGCGCCGAAACAGTCCTTGGAGCAGTTGGTCTGCATGCATGCGGCCAAATCGCTCGTCGCACCGCCGACCAGGTCGCCGCCGCACATGGGCGTGGCGCACATGGTGGCGCAGCCGGTAATGCCGTCGGAGTCGCAAACACCGTTGTCGTTGACGTAGGTCGTCAGACAATCGCGATAGCAGGCGATCTCGCCGGCCACCGAGCCATCGCTTCCAGGCGGGCCACCCCAGCCGCAAACGTTGAAGGGCTCGGTCGCGTAGCAGTTCTTCGACTCCTCGCAGCAACTCTTCTGAATACAGACTTCGCAGTCGTCTTTCGTATCCTGGGGCTCGCAATCCGGATACGGCGTGCCGACTGCCGAGCCGTCCGCAGGATCGCAGGTCGCCGTCGTGTCGCCGCCGGTACCCCCGGTGGACCCGCCGGTCCCGGACGTTTCCGTGCCGCCGGTGCCGCTGGCGCCGCCGGTTGAGCCGCCCGTCCCGCCCGTGGAACCGCCGGTTCCCGCGCTGCCGCCGGTCGAACCGCCCGTTCCGCCCGTCGAGCCACCGGTACCGCCGGTGCTGCCGCCCGTGCCGCCGCTCGCACTCGTGCCGCCCGTGCCGCCGTTGGTTCCGCCCGTTCCACCGCTCGTGCTGGTGCCGCCCGTACCGCCGGTGCTTACGTCGTCATCCGTGGTGACGGTGCAAGCTGCGGACAGCGCCGCGGTGATGAATCCAAAAGCAGCCGCATATTTCCAAGCGTGACGCATGACTAAATTACTCCTAGTTCGGTCCTACGGCGTACGAGCCCGCTCCCCCGCGTCGGCGCGAGAGCGACCAAGCGAGCGGGCCCAAGCATCTTCGATTGCCACGATCGACGCGAGCACTTTGGCGATTATTCGCCATCCGAGCTCGAATCGCCACTTTCGCGAGCGAACCAAGCACGCGCTCGCTCTCTAAGCCGCGCGTCCGCGTCGAGAGGCGAAACATTGGCCGTGGGGCCGGCTGATTTTGCCGCGCTTTTGCCCTCGTTCGTTCGCTTTGAAGCACGTGGAGGAGCGAACGCGAGCCCCAGCGCCAACGCCGTCGCAAGCCACCACGGGATGTCGCCGAGCATCTCGTACAACGTGTGCGCGTGCAGCCACGCCACCTCACCGGCAATCGCCTGCTCCTTGAACGTCTCGGTGTGCGCGACGACCCGACCGACGGGATCGATGATCGCGCTCACGCCGCTGTTCGTGGAACGCACGAAGTAGCGACGGTGCTCGACGGCGCGCATCGTCGCGAGCGCGAGGTGGATCCACGGCTCCGTCGTGTCGCCGAACCACGCGTCATTCGTCAGGTTCGCGAGCAGATCCGGATCGCCGTTGTTCACGATGCGATTCACGAACCCCGCAATGATGTCCTCGTAGCAGATGATGGTCGCGGCTTGGTGCGAGCCGAACGTCAGGGGCTCGAAGCGCGAACCCGGCACGAATTTGGAGGAATTCGGGCTCCATTCGTAGAGGATCGGGAACGTCTCCCCGAACGGCATCGACTCGCTGAACATGACGAGCTTTTGCTTGTCGAAGCGGCCGAGCACGTTGCCGCGCACGTCGGCGAGCAGCGCGGAGTTGTAAAGAACGTAGCGGCGCGCGTCGTCGACCCGCTTGACGATCACGGCGCCGAAGAGTGACGGCACGCCGAGCGTCGCGGCGAAGCCGTTCGGCACGGCCGCGCTCAGGTCCTCCTCGTCCATCGCGCTCATCACGCTCGTCTCGCTCCAGACGACGAGGTCGAGCTTCCCTTTCCGCGTGAGCTGGCGCGTGAGATCCATGTGGCGACGCAGCCCCTCGTCCTTGTTGTGGCGCTTGCCGTAAAGGCTCATGTTGGCCTGGACGAGCCCGACGCGGCCTTTCGGCGCCTGCGCGGTCGCGGCGTCGACCATGGGGATTCGGACGGCGCCGTAGAGGGCGGCCGCGACCGGCATGGCCGCAAAGAGCGCGACCTTGCGGACGTGGAGCGCACGCTTTTCGAGCCGAGCCAGCACGAGCTCCGCGACGGCGAGGTTCGCGGCGACGAGCGGCAGCGCCACCAGGATCGGCCCTCCGAGCTCCGCGAGCTGCGTGAGCGCCGGCACTTGATGCACCGTGGCCGCGTACGACCAAGGGAAGAGCAACGGAAACGCCTGCTCGCTCGCCGCGAAGCCGAGCGCGAACGCGAGCTCGCCGGGATAACCCTTCGCGCTGATGCGCGCATGCAGCCAGCCCAAAAAACCGATGCGTCCCGACTGATAGCCGCACAGGATCGCGGTGAAGACGAGACACAGCGGCACGCCGAAGCCACTGAACGTCTCGAGCATGTCGAGCAGCCAGTAAAAGCCGAGCATCGTCATCGTGAACCCGGCGAGCCAGCCGAGCCACGCGGCGCGTTTCGGGCGCTGTCCCTGCAGCGCGACGCTGAGCGGCGCGAGGGCGACCAGACTGAGCGGCCAGAAGTCGACGCCGGGAAACGCGAGAAAATAGAGGAGGCCCGACGCGAGCGCGAGCGCACTCGCGGCCTTCCAACCGAGCGGGAGGACACCGGCGGCGGCGCGCCGCGCGTGGGACTTCGCCTTCACTCGCCGAGCGCCTTCTTGACCTTGGCGAGGAGCTCGTCGATTTTGAACGGCTTTGCCAGGTAAAATCGGGCTCCGGCCTGGATGCCCTTCACGACGTCCATGGGGCCGCTTTTTGCCGTCAAAAAGATGATCGCGATGCTCTTCATCCCCGGCAGAAGCCGGAGCTGCTGCGCCGTCGAGTACCCGTCGAGACCAGGCATCATCACGTCGAGCAGCGCCAGGTGCGGCTTCACGCGATCGGCGAGCGCGAGCGCTTCCGTACCGCTGTTCGCGCGATGCACCTCGTAACGAACCTCGAGGATTTTCACGAGCATCGTCGCGATCGACGAATCATCCTCGGCGATCAGGACGCGCCTCTTCTGGCTCGGCGACTCGGGACTGCTCGAGTTCAACGGGCGAGAATTACCACAAGGCTCGGGGGCAGACGACGTCCCGCCGCACGCGGCTCGTGATCTGCTCCAGCAAAAGGCAGAGGAAGCAACTATAGTGGGAACGTGCCCCGAGTTCTTCACATCGAGGACGATCCGGCCAATCGGCTTCTCGTACGCAAGCTCCTCACGCCGGCCGGCTTCGACGTGGTGGACGCGGTCGACGGCCTCGACGGCATCAGAAAGGCGCTCGCCGAGCGTCCCGACCTCGTGCTCGTCGACATCGCGATTCCCGGTCTCGACGGCTACGAAGTGACGCTCCGGCTGCGCGCGGAGCCCGCGTTGCGCGGTCTCCCCATCGTGGCGATCACCGCGGAGGGCAACCGCGACGCGAGCCTGGCCGTCGGTTGCGACGGTTTCTTGCAGAAGCCCATCGACGCGCGCTCTTTCGCCGACACGGTTCGCGGCTACCTCGAGGGCAGGCGTGAACGGGCGGAGCCCGACGCGGAAAACGAGCAGCTGCGGCTCCAGACCCAGCGCATCGTCTCGCATCTCGAGCAAAAGGTCGCGGAGCTGCTAGCCGCCAACAAGCGGCTGCTCGAGCTCGACCAGGCGAAGAAGGAATTTTACCGGAACATCTCGCACGAGCTCGCGACGCCGATGACGCCGATCGTCGGCTACCTGAAGCTCTTGGTGGATGGTGAGCTGGGCGAGCTCGCGACGCCGCAGAGCAAGGCCCTGCGAGCGATGGACGATTGCGTGCAGCGCCTGCGGCGGCTCATCGACGCGCTCCTCGACGTGACGGCGCTCGAGACCGGCAAGATGCGCTTCGCGTACCGCGACTACGATCTCGCCGACCTGGTCCGTGAGGCCATCGGACGCCAGCCCGCGTTCGACGACGGACGCATGCGCCTGGTCGCTGATCTACCGAAGCGCGGTACCCTGACGGGCTCGGGAGACGTCGAGCGGCTCGGGCGCGCAATCGACCAACTGATGGATAATGCTACGAAATTTACCCCCGCGGGCGGGACGGTCGGCGTGCGGGCTCGCCGCCTCGCCTCGGGCCACCTCGAGCTCTGCATCGCCGATACGGGCCCCGGAATCACCGCGGAGAAAACGCGACGCTTGTTCGAGCCGTTCTACCAGGGTGACGGGTCCCCCACCCGCTCGCACGGTGGGACGGGGATTGGGCTCGCGATCGTTCGCGGCGTCGCGCACGGGCATGGCGGCGACGTGCGCTTCGCCTCGCCCGCCAACGAAGAAATCCTCGGCGTGCCGCTGAACGGCACCGCCTTCTACGTCATCCTTCCAGAGCGCGCCGCGCCGCTCGCTTCGGACCCGTTCTCCACACGGGTGCTCGCCTCCTGAAAGCGACCCGATCCGGCAGAAAACTTGGCCGTTTCGAAACTCTCGGTTTCACGGGAAACAACAGGATCTCCACACTGATTCTCGCGTTCAGTCGAGAACGCTTGTTTCAGTCAATGGATGTCCAGCACTAAACGGATAGGTGCTGATTATCGGCGCAGTCCGCGCCTCGTCGCGAACCACCGCGCACGTCCTTCAGCGCACGATGAAGTTCAGAATTTTTCCGGGAACATAGATGAGCTTGGCCAGCGCCTTCCCCTCCATGAACTTGGCGACGTTCGGGTCGGCCATGCCGGTCTCGCGTGCAAAGTCCTCGCTCGCATCCAGTGGCAACGTCACGCGACCGCGCACCTTGCCGTTCACCTGGACGCCGATCTCCTGCGCGTTGTCCACACAGAGGGCCGGGTCGAAGCTCGGCCAGCCTGCCGCCGCGATCGGCGGCGGATAGCCCAGCCGCTCCCACAGCTCCTCGGCCAGGTGTGGCGCGAAGGGTCCCAGGCAGAGCACGAGCTTCTCCAGACCTTCACGCGGCACCGCGGGCAGCGACGTGAGGTGGTTCGTGAGGATCATCATCGCGCTCACGGCCGTGTTGAGCCGCAGCGCATCGATGTCTTCACCGACCTTCTTCACGGTGCGGTCGACGAGCTTGGCCGTGTCGAGATCCATCTCGTCGGTCAAAGGGCCCTTGGTCGAGAGCGTGTCGACGCGGTCGAGGAAGCGACGCACGCCGTAGATGCCGCTCGTTTGCCACGGCTTCATCTGCTCGAGTGGGCCCATGAACATCTCGTAGACGCGCAGGGCGTCGGTGCCGTGCTCGTCGATCACGCCGTCGGGGTTCACGACGTTGCCACGTGATTTGCTCATTTTCTCGTTCACGGCAACGACGCGCAGGTCCTTGCCGCGGAGATACGCGGTGCCGTCGCGCCACTCGACTTCGGCTTCGGTCGCCCAGCGTTCCTTGAGCTTTTCGCCCGTTTTTAGGGCAAAGCGCGCGTCAGCGTCGCCCTCGACGGCTGCGACGCGCGGGTCGTCACCCGCGTAAAGCGGTCCGTCGTCGCTTTCGAGTGCCGAGAAATACCGGAAAATCGTACCGAGAATCGGCCCTTGATGCACGAGCTTCACGAACGGCTCGGGGTGCTTCACCACGCCGATGTCGAACAGGACTTTGTGCCAGAAGCGTGCGTAGAGCAGGTGCAGCACCGCGTGCTCGGAGCCGCCGATGTAGAGATCGACCGGCATCCACGCGTCGTACGCGCCCGCCGAGCAGAGCTCGCGCTCGTTCTTCGGATCGAGGTAGCGCAGGTAGTACCAACACGAACCCGCCCATTGCGGCATCGTGTTCGTCTCGCGCGCGTACCACCTGCCATTCTTTTGGAAAAATCTCCAATCCGTTGCTCGAGCCAACGGCCCCTGCGGATCGCCCGGCCGATAGTCCTCGAGCTCGGGCAAGCGCACCGGTAGCTCCGCTTCGGAGACCGCGATCGGCTGCGTGTAGTCGATCGAATATTCGGCGCCTTGGCGCGGGTCGCCCTGGGTTTCGACCGGGAAATAGATCGGAATCGGCTCGCCCCAGTAGCGCTGGCGGCTGAAGACCCAGTCGCGGAGCTTGTAGTTCACACGCCGCCGCCCGATGCCCCGGCTCTCCAGGAAATCGAGCATGTGGCGCTTCATCTCCGGCGTCCGCTGGCCGTCGAATTGGCCCGAGCGCACCGCGATGCCGTCTTCGGTGTAGGCGCGAGCGAGCCCTTCGTGGAGCGTGCCGTCGGGACTCACGACCTCGACGATCGGGAGCTCGAAGCGCCGTGCGAATTCGAAGTCGCGTTCGTCGTGCGCGGGCACGGCCATGATCGCGCCGGTGCCGTAGGCCCCAAGCACGTAGTCCGCGGTGAAAATCGGGATTTTGCGGCCGCTGAGCGGGTTTTTGGCGTAGGCGCCCGTCGCGACGCCGGTTTTCTCGCGGTTCAGCGCGGTCCGTTCCATGTCGCTCTTGCGCGCTGCAGCTTCGACGTAGCGACCGACGGTGGCCTTCTGCGCCGAGCTCGTGATGGCGAGCGTGAGCGGGTGATCGGGTGCGATCACCATGTAGGTCGCGCCGAAGAGCGTGTCCGGTCGCGTCGTGAACACCGTGAGCGTGTCGCTCCGCCCTTCGATCGGAAACTCGACCTCCGCGCCTTCGCTCTTGCCGATCCAATCGCGCTGCTTTTGCTTGGTTTCGGGCCAGTCGAGCGGCTCGAGATCCTCGCTCAGTCGGTCGGCGTAGGCGGTAATTCGGAGCTGCCACTGCCGGAGAGGTTGGCGCACGACGGGAAAACCGCCGACCTCGCTGCGTCCGTCGATGACCTCTTCGTTCGCGAGCACGGTACCGAGCGCCGGGCACCAATTCACGGGGATTTCAGCCTGAAACGCGAGCCCCCGCTCGTACATCTTCAGAAAGATCCACTGCGTCCAGCGCACGTAACCGGGATCGGTCGTGTTGATCTCACGCGACCAGTCGTAGGCGAAGCCGAGCCGCTTGAGCTGCCGGCGGTACACGGCAATGTTCTCGGCGGTGGTCTTTGCCGGGTGCTTGCCGGTCTTGATCGCGTGTTGCTCGGCGGGCAAACCGAAGGCGTCCCAACCCATGGGGTGGAGCACGTCGAAGCCCTGCATGCGCTTCTTGCGGGCGACGATGTCCGTCGCGAGGTAGCCGAGCGGGTGCCCGACGTGGAGCCCAGACCCCGAAGGGTACGGGAACATGTCGAGGACGTAGGCCTTGGGCCGACCGAGGCGGCGCTCCGCCCTAAAGGTTTGATTCGTTTCCCAGTATTTCTGCCAGCGCTCTTCGAGGGCGCGGTGGTCGTAAGCCATGGCGGGCGAAGATTAGTACAACTGCTGGAACCGGCAGCCTACCGAAGCAATCTGGGCGTCGATCGCGCTCACGAGCGCCCGCGCGCCGCCTTCCGGGTCAGGCGGGAGCGGCGGCGCGCGGCGGCCTCGGGCGCTTCGCCCGTGCCCTCCTCGAGGATTTCGAGGGCGCGGGACGGCAGCCTGAGGAAATGCTCGTAGAGCTTGGCGAGCTCGAGGCGAACCGCGGGATCGGACGCCTCGGCCGAGAACGCTTCGAAGTCGGCGAGCGCCTGCGCCCGTTCGCCGCGTGCTTTGGCGATGGAGCCGCGCACGCGGAGCGCCTCTGGGCCGGCGCCGCGGCCGAGTGCCGTTTCGGCCGCGCGTTCGGCCTCGCTCAGCGCCCCCGCCCGTTTCAGGGTGCGCGCCATCCCGAGCAGATCCGTCGGGTGGAGTAACTCGAACGGCTCGCCGTAAAGCCCGACGAGCGCCGCCATGCTCGCGACGTCCCACGCGTTGTGCTCGACGACGGAAGCGAGCGCCTCCTCGTCGCCCGTCCGCAAGAAATGGGCGTACCGAGCGGGGATTTCGCCGCCTTCGATGTCCGGCCCGCGGACGAAGCCCAGGACTTCACTCTCGAGGGTGACGAGCCGGCAGGCTCCGAGCCGCTGGCGGTGCAGACGACGCGCGACGTGCAACAGATCGAGGTGCGGGCGGACGGGCAACGGCGGCAGGCGGCACATGACCGCGCGGCTCGCGAGCAACGGCAAATCGAAGGTCTTGCCGTTGTAGCTCACGACGAAATCCGCCGCCGCGACGCGTTCCGTGACGCGCTCGACGAGCGCCGTCTCGTCCGCCGGGCTTTGGAGCAAGAGCTGCTCGACTTCGAGCCGTCCTTCCGCGTCGAACGCGGCCATGCCGACGAGAAACGCCCACACGCCGCCGCCGGAACCGAGTCCCGTCGTCTCGGTGTCGAGGAAGAGCGCGCGCGGAGTCCGGCACGAACCGAGCGACACGTCGAGCGCGAGCAGGGCGAGTAGCTCGGGCGCCGCGGAGAACGCCGCGTCCACGGGTACCCGTCCCACGCGAAAAGAGCGAGGCAGCACGACCCGGCGCCGGTGCAACAGGCCGCTCGCCGTGACTTCACGCGTGAACGGCAGTGCCGTGCGGCTCGGGTCGGCGGGCGGCCGGGGCGCGGGCGGCGGCTGTTCGAGAATTTCGGCCATTTTTCGCCGCAGCGCGGCGAGCACGTCGCCGTGCGGGGGGCTCGCGGGCGACTCGCGCGCGGCGCCGGACGGCGCGCCGAGGCGCTCGAGCTTGTCCTTGAACGACATACTCAGCCGGGCGGCTCCAGCGCGAGCACGCGGCCATCGCGATAGCCGACGACCACGAGACCGCCCGGAGTCGGATCCAGCGAGACAAGCCGCCCTGCTGGCGGCCGGACTCGCGCACGGACGCCCTTCGCGTCGAGTCGCACGATGGAGCCCGCCTCGTCCGTGACGAGCAGCGAGCCGTCCGGCAGGCAGGCGATGGGACGCTGAGTCCCGACCGAAACGTGCACGAACGCTTGTGGCTCGCCGCGCGGCGAGAGCCAACGCAGGCCGCGCTGCTCCACGACGACGAGCGCGGGCGCCTTGCACGCGACGCGCGCGACGTCGGTGCGCGACCAGCGCTCCTCGCCCGCGGGCCAATCGAAGCGCGAGAGGCCGTCGGCGCCCAGCACGAAGAACGCGTCACGCGCCGGCTCGAGATCGAAGAGCGGCGCGCTTGCGGTCGCGCGGAGCACGCCCGGATGACCAGCGATCTTCACGGCGCCGTCCGCGCTCGCGAAGATGACCCCCTGATCCTCGAGCGGCGCGGGCCCGACGGGGCGACCGCCGCCGACGTGAGCGAACCCGACGACACCGCCGTGGCCCGAAAAGCCGAGCAAGACCCCCTGCCCCGTCGTGACCCACACACGCTCCTGCCGGTCGACGACGGGTGGTGAAGTCACCCCGCCGGCGACGGAGCTCACCCACAAGAGGAGGCCGTCCGAATCGAGGGCGTAGAGGCCGTTCGGGTCGGCTGCAGCGAACACGTCGCCGTTCGCTGCCAGCGCGGGACGACCCACGAGCGGGCCCCGGAGCGTGTAGCCCCAGCGAAAGCTGCCGTCGCGACGCAAGGCATGCAGGTAGCCGTCCACCGAGCCGACCACGACCGAACCGTCCGCGGCGATGGCCGGGGAAGCCGCGAGCGGCGCGCCTGCTCGATAGGCCCAGACGACGCGGGCGCTCGGATCGAGCGGCGCCGGCGGCGCGGTCACGGGGACGAGGGCGAGCGGCGGCAACGTATCGGCTCGAGCGAGGGGCGGCGGGACGGCCGCCGGCACCGGCGCGAGCCTGGAGCACGCCGCGAGCGCGAGCAGGGACGGCAGGCTCGAAAAGCGACGGGCGATCACGCCGCCCCATTTGAACGGATGCGGGATGAAGGGCAAGCTCCGAGCTCGGCGTGCACGTCTTTGGGCTAACGGGAGGCCTTGCCTCAGGCAAAGGCGTAGTGGCGGCCCGCTTTTCGCGCCGGGGCTTGCCGGTCGTCAACGCGGATGCGCTCGCGCGCGAGGTCGTGGTGCCGGGGAGCGAGGGGCTTGCCGCGGTCGTTGCGGCGTTCGGCACCGAAGTGCTCGCCGAGGACGGCGCGCTCGATCGCAAGGCGCTCGGGCGTCGGGTTTTCGCCGATCCGGACGCGCGGCGGCGACTCGAGTCCATCACGCACCCACGTATCCAGGCAGCGAAGCGGGCGCGCCTGAGCGCTCTCGAAGAGCGCGCTGAGCCGCTCGCTTGTTACGAAGTGCCGCTGCTCGTCGAGGTCGGCCTCACCGAGGAGCTGCGGCCCGTCGTCGTGGTGGCCGCGACCGAGGCGCACCAGATCGAGCGCGCCATGCGGCGTGACGGCATGAGCGAAGCCGATGCGCGGGCGCGTCTTTCGGCCCAGCTGCCGCTCGCGCGCAAGATCGCCGTCGCCGACTTCGTGATCCGCAACGACGGCTCGCTCGCGGAGGCCGAAGCGGAAGCCGACCGCGTGCTCGACGCGATCTGCGTGGCGCGCGGCGTCGACGTCGCGCGCTACCCGCGGCCGTGACGCGCGCCTTCGCGCGCCCGCGCGGCGAGCAGCGTGTTCTCGAGCAGCATCGCGATCGTCATCGGACCCACGCCGCCGGGGACGGGCGTGATGGCGCCCGCCACCTGAACGGCCGCGGCAAAGTCGACGTCACCGCACAGCTTGCCTTGATCGTCCCGGTTCGTACCGACGTCGATGACCGCGGCGCCCGGCTTGACGAAGTCGCCGCGAATGATCGCGCGGCGCCCCACGGCGGCGACGAGCACGTCGGCTTCGCGGCAAATCGCGGCCAAATCACGGCTCTTCGAGTGCGCGAGGGTCACGGTGGCATTGCGATCGAGCAGGAGCGCGGCGACGGGCTTGCCGACGAGCGGCGAACGGCCGACGACGACGGCACGCGCGCCTTCGAGCTTCACACCTGCGTGATCGAGCAGCCGCAGACAGCCGCGCGGCGTGCACGGAACGAGGCCGGGGCGCCCAGACCACAGCGCGCCTGCGCTGACGGTGTGGAGCCCGTCGACGTCCTTCGAGGGTTCCACCGTTTGCACGACGGTGGAGGAGTCGAGGCCTTTCGGTAGCGGGAGCTGCACGAGGATGCCGTCTACGAGGTCGTCCGCGTTGAGCTCCCGCACGAGGCCGAGTAGCGCGTCTTGTCCGACGCTCGCGGGTAGGCGGTGCACTTTGCCGTCCATGCCCACCTCGACCGCCGCCTTCTCCTTGTTTCGGACGTAAACAGCCGAAGCCGGATCATCACCCGCAAGGATGACGTGGAGGCCCGGCGCCCGGCCGTGTTCGGCGCGAAACGCCGCGACGCCACGCGCCACTTCCGCTCGGACCTCGGCCGCTACCGCCTTGCCGTCGATGATCGTCGCCATGCGCGAAGGGCCGTAACGGAATCAGGCAGCCGCCGCAAGCGCCGCCGCCTGCCGAGCTCCGCCCCGCTGCGCTCAGAGCACGAGCGTGGCGATGGTGACGGCGCCGCTCACCACCCGCACCTGCGAGCCGCCCGCCTTCGCCCCGCTGTAGACGAGGTCGATGACGGCGCCGGGCCACGCCGCGGCGGCGACGTTCGCCAGCACGACGACGCCCGTGTTGTCGGTCGCGGTCGACACGGTGCTGTACGAGCCGCTCGCCGCGTAAATCACGTTCTCTGCGCTCGCGGATTGCACGGTGAGGCCGCTGAGTGGCGACGGTGTGCTGGCGCCGGACGGCTGGGTCTGGAAGAGCAGGATGACCTGGCCCTTGGTCGTGTCGGCCGTGGGAATGACCGCACCGAGCTCGAAGACGTGGTCCATCGTCGTGGCGTGCACGAGCGCGAGGTTCGCCTCCACGCGGCCATTCGCGTCCGGCTTGTCGGTGCGCACCGGTTCGAGCACGGGGAGCGCATCGTCAGCCACACCGCTCGGCGGCGTCAGCAGGACCCAAACCGGGCGGGCCTGTTTGACCTTCTCGAGCGCAAACGGATTGATGCCGTCCCAAGTGCCTTTGACGACTCTGCCGTCGGCGCCTTCCGTCTGAATGTTCACCGTGTCGGTGAAGAGGTCGCCGGTCGCGAAGTTGATGTCGTCGTTCAGCACGAGCACGTCGCCCGTAAGCTCGATGCCTTGCAATGCGCCGGAGTCCGCGCCGCCCTCACCATCGGCACCGGCGCCGCCGCCCGGCATTTGCTGGCCGGCGCCGAGACCCGGCGACAGGCCGCAATCACCGAGACAGGTCGGGGGCGGTGGCCGCTCCTTCTCGTTCGCGCAGCCGAGCCCGACGGCGACGAGCAGCAACAAGGCAGCACTCGGTGAACGCATCAGGCGGCCGCTTCCGTCGGAGGGAGACCAGGTGGGGACGCGGGCCCGAGAGCCGTCTCCGCGCGCGCGGAGAGCCGCCGGTGCGCCCAGACGGCAGCACCGACCAGCACGATGCCGAGGAGCTGCGAGGTGCTGAGGAACAGAATGCCCCCGCGGTCGTCGGCGCGCGCGAACTCGAGCAGGAAGCGCACCACGGCGTACGCGCCGACGAAGGCGACGAAAATCTGCCCGTCGTAGCGCTTTCTGCCGTGGAGATAGAGGATGAGGAACGCCGCGATCGCGAAGCTTGCCGCCGACTCGTACAGCTGAGTCGGGTGCACCGCGAGCGACTCGCTCGCGTTCGAGGAAACGAGCCCCGCGAGGTGCTGCGCCTCGCTCGCCGGGCTCCCGCCCGGAAACTTCACGGCGAGGTGCGAATGCCACGGCTTGCCGAAACAGCAGCCGGCGAGCAAGCAGCCGAGCCGCCCGAACCCGAGCCCGACCGGTACGACCATCCCCGCCATGTCCGCCGCCTTCCAAAACGGAAAGCGGTCGGTCTTGAGCAGGTACCAGGCGGTGACGGAGGCAGCGACGAAACCGCCGTAATACGTGAACCCGCCGTTGTAGAACTTCGCCCACGCGAAACAGTCGACCTCCGCGGGGTGGCAGACGAACTTCACCGTGTCCCATTTGCCGGCGATGTCCGGCCCCAGGCATTCGCGGCGCGACACGTGCCACGCCACCAAGCTCGGGTCGGTACAGCGGTGCACGTATTCCATGAAGTGCCCGTCCGCGAGCACGTGCAAGAGGCGCGACCCGGCGATGCCGGCGAGCACCATCGCGAGCCCCAAATCGACAATCACGTCCGGGTTTTGCCCGACGCGCCGCGCCCAGATCGCGCCCATGATCGTCGCGATCATGAAGCCCGCGAGGAGCAGCACGAAGTAACTCGGACCCGGCATCACCAGGTCCTCTTTCAAAAAACCCAGATCGAACTGGAAGAGCCTACCGTGCATCTCCCTCGTCTCCAGAGAGTGAGGTTACGTCAGGCGCCGAGAACGGGCCCGACGGGCTCGGAGTGGCGCTCGGGGCCACGGCGAGCGGTGAACATGTCGATTGCCATCAGTCCGACGCCAATGCAAATCGCGATGTCGGCGACGTTGAACGTGGGCCAGTGGTCGGTGAGGCCCCAGTGCGGCACTGCCTTGGCGATGCCGTTGTTCATCGCGAGCACCCAATCGGCGCGATAATCGATGAAGTCGATCACGCTGCTGCGCGTGATGCGATCCGAAAGGTTGCCGAGCGCGCCGCCAAGGACGAGCGGCAGACCCCACATCAGCGTTTTCTGCCCGCGCCCGAGCTTCGAGTAGAGCGACACGATGAAGAGGACCGCGAGCACGCTCACGGCAAAGAAGAAGGGCCGCCGCACGGTCTCCGCCGCGTCCTGCAAAAGCCCCCACGCGCCGCCCTTGTTGTACGCGATGGTGAGCGTCAGGTGGTCGGGCACGAGCACGAGCGACGGCCGATCGAACGGCAGCTTCGAGAGCACGATCTCAGCCCACGCCTTGGTGACGACATCGAGAATGAGCGAGACGGCCGCCACCACGCCGAAGAAGATGAAGGTCGGCCGCGGTCCTGGATCGTTCGGGGGAGCGGCGGGCACCGGCACGGCGGGCACGGCTGCGGGCGCCACGGGGGGCGGTTCGATGCGGGGCTCCTCGGCTTCACTCATCGGGCGGGTCTCCTACGATACTCTGCGGGCGCCGGTCGAGAACGTGCCGCCTCATTAGCCAATTCCTCGGTTTTTGGGGCAACTCCGCAGCGAACCAGCCGGATGGCCTGGCCAAGCACGGAACATCCGTTTAGCATCCCCGCATGCCGAGTGCACCGTGGTCAGAATCCCGAGGCATCGACGCAGTGCTGGCGGGTTGGCAGGAAGCGGGCTCCGTCCGGCGCTGTTTCGCCGCGGAACGCAGTGTAGCTCCACGGCCGGGCAGCTTCGAGCCGCTGCCGGACGATCTGGTGCCGGGCCTCGCCCGAGCGCTCGTCGAGCGCGGCGTGAAGGAACTTTATAGCCATCAGCGCGAGGCGATCGACGCCGCGCGCGCGGGCCGCAACGTCGTGGTCGCGACGCCGACCGCGAGCGGCAAGAGCCTCTGCTTCAACGTCCCGGTCATCGACGCGCTCGCGCGCGATCCGGAGGCGACGGCGCTCTATCTCTATCCGACCAAAGCGCTGTCGCGTGACCAGGAGCACGGCCTGCTCGAGCTCACCCGTGACGCGGGCCTCGCGCTCGCGGGCGCCGTGTTCGACGGCGACACGCCCGGTGACGCTCGCCGCGCCGCGCGCGAGCGCTCGCGCATGGTGCTCACGAATCCCGACATGCTGCACGCCGGCATTCTGCCGAGCCACGCACGCTGGGCAAGCCTATTTCAAGGCCTCCGCTACGTCGTACTCGACGAGCTCCACACCTACCGGGGCGTGTTCGGCTCGCACATGGCGCACGTGCTCGGCCGGCTGCGCCGCATTGCCGAATTTCACGGCTCGCACCCGGTGTTCTTGTGCGCGACGGCGACGATCGGGAACCCGCGCGAGCACGCCGCGCGCTTGCTCGGCGTGACGCCCGCCGACGTGACGCTCGTCGATCGGTCGGGCGCGCCGGCTTCGGGCCGCGAGGTCTACGTGTACAACCCACCCGTCGTGAACGAAGAGCTCGGTATCCGAGCGAGCAGCATCAAACAAGCCGTGAGCCTCGCGGGTGACCTGGTGCTCGCGCGCGTGCCGACCATCGTATTCGGGCCTTCGCGCAATTCCGTCGAGGTGATGCTCAAGTATTTGCGGGCGCTCGTCGGGGATTCCGTGCCGCCCGACGCGATCATGGGCTACCGCGGCGGTTACCTGCCGGAGACGCGGCGCAAGGTCGAGGCGGGCCTGCGCAACGGCGAGATCCTTTGCGTCGTCGCGACGAACGCGCTCGAGCTCGGCATCGACATCGGCGATCTGGATGCGGTGGTGTGCGCGGGTTACCCCGGCTCGGTAGCGGGCACGTGGCAGCGCTTCGGCCGCGCGGGGCGGCGCGGCGGTCGCAGCGTCGCCGTGCTCGTGTGCTCGAGCAATCCGCTCGATCAATACCTTGCGCGCGAGCCCAGCCTGCTCCTCGACGCGCCCGCGGAAGAGGCGCGCATCGATCCCGGCAACGTCGAGATCGTGATTCAGCATTTGAAGTGCGCGACCTTCGAGGCGCCGTTCACCCTGAGCGCCTCGGGGCCACGCGCGGCGCACCCGGCGCCGGCCGTCGGCGAGCATTTCCTCGGCCTCGACACCACGGGCACGCGCGACGCCCTCGAGTACCTGGCGGGACACGGGCTCGTGCACGCCGCGGCCGGCCGCTATTTCTGGGCGGGCGAGGCGTTTCCGGCGAGCAGCGTCTCGCTCCGCAACGTCGGCTGGGACAACTTCGTGATCGTCGACCTCGCGACCGAGCGGACGCTCGCGGAGCTCGATTTTCGCGCCGCGCACACCATGCTGCACGAGCAAGCGATTTATCAGCACGACGCCGATCAATACCAAGTCGAGCGCCTCGACTTCGACAACCACAAAGCGTTCGTACGGCGGGTCGAGCCCGATTACTTCACGACGGCCCTCACCTACCGCAGCGTCACCGTGATCGAGGAGCGGCGTCTCGGCACGCTCGGCCGCGCGCGCACGGGTTTCGGCGACGTGAAGGTGATCGAGAAGGTCACGGGCTACAAGAAGATCAAATTCTTCACGCACGAGAACGCGGGCTATGGCGACGTGCATCTACCGGAGATGCAAATGCACACGACGAGCTTCTGGCTCACGCTGCCCGAAGCCGTGCTCGAAGAGCTGGCCGAGCCGCGCGCGCTCGTGGTGGACGCGCTGCGCGGCATCTCCATCGCGCTCGAGACGGTGGCCTCGATCGCGCTCATGTGCGATCCACGTGACATCGGGCGCACGCTCGGCGACGGCGAAGACGAGGGCGCTCCGCCCGGCCGCGATCCGACGGCGCGGCGTACGGGCGGCTTCGATCCGACGCTATTTTTGTTCGACGCGATCCCGGGCGGTGTGGGGCTGGCCGAACGCATCGACGAGCGCGCGAGCGAGCTCATGGGGCACGCGGCGGACCTCATCGCGAGCTGCCGTTGCACGGGCGGCTGTCCGGCATGCGTCGGGCCGAGCGACGCCGACGGCAATCGCAAGGTCCTTGCGTTGCGTACGCTGCGCGCGCTCGGCCTCGCCGAGCCGGAGCGACGAAGCGCCTAGCGAGGAGGGCGGACCTTGCCGGAGCGAGGGCCTGGCCCTAACCTTGGTGCCGTGCGCCTCTTCGCGCGCTCTCTGGTGGTTGCTTCCGTGGTGGGCGTCGCTTGCCTCCCGACGACCACGCGCCGCATCCCGCCCGATCAGGACGACGGCGGGTTGCCGCCCATCGTGGTCGACGGCGGCGGCGCCGTCCCCGGAGACGCACCGATGGTCAAGCCGCACGCGGTGCTCGGCGTTGACCCGCCGCACGGCCCGTTCTCGGGCGGGACGCTCACGGCGATTCGCGGCAACGGCTTCGCGAGCGGCGCCCGCGTCTGGTTCGGCGGCAACGAAGTCGCGAGCGAGCTCGTGCTCGTGCTCGATCCGCAGCGCCTGCAGGTGACGAGCCCGGCCGGCACGCCCGGCCCCGCCGACATCGTGGTGCAGAACGGCGACGACACGTCGACGCGCGCCACGCTGAAGGGCGGCTTCTCCTACGACGATTTCTATCTCGACCCCGCAACGGGGCCGACGGCGGGCGGTACGCTCGTGACGCTCCACGCAGAGGCCCCCATTTTCGACGACGGGACGAACGTCGAGATCGACCAGGCGCCCTGCGCGATCGAGGCGATCACGAGTCCGACGGAGCTCAGCTGCCGCACGCCGTCGGGGACGCCCGGCTCGAAACGCGTGGAGGTGACGGACGCCGCGGGCGAGACCATCGACGTGCTCGACGCGTTCACCTACGTGGTCGATAGCGACGGCTTCCAAGGTGGCCTCAGCGGTGACCCGATCGACGGGCAGGTCCAGGTGCTCGTGCTCGACAGCGCGGCGAGCGACGCGATCCCCGGTGCGACTGTGCTCGCGGGCAAGAGCGCCATGACCGCGACCGTCTCGCAGACCGACGGCTTCGGGACGGCGCTCGTCGCGAGCCCCGATCTGGGCTCCACCGTCACCATCACCGTCGCGAAGAAATGCTTTCAACCGCAGACGTTCGTCGACGTGCCGGTGAACAAGCTGACGGTGTTTCTCGATCCGGTGCTTTCGCCGGACTGCGGCGACGACGGCTCGATTCCCGTGGGCGGCGGCACACCGGGCAAGGGCGCGAGCGTGAGCGGTCAGCTCGTCTGGCCGCTCGACGGCGAGCTCAAGCAAAAGGGCTTCAGCAACGTGCCGGCGCCCGTGTCGGACGACGTGAAGCAGGTCGCCTACGTGTTTCGCTTGGCGTCCACCCCGACGGCCTCGTTCTCGCTGCCGAGCGCCGTCTCCGCCGTCACGCCCGCTTCACTCGGTGACGTGGGCTACACCTTCAATCTCTCGACCTCACCCGGCAATTTCACGCTCTACGCGCTCGCGGGGCTCGAGGATCGCTCGCAGTCGCCCTACGTGTTCACGCCGTACGCGATGGGACTCACGCGCGGCGTCGCGGTCGAACCGAACACGTCGCATTCGGACGTGTTCATCAACATCGACGTGCCGATCGATCACGCGCTCAGCGTCGACGCTGCCGGGCCGACGCCCACGCCGCGCGGCCCCGATCGCATCGAGGCGGATCTCGCGATCCAGATCGGCAGCGAAGGCTACGTGCTCCTGCCGAACGGCAAGCTCACGAGTCTCTTGCCGCCGCCGGGGCCGTTCAACTTCGTGGGCATCCCGCCGCTCGCGAACTCACTGACGGGCGCGCGCTACGTCGCGACCGCGCGCGCGGTGACGGGTTCGGCGGGCGGGACACCGCTTTCGGCGGTGGGCCTCTTCGCGACCGTGACCGACGACCAGACCATCGGCGTGGGTTCGTTCGTCGAGCTGCCGGTGCTCGACGCGCCCGCGAGCGGCGGGACCTGGGATCGTTCGACGTTTTCGCTCGAACACCGCGCGGGCGGCCCCGAGCCGGATCTCACGATCGTCGACGTCGCAAGCGGCAACGGCCTCATTACCTGGCGCGTGATCGCGCCCGGGGCGCCCGCTCACATCGAGGTTCCGGATCTCAGCGCCGTCGATTCCGATCTCGCGCTCGTGAGCGGCCCGCTGGCCCTGGACGTGCATTTCGCCGCCGTGAGCGCCGATCCGAGCACGCCGTTCGCCTACGGCCAGCTCACGGGCAAGCAGCTGACGCCGCGCGGGTGGCGTGCGTATTCCGAGGACGTCTTCTTTGCGACGTATTGAGGCGTCCGCCCTCGTCGCGCTCGGACTCGCCCTCTCCGCCTGCACGACGGATCCCTCCGACCGCTGGCTTTTTCATCCGGCGAACGGCAGCTGCACGCCCGGCACCTACCGCTGCGACCCCGAGCTCGAACAGTGCACCGAAGACAGCGGCGGTCCCGCGTGGGTCAAGCTCGAAAATTGCTCGAAACAAGGCCTCGCGTGCGCGGCGAGCCTCGGAGCCTGTACGACTTGCGCGCCGAACACGAACGACTGCCAAGGCTCGAACGCCGTGCGCTGCAGCGCCGACGGCAGCAGCTGGGAAGTGCAGCAGGCGTGCGACGAGAGCGCCGGCGAGGCGTGTCGCGGCGGCTTCTGCAACAACCTCTGCAACGACGCGTCACGCGGGCGCAGCAACGTCGGCTGCGAATACTGGGCCGTCGACCTCGACAACGCGGACGTCGACGCGACGCTGAACGCCGCCGCGCAGCAGTACGCCGTCGTCGTCAGCAATGCGCAACCCGACGTCACGACGCACGTGACGATCGAACAGGACGACACCAAGCCCGGTGACGACAACGCGCCCTACGTCGTGGCCACAGCGGACATTCCTCCGCTCAGCCTGCGCGTGTTTCCGCTCGGGCCGCGCGAAGTCGACGGTTCGCCCCCGGGCCAATTCAACGCAGGTACGAATTCGGCGCTCACTCGCCAGGCATTTCGAGTGCGTTCGAGCTTCCCCGTCGTCGCCTACCAGTTCAATCCGCTCGCGAACGTCGGTGTCTTTTCGAACGATGCGTCGCTGCTCAAGCCGCGCGAAGCGGTGCAGCCCGACGGCAGCGGGATGCAGACGGCGTACGTGGTGGCCGGTTGGCCGCAGACGATCGCACACACGCAGGACCCGCGTACGAGCTTCGGCTCGACCACGCGCGTCGACCTGCGCGCGTTTCTGACGCTGGTCGGCACGAATCCCGGAACCAACGTCCGCGTGCACACGACCACGCGCTTTTTGGGCGCGCCCGGCATCCCCGCGACCGACGCCGGCGGCGACCTGACGGCGACGCTCGGCGCCTTCGATGTCTTGAACCTCGAGACCGACGATTTCAACGCCGACTTCACCGGCACCATCGTGGAAGCGGACGGGCCGATCATCGCCTACAGCGGCAGCGAGGCGAGCGACGCCCCCTACTTCACGACGCTGGGCCAACGCTACTGCTGCGCCGATCACCTCGAGGAACAGCTCGATCCGGTGCGGACGGCGGGGCTTCACTTCATCGCCGCGGTCACGCCGAATCGCACGGACGCGCTCGCGGCGGCCGGCGCAGCCGTCGGTCACACCGATCAGGACGACTATTTTCGCGTCGTGGCCACCACGACGAACGGCGCTCACATCACCACGTCGCTCGACGACGCGCCGGCCGTCGACCTCGTCGGGCAAGGTGACTACTACGACATCCCGAGTCACGAGTCCTTCGCGCTCACGAGCGATTCCCCGATCACGCTCATGAGCGTTTCGCCGAGTCAGGAGGCGGCCGGAGTGCCGCAGGCGCTACCGGGCGGCGATCCGAGCTCGCTCATCATTCCGCCGGTCGAGCAGTACCGTTCGACGTACGTCTTCTTGACCCCCGACCAATACGCCTTCGATTTCGTGCGAATTTCGGCGCCGGTGAATGCCAACATCGTCTTCGACGGACGGCATCTCGCCGATCTGGCGTGTCAGTCGGCGCCCGCGGGCACGATCACGACGCCGCCCGCCGCGCCGGAGGCTTACGTGGTCTACAGCTGCCAGCTCGGCTTCCCGGTCATCGATCCCAACGGGCAGCCACCCAAGAATTTCCAGCCCGGCAACCAGAACGACGGCGTGCACATCATCGAATCCGACCGCAACGTCGGTGTGCTCGTCGACGGCTTCGATCGCTACGTGAGCTACGCTTACGCCGCGGGCACCGAGCTCTCCTTCATCGTTCCGCGCTAGCGAGAACGGAGCGCGCCGCTCGGCTCTCGCGGGCGGCGGGAAGCGCGGGTCTTGCCGAATCGGTAAGGACACTGTACCAAGCATCAAACCGATGCAGACCGCGCTGATCACCGGTGTCCTCGGGCAGGACGGCTCCTTTCTGAGCGCCTTGCTCAAAGAAAAGGGCTATCGCGTGGTGGGCTTGGACCTCGCGGCGGGCCCGGCGGCGCCCGGGGTCGAGGTGCTCACCGGTGACGTCAGCAGCGCCGAAAGCGTGAGCGCGGCCGTGCAAGCCGCCAAGCCGAGCGAGATTTACCATCTCGCGGGCCAGAGCTCGGTCGCCCGCTCGTTCGCCGATCCGGCGGGAGCCTTCAAGAGCACGGCGCTGAGCACGTTGCACGTCCTCGAAGCGGCGCGTGCCCAGAGTCCCGCACCGCGCGTCCTCGTCGCGGCCTCGGGCGAGATCTTCGGGGACACGGCGGGCGCCCGCGCGACGGAGCGGACGCCGTTTCAACCGGGCAGCCCCTACGCGGCGGCGAAGAGCTCGGCGGCGAGCCTCGTCAAGAGCTACCGGGCGTCCTTCGGCATGTCGTGCTCCGTGGCCTATTTCTACAACCATGAATCTTCGCGCCGGCCAGAGACGTTCGTGACGCGCAAGATCGTGCGGGCAGCGTGCAAGATCGCGCGCGGCCTCGAGGCGAAACTGGAGCTCGGCGACACGAGCGTGATTCGCGATTGGGGATTCGCGCCGGAATACATGAACGCGGCGTGGCTGATGTTGCAGCAGCAGACGGCAGAGGATCTCGTGATCGCGACGGGCGAGAGCTGCTCGCTCGAGCACTTTCTCGATCGAGCGTTCCAGCGCGTGGGGCTCGACTACCGCGCGCACGTGACGAAAAATCCCGCCTTCTTTCGCGCCGCGGAGATCCCGGCGATGTACGCCGACCCCTCGCGTGCGGCCGAACGTCTCGGCTGGCGTGCCGAGACACACGTGGACGCGCTCGTAGACCAGCTCGTCGCCGCCGAGCAGCGCGAGCTCGACGGCGAAGGCCGCCGCTAGCGCGCTCGCCGGGCTCGGCATGCGCGTCCTGTTCGTGAACCCAGGCGCGACGCTCGGCGGGTCGGAGCGCAGTCTGCTCGACGTGTTCGCGTCGCTCCAGGCGGGTGTTCCGGACGTGACCGCGCGGTTGCTCCTGTTTGCGGACGGCGAGCTCGCGGTGCGAGCGCGTGGGCTCGGCGTCGGGACCGACGTGGTCCCGCTCCCGCCTCGCCTCGCCTTGCTCGGCGATTCTGGGGCGGATCTGCGTGGCCTCGTGGCGCGCCTGCCGAGCTTTCTTCGTGCAGGCATCGACGCCGTCGGGCACGGCGCGCGGCTGCGCAGCGTCGTCCGCGCGTTCGCGCCGGACGTCGTGCACACGAACGGCATGAAGGCGCACCTTTTGATGCCGGTCGTCGCGCCCGAGGTGCCTCGCGTCGTTCACCTGCGTGACTTCGCGAGCGAGCGCCCCGTCGGTCCCTTCGCGCTGCCGCTCCTCGCGCGCGGCAGCATCATCGTGACCAACTCGCGCGCCGTCGAGGCCGACGCGCGCAGGCTCGCGCCGCGGAGCCGCACGGCGGTCGTGTACAACGGCATCGACCTCACCGAGTTCAGCCCCGGCGCGCGCGATCCGCGGCACCTCGCCGAGCTCGCGAACATGCAGGTTCCAGAGCCGGACACGATCATCGTCGGCATGCTGGCAACCTACGCGTGGTGGAAGGGGCACCGAACGTTCCTGCACGCCGCGGCGCGAGTGCTCGCGAGCGCGCCCGAGCTAAACTTCCGCTTCTACGTGGTGGGCGGCCCGATCTACGCCCGCGCCGGCTCCGAGGTGACCGAGAGCGAGCTCCGCCGGACCGCGGCCGAGCTCGGTTTGGGTAACGTCGTCGGATTCGTCCCTTTTCAACCTGAACCCGCAGCGGCGTACCGCGGGCTCGACGTCGTGGTCCACCCGAGCGAACGGCCCGAGCCGTTCGGCCGCACCATCGTCGAAGCAATGGCCTGCGAACGCGCCGTGATCGCCGCGCGCGGGGGCGGCGCCGTCGAGCTTTTCAGCGAGGGAGAGAGCGCCCTCGGGCACGCGCCCGGCGACGCGGCCGACCTCGCGACGGCAATCGTGCGGCTCGCACGCGACGAGGCGCTCCGCACCCGGCTCGGCCGGGCGGCACGCGCCGAAGCGGAGGCGCGCTTCGACCGGCGGCGGCTCGGCGCCGAGGTCCGCGCGGTGTACGGCGACTTGCTCGCGGAGAGGCTACGCTAGCGGCATGTGCGGCATCGCGGGAGCTCTGGGCATCGATCCCGCTCTGGCCCGCGGAGCGGCGCAGCGGATGCGCGACGCGCTTCGTCACCGCGGCCCCGACGACGAAGGCTTCGAGGAGGTGCAAGGCCCGCCGGGCTTCATGCCCGCGGCGCTCGCGCACACGCGACTCTCGATCGTCGATCTGTCGGAGGCGGGTCACCAGCCGAAGCGCGACGTGCCCCCCGATTCCACGAGCCCGCCGAACGTCGTGACGTTCAACGGCGAAATCTACAACTATCGCGAGCTCTGGCCGGCGCTCGCGCAGGGTGGCTGGCCGTGCCGCTCGAGCTCGGATACCGAAGTGCTACTGCATGGCTATCGCCTGTGGGGCGAGCGCGCGGTCGAACGCTTCGAGGGGATGTTCGCGTTTTGTCTGCTCGACACGGCGCGCGGGCTCGCGTGGTTCTGCCGCGATCGCGTGGGGATCAAGCCGCTCTATCTGTTCCGGCCGCACACGGGCGGGCTCCTTTTCGCGAGCGAAGTGCGCGCGCTGCTCGCGGCGGGGCCGGAGCTCGTTCCGCGCCGCCTGCGTCCCGCCGCCATCGAGAGCTTCCTCGCGCAGGGCGCCGTGATGAGCGAGGCTTCGGTGGTCGAGGGTGTCGAGCTACTCGCGCCGGGGCAGTCGCTGATCTGCGACTTTCACGGCAAGCCGCTCCGCTCGGCGCGCTATTGGTCGGTCGATTTCGGCGGCCCCGACGGCGAGCTCACGCGACCCGCCGATGGTTCGGCGCCGGTCTTTTCGGCTACTTCTGTCGCTCAAGAGCCAGCGCAGTGGCGTTCGGAGGTCGTCGCGGAGCTTTCGAGCGGCCTGCGGCGTTCGCTGTCGCGCCTACTGCTTGCGGACGTGCCCGTCGGCTTGTTCCTCTCGTCGGGCGTCGATTCCGCCGCCGTCGCCGCCGTGGCGTCCGAGGTCAGCGACGCGCAGCTTCGCACGATCGCGGTCGGGTTCGACGCCGCGGCCTGGGACGAAACCGAAGCCGCCGGCCTCTCCGCGCGCGATCTAGGCACGCGGCATCAACGCATCGAGCTCTCCGGCGCCGAAGTGCTCGCCTCCTTCGACGAGGTCCTAGCCGCGGTCGATCAACCGACGGTCGACGGCTTCAACACGTTTCACATTTCGCGCGCGGCGCGCCGAGCAGGTCTCACGGTCGCGTTGAGTGGGCTCGGTGGTGACGAACTGTTCGGCGGTTACCGGAGCTTCGTCGACGTCCCGCGCGCGTTGCGCTTGCGGCGCGCCAGCGGGCTCTTCGGCGGCGCCGGCCGCGGTGCGCTCGCGTCGCTGTGCGACCGGGCCGCGGCGCATCCCGCGTCGAAAAGGCGCGCGCGTGCCCTAGCAAAGCTCGGCGCGACGCTGCGCAGCCCGGCGGACCTCGTCGAGCTCTACCTGCTGCGACGCGAGCTCTTCAGCGTGACGGAACGTCGAGCTCTGCAGCCGTTGCCGGAAGCGAGCGACCCGTTCTGCGGGCTCGAGACGAGCGTGCTCGGGTCGCTCTCCGCCGACCCGAGCGGGCGCGACCAGCTCGATCGCATCGCAACGCTCGAGTTCTCGGTCTACATGCGCCACATGCTGCTGCGCGATGCCGACGTGTTCAGCATGCGCAACGGCATCGAGCTCCGCGTACCGCTGCTCGAGCATTACGCCGTGGCCGATGCGGCACGCGCGGCCAGCCGTTTTCGTCGCGCCGATCCGCGGCCGAAGCCGCTCCTCGTCGACGCCGCGGGCCCACGCCTGCCCGCGCGCAGCTGGCAAGCCAAGAAGCGCGGCTTCACCTTCCCCTGGCGCGCCTGGCTCCAAGGGCCGCTCCGCGAACGTGCAGAGACAGGGCTCGCCGGCGACGGCCTCAGAAACGCCGGGCTCGAGCCAGCGGCCGGCCGCAGCATCTGGAGCGCGTTCGCAGCGGGCGATCCGCGCGTGAGCGAGCTGGAGGTGATCGCGCTCCTCGTGCTCACCGACTACGTCGAGCGCAATCGGCTCACGATCTGACGTCGTCAGACGCGATAGATATCGAGCAGGCGCTGCCGGAGCACGGCTTTCGAGAATTGGTCGCGTGCCCGGGCGCGCCCCGCCTCACCGAAGCGCCGGCGGAGCTCCGGGTCCGCGATGAGCCGCTGCACCGCCGCGGCGAGCGCACGCGGATCCTCGGGCTCGACGGTGAAGCCCGTTTCGCCGTCGCGACTCACGAACGGCACGCCGGACGGCAACCGCGTGTTCACGACGGGAACGCCGCACGCCATGGCTTCGATCTGGACGATCCCGAACGCTTCGGTCTTGGCGATCGACGGCAGCAGGTACACGTCGCTCGCGAGGTAGTACGGCGTCACCCGCTCGTTCATGATCTCGCCGAGGAAGGTGACGCGCTCGGCGACGCCGAGCTCGCGCGCGAGCCCCTCGAGCTGACCGCGCAGGGGTCCGTTGCCGATGATGAGCAGCCGCGCGGAGGGAACGAGCGGCAGCGCGCGAATCGCGAATTCGAACCCCTTGTAGTAGATGAGCCGGCCCACCGCGAGGAGCAGCGGCCCTGCACCGAAGCGCTCGCGGACGGCACGGGCCTCGCTCCGAAGCGCGTCGCTTTCGGTGAATTGCTCGAGATCGATGCCGTACGGCACCACGCGCACTTTGTCGCGGTAGCGCGGGAGCACCGTCGAATATTCAAGGAGCTCGGGCGACGTCGCGATCACGACGTCGGCGCGATCGAGTACGCGCGAGACGACCGGCGCGTAGACGTGGTTCAGGTAGCGCTGGCGCGCGACGTCGCTGTGGTACGTGACCACCAAACGGTGACGGCGCGGCTTGTGGCTCGCGAGGTAGCTCGCAGCGCCGACGGGGTTCGGGAGATGCAGATGCAAGACGTCGTAGCTGCGCGAGGACAGCTCGAGCACCATGCCGGGCGCCACCTCAACCGACGCGAAGTGCCCGAACGAGGCGCAGCGCGTGACGGCCACGCCGTTCACGACGTCGCGCACCGTGCGCGGCGCCGTGTTCGTGACGATCACGTCGAGATCGACCTCGCTCCTGAGCTCGCTCGCGAGCGCGTAGAGGTGACTCTCGATACCGCCGCTGAATGGGTAATAGTATTTTCCGACTTGGACTACGCGCATGGGGCCGGCCCGCGAGAAGGCTCGCGCTTAAGGCCCGCCACTATCCAACGAACAGCTCCCGATTCGAAGCGATCCAATCGAAAAGCAGGGCAAGACCGCGGTCGACCGAGGTCTTCGGGGCCCAGCCGAGCTCGCGCGCGGCCTTGCGTACGTCCGCGACGAAGACCGGCTGATCGCCCGGGCGTGTCGCCGCCCGCGCGGGACGAAGCTCGCTGCCGATCCGGCCCTCGAGATCGCGCACGAGCTCGAGCAAGCTCATGCGATTGTCCGGCCCGCCGCCGACGTTGTAGGCCTGGCCCTGCGCCTTGTCGATCTGCGCGATGCACGTGTCGTAGAGGTCGCAAAGGTCGTCGACGAACAGCACGTCGCGCACTTGTTTGCCGTCGCCGTAAATGGTGATGGGGCGCTTCAGGAGCGCGGCGATGCTGAACCACGCGACCCAGCCCTGATCCTCGACGCCCATCTGCCGCAGGCCGTAGATGCAGGATTGGCGGAGGGACACCGTGCGCAGGCCGTAAATTCGGCCGTAGTCGATGACGTACTGGTCCGCGGCGCCCTTGGAGCAGCCGTACGGCGAGTGAAAGTCGAGCGGCTCCTCCTCCGAAATCCCTTGCGGCCGATCGACGAGCTCGTAGCGACCGCCGACTTCCGCGACCTTTGCGTGCGGGAGCGAGCCGTACACCTTGTTGGTGGAAGCAAACACGAACGCGGCGGCCGGACAGTGCGCTCGCACCGCTTCGAGCACGTTGAACGTGCCGAGCGCGTTGATCTCGAAGTCGTTCCGCGGGTCGGTCACGGAAGTGGTGACGGCGACCTGGGCAGCGAGGTGGACGACCGCGGCCGCGTCCCGATGCTCTCGAAAAATCTCCGCGAGCGCCGGGCCCTGACGAATGTCCTGCCGGCAAAAAGTGAATTTCCCCTGCCGCTTCAGCCACTCGAGGTTCTTGTCGCTGCCTCGACGGGACAAGTCGTCGATGACGACGACGTCCTCGCCCCGCTCGATCCAGCGGGCCGCCGCGTTACAACCGATGAAGCCGGCGCCCCCGGTCAGGATTATCTTCATGCGTCGGTGTTTAGTAGCCTCGAGGCGCCGAGGCGTCCACTAGCCATTTCGATGCCGCTCGGCCGTGAGGCGTTCGAAAAAATCGAGATAACCCCGAGCAACGACGGGCCATGCGTAGACTTTCGTCGCGCGTGCGAGGCCGCGTGCCCCGAGCTCGGCGCGTGCACCCGCATCCCCGAGCAGCCGCTCCAGCACCTCGATCCAAGCCGCTTCGTCGCCTTCGCGCGCGACGATGCCCGCATCCGCGATGACGTGCGGAATTTCGCCGCTGTCGCTGCCGACGACGGGTACCGCACAAGCGAACGCCTCGATCAGCATGCGACCGAATTGCTCGCGCCAGTGCCGCGCCGTTTCACTCGGAGCGCACAGCAAGTTGAACGAATTGACGTAGGCGGGCACCTGATCGTGCGCAGCGCTGACGATGCGCACGCGCTCGTCGTGGCGACGCGCCCAGCGCCGGAGCTCACCCTCGAGCACGCCGCCGCCGAGGAAGAGCGCGCGCCACGGCTGCTTCAACGCGTCGAGAACGCGCATCAAAAAGTGCAGGCCTTTCTCCGGCACGAAGCGCCCGACGAAGCCGATGACGGGCGGTCCGTCGTCCTTCCAGCCGAGGCCCACGCGCACGCGCCGCCGCGCCTCGGGATCGGGCTGGAAGAGCTGCATGTCGACGCCGAGCGGCCCGAGGCACGACGGCCGCTCGCGATAGCCGGGTGTTTTTCCCTGAACGTCGAACACCGAGTGACCCGAATAGAACCAGCCGTCGGCGCGCTCGAGCGTGTAACGCTCGAACCACGAGAACGGCGGCGGGTAGCGCTTGCGGAGGTTCTGGAACGTGAGGAAGGAAAACGCGGCGCTCGGCGGCGTCCATGCCGCGACCTGCGCGCCCGCGACGACGTACGGCTCTTCCCAAGCGAACACCGAGTCCCAGCCCTCGCGGAGGAGCGTACGGAGCTCGCGGCCGTAGCCGAAGAGATGCGGGCTCTGCGTGCCGTACGCACGGACGCCGACGGAGCGACAGGGTTCATCCGCGAGCGGCGTGAAACGCGCCCAGCCCAGATCGGCGCGGTACCGCTTCGGCGCGACGCAGACGACCTCGACGTGCGACCCGCCCACGAGCGCGATCTCGTGCGCGAGACGGCGATTGACGCCGATGACGTAAGAGTGCCCGACCGTGAGGAGTCTTCGGCGAGCAGGCACCGGCCCCGGACCATAGGCAAGCCCCTCGCCTCCTGCAAGCGCGTGCTCGCCCGAACATGCTAAAGGTGCGTCCCAAAATGTCGGGCAGCCTCGGGGCCACCCTCAGCGCGCTCAGTCGACTGCTCAAGCGGCTGAAACCACCGTCCGGTCGCTTTTTCGCGAGCGTCGCCGTGCTGTTCGCAGCCGGCTCGCTCGAGGGCGCCCCGCTCGCGCTGCTGGTCCCCCTGCTCGACTCGTTGGCGAACGCTACGCCCAAGGGTTCGTCCCTCTTTCCCTCTCTCGATCGCTGGCTCGCCACGATGAGCGCGAACGAGCGCGTCGCGTTGCTCGGCTGCGCCATCGTCGGAGTCGTGGCCGTGAAGAACGTGCTGGCGGTCACGGGCACCGCCTTGTCGGGCAAGCTTCGCTCCGATCTCGTGATTGCGCTCCGGCGCGAGCTTCTCGCGCGCGTGCTGGGAGCGCCGCCCGTGACGCTCGAACGGAACACGAGCGGCGCCATCACGGACGTGTTCGTGGCCGAGGCGTACCGCGTCAATCGCGTGTTCGAGGCGGCCGCCGTCCTCGTTTTGCGCGGCGTGGTCACGCTGAGCTACGTCGTCGCGCTGTTCCTGCTCTCTTGGCGCTTCTTGCTGCTCACGCTCGTGCTCGGCGCGGTCATCGCGACGACGGCGCATCGGCTCGGCCGGCGCGTGCTCGGGCACGGACGCGCACTCTCGAAGGCCAGCACCGAGCTCGGTCGTATGGTGACCGAGGTCGTCGGCGGAGCGCGCGTGATTCGCACGACGGCGAGCACCGAAACGTACGAGGCGACCTTCGACGAGCCGAACCGCAATCACGCGCTCGCCGACTACGGCGCGAATCTGTCGCTCTCGATGCAGCAGGGCGCGCTCGAAACGCTCGGGCTCACCGGCGCCATCTGCCTCACGGTCATCGCGCGCGTGTTCTGGCTCGGCAACGGAACGCTCGACATCGCGCATTTTCTCGCCTTCGGCTTCGGCCTCGTGCGCTTCCTGCCGGCGCTCAACTTCTGTTACGTGACGCTCGGGCTCTTGGTCTCGTCGGTGGGCAGCTTGGAGCACGTGCTCGAGTGGCTCGACCTGCCGGCGTACCCCGAGCGGCCCTTCGGCTCGCGCGGCGTCCCGAAGCTGACCGAGGGCATTCGCTTCGACAACGTGACGCTCGAGTACCCGGACGGCCATGCCCCCTTCCGCGATCTGTCCTTCTTCGTTCCGAAGGGCAGCACGCTCGCGGTGCTCGGGCCGTCGGGCTCCGGCAAATCCACGCTCGCGAGCGTGCTCATGCGCCTGCGCGAACCGACGAGCGGAGCCGTGCGTTTCGACGGCATCGACCACTGGGAGTTTGCTCCGAAGGATTTCCATCGCGCGGTCGGGTTCGTCGATCAGGATTCGTTCTTGTTCAACACCAGTATCGCGGACAACGTCGTCGCGGGCCGACCCGGCATCAGCCGCGCGGACGTGGAGGACGTGCTGCGCGTCGTTCAGCTCGGCGAGCTCGTGGCGCGCTTGCCGCAGGGCCTCGACACCGTGCTCGCCGAGCGCGGCTCGACACTCTCGGGCGGCCAGCGCCAGCGCCTCGCCATCGCGCGCGCCATCGTCCAAAATCCCGAAGTTCTCGTGCTCGACGAACCCACGTCCGCCCTCGACAGCGAGACCGAGGAAGAGGTGGTCAAGGCGATTGACCGGGCCAGTGTCGGACGAACGACGCTGATCATCACGCATCGCGCGGCAGCCGCCCGCCGTGCGACGCATCGGCTCGACCTCGGATCGAGGACGCTCGTCGCCGTGGAGCCTTGACGGCATCCTCGGCCTTCGCGGAGACTCGCCGGACGGCGCGGGCCGAGAGGAGATGCCGGTTTCAGACGATGCCGTGGCCCCGGGCCCCAAACGAACGCGCCGCCGGCGAAGGCAACGATCGCCTCGGCCCGAGGACGTGCGCGACGCAGTCGGCATCGCGCTCCTTTCGTTGAGTGTCGTCGGCTCCGTGCTCCTCTTCGGAGCACAGCACATGCCGGTGCTCGTCGTCTGCGCGCTCGCGAGCGCGGCTTCGGCGCTGCTGCTCGCTCCGGCGCACTTTCCGCGCGCCGGCTGGCTGCTCGCCACGCTCGCCGGTTACACGATGCTGCAGGTCGTACCGCTGCCGCTCGCGCTCGTCGCGCGGTTGTCGCCGGCGTCGGCCGCCGTGTGGCGCGATGCGCTCTCTCCGCTGCACGCCAGCGTCGGCTGGGCGACGCTCTCCGTAGATCCCGCCGCGACGGCGCTCGAAGCGTTGAAATGGTCGGCATACGTCTGCGTGCTCGTCGCCGCGACCGGGTGGCGTTCGCGCCACCGCGCGGCCGGGCTCGCGTTGCTGCTCGCGGGCTCGGCGCTGCTCGTGTGCTCGATCACCCTCTTGCACGGCGTCCTCGACATCAAAAAGATCTACGGCCTCTACGAGCCGACCGAGAATTGGCGCTGGATTCGCGGGCCCCTCATCAACGGCAACAATCTCGCCGGCTACCTCAATCTCGGCCTCTTCGCCGGGGCGGGCGTCTGGTTCTCGGGGCGACGCCCGCGCATTGCGCGTTTCCTCACCGTGGGACTGCCCGTGCTCGGCGTCGGCGTGCTGCTCGCGGATTCGCGCGGAGCGACGGTTTCGATCGCGCTCGGGCTCGTGGTGTTCGCGGTGTTGCTCATCGCTCAACGGCCGGGCGCGCGCCCGGGCCTCGTGCTCACGCTCGGCGGGACGGCTCTCGTCGTGTTCGCGCTCGCGGTGGCGGGTGCCGGCACGCGCACCTGGAACATCATCGGCAATACCGAGCTCGGGGCGAAGACCCGCGTGTGGGTGTGGGCGCTACCACTCGTGCGCGACTTTGCGTGGTTCGGCAGCGGCCGCGGCGCGTTCGAGACGGCTTTTCTGCCCTATCGGCAGCCGGTCGACCACAACCTGACCCTCGTGTACGCCCAGGCGGAGAACTTCGCGCTCCAATGGGTCGCGGATTGGGGCGTGCCGGTGGGGCTCGGGGCGCTCGCTACGCTGGTCGTGCTCGGCAGCCGCCCCTTCAAACGCGCCCGCCGCGACCCGCTCGCCGCCGGTTTGGTCGTCGGCCTCGGCGCACTCTTCGCACAAAATCTCGTCGATCTCGGGCTCGAGCTGTTCGCGGTGGGTGCCGCAGCGGTCGTGGCGTTCGCGGGCGCCGACGACGCCATCGTCGAGGGGCCGAAGCGAGCGTTCCTACCCGCCCTACCCGGCGCGGTCGCGGTCGTCGTTTGGGCGGTGATCGTGAGCGTCACCGGAGCTCGACCCGTGCAGGTGGATCGGCAGCTCGCGGCCGCACGCTACGCGGCGATCGGTCCTGCGCGCGCGGCGGCCGACGGGTTTTACGCCGACCTGGGCCGGCTCATGCGCAAGCACCCGGGCGAAGCGTATTTCCCGCTGATTGGGGGTGCCGAAGCGATGCGCGTCGGGAGGGATCCGCTGCCCTGGCTCGGCCGAGCGCTCGAACGCTCGCCGCTCGACGGCGTCACGCATTACTTGCTCGCCGACGCGCTCGCTCTCCGTGGCGCGCGCCTGCAGTCGCTCCTGCACAGCCGGCTCGCGGCGCTCTACGACGCCCTGGCGCGTGAGAGCGCGTACGCTCAAATTGCGTCCCGCGTGCACACCCTTTCGGAGCTCGATGACGCCTTCCCGCGCGATCTGCCCGGGAGCTCGCTGCTCGAAGAAGTATGCGACAGGCTCGAGCCCGCGCTCGTAGTCGGCTGCTGGCGCGAAGCGATCGCGAGGCGTAGGAGCGAGACGGCCGAGCTCGGCCTCGCGGCGGCGCTGCTTCGCGCCGGTCAAGGCGGCGTCGAACCGTGCGCGAACGACGCGAAACGACAGTGCGAGGACGAGGCGCTCGCCATGCTCGAGCGGCTGCAGACGAGCGGCGTTTCGGCGGCAAGGGTCGCAGAAATCCGCGCTGGTCTGCTCTCGGCCAAGGGGGAAGTCGCGCACGCCGCCAAGCTTCTGGCCACCAATTGTCCCGAGCAAAAGGACATTCAGGGCTGTTACTCACGTGCGTTCGAGCTGGCGCTGGGCTCGGGTGATCCCATCACGCTCGGTGAAATTTCCGAGCGCTTCGCCACGCTCGTTTGCGGCAACGCGGCTCGTTGCGCGGAAGTTCACGAGCGCACGGGCCGCGTCTATCTCGAGCTCTCCGCGGCGGGGCTCGCGCTTCACGAGTTCACCGCGGCCGCGCAAGCGAGCCCGACCGCGGATCGCTGGTTGCTCGCCGCCGAGGCCGCCTCCATCACGGGTGCGTTCACCGCCGCGCGGCATTCGCTCGAGCGAGCCACGCGCGAACCGGATCCGGCCCCGCGCCAAGCGGAGCGCATTGCCGCCCTCCAGAGCGCGCTTTCGAACCCGACACCGGGCAATTGAGGGACCCAACCGCCGCGATGTCGAACGCGAAGGAGGCCGTCGAAGGCCGTGTCCAGGTCGAGCGACTGCGCGTCGTCGAGCTCAGCGGAGCGTTCGGCATCGGCGGCACCGAGCAAGCCGTCGAGATTCGTAGCGCACTGCTCGATCGCACGCGCTTCGACGTGCGCGCGGTCGGTGTCTTCGGCGGTCCTCGGCGCACGCGCCTGGCCGAACACGGCGTCGAGGTCACGGATCTCGCCGGCGACCTCGGACGGCTCGGGCCGCTCCTCGACGAATTTTCCCCGCACGTGTTGCACTACACGCGCTCCGAACGCGACTGCGTTCATTCGAAGATCGTCCAGGCGGAAGCCCTCCGCGCGCAGGTCCCCGTACTGATCGAGACCAACGTGTTCGGCCGCCCCGCGGGTTGGGAGCAACGCCGCGCGCCGAATCTCACGTGTCACATGTCGCTCGCGAGCATGCTGCGCTGCGCTCGCACCGCCGGGCGCTCGATGCCGGAGCTCTACGGCGAAGGGCACCGCGCCGTGTACCTCCCCGTGCCGACGCCCGAAGCTTACGGCGCCGCCTCGCCGTCGCGCGAGGCCGCTCGCCAGGCGCTCGGCGTGGCACCGGACGAAATTCTCGCTTGCCGTGTCGCGCGGCCCGACCTGCGCAAGTGGAGCACGCGGCTCGAGCTCGCACTCCCTGCCCTCTTCGCGCAACACCCCACGCTGCGCCTCGCCTTCATGGCAGCTCCAGCTGAAAAGGTGCGTCACTTGCGCGCGCGCTTCGGCCGGCGCGTCCTCTGTCTGGAGCCGGATAGTTCGTTCGAGCGGCTCGCCGCGATCTACAGCGCGTCCGATTTCATGCTGCACTCTTCAGGCATCGGCGAATCATTCGGCTCGAGCATGGCGGAGGCCATGTTTCACGGGTTGCCGGTGGTGGTCGATTCGACGCCCGAACTCGACAACGCGCAGGTCGAGGTCGTCCAAAACGAGCGCACGGGGCTCATCGTGCGCTCGAGTGCAGGCTTCGTCGCCGCCGCGCTCCGCCTCAGCCAAAATCCGGCCGAACGCGCGGAGCTCGGGCGCGGGGCTCGCGAACGCGCCGCGACCTGGTTCGCCGATCGGGTGGTCACGCGTGCCTGGGAATCGAACTACGCCGCCGCGAGCGCCACCGCCGGGATCGCGCTCTCACCGGCCCTCGCGGCCGCGTGCGAAGGCGGGCCGAAACCGTTCGGGCCCGAGGACTACGCTGCGTTCGGCGCGCGCTACGAAGCCGCGTGCCGCGACACGTTCGGCCCCGATCCCGACTGGCGTGAGCTCGGCGTCGGGCAGCTCGTGCGCGCTTGGGACACGCTGCAGTACGCGCGCCAGCGCGGGATGGGGCCGCTCGTTCGCGTCCTCAAGTCGCGGTTGCGCGCGGGCCGCCTGCTTTCGCGTGAGTGACGCTGCCGGCCCGACTGACGCGAAGCGACCAAACGCCGGAAAGTGTTGCCCCGCCGAGCGCGTATGGCATTTTGACCGCCATGGTCGAGAGCGTCCTCAGCACCGAGCATGCCTTCGCTCCAGGACCTGCCCCAAGCCTCGTCGCAACGGCGCCTGCGCGCGTCAAGGGACCGGGCTGGGTGTTCAGCTTCGTCGTCGTCCAGCTCGTCTGCAGCCTCGGGCTGTTGATTCCGGACGTTCAGGCGCTCCGCATGTTCGTCCGTTCCGCAGCCTGCGGGACGAGCCTCCTGTTCCTGGTGATCGGTCCGCGCCGTGAACGGCGCGCCGGCACGGTGCGTTGGCTCGCGCTCGGTGCGCTCGCGATTCTGACACTCGAGATGTTCAACCCGCTCGGCGGCAATGCGCTCTCCGTCGTCGCGCACTGGGCATTTTGCATCGCGATCATCGCGCCGCTCTTTTGGGTCGGGCGCTTGAACATCCCTCAAGGCACGCTGGCACGCGTGCTCCTTCTGTTGTGGGCGTTCCACACGGTCGGCTCGATCCTGGGCGTGCTCCAAGCGTACTTTCCGGTGCAATTTCAGCCGAATTTCAACACGGTGGCGAGCAAGCACCTGATCATTCGGCTCGCTTCGGGTGAGTGGATCCCGCGGCCCACGGGCTTGACCGACACGCCGGGTGGCGCGGCCGGCGACGGCATGTACGCGTCGCTGCTCGGCACCGCCGTCGTGCTCGTGCGGCCTTTTCGCTACGCGCGTGTCATCGGGATCGGAAGCGTCATCCTCGGGCTGATGTGTATCTCGCTGTGCGAGGTGCGCGCGGCCGTCGTGACGGTGCTCGTGTGCTTCACCGTGATGACGGCTCTCTTCGCCTGGTCCGGCCACACGACGCGCGCGACCGTCGCCGTGCTGTTGCTCTTCGGCCTCGTATCCATCGCGTTCTACTTCGCGCTCGGAGTCGGCGGCCAAATGATGAGCCATCGGCTCGAGTCGCTCATCGCCGCCGATCCCGGGACCGTTTATTACAATACGCGCGGAGCGATGCTCGATCAGGCCTTCACGGAGCTCCTGCCGCTCTACCCGCTCGGCGCCGGACTCGGCCACTGGGGGATGATGAACGCGTATTTCGGCTCCGCGGGGCAGGAAATCGGCTCCGAACTCCAGATCGGCGGCTGGATCCTCGACGGCGGCGCGCCGCTGCTCGTCATGTACGTCGCGGCCGTGCTCAGCGCGATTTTCTACGCCTGCCGCGCAAGCCGCGTCACCGACATGTATCAAGCCACCTGGGCTGCAGTCGTCGCAGCGTACAGCGTCGGCGGCTTCGCCCTTTGCTTCAGCTACCCGTACTTCATGGGAGCGGGCGGGCTCGAGTTCTGGCTCGTGAACGCCCTGCTCATCCAGGAGATCCGTCTGCCTCGCCTGCGGACGCGGTGAGCTTTCAGCTCTCGGCCGGTTTGGTCTCCTGCGAGTACGAGCCGTAATACGAGTACGGATAGCCGTCTCCGGTCGACCCGACCGCGTTGATGATGAAGCCCGGGACGACGCCGCCCACGTCCAGGAGCGAGCGCAGCGCATGCCGGGCGGACTCACGACGCGTCCGGCGCGCGCGCACGACCAAGAGCGTCGCGTCGACGCGGGTCGAAAGCACGACCGGATCGGTGACGACACCGGCCGGCGGACTATCGATCACGATGCGATCGAAGCGTGCCTGCAGCGCCTCGAGCAGCCGCCCGAAGGCGTCACTGTGCATCAGATCGGCGGGGTTCGGCGGGGTCGGCCCGGCGGGGAGAACCCAGAGGTCGGGCGCCGACGTCTTGATGAGCGCCTCGTCGAGCTTGCTCGGATCGAGCATCGCGACGGTGACGCCGGGCGCGATCGGACTGCCGAAGACGCTGTGCACGCGCGGACGCCGCAAGTCACAGTCGACGAGGCACACGCGCTGCCCGGCTTGGGCCATCGCAATCGCGACTGAAGCCGCGACCATGGTCTTGCCCTCGGCCGGACTCGCGCTCGTGACGAGCAACGTCTTGTACGGGCGATCGGGAGACGTGAGGAGCAGGTTCGTGCGGATGGCGCGGGCGGCTTCGGCAGCCGCGCTCTTCGGATAGTGGTGCACGAGCATCTCGGGGACGAGACGCTCGGGGTTCGCGTCGGGGCCCGAGGAGCTGCGCTTACGCTCGCGGCCGTGTGGATACGCGCCGTAGTAGAGTGTCGCGAGTCCCGCGCGACCCTGCACGTCCGGGAGCGAGCCGATCGAGGGGATCCCGAGCTCACGTTCCACGTCCGCCGCATCACGCACGGTGCGATCGAGCAGCTCGCGCCCGACGGCGAAGCAGAGCCCGACGAGGAGACCGAGGGCGGCGCCGAGCGCGAGGTTCAGCGCGGGACGCGGCAGCACCGGGCTAGCCGGCAGGAGCGGCCGGTCCAGCACACGCACGTTGTTGAACGGCATCAGCTTCGAGAGGCCGCTCTCCGTGGAGCGCTCGAGCACCACACCGAAGACGTGCTCGGTGTTGTCCTTCGACCGCCGCAGGCGCGCGTAACGGACCTCGTTCAGATTGAGGTCCATCGCCTGCGTCTTGGCCGTCTCGTAGAGACGGGTGACGCCCGCGAGCTCACGGCGCACGGCGTCGAGATCCGCCTGGCAACCGTGGCGGATGTTCTCGATCTCGTTCTGCAGCGCGTCGTGCGACGACTTCAGCGTCACCGCCGCAGCTTGGACCTCGGGGTGATTGTCACCCTTGCCCATCGCACGCAGCCGGCCGAGTTGCTCTTCGGCGTCGAGGTAGCTCGAGCGCAGCGACTTCAGGAGACCGTCGCCAAGGAGCTCGCTCTGAGGGATGGCGGCGGGGTTCTCCGCGTTGATACCCAGCAGCACCGCCAGGCGGGCCGCGACGCGCTCTTGACGAGCCTTGAGGTCCGTCAGGGCGCTGTTGAGCTGCTGGATCTGAGCGCGCAGCATGTTCGACTGATCGTCGAACGAGACGCTCAAGAGGTTGTTGCGCTTCTTGAAGTCGTGGAGGTCCATCTCCTGCGACTCGAGTTCTTGCTTGAGCTTGACGAGCTGCGTGTCGAGCCACTCGGCGCGCTGGCTCGCCGTATCGAGCGTGCGGTCGAGATTTTGATCGACGTACTCGTCGACGAGCGCGGCGAGGACGCGTTGAGCACGACTCGGATCGGCGTCGCGATACGTGACGCGCGTGAGTCGGCTGTCGGCGATCTGCTTCACCTCCATGCGAGCGCGCACGAGGTTCGCGGCCACGTCGATCGAGACCTCGCTCGCCCCGCCTTGCGGCCCGGCCGGGGTGTTCGCGACGAAGCTGTGGTCGCGGTTCAGCGCGAGCTTGCGAACGACCGCCTCGGCCACCCTGCGTGAGGTGAGCACCTGCAGCTGAGTCGCGAAGTACTCCTGGTTGCTCCAGTAGCTCTCGGGTCCCGTTTGACCGTTGTTTTGGTTGCCGAGCGGCATGAGCGGCTGCGGATCGAGCTGCACGCTGGCGACGGCTTCGTAAATGCGCGTCAGGCGCGACGTATAGAGCGAGGCTCCGGTCACGAACGCCGCGACGGCGAGCACCACCAAGAACCAATTTTTCCGCAACGCGCGTGCGAGCAGACCCAGCGAAAAGCCGCCTTCATCGCCCTGTTCGAGGGAGGCCGGCAGCTGGCTGCGCGGGGGGAGCGAGGGCGACGGGAGCAAGGATTTCATCAGCGAATATTTCCAGGCAGGGCGACGGCGGCGGGCGCCGGATGTTCACTACGTACCGGCTCGGGCGCTTTTGCAGGCGACAGTGCGCTGTCACAACGGGCGAGGGCCGAGGCAAACCCGTCAGCGAAGAGCTGCAGGAGGATGCTCGCTTGAACGCTCGGATCGCCCTCGTCGACGTGCCAGACGAACTCGACGTGCGCGCGTGCGGCCGACTCCGGACCGAGCGGGAAGGCGCGGCGAATGGAGCCGACGGCTTCCGCAGCGGAGGCCTCGAAGCGATGCAGCGTCTCACCTTGCGCGCGGAGCTCGATCGCCGAGCAACCGGTGTCGCCGAGCGTGCGCCGCACGACACGAAAAACGTCCCGCTCGTCCTCCGACGAGCGCAGGCTCTCGAACACCTCGGGCAGAGCACGACGCAGCCGTTCAGTCAGACCGTCGTAGATGCGAGCCTCGAGGCGACCGCGGCGGTGCAGGTACTCGAAGTAGCCGGCCTGGCGCATCAGTCCGAGCAAGATGAGCGTCGCAATCAGCAGGGCGCCGCCGTTCCCCCAGCCGCCCCCGAACGCCATGAGCACCGCACAACAGGCGAACGCAATCGACACGCCGTAGAGCACCACCACCGCGCGCCGGTGCGTCAGGCCGAGCTCGAGCAGCCGGTGATGAATGTGCCCCTGGTCGGGGGAAAAAATCGGCCGCCGCTCGAGAAAGCGGCGCAGCATCGAAAACAGCGTGTCGAAGATCGGCAGACCGAGCGCAACCACGGGGATGAGCAGCGAAACGGCGGTCGAAGCCTTCTGCTGAACCGCGCCGGCGAGCGAGGTCGTGGCGAGCACGTAGCCGAGGAAGTAGCTCCCCGAGTCGCCCATGAACACGCGCGCTGGGTTCCAGTTGTAGAACAAGAATCCAACCAGGACGCCGGTCAGTGCCGAAAGGCTTAGGGCGACTAGGAGCGAACCATTCTGTACGGCGACGACCAGGCCGGTCACTGCCGCGAAAAGGCTTACGCCTGCTGCCAGGCCGTCGAGGCCGTCGATCAGATTGACGGCGTTCGTGATGCCGACGACCCACAGCACCGTGACGGGCAACGCGAAGACGCCCATCGAAAGCACGCCGACGAAAGGCAGGAAGACGGCTTCGACGCGAACTCCACAGGCGTACGCGAGCACCGCGACGCCCACCTGCGCGGCAAGCTTCAGGTGAACTCGTAGGCCGCGGATATCATCGACCGCGCCGATGGCGCAGAGCAGCAGTGCGCCGGTAAGGATCCCGAGGAACTGCATGCGCGACTGCTCGAGCGCCTGCGTGCCGAGGCTGGAGAGCGGAAGGAACGCCACGAGCGCGAGTCCCCAGCCGACGGCCAGTGCGATGCCGCCGATGCGCGGGATGCGGCCGGCGTGGATGTGGCGGCCGCCCGTCCGAGCGACGAAACCTTTGGCGAAGGCGACCGACCGGACGAGCGGCGTCAGCAGACAACTCGCAACGAGTGCGAGAACGAACGCCACCAGTAAGCTCTTCAAGTCCGTGCCCTGCCTTCCCGACGATTGGTTGCCGACCGACAACCCTCCATTCGGCTGGATGCGCGGAACAGTAGGCGCGTTACCGCTCTGCGCCAAGGCTGGCAATTCGCCACGTCACAAGATTTGGCCGGCTGACCAGCCTATCTTCATCGCTGGGACCGCCGCGAAACGGCGCGCTGGTAGAGCAAAACCAGCTCTTCGGCCGCTCGCCCCCAGGTCAGCTGACTCGCCGACTCCATGCCGGCGCGGGCCAGACGAATGCGCAACGGCGCGTCATCCAGCAGGCGGGCGACGGCGGCCTTCGTTTCCGCCACCGCCCCCACCGGCACGATCGAACCGTTCTCCCCGTCCCGGACGATGTCGGCCCCGGCGCCCGTCTGGGTCGTCACGACGGCGAGGCCACACGCCATCGCCTCGGTCGTCACGATGCCGAACCCTTCGTAGCGCGTCGGAAACAGGAAAACGGCGAACTGAGCGAGGTGCGCGGCGAGTTCGCGCGCGCTGAGCGGCCGTTCCACGTGGACGCGCGAACGGACGCTCGGGTCGAACAACGAGAGCGCCGCGTCCGGGGCGAGCCCGGCACCGAACAGCGTCAGGCCGAGGCTCGGGCGCTCCCGCATGAGCTCGGTCATCACGGCGATCGCCACGTCGCTGCCTTTGCGATGGAAGAAGGAACCGACGAACGCCACGTCCTTGCGAGCGGCAAGCTCCGTGTCGCCGCGAAAGAACGCGTCCACCCCCGGGTTCACGGCGCTGACTCCGTCGCGCGTCCTCCAACCTCTCCGGACCACCTCCTGCGCATCACAGCGGGACAAGAAGACGGCCAGATCGGAGCTGCGAATCGCGCCGCGTTCCCAACGGCAAATGATCTGGTCCTGGTAGAGACGGCTCGCGACGCGCTTCAGCGACGACTTTCGCAGCTGATCCTCGCCGGCGAGCGCGAGGTCCCACAGCCCGTTCGAGCGAGCGACGAGCGCCTGGCGCGGGCGACGGACGCGCGCATAGCGGAAGTAAGCAATGCCGTCGCCGCCCGCGATGTCGACGATGTCGGCGTCGGCCGCGCGCTGCTCGACCGCCCACGCCATCCGCAACGGCGCCGAAAGCTCGGTCGCTCGACCCGGCGGCGCGGCCGGAAGATCCTCGGCGAAGAGCGAGACCACTTCGACACCGAGCCGCGCGAGCTCGGGCTCGAGCCGGAGCGGCGTGCGGGCGGAGCCGAGCTTCTCGTCACGCGGAAAGCTGCAAGCGAGAACGACCTTCATGAAAAAGCGAAGCGACCATATCGCTCCGCGCCGTACTCGTCACGCGAGCGGCCGAGCGGGCCTACGGCCGAGAAACCGATTGCGCGAGGTGGGAGCGCCTTGAATAATGGCGGGCCTTGGCTGCGTCGCGTCCGAGCTTCACGATCGTCGCGGGCGATTTCGTGAAAACCGGAGGGATGGATCGCGCCAACTACGCGCTCGCGGATTACGTCAGCCGCGGCGGCGGCAGCGTCGAGCTGGTCACGCACCGGGCGGCGAACGAGCTCGCGGAGCGCGCCAACGTGAGCGTCCGGCGGGTGCCGAAGCCGCTCGGTTCGTACATGCTCGGCGATCCGCTGCTCGCTCGAGCGGGGCGACGAGCCGCCGCCGCGCGCCGCGCCGCGAACGGCGTGACGATCCTGAATGGTGGCAACTGCGTCGCGAGGGCCGTCAACTGGGTGCATTACGTGCACGCCGCGTATCGACCCGACTTCGAGCGCTCGTTGTCGGGCGTGCGCCGAGCGGCGTATCACGCACACTCGCTCCGCCAGGAACGACTCGCACTACGCGCAGCCGAGCTCGTCATCACGAACTCTGAGGCCACGCGGCGCGTGGTGATTGAGCAAGTGGGCGTGGACGAACGGCGCGTCGCGGTCGTGTATTACGGGCTCGACCCTGCGCTCTTCGCGCCGAACGACGCGGAGGACCGCGCGCGCGCGCAGAGCGAGCTCGGCTTCCCCGATCGCCCGACCGTTGCTTTCGTCGGCGCGCTCGGCGACCGTCGCAAAGGGTTCGACACGGTGTTCGAGGCGTGGCGAACGCTCGCGCGCGATCCGAACTGGGACGTGGATCTTGTCGCTGCCGGCGCCGGCTCGGAGCTCGAGGCCTGGCGCGAACGGGCGGCGCGCGCGGGACTCGGGCACCGGATCCGGTTGCTCGGCTTCCGGCGCGACGTCCCGCGCATCCTCGCCGCGTGCGACGCGCTCGTCGCCCCCACCCGCTACGAGGCGTTCGGGCTGGGCGTGCTCGAGGCGCTCGCGAAGGCGATGCCCGCGTTCGTCTCGGCTCGCGCCGGCGTCGCCGAGCTCTACCCGAGGGAGCTCCGTCACCTGTTGCTCGAGGACCCGGAGAGCCCCGGCGAGCTCGCCGAAAAGCTCCGACTCTGGCGCGCGAAAGGCGACACCGAGCGCGCGCCGCTCGGCGAATTATCCGAGCGCATCCGGCGGCGCGACTGGGACACCGCGAGCGCCGACATGCTGAAGACGATCGCCGAACGCGTGAGCTAGCCCGAGCTGCGAGCCTGTCGCTGCGGGCCGTCGTAAAGTTCGCGCAAAGACTGGACCGCGCGGTCGAGATGAAAGCGCTCTCGATAGAGCGCCTGCCCGCGACGGCGGAGCTCGGCGCGGCGCGGTGCGTCCAGCAGCAAGCGCTCGACGGCGGCGGCAGTCGCGCCCGCATCGCAGCCCGCGACGAGCTCGACGGCCCCACTGCGCCGCCAGATGGGCTCGGTGCACCACGCGCTCGTCGTGACGATGGCGGCGCCCGCGGCGAGTGCGGTCATCAAGCTCGTCCGGCGCGTGGTCACGCCCTCGAGAAACGGAAACACGCTCACCCAGGCGCGCGCGAGCTCGCGCACGACCGCCTCCGGCCCGAGCGCACCCGTCGCGCGAACGCGTTCGGCGAAGCGCGGATGCCGGCTGAGAAGCGCGCGCCGAAACTCCTCGGAACCCCGCCCGACGAGCACGAGCTCGCGCTCCTCCGCCGCGGCGAGCACCGGTACGACGCTGCGCTCGAGCGGTTCGGCGACGAGCGAGCCGTAGGTGCCGAAGTGCGCCACGGTCGGGACAGCGGCGGGCTCGGGTAGCTCGAACTGGTCCGGCACCGTCGCCGTCGCGGGAATGGGCAGCCACACGCAGCCGAGACCGCGCCGCGAATAGAACTCGACGAGAGGCTCCCACGCCGGTGTCGAGACGAACGCGCGTTCCGCGCTCTGGCCCGAGAGGCGCAGCATGAGACGCGTGACGACGGCGAGTACGTCACGCCTTACGCTCTGGCCGCGCACGAACGGATACACGACCTCGTGGAGCATGAGCCAGAGGCGCTCCTGGCGCGTCGCGAGGAAGCTCGCGAACGGCAGGTTCATGCCCTTCCAGCCGAACCCTTGCGGTACGTATTGGACGAAGATCACGGCATCGCGCGGCAGCGCGGCCCAATCCCGCGCGAGCTGGCGGCGACTGCGCGGGCCGAACTCGTCCGGTAAGACGCGGACCTCGACGCCTTCGATCGCGACAGGGTCGCGCGGGCGCGCCGTGTGCACGAGGACGCGATCGCCCCCGGCCGCGAGCCGGGCGGCGACGAGCGCCACGAAGTCTCCGATGCCGCCCGAACCGGGCGGGTATTCGGGCGTGAGGATCGCGAACGTGCGACGCGTACCGCTCATCCGGCGCTCGCCGGAACCGAAGGAGCGGAGCAAACACGTCCCAGCACCGCGGCCAGGTCGTTGATGCGCGCGCGCGGATCACACAGCGTGCGAGCGCGCTCGGGCCCCGCGGCGCCGAGCTTTCGGCGTAGGGCCGCGTCGTTCACGAGGGCGTCGAGCGCGCGCGCAAGCTCCGCTTCGGTCGTCACGAGCTTTCCAACGTCGCGCGTCACGATTTCACGCGGCCCGCCCATGTCGAACGTCACGATCGGTAGCCCGGCCTGCAGCGCCTCCACGAAGCTGATTCCGAACGGCTCGGGCTCGGCGTTGGGCTGGCAATGGATGTCGGCGGCGCCGAGTAGCCGTGGCACGTCGTTGCGCTGGCCCAGGAAGCGAACGCGAGCCGTCACGCCGAGCGCACGCGCCTGCTCCTCGAGCTTCGCGCGATACGCCTGCTCGGCTGGTCTTTGCGCGTCCCCGATCAGCACACAAAACCAAATCGTCGGTCCGTTGAGGCGCGCGAGCGCCCGCAGCAGCCGATCGTGCCCCTTCCACGCTTGCATGCGGCTCGCCTCCACGATGAGCACGCTGTCGTCGTCGAAGATGCCGAGCTCCGCGCGGACCGCGCGCCGCGTTTCCAGCTCGGCTTTCGGGGGCGTCTCGATCGGGTAGTAGACGACGTCCACACCCCCGCCGGGGAACAGCCGCGTGAGGTTGCCGCGCGTGAACTCGCTGTTCACGATCGACCAGTCCGGCGCATGGCGGGCCGCCCAACGTTCGAGCCAGTGCCCGTCGCGCACGCGATCGTGGAGGTAGAACACCTCGGGCACGCCCAACGTGCGCGGCACGCCGCCGAAGATGGCCTGCGCCCACGCCGAGTGACAGACGACCACGTCGAACTTGCGCGCGGCGAGCAAGCGCCGGAGCTCGCGCCGCGCTCGCAGGACGGACCAGGGCGCGCGGGTTTGCACGCGCCCGAGATCGGTGAGTGGAGCGCCGATTTGCGTGAGCTCGCTGCGCAAGCGCCCGTCGAAGCAGAGCGCGAACTCCGAGCGCATTTCCGGCGCGAGGTCGGCACGGCGCGCCAGCGTGGCGAGGAAGGCCTCGATGCCGCCCCAGAGATTGCCGGAGTAGATGTGAAGAACGCGCACGCTTGCCTCGAATAGCACAGCTCGATCGAGCGCTGACGGCGAGCTTCAGCCGGGCACGTCGCGATAACCTCGCGCGTGGAGCGAGCCAGCGAAAGCGTTCGGCAGCAGCGCAGCGAGGGCACGCGCCGAGCGCTCGCCCCAGACGCTCGCGGTATCGAGGCGCGGCACGAGCGGTTGTGACCCGACGGCCACTCGACGGAGCCCGGCCTGCTCGAAGCACGCACCGATACTCGCGCGCGTGAACCAGCGCACGTGCGTCCGATCCATCGTGCCCGTTTCCGCGTACTCGAAGCGGCCCAGGAGCAGGCGCCGCACGACCGAGACGTGCGCGACGTTCGGGACCACGGCGTGCACCACGCCGCCCGGCCTGAGCACCGCGACCGCCGACGCCAGGACGCCCCACGGATCGAAGAGGTGCTCGAGCACGTCGAGGAACAGCACCGCGTCATAGGGGCCGAGTCCGTCGAACGCGCCAGGCTCGTCGAGCGAACGGCGCCAGACGCGTGCAAGCCGTGTCTCGGCCTGCGCGGCGGCCGCGGGATCGCGTTCAATCCCCTCCACGCTCGCGCCTTTGCCGCGCGTGAGCAGCTCGCCGAAGCGCCCCGTGTCGCAGCCGACGTCGAGCACGCGGCTGCCCGGCGAGAGCTCACGATAGATGTCGCCCCGCGCGCTCTTCTCGCGCGTCAGATCGCCGAGCACGAAATCGTAGTTCGGCCGCAGCGGCAGGTTCATACCGCCTCTCGATAGCCGGACCGCACGGCTCGCACGAGCTTGTAACGCACTCGCAGCTTTTCCGCGTAGAGCTCGCGCCGGGGCCCTTCCGGTGTGACGAGCAGCAGCGCGAGCAAGGTTTCGATCTCGAGCACGTGGCGCACCGCCATGACCAGCTTGAGCGCAGCCGGCGCGGGCAGCTTCTGATGCTTGGCGAGCAGGCGCCAGCGGTTCCGATAGCAACGCAACACGCGCTTCGACTGAGTTTGCGGGCTACCGCTGCCACGATGAAACGCGACGACGCTCGCGTCACGCATCACCTTGAAGCCAGCCTCGCTGAGACGCATCGAAAAATCGAGATCGGCGTCGAGGAAATCGAACTCCTCGTCGAAGCCACCGATCGCCTCGAACGCGCTCTTGCGTACCGCGAGCGCGCACGAGTAGACGACGAGCGTCGGCTCCTTCAGAAAATCCCGGAGCCGAACGTACGCGCCTTCGAGTCGCGGCCCGAGCACGAAGCCGAGCGCCCGCGGCTCGCTCTGCGCCGTCTGCGTCGCGCGCCCGAGCTCGTCGACGGTGGCGAGCGCGATCGCCGCGAGCTCCGGATCCGCGGCGAGCGAGCGGTCCAGTGGCTCCACGACGTCCATCAACGGGTACGCGTCGCTGTCGAGCAAGAGCACCCAGTCCCCGCTCACCTCGCGAAACCCGACGTTCACGCTCGCCTGATAGCCGAGGTTTTTGGGGTTGTAGACGACGCGCGCGCTCGCGGGCAGCTCGGGCGGCGCGGGGGTCTTCGACCCGTCGTCCACGACGACGATCTCGGAGATGCGGCCGTGCGAGTGCTTTTCGAGGGCGCTCACGCAACGCACGGTGAGCGGCCACGTGTTGTGGTTGGTGATGACGACGGAGACCTTCACGCGCCCGTACGGAAGTAGCGCAGGCGCGGCCGCCAGGCTAGCAGTGCGTCGTGGACGAGACGAACAGCGCGATCCATCCCACGTCCGTCGTCGACCCGGGCGCCGAGCTCGGTCCCGAGGCGCGTGTCTGGCACTTCTGTCACGTGATGGCGGGAGCCCGCATCGGGGCGCGCTCGATGCTCGGACAAGGCTGCTTCGTCGGCCGCGGCGTCCGCATCGGCAGCGGCGTGCGCGTGCAAAATCACGTGAGTTTGTTCGAAGGCGTGGAGCTCGAAGACGACGTGTTCGTGGGTCCGGGCGTCGTCTTCACGAACGTGGTGAATCCGCGCGCCGCGGTGCCGAAAAGGAGCGAATTTCGGCGTACGCTCGTGCGGCGCGGCGCGACCATCGGCGCGAATGCGACGATCCTACCGGGCGTCGTGCTCGGCGAATACAGCTTCGTCGGCGCGGGCGCCGTCGTGTGCGACGACGTGGCTGACCACGCGCTCGTCGTCGGCGTGCCCGCTCGAGCGTCCGGTTTCGTGAGCCGGCACGGTGAGCGGCTCGAATTTCGCGACGGACTCGCCGCCTGCCCGTTTACCGGCGAGCGCTACGCCCTCACCGGCGAAGGCGTGCGGCTCATTGACGCTCGAGCCGAACCGGGCGCTTGAGCCGGCGCGAAAGCACGCCCTCGAGCGCGCTCCAGAGCTCGTCCCCCGACTTGCTCGCGACCCAGCGGCTCTGCGCCGCGACCCAGTCGAAATGCCAGGCGTTGAGCTCGGCCGCCATCCAGATTTGCCGCGCGGCGCGGTGCGAGTTCACGACGTAACGCGCACCGTCGTCGAACTCGACGGTCAATATGTCGCTCGCGAGCTCGGCTTCGAACTCCGTCGTGTCGAGCCCGTCGAGCGCGCGCACGAGCGCCGCGAGCTCCGGCTGCGCGACGGCTTCGTACTCGGCTTCGGTCACTGGCTGAGCAGCGGGTGGGTCACTGCTGGCCCGGCATCGCCGGGACGCAAGCGCCCGCCATGCAATGATTGCCGGGGTTGCAATCATTGTCGGACTGGCAGGGCCACGCACACTTGCCGAATTGCGTGTTGCAGCGATGCGTGAGGCACGCCGCGTCCGACGTGCACGGAAGAGCCATCGGCGACGGCTGCGACAATGCGCCGCTGGCCGCAGCCGTCGGCGCCGGCTGGGCGGCGGTCGGAAGGGCGGCGGGCTGCGTTGCGACCGGGGCCGGCTGCATCGCGGTCGGCTGCGCGCCGGGCTGAGCCGGATACTGCTGCGGCTGCTGGTACATGGGCTGCGGCTGCTGTGCCGGCGGCTGTTCGTCCTGTTTGCAGGCCAAAGGAAGCGCGGTGACAGCGCCCAGGATCAGCACGAGAACACGAGGTCGCATGATTTTTCCTCGCGGGCGAAGGTAGCCGTCCGAAGGTTTTCGGTCAACGAGCGTTTGGCGCTATCGTCAACGCACAATGTCCGAGAGGGCGGAGCCAGTCTCCGTGCTTGGCGATGCGGTGGTCGCGCGCCTCGTGGTCGACCTCCGCTCGGCTCTCAAGCGTAAGCCCGCGCGCGAAGGTTGCCTCGGCGGCGCGCTACGTACACTTTTCCTTCACGCGCCCGAGCTCCGGCGGGAGCTCGTGACTGCCTTCGAATTGCTGGTGCGCCGTGGTTCGTTCGACCGGCCGCTCTACGGCGCGCTTGCGCGTGCACTCGCCGAAGAACGGGAGCAGCGCGCCGCGGCCGCGCTGGCCCTCGCGCTCGGAACCGAGGACGGCGGCGGGCTCGCGACGCTCGCTGCGGCAGGCTTCAGTGATCACCCCGGGCTCACCGAGCCACTTGCCAAGCTCGCCGGGAACCGGCACGCGCACATCGCTTTCGCTGCCGAGCTCGCGCGCGTCGCACGCGGAGAATCGAACGGTGCGCACGCTCGGTCGATCGCGCCGATGATCAAGGAAGCGCATCGCATCACGCTCTGCGAAGAAGTGCTCGCGGCGTGGGCGTGGCGACCCGCGCTCGCGAAAGGGATTACCGGCGCGCTCGCGGCGCTGCGCGGGGCCGAACGGCACCTCGGGCGCTGGCTCTTGTGCGCCGAGCTCGGTTCGCGGGCTGGCGATCCGGGCGCGCTCGCGGACGCCGAGCGCGAAGCGTCGCTCGGTGCGCCGGGGACGCGACCCGCGTGGATGCTCGTGAGTTGGGCGCTCGGAGACGCGCGCGTGGAGCCGGCAATACGACCGAACCTCGAGCTCGCCGTGCGGCTGAGCGACCGCCCCACTGCCGAAAAGGATCCATCCTTTCTGTTTCGGCTCGCCGCCGCCAAGGTCGAGACGGTGCGTCCGCTGCTCCGCCACCTCACCCGTGGCAGGCTCGACAACGAGGTCGCCGTGCACGCAGCGTTGTGTCTCGCCCGCGACTTCGAAGACGCGCGGGCGCGCGCCCAGCTGATCGATGCCGTCGGCCCAGGTCGCCACGAGACGCTGCGCGGGCTCGCGAACGCGGCGCTCTACGACCTCGGAGAACGGGAGCTCGCGCTCGCGGCGGCGACCGACCTCGCACGGAGCACGAAACTCCCGACGCTCACGTTCGGCAACTTGGTGCTCGCGGCCGCGTCAGCTAAACAAGACCTGCCCCTGGTCACGGAGGCCCGCGTGAGGCGCATCCAACTCGGCTTGACACCATGAACTCCGCGCGTCACTCGCGGTGGTATCAGGCGCTCGGCCTCGCGCTCTTGGCCTCGGCGTCGGCGCACGCGCAGGGCAACCGCCACGGCGAGGACTCGTCCTTCGTGCTCTTCGCGGACACGGACGACGACGACAACGACGGCGTCGCCGACGGCGAAGGAGCACGTGTCTCCGGCGCAGCCACGACCGATCTCGTCCCGCTGCCGTCCGGACTCCCGGTTTCGCCCCTCACCTCACCGCTTGCACGCATCATCGCGGGGTCGAAACCGTGGGAAGGCCCGAACAAGCCGCGCGGCGCGCTCGCCCTGCAGGGCCTGCACGCGGGCGCGACGACACTGGTGATCGGCGGCGCGCCGGTCGAGCTCTCGGTCGTCGAACCGCTGTTGCTCGACGGTCGTGGCGCGCGCGTCGATCTCGCGCGCTCTCACGCCGCGGTGTCACGGCGACTGCCGTCCGTGCAAAGTGAAGAGAGCCCCGAAGCGCTCGATCCCGACGCCATGCGCTGGCTCCTCGCCGGTCCCCTCGGCGCGCTTCCCGACACGGTGACGCTCGCGTCGACGCGACCGAACGGCGCCGTGATCGACACCATTCAAAACCTCGCGCTCGAGCCCGCTACGTGCCCGCCCGACATCGCTGCGGAGCTCACCTGTCGCACCACGCCGCTCGTCTTCGCAGTCGCGGACGTGATCGATCGCCGTCGCGCGGAGGCGCAGCGCTGGCTCCAGGCCGAAGTCGGCGGTCGCATCCTCGTCCGCGTGGACGGCCGCAAAGCAGCGAGCGTGCGCGTCGGCGGCCCGCGCGTCACCGGGGTCGGCCCGATCGAGCGCTATCGCGGCAAGCTGCGCGTGCACGTCTTCCGCACGGCACGCGGCGGCATGCCCGCCATCGGCGGCGACGACGCCGGCGCACGCGCGCTCGCCAAGAACGAGATCGACGTCGCGAGTCGACTCTGGGGTCAATGCGGCATTCACTTCGGCGAGCCGACTGCGCAGGACGTCCTCGTGCACGACCCGCCACCCGTGTACATGCTCGCCGTCGGGTGCGAGGTCGGCCTGCCCGCGAGCGGCGGTGAAATTCGATTTTCCGTGGGCGGACGGCGGGTGCGCGTTCCGACGCACGCCGGGCAGACGCCAGTGGACGTCGCCGTTTCCGTCACCCGTGCTCTCGCGGGGCTCGGCGTGACCGCGACGGTAAGCCCAAATCCGGCGACGCTGGGCGCTCCTTACGGCACTGCGGACGTGATCGTGCGCCGGAGCGACGGCGCGCTTGCCGAGCTGCGCGAGGACGGCACGGCGCCGCTCTCGAGCGACGCGAGTCTCGGCGCGTGTTTCGGCGAGGTCGACTTCGCCGACGGTGTCGAACACTTCACGGACATCGACGCGCCCGCCGGCACGGTCGAGGAGCGCGCGCTCGTCAAAGCGTTCGACGACGGCGATCCGACGACCATCGACGTCTTCGTCGTCCCCGCATTCGCGGGTGCCGGACGCATCGGTGAATCATTCGTTCACGATCCGGGCACGAGCATCCAGGACGTCGTCATTCTCGACCGCGCGGGCATTCGCGCTGGGGCCCGCTCTTTCGTGCTGGCGCACGAGCTCGGTCACGTGTTGCTCGACTTGCCCGGCCATCCCGACGACTTCGGCGTCGATCGCCCCTCCGATCTCATGGACGCGGACGCGGCAGATCCGAGCATCTTCGGCCCGCGCCGCTTGTCCATCACCGAGTGCGAGCGCGCCGTGCGCCAAAGCGGCCCGGGTGCCCCGGTACCGCTGCTCGAGCCGTGGCCGTTGACGCAGAAATGACTTTTTAGCAGCGACGGATCAGACGGAGCGTGCGGTGCGTCATGGTGGACAACGGACGCGCGGAAGGCTACGAACGACACGTGCCTCACGGGGCTTTCTTAGTGAAGCGCGGTCGCATGAGGGTTGCGCAGCGCTCGATTCCCGCCCTCTTATTTCTCGCCTCCGGCGCCGTTGCGGCGTCGTGCGGCGGCGACGACTTCTGCTCCAAGGGCAGCTACGAGTGCACCGGCGGCACCGCCCCCGCCACCTCCGGCGGCGCCGGCCTCGGTGGCACCTCGGGGGACGGCCTCGGCGGCTCCACGGGCTCGAGCGGCTCTGCCACGGCCGGCTTCCCCTCCATGGGCGGAACCAGCGGCAACGCCGGCAACAGCGAAGGCGGCGCTCCCGCAACCGGCGGCACCGGCGGCATCTCACCCACCGGCGGAACCACCGGCACCAGCGGTGAAGCCGGCAACTCCGGTGAAGGCGGCGAAGGCGGCCACGGCCCGACCTCCTGCGACACCGACAACCCCACTGCCGGGTGCGTTCTCACCACCGGCCTCACCGCCATCTACGTCGCTCCCCCCTCAGCCGGCGGCGACGACGGCAACGACGGCACCCAATTCTTCCCCGTCGCCACCCTCGGTCGCGCCCTCGAGCTCCCCGGCGCCAACGTCGTCCCCATCTTCGTCTGCGCAGGCACCTACAAAGAGCACGTCGAAGTTACCGTCGGCGGCGTCACCCTCCACGGCTCCTACACCTGCGACGCCCACACCTGGACCTACGACCCAACCGCCACTTCACGCGTCGCTCCGACCAGCAAGGATGAAGCGCTCCGGGTCAAGGACGTCACCGGACTCACCATGACGGACATGGAGCTCGTGTCGGCGAACGCGGATACGAAGACTCCGGGTGCGAGTAGTGTCGCGGTGTTTGTGTCGGGGTCGACTGAAGTCGCGTTCGTGAGGGATCACATCGTCGCGGGGGACGGGGTCAGGGGGGCGGATGGGGTGTTGGAGCCGTTTACGTACGCCGATATTTCGGATCTTGCCGGGAGTGACGCCGACACCGATACCGGAGCAGCCGCAAAGGACTGCAAGTGCGACGCGAGCAGCGAACACACGCGGGGTGCGAGAGGCGGCGACGGGGGACAAGATGGAGGTACGGGCACTCCCGCTGATCTTGGCGGTGGCGCGCCGGGAACTCACGGCTCCCCGTGTTCCAACGGCGGACTCGGTAGCGACGCGCCTATTGTCGCCGACGCGCCAGGTGCAGGCGTTTCAGGGTCGCTCGCGGAGGCCGGATGGACGCCCGCTTCCGGCAGCGATGGGGTCAGTGGACGTCCTGGACAAGGCGGCGGGGGCGGCGGCGGCGGGAAGAATGCGGGAGACGGCGGCGGCGGGGGCGGCGCCTGCGGCGGTTGCGGCGGAAAGGGCGGAGGCGCAGGCGGAGGCGGAGGGGCCAGCATCGCCGTTCTCGCACTCGACTCCAAACTGGCAATCACTGCAAGCAAGCTCGAGGCAGGCGTCGGCGGCGATGGCGGCGTAGGTGCACAAGGCCAGCTGGGGCAGGACGGGGGCTCACACGGCAACGGCTGGAACAATGCGTGTCAGGGTGGCGCCGGTGGCAAAGGCGCTGCGGGTGGCGCCGGCGGAGGCGGAGCCGGCGGCATCTCGGTGGGGATCGGGTGGTCCACAACGAGCACCATCAGCGTTGAGGAGACGACAGTTACCCCCGGCACACCGGGTGCCGGCGGCCACGGCGCTGGCTCCGACAACAATGGGCTAGCCGGCGTCGCCGAAGAGCAACTCGAACTCTGACACCGAACCTCGCAAACTACGGCGTCACGTACTCAACGTCGATCGCAGCACCGGCGAATCCCGGCGTACAATGGAATGCCATACTCTGTGAGGCAGCCGTGTCCGCAAAGTGGATCAGGTATTGTGTGTAGTCAGAGCGTGCAGCCCGGTTGACGAGATCATCTCGTATACCTTCAGACACGTCGAGCGTTGCGCCAACTATGGCGCCGCGCGAGACAGACAGCGATCCCAAGCTCCCGAGAACGGGTGGGTCCCAAGTCAACGCTTCCCGATCGATACTGACGTGATCCACCTCCAGGTCGGTACTCACCAGAGTGGCTGATGTCGTATCAAACGGGACTCCGAGTTCGGCCGACACGAAATCGACAATGGCGTCCGCGCCCGCGACGCCTTCAAACGAAAAAGTAAGCAGCAGAGCGTCGCTGTTCGTCATCCCATCGAGCGAGCCAGTGCAGGGTGTCTCAATCTGGTCGGGGCCGGGTACTGCGTGATGGACAATGCGGGCGTCTGCCAAGCCTAGAGTCGCCGCGCCGGTGTGCCCTGTGTCAAAACTGACGCTCTGAGTTTGAAACAGGTGATTGCCCGCGAGGTCGCGAGCGAACGTCGTGATTGAGAAAGAGTACTCGCGAGCATCCGCAGAAACGTCCGCGTACTCGAGCGACCCGGGTGAGTGAATACTCATCACTTTCCCATTGTCACTCCATGTGAACGTCGTGTGACTCGGCAAGAAGGCGTCGCCCTGGAAGGAGGCTTCCGTTTCGGGTCGGTCCATCGATTCACTGAATGTCACCACGATGTCCGAATCGATTCGCACCCCGTGAGCGCCGTCCTCCGGAACCACACTCACGATCTCGGGAGGGGTCGTGTCCGGAACTGCCGGCTCTCCGCCCCTACCGGCATCGTTGCCGGCGGCACCGGCCTCGCCACTTGAATTCTCGGCGCCTCCGCGCGTGGGCTCCTGCGCACCACCCTGCCCGGCTTCGCCGCCGATGGCTGCGCCTTGCGCGCCCGCCTGCTCCCCGCTACCTCCGGCACTCGCACCGCCGTTCGCGAAGAGGGCGCCTCCGTAACCGGCGCCGGCTTGACCCACAGCACTGGCACCCGCAGCCCCGAATCCTCCCGCGGCGGTAGTTGTCGGGCCCTTGCAGGTCCGCGAAGCGCGACAATCGTCGAACCCGCCCGAACAGCCGCCATTGCCCGCTAGGGAAAGACCTACGCCGAGCATAAGAAAAACAATCCTCTCGCTCAAGATTGCGCCTCCACGGTCACGGCACAAAGTAGACGAGGTCGAGCCGAAGGTTTTGGCAAACCAATGTCCCCTGTTCGGCCTTGTCGTCGTTGAGGGGGATCGAGCGAAATTCGTACTGGGAAAGCCGCTCTGAATTGGCACGCTGCGCATCCTCCACGACAGCACTCAGAACATCGACCGCGGTCATGCCCAAGAGCCCATTTCCTTGGACGACGAGACTGCCCAGATCCGTCGAAAGGGGACTGTCCCACGTGACCAACGACGGGTCGGCCGTGACATGATAGGCAGAGACGGCAGAAACACCACCGAGCGACAGCTGCGCGCTCAGCGTCGCCGTCGTCCAATTCTCTGGGGAAGGAAGCGTGCCTATGGCGTCCAAATTAAACGTCACGAGCGCACCAAGACCCTTGTTGGCAGCGGTATCACCGAACGTCACAGCACCCGTGATGTCGCACCCTTTCGTCGTGTCACCGTCTTCCGTCAATTGTCGTACGTCCACGGGCATGACGGTTCGCGTGATGCGCGCCAACGTCGTGAACGAAAACGCTCCGGTTTCGGCCAGGTGGTTACCGGCAACATCACGCGCCAGCGTCGTGATCGAGAACGAGTACGACCGCAGCGCGTCCTCCGCGCCGTATTCGAGCCCGTCTTTGGGATGAACGGTCATGGTACGTCCAGCGTCACTCCAAGAGAACGAGATCTGGCTCGGCCGCAAATCATCGCTCGTAAACGCGTATTGCGTCTCGTCCTCGCTCATCGACTCGCTGAAGGTGATGACGATGTCTGCGTCTGCGCTCACTCCTCTGGCCGCATCCGCCGGTACTACGCTGACAATCTCCGGCGGCGTCGTGTCGGGCGCGCCGCCGTCGCTGAACGCGCCGCCCTCAGTACTCGAGCGTTCGCCAGCTGTCCCGCCGTCGTTGCTGCCGGCTGACTCATCAGGGCTCGTGCCGGCGCCTGAGATGTCCGCTCCGGCCGCGTTGGTCGCTCCTCCCATCGAGTCAGTTCCGGCAGTGGTCGTCGAGCCGCCCGCTCCTCCGATCTGCACGCCCCCGATCCCGCTGGTCGCGGTGCCGCCCATCCCGGCCGACGCCCCTAGACCTCCCGTGCTCGGGGCGCATCGACCAGATGAAGTGCAGTCGTCGAACCGGCTCGCGCACGCAAGGTCGTGACCGAGCCCAACCACGGCTGCGCTGACCAAGAACATCGCACGTTTGGACCCTGACAATCTCAAGCTCGAACCCCACGAAAAAGTCGGCCGCGCACCCCTAGCAGATATCGGGCCGCGGTGGGAGCCTGGCGCCTGGTTCGGTTCGAGTCAACGAGCACTGACCGCTCTGTCAACGCGCATCCCTGACAGCAGCGCTTCACCGTCATCTCCCGCCAGAACGGTGCCGACTACGGCGACACCAAACGCGCCGACCTCAATGATTTTTCCGGCACCCGATGCAGAGACTCCACCGAGCGCGTAGGCCCGCGCCCGCGCGGCCAGCCGCGCCATCCCCTCCAGTCCCAACGCCGCCCTCCCCTTCCGCTCCGCAAAAATCGGCGACAGCACCCACCCGTCCACTCCGGGCTCCAACTCACACTCCGGATCGTGACAGGCGCGCGTCACGAACACTCCTTCTCCTAGAATCCTCCGCGCATCCGCAGCGCTCACGCTCGCTTCACCGAGATGCACCGCGTCCGCGCCGAGCAGCGCCGCGAGATCGCATCGGTCGTTGACCTGGAACCACTGCTGCTCCGCCGTGCACAACGCGCGAAGATCGCGACCGAAGGCGAGACGCTCGCGCGCCGGGAGCTCGCGATCGCGCAGTTGGAACATCACGCTGAACGGCCGCGCCGCGCGCGCGAGGCGCTCGAAACGACGCAACGTTTCGTCCGCAGACGCCACAGTGCGATCAGTCATCGCAATCAGCCGCGGCGGATTTTCACGACTGCTCATGCCGCGCCCCGCCGCCCCACGCCGTTTTCACTCCGCGCGTCCCCGTTCCCCACTCCGCACGGCTCCGTTCTCCCTCCGCACGCCTCTGTTCTGACGCCCGCGCACCGTCGTAACCCGTGTTCACCGCGGTACAATTGGCGCCACGGCGCGCTCGTACCACTCGATGGTCCGCCGCGCTCCCTCTTCAATCTCGACGTGCGGCGCGTACCCCAGTAAGCGTCGAGCCTTGTCGATGTCCGCGTGCGTCTTGTCGACGTCCGCTTCCGGCTTCGGCGCTTCGATCCATGGCACCGTGCGTCCCGTGATTCGCTCGAACGCGGCGATGAATTCACTCACCAACTCCGGAGCTCCGCGGCCGAGATTGACGATCTCGTAGCCCAACTCTGCGTCGGTCGCGGCCACGATGCCCGCGACGGTGTCGCTCACGAAGGTCCAGTCACGGGTCATGCGGCCTGCGTCGTAGAGCGTAATGGGGACGCCCGTGCGAATGGCGTCGATCAAGCGGTAAGTGAGCATGTCGGGGCGGCCGCGCGGGCCGTATACCGTGAAGAAACGTAGTGCGGTGAAGCGCGTGCCGTGCAAGTGGTGATACGCGTGGCCGAGGAGCTCGGCGGCGCGTTTGCTGGCCGGGTACGGTGCGAGTGGGCGATCCGCCGGGTCGTCTTCGCGGAACGGCAGCCGCGTGGTCGCGCCATAAGCCGACGAGGTCGAGGCGAAAACGAAACGGGAGCCTCCGTGGGCGCGCGCGGCTTCGAGGAGTGTGAGCGTGCCGCCGAGATTCACGTCGTAGTACGTGACGGGGTCGTCCGCGGAAGCACGCACGCCTGCCATGGCTGCGAGGTGAACGACGACGTCGAAGCGGTGTTCCGTGAACAGACGCTCGACCAGCGACTTGTCGCGCAGGTCGCCTTCGACGAGCCGAAAATCCGCGCCGGGTGCCTCTTTTTCGATTTCGCGCACGTTCGCGCGTTTGCGCGCCGGCTCGTAATAAGCGTTGAAGTTGTCGAGTCCGACGACGCGATCGCCGCGCGTGGCGAGCGCGACGGCCGTGTGGCTGCCGATGAAGCCCGCGGCGCCGGTGAGGAGGACTGTGCGCGGCACGGCCAAAACCCTAATCCATCAGGAGTCCGGGGACGACCGCTTCGGCTTGGGCGGAGCCATCGAACTTCGCTCGCCGAGCAAGCGCTCGACCTCGATGCCGCTCGAATCGATGAACTCCTTCAAGAGCTCCGCACCACGCGCCACGAGCTCGCGCGGCCGGCCGGCAGCCACGACGCGCCCGCGCGAAAGCAGCACGATTTGATCGGCGATGCGCAGCGCTCCCGCCATGTCGTGAGAGATGACGATGCTCGTAACGCCGTAGCGATCCCGAGTCTCGATGATGAGGTCGTCCACCTTACGGCTCGTGATGGGGTCGAGCCCGCTCGTCGGTTCGTCGTAGAGCACCGCTTCCGGTTCGAGCATGAGCGCGCGCGCGAGACCGACGCGCTTGCGCATGCCGCCCGAGAGCTCGCTCGGAAAGAGCTCCTCGACGTTCTCGAGGCCGAGCGCCCCGAGCTTCTCGTGGACGCGTTCGCGGATCTCGCGCTCACTCAGTTTGGTGTGCTCGCGCAGCGGAAAGGCGACGTTGTCGAGCACGTTCATCGAGTCGAGCAGCGCCGAGTATTGGAAGACCATGCCGAAACGCCGGCGGACCTTGCTGAGCTCACGTTCGGAGAGCCGCGCGATGTCGAGATCGTTCACGCGAATGCTGCCGCTCGTCGCGCGCTCGAGGCCGATGAGGATCTTGAGCAACGTGGTTTTGCCGGCGCCGGACCCGCCGATGATGACGGTGATTTCCCCGCGACCGATGGTCATGTCCACGTCCGCGAGCGCTTCGAAACTCCCGAAGCGTTTCGCGAGACGCTCGACCACGATGTGCGGCTCGCCGGTCACGGTGCCTCGGAAGCCTACCCGAGAGCGTGCGAGGGCGTCGAACGGCGCCTGGCGCGGCCCACTGGCCGGCACGGAACGAGTCCCGCTTGACGCCGCCCTCCGAAGTCGAAAGCTTCGGGCCATGACCCACGAACACTTGGCGGCTCTGGTCGCTGCGGGCGAGGCCACGAAGAACGCCGACGGCTTCATGACGCTGCCGGAAGGTCGCTCCCTGACGCTCTACGTTGCGGCGGGCAATTCGACGCTGACCATCACACGCGTCAACGCGATCCGGCACGACGGCACGCTCCTCCAGGCGCGCACCATCAAGGGCGAGCTCTTCATTCTGGCCCTCGAGGACGCCTACGCGGGCAGCCTCGACGCGCCCGCGAACGTGACGAAGAAGGCCGGCTTTCTGTGACCGCGCCCGCCGCGGACGAGGACGACGCCCTCATCGTCGGAGCCCACACGTTCCGCTCGCGCCTCTTCGTCGGGACGGGCAAATACGCGAGCGTCGAAGAGACGCGCCAGGCGCTCGAGGCGTCCGGCGCCGAGGTCGTGACCGTCGCGCTCAGGCGCATCAACCTCGCGGATCGCAGCGAGGGCTCGCTCGGCAAGCTGTTGCTCGGCGGTCGTTACACGATTCTGCCCAACACCGCCGGCTGCTACACGGCCGACGAAGCGGTCCGCACGCTCAGGCTCGCACGCGAACTCGGCATCGCCTCTATCGTGAAGCTCGAGGTCATCGGCGATCCGAAGACGCTCTATCCCGACAACGAGCAGACGCTCGTGGCGGCCAAGCAGCTCGTGCACGAAGGGTTCACCGTGCTCCCCTATTGCATCGACGATCCGATCGTCTGCAAAAAGCTCGAGGACTTGGGCTGTGCCGCGGTGATGCCGCTCGCGGCTCCGATCGGCTCCGGCCTCGGTATCCGCAACCCTTACAATTTGCGGATCATTCTGGAGCAGGCACAGGTGCCCGTGATCGTGGATGCGGGCGTCGGCACGGCGAGTGACGCGGCGATCGCGATGGAGCTCGGTTGCCACGGCGTGCTCCTCAACACGGCGATCGCGGGCGCGCGCCACCCGGTGCTCATGGCGCAAGCGATGCGAGAAGCGATCAGCGCCGGACGCAAGGCGTTCTTGGCCGGCCGCATGCCGCGCCGCCTGTACGCCAACGCGTCGAGTCCCGAGAGCGGGCTCATCGAATGACGGCGGGCCAGGCGCGAGTGGCGCTGCCGTCGCTCTCGCCGTATCAACGGCGGCTCTTCGCCTTCCTCGGCGTCGCCTCGTTTTTCGAGGGCTACGACTTCTTCGCGCTCACACAGGTGCTCCCGGCGATTCGCGCGTCTTTCGGGCTGGATCGCGCGGCTGCCGGCAACCTCGTCAGCGTCATCAACCTCGGTACGTTGCTCGCGTACCTGCTCGTGAGCCGCGCCGATCGCTGGGGGCGGCGGCGCGTGCTCTCGGTGACGATTCTCGGCTACGCGCTCTTCACGTTTCTCTCCGGGTTCGCGCCGAACGTCTGGCTCTTCGCCGGGCTCCAGCTCCTCGCGCGCATCTTCTTGATCGGCGAGTGGGCGACGAGCATGGTGATCGGCGCCGAGGAGTTCCCGGCGGAGCGGCGCGGCATGGTGCTCGGCGTGATCAGCGCCGCGTCGAGCCTGGGCGCGGTGATTTGCGCCGGCGTCGTGCCCATCGTCGTCAAACTCGCGACTTGGCGAGCGGTGTATTTCGTAGGGGTGGTGCCGCTGCTGCTCATGGCCTGGGCACGCCGCGATCTCAAAGAAACGCAGCGTTTCGAGGCCGCCGAGCGCGAGCCGAGCCGGCCGCTCTTCGCGATTTTTTCGACGATCCACCGCCGCCGCGTGCTCGAGCTCGCGGCGATTTGGTTCTTCACCTACGTCTGCACGCAGAACGCCGTCACCTTCTGGAAGGACTACGCGCTGAACGAGCTCCACCTGCCGGAGGGGACGGCTGGATTGATCGTGACGCTCGGCGCGGTCGTGTCGATGCCGCTCGTGTTCTTCGCGGGCAAGCTCTTCGACGTGATCGGGCGCAAGGCGGGCGCCGTCTTCGTCTACGCGACGGTGATTGCCGGTGTCGTCGGCGTCTACTTCCTCGAAAGCACGCCGCTCCTCATCCTGGCGATGATTCTCGCGATGTTCGGGCTCTCGGCCGTGCTCACGCTGCTCAACACCGTGACGACCGAGCTCTTCCCGACCGAGCTCCGTGGCGACGCCTTCGTCTGGTCGAACAACTTGCTCGGCCGCATCGGCTACGTGATCTCTCCCATCGTGATCGGCGAGCTCGCAGTCGATCGCGGCTGGGGCCCCGTGCTGCGCTTCAGCGTCGTTTTCCCTGCGCTGGCGCTCTTGCTCGTTCTCCTCTGGTTACCGGAAACCCGTGGGCGCGAGCTCGAGCAAACCGCCCAAGTGCAAGAGGCGGGCAAAGCGAGTGACTGACTCCGGAGCGGTGAACCGCAGCGTCGCGCCGATGCCACCGCTCCGCGGCGGCTTCGTTCGCAACGTCGCCCCCGCCCTCGCCTGGGCCGTCGCGATCTTCATCGGCGGCAGCAGCGGCATGCCGCAGCCGGAGCTCGACATCGGGCTACCGAGCGACAAGGTGAATCACTTCGCAGCCTTCTGCGGGCTACAGCTCCTCACGTATCGCGCGCTCCGTTACGCGCTGCCGGCGCGCCCGCGCGCGCCGCTGCGCTGGATCGCCGTCGTTGCCGCGACGCTGGTCGGCGTGCTGCTCGAGCTCTATCAGCTCGGACTCCCCGACCGCACGGCGGACGTCAACGACGCGATCGCGGACGCGATCGGCGCCGTGCTCGGCGCGCTCGCGCTGACGCTCCTCGCCCGAACGTGGCCACGGCCCCACGCGCGTGGCGTGGGAGACACGTCTCCGGCGACGAAATCCTGAATTAATTCGCCGCGGTTCTGCTGGCGCGCCGCTTGCTCCTCCGTTCGCTCGACTCGCGCGCACCGCCCGAGCGAAAGGCCGCCATGACCCCTGCTTACGATCCGAAATCCGTCGCCGTCAGCGCTCTCGCCCTCGCTTGCTTCTCCGTCGGCTTCTCCGTGACCGCCGCCGCCTACCTCGGCGCAAGCGGCGCTCCGCGTGCGGAGACGACGAGCCTCAGCTCACCGTATGCGACGCCTCATCGAGCCGTACGAAGCGAAAGCCCAGCTTACGCAGAAGCTCGACGGCCGCGCTGAGCGCCGCGAGCTTGGCGTTGCGCGTGAGGCGCGCGTCGGGCTGGTGCGGCACGAGCTCGTCGAGCTCGTCGTCGGCACCCAAGAAGTCGAAACCGTGCAGCTCGAGATTGACGAACGGCTCGAGCATCAACGTGCGCGTCATCAGCCGCGCGCCGTCCGGTCCCGCGAGCACGAGCGAGGTACCGATGTACGGTAAGCGCGTGCCGGGCGTCACCTGGATCGGCAGCTCCGGCAGGCCGCTGCCCTTCTTCCAATACGGCGTACCGAGCCGATATGGCCGTGTGGGCGCGCGCAGCACCGAGCTCGAGCCGCGGATTGAATGCGAGCCTCGCCCGCGGAGTTTCAACGCGAAAAGCTTAGCGGCTTTGGCCGCGTAGTAGGCCGGACTCGGAAAAACCGACGAGTCGTAGCCGACGCCGAGCGACGCGAGCACGCGGACGAGCTCGTCGTTCACGAGGTAGCCGGGGGCGCGAAAGCCGCTCGGTCGCGCCCCGGTCGCGCGCACGAGCGCGTCGATGCCGCCCGCGACTTCACGCGCCATCTCGGCGGCGTCGCGCAGCGTCAAATCGTAGTGGTGCGAGTAGCTATGGTTGGCGAGCTCATGGCCCTGGCTCATGAGCGTCCGCACCGTCTCGGCGTTCTCGGAGCGCTCCAGATCGCGCCCGACGACGAAGAACGTGAGCGGCAGGCCGAGACCCTGAGCCCAGTCCGAAGCGCGCGGCACCGCGCGGTCGTAGACCACGTGTGCCGCGCGTTCGACGGCCGGCAGGCCGTGGATGGCGTAGTAGTGATGAATCTCGTCGAGGTCGATCGAGACCGCGGCGAGTCTCATCCCCCAGCCATCTTGGCCACTTCGGTCGCAAAATCGGGCGCGGTCGGCTTTTCGATGCCCTCACCGCGCTCGAAGCGCACGAAGCGCGACAGCGTCACTTCCGTACCGAGCTCCTTCGCGAGCTCTGCACGCAGCTGCTCCACCGTCTTCTCCGACTCGATCACGCTGGGCTGCTCGAGCAAGCACACTTCCTTCAGCCACTTACCGATCTTGCCCTCGACGATCTTCGGGCGCGCCTGCTCGGGCTTGCCTTCTTCAGCGAGCTGAGCCTCGAAGATGGCGGCTTGCTTCGTCTTGGCGTCGGCCGGAACCTCGGACGCCGACACGAAGAGCGGGGCCATCGCGGCGACCTGCATCGCCGAGTCGTCCACGAACTTCTCGAAGCTCGGCTTGGCGGCAGCCGCCTGGTTGCCGAGCCGGGCACCGAGGATCACGCCGACCTTGCCGCCGAGGTGCACGTACGCGTGCACCTTGCCCGGGCCGTCGACCGTCACGCGGTCCCAGCGGCGCACGGTGATGTTCTCACCGAGCTTGCCGACGAGCGCGGCGCGCGTCTCTTCCACCGTGGCGCTCCCGCCCGGAAACTTCTCCGCGCCGAGATCCGCACCGGTCTTCGCGGCGAGCGCCGCCTGCGTCACCTTGTTCGCGAAGTCCACGAACTCGGCGTTGCGCGCGGCGAAATCCGTCTGGATGTTCACCTCGACGAGCACGCCGGACTTGCCGTCTTGCGAGACGAGCGCCGTCACGACGCCTTCCGTCGCGATCGCGCCCGCGCGCTTGGCGCTTTTGGCGAGACCCTTCTTCAGGATGATCTCGACGGCCTTCTCCATGTCGCCGCCGGCTTCGACCATGGCGGCGCGACAGTCGTTGAGCCCCGCTTGCGTGCGGTCGCGGAGCTCCTTCACCTGCTGCATGCTGACTTGCTCGGCCATGACTCAGCTCGCCCCTTCGGGCCCACGCGGTCCGCGGGGCGCGTAAATGACCTGGGTTTCGAGGCCGGGACGGCCACCGCCGCCGCCGCCCTCACGCTCGCCACCCTGCTGGTGGTCGCGACGGCGCGCGAGCCCGTAGACGCACGCGTCGGCGACGGCGCCCGTCACGAGCCGCACCGAGCGAATGGCGTCGTCGTTGCCGGGGATCACGTAATCGACGAGATCCGGGTCGCAGTTCGTGTCCGTGATGGCCACGATCGGAATGCGAAGTTTGCGTGCTTCGCTCACCGCGATCCCTTCCTGTGCCGGGTCGATCACGAACACGGCCTGCGGCAGCTGGCCCATGCCCTTGAGGCCGCCGATGTACTTCTCGAGCCGCGCGCGCTCCTTCTCGAGCTGCACGACTTCCTTCTTCGGCAGCTGCTGGTGCGTGCCGTCCTCGCGCATACGCTCGAGGGTGCGGAGCCGGTCGAGACCGCCCTTGATGGTGCGGAAGTTCGTGAGCGTGCCGCCGAGCCAGCGATTCGTGACGAAGAACATGCCGGCGCGCCGCGCCTCTTCCTGCACGATGTCCTGCGCTTGGCGCTTGGTGCCGACGAACAGCACCGAGCCGCCGCGCGAGACGGTGTCGCTCAAGAAGTCGAACGCGCGCTTGAAGAGCCGCGCCGTCTGGTCGAGGTCGACGATGTGGATGCCGCTGCGCGCGCCGTAGATGAACGGACGCATCTTCGGGTTCCAGCGCTTGGTCTGGTGACCGAAGTGGACGCCCGCCTCGAAGAGCTCGCGGACGCCGAGCGGTTGGGAAGGATCCCTCGGCGTGCGGCGCCCTTCGGAGACGGAGGGCTCGAACGAGGGATCGGATGCCGCCGATGCGGCGGTAGTTTGAACGTCAGCCATGAAGCGCTGCTCCTTTCGGTTGTTCCTCCGCCCCGCCGTGGGCAAGCCGACCGCCGAAGCTGCCAGCACCGAACCCAACGGACGCGCACCGGGGCGTGTGGTGTACCCCACGGGAAATCCGCGGGGGCGGGACTATTACGCTACAAGCCGGAGCTCGGCAAGCCGTCCGGTACGCGCGGCACCACGGCGCTCCGTTTGGCTGTTTTCTTCGGTTTTTGGGGGGGCACGCCCGACGTGGGCGCGCCCGCCGCAGCCAAATCCGGGCTCGCGGTCCGCGCTTCCGGCGCCTTCACCGGGGCCGTGACGGCGATCGGAACGACCGGAGCTGCGACCGCGCGTGACCCCGCCGCCGTGCGCGCGACAGCCCGTGGGTCCTCGGCGGTGGCGGTCGCTGGCGGCTCGGACGGGCCGTGCGCGACGGCGTAGACGAAGCTCCCGACACTGGCGACGAGCGCGACGGCGAGCCCCGCGACGACCCGAGTCCGCCGTGCGTCGGCAGGCGGCACGCTGGGCAGCCTCGAAAGCGGCACCGGATCGAGCGTCCGTGAGCCGTCCGCGGGCGTTGTCGGCACGCGCGTGTGCGTTTCGACGTCATCCCCCGGGGGCGCGTCGGCGATCGACAGGATTTCGGTGCGGGTCGTCGGCGCCGCGCCGGCGTAGTCACGCAAAGTCGAATTGTCGTCGGCAACCAGCCGCGGGTCGCCGCCGCTCGTGGTGTGCATGCCGCGCGGCCCCACCGGGTCGACGAGGGTGTCGTTCGGCCCCGGGCGTGGCACGCGCGCGAGCGTCTTCGCGTCTTGGGTCGTGCCTTCGCGCAGGCTCCATGCGTGCCGCGCTGCGACGCCGTCGGCGCGCGTCTTCACGGTCGGCTCGAGCCGGTCACCGAGCCGCACCGTCTGCGCGTGACCCACGCCGTCGCGAGGCACATGCTGATACGGAATGGCGAGCGTGCGCAGCGCGGCGGCAGCGTCGCGCGCCGTGGGCGGGCGCGCCGCCGGGCTCTTCGCGAGCAGACTCGTCATGAACTCGTCGAGGTCGTGCGTGACGCTGCCGACGCGCGACGACAGGCGCGGCGGCAGATGACTGAGGTGCGCGAGCAACATTTCGTTCGCGTCGCGCGCTTCGTCGAACGGACCCTTGCCCACGACCATCTCGTGCAGCAGGAGCCCGACGGCATAAAGATCGGAGCGACCATCGAGCTTCTCCCCGCTCGCTTGCTCGGGCGACATGTAGCGCGGCGTGCCGACCGCGACGCCACGCGCCGTGATGGCGCTGCCCGTATCGGCCACTTTGGCCACGCCGAAATCGAGGATTTTTGGGTATTTTCCGTGCGCGAGGAAGATGTTCTGCGGCTTGATGTCGCGATGAACGACGCCGATCTCGTGCGCGGCGGCGAGCCCGTCGAGGACGGACGCGGCGATCTCGAGCGCCTCACCGATCTGCAGGCAGCCGGCGCGCTTGATGCGCGCACCGAGCGTCTCCCCGTCCAAACGCTCCATCACGAAGTAGGGAACGTTCGTCGTCGTCACGCCCGCATCGGTAACGTTGACGATGCTCGGGTGCTCGAGCCGCCCGAGCGCCCGCTGCTCGTTGCGGAGCCGCGCGACCAAGTCCTCCCGGCGTGACAGATCGCTCAGCAGGGCTTTCAACACGAAGCGCTTGCCGAGCTCGGTGTGCTCGACCTCGTAGACGGTGCCCATGCCGCCCACGCCGAGCAAACCGAGCACCCGATATCGGGTTCCCGGAATCAGCTCGCCCGCTTTGAATTCACCGTGTCTCAAGCGCACCGCCCCCGCAGCTGCCCGCTTCGGGGCGGGACGCTGCGGCTTGCGGAGGATATAGACGGAAGTGATGGCCGTCGAGGTTGAAGGAGAAGCCCCAGTCACATGCTGGCATCGGCCGCGCAAACGCGGAGTTGCGTGCTCCCGCGCGTTCTCCGATTCGAAATCCAGCTGCCTGAACGGATGTTTTGCATTCCAAAGGCGACAGCCGCTTCCATCGGCGACTCCCCCGGTGCTACAGCGCTCCCATGGCGATCACCCGGGAAACGGTGCTGCACGTCGCGAAGCTCGCGCGACTCGAGCTCGAGGGCGACGAGGTCGAGCGCATGCAGCGCGACCTCGCGAAAATCCTGGGACATGTCGAGCAGCTGGCAGCGCTCTCCACCGAGGGAATTCCGGCGACAGCGCACGTCGCCGCCGACCGAGCGCCGCTGCGTGAAGACGCTCTGATTCCGAGTCTCGAGCACGATCGCGCGCTCGCGGAAGCGCCGCGCCGCGGCGGTGGCTCGTTCGCCGTACCTGGATTCGTGGACGAATAATGGCCGCTCCTCTCGACTTGCCGGTCGCTGCGCTCGCGGCAGCCGTGAAAAAGGGTGACGTTTCGGCGACGGAGCTCGCACGCGGAGCGCTCGAGCGCATCCGCGAAAAAAGCGCGCTGAACGCGTTTCTCCACGTGAGCGAGGCGCCGGTGCTCGCCGCCGCCGCCGAGGTCGATCGCAAGCGTGCACAGGGGGAGCCGCTCGGCGCGCTCGCAGGCGTGCCCATCGCCATCAAAGACGCCCTCTGCACGACCGACGCGCCAACCACCTGCGGCTCGCGCATCCTCACGCGCCGGGGCCCCGACGGACGCCCGGGCGGGGCCGACGCCGGCTGGCGTCCACCCTACGACGCCACGGCGGTCGCGCGCCTGCGCGCGGCGGGCGCACTGCTCGTCGGCAAGACGAACATGGACGAGTTCGCGATGGGCTCGTCCGGGGAAAACTCGGCGTTCGGCCCGGCGAAGAACCCGGTGGATCCCACGCGCACCCCCGGCGGCTCGTCGAGCGGCAGCGCCGTCGCGGTCGCGGGCGGCATGGCCTCGGCGTCGCTCGGCAGCGACACCGGCGGCTCGATCCGTCAGCCCGCGGCGCTCTGCGGGATCGTCGGCATCAAGCCCAGTTACGGCCGCGTCTCGCGCTACGGGCTCGTCGCGTTCGCTTCGAGCCTCGACCAGATTGGCCCCTTCGCACGCGACGTGCGCAGCGCCGCCCACGTGCTCACCGCGATTTCCGGCGCTGATCCGCGTGATTCGACGGCGGCGTCATTGCCCGTCGGTGACTACGCGGGCGCGTGCGAGCGCGACGTGAAGCCGCTGCGCATCGGCGTGCCCGAAGAGTACTTCGCCGAAGGGCTCGACCCCGACGTCGCGGAGCGCGTTCGCAGCGCTATCGCGGCCCTCGAACGCGAGGGTTGCGCCGTGCGCCCGGTGAAGCTCACGCACACCCATTACGGCGTCGCGACGTATTACATCGTCGCGACCGCCGAGGCATCGAGCAACCTCGCGCGCTTCGACGGCGTACGCTTCGGCCTGCGCATCGAGCCCGAGCGCGCGAACCTCGTCCAAATGTACGGCGCGACGCGCGAGGCTGGCTTCGGCGCCGAAGTGAAGCGCCGCATCCTGCTCGGTACCTACGTGCTCAGCGCCGGGTACTACGACGCGTACTACAAGAAGGCGCAGCAGGTGCGCACGCTCATCCGCCGCGACTTCGACGCGGCATTCAACGACGTCGATGTGATCGCGACGCCGACGAGCCCGACGCCCGCCTTCCGCCTCGGCGAAAAGGTGGATGATCCGCTCGCCATGTACCTCGGCGACGTCTACACGCTGCCGGCAAGCCTCGCGGGCATCGCAGGCATCAGCCTGCCGTGCGGCACCACCAAGGCGCGCGCCGATCGCCCCGCCCTCCCCGTGGGCCTGCAGCTCCTCGCACCGGCCTTCGGCGAGGAAAAGCTCCTCACCGTCGCCGCTGCGGTCGAACGGCTCACCGCTTCGTGAGCGCGGCGAGCCCGTTCGTGTGCGAAGCGCTCGACCGCGCGAACGCACCGGAGCTCGCACGCCTGTTCGAGCGCGCGGGTTCCGCGTGCTTCTGCTCGTATTGGCACTTCGACGGCGACAAGAACGCCTGGCAGGCGCGGCTGGCGTTCGAGCCGGACGCGAATCGGCGTGAGCTGTTCGAGCGGGCGGAGCAGCCTCTCGTCGGGGTCGTTGCGAAACGCGAAGACGGCAGTGTCGTCGGCTGGATGAAGCTCGAGCCGGCGGCGCATCTGCCGAAAATCTACGCACAACGCCCCTATCGAGCGCTTCCCGGACTCACGCCGGCGCGCTCGGGCGTCTGGACGGTCGGGTGCTTCCTCGTGGACGGGGAGTTCCGCCGCTGCGGCGTCGCGCGCGCGCTGCTCGAGCGCGGAGTGGAGCTCGCTCGCGCCGCCGGTGCGCGCACGCTGGAAGCGTTCCCGCGCCGCGCCGAAGGCGTGCGCGACGAAGAGCTCTGGACGGGCCCCTTGGCGCTCTTCGCGAGCGCCGGCTTCGAGGTCGTCCACGAGCAGATTCAGTATCCAGTCCTGCGGCGTAATTTGTGAGTAGACCCCGAGCTGGGTCGAAGGAAGCCCCGCGATCGTCTACGCTGAAGGTCGCCTTTGTCGCCTGCTCTTCGCCTTCGCCGGCTCGATGCCTTGCACGCGCTCGCCGGGAGGCTCGCCGCGGAGTCAGCGGGCGGCGTGCTCGGCGATTGTCTCGACCTTTTGCTCGATGCGACACCCGCGCGCTGCGCGCTCGCCTTCACCAGCGACGGAGCGGTCGAGCCGGCGGCGGAGCGGAGGCTCTCGCGCCGGCCGGAGCTCGATCCCGGCCGGCTCCGGCGCGGGGCACGCGCCCTCGCCGAGCGCGCGGCAACCTCGCGCCGCGTCGTGCAAGTCAATGACGTCCGGCGCGAAGTCGAGACGGTCGAGGACGCGACGGAAATCGCGGCGCTCGGGGTGCGCGCCCTGCTCGCGCACCCGATCATGCACCGCCGCACGGTGCTCGCGACGCTCGTGCTCATGTTCGACGACGCGGCGATGCTCGACGAGGAGACGCTGCGCTACGTCACGACCGTCTGCGCGATCGCCGCGGTGGCCCTCGAGCGCGATCGCCACGTCGAGGAAGCGCAGACGGCTCGCAACCGGCTCGTCGCGGGCGGCGCGAACGCGGGCGTCGGCCTCGTCACGGCGACGGTCGCGCACGAGCTCAAGAGCCCGGCCGGCGCGCTCGCGATGCAGCACGACGAACTCGCGCGCGTCGTCGAACAGCTCGCAATTTTCGCGGGTCCGAGCGACACGGCGCTCGGTGGCGGCGTCGCCGAGCTCGCTGAGCTCACCGCGGACATGGGCGTCGCCATCGCGCGCATCAACGAGACGGTCGAACAGCTCACGACCGTCGGGAAGCGCGAACGGCCCCTCGCGCGGCTCGACGTGGGCGCCGTCGCGCGCGAAGCCCTCGTCGTCGGACGCCCGCACCTCGAGAAGCTCGGCGTGACGCTGACCGAGCGCTACGACAACGACTGCTTCACGCTCGGGCGCTCGGACACGCTGAGCCAAGTGGTCCTGAACCTCGTCTTCAACGCGGCCGACGCGTGCTCGGGCGGCTCGCGCCCGCAAGTGTGGGTCCGCACGGCCGTCGACGGACCGCACGTGCTGCTCATCGTGCAGGACAACGGCCCCGGCGTGCCGCCCGACGCCGTCGAACACATTTTCACGCCGTTTTATACGACGAAAGTCCGCGGCACCAGCGCAGGGCTCGGGCTCAAAATCTGCAGCGACGTGGTCGCCGACCATGGTGGGCACATCGAAGTGCACGAGCGCGCCGGCGGCGGCGCGGCGTTTCACGTACTGCTCCCACGCGTGGACAGCGACGGCCAAGCTTCGCTCAGCGAGACACCGTTGCCCGCGTCGGTGCAGCGCCCCGGTGAGCGCCGCATCCTCGTCATCGACGACGATCCGGTGCTGTCGCGCACGCTGCGCCGCGGCCTGAAGCCGCACGACGTGCGCACGGCCTCGAGCGCGTCCGAAGCCGAAATCCTGCTGCTCGATCCGAGCTTTTCACCCGATCTCGTCGTGTGCGACGTATTCTTGCCGGGCGCGAACGGCCACGTGCTCCACGAGCGCGTACGCGCGTTGCGGCCGCACGTCGCCGATCGCTTCGTGTTCGTGACGGGCGGAGCGCTCGGTCGCGCCGAAGCCGACTACATCAAGCTTTCGGGGCGGCCGACGCTGCTCAAGCCCGTCGACGTCAAATCGCTCTTGGCCTTGCTAGGCCCCACGAACAAGCACGATTCGACGCCGCCGACTTCGGTGCGCACGCTCTCCGAAGCCGGCACCTCCGAGCGCCCCACCCTTCCGCCCCCCGAGCCCGCAGAGCCCGGCACCGGCACCCTGCCCTCCCCCGACATCGAACCGGTGACGCTCCCCAAGCCGTAAACGCGACTTCACTCCCGGGGTTTACAGGGAGCAGGGAGGGAGGGGAGCCAGAGGATTTGGGGTGTTCCCGAACGGTGGTCGGACGCTCGCGTGGGCGCATCGTTGCCGACGACCTGCGGAGATGAACCGCCAAGCCGCCAAAAGACCCAGGATGGGGCCATGCTTGCGCGAGCAAGACCCATCTCTTGGCGATCCTCGGCGCCTTGGCGGCTAAATCCGATCACAGTCGCAGTCCGGCCGGCGCGAGCGGGTGCGCTCGGCGCCGAATCGTCACTGAAACCCCTCAGCGTTCGTCTTTGGTGCGCGCTAGCGGGAGGTAGTCTTCGACGCGTTGCGCGGGGAGCGTGCCGCTGCGCGAAGGAAGCGCGCCGACGGCGGAGAGCCACGAGACGAGCTCGGTCGAACCGGCGGGGACACCCATGCGCTCGGTCGCGTTCTGAATCGCGAGAGCGAACGCGGCCGCGCTCGCGTACCGGTTGGTGCGCTCACGCGACAGCGCCGTGCGCGCGATGTCCAGCACCTCTTGCGGGATGCCGTGACCGTACTTGTCGAGGTTCGAGATGTCGGCGTCGTGGATCTTCGTGAGGATCTCGAACTCGTTTTTGCCCGAGAAAAGCGGGCGCGCGAGCAGCATTTCCGCGAAGACGATGCCGAGCGCGAACACGTCGCTCCGCACGTCGATCGTTCCGCCCATCGCCTGCTCGGGCGACATGTAACCGACCTTGCCCTTGAGCTCCCCCGGGTGGGTCCGGCGATCGACGAACGCGGAGAGCAAGATGCCGAAGTCCCCGAGCTTCACTTCACCCGTGCGACCGATGAGCACGTTGCCCGGCGAGACGTCGCGATGCACGATGCCGAGCGAGCGTCCCTCCTCGTCGCAAGCGCTGTGCGCGAAGTCGAGCGCGCGCAGCACCTCGTGCGCGATGAAGAGCGCGACCGGCACCGGGAAGCGGCGCCGCGCGCTCGCGACGAGCCGCAGCAGGCGCGCGAGCGAGAGTCCGTCGACGTACTCGAGAGCCATGAAGACTTCGCCGTCGCTCTCGCCGAAGTCGATCACCTGCACGATGTTCGGATGCGAGAGGCTCGCGCAAATCCGCGCCTCGTCGCAGAACATCGCGACGAAACGGGCGTCGCGCGCGAGCTCCGGCAGGATGCGCTTGACGGCGAACTTCTTGTTGAAGCCGCGCGGCCCGGGCCGCGTCGCAACGAACACCTCCGCCATGCCGCCCAGGCCGAGCCGATCCCCGAGTACGTAGGGGCCGAGACGATGCTGACCGGGGGGATCCATCTCCTACCCTGAGTGTAGCCGACTCGCTCGATCCCCGCCTCCTCGAACGTCATGCAACAGCGCGAAATGGTGAGGCACTGTGGTAGGGTCGGCCTTTCGGAGCCGGAAAGTGAGCGACGAGCGCACCTTGGAACACTCGCCCGCACCGGGATCGTCTCCACTCGCCGCGCCCGCGCCGCGCCGGCGCGTGGTGGCGGTCACGGGAGCGGCGTCCTTCATCGGAACCAACCTCATCGGCGTGCTCGAAGAAGACCCAGGCGTGCAAAAGCTGCTCGCGCTCGACACGCGGCCGCCCCCGACCGCGGGCGCGAAAACCCGCGTTTACGCGCTCAATCTCACGAGCGCCAGCGCCGAAGAGCGCCTCGCCGAAGCGTTCGCCGCCGAAGCGGTGGACACGGTCGTCCATCTCGCATTTTTGCCTTCGCCGACCCACGCGAGCGGTTATTCCCACGAACTCGAGAGCGTCGGGACCATGCACGTGCTCAACGCGTGCCGGCGCACGCGCGTGAAGAAGCTCGTGATGTGGAGCCAGACCTTGCTCTACGGCGCGCACCCGACCAACCCCAATTTCCTTTCGGAGAAGCATCCGCTCAGGGCGCGCCGCACCGAGCCGTTCTTGGCGGATAAGATCGAGGCCGAGGCCGAGGCGCTGCGCTTCGGCAAGCCAGGCCAAGGTCGGACGGTGACGATCCTCCGGACCGCGCCGATCGTCGGCCCCACGGTCGACAACTTCGTCACGCGCTTTTTGAGCCACCGGCTCGTGCCGACGGTGCTCGGCTTCGATCCGCTGTGGCAGTTTTTGCACGAGGCCGACGCGATCGCGGCGTTTAGGCTCGCGGTCATGCGCGACGCGCCCGGCGTCTTCAACGTCACGCCCGACGGCGTGCTGCCGCTCGGCACGGCGATTCGGCTCGCGGGACGCCAGTCGCTGCCGTTACCGCGGCCCTTCGCGGGCTCGCTCGCCGGCGCCCTCTGGATTGCGCAGGTGGCGGAGGCGCCGCCGTCGTTCTTCGACTATCTCCAGTACGTGTGCGTCGCCGACGGCAGCCTCGCGGAGAAGGTCTTGGGCTTTCGCCCGCTCTACACGAGTCGTGAAGCGTTGATCGATTTTGCAAACGCGCAGCACCTGCGTGAAGTGAAGCTCTTGTCGGAGACGCCGGCGTGAAGAAGGACAAGCCGAAACGACCGCACACGGTCGCCAAACCCGCACGGCCGAAGACGCGCGCCGCGGCGCTCGATTCGAGTCAACGTTCGGCGTCGACGCGCGCGAGCCAAAGGCCCGCCGGGCGCAAGCGGCGCAAGCCCGAGACCGCGGTTCCGCACAACGATCTCGAGCGCCCGTCGTCACCCGAGCATGCTCTGCCGCCGAGCGAATCGCCCGCGAGCCTCGCACTCGACGACGACGACGACACGCTGCTCGAGGAAGCGCCCGAGCTCGGCCTCGGCTCGCGCATGGTGCCGCCGCACATCGGCTGGACGGATCCGCTCGATGCGTCGCCGCCCGTGACGCGCCCGCACGGCGACGTGGCGGAGCAGATCCGCGCGCTGGAAGCCCGCCTCGACGGCTTGATCCGCACGGGCGCCGTGCCCGCAACGAGCGAACCGGTCGAGAACGGCGCCGAGGCGTTACGCCTGGTTCCGCCCGAGCGTGACACGCCCGCCGCGCCCGCCGACGACCTCGCCGCGAGCCCTTATTTCGTGCAGCGCTGGGGCCGTCAGGGGCTCCGCAGCCGCTCGGAGGAAGTCGACGACTTCGGGCTCGACCCCGCGTACGAGAGCCGCTTCCGTCCGATCGCGGAGTTTTTGTATCGGCGTTACTTCCGCATCAAGACGCAAGGCATCGCGCACATCCCCGGGAGCGGGCGCTGCATCATCGTGGCGAACCACTCGGGCACGTTGCCGCTCGACGGCGTGATGCTGCGCACGGCCCTCCGGCTCGAGCATCCCGCCGCGCGCGAGCTGCGCTGGCTCGCGGAGGATTTTCTGTTCTACCTGCCGTTCGCCGGCGTGTTCATGAACCGCGTCGGCGCCGTGCGCGCCTGTCAAGAAAACGCGGAGCGCCTGCTCGGCAAGGACGGCCTGCTCGCGGTGTTCCCCGAGGGCGTGCAGGGCATTCGCAAGCTCTTCAGCGAACGCTACCAGCTGCAGCGCTTCGGCCGCGGCGGCTACATTCGACTCGCGCTCCGCATGCAAGCGCCGATCGTCCCCTGCGCCATCGTCGGCGCCGAGGAGACGAATCCGCTCCTCTATCGCCTCGAGTACGTCGCAGGGCTCATGGGCTTGCCCTATATCCCGGTGACGCCGACGTTCCCGCTGCTCGGACCGCTCGGGCTCGTTCCGGCGCCGAGCCGCTGGACGATCCGCTTCGGTGAGCCCGTGTCGCTCGACGGCTACGGGCCACAAGCCGCCGAAGATCACGTGCTCGTCGGGCGTCTCTCGGAGCGCGTGCGCGGCGCGATCCAGGCGATGCTCGACAACGGCGTGCGCGAGCGGAAGAGCGTCTGGTTCGGGTGATCGACGGGGTCTACGTCGTCGATAAACCGGGCGGGCTCACGAGCCACGACGTCGTCGCGAAGCTCAGAAGACAGCTCGGAACACGCGCGATCGGCCATGCCGGCACGCTCGACCCGCTGGCGACGGGCGTGCTGCTGCTGCTCGCGGGGGAAGCGACGAAGCTGTCGCCGTATCTCACGCTCGAGACGAAGTCGTACCGCGCCGAGGTGCGCTTCGGGCTCGCGACGGACACGCTCGACATCGACGGTCACGTCGAGCGCGAGGTCGCGGTGCCTCCGGGCGCGCTCGCCCAAGCGGCGCTCGCAGCGGCGCTCGCGGCCGAACGCGAGCGCCGCGAGCAGACGCCGCCCGTCATCAGCGCCATCCAGGTGGGCGGCGAGCGTGCGCATCGTCTCGCTCGGCGCGGTGAAGCGCCCGAGCTCCCCGCCCGGCCCGTCCGCGTCGTGCGGCTCGAGCTCGGCGCCGTGCAGGACGACCGCATCGAGGTCGAGGTGACCGCGACCAAGGGCTATTACGTCCGCGCCCTCGCGCGCGACCTCGGTGAACGGCTCGGGCTGCCGGCTTGCCTGAGCGCCCTGCGCCGCACGGAAAGCGGCGGCTTCACGCTGGCCGAAGCGCTCGTCTGGCCGGTCCCAGCCGGCGCCGTGCCTCTCTCCGTGCTCGCCGCCGCGCGGCGCTGCCTGCCGAGCGTCGAGCTCTCGCCCGCGGGCGCCCAGCGCGCGCGCCTCGGCCAAGCGCTCGCCCCGGAACACTTCGTCGCGCCGCCGGCACCGGAGGGCCCGAGCGCCTGGACGTACGAGGAGGCACTGGTCGCCGTGGGCGCGCGCCGCGACGAGAGCTTCCGCGTCCTTCGCGGCTTCGGACCGCGCTGAACTCGAGCGCTACGTCACCTCGACTTCCGTGACGGTGAGGCCCCGGGCCTCGAGCCGTTCGACGAGCCGCTCGGGCAGTCGATTCACGTTCGTTCCGGGACGCACCTCGAGCTTGAGCGCCACGTCGCGTCCTTCACCCCGGACGGTGACGACGGTCCCTTCATAGCTGCCGCCGAGCTCGAGCCGCGCGACACCCCGGCGCCGGTCGCCGCCCCACGCGATGCGCCGCACGGCGTCCTCGAGCGCGCGCGTATCCGCTGCATCCGGCACGGCGGACGCGACGGGCGTGGCCGAAGGCGCGGAAGGCGGCGTAGTCATCGCGCCCGGCAGGGCCAAGCTCCGCGCGAGCGGATCGAGGTCGGGCTCCGCCGCGTCCGCACGTCCAAGCGCTGGGCGGTTCGCCTTCGGGGCAAGCCGGGCTTGGGCCATGCTCCCGGGTGCATGGGGGCCTGGCTTAGCCGATCCGGCCCGAAGGCCAAATCCGGCCGCTCGCTGGGACGGCGCGTTCAGCAGCAGGACCGAAAACCCCGTCTGCAAATTACTGATAGTGCTGGGTTTTGAAGCGGTATTCGGAGCGCCGCTCGCAGCGGTGACGGCGACGGGCGCAGCTGGTCTGACCATGAACGATGGGTCGGCCGCCGGGTCCGCGGGTTGCGTGGGGGGGATAGGGTTCGTTACGCTTCGGAACCGAGGAGGTCGCACCGAGAGGTCGGAGCGACCGAGTCCCATTGGATCCAGACCCAGCCACGCGCTCGTTGTCCGAAGTCGTCGCCCTAAGCCTCGCGGTTGTTCCCGCCGCTATCGCTGCGTTCTACGGAGCCGCCAACTGGTCTTTGGCCCAGCTGCCGGGGACTCGACGGGCGGCGCTGCGTGATTCGCTCGAGGGGCCGCCGAGGGCCGCCCTCGACCGCTATATCGAGATGCGCGGCGTCATCGAAGGGCGCTGGCTCGTCGTTCGGGCCATCGGCGTCGCGCTCACCGCGGTCCTCATCGCGCATCAACTCCCTGCGTGGATCGGACTGTGGGGCCCGTTCGCGGCCGCGCTCGGAGCGGTCGTCATCTACGCCGTCCCCGCGGAGATGCTCAAGGCTGCCGCCACGCAGGCGCCGGAGCGCTGGGCGCCGTGGTTTCTCCGCCTGCTCCGCCCGGGGGAGCTGCTCGTCGCGCCTCTCGCGGCCGCGCCGCTCTGGCTGAGCTCCATCGTCACGAAGCGGCTCGAAGGCAGCCGGACGGAACCGCCGCCCGCAGTCACGGGCAACGAAGTGGAGCTCATCGTCACGGAAGGCGAGATGGCGGGCGCACTCGACCACGAACAGTCGGAAATCATCCGCAACGTGCTCGAGTTCGGCGACGTACGAGCGCGCGACGTGATGGTCCCGCGCACCCAAACCAGCTCGTTCGAGATCTCGGAGCCCGTTGAAGAAATTCTTCGGCGCGTCGCCGACGCGGCCCATTCCCGCTATCCGGTGCACCGAGAAACCGTCGACAACGTCGTCGGCGTGCTGCACGCGAAGGATCTGCTCCACGCCGTCGCGAGCGGCAGCGCCGCGACGCTCGTCCTCGAGTCGATCCTGCGCCCGGTCGTGTTCGTTCCGGAGAGTCAGTCAGCGGCGAGCGTGCTCAAGGACATGCGCAAGGGGCGCCACCACCTCGCGATCGTCATCGACGAATTCGGCGGCTTCAGCGGCATCGTGACGCTCGAGGACCTGCTCGAGCAGATCGTCGGCGACATCCGCGACGAGCACGACGTCGAAGAGGCCCCCATCGCGGATCTCGGAGACGGGCGGCTGATCGTGGACGGGAGCCTCGCTCTCGCCGACCTCGGGCGCTACCTCGGCACGGAGCTCCCCGCGGACGGCGATTACCATTCGCTCGGCGGCTTCCTCGCGGCCCACCACGGGCGCGTTCCGGAGGTCGGCGCGGCGCTTTCGAAGTTCGGCCTCGAGTTCATCGTGCGCGAGGCGGACGACCGGCGTGTCTCCAAGGTCGAAGTGCACCGTGAGGCGCCGCCCATGTCGATCGCGCCACGCACCCCCGGGCGCGTCTCGGCAGCCTGAGTTCGCCGGCTTAAACGGCGCGGCCGCCTCGTGGGCGGCCGCAACGTCTCCGTCCTTTTGGGACCGGACTCAGCTCTTGCCGATCTTCTTCAGCTGATCAGCGAGCTTCTGGCCCTTCTCGATGAGGCCCGTCTTGTCCACGCCGGGAGTCGGGTCGCCCTGGAGCACCGTCTGCATCTGCACGAGCTTCGAGACGAGTGAGCCGATCACGTCCGACTGACAGACCGCCGATTGCGTCTGCGGGTTCACCGCGAGGTACGGCGGGTTGCTGCCGCCCGGATCACCCGACGAGTAGCGCTTGATCTTGGTCGTGTCCTTGCCGTCCTTGATCTCGAGCTCGTCCGGCCAGGAGTAGTTCTTCTCCTTGCCGTCCTTGTCCTTCACCTTCTCGTCGCTCTGGACGAGGAAGGGCGCGTCGACCTTGTCGAGATTGACCCACGGACCACCCGGGCCGCTGCTCACGGTTGCAAACCAGTGAACCTTCGGCTTTTGGCCCTCGGCGACGAGGTCCTTCAAGGTCTGGCTACCGAGGAAGCGCTGGAGCGTCTCCTTCTGGTCGTTCATCGCCTCCACCGACGCCGAGTAGTCGATGAGCATCGACAGGATCTCGCGACGGAAGCGGCCGATGCTCTTGTCGGCGAGCGACGCGGTGCGAAAGGGAATGTTGATCGCGCCGAGCTTCGTGACCTCTTCCTGCGGGTAGGTGCCCTTCTGCAGGAGCTTGGTCTGCGCGGACTTCACCACCTCGGCGAGATCCTGAATCTGCTTGTTGGACGCCTCGATGTCCTTCACGAGCTCGGACGCGCCCTCGACGGCCGCCTTCGCGCCCTTGTCGCGCTCCGCGCCGCCACCGAATGCGAACCCGACCACGCCGCCGACGACGGCCGTGACGAGCGCCAGCACCATCACGCGGCCACGGCCGCTGCGCTGCGCCGCACGGATGTCCTCCATGTCGACCTTGATCTCGGTCGGGCGCGCCTGAACCGGGGCGGATTGCCGCGGCATCGATCCGTAAGGATTGTTCGGATCGGCGCGCGGGACCTGCGACGCCGATTGGAACGGCGGCACCGGCACGCCCGAGGGCGTACGCGGCTGCGCGGAGGGCATTTGCGAGGGGGAGCGCGGAACCGGCGCCGCCTGAGGGCGCGGGATGCCACCTTGCGGCTGCGGCGCGCCACCCATCATGGGGGGCGGCACCGACGCGGCTGCAGGAGCGCTCTTCTTGCCGAGGCGGGCCTTGAGATCGATTTTGGGCTTGTTGTCCGACATGGCGTGAGTAGAAGCCTTAGAGTCGCCAGGAGCGGCCGGTCTTGGCTTCGGGGGCCGCGACACTAGCGGCAGCGTTTGAAGCGGGCAAGCATCAATCGTGGCAAGTTGATTGAGCCACGGAATTCATGAAAAGCTTCATGCTCACCCGAAGGGATGGCGGAGCGCTCGCCGGCTATCGCTCGGGGACGAGCGGACCCGTGCTTGCGCTCGCGAACGGCCTCGGCGGGCCGGTGAGCGCATTCCGGCATCAGATTGCCCACTTCGAGGGGCGTTATCGCGTGGTCACGTGGGATTACCGCGGCCTCTACGCGTCGCGCGGAGGCGCAGCACCGGCGCGCGTGGACGTGGCGGCGCAGGCCGAGGATCTCGAGGATTTGCTGCGTTCCGAGACGAACGAGCCAGCCGTCGTCGTCGGCTGGAGCATGGGCGTGCAGGTCGCGCTCGAGCTCGTGCGCTCGGCGCCGGCACGCGTGAGCGCGCTCGTGCTCATCAGCGGCGCCTACGGCCGCCCGCTGACGAACCTACGTGTGCCGCGCGCGGAGCGCTGGCTGCCGGACCTCATCGAGCGCGTGCGGCCGTATCACCACGTCGGAGCGCGGCTGCTCGCGCGCGCCACGCGCTCGCGCACGATGTTCGATCTCGTACGCCGGCTCCGCTTCGTCCATCCGCGAATCGCGACCGACGAGCTCCTCTCGCTCGCCCGCGAGTTCACCGAGCTCGACTTCGACGTGTACCTGCGCACGCTTGCCGGACTCGAACGTCACGACACGGCCGCTGCCCTGCGCACGGTCAAGCAACCGACGTTGGTCGTCGCCGGCGAGCGCGACCCTTTGTTCTCCCCTCGCCTCGCTCGCGACCTCACCCTGCGCTTACCGAACGCGGAGCTCTACGTGGTGCCAGGCGCGACGCACTACGCGCCGCTCGAGTTTCCGGAACTCGTCAACGCGCGCGCCGACGGTTTTCTGGCTGAAAGCGCGCGACACGGCGGGTCGAGCCCGCGGGCCGATCCGCTGACTCTGCCGGCGCTAGAACGCGAAAACCCCGGGCTGCGTACGCTCGAGTGAGGTTTTCGCCCTTTACGTGGAGGGTCCGGTGCCGTACTTAATGGCTTCTTTTGGCGAACATTAGTCGCGCCTCCACCTCCGCGCTGGTGATCCGGGAAGCGCCGAAAGAGCCCTGGCGCGACGCGGATTGGCAGAACCTGTGGCTCGCGCTGAACGCGCGGAGTTGGACGTCGCTCGCCATCGTCCCGGGCGCCGTCGGCGGCCCCCCGGACCTCCCGCTGACGGTCGCGGTCACCCTGGCCCGGATCGGCCTCCTGCACCTCGGCGCCCAGATCCACGTCGCGGACGCGACCCGCTTTTCGCTCGCACACCTCGAGCAGTTCACGGAGGAAGTACGCCGCCTGAACCAGGACGGCGAGCTCGTGATCATCGCGCTGCCCACGATCAAAGAGAATCCGATCAGCGTGGCCCTCGCGCGCTCCGCGAGCGCGTCCGTGCTGTGCGTGCTCCTCGGTGAAATGTCGTCCGCCGAGACGAAGCGGACCGTGGAGCAAATCGGCCAGTCGAACTTCATCGGCTCGATCGTGCTCGAGAGCCCTCCCCCGTCCGAAGCCGCCAAGGCGAGTCGCTAGCGGACGAGGCGCGCCGCCGCAGGCGAAGCCAGCATGAGCGTACTTGCCGCAGGGATGATCCTCGGGCAGCTCGCCGTGGCGGCGCCGCCAGCGGGGGATGCGCCGGTGCTGACGCTCGGCGATCGCACGGAAGTGCGCGCGCGCACGCGGCTCACGAGCAAGGGCGTGGCCGAGGACGTGGAAAATACGCCGCTGGCGACGCTCGTCATGCGGGGACGGCGCGCCGACGCCGCGCTCGGGTATGCCCTTCACTTCGGGTATTTCGACTTCGTGAAGGATCCGACGTTCGTCGCGTCGCAAGCCGCACAGCTCTCGCTCGGCTATCTCGTGACGCGCGAGCTCCGCCTCTACGTGGCCGCCGACGGCTACGTCGGCAAGCAGTTCACCGACGGCCTCGCCGCGCCCACGAAGCTCGGACCGACTCCGCTGCCGGTCACGCTGACGTTCACGCCACCCGTACCGGTGATCTACTCCGCCGCGTACCGAGCCGAGCTCGGGTTCAGCTACCGGCTCGACCCTCGCTGGGAACTCGCGGCCTCGGCGCTGTACGGAGGCGGACAAGGACTCAACCGCACCTCGCGCTTGGCAATACCGCGTTACTACGGCCCCTCCGGCAACGTCACGCTCGGCTACGAGGCGACGAAGGCCGACCGCCTCGCGACTGGCGTGCGAGCCGCCTACACCACGACGCCGAGCACCGGCGGCAACTTCTTCAACACCGCGGTGACCGAAACCTGGACGCACAACTTCGACGAGCGCACGACGGGCGTCCTCGGTGCCGGCATCGCGTGGCAACGGACGCATGACACAGCACGCGCCCCGGCGAAGACAACGGTCTTCCCCGACGGAGAGGTAGGGCTCACGCACAAAGTCCCGCTCGGCTTGGGCGAAACACTGACGTTCGAGGCAACGGGGCGTACGGGGTTGACCTACGACGCGGTCCTCCGGACATCCTCACCGCTGGCATCGGCCGGGCTCGGCGCGGGCTGGGCGCGCACGGAGGTCGGCGCAAGCACGCGCGTCGACTACCTGACGACGATACGCACCGACCCCACGCAGCCGAAGGCGAGCCAAATCTCCGGGAGCGTGACGATGTGGTACTTGCCGGCGCGCTTGGTCCGCTTGGAGACGGGGTTTCGCGCTTATCGTCAGGAGCTCGAGCTGGCTGGCGGCGTGCCGCTCGCCACGGTGCAGGGCACCACCGCCCAGACACCGACCAACCCCTTTCAGTGGGCAGCCTTCGTCGCGGTCGTACTAGGGGCGCCGCCGCTAGAGCTCTGAGCCGTGCTGAAGCAGTTCTTTGCTCGCTTGGGGTGGTTGCAGCGAATCGTCGCCGTGGTCGCGCTCGCCTACCCGCTCGCGCTCCTCGGCGTGGTGATCGCCCTACGCTACATCGGCGAACGCTGGTGGCTCACGGGAGGGCTCGCGTACCTGCCGCGCCTCGGCTTCGCGCTCCCGCTGCCGTTCATCGTCGTCGCGCTCCTCGTGGTCGGACTACGACGTTTGCTCGTCTTCCAGGCGATCGCGCTCGGATTCATCGTTTTTCCGCTGATGGGGCTCGTGCTCCCGTGGCCCACGGGTGGCGCGCGCGGCGCAAAGCTCCGCGTCATGAGCTTCAACATCAACTCCTCCGCCGGCGGCGACGACAAGATCGCGGCGGAGGTCGATCGCTACTCACCCGACATCGTCGTGATGCAGGAGATCGGGCGGAGCGGGGATGCACTCGCGAAACGGCTCGCGCCCCATTACGCGGCCGTCAAGTTGTCGACGCAATTCCTGGTCGCGAGCCGCTATCCGATCGTGTCGCTGGTGGAGCCGCCGCGCATCCCGCTCTACGGCAACATGCGCTCGCCGCGTTTCATCGAGCTCACGGTCGACACACCGCTCGGCAAGATCGCGCTCTACGACGTTCACCCGATCTCGCCACGCGAAGGTCTCTCGGCCATCCGCGGGCGCGGACTCCGGCGCGAGATCCTGTCCGGCAGATTGCTCGGGGGCGCCAACGCACCGGTCCTGCGCGCGAACAACCTGCTGCGCGGCCTCCAGGTCGAAGCGATCGCCGCGCTCGCGGCACGCGAGCCTTACCCCGTCATCATCGCGGGCGACACGAACCTTCCGGGTTTGAGCGCGATTCTCCGGCGCAATCTCGGAAACTATCGAGACGGCTTCGTCGATGCGAGCTCTGGTTTCGGCTACACGTTCCCCACGAATCGAACGCCGTGGATGCGCATCGACCGCATCCTCGCGAGCGATGCGTTTCGTTTCGTACATTTCGAAGTCGGTGACTCGAAGGTGTCGGATCACCGCTGTGTCATGGCGGATCTCGAGCTGCGCGCGCCGTGACCTCGCCGCCACGGTCCACGTTGCGCCCCGCGTTGTGGCGCGCACGCTCCTGTGTGGCGCGAGCGCGTCCGCGCGGGCGTGAAGTTCCCGCCTCTACGCAGCGAACGTGCGCAGCGGAAAAAGCAGAAAAACATCAGTCCATCCCGCAAAGTTAAGTTCATCGCTCATCGCTCCGCGCTCCCGAGCGCTGTTCGGCATGATTCTGGAAACGCGAGTGTCGAAACCGGAATCAACCGAAAACAGTACAAAAACCGGACGGTCAGGTGAGTGGGCGTGTGAACTCGGTTCTTCGAGGTGCGGAGAATCTGCGAGCTGTCATCATGGAGAAAAAACGCATGGCTGATCTTCTTCGCGAATCATCGTTAACCAACCCTTGCGCTGGGCCGTTGGGGCGTGTTGTGATGAAGGAAATTGGCCCCGGGAGGTCCAGTATGTCGGTACACTCTGATCATGGTCCGCTGAGGGGTGGCTCTACGATCGCTGTACTCGTGCTCGCCGCAGCTTGTGGCGGCTCGGGTCACGCAACGAATCCCAATCTGAAGAACGTGCCCGGCGGCGACATGAGCGCCGGCGGTGACACCGGCACGGGTGGGACGAGCGGCTCGGGCGGGACGACAGGCGGCACCGGCGGCTCGAGCGCCTCGGGCGGCAAGGGCGGTCGCATGTCGGGCGGCGGCAAGGGCGGCAGTGCGTCCGGCGCCGGCGGCTCCGACAGCGGCACCGGCGGCACGAGCGGTTCGAGCGGCACCGGCGGCAGCGGCACGGGCGGCACGATGAACGTGCCCACACCGCCGACGTCCGGCACGTTCACGGACGACTTCACGTGGAGCGGCACCCACGCCGCCGTGATCAACAGCGGCAAGGGCACCGCGGTGTGGCTCAACGCCGACAATTGGGACGTCACGGGCGACACTCACGCCATCACCTTGATGGGCGAGTACCAGAGCACACCGTCGAAGAATGCCTCCGGCGTCACGACGGACACCAACTCCGGCCACTACGTCTACGTGCAGAAGGCCGCCGAAGGCTGTGACGGCTCCGGAACGGCTCCGTGCAGCGGCGTCACGGACGACACCGCGCTCACGCCGGGCGGAGACAAGTCGCCCGGCATCGCAGTCATCGGCGTCGACGAGCAGGACATCGTCGGCGCGCGCTTGCGCACACCCATCGCGATTTCGGAGTCGGATCCGGGCATCATCCGCCTCCGCGCCCCGCGTTTCGTCAACCTCGGCAGTTGGTGGGAGCTCGCGCTCACCCCGGCTGACCGCGTCATTGGCTCGGAAAACACCGTCGTCGAGAGCCAGGGTGAGCAGGACGGGCTCGGCGACGTCGCCGAGAGCGCAAACCAGCCCGGCAAGGGTGCAGGCCCCGGCCACGACCCGCAGGAGGAGTCGTTCAACGTCGTCTTCACGGGCGTCACGGACTTCGCGTGTGAAACGCAGACCGCCCTCGAAGGCTCGCTGACCCGCATCGCCATCAAGTCACTGGTCAAAAATGGCCAGGGTTACAAGGCGGCGACGGGCTACCGCTTCAACGCGTGGAACACGAAGAACTACTACAACGGGGTCTTCCATGGTGACTACGCCGAGGACTTCATCCGTCCCGGTCTCGACGGCACGCAAGAGGTCCCCGCCTCGATGATGAACAAAGACGGCACGGAGAACACGGCGATGGTCGCCGCGGCCAACGTCGCCGACATGGACACGCTTTACCTCTGGCAGATCGAGTTCCGGCCGAGCGGCGTCGACGTAAAAGCCGATCTCAACGACGGTAAGGGGCTCGTGCAGCTCGAGCACCTCAATCTCGGGGTGCCGTGGCCCACGGTCTACGCGCACTTCATGGCCGTCGCGTACCAGAACGATCACCACCCGCAGGTCCAGAAGGGGTGCGCGTACCTGCCGAATCCCTTCACGCAGCGGCAGCTGAAGTTCCGGACCCTCAGCATCGGTCCCGTTCTCTACGCCAATACGTCGGTGTTCCCGCCCGACGGGGCCCCGACGGATGCAAACGGCAACGTGCTCCTCTGCAACAACGGCGGCAGCTGCGGCGCGTGGATGAAGTACGACATGCGCGATACGCACAACTTCGGTGCTCCCGACATGGTGAACGGAATGAGCCTGAAGAAGGCGAACGCGAAGGTGTTCTCCTTCGACGACGATTACGTCCACGGCTCGTCGAATCATTTCAGCGGGAACGCTCCCGAGAAGTCCTTCGACTTGTACGTGCCGCTGAGCGACGATCTGATGAACGCCAAGGCGACGAACCTCGTTTACAACGCGCTCGGCGCGAAGGGCGTCGCGAACCTCGTCGTCAACGGTCACATGGTCGGACCGCTGCTCACCGCAGACACGGTGATCGGTGCGTCGATCAAGAACGACGTCGCGGTCGACGAGGGCTGCCCCGCCTACGACTGCATGTCCGTTCGCCGCTCGATCGCGATCGATCCCGACGTACTGCGTACCGACGCGGCCGATGGCCTCGCGCATCTGCAGATCGTGTTCGACCAGAGTCAGCTCGGCTCGGGGACGTTCCTCGATCGCATCCAGCTCGAGATGATGCACTGATGTCCCGGCGGTTCGCGACGCCTGCCTTGTTCCTGGCCGCCCTCGTGGCGTGCCAGGGGCAAGGCACGAAGGCGCCGCCGTCGTTCGGCGGCGGCGGCATGGGCGGGCAGGATGGCACGGAGGCGCCGCTCGGCGAGTTCGGCAAGCGCTGCTCGGAGCTCGGGCTCAGCCAGCGCCAGTGCGACGATTGGTCGACCGCGGTGCTGTCGGAGACACTGCCGGCGGCGAAGGGCAACAAGTACGCCGACGACGAGCGCGCCGCGCAGCTCGGGTTCGACTTGTTCTTCGACCTCCAGGCCATCGGGACGCCCGACACGCCGGTACGCTGCGCCCAATGTCACACGCCCGAGCGCGCCTTCGCCAACAACGTGCCGCTGCCCGTCGGCGTGTCCCGCTCACTGCGTAACGCGCTGCCGCTCACGGACGCGGCGCGCCAGTATCCGCATTTCTGGGATGGTCGCGCCGACTCGCTCTGGTCGCAGCCGCTCATCACGATCGAGAACGAGGACGAGGTGAACGGGACGCGCCTCGCCATCGCGCACACGATGGGCGACCACTACAAAGGGGAATACGAGGCGATCTTCGGTCCGCTTCCGGACCTCGCCGATGCGACCCGCTTCCCCGCCCAAGGCAAGCCCGGGATCCCCGACTGGGACAACATGGCGGCGGACGACAAGATCGCCATCAATCAAGTGTTCGCGAACGTGGGCAAAGCGTTCGAGGCTTACGTCCGAAAGATCGCCTCCGGGCGTTCGGCGCTCGATCGCTTCATCCTCGGCGACCTCACGGCCATGACCGACGCTGCGCAGGCGGGGATGGTCGTCTTCACTCGCGACGGGTGTCGCAATTGCCATTCAGGGCCGAACCTCGCGGACGGCGATTACCACGCGCTCGACCTTCCGCTACCGAGCTATGCGCCGTCTCGCACGAAGGTCGAAGGCGATCGCGGACGGGGGAGCGGCCTCGAGTTCGTGCTCACGTCGGAGTTCAACTCGCTCAGCCAGTATTACGACCGGCAGCCCGGCGAAGAATCCAAGGAAGAAGAAGACGTCTCACCGCGCGCGGACGGCAGCTTCCTGACGCCGAGCTTGCGTAACGTCGGTGACACTGCCCCGTACGGTCACACCGGCGTTTTCGGATCGCTCGAGGACACGGTGCGGTTCATGCTCGCGGGCGGCGGCCCGAACTGCAAAGAGCTCACCGCGCACGACGCAAGCGACGAGGACGTGGCAAACCTTCTGGAGTTTTTGAACTCCCTCCACGGCACGACCGCGCCGCTACCGTGGTCGTTCTGGCCCGCGGTCGGTCAAGGCGGAGGCAGCGGGGACTACGGCGGCGCGCCGTCTTCGTCCCCGTAGCTCACGCTCGACGCAGCGCCGCGCGACGGCGCCCCGTCATGGGGCGTGCGACGTGAGATAGTTCTTCACGGTCGTGCCCCAGGACGTCGGACTGAGCTGCGTCGAGCTGTTATTGACCTGGAGCAGATCCGGATCGCAATCGCTGTAGGGCGAGAACGAAAACGCGAGGTTCGGAATCTGCTTCGTTTCCAGATCCGAATAGAAGGACGTCGCGTTCGAGAGGGTACCGTATTCGCCGATGATCACGGGGATGTTGGCGTACGTGTAGGAGTCGGTCGTCGGCGGGTAGCCGTGCACCTCGTACACGACGTTGTCCTGCGTGAGCGGCGTCTTGCCGTAGAAGCTGATGTCGCTCGTCCAGCCCTGGCCTTGAACAGAGACGATGTGATGCGGGACACCGAGCTTGTCCTCTTCCGCGCGGATGACGTCCACGGCGTGGCTCATGGCCGCTTGGATCTTCGAATTCGAAAGCATGTTGCCGCCCGGCTCGTTGGTGATGCCGAACATCACGAAGCTCGAGTTGGCGAACGCGTCGACAAGGGCGGTGTAGACGGGGTCCGTCCCGGTGGGGAACATCGTCTTGTCCGGCGTCGTGGTCGCGTCCGAGGGGAGCCCGGTCGCCTCGGGATCGCCGTCGGTCTCGTCCTGACCGATCATGGACGAATCACTCCGGAGCGTCACGAGGACGTAGACGTTCGGGTGCGCACCGATGGAGTTGATGACGTTCATCATCGGCGTCTTGTATTGCGCATTGTCCGTAACGAAGGTCGATATCGTCGGGAAGCTGTCCATGGCCAGCATCACGCGCACGAAGTCCGCCTTCCATTGGGTGATGAGCCCATCGGCGATGTTCTCGAGCGTCGTGTCGATGTTCTTCTCCGTCAGCATGTAGTTGTATCCGCAGAGGTACAGGTCATCCATGTTCGCTCCGCGCCCCACCCACACCGTGTCGTCGTCGCGGTAAACCTTGCCGCCCTTCGTGTGAAGCCAACCGGTCGTCGAGGCGCCGCCGCTGCCGGCGCTGGCGCCACCGCTGCCCGCGCCGCCGCTGCTCGACCCCGCACCGCCTGAACCCGAGCCAGCGCCCGCCCCTGCTCCGCCCGTGCCGCTCATGCCACCGGTGCCTGAGCGCGTGCCGCCCGTGCCCGCGCGGGTACCACCGGTGCCCGCGCGAGTGCCGCCCGCACCACCCGTCATCGTACCTCCGCCGCTGCCACCTCCTTGGGTGCCGCCCGGGCTGCCGTTTCCGGTGCCACTCGTGTCACCCGACGTGCCGCTAGCTCCTGTTGCGCCGGTGCCGGCGCTAGTGCCTGCCTTCTGATCGCTTCCGCCATCGGACGAGCAAGCGACCAGAGCGAGGGCCCCGAGCAAGCCGGGGATGAATAGCGAGCGAGGACGCGTCATCGTGATTTCCTCCAGGCGCGGGCGATGAGCCCAAGACGAACACTATTTTGCCGCTCTTGCGTGCGTGACGGAACCGTTGTTCTCGCCACCGACCGAGAGCGTGCGCGCGGCTTTCCAGGTACGTCAGAACCACGGCCTGGGTTAAGTGCCGCCTCGGGTGTTCCCGGTGTCCGAGGCACCGGGACGTGCCCTCAGGGGCCGGAAACCACGAGCGTGAACGTGTCCTGGGCGCTCGGCGCGAGATCGGCGTCTTCGTCGGTCCATTCGAACACGTAGTAGCTGGCGTCGAACGTATCGACCGACGGGAGCACTTGGTTCACGAAGTACCACGCCGCCGCCGCTGTCCCCGGCGAGGTAAACCCGTAGGTCGCGAGCGTGAGCGTCCCCGTCGCGGGATCCACGACCGTCTCGATCACGAAATAGCTATGGCTATCGGTCAAGACGGACTCCGGCGCAGTGACGACGACGGTGGTGCCGCTGTCGTCGCGCACGCTGAACTGCGCCGTGGTGCCGACATACGAGTTGAAGACGGCGGTGAGCCCGGACGACTCCAGGTAACTCATCAGCCGCTGCCCGAAGGTCCCGCCGACGACGACTTGCAGGTTGCCGCTACCGACGACGGGCTGCCCCGTCGTCGCATTGATGGTGCCGGCCGACGCCTGGGGTGCGGTCACCGGCGTCGTCGAAGGCGAGCAGGTCGCGATGAACGCATCGCGCACGCTCGGAACCGTGGCCTCGTCGACGCTGAGACCGTCGAGTAGGAACGTCGCGGTCGCGGAGGCGCAGACGCTCGAAAGAGTCGCCGTGACGCAGCCGGAGGTGCCGCAGAATTGGTCCGCGGCGCAAGCGTTGCCGCAGGCGAGGCAGTTCTTGTAGTCATGCGCGACCTCGGCGCAGCGATCGGTGCAGCACGTGCCGGTGGTCCCGCAATCTTCGTCGTGCCCGCAGTTCGGCGTGCACGTCCCGGTCGAGCACACTTGCCCGTCCGTGCATTCCGAATCCGCGATGCAAGACGAACACTCGTGGGTCGAGAGGCACACGCCGCTCGCGCACCCGCTGCCGTCCGCCTTGCAACCCGGCGTGCAGGCGCCCGCGCTGCTGCAATAGCTGCCGGTCGCGCAGGTGTCGGTGCCGCTCGGGTTGCACTCGGCGCAGGAGTGATCGCTCTTACAGAGGCCCGAAGCGCAGCCGGCGTTGTCTTTGCAGCCGCTCTTACAGGTGAAGTCCCCGCCGTCGCAGTACTGGTTCGTGGGGCAATTGTCGTTGTCCGGGAGGCACGCGACGCAAGCATGCGTGCTCGTATTGCAGCGCTGGCCCGGGCACTCCCCGTCACCGCTGCAACCCGTGTCGGGCGAACCGCCGTCTCCGCCGGAGTCGCCACCAGAGCTCGACATACCCGTGCCGCCGCTGCCCGGCTCGCCCCCCGTTCCCCCAGCGTGCTGCGACGACCCGCCGGAGCCCTTTACGCCGCCTTTACCGCCCGAACCTGGCGACGGCGGGCTCCCGCCCTCGCCAGCCATTCCCGCGTCACCGCCCGCCGCCGACGCGCCGCCGCTCGCTGGAGCGGTCCCACCCCGACCGCTTTGGCTCGAGCGTCCCGCAGAGCTCCCGCCCGCAGCCTGATTCCCGGCCGATCCGCCCTTCCCCGCTGCCGGTCCCGGCTCGGGTGGCGACTGGTTGTCCGAGCCACAGGCCCACGCGGCTGACGCGCCGAGGACCAACCAAGTGCAGAACGCTACGCGGCTAAGCATATTCTCCTCCGCTGGGTAAAGTAGCACGATTACCCTGACGGCCAGAGCGGCCCCTTGTCGCGAAACCAGCGTGAGAGCCGTGGCAATAACGCAACGGGGTTGGCCCGACGCATCAATTGCCTGGTCGCCGACCCTCCCCTAACCTCGCCCTCGAATGCGTCGCGTCGTCCTCCTGATGTTTCTGTTCGTCTTCATCGCGGAGGGACCGATGATGTACGCCGGGAAATGGCAAACGCCGCTGCATTTCCTCGATCTGATCTTGTTTCAGCACTCGGCATTGAAGATGCCGTTGTTCTTCTATCTCCAGATCATTCTGCTCATCATGGCCGGTTCGCGCCCCGGTGCAAAAGCGCACCGGGCGCCGCCGATGGACAAGGCGATCAACTTCAGCATCGCCTCGATGCTCGTGTGGACCTTCCTCGGCGCGATGCGCGGGGGGCAGCCCTGGCAGGCGGGTTGGCAACTCTACAGCTTCTTCAGCGCGCTGCTGTTCGCGAAGCTCTTGATGGCCACGCTGCAGACCCCGAAGCACTTCGAGCAGCTCGGCCGGACGTTCATGTACGCCGTGCTTTGGCGGGCGACGATGGCGATCGTCTTCTGGTTCTTCTTCATGCACAACGTGAGCTACCCCGAGAACGAACGGCCTCCGTACGTGACGATCCACGACGACACCGTGGTCTTCGTCACGGGCCTGATCCTCGCGATGGCAAACCACATCGTGCTTCGCTCGCGCAAGTCCCTGCGCCTACTCTTGATCAGCTGCGCGCTCATCCTGCCGGCGATCCAGTTCAACAACAGGCGCCTCGCCTGGGCGAGCCTCGCGTTCTCGATCGTCGTGGTCTACGTGATGATGCCCAAGGGCAAGTTCAAGCGGCGCATCAACATCGGGCTCTTGGCCGCCGCCCCGTTCATCGGAACGTACGTGGGTGTCGGCTGGGGGCACACCGAAGGCATCTTCAAGCCGCTCGCCTCCTTGTCCTCGATGTCCTCGAAGAAGGACACTTCGACGTTGTCGCGCGTCGCGGAGAACAAGGGCCTCATCGTGACGCTCATGCGCAGCAGCTGGATCAGCGGCACGGGCTGGGGGCACGAGTACATCGAGGTCGACAGCTCCTTCAACATCGACATGTATTTCAAACAGTGGAAATACGTCCCGCACAACAGCATCCTCGGCATCCTCGCGTTTTCGGGCGCGCTCGGCTTCTATTCGCTCTGGCTCGTCTTTCCCGTGGGCGTCTTTTTGAACGCACGAACCTGGCGCATGGCGCAGCTGCCGACGGAGCGAATCGCCGCCCTCACGTCGCTCACTTCGGTGGTGATCACGTCGAATCAGATGTTCGGCGACATGGGCTTTCAGTCGAACGCGACGCTCTTCGTCGCTTCGGCGGGGTTCGCCGTCGCCGGCCGCCTCTCGGTGAGCTCGGGTGCTTGGCCCGACAAGAAGGCAGCCCGGCCGAAGGCCGCGGTGACAGCTTGAGGAGCTGACTCGATGCAACGAGCCCTCCTCATGTTCGCGCTCTACATGACGATGATCGTGCCGGTGCTCACCTCGCGCGACACGAAGCCGTCGCGCGGCATGAAGCGCACCGTGTGGATCATGCTCGCGGTCATCGTGGTGTGGGGATATTCCTGCCGCACGTACTTCTACCGCTTCGCCGACGACTGAACGCGCGGCGGCCGTTGCGCGTCGCCGTCGAACGCTTCAGGAGGGATCGTTCGGAGGGCTCGCGCCGGCGGGGAGGCGCAGCTCGGCGAGTACCGGCAGTCTGAGGATCTGCTCGACTTGCCAGCGGTAGACGAGGCGTCCGGAGCGGAGCTCCGCGGCGACTGCGGCGAGGACGCCGAAGAGCAGCGCGGCGATGGTCGCGGCGGCCATGACGAGGGGCACCTTCGGCTTGTTCGGTCCGTGCGGCGGCTCCGCCGGGAGGATCACCGAGTAACGATGACGGAACGCGGCTTGAGCAAAGTCGAGGTCGACCCGCGCGGCCTCGATGTCGGCCTTGATCTTCGCGTAGTTGGCGACGGCGAACGTGATTTGCGTCTCCATCGTCGGATCGCGATTTTCACGCGGCGGGATCACGAGCGCGGCTTCGCTGGCAATCGCGTTCGAGCCCGCGGGCAGCGCGCCGCCGCCCCCGGTGCGAACGACGGTGGGGGCGTCCGGCTCGTCCGCTTCACGCTTCATGCGGTCGTACGTCTCCTGCAAGAGCTTCACTTCCGCGCGGAGCGAGGCGACTTGCGGTGACTCCTTGGAGAACGCCGCGAGGTTCTCCTGAATGCCGACGATGATGGGATGCTGGTCCGTGTACTTCGCCTTTTGCTCGGCGAGGTTCGCCTGCAGGTCGAGCACGCGGCGCTGACGGAAGTCTTCGAGATCCGTGATGGCGCGCTGCTTGGTGTCGATCAACATCTTCTGCCGAGCGAGCTCGGCGTCGAGCTCCGGCTTGCGCTGCGCCGGTTTGCGGGCGGCCGCGACGGCCACGGGAGCTGGAGCACGCGGCGCCTTCGGCGTTGCGGCGGAGCCCGAAGCTGCGGCGGCGGAGCCCGAGGCCGCGGCGGCAGCGGGGGGCTTGTCGGCCGCCTCTTCCTCGGCCGCCTTCTCGGGCATCGCCATTTTTTCCACGTCCTTACGGACGCGCGCGGCGTTCTCCTGAAGGATGGCGATCGACTCGGCGATCGTCGAGATTTCCGCCACGTGGCGCTTTTCGAGGAAGTCCTGCTCGGCGGTGTCGAGAATCCGCGCCGCCATTTCACCGCTCGGCCAATCGATGGCGATCGTCACGGTGTTGTCGCTCGGACTGACGCTCATCTTCTTTTCGAGCAGCTCGACGAGGCCGCGGACCTGTTCCTCTTCGTTAGGGGGACGAAAGAACCAGCCCATCACCGTATTCTTGAGCTTCTGCGCGGGAGCTTGATTCTTGTTCCACCACGTCGTGAGGTCGAGCTGCTTCACGAGCGAGGTGAGGTGCTCCTGGCTCATCACGAGCTCCGAAGCGCCCTTCAGCGGATCGAACCCGTACGCGGCCTGGTGACCTGCCATCGCGTCGCGTTGCGCGAGGAGCCTCGTCTCGACGTGGTAGCTCTTCGGCAGCGACCGCACGACGACGAAGGCCAGAACCACCACCGTGACGAAGATGCTGCTCGTGAGAACCTTGTGCAGCTTCACCGCGCGGATCGCGTAGCCGAGATACCCGCGCACTAGCCCGAAGTCGAAGCCACCGCCCTCGTCCTCGTCGTCCTCACTCACCTCGGGGCCACGTTGCGCCATAGAAGCGGGAAATCGTAGTTCATCGCTCCGATCCACGCCAGGCCCGGCCACCCCTGCCCGGCCGGCAGAATAGCGCTCGCGAGTCTACTTCGGCTCTGGCGCGTCCACGGCCGCGTCCGCGGCATCGTTCGCGGCTCGGTGCTTCGGGCCGCGCGCGGCGACGCGCGGCACGGGCGCCTCGACCCGGGAGCCCGAGGGCACCGACTGCAACAGGGTCGAGCCCGCGACGATCTTCGTGTCGCTACCGACAGTGATGGGCCCGATCAGCGCGGAGCCAGGACCCACGTGCACGCGCTCGCCAATCTGCGGCGCGCCGACGGTGTGAGTCGCCATGTCGGCGCTCTCCGCCAAGGTGATGTTCTGAAAAAGGATCGAGCCCTTGCCGACGCGCGCCGAGCGGCTGATCGCCATCCCCATGCCGTGCACGACGACGACGCCGGGGGCGATCTGTGCCTCCCAGTGGATGTCGGAGCCGTAGACGAAACGGATCGCGCGTGACGCGAGCTTCGCGCCGAGCGGGATCTGCGCTTCGTGGAAGAAGCGCATCACGCGGTAGCTCGCGATGATCTGAAAGCCCACGCGCTCGAGCAGATCCTTGCCGAGGGACGCGACGTGATCGGTCGACCGATACTTGTCGTGGTAGTTCTGCATCGTCGCGTGATCTTCTCGGACGGCCGAGACGAGCGCGGACCAGGCGGTCATCAAGCGTTGCATGGGCCTCCCATCAGCGCGCGGCCGTTCTGCGGTAAGCGCGGTAGTCCGAGACGGCGGTGCTCAAAGAACCGCACTCTTCACGCAGGCCGCGAAAGTACTCCATTCCGAAAACCAAGGTCGTGCCGGCGACACCGAGCTTCTCGAAGCCTGCCTTGTCGAAGCCCATGGCGATGCGGATGAGCCCGCGCGCCGCACGCCGGGACGCCTCGGGAGCAATCACCGCCAGTGCGAGGAAAGGGCGCGAGGCCGGACTCACGAGGTCCATGAAACGCCACGGATTGGCCCCCGGGTAGTCGGGATGCTTTCGCGCGATGCGCCGGTCGTACATCCCGTAGAGGGGGCCACGCTTGAGCCACTTCTCGAGCTGGAGGTGGTCGGAGCCGTGGATCGTGTAAGCGTCGTCACCGAAGACGAAGTCGGCGCCGTTCTTCTCGAGACGAATCCCGAGCTCCGCGTCCTCCGAGTGGCCGAGGGTTCGATCGAAGCCGCCCACGCGGAGGTAGTCGTCCCGCCGGAAGGAGACGTTACCGGTGAACAGGTCGACGCCGCGGGGCTTCTCCCCGTGCTTGAAGCGCTCGACCATCTTCTCGAGCATCAAGGCGTGGAACCGCTCGAAAATGGGCATGGACTTCAGGTTCTCGTCCGGTTGCATGCGCCCGAGCACCACGGCGTGCGCGCCGGCCTGGTGATAGGCGTAGTGGCGCGCGATGAAATCGACCGGGACGCGCATGTCGTCGTCGATGACGATCACGACGCTTCCGCGAGCGCGCGAGATGCCGTGGTCGCGCGCTGCGGCGGCGCCACCGTTGGCTTGGCGCACGGCCTGCAGCTGGTACGAGAGCGAGAGCGAGTGCAGTTTCGGGAGCGGATCGACCTTCGACCCGTCGTCGACGACGACCACCTCGAAACGGTCCTTGGGGAAGGTTTGCTTTTGGAGCTCCTCGAGCAGCGCGGCAATCAGCGCTTCCCGGTTGTACGTCGCGATGACGACGGACACATCGAAGCTCGGCGTAGCGTCGGTCATGGTCAGTCTGCCGTGGCGGGCGCTTCGCGGCGCTCGGGAAAGCGGATGGTAGCGGGAATGCCGGTCGCGACCGCCCCCGCAGGGACGTCTTGAAGGACGACGGCGTTGGCGCCGATCACCGCGCCGCGCCCGATCCGGATCGGCCCCAGGATTCGTGCGCCGCAGCCCACGGTCACGTCGTCCTCGATGACCGGAGAGCCGTTCTCTTTGGCCGTCCCCACCGTGTTGCTGCCCATGAAGCGGACGCGGTCGCCGATGCGCGCGTTGCCGCCGATCACGATGCCGAGCGGGTGCGCGAAGAAGACACCGTTGCCCATGGTCACGTTCTTGCCGATCTCGATGCCGTAGACGGCCGTCATCGTGACGCGTAGCGCGCGGTTGAGACCGAGAATGTGAAACTTCCGCGCGACCTCGCGGACGCGGGTCATCCCGAGCACCGCGTACGAGTCGTGCGTCACGGCACGGAAGAGCGAGGCGCCCGACACCTCGCCGTTCGAGGAGGCGCGGGCAAGCTCCACCGCGTCGCGCACGAGTTCACGCAGCATTGGTGACTCCCTTGTGGCGCGCCGTCTGGAGCACGCCTTTCACTTCCGAAACCTTCACGATGCCGAGCGCCAACATCAGCCCCAGGTACAGGACCACGTCGACCGCCAGACGCAGCGGGCCGAGCGACCGCAGCGCGATGTGCAGCGCCGTAACGAGGCCGCAGACCACGAGCGATTTGCCGAGGGTGACCACGATGTAGCGGTCGATGGCCTTCCGCCCGAGCTGGTAGAGGAGCAGCGTCGTCACGACGGTTTCCATGCCCACGACACCGAGCGCCGCGCCCACGCCGCCGCCGCCGGGACCGAGCCAGCGCGACATGGCCGGCACGAGCGTGGTGATGAGGAGCGGATTGACGATGACGCCGACCACCGAAACGATCGTCAGGTGCCAGGCCTTCTTCTGGATGATCAGGGTCATCGACAGAAGCATCGCCAGGTAAGTCAGCATGAAGAGCGGCGCTTGCGCGCGCAGGCTCATCGCGGCCGGCGCGAAGGCCGCTCCGAACAGCACCCTGATCCAGACGTCCGCGCCGAGCACGCACATCAGCATGATCGGAAGCGTGACGATGTAGATGCCGGCGATGGCGTGGCGCACGACCCACCAGAGCTCTTCGTCCGAGCGCGCGGCGGCGCGGGACATGAGCGGCATCACCACCCAGTTCAGCAAGGGCGACATCAGCATCGCCAAGCTCGCGACGTTGGCCGAAGCGCTGTACCAACCGACCTGCTTAGCATCCCCCGTCAAGAACTCGAGCAGCGTGACGTCGAGCTTCGAGCACAGCGTGATGACGATCGTGTTCACGTAAAACGGGAAGGCCACGATCAGCACTTCCTTGAGCGCACGGGCATCGAGCCTGAGCTTCAGCGCGTACTGGGCGCTGACGAGCCGGAAGAGGATGGCCGCCTTCAGGAACTCCGAAACGAGCACGGCGGCCGCAAGCACCGCGAGCGGCGCATGCAGCAGCAAGCCGGCCAGCACCGCGCCGCCCCAGAGGAGCTTGCTCGCGACGTTGATCACCGCGAGCCCGCCCACGGCCGTACCGGCCTGAAGCATGGCGGCGAGCGTCACGTTCGACATCACGAACATCTGCCCGCACCCGAAGATGAGCACGAGCGTCTGCACCTCGGCCGAGCGGTGCGTGAGCACGAGCGTCAGCGCGAGCGCGCCGAGCAGGACTCCGCTGAGGGCGAGCCGGAGCGCGAACAAGCTGCCGAAGAAGTCGGAGGCGTGTTGCGGCCGGACCGGCATTTCTTTCTGAACGTAGGTGTCCACGCCGAGCCCGAGCAGGGCGAAGTACGTTGCCGAGAAAGTGTCGGCGAAGTTGAACGTTCCGAACTGCTCCGGTCCGAGGAAGCGCGGCAAGAGGAACCGCAGCAGCAGCGCGACGGTCCACGTCGCAAACAGCGAGCCCCCGAGCTTGACGCCGTTCCGAAGCGCCGTGCCGACGTCGCTCCGCGTCTGAGTCCTCCCGTGCGACGAGGACTCGGCCCCCGCCGACGGCGAAGCCGCGTTCGCTGGTGCTGGCGCGGCTTCGGGCATGACGATGTTGCTGCCTTCTTCGAGCATCACGGGGGTGTGCGGGCCGGGACGCACCCACGCTGGCGTGACGAGAGCCCGCGCATGAGCGAGTCGTACGTCTCCTGGACCATGGGCATCGACGCGTACGTCTTCATCGGCGCGCGCGACGTCCACGAGAACGTGACCGAGTAGCGATCGACCTTCGTCGGCGGCTTGGCGCGGTGGAAGACGGCGCACGTATCGGCGACGTTGGCGCTGAAGCTCGGACCGGTGGCCATGCGCCAATCCGACCGCGGCATCACCTTCTCCATGGCGGCGTCGGGGACGAAGCCGGAGACGTAGCGCAGCCCCCGCGCAGCGCGCTCGCTCGTCTGCCGCGTCATGTACTCGAAGGGCCCGCCTACCTCCGTCACGTCGTTCAGGTAGGCGATGATCTTGAACATCCGGTGATCTTCGGCGTCGATGTGCCACTGGCGAACGTCGTTCGTCACGCCGTCGGCGATCTCACGCCGGAGATCGGCGCCGTGGTAGTGCACGGGCAGGCCGATATAGCTCTCCACGAGATCGAGCAGCCGCTCGTCGAGGCCCCAAAGGTAGATCTCCGGAAATTCGAGCAGGCGCGCGATGGGGAGCCGCGGCGCGTTGTTTGCGGTGACTGGCAACGCCTTGAGCTCGCCCACCAGCGTCATGAGTCCCGTGAGCATCTGATCCGTCCCCGCGATCTCGAGCGCGGAGATCGGTCGCTGCAGGACGCCCGTCGTCCCGAGCTCGGCGACCAAGCCCTGGGCCAGCCCCGAGATGCGCGGCAGCTTCGGCGCGTGCGCGGCGAGTTGCGCCTGGTGACGACGGCGCGTGAGTAGGCGGAACGGGCCGCGGAACATGACCTCGCGCTTGAGGCGGTTGGCGATGCGCCTCGCGGTGTGCAGGTTCAGTGGCAGGCTTTTCCCGGCGTATAGCATCGCGTAGGACCCTGGGTCGTGCACTCTACCGGGCTCGCACGCGGCCGCAAGGTCGCGTTGCTCTGCGTCGAGGTTTGAACGGCGTTTTGAGGTGAACGGAATGCGGTCTGTCGCCGCGCACACGACGACCGTTACTTCGCGAGTCGCGCCTTGTAAGCGATCCCGTAGGGCGTCGGCGTCCCGTTCCAGTCGGCGATCAACGGGTACTGCATCTGACCGCAGGCCTCGGGCGTGGGATCGCCCCACGCATTCCACGTCCACATCAGATACGAAGCTTTCACCGAGTCCGCCCAGTCCAGGTACTTGTCCGTGAAGAGGTGATCGCACTTGGTGTCGCCGAGCTCCCCGGTCACGAGCGGAACCTTGGAGACGATCGGTGTGAGGGATTTCTCCCAGCAAATCGAGTCCTGACACAGGTTGCCGCGGTACTGGTGGAACGCGGCGGTCAGCTGGCCGTCCTTGGGCAGATGGGCGAGAAAGCCGCTCAGGTCGTTCGACCACTCGAGACCGCCCAACATGACCGGCTGCGTTGCACCGGTGCTGCGGACCGCGTCGATGAGCTGCTGCATGCCTGCGGACTGCCACGTCCCGGTGAGCCCGTCCTCACCCCCCGTGACGGTGCAGCCGCTGAGCCAGCACGTCCACGGATCGGTCGAGAGCTGCTGGTGATTCAGGAACGGCTCGTTGAAGAGATCGTAGACGACCGCCGGATCGGACTTGAACGTGGTCGCGACGCTCTTCCAGAAGTCGAGCGAATGGTCGGCGTCGGCCATCGGTTGCTGTCCCATGGCCTTGTGCGTTCCCGGCCCCGACCAGCTCAGGTCGAGGATCGCGTAGAGGTTGTACTTGTGCGCGAGCTGCACCCAGTTGACGATCGCCGCCCGGTAGGCTTCCCCGCCGTGCGTCGCGTCCGCGCCGTTGATGCCGAGCCAGCAATCCTCGTTCATCGGGATCCGAACGACGTTCATGTTCCATTTTTGCATCCCGGCGAACACGGACTCGTCCCCCGGCCCGGAGAAGATGCCCCAGCCCTGGATGCACGCGTACTCCGTCCCGGAGTGATTCGCGCCGCGCAAGCGAATGAAAGCGCCGGTCCCGTCGACCAGCTTGTTCCCCGCGACGCGGATGGAGAGCTTCGGGAGCGGCCCGGTGGGCGCCGCGGGCTTTGCGGCAGCGGCAGCGGCCGTCTCGCTCGCGACCGGTGCGCGCGGGGGCTGCGACGAGGCCTTGTCGTTGCACGCAAGGGCGCACGGGCCGAGCAAACACGCAACGGGCAGCCGGCGGAGACGTCGCACCATTCGACGTAAATAGCGCTCGCGAACGTCCTTGTCACGCTGGGCGCCGGGCCGAAGGCCGCGCAGCAACGCCACACCCGACCCTCCTGCCGGGGCGGCTAGGGCCTGCCGAGACGGCGCTTCAACGAGCCGCCGAGGAGGACGAACGCGTACGGGACGTCGTGCCGGAGGTAGCGGCCCGTCAGGCGTTTCGGGCTCTGGATCAGCCGGAACATCCACTCCGTGCCGGTCGCTTGCATCCAGGCGGGCGCGCGCTGGATGTCGCCACTCACGAAATCGAACGCCGCGCCGACGCCCAGCCACCACGCGTTCGGCCGCGCGCCGCGGATCTGCTGAATGAGGCGCTCGCCCTTCGGGAAGCTCAGCGCGACGAACACGATGTCCGGCTGCGCCTCGGCGACGAGCCGCCGCATCTCCTCGATCTGCTCGGGGTTTCGCTCGAACCCGAAGGGCGGCGAATGCGTGCCGACGATGCGTAGGCCCGGGTTCGCTCGCGTCAGAATTTCGGCCGTCCGAGCGCCGGTGTCGCCCGCGCCGCCGAGCAGGTACACGGACAGGTTCGCTCGCGCCGCCGCGGCGGGCAGGCTGACGATCAAATCCGAACCACAGACGCGACCGCCGCGCAGCGGCGTGTTCTGGAGCCAACTCGCCCAGATGAGCGGCATGCCATCCGCGACGAGGGCGTCCGCCGAAGCGAGCAGCGCGCGGATGCTGTCGTCCTCGTGCGCCTGCCGCATGATGTCGGCGTTGGGCGTGACCACCCAGCCGCCGCGGCCGGCGCGCGCCTCCGAAACGATGAGCTCGACGAACGCGCGCTCATCGAGATCGAGAAACGTGAGCCCCTCGAGCCGGATCGTCGCAACGTCGAAGCGCGAGCCGTTCGTCGCGCCGCCATCCCTGCGCGGCTCGGGCGTCACCGGACTACTTGACCCCGAGCTCTTCGAGATCGGCCTTCATCATCAGCTCGACGAGCCCTTCGAACTTCACCTTCGGCTGCCACCCGAGCTTGTTGCGCGCCTTCGTGGCGTCGCCGAGCAGCAGGTCGACCTCCGCCGGGCGGTAGAACTTCGGATCGACGCGCACGATCACCTTGCCGGTCTTGCGATCGCGGCCCTTCTCGTCCGCCCCCTCGCCCTCCCACGCAAGGTTATAGCCGGCGACGGCAGCGGCACGCTCGGCGAACTCGCGCACCGTGTGCGTCTCGTTGGTGGCCGCGACGTAGTCGTCGGGCTCCGGCTGCTGGAGCATCATCCACATCATCTCGACGTAGTCTTTGGCGTAGCCCCAGTCGCGCTTGGTGCTCAGGTTTCCGAGGCTCAGCACCTCCTGCTTGCCGGCCCTGATCCGCGCCAAGCTGAGGGTGATCTTCCGCGTCACGAAGTTCTCTCCGCGGCGCGGCGACTCGTGATTGAAGAGGATGCCGTTGCTCGCGTGCATCCCGTAGCTCTCGCGATAGTTGCGGACGATGTTGAAGCCGTAGAGCTTGGCCACCGCGTAAGGAGAACGCGGATAAAACGGTGTCTTTTCCGTCTGCGGCGTCTCTTGCACGAGGCCGTAAAGCTCGGAGGTCGACGCCTGGTAGAAGCGGGACTCGAGCTTCGCGATGCGGATCGCTTCGAGGAGCCGGAGCACGCCCGTTCCGGCGACGTCGGTGGTGTACTCGGGCTGCTCGAACGAGATGCCGACGTGGGACTGCGCGGCGAGGTTGTACACTTCGTCCGGGCGCACCATCGTCACGACGCGGTGCAGGCTGCTCGAGTCGCCCAGATCGCCGTAGTGGAGCTTGCACCCCTTGCCGTCGGGACGATTCGCGAGCGCCTCGAGCCGCTGGCGGTTGAACATCGACGTTCGCCGCGTGAGGCCGTGCACCTCGTAGCCCTTCTCGACGAGAACCTCCGCGAGGTAAGAGCCGTCTTGACCTGTAACTCCGGTGATAAGCGCAACCTTCGCCATATTGTCGTCAGTTTCCTCGTTGACCCTGGCGCCCTGCGCCCGCGGCCGCCGATGATGTCATTACCGCCTAATTAGTCCAGTCGAAACGGAGTTTCCGGGGCGCATCCAGGAAACCCGCGACCGCGCAGCACGCGCGCTCCATGGCGCGGAAGTTGCAGCCGTTTTCCCGCGGAATCCCCGCAAATCAGCCGTTCGGACAGCGAGAGCACGCGTCGGGTGATGCCGCCCCTCGACGCGCTCGAGCGCCTTGCGAATTTGTTTGGGGTCGACCATCTTCGGCAGCGCGCGCCGCATGTTCTCCGTCGTCATTCCTGCGTACAACGAGGCGGCGGTCATCGAGCGCTGCCTTCGCTCGATGCTCACGGGCGCCGACCCCGGCGAGATCGACATCGTCGTCGTCGCGAACGGGTGCAAGGACGACACGGCCGCGCGTGCACGTGCCTTCGGTCCCGCCGTCACGGTCGTGGAGACGCCCATCGGCAACAAGATCGGCGCCCTGAACCTGGGCGACGCCAACGCGCGCTATTTCCCGCGGATGTACATCGACGCCGACATCCAGGTCGGCATCGAGGCACTGCGCGCCGTCGCGGCGCTGCTGACCGACGATTCCCCGGTCGTGCTCGCCGCGCCGCAAGCGGCGTTCGCCTACGAGGGCCGCCCCCAGCTCGTCCGCTCCTTCTACAAGGTCTGGACGAGCCTGCCCTACTTCACCGAAAACCTCATCGGCGCGGGTTTTTACGCCTTTTCACGCAGGGGGCGCGAACGCTTCGACAAGTTTCCGGACATCATCGGGGACGACGCCTACGCGCGCGTCATCGCGGGGCCGGAGGAGCGCCGCTCGCTCAAAGAGTTCACGTTCACCATCAGCCCCCCGCGGAACCTGCGGATGGTCGCGAAGATCTTCACGCGGGTTCGCGCGGGAAACTACGAGCTCCGTGAGAAGTTCCCCGAGCTCCAGACGAACGAGACGACGAACGCGCAGCGCTCGCTGCGGATCATCGCGGGCCGTCCCGATCTCTGGGTCCACGCGCCGGTCTACCTGGGCGTCATGGGCTACGCGAAGCTGCGCGCGCATCTGAAGCTCCGGCTCGGACACGAGAAGAAGTGGGAACGCGACGATTCCGGCCGGGAGCCGGGCCCCGGCGCCGCGCCCTAGATCGCCCTTGGGCCCGAACGGGCTTGAAGCGGGTTGCCGCTTGCGCATAGCATTCCCGGTCGTGTTCATCGTTCGTCCAGGCGGAGGGTCCGAGCGTGAGCGAGCTGCGTTGCGCGGGCTCGGCCGCGTCGTAAAGCTCGGGCTCGTGCTCCTCTCGCTCGGCGCCGGGGGTTGCGCGAACATGACCCCGTTCGTCTGGTTCAGGGATCTCCCTTCCACCGAGCGTGCGGCGCCCTCCGGACAGTTTCTGATCTCCGTGGGCGACACGGTGAGCATCCACGTCTACGAGCAGCCGGCGCTGACGACGGACGGGAAGATCCGCCCGGACGGACGCATCGCCGTGCCGTTCATCGGGGAGGTCGTCGCGGCCGGCAAGACTCCGAGCCGACTCGCGCAGGAGATCGAGCTCGCGCTCAAGCAGTTCATCGTGAGCCCGCGGGTCACGGTGAACATCGCGCAGTCGACGCCGATCTCCGTGAGCATCCTCGGCGAGGTCGGGAGGCAGGGCGCCATCACGCTCGAACCGCCCGCCGGATTGCTCCAGGCGCTGGCGCAGGCGGGCGGTCCCTCGGACTACGCGGACAAGTCGGCGATCTTCGTGCTGCGCCGCGTGCCGGCGTTCCACCGGATCCGCTTCACGTACGAGGATCTCGTGAAGAACCGGCAAGGCGCGGCCGGGTTCTCGCTGCAAAACGGCGACGTCATTCTCGTGCAGTAGCCGCCCCGCAAGCGACGTCGAGGAGCCGTCGGCGCCGACTTACTGCTGCAGGAACGCGGCCAGCGTCTCCATGAGCGGATCGCGTTGACCCGCGGGAGCCGACGCAAGATACCCCTGGTTGATCGTCCACACGATCGCTCCACCGAGCCCCTGCTGCGTGACCCAGTCCATCTTCGCCTGGATCGACTGAGCGTCCTCGTACGAAACGAAGGTGCACCCCGCGTCACCGGTCGCTTTGGAAAAGCTCAGGTACGGCACGAGCGCGGAGTCGTCCCACTTGTGCGCGGAGTCCGTGTAGTAGGACTGCATGATGTTCGTGAAGCTCATGTCGTTGTCGCTCGCGACGACCCCGGACGAGCCGATGGCCTGGAGTGGAGCGGTGACGGGCGGGCTCCAGCACGAGCCGTAGAACCCGATGCCGACGCCGATCTTCGCGGCCGGCACGCCGGCGTCGAGGTACGCGTTGACGGCCAGCGAAACAGAGCTCGGCGTCGTCTTGCCGTCGCCTTTCAGAGCCGAAGAATGCCAGCTCTGCCAGCCGTCCCACGCGTCGGCCATGCCGTAGCTCATGATGTTGATCTGATCGAACAACCCTGAGATGTCTTTGTAAAACGCGGCGGCGCTTTGCACGTCGGAGCTGCCCCAGGTGACGGGGATGGTGAGTTGGGCGCTCGGCGCGGCGACCTTGAGCGCTTGGGCAAGAGCCTTGAGCGGCGCCTGATCGGAGGAGTCGATCGGCTCCCAGTCGATGTCGAAACCGTCGAAACCCACCTGGGTCTGCAGTTTCACCAGGTTCTGCACGAAGGTATCGCGGTTTTTGGACGAGGACGCGCTCACCCATTGGTCGTGCGCGCCGGCGCCGCCGAGCATCAAGATGGCGGCCTTGCCGTTCTGGTGCGCGAGGGTCGTCAGCTGCGAAGCGAGCTTCGGGCCGTTCGTCGCGTCGATGTCGTAGGTGGTGTTGAGCGAGCCGTCGTTGTTCGGTGTCACGCGCCCGATGACGAGGTGACTGAGGCCGTTCCAGTCGATCGCGTCCGGTGGATACAGGTCCTCTTGGTAGCCGACGTAGTAGCCGCTCACCCAATGACCCGAGCTCGTCGTCCCGGTCCCGCCGCTTCCACCCGTGCTCGAGCTACCGCCCTTGCCTCCCATGCTGGTGCCGCCCGCGGTCGCTCCGCTGCTCATCCCGGCCGCTCCGCCGGCGCCCGAGCTTCCGCCTTTGCCGCCCCGACCGGCTCCTCCGTTGGTGCTTCCGCTCGTGCCGCCCGCGCCGCTCGCCCCACCACTCCCGCCCGAAGTGGCAGTGCTCCCGCCCGACGCTTGACTCGTGCTTCCCCCAGTTCCGCTGCCTCCACCCGTCGATGAGGCTCCGCCCGTGGCGCCGCTCGCGTCAGTCCCACCGGAACCGGCCGCGGACGAGCCGCCCGTCGCCACGCCTCCGCCCCCGATGGGTCCGCCCGAATCCTTGAGCGGCGACGAGTCGTCGACGCTCCCTTTGCACGAAACGAGAAGTGCTACGCACGCTGCCGCCCCGGCGCCCTTCCAGTTTTTCACGCCGCAAAGGGTAGCATTCCGGGCTACGAAGGCCACCGGCGCGCCGGCCCGGAAGAGTGAAGATCACACTACTTCGAGTCGCTTGGAAATTCTGGTGAGTATGGCAGACTGCGGGTCCTCCCCTGCACGTCGCCCCGGCGGTGTGCGGCTGCGGAATTGACGTGACTGCTCTGTTCTTTGGATCCTCGGAGCGGCGGTTGTTTGGTGTTCATCATCGAGCGAACCCGAGCACCAACGCGCGGCACGCCGTGCTGCTCTGCTACCCGGGCGTTCAGGAGTACAACGGCGCGCACTGGCTTTTTCGGCGCTTGGCCGGGATGTTACAGCGCGCGGGCCACGACGTTCTGCGCTTCGACTACCACGCAACCGGTGACTCCGAGGGCAACGGGGCCGACGGTCGCCCCACGATCTGGACCGAGAACGTCGGCGAAGCCGCAGCGGAGCTGCGCGAGCTCGCCGGGGTTCGCACGCTCTCGATCGTCGGGATGCGCCTCGGTGCGGCCCTAGCACTGAAGGCGTGCACGCAGGACCTCCGGGTGCGCACGCTCGTGCTCTGGGAACCGGTGGTGCTGGGCGCGGATTACCTGAGCGAGCTCGAGGATTTGGACCGCCGCCGCAACCTCGCGCTGCTCCACGCGGACCGACCCCCCGGTGCGCGCGACGAGCTCCTCGGTCATCCGTTGCCACCCGGGCATCGCCGCGAGCTGCTCGAGGTCAACGCGTGCGGGCTGCCGCGGCCGCAGGCCGAGAGAGTGGTCATCGTGGCGGAAGAAACGCGCGAGCCCTACGCTCGACTCCGGGAGAGCCTGGAGTCACACGGGGTGCCGACGGCGCTGAAGTTGGTCAAAGACGAGAACGTTGCCCAGGACGGTAACCAGCGCGAACGCGCGCGACTCGGGCACGCCGTGCTCGTCGAGATCGTGAGCCAACTCGGCAACGAGGCTCATTGATATGCATATCGAACGGCTACTCACGTTCGGACCGGCCAAATCCCTCGTGGGGATCTTGTGCGAGCCCGCGAAGGAGCGCGCGATCGCCGGCGCGCCCGCGGTCATTACCTGGAACGTCGGGATCAACCATCGCGTCGGCCCCTACCGCATCTACGTGGATCTCGCGCGCAAGCTCGCCGAGGTCGGCTTCACGAGTCTGCGTTTCGACGTTTCCGGCCTCGGCGACAGCGAGGTCGACCCCGCCGACAAGCGCAGCGATGAGCGCCGCGCCATCGGCGACATCGAAGACGCGATGCAGACGCTGCGCGAGCAGCGCGGGATTCAGCAGTTCGTCCTCGTCGGATTTTGTTCCAGTGTCGATGCCGCGCACAGCTTGGGTGCTTCGGCGGAAAACGTTGCCGGCGTAATTTACGTCGAGGGCTACGGCTTTCGAACCCGCGGCTATTACTTGCGCTACCCGCTTCGGCTGCTCGATCGAAACCGCTGGCGCCGGCGGCTCAAAATCCTGCTCCCCACCCTGTTTCCGCAGGTTTTTGGGGAGCCGCTCCGCACGGAACGCGAAGAGGTTTACGTCCGTGACTACCCGACGCCGGCTCGGTTCGCGGACGACATCAAGCGCATGGTCACGCGCGGCGTTCGCCTGCTCTTCATTTACGCCGGCGGCGACACCACGTACACGTACCGGGGACAGCTATTCGACATGTTGGGACCGGACGTGAGCGAGGAGCGCATCGATCTCGACTTCCAGCAGCACGCTGACCACACGTTCTTCGTCGTTGCCGATCGCGAGCGCGCGATGAAGGCCATCGTCGACTGGATGGTGCGGAGCTTCGGCACGCGTGCAGCGAGCGAGGCGCGCAAGGAATCTGCCGCGAGCAACGGCGCCGCGGACGTGAAGCAGGCTAGCGCGGGGCCATGAGCGGAATCGACGCTGCCGAGCGCGAGCGCGTTCTGTTCGAGTGGAACGCGAGCGCCAACGAGCCGGCGACGCCCAAGCCGGTCGACGCTCTGGTCTTCGACCACGTCGCGGCCAGCCCCGACAGCATCGCCGTCCGCGCGGACGAAGGCACGCTCACCTATCGTGCGCTCGACGCGCGCGCGAACCACATCGCACGGCGCCTGCGAGCCCTCGGGGTCGGCCCGAACGACACGGTCGGACTGTGCGTCGAACGCCGGCTCGATCTGATCGCCGTGCTGCTCGGCATCCTCAAGGCTGGCGGCGCGTACCTCCCGCTCGAGGCCGCATATCCGAAGGCGCGGCTCGCGTTCATGCTGAACGACGCGTCCCCTCGCGTCGTCATCACGGAACGCGCGCTCGCCGGGCGGCTGCCCCAGAGCGCTTGCCCCACGCTGCTCATCGACGCGCCGGAAGAGGCCGGAACGAGCGAGGAGCCGGTGCATTCGAACGCCGAACCCGACCGGCTCGCCTACGTGCTCTACACCTCCGGTTCGACCGGTGAGCCGAAGGGCGTGTGCGTCCCGCACCGCGCGATCGAACGCTTGGTTCGCAACGCGAATTTCTCGTCGCTCGGCGCGCACGTCACCCTCTTGCAGGCGGCGCCCGTCGGCTTCGACGCTTCGACGTTCGAAATCTGGGGCGCGCTCGCGAACGGCGGCACGGTCGCGCTCCACCCGGAGCCCGTGCCGACGGCGCGGGGGCTCGGTCGTTCGATCCGGCAGTTCGGCGTCACGACCATGTGGCTCACGGCGGCCCTCTTCAATGCCGTCATCGACGAAGACCCGGCGCAGCTCGCGCCGCTGAGCGAGCTCCTGACCGGCGGAGAAGCGCTGAGCGTCGCCCACATCCGGCGCGCGCTCGCGCTCTTGCCGAATACGCAGCTGGTCAACGGCTACGGGCCGACCGAGACGACGACGTTCGCCGTGTGTCACCGGATCCCGCGCGAACTACCGGCGGATTTGCCCTCCATCCCGATCGGCACGGCGATTCGGCAGACGCGCCTGTACATCCTCGATCCGGAGCGGAACCCGGTCGCCACGGGTGAAGCGGGCGAGCTTTACATCGGTGGCCGCGGCGTCGCGCTCGGTTACCTGCGCCGGCCCGAGCTCACGGCCCAGCGCTTCCTCGACGATCCGTTCGTGCCCGGGGAGCGCATGTATCGCACCGGGGACCTCGTGCGCTACCGCGAGGATCGCAGCGTCGAGTATCTTGGCCGGCTCGACCAGCAGGTGAAAATTCGCGGCTTCCGCATCGAGCTCGGCGAGATCGAAGCCGCGCTCGCACGCTTGCCGGGCATTGCGCGCGTCGTCGTGACCGCGCGCGCGGACGGCGACAGCAAGCGCCTCGTCGCGTACTGCGTGGCGGCCGCCGGCGGGAGCCCCACGCCGACGAGCGAGCTCCGCGCGCGGCTCGGCGAAGAGCTGCCCGAGTACATGATCCCGTCGGCCTTCGTCTGGCTGCCGTCGCTGCCGGTGACGCAGAACGGGAAAGTCGACTACCGAGCGCTGCCCGCTCCGACGAGTGAGCGCCCCGAGCTCGCTGTCGAGTACGTCGCGCCGCGGACCGAGCTCGAGAAGACGCTCGCCCTGGCCTGGGGTGAGCTCGTCGGCATCACCGACATCGGCGTGAACGACAACTTGTTCGAGCTCGGCGCGAACTCGCTCATGGTCGTGCGCGGCGTCGCCCGCATTCGCGAGCGGCACGAGATCGACCTGCCGGTGGTGAAGGTGTTCCAGTTCCCCACCGTCGCCGGGATGGCCAAGTACCTGAGCGGCACGCAGGAGCGCGCTCAGAAAGGCGCCGCACGCGGTCGGCGCAACGAGGCGCACCGCGGCGTCGCGATCGTCGGGATGGCGGGGCGCTTCCCCGGCGCCGACACCGTCGACGAGCTCTGGAAGAACCTGTGCGCCGGAGTCGAATCGATCACGTACTTCAGCGCGGCGGAGCTCGATCCCGACGTGCCGGCTGAGCTCGCACGCCAACCGAACTACGTGCGGGCGCGCGGCGTCTTGCGGAACACCGAGGACTTCGACGCGAGCTTCTTCGGGATCACGCCGAAGGAAGCGGGCCTGATGGACCCGCAGCAGCGCCTCCTCTTCGAGGTGGCGTGGGAGGCGCTCGAGTCCTCGGGTTACGTGCCGGAGAAGTTCGCGGGCACGATCGGCGTTTACGCCGGCAAGTACAACGACACGTACTTCTCCGAGAACGTGGTGACGCGGCCAGACCTCATCGCGGAGCTCGGCGCGTTCCAGGTGATGCTCGCGAACGAGAAGGACTACGTCGCGACGCGCCTCGCGCACCGGCTCGACTTGCGCGGGCCCGCGGTGAGCGTGCACACGGCGTGCTCGACGTCGCTCGTCGCGGTCGTCCAAGCCGCACAATGTCTGGAGCTCGGACAGTGCGATATGGCGCTCGCCGGCGGCGCGAGCATCACCGTGCCCGTCCGCAGCGGCTACCTGTACCAGGACGGCGCGATGCTCTCCTCGGACGGACATACGCGCTCGTTCGACGCGAAGGCTGCCGGCACCGTCTTCAGCGACGGCGTCGCGATGCTGGTGCTCAAGCGGCTCGACGACGCCCTCGCCGACGGCGACACGATCTACGGCGTGATTCGGGGCGGCGCGCTCAACAACGACGGCGGCGACAAGGCGAGCTTCACGGCGCCGAGTGTGGAGGGGCAAGCCGCCGTGATTTCGATGGCGCTCGCCGACGCGGGCGTGGCCGCGCGCGACATCGACTACGTCGAGGCCCACGGCACCGCCACGCCGCTCGGCGACCCCATCGAGGTCGAAGCACTGACGGCGGCGTTCCGCGCGAGCACCGAGGATCGCGGTTTTTGCGGCATCGGCTCAATCAAGAGCAACCTCGGGCACCTCGTGATCGCCGCCGGCGCGACGGGGCTGATCAAGACGACCCTCGCGCTCAAGCACGGGGTGATTCCGGCGAGCATCAACTTCGAACGCTCGAACCCGAAGATCGACTTCGAGAGCAGTCCGTTTCGCGTCGTCGCCGAGCCCACGCCTTGGCCGGCTCGCTCGCGACGGAGACTCGCCGGCGTGAGCTCGTTCGGTGTCGGCGGCACGAACGCCCACGTGATCGTCGAAGAGGCGCCGTCGGCGCCCGCACGCAGCTCGAGCCGTGGCAGTGAGCTCCTGCTCCTCTCGGCACGGAGCGAGCAGGCTCTTCGCGCGACGTGTGAACGCCTCGCGGGCGCGCTCGCCGAACAACCGGACCTCCCCCTCGGCGACGTGGCGTTCACGCTGGCTGCCGGGCGGCGGGATTTTCCGTTTCGCCGAGCGATCGTTGCCGGCTCTCACGCCGACGCGATCAAGGCGCTGCGCGCCACCAGCGCGGTCGAGCGCACCCCGACCGCGCCGAAGAGCCCGCTGTTCCTGTTCCCCGGACAAGGCGCGCAGCATCCCGGCATGGGAGCGGTGCTGCACGCGGAATACACGGAGTACCGCGCCCACGTCGAGGACTGCCTGTCGCGGCTCGACGCGGAGCTCGGCGCGACCCTCTTGCGGCTCGTCTTCGGGAACGAACGCCGCCCCGGCGACGACGAGGAGCTGAGCCAAACGGCGCTGGCGCAGCCCGCGCTGTTCATCTGCGAATACGCGCTCGCGCGACTGTGGGAAGCCTTCGGCGTAAAGCCGGCAGCATACATCGGTCACAGCGTCGGCGAATTCGTGGCTGCCGTGCTCACGGGCGTGATGTCACTCACGGACGCGCTCGGGCTCGTCGCCGAGCGCGGGCGGCTGATGCAGGCGCAACCGCGCGGCTCGATGTTGTCGGTGCGGCTGACGGCTCGCGACGTGGAGTCGCGCTTGCCGCCCACGCTCACCCTCGCCGTCGAAAATTCGCCGCAGCTTTGCGTCGTCGCCGGTCCGAGCGCGGACGTTGCCGCGTTCCAGCAGCAGCTCGAGAGCACGGGCGTCGCGTGCCGCTTGCTGCAAACGTCGCACGCCTTCCATTCGCCGATGATGGACTCGGCGGTCGGACCGCTGCGTGAACGGCTGACGCACCTGAAGTTGTCGCCCCCGAGCCGTCCGATCATTTCGACGGTCACGGGCACGTGGCTCACGCCAGCCGAGGCGACCAGCGCCGACTACTGGGCGAAGCAACTCCGCCTCCCCGTGCGCTTCGCGGTGGCCGCCGGAACGGCACTCGCCGACGGCCGCTTCGCGCTGCTCGAGGTCGGGCCGCGACGGACGCTCGCCACGCTGACGAAGCAAATCAAGCGCGAGGCGATCGTGTTCGCTTCGGGCAGCGACGACGCGGCGACGGCCGGCAGCGCGCTCCGCACGGCGGCCGGTGAGCTCTGGCGCCTGGGTCTCGCGCTCGTGCCCGAAGCGCTGCATGCGCCCGCCCGGCGGGTGGCCCTGCCGACGTACCCGTTCGAACGGAAGCGTTTTTGGGTCGAACGGCGGGCGCTTGCGACGGCACCAGCCGTCGCCGCGCCATCGCCAGCACCGGCCGCGGCTCCGCCAGTCCCAGCCCCGGTCGTCCCATCTCAAGCGGTCCCCCCTGCCCCCGCTGCCCCGCCGCCCACCCCCGCTACCCCGCCACGTCCTGTGGTCGCCACCGTGAGCCCGAATCCCATGCCGACTCCTGCCGCATCAAGCCACCTCGCCAACGCCCTCGCCAGCCTGCGCGTCGCCCTCGAAGAGACCTCGGGTATCGAGGTTTCGGAGAACGAGCACGACGTCCCGTTCATGGAACTCGGACTCGACTCCTTGTTCCTGACGCAATTCGCGCTCACCGTGCAAAAGAAGTACGGCATCGCGGTCACGTTCCGAGAGCTCCAAGAGCAATACCCGACCCTGCAGGCGCTCGCCGAACGCGTGACGCAAGACCTGCCTCCCGACTCGGCTGCGCTCGCGCCGTCCCGCCCGTTCGAGGGCCCCATTGCCGCCGCCCCGCAGCCAAGCGCACCCGTGCCCGCGCCCGCGCCCGTCGCGATGCCGGTCGCGCAGATGGCTCCGATGGTCGCGATGCCCGTCTTCGGAGGCGCCGCGCCGAATGATTTCGTGCGGACCCTGATCCAACAGCAAATGCTGCTCATGACGCAGCAGCTCGCACTGCTCGGCGGCGGCGGCGCCCCGTCCGCACAAGCCGTCGCGGCCATGCCCGCTGCCGCTCCTGCGCCGGCACCCGTCGCAGCCGCACCTCCCGCTGCCGCGGCCCCGAGCCCCACCGCCCCCAAGGCAGCGGCGACCACGCGACCGACGCAGCCTTCGATGCCCGCCGTCACGGCGAACGCGGGCGCGAACCCGGCCGCACCGCCCGCTGCCGACGAAGAGGGCGGCGGGATGATGAAGTACGACGTGAAGAAGGCGTTCGGCGCCATTGCTCGCATCCACAGCCACGCCGAAGCGCTCACGCCGAAGCAACAGGCACGCATCGATGCGTTCGTTCGTCGCTACAACGCACGCACCAAAGCTTCGAAGCAGTTCGCGCAGGACAACCGCTCGCACATGTCCGACCCGCGCGTCGTCACCGGCTTCAAGCCGTCTCACAAGGAGCTGGTTTATCCCCTCGTGGTCGAGCGATCGGCCGGCTCGCACATGTGGGACATCGACGGCAACGAGTACGTCGACGCGCTCAACGGCTTCGGGCTGAATCTATTCGGCTGGCAGCCCCAGTTCGTCACCAAAGCGATCGAGGAGCAGCTGCACAAGGGTCACGAAATCGGCCCGCAGCACCCGCTCACCGCCGAGGTGGCCCACCTGATGCTCGAGTTCACGAAGTTCGATCGCGCGGCCTTCTGCAATACCGGGTCGGAAGCCGTGATGGGCTGCATGCGCATCGCTCGCACCGTGACCGGGCGCAACACGATCGCGATCTTCACGGGCTCGTATCACGGCATCTTCGACGAGGTCGTCGTGCGCGGCACGAAGAAGCTGCGTTCGATTCCGGCGGCGCCGGGCATCATGCCCTCGAGCGCGCAGAACGTCCTCGTGCTCGACTACGGCACCCCGGAAAGCCTCGAGATCCTCAAGCAACGCGCGGACGACCTCGCGGCGATCATGGTGGAGCCAGTGCAGAGCCGCCGCCCGGACTTCCGTCCGAAGGAGTTCCTCGGTGAGCTCAGAACGCTGACCGAGCGCTCCGGCAGCGTCTACATCTTCGACGAAGTCGTGTGCGGCTTCCGCGTGGGACCGGGCGGAGCGCAGGAGTACTTCGGCATTCAGGCCGACCTCGCGTCGTACGGCAAGGTGGTCGGCGGCGGGCTCCCCATCGGCGTCATCGCCGGCAAGCGCCGTTTCATGGACGCGCTCGACGGCGGCTTTTGGCAGTTCGGTGACGATTCGGCGCCGCCCGTCGGCGTGACGTACTTCGCTGGTACTTTCGTGAGGCACCCGCTCGCGCTCGCGGCGGCACGTGCCGTCTTGAAGCACCTCAAAGCCGAGGGCCCCGATCTACAGCGACGGTTGAACGAGCGGACCGGTCAATTCATCGACGAGTTGAACCAGTTCGTCGCCGAGGTCGGCGCGCCCATCGAGCTCAAGGGCTTCGCCTCCCTCTGGCGCATCACCTACACGGTGGATCAGCCGCTCGGAGACCTCCTTTTCTACATGATGCGCGATCGCGGCGTGCACATCTGGGACGGCTTCCCCTGCTTCTTCACGACGGCGCACACCGAGGCGGACTTCGCCCACATCGCCAAGGCCTTCAAAGAGAGCGTTCGCGAACTGCAGGAAGGCGACCTGTTGCCGGGTAAGCCCAAGCAAGTCGCCCGGACGTTCGACGCCAACACCCCTCCCGTTCCGGGCGCGCGGCTCGGGCGCGACCAAGGCGGCAATCCCGCATGGTTCGTGCCCAACCCGGCGGACCCGGGCAAGTACCTCCGTTACGAAGAGAACTGACGGCGAGCAAAAAACCAAAGCGATCGCTAAGGCTGTCGGGCTAGGCCCAAGAGCCCAAGCGTGAGAAAGTTGTTGCCGATGGAGCAAGACTTCGACCCGTTTGCGGGACCCGCGATTGTCGCCAGCGCCCCCACCACCGAACCGCAGCGAGAGATCTGGACGGCCTCGACGCTCGGTGACGACGCCTCGCTCGCATTCAACGAATCGATCCTGCTCCGCCTGCGCGGCCCGCTCGATTTGCCGGCGCTCAAGGCGGCGTTCGGCGACGTCGTGGCGCGCCACGACGCGCTCAGAACGACCTTCAGCACCGACGGGCTGACGCTCTTCGTCTCGGCGCCGTCCGAACCGACCATCGCCGTTCACGATCACCGGACATTGAGCCCGGAGGACCGCGAGCGCGAGCTCACGATGCTCTTGCGACTCGAGGTCGAGACGCCCTTCGACCTCACGCGCGGGCCGCTATTTCGGCTGCACTTGGTGCAGGTCGAACCGGAGCTCTACCTCGCCGTCTTCACGGGCCACCACATCGTGAACGACGGCTGGTCGACCGCGGTCTTGGTGAAAGACTGGGCGACGCTCTACAACCTGCGCAAGCGCGGTTCCGCGCCGGAGCTGCCCCCTGCCGAGGCTTTCTCCACCTACGCGAACGCGCAAGCGGCGCGACCGGAGACCGAACACGCGCGCGACGAGAGCTACTGGCTCGCCGCGTTCGGAGACCAAGTGCCGGTGCTGGATCTGCCGAGCGATCGTCCGCGTCCGGTACGCAAGACGTACCACGCCGCGCGCGAAGACTTCGTGCTCGAGAAGGAGCTCATCGCCGAGGTGCGGCGCGCCGGCGCCAAGGCGCGCTCGAGCTTGTTCGCCACGCTGCTCGCCGCCTTCAAGGTGCTCGTCTATCGACTCTCGGGACAAGCGGATCTCGTGATCGGCATCCCTGCGGCCGGCCAGGCGTCGGGCGGTCACGACACGCTGGTCGGACACTGCGTGAACATGCTGCCGCTGCGCTCCCGGCTGACGCGGGACGAGCCGTTCTCGGAGCTACTCGGCCGAGTGCGCACGCTGCTGCTCGACGCGCAAGAGCACCAAGATTTCACGCTCGGCAAGCTGCTCACGAAGCTGCCGATCCCGCGCGATCCGAGCCGACTGCCGCTCATCTCCGTGATCTTCAACGTGGACCGCGGGCTCACGAGCGAGGCCATCGGCTTCGACGGCCTGAGCGCCGAGCTCAAGGCGAACGCTCGCAGCTTCGAGAACTTCGACCTCTTCCTCAACGCCGTCGAGCTCGACGGCCGCGTCGAGCTCGAAGCGCAGTTCAATACCGACCTGTTCGACCGCGCGACCATCCGGCGCTGGCTCAAGGCTTACGGCGTCTTGCTCGCCGACATGAAGACGGATCTGGCGAAGCCCCTCGGTCGGCTCGAAGTCAGTACGCCCGAGGAGCGTGCGCAGCTCGCGCGCTGGAACGCCACCGCAGCGGAGTTCCCGCGCGACGCGTGCGTGCACGAGCTCGTCGCGGCGCAAGCCGCCCGCACGCCGAACGCCGTTGCGGTCGAGTTCGAAGGACAAAGCCTCACGTACGGCCAGCTCGATCGCCAATCCAACCGGATCGCACGGCGCCTGCGCGGCCTCGGCGCCCGTCGCGGCGCGCTGGTCGGCCTTTGCGTCGAACGCTCGCTCGACATGTTCGTCGGGCTGCTCGGCATCGCCAAGTCCGGCGCCGGCTACGTGCCACTCGATCCCGGCTACCCGAGCGAGCGCTTGTCCTTCATGGCGACCGACGCCGCCATGCCGGTGCTCGTGACGACCAGCAAGCTCCGCGCGGAGCTCGCCCTCCCCGTCGCGCAAGCACTGTGCTTCGACGAGCTCGGGCCCGCCGAGCCCGCCGAGTTCGAGCCGTTGCCGAAGGACGACGCGAGCGCGCGCCCCGACAGCGTCTGTTACGTGATTTACACGTCCGGCTCGACGGGCAAGCCGAAGGGCGTACTCGTTCCGCACGGCGCCGCCGTCAATCTGATCAGGAGCGTCGCGAAGCGTCCCGGCCTCAGCGAGAGCGACGTGGTGCTCGGCCTCACGACGCTCTCGTTCGACATCGCGGTCTCCGAGACGTGGCTGCCGCTCACGGTGGGCGCGAAGATCGTGTTGGTTTCACGTGAGACGGGCTCCGACGGCGCGCTCCTGCGCGAAGTGGTCGAGCGCTCGGGCGTCACGTTCATCGACGCGACCCCCGCGAGCTACCGCTTGCTCATCGGCGCCGGCTGGCAGGGCAAGCCCAATCTCACGCTCATCTGCACCGGCGAGGCGATGCCGAAGGACCTCGCGACCGAGCTCTTGCCGCGGAGCCGTGCGCTCTGGAACGGCTATGGGCCGACGGAGACGACGGTCTGGTCCACGTTTTGGCAAGTGCCGCAGGGCGCCGACCGCATCCTCATCGGAACGCCCGTCGCCAACACGCAGATCTACCTGCTCGACGAGAACCGGCAGCCGGTGCCGCTCGGCGCGACCGGCGAACTCTACATCGCCGGCGACGGTGTGACGCTCGGCTACCACGGTCGACCGGAGCTCACGGCGGAGCGGTTCCTCGCGGACCCGTTTGTGCCCGGCGGTCGGATGTACCGCACGGGGGATCTCGGACGCTACCTCGCTTCCGGCGACCTCGAATGCCTCGGCCGCAACGACCAGCAGGTGAAGCTCCGTGGTTTCCGTATCGAGCTCGGGGAGATCGAGGACGCGCTCAGCAAGCATGCCGGCGTGACGCAAGCCGCCGTCATCTTGCGCGAGGATCGTCCGGGCGACGCCAAGCTCGTCGCGTACCTCGTGCTCGCTGGTGGTCCGGTCGCGGCGAGCGAGCTCAGAACGCACCTCAAGCGCACGCTGCCGGAGTACATGGTGCCTGCGGCGTTCGTCACGCTCGCTCGCATGCCGCTCACGCCGAGCGGCAAGGTCGATCGTCGCGCCCTACCCGCGCCCGAGCCGTCCGAAGGCGACTCCGAGCGCGCCTTCGTCGAGCCTCGTACCGAGCTCGAGAAAGTGCTCGCCGACCTCTGGGCGAGCACGCTCGGGATCGCGCGTGTGAGTGTGGAGGACGACTTTTTCGCACTCGGCGGGCACTCGCTGCTCGCTTCGCAGATCCTCGGCCGGCTCCGGCGTGACCACGGCGTCGAGCTGTCGTTCCGTCGCTTTTTCGAGGCGCCGACGGTCGCGCGCCTGGCCCAAGCGATTTCCGGCCACGCCGAAGCGCAAGCCCAAGCGGAACGGCGCATCGAACGGCGCCCCGCGAACGTTCTCGCGCCGCTCTCCGTCTCGCAAGAGCGCCTCTATCTCTTGGAGGAAATGCACCCCGCGCAGCGCGTCGTGCACAACTTGCCGGCGGCGTGGGCCTTCAGCGGCAACGTGGACCTCGCCCTCCTGCAGCAAGCCCTCGACCAGGTCGTCGGGCGGCAAGAGGCGCTGCGCATGAGCGTGACGACGCAGGATGGTCATCTCCTCCAGCGTGTGGACGGCCCCACTACGATTCCGATCAAGGAAGTCTATCTCGGCGGCCTGCCGAGCGCGGAACGCGAGCCCGAAATGATGCGACAGATCCGCGCGGCGAGCGCGGAGCCGTTCGACCTCGAGGTCGCGCCGCTGTTTCGCTCGACGCTCTTCCGTCTCGGTGAGGGCAGCTCGGTCTATTACACGCTCAGGCACAACCTGATCTGGGACGGCTGGTCCTTCGACGTGTTCTTGCGCGATCTCTGCTCGGCCTACGCCGCACTCGAGCGCGGTGAACGGAAGCCGCCCGCGGAGCTGCCCGTAGGTTACGGCGATTTTGCAGCCTGGCAGCGCAAGTGGATGAACGGCGGCGAGATCCAGCGCCAGATTGCGTGGTGGCAGCGCGCGCTCGGTGACGGCCCAGCCGACCTCGAGTTGCCGCTCGATCACACCCGCCCGCCGCAGCCGACATACGCCGGCGCGAACATCGTGACGAAGCTCACGCGCGCCGAGGCGGACGCCCTGGCGAGTCTCGCGCGCGGCGCCGGCACGACGCTGTTCACGGTGCTCGTCGGGGCCTTCGGCGTGCTGCTGCAGCGCTTCAGTGATCAGCGCGACATTCTGGTCGGTACGCCCGTACGCGCGCGCAGCCTGCCGGAGCTCGAGGACATCGTCGGGCCCTTCATCAACACCATCGTGCTCCGGCTGAAGCCCGAAGCCGAGCTCACGTTCGTCGAATACCTCAAGCACGTCCGCGACGTGACGCTCGATGCCGTGAGCAACGAAGACATGCCGCTCGAGATGCTCGGCGTGCGACCGCCCGCCTTGCGCGCATTCTTCTCGTTTCAGGACGCCCGCGAACGGCCCTTGGCGCTCGGAAGCGTGAGCGTCCGACAAGTCGACGTCGAACCGCCTGCGGCCGCGAACGACCTCATGGTCTGGATGATGGAACGGCCGAACGAGCTCGTCGCCGTCGCCAACTACAGCACGGACGTCTTCGAGCGCGAGACCGTGCAGGTCTTGCTCGAGAGCTTCGTCACGCTGCTCCGCAACGTGGTCCGCGACTCGAACCGCAAGTTGTCCGAGCTCGGTCTCGAGGACGAGGCTGCGCCGCCGACGGCGCCGTCTCGTCCGCCCGGCGGCCTCGCGCACGAAGCGTTCCTCGAGCGCCTCAAGAGTGCGCCCGCCAGCGTGGCTTACGTCGACGCGAACGGCCCGACGACGATCGAAACGCTGTCACGACGCTCGCGCATCGTCATGGGCACGCTCGTCGCGCGCGGGGTTCAGGCGGGAGCGCGCATCGGCGTGTTCCTGCCGCTGGGCGGGGACTTCCTGCTCGGCATCCTCGCCGTCTGGCAAGCGGGCGGCAGCGTGCTCGTGCTCGATCCGGAAGCGCCCGCCTCGTTCAACGAGCTCTTGTGCGCGCGCGCGAACGTGTCGCTCGTGCTGACGAACGCGGCGCTACGCGAGCGAGCACCACGCCAACCGGCGGCGTTCATCGAGGAGCTCGCCGTTTCGCTCAGCGACCCGGGGCTCGTGCGTGCCGACCAGGCCGCCTGGATTCAGCCGCGCCTCGACGATTCGGGCGAACCCGTGATCCACGCGTGGTCGCATGCCGAGCTGTCGGCTTCGGCGCGCGACCTCGCGAGTCGCCTCGATTTGCGCGAGGGGAATCGCTCGTTGGTCACCGCGCCCGTCGGCTCGGAAGGGCTCCCGCTCTTCTTGCTGATGTCGTTCGCGTCGGGGACGAGCATCGCCTTCCCGCCCGACGCGCGCGCAGCCGCGAGCGGCGTGCCGGACGCGAGCCTGTGGGTCGGGTCGCCGAACGGCTTGCGTGAGCTCGCCGAGGCGCGCGCCAAGCCGCCGGCCGCGGTGCTCGTCGACGGCGCGCTCACCCCGCGCGCGCTCGAAGTCATCCGCGGCACGAGCAGCCAGGTGTTCACGCTGCAGCTCGTGGTCTCCGATCAGCCGACGGCGTTCCTCGCGACGCCCAAGGAAGCCCGCGACGTTCGCTTGCTCGGCGTGCCCCTCGGCGAAGCCGAGGTCGCCGTCGTGCAACACGGGCATAGCGTGCCGCCGGCCGCTTGGGGCAACCTCACGCTCACGCGCTCGGCCAAGCGCGTCGAGGTCGACGGCTTGCGGGCTCGTCGCCGCCGCGACGGCAGCATCGAGCTCAGCGCGACGGCGGGGCTCGAGGTGACGAAAGACGGCGCAACCGTGCGCCCGCTCGCCATCGCGCGCGCGCTCGAGCTGCACGCGGCCGTCGCGCGAGCCGCGGTCCGCGTCGAGCACGACGACGCGGGGTTGCCCGTGATCGTCGCCTACGTCGCGCCCAAGCCGGGCGCGATGTTCACGCAGACCGAGCTTCGGAGCCATCTGCGCGCGCGACTACCGGAGCGACTCGTGCCAAGCCAGTTCGTCGAGCTCGCCGCGTTGCCCACTCGGGCCGGCGGGGACGTCGACTTCGACGCTCTGCAGTCGCCCTTTGCGAGCGCGCGGCGCCGCTATCACGTCGATCCGACGACGCCGAGCCAGAAGCTCGTGGCGAACGCGTGGCAAGAGGCGCTCAAGACGAAGAGCGTCGGTCTCCAGGACAACTTCTTCGATCTGGGCGGGCACTCGCTGCTTTGCTTCCAAGTTCTCGCCCGCATCGAACGCGAAACCGGCAAACGCCTGAGCCCGCGTCTGTTCCTCTTGAACACGTTGGAACAGGTCGCGCGCGAGCTCGACGACTCGACCGCGGCGCCCGCGCCGAAGGCCGTCGAGCCTGCAACCGGCCTCGCCGGCCGCATGCGACAGCGGCTCGAAGGGTTGCTCGGCCGGCGCTGATTTGCTCGAAACCCCAGCTCGAGTTAAGCAAGATTCGTGAACGATGACCTCCGCTAATGGCACTGCTCGCCTCATCGAATTCGACGCGACGACCTTCGATCCGTGGCGTGTCACTCCCGTCAAGCATCACCTGGTCGGTCACCCGCTGCTCCAGCGCGCGAGTCTCGTAGAGCTCGCCAAGCGGCTCGAGGAGCGCGGGCGCGTGCGTACGCACAGCGACACGGCGCAGGCCACGAGCTCGTTCAACGACGCGCCGCAAGAGCACCCGAACGCCGTCTCGGTGGCGAAATCGATCGAAAACATCGAAGGCGCCCGCGCCTGGATGAGCCTCCTCAACGTGCAGACCGATCCGACCTATCGGCAGCTCGTCGACGCCGTGCTCGACGACGTGAAGCCGGTGTTCGACCGCAAGGACCCGGGCATGTGTTACCGGGGCGGCTGGATCTTCGTCACCTCACCGAACGCCGTCACGCCTTTCCACATGGATCACGAGCACAACTTCATCGTGCAGATCCTTGGGAAAAAGCGCCTCTACGTGTGGGATCCGTGGGATCGCAGCGTCGTTCCGGAGCGGGGCCAGGAGCTCTTCCACTCGTACCAGTCGCGCGAGCTCGTCAAATTCAGCGAGGATCTCCGGAAGAAGGCTTTCGTCTTCGACCTCGAGCCGGGTCAGGGCGCGTTCATGCCGAGCACGAGCCCGCACCTCGTCGAGAACGGCGACAACGCCTCGATCACGATGAGCTTCACGTTCTATACGGACTCCACGCTCCGGCGGAGCCTGGTCTACCGCGGCAACACGCATCTCCGGCGCCTCGGCGTGGCGCCGCGCCCGTTCGGCCGCTCCGCGACCCGCGACGAGCTCGTGTACCGCGCGATGCGGGCCTACTCGGACACGAAAGATTTCGTCCGCGGTGTGCTCGGCAAAGAAGTGCACCCGACGCGGGCGCCGTACGCGTATCACTTGACCGCTTGAGTGTCGGTCGAGGCCGCGCGGTCAGCGCGCCGAGCGGAGACGAGAGCGCCAGTTGCGCGCAAACTGGCGCGCGCGACGCCGCGCGCTCACGAGCCGACGAACGAGGAAGCTCGCGGTCGGAAAGGCGCGACGAAGCTCCGCGCTGTCGTCGGAAGTCAGCGTCAGGCTCGACGCCCGAACGCTCGAGCTGATGCTCTCGACCCGGCTCGCGCCCGGAATCGCGAGCACGGAGCTCGAAAGCGACAGCAACCACGCGAGCGCGACCTCGTACGGCGTCGCCTCGTGTCGACGCGCGACGGCAGTGAGCGCCGGATCTTTCGCGATCCGGTCGTGCGCGCTGTGCCCCCCGACGGGGCTGTGCGCGATGAGCGCGGCGCCGTGGCGCTCACACCAACTGACGACGCCGTTCGACAAGCAGACCCGATCGTACGCGTTGAAACGATTCTGAACCGTCGCGACGGGCACGATCTTGGCGGCGTCCTCGAGGTGACCGACGTCGACGTTGCAGAGTCCGACGTGCTGGATCTTGCCTTCTCGCCGCAGGTCCGCCAAAGCCCCCACGCTGTCGGCAAAGTACACGCGCGGGTCGGGGCCGTGCAGCTGGTAGAGGAACAGCGAAGAGACACCGAGTGCCCTCAAGCTCGCTTCACAGGCTGCGCGCAAGTGACTCGGGCGCCCGTCGAGCTGCCAGTCGCCGCCCGGCCGGACGTAGCCCCCTTTCGTCGCAATCAGAATCCGATCGCGCTCGCCGGACCATGAGCGCACGGCGCTCGCGACGAGCCGCTCGCAATAACCTGTGTCACGCTCGTCGAGCGCGTACGAATCGGCGACGTCGATCCAATCCACGCCGAGCTCGAGCGCGGCATGGATCACGCGGACCGCGTCGGCTTCTGCCGGGCGGCGCGCGATGGCGAGGGGCATGGCGCCCAGACCGACCGCGCTGACACGGCGACCGGTTCCTCCTAGTAAGCGCTGATTCATCAGAAGGCGACTTACTCTACATGCCGGGCGACGCAATCAGAGCGTTCCGCAGCCCGCCGAGCGCCTTCCGGCGGGCATTCAGGTCGAGGATGCGCGCGACCGACGTGAGCGCCGCGTACGCCGCCGACTTCAGCTCGTCCCGAACCGGCGATACTTCCGGCACGAGCGGGCGCACGCCCGCGCGACGGAGGTAGTGATTCATCTTGTACACGTTCATCTTGCGATCCGTACCCCTCGTCCGGAACGTCACGGCGAACGAGACGCTGAGCTCGGGGCCATTCTGCACGAGATGCGGCGCGATGAAGGGGTGATGCACCCCGTCACCCGGAGAGAGACGAAAGCTCTGCACGTGCTCGCGGTGAGAATCCTTCCAGGCCGGGCGCCGGCCTTTCCACTCCGTCATCAGCGCCTCGCGCTCCTCGGGCGTCATGATGTCGGGCATCCAGAGCTGAACCTCCTTGGAGCCACGGAGCTGCATGAGGAAGTTCAGCTCACGGTCCATGTGATACGGCGTGACCGAGCCGCCAGCTGACAAGAACAGGTACGAAGCGTGCCAATAGAGGCCGGGGTCGATGGTCGCCAAACGCTCCTTCAACTCCGCGATGATGCCGTCGACGAGCGGCCGGAACTCCGGGTCCTGCTCCGGGGTGTTGATCACGACGTACCCCTGCACCTCCTCGATGCGCTCGAGCGTTTCCGCGAGCGAGAGCCGATTGGCATAGTTTTCGTGGGCGCGGTCGAAGTCCGTACCGATGGGAACCGGCCCACGTCGATGCAGCACCGTGCCGGGGGGCATCCGCTTCGCGAGCGCGACCAGCGACGACCACTCGAGCAGCGGATGACCCAACAGATTGTGCCGGAATGCGAAGGGGCGCTTGTCGTAGTTCGCAGCGAACGTCACGGGCTCGATGCCGAGCGCACCGCGGCCGCGGTTACCGCTGCTTAAGTTCTCTCTCATGGCAGCGCGCACCCTAACGTAGAGCAAGTGATCGGCAGCGTGCCAAATGCGTTTCCGCATCGAGTTCTCTCGGCGACGACGAGTGCTAACGTGCGCGCATCGACACGATGACGACTGCATGTCGCACTGCGAATCGCGCACGACCGGCGCTGCTGTACGTCGGGCTCGCGCTCGCGTGCTGCCGAAACAAACCTGCACGCCTCGAGCAGCCGCTCACGGCGGAGCCCGCAGCACCCGACCCAGCGCTGAGCGTGATCAAGCGCGCTCTCCGCCCGAGCGCGGGTTGCGGTAAGCCGAGTAAGACCGGCACGCTGACGTTGCACGCGGACGACGGCAGCGGGCGTGCACGCGATTTTCAGCTGCTCGTCCCCGCGTCTTACGATCCGCGGCAGCCGCGCTCCGTAGTTTTCGTTTATCACGGCAGCAACGCCACCGCGGAAAGCGCCGAATCCTACGGGATTCAGACGCTACCGGGCGCGTCGGACAGTGCGCTCTTCGTGTTTCCGCAAGGGATCCCATTCCAGAGTGACGGCGTGGGTTGGAACGACACCTGCGCAGGTTACGACATGCCGTTCTTCGACCACATGCTCGCGACCCTGAAGGCGGACTTTTGCGTCGACGAGTCGAGAATTTTTGCAGCCGGTTTCTCTTGGGGCGGCGATCAAGTGACGGCTCTCGCGTGCTGTCGCGGCGCAAGCGTGCGCGCGGTCGCGGCGGCCGCGTGCACCGACGAGTTTTCGACGCCCAAGGACTACCGCACCTACCAGAACATGCCGTGTCCCACGACCGGCACGACCGCGGTCCGGTTCAGCTTCGACCCGAACGGCGACGAAGCACTCTCCGCAGACATGTTTCGGAGCACGAGCGCGCTCTACCGTACGCTCGACGGGTGCACCGATGCGGTTTCCGCGGCGGGCGGCGCGTGCCGTGCGTACGGCGGGTGCAAGCAGCCGTTCCTCGAGTGCGCCTACCCGAAGCTCGGGCACGCCTTGCCGAAGAGCTGGGCCCGTGACACCTGGAACTTTTTCGCGCAATTTTGAGCGTTCACGGGCGCTCGCCTCACCTCTTGCCGATTGCTCGAAGGGGGCACCTGTGCAACGTTCCTTCGTATGAAACGCGTGGTGGTCGTCGATAACTACGACTCCTTCACGTACAACCTCGTCCAGTACGTCATGTCGCTCGGCGCGGAGTGCGACGTCCGACTGAACGACAAGACGACGAGCGCCGAAATCGGCGCCGCCAAGCCGGACGGCATCTTGCTCTCGCCGGGACCGGGCACGCCCGACGACGCGGGCGTGACGCTCGACGTGATCCGCGAGCAAGCGGGCAAGATCCCGATTTTCGGCGTCTGCCTCGGGCATCAGTCGATAGGCCAGGCCTTCGGCGGCACGGTTTTGCGCGCGCCCTCGCTCATGCACGGCAAAACTTCGCTCATCGAGCACGACGGACGCACCATTTACCGCGGTGTCCCCTCGCCCTTCGAGGCCACGCGTTACCACTCGCTCATCGTCGAGGAGCCAAGCTTGCCGGCGTGTTTGGAAGTGACCGCGCGCGCGCCCGCGGGTGAGATCATGGGCCTGCGCCACCGTACGCTGCCGGTGGAAGGCGTGCAGTTTCATCCCGAGTCGATCCTGACGCAGCACGGCATGCGCTTGATCGAGAATTGGGTTGGGTCACTATGAGCCAGGAGTTCCCCTCCTTCGCGAGCGTGCTCGAAGAGCTCATGCGGCCCGAGGGACTCTCGGCGGCGACCGTGCGCCGCGTCTTCGACGCCATCTTCGCCGGCGCGTGGACGACGGCGCAGATCGGTGGGCTCCTCACCGGCATTCGCATGCGCGGCGACCGCGCCGAGGTGATCGCGGCCGCCGCGGCGGCCATGCGCGCCGCCATGCTACGCGTCCCGCATGATTTCCCGCGGTTGCTCGACACCTGCGGCACGGGCGGGGACGGCTCCGGAACGCTGAATCTCTCGACCGGCGCGGCAATCGTCGCGGCCGCGGCAGGCGTGCCCGTCGCCAAGCACGGCAACCGCGCCGCCTCGAGCCGCTCCGGCAGCGCCGACGTGCTCGAAGCGCTCGGCGTGCCGCTCGACGTGCCCGCCACCGAGCAGAGCGTCGTCTTGCGCGAAGCGGGCATCACCTTCCTCTTCGCGACGGCCCACCATCCCGCGATGAAGTATGCGATGCCCGTCCGGCGTGAGCTCGGCGTGCGCACTCTCTTCAACTGCCTCGGCCCGCTCGCGAACCCGGCGGGCGCCACGCACCAACTGCTCGGCGCCTACGACGACGACATCCGCAAGGTGCTGGCCGGCGCGCTGCGCGAGCTCGGGAGCGAACGGGCCTGGGTCGTGCGCAGCACCGACGGGATGGACGAGCTCAGCCCGCACGCAGCGACGCGCGTGACCGAGCTCGACCACGGCAATTTGCGTGAATTCGAGGTCACGCCGGAGGACTTTGGCCTCCCGCGCAGCCCGGCCGGCGCGATCAAGGGCGGCGAGCCCGCTGAAAACGCCGCGGCGCTCGCGCAGATCCTGCGCGGCGAACCGCATCCGGCGCGTGACGCCGTGCTCCTCAACGCCGCCGGCGCGCTCGTCGTCGCCGAGCGACTCGCGCCACGCGACGCGACGGAACGCGTGCGCGCGGCGGTCGACTCCGGAGCTGCCACGCGCGTGCTCGACACTTGGCGCCGCACGGCGGAAGGCGTCCGGGCCCGCAGCGGGGCGTCGTGAGCGGCGTCCTCGCCGAGATCCTCGCGACCAAAGCCGCCGAGGTCGTGGAGCTCCGAAAGCGGAGCTTCGGTCCGCCGCCGGCGCGACGACCGCTCTCGCTCGCGCGGAGCCCTGGTGAGCCGTTGCGCCTGATCACCGAGATCAAGCGGCGTTCACCCTCTGCCGGCGTGCTTTCGACCAAGCTCGGTGTCGCCGAGCGCGCCCGAGTCTACGAGCGCGGGGGCGCCAGCATGCTCAGCATCTTGTGCGACGCGACCTACTTCGACGGGCGCTTCGAGCACCTCACGGAGGCGCGTGAAGCCTGCGCGCTGCCGCTCCTGTGCAAGGAGTTCGTGGTCGACGAGGTGCAGCTCGACGCCGCGCGGAGCTTCGGCGCGGACGCGGTGCTGCTCATCGTGCGCTGTCTCGAAACGCCGCGCGTCCGCGCGCTGATCGAAGCCGCCAGGGAGCGCGAGCTCGAGCCGTTCGTCGAAGTCGCGAGTGAGGAAGAAGCGCGCCTCGCGGTCGACGCGGGCGCGACGCTCGTCGGAGTGAACGCGCGTGATCTGGACGCGCTCGTGCTCGACACGGCGCGGGCCGCGCGCATCCTCGAGACGCTCCCGGCGGCCGTCGTCGCCGTGCACCTTTCGGGCCTGAAATCGCCGGAAACCGTGACGGCCGTCGCGCGCTCGCGCGCACATGCGGCGCTGATCGGCGAGATTTTGATGCGCCAGGACGATCCGGCGCCGCTGCTCGCGAGCCTCGTCGCGGCGGCGCGCGGTTGATTGCGCGCTGCACGGCGCGCCCCGGGGACGCTCGCTGCCGTCGGGCGTGCCCGGAACGGCACCGTACGGCACCGTCAAGCGCGCCCACCTAAAATCAAGCAAGCGTCGCCGAACTCGTGTTGCAGGTAGCCGGCGCGTTCGGCAGCGCCGAGCGCGCGCTCGAGTAGCTCGCGCGGGGCGAACGCCGAGAGCAACGCAAAGTGACTCGTCGTGGGCTCGTGCATGCCGGTGAGTAGGCCGTCGACCACACGCGGGCGAAAGCCCGGGCCGATGACGAGCCGAGCCTCGCCCGCACCCGCGCGCAGCGTCCCGTGCTCGAGTGCGCAGCTCTCGAGCGCGCGCACCACGGTGGTCCCGACCGCGACGACGCGCCCGCCCCGCGCGCGGGTGCGCTCGACCAGCGCGCTCGTTTCATCGGGAATTTCGTAGCGTTCCGGCAGCGGAAGGCGCCGGTCGAGTGAAGCCGAACCCGTCGAGGAGAGCCCCGCGGCGTGCGAAAGGGCGGCGAGCTCGACGCCGCCGCGACGGAGCGCGAACAGGAGCTCGAACGAGAGCGGCAAACCCGCCGAAGGCGGCTCGAACGCCCAGGGCCGCGTCGCGAAGCCGCTCTGCACGTCCCAGAGCTCGAGCTCGCGCGTGAGGTACGCGTACTGGATGACGCGTCCGCGCGCATAGAGCGCTCGCTCGAACGCCACGCCCGTCTGGTCGAAACGCAGCGTCACGAGCTCGGGATCGTCCGGGTCGATCGCGAGCACCGTGCCGGTGAGCTCACCGCTCGCGAGGCGCTCACCGGGGCGCAGGCGCGGCGTCGGGCCGCGCGCTTCCGTCGGAGTACGCCAGGTGCCGGAGCCGAGCAGAACGGCTCGAAACGCGCCGTCCGGCGCGTGCGCGGCGAGTCGCAGCTCGGCGTCGTGGCTCGTCAGGCGCAGCGAGGCCGGCAGCGTCGCGGCGTCGTTGACGATCAGCGCGTCGCCGGGGCGAAGCAGGCTCGGCAGGTCACGCAGCTGGACGTCGCGGAACACTTGCGACCTCGGATCGACGGCGAGCAGCCGTTCGCTCGCGCGCGGCCGCGGCGCCGTCGCGGCTGCCAGCGTCACGACGGCCTCCACTGCGACAGCTCGATGCGGCTACCCGAGGGCACGTCGCGACGGCCGAGCAATTCGACCAGGCGCCGGGCGACGTCGCCCGGCAGCGCGAGAGTCGCCGGATCGGCCTCGGGCAGCGCGTCGCGGTGCATTTGCGTGTTCATCTCGCCCGGATCCACGCCGAGCACGCGCACGCCTTGTCCCGCGAGCTCGACGGCGAGCACGCGCCCGAGCTGATCCAGCGCCGCTTTCGACGCGGCGTACGCGCCCCAGCCCGAGTACGCGTTCACGGCGGCGTCCGAGCTCACGTTCACGATGGTGCCGTGGCGGCGGAGCGCCATGCCGCCGCCTACCGCCTTGCTCAGGCGAAACGGCCCGAACAGGTTCACGGCGAGCACCCGCTCGAGCTCTTCGCAATCGGTGTCGAAGAGGAGGCGGAGCGGCGTGGGTCCGAGCGCGCTCGCGTTGTTCACGAGCAGCTCGAGCGGCCCGACGAGATCGGCGGCGGCGCCCGCGAGCGGGTAGACGGCGCGCTTGTCGCCGATGTCGGCCGCGAGCGCGTGGGCTTCACCGCCCTCTGCGCGGATCGACGCGACCGTCGTTGCCAGCTCGGACTCGCTCCGAGCCACGAGCACTACGCGGGTGCCGCGCCGGGCGAGCTCTCTGCCGAGCGCGGCGCCGAGTCCGCGGCCGCCACCGGTCACGAGGGCCGTCTTGAATGCGAGGGGGTCGGACTGTGAGTCGGTCATAGAGAGAGCATGGGCTCGCCAAGACCGTTCATTGGAACGATTGACAACGCATTGGAACAAAGCCAATCGAGGGCTCGTGAGCGATGATTTGGCGGCTCGCCTCGCCGGCAACGTGCGCCAGCTGCGCCAGGCGCGAGGCCTCACTCAACAGCAAATGGCCAAGCTCTCGCGTTTGCCGCGCGCGACCTGGGCCAACCTCGAGTCGGGCAGCGCCAACCCGACGCTCGCCGTCTTGCACAGCGTGGCGGTGGCGCTGCAGGTCTCGCTGGAAGAGCTCGTCGCCCAGCCGCGCGCCGACGCGAAGCGCTATCCGAAGGGCTCGCTCGCGTCACGCACGCGCGGCGCCGTCACGGTGAGCTCGCTCTTGCCCGACGCCGTGCCCGGCATGCTGATGGAGCGCATCCAGATCCCGCCCGGTGAGCGGCTCGTCGGCGTGCCGCACACGCCCGGCACGCGCGAGTACCTCACGTGCGAGGTCGGACTCATCGAGCTCGTCGCCTCGGGCGAGACGTTCCAGGTCGAGCCCGGGGACGTGGTCGTCTTCCGCGGTGATCAGCGCCATTCCTACGCGAACCCCGGCCGCGACGCGGCCGTCGGCTACTCCGTCGTCATGCTCGAGCCGGTCGGCTGAACGCGCGAGTCGAGCGCGAAGAGCTGCACGTTGGCCACCGCGACTCGCTCGCTCGGCGTCGAAGCCGCGACGATCGCCCGCAGGTGCCGGAAGTAGCTGCGGTGCAGATTTTCGAGCTTCGCGAGATCGCGCTCCGAGACCGCGAACACGTTGAACGAAAACAGACCGGGCGCCCCGGCCTTCAAGCTCTCGAGGCCGATCTCCGCCCAGCTCTGCTTCAACCGCCGTTCGGCAGCGGCGTCGTGCCGCGTATCGACCGTGATGCCTTGAACGGGCTCGTAGCGCCGGCCGCGCCGCCGGATCTGGCCGCTCTGCTCGAGGGTTTGGAGGCAGCGTTCTTCCTCCACAAGCGAGATGCCGAGCCGCGCGGCAATCCAGCCGGGCTCGTGCGCGGGCAAGCGCGTGTAGTCGACGAGCTCGAGCGCGCGCGCCACGGCGGCCACCCAGGGGTACTCGTAAGCCGCGCGGCGCTGCGCCTCGAGCATCTGCCAGGCCCGCGCGGCGCCCGGCAACGTCGTCGGATCGAGGAATAGCGCGATGAAATCGAGCAGGCGCAACGAGCACGCCTCCAGCAGCCGGAGGAAGTCCGCGAAGTGCGGCTCCGCCGTACAGCCTAGCCAACGCGCGACCGCGTACCGGCTATGTCCGCTGCGGCGGGCGAGCTCGACGATCGGAATGCTGCCGCGCAGCTCGCGCAAGAGCGCCGCGACGCCCTGGGGAGTGACGAGATCGAGCTCGTGGAACGAAGCAGGGCGGCTCGCGAAGAAGCGCGCGAGCCGCCCTGCTACGTCCACGCGGAGCGAGCGCAGCATGCGAAATACGGTTGCCGCCGTGGGCGCGCGCCTACCGGACTCCCACGCGTAGAGCACATTGGTGCGAAACCCCAAGCGCCGGCTCAAGAGGCGCTGAGAGCGCTTCCCTCGCGCGGCACGCACGAATTGCCGCGACAACAGCGCATAGTCGAGCGTCATGTCTTGCAGATTCGCACATTGAAGGGCCTCAGCGCGACATGAAATGTGCGAAGCTGACCTGGACAGCGCGTGCCGCCGCGGAATACTCAGGCGGGAAACGCGATGAACCCGTGCCTCTCACGCCTTGCCGCGGCCATCGGCGTCACCCTCGCGTGTGGCGGCTGCGGCTCCGCTGACGACGGCGCACCCGTTCCACCCGCCAACATGCACGTCGGCGGGCAAACGGGGGGCGAGGCGGGCATTCGCTGCAGCGACTCGGTCACCGTCACGGCGCTCGCGTTCGACACTGCTTCCCCGCTCGGCTTCTCGGCGCAAGACGTCGCCGCCGCACTGCCGGCGCACGTCGCGCGGCCGCTCGCCTGGACGGACGGTTCGAGCGCCGTACTCGATCTCGAAGTCGCGTTCACGGGCAGCGCGGGCTACGCGGCGGCCTGTCACTCGCAAGCCGCTGACGTGACGCTCTCGCTCACGAGCTCGGATCAGGCGCTCGTCGACTCGGTCCCGGGCCGCTTGTTTTCGTCGGCGCTCGATCGCGCCACGCTCGACGTGAACCTCACGCCCAACGCCCTGAGCGGCGCCCTCGCGACCGTTCATCCGTCGCTCGTCGCCGGGGCAAGTGGTGTCTCCGTACTCGTGGACTTCGCCGGTAACACGGCATCCGGGCGCGTCCTCGCGAGCGGAACTGAAGGAGATGCGGAAATTGCAGCCTTCTAAGTACAAGCCACTCTGCTGGTTCGCTGCGCTCGCTTTGTCGATCGGATGCGGCACGAGCGAACAGCCGAGCGAAGGTCGCGGAGGCGCCCAGGCCGCGAGCGGTGGTTCCGCGGAGCCAGGTGGAGCGGGACACGCGGGCACCGGCGGCGCGAGCGGTGGCGGCGAGAGTGGAGCGGGCGCGGGCGGGCTCGCAACCGGCGGCAGCAGTGGCGCGCGAGCGGGAAGCGGTGCCGGGGGTGCGGACGCCGGTGGGCGCGGCGGGAGTGCCGGCGGCGGGCTCCAGCGAGGCGGCGCGGGCGGACGTGGCGACGCGGGCGGACGTGGCGGCGCGAGCGGCAGCGGGCCGAGCGACGGCAGCGGCGGCGCACTCGCGGGTGCCGGCGCGCTCGCGGGCGCGGGCGGGCTCGGTGCGGGCGGCGCGGGCGCCGGCGGCTCCGCCGCAGTCGATTTCGCCGCTGTTCAAGCCATTTTCGACGACCGCTGCGTGAGCTGCCACGACGCGAGCAAGCAAGGCTTGCCGTCCTATCCGATGCTCCCGCTCACGGACGGCGCTGCACGCGACGCACTCGTGGGCGTCCCGGCGGACGAAACCTGCGGGGGAACCCGCGTCGTGCCGGGCGATCCGGACGCGAGCTATCTCGTGCACAAGCTCGAAGAGGCGATGCCCTGCGACGGACAGCAGATGCCGCGGCCTCCCGAGGTCGGCATCACGCACCCGCTCACGGCAGATCAGCTCGCGACCATCCGCGCATGGATCCAGGGCGGCGCGCCCGCGCCCCGAACCAGCGCAACGCTTCGACCTTAGCGGCTCAACCCGCGCTTTTTTCGAGCGTGTAACGCAGCGGGCGCCCGTTGATCGTCTCTTCCGTCGCGGCGGCACCGTCACGACCGAGCTCGAGCGCGAGCACTTCCTCGGCGATGCTCGCGCGATTGCGCTCGATCGCCGCGACGACGCCGGCGTCCGTGCTGTCGAAGACCACGCGCACGCGATCGCTCACGTCGAGGCCCTTGGTTTTGCGCGCTTGCTGCAGCACGCTCACGAACTCGCGGGCGAGCCCCTCCTCGACCAGCTCGGGCGTGAGCGTCGTGTCGAGCACGAGCGTCACGTCGCCTTCCGTCGCGACGGCGCGGCCGGGCGCCGGCTTGCGCGCGAGCAGCACGTCCGCAAGCGTGATCGCCTCGCCCGCGAGCGGCAGCGCCTCGCCCGCCTCGAGCCGCGCGACCTCGTCGAAGCTCCACGTCGCGAGCCCCTGGCCGATCTCTTTGAGCTTCGGCCCCGCGCGGCCCTTGAGGTTCGCGAAGTTCGGCTTGAGCGAGAGCGAGCAGAAGGCGGCTTCGTCCCCGGACGTTTCGACCGCCTTCACGTTGAGCTCCTCGCGCACGAGCGCCGCCGTCGCGAGCGCCGCGGCGCGCACGTCCGCGCTGCGCGCGACGAGCGTGAGGCGCGCGAGCGGCTGCCGCACTTTGAGCTTCTGCTCCTCGCGCAGGCGGCGTCCGAGCGAGACCACGCGCCGGACGAGCTGCATGCGGGCTTCGAGCGCGGCGTCGATGCGCTCGGGCCGCACGGCGGGGAAATCCGTGAAGTGGACGGACTCGGGCGCCGCGGCGTCGACCGGCCGCACCGTGCGCTGATACACGAATTCGCTCAAAAACGGCATGAACGGCGCCACCACGCGCGCGAACGTCGTGAGCACTTCATAGAGCGTCGCGTAGGCGTCGGCCTTGTCGGCGTCGTCCTGGCTCTTCCAGAAGCGGCGCCGTGACAGCCGCACGTACCAGTTCGTGAGCACGTCGATGAAATCGACGAGCCGCGGTACGACGTTGTAGAGGCGGTAGCCTTCCATCTCGCGGTTCACCTCGCCGATCAGGCTCTCGAGCACCGAGAGCACGAAGCGGTCGAGCTCACCGCGCTCCGCGAGCGGCCGCGCCGCGTGCGTCCGCGGATCCCAGCCGTCGAGGCTCGCGTACGTTCCAAAAAACGAGAGCGCATTCCAATAAGGAAGCACGACCGTGCGGACGATTTCGCGCAGGCCGCGCTCGCTGAAGCGCAGCGGCTCGGCGCGCACGACGGGCGAATCGATGAGGTAAGCGCGCAGCGCGTCCGCGCCGATTTCATCGAGGATCTTCGCCGGATCCGGGTAGTTCTTCTTCGACTTCGACATCTTCTGCCCGTCCTCGGCGAGGACGAGGCCGTTGACGACGACGTTCTCGAAGGACGGCTTGTCGAAGAGCGCCGTCGAGAGCACGAGCAAGTAGTAAAACCACGCGCGCGTCTGATCGAGGCCTTCGGAGATGAAGTCGGCCGGGAACGTCGCCTCGAAGCGCTCCTTGTTTTCGAACGGGTAGTGCTTTTGCGCGTAGGGCATCGAACCCGACTCGAACCAGCAGTCGAGCACCTCGGGGGTGCGCCGGTAGCGCTTGCCGTTCTTCGTGAACTCGATCGGGTCGAGCTTGTGCTTGTGAAGGTCGGTGACCTTCTGCCCGCTGAGCTCCTCGAGCTCGCGGATCGAGCCGACGCAGATCGAATCGGAGCCGTCCTCGGCGATCCAGACGGGGATGCACGAGCCCCAGAAGCGATTGCGGCTGATGTTCCAGTCGCGCGCGTCACGCAGCCAATTGCCGAAGCGATTCTTACCGATCGCTTCGGGCACCCAGCGGATGGACTCGTTGAGCTCCCCCATCCGCTCGCGCAGGTCCTCGACTTTGACGTACCAGGCCTCGATCGCGCGGTAGACGAGCGGCGTGTCGGTGCGTTCCTCGAACGGGTAGCTGTGCACGATGGTGTCGTGCTTCACGAGCTTGCCGTCGTCCTTCAGCCGCCGGATGATCGCCTTGTCGGCGTCCTTGCAAAGCTCACCCTGGTGGTCGGGCACCGCGGCAGTGAAGCGGCACTCCGCGTCGAGCGGGTCGATGAGCTCGATGCCTTCACGCCGGCAGATGCGGTAGTCGTCCTCGCCGTACGCGGGCGCCATGTGCACGATGCCCGTGCCGTCGCCCGTCGAAACGAAAGCGTCGGAGAGCACGCGGAACGAACCCGCGTGATCGGCAAAATACGAGAAAAGCGGCTCGTAGCGCAGACCCACTAGCTCACTGCCCTTGAGCGTCGCGAGCGTCTCGTAGTCGCTCTCCTTCTTGTAGTAGGCGCCGAGCCGCTCCGTCGCGATGACGAAGCGCGCGTCCGCCGCGGCGTCCCGGATCAACCGATATTCGATGTCGGGGCCCACGCAGAGCGCGAGGTTGCCGGGCAGCGTCCACGGCGTCGTCGTCCATGCGAGCAAGAACACGGGCGCGCCCGGACCGAACTTCGCCTCCGCGTCGCGCACGCGAAAGCGCACGGTGATCGCCGGATCCTGCACGTCTTTGTAATTCGCGCTCGCCTCCTGGTTCGAAAGCGGCGTCGAGAGCTTGTAGCTGTAGGGGACGATGCGATGCGCGCGGTAAATCCGCCCTTTGTCCCAGAGCTTTTGGAACACCCACCACACCGACTCCATGAAGCTCACGTCCATGGTCTTGTAGTCGTCGTCGAAGTCGACCCACCGCCCCATGCGCGTCACGATCGCCCGCCAATCGCTCACGTAGCGGAGCACCATCGAGCGGCACTGCTCGTTGAACTCGTCGACGCCGCGCGCGCGAATGTCCGGCGCGCCGTTCAGGCCGAGCGCGTCTTGCGCGAGCTTCTCGATCGGTAGCCCGTGGCAGTCCCAGCCGAAGCGCCGCTCGACCCAGTAGCCGCGCATCGTCCAATACCTGAGCACGATGTCCTTGATCGTGCCGACGAGGAGATGCCCGTAATGCGGCGTCCCGGTCGCGAAGGGCGGCCCGTCGTAAAAGACGAACTCCTTGCCACCCTTGCGGCGGCGGTTGGATTCCTGGAACGCGTCGAGACGCTCCCAGAGCTCGAGGATGCTCCGTTCCATCTCGGGCAAACTCGGGTCAGTCGGCAGCTTTTCGAAGGGGCTCCTCTCGGCCATGGCCCCCGGCTCTTACCAGAAATTACCCCCGCCGCGGGTGGAGCCCTACACTCCACGAGTGTCCCTCGACCGCGCGATTGACGCCTACCTGGACCATCTGCGCGTCGAACGTGCGCTCTCGCAAAATACGCTGAGCGCCTACGCAACCGACCTCGCCAAACTCGCCCGTTTCGCCGAGGAACACGGGGTGAGCGAGCCGCGCGGGCTCGACCTCGGCACCGTCACCGGTTGGCTCGCCGTCTTGGCGCGCGAAGGCATCGGCGCCCGTTCGGCGGCGCGCCACCTTTCGGCGTTGCGCGGTTTCTGCAAGTTCATGGTGCGCGAGGGGCTGCTCGAGCACGACCCGACCTCGCTCACGGCGCGCCCGCGCCTCGGCCGGCGTTTGCCGCGTGCGCTCGGCGAAAGCGAGCTCGTGCGCCTGCTCGAGACGCCCGACACGTCGACGCTGCGCGGCTTGCGTGATCGCGCAATGCTGAGCGTCACGTACGCAGCGGGCCTGCGCGTGAGCGAGCTCGTGCGGCTCGAGCTCGGCGACCTCGATCTGAAGCGCGGCGTGCTCTCGGCGCTCGGCAAGGGCGGCAAGCGCCGTCTCGTACCGCTCGGTGAAGTCGCGCTCGCGCACCTCGACGCGTACCTCGCCGCTCGCGTGGCCGACGACGAGGCACGCGCCGCCAAGGGCAAACCGGCGCGCGCCGGCGGCAAGCGCGCCGAGCTCGTCTTTCGCTCGCCGCGCGGCGGCGCCCTCACCCGCCAAGGCTTTTGGAAAATCGTCGGCCAGCACGCGCGCGCGGCGGGCCTGCGCGGCGGCGCCCACCCGCACCAGCTCCGCCATTCGTTCGCGACGCACCTCCTCCGCGGCGGAGCCGACCTCCGCAGCGTCCAGACCCTGCTCGGTCATGCCCACGTCGTGACCACCGAAATCTACACGCACGTGAGCCGCGATCACGTCCGCGAAGCCCACCGCCGCGCCCATCCGCGCGCGTAAAAATCGGCATGAAACCGCGGAACGCCGGCACGCATGGTATGTCGCTAAAGCCGTGACTTTCACGCTGCTCGAGCCGCGCACCGAACCGAACGCCGTGCTGGTCGAGGTCCCGCACGCCGGGCTCGAGCTCGACGGTGAGGCGCTCGCGACGCTCGCAGCACCCGCGCGCGCACTCGGCGCCGACGCCGATCTCTACGTCGACGAACTGTACGCCGACGCCCCCGACACCGGCGCCGCGCTCATCGCTTCGCGCGTGAGCCGCTACGTCTGCGATCTGAACCGCGCGGAAACCGACGTCGACCCGCTCGCCGTCGAGGGCGGAACGGCGCGGAGCTCGCCGCACGGCTTCGTCTGGCGCACGACGACGGAGGGGCGCCCCGCGATCCTCGGGCCGATTTCGCGCAGCGAATACGAGCGCCGCGTCGAGCGCTACCATCGGCCTTACCACCGCCGCATCACGGAGCTGCTCGAGGAGCGGCGCGCGCGGCACGGCTTCGCGATCGTGCTCTGCGCGCACTCGATGCCGAGCCGCGGCCGCGACGGCCATGACGACGCGGGCGTCGAACGCGCCGATGTCGTCCCCGGCACGCGAGGACGCACCACGGCGGGGACGCCCGTCATCGCGCTCGTCGAGCGCCTCGCCGCCGACCACGGCCTGCGCCTGCGCCACGACGAGCCCTACCGCGGCGGCTTCACGACCGGGAACTACGGCCGCCCCGGCGACGGTATCCACGCCATCCAGATCGAGCTCGCCCGCCGCCTGTACATGGACGAGCGCACGCTCGCGCGGCGACCCGCCGAGTTCGCCCGCCTGCGCGCCTTCTGCAAGACCGTCGTCGCGGAGCTCGGGCGCCTGAAGCTGCCCTGATCCCGGCCTTTTTCTTGGATTTTGAAGGCGGGCAGCAGCTCGCGAGGTCGGAAACCACCGCGTCTCGCCGTTCCAGCCGGCCCGCTTTCACGTCACCGCGAGCATCGGCCCGTAGGCCAATTATGCACCGGTGCCTCAAATGTCCGGTTGAACGAGCCCGAACCCTGCGCTAGGGTCCGCGCCCGCACATGGCCCGCAGCGAGATCACCGGCAAGCGCAGAATGCATGCGCGCAACGTTTCCCACTCCAACATCAAGACCATGCGCTGGCAGCACGTGAACGTGCAGCAGCGCCGGCTCTGGGTGCCGGAGCTCGGGCGTCACGTCGCCGTCAAGGTGACGACGGGCGACCTGCGCACGATCGACAAGATCGGCCTGCTCGAGTACGCGAAGCGCCACGGCGTGAAGCTCGCCTGAGCCGCGCTCGTCGCGCGCCAGCCGGACCGTTTCCGAGCGTTCGTGAGGCAAGACGCGCCAGTCGCATGGCACGCGTCGTGCAGTCGACCGCTCGCATGAAAGCAACGCTCTGGACCTGCGTCCTCTTCGCGGCGACAGCCGCCGCCTGTTCGCACCACGACAAGCCCGCGGAGGGCCCCGCGGAAAAGGCGGGCGCGAAGCTCGACCAAGCCGGTCGCGACACGAAGGACGCGGCGAAAGACGCCAGCGACAAGGCTGGCGAGAAGACCGAAGAAGCCGGTCAGAAAATCAAGGACAAGACGAACGGGGACTGAGCGCCGTTCACCACGCGCGCGCGTACTGTTTCGGCGGCGGAAGCTTCACGCCGAGCGCGTGCGCCGCGCGGCGCGGGAAGTAAGGGTCCCGCAAGGACTCGCGACCGAGCAGCACGAGATCGGCTTGCTCGGAGCGAATCACGTGGTCGGCCTGCTCGGGGCTCACGATCATGCCGACCGCGGCCGTGGGCACGCCCGTTTGACGCCGGATCGCCGCGGCAAATCCGGTCTGGTAGCCGAGCCCGACCGGGATTTTGACCCTCGGGACGGCCCCGCCGCTCGAAACGTCGACGAGCGTCACGCCCTCGCTTCCGACGAGCTTCGCGAGCGCGATCGACTGCTCGAGATCCCAGCCGCCCTCGACCCAGTCGGTCGCGGAGATACGCAGCGACAGGGGCAAGCGTGCGGGCCACACCCGCCGGACCGCTGCGACGACTCGACGCACGATCCGCACGCGGTTCTCGAAGGCGCCGCCGTACTCGTCGCCGCGGCGGTTGGCGAGCGGCGACAGGAATTCATGCAGGAGGTAGCCGTGCGCTGCGTGGATCTCGGCGAGCTCGAAGCCGGCGGCGAGTGAGCGCTCGGCGGCGCGCGCGAAGCAATCGACGATCGCGTCGATCCCGGCGAGCGACAGCGCCTCGGGCACGATCCAACCGTCATCGAAAGGCAGCGCGCTCGGCGCGACGATCGGCTCCCAGCCACCCTGTTCAGGAGTGATGGGGCCACCGCCGTTCCAGGGTGCCGCCGTGCTCGCCTTGCGTCCGGCGTGCGCGAGCTGAATCCCGGGAACCGCGCCTTGGGCGGCGATGAAGCGCGCGACTTTGCCCCACGCTTCGGCATGCGAGTCGAGCCACATCCCGCTGTCCTCCGGCGAGATGCGACCGCGTTCTTCCACGGCGGTCGCCTCGACGATCACGAGCGCCGCGCCGCCGACCGCGCGACTGCCGAGATGCACCAAGTGCCAATCCGTCGGATGCCCGCCTTCCGCGGAGTACTGGCACATCGGTGAAACGGCGATGCGATTCCTCAGCGTGATGCCCGCGAGCTCGAGGGGTGCGAAGAGGTGCATGCCGCGGTCGTAGCATCGCGGACGCCGACCCACGGCGATTAGTACCGCCCTCCGCTAGTCGCCGGACCTTTGCCCGCGAACCACGAAGCCACCGATACCGAGCACGAGGCGACCTTCGAGACCCGAGCTGTCGAACCTCGGTCCGTTGAACTTGTCGCGGCCTTCCTCGGGGTGCCAATTTCCGCCGAGGCGTAGCCCTGCACCACCGCGAACGCCGAACGACACCCCCCACCCCTCCCTCGAACTGCGCGAGACGGGTACGAGGTGTTCGAAACCGAGCTCGAACGGCACGAGCGTGTACGAATAAACGACGTGGTCACGTCGCGTCGGTTCGAGACCAGTCGATGCCCACGTCACACCCGGCATGCGGGGCCACAGGCTCAGATCGCCGCCGCCGATACCCGTCGCCGCAAACAAGGTCGAACGGCGGAAGCGCAGGATGTCGTAGCCCAGCGTGAGGCTCACTGCGAACAAGGAGCCGTTCAACTTCGAGCCGTCGAATTGATTGCGCGTGCTCGTGCGCGCGAACGCAAACTCGACGCCCGTCCGCCAGCGCCAGAGCCCGCCGTCCAAGGTGCCGCCCAGCGGAGTCAGCGTTGCCGGCAGCGTGCCGAAGCCGTCTGCTCGAAGCGCGCGATCGAGGGAGCGGAAGTCCACCGCACGTGCGCCCGCGTTGATGCCGAAGAAATAGTAGCCGACGCGCTCGTCGAAGTTCGCCAGCACCTCCGGTCGCCGGGGTCGTTGCCGCTCTGCCCGACGTGGCCGAGTGCCGCGGCTCCGCGTCGCTCGGAACTCCTCGAGGTCGCGCTCGCTCGCGCCGAGCGTCGGCATGAACGCGGGCCACTGCGAGGAACCGTCGTCGGACGCGTGGGTTTGCTTCGCCTCGCTCAAGGCGTCGACCAGCCGAACGATCGTCGAATACGGGGTGTCGTTCGAGAAGCGAAGGAGTGCGCGGTCGTCCGGCGCGTCGGGCTCGGTCGCTCGCGCCGCTCCGAGGGCCGCCCAGCGCCGCAGGACCTCGGCCGGCAATTCGTCGAGCGTGAGCGTGGCGGCGGCCTCCGCGTGCGCGAGAACGGGATCCTGCGAAAGAAGGACCGAGCCGTCCGAGCGCAGTTCCGCCGAAAGTGTCGCGTTGCTCCGCTCCTTCCACGCCGCGAGCCCGGGCACGCGCCCGTCGAAGGGCAGCGTGCCAAGACCCCCGGTCGCGTTCTGCACGACGAGCAGGACGTTCGGGTAGCCGGCGGCCGCAAGCGTGTAGACGACGCTCTTGAACAGCCCACCGCGCGTCCCGGCGTCCACGAAGAGCGCCGAAGCTCCGGGGAACGTCGCGCCGGGATTGAGGTAGAGCCAGAGCTCGCGCTTGTTCCGCAGCACGAAGGCGAGATCGTGCAAAAACTGGACGTGTTCGCCGGCGCCGAGCCACGGCCCGAGCTCGAATTCGACACCGTCCACCTGCACGCTCTTCGTCGTAACGAGCACTTGCGGGGCGTCGACCGGAGGCAGTGCGTTGCGCGCGCTGGGCAGCGTCAGAGGTTCGCCGACCGCCGGGCTCGCGCTGCGCTCGCTCGGAGCGCCGGGCGCCGCAGAGACAAAGGCAGGCCGAGCGAGCACGAGAGCCAAACCCAAGAGCGCGCCGTCGCGCCAGCGCCCTACGACGCGCCGACCCGAGCGACCGCAACTCGCCACGCTACGACATTGCCCGAACTCGGCCGCCAGCTCAATCCCGCGGCAGGAGCGCGCGTGTACGACGCGCGCTTCAGCTTCGAGTGACCACGAGCCAGCGCCCGACACCGCGCGCGATGGAGAGGTGCAGCTTCTTCCCCCGCGGTGCAGTTTGCAGCGTTGCGATCACCTCGCACGGCGCGTTCGCCTCGTCGCACACCACCGCGATGGGGGCCGCCGCCGGCAAGCGTTGACCGGGCGTCACGCGCGGCATCCCACGGCGGACGGGCGTCGCTGCGAGCGGCGCGACGAGACCGAGGACCGGGACGTCGAGCCCACTCCCGATGCGCTCGTACGCGAGCGCGGCATAAACGCCTTCGGCATCCACGGCGCACACGGCGTGACGCTCTCCGCCCGGTGCGACGGGCTCGGACTTTAGATTGCTCCACGGTGCCTCGAGCGTGTTCGTCCCTCTGCTCGAGCGCTCTTCTGCGGCCAAGACGAGGTCGGCCGTCGCGACGAAGTCGGCCGGCGTGAGCAAGCCGCCTTCGCTCGGGCTCGCCAAGTGCAGCAGCGGTCGTACGAAGCTCGACTCCGCGAGCGCGGCCGGTCCGACTTCCGCGACTCGCTCCAGTACGCGCGCCCGCTCGGGCGCATTCGCCGCTGCCGCGGCTCGGGTTCCGGCGCGCGCGGCGGCCGTCAGCGTTGCACGCCGATCGTAGGCCAGCGCGACCGTCGCGGCCGCGACGCTCGTCGAGAGCGCGACGCGCGATGCGATCGGCACCTCCTCGCTGACGAAACCGCGCGGCCGTTTCGCGCCGAGCCCGGGCTGGCGCAGCCGCCCGTCGAAGACGCGGCCGCCGGTGCCGATGCCCGCGACGAGCAGCGTCACGGGTCCGAGCAAGACGTCGGCGTGCGTTCCGGCGGCGGCGAAGAAGCCGGCTACCACGGCGGCGACGGCGCTCCGCGAGCGCACGAGCTCTGCGGCTGCAACCTCTTCGACGAGCTCTTCGCTGGCGAGCGCGGCGGCGCGCGTTCTCACGCCGGAGCTCCGCGACGACGCTCACTCTTCGTCGTCAAGGTCGTCCTCCGCGTCCGCGTCCGCGTCGTCGTCGTCCGCGAGCTCGTCTTCGTCTTCCTCGCCGAGCTCTTCGTCGTCGGCGGCCGCGGCGAGCGCCTCACCCAGCGTTTGGCGTAGCCGCTTTGCGATGCCGGCGCCGCCTTCCCCCTCGATCACGATGAACGCTTCGTCCACGCCCTCGAGCCGCTCGGCGACGCGCTCGAGCGCGCCGGAGCCGAGACGCGAGTTGCGCCCGAGCGCGAGCAAACGCGTGTACACGACCGGCGACGGGGGCGGGTCTTGCTCCGCAAGATCGCGCACGAGCGCGACCCCGAGCTCGCTTGCCACCTCGACGAGCTCTTCGTCGGTCCACGCGCCCCGGGGCTCCCACGCGATCCCGAGCGCGGCTCCCTTGAGCTCCTCGACGAGGCGCGCGAGGCGCGCGCGTGTGCGGGCACTCGGCCCTGCGCTCGCCGGCGTGCGCAGGAGCAGCCAGCGGGCGCCAACTACCTCCGCCGCCTTTCGCGTCGTTGCGACGAGGTCGGGCGGCGCCGTACCCGCGAGATCTGCCAGGGCGCGACCCGCGACGATCACGAAGCTGAACCCCTCGGGCGCTTCGCGTCGCAGGCGGGCAAGGTACTTCGCGCTCGGCGGCGCCGGATCGCAGCGGAGCTCCAGCACGTCGAACGACTTCACGTAGCCTGAGAGTCCGCCCTTGAGGTTCGGCAGGCCGAAATGGAGGCGCGGCGTGGTCATCGGGGCGCGAGAGCTAGCACCGCTCGGCGCCTGCCGCCCGCCGTTCCGGTGAAGATCAGCCCTGTCCGAAGTGAAACCACTGCGTCGGATGGGCAGCGATGAAGCGTTCCATGCGCTCGACCGCGCAGCGTGCGACGGCTTCGAGCTCGGCGTCCGAGGCTCGCGCCGGGCATTCGAGTGGCTCCCCGAGCTCGATCGAATACGAGAAGTAGCCGCGCCGCGCGGCAAACAGCGGCACGACGGGCACCTGGGCTAGGCCGGCAATCCTGAACGGACCCTCGGGAACCGCGAACGGTCGGCCGAACAGGCGCGCAGGCAACGAACGCGCGCTCGGTGACGGGCGATCCAGCTGGAACGCCGCGACGCCGCCCTGACGCAGATGGCGCAGCAGCGGAAGCGCGTCGAGCGGCGTCGCGCCGACCGAAAGCACCGTGATGCCGGCGCGGCGCCTGACCTCGTCGTGAAGCGCGCGAGCTTCGGCGTCCGGCTCCGCCGACATCACCAGCACGACGCGAGCACCGAGCTCGGCGGTGAGCACTCGCGCCGCCGCGTCCCACGGACCGATGTGCGCCGTCACGAGCACCGCGCCTCGCCCCGCCGCAAGCAAGTCCGTGAGCGGCGAGCCGCCGACGACATCGACCCGCGCGTGCCGTGCTTCCTCACGCTCCGCCCCCAACCCCTCCGCGAGACACGCCGCATAGTCGCGAAAGGTGCGCAGGACGTCGCGCCGTTCGACCTGCGGCGAACGCACGCCGTGGACCTGGCGCAAAGCGTCGCGCACTCGTCGCCGCTCGTCGGGAAGCGCGAAAGCGAACGCGGCCCCGATGAGCGGCGGGCTATGGCGCACGAACCAGGACGGACCATGGCGCACGCCCGCGAGCGCGAGCCGGCGCCAGAACGCCGACTGAGGCTCGCGCAGGTTCGTCTCGAATTTCACCCACATAACCTAGTGCGGGCAGCCTCGGCGCGCGACCCACCGAGAACGCGCGCCCGCTCTGCACTAGGCTGCTCGCGTGGCCGGCGGCGATGTGACCAGCGACGCGCTCTTCGCAGGCGCGCTTTCCGTCCGCCAGCCCAAGGACGGCTACCGCATCAACGTCGACGCGCTGCTGCTCGCCGCGTTCGCCGCGCGAGGACGCCGAGCGCGACTCGCGCTCGACCTCGGAGCGGGCGTCGGGGCGATCGGCCTCGTGCTCGCTCACGTCGGAGCGGCGGCGCGCGTCGTGCTCGTGGAACGGGACGCGGAGCTCGCCGCGCTCGCGCGCGAGAACCTCGCCGCCAACGGCTGCACGGGCGACGCCGTGGTGCACGAGCTCGAGGGGCACGGCTTGCCACGCGCCCTCGCGCAACGGGCCGAGCTCGTCGTCTCCAATCCGCCATTTTTTCCGCCGTCAGCCGGCACGCCCTCTCAGCGCGCTCGCTCGGCCCGGAGCGGCGAGCTCGCCCCGTTCGTACGAGCGGCAAAGCATGCGCTCGCAGGTCCCCGCGCGCGCGCCGCGTTTTGCTATCCGTCCGCGGCGCTCGCCGAGCTCTTCGCGTGCGCGGAAGCCGCCAAGCTCGTGCCGAAGCGCTTGCGTCTCGTGCATCCGCGGGCCGATGCGCCCGCGCGTTTGGCGCTCGTCGAGCTGCGGCTGGCGAAGCCGGGTGGCCTCGTGGTCGAACCGCCGCTCGTCGAATGGCAGAACGGCCGCGCGCGCACGCCTGAGCTCGCCCGCATCGTGCGCGGGGAGTTCGGTCCGAACGCTTGAAGGCGGCGCCGGCGCGTCAGCGCGCGCCGCACAACCGATCGAACAGGATGGCCGCGGCCGCGCGCACGCTCAGATGGTTGTAGCCGTCGGGCCGCAGCGAATGGATGGGATCGAGGTGCGCGTCCGCCCGAGCGCAAACGGCTTCGGCGAGGCCCCAACCCGTGCCGAGGACCAGCATGACGGGCGCGCCTTCCCCGGCGAGCCGGGCGCGCGCGTCGGCGTGCGACAGCGAGCGCTCACGGGGCTGGGCGCTCGTCGTCCAGAGCTCCACGTTGCTTCCGAGCGCGCGCACGGAGTCGTCGAGCGTCTCGACGACGGTGACACCGCGCATGGCCGGCGTCCGATCGGGGATGCGCCGGGCACCGGAGCCCGCCGTCCAATGCTCGCGCACGCGTTCGGCGAGATCACGCTGCGCGGCCACCGGGTGGATCACGAAGAAATCCGAGAGCCCATAGGTGTGCGCGCTGCGCGCGATGTCGTGTAAATCGAGGTTCGTGATCGCCGTCGTGACGATCGCACCCTGCCGATCGAGCACCGGGTAGTGCACGAGCGCCACTGCGAGCCGTCTCATCGCGAGCCTCGTCTTCGCAGCAAATCCGGCCGCCGCGCGCGGCTGCGCGCGAGCGCTTGCGCGCGGCGGAAGCGCGCGATTTTCTCGTGATCACCGCCGCGCAGCACCTCGGGCACGTCGTAGCCACGATAGCTCGCCGGTCGTGTGAATTGCGGGTATTCGAGCAAGCCGCCGCACTCGGGGCTGAACGACTCCTCACGCACCGAGTCGTGGTTGCCGAGCACGTTCGGTAGAAGCCGCACGGTGCTTTCGATCACGCTCATGGCGGCGACCTCGCCCCCGGTGAGCACGAAGTCCCCGAGCGACACTTCGTCGTCGGCGAAGTAGCGCACGCGTTCGTCGAAGCCTTCGTAGCGCCCGCAGACGAGCACGAGCGCCGGCACTTCGCTCAGCCTACGCGCGAGCGTCTGATCGAAGCGTTTCCCCTGCGGCGTCAGCAGCACCCGCCGTGGGCGCGCGGCCCCCGCGAGCTTCCGTTCCGCGGCGTCCATCGCGGCAACCACGCAATCCGGCCGCATCACCATGCCCGAACCGCCACCGTACGGCGTGTCGTCGACGGACAAGTGGTTGCCGAGCCCGTGGGGTCGCAAGTCCTCGAGCGTGACCTCGAGCACGCCGCGCTCGACCGCGCGCCCGACGAAGCTCGTGCGAAAAAAAGCCTCGAAGAGCTCCGGAAATAACGTCACGATCGCAACCTGCATCGCTCGCGTCTCGCGTCGTTACACGACCAAACCGTCGAGACTCGCGAGCTCGATGCGACCCGCCGCCGCATCGACGCTTGCGATCCACGGCGGCGCGAGCGGCTGCTCCGCGACGCGCCCGTCCAGCAGCTTGAGCTCGAGGCTCGCCACGCTCGGGTGCGAATTGATCCCGATCACTTCGCCCACGGGGCCGTCCGGCCCGACCGCCGTCGCGCCGATGAGATCCACGAGGTAGTACTCACCGTCCGCGAGCGGCGGGAGTAACTCGCGGTCGACTTCGAGACGCGCGCCGCGCAGCTCGAGCGCCCGGTCGCGATCGCCGACACCTTCGAAGCCCGCTACCCAGCCGCGTCCGTGCGACTTGAATGAGCGCAACGTCAGCTCGCGCGCGCCCGTATCCGCCACGAGCCAGGCGCGCGAGCCCGCTGCGAGCGCGACGCTCCCTGCGAAATGAAGGGTGACGTGCACGTCACCCTTGAGCCCGTGCGGCGCCCCGATCCTGCCGATTTGCAGCCGACCGCGCTCTTTGGCCACCGAGTGGCCTAATCCAGAATGTCGAGATGAACGCGGCGGCCGACCTTCGTCGAGGCGGCGAGCAGGATCGTGCGAATCGACTGCGCCGTCCGACCGTCCTTGCCGATGACTTTGCCGATGTCGCCTTCGCCGACGCGCAGCTCGAGCACCGCGCTGCGATCGCCGTCCACTTCCGTCACTTCGACGCCTTCGGGATCGTCGACCAACGCGCGCGCGATCGTCGTGACCAGTGCTTTGAGCGCCATGCTCGAACCTCAGCTCTTCGGGGCCGCGGCGGCCGCTCGTGCCTTTTGCTTCAGCAGGCGGTCGAGCGTGTGCGACGCTTGCGCGCCCACCTTCTTCCAATGCTCGAACCGGTCCATGTCGATCGCGAGCGCGCCCGCGGGATCGAACGTCCCGATGTTCTCGATGAAGCGACCGTCACGCGGACGGCGATGCTCGGCAACGACGATACGATAAAACGGCGTCTTCTTGGTGCCGTGCCGGGCAAGGCGGATCTGAACCATGGATTGTCCTTCGACGTTGGGGGCGGAACGCTAGCACCCGAGGGGTGGTCCGCCAGCGGCTTCTAGCCCAAGGGCCGGACCTGCTGCAAGCTCGGCCCGGCAAATCGCGCCGCGAGCGTGCTAGGCTCCCTTTTACTGATGGGCGCCTCGCGGGACCAGATCCTGGAGATCGTCCGCGAAATCGTGGGCCCGCTCGTCCGGGCCGACGGCGGGCAGCTTCACTTGGTAGCGCTAGGCGAGCGCTCACTGGCGCTCCATCTCACGGGGCGCTTCTGCGGATGTCCGGGCAACACGCTCGCGCGCCGTCGCGTGCTCGAACCGGTGCTCACCGCGCAGTTTCCCGATCTCAAGATCGAGATCACGGCGGGGCCGCTGCTGCCGCAGGGCGCCGAGCTACTCGTCTAGCCGGCGCCAGAACGCGGGACGCGCGCAAGGAGCGCGCGCTACTTCTTCGGCGGCTTGTTGCTGCTGCCGCCCTTCTTGTCCGAGGCGCCGCCCTTGTCCTTCGAAGGACCGGGCGGGGGCTCGCTCTTCTTGAGCGCGTTGGCGACATCCGGATCCATCGCGTTCTCGTTCTTCGGATGGTTGCGGCGGCGCTTGGGCAGATCTTCCTGCACGTCGCGCTCCGCGTACACGACGGCGAGGGTCGAATCGCGATTGAGCGCGCGAATCACCATGTCCGGCGTCGTCCACACCGACTCGTCGAAGTACTGATCCTTGTCGGCATTGGCCGGCACCTTCTTCGGCGCGGCGCCGTACTTGCCGGTCAGCACTTTGATCGCGGACGCGTAGTCCTCACCGAGCGGCGAGCCCTTCTTGAGCTTGTGCTCGTCGTAGACCTTCCACAAACGATCGTTGAAGAAGAAGAAGTAGCGCTCCGTGCCGCTGCGCAGCGTGAGGCGCGCCATGCTCTCGCCGTTGGCGTAGCTGTACTCGCCCTTCAGCGACGTCTGATCGACGCCCGTCGGGACTTGCCCGAACTCGACGCGGCTGCGCCGCACCTCGGCCTTGCGTTGCTTGATCTCGGCGTCGAGCGCTTCCGTCTCGGGGCCAGGCGCCGCCTTCTTGTAGAGAGGCAGGTACTCGTCGTCCAAGACCTTGTCGTAGAGCTTCGCGATCGCCTCGAGGCTCATCCCGAACTTGAGGCCCTCGGGCGACAGTCCGATCTTCTTGCTCACGGCACCCGGACCACCGCTACCCTTGGCCGCCTTGTCGCCCCCCGCCTTTTCGGCGTGAACGGGCGCGCTCACTAGGGCTGCCAATGCAAAAGTGGGGACGGCGATGGCCGCCCAAGACATGAGCCTCATTTGGATATCCTTCCTGCGACTTCCGAGTCCGGGCCGCGACAACCTAACACCGGGCTTTATGCCCGCTCAAGCGGCCGATCGTTATACGCGCCGGCCGCCTTCGATGTTCACCTTTTTCGTCGCCGGGCCGTGCTAGGCGTAGGCCGCGTACCGCCTTGGAACGTTCTCGCGAACCACCCGTCCCCCACCCCCCTCTGCGCTCGCTCGCACGGCGCCGCTTCGTCAGCACGCTGCTCGTGCTCGCCGCCTCCGCCTGCGGCACGGGCCCGGACGCGGCGTCCCCCGAGAGCACGCTCCCAATCTACTCGCCGGAAGCGGCCGTGCTCTTCGACGACGTGCTCGCGCCCGCCGTGTTCGGCTTCGACCCGGAGGGGCGCACACCGGCAAAGGACCCCAAGCTCAAGGATCGAACTCGCCTGGCCGAGTTCGTGGTCGTGGCGCGCGTCGAGACGGTGTCCCGCGTCGGCGGTGTCGAGCACCACGGCGCGTACGAGCTCACCCTCGACCCGATCGGCTCCGCGCTCGCAGGCGACAAGCCTTCCGGCCCGATTTTACTCAACGTTCCGGCGACGAACCCGTCTTACACCTGGGTGGACGGCGCCGGGGCGCGCTGGGTCGGTTCGCGCCTCATCGTCTTCGGGCGGCACTATCGCGACGATCACGCGGCCGCCCTCCATTTCCGCTGCGAACCCGACACGCCGGACATGCGCGCCGCCATCGACCGCAATGCAGGACTCCGGTTGCTGAGGTAGAATGGCCGCTGTCGGCTAGGAGACATGGCGTTGGACCTGCATTTTCGTTCGAGCTCGGTGGAGATCAAAAGCACGCGTGAGATCGACGCGATGCGTGAAGTGGGTCGCCTCGCCGGCGATTCATTGTCGAAGGTCGCGGAGCTGATTCGCCCCGGCATCACGACGAACGAGCTGAATCAGTTCGTCCACGAAGACACGCTCAAGAAGGGCGCGAAGCCCGCCCCGCTCAACTACCGCAACGGCGACAGCCCGCCGTTCCCGAAGAGCATCTGCACCTCGGTGAACGAGGTCGTGTGCCACGGCATTCCCTCGCAACGTCCGCTCCGCGACGGGGACATCGTCAACGTCGACATCACTCACATCTATCGCGGCTTCCACGGCGACACTTCGGCCACGTTCTATGTCGGCAAGCCGAGCGAGGAAGCGAAGCTCGTGACGGAGGTGGCGCGGCGGTCACTCGAGCTCGGCATCGCCGAGGTGCGGCCCGGCGCACGGCTCGGTGACATCGGCGCGGCGATTCAGGAGTTCGCGGAAGCGCGCGGGTGCTCGGTCGTCGAGGACTTCGTCGGGCATGGCATCGGGCGCAAATTCCACGACGAGCCCAAGGTCGCCCACTACGGAACGCGCGGCAAAGGCATGCGCCTCAAAGCGGGCATGACGTTCACCATCGAGCCGATGATCAACCTCGGCACACACGAGGTGAAGATTCTCGACGACGAGTGGACCGCGGTGACCGCCGACGGCCGTCTCTCGGCTCAGTTCGAGCACACGATTTTGGTGACCGCCACCGGTGCGGAAGTACTCACCCTGCGTGCCGGCCACCTGGCAAACAGTGAGATCTTTCCGGATTACTTCGGTTAATAGGTCTTAGTCAGCCTGGCTAGCCGGCCTGAGGCCCTCAGGTGGGGGTGCTGCTTTGCCTTGACGTGTTGCGTCTGGCGCGACTAGCTTGCGCTCGGATTCGCGGCCCCAGGGCCCAGGCATTCTCGGATCAAACCCGACCCGAGCGGCCGGCCGGCTGCAAACACTGAACTTTACAACAGGTTTTGGCGCATCCCTCGGCCATGGGCCGCGCCTCAAGCCGTTCAATGTCAGCTCGCAAGACTCAGCCGAAGAAGCGCACTAAGGCCACAGGCAAGCGCGCCGCGCGCGCAACAAGAGGTGGACGGACGAAGTCCGCCGCGCGGAGCGCGCGACCGGCCTCTAAGCCGAAGGCGAAGCCCACCCGCAAGCCGGCGAAGGCTCAAGCCGCCTCCAAAAAGGCGGCCGCCAAGAAGGCCTCGGACAAGCAGCTCGCGAAGCAGAAGCAAGCCGAAAAGGCGAAGCTCTTGCGCGAGCGCGAGCAAGCCCAGAAGGCCAAGGAAAAGGCCCAGCAGGCCAAAGAGCGCGAGCGCGAAAAGGCCCAGCAGGCCAAAGAGCGCGAACGCGAACAGGCCCTGAAAGCCAAGGAAAAGGCTCAGCAGGCCAAGGAGCGCGAACGCGAGCAGGCCCTGAAAGCCAAGGAAAAGGCTCAGCAGGCCAAGGAGCGCGAACGCGAGCAGGCCCTGAAGGCCAAGGAAAAAGAGCGCCTCGCCAAGGAACGCGAACGCGAAAAGGCCCAGCAGGCCAAGGAGCGCGAGAAGCTCAAGGCGCAGCAGGCCGCCGAGAAGGCCCGGATCAAGAAGGAAGCGGAAGCCCAGCGCGCTCGCGAAAAGGCCGAGAAGGAAGCGGAGCGCAAGCGCCTGATCGCGGAGCGCGAAGCGGAGAAAGAAGCGGCCCGCCGCGCGAAGGAAGAGGAGCGCGCGCGCCGCGAAGCCGAGCGCGAAGCGTACCGCAAAGCGAAGGAAGCCGAGCGCGAACGCCTACGGGCCGAGCGTGAGGCCGCACGCCGGCTGCGCGAAGGCAAGGTCGCGCGCGCGACGCGCGCCGCCCAGAAGATGGACGGCCTGCGCATGGGCTCGACCCGCGTGTACGACCCGGCGGCGATTCCGAACCAAGCCGGAACGACGCGCCACACCGGCCCGAGCTTGCCGACGGTGCACCGGCTCGTCGGGGTGCGGCATGCTGATTCTTCGCCGCGGAACCCCTCGCCCGCTCCCGCGCCGCTGCCCGTCGTGGAAAAGCGGCCGACGCCGACGCCGATGGCGCCCCTTCCCCCGGTCGCCGAGGGCGTCGAGGAGCGCTACCGGCGCATTCTCGAGCGACTCGCCGTCGCTCCCGAAGCGCTGAAGAAGGAATACGAAGAGACGCTCGAGATGTCGTGGATCCACCACGACAGCGCGCTCGAAGGCGTCGTCTACACGTTCCAGGAGCTCCGCGCCGCGATGGATCCGACGTCGACGGCCACACCGGACTCCAGCATGCAGCCGGTCTGCGAGGAGATCCGCCGCCATCGCCAAGCGATCGCCTACGTGCGCGATCTCGGCGAGCGCAAGCGCGTGCCGCTCAACGTCGATGTGGTCAAGCGCCTCTTCGTGATGCTGCATCCCGAAGAGGGCGACGTGAAGACGGTGAAGTACCGGAAGGACATTCCGCAACACCGCCTCTACTTCCACGAGTACGCCGCGCCCGACAAGATCGCCTACCGCGTGCGGCAGATCATGGATTGGCTGAACGGGCCCGAAGCCAAGAAGATGAAGAACCCGCTGCGGGTCGGCGCGCGCGTTCACTACGATCTGTTGCGCGTGTTCCCGTTCGCGCAGGACAGCGGCAAGGTCTCGCGGCTGCTCATGAACATCGTGCTCCTCCGCGGCGGCTACCCGCCCGCGATCGTGCACTCGACGGAGCGTCAACGTTACTACGAGGCGCTCAAGGGCCAGCTCCCCGTCATCATCCAGCTCGTGAACGAGTCGATCATGAACGCGCTCGCGAGCATCGAGAAGCGACTCGACGACGAAGGGCGAACGACTCCGTCGTCCGGCGCGGTCGCTCCAGCGTCGGGCGCATCGTCGTCTGGCTCGCCGTCGTCCGGCTCGCCGTCATCGAGCTCGGTTTCGTCTTCGGAGGACTTGGACTCGCCCCTGTCGGACGACTCCGACCTTTCGTCGTCGCCCGATTCATCGGACTCACCCGACGAATCGGAAGACTCCCCGTCGTCCCCGTCATCGTCCGACGCCAGCGCCTCCTGAGCGGCGAGCGCTCGCCGTCGAGCGTCGCGACCGCCCGCCCCTCAGTGCGGGACGGCCGTGTCGAGCTCGAGTACGGCGCGCGCCCGCTCGACGCGTGCCGTGAGCACTTCGAGCCGCGCACGCGACGCCTGGATGCGCGCCTGGACGATCGCGTCGAGCGTGCCGTCGCCGAGCTCGTGCTGATCCACCGCGTGCTTCACGGAGTCGTCGGCCGCGGCGACGAGCTGTTCGGCGATGGCGAGCCGCCGCTCTGCGCTCTCGAGGTTGGCGCGTGAGCGCCGACTCTGCACGGTGACGCGCGCACGCATTTCGCGGGCCTGAGCGCTGAACTCGTTCGCTTGCGCCGAGGCGAGCGCGGCGGACGCCGATTCGAGGCCGCCGTCGAGGACGGGTACGGTCACTGACAGCATGACCTGATAGAGCGGAAACGGAAACTTCGTTTGGCCGCGAACACCGGCGTTGGCATCCAAGGCGACGATCGGGGCGTGAACGTAGCCGTGGGCGTCGGCCGCGGCGAGCGCGGCGTCACGTCGCCGCTCGAGCGCCGTCACGTCGGGATGCGTGGCTGTCGGCGCGGAACCGGGCTGACGCTCGACGAGGGAGCGATCCGGCTCCGCGTTCGCGGCGAGCCTGACGCCAGTAGCCTGCTCGACGTCGAAACGCGCCGAGACGAGGTCGTTTTCACTGCGCTCAAGATCGAGCTTCGCCCTCGCCTCGTCGAAGCGCGCCGACGCGAGCTCTGCTCCCGGGCGCGCACCCTCCGCGACGTGCGCCTCCACGGAGCTGCGCAGCGTGGTCGCATCCGCGGCGCTCTGCGCGAGGACGGAACGCGTGCCGTCTGCGACGAGCCACCCAAGGTACGCCGCACGTACCTCGAACGCGACCGAAAGTCGCTCCGAACGTTCGCCTGCCAGGTTCGCGTCGCGGTCGGCTTGCGCTGCGCGCACGGACGCCGCGGTGCGACCGAAGTCGTAGAACCGACTCGAGAACGCAAGTCCGCCCTCGTAGCGAGTGAACGGCTTGAACGCATCCAACCCCTGCCCGATGGTCTGAGATCCGGAAACCACGACAGACCCGTATTTGTGGAGCGACGCTCCTGGTGATTCGCTCACGTCCGCCTTGGCGACGAGCGTCGGATGGTACGGCACCCGCGCCGTCTCCATCCGCGCGTCCGACTGCCCCACGCGCGCGTGAGCCGCAGCGAGCGAGCCGCGATTCTTGAGCGCGAGCGCCTCGAGATCCTCGAGCTTCACGACTTCGGCGCGAGCCGTGTGCGACACGAGCGCAAGCGTGAGCGGAACGGCGAAACGCACGATTTTATTGGCGGCGCAGGGCATGGATCGGATCCAAGAGAGCGGCGCGACGCGCCGGCAGGTAGCCAAACAGGATGCCGACGGCGATGCCGAACCCGGCCGAGAACAGCACGCCCGAGGGCGATATCACGCGCGGCCACCCCATGTTTTGCGCGACGAGGGTCGCAACGCCGATGCCGAGCGTGACGCCCACGAACGTGCCGAGCATCGTGAGGATGAGCGCCTCGATCAAGAACTGCGTGAGGATTTGCGAAGGGGACGCGCCGATGGCCGCGCGCACGCCGATTTCTTCGGTGCGCTCGGCGACGGAGACGAGCTGAATGTTCATGATGCCGATGCCGCCGACGAGGAGTGACACGCCGGCGATCGCCGCGAGCAGCGTGCCGAGAATGCGCGCCGTGCGATCGGCCGCACGGATGACCTCGAGCGGACTCGACACGCTGAAATCATTGGGCTCGTCGTCCTCGAGCCCATGTCCGCGCCGAAGGATGTCCGTGATCTCGGCCCGCGCGCTGTCGAGCAAATCCTTGCTGAGCGGTTCGACCTCGATGTACGCGTAAATCGGGCGATCGGTGAGGTGCGCGTTGTACGTCGTCACCGGCACGAGCACGATGTCGTCGAGATCCGCCGCGTTCGTCGAATAGCCCTTTTCCGCGAGGATACCGACCACGCGGCACGGCATCATTCCGGCGAGCGTCACCGTCTCACCGAGCGGATCGCGGTCGCCGAAGAGCTCCTTCGCATTCGTGCGGCCGAGCAGGCACACCTTGGCGGATTCCGCGAGGTCGGAAGCGTCGAAGTTGCCCCCTGCTGCAACCTCCCACGAGTGGAGGCCGAGATAGCCCGGCGTCACGCCGTTCACGTAAGACGGCCGTTGCTCTCCGCCCCACGCAACCGAAGCGGCGCGACGTGCAACCGGCACGACCTGAGCGACCGTCGTCGCTTCGCGCTGGATGAGCTTCACCTCGTTGTCGCCCGTCGGAATGGACGGCCTCGCCTTGAGATTGACGGCGGGCGTCGAGTTCTGGACCTTGATCAGGTTCGTCCCGAGCACTTCGAACTGCGCCACGACGGATTTGCGCGCGCCCTCACCGAAGCTCACCATCGCGATGAACGCGCCGACCCCAATCGCGAGGCCGAGCATCGTGAGCGCGCTGCGTCCCGGCTGGCGGACGATGAGCTTCAGCGCGAGCCGCCAGGTCTCACGCCCGAGCGCCAAGTTGGGCCTCCTCGGCGCTGACGACCCTGCCGTCGCGCAGGAAAATCTGCCGGTTCGCATACTCCGCGACGACCGGATCGTGGGTCACGAGAATGATGCTCGTGCCGCGCTCTTTGTGCAGGTCGAGCAGGAGTCGCATGATCTCGGCGCCCGTCTTGGTGTCGAGCGCTCCCGTCGGCTCGTCGGCTAGGAGCACGGGCGGACGCGCCGTGAGCGCGCGCGCAATCGCCACGCGCTGCTTCTCACCGCCCGAGAGCTGCGCCGGGAAATGGCTGCCGCGGTGGCTCAAACCGACGCGAGCGAGCAGGTCGCGCGCCGCCTCGTCCGCGCGCCCGCGCGGGACGCCCGCGTAGTGGAGCGGCAGGGTCACGTTTTCGAGCGCCGTCGCGTGAGCGAGCAGGTGGAACGACTGGAAGATGAAGCCGATGTAGTGGAGCCGAACCCACGCTTGCTCCTCGCGGGTGAGCGCCGACACGTCCGAGCCACCGAGCACGTAGCGCCCGCGCGACGGGCGATCGAGACAGCCGAGGATGTTGAGCAGCGTCGATTTGCCCGAGCCGGAAGGCCCGCGCAAGGCGACCACTTCGCCGTACTCGACCGTGAGGTCGACGCGCGAGAGCACCGGCACTCCACCGACGCTGCCCTGGTACACCTTGGACAAGCCGAGCGTCTCGATCACCGGCGTCGGCATGCTCACTTCCCGAGCTTGATGCCGGGACCGGTGTTCTTTTGCCCTTCGGTCGCGATCACACCGAGGGCGAGTCGAGTGCCGATCGGCAAGAGCGCCGGCGCCTCGGGCTCCACTGCCGTGAACGCGCCGTCGGAAAGGCCCGGCTTCACCGCGATCGCCTCGAGCCCCTTGCCCGTGGTGGTCCACACCGTGTGGCGCGGCGCGCCCTCGCTCGTCCCTTCGGGGCGAAACCTGAGCGCCGCCTCGCGAACGGCGACCACATTCTCGGCGCGGTCGACCTCGATGGTGACGGTGGCCGTCATGCCGGGCAAGAGCGCGCGTTCGTGATTGTCGGCGCTGAGCTCGACCGGGTAACGCACCGCCGAGCTCGTCCGTGCGGCATCGATTCCGATGCGCACGACCCTGCCGTCGAAGTTCTTCCCCGGGAACGCCGGTACCGTGAAGTGCGCGAGCTGACCCGGACGCAGCCGGCCGACCTCGGCCTCGGCGACGTCGGCGTCGACGCGCAGTGTCTCGAGCGCGGAGCCGACGACGAAGAGCGCCTTCCGATCGGGCGTCGCCGTCGGACCGAGCGACGTCGGGGCGTCGAGCACGACGCCGTCGATGGGCGCCACGATCGTCGTGAGCGAACGCGTGAGCTCGGCGGATTTGAGGCCCTGGCTCGTGGCCGAACGATCGGCGCGCGCCGTCGCGACCGCGGCGCGCGCTTTCGACTCCGTGGAGCGCGCCGCTTCGAGGTCGGCGGCGCTCGCGAGCTCCTTTGCGACCAGACGCTCCGTGCGAGCACGCGTTTCGGTCGCGGCGGCGAGCGCTGTCTCGGCCTCCAGCACGCGACTGCCCGCGGCGGCAACGTTCGCCTGCGCGCTCTGCAAACCGATCACGGCGGCGCGCTGGTCGAGCCGCGCGAGCGGCTGGTTCGCCTTCACCGTGTCACCCGACTTCACGAAGAGGTCGACGAGTCGCCCGTCCTCGGGGACGTTCACGTCGATGCGCGTCGTCACGTCCACGTGCCCTGTGGCTTCCACGACGCGAACAATCGTGCGGCGCTCCACCAGCGTCGTGCGGTATTGCGTCGGTACCGGGCGGTTGCGAACCACGCCGTACGCAGCGCCAGCCGCTGCGAGCACGACCACCACGGCAATCGCCGTCCAGCGACGACGGCGAACACCACGCCGGACTTCCGGTGGAATGACGAGCGATGGCTCCAAACTATGGGCAGTATCGGCCTGCACGGCGGCGCAGCTTAGCCTCTAGGCCCTGACCATGAACAAATCCGTGGGCCCTCGCCACCCGAAATTTCAGTGTGAATGGCTTGCGTCACTCCCCTTCCATCGGGAGTCGAACGGGGCGCCGCAAGCCCTCAGCTGCCTTCGTCGCGCATTTTAACGCCGGCACGGCGGGCCGCGCGGCGGAAGTTCGAACGATCGAGACCCGAAAGTCGCGCCGCTTCCGACACGTTGCCGCCGGCACGATCGAGCGCTCCCTGAAAGTACGACGCCTCGAACGCCGCGAGCGCGCGCGCCTTGGCCACTGGAAACGGGAGGTCGCTAAGCCCGGCGTCGCCGTTCAGGTGCGGCACGGGCGTATCGCGTTTCGGCTGCTCGGTGTCCGGCAGGTCGCGCGGCTCGACGCTTTCACCCGTGCAGAAGACGACCGCGTGCTCGATCGCGTTCTCGAGCTCGCGCACGTTGCCCTTCCAGAGCGCCGCCTTCAAGACTTCCATGGCCGGCGGACTGATCGTGCGGACGGGGCGATTCGCGCGCTCCGCGTATTTGCTCACGAAGTGCTGCGCGAGCAGCGGGATGTCTTCGGGACGCTCGCGCAGCGGCGGCAGCGAGATCGCGACGACGTTCAACCGATAGTAGAGATCCTCGCGAAAGCGCCCCTCTTGGATGCGCGTCTTCAAGTCCACGTTGGTCGCGGCGACGACGCGCACGTCCACCGTCTTCGTGTCGTTCGAACCGACGCGCTTGATCTCCGCTTCCTGCAACGCGCGCAGGAGCTTTACCTGAGCGAGCGGCGGCAGATCACCCACTTCGTCGAGGAACAGCGTGCCCGAGTCGGCCACTTCGAACAGGCCGGGGCGCGACGTCGTGGCGCCGGTGAACGCGCCTTTGACGTGGCCGAAGAGCTCGCTCTCGACCAGGTCGACCGGAATCGCGGAGCAGTTGACCGGCACGAAGGGCTTCAGCGAACGCGCCGAGTGTTGGTGAATCGCGCGCGCCGTGAGCTCTTTGCCCGTGCCGCTCTCGCCCAGGATGAGGACGGTCGAGGCGGTCGTCGCAACGCCGAGCGCGAGCCGATAGACCTCCTGCATTTTCGGCGAATTGCCGATGAGGCCGCCGAATTTCTGCATCTGCTCGAGCCGACGCTCGAGCATCGCCGCGTGATCGACGAGCCGCCGGTGCTCCGCGGCTTTCGCGATCGCGAGGACCACCTCGTCGTTCGAGCGGAACGGCTTGGTCAAGAAGTGATGCGCGCCCGCGCGCACCGCTTGCACCGCCGTCTCGACGTCGCCGAACGCGGTCATCAGCACGACCTGCGTGCCCGTATGCCGCTTCTTGATATGCTGGAGGAGCTCGAGGCCGTTCATGCGCGGCATCATCAAGTCCACCAGCGCGACGTCGAACGTCTCCTCCGCGAGCACGTCCATGGCCATCGCGCCGTCGTCCGCCGTGCGCACGCTGATGCCGTTGGCTTGGAGCAAGCGCGTGAGCGCGCGACGAAGCCCAGGCTCGTCGTCCACCACGAGCACCCGTGGCGGCGCCGCCTCCATGCTCGGTCCGCCGAGCTCGCCCGGCCGGATACTGGCCTCCATCACCTCAACCTCGTCCTTCGGAGCCCTCCCCGGGAGTGCCGACGAGGGGCGTGTAGATTTGGCCTTCCTGCTGGTAGACGCAAACCCGTCCCCCCCCTTCGCGCTTCGCCATGCCGAGCGCAAGGTCGGCCGACCGGAGCAAGGAATCACGCGTTCGGACATCGCGCGAGGGGAAAAGCGCCACGCCGACCGACACCGTCACCGGATGTGTGCGCGCGAGCTCCCCCGCGAGCGGCCGTTCGCGAAGATCACGGAAGAGACGCTCTGCGACCGCGACCGCGCCCGAGAAATGCAAGCCGGGCAGCACCGCCAAAAGCTCATCCCCTCCGAACCGAGCGAGGACGTCGCCCTCGCGGAGTGCACGACGGACCGTGTCGGCGACGTGCCGGAGCACGCGATCGCCATGGGTGCGACCGCCCACTTCATTTTGGTGCTGCAGGCGGTCGATGTCGATCGCCATACAAGCGAGCGATTCCCGATGCCGCTCGGCGCGCTTGTACTCCTCACCGAGCCGAACCTGGAGGTGACGGTAGTTGTAGAGGCCGGTGACGTCGTCGTGGATGCTGAGCTGCTCGAGCCGCTGCCGCGCGTCGGCGACGTGGTCGTGGAGGCGCTTGATGCGCAACATGGCTTCGACGCGCGCCATGAGCTCGCTTTCGTCGAACGGCTTGCACACGTAGTCGTCCGCGCCAATCTTGAGCCCTTCCACGCGGCTCTGGCTGTCGGTCTTCACCGTCACGAGCACGACGGGCAAAAACGCGCCGCTCGTCATGCCCTTCAGCAGCCGGCACGCCTCGAGCCCGCCGAGCCGCGGCATGAGCACGTCGAGCAGCACGAGGTGCACGCCGCCGCGAGCAACGCGCTCGACCGCTGCCTGGCCGTCGGCGACGACCTCGACTTCGTGGCCGCGCGAACGCAGCATACCGGCGAGGAGTTCCCGCGTGAGCCGGTCGTCGTCGGCCACGACGATCACGCCCGCCTTCGTGGAGTGCGGCGGGTCGCTCGACAAGGGTGCCACGCTCTACAGCATAGCCTGCCCGCCGCCAGGTTCGACAAATCCGCTTCAGGACATGGCGCCGGCCGAGCGGTCCGCGCAACGTCGCCGTTCAGCGCGCGCTTGCAACGTGGCGGCCGGGCGCCGGGCCCGCGCGCGGCGCCGCGGGCGGCGGCGGCTCGAGCAAGAGATCCGGCACGAATTCCAAGCGCAAATAGAAGTGTGCGTCCGGGCTCCACAGCGGGCTGCGGTAGGTGCTGGCCGGCGCGAGCTGGTTCGTGATGTTCTCGTAGCCGAGCGCGACGTGGAAGGCGTTGTCGAGCGCGCGCGCTTCCACGTAAACGTCGAGCAGCGTGAGCACGCCGTAGCGCTGAGGGCGATCGACGTTCTGTACCTCGTAGGGCCCCGTCAACGGGAAATCGAGCAACGTGTGCTCCTGCAGCGGAAACCTGATCGCAGGATCGATGCCGAACTCGGCGTCGAAGCCGATGACGTTGCGCCAGATGTCCGCGCCCGCGAGCCCATGCAGGATGAACAGGTGCTCGGGCAGCGCCGCGCCGGCGATTTGATTGTTCGAGACGCTGTGGCCCTCGAGGTCCATGCGCACCTGGTTCAAGGTGGAGAGCTCGGGCACGACGTAGCGCGCGAATTGATACGAGTAACCCGCACGGAGCGCGAGCCGGGCGCGCGGGAACCACGACTCGTTCTCGCGCAACGGCAAATCCTGCAGCAAGAAGGCGCGCACGCCGAGCTGCGCGATGTTGCCCGCGTTGTAGCTTGCCGTGGCCGTGGGGAGCACGAGGCGCGGCAAGCTCAGCGAGAGCAGCGTCAGGTATTCACCATGCGAGACGAACGCGTGTTCGGGCACGACGGCGAGGACCGAGTCTCCGAGCAGCGTCTCGTGTTTTTCCGTCGTCGTATCGCTGTTCGTGAACTCGTGGTCGAGCTCGAGCTGCCCGCGCACACTGAGGGACGACGTGTCGTTCTCCCACAAGGAGTAACGCGGCCGCAGGTAGAAGACCCAGTCGTAGTAGGGGTCCGCGCTCTGCGGCTTCGGCCCGACGCCGAGCGTCTGGGTCGTCGTGCGCTGCACCCACAGCAACGAGGAGTCATGCCAAGCGAGCGACTTCTTGGGTGCTTCGCGGGCGGCAGTCTGGTCTTGCGCGACTTGATCGGATGCGAGCGGCTGCGCGGGCGCGCTGCCGGCGACGGCGAGCAGCGCGGCGAAAGCGAGCACGCCGAGAGCGCGATCGAGCATCGGGGGCATTCTTACCTTTGTGCAGCGGCTTGGCGAGAGCGAACGCCGCAGGGCCCGCCCCTCGTCACGCTAGGCGCCGAAGACATTGTCCGTCGCCGCCAAGTCCATCAGCTCGGCGCAATAGAGCCCGACGCACTCGCCCGGCGACGACTCGCTGATGAGGTATTGCATTGCGCGCACGTACTCCAGGTGGAGCTCGCGCAAGCGGCGCAGATCCGCGCGAGAAACCGCGAACAGCGTGTAGCCGTACGCGCCCGGGGCGCCCGCCTGCATGCGCTCGAGCGCCGTGCGCGTCCACGCGATTTTTAGCGCGTGGGCGCGCGTCCGGTCGCGGCTGGTATCCACGTTGAGGATGCGCTCGATGCCGTAGCGGCCACCGCTCCGCTTGACCTGGCCGCTCGCGACGAGCGCCCGCAGCGCGACCGACACTTCCGCAACGCCGATGCCGAGCCGCTCGGCGAGCCAGGCCTTTTGATGCTGGCGCTCCCCACTGTCGAGCTCGAGAGCGCGCAGCACGGCGTGGGACCAAGGCATGTCGTAAGCAAGCGAGCGCGCGAGCTCGAGACGGTCCCACGCGCGAACGACGGAGGCGACGCGCCGCGGCTCGCCGACGCACGCGATGAAATCGAGGAGTCTTCGGCTCAGCGTTTCGACCAAGCACAAGAACTCCGGCAGCCGCGGCTCCGCCTGACCTTTGAGCCAGCGGGACACGCTGTAGCGGTTGAAGCCCGAGTCCCGTGCGATCGCCAAGATGGGCGTCCTGCCGCGCAGCTCGCGTAAGAAAGCCGCCACTCCCGCGGGTGACGTCGGATCGAGCGCGTCGAAGACCGCGGGCGGGCGCGTAAAGAAGCGCTCTACGTACGCTGGGCGCCCGGGCGCGAGAGTCTTCAACAAGGAAAGGAAGCGCGACGCGGTCGGAAACGCGGTGCCCGCTTCCCACCGACTCACGCTGTTGCTGCGATAGCCGCCCCGGCGACTGAGCCGCGCTCGCGATGCGTCGCCGCGCACGCTGCGGACGAGCTCCGAGGCGATGCGCTCGAAGTCGAACTCGCGGCTCGCGGTCCTCGCGGAGCTGCGGCTTTTCTTCGTCCGCAAGCGCCCGGAAGAACGACTCACCGTGCTCTAAATAGCACATATGCGGGCGCGCTGCGCCCCAGATGTTCACATCGAGCATTGTCTGGCGTCGGCGCCAGTGACACCTTCCTCACATGCACGGATTCGGGAGGAGAAGCAGCAGGAGCCGCGCGGGCGCCGCCATGTTCGTCGCGGGGGTGCTCGGCGCTTGTGCGAGCTCGAGCCGTTCGTCGACGGACGGCGGAAGGACGATCGGACCAATCTGCGCCGACTGCGCGACCAACACGGCCGGCGGACAGACGACGGACTTCGGAAGCGGGGGCGGCTGTCAGGAAGACACGCGCACCCCCGTCGATGTCGATACGGCGCGGAGCCTCGGCTTCACCGTCGTCGATCAACTGGACCGAAAGTTCGACACGTCACTCGCGTGGACACCGCGCGACACCACGGGACAACCGGCGACGGGATACGACGCGCACACGACCCTTCACGTCGAGATGAGTCTCCTCGGCGTGGACCGCGTGACGACGGTCGACGGGAAGTGCGGCGACTATTTGCAAGCCAACGTCGGGGTGACGTTGGCTACCGCCGACCAGGCGATTTCGGTCGGAGGCGTCCTCCAGTCTTGGGGCACGGAGCTGGGGGTGCCGGCAGTCGGAGTCGAGGGCACCCTCGATCTCGGATACGCGATCGGAACGCTCGTCTTGCACCCCGATCCACAGCCCGAACCGCTCGCGGGAAAGCTCGCCGTCGAGATGCTGCTGTGGCCGCAGGGCGCACGGGGTCAACTGTCGCTGAGTCTCGTCGACGCGAGCTATCAACCGACGGGCGGCGACGTCGAGCCGGGTCCCCGCTACCTCTATGCGCCACTCGACGCGAAATTTCCGGACGACGCTTGCGACTACCAGGCATTGCCCTTTGGAGCCGACGACCCGGGAGCCGCCGCGACCGGCGAAAGCGCGAGCGATCTCGTGGCGAACGTGGCCGCGATGTTCGGCTCCGATCCGCTGCCCGGCGCGTGGAGTGACACGGGCGACGTAACGGTCACGACGTCCTTCGGAGCGCCGACCAACGTTTGCGTGTTGAACAACGCCGTCGACGCGAACGTCGTCACCATGCAGGTGCCAATCCACATCACGAGCAGCGACGGCCGGGCTCACGTAGACGATCTCGCCAACTTCAGCGTGACCTACGACGCGGGTACCGTTCAGAACGAATGGCTCGAGGCCACGCACGATACCCCTGTCACGCGCGACGATTTTGCGGCGGCCAGCGGGCTTAGCGGCATCGATTTCGGCGACGCGCCCGCAGCGTCCTGGCACACGGAGCTGTTTCTCGAATCCTCCGATCAACCCGAGACCAAACCGTATGGCGGAATTTTCGTGGAGGCCGTCGATCCAAACGCCACCCCCATGGGCTTCCCCAACTACCTCGCGACGCTGCACTGGTGGAATTAGACGCGGGAGCGTCAGCCCGCGCTAGGATGGCCGCCTCATGGCGTCCGCCCTTCCTTCCACCGAGCTCACCGCCCTTCTCGGCCGAGGCACGCACTTCGAGGGCAAGCTGCACTTCGAGGGCCGCGTGCGCATCGACGGCAGCTTCCGCGGCGAGATCCGCGGCGACGACGCGCTCGTGATCGGCGACGGCGCGGACGTCGACGCCCAGATCGAGGTCGGCACGGTGATCGTGAAGGGTGGCCTGCTGCAGGGGAACGTGCGCGCGGCTCACTCGATCGAGCTCTACGTCCCCGCGCGAGCGACCGGGACGCTGCACGCCCCCGAAGTTCACATCGAGAAAGGCGTGCAGTTTGCCGGCACCTGCACGATCGGCCCGCTCGACGCCCCCACTTTGAGTGGCGCGGACCGCACGGAATAGCGTAACGGGTGTGCCGCTGGTGCGTCACTCGTCCGCGCAACACGGCCGGGGAGCGCCTCAAGTACGCGTAAATTCGGCCTCATTCCAGCAGGGCGACACGGCACACGCCGTGCATCAGAGAGGTTTCATGTTCCCCCTCGCCCGCCCGAAGTCCGTGGTCGCCGCCGCTTTTGCCGTCGCCCTGGGTGCCGCTCCGGCCGCAAGTCGTGCCGCGGACAGCCGGGACATTCAGGGCTACGACGTGCGGGTTCCGAACTCCGAGCTCGACGCGGGGGCGGCGAAAGCTCGAGTGCAGTCGAGCCATGACACCCTGCGCTCGGTGCTGCTCGACTACCCGCACTACTCACAGATCATCACGCGCTTCGAGAAGGCGCACGTCGTCGGCAAAGTCGGCCAGCAGACGGATGTGTACCTCGAAGTGCCGATCCTGCACGGCGCCTCGAAGGTCTGGGCGGTCGTTCGTTTCGACGCGCCGAAGCTCGTCGGCGGTGACGAGATCATCCACGGCCGCATGGTGAAGGGGAACGTGAAGCAGCTCGACGCCAACTGGCGCGTCCGAAAAGTTGATGAAACATCGGCCGACCTCGTGCTCGAGCTCCTCATCGTCCCCGACGTGCCCGCGCCGCGCGCGCTGATTTTGAGCGAGGTTCGACGCGCTGCCGCCCGCGCCGTTTCCGGCGCACGTGCCGAAGCGGAGCGCCGAGCCCATCACTGACTCAGTGTGAGACCCCGCGGGGTGGGACCCGCGAGTCCCCCATGGCGGGCCGCGGCGACCCGGCCGGCGAGTCGCTCGCCGGGCTACCTTTCTAGTCTCGGCGGACGGGCGCAAAGACGCGCCTGACCTCGGGCCACTTACAGCATATAATCGCGGGCACACTCGCCCCTCTGACCCCTGGGCGGTGCTTTTCCCACATGCCCCTACCCTCCCGCCGTGGCCTCTATGACCCCCAGTTCGAGCATGACGCTTGTGGCGTCGGCTTCGTCGCCCAAACGAATGGCCAAGCGAGCCACGACATCGTTAAGAAGGGCATCGATATTCTCTTGAACCTCGTGCATCGCGGCGCGTGCGGCTGCGATCCACTGACGGGCGACGGCGCCGGCATTCTGATTCAGCTGCCCGATCCGTTCTTCCGTCGTGAATGCGAGGCGAGCGACGTCGAGTTGCCTGAAGCCGGCAAATACGCCGTCGGCTGTGTCTTCTTGCCGCGTGACAAGCACGACCGCCGGCGCTGCATGCACATCCTCGAAGACAAGATCTTCGGGACCGGGCAGCGCCTGATCGGTTGGCGTGACGTCCGCGTGAACGAGAACGCGCTCGGGCCGATGGCTCGCGCAAGCGCGCCCGTGCTCAAGCAGGTGTTCATCGGCTCGACCGAGCAGGATCAAGACGCGTTCGAGCGCAAACTCTTCGTGATCCGCAAGTGGGCCGAGCGCACGGTACGCGAGAGCAACATGGCGGGCCGCGGCGCGTTCTACATGCCGAGCCTTTCGTCACGCACCATCGTCTACAAGGGCCTCCTCCTCGCGGAGCAGCTCGCGGGCTTCTACACCGAGCTCACCGATCCGGCGATGGTGAGCGCGCTCGCGATGGTGCACCAGCGCTTCAGCACCAACACGTTCCCGACCTGGGAACTCGCGCAGCCGTTTCGCATGCTCGCGCACAACGGTGAGATCAACACCGTGCGCGGCAACGCCGCGTGGATGAGCGCACGCGAGCAGCTCTTCGACGAAGAGGTGTTCGGCGAGGACGTGCGGCACATCCTGCCGATCATCGCGCCCGGCGGCTCCGACTCCGCGCAGCTCGACAACGTCGCGGAGCTGCTCGTGCACGCTGGCCGCTCACTGCCGCACGTGATGATGATGCTCGTGCCCGAGGCTTGGCAGAACGACGAGCAGATGTCGCAGCGCAAGCGCGACTTCTACGAGTACCACTCGTGCTTGATCGAGCCGTGGGACGGACCCGCGGCGCTCGCGTTCACCGACGGCAAGCGCATCGGCGGCATCCTCGACCGGAACGGCTTGCGTCCCGCGCGCTGGACCGAAACGAAGGACGGGCTCGTCGTCCTCGCGTCGGAGACCGGCGTGCTCGACATCCCGCCGGAGAACGTCCTGCGCAAGGGCCGGCTCGAGCCGGGCCGCATGTTCCTGGTCGATACGGAAGCCGGGCGCATCGTCGAGGACGAGGAGCTGAAAGACGAAATCGCGCGACGCAAGCCGTACGGGCGCTGGCTCCGCGAAAATAAGATCCTGCTCAGCGAGATCGAGGTTTCACCGCCGACGGGGACGCGCCGCGAGCACGCATCGCTCCTTCAGCGCCAGAAAGCCTTCGGTTACACGGAAGAGGATCTACGCCTCTTGATGGTGCCGATGGCGGAGAAGGGCGAAGAGGCGACGGGCTCGATGGGCACCGACACGCCGCTCGCCGTGCTTTCGGACGAGCCGCAGCCGCTCTTCAACTACTTCAAGCAGCACTTCGCGCAGGTCACCAACCCCGCGATCGATCCGATCCGCGAGGAGATGGTGATGAGCTTGAAGCAGTACGTCGGCGGTGAGGCCGACCTGCTGCTCGAGCTGCCCGATCACGCGCAGATGCTCGAGCTCGAACGACCGATCCTCACGAACGAGGACATCGCGAAGCTACGCGAGACGCACCTGCAGCAGGTGCGCCAGCCGCCCACCCTCAAGATGCTCTACCCGGTCGCCGAGGGCGGAGCGGGCCTCAAAGCAGCGCTCGACGAGCTCTGTCGCGAGGCGTCGCATGCGGTGCATCAGGGGCAGAGCCTCCTGATTCTGTCGGACCGCGGCTCGAACGCGGACTACGCGCCGGTGCCGAGCCTGCTCGGGCTCGGCGCCGTGCATCACCACTTGATGCGGAACGGCACGCGCATGCGCGTCGGGCTCATCGTGGAAACGGGCGACGCGCGCGAGGTGCACCACTTCAGCCTGCTAGTCGGCTATGGCGCAGGCGCGGTGAACCCGTACCTGGCGTTCGAAAGCATCGACCATCTGGTGCGGAGCGGCGCCTACCCGAGCCTCAAGGACCCCGAGACCGCCCGCAAGAAGTACGTGAAGGCGCTCGACAAGGGCTTGCTCAAAGTGATGAGCAAGATGGGCATCAGCACCGTGCAGAGCTATCACGGCGCCCAGATCTTCGAGGCGATCGGGCTCTCGCCCGAGGTCATCGACCGCTACTTCACCGGCACGGCGTCGCGCATCGCGGGCATCGACCTCGACGTGATCGCGGAGGAGTGCAAGCGCCGCCACGAAAAGGCGTACCCCCAGGTGACGCAGCCGAGCCCGCTGCTCGATCTCGGCGGCCAGTATCATTTCCGCGCGCAGGGCGAGCGTCACCTCTGGAACCCGACGACGGTGGCGAAGCTCCAGCACGCCGTGCGCGCCGAGGACGCCAAGAGCTACGCCGAGTACTCGAAGGCAATCAACGACGCCACGACGGGCGCGATCACGTTGCGCGGCCTGTGGGAGCTCGTGCCGTCGCAGAGCCCAGTGCCGCTCGACGAGGTCGAACCCGCGACTGAGATCGTCAAGCGCTTCGCCACGGGCGCGATGAGCTTCGGCTCGATCAGCTCCGAGGCTCACGAAAACCTCGCCATCGCGATGAACCGCATCGGCGGCAAGAGCAACACCGGTGAAGGCGGCGAGCGTGAGGAGCGCTTCAAGCCCGACGCCAACGGCGATTGGCGGCGCAGCGCGATCAAGCAGGTCGCCTCCGCGCGTTTCGGCGTGACCACCTACTACCTCGTCAACGCGGACGAGCTCCAGATCAAGGTCGCCCAGGGTGCGAAGCCGGGCGAAGGTGGCCAGCTACCCGGTCACAAGGTCGACGCGATCATCGCGAAGACGCGCCACTCCACGCCGGGCGTGACGCTCATCTCTCCCCCGCCCCACCACGACATCTATTCGATCGAAGATCTCGCGCAGCTCATCTTCGATCTGAAGATGACGAACCCGCGCGCGCGCATCAGCGTGAAGCTCGTCGCCGAGGCGGGCGTGGGCACCGTCGCAGCCGGCGTCGCCAAGGCGCACGCGGACGTGATCCTCATCGCAGGCCACGACGGCGGCACGGGCGCGTCGCCGCTCACGTCGATCAAACACGCGGGCGTGCCCTGGGAGCTCGGCTTGGCAGAGACGCACCAGGTGCTCGTGAAGAACGACCTGCGTAGCCGCGTGAGCCTGCAGGCGGACGGCCAGATGCGCACGGGCCGCGACGTCGTCATCGCGGCGCTGCTCGGCGCCGAGGAGTTCGGCTTCGCGACGGCTCCGCTCGTCGCGAGCGGCTGCATCATGATGCGCAAGTGTCACTTGAACACCTGCCCCGTCGGTATCGCCACGCAGGATCCGGTCTTGCGCGCGAAGTTCGAGGGCAAGCCCGAGCACGTGATCCGCTTCATGTTCTACGTCGCGGAAGAGGCGCGCACGCTGATGGCGTCCCTCGGCTTCCGCAGCTTGAACGAAATGGTCGGCCGCACGGATCGGCTGAAGCCGCGCACCGGCGTCGGCAACTGGAAGACGGAGCGGCTCGATTTCTCCGACGTGCTCATGCCTGCGCAAGCGGGCCCGGGCGTCGGCACCTTCAAGTGCGTGCCGCAGGATCACGGCCTCGACGTCGCCCTCGACAACAAGCTCATCGAGCTCTGTGCGCCCGCGCTCGAGCGCAAGGAGCCGGTGAAGCACACGCTCGAGATCCGGAATTTGAACCGCACCGTCGGCGGGATGCTCGCGGGCGAGGTCGCACGGCGACACGGCCAGGCGGGCCTGCCGGAGGGCACGATCGAGCTCTCCTTCAAGGGTTCGGCCGGCCAGAGCTTCGGTGCCTTCATCATGAACGGCATCGAGCTCGAGCTCGAAGGCGACGCCAACGACTACGTCGGCAAGGGCATGGCCGGCGGCACCGTCGCCGTCCGCGCCCCGGCGACCGCGACCTTCCGCGCCGAAGAGAACACTCTCATCGGCAACACCGCGCTCTACGGCGCCACCGCGGGACGCGCGTTCTTCGCGGGGCGCGCCGGTGAACGCTTTGCCGTGCGCAACAGCGGCGCGACCGCGGTCGTCGAAGGCGTCGGCGATCACGGCTGCGAGTACATGACCGGCGGCCGCGTCCTCGTGCTCGGGCGCACGGGGCGCAACTTCGCGGCCGGCATGAGCGGCGGCTTCGCCTACGTCCTCGACGAGACGGGCGACTTCGACAAGCGGGTGAACCTCGGCATGGTCGAGGTCGAGGCGCTGAGCTCCGAGGACGCCGCGTTCGTCGCGGCGCTCATCGAGGAGCACCGCGATCGCACGGGTAGCGCGCGCGCCCAATCGCTGCTCGCAGCTTGGGAAAACACGCTGACGCGACTCGTCAAAGTCGTGCCGCTCGAGTACCGGCGCGTGCTCGAGGAGCAATCGCGCGCGCGTGAAAAGTCGGCGACGAGCCACGGCTTGCCCGTGCTACAGACGGCCGGAGCGAAATAGTCGTGGGAAAAGTCACTGGATTTCTCGAGTTCGAGCGCACCGATCCGTCCAAGCGAGCCGTCACCGAGCGCCTCCGCGACTACCGGGAGTTCGAGCTGCCGGTCGTGCAGGAAGCGCTCGTACAGCAGGGCGCGCGCTGCATGGATTGCGGCATTCCGTTCTGCAACACCGGCTGTCCGCTCGGCAACCTCATCCCCGATTGGAACGATCACGTCTACAAGGGCTTGCACGAGCTCGCGAGTCACTCGCTCCACTCGACCAACAACTTCCCGGAAATCACGGGGCGCATTTGCCCCGCTCCGTGTGAAGCCGCGTGCGTGCTAGGCATCAACGACGACCCGGTGAGCATCAAGCTCATCGAACGCGCCATTGCCGATCGCGCCTTCGAGAGCGGGTTCGTGAAGCCGATCCCGCCGAAATCGCGCACGGGTAAGACCGTCGCGGTCGTCGGCTCGGGTCCCGCAGGGCTCGCGGCGGCGCAGCAGCTCGCGCGCGCGGGCCACACCGTCACCGTGTATGAACGCGACGATCGGCTGGGCGGCCTCCTCACGTACGGCATCCCGGATTTCAAGCTCGAGAAGTCGATCATCCAACGCCGCGTCGAGCAGATGACCGCGGAAGGCGTCGTCTTCCAAGCGTCGGCTGACGTGGGCGGCAGCATCACCGGACAGGACCTCCGCGCGAAGCACGACGCGGTGATCCTCGCGATCGGTTCGCGCAAGCCACGCGACCTCGCCGTACCCGGGCGCGAACTTTCGGGCGTGCACTTCGCGATGGACTTCTTGACGCAGCAGAACCGGCGCGTCGCAGGCGAAACCGTCGCCGACACCGGCGCGATTCTCGCGACGGGGAAGCACGTCGTCGTGATCGGCGGCGGCGACACCGGCAGCGACTGCATCGGCACCTCGCACCGGCAAGGCGCGAAGAGCGTGACGAGCTTCGAGATCATGCCGCGCCCGCCGGAAGAGCGCGCCACGTCAACGCCCTGGCCGCAGTGGCCGCTCATGCTCCGCACCTCGAGCTCGCACGAAGAAGGCGGCAACCGCGACTGGAGCGTCTCGACCGAGAAGATCACCGGCAACGGCAAGGTGGAAGAGCTCCACTGCGTGCGCGTCGAGTTCCGCAGCGGCCGCTTCGAGCGCGTCGCAGGCAGCGAATTCGTGCTGCCCGCGGATCTCGTGCTGCTCGCGATGGGCTTCGTGCACCCCGAGCGTGAAGGCGTGGTCGAACAGCTCGGCGTCGACCTCGATCAGCGCGGCAACGTCCGCATCGACGGGCGCTGCATGGCGAGCGTGCCGGGTGTGTTCGCCGCCGGCGACTGCCAGCGCGGACAATCACTCGTCGTCTGGGCGATTGCGGACGGTCGCCGCGCCGCCCGTGGGGTCGATCAGTACCTCATGGGTCGTAGCGAGCTCTGAGCCGGCGCGGCGGGCGCGCGGTACAGATCGAGGCGGAAACGCCCTTCCGCCTCGTTTGACGGTGGATGGGTACTGTTTCAGTATCGGCACAGTGCGGCGCCCCTATGGACGCCGCGCAACCTTCCACCCACATGCGCGTATCGCACGACCTTCTGTGGATTTTTCCACTCGGATTGTTCTCGCTCGTTGCTTGCGGCGGCAGCGATTCCAAGGACTTCTTCGGCGTTCCTGAGGCGCGCGGCGGTGCGGCCGGACGCGGCGCTGCGGGCGCGACGGCCGGCTCGGGCAAGGGCGGTACGACCGGGAGCGCAGGCGGGACGACGGGCACTGGCGGCTCCTCGAACCCAGGCTCCGGCGGAGACGGCAACACGACGAGCGGCGGTACGTCCACCGGCGGCAGTACCTCGGAGACCGGCGGCTCGGACGCGTCGGGCGGCTCTGGCGCAGCGGGCGGCTCGGACGCGGCAGGCGGCTCTGGCGCGACGGGCGGCTCGGACGCGACCGGTGGCTCGGACACGAGCGGCGGCACGGGCGGCGGCACCGCAACGGGTGGCACCGGCGGTGACACGAGTGGTACCGGCGGCACGCTGGACATGACGGGCGGCGCCGGCGGCACGGGCGGCGGCGCAGGGCAATCCGCAGGCGGCGCTGGAGGCCTCGCCGGTGCGAGCATGGGCGGCATGAGCGCAGCAGCCGGTACGACCGCAATGGGCGGCCGCAGCAACGGCGGCCGCGGCGGCAAAGCTGGCAGCGGAGGCGGCACGAACGACTGCGACACGCTCCTCCAAACCGCCAATGATGCCCTGACGGCGGCTCAGGCTTGCGACCCGAGCTCGAACGCCGTGCTCTGTCGAGACACGGTCGACGATCCGTGCGGGTGCTCGGTCCCCGTCGCGCGTGCCGACTCGGCGGAGACCAAGGCTTACCTCGCCGCGCTCGACAAGCTGAAGACGTGCTCCGTCGCATGCGCGGCGCTCGTCTGCCGCGCGCCGCGCAACCCTACCTGCGAATCGACGTCGAGTGGTCACGGGCCCGGCCCCGCCAGCATGGGCCAATGCACGAGCGGCACCGTCACTACCCTGCCCTGAGTGAGCGAGCCGACGCAGCGTTCAGCCGAGCTGAGCGGTGCGCGTGATCTCGCCCATACGACCGCTCCGGTAGTCGTCGAACGCCTGCATGAGCTCGCGTTCGTCGTTCATCACGAACGGACCGTGCCGTGCGACGCGCTCGCGTAGCGGAACGCCACCGAGGAGCAGCAGCCGTCCCGCGGCGCTCCCACCGCGCAACCGTACGGCATCGCCCGGGCCGAGCACGGCGAGTTGCCCGTCACGCACGAGCTCACCCGCGTCGCCCAGCAGCGCTTCACCTTGGAACACGTAGACCATGCCGCCGTGATCCGGTGGGAGCTCGCTCACGACGTCCGCGCCGGGCGCAAGCGACCAATCCTGCAGCACGATGGGCGTGTGCGTGTCGATGACGGCGCGCGCGCCGAGCGCCGCGCCTGCGATCACGTTCACGCTCGCCAGTCCGTCGGCGCTCGCAGCGCGCGGGATGTCCGTAGCGCGGATCTCTTGGTAGCGCGGCCGCGTGAGCTTGAGACGCGCCGGCAGGTTCACCCAAATCTGAAAGCCGTGAACGCGACCACCCTCGTCCCGCAGCCGCCGCGAAGGCATCTCCGAGTGCACGATGCCGCCGCCGGCCGTCATCCATTGCACGTCGCCCGCGCGAAGCACACCGTGATGCCCGGCCGAGTCCTCGTGCTCGAACTCGCCTTCGAGTGCATAGGTCACGGTCTCGAAACCCCGGTGCGGATGATCGGGGGCTCCGACGGCTTCACCCGGCGAGTAGTCAACGGGGCCAAGCTCGTCGAGTAGGAGAAAGGGATCGACCTGCGTGAGCCCCAGTGTCGGTACAGGGCGTCGCACGACGAATCCCGCTCCTTCGAGCTGGCGATGCGCCGTCACGATGGTCGTAGATTCTCGGACTTGGGAGGCTTGCATGGGAGTTTGCATCCATTTCCGCGCGCGCCCCTCCAAAGGAGCGCGCGAACAAGCGCACAAGGTAAGACCGAGTGCGCCTCTTTCAAGGGCTCCGGGCGCGCTCGACGCTCCCAGCCCGCCAGACAAGCATGCGATACTCGTGGCTTGCGATGACGGGTAAGCCGAGTGAAGCGGAGCGTGAGCCCGTCAGGCCGGAGGGGTCGCAACCGGAGATCCTGGTTTCGTACAAGCCGGCCGGGCGCGAAACGCTCGAGGCAATCACCGGAGAGCTCGTGCCCTTGCCCGTGAAGTTCGAGCATGCCGCCAAGGCGCGCCGCGAGAGCTCGAGCCCCGAAATCACCGTGCGGGAGGGCAGCATCGAGCGCGACACGCTCGCGGCCATCATGGCCGAGGCGGGCGCAGTCTCCGTCGCCGAACCCGCCCCAAACGCCGCGCCGCCGGCAGCGAAGACCGCCACCGTTGCGGTCGAGATCTTCGAGATGATGACCTACGTCGTGCGCGGCGGTGACGTCGCGCGCCTGGCGAGCGAGAGTTCGCGCCGGAGCTTCGTCGAGGAGCACCTGCTCGCGCGCCTGCCCGTGAGCTCGATCGCGGACGTCGAGCGCGTCGACGTGACGCCGTGGACGGTCCCCGGCACGCTCGTCGTGCGCGTCTGGTGCCGGACGAACCCGCTAGCCTAAGCCCGACTCGATGCTCGCGCGCACGGCGGCGATGAGCCCCTTCATGTGCGCGTCGCCCGCGTGCTCTTTCGGATCGATCGGCGGAAGGACGCGTACGCGGATGCGCTCGCCGTCGGTAACGCGGGTGCCACCCGTAGGGAGCACGCGCTCGGTGCCGAGCACGGTCACGGGGAGGATGCGCGCTCCAGCGCCCGCAGCGAGGTGAAATCCGCCTTTTTTGAAGGGGCCCAGCACGGCGCCCGTGCCGCGCGTGCCCTCGGGCGCGATCCAGATGCTCGTGCCGCCTTTGATGGCCTCGCGCGCACGCTCGAGGCTTCGCATCGCGGCGATGCGGTTCGAGCGGTTCACCTCGACGAAGCCGGCTGCCCGCATCGCCCCCGCCCAGATGGGCACGCGAAAGAGCTCCGCCTTCGCCACCATGCGCAGCCGTCGCGGCCGGAGCGCCTGGAAGAGCACGGGAATGTCGTAATGCGAACGGTGATTCGACATCACGACGAACGCTTCCTCGAGCGGCGCGTGCTCGAGGCCGCTCACGTCGAGCTCGATCTTCGCATACCGCACGAGCGCCGCCGACCAGCTGTCGAGGCGTGCATCGCAGGTCGGCGTCGTGAGCGTGCCGAGCGCGCTCTGTATCACCGTCGGGATGCAAATACGCAGCGTGTGGAACGCGGCGTTCGCCAAGTGGCGGACGGTCATGCGGCTAGCGCCTATTGCGGGGTGCGTGCGTCCGCGCGCCGTCACCGGTCCACGAGAGCAGCTTGCGTCGCTGCGGCGCTTCACGCGGCATGCCGGGCGGCGGGATGTGTTCGCCGACGAACCAAACGTCGAAAGACACGAGCTCATCCGCCTTTTTGCCGGTGATCTGGTGATAGTTGCGCAGCATGTCGCGCACGCCTTCGAGGTAGCCCTCGAAGCGTTGCTCGCCGATGCGGCGATGGAAATCACCCCAGATCTGGTTCATGTGAAAGCCGCCCTTCGGCTGGACCTCGAAGTCCGGCGCCTGCTGCGTGAGAGGATCGAAGTGGCGACCGTCGCGCGTGATGCCATCCACCACGACACGACCGTCGTCGCTCGGCGGGGACGGTGCGAACATGCTCCAACCCTGGAACAGACGTGGATAAACGACGATCGACGTCATCCACTCGGGCCGGTGCTTCGGCTTGAGCCACTCCGGGACGGCGCGGTTTTCAATCAGCACCTGGCTGCCGCAGCTGAGCACGATGACGAGCACGGCCAGCTCGCGCAGCCCGGCAACACCGCGCCGCCAGAGTTGACGAGCCGCGCTCGGCTCGGGCGACGCGTCCTCGCGCCGGCCCGCGAGACCCTCGAGCTCGAAATAGGCGTCCGCGTCCGCGCTCTCGGCCGAGGCGCGCTCGAGGCGTCGCTCGATCGCCATGTCGAGCACCGGCAAGCGCGCCGGGAACACGAGCAGTCGCCCGAACGGAATCGCGTCGGCCAGACGCAGCAGCGCAACGACGCCGCGGAAGCGCTTGCCGCTCGCCGGATCGATCACGATAAGCGTCCGCGCCACGGCGACGCTGAGCGGCTCCTGCTCGGGCGCCGGCTCGGCGTCCCCCTCGTCGTCTTCTTCCTCGGGGGGCGCGACCGGCGTCACGGGCGTGAACCCCACGTGATCGAGCACGTCGAAGCGCTTCACGACGCGGCAGAACGAGACCCAAAAGCCACTCTGCGGATCGAAGCAGAGCTCGCGACGCGGGTAGTGCGCGGCAAGCTTCGGCCCGAGCTTCTCCCACGCTTCCGTCGGGATCAGGGCCCAGAACATGGTGACCATCGCCCAGGAGAACGGCCCGAGCTGCACCACCGAGTCGATCGACAGATGGAGCGCACAACACAGGCCCCACGCGAGCATGCGGAAGAGCGGCGTGCGAAAGGGTGAGGCCAACAGAATCGCGATGCTCGACTCCATCGCGAGCGCGGAGAAGGTCATCACCTTGAACGCAGCCGTCGGCAGTAGATCGCGAAGCCAGCCACCAAAGGCGGTGACCATGCGATCCTGCTGAAAGAAGTAGTAGACGGCGGTTCCGTCGCGCCACTCGTGCCCGGTCTTGTGGACGACGTTGAAGTAGTAGATGACGATCCACTGGAGGATCAGCGCGGCGACGGCGAACGAAACGACGGGGCTCGTGGCGCGCGGCGGGTCGTCGCGATCGTTCAACCCGGCGGGCGTCGTCTCGTGGCGCGCGCGGAGCGAGGCCCGCAGAGCGTCGACGCTGAAGCGCCGCCCGAGCGGCAAGAACATGGACCAGACCGTCAGCAGCGTGAGCACGACCCAGCCGCCGTTCTCGAGCATGATATTGCGGCTGTTGATGCTGACGAGCAGCAGCGCCGCGAGCACGTGCATGATGCGCGTGTGCCACCCGACGGCGAGCAGGACGCACACGAGCAAGTGAAACGCCATCAGCGTCCTCACCTCACCCGGCGTGCTGCACGCGAGGTAGATGGAGAACAGGTGATCGCTCATCGGGCGGAAGAGCATGAAGTGGTTCGTGAGCCAGCCCGTGTTGGCGTAGTGCGCGTCCACGTCGGCCCAGCGGCGAGCCACGTCCACGAAGAGCAGGCACGCGAGCGCGATGCGGAACAAACCCAGCGAACGCGGATCCGCAGTGCCGTAGGTATCGCGTAGAAACGCCCACAGCCCCGGGCGGGTATCCGCTCGCGCGCCGCGCTCCGACGACGGCGGCTCGGAATCCGGCGCGTCATCGTCCGGCGTGGGCTCGACGGGTGCGGCTGTGGATTCGCTCATGGCGTCCCCGCGCCGGGTGCGCCGCCGAGCCAGGGCGTCGCGAGCGAGTCGTAAACGTAACCGTAGCTCACGAGCTTCTGCGGCGGCTCGGCCACCGGGCGCTCTTGCCCGGGAGCCGGTGGCTTGTCGTTCACCCACCACACGTCGAAGCTCACGAGCTCGTCCTCGGGACGGCCGTAGTACTCGTGCCAGTGGCGTAGATACTCGCGAAGATGCTGGCGATTCGGCACGTGGAAATCGAAGCGAATACGGTTGTTGTAATCACACCAGAACTGCTCGTGTCCCCAACCGGTTCGGCTGTAGGGGTCGAAGTCCGGCAGCTTGCCGGTGAACGGATCGAGTTTCCGGCCGTCTTTCGTGCGCGCGTCGACGACGACGTGGCCGTCGTCGTAGGGCGGCTCGGGGGCGAACATGCCCCAACCCTCGAGTAACCGGAAGGTGTTCACGAAGCGCACCACCCAATCGGGCCGGTGCACGTGCAGGCGGCGATTGGCGAATTGGTTGTCGTTGCCGGCTTGGATCACGAGCATGACGAACGCGACCGCAATGAGCGACTCGCGAAGCAAAGCGTGAATCCCCGTGCGCGTGGCGCGCCAGGTTCCGGCGTGCTCGGGCCGCACCGCCGGCGTCTCCTCCACCGGTGCGCCCAGACCGCAGGCGCCGAGCCCGAAGAAGCTCGAGATCGCCACGCGGTTGCGAGCGACCGCGCGGTACGCCGCGCGGCCGAGCTCCGCGAGCCCCGGGACGCGCAGCCAGAAGAAGAAGAGCACGCCGAAGGGCAACGCTCGGGCGATCTCGAACACGGCGCGTTCCTCGAGGTGGACTTTGCCGGCCGCGTCCACGACGACGACGGTGCGTTCGGCGGTCGCGGCGTCCACGCCCGGCGGTAACGCTTCCTGCCGGTCATTGCCGACGAACGTCAGTCGCTCACAGGGATCGAGCCGCTTGAGCAGCCGGCAGATGAAGAGACAAATGCCGCAGTCGATGTCGAAGATCACGGTGCGCCGCCGTCCCTCGCGGCCGAACCAGCGCGCAACGAGCCGTGCGTCCGCCGCGCTGAGGAGCGGCACGTAAAACAGCATCATCGCGTACGAGAACGGTCCGAGCCGGGACGTGAGCGCGATGCCGCCATGCAGGCCGATGCCGAGCAGAAACGCGAGACGAATGATCCAGGTGCGGAAGAACGGGAAGAGGATGATCCACGGCAGCGAGAACTCGATGCCGAGCGCGCCATACGAGAAGGTCCGGATGATCGAATACGGCACGTGCTCGCGCAGGAAGATCCCGAGGTGGGTCACGATGCGGTTTTGCTGCAAAAACCACCAGATCGCGGAGCCGTTTTTCCAACCGACGCCGTCCTTGTGCACGGCGTTGAAGAAGTAAATCGTCGCGAGCTGGAGGAACGAGACCAGTACGATGAGCGAGACCACGCTGTTCTCGGGCGCCGCGGGACGAGTGCGATCGTTGAGAGCGTGCGGGCTCCGTTCGCGATAGCCGCGCAGCGAGACGAGCAGCGCATCGACGCTGAAGCGACGGCCGAGCGGGAAGAACAGCGTGATGCCCGCAATCAGATTCACGAGCACGTCGCCGCCGTTTTCGACGAAGAGGTCCCGCGCGTCGAGGCTCGTGATGGAGACGAACGCGAGCACCTGCATGAGGCGCGTGCAGAGGCCGAGCGTGTAGCTCACGAACACGGCGAGCATGAGCGCCATCACCGTGCGCACCTCGGCCAGTGACGAAAACGCGTGTAAGAGCGAGAAAACGCCGTCGCCCATCGGCCGGAACAGCGAGAAGTGATTCGGTAGGAAGCCGTCGTTCGAGTAGTACTCGCGAGCCCCCTCGAACCGCCGGCCACAGTCCCAGACGAGGAGCGCGCCGAAGCCGATCCGGAAGATCCCGAGCCAGCGCGCGTCCGCCGTGAAATACCGGGCCTGGAGGAAGTCGCCGACGGCGCTGGAAGCCCTCACCTCTCTATGCTCTTTTTCCACGATTGCTTGGTCTTTTGCGCGTACGACGCTCGGGGACGGCGATCACGATCGGCACGCGAGTGAGCGCGGCATCGAAGCGGCACTCTAGCAGCGGCCCGGCCGTCTGGGGTAGGCTCTGGCGCCTTCGGCCACCATGAATATCGCCTGTACCGCATGCTCCGCGCGCTATGGCGTGGCCGACGACAAGCTCATTGGTAAGCGCGTCCGTATCACGTGCAAACGCTGCGGCACCGTTCTCGTCGTCGACGGGAATACGAATCCGCCGACCGTCACTGCATCGACGAGCGTCGCGCCGAGCCCGCTCGCCGCCCAGCCCGCCGCGGAGTCGCGACCCGCGGCGCCGGCTCCGGAGCCGCCCTTCACGGTACTTTTCGGGGACGGCCGGCAAGAACAAGCGGACATCGCGCAAATCGTGCGCTTCCACCGCTCCGGGCAACTCGGCACCGACAGCCTCGTCTGGCGGGACGGCATGTCCGATTGGACCGATCCCTGGAGCGTCGAGGACATCGCCGCCGCGTTCAAGCGCATGGGGTATTCCCGTCCGGCGCCGCCGGAGGAGCCGTCTCCCCAGGCCCCTTTGCACGAGGAATTCGAAGAGGAGGCCACGCAGATCGTCTCGAGCAGCCCGCACCACAGCGCTCCGGCCTACGACGACGGGGGCGACACGAACGTGGTGCGCCCCGTCCGACACGCCTCGCCGGCAGCAGGCGCCGGACAGCGCGCCGCTTCGCAGCGCGTCACGGAAGAGGAAGACGAGGACCCGACGCGCGTGGGCCCGCTCGACCGCGGCTCGACACAGGTCACGAGAGCAGCGCGCGAGGCACAGCGCGCTCGTCGCGCGAGCTCGCGGCCGCCGCTCGAAGAGCGCCGCAGTGAGCCGGCGCGCCGCAGCGAGCCCGCACGCCGCAGTGAACCCGTGCGCGCGGCAGAGCCCGTGTACGCGCCGGCGCCGGAAGAGCAGCCGCGCGTCAACCGAACGTCGACGCGCGCGCGCTCGGCGCGGGTCGAATCCGAGCGACCGCGCGAGGATCTCTTCGCGCGGCAGGCGCATGCCGGCAGCGAAGACGAGCACGCCGCAGCCGCGTCGCCGTACGAGGACGACGGCCCCCGACTCACCGGCGCGCGCAACGAAAGCTCGGTGCTCTTCTCGCTCGATTCGCTGCTCAAACAGGAGCAGAAGCGGCCCGAGCGAACGGCGCCGCCCGCGCGCCGCGACGAGTCGCTCTTGGTCGACACGGGGAGCTCGCTGCCGGCCGGCGGCGGCATCGCCCCGGCGCTCTCCGCACCTGATTTCACGGCGCCGATCACGGCCCCGCCGCCCGCGCTCACCTCGCTCGAACCCTACTCGGACAGCGACCGCTCGCGCTCGTCGCGCGCCTGGCTCTACGTGCTCGTCTTGGTCGCGTTCGGCGGAGCCGGAGCCATCGGCTGGCGTACAGGGGCCCTGCGTGAGGTGCTGCTGAAGGCGCTCAACGTGCCGCCGAACCCTGCCGCCAGCGCCCCTTCAGCGACTCCTTCCGCGGCGGCGAGCGAGACGGCCAGCGCTGCATCGGCGTCCGCATCTGCATCCGCTTCGACTTCGGCGGCCGCCGCGACCAGCGCAGCACCCAGCGCCAGCGTCGCGGCAACCACAGGGAGCAAGACGCCGTCCGCTCCGAGCCAACGCGCGACGGCGCACGCCACGCACGAGACCGCGACGCACGAAGCCCCCGACCACGAGCCCGCAACCCACGAGGCGCCCGAGCACGAAGCCGCGACGCCCGCTCCGGCTTCGACCGGCGCGTCCACTCCGTTCGACACGGCCGCCGCGAAGGAAGCGCTGACCGCCGCCGCCGGCAACGCCGCAAGCTGCAAGGAAATGGGCGGCCCCACGGGCAACGGCAAGGTGTCGATCACCTTCGCGCCGAGTGGTCGTCCCACGTCGGTGGCGGTGACGGGTGACCTCGCCGGCACCACGGTCGGGTCGTGCGTGGCGCGGCTTTTTCGCGGCGTTCACGTGCCGGCCTTCGCCGGTGATCCCGTCACGGTCGCGAAGAGCTTCGCGATCGAGTGAGCACAAACGACGACGGGCGCCGCGAGAGCGACGCCCGTCTAGGTAGCCGCGGCCGTTGCCGCGAGCCCCGCGTTACTCCGCGGCGACCTGGCTCGGGGCGAACGAGGTGCGGTCCCCGAGCACCGTGGTGCGCTGATCGACCCAACGCGTGCGGTCGAAGGCATCCATGTTCTTGTTGAGCACGACCTGGAAGCACGCCGCGTTGCCCTGCTCGGCGACGAGCACGGACCAGGCGAGGAAGAAGTGCCAGATGCGGTACCAGCGATCGCCGTACGCCGCCGTCACCGCCGCGCGGTTCGCGATCCAGTTGTCGTGCCAGCGCTTGATCGTAAAGCCGTAGTGGATGCTGATGTTCTCGACGCTGTGCGTCTCCCAGCCAGCCTTCTCCATCGCCTTGAGCATGGCCGACGGGCAGAGGCTCGCGTCCGCCCCCGGGAAGACGTACTTGTTCATGAACAAGCCCCAGATCAGATCCTCGGGGCGGAGGCCACGGCGCAGACCCGTCCACTGCAAGAGGAAGAGGCCGTCGTCCTCGAGCAGGTCGCGAACGAGCTCGTAGAAGGGGACGAGGTTCTTCACGCCCACGTGCTCGACCATCTCGAGGCTCGAGATCTTGTTGAAGCGCTGCTTCGGAATGTCGCGGTAATCACAGCAGAGGATGCGCGCGCGATCCGCGACGCCGGCCTGCTGGATGCGACCGTTCCCGAATTCGGTCTGCCGCTCGGCGATCGTCACGCCCGTCGCGTCCGCACCGAAATTGACGGCGGCGTGGCGAGTCAGCGTGCCCCAGCCGCAGCCGATGTCGAGCAGCCGCTCGCCCTTCTTCAGGCCGAGCTTCTGACACACGAGGTTCATCTTGTTGTCCTGCGCCTGCTCGAGCGAGTCGGCGCGGCTCTCGAAGAAACCGCTCGTGTAAACCATGCGTTCGCCGAGGAACCAGCCGAAGAAGTCGTTGCCGCGATCGTAGTGCTCGCGGACGATGCGCTGATCCTGTGCCTTCGAGTGAATCGTGACTTCCGGGATGAAGTTCGTGACGGCCCAGCGGAGGTGATCGCTCGTGAGGCGCCAGCTCACGAAATCATTGCGGCTGCGCAGAAGCGCATAGATGTCACCCGGGATGTCCAGGTCGCCGTCGAAATAAGCCTCGTACAGCGTTGCCATCGGGATGGGCGTGTTCGCGTAGCGACGGGCCAATTTCTGATCATGGAAGACGACGTAATCGGTAAGGCGCGGCATGGGCTCCTGGATCCTCGCCCCGGGATTGGGGCCGAAACGACCGGGAGAGGAGCATGACCCCGCTTCGTTTCGCAACTTGCAAAACACCGGCACCGGCTCCAGAGCCGGTGCGCCAGGCTAAAATCCTGGCTGAAGACGGGGGCTTGCGCGCAAAAGTGAGGGGGATCTCGCTTTGGCCCGGCCCATGCTACGTGAAGGCCTTCCGAGGTCCACCGTGAGTTATCCGCGCGCGATCCAGGTCCTCGGCATCGGGTGGGCAATGGCCGCGGGCCTGTGCTCTGCCCCCCGCATCGCTTCGGCGAACGGTGCCTTCCCGACCGTGAGTCAGCTGGTGCCGGATCCGAGCGACGCCGATCATCTCGTTTTGCGCTCCACTTTTGGCCTGCTCGTCACGCGGGACCGCGGAGCGAGCTGGGATTGGCTGTGCGAAGACGGCATGGGCTACAGAGACGTCCAGCCGCCCATGGCCGTCCTACCGGGCGGCGTGATCCTGCTCGCCACGCCCGACGGGATCATGAGGAGTGACGCGGCGGGGTGTGACTTCCAACACGCGAGCGGCGTCGACGCCATGGTGCTCGACCTCGCGCGCGTCCCGAGCGATCCGAACGGGGCCGTCGCCGTCAGCCTGTCCGGAACGGACGCGCAGCTGTGGCGAACCGACGACGGCGGCATGACGTTCGCTCCGCTCGGGGACCCCATTTCCGGCTTCATTCCGTCGACCGTCGATGTCGCGGCGACGGACGCCGACGTCATCTACGTGAGCGGGCTTGCCGGCACGCAAGGCTCGCTCGTTCGCACCCGCGACGGCGCAAAAACGTTCGACACGTTGCCGGTGCCGAACACGAGCACGTCGCGCCGCCCGTTCATCGCCGCGGTCGATCCGAACGACGCCGGCACCGTGTACGTCCGCCTCGACGGCGAACCTTCGTGGCTCGAGGTCACTCACGACGGAGGCGACACGTTTTCGTCACCGCTCATGACCAAGGTGCCCGCGCTCGGCCTCGCGCTCTCACCCGACGGCAAGACCGTCATCGCGAGCAACTCCTATGACGGCACCTTCCGCGCCGACGCGACGAGCCTCGAATTCGAAAAGGTCGCGTGCGGCGGGCCCTCGTGTTTGAGCTTCAGCGCGTCGGGCCTGTTCGGCTGCGGCGATCAAGGCGTCGACGGCTTCATCGTGGGCAGCTCGGACGATCTCGGCGCGAGCTTTCAACGCGTCGTCGATCTCACGTGCATCCGCGGGCCCGCGGCGTGCGGCGCCGACACGAGCATCGGCAGCGCGTGCCCCGGCGCGTGGCCCGCGACCCGCGATCAGATCGGCGCCAGCGAATGCGCGCCGCCCGACATCGAGCCGTACACGGGGTGTTTCGCTGGTTCCGGTGGCAGCACGGCGGGCTCCAGCGGCAGCGCGGCGGCGGGCAGCGGCGGCACGGGACCCGGTGCTGGTTCGGGCGCAGGTGGCTCGGCGAGCGCGAGCACGCCTCCGGCGCCGAAGAGCGGCGGCGGTGGCTGCAGCGTGCGCACCGGCACCGAAGCCCCGAGCGCCGGCGCCTGGGCGCTCGCGGCGGGCTTGTTCGCGTTCGCGCGCCGCCGGCGCGCTTCGAACGCGAGGCGGTCCGCGTAGTGCAAAAATTCTCGATGACGAGCGCGCGGCTCGGAGTCACGGCGCGCGCGCTCGTCGCCGGAACGGTGGCGCTCGTCGCGTGCGCCTCGCCCCCAACCAAGAACGCAACGGCGTGCGTGAGCGGACTTCGCACGGATTGTAAGCCGCTCTACGATCCGGCCGTTTTTCCGACGATTTTCGCGAAGATTCTGCAGCCGACGTGCGCGCAAGGCATGGGCACGTGCCACACTTCGGACGCGGCGATGGGGAACCTGGTGATGGAAGACGCGGACGACACGTACGCGCGCTTGCTCGGCCAGTATGACGGTCGCGTGCGCGTGAAACCCGGAGATCCGAGCTGCAGCCTCCTCGTCGAGCGACTCGAGTCGAACGACTCCGATTTTCGCATGCCGCCGGGACCGACGCCGCTCGACGCGGCAGCACGCTGCGACATCGAGCAATGGATTGCGAACGGAGCGGCGCGATGAAGCGGTCGATCATCGCGCTCGCGTTGCGCGGCGCGGGGCTTGCGGCATGCCTCGTCTTGAGCGCCTGCGGAGACGACAAGTCGCCGAGCGCGCCGCCGACGACGTACCTCGATCGCGACACGTTGATGGATCCCGAAACGTGCTCGACCTGCCACCCGAACCAGTACGCGGAGTGGGCGGGCAGCATGCACGCGTACGCTTCCGACGACCCGCTGTTCGTCGCGATGAACGCGCGCGGCCAGCGTGAGGCCAGCATCGGGAACTTTTGCGTCAATTGTCACGCGCCCATGGCCGTGCGCACGGGCGCGACGAGCGACGGGCTGAACCTCGCGGAGGTGCCGCAGAAGCTCAAGGGCGTCACCTGCTTCTTCTGCCACACGGTAAGCGAGGTGACGGGCAGTCACGACAACCCCCTCACCCTCGCGGCGGACGCCACGATGCGCGGTGAATACACCGACCCAGTGGCGAATACCGCGCACGCCTCGACGCCGTCGAACCTGCACGATCGCGATCGGCTCGAGTCGGCGACGCTGTGCGGCGCGTGCCACGACATCGTGAACGGGCACGGCGCGCACATCGAGCGCACCTTCGCGGAGTGGAAAGACACCGTCTTCTCGCAACAAGTGGTGGGCCAAACGTGCGGCCAGTGCCACATGGACGAGAGCAAGAACCTGGAGCCCGCGGCCGACGCGCCGGGCGTCTTCGCGCGGAGGACGCACAGTCACTCCTTCCCGGCCGTCGACGTGCCGCTCACGGGCGCGCCGAACGACGCGCTGAAGACGGCCGCGCAGTCGTTCCTCGATACGGCGCTCCAGAGCGCCGTCTGCGTGCGTGGCGCGGGCGCGGTCACGGATCTGCGGGTGATCCTGGACAACGTGGCGGCGGGGCACAGCTTCCCGAGCGGTTCGGCCCAGGATCGCCGAGCGTGGGTCGAGGTCGCGGCTTACTCCGGGAAGGATCGCATCTACTCGAGCGGCGAGGTGCCCGACGGCACGTCGGTCACCGAGCTCGACGATCCGGACGTCTGGTCCATTCGCGACTGCTTGCTCGACGAAAGCGGCGCGCCGACGCACATGTTCTGGGACGGCGCGTCCGTCGAGACGAACCTCCTGCCCGGCCAGGCGACGTTCGACCAGACCGACCCGCGCTACTACCAGAGCCACGTCGTGCAGAAGTATCCCCGCGACGAGAACGGCTTTTTGAGCGCCTACCCCGATCGGGTCACCGTGTCGCTGAAGCTCGCGCCCTTCGGGCTCGACGTGTTCGACGACTTGGTCGAGAGCGGTGACTTGGTCGATACGGACACGTACACGGTGTCGGAGCTCCGGGACGCGCTCGCCACGTACACGCTCGGGAACGAGCTCGAGTGGACGCCGGACACGGCGGCCAAGTCCTTCGTCGTGGATGGCCTACCGATGTCGTGCAAGAGCGACACGGCGCTGAACTTCGCGGCGGACACCGTGCCCGCGACGAACCACACGCTCTGCGCGCCCTGAGCCGCTAGCCGCTGGGCTCGCCGCAGCCGGCGTCTCAGCCCTCGATGCAGAAGTAAAAAACCGCTGTGTCCAACGGCTTTTTGTCGGCCGGATCCGCGTAATAGTCGAGGCTGATGCGCCAAACGCCGGGCATGAACAGGTACACGGGCTTGACCGTGTAGCGGCTGCTCGCGTCATCGAAGGAAACGACGGGAGGGACCGACGTGCCATGGCCGTGATCGGGCATGAAGAGATCGACGGCGAGCGTGCCGTTCATGACGTTGCCGTCGGCATCGGTGATCGTGAGCGTCCACGTGTTCGCGCCCTTGGCCGGCGGCGCCGGATCGCTCTCGGTCAGCTCGAAGCCGAGCACGCCGTTGTCGCCGAGCTTCGCCAGTTTGGCCGTGTAGGTATCGACGCGTGCGTCGTTGCTGCAGGAAACGTCGCCGGAAAACGCACCGCCCTCGCCACCTGACGCGCCTGCGTCCGGACCCGTGCTCGGGGACGAAGAGCCCGCACAGCCCGCGCTGAGCACGACCGCAGCGCCGAACATCCCTAGCAGACGAACGAGTCCTTGCATCGGCGATCGGGAAGAAGCGTAGCCTCATTCGCGGCGCAGGCCATGCTCGATGCTTGCATCGACCGCTGCTTCGGCACAGGCTGAACCTTGGATGCCGCGCCCGCGAGCTCGTTGGTTTCGAGCGCTCGTCTTCGCGGTGGTAGCCGGCTGCGGGCCGAGCGACGGCACCGGCGGAGGAGCGAAGGGCTGCAAGCCGGGACTGCCGACTACCGACGCCTGCGCGGCGAACGCGCCGAGCTACGCGAGCGCTATCGCGCCGCTCGTGAAGGAGCGCTGCTTGAGCTGCCATTTCGCTGGCAATCCGAACTCGAGCGTCGTGCTCGAAACACAAGTCGAGATCAGCCAGCGCGCGCAGCTCGTCGAAACGCAGGTCTATCGTTGCTCGATGCCGCCTCCTGGTGAAGCGACGCCTCTCGCCGACGACGAGCGGGCCGAGCTCTTACAATGGCTCGTTTGCGGCGCGCCGAACAACTGATCCCGGAGACGCTGCGGGCCATGCGGGCCACGCGACGAGGTTGGGGGTTGACGCCGGGCGCGCTTGGCACAACAGCGCCCCGGTGAACTCGCTTCGGTCGCTCTCCCGTTTCGGTTTTTCTTTCCTTTCTGCGCTCGTGTTCTGCGCGCCCGGTTGCGCCACGCAAAAGACGAACGACGGCGACCAGAGTTCTCTCGCGTGCATGAACTCGGGCGGACCGGTCGAGGACGGCAGCGTCGACATGCACTGCGTCGACGCGAGCGGCGATCCGATCGTGCAGAGCGTGGGGGCGTGCGTGAGGGACATCGACAAGAGCGGCGGCATGGGCGGCGCGGGCGGTGCGGACGGAGCCGCGGGAGCCGGCAGCGAGGAAGCAACACCCGCTGTGCTCACGTCGCACCAAGGAGCGGACGACGACTGCAAGTACGACGTGAGCTTCACGAGCTCGTGCATCGAGGTCGGTCACGACGCGACCTTTCGAGTCACGCTCACGACGCGCGCGGACGCCTCCCCGGCAACGGGCGCTCACCCGGACAGCCCCGAGGTCTATCTGGAGTCCGACCCGTCTCACATCTCTCCGAGCGTCGCCATCACGGCGCCCGAGGACCCGCCGGGCACCTACACGATCGGGCCGATCGAGTTCGACCAACCGGGACGCTGGGTCGTGCGGTTCCACTTCTTCGAAACGTGCAGCGACCTTCCACCCGACTCGCCGCACGGACACATCGCCTTCTATATCGACGTGCCGTAGGTTTTCGAGCGAACACGCGCAACTGCGACAGGCGCCGGCCGATGGCTCGGCATGAGCATTTCCGTCGACGGCGTCAGACTGGAGGCGAGTGCGCCCGCGGCCCGACGCGCTCCCGAGCCCGCACGGGCCCCGCCGAGCGCGACGCGAAGCGCGGATTTTGCGCGCATCTGGCGGCAAGTCGGACGAGAAATCGATCACGGCGAGGGGTTGATCGGCGCGGCCCGGCAAGCCGCCGTCGGAAGCATGGATGCCGGGACCTTGATTGCGCTTCAAGCCGGCATCTATCGCTACAGCGAAGCGATCGACTTGACGGTCAAACTCGTCGATCGAGTGAGCTCCGCGGTGAGAACCATCCTCGAGAGTGGTCGTTGAGCTCGTGACTCACCGGCTCGAGCGACCAGTGCGCCTTGCTCGGGGTCGCTCTTCGTGTTTGACTCCCGCACACGGAATGCAGTCGGCATCACGACGTGAACGGCGCTACGTCGCCACGCTGCGCGCGCTCGCCGCGTTCGCGACGTGCGGCGCGACGTGGCTCGTCGTGCTGACGCAGCTCACGGCGGCGCTGCATTTCGCGCTGATTTCCCACGAAGTCTGCGCCGATCACGGCGAGCTCGTCCACGGCTCGCTCGGCGTGCGTCACCTGCCTTCGCGCGAGCACATCAGCGTCGCCACGACGGGCGGCGCGGAAGCCGAACACGACCATTGTCCGCTCCTGAGCCGCAGGCTCGAGCGAACGGCCGTGCTCGAGGTGCCCGGCGTGCGCTTGCCGGACGTCCCCTGCACGCTTGCGAGCAGCGTCGTCAACGCGAGCGGCCACGTGCCGACGCGCGGCGAGCTCTTGCTCTCGGCGCCGAAGCAGTCGCCGCCGGTCTGAGCGCCAACCCGGAGGCACCTCGTGCGCGCAGCTCGAGGTGCGCGCCGCATCTTCGCGCTCGCTCGTTCGAGCAGGCGATGGAGCCCCGCCCGCTCTCGCCCACCACTTTCGCCTTCAACCGACCAGCGCGTCACCGACGCGCCCGCCGACGTACCCGCCCATGCGCAGGGTCGTTGCGCCGCGATTTTCAGCCGGAATCCATCGATGTCACATCCTTCCGTCCGCCTTCGCGTGCGGCGTTTTTGCCGCGCGTTCAGCGTCGTCGTCGCCTGCGGAGCGATTAGCTCGCTCGCACGCGCTGCCGACGTCGTGCCACCGACTCTCGTTCGAGACGTCGCGCCCGCATGGCCGGGCTTGCCCGCCGATCGCGACGTCGTCGTGCCTGTTCTGCTCACCGTGCGAGCCGACGGCACCGTCTCGCGCGTGGACATCGTCGAAAGTCGGGGCGCCGACTTCGACCAAGCGGCGTCGGCAGCCGCCGCACAGTGGCGCTTCAACGCCGCGACACGCGACGGCGTGCCCGTCGCGGCGCGCATCCGCGCCGAGGTGCGCTTCCCCGCGCCGCCGGCGGACGCTGCGCCGAACGCGGCGTCCACCACGTTGTCCGCTGCGCCGGCGGCTCCCTCTGCTCCCCCGGCCGCGGCGAAGCCGACGCCAGCTGCGCCCGCGCCCGCGTCCCCCGCGGAACCAACGCCGGTCGAGGTCGTGGTCGAAGGCACCTTGCAGCCGCCGTCGCGTGGGGCGTCCGACTACACGACGCCCGTCGCCGAGCTGAAGCGCGTGCCGCGCAAGAACGCGAGTGACCTCTTGAAGCTCGCGCCTGGCGTCTACCTCACGAACGAAGGCGGCGAAGGCCACGCCGAGCGCATCTACCTCCGCGGCTTCGACGCGCGAGAAGGCCAGGACATCGAGGCGAGCGTGGACGGCATCCCCATCAACGAGAGCGGCAACCTCCACGGCAACGGCTTCGCCGACCTCCACTTCATCATCCCCGAGCTCGTGCATTCGCTCCGCGTGCTCGAGGGGCCCTTCGATCCGCGCCAGGGTAACTACGCGGTCGCCGGCAGCGCCGACTACGAGACGGGCCTCGCCGAGCGCGGGCTCAGCGCCAAGCTCACCGCCGGCTCCTACGGCACGCAGCGCGCGCTCGTGCTCTACGGCCCCCCCGGCCAAAGCCGGCACACCTACGCCGGCGCCGAGATCTACAAGACGGACGGCTTCGGTCAGAACCGCGACGCGCGCCATGCAGCCGCGATGGGCCAATACGAGGCGCGCAGCGGCCAGCACACGGTGTTTCACCTGAACGGCGCGGCGTATACCGACAACTATCACAGCGCCGGGCTAGTCCGCGCCGACGACGTGGCGAGCGGGCGCATCGGCTTTTACGACACGGAAGATCCGCGCCAGGGCGGCGACGGCTCGCGCCTGCAAGCGGCGGCCGACGTGCAAACGCGCTCGGGCGACTTTGGGTTCTACCAACAATTCTTCGCGGTCCGGCGCGGCATGCGGCTGCGCGAGGACTTCACGGGCTTTCTGCTCGACGCGCAGGAAGCGATTCAGGATCCCCACGCGGAGCGCGGGGATCTCTTGGACTCGCACGTCGACGAGACCACGCTCGGCGCGCGCGGCTTTGCTCGCACCGAAGGCCGCGCCCTCGGACAGAAGCAGGAGCTCGAGCTCGGCTATTTCGCTCGCGGCGATCACGTCGACGCCGTCCGCGAGCGCATCGCTGCAGCGACGGGTGTCCCCTACAAGAAAGACACCGATCTCCACTCCGATCTCGCCGACATCGGGATTTACGCGGACGCCGCGCTTCGCCCTCTGCGGACGATCACGCTGCGCGGCGGCGTTCGCGCCGATCTCTTCAGTTACGACGTGCTCGACGCTTGCGCCGTACAAGACGTCTCGTTGCCCTCGCCGAGCAACCCGCCGGGCGACGCGAGCTGCCTCGACCAAGAACGGGGCGGCGCGCATCGCGAGCCGGACCAACGCTCTTCGACGGCGAGCACGAAGCTCATGCCGCGCGCGACGCTGCTGCTCGGACCATTTTCGAACTTCACGTTCTCGCTCGCCTGGGGTGAAGGCGTGCGCTCGATCGATCCCTCGTACATCACGCAAGACGTGAAGACTCCGTTCGCGAGCATCGAATCGGAGGAGGGCGGCGTCGTGTTCGCGCGGACGTTCGACGCGTTCTCGCTCGTCGCGCGCTCCGTCTTCTTCCGCACCCACGTGGATCGCGACCTCGTCTTCAGCGAGACGGAAGGACGCTCGGTGCTCGGCGGCGGCACGACGCGCGCCGGCTGGACGGGCGCCGTGCGCCTGACGAACGCGCTCCTCGACGAAAACGCGAACGTGACGCTCGTGCGCTCCGCGTTCGACGACACGCACCTGCTCGTGCCCTACGTGCCGGACGTCGTCGTGCGCTCGGACACGGCGCTCGGCGCCGATCTGCCCTTCGAACCGTTCGGCCACGCGCCGCACGGTTCGCTCGCCCTCGGGGCGAGCTACGTCGGGCGCCGCGCCCTGCCCTACGGCCAGCGCAGCGACACGATCTTCACGCTCGACGGTTCCGCGGCGATTCGTTACCGCGCCTTCGAGCTCACGCTTGCCGTCACGAACCTGCTCGATACGCGCTATCGCCTCGCCGAGTACGACTTCGTCTCGAACTTCCCCGCAACTCCGGGCGCGGCGCCGACGCTCGTTCCAGCGCGACACTTCGCGGCGGGAGCCCCCCGCATGTTGTTTCTCTCGCTCAGCGCCACCTTCGGCGGGGGGGAATCCTGATGCTCCGCGCGATCTTGCTGTGCTTCTCGGCGCTCGCGCTCGGCGGCTGCGTCGGCTCGACCGGCGGCGACTTGTTCGAGTTCGACGCGTACGCACGCGGCCACGCCGACGCGACCGCGCCCTTCGTCAACGGCAAGGGCTACACGGTGACGCTCGCGCGCGCGCACGTGCGGCTCGGGGGCGTGTACTTGAACCGCGCCGTTCCGACCTCGGTCTCGTCGAACACGTCGTGCACGCTCGCGGGCGTCTACGTCGCCGAAGTCACGAGTCCGCTCGAGGTGGACGCGCTCTCGCCCGAACCGCAGCCGTTTCCCGCGCGCGGGGAGGCGACGGCCGACGTGGCTCGCACGGGCGAGGTCTGGCTCACGGGCGGCGACGTGAACAATCCCGACGATGCCACCGTCATTCTGGACGTCGCCGGCAACGCCGAGCGCGACGGAACGAGCGCGGCGTTCGAAGGACAGCTCACGATCGGCGAGAACCGCGCCGAGCCCGCGCCGCCCGAAGAGCCCGGACAAAGACCCATTTGCAAGGAGCGCATCGTGTCGCCCATCGTCGTCGACGTCACGCCCGCGCGTGGCGACAAGCTGGTGCTCACGATCGATCCACGGAGCATGTTCGCCAACGTCGACTTCTCGGAGCTCGAGCCGGGGGACGACGGCAACCTGCAGTTCGACGACGACCCGAATACGGCAACGCCGGCGAGCACGAACCTCTACGTCGGCCTGCGCGCGACGAGTAGCGTGTACGACTTCGCCTTCGAGCGCGGAGGCGACCAATGAGCACGAACAGATGGCGCGCCGCCGGCTGCGCGGCGTTCGCCGCGTGCCTCGCTTGTTCGAGCGTCGAACCCGGCGGCGGCAGCGTCGCTCTCCAAATTTCGGGGGAAGCCGCCGCGACGGACGGTTTCTCCTTCCCCACCGGCAGCGACGTCACCTTCGAGGACGGCTGGCAGCTCCACTTCTCGCACGTGCTCGTGACGGTCGCGGACGTGACGCTCTCGGAAAATCCCGACAAGGCGCCGTCGGACCAGTCACAGACGGACGCGGCCGTCGCGCGGGCAGACGGCCCCTGGGCGGTTGATCTTGCGCTCGGCGGCAACGCCGTCGCCGCGGGCGGCCAGGGCAGCGCGGTGCCGCTCGCGCACATCGACGACGAGAATTTGCACGGCGGCGACGCCTTCGCGCCCGATCGACGCTACGCGTTCGGCTACCGCATCGTGAGGGCGTCGGTCGGCGCCGAACACGTGAACTTCGCCGGTGACGAGGATTCCGAAGCGCTCTATGCGCGTATGATCGACGAGGGCGACGCCGTGCTCTACGCCGGCACGGCGACGTTCGTCGGCACGGACTGCGTGGCGAGCGACGCCGCCTATGCTTTCGGCGCCGTGCCGAGCGTCGTGCCGTTCGAGCTCGGATTCGCCACGCCGACCTCCTACGTGAACTGCCAAAACGCGCAAAACCAGAGCGATCCTTTCGAAGGCGAGAACTATCAGCGCGGCATCGCCGTGTTGCCGAATCAGCCCGCACTCGCGCAGATCACCTTGCACCTCGAACACCCCTTCTTCTCGAACACCGTCCACGACTCGCCGCTCTATTTCGACCAAATGGCCGCGCGCTTCGCAGCCGGCGCCGCAAGCCCCCTCGGCTCCGCCGACTTCGAAGCGGCGGATCCGACGGGGTTCACGGATCTTTCGGCGGCGGCTTTGCCCTGGCGCGATTGCCCCCACGGCGGCAGCACGACGACGCCCCCGCCGGGCAAGCAGCGCAGCTTCGGCGTCGGCCACGTGCTCGTGGATCCGGCGGGCAATCCGGCCGGGGTATTCCGTAATTACCGCGACTTCGTGGCCTACGTGCAAAGCACCCAGGGCCACCTGAACGGCGGTGAAGGGCTCTGCTACGTCGCGCGCGACTACCCTTCTCCCGAGTAAATTTGCCCGGCCGACACGCCGCTATGGCGATTCTCGGGCTCTCGTGCAAAAAACGGCGCCCATGCGGAAGGTCTTGCGCGTCATTTTCGCGCTGGTCGCGGTGTGTCTGTGTTTGACGAGCCTGCGCGCGCTCGCCGACGGCGACGCGCGACCGGCCTCCGCAACGGGTGATTTGCTCTTCGGCAAGCGCCCGATCAAGACGGACGCGCACCGGCGCGTCGACGCGCTCACCGACGGGCGGCGCGGTCGCGAGGGGGACTCGTGGAAGAGCCTTGCGACGGTGCCGCTCGCGGGCCGCGACACGTACGTGACGTACGACCTCGGCCAGGTGACGCCGATCGCGGCGGCGTGGCTGCAGGGTGACAACAACGACACGTACGAAGTGGAAATCTCCTCCGACGGCGAGCACTTCACTTCGCTCTGGGTCGCGGGGGTCGTGCACCAGGGAGGCCTGCGCACGCGCACGACGACGGATCTCCACGCGAGCGGACGCTACGTGCGACTCCATCCGCGCGGCGGCGACGGCTTCTTCGGCGTCACCGAGCTCGAACTGTTCAGCAGCGTGCCGGAGGATTTTCCGGGCAAGGTACCGGAGATCCGCTCCGGCTCGCTCGACTCGCACTTCCGCGACGCCACGGTCTTGTTCGGCCTCGCGCTGATGGCGCCGCTCTTGCTGTTTCGCGGCCTCAAACCGCCGGTCATCGCGCTCGCGCTCGGCGTGGCTGCGTTCGGGATCTACGATTTTGTGCGCGCCTACCTCGACGCGCTGCCCATCGACCCGCGCGAGGTGGCGCTCGTGCGCGGCACGGTCGGCCTTGCTGCCGCGCTCACGGTCGCGCGCGAGCTGTTCTCGCCGAAGCGCTTCGCCCCCTTTCGCAGCGTCACGCTCGCGACGCTCGGACTCACCGGCGTCCTCGGCGTCGTGTGCTTCTACAACCTCGCGCAGCCGCAGTTTTACAGCCACGGCCACGACGAGTGGACGTTCGCCCACTACCTGGATTTGCGCCAGTACTACACGACGGCGAAATACTTCCGTGAGCTCGGCTATCGCGGCATCTACGAGGCGGACGTCGCGACCTATCTCGAGGACCACCCCGAGCGGCGTGAAGCGATCGAAGACATCCCGATGCGAGACCTGCACTCGCACCGGATGAGCACGCCCGCCCAGCAGCAGGACCGCATCGCCAAGATCAAGTCGCGCTTCACGCCCGAACGCTGGGAAGAGCTCAAGGAAGACAACCGTTGGTTTCGGGACTCGATGGGCAACTCGCACTGGCTCGAAATGCTGTGCGACTTCGGCGGCAACGCGACGCCCGTCTGGATCACGATCGCGCATTTTCTCTTCACGGCCGTGCCGCCGTCGAACACGGGCTTCACGCTCCTCGGCTTGCTCGACCTCGCGCTCCTTTCCGGCATGTTCCTGGCGGTCTGGCGCTGTTACGGACCGCGCACCGCGCTCATCGTGATGACGGTGTTCGGCGCGAACGACTTCATCATGTACGGGACGAACTGGGGCGGCGCGACGCTCCGGCACGATTGGCTCGCGTACATCGGCTACGGGTGCTGCGCGCTCAAGAAGGAACGCTGGGCGCTCGGCGGCGCGTTCCTCGGTATGTCGATGATGATCCGCGTCTTCCCCGCGCTCTCGATCGCGGGTGCGGCGGTGCCTGCCGGACTACGCTTGCTCCAGACGGTCGTGAAGGACCGTCGCTTGCCCCCCCTCGGCGAGCTCCTCGCGCGCGAGCGCAGCACCGTCCGTATGCTGCTCGGCGCGGGCGCGACGGTCGCGGTCACATTCGCCATTTCCGCAGCGGTGCTCTCGCCCGCGGCGTGGCCCGACTGCCTCAAAAAAGTCTCGCAGCTTGCGGCCGACAGCCACCCGGCGTCCATCGCGCTCCGCTCGCTCATCGGCGGCTGGGAAGACAACCAGGCGAACGTGATTCGCAATCGCATGCCGCTCTTCATCGCCGCGATCGCGCTCTACGTCGGCCTCGTGCTGCTCGCCGCGCGCCGTCGCCGGATGGACCAGGGCGCGCTGCTCGGGATGATCCTCGTGCCCGTGCTCACCTACCCGGCGAACTACTATATCCACTTCGTTTTCTTGTTACCGATGCTCGCCACCGAGACGCGGCCGGCCACGCCGGCGGCGCCGTCCGTCTCGCTCGTCGACGGCGGCGTGTGGCTCACGCTGCTCTTCATGTGTGCGGCGCAGTACTTCACCGTGATGGTGCCGGACCTCGCGCTCCACTTCTATTTCGAGACGGTCGTGCTCTTCGTCACGCTGACGATCCTGCTCGTCCTGCTCGTCAAGGACGACGTCCTCACGTGGGCCCGAGCCGAGCCGGATCCGCCGAGCGCAGCTGCGTAACAAGCGGCGCGCGCCCGCGGCGCGCCGTGCTTCAGCCCGTTTTCAGATCGGAGGGCAAGGAGAGCGGTCGCCGAATGAACGACGGCACCTCTTGGCGGCCGATCGATTCCCAGACTTCGGGATTGAAGTAAGCGCGCGCGCGGCCGTCACCCAGCACGAGGTTCGCGACGTTCAGCGCCATCTCGAGCATGCGCGACTTGATGAGCATGTGAACGACGGCCGCGTCGTGCTGGCGGAACCAGGCGGTCATCACCTCGCGAAATTCCGTCGTGTGCATCTTGGTCTCGGCGCCGTCGACCATGAGCACGTAACGGCCAGAGGTGCGGATCTGCCGCTCGCCGTCCTCGATCACGTGACGCGCAAAATCATTGGTCATGATGCCGCGTCGGACGTGCAGCGAGACGCCACGCCCGAAATCGTGAATCTGCACGATCCCCTGCGAATCGAAGTGAATGACGCTGCCGTCGTCGAGGTTGCGCGAATTCATCGGATGGCCCCCCGCGGGCGGATCATGAAGCCTAGCCGAAATCGCCCGCTTCTCCTAGTCGAGAGCCCCGCGAGCGACACATTCAGGGGTGAATGCTCACGAGGGTGCCGCCCTCGAAGGGCTCCCCCGCGTAGGCGCCGTGCCAGTGCTCGGGCACCGAGGGCGTCGACCAGAGGAAGGCGTAACGAGCGTCGATGGGCGCGAGGTTCACGCAGCCGTGCGAACGGCCGCGGCCGAAGTCGTCGTGCCAATAGGCGGCATGGAGAGCGTAGCCGCCCTTGAAGTACTGCACCCAGGGCACGTCGCGTAGCTCGAACTCGTGATCGGCGACGGAGGAGTCCATCGTCGTCGTCACGTGTTTTTGATAGATGCGGAACATGCCCGTCGGCGTGCTGTGCGTCGTCGCCGGATCGCCGAGCCCGTCGCGGCCCGTCGAGACGAGGGTCGCGTAGACGGGCCGGTCGCCCTCCCAGAGCACGAGCGTCTGGTTCAGAATCGAGATATCGACCCACTTCGTGCCCTTGCGCGCGTACGGCGGAAGCGTGCTCGACTTGGCGATGGTTCGGAGCTCGCTGCTCTTCAGCCAGCGACCAGCGCGCGTCTCCACCATGCGCCCGTCGCCCGAGCCGCGCACGTTGCCGGTGAGCGGCACGAACGTGCGAAACGCGATCGGCTCGCCCTGATTCACGTTCCCGCCGGCGACGTCCCAGTAATGCGCCGACTCGGTGTACACGAACGCCACCGGCAAGCCCGTCCCGCGGATGTCGTCGCCGTGAAAGGGCGACCCGCTGTCCGGCTTCAACTTGTCCGCGGGCAAGAGCCGCGCGTCCGTCGTGATCGCAAAGCGCCGTCCCTGCGCTTCGGGTCCCGCCACGAACGAGCCGATGAGCGCGAACCCTGCGTGCCGGCGGCTCCGATCCGCGATGACCGCGTACGGCGGCGCTTTGAAGCTCGACAGGTTCGGGATGCGGCGCCCGCCCGCGAGCCACCACGGCGGCCGATCGTCGCCGTTGCCGCCGAAGCGCACGCTTTCGTCGAGTGGGATGGCCTCGTTCGGCTTGGGTCCCTTCGCGAGGCCCTGTCCGTCGAGCGGCACGTCGTTCGCCCCCACCTCCAGGCGATCCCATTCGGCGTGGAGCTTCTTCCAGCTCTTGAGGTGCCGTTCGAGTCGCGTCTCGTACTCGCCCTGCTCGTCCGCGTTCGGTACGCGCAGGTAGTTCGGGGCGATCGCACGCAGGAAAGCGTACTTGTAGGGCATCGGCTTCTGCCGATCGGGCTCGACCTCGATGGCGCGGGCGACGGGATTGTCGAGCTTCACGGTCGCGTCCGAGCCGACGCAAACGAAGCCGACCGGCCGGACCGCGTACCAGCCACCCGCGCACTCCCGCAGGGTGACGGGCTTGTCCGAGCGCGCCACGCGTGCGCCGGCGCGCAAGTAGCCGATCACCTCCGCGCTCGGCAGCGGGCGCTTTCGCACCGGGACCAGCATCGCGAGCGGCGCGAGCTTCGGCCCGTCCTCGGGCGGGACGGGCACTTTCGCCCACTCGTCGGCCTCGAGCGAAGGCCCCCCGTTCGCGGGCGCAAGCTTGATGGCCGGCGGGTCGGCACTCGTCTCGCGGCCGGCGCAGGCCGCGAACATGAGCGAGCCGAGGAGAGCCAGTGAGGCGGCGCGAGGACGAGCTCGAGTGCGCACACCCGTGGGATGCCAAAGGGTGCGCTGCCTGGCCTAATTTTCTGCTGGGTTTCGCGGTTCCACGCGCGCAATTCACAGCCCCTGGTCGTTCCAACCTGGCGCGAAGCCCGCCGCGATGGTTCCATGCGCGTGGCCGCAAGGACGCGGCCGCCAAAGGAACAGACGGGCATCAGGATGGCCAAGGATACGCTCACCATCACCGACAACCGCACCGGCAAGACGTACGAGCTCGCGATCAGCGACGAGACGATCCGCGCGAACGACCTGCGCCAGATCCGCGTCAACGAGAACGACTTCGGCTTGATGACGTACGACCCAGGCTACTTGAACACCGCGTCGTGCCGCTCGTCGATCACGTACATCGACGGCGACAAAGGCATCCTGCGTTACCGCGGCTACCCCGTCGATCAGCTCGCGGAGAAGGCGACGTATCTCGAGGTCGCTTACTTGCTCATCAACGGCGAGCTGCCGACGAAGACGGAGCTCGAGACGTTCGTCTCGAACGTGACGCACCATACGTTCGTCCACGAAAACGTGCGCAGCTTCATCGACGGCTTCCGTTACGACGCGCACCCGATGGGCATGTTGGTCGCCACCGTCGGGGCGCTCAGCACGTTCTACCCCGAAGCCAAGCACGTGCTCGACGGCGACATCCGCCGCGCGCAAATGGTGCGGCTCATCGCCAAAATGCCGACGCTCGCGGCCTGGAGCTACCGGCACAGCATGGGGATGCCGTTCGTCTATCCGAACAACGAGATGAGCTACAGCGAGAACTTCCTCTACATGATGAAGCGCATCGCGGAGCCGAAGTTCGAGGTGCACCCCGAGATCGTGCGCGCGCTCGACGTGCTCTTCATCCTGCACGCCGATCACGAGCAGAACTGCTCGACCAGCGTCATGCGCGGTGTGGGTAGCTCGCGCGCCGATCCGTACGTCGCCGTCGCCGGCGCCGCCGCCGCGCTCTACGGCCCGCTCCACGGCGGCGCGAACGAAGCCGTGCTGCGCATGCTGCGCGAGATCGGGAGCGTCACGAACATCCCCGCCTTCGTGAAGGAAGTTAAGGGCGGCGGCGGGCGCCTCATGGGCTTCGGACACCGCGTCTACAAGAACTACGACCCTCGCGCGAAGGTCATCAAGCGCCTCGCGGATCAGGTGATGGATCTCGTCGGCAAGAAGAGCCCGCTCCTGCCGGTGGCGCTCGAGCTCGAAAAGATTGCGCTCTCCGACGAGTACTTCGTACAGCGGAAGCTCTACCCGAACGTCGATTTCTATTCGGGGCTCATCTACGAAGCGCTTCAAATCCCGGTCGACATGTTCCCGGTCTTGTTCGCGATTCCGCGCACCTCCGGCTGGCTCGCCCAGTGGGAGGAGATGCTGCTCGACAAGGACCAGAAGATCGCGCGCCCGCGCCAGATCTACACCGGGTCCGACGAGCGGAAATTCGTGCCGATCTCCGATCGCCGCACGCCCGCCGGCGCCCCCGCACAGAGCAAGCCGCGCGCCGAAACGGACTGACGAAGTCGGTGCCCGTGCGCGGGGGCGCGATTGATTCGACGCCCCCGCCGCACTAATCTCTCGGGCTCGTCCGGCCGGGGCTCGCTTGCGGGCACGCGCCGGGAAAGGTTCTCGGGAGATGCGAACGAAGCTTTTGCTCGGGTACGGCCTACTCGCCGTGTCGATTCTTTTCGTCGGTTGCATGGTGACGACGGAGCACCCCGCTGATTCGGCGCCTCCGGCGCCGCCCCCGCCCGCGACGGCCACCACGGCGGCCGCGCCGACGCCGGCCCCGCCCCCCGCCCCGGCGCCAGCGCCGCCCGCTCCGACGACGCCGGCGACGGCGGCCCCAGCGCCGACGCCGGCTCCGACCCCTTCCGGACCGCCGCCGAAGCCGTCGATGCACAGGGCCGGTAGCCCCACACCCAACGCCGCTACCGCGGACGGCGGCACCTGATGGCGACTGCCGCAGAGCTCTTCGAGCGCATCGGCCAGAAGATCGCCGGCAAGAGCGAGCTTTCGAGCAGCATCGGCGCCGTCTACAAATTCGTGCTCGATGGCGCGGGGGGCGGCACCTGGGTCGTCGACCTCAAGCAAGCCCTCGCCGTGACCCAGGGAGACGGCCCCGCCGGCTGCACCGTGTTGATGTCGGCGGCGGACTTCGTCGACCTCTTCGAGGGTCGCGCGAACGGGCAGGCGCTGTTTTTCTCGGGCAAGCTCAAGGTCGAAGGCGACATGGGATTGGCGCTCAAGCTGCAGCAGCTCACGGGCCTCTTGAAATGACCGTCCGCAAGTCCGAGCGGCCGGCGACGGGGCGGCTCGGCAAGTCGGCGCCCGGTTTCACGAAGACACCGGTCCTCGGCAAGAACACCCCCGTCGGGAAGACCCCGCCCCGACCGAGCAAGCGCCCGGTGGCCGAGCCCGTGCAGAACAAGAACTTCGCGGCGACGTGGCCGCTCTTCGGTGAGGCCGGACCGGCGTTTCCGGCGCACCCCGCAACGACCGTGCACCAGCTCGCGCCGCCGAGCGCCGATCTCGCTGCGCTCGCCGGCCAACCGTCGCCGCCGTCGGAGACGGCGAAGGACGCCGAGCGACAACGGCGCCGGCTCCCGAGCGCACTTCGCGGCGACGCGCCGGAATGGCTCCGCGCCGCCACTTCCCTCGCCGAGTGGCTCGACGAACGTATCGAGAACGGCAACGTCGAGCCGCACGAGCAGGCGGCGATTGCGCGCACCTGGGCGGCTTTCTGTCTCGGCGGCGCCACGGAGCCGCAGATCCTGCGCGTCGCGCACATCGTGCAGCGCGCGCACACGGCCATCCGCGAGAGCCCGCGCGGCCACCAAGATCTCCAGGCGGCGTTTCACGCGGCGGCGGGCGTACTGCACTCGGGGCTTCCGAACGTGTTCAAGCAGCGGATGCCGCTCGAGCGCGTGGTGTACGTGGTGCGGCGGCTGCGCGAGGAAGCCGATTCATGGACTGCGATCGTGCAGGGCACGACGGAGCTCCTCGGCTGGACCGACTACGCGCGCGTGCACGCCGCGACGGCAATCCGCGCCGTGCTCGAGCGGAGCCGGCCTCGATGAGCGCAGGCGCGGCCGGCTCGGTCGCGTTCATGGGTCCACTCGGGACCTTCTCCGACATCGCGGTGCGCGCTGCGTTTCCCCAAAAGCCGACCGTCGAGGTCTCGACCATCCCAGCCGTCATCGACTGCGTCGCGCGCGGCGACGCGGAGGTCGGCGTCGTTCCCATCGAAAATTCGACCGAAGGCGGCGTGAGCGCGACGCTCGCGTCGCTGCTCGAGAGCTCGCTGCTCATCCGCGGCGAGCTCGTGATCTTGGTCTCGCTCTGTCTCGCGGCTCGCCACTTCGAGCTCGCGCGCATCAAGCGCGTCGTCTCGCATCCGCAGCCGCTCGGGCAGTCGCGGCACTGGCTCGAACGGCAGTTGCCGCACGCGGAGCTCGTGTCCATGTCGTCGACCACCGCGGCAGCGCGTGAAGCCGCGCGTGACGACGCGACCGCCGCCGTCACGAGCCGACTCGGCGCCGAGCTCTCGAGCCTCGCGATCGTCGCCGAGAACATCCAAGATCACGCCGAAAACGCGACGCGCTTCGTGATCGTCGGTCACGAGGACGCCGCGCGCACGGGCCGCGACAAGACGAGCGTCGTGTTCTCGACGCCGCACGCACGCGGCGCGCTCCGCCGCGCGCTCGCTGCCTTCGACGACGAGGGCATCAACCTCACGCGCATCGAGTCACGGCCAGCGCCGAGTCGCCGCTGGGAGTACGTCTTCTTCACCGACCTCGAGGGGCACCGGGAAGACCCGCACGTCGCGCGGGCACTCGAGCGGCTCACTCACGAAGGCGGCACGGTGCGCGTGCTCGGCAGCTACCCGCGCGCGGGCGAGCCGCTCAAATAAACCTGTCGTTTCAGTCGGTTACATTTCCTCACCTGCGCGTCCGCGTACTGCCATTTACGTTGGACCCCTGAGCATCTATACGTGTAGGCAGAAGTGGGCACCGAGCGAGCGGAAGAGAGAGCGGTCGAGCCACGCTCTGCGGAGAGCGGGCTCAGGACGAAGCGGCGCTTCATCCCCGTCCTACGGCAGGGAGTGAGTGAGATCCGCCTCGACCGCCCCGTACTCACGATTGGACGCAGCACGGCGTGTGAGGTGCAGCTCACGAGCGGGCTCGTTTCGCGCCGTCACGCGCGGCTCACGTTGAGCCAGCTCGGCGTGAACGTGGAAGATCTCGGCAGCCGTAACGGCGTATACGTGAACTCGGTGCGCGTCGTCGGCTCCGCGCGCCTCAAGCCGGGTGATCGTCTGTCCGTCGGCGATGAAGTTCTGTACTTCGGCGAGATCGAGGACGAGCTTGCGAGCGAGACGGCCGACACCGTCACGGGCCTCGTACCGCCCCGGATCCATCGCGACAGCTTCATCGATGACGAGGTCGCCGTCGCAACGCGCAGCGCGGACGTCTTTCAGCTGCTCGCCAGCGTAGTAGACAAGGCGCTCGCGCTCGGACGCGGGGACGAGGCGGAGCGGGTGATCGCGATGCACCTCCAGGCCGCGCTCGCGGACGCGCTCGCCGGGCGGGACGTGTCGCTCGACGTGGCGCGCACCGCCGCCGGCTACTCGGTAAAGCTCGCGGGCGCGACGGGCAAAGCGCTCTGGATGGACCACGCCGTCAAGCTCTACTCTGCGCTCGGGCTCGTCCTGCCGCTCGCCCTGGTCGACGAGATGTACGTGCTCCTGCGGCGCGTGCGCGGCCTCGATATCGGAGTCCTCCGGAGTTACACGGAGAGCTTGAAAACCCGCACCCAGGAGCTCGCGCCCGCGGAGCGCTTCGTGCTCCAGCGCCTGCTCGGCCTCGAACGGCTCGCCTCCTGGCAGACGAGCGCCGGACCCTGAGTTACGTGCCGGGGACGATTTCGAGCAGCTCGATCTCGAAAACGAGAGGCGAATCGGGTGGGATCACGGGCGGGTGGCCGCTCTTGCCGTAGGCCATCTCGGACGGAATCGTCAGTTTGCGCTGGCCGCCGACCTTCATGCCGACGACGCCCTCGTCCCAGCCCTTGATCACCATGCCGGCGCCGAGCTTGAACTCGAACGGTTCGTTCCGATCACGCGAGCTGTCGAACTTGGAGCCGTTGAGCAGCGTGCCCGTGTAGTGCACCTTCACGGTGTCGCCTGTCTTCGCGGCGGCTCCCTTGCCGACTTTGGTGTCTTCCTTGACGAGCTTCGTCACGGCGGCGGCGCTCGCGGCCGGCGCGCCGCTCGGAGCGGCAGCAGCTGCCGTTGCGGCCGCCGCGCTGGTCTCCGCGGTCGTCGCCACGGGCGCGGCCGGCATCGGCTCCGGTTCGGGGACGCGCTTATCGCAACCGACGCAGAGGAGCACGCCGACGAGGGCTCGCTTGAAGGACATGGCCGCTTTGTAGCCTCGAGTGACGCTCCCGCGCGAGCAAAAGTTCGCGCTCGCCGCACGGCGCGGAAGCGGTCGCGAGGCGCTACGCTTCCCCCATGAGCGTCAAACGTCTGGTGCGCTACTTCCTGCGTGGCTGTCTTGTCACCGCTCCCCTCGGCCTGACCGTCTACATCGTGTGGTTGGTCCTGAGCACCATCGACCGCCTGCTTCCGTTCTCCATCCCGGGGCTCGGCCTCGTCGTCACGTTGCTGCTCATCACCGCGATCGGCGTGGCGACGTCCAACGTGGTCGGGCGAACGGCAGTGGAGATGGCGGACGCGCTCCTCGGACGCTTGCCTCTCGTGAAGCTCGTTTACACCTCGATCAAGGATTTGGTGGACGCGTTCGTCGGTGACAAGCGCCGCTTCGACGTGCCCGTCGCCGTGACGCTCTCGCCCGGCGCCGGTGCCAAGGCGCTCGGTTTCGTCACACGCGAATCGCTCGCGGGGCTCGGCATGCCGGAGTCGGTCGCGGTGTATTTCCCGCAATCGTACAACTTCGCGGGCTATCTCCTCGTGGTACCGCGGCGCCAAGTCGAGCCGCTCGACGTCGCGGCGTCCGAGCTCATGACCTTCATCATCTCGGGCGGCGTGTCCGGGTTCGGCCGCGGCCAAAGCATGCTGCCACCGCAGCCGCTCGGAGGTGTGCGCGCGTAGGCCTACGGCACCGACTCAGTCGGGCTTGAGCGAACGCGAGCTCAGCTGCAGAGCGCCGTCGTCGGCGCCCGCCAAAATCTCGTGCGCTTCCTCGTCCGAAAACCCGAGGATCTCGACGAGCTTCACGATCACGTCCATTTCCTCGAGGCTCTGCTCTCCGTCCGCCTGCGTGAGCAGACCGGCGTTCGCGAGCAGGAGCTCCCGGTCCTCGCGCGAGAGCTCGCCGAGCGGGATGTCCTTCTCGAGCGTGCGCGGCGTTCGCGCGTACTCGAGGATCTCCTTCTCCTCGGCTTCGCTCGCGTCGAAACCGGTGAGCAGGCCCTCGATCACGCTGGACTCGCCCGACGCAAGCTGTCCGTCCGCCCAGGCGACGGCGACCAACGAACGCACGATGTTCTTCTCGCTCGGTGTCATGGACTCCCTCTGACTTGAAGAGCGCGCGAGCGACGTTCGGCCGCCCGCGCGCCGTACCAAACGGTCGAGACTCAGTAGCGGTAGGCCTCGGGCTTATACGGTCCTTCGACCGACACGCCGAGATACTCCGACTGCTTGGCGCTCAAGCGATCGAGCTTCACGCCGAGCTTGCCGAGGTGGAGGCGCGCGACCTTTTCGTCGAGCTTCTTCGGCAAGACATGCACGCCGAGCGGGAACTTCTCGGTAAATAGCGCGATCTGCGCGATCACCTGGTTCGTGAAGCTCGAGCTCATCACGAAGCTCGGGTGGCCCGTCGCACAGCCGAGGTTCACGAGGCGTCCGCGCGCGAGCACGATGAGCTTGCGCCCGTCGGGGAAGATGAAGTGATCGACCTGCGGCTTGATGTTCTCTTCACGGGCGCCCGACTGCGTCTCGAGCCAAGCGATGTCGATCTCGCTGTCGAAATGGCCGATGTTGCAGAGGATCGCCTCGTTCTTCATCACCTTGAGGTGCTCGGCGCGAACCACGTCGCAGCAGCCGGTCGCCGTCACGAGGATGTCGGCCTGGGGCGCGGCTTCCTCCATGGTCGTGACCTGGTAGCCTTCCATCGCCGCTTGCAGCGCGCAGATGGGGTCGATCTCGGTGATGAGCACGCGTGCGCCGAGGCCGCGCATGGCCTGCGCGCAGCCCTTGCCCACGTCGCCGTAACCCGCGACGACGCAGATTTTACCTGCGAACATCACGTCGGTCGCGCGCTTGATGCCGTCGGTGAGCGACTCACGGCAGCCGTAGAGGTTGTCGAACTTGCTCTTGGTGACCGAGTCGTTGACGTTCATCGCCGGGCACTTGAGCTCACCCTGCTTGAACATCTCGTACAGGCGGTGGACGCCCGTGGTCGTCTCCTCGCTGAGGCCGCGGATGGGATCCGCTCCGGCGAAGAGCTGCGCGTGCTTCTTATGGATGTGGATCGTGAGGTCGCCGCCGTCGTCGAGGATCATGTTCGGACCCTTGCCGCCGGCAAACGCGAAGATCTGCCGCTCGAGGCACTCCTCGTACTCCTCTTCGGTCTCGCCCTTCCAGGCGAACACGGGGATGCCCGCCTTCGCGATGGCCGCCGCGGCGTGATCCTGCGTCGAGTAGATATTGCAGGAGGTCCAGGTGACCTCGGCGCCGAGCTCCTTCAGCGTCTCGATCAAGACCGCGGTCTGGATCGTCATGTGGAGGCAGCCGGCGACGCGCGCGCCCTTGAGCGGCTTCGTGAGGCCGTACTCCGCGCGCAGCGCCATCAGGCCGGGCATTTCGGTCTCGGCGATGGCGATCTCTTTCCGGCCCCACTCCGCGAGCGACATGTCGGCGACGCGGTAGGTCTTGCCATCCTGCGTGGGGACGCTCTGCTGCTTGCGGCGACGCGCCTCCGCCTCGACCTTTCCCGTACCTTCGACGACTGCACTCTGAGCCATAGCTTCCGTTCTCCTTAGGGAACGGGCTTTCTAGTCGACGGCGACTACCAAGACCAGTGCGGAGGGCAGGAAGCCGGCAAAATCCGGGATCCCCGGACCCTCGTGCACGGCCTTCCAGCCGCTCTGGCCCGGGCCGAGGGCCGATCGACGGCGCTTCCCTTCGGAGCGAAACTATCGCGGCCGTGGCCTTCCCGACTAGACTCCCACGTCATGGATCGGTTTCGCCGCTTCGACGAAGCCTACTATCACCGCTTCTACGATTCTCCGCAGACTCGCGTCATCTCCGCCGAGGAGCACGCGCATCTCGCCGAATACGTATTTGCCTTCGCCTACTACAACAAGGTCGAGGTGAAGAGCGTTCTCGACGTAGGCGCGGGGATTGGGCTCTGGAAGCACTGGATCGAGAAACACCACAAGGGCGTCCAGTACACGGGCACCGAGGTGAGTCAGGTGATGTGCAAGAAGCACGGCTACATGCACCGCGACATCGCCCGCTGGCGTGACAGGAAGAAGCACGACCTCATCGTGTGCCAGGGCGTGCTCCAGTACCTCCCCGACCCCGACGTGGCCCCAGCCGTCGCGAACATCGCTGCGATGTCACGCGGTCTCGTCTACGTGGAAGTGACGACGCGGCAAGATTTGCGCGAGCGTTGCGACACCACGCGCACGGACACGGACATCTTCGTCCGCAACGGCTCGTATTACCGCGGCATCCTGAGCAAGCACCTCGTGAGCGTCGGCGCCGGCCTCTGGTGGGTGAAGGATCGGCCACCGCCGTTCTTCGAGCTCGAGATGGCGGGATGAGTGGCCGAGCGTAGCGGCCTCTCGCGCGCGCTCATCGCAGCAGTGTGCCTCGGCGTGACGGCGCTCGGCCTCGCCAACACTTATGGCGACAATGCCGAGGTCGTCGCGCTCGCACAGCACTCGGCCTGCGGCAGCAGCACCTGCTCGTACGAGACCCTGCGCCAAGAGCGCTCTCCCCTCGCCCAGTCCTTCACGTTTCAGGTGCGCCTGACCGAGAAGGGCCGCGAGCGCGCCGCGACCGCGGACGTCGAGTGCCGCCGCGCCTACGTCATCGTCGGCGAGTACACCTGCCGCGTGACGAGCGGCGGCGTCCCCACGGCCGATTCCGCCCGCTGAGCGCAACCAGACGCCCTGGGCTGCGTCAATTTTGCGCGCGCAGCGCGGCCTCGGCCGCGAGCCGCTCGATCCAGCGTTTCACCTCGGGAACGTCGTCGGCGTGTGGCAAGGTCGCCACGTAGCGCGACAGGTCGGCGTGGGCCGCTCCCGGCGCGCCGAGCCGCGCGAAGAGCAGCCCCCGCTCACGGAACTCGTCCAGCGAGGTGGGCAGCAGATCGATCAGGCGATCGATGACGAGCAAGAGGCGGCTGTAGTCGCCGCGCGAAGCATAGATCCCGCGCAGATTCATCAGCATGCGCGCGACCACCTGGCGCACGGGCGTGGGGGCGATGAGCTCCGAGCTGTAACGGAGCTTCGACCCGGACCGGCGCAGGAGCTCCGCGAGCCCGACCTCGTCGAGCGCGCTGCCGCCGTGAAACGGGTCTACGACGAGGCGGCGCTCGGGGTCGTCGATGCGCACCAAAAAGTGACCCGGAAAGCCGACCGGGCTCGCCAGCACACCCGCGCGCCGCGCCACCTCCACGTACAGCACCGAGAGCGAAATCGGGATGCCCGTGCGCCGTGCGATGACCTCGTCCAGAAACGAATTGCGCGGATCGTAGTAGTCGGCGTCGTTACCGTGAAATCCGATCCCGACGAACAGGTGGTCGGCCAGCACGCGGGCTTGCGCTGGAGCGGGCATGGCCCCAAGTCCTCTACGTTTCAGCGGCTCGGCGAGCGCGTCGAGCTCCCCTTCCACGGCACGGCGATCGAGCCCGGGATGCGCGTCGCTCGCGATGAGGAGCGCGCCCTCGAGGAGCTCGAGCTCGTCGTCCGATTGCGCCGCATAGGTCCCGAAGTCCACGCTTCCAGTATACCGAACTCCGCCTCGGCCGAGAGCGCACCGCCCTCGCCGAGCATTTCGACCCAGTACTAATGCTTTGGGGTTAAAAACCGCGGATGCTAGCCTCACGGTTCGGCAAGGAGACCACTCGTGAAGATCGAGGACATCATGACGCGCGACGTTCGGGCCTGTCTCGCTGACGACAGCTTGGCCACCGCTGCGCAGATCATGTGGGAGAACGATTGCGGCTCGGTGCCGGTCACCGACGCCGACGGGCGCGTCATCGGCATCATCACCGATCGCGATCTCGCGATGGCGGCGCACCTGCAAGGCGTCGCGCTCAGAGCGTCGCGCGTGTCGAGCGCGATGGCTCGCGACGTGAAGTGCTGCTCGCCGCGCGATACGCCGGCGACCGTGCAAGCGGTGATGCAGCAACACAAGATCCGCCGCGTGCCCGTGGTCGACGAGCAGAAGCGCTTGCTCGGCATCGTGAGCCTTGGGGATCTCGCCTACGCCATGGCCGCGGAGCAGACGCTCGGCGGCGACGGCATGACGTGGACGGCGGTCGCTCACACGCTCGCGCGCGTGAGTGAGCCGCGCGTGCCGCGCTGGGGCCGTCTCGGCGAACGCATGTGAAGGCGCGCCGCCCGGCGCGGCGGCTCAAGCGCCGGAGCTGCCCGTCTCGTCGAGCAGCGCCGCGCCGATGACGCCCGCCGAATCACCGAGCTCGTGCCGCAGAATCGGCGTCTGGAGCTCGCCGTTGCACACGTACGTCTCCACGCGCGAGCGCCCCTCGCTGTAAAGCAGCTCGAGGTTCGAGACTCCCCCGCCGAGCACGATCGCGCTCGGGTCGAGGATGTCGATCACGTTCGCGAGGCCACGCCCGTACGCTTCCACCAGCTCGTCGACGAGCAGCGCGGCGGTTTCGTCCGTCTCGCGCCGATCCACGAGGTCGGCAAGCTTCTTCGAAGCGCCGGTGCGACGCCGATATTCCTTCTCGATGCCGCCGCCGCTGGCGTAGAGCTCGACGCAACCCATCTTTCCGCAACTGCAGATCGGTCGCTCGCTCAGGCCCGTGCCCGAAATCGGCTCCTCCACCGCGGCGTCGAGCCGGCGCCACGGACCGACGGCATGGTGTCCCCACTCGCCTCCGAGGCCCTGCAAGCCGCCCCAAATGCGCCCGCGCGCGACGATCCCGCCGCCGACGCCGGTGCCCATGATCACGCCGAACACGACGCCGTCGATGTACGCGCGAGCCGCGCCGCAGCGCGCCTCGGCGAGCGCGAAGCAATTGGCGTCGTTGTCGAACAGCACGCGGCCGCCGAGCGCGCGAGCGAGATCCTGCCGAAACGGCTTGCCGTTCAAGCACTCGGTGTTCGAGTTCTTGATCAGACCGCCGATGCGCGTCACCGAGCCCGGCATGCCGACGCCGATGGGGGTGCGCACGGGGTCGACGCCGGCTTCCTTGGCCGTCGTGCGCACGAGGTTCGTGATCGTCTCGAGCACGGCACGATAACCGCGGTCACTCCCCGTCGGGACGCGCTGCCGCGCGAGGACGCGGAAGTCGTCGTTTTTGCGGACGGTGGTGCCGACGCCCTGACGGGCGATCACGGCTGCTTCGGTTTTCGTTCCCCCGAGGTCCACCCCCAAAGAGATAAGGTCGCTCATCGTTAGGGATCAGGGAGACTAGCGTTCGCGCCGCGCTTTTCAAGCACGATCACGCACGAAACACGCCGCCGCCCGGGCCCGAGCGGCACGCGCTCTCTCACCGGCGGGTGAGAATCGTTTTTTGCGGCGAGGCCGCGGCTCCTCAGGGGTCCCCGTTCTTCAGGTCATCATACCCAGCGCCGCCAGCGCGGCGGCGGCAAGCTGCGCGAGGCTCGCGAGCGAGCGCGATTCAGCCTGACGGAAGAGCCCCGTCACGAATTCGAGCGCGAGCTCGACCTGGTCGACCTGGCAGAGCAAGAGGTCGCCGGGCTCCAGGCTCCCGATCGCGGCCCCGATCGAGCGCAGCTCGCCCGACAGCTGGATGATGCGCGGCGTGCCCTTCGAGCGCACGAAACCTTCGCGCATGAGGCGGATGACCTCGCCGTCGGCGCGGCCGCGCGTGCACTTGTCCTCGTAGATGTAAATCTCGTGGAAAAAGTCGCCGAGGATCTCCGCTTGGCGGATGATGTCCTCGTCCCGGCGGTCGCCGGCAGCCGTATAGACGACCTTGCGGCGGCGGTGCCGCATGCCGCGGATCGCGTTCGTGAGCGCGATGAGCGCCGATGAATTGTGGCCGTAATCGAGGATCACCGTGCTGTCGCGGTGCGTGACGACGTTGAAGCGTCCGGGAGCGGTGCCGAGGTTGCTGGAAAACGTCTCCGCGCCGAAACGCAGAGCCTCCAGGGGCAGGCCGAGACCCCAACCGGCCGCGAGCGACGCGAGCAGGTTCTCGATTTGGAACCCCACGAGCCCACCCTGGGTCAGCGGGAAGTCCGCGAGCGGCGCGACACGGCGCTCGAGCCGGCCGTCGGCCAGCACGACGTGGCCGTCGCGCACGATGATCGCCTTGCCGCCGGCCGCGCGGTGGCGGCTCACGACCTCCGAACGCTCCTCGCGGCTGAAGAAGATCACCGTGCCCGGGCAGAGCGAGGCCATGGCGGCCACCAAGGGATCATCGGCGTTCAGCACCGCGACGCCGCGCTGCGACACGCGCCGCACGGGGATCGCCTTGATCGCGGCGAGATCCTCGGCGGTGTGGATGCCGTTCATCCCGAGGTGATCGCCCTCGGCGACGTTCGTCACGACGGCCACGTCGCACCAATCGAAGCCGAGCCCTTCGCGCAGCATGCCGCCGCGCGCCGTCTCCAGCACCGCCACGTCGACGCGCGGGTGCGCAAGCACCATCTTCGCGCTCTTCGGGCCGCTGCAATCGCCGGTGTCGATGCGCTTGCCCTCGACGTAGATGCCGTCGGTGCACGTCATGCCGACGCGCAGGCCGCGCTGGCGCATGAGGTGCGCGATGAAGCGCGTCGTCGTCGTCTTGCCGTTCGTCCCGGTGACGGCGACGATCGGAATCCGCGCGTCGTCGCCGCGCGCGAACATGGACTCGATGATCGCCTCGCCCACGGCGCGACCTTTGCCGTGCGACGGCTCGAGGTGCATGCGCAGGCCGGGCGCCGCGTTCACTTCCACGAAGGCGCCGCCCGATTCTTCGAGCGGCCGATCGACGCAAAGCGCCACGAGGTCGATGCCCGCGATGTCGAGGCCGACGACGCGCGCCGCTTCGACGGCGCGGCGCGCGACGAGCGGGTGCACGTCGTCCGTCACGTCCGTCGCGCTGCCGCCCGTGCTGAGGTTCGCGTTTCTACGAAGCGGCACGGCGACGCCCGCGGCGGGGACGCTCTCCGGCGTGAGACCCTGCTCGGCGAGCGTCTCGCAGCCGATCGCGTCGAGACGGAGCTTGCTGAGCGAAGTCGAGTGATCGTCACCGCGCAGCGGGTTCTGATTCTCGAGCGCGACGAGCTCTGCGATCGTGCGGGCGCCGTCGCCCACGACGCGCGGCGGCTCACGGCGTGCCGCCGCGACGAGACGACCGCCGACGACGAGCAGCCGGTAGTCGGCGCCCTCGATGTGGCGCTCGACGACGACGTGCTTGTGGTGGTCGTAGCCCGCGGCGATTTCATAGGCGCTCACGACCGCTTCACGCGTGCGCAGGCCGACGGAGACGCCCTTACCCTGGTTGCCTTTGCGCGGCTTGAGCGCGACCGGGAGCCCCACGGCTTGCGCCGCCACCCACGCGTCTTCCGCGTTTGCGACGAGCCGGCCCTGCGGCACCGGCACGCCCACCGTCGCGAGCATCTGCTTCGTGAGCTCTTTGTCCTGCGCGATCGCTTCGCCGATTGCGCTCGTGCGATCCGTCTCGGCGGCCCAGACGCGGCGCTGCTGCGCGCCGTAGCCGAACTGGAGCAGGCTGCCGTCGGTCAAACGCCGCACGGGGATACCGCGCGCCCGCGCCGCTTCGGCGATCGCGCCCGTGCTCGGGCCGAGGCGCGTCTCTTCGTTCAGCTTGCGGAGCGTCACGATCTCGGCGTCGAGCTCGACGCGGCGTCCCTCGCGTGCGGCGGCGATGAGCTCGCATGCGAGCCCGACGGCGCGCTCGGCCGTCGCCTCTTCGCGGTACTCGGCGACGAAGCGCGCCTGGTTCGCGCCATCGAGCGGCGCAGCGAACGCGAGCGACACGTCGATCCGCGCGAGCACCTGCAGCTCCACGCTGAGCTTGCCGACCACATGCGCCCAGAACAGCGCCGACGCCGTGTTCTCCGGTGCGCCCTGCGCCACGCGCGTGAAGAGCTCGGGATAGTCCGCGAGCAAGCGGCTCCACGCGGCTTCGAGCGGCGCGCCGTCCAGCGTCACCACACCTTCAACGGCGGTCTTGTCCGACCAACGGTTCGGGCCTCGAAGAAGACGTTTTGATTCGAGTTTCATCGCCATCATCCTACGGTCGTGGCGCCGGTAGCTTCCCGCTCGGGATCCTTCACCGTGCGCCCATCGAATTCGTTCAAAAAACCGCTCTTTACCGCGTCGGCTGTCATACCGAGTGCGACCCCCGCCGCGAGCACCGACAACCAATCCAAAATCGAGACAGCGAGCCCAGGAGCGCGCGCCGCCGTCAGCGTCGCCGCGTCCACGAGCGGGCTCTTCACGCTGCCTTGGCAGAGCACCGCGCCGCTTTGATCGAGCACCACGGCCGTGCCGCCACGCTGAAAGTGCGCCGCGAGGGGCGGCGCTTCGATGCTCTCCGCGAAGTAGATCACCTTGCCTTGGCAGAACTCGGCCATCTTCACGGCGGCCGCGTCTTCCGCGTTGAGCACCGCGAAACCCGTCGGCAGCACGACGTCGACCGGCGTCCGCAGGGCGCGCCACGCATGGCTCGGCCCCTCAAGCTTCGGATTCGGGGCGGGCTCGACCACGTCGGTGACGACCGCTACCTGACAACGATCGAACGCGAGCCCTTCTTCCAGCACGCTCTGCTCCGTCACGGCGAACACGAACGCGTTCACGAACGGATTCAGGAGCAAGCGGTGCGAGCCCGCGAAGCGCGACACGTCACCTCGCTCGAGCCAGTGGTCGCCCGCGCGCACGCCCGCGGCGTCGAGCAGACCGGCGTTGTAGCCGGCAGCCGTCACCAGGCGTCCGACGAGATTTGCCACGGCGTCGCCACGCCGGGAGCCCGTGACCGCGACGAGCGGCACGCGTCCCGTCTGGTCCGCGCCGAACATGTGATCGATGATGGCCTCACCCACGGGGCGCGGCTTGCCCTGGAGCGGACGCAAATGCATGAGCAAGCTCGGGCTCGCGTTCACCTCGATCACGGCGCCGCCTTGGCTCTCGAACGAGCGCGAAATGTCCTCCGCGATCACGTCCATGCCCGCGATATCGAGGCCGACCGTGCGAGCGGCGAGCACGCAGCTCGCGGCGATGTCGGGGCTCAAGCGGTCGGTCACGTCGACCGTGAGATCGCCGTTGTAGTGAATGACGACCGTGCGCCCCGACGCCGGCACGGATTTTTGTGTGAGGCCCTGCCGGCGCAAGAGCTCGAACGAAATGTCGTCGAGCACGAGCGTCGTGCGAACGTGCGTGTACGCGCCGCCGCGCGCCGGATCTTGATTGGCGCGCTCGACGAGCTCCGTGACCGTACGCACGCCGTCGCCGACGACGTGATCGGCTTCGCCGCCGCTCGCCGCGACGGCGTGTTCACCGATGACGAGCACGCGGTACTGCGAGCCGGGCACGAAGCGTTCGACGACGACGCCCGTGCCTTCATTCGCTGCGATGCGAAAGGCTCGCTCGACCGCGGCGCGATCCTCGAGCCGAATGGAAACGCCGCGGCCGTAGTTGCCGTCTTGCGGCTTCACGACGACGGGCAGGCCGATTTCGAGCGCGGCGTCCCACGCGTCCTCCTGCGTCTTCACGACGCGGCCTTCAGGCACCGGCACGCCGACCGAGCGCAAGAGCGTGCGCGTGAGATCCTTGTCCTGCGCGATGCTCTCGGCGACGGCGGCGGTGCCGTCGGTCTCCGCCGTCCAGATGCGCCGCTGCGCTTTGCCGTACCCGAGCTGCACCAGGTTGCGATCCTCGGTGAGCCGCAGGCACGGGATGCCACGCGCGCGCGCCGCATCCACAATGGCTTGCGTGCCTGGACCGAGACACACCTTCTCGGCCACGTCGCGCAGCCCCTTGAGCACGGGCTCGAGCTCGAAGTCGCGCGCCTCGGCCGCCGCCATCACGAGCTCGCGCGCGGCGCGCAGGCACGCCTCACCGAAGACCGGTTCGTCGCAACGGACGACGACCTTGTAGACGCCGTACTCGCCTGTCTCGCGCGCCCGCCCGAACCCGACGGGCGTGTGCGCCAAGGAGTGCAGCTCGAGCGTCACATGCTCGAGCACATGCCCGAGCCAGGTCCCGTCGCGCATCCGTTTCAGAAACCCGCCGCGCTCCCCGACGCTGCAGCGGTGCTCGATCAGGCTCGGCAACCATTGCATCAAGCGGTCGGTGCAACCGGGCAGCTTGTTCGTCGGCAGCTCTTCGTAGCGCCCAAGGTCGACGACCGCCTCAATCACGGGCGGATTCGTCCAAATATTCGGACCTTTGAGCGCTCGAACCTGTTGGATCTGCATGACGGGCCTCGGAGGGCGCTTTCGGCGACACCTCTCGGGCCGTGGGTAGGACGCTCGAGGTCGGTGTATCGGCTCGGTTGCCCGTGGGTTGCGCAAAGCGACACAAGCGGGCAACGTCGCCGCCGGCCGAGCCGGCGCTGATGGCGGACTATTCCATGGAAGACCCGAGTTTGGGCCACTTCCCGCTCGAGGACGGGGAGAGCATCCTCGCCATTTTCCAACCCGACTTAAACAGTCATGCGGCGTACGAGTCGGGCGTGCTGGTCCTCACGAACCGGCGCCTCAGGCATCGACTGGGCGACGGGGGCTGGAGCGAGATCCCTATTGAGGAGGGACTCGAGCTCGAGCGAGCCGAGCGGGGTGGGATCGGCGAGTTGCGAGCTCTCAAGGCCGGCCAGTCGGTCGCGCAGTGGACCCATACGCTTGCCCACGCTCGAGCGGCCAACGACCTCTACGACGCGTTCAACGTGTTGAGGTCGCCGGCGGGCGGCCACGCCCAGCGCCGCTCGATTCCCGAGGTCGACGAATGGGAACCGTCGACCCCCTTCACGGGCACACCGCTCGTTCGCCTGCTCGGTTTCGCAAGGCCGCACCTCCGCGCGGTGTCGCTCGGGCTCGGGCTCACGTTCGCGAGCACCGCCGCGGGACTCATCCCGCCTTACCTCACGATGCCGCTCGTCGATCGCGTGCTCGTACCGGGCGCGCAGGGACACTTTCGCGGTCGGCTCGATGAAGCCTACTCGTCGGTTGCCGTCTACTTGGGTGGGCTCGCGGCGGCAGCGCTGCTCGCGTGGCTACTCGCATGGGCTCAGGGCGCCGTGCTCGCCGCCGTCACCGAGCGCATGGCGGCGGATCTACGCAACCGTTCATTTTCGCACCTGCAACGGCTCGGCCTTCAATACTTCGGCGGCAAGCGCACGGGCGATCTGGTCGCGCGCATCAGCTCCGACACCGATCACCTCTGCGCGTTCCTCTCCGACACGCTGATCGATTTCATCACCGACGTGCTCATGATCGTGAGCACGGCCGCGGTACTCATGACGCTCGATCCGCTGCTCGCCATCGCGGCCGTGGCGTCGTTTCCGCCCATCGCATGGCTCATCGTGCACATCCGCGGCACGCTGACGCACGGCTTCTTGCGCGGGGGGCGCGCGTGGTCGGCGATGACGAGCATCCTTGCCGACGCGATCCCGGGCATCCGCGTCGTCAAAGCGTTCTCGCAAGAGGAACGCGAGATCACACGCTTCGAGCGCGCCAATCAGCGCATCGTCGACGTGAACAACCGGATCAACCGGCTGTGGACGTTCTTCTGGCCGCTCGTGCAGCTCCTGAATCAGCTCGGGCTGCTCGTCGTGTGGGCGGTCGGCGCGTGGCAGGTCTTGCACGGGCGCGTGACGGTCGGCGTGCTCACGGCGTTCATCGCGTACATCAGCCGCTTTTACACGCGCGTCGAGAGCATGAGCCGCATGCTGACGGCGACGCAAAAGGCGTCCGCCGGCGCGCAGCGTCTATTCGAGATTTTGGATCGCGCGCCGACGGAGCTCGAGCCGAAACATCCGGTGCGCCAACCGGAGATCCGCGGCGAGGTCGCGTTCGAGCACGTGACGTTCCGGCACGGCAGCCGGCTCGTGCTCGACGACGTGAGCTTTCGGGTCGAACCGGGCCGGATGGTGGGCATCGTCGGGCACACCGGCTCGGGCAAGAGCACCGTCGCGAACCTGGTTTGCCGCTTCTACGACGTGTCGACCGGCGCCGTACTCGTCGACGGCGTCGACGTGCGACGCATTTCCGTCGCGGAGCACCGCCGCCATATCGGCATCGTGCTCCAGGAGCCGTTCCTGTTTTTCGGCACCATCGGGGAGAACGTCGCCTACGGCCTGCCCGGCGCGAAGCCCTCGCGCGTTCTCGAAGCGGCCCGTGCCGCGCGCGCGCACGATTTCGTGCTGAAGCTCGCCGAGGGGTACGACGCGCTCGTCGGGGAGCGCGGGCAGTCGCTTTCGGGCGGCGAACGCCAGCGCATCGCGATCGCGCGCGCCATCTTGGTCGACCCGCGCATTTTGATTCTCGACGAGGCCACCTCCGCCGTCGACGTACGCACCGAGCGACAAATTCAGCGCGCGCTCGACGCCGTGGTCGCCGGACGCACGACGATCGCCATCGCGCACCGCTTGAGCACGCTGCGCAAGGCGGACTTCATCGTCGTCCTGCGCGACGGCTCCGTGGTCGAGCAGGGACCGCCCGCCGAGCTCCTCGCGCGCGACGGCGAGTACGCGCGCCTCTGGCGAGCGCAACACGCGGCAACCGGTGACGCCGCCAGCGCCACCACCGGGAGCGACGACGACGAGCTCGAGGCGCCCGAAGCGCCGCCGTTCGAGCCGCGCGACCTGCGCCTCGAGACGGATCGCGACGGCACGCTCGTGGCCGTCGAGGCCGGCGGCGCCCGCACGCGCGTGACGCCGCGCCGCTGCTTCCCGCTCACGCACCCGCACCACTTCGTGTCGCTCGTCGACGAACGCGGTCACGAGCGCATCTGCTTCGAGGATCCGCAGACGCTCGGTGCCGGCTCGGAGCAAGCACTGCTCGCGGCGCTTCGCACCGCGACGTTCTTGCCGATCGTGCGCCGCATCGAGGGCGTGACGGCGCTCGACGCGCGCTTCGAGTGGCACGTCGAGACGGACCGCGGACACGTCAGCTTCATCGTCGAGCAGGAGGAGCACGTCCGCGCGCTCGACGACGGACGCTACGTGCTCACGGATTCGCACGGCATGCGGTATCTGATCGAAGCGCCCGACCGGCTCGACGCCACGAGCCGGCGCCTCCTCGCGCGCTTCACGTAAGGCAACGCGTACGCCCATGTCCGTCCCGACCTGGACGCTGCTGCCCTTCGCCGGGCTCGTCGCCGCGGTCGCCGTCTTGCCGGAGGTCGTGCCGGCGCTCTGGCAGAAACACCGCGTCCAAGCGCTCGTCACGACCGCGTGCGCGACGCCCGCCGCCGTCTTTTGCCTGACGCACGGCTACTCGTCGCACCTCGCGCACGCGGCTCGCGACTACGCGACCTTCGTCCTGACGCTTGGGGCGCTGTTCGTCGCGGCGGGCGGCGTTCACCTCGACGGCGACTTCGATGGAACGCCGCGCGAGAACCTGCTGTTCGTACTCGTGGGTTCGCTCTTGGCGAGCGTCGTCGGTACGACGGGCGCGAGCATGCTGCTGCTGCGTCCCTTCTTACGCGCGAATGCGCGACGGACACGGCGCTGGCACCTGGCGCCATTCTTCATGCTCACGGTGGCAAACGCGGGCGGCCTGCTCACGCCGCTCGGCGATCCGCCGCTTCTCGTCGGCTTCTTGCAGGGCGTGCCGTTTTTCTGGACGCTGCACCTGCTTCCCGCGTGGTTCCTCTACGTCGGAAGCTCCGCGTTCGCGCTCTATTACGTCGACCGTCGCGCGTACGCCCGTGAGCCGGCTGCCGTCGTCCGCGTGCTTCCTGCCGAAAGTAAGCCGCTCACGATCCGCGGCCTTCCGAACCTGCTCTTGCTCGCGCTCGTCCCGCTCGCGGCCTTCTTACCGGCGGGCCTGCGGGAGCTCGTGCTGCTCGCCGTGACACTGGGGGCCCATTTCGGTGGGTCGCGGGCGATCCGCCGCGACAACGCGGTTTCGCTCGCACCGATCGTCGAAGTCGGGCTCGTCTTCGCGGGGCTATTCGCCTGCCTCGTGCCGGTCGAGCTCGGGCTCACCGAGCGGGCCGGCGCGCTCCCGCTGCGGCACGCATGGCAATTTTTCTGGGTGTCGGGCGCGCTCTCTTCGGTACTCGACAACGCACCGACGTACGCCGCGCTGACGGCCGTCGCGCGCGGCGTGAGCGGCAGTGGTGCGACGCTCGTCGCCGGAGTCGATCCGCTCCTGCTCGCGGCCGTCAGCGTGGGCAGCGTCGTCATGGGTGCGACGACGTACATCGGCAACGGCCCCAACCTGATGGTCAAGACGGTCGCCGAGCGCGCGGGACACGTGCTGCCGAGCTTTTTCCGCTACGCGCTCTTCGCCTTCGCTGTGATGTTGCCGGCCCACCTCGTCGTGACGGCAGCGCTGATCCTGCTCGAGCGTTGAGTTCGCCGTCAGTACGTCAGCCTGGCGCCGTCGGGCATCTTCACCGCTTCCCGCTTCGGCTCGAAGCGGTGGCGCACGCCGAGCACCACCTGCTGCTGATCGAACCCGCCGTCGAGCACCGGCAGGAGAGTCGAGGGCCGGCTCGCCTCGCCGCGATCGATCCACGCGTAGTACGCGAACAAGTCCCAGCTCTCATGCTCGCCCACGCGCCAAACGCCGCCCACCTCGACGTCGAGGCGCGTCGTCGGACGCAGCAGGAGCCCGGGCGCGAGCGGTTGTTCGCCGTGTTTTGCGACGGGAACGGCGTAATTGACGCCGACCCAGCCGGCGCCCTCGCTGTGCCCGAGCTCGACCTCGCCGCTGAGCACGACCTCGTCGAGCCAAGCGCGCGCGCCGAGCTCGCCGTGCGGGTCGAGCGCCGTGAACGCGTCGGAAAGCCCGAGGACGGCGCGGGCATCGCGGTCGAGCGTCCATTTGCGCGTGACGCCCGGTGCGGCGCTCCAGAACGAGCCGTTGCCGCCTCGGAGCGGTCCCGCCGCGCCGCCGAGCGTCAGGCCATAGCCGGGGCTCGGCTCGTAGAGCGCGCCGAGCGAAGCGCCCTGCCAGATCCAATCGTGGCCGCCACTCGGCTCCTTGGCGAGCAGCGTCGTGCCGAGCGAGAGCTCGAGTTTGTCGCTGAACGACCGGCGCGCGGTCGGACGGAACAGCGCGAGATCGCCGAACGCGAGCTTTTTCGGTGTGACCACGGCGCCGCTCGTGATGAACGCGAGCTCGCCGCCGACTTCGGCGTAGCCGGACGGCATGACGAAGCGCTCGGAGACCTTCGAGCCTACGTCCACGGCGCGATATCCGATGGCGGGTGCGGAGGCGATCGCATTTTCGAGCTGGATTTCCGGCGATGAAGCCGGTGGATGCCACGGCGGCGGTCCGACCGGACCCTTCGGCACGGAGCCGGGTTCGCCGGGCGGCGGCAGATCCACCGCGTTCGAACCGTCGGGCGCTGGAGCGTCTGGTGGCGGCTGGGAAAGCGGAACGTCACCTGACGACTTTTCCGGCGCCTGCTGCGCAGCCGTGGCCGCGCTCACGACGAACACGCCGAAGCCGAGCAGCCAAGCGGGAGCGCTGAACGGGTTTCTACGGCAAGCCACCTCGCCTTGCTACGCGCCTCAAACCCACTTCTTCCCTCACCCGTGACGCGCGCACGCGTCGCCGTTCACTCGGGGGCGACGTATCCCTCGGCCACGGCGCGGCTGCGATAAAGGGTATTGCTCTGATCATCGGAGTAGACGGTCTTGAAGCTCGTGCCGTCCGTCGAGCGCTGAATGTCGCCACCCCACTGCGGCAGAACGTAGTAGCCGTCGTCGGACCACCACGCCTCGGCGCAGGCCTCGAAGCTCTTCCACTGATTTTCGCAGTAGGTCGCTTGGTCGATGCCCATGTCCGTCCAGCTGAGCCCGTCGCTCGAGCGGTAGCTCGTATTCGAGTCACCGTACGAGACGAACACGCCGCCTCGATACGTGAGCCCCGTGTGTTTCACCGTGTCGCCGATCTCACCGAAGTGCGACCACGTGAGGCCGTCCGGCGAGCGATAGATACGGCTCGGGCTACCGTCGCCCGCCGCATAAAAGTAGCCGTCCTTGTACGCGAGCCCTTCGATGATTTGCTCGTCGGTGATGATGCCGTCGTGGAATTTGCCGTGGTCGGTCCAGTGGAGGCCGTCGTCGGAGCTCATCAGCTTCCAACCTGAAGCGAGCCAGCGTCCTTTGCCGTAAACGACCGCGCGCAGGAGGTCGTCGTCGTCTCCGCCGTTCGGTGCGGCAGAGGCGCGGTCACCCCAGTGATTGCCCGCGTCGCGTGACACGATGCGGATCCCGCCGTAACCGACGCCGATGGTCGCCTTCACATAGCCGGCGGGAATTTCCTCGCTGCCGCCGCCGTCGCCCGCGCCGCCGGCTCCACCTTCCGTGGCGCCCGCCTCACCGCCCGTGCCGTTTCCGCTCGACCCGCCGCCGCCCGCTGCACGACCTGCACCGCCGCGACCGGCGCTCGACCCCCGACCCGCCGCGCCGCCACCGTGTCCACCGGCGCCGGCCGCGCTCGTGTCTCCGCCCGTCGCGGCGCCCACTCCCGCGCCGGCATGAGCGCCGGCTCCAGCGGCTCCTCCCGCCCCGGCTGCGGTCGCGCCGTGTCCGGCCGATGCTCCGGCACTACCGGGCGCGCCCGCTCTCCCGCCTTCGGCGGCTGCGCCGCCTTCACTCAGTCCGCTACCCGGGATAGGAACGATCCCGGTGTCGTGGGAACAAGCAACGACGAGCAGCGCCGGGCTCAGCCAGCCGAACCAGCCCGAGAGTGCGACCCGCATGCTCGGTACGAGCCGCGAGCTGAGTCCGGCGGCTCACGAAAGCGACGCGACTGGCGAGGCGGCGCGCAGTCGGGCACCATCCGCGCCATGTTCGGTCGCTGGCTCTCGTCAGCCGTGAAGCTCCCCGTCCCCGACGACGCGCGAGAAATCCTGGTTCGCGTGCGCGAACACCTGCCCGAAGCGGACGCCGAGACGGCGCGGGTCGTCGCCGCCCTCGCCGGGTTGCTCGCGGCCGTCGCGTACGCGGATCGCCACTACTCCGACGCCGAGGAGGCGCTCGTGCGTCAGGTCCTCGGGCGCGTTCACGGCATGACGAGCGCCGGGGTCGACGCCGTGTGCGGGGCCATGCGCCGCCACATCGTCGAGGCGTCCACCGTGCAAATCCCGCATTTCGCGCGCGAGCTGCGCGAGCTCGGCGACGCGGAGTTGAAGCGCGAGGTGCTCGACGCGCTCGTCGATCTGGCGGCGGCCGACGGTGCGATCGCCACGAGCGAAACGAACCTTCTCCGCCAGATCGCGACCTCGCTCGGCCTGAGTCAAGCCGACTACAACGACTCGCAGGCGCGTTACCGCGCGCGGCTCTCGAGCCTCAAAGTTTGAGCAGGCCCGCTCAGTTGCGCGGATCCGGCGCGACGGAGCGTGACGGCCCCAGCATGCGCTCGACGTGCGCGAGCCGTTGCACGAGCTCGTTTTGCGAACGCAGCATCTTCTCGATGCTCACTTCGTTCTTCAGGTTCACCTGGTAGTCGTTGACGGCGAGCGCCTTGTCCTTCGAAGACTGGCGGTTCTGGCTCATCATGATCACGGGGGCCTGGAGCGCCGCAATCGTCGAGAGGAACAGGTTCAAGAACATGAACGGGAGCGGGTCGAACGCGAGCTTGCCGCTGGTCACCGAGTTCCAGGTCATCCACACGGCCATGAAGCCGGCGAAGATGAAGATGAACGGCCAAGAGCCACCGAACGCCGCCACCTGATCGGCCACCCTGTCGCCGACGGAGATGTTCTCCTCGTCCTCCTCGACGACGTTGCGCGTCACGGTACGCGTCATCATCTCGTTGGTCGCTCGCATGCGCTCGGCGAGCTCGTGCATGATCGAGAGCGAGGCCGCCGGCCGGCCGCGCACGAACTCGACGAAATCCTCCCGTTCGAGCACGAGCGTCAGGGTCGCGCGCGCGGCAACGGCGGCCGCGGAGCGCGGCGCGGCGTCGAGCAGCGAGAGCTCACCGAAATATTGGCCGTTGAAGAGCGAGGCCAGCGTGACGCGCTGGGACGCCGACCCCGCGACGATGTCTACGGCGCCTTCCTCGATCAGGTACATCGTGTCGCCTTCGTCGCCCTGCGCGAAGATGACCTCCCCTTCCGCGAAGGATTTGGAGCTGAGCTTGTTGGCGAGCGCCGCGAGATCGGCCTCCTCCATCGACTCGAAGAGCGGGATTTGGCTGAGCAAGTGCGGATGATCCATGGGGCGTCTCCTCGCTGCGGCCCGCACAGTATCATCAGCGTGTTCGAGCGCGTACCCCGGCCAAGGAAAACGCGACGACGTGACGCGCGAGCCGCTCGAGCTCGGCGCGCGTGCGCGTCGGCGCCAGGTCGAAAGCGACGGGGGCCGCGACCGGCAACAGACACTGCGCCTGAATCGACATCACGCAGTCGCGCACCGTTTCGTCACTCGCGCGCCCGTCGAGCAACGTCTGCACGATCGCGGCCAGGTAGCGCAGCCGCGGCTTGAGCGCTCCTTCGACCATGATCACGCCGACGGGCGTGGGCTCGGAGAGCTCGTGCCGGAAAAGCTCGCGCAGCACGGACGCGCGGCGCGCGGCCGCGGAGTTCGGGTCGCGCACGAGGTGTGCGCGCACGTAGTGCACGAGCTTTTCCTCGGCCGACGCGGCGGGCCCCGCGTTCATCGCCTGGTCGGCGAAGCCGCGCACCGTTGCGAGCGCCGCCTCCACGACTTCACGGTAGAGCCGCTCCTTGTCGCCGAAGTGATAGTTGACGGACGCGACGTTCGCGGACGCTGCCTCGCAGATGTCGCGCACCGTCACGCGCCGGAACCCGCGTTCGGCGAAGAGGCGCGTCGCAGCCGCGAGCACCCGCTTGCGCGTCGCCACGTCGCCGCGCGCCGCGCTCTGGCCCCCGCCGCGTACCGGCGTGCGCTCCGCGGCGCGACGGCGCGCGGCGCGCACGCTCACAACGTCCTCTTGAACAAGAGCGTCGCGGCGCCGAGCGTGATCAGCGCGAAGACGCTGAGGTAGGCGAGGTCGAACGTGACCGCGCCGAGCCCGGTATTTTTGAGCAGCAGCGATTTGAGCGCGTGGACGGCGTAGGTGAACGGGTCGACCTTCGCGATCACGCGCATCCAGCCCGGAAACGCCTGTTGCGGGTAGACCGCGCCGCTCGGAAAGTAGAGCAGCGTGTTCAGCACGCCGAACAGGGCGCGCGGCAGGAGCGGGTCGCTCATGCGCACCATCAGGAGGAACATCATGCTGACGAGCGCGATGGCCGTCACCACGATCACGAGGAAAAGCCGCGCCAGGCGCAGCGGCTCGAACGCGTCCGGCACGCCGGCGATCACCGACCCGATCGTCATGAGCACGCTGCCGGAAATCACCGCCTTGATGGCGCCCGAGAGGTTGAACCCCAAAATCAATTCGAACTTCGTGATCGGCGTCACGAGATAGCCCTCGTGGAGGCCGCGCGCCTTGTCGTCCATGAAGATGATGCCGCCGCCGATCATCACCATCATGAAGATCGACATCACGATCGAGCCCGGCAAAAGATACTGAATATAAGGCACGTACGGATACACCTCGACCACGTCGAGGAGCGGCGCCGCCGCGACGCGCTGCACGCTCTTTTCCTGGTGCGGCAGCGCCGAGACCATCGAGCCCACGGTCGCCGCGAGCGTCGCTGCCACGAAGTTGTCGGTGTTGTCCTCGATCAGCGCGAGGTGCGGGTCGTCCTTCGCGAGCGTCCGTCGCGAAAAATCCGTGGGGATCGCGAGCACGCCGTTCAAGCGCCCCTCGCGTAGATCGGTGACCGCGTCGCCGAGATCGGCGTAGCGCACCGTGTCGAACGTCTTGGCGTTCGCGGCGACGGCGCCCGCGAGCTCGTGCACCTTGACCGACGAGGTGCCGCGGTCCTGATCGACGACGCCGAGGTTCAGGTGCTTCACGGCCCCGCCGAACGCGTAGCCGAGGATCACGAGCTGCACGATCGGCAGCATCAAGGACATGAAGATGAGCATCGGGCTCCGGCGGAAGCGCCGGAGCTCGCGTTCGATGATGGCCCAGGTGCGTTGCATGGCTTACCTCAATGCCGCCGGAGCATCCGATCGGCGGGCGACGGCGCTTGCAGCGCGTCGCGTAGCGCGCGACCAGTGAAATGGACGAAGACGTCGTCGAGCGTGGTCGAGCTCACCGAGAGCGACTGAATGTTCACGCCCGCGGCGGCCGAGAGCTCGAGCAACGCCATGGTCGTGGCCGGACCGGTGTGGGACGCGACGCGCGCGACGCGGTCGTCGCCGGAGACGGACTCGACGCCGGGGAGCGCCGAGAGCCGCGCGAGCCAGCCGGACGGCGCGTCGGCGAAACCGACCTCGAGCGTCACCTTGCCGGAGAGCTCGGCTTTGAGCCGCAGCGGCGAATCGAGCGCCTTGAGCGTGCCGTGGTCGACGATCGCGATGCGATCGCAAAGCTTGTCGGCCTCGTCCATGTAATGCGTCGTGAGGAGCACGGTGAGGTCGCGCTCCGCCTTGATCTTCTTCAGCATCTCCCACACGGCCGTGCGCGAGACCGGATCGAGCCCCGTGGTCGGCTCGTCGAGGAAGAAGATGCGCGGCTCGTGCACGAGTCCACGCGCGATCTCCACGCGGCGCCGCATGCCGCCCGAGAGGTTTTTCACCGGCTTGTCCTTCCACTCCGAGAGCTCGACCGCGGCGAGGAGCTCGTCGATGAGCACCTTCCGGCGCTTGCGCGGCACGCCGTAGAGCTTGCAGAAAATCAGCAGATTCTCCTCGGCGCTGAGCTCGAGATCGCTCGTCATCGCCTGCGGAATCACGCCGATCGCGCGGCGCACCGTGTCCGGGTCCTTGACGATGTCCGCGCCCGCGACGAGGGCCGTCCCGTCCGTCGGCGGCACGAGCGTCGTCATCATGCGAATCAGCGTCGATTTGCCGGCGCCGTTCGGCCCGAGCATCCCGAAAATCTCCCCCTGCTTCACCTCGAAGGAGATGTGGTCGACGGCCGTGAACGTGCCGAACTTCTTCGTGAGCGAGCGCACCTCGATGGCGTTCACGGCGTTCACGCTCCGGTCGGCAAGAGCACGTACGCCGTCATCCCGACGGCCATGCGCCGATCGGTATTGTCGACGCGCAGGCGGATTTCGAACGTCTTGATGTCGCGCTTGGTGCGGCTCACGTCGCGCTGCGTGGCAAACCCCGCGTCGACGCCGCGGTAGCTCACCTTGCCCTTCTTCGTCTCGCCCGACGCGAGGTGCACCTCGATCTCGTCGCCGAGCTTCAGCCGCGAGGCATACGTCTCCTCGACGTCGACGCGCACCCAGAGATCGTCGGGATCGATCAGCGTGACGATGGGTTGCGCCGCCGTCACGACCTCGCCTTGCCGCGCCGCGCGCACGTCGACCACGCCGGCGATCGGCGCGTGGATTTCCGTGTAGCTCAAGCGCACGTTGGCCTTCTCGGCCTGCGCCGCCGCGGCCGCCTCCTGCTGCTTCACCGACGCGACCACGCTCTTCCGCGCCGTCACCTGCTCTGCGCTCGCGCGCGCAAGCCCCACGGCGGCGCGCTGGGCATCCACCTGCTTGGCCACCGCGGCGACGCGCGCCTGGGCGACCGAGTACGCCGTCGTCGCCTGGTCGAGGTCCTGCTGCGTCGTCGCCCCGCGATCCAAAAGCAGCTTCGTGCGGTCGAGGTTCGTCTTCGCGTTCTCGAGGTTCGCGTTCGCTTCGGCCTGTTGCGCCTCGACGGCCGCGAGCGTCGCCTGCGCCTGGCGGATCTGCTGGCCGGTCTGGAGCTCTTCGTAGCGGAGCGACGCCTGGCTCTCTGCGATTTGCCCGGAGAAGCCCTCGGCGCTGTGCGCGTAGTAGGCCGTATCCGCCGCGAGCTCCCCCGGCGAGAGCACGGCCAGGAGGTCCCCCGACTTGACGCTGTCGCCTTCCTTCACCAGAAGCTTGTCGAGTCGCGCCGTGACGAGTGGACTTACGACGATGTCGTCGGTCGTAACCACGCCGGTCAGCGTCAGCGTTTTCGGCGGCCGATTGAAGAACTGATAGGCCGCGGTTCCGCCGGCGACGAGCAAGAGAAAGATGACGAGTCCGCGCCGGGAGCGCTTGGGTTCAGGCATGGGTCAAACGCCTGTATAAAACAAGTGTTTGAACCGTCAAGCGGGGGATTGGGTGTGCTCGAACGGGGGGCGGACGCTCGTGGGGCGGCCGAACTTTCGGCAAGGGGGCGAGCTTGGCGCGGGGGGCGGTTGGCACTAACTTCCGGCCCGTGGGCACTGCGCTCGTTACCGGAGCCTCCTCGGGGATCGGCCGCGAGCTCGCGCGCCTCTTCGCGGCGGACGGCCACTCCGTGGTGCTCGTCGCTCGGCGCAAGCCTCGGCTCGAGGAGCTGGCACGCGAGCTCGAAACCGGCGGCCGCATCAAGGCTTGGCCCATCGCGTGCGACCTTTCCACACCGAGCGGCGTCGACGCGCTGCTGCAAACGCTCGCGACGGAAAACGTCCAGGTGGACTTCCTCGTGAACAACGCGGGCGTCGGCACGACGGGCCGCTTCGTCGAGAGCCCGCCCGAAGCCGAAGTCGCGATGGCCGAGCTCAACGTGACCGCCGTCGTGCGGCTCACGCGGGCGCTGCTGCCCGGCATGCTCGCCCGGCGCCACGGGCGCGTGCTCAACATCGGCTCCACCGCGGGCTTTCAGCCCGGCCCCTTCATGGCGACTTACTACGCGTCGAAGGCCTTCGTGAACCATTTCAGCGAAGCGCTCGCCTACGAGCTTGCCGGCTCGGGCGTCAGCGTGACGCTGAGTTGTCCCGGGCCCACGCGCACCGAGTTCGGCGACATTTCGGGCGTCGCCCGCTCGAAGCTCTTCAGCCTCAAAGTGGCGACCGCCGGGAGCGTCGCGCGCCAAGCGTACCGCGCGCTGATGCGCGGCCGCGTACTCGTGATTCACGGCTTCTTGAACTGGCTCGCCGCGCAGCTCACGCGCGTGGGCCCGCGCTCGCTCGTGCGCGCCGTCGTCGCCGGGCTCAACCGACCGCCCGCGCCCGGCGGTGCCGCATGATGCGCGCCGCCTACATCGCGGGCATCGCCCACGCGCAACGCGTCGCACGCGAAGCCGTCCTCACCGTCGCCGAAACCGTGCGTCCGGGAGACACGGAGCGCGAAGCGTGCGGCCGCATCGAACGCGAGCTCGCGCGGGCGGGCGTGAAGCATTGGCTCCACACGCCCTACGCGTGGTGGGGCGAACGCACGCGCTTCGACTGGCAAGGCATGTGGGAGACCAACGCGCTCCCGAGCGAGCGCCGGCTCGAAGCGGGCGAGTCGTTCATCTTGGACGTAGCGCCCATCGTCGGCGGTTTTCCGGCGGACTTCGCCTACACGGGACTCGCGGGAACGGGCAGCTCCGACACCGAAGCCGCGCCCCACGTCGAGCTCCTCGCCGCGCTCACGGACGTGAAAGCGAAGCTCGTCGCGTGGGCCGCCCCCGGCGCGAGCGCGGCTTCCGTGTGCGAACGCGTGGAAGAAGCACTGACGGACGCGGGCACGGACGTCGTGCACACGCTGTATCCAGCGAACGTGCTCGCGCACACGCTCGAGGGCTTCCCGAACTTCAGCTCGTCGGCCCCGCGCGTCGGCACCGGGTTTCAGCTCCCGCTGCTCCTCACGTACGCCACGGGCATCGTGCTCCATCACCTCGCTGGACGGCCGTATCCGTTCCTGCGCGCGCGGGCGCCCGGTCGCGCGCGCGGCCTCTACGCGGTCGAGCCGCACATCGGTCAGGGGCGCTACGGCGCGAAGTTCGAGTCGATCCTGCTGATCGACGGCGACGAGACGCGCTGGCTCGATCCGGGGCTCTTCGGCGAGGTGCTCGGTTGAAAGCGGTCGTCCGCCGCCGGAGCCCGTGGCTCGAAGACGTGCGCATCATCGTTTTGGGCGTTTGGGGCTTCATCCGCCAGTCGTGGCTGACGCTGTTTCACCATGACGAGGACGCGCGATGACCGCTCAGAGCGGCGCGCTCAGCGAGCCGGTCACCCCGCGTGGCCGTGGTTTCATCCTCGGCGTGCTCGTGTTCGGTGTGGTCGCGACCATCGCCTATTGGGTCGTCTGGTTCGGTATCGACCGGGAGATCCTCGCGTCCGCCCACACGGCGTCTTATTACGCCTTCGAGAACTCGTTCCCGCTCGCGGACGCGTGGATGGTCTTGACCGGCGTGGCGGCGACGGTCGCACTTGCTCGGCGCCGTGCGAGCGCCTTGCTCTGGTGCCTCGCTGCGGGAACGAACAGCGTTTACCTGGGCCTGCTCGACGTCCTGTTCGACCTCGAGAACGGCATTTATCGTTCGCCCGACGGGGGCGCGGTCGCGGTCGAGGTGTGCATCAACGTGCTCACGCTCGCGATGGGCGCAGTCGTGATCGGCTGGGCGTGGGCACGGCGCCGCGAGCTCGCTCGGTTCGCCGGCTTTTGACCCGCTCAGCGCCTACGAATCCGCACGAACAAGAGCGCGAACCTCGCCCACACCCATTGTTTCAAACCACTCACCGGAACCTCGATATCCTCGATCCGATATTCCGGTTCGAGTACCCGCAGGTCGAAGCGCGACACCCAGTGAATCGCGTCCGCGTCGCGAAACCAGGGCACGCTCAAGCAAGCCGGCGCGGCATGCAGCAAGAATTCCGGGGCGCCCCCGAGCGCGACCCGCAAGCGCCGCGCTGAAAGCCAGGAGGACAGCGCGAGCTGCCGCGCGCGCGTGAGGTGGCGCGCGGAGGGCGGCACGTAGCCGGGCAGATCGTAACGCGGAGAAGCGAGATAGAGCGTCCCGCCCGGCGCGAGCAGGCGCAGCAAAGCGAACAAGCTCGCTCGCGGCCGACTCAGGTGTTCCCAAACGAACGTCGAAAAGATGATGTCGTAGGCGCCTTGAACGCGCTCGAGGGGCTCGAACACGAGTGTGTCCGCCTTTCGAGCGAGGTCCTCGCGGTTGCGATCGGTGATGTCCTGAACGTGGAACTCGACGCTCTCGCGCAGCGGCCCGAGGTACTGCGCGAAACCGGTGCGGCCGGCACCGAACTCGAGCACGCGACTCCGCAGCCCGCGCGCGGCGCGCTCCTCGATCTCGCGCTTGATGGGCGCCCAGAAGACCGGCTGCTGACTGCTCTCGGCGTACGCGTCATAGTCTTCGATCGCCGCATAAAATTCGTACATGCGCCGAGCGAGCACCTCGGCAACTGCCGTGTTTTCAACCGTGAGAGAGAAGGCTCCGAGCCCAGCTTGGTCCGACGCGCGCAACACGACGCGGATGGTACACGCAGATCGCTTTGCTGCATTGACTGCAAAATTACCGACACAGCCGCACGATCCGCGAGTTGTCGCGCTTTTGCCGCTCCGAACAGCTCGAGCCCCTGCAAAAAGCCTGTATCCGAAGTTGGGTCAGGACGTGTCGAAACGCCCTTCGGACAAAAAAAAAGGGGCCGAACGTCGATTTCTCGGGGGCGCGCGTGAACGAAACCGGGACGATAAACCTCGGAAATCGTTCCACATAACCCGAGGGTGTGATTTTCCTCTCCCCACACTGCAAATCTACGCCCCCTCAGGTGGAAGAATTCGCCTTCTGAGCTGCGGGCATTGGATTCATAAGACACAAGCGAACGGCTCTCCGTTTCCTCGAGAGGTCTGCCATGATGAAAAAGCGTTTCTTGGTCGCTCTGGGAGCACTTTCCGGCGCGCTAGCAGCGTGTAGCTCGGATATCAAAGCTCCCGAAGGCTCTGGTGCGGCAGCCGGTACGACCGGCAACGCATCCGGCGGCTCCGGTAACGGAACTGCGTCCGGTGGGTCCGGTAACGGCACCGCATCCGGCGGCTCCGGCAACGGTTCGTCCTCCGGTGGCTCCGGCAACAGCACCGCATCCGGCGGCTCCGGTAACGGTTCGTCTTCCGGCGGCACGTCCTCCGGCGGAACGAGCACCGGTGGCACTGGCGGCTCCCCGCTGCCCACGACCTGCCAGCCCGGCATCCCGGCCTCGACGCAGATCCCGCGCATGCTGAACCGCCAGTACAACGCGGTGATTCGCGACCTCCTCGGCGTGACGACCATGGCGAGCCAGCAGGGCAAAATGGCGTCGGATCTGCTCTACGCAGACTTCGACGGTCCGATGGTCTCCGACGCTTGGCGCCTCTACCAGCAGACGGCACAAGCCGTCGTGGCCGAGGTTTGGGCCAACCCCGCCGAAAAGGCGATGTTCATGAGCTGTGACCCGACGGCAACGGACTGCTTGACGAACACCATCAAGGCGTTCGGTCGCAAGGCCTTCCGTCACCCGATGAGCGACGCCGAGGTGCAGCGCTTCCAGGCGCTCGGCTCGACGATGCCGGCGGGCACGCCCGACCAGGTAGCGCAGGCCACCCTCGAGGCGTTCCTCGAGTCGCCCTCGTTCATCTACATCCCCGAGCTCACCACGACGATGGACTCGTCGGGCGCGGGTATCGCGCTCTCGAGCTACGAAGTCGCGGCGCGCCTGTCCTTCCTCCTCTGGGGCTCGGTCCCGGACGACACGCTGAACACGGCGGCCGACAACAACCAGCTCGGCACCAAGGATCAAATCCTCCAGCAGGCGACGCGCATGGTCGCCGTGAAGGACAAGGCCGGTCCGATGATCGCGGACTTCCACCGTGTCGCTTGGGCGCAGGACGACAACACCGCGACCTCGCACTGGTGGAAGATGGACCACGACGGCAACTCGCTGTACCAGTCGGCGCTGAAGCCGACGTACCAGGCCGAGATCAACGACTTCTTCGACGATGTCGCGTTCTCGAATGGTTCGTTCAAGGACCTCTTCTTGAGCACCTCGGCGTTCGTCACGAAGGACACCGCGGCCATCTACGGCCTCGACCCGTCGATGTACGGCACCGACCTCACGAAGGTGAGCCTCGACGCCACGCAGCGTCCGGGCTTCATGACCCGCATCGGCTTCTTGAGCTCCTACTCGCACCCGAGCGACACGAGCCCGATTCTGCGCGGTGCCTTCGTGACCGTGCACATGATCGGCGTCGATCCCGGCCCGCCGCTCCCCGGCGCGACCATGACGCCGGTTCCGCCCGGCAACTACACCTCGAACCGCGACAAGATCACGGCCCTCACCTCGTCGCAGGACGCCTGCAAGGCCTGCCACAATCCGTACATCAATCCCCCGGGCTTCGTGCTCGAGAACTACGACTCGATCGGCAAGTGGCAGACGATGGACCCGCTCGGCGCGGCGATCAACCCGGTCGCCGACGTGACGTTCGCGGACGGCGACGTACGGACGATCCACAATTCGCAAGAGCTCATGACGGCGCTCTCGACGCTGCCGAAGTCGAAGCAAATCTACGCGAACGCGTGGGTCCAGTACGCGACGGGTCGTCAGATGAACAACAACGACCAATGCTTGGTTGACCAGATCAACACCAAGCTGTCCGGCGACGGCTACACCGTGCTCAACATGATTGCCGACGCCACGCAGGCGGATTCGTTCCGCGTCCGCGTGCAAGCCACTCCGTGAAAGCTGAGGAACTCAGAACATGATCAAGCAGCAAATGAATCGACGCATCTTCCTCCGAGGCCTGGGCGGCGCGGTGGTTGCCGCACCGTTTCTCAGCTCCCTGACGGAACGTGGCGTGAAGGCGCAGTCCACGGCACCCAAGCGCCTAATCATGATGTTCACGCATTATGGTTGCATCACGACCAAGTTCTTCCCGACGAAGTCGCACGGCGCCCTGGCCGCTGCCGACCTCTCGCCCTCACTCCAAGCGCTCGCTCCGTACCTCGGCAAGCTGCTCATTCCGCGCGGCCTGCGTTCGATGAACGAGTGGACGCAGAACATGGTCCGCGGGCAGGGTAACGATCCGCACACGCAGGTGGTCGGCTCGTACTTCACCTGTCAGCCGGTGACGCCGAACAGCGACAACCCCTTCAGCTTCGACCAATCGACGAAGTTCCAGGCCAAGCCGAAGGGTCCGTCGCTGGATCACGTCATCACTCAGGCGCTGAGCTCGGATGGCAAAGGCACTCCGCTCCTCATGCGCGTGGGCAACCAGAGCGATAGCCCGCAATCGGCGATCTCGTACTCGGCCGCCGGCACGGCGTTCCCGGGGCTCGGCACGCCGTCGCAGGCCTACACCGGCCTCACCGGTCTCTTCGGCATGAGCGGCGGCGGCATGACGAACCCGAACCCCGACACGTACCAGACGGCACGGGGCAAGAGCATCATCGACCTCGTCAAGGACGACCTCAACACGCTTGAGCGCGCCCCGATGAGCATGGACGACAAGAACAAGCTCGAAGCCTGGAAAGAGCTGCTCAACTCGACCAACCAGATGATGGTTTCCGCGGCCTGCAATCAGGACGTGGCGACGATGCTCGGTGCGACGACGGCGAACATCAACGCAGCGGGCATGGGTGGCCTCGGCAGCGACATCCTCACCACGAAGGTCAGTGGGGATCTCGACGGCGCGGACATCTACACGAACGTCGCGGCCCTCGCGGCGGTCTGCAACGCGAACCCGGTCATCGTCCTCAAGTACCCGGGCAGCTACGTGTTCAAGGGTCTCGGCATCACGACCGAGTCTCACTCGCTCTCCCACCGTCTCGACAACGCCGGCATGTCGGGCAGCTGCCTGCCGGACGCCGTGGCCGACCTCATCAAGGTCGACCAGTACTACGCCTCCAAGTTCGCCTACCTCCTCAAGCAGCTCGATTCGATGAGCGAGGGCGACGGCACGGTGCTCGACAACTCCGCGACCGTCTGGTTCTCGGAGATGTCGGACGGCAACGCCCACAACCTGAACAACGCTCCGATCATTCAGGCCGGCGGCCAGGGCGGCTACTTCAAGACGGGCTGGACCGTCAACGTCGAGGACGGCTCGGCGACGCTGAGCCAGGGTCAGAGCGAGTCGCAGTGCACGGGCACGGGCTCGAACCAAATGGCAAACGGCCTGGCCCAGGGCACCGGCACCGATCCGAAGGTCGCCAACGCTCCCATCAACAAGTACTTCTGCAACCTCATGAACTCGATGGGCGTGAAGGCGGGCTCGGACGGCTTCCCGGTCAAGGGCGGCACGGCCGACGTGACGCACTACGGCTACTCCGACAAGACCGAGGACTTCATCCACGGTGGTACGAACCCGGCGACGATTCACAACCCCGGCGAGTACACGCAGCTGAAGGCCGGCTCCTAAGACACTCGACGCAAGTCGGGTCTCCAGAGACCCCTCCCCTGACCGGGAGGGGTCTTTGCGTTTGTGGGCAACGGAACGCCACAAAGCAGCGCGAGCGCCCTGAGGCGCTCGCGAGCTCGACGAACTAGGTTGTTCCCCCGCTGATCGCTTACTGCAGCTTCGCGCCCGCTGCGATCCAGTCGGAGATCGCCTTTTGGTAATCCGCTGGTACGCAGTTGTTGGAGGTCGGATCGCAACCGTAGGGCATTTGCGGGACCGTCGTGCTGCAGGGACCGGCGAGAACCTTAACCATCGCGCTCTTCGTCGGATCACCCGGGGTGATGATTGGAATGTTTCCGCAATCCGGAGACATGGTCGACTCGAGCACACGCATCAGCGCGCCGTCATCGTGCATCGGCATTTCGAGCGGGTTGAGACCGCCGCCGCCGACGCCGTGGCAGGGCGCTGCTCCACCGCACTGTGGGTTGATGTTCAGCATGACCCACTTGAAGTTGCAGAACGTCGGCTGAATCGGCGTGCCGGTGTAAGCCAAGCAGTCGACGTTCATCGCGCCGGCCGCCCCGGTGCTCGTCCCGGCAGAGCCGCTGGAACCGCCGACCGAGGCGCCCGTCCCGCCCGTGTTGTGACCGGCCGTCCCGCCCGAGCTGGTGCCGCCGGAGCCTCCCGAGGAGACTGAACCCCCGGTGCCACCCGTGCCGGGCTCAGTCGGGCTCGTGGAGCAACCGATGAAAGAAAGAATTGCTACCGCTTGCGCGGCACTGAAGATCGAGGCTCGACGTTTCATGGTTCCTGAGTGCACCTGAGAAACGCGAGTATAGCTTTCGATCCCGGTGGATCAAACGAGAAAGCCGCGAATTTTCCGTGTGCGCGCGCGAGTGAAACCGTACACCGCGAGGGTGCGGTTCATCGCGCGCGCAACGCGCGCGACACAATTTACTTCAGCGCGGCGATCGCTTTGACGAGCTCGACGATGCAGGCCTTGCCCGCGTCGTCGATCGCGTAGCCGGGCGGTGGCATTGCGTCGCCGCAGCCGGTCTGCGTCCCGTTCAGCTTGTGCAACATCCAGCTGTTGTCGACGTTGCTCGAGTCGATGAGCTTGTCGCCCGTTGGGCACGCGGACGGCGGGGTCGCGCACATGCCGGTGCCGCATGTGATGTTGAGGTGCGTCGCAGGGACGTCCTTGAGCCGGCTCACGAAGCCGGCGTTGGGCGTGAGATCGAGCTTGGCTTCCGAGTACGGACCCTTGTGACAACCGAGCTGCGCGCACGCGGCCGCCCCAGTGGTCAGCGCCTTGACGGGATCACAATCCGTGAGCGTGGGGATTGGCGGCATATTGCCCGTGCCAGCGCCGGAATTGCCCGTGCCCGCGTTGGGCGCGCTGCCGCCTGTGCCGGTACCACCAGTTCCGGAGCCGCCCGTGCCGCCGGTCGCGGGGGCTGCGCCCGAACCGGTGCCACCGGAGCCGCTGGCATCGTCGTCGCCACTAGAGCAACCGCCAAGGGTGATGAGCGAGGCGAAAGTGAAAATGACCGCTGGACCGAGGAGGAAGGAACGATTGAGCATGAGATGACGTGTATGGGGTGATTGTTCGGGAAGCGCAGCCTAGCACTGCGAAAAATCCGATCCGCGAGAAAACGGAACGGATGGTTGTGGAGTACCTCGAGACCGCTAGCTCCAGTCGCGCGCGTGGACTAACCTTGTCCTACGCGCATGGCGGCGAGGCGTTTCTTAATTTTTGCCGTGACGCTTCCTTTCGCCCTCGCGTGCTCGAGCGGCGACGACGACCACGTGTCGAGCGCTGCCGGCATGGGCGGCGCGAGCGGCGCGCTGGCGGCGAGCGGCGCGGGGAATATTGCGACCGGGGGCGCTGCAGGCGGCGCATTGGCCGGTGGCTCCGGCGCAGGCTCGACTGATGACGACGCGTTGATCGTTCCGCGCGACGTCGTGGCCCTGCCCCTCGCCGGCGGGACCGGCGATCTCGGTTTCATCGCCCTCACGCTCCATGACGGCGCCATGGGTCTCGAAGCTTATGCCGCGTTGAAGAACGACGGAGACATGGCTGCTTGTAGCGGCGGTCTCACACTTCAACTCTTCGACAAGAACCAACAGACACTCGGAGCGAATATCGGAGGATTGCTCTCGCAACATCTTTATCGCTTCACCGACGGCACGGGCGCCGTCGCGGCCTGCGTCGGCCCCGGTGACGTCACGATGGCCGCCGTCTTTTTCGGGCCGGATATCGCCCGCGACGACGTCGGTTTCGTCGAATATTCGTCGACTTACTTCGCGCTCGACGTGACTCCAATCGACGGATTTGCGGTCACTCAACTACAGAGTGTCACGGTGGCAGGCGGCACTTCGTTCACGGGTACGTTCGGCAACGGATTCGATATGACGGTGAACACTCCGTCGGTCGTCGTGTTTCCCGTCAATCGCGTCGGACGCCCGCTCGCGATGGCGACCGCGGACGGGACTGATCCGGTGCCGCCCGGCGGCTCGTGGACCTTCCAGACGGGTGTCGTGGACACCGCGGGCAGCGACCAGGTCGCCTACCCGACCGCCGTGCTGCCGAACTGACGTCGCTCGACGCTCGACGTTCGTCGAGGCGGCGGCACTTCGCGCGCTGGTGCGGCAGCTTCGCAAAAGCGTCGCTCGCTCGCTAAAAATGCATCCCAACCAACAACAGCACTTAAAAATGGCCGCGCGGGCGGATTATTGGCTGATCGCCCGGGCCGGCTGCCGGGAATTGTGAGCTACCGTGAGGACACCCGTGATGAGACTCGAGAGCTTTGGACTTCCCTTGCTGATCGCTACGTCGCTCGCCCTGACTTCGCTGCTTCCGGGTTGCGGGCAGAAGGCCGGCGACGACGACAGCTCCGGCGGGACGAAATCGTCGGGCGGGCAAGCGACGAGCGGCGGTTCTGCTGGCAGCGGGACGGGCGGGAGTGCCACGGGCGGCACCGGCAACACGGGCACCGGTGGTAGCGGCGCCACCGGCGGCGGCGCGGGCTCCGGCACGGGTGCGAGCGGCGGCACGGGCACGGGCGGGACGGGCGGTACGACGACGGGCGGCGCGGGCACCGGCACGAACGCGGGTGGCGCGGGTGGCGCGGGCGGCGCGGGCGCGGGCGGCGCTGGCGGGAGCGGCATCGCCGGCATGGGCACGGGCGGGGTCGTCGGCGGAGCTGGACAGAGCGCCGGCGGCGCGAGCGCGGGCGGCAGCGCCGGCATGTCGGGCTCGGCGGGTGCACCGGCGGGCGCCTGCACCGATCCGATGGACTTCACGAATTGGCCCAGCGGCAAAGGTCCCGCGGACCTCGGCCCGCTCGCAGTGAACAACTTCAAGAGTCACACGGGTGACGATTACGGCGGCGCCGGTTACGCGCTCGCCTTCACGTGGTTCGGCGCGCTCGTCTTCACCGAGACGACGGGCGACAAGACGAACGAGACGGCGCTGATTTCAGGCTTCGATCCGTATGCGACCGGCTCGAAGACGGTCGACAACTCGGCGTCGGCGACGGTCGACAGCCGCGCGTTCGGCACGCTGCCGTTCGAGATCTACATGGACAATCAGGACATGCGCTGCCTGAAGCTCGGGACCGACCGCGCCGACATGCAGTGGATGAGCACGACGTCCGACGGCATCACCAAGGATGCGCGGTATTGGGCCGACGACATGTTCATGATTACCGGCCTGCAGATCCGCGCTTATCGCGCGACCAAGGACACGAAGTATCGCGACCGCGCAGCAAAGACGATGATCGCCTACCTCGCGGCGCTGCAGCAGTCGGACGGCTTGTTCTGGCACACGAAGCAGTCACACGCGTATTGGGGCCGTGCGAACGGGTGGGTCGCGAGCGGCATGACGGAACTGCTGCTCGATCTCCCGGCGGGCTCGGATCGCGATTCGATCATGGCCGGCTACAAGAAGCAGATGGACGGCTTGCTCGCCGTTCAAATCAGCGGAGGCGCCGACGACGGCGCATGGCTCCAGGTGCTCAATGACCCCATGCGCGCGAAGGTAGAAATGTCGTGCACCGCGATGTTCACGTTCGCGCTCATCGACGGCGTTCGCAACGGATGGCTGACGGATCCGAAATACGCCGCGGCCGCGCGCAAGGGTTGGATCGCGGTCGGCAACAAGACGAACTCGACGGGGCAGCTCAGTCAGGTGTGCCCGGGCACGGGACAGGCGGACGCGGGCTCACTCGATCAACAGCAGCAGTTCTACGAGGGCATCACGTTCGGTTCGAACGACATGCACGGGCAGGCGCCGCTGCTCTGGGCCGCGAACGCGCTCTTGCGCAAAGACTGCCCCGGCGTGCGCTGAATCCGCGCGCGTCTCGCGCGACTCCAAACCTCACGTTGCGGGAAATGTTTGCCGCACGCAGAATCATGCGTGCGCCACGCGGCGTTCGCGCGCGCGCATCGAAGCACGCCGCGCGTCGTTCATGACGGGATGCGTCGCGACGAGCCGCGCTCTGCGATCGAGCCACTCTCGCGCAAACAGCTTGCAATCGGCTGCGATCTCGCCACGCAAAGCGAGAGCTCATTTGTGGCCAGCGTGCGCAACGAATTTGATAACGCGAAAAGCGAAGTCGAAGCGCTCGCTCTCGGGTGCACGTTCAACGAATCCATGGTAGCGAAGGTCGTGGTTTCGTCCCGGCGCGTTTCACGACGCGAATCCGTCACGACGACGCCAGCCGTCGCGGGACACGTGACGGGGGCTTCCACTCTTCGAGGTTGACGTGCATTACACAAGATTTTCTGGCTTGGTTTTAGTGAGTGGGCTCTTCGCCTTCGGCTGCAGCCAGAGCTCGCCGAGTGACGGAACGGGCGGTTCGTCGGGTAAGGGCGGCTCCGTCTCTTCAGGCGGCATGACCGCCGCGGGCGGTACGGGCAACACCGGCACGGGCGGCACGGGCAACACCGGCACGGGTGGCACGGGCAACACCGGCACGGGCGGCACGGGCAACACCGGCACCGGCGGCACGAGCGCCGGCACCGGCGGCACGAGCGCCGGAACCGGACCGGGCACCGGCGGCACGACTGGTGGCGGCGCCGGTACGGGTCAAGCTGGTGGCTCCGCGGGAACGGGCGCCGGTGGGACGGCGGGTTCACCCGCAGGCGGCAGCGGCGGCGCGCCGATGGCCGGTAGCGGCGCGGGCGGCAGCGCCGGCGCGGCGGGCGGCAGCACCTCGGGCGCAATCACGGTTCAGCTCGGAACCAAGAAGCAGCCGATCGAAGGCTTCGGTCTCAACACCGCGCTCAGCAGCGCTCAGCCTCCGTGGGACACGTTCTACAGCACCACCGGCACCGGGCTCGGGTTGTCCATCGTGCGCGTCGCGATGGATTCGACCGGCAAGCTCTCGGGTGTCGTGCCGCCGAGTAGCTACAACGCGAAGGTGATTGCCTCGCCGTGGACCGCGGCCGCGAACTGCAAGGACAACAACAACACGCAAAAGGGCGGCCACCTCTTAACGACTTGCTACGACTCTTGGTCGACGACGGTTGCGAACTTCGCGAAGTCCCAGGGTGTCTACGCCGTGGCAGCGGCGAACGAGCCCGACTTCGCTTCATGCGGCGCCTCCATCGGTCCGCCCTGCAACGGCGACTACGACTCGATGGTCTTCACGGCCAAAGAAATGGTCAGTTGGGTGAACGCACTCGGACCGAAGGTCAAAGCCCTGACCCCCGCAGTCAAGTTCCTCGCGCCCGAACCGTCGGAATGGCTGCATCTCTGGAGCAACATGTCGGCGACGGGTTCGACGGTCTCGGGCCACCCGAACAGCTCCGATCCGCTGAAGTGCGGCTGCTTCGGGAACGACCCGGGCACGACCGGCTGTGCCGACACCTGCGCGCAGGGCAACGGCTACGACTACGGCCATTGGCTGGCCAAGGACGCAACGGCTTGGGGTTACGTCGATATCCTCGGGACGCACGAGTACGACACGCAAAAGGCCGCACCGTGGCCGTCCGACGTCGACGGCGGCATGCGCAGCAAAGAAGTGTGGGAAACCGAGGTCTCCGGCGTGATGTACTGGGCGGAGCAAGGGCCGTCGAGCGACATCAAGAACGGCATCGCCGTCGCGCAATGGATTCACTCGGCGCTCACCGTCGGTGAAGCGTCGGCGTGGCTCTACTGGTGGTACCAGGCGAGCGGCAGCGACGACAACGAGGGCTTGGTCCTCAAGAGCTCGACCGCGCTCACCAAGCGCTGCTACACGCTCGGCAACTACAGCAAGTTCGTCCGGCCGGGTTACACGCGCGTGGACGTCACGGGCACCATGTCGCCGGACGTGCTGCTGTCGGCTTACACGGGCACGGACGGCACCGTCGTCGTCGTCGCGATCAACAAGGGCAGCGCCGCCGCCACCGTGCCGATCACGATCGCGGGAGGCACGGCCCCGACGATGATGACCCCGAACGTCACTTCCGGGACGGACAATATCGCCGCCAAGACGGCCGTTGCGGTGACCAACGGCACCTTCACTGCCATGCTCGACACCATGACGGTTACTACCTTCGTAGGTAAGTAACTTCGTCCGCCAAGTAGCCCTGATTTGAGAAGACCATGACAAGATTCTTTTCGATTTCCAGCCTCGGACTCGTGATCGCAGCCGTCGCCGTCGCTTGCGGCAACAACAACTCGGGCTCGGGCGGCACCGGCGGCACCGGCACCGGCGCTGTCGGAGGCGGAACGAGCGGCGGCTCGGCCGGCATGGTTGGGAGCGGCGGCACGGGTAACACCGGCACCGGCGGCACGGGTAACACCGGCACCGGCGGTACGGGCAACACCGGCACCGGCGGCACGGGCAACACCGGCACCGGCGGCAGCACGACGGGCGGCACGGGCAACACCGGCACCGGCGGCAGCACGACGGGCGGTACGGGCAACACCGGGCCCGGCGGTAGCGCGGGCAGCGGCCAGGGCACACCCGGCGGCAGCGCTGGGGTCGGCGCCGGCGGAGGCGCCGGTACGGGCGCGGGCACAGCCGGGATGTCCGGCAGCGCCGGGTCGGCAGGCGGCACCACCGGCCCAACGCTTCCCCCGATGGTCACTTCCGCGTCAGGCGCCTACTGGCAGACGAGCGCGACGCTCATGGAATCGACGGCCACCGCCACCGTCACGATCAACGACACGACGGCGCAAACGTGGGACGGCTTCGGCGGCGCCTTCAACGAGATCGGCTGGAAGCTCCTCACCACGACGGACCTGCAGACGCAGGCGCTCACGCTGCTCTTCAGCGCGAAGGACGGTGCGAACTTCGCGTGGGGCCGCATCCCGATGGGCGCGAGCGACTACGCCACGAGTCGCTACACCTGCGACGACACGGGCCAAGACCCGGCTGCGACGAGTGACGGCTCGAACCGCCCTGCCGCGGACACGGCCATGGCGAATTTCACGCTCGCTCGCGACATGATGATGCTCATCCCCTACATCAAGGGTGCGCAGGGCATCAAACCCGAGCTCCGCTTCTGGGCGAGCCCGTGGACGCCGCCCGTGTGGATGAAGACGGGTTACAAGACGGACGACGGCAACGGCGGCACCGTGAAGAAGCCGTCGTATTACGACGGCGGCAACGTCATCACCGGCAACACGACGAACCTCCAAGCCTACGCGAAGTACTACACGAACTTCGTCAACGGCTATGCCGCCCAGAACATCAAGATCGAGATCGTCTCGCCGCAGAACGAGCCGGGCTACGATCAGAATTACCCGTCGGCGCTCTGGGACAAGGCGACGTACGTGACCTGGGTCGGCATCCTCGGTCAAGCCATGCAGGCGCTGAACCCGCCCGTGAAGGTGATGCTCGGCACGCTGTCGAACGCGGGTGACAACAACCGCTCGGATCTCGATATTTCGACCGCGGTTCTCGCAGACAGCACGGCGAAGGGCGTCGTGTCCGTCGTGGGCGCGCAATGGGGCGTGCTCGACAAGGTGATTGGCGGCACGACGTTCGGCAATCTCCCCGTCTGGGCCACGGAGCACCGGTGCGGCAATTACCCGTGGTGCAAGGCGGCAGGCACGGGTTGCCCGGCCGCCTACAACTCGAGCCAAGCGCCGAACGATCAGGCGTACGGCGAGGAGACGTGGGGCTACATCCGCGACGCGATCACCAAAGGCAAGGTCACGTCCTACAGCGCCTGGAACATGGTGCTCGACAAGAGCGGTCTCGGCATCGACACCTCGCGCGATTGGAAGCAGGACTCGCTCCTGGTCGTCGACGGCGGCAAGGTGAACGCGACGCCGGCCTACTACGTGTTCCGGCACTTCTCGCAGTACGTCCAGCCCACGGCCAAGGTGCTCACCACCAGTGGCGGTGATGCGATCGGCTTCAAGAACCCCGACGGCAGCGTCGTCGCCGTCATGTTCAATAGCGGCGCGGCCAACAGCAGCTACGTCGTCGCGCTGGGCGGGAAGAAGTTCCAGGTCAACATGCCGTCGCACGGTTGGGCGACGGTCATGTACAAGCCGTCCTGATCGCTCGAAGCACGGGCTGACTCCTCCTTGCGCACGAGCGTGGAGGAGCAGCCCGTAACGAGAGCGGGGTTCGGACGACTCGAACGCGTCGCACGCGAGTCAGCCGACGAGACGCCCCAGATCCGACCGCCCGAGCAATAGCGCTACGACCGCTTCGAGACCCGCGGCATCGTCGGCGTCGAAACGGCTTTCGCGTGGGCTGTCGAGGTCGAGCACGCCGAACAGCTTGCCCTCGTGAACGAGCGGCACCACGATTTCCGAGCGCGAGGCGCTGTCGCAGGCAATGTGACCCGGGAATGCGTGCACGTCGGGCACGACCACGGTCCGTCGTGCTTGCGCGGCGGTGCCGCACACGCCGCGCCCGAGCGCGATTCGCACGCACGCGACCTTGCCCTGAAAAGGGCCGAGCACGAGCTCCCCGCCGCGCAAGAAGTAAAACCCGCACCAGTTGAGCTCGGGCAATGCGTCGAACACGAGCGCGCTCAAGTTGGCCGCGTTCGCGAGGCCGTCCCGTTCGCTCTCGAACAGTGACGCGAGCTGCGCGAGGAGGTCGGCGTACTGCTCGCGCTTGGAGCTGGCCGTCGAGGGCTTGGAGACGAACATCGTCAGACGCCACACCCCTGGCTGCCGTCGAGCCGACAGAAGCAGTCGCCCTCACCGCGGAACGGCTTGCAATAACCGACGTCCGCGGGTTGGCAAATGTGGACCAGATCTACCGACGGGCTATTGCAGATGCCTGCGCACGGGGTTTGGTCGGTGCACGGGCAACCCTCCGGACGCCCGCCCGTCAGCGTCGTGCTGCAACCGTCGGGTAAGGGCACGACGCACGCCGTCTCGCAGTCCTCGAAGCTCGTGAAGGCATTTTCGTTCCCTTCACAACCTCCGTAGACGAACGACACGCACTGAAGCGTGCCCGGGTCGAATGCCCAGCGCTGGAACGCGCCGCGGCACGAGCCGACTTCGATCGGCTGCAAGCACACAGGTAGCTCGTCCGTCGGAAACGCGCCCGCTGCAGCAATGCTGAGCGTTCCGCCCGTACCGGCGGAGCCACCTGCCACCGCGCTTGATCCGCCCGACCCTGTCGAAACACTGCCGCCCGCTCCAGTGGAGCCGGCGAGCGCGCTCGAACCTCCGGTTGCTCCTGAACCGCCCGCACCGCCCGCCCCACCGGACCCGCGACTAACCACGTGCTCCGAGCGCCCTCCGCAGCTGCCGACGGATAGGCCCAAGAGGAGGATCACGCTGAGCCGCGGGAGTAAGCCGCTGTCGCATACCGAACGCACGCTGAACACCTCCACGGCGTTGGTGTAGCACGGCGGCACATGGTGGCAGGCACTACCACCTCGCGCTCGCGCGAACTTCGTATGATTCTGAGCCTGCCCACTGAGTGGCTAGAGATTGAGCCGACATGACACACGACTTCGATTGCGACAGCGCGGTGTACCGGACCTTGCTGGAATCGACCAAGGCCATTCCGTGGAAGATCGACTGGGCGAGCATGAGGTTCGCGTACATCGGCCCGCAGATCGAGGCGTTGCTCGGCTGGAGCCAGGGCAGCTGGACGACCGCGGAGGACTGGGCAACACGCATCCACCCCGAGGACCGCGAGCGCGTCGTAAACTTCTGCATTTCGCAATCGAAGGCAGGCCTCGATCACGAAGCCGACTACCGGGCGCTCACCAAGGACGACGGTTACGTCTGGATCCGCGACGTCGTGCACGTCGCGCGCAACGAAGCCGGCGACGTGGACTCACTGGTCGGCTTCATGTTCGACATCAGCGCGCGAAAAGAGGCGGAAGAACGCCTGCTCGCTCTGCAAAAGGAGCTCGAAGCGCTGTCGTTTCAGGACGGACTCACGGGCGTGGCGAACCGCAGACGATTCGAGAGCGCGCTGGAGGTCGAATGGGCGAGCGCGCGACGCAGCCAGGCGCCGCTCTCGGCGATCATCTTGGACGTCGATCATTTCAAACAATACAACGATCGCTATGGCCACGTTCAGGGCGACGAGTGCCTGAAGAACATCGCTCGCGCGCTGAGCCAGCTCGTCAAGCGCCCGAGGGACTTGGTCGCTCGCATCGGCGGCGAGGAGTTCGTGCTGCTCCTTCCCGAGACCGCCTTGGACGCTGCCCGACAGATCGCCGAACGCTGCCGCGACGCAGTGGCCGCGCTGCGAATTCCGCATGAAGCTTCCGCGGTCGACCAATGCGTCACCGTCAGCATGGGCGTCGGCGCAATCCAGCCCTCGGGCAACATGGATCGGTCGCATTTCATCGAAGCGGTGGACAAGCTCTTATACAAGGCGAAAGACACGGGCCGTAACCGAAGCGAGGGCGCGGACGTGGAGATCCCCGAGAGCGGCTCGCCACTGCGTCCGGAATGCGTGACGCAGCACACCGTCCACGCCGGTCGGTAGAGTAAGCCAGCGCAGGCGCTACCGGAACGAGCGCTGCGTCCGTCGAAACGCCGCATATCCCGACGCCGGTGAGTCTTGCCGCCTAGGCGCGGTGTCCGCGCCGGTTACCTGCGACCGTTCGTGATCTGCGCGGACTGAGCCTCCGCGGCGCAAGCGGAAAAAGGTCGCGACTCCTCGCGACGGCGCGGTGACGTGACGTACGACCGCGGGATGTTCATACGGCTGCGGGTACGCGGGTGGCGTGCTCTCTATAAGAGATTGCGTGTATGCGGTTGTCGCACAAAGCGTGCGACGGCTCCCCGATTGCGCTTGTGGACCTAAACGAGCGGGAGTAGATGTCTGGACTCTCATGAGCAAGCTCGGGCGGGCGCTGCGCGGGGCATCGTGGATGCCGCTCTTTGCGGCATTGGGCTGCGGCAATTCGCACTCGAGTTCACCTACGCGCGGGGGCCCGTCGGGCGCGGCAGGCTCCGGCGGCGGAGTCGCCACGTCGAACGGCCCGAGCGGCAGCAGTCTCGTCTCCGGCGGCACCTCCATGAAGAGCAGCCGCTATAGCCTCACCGGTACAATGGGAGCAGGAATCGCCGACGGCACCGTCGGCAACTCGACGAACAACCAGCTTCGAAGTGGTTTGATCGGCGCTACGCATTAGTCCCTGTGCGGGGGACGAAAGGTCCGCGCTCACGCGAGCGGACGAGGGTTCGAGGGCGAGGAAGAACCATGCAGACGAATAGGCGGGCAGGACATTTGTTGCGGTTTCTGTCTTGGATGGCCGCGCTCGTCGCGATGACGCTGGCGTCCCCACGCGCCTTCGCCGCGGTACCTCAGGTGCTGACGGAGCAAGGACGGCTGCTGAGCTCCGGCGGCCGAGCCGTCGAAGGCACGGTGAGCTTCACGTTCACCTTCTACGACGCCGCGGTCGGTGGCAACGCGCTCTGGACCGAGACGCAGATGATCGCGTTGAGCGACGGCGTCTTTGCGGCGCAGCTCGGCCTCGTGACGCCGATCCCCTCGGAAGTCTTCGACGGCAGCGACGCATATCTCGGTATCGCGGTCGACACTGACGCTGAAATGACTCCACGCCAGCGCGTCACGACCCTTCCGTATGCGCTCGTCGCCCAGAACGCGATTGGCGACATCACGCCCGCGAGCGTCACCGTAAACGACATTCCCGTGATCGACTCGGAAGGTCATTGGGTCGGTGACCCCTCGGGGATTGCAGGTCCAGCAGGGCCGAAGGGAGCCACGGGTGCCGCAGGACCGGCGGGTGCTGCGGGGCCGAAGGGCGATACGGGCGCCGCCGGTGCAACGGGCCCGCGCGGCTCGAAGGGCGATACGGGCGACACGGGCGCGAAAGGCGCCACGGGGGCGACTGGGCCGAAAGGCGCGACGGGCGACACGGGGGCCGCGGGTCCGACGGGCGCGGCAGGTCCAACCGGTCCAACCGGTCCAACTGGTCCGGCCGGTGCGACCGGACCTGCTGGCCCCGCGGGTCCAACAGGTCTCACCGGTCCAATCGGTCTGACTGGCCCCCCCGGCGCGGGTCTGGCGGGACAATCCGTGGTTGGCGAATCGGAACCCGCAGGCCCCAACTGCGTAGCGGGCGGCGTGAAGTACACGTCCGCGTCCGGCATCAACTACGTGTGCAACGGCGCTAACGGCGCGACGGGCGCTGCGGGTCCAGCGGGTGCGACGGGTGCGACGGGGCCCGCAGGCTCAACCGGCGCGACCGGGGCGGCAGGACAATCCGTCGTCGGCGCGTCAGAACCGGCGGGCGCCAACTGCGCGACGGGGGGCGTGAAGTACACGTCCGCATCCGGCACCAACTACGCGTGCAACGGCGCGCAAGGGCCGCAGGGTGCGACGGGCGCGACCGGAGCTATGGGTACAACCGGCGCAACGGGCGCAGCCGGTCCAGCCGGTGCGACGGGTCCAGCCGGCGCGACGGGCGCGACGGGTCCGGCCGGCGCGACGGGCGCGACGGGTCCAGCCGGCGCGACGGGCGCGACGGGTCCAGCCGGTGCGACGGGCGCGACGGGTCCAGCCGGACAATCGGTCACAGCACAAGCGGAGGCCGCCGGCGGGAACTGCGGGACGGGCGGTGTGAAATACACGTCCGCATCGGGCGTCAACTACGTGTGCAACGGCGCGCAAGGGCCACAAGGCGCGACCGGTGCAACCGGGACCACGGGTGCGACCGGGACCACGGGCGCGACCGGGGCCACCGGCGCGACCGGGCCGGGTGGACCGGGCATCGGCTCGCACCTGCACCAGATCTTCGGACCCGCGAACCCGCCTGCCGACGGGCAAGTCTACTTTAGCCCGACGGAGCCCGGCAGCGACGTCCACTCGACCAACGGCGAGGTGACGGTGTCAGGTACGAAGCCCGTGCCCGAGATCATCGGGTCGGCGTGTGCGCTCAAGCTGCACGTGCTCGCGAACTCAAACATCAACATCGGCGCAAAGTTCACCGTTCGCAAAGCGGTCGGCACCACTATCCCTTTCTCATTCGCCGACAGCGCCACCGCAACATGCACCATCGCGTCGGGCTCCCACTCCTGCGTCTCGACAACGGCGGACAACATCGCGGCCGACACCGTCGTCGACGTGCGTCTCGATCCGACGGTGGGCGGCACCACGTTCTCGGCGGACACCTTCTTCAACATCGGTTTGAGCTGCCAATAACCACAGGGAGCACGCAAATATGGATGAAGCATTCATCGGAACCATCTTGATGTTCGCGGGGAACTTTGCGCCCTTGAACTGGGCTTTCTGCGACGGAGCTCTGCTTGCGATCGCGCAGTATGCAGCGCTCTTCTCGATCTTGGGGACGAGCTACGGCGGCAACGGCACCACGAACTTCGCGCTGCCCGATCTGCGCGGACGCGTCCCGCTTCACGTGGGTGGCCAGCAGCCGGGTCCGGGACTCAGCGTCTACACGCTCGGAGAGAAGACCGGCGTCGAAAACGTCACGCTGACGACTACGCAGCTGCCGGCTCACAACCACGCCCTCTCCCCGCACCAGCACACCTTCGCGCAACCCGCGTCCTCCGTAGCCGGGCGTGCCACCAATCCGAACAACGCGGTCCCGTCGTTGACGACTGCCGCGTCATACTCGGGCACGAGCGACGGCAGCAAGCTCCTCGGCGCCAATACGGGTGACGGCGGCGGCGGCACGACCGGCATCGCAGGCTCGTCGCTTCCTGTTGGCATCGTTCAGCCGGTGCTGGGTGTGAACTACATCATCTGTTTGAACGGCATCTTTCCGAGCCGGGGCTGACGGCAGCACCAAACGTTGCGGCCATTCGCGCGCAATCGCACGGCCGCAACGCCATCGGCTTGATTCGAACCAAGGCGACGACCATGCTCGGTCGCGTCGATGCCCGAGCCGTTCCCGCCGTCCCCGAGCGCGCTTGGCGCGGCTGAATGGCGTGCGCTCGGGGTGCTCGCGTGCGAGCAGCGGCTGAGTGCCCGCGCGCTCGCAGTGCTCATCCCGGGAGTTTTGCCCGAGTTCTTGGACGCGTGCGCCGAAAAGGGTTGGTTGTCGGCGGCGGAGCCGGCGCGGGCGCTCGGGTCTCGCGGAACGGAGCGCACCTTCGCCCTGGTACCTGGATTGCGACCGCTCATTTTGCGGCGGCTCGCGGATCTGAACGAACTCGGCGAGGTTCAGCGCGCCCTGCGCACGTCGAGCGCCGATCCGACCCGGAGCAGCTTCACGTGCGCTCTTTACGCGGGCGATCTCGGAGCGGTCGAGCGCGCGTTGCCCGAGCTTGCACGGCGCGCCGTGCGGGGACACGAGACGACTTTCGCGACCAGCATGCTGCGGGAAGCGATCACGGCGTCGTTCGATCAGGCGTGGCTCGAGCGGACCTGGGGGGAGCTCGGGGTTCGGCTCATCGAGCAAGTGCTCTCCGACGCCTTGTTCGCTCTCGCACCGGTCGAGCCGCTCTACCACTTCGCGAGCGAACACCTGGACGAAGCGACACCCGGGTTACGCTGGACGCTCGCCGAACATGCTCTCTTGCGCGGCGAGCCGGAGCGGGCGCTCGCGTTCATCTCCGACTTCGCGAGTCGCGAACAGCTCGGATTTCGGGCCGCGCTCGCGTACACGTCGGGCGCCTTCGCCGACGCACAACGACTCCTCGGCGACTGTGACCGCTCGCACGGAAGCGCGCAGGGCGCGACCAGCGTGACTGCCTTGCTCGTGCTTTTGGCGCTCAGCCGCGAACAGCCCGAGGGGGCACGGCTTGCCCGGCGCTGCTTGCCACGCCGCAAGGCACGAGCCGCTCCGCTCGCCGGCTGGCCCAGGACCAGCGCGGAACCCGACGTGAGCCGCGCGCTTCGCACGCTGCAGAAGCGCATGACGCAACCGGAGACGGAGCGCCTGCGCTTGAGCGTGCATCAGCTAGCGCCGACGGCCCCGCCCTGGGAAGCGTTCGTGAACGCACTCACCGTCGCCGTTCAGGAACGTGACGAAGTGGCACGTCTCGGTTGGGCACGCCGTCTCGTGACCGAAGCCGAACGCGCGAACGCTGGCGGGTACGACTGGTTTGCTCGCCAAGCGCAACACCTCGCCCGCGTGCTCAGTCGGGAGCCGCTGCCCGAGCTCCGCGCGCTCCGCCCCTGCGAGCCGGGAGAGCTCTTGCTGTGCGAGCTGCTCGAGCCGGAGCCCGAATGGCGGCGCGCGCTCGGTGCCTTGCAAGGATTCACCGAAAGCGTGGAAGGGAGCGAGAAGGTCGTCTCGCGTCGCGTCGCCTGGTACGTCGACGTAACGAACGGGGTCCCCGCCAAGCCCGCGCTCGAGGAGTTCGTGCGCGGCACGGGCTGGACACGCGGGCATCGCGTCGAGCTCGACGAGCTCGACGCCGTCAAAGACGAGCTGCCGTCCGAGGACCAGGCGGTGCTCCGCGCGCTCGACTCGAACCGCCCGCGCCGCCACGACCTGCCGCTCGAGCTCTTGGAAGGCCTCGTGGGCCATCCGCGCGTGTTCAACGGCGCACGCGGACGCTTACCCGTCGAGATCGGTCGCGGGACGTGCCGGGTCGAGACCCAACGCGAGCACGGGCACCTGGTGATCTCGCTCGAACCCGCGGGTGCCAGTGAAGGCGTGAACGTCGTCGTCGAGAGCGAGACGCGCCTGCTCGTCTATCGCGTCACGCCGGCGCTCGGAAAGCTCTTTGGGCTCGTGCCGAGCGGCGTGCGGATCCCGGAACGGTACGAAGCCGAGGCGATCGGCGTCCTCTCTCGTCTCGCCGAGCACGTCGAGGTTCGAAGCGCGAGCTTGGGAGCGAGGCGCCGGCTCACGGCCGACCCGACACCGGTGCTGCGGATCTCTCCCGAATCCGGCGCTTGGTACGTCGAAGTCGGCGTGCGCCCGTTCGGGGCGCGCGGACGCTTCTTCCCGCCGGGCCTCGGGCGCGCCGCGATCACGACGCGCGAAGGCGACGACTGGCTGGACGCCGAGCGGGATTTCGAGCAGGAAAAGCAGCGTTTTAGCGAGCTCACGGCCGTCTGCTCCACGCTTGCGCACGCGCTCGACGGCGGAGCGACGGAAAACGAACCCAGCAGCGAGGGCAGCTTCAGCGGTTCGCTCGGCGAAGACGGACTCTTCACGCTGCTGACGGAGCTGAAGCAGAGCACGCTGCCCGTCGTGTTCGAGTGGCAGGACGGGCGACCGGTGACGGCACGCGGAACGCTCGGTGTCGGCGCGCTGCACGGCGCATTGAAGCGCAACAAAGGCTGGTACCTCGTGACCGGCGGCGTGCGCATCGACGACGTCATGTCGCTCGATCTCGCGGAGCTCGCGACGCTGCCGTACACCAAATCGGGACGCTTCCTGCGGCTGCCGAACGGCGATTTCGTCGAAGTCGAACGGCGCGCGCGCCGGGTCCTCGCGCTACTCGCGAACGCCGTGGAGGCACCGAAACGCGGGCGCCGCGCCGAGTTGCGCCTGCCGGAAGCCGCGCTCGGCCCGTTGCGCTCGCTGCGGGACGCAGGCTACGAATTCGAGGAGGACGCGAGCGGGAGCGATTGGCTCGCTCACTGCGATCGAATCCTCGCGACCGATCCGCCGCTGCCGTCCGGCCTCGCTGCCACCCTTCGTCCCTATCAGCTCGAAGGCTTTCGCTGGCTCTGGCACTATAGCCAGCTCGGACTCGGCGTGTGTCTCGCCGACGACATGGGGCTCGGTAAGACGCTCGAGGCGATCGCCTTGCTCCTGACGCGCAAGGCGGGCGGCCCGGCGCTCGTCGTGGCGCCGACCTCGGTCTGCCGAAACTGGCTCGAGGAGCTCCGCCGCTTCGCGCCCGACCTCAGGGTGCTCGAATACGGCGGGAAGGAACGCTCGGCGCTCGTCGAATCATTTCGGAGCGCTCCGGGCCCGGACGTCCTGATCGCGAGCTACGCGCTCCTCCAACAGGACGCGAGTGAGCTCTCGTCCCTCACGTGGAACACGGTCGTGCTCGACGAGGCACAATTCATCAAGAACGCGCATTCCCTGCGGGCGCGCGCCGCGTTCGCGCTGCCGGCGCGCTACCGCCTCGCGATGACCGGCACGCCCGTCGAAAACCACCTCGGCGATCTCTGGAGCATCTTCCACTTCCTGAACCCCGTCCTCTTGGGCACCTGGAAGCACTTTCAGGTGCGCTACGTGAAGCCGATCGAACGCGATCGAAACAGTGAACAACGCGCGGAGCTCAAGGCGCTCATCGCGCCCTTTCTCTTGCGGCGCGTCAAGGACGACGTCCTCTCGGACCTGCCGCCGCTCACGGTCGTGCAGCACAGCGTGCGGCTCAATGAAGACGAGTCGCTGCGCTACGCGCTCCTCCGCCGGCAAATCCACGAAAAGCTCCGCACGGCGTACGGCAAACGCCAGCACAAGCTCCAGGTCTTCAGCGAGATCACGCGCCTGCGTCGCTTCTGCTGCCATCCGCGCCTCGTGTATCCGGATGCCCCGAGCGAAGCGTCCAAGCTCACGGCGTTTCTCGAGCTCGCGGAGGAATTGCGCGACAACGGGCACCGCGCTCTCGTCTTCAGTCAATTCGTCGACTTCCTCGAGCTTGCGCGCGAAATGCTGGATGAACGCGGCATCCGCTACTCGTACCTCGACGGCTCCACCCCCAAAGAAGTGCGCCACACCCGCGTCGAAGAGTTTCAGAACGGCAACAACGAGCTCTTCCTGATCAGCCTCAAGGCGGGCGGGTTCGGACTCAACCTGACCGCAGCCGACTACGTGATCCATCTCGACCCCTGGTGGAACCCGGCCGTCGAAGCGCAAGCGACCGACCGCGCACATCGCATCGGCCAAGAACGACCAGTGACCGTCTATCGCCTCATCACCGAAGGGACGATCGAAGAGAGCATCGTCGCGCTCCATCGCGAAAAGCGCGACCTCGCCGACGCGTTGCTTTCCGGCACCGACGACGTTCCCGAGCTCGGCCACGAGCTCTTGACCGAGCTACTCGGCGCTGGGCCCGCGCCCGAGCCGGCGCGCCCCGGCATGCTCACCTAATTCAGTTGTGGATGCCTTGGTCGTTCGAGCACGGCTCGAACACGCTACCGTCCAGCGCCAGCGCGAACAGCGCACCCGTGATCCCCGCGCTCGCGTCGGCCGCGCAGAAGGAGGCCGTCGTCGCCCCGTCTTCGGTGTACTCCGCATTCCACGCGGGTTTGCCGGCGGCCACGTACGGCTGCAAGGTGTCGCACTCCGAGTACTGATTGCACTCTTCGTCGAGAATCCCGTCGAAGAACGGCTCGAGCTGGCCGATCTGATCCAGGTCGTTCTTTTGGAAGACGGCGAGTCCGAGCCCGTGCGCGGTGTTGGCGAGCCACTCGTTGTACGTGACCTGGTCGGCGGCGCTCGTCGCGAATCCGGGCTGGTTCTGGTAGGAATCGAGGTTGTCCGGCTCGACGGCGTCGAAGCCCTTGCTCTGACAAACTTCGAAACGCGCGAGCATGATGGCCTGCAACTTGGCGTAGTTCGGTCCGCTCGGTCGGACATCGAGCCAGAGCTCACCGGGCCAGCCCTGCACGGCGCTGCCCTTGAGCGACGCAGGGAAGTCGGCAGAGTCCGGTCGCCCCGGTTCGTAGGTGCCGGCGTCCATGTAACAGACGACCTTGATTCCGCGCGCGTGCAGCGCCGCCACCTCGCTCGCGTCGTTACCCCAACCGTCGATGTCGTACGCGCCCACGTTCTTCGTGTTGTCGGGCGGAGTGTTCTGCAGATCCCAATAGAAGGTCGTCGTGGCCGCCGGCTTCCAGCGCCCCGTCGAGCCCGCCCCACCCGATCCGCCTACCGCCGTGCCCGCGGTGCCGGCGTTGCTCTCACCGGAAGCGCCGCTCGTATCCTCGCCGGCCGCACCGGTGCCCATGCCCGCAGCGCCGCCGCGTGCAGCACCAGCCATGCCGCCGCTACCTCGCCCCGCGGCGCCGGCTGCGTGGGACGTCCCACCGGAGCCGCTCACGCCTGACGTCCCGGCGCCAGCGCCGCCTCCGCCCGTCGCGCCAGCCGCGTTCGGAACGCCGCCATTCGCAGCGCCCGCACTCGGGGAGCTCGCTGCGCTCCCCGCACTCCCCGCTGCACCGACTTGCGTCGGCTTGCTGCTCGAACCGCACGCGACGCAAGCCGCTGCGACGAAGACCAAGCTATCGAGGCGCATCGCGCCAGCATAGATCAGGCGACGGCCTCGCGCGCGCTCGGCGCTCCGCGCCTCACATGGTCTTCGTGACGTTCGCGACGGAGAAGGCAGCGGTGCCCATGCCGCCGCCGACTTCGAGCAGCACCTTCACCTCGAGCAGTTTCCCGAGGTTGTTGCCCGCGGCAGCCCACGCCTTGAAGTGTTCGGTCACGGAGATGGTGCCGCACTTCCGATTGTCGTGCCGGATGCTGTAGTATTGATTCCAACTGCCCGCGCCGCCACAACGATCACCACCGGTGCCGGTCGTGCTGCGGACGCACATCGTGTATTGCCCGCCATCGACCGAAAGCGGCGAATTGCTCATGTTCGCGCAGTTGCCCGGATTGACGGGCATCTTGCTGAACGAATCATCGATGATGTACCACTCGATACAGGGGTTATTGGACCACCCGTAGATTCCGACATAGGACCACTGATTGCCGGAGTTGCCCGACAGCGTCTCCGCGAAGTCAGCCGAGATCGTGCCGAAGGCGTCGTACGTCTTCGGGCTGTTCCCCCACTCGAAGCCGAGGCGTCCGAGGTAGTTCCCGGAGTTGTTCCAACTCGCGCTGAAGGCCGCGACACCGCTGTACGTAGTGAGTTGTCCCGAGCCGGCGTTCGACCAGATTTGCCAGGCCAGGTTGTCCGTACCACCCTGGCCCGAGGTGTGGTTCGCGGAGCCGGTCGTCGGCATGGCGGGAACGTTCGCGCAGTCGAGGGTGCTCGAGGTGCCCCCGGTGCTCGTCCCGGAGCTCCCGGCCATCGACGACGTTCCGCCGGTCGCGGCGCCGCCCGACGACGCGCCGCCTGCTGCCCTGCCGCCCGCCGCTCTGCCGCCCATCGAAGCGCCGGCCTTGCCGGCCGATCCGCCCATCGTGGCTCCGCCCATCGAACCGCCGGAACCCGAGGTGCCGCCTGTGGTGCCGCCAGTACCGCCTGTGGTGCCGCCAGCCCCGCCGGTGCTGCCGCCAGTTCCGCCGGTGCTCCCGCCGGTTCCGCCGGTGCTGCCGCCGGTTCCGCCGGTGCTCCCGCCGGCTCCGGTTGCTCCGGTGCCGCCCGTGGGATTGCCGCCACCGGTGCTGCCGCCGGCACCACCGGTCCCATTCATGCCTGCGTGCCCGCCAGCGCCGCTCCCGGCCGCTGCGCCGGTTCCTAGAGCGCCGCCCGAATCATCCGGCGGCGTGATCTCGGTGGCGCACGCCGAGGCGAGCGCGATCCCCGCGAGGGTAGAAGCGATGACGCCGAAGGTCTTAAGGGAGCGACGGTGCTGCATGTCCACAATGCCCAATCGTGACCCAATCCGTCGTAGCCAGGCAGACTTTTTTTCGCTTCGACGCGAACGAGCGAAGGCGCTTGGTGAGTATATGTAGGCAGGGTTATCAAAAGCGGAAGCGGACGAGCGTTTTTTGGCGCTCCGTGGTGCAATCAGAGAAATTTGCAGCGCACCTGATCAACCGGGCGGGCGGAACATCACACTGAGGGAGGACTTGCTTCCTCGTCCGCGTGGGCGATTAATCCTCGCCACGGCTTCATGCCCACGGGCGCCTCGACCAAGTGATGACTCTTGCTGGGCGGGTGGCGCTTCGGCTCTCATGCGTAGCCGCGCTGACGACGACGCTGCTTGCTGCGGCACGTGCCCGTGCGGCGGGACCGATCTCCGTGTGGTTTCGCGGTGCAGAGGGCTGTCCGAGCGGCGACGTCTTTCTCGCGCGGCTGCGCGAGCACGCCGTCGAAGGGCGCCTCGCGGGCGTCGGCGATCGCATCGATTTCGTGGTCACGCTGGGTCAAAAGGACGGCGAAAGCTCCGCGACGCTCGAACGCCAGAGCGCGGAGGGGACCGTCGCGCTGCGGGAGCTCCACGGCTCGAGCTGCGGCGCGGTGGCCGAGGCCCTGGCGCTCACTTTGGCTCTAGCCGTGGACCCGGACGCGACGGCGCCGGACGGAAGCGAGGCCCGTCCCTCCGAAGCGACGTCCGCCGCCGACCTCGCGCCCACACCGGACGCCGCGGGCAACGCGCCGACGAGCGCGAGCACGGAGACGCCGTCACCGTCTCCTCCATTGGCCACACGGAAACCCACCTCGGCGCTCGCTCACACCGCCACCGCGCCCGTGGGCGCCGGCGAAAGGCCGGCACGCTGGCTCCTCGGACTCCAAGGCAGCGTCGGCTCCATCGCGGGTGGCGCTCCGCTCTGGGGAGGCGCCGCATTCGCGGAGCTTCATGCAACGCGCGGCCTCATGCCTTCCGCACGGCTCAGTCTCGCCGCAGGCGAAGCGAAGGCTCCGATTCCGAACGTGACGCTGAGTCTGGTCGCAGGCCGACTGGAAGGCTGTCCGATCTTCCTGGGCACGACGATCGCGGCGGGCGCGTGCGCGGCATTCGAGCTCGGACGACTCGGCGCGTCGAGCAGTGCGACGGGAGGCCGAGCGGATGCGAGCGTTTGGTCGACACTGTGGGCCATCGCCCGACTCCGCTATCTTCCGCCGGGATCGGGGTTCAGCGCCGAGATCCAGGGCGGGCTCAACGCGCCGCTCACGCGCTACCGGATCGCGGGCGACGTGCCGGTGCGAACGCTCGTTCAGGTCCGTCCCGTGGGCGTCGGCCTTGCAGCCGGCGTCGGCGTCGTCTTGCCGTGAACAATCCCGCCGGGTCGTGACATCACTCAACGAAAGCCCTTGAGCGAGGAGCCGACGGCACCGGGCGAGCGCAGCGAGCGGTTGCGCCGATTGGTCGCCGACCATTTCGAGTTCATCTGGCGCGTGCTGCGCCGGCTCGGCCACTCGCGCGAGGACGCTGACGACGTGACGCAGCAAGTCTTCATGACCGCCATGCAGAAGCTCGAGGACGTGACCCCGGGAAAGGAGCGCACCTACCTTTACGGTGTCGCCCTCCGGGTCGCGGCCAACGCGCGGCGCAAGACGCAGCGGCGGCGCGAAGAGCCGTACCCGCCGAGCCTCGAGCGCACGGACCACGCTCCCACACCGGAGCAGGCGTTCGAGCTCGAGCAAGCGCGCGCACTCACCGATCGACTGCTGTCGAAGATGCCAGCGGAGCTCGCGCGAGTGCTGATGCTCGCCGAGATCGAACAGCAGACGAGCGCGGCCATTGCCGTGCTCGAGCGCATTCCACCAGGCACCGTCGCGTCGCGACTCCATCGAGCACGCGCGCTTTTCAGGCAGCTCATCGCGGAGAGCCGCGGCACGGAGGGCGGCGGCGCATGAGCGACGAGCCGCTCGACGAGGAAGCGGCGCGCTTGTTCGCGGCGTGCCGCAGTGAGCAGCCGTCGCTGGCGGTACGCGACGCGTTGCTCGCGGAGGTGCCTCGGCTCGCGCGCCGGCGTTCGCCTGCGCTCGGTGTGACGTTGGTGCTCGTCGCCGCGTGCGTCGCCTTGGCAGTCGGGCTCCGGGCTCGATCAGTGAGCACACCGCGCATCACTGCCGAACACGTTGCCAGCGTACCCACGCACACGGGGGAAGCGATCATCGTGCAAAACCCCGTGAAGGAACCGGAGCCCGAGCCGTCCGCAACCGCGACGACGACGAGCCCGAAGCGGCAGCCCAAGCCGCCCGCATCCGCATCCACCCCCGCCCCACTGACGCTCGAGGAGCAAACGAGCGCGCTCGAGCGGGTGCGCACGGCGCTCCACGCGGGTGATGCGAGCTCGGCGCTGCGCGAGCTCGACGCGTACCAGAAGGCGACGCGCGGCGGTGCACTCTCACTCGAGGCGACGCTGTTGCGGATCCAAGCACTTTCGGCCGCTGGGCGCGCCGATGAAGCAAGCGCGCTCGCCCAGCGCTTCGTAGCGGCCAATCCGAATAGTCCACTCGCCGACCGAGCGCGCCGTTATCTGGCGCGGCCGGCGAGCGAGCGGGCACAAGATCAAACGGGGAATAACGGGAGGAACGAAGAATGAAATCAAAGAATGTGTTCTTGGTATTGTGTGGTGCGGCAGGAGTGGTGCACTGCGGCGGACGGCTCGAAGTGGGCGAGACCGGGATGAATCCGCCGATGGACACGTCGCCGGCGAGCGGCGGCACGAGCAACGGAGTCGCCGGCAAGTCGGGGTATCAGGCCGGCAGGGGCGGCAGTAGCGGCACCGGAACGGCGAGCCATGCCGGAACCGGCAATCCCGATCTGGGGAACGCGGGTGAGCGCGGGATGAACCAAGGTGGAGGCGGCAGCGGGCCCGGGATTACGGCCGGCGCGGGCGACGAAGCCGGCCAAAACGCTGGGCAGGGCGGCACCTCGGGCGGTGGCTCCGGCGGTGGCGCGGGCGCCCCGCCGACACCGTGCGACTGTGGCTCGACGACGGCGCTCACGGCCGTCGATTGTCAGGACGGCGCCACCTACAGCGCCTTCGCGAGCAACGACGGCAAGGTCGTGCTCTACACGGCCACCACCTACCCTTACCCGGAAAGCAGCCAGACGAGCACCGAATCCGGACTCTGGACGAGCGAGAGCGGCACCGTCTACACGGTTCATCGTTACCCGTTGGCATTGAGTGCCGACGGGCAGAAAGCGCTGTTCAACACCATGTCCGGCCTCACCGTGCTGCGCACGCTCGGGGGGAAAGACGTGGTGTTGCCCCTTTCGGGCTATCAACTCAGCGCCAACGGGCTGACGGTCGCGGGCCGAGACGATGCATCGGGTGCCGCGGCGACGTGGACCGCAGCCGGCGGCATCGTGACGCCGGATCTCGGTGCGCCTGCGGGTGCACCGAGCGCGATCCGCGCGCTCAGCGCCGACGCGTCCGTCCTGGCAGGCTCGTTCGACGGCGCCGTCACTCAGCCGTTCGTTTGGAATGACACGGGCACACACGTGCTCGGAAACGACTCGCCCTCCGATGCGAGCGGCAAGGGCTACGTGTTCAGTCTCAGTAGCGACGGCAGCACCGCGACGGGCATCCTGACGACGGGCGAACCGACGAACGACCCCTCTCCGCTCTACGCGTTGTTCCGCTGGACCGAGACCGAGGGAATAACCACCCTCGGGCCGTGTCGCATCGCCGATCCTCACGGAGCCTGCGTGGACTATCCCTACTCGAGCGCGAACGGCAGCGTGGTCGCGGCAACCGTTGCGATCGACACCTACTCCTCGTTCACCAAGGCCTTCCGCTGGACGCACGACGACGGTCTCGTCGATATCGACCCGGACGACTACGCCTACGTCAGGGGCGTGAGCACCGACGGCGTCGTGATCGCGGGCAGCGTGACCGACATCGACACGGGCAATCCGAGCACGCCGTTCCTTTGGACTTCGACGCTCGGCAAGCAGAACCTCGCCGATCGACTCGCGAGCGCCGGCGCCGATCTCAACGGATGGACGCTCGGTGACGTGAGCGCGCTCTCGAGCGACGGAACCGTCGTGGTGGGCAGCGGCACGTGCCACGGCGTGCCCGCGCTCTACCGCGCTTACCTGCCCCGCTAAGGCAGTCACGGCTCGGGCCACCCTACGTTGCGGACGCGGGTGGCCCCGCCGCGTGCACTCAGCGAAGCGTGGGCGGTGAGCACTCGAGTACGAAGCGCCGAAATCGTGGCCAAACGCTGCTGCCCGGCACCGGACGCAATAGGCCGAAGTGCCCGACGTTCGGTGACGGCAGCTCGCCACGTTCGATCCTGACACGCTCGGCGCGCGTGCCCGTGAAGCAAGCGAGCAGCGCGTCCACGGAGCTCGGCGGCGCGATCGTATCGTCCCACGCGCCGTAGGCGACCAGCGGCGCGCGAAACGCCGCGAAGCGCTCACGCGCGTCCGGCACATACGAAAATAGCCAATCCGGGCTCGTCCCCCAGCGCGCCCACTCCCGCGCCACGCCTACCGGCAGGGGCTCCCCGACCGCCCACTTCGGGATCGGATTCGAGACCAGCGACGCCAGCGGCAAGATCGCGCGCCAGAAGAGCTCGACGCGCAGGCGATCGAGGCCGTGCCAGTGCCGCACATGACCGAGCTGGGAGCCGACCAGGATGGCACCGCGCACGCGATGCAGCTCGCTCGAGAGCCCGAGCGCCTGTCCACCAAAGCTATGTGCGACGAGGACGGGATCGTCCTCGAAGCGATCTCGCGCATACGCGAGCGCTGCAGTGGCGTCCTGCGTCGCCCAGACCGAGAGACTCGCGCTCGCGAGTGCTCCGCCGACCAGCGAATCCCCCATGCCGCGGTAGTCGAAACTCAGCGACCGGATGCCCCGATCCGCCAACCAGGCGCCGACCCACCGGAACGCCCGGCGCGGAACGCCGATGCCCGGCAAGAACAGCACGTTTGCAAGCACGGGGCCCGAATGCGGTTCGAAGCAGGTTGCAGCGAGGGGTTGCGCGTCCCGCGCCAAAATGGTGATCGGTCGGGCAAACGAGGGACCCCGCGCCCGAGGCTCGACTTCGACGTGAGTCATCCACAGAACCTAGAATCCGCCTCGCGCGAGCGCCTGAGAACGAAATGAGAAATCAATGAACTCTCCGTCGCCCGTGATCCGCTTCGTCGAGTGCCGTTCCGGCGAACGCATCGCCACCGCGGTTCACGGCAGTGGCCCGCTGCTCGTTTGCCCGGCTTGGTGGGTGGGCCACCTCGAGCTCGACTGGGAGGACGCATTCTTCCGGAATTTCTTCACGCGCCTCGGCGAAGTGGCGACCGTCTTACGCTACGACCGCGCCGGCGTCGGCATGAGCGGCCCCGCCACTCGCGCTCGCTCGCTCGAGGGCGAAGTGGCCGTCTTGGAGGACGTCCTCGCGGCGCAGGGCGCCGACCGAGTGTCCCTGCTCGGACTCTCTTGTGGCGGCCCGCCCGCCGTTGCCTTTGCGAGCCGCCATCCCGACCGCACTGACCAAATCGTCCTGGCGGGCACGTACGCCAGCGGCGCCGCGATCGCGCCACCCAAGCTGCGCGACGCCCTCCTCGACCTGGTCGGCGCGCACTGGGGCGCCGGCTCACGCGCCCTCGCCGATGTCTTCCTTCCCGACGGCGATCCCGACCAACGCGAGGCCTTCGCGCGACTCCAGCGAACGGCGACCGACGCGACGACGGCAGCCGACGTCCTCGCCCTGACGTACGCCATGGACGTGAGTGACGTCCTGCGAAGTGTTCGCGCCAAAACCACTGTCCTGCATCGCCGCGGCGACCGCGCCATCTCCTACGCGTCCGGCCACGAGCTCGCGCTCGGGATCCCGAACGCCAGGCTCGTCACGCTGGAGGGTCGCGACCATCCGCTTTGGACCTTGGAAGGTTCCGGTGACCTGATCGCCGCGATCCTCACCAGCGAGGAGCAACTGCCGGAGCCGGGGTGCCGCTTCGATCGCAGTGGACGCTGCGTTTGGCTCGACGGGCAGCGCATCGACCTCACGCCGCTCGAGTTCGGAACGCTCGCTCGGTTCGTCGACCAAGCGGGACGGGTGGTGTCACGGGATGAGCTACTCGAAGCGGTTTGGAAGCAGCCGTACGCGGGCAGCAACGTGGTCGACGCGGTCGTGCGTTCGATCCGTAACAAGCTCGGGCGGTTCGCGGCCTCGGTCGAGACGGTGGTGGGCCATGGCTATCGCTTCGAACGGTTTCGAGCCGGTGAATGACGGGCGCTCGCCCGGATCGAGGCGCGTCAGAGCGTGTAACCGAGAAAAATGGCGCCGCGGTTTTCGTTGCGCACGCGCTCCCAACCAAGCTCGAGCGTCGTCGGGAGCAGCAAGAGCAGGAGCGAAAAACCGCACAGGCCCGCTTCGCAGCTGCCGCCGTGCGGCATCGCGTCGGGCACGAGCAGCCAGCTGTCGAGCAGCGACACACCGGCCACTGCGCGAAAGGCCCACGTGCCGCCGCTCTCCGCCGCCCAGCTCGCGGGACGATCGGTCGCCGTGTAAAACGGCGTGAGCGCGAGGTACACGGACGTGAGCTCCGTGGGCCGTCCCATGCCGAGCCCGAGGCGCACCTCGGGCCCGAGCGTCCACGCCGGCATGCTGCGCTTCTCGTCGGTCAGCCCGCCCGCGCGCACGCTGCGCACAGCCGAACCCAGCCCGAGCTCGAGCCCCAGGGCGACGAAGGGCCGCGTCGCGCTTGCCACCGCCGCCTTGGAGTAGAGCCCGCCGGCGAAGAGCTCGAAGCCGTCGCGTCCGGTACTCGCGCCCGGCACCGCCGACCCGGTGAAGCCGACCGAAATCTCCCAAGGACGCAAGCGCTCCGGCGCTCCGTGCGGCTCCGTAGCGAGCGGCACCTCCGCCCGCGCGCTCGGAGCGACCAAAATCGCGGTCGCCGCCGCGAGCCAGCACGTTCGTACGCAGAGCCGGATCCCCCAAAGCTAGGCGAATCCATCGGGATTGACGATGGATTCGTCTCGGCCGACCTTGCCGAGCGATGGTTCCGACTGATTCGACCGCCTGCGCGGACGCGTACGCCGAGCTTTTCCCGGCCGTGTACTTGTCGTTCCATCGCCGCGACGGGAAGCGCCGCGAGCTCTCGGCGGCGTCGCGCGGCGTGCTTTTGCACCTCGCGGGCGCCGGCCCCTTGACGGTCGGCGAATGCGCGAAGCACCTCGAGCGCGCGCAATCGGTCGTGAGCGAAATCGTCGGTCAGCTCGAAGGCCACGGCCTGCTCGCGCGCGTTCCCGACGAAAACGATCGCCGGCGAACGCTCGTCTGGCTGACGGATACCGGACGCGCCCGTCTCGTCGACGAGCAACGTGTTTTGTCCGAAGCAGCGCTCGTCGCCGCGTTCCGACGCATGACGGTGACCGAACGCGCTCAGCTCATCGAAGGCACGAAGGCGCTCCTGCGAGCCGCCAAGAAAACCCAACCCAAGGACAAGCGACGATGAAAGAAGACAAGCACCCCTGTGCGAGCTGCTCGATGCCCATCGAAACGGGCACGTATTGCGCTTACTGCGTCACCGCGACAGGTGAGCTCCAACCGTTCGAAGAACGCTTCCAGAAAATGGTCTCCTGGCAGCTGCGCCAGAAGCCCGGCTTGAGCCGCCCCGAAGCCGAGCGCGAGACGCTCGCTTTCATGTCGAAGATGCCCGCCTGGAAGGATCACCCGAAGGTCGTCGCCGGACAACGGAGTTGAACGCCTGGCTGTCACTCGGCGAAATCGGGCGCGCGGAACAAGTACAGGCTCGTTTTCGGTGGACCAGAAGTGACGAAGTTCGAGTCCTGCGCATCGATGAAGGCGAAGAGCCCCGGCTTTACCTCGACGAAATCGTGAACGGTCGTGTATTGCCCGGCAAGCGGCGTTTCGAAGAGTTCGCGGTACGCCGAAAGGTCGAGCTCGCGGAGCGCCAGCGTGTTCGTCCCGGCGTCCGTGCTGAAGACGTCCGCGGGGGGCGAATAGGAGAGCATCACGACCTTTTGTTGGCTCGCATGCGGGACGAGGTTGCCCTCGTAGTCGAAGGTGCCGGCTCGAACGGGCGAGTTCGGCATGCTCACGTCCAAGACCTGCCCGCTCGAGGCGAAGACGTACCCCGCAGCGTAAGTGATCTCCGTGTCGAAGCCGTCAATCAGGCCCACGATGACGTTTGGCGTCGGACCGGCCGCGTCGAGCGCGAGGGTCGCAAAGGAGTAGCTGGTGTCGAGGTCGTTGTAGCCGAAGACGTAGCCGGTGGGTCCCGGCGTGAGCTTCGAGAGGTCGGCTACATGTTTGGTGCGCGGCGTTCCCGCATCCATCACGGCGACTTCCGTGCTGCAGCCTTCACAGCGCAGGACGAGCGCGATGCTCTCCGGGCTTCCGGGCAAGGCGACCAGCCTGAAGGCGTAGACGTCCTGATTCTCGAAGCTGAGCGCTGGGACCGGATATTCATTTCCGGGCGCCGGCGGCGAGGCAGTGAGATCCACTTCGCGGACGGTGAACGAGCCGTGAAGGCCGACCCAGAGCCGCGTCGCGTCGTCCGAGAGGGCGAGCGCGTCGGGGTTCGAGCCGATCGCGACGGAGGCTTCGATCAACGCGTGCTCAGGGTCGATGACGAGCAGCTCGTTGGGGTGCGCGACATCGTCCTTACCGATCACGGCGTAGAGCTTCCCGCGGACGGGATCGGCGGCGAGCGCATTCGCATGCAGACCGAGGCAGACAGGGGTCATACCGACGTCGATTTCCCCAACGCTACCCGGTGCACACGCGGCTCCAGTCGCGCCTCCGGCCGGTACACCGCCGCTCGACATGCCCACGTTCGATCGGCCGGCGCTCGTGCTGCTGCCCCCGCTCGAGGCTCCCGTGCCGCCCGCGCTCGAGCCGTTCCCGTTGGTCCCGCCGCTGCCGTAAGTGGCGCCGGTGCCGTACTCGACGACGCCCGAGCCCGGCGTGGACCCGAGGCAGTCACCGAAGACGCAAACGTGCGAGCAGTCGTCCTCCGGCGAGCAACTTTGGTCGTTGCTCGTCAGCTCGCCGCAGCCGGAACCCAACGCGGCCAAGAGCCAAATCGTTCGCACTCGCGCGCTCATGACCGTTACTGCGCCAACTCCGGCGCCCGCACGACAACCACGCCCGCGCGCACGGTTCTAGGGTTTGGAGCGGAAGGGATTTGGTAATCGACGAAGGCGAAAAGCCCCGGCTTCGGCTCAACCAGGTTGGCAACGTCGTAGTAGTGGCCGTCGAGCGTCAGTTCGGCGTCCGCTGCGAAACTCACGAGACTCATGTGCCGCAGGACGATCACGTCGAGGGCCTGCGTCGTGCTCGTGGGCATGGTGGCATCGTGAGCACTCGGATCGTAGGTGTTCGTCAGCACGACGGCGCCGAAATCGGACGCGTGTGGCACGACGAGGCCGGTCTGCGCGAAGGTACCGGCGACCTTCGGAGTGTCCGGCGAAGTCACGTCCAGCACCTGCCCGCCATTCGTAAACAAGAAGTCGTGGTCGTAGACGAGGCTCGTCGCGACGCCCCGGACGATACTCGGGTGCGGCGTCGCCGTCAGACCGTCGGAGCTCACGACGATGGTGAGCAGGGTACCGTCGTCGTCGACCCCGAAGAGATACCCCGCGGGCCCGAGTGCGAGCGCGCTCGTCCCCGGCGGCGACGCGAGGCGTTTCGCGCGCGGCACGCCGGAATCGACGAGCACGGCGTCCGCCGCACTCGGGCTCGAATGCTCGTATTGGTAGGCGAACGCCACACTCTCGGGTTCACCCGGCGGCACCACGAGTGTTGCGGCGTACGCTTCCTCGTAGAGCCGAGGTAGCGGATATTGGGCTCCGGGTTCGGGCGGCGAGCGCGTCAGATCCACCTCTCGGAGTGCGAGCGCGCCTTCGAGACTCACCCAAAGCCTGGTCCCGTCGTCCGAGAGCGCGAGCGCCGCCGGATCCGAACCCACGACGACCGACGCTTCGACCGTGCCCTGCTCCGGATCGATGACGACGAGCTCATTGGCATGTTGGCTCGCGCCCCCTTTCACGACGGCGTAGAGCTTTCCGCGTGCCGTATCGGCGATCAGCGCGCTCGCATCGATGTCGAGACAGGTGACGATCGTGCTCTTGCCCGCCACCGCGCACGCAGGCACGCCACTGTTCGGACCGGTCAGCGTCGGCCTTCCGCCCGTGGCGGCGAGTGTTTCACCCCCTGTCCCCGGCGTTCCGCCCCGTCCGGTTGCACCCCCGTCGCTGAAGCCACCGCGGGCGCTCGTTGCTTCACCGCCGGCACCGCCGAGGTCGTCACTGCTTGGGTTCGGCGCACCGCCAGCCTCACGGCCTCCACCATAGCCGCCACCGGGGCTCCCCCCGACGCCGGCCGTTATCTTTGCGTGCGAGCGCCCGTCACAAGCGCTGAGCGCGAGCAGCGCCAGTCCGAAGGCGCGTGCCGACGGTTTGAGTCGAAAGGGAGCGAGGCGCAGTCGCACGGGATTGGTGTCGCTGCTCAGCATGACGCTCAGAAGCCGACGCCGAGCGTGAAGAGCAGACCTTGGCCAATTTGGCTGGCGAAAACGAGCTCGTAGCGCACGTCCGCAGTGACGCTGAACCCGGGGGACATGACGATGAACGTCGCACCGGGCAACAGAGCGAAGTCGGTCTTGGTGTCGGACGAGCAAGCGCTGACGGCTATGTCCGTCGGGGCGGGCGCGCACGACTTCTCGTTGACGTTCGCGAGGCCGACACCGAGCTTCGGACGCAAGACGACGCCGCCGCTCCCGATGTCGTAGCCGCCTTCGGCCGAGAGCTGCCAGAGGTTGGCGCTCGCGCCGTTCGTGTCGTCTCCGATGTGTTCGCCGAAGAAGTACTCGACGCTGCCGCCGAGAAACACCGCGTTCGACAACGTGTAGCCGCCGTCCAGGCCGAGGCCGACGCCCCACGGGTTGACGGTATCGCCCGACGTCAAATCGACGCCGTAACGGAAACCGATTCCGAGCTGAAGCACGTTGGCCGTCGCCGGTGCGGCAGACGCCGGAGCAGCAACTAAGCCAGCCCCGGCAGCGACGACGCCACCCACCAACACCCGAAGAAAGCGCACGAGTGCCCGGCACAATACCCGAACGACCCCACGCGATGAAGTCCGACCTCAAAACCCGTGGGGCCTAGGCCCCAGCGGACCCAAGGCTAGGCGGGACGGCCTCAGGCGACGAGTTCCGTGAAGATCCCCTTCGGGAGCGATGAATCGCCGAAGTCGTCCTTGGGCTCGCCGTCGCTCTTGGTGACGCCGGCCGCATTGAGCACGGTGTTCAGCATCTTGTTGACGCCCGACACCGAGGCGCTCCCCGCTTTCCCGTCCTGGCTGCCAGTCGGCTGTTGGCCGTTGCCGACCACCACGTATTGTCCCTGCTTGAAGTAGCCGTTGGCCGTTCCCGCCTGGATCCAAGGGATGTTGCTGAACGAGTGGGCCCCCGTCGCGCATTGATTGCAGTAGATGGCGACGCCTTGATCGAGAAGCGGCCCAGTCGCCGTGTCGTAGGTCGACAATGTATCGAGCAGGTATTTGTAGTAATTCAGCATCATGCGATCGATGTAGTGGTGAAAGTCGATCGCATTGGGCACTTGACGGTGAGACACGTCGTGAAACTTCGCGCTCTGACCGTTGTACGTGTACACGTGATCGTCGATTCGATCGCCTATCTTCAGAACGGCGACGCGGCTGTAGTCCGAGGCGGCCGAGAACGCCATCAGCTCCATGAACAGCTTGACGGCGGCGTCGCGCGTCGACTGGTCGTAGGGCTTCGGATCCATCGTCTTCATCGTCGCCACGTCTGCGTCGGGTATCACGAGCGCCGTGCTCGTCATCGTGACCTCGATGTCACGGATCGCGGTGAGATGCTGATCGAGCCGCGCGCGGTCGCTCGTGCTGAGATCATTGCGCGCGAGAAGAGCCTGTATTTGCGGGCGGAGGATGTCGTTGATGCTCGTGCTGCGCGCGGCCCTCTGCGCCGCGGCTTGGGCTTCAGCGGAAGTCGCCGTCGACCCGTCGCCGACCGCGCCGATGATGGCCTGATAGGCCTTGTACGGCGAGTCGATGTAGACGCGGGGTTGCTGGGGCGTGACGTACGAAACGTAGCCAGGGATATCGAAGCCGGTCCCACCGGGCGAAAACATCCCTGCGTGGAGCACGAGCGGGTCTCGGCCGGCGGGATTTTTCGCTGTCGCAATCGCCGTGTCGACCGAGATGCCCATGGCCTTGCAGTTGGTGCTGCCGGGGGTGATGTTCGCAGACGTGAGGATCTGCGCATCGGCCGCGGAGTGCGAGCAACCGTTGGAGCTATAGGGGAGATTGATGCCGCGGACGATGAGCAGCTTCTCGGCGTAGGCGGCGAGCTCGCCCGTCGATCGAGTCGCCTTGTCCGCAGTCATGCTGTCGCCCGTCAGTGCTCCCGTCGTGGTCGGCCAAAACCGTTCGGGCTCCGAGCTGACGCTCAAATCAACGCCTGCCTGAACCACGCCGTTGTCCCCGACGACGATGAGAACGAAGGGCGAGCGCATTGCGCTCTGCGCCGTGGCCTCGTGCGGCATGAACGTCTCGAGGAGCGGCAGGCCCAGCATGAGGCCGCCGGCCCCTCGAAGCACCATTCTCCGATTCATTCGCGGCGATTCCTGTTTCTTCATGGCGTTCTCTCGGTCACGGAAGGCGGTTCAAGAATGCGTCGCTCGTCACCACGTCGAGCTCCAAATCATGCAGCGAGACCATCCCAGCTCGAGACAGGCGAGCGTAGTAATCGACCGTCGTCTGCTCGCTGTCGTCCAAAACCCGCCCGTGCAGGTAGCTCATCAGGTTCTGCACGTAACAGGCGTGCGTCTCCTTGGCGTCGGCCAAGAGGTGCGACAGCTCGACTCCATCGTTGAAGCTCTTCAGGTCGTCATCCAGCGTGTAGCTGTCCGCCGCGTCCACCGGCTTGCCCTGATCCATCGTCCGGTATTCGCCGATGGCATCGTAGTTCTCGAACGCGTACCCGAGCGGGTTGAACAAGGCCCCGTGGCACGATTGACCGCACGTCCCCTTTCCGGTCGCCATCTCCACCCGCTCCCGATTGGTCAGTCCCGGCGTGGTCGCGATCATCGCTCCGACCGCCTTCGGATCCGGCGGTGGCAACGTCAAGCACAGCACCCGCTCCGCGATGAACACACCGCGATGGATGATGTCCGGCTCGTTCCCGACCGAGATGTACGACGAGAGGAACCCGGGTTCTGTCAGAAGACCGGAGCGCTGGGTCGGATCCAAGTCGACCTTCGTCAGTACGGCAGGGTCGCTCGAGAAATTGCCCGTCACCCCGTAGAGTGGCGCGAGCTGCGCGTTCACGAAGCCCACCGGGGCCGTGTAAAAGTCCTTGATCCCGCGGTTGTCCCTGAGGATCCAGCTCAGGAACTGCAGCACTTCCTGCTTCATCGCTGCGGGGGTGTTCGCCGTGAAGTCGGGGAACACCGCCGCGTCGCGCGTAATACCGTCGTAGGCTCCCAGCCGGTAGACCTGCAGGTTCAAGTTGCTGAGGCCGACCGTCCCCGTCGTTCCGTCGAGCAACCGCTTTGCCTGCGTGGACACGCCTGCTGCGTCGTGCAGCTGTCCCGCCGCCGCCGCCGCGAGTAACGCGTCGTCCGGGATCGTGTTCGTGATCGCGAGTGCCAGTTTGGCGCTCACCTCCCAGTCGTCGAGCGGCACCTTCGTGGCACCGGCCGCCGCCGTCCCGAGCTCGGTCCGATACAGGAAATACGGCGACTGCAGCAGCGCCTGGATCACCAGGCTGGCGCCGGCCGCGAAGGCGTCAACGCCGGGATAAAGAGTCGGTCCCTGATTGAACAGCCCAACGTGCGCCGTCACCTCTGCGTCCGTCAGCGGCCGCCGAAACGCGCGCTGCCCGAACGCAGTGATGAAGGCCTTACCCCGCCCCGCCGTGTCCGTCGGAGCGCCCGCAGGCACGAGAGCCGCGAGCGCTGCTGCGTCCCCCGTCACCTGGTCCGCCAGCTTTTCCGAAGCGTCGAACAGCTGGGAGCGCAGCTGCTCCGTCACGAACAGTGCGTCCGCCTCGTCGTCGAAACCGATCAGGGCGTCGCCGGAGACGTTGCTCTCGATGGCGGAGATGTCCGAGAGCTTCAGCAAGTCCCGCACCGCGTTCGACCACTGGGTGCGGCTCAGTCGCGCCACCCGCGGCGTCGCAACCAGGACGGGCGCTGGCGGCGACGCAGGCACGGCATACTGATCTCCTCCTTGCCCATTCATCCCGGCAGCAGGTTGCCCATTCATCCCCGCCGCTGCCCCAGACGCCGTACCGCCCGAGCCGGATCCGGTGGTGCCGCCCAAGCCGGAGCCCGAACCCGCGATGGCGCTGCCCGAAGCGGCCGTCCCCGCGCTGCTCGAGCCGGCCACGCCGCCCGTGCCGGGTCCTCCGCCGACGTCGCCCGGCGCACCATCGATGGTGCTCGTGCACCCGAGACCCGCAACGAGCAAGCAGGTCGCCGCGAGCTGTAGGCGGCGGGCGACTAACGCGGTGACGCGTGGATGGGGATGCCTGGCACGCTTCATAGGTTCCTCGTTGGGCACAACGAAAGCACTCGGTGCGGGAACCCAGCAGTCGCCCCAAGCCCAGATTTCCGTCGCCCCGACCCCGGAAAACGCACCTCCGCAAATGTGTAATGAAATCGTCTCTAATTTCGGGACCCAGGCTGAGTGCCGTCCGCCGAGCAGTGTCGCCGCCGAGCGCCGCTGACTCGAGCTTCCGGCAAGGCCCGTCCATACATGACGCGTATGGACGGAGCTCACGGCAAGGCCCGTCCATACATGACGTGTATGGACGGGAGCTCACGGCAAGGCCCGTCCATACATGACGTGTATGGACGGGAGCTTCCGGCAAGGCCCGTCCATACATACGTGTATGGACGGGCGCTGCCGGCAGTGGGCGTGAGGTCAGAGCGGGCGAGATCGGCTGGGCACGTTAACCGCGCCCTGTCCGCCTGACTTGTCTCCAGGCTCGCGCGCAATCGCAAGCCAGCCCGCGCTAGGCGTGTCGTGAATGTGGACGGTCCAGCCTTTCTCAAGCAGCTCGTTGAGCTCCTTCAGCGGCGTGCTGTCGACCGCGGTGGGGATGTAGAACGCCTTCTGTTTCATGGTCGCGCAGACTACCCGAGCCGACCTCACGAGCACGGGCCGGCTCAGAGGCGAGCGGGGCACACGAGCGACGCCTGCTCGGCTGCCGCAGGCGGCCAAGTCACTCGCGGAGCTCGAACGCGGCGACCTCATCCCCCTGGATGCTGCCCTTCCCGATCTGTTTGATCGCCCAGGGATGGCCCAGCAAATGGTCGGGGCGGCCGGATTCGAACCGGCGACCCCTAGACCCCCAGTCTAGTGCGCTAACCAGGCTGCGCTACGCCCCGATCCGACCACGTCCGGGCGGGCCCGGACATCGACCCGGCGGAACCTAGTCGCTCTGGCGGCGATTGCAAGCAGGTTCGCTCGGCCGGGTGGATTCGGCGCCGCGCGGCGCCGAAGCGGCCCGGCGCTGGCAGCACGCGCCGCCCAGCGCGTGACCGTGAACCCTGCACCTTCGGTCACTCGCTTTTGGGGTTGGCGGCTGCCGTGCCCCGCCGGCCGTTAGCGTCCGCGGGAGGCGACTCGCGCGATGTGCGTGGCGAGGCGGCGGTAGAGCTCGGCGGCGAGGCGGGGGTCGGCGCAGACTTCGGCGAAGTCATCGGCGCGGACGCGGAGGACGCGCGTGGTTTGGTCGGCGACGGGCGGCTCCCCGGGGCCGGCGAGGCCAACGAGCGATTCGGGGAAGACGAGAGCGCCGGCGCCGACCGTGCGCTCGGCGTTCGAGTAGCGAACGACGCCGTCGAGCACGATGTAGGCGACGAGGTTGCTCGTGACGAGGCGCGGGATGCGCTCGCCCGCCGCGAATTCGACCTCGACCGCGGCCGCGAGCGCGCTCAGCGCGAAGGATTGCGGGAGGTCGACGAGCAGCGGGCTCTGGCGCGCGCGCTCGAGGTCGGCCGCGGCAAGTCCGCGGTCGTGGTCGGTGCGTTTGACGAAGCGTTCACCGACCTCGACGACGACGGCCGTCGCGTTGTCGCGACCGAGCTCGGCCGCGCGCGCGACCAGCGAACCCGACGCCTGCGCAGCCGAGCCGCCACGCACGAGGTCGGAAAGCTCCGCTTCCGCTTCGACCTGGCCGTGCACGCCGTCGGTGCAGAGCAGCAAGCGATCGCTGCGCGCGAGATCGACGAAGAGCGTGTCCACCTGAATTTGCTCGGCGAGGCCGATCGCGTTGGTGATGCCGGAGCTGCGAAGCACGCCCGTACCGCTCGTGCTCGCGCAGTGATCCTGCGTGAGCTGCAGCATGGTGCGCGCCCGCGCGAGGTAGACGCGCCCGTCGCCGGCGTGCGCCACGAACGCGTTGCCGCGCGCGAGCCAGACGACGTCGAGCGTCGTGCCCATGCCGCGGTGCTCTTCGTTGGCCGCGGCATCGGCCAGCACGGCGCGGTTCGCTTCCTCGAAGGCGCGCCGGAGGCACCCGTAAACGGCGCGACGGCTTTCGAGATCCGCCTTGGCGACGTAGGCGTCGATGACGCGCTGCGCCTCGCGGCCCGAAAGCACTTTGCGCACGGTCTCGACCGCGAGGTGCGCCGCCACGTCCCCCGCCCGGTGGCCACCCATGCCGTCCGCGACGGCAAAAAGGGCGATTTCAGGCGCGAGGAGCGCCGCGTCCTCGTAGTGTTCGCGCCGGGCCCCTTTGTCGCTCGCCAGCGCGAAGTCGGCTCGATAGTCGAAGCGCGGGAGGATGGTGGACATCGGCCCCTCACGATATCACCATCGCGCCGTGCGAGTTCTAGGCATCGAAACTTCGACGCGGCGCGGCTCGGTCGCCGTGAGCTCGGACGGCGTCGTGATCGCCGCCCACGTCCACGAGGAGCCGAACGCCCACGCGGAACGCTTGCTCGGGCTCATCGAGCGCGCCCTCACGGACGCCGGCACGACGCGCGACGCGCTCGACCGCATCGCGGTCGGTGTGGGCCCCGGTTCGTTCACGGGCCTCCGCGTCGGCATTGCGCTCGCGCAAGGCATTGCGCTCGGGCTCGGAAAGCCCCTCGTCGGCGTGGGGTCGCTCGACGCGATGGCGCGCGCCGTTCCGGCGAGCGATCGGCGCGTGCGCGTGCCGGTGCTCGACGCACGGCGCGGCGAGCTCTTCGTGGCGGCTTACGCGCCCGACGGCGCCGAGCTGCTCGCGCCCGCCGCGCTCAGCGCGAGCGATGCGCGGGCCGCTCTGCACGCGGCGCTCGAGGACGCGAGCGCGGTGCTGGTCGGCGAGAGTGCCGCCGAGCTCGGCATGGACTTCGAGATTGCCCGCGGCGTGGAGCTCGACCTGCCCCACGCGAGTGTCGTTGCCCTCCTGAGCGCGACGCTCGAACCGGACGCGGCTCGAGCAGAGCCCGTCTACGTGCGCGGCCCGGGCGCGACGCTGCCGAACCTACCGCCTTCACCCCTCGGCTGAGCGCACGCGTTGGATCGAGGCGAACCGTGTTGGGTGTAGTGCCGCGCGCCGTGAGGCACTAGCATCCTGACTGCCGATGGCGACGCCCGCAGACACTCCGAGCGACCGCGACCACTTGCTCTCCCGCTTCGGTCGCTCGTTTGCCGGCGGCACCGTGCTCTTTCGCGACGGAGAGCCGGCTGATTTCGCTTACCTGCTGCAGAGCGGGCGCGTCCGCCTGTTCAAGCAGGTGGGCGCGATGGAGCGCAGCTTGCGCGTGGTGCGTGCCGGCGACCTCTTCGGCGAGTCCGCGCTCGAGCCCGGCGCGATGCGCCGCTCGACCGCCGTCACGCTCGATGACGTGACCGCCATCGCCGTGGATCACACGACGTTCAACGAGATGCTCACGCTGCATCCGAACGTCGGCTCGAGCGTGCTGCAGCAGCTCTTGAGCCGCCTGCGCGACGCGGAGGATCAGATCGAAATCCTGATGATGCGCGATCACCAGTCGAAGGTCGTGGTGGCGCTGACCAAGCTGGTTCAGCGGGAGCTTGCGCTCGGCGACGGCGGCAACGGCAGCGACATCAGCCTGCAGATCTCACCGCTCGAGCTTGCGGCGCGCGTCGGGCTCGATGTCGAAGTGGTCAAGCGAGTCGTCGCGCAGCTGCGGGAGGGCGGCTACGTGCGGATCCAAAACGAGCGCGTCGAGGTGACGGACCTCGAGACGTTGCGCGAGCTCTACTCACTCTTGAGCCTCAAGGACCAGCTGCGCGGCAGCCCCGAGCGCGAACGAGGACGGAGCGCGTGAGCGACGAACGGATGGCCGGTCGGCGTTGGCTCGCGCTCGTACCGCTGCTCCTTGCGTGCTCATCGGGGAACACTGCCGGACCTCACGCGCAGGATCCGAGCCGACAGGCCGAGACCGAGTACGACGTCGCACGCGACCTCTGGCTCCGGCGCAATGATCCGCGGGGCGCGCTCGAGCACGCCCTCAAGGCCGTCAATCTCGACGATGGCAACGCGGAGGCCGCGCACCTCGTCGCGCTCCTCTACCTCGACTTCTGCAGCCGCAACGCCGCCGAGTGCAGGTTGCCCGAGGCCGAACGCTTCGCACGGCGCGCGCTCGAAGTGAAGAGCGACTTTCGCGAAGCCAAAAACACGCTCGCCGTGATCCTGATCCACGAGCGCCGCCCCCAAGACGCGGTTCAAATCCTCGTGCCGCTCACGCAGGACATCCTCTATACGACGCCGGAAGATGCGTGGGGCAACCTCGGCTGGGCCTACCTCGAGCTCGGAAAACTCGAGCCGGCGGTGGACGCGCTCCGCCGGAGCGTCGCTGCGCAGCCTGCCTTTTGCGTGGGAAACTACCGTCTCGGTGTAGCGTACGAACGGCTAGGTCAGCTCTCGCTCGCCGAGGGCTCGTACACGCAAGCGCTCGAGACGGAAGCGCCGGGCTGCGCGGGTCTGCAGGATGCCTGGTTTGGACGGGCGCGGGTACGGCTTCGCGTCGCCAACCAGCCTGAAGCGCAGGCGGATTTGGAGCGCTGCGTGACGCTGTCGAAGACGACGGCCGCCGGCAAAGAATGTAGCTCCATGTTAGCGAAACTAAAGTAGTCTCTGGCTCCCCATGACCTCGGTCGGCGAGCACCTCCGGAAGCTGCGCGAAGAAAAGCGCATGAGCCTCGCGGAGGTTTCGCGCACGACTCGCGTGCCGATGGCCAGCGTCGAACGGATCGAGGCGGATCGCTTCGACGAGCTCCCGGGTGAAGTCTTCGTCCGGGGCTTTTTGCGAGCGTACGCGAAAGCGCTCGAGGTGCCCGTCGACGACGTGCTCGCGCGTTACACCGCGAGCCGCCGCGTAGCGTGGGTGACGCCGTTGCCGATCACGAGCCCGGTGCGGCCGGCGCGCAGCCGTCGCTTCGGGGTCGCGATTGCATTCGTGCTCTTGCTCATCCTGTTCACGCTCGCGCTCAGCATCGTGCTCAGGCCGCGCGGCGACGACATGCCGCAAGAGCTCTCGGCGCGAGCGCTGCCGGCGCTCGACGCCGGCTGACGCGTGGCCGTCGCCCGCGCGCGACCTCAAGACAGCGTTCGCACGACGCGAGCGCTCTTGCTCAAGCGCACCGAATACGGTGAGGCCGATCTCGTGCTCGCGTTTTTCACGGAACGCTACGGCCGCGTGTCCGCGCTCGCGCGCGCCGCGCGCAGGAGCACGCGTCGCTTCAGCGGCGCGCTCGAGCCGATGCACACGCTCGACGTAGGTCTCGAAGAGCGACCGAAGAGCGAGCTCTTCATGCTGCGCGAAGCGCACATCGCCGTCGCGCGCACGGGACTCACGGCCAGCCTCGCGCGGCTCGAAGCCGCGGGAAAAGCGCTCTCGTGGGTGCGCCGCGCGGCGCCGCCGCGTACGCCCGAGCCCGAGCTCTGGCTCGCGGTCGAAGGGCTGCTCGACCGCCTCGCCGAACGCGACGAGACGATCGAACCGAAGCGGCTGATCGCGGCCGCCGGGCTCCACATTCTGGCGACGCTCGGCTGGGGCCTCGACTTCGAGCGCTGCGTGCGCTGCGGTAAGGAGTGCCCGCCCGAGCAAGTCGCGCTGCTCGACGCTCAGCACGGGGGGCTCGTGTGCCGAGCCTGCGGGGGCGCGCGCCAAAGGCTCGAAGGACCGCTCCGCGAGCGGCTCGCCCGCGCCGCGGCGGACGGCGATCCGACCACGCTCACGGCGGACGACGCCGAGCTCGCCTCCACGCTCGTCGAAGCGGTGCTCAAGGCGCACGCGGGTCTCGAGTGAAGAGTGATAGAACGACGAGCGTGAACGAGCGAACTGCCGCCCCGTCCGCGGAAGCCGGCGAGCGCAGGCAGATCGCCAAGAGCGCCGGCATCGTCGCGGCCGGCACGCTCGCGAGCCGCCTGCTCGGACTCGGCCGCGACCAGACGATCGCGGCGCTGTTTCCGCGCACCGCCACGGACGCGTTCTTCGTCGCGTTCACGATCCCGAACGTACTCCGGCAGGTACTTGGCGAGGGTGCGGTGCAGAACGCCGTGCTGCCCGTGCTCGTGAAGGTGAAGGAGCAAGGTGGGGAGAGCGAAGCGCGCCGCTTTTTTCGCGCCGTGCGCGGCGTTTCCCTGGTCGCGCTCATCGCGACGACCGCGCTCGGCGTGGGCTTCGCGCCCGCGCTCGTGAATCTGTTCGCAGGCGGCTACGCGAACGTACCCGGTGAGTTCGAGCGCACCGTCCTGCTCACGCGCTGGGTGTTCCCCTACATCCTGTGCATCGGGACGGCCGCGCTCGGCGCCGCCGCGCTCAACACGCACGGGCGCTTCGTCGCGACCTCGTTTGCGCCCGGCTTGCTCAACGTGTCGTTCATCGCGCTCATGCTCGTGCTGCCGCCGATCCTCGGCGCGCACGGCTACGATCGCGCGCTCGCGCTCGCGGCCGGCGCGCTGCTCGGCGGCGTGCTGCAGGTGGTGGCGCAGTGGCCGAGCCTCAAAGCCATCGGCTACCTCGAAGCGCCGCGCCTCGACTTCGCCAATCCGGGCGTCCGCGACGTCGCGCGCCGCATGGGGCCGCTGCTCGTCGGCATGGGCGTCTACTACGTGGACGTCGTGCTCGCGCGCCGCTTTCTCTCCGAGCTCGGGCTCGGCGCGCAGAGCTACTTCTCGTGGGCCATGCGGCTCTGCGATTTCCCGCAGGGCATCTTCGTGATGGCGCTCCAAGCGGCCGCGCTGCCCAGCCTCGCGCGCCTCGCCGCTCGCTCGGACCGCGAGGAGCTCGGGCGCACCTTCGCGTTCGGCATGCGGCTCGCCCTGTTCGTCGCGATCCCGGCGACGGCGCTGTTCGTCGGGCTCGCGGAGCCGCTCGTGGTGTTGCTCTTTCAGCGCGGCGAGTTCGATCGCGAAGCCGCGCGTCAGACGGCGAATGCGCTCGTGGCGCAGGGCGCGGGCGTGTGGCTCGTCGCCGCGGTGCGCCAGCTGCTCGCCGTGTACTACGCCGTGGGCGACACGCGCACGCCGGTCTACGTGGCGGCGACCGATCTCGTCGCGTTCATCGCGCTCGCGCTCGTCCTGCGCGGTCCGTTCGGTCACGTGGGCGTCGGTTGGGCCGTGAGCGGCTCGAGCGCGGTGCAAGCGCTGCTCCTCTGGGCGCTGCTCGCGCGCAAGATCCCGAGCATCCGCGGGCAAGGGATTTTGGGCTCGGTTCTCCGAGTACTCGTGGCTTCGGCCGCCGGCGTCGCGACCGGTCGAGCGGTCGCGGGGCTGCTGGCCACCGGCCCGGGCGCCGGAGCCGTTGCGCGCGCATTGCCGGGACTTTTGGGCGCGCTCGCTTTCGGCGCTAGCTTCCTCGTCGTGGCATTCGTGTCGAAGAGCCCCGAGCTCGTAACGCTGTGGACCGAAGTGAAGAAGCGGCGCGCGCGCCGGCGCGGAGGCGCAGCGTGAGCGACAAGGCGCGAGCGCCCGTCCCTGTCGCGGTCGGCTCGGAGTTCATCGCGAGCGCGAGTCGCGCGGGTGAGCTCCCGGCGTCGCTCGCGGTCGAGGTTGCCTTCGCGGGTCGCTCGAACGTCGGCAAGAGCACGCTCTTGAACCTCCTGCTCGGTCACCATCTCGCGCGCACGAGCTCGGCACCTGGACGCACGCGCACGATCAACTTCTTTTCGGTGAAGACCCGCGGCGGCAGCACGCTGAGCTTCGTCGATTTGCCCGGCTATGGTTTCGCGCGCCGCAGCAAGGAAGAGAAGCTCGCGTGGGCCGACCTCGCGGAGCGCTACCTGCTCGAACGCCCCGCCCTCGCCCTCGTCATCGTGCTCGTCGATGCGCGCCGCGGCCCGGAGCCGGACGATCTCGAGCTGCTCAAGATGCTCAAGGACGCGACGCCGGGCGGCCGCGCGGCGCCCCAGGTGCTCGTCGTCGCGACCAAGCTCGACAAGCTCCCGCTCGCACAGAGAAAGCCCGCGCTCGCGGCGATCGCCCGCAGCGGCCTCCGCGTCGTCGGCGTGAGCGCGTCGGATCCAGTGAGCGTCGGCGAGCTCTGGCGGCGCCTGCTCGCGAGCCTCGGACTCGAACAGCCGGCCTCGTAGTGAGCTCGCGAGCCGTGCGAGCGGGACCGGGACTTCGACCTTGGTGCGGCTGGGCGGGAGGCCCACCCTGGCGTGCGCTCGGCCTCCTCGGCGCCCTTGCGGCCGTCGCCGCTGCGGCGGGCACGTGCGGCTATGCGCTTGGTTACCGCGCAGGCATGAGCGAACGCGAGCGCGTGCATCGTGCCGAACCGACCGCGATCATTCAGCTCCCGGCCGAGCAAGCTCACAAGGTCGTGGGTAAGGCGACCTCACGGGCACCCAATTAGGCGACCGATCGCGCCCCCTCGCTTCACGGAACGCGTCCCGAACCCTCGCCGCCCTTGAGCTCGGTCCGGCAATCGCCGTACAGCACGAAGTGCGCGCCCGTCTCGGACTGCTCGAAGCGCCAGGCCGGGCCGCCGCGCGCGCGGTAGTACTCGATGCGCGCGAGCCGGTCGCCGCGGATGCCGCGCTCGAGCGCGCGCTGCCAAATCGTCGCGAGCGTGCACTGCGGATCGGGCAGCGGTTCGGGCTGTTTCGGCGGGCACGGCGTGCTCGGCTGATCGAGTTCGGCGACGAGCCCTTCCTTACGCAGGCGCACGTCCTGCTTCCCGCAAAGCGGTCGCCCCGGCAACGGCCCGACCTCACTGTCCGGTTGCGGCCCCTGCCCCGGCGCGCTCTGAAAGGCGTAACGGACGCGGCCGGGGCCCTCGGTGAAGTCGACCTTACCGTCGCTGCTCACACCCTCGGCGCTGAAGCCGCGCAAAATGGTGCGCCGCGTGACTTTGCGTGCGCCGGCCAGCGTCGCGATCACGTCGACGTGCGCCGGCCAGCCGCTGATGCCCTCGATCGTGGGCGGGCCGGGGGGCGCGCTCGTTTCGGGACGCGACGCATGCTTCGCCCAGAGCGAGATCGCGATGCCGACGAGAAACGTCACACCGACGATGGCCATGCCGAGCCATTTGTCGCGCTGCCGCGCGAGCACCTCGCCCATCACCGGGTCCGCGGGGGACACGGAGGGTGGCTCGACGGCGTGGATCGGCCGTTCGCCGGGCGCGGAGCCGAAATCGGGTGGAAGCTCGGGGCTCGCTGGCGCAGAAACGGGCTCGTTCGGGGGTGCTTCCGGATCGCTCATCGGGAGCGCTCGTCTACTACTATTGCGGGAAGAAGCCGAGCGCGCTACACAGGCGGCGGTCTTTCGGGCGCATAACTCAGCGGTAGAGTGCGTCCTTCACACGGACGAAGTCGCAGGTTCAATCCCTGCTGCGCCCACCGGAGGTCCCAGCGGCACGAAGCCCCCTGTTCCAGCTTGCTCGAACAGCGGGGCTCTGCCTGATCGCGGCGGGGTGCAGCGCACCCACGACCATGGACACGCGCGTGGAGCTCCCGAGTTACCTCGTCGGCACGCTGGGGACGCAAGCGTTCGACGTGCGCTCCTTTTGCCACGGCCAGCCGTTCGCGTTCGCGATCACGACGCCGCCCCGTTACGTTGCCTTCGCGGTGCTCACCCTCGGCATCTACACCCCGCACGAGCTCGACCTCCAGTGCCAGGCGTCATCGGCGCCCGCGCACGGTGTTGCGCCCCTATCCCACTGATGCGCGCGCTCGCGGTGCCTCTGTTCGCCACGACCCTCGCCGGCTGCGCCGCGACGCACCTCTATAGCGGTCTCCCGCCGGGCGATCCGCCGTACGGCTACGAACAGCGCTGGCACTCCTCGTTCCTCTTCGGCACGACCGACGCGAGCGATCCCTACGATCTCGGGCGGCTTTGTCCGAGCGGCTGGTCCGAAATCCACCTCGCGTCCGACTTCTTCACGAGCGCCGCCGAGGTCGCGACGCTCTTTCTTTACACGCCCGCACGGCTCACGATCGTTTGTGCACGTCCGATCGAGCTCGCCGCGCCACGCGCACCTCACGACGGATCTGGCGCGCACGAGACAAGCCGATGACCCGCCGCTATTTCGTGACCCGCGCTGGACGCGAGCGCACAGCCGACGTCACGTCGAGCCCCGAGAGCTTACAGGTGCGTCTCGACGGCGGCGAACCCGTGGAGGTCACACTGCTCGGCCGCGCAGACGTGACGACCGTCAGCGTGGGAGGCCGCGTCTTCACGCTGCTCCGCGCCGCAAACGGCGAGGTCGTCGCCGAACGCACGCGCCTCGGCGCAACCCTGAGCGCCCGCTCCGCGGAGGCGCTGAGGCGCGGCGGAGGCGCCGCCGACGCGGGCGCGCTCGTGCGTTCACCGATGCCCGGGCGCGTGCTCAAGGTGCTCGTCACCGAAGGCGCGAGCGTGGACGCCGGCGCGCCCGTCGTCGTGATCGAAGCGATGAAGATGGAGAACGAGCTCGTCGCGACGCGCGCCGGCGTCGTGAAGAGCGTCCGCGTGCGCGCGGGCGACACCGTGGAACGCGACGCGCCCCTCTTGGAGATCGAATGACGAGACCGAAGCTCTCCCTCGCGACCCTGCCGACTCCGCTCTGGCGTCACGAACGGCTCGACGCGCTCGCGGGCACCGAAGTGTGGGTGAAACGCGACGATCTCACGGCGAGCGGCGCCGCGGGGAACAAAATCCGCAAGCTCGAGTACCTCGCCGCGGACGCGCTCGCACAGCGAGCGAGCGTGCTCGTCACGTGCGGCGGGCAGCAATCGAACCACGCGCGCGCCACGGCGCTCGTCGCTGCCGAGCTCGGCTTGAAGAGCGTCCTCCTCTTGCGCACCGCCGATCCCAAGTCGCCGCCGCCCGCCGTCGGCAACTTGCTGCTCGACTACCTCGCGGGCGCCGAGGTGCGCTTCATCACCCCCGCGCAATATCGCGAGCGCGACGCGCTGATGGCCGGCGTCGCGCGCGAGCTCGCCGAGCGCGGGGAGCGTGCCTACGTCATCCCCGAAGGCGGCTCGAACGGCCTCGGCTCGCTCGGCTACGTCGACTGCATGGCGGAGGTGCGCGCGCAGCTCGACGCCGGCCTCGGCGGCGGCCCACGCGCGTTCGACGCCGTCGTCCACGCCTGCGGCTCCGGCGGCACCGCAGCGGGCACCGCGCTCGGCGCGCGCGCGCACGGCGTCGCTCCCGTCACGCATGCCGTCGCCGTGTGCGACGACCGCGCGTACTTCGAAACCGTCGTCGCGCGCATCACCGCCGAAGTGATCGCTCTCGCTCCCGACCTCGATCCGAACGCCCGCCCTGTCGTGCATGACGCGTGGAAGGGCCCGGCCTACGGCTTACCGACCGACGAGCAGACCGCCTTCATCGTCGAAGTCGCGCGCAAAACCGGCCTCCTCGTCGACCCCGTCTACACGGGCAAGGCGCTCTTCGGCCTCACGCGCCTCGAGCCGAAGCCGCAGCGCGTCCTCTTCCTGCACACGGGCGGCATCCCGGGTCTCCTCGCCCAAGCGGAAGCGTTCGCGCCGTACTTGCGAAGTCCGTAACGGCGCCGCGCCGCTCCCGCCCGGCATTTTTTGATTTTGGGGCGACCGCTGGTGCAGCGCGAAATGGCGCCGCAGCGCGCCGTTCCACGCGTGAGCGAGTCAGTCTCACTTGCCACGTGGACGGCGCCGAGACACGCCGTGCCCAAACCCCAAACCACGCCCTCACCCGCTTCCAACGCGAACGCGAGGCTCGACGCTCAGTGCGGTCGCTCGAACACTTCGTCGAGCGTCTTGCGGAACGCTTTCGTTTTCGCGAGGAGCGGGCGCGCCTTCTCGGTGTCGTCCAGGAGGTCGTGCTTTTCGCCGGGGTCCGTCTTGAGGTCGAAGAGGCCGAGCGCGCGCGGGCCGCTCGTGATGAGCTTCATGTCGTCCTCGATGTAGGCTTCACGCGAGTCGTTGTAGGGGCCCGCAGGCATGTCTACGTAGACGACGCGGGGCGTGGGGACGTAGCCGGGAGGCGCGAGCACGTCGGGGAGCAGCGAAACGCCGTGAAAGGCGCCTTTTTCACCGGCGGGCGGCGTCGCGACGCCGAAGATGTCGAGGATCGTCGGGACGATGTCGATAGCGCTCCGGCGCACGGGGACACGGCGCGGCGTGACGCCCGGCACGTAGACCACGAGCGGAACGCGCACGAGCTCTTCCCAGACCTCGAAGCCGTGACGGTAGAGGCCGTGCTCGCCGAACGCTTCGCCGTGGTCGCTCGTGACGATGACGATCGTGCGGTCGGCGAACGGAAGCTTCGCGAGCGCGTCGAGCACGCGCCCGAGGTGGTGATCGACGAACGCGAGCTCGCCGTCGTAGAGCTCGCGGCCGTGGTGCCCGAAGTCGAACTCCGGGTGCGGCACGTACTCGGCGTGCGCGTCGATGTAGTGCGACCACATGAAGAACTGCTTTTGCGCCATTTCCGGCCGCTCGAGCTCGGCGATGATGCGATCGCTCACGGCGTCGCCGTTCGAGCTGCGGTCGCCTTCGATCGGCTGATCGGCGGGCGTCGCTTGCGTGTCGATGACGTCGTAGCCGCGCTCCATTCCGTAGTTTTTGAAGAAGTACCAGTGACCTTGCACGCTCACGGTGTGGATGCCGGCGCGTTGCAGGCGCTCGGCGACGAAGGTGTCCTTCGTGAAGCGGTTGAAGTGGTACCAGCCGCGGTGGGTCTCCGAGCCGTAGCGGCCGATGAGCATCGGCGCGAGGCTCTTGCTCGTGTAGGAAGCGAGCGAGTACGCGTTTTCGAACACGGTGGCTTTCGCCGCGAGCGCGTCGAGGTGCGGCGAGACGTTGCGCGCCTTGTAACCGAGGAAGCCGAGGTCCTCGCGGGTGGCGTCGATGGTGATGAGCACGACGTTCGGCTGTTTCGGCAGGTGCTCACGCACGAAGTCCGTGCTCGCCTGCGCGAGCGGCGCCGCCGCGGCGGGCGCGACGGCGGGCGTCGTGTCGACGGTCGCGTCGGCCCCCGAACAATCTTCGTCGATGCCGTTGCCCGGGACGTCGTCGGCGGCAGGGTTGATCTTCGGGTTGCCCTCGACGCAATCGCCGCCGCCGAACGAAGCCGAGAAGCCGTCGTGGTCGCGATCGGTCGCGCGGCGCGCCGCTCCGAGCAGGAGCTTGCCGAGCGGCGCGTGGCGTTCGACGGCGAGCGCGGTGTGGCGATCGAACGCCGACTTCGCCGCGGGCCAAACGGCGATGCACGGCACGAACGCGGCGAGCCCCACGACGAGCGAGAGCGAACGGCGCGAGAACGGCGGGGCGCACAGCCCGGCGACCACGATCGCGAGCACCTCGGCCGGCGCGCGCAAATCGAGCTCCTGGCGTCGAAACACGCCGAATACCGCGAGTACGCCGCCGGCGCCGCTCGTCGTGCCGCTCGCGATGAGCGCCGCCACGGCAAGGAGCGCGAAGACCACGGCGCCGAGACCCAGGAGCACCGGGTCCGGCTCCCAAGCCTCGAAGCCGTCGCCTGCGAAACGGCCGGCCGCCACGGCGCCCACGCCAGCGACCGCCGTGATCGCGACCACGACGAGCGCAAGCGCCGCGCCGGCCGCCAGCGCCGGCTCCGCGTCGGCGAGCACGCGCAGAGCCACGCGCGTGCCGACGACGAGCCCCACGAGTCCCAGCACGACGGCCGCGACGAGCCGCACCGAGAGCTCACGCCGGCGCGCCGGGCTCTCGTTGCGCAGCGCCTCGAAAACGCCGCCGAGCCGCGGAAAGCCCTCGGGCAGGAAGAGTTCGGCGAACACCGCCGCCAGGACGCCGAGAGCGGCGGCGAGTGGCGCGACGAGCCCGAGCTCGGCCGCGATCACGTGCCGCGCGGGCGCACCTTCGCACGCGTAGGCGGCGTCAATCGCCGAAACGACGAGCCCCGTGAGCATCGCGCCGGCGAGGGCCGCGCCGAGGCGCCGGACGAACTGCGAGAGCCGCTCGTTCATCGTGGCGGCCGCCGTCCGGCTACGCTCTTGTCGCCGCGTTTCGGCAAGCGAGCGAGCGGGTGCGCGCGATCGTAGACGCTCATGAGCTGGTCGAGTGACACGTGGGTATAACGCTGGGTGGTGGCGAGGCTAGCGTGGCCGAGCAGCTCCTGAATCGCGCGCAAATCAGCGCCACCTTCGAGCAGGTGCGTCGCGCACGAATGGCGGAGCGCGTGCGGGTGCAGATCGCTGCGGCCCGCGCCGAGCGCACCGTAACGGTGCACGAGCGTCTGCACGCGCCGAACGCCGAGGCGCGTGCCGCGCCGGCCGAGAAACAACGCGCGCGCGTCCTGGGCGCCCGTGCGCTCGTGACGGAGCTCCGGGCGTGCCTCGAGGTAACGAAGGATCGCCTCGTGCGCCTTCTTGCCGAGCGGGACGAGGCGCTCTTTCTTGCCCTTGCCGAGCACGCGCACCTCCTCGCGCTCGAACGCGACGTGGTCGAGATCGAGCCCGACGAGCTCGCTCACGCGCAGGCCGCAGCCGTAGAGAACCTCGAGCAACGCCGAGTCGCGCACGCGCTCGGCCTGCGACACGGCGGCGCCGAGCGGCACCTCCATCACCTCGCTCGCCGCGTCCGCGTTGAGGAACGTCGGGAGCTTGCGCCGGAGTTTCGGACTGGCGAGCGCGGTCGCGGGGTTCTTCCGAACGAGCGTCTCGCGCTCGAGCCAGCCGAAGAAGGCGCGAACGCTCGCGAGCTTGCGCGCGATGGTGGCCGGCGAGACGGCGCGCGCGAGCTCGGCCAGAAACGAGCGCAAGAGCAGCTTGTCGATGTCCTCGAGCTTCACGGCGTCGCCGCACCGGGCGCGCGCGAACGCGCAGAGCGCTTCGACGTCGCGGACGTACGCGAGGACGGTGTGGACGGAGGCTCGGCGCTCGCTCGCGAGGTGCTCGCGAAAGCGCGCCACGAGGCGTTCGAGCGCGTCCGTTCGGCCGGCGTCTTGGGTCACAACCCCCGAGTTTTACGCCCGGTAGGCCGCCAAGGTCCAACAAGCGACACCGACCGCGAACACGGCGACCCCGAGCCAGAACCCCCGCTGCAAGATGCGTCCTTCGCGCGTGAGACCCCGGAGCGCGACCAGACCCAGGCCGGCGCCGGCGAGAACGAGGCCGGCAAGCAGCAGCGCCGAGGCGGCCGGGGCGGGGCCGGGAGTGCGGGCCAAGAGCTCGCGCGCCTTGGTGAGAGCCTGGGAGCGCGCTTCGGGATCGGGCGAGGCGGATTCGGTGAGCAGGCGCGCGAGCGCGCGATCCGCCTCCTCGCGCTCGGAGGCGTACGGGGCCACGACGAAGCGCGTCTCGAAGGCGGCCGCGCGGATGGCGCCCCACGCGAGGCGCGCCGACGCAACGTCACCCGCACCTTCCGAACCGACGGCCACGGCGCGAAGCCTGGCAAGAGCGGCGCGCTTGTGGGGCGCACCGGGCGCGTACGCGATGGCCGCCCGCCGCGCGTAGAGCACGGTATTCGCCAGGTCGCCGCGGTTGAACGCGCGATCGCTTTCCGCGAGCGCCGTCTCGCCGTCGCGCACGACGCGGAAGGTCATCGCGGCGAGCGCGAGCACGACGAACGTGAGCCCGAGCGAGACGCGGCGTGCGCCGATCACAAAAAGTCCCGCCGCTTGAACACGACGGCCGCCAGCGTGATGAGGAGCACGGCCCAAGCGCCCGCGTATCCCGCGGCGAGGAGCACGTGCGTGGTCAGCGTTTGACCGACGGTCTCTCCGGTCAGGAGCGTGCGGGGCGGGACGTACCACATGAGATTCGGGACGACCTTGGCGACCGCCGCGAAGACGTCGTGGATGAACGCGCCGAACACGCGAACCGGAAGCTTGGCGAGCGAGTCCGCCGAACGCCCGATCACGAAGACTGCCAGCGTGAAGACCGCGGTGAGAAACGGCGACGAGAATGCCGAAAACAACGTCGCGAGCGACGCGATCACGAGCACCTCGCACAACGTGAGGACGGCCGAGCCCACCACGACGCGTCGATCGTCGGGCGCGCCGTCGGCGAGCACGAAGCCGGCGACGACGAGAACGAGCGCCGCGAACAGCGGCAGGTAGGTCCGCGTTCGCGGGAGCTTCCACGCGGCCGCGCCGAGCGCAGAACAGAGGGCTAGCAATCCAGCTCCCACCACGCCCCCCGCACCGTCTCGGCTCAGCACGCCGAGCGCGACCAGGAGCACGCCCGCGTTCGCCGCGATGAACACGGCGAGCGTGAGCACGATGCCGAGCAGCTTGCCGACCAGGTACTCCGCCCTGCGAATCGGACGCGCGAGGATCGGGAAAATCGTCTTGAGCTCGAGCTCGCGGTAGAGCGACGTGGCGCCGAGCACGACGGCGACCACGATCGCGTAAAGCGACGTCGAGGCCGCGCCGAGGTCGCTCACGACGCGCAGGCGGGTCCGGATCGCGTAGGCGCCGACGACCAGCGCATAACCCGCCGTGGCGAGAGCGAGCGCGAACAGGCCGTGCAAGATGCGAGCGCGCACCGCTTCACGGTAGGCGTTCAGCGCGATGACGGCGACGCGCGTCAACATTCAGTGCGCGGAGGTAAGCCGCACGGGCTCGACGTACTCGCGGATCTTGCCGGGCGCGCGCAGAATGATGCGCTCCACGCGATCGGAGAGCAGCAGGCGCGCGAGGCCGGGACCCATGTCGAGGGCGACCGCGAGCGTCACGAGCGTCTTGTTTTTTCCGAACGGCTTCACGCGAAAGTAGCCCCAGACGTCTTTTACGTCGTGCGGCCGCGTGGGATCGAGCCAAAAACGGATGCGATCGCCGCTCGCAGCTTGCTCGAGCTCGACCGTGTACGTTGCGAGGAACGGCGCCTTACCCTGGACGAGCTCGATGCGCGCGCGCCGGCCGTCGCGACTCACGAGCGTCGCGCGCTCGGTTCGCGGCAGCGCGCGCGTGAGCGCGTCCGGGTCGGAGAGCGCGCTCAGGACTTTGGCGGGCGGAGCGTTCACGACCTGGTAGGCCACACCGCCGATGTACGAGCCGTCCCCGCGCTCGAAGCGCAACGGGCGTGAAACGGTGGCGCCGCTGAGCAGCGCCTGACGCTCCCCCACGTCGAGCACTTTCACCGGGTGCAAAGGCGATGCGGCGTCGGCCGGCGCCGGCGAGGCAACGAGAGCGCCCAACACCAACGTGAGGAGCCCGATTCGCGCCATACGCGAATCAGGATAACGACTGCCGAATCGTTTCGCTAGTGTTTCCGGCCGGCGGGTCAACGACGCGGCGGCTGGGTCGCAACGCTGGTGCCCCGGGAGAGGGAGCGCCCCTCGACGATGCCGCCGTCCGCGGTCATCGCAACGACGAGCCCGGCGTCGGCCATCAAGCTCACGAACGGCGCTCCCCAGGAATGATCGGCCCAGGCGGGGCGCCAAGCCTCGCCGAGCGCATACGCCCGCGTCCACAAGGTGCCGAGGCTCGTCACCCATTCGCGATCGAGCACGTCGAGCGCCCCCGCCGACAGGTCCGGCTGACCGTGCACGCGCGAGGTGGTCACGCCGTCGGCGTCGAGACGAACCACGACGCCTTCGCTGCCAACGGCGAGCCCAATCTCGCGCTCCAGGCTGCTCGCGGTACCGATGAAGGCGCGCGTGTGCGGCACGGCAAGCTCGCTGAGCTCCCATTCCAGCGGCGAATACACCGCGGCAAAGCCCGATCCGTTCGAACGGCGCCCGCTCACGAGCCAACGCAAATCGTCGAGCCGCACGAGCGACGAGACGGTCGTGACGTCGGGCAAGGGCAGCGGCTTGAGCCAGCGCCCGCCCGACATGGCCCAAAGCGACGGCGCCTCGCCAGGGCGCCGTCCCACCGCCGCGACGAGATCGTCGAGCTGCCCGCTACCGTCCACGAACTCGACGCGCGGATCGTGCGCCTGCGCGAGCTCACGCACGCCGTCGGTGCCGAAGACGGCGAGCGTGCCGCCGGAGCCGCCGACGAGCCAGCCTCCCGCCTCACAGCGCCGAGCAAACGACATCCCGCGCGGGAGCTCGGAAAGCGTGCCGGTCGCGCCGACCCAGGCCTGACCGTTCCAGAACAACGGGCCGCGCGGAGTGAAGGCGAAGCAATGGCCGTCGGTGTCCCAGGCCGCGCTTTGAATGACGAGATCGTCGCGCGGCCGTTGCCGCACGATCCAGCTCCATCCGGCGAGATCCTGCGGCGGCGAAATGCCGACGAGCGTCCCCATCAGCCGCCGGCTCGAACGCGGCCCGGACGGTTGCTCGCCGAGCCACGGCAGAATGCCGGCTGCGAGCTCGTCGGCCGTGCGCGGGCGAACGTTCGGATCGTGCTCGGTCGCGCGCGCGAGCACGGCATCGATCGCGCGACACGCGTCGGGACGCGCGCGGAGCTCCGGGCTCAAGAGCTCCGCGGCGAGCAACGTGGCGCGCTCCGGCCGCTGCATCGCCGCGTAAGCCGAGAGCGGCGACTGCCCCTCGAAGTAGTGCGAGCCCGTGAGCATGTAATAGATGACGCACGCGAGCGCGAAGACGTCCGTCGCGGGCACGACCTTGGTCATCTCGCCGCTTTGTTCGGGCGCGGCGTAGCCGATCGTGCCGACGCCGACGCCCGCGAACGTCCGGCCGAGTCCCTCCGGGCGCGCGAGCCCGAAATCCGAAATCTTGAAGATTTCGCTTTCCCCGAAGCCGCAGCAGAGCACGTTGCCCGGCGTGAGGTCACGGTGGATGACCCCGACCGCGTGAATGGCGGAAAGGCCCGACGCGAGGCAGCGGACGGCGTGCGCCGCGCGCACTGGATCGAACGCGTATTCGGTCTTGTGGAGCGAATAGGTGACGCGGTCCTCGAGCGTCGTGCCTTCGACGCCGCCGTGGACGTACTCGATGGCGATCCATGGCGTCGGTTTCGTCCCGAAAAGGAGCGTGCTGCCCGTGTCGATGAAGCGCACCACGAACGGGCACGGCGGGACGCGCTCGTTCAAGCGGCCGAGCGCGACCGCTTCTTTTTGCGCGAGGAGCTCGGCCGAGATCTGCCCGTCACCGACGGTCGGCCGCACGACTTTGACGACGACGGGGCCTGCGCCTTCCGGCCCTTCACGCCGCGCGAGGTACGCCTGGCCCATGCCGCCCTCACCCACGTGGCGCTCGAGGTGGTAACGCACGCCCTGCTGCACTTCCGAGTCGATGTGGCGACCGCGGAGCGAGGAGGGCGGAAGAAGCGAGGAGCCAATCATCGTTTTTGAGCGCCGGTGACGCTGCTCGTGAAGACCTCGAGTGCCCAGCGGCCGCTGTCGCCGCTGAAGCCGTCGAGCTGGATGTAGTACGTCCCGGGGTCGAGCACCTGGTCGATGAACGAGAAGAACGGCGTGTCGGCGCCGGACGGACTGTACGTGAGCGAGCAGCCGTTCTCGAGCTCCACGCCCGGGCAGGTGTCACCTTGCCGCAGGACGAGCATCGTCTGGTAGCTCGAACCGCTCGCGTCGAGCACGACGCGGCGCTGTTCGGTGAGGGTCAGCTCGAGCAGCTGGTCGGGGGCGCCGCCCGGCGGTTCGCCGCCGTAGTCGCAGCTGCCGTCGTAGTTCGCGTACTGGTTCGCGGTATTGCCCTCGAAGCGTCCGCCCGTTTCGGGGATTGAGTAGACATCCGTGCAGTCGTCCGCGCCCTGCACGAAGACGGTGCTCACGGCCGCACGCGTGAACGCGGTGAGCGCCGCGGGCTTCCCTTCCGCCGTTTCCACGACGGCGCGCACGCTGCCCGGCCCCACGCCGTGCGCCGCGGCGCGCACGGGCCACGCATTCGCGCTCGCGCACGCGTCGGCATCGCTCGGCCGAGCACACGGCGCCTCCGCGACGAGCACGCCGCCCGTATCGCCGTCCGAGCCGCTCTCGACGAGTAGGACGTCCGAGCGTTCGGCGAGCTCGAGGGCGTACGTCGCGTCCGGCGCGCCCACGAGGCACCCGATGTGCACGGCGTCGGTCGCGTCGGCGAGCGTCACTTGCTCGGTCACGCCGGGCGTGAGCGCGGGCGGCGCCGAGCAACCTTCGGTCTTCGCGGGCGTGGTCGCGGCCGAAAGGTTCATCACCAACTGCACCTCGGCCGGGCCGGTGCCGCTCAGCGCGACCGTGTAAGTGCCTGCGGGGAGCGCTCGCGCGAAGAGCTCGACCGGCGAGCCGGAACGGCACGTGAGCTCGCTCGAATCGGCGACGCAGGCGGCGGTTCTAAGCGAGATCACGGGGTCACCGAAGGCGTCCAGGCTGGTCGCGTCGATACGCACGTCGCTCGGTTCGGTCAACGTGAAGCTATAGACGAGCTCACCCGTCTGCGAGTCGCACGCGGTCTCGAGGTCGTGCGCGAGCCCGGCGAGCAACACGTCGACCGGTTCGCCCGGGACGAGCTCGGCGCTGGTGCCGCACGTCTCGTTCGTCGGAGCCGGCTCCGGCTCACGAAAGTCGACGTGCAGCTCGACGTCCGTCTCGCGGTCGGCGGCGACGTAGACGGGGTATGCGCCGGGCGCGAGGCCGCGCAGCACGAGTCGCGACACCGTGCCTTCCGACGGCACTGCGACGCTCGCGGTGCACGCGGTTTCACCCGAGGCCTTGCCGCACTGCTTCGGATCCGCGGCCGCGAGCACGAGCTCGCCGCTCACGGGGCGAATCACGACGACGCCTGCCGCCCACGGCACGCTCGCGTCCAGACCGAACGCCGCGGCCGGCGCCGTGCCCGCGTTGGCGTCGAGGTACGCGGACGTCAGCTGCACGGGCGGATCGTCGCCGCCGGTCGCGGCCGCGCCCACGGTCGTGTAGCCGAGCGGCCCGGTCTTCACCGTCGCGGTTCCGGACAACGCCGCGTACGACAGGAAGAAGTTGTGATCGGTGCCCCACGGCGCGCTAGCCGCCGGCGGCAGCGGCGCGGCGCTGGTGTCCGCGGTGCCGCCCACCGCCGTGAGGCCCGCGTCGGTGCCGGCCCAATCCGTGATGCGATACACCTGCGCGACGCCGCGTGCGGCAGCGTCGGTCGAGAAGTTCACGGGCCTGCCGTCTTCGGTGCCGCTCGCCACGAGATAAAACGCGGACGCGCGCACGGCCTCGCTCGCGTCCACCACCGTGGGGAGCGCCGTCCAGCCGGACGGCGTGGTGACGCTCGTCGAGCCTTCGGTGCCGAGCAAGCAGAGCAGGAGATCACCCGGGTTCACGGTCGGCGGCATGACGACGAGGTGACCCTTGCTCGCCGAGTCGAACGTCGTCGGCGTTACGGCTTGGACGCTGGGGAAGCCCGTCTTGCCCATACTCGCGACGATGTCGACGTCGCTCGGGCCGCCCACGGGCACCGTGACCGCAACCACGACGTCGCGCATGGCGGCGCTCGTCGCTTCGGGCTCGCACGAGATGGCGTAGTCCTTCGACGCGCCCACGGTCGAAACCGCGTAGGAGCCGGGCGCCGTGATCTCGAGCGCGTCGCCGCACGTGTCGTTCGACGGCGAGACGCAATCGTTCTCGTCGACGACGCCGTCGCAATTGTCGTCGACCCCGTTGCCGCAAATCTCGTTCGCCTTGCCGGAGACGAGCGGGTTGAAGTCGTTGCAGTCGGTTCCGTTGCACTGGATCGGCGGGTCGCCGTCACCGTCGGCGTCACGCGGCACGTGCTCGCAGCCGTGCGTCGCTTCCACGCAGGTGTCGATCGTGCACGTGTATTGATCCGTGCACGTCACTACCGGCCCGCGCTGGCAGCCGAGCGTCGCGCTGCAGGTCTCGACGCCGTCGCAATAGATCCCGTCGTCGCACGCGGAGTCGTCGGCGTCGTGCGCGCAGCGGCCGTGCGTGGTGTCGCAGTGGTCCACGGTGCAGTCGATCGCGTCGTCGCACTGGCTGTCGTCGGTGCACGGCTCCCCGCCTTCGAGGGGTGGCGGCCCCACGTCCTCGCCACCAGCGCCGCCACCGCCGCCCTCGCCCACACCCGCATCGCCAGGACTCGCGTGGGCAAATGGATCGCCCTTGGCGCGTTCGCCGCAACCGAGCCCGAGCCACCCGGAAAGGAACGCGAGGATGACCCAGCGTCCAGCGTCTCGCCTCCACAAGGACAAGGGGGGCTTTCGCACGCGGGAAAGCCTGCCAGAAAGCAGGCCACGACGCCGTAGCAACCGGCGGTGGACCATGGCAAGATGGCTCAGCGTGCCGCCGGAACGGCTCACCCGCCACGAAATCAGCTGGTTGCTCGCGCAGGAAGCTCGCGGCGCCGCAAAAGCCTTGCGGACGGAGGTCGACCAGCTTCGTGCGCCGGGCGACGCCAAGACCGTGCCGCCTCCCGTCGAGACGACGCTCGATGCGCTCGACGACACGATCGAGATGTTGAGCCAGCTCAACACGCGAGGCCGCGAGAAGGGCCGGCGTGGTCGCATCGATCTCGCGTCGCTCCTCGTGGAGATGGCGCCGAACGCCCGCGTCGCATTCGCACCGGGCGCCGGTACGGAGGTGTTCGGGGAAGAGACCGAGCTCCGTCGTATGCTGCACCTCCTGGTCGGACAGGCGAGCGGGCGCGCGCCGGGCGACGCCGAGATCGAGGTGATGATCAAGCGCCAGGGGGACTTCGTGCGGGTGAGCGCGAACCTCGGGCCGGACACCGCAGCGCTCGGTGAGCTCGAAAGCCGCTGGCTTTCACGCATGGCGCTCCGTCACGGCGGCTCGGTGGAGCTCGAGGGCAAGACGCTCTCGATTCTGCTGCAAGCCGACGGCGCCACCGATCAGCGCGAGGTCACCGAGCTCAGAAAAGAGCTCGAACAGGCGCAGCAGCTCGGTGAAGCCTACGCTCGCGAGCTCGCGAGCGTCCTCTCTGCCGGCGACGTTCGGACCGAAATCCCGCCCCCGAGCCGAGGGGATCCGGAGCACTTCAACGGCGTGCGAGCGCTGGCAGCCGCCGTGTCGCGCGGCCTGCGCGGGCTCACGGATCCGCCGGCCGCGGTCCAGGAGCTGCTGACGGAGCTCGACAGCGTCGCCGAGTGCTCGCTCGACGCGGAACGGAGCACCGTAGATCTCAGCGCGACGCTCCGCGCCGTCGGCGACCAGCTCGAACCGCACGCGAGCCGCGCCGAAGTGACGATCGTCTACGACGCGGGGCGAAACATCTTGATGAAGACGGCGCGACAGACGCTCGAGGTTCTCTTCAGAAGCCTGCTCTTGCACGGCATCACGGCGACTCCGCACGGCGGCCGCATCCGGGCGTCCATCCACCGGACGGAGCTCGGCACGGCCGTGTCCGTCTGCGACGGCGGCCCCGCGGTCCCGGAAGCGTCGCGCTGGGACGTGATTCGCCATCAGATCGATCCGACACGCTTCGGCCGACCCGCCGGCGTCGCGCTCGTGCTCGCGGACGCGACGGCCACCGCGTTGAACGCAGCGCTCGAGCTGCGTGAATCGGCCGACGGCCACACCGAAACTTGGGTTACGCTCGGGAGGGGTCCCTGATGCGCATTCTCGTGGTCGAAGATCAGGATTCGATCCGGCGCATGATCGAAGCGCTGGTGCAGGCGCGCGGCTACAAGGTCACGGCGGCATCGTCCGGCGCCAAGGCGCTCGACCTGGCCCTCACCGAGCCGCCCGAGCTCGTCCTGCTCGATCTGATGATGCCGGGCCAGTTCGACGGGTTCGAGGTGTGCCGGCGACTCCGAGCCGACCCGACGACGCGCGCCATCCCGATCATCGTGATCACCGCGATGGATGACGACGCGGCGCGCACGCGCGCGACCGAAGCGGGCGCGAACGCTTTCTACACGAAGCCGTTCAGCCCCATCGCGCTCTTGAAAGAAATCGAGCGGCTGGGCGTCAACCCATCCCGCTGAGCACGTTCAGCATGCTCTTCGCGCGCTCCTCGGCAGCGCGCACGATACCGCGCGCCTCGACCGACGGGATGCGTAGGACTTCGCAGAGCTCGTCGATGAGCGCCTTCTCGTTCGTGTCTTGTTCGCCGTCGACGAACGAAAGCAAGACGGCGTGTTGAAGCAAGACGCGCCGATCGTCGTGGCTGAGGTCGTGGATGGGAACGTCCGTGAGTGTGCGCGGACGCTGCGCGAAGAGCGCGACCTCACGACGTTCGGTCGGGGTTGCCGCGTACGCATCCAGGATGCTCTGGATGATTTCGTTCTCCTCGGCGGCGATCTTGCCGTCCGCCCAGGCCACGCTGACGAGCCCCTTCACGATCGCGAGATCTTGCGGATGCACGCCGCGATCATCTCAATCCGGCCCCGCCTCGTCAACTCGTGACCGAGTCGGGCCGGCGCCCCCGTTCAGTTCTCGTCGGTGAGATTAGGCGGGGGCGGCGTCGGCTCCATGCCCGCGAGGTTTCGTAACCCGGAGCGGAGCTCGGCATCCGAGAGCGGCTCCTGCTCGAGACGCCGTAGCAGATCCTCGACGTTGCTCGGTCGCGGCTGCGGAAGCGCGATGCGCGGCGGCGGAGTGAGCGCCTCGGGCGCCGCGTTCTGGGTGACGACCGGCGGGAGCTTGGTTTCGAGCATCACCGCGAGAGGGATGCTCTCCTCGAGCGCCGCTGCACTCGCCTCGGGTTCGGCGACGACGGGTGCCGGCGGCAAGAGCGACTCCGCTTCGAGCGGCGGGCACGGCTCGGTGAGTTCGCTCGCCTCCGCCGCGACGGACTCCGCGCTCGGCGGCTCGCCCGGGGGCGGATTCGAGTCGAAGTGCACCTCGATGACGTCGACGTCGCCGTCATCCGGCTCGACATCGGCTTCGTCCAAGTCGGCGGCGTCGTCGAGCGCCAGCTCGAGCTCGATGTCCTCGGCGAATTCGAGTCCGTCCGCTTCGACGCGCTCGCCGACGAGCGGCGGCAGCTCGCTTTCGCTCTGCACACGCGTGCCGAGGACGGGCGTCACCTGCGGTCGAAGCTCCGGCTCGAGCGCCACGACGGGCAACGCCGCGGGGGCCGGTACGGGTCGAACCGGCGCGGCAGCGACCGCCACCACTTCGATCGCCTTCGGCGGCGTCTTCACGAGTGGCTCCGCGCCGACTGCGGTGGACGAACGCACGAACGTGAGCGGCTCGGTCCGCACCAGCTCGGTCGGTGCCGAAAGCGGAGCGGGCGGGCGCGCGCTGGCACGCTGGACGACGGGCTCGGGGCGCGTCTCGACGAGCTGCGGATCATTGTCGACTTTGGGTGCCACCGGAGCGAGCACGACCGTCTCGCCGTGAACCTCGTCCGTAGCAGGCGGCGGAAGCTCGAGTAGCTCGGTCTGCTCGAGCGGCGGCGCCAGCGTGGAAACGAGCGCAGCGACCGGCTCGTGGAGCTCCGCTCTACGCGGCGCCACCGAGGCGCTCGGCGGCGGAACGGTGCTTCGCTCGTGGACGGTCGCCGCGGGCGGCGCCACGCTGAGCTCCGGGATTTCGGGTACGACGGCGGGCAGCGAAACGGACGGCGCGCTCGGAGCGACGCTGGACGCCCTCGCCACGGGCGCGGGCGTCGGCTCCGGCTCGGCGCCGTGAGCAGCCGGAGGCGGCACTGAAATGCGACCGCTCTGCAGGGCACGCACCGTCTCGCGTTCGAGCCGCGCGAGCGAGCGCTTTGCGGCCGAACGGTTGACGGGGATGAGCGCGGTCTCGAGCTCGCGCACGAGCGCCTCGACGCCGCCGCCCGGCGCGCGACGCGAAGCACGCAAAAGCCCGCTCGTCGGCGCGCTCGCGCGGACGAGCAGCGCGTCGAGCACGGCGCGCAGGTCGCGCTCGGCGAGTGACCCGTCGGCGGCTCGACCGCTCGCGACGCGGATCCCGCCGTCTTCGAAGAGCAGCACGTCGTTCGGCTCGAGGCGCCGCGGCGCCGCCGATACCTGATCGGCTGCCGCCAGCACCAGATAGCCCACGCATTCGGCGCTGAGCGGGACCGCGCGCGCTTCGGCGCCGGCGAGCACTTCGGCCACGGTGACGTTCACGCGCTTCCTCCTCGTACGAGCACACCCCGCGACCCGAGGTAGCCCTTCGCTTGTTGCACGGTGTACATGCCGTCGTGGAAGATCGACGCGGCGAGCGCGGCGTCAGCCCCACCTTCGGCCAGACCTTCACGCAGGTGTTCGAGCGTGCCCACGCCGCCCGAAGCGATGACGGGGATCTCGACCGCGTCCACCACCTGCCGCAAGAGCTCGAGGTCGTAGCCGGCCTTGGTGCCGTCGCGATCCATGCTCGTGAGCAGGATCTCGCCCGCGCCGAGCTCCGCCGCACGCCGCGCCCAGGCCACGGCGTCGAGCCCGGTCCCACGGCGACCGCCGTGCGTGAACACTTCGAAGCCGCCGCTCTCACGCCGTCGCGCGTCGATGGCGACGACGAGCACTTGTCGCCCCCACGCGTCGGCGATGCGGCCGATGAGCGTCGGGTCGGCTACGGCCGCGCTATTGATGCTCACCTTGTCGGCGCCCGCGTCGAGCAACGTGCGAACGTCCTCGGGCGCGCCCACGCCCCCGCCCACCGTGAGCGGGGCGAACACGGCTTCCGCCGTCTGCTCCACGACGTGGAGAATCGCCTTTCGTCCCTCGTGCGACGCGGTGATATCGAGGAACGTGATTTCGTCGGCGCCCTCGGCGTCGTAGCGGCGCGCGCATTCCACGGGATCACCCGCGTCGCGAATGCCGACGAAATTGACGCCTTTGACGACGCGGCCGTCCCGCACGTCGAGACAGGGAATGATGCGCTTGGCGAGCATGGCGGGGCCTCCTTCGCCCATAGGCCAAGGCCCAAGTTTTGGCCAAGGATTGCGGCAAAGCCCGCCCCTACCACGCGGCTCGGCGCAAAATCCTCCGGTCCGCTATATTGCCGTCGCATGCGCCCCTGCCCTCAGTGCGGAGCACCCTCGCCCGACACGGCGGGGCGCTGTGCCGTTTGCGGCACGGCCATGCCCGCCGCACTCGACAAAACGCAGGCATTGCCGCCACCTGGCCTCGGGCAAACGCTCACGGGCGAGGCTCCCGGTCGCGCGGCCCCCACCCAACCGGGCCACGCTCCGTCTCCCGTCGCGCAGACGCAGTCGGGCTTCGCCGCTCCCCATGCCGCGCCGCCTCCGACAGCGCGCCCAGCCGGTGCCGCCGGGCTCAAGGCCACGGTGATGGGACTCGGCACGATACCCGGCGGAACGCCGAGCGCCGAAGCCCCGCGTCCCGCACCGCTCGGCCTGAAGGGCACGATGATCGGTCTCGCGCCCCAAGCGCTTCGCCCTGATCAGGCTCCAGCGGCGGCGCCGGCCGCCCCGGCCAATCCACTCCGCGGCACGATGATCGGCATGGCGCCACCGCCCGCGCCGTTCAACCCCGACGTGACGACACCATCCCCGGTGCTCGGGCCTGCCGGAATTCCGCCGGAAGTCGCGCAGCACCCCGTCGCCCACAAGACGATGCTCGGCATCGCACGGCCCGGCATTGCTCCGCTCAATCCGGGCGTCGAGAAGCCGAAGCCGGTCGCTCCCCTCCCGCCCGCGCCAGCGCCGCTACCCGAACTCCCCGTCGCGCAGCCGTGGCGGGCGCCGCCCTCCGAGAGCACGGCAGGGCCAGCGGCCGGGGTTCCGCGACCGTTCCGGATCCCCGCGGGCGCAGCCCTTGCGATCGTCGGCGCGGCGGCGTTGCTCACCGCGGCCGGGGTCGCACTCTTTCTCTACCGCGAGCGCGGCTCCGTCGAAGCGACGCTCGGCACGAACGCCGACGGCAAAGACCAGCTCTCCCTCGTCTGCAAGGGTTGCGCGGACGGCGCGACCGTCCGCGTGGGCAATACGCGTGGAACGTTCCACGGCGGCCGCGCCGACGTGCTCGTCGAGCAGAAGCTCGCGGTCGGCAACAACACCGTGGCGGCCGAGCTCGAGCGCCGCCCAGGTCGCGCCGACGCCGTAGAGCTCAGCGTGCCGGTGGATTTCCGGATCCGCGCCGACACCTCCGGCCTCACGCAAGCGCCTCCTCGCGTCGTCGTGCGCGTCGAAGCCGTCCCGCACGTGGCGGTCGTCGTCGATGGCAAGCCGCTCGCTCTGACGGCGGCGCCGGGCGGGTCCGAGGCGGGCAGCGCCGACATCGACGTTTCGAGCGCGCTCCTCGGCAACAGCTCCGTCGTGGGCATGCTCGAACGCAAAATCCCGTACGTCGTGACGCCTCCGAGCGGAACGCCCGCGCGCGGAGAAGTGAGCGTGCGCATCGGCGTGACGCCGCTCGTCCTTTCGGCGCCCGGGCCGAGCATCACGATCGAGACGCAAACGTTCGTGCTCGCCGGTCACACGCAAAAAGACGCGACCGTGACGGTCGAGGGTCGGCCCATCACCGTCGACGGCAGCGGGGCGTTCGCGCAGATGATGAGCGTCTCGGCGCTCGGCGAGACGAACATCACCGTGCGCGCCGACGCCAAGGACCAAGCGCCACGTCTCGTCCCGGTGCGCGTGCGGCGCGTACAAAGCCTCGCCGCCGAAGCCGCGACCGCGCGGACCAAAGCAACGACGTCGTACGCGGCCGTCGAGCGCGATCCGGACGCTCAGCGCGGGCTTGCGGTGGCGTTCGACGGCAGCGTCGTCGAGGCGCGCGTCGACGCATTCACGACCGTGCTCTTGATGGACGTGAAGAGCGGTTGTTCACACGCTCCCTGCCTCGCGCGCGTGGCCGTCGGCGAAAAGGCTCCGCTCAAGGAGGGCAGCGGCGTGAGCGTGTTCGGGGTCCTGAGCGGCGCCGTGGACGGCCCGCACCAGGGGACCAAAATCCCCGCAATTTCCGCGGATTTCGTACTCAAAGGCCGCCCGTGACCCTGAGCGGCATGTCTGCCGCCATGGTCTGTCGCCACTGCGGCGAGTCGAACTCGGAGCACGCGAAGTTCTGCGTGAACTGTGGCGGCGCGCTCGGTGCCGCCGCGCTCTCGACGCTCCCGCCGACCGAGCGCGCCGCCGTGAAACCCACGTCGGTGCCGCCTCCGAACACGCGCGACGCCCGCTTCGCCGATCCGCTGATCGGCCGCTTGATCGCCGAACGCTACCGCGTGCTCGAGCTCATCGGACGCGGCGGCATGGGCGTCGTCTACAAAGCGGAGCACACGCGCATCGGTAAGATCCTCGCGCTCAAACTGCTGACCGGTGAGCTCACGCGCGACGGCGAGCAGGTCGCGCGCTTCAAACGCGAAGCGCTGATGTCGAGCCGGCTCTCGCATCCGAACACCGTGCAGGTCTTCGACTTCGGCGAGGCGGACGGGCTCGCCTACCTCGCGATGGAATACGTGCGCGGACGCGACCTCGGCGCCGTCGTGACCGAGGCCGGCCGGCTGCAAGCCGAGCGCACCGCCCGCATCGTGATCCAGATTTGCAGCTCGCTCAGCGAGGCGCACGACAAGGGCATCGTCCACCGCGATCTCAAGCCCGAAAACATCATGATCGTCGCGAGTCAGAACGGCGACGACGTGGCCAAGGTGCTCGACTTCGGCCTCGCCAAGCTGCGCGAGTCGAGCGAGCTCTCGGACGTGACATCGAACGGGGCGATCGTCGGGACGCCGTACTACATGGCACCCGAGCAGATCCGCGGCGAAGCCGTCACACCCGCGTGCGACGTCTATCAGCTCGGCGCGCTCCTCTACGCGTGCCTCACGGGCACGGTGCCGTTCGATGCGGCCACGCCGATGGGTGTGCTCACACGTCATCTCATCGAGGCACCCCAGCCGCCGAACGTGCGCGTGCCGAACCTTGCGCTCTCTGGTTCGTTCGAGCGCCTGGTGTTGACGGCGCTCGCCAAAGATCCGTCCGATCGTTTCCCGAGCGCCGCCGCGCTCAAGGACGCGCTCGTGAACGAGCTGCGCGGAGCGGGCGACAACGTCGAGCTCTTGCTCGACTCCAAACAACTCGTGAGCCTCGCGGGCGACGATCAGGTCGTCACCCGCGACGAGGTCGAAGACTACGCGCGCAAGCTGCGGCGGCGGAGCTACCTCGGCTGGTCGCTGCTCGGCGCCGCCGCGCTGTTGCTCGTCGCGGGCGGCGTGCGCGCGTACCGCTCGCTGTTCGCGCCGCCGTCCTTCCAAGGCTTCGAGCTCGAGCCGAACAACGCCGCGAGTGAGGCGCGCACGCTACCGTTCCCGCTCGACGTGCGCGGCCATCTCGGCCAACGGCTCGATCAAAAGCGCAGCGATCGGGATTTCTTCCGCGTCGACGTCCCCGCGGGCGGCGACGTGTTCCACTTGAGCTTCGAGCCGCTGCCGAACCTCGCGTCGTGCATCGTCTTCTATCAGGCGGACGCCCAGGAGCCGTTCGGACGCTACTGTACGGCGGTGCCCGAAGTCGGGCTCGACGTGAGCGCGCTTCGTCTGACGCCCGGCGCGTGGATCATCGCCGTGATGCAGGATCAGGATACGTACTTCGAGTCGGGGCCGCCGCCCGTGTACGAGAACGTGTCGGACGAGTACCGCTTGAAGCTCGCGCCCGGCACGGCTGCGCCCGAGCGCGAGGTGGAGCCGAACGACGCCGCACCGCTCGGCAACGTCGTCGCCGCCGGCGCGACGCTGCGGGGCGCGCTCGCGTGGGCCAAGGACGTCGATCTGGTGTGCGCAGGAGCGGGACCCAAGCGCGTGCGCTTCAGCGTGCAGGACTCGCCGGACCGACCGCGGAGCCGTCAATCGGTACTCGAGGTGACGCCCCGCGGCGGCCCGGACAACGGCGTTCCGGTGCGCGTCCACCGCGCGGGCGCCAGCGTGCGGCCGTCGGTGCGGGACGTGGTCGGCACCTGGCGCGGGTCGTGGGTCGAGGTCGATCCGGCCGCACCACCCTGCATCGAGCTCGCGCTCGCGCCCAATCCCTGGGGACCGAGCCCGGTGGCCGTGACGGCCATACCCGGGAGCGAAGAATACGTCGTAAAGCTCGAAGCACCATGACCGCTCGCCTCCGCGCACCGAGCTTGGCGCAGCGAACGCTCGCCTTCGCTGCGCTCGCGGCGGCCGCCATCGGAGGCCCGAGCCACGTCGCGCGCGGGGCCGATTCGCGCGTCGGCTTCCGCGAGCCCGCGCGCGCCCGCAGCGCCGCGGTCGGCTCGCGCATCGACGCCGGCGGCACCAACGAGAGCCCGGCGCGTCTCCCACGCCCAGCGAGCGTGAGCTTTCAGACGCGGCTCGCTCCGCCCATCGTCGGAGAGCCGGTGGCGAGTAGCGGCGGCGCCTTCGTCGTCGCGCACGGCCGCGATCGCGTCTCGGCGCTGGACGCTTCCGGCCACAGCGTCTGGTCGGCGCGCCTCGGCGCGGAGCTCGCGAGCGGACCGATCCCGTTCGGCGCGGACGCGTTCCTGCTGGTCACGCGCGATGCTCGGCTCTTCGAGCTCTCGAACGCTGGTGTCGTGCGCGAGCGCGAAGAGCTCGGCTGGAACGCGATCGACGGCGCCGTGCTGTTCGCGCCGACTGCAGAAGGCGGCGCCGTGGTCGCCACGGGCGCGCGGCTTGCGCGCGTGGCTCCGCGGGGCGCACGGAGTTTTCGCACGAAGCTCGGCGTGAGCCTGCGCGCGGTCTTCGATTGGCGAGGCGCGACGCTCGCGGTCGGTCGCGATGGCTCGATTTGGCTGCGCGGAGCCGCGGGCGATCCGCTCGAGCTCGGCGATTTCGGCGCGCCGGTCGCCGAGGTGATGCTCGCCCGTGACCGCCTGTTCGCGCTGTCCGAGCACGCGCTCGAAAGCTTCGACCTCCCGACGCGCCAGCGCGCGCCTGTTTGGGCCGACCCGGCGCTCGCGCTCCACGACATGGCGCTCGCGCGCGGCGAGCGCGTATTCCTCGCCGCGGGCCGGTCCACGCTCGTCGAGCTCGACGCGGCCGGTCGGGAACTCGCGCGCTTCACGCTGCCCACGGGTGAAAGCGGCGCCGAGCTCGGGAACGTCGTGCTCGATCGCACGGGCGCGCTCTTGGTCGTCGCGAACGGCTCACCGCTCTGGAGTGTCACTCCCGAGGGTGAACCAACGAGCCTGCTCGGCACCGGCTGCCCCGACGCGCTGCGGCCGACGCCGGTCGCCGACGGCCGCGTCGTCGCCACCTGCCGCTCGGGGCTCGTGCGCGGCCTCAGTGATAAAGCACGTTGAACAGGAACGCGACGCCGTAGGTCGAGCTGTCGAGCGTGTAAGCCCCCGGGCCGTGATCGTGTGAGCCATCGTGATCGAACGCGCCCGTGAAGCGCAGGATGCCGCCCATCGACCACTCGTCGGCGACCCAAAAGTCCTCGCCGATCCACGCCGCCAGTCCGAGCCCGCGGCCGCGGAGCTCGCTGACCTCGCCGGGCGTGGTCGTGCGGCTGCCCGCGAACCCGAGAAAACCGCCGAGATGAAACCCGCCGTTCACCTGCGGAAAGCCGTCCACGAAGGCGCCGATCATGCCGAGCCCAGCCGTGGAGTTGCCGCCCTGAATGCTCGCGAGCGACAGCTCCCCACCGAGCGCCATGCCGGGGCTCGGGGTGCCGCCGAACGCCAGGTTGAGCCCGAGCCCACCGTCCCCCACCGAATAGCTCGGACGCGATGCCTGGTCGCTCTTCACGAAGGTGCGTGCCACGAGCAGGCCGAGATCACCGCGGAAATAGAAGCCGTCGTGCCGGTGCATGTGGAGCGGCTCCGGCGGCGGTGGCTCCGGCTGACTCACGTTGATGAGCGGCCGGCCGAGAGGTGTCGGCGCGAGAGGAGGCGGCGGAGCCTGCGGCGCAGACGTGGGCCCCGGGCCATTCGCCGCAGCGGGATCCGCCGGGGCGAGCGTGGGCGCAGCGGGCACGGGGGCGGTTTGTGCGTCTTGGGCCCTCGCGCTCGGCGCGGCGAGGCCAACTGTCGCAGCAAGAAGGAGCGGGAGGTATGGCGGAGGGCGTCGCACCGGCCTATATTACCCGCAGGCAAAGCCCCATGATCAGCATCACCCATCTCGCCGCCGACAAGGTCAAACAGATTTCCAAGGACGAGGGCCTCGACGGCCAGGGCCTGCGTCTGCGCGTGATCGGTGGTGGGTGCGCCGGATTCCAGTACGACCTCTATTTCGAGGACAAGCCCACGGATCTGGACGAGCGGTTCCAGTCGAACGGCGTTGAACTCTACGTGGACCCGCTCAGCTTCCAGTACCTCGACCAGACGGAAATCGACTACGTGGAGAGCGCTCACGGCTCCGGGTTCAAATTCGCGAATCCGAACGTAAGCTCGACCTGCGGCTGCGGTTCGTCCTTCAAGGTCTGAATAGCCGCGCCGCTGCGGGCGGAACGGCCTGCGAGCCGAACCTGCTCATTCGTCCAAGTTGCGTTGCAGGGCGTACTAATCGGCTTCATCGCGCAACTTCGCCATAACTCGCCTCGTAGGCGCTCATCGAGACCGGTCACCCGTGGCCGGAGCTCGGAGTTCTTGCATGGCCCGTATGAATGGCGTCGAGATCGGGACCTACCTCGCGAGAGTCCGCGCGTTTCCGGTGTTGAGCCGCGAGGACGAGCAGGACTTGGTCCACCGTTGGATGGATTCGCATGAAGAACGCGCGAAGGATCGCCTTCTCGCGGCTCACCTTCGCTACGTCGTAGCGATCGCCCTTCGCTACCGGCGCTACGGCGTCCCCGTCGAGGAACTGGTCAGCGAAGGCAACTTCGGCCTCGTTCACGCGCTCGGCAAGTTCGAGCCGGGACGCGGCACGCGCTTCGTCACGTACGCCGCCTATTGGATCCGCGCGTACGTCCTGAACCACGTGATTCGCTCGTGGAGCCTCGTCGGCGTCGGGTCGGGCGCACTCCGCTCCAAGATGTTCTTCCGCCTCCGGCGCGAGCGCGTGAAGATCGCGAACCTCGTGGGCGACGGCGCTCAAGCCGACACCATGCTCGCGCAGGCGATGGGCTTGCCCGAAGCCACGGTGCAAGCGATGGTTCGCCGCCTCGACGCGCGCGACGTATCGCTCGACACGAAGCCGTTCGACGATTCGTCCACCTCGCTGGGTGATCTGCTGGCCGCGCCGGATCGCAGCCAGGAGGAGACGCTCGCAGCGACCGAACGCGACGACCAGGTTCGAAGCGCCGTGCAGAGCGCGATGGCGGACCTCGACGAACGCGAGCGCTACATCGCGGAAAAGCGCCTGATGGCCGATCGCGACGACGAGCTCAGCTTGGCTGAAATCGGCCGTCGTTTGGGCGTCTCGCGCGAGCGCGCGCGCCAGCTCGAGGTCCGGACGAAGCGCAAGCTGCGCCGCCGCATCGAAGAGCTTTCGCGCCGCACGGGCGACGTACTCAGCTTCGATTCGGCAGCCTAGCCTCGTGAGCCCGGACTGGTGCTAGGGTCGCCCCGCCGCAGCGGCTCAGGCGATCGCTCGACGGATTTTCCGCCGAGAGGAAAGTCCGGGCTCCACAGGGCAGGATGCCGGGTAACTCCCGGTGAGGGTGACCTCGAGGAAAGTGCCACAGAAAATCAGACCGCCTCGGTGCTTGCACCGGGGTAAGGGTGAAAAGGTGGAGTAAGAGCCCACCGCGCGCTCGGTAACGAGGGCGGCACGGTAAACCCCATCCGGAGCAAGGTCACATAGAGGAGCGTTCGAGGGCTGCCCGCCCGAGCTCCTGGGTAGACCGCACGAGGCGCGCGGCGACGCGCGTCCCAGAGGAATGACCGCCGGCGCGCGCGAGGTGACTCGCGCGGGCAACAGAACCCGGCTTACGAACCCTGCGACCACGCCCGGCGAAAGCCGGGCGTGTCTATTTCGCGAGAGTCGCGCGGGCTCACTCGGCCGCCGGCTGCTCGGACAGCCCCGCATTGAGCTCGTCCCCGTCTTCGTCCTCCGGTACCGGGCGTCGATAGCCTTTGAGCACCAAGCCGAGCACACCCGGCAGCACGAACAGCGTGAGCAACGTCGAGATGGCCATGCCGATCACGACGGCGGTCGCGAGCGGACGCTGCACTTCGGCGCCCGCGCCCGTTGCCGTGGCCATCGGCAAAAAGCCGAGCGCCGCGACCGCGGCCGTCGTGAGCACGGCGCGGAGCGTCGACGCGCAGCCCTCCGTCACGGCGCTGGACGACGGCATCCCGGCGTCGAGACGCTTGCGCACCTCGCTCGCCATCACGACCCCGTTCAAGACGCCGATGCCTCCGAGCGCGATGAAGCCGACGGCCGCAGGCAAGCTGAACGGCGTGCCGCGCATGACGAGCCCGAGCATGCCGCCGGCGAGCGAGAGCGGCACCAGCGCGAAAACGCCCACGGCGAAGCGCAGATTTTGGAACAGCCCGAGCAGCATCGCGAAAATCACGGCCACCACCGCCGGCACCACGAGCGCGAGCCGGGCGCGCGCGCGCTCGAAATTTTCGAATTGACCGCCCCACTCGACGCGATAGCCGCTCGGGAGCTTCACCGCATCGCGCACGGAGCGCTCGGCTTCGGCCACCCAGGAAACGAGATCGCGACCGCGCAGGTTCACGTCGACGCGCACCGCGCGGCGCCGATCCTCGCGTCGAATCGCGGTCGGCCCGTCGCTCTCCGACAGCGTCAGCACCTCGCGGAGCGGCACGTTTTCGGCTTTGGCGGTCGTGACGAACAGGTCGCCGATGCCGTCGGCGGTGGGACGTGCGGGCGGCTCGAGCACGCGGAGCTCGAAGCGACGTTCCGCTTCGTAAACCTGGCCGACCGGCACGCCCTCGCGTGCGGCGGACAGTACCTGAAAGGCGTCTTCGACACGAACACCGTAGCGGGCGAGACGCGCGCGATCGGCGACAGCGTTGATCGTGGGTGCTCCGAGGATGCGCTCGACGCGCACGTCACCGGTGCCCGCGACGCGGCGCACGCGAGCGCCGACGGCGCCGGCGAGCTCGGTCAGCTTGTCGAGATCGTCGCCGAAAATCTGAATTTGCACGTCGGCGCGCGAGCCGCTGATGAGCTCGTTCGTGCGATCCTCGATCGGCTGCGATACCGAGACGAAGGTACCGGGGACGCGGTTTTCGATCTTGTTCTTGAAGAGCTCGGAGAGCTCGTCGAAGTCGGACGCCGACTTCCACTCGGGCAGTGGGCGCAAGCGCACGAACATGTCGGTGTTGTCGTTGCCGACGGGATCGGTCGCAACCTCTGCGCGACCGGTCATGCCGAGCGTCGTGGCTACTTCGGGGAAGCCGTGGAGCACGCGCTCCGCCGCCAGATCGAGGTCGCGCGCGGCAACGAGCGAGATGCTCGGGGCGCGGCGGACGGTGACGACCGCGTCGCCCTCGAAGATCCGCGGCACGAACTCGGCCCCTTGCCGCGCGAAGAGCCAAGCCGACACCGCGAACAGTGAGGCCGCGCCGGCCAAGAACCACACGCGCCGGCCGACGACCGCCGGCAACACGCGCGCGTAGAGCTCGCTCAGCCGCTCGAGCCAGCGCGGCCCGTGGCCCTTCGCAGGCGGAACGAGCGCGACCAGCACCGCGGGGAAGAAGCACACGGCGTACACCAGCGCGCCGAAGAGCGCGCACGCCATCGTGACGGCCATCGGTCGGAACATTTTGCCCTCCACGCCCTCGAGCGCGAGGAGCGGGATGTACACGAACATGATGATGGCGACGGCGAACGCGACGGGGCGCGCCACGGAGCTCGCGATTTCGGAGTAGGCGCGGGCGCGCGCCGCAGCGACCAGCCGCCGCCCGGCCGTCGCGGTCATCACGGCCTCCAGGATCACGATGGGGCCGTCCACCAGAAAGCCGAAATCGATCGCGCCGAGCGACATCAAATCCCCGGTGACGTGGAAGACGTGCATGCCGATGAGGGCGATGCTCATGGCGCACGGAATGCCGAGCACGACCGCCAGGGCGCCGCGCCAGGTACCGAGAAACACGATCAGCACGAGCGTCACGATCGCGACGCCCTCCGCGAGGTTCTTCATCACGGTCGCGAGCGTGCGTCCGACGAAGTCGCTGCGGTCGTAAATCACGTCGATGCGGACGCCCGGCGGCAGCGAGCGCTGCACCTCGCGCACGCGCTCCGCAACGGAGTGCACGACCGTGCGGCTGTTCTCACCGAGCAGCATCATCACGATGCCGGTCACTGCTTCACCTTTGCCGTCGTGCGTGATGACGCCTTGGCGCAGGGCGGAGCCGACCTTCACGTCGGCGACGTGACGCACGAGCACCGGCGTCCCGTCCGCGTTGTTGCGCACGACGACTTCGCCGATTTCCTCGGCGTTCTCGAGCAGCCCCTGCCCGCGCACCGTGAAAGACTCCTCACGCCGATCGACGTAACCGCCGCCCGCGTTCAGGTTCGCGCTCTCGAGCGCCTGCACGACGTCGCTCAGCGCAAGATCCTGCGCTTTGAGCCGGGCGCGGTCGACCTGGACCTGAAACTGCTTCAAATCCCCGCCCATCGTGTTCACTTCGACGACGCCCGGGACGTTGCGGAGCTTCGGCACGATTTCCCAGTCGAGCAGCGTGCGGAGCTGCATCGCCGAGTGCTGGTCGCTCCGCACCACGAACTGAAAGATTTCACCGAGACCCGAGCTCACGGGCGCGAGCTCGGGCGCGCTCGCTTGAGGGGGCAGCTCGACGCCGCGGAGCCGTTCGAGCACGAGCTGGCGCGCGAACCACACGTTCACGTCGTCGCGAAAGATCACGGTCACCGCCGAGAGCCCCGCGCGCGAGACGCTGCGCTGCGACACCGAGCCGGGCACGCCGTTCAGCGCGTTCTCGATCGGCATCGTGACGGTGCGCTCCATCTCGACGGGCGACATGCCCGACGCCTGCGTCAGCACCGAGACTTGCGTGCTCGCCACGTCCGGCAGCGCGTCGATCGGCAGCTCCTTCGCCGCCCACGCGCCGAGGCACAGCAAGAGGGCGAGCGCAGCCAGCACGGCACCGCGCGCACGACTCGAAACTCGAACGAGCTTTTCCAGCATGGCAGGCGCCTTTCAGCGAAAAAGCTCGCTCTTGAGCGCAAAAACCCCCTCGCTCACGACCTCATCGCCGGGCGCGACACCCGTGACGACCTCCGTCTCGTTGCCGTTCGACTGCCCGAGCTCGACGCCCGTCGCGTGGACACGCCCCACGCCCTTCGCAACGAACAAGGTCGGTTGCCCATCGACGAGCGTGAGCGCGCTCGCCGGCACGAGCGTGCGCGCGCTCGAACCGCTCGCGCTGGCATGGATCCGCGCGTTGACGGCCTGCCCGGCTCGCAAGCGCCGGTCGTAGTTGTCGATCTCGACGCGCAGCGGCGCGCTCCGTGTCTCCCCGTCGATCACGGCACCGATGCGCGCGACGCGCCCTTCGAACACCTCTTTCGGCGCTGCGAGCGGCGACAGCTCGACACGGTCGCCGAGCGCCACGAGCCCCAGGTTCCGCTCGAACACCTCGAGCTCGGCCCACAGGTGATCCAGATTGGCGACGCGGAACGCGACGAGCTCGCCCTCCACCGCCTGCCCCGGCGTGACGCTGCGCTCGACCACGGTTCCTTTGAGCGGCGAAAGGAGCTCGTGCGCTCCGAGCCGCTGCGGACGCGCGCCGGCGCCGACGAGCGCCTGCACCTTCTGGCGGGCCGCACCGAGCAGATGCTCGTAGCGCTTGGCCTCGACCGCTGCGACCTCCGCTTCGCGCGCCGTGGAAAGGTTCCGCTCGGCGAGGCCGCGTTCGCGCTCGAGGTTCGAGTCGGCGGCGTACTTCTCTGCCTGCAGCGTGCTCACGGACGCCTGTGCCTCGCCGAGCTCGGCGCTCTCGATCACCGCCAGCACCGTGCCCGCATCGACGCTATCGCCCTCGAACTTCGAGACGCGCGTGACGAGACCCTTCAGGCGCGCGCCGACGGCGGCGACGTGCGTCGGATCGAAGTCGACGGTGCCGATGGCGTGCACGACGGGGACGAGCGGCGCGCGGGCGACCTTCGCGAGCCGCACGCCGGCGCGCTCGGCGAACCCGCGCGAGAAGACGATGTTCGAGCCTTCGATCCGCGGAACGTCGGGCGGCTCTGCGGCCGACGCGGCGCGCGTCTCGCCGTGGTGGGCAAGCCAGAACAGCCCGATTGCACCAAGGCCGCTCAAAATTCCGGCTGGAACGAGCCAGCGCGCCAGAACGCGGCGAACGGGCGCCGCGTCGAGCGAGCGCGTGGTGGGCGAGCTCGGCTCGGAATCTTCGGTCGGCGGCAGCGCGTTCATGGCACCTCTCCTGTCATCTCCGTGAGCTCTCCGAGCAGCGACCAACCCTTGGCGAGCAGCTCGAGCCGGCGCAGCGACAGCGCCGACAGCTCACGGCGACTCACGAGCACGCCGAGCCAATCGCCCTTCCCCGCCCGCTGCGTCTCGACCGCCGCGGCCACGGCACGGTCCGCCGCCGGCAACGCACGGTTCGTGATCACCTCGAGCGCCTGGCCGAGTGCAGCGAGCTCACGCTCGATCACGGCCATGCGCTCGCGCACGAGCGTCCGCGCGAGCTCGAGTTCGTCGAGCGTACGGGTGCGTTCCGCCTGCGCCTCCGCGCGCTCGACCTGATTCGCACGGAAGAGCGGGAACGCATACGCGAGCCCCGCACCGAAACGCGCTTCGCCGTAGTCGCCGCGACCGCCGGTCACTCCGACGCCGAGCGCCGGCCACGCTTCGCGACCGAGTCGCTCGAACGTCGACGCGTGGTAGCGCGCCCGCTGCTCGAGGGCGGCCGTGGCGGGAGTACGCAATTGGCCGACAGAACCCGGTAATTTTCGCGCTAAAGCGGGCAAGGTCGCATCCAACGTTCGCCCTTCCTCCGGGCTCCAGCCCGTGAGCTCGAAGAGCTCGCCCGCGCTCTCCACGACGTCGGCACGCGTCTCGCTGAGCAGCGCCTCATGACGCGCGCTTTCGAGCGCGGCGAAGGCCGCGTCGCGCTCCGTGGCGTCGCCGACGGCGACCCGCGCGGCGTAGTAGTCGGATTCGGCGCGTGCACCGTTGAGCAGCTCCTCGAGCACGCGCGCGCGCTTGGTCGCGACCGCGAGCGCACCGAACGCGCGTACCGTTCTCCCGGTCGCGACCGCTCGCGAACGCTCGAGCAGCGCTTCGTGGAATCGCACGTAGTCCGATGCTTCGCGACGCCGGCTCGCGCGCTGCCCGGCGATCTCCACGGGCAACCAGAGCGAGGCGGCAACGGTCACGTCGCGCGTCACGCCGAGCGCGCCGCGGTCCACCTTGACCTCGACGAGCGGATTCTCGACGGGCGCGAGACGGGCACGCGCGTAACTCGCGCGGCTCGCGACGAGCGCCGAGCGCCCGAGCTTCACCTCGGGCGCTCGCCGTCGCGCGAGACCCACGAGCTTGTCGAGGAGCGCGCGCGAATCGGCGGGCTCCACGGACAGGATGGGCTCGGCAGCCGCCACGCGGCCGAGCGAGAGGCCGACCGCGCCGCAGACGCATGCGACCAGAATTCGGGAGAGGGCTCGGACCACCACGTTGGCTCGCTTGCTGAGAACACCGTCAGTCTGCCGATCTTCCCGGTCGGGTGCATTTTTATTTCATATTTATCCGATAAATTCCGACTGGCCGACCGCTCGTCTCGACACGGCGGCGGTTACGACTGACCTCGGCGCAGAAGCACGGTCACGAGCGGTCGGGCTTCGTCACTGCGCCGCGAAGACGAACGGCACGTTCACGGTCGTGTTTCCGCCGGTCGCAGGGAACTGCCACGCACGAACGCGCCCACCGATGCAGTTCGCGAGCCCGGGATAGCCACGAGGATCGCCGCTCGTCGTCACGCTCTGCACGCTGCCGGTGCCGCCGACGTTGATGGTCACCGTGACGCGAGCAGACGTGGGTGCGTCCGGCGCCCGCGCGTCGAGGGCCGGTTGCCAGCAACTGCGCTTCACGCTGCCCGTGTAGCGGGCAACGGTCGCTTGCGTCTGCGCGCCGTCGAGCTGCCCGCCACCACCCACCGGAGTACTTCCTGGCGACGTGTTACCGACGGCGGGGCCGCTCGGCCCGAGCGCGCTGAGTCCCTTCAAACCGCTGAGCCCCCCGCCCTTGTCTGCGGACGTTCCGTCCGGATTTTTGGCGACACCCGAGCCCTTCGCACTGTGAGCTTTCGGCGCCGCGCCCGACGCTGCTGGCCCAGCCGCCGCCGCTTGCGGATCTTGGATGGCGACCGAAGCCGGCGTCGCGTCACTCTTGGCGGGAACTTGAACGTATTTGATGATCTGTTCCGGCGGCTTCTGCTTGCTCCACACCACGAAGCCGATCGTGAGCCCGCAACCGAGCGCGACGAAGATGGCGAGCCAAGCGAAGATCGGCGAGCGCCCCTGGTTCACGCCTGCGACGGCGTAATCGTCGGTGACGACGGCGGTGCCCGTGATGCCGCTCGATGCGCCCGCGAGCGAATCGGGCTCACCCGACTTGGCGAGGGCCGGCGAGCCGGCGGCGGGGCGGATCATCGGTGCCGAGGAGGCGCGCACGCTCGACATGCTCTCCTCGAGCACGGCGACGAGCTCCGGGAACGTCTTGAGCGGACGCCACGCCTCGAGGCCGTCGCGCCACACCATCGAGTCGAGCGTCACCGCGCCGAGCAGCGCGCGCTTGCGGATCTCTCCGAGCCGAATCGGCCCCACCGGAACGTCGTTGATGCCGACGAACCACTCGTCGCCCGGCATCCCGAGATCGTTCGGCGGAGGTCCGCTCGGAGGACCGACGACGAGCGCGCCGAACGCGTCCGCGAGCGCGCCGCCCTTCACGATACGGGTCGCGTCGTCGTCCTCGTCGTCACCGCCGACGGCGGGCATGAGATCGACGGGGCCGACCGGTGCGAGCGACGCAACGGCGGGTGCGAGCGCGCTCGCGGGAGCCGGCGGCGGAGGCGACGCGGGAGACGCAGCCGGTGCAACTGCGGGCGCGACCGGGGCCGGTGCGGGAGACGGAGCTTGTTTGCCCGGTGCGGCGGGCTTCGGTGCGGGCGCTCTCGTCGTCGCTGCGGGGCTAGCCTGCGGAGCGCGTGGCGCTGCAGGCGTTCCAACCGTCGGACGCATCGCGCCTGGTTTCGCGCCGACGGAGGGCGCACCAGCTGCCGACGGCGTTTTCGGCGCGGGCTTCGGAACGACGGGGGCGCGGCTCGCCGTCGGCGAAACGGGAGCGACCTTCGGTGAAGGCGGAGATGCCGCAGCGGATTTCGCAGGCGCCGCGGGCAACAGCGACGGCTCTGGCGTGGCACCGGCCGGTGCCGCCGGTGACTTCGGCACCGCAGGTGGTGACATATCCCACCCCGCGTCTTCGGGTGGCACCGTGTCCGGCGCCGGCGGGATCTCGCTCAGCGGAATGACGAAGCCGCACTTGCGGCATTTCATCCGGACCGAGCGGCCTGCGACCTTCTCGTCGGCGATTTGGTACTTCGCCTTGCAGCTCGGGCAGAGGAACTTCATTCGCTGGCGCTCGGGCTCATGCGGGCGGCGTCAAAGCAATCTTAGCAAGTGTTCTCGAATTGATAGCCGCGTCGCGTCGTCGGGAGCAAGGGCGAGCGCACGCTCCCAGGTCTCCACGGCTTTGTTCCGAAATCCGGCCTTCTGGTACAGGATCGCTAGGTTCTTTACGGCTGGAAAATGCTGGGGGTTTACACTCACGGCCGTTTCGAGCTCGCTCACGGCGTCGAAAACCTGGCCTTTCCGGCCGTACAGCAAGCCGAGTTGAAACCTGAGGCGAAATGCCAGCGGGTCGATGGCAACGGCGCGACGCAGCCGGTCCACCGCCTCGTCGAGCCGGCCGGCTCGATAAGCCTCGATACCCTCGGCGAGGGCTCGCTCGACCTCGGCTGAAGCCTCCGCGGCGGCCGAGGCGGGCGGCTTCTCCGACGGCTCCTTGCCGCCGAGCAGCCCCTGAATGCGCCCGAGCACGTCCTGCAGCGTGAACGGCTTTTCGATGAAGTCGTCGACGCCGAGCGTCTGCCGCAGATCCTCGGCGTAGCGCCAACCGCGATAGACCGCGCTCACCATCACGATCGGAATGTGGCCGTAGCGGCGGCTGCCCTTGATCCGACGCGCGACGTCGAAGCCGTGCACCTCCGGCAGCATCGCGTCGAGCACGATGAGATCCGGCGTCTGCTCCTTCACGATGCGCAGCGCCGTCACGCCGCGGTCCGTCTCGAGCACGCGGTAGCCGGCCCGCGCGAGCAGGCGCGACAGCATCTTCCGAATCTCGAGTTCGTCGTCGACGATGAGGATCGTCTTCGCGCCCGGCGGCGCAGGCGGCACCGAAGATTCGCGCAGCTGTTCCTCAGGGATCGGTTCGACGACGCTGTCTTCGCGCTGCAGGTTGTCGAAGTCCTCCTCTTCGATGTTGTCGCTCTGCGAGAGACGGCCGACTTCGTCATCGACGACGACGCCCGGCCCGTGGAGCACGCGTTCGCTGTCCGGCTCCCCGGTTTCCTGGTCGGGATCGAGCGGCTGCCCGTCGCGATCGATGCGCAGCTTGTCGAGCATCGGCTGCGGGCAGTCGGCACCGACGTAGAACGCTTCGCCGCGCGCCTTCTTGCCGTACGCGTCTTCGATCACGTGCGCGAGCGACGTCTCCAGCGCGACGTAGGGGTAGACCTTCTTGCCCGTGACGAACTCGAGCTCGTCGAGCACCTTGTGCTCGCGCGGGTTCGCCGTCGCGACGAACAGGCGATCGTCGCGCATGAGCACCGGCAAAATCAGGTGCTTCTCCGCGATCTCGCGCGGCAGGAGATCGAGCGTCTCGAGCCGCAAGCAAACCTGCGCGAGATCGATGCCGGGAATGCCGTGCTGCTCACTCAGCGCCTTGAGCGCCGAAAGGTCGGTGATGGTGCCGTCCGCGGCCAGGCGCGACGCGAGGCGACCACCCTTTTTCTCGGTGAGGGCGCGCTCCAACTGATCCGGCGTGAGCGCGCGCTGCCGAAGCAGGATCTTGCCGATCTGCTTCCGTTCGGTCATTCCCGTCGATTATCCCCCAAAAAGTCTCCTCTGGGTCAGTACTTAGCGCTCTGCTTCCTCATTCGATTCTAGCTCGCCCAGCGTCGAGCGTGCCCAGGATTCGAAGGCCCCTTCTTCGATCGCACGCCGCGCCTCTGCCACGATCCTAGCGTAGAAAGCGAGGTTGTGGAGCGTCATGAGGCGGGCGGCCGACATCTCGTGAGCCAGGTGCAGATGTCGGAGGTACGCGCGACCGTAGCCGCCGGCGCAGGCCGGACAGAGGCAATCGGCCTCGAGCGGACGCGGATCGTCCTTGTGGCGGGCGTTGCGGATGGCGACGCGCCCGTGGCGCGTGAAAGCCTGCCCATTTCGGGCATTGCGGGTCGGCATCACGCAGTCGAACATGTCGATACCGACCCCGATCGCGCGCACGAGGTCCGCGGGCGTGCCGACGCCCATCAAATAACGCGGTCGCGCCGCATCCACGCGCGGCGCGACCTGCGCGAGCGTGCGGTGCATCCCCTCGTTGGGCTCGCCCACGCTGAAGCCGCCGAGCGCGAGCCCGGCGAACGGCAGCTTCGCGAGCGCCTCCGCGTGCGCGAGCCGAAGCTCCACGTCGAGTCCGCCCTGGATAATGCCGAACACGGCTTGCCCGGGCACCGCCGCGGCGAGGCAACGCTCCGCCCAGCGCGTCGTGCGTTCGACCGCCGCCACGACCTCGGGGCGCGGCGCGCCGCCCGCCGGGCACACGTCGAGCTGCATCGCGATGTCGGAGCCGAGGAGCCCCTGCACGCGCATCGCTTCTTCCGGTGAGAGCAAGAGGCGGCGCCCGTCGAGATGGGACGAGAACTCGACGCCCGCTTCGCCGAGCACGGTGCGCTCGGCGAGCGAGAACGCTTGAAAGCCACCCGAATCCGTCACAATCGCGCCTTGAAAGCGTGAAAAGCCGTGCAGCCCTCCGAGCGACGCCACCACCTCGGCGCCGGGCCGGAGCCAGAGGTGATACGTGTTCATGATCGCCATGCGCACGCCGAGGCCGTGCATGTCGCCGGCGTCGAGACCCTTCACGGTGCCTTGCGTGGCGACCGGCATGAATGCTGGGGTGGGCACGTCCCCGTGCGGCGTGCCGAGCAAACCGCTGCGGGCCTGACCCGCGTTCGTCACGACGCGAAAGCCGATCACGCGCGCACCGGCAACCACATCGCGTCCCCGTACGAGAGGAAGCGATAATCGGCCTCGATCGCCAGCGCGTACGCTTCGAGCACGCGCGAAAGCCCGGCGAACGCCGCGACCAGCGCGAGCAGCGTGCTCTTCGGCTGGTGGAAATTCGTGAACAGCGCGTCGACCACGCGAAACGCGTAGCCCGGCTGAATCAAGAGCCGCGTCTCGCCGTGAAACGGCCGCACGTAGCCGGGCCGCTCGGGATCCGCCGCGCTCTCGAGCGCGCGCACCGCCGTCGTCCCGATCGCGACGACCGGCGCCTTGCGCGCGCGGGCGCGAGCCACGTCCTCGACGAGGCTCGCGGGAACGTCGATGACCTCGGCGTGCATGGGGTGGCGATCGAGGTCGTCGGCCTCGACGGGGCGGAACGTCCCCAGGCCGATTTCGAGCGTCAAACTCGAGATCACGACGCCGCGAGCGCGCAGGCGTGAAAGGAGCTCTTCCGACAGATGCAGCCCGGCCGTGGGCGCCGCGACCGAGCCGATGCTGCGCGCGAACACCGTCTGGTAGCGCTCGGCGTCGAGCGGTTCGTCGGCGCGGCCGAGGTACGGCGGAATCGGCACGTGGCCGGCCCGTTCGAGCCACGCGTCCACCCCGCCCTCCGCGGCGAGCGCGACCTCGAGCGGATCGCCCTGTCGCACGATGCGCGCGGCGAGGCCCGGCGCGGCGAGCAGCACGCCCTCGCGGAGCGGCTTGTTCGCGCGCCCGATCGCCTGCCAGCGCTCCTCGCGGCCCGCCTCACCGAGCCTTCGGAGCAAGAGCAACTCGACCTTGCCGCCCGTTTCGGCCTTCGAGAGTAGGAGACGCGCGTGACGCACGCGCGTGTCGTTGACGACCACGAGCGCGCCCTCGGGCACGAGCTCGGGAAAATCACGCACGGCGCGGTGCTCGAACCCCGCGGCGCCGAGCACGAGCAAGCGCGCGCCGTCGCGGCTCGCGAGCGGGCGCACGGCGATCAAGCGCTCCGGCAGTGCGTAGTCGAGAAGAGCCGTCTTCAACGCGATTCGATGTTGATGCCGAGCCGCGTCATCTTGCGCCAGAGCGTCGTCGGGCTGATGTCGAGGATCTCGGCCGCACGCTCGCGGCTGCCGTCTGCGTTTTTGAGCGCCGTCTCGATGGCCTGGCGTTGCGCGTCGTCGACGATGTCGGCGAGCGTGCGGCCGACGGTCGCGTCGACGGAGCGCGGCTCCTCCGGCAAAATGTCGTCGACGCCGATGAGGCCGTTGGTGCAGAGCGCCACGGCTTGCTCGACCAAGTTCTCGAGCTCGCGCACGTTGCCCGGAAAGCCGTAGACGAGCAGGCGATCGAGCACGCCTTCACCGAGCCGCGCGCGCCGGCCCATCTTGCGCGCGTACTTGCCCAAGAAAAACTCGAGCAAGAGCGGGATGTCCTCGGGTCGTTCGCGGAGCGGCGGGAGCACGAAGCGCACGACGTTCAGTCGGTAATACAGGTCCTGGCGGAAGCGACGATCCGCGACGGCCTGCGCGAGGTCGACGTTGGTGGCGGCCACGACGCGGACGTCCACGCGGATGGGCTTGTTCTCGCCCACGCGCCGGATTTCGCCCTCCTGGATCGCGCGCAGGAGCTTCGCCTGAAAGGCGGGCGTCGTTTCCGCGATCTCGTCGAAGAAGAAGGTGCCGCCGTCGGCCTCCTCGAACAGACCCTTGCGCGCGGCGACGGCGCCGGTAAACGCTCCGCGGGCGTAGCCGAAGAGCTCACTCTCGAGCAGCGTTTCCGTGATGGCGGCGCAGTTCACGGTGACGAACGGCCGATGGGCGCGCTTGCTGTTCGCGTGGACGGCGCGGGCGATGAGCTCCTTGCCCGTCCCGCTCTCGCCCGTGATGAGCGCCGTCGCCTCCGTCGGCGCGATCTTGATCACGCGCGAGAGCACGTCCCGGATCGGCTGCGAGCGCCCCACGACGTTCTCGAGGTGGTAACGCTCCTTGAATTCCTGCGCGAAGAGCTGAACCTGGCTGCGGAGTTGGCGGCTCTCGAGCGCCTTGTTCACCTTCACGGTGAGCTCCTGCTCCGTGAACGGCTTTTGGATGTAGTCGAAGGCGCCGACGCGCATTGCTTCGACCGCGCTCTCGATCGTGCCGTAGGCGGTCATGACGATCACCTCGGTGTTCGGCTGCGCCTCCTTGATCCCGCGCAGGACCTCGATGCCGTCGTCGTCCCCCATGCGAAGGTCGGTGATGACGACGTCGTAGGCGCCCGCGGCTCCGAGGTCCTTGCCCTGCGCGCCGTCCGCCGCTTCGTCGACCTCGTAGCCGGCGCTCCGCAGCATCAGCGCGAGCGTCGTGCGCATGTTGCGCTGGTCGTCGACGACCAGGATCTTGCCTAGGCGGACCGCCGCCTGCACATCGTCTGCAGGAGCGCCTTCATGGCGCTGGATGGACGCTTGCTGGGACGTGGCGGCCTCCTCTACCACATTCCTAGCGCCGGGCCGTCGCAGCTACCAGCGGTTCGCGCTCGGAAAAGTGCGGCAGGCGTCTCGGAAGCCCATTTCGGGACACGCGGCTGAGCCGGTCAGTGGCCGTTGAGGTACAAGACCGCGAGCGCGAACAGGATCCCGGCCACGCCGACCCCGTAACCGATGATGGCGATCACCCGATTCGGATCGCCGCGATGGCGCGGCACCGAACGCGTGCTCGGCGGGACGACGCCGGGCAACGAGCCGCCTGCGGACGAAACGCCGGACGAGGAGACACCCGACGTGCCCGTGATGACGCTCGCGCCCGTGATCGAGATGCGGTCGCGGCCCGTCGGCGTGAAGACGGGCTCGTTCGAGAGGAGCTCGTCGGCGGCGCCCGCGGTGCGCGAGCGGAGCGACGCGCGCACCGCTTTTCGGCGCTGCTCGATGCGATCGCCCACGACGCGCTTGAGCAGCCCGGCGATGCCGCTCTGCGCGACGACGATGCGCTGGGATTTGAGGTACTTCCGCAGGTCCGCTTCGAGCTCCGCGGCGGTCTGGTAGCGGGCCTGCGGATCGCGCTGGAGCGCGCGCATGACGATACGCTCGAGCTCGGGCGGGTAAGTGGGGTCGAGCGAGGTCGGCGGGGGGACCCGGCTCGAAATCACGAGTTTGAGCGTCTCGATGTCCGTGTCACCCCGGAAAAGCCGCCGGCTCGTCGTGAGCTCGAAGAGGACGATGCCGAGCGCGAAGAGGTCGCTGCGCCGGTCGATGGCTTTGCCGCGCGCTTGCTCGGGCGACATGTAACCGAACTTGCCTTTGAGCTGCCCCGCTCGCGTCGCCTCGCTCACGCGCCCGACGGCCTTGGCGACCCCGAAGTCCACGAGCTTTACGACGCCGTTCGTGCCGATCAAAATGTTGTGCGGCGAGATGTCGCGGTGCACGACTCCGCGCGGCGCCGCGTTTTCGTCGCGGAGCTCGTGCGCGGCGTGGAGCCCTGCAGCCGCTTCGGCGATGACGCGCACCGCCATCTCCGGCGGGATTGCGCGACGCTTGCCGGCTTCGGCGATCACGGTGTGGAGCGATTCGCCCTCCACCCATTCCATCGACATCCACATCACGCCGTCGGCCTCGCCCACGTCGTAGACGTTCACGACGTTCGGGTGGCGGATCGACCGAACGAGGCGCACCTCGTCGAGGAACATGCGTACGAACTCGGGCTCTTCGGCGAGCTCCGGCAGCATCGCCTTGATCGCGACGAGCCGGTCCTCGTTCGCCGTGTGCTCGCGAGCAACCCAGACCGTAGCCATCCCTCCTCGGCCGATGCGGACCAACAGGTCGCAATCGCCGAGCCGGGAACCCGGCTGGAGGTCGTTCGGCATCGCGGAGCTTTCTCGAGGTTCTTTTGCACCATCGACCGGCGAATCGCAAAGCTTCGGGCGGTTTCGACCTCCAAAAACCGCCTGCGGCGACCCGAGCCAAAAAAACCTCGCCCGAGTCGGATGCCGGCACTAGGCTCCCCGCCCCCCCGGCCCGCCCGAAGGGTGAGGTCGCGGTTAGACGCGAGGATTCTTGATGGCATCGCTCAGTGAACAGCTCGGTGGTGGTGATACGCGCGCGAAGGTGATCCAGGACGCATGTGGCGTTCTCGACCAGGAGGTCGCCGACAAGGGCGGCCTCTCGGGCATCGCAATCAAGGGCGCTTACAAGGTGGTGCAGGGCATCAAGCCGGGCTTCGTGCCCGAGGTGGTGGACGCCCTGCTCGACGACTTCCTCACGGCGATCGACCCCCTCTATCAAGAGGCGGCCTCCAAGCAGCGCCCCGCCGGCGCGTACCTGCGCGAGAACTCCTCGCGCGTCGCCGACGCACTGCTCGCCGTGACCGACCGCCGCGCGACCAGCGCGAAGCGCCAGGTCGTCCGGTCCGCCTACGACAAGCTCCGTCCGATGGCGAAAAAGCAGGTCGAAGCCGCCACGCCCCGGCTCGCCGACATGCTCGACCGCCATGCCGCGAAGACCGGCTGAAGCTCACGAACTGACGCCCGTCAGCCTGCTTGCTTGACAACCCCCGAGGGGGGTCGAAACCTTGCATCGTTTTGGCAATGCCATGGAACCAGTGAGTCCGACCACGCCCGTCGCCGAGCACCCCAGCCGTGAAGTGATTCGCGGCGCCGTCGTCCGTTTCGCCGGTGATTCCGGCGACGGTATGCAGGTGACCGGCGATCAGTTCACCGCCGCCGCCGCGCTCGCGCGCAATGATCTCGCAACGTTTCCGGATTTCCCCGCGGAGATCCGCGCGCCCGCCGGCACGACCTACGGCGTGTCGGGCTTTCAGGTGCACTTCTCGTCGCAAGACGTGTTTACGCCGGGCGACGCGCCCGACGTGCTCGTCGCGATGAACCCCGCCGCGCTCAAGACGAACTTGAAGGATCTGAAGAAGGGCGGCCTGCTGATCCTGAACAGCGGCACCTTCAACGCGACGAACCTCAAGAAGGCGGGCTACGAGGCCAACCCGCTCGAGGACAACTCGCTCGAGGGTTACACAGTGCTCTCGATCGACATCACCAAACTCACGGTGGCGTCGGTCAAGGACACGGGGCTTTCGAACAAGGAAGCGCACCGCTGCAAGAACTTCTGGACCCTCGGTCTGATGTTCTGGATCTACAGCCGTCCGCTCGAGCCGACGCTCAAGTGGATCGAGAGCAAGTTCGGCAAGCGTTCGGACCTCGTGGCCGCCAACATCGCGGCGCTCAAGGCCGGACACGCTTACGGTGAAACCGCCGAGGTTTTCCAGCACCGTTACGAGGTGCCCGCGGCGCCCGTCGAAAAGGGCGAATACCGCAACATCGGCGGCAACACGGCGACGGCGCTCGGCCTCGTCGCCGCGTCACAGCTCGCGGGCCTCCCGATCGTGCTCGGCGCCTACCCCATCACGCCGGCGAGCGACGTGCTGCACGAGCTCAGCAAGTACAAGCACTTCGGCGTCACGACCATCCAGGCCGAGGACGAGATTGCCGCCGTCTGCGCGGCGCTCGGCGCTTCCTACGCCGGTAACCTCGGCATCACGAGCACGAGCGGGCCGGGCATGGCGCTCAAGATGGAGGGCATCGGTCTCGCGCTCTCGGTCGAGCTGCCGCTCGTCATCATCGACATTCAGCGCGGCGGCCCGAGCACCGGCCTCCCGACGAAGACGGAGCAGGCCGACCTGCTGCAGGCGGTCTACGGCCGGAACAGCGAGGGGCCCGTCTGCGTCATCGCCGCGTCCACGCCTGGCAACTGCTTCGACATGGCGATCGAAGCCGCGCGGCTCGCGCTCAAGTACATGACGCCCGTGATCCTACTCACGGACGGCTACCTCGCGAACGGCGCCGAGCCGTGGCGCATCCCGCGCATCGAGGACCTGCCGAAGATCGACGTGAAGTTCCGCACCGATCCTGCGGGGTTCCACCCGTTTCTGCGCGATCCGGAGACGCTCGCCCGCAACTGGGCGATACCCGGGACGCCCGAGCTCATGCACCGCATCGGCGGTCTCGAGAAGGACTACAACTCCGGGCACATCTCGTACGCGCCCGACAATCACGAGCGGATGGTCAAGGTGCGCGCCGCGAAGATCGCGGGCATCGCGAACGACATCCCTCCCCTCACGATGGAAGTCGGCGAGGACAGCGGGAAGCTGCTCGTGCTCGGCTGGGGCTCGACCTACGGCTCCATCCGCGAAGCCGTGCAGCGCTGCCGCGATCGCGGCCTCAGCGTCTCGCACGCCCACCTCCGCTACATCAACCCCTTCCCGTCGAACCTGGGTGAAGTCCTCAAGCGCTTCGACCGCGTGCTCATCCCCGAGCTCAACCTCGGTCAGCTCGTGAAAGTGGTTCGCAGCACCTACCTCGTTCCCGCGGAGAGCTTCGCCAAAGTGCAAGGCCAGCCCTTCAAGATCTCCGAGCTCGAGGAAAAAATTCGCCAAGTCTTGGAGAGCTAAACCGCCAAAGAGCGCCCTCCGAAAGACCTCCAAGCAAGGGAACCCGCGGGCGAAGCCCGCCGCATCGTCCTCAAAGTCTTGGAAGACCAGATCACGATCACCATGAGCCAACCCACCCCCCACGAGAACCGGCGAGGCCGCCGCATTGCTCCCGCAAGCAAAGCTCCCTCGCGTGGCGGCTCAGGTCGATCAAGCCTCCGATGACCCGCTCAAGGACCGCCACGCCATGTCAGACCTGATAGCGCCTACCAAACTCACCAAGAAAGACTTCGAGACCGATCAGGACCTGCGCTGGTGCCCTGGCTGCGGGGATTACTCGATCCTCGCAAACGTCCAGCGGATGATGCCGGAGCTCGGCATTCCGCGTGAACGCATCGTGTGGGTGAGCGGCATCGGCTGCAGCAGCCGCTTCCCGTACTACATGAACACGTACGGGTTTCACACGATCCACGGGCGCGCGCCGGCCGTCGCGCTCGGCGTGAAGATCGCCAATCCGGAGCTCTCGGTCTGGCTCGCGACGGGCGACGGTGACGGCTTGAGCATCGGCGGCAACCACCTCATGCATTGCCTGCGCCGGAACCTCGACGTGAAGATCCTGATGTTCAATAACCGGATCTACGGCCTCACGAAGGGCCAGTACTCACCGACGAGCGAGATCGGCAAAGTGACGAAGAGCACGCCGTCCGGCTCCGTCGATCAGCCGGTCGACCCGGCAAGCTTCGCGCTCGGCGTGAACGCGAGCTTCGTCGCGCGCTCGATCGACACCGAAGCGCAGCACCTCGGCGAGGTTTTGCGCCGGGCCGCCGCCCACACGGGCACCGCCTTCATGGAGATTTATCAGAACTGCAACGTCTTCAACGACGGCGCCTTCGATGCGTTCACCGACAAGGCCGTGCGCGCGGAGCGCCAGGTTCGCGTCGAGCACGGCAAGCCCCTGCTCTTCGGCGCGAACAACGAGAAGGGCCTCCGGTTGAATCCGCGTACTCTGGGCCTCGAAGTGGTGCAGGTCGGCGAAGGCGGCGTTTCGCTCGACGAGGTCCTCGTCCACGACGAGACGAACCCGACGTTCGGGCAGCTCCTCGCCCGCATGCCCTTCCCGGAGTTCCCGGTTGCGGTCGGCGTCCTCCACGCGAGCCTGCGCCCGACCTACGACGGGACGCTCCGCGCCCAACAAAAAGCCGCACGCGACAAGCTCGGGCAGGGTGACCTCGGAAAGCTCTTGCGCGGCGGCAGCACCTGGACCATCTAAGCGCCCGTCGTGGCGTGCCTCTCCGGCCCTAGCGACACCAAGACATCATGGGAACCCCGCAAGATCCACGTACCCGCCGCCGCCAGCGCCTCCGTCGCGCCAAGAAGAACCTCGAGTGGGACGCCTCTCGCGCCCGCGAAAACGCGGAAGCGGCGAAGCCGAAGACGCCCGCCAAGAAGGCGACGTAACCCGGGCGCGGATTCGTTCCGCGCCCTACGAGCGAGCCGTCGACGGCGCTCACGACACCCTGCACGGGTGGCGGCGAAGCTGCGTCCTCCGCACGACGCACCGAAGTAGCGAAACGCCACGCTCGACGGCTGCGCCGCCGACGGACGCGGCGCTTGCGTGGCGCGTCGCGTGCATGAACGCTCGATCATGAACGAGGCTCTGCACGTCGCCGTTCTCGTCGGCAGCTTGCGCGCGGGTTCCTTCAGCCGAAAGGTCGCGCAGGCGCTCGTCGCGCACGCTCCCGCCGGCATCACGTCTGAGTTCGTGGAGCTCGGCGAGCTCCCGCTCTACAACGCGGACCTCGACGAGGGCGCGCCGCCCGCCGCGTGGTCGCGCTTCCGCGACGCGATTGGGCGCGCGAGCGCGATCCTGTTCGTCACGCCCGAGTACAATCGCTCGATCCCCGGCTGTCTCAAAAATGCGCTCGACGTAGGATCGCGCCCCGAGGGAAAGAACGCCTTCCGGGGCCTGCCCGCTGCCATTGCGAGCGTCACGCCCTACCAGCTCGGCGCTTTCGGCGCGAACCACGCGTTGCGCCAGACGTTCGTGTTTCTCGACATGCCGGCGCTGCAGCAGCCCGAACTTTACATCGGCCGCGTCCGCGACCTGCTCGACGAGGACGGTGTCGTCAAAGACCCCAAGACCGAAGCGCTCTTCACGAACTTCATGTCCGCGTTCGCGCGCTTCGCCGAGGCCAACCGCAAGCGGACGACGCCACCGGATTTCGAAGCGTTCATGCGCAAGCGCGCGGCCCCCGCACGCGGCACGGTCGTCGAGGTGTTGCAGCGGGAAGCAAGCGGCAACCTCGGATTCTGGACGGGCATCGAGCACGCCAATGTGGCGTTCGACGGAGCCGAAACGCCGCTTGGGTTGAAGCTACGCGTCACCGAGGTTTTTCGTTTCGAGAACGGTGATTTCAGGCTGCTGCACCGTCACGCGGAGGCTCAGCCCGAGACGAGCGGCGAACGCTGAGCGCTCGCGCAGAGCACGCTGGAAGGGCGGGTTCGGGCGGTCTGCGCTTGGGGGTCGACAAAGCGACGGACCGTGCCCAAGATCAACCCTGGTCATGGCGACGGACAAGCCGAGAACCCGGCCGGATACCCAGGGCGACCTGGGGCTCCAGGAGCGGCCGAAGCTCGAGAAGCCGCGCAAGTACGTCGTCGTCTTGCACAACGACGACTACACCACCATGGAGTTCGTCATTCACGTGTTGATGAAGTTCTTCCATTTGGACGAGACGGAATCGACGCGGGTGATGCTGCATGTCCACCACCGTGGGTTCGGCATCGTGGGCACCTTCACTCGCGACGTGGCAGAAACCAAGGCGTCCAACGTCATGGCCTACGCCAAGGAGCACCAGCACCCTCTGCGTTGCACGGCAGAGCCGGAGGGTTTTGGGGATGAGCCATGAAAGTCAGCGCTGAAGTCGAAGTTGCTTGCTCGTTCGCCCTACGCGAGGCGGTGTCACGCCGTCACGACGTGATGGCCGTCGAGCATTTGCTCTATGCCCTCCTCCACGACGACGCGACGGCCAAGGTGGTGCGCCGCTCGGGTGGCAAGGTGGACAAGCTCAAGCGTGCGCTCGAGCGCATCCTGAACGAAGAGTTCAAAGCGGTCACGGGGGATGACCCCGTGCAGCCGACGCCGACGCGCGGTTTTCAGCGCGTGCTCCAGCGCGCGGCGATCCACGTGCAATCGAGCGGCAAGGACGAGCTCAAGGGCCAAAATGTCCTCGTCGCCATCTTCGCCGAGGCTGATTCTCCGGCCGTTCAGGCCATGAACGACTCCGGGCTCACCCGCTACGACGTGGCGAGCTTCATCTCCCACGGTGTCTCGAAAGACGGCACGGACGACGACGCACTCGAGGTGAGCCCGGGCGCCGGCGGCGCCGAATCGGACGACGAAGAGGGCGAACCGGCTGGCGATCCGCTCGAACGCTTCGCGGTGAACCTGAACGAGCGCGCCGCCGCGGGCGATATCGAGACGCTCGTCGGACGCGAGAAGGAGCTCAGGCGCGCCATTCAGGTCCTGAGCCGCAGGAAGAAGAACAATCCGCTGTTCGTCGGCGACGCCGGCGTCGGCAAGACTGCCATCGTGGAGGGGCTCGCGGACCGCATCGTCAAGAAGCAGGTGCCGAAGCCGCTGCTCGACGCGGTGATCTACGCGCTCGACATGGGCGCGCTCGTCGCGGGCACCCGCTTCCGCGGTGACTTCGAGAATCGGGTCAAAGCCGTCTTGAAGCAGCTCGACGAACGACCGGGCGCGATCTTGTTCGTGGACGAGATACACACCGTCGTCGGCGCCGGCGCAGCGAGCGGCGGGACGCTCGATGCCGCAAACCTGCTCAAGCCCGCGCTGTCGAGCGGCAAGCTGCGCTGCATCGGCGCGACGACGTTCGAGGAGTACCGCTCGCACGTCGAGCGCGACCGTGCGCTCGCGCGCCGTTTCCAGAAGATCGAGGTCCTCGAGCCGAGCCTCGAGGAAACCATTCAGATTCTGAAGGGTTTGCAGCCCCACTACGAGGAGTTCCACGTCGTCAAATACGACCCGGAGGCCGTCGACGCGGCGGCGCGGCTCGCTGACCGGCACCTCCACGACCGCAAGATGCCGGACAAGGCCATCGACCTCTTGGACGAGGGCGGCGCGGACGCGAAGCTCGAGGAAGGCGACAACGCCAAGGTCGGCGTCGAACGGATCGAGGCCGTCGTGGCGCGCATGGCACAGATCCCACCGAAGCAGGTGAGCTCGAGTGACAAGAGCGCGCTCTTGAATCTGGAGCGGGACCTCGAACAAGTGGTGTTCGGACAGAACCGCGCGCTCAAGGAGCTCTCGACGGCGATCAAGCTGTCACGCGCCGGCCTGCGACCGCGCGAGAAGCCGATCGGCTCGTACCTCTTCACGGGCCCCACGGGTGTCGGTAAGACCGAGGCCGCTCGCCAGCTCGCGAAGACGCTGGGCATCGAGCTCATCCGCTTCGACATGAGCGAGTACATGGAGCGGCACACGGTTTCGCGTCTGATCGGCGCGCCGCCCGGCTACGTCGGCTACGATCGCGGCGGCCTGCTCACCGAAGCGATCGCGAAGACGCCGCACGCGGTGCTCCTGCTCGACGAGATCGAAAAAGCGCACCCCGACGTCTTCAACGTTCTCTTGCAGGTGATGGACCACGGCACGCTGACGGACAACAACGGTAAAAAAGCCGACTTCCGCCACGTCGTGCTGATCATGACCAGCAACGTCGGCGCCCAAGAAATGGCGCGCGGCATGGTCGGCTTCGGCACCCGGGACGTGCGTGGCAAGGAGGACCTCGCGCTGCGCAACATGTTCAGCCCGGAGTTCCGCAATCGGCTCGATGCGCGCATTCAGTTCGACGCGCTGGCGCCGGAAGTGATGGAGAAGGTCGTAGACAAGTTCATGAAGGAGCTCGGCGAGCAACTCGCCGAGCGCGAAGTGACCCTGTCGCTCACGCCCGCGGCGCGCGCGTACCTCGCCGAGAAGGGCTACGACAAGGAGCAAGGCGCACGCCCCCTCGGTCGCCTGATCCAGGACGAAGTGAAGCGGCCGCTCGGCGACCAGCTCCTTTTCGGCGAGCTCGAGCACGGCGGCCACGTCACGGTCGATTACGACGGCAAGGAAGTGAAGTTCGAGGTCGAGGGCCGGCCGGCAAAAGCCGCCACGGCTTCGGGGCCGAAGCTCCTCAACTGAAGCGGGCGTCCGGCGGAAGAGCTCGCGTGTGAGCGCGTTTCGCTACGAAATCTGGATCGACCGCGGCGGCACCTTCACGGATTGCGTCGCGTTCGACCGCGAAACGGGCGAGCTCTGGGTCACCAAGATCCCGTCGTCCGACGCTGCGCCCGTCGAGGGCATTCGAACGCTGCTGGGCGTTGCCGCCGGCGCGTCGCTGCCTGCATGTGACGTGAGGCTCAGCACGACGCTGGCCACGAACGCGCTCCTCGAGCGGCGCGGCGTGCGGAGCGCCCTCGCCATCACGCGTGGTTTCGGCGATCTCCTTCGCGTCGGAGACCAAACGCGTCCGGATCTGTTCGCGCTCGCGATCGAACGGCCCGAGCCGTTGCCCGAGCTCGTCGTCGAGCTCGACGCGCGCGCGCTGCCCGACGGCGCGCCCGCCGTCGAACCGGACCTCGAGCGCCTCGAACGGGAGCTCCTTCGCGTGAAGGCGGCGGGCATCGAGAGCCTCGGCGTCGTGGTCTTGAACGACTACGCGAGCGGCGGGCTCGAGCGCCGCGTCGCCGCCGTCGCCGAACGCGCCGGCTTCGCGCATTTCGCCCTCTCGTCCGAGCTGAGCCCCGAGATTGGCCTGCTCGCGCGCGCGGAGACCACGGCGCTCGATGCCTACCTGACGCCGCTTTTGCGCGCGCGCCTCGCCCGGCTCGAACGCGAGCTCGCGGGCTCGCGATTGCGCGTCATGCAGTCGAGCGGCGAGCTCACGACCGCGTTGCGCCTGCGCGGCCCGGGGGCGCTCCTTTCGGGTCCGGCGGGCGGTGTCGTCGCGTGCGCTCGCATCGCCCGCGAGGCGAAGCTCGGTCCAGTGCTCGGCTTCGACATGGGGGGCACCTCGACCGACGTGTGCCGCTCCGACGGACAAAACCTCGAACATCGCTACGAAAGCCGCGTCGCCGGCGTGCGCGTGCGGGCGCCCGTGCTCGCCGTGAACACCGTCGCGGCAGGCGGGGGCTCCATTTGTCGCTTCGACGGCAGAAAGCTCAGCGTCGGCCCGGACAGTGCCGGCGCGGTCCCCGGCCCGCTCTGCTACGGCCACCCCGAAGCGACGGCACTCACGCTCACCGACGTGAACCTCGTGCTCGGCCGGCTCGCACCCGAACGCTTCCCCTTCCCGCTCGATGGCGCGCGCGCCCGCGCGGGGCTCGAGGACGTGCGCCGCCGGATGCAGGACGCCGGCTACGCGCAGAGTATCGAAGAAATCGGCGCGGGCTTGCTCGAAATCGCCAATCGCACCATGGCGGACGCGATTCGCGAGGTCTCGGTCTCGTCCGGCCACGATCCGCGCACGCACGCACTCGTGGTGCTCGGGGGCGCGGGCGGACAGCACGCCTGCGCGCTCGCCCGTCACCTCGGCAGCAAGCGCGTCGTGTTCCATCCGCTCGCGGGCGTGCTCGCCGCCTTCGGCCTCGGGCTCTGCGACACGGGCTCCCGCGGCGTGCGCGAGCTCGGCGGAGCGACCCTCGACGCCGTGGGTGTCGCTCGCGCCGAACGAGCGCTCGACGAGCTCGAGAGCGCCGGGCGCGCCAGCGTGCTCGCCGACGAAGGGGCGGACGCGGACGTCGCCGTGACACGGAGCTTGGAGCTTCGCTACGCGGGGACGGAGACGTCGCTCTCGTTCCCGCCGAGCGGACCGGAGGTGCTGCTGGCCGCTTTCCATGCGCGACATCGCGAGCTCTTCGGCCATGCGCGGCCCGAACACGCGGTCGAGCTCGTCTGCGCGCGCATCGCGGTCGTTGCGCGCCGTCCGATCCCGGCGCTGCGCGCGCCGGTCGTGGGACCCGCCACCGCCGCGACGACGACGCGCCTTCACGCCGCCGACCGCTGGTACGACGCCGTCCCCGTTTACGACCGCGAGCAATTGCCCGCGGCCGCGCAGATCCGCGGGCCGGCCGTGATTCGCGAAGCAACCGGAACGATCGTGCTCGAGCCGGGCTTCCTGCTCGAACAAGAAGCGAGCGGCTTGCTGATCGCTCGGCCCGAGCACGAGGCGCCCGCCGAGGCGCGGGCAGTGGCGCGGGACCGCGCCGATCCCGTGCTGCTCGAGGTGCTCGGTCGGCGGTTCATGTCCATCGCGGAGCAGATGGGGCACTTGCTCCAGCGCACCGCGCTCAGCACGAACATTCGTGAGCGGCTCGATTTCTCGTGCGCCGTCTTCGACCGGCAGGCAAACCTCGTCGCGAACGCGCCGCACATCCCCGTCCATCTCGGCGCGATGAGCGAATCGGTGCGCGCTTGCATCGCCGCGCACCCTGACTTCGAAGCGGGAGACGTGTTCGTCACGAACGATCCGGCACGCGGAGGCTCGCACCTGCCGGACATCACGGTCGTCACGCCGGTTCACGGCGCAAACGGGGAGCTTTTCGCCTTCACGGCGTGTCGTGGCCACCACGCCGACGTCGGCGGCACCACGCCGGGCTCGATGCCGCCGGACTCCACGCGCCTCGAGGAAGAAGGCGTCGTGCTCGGCGCGGTGCGAGCCGTGCACGCCGGCAAGCTCGACGAGCGCGCGCTCCTCGCTGCTCTCACCGCGGGCGCGTACCCCGCGCGCCGGCCAAGCGACAACCTCGCGGATCTTCGCGCCCAGGTTGCGGCCGTGCGCGCTGGGGCGGTGCTGCTCGGCGAGACGTGCAGTGAGCTGGGCGCGGAGGTCGTGCGGGCGTACATGGAGTTCATTCAGGCCGACGCGGCGGGACGCGTCTCCGACTGGATCCGTGGCCTCCCCCGCAGCGCACGCACGTTCGAGGACGCGCTCGACGACGGCTCGCTCGTGAGCGTGACTCTGCGCAGTGACGGCAGCCGACTCGGCGTGGACTTCACCGGCAGCGCGCCGCCCTCGCCGGCGAACTCGAATGCACCGCGCTCGGTCACGACGGCGGCGGTGCTCTACGCGCTCCGCGCGCTCACGGGCGCTGCGATCCCCCTCAACGCGGGCTGTCTCCGCCCGATCGAGCTCCGCGTTCCGGCGCCGAGCCTGCTCGCCGCGGGCCCCGGCAGCGCCGTCGCCGCGGGCAACGTCGAAACCTCACAGCGCATCGTGGACGTGTTGCTCGGCGCAGCCGGCGCCGCGGCCGCGAGCCAGGGCACGATGAACAACCTTTCGTTCGGCGACGCGACCTTCGGCTACTACGAAACGCTCGGCGGTGGCGCGGGCGCGGGCGCCGGCTTTCACGGCGCGTCGGCCGTGCACAGCCACATGACCAACACGCGCCTCACCGACCCCGAGGTGCTCGAGCGGCGCTTCCCGGTTCGCGTCCTCGAGCTCTCGATCCGGCGCGGCTCCGGCGGGGCGGGACGCTTCGTCGGCGGCGACGGACTCTGCCGCGAGCTCGAGTTTCTGACGCCGCTCCGTGTTTCGTTCATCGGCGAGCGGCGGCGGCTGGCGCCGTTCGGGCTTGCGGGCGGGCACCCCGGACACCGCGGACGCACGCTCCTCAACGGCGCCGAGCTCGGCGGCCGCTTCTCACTCGACGCCAAGGCGGGCGATCGGTTGCGCATCGAGACGCCCGGGGGCGGCGGTTACGGCGAACCGGCGCAGGACTAGGCGTCGGGGCGACGCGCGCCGTCAGCGCTCGTCGTGGCCGAGCGCCGCACGTACGGCGAGCGCGAGCGTGCACCCGTTCACCTGCCGCGCTTCGGCGGCCACGATTTCCGGGGGTTGCACCTTGCGCACTCCCATCGCGACGAACTCGCCCGACGCGTCCGAACGGAGGCGCAGGACCTGCCGGCCGTCACTCAGGTCCCAAATTCCCACACGCGCCGGATGCCCGATGCGCTGCACGCGCTCTTCCGGTGTCTCGCCCGCGTCCGGGATTTCCTTCGGTAACCCCTCCGTCGGGTCCTCGTCGAGCACGAGCGTGAAATACCGCGAGCGCGCCAGGATTTCGGCGGCGATACGCACGTCGTAGCGCGTGACACTGTCGAGATCGCGATCGTACGCGGTGACGGCGAGCTCGCTCGTCGCGCCGTGGAGCTCGTCGGTCCACTCGTTCGAGAGCACCCTGAGCGTGCGATACGCGAGCCGCATGTTGTAGGGAACGGGCGGATCCGTGCAGACGCTCCACTCGTTGCAGAGCTTTCCCGGAGCGCATTCCGAGGTCACCTTGCACGCGGGGCCTTGCGTGGGATCGGGCGCGTCCTTGTGGACGAACATGCACGAGGTGAAGCCGTCGTGGAGCGAAACACGAGCCGCTTTGCGAATGTCCTTGGCCGTCTTCGCGTTGGCGAGCCGGAGCCGCAGGTAAACACCGGGGCTCTGCCGGATCTGGTCGTAGGCCGGCGCCGCGATCACCCGGTCGCCCGGATACGGCCCCGCGAGCTCGGTCGCCCAACCCTCGACCTTGTCGCGAAACGGCAGAATCGACGGGCCGATCGTGCGCGCGATGGCGCGCTGCTTCGCCATGACCTGCGCCTTCGCGCTCTCGAGGTGCCCTTGCGCGATGCGCCAGTACACGACGGAGAACAGCCCGATCGCCGTGAGCGACCAGAGCCAGAAATGCGGCGGCACGCCGCTCAGCCGCACCCGCCCGAAGACGACCGCGCGACGCTGCTCGGCCTTCGCTTGGTTGACCGACGGCAGCCCGCGCTCGCGCGCTCCCACGTCTCTACGCGGAGTCGCCAAGCGGTCTCCGTATCCGACAAAAAAGGAACGGCGCGGTCGGCCCAGAGGAGCCCACCGCGCCGAGTCCTCGCTACTGCTTGCCCAAGCGCCCGACCATGAAGCTCACGTTCGGGTAACCGGCGAAGGCAGCCGTCTGAAAGACGCTCTTGACGACGAGCGCCTGCACTTTGCGGTCGACCTGGAGCACGATCACGCCCGGGAAGTCCTTCCCGGGGTTGAGCTGCTTCCAGAGCTCGCGCTTGTTCTTCAGAATGTTGAAGAGCTCTTCCACGCGCTGGAGGCGGTTCGCCTCTTCGATGACGCGGGTGCTGCCGGCGGGGGAGCCGTCAACCAGGATCTGCGTGCCGGTGATCGCGCACATCGGCGCGTCCGTCATGTCGATGACGTTTTCGGCGTTCGGCAGCTTGATCGTCTTGTCGATCGGGAGCTCACCGCTCGCCGAGAAGCTCGCGAGCAGGAAGAGCACGATGCAGAGCAAGAAGTCGATGAACGGGATCAGCGGGATCTCGGAGTTGACCGAGCGTCCACCGCCGCCGGCGACCTTCTTGCGCACGAACTTGAGCGGGATGTGGTGGAGGAGGCGGCGGCCGGGAACGGCGACCGGCTGCACGAATCGGGAAAGAGCCTTTTCGGACATGGATCCTCAGTTGACCGCGAACGTGACGTTGAAGGCCGGAACCTTGTCGGTCTTCCCGCCCAGCGAGAAGTCGCGCTTCGGCGTGTAGATGGCGTCGATGACGGCGATCACGTCGGCGAACGGCGTCGAGTTGTCGGTGTGGAGCACGGCCTGATCGAGCTTGAGATCGCTGGCGGCGCGGTGCGTGCCGTTCGCGGTCCACTCGTCGCTGATCTTCTTCGCGAGGTCGGGGAAGCGGTAGTCACCCTGGTTACCGACCGGGACCGACTTGCGGTCGAGGTCGATCGTGTTGACGACCGTGTTGCCTTCCTTCCACACGAGTTGGAACTTCGTGTCGCCCTTCATCTCGACGTGGAGCTGCTTCTCCTTCGGCGGATCCTTCGGCTCGTCGGGCTGCGGCGGACCGGGGACTCGGGCGTCGGCGTTGATGCGCGCCATCTGCGACCAAACGGCGGTCACGAGCAGGAACGCCACCAGACAGAGAAGGAAGTCGATGAACGGAATCAGCGGAATCTCGTGGTTTGTGGAGCGCTTTCCACCGTGACCACCTACGTCAATACCAGCCATGAAACGCCTTCCTTCTCAAACTTCACATACGGGGAACTTGAGCACCGACCCGAGGCCCGCGGGTGCGGAGCCGCGAGCCGGTGCTCGGGGTGTCGACCGAAGCTCGGTCGGATCAGCCCTCCAGGCCCTGGAGGTTCACCTTCTGGCGGTTCGCAACCACCAGGTTCAGCACGGTGACGGACGCCTCGTTGATGTCGTCTTCCATGCCCTGCGTCTTGCCGTTGAGGAACGCGAACCCGACGAGCGCGGTGATCGCGGAGATGAGACCGAACGCGGTGCAGTTCATCGCTTCGGAGATACCTTCAGCGAGGATGCGCGCCTTCTGGCTCGGATCGACCGATTCGCCGCCGACGGCGCCGAACGCCTTGATGAGGCCGACGATCGTGCCGAACAGGCCGCAGAGCATCGCGAGGTTCGCGAAGAGCGCGAGGAAGCCGGTGCGCTTGGTGATCTTCGGCATCTCACGGAGAGCGCCTTCGTCCATCGCCGCCTGGACCTCTTCGTCAGGGCGGTTCACCTTGACGAGGCCGGCCTGAACGATGCGCGCGAGGGGCGCGTTCGCTGCCGAGCACATTTTGACCGCCTTCGCCACGTCGCCGGCGAGGATGCATTTCTGCATCGTCGCGAGGAACACGTCCTTATTGATGGACGCGCCGAACAGGTAGACGCTGCGCTCCGCGATCGTCGCGATCGAGCAAACCAGCCAGAAAAGGATGAGCCACATGGCCCAGCCACCCGCTTGATAGTGATGCCAGATATCAGACATTTTCTCGTTTACCTTCCGCCCGCCGGCTCATTTCCGCGTCCGCCTGGCCTTTTTGGGGGCCATCGGGACACTATTTTGAGACCGACGGCTTCTTGAGAGCCTCGGAACACCCGTTCCCGCGTTACGGCGGTACTGGACGGCGCCATCTTGCTGAGTGGAACCCAGCCAGTCAAGAGAGATTGGGTCGTGATCGCTCTGCAAATTGAAATCGAACGGCGGCAAAAATTTCCAAGCGGATCACGGGACGCCTCTAACGCGCGCAATGAAGGTCGTCCGACCGGCGCGCACCTTGTCCGACCGTGTCAAGAATCTGCGGCGCCCTCGAGCGACCCGTCGTCCGAAAAAACCTCAGAGCAGACGCGCTCTTGCTCCGCGAAACGACGCGCGACTATAGTGGCCTCCGACAAGCGGGACGCCCCCGCATCTCGCTCAAATCGTCGAAAAGTAGTCCTCGAGGAAAGGGACAAGGGGAATGCAGCTTTTGCTCCTAGCGGCCGAAGGCACCGGTGGATCGAGCCAGCTCGTAGAAGCGTTCCGGCACAATCCGACTTTCATGGTGCTGAACCTATGCACCTCCGCGGTCGTGCTCACGCTGGTGATCGAGCGCTTCGCCTTCCAGCTCACGCGCTACCGCGTCAACTCGAAGGAATTCTTCGCTCAGGTCAAAAAGCTCGTCCAAGCGGGCAACATTGATCGGGCGATCAAGCTCTGCGAAGCGAGCGACTACCCGATCCTGCAGCTCGTGAAGTCGGGCCTGACGCACGCGAACAAGGGTCCGGACGAAATCGACGCCGCACTCAGCGAGCGCCTGTCGGAGCTCAAGCCGCAGGCGGAAAAGCGCGTCGGCGCGCTCTGGTCGCTCGCGAACATCGCGACGCTCATCGGCCTCCTCGGCACGGTGAGCGGCCTGATCGCGACGTTCAGCGCCATCTCGCAAGCGGGGCTCTCGCAAGCCGATAAGCAGCGCCTGCTGTCGAACGGCATCGCGGAAGCCATGTACAACACGGCGCTCGGCCTGGGCATCGCCGTGTTCTGCATGATCACGCACATCATCTTGCACACGCGCGCCAAGGCGATTCAGCACGACCTCGAATCGACGATGGAGCGCACGTTCAACTTGCTGACCATCGGTCAACGCCCGAGCTGAGGCGCGCGCCGAAGGCGATGTCCGACCAGCTTTCAGCGGCCCAGCGCGGCAAGATTCGGCGGCTGAGCCAGCCGCGTGAGCTCGCTCCCGACGAGGAGGGCGGCGAGCTCAACATCGTGCCGTTTCTCGACATCATCGTAAACATCCTCATCTTCGTGCTCGCGACGGTGGCGGTCACGTTCACGTCGAGCATCGAGACGACACCGCCTTCGGGCAAGTCCGCCGGCGTGCGCAGCCAAATCCAGTCGGAGGCGCTCAATCTCACGGTTTTCATCGTGAACGACGGCTTCTCGCTGAAGGCTTCGGGCGGCAACATCGCGCCGGGCTGCAGCGGGCCCGGCCCCGGCATCGCGATCCCGATGAGCAACGGCAAATACGACTACGCCGCGCTCACCGCCTGCGCGACCAAGCTCAAGGAAAAGTTCGAGGACGAGGATCAGGCGTACATCACCGCCAATCCAGGCACGGAGTACCAGATCCTCATCAACGTGATCGACGCGCTCAGGCGCACGGCGACCGGCGTGCCGCTGTTCGAGAACGTGAACTTCAAGGTGCCGCGATGACGGAGGCTCGACCGTGACCCAACCAGCGACGGCCGGGGGCGGCGCGAGCCCCAACATCATTCGCTACAAGGCCGAGCTGCGGAAGGCGATCCGGCGGAACGCGAACGAGCCGGAGGTCAACTTCCTCAACATCACGGCCATGCTCGACATCATGACCATCATCCTCGTCTTCTTGTTGAAGAGCTTGGGTGAGTCGAGCAACGCCATTCCGCAGAGCGACGATCTGCGCTTGCCGACCTCGGTGGCGAAGACGGATCCGCACCAGGAAGGCGTCACCGTCACGCTGTCGAAAAGCCAGATCCTCGTGGGCGATCAGAAGATTTTGGCGCTGCCGGGCCGCGAATCACAGGCCCAGACGGGCGTCGGCGCGCAGAACAAGCGCGGCGGCCCGAACGACCTCTACATCGTCCCGCTCGGTAACGTGCTCCAGACGGCGCGGCGCACGGACGTGGCGCTCAGGCGCGCCAAGGGCCTCGACCCCTCGACTTCGGAAGCGATCATCATCGCCGATCGAGGCACGCCCTACCGCCTCTTCATCGAAGTCCTGTTCACGCTCGGGCAGAGTGAATTCGGCAAGTATCACCTGATGGTGATGCAGTCGAAGACGCTCGGCGGCTGAGGTTCGGCGCCCGTTCGCGCGGGATGCACCGCGCGCGCGAGCCGACGCGTTCTTGGGGGCTAGCGCCGCATCGCTTCCCTCGAGTACTGAACGCGTGGTCGATTCGTGATGGAGCTCGCGCTCGTTCTCGTGCTGGAAATCGGCGGCTTGTTGCTCGCCGGAGCGCTCGCGCGCGCCGCTTTCGGCGCCGAGGCGGGCGCGGCCGTCCGGCGTGTGCTCGCGGCGATCGAGCGCGCGACACGCGTGTTTCTGACTCGAGTGCTCGCGCGCGCCGCAGTCATGACGGCGCTCGTGCTCGTTCTCCTGCTCGCGTTCGGGTTCGGTGCGGGGCACGCCGACGCCGCCGTTCCCGGCGCCATCGGGCTCGTCGCCGGAGCGTCGCTCGCGGCGCTGGTCGCGCTGAGCGCGGGACTGCTCGGAGCTCGCGGTGCCGCGGCGCTACTCACGCGCGCGGCGGCGCGCTTCGACCTCGCGCTCGCGACGGCTCTGCGCACCGCCGGAGCAACCGGAGTCGCCGCGCAGGCGCTCGGCGTGACCGGCGCTCTCGCCCTCCTCGGCCTCGAACATTGGCTCCATCACGACGTGGTCCCCGCGCCCGAGGCAGCGCGACTCTCCGCGCTCGCGCTGCCCGGCTATGCTGCAGGCGCGGCGCTCGTCGCGTTCGTCGTGCAGCAAGCCGCGGGCAGCTACGCGGCGGCCGCGCGCGCGGCCGAGCTGCACGGTGAGCTGTTGGACGCCGCCGTCGCGCGAAACAGCATGAAAAACCCTGCGCTCGTGAGCGCGCTCGTCGGTGAGCGGCTCGAGCACGCGGCCGATGCTGCGCGTTCGTTCGCTGCCGCGACGCTCGCTGCGACAGCGCTCGTTTGGCTCGCGCTCGGTAGCGGCACCGCGCGCGCCCTCGAGCCGCGGCTCATTGCCTTTCCCCTGTTGCTCTGGAGCTTCGGACTGGTCGCAAACGGTGTCGCCCTCTTCGTCGCGCGTTCACATGAAGCGCAAGGCGCGCTCCCTGCCCTCGCGCGCGCTCTCGGCAGCGCCGCCGGCGTCTGGATCGTCGGGCTCGTGGGCGCGGGCTATTGGTTGTTCCCCGAGGCGTGGCCCGCACTCGCGAGCGCGGCAGTCGTGGGCTTCGTCGGTGGGCTCGTGGTTCCGAGCGCCATGGCTCGAGCGTTTGCTCGACGCAGAGGGCCCCTGCGCGAAGCGCTCGATGGCCTGCAGGTAGGACCGGCGTCCGCCCAAGCAGCGGCGCTGGGCTTCGGCCTCGGACTCGCCGCGCTCGCGCTCGGGCTCGTCGGTGCCGTCGCGCTCGTCGCCGAAGACCTCGGCGTGGTCTCGGGCGCGCTCGCGGGCGACCGCCTGGCGCTGATGCTGGCGCTCTTCGCGGCGACGGCGTTCGCGCCGTATGCGCTTGCCGTCGCCGTCGCCGCACGGCTCGCCGACACGGCGCGCGCCGCGGGAGCGATGGGCGGCCTCGAGGGTGAGGTGCTCGTCCGCGCGCAACGAGTCGCCGATTCTTGTCAGCTCCCGGCGGCGGTCGCGCGCGCGGGACTCGTGCTCTTGGACGGACTCGCGGCGCTCGCCGGGGCGCTCGCGCTCTTCGGGACGAGTCCAGAGCAGGACTCCGCCGGTCGCGTCGCGCTCCTCGGCGCGGCGCTCGTACTCGGGGCAGCGGGAGCCGCGGCTCGCAGGGCCGCCCGGGGAGCACGTGAAGTCGCCGTGGAGGTCGAGCGCCAATTGCGCTCAACACCGCTCGAATTGGGCGCCGACGGCCGGAGTCCGAGTTATCGCGCTTGCGAAGAGCTCGCGGCGCGGTTAGGACTACGTGGCGCGGCGTCGGGAGCTGCCCTGGTCCTTCTTGGACCGGTTCTGCTTGGCATCGCTCTCCGGCTCGTGTATCGAGAGACAGGCCCTCGGCTGGCGGCTGAGGCTTTCGCGACCTTCGTTGCGGGAGCCGCGGTGACTGCCCTGGGGGTTGCGCTCGCGGTGGACGGTGCGCGTGCGGTTTTGGCCGGCGCGCGCCGCGCAAGTCGTCCCGAGGGAGACCCTGCATCGCATGCGGCCTCCGTCACCGGTAGCGCACTAGTCGAAATCTTGGGCAGCGCCGCTGGGCCGGCAGCCTGCACCACAGCGCTCATCGTCACCGCCCTAGCTCTCCTTGCAAGAACCTTCCTCCACTGACACCGCCCCCCGCGAGGGGCGGCCCCTCATCGCGCAGCATCGAGCCGTGTCTTCCCTAGCCGACGCCCTATCCACATTGTCCGATCGCGGCCTGCGCCGCCTGCTGGGGGCTCGCACGTTCTTGCGCGGTCTCGACTACGAGAAGCGCAAGGTCGTCGAGGACGTGGACGTGAACGAGTCGACCGCGCAAGGCAAAGTGCGCGGCTCGGACCCCGATCCCTACGCGGTGACGATTCGCCTGGGCGGCGAGGGCATCACGTCGCACTGCACCTGCCCCGCGTTCCAAAAGACAGGGCAACACTGCAAGCACGTGGCCGCGCTGCTCATCACCGTGCGCAACCGCGCGCGCTCCGCGCTGCCACGCAACACCGCGCCGCAGCAGGGCGGCGGCGCACCCAATCCTCCTCACGTGCACCAACCGCAGCACCAGCAGCAGCAGCATCAACATGGCGGCGGCGGCGGTAACGGCCTCGACGGCAGCAAAGCGAGCCGGCGGCGTGATCGCCGCCGACGCGTGCAGACGCAACCCTTGAACGTCCCGACCAATCACTACACGCCGCCGACGCCCGACGCGACCGCGCGCCCCACGGGCATCGGCGCCTGGCTCTCACCCGACGGTGCCGCACGCCAACTCCAGCTCGAGTTCCGCGTGCACGTGCGCCAAGGCGGCCTCACCGTCACCGTCCTCGACGTCGACAACCGGCGCCCGCTCCTGCCGAGCGACGCGCTTGGCTGGCAAGCGCTCACGCCCACGGCCGACCGCGCGGCCCTGCGCGTGCTCGCGCGCTTCGAGAGCGGCAATCCCCGGCATCCCGCGGTCGACATTCGCGGCGAGGACGCAGCGGAACTCCTGCCGCTCGTGCGTGATCGGCGCGTCCTGCTCGAGCCCGCGCTGATGCAGCTCCGTTTCGTCGACGAGCCGCTGCGGCCCCGCTTCGATCTCGAGCTCGTCGGCGCGGACACGATCGTCGCCAAGGTGACGTTCGAGCGTCCCGACGGCCGTCGCTTTCAACTCACGAGCGGCGGCTGGTTCGAAGGCGCACCGGGCTGGCACGTCGACACGAGCGACGGCGTCGCGCGCCCGCTCGATGCCCGCGTTTCGACGGCAGCGCTGCGCCGCTTGCTGCGGAGCCCCACGATCGCCGAGCCCGCGTCCGAGCTCGTCAGCATGATCACGTACGGCTTGCCGAAGGTCGCCATCGAAGTCGGCGCCCAACTGCCAGACCTGTCGCAGGTCGCCGACGTCGTCGACATGGAGCCGACCTTCCGCATGCGCGCGGGCGGGTCGCTCACCGACGTCGAGGTCGAGCTCAAGGCCGTCTACGGCGATCTCGAGGTCGAAGTGCGCGCCGACGGCATTTCGCCGCCGATCATGATTCTCCCGCCGCGTGAGGGCCAGAAGCGCGCGCGCTGCATCCGCTGCGACATCGTCTCGCAGCAGGGCGCCGTGGAGAAGTTGCTCGAGCTCGGGCTCGAACCGGACGAGAGCGGCCAACACTTCGTCGCTCACGGGGACGACGCCATCGCGTTCTGGTCTGAAGGCGTGGGCGCACTGCCCGAAGAGTGGGACCTCTACGTGCCGGAGGAGTTCGTCGGCACGCAGGTGCGCGCGAAGCCCGTGATGATGAACGCGCGCGTGTCGAGCGGCGTCGATTGGCTCGCCGTCAAGGTCGCGTACGAGAGCGAAGGCGTCGGCGTCGACCGCGACGAGCTCGAACGCTGCTTGCGCGAGGGCAAAAAGTACGTGCGCCTGAGCGACAACTCGTTCGCGCCGATCGACGCCGACCGCGTGCGCAGCATGCTCGACCGCGAGATCGAGCTCATCACCGCCGCGGGCAAGACGGGCAAAATCCCGCTTTCGCAGGCCGGACGCGTGCAGGAGCTCCTGCAACACGCCGCGAACTCTTCCGTCACGGGCAGCGCCAAGGATCTTTTCAAGAAGCTCGAGTCGATCGACGAGATCAAAGCCGTCAAAAAGCCCAAGGCGCTCAAGGCGACGCTCCGTCCGTATCAGGAGCAGGGCCTCTCGTGGCTACGCTTCATCCACGAGATCGGCTCGGGCGGCGTGCTCGCGGACGACATGGGTCTCGGCAAGACGATCGAAACGATCGCGCTGCTCTTGTCGCTCAAAGCCGAAAAGAAAGACGAGGCCCTGCGCGCGCTCATCGTCGCGCCGACCAGCGTCGTCACGAACTGGGTGCGCGAGATCGAGCGCTTCGGTCCGTCGCTCACGACGGCGCTCTGGCACGGCGCGGGCCGCAAGGAGCAGGCGGACGAGCTCGAGACCTCGAACGTCATCATCACGAGCTACGCGCTGCTCCGGCGCGACATCGATCTCTTGAAGGAGCTGCGGCTCGACTACGCCATCCTCGACGAGGCACAGGCGATCAAGAACCCGTTGAGCGCGACGGCGGCGTCGGCCAAGGAGCTCAACGCCGAGCACCGGCTCGCTCTCACGGGCACGCCGATCGAAAACCGCCTGAGCGAGATCTGGTCGATCTTCGACTTCGTGAGCCCCAACATGCTGGGGAGTCTGCAGAAATTCGAGGAGCGCTACGCGCGCCCGATCGAGCAGGGCAACTCCGAGCGCGCCGCGCGCCTGCGCTCCGTCATTCACCCCTTCATCCTGCGCCGCACGAAGAACGAGGTCGCCAAGGACCTCCCGCCGAAGCTCGAAGTCGACAAGCTCATCGACATGGTGCCGGACCAGCGGGCGATCTACCTCCAGGTTCTGCGGGAGGTGCGCGCTCAGGTCATGGGCGAAGTCGAGCGCCAGGGCATGGCAAAGAGCCAGCTCCACATCCTCGCAGGCCTCACGAAGCTCCGTCAGGCTGCGTGCGATCCGCGCCTACTCGGCTTGCCGCGCGAGTTCAGCCACGACGACAGCGGCAAGCTCTCGGCCCTACGCGAGCTCGTGGACGAGGTCGAGTCCGGCGGGCACAAGGTGCTCATTTTCAGCCAATTCGTCTCGATGTTGAAGCTCATCGCGCAGTCGCTCGACGAGGACAAGATCAAGTACGAATACCTCGACGGCAGCACGATGGATCGTCCGGAGCGCATCGATCGCTTCCAGCAGGATCCGACGATCCCGGTCTTCCTCATCAGCCTCAAGGCCGGCGGCTCCGGCTTGAACCTCACGGCTGCCGACACCGTGATCCATTTCGACCCCTGGTGGAACCCGGCCGTCGAGGATCAGGCCTCCGACCGCGCCCATCGCATCGGCCAAAAGAAGGTCGTCACGGTCTATCGCCTGGTCGCCGCCGGCACGATCGAAGAGAAGATCCTGCAGCTCAAGCAGCGGAAGAAGGACCTCGTGAGCTCCGTCCTGAGCGAAGACGCCGGCGGCGAAAAGATGCTCACCAAAGAGGACCTGGATGATCTGTTTAAAGTTGATTGAGCTTCGCCGCGAGTCCTAAGGCCCGGCGATCCTTCTGATTTGTAGAGCAATCCCGCCGGCCTCGCCCGTTGGTCGAACGCGTCGGCGCCTCGAATGCCGCTCGTGATCTGGTTTTCCAAGACCGCTAGCTCAATTCGGCGGGGCTTCGCCCCGCGCGGCTGACGCCGTCACCAGCGTTCGTCAGCACCGACTTGAACGAATCGACCCTGGTAGACCGGGCGTCGCAGTGCGGCGTGTGCTGCCAGCGCCGTTGCGCTCGCTTCAGCGGCGCATGCTGACGTTCATCAGTAGCCCGAGCCCGACCATCATCGTCACGACGCTCGACCCGCCGTAGGAGAAGAGCGGCAACGTGACGCCGACGACCGGCAGCAGGCCGACGGCCATGCCGACGTTCAGCACGACGTGCCAAAACAGGTTCGCGCCGACGCCCACGGCGAGGGCGGCCCCGAAGCGATCCTTCGCCTGGGAAGCGACGTGAATCGCCCAGATACAGGCAAAACAGTAGAGCCCGAGGAGAACGATCGCGCCGAGGAAGCCCCAATCTTCACAGAAGACGGCGAAGGGGAAATCCGAGAATTGGTCGGGCAAGAGCCGGAACTGGTTCTGCGTACCCTGCATGAACCCTTCGCCGAACAGCTGCCCGTTGCCGATGGCGGTCTGGGACTGGAAGGCGTGCCAGCCGGAGCCGGTGGTGTCGTTCTCCGGGTTCAGAAAGCTCGTGATGCGGTCCTTCTGGTACTTGTGGAGGACGAAATTCCACGCGAGCGGAAGGGCCGCGGCGCCCGTCACGATGAGCGTGAGGACGCTGCGCGTGCGGATGCGCGTCATCGCGATCATCGAGCCGGCCGTCAGCATGTAGATGAGCGCCGTGCCGAGATCCGGCTGCGCCATCACGAGCACGACGGGCACCGCAGTGATGAGCGCCGGGCGCAAGAGATCCAGCAAGGTCCGCGGCTCGACCTTGTTGTCGTTGTGAAGATGGCGCGCGAGCACGAGGATCAAGACGATCTTCATGAACTCGCTCGGCTGGAAATTGAAGCTGCCGATCGCGATCCAACGCGCCGCGCCGCGAATGCTGCGCGAGACGACGAAGACGAGCGCGAGCGATACCAGGCCGCCGAAGTAAGTGACCATCGCGAGCCGATCGAGGCTTCGGTAGTCGATCGACGCGACCAGGATCGCGAGCAACGTGCCGACGACGATCCAATAGATCTGCGAGACGTAGATGTCGGCGAGCGTCGCGCGCTGCGCATCGTCGGCGTACACGCTGGTCGCGCTGTACAGGTTGACGAGCCCGAGCGTGATGATCGCCATGATGGCGATCAAGAGCGGCATGTCGATGCTCGGACCGCCCCGCGCCGTGATGTGATCGCGCGGCAAGGCTAGAGATTCCCCTTGCCCGGCCCGGCGGCGGGGCTACGCGCAGCCAGCCGATCTTCCTTGAGCTTTTGCCAATCGCGCACGACGCGCATGGCGACGGGGACGGCGTTCTTGCCGCCGCCGCCGCCGTGCTCGATGAGGACGACGATGGCGACCTCCGGCGACGCCGCCGGCGAGTAGCCGGCGAACCAGGCGTGGTCCCGGTTGAAGTACCACTCGCGCTCGGGGTCGACGCTGCGCGGCGTGACGTGGCTCACCTGCGCCGTGCCCGTCTTGCCGGCCAGGTCGACGCCCGGGATGTGGCCGCCGTAGCCGGTGCCGTGCTTCTCGCTCGTGACACCCTGCATGGCGCTCTTCACCATCGAGAGGTGGGACGGGTCGAGGTCTACGATGCGACGCACGCGCGGGGGAAACTCCTGAATCACCGTGCCGTCGCTCGTCTCGATGCTGCGCACGACCTGCGGCTGATACACGGTGCCGCCATTCGCGAGCGCCGCATACGCGAGCGCGAGCTGGAGCACGGTGACGGTGGTCGCGCCCTGGCCGATCGCGGAGAGCACCGTGAAGCCGCCGCGGAACGCCTCCTTGTAGCGGCGCGTGTACCAGCCGCGCGTCGGCATGCGGCCGCGCGCCTCCGGGTTCACGCCGATGCCGGTGCGCACACCGAAGCCGAAATCGAGCCCGATCGACGCGAGCCGGTCGATGCTGATGCGCGAGCCGAGCTCGTAAAAGTACGTGTTGCAGGACTGCACGATGGCGCTGTGCAGGTTCACGCGCCGGTGCACGCCCGTACAGCGGAAGAAGCGCTTGCCGTACTCGAAGCCGCCGCGGCAATCGATCTCCGCCTTCGGATCGACCAAACCGTCCGCGAGACCCGCGAGCGCGGTGAACGGCTTGTACGTCGAGCCCGGCGGGTACGCCGCCGAGATCGTCTTGTCGAGCGTCGGCTTGAGCGGATCGGCGTAGAGCCGCGTGTACGCATCGCTGACCGCTTTGATGCCCTGCCCGCCCGACACGATGTTCGGATCGAAGCTCGGCTTCGAGAGCAGCGCGAGGATACGGCCGGTGCGCACGTCGACCATCACGGCCGCGCCCGCCAGCTGTCCGTGCATGGCGCGCTCCATCGACTCGATGAGCTCGATGTCGAGCGTGAGCGAGATGTCACGACCCGGAATCGGCTCGACGCGCCGCGGCTCTTCCAGGTATTTCGCCTCGAGCTGCTCCGGATCGAGCCTTCGGCCCGCGCCACGTACCGTCTTGCGCATGCCGCGCTGGCCGCGCAGATAGCTTTCCCAGCGCCGCTCGATGCCGATCGCGCCCGTACGATCGCCCGCCCGGTAGCCGCGATCGCCGAGCCACGCGAGCTCTTCGCGGTTCACCTCGCGCATGGTGCCGATGACGTGCGCGCCGAGCGCGCCGTACGGGTAGTAGCGCACCGGTGACGGCGCGACTTCGACGCCGTCGAGCTCGCGTTCGTGCGTCTCGAGGTACGCAACCGCGTCGCGATCGATGTCGACCTTCACGAGGATTTGCTGCTGCCGCCGCCGGTCCTTCGTGTCGAGCCCGCGCCGTTCGTTGATCTTCTGCTCGAGCGTGGTCTTTTCCGCGTCGTCGAGGTGCATGATGCGCGCGAGCAGCGGCCACCCCTTCTCCATGTCGAGCCGTGAGGGCGTGACGTAGACGTTGTAGGCAGGCCGGTTCGCGGCCAGCACGCGACCGAGCGAGTCGCGGATCACGCCGCGCGTGGTCGCGAGGAAGCCTTCGCGGACGATGTTGCGACGCGCCTGCGCGCGGTGCACGTCGCCTTCCACCAGCTGGAGCAGCAGCAGACGACCGACCAGCGCCATGAACGCCGCGACGACGACGAGCACCATCCAGCGGTAACGGCGGCGAAATTCGCCGACGTCGGAGCGCTGGACGAAGAGGCGCACGGCTCAGCCCTCCGGTGCGCGCGCGGGCGCCGCGCTCTGACGCAAGCGCTGGGCCAGCCGAAAGACCTGCGGCGAAAACAGCGCCGTCGCGAGCGAGCGCGGGATCACCACGCTGGCGACCTCGACCGGGCGCCGGTTGTCCCCACCGAAGACGGCCAGCAGGATCAGCACCATCGCGCCCTCGACGAGCGAGAACGCGAGGGCGAGCGAGATCCGCGGCAGGGCCGTCTGCGCCGTGAGCCGCACGCCCGCCACGCGCGCGAGCCACCAGATCGCGACGGAGATGAACGTGAAGAGCCCGACCGGCGCGCCGCTCATCAGGTCCTCGGCGTAGCCGATGCCGAACGCGAGCAAGGCGCCGCGCGGCATCGACGGTTCGTGCACCCCCAAAAACACGACGAGCGGCAGCACCAGGCTCGGCGTGACGCCGTGCACCCAGCGGGCCCCCAGCAAACTCCCGAGCGGCCCGAACAGGCGGAACAGGTTGCTCTGGATCAGGAGCAGGAGCACCGCGACGCCGAAATAGGCCGTACTGCGCATGATTTTCCGGCTACCGCTTCGCGCGCGGTGAGCGCGCCTGCGGCTCGCGCTGATCGCACTCGCTCGTGTCGGTGAGCACGACGAGCACCTCTTCGAGCCGCGAAAAATCCACCGACGGCTCGGCCTCGACCGTCTGATAAATGCCGAAGTCGCGCCGCAGCACCTTCGAGACGCGCGCGACTGGAATGCCCTTGGGGAAGCGGCAACCGACGCCGCTCGTCACGAGCAGGTCCCCGACCTCGACGAGATCGGTGCGCGGAACGTACTCGACGCGCACGGCGTATTTCGAGCGATCACCCGAGCCGCGCACGAAGCCGCGCGCGCCCGTGCGCTCGACGACCACGTCGACGCCGAAGCCGCTGTCGACCGTGAGCTCGACGTCTGCGTCGTGGCCGGCGACGCGCAGCACCGTGCCGACGGCGCCGTCGAGCGAGATGACGGGCATGTTCGGGCGAATCGCCGCGTTCGGCGCGTCGATCGTGAGATGCCAGACGCGAAAGTACTCGGTGGTGTCCTTGGCGACGACGAGCGCGCTCACCGTCTCGTGCTGCACGGTGTCCCGCAGGCCGAGCAGGCGACGCAGGCGGCGATTCTCGGCCTGCGTTTCGGCGAGCTCGCGCTGCGCCGTGCGCAGGCGCGCGTTCTCGTAGACCAGCCGATCGTTGTCGCTCTTCACGTCGACCAAGTACACGTACTGGCCGAGGATGCCGGAGATGCCACGCGAGAGCGCCGCGGCCGCGTATTGAAACGGCGCCGCGACCCGGAGCACGACGCGATCGACGGCGTTCAGCTGCTCCGGCTTGCGGATGCTCGAGCGCAGAAAAAAGAAGGGCAGCGCGAGCAGGAACACCACGAGTCCGGTGTCGCGCAGTCGCTTGAAGAGCGACATGGCTTACCCGATCGCTACTTCCTTCAGGAGCTCGATGTGATCGAGCGTCTTACCGCTGCCGAGCACGACGGCGCTGATCGGATCATCGGCGACCATGACCGGTAGGCCCGTCTCTTCGCGCAGGAGCACGTCGAGGTTCTTGAGCAAGGCCCCGCCGCCCGTGAGCACGATGCCCTTGTCGACGATGTCGGCGGCGAGCTCCGGCGGCGTGCGCTCGAGGGCGAGCAGCACGGACTCCACGATGGCGTTGATCGGCTCGGCCAGCGCCTCGCGCGTCTCCTCGGAGCTCACGAGCACTGTCTTCGGCACACCGGCGACCATGTCGCGGCCTTTGACCTCCATCGTCAGCTCTTGATCGAGCGGATGGGCGTTGCCGATCGTCATCTTGATGCGCTCGGCCGTCTGCTCGCCGATGGCCATGTTGTACTTGCGCTTCATGTACGCGACGATCGCGTCGTCCATCTTGTCGCCGCCGACGCGCACGCTCTGCGAGTAGACGATGCCTGCGAGCGAAATGACGGCGACCTCGGTCGTGCCACCGCCGATGTCGACCACCATGTTGCCGCTCGGCTCGGTGATGGGGAGACCGGCGCCGATCGCAGCCGCCATCGGCTCCTCGATCAGGTAAACCTCGCGCGCTCCGGCGCTCTCGGCGCTCTCTCGCACGGCGCGCTTTTCGACCTCGGTGATGCCGAACGGCACACAGATGATGATGCGCGGCTTCACCAGCGTCCGGCGGCTGGGCGCCCGCGTGATGAAGTAACGCAGCATCGCCTCGGTGATCTCGAAGTCGGCGATGACGCCGTCACGGAGCGGCCGGATCGCGACGATGTTGCCGGGCGTGCGGCCGAGCATGTCCTTGGCTTCGCGGCCGACCGCGAGCACGTTCTGCTCACCGCGCGCGTCACGCTGGACGGCGACGACCGACGGTTCGCAGCTGACGATGCCCTTCCCCTTCACGTAGATGAGGGTGGTCGCCGTGCCGAGATCGACGGCTAGGTCGTTTGAGAACAGGCCGTATAGCCAATCGAAAATCATCGACCGAGGTCGCGTCCAGGGGCTGAGGTCGATCCGCTGGGAGGCACCTTGCCCCCCGCCTCCCTCCGCACCCCGGATGGGAGCTGAGGGCGGCCGGGCCAACCGGCTGAAACGCGAACGCCACCTCGTAGCATGTGGATCCGGCGGGCCGCAATGCGCAGCCCGCTCTTTTCCCCGCTCCAGCCGCCGCTACGGCGTTCACGCGCGCGCCGGCGCAAGCGTACGATTCTATACGCGCGGGAACATGAGTGATTTCGAAGCGCGGCGAAGTGGAGCCGCCGATCGAAAATTGCGTTCAGTCTTCGTCGTCGCGATTCCAGGAGCGCCAGTTGCCGCCGCCACCGCGCTCCGGAGGACCCGCGCGACCCTTGCCTGCACCGCCGGCACCGCGCTTCTTCTTCTTGCGCGCCTCGCTGTCCTCACCGCCTTCGGGAGCACCGCTCGCGCCGCGACGCCGCCCGTCGGGACGACTACCGGGGGGTGGCAGCTCCGGAGGTGCGTTCGAGTAGCCGCCGCCACCGCCGCCACCACCGCCTGACCAGCCACCGCCGTCTTCACGGGGAGGTCGCGGCCCGCCCATGCCACGCCCGCCGCCGCCCGGGGCTGCGCCGCGCGGATGCGCGATGTTCACGAGCAAGCGACGCCCGCGCACTTCCACGCCGCGGAGCGAAATGATCGCCTGGTTCGCCGCGTCCGCGGTCGCGAGCGTGACGAAGCCGAAGCCGCGCGGCCGTCCATCGGGCCCCGCGGGCAGGTGCACCCGCGCGATCGCCGTCACACCGTGCTCACCGAGGAACGCGATGACCTCTTGCTGAGACGCGTCGTACGGCAGGTTGCCGACGTAGAGCGTTCGATCCTCGCTCGCGCCGCCACCACCGCCAGGACCGCCTCCCGGACCACCGCCCTCGGGTCGGCCTTCGCCACGACGCGGCGGCTCCGACGAAAACGGTCGCACCGAAATCGAGCGGCCCGCCTGCAGCGAACCGTCGAGCGATTGCCGCGCGTTGCTCGCTTCCTCAGCGGTCGAAAAGGTTACGAATCCAAAACCACGCGGTCGACCCGTCGCGCGATCTCGCGGTAGCGAAACGTCGACGACCGTGCCACCCACGGCCTCGAAAATTTCGCGCAGGACGTCCTCCGTCACGGAGTCCGGCAAGCCCGCCACGAAGAGCTTGCATGCGTCCTCGGTTGCCATTGTGTTCTGATTGCTGTCGGAAATGGGACCCGCGCCGATCGCGCAAGGTGAATCCCAAAGTCCGAAGACGGTAACGCTACCGCTTTCCGCATTCAAGTGATCTCGGTTCCGCCCCGCGGTTCCGCCCCTGCCCGGGCGGCTGATGTGCGATCCTCCCGCGCCTTGAAAGTAGCCCTCATCGTCAACCCCACCGCCGGAAGCGGGGCCGCGGGGCGTGCCGCCCCGACCGTCCAACGTGCGCTCGAACGGCTTGGGGCCAGCGTCACGCTCGGAGCCACGAAGCAGCCCGGAGACGCGACCCGCCTCGCCCGAGAATCCCGCAGCGCGCACCTCGACTGTACCGTCGTGATGGGGGGTGACGGCACGCTGAACGAGGTGTGCCAGGCGTACATCGACGAGCGCGGCGAACCGCTCGCCGGACCCCCTCTCGCGCTCGTCCCGGCGGGAACGGGCGGTGATTTCCGGAAAACGCTCGGGATCGGTACCGATTTGGAGGCTAGCGTCGAGCACCTCGTCCGCTGCGAACCGCGGCCCTTCGACCTCGGCATTCTCGAGGCTTCCGCTCACGATGGACGACCGGTGACGCGCGCGTTCATCAACATCACGAGCTTCGGGCTCGGCGGACTCACCGACCGCGTCGTGAACGCGGGCCCGAAATGGCTCGGCGGAAAATCCGCGTTTTTTCTCGGCACGTTGCGCGCGCTCCTCGCGTACCAGAACGCAGCCGTGCGTGTGAAAGTCGACGGCAGGGTCTGGCTCGAGTCCCCCGTCGTCAACGTCGCTCTCGCGAACGGCCGCTTTTTCGGGGGCGGCATGCAGATCGCGCCCGAGGCCGATCCCGCGGATGGCCTCTTCGAGGTGGTCGCACTCGGTGATCTCACGCGTCTCCAAACCGTGGGGCTGACGCAGCGCGTGTACGCCGGCACCCACCTCGGCCAGCCGCAAATCAGCGCGACGCGCGGCGCAGTCGTGGAAGCCGAGGCGCTCGTTCCGAACGCCGAGGTGCTCATCGACATGGACGGCGAGACGCCCGGGCGCCTGCCGCTTCGCGCACGGATCGCGGCCGGGGCGCTACGTTTTCGCGGCTGAGGTCGTGAGTCGGACGGGCACGGCCGGTGGCTCGGTGTTTTGGCGCGGCAAACGCGCGAGCAAGAGGATTCCGACGGCGAGGAGCGGCAAGCACCCCCACTGCGCGGGCGTGAGCCCGAGGTAGCGCACGTCACCCCCGGCGATGAACCCGCCCGCCCCGGAGCGCTCGCGCCAAAAATCGAGCACGAAGCGAAGCGGCGCATAGTACGTGCACATCACGCCCGCGAAGAAGCCCCACGGCCTCGGTCGCCCGCGTTGCAGCCACAGAAAAACGAGCATCAGCGGCACCGTGATCGAGAGCTCGACCAAACCGAGATCGATGCGTCCACCGTCGGGATAACGCACGGCGAACCACGCGCTCGAGTGCACGCCCGGATGATCGTGCGCGATCGAGCACCCCGTCCTGCCGAAGGTCCAGCTCACCGGGAAGCAACTCGCGACCACGTCGGCGTACGGCAAAATCGGCGTCTTGTGCCAGAGCCGCCAGGCGAACGCGCCGATGATGCAACCCGTGAAGCCGCCGAAGCTCGAGAGCCCTTCCCACAGCCGGAGGAGCGACCAGGGATCATGCAGCGCCTGCTCGGGGTAGTACGACAGCGTATCGAGCACGTGACCGAAGAAGAAGCTCGAGACGACGATCCACGTGAGGAACGACGTGAGGACGCGCTCGCTCACACCGCGGCGCCGCGCGTACGCGAGCGCCGCGCTCGAGCCCGCGTAGAGCCCTAGTGCGACGAGCGTGCCGAACGGTTTGAGCGCGACGCGCGCAGCCGGAAACGCGCCGAAGGCGTGCGCCGGAATCAGCGTGAAGTCCGGAACTTGAACGTAAGGGATCGCTGGACTCATGGGAGCGGCGCGCGCGACTCAGTTTTTGGGCTTGGTTTTGGGGTTTTGCGCCTTCGGCGCGTGGGGAGCCGGAACGGCGGCGGTAGGTGCCGCCACGACGGCGCCGAACGCGATTTCGTCGTCGCTACCGGGGTCGACGGCCGCGGTGACGACGACGTGAACGCCGTCGCACGCCCGCTCGAGCACAATCGGGCTCACGGCGGGGCGCTCACAGCCGTCCGCCGACAGCTCGGGCCCGAGCGAGTTGCCGACGATCGAGAGCGCGCGACCGATCGCTTCCGCGCGCGACAGTGGATCGGCAAAGGAAACGGGGCGCAGATCGAGCGCTTCGCCGACGCGGCTGAAGAGCTCGCGGCCGTGCAGCCGCAGGCCGGCGACCGACCCCGAGGGCAGCGAAAGCTCGACGACGTACGCCGCTTCGCGCGGAATCAACTGGGTACCGCTGGCGGGAATCGCAAAGCGAGGCCCCGAACTCCGCGCGCAGACGTCGAGCGGACAGCCCGCGGCGGGCTCGGCTATCGCCAAGCGCTCCCGCACGTCCGCGGGCAACGCCGCGAGCGGCTGGCCGTAGCTTCGTACCTGCGCAAGAGCGGAAATCCACGCCGCAAGCTCGGCGATGAACGCCTTCCGTTGCTCCGCCGCGTGCGCGAGTTGCGCCTCGAGCGACTCCACGTGTTCGGTCCGCGCCGTCTCGCGCTTCTTCGCGAAACGCGCCGCACTCTCCAGCTCCTCGATGCGGTCGCGCACGGCCTGGATGCTGGGGCCGTCCGGGAGGCTCTTCGCGTACGCGAGGAGAAGCGGGAGCTCGTCGTGAGCTCGCACGACGTAGGTACGCTCGGCACGCGAAAACCAAACGCGCAGTTCGGGCGCGTAGGGGCCGTCCGGAGCGACGTGCAGATAACGGTTGGCAGCACCGAGACGCGCTTCCACCGTGGGAGCGAGCCGCGTCGCGCGGTACAGGCTGTACGCATCGCGCGAGCTCACGAGCTGGTTGCCCACCGCGCACCCGGCGGCGAGCGCCGCGACGACGGCGAGCGCCGAGCGCTTCACGGCGTCACCTCGGGACAGAATTGGCACTCGCTCGGAGCCAACCGATCCTGATCGCGCGTGTATTTTTCGTATTGGCCACAACCCGTCGCCGCGAGCGCATCGAGACAGACTTCACCGTCGTGGACGAGAGGCACGCAGCCCTCGGGCAGTGTCGGCAGCGGGTAATCGGACGCGCAAACCGCGGTGCAAAAGTCACTCGTGAAGTGACAGTCGCCGCATTTTTCGCAATCGCGCTCGCGCTTGAGCTCGAAGAAGGTGTCCGTGTCGAGCATGTCCGGGTGTTGCCCGCAGCCCCCCACGTCACCGGGCGTCGGCGCCGCACACACCGCCGCGAGCACGAGCACGAACCCGAACCGGACCGCCGCGTGACGCCTGAACCCACTCATGGCAGCACCTCGTGATCGAACCAGGCGCCAATCTGGAGCGCGATGACGGGGATCGCCGTTTTGGTCCGATCGGGCGACGCCGCGCCGTAAAAGAAGCTCCCCACGAGCTCCGCGCTCGCACCGATGCCGCCCGTGAAGAGCCACGCCCCGCCGGCGGCGGCCTCGAGACCCATCGTGGTGTCCGGCGTGAGCACGAGCGGCAGTCCCGCTCGGCCGCGCAGAATCGCGTGCTCGCCGACGGGCAGGAGCGCGACGTAGTACGCGCCGAACACCTGCTGCCCGACGCCTTCCGTCGCGCCGAGCAGCGACAGCTGGAAGCCGTGCTCTAGCGCATCGGGCGGTCCGAACGCGAGCCCCACGCTCAAGTCGAGGTACGCGGCGGTGAAGCCGAACGCGTCGGAGGTGCCGAGGCGATAGGGGTTGTTCGTGTGCACACCCTTGCCGAGCGCGAGCTCAGCGAAGGCATGAATGTACGTGCCGAGCGGGGCCGTGCGCGTACTCGCAATCGCGCGCGACAAGTCGAGCCGCGACGTGTCCTCACCGCCGTCGTCGGCACGCGCGGGTCGTGCGGCGACGGCGACGAGCGCCGCCGCGAAGGCGGCTACGACTCGCCCGCGCGCGACCACGCCTAGCCCCTGCACGCCTGCTCGACGGCGTCGATGTGCTTCGGGATCGCTTCCGAAAGTACACGCGCGCCCGTCTCGGTCACGAGCACGTCGTCTTCGATGCGGATTCCGATACCGCGGAACTCGGGCTGCACCCGCTCGTCCGTCTCCGTGAAGTAGAGCCCAGGCTCGACGGTAAGCACCATGCCGGGCGTGAGCGGCCGCGCCTTCTTCGCAATGTAGTAGGCGCCCACGTCGTGCACATCCATGCCGAGCCAGTGGCTCGTCCCGTGCATGAACCACGGCTTGTAGCGCTTGTTCTCGAGCGCGTCGTCGAGCGGCCCCTCCAAGAGCCCGAGCTCGATGAGACCCTCGGTGAGCACGCGCGCCGCCGCGGCGTGGACGCTCTCGAGCGTCGCGCCTGGCCGCACGGCGTCGATGGCTTTGAGCTCCGCCTCGAGCACGAGCGCGTACACCTTGCGTTGCGCCGGCGTAAAACCGCCGCTCACGGGGAACGTTCGCGTCACGTCGCTCGCGTAGTAATCGTACTCGGAGCCGGCATCGACGAGCAGGAGGTCGCCCTCACGCATCTGCCGGTCGTTCTTGCGGTAGTGCAGGATCGTCCCGTTCGGCCCCGAACCGACGATCGGCGGGTATGCGTGGCGCTCGGAGCCCTGCTGCCGAAACGCACCGCGCAGCAGCGCCTCCGCCTCGTACTCGAACATGCCGGGCTTCGACTTCGCCATCACCGCCCGGTGCCCCTCCGCCGTGATCGCGATCGCGCGCTCCATCCGCGCGATCTCTTCGGGGCTTTTGACGAGCCGCTGCTCGTGCAGCACCGTCGCGGGGTCGACGATCGACCGCGGCGTGCTCGTGGTCCCGCGCCGCGCGAGCCGCCGCACGCCCTCGAGCGCCTGCAGCAGCACGTCGTCGTTCGCGCGCGCCCGACCGAGCGCGTAGTGAACGCTCTCGACCCCACCGAGCAGGCCTGGCAGCTCCTTCGCGAGCTCGTCGAGCGGAAACGCCGCATCCGCGCCGTACGTCGCGGTAGCGCCTTCGACTCCGGCGCGCGGGCCGTCCCACGCCTCGCGCTCCGGGTCCCGCGGCCGCACGAAGAGCACGAAACGCGGCTCCGTCCCGCCGCGCAGCACGAGCACGCTGTCCGGCTCGTCGAAGCCCGAGAGGTAGTGGAAATCGGACTCCTGGCGCCACTCGTTCTCGACGTCGTTGTTTCGGTAGGAGTACGGCGCAGCGAACACCACGAGCGCGGCGTCGCCCATGGCCTCCCGGACGCGCTCGCGACGGCGCTGGAAGTCGACGGACATGGTGGGCAAGTGTTGCACGCCGGGCCGGCGCGCACAGCGGCATTTGACGAGCGCGGGTGCCGGCGGTACGCGTTCGCCGTGACGAGTGAGCCTGCTGGCGGGCCGGACCCCGACGAGTCCGAGGTCGACCGCCGCGGACTCGAGCGCCTCATTCCAGTTCTCGTGAAGCGCATTCTGGAAGCCGGCATCGAACGGCTGAGCGATGGGCCCGACAGCGTACGGCGCGCGGTCGCGGATCTCCGGCTCCCACGCGAAGCGATCGCGTCGGTGCTCTCGCAGATCGACGAGACGAAGACGGGCATCTACCGCGTCGTCGCCAAGGAAGTTCGTGATTTTCTCGAACAAACGAGCTTCGCGGAGGAGCTCACGCGCGCGCTCACCGCGCTCTCCTTCGAGATCAAGACCGAGGTGCGCTTCATTCCGAACGACGCGCGCGGTAGGCCGACGCCCGACGTACGCTCGAAAGTCAGCATGAAGCGCAGGAGCTCGGCGCCGCCAGAGGAACCGGCGCCGGAACAGAACGAAGGAACGCCGACGAGCGACCCGATGGAGGAACGAAAATGAAAGCGTTGAGTGCCGGCTCCGAGATCGACGCCTGGTGCACCAAGTGCCGGATGGATCTCGGACACCGGATCGTGGCCCTCGTGGCCGGCGTGCCGAAGCGCGTGATTTGTCAGACTTGCGGCGGCGAGCACTCGTATCACGCCCCACGCACGCTCCCGCAGAAGGCGGGCGTCTTCATCCGGCGCAACGGCACGACGCCGGCGGCGGAGAAGCGCGCTCAACCCGCGGGCGTCCGCGCCGCTCAACGCGCGCGCGTCGAGCAGGAGCGTTACGACGCGTGGGCTGACAAGACGCTCGGTCGCACCGTAGACGCGTTCAAGCGTTACTCGATGGAGCTCACGCTCAAGCAGGGCGAGCTCGTGCTCCACCCGAAGTTCGGCGAAGGCTACGTCGACTCGGTGCGCGAGGACGGCAAGGTGAGCGTCATGTTCCGCGACGGTGCGCGCACGCTCGCGCATCGCGCGCGCTGACGACCGCGAGCGGCCCGCTCAACGGCGGCGCTCGCCGCGGCCACGCGTTCGCTCTTCGCGACCGCGCGTGGGTCCGCGCTCCGGGCGCTGCTCCGCACGGCCGCGCGTCGCTTCCTGGCGCGGGCGCTGCTCCGGGCGGCCGCGCGCGGGTCCGCGCTCCGGGCGCTGCTCTGCGCGGCCACGCGCCGGTCCGCGTTCCGGGGGCCGCTCGGCTCGACCACGCGTCGCTTCCTCGCGCGGGCGCCGCTGCTCGGCGGAATCCCAGCTCCCGCGGGGGCGGTCCGGCCGGGGACGCGCCTCGGCGACATCCCTACGGGGGCGGGCGTTCTCACGCTCGGGGCGACGCGCCTCGTCCGAGCGACGGCCGTGCGACTGTTCGCGGGCGGGGCTCGGCCGTTCGGCGGCGTTGCGGCCACGAGGCGCGGACGCGCGCGGCCTACGCGGCGCGACGTGCCCACCGCGCATATCGGCGAGGGGGTCGGCGCCGTGGATGCGCCGAGGCACCCCGTACTCTTGCTTCATCGTGCGAAGCTCGTCGAGCGTGAGCCGCCGCCATTCGCCCGGGCGGAGCCCTTCGGCGGTGATGCCCGCGTGCGCCACGCGCGCGAGGCGCATGACCGGGACACCCGCGTGCTCCCCGAGGCGACGCACCTGACGGTTGCGTCCTTCGCCGAGCTTCACGCTGAGCCAACTCTTACCCTCCTCGACGCGCAGGAGGTTCACTTCCGCCGGTTGCGTGGCGCGGCCGTCGATGACGATGCGCTCGCGCAAGCGCTCGAGGGAGCGTTCGTCGACGACACCCGCGACCTTCGCTACGTACTCCTTCTTCGCGTGGTGCCGCGGATGCATGAGGTGACTCGCGAGCTCGCCGTCGTTCGTGCAGATGAGGGCGCCGCTCGTGTGAAAATCGAGGCGCCCGACCGGAACGACGCGCGAGCCCACGTCCTTCAGGTACTCCGCGACCGTCGGGCGCCCTTCCGGATCCTTCAAGGTGCAGACGACGCCACGCGGCTTGTGCAGCACGACGTAGACGAGCGGCTCCGCCACCACGAGCCGGCCGTCGACTTCCACGCGCGCGCGCGTTCCGACTCGCACCCCGAGCTCGCTCACGATGCGTCCGTCGACGCGCACGCGCCGCGCGACGATCAGCGCTTCCGCGGCGCGGCGCGACGCAACGCCCGCGCGCGCGAGTACCTTCTGGAGCCTCTCTTCGGGCAACGCTCTCGGAGCCTCTCTAACTAGGGTTGGCGAGCTTGAAACGAAAGCTCACCCTCGTCACGGGAAGATTCGCGACGGGCGGGATCCAGCGAGGAACGGCGACCGCCGCAAAGCGCAACGCCCTGCGACCGTTGCGAACTGCATCACCAACACCGCCGGCCTCGCCGGTTTTCGCGTGGCAGGTGCCCGCTCGCGCCGATCGAGATCTGGCCTTCCAAGATCGCTGACGTCATTCTCGTCGCCGCGCGCTGACTCGAGCGTCGGTGACACCCCCGTCGAGCGCTTGGTCTTGCTTCTGCTTCTCTTCAGCCGCCGCCTTCTGATCGGCGGCTTCGTCGTCACGGCGCTCCTTCTCGTTCAGTTCGCGCAGCGTGATCTCGTCGCGGTCCCAGCGATCGACGCGGCCATCGCCGTCGAGATCCACGCCTTCGCGCTGGAGCTTGCCGTCGTCGTAGATCTCCCAGGTGTCGATCTTGCCGTCGTGGTTCGAGTCGCGCTGCACGCGGCTGAGCTTGCCGTTCATGTACACGCGCGTCTCGTCGGGCTTTCCGCGCCCCGCGTGATCGACCTCGACTTTGACGATTTTTCCGCGGGCAAACGTGACCCAGGTGTCGATGCGCCCGTCGTAGTCCGTGTCCGCGGTCTCCTTCAACGGCTCGCCGCGCTCGTTGTAGGTACGGACGACGTCCTTGGCTCCGTCGAGGTTCGTATCGACCTCGCGGCAAATGATGACGCGGCGCCGCTCCTCCCCTTCACCCACGAGCGCGTACACGCGCCGAATATTCTGCGAGACGGAGCCCGGCCCCGACGTCTCTTGAACCTCGCGATCGGAGCGACCTTTGAAGTCGCAGCGCGACGAATCCTCTCCCGCGAGACCGCGCGGGCGACCTTCACGTTGCGTCGCGACCTGGGGCGGCGGGCCCTCTTGCGTTCCGCCGCCGCCGCAGGCGAAGCCGAGCACGCCTGCACCGGCGGCGACCGCAACCACGGCCAACGTTCGATCCCAAGAACCTGCGCGTGACACGGCACTCATTTGGCCCCCGGTTTCGCAGGCGCAGCCTTGGTGGCAGGTGCTGGAGCCGGCGCGGATGGCGCCGGCGCGGGTGCCGGAGCCTCGGCGGGCTGGCTCTGGACCTCGGTCGGCGTGGCGGTCGGCTCCTGGAAATCAGGGCCCTTTGCCTGCTGGTAGTACTGGTGCTCCGGCGGCACGTAGCCGGTTTCTTTGCAGTAATCGATGGTGGTGCCCGGGTCCGGCTTACCGTCGCGGTTCGCGTCGGTGTGAATCATCGGGCACCCGGGCTTCGGGTACTCCCACCACTGATCGACGACCGCATCGGCGTCGGAGTCGCGCTCGGTGCGCGCGAGCACGCCGTTCTGATACGTGTCCCAGGTGTCGAGACGATTGGCGAGTAGCGTCGCGCGCTCGCTCTGCACGGGAACGCCGCCGCGATACTCGATGATCTCGTCGATGGTGCCGTCGTGGTCGAAGTCGTACTCGCGGCGGCGGAGCTGACCGCTGCCGTCGTAGTACGCATAGACGTCGAAGCGACCGTCGAGACTCAGATCCGCCGCTTGGCACACCAGACGGCCGTTCTTCTTGACGATGACGATCTCCGCCTTGCCGTCGCCGTTCGCGTCGAGGCGCTCGGCGCCCGGCGAGTTCGTGTCGCACTCCTCGTGAACCACGCGCGTGTCGCGACCGCGGCCCACGTTCGCGGCACTTCGCGCGCTCGGCTCTGAGTTACAGCCAAAGCATAAAAGAGCCAGGGACCCGAGCTTTGTCCACGTCCCGTACCCGCGCCGACGCATGCCGGCATGTGTACCCCGCTTGGCCCGCAGATTCTAGAGGGGCAGCGTGGCAACGCACTTCCGAGCATGAGCGAGTCCGCATGAGCCCGTTTCTCATAACAGCTCGTATTTATTATATTTTATGTTGATTTACCGCGACATACTGCATTGACAATGCACGTATGGGAATCTAGTGTAACGGCTCGCTAATTCGAGTCCGCGCGTCGATGTCCCGGAAGAAAATCTCCACGACCATCTACATTACGCCCGAGCAGAATGAGCTGCTCCACCTGCTGCATTCGCGGACCAAGGTGCCGGTGGCGGTGTACATCCGGGAAGGTATCGACCTCGTGCTGAAGAAGTACGAGGACTCGTTGCCGGGACAGCGCACGTTGGAAGCAGCCGCCGCGAACCCTTCCGCGAGTCGTACTTCCAAGAAATAACCGCGCTCCGGTGCTATCCACCGGCGCCCCGCCAGCCGGGCGTACACGCTCATGCCGACCGATCCGAGCCGCATCCGGAATTTTTCGATCATCGCGCACGTCGATCACGGAAAATCCACGCTCGCCGATCGCATCCTCGACGTGACGGGCGCGATCACCGAGCGCGAGAAAGTCAGCCAGTTTCTCGACAAGCTCGAGCTCGAGCGCGAGCGCGGCATCACGATCAAGGCCCAGTCCGTCAGGCTGCGCTACCGCGCGCTCGACGGTAAGGACTACCAGCTCCAGCTCATCGACACGCCCGGCCACGTCGACTTCAACTACGAAGTCTCGAGCAGCTTGCGCGCCTGCGAAGGAGCGCTCCTCGTGGTCGACGCGACGCAGGGCGTGCAGGCGCAAACGGTCGCGAACGCGTACCTCGCGATCTCCAATTCGCTCGAGATCATCCCGGTCTTGAACAAGGTGGATCTGCCGTCGGCGGACGTCGATCACGCGGCCGAGCAGATCGAGGAAGTGATCGGCATCGACTGCTCCGGCGCGCTCTTCGCGAGCGGCAAGACGGGCGTCGGCGTGCGCGAGGTGCTCGAGGCGGTCGTCGCGCGCGTCCCGCCGCCGAAGGGTGACGCGAACGCTCCGCTGCGCGCGCTGCTCTTCGACAGTTGGTACGACAGTTACCGCGGCGCGGTCGTCATGCTGCGCGTGATGGAAGGCACGCTCAAGAAGGGCGAAAAGATCAAGTTCATGGTCACGGGCAGCGTGTACGAGGTCACCGAGATCGGGGCCTTCACGCCGCACGCGAGTGCGCTCGAAGAGCTCGGCCCGGGTGAAGTCGGCTTCGTCGCCTGCAACGTGAAGAGCACCGAGGACACGAAGATCGGCGACACCGTGACGCACGCGCAGCGCTCCGCGACGCAGCCCCTGCCCGGCTTTCGCGAAGTGAAACCGATGGTCTTCGCCGGCGTCTATCCGACGGACTCGGCCGACTACGAGAACTTGCGCGACGCGCTCGCGAAGCTGCACCTGAACGACGCGTCCTTCCAGTTCGAGCCCGACACCTCGGACGCACTCGGATTCGGCTTCCGCTGCGGCTTTTTGGGTCTGCTCCACATGGAGATCATTCAGGAGCGGCTCGAGCGCGAGTACAACCTCGACCTCATCACGACGGCGCCGAGCGTCGTGTACATCGCGCACCGCAAGGACGGCGAAGTCGTGCGCGTCGACAACCCGTCGAAGATGCCGGCCGTCGGCGACCTGGAGTCGATCGAAGAGCCGATCCTGAAGCTTACCGTGCACGTGCCGTCGGAACACGTGGGCGCCGTGGTTTCGCTGTGCGAGGAGCGCCGCGGCGTGCAGCTCGGCATCCACTACGCAACGAAGGATCACGTCGTCGTGACCTACGAGATGCCGCTCGCGGAAGTGATCCTCGACTTTCACGACAAGCTGAAGAGCGTGTCTCGCGGCTACGCGAGCATGGATTACGAGGTCACGGGCTACCGGGCCGACGACCTCGTGAAGCTCGACATGCTGCTCAACGGTGAGGCGCTCGACGCCCTCAGCATCATCGTGCACCGGGCGACCTCCTACGCGCGCGGCCGCGCGCTCGCGGCCAAGCTCAAGGAGCTCGTGCCCCGCCAGCAATACGAGGTCGCGATCCAAGCCGCCATCGGCTCGAAGGTGATCAGCCGCGAGACCGTGCGCGCGATGCGCAAGGATGTGACGGCCAAGTGCTACGGCGGCGACATCAGCCGCAAGCGCAAGCTCCTCGAGAAGCAAAAAGAGGGCAAGAAGCGCATGAAGGCCGTCGGCAGCGTAGAAGTGCCGCAGGAGGCATTTCTCGCGATCCTGAAGCTCGAGGGTTGAGACCAACGGCCGGAAGCGGATCGGATGGGTGAGTACGCCGGCCGAGTGCGCTAAGGTCGCGCCATGGCGTCGAATCGAGCGGCAAAGCTCGCCCAGCTGAACGGAACCGTGCCCGAGTGGGGCGCCGTCACGCACGTCGAGACGGCGCCGTTCGGCAACCGGCTCAAGCTCGAGCGCTTCCGGCTCAAAAACGGTCTCGAAATCCTCGCGTGCGAGGATCGTTCGGCGCCTGTCGTCGCGTACCACACCTGGTTTCGCGTCGGCTCCCGTCACGAGCGCATCGGCAAGACCGGTCTCGCCCACCTCTTCGAGCACCTCATGTTCAACGAAGTGGAGGGCCGTGCCTCCGGTGAGTTCGATCGCTTGCTCGAGGAGGCCGGCGCGGAAAGCAACGCGTCGACCTGGCTCGATTGGACGCAGTACAACATCGCGATCCCCAAGGACAAGCTCGGGCTCGTCATCGGGCTCGAAGCCGAGCGCATGTCGCGGCTCGTCCTGCGCGAGCCGCAGGTGACGAGCGAAAAGGAGGTCGTCGCCAACGAGCGGCGCTTCCGCGTGGACGACGACGTCGAAGGCTCCGTGAGCGAGCTCTTGTGGGCGACGGCGTTCGAGAAGCACGCGTACCGCTGGCCGACGATCGGCTGGATGAGCGACATCGAGGGCTTCACCACGGACGACTGCGCCGCGTTTTATCGGACGTACTACGCGCCCAACAACGCAACCGTGATCGTCGTCGGCGACTACACGGAGAGCGCGTTGCTCGAGAAGCTCGCGCGCGCGTACGGCGCGATCCCGCCGAGCTCGCTGCCCGTCGAGGATTACCAGGCCGAACCGCCGCAAACGACGGAGCGGCGCCGCGAGGTAAAGAAGCCGACGCCCACCGAAAAGGTAGCGATCGGCTACCACGGGCCCGCGCTCGGCGATTTCGATCACCTCGGCCTGTCGCTGCTCGTGGACGTGCTGTTCGGCGGTCGCGCAAGCCGCATGCATCAGAGCCTCGTGCGCAAGCAAGAGCTCGCGGCGGACGTGCGAGCGTCCGTCGGACCCTTTCGCGATCCCGGCCTGTTCGAGATTTTCGCCTCGGCGCGCGAGGGGCATCATGCCGAGCAGTTGCTCACGGCGATCGACGAGGAGCTCTCGCGTGCCTGCGAGGAGCCGGTGACGAACGAGGAGCTCGAGCGGGCGCGGGCGCGGACCGAGCTCGGGCTCGTCGCCGGACTCGAGACCGCCGAAGGCAAGGCCTCGACCATCGGCTTTTACGAAACGGTGCTCGGGCGACCCGCGGCGGCGTTCGAACGCCTCGACGCGATCCGGCGGCTCGGACCGAGCGATCTGTTGCGGGCGGCACGGCGCTATTTCACCGACTCGGCGCGCAGCATCGTGTTCGTGCGGGCCGAGCTCGCCGGCAGCGCGCAGAAGGCGGCCGAATGAGCCAGGCACACGCCGCCGCCAGCGCCGAGCAGAACCTCTTGGTCGAGACGAGTCACGATCTGCCGCTCGTCTCGGTCACCGTCGCGCTGCGCATGGGCGCACTCGAGGATCCGCCAGACGCCGAGGGCTCGGTGCGCTTGCTCGGCCGCCTGATGCGGCGGAGCGCGGGTGGTCGTTCCGCTGAACAAAACGACGCGCTCGTCGAAGGCATCGGCGCGGCGCTCGGGGCCGACGTGACGCAGAGTACCGTCTCGTTTCAGGGCAGCGTCATCACGCGCTCGCTCGATCGGTTCGGTGAGTTCTTGGTCGACGCGCTGGCGCGTCCCGCCTTGCCCGAGGACGAGCTCATGCGGCTCAAGCGCGAGACGCTTGCCGAGTTGACGGAGACGCTCGACGACGACCGCAGCCTCGCGCGGCGCTGGTTCCGCAAGCGCATGTTCGCCGGGCATCCGTACGGCCGCTCGGCGGCGGGCACGAAGGCGGGCATCGAGCGCGCGACGATCGACACGCTGCGCACGCTCTACCGGCGGCTGGTCGTGCCGGAAAACCTCGTGATCGCGCTCGCCGGCGACGTGACGACCGAACGCGCGGCGCGTTTCGCGTCCGATCTCGCCGCCGCGCTCTCGCACGGCTCGCCCCTCGTCGATCGCACTCCCGAGCCGACGATGCGCGCCGGACGGCACCTCGTGCTGGTCGACAAGCCGGAGCGCACGCAGACCCAGATCATCATCGGCGGCCTCGGCAGTCACCCGTCCGACGCGGATCATTTTCCGCTTTCGGTCGCGAACACCGCTTTCGGTGGCACGTTCACCGCGCGGCTCATGCAGGAGGTTCGCGTGAAGCGCGGCTGGTCGTACGGCGCCTACTCGAGCCTCCCGTACGATCGGCGTCGGCAGGCCTTCAGCATGTGGACGTTTCCGAAGGCGGCGGACGCCGCGGCATGCTTGGCGCTACAGCTCGACATGCTCGAAAAGCTGCGCACCAAGGGTCTCGCGAAGTCCGAGCTCGCGTGGGCGAAACGTTACCTCGTCCGTTCGCACGCCTTCGCCATCGACACGGCCGCCAAGCGGGTCGGGCTCAAGCTCGACGCCACGCTCTACGACTTGCCCGCCGGTTACTACGAGAATTACACCGACCACCTGCGCGCGGTGACGCACGAACAGGCGAACGCCGCGCTCCGCGAGCGGCTCTCGGACGAAAACCTGCTCATCGCGCTCGTGGGGACCGACAGCAACGTCGGCGACGGCGTGCGCGCCGCGATTCCGCGGCTCGCGAGCAGCGAGCTCGTGCCGTATGACGCGGAGTGACGGCCGCTCGCCGCCGGCTAAATCCAGCCGAGGAGGCCGACCTGCAGCGCGATGCTGCGATACTCGATGTCGTAGGCGGGGCCGGCGTCCGGGTCGTGCTTACCGGTCAGCGACTGATCGAACGTGAGCCCGACCTCGAAACCGAAGTGACCCGCGACGACGATCGGGAACATGCATTCGAGGTTCAAGCCGAGGCTCGACTCCTTGTATTGATTGCCCACCGCCGTCGAATGATAGAAGAAGCCGCCGCGCGGCCAGATCCCGGCGACACGACCGAACATGTGCAAAAAGCCGATGCGCGGCGCGACGATGAAGTCGTTCGACGCGTCGGAGAGTGAAAAACCGACCGCGCCCCCTAGGCTCAGCTGGTTTACGAGCATGTAGTCGAAGGCGAGCCGCGGAATATTGTAAGGGACGCCGCTCTTCGCGAAGCCGAACGCGATCACGGTGTCGTTCGCTTCGACGTGATTGGCGGGCGCCGGGGGCTCGAAGCGCCAGTGTTCGCCTCGCACGCCGAACAAGCGCTCGGCGCTGAAGATCGCGTCACCCTTCGAGCCGAGGAGCTGTGCCGAAGCAGGTCGTGCGCAGAAGCCAACGAGCGCGAGCGCCAGCGTCGCGAGGAGATGCCGCATCATGGAGCGGCATTTTCGCTCACCAGCCCGAGTTTTTCTACGAGTTCGCGCGCAAGCTCCCCTGCCTCACGCGTGAGCGCAGCCTCGAGCGCCGAGCTCGAGCCACCGCTGGTAGGTTCGGCGCGCAGATCGACGTACAGCTTGAGCTTCGGCTCCGTGCCGCTCGGCCGGAGCAGCACGCGCCCGCCCTGAAGCTCGAGCTCGACGAGAGGCGCGGCAGAAAGCCACGGCGGACTCGCGGCCGTCGCACGCCGATAGTCGTGCACGCCTGCGATTGCGCGCGCACCAAGGCTCGTGAAAGCCGGGCTGGCCGCGCGATCGAGGACGCCGCTCACTGCCTCCGCCACGGGTCGGCCCGCGATGGCGACGTTGTGTTGGGCGCTCGCCCAGACGCCGAACTCGCGTGCAATCACGTTGAGCCGATCGAGCAAGCTTTGCCCATTTTTGCGACACCGCGCGGCCAGATCGGCGAGCGCCACGGCCGCGGCGATGCCGTCCTTGTCGCGCACGGCCGGAGTGAGCGAGTAGCCAAGCGCCTCTTCGCAAGCGTAAGCGAAGCGCCCGGCGCCACGGCGCTCGAGGGCGAGCATCGCCGTCCACAGCCACTTGAAACCGGTAAGCGTGCGTTCGACTCGCGCGCCACGCGAACGCGCGATGGCTTCGACGAGCGGCGTCGTGACGATGCTCGTCGTCACGAGCGGCAAAGCGTGCGGGGGCGCGCCGGGCGACACGGCTGGGATGCGCGCGTCGGCGAAGAGCGCGGCGAGCTGATTGCCGGTCAGTCGCTGCCAGCGGCCGCTCGGCGTCGGAACCGCCACCGCCAGGCGATCCGCGTCAGGATCGTTCGCAATGAGCACGTCCGCGCCCTCGTTGGCCGCGAAGGCGAGCGCGAGCTCGAGCGTCTGCGGCTCCTCGGGGTTCGGAAACGGCGTCGTCGGGAACGCGCCGTCCGGCTGCGCTTGCTCCGGCACGACGCGCACGTCCGTGTAGCCCGCACGCGCCAACGCCCGCGCGGCGAAACGCCAGCCGACGCCATGCAGCGGCGTGTAAGCGATGCGAAGCGGCCCGCCTTCGTGCGGGCCGAGCTGGGCGAGCACCTCCGTGAGGTAGCGCTCGAACCACGCGTTCACGTCGAGCGCCTCGAGCTCGCTCTGCCAAGGAGTGGGGACGGCCGCGTTCGCCTGGAAATCGACGCGCGGCACGCTCGCTGCCGGCCCGACGCGCTCGATCGCGCGCTCGATCGCGCTGTCGTGCGGAGCGGTGAGCTGCACCGCGTCGTCCAGATAGAGTTTGTAGCCGTTGTCGTCGCGCGGGTTGTGGCTCGCCGTGATGACGATGCCGGCCGTCGCTGCGAGGACGCGCGCAGCATACGCGACGAGCGGCGTCGGTACGGGCTCGGCGAAGTAGCGCACCGGGATCTTCGCCGCCGCGAGCACGCTGCAGACGTCGGTCGCGAAACGTTCACTCGACGTGCGGGCATCACGACCGACGACGACCGGGAGCGACCGCGCGCCGCTCCGTGTCCCGAGAAAATCAGCGAGCCCGCGCGTCGCGCGGATCACGGTGGCTCGGTTCATGCGCGCGGCGCCGGCGCCCACTCTTGCCCGGAGCCCCGCCGTGCCGAACACGAGCGGCGGCGTCATGCGCGCCTTCACCTCGTCGAGCGCGCCCGCGGCGATGAGGGCCGTGAGCTCGCGCTGCGTCTCCGGATCCGGATCACCCTCGATCCAGGCTGCAGTGAGGGTGCGGAGGGCTTGATCGTCCATCGGCTTCGGGGCGCTCGACCCACGATTAAGCTAGCCGGTCTTGTGCGCCTTCGCGAGCCGCTCGGCGAGCGAGGTATCGTAGTCGCCGCTGCGAAATTCGGCGCTAGCGAGGACGACGCGCAAGAAATCACGATTCGTCTGGCGCGGGCCGCGCGCGCCGGCGAGCTCGATTTCGGTCGCTGCGAGCGCGGCGTCGAGGCGCAGAATCGCTTCCTCGCGCGTCGCGCCGTGGGCGATGATTTTCGCGATGAGCGGGTCGTAGTGCGGAGTGACCTCCCCACCCTCGACGTAGCCGGCGTCGATGCGGACGCCCGGCATGTCCACGGGCGGGCGAAATCGGACGAGCTTTCCAGGCTGCGGCACGAAACCCATGCTCGGATTCTCCGCGTAGAGCCGAGCCTCCACGGCGTGCCCCTGCGGCGTGACGGCACGCAAGGACTCACGCAAGGGCTCACCCGCGGCGATTGCGAGCTGTTCTTCGACGATGTCTATGCCGGTCACGAGCTCCGTCACGGGATGCTCGACCTGGATCCGCGCGTTCACCTCGAGAAAGTAGAAGTCCCCGCGAGCGTCCGCGACGAGCTCGATGGTGCCGGCTCCCGTGTACGCAACCCCGGCGACGAGCTCGAGCGCCCGTGCCGCGAGCTCGGCCCTGCGTACTTTGCCCACGTCACCGGCGAGAAACGCCGCGGGCGACGGGCTCTCTTCGATGATCTTCTGATAGCGGCGCTGCACACTGCACTCGCGCTCGCCGAGAATCACCGCCGTGCCGTGGGCGTCGCGCAAGACCTGGAGCTCGATGTGCCGGGGGCGTTCGAGGTAGCGCTCCAGGTACACGCGAGCGTCGAGGAACGCGGCGCGCCCACGCTCGGCGCAAGACTTTGCCGCGCGTTCGAGCTCGGAGACGTCGCGCGCGATTTGCATGCCGATGCCGCCGCCGCCGCCGGCCGCTTTGACCAGGACCGGAAATCCGATGCGTTCAGCTTCAGCGCGAAGCCGCTCGGCGTCGGCGGGATCCACCGGGCCGTCGCTACCAGGCGGTGGCACGAGGCCGGCCGCGCGTGCGCTCTTGCGCGCGAGGATCTTGTCGCCCACGAGGCGCATCGCCTCGGGTGAAGGCCCGACGAAGACCGCACCCGCCGCGCTAACCGCGGTCGCGAACTCGGCGTTCTCGCTGAGTAGGCCGTAGCCGGGGTGCACCGCGTCCGCGCCCGTATCGGCGATCGCCGCGAGGAGCGCCGGGACGTTGAGATAGCTCTCCTTGACGGGCGAAGGTCCGATGCGGACGGCTTCGTCGGCCAACGCAACGTGCGGCGAGCCCACGTCCGCGTCCGAAAAGACGGCGACGGTGCGCAAGCCCAGCCGCTCGGCCGTGCGGAGCACGCGGCAGGCGATTTCACCGCGGTTCGCGACGAGGAGCTTCGCGAAGGGGAACGTCATAGCGGAGCTCGGCTACGGCCGAGCTCGATGAGGCCCGGCGCGAGTGCGAGCTGCCCACACGCAGCGGACACCTCGTCCCCGCGGCGAGCGCGCACGAAACAGGAGTAGCCGTAGCCGGCCACGCGCGCCTGAAACGCGTCCACGCGCTCCGGCGGCGACGCTTGGAAACCGGAGCCCTCGACCGGATTCATCGGGATTAGGTTCACCTTCACCGCCAGCCCGCTGAGCACGCGCACGAGCCGATCGGCGTGAGCGTCCGTGTCATTCACGCCGTCGATGAGCGTGTACTCGATGGTGATGCGACGCCGGCGCGGCAGCGGATAGCTCTTGAGCGCGGCGATGAGCTCGCTGAGCGGATAGCTCTTGTTCATCGGGACGATACGATCGCGTGTCGCGTCGTCAGGGGCGTGCAGCGACACGGCCAGACCGACTTTTCCCGCGAAATCGGCGCCGAGCTTCTTCAGGCCCGGGACGAGACCCACGGTGGAGACGGTGATGCGCCGAGGGCTCATGCCCGTCCCTTCGGGGTGCGTGAGGAGTCGGAGCGAGCGCGCCGTCTCCTCGTAGTGGTGGAGCGGCTCGCCCATCCCCATGAAGACGAGATTGGTGAGATCCTCGTTCGCGTCGAGGTAGCGGCGCGCGATGATGACCTGACTCACGATCTCGTCGGCGCCGAGGCCGCGGCCGAGACCGGCGCGACCGCTCGCGCAGAACACGCAACCCATGGCGCACCCGAACTGCGTGGAGACACACAGCGTCACGCGCGTGCGCTCGGACGGCGCGTCGAGGCCGAGCTCGTCGTCGTCGTCGTCGCTCGCGGCGGCCAGATCGGCATCGCCGGAGAGCGGCGTCATCGGGATCAGCACGCACTCGATGCGCCCCCCGCTCGGCATACCGAGCACGAGCTTGCGCGTGCCGTCCTTCGCGCGGTGCACGTCGACCACCTCGAACGGAGACGTGAGCCCGCCTTCTGCGAGTCGCTCGCGGAGTGCGAGCGGCAGATCGGTCATTTTCGCCGCGTCGAGCTCGCCCCGCCGGTGGATCCAGCGAAAGATCTGCGTGGCTCGATATTTCGGCTCACCAAGCGCGGCGAGCGCCGCCGTCCACTCTTCGGGAAATCGCCCGACCGGACGCAGATCGCTCATCGTTCCTTCGCTTTCGCTTCTTCCCAATAGCCGTCGAGAACCTCGAGCGGCGGACCCGGGAGCGGTTTGCCGTCAACGCCGCGCGCAAAGCCGCCGTGGCGCTCCTTGACGCGATTTTCGACGTGACCGAAGCGCCGCGCGAAGCGGTCGGCGGTGCCGCGCAGCGCCGTCTCGGCGTCGAGGTTGTGATGGCGCGCAAGGTTCACGAGTGCGAAGAGCACGTCGCCGAGCTCCGCCTCCATGTGCGCCTTGTCGCCCGACGCGAGCGCCTGGTCGAGCTCCGCGAGCTCCTCCGCGACCTTCTGGCGCGAGCCGCGCCCGTCGGGCCAATCGAAGCCGACGCGACTCACCTTTTCACTCATGCGCTGGGCGCGCTGCAGCGCCGGCAGCGAACGCGGCACGCCGCCGAGCACGGGTCGGTCCTTCTTCTCTTCGGCCTTGATGCGCTCCCAATTCTTGAGCACCTCTTCCGAGCCGTCGACCGTGGTGTCACCGAACACGTGCGGATGGCGCCGCACGAGCTTCTCGACGATCGAGCGCACCACGTCGTCCGGGCCGAAGCGCCCTTCGCGCCGCGCGAGCTCCCCCAAAAAGACGACCTGGAGCGCGAGGTCACCGAGCTCTTCGCAAAGACCGTCGAAGTCCTGGGCGTCGATGGCGTCGATGACCTCGCACGCCTCCTCCAGCACGTAGCGGCGGATCGACGCGTAATCCTGCTCACGATCCCAGGGGCAGCCGTCCTCGTCGAGGAGGCGGCGCATCAGCGCGACGAGTGACGGATACGTCGCGCCCTGCTGCTCGGCGAGCGGAGGCGACTCGGGAATCGGAAATGGGCGGCCCATGGCGCGGGTTCGTAGCACCGCTCCAGGGCCGAAACGAGCTCGGGCGGCCCCGTGTTACGCTCGGCGTCCGATGGCGGTGCTCCTCGAAGAACGGCAGGGGGCGGTCGCACTGCTCCGGTTGAATCGCCCCGAAACGCTGAACGCGCTCGATCGCGAGCTCGTTTCCGGGCTGGGCGACGCGCTCGAGCGCATCACGGCGGATCCCGCCGTGCGCGCCGTCGTCTTGACGGGTGAAGGCGGCGCCTTCTGCTCGGGCGCGGATCTCAAAGAGGCGCTCAGGGATTTGGACGGCGGGGTGTCGCTCGGCGAACGCTTGGCACTGTTTCAGCGCAACGTGCGCCTGATCGCGAGCGCGAAGCAGCCCGTGATTGCGGCCGTGGACGGCGCGGCGGTCGGCTTCGGCGCGGATCTGGCGCTCGCGTGCGACCTGCGCCTCGTGAGCGAACGCGCGTACTTCGAAGAGAAGTTCGTCGGTATCGGCTTGATGCCGGACGGCGGCGGCACCTTCCAGCTGCCGCGCCTCATCGGACTCGGCCGAGCGCTCGAGCTCCTCCTGCTCGGTGAGCGGCTCACCGCCGGTCGTGCCGTCGAGCTCGGCCTCGGGTTACGTGTCGTGCCGCCGAACGAGCTCGTCAGCCAGGCGCTCGCGCTCGCCGCCCGTCTCGCCGAAGGTCCGCCGCTCGCACTTGCCAAGATCAAGCACGCGACGCGGGCGAGCCTGGTCGGCAACCTGGACGACGCGCTCGAACGCGAAGCGTCGGGCCAGGCAGAGCTGCTCGCGAGCGCCGACCTGCGCGAAGGCATCTTGGCGTTCAAAGAGAAGCGCAAGCCGCGTTTCAGCGGAAGCTGAGCGCGACGGCTCCGGGCACGGCGCTCAGGAGCCGAGGCAGCCGAAGTCGATCGCCACCTTGACGGTGGGGTCGCCTTCCACGGCGGTGCACGTGGTCGGGCAAAGCTCGATCTTGGAGAAATCAGTGCTGAAGTAGAAGCCCTGATCGCCGCCGCAATCGGCTTCCGACGCGTGGCGGTCGAGTGGCACGTTCGCGCCGCTCCCGGGCTTGTACGACACCTTGGTTTGATCGAAATCGACGATGCCGTGCGTCGGCTTCGGCACGTCGTACTCGCACGACGCTTGGGCGCCTTCGATCACGCCTTCGGCGATCTTGTTGAAGATGTCGTTGAAGTTCGAGTTGTAGCAAGACGGGTAACGCAAGCCGCCCGTGAGAATGCTCAATGCTTGATACCCGACGCCCGGTTCCGAGCTGTCCTGCAGGTTCTGCCCCATCGTGCCCTGGCAGGTCGTTTGAACGGTGCCGTCACCCTTGCAGCAGCGAGTCTCGATGGGGTCGCTCGGCGTGAGCGGCGTGGGGTTGGTCACGGCGTTGCCCGCGAAGCCGACGATGCTGTACCAGACGTAATTGCGATCGCCCGCCGTCGTTTCGAACTGTGCAGGGTCCGCAGCGCGCAGCGCGGCGTCGAACTGAGTGGCCCAAGTCTGCTCGTTCGTTCCCGACAACAAATTCGGACACCCGATACCGCTGTCGGTCTTGGGGCTGTCATCCGTGATGGCGATGAAGACCTTGTACGCGTCCTTGCGCACGAACTTGCTCCAACCGTTCGGCGCGACGGGGACGAAAGCGGCCCCCGGCGCGGCCCCGAAGACAGGGTGCGTACGCGCGTTGGGATAAGGATCGCTGTGAGTGTAAGCGTCCAAGAGCCGGCACCAGAGGTCGTTCGAGCCGATGTCGGTGCTGTGTTGGTAAAACTTCGGCGGATTTTCGACGAGCTGCGGAGTGACGGTACCCACGGCCGCGTTCGTCGGGCACGTCAGTGTGCTGAGCGGTGCGCCGATGCAGATCGAATACGCCGAGTCCGACGCGCCACCCCCGTCGAAGTTGTGGCTGAACACGTTTCCATAGCGTGAGACCAAAATCACGCGATAGTCGATCCCGCTCGCGTCCAAGATCGCGGCGAAATCACTGTTGATGCGTGCCTGCACCTGCTGGATCTCGCCGGCCATGCTCTCGGAGTTGTCGATGGCGACGATCACGTCCATCGGACGCTTGCGGAGCATCGCCACGCCGGTTTCGCTCGCGCACGCGCCGCCCTGCCCACCCATCGGCGGGTCGTAGGTGAAGTTGATGTCCGGGAGCCCGGCGGCGCTGAAGTCATTGCCGACACCGCCCTCGCTCTCGCCGCCTTGCGACGAACCACCCGTGCCGCCTTTGCCGCCCTTGCCGCCCTTGCCGCCCCGCGCGCCGATGCCAGCGCTGCCACCCGTGAGGCTGATGGTGCCTCCGCTGCCGTTGTTCGCGCTACCCCCCGTGCCCGTCGAGCCGCCCGTCGTGCCTGCCCCGGCGGAGCCGCCGCTGACGGAATGCGGCGAATTCGACGACGTGACGTCGGCGGTGCCGGAGCACGCATAGATCACCGAGAGAACGACCGCGCTCGCGAGCCATTGACCGCGCTTTGCCATCACCTCACCACCCTGACCGTCGGGCAACCCAGCTGGATACGCACTTCCCCGTCCGCGTCACCCTGCACGCGATCGCAAGCCTCGCCGCACAGCACTATCTTGCTGGCGTCGTCGCTGTATTGCCAGCCGTTTGCTTGATCGCAGCTCGTCGTGTCGTCGAGCTTGATCGTCTCCGCCTTCCCACCGCCCGGCTTGAACGTCACGTTGACCTTGCTGAGATCGACCCCGCCGCCGCTCGGATTCGTCGGCACGTCGTAGTCGCAGGTAAGCACCGCGTTGCGGCTGATCTTCTGCAGCGCCGCGTTCAGGTCCTTCGCGAAGTCCTGGCTCGTCGTCATGTCGAAGTGACAATCGCCCATGTCGGGCGACGTGTCCGAGTGGTCGCAACCCGCGCTCGTCGCGGTGCCGCCTTCCCACGCAATCTGCGACAGGAGCGAGCGCGCCGACTCGCTGCCGGGCGCGCCGATCACGAAAGTACGGATGTTGAAGTCGCGCGCGTGCGGCACGTCCGTCGCGAGTAGCTTCGGCAACTCGGACTGTTTGCAGGTCTCCGCGCCGTCCGTCATGAGCACCACGAACGTATTTCCGCGCAGATCGCCGGCACGGAGCGCGTCCGAGAGGTGCTGGTACGCGAGGATCGTCGCGCCGGCGATCGGCGTTTCTCCGGAGGGCGACACGGCGTCGAGCTCGCCGGACAGCGCGGTCCGCTGACCCGCGTCGAGCTTCGCGAGCTCGACGACCGGATCGGCGCTCACGCCACACGTGTTCGATTGGGGAAACAGGGTAAGGCCCGCGCTCACGTTGCTCTGCCCCGCGAGCGTATCGAGTGCACCCGCAAGCGCCGCGCTCGCGATGTCCCATTTCGACGGCGTGTTGGGATCCTCCTGGACCGGAAACTCGGCGCAGCGCGCATTCACCGCCGCGTCGCCTTCCGGCGGGTTGCAGTTCATGCTCCCGCTCTTGTCGATCAGGAAGAGGAGATTCGCCGGAACGAGCTTGGCCGCTTCGTTCGTTTCGGCGCAGGCCTCGATGCCGCCCGCTCCTGGCGCGCCGCCCTCGTCCCCGGCAGCACCGCCGCCCGGCTCGGTGCTTCCGCCGGTGCTCGACGCCGAGCTACCGCCGCTTCCGCCCACGGCGAGCGTGCCGCCGCTGCCGCCGGTGGTGCCCGCCCCGCCGCTGCCGGCACCGCCACCCATCGCGCTCGTGCCCCCAGCGCCGCTGGCGCTCGATCCACCGGTTTCTCCGCCGGAACCGTCCTTGGCGTTCGATCCGCAAGCTCCGAGCAGCGCGGCGATCGAAACGCTCGTCCAGCCGAGTCGCAGCCAGGGCATTTTCAACACGTCTCCCACGCGCGGAACTCTAGCGCACACATCTGTCAACGCAGTGGGTGAATGCGTGACGAGCGGCTCGCCCCGCCGTGTGATCCGTTCTGACTAGAACGGGTCCTGCACGCTTCTCACTCAGAAGAGATAGCGCTCGCCGGAGTCGCAAAGGATCGTGACGACGTTGCCCTTGCCGAGCTCGGAGGCGAGCTCACACGCGACGTGCACGTTCGCACCGGAGGACGGCCCGACGAGGAGCCCCTCTTCACGCGCGAGACGGCGAGCCATGCGCTCGGCGGCCACGTCGCTCACTTCCACCACGCGGTTCAAAAGATCCCGCTCGAGGATCTGCGGGACGAAGCCGGCGCCGAGACCCTGAATGCCGTGCATGCCCGCCGGCTTGCCGGAGAGCACGGCGCTGCCGGCCGGCTCCACCGCGACGATGGAAACGCTCTTACCGAGCTTCTCGCGGAGCGCGCGACCGACGCCCGTGATGGTGCCGCCCGTCCCGACGCCGCTCACGAAAGCCGCGACTTCTCCCCCGGTTTGCTCGAGAATTTCGAGCGCGGTACCGCGTTCGTGAGCGAGCGGGTTCGCGGGGTTGGCGAACTGACTCGGCATGAACGCGCCGGGCGTCTCCTCGAGCACCTGCTTGGCGCGCGAGACGGCCCCCGTCATACCGTCCGTGGCGGGTGTCAGGACGATGTCGGCACCGTACGCCCGCAGGATGTAGCGACGCTCGAGGCTCATGTCCTCCGGCATCACGAGCACGCAGCGGTAGCCGCGCACGGCGGCGATCATGGCGAGGCTGATGCCCGTGTTACCGCTCGTCGCCTCGACGATGGTCGCGCCCTCACCCAAACGCCCGGCTCGCTCGGCTTCGACGATCATCGAGAGCGCGGGACGATCCTTGACGCTGCCGGCCGGGTTCATGAGCTCGGCTTTGGCCCAGACGGTGGCGCCGCCGGCTGGCGCGACGCGCTTGAGGCGAACGAGTGGCGTGTTGGCAATCAGGGCGAGCGCGTCGTCGGCCACACGGAGGCCATTGGGCGTCACGCGGCTCGTTTCAGCGCCGCTCACAGGGGGCGTCTTGCTCATGGGGGCCGGAGATTACACCCTTTTTTGCGGAATGCGCCTCTTCCGGAGGCGGCTCAGATAGGCTCGTTTCGAACGGTGGCCACCGCCGGGCCGACCGCCAGCCGGGCACCCGGCTCGAAGTGAGGCGCCTTCACGCGGGCCAGCGCGACCACGGCGCCGGACAGCGAGCTCTCGGCCGAGCTCGTCACCTCACCCGCGGTTTCACCTTCAGGGGTGAGGACGGGAGCGCCGGGCGCGGGCGGCGCGCCATCCATGTCGAGCTGCACGAGGCGACGCTTGAGCTTGCCGCGCGCGTCCTGCATGAAGACGACCTCCTGGCCGAGGTAGCACCCCTTGTTCCAGGAGATGGCGCTGCGGTCGAGCGCGGCTTCGTGTGGGTTGTCGGCGGCACCGTAGTCGACGCCGAAGAGCCCGATGCGGCGTTCGAGGCGCAGGGTCTGCCACGCGGCATCGGATGCTGCGACGGCGCCGAACCCGACGAGCTCTGCGGCGAGCGCTTCCGCTCCGCTGAGCGGAACGAGGAGCACGACTCCGCCGAGCCCCGTGCGATCGAGCGTGCCCGCGACGACGCCGGAGACGTGTTTCGCGGCTTCCGCGAGCTCCGCGCTCCTGGGCCCATGCAGGGCGAAACACGTGTGTTCCGTCGCAGGCGCCGTCAGCTCCGCGTCTTCCATCACGAGCATTCGCTCGAGCTCGACCGTCGCGAGCTCCCGCGTGCCCGGCGCGCACGCGAGAAGGAGCGCGCTGGCGCCCTGGAGCACGTAAAAGTCCGTTTGGATTTTGCCCACTTTGCTGAGGAGCAAGCCGAACGCCGCCTGCCCCGGCGGGAGCGCGGCGACCTCGCAGGTGACGACGCCGTTCAGCCAGGTCGCGCGGTCCGGACCGGTAACGCTCAGGACGCGACGCTCGGGCTCGCGAACGAGGAGCGCACCGCTCCGAGCCGCTTGACTCGCCGCGTCGCTCACGTGTTCCTCATTCGAGCGGGATACCCTCGCCCGCGACGGGATAAATGGCTCCGTCGCGCAATGTCACGTCGCGCAGCGTACCACTCTCCGTACGAACCTGGAGCTTCACGCCGATCGACGCGTTGGCGTTCACGAGGCTCTGGAGCTTCCCCTCTTCCATCGTCTTTACCGGCAGACCCTGGGCCGTCACGATTTCCTCGCCGCCGCGCAGGCCGGCGCGGGAGGCCGGCGATTCAGCGAGGACGCGCGTCACGAATGCCTGCTGCGTCCGCAGCTCGTAGTACAGGCCGAGGCCGAGGCGCGCGTGCGCGGGCTCCACGACGAGGCGAACGCGTCCGCCGTCGTCACAGTCGATCTCCATGTAGGGTTGATCGCCCTTCACGAAATCCTGAAAGCTCGGAACCTTCTCGCGACAGATCGGGTGATTGTTGAGGGGGTTCGAGTCCCACACCTCCACGATGAGGGCGTCGCTCGGGTGGAGGCGATAGTTCGCGCGCTCCTGATCCGGCCAGGTGGGGCGAATCGTGTCGCTCTCCACGGAGGTGACGATGAGGTCTTTCCCGTTGACGATCAGCTTCGCAAACGGGTCGGGGGCAGCGCCCCCGACGGAATCCCAGTGCCGGCCGTCGCGAGTTTTCGTGGGAATGTCGGCGCCGGCGAAGCGGAAATAGAAAAGATCGCTCGGCGGCGGCGGCTCGAGGTGGAAGTCCGAGGGCGGCGTGCGGAGCGGCGGGGAGAGCTCGGGGTAGACCGCGCTGCAACCGAGTAGGGGGACGAGCAACGGGAACAGGGTGGCGAGCGCGCCGCGGCGCACACACATCAGGCAGGCTCCGAGCTTCATCGCGGCGAAACATACTCCTACGCTCGAACGTTGGGGAGTAGAGGATGCGCGCACCGCGGGGCGCGACTCCACTCGTGCCGATCGTGATCTGGCCCGGCCAAGACCGCGAGGGAGTGCTAGGATAGTGATCCAGGCGAGGCAAGAAGACAGATGGCGCGCATGTTCGGCTTCATCGGCAACCGGGCTGACCTCGGGGCCCTGGTGCTCGCCTCGAGCGCCGACGTTCTGAAAGAACGTCGCGCGCCCGATCAGCCGCTCGGCTGGGGCATCGGCTTCTACCAGGCCGGTGAGGTGCTGCTGCGACGCCGCCCGCTCGACGATCGGGAGGTCATCGACCTGGCCGAGGCGGCGGACGACGTGCGCGCTGACGTGCTGCTCGGGCACGTCCGGCTCGCAAGCGTCGGCGCGCTCAGGACCGAGAACACGCACCCGTTCCGTTACCGATCTTGGCTTTGGGCGCAGACGGGAACGATCGCGGGGTTTTCTCAGCTGCGCGAGCGCTTATTGGAAGCGCAACCTGAGTTTCTGCGGCGCAACGTGCGCGGCGAGACGGACAGCGAGCTCTTCTTCTATTTGTTCTTGTCGTTCTTGCACGACGCAGGTCACCTCGAATCGGCCCATGCGAGCTTCGAGGCGATCTCGGCGGCGTTGCGAGCGTCGATCGCGCTGGTCGATCGGCTGTCGGCCGAAGAGGGTCACGGCCCGAACGGCGGCGACATCCTGGTCTCGAACGGTGAGCGCATGGTCGCCGTGCACCGCAACGGCGTGATGGCCTATCGAGTCCTGCACGGCCGCTACGACATCGAAGGCTTGCTCGGTGAGGACATGATGCGCAAGGCACGCATCCCGAGCCTCGACAGCACGCACTTCACGCTGATCGTGTCGGAGGCGACCGATGTCCCGCCGAGCTTCCGCAGCATCGAGGGCCGCTCCCTCGTCTCGCTGACGCGCACCGAAGATCCCGTCATCGAACCGCTCTGACCCGAGCTTCGTCGGCCTTGAAACGTCAGCTCACGCTCGGCAAGCGCGGCGTCACGGGAGCATCGGCGGCGTGTGCTGCACTCGTCGCCTGCGCCGCTGCGAGTCCCGGCTTCGAAACGGTGACGGCGCTGCCCAAGCCCCCGCGTCATCCGGCGGGCACCGACATCGAGCCCGCAACGACGCTCCCCGCGGCCGAGCGGCGCGGCACGACGGCCGCAGGGCTCGTAGTGCTCGAAACGCCCGCGGATCCGAACGCGGCGCGCGCCGTCGTGGCCGCGTTTTTCCACGCGGTGGTGGAAGAATCACCGCGCGCTCTTGCGGCCGTGCTCACGCCGAACGCGCGGATGCAGAATGGATCCCACCGCGAGGGCGCCGCGAGTGTCTGGAGCGGCCGCTTCGCCCGTTTCGACTATCGGAGCCTCGCTGGTGAAGCGCTCTACCGGGATTCCGACATCCAGGTGACCGAGGAAGAGCACGATCTGCTCGTGCGGGTGCCGCTCGGCGTCGCGTGGGGCGCACGTCCGCGCATGCTCGGCGACGAATTCACGTTCCGTCTCGTCCCGAACGGCGCAGGCTTTTTGATCGACGAGATCGTCGAAGACTACCGCAGCCCCTGACGCGGGGGCAGTCGGTCCCCCGGGACGCCCTCACATGCCGGAGATGATCTTGAACGTCTCACCCGTGGGAACGAGTGAGAGTCGGTTGTCGGCGACGGTACGGCGCCAGACGTCGCCCTTCGACGTCGGGATGAGGTAGCTCGCGCTGTACGTGTAATCGACGTAGACCTGGTTATCGCGACCGAGCGATACGTTCCGATAGCGGATCTCGTAGCGGATCGATTTGACGTCCTTGAACTTGGTCTCGAGGTAGTCCTTCAGTCCCGCGAGATCGAGATCGTCGCTCGTGTCGATCGTGGCCCCGTCCTCGTAGTAGCGCTCGTGGGCGAGCTTCAATAAGAGCCCCACGCTCTTGCGCTCGACGGCATGCCGATAGTCCTCGCAGAACTCGATGACCCGGCGGTTGAAGTCGGTGTCCTCGACGTCGGTGTTCGGGAGGAGTTCTTTCGAACAAGCCGCGCCGGCGAGGCTGAGGCCGACCACGAAAAGGAGAGCTGAACGACGGAGCATTCGGGGCAAAAGCAGCAACGCCGCTTCACTGCGGCGCATTCCGCGCGGAAGCTAGCATCCCGCGGACACGCACCGCCAGCCGCGTTTTTCCGGCCACCGGGCCCGGGATCTCGACGGGATTTCGCGAAGGGCTTAGCGAAGGGCGAAGCTCGGCGGCTCGAGGACGCCGGACCCCGAACCCGCCGCGAGAACCAAGGCGTACGCGCCGTCGGCGGGGCACGCGATGCCGGCTCGCGCCGTGAGGTCACGCGTCACGGCGCCCACGTCATCGCAGACGACGACGATCGCGTATTGCGCGTCGCCCGACGCGACGAGCTCGTAACCGACGCGTGCCGCTTGCTCGGCCGCACCCGGGCCACCTCCGACGGCGACGCTCGGACCAAGCAAGCCGAAGGCAATCGTACACCAGCCTGCGGGGAGGTTCGGTGAGGTCGCGGGAAAGCGACGTGGCTCCACCCCGCTCGCTCCGCGCTCGCGCCGGCGCGCATCGAACTCCTCGTCCGCTTCGAGCGACGCCGCGAACGTGCCGATCACGACGGCCGTCTTGTCGCGGTCGAGCTCCGGTACGGCCGCAAGCGCCCGCGCGACTGCCGTGACGGCGAGAGCGCTCGCCCGATCGAGTCGCGAGCGGCGGATCTCGTCGAGCTCGCTCCGCGCCGCGATGAGCTCGGGTTCGGGCGCCGTCACGCGCTCCGTTTCGTGGACACTGCGAACGGGGCGCGCGCGCCCGCGCGGCAATGTCATGCGCGGGACTTCCGGCGCGAGCACGAGCGCGGCGTTCGCTCCCCCGAACGCCGCCGAAAGTTTGAGGCAGCGGAGCGCCGGGCCCGCGGCGTTCACCTCGAGCAGACGTGCACCGAAAGCCGGATCGATGGCCCCGTCGCCGGCGGCGCCGGGCAAGACGCGTGCACGCATGGCGTCGAGCGCGGCGAGCGTCTCGAGCGCGCCCGCGGCGCCGAGCGTATGCCCGATCACGGCCTTGAAGGGATGCACCGGCACGCGCGCCACGGACGGGCCGAAGAGGACCTCGAGCGCCCGAGCCTCGGCGGCGTCGTTGTGCGGAGTCGCCGTCGCGTGAGCGCTCACGAGATCCACGTCGCCGGGCGCGGTGTTCGCGTCAGCGAGCGCTGCCTGCGCCGCGCGAACGAGACCGCGACCTTGCGGATCCGGTGCCGTGACGTGCGCCGCATCGCTCGACGCGCCGAAGCCGAGCACGTAGCCGAGCGCGCGCGGAGCCTCGCTCGAGCGCATGAGTGCGACGAGCGCGGCGCCCTCACCGAGCACCATGCCGTCACGACGGCTGCGAAACGGCGCAGGGTCGCCGCCCGTCGTCGCACCGAGAGCCTCGAAGCCGCTCGCGAGAAAGGGCGTGAGCGCGTCGTACCCGCCCGCGATCACGAGGTCCGCGCGATCCGCGGCGAGCCAACGCGCGCCGAGACCCAGCGCGAACGTCGACGCGATACAGGCGCCGAGCAGCGTCACGCGCTGCGTCGCCGCGCCGAACCAAGCGTCGAGCTCGGCGAGCGGGCCGTCGTAGAAGGCGTCGCGCGCGAGCTCCGCAGCAATGGGCTCGCCCCGGGCGCGCAGCGACAGCGCCCGTTCGAGGCTCCCGAGCCCACCCGCCGACGTCCCGACCGCGAGCGCGAGCCGCAGGTCGCGCCAGCCCGGGACGAGCGCATCCAACGTCTCGACGAGCTCGCGCGCCGCGTGCGCGAGCAGCTGCCTCGCGCGATCGAGCTCGAGCGGCGCGCCGTGGAGGGCGCGCGCCGAGCGGGGTTTCTTGAGTCCAGCCGCGCGAAACCCCGGGTCGTCGCGCACGCACGTCGTCGGTCGCGCGCCGGAGGGGCCGACGGCGGTGGCGCTTTCGGCGACGCCCAGCGGGGAAATCGCCCCCCGTGCGACGACGGCAATGGGCGTCATCGCGAACCCTCGACGGCTCGAAACAGCGTCGCCCAGGCCGCATGCGCCGACGAACCCACGATGAGCACCTCGTCGACCACGCCGCGCGCTACGAGCGCCACCGCCACGGCGAAGGCCACGCCGCTCACCGCTTCGTGAGAACCGGGGGCGAGCAGCGCGCGCCGCTCACACGTCTCCCATGCCGAGCTCGCGAGCGCCGCCGCGGCGGTCCGATCGCGCGGATCTGCGAGCACGAGCGCTCGTTCCGCTCGGCGCGGAGGCGGCGCCGGGAATACGCCGCTCGGTTCGAACGGCCACGGCCCTTCGAGCTCCGCGCGCGCGAGCGCTCCCCGCTGCGCTGCGCCAGACTCGGTCTCGACGACGATGAAACCGCCGCCTTCCGAGCGCTCGAAAGCGCCGTCGGTCGTCGGCTCCGGTGCGAGGAAGGCCGCGACGACGGGGTCGAAGGCTTCGGCCGCGCCGGCCACCACGGCGTGTGCGTCGCCGTTGATGAGCCAACCGACCGCGACGGCGAGCGCTGCTTCGGCCGCGGTCGCGCCGCCCGGCACGCCGAACGCCGCGCCCGAGAGCCCGAGGTAGACCGAGGCATTGCCGGACGCGGCGGACGCGACGAGGTGCGGAAATTCGGCGGGGTTGGCGCGACGCACCCCGCGTTCGGCGACGCGCAAAAGGAAACGCACCGTGCGCTCGACGGCGCCGAACGCCGTGCCCGCGGCAAGCGCGACGCCGGGACCGGCGAGGCTTGCTCGCGCGAGGGCCCGTTCGGCGAGCAACGTAACGAGCGCTGCGTTGCCGTCGAAACGACGGGAGCGTTCGGCGTCGAGCGTCGCGAGCGCCGGTGGCGAAAGCGTGCGGGTGAAGGGCGGGCGCCGGGGTTCGAAGGCGCGCTCGGCGTCGTCGGGCGTCAGCTCGCCGAAGGTGCCGCACGCCGAAAAACCCGTGACGAAGAGGCGACCACGCTCGGTGCGCGGCCGCTCGCGCTCGGGTGCGTCCGCGCGCTCGAAGACGAGTACCGCCCCAGTTCCGCCGAAGCCGAACGAGCACGACGCTGCGCTGCGGAGCGGAGCCCTCCGCGCCGCGCCGCACACGTGGCCGAGCGTCGCGTCCTCGGGTTGCTCGAGCCCGACGGTCGCCGGAGCCACGCCGCGCGCGAGCGCGAGCGCCGTGACGACGGCCTCGAGCGCGCCCGCAGCGCCGAGCGTGTGACCGTGCTGCGCCTTGGTCGACGACACGAGCACCCGTGCCGCATCGGGACCGAGCGCCGCGTGCAGCGCCCGCGCTTCCATCGCGTCGTTTTGCTGCGTGCCGGTGCCGTGCGCGTTGACGTAATCGAGCTCGCTCGGCGCGAGCGCGGCCGCGCCGAGCGCGCGCGTGAGCAACGCCGCCGCGAGCGCACCGGACGGCTCCGGATGCGTGATGTGGTGGGCCTCGGCGCCCGTCGCGCTGCCGCTCAGGAACGCGACGATGTCGGCGCCGCGCGCGCGCGCGTGGGACTCGCGCTCGAGCCGCAGAAAAGCCCCGGCTTCGCCCAGTCCCAGCCCCTGCCGCCTGGCGTCGAACGGGCGACAAGGCGCCGGATCGAGCGCGCCGAGCGCATCGAAGCCGAAGAACGTCAGACGGCAAAGACCGTCCGCACCGCCCGCAAGCACGACGTCGACGTCGCCGCTCGCGAGCCAGCTGATGCCGTCGGCGATTGCCAAGGCGCTGCTCGAACAAGCTGCGCACACCGTCGACCGGCGGCGTGCGCCCCCGAGTGCTCGGGCCACTCGCTCCGTCGTGAGGTCGAGCGGATGCGAAATGAGGGAGGCCGCTCGCGCGGGTTCGACGCGGTCGAGCGGCCCCGCGAGCAACTCTCGCTCGGCCTCGAACATCGCGCCGGTCGTACCGCCCAGGCTCACCCCCAGACGCGAAGCCGGAACGCTCGCCGCCCCGAGCGCTTCACGCGCCGCAGCGAGAGCGAGCGCGTCCGTGCGCGAAAACTCACGCGCTTCAGCGCGCGGCGCGACGTCGGAAAGCTCGAGCCCGCGCACTTCGGCGGCCAGGTGCGAGCGAGCGTCGAGCGCGTCGAACAGCGTGAGCGGCCGAAAGCCGCGCTCGCCCGCGAGAACGGCCTCGAACGTGGCGTTCGCGCTCTGACCGAGCGCGGAAACGGCGCCGATGCCGGTGACGGCCACGCGTTCGGCCATGATCGACGATTCTACTCGAGATCCCGCGCGTTACCGCTTGGACGCGACGTAAGCGGCGATGGCGTTCACCGAGGCAAAGATGCTCCGCCCCGCTTCGTCGTCGGGGATTTCGACGGCGTAGCGCTCCTCCAGCGCGACCGCGAGCTGGAGCGCGTCGAGTGAGTCGAGCTTGAGCCCTTGGCCGAAGAGCGGAAGGTCGTCGGCGATATCGGCCTCGCTCTTGCCACGCAGATCGAGCGCCTCGATGAGCAGCCGCTTGATCTCGGATTTGAGCGCAGCGTCACTCATCGTGCGGCATCACGCGCCCGCGCGGCGCAACACCGCGCGCACGACGTCGCTCGACGCGACACCGTCCACGTCGGCGCGATAACTCAGAACGAGGCGATGCCTGAGCGCCGGCAGCGCGACGGCGCTCACGTCCTCCACGTCCGCCGCGGGCTCACCGCGCACGACGGCACGCGCCTTGGCGGCCAGGACGAGCGCTTGGCTTCCACGTGGCCCGGCGCCGAAGCGCACGTAGTCGGTGACCTCCTGCGGCACGCCCGTTTCACCGGGGCGTGACAAGCGCGCGAGCCGCACGGCGAGGTCGACCGCCCCGTCCGTGATCGGCACGCGCGGCACGAGGCCGCCCATTTCACGGAGCTCGTCCACGCGCACGACCGCTTCGATATTGGGCGCGGCCCCGGAGGTCGTGCGGCGGGCGATCTCCCGCTCTTCCTCGTGGGAGGGGTACTCGACGTGGATCTCGAGCAGGAAGCGATCGAGCTGCGCCTCGGGTAGCGGATACGTACCCTCCTGCTCGATCGGATTGCGCGTCGCGAACACCTGAAACGGATCGGGCAGCGCGTGCGTGACGCCCCCGACGGTCACGCAGCGCTCCTGCATGGCCTGCAGTAGCGCCGCCTGCGTCTTCGGTGGCGTGCGGTTGACCTCGTCCGCGAGCACGAGGTTCTTGAAGATGGGACCCGGCTGAAAGCCGATGCGCTGGCGGATGCGACCTTCCTCTTCACTGTCGCTCAGCACGTCGGTGCCGGTGATGTCCGCCGGGAGGAGATCCGGCGTGAACTGAACGCGTCCGAACGCCAGATCGAGCGCCTGCGCGATGCTCGAGACGAGCAGCGTCTTCGCAAGGCCGGGAACACCCACGAGCAGCGCATGCCCGCGCGCGAGCAGCGTGAGAAGCAGCGCGTCGATCACCGCGTCGTGACCGACCACGACGCGGCCGATTTGGGCACGAATGCGGCGGCACGCGTCGGCCGAGCGCTCGAGCAGTTGGGTGTCGCCGCCGACAACTGGAGAAAGGGCTGCCAATGCCCCGCATTCGTACTACAAGCCTGCCCGATGCGCGAAGCCGGGCTCAACGCCGCCGCTCGGGAGCTCCCGACCGGGGTCTCCGTCGTGGTGGAACGGCCGCCCCCCGGCATCGGCCGCGGGGTTTTCGTGGTGAGCCCCCTCGTCGTCGAGCTCGTGTCATTCTCGCTCGTGCTCGTGACGCTTGCGTACTACGCGTTCCGGCTCCGCAGGCCGCGCCGCCGATGAACCGCTTCCTCCGCCGCATCCTCGGGGCCATGTTGCTCGGCGTCGCCGTCTACGGCGGCTTCGTCATCTACACCGGCCTCAGCCGGATCCAGGAGAGCCTCGCGCGCTTCGAGTGGTCGGCGTTCGCCCTCGCCCTCGCCCTCGCGAGCTCGAACTACTTCATCCGCTTCGCGAAGTGGCAGTACTACCTCTCGCGCCTCGGGATCCGAAACGTGGCGTGGCGGGACAGCCTGCTCGTCTTTTTGAGCGGGTTCGTGCTCACGATCACGCCGGGCAAGGTCGGCGAGGTGTTCAAGAGCGCCGTCCTCGCGCGCACGCACGACGTCCCCGCCGAACGCACGGCTCCCATCGTGGTGGCGGAGCGTCTCACCGACGCGATCGGAGTCATCGCGCTCATCGTCGTCGGGAGCGGCGCGTTCGCGGGCGGCACCATTTGGGCCGTCGCAGGTAGCCTGGCAGTGGCGCTCGGTGTGGGGTTCATCGTGTGGGAGCGGCCCGGACTCGCGCTCGTCGGCTGGCTCGAAGGGCGCCAGGGCGCGCTCGGACGCCTCGGTCCGAAGGTCCGCATCGCGCTCGGCAGCCTGCGCGTGGTCGCGGGGCCCACGGCGCTGCTCTGGCCGACGTTCCTATCCGTCATCGCGTGGGCGTGTGAAGGCATCGCGCTCTGGGTGCTCCTGCGCGGCTTCGGCGCGCCGGTCGCGCCGGGCGTCGCCGTGTTTTTCTATTCGACCGCAACGCTCGCCGGCGCGCTTATTCCGGTGCCGGGGGGCCTCGGTGTCGCAGAGGCGATGATCCAGCAGCAGCTCGTCGAGCTCGGTCACGTGCCGGCGGGCGACGCCACGGCCGCGATGCTGCTCGTACGCTTCGCTACCTTGTGGTGGGCCGTTCTCGTCGGCTTCCTCGCGCTCGCGCTGCTACGCCTGCGCTTCCCGGAACGCCTCGGTACGAGCGAAGAGGGCGTTCGGCTCGACGCATAGGATGGTAAAGTTCGAGGCGTCATGGCACTGGCGCTCGTTCGGTTCGCAGGCGGCGCGGTACTGGCCGGACTCATCGCGGCCTGCGGAGGGTCGGCCGGCGAGGCGAAGTCACCGAGCGACGCCGCGCCCGGCGGCTCGAACGACATCGGGGCGAACCACGACGCCGATCTCGCGGGCGCTCAGGGCAAAACCGAAGAGCTCGCCGACGCGGGTTCGCTGGCTGGACTCGAACACGCGCTCGCGCCAGGGTCGCTCGCCGGCGTCGCCCGCTTGAATCTCGCCGCGCGAGCCTTTGGCCCCGAGCTCGGCGGCGTGCTCGGCCGCGCCACCGCCCTCGACGGTCTCGTCGCGCTCGACGTGAGCGACAACGGACTCGGCCCGAACGGGGTCGACTCGCTCGCCACCTCGCCTCACCTCACGACGCTCCGGCAACTCGATCTCGGCGGCAACGACATCGCCGACTCCGGCGCGGGAGCACTCGGCAGGAGCGGTCGGCTCGCGGGGCTCAAGGTCCTGAACCTGAGCGGCAACGGCATCGGTCCCGACGGTGTGCGCTCGCTCGCCGAGTCGCGCTTGCTCGACGGTATCCGTTCGCTCGATCTCAGCATGAACCCGATCGGCGAGGACGGCGCCCGAGCACTCGCAGCCTCGTCCCATCTCGGCAACCTGCGCTCGCTGTTCTTGCTCGGGTGTGACATCGGTGCGGCGGGCGCGACCGCGCTCGCTCGTTCGAGCGCTCTCCGTGGGCTCACCGTGCTCGCGCTCTCGGGCAACGGCGTCGGCGACGTTGGAGCGCGCGCCGTCGCGGACGCCGCCGGATTCGACGCGCTCGAGACGCTCGACCTCAGCGCCAACTCCATCAACGACGCCGGAGCCGAAGCGCTCGCGGCATCGGCTCACCTCGGCCACGTGCGCTCGATCCAGCTCTTCGGCAACGATTTCGGCGCGCAGGGCGCCGTCGCGCTCACGCGGCGTTTCGGCAACGCGCTCAAGCTCTAGGCGAATCACGCAAGCTCTCGAAGCGCCGCGAGCGCGCTCGCGAAATCAGGGGGCGGCGGCGCCTCGAAGCGCAAGCGCTCGCCCGTGACGGGGTGCGTGAATCCGAGCACGGCCGCGTGCAGCGCTTGCCGACCGATGAGCTCGCTCGCGCTCACGAGCTCGGGGTCGCTCGGGCGCTTGCCGTAAAGGGCGTCCGCCAGCAGCGGTGTCTTCGACTGCTCGCTCAAGTGCACGCGGATTTGGTGCGTGCGCCCCGTCTCGAGCCGGCATTCGACGAACGCCGCACGTCCTCCCGCGAGTCGCTCGAGCACCCTTACGTGCGTGACGGCGAGCTTGCCCTCTTCGAGGCGCGAGGTGAAACGCAGCCGCGAGCGGCGATCACGCCCGTAGTGCGTGCGGATCGTGCGCGGCGCCGGAACCCCGAGCGTGAGCGCCAGGTACGCGCGCTCGGCGCTGTGAGCCGCGAGCTGCACCTTGAGCGACTCGCGACTCTGCGGCGTTTTTGCCACGACCAAAAGCCCGCTCGTGTCCTTGTCGATGCGATGAACGATGCCGGGACGCAGCGCCTCGCCGGCGGCAGGTTCCGCGAGCCCGGCGGCGAAACCCGGCCGCGCGAGCAAGCCGTTGACGAGCGTGCCGCTGCGATGCCCGCGCGCAGGATGAATCACGAGCCCTGCCGGCTTGTTCACGACCAGCACGGCCGCGTCCTCGTACACGACCTCGAGCTCGACGCGCGCGTCCGGCTCGGCGTCGCTCGGCGGTGGTGGCAGCGGGTCGACCTCGAGCACGGCGCCCGTCTTCACGGCGTCGCGCGGCCGGCAGCTCGCGCCGTCGACGAGCACCCGTCCCTCTTGAATCCAGCGCTGCACCGTCGCCCGCGAGACGTCCGGCAGCAGGCGCGCCAGCACCTTGTCGACCCGCTCGCGCGGACCCGGCGGCGCGACGAAACGGAGCTTCTCTACCAGATCCTACTCTTCACGTGCCCCTTCGACCGAATCAGGATGTCGACCAGGGCGCGATCGTAGAAGTTTCGGTGATAGAGGTCGGGCGAGACGCGGCTCTTGTAGAGCGCGCGGCCTTCCTCGATCTCCTCGCCGAGCTCCTCGAACAAGCTGTCGTGCTCGAGGCCGCGCACGATCTTCTCTTCGTTGTAGAGCGACACGTCGCTCGCGATGGCGCGGGCGAGCCTGCGGGCGGCTTCTTCTGTTTCGATGAGAGGCATCGCAAACTCCTCGGAAAATCAACGATATCGCCCCGGCTCCGGCGGTGTCAATCAGCGTCCCGCGGCCGCTTTCTCGGGCGGCGGGAAGCAGAGCCCGACGAGCACGGCGAGCGAGGGCACACACACGAGCGCATAGCGGCCCGCGCCGAAGAACACGGCGTGCGTGAAGGCCGTCGTCGCCACGACCGCGAGCACGAGCAGCACGCTCGGCATGCGCAGGAGCCCGCGCCCGAACGCGAGTCCCTGCAGCGCCAGGCACAGCCAGGCGACCCAGGCCCAGGGAACGAGCGCGAACACGACCCCGCAGCACGCGAGCCAGCGTCGCGGTGTCGCCCGCGCACCACGCGCGAATCCGAGCGCGAGCGTACCGACGACGAGCAGCACGCGCTGGCCGAAAAGCTCGGCGCCGCCGATCGCCGTCTTCACGGCCTCCGGGACGAGCGCGGGGTTCGAGGCGGCAAGGTAGTGCGCCGCGGCGGAGCCGTAGTCGAAGGTCACGCCGAGTTTTTTCGGGACGAGCGCGAGCCAAGCGAGCGGATGTTCGCCGATGACCTGGACGCCCGCGCGGCCGAAGCAGCGATCCTTCGCGCCCTCGCCGAACACGCTGCGGCAAGCGCTGGGAACACCAATGCGCTCGAGCGGCGCCCAGCCGCCGTCACCGAGCGGCGAGGTTCCGATGTACAGGTTCCAGCCGCCGTTCGCGCTCACGAACGCGCAGGTGTCGAGCCGCGCGCAATTTCTGAGCGTCCACGGCAGGCAAGCGGCGATCACGAGCGCCGTGACACCACACGCCGCACGAAGGCTCGCGCGCGCGTCCGCGTGTCGCCAGACGACGAGCGCACCGACGCAAGGCGCCACCAGCACGAGCTGCGGGCGCACGAGCACCGCGACGCCGAGGGTGAGGCTCGCCAGCACGACGCGCCAGAGCGTGCCGGGCCGCGCCGCCGTCGCGATCGCCGCCGCGACGAGCACGAGCTCGCCGGCGACGGCTTCGGTCATGAGCGCGGGCGTGTAAAGTACGAGCGCCGGCTCGAACGCGACGAACGCCCCCGCGGCGAGAGCGCCTCGTCGAGTCCCCGTGCGTCCCGCGAGCGCGTAGGCCGCGAACGCCGCCGCGCCGCCGACGAGCGCGTTGACGCCCATCGCCACGGCGGGCGCCGCGCCGAAGAGCGCGTAGAAGCCGGCAAGCAGCGCCGGATAGCCCACCGGATAGTGCGCCGCGTAGGTGACGGCGCCGTCCGGCCAAGCCCAGGTGTAGCCGAGACCGCGCGCGATGCGTGCTGCGACCACGTGATAAAAGGCGCCGTCGTCCGCCGGCGGAAAGCGCGAGGCGGCGCCGAGCACCACGACGCCGCGGAGCACGAGGGCGACCAGCGCCACCAGCCAGGCGTCCCGCGCGCGCGGAGTCTCGGGCGCGCCGCGCCAGCGCGTCGCAGTGCGCTCCCACCACGCGGCGCGCGCACCCGTCACGGAAAGGGCCCGAGCAAGCCGTGCTCTTTCAGATCGAGCACGACCTCGCACGCGGGCAGGCCGACCACGTTAGTGTACGAACCGTTCACGCGCTCGACGAGAAACGAACCGATGCCCTGCGCGGCGTACGCGCCCGCTTTGTCGAGTCCCTCGCCCGAACGCGCGTAGCGCTCGATTTCGTCTGCGCTCGCCGCACGCAGAGTCACCTCCGTGGTCACGGTGCGCGCGACGACGAGGGCGCCGCTCGGTCGTCCGATCGCGTAGCGGGTGTGCACGCGATGCACGCGGCCGCAAAGTCGCGTCAGGAGCCGGACGGCGTCCGCCACGTCGCTCGGCTTGCCGAGGATCGCGTCGTCGATGATGACGCTGGTGTCGGCGACGAGCACGGCGGAGGCGGGCTGCTCGCCGAGTCGACTCGCCACGGCGTGGAGCTTGTCCTGAACGATGCGCTCGAGATAAACGGCCGCCGCCTCACCGGGTCGCACGCTCTCGTCGATGTCGGCCGGCAAGACGACGATCGAGAGGCCGAGCCCCGAAAGGATTTCGCGCCGGCGCGGCGAAGCGGAGCCGAGGATCAAGGGGCCCATTTTTCGGCTCTTTCTTTAATACAGATTCTCCTCTGCGGATCGCGATCTGTTCCTGCCAAAGTCCGGCGAAGTAGTACTACGCTCGAGCCCATGCTGCGGTCGCGCGCACTCCGGCTGCTCTCCGCGCTCGGCAGCCTGGCTTTCGGGCTGGCTTCGGCCTCGCCCGGCAGAGCCGCGGAACCCGCCGCGTGCGGGAGCGCCGCCCCGGTCTCACCGTGCTTCGACGCGGATCCGCTCTGGGTGCCGAGCGGCCCCTCGCCGTTCGTGGCGTTGCCTCACGCGCGCGTGCTCGAGCCGCACGCGCTTGCCTTGGTGCTCGCCGCGGGCGTGAGCCATCGTCCGGTGGTCTTCGTGACGCCGTCGCCGCACCCCGCGGGACAAGAGCTCGAAGTCGTGAGCGCGACGAGCACGCTCACGCTCGGCGCGCGCTACGGGCTCGGGGACGGCGTCGATGCCGGCATCGTCCTGCCGTTCGTGCCCTACCAAACGGGCACCGGCACGCAGAGCGTCACCGCACAGAGTGCGAGCTCTCTCACGAGCGTCACGCTGCGCGACCCACGCGTCGAGCTCGCAGCGACGCTGCTCGGCCGGCGACCGCGCGCGCCCTTCTCGCTCGGCACGCACCTCGACGTCGCGCTCCCGCTCGGCGACGAAACGGCGCTGGCCGGCGCCGCAGGGCCCACGCTGGCGCCCGGCGTGACCGCCTCGTTCGCCCTGGCGCCGCTCACGCTCGGCGTGGATCTGGGGCTCCGGCTGACGCGCGCGGTCGCGGTCGGCACCGTGCGCGAGGGCAGCGCGTTCACGGCGGCACTCGGCGCGTCGCTCACGCTCTTGCGCGAACCCGAGCTCGCGCTCGGTGCCGAAGCGTGGCTGGCTCCGCACCTCGTGAGCCGTCCCGCCGGTGCGCCTGGCGACGCGCTCGATCTTCCCGCGGAGTGGCTCGGCACGCTCCGGCTCGCGCCGAGCGACGCGTGGTCGTTCATGCTGGCGGGCGGCTCCGGTATCCCGCTCTCCCACGCGTTCGATCCGAGCGGCAAGCGCGTCGCGACGCTCGCGGTCACGAGCCCCGACGCACGGGTGCTCGCGCTCGCGCGCTACACGCTGCCGGCGCTCTTTTGAGCACGAACGAGCGCGCTCAGAAGAGCCGCTCGTGCACGTAAATGCGATCGCCGGCCTGGAGCGGGACGTCGGGAGCTTTGCCCTCGGTGATCGCGTCCACGCTGATCGTCACGGTTTTGGTCTCTTTCGCGTCGAGCTTGCGCGTGAGCGTGACGTTGTCGTCGTTGGCGATTTGGTTGAGCCCACCCGCCATCGAAATCGCCTGCATCAACGTGAGCCCCGGCGTGAGCACGAAGCTGCCGGGCTTGGCGACCTGACCGAGCAGAATGACCGTGCGGCTGTGATACTCCTTCACCTGCACGACGACGATCGGGTTCGTGAGGATCTTGTCGTCGATCAGCTTCTGCCTGACCACGCGCGCGATCTCCTGCGGCTCGAGCCCTGCGACCTGAACCGTTTGCACGTAAGGCAGGTCGGCGGTGCCGTCGGACGCCACCTGGTACTCGGCGGGCAGATCCTTTTCGGTCACGATCTGCATCGAGAAGATGTCGCCCGGGCCGACGACCGTCTTTTCCGAGGGCGGCGGCAGGTACGTGACGCGCGGCGCGGAATGGGAAGCGCACCCGGGCGTACTGCCGAGCAACGTTGCGAGCGCGAGCAGCGTCACGCTCGCGGTGCGTCTCCCCGAAAGCAGCACCCGTTGGGTTCGTGTCACCAGAAGAGCCGCAAGCCGATGTACGCTTGAATACGCTGGTATTCGAGGTCGTCGTAAAGGTTGCCCGTACCGGCCGCGTTTGGCCCCACGAGCACGCCGGGCTGGCCCTTCGGACCTTTGCCGAAGGCCTGGTCGAACATGAACGTGCCGTTCAACGCGAACGTGTCGCTGAAGCGGTACTCCATGAACGCCAGCGCATCGACATGCTCCTGGTTGAACGAAGCGTTGTCCGGCGAGCTCCTCGGAAACTCGTAGTTCGAAAGGCCGCCCTGCACGTTCGCGACGAAGACACCGCCCAAGAACCAATCGAACGAGAGGTAGCCGCGGTCGCGCGTGTAGAACGAGCCGAGGTAGCTGTTCGTCGTGTCACGCAGGAAGCCGACGGCGATCGACGAAAGACCCGTCTGCGCCGAGGTCCCCTCCGGTGCGGGCTGCACGAAGTATTTGAGCTCGGCCTGCCCGACGTACCCGTCGTAGTTCTGCGCGGCGGTCGTTTTCTGTCCGGTGTAGAACGTGCTGTTCCAGCCGCCCATGATCAGGAAGGCGAGCCGGTTCGTCACGAGGCCGCTGAAGCCCAAGCGCGCTTGGAGATCGTCGCCGCTCGGCTGCGGCGAGTCCGCGTGGGTGTAGCGGATGAAGGTGTAGCGCGCGTCGTAGAGGAAACCGCTGCGCGGAAGGATACGCCAGCGACCGTTCGTCAGGATGCTCTGCTGGATGTTCTGGTCCGCCCGGTACGGTTGGTCCTCGAAGTAGCTGTACGCCGCTTCGTAACCGAGGCGCCAGTCGAAGAGCCCGCCGCCCGGACGCCACGAGACGCCGGCACCACCGCGAATCTGTCCGCGATCGAACGCTTGGTTCAGATCCGGAGAGTTGCTCGGCTCCCCGTTGCGAATGAAGTTGCCGTAGACGTCCGCGCCGAACGGACGCGACGGAGCGATCACGAGCTTGCCGCCGACGCCGCCGTCGAAGCGGCGTTGCTTCGAGACTTCCGAACTGCCGAAGAGCTCGCTGTACGAGAGGAACGCATTCGCGTTGAGCTCGACCATCGGCAGCGCCGAACCGCCCGCGCTCTGAACGCCGCGTTCGCTTTGCCGCTCCGAAGTCGTCTGCAACGAAACCGACGGCGTCACGCGAAGACGCCATGCGTCAGCAACCGCTGGATCGATCACATCCGGCGCTTGATGACTCGAGCGCTGGAAGAAGTTGCTGTCGTAACCGAACTCCGTCGAGATCCCCGGATGGAACTCGAAGCGTCCAGTGCGAAGACCGACCCCTTCACCGAATCGTCGATCTTCGAGCCAAGGTTGTGCAGCGGAAGCGGCGCCAGTCACGAGCAAGATGCTCAACGACGCTGCAACTGTCAGCCGGACATTCATGCTCGTCGCCCAGTGCCCGTTTGAAAGAGAGAAGTAGAAAACCGCGAAACGACTGCGGTCTACATACTACATGTTGGGCATGGTTGGACTAGCTACAGTCGGATTCGGAATCGGACTCGCGACCGGTGATGGAGCCACGGTCGGCGGGTTGCTCTGAGGTTGCGTCGGGTCGACGTTGGGAACGCCGACCACCTCTACCGTGACAGCGGACTCACCGACGAAACCAGTCTCCTCACCGATGCACTGATTCGACTCACTCACGAGCGTGGTGACACGATCCTTCAGCACCAGCACGACGGTGTACTGATGGCGCGAGCGTTCGAGATCGTTCGCGCTCGCTGCGCTCTCCAGACCGCCCACCCGGTCGGTTGCGGTGCGAATCGCAAGATCGATCTGATTCAGTTTGTCGTTGAGGCAAAGCGCCTTCACGACGTCTTTTTGTTCGCGCGCGATCGTGAGCTGGCGCCGCACGACCTGCGCGCTCGTATCCATCGCGGGCAGGAGTGATTTGGCCGATGCCACCATCTGCGCTGGAGTCGATGGATCGGTTCCCGCTGCGGGAGCTTGCGGCGCTGGTCCCGCGGCAGCTTCCTGCGCGTACGCCGCGCCGATCACACCCACCACGGCCATCATGGCAACGAGTCCCCGAAATAGACCGCCCGTTTTCATGGATTCAATGCCCTCTCCGTGTTGGTGGGAGCACCGGGAGTATAGAAATCGCTCGTTCGACTGTCAACGTAGCGAAATCCGCCGGCTTGTCGGCAAATGCACCGCTCCCACGCGAGGAATCTTCCATACGCAGTGACCCCACGGTCATTCGATGCAAGGAGTCACACCCTCGTTCAAATGTGAGCGCAAACGCGGCCAATCGGCCGACTATTGCTTCACGAAAGTTACTGGCACCTGAACGACCGCAGCGCCGCCCTCGGGCGGATCGAACTGCGCGCGCTTTGCACGAGTCGTGACGCAGTCGACGACACCCGGAGGCAGATTGCCCGAAGGAGTCGCCTGCACACTCGACACTTCGCCGCCGGGACCGACCTTGATCGCGAGTCGCACGCTGCCTTGAGCGTCCGGATTCTGATCGAGGCCCTTCTGGAAGCAGGCGCGGAATGCGGGGCGCATTGCCGCGATCACGCGCGCAGCGTTGGTGATCGACCCACCCGCGACGCTCGAGCTGACGCCGGGCATCGCCGCTTTCGGCCCAGAAACCTTGGCGGTCTGGCCCGAGCCCTCGGTGCCACCGCTGCGTCCGGTATTCGCGAGACCACCGAGACCACCGCCCTGCTCGCCGGGCCGCAAAGTGCCGCCGCCGCCGCGCGACAGTCCGAGTGGATCACTGCCGGACCCGACGGCCTTGTCGCTCGCAGCCGCAGCGTCGAGAGCGCCCATCGCGACCTCACTCCGACTGAGCACGCCTTCCGTCGCCGGTCCGCTCGTGTTGAGAGCGGCCAGCGTCTCGAGCATCACGCGCTCGGTTTCCTGGATCAGCGACGCCTTCTCCGCGGCGCTCACCTTGCTCGTGTTCGTGTTCGTCGCCGGGGCCGTGTTGGTCGGTGCTTTGTCCGGAGTCTTTTCGGGAGCCTTCTCGGGAGTCTTGTCGGCTTGCTCTTCCGTCGGTTTCTCTTCGAGCGGAGGCGGAGCCGGCAGCGACTTCAGCGAGTCGACGAGGTTCGCGACGCTCACTTCGTCGTCGATCACGGGGTCGAGCCAGTCCGAGTAAATCGAACCTAGCGCGAGAAAGTGAATCAAGAACGACAACGCCGCGATCATCGTCGTGTTCCAGTCGATGCCGCTCGCGCCGCGCAGCACCGCCACGGGCAGCTGAGGCTTCGGCTGAATCGGCGGAGGCGCGACGAACTGGAACAGGAAGGTCACGTCGCCGACGACGACTTTGCCGCGCGAATCCTCGGTGAGACGCACTTGATACGCGCCTTGCGGCGTGCGGCGCGCCTGCCCGCGGAGAACGTTGAGATCCGAGATGCCGGTCGGGAGTGCGACGCGACCGGACATGCCGTCGAGGAAATTGAGGTGATAGTCGTTGCCGACGAGCTCGAAGAGCCGGAACGTCGGCGGCAGATTGCCGCTGCCGACGACGAAGAGGTTCTTCTCGTTCGGGCCGACGGTGACGTGGACGCGCTGCTTGATGATGCGCTCTTCAGTCACCCGACCTGCCTGCACCACACCGATGCGCAGGACCTTCGGGCCCGTCGCCGCGACGGCCCGCATGACGGCCGTCATCTGTCCAGGACGCTGAGAGGGTGTCGAACCTGGGGTAAGTCCCTGAGTCATCCGCCGCTCGATCTCCTTGGAGCCTACGACACTAGGTCCGGTCGTCCCGTTCCCGTCAAAGGATTCTAGCCTGAGGCTCTTCCCAGGGTCTACTCGCGTGCAGCGGCCTTCGCTGCGTCACGCCAGCGCCGCCTGAGATCGGTCGCTCGCTCTTTGGCCTGCCGGCCGAATGTCGCGCAGACCGCCATGCCCGTGAAGCCGGCGACGAACTCGATGAGGCCACCGGGAAGAGCGGCGCCCCCTGCCCCGAGCCCTTTCGCCAGGCTCGTGACTGCGAGGGCGGTCCCTGAGGCAAGTGAAATGCGGGCGAGGGACCGCGGCCAGAGCTCGGCGAGCAAGAGCGAGCGCTGGACGTCGCCGAGCTCCTGCTCGAACGCCTCGCGCGCCGCCGTTTTTTCGGCGGCGCTGGCGAGTCCGCGCAGGCGTGCGCCGAGCTCGGCCGGCGCGGGCGGCACGAGACGCCCGAGCCGCCGCGTGGCCCGCACCGAAATACCGATGCAAGCACCGGCGATCAGCCACGCTGCTACGGCGAGTGCGACGGCTTCCGATTGCATACGTGGATGCGCCGAGCGGCGCCGAGTCGTCCACGGCGCGCGCGAACGCTCAGAACGGATCGTGCGAGATGGACTTCTCGATGCGATCGACGAACGGCTGCTTCAACTCCGCGAGCGTGAGCTTCGGCTGAATGCGGCTCACGTCGACGGCCGCGATCGGCTTCTGAACGCGACCGACGATGGTCACTTCGCTGATCGTGATCACGCGGCTCTTTTTCTGCTGAGCGAGCGCGGAGCCCGTCACGGCGAGCAGCCCGAACACGGCGAGGAGCAAGTGGCGCACGCGCATAGCTTAACTCACTTCTTTCCAGGGGTTTTCTTCGCCGGCTCGTCCGGGAACGCGGCGCTCGCGCCGCCGGCCGCCGGTTTCGCGGGCGTCGCGGCGGGCGGCGCCGCTGCCGGCGCGGCCGCTCCGCTCGACGAGGAGCTCGCAGGGGCGGGCGCTGCAGCAGCGGGAGCCGCGGCGCCTCCGGTGTCGGCGGCGCCCGCTTCGAGCATCGCCTTCTTCGCCTTGGCGCGCGTGATGAGCTCGTCGGTGTCGTCGTTCGAGCCCGCCTGACGCGGGCGCATCTTCTTGTATTGCTCGAGCTCGCTGATCGCGGTGTCGGTCGCCTGCCCCGGGGTCGAACCGGGCACGTTGTCCGAGAAGAGATAGAGCAGGCCGAGGTCGTAGTGGACCTGCGCGAGCTGAGCGTCCGCCTTCTGCACCCACTCGAGCTCACGCTTCGCGTCGCCGGTTTTGCCGAGCAGGCGATACGCGTCGCCGAGGTTCAGATGCGCGAGCACGTTCTTGCTGTCGTAACGGACGGCGCCCTCGAGCAGCGGAGCTGCGTCGGTCGCGTTGCCCGACTCGAGCATGTATGCGGCGAGCTGGACGCGCGCCTCGACCAGATCCGGCCGCAAGCTGAGCGCCTTCTGGAACTCGTCGATGGCCGCCGGACGATTGCCCTGTTCCTTCAGGATCAGTCCGCGCAAGAGGCGTGCTTCGGCGTTGTTCTTGTCGCGCGGCGGATTCTCGGGGCCGTAGCCGTCGAGGATGGCGCGCAGCGTGTAGAGCGCGAGATCGAGACGCCGCGCGCGGTAGTGATCGCGGGCAAGCGCGAGCATCGCAGGCGCGTAGTCGGGGTTCTTCTTGAGCGCTTCCTGGGCGTAGCGCTGCGCCGCGGCCGAGTCCCCCTGGATCGATTTCACTTCCCCGAGCGCCGCAGAAACCGCCGCGCTCTTCGGCATCGCGCCCGCGCGGCCGTTCAGATATTCGACCGCCTGGTCCGCCTTGCCGCTCCGAGCGAGCAGCACGGCGTAGGCGAAGATCGCGGGCTCGTAGTCGGGGACGATCAGGGTCGCCTGGCGGTAGCTCGCGAGGGCGTTCGAGAGCTCGTTCAAGCGCTCTTGAACGACGCCGAGCGAGTAATACGCCTGGTACGCCTTCGAATCCGACTGCGTCGCGCGCGAGAACTGCGTGCGCGCACCGGCAAGATCGCCCGTTTTGAACGCGCTCATGCCGGCGTTGTAGGCCTGCTGCGCGGAAGCGTTCATCGCGGGGCGCTGGGACGCACCCTCGCTCGTCGGGCGATCGGAGATACCGCTTTGGACGCCGCCGTTCGTGCCCGCGGGCTGCGCCGTCTCCTCGGGAGGGGGCGGCGCTGGCGCGGCGGCGGGCGGCGGCTTGTTGCTCGCGCAGCCGCTCGCCAACGCGAGGACGACGAGTGCGACGGCCGAAGACGCACCGAGCTTCACGGCGCACCTCCCACGGCAACCGGCAACGGCTCCGGCAAGCCGACCGGGGGCGGCGTCGAAACCTGGCCCGGCCGCATGCGCTGGAACATGCCCTCGGTGTAGTTCAGGTCCTTCACCGACGCGGTGAACTGCTTCATCTTCGCCTCGCCGATGACCTCCGTCACGAAGGCGAGCCGGCGGATAGCGCGCAAGACGCCCGGGTTCGAGACGTTGTAGCGCTTCGCGAGCACGATGCTCGTGCCGTAGCGGTCGATCATGATCTTGTCGGCGCTGTCGAGCTCCTGGTCACGCTTGTTGCGCCAGGCTTGCTGCACGCTGACGCGCACCTCGTCGGCCTTGGCTTGGAGGTCGGCGTCGTCGCTGTTTTCAGCGCGCTTCAACAGCGCTTCCGTCTTCGCGTCGAACATCTTCAACGCGGGCGGGCGCACGTTGTAGAGACCCGTGCGCAGCGAATCGTAGAGCGAGCCCTGCCGCGAGATGGCCGCGATCGTCCATTCCGGCGAGACGTAGGCGTCGATCACGTGCTGGAGCTTGTCGAACCAAGCCTTGGCCGTGCCGGCGTCCGCCGCATACTGCTTGATCACTTCGACGGTCGTGCCGTGATAGCGGTGGTGCCCGGTTTCGTAGTCGAACTGCTGTTCGATCTGCTGGTCGAGCATGACGAACTCGCCTTCGGCCGCCATCTTCGCTTCAGGTGAGCTGAGCGCCGTGTTCTTGCCGCCCTCCCTCGGGGCGACGCGCTGCCAGCGATCGAACGCGGCGATCGTGTTCTGCCACGACTTGTTCGTTTCACCCGACTGCACGGCCTGGCGGGTGACGGCGCCCCAGTACGCGGCCTGCACCACGTACTGCGCCGCCGGCTCGCGGCTCTTGTTGACGTCGTAGTAGTCGTCCATCGCACGCTGTGCGGCCTTGCGCGCGCTGGCGTTCGCTCCGGTGTCCGGACTGTAGCGATCCCACTTCTTGAGCGCGGCGGACGCGACCGTGAAGTCGGCCTCCGCCACTTCTTTCGGCGAAGCGCCGAGCTTTTCGAAGTTGGCGCGTGCGCGCGCCATGCCCGTCTGGTCACCAAGGCTCGCGTACAGGCTCAGCGCCTGCTTCGCGGCTTCACGACGATCGTCCTGCTTGAAGCGCTGCGTGTTGCTGATCTTGTCGAAGGTGTCCGCCGCCTTCGGGTAGTTGAAGAACAGCACGTAAGACCCTGCGAGCGCGTCGTCGGCGCTCTTCAGGTACTTCACGCGCGTCTCGTATTTCTCCGGGCTCGGCGCGACGGGCGGGGTCGCCTTCGGGTCGCCCTTCTGCACCTTGTCGAGCGACGCCTCGCTGCCGTACTTCGAGATGAAGAGCTCGTACATCTCGATCGCCTTGTCGTACTCGCCGACCTGCTTGTAGGCGTACGCGCCGTTCATCGCCGCTTCGGGCGCCTCGTCGCGGTCGGGTGCCGCGTCGAGCGCGACCTTGTAAGCCGCCGCGGCTTCCCGCCACTTCTTGTTGCGCGCGGGGCCGTCCGGCATCTTCTCCGCTTCCTCGAAGAGCTTGCGCGCATCGAGGTAGGCGACACCCTGAACCACGGGTTTGCGCAGGTTCGCTTCCGCGACGCGCGTCTCCTCGTTCACGGCGCAGCTCTTGCCCTCGGCGAGCCGCCTGCTCTCCTCGGCGTTGTTCTCGAGCGCGGCCATGCTGATGAGCTTTTCCCAGGCCTTGTAGCCCCACTCGTCCTTGCCGCAGTGCCCGTCGTAGAGCGGCTTGAAGCGCGCGCGCGCCTGGTCGAACTGGCCGTAGAGGAAGTACTCGTCCGCGGCCTGGAACGCGTAGAGCAGGCCGTTCTTCTGCGGATCGCGGTCGGCCGGCAGCGCCTCGTTGTACTCGTCACGTGCCTTGACGGTCGCGACCACCGCGGGCGGCAGGTCCTCGCGCACGACGCTCGCGTGCTCGCCCTCGCCCGTCTGCTTCACCTTCTCGCGCTTCTCGATGCCCTCGCGGCCGCCCGATTGCGCGAACTTGCGGTTCTCGTCCTCGAGCACCTTGTCCGCGAGCGTGACCACGTAATACGCGGACGGCTGCAGGTACTTGTCGTCCTCGTTCGAGTCACGCACGTCGACCGCGGCTTCGCGGGCGCGTGTCACCTCGTCGCTCGTCGGCGAGCGCTCGAGCGCGACCTGCAGCACGACGACCCAGTAGCGCGCGTCCGCCAGCCAAAAGCGGCTCTCGTAAGCGTCGATCGAGGTCGGATCCTGCTCCAGGTAGCCGGCCCAGGCCGCGTCCGCGAGGCGGTACTCGCCGATGGCCTTCTCGATCAGCCCGCGCTGTTCGCTCTCGTTCGAGAGCTCGGTCGCGCGCTGGTAGTAGCCGCGCGCGAAGTTCGTGTGGTCGGCGGCGGCCTTCTTGAGGCCGCTGCGCACGAGCGTCTCGGCAGTCTGGAGCGCTTCGGGATCGTCCTTGTTGGCTTCGACCCAAGGCGTGTTCGCGCCGACGTAGGCGGAGAGATGCGTGCGCGCCTCGAGCGCCTTCGACGCGTATTCCGTCTTGGCGGCGGAGCCGTCGGGCGCGAGGCGCGAGAGCTCGTCATAGAGCTCGGCCACCTTGTTTTGCATCACGGGCGCGTCGCGGTTCAACGGGAACTTACGCAGCGTGAGCTCGAGCATCGCCACCGCGTTGCGGTTCTGCGTGATCTCGATGAACTCCTGCGCAAGCGACTTGTAGATCTCGACGGTCCACTTTTGATCCTGCGGAATGATCTTCGGATCCTGGACGCGCTCGATGGCGATCGCCATTTTCTGCTCGGCGACGAGCGGGTCCGTCTCCGTGTCGAGCACGTCGCTGCGCGGAATGTACGGCTGCCCGGGCGGCGGCCCCGCGAAGTCGACGTAAGTGAGCGAGCCGGCGATGTACGTGTACGCCTCGGCGCGGAAGTCGGCGCCCGGATCGCCCGTTTTCGCTTCCTGCTCGTCCGCGTAATGGAGCAGGTGCACGAACTCGTCGACGGCGGCGTGGTAGCGCTGCTGCTTGAAGTAGCTCCAGGCGAGCTTGTAGAGCGACACGCCGTAGATCGGCGGCTTCTTGTATTCGAGCGAGTGCTCGTAGGCACTGACGGCCCGGTTCAGGTTGTAGGGCCCGCCCTTCGGGTCGATCTGATCGAAGTGGTAGTTGCCGAGCTGCCACCAGATTTCCGCGACGTAACGCGGTTCTTCGCCGGAGGCGGTCTGTTGCGGGATCGGCGTACAACCTTCGTACGGGTCGACGAAGTTGATTTCGTCGCTGTCGGAGCTCGCCTTGGTCGCGGTTTTGGCGGCCGTCGTGCTCTTGGCGTTCTTCGCCGGCTTCGCGGGCGTGTGGCGCGCGAGCGCCTTGTCTTGGTCGATCGGGATCGGGTGCCGGTTTCCCCAGTCGTCCCAGAACTTCGCGTCGTGATCCTGGGGCTCGGACTCGACGAGCAGCTTGCCGGCGTCCTTCGGATCGTCGGTGATGTTGAAGTGGTTCTGGCAGACGAGGACGCGCCACGCCTGCTGGCCCTCGTCGATGCGACCGGAGTCGGTCAGCACGTGGCCGAGGTAGTAGTGGACCGCGGCGATTTCCTCGTACTTCGGGTACTCGCGGATGAGGCGCCGGTAGAGCGCGACCGCGGGTTCGAGGCCGGGCGCGAGGTCGGCGTCGCTGTGCTCGCGCGCGCGCTCTTCATACAGGGCGGCGAGGCGGAACATGGCGTCCGGCGACGCTTTCGGATCGGAGTTTGCCCCCGTGTAGTGCGCGACGAAATCCTCGAGCCGCGAGATCGCTTCGTTGCGCGCGTTCTCGAGGCCGTATTTCTCGACCTGGATGTCCTGGTCGAGCGCGGCGAGCGTCTGCTTGCGGCGACTCTCGTAATGATGGCGCACGATCATCGTGAGCAGGCGCCGGTAGTCCTTCGAGTCCTTCTCGTACTGCCGGACCTCGTCGCTCAGGGCTTGGAAGGCCTTGAGCTGCTCCGGGGTCGGATTCGGCCGCGGCGCGACGACCGCATGCGCGCGACCCGGGAGCGTCGTGCCGGCGCTCGCCGTGGACGCCGGGGCCCGCGAGCTCGCCGCGCTCGCAGAAGCGGCCGGGGACGCGCTCGGCGCGGTGCTCGCGGACGCGGCCGGGGCGGTCGCCGACGCGCTGGCGCTCGCGGCGGCCTCCGGCTTGGCGGCGGCTTTTGCCTTCACGGGCTTGGGGGGTTTCGCACTACCCGCCGCAGCGGGCGTTGCGCTCGCCGCGGGTGCAGTTTGCGAGCCCGCTGGGCCGCCCACCGAAAGCACCCCCAGCATCAGTAGCCACGCGACCGACGACGAAAGCCGTCTCACTGGTCCTCCTCCGCGTCCTCGAGCACCTCACGGAGCTCGTCGTTCAACATTTGTTCTTCGCGCGCTCGCTCGCGCTGTAAGGTCCGCACGCGGAGCGCCTGCTCCTCGCGCTCCTCCCAGGCTTCCTGCACGATGCCCACGTCGGCGCGCAGCACGATGCTCTTCAGTCGCTCGCGCACCGCGGCGAAGGCCTTCATCGCGACCTCGCCGACGAGGACGCGCGCTTCCTGGTCCACCTGATCGAGCGTCACGGCTCGCGTTTCCACCGACGCGAGCTCGTCTTGGATCTTGCCGCGCAGCACCTGGGCCTGGGCCGTCGCCTGGCGCTCGAGCTCGGCGCGGTTGCCCTCGAGACGCAGGTCGATCGCGTCGGCCCGCGCGAGGATTGGCTGGATCGAGCGCGCGTACTCCGCCGCGTCGGCGTCCTGGCCGGCAGCGCACAGCGCCGCTTCGCGATTCAAGAGATCGCGAAAGCGCCGGCGCATGGTGTCATCGTCGATGTAACGCTGGTCACCGAAACCCGACTGCACCTTGCCGTTCTCGATCGCCTCGCGGTACTGCGCGATGCGCTGCTCGTAACCGGTGAGGTCGCGCTCGTTCGCTTCGATCTCGAGCCGGAAGCGCTCGCGCGTGGCGGCGTCCGAAGTGACCCCGAGTTGGTCACCCTGCTTGAGCACGCGCTTGAGCGCGTTCACCATGGCGCGCAGCTTGTCGGCTTCGACCGTCAGCTGCTGGAGCTCCTGCGAAATCGAGTTCCACTGCCGGGCGCCTGCGTCGTCGCGCTGCGAGAACTCGGCGGCCGTGACGGGCGTCGCGAGCAGGCGCTTCATGAGCGAGCGCCGCTCTTGCCGCACCGACGCGAGCTCCCCGTTCACCTCGCCCGCCTTTTCGTCGATGCCTTGGGCGAGGCTCACGCGCGCCTTGCTCAGCTTATTTTGGAGGCTGATCGCGTGCTCGAGCGCCGCGTGGATGTCCGGGAACGCCTTGGCGCGGGTGGGCACGGCGAGCACGCCGTTCAGCCGCGACGCGAGCTGCCGGCTCTGCTTCACGAGGTCGCGCGAGCGGTTCACGTCGTCGATGACGACGAACACGTTCTGGTCCTCGGCCTGCTCGCGCGCCCATTGGAGCGCGAGCGGCGGGAGCTTGTCGTCCGTCTGGATGTCGGGATCGGCCGTGAGCCTGTCGTAGTAAGACGCGGGATCGGCCGTCGTCGTAATGAAGTGATCGACTTGGTCGCGGATCGGGTCGAAGCGTCCGCGCACCGAGCGGTAGAGCGTGAGCGCCTTGTCGAACTCGCCGGAGCGCAGGAGCAGGTCGGCGCGGAGCAGCGAGCCGTCGGCGATGTCGAGGTTGTTGGGATCGGTGATGCTCAGCACCTCGAGCGCGCGCTGCGCCCGCTCGAAGTCGCCGACGCGCACGTACACCCACGCGAGCTCGTTCAACATCGTCGAAAACTCGGGGGATTGGCGCGAGACGTGGCTGTACGCTTCTGCCGCCTCCGGGTACGCCTCGGCCTCGTAGCAGAGGCGCCCCACGGCCATCCACGCCAGGTCGACGGCGTGCTTTTGCTCGGTCGTCTTCGCCGGCAGGCGCGCGACGCGGCGGAACTGGTCGATGGCCGCGCCGTAGCGCTGGGTGCCGGTGAGCCCGGTGGTCTTCTGCTCCAGCGCTTCCTTCGTGAGGATCACGCCGAGTAGATACTGACCTTGAAGCGCGAACTCGGAGCCGGCCGGCACGGCGGCGACGGCGTTCTTCGCGTCGGTGAGCGCGCGCCGCGCATAAAGCGCCTTCGCGCGCGCGTACGCGAGCGAGCCGCTCGGGTCGGTCACGGGCAGCGTCGAGAGCCGGGTGAAGATGTAGTCGAGGCTGTCGAGATCGTTCGTACGGAGCGAGATGTCGACGAGCCGGCTGATGGAGCGCCCCGCGTACGCCTGGTAGGCGGACTCCGCCGACTTATCGAAGATCTCGCGGTAGTGGCGGCGTGCGGACGGATATTGCGTCGACTGGAAGTACGCCTCGGCGATGAGGAACGTCGCGTCGGCGCACGCATTGTCCGGCACCTCCCCGCGGCGATAGAGCTCGAGCACCTTGCTCAGGGTCTCGACCGCGCGGTCGTAGTCCCCGGTGCGGAGCAAGAGCTCACCGGCCGCGACGCGCTGCGCCGGCGTGGGCGGCACGTAACGGAAGCGGCTCGTGTCCGGGCCCTTGGTCGCATCCGCTTCGACGGCGCGAATGCTCATCTCGGCCCGACCGCGAATGGCGTCGGCGTCGGCGAAGGCGGGCGTTGCCCAGCCCGCGATCGCCAACCCCAGCGCGAGCGCGGAGGTCGGCAGGCGTCGCATCACTTCGCTCCGGCCCCGACGGAGATGTTGCCGGAGACGCTTGCCTTCGCAGGCGCCGAGGGGGTCGCCTCCGGATGCCCCTCATCGCCGGACGAGGAGACCGTCTGTTGCCAGCGAATCGCCGGACGCTCCTCGAGGGGCGTCGTCACGTCACCCTTCTCCCAGACGATGGCGTCGAGCTTGATCGCCTTCCCTTCCGTCACCGTGAAGGAGTGCGTGGCGGGGACGTTGAATTTGTAACCGCGGAGGTACGAGAAGACGCCGTAGCCGTGACCGCGGAGCTTGAGCACGACCTGGAGCGTGTGGTCGCCCGGTGGGATCGAGCCGCTGAAGATCGGGATCTGCTTCTGCTCGGCGAGAGCGCCCGTGTCGTCTTGCTTGTTGAACTGAACGGACCCGTCGAGGACGAACGTGGCGCCCGTCAGGTGAAACGCGTTGCTGAGCTCGTTTCGGAAGTTGATTTCCGCACGCGCCCCGCCGACGCCACCCGAGAGGATGGTGTCGCTCAGGAGGCTCAGCCGCGTGTGGCTACGGCGGATTTGTTCCTTCAGCTCGTCCACGCGCTGCTCCAAGTCCCGGAGCCGTACGACGTACGTCGAGCCGTCCATGGCGTCCGGCGCCGTGCTGGAACTCGTGGTCGTGACGCTCGCGGACGGCGGCGGAGTCGCCGGCGGCGAGGGCGCGAGGCTCGTGTTCGGCTGCACCGCCGTAGCTGGTGCCGCGGCTGGGGTCGGAGCGCTTGCGGACGGCGTTGGAGTCGCCGTCGTGACGGCGCTCGCGGAGGCGGCAGGCGTTGCGGGCTTGGCGGTCGCCGTCGCGGCGGCTTTCGCCGAGCCGGTAGCTTTGACCGTCTGCCCCTGGGCTTGGCCTCCGAGCGAGACGGCCGCGATGGCGACCAGCGACAGAGCGAGAAGCGAGCGTTTCATATTCCCTCGTTCGATGCCTCAGCGGCTGGATGATCCAACCCCACCGGCTCTTTCCACCTGGATGAGTTCGCGGTCCGCATACTTGCGCCTCCCGAGGCAGACGGAAAGAGAATCCTCACTCCGTGTGCGATGGACGCGCACTTTCCTTCGTGGCAGGCCGGTCAGCGTCCGGCGCAAAGCTCCACGACCGATCGACCGGCCATGGCGACCGACCACCCGGCCAATCAGGTACCCTTTTGATTTTACTTGGGTCTTGCCGCAAGAAGGCACCGGGCGTAGTTCTCGAATCAGGCGCCACGGACGGAGACCGAACCCAGCGCTCGGACGTTCAAGCACGTGATGGGTGAGCTCGAGCTCGGGCCCACCCGTCCGGCAGGTTCGACTCTCACGCCCGTCGGCTGCCGCACGTGCTCTATGGCGGCGGTCCAAGGCGACGCATCCGACGAAACATTGATGGTCCGCTACCAGCGGGGCGATCGGGAAGCGTTCACCCTGCTCGTGCGCCGTCATCATCGCCCTCTCTACAACTTCGTGCTCCGTCAACTGAGACAACCGACCGTCGCTGAAGAGGTCACGCAAGAGGTGTTCTTGCGCGTGGTGCAGAGGGCGAGCGAGTTCAAGCACGAGGCGCGCTTCTCGACGTGGACGTACGCCATCGCGCGCAACCTCTGCATCGACCAATTGCGCAAGGCCACGCACCGCCGTCACCCCTCCCTCGACCAGCCGCTCGGCCCCGCCGACGACGCGCGCTCGCTCGCCGACGTCGTCGCGAGCGAGGAGCCGCGCGGCGACGCCGAGCGCGGCGCGGCGACGAACAAGATGCGCGCCGTCTTGATCCAGGCGGTCGAGACGCTGCCTGACGATCAGCGCGAGGTGTACCTCTTGCGCGAGATCGGCAACCTGTCGTTCAAAGAGATCGCCGAGGTGACGGGCGTCGCGGAAAATACGGCCAAAAGCCGCATGCGCTACGCGCTCGACCGCCTGCGCACGAGTCTCTCCGACTACGAGGAGTACGCGCGTGCGCTCCGCTGACACGAGGTTCCACCGGAGGCGTTCCGATGGACTGTGAGCGCTTCGATCGCATCGTGCTCGACCTCTTGTACGACGAGCTCGACGAGCTCACGGCCGCCGCCGCGCGCCGTCACCTCGAGCATTGCGCGCGTTGTCGCGGCATCCTCGCGGGCTTGCGTGCGACGCGCGAGGTGGGTGCGCTCCCGCTCGTCGATCCGCCCGACGGACTCGAGCTTCGCATCATCGAAGCGGAACGACAGATGCGCGGTCACTTGCCCTTGCGCCAGCGCGCGGGACGAGCCGTGTCGGTGCTCGCCGGTTATGCGATGCGGCCCCAGCTCGCGATGGCGGCGACGCTCCTCTTGCTCATCGGCGTGGGGCTGATCTTCTTCCGAGGCAAGCCGAGCGATCGCGACACCGTTTCGGTCACCGAGCGCGGCGTCGCCGAGACCGATCCGGAAACGGTCACGGTGCTCCCGAAGGGAGCCGCGCGGGACATCGGCGCCGACGCGCACGGCGCCTTGGCCTCGGCCGCGCCCGAGCGCAAAGAAGCTGCGGCCCCCGCGGCTGCCGCGCCACGCCCGGCCTACGCGCAAAATGCCGCACCGGCCGTCGCGGCGACGAGCGGCTCCGCCAGCGACGACGGCAGCGGCCCCGACGCAATCTATCAAGCCGCGCTCGCCGCCTATCGCGCGGGTCGTTACAAGGAGGCGCGCCAGCAGTTCGAAGGCGTGGTGGCGCGCGGTGGCTCGCAGGCGCCCGACGCCGCCCTCTACGCCGCGCAGGCAACGAAGAACGGCGAGGGCTGCGGCACGGCCGCGCCACTCTTCGATCAGGTTTCACAGCGCTACCCCGGCACGCGCGCCGGCTACGAAGCCACCTGGGAGGCCGCCGGCTGCTACGAAGTGGTGGGCGATCTCGAAAAGGCGCGCCGGAGCTACCAGGCGCTGCTCGACGAAACGACCTATGCCCCACGCGCCCGCGCGGCCCTCGCGCAGCTCGACAAGGTGGACGCCCCCGCGCAGGTCGCGGCCCGCGCCGCGAAGAGCAAGAAGGCGGCCGCGAGCTCGGACGCCGCGTCGGAGCCGAAGGCGGCGCCCGGCTCGGCGAACGCCGCCGGTAGCGAGCCGAAGCAAGCGACGCCGGCCAAGCCGAACGCCGACGTGCAGCTCGGCTTCTGACGGTCAGCTCACCATCGCCGCGTTGGTGCCGGCCTCGCCGACATCGACGTCGGCGGACGCGACCACCTCGAGCTCGCCTTGCGGCGGCTCGAACGGCGCGCGCCCGATCTGCACCGAACCGAGGCTCGGAAACACGGGCGCAAACAGGTACTGCTTGGCGAAGTACCACCAGAGGTTGTGCTTCACGATCAACGCGGGATCGATGTTCGGGGCGATCTCCGCGTGGAGCGCCTTGAGCTTGCTCCAGTGCGTGCCCGCGTTCTCGTGATGGGCGGCGTGGTAGCCGTTGTTGAAGAGCAGGAAGTTGAGCCACGCGCCTTCCCAGCTGCGCGAGTGGTTGTGCTTGGACCACGGGTCGGCATGGACGTGCTGCTCGTAGTTGAAGAGCATGATCGTCCAGAGCGCGAAGAACGCCGGCACCGCGCACGCGAGCACGTAGACGAAGAGCCCGACCTTGATGCCGTGCAGGACGACGGCGAGCGCGAGCAGCGCGACGTGCGCCCCGATGAACACCGCGTACTGCGAGACGATGCGGCGATAGAGCGTCGGGTTCTGCTCGCGCGCCTTCTTCATGAACGCGCGGATCGGGTAGCCCTGGTAGTAGCTCGAGACGAAGAAGTACGTCGCGGCGACCCACGGCGTGCGCTTGTTCGTGAAACGCCAGGTGATGGTGGCGTCCCCCGCCCGGTTCACGAACTTGTGGTGGTTCAAGTTGTGCGTCGGGATCCAGGCGAAGACGGGGTAGCCGTAAAAGACGGAGATGACGTTGCCGAAGACCTGGTTCGCCCCCTTGGACGCGAAGGTCGGGCAGTGGTTGTGGTTGTGGGCGATGACGCCGCAGGTGAGCGCGAAGTAGCAGCTCAGCCACCACAGGTATTTGACGAGCTCGGGTCGCGCGAACTGGACCCCCACGGTCAGCATCGTCAGCCCGACCCAGAGCAGGGTGCGATAATCAGCGAAAAAACGAGGGCGCATGAGCTAGGCCGCCGAGCGGCCGGCTACCTTCTGGCAAAGATTCAGCCGGTTGGCAAGCCGCGCCTCCCCGCCGAAACGTGAGGGCGCCCTCAGTTCGTCGAGCTTCGCACGTAAGCGATGGTGCGAACCACCCCAACCAGGCGCTCACGATTGTCACGCGTGAGATCGATGAAGCGGATGCCCATCCCGGGGTTCGGGTTGCTCGCGAGCATGCGAATCGGATTCACCCACTGCACCTGACCCGTCAGCACGAGCGGGTCGTGACTGCCGGGCGGAGCGAACTTGAGCGTCACGCGCGTCCCCACCTCGAGCGGCTCGTTCGTGCGGACGAAGATGCCGACTTCGGAGATGTTCGTGATGTTCGCGTAGAGGAAGGTGTCCTCCGTCTCGCAGTCGACGGACCAGGCGACGTCGATGCGATCGGCGCTCCTCCTGTTGTCGGCCCCGGGTCGTTCCGACGGCGCAGGTCGTTCGGACTTCTCTCCGCTCACAGTTCGGCCTTAGCCTCGATCAGCGCAGGTGTCACGCACACATGGTTCGGCCGTGACGATTGCCTCCAGGAGCGGTGCGATGGACGGGCAAATCGCCTCGTCTCGAGAGCGCGCGGTTACTGAATCCGCCAGCACGCGGACGCGGCCGTGCGGCCAGCGGCCGCGCGCGGCTGACGGACCTGCTGGCAGCACGCGACGAGCGGTGCGTGTGGTGAACACACTTACCTCGCTCATTCGACCACGAGGTCGCCGCCCGCGATGCGACTGTCGTCGGCGACGCCACGACGCACCGGCATGCGCCGATCACCCATGTAGAACCCGAAGTACACCTGGTAGGTGCCGTGCGGAAAATACGGTTCGAGTCGGATTTCGTGGCGGTCCGCGATGAAGTCGCCGACGTTCCAGAGCGCGAAGGGATAGCGCCCTTCGAGGGTCGGATGATCGCCGTTGTGACGGCGTTGGAATCCGTCGATGTGGACGAACGTTTCCCACGCGCCGGTGATGCGACTCGTGACGTGGAGATAGATCACGAAGTCGTAGCGCCGGCCCGGAGTGACCGCGCGCACGGGCCGACCGTCGAGGTCCGTCACGTCCCAACCGACCACGTCGAGCACTCCGGCCAGGTTTGCGTCGAGCGGATGCAGCGGCTGCGGCGCGCGGTCGAGCACGTAACGACCGAGGGGATTTTCGTTCTTCTCGCCGGGACGCAGCTCGTTCGAGGCGAGCAGGTTTTCGCTCGAGCGGCCGTCGAGGATCGGTAGATTGCCGGCGTGGAACTGTAAGCGATAGCGCGAGTTCAGGCCGGCGAGCGCGTCCGAGCGCACGAAGAGCCAGCGGCGAACGCCCTGCGTGAGAAGGAAGCCGGACGCCTGCTCCGGATCGTCGAGCGTGATGACGCTGCGGCCCGCGGTGTACGAAGCGCTGAGCGCGCCCGAACCGACCACGGCGAGCTCCTCACCGGCACGCGCGAGGCGCCGGAAAGTGTCGAACGATTGGTCCGGTGAGAGCTGCGCGGCGAGCGCCGGGTAGTAGCCGAGACTGAGGCCCGCGCCGCACGCCACGCCGCCGAGCGCGGCGAGCACGCTGCGCGGCGGGAGCCACGCGCCGAGGCGCGGGCGGCGGCGCGCGCGCTCGAGCCAGCGCACGGAATCGCGTAAGGCGAGCGTCAGCAGCGGCAACACGACGAGCAGCGGCACGATGAGCCAAGCCTTGCGACCGGCCTCACGCGTCGCTGGGCTCGTTGCAGCGAAACGAGCGAAGAGCGGCACGCGTTCGCCGAGCAGGTCGAACCCGACGAAGCCGAGCAGGCCCGCCTCGAGCACGCACGCGCCGAACAGCAGGTTGCCGCGCCAGAGGTCGCGCAGCGTTTCGAACCAGGCAACGTAGTCGCGGCGCGCGAACGGCTCGCCGTCGTCCGCGTTGCGTTCGAGGTGCGCGGCGAAGAAACCGAGCGCGGCGAGCGCGCCGCCCGCGAGGAAATAGGCGTGCCCCGCGCCCTTGAAGCTGTCCGGGAAATGGGCGCCCTCCACCACGAACGGCACGAACGCTTTGTCCGGCTCGTTCATGAAATCGGCGAGCAAGAGCACGAGCAACGCGACGCCCGTCATGCCGGCGGCGCGCGAAGCGGGCGCTCCCGCGTCGAGCTCGGCGAGCGCGAGCGCCACCAGGACGGCGAGCGCCGCCACGGGACCGAACGGCATGAGCCCGGCGTCGGGCGCGACGCCGCCCCACGCGAACAAGCCGAGCGCCCCGGTGACGAGACAGCTCACGCGCAACGCGTCTTCACGCGGCGTGCGCGCCGACGCGGCGGAACCTCCGCTCACGCGCGCGAGCGCCACGGGCAGGAAGGCGCTCCAGGGGAACAAGCCGTGACCGAGCTGGCCGACGATGGCGTCGAACGTCGGCGGTACGGCGGGCCGCGAGATGCCGAAGCCGAGCCACATGAAGTAGCGCTCCGGAGCGTCGATCGCGCGCGCGAAGAGGCGCGCCCCGAGCGCGGCGGCGAGCAGGCCCGCGCCGAGCAGCGCCGCGCCGCAGGCGTCCCGGAAGCGCTCCGGGGGCAGCCCCGCGCAGAGACGCAAGACGAGCCACGCGAGCGCAGGCCCGAGCAGCGGGACCGCTACGCCGAGCAGGAGCCCGCGCGAGAGCAAGCCGGCGACGAGACCGAGCACGCCGAGCGCGGCGAAGCCGAAGCGGAGCCGCGCGGAGCCGCGATCGAAGACGGCGAGCGTGAGGCCGGAGCCGGCGACGGCGAGCGCGGCGAGCGTGAGGCCGTCGCCGAGCAGCATGCGCGCTTGCAAGAAGTAGAGCGGCATCGTGCCGAGCACGAGCACGCTGAGTGCCGCCGCGCGCACGTTCGCGAGCCGCTGGACGAGGAGGTAGGTCGCCGCAAGTCCCGCGATCGCCGCAACGACGAGCGGCAGGCGGCCGGCCCAGACGTGGAGCCCGAAGAGTCGCAGGCCGAGCGCCATGCTCGTGAACGGCAGCTCGCCGCGATCGACCTCGCCGCGCGTCGGCAGCGCGTTGTTCGACGCCGTGAAGTCGAAGCCGGTCGCGCCGTAAAGGCCGAGCGCGATGCGGCGCGCGAGCTCGATCGAGCGCAGCTCGAACGGCTCCCAGATGCCGCTCTTCGCGAACGGCGCAGCGAGCGTCGTGGCTGCGAAGCCGAACGCCGCGGCCGCGAGCCACTTCGTGCGGCGCGCGGCGTGCGCCTCGGGTACGGGGTCGGCTTCGGGGTCGGCTTCGGGCAAGCGCGGGCGACGCTAATTGGAAGGGTCGCCGAAGACTAGAGTGAGGCTCGCGCCGGCGAGGAGTACGTGTCCGGAAGCGCGGTCGGAGCCGGCGCTGGTGGACTCCGTGCGGGCGACGCCGACGGCGTCAGCGAGGCTGAGATCGAGGCGCAGGGCGTCGAACAGCGGCACCGGACGACGCCATTCTAGGCCGGCACCGGCCGCGACCACGTGCCGATCGAGATCGAGGAAGCGCGTCGCCGGCTGCAGCTTGGGCGCGGGTGAGCGCTCGAAAGCGTAGCCGGCGCGCAGGCGGAGCTCGAGCGCCGGCGTGAGCGCGAAGCGCGGCTCGACGCCGACTCGCGGCACGAAACGATCGTGAAAGCGGGCGGCGGGCGCCGGCACGGGCACGGTGTCGGGAACGTGGATGCCGGCGTCGGGCGGGAGCGCGACGTGGCTCGAGGTCTCGGTATAGGGGCTCGGGAACGGCGCGTAGCGCTGCCAGTCGAGCTGGGCCGTCGCCAGCAAGCTCGGAAGCGGGCGATAGCTCGCACCGAGCGACACCTGCGCGGGCTGATACGCGACGTCCGAGCGGCTCTCGAACGTGTAGCGAACCGGCAGCGAGTTCTGGTCGACGCTGAGATTGCCGTCGAGCATGGCTTGGATGCGGTGCACGACCGTGGCCGCGCCGCGATACGCGAGGCCGAACGCCAGGTTGGGCGTGGGCAGCCAGCCGATGCCCGCCAGCGGAAAGCGCGACGCCGTCAGATCCGCGTCGACCGCGTGGTGGAGGTTCGATTGGTACTCGGCGCCCTGGCCGTCGGCGGCGACGACGTCGCCGTGCACGCCGAAGGTACCGCGGAGCGACGCGACGAAGCCGACACCTGCGCCGACCACGAGCTCTGGAATCGGCCGCGCCGCGAAGCCGGTACCCACGTCGACGAGGCGCGGACCGGCGTCGTCGAGCGGCCAATAAGGTTCGGTCACGTCGGCCTGGCGCAAGCGCGAGAGCTTGCCGTCGGGGAGCGCGAGCGAGAGACCGAACGCGACGGGCACGCCGCGGATTTGCCCCGGCACGACCAGGCCGCCTTCGAGCGCGTTCACCGTCGGGAGCGAGGTCCGGGCTCCGTTGTCGCTGAGGCCGTAGCTCATGTTGGCGTAGCCGAGCGTCACGGTCACGCCCTCCGCGCGCACGAGGCCCGAGGGGTTTTGAAAGACGGCCGCGGAGTCGTCGGCGAGCGCGGTACCGGCACCGGCGAGCGCTTGCGAGCGGGCGCCGAAGCCGAAGTCGAGCTCGGGGCTCGCCGCAGCAGGCTGCGACGCCACGACGAGCAGCGCCGCGCAGACGAAGGCATGGTGGCGAGCGCGGCGCGTCACAGTGCGATCCTCGCGCTGAAGGCCCAGGTGAGGAGCGTGCCGTGCGCCGTCACGGTCGGACCGAGAGGGCCGTCCGCGGCGTCGCCCTGCTTGTGGTTCGCGCGCGGCACGAGGAAATCCACCCGTAAGGCGCCGTCGAGATCGAGCGGGAGCGCGCGCACGAGGTGCACGCGATAGCCGAGGCCGAACGCATGACGCTGGGCGTCGAGCGCGTTTTCGGCCCCGCGCTGTTCCGGGACCGGCGTCGGCACGTAGGAGTAGCCGGCACGCGCGGTGAAGCCGAGCGCGCGGGTCGCGAACGTGCGCTCGACGCCGACACGAGGGGAGACGATGTCGGAGTAGTGGGGCGCGGGCGGCGCCGAGGTGCCGCACGCGACGCCAGGCGGACAATCCACCGTTTCCGCGAGCCAGCCGGGGAAGGCGCTCCAATGCTCGTAGCGGGCGCCGGCGAGCAGCGTCCACGCGCCGAGGCTCTTCGCGTATTCGGCGTCGAGCTTGAGTGGCTCGTAGTGCGCGATGCCCTCGACGTTGAGCGGCACGATGCCGATCACGCCGGCGAGCGTCGTCTGCGCAACGTGCACGTCGAAGTCCGCGCGCAGCACGCTGTGGAACACCAGCCCGACGCGGCCCCCCGCGCCGAAGTCAACGTCGGCGCCGACGGAGGGTCCCCAAGCCGGCAGGAGCTCGTCGCCGATGCCGCTCGGTGCGCCACTCGCGCCCGCGACGGCGTCACGCCCGCTGAGCTGGGCGAGTATTTCGACGCCGGCACCGAGCGAGACGGGGCCGTAGCCGGCGCCGAGCCCGATGCCGAGATCGAGCGACGACGCGCGGCCGACCAGGAGCGGAAAGCTCGCCACGTTGCCCAGCGGCAGGTGGGCGCGGACGAGAAAATCGGGCGGCGTTTCGGCGAAGAGCCCGAGGGCCGCGCGAAAGCCGTCCGGCTTGGGCGCGACGAGCGGCGCCGCGATACCGATCAGGAGGCCCTTCGAGAGCTCGGTCGGGAACGAGCTCACCCTGCCGTTGCTTGCGAGCGACAGCGAGAGCTCGCTCGCGCGCAGACCGAACAGCAGCGTCTTCGTGGGGACGAGCGCCAGGCCCGCCGGGTTCACCAGCACCGATTCAGGGCCGAGCGAGAGCGACGTCCCGCCGCCCGCGAGCGCGACGCTTTCGGGACCGGCGCCGAAAAGCGCGGCCGGCGTCGCTTCGACGCGGCGCGCTGGCGTGAGCCCGAGCGCAAAAACCGCGGCGAACAGCGGCGCACGGCACCCCAAAAACAAAAATCGACTCCTGTGCCTGCTCACGGGGCGCGGCGAGGCTAGCATGCCGCCCCTTCCGCCCTGCCCCTCAAAACTAGAGTCCATGCGCTTCGGAACCATCGCCATCGTCGGCCGCGCGAACGTCGGCAAATCGACGTTTTTGAACGCCGCCCTCGGCGAACCGCTCGCCATCGTTTCCCCGCTGCCTCAGACCACGCGCGACACGCTGCTCGGGGTCGTGCACCGGGACGAGGCACAGCTCGCCTTCCTCGACACCCCCGGGTTGCACCGCGCTCGCAGTGAGCTCGGGCGGCGCATGAACGCGAGCGCGCGCGAGGCCGCCCGCGCCGCCGACGTCGTCGTGTTCGTGACGGACGCCGAGTACCTGCTCGAGTCCGCGTCGAAGGTGAAGCCGCTCGACCCGGAGGACGCGCGCCTGATCGCGGAGCTCGACGCCCGCGTGCCGGCGCTCGCCGTCGTGAACAAGATCGACAAGCTGCACGATCGCACGAAGCTGATCCCGTTGCTCGACGCGCTCGCGAAGGCGCGGTCATTCGAGGCGATCGTGCCGGTCAGCATGCGCAAGGCCGCGGACGTCGAGCGCTTGCTGAAGCTGCTCGCCGAGCTCGTGCCCGAAGGGCCGCCGGGCTACGCCGCCGACACACTCACGAACCGGCCGAGCTCGTTCTTCGTGCGCGAATACGTGCGCGAGGCGGTGCTCGCGAGCGCGCGCGGCGAAGTGCCGCACGCGGTGGCGGTGAGCATCGACAGCTACGACGACGCCCCGAAGCTCGTGCGCATCGAGGCCACCCTGCACGTGGAAAAAGTCGGACAGCGGGCGATTCTCGTGGGACGCGGCGGGCAGAAGCTGAAGGAGATCGGGACGAAAGCTCGTGAACGCATCGAAAAACTGGTTGGGCGCAAGGTGTTCTTGAAGCTGTTCGTGCGCGTCACGCCGCGCTGGAAGAGCGTGCCGCGCCAGCTCGCGGAGCTCGGCTACGAGAAAGCCGGCCGCGATACCGACAAGGAGGGCGCATCGTGACGCCGATCGTCGCCGTCGTCGGCCGACCGAACGTCGGCAAGAGCACGCTCTTCAACCGCCTCGCCGGGCAGAGCCTGGCGATCGTGGACGACCAGCCCGGCGTCACGCGCGACCGTCACTACGCCATCGCGCACCTCTATGGGCGCAACGTGACGCTCGTCGACACGGGCGGCTTCGACCCGGACAGCGACGACCCCATGCAGCAGGGCATCGCGCGCCACGTGCGTGCGGCGATCGAGGAAGCGGACGTCGTGCTGTGCGTGCTGGACGGCTCGATCCCGCCGACGGCCGCCGATCGCGAAGCGGTGGCACTACTCCGCCGCGGCGTGAAACCGGTCGTCTACGCCGCGAACAAGATCGACACGCCCGCGCGCTTGAGTGAAGCCGCCGAGCTCTATAGCCTCGGCCTGCCGGAGCTGGTCGCGGTCTCGGCGCTCCACGGCCGCGGCACCGCCGAGCTCGGCGAAGCGATCGTGAAGCTCTTGCCGCCGTTCGACGCGGGGACGACGGACGAGGACGACGGCGTCGCGAAGGTCGCGCTGATCGGCAAGCCGAACGCCGGGAAATCGTCGCTGTTCAACCGGCTCGCCGGGGAAGAGCGCGCCCTCGTCGACGACCGGCCGGGCACGACGCGCGATCCGGTCGACCAGCGCGTGGTCGTCGCGGGGCGACCGTTCGTCGTGGTCGACACGGCGGGCATTCGCCGCAAATCGCGGGTCGAGCGCGGCGTGGAGCTCGTGAGCGTGATGCGCTCGATCCGGGCGCTCGAGCGCGCCGACGTCTCCGTGCTCATGTGCGACGCGACCGAAGGCGTGACGGAGCAAGACGCGCGCCTCGTCGGTCTCGCGATCGAACGCAAGCGCGCGCTCGTGATCGGCCTGAACAAGATTGATGCGGTGCCGAAGTCAGACCGCGAGAAGGTGGTCGAGGCGGCGCGAGACGCACTCGCCTTCGCGCGCTGGGCGCCCATCGTCGAGCTCAGCGCCAAGACGGGCACGGGCGTGAATCAACTCATGCAACGCGTGGGTAAGGCAGCCGACGAGCTCAAGCACCGCGTCACGACGTCCGAGCTCAATCGCTTTTTCCGCTCCGTGCTGGAGCGTCAGACGCCGCCGACCCACCGCGGCAAGGCACCGCGCATCTATTACTTGACGCAAGTGGAGGCTTCGCCCCCGCTCTTCATCGCCTGGGCGAGCCACCCCGAGAGCATCAAGGTGAGCTACCAGCGCTTCGTCGAAAATCAGATCCGCAAAGCGTTCGGGTTCGAATCCGTGCCGGTCAGCGTCCACTATCGCGCGCGTGAACGCCGCGAGCGCACGCGGCCGGGCGGCAATCGCGAATAGCGACTTCGATCACTTCGGAGCGCCGGACGCAGCCGCACCGGAGACCAACCGCGTGACGAGCGGCTCGAGCTCCCGCAAATCGTGCACGTCGCCCGCGAGGAGCGGCAGCTCGATCTGAAAGCGGGGGCGCGCTTTGTCGTTTGGGCCGAAGCGTGACTCGAACGCGGCGAGCGCCGCCGCGTCGGCGTTGCCCTGCGCCTCTTCATCGCCCAGCGCCGCCACGAGCGACCCGGCGAGGGCCGGCGAGAAACCACAGAGTTCGGCGCCGCGCGCCGCGTCTTCGAGCGACACCTCGAGCGTCACGCGCGGGTGCAGGCGATTCAAGACGATGGCGTCCCCGGCGAGGCCCTGTGCGGCGAGGCGTTCGAGAAAGAGCGCAGCCTCCTCGAGCGCGTACGGCACGGGCGTCGAGACGAGCACGTACGCGAAGTCCCGGCCTCGGAACGCGGCCGAGACCTGACGGGCGCGCTGCTTGAAGCCGCCGAAGAGGTCGTTGAGCTCCGTGACGAACTCGGCCATGTTCTCGAGAAAGCCTTGCCCCGTGAGACGCCCCACGCCGCGCAGCACGAGCGCGACGCCGCGCGCGAGCACACCGAGTCCGAGCTTGCGCTCCGGCTCGAACGCGTCGACGAGCCAGCGCATCGCGGGACTGTCGAGCGCTTCGATCAGACGCTCGGGCGCGTCGAGGAAGTCGAGGGCGTCGCTCGTCGGCGGCGTGTCGAGCACGACGAGGTCGAACGTCGGGTCCCCGAGCACGGCGAGCACCTTCTCCATCGCCATGTACGACTGGGTGCCGGCCAGGTGCGTCGATACGTACTGATAGAACCGGTTATTGAGGATGCGGTCGCGCACCGCCTCGTTCGGAGCGTGCCGCGCGACGATGTCGTCGAACGTCCGCTTGGTGTCGAGCATCGAAACCGTGAGGGCGCCCTCCGGCGGCACGCCGAGCTCGGCGAGACGCGCGCGCTCCACGGCCAGCACCTCGCCGCGCATGCCGTGCAAGCCCAAGCTGTCGGCGAGGCGCTTGGCCGGATCGATCGTGAGGCAGAGCACCTGCTTGCCGCGCCGGGCGGCACCGACCGCGAGCGCAGCGGCGACCGTCGTCTTGCCGACGCCGCCGGCCCCCGCGCAAACGAGCACGCGGCGACTCTCCACGAGCGAGAGCAACGTCGGGCCGTCGGGCATTGGGCCGCCTTTTAGCACGCGGCGGACTTCCTCGAAGTTGGCCCGCTCGGCGGGCGGCTGCGATGGTCCCGCGACGATGGACGCTCTGGATTTTGCGGGCGCCGGGGACCGCCGGCTGGATCGCACGGAAAACGCGCTCGGTGCGCTCGCCAAGCTGGTCGAGGCGACGCGCCGGCGCGCGGGCCTTTCGGCCGTGGTCGTGTCCGACGCGACCGGGATGTTGCTCGCGGGCGCCGGAGCGCACCGCCTCTGTGAAGAGCTCGCCGCCTGGGCGCCCCTGGTCGGACGCGGCGCCGACAACGACACCGTTCCAAGCTGCCTCGATTCGTTCGAGGGGCGCACGGGCTCGCGGCGCTTCTCGATCGACGGCTTCGAGATCACGGTGAGCTTTTGCGGCCCCAACGCGGACCAGCACGCCGAGCTCGACGCGGTCTCCGCCGGCTGTTCGCGCATCCTGAAGCAGGGCTGAGCCCCTGCGGGCTGCCGGCCTTCGGCGGAAGTCTTGCGGTAGCAGTGCCGTGGGGCTGCTAGGGTTCGCGCCGTGCGCGGCTTCGTTGACTTACATAGCCACTGGATCGCCGGTATCGACGACGGTGCGGCGACCCCGGCTGACGGCATCGCGATGCTGCAGGCGCTGCGTGCGGTCGGTTTCGACCGCGTCATCGCGACGCCGCACATGCGAAGCGGCATGTTCGACAACGATCGGCCGGCGCTCGAGGCCGCCTTCGAACGCATGCAGCCGAGCCTTTCCGCGGCGAGCGGCCTACCCGAAGTGGCGCTGAGCTCGGAGCACTACTTCGACGACGTGGTCTACCGCCGGCTACTGGCGGGTGAAGGCATCCCCTACCCGGGCGGGCGCGCCGTCCTGCTCGAGTTCTACGGTGTCGATTTTCCGCCGGTCGTCGTGGAGCGTCTCTTCGATTTGCGAAGACAGAGCCTCTTGCCGGTGATCGCGCACCCCGAGCGTTACCGTTACCTCTGGGGCAAACCCGAAGCGCTCGAACGGCTGGTCGACTCGGGCGTCGCGGCCCTGCTCGACGTCGCTGCCCTGGTCGGAAAATACGGGCGCGAGCCGCAGCGTGCGGCCGAGGATTTGCTCGAACGCGGGCTCTATCACGCGGCCTGCAGCGACGCGCACCGGGCCGCCGACGTGGCGGAGGTCGCGCGCGGCATCGAGCGCGTCGAGGCGCTCTACGGCCGGGAAGAAGTCGATTTCCTCCTGCGCGAAGGACCCAGTCTCATCCTCGAGGGAAAGCTGCCCGAATGAACGACGTCCCGGCGCCCGCGCCTCGGCCGCGCGGCAAGATTTGGCAAAAGCTCGTCATCTCGCTGCTACCGGCGGCCGCGATCGTGTGGGTGATGCAGCACGGCGCGCTGCCGATCGTGCCTCGACACGAGGACTTTGCACGCATCGCGAGCTGGACGATTCCGGTGGCCGTCCTCGTCTGGTCCGTGAGCCACTTCACTCGGCTCGCACGCTGGTACTTCTTGCTCGCGCCCGTGCAAGAGGTGCCGCTGGGTACGGTCGTGCGCGTGAACGCCGTCGGGCTCTTCTTCATCTCCGTCTTGCCCTTTCGCCTCGGAGAGGTGTTCCGGCCGCTGCTGATTCGCCGGGCCCCGCGCCTGACGTTCTGGGCGGCGAGCGGCACCATCGCCGGAGAGCGCATCATCGACGCTTTTTGCGTGAGCTTTTTGCTGTTGCTCGGTCTCCACGTCGCGGCACCGCGACCCGATCTGCCGGATCACATCGGCAACCTCCCGATCCACGTGAACCTCGTACCGCGCGGAGCGGTCCTGAGCGCGCTCGTGTTCACGACCGCCTGCGTCGTGATGGCCGTCTTTTATTTTTGGCGCGCGTGGGCGCAGCGAGTCACCGAAACCGTCGTCGGCCTGGTTTCGGTCAAACTCGCGCGTTGGCTCTCCGCAAAGATTGCGCAGATGGCCGAGGGTCTCGGCTTCCTCGCCTACCGGCGCTACGCGCTTCCGTACCTGCTGCTCACTGCCGTTTATTGGGTGCTGAACGCGAGCGTGTTCTGGGTGATCGCGATCGGCTGCGGGCTCGGTCAGATCGGTTTCTTCGGCGCGGCGGCGACCATGGGCGTCGTCGGGATCGGCATCATCTTGCCCGCGACGCCGGGTTTTTTCGGCTCGTTTCAGTTTGCGACGTACGCCGGACTCGCGATGTACCTCGATCCGGCCGACGTGACACGGGGCGGCTCCGTTTACGCCTTCCTCGCCTACGTGGTGCCGATCGGCATGACCGCCGTGGTCGGGCTCCTCGGCATCGTGGCAAAGCCGAGCGCGCTGCTTTCGCTGACCGAAGCCGAAGCCGCTCCGGAGGCGCCGGCGAAAACTTGGCCCGGCGAACGCGAGCGCGCTACCGCCGAACGATGATCCGCCACGGGCGGCTCTTCGCCCTCCTCGCGCTCGTCCTCGGCGCCGTGCTCTTCGCGGCCGTCGCCGCTGCGCGCGTCGAAGGCGACTCCGAGTACACCAAGACGCAGACGTACAGTGGGGCGCTGAGGTACCTCCGCGTCGATCTCGGCTACGAGGTCGTCGAGAAGGATCCGGACTCCGCGTATCTCGTGTTCCGCTATCAGGCCGTCGGGCAGGCGAAGGACGAGAGCACCCTCGGGACCATCGAAGTCGTGGAAACCGGCGAACGCGTGCGCGTCTTCGTGCGCATCCCGCGCATGCCCGAGTACCACGAGCGCGTCCTGCGCGACGGGCTCTTCCGGAAGCTCAGAGACGAGTACGGGACGCCGGCGCCCCACAAGCCGGAGCCGCCCCCGAAGAAACCGACCGGCGACGCGGGCGTCGACGACGACGCCGGCAGCGACTGATTCTAGAATCGTACGCCCTCACTCGACGAGCGCGACGCGTCGAGCGAGCCCTACCCCGGCGAACCGGCGAAGTAGTGATAGATGAGAGCGTCGATGGATCGCGAGCTCGCGTTGCCCGGCCACATCGGCCGCTACCGCATCGAGCGCTTGCTCGGCCGCGGAGCGATGGGCCGCGTGCTGCTCGGTCGGGATCTCGTGCTCGACCGCGACGTGGCGGTCAAGCTCCTGCGCGACGATCTCGCCGTCGACCCCGAGCAGCACCGGGCCCTCGTCGACCGCATGCGCCACGAGGCGAAGGCGTGCGCCCGCGTCTCGCATCCGAACATCGTCGCCCTCTTCGACATGGGCGAGGATCCGGCGCTCGGGCTCTACCTGGTGTTCGAGTACGCCGAAGGCACGACCCTGAAGGAGCGCATCGCCCGCGGCCCGGTGGCGGCGGAGCTCGGGGCACGCATCTCACGCGAGATCGGGAGTGCCCTCAGCACCGCTCACGCGAGCGGCGTGCTCCATCGGGACGTGAAACCCGAAAATATCATTCTGACCGTGCACGGCAGCAAGGTCGCTGACTTCGGCATCGCGCGCGTGCCCAACTCGACCCTGACGAAGGACGGCGGCTTGCTCGGCACGCCCGCGTACAGCTCCCCTGAATCGATCACGCACGGGGCGTTTTCGCCGCAGAGCGACCAATTCTCGCTCGCGGCGACGCTGTACGAGGCGCTGAGCCAGCGCCGCGCTTTTCCCGGCGACGACGCCGTGACCGTTGCCAATCGCATCCAGACCGACGAGCCGCCGCCGATCGCGCGGGCCTGCGGGCTCGATCCGCACGTTGACGGCGTGCTCGCGCGGGCTCTGTCGAAGGATCCCGACGCGCGCTTCCCGAGCGTCGGCGAGTTCGGCGACGCGCTCGCGGAGGCGCTCGGACAAGGGACACGCCGCGCGATGCCGACCATCCCCGACCGGCAGCACCGCCTGACGGAGACCGAGCGCGGTAAGAGCTCGACGCGAAGCGCCGTCGGCGGCGCGGCGGTCGGTGCGATGCTCGCGATCGCCGTCTTCGAGCTCACGAGCGGGCTCCGCGAGCGTGAACGCGAAGCGACGCCGGGACCCGCACGCGTCGAAGCGGCGCCGTCGAAGGCGCCCGCCGTGGCTTGGCTCGCGCCTTCCGCGCGGGAACGGCCGCGCGTTTCGTCTTCGTCCTCCGCACGGCGCGTCGCCGGCGGCGCGCCGAGCGCGCCCCCGAGCAGCAAGCTGCCCCCGTCGGCTCCGGGCGCCCCGGACGCCGCTCCCTCCGCGACGTCGCGGAGCACGAGCCCACCCGAACGTGACGAGCGCGAAAACCATGACGGCGACGGTGGGGCCTAACGTCGCGTTGATCGGCCTGGCCGTCTGCGCGCTCGGACGGCTGCCCACGGCGCGCGCGGCGCTCGCACGCGAAGCGCGCTCGGAGTCGCGCGCGACGCCCGTCGAGCGCGCGCTCTCCGGCGGGCTCGTGGCGCTGCGCACGCCCGGGAGCCTGATGATTCGCGTGGTGGGCGGGCGCTTCGTCATGGGCTCGAGCGCCGACGAAGCGCTGGAGGCGGCGGCGCTCTGCGCGCGCGAACCGCTCGGCGCCTCGCGCTGCGACGAGCACACTTTCGCGAACGAGACGCCACGGCGCGTCGAGCACGTGGGCTCCTTTTGGCTCGACCGGACCGAAGTGACGGCGGCGGATTACGACCGCTGCGCGACGCGCGGCCGGTGCGCGCGACGCAAGCTCGACGGCGGCGCGCGGCGCTTCGCTCAGCCGGAGCTACCGGCGACGCTCGTGACGGCGGACGAAGCGGAGGCGTTTTGTCGCGCGCGGGGCGCCCGCTTGCCACGCGAAGCGGAGTTCGAACGGGCGGCGCGTGGCAGCGCCGGGCGCCGCTACCCTTGGGGAGAGCTCTGGAACGACAAGCTCGCCAATCACGGCCGCGCAGGCTTCGACGACGAAGACTGGCGCGACGGCTACGCGGAGCTCGCGCCGGTCGGCTCGTTTCCCGCCGGGCGCACGCGAGACGGCTTCCTCGATCTCGCCGGCAACGCAGCGGAGTGGACCCGAGATCAGTACAGCGATCGCTACGGGACGCCCCCGAGTCCCGGCCATACGGGCGAACGCGTCGTGCGCGGCGGTGACTACACGAGCTCGGGAGCGTTCTTGCGCGGCGCGGCGCGGCGGCCGCTCGAGTCGGGCGAGCGCGAACCGAACGTCGGGTTTCGCTGCGCCCGCGCCTTCGCGGAGGACGAGTCGGGCGAAGACGCGAGCCCGGCGGCGACACCTGGAGCCAAGCCGTGAGCGACGCGCGCGTCCATCTGCCCGTCCACGACCGCACCGGCTTCGTGCTCGTGCAACCACATTATCCGGAGAACCTCGGCGCGTGCGCTCGCGCGCTCAAGACCATGGGGTTTTCGCGGCTGATGCTGGTGCGCCCCGGCCGCCTCGCCGTGCCGGAGCACGCGATGGCGTTCAAGATGTCGGTGCGGGCCTGGGACGTCCTGCACGCGACGGAGCGCCACGCGGAGCTTTCGACGGCGACCGCCGGAGCGCTGGTGCTCGCGACGACTTCACGCCGCGGGGTTTCGGGCGTGCTCACGGCACGCGACGCCGCTCTGCTGGTCGTCGCGGAAGCCGAACGGGGCCGCGAAGTACGGATCCTGTTCGGAAACGAAAAAACGGGCCTCAGCGCCGACGAGGTCGACCAAGCCGACCACCGGCTGCGCATTCCGATGGCCGGCGATCAGCCGTCGGTAAACCTCGCTCAGGCGGTCCAGCTCGTGGCCTACGAGCTGTTCGTCGCCGGACTCGCGCTGCGCGGCAAAGGAGCCGACGCGTGACGCGGGCGGGCAGCGCGTGCTTGCTGCTCGTGCTCGTGGCGATCGCAGCCTGCGCGCCGCACGTCGATGCGCGCTACGCGCGTGCGATGGCCGACGCCGACACGCTCTACGTCGGCGGGCGGTACCGCGAATCGGCGCAAGCGTGGCTCGCCGCCTCGCGCGCGGCGAGCTCGGATTACGATCGTGACGAAGCCGTCTATCGCGCGGCGGGTAGTTACGCGCGTGCCGGCGATGCGCCGCGCGCCGAGGCGCTGTTCGCTGCGCTGGCGACGGGACATGGCGCGCGAGCTGGCCGTGCCGACTTCGATCGCGCGACACTCGTCGCCGAAGCCGACCCCGCGCGCGGCGTAGCGCTGCGGCTTGCGGCGCTGCGGGCGCACCCGGAGGCGGGCGTCGCACCGCAGGCGTTGCGCGCGTACCTGGACGGCGTGGCGGCGCGCGACGGGGAGCGCCCGGCGCTCGACCGCTGCGAGACGCTCCGGCGCGAGCTGACGGCAACCGACCTCGACGAGACTCTGTCGTACGAGTGCGCCTCGCGTCATGAAGCACTTCACGAAGCGGCCGCCGCGCTCGCGGGTTACCTCGCGACGGCCGAGCGCCACCCCTACCCGAACGGAGCGCTCTGGGACGACGCACTCGCGGGCGCCTCGCGCGCCGAGGAAGCGCTCGGCGAGCCCCGCGCCGCGATCGCTCTGCTCGAACGCATGCTCGCCGAGACCGAGCACTCGCTCGGGATCGGCAGCTACGAGCGCAGTCGTTATGCTCCCGCCCGCTTCCACATCGCCGAGCTCTACCGGGACGCGCTCCATGACCCGGAGCGAGCCCGTCGCGAGTTCCGTCGCGTCGCCGTCGAGCATCCGACGAGTCTGCTCGGCGGTCCCGCGCTGTTCGAGGCTGCGCGCCTGGCCGTGCGGGCGGGAGACACGCGGAGCACCTGTGAAGCCCTCGCAGAGCTGCACGAGCGGTACCCGGACTCACGCCTCGACGGCTGTGGCGCGCTGCTCTGCCCGGAGGCACCGGCCGCGAAACATCCCTGTTCCGCGGCCGACGCGGCGGCCCTCACTCCGAGCGCGGAAGCGACGACTCACTTCTCGTCGTCGGCTTCTTCTTCTTCCTCGTCTTCGTCTTCGTCTTCGTCGTCGTCGCCGTAGTCCTCGTCGGCGTCCTCGGGCTCGGCGTCGGCACCGCTCTCCTCCTCGGTTTCCTCGCCTTCCTCGTTCTTCGTGTCGGTCTTGAGATCGATGCCGACCTCACCGAGCTGCGTTTCGAGGAGCTCGAGCAGCTCGTCCACGTCGTCCCCGCCCCACTCGTCGAGCACGTCCGTGAGAAACTCGTAAAGGTCACCGTTGTCGAGCCGGCGTTCGATTTCTTCGACCTGCTCTTCCGTAAATGCCTCCATCACGTCTTCACGAAGGGACTCGGTGTCGTCCTCTTCGATGGCTTCTTGGGCAGCCAAGCGGATCTGGCGGATGGCGCGGCGGTCGAGGTAGATTTCCATTGTAGGATGCGTCCTCTGAACTCGACCGGGCACTAAACCAAGGCTCATGGGAGAGTCAAGACATGACAGCGAGCCGGCCTCCGCAAACATGCTCGGGGGTGTTTAGATGTGGCTCGTAGTAGCCACCGTCACCGCGCTCGGGAGCACGTCGGTCGCAGCCGCGGGCGGCCCTGGTACGGACGAGGCCGCGGCTGGATCACGCGCTGCGCAACGCGACACGCCGCAGGTCGGTTTCGCCCTCGCCGCTGAAACCGTCGTGTCACCCGGCAGCGTCTGCCCGGGCGGCGCGTCCGCACCCTGCCTCCTCGGGTCCGGCGGCGGCGTCGCCGTCCGCTTCGGCTATCGACTCGGGAACCTCTGGTACTTCGGCGGCGCCTACGAGTTCACCCGCCACGACTCCTCGAACCTGATGCGCCTGGCGATTTTGCAGCAGCTCCGCGCGGAGGGCCGGTACTACCTCGAGCGCGGCAACCGAGCGACCGGCTTTCTGGCCGCGGGAGTCGGCGCTCATATTTATGGAAACGACTGGGGCGCGAGCACGGGCGGCGGCTTGGTTACGACCGGCATCGGGGTCGAGCTCGAGCTGTCTCCGAAGGCGGTGGTGGCGGCGGCTGCGATGTACCGGCTGCTCATCCCCAAGTCGTTCCGCGACAGCACGGGCGAACAGCGCGGAGACGGCCCGTTCGGCTTCGGCTTCGCACACATGATCGGACTCGAGTTCGCCCTCGAGGTGCGGGACCCCGTGCCGCACTGGTGAGCTATTACCGAGTTTTTGGTAGGGAGTGGTAGCGTAGTCGCCGAGATGACGACCTGTGGGCGGTGCGGACTTCAGAACCGAGCAGACCTGCGTTTCTGCGCGGACTGTGGCGCGCGGCTCGAGGACCAAGCGCCGCCCGTTTCGCTGTCGCCGGCGCGCGGCACGCCGGGCGGCGAGCGGCGCAATCCCGCGACGGCGGTATCGAGGGCTCCCCAACGGCAATCGGCGCCGACCTTCGAGGCTCAGCCCGGATCCCGTCCCCGCTGCCCGCATTGCGGTGCGCCGAACGATCCCGCTGGCCGCTTCTGTACGGCCTGCGGCCACTCCTTGCACGGGTCCGGGGAAGGCCCGCGTGACGCCGCACGCAAGGACGTCGTCACGTGCACCCGCTGCCACGGGACGAACGCCGCTGGCCAACCGTATTGCCAGTTCTGCGGCGCCCGTCTGCCCGAGCAGCTCCCACCTGCACCTACCCGGGCCCCCGACGAACCCCCACGCGATGCGCTGCCGGCCGGAGAGCCGCCGGCGCGCCTCGTCGTGATCGCTCAGGACGGAACGCCAGGCACCGAGTATCCGATCCAGGGCGCGCAGGCGGAGATCGGCCGTGAGGACGGCGCCATCCGTTTGCCTACCGATCCCTACGTTTCGCCACGCCACCTCCTGATCAGTCGGCGAAATGGCCGGTTTTTTGTGCGGGACCTGGAATCGGTCAACGGAGTATATGTGCGTTTACGGGCCCCCGAGGTGCTGCGACACGCAGACTTGGTCCTAGTTGGGCTCGAGGTGTTAAGGTTTGAGCTGGTGAGCGACGCAGAACGTGGTCTCGGCCCAGCAACGGAGCGAGGGACAAGGGTATTCGGGTCACCCTCGGTGCCGCGTCATGCTCGTTTGTGTCAGCTGACCGTCGAAGGCGTTTCACGGGATGTCTACTACTTGTCGCGTGACGAGACCGTGATTGGCCGTGAGGCGGGCGACCTCGTGTTTACGAATGACCCGTTCATGAGCCGGCGTCACGTCTCCATCGACCGCGATCCGAACACGGGCACGTTCGCGCTGCGCGACCTCGGCTCGTCGAACGGGACGTTTTTGGCCATCCGTGGTGAACGCGAGCTCGTGAGCGGAGATCACCTGCGAGTCGGTCAGCATCTTTTCCGGCTCGACGTCGGGAGGGGGCGCGGATGAGCGACGGTCAAGTAGCCCCGCCGGGCCTCGTGATGCGCGTCTTCGGACGCACGGACGTCGGACAGATCCGCGAACACAACGAAGACAACTTCCTCGTGGCGGATCTGACGCGCCGAAGCCGGGGCTTGCTCGAGGCCGACCGCGAGCAGACCGTGGGCGAATGGGGTTCGGTCGTCGGCGTGTGCGACGGCATGGGCGGCGCGGCCGCGGGTGAAGTCGCGAGTCAGCTAGCCGTCGACATCATCTACGAAAAGCTGACCGAAGGCAGCGCGCCGAGAACGCACGACGAGCTCGCCCAGCGCCTGGTTCGAGCGGTCGAAGAAGCCGGCGTTCGCATTTTCAACGAAGCGCGCGCCGATCGCAGCCGGCGCGGCATGGGCACCACTTCGACCATCGCCTCACTCATGGATGCGCGACTTTTCGTCGCGCAGGTGGGGGACAGCCGCGCTTACGTGCTCAGGCACGGCAAGCTGGTCCAGGTCAGCCGCGATCAGTCGCTCGTCAACCAGCTCATCGAGGCCGGGCAGCTCACCGAGGAAGAAGCCGAGACCTTCGAGCACAACAACATCATCCTGCAAGCCCTAGGGACGGCGGAGACGGTGCAGGTCGACCTCACGTACGTCGACCTCCAACGCGGGGATCGGTTGCTGCTCTGCTCCGACGGCCTCTCGGGCATGGTGCGCACGGACGAGCTGCGCGAGGTGCTCGCGGGCCAGCGCGATCCAATCGACGCCTGTCGCGAGCTCACCGACCGAGCGAACCGCGCCGGCGGTCACGACAACATCACCGTTATCGTCGCGGACTTCGACGGCGAGAACCTGCCGACGGCGCTGCCCGACGGCGACCTCGCCTACAAGAAATACGCGTTACCCGAGCCCGCCCCGGGTGACATGCAGCGCTACACGCCCGCGAGCGCGAGCCACGAGTCGCTCGCCCCGAGCGAAGAAGCCTCGCGCGAACAGCGCCGCCTGAAGGTCGGCCACACGATGGTGGGCATTCAATTTTCGCTCCAAGATGCAGGCATTACGCCCGCCTCGCCGTCGGTGGAGCCCGTGGGTGACGTGGCCCGCTATGCGCCGCATGACGAGCCGGTCAGCATCCCGATCGACGGCTTGCCTCCCGCGATGGTGGGCTTCATGGTGATCGTCGCCATGGTCGCGGTCGCGTACGCCGGTTTCTGCCTGCTGCGTTAACCGTCAGCACGCTGCTCCGGTCGAGGCTCGATGCGACGCGCAATCGAGAAGTTCACCTTCTTCGTACTCTCGTTAGCCGCGGCTTCGGTCATCTCGTTCGCACTCTTGGCGCGCCTTGCGGACCGCGGCGCGCCGGCGCACAGCCCGCTGCCATTGCTCGTCAACACGAGCCCGCGTGACGCCCGCGACCTGTCGCTCGCAGCGGTGCGTGCCGCAGCGGGCACGGGCCCGGCGGCGCTGCGGGGCCGGGCCGAGCTTGCACGGCTCGGCGGCGCAGCATTCCCACACGTGTTGCCGCTGCTCGAAGCGCTCGAACCGGCGGCGCGCGGCCGCGTGGCTCTCGCGCTCGGTCCCGTCGCTCGGCGCATGGGGGTCGCGAGCGACGAAGACCTCGCGACGCCCGAACGCGCCGTGGTGTTTTTCACGCGTTTTTGGCAGGACCGAAGCGCCGATTTTCGGAGCGCGTCGGTGCGGCGCAAGGTCGAGCGCCTAGCCGAGCGAGCGCTGCCCCTGCGCGTCAAGGAGGTCATCGAGCTCGATACGTTCGCGCTCGGCGAGCTTTTCGACGCGCTCGGGCGCGTGCGCGGCCCCGAAGACGTGACGCGGGTCGAGCGGCTCGGGCCGGTGCTCGCGCACATTACCGGGGCTGCGTTCCCGCTGCCGCCGGACCCGACGCTGGCCGAAGCCGCGCGCTCGGCCACGGAGTGGCGCGACTGGGCCTTCGACTACGGCGCTGATTTCGCCACGCTCGACGGCCCGGGACGCCTCGCAGCGACCGTGCTCGAAACGCGTTACTTCCGCTTCCTGGCGTCGGTGCCGCGCGCCGTCCGTGGCGAGGATCCGTCCGGCAGTGCGCGGCTCGGCCAGGTACTCGCGAGCGCGCGCACGAGCGTGCCGCTCGTCTTCTTGGCGCTCGCCCTCGCGATCGCGGCGAACACGGTCCTCGCACGACGCCTCGCTTCGCACGAGGCCGGCGAAGAGCACGCCGTGTTCGCAGCGACGCTCGTTGCGGCCGTACCGCTCGCAGGGCTCGCGACGCGCGGCGCCGTGCTCGGGGCTGTCGGCCTCACCGGGACACTCACGCTCGGGCTCACGGCGCTGCTCCTGCTCGAGCTCCACGCCGCACGCCGCCAGCGCGGACGGCTGCGGCGCGCGATCGCCCGCGCGGGAGCGCTCGTGCCGCTGGCGCTCGCGAGCGCGCTCGGCGCCGAAGCGCTGCTCGGACGCGGGCTCGGCGGGCTCACGCGAGACGCGCTTTCGCGAAGCGACTTCGAGGCCCTCCTGTGGATCGGTGCGGTGCTGTCGCTGGCCGGCAGCCTCGCAATCCTGCTGCCGGATCCGGAAGTTCGCACGCGAGCGAGCGCCGCCGAGCCGGGTGCGCTCGTGCTCGCACGCTTCCGTCCGCGGGCGTTCGCCGTGCTCGGCGCAGTCACCGGTTGCTTCGGCGTAGGTGCGCTCCTCGAACCGACCAGCACCACGCCGATCGGCGTGCTCGCGCGGGCGGCCGGCGTCTCGCTCGTCACCCTCGGCGCGGCGACGTTGACGGCCGCCGTCGTAGCGCTTTTTCTGGGCGTGCTCGCGGGCGGCATCTCGCGCGCCGCCGACCTCTTCCTCTCACGGCTCGTCGAAGTGAGCTCGGCGTTACCGCAGCCGCTCGTCGCGTGCGCGTTCTTCACCTTCGGCACCGTGAGTGGCGCCGTGTTGCTCGGCGGGCTGCGCGGCATCGAGCTCGGCCACGTGCTGCGTTTGCGCCTACTCGAGCGCCGTGCCGTCGAGGATCTCGAGCCGCCCAGCCTCGGACACGCGCCGCTCGCACCCTATCTCAAGCGAGTGCTGCCGCTCGCGGTCGGGCCGGCCGCGATCTCGCTCGCGCTCACGGGCGCATGGTTCGCGGCGCTCGAAGGCGCGGGTGCCCGCCTCGGCGCCCCGGCGACGGCGTCGCTTTCGGCGCTTGCGACGACGCCGGACGGTGTCGGCCTCGCTGCGCTCGTGCTCGTGTCGCTGCTCACGGCCGCGCTCTGTCTGCTCGTACGTGACGTCTCGCCCCGCGAGCACGACGAAGGGACCCCGGGCTCACCGTTGGTGCTGCCCTTGAGGCGACGCATCGACAGCTCGCGGCCGTCGGCCCTCGCGCCCGGCGACGACGGAACCGCAGCGCCGAACACCGACGAAACACCGTCGTAGCGCGGGGTAGGACGGTCCGTGCTAATTACCCCCCCAACCCATGGCAGCAGCGGCAGCCGCAGTACGTTCCGTCACCGAGCAAACGTTCGAGCAAGAAGTGCTCATGAGCGAGGTGCCGGTGCTCGTCGAGTTTTCGGCCGAGTGGTGCGGGCCGTGCAAAGTCGTCGCACCGGACCTCGCGGCGCTCTCGCACGAGCTCGGTGAGAAGGCGAAGGTCGTCACGATCGACATCGACCGCTCTCCGACCATTTCCCGTCAGCTCGGCGTGCAGTCGGTGCCGACGTTCGTCGTGTTCCACCAGGGTCGGCCGGCCAACGGCAAGGTCGGTGCCCTCAAGCGCGCGCAAATGCGCGAGATGATCGAGCCGTTTCTGCCGCGAGCCGAGGGCGCGCTCAAACCCGAGGAGTTGTTTCAGCTCCTCAAAGCGGGCCGCGTGAGCGTCGTGGACGCCCGCGAGGCGGCCGTGTTCGGCCGCGCGCACATTCCGGGCGCGACGAACATCCCGGCCGACGAGCTCGAAGGCCGGCTCGCCGAGCTCTTCATGCTCGGCACGCCGCCCATCATCTATTGCCGCTCCGGGGATCGCACGAAGGACCTCGTGGCGAAGCTCACGGAACAGGGCGTCCAGGTCGGCTTCCTCGAAGGCGGCGTCCTCGCGTGGGAAGCCTCGGGGCTGCCCATGGAACGGCCCGACTGAGCCGCCCCCCGAGCTCTTGACTCAACGCGAGCTCGCGGCCCACGCGGCCAATGCCTCGACCAACACTTCGCGCACGGGCACGCCGGCGCTTTCTGCGGCGCGTTCACACGCCGAAAACTCCGGTTTCGCCTGCGGGGCACCGTAGGGCCCCTCGCTCACCTTGAGCGGAATGACGCCGAAGCGCGTCGTTATTTCCACCGTGCGGCGGGGCCGCTCGAGGCGCGAAGCCGGCAAGAAGCGCACGCCGAGCGACGTCGTCTCGCGGAGAAGGGCTCCCGCGAGCGCATCCGCGGTTTCGACGCGCGCGAGCGCCGAGAGCACGAGCGCGGGGCGCCCCTTCTTCATCGTGATCGGCGTCGCCCAAGCGTCGAGGGCACCGGCGTTCATCAGCGCCGCAATGGCATGACCCGCCAGCTCCCCAGTCATGTCGTCGACGTTCGCTTCGAGCACGACGAACGCGCCGTCCTCGCGTGCCTCGGCCGACGGCGCACCCAGCACGACGCGCAGCGCGTTCGGACGCCCGGGGAGCACGCGCGTCCCAGCGCCCCAGCCGATGCGTTCGGCGCGCTGGCTCGGCCAGCGGACGAAGCCCTCCGCGACCGTCGCGAGGATCGCGGCTCCCGTCGGCGTGACGTTCTCGAAGTCGATGCCCGCGTCGAGCGTCGGCACGCCGCGCAAGCATTCGAGCGTCGCCGGCGCCGGCACGGGGAGCTCGCCGTGCGCGGTGTGGACGTGGCCGCGGCCGAGCGGCACGGGCGCCGAGAGCACACGCGCGCCGAGGTAGTCGAAGCAGGTGGCCGCGCCCACGACGTCGAAGAGCGAGTCGACCGAACCGACTTCGTGAAACGTCACCTCGTCGAGCGGGACGCGGTGCACGGCCGCTTCGGCAGCCGCGAGCCGAGCGAAGATGCGCTCGGCGAGCGCCCGCACCCCGAGCTCGAGCGGTGCGCTCGCGAGTAGCCGGCGGATCTCCGCGTAGGGGCGATGCGGCTGCGGAGCGGTCTCACTCACGGAAAAATGCGTGGCGCCGAGCGCGCCACTCCGGGCTCGACTCACGCCGGCGGCACCCGCGATGCCCAGCGCACCGAGCGCTGCCTGCACCACGCCGAAGGGCACGCCGAGGTCGACGAGCGCCGCGACCGTCATGTCCCCCGCGATGCCGCTCCACGGATCGAGAAAGAGGACTTTGCCGGCACCCTCACCGCGAGCGAGCGGCGAGCGGTGAGCTTCGGCGTCACCCGGCAAGAGCGTCACTCGCTCGAAGTCGGGATGCGAATGACCGTGAACGTGGGGGTGCTCGTGCTCGTGAGGATGCTCGTGCCCGTGCGCGTGGTCGTGGTCGTCGCCATGCGGGTGCAAGTGATGGCGGTCGTAGTGGTCGTGAGGGCCGGCGGTCATGGCGTCTCCGAAGTCGGGGCGCGGACGAGGCGCAGCACGGCCATGGCCGCACCGAACCCGTTGTCGATGTTGACGACGGTCACGCCGGAGGCGCAGCTCGTCAACATGCCGAGCAGCGCGGTGAGCCCCTCGAAGGCCGCTCCGTAGCCGGTCGACGTCGGCACGGCGACGACGGGCGCGGCGACGAGCCCGCCGATGACGCTCGGCAGCGCGCCCTCCATGCCTGCGACGACGATGAGCGCACGCGCTTCCCGCAGCGTCTTGATGCGATCGAGCAAGCGGTGCAAACCCGCGACGCCGACGTCGAACACGCGCTCGGCGGGCACGCCCGCGGCCCGTAGCGTCACGAGCGCTTCCTCCGCGACGGGCAAGTCGCTCGTGCCGGCGGTCACCACCGCGACCTTCCCTCCCGGCACTTGCGGCGGCGGCGTCTTCAGCGCGAGCGCCGTGCGCGCGAGCGCGTTGTGCTCGAGCTCGGGCAGCGCCGCGAGCACGACCGGCGCAGCCTCGGGCGCGAGGCGCGTGACGAGCACGTTTTGCCCGGCCGCGAGCAAGCTCCGCGCGATACCGATGATCTGCTCGGCGGTCTTGCCCTGGCCGAGGATCACCTCGGGCAACCCCTGACGGAGCGCGCGGTGGTGGTCCACGCGGGCGTAGCCGAGGTCCTCGAACGGGAGATTGCCGAGCTCTAAGACTGCAGCTTTGGGGTCGAGCACGCCCGAGCGCACCCGCTCGAGCAGCTCGAAAACGCGCTCTGGGCTCACGGACCGGTCGTTTAGCGCACGCGGCCTGCCCCGTCGAACAATCGCTCGCGGTGTAGACTCCGGCCGATGCTTCCCGCCCCGGTGCTCGGGTTCACGCTCGGCGTCGTCTTCGCCTGGATGGCCCGCCACGAGATCGCCCGGGCGGCGCCGACCGCACTCGCGAGCCGGTCACTGTCGATCGTCGCGCTCTATGCCGTGCTCGTGTTCGGACCGGCGTGCGCGTATTTTTTGGTGCTCGAGCCGGATTGGGCAGGCGCATACCTCTTCGACGCCGGGCGGCGCGCCCGCCTCGTCTCGGTGGCCGGCACGCTGCTCGCGCTCGTGAGCGTGCCGCTCGGATTCTTGGTGGCGGCGCCGGCGGCACGCGCGCAGCGAACGGTGAGCGTGCTGAGACTGGGAGCCGTCGCCGCGCTCTCGACCCTCGCGCTCACGCTCGCGCTCTTCCCGCGCCTGTCCGTGCGCGCGACCTACGCCGAGTTCCACGGCGACTTCGGCACCGAGCCGGTCGCGCACACGACCCTCGGCTGGGGGCTCTTTTGGGTGTTCCTCGTCGTCGCAGGCGCGACGGCTTACGTCGCGTCGGTGCTCGGTCGGTCCGCGCATTGATGGGGCAACTGTATCGAACCAAAGACATCTGCTACCTGAGGGACATGTCTCACGAGAGCGAAGACCGACTCGCGGCGTTGGCAAGAAGCGTGGGGCAGCGCGCCCTCGCGCAAGGTGCGGACGTCGCCGAAGCGAGCGCCCGCGGCGGCTTCGAGCTCAGCGTGAAGGTGCGCCTCGGCAAACCCGAGCTCGTCGAGGAGGCGGGGCACCACAGCGTGTCTCTGCGCGTGATCCGCGCCGGGCGCGTCGCAGCGACGAGCACGAGCGATCTGACCGAAGCTGGCATCGCCCGCTGCGTCGAGGACGCACTCGAGCTCGTCGAGCTCTCCGAGGTCGACACCTTCGCGGGTCCTGCGGACGCGAGCGAGCTCACGCACCCGCCATTTCCCGACCTGGAGCTCTTCGATCCCGCGGTCGCGGCCATCGACGGCGACGAAGCGCTCGCGCGCGCGCTCGCTGGGGAGCGCGCGGCGCTCGACTTCGATCCGCGCATCGAGCTGAGCGAAGGCGCGACGTTCGCGCGCGCGGATTCGGTCGGCGCGCTTTGGCTCTCGACCGGCTTCGAAGGCGTGCAGCGCGGCTCGTACGCCTCTCTCAACGTGGTTCCCGTCGCGAGCGACGACGGCGGCAAGAAGCGACGCGGCTACTATTGGACCGGCGCGCGCTTCGTCGATAAGCTCGAGGACGCGGCCGCCGTGGGCCGAGAAGCGGCCCGCCGCACGCTCGGCAAGCTCGGCGCGCGCAAGGTGCCGACCGCCGAAGCTCCCATCGTGTTCGATCCGGACGTAGCCCGCTCGCTGCTCGGGAGCTTCGCCGGCTGCATCATGGGCGGCTCGATCTGGCGCAAGGCGAGCTACCTGCTCGAGCGCGAAAACACGCCCGTCGCGAGCCCGCTCGTTCACATCACGGACGATCCGCTGATCGCACGCGCCCCGGGGTCCCGCGCCTACGACGGCGAGGGCCTCGCCTCGCGCCGCAACGTGGTGGTCGACGGCGGCGTGCTCCGTACCTTCTTGCTCGACTGTTATTCGGCGCGAAAGCTCGGCCGCAAATCGACCGGCTCAGCCAGCCGCGGCGGCGGCAGCGTCGGCGCGTCCACCACGAATTTCGTGCTCGCCGCGGGCACGACGTCGCCGGAGGAGATCATCGCGTCGACGGAGCGCGGGCTTTACGTGACGGAGCTCCTCGGCTTCGGCTTCAACCCCGTCACGGGAGATTTCTCGCGCGGCGCGGCGGGTTTTTGGATTGAAAACGGCAAGCGCACGTTCCCCGTGAGTGAAGTGACGATCTCGAGCACGCTCGACGCGATGCTGAAGGGCATCGACGCGGTGGGGTCGGACCTCGAGCTCAAGACGTCGACCGCTGCGCCGACGTTGCGCGTCGCGAAGATGACGATCAGCGGCGCGTAGCCCGCGGTGGCTCAGCGCGCACTGAGCTCGTTCGGCGCGCCGGGCGAAGCCCCCGGCGGCGCGTGCGGGCCGAACGACGCCGCTTCGTCGTCCGGAGCGTCCGGCGCGCGGCGGGCCATGCTGACACCGGACTCTGCGGACGCGAGCGCCGGGAACCGCGAGACGACGAGCCCGCTCGGGTCGCTCAAGCGCAAGAGCTCACCCGCGTTCGAGAGCCCCGACGCGCCGAGTTTCGGGAGCGTGAGAATCGGGGTTCCGGGCGCTACCGGCACGTCGAGCTCGGGATCGGGAGCGAAGCCGTCCGCGACGAGCAGCACGAGCTCGTCCGGTTCGAGCCGTGCGGCAGGGAGCGAAGCCGCGCCGCCGTCGTCGCGCAGTTCGAAGCCTTCGAGCTCCACCGCTGCGGTTCCGTCGTTCACGAGCTCGATCCACTCGCTTTGGCTCTCCGCTCCGCGCGGATTCGCCAGCACCTCGTTGATGACGACGTGGGCGTGGCGCGGGGCCCCGCTGATGGTGAGGTCGACCGACGTGCTCGCTCCGGTGCGGTCGAACGCCGTCGCGCGCAGCCGGACAGGCACGCCCGGTACAAAGCCGTGCACGACCACGCTCCCGTCCGGCGCAGCGACCGCAAGCAGGCGCTCGGGCTCCTCGATCGCCCAGAGCGACGGCTCACCCGGGGCCGTCAGCGTGACGCGATCGTCGTCGACGAGCGCGCACGCCGGCCCGAGCGCGAGTGCGCCGCCTTGGCATGTGACAGGATCGAGCGGCGTCTGAGCGACGAAAAGCGGTAAGGGCTCGAGCGCGGCTCCGCCGGCAAGTGCGGGCGGGAGCTCCGGAACGCCGGTAGGGGACGGCGCTGGGTCGAGACTCACGCACTGCTCGGCGAAGAGCGCGCCGGAGCCGACCCCTGCGCTGACCTCGGCTTCGATCGCGGACGGCGCGAGCACGACGGGGCCGGCGTCGACGGCGGAGGCGGCTTCTCCACAAAACACTGCGAACCCACTGCCGGTCGTTGCGTCGGGCGGCGGCCAGCGCCGGGCGAGCCACGGCACGAGGTCGGGCGCGACCGTCAGCTCCGCGAGCGCTCCCAGCTCCGGGGTTGCGAGCGTGTACGTCCCGCCGTCGAGCGCGCGTGCGGGTGCGACCACGACGTCGGACGCTTCAGCCCACGCGAGCGCCGGCACCTCTTTCGCGAGCAACGTGTCCGGTTCGTCACGAGCGGCGAGACGGCTCAAGTAGTACGAGCTGAGCGCGCCCTCGAACACCCTAAGATCAGAGAGTTTTTCGTGACCAGCGGCACCGGCCACGCGGAGCCGCAGGACGGACGGGGCACTCGTTAGGTCGCCGGTCGGTTCGACGGTCACGGCGGCCGGGGAGTCATGCCGGGCGGGAGGGACCTTCAGCCCGTCGCAGGCCGCGAGCAAGAACCCGAGAGGCGCAAGGCGTCGCACGCTCCGTCATCGGCGCGACCGAGGAGCCGGTTGCGTAGCGGGCGGCGCGTTACTTCTTCTTTTTCGGCGCCTGTTTGCTCGGCTTCTGCTCGGGTTCCTCGGCTTTGCCCGCCGGTTTGCCGTCTTCGTCCGCGTCGTCTTCGTCGTCTTCGTCGTCTTCGTCGTCTTCGTCGTCTTCGTCGTCGTCTTCGTCGTCGTCTTCGTCGTCTTCGTCTTCGTCGTCCGCGTCGTCGTCTTCGTCCGCGTCGTTTTCGTCTTCGTCCGCGTCGTCGTCTTCGTCCGCGTCTTCGCCGTCCGCGTCCGGTTCGCCGTCTTCGCGCTCGTCCGCTTCGGTAGCGGCCTCGCCGGCGACGGGAGCTTCCTCACCCTCAGCGCCCTCGACCTCGCTCACGCCGGACGCGACCCCACCCATCGCCTCTGCGAGCGCTTCGGCCGACTCCGATCCGGGCACGACGGACGCGCCCTCGATGGGTCCTTCGGGCGCGGTCTCACCGAGCTCCGACTCGAACGTCTGCCGCGACTCGTCGCTGAGCTCCGTGTATTCGCGCAACGTCGGAAGGTCGCGCAACGACTTCAGACTGAACGCTTCAAGGAAGATCGGCGTCGTCCCGTACAACATCGGCCGACCCGGTTCGTCCTTTTTACCGATGATGCGAACGAGGTCACGCTCGAGCAGGCCTTTGAGCACCGGTCCCGAATCGACGCCGCGGATGTCGTCGATCTCGGGCCGCGTGATCGGCTGCCGGTACGCAACGATGGCGAGGGTTTCGAGCTGCGCGCGCGACAAGCGCGTCGGCCGCAGCGACAGGTATTGGCGCAGGCGTTGCGCGTAGAGCGGGTTCGAGCGGAACGCGAAGCCGCCTGCGACCTCTTCGAGGCGCATGCCGCGATCGGCACAGTCCCGCTGAATCTCTTCGATGAGCTCTTGCGCGCGCGCGCGATCCACGCGCGCTCCCCGCGCGATTTCCTTCAGCTCGAGCGGCTTGTCGGAGACGAATACGAGCGCTTCGATCAGGCCCTTCAAGAAGCCCGCAGTATCCGCGATCGACTCCTCGTCGGGCGCCGGCCCGTCGCCGATGAGTGCGCTCTCCGCCGGCTCGGGCTCCTGCTCGCCTTGCGCCGCCTCGGGCTCGCGCTCTTCGCCCGTCGCCTGCTCCACGTTCTCTTCAGACATCATTCTTCGTTCCTGTCACCGTCCAACACGGCGGCGTCGGCCTCGTCTTCGGTCGCAAACTCGCTCTCGCTCTCGCCATCCGCGGAAAACTCGTCATCGCTCTCGTTTTCGGCCGGGAACTCGCTTTCGCTCTCGGCGGGAAACGCGCTCTCACTCTCGCTCTCGGCGGGAAACGCGCTCTCGGCTTCGAGCTCCTGGGCTCCACCCTCGTCGTCGAGCACGGAGAGCTCGATCTCGATGGGGCCGAGCGCGTCGTCCTGAAACAGCCGCGTCAAGCGGAGCCTGGTCATCTCGAGGAGCGCGAGGAAGGTGATGATGAGATCACTGCGCGACGACTGCCCCTCGAAGAGCTCGATGAACGCCACGCGCTTCTTGTCGCGCAAAATCTCGGAAAGCTGATTGATCCGATCCGTGATCGAGAAGCGCTCGAGATCGATCTGATGGTCGACGGTGGCTTTCGCCCGCGAGAGGACGAGCTGGAACGCGTCGAGCAGGCGAAACAAGCTGAGCCCGGCGATGCGCGCCGGCCCGTGCGCCTCGAGACCCGGGACGCCGTGCGGAAACACGTCGCGCCCCAGCACCGGCGCTGAGGAGAGCTGCTCTGCGGCGTGCTTGTATTTTTGGTATTCGAGCAGCCGCCGCACGAGTTCGGCGCGCGGATCTACCTCGGATTCCTGCTCGTCTTCCTGGTCCTCGGGCACCACCGGCAAAAGCTGCTTGGACTTGATGTGCGCGAGCGTCGCCGCCATCACGAGGTACTCGCTCGCGACGTCGATGTTGAGCTCTTGCATGAGCGTCACGTATTCGACGAACTTCGCCGCTACGAACGCGATCGGGATGTCGAAGATGTCGAGCTCGTGCTCCTCGATGAGGTGAAGCAGGAGATCGAGCGGGCCCTCGAAGGTCGGCAGCGCAACGCGATAGCCGCCGGGAACCTCGTTGTCGTCAGCCGGCGGCGGCTCGGCGGAGGCCGGCTCGACGGGAGGAGCCACCTCACCCCCGTGGGGGGCGGGTGCATCCGGAGGAGACGGCTCGCTCATGGTCGGCGGAGCCTACATCACCGTTCCCGCGAGGCGACAACCGGCGCAGAAATGCCGGCTCCATAACGAATTCCCCAAACATTCCGCAGACCCCGGCTACCTTCACGCACCTTGGACCGAGTTTTCGGGCTACGATCCGCCGACGACGAGCAGCGAGAGCCGATTCTTCCAATGTCTGAGCCCGAACGGCGCTGCGCCAAGTGTGGGGCCGCCTACGGCGGGGAGGTTCTCTTCTGTCCGGCCGACGGAACGCCGCTCACGTCGCGGCCGGTCGGCTCCGAGCTCGAGCGCTTCGTCGGGCAAACGCTGCGCGAAGAGTTCGCCCTTGAAGCGCTCGTCGGCGTGGGCGCGATGGCGAGCGTCTTCCGCGCGCGCCAGCTCGGCGTGGAGCGCGCCGTCGCCGTCAAGATCATGCACGCGGAGCTCGCGAAGAATCCGCCGCTCGTCGCGAGGTTTCGGCGCGAAGCGCGCGCGGCGGCACGGATTCGGCACCCCAACGTGGTCGAAGTGATCGGCTCGGGCGAGCTGACGGTGGGCGCGCAGTGCTTGCCGTACCTGGTGTTCGAGTACCTCGACGGGTTCACCTTGCGCTCGGCGCTTTCGGCGGCCGGGGGCTCGCTGCCGCTCGCGCGCGCACTCCACATCGTGCTCGAGATGACCGACGCCGTGGGCGAAGCGCACGACCTCGGCATCGTGCACCGCGATCTCAAGCCGGAGAACGCGATGCTCGTGCGCCGCGGCGACGATCCCGACTTCGTCAAGCTCCTCGACTTCGGCCTGTCTCGCCTCGGGGAAGGCGATGCCGGACTCGAGACTCACGCGGGCGCCGTGCTCGGCACGGCCCGCTACGTTTCCCCCGAAGGCGCGCGCGGCGAAGCGGTCGGGCCGGCAGCGGACGTGTATGCCCTCGCGACGATCCTCTTCGAGTGCATCGCCGGACGCACCCCCTTCGACGGCGACCGCCCCGTCGCGCTCCTCGTCAAAAAGAGCAGCGAACGCGCTCCCGACGTGCGGAGCCTCGAGCGCGGCCGCGCAACGCCCGAACCCATCGCCGCGCTCCTCGCCGCGAGCCTGGCGCTGGACCCGAACGAGCGCCCCGCCCACGCGCGCGCGTTCGGGCAAGCGCTCGCACGCGCCGCCGCGGAGTCCGGCGTCGCCCCCGAAGCTTTCTTCGCGCGGCCGACGCTGTCCGGTGCGCGCTCGAGCGCACACTTGCCGCACACCGAGACCCGCGTCCTCGGAAGCCCGGCGTTCGCGACCGAACTCGCGACGGCCACCGTGAACGCGCCGCTCGCGACGCAGCCGCTCGCCGCCATGAACGCGGTTCGCCAGAGCGTTCCCGCTCCCGGCGACGAACGCGGCGAGGGCACGCTCCGCCGTCTTGGTATCGTCGCGGCGTGCTTCGTGCTCGGAGCGCTGGGTGCGCTGGGCGCGGCCACGCACCTCGGAGGGTGCGGCCGATGACGCGCGCGCACGGACGGATCCAGCGCACCCTCGTTGCGCTCGGTGCGGGCCTCATGCTCGCGTGCGCCGCGCTCGGCGCGCACGCCCAGGACGACGACGAAGATCCGACGAATCCGTCGCCCAAGCGCCTGCAGTCCGGCTTCGAGGCGATGACGCGACCGGTCGGTATGGCCGAGGGCACCCTCTCCGTGCTCACGCTGCCCGGCGCCGAAGTCTGCGTGCAACGGAGCACCGGCTGCAAACACGGCGACGTCGTGTTCGGGCTCGAAGGCTGGGAATTTTATCGCTGGAGCCAGCGCTGGGCGTTCGGCGCCGGCGTGATGCTCGGCCTCTTGCCGACCGCGTACCCGAAGTCGCCGCCCGAGGTCGTGCCGCGCGACCACACCCGGAGCTATTTCTCGTTCGAGGGCATGCTGCGCTACTACCCGTACATCGGGGACCGCTACGAGGCGTGGGTCGGGCCGTTCGGCGGCCTCGTGGTCGTGAGTGATCGATTTCAAGAGATCGACGGAAACGACGACCGCGCGCTCTCCGGGCCGCAAGGCGTGACGCTGCGCACGGAAGGCGGCTCCATCGGCCTGGCGGGCGGGATCGCGCACCAGCTCGGCGAGCACGTCTCGCTGCTCGGGAGCCTGCGCATCTCGCAGTGGTTCTTGCGCTTCACCCCGGAGAGCGATCCGCTCGGCGCTTCCGGATCGCTCACCGGGCGCAATACGGCCATCATGCTCGGCATCGGCGTCTCCTACCGCGGCTCGCTCTGACGTTTCACGGGCGGAGCCCGGTGTTCATGCTCGGGCCGCGAGCAGCACGAGGAGCTCCACCATGCGATCGAGCGCGAGCCACGCCACGAACAGCACGCCGAGCGAACGCAGCGGCGCGAGCACGGGCGCCACGTACGCCGGGCTCGCCGAGCGCGCGACGAGAGCCGCCGCGATTTCGATCAACACCGAGCCCGCGACGAGCGGGGCCGCGACGCCGACGGCAATACCGACGGACTCCGCGAGTCGCTCCGCGGCGATCGCAAAGCTCGTGTGCAGGCGCGGCTCGGCGAGCGCGGACACGATGCGCGCGGCGCCGCCCGTCTCGAGAAATCCGAGCGCGACGAGCAGACCGAAGAGCGCGCCGAAGGGCGTCGTCGCCTCCTCGAACACCGGGAGCTCCACCGCGTCGCGTGAAGCCCTCAGGTTGTCGGCGAGCCCCCCCGCCATCAGCGCCGCCCAAAGAATGGCCGCCGTGCCGAGCGCGAACGGCACTGCGCGAAACGCTTCACTTGCGCACTCGAGCCAGAGCGGCACGCCCGGCACCGGCAACGCCCGGAGCGCAGGCGCGATGGTGCCCGCCATGCCGAGCCCGAGCGCGACACGAACGGGCATGGCGACCCCGCTGAGCCCGAATGCCGGAACCAGCACGACGATCGGCAGTACCCGCGCCCAGGCGAGCACGTACGCGCGGGGATCGACTCCGGCGAGCGCTTTCAGTGCGGCAAGCAACGCGTCGAGCATGGGAGGCGATCCGTCGAATCGGCTCGAGAATAGCCCGAACGGGGCCCCGCCAGCGCGGCCGACGCCATTGACGCCCCCGCCGCGAGCGCGCTAACGATGCGGCCCCCTGGGGCCCGGATGAGTCTCGATCTATCCACTATCGGTCACACGACGGAGGCTTTCGTCTACGAGTACGACTGGAAAACGGTCGTGCTCTACGCGCTCGGCGTCGGCATGACGCAGGACGACCTCGACTTCCTTTACGAGGGGCGCGGGCCGCGCGTGCTGCCGACGTTCGCGGTCGTGCCGAGCTACGGCCCGGTCGCGGCGCTCTTCGAAAAGACGCGTTCGGACATGACCCGACTGGTCCACGGCAACCAGCTCGTCCGCTGGCACGCGCCGATCCCGCCCGCGGGGCGCCTCGAGAGCGTCGGCACCGTCAAGGGCATCTACGACATGAAGAAGCTCGCGCAGGTCGTGCTCGCGACGAAGACGACGTGCGAAGGCAAGCCCTGCTTCGATACCGAATGGACCCTTCTCATTCGCGACGCCGGCAATTTCGGGGGCGAGCGCCCGCCGAAGTCCGAAGCACCCAAGGTGCCCGACCGACCGGCTGACTTCAGCGTCGAGCTCCCGACGCGCCCCGAACAAGCGTTGCTCTACCGACTTTCGGGCGATTTGAACCCGCTGCATGCCGACCCCACGTTTGCAGCCAACGTCGGCTTCGCGGACGGGCCGATTCTTCACGGACTTTGCACGTACGGGATCGTCGGCCGAGCGCTCTTGAAGACGGCTTGCGCAGGTGATGAGCGCCGCCTCCTGAGCCTCGGTGTGCAGTTCCGGCGGCCCGTATGGCCGGGCGAGGCCATCCGCACGACCGGCTACGTGCTAGAGAGCGGTCGCATCGCACTCGAAGCCTTTGCGGGCGACAAGCCCGACCCCGTGATCACCAGCGCTTGGGCCGACATCGCCCCGCCTCGAGGAGCCTAACCCATGGCCGACGACGAAAAGAACAAGGTCACCTCCCTAGCCCCCCCTCCCACGGATGAAATCGACCACGATTGGGGGAGCAGCGGCACCGCGTCGTCCAAGCCGGTGAAAGCCAAGACCGCAAAGCGTCCGGAGCCCGAAGAGGAAGAGGACGACGAGGACGAGGACGAGCGCGACGAAGAAGACGAAGAAGACGAAGAAGAAGACGAGGACGACGACGATGATGAGGAAGAGCATCGCGGCGTCGCGCGTGGCTCGTCATCGAAGCGTTCGAGCTCGGCGCCTTCGCAGGATTGGCTGCCCGACTGGGCGCCGTGGGTCACTTTGGGCGGCTTGCTTTTGTTGGGGTTCCTGGGCGGCATCGGTGCCATCCCAGTGAACTTCGGCTTGACCAAGGCTGAGCCGGAGGCCGCGTCCACCGCCGCCGCGGCCACGACGACCGCTCCCAAGCCCGCCACCTCGGCACGGCCTTTACAGGCCGCCGCGCCTGGCGCCTCGGGCGTGGCCGATCAGGAGCGCATCTCGGCTTCGCACCTGCTCGTGCAGTACAAGGGTTCGATGCGCGCCGCCCCGACCATCACGCGCACCAAGGAAGAAGCGAAAGCGCGCGCCGAAGAGGCGCTCGCCAAAGCGAAGAAGGGCGTCCCGTTCGAGAAGCTCGTCGCCGAGTATTCGGACGAACCCAACGCGGCTGCCCGTGGCGGCAAGCTCGGCAAGTTCCCGCGCCAAGGCATGGTCAAGCCGTTCGCCGACGCGGCGTTCGCTCTCAAGCCCGGGCAGCTCTCGGGCGTGGTCGAGACGCAATTCGGCTACCACGTGATCTTGCGCACGGAGTGAGCACTCGCATGCGGCGCGCGCTGATCTTCGCGGGCGGCTTCGCCACGCTCGCGGTCGCGCTCGGCGGCTGCGTGGTCACCACGTACGAAGGCCCCGGGGAGCCTCCGCGCGTCCCCGCCCCACCCGAGCGCCCACACTCCGCAACCGCCGCCGCGGCCAAGCCGGAAAACGACGACACGTACGCGGAAGCTCCCGGCAAAGCCGAGGATCGCGTCGGCGCGCGCCACTTGCTCGTGCAGTACAAAGGTTCGATGCGCGCCGGCCCGCAGATCGTGCGGACGCGCGAACAAGCGCGGCAGCGCGCCGAGGAAGCGCTCAAGCGGGCGCGCGCGGGTGAGGATTTCGCCGCCCTCGTGAAAGAGTACTCGGACGAGCCGGGCGCCGGAGAGCGCGGCGGCGACCTGGGCCGCTTCGAGCGGCGACAGATGGTTAAAGCCTTCGCGGACGCGGCCTTCGCACTCGAAGTGAACCAGATATCCGACGTCGTTGAGACTCCGTTCGGATTTCACGTCATTCAGCGGACTGAATAGTCGCTGATCGGGCACGCCGTTCGGAAGGTCGCGCGCCTTAGTCCTTCAGTACGTGCTTGGCGATGACCATGCGTTGCACTTGGCTCGTGCCTTCGCCGATCTCGCAGAGCTTCACGTCGCGCAGGTGCTTTTCGACGTCGAACTCACGCGTGAAGCCGTAGCCGCCGAAGATCTGCATGGCGTCGTTGCAGACGCGCGTCGCGGCTTCGCTCGCGAAAAGCTTCGCGATCGACGCTTCTTGCGTGTAGCGCTCGCCCCGATCGGCGAGCCACGCAGCGCGATGGACGAGGAGCTCGGCCGCGTCGAGCTGCGTCTTGCCGTCGGCGAGCATCCACTGCACGGCTTGAAATTCCGCGATCGGCTTGTCGAACGCCATGCGCTCCTTCGCGTAGCGCACCGCCATCGCGTGCGCGCCGCGGCCGAGGCCGAGCGCCATCGCCGCAATCGAGATGCGCCCCGTGTCGAGGATGCGCATCGTGTCGAGAAAGCCGCTGTCGAGCGCTCCCAGCCGATCGGCGTCGCTCACGCGCACGCCGTCGAGCGTGATTTCCACGGTGTCGCTCCAGCGGCAGCCGTACTTTTTGAGCTTCTTGCTCGCGCTGTAGCCCGGCGCGCTCGTATCGACGATGAACGCCGTGATGCCGCGCTGCGGCGGCACGTCCGGCGTCGTGCGCGCGAGCACCACGCAAAACCCGCCGATCGAGCCCTGCGTGATGAACATCTTCGTGCCGTCGAGGATCCAGTCGCTACCCTCGCGGCGCGCGGTCGTACGCAGCGCCGCCGCGTCGGAGCCGGAGCCCGGTTCGGTGAGCGCCCACGCCGCGAGCGCTTCGCCCGCTGCCGCGCGCGGAAGATAGCGCCGCTTCTGCTCTTCGCTCCCGAACGTGAGGATGTGCCCCGTGCCGAGCCCGTTGTGGCTCGCGATCGTGAGCGCGAGCGAGCCGTCGACCTTCGCGCACTCCTCCACCGCGATCGCGTACGCCGTCACGTCCATGCCCGAGCCGCCGTAGCTCTCCGGCACGCGAATGCCGAGCAAGCCGAGCTCGGCGAGGCGCGGCACGATCTCGAGCGGGAAGCGCTCGGCTTCGTCCCAGTCGCGCGCGTGCGGCCGGATCTCGCGCTCGCAAAAATCGCGAACGCTACGACGGAGGAGCTCGTACGGCTCGGAGAACGTGAAATCCAATGCGTCTTCTCCCGCGTGGTTTTGCGGCTCTCGAGCGAGCCTTTCACAACTTACCACGCCGCGAGAGCCGGCAGCCGGTCGAGCCAGCGCGTGAGCTTCAGCACCGCGAGGTCCCGCTCCGGCGGCGCGCCCTTGGGAGCCGCTCGCGGCGGGGCGTCGAGTGCGACGCCGGCGACGAGCGCGCCCTTTCGACCGAAGATCCACTCGCGGACGGCGCCTGCCTGCGCGTCCTCTTCCGCCACGCGCGTCGCGTCGTAGGGCGCGTGCTTGAGCACCCGCGAGCCCTCGCGCTTCCTGAGCGTCGAGAGCACGTCCTTGCCGGCATCCGCGTCGAGACGTACGGCGAGGGCGAGACGAAAGCGGTCAGCGCCGTCCGCGTACGACGCGACGGCGCCGGGCCCCACGCCGTCGAAGCCCTCGAGGTCCCGCGCGAAGTAACGCAGTGAGAGCGGCACGCGCGCCGCTTCGGGTAAGAGCCGCGCAGCGGGCGGGAGCGTCGCCGGGCCGGGTAAGCGCGCGCCGATGTCGCGAGCGAGGGCGCTGAGCACCGGCCGCGCGATGGGAACGAGCTCTGCGGGCGGGAGCCGAGAATTCGCGAAATCGAGCCGGAGCACGGCCGCTGCACGCACGACGTAAGCCGTCGTATCGCCGAGCACGGCCGCCGCGCCGGCGTCGAACGACGTGTACGCGGGACGCCCGACTTCCGCGGCGCGCGCGAGCCGTTCGGTGAAAAACCCGTAGGCGGCTTCGGGCGACGCGAAGTCGAGCACGCTCGCGACGAGACGGCCCGGCTCGGTGGCGTCCTCGACGTACTTGATGGCGACGACCTGCCTGAGCCCCGAGCGCTCGAGCTCGTCGGCATCGAGCGAAAGGAGCTCCGCCGCGTCCGCGACCGGCAGGCCCGCATCGGCGCCGAACACGCGTTGGTCGGCGTTCGGATCGATGCAGAACGTGCCGAGCGCGCGCGGGAACCACGCGGCGACGCTCGCGTCAGCGACCGTTCCCCCGCCCTCCGCACAGACCGAGCGGACCTCCACGCGCGCGGCCACGGACGCACTCGGCCGCGGCGCCGTGGTCGAGTGGGGGCTCTGACAGGACGCCAAGGCGAGCGCGAGGAGGAGCGCCCGGCGGGACATCGGCACCGAGCCATACACCAGCCGCGACGGCCGTCGCCCCGCAACCGTTTCATACCGCCGCAATCGTTACTGTCCGCGCGCGGCGGGCCACGAAATAAACCCAATAAATTCAGCGCGTTGAGAATGGGGGTCTCGGCACATACTTTGCTGACTGGTTTCAAGCCCTTCCGTGCGGACCTTGCCTACACGCTCTCGAAAAGTACGCGGCTTCACGCTCGTCGAGCTGATGGTCGTGGTCGTGATCATCGCCATCCTCGCGGTGATCGCGGTGCCCAGTTTCGCCAAGCGGCTGCGCGGGCGCCATCTCCTTCAAATAGCGGGGCGCATGGCCGACGTGTATCGCGGCGCGCGCGCGCGCGCCCTCGGCCGCGGCGCTGCGGTGCTCGTGAACCTAAACCTTGCGACCGGGGATTTCCAAGCGCTTGAAGGCGTCGAGGGGACCAACACCGCGAAGGGCTTCGGGGCCACCAAATCCACCTGCGCCAACCTTCCAACGCGCGGTTGCTTGACGAACGACTGGACCAACGTGAGCGCGGGCGCCACGGTCGGAACGGCTCGCGTCGTGGACAACATCCCGAACGCCAGCATCACCGCGACGGTGACGCTGCCGAGCGGTACGGTGCAAACGTCGGGCGTGGTCGCCGTCTGCTTCAGCCCCGCAGGGCGCACCTACATCACCAGCTCGGCGGCGCCGAAGACGCCGGACGTGTGGCAAGCGCTGAACGGCGCGGCCGTGATCGACATAACGAGCACGGATCCGAACAACCTGACGGTGCGCGACTACCAAGTGATCGTCATGCCGAACGGCACCACGAGGCTCGCGCCATGAAACGACGTGCACGCGGCTATACGGTCGTCGAGCTCATGATGTCGCTCGCGGTGTTCGCGACGGGCGTTGTCGGCATCATCGCGATGCAACGCGCGGTCGTGAGCTCCAATCAGCAAGCGCGCAACGTGACGGTAGCGAATGCCATCGCGCAATCGTGGCTGAGTCAGCTCTCGGCGGACAGCTCGCGCTGGACCGCGCGGTGGAGCGTGTCGCAAACGACGTGGCTCTCCACCATCGCGGGCAACGACGGCGTCTGGCAGCTTCCGACGTACAACTCGACGCTCGGCTTCGGCCCGCAGTTCGACGGTTTCGGCGCGCCCGTCACGGCGGGCGGCCAATTCTGCGCCCAGATCCGGCTTACCTGGCTCTACGGAGACAACAGTCCCGCTCAGGCGACGGGCATAGCGGGCAACGGCGTCATCCGCACGGAGGTTCGAGTCTTCTGGCCGCGCCAGCAGCGAGCGACGGCGGGAGACTTGTCGGTCGATCTGAGGACGCGCTTTGCGACCGACTGCACCAACGGCTCCGCCTCGACCGTCGCCGGCGTCGTGAGCGCCTTCAGCGACGGCACGTACCACGTGATCGTGCAAGCCGCGGCGGTGCGGCAACCGAGCTGAGCATGCAGCACCGCTTCTTCGCTCAGTCTTCGCGCACGCTCCGTCGTGCTCGCGGCTTCACGCTCGTCGAGCTGATGGTGGCGCTCTCGGGCGGCCTCTTCCTCTCGGTCGTCGTGTTCGCGCTCGCCCGCGACGCCTCGCGCTTTTACCAGCGCGAAGGGCGCATGACGACGGCGACGCTCGCCGGCATGATCGGCTTCGAGCGGCTGAAGAGCGACATCGAACGTGCCGGCTACCTGTCGACGCCGAACATCCAGCGCGACCCGTTCCTCGCGACCAGCGTCGACTCGGGCACGCCGGCCGGACTCTTCAGCCTCGCGGCTCTGCGCATCACTCCGGACACCCCGAACCTGAGCGGGAACGCGTCCTTCGCGCTGAACGCCACGGCCGGGCAGACGCTCACGCCCGATCAACTCGTGCTCTCTGGCTCGTACTCCGCGACCGACGAATTTCCGATCGCCGAAGCGTCGACGGGACAGACCATCTACTTACAGAAGGACACCGCACCGATGGCGCGCCTCGGCTACATCGGCGCGAGCACGAGCGCGCAGCTCGTGTTGCTCCAGAACGTGTTCGGCGCGGCGCCGGGGCAAATCCTGCGCGTGAAGGATCCGGCGGGCCGCCTCTACTTCGGGCAGATCTCGTCGGTCGCGGCAGGCGACCAACCCTCCGTCACGCTGCTCGCGCCGTTGCCGGTGCGTTCGAGCGGCGTCGGCGCGACGGGCCTGAGCGGTTTCGCGGTCGGCTCGAGCGCGAACGTCGTGAACATCGTGCGCTACCGCGTGATGGATCTGCAGAACAGCACGCAAGGCGCCGCGTGGAAGCCGCTCTTCGACGCGAGCAAAGGCGCCCCGGGCGAGAGCGCACGCACCGAGCTCGTGCGTGATCAGCTCGACTCCACGGGCACCCCCATCGCCGGCACCACCGACGTGGTCGCGGAATACGCCGTGGATCTCTCGTTCTCGGTGCTCGGGCAGCTGAACCCGGGGACCAACAGCGCCACGGCTCCGCTGCTCACGCAAGCCACGGCGGGGACGACCGCGTTCGCGCAGTACTATGCCGCGAACTCGCAAGGCGACTTTCCGGAGCTCGTGCGCTCGGTCCATGTGCGGTTGAGTGTGCGTTCGCGCGAGGCGGATCGCGCCGGGATCATTCCGGGCGGCTTCTATCGCTTTCAGGTCGACGCCAATTCGGCGGCGCGCGTGCGGACGTTCCAAGCGGATGTCGCGCTCCTCAACCAGACGGGAGTGCAGTGGTGAAAACGCCTAGGTCGGAACGTCGTGCTCATGCGACCGAACGAGGGACGACGCTCTTCGTGGTCGTGCTGGCGATCACGATGCTGACCGGCATCGGCCTCTACACGGTGCATTCGGCCGTGCTCCTCGCGCGCGCCTCGGGCAACGAACGGCAAGCGCTGCAAACCACCAATCTCGCGGAAATCGGCACGTTCGCTGCGCTCTCGCAAATGTCCATCGCGCCCGCCGCCTACATCCCACAAGCACTGACCGGCAGCGACGACTGCCGCATGAACCTCGGCATCGATACGACGGTCTACAAATCGCCGTCATGCCTCGAGCTCTCGAGCGGCAAGTACGTACTGCAGACCGGCCACTCGATGTTCGACACCGACACCTTCGGCACGGCGCTCGACCAGAAGCAGAGTCCGCCTGCCCCCTTCGTCAACGGCCGCTTCCTCACGGAAGTGACCGACGTGGCGCTCACCGTCGGCCCCGTGAGCGGCATGGATGCCGTGACCCGCAACGCCTTCCACTTCTACGAGGCCAAGTTCACGACGATCGCGCAACTTCAGCCTTCGGCGACGGCGAACGCGTGCGTTCAGAACGTGATGCAAGTGGCCGGACAGCACATGACGCGCGCGCACGTCCTCGTCGGCCCCATCGGAGGTAATTAAAGTGAGGCTCTTTCGCGGTGATGGCGGTCGAATCGCGGTGCTCGCCGCGCTCGCGGCGACGTTGGCGAGCACGCGGGCGTCCGCGCAAGCGGACCTCAATCCGCCGCTGCCGAACGTCCTGCTCCTCGTCGATACGTCCGGCTCGATGGAGTACCAGATCGACGGTACGGCGGTGAGCTGCAGCCCCGGCAACAGCGCCGGCGTGAACGATAAGAGCCGCTGGGTCGACCTCGTCGAGGTGCTCACGGGGTCCATCGACGGCTACACCTGCCAGCAAATCGATCGCACGGACTCGGGCGTCGGCTTCCGCACGAGCGAATACGCGCTCGGCGGCGATCCTTACGACTTCCGCTATCCGATCCCCTATCACCGCCCGCTCAGCAGCGGCTGCGCCGCGGGGCCCGGCACGCAGAGCACGAACCCGTTCATCTACCCCACGGTCGGCGGCATCAACTATCACAACTACAGCGGCGGTGGCGCCTGCACCTTCTCGCAGCCGACGAACGACGGCGTGCTCGACGCCTTCCAGGACTACGTGCGCTTCGGGCTCATGACGTTCGACACGTCGACCGATCCCGGCACCGGCTTCAACGGCCTGATGGGCGATACGGCGACGGCCAATACCGCGACGGGCAAGGCCGGGCTCTGGAGCTACATCGTCGGAACCTCCGCGAAAGGCATGCCGTCCGGCTGCACGACGGGAACCAAGGACGAAGAGGTCGGCGCACGCAACGCTGCGGCGCCGCCGTGGGAAGGCCGAATGGTGAACTTCGGCAACCCCTACGACGGCGTCGGGGACTACCTGAACAAGAACAAGCACATTCAAGAGGTCTTGCTCGCGACGCGACCGTACGGCGCAACGCCGATCGCCGGCATGTTGCACGACGCCTCGGACTTCTTCGCGAACGACCACTCGCTCGATCCCGACCGCAACCCGGCGACTCTTTCGGCAGGTGACGTCGCCTCGGACTTCGGACCGTATCGCGATCCGTTCCTCGGCTGCGGCGTCCCCCGGCGCGAAATGGTCATCCTGCTCACCGACGGGCAGCCGAACATGGACCTGCGCCCGTACTGCTCGAGCAGCACGGAAGTGCCGCCCGGTGTCTGCCCGTTCGACAAGCCGGAGAAGATCGTCGCGGATCTCGACACGGCGACCGCGAACCACCCGCAGATCCCGACGTACGTCGTCGGCTTCGCGCTCGACAAGGTGGACGACGACAACAACCCCGCCACGGCGCCGAAGGACTGCAGCACGATCACCGCAGCCGACGTCGACCAGACGAGCAGCACCAATCTCTGCAACAAACCCGCGAACGCCGGCAATCAGGCGCTCCAGGCCTGCTGCACGCTCCAGCGCATCGCGCTCGCCGGCGGCAAGGGCACCACGACGGACAGCAGCGGCAACTCGGTGAGCTCGACCGTCACGAGCGCGTACTTCGCGAGCGATCGCGAAGCACTCCGGAGCCAGCTGTCCGCGATTCTGAGCAGCACGCTGGCAGCGACCGCTCGGACGACGGCGGTGCAGGCCGGCAGCGGCAGCACCGGCGCAGCGGGAGGCAGCGTCCTCAACACGTTCCGCTTCTTCACCGGCTTCCAACCCTCGACGCTCAAGCCGTGGACCGGCACGTTGCAGCGACAGCGCTTCACTTGCGACAAGGACCCGTCCACCGGCCTCATCGGCGCGCACGAAGCCGATATCACTCCCGCCTCGGGCGACGATTTCGCCCACAACATGGCCAAGGCGGGCCCCGACGCGCGCCACATCTTCACGGTAATCGGTGGTAACTCGAGCGCGGACACGATCACGTCGCTGGAAACGATCCGGCCCTACATCGGCACCTCCGACCCTGACGGCGTCGGCATCTACGGCGGGCGCAGCCTATCGGGCACCTCGGCGAACTTCATCAGCAACCTGCCGCCGGACGCGCTCGCGATTCCGACCGCGAGCTGCGTCGACCAGACCGGCAAGGCGCTCGCCACGAGCGCTCAGTGCCGCGACCTCTACATGAAGTGGTGGCTCGGCTACAACAACGGCCAGTCGTCGGTGACTTCGCGCTGCGCTTCCGTCGGGACCGACGCGACGTGCCAGCTGCTGGGTGACATCGTGCACTCGACGCCGGTCGCCATTGATCGCCCGGGCTCGGCCATCCGCGACGAATCCTACGCGCGCTTTCAGCTGCTCCAGGCGAACCGACCGATGGTGCTCTACGTGTCGAGCAACGACGGCTTGCTCCACGCGTTCCGGCTCAACACGTACGACAAGACCGAATTCTCGGATGCGGCGAAGACGGTATCGAACGATGCGCAGAGCAACGAGCTCTGGGCGTTCGCGCCGCCTGCCGTGCTGCCGAGCCTGTACAACCTCTACCCCTACAACCATCAGGTTCTCCTCGACGGTGCGCCCACGTTCCAGGACGTCGTCGCCGTGCAGCCGACGCAAACTGGGCAGAGCCCGACCGTATTCGAACGCTCCGCCACCGACGCGCGCGCCGGCGCCGCGGCGTGGCGCACGGTGCTCGCGCAGAGCTTCGGCAGTCAACACAGCGGCTACTTCGCGCTCGACGTAACCACACCGGTCCCCGACACGACTGCGCCCGACGACGTGACCAAGGGCGGCCCGCGCATGCTCTGGCAGCTCACGCGCGACAAGAACGGCAAGAACCTGTTCGGCCGCGGCGGGACCACGCCGCTCATCACGACGCTGTTCTTCGATCTCACGGGCTCGAACAACCCGAAGGAAGTCCCAGTCGCGGTGCTCCCCGGTGGCCCCGGCGGCACGCAGGTGACGACGGGCCCGGGCTGCCCCTCGGGTGGCCGCGATTACAGCTCCCTACCCCTCGATCCCGATTACCCGCCGCGGGCGCGCGTCCACTGCTACAGCTTCCCCAACGACGAAGCCGGCGCGCGCTCGCTCACGATCGTGCGCCTCGACACGGGCGAAATCGTCCGTACTTTCCGCTTGAATTTGACCGATGTCTCGTCGGATTTGCAGGCGCGGACGACGCAAGCGGACCTCGACGCGCCGATCACGGGGCAGCCGGTCGCGTTTCCGGGCGGCATCGGCGTCGTCGCCGATCGCATTTTCGTCGGCGACGCAGACGGCCGAGTCTTCAAGGTGGATGTCGCAGCGTCCGACCCGTCACAGTGGACGATGAAGATGTTCGCCGATCTCTTCCCGTCGTCGCTGCGTTCGGTTACCGGCGCGACCTACGCCGACGGGCAGCCGGTGCAACTCCCGCCGTCCGTCTCGGTGGACGCAAGCGACAACGTCGTGCTCGACGTCGCCTCCGGTGACCAAGGAGTGCTCGGCGCCGCCTCGATCTCGAACCGCGTCTTCTCCCTCACGGAGACGGTCAACGCGACCAAGACGGGCACCAAGACCAAAGTGAACTGGTTTTTGAACTACGACAGCGGCGAGCGCGTGATGGGGCCGATGGTGCTCTTCGCTAACCAGCTCTACTTCTCGACCTATCGGCCACCACTCGCCAGCGACAACTGCGGTAGCGGGCAGAGCACCATTCGCTCCGGCCATTTCCTCAACGCGGCCGGCAGCCCTGACTCTTCGGGCAATCCGCCCGATCCGCTCAACGGCCCGGCCCAATACAAATCCTACGCCACCTTCGCGGCGGTCACGTCGGGCGTCGCGACGGTCCAGGACCCTGATTGCAGCGTGCTCAACGACGACACGGTGGGCGATCCGGTGCTCGGCTACGGCCACCAAATGAACTTCTCGTCCATCAGCACCGGCCAATTCAAGATCCTCGCCGAGACCGGTAACCTGAAGCAGTCCGGCAGCGCAAAAAACGGAGCGGTGGGCACCGTCGAAATACCCCTGACGGCGCCGCCGACGCTCTCCACCATCGAATCCTGGGCTAGCATCACGGAGTGAGCCGCCGAACGACCGCGCTCGCCCTTCCGCTCCTCTTCTCGCTCGGCTGTCACCGGCACCACGACGCGGCACCGGACGCGCGCGCTTCGGCGCAGCCGAGCGCAAAGCCCCTCGATCGCCTGGCGCCGGGTGAGCTCAACCAGGGGCCGGGCCAGGTCTTCGGCTTCGCCGTGCCGGTGCAGATGCACGTCAACGGCGCGTTCCTCGACGTGGCGTACATCGCCGGCAACGTGACGCCCGAAGCGCTCGCGAACTACGTGCGGGAGCGCTGCGACGCCGACCACGTGGAGATCGGAGCCGTCAGCACGGTGTTCTCGCACGTTCACATCAAGGGCGGCGCGCCCGATCACGTCTACGACTTCGAGGTCAAGCCGGGGCGAGGCGTGCTCACGGAGCTCGTCATCTCGGACGTGACGCCGCGTCCGAAAGCGCCGCCGGGCTTCAGCAACGAGGATCGCTGGCGCCAGGCCGGCTACGGCCCCGACGGCAAGCCGCTCGACGTGAATCAGCTCAAGTAGCGCCACTTCGGCCGCGCGGCGGCGGCGGCTTCGGCAGCGGCAGCGGGCCGTGCGCGGGCGGCGCGGGCGCTTTGCGCTTCGCTTCGTCTTCGAGCCGGCTCGCTTCGAGCAAGAGACCCGTGAGGCTCTGCCGCGGCTTGATGCCGGGCTTCGCGGAATCCGGTTTGTTCGCGCCGTCCTGCTTGTCGAGGGCGTCCGGCTTGTACGCGAACTTTCCCGCCTTCCAGCGCAAGAGCTCGCGCAAAAGCTCGGTGGGGGTGCCCTTCGTGCCGTCGACCTTCGCGCTCGCGAACCTTCCGTCCGCGACTTCGACCTCGCCCTTGCGGCCGTCGTCGCGCGCGACTTTGACGCGGCCCGTACGGCGCTCGAGCTCGAGCAGCGTGAGGATAGTCGAGAGCGACACCTGCGCGAGATCGCCTTGGAACGCGCTGCCGCGGTGCGACGCCGGACCGTCCGAACCGATCGAGTCGCGCTGCGCTCGGAGGCGCCTTGCCATGTCGATCAGCGCGGCGACCTGCGCCACCGCCTCTTCGTTGCGAAACGGCTTGGTAAGGTAGAGGTCGGCGCCGACGTGCAGTCCCTGCAGGCGCGACTCCATGTCCTCCGCGTCGGTGAGAAAGAGGAAGGGCGTGGTCGCGACCGCCGAGGGCTCGGCGCGCACGCGGCGCGCGACCCAGAAGCCGTCGATGTCGGGCAGGTTCACGTCGCAGAGGATGCAATCCGGCGTAAGCTCACGGGCTTTGTCGAAGCCTTGGCGCGCCGCGCTCGCCACCTCGACCTCGAAGCCGGCGTCCACCAGGAACTTCCGGAGCAGGACCGCGAGCCACTCGTCGGCTTCGATGATGAGCACGCGGCCCTTGGACACTGGGGCCAAATTAGCACGGCCCTTCCTTTCTCCGGAAATTCGCGCGAGTTCGGGCCGGCATTTCCTCCCTTTCCGCCCGGCCGCCTTCGATGCTAGTCGGACGAACTCGGATGCGAAAAACCTCCCTCTACGCGGAACACGTGGCCCTCGGCGCGCGGATGGTCCCGTTCGCCGGCTGGGAGATGCCCGTCCAGTACAAGGGCATCGTCGAAGAGCACCGCGCCGTGCGTGAACGCGTCGGCTTGTTCGACGTGTCCCACATGGGCGAGCTCGAGCTCACGGGCCAAGGCGCGCTCGAGCTCGTAAGCTCGCTCATCACCAACGATCCGGCGCGCATCGCCGACGGCCAGGCGCTCTACACCTGTTGTTGCAACGAGGGCGGGACGATCCTCGACGATCTCATCGTCTACCGCCGCTCGCCCGTCCACATGCTCGTCGTGTGCAACGCGTCGAACCGCGAGAAGATTGCGACGCACTTCGCGCGGGCTGCGGAGCGTAAGGTCGCGTTCCGTGACGCGAGCGACGAAACGGCGCTCCTCGCGCTCCAGGGTCCGCGCGCCCTCGAGACGCTCGCGGCCGCGGGCTCGACGTTCGACGTGACGCGCGAGCTCCCGCGCTTTCGTTTCCGCGACGGCAAAGTCGCGGAGATCCCCTGCACCATCGCCCGCACCGGCTACACGGGCGAAGACGGCGTGGAGCTCTTCGTCGCGTGGGACGCAGCGCCCGCGCTCTTCCGCGCGCTGATGGCGGCGGGCAAAGCGCACGGGATCGAACCGGTCGGACTCGGCGCGCGCGACACGCTGCGGCTCGAGGCTCGCCTCGCCCTCTACGGTAACGACATCGACGACAGCACCGACCCGCTCGAAGCCGGGCTCGGCTGGACGGTGAAGCTCGACAAGCCGCACTTCGTCGGAAAAGAGGCGCTGCTCCGCATCAAGTCGGAGGGCCTGCGCCGCACGCTCGTCGGTTTCGAGATGCGCGGCCGCGGCATCGCGCGTCACGGCTACCCGCTGCTCGACGCCGCGGGCGGCGCGATCGGCCTCTGCACCTCGGGCTCCCCGTCGCCCACGCTCGGGACGAGCATCGGGCTCGGCTACGTGCCGCTCGCGCTTTCCAGCGTCGGCACGAAAATTCTCGTGGATTGTCGCGGCAAATCAATCGAGGCGGAAATCGTGCCGACGCCGTTCTACAAGCGCGCAAACTAAGCCGCGCAGACCGTATCGAAGGAGACACGCAACGCTATGGCTTCAGCCACCGAGACGAAGGACGACCGCAAGTACACCAAGGACCACGAGTGGGCCCTCACGCAGGGGGACGAAATTTTGGTCGGGATCACGGCGTTCGCCGTCGATCAGCTGGGTGACGTGACGCTCGTCGGGCTCGACGTGAAGGTCGGCGCGACCGTGACGGCGCACCAAGCGTTCGGCACCATCGAAAGCGTGAAGACCTTGAGCGATCTCTTCGCGCCGGTGAGCGGCGTCATCACGCGCGTGAACCAAGAGCTCGAAAAGCAACCGGAGCTCGTCAACGAAGATCCCTGGAACAAGGGCTGGATGATCGCGATCCGCCCGAGCAAGCTCGCCGAGGAGCAGGGCGGCCTGCTCGACGCCGCCGCCTACGGCGCGCACCTCGCTGCTTCCGCACACTGAGCCCGATTCCCACCATGCGTTATCTGCCTCACACGCCCGAAGAGATCGCCGAGATGCTCGGCGTGATCGGCAAGGCGTCCATCGACGAGCTCTTCGACACGATTCCGGAGGGCGTGCGCCATCGCGGGCCGCTCCAGGTGCTCCCCGCGCTCGACGAGCCCACGCTGATGCTGCACCTGCGTGAGCTCGCGGAGAAGAACGCGGGCAGCGCGATGCTCTCGTTCCTCGGCGCGGGCATGTACGACCATCACGTGCCGCCGGCCGTGGACCAGCTGCTCCTGCGCAGCGAATTTTATACGGCTTACACGCCGTATCAGCCCGAGGTGTCGCAGGGCACGCTCCAGGCCATCTTCGAATTTCAGACGATCGTGAGCGAGCTCTACGGGCTGCCGCTCGCGAACGCGAGCCTCTACGACGGCGCGAGCGCGACGGCGGAAGCGGCGCTCATGGCCACGCGCCTCACGAAGCGCGGCAAGATCATCGCGAGCGGCTGCGTGCACCCGGATTACCGCGCGACGACGCGGACGTACCTCTCGGGCCGCTCCGATCAAACCTACGTCGAGGTCCCGGAGGGCAAGGACGGCTGCGCCGACATCGAGGCGCTCGGCCGCGCGCTCGACGAAGCGACGGCGGCCGTGGTCGTCGGGTACCCGAGCTTTTTCGGCGGTATCAAAGATCTGCGGCCGCTCGCCGAGCTCGCCCACCAGAAGGGCGCCCTGCTCGTCGCGAGCGTGAGCGAACCCTACGCGCTCGCTGTGGCCGAGCCGCCCGGCGCGCTCGGCGTGGACATCGCCGTCGGCGAAGGGCAGCCTCTCGCCTGCCCGCCGCAGCTCGGCGGCCCCGGCGTCGGGCTTTTCGCCTGCCATGGCGATCGCGCTTACCTCCAGCAACTCCCCGGACGCGTTTGCGGTGAGACCGTGGACCACCGCGGGGAGCGTGGCTACGTGCTCACGCTGTCCACGCGGGAACAGCACATTCGCCGCGAGCGCGCGACCAGCAACATCTGCACGAACCAGGGTCTCTTGGCGCTTTCGCTCACGATTCGCACGACGCTGCTCGGCAAGAGCGGCTTCGTCGCGGTCGCCGAGCGCTGCCTCGCCAAGGCGACGTACCTGCGCGAGCGCATCCTCGCGCTTCCGGGCTACGCGCCGGGCTTCGAGCACGCCCCGCACTTCAACGAAGTGTGCGTGCGCGTTCGCGGCGGCAGCGCCGCGCGCGTGTGCGCCGCGCTGGAAGCGGAGCGCATCGTCGCGGGCTTCGACCTCGGGCGCTTGAACCCGCGCTACGCCGACCGGCTGCTCGTCGCGGTGACCGAAAAGCACCGGCGCGAGGATCTCGATCGGCTCGTCACGGCGCTCGGCCGTTTCGCCGCATAACGCGGCCCTACTCGGGCTTCCGGTACGCCGGGTACGGGTTCGGGAAGTAGCTCTCGCCCACGGTGCGGAAGACCGTGAGGCGCAGGAAATCGATGCCGAGCGTCACGCTGAAGTGGCGCGCGTCGTTCGTCCCGTAGCCGCCGCCCACGCCGAGCTCGAGGCCCCACGGCGCGCCGAGCACGAGCTTGCCGAGACCACCCGCGGAGCCGCGGCCCCAGAACCGCTCATAGGCGCCGAGATCGACCGCGGCACCCCAGTCGCCGAGCACGAAACCACGCGTCGCGAAGCGCGAGAGCAACCCGAAGTCCGTCCCGAGCCCGAAGTGCGTCTCCAGGTGAAAGAGACCGCCGACGACGAGGAAGCCGGTCGGCGGCAGGCCTAGCCCGGTCTCGAGCTCGAGCGAAGGCACCCAGCGCTTGCTGCGGCCGTCGTCGAGGTACGTGGGACCCGTCGCGGCGCTCGCCCACGACGAAACGTCAGCGCGCGCCGGCCGCGCGAATGCGAGCGTGAGCGCGGAAACCGCCACGGGCACGAGCACGGCGGGACGTAAAGAGCGGGGCAAACGCGACACGGGTCGCGCCGAGTACCACGGGAACGTCACTGGTCAAAGCGGCCGAACGCCCGGCGACTCGGCCCGGCGCCCCAGCCGCACGCGCTCCACCACGCTCCCGAGAACCCGCGCGTCGTAGAGCACCGCGTTGTGCCCGCAGCCTTCGGCGACGAGCTCGCGCGCGGCTCCGAGCGGTGCCGGTGGCCCGACCACCGAGTCGTGACTGCCGCTCACCGCAAAGTGCGGCACGCCACGGCCAATTCCGTCGCGGATCCGCGCGAGCATGGCGCTGCCCGGCTCGAGCTCACGCCCGAGCGCCAGCGGCAACGCGCGCGCGCGCTTCGTTCCCCAAAACGGGCTCGCAATCGACACCGTTTGCACCAGGCGCGGATCGCCGCCGAGCTCTTGCGCAAACCAGCGCGCGGCGAGTCCGCCCATGCTGTGCCCCACGAGCTGAATGCGTTCGGCCTCGACGCGCGCGACCAGCTCCGCGACGCGCTCGGCGAGCCCCGCCACGGTGATGCCCGGCGCGTGCGTGAACGAAGCGACCGTCACGCCCGCGTCGGCTTCGAGCGCGTCACGCAGCGGCCTGAGCACACCCGCCGTCGCGAGAAACCCGTGCACGAGCACCACCACGTCTTCGCCGCGCGCGGGCACGACCGTCGCGAGATCGTGGCCGAGGAGCGTCCATTGGCGCGCCATGGCGAGGGCTTCGCGGGTGAATGCACCCATGAGCGACCCCGCGGAGCGTGAGCTCATTGCCGAACGTAAGCGTCCCCAGGATAGGAGCCGGGGAAGCTCGGCGGGAGCGTGCAACCGTCGGTGCAGGACGGCGGCGTACTACCGGTCATGCAGTCAGGCACGAACGGCGTAGCGGGATCGTCGTAGCAGAGTCGCAACGGCTTCGAGACCCCGATGTTGCCGGCTTTGTCGACCGCGCGCCCGGCGAGGCAGACCCAACCCTCGTCCGCGTGAGCGCCAATCTCCCAATCGATGCCCGTGCATGCTTCACCGACGAGCGGGCCGAGCGCATAGACGGCGGGCGGGCGCTCCGGGCTCACATGCGCGATCACGATGCTGAGGTCGGAGGACTGGTTCAAGCAAAGCTTGGGGGCCTCGCTCGCGGCCGTACCGAAGATGCAGCCGTCGGTTGCGATCGGCGGATAGGCGTTGGGATCATCGGCTTCGAAGGTTGCGGCACCCGTCGGCGGAACCGGGGTGAGCTGAATGAAGTTGTTCGCCGTCACCACCGAGTCATCGATGTCGTCGCAGCCTAGGTCCGGATCCTTCGGGTTATTGATCAAGAACGGCTGGTCGGTGTGCGGTTGAATATAGATCTTGACCGTCGAGTCGTCCGTCCCTGCATACTTGACGAACATCTGCCCGGTCACGTAGTTCGTTTCTTCCCACACGAGCGCGCGCAGAAAAGCAAACCGCGAGTTCGTAGCGTCGAGATCGTTGCGCGCGATACCGAGTGGATCGAACGACGTCGAGCACGTGACGTCGGTGCTGCTCTTCGTATAGGCGCGCACGTGGGGAGGATCCAGGTCGACGATCGGCGGCATGTTGTCGATGTAGAGGAGCCAGGACTCTCCTGGCGCGTCATTACCGGCCAGATCACGCGCGCGGATGTTGATCGTGGCCTGTGCCTTCGACTCCTTGATCTGCGTGCTGTCGAACTTGAAAGTGTAAACGTCGCCCAAGACGGACCATTCCCCGCCCTCACCGTAATAGTTGTCCACGTCGTTCAGGATTACGTCGACGGACTTTTGATCCACACCCGAGATGGCATCCGTCACGGTGAAGACGAGCGGCACTCGCCCCCCGACGACGTCGCTATTGGCGGGCGACATGATCGCGATCTCCGGACCGTCACCGTCGACCTTGAACGAGTAGCTCTCGACGCGGCCGGCGCCGCGCTTGTCGATGGCGTGAATGGTGATCGGCGTGTCGCCGGACGGTGTCGTTGCGAAGAGGGTCGGATCCGAGAGCGCGACCGACGCCGTATAGGTGTCCTTCTGCTGGGTGAGATCGAACGGCACACCTTGCACCTCGAGCGTCACCTTCGAGACCGCAGCGTTCTTGTCGTTGGACGCAAGCAGCGATGCCGCAACGGTGAAGTCGACATCGAGTGTACCGTTGAGCCGGTGTGCGCTGTCCGCTGCAGGCTCGCCGATGGTCACGAGCGGGCCGTGGTCGACGAACGTGGTGATGGTGCTCGACGCAAAAAGCCGCTGTCTGGAGCTGTCGGAGGCTGTACACGTGAAGCCAACCTTGCCGTTGTCGGGCACCTTGTTCATGAGCACGTGCGCCGAGTACTCGTTGTCGTTTGCGGTCGGCGTAGCGGCGTAGGTAGTCGACGTCGAGTTGTCGCTCGTCGGGACTGCGTTGCCGTCGCTGTCCAGCATCTGGATCACCACGGACGCCCGATCGACCGGAAGGGATCCGGGCGCCGTGGATTGGACGACCGTACACACCACGTCGATGTCCGTGTCCGTGATGACTCCCTTAGCGTTCGGATCCGTGAGAGCCACCGGGCTCGTGATCGTCACGACAGGCGTCTTAGGATCGACTGCCGGCTGCCCCGCTTCACCGCCCTGACCCGTCTCGTCCACGCCGGCAGTCGCGCCCGACCCGGCCTCGCCCGAGGTCCCGCCCTTGCCAGCCTTGCCTCCGCCGCCGAAGAACGACTTCCCGCCTGCGCCCGGGATCCCCGTGCCGCCCGTCGTCGTGGGCGGCGCGTCGTCCTTGTTTCCACACGCTCCCGCCACGAACGACGCGGCAAAGAGTGACCAAGCGAGCTGCCCCAACCGCAATCCCAAGCGTCGCGTCAGCATAATCCCACGAAACAATAGCGCGAATTTGGCCCTTATCCAAGCCGAGCCCGGTGTTATGTTCCCGCGCATGGCAAAGCTCGAAGGCACCAAGACCCACGACAATCTGAAAGAAGCGTTCGCCGGCGAGTCGCAGGCGAACCGTCGCTATCTCTACTTCGCGAAGGTCGCGGACGTGGAGGGCTACCCGGAGGTCGCCGGCCTGTTCAAGGACACCGCCGACGGCGAGACCGGCCACGCTCACGGTCACCTCGACTTCCTGAAGTCGGTGGGTGATCCGGCCACGGGCAAGCCGATCGGCAACACGGCGAAGAACCTCGTCGCCGCCGCCACCGGTGAAACGTACGAGTACCAGACCATGTACCCGGGCTTCGCGAAGACGGCGCGGGACGAAGGCTTCCCCGAAATCGCCGAGTGGTTCGAGACGCTCGCGAAGGCCGAGAAGTCGCACGCCGGTCGCTTCGAGAAGGCGTCGAAGGAGCTCGGCTGAAAAAGGCCGCCATCGCGCGCGCGCCCGGCCAAGCCCCCGCGGCTTCGCCGGGCGACCCGCGCTACTTCGACGAGCGCGATCTCGAGCAGGAGCTCAAGCGCACGTTCCAGATCTGCGCCGACTGCCGCATGTGCGTCGGCTACTGCGGCTCTTTCCCGCTGCTCTTCTCGGCGGTCGACAAGGAGGTCGAAGCCGGCCGAGCCGACAGCGTCGAAACGGTGAGCGCCGAGACGATCCGCGGCGTCGCCGATCACTGCTGGCAGTGCAAGCTCTGCTACATCAAGTGCCCGTACACGGCGGACGAAGGCGCGTACGAGCTGCTCGACTTTCCACGCTTGATGGCGCGTGAGAAAGCAGTGCGGGCGCGACGCGAAGGCGTGCCGCTCGTGGATCGCATCCTCGGTGAGCCCGCGGCGATCGGCAAAGCGTCCGTCGGTCCCCAGGCGCGCATTGCCAACCTCGTCAACGCGAACCGGCTCGTGCGCAAGCTCGCCGAGCGCGCGACGGGCATTTCGGCCGAATTTCCTCTCCCACCCATCGCGACGCGCGGTTTCTCGAGCTGGATGGCGGAGCACGAGCCGCACTCGGCCGCGGGCACGGCGGGCGAGGTCGTCCTGTTCCCGACTTGCTACGGCGAGCACAACTTCCCGGGCGTGCCGGCGGCCGCGACGCGCGTGCTCGAACGCAACGGCTTCACCGTGACGCTACCCGACGGCCTCACGTGCTGCGGCATGCCGAACCTCGACGGCGGCGACGTCGAAGCCGCCAAGCGGAAGATCGAAGTGAACGTCGCGCTGCTCTTGCCGCACGTCGAAGCGGGCAAGACCATCGTCGTGCCCGGGCCGACCTGCGGGTACACGATGAAGAAAGAGTGGGCGACCTACGTGGATACCAAGGCCGCTCGCGCGGTCGCGGCCGCGACGCGCGATCTGATGGAGTTTTTGGACGGGCTCCGGCGCGAGAAGAAGCTCAACCGCGACTTCAAGCGCGGCTACGGCAAGATCGCGTACCACGCGGCCTGCCACCTGCGCGCGCAGAAGATCGCGGTGCCCGGCGCGCGCGTGCTCTCGGCGCTGCCCGACACTGACGTGCGCATCATCGAGCGCTGCTCGGCCGTCGACGGCACTTGGGGCATGAAAGCCGCCTATTACGAGGAGGGCCGCCGCTACGCGAAGCGCCTCACCGAGGACGTGCGCTCGGGCCAGGAGGACGGCGAGACCGCCGTCGTCACGGATTGCAGTTTGGCCGCGCTGCGCATCCTCAAGGAAAACGCGCTCACGGCGCGGCACCCCATCGAGCTCTTGGCGGAGGCGTACGGCGACGCATGAAGCCGATCGACCGTTCGGAGCTGCTCGATCTCGGCGCCTACGAGCAACTGCGCGAGCGTTTTCGCGCGCGCGTCATCGCCGTCAAGCGCCCGCGCTACGTGGCGCTCGGCCCAGCGATGACCGTGCTGTTCGAGAACCGCGACACCGTGCTCTTCCAGGTCCAGGAGATGCTCCGCACCGAGCGCATCACGCAAGAAAAGGCCATCCAGCACGAGCTTGCGACGTACAACGAGCTCATCCCACGGGACCGCGAGCTCTCCGCGACGATCTTCATCGAATACCCCGACCGGGACGAACGCGAGCGCATGCTCACGGCCCTCGCCGGCGTCGAAGACGACTTCTATCTCCTCGCCGGCAGCGAGCGTTTCGCCGTGATCCCCGACCAACGCGGCACCGAGCCCGACCGCACCATGGCCGTCCAATACGTGAAGTTTCCGCTGTCGGACGCGGCGGTCGCGAGTCTGCGGAGCGGCTCGAGCGCGTTGAAGTTGGGCGTCGACCACGCGGCGTACCGCGCTGAAGTCGCGCTCGCTGCAGAGACGCTCGCGAGCTTGCGCGACGATTTCGAGTAGTCGCGAGACCGTCGCCCGCGAGCTGAATCGACGGAGCAAACCCGTCGGGCGCGCCGGGATGCACCGTCCCCGCAGTGCGTGAGCACCGCCCGCCGCGCCACCCACCGCCCCCCCAAAGGCTATCGGCTCGCGCTGAGCTCCACCTCGGCCTCGAGACTCACCTTGTCACGCCCGAGCGTCACGACGGCGAGCTTCTGTCCACCCTGTGAGTAGGTGAGCGTCGCGTCGCGCTTCGCGATGTCGCCGTCGACGGTAATGCGATCCCAGCGCTCGGCGTGGCCGACGTACGAGACCGTGAGGTCGTAGTGCGCGCTCCAGAAGAAGGGCGCGAGGTCGTAGCGAACCTTGCGGCCGAGCATGTTGAGGGCGGCGGTTTGGCCCTGGCGCTCGGCGTGGACCCAGTGTTCGACGCGGATTTTCGCGCCGGTGCTCGGATCGGGGTAGCGCGCGTTGTCGCCGGCGGCGAAGACGCCAGGGACGCTCGTCTCGAGGAACGCATCGACGACGATGCCGCGGTCGGTGGCAAGTCCCGCCCACTCGGCGAGGTCGGTCACGGGACGCACGCCCACACCGATGACGACGAGCTCGGCCGCGAGCGCTTCGCCCGTCGAGAGGTTCACGCCGTGCGCCTCGATGGAAGCGGGCGTCTTACCGAGGTGGAAGCGCACGCCGTGCTCTTCGTGGAGCGAACGGATGAACTGGCCGAGCTCGGGGCCGAGCACACGCTCGAGCGGTACCTTGTCGGGCGCGACCACAGAGACCTCGATCTTGCGCGCACGCAGCGACGCCGCGACCTCGAGTCCGATGAAGCTCGCTCCGATGACGACCGCGCGCTTGACCTTGTCGAGCCCGGCGATGATCGCCCGGCTGTCGCCGAGCGTGCGGAGGTAGTGCACATGCGGCAGGTGCGCGCCGTCGATCGCGAGCTTCGCGGGCTCGGCGCCCGTGGCGAGGAGCAGGCGGTCGTAGCCGAATTCACGGCCGTCCTCGAGGCTGAGCCGGCGCGCCTTCACGTCGAGCGCCGTCACGCGCGCGCCGAGCAGGAGCTCGATGTTTTGCTCACGGAAAAACTCCGGCGGCCGCAGCGGGATCCACTCCTCGGGCGCGTTTCCCGCGAGGTAGTCCTTGGAGAGGTTCGGTCGATCGCAGGGCGGCGACGAGTCTGCCGAGATCAGCGTGAGCTTGCCGGTGTAGCCCTCGTTCCGGAGCATCTCGGCGGCAGCGTGACCCGCGGCGCCGCCGCCGACGATCACGATCGATTGCACGCCGGGCGTCGCCGTGACGCGGCTCGGCGGCGTCTTCTTGCCGAGCACGATGAGCTTTTCACCCCGCGTCTCCACGGCGTAGCAGGCGATCGGGCGGAGCGCGGGCGCGTGCACCACTTCACCCGTGCGCAAGCTGAAACAAGCGTGGTGCCAGGGGCAGCGCACGGTGTCGCCCACGACGAGACCTTCGGCGAGCGGACCGCCGTAGTGCGTGCAGCTCGCCTCGACGGCGAACACGTCGGCTCCCCGGCGCGCAACGAGCACCGCTTCTCCGTCGACGTGACCGAGCAGCGTGCCGCCGTCGGGAACGTCACGCGCTGCCACGCCGGCGCGCAAATCAGGCCCCGTGAGCTCCTTCGCTTCGTTCGACATGTGCCCTCGTTACTACTCTGGGCCGGCCCGCGGGTCACGCGCGTTCGGGAGCGTGCGAGGGACGCCCGGCGTCGAGCTTGCCGGCGTGAGCTGCGCGCCAGATCCGGTAGCAGGTCGTGCCGTTGGCGGCGCCGATGAAGAGCTCGAGCATGGTTCCGCCAATCGAGCCCACGATGAGATCGTTCGTGAGCCAGCAGGCGGTGCTGAGCAGCAGGATCAGGCGCATGCGCAGGCCCGTGAACCAGAAGAACGCGATCGTCCCCGCGCTCGTCGCGACGACCGGCAGCCAGCCCGCGGCGCTCTTTACCGTCAGCAAGCCGAAGCCGAGGTTGACGACGAGGATCGCGACCGCGACCGCTCGCGCGCGCGTCACGAGCGACAGGAACGCGCGGGTCGAGGTGATGAGCGACGCCACGGCCGCGACCGTGCTGCCGAGCAGAAAAAAGTGAACGGCGTACGTGAACGCCTGCGCGCCGATCATCCCGCGCAAGCGCCGGTCGTTCCGCTGCAGGAACGACGTGACCCCCAATAGAAACGCCAGGTAGCCGACGACTTGCGGCAGGGAGAACGCTGCGGGCACGTTCACGGCAATCTCTCAGCCTAGCGCCGACTCCCCTAAGTCACGAATCATTTCGAGGTTTCGCCCCTGTGGTGACCGACCGGGCCGCCTGCGTTATAGACCCCGCCGGCTTTGACTGCCCAAGAACCGCGCCGCCTGCTCGAAAATCTCGCCGCGCGCGGCGTTTCGCTCGAGCTCTCGACGCTCGACCTTTGTTTCGTCACGGCGCTCGGGCTGCGCTCCCGCACACAGCAACTCACCTCGTTCTCCGAGCAGGAGCTCGGGGACATTTTTCGCGACGTGTGCGCGCTCACGCAACCGGACGCCGCGGGCGTGGCTCGGCGCGCCACCGCCGCGATTCAGCGCCTGCGCGATCAGCGGCTGCTCTCGCGCGTGGACGGCGCGGGAGTGGTACGGAGCGGCGCCTACGCCCTCACGCGACTCGCGACGTCGATTGTCGACTTCTATTCGGAAGAAGAAGCGCTCACCGGCGAGAGCCTGACGCTCCTGATGCGGACGCTCCACGCGAGCTTGCTCGAGCTCCTCGCGCAGGCGCGCGCCGCCGCGACCGAGCGTGAATTTTCGGAACGCGTCGCGGGACCCTTGCGCGTGACCGTGCGCGACCTCGTGGACGGTATCGAGCGGCGCCAGCGCGGCCTGGATCTCCAGCAAGAGCGCTTTCAGCACGAGATCGCGCAGCTGCTGCGCGCCGACTGGTTCGAGGCGGTCGCGCGCTGCCAGGAGCTCTTGGAGACGACGACCAGCACGCTGCGCGAGCTCAACGAGGTGCTCCTGCGCGACGCGCACGCGCTCGTGACGCTACTCGAGGACATCCGCGAGCTCGCCGAGGAGCGCGGGGCGCTCGAGGTCGACGCCGCGTGCCATCGCTTGTCGGAGCAGCTCGATCGCATCGGTGCCTGGGGCTCCGCGCGCCAGCAGGCCTGGTCCGAGTACTACCAATACGTGCACCGGTACCTGCGCGACGTGGTGCGCCTCGATCCCACCCGCGCGCTCACCGAGCGACTGCGCGCCCAGCTGAGCGGCCGCACGGGGCGCTCCTTTTCGCTGGTCGTGGCTGCCCAGCCACCGCTCGCCGTGCCGCGAGACGTGACGGTGCCGAACGAACGGCCGCCGGTCGAGCGGCCTCGAGTGGAACGCGAGCGGCCCCTCGTCGACGCCGCGCCCGACGACCGCGAGCGCGCGCTCGCCGACAGCGTGCACGGCGCGCTCGAGGACGGTGCGCGAACGTTGTCCGCGGTGACGCAAGCCGTCGTCGGGCGCTTGCCGGCGGACGAACGCTTCGCGAGCGCCGGGCGCGTCGCCGAAGCCGTGACGAAGGTCGCGTCCGCCGAGAGCGCGCGCGAGCGATCGTGGCAGCGGGTCGACGACGGGATCTGGATCGAGGAGTGGTCGCTCGAGCGAGGACCCAAGGACGCATGACGGCGACGAAATTCTTGACGCTCGGCGATGCGGTCGAAAACGACGAGTTCCCCGCGGTGGATCTCGCGCTCCGGCGCGGGCGCCACGTGGACCGCGACGATGCGACGTGGTTCGGCTTCCTCACCGACGCGGCCGACGTGCTCGAGCCGTTCTACCGTCGTTTCGGCGCGGAGCTCGTGTACCGCACCGACGGCTACTACTACCTCCTGCCCGCGGGCGACCGGCTCGCGAAGCGCCATTTGAGCGTCGCGGAGATGCTCGTCGGGCAAGCGCTCACGTTGCTCTACCTCGAGCCCGGCACCGTCGAGCAGGGCGGCCGCGTGCGACGCGAGCAGGTGCTCGGGCATCTGGCGACGGTGATGGGCACGGACGCGCTCGTACGCGCGTTGAATCCGAAGCGCCGCCGCTACGACGAGCGTGTCGCCCAAGAAACCGTGCGCTCGCGCGTCGCGGACGCGCTCCGGCGACTCACGGCGCTCGGCTTCGTCGAGGCGATCGGCGCGGAGGAGCTCAAGCTCCGGCCGGCGCTTCTGCGGTTCGCAGAGCCCGTTCGGGCGGCGGCGGACGCGGGCGACGCTCTCTCGAAACTCGTCGCGAGCGGGGAGCTCGCGCTCACGCCGCTCGACGCGGTCCCGGAGGGCGCGGACGCGGACTTCGAGGAAGAGACGGGCGCAGACGAGGCCGCCGAGCGCGAACCGGCCTCGGAAGACGAGCCGTCGGATGCAGAGACGGACCACACGGGCACCCCGGCTCCGCTGCCGGCCTCCGCTGCTCCCGCGGCGCCGCCGGCCGCGCCGGTCGTCCACTTCGATCCGAGCTTGTTCGAGGATTTCGGCTTCGAGGACGTGGCGAGCGAGGCGGACGAGTCTTCGGTGCCCGACGCGGACGAGGAGCCTGAATGAGCCGCACGCGAGCCACCGCGCTCGCCTTGGTCAATTGGAAAGGCGTCTTCTTCGAGCGCTACTTGCTCGATCGACAGGTGACGGCGCTCGAGGGCGCGAACGGCGCCGGCAAGACGACGGTGATGATCGCCGCCTACCTCGTGCTCTTGCCGGATCTGACGCGCCTGCGCTTCACGAACCTCGGTGAGACGGCGGCGACGGGCGGCGACCGCGGTATTTTCGGGCGTCTGGGCGTGCCCGGCCGGCCCTCGTACGCCGCGCTCGAGCTCGAGCTCGGCGGTGAACGCGTGATCCTCGGCGTGCACCTCGAGCGCAAGGCGGAGCCGAGCGTGCAGGCGACGACCTTCATGGTGCACGGACTCTCGCGCGCGCATGGGCTTTCTGCACTATTTCTGGTCGAGAACGGCGAGAACGAGAGCATCCCCGAGCTCGGCGAGCTGACGACGAAAGCCGGCGAGCTCGGTGCGCGCGTAGAGACCTTCGACACGCTGCGCGACTATTTTTCCGCCTTGTTCGAGCGCGGCATCGTGCCGCTCCGCCTCGCGAACGAAGACGATCGCGCGAAATTCAACGAAATGCTGCGGACCAGCATGACCGGCGGGATCTCGCGCGCGCTCACGAGCGAGCTGCGCACGTTCGTGTTGAAGGAAGAGTCGGGCCTCTCGGACACGCTCGGGCGCATGCGCGCGAACCTCGACGCCTGCCGGCGCACGCGCGCCGAAGTGCAGGAAGCGCGCGCGCTCGAACGCGAGATCAGCGGCGTGTACGAGGCCGGGAGCGGCATGTTCGGCGCGGCGCTCGCGGCGTTGCAGAGCGAGCTCTCCGCCGCCGAACGCCGGCGCAGCGCGGCCCGGACGCGCCGGCACGAGACCGAGGGGCTCTTGGCGCGCGCCGAAGCCGCGCTCGGCGACGGCGCCGCGCGCGACCGCGCCGCGCGCGAGGGCTCGAACGCCGCGCGCGAACGCCTCGAAGCCGCCAAGGCCCGTCGAGAGGTCTTGAAGCGTGGCGCCGACCTCGCGCGCCGAGCGGAAGTGCTCCGCGCCGAGCTCGTCCCCGTCGAAGCGGAGCGCCGCACGGCGGAGCGCGAGCTCGAGCGCTGCAAGGCCGCGCGCGAAGCCGCCAAGGGCGAACTTTTGGCCGCCCGGGACGCCTACGAGAAGGCGGCGCGCGGCCTCGCGAACCTGCAGGCCGGCCTCGACGAGCTTCACCGTCGCGCGCACGCGTTTCGGCGCGGCCACGCCGCGCTCGCCGAGACCCGCGCGCTCCTCGCGGATCCCGCGCTCGGCGAGACGGCGCTCGAAGCGGCGCTCGGACGGGCGCGAGCGGAGCTCGCTCGCGTGGACGGCGAGCGGGCGCGGCGCGAGCGGGAGCTCAAGGGGGGACGCACGCAGCGGGCCGACTTCGAGCGCGCCGCCGCCGCGCTCGCGACGCTCGTCGTACCCGACGCGAGCATCGACTCCTACGCGCTCGCCCGGCGCGAGCTCACGCGGCTCGGCGAGCTCGTACAACCCGCACGCGAAGTCGCGGCGCTCGCACAGCGGCTCGAGCGCGCGCGCCGCGAGGCGAGCCGGCGGCTCGAGGCACGAAGCCGGCTCGTCACGGCTGGAATTGCCTGCGAAACGGGGGCCACGTCGCGGGTGGTCGACGAGCGGGTCCAGATGCTGACCGAAGAGCTGGCGCAGCAAGAGGAGCTCGCTCGCGCGTGCGAGACCGCGCGCCGTGCGGCCGAGGACGAGACCACGCGCCTCGCGCGCCAGCTCGAGGAGGTGCGTACGGCGGCCGATCGCTGGCAGCGCTGCCGCTCGATCGCCGCACGGCTCGCGCCGTACTGCGGCGGTACGCCCGAGTCGGTCGAGGTGCTGCGCGCCGGCAAGGAGCGCCTCCTCGTCGAGCGCGAAGCGCTGCGGGCCCGCGGCTTCACGCTCGCCGCGCGCCGTGAAGCGCTGCTCGCCGAGGCGCTTCGCTTCGAGCACGGCGGCGGCGCGCTGCCCGCGGCGGTGCTCGAGCTGTGCGAGGAGCTCGGCGGCGAGCTCGTCGCCGCGCGCTTCGAGGACATCGAGGTCGAACGAGCCGCGCGCGTCGAGTCCGGTCTCGGTCCCCTCGCGGCCGCCATCGTCGTCGAAGACGTGCCCGCGGCGCTCGAGCGGCTCGGCCAAACGAGCGCGCGCTTCGACGAAGTCCAGCTGGTTCGCGCAGGCGCCGCGGTGCGTGCGGAAGACGGTGAGCTCGTCCACGACCGCTTGCTCGCGGTGACGAACGAGCACGGCGTCCGCGTGAGCCGGCTGCCGGAACGGCCGAGCCTCGGCAAAAACGCCCGCGAAGCGCGGCGCGCGGGCCTGCTCGACGACGCCGAGCACAGCGCGCTCGAGCTCGAGCGCAGCACGGCGGACCTGCGCCACACGGAGGCCGCCCTCACGGAAGCCGACGAGCTCCTCCGGGACGCCGCGCTCGGCTTCGCTCCCGACCCCGCAGCGAAGCTCGCCGAGCTCGAAGCAGAAAAGCGCGCGTCCGAAGCGCGCTCCGAGTCCGAGGCGGCGTCCGGTCTCGCGAGCATCGCCCGCGCCAGCACGCTGCGCCGTGAGCTCGAGACGTTGCGCTCGCTCGCGAGCGAAGCGCACCTCCTCGATCGGGAGCCGGACGCCGACGTGCTCGAGCTCGAAATCTTGCTCGAGCGGGCGCGCCGAGCCGAGGCGGAAATCGCGCGCACGGAGCCCGCCCGGCGCGTCCTCGCGGAGTGGCTCGAAGCGCTCCGGTTTCCGCCGCCGAGCGTGGAGGAGCTCGAACGCTTCGAGCGTGAACGCGCGGACCTCGACGCCGAGCGCGATCGCTGGTTTCGAGCCGAAGAAGCCGTTTCCGTCGCGATCGAGACGCGACAGGCGCGCAGCTACACGGGCGCCGAAGCCGCCCTCGACGAAAGCACACGGCTCGTCCCCGCCTTGGAAAACGAGCTCGAAGGGCTGCGCGCCGCCGTCATGCGCGCCGACGAGTTGGTCGCGAACGCCGAGACCCGTTGGGAGGAGCAAGCCGGTCGCTTCCGCGAGTTCGACGCACAGCGAGCTGCGATCGCCGCGCACGCGGAGCGCGTCGCGGCTGAAGGGGCGAGCCTCGCGGCGGATTGTTCGGCCGAAGCGCTCGCCGAGAGCGAGCGCGACCTGGAGCGTGACGCAGAGCAGCTCGCCGAGGCGGAGCGCGCCGTCGCCGTCGTCGCGGAGCTCATCGGCACGCTGCGCGAGCGCAAGCGCCAGGCCGAGACGATGGTCGGAGAAGCGATTCACTCGCTTGCCCGCGAAGAGGCCGCCGTCGCCCCGCTCGAACAGCGCCGCGCGGCCCTGCTGGAAGACGTCCGCGCGTCGGGACTCTTCGCCGAAGCCGAACCGACGCCGCCTGGCGCGGGTCCCCTGTCGGAACGTGAGCTTTTCGCCGAGGCACGCAGTCGTCGCGAGGTGCTGATCGACCGCTTGCTCCGCGCGCGGGGCGGACCCGCGCTCGCCGAGGAAATTGCGGGCATGTTCGCCTCGGAGGCCGACGTGCTGCCAGGCTACGTCGCCGCGTGGAAGGAGGTGACGGCCTGGCTCGCGCGCCGCCTACCCTCGCAGGTGGCCGAGGTCGCCGATCCGCGCAGGGCGCTCGAGCGGCTGCGCGACCACCTGGCGTTGCTCGAAGAGCGCCTCGGTCGCCAAGAGCTCGATTTGCGCGGCGCCTCCGAAGACGTGGCGCGCGGCATCGAAGTCAAGCTGCGCCGCGCCGCCGGCCAGGTGCGCCGCCTCAACCAACACCTGGACGGCATCAGCTTCGGCAGCATCGCGCGCATCGCGGTGGAGATGCGCCGCGTCGAACGTATGGACCAAATCCTGCGCGCGCTCCGCGAAGGGCAAGCGCAGGAGCTCCTGTTCCAGACCTCCCTGCCCGTCGAGGAAGCGCTCGACGAGATCTTCCGGCGCTACGGCGGTGGCAAGAGCGGCGGGCAGCGCTTGCTCGACTACCGCGAGTACCTCGAGCTCGCGGTCGAGGTCGAGCGCAAGGCCAAACCCGGCTTCGAGCCGGTGAGCCCCACCCGCCTCTCGACCGGCGAGGCCATCGGCGTCGGGGCCGCGCTCATGATGGTCGTGCTCACCGAGTGGGAGCGTGACGCCAATCTCTTCCGCAACCGGCGCACGGAAGGCACGCTGCGCTTCCTCTTCCTCGACGAGGCCAATCGGCTTTCGCAGGACAACCTCGGCGTGCTCTTCGACCTTTGCCAGAACCTCGAGCTCCAGCTGCTCATCGCCGCGCCCGAGGTGGCGCGCGCGGCCGGCAACACGACGTACCGGCTCGTGCGGCAAATCGGGCCCGACGGCGCCGAGGAAGTGATCGTGACCGGTCGGCGCGCGACGGCCGAGCCGAGTGACGACCTCGTGCCCGCGGCGAATTGAGCGGCCGTCAGTTTTCGAGCGGGGGCACGGCGACCGCCTCGAACGCGGATGCCGGGACACTCTTCAAGGGCTCGATGTCGTCGTCGGTCCAGCCGAGGTTCGCTTCACCCTGGAAGTAGAAGTTCGAACCGTTGTCCGCGAGAATCAGGCCGTAATGTTTCATTGCCGTGAGCACGACCTGCGCGCTCGCCGACAATGAGGAGATGTCGTAGCTCGCCTTCAAGCGGACCCGGAGGCCCATGGGAGGCGAATTGGGATCGTTTTCGTCGCAGCCGCCCGGAACGGCGTCGTGTGTCGCCGGCTTCACGAAATTGGCACGCGTGCACTTGGTGGTGAAGCGGATCGCGTGGTTCACGGCGCCCGCGCGCACCTCGTCGTAGCGGAGGACGCCCGGCGCGATCGCGAGCCCGGCGGCGTCGGCGCTGGTCCAACCCTTCGGGCGCTGGCCGTAGCTGTTCTTCGTGAGGTCCCAGTGCGCGCCGTTGCCGCAATGCCAGCCGGCGTCGAAGTGGCAGGCATAGCCTTCGTAGAGCTGACACGTGCCCTGCTGCACGACGAGCAGGTGGCAGTCGCCGTCGCAGCTCATCGCGTCACCGCCCTCGATCAAGGCCGTCAACGGATCCGGAAACGGATACGGACCTGGGTCGCTCTCGTCCGGGTACCAGTCGAACACGACCGGCAGCGGCGGCTGCGTCGCAGGCACGACACCCACGGGGATACCGTAGAGCGCGCTCGCGTCGCCGCCGTAGTCGGGGTGGATCTTCACATTGCCGACCATGGTCGCAAGCTTCGTCGTCCAGCCCGTGTCGACGGCGGCGGCTGAAACGTCGGTGTTCCAGGCGTCGTCCGGCGGGAACATGGCGCAGCCGCCGACCTTGGGAGGGTCGCCTGCCGTCACCGAACCGGCGCTGCCAGCAGTTCCGGCGCTGCCGGCGGTTCCGGCGCTGCCGCTCGTCCCCGAGGTCCCCGCGCCACCAGTGCCGGAGCCCCCGCCCTTGCCGCCCTTCCCCGCCGAGCCGGATGTACCGGCACTGCCGCCGACGCTGCCGAGCGTGCCCCCGCTCGCCGTGCCCGAGGAGCCGCCCGTCGCGGTCCCACCGCCGCTGCCGGAGGTGCCGGAGCTGCCGCCGATCGCTTGCGAGTTGCCCTCGCTCAGCGGCTTTCCGTGCACGTCGCTCGGCTGACCAGAGCAGCCCATGGCGACGCACGCGATTGCACCGAGCCACCCTGCTCTCAGCTCTTGCATCAAGGAGCGAGTCTAGCGGCGCACACTCCGAGCGTCGAGTTCGAGAGCACGATTGTGTGCGAGAAGGTAAGCGCGTGAGTGTGCGAAGCGCCACAGGTGCGCGACAGTTTGCAGCGCTCCTCGCGTAAAATCGGCGAGAGCGGGGCATGGCGTCGCGCCGCGCCGCTCGACTCAGTGCGCTGCGCGCGTGAGCGCTTCGTCGATCTCGCGCTCGGACACGAGACCTTGCCCACGCTCGACTTCACGCCCGCGCCGATCGAGCACGACGAGCACGGGCACCTGATCGACACGACCGAACGGGCTCGGCACGTCGAAGCCCGTCGTGTTGGCGAGCGCAACGGGATAGCTCAAGCCGAGCGAGGTCTTGAACACGTCGACGAGGGGCGCGTCGTTCGGCGCTTCGAGCGCGACGGCACCGGCGTTGGCGCGCGGCTTGTGTTCGCGCACGACCGCGTCGAGGCGCTTGGCCATGAGCTGCGACGCCAGGTCGAAGGTGGTGACGAACAGAATCGCGGTAACACGGCCGCGCGTCCCGGCGCTCGAGAGCGTTTCACCGCTCGGCGTCCCGTAGACGAACTCGACCGGCGCGCCGTGCGGCCGCCCCGACGGCGACGCCGCGGTCGGGGCGCTCGAGCAGGCGAGGCTCCACGCGGCCGCGCAGGTCGCCGCGAGTCGCCGAATCACGGCGCCGGCGGAGGCGAGGACCCGCCGACGACGGGACCGAACAGATCGGCGAACACGCGCAGCGCCTCCGGCAACTCGCCGCCCGCGCGCCGGTGCGCGAGCACGGTGAGCGCGAGGTCGTCGATCAGCGCTTTCATCGGCGTGTTCTCGAGCAGCGCTCCTTCGAGACGATCGCCCGCATTGGGCACGCTCGAGTGGAGCACGATCGGATCGTGCCGCACCCAGGTAAAGCCGCTGCTGACGCGATAGCCGCAGGCGAGCACCTGCGCGAAGTTCAAGTAGAGCGGCGTGACGAGCACGGCGACCCGCGTGCCGTTCGGGGTCACGCCCGAGAGCGCGTGAGCCGCGAAGCTCGGCGTCGCGTCCATGTCGACCGGGCCCATCGCGGCGCTGATTCGCTCGCGGCGCAGCGGCTCCGACTCGACGGCGAGCAGCGGCGCGTACAGCGCAATTTTGGGCACGGCGAGCCGTTTTGCGTCGTGCTCGAGTGCCGTGAGCCAGTGGTCACGACTCGCGGGTGTGAGCTCGCGATAGGCGATGGCCGTGGCGAGCGCTGCTTCTGCATCGGTCGCCAGGGCCCCGAGAAATTCGCGCCACGCTCCGACGTGACGTTCGTCCGATACCGGCAGACCCGGCAGCGGCGTCCGTTCGGCAGCCGGCGTCAGGTCGACGTTCGAGGTCAGCTCCGACATGGACGGGCGAAAGTAAGGCATCGCAGCGCGACATGCAACGCTCTCTCAACGTCATCGTTACGTTCACGTCGCGGAGCTTGCCGCTCCCTTAGACGAGCGACGGGGGCCGTCGCTCTATTTGTTGTCTTGATTGGTCTTGCTCGTCTTGGTTGCTCCTGTGAGCAAATTGTTCTGAGCAAGCGGTGGGCCGGTGCTGGGGCTTTGCTGCTGAGGTGCGCGACATATGTGTCGCGTGGTGTGCGTTGCGTGCACTTGGGGGCAGTGGCCCGCGCTCGAGATCCACTACTTAGACGACGTGCGCGCGCGCTGCCGTTTCTGGGCGCGCTTCAGTCACTGATCGACCTCGGCCGCGAATTCCGCGCGCAGATCCTGGACGAGTTCGTCGAGGTCCTTTTCGCGCGAGCGAGACGCAGACAAGACGAGATCACCGCCATGTTCCGCGAACATGGCGCACAAGCCTTCACTCGCTTCGCAAATTCCCTTGATGAGGACGACGTCGCGCGCGGCGACGCGGACGCGGCGTTCCACGAGGTCCGCCTCGGCGGCTGAGACTTTCTTGGCTTCGTTGGACACGTCTGACCATCCACACGATACCCCCAAGTGTGTGAAGTGGAAAATCGCCGCAGGACGAGCGCGAGCGCACGGCCCGCGAGACTTGACAGCGAACTCCACCCTTGGAAGGTAACGAGGCCCATGCGCCACGCCATCCGCATGCCCGAGCCCCCGCCAGAGCCGCGCGCGGAGAGCGAGCGCGACGACGAGGAGAACGACGACGACTTCGGCGAGCTCCTGCCCGGACTCGGCGAAGAGACGCTCGACGACTCCGACGACGAAGCGCCTGCGCTCGGCACGCCCGAAGAGTTCGACATCGATCCTCCGCTCGACGACGTGACCTTCGACGATCAGACGGCGCCGGACCTGAGGTTCGGCAAGGACTCCGTGCTGCCCGAAGCCGACGAAGACGAAGGCGCGAACGACGACGCCGGCTTCGCCCCCGAGCGCCCCACCGGCCAAACCGAGCCCGAGGACGTGCTGCCCCCGGAGGGTGACGAACCGGACGGTTTCGATCACTCACGTCCCTTCATCGGCGAGCTCGAGCTGCCGAGCCTCGACGCGGACGAGGAGGGCACGGAGGGTGACGCGGGCCGTTTCGGCGGGCTACTCGCCGGGAGCGAGCTCGCGTGGCCGAGCGCGGTCGAAACGTGGCGAGTGACGCGGCTCGCCCCCGAACGCGAGCGTTGCTCGGCGCTCGCGCTCGGTCGCGGAGCCGTGGTGGCCGGCAGCACCGACTTGCTCTGGCTCGATCAGGGGCGTGCGGCGCCCGTGCGGCTCTCGCTCGACGGCACGCGCATCGCCGCGCTCGGGCTCGTCGGCGAAGGTGAGGACACCATCGTCGCCGTCACCGCGACGGGGCGCGTCCTGCGCCGCGCGCGGCTCGCGAGCGACTCGGAGCGCGTGGGTGAGCTCGGCCGCGCGAACGAGCGCACGCGGGAACCGGCAGGCATCGACCTCTGCGCACTCGGCCCCAGCGAACCGCGAGCGCTCCTGCGCCGCTCGGAGCACGGGCCGCTCGAGCGCAGCGACGACGCGGGAAGCACTTTTTTCCCGCTGGAGCCGCGTCTTTTTGCGACCGCGCTCGCAGCCTCGCCCGCTCCCGTCGCCGCGCTGCTGCACGGGGGACGCGAGCTCGCGCTGTCGACGGACGGCGGCCGGCGTTTCGAACGCCATCCGCTCGAAGGAGCCGCCGCCGGCGTCGCGCTCGGTGAGGCGCCCTTGCTCGCTGCCGCCGAACGCACGATCGCGATCGCCGACTTCGAGCGCGGGCTCGTCGTCTCGACGGACGGCGGAGTACGCTTCCGCGAGGTTCCGGGCTGCGCCACGGCGACGGCCTGCGCCGTCGGCGTGCATGACGGGCGCGCGTACGTCTGGCTTGCCCTCTATTCGGAGGCGGCGGATCTGACCCGCGTCGTCATGGTCGATGCCGAGCGCGCCGAAGCCGAGGTCATCGCCAAGGTCACTGGCGCGGGCGACGACGAGGAGGGCGGCGCGAGCGGGCGCCTCGAGCATCTCGGCTGGGACGGAACGCGCCTGTTCGCCGTGGGTGAGCCGGGCTTTCTGGCGTTCGAGCCGCCGAGCGAGCCGCGTCACTAGCGATCGCTCGCCCCGTTCACAACTTGGCCCGCCCGCGCCGGCGCGCGTAGCGTTCGAGATCAGGTGACGGTCGTCGTCCAGAAGTTCGGTGGTTCGTCGCTCGCCGACCTCGAACGGCTCGGGCGCGTCGCCGACCTCGTGATGCGGACGCGTCACGCCGGCCACGACGTCGTGGTGGTCGTGAGCGCGATGGGCAAGACGACGGACGCCTTGCTCGCGCTCGGACGCGACGCCGCACGGCTGCCGGGCGCCGAGTCTCCCGCGGAGCCGCCGCGCCGCGAGCTCGACATGCTCGTGAGCACCGGCGAGCGCGTGAGCATGGCACTCCTCTCGATCGCGATCCGCGCGCGCGGGGGCGACGCCGTGAGCCTCACGGGCTCGCAGTCGGGCATCATCACCAACGATCGCCACTTCGACGCCAAAATCATCGAAGTCCGGCCGTTTCGCGTGGAAGACGAGCTCGCGCGCGGTCGCATCGTGATCGTCGCCGGCTACCAGGGCATGAGTTATCGCCGCGAGATCACGACGCTCGGTCGCGGCGGCTCCGACACGACCGCCGTGGCGCTCGCGGCAGCGCTCGGCGCCGAGCGCTGCGAGATCTACAGCGACGTGGACGGCGTCTACACGGCCGACCCGCGCAGCGTCCCCGACGCCGCGCATTTGGCCGAGCTCGACTACGACACGATGCAGGAGATGGCCGAAGCGGGCGCCAAGGTCTTGAACGCGCGCGCGGTCGAGTGGGCGAAGAAGAGCGGCGTCGTGCTTGCCGCCCGACGCACGGCGGACTTCGCCGAGGGAGCGAGCGGACTCGAGACGCGCGTGCGCGCCGCAGCAGGCGCCGGCACGCGCGCCGTCGTCGGCGACCGCAAGCTCGCGCTGCTCTGCGCGAGCGGAGACGCGACGGCGCTGCTCACCGCGGCGGCCGACGCGAACGTGCCACTCCGTGACGTGACGCTCGAAGGCGCGCGGCTCACCGCCTCGATTTCGCTGCTGAACGCGCCGGATATCGCACAGTTTCGCGACCTGCTCGGGGCGCCCGCGGCGTACTCGCTCGACACAGGCGTGGGTCAGGTGAGTCTCGTCGGCGTCGGAGTCGGCAGCGACCCCGCGACCCTCGCCGCAGCCCACCGCGCGCTCCCCGCGGCGCCCATCTGGTTCACGAGCTCGCCGCTCCGCATCAGCGCCTTCCTGCCCGAAGCATCGATCCCCGACGCCGAGCGCGCCTGGCACGCCGCGTTCATCGCTCCGCGCTAAGAGCTGGGTCCACCTTCACGCCCGGTACCCCAACTGCTGCCAGCACCATCCGGCCTCTGATTTTAACAGGGAGAAGGGAGGACGGGGAGATTTGCCTCTGGCTCCCCGACCTCCCTTCTCCCTGTTAAATCCGCTTCCGCTCCCCTTTCCGACCTTTGTCCGGCTTCCTGTTAAATCCCCGTTCGTGCAGGCGCTGGCAGCATTCGGTGCACCGTGCGTGGAGGCGAACCCAACTCGCAAGTCGCGACGGGTGACGCTAGCTGCGGCGGGCTTCGCGATCGCGGCGGAGAGCGTCGGCGAGCTCGGCGGCGACTTCACGGTAGCGCGCCGCGACCATCGGATCGTGCGGCGCGAGACGCAGCGCGACGCCGAGGTGGCGCTCGGCGGACGCGGGCTCGAGTCGGGCTTCGCGTTCGAAAAGGCCGGCTTCGACCAGCCATTCGACCGTGCGCGCGTTCGGGCGCGCGCCGAGCTCGACCGCTTCGCGCATGCGGCCGTACGCGAGCGACGCGCCGGCGATGTCGCCGAGCCGGCTGCGCCAGAGCCCCTCGAGCCGACGCGCCTCGATCAGTCGCTCGGACGCAGCCGACACCTCGCGCACGCGGGCGATGGCTTGCGGCAAATCGTGCAGCTCGTCGGCGAGCATCTTCGCGAGATCGACGAGGGTTTCGGCGTCGGGCTTGCCGCGCCGTTCGCCCAGCTGGATCGCGCGCTCGAGCAGCGCAACCGCGCGCTCTTTCCGGCCCGCTGCGAGCAGCGCGCGCGCGAGCCCCGCCGTGGCGGCAGCGTCGTCCGGTAGGTAGCGCAGCGCGCGCTCGAATTCGCGGCCCGCATCCGTGACGTAGCCCTGGGCGAGCAGGGCGCGCGCGGCGCGGATGCACGCCTCGTGACGCGCGCGCGCACCCGAGTACGACGCTTCGAGATGCTCGGCGTCGGCGAGCGCGCCGGCGACGTCACCCCCGCCGAGGCGCGCCTCGAAGCGTGCCCAGCGCGCTTCCGGCAGTCCCGGCGCGCGCGCGACGGCCGCGTCGAGCGCGGCGCGCCGATCCGCGGCGTTCGTCTCGAGCGCGGCGAGCTTGCACCAAGCGAGCGCCGCGAGCGGCGCGAAAGGCTCGTCCCTGAGCGCCTCGCGCATCGCCTCGCGCGCGCCGGCGAGATCGCCGAGCGCAGCGAGCAACTCCGCGCCCACGAGGCCGGCCCGGTGCGCCGGCAAGCTCTCGACGAGCAGGCCGAGCGCCGCCTCGCCGCGCCCGCCGACCGCGGCGTCGATCTCGGCGATGAGGCGCACGATCTCGGGGTGGCGCGGGCCGCGCTCGAGCGCGCTCACGTACCCTTCGCGTGCGGCGTCGATGTCGCCCACGGCGAGCCGTTCGTCCGCGTCGGCGACGAGCAGGCCGAGCTCGAGCTCGCGCACCGCGTCCACGCCGAGCGCGGGCGGCGGCAGCTCCGCGTCGAGCTCCACGCTCACGTGATCGTCATCGACCACCAGATCGCCGAAGCGCACGCGGTCGGCGCCCGGCGCGCGCGCGCCGACCGCGGGCAGCAGCGCTTTTCCGATGACGGCGCCCGCCGCCGGTAGCGTGATCAAGCGGCCTTTGCGCTCGCCCACGCCGTCGAGCACGGCGTCGACGGCGCGCAGCGCGTAGCCGAGCGCAGGCCCGGCGAGCCCGACACCACGCGCCCGCGCGATCACGAAGCGCGCGTCGCCGTGCGTGGGCACCCACAAAATATCGAACGCGAGCGCGGCCATGCCGCCCGCGACGCCGACACCGAGCCCGGCGCTCCGCCCCCACACCACGGTGCGGCTGAGCTCCTTCTGCACCGATTTGAGGCGCGGCGCCACGTGCCGCACGAGCGCGTCGAACCGCAGCGTGAGCCTGAGGCGCTCGAGATCACCGCGCCGATGCCGAAAGCGCGCGACGCCTCCCGACAGGTCGACGGGGAACTTCAGGTTCGGTAGGACGACCGCGAGCTCGGAAACACTGAGCGGTCCGAGCTCGACCGGCTCGTAGAGCTCGAGCCCGAGCACGCCGCGCGTCACCGTGAGGCGCAGCGGCACGCGGCCGTCGTCCGCAAGCACGCGGCGCTCGCCGGGCTCGGCAGGCTTCGCGCGCGCGGGAACGACGGGCGCGGGGATCGACGACGGGCGCGCCTGGGTCAACGGGCCGGATCGTACCAGGCCCGTGACACGAAGAGGCAAGTTCGCCATCCGAAGGCTCGGATCGCACTTCGGTGAGCGCTTATCGAACTAGCCGGGCAGCGTGCTTTCCGGGGTGAGCGCGCTCAGCGGGCGGCCGAGGCGGACGCGGAAAGTGGCGCCCTGCCCTGCTCCGCTTTCCACGTCGATCGCGAAGCCGTGCTCGTCGGCGATGCTTTTGACGACGGCGAGCCCCACGCCCGTGCCGTGCGAGCGCGTCGTGAAAAAGGCGTCGAACAGGCGGGAGCGAGCCTCTTCGTCGATCCCGATGCCGCGATCGATGACGGCGAGCGACGCGCCCGCCGGCTCGAGCTCGAGCACCACGCGCACGAGCCCGCCGGGGCGGCTCGCCTGCACGCCGTTGCGGACGAGGTTCCAGACGAGCTGGCGTAGCTGTGAGCCGTCCGCCTGCACGACGAGCGAGCGGGGCCCTTCGTAGACGACGTTCACGTCCGAGACGGCGCGACCCGAGCGCGTGGCGAGCTCCACGACGTCCTGAGCGATGAGCGCCATGTCCACCGGGGCCGGATCGGGCCGGCGCGGCCGCGAGAGGTCCATCATGTCGGTCACGAGATCGTTCAGGCGATCGGCCTCGCGCGCGATGATTTCACAGAGCTTCTGATCGTCGCTCGAGAGCCCCCGCGCCGAGCTCAGGAGCGCGACCGAGCCGGAGATCGAGCCGAGCGGATTTCTGATCTCGTGGGCGAGTCCGGCTGCGAGCCGTCCGAGCGCGGCCATGCGCTCGGCGCGCTCCGCGCGCTCGGTCGCCATGCGCAGCTCGCCGCCCGTCCAGCGCAGCCGCTCGGCGAGCGTGCCCGCGAGCAGCGCGACCACCAGCATCACGAGCGCGTTCACGGCAAGGTAAAAGCGGATTTCCTCTGCGGACAGCTGGTAGACGGACGCAGGCTGATCCGGCGGCGGAACGAGCCAGCCGCTGCCGAGCAAGAGCACGAGCGAGGCGTAGCTAACGACGCCGCTGCCGGCGGCGAGCGCCGCACCGCGCGAGCCGGACAACGCCGCACCGACGAGACAGCTCAAGCCGTACAGCGACGCCGCGCCGCTCGACGCGCCACCCGTGAGGTAGGCGACGACCGTCCAGGTGAGCTGGTCGAAGACGATCTGGGCGTCGGCGACGAAGGCGAGGCCGCGGCCCACGCGCAAGAGCGCCGCGTAGGCGCCGGCGAGCGTGAACGAGACGACGAGGAGTGCGAGCCCGACGCGGAGGGTGGTCGAGTCGAGCGAAGCCCCACGCAGGTAGAGAAGCCCGACGAGCGCGAGGCAGAGCGTGAGGAACACGAGCCTGAGGCCCGTGAGCAGCGCGAGCCGGCGCGACAGCGCCGGCGAGGCGACGAGCTCCGGCGCGCCGAGCGAGATCTTCACGCGAAAATCCTCAGCGCCCGGCGCTCGAGCTCACTCCGACTTGATGTTGCCGGCGAGCGAGAAGATCGGCAGGTACATCGCGATCAGCACCACGCCGACCATACCGCCGACGCCCACCATCAGGATGGGCTCGATGGCGCTCGTCATCGCCGCGACGGCGATGTCCGTCTCCTCTTCGTAGAAGTCGGCGACCTTGTTCAGCATCTGATCGAGCGCGCCGGTCTGCTCACCGACGGCGATCATCTGCACGACCATGTCCGGGAAGATCTTGGTGGCAGCGAGCGGCTCGGCCATGTTCTTGCCCTCGCTGATCGCCTGGCGCACGAGCATCACTCCGCTTTCGACCACGACGTTACCGGCCGTGCGCGCGCAGATCTCGAGCGCGTCGAGGATGGGCACGCCGGACTGAAGCAGAGTGCCGAGCGTGCGCGTGAAGCGGGCGACCGCGATCTTGCGCAGCACCGGCCCCATCACGGGCAGGGTCAAGAAGCTTTGATGGAAGAAGCGCTTGCCCTTCGGCTGCTTGTAGGTCCAAGCGAGGCCGAAACCGAAGGCGAGCGCGACGAGGATGAGGAGCGGCAGAGCGGAAACGAAGCCGCGCGACACCGCGATGACCCCGCGCGTGAGCGCGGGCAGCGCCTCCGGACCGCTCCCGAAATCCTTGAACATGTTCTCGAAGGCCGGAATGACGAACGTGAGCAGCACCGTCATCACACCGCCCGCGATGACGATGACGATGCTCGGATACACCATCGCGCCACGCACCTGCCGCACGAGCTTCTGCCGCTTCTCGAGATAGATCGAGAGGCGGTTCATGATGCTGTCGAGAATGCCGCCCGTTTCGCCGGCGGCGACGAGGTTCGTGAAGAGGTCGTCGAACACCTTCGGGTGCCGCTTCAAGCCCTCGCTGAAGGAGGAGCCGCCCTCGACCGCGTTCTGCACGTCCTTGAGCACGGTGCCGAAGCGCTTGTTCGTCTGCTGGCTGCTCAGGATGTCGAGGCACTGGACGAGCGGCAACCCGGCGTCGATCATCGTGGCGAAGAGGCGCGTGAAGGTGACGAGGTCGCGCGTGCCGACGCCCGAGCCCAGCGAGAACTCGGCCCAGCGCCGCTTTTTCGTGACGCGCACCGGCGCGAGCTGTTGCTGGCGAAGGCGCTGATTGACAACCTCTTCGTTGTCCGCCTCCATCGTCCCGCGCTTGACCTCGCCGGTCCGGCCGCGGGCTTCCCAGGTAAACTCTGTCATGCCGAGGCTTCTTCCGAGACGACGACCAACGAGGATAGCGGCCCTCGCGTTCTACGGTCAAAAGACGCGAGGCTAAAGTGCACGATCCCGAGCTCGACCGAGTCGCCGAGCGCGTCGTCCTAGAAGGCGCCGCGCCTGCCGCGAGCGTCGCCGCGGCCGTTCTGGAAGAGGGCGTGTGGTGCCTGGGCACGGGCAATGCCGGCGCAGCCGGCGCGCTCGGACCGGCGCCGATCTTCGACCTCGCTTCCGTAACCAAGCCCTTCGTCGCGACGACCGCTGCGCGCCTCGCCGCCCGCGGGGTGCTGTCGCTGGAAAGCCCCTTGGGCGAGCTCTTGCCCGAAGCGAGCGGGACGCCGAGCGCCGACGTGCCCTTCGTGCTGTTTTTAGCGCACCGAGCAGGGCTCGAAGCTCACCGCACACTCTTTGCACCCCTACTTCGGGGCAACGCGTTCGAGAGGCATGCAGCGCTCGTCGAAGCTGCCGCGGCGCGGCGCGCCGACGCTACGGGCACGCCGCCTGCCGCGGGTTTTGCGCCTCTCTATAGCGACCTCGGTTACGTGCTCGCGGGCGCGGCGCTCGAGCGAGTGACGGGGCTCGACCTCGCTACGCTCGTCGAGCGCGAAGTGTGTGTGCCTCTCGCACTCGAGGTGCGCGCCGCTCGCGCGTGGTTCGCCCGTGACGCCGCGTTCCTCGCCCACGTCGCGCCCACGGAGCTCGTCCCCTTTCGCGGCGGCAGCGTGCACGGCGCCGTGCACGACGAGAACGCGTGGGCGCTCTCCGGCTACGGCCTCTCGGGCCAAGCCGGGCTCTTCGGCACGGCCGAGAGCGTCGCGCGCTTCGGAATGGCGCTGCTCGATGCGGTACGCGGGAACGCCCGGGGCTGGCTTGCGAAGGACGACCTTGCGCCCTTCGTCGCGCTGCGCCCCGGCGGTAGCCTGCGGGCGGGGTTCGATGGAAAATCCGGGCCAACGCCGGCGGCCGGTAGCCGCGCGAGCGACGAAACGTTCGGCCATCTCGGCTTCACGGGCACGAGCCTCTGGTGTGACCCGCGAGCGGGCCGCGTGAGCGTGCTCCTCTCGAATCGCGTCTGTCCTACCCGCGACAACGTCAAGCTCCGGGCCCTCCGGCCAGGCGTTCACGATGCCCTCTTCGCTTGGCGACCGCTCCAAAACCCGGGCGGCGTGGATCCGAAGCGGGGACTGGTTTCCGGCGATCAAAGGTGAAAGACTGAGAGCGGCCGATCGGACTTTGCCCGAGAACGCCGCCCAAACGCCCTCCGATGTGGAAGCTGACGATCCAGGACGACCAGGGCAGCAAACCAGTCGTCGTTCACTTCGTCCGCGACGAATACACGATTGGTCGCGACGAGGGGAACGCCGTGCGTCTGACCGAGCGCAACATCTCGCGCCATCACGCGCGCCTGCTGAAGCAGACGAGCGATTGGCGGCTGCAAGACCTCGGCAGCTACAACGGCTGTTACGTGAACGGCGCGCGCGTCGGCGAGCCGCAGCCTCTGCAGCACGGCGATCTGATCCAGCTCGGCGACTATCGCCTGACGCTCGAAGACGAAGCCGTGAGCTCGAGCCGCAACGACGGCGTGCTCACGGTGCCGGGTCGCCCCGGCATGAACACGCAAGCCGACCGGCTCGTGTTGATGGCCGGCCCCGGCGCGGGCCAGGAATTCGTGCTGGCGGGGGATCGCATGGTGCTCGGCCGCGGCGAGGAGTGCGATATCTCGATCAATCACCCGTCGGTGAGCCGCGTGCACGCCGAGATCCGCCGGGTGGGTGACGGCCGCTTCGAGTTCGTCGATCTCGGCAGCGCGAACGGCGTGCGCGTCAACGGCGTCGAGCTGCCGAGCACGCTGCTCGACGGACGCGACGTGCTCGAGCTCGGCGACGTATTTTTGAAGTTCTTGCCCGCGGGCGAGATCTTCATCGCGGGCGCCGAGGAGACGACGCGGCAATTCTTGAGCTCGCCGCCGCGCGCGATGTCGAACGGCGCCAAGATCGCCATCGCCGCGACCGTGATCGCCGTCGGCGTCGTGGTGGCGCTCGCGCTCAGAAACCCGGAGCCGCCGCCCGCGCCGATCGCGCAGAGCACCGGCGGCGACAAGCTCGCGCAGGCGCTGAAGGACGCGCGAGCCCTCCTGGCACAGGGGGACACCGAGGGTGCGATGCAGAAGGCGAGCGTCATCCCCGAGGGCAGCAACTTGCGTGAATCGGCCGATTTCAAGGCGATTGTGGACGCGTGGGCCGACGGCCTGTTCGACAAGGCGCAAGCGACGCAGGACGTGACCGAGAAGCGAGCCTTGCTGGATCGCATCGCGCGCGCGACGAGCGTCGATCAGGCGCGCCGCAAACGCGCCGCCGACGAGTTCGATGCGCTGCAGCGACCCGCCGTCAACGTGGCCGATCTTCCGAGCGACAGCGCGAAGCCGCCGACCCCCGCGCCGAGCGCCACCGCGCCCGTCCCGACCGCGCAGCACACCGCGAGCACGCCGATCGCCGTCGCAGCCGAACCCCCGCCGCACAAAGATCCGGCGCCGAAGCCCGCCCCGAAGCCCGTCGCCGCGACCGCCAAACCGAGCGCGCCACAGGTTTCGAAGAAGGACAAGGCCTCGAGCACGCTCGTGCGCGACAATCCGTTCGAGTGACGACGCCGGACCGCCCGCCGTCGACAGCGCGGGAAGTGCTGCTGTCGCGCCCCGCCGGCGCGGTCGGGACGTTGCTCGCGCTCGCGCTGGCGCTCGAGCTCTTGCCAGGATTTGCGCAGTTTCGGCTGTTCGGCGCGCGGCCGGCGGTCAAGACGGCCGCACCTGCCGAGGCGGCGCCGGCCGCGAGCGTGGGCGCCGCGACCCTCGTCACGGAAACGCACGATCAGGGCGCCCCCGCGCTGACGGTCGCGCACGCGCGCGGCCCCATCGCGACCATCGACGACGGCGTGCCGGAAAGCGGGAAGAACGCGCCGCCCGTCCCGCTCGACGATCCTTCGGGGCACGCCCTCGACGCGCTCTACGCGAAACTCGCGGCGGTGGATGCCAAGCGACCGGGAGCCGTCGCACGCATCGCCCACTTCGGCGACTCCATCATCGTGAGCGACTTCGTCTCCGGCGAGCTGCGTCGCGAGCTGCAGCGGCGCTTCGGCGACGCCGGCCACGGCTTCGTTTTGATCGCAAACGCGTGGCCCTCGTACCTGCATTGGGACGTGGAGCGCTACGCGACCGCCGGCTGGCAGGTGAGCCGCATCGTCGGCCCCTACGCCGAGGACGGCTTTTACGGCCTCGGCGGCGTGAGCTTCCGCGCCGAGAAGAACGTGCTCGCGCGCTTCGGTACCGCGACGAACGGCGACTTCGGCCGTAGTGTCTCGCGCTTCGTCATCGACTACGCGGAGGCGCCGCACGGCGGAAGCTTCGCCCTGCGCGTCGACGGCAAGGACGCCGGCGTCGTCGACACGAGCGGCCCGGAGCTCCGCGCGCGCTACCGCGAGCTTCACGTGCCGGACGGCCCGCACACGCTCGAGCTCACCACCGTGAGCGGCTCGAGCCGGCTCTTCGGCGTCGTGCTCGAGCGGGACGGACCGGGCGTCGTGCTCGATGCGCTCGGCGTGCAAGGCGCGCGCATCCGCTTCCTCGACAAGGAAGACGACGCCCACTGGACCGAACAGCTGCGCTCGCGCGCGCCGGATCTGCTCGTCTATCAGTTCGGTGCGAACGAGAGCATCGACGGCTTTCTCTACTCGATGAGCGACTTTCACCGCACGATGCACGACATAGTCATGCAGGGAAAAACCGCGCTCCCGGGCTCGAGCTGTCTCGTCATCGGCGCCATGGATCGCGCGGCAAAGCAGGGCGACGAGATCGTGAGCGTGCGCGTGATTCCGTCGCTCGTCGCCGAACAACGCGCGGTCGCGCTCGAGTGCGGGTGCGCCTACTTCGACACGTACCGCGCGATGGGCGGCAAAGGCTCGATGCCGATCTGGGTGAAGCGCGGGCTCGGCCAGGCCGATCTCACGCATCCGTCGGGTGCGGGCGCCGAGCGGCTCGCGCACTGGATCTACGGCGCGCTGCTGCGCGGGTATCAGGCGTTCGCTCCGAGCGCGCCTCGCGTGCCCTGAACGGATCGAGTCGACGCCAGAGTGGCGCGTTCGACCGGCGGGCCGTTGCGGTTCGCTGGGAGAGCCTGTACGCTTCGAACCGCTTGGCCGCCTTCCGCTATCGTTCGACCCTGCCCCTCCTCGCCTGCGCCGTGCAGCTCGCTTGGGGCTGCGTGGACTTGCCGGACACGCTGCCGGAGAATCACGGCGGCGCCTCGAGCGTGAGCGCCGGCGGCAAGAGCGGCAACCACGCGGGCGGCATGTCGAGTGGCGCGACGAGCGGCTCGAGCAACGCGCTCGCCGGTGGGGCTGGCAAGCGCGGCACGGCGGGCGACGCAAACAACGCCGGCAGCGATTCCGGCAACGACGCGGGGGCTGGCGACGGGTCAGCCACGGGCGGCACCGGTGGCAGGGCGGCGGGTGGCAACGGCGCGGGCGGCGCAGCCAGCGGTGGTAAGTCCGGCGCCGGCGGCAAGGGCGGCGGCTCGGGCACCAGCAGCGGCGGCAAGGGCGGCGGCGGCTCGGGTGGCACCACCAACGGCGGCAGAGGCGGCACCGCGACCGGCAGCGGGGGCTCGAGCGGCAGAGGCGGCAGAGCCGGCCGCGGCGGTTCCGGCGGCTCGGGGGGTGCGGGTCGCGGCGGTACGGGCACCGGCGGCACCGGAGAGTCGGCTGGCGCCGCCGGTGAGGGCGGCGTCACCAACTGAGCTACTTCTGCGGAGCGCCCCCGAGCGAAACGCGGAGTGCGAGAAAGAGCGATTCGTAGTAGTCGGTCGCACCGCCCGCGAGGATCGGTGCCCGCGTGGGATCGACGGGCATACCGTTGAAGTCGAAACCGTAACCGACGAAGTCGACGCCGCCGATCACGTCGAGGAACGACGTGAGGCCGTAGCCGACCGACAGGCCAAAATCGAGGCCGTGACCCTTGGCACCGGGGAACCACACCGTGTCGAGGTCCACGTTGTGGAGCGTCAGCAGAAAGCGCGGAGCGAGGTGCCCCGCGAGCGAGAGCTTGCCGAGCCGAACGCGCGCCTCGCCGCCGGGCCGTACGTATCGGTACTGCACGTCCGGCACGACCGGGCCGAGCCCGCTGCCGCCCTCGTCACCGCGCAGCACGAACGACTGCGAGCCGTATTCGACGAAGAGGTCGAGCTCGGCCGGACCGATCGGAATGCGCCCGCGCAGCCCGATGTCCCACGCTTGATACTGGGTCTTGAGCTCCGTCACGAGCATCGAGCCGTCCGGGCGGATCCGCTGGTAGTCGGTCGAAGTCGCGATGCCGAGCTCGGCGCCGCCCATGAGCCCGATATTCGAGGCGACGGGATTGGCGCTGAAAAAGGCCCCCGGGTAGAGGACGCCGCTCGCGAGCAGCGCGGGAGCGGCCCCGAGCCGGTAACGGCCGAGCGTGCGCGGGTAGGTCGGGTCGCGAACTCCGCGCAAATCCGTGTACGCCCAATGCCGCGAGTAACCCCGGACACCGGCCGTGAACTCGAACGGGGTGCGCCCCTGCTTCGCCGAGGGCTGCGCGGGCTCCGGTGCGTCGGTGGCGTCGGCCGGAGGTTCCTCGTTCTTGGCTGCCGCCGGTTCTTCGGATTCGGCCTTCTCCGGGGTGGGCTCGGCGCTCTCTTCGGGCGCGGGCGCCGGCTTGGGCGCTTCCTTCGCCGTGGGCTCTTCGTCTTCCTCTTCGACGGGACCACCTGCAGCCGCGCTCGACCGACCGCTGAGCCTCGCTCCACTCGCGTGCGCGAGAGGCGGCGCGATCGTCGAGTCGAACTCGTCGTCGATGGCGCTCTGTAGCTTCGTCGCCGAGCCGCCCTTCACCTTGATCTGATCGACCAGGCGTCCGTCTGCCCGGTAGACGCTGAGCGTGAGACTCATGCTCGTCGAAATTTTTCCGAGCACGACAGCGTCGACGGACAGCGACGCCGCCATTTTCGCGATAGCCGGCTTTCCCGCGCTGGTCTTCAGATCCTCGGCGTCGGTCACCGTGAAGCTCTGCGAGCTTCGCAGTGCCTGCATCAGCTGCAGTCGAATTTTCGACGAGTGCGGTCCGTCGATACGCCCGACAGCAATGTTTTTTCGCGCGTTCGCAGGGGATTTCCGCGCGGCGAGCACCCCCGGACGAACGGCCGCATGAGCCCGCGGGAGTGTTCCACCAAGTGCGATGACGGCTAGAAGTGCGAGGGTGCCCCGGCGCATGACGATGACTCCGGACGGAACCGGAGCCCTTCGGAAGTAGTTCGACCCAGACAGGGCCGCAAGGCGCATCGAGCGCCACGTCCCGCGACGTGGCGCTCGTGGCTCACGCTCGTGCGTCCTAGAACGCCCCGCCGCGACGGAACCGGCGAACGCTCGGGTGCCTGCACCGGAGTTTTTCGGTTACCACCGGCTTGACTCGGTGCAGAGTTCTGCTGAACGCTCGCGCCGCTCAACGACAGGTTTTAAAGCGGCCATGCCTTCATCGAAGTCGCTGCGTCAGATCGTCATCTCCTGCTTGGTCGGTTGGATGTTGTTGCTCCTCGGGCTGCCGGCCGTGGCGCAAAACGACGACATTCAACTCGTCCCCGAAGCGGCGCCGCCGCCCCCACCCGCCGAAATCGAGATTCGGGGCATGCACTGCACGCCCGACGTGAAGGAGGTCGAAACACGCCGGCCGATTCCGTTCTCGTGCAGCGTGGATTTCCCCGCGGCTGGCGTCGAGCTCCGCTACCGGATGGAGGGCGCGAGCAAGACCTGGGAAAAGATCGAGCTCGAGCAGAGCGACACCGGTTACACGGCGACGATTCCGTGCACGGACACGAGCAAGCGCGGGACGCTCAAGTTCTACTTGTTCGCGCGCAACGAGAACAACAAGGTCATCGCGCGCGTCGGACGGCACGAGAACCCGCTCGCCATCCGCTTGATGGAGCACTCGAACGCCCCGCCTCCCGCGCTGCCCGGCCAGGCGGCACCCACGCGCTGCTACGAGCAGAACGAATGTCCGACGGAGCTCCGCGGTACGCCCGCCTGTCCCGGCACGCACGCCGTGAAGACGAAGAAGGGCTGGGGCGCCTCGTGCGCTGCGTCCGAGGAGTGTCAGACCGGCATGGAGTGCACGAAGGGCAGCTGCGAAGCGCCGGCCAAGTGCGACAACGACAAGGACTGCGGCGAAGGCGGCGAGTGCAACGACGGCATTTGCCACACTCCGACGAAAGAGGAGCTGAAGGAGCGCATGGGCCCGCCCAAACATCATTGGATCGGGCTCCACGGCGGCGTGGACTTCTACATGATGAGCTCCGCCAAGGGCGTCTGCGGCAACACGAGCTCGGACTCGCAACACTTCGACTGTTTCGACGGCGGCAACGAATACACCGGCACCCCGAACGTCAACTACGCGGGGACCGTCAAGTCCGGCATGGTCATCGCGAACGTCCGCGCGCTCCTGTCCTACGAGTACATGTTCGACCGCATCGCGCTCGGCGCGCGCCTCGGCTGGGCTTTCCGCGGAGCGCCCAAGAACTTCAACCCGCTCCACGTCGAGGCACGCGTCCACTACAGCCTGCGCAAAGACCCGTTCAAACTCAACTTCAGGCCGTACCTCGGGCTCGCCTTCGGTCACGCGCCGGTCTCCGCGTCGAGTCAGGTGCTGCTCTTGGATTGCGTGAGCGGCGACGACAACTGCATCACGACGAACGATACGGCGCGCCTCAACGACTACCTTCACGATCCGAGCACGGCGCTCGAGCGCACACTCAACGCCTACCACCAGGGGGCGGGCTTCTTCTTCGGTCCGTCACTCATGCTCATCTACGCGCTCGCGAACGACTCGGCGCTCGTCTTCAACCTGACCGCCATGCTCCCCGACGTGACGTTCGCCCCCACGGTCGGCTACGAGCTCGGGCTGTGACGCGGCCGTGAGCGCGCGGCTCGGCGTTACTTCGCCTTGTGCGCGTCGTAAGCGGCGGTGAGCGCGGCCGCGACTGCGTCGCCGAGCGCCGTGTAACCCGCAGGCGTGAAGTGAATGCGATCCCCCCGCGAAAGCTGGGGCGACGCGCGCAGCCAGCGCTCGAAGGAGCCGTCGCCGCCCATGGCGGCGCGCAGCGAGAAGAACGCGCAACCGAGCCGCGCCGCCGTCTGCCGCAGGACACCCTCGATCTCGATGACGTGCGGCAGCGAAGTGAAATCCGGCGCCGCCGCGTCGGGTGGACCGACGACCAAACAATCCGCAGCGGGCGCCCCGCGACGTACGCGCTCGACGAGCGCCGTAAGCTCCGTCCCGATGCTCTCGGCGCGCCGGCTGTCGAACGCCTCGTTCGTCCCGTAGGCAATCGCCACGAGATCCGGACGCCGCGCGCGGAGCTCGGCCGCGAACACGTCGGCGTTCCACGCGAGCGCGGTGGCGACGCGGGCGCCGTCGATACCGGACGTGTCGAGCACGACGCCCGGCTCACTGCCCTCCGCGAGCATGCCGTAAAAACGCGGCGCGCCGCTCATGCTGTCGAGCTCGAGCGCGTCACTTGCCGGCCCTTCGAGCCCGAGGCGCAGGATGGGTGAACCCTGGACGCGCGTCAGGTGCGTGCGAGCGTCGATGAGATGCTTACTGCTACCGACGGCGACGCGGAAGCTTGCGCCCGGGGGTAGCTCGAACAAGAGCTCGTAGTGCACGGTGCCGCGCACGGCGCGCGCGTCGATACGGGCGTCGATACGCGCGTGGGCATCGGCCGGGATCGCCCGCATACCCTCGAAGCCGAGCGCCGTGTCACCCTCGGTGCTGCGGCGCGACGGCGGCTCTGGCTCGATGCGGAAGCGCCCCTCGTGCACGAGCTTCACGCCTTCGTGCCGGTACGAGCTCACGCCGAGCCGCACGAGGCCGGGCCCCCCGACGCCGAAACGCTCGCCGAGCTTGCGACGGATTTCCCCGGTCATGAAATCGGCGGCCGTGTGCGAATCACCGAACCAGACGATCCGGGCGTGGTCGCTGCGCTTCTTCGAGTCGAGCCCCGCGAGGGCGCGCTCGAAAGCGGGAAGCGAGAGAACCTCGCCGGAAGGCGCCGGCACGGCGGGCGCTGCGGCGGCCGGCGCTGCCGTGGTGGGAGCTGCGCTGGCCGAAGCCGGCGGAAGGGCACTGTGTGCCGGCGGAGGAGCCGGAACGGGACGCGCCGGGCCAGCGTGCCCGGTCGGGCTCGCGGGCTCGAGACGGCTTTCTCGGCTGTACGTCGCCGCGACGAGGAGCGCGCCGAGCGCGACGAAGAGCGAGCGGAGGTGCGCCAGATCACCCGGCGACATCCCAAGGCTCCTTGTGCGGCACTTCACTCACGCGCTTCTCCGCGACCCTCGCTGCGACGTGTGAAAGTAGCACGTCGAGGTAGGATTCGAGCCGCGGGCAGGCGATGCCGGCCGGGCCGAGCAGCTCGAGCGCGACGCGGTCATCGTAGCTCACGGGCGTCGAGATGAGCTCGATCACGCTCCGCAGGTTCTGCGCGAGTAGCCCGAGTCCGGGGTTGCCGAGCAGCGCGCGACCGAAGGCACGCGGATGGATGCCCGACTCGATCGGCACGCCGAAATAGGCGCCGGCACGCTCGAGCAAGAGCCTGACGCTCAGGGGGCGCGGGTCCACGAGGTGCACGGTCTTGCCGAGCGCCGCCGGATCCCCCGCGAGCGCGAGCGCCGCACGGGCGAGAAAGTCGACGGGCACCACGTGGAGCGGCGCATCGGCGCGCAGCGGCAGCGGCAACGCCGTGCCGCGTGGCGCGCTCGCGAGCAAGACAAGCAACGGATAGGGGCCGTCGAGCCGGTCGACCGCGCCCGTGCGCGAGTCACCGATGACGTGGCCCGCGCGGACGACCGTGAGCGGCAGCCCCGCTTGCCGGCCTAAGATCGCCTCGGCCAGAGCGAGGGAGCGGGCCACCGGCGAGCGAAAGGTCTGCCCGGCACCGAGCTCCCCTTCACTCACGATCCCGTGCCGATCGCCGCTCACGAACACGCTCGAGTGATGGACCACTCGTGTGAGGCCGCGCGCGACCCGCGCGAATTCGGCGATCTCGCGCGCGCCGCCGACGTTCACGACTTCGGCCGCCGCAGCCGGCGCCGCGAGATCGAGCACCTGGTAGACGTGCTGTAGCTCGCGGACGCTCGCGGCGAGCTCGAAGTAGTCATGCCTGCCGAGCCCGAAGTCGATCGCCGCCGGATCTCCCTCGATGATGCGAGCTCGTTCGCCGCCCGCGAGCTCGCCGAGAACGGCTCGCGCTTCGACGCTACGGCGCGGGTGAACGAGGAGCAGCGGCCGTGCCTCGGCGTCGCGCTCGAGCGCGCAGGCCAGCACCGCCCGCGCGCGGAAGCCCGGAAACCCCGTAACGAGGAGTCCCCGTTCGCTCACGGCAGCAGCCTCGCAAGAAAGCCTGCCGCCGCTCCGTTGAGCTCGAGCTCGAAACGCGCGGCCGCCGCGCGCTTGCCGCACGCCAAGAGGACGTAGGCCGGGGCGCCCGCGAGCCCGCCGAGGTTCACCGACGCGGCGAAGGCGGCGGCGCCTCGGCGTGCGGCGGCCGCAGCGAGCTCGGGCTCGGCCGCGAGCGAGGACGCCCGCTCGCGGTTCACGAGTCGAGGCAGCGACGTTGCAGCGCGTGCGCCGAACGCCCCGAGCACCTCGTGAGCTTGCACGCCCCACACGAGCTCGGGAGGAGTCGCTCCCGGGCGCGCCGCCGGAAAAACGACGTGGTGTACGGGTGCATCGAAGCCCGGAACGCGGTCCGTCCGCGCTCGCACGCTGCCCTTCCCGAAAAACGGCGCGAGCGGCGCGCGGAGTTCCGGCGTGCTCACGGCAGCCATGAGCACCTTTTCGGACTGCTCGAGGAGAGCGGCGTCGCCGAGATCGCTTTCGATCACCGCCGATTCGTCCGGGAGCAGGCCGAGCACTGTCGTCTCACCGAGTCCGCGCCCGGCGAGCACGAGGGTTGCCGCGAGGGAGTGGTCGTCCTTGGCCGGCATGCCGCCGGCTGGACTCGACCCGCGTGAGAGCACGCCGAGCACGCTTTCGCGCGGCAACGCGAGCAGCGGCTCGAGCGAGCCGGTGATGCTGCTTTTTAGCTCGGCGTCCGCGACGCTGCCCGGCACGGGCTCGAGCTCGAGTGCGAGCTCGGCGCGCGCGGGAGCGAGCGTGAGCGTGAGCGTCGCGGCGCGACTCGAGTCGACACGGGCCACGAGCCGGCGAACGGCTTCGTCGGCGAAACCGAGGATGGCTTGCGGATCGGCGAAATCCGCAGGTCGCCCTGCTTCGGCCCGCGCGTTCACCGCGAGCGCGACGAGCGAGGTCCGCGCCGCCTGCCAGCGCGCGCCGAGCAGCTTTGCCAGGCGGGGGAACGCGGCCGGCGCCAGGTCGATACGCAGCGAGCTCTCCGCGGGCGTGCGGGTGGCGAGCACGCGCGCGACGTAGGAACCGGCTTTGCCGAGCGCGTCCGTCGTACTCGCGAGCACGAGCCAATCCCCGACGACGCCGAAGGCAGAGCCGTCGTTCGCCGTGAGCGTGGTCAGGCCGCTCGAGTCGATGCTCGCGTGTCGGGCTGGCGTCGCACCGCTGCTCAGCGCAAGCACGAGCTCGCGTCCGCTCCGGACGCGGCATGCGAACACGACGGCCGGCGTGCCGTCAGCGGCGAGCAGGAGCGCGCCCGCCGCGGGTTGATCGAGTACGAGCGCGCTCGCCGCCTGCACCGGCAAGCCGGCCGCAGCCGCGAACGCGAGCTCGGGACTTTGCGGCAGCGCGCTCGCCCGCGCGCCTCCGAGCGCCCGCATCCCGCCGTAGAAGGCGGCGACGCTCGGCACCGAAAGCGTGGCGCCGAGGTCCGCCGGCACCGCCGGGACCGGAGGCTCGGGACGCAGCGAGACCGACGCCGGGCGGGCCTTGCACCCAACCAGCGCGAGAGCGAGCGCAGCGGCAGCACCGAGGCCCCCTCGGGAGCCTAAAACGCTGCCGGCGCGTCCGTCAGAACGGAATTTCGTCGTCGCCACCGCCGCCGTAGTCGGCGTCGCTGAAGCCGCCACCACCACCGCCTCCGCCACTGGCGCTGCCGCCGCCGGACGGACCTTCATCGCCCGGACCGGGGCCGCCCTCGCCGCGCGAACCGCCACGACCGCCGCCGCCGGAGAGGATGATGTTGTTCGCGACCACCTCGGTCTTGTAGCGCTTGTTGCCGTCTTTATCGTCGTAGCTCGAGGTGCGGAGGCCGCCCTCCACGAAGATACGCGAGCCCTTGGCGAGGATCTTGGCGAGCGCCTCACCGCGCTTCCCCCAGACGACCACACTGTGCCATTCCGTCCGTTCCTGCCGGACCTTGTTGCGATCGAGGTACGTCTCGCTCGTGGCGAGGCGGAGCTTGAGCACGGCTTGCCCCCCGTTCGTCATTCTGAGCTCGGGATCTGCTCCGAGGTTACCGAGCAGCATCACGCGGTTGAGGCCTTCCGCCATGGTCGTCTCCTTCTGAAGCGAGAGAAGTGACCGTTCGCAGCGCTGGCGTCAAGCGACGATAGGACGTTCCGCGACCTAGCGCGCGCCAGAGCTCGCGGATCAGCGCGGAGCGATGAGGTCGAGCTCGACCAGCATGCTCTCCACGTCGCGCCGCAAATCACCGAGCATGACGCGTGTCCGCTCGCTCAGCCGCGCCTCGGCCGCCGTCGGCGGTTCCACGCCGGTCTCGCGCAAGCGCCGGCGGGCCCCCGCGATCGTGAAGCCGTGAGTGTAGAGCAGGTCCTTGACCTTGAGCAGGCGATCGACATCGCGCCGCGAATAGATGCGCTGGCCCTTGCGCGACTTCTGCGGGCGGATGGAGCGGAACTCCGTCTCCCAGTAGCGCAGGACGTGCGGCTCGACGCCGACGAGGTCCGACACCTCACCGATCCGGTAGTAGAGCTTTACCGGAAGCTCGCCGTCTTCGGACACGCCTTACGCGCCCTCGGCGTTGTTCGCGCCGTCGGCGCCGGAACCGCCCGCCTCGTCGTTCAGCGCGAGCTTCAGGAGCTGACTCGCCTTGAAGTTCAAAACACGGCGCTCCGTGATGGTGATCGGATCGCCGGTCTGCGGGTTACGGCCTTGGCGCTGGCGCTTGTCGCGCAGCACGAAGTTGCCGAAGCCCGAGATCTTGATCTTCTCGCCGCGGCCGAGCGTTTCCTTCATCGTCTCGAAGACGAGATCGACGAGATCCGCCGACTCCTTCTTGGAGAAGCCACCGAGCCGACTGTAGACCGCCTGGACGATGTCCGCCTTCGTCATCGTGGGACGTGAATCAGGATACTACCCCGCGAGGTCCCAATGTCCATGGGCACTCGTCGAGTTTCTTCCTGCCCCACTAAGCGCGCCGGTTAAGCGGCGTTTGCGACGCTCGGAACCTTGGCCGGCGGCCCCACCGACTCCACTTCGGGAACGGCAGCTTCGTGGCCGAGCTGCTCCCGGACGACCAGCGCGGCCACGTAGCCGTAGCCCAGCGTGAAGAGGCAGGCGAACGGCAGCGCGAACCAGTGACCGGTTTCGGCCGCGGCGACGACGCTCGCCAGCGCCACGAGTCCGAGCAAGAGCTCCGCGTACGGGAGCTTCGCCGCCTGGTGGTAGCGCCCGCGCACCTCGCCCCGTTTCGGGGTTCGCACGAACTCACCGGACATCGAGCGCATGCCGTCGAACACGGCGGACGTGAGGTGCGGCGCGAGCCCGGCGCCGAGAGCGATGAGCGCGGGCAGCTTCGCGACGGCGTGCCACATCGAGCGGCCGCGTGCGCGCTCGGCCATGCCGTAGAAGGCCGCGAGCGAACCGGTCGCGCCCATGCAGAGCGGCAGATCGACCATGAGGAGCGCGCGGTAGCTCGTCGCCGGCATGAACACGAGCGCGGGCAAGAGCATCAACGTGAGCAGCACGGTCGCGGGGTACGCGAGGTGCGGCAGCATGTGGAACGCCGCCTCCACACGCTTGCCTCGTGAAATCTCCGCGGAAAGAACGCGACCGAGCAGCTTGCGTGCCGTCTGAACCGTGCCCTTCGCCCAGCGGAACTGCTGCGCGCGAAACGCGGACATGTCTTCGGGCAGCTCGGCCGGCGTGATCACGTCGGCGCGATAAACGAAGCGCCAACCCTTGAGTTGCGCGCGGTACGACAGGTCGAGATCCTCGGTGAGCGTGTCGTGCTGCCAGCCGCCCGCTTCGTGGATCGTCTCGGTGCGCCAGATCCCGCCCGTGCCAGAGAAGTTGAAGAAGCGGCCCGAGGCATAACGGGCGCGATTCTCGACGAGGTGGTGGCCGTCGAGCATGAGCGCCTGCACGCTCGTGAGCAGACTGTGCTCGCGATTCGCATGACCCCAACGCGTCTGGACCATGCCGACGTGCGGGTTCGAGAAGTGGCCGACGACGTCCTTCAAGAACGACGGCTGCGGAACGAAGTCGGCGTCGAACATCGCGACGAGCTCGCCACGCGCGAACTTCAAGCCGTAGTCGAGCGCGCCCGCCTTGTAACCGTGCCGGCTCGGCCGCCGAACGTACGACGCGTCGATGCCTTGTGCTTGAAGCTCCTCGACGGCCGCGCGAGCAATCGCGGCGGTCTCGTCCGTGGAGTCGTCGAGCACCTGAATTTCGAGCGCGTCCTTCGGGTAATCGATGGCGCCCGTGGCGAGGATCAACCGCCGCGCGACCGTGGCCTCGTTGTAGAGCGGAAGCTGCACCGTCACGACCGGCAACGTCGCGGGCAGCGAAGGCGTGCTCTCGAGCCGCGCGAGCTTGCGTGCATAAAGGCGGCACTGCCACGCGAGGTGGGCGCGGTGCGCGCCGTAGCTACAGAGAACGATGAGGACGAGGGCGTACGGGATCAGTAGCAGCCAGGCCATCCGTTCAGGCGAGTACCACCGACCCGCTGGCCGAATGTCATCCGGATGTAATTCGTTGCAGCTTGATGTCGATCAAGCGCCGCTCGCGTCACCGACAAGCCGCAGCTCAAAAGCCGATGTCGTTGACGGGTTTCTGCGGCGTCGAGACCGGCGCCGAACCCGGCGGCGGCGCCTTCGGCTTCCCCGGCCGACCGGCGAGCGGATGGTGCGCCATGGCTCCGGCAGCACTGGGATTCACCGCGTCGTTGAGCTTCGGGGCCGCGCTCGGAGCCGAATCGGCGCTCGCGACGGGAGTCGCCTGCGGCGCGACCTCGACGGGCGCTGCAGTCGGGTCTGTTTGCTTCGGCGGCGCGACGACCGTGGTCGTGGCCGTCTGCGCAGTCGCTTCGGGCGTCGAAGCGGCGCCGGCTTCGCCCTTGCCGAGGCCCTTGATCGCGGCGCCGAGACCGATGCCGATCACCGCGAACGCGACGAGCGCGACGACGACGAGGGTCCCCCTCGGAGGCTTCGCCTTCGGTGCCGGCGTCTGCGTGATGGGTGCGCCGGTTTGCGCCGGGCCCGGCGTGAGCGCGGGCGACGGCGTCGTCGCGGCGAAGGGACTCTGCTGCGGTCGTTCGAGCAGCGGTTGCGTGCCGAGCACCGCAAGCGCGGGTTGTTCACCCGAGTTCGGCGTAAGCGGCGTCGTGAGCCCGCACACGTTCGCGAGCGAACGCCCGAGCTCGGACGCACTCTGGAAGCGCGCTTCCGGCTCTCGACCGAGGGCGCGTGCGAGCCACGCGTCGAACGCCGGCGGTAGATCCGGAACCAAGGACGACGGCACGGGGATCGGCGCCGTGCAGAGCTTCACGAGCACGTCACCGACGGCTTCGCCCTCGAACGGCAACCGGCCCGTCATGCAGCGAAACGCGATGACACCGACCGACCACAAATCCGAGCGATAATCCACGGTGCGAAGGCCCCGCGCCTGTTCCGGGCTCATGTAATACGGAGTACCGAGCACCGAACCGGTGCGAGTCGCGGACGACGATGCGCTCGCCGAGTCCGTGAACTTCGCGATCCCGAAATCGACGACCTTGGCGACGTCGGCGCCGTCCTCGTCGTCCCAGACGAGGAACACGTTCTCCGGCTTGAGATCGCGATGCACGATGCCGGCAGCGTGTGCTTTCGACAGCGCTCGGCAGACCATCCCGACGATGCGCGCCGTGTCCTTCGCCGTAAGGCGCCCGAAGCGCTCGAGCCGGCGATCGAGCGGTTCGCCGTCCAAGAATTCCATCACGATGAACGGCCGCCCGTCGTCCATCACGCCGTGGTCGTAGACCTCGACGACGTGCTTGCTGCGGAGGGCGGCGGCGGCGCGCGCCTCGTTCTCGAAACGGTGGCGCGCCTCGGGGCTGTCCACGTGCTCGGCGTCGATGAATTTCACGGCGACGCGCGTCCCGAGCGTCGTGTGCAGGCCGGCCCACACCGAGCCCATGCCGCCGCGGCCGAGCAACGCCGTCAGGCGGTACTTGCCCGCAACGAGCGCAGAGGGGAGCTGCGCCGTCGGACTCCCAGGGTCACTCACCGACACTTCCACGAAGGTAACTTGCCTCGCATCGAAACGCCAGACGCCCGGCCCAACGTTCGTAATCCGAGAACGGCTTCGGCCCGGTTTCGCGCCCTACTGTCAGACGTGAAACTCAACTTTTGCTCACGCCGACCCCCAAATCAGGCCGCCAGAGCGAGCCGCTACCGCAACGCGGGCGCTCGCGTACCGCGCGGTGGTAACGAGGGACCCGCATGACCGCGCTCTTTCCGGTGGCGGCACCCGACGTGCTCTACCTCGTGGACCTCTCGAGCTACGTCCTCCGCGCCTACCACGCGATCGCGCCGCTCCAGAGCCCTTCGGGCGAGCCGACCCACGCGATTCACGGCACCGTCACGATGCTCGAGCGACTCGTGCGAGAACGCAAACCCGCGCTCTTCGCGATCGCGATGGACTCGGGGCGCGACACGTTCCGGCGCGACATCTATGCCGAGTACAAATCGCATCGGCCTCCCGCGCCGCCCGAGCTTTCGTCGCAGTTCAAGCGTTGTGAGGAGATCGTGCGAGCCTTTTCGGTGGCGTGCTTCAAGCAGGAGCGCGTCGAGGCCGACGACCTGATCGCGACAGCCGTGAAGCGTGCCCGCGAGCAAGGCCTCCGCACGGTGATCGTGGCCGCGGACAAGGACCTCATGCAGCTCGTCGGCGACGACGTGATCATGTGGGACACGATGCGCGACAAGGTCATCGGGCCGGTCGAGGTCTTGGAGCGCTTCGGTGTCGAGGTCGCGCAAGTCGCGGACCTGCTCGCCCTCATGGGCGACAGCTCCGACAACATCCCGGGCGTGCCGCACGTCGGCCCGAAGACGGCGCGCGAACTCTTGAACGAGTACACGACGCTCGACGGCATCTACGCGAGCCTCGCGCAGATCAAACGCAAGGCGCTGCGCGAAAATCTCGAGACGCACCGCGACCAAGCATTTCTCAGTCGCCGCCTCGTCGCGCTCAAGGACGATTGCCCGGTCGACGCGTCGCGCGAGCGCCTCGCGTGGGACGGTCGCGACTACGCGACGCTCAAGCAGATCTACGCCGATCTCGGCTTGAACCGCCAACTGACGCAGCTCGAGACGGAAGAGGCGGCACGCGGAAGCGCGACGAGCACGGAGGCCGCACCCGGCGCGCCGGCGGCCGCCGCGCTGTTGCCGGCGACGTCCGAGGTCGTCGTGAGCGCGGCGCCCGTCGAGTACCGCACCATCACCGACCTCGCCGAGCTCGCGCGCTTAGCCGACGAGGCGCGCGCGGCGGGCACCATCGCGCTCGACCTGGCGCTCGAGCCGGCGTCCGCCCTGCGCGGCGATCTGATCGGCATCGGGCTCGCGGTCGCGCCGGGCAAGGCCGCGTACGTACCGCTCCTGCACCGCTACGTCGGCGCGCCGAAGCAGCTCACGCTCGCGGAGGTGCTCGCGACGCTCGGTCCGCTGCTCGCGGATCCGAAGATCGCCAAAACGGCGCTCGACTTGAAACGCGCGGCCGTCGTCGCCTCGCGCCTGGGCGCGCCCGTCGAGGGCTTTGCCTTCGACGCCGCGCTCGCGAGCTACCTGCTCGACCCGGAAGCTCGCCATGATCGCGAGTCGCTCGCCGAACGCGAGCTCGGCATCCGCGTGCGACCGCTCGAGGATCTCACGGGCCGTGGTCGCGGCAAGAAGATCGGCTTCGATCAGCTCGCCTGCGAGGAGGCGCGCGGGTTTTGCGCCGAAAACGCCGACTTCGCGCTGCGGCTCGCCGAACGGCTGCGCCCGAAGCTCGCGGACGCGAGTCTCGAGCGGCTGTTCGACGACGTCGAGGTGCCGCTCGCCCGCATGCTCGTGGACCTCGAGCTCGCCGGCGCGGCTGTCGACACCAGCGTGCTCGGCGCGCTCGGCCGCGATGCCGAGAGCGAAATCACGCGACTCGAGCGCGAGGCGCACCGGGCCGCGGGCCACGAGTTCAACGTGAACTCGCCGCGACAGCTGGAGACGATCCTGTTCGACGAGCTCGGTCTGAAGCCGCTCAAGCGCACGAAGACGTCGCGCTCGACGGACGCGGAGACGCTCGAGGCGCTTTCGGAAGCGCACGAGCTGCCCGGCGTCGTGCTCGAGATCCGCCAGATCTCGAAGCTCAAGGGCACGTACATCGACGCGCTCCCCGCGCTCGTGAACCCGAAGAGCGGCCGCGTGCACACGAGCTGGGACCAGACGGTCGCGGCGACGGGGCGCCTCTCGTCTACTGACCCGAACCTGCAAAATATCCCGATCAGAACCGCGCTCGGCCGCAAAATTCGCGCGGCGTTCGTGGCGCCCCCCGGCTCGGTGCTCGTGAGCGCCGACTATTCTCAGATCGAGCTCCGTGTGCTCGCGCACCTCTCGCAGGATCCGGTGCTGCTCGACGCGTTCCGCACGGGCCAAGACATCCACCAGCGCACGGCCATGGAAATCTTCGAGCTCAAGACGGAGGCGGTGGAGCGCGAGCACCGAACGCGCGCAAAGGCGGTGAACTTCGGCATCATCTACGGCCAAGGCGAGAGCGGGCTCGCGAAGGTGCTCGGGATCGCGCGAGCCGAGGCGGCGAGCTTCATCGCGGCATATTTCCAGCGCTACCAAGGCGTGCGCCGCTTCATGAACGAGACGCTCGAGCACGCGCGCGCGGGCGAATCGGTGCGGAGCTTGCTCGGCCGGCGCCGGCTCGTGCCCGCGATCCGCAGCGGCAACCGCGCCGAGCGACTCGCCGCCGAGCGCATCGCCATGAACATGCCGATTCAGGGCAGCGCCGCCGACATTCTGAAGCTCGCGATGCTCGCGCTGCGCGAGCCCGTGACGCCCGGCGCGCGCATGATCCTGTCGGTCCACGACGAGCTCGTGTTCGAGGTACCGGAGGGCGAGGTCGCGGAGGCCAAGGAGCGGATCAAAACCGCGATGGAGCGGGTGATGGAGCTCGCCGTGCCGCTCGTCGTCGATGCGGGCAGCGGCAGGGATTGGAACGCCGCGCACTGACCGCCGCCGAGGACCGTTGCCAAAAGGCCCGCGGGTGGTTAAGAGGTGCGGGCGATGAGTGAAACGGTGGAACGCCACGAATTTCAGGCCGAGGTGAAGCAGCTCTTGGACCTGATGGTCCATTCGCTGTACTCGGACAAAGACGTCTTCTTGCGCGAGCTCGTCTCGAACGCGTCCGACGCGCTCGACAAGCTGCGCTTCGAGCGCTTGACCCAGCCCGAACTCGGCGGCGCGGCCACGCTCGAAATCCGGTTCGAGCGTGACGCGGACAAGCGCACGCTCACCCTTTCCGACAACGGCATCGGCATGACGCGCGAGGAGCTGGTCAAGAACATCGGCACGATCGCGAAGAGCGGGACGAAGGAGTTTTTGTCGTCCGTGAAGGAGCGCGGCGGCAAGGAGCTTCCGCCCGAGCTCATCGGTCAATTCGGCGTCGGCTTCTATTCGGCGTTCATGGTCGCGACCAAGATCGTGGTCGTCTCGCGCCGCGCCGGCAGCGAACTCGCGACGCGCTGGGAGTCGACCGGCGACGGCTCGTACACGCTCGCGGACGCCGAGCGCGGCGAATCGGGCACGAGCGTCACGCTCGAGCTCAAGCCGGCGGACCCCGAGCACGGCCTGCGTGATTACACGGACGAGCACGTTTTGCGCTCGATCGTGAAGCGCTACTCGGACTTCGTCGCCTACCCGATCAAGCTCGCCGTCTGGAAGACGCCCGACCCCGGCAAGCCGACCGAGAAGGTGCTCGAGGACGCGACCTTGAACTCGATGAAGGCGATTTGGGATCGCCCGAAGAGCGAGGTGAGCGACGAGGAGTATCAGGCGTTCTACCGGCACCTCACGCACGACTGGAACGACGCGCTCCGCACGATCCCGGTGCGGCTCGAAGGGACGATCGAGGCGTACGCCCTGCTCTACCTACCGTCGAAAGCGCCGTTCGACCTTTACAGCCCCGAGATGAAGCGCGGCGTGCAGCTGTACGTGAAGCGCGTCTTCGTCCTCGACGAGTGCAAGGATCTCGTCCCGAGCTGGCTCCGCTTCGTGCGAGGAGTGGTCGATGCGCACGATCTCTCGCTCAACGTGTCGCGCGAGATTTTGCAGAAGGATCGTCAGATCCAGATCATCAAAAAGCAGCTCGTGAAGCGCGTGCTCGCGACGCTCGACGAGACGCGACGCGACAAAGCCGAAGAGTACGCGGGATTTTGGGACAATTTCGGCCCCGTGCTGAAGGAAGGGCTGCTCGAGCCCGACGGCGCGGATCGAGAGAAGCTGCTCGAGCTCCTGCTGGCGAAGACGACGCACGGCGAGGCGCGGTCGTCGCTCGAAGCCTACGTGAGCCGGATGAAGGAGGGTCAGGAGAGCATCTATTTCCTCACCGGACCCACGCCGGAGTCGGTCGCGAAGTCGCCGCTGCTCGAAGCGTTTGCGGCCAAGGGCTACGAGGTGCTGCTCTTCTCCGACCCCGTGGACGAGATCTGGCTCGACAACGCACCCGAATTCAAAGGCAAGCCGCTCGTGTCGATCGGTCGCGGTGAGGTCGAGCTCGGGACGGAAGCGGAACGCCAGCAGGAGACGGCCGAGCTTGCCGCGAAGCAGCAAGAGTTCGCCGACTTCTTGCAGGCGCTCCGAGTGCACGTCCAGGACGAGGTGAAGGAGGTGCGTCTCTCGACGCGCCTCACGTCGTCGCCCGCGTGCCTCGTCGGCGACGAGCACGACATGACGCCGCGCATGCAGCGCATGCTCGAACAACTCGGGCAAAAAGCGCCGAAAGTACTGCGCATCCTCGAGCTCAACCCGAACCACGCGTTGATCCAGAAGCTCGAAGGCGTGTTCAAGGCGAACCAGAGCGATCCGCGCGTCGAGCTCTACGCCAAGCTCTTGCTCGGCCAGGCGCACCTGGCGGAATCCGGGCAAGTGCCGGATCCCATCGGGTTCAGCAAAGTACTCGCCGACGTGATGACGCGCACGGACTGAGCCGCAGCGGTCCTAGCGCGCTTTCACCACCGAACCCGCGCAGGACCGCTCGAGACGCGGCACGAGCACCGAGCCCGGCGCCGCGTTCACGAACGCACGCGCGAGCGCTCGCGCCTCCGCGACGCGACCGAGCGTGCACAGCGCGAGCACCTTCGCGGCTCGACGCTCTTCACGCAGCGCACCCGCGGGGAAGCGCCGCTCGTGCTCGGCGAGCGCCGCGAGCGCCGCGTTCGGTTCGTTTCCGCTGAGGGCGCGTTCGGCGCGCTGCAGGAGCGCCGCTTCTTCGCTCAAGGTCGAGCTGCTCGCGAGGGGCGGTACGCTCGTGACGGACGCCGCCGTCGAAGAGACGCTGGACGCCGCGCTCGCCGGCCCATCCACGCCGGACGGCGCGTTCTCCGTCAGGCGTCCACGCCCCGCAAAAGCAGCCTCGGTCGCGCCACTCGCGGTCGCCGCGGCTGGCGCCGGCGCCGCAATCGGAGCGGGCCCGTCGGGCTGCCGCAGGGCCGCGCGCCTTGACGCGACCGCTCGCTCGGTCGGCGAAGGCCGGGGCAGAACGGCAGTTTCCGCGCCGCCGGCCACGACGTGGCGGCCCGTTACCGCCACCACGCCGCTCACACCGACGCCCGCTGCCGCCCCGACACCGAACCAGACGAGCAGCGAGCCGGCCGCGAGCCCCTTGCCGGCGCCCGCACCCGCCACCGCTCCGCCGACGAGCGGGCTCGCGAGCTCTGCCGCCGCCGCCGATCCGCCGAGTGCCGCCACTCCGCCACCGAGCGCCGCCACGAGCCGCGCCTTCACACGGGCGCGCCGCTCCGCACTCGGGCCATCGAGTGAAAGTCCGTGTTCCAGCGCCGCACGCGCCTCGCGACTGAGCTCGTTCACCGGCGCCTCCCTTGCTCGCGCGCGCGGCAGCGCTTGAGCGCCGCTTCGAAGTCGCGCCGCGCCAGGCGGATGCGCGAATACACGGTGTTCAGCGGGAGGCTCAAAATCTCGGCGATTTCAGCGGCCGTCATCTCCTCCACCTCCGCCATGACGAGCACGGCGCGTCGCTCGGGCGCGAGCTCGTCGAGCAGCCGGTAAGCGAGCCCGAGCGCCTCACGTCGAATGGTGGCTTGCTCCTGGTCGAGTCCCGCTGCGGGCGGCAGCGCTTCGGGGAGCGGTTCCTCCGCACGCCGGCGGGTGCCTCGGACGAGCTCGCGCGCGCGGTTCCAGGCGATACCGAAGAGCCACGTCCGGACCGACGAGCGACCCTCGAACTCGGTCTGGCGCCGAAACGCGACGACGAACACGTCTTGCGCCGCGTCGTCGAGCGCCGATTCGAGGACGCCGAGCCGCCGCAAGCTGCGCCAAACGAAATCGAAGTGCTCGTCATAGAAAGCCGACCAATCGTCCACACGGGCGACCTCCGTCACCGCGAGCCGCGTGAATGCGCCGGGCGGAGCGGCCATCCCACCCTAGTGCCGGAGCCCGCGCGTTTCCGTCACGGAAAAGCCAGCTCCAGAGAGAGCGCAATACGCGGAGCCACCACGGGTAAGCGATGGGGCGTACCGATATCGCGCAGGACGAATTCGGTGCGTGTGGCTGGAAATAGCGCGTCGGCGCCGAGTCGCGAGCGGAGCCTTCCACGCCGCGGGAACGCTGCGCTGACGCCGGCGCCGGGCGCGAGCCACGAGGTGTGTTGCGTGGAGTGAATCGGCGGACCGAAGCCTTGTGCGCGGAGATAGCCGACCTCGAACTCGACGCACGCCGCTAGGTCGACCGGCAGCGCAAACGGTGAGACGCAGGCGAGCGGTGCGATGGCAGCGAGCGAGACGGTGACGCCCTCGTTCGGCTGGCCCGGCACCGTCGAAGCACGCGCCGGAAAGTAACTCGCACGCAGACCGAAGGACACGAGCTCTCCATACCGAAGGCGCCCGAGAGCCGTCGCACCGAGCGCCGGCGTGTCGGCAATGGCTCCGAAGTCCGTCGCGACGCCGGCGCTCGCGTCGATGCCCCATGCGAGCGGCTCGTGCGACGACGACGAAGACGCAGGCGCCGAGCCCTCGTCGGCACGCGTCGGGAGCGGCGTTGGGTGCGCGGAGGGGGCCACCGGCGACGGCGGATTCGAGCTCGAAGCCGCGGGCGGCGGCGCGTCTTCGACCTTCGCGTCGGGCGACATCGCGAGCGCAATCACCACGGCGCTCGCTTCTGCGAGCCCCGTACAAGTCGGTGCTTCGAGCACGCGAACGCGTTCGCCGCCGCCTTGGACGAGGCGCAGCTCCGCGCGAAACCGGCCGTCGAGCAGCAGCGTGATGAACGCACGCACGTCGAGCCTTCCGGCCTGCGTTGCTTCGGTCTGGCCACGGAGGTGCCCGATGCGCTCCGCGAGCTCCGCATCGCTCGGGCACTCGGCTGGCGCATGCCAATCGAGCGTGAACTCCGGAGCCTGAGCGGACGCGCCCGCCGCGCCCAGGCTCGAGGCGAGAGCGAGCCCCGACGCGGCGAGCCTTGCTTCGAACCGAGCGCGCGCACCCATCGCGCGCGCATCTTGCCACGCCTTTCGGCGAGCGCGCTCATTGCGCGCAAAGCGGCGGGAGCGCGGCGTCCGTCGTGCCGCCCATGCCGCCGGCGCCGGATCCGGCCGAACCTTGCGGAGCTGCGCAGAGCGAGCACGTGGTCGCGTCGGCGCAGCCGTCCGCGGGTACGATCCCGCCGACGTAGGTGAACGCTTCACAATTGCCGCCCGGAACGTCGCTCCCTTGTGCGGCGCCGACGAGCGCTTCGCTCTGCGCGTCGAAGTAATACGCTTCCACCCCTTCTCCCATGTTGCGAACGAGGCTGACCGTGCCACAGCCCGTGGTGACGACGGAATCGTTGTAACTCGCGCGGAGTCCGGAGCACTGTGAGGCGAGCTCGGCCTTCGCAGCAGCGAGGCTCGCCGGACAATGATGGAACGTGCAGTAGTCAGTGAGCGGCTCGGTGTTGGTATCGAAGTGCGAGCGCTCGCTGCAGGGTTCGCACGCCGGCAGATCGGTCGTTACGTCACTCCCGTCGCCCGTCGAGCAGACCGCACATTGCGCGTCGCAAGTGTCCGTCAGCGGCGTGCCCGCCTCGATCGAGCCGACCTGATAGTTCGGGTCCGAGATGCCGCAGAGCGCGCCCACGTAGCCGAACGCCGACAGGTAGCTGAGCGACCCCACTTGCAGGTCGACCTCATAGGAGTTCTCCATGCCGACCGACCAGCGGTACACGAGGGTTTGGTCGCAATTGGCGCGACTCACGTAGTCCTTGTCGTTGTCGCAGTTGGTCGGTTCCGGCAGGATGCGCGCGGCGGCGTCGGTCGTGCTCAGCGTGCAGGAGAATTCGCCGTCGGCGAGCGCGTGGCAGTTGCACGCAGGGTCGAAGTCGAACGGCACGTTGCTCGGACACGCCGCCACGCTGGGCGGATTCGCCGGGTCGGGGACGCAGAATTGGCACGTGCTCGCGTCGACACAGGAAGCCGCTCCGGCGGTGTCACCCGCGCACTCTCCTCCCCCTTCGTCGCTCCCACCGAAGACACCGACGAGCTTCGCGCTCGCGGCGTCGTAATAATAACTGCTCGTGGCGAAGCCCGAATAGCGCTCGATGACGATTCGGCCGCACCCCGTCGTCTGCTTCGTGTACGAGCCGGATTCCGAGAGGGGCATGCAGGCGTCGCGCTGCGCGTCTTGAAAATCGCTCAGCGCCGGGCAGCCGAACCGGGAGCAGTAGTCGTCCAGTGACAGCTCGAGCGTGCCCGGCGAACCGAGCGCACAGCCGCCGGCCCCCGCGTCGCCGCCCGTGTTCCCGCCGACGCCGCTGCCGGAGCCACCGCCCATGGCCGACCTGCCTCCCATGCCGGCGCCCTTTCCGCTCGAGCCACCTCGCGCCGTCGAGCCACCTCGCGCCGTCGAACCCCCGCGCGCCGTCGAACCTCCGTTGCCCGTGCCCGCCGGCCCCGCACCGCCACGACCACCTCCGTCCGTACCCGCCTGCGCCACACTGCCTCCTCCCCCGCCGGTTCCCCCTGCCGCCGTTTTTCCTGCGGTTCCGCCCGTATCGGGCGCTCCCGCCTCTTCTGCGTTCCGTCCGACCTCGAGCTCGTCCCGCATGCAGCCCTGAACGCCACACAGCGCCGCCAGCATCACCGCCCCACCGCTCGCCACCATTTTCCGCGTCTTCATGTGATCTCCCGTTCCCAAGTGCCCCCTCGTGGCCGCGGGCGGCACCTTCCGTCACGAAAAATCACTTCCCGACGCGGACCACCCAGGTGAGCTTCGCCAGATTCGAAAGCACGTTGGGCACGCGGTTCAGCAGATTGATGGAGGGCGGTCGCTTTTCCTTCACGCGGATCGGTATCTCGATCGCAGTGAAGCCTGCGCGGTACGCGCGGATCACGAGCTCGCTCGCGAACACGTCCTTGTCCGTCAAGCAGCTTTCGGCCACGGGCACGATGCGATCGCGCACGAACGCCTTGAGCCCGTGCGTGTCGCTGCCGCGAAAGTCGAGGAGCGCGCGCAGGAGCCCCGTGTACACGATGCTCGCCGCGTGCCGGAAGAGCGGGCGCTCGTCCGAAGCGCCCTCGAGGAGCTTCGAACCGATCACCATTTCGGCCGAGCCGCGGCGCAACAGCTCGAGCGCGCGCCGGTGAAACTCGACGTCGCAGAGGTCGATCTCGTCGCAGAGCACGAACCTGCCGCGCGCCGCGAGCAAGCCGGCCCGCAGCGCCTGCCCGTAGTTCGGTGTCCCGGTCGAGATTAGCCTCACCTCGGGGTACTTCGCCGCGAGCGTGCGCGCCACCTCCACCGTGCCGTCGCGCGAGCCGTTCTCCGCGAGCAGGATCTCGTACTGCCAGCCGAGCGGCGCGAGGCGCTCGCGCAGGTCGACGACCGCGGCGTGCAGGATGCCCTCCTCGTTGTAAACGGGGATGACGATCGAAACCTCGACGTCGCCCGCGGCCGCGTCGGCCCTGTCCGCCGAGCTCACGGCGCGGTCGCTCCGAGCAGCGTCGCTCCTTCGATCGCGGCGGCGCGACCCTGCAAGAGCGCGTCCTCCATCGAACCGTATTGCCAGCCGCCGTAGCGCCCCGTCGAAAGAATGCGCGCCTGCGCGAGAAACGGCCGGATGACCTCGAGCGCCGCGTAATAGGCGTGGTCGAAGATGACGTACGCGCACTCGATGCGGCGCGCGCGCGCGAACCGCACGTGGTCGGCGCCGTCGAGCACGCCCATTTCCGTGAGCGCGGCCGTCACGCGCGGCAAGAGCTCGGCGAGGTCCGGCTCGCCGCGCTCGGCGAGCTCGACGTAGAGGCTCCCCGTGCCGGGCGGCACGAGCGCGGGCGAAAAGTGCGAATAGCAGCCGACGCGATAGAACGGATACTTCGCTTCGGGCACGTACGCCCAATGAAAATCCGTGCGCGGCGGTCGCTCGAGCGCGAGGTCCAGATAGTGCAGATCCGTCGCGCGGAGCTTGGACGCCGCTTCACGGACGGGCGCGGGCAACGGCTCGCACAGCGCGAGCAGCGTCGTGAGCGGCACCGTCGAGACGAGCACGTCGAAAGGCACGCTGGCGTCGTCGAACTCGACGACACGCGACGCGAGGTCCACGCGCCGGGGCGCCCGCCCGAGCTCCACGCTCGCGAGCCGTGCGTGCATCGCGCGCGGCAGCTCGCCGATACCGAGCCGCGGGTAGAGAAACGTCTGATTGTAGCCGAGTTCGCGATCGTTCAGCCCGACGGCGCCCGCGATCACGTCTTCGAGCTTCGGCAGCGGGACGAAGCGCTGGCACCACGCGCTCGTGATTTCACGCGGCGGCACGCCCCAGAGCCGTGAGTTGAACGGCAGCATGAAATGCCGGGTGATGCCCGCACCGAAATGCTGCAAGCAAAACTCCTCGAAGTTCGCGGGCGGCGTCTCGTGCCGAGCGAAGTGCGCCTTCACGAAACCGAGCACGCACTCGTTCGCGACGGCGGGCGGCAAGCCGAACGTGTTCGCCTGGAACGGGTAGCGCGTGTAAACGCCGTTCGACCAGATCACGCTTTTCCGCGCGATCTCCCGGCAATCCCCGGCGAGCCAACCCAAGACTTCCGCGCGGAGCGCCGGGTCGCGCAGGTGCAAGAGGTGCCCCGTGCGATCGAAGCGGTAACCGGCGTCCAGCGTCGTGATCGCGTGACCGCCCGCATGAGGCGCGCGCTCGAACACGCGGTGCTCGATGTTTCGGCGCGTGAGCTCGAGCGCCGCGCTCAAGCCCGTGAGCCCGGCGCCGAGCACCGCCACGGGCACGGGTTTCGCCACGGGCGACAGGGCCATGCGTGGGGCGGGACCGTACGGAAGGCCTGGCGCTCTGTAAAGGGCGCTTTATGCTCGCCGGAAGGCCGCGCAGAACGGCGCCCGAACCGAGCTCCTCGTGACCCGCCATTCCCTCCTCATCGGTATCGCCGGCGGCACCGGCAGCGGCAAGACCACGCTCGCGCAACGCATCCAGGCGGCGCTCCCGAACGACGTCACGCTGCTCGAGCAAGACAGCTACTACCGCGACCGCTCGCATCTTTCGCCTGCCGAGCGCGCGAACGTGAACTACGACGAGCCCGCGGCGCTCGAAAATGATCTGCTCGCGGCGCACCTCGCCACGCTGCGTTCGGGCCGCGCCGTCGACAGCCCCGAGTACGACTTTTCCACGCACACGCGGCGCTCGCAGACGATCCGCATCGAACCTTCACCCATCATGGTGGTCGAGGGCATCCTGCTCTTCGCCGTGCGGGAGCTGCGCGAGGCGTTCGATCTCCGCATCTTCGTCGATACCGACGACGACATCCGCCTGATGCGGCGTATCCGGCGCGACATCGTCGACCGCGGCCGCGACATCGCGGACATCGAGCGCCAGTACCACGACACCGTGCGCCCGATGCACCTACTCCACGTCGCGCCGAGCAAGCGCTTCGCGCACCTGATCGTGCCGGAAGGCGGCGAAAACGCCGAAGCCCTCGACGTCATCGTCGGCCGCCTCCGCTACCTCGTGCTCGACGCGAGCCCCGGTACGTAGGTTATTTTAGGGGCGACCGTTGGGCCGCAGCTAACCCTGCGCGGGCTCGCGCCGTTCCACTACCACTCTTCGATGGCCCAGCCGCGCTGGCGCGCCACGCGACGCAGTCGAGCGTCGGGGTTCACGACGCGCGGGTGGCGCACTGCCTCGAGCAGCGGCAAATCCGTGATGCTGTCGCTGTAGAAAGTCGCGTCGGCGAGCTCGAAACCCCGACGTTCGGCCAGGCGCTTCGCGCGCTCGAGCTTGCCCGCGCCGTAGCAGAGCGGCTCGATCGGCTGCCCGGTGAAGCGCCCATTTCCGTCGAGCTCGAGCTCGGTGCACACGACCTCTTCGATCCCGAGCTCGAGGGCGAGCGGCTGCGCCGCGTAACGCGTAGCACCCGTGACGATCGCGACGAGATCGCCCGCGGCGCGGTGCCGCTCGACCGCGGCGCGCCCGGCCGCCTGGACGTGGGGCAGCACGTAATCGCGAAACCAGCCCTCGCACGACTCGATCAGCGCGCGCTCCTCGGTGCCGCGAAAGTAATCGAGCGCCTGGCGCGCCACGCGCGGCGCGTCGATCACGCCGAACGTGTACTGGACCATCCACCAGCTCACCCGCAGCACGTCGCGCAGCGTCGCCTGCCCGAGGTCGCGCTGATAGCGCGCGTACAGGCCCGCCGTGTCTTTTTTCACGAGCGTCCGGTCCATGTCGAAGAGGGCGCCCGCGCGGACCATGCGGGCATCTTACCGAAGGCCCACAGCGATGGAACGCGAGTATGTTCCCGGGCCGGTGACTTCACCCCAGCTCGCCACCCTCCCGATCGACGTGATCGTGCCCGAGATCGTGCGGCGCGTCGCCGAAGCGGGTGCGCTCGTGCTGGAAGCACCGCCCGGCGCAGGTAAGACGACCCGCGTCCCGTGGGCGCTCCACGCCGCGGCGCCGGACACAGGGGAAATCATCGTCACGGAGCCACGCCGGCTGGCCGCTCGCATGGCGGCACGGCGCGTCGCCAGCGAACGAGGCGTCGAGCTCGGCGACACGGTCGGCTACAGCGTTCGCTTCGAGGAGGTCGCCGGGCCGCGGACGCGCGTCCGTTACGTCACCGAAGGCGTGCTCGTGCGGCGACTTCTCGGCGATCCCGAGCTGCGGGGCGTGCGCGCCGTCGTGCTCGACGAATTCCACGAGCGTCATCTCGAGAGCGATCTCCTGCTCGCGTTGCTCGCGCGGCTACGCAGCGGATCACGTCCGGATCTCGGGCTCGTCGTCATGAGCGCGACGCTCGACGCCGAGCCGGTCGCCGCGTTCCTCGGGGCGCCGCGGCTTCGGAGCGAAGGACGCGCCTTTCCCGTCACGATCGAGCACCTGCCCGCGCCCGACGAGCGTCCACTCGAAAAACAAGTCACGAGCGCCGTCAGGCGCTTGCTCGACGCGAGTCCGAGTGGGCACGTCTTGGTGTTCTTGCCTGGCGCCGCCGAAATTCGTCGGACCGCCGAGGCGCTGGCCGCACTCGCGGCCGAACGGCACGTCGTCGTTCTCCCGCTCCACGGTGATTTGCCGATCGCCGAGCAGGCGCGCGCGGTCGAGCCGAGCAGCGAGCGCAAGATCGTGCTTTCGACGAACGTCGCCGAGTCGTCGCTCACGATCGAAGGCGTCACCGCCGTCGTCGACAGCGGGCTCGCGCGCATCGCGGGCCACTCGGCGTGGACCGGCCTTTCGACGCTCGTGACGGCGAAGATCAGCCGCGCGTCGGCCGTGCAGCGCGCGGGCCGCGCCGGACGCACGAGCGAAGGGCGCGTCCTCCGCCTCTACACGCGCGGCGACTTCGAGACGCGCCCCGAGCACGACGTCCCCGAGATCATGCGCGCCGATCTCGCGGAAGCGGCGCTCACGCTGCGCGCAGCCGGCGTCGACTCGCTCGCGGCGCTGCCCTGGCTCGGCGCGCCGCCCGCAGTGAGCGCGAACGCGGCCGAAGAGCTCTTGAGGCTGCTCGGCGCCGTCGAGCCGAACGGCGCGCTCTCGAAGATCGGGCGCCGGCTCGTCGAGCTGCCGTTGCCGCCGCGGCTCGGACGGCTCGTGATCGAAGGCGAACGGCGCGGCGTCGGCGAAGAGGCGGCGCTCGTCGCGGCACTCGTCGGCGAGCGCGACATTCGGGCCCGCACGCGCACGGCGTTCGGCTCACGCTACGACGCCGCGCCGCAAGGCCTCAGCGGTCCGTCGGATCTGCTGGAGCTCGCCTCGCTGTTCGGCGAAGCCGACGCCGCGCGACTCGCGGACCATCGCGTGCGCGCGCTCGGCCTGGAACCGCGCGCGGTCGAAGCCGTGGCGCGTGCGCGCCGGCAGATCGTGCGGCTCGTGCGCAACGCGGCGCCGCCGCCGCCCGACACCGACGCGGTCGACACGGCGCTGCTCGCCGCGGTGCTCGCGGGCTTTCCCGATCGCGTGGCACGACGCCGTAAGCGCGGCGAGCGCGAGTTGGTGCTCGCCAACGGACGCGTGGCGAAGCTCTCCGAACAGAGCGTCGTGCACGAGCCGATGCTGATGGTCGCGATCGACGCCGAAGAGCAGCCGGGGCGCGGCGCCGTCGTGCGCTGGGCGAGCGCCGTCACCGAAAACATGCTGCTCGAGCTCCCCGGTGACGCGCTCGAAATGCGCGAGGAGCTCGTGTGGGCGAGCGAACGCGAACGGGTCGAAGCCGTCGCGTCGATGCGGCTCGGCGCGATCGTCCTCGACGAGAGTCGGAGTGCCGCCGCGCCCTCGGCGGAAACGGCGCGCGTGCTCGTCGCCGCCGCGCGCGAGCAACCCACGCGCTTCTTGAAGAGCGAAGCCGCGCTCCGGCTCGGCGCGCGGCTCGCGCTACTCGCCGAGCACTTTCCGAAAGCAGGCTTTGCACCGAACCCCGAAGCGACGCTCGCGCACGCGCTCGCGACCGCCGCGGAAAACGCGCGTTCGTTCGCGGAGCTCGAAGCGCTCGACTGGCTTTCGCTCGTGACCGCGGAACTTTCGCCCGAACAGCGCCGGCTGCTCGAAGACGAGACCCCCGAACGCGTGAGTCTCGGCGCCGGACGCAGCGTGAGCGTGAGCTACGGCTCGGGCCAGGCTCCGTTCATTGAATCGAGGCTTCAAGATTTCTTCGGGGCCGCTCGCGGACCGCACATTTTGGGCGGCCGCGTGCCGGTAACGCTGCACCTGCTCGCGCCGAACCAACGAGCCGTCCAAGTCACGACCGATCTCGCCGGCTTTTGGGAGCGTCACTATCCCGGGATACGGCGCGAGCTCATGCGCCGCTATCCCCGGCACTCTTGGCCCGAGGACGGCCGCACGGCGCAGCCGCCGCCACCGAGAAAGAGGTAACCTCGGGGACGCATGCTTCGAAGTGCTCTCTTCACGCTCGGGATCCTGGGGGGTGCGCTCACCGCATGCAGCAGCGCACCGATCGAAAGCGGCGCCGGCGGGACCGGGGGCGACAGTGGCGGCACGGGCGGCGGGCAAGGCGCGACGTCCGGCACCGGCGCGCAAGGTGGCTCGGCGGGCAGCAGCGCCGTCACCGACTACACGAGCTCGCCCTGCTACGGCCAGTCTTCATCCACGCAAGTCTACGACTTGAGCACGCACGCGACGCACAGCGTGACGGCGACCTGCCGCGCCGAAGGCGCGTTCGCCCGCGTGTACGTCGCCGACGAGCTCTGGCAAACGCAAGCGGCGCCGTCGGACGAGCCGCTCGACCAGGATCAGATCAATGCCTTCATGGCCGGTTACGAACTTCACGGCGCGACCGGCAGCTTCCACCCCGAGCTCGGCGTCTTGCCGACGGACGAGGCCGTCTACGGCACTATCCCGGACGCCAAACTGACGGACGGCAGGCTCCCGATTTACATCGTGGATTCGGGCGGCGCGGGCGAAGGCTACTTGTGCAGCTGGTGCGAAAACACGCAGCTCCACCTCGACTATACGCTGCTCGGCTCGCTCCACTCGGACAAGACGTTCTCGATCGCCGCGCACGAGTCGTTTCACGCCATCCATCACGCTTACGATGGGACCGAGGCGATGTGGGTGGACGAGACGTTCGCCGAGTCGGCGATGACGGTGAACGGCTACTACACGGACCAACAATGGGTCTCGACGTTTCTGCGTGATCCCAACGTGATGTGGGGTCCCGGTCTCTCGAGCTCGACCGACTTCAACTACGGCGCGGGGCTCTTGCTCGGCACGTACCTGTGGGAGCGCGACGGGGCGGACTTCATGTACGCCGTCACGCACGACCCGAAGCACGAGTGGGCCGGCATCGATTCGGCGCTCGCGAGCGTCGGTGACGCGGCAACGTCGTGGGAGCTCTGGAGTGAGCTCGGTCTCGCGATTTTTCTCGACGATCCGGCGAGCGGTTACGCGCTCGCGAGCTTCGACCTCGGCGCCAAGGTCGCGACCACGCCCGTCACCACGGGGAAACCGCTGAAGCTGACGCTCCAGCCGTACGGCTTCGTGTTCGTGACGTTCGATGCGAACGCGGCGCAGGTCACGCTGACGAGCGACGGCAGCATCGCCGCGAGCCTCGTCTACCCCGGCGAGCCGGCCGATGTGCGCGAGCTGACCGTGGGACAGAATGTGACTCTCGAAGGGACGCCGCGCGTGCTCCTATTGACGGCGCAGCAGAAAACGCCGTTCGTGCTGACCGTCGAATAACGCCACGGTTGCCTGTTCGCCGTGTAAGCACGGCGTCGACGGCGCCACTTATTTGGTCAGGGGCGTGCGCGCGGGTGACATTCCGCTCATACTGACTTCGGCCCCGAGATCGTCTTCGGGCACATACCTGGTCGGTGGCTCGCGCTCGTTGGCCCGCGCGCGCACCGTGCGTGTTTCGATGGATTCGCCTGCTTCTCCGCGCCCCCATGGGGTGACGGGACCGGTCTCGACTGCCCTGTTCGCCGCCTTGCACTTGTCCGTGCTGCTGGTGTTTTGGGTCCACTTCTCCGGCTCGCTGTTGCTCCTCTGCGCCGCAAGCTACTGCCTCAGGATGTGGGCCATCACGGCCGGCTTCCACCGTTACTTCGCCCATCGCGCGTTCAAGACGTCGCGCCCCTTCCAGTTCGTTCTCGCGCTGCTCGCCACGACCGCGGTGCAGAACGGTCCGCTCTGGTGGGCGAGCTGGCATCGGCGTCACCACCGGCACTCCGACGCACAGGGAGACGCGCATTCGCCGGTCCGAGGCGGCTTCTTCCACGCGCACGCGGGCTGGTTCCTGGACGGTAGCCACGACGCGCCGAACCTCGCCAACGTGCGCGACTTGGCGCGCTACCCGGAGCTCAGGTGGCTCGATCGTCACAAGTGGCTTCCCATCGTCGCGTACGCGCTCGCGATGTACTTCATCGCAGGTTTCGCGGGCTTCGTCTGGGGATTCGCGGTGAGTACGGTCCTCAGCCTCCATGCGACGATGTGCATCAACTCGCTCGCTCACATGTGGGGCTCGCGCCGCTACGCGACCGCGGACGCCTCGCGCAACAACCCCGTACTCGCGCTCTTCACGTTCGGCGAAGGCTGGCACAACAACCACCACTTCGACATGAACGCCGCGCGCCAAGGGCGCACCTTTTGGGAGCTCGACATCACCTACTTGACCCTGCGGCTGCTCGCGACAGTCGGCCTCGTGTGGGACCTGCGTCCGCCCGCCGTCCCGCGCGTGAGTCGCCGGCGCGGGACGGTACCTGCGCGTGGCGTAGCGCTCGGCACGACTCCCACGAAAGCCGTCGTGGGCGCCTAGTCGCCGGCGCGCCGGAGCACGTCGAGGGCCGCGCCCAGGTACTCGCGCAGCCACTCGAGCTCGTGCTCGGGACCCTTGGCGAGGCACAGCATCGCCACGCCGACGGCCCGCGCGCGCGCCTCGAGCGGGAGCGCGACCACGACGCGACCGCCGTTCGCGAGCAGCGGATGCTGGGGCACTGACGCGAGCGGCGTCGGTTCGCTCGCTAGAATGCGCGCCCCCGCGCCGAACCCGAAGAGGAACTGAGCGCCTCCACCGGCGTTGCCGGGCTCGTCGAGGCCGGCGACGACGCACGCCTCGATGCCGAAATCGGGCAATCGCTCGGCGACGACGCGCGAGAGCTCCGCCGGCCCCGAGAACAACACGGGGCGCAGCGCGCTCTGGAACGTGCGCTCGAGCTCACGCGCCGTACGCGCGCGCCGAGTGCTCGCTTCCTCGCTCCAAACGCTGGTGAGTATGCGCGCCTCGTGCAGAGCGTCCTCGAGCTTCTCGCGCGCGCCCGCGGTTCCGGCGACGCACGGCAAGCTCTGGCGTCTGAGCGCGCTCAAGACCTCCTGCACGACGACGCCGTCCACGGGTGCTCGCTCGAGCTTCTGCAGCAGCTGCTCGAGGGCACGATAGAAAGCGGAGGTGCGCGTCGAACGCAGCTCGACGAGCAGCGCGTCGAGCAAGCGGGTCTCCCAGCTCGACCCCGCCGCGCCGAGACGACCGGCTGCCGCCCGCGCCATCTCCGCGAGGATGGTCTGGCGCCGCTGCATGAAGGAGCTCTCGACGCCTCCTTCGTGCGTGAGCGCCACGCTCGCGGCGAGACCGAGGCCAGCGTTGGGGCAACCACAGGAGGTCCTGAGCGCGAGCTTGGTCGGCAGAAAGCTGGACCCGAACGGCCGTCCTGCTCCGAGCGCGCTGATACCCTCGACCGCCCGCCGGCCGAGGAGCTCGGTGGGCTGGCTCGTGGTCGTCAACGCCGGGCGCACGAAGCGTGCGGACTCGACGTCGTCGAAGCCGACCACGGCGATCTCGTCCGGCACCTCGATCTGGCGCCGCGCCAGCTCTCGGAGCGCACCGATCGCCATGTAGTCGTTGGCGGCGACGATGGCGTCGAGCTGACCGTGCGCGAGCCTGCGCTCGTCGAGCAGCGTGGACACCGCGCTCACGCCGCTCGTCTTGAGGAAGTCGCCTTGAGCGACCAGCTTCGGATCGAAGTCGAGACCCGCTTCGCCGAGCGCGCTCTTGTACGCCTCGAAGCGAGTATTCGCCTCGGCGCTCGCGACGGGACCGCGGATGAACGCGATACGACGCCGCTCGTGCTTTTGCGCGAGGTGCAGCACGAGCTCGCGGATGCCGCCCGCGTTGTCCACTTCGAGCACGACTTTGCCCGCGACGTCGACGCCGACGCAGCAAAGGGGCAGCCCTGCAAAGCGCTCGAGCCACTTCCCGAGCTCCGCGGGACCGACGGCGGTGCCGATCACGCTCGTCACGGCGATCACGCCGCTCACCGTCTCGGCGTTGACGAGGTCGAAGGCTACGTTGCGCGCGGCACGCTCGGGTGTGGCATCGCGCACCCGGCCGCCGGCGACGCAAAGGATCGAGACGCCGATATCACGCGCCGCGGACAGTGCGCCGCGAACGACGGCGATTTGGTACTCGTCGTCGAGTCGATCGACGAGTAGGGCGATGGGGAGGCGCGGGCTCGAGGCCACGACTCTCTTGATCTACGGCGCCGCGCGGCGCACCGCCAGGCGGGGATACGCTTACATAGGCACCATTGCGTGAGGGGCCAGGGGCCGCGACTCAGAGCGACATTTCGCGACTGCTGCCCGATCGTGCCGCAAAATCGGACCGAACCCGGGCTAAAGCTTCTGCTTCAAGCGTGCGAGGAGCTGCAGGGCGTCTAGCCCCGTGAGCCGGTCTACGTCGAGCGCGCGCAGCGTCGCGAGCGTGTCGCGTTCGGCGGGCGAGCCGCCGTCGGAGGCCACGAAGAGCGCGAGCTGGTCGGGTGAAGCGGCCACGCGCGACTTCGGCGGCGGCTTCTGGCCGGGATTCTCGAGCGTGGCGAGGATGGCGCGCGCGCGCGCGAGCACGGCCTCGGGCAAGCCGGCGAGCTTCGCGACCGCGACGCCGTAGCTGCGGCTCGCCGCGCCGCGCTGCAAGCGATGCAGGAAGACGACGTCGCCCTCGAGCTCGCGCGCGCTCACGCAGTAGTTCGCGACGTGCTTGCTCGCTTCGGCGAGCGCCGTCAGCTCGTGATAGTGCGTCGCGAAGAGCGCGCGACAGCCGATTGCCTCGTCGAGGTATTCGGCGACGGCCCAAGCGATCGAGAGGCCGTCGAAGGTGCTGGTCCCGCGTCCGATTTCGTCGAGGATGACGAAGGAGCGCCGCGTCGCGGAGCGCAGAATTTCCGCGGTCTCGCGCATTTCGACCATGAACGTGCTCTCACCGCGCGCGAGGTTGTCGCTCGCGCCCACGCGCGACAGCACGCGATCGACCACGCCGATGCGCGCGCTCTTCGCCGGCACGTAGCCGCCGAGCTGCGCGAGGATGATCGAGAGCGCAACCTGACGGAGCAGCGTGCTCTTGCCGGCCATGTTGGGTCCGGTGACGAGCCACAGGCGTTCGGCGTCGATCGCGAGGCTCACGTCGTTCGGCACGAAGCGCCCCTGTGCGGCCAAGCGCTCGACGACGGGGTGGCGCCCATCGCGGATCACGATTTCACCCGAGGCGTCGACGGTCGGCCGCGTGTAGTCGTAGCGGTGCGCGGTGTCGGCCAGCGCCGCCGCGACGTCCCAACGTGCGACGAGAGCGGCGAGACGCTTCACGCGTTCGCTCTCGGCTCCCGCTTGGGAAACGAGGGCTTTCAAGCGGTCCAGCTCGCGCTCGCGGTGACGTTCTTCCGCGTGAAGAATGCGATCGGCGAGGTCGTCGAGCTCGGGCGTCGTGTAGCGCTCGCCGCTCGCGACCGTCTGTTTGCGCCGGAAGTGCTCGGGGACGCGTGAGGCGTTCGTGCGCGTCACCTCGATGTACCAGCCGAACACGCGCGTGTAGCGCAGCTTGAGCGACGCGATGCCCGTCGTCTTGCGGAGCTCCGCTTCGAGCTCGACCATGCGTTCGGCGCCGCTCTTCGCGAGCGCTGCGAGCTCGTCTAGCTCCGGGTCGTAGCCGGCGCGGAAGACCGCGCCGTCCTTCGGTTGTTGGGGCGGACGCTCCACGAGCGCACGGCCGAGCTCGCTCGCGAGCTCGGCCACCGTATCGAGCGGTTCGGCGAGGCCGAGCGTCTCGCGCATGGCGGCGTCGCACTGCGCGGCGAGCAGCTCGGCGCTCCGCGCCGCGCCGTTCAAGCCGTCGCGCAGAGCACCGAGCTCGCGCGGCGTGGCCTCACCGAGCGCGGCGCGCATCCCGAGACGCTCGAGGTCGCCCACTTCGCCGAGAGCCGCGCGCAGCTCGTCACGCAGCCGCGGGTGTTGCACGAACAGCTCCACCTGATCGAGACGGCGGCGGATCCGCGCTATGTCGGCGAGCGGCGCCAGCACGCGCCGGCGCAAGAGGCGTGCGCCAGGCGGCGTCACCGTGCGGTCGATCACGCCGAGCAGCGACGCCGCGCGTCCCGCCGGGCTCTCGACGAGCTCGAGGTGGCCCTGCGCCGTGGGATCGATGACGAGCGTCGCCGTCGGATCCCAGCGCGCGATGCGCCGAACCGGCAGCGGAGCGCCGGGACTGCACGCCCGCGCGAAGCGCAGCACGCGCGCGACGGCAACGCGCGCCGCGCTCGACACGGTTTGGGCCTCGCCCGCGAGCTCGCCGAGCGCGGCCGGCAGCTCGGCGGGGGCGATCGGCGCGTCGTCGCGGAGCGCGAAGCGTCCGAGCGCGGCCAGAGCGGCCCGCGTCGCCGGGACGGCCTCCACGTCGTAGTCGGCGGCGGCGCCGAGCAGCACCTCGCGCGCATGGGCACGACCGAGCTCGGCGAGCAGGAGCGGCGCGTCAGCCAGCTCGGCCGCCGCGAGCTCGCCCGTTGAGAGATCGAGCAGCGCGAGGCCGACGCCGCCACGCGTGAGCTCGACGGCCGCAAGGTAGTTGTTCACGCCCGCGTCGAGCTGATCCCGGTCGGTGACGAGCCCCGGAGTGATGACGCGGACGACCTCGCGCGGGACGATGCCCTTCACCTTCGACGGGTCGGCGAGTTGCTCGCAGAGCGCGACCTTGTGCCCGAGCTCGAGCAGCTTCGCCACGTAGCCGGCCGCGGCGTGATGCGGCACACCGGCCATCGGGATCTCGTCCGGTTTACCGCGGTTGCGGCTCGTCAGCGTGAGATCGAGCAGGCGCGCGCCGAGCACGGCATCGTCGCCGAACATCTCGTAAAAGTCCCCAAGCCGGAAAAAGACGATCGCGTCGGGATGCGCACGCTTGGCGGCCGCGTGCTGCTGCATCACGGGCGTCGCCTTCGCGTTCACGCGTCGAGCCTCCGCACACGCTCCGTCAATAGATCGGCCAGGGCGTGAGGACCCGCAGCGTGTCGAGACCGATCAGCGACACGCCGAGAGCCGAGGCGTCGACCACCGCGAACGACTGATATTCCGGGATGTAGCGCAGCGTCTGCGGCAAGACGGCGGTCGATACCGCCGAGAGCGGCGCGGCGAGCGGCGCGAATCCGCCGGTCGTGTCCCAGCTGAAGCTCATGTCACGCACGCTCGGCTGGAGCCCGCGATAGACGGCAAAGCGCGCCGTGAGGTTTTCGAAGATGCACGCCGACGCGGGCTCGTCGAGCCCGACGCCTCGCGTGCCCCCCGTCACGGTCGGATCGTAGCTGCACGGCCCGTCCAGGTCCGTCGCGACACCCACCGCCGAAACGGCGTCGCAATTGGCCGCGTTGGCGCACGACTGCGTGCGCCCGATCTCGAACACGCGCCCGCGGAAGTGCTGGCGTCGCGGATCACAGTCACGCACGCAGCGGTAAACGGGCTTCGCGGCCGCGTCCGGTTGGCTCGGGTCCACGACCGGCGTCGGATCGGCGATGATGTCGTGCGTGACCGCGGGGTTGCTGCTCGCGAGCACCCATTGCCGCGAACCGCGCACGGTGTACTGCATGCCCGCCGGGAAACAGTCCGTGAACGCATCCGGGGGCGGCGGGCAATAATGCGTACCGTCAGGCGGCTTCGTCCCGTCGCAATAGTCGGAATCGTAGTCCGCGGGGAGGCGCGGGGTGACGACCAGGTGATCTTGATACGCCTCGACAATGGAGAGGTCGCGCGTCGTCTGCAGATCGGACAAACCCCTGCCCTCGGCTTCACCGAACAGGTTGACGCAATCCTCGTGCGAGCGATGCGTGGAAGCATGCCAATAGGAGTCGATGAGACTCGGGAAATCCCCCGTCACCTGCACGTAGTCGGCGTGGTCGGCGGCGAAGGCTTGCGCCTCCGCTTTGGTCTTGATGCCGAGCTCCGTGAGCGCGTAGTCCGTCATGGCATCGACGTCGTAGACGCCGCTGTCGCAGAAGAACGCCGTCGAATCAGCGAGATTTTGCACGGTGTCGTCCGCTCCCGCGTTCAAGAAGCCGCTCGGCTTCTCCCCCATGACGCGCCCTTCGTAGACGAGGTCGTCGTGCTCGCTCGACGGATACGAGCGCGGCTCGACGAGCGGCAGCGTGAGGGCGCTGTCCTGGTCGTCGAGGTCGTTCGGGTCCACCCGGAGCGGCGTGCTCGCGTTGCCCGACTGATAGAGCGTCGTTCCGACGTACACCTGAGCCGGCTGCGGCCCGCTCGGATCCGCGAACGGGACCGCTAGCAGCTTCGGTTGGTCGTGAGGTGACAGGTTCGTCACCGACGTCGGCGCCGTGAACTGGGGCAAGCTGCGGAGCGTGGGGGCGCCGATGCCGATCGTCGCGAGCGAAATCCCGAAGGAACCCGCGCGCGGTCGATGCGGCTCCACCATGTTGCAGCTCACCTCGTTCGACACCGTGGGTGTCGCGTTGAGCGTCCCGCTGATGTCGGTACCCGAAGCATCGGTACCCACGGTCAAATACGGGTACGGAAGCGCGTCGTTCTTGCAACCGCGGTAATCCTCGGTCGAGCTCGCGTTCGTCTGAATGTTGCGGCGGCAGGGGGCGTCGAGGTCATCGATGTCGATGACCTCGACCTGCCCGTTCGTGAGCATCACGAGCCCGAACAAGCCGCGGAGAAGATAGGGACGCGCGCCCTGCGTGTAGTCGCTCGTCGTCCGATACTGGACCCCCGGGCTCGCCGGATCCGTGGGCGCGGCGGGATTCGGATCGCAGCGCACGCCGACCTGGGCGACGCCCGTATTCGGATCTTCGTAGGGCAGATCGCGGAACGCGAAGTCGACGTCGGCGACCGGCACGCCGAAGCTGATGCGATCGGGGATTTCCCCCGGCTGGCGCGCGGAGCCCTCGCGCACGATCGGAGTGCGATCGGTGACGCCGGGGCTCACGTCGAAGGCCAGCACGCTGGCGGGCTGGTCGTTCGGATCGACGGCGTAGACGTATTGGTGGCCGGCGGGCGTGAGGGAGCTCACCGCGATGCGCGAGGTCGTCACGACGCGCGTCGGCGTGAGGTACGACATCGGCAAGAGCGGCGGCAGCTCCGACAAGTGACAGGCCGAGGTCGAATCCACGACGTGCACGGCCGGCACGCCCAGATCGCTCACGTAAAGCTTGCCGTCGGTCGCCGCGATCCTGCTCGGCTGCGCGCTCGCGTTCGCGGGCACCGGCATGGGCGGCGGCCGCTTGAGCACGCAGGATTTCGACTGCAGGTCGGACGGGACGGTCTGCGCCTGCCCGGTCGTGTCCGGCGACGCGTCGAGCTGGAGCAAGAGCTCGACCGTGCACGGGTCGAAGCTCCCGGGCGTGCGATCGAGCAGCGCCTGCGCGTCGATCACGGCGAGCTGCCCGCGGTCCGGCAGCGTGACCACGAGCTTGCGACGCCCGCTGGGGCCGCCCTCGGCCGTCAGGTTTGCGGGGCAGTCGCGATCGGAGCCGGCGGCCGGCGGGTCCTTGTCTTCGGCGACGGTCGGCTCGGCGCAGCTCGCGGCGGTGACACCGCCCTGCGACGGCTCGACCACGACGGTGATGTCGCCGGGGGCGACGGGCAGCGTGCACGCGGGGAAGGTCGTGAGGTCGCGCTCGCGCTGCCCGGGGCGTGGCGCGCCGAGGCAGGTGCTCGGAATCGCCGAAATCCCGAACTTTCCCGGTGAGGTGAGGCCGACGAAGTTGGCCGCGCCGCCGGGCGTGCTCGTGATGGCGCCCGGCCGGCTCGGCACGCGCAAGAAGCTGTAGCCCGGTATGCCGGGGTTTACGTCGACGACCTTCTGGTAGTCCATGTCGACGACGGCAAGCTCGTTCGTCGTCGGCTGCGTCACGACGCCGAGCAGCGTGCGCGTTCGCGTCGCGCCGTAGTCGGGGCATTCGCTCAGGGGCAGACCCTGGTCGATGGCGCCGTCGCTCGTATGGCCCTGACAGACGAAGGTGATGTTCGTGCTCGCTTGGAGGGAGCGCAAGGTCGCGGTGACCGACTGCTGATTGCAGCCGTCGAGCAGCGCGCCGAACGCGAGCAGAAGCACAAGGGCAAAGAGAATCGAAACCTGACGGCGCATGTTCACTTGGAAGCTCGGGGCGCGACGGGTCGCTCGATCATCGCGATCATCACGCCGTAAGTCGCGGTGTGGCGCTGATCGAGATCGACGACGCCGATGTAAGAGTCGATGAAGTGCGCGACGTACGCGAGCGCGTGCGCGCCGTCGACGGCGATCGCCTGGGGCCCGCGGCCCGTGATGATCTCGCCTTCCGCTTGCCCGCGCGCGATGTCGTAAATGAGCACTCGGCGCGAGTCGAAGCTGAGCGCGAAGGCGCGCGGCTCGCGCTCACCGCTCAGGTTCGTGATTTCACCGGTCACGACGCGCGCCGGACCGAGGTCGAGCGGCACCGTATTTTGGAAAATCGGGACGTCGTAAGACGCCAAATCCGCAATCACCGCGCGGGTTTGCCCGACGAGCAGGCTCGCGGGATCGCGGTTGGTGACGAACACGCCGAGCGGCACCGTCGCCGCCTGCTGCACGCACGTGACGTACGCGGCATAGGCCGGGTCGGCGTCGTCCGGACAGTTGCTCTTCGAGGTCGCGCACTCGACGCTCACGCCGTGGCGCGTCGCACAACGGCGCTCCTCCGTTTGGCGCTCGAGCGCGTCGATCGCCATCCCTCGTGAATCGCCCCCGTTCGCGTTGGCGACGATGATCGTCGAGTCGGGCGCCTTCGCGTAGGGTCGCGGCGGGTTCGACCCGCTGTCGGGATACACGCGCAGCAAGTCGAGCTGCGTCGAGCCGCGCAAGCTGACGAGGAACTCCGGCAAATCCGGCTGTCCGAGCGCAACGGCCGCGAGCGCGCGCGGCACGGCCGCGACGCCCATGGGCTGCCCCGACAGGCCGGCGACGGTGTATTGGTAGGAGGGGCCGTTGTCGAAGCCGCTGCCGGAGCCCCACAGGTTCTGAAAGAGACCGGTCGCGGAGGACGACTGGTTCGTGATCATGATCCAGTCGCCGGTGTCGTCCGCGTCGATGCCGAACGGTTCGGGCAGCATGGTCAGGCCGCGAGTGTTCTCCGCACCCGCGTCGTTGCCGCGGCGGTGGTCGGCCGCGCACGCGCCGTCGGCGCCCGGTTCCGTCTGACCGCAATCGAGCAGCGGGCTCGCGCTGCCGTCGTCGGCGACGGCAGTCACGTCGATCCAATGCAAGGTCGCGTCGCCGCGCACCGGCAAGAAGAGGCGACCGGTGTGACCCGCGTCGTCCGGCGTGGGGCGCGCGCGATAAACGAGGTCGGTCGCGAACGCGCCGATCTGAACGCTGCTCAAATGGATGGGCGCGCCGCCGGCGTTGCTCTGCGGGTTGAGCGACGCGCAGCGACCCGGGTAAAGCTCGCGTTCGGCGGGCGTCGTCTCGCGCGAGTCAGGACACGGCGTGCCCGCCTTGGGCGCGTCGGGCGTGCCCACGTTGGCGACGCACCAGCCGCTCGGCACGGCGTTGTGCGCATGCTCGGGCGGCGACGCGGTGTCGCACAGCTGCCCGTCACCGCAGTCTGCGTCGCTCGCACAGGACACCGGCAAGCGCGCGCGGAGCGCGTCGAGGTCCCAGTTTTCCAGCGTGCCCGCGTTGTACTGGAGGTCGAAGTCGCTGTTGGCGATGTAGAGGTGACGCGCGTCGCCGTCGAGCGCGAGACCGACCGGGAAATAGACCGTGCGATCAGTCGGCGGATCGACGCCCGCGCCGGAAGGGAAACATCCAGCGAGGAGAAGAACGGACGCGAGCAATGCACGCTCTGCCATGCGGGCGGCGGAGCGTAGAAGCTCGACCCCTGCTGGGCAACCAGCTTCGTGGGCCGAATGAACGGCGAGCGCTCGAGACTCTTTTCAGAGTTCGAGGATGAGAACGCCGCGCTTGCTTTCGTCGTCCGGCCGATCTTCGGACGGGCGCCGCTCCCGCGGAGGCGGGTAAACGTCCTGCGGCAGCTCGAGACGAGGCTGCTCGAGCTCGTGCTTACGGCTCTCTTCCTCTTCCCGTCGCCGGATCTGGTCGATGATGAAGGGGGGCAGCATGCCTTCTTGCCTTGCTCTGCGGCCTGTTACGTGCCGCTCTAAGTAATCTAGCCAGGGTAAACGCCTGGTCAAGTTCGAGGTTTGCGCTTTCTACCCCGCCCGCGGGCCGGGCCACCGCCAGAGTGCGGAATTAGAGCCGCGGGCCGAAATACGGCGCGGGACCGAAGGCGAAACCAGGAGCTCGAGTCAGACGATCACTCACTCTTCGCTCCATACTACGGCTCGAGTGGCCAAAAGCTTATCCCCCCGGCAACGCGCCGCGTTGCGACGACCACGCGCCGGCGCAAAAGTCGCGGAATTCACCCTGATTCTTGGCGCGCTGCTCTTGGCCTCGCCGCCGAGCCGAGCGGCTTTCGAGGTCAACGATCCGGAATGGGAGGGAACGAGCGAGCTCCTCGAGATCGCTCGCGCGGCGCTCGGTAAGCCGCGCGTCGAGCTCGTCGGCACGCTCGACTACGGCAAGCTCGAGGCGGCCGACGGCGTCCTCTGCCTTCACCCCGAGGTGGACATCGACACCGACGAGATGGGGGCGTTTCTCGCCGCCGGCGGCCGTCTGGCGCTGCTCGACGATCGCGGCCGCGCCCCGAGCTTCCTCGCCCGCTACCATATCCAACGGGTCGAAGCGCCGCTCCGGCCGGCACAGGTGCTGCGCGGCAACAACAACCTGCCGATCGCGCTCCCGGTTCTGCAAGAGGTCGCGGGGCAGGAGCAGAGCCGTCACCCGACGATGCGCGACGTCGACCGCATCGTGACCAACCATCCGACCGCACTCACGCACGAGAAGCTCACGGCCGTCCTCGAAATCCCCGCGATCGGCGAGCCGAACGCGACGCTCGCCGTGACCGGGGTCATCGAAAAGCGCGGCCGGGTGTTCGCGATGGGCGATCCATCGGCGGTGATCAACCTGATGCTGCGCTACCCGGGCAACCGCGCGTTCGCCAAGCACCTCGTCGAGTACCTGGTGGACCGCGACGAGCGCAGTGACCACCCTGGCAAGCTCTACATCCTGACGAACGCATTTCGACAGCGCGGCCATTACGGCGGGGCGGCCGGGCCGTTGCGCGAGGTCGCGGACATCGCGAGCGGCATCCGTGAAGGCTTCCGCGCGGCGGACGAGAATGGCTTTTCGGCGACCGCCGCCATCGTGCTCGCGGCATTGGCCCTCGCGGTCGCCCTCGTCTGGGCGCTCGAATATGCCCTGCGAGCTTACCGGCGCTACGTGCCGCGCTACGCGCTCGGCAGCGCGCTCGCGACCCAAGGCGGGGTCGCCGGCAGAGCGGCGCTGCTCGCGGCCCATGCGACCGACCGCGCCCTCGTGCTCGCCGAGATCCGGAGCGCCCTGGCCGAAGCCCTGGCCGAGCGGCTCGGAACCGACGCGCGCGCCGGAGCCGCCCGGCTGCTCGAACAGGTCAAGGCGCGGGAAGTGCTGGATCAGCAGGGGATCCGCGAGCTTTCGGACCTGCTCGCCGACCTCGACCGGGGCATCGCAGAGCTCGGCTCCGGGAAGAAGCTGCGCATTCATGCGCTCCGCGTGCAGAAACTACATGAGAAGATGATGGAGATTCTGGGCGAGATCGACCAGCGTAAGCTCGGCAGCGCCTGATGCAGGCCCTTCAAGTCAACGAAATCGAAGCGGCGCGCGAGCGTCTGGAAGGCGTTCGCCGCGAGGTCGGACGCGTGTACATCGGCGACGCGAGCGCGGTCGACGTGATGTTGCTCGCGCTCTTGGCGCGCGGCCACGTGCTGCTCGAAGGCGTGCCGGGCGTGGCGAAGACGACGCTCGTGAAGGCGTTCGCGCTCACGCTCGGCTGCACGGTGAGGCGCGTGCAGTTCACGCCCGACCTCTTGCCGGCCGACATCACCGGCACGTACGTGTTGAACCCGCGCGACGGCTCCTTCTCGCTGCGTGCAGGTCCCATCTTCGCGAACGTCGTGCTCGCCGACGAGATCAACCGGGCGCCCGCGAAGACGCAATCGGCGCTGCTCGAGGCGATGCAAGAGCGCCAAGTGACGATCGAGGGCGACCGCTTCGAGCTGCCCGATCCGTTCTTCGTGCTCGCGACGCAAAATCCGATCGATCTCGAGGGCACGTATCCGCTGCCGGAGGCGCAGATCGATCGCTTCTTGGTGCGCGTGCAGATGGGTTACCCCGCCGAAAAGGACGAGGTAACGATGCTGCGCGCGCACGGCGTGGCGCCGCCCGCGCCCTACGTGGTCTTGAGCCCGTCGGACGCGCTGCAGCTGCAATCCATCGCCGCGCGCGTGCACGTCGAAGACGACGTCTTCTCGTACGCGGTCGCGTTGAGCCATTTCACGCGCCAACACCCGCGCGTCGTGCTCGGCGCGTCGCCGCGCGCGTCGCTCGGTTTGTTGCGCGCTGCCAAAGCGTCTGCGGTGCTCGGCGGCCGAGGCTTCGTGACGCCCGACGACGTCCGTGCCGTCGCGCCGCACGTGCTCGCACACCGCCTGATCCTGGTTCCCGAGCTCGAAGGCGACGCGCGTGCTCGCACGAGCCTCGTCGAAGAAGCGATCAGCAAGGTGAGCTACCGGCGCGTGGCGCGCTGAGCCGTTCACGCAGCGTAAGAAGGGGGCCTCGCGCTCAGTTGCAGCCGCCGATGGGTGAGTTGCTGAGCACGAGGTCGTCCATCCAGACGTCGTTGGCGGCGTTCGAGAAGCTTTGCCAGCCGATCACGATTTCCGCCGGGGTTCCGGCGAACTTCTGCGCGAGCCAATCGGCGGGCTCCGTGTTGTTTTCCCAGCCGCCCGGCGTTCCGTTCATGTGGTGGGTGAGGTCCGTCACGTCGAGGAAGGTCGCCCCGCCCAGCCAGGAGTGCAGCGCGTTCGGCGTGGCGTCGGCCACGAACCCGACCTCGAGACACGACCAGGTAGTAGCGGGGATGACGAGGCCGGTTGCAAGGTGCCAGTGGTCGTCGGCGGGATAGATGTTGTCGCTCGACACTTCGTTCACGCCGACCGTGCCTTTGATTTCGCCGAAACGGATCTCGCTGTCGGCGCTGCCCGATTTGCCGCGCAAGACGATGAGCGACTCGTGGTTCGCGCTCATGTCCGTTTGCTGGCCGAGCTTGCGCGTCATGTAGACCCACACGCGGATGTAGAGCTTGTTCGTCCCGCTCATCAGAGCCTTCGTGAGCTGCACGGGGCTCCCGTCGCTCGAGAAGTGCACCGCCTTGGTGCCACCGTGAACGTGCATCGTGTCCACGACGGCAGCGAGCTTCCCATTCGGGTTCATGGCGTTCTTGTTGTAGGAGATGAAGTTCTCCCAGCCTGCCGGCTGCATCCCGGCGGTGTCGGCCTCGAAGTCGTCCATGAAGAAGCCAGGCGACGTCGTCCCGCCGCCGGTGCCCGAGCCCGCGCTCCCGGAGGCTCCCGCGGCGGCGCCCGCCGACCCGCCCTGCCCTGCTTGGCTGCTGCCGCCGCTTGCCGTGCTGGTCCCGGCGCCGCCACCCGTGCTCGCGCCCGCCGCACCGCCCACGGCGCTGCCCGCGCTGCCGCCAGCAGCCATGCCGAGTGTTCCCGCACCGCCGCCGACGCTCGTGCCACCCGCGACGCTGCCGCCCGTGCCGCCGCTGGTACCGGTTCCCGAGGTGCCGCCCGCAGCACCACTGCCGCCCGCTCCGCCGCTCGCGTTCGTGCCGCCGAGGGCCTGGCCGCTACCGCCGTTCATGGCGCTGCCGCCAGCGAGGTTGTGTCCGCCCGAGCCGGGCGTGTCGTCGCCGCTGCTCGGCGGGGTGCCGGTGCTGCATGCAAAGACGACCGGAGCAGCAAGGAGGAGTCGAGGGGCGCGCGCGAAAAACGAGTGTGCGAAGGACATGGGGTTCTGCGAAGCGAAGCCTCAGTATAGCGCAGCGCCCCACACCCGCTCCGCCGTGCAACTTTCGGGGCTTAGCGTTCTTCGGGCGTGCGCGGCGCCGTGCAAAAAGCTCAGGCGGCGACGCCGAAGCCGGCGCGGACCCGCCGCCGGTAGGCACCGGGAGCGGCACCGACCGCGCGCTTGAACGCCTTGCTGAAGGCGGCCTCTGAGTCGTAGCCCACGCTCGTCGCCACGTCCGCGAGCGAGCTCCGCCCGTCACGCAGGAGCCGCTGGGCCTTCTGCATGCGCCAGCGCGTGAGGTAGTGCAGCGGCGGCTCACCGACGAGGCGGTTGAAGCGCGTTGCAAACGCCGAACGCGACATGCCGGCGCTCTCGGCGAGAGACTGCACCGTCCAGGCGCTGCCCGGATTCTCGTGAATGAGGCCGAGCGCTGCGCCAATCTGCGCGTCGCCGAGCGCGCCGAGCCAGCCGCTCGCTTCGGGCGCAGCACTGGCCAGGTGACCGCGCACGATTTGGATGAAGAGCACGTCGGCGAGGCGGCTCACGACGGTCTGCGCGCCGGGCCGCGTCGAACCGGCCTCCGACGCGATGAAGCGCAACGTCGGATCGAGCCACTCGACGAGGCTGGCCGAGCCTCCACGCAAGTGAATCACCGTTGGGAGCGCGGCGAGCAGCGGGTGACCCGCCGGTTCCTCGAACTCGATCTTGCCGCACACGAGCGTGGTCCGCGCGCCGCGACCGCCCACCTCGAGCGACGCCGGCCGGCCCTTCTGCTTGCATTGGCCGAGCAAGTCGCCGAGCCGCTGAGGCGGCGTGCTCGGATGGTCGAGCAGGGTGTGGGGCAAGCCGTGCGGGATCGCGACGAGATCGCCGCCCGAGAGCTCGAGGTCCGCCTGGCCCTCCATCTGGAGAATACAGCTGCCTTCGAGCACCAGATGGAATGCCGCGTTGGTCGAGCTCGGCAGCGTCACGCCGAAGGGTGACTTGGCCTCGAGCCGAGCGTAACAGGCGCCGCGAGCACGCAGCGTTTCGAGCACATCCGTGAGCACGTCCAAGGCGGTTCCGCTCCCCACCGAGCGCCGAGGCCGCTCCGTGGCGCTGCGATACGATTGATTACGAAATTAGCCGAGGCTTGTCTGACCGTCCAGTCAGTATTGGGTCAGCCGCCGCGCGGTCGCCGTGCCCAACCCCAAAAAACCCCTGACTATTCCACGAGCTCGACCGAAAACCGCTCGCTCGGGGAAAACCCGAGGTCCTGCTCGACCTCGCCCAGGTCGATGAGGCGCTCGATGGCGGCGAGCGGGCGGCGAAGCTCGATACCGCGATAGAAGCGCTCGATCAGTCCGGAGACGCCGAGGTTCTTCACCTCGACGCACTGGGCGGGGAAATACTGGCGGTAGCCCGGGCGGGGTCGCGCGAGGACGTGCGTGACGACGCGCGCGGCGTCCTCGAAGGAGAGGTGCGCCGTCGCCTCGCCGAGGTGGAGGTGTTCGCTCGGGACGCGGCCGCCGTTCGCGACGAGGCGCGCGCGAAACCAATCGCCGATGAGCATCGGGTAGCGGAGCGACGTGAGCGCGAGCTCGGGTTTGGCGCGCGCGGTGACCCGTAGCAGCTCCTCCGCGAGGTGTTTGCTGAGCGCGTAGGGGTTGAGGCCGGGGTCGGCGGGCGCGTGACCGTCGAGCGGAAAGTACGGCACGCGGTAAGGCGGCCCCGCGAGCGACTCGATCGGGATCATGACCTGCACGGAGCTCGCGAACACGATGTGCTTCACGCCGCTGTCGATGGCCGCAAAGAAGGCGTTCGCGTTCATGCTCGTGTTCTCCGCGAGCAAGCGCTGCGGCGAGGGGCCAGCGAAGTGATTGGGGTGATTGCCGAGGTGCACGAGCGCGTCGCACCCCTCGAGCAGCGGAGCGAGGGCGCGCTCGTCGAGCAGGTTCGCGGTGTGCAGCGGGACGCCGAGATGGGCGCCAAACGCGAGGTCCGTCGCGCGCACGTCGTGGCCGGCCGCGACGAGCGCCGCCACCACGTGCGAGCCGAGCTTGCCGGCCGCGCCGGTCACGAGCGTTCGCATCGAAACGCTGCGTAGCATAGCCTGCCGTCGTCTCTCACGGACGCTCGGACTCAGGGCGGGACGGGGACCATCACGCTCGGCGTGTCGAGCCCCGGGAACGTGAGCGCCTGCTCGAAGTGGACGAAGAATGCCCCGGGCCAGGTCGGATAGTCGCGCACGGGGTTGAGCGGGAACGCCCAATCGGCACGCAGCACGATGCGATCGAACTGCGGGATGAGCGCGCGCACGCCGACGCCCGCGGACTGCCGCAAACGCACGTGACTCAGTCGTTCGGTGGCGTCACCCGCGTCGTAGAAGGCGGCAAGGCCGATGCGCACGCTCAAGATGTTGAGCGAGAACGTGCGAAACTCGCCGGTGAACGCGACCACGAGCGGGCCTTTGAGCACGCCCTCGTAGCCGGTGGGCGGGTAGCCGCGCAGGCGCGTGTCGCCGCCGAGCTCGTAGTAGCGATTCAGGTAATTTTCGTAGCGATCGTGAACGAGCCCGTCGAAGTGCAGGCGGCCGAAGCCGAGACGCGGCGTCACGACGCGCGCCGCGATGACGGCGTCGGCGTCGTGGCGGCCCTGGAATTCGTACTCCGTGCGATTTTCCCCGACGATGCGCGCGATGCCGTCGTCGAGCGGCCACGTCATCGACGCGCCCGCGAGCACCCCGACGAGGTTGCGCGACGAGCCGAGCTTGCTGCTCGCGGGATAGACGCGGAGGAGCGTCTCGGGCCCGAGCCGAAAATCCTCTTCGAGCGCGAGCGTCTCGATGTACGCCGTGCGCAGGTAGTGCTCCTCGTGGGTGCGGAGCTGTGTGAAGGGGCTCACGCGCGTATCGCTGATGGGCACCCATGCCTTGAGAAAATCGCGCTCCGCGGCCGGAGACTCACCGGGCAGCGGCGTGTGAACGTTGTCCCGGCGGTCCACCTCTAAACCGAAGTAGAGGTCGTACTTGTGCTCGAGGCCGAACGAGCGCACGGCTTCGTAGCCGCCGATGTAACGCCGCGAGCGGTATTCGTTCGGAATGGCGTCATTTTGCGGAGTCGAGGGCGCGTCGTAGCGCGCGGTGCGCCCGTGCGCGAGCTGCCGCGCCACCTCGTCGTCCCAGTAAATGCCGGTGCCGAACGCCCAGCGCTGCCGGGCGGTCCGCAGCGGATCACCGAAGACGAACTCGCCGCGCGAGCCTTCGACTTTGCCGGAAGCGCGCCCGTAGATCGCCGCCGCGCTGGCCTGCGCGGTGAGCCCCGTGCCGAGGATGCGATTTTGCAGGACGCCGCCGCCGAACGCGTACTCGTCGGGGCGCAGCATGAACGTACCGAAGACCGTGGTGTGAAAGCCCGCGAGGTTCGTCTCGCTCGGTTGCACGGCGAAGTTCTGAAAGGCGATGTTGGAGAAGCTGAAGCTGCTCTCGAGGCGCAGGCTCCAGACGTCTTTGACGATCACGACCACGCGCACGCGATCCGGCGCGCTCCCGGCGAGCGGCTCGACCATGACGAGCGACAGCTGCTGCTCGAGCGTGCGCAGGTTGCGCGCCGACTCGAGGGCTCGCGCGCTAGAGTAGCGCTGGCCCTCGCGAAACAAGAGCTCGTTTTTGATCACGACCTTGCGCGTCGTCGTGTGGAACACGTCGACGAAGTCGGGCACCGGGTCGTGCTCGTCGAACACGTCGAGCACGACGATGTCGATGTGTTCGACGTACTTGCCGTCGGGGGCGGGGTCGATTTCGGGGCTAAGACCGAGCTTGGCCGCGCATTCGTCGAGCGTCTGTCGCTCGAACTCCGTGAGCTCCGCGGGCTCGGCCGTCGCGACCGACCCGAAGAGCAGAACCGCGAGCGCAAGGCCCCATGCGACCCGCATCGAGGACGCTACTTCTCCCGACGCGCGGGCGCGCGTCAACCGCGTGGTAGCTTTCCCGGGTGCAGACCTACCCGGCCCCGAGCAGCATCGCCCTCGCCGGCACCGCGCTCGCGGCCATGGCGGTCGGGCTCGTGCTGCGCGATCCGACGACGACGGCGACCGGCGGCGCGCTGCTCGTCGGTCTCGCCATCGCCCGGCTTGCGACTCAGCTCGATGTGGCCGGCATCCGCGCCGCAGGCTTCGAGATGGCGTGGCGCGGGGACGCCCGGCGCGCTCGCGTCGGGCGCGGCGAAGAGGTGGTGCTCCTCGCCGAGCTCAGAAACCGTGACGCGCGGGCCGCCCGCTTCAACGGCCTGCGCGCCACCCACTCCCCCGAGCTCGAGGTGACGCTCGAATACCCCGCGGGCGAAGTGCCGGGCGGCGCGCGGCTGCTCGTCCGCGTCTCCGTGCGCGGTTTGCGCGTGGGGAGGCACGCGATCCACGGTCTCTCGCTCGAGCTCGAGGGCGGCCCGGGGCTCTTCGAGGTGCCGCTCACGTTCGCCAATCCGTACGGCGTGCTCGTGCTGCCCGGCGCCGCGCGCGAGCTCATGCATTCGGCGCGCGGCGGTCGTAGCCGGCGCACCGCGGTGCAGGGCCGTCCCGGCGCGTTCGCGGGTGAAGGCGACAGCCTGCGCGAACTCCGCGAGCACCAGCCGGGCGATCCTTTCCGGCGCATCGCCTGGAAGGCGTCGGCGCGGCGCGCGCAGCTGCTCGTCCGCGAGAACGAGCGCGAGGAGCGCGACGTGGTGTGGGTGCTGCTCGACGCGTCGGTCGAGCTCTGGTCGGGCCCCGTCGGACAGGCTCCGCTCGATATCGCGATCGACGAAGCGGCGACGGTCGCGCTCCGTCACTTCCGCCGCGGCGACAACGTCGGCCTCGCGATCGTCGGCGCGCGGACGCTCGCGTTTCTCGAGCCGGGCTCGACGCCGGGCCACGCGCTCGCGCTCGTCAACGCGCTCGCCGACGCCACGAGCTGCCTCGAGCCGGAACGGAGCGGCCTCGACGAAGCCGACGTCGCGGCGCGCGTGCTCGAACACTTGCGACCGCTCGACGCGCGCGCGGCCGGCAATTTGCGGGTGAACGAGCTCGACCGCATCGCTCGGCGCGCCGAGCGCATGATCGTCGCGCGCGCGCTGTTCAAGCACGCCGCCGTCGCGGCCGCGACGCGCCGCGAACGCACGCTCCGGAGCTACCTCGCCGCGTTCGGCCTCGGCTCACCCGCGCGCATCGAGCCCGATCGCCCGCGCACCGACGCCGAGCTCGCCCGCCTGCTCGTCCGCCTCGGCCGCGAGAAGCGGCGGCCGAGCCTCGTCTATTTGTGGTCGCCCACGCCCGACCCGGAGACGCGCCCCGCACTCGATCGCGCGCTCGCGGGCCTTCCGCGCCGGCGCTTCGAGCTCAATTGGATGGGGGTGCGCCTCGACGCCGGCATCGCGCAGGGCGGCACGGGCGTGGCGCGCGTCGTGGCCGAAACGGTCTCGCTCCGCGCGCAGGCGGCCGTGCGGCGGGGCGAGCACGCGCTCAGGCGCCTCGGCCTGCGCTTCGGTCCCGCCCGCCACGCGCCGGTGCGCTCGTGAGCGGTCGCGACGGCACGACCGCCGAGCGCGCACTCGGCGACGACCCACGCGCGACGCTCGCACGCCACGGAGTCACGCCCAAGCGTCACTTCAGCCAGAATTTCCTGCTGGATCGCAACCTGTGCCGGAAGATCGCGGAGCTCATCGCGCCGGAAGGCGCCTTCGCGATCGAGGTCGGCGCGGGGCTCGGGGCGCTCACCGTGCCGCTGCTCGACCGTTGCCGGAGCGTGCTGGCGATCGAGCGCGACCGTGACCTCGTCCCCGCGCTCGCGGCCGAGCTCGCACCGAGCGTTGCCGCGGGACGGCTGCGCATCGCGGAAGCGGACGCGAAGAGCTTCGACTACGCGAGCGTGCTCGAGGCCGAAGCACCGCCGCGCGTCGTGGCGGGGAACTTGCCGTACCACCTGAGCGGCGCGCTGCTCGAGATTTTCGTGGGGCTCGCGCCGAAGCTCGAACGCGCCGGCGCCCTGGTCCAGCTCGAAGTGGCGCAGCGGCTCGCCGCGAGCGCCGGTTCGGACGATTACGGAGCGCTCAGCGTGTTCACGCAAGCCGCGTTTCGCGTGACGCGGCCGCTCATCGTGCGGCGTGGCGCGTTTTACCCGCAGCCGGGCGTGGATTCGGCGCTGGTCGTCCTCGAGCCGCACGCGCGACCGATCTCCGAAGAGACGCCCCGCTTTCGCGCGCTCGTGAAGGCGGCGTTTTCCCAGCGGCGGAAGAAGCTGAAAAATGCGTGGTCCGCCGTGCTCCCGCCGCCCGAGCTCGAGCGCGCGGCGAAGAGCGCCGGCATCGAGCTCGATCGCCGCGGCGAGACGCTCTCGGTCGCGGAGTTCGCGCGCATGGCCGCGGAGGCGGACGGCCGGTGAGGTCGCGTTCGTCTTCGCTCCTCGTGGCGGCGCTCGTGGCGAGCGGATGCCACGGCACGCCCCAAGCCGAGCCGGTGCACGCGCGCTTCGGCGTGTTCTTCGGCGGGCAAGTACAAGAGCGCGAAGAGATCCCGCTCATCGTCGATCGCGCGCGACAGAGCATCGGGATCAGGCTCGAGTTCGACAGCGCTCCCGCCGTGTCCGAGCGCGTCAGCTGGGAGCTCGAAAAACCGCGTGCCACCAAATCCGGCGCGAGCCTCGGCTCGGTCGTCGATTATGGGGAGGCGCGCACGCGCGCGGGCGAACCCGTGCTCGACGTCCCGCTCACGTTTCGCGACGGCGATCGCCCGGGGCCGTGGCGCGTGCGCGTCGCGCTCGAAGGCAAGAACGTGCTCGACCGCGCGTTCAAGGTCATTCCCGCGAGCGACGCGCCCAGCGAGAACTGAGCGCGTACGCGGCCGCCTTCAGTGCTGCGGCTCGACGCCTTCTTGCAGCTCGCCTTCGGGGGCTTGCCGGTAGTTCTCGACCATGCCCTGCGCGAGCTCGTTTTGCGTGCGAACGCGCGGGGGCGGCGGATCACCGTGGAGCTCGAGCTGCGTCGCAGCCCAGAGCTCGCGCGCGACGAGCGCGCCGTACTCGGGGCCGTTCGGATCGCCCGCGAAGTGATCGAGCTCGCCGTCGACTTCCTTGAGCTCGAGGCGGACCTTCACCGGGTCGATCTCGTCCTTGGTCGTGAAGTGGTCGGTGATGAGCACGGCCTTGTCGTCGGCCACTTCGGCGAAGCCGGGACCGATGGCGACCGATTCCATCACGCCGCCGCGCGTGTACGTGACGATGCCGGCGGTGAGCGCCGCGAGCATCGGGCGATGCCGCGGCATCACGCCGAACTCACCGCTCACGCCGGGCGCCGTGAAGATCTCCACGGACTGCGTGAGCTTCACGCCTTCCGGCGTGACGATCTCGAGGGCGAGCGTTTCAGCCATCCGAATTCTCGACGTTCCGCGGCGCTCAGGCCGCGGCTGCCTTCATCTTGGCCGCGGCGGCCTTGACGTCGTCGATGTTGCCCTGGAGGTAGAACGCCTGCTCGGGGAGCTCGTCGAGCGCGCCCGAGAGGATCTCCTTGAAGCCCGAGATGGTCTCCTTGAGCGGGACGTAGCGACCGACGCGGCCGGTGAACTGCGCGGCCACGAAGAACGGCTGCGACAGGAAGCGCTCGATCTTGCGGGCGCGCGACACCGTCAGCTTGTCGTCCTCGCTGAGCTCGTCGAGGCCGAGGATGGCGATGATGTCCTGCAGATCCTTGTAGCGCTGCAGCGTCATCTGCACCTGGCGCGCGACGCCGTAGTGCTCGTCGCCGACGATGGAGGGGGAGAGCATCGTGCTCGTCGAGTCGAGCGGATCCACGGCCGGGTAGATGCCCTTCTCGGAGATGGCGCGCGAGAGCACCGTGGTGGCGTCCAAGTGCGCGAAGGTCGTCGCCGGTGCCGGGTCGGTGAGATCGTCGGCGGGGACGTAGATGGCCTGCACGCTCGTGATGCTGCCCTTGCGCGTCGAGGTGATGCGCTCCTGGAGCGCGCCCATCTCGTTCGCGAGCGTCGGTTGGTAACCGACGGCGCTCGGCATGCGGCCGAGGAGCGCCGACACCTCGCTGCCCGCCTGCGTGAAGCGGAAGATGTTGTCCACGAAGAGGAGGACGTCCTGACCCTCTTCGTCGCGGAAGTACTCGGCGCAGGTGAGCGCCGAGAGCGCGACGCGGGCGCGGGCTCCGGGCGGCTCGTTCATCTGGCCGAAGATGAGCGCGGTCTTGGAGAGCACCGGCTCGCCGGTCTCGAGCTTCGACTCCATCATCTCGAGATAGAGGTCGTTGCCCTCGCGCGTGCGCTCACCGACGCCGGCGAAGCAGCTCACGCCGCCGTGCGCCTTGGCGACGTTGTTGATGAGCTCCTGGATGAACACCGTCTTGCCGACGCCGGCGCCGCCGAAGAGGCCGATTTTACCGCCCTTGCGGTAGGGGGCGAGCAAGTCGATGACCTTGATGCCCGTCTCGAAGATCTCGACGTTCGTGTTCTGATCGACGAACAAGGGGGCCGGCCGGTGGATCGGCAGCCGGCGCGTCGAGTTGACGGGGCCCTTCTCGTCGATGGGCTTGCCGACCACGTTGAGGATGCGGCCGAGCGTCGCCGTACCGACCGGCATCATGATGGGGCTGCCGGTGTCCGTGACGGGGGTGCCGCGAACGAGGCCCTCCGTAGTGTCCATTGCGATGGCACGGACGACGGACTCACCGAGGTGCTGGGCCACCTCGAGCACGAGATTGTCCTTCTCGGCCGAGATGTTGGGGTTCGAGAGCGTCAACGCGTTCAGGATGGTCGGGAGCTGCCCCGGGGGGAACTCAACGTCGACGACCGGACCGATGACTTGGATGATCTTGCCTTGGCTCATGCGCTCCTCGGGTCACCGGCCTTAGCCGGAGTCGCGCGCGAACTAGCATGATGCGGAAGGGACGCCAAGCCTGGCCTGCAGCTTGCTGCCAACTCGGCCCGAAGTGCGGCGAGCGCTTCCCGCATCTGTTCGTGGACGACAGCCCGAAGAGCGCGGTCCTCGCCCGCAAACAGCCGCGCGTCCACTGCAGGCAGAATGCGCACCTCGACCGCCTGCGGCCGGATCAAGAGGCTCCGCTTCGGCAAGATGTCCCGCGTGCCTTCGACGACGACCGGCACGATCGGCACGCCGGCACGCGCCGCGAGCCAGAACGCACCTCGGAAGAACGTCTTGAGCTCGCCGTCGTGCGAACGCGTGCCTTCGGGAAAGACGAACAGGCTGTTGCCGGCACGGAGCTCCCGTTCGCACTGGCGGAGCATGCGCCGGATGCTCGGCAGGTGGCCGCGCCGGAGCGGCACGTAGCCGTTCAGCCACATCGTCCAACCGAGGAACGGCGCGAAGAAGTTCGCGCGCTTCGAAACCCAGCGGTACGGGAGATACGTCGCGAACACCGCGAGGATGTCGACCATCGACTGATGGTTCGAGACGTAGACGCACGGGCCGCCCGGGAGCCCACGCTCGCGATCGACGACACGGACCGAAGCGAACGGCGCCCACGCGAGGTAATGCGCGCCCCAGAAGCTCGTGAACGCGTGCAGAGCGCGCTTCTTGCGGTCCCAGAGCGTGAGCGCCCAAATCGCGATCGCAGGGAAAAAGAAGAGCACGCACGTGGCCGCGAGGTAGGGCCAGTAGAGGGCGTTGTAGACCCTGAGTCCGACGGGGCCGAGCGGGCTCCGGGAGGGCATGCGCGCTCACCCTACCGCGCTCGCACGGGCGATGTCAGACTGTCGTCGTGGGTCGGAGGCAAATCCTGGTGCTTCGCTTCGAATACGTTGCATTTTCAGCCGCGCTCGGAGCGGGATCTCTCGCACTTTTCGGTTGTGGCGGACGTTCCGATCGACACGAGAACGGAGCGGCAAACGTCAGCGGGGGCACCGGGGCGGGCGCCGTCGGGGGCGACTCAGGGACCGGGGGCAGCGCTCCGGCGGGCGGCACCGGGCCGGTGCTCTCGCAGCTCGCGGCCCAGTGCCAATCGCTCGATACCTCCAACACGAACGCGGTCAGCGATGCGAAGCATTGCGACCCGACCAAGACCAACCAGTGCACCGCAAGCATCGATACCGGAGGAGTCTGCGGCTGCACGATCTTCGTGAACCCCGCGAATACCGACGCCATCGCGCGCGTGCAGGCGACCGCTCTCAACTTCCAAAGCCTGGGCTGTCAGGGCCTATTCGGCGAGTGCGGCGTGTGCGCCCAGGCGGTGAGCGGCCGGTGCGACGCAAGCGGCCAGTGCGAGACCGTTTTCGGCGACGAGCCGGGAGCCGGCGGCAGCGGCGGCATGGAGAACGGTAGCGGCGGGGCGGGCGCAGGCGGACGCCCGGGAGTCGGCGGGGCGGGCGGCGTCGCGGGAATGGCCAATGGCGGCAGCGGCGGCATGGCGGCCGGCGGGGCCGGCGGGGTCGATTCGACCGTTTGCGCCGCGGCAGTCGCAGCGAGCGCCCAGTCGTTCGTCGACGCGGGGGTGTGTGATCCGAACGCGGACGTCGAGCAATGCACGCAGAAGGTGAGCGAGGGTATCGGTTGCTCTTGTCCGGCCTTCGTGAATCCGGCGAACAGCGACGCGATCGCGGTCCTGACGAGCAGCGCGCAGCAGTACCAGGACGCTGGGTGCACGTTCAACGCCGTGTGCGGCGCGTGCCTCGCGCCCATTCGCGGTCAATGCGGCGCGGACGGCCACTGCATGCAGGTTGGCCCCGGGAGCGGGCGGAGCTGCAAGGTGAACGGCGTCGTCTACGCCGACGGCGAGAGCGACATCCCCTCCCCCGTCGACCTGTGCAACACGTGCAGCTGCTACGACGGCAATCTCGCGTGCACGCTGGCCGACTGCGGCCCGAAGCCGTGCCCCGAAGGGCAGAGCTATGGACAGGCCTGCGCGGAGTGCGGACCGACGGACGCCTGCGACGTCATCGAGTACGGCTGTTTCTGGCCGTGCTCGGCGGGCTGTGCCGATCGCAACCTGCTTTGCGTGAACGACATGTGCGTCGCGACGGCGTGCCGCTGAGGGTGCGGCGCGAGTCAGGCGCGTCACGGCGGCGTGCCCCACTCCACAAACACAAACGCTGCTAAGCGCGGCTCATGCGCTGCATGCTCGTGAGGCGACCCTGGTTCAGCTCGAGCACGCGGACGCCGAGGCGTGCGACGACCTCCGGATCCGTGGTCGTGAGCACGAGCGTGATGCGCTTTTCGTCACGGAGCTTCACGAGTAGATCGAGGACGAGCTGGCGCGTGGTCTCGTCGAGGCCCTGATCGGGATCGTCGAGGAAGACGAAGTTCGGGTCGATCGCGAGCGCGCGCGCGAGGCCGACGCGCTGGCGCACGCCGACCGAGAGATAGGCGGGCAACGTGTGAAAGTCATGCTGGGCGACGCGCAGGTCGCGCAAGGCGTCGCGCCCGCGCTGGGCGATCTCGGCGTCGTCGAGGCCGAGCACGTCGGCGTGGTAGCGCAGCGCGAGCAGCACGTTGTCGAGCGCCGTGAGGTTCGCGAACAAGCCGCCGTGCTGGAACACGAAGCCGCGCCGGATGCCGTGGCGTACGAGCTCGCTCGGGCGCGTCACGCTGGGCGCGTGTCCGTCGAGCAAAACGCGGCCCGTGGTCGCGGGGAGCAGCCCGCCGAGCAGGTAGAGCAGCGTCGATTTTCCGACGCCGTTCTCGCCCGTGAGCACGAGCGTCTCACCGGGCGAGACGCGCAGGCTGGTCTCGAGCAAGACCCAGATCGTTCCGTAGCGGAACGTCGCATTCTCGAGCACGAGGCCGGGCTGCAAGGCTTCGCCCGAACCCTAACACGCGGGCCGCGCGCTATCGCAGCGACGGACCGACCGTCCAATAGAAGAGCGCGGTCGCCGCGGTGTTGTACGCGACGCAGCCGAGGAGGCTCATCACGACGGCCTTGCTGGCCATTTGGGGCACCTCGGTCGGCGAGCTTTTGACCTGCAGGCCGTAGTGGCACGAGAGCCAGCCGACGATGGTGCCGAGCCCCACGCCCTTCACCAAAAACAGCGCGAGATCGTAGACGGTGACGGCGCCCGCGAGGCCGTTCTGCAGGGCGCCGAGCCCGATGTTCGCGATGGCGAGGCCCATCGCCGCCGTGCCGAGCAGTGAGATCGCCGCGAAGTAGACCATCAGGATGAGCACGCTGGCGATCGACGCCACGAGGCGCGGCATCACGATGAAGCGCGGCGGATCGATGCCGAGCGAGGTGAGCGCGAGGATTTCGGAGCTCACCATCATGTTGCCGAGCTCGGTCGCGATCGCGGTACCCGAACGCCCCGCGACGACGATGGCCGTGATGAGCGGAGCGAGCTCGCGCAAGACGACGGCGATGAGCACTTTGCCGATCAGCGCCGAGTCCGCCGACGGCACCATGAGCTCGGTCTGAATCACGATGGTCGCGCCGAGCAGGACGCCGACGCTGCCGATCAGCGTGACGGCCTGAAACCCCGTGTAGAAGATCTGAAGCAGGAGCACGCGCCGGACGACGCGCCCGGCCGCGACGCCCGGCGTCCGCAGTGTGAGCACGGCCGCACCGAGCGTCGCGAGCAGGGCCAGACCCCGCCGGTAACGGTCGATGGCGGCGTGCCCGAGCCTGCCGACGAAGGTGAGCTCGGGCGCCCGGCTGTGGCGCGGGTCGAACGGCAGGGTCGAGCGCACGGCTCGCCCCCCGCTATGCCTTCAACGCGGCAAGCTTGGTCTTGGCCTCGTCGAGCGTCGCGTCCGTCTGCAGCGCGCGCTCGTACATTTGGACGGCCTTGGGCTTTTCCCCGAGCTTGTCGTGGATATCGCCGAGTCGCACGAAGACGAGGGCCTTCTTGATCGGGCCGCCGTCGTCGAGCTTCTGGAGCAGGAGCGCGCGGTACATCTGCTGCGCCTTCTTCAGATCCCCGACGTTCAGCGCGACCTCGCCCAGCAGGGCGAGCACCGCAACGTTCCCGGGTTCGATGCGGAACGCCTTGTCGAGCTCTTCGAGCGCGCGCTGGCCGTTGCCGTCGGCGAGGTAAGCGCTCGCGAGCCGCCGGTGGATCTCGGCGAGCTCCTTCGTGCGCTTGGCGCCGTAACTCTGCACGATCTTCTCGAGCACCTCGGCCGCCGCCTTGCCGCGTCCGGACGCGTTGTACTCGTCGCAGAGCGCGAGCAAGAGCTCGCGGTCGTCGGGTTTGATTTGCGACGCGCGGTCGAGCAGCGCCGCCGCCGCGCCGTGATCGCTGCGCTTTTCTGCCTGAATTTGTGCGGCTTGGCGCAAGAGCTTCACCTGCTGGTCGGCGCCGCTCGCGAGCTCGGCGTCGCGCGCGATGAGCCCGGCCAGCTTGTCCCATGCCGTGGTGGCCTCGTAGAGCTTGCGTAGCCGCTCGCGCAAATCGACGTTGCGCTCTTCCGCCGCGAGCCCGCGCTCGAGCGCCGCCGCTGCCTTCTCCTTCGAGCCGAGCTGCTCCTCGACGTCCGCGAGCGACAGCGCGAGGCGCACGGCCTCGGCGCCGTGACTCGTCGCGAGCAGCTTGTCGAGCGCCGAGGCGGCTTGCTCGAGCCGGCCCTCGCTCGCCGAAAGCCGCGCGACGCACTCGAGCGCTCCGCGGTGACCGGGCTCGCGCTCGAGCACGCTCTGATACGTCTCGATCGCGCGGGTGCGATCGTTCAGGCGCGTCTCGTAAATTTCGCCGAGGCGTACCTGGAAGCGAAGCTCGGATTGGGCGTCGCCACGCGCGCGAGCCGCGTCGATCTGCGACGAGAGGAGCTCGGCGAGCTCCTCGTCACGCTGCGTCTTTTCGTAGAGCTCGCTCAGGACGACGACGGCCTCGGCGCGTCCGGGATCGTCCTCGAGCACGGCGCGGACGAGGTCGATGGCGGTGTCGGTGGAGCCGAATTTCTCGGCGTTGAGCTTGGCGAGCTCGAGCCTGAGCTCACTGCGCTTCTCGGGGCTGTCGCTGAGGTCGACGAGCCGTTCGAGCAAACGCCCGAGCTCCTGCAGCCGCTCGGAAGACGCGAGCAGCGCGCGCAGCGCCGCGGCGGCGTCGAGGTCGGACGGATCGTCCTCGAAGAGCTGCTCGAAGAGCTCGATGGCGCGCGTCGGGTCGTTGAGCTTGTCGCGCGCGGTGATGGCGGCCTGCCGGCGCAAGCGCCGGACCTCGTTGGCGTCCATCTCGACCTCCGACTGGCGGACGAAGAGGGCGAACGCCTCCTTGTAGTTGCCGGACGCCTCGGACAAGGTCGCGAGCTCGGAGAGGGCCCAGCGGTTCGTGTCGTCCTGGTCGAGCAGCTCGCGCAGGAGCGTCTCGGACAGACCGCGATCGCCGAGTCCGTCCGCCAGCACCTTGGCCTGCCGGTAAAACTCCGAGCGTCGATCCTCGTCCGCGGAGAGTTTGGCGCGCCGCCTGAGCGTCTCGACGAGGTCGCGCGCGCGGCCGGAGCCACGCTGCAAATCCTCGAGTTGCTCGAGGATTTCGTCGTTCACGGGGTCGAAGTCGAGGCCGCGCACGAGCGCCGCTTCGGCCGCGGTCGGGTCGTTCGCGCGGTCGCGCAGCCAGCGCGCGAGCCGCAGCGAGAGCGCGCAGGCGAGCTCGGGCGCGATGCCGTCGCGGTGTTCTTCGATCGCGGTACGCAGCGCGTTCGCGGCGTTCGTCCAGGCGCCCGTGAGCGACGCGAGCCGCTCGATCTCGTCGAGCAGCGTCGGGTCCCCGGGCGCCTCGGCGAGCCCTTGCTCGAGCACGGTTTGGCCGCGTGAGGGATCGCGCGCTTCCTGTTCGAGCACCTGCGCGAGCCGCAGGCGCATCTCCGAACGCGCCTCGACGCCCTCGGCGAAGCTCACGCGCTTTTCGTAGAGGCCGGCGAGCTTCTCCGTGCTGGACTGAGCGCGGTACACGCCTTCCAGGATCTCCGCGGCTTCTTCGAAGAGGTCGCGTTCGGCCGCGAGCCGCTCGAGCAACGTCACCGACGGGGCGTGGCCCGGCACGCGTTCGAGCGCCGAACGCAGCGAGCCGAGGGCGCGCGCCGCGTCGCCCAGGTGATCGACCTGCAGCTCGGCGAGGCGGTGGTAGAGCCCGGCTTGCAGCTCGCCGTCGAACTCGACGCCCACGCGGCGTTCGAGCACGTCGGCCACTTTGTCGAGCTGGTTCGTCCCGACGTAGAGCCGATCGAGCGCGGCGAGGAGCTCGGGCTGATCGCCCGCTTGCTCGACCGCCTTTTCGTAGGCGTCGATCGCGCGTTTCTTGTCGCCGAGACGCTCGTTCGCGACGACGCCGAGCCGCACGTAGAGCTCGCGAGCCACCTCCGGTTCGAACGTCGCGGCGGCGCGCTCCGACAGCGCGTCGGCGTAGCGCTCCCAGCTGCCGCCCGCTTCGGCGAGCCGCGCGATTTCGGCGTGGAGATCCTCGGCCTCCGGACGCTCGGTGAGAGCGCGCAAGAGCACCGTTTCGGCCTCGGCGGGCTTGCCGAGCTTGCCTTCGAGCACCTCGGCGATGGCCCAGAGCGTCTGCGTGCGCTCCGCGGCTTCCGACTCCGCGGACAGGCGGAGCTCGAGCACGGCGACGAGCTTCTCCCAGCGTTCGGTGCTGCGGAGCACGGGCACGAGCACCTCCGCGGCGCGGCGCCGTAGGTCCTCGTGCGCCTCGCCGAGCGCGACGGCGCGCTCGACCGCTTCGGTATCGCTCGGTTCTTGCTCGAGCGCTCGCCGGTACTCCTCGAGCGCCTCTTCGTAGCTCGAGAGCTTCTCGGCGAGCACGGCGCCCATGCCCTTGTGCAGCGCCGCGCGCTCGGCGGGCGTCTGGGCGAGGCCCGCCTGGGTGCGCAGGTTCTCGAGCAGCTCCGACCAGAGCTCCTCGGCGCGATACAAGCGATCGAGCGCGGCGAGCACCTCGGCGTCGCCCGGCTTGGCCTCGCGCGCCCGCACGAGCGCGTCGATGGCGCGTGGCCGGTCGGCGAGCTTCGTCTCGTAGCACTTGGCCGCGGCGACCAAGAGGCCGTGCTTGAGCTCGCCGTCGTCGTCGCCGGAGAGCTCGACACGCCGCTCGTAGAGCTCGACGAGTCGCGCGGCGTCGCCTTCGGCTTCGTAGAGCTCGATCAGGCAGTCGACGGTGAACGCGCTCGTCGGATCGAGCTCGCTCGCGCGCGAATACGCGGCGATGGCGCCGGCGCGATCGTCGAGCACGTCGCGCTTCACCTCGCCGACGCGACGGAGCAAGGAGGCGCGCTCCTCGTCGTCGAGCACGACCTCGGCCTTGGCGGAGAGCACGCTCACGAGCGCGGGCCAATCGCTGAGCAGCGTCGCGAGCCGCTCCATGGCGTCGAGCGTGCTCGCGTCCGACGGATCGGTCGCGTAAAGCTGGTCGTAGGCCCAGAGAGCGCGGCGCGGATCGTCGCGTTCCTTGTCGTGGACGCGGGCGAGCACGGCGTAGTAGTCGCGCGCGCTCACGAGATCCGGGTGGTCACCGAGGATCTCCTGGTACGTCGTCGCGAGCTCGTCCCACGCCTGCGTTTCGGCGGCGAGCCGCTCGTACTCGGCGCGCACGTCGGCGTCCTCGGGGTCGAGCCGCAGGGCGGTGCCGTTCGCGCGGCGGGCGCGCTTTTTGTCGTTGCCGCGCTGCTCCCAGAGCTCGGCCGTCTCGCGCAGCACGGCGACCTTCTCGCTGTCGCTCGCGAGCGCGAAGCGGTCCTCGTTGAGCTGCACGAGCCTTCGCCAATCGTCCGCGGCCTGGTAGAGCGGCCGCAGGATCTCGACCACGCGCTCCTTGAGCCCGTCGGTCTGTCGCAGCGTGTCGAGCTCCGCGATGGCTTCGGCGTGCCGTGCGTCGATGCGCACGATCTCCTCGAGTTGGTCGACCGCGCGCTCGGCTTGGGCGAGCTTCAGGTACAGACGGGCGAGCGCCAGCCGGTACACGATGCCTTGTTCGGGTCGCTCGGCGAGCTCCGCGCGACGCAAGTAGAGCTCCGCGAGGTCGTCCCAGCGCTCGCGCTCGCGATAGAGCTCGACCAAGGCGTCGAGCGCGACGGCGTCGCGGTCGTCCACCTCGATGGCGGCGCGATACGTCTCGATCGCCTGGTCCGGCCGCGCGAGCTCGCGCCGTTCGAGCAGCGCGATGGTGTGGAGCAGCGCGAGCCGCTCGGCGGCATCGAAGCGGTGCTCCAGCGCCTGGCGATGGAGCTTCACGCGGTCTTCGTGCAGCTGCTCGCGGACGAGGATCTTGTCGACGGCGTCGAAGAGCGACTTGCTGTCCGGCTCGAACTCGAGCGCACGCCGGTAGAACGCGAGCGCTCGCGGCGGCTGCCCGATTTGGTCGAACAGTTCGCCGGTGCGGCGCGCGAGTTTCGAAGTGGTGTGATCGTCGCTCGTCGCCTGCTCGAGCTCGTAGGCATAAATTTCGGCGAGGCGCTGTTCGGCGCCCGCGACGCGCGCGAGGCGTTCGAGCTCGGCCATCGCCTTCGCGTCCGAGAGGTCCTCGTGGAAGAGCTTCGCCGTCGTCTCGAGCGCCGAGCGATAGTCCTCCTGCTGCTCTTCGTAGAGCTGCGCAAGTCGGGTCAAGAGATCGCGGCGCGAGTCCGGATCGGACGCCACCTCGAGGCGAGCCTCGAGCACGCCACGCACGCGTGCCCAATCGGCGCGCGCGAGGTAGACCGGCTCGAGCAGCTCCGCTGCACGCGCGCGCTGCTCCGGCTGCTTGGCCTCGCCGAGCAAGCGTTCGAGCTCGGCGATCGCGCCTTCGTGCCGCCGATCGACGCCGAGCGCCTGCTCGAGCTCCTCGAAGGCGCGCTCCGCGTCGCCGAGCCGCCGCGACGCGACGCCCGCAATCTTCACGCGCAAGTTGCCGAGGTCGCCGCGCCGCGCGTCGACCTGCCGCTCGTAGAGCGCCAAGAGATCCGACCAGCGCTCGACACTCGTGTAGAGCCCTTCGAGCGCGAGCAGCGCTTCGTCCTCGAGTCCGAGCTCGAGGATCGTCTCGTACACCTCGATCGCGCGCGCCTTGTCGTCGAGCACGCCCGACAAGAGCTTCGCGCGGCGGTAGAGCAGCCGCTTGCGCTCGTCGTCCGACGGGGCGACCTCGGCGCGCCGCTCGAGCACCTCGAGCAGGTGCGGCGCGTCGCCGGCTTCTTCGTACAGCGCTTCGAGCGCTTCGAGCGCCTGCGGTTCGTCCGCGCGGAGCTCGAGCGCCTTGTTGTAGTACTCGCGGGCGAGCGTCGTGTCCCTGAGCTCGAGCCGCGCGATGCGCGCGATCTTGAGCATCACGCTCAGCTGGAGCTCGCCATCGAAGATGCCGCCCACGACGTCGCAGAGCAGCTTCACGTAGTCGGCCTGGCGCCCCGTCGCGCTCGCGAGCCGCTCGAGGTTCGAGAACCAGACCTCGAGGTCGACGTGACCGACCGCCTGCCGCACCGCGCGCACGGCGTAATCGAAGGCGCGGTTGCCGTCGCCGAGCGGGCCGCGCGCGACCTGCATGGCCGTCTCGAGCAGGTGCACCTTCTCGACCGCGTCCTCGGTCGCCGCGACCTCGATTTCGAGGGCGTGGAGCAGCTTCTCGTTCTCGCCTTCGGCTTCGTAGAGCGGCCGCAGGATTTGCGCGACTTCACGGCGCGTGGCCGCGTCGTTCGAGTCGAGCAGCGACTCGAGGGCGGCGCGGCTCGGCGCGTGACGCGTGTCGAGCGTGAGCGCGCGCCGGTACACGTCGATCGCCGCGCGAACGTCGTTGCGCCGCACGCGTTCGAGATCGCCCAGCTTGGCGAAGAGCTCGAGCCGAACCGAGTCGCTCTCGGCCACCTCGAGGTGGCGCGTGTACGTGTCCGCGAGGTTGTCCCAGCTCTCCGCGGCCGCGAACAACGCCTCGAGCGCCTCGAGCGCCGGGCTCGTCGGCCCGAACTCGTCGATCAGCGTCTGGTACTCGTCGATCGCCTCGGGCCCCGCAGCGAGCTTCTTCCAGAGCACCTCGGCCGAACGCGAGAGTAGGGCGCGGCGCGTGTCGCCTTCGTTCGAGAGATCGCGACGCCGGCGCAGCACCTCGACGAGATCACGGTAGCGCTCCGTCTTCTGGTAGAGGCGATCGAGCGCGGAGAGCGCGAGATCGTCGTCGGGGATGTCGTCGAGACGCGAACGCCAGGCCGAAATAGCGCCGTCGCTGTCGTCGAGCACGGTCTCGCTGAGCTCACCGAGGCGAGCGAGGAGCTCGCCGCGAATGCTCGAGCTGTCCTCGAGCCGGATCTCGATGCGGAGCATCTCCGCGAGGCGCTGGTTGTCGCCGAGCGCGATGTAGAGCCGCTCGAGCGAGCGCGCCGGCGGCAGCGACAGGCGCGGATCGTTCGGATCGAGCTCGAGCACGCGGCGGTACACCGTCTCCGCGCGCGCGCGATCGCCTAGCCGCTCTTCGTAGAGCACGGCTACGCGCGTCAGAATTTCGCCCTTCAGAGCCACCGCGGACGTCCCGGCGGCAGCTTCCGTCAGCACCTCCGCGACGCGCGCGTAGGCGTCGAGGCGCGAGCCGATCTCGATCAAGCGATCCCGCGCGTCGCCGTCGCTCGGATCGAGCGGGACGAGGCGCGCGTAGGTGTCGAGCGCCGCGGGATCGTCGCGCAACCGCTCGTTGCGCAGCACGGCGATACGGCGCAAGAGCTCGCGCGTTTCGTCGGGCGTCGCTTCGGTGTCGGCGTCGAGACGCGTCGCGAGCACGCGCGCGAGGTCACGCACCTCGTCGCGCGTCTCGTACACGACTTCGAGGATGCGGGCCGCGCGCACGCGCAAGCTGCCGATCTCGAGCAGGCGCTCCGCGAGCTTCTTCGCGTCGGGGTCGTTCACGCGCTCGCGCAGCACGTCCTCGACGTGCGCGATCGCCTTGTCGGGCTGGTGCAGGTCGAGCTGCAGGCGCGAGAGGCGGAGCTTGAGATCGAGCGCGTCCTCGCCGACGGCCGTTTCGAGCCGCCGCTCGAGCAGCGCCGCAAGCTCGCTGTCTTTGCCGGCGCGCGTGTAGAGCCGATCGAGGGCCCGCACCGCGGTCTCGTGATACGGGTCGATCGCGAGGATGCGCTCGTAGTGGCGCGTCGCTTTGACGGAATCCTCGATGATCTCCTCGCAGACGAGCGCCACCTCGGCGAGCATCTCGACCTTGCGCACGGCGTCGTCGCTCGCCTCGACGGCGCGATCGTAGAGCGCTTCGAGCTCGGGCCAGCGCTCGGCCGCGGTGAGGATGTCCTTGAGCCGCCGGAACGCCGTTTCATTGCCCGGGCGCAGCGTGAGGACGCGCTCGAGGTACGGCGTCGCACCGATGGGATCGCCGAGCTTGTCCTCGTGGAGGTGCGAGGCGCGATCGCAGAGCTCGACCTCGACCTCGGGCGAAAGCTTGCCGCGGAGCACCTCGCGATAAACCTCGGCGAGATCCGTTGGGCGCCCGGCCTCGGTCGCGAGCGCTTCGGCGCGCTCCCAGAGCCCGAGCTCTTCGGGCGACTCGCGCAGGGCGCCGAGCATCACGTCGAGCGCCTTGCCGAACGAGCCGAGCTTCTTTTCGTGGACCTCGGAGAGGCGCAGCTCGAGCGGCAGACGCTCCTTGGCCCCCGTCGTCTCTTCCAGCAGGATCGCGAGCGTGCGCGCTTCACCGCGGCCGTCGCCCGTCTCGGCGTAGCGCTCGGCGAGCACCTCGGCCGCGCGCGCTCGCGCCGCCTTCACGTCGAGCAAGCGTTCGAGCACGCCGATGGCCCGCGCGCTACTCGCGGGGTAGGCGAGCGCGTCGACCGCGGACGCGAGCGCGTCGAGCGGCCGTTCGAGCTTGCCGAGGTAGAGCTCCGCGAGCGCGACCTGGCTCTCCGCGCGCTCTTCACCGGAGAGCTGTTCGCGCCGCTGCTCCATGACGGCGGTCGCGCCGGCCGCGTCGTCGAGTGACAGCAAGAGGCGCGCGAGCGTGACGAGCGCGTCCGAATCCGTCGGCTCGATCTCGAGCTCGCGACGGTAGAGCGCGACGGCCCGTTCCGGCGCGTCGAATACGTCTTCTTCGAGCACGGCCCATTCGCGCAGGAGCGCAAGTCTCTCGCTCTGGCTCGCCGCGTTCTTCACACGTACGTCGAAGAGCTGACGCAGTTCGTCACGCCGATCGAGCTGGCGCAAAATGCGATCGAGGGCGAGGGCGGCGTCCTGGTCGGTGGCGTCGCGCTCGAGCAGCGTTTGATAGGTCCGGATCGCGTCGTCGGGCCGCGCGAGTTCCTCGGCGAACACGCGCGCGAGCTTGAGCTCGAGCGCGCGGCGCAGATCGCCCGCCGGCGCCGCGCCCGGCGACGACGTCTGCACCTGGCTCGGCTCGTCCCCACCCTTCTTTTTCTTCTTTTTCTTACCCGCCGCCGGCGCCTCGCCGCCCGACGCCGCCGCAGCGGGCGCCGCGGCGGGAGAGCTCTCCATGCTGGCGAGGCGCGCTTCGATCGCCTCGACGAAGCTCTCCCAACTCCCGGCCGCGCGCGACGCGTCCTCCAAGATGTCGAGAGCGACGGGACTGTCGGGCGCAAGCTCGTAAGCACGACGCGCGTAGCTCGCCGCGGCGCGCCGATCCGAGAGCTGCTTGCCCGCGATTTCGACGAGCCGCGCGAGGAGCTCGAGCTTCTCGTCCACGCCCGTGGCGCGCTCGACGAGCTGCTCGTAGAGCGCAGGCAGGCGGCCCCACTTCTCGTCCTTTTCGTAGAGGGGGATCAGCGCGCGCACGGCGCGCGTGTCGTTGGGCTCGGTCGCGAGCACGCGCTCGTAGGAGCGGAAGGCGCGTTCCGGCTGCCCGAGGCGGCCCTCGAAGACGGCCGCGGCGCGGTAGCTCAAGTCGATCTTCACCGCCGGATCTTTGGCGCGATCGGCGGCGGTGCTCAGCACCTCGGAGAGGCCCTCGAAGTCGTTTTGGGTCGCGTAGAGCTCGGTGAGCCCGTCGTAGTCGCCGGTCGCGAGGCACGCGTCGCGCAGGACGCGCAGCGCGCGCTGGTGCCCCGGCTGGAGCTCGAGCACGCGGCGCCAGGCTTTGGCCGCCGCTTTCGCGTCGCTCAAGTGGTCGGCGTAGACGGTGCCGAGCTTCTGCAAGACGACGAGCCGCGCGCCGTCGTCGGTGAGCACCTCGGCGCGCCGCTCGAGCGCGTCGGCGAGCGAGGCCCAGTCCTTCGCGCGCTCCGAGTGACGTTCGAGCGCGTCGAGCACGTCGAGCCGCGTGGCATCGCTCGCGAGGATTTCACGATAGAGCCTGACGGCGTCGTCGCCGCGGTTCAGCCGCTCGGAGGCGAGCTGCGCCATCTCGAGTCCGAGCGCCGCGCGGGTCGGACCTTGAGCGTCTTCCTGTTCGAGCTTGAAGAGATCGTAGAGGTGCGACCAGGCGCGGCGCTTCCGGTAGAGCTCCTCGAGGCGCTCGCGCGCTTCGCGATCACCCGGTTCGAGCTTGAGCAGGGCCGCGTACGCGTCCGCCGCGTTTTGCGCGTTCGAGAATTGCTCGAGCCAGCGCCGTCCGGCGAGGCGATAGAGCTGCTTCTTCTCTTCGAGGTCCGGCGTGATCTCCGCGAGCTTGAGCTGGTAGGTGATCATGTCGCGCGCGCGACCGAGCCGGTCGTAGAGCGCCACGATCTCGCGCATCTCCCCCGCGTCGTGCTCGTCGAGCTTGTCGTCGAGCTGGACGATTTGATTGAGCACGCTGAGGAGCGCCGTGTCGTTCTTGATGTACTCGCGGTAGATCGTCGCGACTTCACGCAGCACACCGAGCCGCGCCTGGTACGCGTCGGCCGGCAGCCGCTCGAGCTGCTGGCGCAAGAGCTCGACGAGCGCGTTGTGGCTCTGCGTCTGCTTGTAGAAGCCCTTGAGCTTCTCGCGTGCCTCGGCGTTGTCGGGGTCGTTGCGCAGGACCGCCTTGTATTGCTCGATTGCCTTCTGCGCGTTCGCCTGGCCTTCCGCCAGACGCCCGAGCTCGGCCGCGATCCCGGCCTTCTCCTTCGAGCCGTCCTTGAGCGAGCGCTGGGCCGCGCCGAGCACGTCCATCAAGCGCCCGTCGTCGCCGAGCGCCGTGCAGTACTCGCGGTAGAAAGCGAGCATCGCCTCGTTCGCCGGTTCGACCTTCGCGATGCGTGAAAACCACGGATCGGCGGCGCGCGCGTGCTCGAGCTTCTTCCAGTAGAGCATCGCGATCTGGAGCATGTCGCCGACGAGCTCCGTCTCGTTGACCTTCTTCGAAGCGAGCTCGCGCTCGTAGAGCGCGACGAGCTCGGCCCAACGCGCGTGCGTCGAGTAAAAGCTCGTCAAGAAATCCATCGCCTCGGTGTAGCTCGGCGAGACGCGCAGCACGCCCTCGTACGCGCGCGCGGCGCGCTCCTGATCCGCGAGGTGTTGCGCCTGGACGCGCGCGAGACGCACGCCCGCCGCGACGCGTTCGACCGGATTCTCGGCGCGGTCCGCCAAGCGCTCGAGCACGCGTGCGACCTCGTCCCAACGTCCCGCTCGGCGATGCACGAGCTCGAGCAGCTCGGCGGCGCGCTCGTTCGCCGGATCGAGACGCACGGCTTGCTCGAGCCGCTCGACGGCCGTCGACAGATCGGACCCCTCGGTCCCGAAACGCACGTCCATTTCGGCCGCGTGCATGAGGAGGGAGCTCCGGTACGTGTCGTCCGTCGCCGCCGCGATCTCCTCCAAATACTTCTGCGAGAGCTCCGCGGCGCGGCCGCGTTTCTCCTCGAGCTCGTCGATGGCGACGGACGCCGCCTGGTCGTTCGGATCGAGTTCGACGATGCGCAGGCACGTCACCGCCGCCGACTCGTCGTCGTACAGCCGATCCTTCAAGACCTGCGCTTGCTCGCGCAGGACGCCGAGCTCAGCGGGCGTGCCCGCTGCGGCCGCGACGGCAATGTCGAGCAGTTGTGCAACTGCTTCCCACTCGCCGCGCGCGGCGTGACGCTCGCGCGCCGCGACGAGCAAGCGTTGTAGCTCCTCCCCCGAAAGATCCCCTCCGCTTTCCTTAACTGCGCTCCTGAGCGCAGACCAGCTCGCCTCGGTGTCGGGCTCCCCCTGGAGCTTGCCGAGCACGGTTCGGATCGTCTGAGAATCCATGTCACCCACTTCTGTCGCGAGGAGCGCGGCACTCCTCCTAAAGGGACGAGCAGACTACGCCGCGGCGCGCATCGTTACAAGACTCGCAAGCCGCGGAAACAGAGGGAGATTTTGCTGCTAAGGTGCCTTCGGCTCGCCCTTGCCGCGCGCAGCCGCTCCCGGCCCTACGTCGGCGCGCGCGGCGGCGAGCAGGCGACGTTGCTTGCCGACGATCGCACGCTCCGCACCGCCGCGCTCGGCATCCGACAAGGTGCGCTCGGCTTCGTCGAAGCGACGGAGCTCGATCAGCGCGAGCGAACGGCCGAGCATGGCGTCCGTCCGCTTCGGACGCTCGGCCAACACCGCGTCGTACTCGCGCAGCGCGTCGTCCGGACGCTCGCGCATAAAGGCGAGCGTCGCGAGACCTACATGGTTCTCGAGCGCGCGAGGATCGGCCACGAGGCCGGAATGATAGGCTGTTTCCGCCGCCGTTTCGTCACCGAGCTTCAAGCAGACGAGGCCGAGGGCGTGCCAGACTTCGGCGTCACGCGCATCTCTCCGGAGTGATTCTTCGAGGCGGGGACGGGCGAGCTCGAGCTCACCCCAGCGGGCGCTACGCATGCCGCCGGTCTTCGGTCCGACCGGGTCGCGAGGGGCGACCTCGGCCGCGCGGTCGTACAGCTCGAGCGCCTCGTCATAGCGGTGAGCGAGCTCGAGCGCGTGGCCGAGCTCGAGCCAGGGCAGTGGGCTCGCGGGCCCAACTCGAGCGGCCAGCGTTTCGGCGTCCGCGCGAGCACGACCGAGATTGCCCTCGAGCCCGTCGATACGGATCAACAATCGGCGCGCCACGACGTCCTCGGGATGCGCGGCGAGACGCTTGCCGAGCAGCGCCTCGGCCTCGACGTACCGGCCGCGGTCGGCGAGCACGACCGCCTGCCCGAGGACGTCCGCTCGTGTCGCGCAGCCGGCAAGCGCGAAAAGGAGCCCCAGGGTCGCTACGAGCGAACGGCGCACGGTGCCATGGTACTTATCCGCAGCCGCATGTCGAACAGCGAGGTTTCGCGGGTCGTGATCATGGGCGCGGGGCAGATGGGAGCCGGGATCGCGCAAGTCTGCGCGGGGGCCGGCATCGCCGTGTCGCTCGCGGACGTGAGCGCGGAACGCGCGGCCGAGGGCAAAGCGCGCATCGAACGCCAGCTCACGCGGCTCGCCGAAAAGGGCAAGACGACCGTCGAGGCGAACCGCGAGCTCCTCGCGCGCATCACGCCGTCGGCTACGGGTGCGTTCGCGACGGCCGACGCGGCCATCGAAGCCGCAACGGAGGAGCGAGGCGTGAAAGCCAAGCTGCTGCGCGAAGCCTCGGCCGCCCTACCCGAGCACGCGTTGCTCCTTTCGAACACGTCGAGCATCTCGCTCACCTGGCTCGCGGCGCAGACGAGCCGTCCCGAGCGTGTCGCAGGCATGCATTTCATGAACCCAGTGCCGCTGATGCAGCTCGTCGAAGTGGTGCACGGCCTGCAAACGAGCGGAGAAACCGCGGCTCGCGTCGCCGCGTTCGCCGTGCGGCTCGGTAAGACGGTGATCACGAGTCAGGACCGGCCCGGCTTCATCGTGAACCGCATGCTGATCCCGTTCTTGAACGAGGCGTGCTTCGCGCTCGAGGAAGGAATCGGCTCGGCGCCCGACATCGACGCTGGCGCCCGCCTCGGCCTGAATCACCCGCTCGGACCGCTCGAGCTCGCCGATCTGATCGGGCTCGACACCGTGCTCTTCATCGCCGAGATCCTCCATCGCGATCTGGGCGACGACAAGTACCGGCCGGCGAGCGGACTGCGTAACCTCGTCGCTGCGGGCTGGCTCGGTAAGAAGAGCGGGCGGGGCTTTTACCGCTACGACGCCCAGGGCAACCGCCTCGAACCATCGATTCCAAGCTGGAGCACGGCATGAGCACCCACCTTCTCCTCACTGAAGACGGCCCGGTCGCGGTTCTCACCCTGAACCGCCCCGAAAAGCTGAACGCGCTCGACGCGGCCTTGCTCGCCGAGGTGGCAAGCGTGACGGCAGAGCTCACGGCACGCCCAGGTCGGACGCGCCCGCGCGTCCTGATCCTCACGGGCGCGGGCGACAAAGCGTTCGCGGCCGGAGCCGACGTGGCCGAGCTCTCGACGCTCACCCCCGCCGAAGCACGCGCCGTCAGCGCCAACGGCCACCGTGCCGGGCGCACGCTCGAGGAGGCGCCGTTTCCGGTGATCGCGGCGGTGAACGGCTTTGCGCTCGGCGGCGGCTGCGAGCTCGCGCTCGCGTGCGACTTCATCTACGCGTCCGACAAGGCGCGCTTCGGGCAGCCCGAGGTCGGACTCGGACTCGTGCCGGGCTTCGGCGGTACGCAGCGCCTCGCTCGGCGCGTCGGCATCGGGCACGCACGCGAGCTCGTGTACACGGGCTCCCCCCTCGGCGCAGAACGCGCGCTCGCGATCGGGCTCGTGAACGCGGTGGTTCCGCACGCGGAGCTCGCAGCACGCGTGCGCGCCGTCGCGGACACCATCGCCGCACGCCCGCCGCTCGCCGTCGCCGCCGCCAAGCGCCTGCTCTTGCACGGACCGGAGGCGGACCTGCGCGTAGCGAACGAGCTCGAAACCGAGGCGTTCGGTGCGCTCTTCGCGACGCACGACGCACGCGAAGGCACGCGCGCGTTCGTCGAAAAACGCACGCCCGCGTTCGACGGCACCTGACGCTCGACGGCACCCGACGTGAACGCAAGACTTTCGCTCGCAACGCTCCTCACCGCGGCGCTCCTCCCGTCCTGCCACGGCTGCAGCGACGAAAAGCCGTATACGCCGTTCGGCACGACCACCGCGCTGCCCTCGGGAGAAGCGAGCGCGCCGGCTCCGAGCGCGTCGGCTGCGCCGTCCGCTTCCGCGAGCGCGGCCCTCTCCGCCGAACCCGCCGTGCGCGCGCCGAGCGGCGCTACCGAATGGCAGCTCGGCGATCGCAAGCTCGAGGCGCCGCCCGGCTACGTCTTCGAACAAGCCCTGCAGGCGAATTTCGCCGGCGACGCGCTCGAAGCGGTCGTGTGGCTCGTCGCCGACGCCACGGACGCCGGGCCGCGCTCGCTCGGCGAGCTCTGGCTCTACCCCACGGCCGGGACGCCCAAGAAGCTGCTCGAGCTTCCGGGGTTCGTGCCGAGCGGGCCCGGTTGCAAGCTCACGACCGACCTCGTGCGGAGCGGGCCGCACACCGTCGCGCTCGACACGCGCGGAGAGTGCACGGGAGCGCTCATTGCGCGCTCACCCGTGGGCGCGCTCGTCGTCGTCGAACCGCACGCCGACGTTCCCGTGCTGCTCACGTTGCGCGTGGCGGCGCCGGCCCCGGGTGAAGCGCTCGCCGTGCGCGTCAATTCGGCCGACCGCGACGGCGACGGCCGCGACGATATCGAGGTGACGGTGACCGGCGGCGCGGGCGTCCCGAGCGCGAAGGGCGCCGCGGCGGGCCTACCGGAGATCTCGGCGCCGCTCGTCTGGCTCGACCGCGCCGCGGGGATCTCGCGCGACGCCTCCGAGCCGCAGCACACGCTCGTGCATCTGGCGCAAGCGACGGCGGGTCACGCGAAGACGAAGAAGCTCGCCGACGAGGTTCTTCACGCCGTTTCGAACGAACGGCGCCTGCTCGCGAGCTTGTGCGCCGAGAGCTCGACGCCGCGCGTCTTCGACGCCGACGGCGAACCCATCGCGTGCGGCTCGCCCTCGGCCATCGTCGATGCGCTCGCGACGGCGGAGCTGGCGGCCGACCTCGCCTTGGGTCGCGTGCTCGACGCGTTCGGCGTGCTCACGCGCGACGGCTGGTACTTCGGGAAAACGTCGACGAACGTGCGGCAGAAGCTCGAACGGCAACTGCTCGACGCCGTCGAGCCCGTGACGGCCCTCGTGAAGATCCTCGAGCCGCTGCCCGCAGGGCTCGAACGCGCGCCGCGTTACAGCCCGCTCGCGTTCGACCCGGGCGGCAACGTGTTCGTCCAAACGGTGGCGGGAGTCGTGCGCACCGAGCCCGACGGCTCCGCGCCGAGCGCGCCGGATCCCGCGGGCTCGCGCTCGCTCGACGTGCTCGCGGCACCCGGGCAGCGCTGGGCGGGCGTCACGTTCTCGTGCGATCGCTCCGAGGTGGCGCTCGCGCTCGACGGCGCGCCGGCCCTCGTGACGACGCTGCTTTCTCCGCGTCCCGGCGCGTGCGGCCATGCACCATTTTGGGCGAGCTCCGCGCCGCCCCCGCTCGCCGCGGGCGGCGGTCAGCTGCGAGCGCTCGTCGGCGGTACGGTCGTCGGAAATGCCCCGGACGAGCCCGTGCCCGCCGGCGCGGCGCGTTCGGCGAATCGCGCTTGGACCGTCGTGCCGACGAGCTTCGGCCTGCTCATCGACGGCGGCGCGCACCGACTCGTGAATCTCGGCGCGAGCGTCACGCAGCCGCTCGACCTCACCGATTGTGTCGTGAGCGCCGCCGGCAAGTCCAGTGCTTGTATTTACAAACGAAGAGCGATCCTGATCCAGGTGCCCTAGGTCATCCGGACGCCGAACGCGGTCGCAGGCGACGTCCGCGCCGTCAGGCTCGGCTCAGGCGCTCGGGGGCTTGGCGCGCTCGAGGTAGCCGCGCGTGCGTGTATCGACCTTGATCCAGTCGCCTTCGTTGACGAAAAGCGGCACGTTGACGGTCGCGCCCGTCGAGATCTTCGCGGGCTTGGTCACGTTGGTCGCGGTGTCGCCGCGCACGCCCGGCTCCGTCTCCGCGACCTGCACGACGATGTGCGGGGGGAGCGAGATGCTGACGGGGTTGCCGTTGTAGATCGTGATCGTCACGTCGATGCCGTCGATCAAGAAGCCCGCATCTTCGCCGACCGCGTCCTTGTGGACGTGCAGCTGATCGCCCGAGAGCGAGTTCATGAACACGAACATGTCGCCCTCCGGGTAGATGTACTGGAGCGTGCGATCCTCGACGTCCGCGGCTTCGAGCTTCTCGCTCGAGCGGATGTTGCGCTCGATGGTGCCGCCCGTGAGCATGTTCTTCATCTTCGTGCGCGTGAAAGCCTGGCCTTTGCCGGGCTTCACGAACTGAAAATCGGTCACGATGTAGGGCTGGCCGTCCATCAGGAGCTTGAGGCCTTTGCGGATGTCGCTGGTGTCCATGCGTGCGGGCTGCCCTTTACACTAAACCAAGCTTCTTGGCGAGCTTGCCCCCCCCTCGCCGCGGCGATACGCCGGGAATCCCCCGAAAGTCAGGGCCATGGACGAGTACGAGCTCGAAGAGATCAAGCGCGAGATCGTGGAGAGTCGCTCGCTCTCGATCAAGACGAACAACCTCGTCAACGCCCTCGCCTCGGACGTGAAGAGCATCGCGAAGCGCCACCAGATGCAGGAGCGGCGCCTGATCGTGAACACGGCGACCGCCTACGTCGTGACGATCGCCGTCGTGCTCGGTTTCGTGAAGCTCGCGTGGGACCTGCGCCTCGACGCCGTGCGCTCCGAGACGCGAACCGCCGAGGAGCACGCGACTCAGCTCGAGAAGCAGCTCAAGGCGCTCGAGAGTCGCGACGACGGCGTCGTGCGCGCGCGGCGCCAAGCGTCCGACTTCTACCAGCTCGTGGCGCAAAACAAGCGTCGCGAGATCATCGAAGGCTTCCCGGAGGTCGCGAAGGCCGATCTCACACCGACGGAACGCGCCACGTTCGAGGCGGCGGTCGACCGCGCCAAGGACGAGCTCTCGCTCATCGCGTACCAGACGGGGCTCGATCACGCGCGCATGGGTCGCTGGCAAGAAGCGGCACAGGAGCTGCGCGCCTCGCTCGCGTACAAGAACGACGGGCCGCATTCGGCGAGCGCGAACTACGAGCTCGCGCGCGCGCTCGTGGCGCTCGGCATGCATCGCGAGGCGATCCCGATGCTGATGACGCTGTCCGAGGCGTCAGCCGACCGCGAAGTGATGGACGACGCGACGTTTTTGCTCGCTCAGGCCCAGCTCGAAATTCAGGCCTACAACGACGCGAAAACCACGCTGCGCGCGTTCATTCGCCGCTTCCCCAAGAGCTCCCACATCCTGGAAGCCAAGGGCAAGCTCGCCGAGACCGAGCTCTACCACTAGGCGGCGTCACCTCACGGGACGCTCGGATCGTTGTCCACGAGCGCGAACGTGAAGCCGTTCCAGAAGCCCGTCGTGTCGATCGTGACGCTCGGGCCGATCGCGACCAGCGTGTAGCCGCGACCGTTCTCGAGCTCGTCGATGCCCGCGCGCGCGCGGATGACGCTCCACGGCTCGCTCGTGTAATCGACGCTGCCTACGCTCGCGTTCACGCTCCAGGTGTCCGTGTTCACGCCCCAGGATTGTACGGGCAACATGGTGCGCGGGTCGCGCGGCCTGAGCGCGCCCTCGCCGAAGTGGTCGATGACGGTGATGCCGATGCCGCTGTCCATCGAGCCCGGCATCGAGCGAACGCCGAGCTCGGCCGAAGCGTGCGACGCGTGCAGCGCCTGGATCGACAACATGCCGTCCGCGGTCGCGCGCGAGAGCATGACGACCTCGGCCGTCAGCGAGCCGTGCTCGGGCGTGTAGTCGTCGCCGCACGCCGCGGCCTGGCGTACGGCGCTGAACTCCTTCGCGCCGAGACAGCCGGCGGCGACCTCGAGCATGCTGTAGCCGGCCGCGAGCGTCCCCGCGGGCACGCCCGGCAGCGCTCCCACGCGCAGCGCCGGCGGCGTAGGCGTCGTTTTTTCCGCCTGAATACTCGCTCCAGCGCCACCCGGCGTGCCGCCCTCGCCCGGAGTGCCCCCGTCCGAGGCACCTCCGGTGGCGCCGGCGAGCCCGCTCACGCCGCCTTCACCGGCCGCGCCGCCCTGCCCCGCCGCGCCCCCTTCGCCCGTGTCGGCAGCCATCACCGTCTCTGCGAGTGCGACGGCCTTGCTGCAGTCGAGTCCGTCGATCGCAGAAAGATCGCCGGCGATGACGTACGGCACGACGCCGTCGCTGTCGGAGTTCACGCTCGGCAGCGTTTCGAACGAGAGCGACTGGCCGTACGCGAGTCCACCCGCGGGCACGGGACTGCCGACGAGCGTCGTCGCACCGTCGCGCACGCGCGCGAAACACCATGCCGTCAGATCCGCGTCGACGATGCCGTGCACCAGCGTGAACACGGAGCGGCCGGGCGGCTCCACCATCTTGTTCGGATTCACGCCGGGAGCGCCGGCGGCGGGCGGCCTGGTGAGCGCGCCACCGCTGCCGCTCATGCCGCCCGCTCCCGCGAGGCCGCCCATGCCGCCCATGCCGGCGGGATGATCGCGCTGCTCGAGCACGGAGTGATTGTTCGAGCAGCTCGGCGCGAGCGAGAGCGCACCGGCGAGCGTGAAGCAGAGGTTCCTAGTTCGCACGCGCCCCGGCTTTCGGCAGCGGGGGGCTGGGCGCGAGCGGGTGCCCGTGGTTCAACGGCCCGTGGCCGGAGCCGAGGCCGGGCGCGGTGCGAATCGCTTCGAGCACGTAGTGGCGCGCGCGCGCCACCGAGTCGGCGAGCGTGAGCCCTTCGGCGATGCCGGTGGCGATCGCCGAAGCCAGCGTGCAGCCGGTGCCGTGCGTCGAACGCGAACGGAGTCGCGGTGACTCGAAGCGATCGACGGTGCCGTCCGCGGTCACGAGATAATCGACGACGTTTTCACCCTCGAGGTGACCGCCTTTCAAGAGCACGGCGCCGGGGCCGAGCAAGAGCAGCCGGCTCGCGACGTACAGGAGCTTCGTTTCGTCCGTGATGCGCTCGCCCGAGAGCGCTTCCGCTTCGGGCACGTTCGGCGTGAGCAGCGCTGCCATCGGCACGAGCTCGCCGACGAGCGCCCGCTCGGCCGCCGGCTCGAGCAGGCGCGAGCCTCCCTTCGCGACCATCACGGGATCGAGCACGATGGGCACGGACGGCGCGAGCCTGCGGCACGTCGCCGCGACGCGCACGACGTTCGCCTCCGAACCGAGCATGCCGATCTTGATCGCGTCCGCGCCGATGTCGACCAAGACGGCTTCCATTTGAAGCGCAACGAACTCGGGCGTCACGGGCTCGATTCCGAGGACGCCGAGCGTGTTTTGCGCCGTGAGCGCGGTGACCGCAGTCGCGGCGTAGCCCCCGAGCATGGTGACGGCCTTCACGTCGGCCTGAATGCCCGCACCTCCTCCCGAGTCCGAACCGGCGACGATGAGCACGCGACCCACGCGGAAAGGGATAGCGCAGGGGGAGGCGACTCGCTATTCTCGATTGCCAGCGTGAACCCTGCTGACGATGCGGTACGAGCCGCGAGCTTGATCGGTAGCACGCTCGTGGATCGCTACCGGGTCGACGCCGTGCTCAGCGCGGCGACGGCGAGCGCCACGTTCCGGGTCATGGATCTGCGCGAGGGGGCCGCCGCGCTGAAAGTCTTTTATCCCGAGTACATGCGGGGCGAGGCGGGCCGGCGCTTTCTTCGTGATTCGAGCGCACTCGTCATGCTGCGCCACCCGCATTTGGTGGAGACGCTCGGGTCCGGCAGCGACCCGCAGCAAGGCTTGAGCTTCCTCGTCCGAACGCTGATCGTCGCGCGCAGCCTCGACCAGGTGCTCGCGGAAATCGGCGTGCTCGAGCCGGTCGCCGCCGTGCGCATGGCGCTCCATACTGCCCGCGGCGTCAACGCTGCGCATCGGGTCGGCGTCCTGCACCGGAACGTCAAACCCGAGAACCTGTTCCTCGAGCTCCGCCCCGAGGATCAGATGGTGGTGCGCGTGGCGGATTTCGGCGCGGTGCGGCTCGCCGCCGATCTCGGCGCCGACGCCAAGCCGAACGATGTGCCGCCCGGCGCGCCCGACTACCTTGCGCCGGAACAGCTCAAGCCGGGCCCGGAGGTCGACGAGCGCGTCGACGTGTGGGGGCTCGGCGCCGTGCTCTACGAAATGCTGACGGGGAGCCCGCCGTTCGGGCACCTCGAAACGGCGTCCGACGTCATGACGGCGATCACGAGCGACGACGCGCCGCACGTTCAAGATCGCGCGCCCTGGGTCGAGCCGGCGCTCGCGCTCGTCGTTCACCGCGCGCTCTCGCGCGACCAGGCGCGAAGGTTCGCGACGATGGAGGATTTCGCGGAGGCGCTGCGTCCGCTCGCCGGCGGGGACGAACAGCTCGCCTTCGACGGCGTCGCCACGGTCTCGGAATCGGTGCGCGCGCACGCCGCCCAGCGCGCCGATCTCGAATCACAGCCGCCGCCCGAGCCCATGCCGTCGCTGCGCCCGCGCGAGACCGACGAGCTCGGGCTGGTCGGACGCCGGCTCGACAAGCGCTACAAGGTCGTGCGTCTCATCGGTCGGGGCGGCATGGGCGCCGTGTACGAGGTCGAAGGCGACGACGGCGTGCGCCTCGCCGCCAAGCTCATCTCGCGCGGTCTCGCCGGCGAAAATCACCCTGCGCTCGTGCGGTTCGCGCGCGAGGCCCGCGCCGCCAGCGTGATCTCGAGCCCGAACGTCGTCGCGACCTACGACGCCGGCTCGGACGACGAGCTCGGGCTGCCGTACATCATCATGGAGCTGCTGCACGGCACCGACCTCTCGAGCGTGCTCAAGCGCGAAGGAGCGCTCGAGCCGCAGGTCGCGGTGCGGCTCATGCTTCAAGCCGCGCGCGGCATCGCCGCCGCTCACGCGCGCAACGTCGTGCATCGTGACGTGAAGCCGGCGAACCTCTTCCTGCAGGTCGCGGAGAACACGCAAGAAGTCACCGTCAAGGTGTGCGACTTCGGCGTCGCCAAGCGCACGCGCATGGACGAGACCCTGCGGCGCACGAGCGGCCTCAGCCTCACACGCACGGGCGGCATGCTCGGCTCGCCGATGTACATGGCGCCGGAGCAAGCGCGCAACGCGAAGCACGTCGACGAGCGCGCGGACATTTGGAGCATCGCGGTCGTGCTGTGGGAGGCGCTCAGCGGCAAGCGGCTCTGGGGCGCGCAAACCTCGCTCGGAGAGCTCATCGTGGCGATCTGTACCGAGCCGCTGCAGCGGCTCGAGGACGTGGCGCCGTGGGTGCCGCGTGATCTCGCGCGGCTCGTGCACCGCGGCCTCGAGCGCGACCTCTCGCACCGCACGCCGAGCATGCAGGCCTTCATCGCCGCGCTCGACGTTTTTTCGGGCGGCTCCGACCGCGTCACGGCCGAACAGCTCGTCGGCCTGACGGACGAACACCGTGAAGTCCTCGCCAAGCGCGCGGGCACCCTCTCGAGCGGCCGCCCCCTCGACTCCGGCTCCCACGGCGGCACGTCCGTCCCGACCCTCCCTCGCTCGCCCCTCGCCTCCCTTCAGGTGATGACGCGCCCGCAGCTCCCCGCGAAGGCATCGACGTCCACCGGTTGGATCATCGGTGTCATCCTCGCGATCGTCGCGGCAGGCGCGGCGATTGCGTTCATGCGCTGAGGCCGCGCGCGCTAGTGCAGCGGCAGCCGGAAGGCGACCGCGTCGGAGCGCGCCGTTCCGAGCCAGGCGTTCGAGAGCTCGTGCTTCGTGCGCGTCTCCTCGTCGAAGTATTGGTGGACAAGGGACTCGAACACGACCACGCCCGTGTAGTTGCCCGCCCGCAAGCCGGGATAGATGAACGGCCCCCAGCGAAGCTCCCAGAGCTCGTCATGCTGGATCGCTCTGAGCTCGAAGAGGGGCAGCTCGCCGCCGGCGACGACCTCACGGAATGCCGACTTTCTCACCGTGTTGTCGAACTTCGCCGTGGCTCGCTCGTCGAAACCGGGGACGACGGCGCCCTGCGCGTCGCGCAGCTCGAGCTGACTCGGCTGGAGCATCGTGTCGTGAAGCACCCAATAGGCGCGCCGCGTTTGATTGCGCAGCACGGACCTACTCGTCGGCTCGAACTCGATGGTAACTCCGATGGTCGAGTGGGACATGCTACCTCCGGGTGTAGGCGTCGAAGCCTGCGCTGCGGGCTCGGGCGTCGCGACGACCGCGGGCGCTTGCTCGGCGCTCGTCGCGGCGGTCGGCGTCGGCGGAGCGGATGCACTCCCCGGCGACGCGCCCGACGATGGAGTCCTCGTGCAGGCGACGCCGGCGAAGAGGAGCAACACGAGGTGGGCGCGGCGGTTCATTCGGGTGCATTCGTGACGTCGGCCTCGAAGCCTCGAAACAAGAGCTGGTTCCTCTTGTACCGATAAAATTGATAGCCGGTCGCCGGATCGTAAAACCCGAGGTGCACGGCGGGTCTCGCGCTGACGAGCGGCGCGCGCGTCAGTCCGGGCGGCAAGAGCGCGAACGGTCCCGCCTCTTGGCTTTGGTAGACCAGCCCGGCCTCACAATTGACGAGGAGGTGAAAGATGCCACGCCGGTCGCGATCGAAGGCCAGCTCTCGCACCGCCTTGAGCGCCCCTTGGCGCTCGCTGTACGTGAGAAACACGTCCGCAGTATCGAGCGCCGCCTCCACGAGCTGCAGATGCTCCCCCACTGCTCCGTCCCAAAACGCGGCAAGCGCTCGCCGATGGACGGTATCGACGGAAAGCGTTGCGCACCTGAGATCCGTATTGAACGGCTTACGCCACGACTTCGCGACACCGTTCGCATCGACTTCGACTACCCACAAACCCGCACAGGCTGCCGTCACCCAATACGAGCTGCCGTTGCTCACGACCCACGGCTCCCCTTCCACGTTCGGCGGCAACACGAGGCGCCAACGCTCGCGCCAGGCGCCCTGTGCGGCCGTGAAGCACACGAGCTCGGCCCCGACCAACGCGAACACTTCGAGCCGCGCCGCGCCGTGGTCGCAGGCCGTCGCCAGCAAACGCGCCTCTGGCGGCAAAGGAGCCGCGAACTCTGCTCCCGTGGGCAGGCCGCTCGTAAACTGCCTCGCAACGAGGGCGTCGCCATCGCGCCAGCTCACCCAGCGCTCGAAGAAAGGGTCGAACGAGCTCGTGTCGAGATACGTCGGTCGAGCCACGGTCGGACGCGAGCGGCACGGAAGCGCAGCGGTGTACCAGGCCCCGAGCGGTCGCGGGGCGCCGTATTGGCGCAACAGATACGGTTGCTCCGGGTCGGCTCCCTCGATGAGCAACGCCAAGCCGTCGATGACCGGGTTGTCGCGGAGGGCGAACGCAGACGAAACGGGCGCCTCGAGCACCGCGACCGTCTCTCGATTGGAGACCACGCGCTCGCCGTCCCGTAGCACGAGCTCGGCGTGCAGCTGGTAGCGCCCGGGAGGCGGCGAATGCATCGATTTGCCCAGGTCGTGCGCGACCGACCAACTGCCGCCCGCGGCCAACGATTCCAAGGTCGGAGTCGCGTCGATCCTCCCCGCCGACATCATCCGTTGCCGAGTGATGCCCGAGCTCGTGCGGACGACTTGCCCGTCGTCCAGCAAGAAGAGCGACAACGCCCCCGACGAATCGTAGGCGGAAGGCACGTCGAGTGCCGCGCCGCCGTTCGTCAGAGTGACCGTCACGCTCAGGGACTCGAGCTGGGACAGTACCGTCCGATCCAGGGCTATCCGCAGAGTCAGGGCGTGCGCGGGCATCCGAGTCTCATCCGGCGCGGCATGGCGTGCTCATCCACTTAGGACTGCGCGGGCAACGCGGCCACGTCGGTGTCCCAACCTCGAAGCTTCAGGATGCACTGACCACAGAAGTGAGGAGTGTATTTGCCCTCTGCCTGAAAGGCAAAGGCCCCACTATTGTTGCTGTAGGACATGGAGCAGTTGTGGTCGCTCTTGTCGTGGTCCGCGGGCGTGCTCCCGAGTGCGTTCTCCCAATGGGTGAGCCAAAAGTTGTGGCCCATCTCGTGCGAGATCACGTAGTAGATCTTGTCGGGGTCTTTCTGATCCGCCAGCACCGTCGAGTCGGGCTCGCCCCACGACCCCACCCACGTGATGTAGTTGGCGAAGGCGATGCTCGTGTCGCCCGGTGGCGCTTTCTGCACGTTGACGGGCACGTGCCCCAAAAACTCGACGATCACGAACCCGGTGGGATAGACCTTGCGGATCTTTTCGGTCAGCTTGCGGCGCAAGGGCGAGAAGATGCGGTTCCAATAGTCGCCCTGCGTGAACTGCGTGAGCAGTGTCTTGTAGTCAGCTGCGTTCTTGTTGCCCTGCGCCGGCAAGACGACACCGACCATGGCGTCCGCATTGAGGATGATCAACGTGGGATTCGTATGCACGGTGTTGGCGGTGACGACGGCTCGGTAGTCGGCCAAGCTCAAGAAATCCGTGATTGGGCGCACGGCGATGCTACTCACGTCGATGTCGACGTTGGCGTGCGCGAACTCCGCTTTGATTTTGCCCCACTCGGGGTCCTTCGTCCTTTTGGGCCACGTCAGGCGCGCGGCGACCTTGCCCCGCCGCCAGATCTCGAACGTGCCGGTCCGGCCGCTCACGCGCTTGGACTTGCTCGTCACCCCGTGCAGCTTGTCGAGCTCGACGTGGTTGGGCAGCGTCGAAAAATCCAGATCCGCCCGCAGCTGATAAGCGTCACCGGCGATGTACGACGGGCGGAAGAAAACGCCGGCCTTGCCGACGCGGTTCGGAAACTTGGCGGCATCCGTGCCGGCAACGCTGAAGCAGACCTTCTGTCCGGCGTCGTCCTTCACGTCGTACGGCTCGTAGGCGGTGCCCACGACGAACGCCGACTTGTAGTCGTTGTTACCGCGGATGCCCCCGTAGTCTTGGTGCGCGTTGTCACCCGTGGTCGCCGTGCGCCCACCTTTGGTCTTCAACGCGAGCTCCACGTAGGCTCGGGTGCGGCTCGGCTCGGTCGGCTTGCTTTTGACTTGCCGCGAAAGATCGTCGCGCACGTCGATGAACAGCCAATTGACGCGGACGGGGCCGATGGCCGCGGGAGCCTCGACGCCCTTTCCCGCCTTGTTACGCAGGAGCACCCTGGCCAGGACGGGAATCAGCGGACGGTTGAGCCGCTGCTGCTCCATCTTCGCCTTCGCCGTGGCAAACGTGGGCGCACCCGAAGTCAGAAACTCGCTGCCACCACCGGCGGTTTCCTCGTAAGTCAGCGCCTCCACGAAGATCTTCGAGCGGGCGGCTCGGCGCCTGAACGCATCGACATCGACGGACGGGTGCGGATTGTCCCCGGCGGTGAGCGCCGCCAGGAAATCAGGCGTGATCGTGTCGTTGTAGTTCGAGTACACGATCTCGTGCATCTTGACGTGGTTCGCTTTGTAGCGAATCACGGCCTTCTTCAGATAGTCGTCGAAGTCATGGCCGACGGCGCCCCCGTAGTAGCCGAGCTGGTTCAGCTTGAACTGCACCCAGCGCTTTTGGTCGCTCGTCGGAGGCTCCGTATCGTCCGCGGTTTGGCCGCCCTCTTCGAGCGAGAGGGAATGGTAGAGCACGCGCACGGGCGTCTCCGCCGAGTGGCTGGCGCCGTCGGAGAGCTTCAGTTTGTAGGGCGCGAAAAGTGGCGTCAAAAACTGCTGCGCGAGGTCGCCCGTCTTGGTGTTGCACTTGCCGTCCCACTCGAACGTGTGGTTGCCGTCGACGAGCTCCGCGTCCGACAGGAGGCGCTTGAAGAGCGGTCCACCAGCGTAGTGCGGGCTCGAGATCTCGAGCGTCACCTGGGAGCCGACGAGGCCCCCCACGGCGTACGTCAGCGAGAAGTTCTCGGTGCTCGACGCAAACTGAGGGTCGGCATTCACGACTCGCAGGCCAATCGGCGGGAGCGGCAAGTCGAGCATGTCGTTGTCCGCGGTCGTCGCAACGACCTTCCCGTCGATCTCGAGAGCGGCGGCGATGACCAAGAAACGACTGTCCTTGGGCTCCACCGGAAGGCGCAGGAAGGCCAGCGGACTCGGTGCAGGCGGCTGGGTGTCAGGCGGGGGCGGCGCCGGCTCGGGCGGCGCGCCCTTCACGGACGCGGCGTCGTAGCGTAGCCGCACGCGGCGGAAGTTCCCCTTCGGGCTCGCGTCCGTGTAGTCGATGCTCGCCCCGAGCGTGAACTGGGCAGCGAGCGGCTTGCCGGTCAGCGTGATGGTGCCCTTGAGCGACGCGAACTCGGTGAACTTCGGCGGCGCTTTCGCTTCGTCGCGCGCCTTGTCGAGGAAGGCGCCGGAGAGGACCACGCGCGCCGGCTTGGGCTGATCCTTCTTGAGCTCCGCAGGTCCGGCCCCGAAGGTCGACATGCCGAGCGTGACCCCCGTCACCACCTTCCCGAGCCCCGCCGGGGCGAGCACGGGCCTCAAGAGAATTCGCGCGCCGTTCGGCAAGCCGACAACCTCCCGAGGTTGTTTAGCACGCACGCGCGCGCGGCGTCCCGAAAAGGGTCCACCCGCTCCCCCTTCGAACGCGCCGAGGGTAGGATGGGCGCGTGCGGCGGAACGAAGTACTCGTGCGGGCCTGGGGCGAATACCGGGTGCGTCGACGCGCGCTCGACGAGCCCGAACTCAGGGCCGAGCAGCGGGCGGCTGCGGACGACCTCGTTCGCTCACTGCGGGCTGGCCTCGAGTGGGGCTCGCCTGAGCTGGTGGCAGACTGTGGACTCCTCGACGCCATGCTCGGCCGAGCGGACCAGGCGCAACTCGACGACGACGCCGCGCTCGGTACGAACGCTCGCCGCGAACGGTTGCTCGCGCGTCTCGAATGGGCGTTTCGCGCGGGGTTCTTCCTGATCGAGACGATCGAGCACGCTTCGCTGCACGAACGCGAGCCGGTCCCGCTCGAGGACGTGCCGCCGCCTCCGCCCGCGCGCGAGGGCCCCGAGACGTTCTTCGACCTGCGCATCGTCGACGAGATCGGCCAGGCCATCACTTCGCTGTCCGTCTTGTTCCACGTCGGGGGTGACACGCACGAGGTGAGCACCAACGCGGCCGGCGTGGCGTTGCTCGAAGGCATGACCTCGACGTCGGCGACGATCGAGGTGCCCGACACCGACGCCCTCGGGGACGTCCTCGATCAGCGCTGGCAAACGTTACGCAAGGGGGCGCCGCCGAAGCAGGGCAAGACGTTCGAGACCGTGTTCGACGGCGGAGACCTCGACACGATCGGCATCACTTCGGTCACGCCTCATCTCGTCGTCGTCAAACCGCCGCGCGGCAGCATCGTGATGACGCTGCTCGACAAAGCGGGTCGCCTCCCCCACGCAAACCGCCCGTACGAGATCACGGGGCCGACCACGCTTTCCGGGACGACGGACGACGACGGCGGCCTCTCGCACGCTGACGTTTTTCCAGGCGATTACACGCTCACCCTCGACGTCGAAGTCGAGGGCGATCCTCCCGAGCACGACAAGTACAGCATCCCTGCGGTCGTGCTCCCAGCGGCCAGCGACGCTCAGGTGCGCATGGTGGGCATCACCGCGGACCCCGGCCTACTCCGCCTGCGCGGCCTCGTGTTCGACCGGAACAAGACGTTCGTCAAGCCGGGCGCCGTCGAGGCGTTCAAACGTATCCGCGAGCTCTACGAGCTCTACGACCCCGGGGCGTTGCTCATCGTCGGACACACCGACACGACCGGAGATCCCGCGACGAACGACCCGCTCAGCCTGGCGCGCGCCGACAGCGTCGCGGCCTACTTGAATGACGACGTCGACACCTGGCTCCAGAACTACGACAAGCAGGGCCAGGGCAAATGGGGCAGTCGCGAGGACGGCCTGATGCTGCGCGCGCTTCCCGACGCCGATCCGGACGCGCTCAGCGCGGACCCCGAGCTCGGGCCGAATCCGACCGGTAACGAGCCGCCGGACGCGGATCTCGTCACGTGGTTTCAGCGCACGCGCGGCCTCCAGGTCGACGGCATCGCCGGGCCCGAAACACGCAAGCAGCTCGTCACGGAATACATGGCGCTCGACGGCGCCCCGCTTTCCGACGACGACGACGCCGTCGACATCGAGATCACGACCCACGGCTGCGGCGAGAACTTCCCCCTCGACGAAAACGGCGAGCTCGACGCACGGCCGGCCGCCGAACGCGACGACGAAAGCGACCTGCACGATCGGCGCGTGGAGCTCTTCTTCTTCGACGCCGAGCTCGGCATCGTCCCGCCCCCGCCCGGGAAAAACTCGCCGGCCGGCAGCACCGAGTACCCGACCTGGCTCGCGAACGCCAAGCTCATCCAGGACTTCGAGAACGAGGACGAGGTCACGGAGGCGAAACTGATCGAGCTCGAGGACGCGCTCTTCCGCACGAACAGCGCCGTGCTCATGCCCGAAGGCGAAACGCCGAGCTCCGACGAGCACACGAGCGTCACGAGCCTCGGTGTCTTCGCGAAGACACTGCGCTTCGTCGAAGAGCACGGGCCGAAGAAACTCCTGATCGCGGGCCACACCGACACGGAAGCGTCCGCCGCGTTCAATCGCCCGCTCAGTCGCGAGCGCGCCGAGCTCACGTTCACGCTCCTGATGGGCAAGCGCTCGCGCTTCGCCGAGCTCGCCGACGCGCGCAACACGGTGGCGGACCAAAAGCAAATCCTGAGCTGGTGCAGTGTGGCGTTTCCGGAGCTGTTTGCCTGCGACCCGGGCGCCATCGACGACGACCCCGCGACGGGGGTCGATGCCGTGCGCGATTTTCAAGCTCAGTACAACACGGGCAAGGAGGCGCTCGCTGCGGCGGACCAGTCGGATCTCGTCGTGGACGGCCTGTTCGGACCCGCGACCTGGGGCGCGGTCTTCGACGTGTGCGAGAAGGGCCTCGCGGAAGAGCTCGGCGTGGATCCGGAGGACCTCGGCGATTTGCGCGCGCGCGTGAAGTTCTTGGCCGACGACGTGCAGCACGTCGGCTTCGGCGAGAGCCACCCGATCGAGGAGCCGACGCGCGACCAGTTCCGCAGCCAGACCAACCGGCGCGTCGAGCTCTTGTTCTTCGACCCCGGCGAGGAACCGGACGTAGACCGGCTCCGCAACGATCCGGAGCACAGCGAAGTCTACGATCCCGAGATCTACGTACCGAGCGCCGTCGAGGCGGATTTTCCCATCAGCGACGTCGTGTTTTCGCCGCTGCAAGTCTTCTTGCTCGACGAGCAACGCCAGCGCATGGGCGCCGATCCGAGCTCGCCCGATCCGACGGCGCAGGTCGCCGGCGCGCCGTACCGGCTCGTGCTGCCGAACGGCGACGTGCGGGTCGGCTATGCCGACAAGGACGGATTGATGAGCGAGAGCGACGTCCCCGATTTCGAATCATGCCGACTCGATTGGGGCGCACGGGAAGCCTCGACAGGCATCGACACCGAGACGTCGGGCGCTGGCGCGGACGATCAAACGTCGAACTCCGACTTGCCGACGACCGACGCCGAGGCCTCGGCCTTCTACCTCTACAGCGGCACGCTCGTCGTGCACGGCTCGCGCGGCAAGGGGCGGATCCTCGAGCTCCTCTCGAACCTCGGCCATCGCGGCGACGAGAACCAGCGACGCGCCGAATTCGCCAGTTTCTATAGCGACTCCGACAACACCACCATCAACAGCGTGCACGGCACTGGTCGGCCTGCACCGAACCAGAGCTGAGCACGTGGCAATCCCTCGCACGAAGACCGCGACCGTTTCGGTGCCGCCGCGCGCCACGGTGAACATCACCCTCACGTTCCAGAAGGACGGCAAGCCGGTGATCGGCGCGACTGCCCTCGCACAACCCTCGAGCGGCGCCGTGCGGGAGCTCGGCAAGACGAACACGGCGGGCGCGCTCAAGAACGTCAAACTCGACCCCAACGACGCCGTCACCCTCATCGTGATCTTCAAGAATCACCGCGGTGCCGGCTTACCCCAGGGCTTCAAAGACAATCCGAGCTCCACGCAGGTCTTCACGGGGGTACTCGGGCAAGGCTCGCAGAACTTCGCCGTTCAGATGGTGCAGATCGCGTCGCAGGTGACGGTCACCGTGCTCGACGAGGACAGCAACCTACCGCTCGCAGGCACCGCCGTGAGCACGGGCGCGTTCAAAGGCAACGGCGATCGCAACGGCAAGGTCGTCACGGACGGCCTCGTGGGCGGCTTGCTTCACACCATCACGGCCGTACACGACGGGTTCGGCCCGGCAGGCTCCACCACGGAAGGCCCCGCCACCGGAACCGTGGACCTGCGAAACGTGACGACGATCACGAATGCAGCGCTCACGATCAAGATGAAGCCCATCTTCGGAAAAGTGAAGAGCAGCGACATCACGGTAGAGAACATCGACTTTCCGCAGTTCTACCAGAAGTTCGTGGGCGGCTTTCCCAAGATGCACCCCACGATCCGCGTCAGGGGAGCGGCGGCTTTGTCGTACCCCGTGTTCAGCAACAAGCCGCAATTCAACACGCTCTTCAACGACCTGCCGAAGTGGGCCGGCAAGCCTGAAATCACGCTCGAGGAGTTCGTTTCGATCTTTCTCATCTTCGCGAACGAGACTGGCGGCAGCTTCGTGCCGCTCGCCGAGAAGGGCTCGTTCTCCTACCTTTTCTACCTCAACAAACCCTCGAACCGCCTGGCGGGGACGCAGCTCTCGGAGCGCGGCATCATCTCGGATCCCGCGCTCATCGCGGCGTGGGACGCGAGGGGCAAGCTCAACGCGTCGAACACCGCCTGCGTCAACTTCCCGGGCACGGCGACCCCGCCGCCCACCGACGCGGACATCACCGAGTGCGACTTCAACAAGTATCGAGGCCGCGGCTTCGTTCAGCTCACGCTGTTCCCGATTTACCTCAGGATCCTCGAGCCCGCGCTGCTTGCGGCGGGCTTCCCCGGCTGCGAAAAGATGACGAGCGCCGAGCTCGACAGCGCGGTGCTGAGCAACAGCCAAGTCTACTACGGCATGCTCCAGAATTACCTCAATACCGTGCGGGACTCCTGGGGACTCACCAACTCCCAGCAATGGCGTCAATTCGGCCTCACGGTCGCCGGACAAGACAATACAGGCTACGGGGACCTCTTCCAGTTTCGCGCCGAGAACCTCTTCGCGCGGATGGAGACGGCCGCTCGAGCCGGACAGCTGGTTTTGAAATGACTCGGTCGCTCGCCCTCGGTCTCGCGCTCGCCGCAGCGTTCGGTTGCGCGACGGCCCGCAAAGAGTCGCAGAACGGCGCGGGCGGCGCGCCGGTGACGAGCCCTCCCGCTGCACCCCGCACGGCTGCGAGCGAACCAGCGACGGCGTCGTCAGCGACCGCGACGCCGACTCTCGCCGCCTCCGTCGCGAGCGCGGCTCTGGGACTTCCGGAGTCCCACCGCTTGTGCGTGGGAGGGGGCCACACCTGTTTCGTCGATCGCGAACACACCCTGTGGTGTTGGGGCAATAACTACTTCGGGGCGATCGGCGTCGGAACGCACGGCTTCGGCGGCCGCATGGAAGACATGGACACCGAGCACACCGCGGTGAAGCGACCCACGCGCGTGCCGTCGCTCGAACGTCGGGTGCAGAGCGTGGCGTGCGGCTCGGGCGGAACCTGCGCCGTCACCGTCGATGGGCAGCTCTATTGTTGGGGACAGGGCGAGGGCCGCGAGGTACTGCAGGATTTTGCCGACTCGCCGCTGCCGCGAGACGTGGGCGGCAAAGTGATCGGCCTCGCGCTGAAACGAGAGCACGCCTGCGCACTGCGAGAGGATCGAACGCTCTGGTGCTGGGGCGCGAACGTCTACGGCGCGCTCGGCCGCGGACCGCGCGATCCGAATGAAAAGCGGGGGTACGTGGCGGCTACGGAGGTCAAGGGCCTACGCGCCGGCGTCGCCGTCGCAGCGGTACTCGGGCAGGCGAGCTGCGCCCTGCTCGTCGACGGCAGCCTCTGGTGCTGGGGCGGCAACGACCAAGGCGAGCTCGGTGACGGCAGCTTCGAGCGACGCTACACCCCCGTCCAGGTGAGCCCGCCCACGCGCTTCGCTGCGCTCGCCGGCGGCGACAGACATGCGTGCGGCTGGACGCTCGAGCACAAGCTTTTGTGCTGGGGCACCAACGTCGAGGGGCAACTCGGTAACGGAGAGATACCGAAGAGTAACCGTCCGTTCTTCCCGAGCGCGCAGACCGTGGGCCACGACTTCTCCGGCTTGAGGTCCCTCGATCTCGGTACGGAGGAGACTCTGGCCGTCGACGGGAAGGGCGAGCTCTACGCCTGGGGCGACCAACAGTGGGCCCTACGCGGCATCACGCCCGCACCCGACCCGAAACCGCATCGCGTGCCGCTACCCGGCCGCGCCGTCGAGATCCGCGCCAACGACACGCACCGCTGCGCGCTGCTCGAAGACGACGGCGTGTGGTGTTGGGGCAACGGGGAAAACTACGCGCTCGGCAACGGAAGCGACCAGAATCACACCGAGCCCGTACGCGTCACGTTCTCGAAGTGACGTGTCACGCGGCCGCTCACGGCAAGGTCGTCTCCCGCTTGCTCCGGCGCCGAAACGAAGCGATGGTTCGCTTGGTACGTCGCAATCCGCGACAAAATTGACGGCCCCTTGGCGGAATGGCAGACGCCGGGGATTTAAAATCCCTTGCTCGCAAGAGCGTCCCGGTTCGAGTCCGGGAGGGGCCACCCGGTTGTGGTAAAAAGCGCGCAGCCATGCTCTCGCTATCCGTTCTCGTTCCCGTCTTCAACGAGCAGCACAACGTCGCGTCGTCCCTCGAGCGACTGCACTTGCTCACGCAAGGGACGGCGCTGAGCGAGGTCCAGGTGATCGTCGTCGATGATTGTTCGACGGACGGCACCGCCCAGGTTTTGGCGACGTACGCGGAGCGGATGCAGCGCCAGCCGGTCGCGCGCATGAAGTGGGAGTTCGTCAGGCACGAGCGTAACCAGGGCAAGGGCGCCGCCATTCGCACCGCGCTCGCGCGTGCGAACTGCGAGGTCACGGCGGTTCACGACGCGGATCTGGAATACCACCCGAAGGATCTGCTGCGGATGATGAGCATCTTCGCGACGGAGCATGCCGACGCCGTCTTCGGCTCGCGCTTCGCGGGCGGTGAAGCACGGCGCGTACTCCTCTTTCGACACGAGCTCGGTAACCGCCTGCTGACGTTTTTCACGAACCTCGTCACGAACGCGAACTTCACGGACATGGAGACCGGCTACAAAGCGGTCCGCACCGACCTCCTGAAGTCGATCCCCATCGTGTCGAACGATTTTCGCATGGAGCCGGAGCTCGCCATCAAGTTGGCGAAGCGCGAGGCCCGGATCTTCGAGATCCCGATCAGCTATTCCGGGCGTACGTACCGCGAGGGGAAGAAGATCAACTGGCGCGATGGCGTGCGCGCGCTCGGCGCGATTGCGCGCTTCTGGATGTCCGACGAAATCTACGCGGAAGACGAGCACGGCTCGCAAATTCTGGGGCGACTCTCGCGTGCCCCGCGCTTCAACGCTTGGCTCGCGGACACGATCGATCCGTATTGCGGACAGCGGATTTTGGAGATCGGCAGCGGAACGGGGAATCTGACGCGGCAGCTGATTCCGCGCGAGCAGTACGTCGCGTCCGACATCAATCCCCTGTATCTGAATACGTTGAAGGGTCTCTTGTCGGAACGCCCTTATTTGAACGTGACCCACACGGACGTCACCAAGGGCGAGACCTTCCCGGACCTGGCCGGCGGTTTCGACACGGTCATCTGCCTCAACGTCATCGAACACGTGGATGACGATCTCGAGGCGCTGCGGAACATCAAGGCGGCACTCGGCCCAGGCGGACGCGCGGTCGTGCTCGTGCCGCAAGACCCACGGCTGATGGGCACGTTGGATGAGGTGCTGGGCCACAAGCGCAGGTACACCCCGGAGACGCTCGCGACGGTCGCGAAGCGCGCAGGCTTCCGCGTGCAGGACATCGTCCTCTTCAATCGCGTCGGAACGCCCGCGTGGTGGCTGAACGGAAAGCTCCTGAAACGGCGCGAGTTCGGCCTGACGCAGATCATGACGCTGAACCTTCTGACGCCCATTTTCCGCCGCATCGATCCGATGCTGCCGTTCAAGGCGCTCTCTTTGATCGCCATCCTCGAGGCCGAGCCCGCGCAAGAGCGCTCGATGCCCGCCGTCGCTGCCGCCGCCGCTGCCGGAGCCTGATGGCGGGAGTGGAGGACGTCCGAGCTTTCGACGCGAGCACGGACGGTCGAGGGCGGAGCTCGCGCTGGCTCACGGCCGGGATGGCGCTCGGCGCGACCGCGGTGTCGGTCGTCCTCCTGCTGTTTTTGACTTCACCCGAGCTCAGCTGGGACGAAGCGGATCTGCTCGGGACGGCCTCGCGGAGCTGGTGGTCGCTCTGGAGCAGCGATCCGCCGGGACAATCGCTCAGACGCCACTACCACGGCCCGATCGGGCTCTACCTCGCGAAGCTCGGGCACGACTTGCCTGCCGCGTTCGGTCCCATCGAAGCGCGCGTGCGGTTTCCGACGGCGCTCGTCGCGTCCTCGAGCATCTGCCTGCTCTATTGGCTGCTGCGGAGAGTCTTCGCGACTTCCCGACCGGCAGCGCTCGTAGGCTCGGGCTTGTGGCTCTTGAGCTTCATCCGTCTCGAGGAGACGAACGTGATCGGGCCGCATCACCTGATGGCGGTCTGCACCCTCGCGCTGCTCGGCCTCGCCTATCGTTTCCGTGACGAGCCCAGCCGGCGAACGGCGGTAATCCTCGGCGTCGTTCTCGGCTTCGGCGCGCTGACGATGACGTACGTCATCCCCGCAGCCGTCTGCACGGCGGCAGCGCTGACGCTGGCAAAGTCGCGCTGGCTCGCGCTCGAGGGCGTGAAGCTCCGCATCTCGGGCTGGCTCGTCGCCGCGCTCGCGACGGCTGCGCTCGTCCTCTTCGTGGTTTGGCCTCCCGGCATCTTGCAGCTCCGGATCGCCAAGGACTTCGGCGCCTTCGTCCTGATGGGCCACCATCCGACGCTCGTGGGCGAGCGCATGTTCGAGGCGACGCCGCGCTGGGCCGCACTCTACTGGCTCCTACGCCTCGACGCGCCGATCCTGCTGGTGTCGGCCGCCGTCATCTCGATCGCCGGCTGGCGCGCGTGGAAGACGCGGAGTTTCTCGTCGCGGCACGTCTATCTCGGGGTTTGCGTCGCCTTCTTCCTGGCGACGGCTCTGACCGCCCACCTCGCCGGAGCCAGGAATCTATTGCTGGCCGTCGTGGTGTCTTGTCTCGCCACGGGCGCCTCGTTCGACGAGGCCGTCGGACCGCGGCTCGGGTTACGCCGGTTCGGCGCTGGAGCGATCGGCGTGCTCGCACTCGCGAACCTCGTGCTTGCGTCACGGAGCGCTACTTACACTCCCTACTTGGCGACGGACGGATACCGCGCCTTCGTCGAGCAAGGGACGATTCGCCTGCAAGAGCAAGCCAAGGCGGTCGTCTACGGGCTACCGATTCTCAAGTTCTACGAGCGTGAGACCGGCGTCGGTTCCGGCTGGGATGCGAGCGAGATCCCGTGGACCACGCAGAGCTTCCCGCTCGCGGACGACGTGAAGTACGTTTTGATCCCGGCGTTCGTCTATCGAGACATGCCGCCCGATCATCCGATGCGACGCATCGTCGCCGACCATTGGAAAGTCGTGTGGTCGTTCGAGAGCCCGCACACCTGGCAGCTCCGACTCTTCGAGCGTCCCGCCGGCGCGTCGTGACCTTGTCAGCCTCGCTGCCGGAGCACATACTACGCCGCCTTGAACACCGGCTCCGCACCCGCGAAAACCGCTGGCCCCGCCCTTCGTGAGCTGCTCTTTTCCAAGGGCCGACGCATCGCGGAGCTCGACCCGAACCACTGGTACGCGGGCTACCTCGACATGCAGGCGGATCGCCTGGTCTCCGACCTCGAATTCGTCACCGAGCGCGTGGCGCCGGGCGGCCGCGTGCTCGACGTCGGCTGCAGCCCGCCGTTCGTCATCGCCGTGCTTGCCGCGCTCGGCTACGAAGCCGTCGGCATCGACGTGCAGCCGCAGGCGTTCGCGCGTAGCCAGGCGGAGCTCGGGTTCCGCGCCGTCGGCTGCAACGTGGAGGAGCAGCCGCTGCCGTTCGAGGACGGCAGTTTCGACGCGGTGCTCTTGTGTGAAGTCTTCGAGCATCTGCGCATCAACCCCGTCCGCACCATGAACGAAGTGCGGCGCGTCGTGAAGCCGGGCGGCTTCCTCCATCTCACGACGCCGAACCTCTATTCGCTCGGCGGCATCTCCAAGTTCCTGCTCGAGCGGCAGAGTCACTTCTTCTCGACCCGTGACCTTTACGACGAGCTCGACCAGATCAACATCGAAGGCTTCTCGGGACACGTGCGCGAGTACACGTACCGCGAAGTCGAAGGTTTTTTGCGCCGTGTCGGCTTCTCGCGCGTCGAAGCGCAGTTCCGTTTCGGCGGCACCAAAGCGTGGACGCGGCCGATCTACCGACTCGCGCCCTACCTGCGCCCGAACGTCGCGTTCCACGCATACCGCTGAGGGGCGAGCGTCGCGCCATGCGCAAGGTCCACGTCGGAACACTCGCGACGTGCCTCATCATCCTTTGCGCCGCCTGCGGCGGGAAGAGTCACTCGCACGGCTCGCGCGGCGGGCCAGACGAAGGCGCGGAGCAGGCGACGAGCTGTGGCGAGCTGCCGGCGGATTGCGGCCCGGACGCGAACGAAGACTGCTGCGCGAGCCCGCTCGTGCCGGGCGGCATGTTCTACCGGAGCTACGACGACACCACGCTGGCGCCGCCGGGTCCGTACACGAGCACCGAATTCCCCGCGACCGTCAGCGAATTTAGACTCGACCGCTACGAGGTCACCGTCGCGCGCTTTCGTCGCTTCGTGGCGGCGTACTCGCAAGCGCTGGTGCCGAGCGGTGCGGGCAAGCATCCGAACGATCCCGACGACAAGGGCTGGGACCCGGCGTGGAATGCGCAGCTCCCCGCCGATGCGCTCGCCCTCACCGAAGGGCTCAAGTGCGACGCGGTCTCCCAGACGTGGACGAACGAGACGGACGTGAACGAGAACAATCCGATCAACTGCGTCACTTGGTACGAAGCGTTCGCCTTCTGCGTCTGGGACGGCGGCAGGCTGCCGACCGAGGCGGAGTGGAACTACGCGGCCTCGGGCGGCAACGAGCAACGCGTCTACCCCTGGTCGAGCCCGGCGACTGCGGGCGACATCGATTGCACTCGGGCGAACTACTACCAAGATGGCCCGGACGTTTACGGCTATTGCCAAACTCGGGCCGACGGCAACGGCACCACCGACCCCGTCGGCTCACAGTCACCTGCAGGCGACGGCAAGTTCGGGCAAGCTGATTTGAGCGGAAACGTGCAGGAACTGGTGCTCGACGCGTACACCGAGTTCTACGCGAACACGACGTGCTCGGATTGCGCCGACACCGTGCCGGAGGAGTTTCGCGTCGTGCGCGGCGGGGCCTTCGCGATGGCGCCGGAGAACCTGTTCGCGTCGTACCGGAACGGTTGGCAGCCGGGCAGGGGCGACCTGCGCAACGGCATCCGGTGCGCACGCACGCCGTGACGCGCACCCTTGCGGTGCCTCAAGCAGCCGCGTCACGCGCTTCGATGGCGATGACTTGCGTTTGCGCGGGCGTGCCCTCCGCGCGGCAGCGCAGCGTGAACGTCAGCTCGTAGCGGCGCGCTTCCGTCGCGCGCAGGTGAAAGAGCTGCTCGACGGCGGCGCCCTCCGCCGCGGACTGGCGAAAGATGCGGCTGATGAGCTCGATGCCGGGCGGCAGCGCGGCGAGGTGCCACTCGTAACCATCGAAAGATGCGGCGAATTCGACGTCGAAGGGCGCGCCGACGATCACCACCAGAGCTCGCTCGCTCATGCGCTCGGGCTGCAGCGTTTCACGGCGCTCGTCGCGCCGACATGGTCAGTTTTTAAACTACCGCGCGGCCGTGCCTCAGCCGAGCAGCGAGACGAGCCGCTCCACGAGCTCGAACTGGGCGGCGTTCAACTTCGCGCGCGCGGTCTCGAAATCGAAGTATTCGGCGCGATCGACTTCCGGGAATTCGGGGAACGCTCCCGAGCGCGGGGGCCACTGCATGCGAAATTTGGCGCTCGTCAGCGCACGCGGATCGACCGACGCCTCGCAAGCCCACGCGTGGACCGTCTTGCCGTTCTTCTGCTTCACGGTTCCGAGCGGGAGAAAGGGACCGTCCACGGCGAAGCCCGTCTCCTCCAAGAGCTCGCGCTTCGCCGCGGCGAGCGCTTCTTCGCCCGGTTCGATCTCGCCCTTCGGGATGGTCCACGCGCCGGCGTCCCGGCGCCGAAAGATCGGACCGCCGGGGTGCGCCAGCAGGAACTCGAGCCCGCGCTCGGCCCGCCGGAAGATGAGCACGCCGGCGCTCTGTTTGTGGGTGCGCGTGACCAAGACGTTCGAGATAGCGCGCAGCGCCCCCTGCGCCCAGGAGAAGCGCACCGCGGGGTTAGTTCGCCGGCTCCTCGCACACGAAGTTCGGGACCTCGCGCGTGCAAGCCACGTCATTCCACTGCCAGTCGACGTCCTGCTCGAAGATGGCGCAGTCCTCGCCGGGCGTGGGCGCGTCATCGTCTGGCTGGCCGTCGGCCCAGTCGTTGTAGCGGTTACTCACGGGCGCGCCGTCCTCGTAAAAGGTGACGCCGTTGCTCGCCGAGCCCCAGACCCACGTGCCTTCGGTCGAACCGATCAACGAGCTGCTGCTGTCGCTCGCGCCATTCCACACGTCGCCCGCGACGTCGTTCGTCGCGAGGAGTCCGAGCACGAAGGCGTCCTCCCCCGCGCTGTTCACGCGCACGAGATCGAGGGTGAGCCCGAGCTCGTCGCCGTGATCGCCGCACGCGGTGTGCGCTTCGGATCGAGTGAACGTCGCGCCGTCGAGGCCGCTGCAAAGCAGGTACCGGTGGTCGCTGTAGACCGCGCCGACGCAGCCGTCGGGGCAAACGTATTGCCCGTCGATCTCGCCGTCGCAGTCGTTGTCGATGCCGTCGCAGATTTCGTCGTCCGGTACGGTGGGGACGCAGGTCGCCGAGCCGCCGGTACCCGCGAAGCCGCCAGACCCGCCGAAGCCGCCCAGACCGCCGAGCCCCCCGCTCGCGCTCGTCCCCGCATTGCCGCCTTGTCCGCCGCCACCCGCAGAACCAGCCGTTCCCGCGCCGCCGCTGACGCCCGCCACGTCTCCGCCACTCCCTGCTGTCACCGTGGCACCACCGGCCGACATGCCGCCCCCACCGCCGAGGTGCGTCGAGCCACCGGTGCCGCCGCGCCCACCCGAGCTCTCGTCACCCGCGCCCGACGTCTCGCCCGCCCCGCCCGTGTCGCCCGGCGAGCCGCCCGAGGTGTCACCGTCGCCGGAAGTCGCGCCGGCACCGTCTGCGGCGCTTCCTTTCTTGCCGCTGGATCCGGACTGCGTCGGCTTGCCACTCGCGCCCCCACCAGGATGCGCGCCCGCGCTCCCGCCCTTGCCCGCGCCGCCGTGCTCGATGGGCGGCGCATCGAAGAACTTATTGGAGCCCGAGCAGGCGACCAGCGTCGCAACCGAAAGGACCCAGGTCATCCGATCGGCGCCCCACGCACCTTTTCGCGACCGCCAACGCATGCTGTGATGATGACGATGGTTCCCGGCAGTTTCAACACTCGCCCCCACTCACGAGAAGTTCCGCCTTGAATTCCGCTGAAGATGCACCCGGTCGGCTGATCGCCGGTCGCTACGATCTGACCGAGGAACTCGGGCGCGGCGGGATGGCCGTCGTTTGGCGCGCGATGCAGCGCGGGCCAGGACGCTTCGCCCGCGCCGTCGCGGTGAAGCGGATCCTGCCCGAGCTTCGCATGTTACCCGACACGATCGCGATGTTCGCCGAAGAGGCCCGCATCGGCGCGGAGCTCAACCATCCGAACGTGATCGCGGTGCTCGACTACGGACTCGACGAATTCGGACACCCGTACCTCGTGAACGAGTACGTCAACGGACTCGATCTCGGCGCGTGGATCCGCTCGCACGCGGCGCGCGGCATCGAGACGCCGTGGGAGCTCGTCACGGCGATCGGCATCGAGATCCTGCGCGGCCTCGCCTCCGCGCACGCCCGCATCGACACGCGCGGCCAACCCGCCGAGGTGCTGCATCGCGACGTGACGCCGGCGAACGTCCTGCTCGACGTCTCAGGTGTCGTAAAGCTCGGGGATTTCGGCCTGGCCAAGGCGCCCGACCGCGAGCAGATGACGCGGCCCGACGTCGTGAAGGGCAAGGCCGCCTACCTTGCACCCGAGCTCGTGCGCGGCGAGCCGGCGAGCCAGCGCAGCGATCTCTTCGCGGTCGGCATCGTGCTGTGGGAAGCACTCACGGGCGCCCGCCTCTTTCTCGGTGAGAACGAGATCGCCTCCGCGCTCTTGGTCCGCGACGCGCGCGTGCCGCTCCTCGGCGTGAGGCGTCCGGGCCTGCCGTTCCAGCTGATGCAAGCCGTGCACCGCGCGCTCGAGCGCGAACCCGCGCGCCGCTTCGCTTCCGCGCACGAGATGCTCGAAGCGCTGAGGAACGTGCTCAGGGTCTTGCCCGGCACGACCGACGCGTCCGCCCTCGGACCGAGCTTTCTCGCGGCGCGCGGCCGCAAATCGCGCCCGCCCGGGCCGAACGGCGGCTGAGCTAGCCTGAATTTGATAGTCGTTTTCAGGTAAGCTAGCCTGAAGCCGTCTTGATGCCGCCCGACGTTCGTCACCTTTCGGAGCTCGAGGTGGGCGATGTTGCCGACATCGAGCACGTCGGCGGCGAGCGCTCTTTCCGGCGCCGATTGATGGAGCTCGGGCTCGTTCCCGGGACGCGCGTCGAGCTCAAGGCCGTCGCGCCGCTCGGCGATCCGCTCGAGTTGCTCGTGCGCGGGGCGAGTCTCTCGATCCGGCGGGGCGACGCTGCGCTCGTGCGCGTGCGGCCCGGCGTGAAATTGCCGGCTCCCGAACTCGAGCCGGCGCCACGCCGCCGGCTGCCGATCGCGCCGATGCGGGGCGCGCGGTGACGGTCCGCGAGAGTGCGTCGCTGCCCGAGCGCGCAGCGCGCGCCAGCGTGGACGAAGCGCCCATCGTCGTGCTCGTCGGCAACCCGAACGTCGGCAAGACGAGCGTCTACAACCAGCTCACGGGCGAACGCGCGCACATCGGCAATTACCCCGGCATCACGGTGGAGCAGCGCAGCGGCCGGCTCGAGCTGGCCGGGCGCAGCGCGGTCACGCTGCTCGACCTGCCCGGCGCCTACTCACTGTCGGCGCGCTCGGCGGAAGAGCAGATCGCGCTCGATGCCCTACTCGGACACGCGGGGCTCCCGCGTCCCGCGCTGTGCGTCGTCGTCGTCGACGCCGGACAGCTCAGCCGTAACCTTTACCTGGTGCTCCAACTGGTGGAGCTCGAGCTGCCGCTGGTCGTCGCGCTCAACATGCTCGACGAGGTCGCGACCAATCCACCGAGCGCGACCGAGCTCTCGCGTTTTCTCGGCGTGCCGGTCGTGACGACGGACGGCCGGCGCGGCGTGGGCATCGCCGAGCTCAAGCGCGTGATCGCCGAGCAGCTCGGCAAGCCCGCGAGCGCACGCGTTTCCGTGAGTTACCCCGAAGCGCTCGCCGCCGACGCCGAACGTGTGATGGCGGCGCTGCCGGCGGCATGGCGCTCGACGCCCGGGCGTGATCGCGCGCTCGCGCTCTGGGCGCTCGCGAGCATCGAGCCGGGCGACGAGCTCCGCGACATCCCGCCCGAGCTCCGCGCGCGTTGCGAGAGCGTGCGACGAGAGGCCGAGGCGCGCGACCTCGATCGCGAGCTCATCGCGGCGCGCTACGCCTGCATCGACGGCGCGCTGGAGCGGCTCTACGCGCGCGTCGAGCGCCACCCGCCGAAGCGCGCTTCGTCCGAGCGCGTCGATCGCATTCTGCTTCACCCCATTTTGGGCTTCGCCATCTTCCTCGGCTCGATGCTGGTCGTGTTTCAGGCGCTCTTCTCCTGGTCCGATCCGGCCATCAAGCTCATCGAACGCCTCGTCGCGTGGACCTCCACCGAGCTCACGGTGCTCCTGCCGGCAGGCGTGCTGCGCGACTTGCTGGTCGAGGGTGTCATCGGCGGCGTCGGCAACGTCATCGTCTTTCTGCCGCAAATCCTGCTGCTTTCGCTGCTGATCGGGCTGCTCGAGGACTCCGGGTACATGGCGCGCGTCGCGTTCCTGATGGATCGCGTACTGCGGACGCTCGGGCTTCACGGCCGCGCCTTCGTGCCCATGCTCTCGGGCTTTGCCTGCGCCGTGCCGGCCATCATGGCGACGCGCACAATGGAGCGGCAGCGCGACCGCCTGCTCACCATGCTCGTGATCCCGCTGATGACCTGCTCGGCGCGCTTGCCGGTCTACACGCTGGTCATCGGGACGTTGTTTCCGCCGTCACGCGTGTTCGGCTGGGTGCCGCTCCAGGGCCTGATGATGGTCGGCATGTACGTGTTCGCGATCGTGACGACGCTCGTGGTCGCGCTCGTGCTCGGACGGACCGCGGTCAAAGGACGGCGCGTCCCGCTCGTACTCGAGCTCCCGCCGTATCGCCTGCCGAGCCTGCGGCTCACGCTGCGCAACATGGTGGAGCGGGCGTTCGTCTTTCTGAAGGAAGCGGGCACGGTGATCCTCGCCTGCACCATCGCGCTCTGGGCGCTCCTCGCTTTCCCGCGCCCGGCCACGGCCGTCGATTCGGCGCCGCAGCCCGCCTCGGTCGCAGCCGTCCACGCGACGAGCGCCGAGCAACACCTCGCGACGCCACCCGTGCACCCGACGGCTCCCGAACCCGCGCGCGCCGAGTCACGCATCGGCGAGAGCTACGGCGGGCGCCTCGGCAAAGCGATCGAGCCCGTGTTCGCGCCGCTCGGCTTCGATTGGAAGATCGACGTCGGCATCATCGGCGCGTTCGCGGCGCGCGAGGTGTTCATCTCGACGCTCGGCCTCGTCTACGGCGTGGGCGACAGCGACGACCAGGCGCTCCCGCTGCGCGAAAAGCTGCGGGCAGAGACGCTCGGCGGCAAGCCCCGCTACACGCCGCTCGTCGGGCTCTCGCTCCTGCTCTTTTTTGCGCTCTCCTGCCAGTGCATGAGCACGCTCGCCGTCGTCCGGCGCGAGACGCACTCGTGGCGCTGGCCCGCGTTCCTCTTCGCCTACATGACCTCCCTCGCGTACCTCGTCAGCTTGCTCGTGTACCAGGGCGGGCGCTTTCTGGGCTTCGGGTGACGCACGGCCTGGTGAAACTCGCGCCCCTGCCCCGCTCCTTTTACGCACGCCCCGTGCTCACGGTCGCGCGCGACGCCATCGGGAAGATCCTCGTCCACGAGACGCCCGAGGGCCGCGTCGCCGGCCGCATCGTCGAAGCCGAGGCGTATCGAGGGCCCGAGGATCGCGCCGCGCATTCCTACGGCGGTCGCCGCACCGCACGCACGGAGGCCATGTTCGGACCGCCCGGCTTCGCGTACGTCTTCTTCGTCTACGGCATGCACTGGCACGTGAACCTCGTCACGACGCGGGACGAAGCGCCACATGCCGTCTTGATCCGCGCGGTCGAGCCGCTCGAGGGCAGCGAGCTGATGGCGAAGCGGCGCGGTCTCGCGCCCGGCGATCGCAACCTCGCGAACGGTCCGGGCAAGGTGTGCCAGGCGTTCGCCATCGACAAACGCTGCTACGGCCTCGATCTCTGCAAGCGGCCGCTCTTCCTGAGCGACGGGCCGCGCGGCAAGCTCGCGCGTTCGCCCCGCATCGGCGTGGACTACGCCGGAGCGTGGGCGGCGCGTCCGTGGCGCTTCTTCGAAGCCGGCAATGCGTTCGTGTCGCGCGCGCCGGGCGGGCGCGGTAAGAAGCGAGCATGAGCGCCGCTCCGGCCCTCGCCGGCAAGAAGATCACGCTGTGCGTGGCGGGCAGCATTGCGGCGTACAAGGCCGTCTTGCTCGCGCGGCGCCTGCTCGCCGAAGGCGCCGAGCTCGAGGTGTCGCTCACGGCGGCCGCGCGCGCGTTCATCGGGCCGGCGACGTTCTCGGGCCTCACGGGGCGCCCCGTGCTCGGTGAGATGTTCGCGCCGGACCAAGCGGGCGAGCCGCACGTCACGCTCGGCAAGGCGAGCGACCTCGTGCTCGTCGTGCCCGCGACGGCCGACACGCTCGCGCGCTTCGCGCACGGCCGCGCGGACGATTTCACGAGCGCGCTCGTCCTCTGCGCGGCGTGCCCGGTGCTCGCCGCGCCCGCCATGCACCCGAGCATGTGGGCGAACCCGGCGACGGCGCGCAACGTAGCGACGCTCGCCGCGGACAGCCGCGTGCGCCTCATCGGTCCCGTCGCGGGCGTCGTCGCGAGCGGCGACATCGGCATGGGGCGCATGGCCGAGCCGAACGCCATCTTCGACGCCGTGCTGCGCACGCTGCTCGAGCGGCAAACGCTGCGCGGCGTCCGCTTGCTCGTGACGGCGGGCCCCACGACCGAGGACATCGACCCGGTGCGTTACGTCGGCAATCGCTCGTCCGGCAAGATGGGGTTCGCCGTCGCGGAGCGCGCCGCCGAGCTCGGCGCGACCGTGACGCTCCTCGCGGGCCCGGTGAGTTTGCCGACGCCGCCGGGCGTCACGCGCATCGACGTGCAGAGCGCCGAGTCGCTGAAGAATGCGCTCTGGCACGTGCTCGGCGGCGACCTCGGCGGCACCGACGCGCTCGTCATGGCCGCCGCCGTCGCCGACTACCGTCCCGCGGCCGCGAGCCTCACCAAGCTCCGCCGCATCGACGCGCCGCTCACGCTCGAGCTCGTGCCGAACCCGGATTTACTCGCGGAGGTCGGCCGGGCGCGCCGGCGCCCGCGTCCGGTGCTGGTCGGCTTCGCGCTCGGCACCGAAGACGACGCGCACGCCGTCGTCACCGCGCGCCAGAAGCTCGCGGACAAGCAGGTCGACTTCGTCGTCTCCAATCATGCAGGTGAATCGATCGGCAGGGACGACATCCGGGCCATCTTGGTGGGCCCGAGTGACGAAGAGCACGTTCCGCTCGGCCCGAAGCGCGTGCTCGCCGATCGCATCCTCGCGCGCGTCGTCGCCGAGCTCGCCGCGAGGCGCGGTTGAAGCGCGTCCTTTTGGCCTTCGTCGTCGTCACGGCCAGCTATGCCGCGGCGTTCCGGCTGGAGTTCGCGGGTACCGCCGCTTTCTACTGGGTGTTCGGCGTCCCGCACCTCGCGCTCGCGGCGCTCGCCGTGCGCGGCTTCTTGCGCGACGGCACGCTCAAAGCGCGCCTCACGCCGCGCATGGGCGACATCACGCTCGGCGCGCTGCCCGGCATCGCGCTGCTCGTCGCTTCCTGGGCCGCGCGTGCCGTGCTCGTGCCGGCCGGCACGCCACGGCAAGCCTGGCTCTTGCACCTTTACCTCGTGCTGGGTGATCCGGAGACGCTCCAGCACTCCGTGTTCCTCACGAGCGCGCTCGCCGTCATCGTCGTCTGCGAAGAGCTCATTTGGCGCGGCATGGTGCTCGACGAGCTCAGCGAGCGCTTCGGCAATCGGCGCGCCTTCGTCTTCGCCGTGCTGCTCTACGCGCTCGCGGCGCTGCCCACCGTCTACGCTCTACGCGATCCCCTCGCCGGCCCGAATCCGCTGCTCCTCATCGCGGCGCTGGGTTGCGGCCTCGTATGGACGTTTCTCGCGGGGCGCTTGGGCCGGCTCCTGCCGAGCGTGATCGCGCACCTCGTTTTCACTTATTTTTCGGCCGTGCAGTTCCGCTGGCCGGTGTGAGCTCGGAAGCTAGCCCGCGCTCGCCGCGATGCGCGCCAGCTCTTCTTCCGACAGGTCGAAGTCGGCGAAGACGTTCTGCACGTCGTCGTGCTCGTCGAGCGCTTCCACGAGGTTCAAGCACACCTCGGCGTCCCGGCCCGACATGGGCTTCTTGTTCTTGGGGATGAACGCGAGCTTGCTCGACTGAATGGTGAGCTTTTTCGCCTCGAGCGCGCTCGTCACGCGATCGAGATCGCCCGGCGGCGTGTACACGCCCCACGTCTCGCCTTCGTCGCGGTAGTCGTCGGCGCCGGCTTCGACCGCCGCTTCCATCAGTTGGTCCTCGGTCGCCGCCGACTTCTCGAGCGTGATCACGCCGAAGCGATCGAACGCCCAGCCCGCGGCGCCGGAGCTGCCGAGCACGCCGTTGTGCCGCTCGAAAATCTTGCGGAGCTCCGCGACCGTGCGGTTGCGGTTGTCCGTCATGCCCTCGACGAGAAAGAGCGTACCGCCCGGCCCGGTGCCTTCGTACAGCACTTCATCGTAGGCCGCGCCTTCGAGCTCACCCGTGCCGCGCTGGATCGCGCGCTTGATGTTGTCGGCGGGCATCTGCTGCGCGCGACAGTCGATCACCGCCTTGCGCAAGCGAGGGTTCGAGTTCTGGTCGCCGCCGCCGATGCGCGCCGCCGTCACGACCTCGCGGATGAGCTTGGTCCAGGCTCGACCGCGCGCCGCGTCGGTCGCGCCCTTTTTGCGCTTGATTGTCGCCCACTTCGAATGGCCGCTCATGTTCGGGCGCCTTGCGTACCACCGACCCGGCCGCAGGAAAAGCCTCGCCGCACCGCGTAATGCCGCGCGCTTGCGGCGGGGGCCGTCACTCGTGCATCTGCTCTGCCAAATAACGCTCCCGCCCGAGCTCTTTGATGAGGCCGAGGTGCGTTTCGAGCCAATCGATGGACTCCTCTTCCGACTTCAAAATCGACTCGAGGAGCGCGCGCGTCCCGTTGTCGCCCTTGGCGACCGCGAGCGCGATGCCGCGATTGAGCCGCGCATACGCCTCTTTTTCGATGGCCAGGTCGACCTCGTGCATCTCCACCGGCTCCTCGCCGACGCGCACGGGGAACAGCCGCTGCATGTTGGGCACGCCGTCGAGAAAGAGAATCCGCTCGATGACCTCGTCGGCGTGGTGCATCTCCTCGATCGACTCTTCGCGCTTCTTTTTCGCGAGCCGAGCGTAGCCCTGGTTCTTCAACATCTTCGCGTGGATGAAGTACTGATTGATGGCCGTGAGCTCCGAGGTCAGCACCTCGTTCAAGAGCTCGATGATCTCGGCGTCGCCTTGCATGGCGGCGAGTCTAATGCCGGTTGGGGCGCGCCGTACCAGCCGTGGGGCCCGGGAGAATCAAAGGCTGGGCGCCTGAACGAGGTGCGGCGACACACCGGCTCGGATTCACCCGGCCTCACGACCAAACCGCGCCCAAATCCGCGAAACCCCTCGCTTCTTGCAAATGATGTTGAAAGTCGTTTTCAATTGGTTAAGTTCGGGGGGTCGTGATCGTCTGCCATTGTCGAGCCGTCAGTGACCGCGCCATCCGCGCGAGCATCCGCGAGGGCGCCACCACCGTCGAAGCGGTGAGCGAATGCACGGGCGCCGCCGAATGCTGCGGCGGCTGCGAGCCCATGGTCGCCGAGATCCTGGACGATGAGCTCGGGCCGCGCGCTGAAGGCTCGTCGCCGCAGCTCCGCACCTTGCGCCCGCTGCGCTTGGTCAAAGATCCGCGCGCGGCGTGACGCACGCCACGTAGGCGCGCCGCGGCGAGCGGGAGATCACAGGAAGCCGGACAAAGGGCGGGAAGGCCGGAGGAAGATTTTGGGGGGTCCGGACGGGCGCGCAGCTGCTGGCAGCATTCGAAGGACAGCGCGAGCGGGCGAACCCTCAGCTCCCCTGAGCACACGGACCAAGCCGGACTGTGAGTTCCGCCTCCGGCTCTAGTCTCGAAACGCGCTTTCTGACCGCGTCCGAAAAGCCGGATGTTGTGTGAACGGTGCGCGCCGCGCGAAGCGCGGCCGGATAGACATGGCAGTCTTGGAAGGACAGATCTCGATCGCCACGAGTCGCCCCAAGCCCATGAACAGCCGGCGAGACCGGCGCATTGCTCCTGCCGAGAGGCGTCGGACGCGAGACTTCCAAGCTAGGAACTCGCCAACACAAAATCTTAAACCACAACAAAAACACGAAAGCCCAGGCTTGAGACCCAGGCTTTCGCACACACCGAAACCTACCAACTACTACCCAACATTATAACCCTTCTCGCCATGGCCGCTCACGTCCAGGCCGCTCTCTTCTTCTTCCGCGGTGGGGCGTAGACCGAGCGTGAACTTGAGGCCGTAGCCGAGGATGGCCGTGCCGACGATCGACAGCACGAGCGTGAGGCCCATCGCTTTGAGTTGCTCGACCCAGAGCGTTCTGCCCACGATGTCCTTCAGGTTCATGAGCAGGTTCGGGTTCGCGTCGGGCGTCGCGAGCAGGCCCGTCACGAAGGCGCCGAGCGTGCCGCCGACCGCGTGGACGCCGAACGTGTCGAGCGCGTCGTCGTAGCCGAGGGCGTGCTTGAGCTTGGTACACGCGAAGAACGGGACGACGCCGGCGAGGATGCCGATGATCATCGCGCCGTTCGCGGTCACGAAGCCGCATGCCGGCGTGATGACGACCAGGCCGCCCACGATGCCGGAGCAGAAGCCGAGCACGGTCGGCTTGCCGCGCGTGAGCCATTCGACCGCCGCCCACGAGCCGCCCGCGATCGCTGCCGCGAGCGTCGTGGTCATGAACGCCTGGGACGCGATGCCGTCTGCGCCCACGGCGCTGCCGGCATTGAAGCCGTACCAACCGACCCACAGCATGCCCGTGCCGACCATCGTGAGCACGAGGCTGTGCGGCGCGAATTCTTCCTTGCCGAAGCCGACGCGCTTGCCGACGATGAGCGCGAGCACGAGCGCCGACCAACCGGAGGACATGTGCACGACGGTGCCGCCCGCGAAGTCGATCGCCTTGATCGTCGCGTCCTTGTTGAAGACGCCGTTCATCATGCCGTCCGCGCCCCACACCATATGCGCGAGCGGGAAGTAGATGAGGAGCATCCAGCCCGTGACGAACACCATGAGCGAGCTGAACTTCACGCGCTCGGCGATCGAGCCGATGATGAGCGCGGGGGTGATGATCGCGAACATCAGCTGATACATCGAGAAGGTGCTCTGCGAGACCCAACCGGAGTACGCGGTGTTCGGAGCGACGCCGACGCCCTTGAGCATCGCGTACGCCATGCCGCCGAGAAACGGCGTGCCCGGCGCGAAGGCGAGGCTGTAACCGACGGCCCACCAGAGCAGCGTCACGAGCGCCGCGATGCCCATGCATTGCGCCATCACGCTCAGCACGTTCTTTTGCCGCACGAGGCCGCCGTAGAAGAGCGCGAGGCCCGGCAGCGTCATGAAGAGCACGAGGGCCGCGCAGATCATCATGAAGCCGTTGTGGCCGGGGCCGGGCGCCATGATCTTGGAGGTCTTGTCGTCGACGCGCGCGCCGTTGGTCACGTACGCTTCGAGATCGGCCAGGCGCTTTTCGACGTCGCTCGGCGCGGCCGCGGGGGCAGCGGGGGCGGCGACGGCAGCCGCCGGCTCGTCAGCGAGCGCGCTCCGGCTGGGGACAGCGAGGGCGAAGCTCGCCAATAACGATGCGATTAGGAAAAAGAGCAGCCTTTTCATGAGCTCGGACCTCCTTGGGGCCAGCAGCGCGGCACGGGCCGAAACCCCGGGTCCGACACGATTCGGGCCTAGGTTTCTGCTCGTTTGCGACGAAGTGAGGTTTCCCATACCCATTGTTTCGGAATTGATTCGGAAGTCTTTCGAGAAACTTCTGCGGGTGACATCAGGACGAAAATCCAAGGATGGCCTATGCTTGCGGCCGTGCGCGTCTCGGCTCCGGAGCTCCCGCCGAAGCAATCGGCCAAGCAGCCCGCGGGGCAGGAGCGGGTCGAGCCGGCGCGCGAAGAGACGATCGACGTAAGCCAGGCGTGGGACGAGAGGGCGGCCGTCCGCACCGCCGCGAGCCTCGAGCTCCCCGCCGATCTCCTGGCCGCGGGCGTCGGTCGCTTGCGGGGCCTCACGGCGATCGCCGCGCTCGTGCTGGTCGCGTACGTCGCCGCGCTCGCCCTGCTCGTGCCTTACACGCCGAGCTGGGCGCGCATACGCTCGAGCTGCCTCGCGCTGCTCGCCATCGCGGCCGGGCTCAGCGCGGTGATGCACCTCGTGACGCGCCTGCGCACGCTGAAGCCGCAGTACGCGCACGATCTCGGCTACGCGTACCTGATCGTGCTCTCGCTGCTGCTCGGGCTCCTACGTCACGCGAGCGGCTGGCCCGCGCCCGAGCTCGTCCGCCAGGTGTCGCCGGTCGCGCTCCCGATCCTCGCGTTCGGCGCGCTGATCCCCGCGGCGCCGCGCACCTCGATCGGGACGCTGTTCGGCGCCGCCTGCATGGATCCGCTCGCGTTCGCGATGGCGCGCTCGAGCGATCCGACGCCGCCGTTCGCCGAGCTTTTGCTTTTGTTTTCGTCGCCCTTCGTCGCCGCGTTCATCGCCTACGAGATCGCGCGCGGCGCGCACCGGCTGAGCGAGGGCATCGTCAAGGCGCGCGAAGTCGGGAGCTACCGGCTGGTCGAGCGGCTCGGCGTCGGCGGCATGGCCGAGGTCTGGCGCGCCGATCACCGCTTGCTCGCGCGGCCCGCCGCCGTGAAGCTGATTCGCCCGAAGATCCTCGTGGACCACGGCCCGGCCGAGGCCGAGCGCCTGCTTCGGCTGTTCTTGCGCGAAGCCCGCACGACGGCGGCGCTCGGCTCGCCGCACACGATCGTGCTCTACGACTTCGGCACCACGCGTGAGGGCGCCTTCTACTACGTGATGGAGCTCTTGAACGGCGTCGACCTGAAGACGCTCGTCGATAAGTTCGGGCCGCAGTCGCCCGAGCGCACCGCCTACCTCCTGCGCCAGGTCTGTCATTCGCTCGCCGAAGCGCACGATCGCGAGTTCGTGCACCGCGACGTGAAGCCCGCGAACATCTTCACCTGCGAGCTCGGCGGCGACTTCGATTTCGCGAAGGTGCTCGACTTCGGCCTCGTGCTCGATCGCCACCCGACGGCCGCGGAGCTCGAGGACGAGCGGCGCTTCATCGGTACACCCGCGATCATGGCGCCCGAGATGGTGCGCTTTCAGGCGCCGGTCGACGCGCGCGCGGATTTGTACGCGCTGGGCTGCGTCGGATATTGGCTGCTCACGGGCAAGCGCGTGTTCGAAGCCGAGACGCGCCACGACATGCTCGTCATGCACGCGCACCAGCGGCCGCTGCTTCCGTCCGTGCGCCTCGGGCAAAAGCTCCACGCGGAGCTCGAAGCCGTGATCATGGCGTGCCTCGAGAAGAACCCCGACCGGCGGCCGCAAACCGCGCGGGAGCTCCGCGACCGGCTCGGAGCGCTCACGTTCGAGCATCCGTGGAACGAAGAGCGCGCCGCGCTGTGGTGGCGGCACCACAGCCCCGTCGCCGGCGCGCCGCGCCCCACGAAGCCGAGCGAAGCACCCGCCGTCGGCGCGGCTCCCGAGTCCGAAGCGCCCCCCGAGCGCGAGCCCGAAGTCACGGTCGAAACCAGCGTCTAGCGCGCTGCGTTGCCCGCGTCGGCCCTTCAGGCAAGCCGTGATCACATCCAAATGACGTTCAGGTGACTTGCGCGCGACAAAATCGCTGCAATATGTCCCACCGATGAGCTTGGTGGCGCAGCGTGGGGGCGATCGTCCATGGTGGCGCGCGCTCGGCGCCCGCCTCGGGCGCGACGCCGACCTGCGCAGCGCCGTCGCCTACGTCGTCGTGAACGCTAGCCTGCGCGCCGATTTCATCTGGCTCGGCGATCAGATGAACACGCTCTGGCGCGCCGCGTCGCTCGCGCTCGTCGCCGGCTTCGTCAACGACGGCGGCGTGGCGCTCGGCGTGCTCGGGCTCGTGCCGCGCGGCGGTCGCTTTGCGCACGCGCGCGCCGGGCTCTTCGCGCTCGGCGTGTTTCTGACCGTGCTCAACCTGCGGACGCTCGCGGCGCTCAACGTGCCCTTCGATCCGCTCATGCTCACCTACCTCGCCGAACCGGTGCACACGAACGAAATCGAGTCGCCCATTCCGCTCGCCGTGCTCGGTGTGCACTTGACGCTCGCCTGGGGCGCGCTGTTCGCCGCGCGCAGGCTCGCCTTCGAAGGGCGCTCTTGGTCCGCCGTCGTCGAACCCGCGCGCACGCGCTTGTTCGAGCTGCTTGCGGGCGTTCTGCTCGTGGTCGGGTCGCGCGCGCTCGCGCGGCTCGACTACCGCGCGACGCAGGTCTCGCACGCCGACGGCTTTTCGTGGCTCTCGTTTCAGCTCGACCATCACGCCTTCGGGCTGCCCAGCGGTACGGATCCGCGTCACGCGTTGCTCACGCCCGCGGCGACGCTCGGCGAGGAGTTCGCCGACGATCGCTTTCCGCTCGTCCGCGGCACGCCCTACGCCCTCTGCCAGGCCGGCCTCGGCGGCGAGCGCTGCGATCGCGACCAGGACGGCGACGGCACGCCGCTCCGCGACGACTGCGACGACGAGGATCCGGCGATTCATCCGGGCGCGGTCGACGTCCCGAGCGACGGTGTCGATCAGGATTGCAGCGGGCTCGACGAAGACACGCCCGACGTACTCGTGCTCGAGCTCGAAGGACTGCCGTCCCACGTGCTCGCGGCGACCGGCGGACACGGGCCGGACCTCGTGATGCCCGAGCTCGACGCGCTGACACGCCGCCCCGACGCGCGCCTCTTCACGCATTACGAGACCGCCGCGGGCCAGACGGCGCCGGGCTTCGCCTCGGCGATGTGTTCGCTCATGCCGCACTACGGTGCCGGCATCACGCGGGCCTATGGCGGCATCGGACTGCACTGCTTGCCAGAGATCCTCGCCGAACGCGGCTACGAGCCGCGCATGATCCAGAACGGCGACCCGAACTTCGACAATCAGCGCGCGTTTGCCGAACACGCCGGCTTCTCGAGCGTCGAAGACGCGCACGACATCGAACGCGCCGTCGGCGGCGCGCAGCGCGTGTCGCACTGGGGCGTGGTGGACGCGGCCCTGTTTCATCGGCTCTCGGAAGTCTTCGCGGCGCGCACGCCGGAGGACTCACCGCTCTTCGTGCTCGCGCAGTCGATCAGCAATCACTACCCGTACGCGCTGCCGGACCCACGCTTCGCGCGCCCGGGGCCCGGCGGACCGACTTGGCAGAAGACGCGCTCGACGAGCGCTTACGTCGACTACGCGCTCGGCGGGCTCGTGCGCGCGCTCGACGCGCTCGCGCGCGTGCCGGGCCGGCGTCCGCTGCTCGTCGTGATGAGCGGCGACCACGGCCACCCCGCGGAAGTGCACGCCGGCGACCGCATGCCGGCCTCCGCGCTCTACGACGAGAACGTGCACACGCCGCTCGTCTTGTGGGCTCCCGGGCGACCGGAGCTGCTCGCGCGGCTCGACGAGGCCGCGCGCGAAGCCCCGTGTTCGAGCCTCGATTTGATGCCGACGCTGCTCGGCCTGCTGGGCATCCAGGCGGTGAACGCCGCGATGGGGCGCGATCTGGCCCTCCCGAGCACCGGCGCCGATCGACGCGCCGTGTCGATGAATCCGCTCGCTGGCGGCCTCGTGCGCGTGCGTCACGAGTCGGGCAGCGTCATCGTGCGCGCGCTGCCGCCGGCCCTCGAGGTGTACGCCGCCGCCGACGGCGACGAGCTCCACGACCTCGGCGGCGACGGCTCGGACGCCGTCACGGCGGCGCGCGAAGCGCTCGCAGCCGTATTCGCGGCCAAGGCGTTGATCGAAGCCGATCGCGTGTGGCCGCGCGAACTCTCCGCGCCGGCAGCGAACGGCGCCCCCGTGTCGCGCGAGAGCAAGCACGAGCGCCGGAGCGCGGTGCACGGCGGTTAGACCCGAGCGCATGCCGGACGGCCCGCGAGAACCCGGCTCGGGTCAGTGCGGGCGCTTGGAGAGCCGTTCGGTGACGCTGCTGCTGAGCCCGAGCGCGAACGAGACGAGGCCGGGCGTGTGCCGCGCAAAGCCCACGGCGGCCTTGCCGTGCGCCGTGATGACCGCCTCGGCGCGCCGCGCGAGGGTCGCGTCGAGCATTTGGGCGGCCGCTCGCTCCGCGGACATCATGAGAAACTGCGGCGTCGGGTCGACCGCGTCGGGGTGAACGCGATTGGAGTTGTCCACCTTGCGGAAGTCGGTCTCGATGAAGCCGGGCGCGAGGTGCGTGAGCGACACGCCGCGCTCGCGGAGCTCGAGCCGCACGGCGTCGGCGAAAGAGCGCAGCGCGTGCTTGCTCATGCAGTAGGGCGACCAGCCGGGGATCGAGACGTAGCCGTTCACGCTGCCGACGACGCCGATCGCGCCGCGGCGCCGTTCGAGCTCGGGCATCGACTCTTTGACCGAGCGCATCACGCCGTACACGTTCGTTTCGAACTGGCGCCGGTAGTCTTCGAGCGAGAGGTCGAGGAAGCGGCCGGAAACGCCGAACCCCGCGTTCGCGAGCAGGACGTCGAGGCCGCCGAAGCGCTCGCGGGCCGCCGCCGTGGCGCGGGCCACGTCGCCGTCCACGGTCACGTCGCCCGTCACGGCGAGCGCCTGGGCGCCGAGCTCCGCCGCGAGGGCCTGCGTCTTCTCGGCGCGCCGTGCGACGAGCACCACGCTCGCGCCGCGCCGTACGGATTCGCGGGCGAGGGCCTCGCCGATACCGGCCGAGGCGCCCGTGACGAGCACCACTTTCCCGCTCAACTCGGAATGAGACATGCGCGCCGAGCGTGGCACGGGCGGCGACTTGCGTCACGGCGGGTCGCGCCTCATAGGCATGGGGTGAGCACGTTCGCTCTCGCCTCCTGGGGCGCGTGGTTCGTCGTGGTCGGCGCCGGCTGGGCGCTGCGGAGCCGCGCGTACGCCATCTATCGCGGCGTTACACTCGGCCTTCAAGTCCTGATCTCGAGCGCGCTCGTGCCGTACTTCGGGCGCCTCTTTCCGGCCGTCGCGGCGCTGCAGGCGCTCGTGTTCCTGAGCGCGCTGGTCTTGATTCGACCGGGACTGCGGGGGCTCCCGTACCGCGCACTCGTCAGCGTGCCGGCCTCCTTCTTCGCGGCGGGCACCCTGCTCGCGTGGCCGTGGGCCGTCGTCGCGGCGTTCGGCGTCACGCCCCACGGCGCCTGGCTCCCCTTCTTCTTCGCGGCGGTCGGCATCGTGCAATCGCTCACCACACGTGAAGAAGCGATCGACGTAGCCGTCGCCGACGGCGAGAACGTCACGGGCCTCAAGCGCCACGCGCACGGCGAGCTCCGGGTCGCCCGCCCCCTCAAAATCGTGCAGATCACCGATCCTCACCTCGGGCCCTTCATGTCCGTGAAGCGGCTCCGGCGCATCTGCGAGCGCGCGGTGGAGCGCGGGCCCGATCTGGTCGTGCTCACCGGGGACTTCTTGACCATGGAGTCGCACGCGCGGCCCGATTTGCTCGCGAGCGCCCTCGAACCTCTCCGCGCGCTCGAAGGGCGCACCTTCGCCTGCCTCGGCAACCACGATTACGAGGCGCTCGACAACGTCCGGCACGCGCTCGCGTCGAACGGCGTGCGCCTGCTCGTCGACGAAGCGGCCGAGGTGAGCACGCCCGCCGGCGACGTGCAGGTGCTCGGGCTCGACTTCGTCTGGCGTGGCCGCGCCGAACACCTCGCGCGCGTCACCGCGGCGAACCCGCGTCGAGCAGGGGCGCTCCGCCTGCTCCTTTTGCACGATCCGGGCGCGTTTCGACACCTGCCCGAGGGGGAAGGCGACCTCGTCCTCTCGGGTCACACGCACGGCGGCCAGGTGGGCTTCGTGAGTCTCGGGCTGCCGTGGACGTTCATGCGCGCCTTCGTGAGCGCACCGGATCACGGACTCTGGGCTCGCGGCGTGGACCGGCTCTACGTGCACCGCGGTACCGGTCACTACGGCTTCCCGCTGCGCCTCGGCGTGCCTTCGGAAGAGAGCGTGCTCCACGTCCACGCGCGCACGCTGAGCCCCACGCCGGCATAGCCCCCGCGAGCGCCGCAAGCGGCGCGCAACGGGATGGCGCGCGTGAAACGCGACGTGTACCGTGCGGGCCCCATGTCGACTCCGTCGCGAAGCTTCGCCCTCACTCTCGGGCTCTCGCTGTTCGCCTGTCAGACCTCCCAGACGGTCGCGCCGCCACCGTGCCCGCCCGTGACGGCCGCGGCGCCGCCGCCCGTCGCGGTCGCGCCCGCAGTCGCACCCGAGCCGCAAGCTCAGCCCGCGCCGAAGGGTCCGGTCGCGGCTCCCCTCGACAAGAACCTCGCGCGACCGGACGTGATTGCGAAATCGGCTCCGCTCCCCGGTTTCATGAAGGGCATCAACCTCGGCAATTGCCTCGACGCACCGACCGAGGGGGCGTGGGGCGCCGTGCTCTCGGAGAAACACTTCGAGATGGCGCAAGCAGCGGGGTTCGATCACGTGCGCTTGCCGGTGCGCTTCAGCACGCCCGAGCGCTCGGGCGAAACCGCGCCGTTCAAGGTGAACGACGAGTTCATGCAGCGCGTCGATTGGGCCGTGGATCAGGCGCTTGCCCGCCATCTCTCGATCATCATCGATGTGCATCACTTCGAGGAGATGAACAAGGATCCGAACGCGAACAAGGCGCGCTTGCTCGCGATTTGGGCCCAGGTCGCCGAGCATTTCGCCAAGCGCCCGCCCGAGGTGGCGTTCGAGATCCTGAACGAGCCGACGGAAAAACTCGAGCCGAAGCTGCTCAACGCCATCACGCGCGACGCCATCAAGGTCATCCGCGTGAAGAACCCGAAGCGCATCATCTTCGCCGACTCGTACTTCTGGGCGAACGCGCGGCGCCTCGCCGAGCTCGACTTGCCGAAGGATCCGAACGTCGTCGCGCAGTTTCACATGTACGAGCCGATCCTCTTCACGCACCAAGGCGCGCCCTGGATGGACCCGCCGTTCCAGACGCGCGGGGTGATTTTCCCTGGGCCGCCCGCTGCGCCCGTGACGCCGGTGCCGGACGCCGCGAACGAGAAGTGGGTCGCGGATTGGTTCAAGGGCTATGACGAGCTCCCCGCGGCCGAGAATCCGGGCGGACCGAAGGCGGTCTTCGACTATTTCGACTTCGCCGCGAAGTACGTGAAGGCGACGGGCAAGCGCGTTTACCTCGGTGAGTTCGGCGCGATCGAAAACGCCGATCAGCAGTCGCGGGAGAACTACCTGTGGCTCGTCCGCACGGAGGCCGAACGGCGCGGGATCGGTTGGGCGTACTGGGACGACGGCGGCGGCTTCAAAGCGATGAACGTCTACGCCGGCAACTGGAACGAGGGGCTCCGGCGCGCGCTCTTGGACAAGTGACGGGCGCGCTGGGAAGCGCCCGTTACTCCGCTACTTGCACTGAAGAAGCACTTCGCTACTTGCACTGAAGAAGCTTTACGTTGTCGACCCAGAAGTCGAACGGCGTCCCTTGGTCGATCGACCACTCGAGGTGCTTCACCTTCGCGCTCGCGAGGTTCGCAGGGAGCGGGCTGCCCCAACCGTCGAGCTGGCGCAGCTCGGCGAACGAGAGCTCGACCGTCTGCCACTCACCGTTCAACTGCAGCGTCTTGCCGAACGCGTTCCAGCACTCTTTGCAGACGCCGCCGTCCGGGTGCGTGTTCACGTCGTGCACCTTGAAGCGCACGAAGCTCTTCGCGGTGCCCTTGATCTGAAAGCTCACGCCGGCGTACTTCGACGCGTCGTAAAAGCCGCCGCCGAGGAAGTTCCCGCCGAACGAGAAGCCCCAGATGTCGTCGGCGTCCGTCTTGCCGGCCAGGTGCGCGGCGCGCTTCGACCCCGCGGGCCCGCCCTCGGAGACGCGGAACTCGGGGCCCGGCAGCTCGACCGTCGCGTGCGGAGCCTTGGCGAGCCACCAATAACCGTTGCGACCGTCGAGCAGAGCGACCTGATTCGTTCCGTCCTCGAAGTCGTCGAAGAGGCCCTCGGGCCCCGGCTGCATCCCGTGTGCACAAACGGGCAGCGGATTCGTGGTCACGGCGGGCGCTGCACTCGCGGCCGGAGCAGCGGCGACGGGCGCCGCTGCGGCCGGCGCTACCGTCGGACAGGGCGCAATCGGTGCAGGCTGAGCGGGGGCCGCACAGCCGGCGAGAAGCGGGAGGGCGGCGACGGGAAGGAGGGAACGAAGGTTCGGTGCTCGCATAGCGCCTACTTGTCGCCGCAAATGCCGTCGGCTGCAACGCCGTACGCGAGAGACAGTCGGTCCAGAGGTCGGGAGTCGCCGGACCCCAACACCAAGAAAAGCGTACAGATAGCTCGGTTGATACGCATGCGGGCCTCCAATGATCCAGAGTGCTAATGGCCGGCGCGAGCGGTTGACGTCTCGAGAAATGCGCCTAGGAGCATGGTACGGTGAACGTCTATCGCGTGGCACAGGGCTGCCCGCGGACCTAAAAGTACCTTGCGGGCGGACTCGGCAATCCAGGCGGAGCTGCTCGACGCGGTCGCGTCGGGCGTACTCGTGTGGCAACCGACGGCGGCGAGCGGACCGCCGGAGCCGACGGAGCTAAGGCTCCTTTACATCAATCGCACCGCCGCGCGCTGGCTCTCGCTCGACCCCGAACGGAGCGCGGGCCGCAGCATGCGTGATCTCTTCCCCCAAGCCGATCACGCCCGGATCAGCGCGATGTTCGAGGTCGCGCGCACGCGCCGCGCGCAAGACTTCGGGGCGACGACGTGGACCGGCGTGGGTGCCACGGCGGTGCTCATCCGTGCGCTCCCGGTCGGTGAAGGCGCCGTGGCGGTGCTGATCGACGAGCAGGACGCGCTCCGGCGCGCCGAGACGGAGGCCACGCGGCTCAATCGCTTCCTCGATTCCGTCATCGAGAACATGCCCGCCATGGTCTTCATGAAGGAGGCCCAGAACCTGCGTTTCGAGCGCTTCAACCGCGCCGGCGAGGAGATGCTCGGGCTCAAGCGGGACGAGCTGCTCGGCAAGTCGGACTACGACTTTTTCCCGAAGGATCAGGCGGATTTTTTCGTCACGAAGGACCGCGAGGTGCTGCGGACGGGGGTGCTCGACATCCCCGAAGAGCCGATTCAGACGAAGCACGGCGACCGCTGGCTCCACACGCGGAAAATCCCCCTCTACGACGACGCGGGCCGCGCCGAGCACCTGCTCGGCGTCTCGATCGACATCACCGACAAAAAGCGCGCGCAGGATCTGCTGCGCGCCTCTCACGACGAGCTCGCGCTCAAGGTCGAGCGGACGGAAGAGCAGCTGCGCCACGCGCAGAAGATGGAAGCGGTGGGCAGGCTCGCCGGCGGCGTCGCGCACGACTTCAACAACCTGCTCTCGGTGATTCAGAGCGCCGCGTCGCTCGCGCTCGGGTCGCTGGAGGATCCGGGGGAGGTGCGGAGTGACCTCGGCGAGATCCAGCTCGCCGCCGAGCGTGCGAGCCGCCTCACCCGCCAGCTCCTCGCCTTCGGACGCCGCCAGCTGCTGGAGCCGCGCGTGATCGAGCTGAACGAAGTGCTGCTCGCCTCGCGCGAGATGCTCGTGCGCATGATCGGCGAAGACATCACGCTCGAGTACGTGCAGGGCGCGGGGCTCGGACGCGTGAAGGTCGACGTGGGTCAGCTCGAGCAGGTCGTCTTGAACCTCGTCGTCAACGCGCGGGACGCCATGCCGCGCGGCGGGCGCCTCACGATCGAAACGGCGAACGTCGTCTTCGACGCCGCCTACGGCGAGACGCACCCGGACGTGAAGCCGGGCCCGCACGTCATGCTCGCCGTGAGCGACACGGGCGTCGGCATGGATCGGGCGACGATCGAGCGCGCGTTCGAGCCCTTTTTCACGACCAAGGAGCAGGGCAAGGGCACCGGGCTCGGCTTGTCGACGGTCTTCGGCATCGTGAAGCAGAGCGGCGGCTCGATTTTCGCGTACAGCGAGCCCGGGCGCGGCGCGACGTTCAAGCTCTATTTCCCGCGCGCCGACGAGCGCCGCGTGGCTTCCGAGACGCGCCTCCCCGCCGTGAGCAACCACGCGCGCGGAGAGACTGTGCTCGTGGCGGAAGACGACGAGCAGGTCCGCGCCGTGATCCGTCGCGTGCTCGTGCGTGCGGGTTATCAAGTGCTCGAGGCGCGCTCGGGCGGTGACGCGCTCGCCGTCGCCGAACGTTACGAGGGGCACATCGACCTGCTCGTGAGCGACGTCGTGATGCCCGAGATGGGCGGTCCGGAGCTCGGCGGCGCGCTGCGGGGCCGCCGTCCCGATCTCCGCTTACTCTACATGTCCGGCTACACGGACGACGCCGTCGTCCGTCACGGACTCCTCGAGGGGGAAGTCGCCTTCCTGCAGAAGCCCATCACGCCCGATCTCCTCCTGCGCAAGGTTCGGGAGACGCTCGACACGCCCACGCACTGACGCGACGTGCTCGGCGGCGACGCGCGCCTGCGCCTCGACCTGGCCGTCGATCGGAAGCGCGCCCGCCGCGGGCTTTCGTCGCACGTATTTGCCGTCGCTGGCCATCGAATAAACACGGCAATCGTCGAGCTCGAACGGCTCGATCACCTCGTGCCGGATGCGATCGCAGAGCACGCGGCTCGCGATCGGAAACAGCACCTCCACGCGGCGGTCGAGGTTACGCGGCATCCAGTCCGCCGAGCCGAGGTAAAACTCTTCGGTTTCACCCGTACCGAACAGATACACGCGCTCGTGCTCGAGAAAGCGACCGAGCATCGAGTACACGCGGACGTTCTCCGAAACGCCCGGAACGCCGGGGCGCAGGCAACACGTGCCTCGCACGAGCAGGTCGATCGGCACGCCCGCACGTGACGCCTGGTAGAGCTCGCGGATCACCTCGGCGTCGACCAGCGCGTTGAGCTTTGCGAAGATGCGTGCCGGCTCGCCTTGGCGCGCGCGCTCGGCCTCGCGGCGGATCTTCGCGACGAGCGTCGGGCGCATCGTGCGCGGCGCCACGGCGAGCTTGCGGTACGACACGTCGCGCGAGAAGCCGGAGAGCGCGTTGAAGAGCTCCGTCACGTCCTCGCCGATGAGCTCGTCCGTCGTGAAGAAGCCGAGATCCGTGTAGAGCCGCGCCGTCGACGCGTTGTAGTTGCCGGTCGAAAGGTGCACGTAGCGGCGCAAGCCGTCGGCCTCGCGCCGCACGACGAGCAGGGCCTTGGCGTGCGTTTTGAGGCCGGAAGCGCCGTAAAACACGTGGGCGCCCGCACGTTCGAGCGCTCGCGCCCAGCCGATGTTGTTCTCCTCGTCGAAGCGCGCCTTGAGCTCGACCGAAACGGCGACTTGCTTGCCGTTCTCAGCGGCGCGAATGAGCGCCTTCACCGCTTCGGCGTCGGACCCGGCGCGGTAGAGCGTCATCTTGATCGCCAAGACGTTGGGGTCGTGGGCCGCGGCGCGCAGCAGGTCGAGCACCGGCGTGAAGGATTCGTAGGGGTGATGCAGGAGCAACTCCCCGGCGGCGATGCGCGCGAACGGATCGACTCCCCAGCCGACCGGAGCGAACTGGTGGAGCGGAGCGTCGTGCAGATTCGCGACGGGCAGCTTCGCGAGCGCAAACAGGCTCGAGAGGCCGAGCAGGCCGCGCGTCTCGTAGACGTCCGTCGGATCCAGCTCGAGATTTTCGAGCAAGAGGCGTCGAATGCGCTCCGGCGCGTCGGCGACGATTTCGAGCCGTACCGCTTCGCCGAAGCGACGGCGTCGCACTTCGCGGTCGACGAGCGAGAGCAGGTCGGCCGCTTCCTCCTCCAGGATTTCGAGGTCCATGTCGCGCGTGACGCGGAACGCCCAGCAGCCGACGATGTTCATCCCCGGGAACAGATCCGCGAGGTTTTCCGCGACCAGCTCCTCGAGCAGCAGGATGTCCAGCGGCGCGGGCGCGTCGCCCGGCGGCCTTGCTTCGCTCGGTACGTGGAGCAGGCGCTCGAGGCTCTCGGGCACCTTCACGCGCGCGACCCTGCGCTCGTGCGTCTCCGGGTCCTCGGCCTCGACGGCGAGGGAGAGCGAGAGGTTCGAAACGAACGGGAACGGATGCAACGGATCCACCGCGAGCGGCGTCAGCACCGGGAAGACCTGCTTGCGGAAATATTCGCGGGTCCAGCGCTGGGCGCGCTCGCTCAGGGCGCCGAACGACTTCAGGCGAATGCCGTTCTCTTCGAGCGCGCTGCAGAGCTCGACGAAGAGCGCCTGCGCCCGCTCCGAGAGCTCGCTCACCGCAACGCGGATCTTCGCGAGCTCCTCGATGACGGGCGCGCGCGTCGCGAGCTCGGCGGCACGCTGGTCGTGCAGGCCAGAGACGCGGATCATGAAAAACTCGTCGAGGTTCGCCGCGAAGATGGCGAGGAACTTCACGCGCTCGAGGAGCGGCCAGCTCGCGTCGCTCGCCTGCTCGAGCACCCTCGCGTTGAAGGCGAGCCAGGAGAGCTCCCGGTTCACATAGAGCGCCGGGTCGTCAAGGGGGGCCTGGTCCGTGGGCACCCCATTTTGCGAGGGCTTTTCCGACATGGCCGGAGTCCTAACGTGAACAAATTCCCGTGTCGCGGTGCAACGGGAAACTACTGGATGGAGGCTTCGCGACGTTTCGGTGTCAACGCCGTCTTCGGGTGAATTTTGACCCCACTTCGCGCTAAGGGGGGACGCAACCGCAAAAACCTACCGCAACCCAGCGGCTCACCGCGAGGCAGCTCATCGATGCGTCATTTGGACCGTTCCGTAAGAACCCTCTTCGCACTCCTCACGCTCGCGCTCATTCTGATGCCGGCCTGCAAGAAGGCGGCCCCCGAAGGTGGCGGCGCTCCGGCGACTGGCTCGGCGGCGACCCCCGCGAAGGCGGCGGAGCCGGCCACGGTGACGCTGCAGGGCTCCGGTGCCAGCTTCCCTGCACCGCTCTACTCGCGCTGGTTCCGTGAGTTCAGCACGAAGAACCCCAACACGCGGGTCAACTACCAGGCGACCGGCAGCGGCGCGGGCATCAAGGCCTTCACGGCGGGTCAAACGGACTTCGGCGCGAGCGACGCCGCGATGACCGACGAGGAAATCAAGCAGGCGCAGGACAACGTCGTGCTCTTGCCGATGACCGCGGGCCACATCGTGCTCGCCTACAACCTGCCCGAGGTTAAGGAGCTCAAGCTCAGCCGCGACGCTTATGCGGGCATCTTTCTCGGCGAGATCACGAAGTGGAACGACCCGAAGATCGCGTCGGAGAACCCGGGCGTGAAGCTCCCGGCGACGGCGATCACGCCGGTGAACCGCTCGGACGGCAGCGGAACGACGTTCGTGTTCACGCAGCACCTGAGCGCGATCAGCGAGAAGTGGAAGAAGGGCCCCGGCACCGGTAAGTCCGTGAATTGGCCCGCGAAAGCGGCGGTCGGCGGCGCGAAGAACGACGGCGTCGCGGCGCTCATCCAGCGCACGCCCGGCGCCATCGGCTACATCGAGTACGTCTTCGCGGCGACGAGCAACCAGCCGACGGCGACGCTGCAAAACAAGGCCGGCAAGTACGTCGCGCCGACGCCGGAAGCCGCCGCGGCCGCGCTCTCGCACGTCGAGCTCCCGGCGGATCTCCGCGCGTGGGTGACGGATCCCGAAGGCGACGATTCCTACCCGATCGCGACCTACACCTGGATCCTCGCGAAGAAGAAGTACGGCGACAAGACCAAGTCCGACTCGATCAAGGCGCTGCTCAAGTGGTGCCTCACCGACGGCCAGGCGCTCTCGAAGGAGCTCCATTACCTGCCGCTGCCGGCGAGCGTCATCGAGAAGGTCCAAAAGGCCGCGGAGACCATCGAGTGAGCACCGCTGCCGCGACCACACCTCGTCCGCAAATTGCCAGGCCGCCCACGGCCTGGCAGACGGGCTCGAACGTCGTCTTCCGCGGGCTCACGCATGCCTTCGGCGGAGCGGTCGTGGTGCTGCTCGCTGGCATCGTGTTCGAGGTCATGCGGCACGCGAGCCCCGCGATAGCGAAATACGGAGCCGGTTTCGTGTCCGGCTCCGTTTGGGACGCGAACCGCGGCGAATTCGGCATCCTGCCCGAGATCGCCGGCACACTCTACACGTCGTTCTGGGCGCTGCTGCTCGCGGGCTTCCTCGGCGTCACGCTTGCGCTCGTGCTCAGCCAGGGCTTTCTGCACCGCCGCTACGAGCTCGTGATGAAGAACATCGTCGAGCTCCTCGCGGCGATCCCGAGCGTCGTGTACGGCCTCTGGGGCATCTTCGTGCTCGTGCCGCTCCTGCGCCCAGGAGCGAATTGGCTGAACGACCACTTCCCGAACTTCCCGCTGTTCAGCACGCGCCTCAGCGGCCCCGGCATCTTGCCGGCCTCCCTGGTGCTCGCCATCATGATCCTGCCGACGGTGACCGCCGTCTCGCGTGAAGCGATGGCCGCCGTTCCACCGCGTCTTGCGGCGGCGGCCTACGGTCTCGGCGCGACGCGCTGGGAAGTGATTTTCCGCGTCACGCTGCCGACCGCGGCGGGCGGCATCTTCGGTGCGCTCGTGCTCGGGCTCGGCCGCGCCTTCGGCGAGACGATGGCGCTCGCCATGCTCGCGGGCAACGCGCCAAACTTCAGCTGGTCGCTGTTTTCGCCGGGTAACACGCTCGCGGCGCTGCTCGCCAATCACTTCCCCGAAGCGGGTGAGTTCGAGGTCGGCGCGCTGATGTACGCGGCGCTCGTGCTCTTGCTCATCACGCTCGCCGTCAACGTCGTCGGCTCGCTCATCATGTTGCGCGCGACCTCGGGTCTGAAAGGGCTCCGCTGATGACTCCATCGACGGCAGCGGGCGCCGAAAGCACGGCGCTGCATTTTTCGCTCGGCAACTCGCGCACGCTGCTCGATCGCGTGCTCACCGTGCTGGCGGTCGGGTTCAGCTTGGTGGCGTTGTTCCCGCTCTTCTCCGTGCTCTACATGTTGCTCGTGCGCGGAGGCGAGCTCTTGTCGCCGTCGCTTTTGACCGAGCTCACGCCCGGCGCCGGCATGGAGGGCGGTGGCATCGGCAACGCCGTGCTCGGCACCCTCGTCGTCGTGCTCATCGCGAGCGCGCTGAGCCTGCCGCTCGGTTTGCTCGCCGCGATTTACCTCGCGGAATACGCGGAAGAGTCGAAGCTCGGCACCTTGATCCGCTTCGCCGGCAAGGTGCTCACGGGCATGCCGTCGATCCTCGCGGGCGTGTTCGCGTACGCGCTCGTCGTCGTCACGACGGGCTCGTTCAGCGCCCTGGCCGGCGGCGTCGCGATGTCGGTGCTGATGGTGCCGACCGTCATGCTCACGGCCGAGCAAGCGCTGCGCGCGGTGCCCGAAAAGATGCGCATGGCGGCGCTCGGCATGGGCGCGACGCGGATGGAAACCACACTCCGCATCGTGCTGCCGACCGCGCTGCCCGGCATCCTCACGGGCGTCATGCTCGCGCTCGCACGCGCAGCCGGCGAGACGGCGCCGCTGCTCTTCACGGCGCTCTTCAGCGACTACTGGTTCGAGGGACAACTCGGCTCGCCGGTCGCGTCGCTCGCCGTCCTCATCTACAACTTCTCCGGCAGCCCCTTCCCCCACCTCGTCAAGCTCGCGTGGGCGGCCTCTCTCATCCTCGTGTTCTTAGTGCTCGTACTTAACGTGGGGGCACAGCTGCTCATCCGGCGCCCCAAGGAAATCTGAGTCAATTCGGGGGGCTGCGGGCGATTCGAGTGTTCACCTAGCCAATCGAAGGAAGAGTCACCATGAATGCCGACATGTCCATGCAGGCAAGCCTCGCGGCGGCGCCCAAAGTCGCGTCCGACCCTCCGACGGCGGCGGCCGGACCGGTGTTGATGGACTGCAAGGTCAATCACATCTTCTACGGGAACTTCCTGGCGGTGCGCGACGCCGAGGTGCCCATCATCGCCAACGAGATCACCGCGTTCATCGGGCCGTCGGGCTGCGGCAAGAGCACGGTGCTCCGCAGCCTGAACCGCATGAACGACTTCGTGCCCGGCTTCCGTATGGAAGGGCACGTGCACTACCGAGGGCAAGACATCTACGCGACCGGCGTCGATCCGGTGGCGGTTCGCCGCTCCATCGGCATGGTGTTCCAGCAGCCCAATCCGTTCGCGACGAGCATCTACAACAACGTCGCGTTCGGGCTGAAGCTGAACCGCTTCAAGGGCGACTACGCGGAGCGCATCGAGAAGGCCCTGCGCGGCGCCGCGCTCTGGGACGAGGTGAAGGACAAGCTGCATTCGAGTGGCCTCTCGCTCTCGGGCGGCCAACAGCAGCGCCTTTGCATCGCCCGCGCCATCGCGGTCGAGCCCGATTTGCTGCTGATGGACGAGCCGTGCTCGGCGCTCGATCCGATCGCGACTCGGCGCGTGGAGGAGCTGATGCTCGAGCTCAAGCAGACGTACACGATCGCGATCGTGACGCACAACTTGCAGCAAGCGCAGCGCGTCGCCGATCGCACGGCGTTCTTCTTCGTGGACACCTCGGCCGGCGGCCGTACGGGCTACCTCATCGAATACCGTCCGACGCAGGAGCTCTTCGGCGACCCGAAGGAAGAGCAAACCCGCGCGTACATTCGCGGCGAGTTCAGCTGACGGCGGCGCGGCTCGCCGCGCGGCTTCAGTCGATCACCATTTCCTCGGGGAGCAGGCGGCGCTTGATGCTGACGAGCCGAGCGACGTCCGACACGAAGAGCGCCGGCTCCTTCGCGTAGACGAGCTGACGGCTGCGCAAGACCAGATCGACGAGGGTCGTCAAGAGCTCCTCGTGACAGACGCGACCCTCGCTCAGGGCCTCGACGTCGCCGAAGGGCCACGCGCGCATGAGGCCGTCCCGCAGGCGTTTTTCGTCCCGGATCAGCTCTTCCCACGGGACGACGGGCACGTTGAGGCGCCCACCTGCGCTCGAGAGCAGGAGCACGAGCGACACGGCGAGGAACATGAAGTCGGTGACTTTGTCCTTGGTGGAGTGCACCGGCGCGTAGGAGTCGAGGTCGATGCCCTTGAGCTGCCCGCGGCGGCTCATCATCAAGTTACCGTTCTTGAGATCGTTGATGGCGTAGTTCATCGAGTGAACCTCCGCCAAGCAGAGCAGGATGCTGCTCATGAGGTCGAGGATCATCGCGGGCGAGAGCGGGTGCGTGAACGGCAGTGCAATGCGCTGGCGCCGCCAGAGTTGGCTGCTGCGCTGGCTGACGGCGCGCTCGTACTCTTCCTCGCCCTCTGCGACCGACCGGCGGGGCGGCGGACGCGAGACGCTCGCATGTTCGGTGCCCGTCACGCCGATCAGGTTGTCGAGCGTGTCGCCCTCGACGAGCTGGAGCACGTGGTACGTGTAGCGTTCGCCGCGGAGCTTTCCGCTGTCGTAGAGCCGGATGAGGTGCACCGCCGGCGCGAGGTCGCGACCCACCACCATCGCCTGCTCGGCCTGCAAAATAGCGCCTTTTTTCTTGCCCTGAATGCGGTCGACCTTGAGCGCCAGATGCGACGGATAGCGTGAATTGTGATCGTTCAGCACCTCGTAGACGCGGCCGAACTCACCCATGCCGAGCTGGCGCAAAATGGTGAAGCCGAGGTCGGCGAAGGGGCCGACGACCGTTTTCCAGCCGTCGAGGTCTTCGGCGCTCTGCACGCCGTAGGCGCCGAGGCGCGGCTTCGGCGTCTTCACCTCGCGCCCCTTACGCTCGAACGGCATGGGCTGCATCGCCGACGGGATTTCGGGCATCGCGCCCGACAGGCTCAAGCGTAGATAAAGATCGTCGAGATACTCGCGCGTGGCGATCTTCGCTTCGCTCACGTAGCTCGCGTACGGCTCGCCGCGCGACATGAAGCCGAGCGCGGAGAGCAACCGAAAATACGCGTGCTCCTCCTCCAGGCGCGCCGCGGGGATCCCCAGCGACTCGGCGATCTGATTTTCGTAGATTTGTCCCGCGGGGCTGCGGATCAAGACGCCCGTCCGGCGCCCCTCGTAGAGCACGCTCAGCGTCACGTAGGTGAGCTTGGCGAAGACGTCGATTTTCGCGGCGTAGCGATCGAGCGGCGCGGCCGGATAGGCGAGCTCCGACGCGAGCCGGGAAATCAGCGGCCAATACACGCCGACGCGCTGATCGGCCGGGACCCAGGTGGCACCGTGCACCGTCTCTTGCACGAAATGCGCAAGACGCGAATGGAGCACGACCCGCACGTCGGGCCCCTGGTTCTCGCTCTCGTGCGCGGACTCCCGCGTGCCGTCGCTCGGGACGCGCACGCTGAGGAGTAGATTGATGGTCTGGTTCGGACCCTGCATCGCGCCGAAGAGCAGCTCCTCGAACACGGTAAGGACGTTCGGTTTCGCTTCGAGCCGCTGGCGCACGGCGCGCAGGCCTTCGTCGAGGATGCCGGCGAGCCAAGCCGACTCCTCGTTCTCCGCCTCGAACGCGACGATCTTCATCGCGCGATGTCGGTGCACGCGTACGCGCATGTCGGGCTCGTAGCGATCCGCCGACGGCAGCGTGAGGTATTGGACCCACTCCTCCGGCTCCGCGCTGAACACGGTCGTGGAAAGCTCGGTGCGCACGCCCGATTGCCCCCAGTTGCGAGCGCGGCCGCGGCGGCTCGGAGGGGAACGCACGGGCACACGACCGCTCCACGTGTCGAACGCGGCGCGGACGGCTTGGCGCGCCGCTTCCTCTTTCTTTCCGGCCATCTAAGCCGAGAAAGTTAGCACCGACCGGCGCCCGGCGGCTACGCGCTCCGGCCGTCAGAAGACGCGGCGCCGGCGCAGGAGGAACAGCGTGCCGAGGACGACGAGCAGCATGCCGAACATCACCCACCAAAACCCGTGCTCGGACGCCACGAACGGCAGCCCCCCCACGTTCATGCCGAAAACGCCCGTGACGAGCGTGATGGGCAACAGCGCCGTCGTCACGATCGAGAGCAGATAGAGGTTCTTGTTCGTCGCCTCGCCGAGCCGCGAGGCGATCTCCTCCTGCAGCAGCCGGGCGCGCTCGCTCACGAGCTCGAGATCCTGGCCCGTCGCGTCGAAGCGTTCGATCACGTCGTGGAGGCGCGCGCGCTGCTCTTCGTCGCAGAGGCTGCCGACGCGATGAGCGAGCTGACTCAGGGCGATGCGGTCGGCGCTCGTGTAGCGCCGAAGGCGAGCGATCACGCGGCGCACGCGGCCGAGCTCCCGAGATTCGTCGTCCGCGCGTCCGGCTAGCACGCGATCTTCCGCCGTTTCGACCGTGTCACCGAGCTCCTCGGCCGCGTCCGCGAACCCCGCCGCGATCTGTTCGAGTACTTGGTCGAAGAGCAGCATGGGCGTTTTGCCCGAGCTCCCGCGCTGGAGCTCGCGCCGCACGCGATCGAGGCTCCGCACGCGCTGCTTGCGGCAAGTGATGATGCGTCGGGCGTCCACGTAGACGCGGAGCGTGCCGAAGGAGTCGGGATCACCGTCGAAGTCGTGATGCAGATCGCCGAACAGCGCGGCAAACCCGCCCTCGAAGCCGATCGCCTTGATGCGCCCCTCGGCGCCGAGCAAGAGCGCTCGCCCGTCTTCGTCGATGGACGCATGCTCGAGGTAACGGCGTGCTCGGTTGTCGAACAGGTTGAAATGGAGCCAGACCGGGTCGTCCTCGGTCGGCTCGGCGCCGAGCGCTTCCATGCCGAGCGGCGTGACGGCCCGCAGCCGGAAGGCACAAATCAGAGCTTCGGTTTCGCCGGCGGAAATGCTCATGCTCGCCGAGTTCCGAGAAAACGGCCGCGCCTAACTCCGGATTTTGGCGGCAGCGCGCCGTTCCTCGCGTTCGCTCGGCGGGCGTGGTCCGATGCGGCGGATCCGCACGACGGCCGCTTCGACCACCGCCGCGGCGGGCGTTTCGAGGGAAAGGGCGCGCATGAGACGCGAGCACGCGTCCTCGGCTTCACGCCAGGCAGCGCGGTGCCCGAGCGTGTCGGGACCGCTCTTTTTTGCCAACCGGAGCGCGTTCGCCAGCCGCTTGCCGATGTCCGCGAGCTCCTCGAGGTCCCGTTTCGAAGCAAATTCGCGCTTACACGCCGCGTAGAGGGCGCGGGCAATGCCGAGCAGGTCGCGAACGGCTTCGGCAGGAAGCGGGTCGGATCGGGCCACGGCCGGGACCACGGACGCTACTCCTTCTCTCCCCGCGAGAAAAGGGTGGTAGGCACCCTGGAATGCCCCGAGCTCAACCCAGCCGCGCGGGCGACCCGGCCACCGCCACGCGGAACGCCGCGCGTGTCGTCGCCTCCGCCGTTCGCACGCATTGGAAACGCACGCGTGACGAATTGATGAAGGTTTGCGCGCCGCGCGTGGGGCTCGAGGTCCACGACCTCAGGGTCGCGCTCCGGCGACTGCTCGCCGCGCTCGAGCTCGCGGAGTGTCTCGACGTGCGGGTTCCGGCGAAGACGGCCAAGGCTCTGGAGCGTCTCTTGAGCGCGCTTTCGCCGCTCCGCGATCTCGAAGTTCAAAAGCAGACGCTCGAGCGGCTCGGCGAGAACCAACCCGAGCTCCTCAAGATCGCCGAGCGTCTCGAGCAGCGCCGCGCGGTCCTGTCACGGCGCGTCCTCCAAAAGCTCGACGCGTTCGCGCCCGAGCTCGTCGAGCGCGCGCTCGAGCACTCGGCCGAGACGCTCGAGACCGAAGCCGTCGTGCCGCAGGTCACGCGCATCCTGCTGCTCGCGGCGATCGTACGCCGCTACGTCAAGTTCGACCGCCGCCGGCGCGCGGTGGCCGGCAGCGATCGGCACGCCCTCCACGGCGTGCGCGTCGCCTTCAAAAAATACCGCTACGCCGTCGAAATCGCACGGCCGCTCCTGCCTCGCCAAGCCGAGCGCGCTCTCACGGCCATGAAGCTCTTTCAAGACGAGCTCGGCGCAATTCAGGACGCTGGCGTGCTCATCGATACGCTCTCGAGCACGAAGCCGCTCGGGCGGGATGCGAAAGCTCTCCAAGTGCTGCTCGGCGGGCTCAAGAACGAGCAGCGACGGCGGATCGAAGCGATGGTCATCGCACTCGGCGCGCAAGTCACCGCGCACCCGCCCGCATTCAGCGAACCCTTCGGCTAGCGCGGGCCTCGCGTCATTTCAGCGAGTCGAGGATGGTCTGCGCCATCTGCAGGTGATCGGCGACGCGCGGCCGCAGGTTCACGAGCATCTCACGCAGCTCCTCACTGCGCACGGCGGGCATGAGGCGCCCGTCGATCGTGTCGAGCAGCTGGCGATGCGCGTCGATCTGGCTCTGAATGTACGGCTTGTCGAAGCTCGCCCCGTCGTTCTTGCTGAGCTGATTCTCGACGCTCGTCGCGTTCACGCGGAGCTCGGTCATGAGCTCGCTCTCGGTCGGACGTAGGTTGAGCCGCGTGTCGAGCTCGTCCACGTCTTTTACTGCCTGACCGTGCTGAGCGATCATCATCTCCGCGAAGTGTTTGACGCCCGCGTCGCGCGCCCGGCCGACCGCGATCTTCCCCTGGTCGATCTCGGCGACGTTGGAGGCGCGCACGACAGCGGCGATCTGACCATCGGTCAGGCCCTGATTCGAGCTCGCGCTGTCTGAAGCGGGATTCGGCGTGCTCGTCGCGGGCGTGCGCGCTGGCGTCGTGGTGCCGGATGCAGGCGTCATCCCCGGCTCGTAGCCGGATGGCGATTGCGCGGGCTGCTCGTGACTGCAGGCAACGAACACCGCGAGCGGCAGGGAGAAAATGAGCACGTGGGAAATCGAAAATGACTGCATTGGCTGACCTCGCTCAACTGATGGAATGGCTGGAGAACACGCGTCTCACCGCGACGGCCACGGCGCGCAGGACGCGGTCCCACTGGCGTTCGGCGTCACCCTCCGACGTCACCGAATCGTCGAATACGACGGAGCCGTCGGCGCGCATCCGCAAGCCCGGTATCGTGGGCGCGTCCCAGAACTCGTCCTCACGGTCCGGCCAAAACACGGACGGCTGCGTGTCCTCGAGGTCGTCGATGTCCTCGAGCGTGTCGCGATCGAAGACGTCGCTCGGTCTCTGATTGAGGGGTGCGGACATGCTGATCCCGGGACCCGAGAACGGCCCCAATGCGGTAGAAGCAACTTCCGTGCGCCCCGCCAGCCGCGCCCTAGGCGCGCCGAGGCCGATTCTGGACCGCCAGACCGGGGCGAAGCGCCTCGCTCGAGGGAAAATGCAACGACCGGACTGGGTCTCCCGCGCCGCACTGGAACCTGCCGCTCCCGACAACCGTAAAGGTTCTGGCACATCGCGTGCACGGAGACGCGGTAACCGACCAAGCGAGACGAAAGAGCGATGAGAACCTTCCGATGTGCGTGCGGAGAGCGCGTTTTTTTCGACAATACGCAATGCCTCGCCTGCGCGCGTGAGCTCGGCTTCTTCTCCGAGGCGGGGACCGTCGTCGGGCTCGAACCGGCGGTGAACGGTGTGTACGCCACACCTTACGGTCCGTGCCGAAAGTGCGAAAACTATTCGGCTCGCGGCGTGTGCAACTGGCTCGTCCCGATCGACGCGAACGAGACGTTGTGTCGAGCCTGCCGCTTGAATCACGTCGTGCCGGATCTCTCGGACCCGACCAATCTCGCGCTGTGGGCCGAGGTAGAGAAGGCCAAGCGCCGCTTGATCTATTCGCTCGACCAGCTGCACTTGCCGGTCGTATCGCCACGAGACGATCCGGAAAACGGACTCGCGTTCGACATCGCCGCGGACACCGCCGGTCAGCGCGTACTCACCGGTCACGCCGACGGGCTCATCACGCTGAATCTGGCGGAAGCCGACCCGCTCACGCGCGAACGGCTGCGCGTCGATTTCAAGGAACGCTACCGCACGTTACTCGGCCATTTCCGGCACGAGATCGGGCACTATTTCTGGGAGCGGCTCGTGCGCGACGGCGGACGACTCGAGCTCTTTCGCGAGCGCTTCGGCGACGAACAGCGCGACTACGCGGAGGCTCTGGCCGCGCACTACGCGGCGCCCCGCGACACCACTTGGAGCGACGACTTCATCACTGCCTACGCGAGCTCCCACCCCTGGGAGGATTGGGCGGAGACCTTCGCGCACTACCTCCTGATGCTCGACACGCTCGACACGGCCCGCGAGTTCGGCTTCGCGGGCGGGCTCTCGCCCCAGCTCAGCCTGCCGGGCAGCACCGATTTCGATCTCATGCTCGACGAATGGACCGAGCTGTCCGTGGCGCTGAACGCCGTGAGCCGCAGTATGGGGCTCCCCGATCCCTATCCGTTTTCGATTTCCCAAGTCGTGCGCGACAAGCTCGAGACCGTGCACCGCATCGTCCGGGAAGCTCGCTCGGCCGCCGTCAGGAGCTCGCCTCCGCCTCCGCTTCCCGCAGCGGTCGACGACGCCACCGAGCGCATCGCAAGCTAGGGCGTCGCGACGAGCGCGCGTTCGATCGCAGCCGGATCGGCGGGCTTCACCAGAAAATGATCGAAGCCGGCGGCGGCGGCGTGACGCCGGGTCTCTTGATCGGAGTAGCCGGTGAGCGCCACGAGGCGCATTTCCGCGCCCCACGCGCTCGCGCGAAGTCTGCGCGCGACTTCGTACCCGTCGACCAGCGGCAAGCCGAGATCGACGAGCGCGACAGCGACCGGAGACTGCGTCGCATGCTCAATCGCTTCTTCCGCCGTGGCCGCGGGCAGCGGCTCGAGACCGAGCGCCGCAACGAGCTCCCCGAGTACGTCGCGAACGTCGTCATCGTCTTCGACGATGAGCACGCGGCGTTGCGAGCCGCTGGCGGGCGGCTTCGATTCGAGGTCGCTCTTCTCCATGGGGCCCACCGTACCTCAGTCTGCGAGCGGGCGCTCGGCTTCGAAGCTATCGTTGGTGCGATCAGAACAACTGTCCGCCGAGCAAATATGCCCCGATTGGATGCGCATCGGGGGACCAGGCGACATCCCCTCTCACCACGAACGAGTCTCCGGCGGTGACGCGCGCGCCGAGCCCGACTCCGAATTTCATGCCGAGCGTCGTGCCGTCGAGCAGCGTGGAGCTCGGAAGTGCACTGAAGACTCGACCCGTGTCGAAAAAGGCGGTGAGGCCGAACAAATTTCGCTTTTCGAAAGCATGAAACGAGAAGAGCTCACTTCGGAGCTCCACATTCGAATACGCTTTCACGCTGCCGAAATAGCGGCCCGCTGGAACGCCGCGTACCCCCTTCCCTCCCCCGACGGCGAACGAGTCGTCGTTGAAGGTCTCTACGGACCGAGCGAGCTCGTAAAACGGCGGCGAACCCTCGAGCACGTCGACCACGCCGCGCGCGGCGAGCGTCAGGCGATTCGGGACCAGCGTCGCGAAGGCGCTGAGCTTCAGGTTGATGCGCAGCCAGGCGTAACTGAAGCGCCCGAAGCCACCCGGAGCCAGATCGGCCCGTAGTGTGTGGTATTGGCCGCGATGCGACGACACCTCGCTGTCACGCGAATCCCAGCCGACGCCGTAGGAGAACTTCGCTACCTCGAGCCCAGGCTCGGTGCGCAAGAATTTCCGCGTGCGAGCGTCCTCGGCGTGGACGTCGCGCGCGACGCTGCCGGCGTCGGGATACGTCGCTTGAACGTGCTGCTCAGCGATGCCCCAGAGTAGGAGCGGGTGTCCGAGATGGAGCGTCGCGTTCGCCGCGATGATCGAATGGGCGAGCTTGTATTCGAAATACGGGTCCGAGTCCGAGCGGCCGGCTTCAATCGTCGATGCGTTGCCGAGCCCGTAGTACTTGAGCGTCGGTTCGTAGGTGTAGCCTCCCCGGAGCTCGACGTGCAGACCTTCGAGCCAAGCGTGCGGCACGACGAAGAGCACGTAGTCGTCGAAGTACCCGAGGTGCGCGCCGTTGCCGAACTTGGCCGCGATCGCGCCCGCGCTCTCGAGCCGCCAGACGTACGGCCGAACGCCGTCGGACACGTGCGCCAGCGAGGCTAGATAGCCGCCGCCGATGCCCACGTCGCTGTCGCCGCCGACGATGGGCACGGCCGTGAATTCTGGGTCCTTCGCGGCGACGCTGCGCGAGCCGCACACGAGCGCGAGCAATGCGACGGCCAGGCTCGCGCACGCGTGTCGCAGGCTCACTCGTTGAGTCCGACGATCGCTTCGGGCGACATCACGTGAAACGCGAAGGACTGAACGAGATAAAGCGACACCTTCTCCGCGTCGTGGGAACGGTAGCCGATGGCGGCGTCCTGGCCGACGCTCAGCTGATAGTCCTCACCGCGCAGAGAGAGGACGACGCCGCCGCGCACGACGCGCGAATGGAGCACCTGTCCGCCCACGAGCTCGCGCAGCTGGCGCAGCGGCGGGTATTCCGGCGCCGACGCGAGCCTGCGATACGCCGCGTCCCCGAGCACCACCGCGTACGGACCTTTCACCGTGGCTTCGTCGAGCACCAAGAGCGCGCGCGTCACGGCGTCGATCGTCGAGGCTACGTCCGCACCGAGCGGGATGCGGCCGTGCGACGAGGCGGCGATGACGCCCTGCATGCCGGCGGCCTCGATGCCGTAGAAGACGGCGCGATCCTCAAGCTCGGCGAGCGTGCGCGCCGCCGCGAGCGCGGCGTCGTCGTCGAGGTCGGGCGCGCCCCGTTCACGCGCGTCGAACGCCGCGCGCGGCAGCTCGAACGGCACGCGTGCTTCGATCAGCGGCAAAACGGCGCGCTGCCCAGCTACGATCCCGGGACCCACGTCACACGGCACGAGCTCACCGAGGTTCAGCGTCGAGAAGCCCAGACCGTGCGGCCCGTCGAAATCCACGATGCGCCGACCCACGAAGTGCTCCTCGAGCACGTCCTTCACGTCCGCTTCGAGCTTCGTCCAGGCTTCGGGCGCGATCGGCGCCGAGCCGCGACCCGTGATCACGGGCGCCCCCTTTTGAGGGAGCCGACGCCCAGTCCGCGCCCCGAATCCCCGCCGCTCGCACGCTTCCCGCCCGCTCCCTTCGTCGAACTCTCGGAGTCGAGCTCGACACCCAGGGTGCGATCGGTGAACGCGATCTTCGCGAGGCGCTCGGCGAACTCCGGACGGTGACGCCTGAGCCACTCCACCAACATCGACGCGTGTTCGAACTCCTCGTCGCGGTTGTGCGTGAGGATGCGTTTGAGGTCGGGGTCCTTGCAGCTCTGAAGTCGCTGTTGATACCAGTCGGCGGCCTCGAACTCTTCCTTGACGCTCGACAGGGCTCGGTGCGCGTCACGTGTTTCGTCGTCGAGCTCTGCAGTCGGCTCGTGGTACTCACTCATGGCGTTCGAGCGTATGCAGCGCACGTGCCAGGTGAGTTCGGGGTAAAAAGCCGTGTCCTCGCGCGAGCTCGACGCCGTGACGACGAGGCAGCGTGTCAGGGTGTGGCATTTCGATGCGTCGCCGGTTGCTTGTCGAGCCAGTTATCGCCCACGAAGAGCACCACGCTCGCTTCCCCGGAGCGGACGCGCACACCGACATTTGCGACGCCGGTCGACACCAAGAAGGCGCCGACCGGCCCGCTCTTGGTCACCGAGAGCACGCCGCGCGCTTGAGCGATGCCCGCCCGCGCGCGCACGAGCTCGAGCCGCGATACGTTACCCACCTGGAAATCAGCCTTAGCGTCGAGCCCCTTGAGCCCGAGCAGAGTGCTCTCGATCTGGCGCGCCAGAGGCGATTCGACCACGAGCGGCATGAGCGCGTTCGCGTCGTCGGTGTGAAGCTCGACGGTGCCGCGCGCGCGCAGCGGCTCCTTGGTTTTGACCTCGACGTCGTTGCTCTTCAAGACGGCCGACCACGGCTTGCTCGCGCGTGCATCGACGGCCAAGGTGCCGCCCGCGGTCGCGAGGTTGAGACGCTCGAGCTTCAGCGTGTCGTCGTTCGGCCCGGAAGCGAAGCTCGCGTCCAGGTTCGCAGTGCCGCCTAGCCGCGTCTTGCCCTCGATGGCGACGAAATTCGCCGCGAGGGCGTGACCCGTGCCGGACCAATTGCCCTTGGCATCGCGGTGCGCCTGGAGGGAGGCGACGCCGCGACCGCTGAGGCCCGGCGCGCCGGGGGAGGAGCGCGAAAACCACGCGAGATCAGGCACCTCGAGATCGGCGGGAGCGAGGTCCGCACCGATGAGCTCGAGCGAGCCCGTGAGATCGGGCGTGACGTGCACGCTCGCGTCGATGTGCTCGAGGCGCGGCGGCGCGTGGTCCCCCGCGCCCATGATCGTGAGGCGCGGCGCGCGAAACCCGAGCTCCATGGGCGCTTGCTCGGTGCCCGCCGGAACCCGAAGTCGATACTCGGACGCGCCTTCCACGCGGAAGCGCTCGTTGCCGAGCGAACCCTCGGGACTTCGAATCTCGATGTCCGTCCCGGCTGCGACCACGCCGCGCTCGAGCTTGGCGTCGACGTCGACGTTGCCGTTCCCGGTCGCGGAGAGCCCGGCGTGCGGCACGAGGTACGCGTCGAGAAACGCGAGGTCGGTGCCGGCGAGCCTGCCGCGCGCGCCCGCGTGGATCTTGTGGAAAGGGTCGAGACCTTCGAGCGTGCGGGGGTCGCTGCCTTCGACGCGGCAGTCGATGGAGAGATCGGCGTGTTCTGCGACCGTGGTGTCGCCGAGGGTGAGCTTGCCGCCGTGTAGCTCGAGCGACGCCGGATAAACTTCGTACCAGCGCGCCGGCCTGACGTGGAAATTGCCGCGCGCGATACCTCTGCCGAGGTAGCGGTATTCGAGGAGCCACAGCTCCTTCACCTGCGCAGTGACGTTCTCGACCCGAACGTCCCAGAGGTTGTATTTACTCTCGGGCGTTGCGGGCGACGACGGACCGTCGAACAAGGGCGGGTCCGCGAAGCCTTCGATCGGCGGGTATGCGGCGAGCCGCGGCCCCTCGAGGCCGACGCGGCTCACCTTGTGGCGCATGCGGTACGAGACGGCGTCGGCGTCGACGCGGAGCACGTGGAAGCGCTTGCTCACGAGCTCGTGCAGACTCAAGTCGAGCGACCCCCGCTCGATGCCGATGAGGAACTGCACGTTGTGATCCTGAAAGCGCAAACTCATGTTGCGCACGACGACGTGCCCGGGCCAGGGACTGAACGCCCAGTCGTATTTCAAGCGCATGTCGTCGTTGGTCGCGAACGCGCGGACGGCCGGCGTGAGGAGCACGACGTTCGAGAGCAAGAGGTAGAAGGCGTCGAGCGCGCCGAGGACCACCAAGATCCGCCAGAGGACGGCCCACGCGTGAGCCAGGCCCCGCTTGAGCATGCCGTCCGTCTGACTCGGGTCGTCCTCGGTGCTCACTGCGCTCTCCGGTGGCAAGCCTCCGGTAGCAAGCCGCGAGCCAGCCGGCCCGACGCAACTTTCGTCGCGGCGTGCCGTCACATTTCGCGCCGTTCGTGGCGGCATGCCTCGGTTGCTCGGAGTCAGATCAGGCTCCGGCCTGCTAATAAACGCTCGGGGTTACTTCTCCGTTCCTTTCCGGCGGCCGGTACACGGATTGCACAAGCTGGCGGGTTGACGCCTTGTCGAGCCCCACACCGCACCGCCCCGAGATGCACGCATGGAGCGCGCGGAAGTATGGGGACCAGGTCTACGCCGCGATGTTCGAACGCGTGCTCTGGCCGGTCTGGGACGTAGCTATACGCCGGCGCGAAACGCGCAAGCACCTCGCGTACCTCGAGCGCAGTCAGTGGCTCGATCCGGAGCTCCGACGCCAAGACGAGCTCCGCGCTCTCATTTCACTGCTGTCGTACGCGGGCGAACGGGTGCCCTATTACCGCGAACTTTTCCGCGCGAACCGCTTCGACCCGCGCGGCCTGCGTTCGACCGCGGAACTCGAGGTGCTTCCCCTCCTCACGCGCGAGATCATCCGCGAGCGCTACGACGACCTCGTCGACCCGGCGCACCGCGGCAAAAACCTCAAGAAGGGCACCAGCGGCTCGACCGGCAACCCGCTCAAGTTCGAGTATTCGGCCGAGAGCGAGTGCTGGCGCCAGGCCGTCAAGACCCGTGGCTACGGCTGGGCCGGCTATCGACCCGGCAAGAAGACGTTTTACTACTGGGCTTCGGTCTCCTCGGCCGAACCCACCCTGAAGATTCGGCTCGATCGCGCCCTCCGGCGCGAGACGTTCGTCGATTCGATGCGACAAGACGAGGCGGCGCGCTGGGAGGCGCTCGCGGCGCTCCGCCGAGCAAAGCCCGAGATCATCGTTTGCTACACCCAATCCTGCGCCCAGTTCGCGCGTTGGATCGTGGAGCGGGGGCTCCGCGACTGGGACGACATCCCGGTGATCTGCGGCGCAGAAGCCGTGCTGCTCGGTGATCGCGCCATGCTCGAGCGCGCGTTCGGACCGCAGATTTTCGAAACCTACGGTTCCCGCGAGACGATGTTGATGGCGGCGGAATGCGAGGCGCATGCGGGCATGCACCTCTCGGAAGAAAATCTGCTGCTCGAGGTGTCGAAGGACGGGCGCGGGGCGCAGCCGGGCGAGGCAGGCGACGTCGTCGTGACCGATTTACACAACTACGGGATGCCGATGATCCGTTACCTGAACGGGGACGTGGCACGGCGTGCGGGCGGCGAGCCGTGCCCCTGCGGGCGCAGTCTCGCGCGGCTCGAGCGCGTCGACGGCAGGCGCGCCGACACGATGATCGACCGCGAGGGCAATGCCGTCCCAGGCATCGTTTTTCACGTGCTTTTCAGCGACGCGCGCCGCGAGCTCGTGCGTCAGTTTCAGGCCGTCCAAAACGTGCACGGCGAGGTCACGCTCAAGATCGTGCGCGGGCGGGACTTCGCCGAGGACGCTTTCGAGCACGTCGCCGGGCGGTTTTCGTACTACCTCCGCGGCCTACCGTTCCGGATCGAGTTTCACGACGTGATCGAGCCGCACCACCGCAGCGGCAAGCTGCAAACCATCATCGTGGAGCGAAACCCGCCCGACGCCGCTTGCGCGCCAACAGCAACAACCCGATGAACGCGCTCGCGGAGAAGCCCGCCGCGCCGCCGCTGTTGCCCGCGGACGCGCTGACGCTGCAGCCCGGGTGGAGATCGGGCACGGCCACACCCGCTGGCTGACCCGCCGCGCTGGACGCGGCGGCAGTCATGGTCGCTGGCGCGCCGCCGGCAGCGGCACCGCTGGCGCCCTTACCGAGGCTCGAGCCACCGCCGTTCGCCGCCCCGCCGCTGGCCGTGCCGGTCGCGGGGGCGCTCGCGTCGCCGGCTTGACCCGAGCCGCCTTCGCCGGTGCCGCCTTCGCCCGCCGACCCGGTATTCATGGGTACCGCGCCGGTGCCGCCGACGCCGACGTTTCCGGTGCCGCCACTCGAGCCGCCAAGCGAGGGCGGCATCGTGCGCGCGCCGTCGTCACTGACGGCGCAGCTCGCGTCGAGGGCGACCACGAGCGGCGCCCCATCGAACCCGCCTTTGGAGCCAGCGTGCGGGGTCACCGTGACGCGACAGTTTACGCCGTCCTTGGCCGCGGTGACGTCGCTCTTGCCGGAGCCGTCCACCGGCGCATCGACGACGACGTGCACTGCGTTCGCGGGCGCGCTGTATGCGAGCGAGCTCGCCCGCGCGCCGTCCGCGGCCCCGTTCGTTACCACGGCTACGGAGCCGCTCGCGCGCTGAACGACGACGCCGCGGTAGCCGTCACCGCTGAGGACATCGTGCGCGCCCGTCATGGTCGCGCGCGCGGAAACGACGTGCAGCGCCATCGCCGACGGCCCCGCCACGTCGAGGCGGTACTCGCTGCCCGACGCGAGGCGCGACACGTCGCACGTGTGATCCGACGAGGGACACTCGGACGCCTGGGGCATCTCCCGCACGTTCGGCGCGCCGCTCGACGACCAAACGTGCTCGACGGACAGCGCGGAATCACCGACTGCGGCCGTGGCGCGCTGACCGTCGAGCGCGAGATCACCCGGCGTCCGCACGCGCAGGTGCAGGCCGCGCGCCGCATCGCCGGTCACGACGCGATCGATCAAGACGACTTCCCCCGCGTCGCCGTCCGGAACGAGCACGAAGTCGCGCAGGGCGACGCTCACGTCGCTCGCGTAGTCCTCGTAACGAAACTGATCCGCGTAGTCACAGCGCGCTACGGCGATGCCGGAACCCGATTGGCGAGCCCACGCAAGCGCCGTCGTCTGGCCCCAGTTGCCCTGACTCGGCGAGTAGCCGTCCGGAAGCGTGTTCGAGTCGACCGCGGGCGCATTGCTCGTGAGCGTCGAGAGCGTGCCGTACGGCGAAGGATCGACGACGAGGTCGTCGGCGGCGCGCGCCAGCACGAAGTTGCCGGCGTCGTTGTGCTGGTGGTCGTCGACCAGCCGGTGCGTGCACTGAAAGACGCCCCACAGCGCGCTCGGCGTCCAATCTCCTCGCACGTACCAGTTGCCCGCGCCTTTGCCGAGGTAGTTCGTCGGCAGATCCGCCGGTAGCGCGCTCGCCGCCGCGGCATGCGCGACCGCGATGCCGTCGAACAGCGGATTGTCGTTCTCGAGCGCGAGGTCGGCGTTGAGCTTCAGGGCCCAGGATTTGGCTTGATTGCTTGCCGGGCCGGCGAGCGCGGCCAGGAGCGGCCCGTTGTCGACGGTTTGGTCCGGCGTTTCGTCCTGGGTGTCGCCGCCGACGAACGCCATGTGGGTCGCGGGTGTGAGGCCGTTCGCAAAACGCAGCACGAGCGAGTCAGCCCACGTGTCGGCGCCCGGGATCGCGTTGCCGTTGTCGATCATCGCGCGCGCGGCCAGGCCGAGCTCGAGCACGCTGAGCGGGCCGTACTCCCACCCTTCGGGCCAGTCTCCGCCCTCGAGCACGCCGCCGGGAGCGAGCGCCGGCGTGAGGTCCTTCCCCCAAATGGTGTCGTGAACCGTGGCCCAGTGCGTGTCACCGGCGCTCCCCGCTTCGCCGCCCTCGGCAATCGCAATCAGCGTTGCAGCAAAGGCGTACCCCGCCTCGTAGTTCGCGCCGGGCAGATCCTTGAGATAGCCGCTCTTCGTGTAGTACGTGACCCACGCGTCGAAGCGCTCACGCGCGTGGGCGAGCAAGTCGGCGCTCACGCCGGGGGCATCGTGCAACCAGTCGTAGGCGACGGCCGAGTAGGGCGCGAACGTTCGCATCGCATAACCCGTGTCATGCGTGACAACGTCGTCGCCGCCCGCGCCGTCCCCGACGGACTGATAGTCGTCGAGCAGCACATTCCAGTATTTTATGGCCGTTTGGAGATCGTCCGTGCTGCCCGAGGCAACCCAGGAAACGAGACAGCCGGACAGCGTCGTCACGAACTCGAAACCCTGCCAGCCGCCGTCGCTGTATTCGGAAGGGTCGGTGCGCGCCGCAGCGCAGCGCGCGGCGCCGCGTTCAACGGGACTGTTCTTGACGCCTACTTGCGTCTTGAGCCCAGCGACTGTCTGACTGTCGAGCCACAGTCGGGGGTGTGCACCCGACGGGGCTGCAACAGCGAGACCGCTGATTGCGTTGACGATTGCGGAGGCGACACCGAGGGCGAGAGCTCGCCGGGGGATTCGCGACATCCCGTGGCATCTAGCATCGACCGTCGCGTTACGCCGTCGTTCGCGACACGCGAATGACGATGTCAGCGTTCCGTCAGCGCGCGACGCGATGCGTTGGGTCACTCCGGCACGAGGCTTGAATGGACGAGCAGCGTGGCCAAGCTCGTACTCGCTCTCATTGTCGCCAACTCCTTCTCAATGCCCGCCTGCGGCGACACCGTTGACGGCGGCCTCCACAACGCTCCTCAGGGCATCTCGGATTCTGAGACGGCGAAGGAGACGACTTCCTCGAGCGCCGTTAAAGACTCACCTGAGGCCGAATGCCCCGCGCCGAATTCCGGACAAAACGCCTCGATCTCGTGGGTCTCGAGCTTCGAAGAAGACCTCGCGACCAACCCCGCGAGCGTCGCGGTCGACGCACGCAATGACGCATATATGACGACCGCGAGCGGCGGCACCCGCAAGGTCGGCGGCGACGGCGCGACGGTTTGGACGAAGCCGTTCGGCACGGTGGTCGCGACGAGCGAGACCGGCGACGTGGTCGTGAGCGGCTCCTTCACGGGAACGCTCACGCTCGACGGTACGGTGCTCACCTCCGCGGGCGGCAGCGACGTCTTCATTGCGCGGCTCGACGCCGACGGCAACGTGCAGCGCGCCGTCGCGCTCGGCGGCAGCGGCGACGAGACCGTCGCGAGCCTGAGCGTCGACCATGCGGGGCGAGCCGTCGTCTCGGGCCCAGGGCTCGGTACGGTGGCGCTCGACGCGGCCGACGCGCCCGCGTGGCGAGTCGACTACTTCGGTGCGCTCGCGACGGACGCCGCGAACGACGTGCTCGTGACGGGCGCGCTGGTCGGCAGCGTGGACTTCGGCGGAGGAGCGCTCACGAGCGCGGGCGGCAAGGACGTGTTCGTCGTGAAGCTCAATCAGAGCGGCGATCACCAGTGGAGTACTCGCTACGGCGACACGGGCGCCGACCAACGCGGACAGGCGATCGCGACGGATTTCGAGGGGAACGTGCTCGTTGCGGGCATCTTCGACGGGAGCATCGACTTCGGCACCGGGGCCCTGACCCTGCCGCACTGCCAGGCAGAAGCTTGGTGCAACGACTCCGGCTTCGTCGCGAAGCTCGACCCGACGGGGACGACGCTGTGGAGCGTCGCGCGCGGCCCGATGCGCTCGCTGCCCGGTCTCGCCACGACCGCGCAGGGCAACGTCATCGTCAGCGGCGCCGAGCCAGGCGACGCATCGCCCTACCGCATTCCGATCCTGTTCGCGCTCGATCCGGCAGGCACCTCGCTCTGGCAACGCACCGAGTGGCCCGACACGGGGCTCGGCGCCGGCCGAGCCGTGGCGGTCGATGGTTGCGACGCCGTGCTCTGGTCGGTCGGCGTGAAACCGACGCTCGACACGAACGAACACGCTTATCTCGCAAAACTTCTCTTTTGAGACTCAACCAGCTCCGGCTTCGATCGACAGCGAAATCAAAAGGAAGGCTCGGCTCGCGAGCCTTCTCGAAAGGTCAACATGTGCGGCATCGTCGGCTACCTTGGAAAACGTGAAGCAGCTCCCATTCTTCTCGATTGCTTGAAGCGGCTCGAATACCGGGGGTACGACAGCGCCGGCGTGGGCCTACTCCTGCCGACGGGAGCCGAGGTCCATCGCTCGACGGAGCGCCTCACGGGCCTCGAGAGCAAGTTGAATCGGCTGAACGGGCATGCGCTCGCGGCGCGGGTCGGGATCGGTCACACGCGCTGGGCCACCCACGGCCGCCCCACCGAGCTGAACGCGCACCCGCATACGAGCCACGACGGCAAGGTCATCGTCGTGCACAACGGCATCTTCGAGAACTTCGTCGAGCTGCGCGCCGAGCTCTCGTCCTACGGCCTGGCGCCGAAGACGCAGACGGACACGGAGTGCTTTCCGCTGCTCGTCTCAATGCTCATGCGCGAAGGGTACGACTTCGAGGGCGCGTTTCGCGCCGCGACGCGCCGGGTCGAAGGCAAGTTCGCCATCGCGTGCCTACACGCCGATCACCCGGAAAAGATCTTGCTCGCGCGCTCGGGACCGACACTCGTAGTCGGCATCGGAGACAAAGAGTACTTCATCGCCTCCGACGTCGCTCCGCTGTTGCCGCACACGCGCGACATCGTGTTCCTCGAGGACGGCGACGTGGCCGTGCTCACGCCCGACGGACTCAGCGTCCTCGACGACGACGAGGTCTCGGTCGTGCGCACCGTCTCGCGTGTCGATCTCGACGCCTCCGCGACCGAGCTCGACGGTCACACCCACTACATGCACAAGGAGATCTTCGAGCAGCCGCAGGCAATCGCGCGCACGCTCGTCACGCATCTCGACGGCGACAATCTCAAGCTCGGCTTGCCGCTCACCGCCGAGAGTTTTCGCAAGGCCGAGCGGCTGTCGATCCTCGCCTGCGGCACGTCGTGGCACGCCGGGCTGGTCGGCAAGTTTCTGATCGAGAAGCTCGCGCGCCTGCCGGTCGAGGTGGATTACGCGTCCGAGTACCGTTACCGCTCGCCGATCGTGAACGACCGTACGCTCGCCCTCGCCATCACGCAGAGCGGGGAGACGGCCGACACGCTCGGTGCCTTGGCGGAAGCCTCGGCGCTCGGAGCGACCACGCTCGCGCTCTGCAACGCGGAGGGCTCGCAGATCACGCGACTCGCCCAAGGCACGCTACTCACGCAGGCCGGGCCCGAAATCGGCGTGGCTTCGACGAAGGCCTTTACCACCCAGGTGCTCTTGCTCACGCTGCTCGCGATGGAGGCAGGACTCGCGCGTGGAACGCTGACGCACGAAGGTGCCGACCAGCTGCTCGCCGCGCTGCGCGCGCTGCCGGCGCAGATCGAACAGGTGTTGGCGCTCGAACCCGCGATCGCCGAGGTGGCCACGCGCTGGTACGAGGCGCACGACGCGCTCTACCTCGGGCGTGGTCCGCTTTACCCCATCGCGCTCGAAGGCGCGCTCAAGCTCAAAGAGATCTCGTACATTCATGCCGAGGGCTATCCGGCGGGCGAGCTCAAGCACGGCCCCATCGCGCTGATCGACGCGCAGATGCCCATCGTCGCGCTGATGCCGCGCGACGAGCACCGCGAGCGTACGCTCTCGAACCTGCAGGAGACGAGCGCGCGTGAAGGCAACGTGATCGCGTTCGTGACGCAGGGCGACACGGCGCTCGAAGGGCTCGCGAACGCCGTCATCGAGTTGCCCGTGACGCACCCGCTCGTCGCGCCGATCCTCTACGCGGTCCCGCTGCAAATCCTCGCGTACCACATGTCCGTCGCCCGCGGCTGCGATGTGGATCGCCCGAGAAATCTCGCCAAATCCGTGACCGTGGAGTGAGCACCCGGCGGGACCGAGTCTTTGCGGCGCTGGAATCCGAGCGCCTTTCGAGACGACGGTCCCGCGCCGCCCTCACCAGGTGACGGCCTGGGATCCGAGCAAGAAGCGCCAGAGCCCGACGATCGCGGCGGCGTTCAAAACTACGAACGTGCGCGCGACGACGCCGGCGCGCCCGGCGCGCGCTCCGAGCAGCGCGAGTCCGTAGAAGAGCAGCTGCAGGAGCCAAGCGGCGCGCCATCCGAGCGCCGCCGGCGCGTCGAGCCTCGCATCGAGAGCGAGCGCGCCCGACAGCATGAAGAGGAGCAAAAGCGCCCACGGGCAAACGAGGCGCAAGAGCTTGTGCGAGACGAGCTCGAACCAAACGCCGTTCATTCCGGGCACGAGCAGCCACGGCATCTTCGCGACGAGCTGATAGTTGCCTGCGAGCGTGCGCACCTTACGGCCGAACTCCCGATCATCGTCGCACGCTTCGTCATAGGCCACGGCGTCCACCGAAAGCACCGTGCGTTTCTGCGACCGCACGAGCGAGAGCGGCACGAACATGTCGTCGAGCAGCACGTCCGGCGGGAGCTCCTCGAAATCACCACGGCGCACGGCGTAGAGGCTTCCGCTCACGCCGACCATCGCCCCGCGCCGCGCCTCGCAACGACGAATGAAGTACTCGTAGCGCCAATACGCGCTCGGTCCGGTCTCACCGGCGAGCACGAGACTGCCGGAAACGCAGCCCACGGCCGGATCGGCGAGCGGCTCGAGCAACGCCCGTAGCGCGGGAGCCACGAGCTTTTGGCGTACGTCCGTCATGAGCAGGACCTCGCCGGTGGCTTCGCGCCGCAAGAGATTGAGCGCGCTCGGCTTGCCCGAACGCCGGGGCAGCGAGAACACCCGGATGCGCGGGTCCTGTTCGGCCAAGCGTCGCGCGAGCGCTTCGGTGCCGTCCGTCGAACCGTCCGAGCACAACAGGATCTCGACCTTGTCACGCGGGTAGTCGAGCGCGTCGAGACTCCGGAGCTTGTCCTCGAGGTAGCGTTCCCCGTCGTGAACGGCGATGCAGACGCTCACACGCGGCTCGAAGTCCGCTCGGCGCTGCACCCGGCGCGGAGCGACCCGCGACCAGAGCAGCACGAGCAACGGATAGCCGGCGTACGTGTACAAGAGGAGCGCGAGCGCGCCGAACGCGACGTGAGTCATACGCCCGCGCTGGCGATCGTGGCGCGAGGCTCGGCACGCTTGAGGCCCGTGACTTGCTCGTAAATGCCCTCGTAGCGCTCGGCCATTTGGGCGAGCGAATAGCGCCTTTGGACGGCTTCGCGGCCCGCTTGTCCGAGCTTCAGGCCCGCGGTCGGCTGATGGGCGAGGAGGACGAGCTGCCGCTGGAGCTCGCGCTCGTCCCCGGGTGGAACGAGCAAGCCGTTCACTTCCGACTCGATTAGGTCGGGAATGCCACCGACGGCGGTGCTCACGACCGGAACGCCCGTCGCCATGGCCTCGAGCAGCACGAGCGGCAAGCCTTCGGTGCGCGAGCTCAAGACGAAGGCGTCCATGGCCGCGATGTACGGCGCCACGTCGGACCGCGCCCCTATCAGGTGCACGAACTCGGAACGCAACGTCTCGTTCCGCGCCCGCTCGAGCGCCTCGCGTTCCGGGCCGTCGCCCACGACGAGCAACTGCCGGCGCTCGTCCAGCAACGGTGCCATCGCTCGAATCAAGAGCCCTTGATCCTTCTCCGGCGCGAGTCGTCCGACCGTGCCGACGAGCCATGAGCTCTGTGGAATGCCGAGCTCGGCGCGTGCACGCGCCCGTGCTTCGGGGTCCGGCTTGAAGCGCCCCACGTCGATCCCGTTCGGAACAACGTGAATACGAGCCGGATCGCATTCGGCGCGCTCGACGGCGACCTTGGCGAGGTGCGGTGTCACGGCGATGTAGGCGTCCACGAGCGTCGCCGCCGTACGCCGGAGCCAGAGCCTGCGTGTCTGGTCCGGATTCATCCCATGTTTCGTGTGAACGCTCTTCGCGCGCGCGAGCCCGGCGGCGGGAGCGCCGTAGATCATCGCGTGCGGATTGTGGGTGTGAACCACGTCGGCGCCTTCACCGCCGATCAGCGTGGCGAGGCGAACCGGCAGCGACGCGTCGATGCCCGCATGCTTCGGTACGCTGTGCGCGGGAATACCCGCGGCACGAAAGAGCTCGCCGAGCGGGCCCTCGGTGCCGGCCGCGAGCGACACGGCGAACACGCGATGCCCGCGCTTTTTCTGCCAGCTCGCGAGGTCGAGCGCCATGCGCTCCTGCCCTCCCATACCGAACGACGAAAGCACGTGCGCGACGGTCAGCGCGTTCATCGACCGACCCCTCGCAGCATGACCAATGGTGTTTTGAGCAAGATCATCAGCTCCGTGCGTAAAAACGTGAAAAAATGCTCGAGCGACGCGACGTACGCGAGATCGAAGAGCAACTTCGTGCGCATGTCGTCGGCGAGCGAGCCGGCCGCTTCGTCGAAGCCGTAAGGGTTCACGAGCGTGCCGTCGAGCGCAGCCACTTCGCTGCCTGCCGGCGCGCGCCCCGAATACGTCAGCGATACCTGCGCGAGCCCCGTGATGCCGGGCTTGGTGCCGCGCAGGCGCTCCTCGAAGAACGGGATCGCGTACGCGAGATTTTCGAGCAGCTCCGGCCGTTCGGGACGCGGGCCGACGATGCTCATGTCGCCCGTGAGCACGTTCCAGAGCTGAGGCAACTCGTCGAGGCGTGTCTTGCGCAAGAAGCGACCGACGCGCGTGACGCGCGGATCATTTTCCTCCGCCAGGACTGCGCCGGTAAGCTTCTCGGCATCGACTCGCATGGACCGAAACTTGATCATTGGAAAACGACCGAAGTGAAGATGACCATTCGCTCTGCGCGCCTCCAGCATCGAAGCTCGCCACTGGCGGTAAAAAATTGGACCCTTGGAATCGAGGCGCACACAGAGTGCGATCAAGCCGAAGATCGGAGCGCCCACGATGAGCCCGAGGCCGGCGATCAAGAGGTCGATGGCGCGCTTCGTGAAACGAACCGCGAAGGCGTGAGGCCACGCCTCGACGCCCACCGTGATCGGCACTTCTTGCGGGATCTGATACGATGCTGAAGCCAGGCGGACGGAAGAAGGGACTGCCATGATTCGCCTTTCGGTACCGGGCACCTTGCGCTATCGCGACATCGTCCTGCGCGTGGTTGCCTCGGCGTGTCGCCTGCTGCGACCGCAACGGGCAGCTAAGCAAGAAACAAGCCGCGAGGGTGAAGCGGCCGACTTCGATGACCTGGTCGTTTCGGCGGTGGGCGAGGCATTCAACAACGTGGCAATTCACGCCTACCGGGGCCGTTCGGCGGGCGCGGTCGAGCTCGAGCTCGAGCTCCGCGAGGATGCAGTGACGATCCGCATCTCGGACACGGGGACGAGCTACGACCCGACGCGCACGGCCGCCCCCGAGCTCGACCAACTGCCGGACTCGGGCATGGGCCTCTACATCATGCGCACGTGCATGGACGAAGTGAGCTACGAGCCCGGCAAACCGCTGGGCGCGCCCAACGTGCTGACGATGACGAAGCGCTATCCGACGCGAGCGTAGCGGCCCCGACCGAGCTCGAGCGCTCGCGCGAATTCCCCGGCAAGCAGCCTGCGGTCGAAGCGCTCCACGTCGATGGGGCGTTCGGCCTGAGCGAGGGTGCCGTCGACGAAGGCGCGTAGGATGCGTTCGAGCGCCGCGGCGATGGCGGCCGTGTCCGCCGGCGGCACCACGTCGCCGAGGCGATGGCGCCGCACGAGGCGCGCGAGCGCGCCCTCCGGAGTGAGCGTCAGCGCGGGGCGGCCGAGCCGCATGATTTCGAAAATCTTCGCAGGGTAGATGCGGTCGGAGCCGGGAAGATCCGCCAAGAGACAGAGCGGGACGTGACTTTCGCCGAGGAGGCGCAGCGCCTCCGCGTGCGGCAGATAGCCGAGCCGCGTCACGCCGAGTGACTCGGTGGCCTCGAACGCGTCCGCTTCCGTCTCGACGATGCGACCGACGAAGCGCGTCTCGAGCTTCGCGGCGAGGCCGGGTTCGCGCTCGTGGAACAACCTGAGGCCGGCGAGAAAGCCGCGCGCGCTCGTCAGGCGAAACACGGTGCCCGTGTACGTCACGACGCAGCGATCGTTCGGCGGCGACGGCAAAACTTCGGGAAAATCCGCCGAATCATAGCCGTTCGGGATCGCGAGCGTGCGCTCCGGATCGAGAAAATCGAACCGCTCGAGCAGGTTCTCGCGAAACTCCTCGGTCGCGGTCGTGACGACGCTCGCGCGGCGGAGGACGGCGCGCTCGAGCCGCTCGGCGGCGCGAGCGGAGCCGGACATCTCGTAGATGGAGCTCGTCGTCGTCCATTCGTCCCGATAGTCGAGGACGTAGGGCGTGTGACGCAGTCGATCGGCGAGCGGCGCGAGCAAGAATTGGGAGAACGGCGGGCCGCTGATGAGCACGACGTCTTCACGCGTGCTCCGCAAGTGGCCGAGCAGCGAGCGCGCGGCCGCGGGCAACCAGAGCACCTGCGGATCGGGCACGAGCAGCTGACGCCCGAGCTTCGAGAAGGCACGTAACGGCCGTGCCGCGAGCTTCTTCGGAGCGTCCGCTTGGGCGCGCCAGGCTAGGTCCTTGGCCGCGTAGCTCGGCTCGAAGGTGCGCGCGCGCAGAATGGGCACTCCTGCCGGCACTTCTGCGAGCAGCGACGCATCCAGCACCGGCACCGAAGGCTGTTCGACGGTGAGCACGCTCGGCGCAACCCCGTACTCTGGCAGGTATTTGACGAGCTTCAGCATGCGTTGGACGCCGGCGCCGCCCACGGGCGGAAACGCATAGCAGACGACGAGCACCTTGAGCGTCACGGTGCACCGCACTTGGCCGCACCGACGCGCACGAAGCCGCCCGCGTTCGCTGCCATGGCCGCGCCCGAGCTCGACGCTGCGAACACGACGTTGCACGTCGCGTCGACCGTCACGTCGTAGCGCCGCCCAGGCGCAAGCCCTGCGACCACGACCTGCTCGACGGGTCCACCGAGCGCCGCGCGCCCCTTCCCCTCGTCCGTCGCAAAGAGCACGGCGAGCGTACGTGCCGCCCCGCGAACGACCGCGCCACGCAAGTGCTCGCCGGTGACGACACGCGCTTCTGGTGGCCGTGCCGACGCCGGCGCGGTGCTCAGCACGTGCAAAAAGCCGCGTTCACGCGTCCCGTTGGGACTCTCCACTTCCAGGCGAAATGTCGGGCCCCAGGTGTGGTTCGCGAGGTGCGAGCCCTCGCCGGACGGAGTCGGCTCGCGCGGAGCCGTGTGACGAGCGCCGCTCGGTTCGAGCGTCCGCACGTCGACGCGCGACGCGCCGACGACGGCGCTCGCGAGGTCGCCGTCGAGGGCCGGCGGCTGCGTCAAATGCGCGGCCCAGATGACCTTCACGTCCGCTTGATCGAGCGTGACGCGGTCATCGACGACGACGACGTCGGGGCGCACGAAGACGAAGCTTCGCAGCGCGCGCTCGACCGTCCGCGTCCTGCAGCCGTCCCGCGCGCACTTCGGTGCGTACGCTTCTCCGATGTCGCCGACCGCGAGCATGACCGCGCCGTCGTCGGCGTAGCGCGTCGTCTTCACGCGGTCTCCGCCCCACACGCCTTGGTTCGGCGGGTACGTCAGGTGGCGTCCGCCGTCGTCGATGAGCAGCGTGTTGTGGTTGATGGTGGCCGAACCCTCCGAGTCGCCCGCGTCGACCAGGAGGCCGTCTGAGCCGCGGAAGAGCTCGAAATGCCCCTGATCGGCGTCCTGGTGGTCCTCGGCGAGCCAGGGGCCGGCCTGGAACGACACCCACGTCGCGCCCGCCGACCAATCGCTGCGCGCGAACGTGAGTCCGACGCCGTCCACGTGGAGGCTCGTCTTTGCCGCGTCGCGCGGAGACTGCTCGGGCGCGCCCGGTCGCTCGGCGAGCAGACCCACCCAGGCCTGCTCGCGCCGGAGCGGAGGTAGCGCGTGGTGAATCAGCCAGCGACCTTGCGCCGCTCGCGCATCGCCGATGCCGTCGAGCGCCAGGTCGACCGCGGCGACTCCCAGCGCTGACGGCACTACGGGATGCTCGCCCTGCGTCCCGCCATCGTAAACCGTACGCTGGTCGGGCAAGAGGGCGTGCGTGTGGTGCGTGATGGTATCGGCGAGCCACGGCAACTTGCGCGTGATATCGACGTTCGCCCCCGTGCGGAACGCCTCGGCGACGAGCGCCACCTCCGCCGTCGTGTACTCGCCGTATTGATAGCCTTCGGGCCAGCCGCCGCCGCGCAATTCGTCGCGAAATGCGGGCAAGGCGCGCGTCGAGAGCTCGTGCCGCGCTTGCTCGAGCCAGCGATCGCCGAGTGGTGATTCGCCGGCTGCCGCGAGCCCGGCGAACGCGAGCGTCGTGAGATAACCCCAGTAGTAGTTCGCGATCGGCGTGTCGCGCAGGTAGCCGTCGGTTTCGTACCAAGCGAGCCACTTGTCGAGGCGCGAGAGCGCATGCTCCCGGAGCGGGGGGTCGAAGCCGGGCGCACCCCGCAGCCAATCGTACGCGAGCGCCGTGTAGGCGCCGAACGTGCGGATGCCGTAGCCGGAGTCGTAGTGGATCACGTCGTCGCCACCCTGCTTGTCACCGACCGCGAGGCGATCGTCGAGCAACGCACCGAGGTAGCGGAGCGCGCACGCGGCGTACTTGGCGTCACCCGTGGCGTGCCAGACGAGCGCGCAATCGGCGAGGGCGTCCGCCCACTCGAACCCCTGATAGCCCGAAGCCAGCGGTTTTTCCGCTGCTTCGTCCGCCAACGCGAGTACGAAACGGTAGGCCTCGGTCCCGCTCTTGGCAGCCTCATGCAGGCGCGCGAGCGCGGGCGCGTCGAGCAGCAGGCGGTGTGAGTCGCCGCGGCCCGGTACGACGGTCACGCTCCCTGCTTCGAGCCCGCCGACGGGCGTGCGGGCGACGGGCGCTCGCTCGCGCGAGGACACGTGGTGCAGCCCGAGCCGCACGCAGGCCGCGGCGAGCACGAGCACGCTGAGAACGCTGCCGATCACGAGGGCCAAGCGGAGGTGTCGCATCGTTGATTCCTTCAAGCCTGTGCGGCGTGCGTGTAGAGGTACACGGCCGCGATGACGAGCACGTCGATGAGCCCGATGGCGAGCGCATCGAGCAAGCGGAGCCGGACTCGAAACCAAGGCGCGTGCTGGCGCACGGCCGAGTAGAGCGCACCCGCCAATCCGAGATAGATCCAGAGCACGTAGTGGTAGGAGAACGACAGGAAGAAAATACCGACGACGAGGCCGGCGAAGGCCGCCAAATAGGCGGTCGCCCAGCGCCGCGCCACGGCGGCGTCGTCCTCCGGATCGCCTTGTCGCGGCCGCGGGAAGCGCCGCAGAACCTCGACCGGCACCTTCGCCGAAACGTAGACGATGGCGGTGAACAGCAGCATGCCGGGCAGCCCGAGCTCGGCCAGCGTCAACAGGTACGAGTTGTGCGCGGTCATGTAATGGAACTCGCCGAAGCGTCCGAGCCCCACGCCGGCGAGCGGATGCGAGCGCCAAATCGACAGCGCTTCCGCCCAGCAATCGATGCGTTCGACCGTGGAGCTCGTCGCCTCGGCGCCGCTACGCCCGCCGAGCAAGAGCAGCGGCAGCGCCAGCACGCCGCCCACGGCCATGCCGCCGATACCGAAGCGCTTGACGAAGTAGACTGCGAGCACGGCCAAGAGGACGAGCTGCCCGCCGCGTGACGCCGTGAGCACGGCGCAGCAGCCGACGAGACCGAGAGCCAGCGCCACCAGCAAGCCCTTTTTGATCGATTTTCGGCGGCGTCCGAGGGCGAAGGCGAGCGGCAAGCCGGCGCCGCCCGCGAGCGCGAGCTCGTTCGGATCTTGCAACGTGCCGCGATAACGCACGCGGCCCTGACCGATCGAAGTGGTGCCGAAGAGGCCGATGCGCTCGCACATGTATTCGGCGTCGGGCTCGGCGTCGCCTTGGTAGCAGCTCTTGGACGTCTCACAGGGGCGGCCGTCGGGTCTGCCCGACGCGGTGTCCGACGGCGTCGATTCGTCGATGACGACGCAGCCGTTGCTCGCGAAGCCTTGCTCCGTCCCGACCGCGCAGACGAAGAGCACGACGAGGAGCACGCTTCCGGATACGATCTCGAGCGCGCGGAACGACTGCACGGCGTGCGCGATCCCGAAATAGAGCGTGACGCACACGGCGAGCGTGGTCATCGGCTTGATTGCCGCGCTCGGCCCGTGCACGAGGGCCGTCAGCGACGCAAACACGAAGAACACGACTACCAGCCAGAACTGGGGTGTTTTGCGCCAGCGAAGATTGCCAGTCCGCAAATCGATGATCATGCCCAAGAGCCACAATCCAAAAAATAGATAGAGGAAGGGCACGGCCTGAAATGGGCCAAGAAACTCCTGCGGGCGCACGTAAATTAAAAATACGAGCCCGATGATTCCGGGTATGGCGAACATGTTATTTGGTGTTTAGATGTAGGCCGATGATGCGAACCTCACGTAACCTTCGAATTTGTACAATCGTAGTCGGAACGGCACTCGCGACCGCGGCGTGCGCGACGAGTACCGGGCACGTCGTGGCTCCGAACCCGAACGACGACCCGCGCCGCCAGCCGTACGTGATCGGACCGTCCGACGTCGTGACGATCAGCGTGTGGAACAACCCGGCGCTCTCGTCCGAAGCCACCGTGCGCCCCGACGGCACGATCACGATGCCCGTCGTCGGCGAGCTGCGCGCGGCCGGCCGCACCATCGCCGACCTGCAGAAGGAAGCGCAGGAGCGCGCCGCGACGCTGGTCAAGGACGCAGTCGTCACCGTGTCCGTGTCGGAGGTGAACAGCTACCGCTTCACCGTCGCCGGCAACGTGGAGCACCCGGGCCTCTTCACCTCGCGCTACTACCTCACCGTTTCCGAAGCGATCGCCCTCGCGGGCGGACCGAATCGATACGCTTCGACCCACGACGTGGTCGTCGTGCGGCCGACCGCGAGCGGCGCCGAGCGCATCGCCATCGACTACGACCGCGTTCTTTCCGGAAAAAACCCGCAGGAAGACATCGTCCTCCGAGCCGGCGACGCCGTGCGGGTGCCCTGACACGTGGCTCTCGCTCGTGACGCCGCGCGCGGCGCGCTCTTCTCCATTTCCGCCGGCATGGGCGCGCGGGCCATCGGCCTGGTCAGTACGCTGCTGCTCGCGCGCTTCCTCGCGCCGAGCGAGTACGGCGAGGTGTCGGTCGCAGCCGTGCTCGTCGCGACCGCGACGCAGCTCTCGACACTCGGACTCGGCCAATACCTCATCGCCGAGCAAAAGTCGGATCGCAGCGTCGCCTTCCACGTCACCGTCTTCCACATGTTCTCCGGCCTCGTCGCGCTCGCGCTCGTCGTCGGCTGCGGCCGCCGGCTCGGACTCGCCGTCGACGCCCCTCACCTCACGCAGTTCTTGCCGGGGCTCGTCGGCGCGGCGCTCTGCGATCGCGTGGCTTACGTGCCGGAACGGCTGCTCGTGCGCGAGCTCCGCTTCGGCGCCTTGAGCGGCGCGCGAACCGCGGCCGAGCTCGCCTACAGCGTGTCGACCATCCTCTTCGCCGCGCTCGGCTGGGGCGCCGCCGCGGTCGTCGCGGGTAACGTCGCCCGCTCGGCGGTGCGCAGCGCGCTCTTCGTTTTCGCGGTGAACCGCCGCGACTGGCTCGAGCCGAGCCGGCTCAGCCTGCCGAAGACGCGCACGCTCTTCGCGTTCGGCGTACCGATGGCGCTCGGTGCGTCCTGCCAGTTCGCCTCGCGGCGCTGGGACAACCTGCTCGTCTCCCACTTCTTCGGGCCCGGTCCCGCGGGCGCGTACAACCTCGCGTACAACCTCGCCGACGTTCCCGCGATCCAGGTCGGCGAACAGATCGGCGACGTCTTGCTGCCGTCCTTCGCGCGGCTCGAACCGCACCGGCGCGTCCCGGCGCTCGTGCGCTCGATGGCGTTGCTCGGGCTCGTGGTGTTCCCGCTCGCGGTCGGGCTCGGCGCGGTCGCGCCGACGCTCGTCAGCGTGCTCTTCGATCAACGCTGGCGTTCGATCGGCCCGATGCTCGTCTTGCTCTCGGCGCTGTCCGTCACTCGCCCCGTGGGCTGGACGATCGCGTCCTACCTGCAGGCCCTGCAACGGCCGGGCCTCATCCTGTGGCTCGAGCTCCTGAAGCTCGTCGGTCTGATGGGCGGGATCGCGACCTTCGGTCGCATCAGTCCGCTCTGGACCTGCGGCGCCGTCGGCTTCGCTTTCGCGCTGCACGCCCTCGCCTCGCTCATCGTCGTCGCCCGCGTCGAAGCACTGCCGCTGCGCGACTCGGCCGGCAGCCTCTTGCCGGCGCTGGGCGCTTGCGTGCCGATGGTCGCGGCGGTGCTCGGCGTGCGTGCGCTGCTGGTCAGCTGGGGCGAGCCCAAACCGTGGATCTCCCTCGCGCTGCAGGTGTTCGCCGGTGCCCTCGCTTACGTCGGCGGCGCGCTGCTCGTCGCGCGCCGCCCGGCGGAAGACCTCATCGCACGCCTTTTCGACGCCGTGCGCTCCCAGCGCCCGGCGACGTGACCCGCGCGCCCGACCCGTCGTGCGCTCATTGGGCACAGCGAAACCCGAGGGCGGAGCCTTCGTCGGACGTGTCGTACCAATCGCGCTTCGAGGCGCGCTGCCACAGCGTCTCGCTCTTGTAGCCACCACCGCGACCGCCGAGACGCGTTCCGGTCGCCGGCCCGGTCGGATTGTCCGTCGGTGAGTCCGCGTAGTAGCTCGCGTCGTAGTAGTCCGCGACCATCTCGACGACGTTGCCGGCCATGTCGAGGGCGCCGTACGGGCTTGCGCCGTCCGGCAACGAACCGACCGGCATGAGCGCATCGCCGCAGCCGGACATGTTGGTGCGCGTGCAGTCGGCGTCGTCGTTGCCCCACGGAAACTTCAGGGCGTCCGTGCCGCGCGCTGCCATTTCCCATTCCGCCTCGGTGGGCAGGCGCTTGCCCGCCCACGCGCAAAAGCTCTTCGCCTGATCCCAGTCGAGGCACGTCGCAGGCAGAGTTCCTTGGCTGCAATCCCAAGGGCAGGCGGGAGCCGTGCACGCGCCTGCGGCATAGCAGGCCGCGTATTGATCTTGAGTCACCTCGGTGACGTCGATGGCAAAATCAGCGAGATTGACCGCGTGTTGCGGCTTCTCGTCGTCACTGCATTCGTCGTCGACCTCGGCGTTGCAGCCCATCATGAAGGAGCCGGCCGGAACCGCGACCGTATCCCCCGGGGACGCGTCGCTCGTGCACACGGTGTCGCCTCCAGTCCCGGCCGTTGCACTGCTGCCTCCCTTGCCGGCGCTCGACGCGCCGCCCGACCCGCCAGCACCACCGCTCGAGCTGGGCGTGTTGCCCGAAGAACTGCACCCCACGATCACAAACAGCAGCGCGCTGCCGATGGACGAAATCCCTAAGCGCCTGCCAGGTCCGTAATAGAGCTCCTCAATCATGGCGTGGGCCCGACGCAATCGGCATGCCACCGGCGTTGCGTACGAAATCGGCGCCTGGCATGCGGCGTGCACCTGCGCTCGTCCGTGCAGCTCTCAGCGCATCCCCTTGAACGAGCCACGGCGCCGCGTGTTTGTCGGCGACTCGGCTCATTCCGCGTCGTGGCCGAATGTCACGGTGTCAATGCTTATCGCGGCGGTGACTTCTATTGCGCCAGCTTGGGCGAGGCAGGACGCCTCGCTGTGGTGATCGGCGACGCCTGCGGGCACGGCGTCGAAGGGGCGCGGCTCGTCTCACGGCTGCTGCCCGACATGTTGCGGCTCGCGGCTCCAGGTACCGGGCCGGGACGGTTGCTCGGCGCGTTCAATCGCCGCGTTGCCGCTCGCCTCCCGCTCGATCGCTTCGTGACGGCGGCGGCGGTCGAGATCGATCCGACGCTCCGTCAGGTAACGATCGCGAACGCGGGCCACGTTCCCGTGCTGGTGCGACGAGCGAACGGCGAGGTGAACCTCATCGGCCGGACCTCCGCGCCGGCGCTCGGGCTGCTCGACCACTGCATTTACCCCGAAGAACGGCACGATCTCGCCCCGGGCGACGTGCTCGTCTTCATGACCGACGGCATCCTCGAGGCGATCGAAAGCGATCTCGTGGGCATGACGACGCTGCGCGGGGTGCTCGCGCGAGCGCCGGCCGGAAGCCGGGCCGTGCACGACTGCATTCTCGACCGCTTGCGCGCCTGCTGCGCACAGCGACCGGTGGACGATCGCACCCTCGTCAGTGTGGAGCTGCTCGGCCAGCCCATCACGACGCAGCTCGCAAGCTGAGCGCAAACGGGCCATCGATGCGCGCCTTAATCCTCACCAAGATCTTCCCGAACAGCGTCGAACCGCTGTCGTCGCCCTTCAACCGCCAACAGTTCGCGGCGCTCGGCCGCTCGTGCGACCTCGAAGTGCTCGCGACCATCCCTTGGTTTCCGGGCGCCTGGGCGGCGAAGCGCTGGTCGTCGGCGGGGCGCCTCGCCGGCGTTCCGAGCCAAGAGCACATCGACGGGCTTTCGGTGCGCCATCCCCGCTTCGCGTACGTGCCGAAGCTCGCGCAAGGCTTGACCGGCCCGCTCTACGCCGCGTCGCTCGCGCCCGCGGTGCTGCGTTATCGGGGGCACGTCGACATCATTCTGGGCTCGTGGGCGTACCCGGACGGCTACGCGGCCGTGGCGCTCGGCGAGCTTCTGGGCGTGCCCGCGGTGATCAAAGTGCACGGCTCGGACCTCAACGTGCTCGCGAAACGCAAGGCGCCGCGCCGGCGCATGGAGTGGGCGTTTCGACGCGCCGCGCGCGTGATCACGGTGAGCCGCCCTCTCGCGCACATCGCGGCCGAACTCGGCGCGCCGCGCGAGAACATCGACGTCGTTCCGAACGGGATCGATCGCACGCTCTTCCACCCGCGCGACCGCGCCGCAGCGCGCCGGGCGCTCGGCATTCCGGTCGAGGGCCAGGTGGTGCTCTTCGTGGGCCATATCGCGGAGGCGAAGGGCGCGCTCGATCTGGTGCGGGCGTTCGCGACGGCGGGCCAACGCCTCGCCGGCACGCGCCTCGTCATGGTCGGCGACGGTGCTGATTTCGGCGAGTGCGGCCGGCTCGCGGAGTCGCTGCACGTAGACACCACCTTTGCGGGTGCGGAGCCGCACGAGCGCATCCCGCTTTGGCTCGCGGCCTGTGACGTGCTCGCGCTGCCGAGCTGGAACGAAGGCGTTCCGAACGTCGTGCTCGAAGCCCTCGCGAGCGGCCGGCGCGTCGTCGCCACGCGAGTCGGCGGCATTCCCGACGTGGTCGCGACCGACGAGCTCGGTGAGCTCGTGGCGCCGCGTGATCACGAAGCGCTGGCTTGCGCGCTCGAACGCGCCGTGGCGACCCCGTACGACCCGATGCGGGTCTCGAGCGCCCTCCCCACCCCGAGCTGGGAAGGCAGCGCCGAGCTCTTGCACCGGAGCCTACTCACCGCGCTCGAGGCACGCGCGCGCGCTTCCTTCGTCCACACCATCACCGAAACGCAGGCGGTTTAACGATGAGCATGGAAGCAGACATCTTTCGACTTCGTGGGATCTCGGCGCCGCGCGCGCAGACTTCGCTGAAGGCGCGCAGCCGGCGCGGCGCGAAGGCGCTCGCCGAGGCGCTGCTGCCAACGTCGCTCGTGGCCTGGCGCGAGCCAGGGACACGCCGCGGCCAGGGCGGCATCGGCCGTGTCGCGCTCACCTTCGACGACGGGCCGACCGAGCTTACGCGCGAATACCTGGCGGTGCTCGCCCGCTACGACGTGCGCGCGAGCTTCTTCCTCGTGGGCGAGCTCTGCGCGCGCCACCCGGAGCTCGTGCTGGCGATTCAGCGCGCGGGCCACGAAATCGCGGGGCACGGCTACACGCACCGCCGGTTCACGAACCTCGGACCGCGCGCTTTGCTGGACGAGCTCGAGCGCACGCGGGCGCTGCTGCCGGGGGAGGCGGGCAAGCGGCGCATCGTGCGGCCGCCGCACGGCTCCGTCTCGCTCACGTCCAGCGTCACGGCCGCGACCGCGGGCTACACGACGGTGCTCTGGTCCTACGACTCGAACGACTGGGCGACGCACCGCGCGGACGAAGTCGCCGCCACGTTCGCCGAGCAGCCGGTCGATCCGGGCGAAATCATCTTGTTTCACGAGGGACAGACCTGGACGCTCGATGCGCTGCCGCGTGTCATCGAGCGCCTGCGCAAGGCGGGCCATGAGCTTACGACGACGGGTGATTTGCTTGGGCGCTAGCTTCCTCGCCTGCGCGACCTTGGCGTGCGGCAAGGGGCCGCCCGTGCAAGTGCTCGGTGACTCGACGCGGCTGCGCGCGAACGAGCCGTCGCCCAAGGTTTCCCCGTTCTTCGACGGGGAACGCGTGCATTTGCGGGGAGCGCGTGGTGAGACGCTCGGGGTCGAGGTGCGCATTGCGGACGGGCGCGAGCGCCTCGTGACGCTCGAGCTCGGGGGCGGTATCGGCGTGAAGAGCTTCGCCGTCGGCGCGCTCGAAGTGAAGGAGCCGTCGACGGACATGTACGGCCCGAGCACGGGCCGCGGGCGCTATCCCGACGTGCTGCGCCCGACGACGGGAGCGGTCCCGAGCTCCGAGCTCGCCTACTTCGACGTCGTCATTCCCGAGCACGCCGAGCCCGGACGCTACACGGGCAGCCTTCGGATCGACCAGCGCGCTCTACCGGTCACGCTCGACGTGAGTCGCGCGAAGATCGTGCTCGACCACGCGCCGCTCGTGTGGGTCTTTTATGCTCCGAGCGAGCTCGCGCGCCTCCACGGCGTGCCGGACGACGATTCCCCCGCCGAGCTCGCGCTGGAAGCTCGCTACTACGAACTCTTTCGCGCCCACGGCGCGCTGCTCGCTTCGGACCTGTCGCCCGCACGCACGGCTGCACGGCGCGACTTCATGCATGACGTGAAGTACTGGCCCGTGGCCATCGACACTTCGAGCGACGAGGCGATCACGCGCGACACGCGAGCCTTCATCGAGGAATTCCGCGGTACGGGCGTCACGCCCTTCGCGATCCCCGTGGACGAGCCGAAGACGCGCGCACAAAAGCAGCGCGCGCGCCATATCGCCGACGTGATTGGGGCCGCGGGCGGCGGGCGCCCGTTGCTCCTGCGCGCCGTCACCGACGCGCGCGACCCGATCTACGGGGACGCGATCGATCTCTACTTCTCGCCCGACAACTTCCCCGCCGTCGCCGCCGAGCAACGTGGCTCGGGCGTGCGTTTTTGGACCTACAACGGCCGTCCACCGGCGGCGGGCAGCATGATCCTCGACACCGAGGGCACCGCACTCCGCACCTGGGGCTGGATCGCCCAAAAGTACGGCATCGACCTCTGGTACGCGTGGGAAGGCCTGTACTTCTCCGATCGTTACAACGATCGGACGCCGACCGACGTCCTCCACGACCCCGTGACCTTCGACGAGCGAACGAATCCTCGCGGCGGCAGCGATTTCGGCAACGGCGACGGCCTGCTCGCCTATCCGAACGCGTTGCCTTCGCTTCGGCTCAAGGCTCTGCGCCGCGGGCTCCAGGATCGGCTGCTCTTGCGCGAGCTCGAGCGCTGCGGCGGGAGTGAAGCGGCGCAGAAGCTCGTGGCTCGCGTGGTGCCCCGCGCGCTCGGCGCGGCCAAGGGAAGCCCGAGCTGGTCGCTTTCCGAGCCGGCGTGGGAAGCAGCGCGCGAGGAACTGCTCGACGACGTGGAGGCAGCCTGCCGTGATTGAGCGTGGCTGGCTCGGCGAGGAACGGCCGCTGTCGGACGCGTTCCGGCAGGCGCTCCGCTTCGTGCGGGCCGGCGTCAAAGCGCCGCTCTGGTTCGGGCTCGGCGCGCTCGGACTCGCGGCGGCGCTCGGGCTCGGCGCGAGCATGCACACGCGCAGCTACGCCCCGCGCGTCGTGCTCCGCGTGATCGAAGCCGATCGCGACCCGGGCAGCATGCCGGCACTCAAGCGGCGCCTCGGCGACTACGTGCGCGAAGGCGTGTTCACGAGCGAGCCGCTGCTCGATCTCGTGCGGCGCTATCACCTGTACCCGAAGCTCGAGGCGTACCCGCAGCGCGCCGTGGAAGCGTTCCGCCGCGACCTCGACGTCGAGGTCTATCAGAATTACTTCGTCGAGCAGCGGAGCGCGAACGAGGCGCCGCGCTCGGCGCGTGTCGCGGTGAGCTACCGCTCGGGTGATCGCGATACGGCGCTCGCCGTCACGCGCGACCTCGGAGCCCTCGTCGTGATCCGCATGACGGCCGAGCGCGAAGCGCAGGCCAAGCGCGCCTCCGAGTCCGCCAAGCTCGGCGCCGAGACGCTCGAACGAGCGCTGCTCACCCGCCTCGCGACCATCGCGGAGAAGCAGCGCCAGCTCGGCGAGACACGCGCGCCCGATCCGGGCACGCAAGTCGAGCTCGTGAGCCTGCTCGGCTCGGTACCGGCGCTCGAGCTCCAAGTCGACGCCGCCGAGCGCCGTGCGGCGACGCTGGATCTCGGGGCCGATCTCGAGGCGCGCGGCATCGGGCTGCGCTTCGACATCGCGGAAGACGCCGACGCGCCCCTGTTCGATCGCCGCTCTCGCGTGCGCCTGCTCGGCTTCGCCGGCTCTTTCGTTCTCGCACTGCCGCTCGTGCTGCTCACGGTCGGCGCCTTCAACACCGCACGAGGTACCGTCTGATGTCTGCTTCACCCCCCCCCTACCCGCGCGACGACGACGACGGCCGCGAGCTGGAGAATCTAGGGAGCTTCCTGCGGCGTACGTTGCACGCTTGGCCGCTCACGCTGCTCTGCGTGTCGCTCGCGGCCTTCGCCTGCTGCGCCTTCATCTACTTCCGCCACGCGGCCTATCGTTCGGAGACGGTGATTCTCTACTCCGCGGGCGTGCGCCAGGCCGACGCGAGCGAGCAAGACGACAACCCGCGCGGCGCGAGCACGCGACTCAAGGAACTCTTGATGTCGCGGCCGAGCCTCGAAAAGGTCGTCAAGGAGTTCGGGCTCTACCCCGATACCCGCTCGAAATACGGCATCGGCGACGCGGTGGACGAGCTCAAGCGTCACATCGAATTCCGCGCGCCCGGCGGGGACACCTTCAGCATCGCCTTCACGGGCAGCTCGCCGACCGAGGCGCAGCGCGTGACGCAGGCGCTCGGCAAGCTGGTGATTTCCGGCGACGCCGAGCTGCGGAAGACGCAGGCCGAGCAGGGTCGGGACTTTCTCACGGTCGAGCGCACGAACAAGTCGAAGGACCTGCGCGACGCCGAGCAACGTCTCGCCGAGTTCATGGGCGAGCACCGGCGCTTCGCGCTCGACGCGACGCCCCTCGCCGCCGGCGCCGCCATCCGCGCAAGCATGGGCGCGGGCACGCCCGCGACGACGACGTACCGAAGCTACCGCGCTGCGGGAAGCACGCCGGCGACCGCGCTCCCGAGCCCCGCGCCGGGTGCGGCTGCGGTGACGGGTGCGGCAGCCGCGGACGCCGGTGAACATGCTCGTGCGCTCGCGGCGCTCGCTGCGGCCAAGACGAATCTCGCCGAGCAGCTCCAACGTTACACGCCGGCGCACCCCGACGTTCGCGCCGCACAGGCCGAGGTCGACCGAGCGACGGCCCGCCTCGCAGCGCTCGGTCCAGAGCCGAAAGCGGCTCCGGCGCCCGTGGCCGCCACGCCGGCTCCCGCGACGCCCGCACCCGCCCCGGCGCGTCGCATGGCGTCCGCGCCGCCGGCGATCCCGGGCGCTCACGCCGGCTCGGAGGACGTCGTCGGCCTCGAGACGGAGTGGTCGAGGCTCACGCGCGACGTGACCGCGGCCCGCCAGCGCGTCGATCAGGTCGAGGCCTCACTCTTCAAGGCGGACGTGCTCGCAAGCTCCGAGATCGCGGGGCGCGCCGTACAAATCTCGGTCATCGACCCGGCCTTCTTGCCGGAACGCCCGGTGGGCCTCGGGCTCAACGTGCTGATTGCCATCTTCCTCGGTGCGGGTCTCGTCCTCGGGATCCTCGCCGCCGCCCTCAATGCCGCGCTCGACGACCGCATCTATCGCGCCAGCGACGCGCGCGGCACCACGGCGATTCTGGTCGAAGTTCCGAAATTCAGCTGGCGACGGAGGGCTTATGCCTCACAGTGAGGGTCTCAAGTTCAAGCGCACGATCATCGACAACTGGACGCTGCCGCCCGAGCAGTCGCATCTCGAACGAGTGCGTACGCCGGCGCCGGTCCAGCTGCCCTCCGTCGGAAAGCACGTTCCGATTCGGACCGAGCCGCCGCGACCGTTCACGCCGGTGACGGCCGTGCGCACCACGGTCATGGGTATGCCGGCGCCCGCGCCGGTGCCGCCCTTGACGAACACGGTGCCGACAACCGCGTCGAACGACACGCCGCCCCAGGCGTTCACCGTGCCGGCCGAGGTCGTGACGAACGAACCCGAGCGCGTCGTGCCACTCGTCAACAGGGTGCGCCCAAGCGAGCCCGCCCCGGCGACCCCACCGGCCGCGGCGGTGCCCGTCACTCCGGTCACGGCAGCCGAGCCCGCGGCCGACGACGCGGCGAGCCGTTCGACGCTGATGCGCTGGACGGACACCGAGGCGATCGTCACGAGCGGCCGCGGCGGCGCTCACAGCGAAGTCCATGAGCTCGTCGAGATCCCGGTGGACGTCGATCCTCGGCTCGTCATGCTCTACGGGCACGCAACGGAGCAGGCGCGCGCGTACCGGCTGCTCCGGCACCGGCTGCTGAGCCTCGGTGATCCGCGTGTCATCGCCGTCTCGAGCGCGGAGCCCGGCGAAGGCAAGACGACGTGCGCGGCGAATCTCGGACTCGCGCTCGCCGACGAAACCCTCGCGCGCGTGCTCCTCATCGACGCCAACCTGCGGCGCCCGTCACTCGCGCAAGCCTTCGGCTTCGAACCGTCGGACAGCTTCATGGAGCGACTCGTGATCAACCGCGACGTGACGCCGCCGTATCTGGTGGCGTCGGTGCGCGGCACCCGCCTGCACGTGGCGGCGTTGCCGCAGCAGCGCCCGCGCCCCGGTCACGTCGATCGCCTGCTGCTCACTGCCGCGCTGCACGACCTTCGCAGCGACTACGACTACATCATCATCGACTCGGCCTCCGTGTTCGAGAGCGCGGACGCGGACGTCGTCGGCGAATGCGCGGACGGCGTGCTGCTCACGGCGCGCGCCGGCTCGTCACGCCGGAGCAGCATCGAAGCGGCCATCCATCAACTGAGCCCGAGCACCGTGTTCGGCACCATCCTCCTCGATTCCTGACCCACCCGACGGCGCATGGCTTTTCATCGCAACCTTCATCGCTGGCTCACGGGTTACGTGAGTCAGCGCTTGCGTGACCGCAAGGCGCCCGCCTTCGAGGGTCCGCGGCACGTTCTCTTCGCGCTCTGTGATCACTACGAACCGCTGTGGGGCGACGTGGACAAGGCGCGCGGCCTCGAGCGCGTCGAGCGCTGGGCCGGCGACTACCCGCGCGCTTTCGGCGAGTTCCGGGACGCGGACGGCCGCGCACCACGGCATTCGTTCTTCTTCCCCGGCGAACAATACGACCCGCGCTACCTCGACCTGCTCGGCGGGCTGGTCGTCCAGGGCTACGGCGAGGTCGAAGTCCATCTGCACCACGACGCGGACGACGCACAAAAACTCACGCACGATCTCGCGCGTTACATCGGCGCCTACGCCGAGCACGGACACCTCACGCGTGATCGCGACGGGAGGCCCCGCTACGCCTTCATTCACGGCAACTGGTGCCTCGCCAACAGCCGCCCCGACGGGCGCTATTGCGGCGTCGACTCGGAGCTCGCCGTGCTGTTCGAGACGGGCTGCTACGCGGACTTCACCTTTCCGTCGGCGCCCGACTCGACCCAACCGAACATCGTCAATCAGATCTATTGGCCCACGGGCGATCCGCGGCGGGCGCGGGCGCACGAGCACGGCATCCGCGCGCGCGTCGGCACGGTGATGCGCGATCGCATCTTGATGATCCAAGGTCCGCTCGCGCTCGCGCGCCGCAAGCTCGGCTTCCGCATCGAAAGCGCCGCGCTCACCGCGCGCGATCCGGGCACGCCCGAGCGCGTGGCCACCTGGGTCGCGCAGGACATCCACGTCGAAGGCCGCCCCGAGTGGCTCTTCGTCAAGGTCCACACGCACGGCGCGCCTGAAACGCAGGCGGCGGCGCTCCTCGGCGAGCCCGGTCGCGCCCTCCACCGCGAGCTCACGCGCCGCTACAACGACGGCCGGCGCTTCGTCCTGCACTACGTGAGCGCCAGAGAGATGTTCAACATCGCGCTCGCCGGCATGCAGGGCATGCGCGGCGATCCGAACCTGTACCGCGATCACGCCCTCCCTCCACCCCCGCTAGCCGCATGATGGATCTTTACGGGTTTCTCTTTCAACGCGTGCTCTATCCCGGGCTTCAGAGCGGCCTCAAGCGCCGTCCGACGCTCGATCATCTGCGCGAGCTCGAGCGCACGCAGTGGTGCTCGCTCGAAGAGCTCCAAGCGCTGCAGGAGCGCGACCTCCGCCGCTTGCTCGCGCACGCCTTCGAAAACATCCCTTACCTGCGCGAACGCTATCGAGCGGCCGGGCTCGAAGTCGGCGACGTGCGTCACCTCGACGACCTCGGCAAGTTGCCGCTGCTCACGCGCGATGAGGCACGCGAACATTTCGCCGAACGGCGCTCGGTCGCCCCGCCGTTCGCGACCATCGACAAGTCCACGAGCGGCACTACGGGCCGGCCGCTCGCGTTCGCCTACGATTTCGGCTCGGAGTATTGGCGCCAAGCGACCAAGCTGCGCGGCTACGGCTGGGCCGGCTACCAACTGGGTGATACCAGCATCCATTACTGGGGCTCGCCGTCCCTCAAGCCCCCGCCGTTCGGACGCCGGCTGAAAGAGACGGTCGATCACTCGTTTCGCCGTGAACATTACGTCGACTGCACGGAGCGCTCGGAGCAAGCACTCGACCGTGTCGTCGCGCAAATCCGCGCCATCAAGCCGAAGGTCATCGTCTGCTACGCGCAGGCCGGCGCCGCGCTCGCGCGCCACGTCAACGCCAAGGGCGCGCGCGACTGGAACGACATCAACGTGATCTGCGCGGCGGAGCGGCTCTTCGCGAGTGACCGCAGCGCGATGATCAGCGCCTTCGGGCCGGGCGTGTTCGAGACTTACGGCAACCGCGAAGTCATGCTGATCGCCGCGGAATGCGAAGCGCACGCCGGCATGCATCAGTCGATGGAGAACCTGATCGTCGAGGTGGTCGTGCGCGAAGGCGAGCGGCAACGCGTCGCCGAACCCGGCGAGCTCGGCGAGGTCGCGATCACGGACTTGCACAACTACGGCGCGCCGTTCGTACGCTACCTCACGGGCGATCTCGCGGTGGCGCGCGTGAACGAGCGCTGCGCGTGTGGTCGCTGGCTCTCACGACTCGAGAGCATCGAGGGCCGCGCGACGGAAACCTTGCGTGACGCCCAGGGCAACCCCGTGAGCGGCATGTTTTTCAGCGTGCTCATGGCCTACCTCGCGGACAAGGTGCGTGAATTTCAGGTGATTCAGCGACGTGACAACGCCATCGACCTGCGCCTCGTCCCGGTCGGCACGCTCGACGACTCGCTGCTCCAGGCCATTAAGGACCATATCGGCAAATACGTGCCCGGCGTCCCGCTTCGGCCCGAAGTCGTCTCGGAGCTTCTGCCCGATCGCACGGGCAAGCGGCGCGTGGTCGTGGTCGAGAAGAACTGACGGAATGCCGTTCTGGCGCCCCCGAGGGAGCAGGGCTCGAGCAAGCGTCGGTGCGCTCACCGTTTCGGCTGTTTTTTTTGGTTGGATCGGAGCCGCGCGCGCCGAAACGCCCAAGCTCCAAGCGGTCGGTGAGACGTCAATCGGCGTCAGCGACAACGTGCAGTCGGCGCCCGACACGCCGCTCCCAGGCGGCGCCTCGAAAACGCCAGGCGCTTTCGTCGTGCTCCGGCCCGGGCTCGTGCTCGGCCTGCTCACACCGCGCACCGTGCAGCGCGTGGCGTACACCTTCGACTACGACGTGTATTTCGCGCGCAGCGCGACCAACAGCGCCTCGAACCGCCTCGAATATCGCGGTTTTTTCGATCTATCGAAGGGCGTGAACGCAGTCCTCGGCGCGGCCGCGGCCGAATCGGACAGTTACGGCGCCCTCACGTTCGCGCCGCCCGGAGCGGGCGCGGTGCCGTTCCTCGGCAGCGCCTCGACGAAGCTCTTCCAGGCGAGCATCGACGAGCTCGTCAGCGACGACTTCACGGTCGGCTGGCGCGGCTACGAGGGTCTCGGCTTCGTCTACGGGACGCCGCTCGCGGGGGACGCCCCCACGACGCTCATGCCGAATGGCCGTGTCGGCGGCGAATACAGCTGGCTCGGCAACGCCGTCGGCGCGGAGCTGCGCGCCGACTACAACGTCGTTCACGACGGAATCCTCGCGGACGGCACGCGCGTCGCACTCGAGCGCGAGCTCGTGACGCGCGCGGTCGCCGTCTACCGGCGTGATATCGGACGTTATCTCAACTCACGCTTCGAAGCGGGCGTGGCGCGGCTCGATCGCTTCGATCCGAATCTGACTCGCTGGTACCCCACCGGTAGCGCGACGCTCGGCTACGCCGACACGTTCGGCGACGCCACGCTGAGCTACCGCCACGCCATCACCACGAACGTGCTGCTCGGCCAGTCTTACCTCTCCGACGAGGTCCGCCTGCGCGGCGCCGTGCCGCTCGACCAAAAAGCAACGTTTTCGCTGGCCGCGAGCGGCGGCTACCAGACCGGGCGCTTGCTCGACCAAAACGCGCAACTTGCGACGCGCGTCTCGCTTCTCCTCGCCGACGTGACGTTCGGCTGGCAGACGGCGCCGTGGCTCATGCTCGGCATTCGCGCCCAGCACGTCGATCAACGCTCCGGCGTGCGCGTCGCGACGCTGCCCGTGAGCTTCGTGCAAAACAACCTCATGCTCGGTGCCGCCTTCAAATTCCCGCCTGATCCGGAGATGCCCGCCGCGTATCGAGCGCCCCAGCGCGTCGATCGCACCGACGAGCTCCGGACTGCCACGGTCCCCGACGGCCAGGGCATCGCCGCGCCGAGCGGTCGCTCGCGGTAGTCTTCCAAGCTTGCCCAACTCGGGGCTAGCGCCCGCGCTGCGCGCACGCGCGTGACTTGCGATCTCACCGTGGCGCGATGCTGCGGCGACGCGTCGCGGGAAGGCACCGAACCCACGCCGCGTGTGGCGACTGCGGCCCGTGTTTTGCAAGTGTCGCGCGCATGGAAGATAGGATTGCCGTCATCGGGCTCGGCTACGTCGGATTGCCGATCGCATTGGCTTTTGCGCGTCGCTTTCCGCAAACCATCGGCTTCGACTTGAGCGCGCGTCGCGTGGACGCATTGAAGCGTGGGATCGACACCACGAACGAGGTGGATCCTGCCCTGCTCAAGCAGTCGAAGCTCGAAGCGACCACCGACGATGCGCTGCTCGAGCGCTCGAACTTCTTCGTGGTCGCCGTGCCGACGCCCATCGACGGAGATCACCGGCCGGACCTCTCCCCGGTCGTCAAGGCGAGCGAGACGGTCGGCAAGCACATGAAGCCGGGCAGCGTCGTCGTTTACGAGTCGACGGTGTACCCGGGTGTTACGGAAGACATCTGCGGGCCCATCCTCGAGAAGACGAGCGGACTCAAGCGCGGGCGCGACTTCAAGCTCGGCTATTCACCCGAGCGCATCAACCCGGGTGACCGCGAGCACTCCTTCGAGAAGATCGTGAAGGTGGTGTCGGGCGAAGACAAGGAGACGCTCGACCGCGTCGCACGCGTCTACGAGACGGTGGTGGACGCCGGTGTGTACCGCGCGCCTTCGATCAGAGTCGCGGAAGCGGCCAAAGCGGTGGAAAACGTGCAGCGCGATCTCAACATCGCGCTCATGAACGAGCTCGCGCTGATTTGCGATCGCATCGGGATCCGGACGCGAGACGTGCTCCGCGCGGCGGGCACCAAGTGGAACTTCTTGCGCTTCGAGCCGGGCCTCGTGGGCGGCCACTGCATCGGCGTCGATCCCTATTACCTGACGACTCTCGCGGAGTCCGTCGGCTACCACCCGCAGGTGATCCTCGCCGGACGGCGCATCAACGAAGGCATGGGCGGGTTCGTCGCGCAGCGCCTGGTCAAACACCTCGCGCGCGCCGACGTCCGCATCCAAGGCGCTCGCGTCGGCATCCTGGGCCTCACCTTCAAGCAGGACGTGCCCGACCTCAGGAACACCAAAGTCACCGATATCGTGAAGGAGCTCGAACAGTTCGGGATCGAGCCCATGGTTCACGATCCGCTCATCAACGCCGAGGACGCGCAGCATCTCGAGCATCCCGTTCACCTCCAACCCTGGTCGGAGTTCAGGGAACTCGACGCGCTGATCCTCGCCGTGCCGCACAAGCAGCTCCTCGAGCTGCCGCGCCAAGAGCTCTGCGGCGCGATCCGCCAGCACGGGATCCTCTGCGACCTCAAGGCTGCGATCGAACCGAGCGAGGTTCGCTCCGACATCAAGTACTGGAGCCTATGATGACCCGCTTCGAAAAGGTCTCGGCGGAGCTGCTCGCGAATCCGACGCGCTGGCTCGTGACGGGCGCGGCCGGCTTCGTCGGGTCGCACTTGGTGGAGGCGCTCCTCCGGCTCAATCAAGAGGTCGTGGGGCTCGACAACTTCGCGACGGGCTATCAATCGAACCTCGACGACGTGCTCGAGCGAGTCGGGGACAAGGCGTCACGGTTCCGCTTCATCGAAGGCGACATCCGCGATCGCGTGACGTGCCTCGCGGCGATGGAGGGCGCGCGTTTCGTGCTGCACGAGGCGGCGATCGGCTCCGTTCCGCGCTCGATCGACGATCCGATGACGACCCACTCGAACAACGTGGACGGCTTCGTGACCGTGCTGCTCGCCGCGCAGGAAGCGCGCATCGAGCGCGTGGTCTATGCGTCCTCGAGCTCCGTCTACGGCGACGACAAGAACAGCCCGAAGCTCGAGAGCCAGCTCGGCCGCCCGCTCTCGCCCTACGCGACGAGCAAGCTCGTGGACGAGCTCTACGCGGAGACGTTCTTGCGCACGCACCACATCGACAGCGTGGGCTTGCGCTACTTCAACGTGTTCGGGCCACGCCAGGATCCGAACGGCGCCTACGCGGCGGTGATCCCGCGCTGGACCGAGCAGCTGCTCTCCGGCAACCCGAGCGTCGTCTTCGGAGACGGCAGCACCAGCCGTGATTTCTGCTTCGTCGACAACGTCGTGCAGGCGAATTTGCTCGCGGCGACGGCGTCGGAGACCGAAGTCGCGCCGCGCGTCTTCAACGTCGCCTACGGCGCCCGCACGACCCTGCTCGAGCTCTACGACGGCATTCGAGAGCGGGCCGCCAAATACGTGCCCGAAGCGCAGAACGCGCCTCTCGAGCGCCGGCCCCCGCGCGCGGGCGACATCCTGCATTCGCTCGCCGCGATCGACCGCGCGCGCGCGTGTATCGGCTACGAGCCCGCGTACGACCTGCGGCGCGGACTCGACGTGACGGTCGGCTGGTACGCGTCACGCACGGGCCGAACCGACTCGAGCGCACCGAAGAGCTCCCGTTCGCTCAAGGAATCCCATGAACTACTCGCGTACGGACATCAACAAGAACACCATCTTTCGGGTACGCGGTGAGCTCGACGCGCTCACCGCTTCCGAGCTCAGGCCGGTGCTCGACCGGCTACTCGACGACGGCCGCCAGGACATCACCGTAGATCTCTCGGATCTCCGCCTGATCGACAGCTCGGGTGTGGGCGCGCTCGTGGGACTCTACAAGCGTGTGCGGGCTGCCGGCGGCGCCGTCCGCTTCGTGGGCGTCACCGCGCAACCACTCGTGATCTTCAAGATGCTGCGGCTCGACATCGTGTTCGGGCTCGGGGGAATGAGCTCGTAGGAGCTCGAGGCTTCCCCAACGGTGGGTTTCAGGGTCGGTCGTAGCGGCCCCCACTCAGCGGTGTAGCCAGAGCCGCAGCGTCGCGAGCAGTTGCTCGGTATTCACCGGCTTCGCCAGGTAGTCGGAGGCGCCCGCGTCGAGGCACTTTTCGCGGTCGCCCTTCATGGCCTTCGCGGTGAGGGCCACGATGGGGAGGCGCCGCAAGTTCGGCTTTTTGCGGATGAGCTGCATCGTCTGATAGCCGTCCATCTCCGGCATCATGATGTCCATCAGCACGACGGCGATGTCCGCCGTCTTCTCGAGCGAGGCGATGGCTTCGTGGCCCGTCTGCGCGGTCAGCACCTTCATGCCGTGACGCTCGAGCACGCTGCCGAGCGCGAAGATGTTGCGCACGTCGTCGTCGACGACGAGCACCTTCTTCCCGCGCAAATCCTCGTCGGAGAGGTGCAAGCGCTCGAGCATCTGCTGCTTGTGGGTCGGCAAATCGGCGATCACCCGGTGCAGGAAGAGCGCGGTCTCGTCGAGCAGACGCTCGGGTGATTCGACGCCCTTGATCACGACCTTGCGCGCGAGCTCCCGCAGCTGACCGGCATGTTCGGGCGTGAGCTCGCGACCCGTGAAGACGACGACCGGCAAATCCGGCAGGTTTTCGTCGTCGCGGATCCGATTGAGCACCTCGAAGCCGGAAATGTCCGGCAGGCGCAAGTCGAGCACGACGCAATCGATCTGCTGATCCTTGAGGATGGTGAGCGCCTCCTCGCCGGTCGTCGCGCTCACGATCTCGATGTCGTCGTGACCCAGGAGCTCGCGGATGCTGAGCTGTTCCGCCGCGCTGTCCTCGACGACGAGCAGCCGGCGGCGGCGCGGCATCGAGTACTCCTTGATGCGCGAGAGCGCCTGCTCGAGGCCCTCGGTCGTCGCCGGCTTCGTGATGAACGAGAACGCGCCGCGCGAGAGCGCGTCCTGGCGATTTTCGTCGAGCGTGATGATTTGCACCGGGATGTGCCGAAGATTCGCGTCGCGCTTCAGGTACGAGAGCACCGTCCAGCCGAGCATGTCGGGCAGGAACACGTCGAGCGAGATCGCGGTCGGGTGGTAGTCGCGGGCGAGCTCGAGCGCGTCGGCGCCGCGCTGCGCCACGAGCACCTTGAAGCCCTTGTCGCGCGCGAGGTCGACGAGCACCCGGGCGTAGTGCGGATCGTCCTCGATGATGAGCAGCGTCGGATCGCCCGGATGGACGTCGCCGCGATCGTCGGGAATTTGCTCGGGCGTCGCGTCCGCCACGCGCACCGACGTCGAGACGACGGAGTGGACCGCGAACGGGGCCGGATGCCCGCCCTCGCGCGTCGCCGGCATGGGCGACGCGAGGACGTTGCCCACCGTGCGGGCCGACGCCGGCCCGACGTACTTGAGCGGCAAGTAGAGCGTGAACGAGCTCCCCTGCCCCGGTGAGCTCCTGAGCGTGAGCTCGCCGCCGAGCAGGTGCGACAGCTCGCGACTGATCGCGAGACCGAGCCCGGTGCCGCCGTATTTGCGGCTCGTCCCGGCGTCCGCCTGCTGGAACGCCTCGAAGATGATCTTCTGCTTTTCCGGCGCGATGCCGATGCCGGTATCGGACACTTCGAATGCGATCACCGTCCCGGCCTGGTTGAGGACGGGGTGCTCCGACGTCCAGCCGGTCGCCGCGGCGGCGATGTTCAAGCGAATGCCGCCGTGGTCCGTGAACTTGAAGGCGTTCGAGAGCAGGTTCTTGAGCACCTGCTGCAGGCGCTTTTGGTCGGTGTAGAAGGTGCGTCCGAGCTTCGGATCGAGCTGCACGTCGAAGGTCAGCTTGCGCGTCTCCGCGTCGTGGCGGAACGGGCGCGCGACCGACTCGAGCAGCGTGGCGAACGAGAGCTCGGCGGGTTCGACCGTCACGGTACCGGATTCGATCTTCGAGAGATCGAGGATGTCCGTGATGAGGTTCAAGAGATCGGAGCCGGCGCTGTGGATCGTGCGCGCGAACTCGACCTGCTTGGGCGTGAGGTTTTGCTCGGGGTTTTCACCGAGCTGCTGGCCGAGGATCAGGATGCTGTTCAGCGGAGTTCTGAGCTCGTGCGACATGTTCGCGAGGAACTCCGACTTGTATTTGGAGGTGAGCGCGAGCTCCTTCGCCTTGTCCTCGAGCGCGCGGCGTGCCTGCTCGATCTGCTGGTTTTTGCGCTCGACTTCGGCGTTCTGCTCGGTGAGCTCCAGCGCTTTTTGGCCGAGCTGCTCGTTGGTCGCCTGGAGCTCCTTCTGCTGTGTCTGGAGCTCGGCCGCGAGTCGCTGCGACTGATCGAGCAAGGCTTCCGTCTGCATCGTCGCCTCGATGCTGTTCAAGACGATGCCGATGCTGCTCGTCAACTGATCGAGGAACGCGAGGTGCGACGCCGTATAGCGATTCAAGGACGCGAGCTCGATCACGGCTTTGGCCTGGCCCTCGAAGAGCACCGGCAGCACGATCACGCTGCGCGGCAGCGCCTCGAACAGCGCCGAGCCGACGCGCGTCGTTCCCGCCGGCGGATCCGTGATGAGAATGCGGCGCCGCTCGAGCGCGCACTGCCCGACGAGCCCCTCGCCGAACTTCAGCGTCTCGCGGTGGCCGTCCTTGCCGTCGTCGGCGTACGTGCTCAAGAGCCGTAGCTGTCCGACGCCGCCCTCGCTCTGCTCGTCGGTGCTCTGATACACGACGCCCTGATGCGCGCCCACGAGCGGCGCGAGCTCCGAGAGCAACATCTGACCGACACGCGCGAGGTCACGCTGACCCTGCAGCATACTGGTGAAGCGCGCGAGGTTCGTCTTCAGCCAATCCTGCTCACTATTGCGGTCCGTCGTGAGCCGGAGGTTGTCGATCATCGTGTTGACGTTGTCCTTCAGCTCGACGATCTCGCCGCGCGCTTCGACCTGAATCGAGCGCGTGAGGTCGCCTTTGGTCACGGCCGTCGCGACCTCCGCGATGGCGCGCACCTGCGTGGTCAGGTTCGCCGCGAGCAGGTTCACGTTGCCCGTGAGGTCCTTCCAGGTGCCGGCGGCGCCCGGCACGTCCGCCTGACCGCCGAGGCGTCCTTCCACGCCGACTTCACGCGCCACCGTGCTCACCTGATCGGCGAACGTCGCGAGCGTGCTCGTCATGTCGTTGATGGTGTCGGCGAGTGCGGCAACTTCACCCTTCGATTTGACGGTGAACGTCTGCCGCAAGTCGCCGTTCGCGACGGCGGTCACCACTTTCGCGATGCCGCGCACCTGCTCGGTCAGGTTCGCCGCCATCACGTTCACGGTGTCCGTGAGGTCCTTCCAGGTGCCGCCGACGCCGGGCACCTCCGCCTGACCGCCGAGCTTGCCTTCGGTGCCGACCTCGCGCGCCACGCGCGTCACTTCGGCGGCGAACGAGTTGAGCTGATCGACCATCGTGTTGACGGTGTTTTTCAGCTCCAAAATCTCGCCCTTGGCGTCGACGCTGATTTTGCGCGAGAGGTCGCCGCGCGCGACGGCCGTCGTCACCTCGGCGATGTTGCGCACCTGGCTCGTGAGGTTGCCGGCGAGCAGGTTCACGTTGTCCGTGAGATCCTTCCAGGTGCCGGCGGCGCCCGGGACGTTCGCTTGCCCGCCGAGGCGCCCCTCGGTGCCGACCTCACGCGCGACGCGCGTCACCTCGCCGGCGAAGGAGCGCAGCTGCTCGACCATCGTGTTGAGCGTCTCCTTGAGCACGAGCAGCTCGCCGCGCACGTCGACGGTGATCTTTTTCGACAGGTCACCGCTCGCGATCGAGGTCGCGACTTCGGCGATGTTGCGCACCTGGGCCGTCAGGTTCTTCGCCATCGAGTTGACGTTGTCGGTGAGGTCCTTCCACGTGCCGGCGACGCCGGGCACCTCCGCCTGGCCGCCGAGCTTGCCCTCGGTGCCGACCTCGCGCGCCACGCGCGTCACCTCGCTCGCGAACGCGTTCAGCTGATCGACCATCGTGTTGATGGTGATTTTCAGCTCGGAAATCTCGCCTTTTACGTCGACCGTGATTTTGCGCGAGAGGTCACCGCGCGCGACGGCCGTCGTCACCTCGGCGATGTTGCGCACCTGCGCCGTGAGGTTGCCGGCCATGAAATTCACGCTGTCGGTGAGGCCTTTCCACACGCCCGCCACGCCGGGCACCTGCGCCTGACCGCCGAGACGGCCCTCGGTGCCGACTTCGCGCGCCACGCGCGTCACTTCGCCGGCGAACGCGTTCAGCTGATCCACCATCGTGTTCAGCGTCTCTTTCAGCTGCAAAATCTCGCCACGCACGTCCACCGTGATCTTGCGTGACAGATCGCCTTCCGCGATGGCGGTCGCGACCTCGGCGATGTTGCGCACCTGGCCGGTCAAGTTGCCGGCCATCGAGTTCACGCTGTCCGTCAGGTCCTTCCACGTACCGGCCACGCCGGGCACCTCCGCCTGGCCGCCGAGCTTGCCGTCGGTGCCGACTTCGCGCGCGACGCGCGTCACCTCGGCCGCGAACGCGTTCAGCTGATCCACCATCGTGTTCAGCGTCTCTTTCAGCTGCAGAATCTCGCCGCGCACGTCCACCGTGATCTTGCGCGAGAGGTCACCGCGGGCGACGGCCGTCGCTACCTCGGCGATGTTGCGCACCTGCGCCGTCAGGTTGCCGGCCATCGAGTTCACGTTGTCGGTCAGGTCCTTCCACGTGCCCGCGACGCCGCGCACGACCGCTTGCCCGCCGAGCTTGCCTTCGGTGCCGACCTCGCGCGCCACGCGCGTCACCTCGCTCGCGAACGCGTTCAACTGATCGACCATCGTGTTGATCGTCTGCTTGAGCTGCAGGATCTCCCCGCTCACATCGACCGTGATCTTCTTCGACAGGTCGCCGTTCGCGATCGCGGTCGCGACGTCGGCGATGTTGCGCACCTGGTTCGTCAGGCTGTTCGCCATCGAGTTGACGTTGTCGGTGAGGTCCTTCCACGTACCGGCGACGCCCGGCACCTGCGCCTGGCCACCGAGACGCCCCTCGGTGCCGACCTCGCGCGCCACGCGCGTCACCTCGCTCGCGAACGCGTTCAGCTGATCGACCATCGTGTTGATGGTCTCCTTCAGCTGCAGGATTTCCCCGCTGACGTTCACCGTGATTTTGCGCGAAAGATCGCCGTTCGCGATCGCGGTCGACACCTCGGCGATGTTGCGCACCTGGGCCGTCAGGTTGCTCGCCATGAAGTTGACGCTGTCGGTGAGGTCCTTCCACGTACCGGCGACGCCCGGCACGACCGCCTGACCGCCGAGGCGACCCTCGGTTCCGACTTCGCGCGCGACGCGCGTCACCTCGGAGGCGAACGCGTTCAGCTGATCGACGAGCGTGTTGATGGTGTCCTTGAGCTCGAGGATCTCACCGCGGACGTCGACCGTGATCTTGCGCGAGAGGTCGCCGCGCGCGACGGCGGTCGTCACCTGCGCGATGTTGCGTACCTGGTCGGTGAGGTTGCCGCACATGGCGTTCACCGAGTCCGTGAGGTCCTTCCAGGTGCCGGCGACGCCCGGTACGATCGCCTGGCCGCCGAGCTTGCCTTCCGTGCCGACTTCACGCGCGACGCGCGTCACTTCGGAGGCGAACGAGCGTAGCTGGTCGACCATCGTGTTGATGGCGTCCTTCAGCTGCAGAATCTCACCGCGGACGTCGACCGTGATCTTCTTCGACAAATCACCGCTCGCGACAGCGATCGTCACTTCCGAGATGTTGCGCACCTGCCCCGTCAGGTTCGACGCCATCGAGTTCACGCTGTCGGTGAGGTCGCGCCAGACGCCGCTCACGTCGGGCACCTGCGCCTGACCGCCGAGCTTGCCGTCCGTGCCGACTTCGCGCGCCACGCGCGTCACCTCCGAGGTGAACACGCCGAGCTGCTTGATCATGGAGTTGACGATGGTCGCGGAGCGCAAAAACTCGCCCTGCAGCGGCCGGCCGTCGACGTCGAGCCGCATGTTCTGCGAAAGGTCGCCCTGCGCCACCGCGGCGAGCGCGCGCGTCACCTCCGTGGTCGGCCACAGCAAGTCGTCGATGAGCGTGTTGACCGACGTCTCCATGTCGACCCAGGCGCCTGTCTGCGCGGGGAAGCGCACGCGCTGGCGCGTCTTGCCCTCCTTGCCGACGACCTGGCCGACGTGCTCGAGCTGCTCGGCCATCTTCTGGCTCGCCTCGGTGAAGTCGTTCACCGCGTCTGCGATTTTCCCGAACAGGCCCGTCCAGTGGCCGGGGAGCCGCACGCTGAAATCGCCGCGGCGGACGGCTTGAAAGACGCGCAAGAGCTCGCGCAGCTCATCCTCGGCGCCGTTGAGCCCAGGCGGCGGAAGGTCGTGCCCATTTTCGCTGGTCTGCTGGGTATCGGTCATGGGGTCTGCTCCGGTCTGTCGAAATTTCGGGGAGGCGCGGCGCGCGGGCTCAGCGGCGGCTGAGCTCGACGAACACGGCGACCTTCTTGCGCACGATCTCGGGATCGAGGGGCTTCACGAGGTAGTCGGCACCGCCGGCCGCGTAGGCGCGGTGGATCTCCTCGGGGTCGTTACCGAACGCGGTGACGAAAATGATCGGGATGCTCGAGCTGCGTTCGAGCTCCTTCAAGTGTTGCGCCACCTCGAGCCCGTTCATGCCGGGCATCGCGATGTCGATGAGCGCCACCGAGAAACGCTCCCGCAAGACGAGGGCGAGCGCCTCCTCGCCGGAGCGCGCCGTCACGAGGTGGTAGTCGGGCCGCTCGAGGATGGCCTTGAGCGACAGCAGGTTCTCGGGTCGATCGTCGACCAGGAGAATGTTGGCGACCTCGCCGCGGCGCTTGATGGGCCGCTCGGGCGCAGCCGGAATCGTGAAGAAGACGGTGGTGCCCATGCCGAGCGTGCTTTCCGCCCAGATCTGCCCGCCGTGGGCCTCCACGATCGCCTTCGAGATCGAGAGACCGAGGCCCATGCCGCGGCGCTCTTTCTTCTTGGCCTGCCAGAAGCGATCGAAGATGTGCGGCATCTGCTCGGGAGCGATCCCGGCGCCGCTGTCTTTCACCCAGATGGCGACCTTGTCGTCCTTGCGCGCCGCGCCCACCGTGATGCTGCCGCGCTGTCCCGTGAACTTGAGCGCGTTACCGACGAGATTCTCGAGCACCTCCAGAATGCGTTCCTCGTCGGCCTGGATCGGCGGAACCTCCGGCGACAGATCCGTGCCGATGATGATCGACGCTTCGGCGGCGACGTTCTGCTGCGACTCGACGGCCGCGAAGAGCAGGTCGGCCGTGCCCGTCGGTTTGGCGTCGAGGGACAGCTGTCCCGTCTCGATCGCGCTGATGGCGAGCAGATCGCGCACCATGCGATCGGCGCGCTGCGCGCTGCGGATGATGCGCTCGACGGGCCGGCGCGAGGACGGGCCGGGCAAGCGCTGAAGCAACGTGTTGGCCGCGATCGAGATGACACCGAGCGGATTTCTGAGATCGTGCGCGACGACCGAGAGCACCGTGTCACGCGACCGAACCGCTTCCTCGAGGCGTTCGACCGTCCGGCGAAGCTCGGCCACCTCGGCTTCCGCGTTGCGCGGGGCCTCGCGCTCGAGGTCACTCTGCACTTCAGGTCTAGGCTTGGGGGTGTCCAGATTCATTCGGCCCTCTCGCCGGCGCGCGCGGCGCCGACAACTTGCGGGATCACGGCGAGCAACTGGGAGACCCTGAGCGGCTTTCGCAGCAAAGCGCGCGCCTCGATGGCTCTCGCCTTCTCCGTCGCGTCCGGGTCCGCACTAACGACTGCGATCGGAATCTTCGCGAGCTCGCCGAGCTTCTTCTGCTCGTCGCGAAACTCGATCCCGTTCATGTTCGGCATCTGCAGGTCGAGCAAGATGAGATCGGGCGGACGCCGCGCCAGCGAGAGTCGGCGCAGCGCCTCGCGTCCATCGCCGACGCCGTCGGCGTCGTAGCCGGCTTCCACGAGGACTTCGACGAGCGAATCCCTGAGGTCGAGATCATCCTCGACGACGAGTATGTGAACGCGCGACGCGGACCCGGTCATTGTTTGCTGTCAGTCGCCCTGCGAGAGCACGACCCACGCCGGGGCGAAACTCTCGCATAGTAGCAATTCGCAATGACCCGCAGCATCCTTTCGTCCACCTCTCGTGCCCCTGATTTGCATGCCGAATGAAGCGAACCGGACGCCGGATGCGCGGGGGTGTGGCAATTCGCCATGGGCGTCGCGAAACACCACGCCAGGTCTGCGGCAAGCTGTCTCGAGGGCTTCGCGACGAGGTCTCGATGTTGTTTGAGCACCTCGTCGACACCTCGGGACGGATCGCCGCAACGCGCGCGCGCTCCGCCAAGGTCAACTTTTTGGGCGAGCTCCTCCGCGCGCTCGAGCCGAGCGAAGTCGCGCTCGCAGTCGCGTACCTCACGGGCGAGCTCCCGCAGGGACGCATCGGCATCGGCTACGCGGCAGTATTCGGAGTCGAGTCGACGCCCGCCGCTGAAGCCTCGCTAACGGTAGGCGAAGTCGACGCCCGCCTCACCGAAATTGCGGCGCTCGCCGGCTCCGGAGCGGGCCGGCGTCGCCACGAGCTCTTGGGGGCGCTGCTCGGCCGGGCGACGGAGCGCGAGCAGGCGTTCCTGCGGCGACTCCTCGTCGGCGAGCTCCGGCAGGGCGCTCTCGAAGGCGTGATGGTGGACGGCATCGCCACGGCGTTCGGGATCGAGGCGGACCTCGTGCGCCGCGCCGCCATGCTCGCGGGTGACTTGCCCGTAGTGGCAGCTGCCGCGCGGACGGCGGGTGCCGCCGGACTTGCGGAGTTTCACTTGAAGCTCTTCCGGCCGCTCGGACCCATGCTCGCGCAATCCGCCGCCGGCCCCGGGGAGGCGCTCGAGCGACTGGGCAACGCCATCCTCGAGTACAAGCTCGACGGCGCGCGCGTTCAGGTTCACAAGGCCGGCGACGACGTCAGGATCTACACGCGCAGCCTCCACGACGTCACGGCGCGAGCGCCCGAAATCGTCGAGCTCGTGCGTGCGCTCCCGGCGGCTTCGGCCATCCTCGACGGCGAAGTCGTGAGCCTGCGCCCCGACGGTCGCCCGCGCTCTTTCCAGGACACGATGAGCCGCTTCGGCAAAAAGCTCCACGACGCCGAGCTTCGCGCCGCGCTGCCGCTCACGCCGTTCTTCTTCGACGTGCTCCACGCGGGAGACACCGACTACATCGATCGACCCACCCGCGAGCGGCGTGAAGCACTCGGCGCACTCGTCGGCGAAGGACTGCGCGTGCCCTCGCTCGTGACGGCGAACGCCGACGAAGCCGCGCGTTTCCTCGCTGCCGCGCTCGCGGCGGGGCACGAGGGCCTGCTCGCCAAAGCGCTCGACGCGCCTTACGAGGCGGGCCGGCGCGGAGCCGCTTGGATCAAAGTGAAGCCCGCCCACACCCTGGACTTGGTCGTGCTGGCCATCGAACGGGGCAGCGGACGGCGCCAGAGCTTCTTGAGCAACATTCACTTGGGCGCTCGCGATCCGGAGAGCGGCGGTTTCGTCATGCTGGGCAAAACCTTCAAAGGCATGACCGACGCGATGCTCGCCTGGCAGACCGAACGTTTCTCGGCGCTGGAGGTCGGGCGCGAGGGGCACGTCGTGCACGTGCGACCCGAGGTCGTGGTCGAAATTGCGTTCGACGGCGTGCAACGGAGCAGCCAATATCCGGGCGGCGTGGCGCTCCGCTTCGCGCGCGTGCGCCGCTACCGCACCGACAAGCGCCCGGACGAGGCGGACACTATCGAGACGGTGCGACGCCTGGCCGCGCAGGGCTGACGCGCTCGGCGTTCTCGCTCGGCTCGATGCGCTTGCCGAAGCGCGACGCGTAGACCCGCGTGAACTCCGCGCCGAGCAGCATGATGCTCGCGGAGTAGTAGACCCAGATCACGAGCAGCACGAGCGAGCCCGCCGCGCCGTAGGCCGACGAAAGCGTCGATTTGCCGAGGTAAAGCCCGATCAAAAACTTGCCGACGGCGAAGAGCACGGAGGTGACGAGGCCGCCGACCCACGCGTCGCGCCATTCGACCTTGGCATCGGGAACGGTCTTGAACATCACCCCGAAGAGCCCGCTCACGACGACCACCGAGATCACGAAATTCAGCACATGCCAGACGGCTTCACCGCCGGGGAGCGCCGAGCCGAAGAAGCTGCCGACGGCCGCGAGCGCCGTGCTGAGAATCAACGACACGAGCAGCAGAAACGCGACTCCCATCACCATCGCGAACGAGAAGAGTCGATCCTTCACGATGCCTTTGATGCCGCGGCCGGGCTTCGGCGCGACCTCCCAAATCGTATCGAGCGCGCCTTGCAGCTCGCCGAACACACCCGACGCACCGAACAGCAACACGATGACCCCGACCACGCTGCTGACGATGCCCGCGGCCGGTGCTTTGGCGCTGCGCACGATGCCTTCGACCGCCTCCGCGCCGGCGTTGCCGACGACCCCACCGAGCTCGTGAGCGATCGCGCCGCGCACCGAATGCTCGTCGACGGCAAGACCGGCGATCGCTATGGCGAGCACGACGAGCGGAGCGAGCGACAACAGCGCGTAGTACGCGAGAGCGGCCGCCAGCCGGAGCGCGTTGTCATCCATGAAGTCGTTGCCGGTCGTCTTGACCAGCGACCACAGGGCATGAACGCCGCTTTCTTTCGGCGTTTCGGTTCGCTGCATGCACGAACGCGAGTGCAAGCCGAGTGCCAGCGAACGAGGGACTCGCGTCGCGCAGAGCGTGGCAAGGCTCATCGGTGCGCGCTTTTTGTCGCGCCCCAGGCTGCTCACTTGGGGTGGGGAGACGGGACCGTGAGCACGGGGCAGCTCGCGTGGCGAACGACTCGCTCCGCAACGCTGCCGATGAGCGCGTGCGCGAGTCCCGTATGACCGTGCGTTCCGAGCACGAGCAAGTCATAGCCGCCCTTTTTGGCCACATCGACGATGGTATGCGCCGGCGAGCCCGGTTCGGAGAGCACCTCGCGGACGGGCACACCCTGCTTGGTCACCTCGGCCACGAAGCGATCGAGCGCCTGCGCGGCCGCCTTTCTCACGAGCTCGATGAGCGTCGCGTCCGCCGGTGACGCCTCGGGCAAGCTCGGCAGCGGGACGAACGCCGGTGCCTGCCAGACGTGCAGAACGTCGATTTTCGCGCCGAAGGGCACCGCCCACACGGCAGCGTGTTCAAGTGCCACCCGTGAAGGTTCCGAGAAGTCGACGGGCACCAGGATCTTGCGGACTGCCTGCATCGGGCTTAGGGGCAGTGCAGGCAGCATGCCAGCGCGAGGATAAAGACCGTGCCTTCCGCCCCGCTGGATTTCGCGCGCGCACTCACGGCGCTCGCCGTCGCCGTGGCCGCGGGCGGGCTCATCGGCGCCGAGCGTGAACAGGCGCACACCGCGCGCAACGGCGGCGAGTTCGGAGGCGTGCGCACGTTCCCGCTGCTCGCGCTCACGGGCGTCGTCGCGGCGCTGCTCCGGCCGACGCTCGGCGCGTGGATCGTCGCCGGACTGCTCGCCGCCGTCGTGGTGACGCTCGGCATTGCCCAGGCCAAGAACCACGTCGACGCTAGCGTCACGAGCGAGATCGCCGCGCTCGTCACGTTCGCGCTCGGCGTCACGAGCGCCACGCCGGAGCTGTTGCCGGATACGGAGCGCTACCTGCTCGTCGCCGGCGTCGCCGCCTCGACGATGGCGCTGCTCGCGCTCAAACGTCCCCTCCACGGCTTCATCGCGCGCGTCTCGACCGACGACGTCTTCGCGACGGTGAAATTCGTGCTGCTGGCGCTGGTCGTCTTGCCGCTCCTGCCCGACCGCGCGCTCGGGCCGTTCGGAGCGCTGAATCCCCGCAAAATCGGCTGGATGATCGCGCTCGTCGCGGGCGTCGGCTTCGCCGGCTACGTCGCGTCGCGCGTGGTCGGCAGCCGTCGCGGCTTGCTCGTCGCGGGACTGCTCGGTGGGCTCGTCTCCTCGACGGCGCTCACGGTCGCGTTGTCCGCACGAGCCAAAGAGCAGCCCGAGCTCACGCGCCTTTGCGGCGTCGGGATCGTCGCCGCGTCGGCGACGTTGTTTCCACGCGTCCTCTTGATTGCCGGGATCGTCCATCCTCCGCTCGTGCGCGAGCTCGCGCTGCCGCTCGGCGCGATGGCGGCGGTGAGCTACGGGGTCGCGTTCATGGAATTCTGGAAGTGCCGGGGCCGGGACGCGGGCGAAGGCGTCGATTTCAAGAACCCCTTCGAGCTGGGCGAGGCGCTCAAGTTCGGCGTGATTTACGCGTTAGTCGTCGTGATCGCCCGCGCTGCCCACGTCTACGCCGGGGGGCCGGGCATTTTAGCGTCGGCCGCGCTCGCCGGGCTCGCCGACGTGGACGCGATCACGTTGTCTCTCGCCGATCTCGAGCGCACCCACGCGATCACGCACGTGGCGGCGCGCGCGATCGTCGTCGCGACGCTCGTCAATACCCTCGTCAAGGCGGGGCTCGCGCGCTTCCTCGGCGGGAGGGCGCTCGGACGCGCCGTCGTGCCGACGCTCGCTGGCACGGCTGGGCTCGGTGCGGCGCTCCTCGCGCTCCTCGGCGCTGGGCTAATCTAGCGCGCATGTTCGAAACAGCCGAGCTCGGCCGCACGCTCGAAAAAGCAGCTTACGAAGCGCTGGTGCCCGAGCTCCGGACGCGCTTGCTGAAGGCGCAAGCCGCGCTCGAGAAAGCCGGCTTCTCCGTCGTCGTGCTGCTGAACGGCGTGGGCGGCATGGCCGAGACGACCAATCGCCTCTACGAATGGCTCGACGCTCGTTATCTCGTGACCGAAGCGTGGACGCCTCCGAACGAGGAAGAACGCGAGCGTCCCGAGTCCTGGCGCTATTGGCGCTGGCTGCCGCCGGCCGGGCGCATCGGCGTGTTTCTCGGCAGCTGGTACACGCGGCCGATCGTGGAACATGCCGAGGGGCGGCGCGGACGCACGCGTTTCGGCCGAGAAATCGCCCGGATTGCGGCGTTCGAGCGAACGCTCGCCGAGGACGGCGTCCTCATCGTCAAGCTCTGGTTCCATCTGTCCAAGCAAGCTCAGCGGCGCCGCCTGCGCGACCTCGACGCGAAACGCTCGACGCGCTTTCGCGTCGGAAAGCACGAATGGCAGCGCCTGGGCGTGTACGACGCTTATCGGCGTGCTTCCGAGCGAGCCGTGCGCGAGACGAGCACGGCGCTCGCACCCTGGACGGTGATCGAAGCGACGGACGTTCGCTTCCGCGACGTCGAAGCCGCGAAGGCGCTGCTCGCGGCGCTCGAACGGCGCCTGGCCGAACCAGCGCGCGAACGCCCGGCCGAGCCGCAGGCGCCCGTGTCGAACCCGCGCACCATCCTCGACACCCTCGACTACACCACGCGCGTGCCGCACGACGTGTACGCGCGCCGCCTGGGGGAGCTCCAAGCGCACCTGAACCGACTCGCCGCTCGGCTCGAGCGCAAGCGCCGCGGGCTCATCCTCGTGTTCGAAGGACCGGACGCGGCGGGCAAGGGCGGCGCGATCCGGCGCGTGACCGCCGCACTCGACGCGCAGCAATACCGCGTGATCTCCGTCTCCGCGCCCAGCGAAGAAGAGCGCGCGCACCATTACTTGTGGCGCTTCTGGCGACACCTGCCGGGGCGCGGTCGCATCACCATCTACGACCGCAGCTGGTACGGCCGCGTCCTCGTCGAGCGCGTCGAGGGGCTCGCCTCGCGCGAGGAGTGGTCGCGCGCTTACCGTGAGATCAACGAATTCGAGCGCGAGCTCGTCGACGACGGCATCGTGCTCGTGAAGTTTTGGCTGCACGTGACCTCGGCCGAGCAACTCCGCCGCTTTCACGAGCGCGAGCGCGAGCCCTGGAAGCAGCACAAGATCACGGCCGAGGATTACCGCAACCGCCGACACGAAAACCGCTACGAGCTCGCCGCGAGCGAGATGTTCGAGCGAACGAGCACGGAATACGCTCCGTTCGAGCTCGTCGCCGCCGACGACAAACACGGGGCACGGCTCCGCGTACTCGAGGCGGTGTGCGAGCGCCTCGAAGACGCCCTCTGAGTCGAAGTCGCGGCGTCTCGCGCCTTGACGGAGCGCCAATCATGCCCACGTTATTTGTGATGATTCGGCGCTGCTCCGCTTGCGGCAAGGACAATCGCGTCCCCGCGCGACACCTTTCCCACACCGGGCGTTGCGGCGCGTGCAAGGCGCCGCTGGCCCCGCTCGCCGAGCCCGTCGAGGTGGACGAGAGGGAGTTCGACGAAATCGTCGCGAACGCCAGCGTGCCGGTGTTGGTCGATTTTTGGGCGCCCTGGTGCGGGCCCTGCCGCACGGTCGCGCCGGAGGTGAAGAAGGCGGCCGAGCAGCTCGCCGGCAAGGGCGTGGTGCTCAAGGTGAATACGGAGCAAAACCCTGCACTCTCGGGCCGTTTCGGCGTGCAGAGCATTCCGAGCTTCGCGGTGTTCTCGGGCGGCCGGCGGCTCACGCAGAAGGCGGGCGCCATGGGACACGAGCGGCTCCTCGCGCTCTTCGCCATCGCGCGCTCGAGCGCGGCGTAGCCCGGCTCAACCGACCCGAGCGAGCGCGAGCACGAGCTCGAACAGGATCAACAAGATCACCGTCACCTCGAGCAAGACGAGGCGGCGGTCGCGCGCCACGTCGAGCACGAGTCCGAGGGACTCCTGCACGCTCCGGAGCTTCGCTTCCAGCGCGCCGTAGCGATCGACCAGATCGAACTCGGCTTTGAGCTCGTCGTAGATGCGATCCATTCCGGGGTCGTCCCAAGCTTCGTCGGGCTTGTCGAGCAGGTGCAGGATATTGATGACCTCGTTGCGTGTCGCGGTCGCGGTGCCGATGAACCGATGGAGCGGCCGCGTTCGCAGCGAGACCGTGCCGCGCGCCTCGAGCCCCTGCACGATGCGATCCGTACGCACGCTCATTTCGTCGACGATGCGTTCGTAATATTCCATGGCCGCGCTCTGCGCGATCGTGAGGGCGACCACGCTCGCGCGCTCGGGCGTCAAGCGATCCAGGATGAGCACGCCGTCGGCGACGTCCGGCTTCTGGCACTCGTCCTCGCGCACCGTCATCTCTTCGTTCGCGGCGGCGTCGGTGAGCGGCGTGCGCGCCGCGCGCAGGCGTCCGAGCTCGCGTTCACGCCGCGGCTGCGACACGTCGCGAAAGGCCACGGCGCCGAACGGGTAGACGAAGACGCGACCCTCCGGCAGCGCCTCGGACTCCGCGGGAACCGCGAACGAAAGCTCGTGCGCGTTGCGGCGCGCCTCGGGAAAGCTCGGAGCGAGCTCCTTCAGCGGGATGTTCTCGACGAAGGCATGCGCGTGAAAAACGTGCGTCCCCGAGGCCATGACGAATGCACCTACCCCGGCGCCCGGCCAGCGTGCAATCTTCTCCCGGGAAACCAAGCATGACGACACGTCCGAATCTCGTGCGCGATTTGATGACCTCCGATGTGGTCGCCCTCGATCACAACGAAAAGCTGGTGGTCGCGGACGACGTGATGCGTCTCGGCCGCATCCGCCACCTCCCCATCGTCGATGGGGACGGCAAGCTCGTCGGCATCGTGAGCCAGCGCGACCTCTTCCACAGCGCGCTCCTGAAGGCGCTCGGCTACGGCACGCACGCCCAGCGCAGCGCCCTCGACCTCATCGCCGTGAAAGAAGCGATGAAGAGCGACGTCGTCACGATCGCCCCGGACGCCCCCCTGCTCGAAGCCGCAAAGATCATGTTCGAGCGCAAGATCGGCTGTTTGGTGGTGCTGGACGCCGGCAAGATCGCCGGCATCCTGACCGAAGGCGATTTCGTCAAGCTCGTGGCGCAAGGAATCTGAGGCAAGCGCGGGCAAAAGGGTCGTCCGCGCGGCGCCGCAGGCGCTTGCCGCTGGAATTCTCGGTAGAAGGACGATTGTCTCCCGTCATCGAGCACCGGGCGCTAAGCTCTAGGGTTCGAGGAGGCCGCTCCGGCGGCTTGGTCACGAGGGATGGCAACGGTTCGGCTCGATCTGGCGCTCGGGGCGCTTTTCCAACCCGTCGCCATCATGCGCGTCTCGGATTGGGTGATCGTGTATGCGAACCCTGCATGCGAGCGCATGTACGCCGCGGCGGCGGGGCCCGACGGCATCGTCGGTCGACCGTTCTTTGCCTCACAGACGCCCTCTGGTGTCGAGAATTTTCAGGACGTCGTCCTCGCCCAGCTCGCGAAGGGGCGCTCGTCGGCAATTTACGATGCCGAGCGTATCCGCAATGACGGTTCCGTCGTGTTCGTACGGGTGACGGTGACGCCTTGCGACGATCCCGTGGAGGGCGCGCTGTGGGTCGCCGTGATCGAGGACGTGACGGCGCGCAAGCGCGACGAGCTCGCGCTCGCGGAGGTGAATCAGCGCCTCGCAGAGGCGCTCGCGAACAGCGAGAAGCGCTTCCGCGCCATCAGCGACGCCGGGGTCCTCGGCGTCATCATCGCCTCGGCGGCGGGCGAGATCGTCGACGTGAACGAAGCCTGCGCCAAAATGTTCGGCTACTCCCGTGAGGAGTATCTGTCGCACCAGGTGAACTTCACCCAGCTCACGCCCGCCGAGTGGATGCCCATCACGCTCGAGAACCGGCAAAAACTCGCTGAAAAAGGCTTCGCGGAGCCGTTCCGCAAGGAGTTCACGCACCGCGACGGCCGGCGCGTGCCGGTGCTCGTCACGGCGGTGAAGCTCGACCGCGTCCACTCGATCGCGCTCGTCGTCGATCTCTCCGAGCAGCAGCGCACCCAGCAAGCGCTCCGCGCGACGGAAGAGCAGCTCCGTCAAGCTCAGAAGATGGAAGCCGTCGGCCGTCTCGCGGGCGGGGTCGCGCACGACTTCAACAACCTCTTGTCCGTCGTGCTGAGCGCCGCGCAAATGCTGCAAGAGGAAGCGCCTCACGACCAGCAGGTCCGGGCCGACGCGCAGCTCATCTACGATGCGGCACGGCGCGGCGCGAACCTCACGAAACAGCTCCTGCTCTTCAGCCGTCAGGAGGTGGCCGAGGCGCGCGTGCTCGATTTGAATCAGAGCTTGCGCACCATCGACGACATGCTCCGGCGCCTCGTCGGCGAGGACATCGACTTCGAGCTCGACTGCGAAGCTGCTCCCGTGCGGGTAAAGGCGGACCCGGGTCACGTCGAGCAAGTGCTCATGAACCTCGCCGTCAACGCGCGCGACGCCATGCCCGCCGGCGGGACAATTCGCATCGCCACGCGCAGCCTGCCGCCTCGCGTGCCCGGAGGGCGGCGGCGCGTCGTGCTCACGGTCGCCGACACGGGGTCCGGCATGGACGAGGCGACGCGCTCGCGCATCTTCGAGCCGTTTTTCACGACCAAGGAGAAGGGCAAGGGGACGGGCCTCGGGCTTTCGACCGTGTTCGGGATCGTTCACGAGGCCGGCGGCACCATTTCCGTCGAGACGCGACTCGGAGCTGGGACAACTTTCACCATCGAGCTCCCCTGCGCCGACGAGGAGAAGGCCGAGGAAGCGCCCGAGCCGGAATCGGTGCCGAGACTCGCCGGGGAGACGCTCCTCTTGGTGGAGGACGAACAGCAGGTACGGCGCGTCGCCCGCCGGATCCTCGAGGGGGCCGGCTATAGGGTGCTCGAAGCGGCCGATCCAGTCGAGGCGCTCGCGCTTTTCGAGCGTTCGACCACACCCGTCGACCTCGTGTTGGCTGACGTCGTCATGCCCAAAATGAACGGGGTGGAGCTCATCCGACGGCTCCGTGACCAGGCGCCAGCCCTGCGCGCCCTCTGCATGTCGGGCTACACCGAGGACGAAACAGCGAGGAGCGGCTTGCAGGAGCTGCGCGTGCCGATGCTGCAGAAGCCGTTCACGCCGGAGTCCCTGCGGCGGAAGGTGCGGGAGGCCCTGGCTCAGCCGCTCCGGGCGCGAACCGCGCACCCGCGCCTACCCTTCGCGTGAGCTCAGGGAAATTCTGACTCCTCAAATGCGTCCAGTTCGGCGGGCCCGGGTGTAGTATCGGCTCGCCACCGAAAGGGACGTCGGATGCAGGCAATAGAGGAGTGGGCACCCACTGCGGGCTGCCGCAGCAGGGTATTGGTCGTCGACGACGAGCCGGAAGTGCTCGTCGCGCTCGAAGACGTGCTGATGCGCGACTACGACGTGCTCAAGGCGAATTCGCCGAAGGAAGCGTTGCGCGTTCTGGAGCTGGATCCGGACGTCGCGGTGGTCGTCTCCGATCAGCGCATGCCGGGCATGACGGGCGACGAGCTGCTGGCGCGCCTCACCACTTCCTGTGACGCGACGCGCGTCATGGTGACGGGGTACGCCGAACTGCCGGCCGTGATCCGCGCCGTCAACAAGGGGAAAATCTTCGCCTACGTGACGAAGCCCTGGGACACGAGCGAGCTCCGCATGACGATCCAGCGCTCCGTCGAGCACTTCGAGCTCGCGCGCAAGCTGGCCCACGAGCGGCAGCTGCTCGAGGATCTCATGAACAACATTCCGGACGCGATCTACTTCAAGGATCGCGAGCTGCGCTTCACGCGCGTCAATCGCGCCTGCGCCGAGCGTGTCGCGTTACGCGACACCACGGACGCCGTCGGCAAGACCCTGGTCGAGCTCGGCATCCCGCCGGAGCTCGCATCCGCCTTCGAGAACGAGGAGTCGCAGATCATCGCGGACGGCCACGCGACGATCGACCTCATTCGCGAGCTCGACGAACGGCAGGGCCGGCGCTTCTACTCGACGACGATCGCCCCCGTGCGCACGCGCGGAGGCGCCGTGCAGGGCCTCGTGGGGATTTCGCGTGACGTGACGGCGCGCGTCGAGGTCGAGCGCGCGCTCCAGCGCCTGACGCACGTCCGTACCATGCTGGGCGCCGTCAACGGCGCGATCCTGCGCGTGCGTGAGCGCGACGTCTTGTTGCAGGAGGCGTGTCGCATCGCCGTCGAGGAAGGCGGGCTCTTAATCGGCGCAATCGTGCTCGTCGACGCGAGCGGCGACATCGCGACCACCGCGGCGCACGGCGCCGACGACGACTTCACGCGCCGACTCGCGAACGGCGTCGCCGGCAACAGCAACGGCTCCCCCGCCCTGCTGGCGACGACGCTCCGCGAACGACAGCCCAGCGTCGCCAATGATCTCCCCACGCGCGCGGAGGGCAGACTCGAACGCGCCGTGCTCAGGCGCGGCGGCAACGCGCTCGGGCTCTTCCCGCTGATCGCCGACGGTCGCGTCTCGGGCGTGCTCGCGCTCGCTTCGGGGCAAAAGGGCTTCTTCGATGGCGAGGAGGTGCGGCTGCTCACCGAGCTCGCCGACAACATCGCCTTCGCCGTGGATCACCTGGAAAAGAGCGCGCGCTTGGATTTCCTGGCGTTCTACGACGAGCTCACGGGGCTGCCGAAGCGCAACCTGCTCGTCCAGCGGCTGCTCGAGCGCGTCCCGGAGGAGAGCGGCGAGGGCGGCCAGCTCGCGCTCGTGCTCGCCGAGGTCACGCGCTTCCGCGAGGTCAACGCCACGCTCGGGCGCGGCGCCGGGGACGATCTCTTGGTCCAGGTCGGGCGGCGTCTCGCCAAGATCCTGAAGGAGGGTGACACGCTCGCGCGCTTCGAGAGCAGCACGTTCGCCTTCTTGCTCGGCACGCCCGGTACCCCCGCGGAGCTCGGCGCGTGGATCGAAGACCGCGTCTTCAACGCGTTCGATCAGCATTTCTCCGTGCGCGGCACGGAGCTGCGCGCGGCGGTGCGCGTCGGGGCCGCGGTCTTGCCGGCGGGAGCGCGCGACGCGGAGAGCCTCGTCCGTAACGCCGAGGCGGCGCTCGCCAACGCCCGTGCGAACGGCCAGCGCTACCTCCTGCACACACCCAACATGAACGAGCGCGTCAGCGAAAAACTGACGCTCGAAACCAAGCTCCGCCGAGCGCTCGAACAAGAGCAGTTCATGCTCTACTACCAACCCAAGATCGATCTGAAATCCGGCATGGTCGTGGGGCTCGAGGCGCTCATCCGCTGGGACGACCCGGAGTCCGGACTGATCGGGCCCTCGCAGTTCATCCCGGTGCTCGAGGAGACGGGGCTCATCGTCGAGGTCGGCGATTGGGTGCTGCAAACCGTCGCCAAACAGTGCGCGGCGTGGCTCGACGAAGGGCTCTTGCCGCCGCGCATCGCCGCCAACGTCTCGGGTATGCAGCTCTCGCAGCGGACGTTCGTGCACGCCGTCGAACGGGCGTTCGACCGCTGGCCCGCGGCGCGCGGCGGCCTCGATCTCGAGCTCACCGAGAGCGTGCTGATCGAGGACCTCGTCGGCAACATCGAGAAGCTGCGGCAGCTCAAGGAGCAAGGCGTGTGCGTCGCGATCGACGATTTCGGCACCGGCTACTCGTCGCTCGGCTACCTGAGCCGCCTGCCGATCGACGCCCTCAAGATCGACCGCTCGTTCGTGCTCCGCATGTCGGACGACCCGCAACAGATGACGATCGTCACGACCATCATCTCGCTCGCGCACTCCCTCGACATGAAGGTGATCGCCGAAGGCGTCGAGACGAGCGAGCAGGCGCGGCTCTTGAAGCTCGTGAAGTGCGACCAGATCCAGGGTTACCTCGTGGGTAAACCGCAGGGCGCCCACGAAGTCCGCAGCCTCTTCCGCGCGAACACCCGCACCTGGCCGCCGCCGGCGTAAACCTACGTCGCGTTCGTGGATTTGAAGCCGATGCGCGCGTGCGTGCCGTCGCAGAACGGCTTGTTCGAGCTCCCGCCGCAACGGCAGAGCTTGGCCTGGGTCACGCGGGCGACGACGCGGCCGGTACCGCTCGTGATCTCGAGGTTGCCGCGGACCTGAAGCGGCCCGTCCGTCAAAGGCTCGATCGCGAGCGGGCCGTCGCGCACGGGCAGCATCTCCGCGCTCCCCGTGGGCGGCTCACCCGACGCCGAAAAGCCGTTCTCCTTGTGCGTGCCGTCGCAGAACGGCTTGTTCTTCGAGCCGCCGCAGCGACAGAGCGTGAGGCGGAAGTCAGCGGGACGACCGTCGAGCGTGATTGGGGCACGCACGGCATAGGGGCCGGCTTCACGCACGCTGACGAGGTTCACGGGCGGGGCCGCCTCGTCGGGCTTGCCGTCCTTGCGCCGGTAGCGGATCGCGCCGGAGGGACAGACGTGCGCGATCTCGGCCAGTGCCTCGACGTCCATCGCGTCCGGATGGATCCAGGGCCCCTCGACGTTCGCGAGAAAGACGTGCGGACCCCACGTGACGCAGAAGCGCGAGTGGATGCACTTTTTGCCCTCGTAGAGCAGCGTGAGTTTTTCACCCTCGATTTCGTCGACGCCGTTGACGCGCACGGGTGCGGGCGGCGCGCCAAGCGGGGCGGCTCTGTCGGAAGCGCTCGGCGCGACGAGCGGGAGGCGGGTCACACTCGTGGTCAGGCGCGCGTCGGCCTTGTCGGCGAGCTCACTCAAGATGCGGCGCGCGGCGCTCGTGGCTGCGTCGCCGGCGCGGTCGAGCTCGACCGCCGCGACGACGAGCTCGCGGAGCCGCTCGCGAATGAAGCGAGCAGCGCTCGGTCCGGGCGCGATCGGCGCGGCGTCACGCAGCGCGGTAAACGACATGCCGGCGTGGCAGCCCGGGTTCGACGGCCCCGCGGGCAGGCGAGCCGCGCGCTGCCCGAGGTGCGTGACGGCGCGCATCAAGCCGAGCCCGAGGTCCACCGCCAACGTCTTCTCCGGCGCGGGCCGTGGCACGGTGTACGAGTACGCGAGCAGGCGCAGCATCAACGCGTACGCGCTGTTCGCGAGGTCGACCGTGGCCGCGGCTCGCTCGTCTTCGATCCAAACACGCCCGCTCGTGGCGAGCGGGCGCCGGAGCACGGGGTTCACCGCCGCGGGGAATGCGGGCGAAAACGCCGGATTGTTCGCCTTGAGCGCGCGCAGCTCCTCGCGTATCGCCGCGAAGCGCTGAAAATGCGAATCGACGCTGTGCTCGGGCGCCCCCTCGCCCTGCTGAACGATGGCGGCGAACGCGTGACTGGCCGTCTTGCGGCAGACGACGGGCCTGATCGCCTCGAGCCCGCACTCGAGCGGCGAGAGCTGGAGCGCCGGATCACCGCAGAATGCGTCCTTCTCGCCGACGTGCTCGACGAAGGCGCGCAGGCGGTCGTCGAGGGTCGCGTAAAACACGCCGACCGTGTCGTAGTCGAGAGACACCGGGACGAGCCGCGCGCGACCGCCGCCGCGACTGAACGCGGCTGACTCGAAGCCCTTGCCCTCCTTCTCGTCCGAACCTGCCGGCCGTTCGAGGTGAATGAAGTGCTGGAGCACCTCCTCGCCGAAAGGCGCGAGCTTGACGACGATGTTGGCCGGTAGCCAGCCCGGATCGAGCGGGAAATTCCCGCGACCGAAGTGCGGGGCGGCGCCGAGTGCCGAGGTGATGTTCCACACCGCGGCAAGGTGGCCCATCTCTTCGATCGCGACCCTGTTGATCGTGCGGCGAAAGCGGGCACACGCGTCGGCTTCGCTCGCGGAGAGTCCCTCGGCCTCGCCGTCACGCAAGCTGAACGCCGCGTAGAGGTACGTGCACATGAGGTCGTGCTCGAGCTCGGCGGCCTCGACCAAGAGATGCACGAGCTGCTCGCGGCTCGGCGATGAGCTGCGATCGTCAACGGTGGTGGTGGTCATGAGTGGGCTTGCGCGGCCGAGGTCGCGCCGCGCAAGCATCGCCCATCGTGACCACCGAGACCACCCGCACCGACAGAGTGGCGGTGTCGTGACAATCTGTCACGCACTGCGCGGCACGCGGCGTGCATCCATGTAGGCCTATGTCGGATGAAGCGGGCGCACCCGTCGAAGCCGCGCTCGGAGCAGAGCACCTCTTCCACCAACTGGTCGACAGCATCCCTGATTACGCGATCTGCATGCTCGATCCGGAGGGGCGCGTCGCCACCTGGAACCTCGGCGCGATGCGCCTCAACGGCTACACGCGCGAAGAGATCGTCGGCAAGAACCTGACGATTTTCTACACGCCCGAGGACCGGCTCGCGGGCAAGCCCCTGCGCCTGCTCGAGACGGTGCGACGACATGGTCACGTCGAGGACGAGAGCTGGCGCGTGCGCAAGGACGGCACTCGGTTTTGGGGCAACGTCGTGGTCAACGCGCTCAAGGACGAGCGCGGCCGTTTGATCGGCTTCGTGAAGATCACGCGCGATCTCACCGCGCGCAAGCGCGCAGAGGAGGAGCTTCAACGCTCCGAGGAGCGGTTCCGCCTGCTCGTCGAGTGCGTCACGGATTACGCCATCTACATGCTCGATCCCGAGGGCCACGTCGTGACGTGGAACCTCGGCGCCGAGCGCATGACCGGGTACAAAGCGAGCGAGGTCATCGGCCAGCCGTTGAGCCGCTTCTTTTTGCCGGATGACGCTCGCCTCGGCAAGCCGGCGCTCGAGCTCGAGCGCGCGCGCAAAGACGGACGTTTCGAAGACGAAGCCTGGCGGGTGCGCCGCGACGGCACGAAATTCTGGGCCAACGTCGTGCTCACGCCCGTGCGAGATTCACACGGCGATCTGCTCGGTTTTGCGAAAGTAACGCGCGATCTCTCCGAGCGGCGCTTCGCCGAGGAGACGGAGCGGCGACTCGGCGCCGAGCAGGTCGCGCGCGCCGCCCTCGAGGAGAGCCAGACGCGGCTCAAGGACGCCGTCATGCGCGCGGACACCGCCAATCGCGTGAAGGACGAGTTCCTCGCGACCGTCTCGCACGAGCTTCGCACGCCGCTCAACGCCATCGTGGGGTGGTCGTCGCTCTTGCTCACGCGGACCGAGGACCCCGCACTCGCGAAGGGCCTCGGCTCCATCCACCAGAACGCGCAAGCGCAGGCGCGGCTGATCGAGGACATCCTCGACGTGTCGCGCATCATCACGGGCAAGCTGCACCTGAACCTGACCGCGACCGACGTCATGGAAGTCGTGCACGAGGCGGCCGACGTGGTCCGGCCTTCGGCCGACGCCAAGCACATCGCGCTCCGCTTCGTGCTGCCGGAGGAGCCGGTGCTGCTGGTCGCCGATCCCGATCGCCTGCGCCAAGTGGTTTGGAACCTGCTCTCGAACGCGGTGAAGTTCACGGACTCGGGCGGCGAGGTCGTCACGACGGTGGAGCGCAACGGCTCGGAGCTCACCCTCTCGGTACGCGACACCGGGCAGGGCATCGAGCAGGATTTCCTGCCGCACGTGTTCGAGCGCTTCCGGCAGGCGGACGGCACGACCACGCGGCGTTTCGGCGGCCTGGGACTCGGCCTCGCCATCGTGCGGCACATCGTGGAGCTGCACGGCGGCTGCGTTGACGTGCAAAGCGAAGGGCCCGGCCGCGGCGCGAGCTTCCGCATCCTGTTGCCGGTTCGACCGGTGGCGCTCGACGCGACTCCACCGGAATCCGAGCAACACGAACGCAGCTCGTCGTCGCGGAGACGGCCAGGCGTGCTCGACGGGCTCCGCTTGCTCGTGGTGGACGACGATCGGGACGCACGCGAAGTGCTCGAGGAGGCGCTGACGGGCGCGGGCTGCTCGGTGCGGGCCGCCGATTCGGCGGCCCAGGGCCTCGAAGTCGTGCAGAGCTTTCGCCCGCACGTCATCGTCAGCGACGTCGGCATGCCGAACGAGGACGGCTACTCGTTCATGCGTCACGTCCGCGAGCTCGGCGCGCGACAAGGCGGCGACGTGCCGTCGATCGCCCTCACCGGCTACGCGCGTCAAGGTGACCGCACGCTCGCCATCGCGGCCGGCTTCACGGCGCACGTCGCCAAACCCGTCGTGCCGGACGACATCGTGGAGCTCGTCGCGAACCTCGCGGCCGACGCCCGCCAGAAAGAGGCGTCGTCGGAGTAGCACGCTCTAGCGCGACGCTTTGCGGCGCCGGCTCGCGCGCGGGCGTGCCGGAGCAGGTGGCCGGATGGTCGCGGCCATCGCTTCCGGCGAGAGCGGGCGCTGTCCAGAAACCGGCCCGTGCGGCGCCCACGGCAAGAGCGCCTCGGAAAACGCGCGCGCGCTCTGAAAGCGCGCGTCCACGTCCTTCGACATCGCCTTGCCAATCACTTCCGCGAACAGGTGATCGATATCGGGACGGAGCTCGAGCAGCGGCGTGGGCGTGCCTTGATTGATCTGGAACATCACCGCGTTGTAGTTGTTCGCGACGAACGGCGGCCGCCCGGTCAGCACTTCGAACATCAAGCAGCCCACGGCGTAGAGGTCGCTGCGCGCGTCCGCGCTCTCGCCGCGAGCTTGCTCGGGCGCCATGTACGCCGGCGTGCCCATGACCATCCCCGTTTGCGTCAGCCGTTCGTCCCACGGCGTGCCCGTGAGCTTCGCCACGCCGAAATCCAGCAGCTTCACGACATCGACCACGCCGGGCATCGTCGTCAAAAAGACGTTGTCGGGCTTGAGGTCGCGATGAACGACGTTCGCTCCGTGCGCCGCCTCGAGACCGGCGAGCACCTGCACGCCGATCCACACGGCGTCCTCGAGCGTGAAGCGCCGCTCTTGCCTGAGCGCGTCGCCGAGCGAGCGCCCGTGCAGCCGCTCCATCACGATGAACGCGGGCTCGTCCGACGGCATCTGAAAATCGAGGACGCGCACGATGTTCGGGTGCGCGATCGCCGCAACGAGGTGTGCCTCGCGACGGAAACGCCGGAGCACGTCGACGTCGCCGCCGATGCCCTCGTGCAACACCTTGATGGCGACCGGCATTCCGGCCAAATCCTCGCGCGTTCCCTCGTAGACCGAGCCCATGCCGCCCGAGCCGAGCAGGGCTCCCACGCGGTAGCGCTCGCCGAGCAGCGTGCCCTCGAGGTCGCTCGTGTCGGTGCTCTCGGCTTTGAGTCGCCGCTGCGAGCGTCCCGCGACGGCTTCGCGCGCTTCGACCCGCTTCCTTCTCACCTCGAGGCCTCGCATCACGCTCGCGCGGAACTTCGGCAGATCGATCGGCTTGGCCAGGTACTCGACCGCGCCGTACTCGACGGCCCGCATCGCCGACTCGAGATCGGGGTCCCCCGAGAGCAGGACTACGGGCAGGTCGGGATCGCTTTCATGGACGCGGCGGAGCAGCTCCACGCCGTCCATATCGGGCATGTGCACGTCACTCACGACGAGGTCGAACTGTTCTTTGGCGACGAGCTCGGTCGCTTCGACACCGTTCGAGGCTTCCTTGACGAGGTGGCCGGCCTGTACGAGCGCGCGACGGAAGCTCTTGCGGACGTCGGGGCTGTCGTCCACGAAGAGGACGCGGCCGTGAACGGGCGACGCCGGAAGCTTCGCGTCAGCCGCGGCCATCACACCCCCGCGCGCCGGAGCCGCATCCGCTACGCCCTGGCCCGCCGCACCCCAGCGCGGTGCGAGCTCCGGCGTTGACGGCGTGGCAGAACCCCATGGACTCAAAGCGTAGGCCGCGTGCTTGTAGGTTCCATCCTTCGCTGCAATCGTCGCCGTTCTTTTGTAGGACACTGTGGGAGGATGCGAAGGAGGCCGCTGCGGGCGGCGCGGTCCGTCCTAAATAAGCGCCTAGAACGGGTACGGAGCTTCTCGTGGCGCGTCTCGAGGTGAGACAAGCGACGGCCCGCGAGGCGACGCTTTCTCGAGGCAAATTGTTACCGGGTGCGGCCGAATGGTGCCCCTACCCCGCGCGAGCGCTCGCTGCGCGCGAGAACGAGCAGCGACGGATACGGCCGTTTTCTCGGGCAAGCGGGGGGCGCGCCGCGGGGGCATGGCTCGCGCCCGAGCCGGACGGCGCGCGGCATTCCAATTGCACTGCGTGGAGCCCGCGCCGCGTTCAGCGCTAGCACGCAATGAAGTTCATCTACGACACGGGGATCCGCCACAAGCTCTTCCACCACGTGCGCCTCTGCGGGAGCTGGGACGCCGACGGACGGTCGAGCGAACACTGGACCGAGCGTCCCATGCGCGAGGTCGTCGCGCCGGACGGAGCCGTCGTCTTCGAGGCGGAGGTTCTGCTCGACGCGCGCGAGGTCGGGAAGGAGTTTCGCTGGTCGGTGCTCCACGACGGCCCGCTCGGCTTCGATCGCGAGGGCGTCGTGACCGAGCAGCACGGCTCCGGACACGACGCGCTCCACCGCGTCTTCGTGCTCGGCGACGATCCGGGGCAGGAGGAGCGGTACTACCTGACGCACGTGCGACGACTCGGCGCACGCAAGGTACGACTACCGAACGCGCCGGAGCCGGGCTTGCGCTTCGGCGTGTGGGCGCCGAACGCGCGCAAGGTCGAGGTCGTCTTCGGCGATCCGAAGTCCGGCTACATTGCGGACGACGGGACGGGGGTGGATCCGGCGCGCCCGGTGCTGACACTCGCAAAAGAGGCGGACGGCGTCTGGAGCGCGGGGCCGGATACGGAGCCGAAGCTCGCGCGCTTCGCGGACTTCGCAGGCGCGCCCTACATGTATCGCATCGAGAACGAGGACGGCGCGCTCACCTACCGCACCGACCTGCATTCGCGCGCGCAAATTGGAACGGGCGACAAGAACCCGAACGGCGCGCCGTACGCGGGCCCGGCGTCGGAGCTCGACGGCGTCGTCAGCTGCTCGCTCGTGGTCGATACGGAAGTCGTGCAGGCCGATCCAACCCGCAAGGACGGCGAGCTCATCGGTGAGGACGACTTCTGGCGCGACGAGTTCAACCACTTGAATCCGTTCCCGCACCGCATCGACGACATGGTGATCTACGAGCTCCACGTGGGCTCGCTCGGCTTCGGCAAGGAGCGCCCGGGCAACCTCGAGGACGCGATCGCTCTCCTCGACTACTTGACGGACCTCGGCGTGAACGCCATCGAGCTCTTGCCGATCGCCGAAGCGACCGGCACGCGCACCTGGGGCTACGGCAACTCCCACCATTTCGCGATCGAGTCGAGTGCGGGCGGACGCGATCTCTTCCGGCACTTCGTGCGGGCGTGCCACCGGCGCGGGATCGCGGTCATCGTCGATGTCGTCTACAACCACTACGTGCCGAACGGCGAACGCGCCGAGTGGCACTACGACTCCGCGCGCGAGGAGAACAACATCTACTACTGGTACGAGGGCAAGCCGTCGGACTACCCGCAGCCGGACGGCGGCTACCTCGACAATCTCTCGACGGGCTTCGCGCCGCGCTTCCACGAAGAGAACGTGCGCAAGCTCTTCATCAGCAGCGCTGCTGCGCTCGTGATGGATTTCCACGTCGACGGCTTTCGCCTCGACCAGACGACCTCGATCCACGCCTACAACGTGATCCACGCGGACGGGCGGCCCGCCGGCGCCGCGAACGAAGCCGGCGCCAAGTTCCTGCGCGAGCTCAGCCGCACGCTCAGGCTCCTGCGCCCGACGACTCTGCTCACGTGCGAGGATCACTCGGACTGGGTGCTCGTGACGGAGCACCCGGACGGCGCCGGGCTCGGCTTCGACGCCACGTGGTACTCGAATTTTTACCACAACCTCATCGGTGATACGGGCCGCGGCGCGGACTGCGCGAACCTGCTCCACACCGCGGGCATGGGCGGCAGCGGCGACCTCGCGCTCGACCGCTTCGCCGAGGTGCTCGTCACGACCCGGCGCAAGACCGTCGTCTATCACGAGTCACACGACGAGGCGGGCAACTCCGAGCACTCGGCGCGCACGCTGATGGTCGCGCTCGCTGCGAACGGCGATGCGCCTCCGCCGAGCGGCGAGCTCCGCCGCATCGCCGAAGCGCGCGTGCGCTTCGCGGCCGGCATCACGCTCCTGTCGGCGGGCACGCCGATGTTCCTGTTCGGCGAAGAGATCGGCGCCACCAAGGACTTCACCTACGACGGCTTCCTCGAAAATCGCGAAGACCTGCTCGGCGAACGCGCCGGTAACGGGCGCTTTCTCTTTCGCTTCTACAGTGAGCTCATTCGTCTACGCCGCCGCCACCACACGTTCGCGAGCGCCAACATCGAGATCATGGCGGTCCACAACACGGATCGCGTGCTGGCGTTCCATCGCTGGAGCGGTCCGGAGCACTACCTCGTCGTCTCGACGCTCAGCGACACCGGGTTTCCGGAGGGTTATCCGATCCCCGTGCCCGCGGACGCGCAGGGCACGTGGCGCGAAATTTTCACGAGCGACGCCGAGGTGTTCGGCGGGTCGGGCGTCTCGAACGAGGCGAACCTCGACGTCACGGACTCGAAACTGAGTGTCCGGACGCCGCCACGGGGGTTCGTCGTGCTCCGCCACGTACCGCAAGGTTGAACGAGCCGTTCTCGAGATTGTCACGGTCCAGTGGCATGAGCCGCACTACGGTGCGCCGAACGTGCGGGTGATCAGTCCGACCCATGCCCTGCTCTTTGCAGCGTCGACGCTGGCCTTCGGCTGTGCCGTCGACCAGCGTGCGCTCGGGCCGGGCCCGGATGAAGCCGCGATCGGCCTCAGTCTGGTGACCGAGCCGGGCGTCGAGCTCGATTCGTTGCGCTACGACGTGAACGCCCGCGATGGGTCCGACGTGATCGACGGCTCGCTGGACGTTTCGAGCCGCGGAGCCGAACTCTCGTTCGGGATCGAACGAGTGCCGCCCGGCGACTACGAGCTCTCGCTCGTTGCCGTGGGCATGCACGCAGGCTCGCAGTCGCTGTGCCTGAGCGACCCCGTTTTCTTCTCCGTCCTTGCCGGACAGCCGGTCGCGCTCCCGCCCGTCACGTTGACATGCCTCGTGCAGGATCCGGCAAACCAGACTTGGAGCGTGAGTCCGGGTGACGACATTCGGATGGAGGGGTTCGCCGTGGACGGCGAAGCCGTGGCATTCACGTACACGCCCGCCGCCGTGAAGGGCCACCTGAATACGGCTGGCGTGTGCGCTTACTCGCCGGTCGTGATCGAGTTCACGGCGTTCGCGGACGACCTCGAGTTCGCCCTCGATGCGACGCCGGACGGCGGGTACGCGGCCGGCAATCCGTCGCTGGCGCAGGTGACTTACGTCTGCGCGAGCGACGGCGATAAGCGTCTTTCCGTGGGCGCAACGCGCGGTTCGACGACGGTGACGAAGTCCTACGTCGTCAATTGCAGTTCGAGCTGCGCGCCCGGAGGACCGATTTGCGGCAACGGAATCGTCGAAGCGGGCGAAGAATGCGACGAACAGACCGCTCGCTGTAGCAACTGCACGGTCCACCCGCGCTGCGGCGACGGCGTCGTGGACGCGCCGGAACAATGCGACGCGGTCGCGCTGCCGACCGCGAGCTGCAGCGTGAACTGCCGTAACGCGAACGCGCCGTAAGCGGCCGCGGCTACGGCGCGTAGCCGGCCGCGCGCCGCACGGCGAGCACGTGCGGGCTCGTCGGGTAGCGAGCGAGAAAGGCGTCCGCCCGAACGCGCGCGGCGTCACGCCGGCCCAGCGCCGCGAGCGCTTCGACCACGAGCGCCTCGCGCTCCTGGTCGAGCAAGCCGTTCGGCTCGTCGCGCTCGAGGGCACCCAGCGTTTCGAGCGCGCGGTTCGCGTCGCCGGCGCGGAGCAAGGCGCGGGCCTGGGCGACGCGCTGACTCTCGCTCGCGACGGGCGGCGCTTCACGCGGGCGTTCGGCGCGCGGGCTCTCCCCGCGCGCTTCGTTCGGCGCGGGGCTCGAAGCGGGCGGCGCGGAGCTCGCGCTTTGAGCCGGTGCGGGCGCGTTCGGCGTGGCCGCGGCGGCGTGGAACGGCGCGGCCACACTGGTCGCCCCTTCCACCAAAAGCTCATGCGGCGCGGGCGGCGCCGATTCGACGCGGCCGCCGAAGTAGAGCCCGCTGCCGACCGCGGCTCCGAGCGCGAGGCCGATCCCCGCCGATTTCACGAGCGCCATCGTCGTGAGCAGGCCGGCCGCGCCCGCTCCGCTCGTCGCCGCGACACCGGTCGAGCCGCTCGCAGCGGCCGTGAGGGTCGCGGCCGCGGCGGTCGCGGGCACCGCGAGCTTGAGCGACAACGCGCCCCAGATCGCGGCCTTGGCGCCGACGGGCGAACGCTCGTGGACGCCGACCTCGAGCGCGCGTTGCTCGTCGGCCGTGAGCATGCCTTCGTCGAGCAAGCGCGGCGGATCGTCCGTCATAGACCCTCCAGACGAAAGCGCGTGCCGCTGCGGCGCGCGACGGCGCGCGTGATGCCCTGCCGAAAACGCTCGCGACCGAGGCGCAGGCGCGAATACACGGTGCCGAGCGGGATTTCGAGCGCGGCCGCGATGGCGTGGCCAGGCATGCCCTCGAGCTCGAACGCGGTGAACACCTCGCGCTGCTCTTGATCGAGCGCGGTGAGCGCCTGCTCGAGCAGGGCGTGATCGTCGGCACGCTCGAGCGCGCTGCTCGGATCCGCTGCCGGATCGACGGCCTCCGCGAGCGATTCTTCGGCCGTGATCTCACGCCGGACGTGCGCGCGGCGCCGGCGGTCCCGAGCGGCGCGCGCGGAGATGCGAAAGAGCCAGGTCGTCACTTTGGCGCGCTCCTCGAAGTCCGCGAGCCGCCGGTGCACGACGAGAAACACTTCCTGCGCCACGTCCGGCAGGTCTGCGACCGGGACGCCCAGGCGCCGGAGCGTCCGCCACACGAACTCGAAGTGTTCGGCATATACGTCTTCGAAAATCATCCGGTGCCTGGGTCGCAGGCCTGGGGGGCTCGCGCGGTCGGCGCTCGGGTACCTTGGATCAAGGGGAGCGGCCGCGTCAGGCCATCACCAAATCGTGAGCTCGGGGCCGAAGCCGAGGCCTGCGGCGAGCGGCGAGCTCTTGAAAGCCGCGCCGATGCTCTGGACGACGAGCGTTTGGTGCCCGAGCGCGACGAGGACGAGCGCATCAAAACGCAAGCCGAGCGCCGGCGTCAGGCGGTAGCGGAGCGTGCCGACCGGACCCGCGGCGAACCAGGCCTTTTGCTGGGGGAAATGGTGATCGAAGCCGCGGCCGTCGCCGGAAAAGAGGCCGGCGGCTAAGCGCCCGCAAACCGAGCCGTTCCACCCGCGAGCCGCGCTCTGTTCGGTGCCGAAACAGCCGTCGGCAAAGCCGTAGGCGAGACCCACGTGCACACGCGTGTTCTGGTTCTGGATTTTGTCGAACGCCTGGTCACGCGGAGCGACCCAGTCGCCGCCGAGCGAAAGCGCGAACGGGCCACGGCCGACGGCGACGGCCCCGCCGACGTAGGGTGAGACGGCGTCGCCGAGCAGGCCGTACGCGAGCGCACCTTCGGCGCGAAACGAAATCACGAGCGGGGGCACGGGCTCGCTTTGCGACCGAGGAGGCGACGGTGTGCTCGGCGGCGGCACGACGGGAGGCGGCGCGGGCTTGGGTGCGGCGGGTTTTGCCGCGGGTTCCGCGGGTGCGGGCGGCTCGAAGGACGCCGCGGCCGCGGGCGGGACGAGATCGAGGAGCACCGCGAGCACGACGGCCACGGAATCAGCCAGGCGCCGGCAGTCGGAATCCTCGGTGCTGAGCTCGCGTTCGCCCGCTTTGCGGCCGGTGGCGCTGACGGTCGCGACGTAGGAGCGCGGGTCGCGATCGAAGCGCACGGCGATGGCAATCGGGGTGGTGCCAGCCGCGGCCGGAGCCGTGCCGAGCGCGAGCGTCGCTTGCACGAGCTCGGCTTCGTTCGGGCAATCGAAGGCGCGATCACTGCGCTCGACGTGGACCTCGCCGCCCGGGACCGGCTCGGCGCGGACGGGTGCCACGCCGAGCAGCAGGAGCAGGAGGAGCCGGTAGCGGAGCCCGCGCATGACGATGCCGGTTTTTTTGGTAGCAAATTGGGGCGCGGAGCTCGCGCAGTATTTTCAGTGATGTCGGAGGGGGGGCGCTGCCCCTAGAGCTATTGGACGCGCTCGGAATGACCGGCGCGCCGTAAGGAGCACGGCGAATGCGGCACTTGGTGGGTTTTTCTCTCTTCGTGGGGTTTTCAGGGCTGTTTGGTTGCTCGCTGTCGACGGTCGGCAGCATGGACCCGACTCAGGGCGGCAAATGTGACACGCCGATGCAGACGGCCACCGCGAAGGACATGTGTACCGAGTGCACGTGTACTGACGCCGGCACCTGGAGCTGTAACAGCGACGCCTGCATGGGCTCGGGCGGCAGCGGTGCCGGGACGGGCGGCACGAAGGGGATGGGCACCGGCGGCAGCGGCATGGGCGCGAGCCCGGGTGCAGGCACGGGTGGCACGAAGGGGATGGGCACCGGCGGCGCGAGCGTCGGCGGGACCGGCATGGGCGGGAGCGCGGGTGCGACGACGTGCATGGCGGGCGACACGAAGCTCGCGGACGACGGGTGCAACAAGTGCACGTGCACGGACTCCGGCGATTGGGCCTGCACGCTCCTCGGCTGCACGGCATGCGCGCCGATGGACACGATGACCTTCGGCTGCCAAACGTGCATTTGTAACGCGACGGGCGGTTGGGATTGCACGACGGTGGGCAGCAAGGACTGCATGCCCGCGGCTTGCAAGCCCGGTGAGACCAGTCTGTCCGGTGACGGCTGCAACACGTGCACGTGCACGGCCGACGGACAGCTTGCCTGCACGGACAAAGCGTGCGGCGAAGAATGTCCGCCGCCGCTCCGCTACGATCCGAAGACCTGCATGTCGACCGGCGACGCCTACGCCCTGGATCCGGCGACGGGGCTGTGCTGCGCGTATTCGTCGTCGTGCGAGGCTCCCGACGGGTGGAAGGTCTACGACACGCCCGGTTGCGGGGTCACGGTGATGTGCCCCGGGGGCACGGCGGATTGCGACGGTGACTCGAGCAACGGCTGTGAGACGAAAATCACCGCCGACCCGAGCAACTGCGGCGCCTGCGGTCTCGTGTGCATGTCGCCGGCCGGCGTGATGGCGACCTGCAACAACGGCGCCTGCTCGTACCCGGGGCAGACCTCGGGCTCGTGTCTCTACGAGGGCGTGAATCACAGCGTGGGCGACAGCTTCTCCTCGCGTGACGGCTGCAACACGTGCGGCTGTGTCGTGAACCCCGACGGCACGACGGACATCGCCTGCACGGAGCGCGCATGCATGTGCAACCCCAAGAACGAGCCGTACCGCATGTACGCGGGCAGCTCACCGGACCCCTCCTGCGAGACAGTCGATTTCTCGTGCCCGTCGAACACGACCGTGTTCACCAACGAGTGCGGCTGCGGCTGCGAGCAGAGCGTCGAATGCCCGGATTCGTTCGACTGCTCGCCCGCGGGGATGATGAACATGCTGAGCTGCGATCAATCGCTCATCGACCGCTGCCCGTACTCGCAGATTCTGACGAACGGCGTGAAGTAGTCGCTGCGCCGCAGCGCCAAAAGCATCGCGCCGGCCCGACGACGATCGTCGAGCCGGCGCGATTCGTTTTCACACACACACCGGCACCCAGAAGCAGCGCCGCGTGTTCTTTGGTCGACGTTACTCCGCGCTCGCGGCCTCCGGTGATGAAAGCACCGCGCCACCGTCCGTGGCCATGGCGTGCGTCGCCGGCAGGGACGACGTGACGTACTCAGGGTAGGCGTTGTTGCCGTGCTGGCTGAGGTCGAGGCCCTCGGTCTCGTCGTCCTTCGTGACACGCAAGAGTCCGAGCGCGTTCAATGCGTAGAACATCGCCATCGCGCTCGCGAACGTCGCCGAGCACACGATGAGGCTGCCCACGCACTGGGCCTTGAACACGGCCCAGCCGCCCCCGTAGAACAAGCCCGTGAGCGCGTCCTTCGAGTGGGCCACGATCGCGGGGACGCCCGTGGGGCTCGAGCCGGCCGCCGAGTATTGGCCGGACGCGAAGAGCCCGAGTGAGAGCGTGCCCCAGATGCCGCAGAGCCCGTGCACCGGCCAGGCGCCGACCGGATCGTCGATCCGGAGGTACTCGAGCAGTTCCATGCCGAGGATCACGAGCACGCCGGCAACGGCGCCGAGCATGCAAGACCCTACGTCGCTCACCCAGTAGCAGGGGCACGTGATCGCGACGAGCCCGGCGAGGAAGCCGTTCACGATCGCTGCCGTGTCCCACTTCTTCACTTGGTAGAACGAGACGAGCTCGGCCGCGATGCCGCCCGAGCAGGCAGCGAGCGTCGTGTTCATCGCGACGCGGCCGACGCCGGCGTGATCCATGATCGAGAGCGTCGAACACGGATTGAAGCCGTACCAGCCGAACCACAGGATGAGCCCGCCGATGACGGCGATCGTGAGGTCGTGGGGGAGCATGGGGCCGCCGCCGTCACGCTTGAATTTCCGCCCGAGCCGCGGCCCGAGCACGATGGCGCCCGCGATCGCGACCCAGCCACCGATCGAGTGCACGACCGTGGAACCGGCGAAGTCGTGGAAGTTCATGCCGAGGCTCGCGAGGAAGCCGCCCTCGGAACCCATGGTCGCGAGAAAGCCGTCCGGACCCCAGCACCAGTGACCGAAGATGGGATAAATCAGGCCGGAAACACCGATTGAGTAGATCACGTCGCCGATGAAGCGAGTGCGGCCGACCATCGCGCCGGAGCAGATGGTCGAAGCGCAGTCGGCGAACGCGAACTGGAACAGATAGTGCGCGAAGATCGGGATGCCGGTCGCGCCGTAGACGGTCATCACGTCGACGTCCTTCATCCAGATCAGGCTCTTGGTCGGGTCCTGCGGCAGGTGCCAGCCGATGAAGGCGTTGCCGCCGCCGAACATGAACGCGAAGCCCCAGCCCCAGTGCAGGATGCCGCAGACGCACGTGTCGAAGACGCACTCGACGAGCACGTTCACCGTCTCACGGCTGCGGCAGAAGCCGGCCTCGAGCATCGTGAAGCCCGCCTGCATGCCGAAAACGAGGAACGCGCCGATCAGCACCCACCCCGTGTTGATGGGATTGATGACGGGATTTTTGACCATGTCGACCAAGTCGGCCGGCATGACGGGCATCGCCGCCGGGGTCTCCGCATGAGCCGTCGCGATCGTGAAGAGGCTGATTATCTGCCCGATGACGAGGATCGCCACCGGTAACGCGAGCAAGCCTAGCATTCTGCCTACGAGCAGATTTCTGCCGTATCTTCGCCAATCGGGGTCTTTGAGCCGGTGAGCGAGGCGAGAGAACTTCTGCGCGTACGTGAGCTTGGTTGGCTCTGCTGAGACGCCACTCATAAGCGTTCCTTTCGAAGTGGACGCGGTGTGTCGGGTCCACCCCATCGGTAACAAGCCGCGCGAACCCACCTCGTTTCGCTTTCTGTCCGGAAAAACTGCGGCCGCGTCAAAAAATTTATACGCGTTATTCCCGTGAAACGCAGCCGAAGCAGACGATCCGACAGGTTAGGGTGATGCACTCGTTGACGCGCGCCCTGCGCGCTTCGGGGCTCGCCGCGTTTTGCGTCGGCGCGAGCACCGTCCTTTCGCTCGCGCTCCGAGCCCACGCGCACGTCGCCGACCTCGCGATGATCCAGCTGCTCGGCATCGTGTTCCTGTCGCTCTGCTCGAGCGTGCGCGTGTCGGTGCTCGCGAGCTTGGCCAGCATCGCGCTCTTCGATTTTTTCTTCATCGCCCCCGAGTTCAAATTTGCGTGGAGCGACGTCGAGAGTAGTTTGACGTTCGCCGGCATGTTCGTCGTCGCCGTCGTCGTGAGCACGCTCAGCGAGAACCTGCGCCAAAAGGAGCAAGAGGCGCGCTCCGCCGCCTACCGCGCGGAGGCGCTGCGCGAGTACAACCTCGAGCTCTCGAGCGCGCGCGACGTGCGCCAGCTCGCGGCCATCAGCTCGCGCCATTTGCGCAAGCTTTTCCAGGCGCTCGTCATCATTTCACTGCAGAGCGCGGACGGCACGCTCGAGGCGTTCGAGGATTTGGATCAGCGCGCGAGCGCGCGCGCCCACAACGCGTGGGTCAAGCGCGAGGCCGTCCGCGAGCCGCTCGGCTCCGGCATGCAGATTTGGGTGCCGCTCGTCGGCATCCACGGGGCGCTCGGCGTGGTGGGGCTCGAGGTGCCGCGGCGCTTCGAACGGGACTCGACGCAGGATCGCCTGCTCAGCGCGTGCGCGAGCCAATTCGCGACCGCCATCGAGCGCATCGAGCTCGCGGGAGCCGTGCGCCGCACGCAGCTCGAGGCGGAAGGCGAGCGCCTGCGCAGCTCGCTCCTGAGCGCGGTGTCGCATGATTTGAAGACGCCGCTCGCGACCATGATCGCAGCTGGCGAGACGCTCGTCGCGCGCGGCGCCGAAATCTCGTCGCCGGCCGCGCAGCGCTTGCTCGTGTCGATGGTGCGCGAAGGCGAGCGACTCCGGCGCTTGATCCAGAACCTGCTGTCGGTGGCGCGGCTCGAAGCGAGCACCGTGGAGCTTCGCCGCACGCCGGAGTCGATCGAGGACATCGTGCAGTCGGCGCTCGAGCAGTTTCGCGGGCGCGCGGAAGTGCCGGAGATCGAAGCGAGCTTCGCGGGCGAACTGCCGCTCGTCTCGGCGGAGCCGCTCTTGCTCGAGCAGGTGCTCGTGAACCTGCTCGAAAACGCCGGGCGTTACGCGGGCGCCGGGGCCAACGTCACCGTGAGCGTCCGGCGCGCGGGCGGGCACGTCGCCGTCGAGGTCGCCGACGACGGGCCGGGCATCGCCGAACACGAGCGCGAAAAGGTGTTCGAGAAGTTTTACCGCGGCGCGCACACGACGAGGAGCGACGGCGGCGTCGGGCTCGGCCTCACGATTTGCCGCGCCATCGTGCGGGCGCACGGCGGAAAGATCGTGGCGCGCGAGCGACCGGGCGGCGGCGCGCTCGTCGAGTTCACGGTGCCGCGCGCGGCGCACGCGGGCAGCGACCTCGAGGTGCTCTCGGCATGAGGCGCTCGCACCTGCTCGTCGTCGAAGACGACGCGGAGATGCGCGGGGTGGTTTCGCTCGCGCTCCGGAGCCACGGCTACGACGTGAAGGAAGCCGCGACCGGCGCGGACGCGCTCGACCAAATCCAGACCCGCACACCCGACGCCGTGCTGCTCGACCTCGGGCTGCCCGACATCGACGGCTTCGTCGTCACGGCCTGCATCCGCCAGACCCATGATTTTCCGATCATCGTGCTCTCGGCCCGCTCGGAGGAGCAGCATCAGGTGCGGGCTCTCGACAGCGGCGCGACCGACTACGTCACCAAGCCGTTCCGCGAGGGGGAGCTCATGGCGCGCATCCGCGCGGCGCTGCGCCGCCCCGTGCCCGTGCTCGAGCGGCGCGAGCTCACACTCGGTGATTTACGCATCGATTCGAGCGAACGGCGCGTGTTCGTGCGCGGGGTCGAGGTCGCCTTCACACCCACGGAGTTCGAGCTGCTCGAGGTCCTCGCGCGAAACGCCGATCGCGTGGTGACGCACCGGCAGCTCCTGCGCGCGGTTTGGGGCGCCGAGCACCTGGAAGAGGTGCGCTATCTCCGCGTCTACGTGAAGCTTTTGCGGAGCAAGCTCGAGCGGAACCCCGCGCGCCCGACCCGCCTTTTGACGACGCTCGGCATCGGCTACCGCCTGGTTTCGAGCGACGCCGATTGACCGTCACACCCGTGTTACTCGGACGCTCGAAGGGGCCGATTTTGCTCCTGAAGAAACACCCATAGCGGGAATGCTTGACGGCACGAGGGCTATGTCTGAGGGTCCGAGACTGAAACACCTTCGGTCGAAGTGTCGGAGCGAATGAGCGCGCGCAGCATGGGCAGGACAGCATTCGCAAGTGCGGGCGTCGCGCACTTCGATAACAGCGCGGCCGCTCCGCTCGACTGGGCCGTGGTGGACGGGCTCGTGGCCGCGTTCGATCTGCTGCCGGTCGGCGCGCTACTCGTCGACGCCGAGGGGCGCATCTTGGTGCGAAATCGTCACGCTGCACGGCGTCTTGCCGCCGGCCGCGGCGTGCGCGAGTCGCAAGGACGGCTGCGCTGCGATTTCGTCGACGACAGCGCGGCGCTGCTGCGTGCGCTCGGGTCGCTTGCCGGCGGCGGACGGCGCGCACCCGTGACGCTCGGCGTGCGCCAGGCGGACGGCGGCCGTTCGCTCGAGTTGATGCTCACGTCCACGCCGGGCGGCGAGTCGGTCGCGGTGTTCGTCGCCAGCCGCGAGGAGCCCGCCGGGTTCAACACGTCGCTCGCGAAGAAGCTTTACGGCTTGAGCGAACGTGAAGTGGAGGTCGCACGCGAGGTTGCGGCGGGCCGCACCCTCGCCGACATCGCCGCGTCGCTGGACGTCGAGAAGGAAACGGTGCGCTCGCACCTGAAGCAGATTTTCTCGAAGACGCAGACGGCGCGGCAGGCCGATCTCGTGCGGCTGCTCTCGACGGGGCTCTTCGCGGTCGGAGTGGACGCGTGACCTCCCCCGTCGCGATCGGCGAGGTGCTCGACGGGAAATACCGGGTCGAGCGCGTGATCGGAGCGGGCGGCATGGGCATCGTCGTGGCCGCGACGCACATCGAGCTCGGCCAGCTCGTCGCCATGAAGTTCTTGCTGGGCGACGGCGCGAACGTGCCGGAGATCGCCGCGCGGTTCATCCGCGAAGCCCGCGCCGCCGCGCGCATCCCGAGCGAACACGTGGCCCGCGTGCTCGACGTCGCGCGGCTGCCTTCGGGCTCGCCGTACATCGTGATGGAGTACCTCGAGGGGCACGACCTCGACGCCCTCCTGCGCCACGGTCAGCTCAATCCGGAAGCCGCGGCGGACTACCTGATCCAGGCGTGCGACGCGATGGCCGCCGCGCATCGCCTCGGTATCGTGCACCGCGATCTCAAGCCGGCGAATCTGTTCCTCGCGCACCAGCTCGACGGCACCTCGCTGATCAAAGTGCTGGATTTCGGCATTTCGAAGAGCTCGTTCGATCCCGCGCTCGGCGGCATCACCAACGCGGGCGCGCTCGTCGGTTCGCCGCTCTACATGTCGCCGGAGCAGATGCGCTCCGCCAAAGACGTGGACAGTCGCACCGACATCTGGTCGCTCGGCGCCGTCCTGTTCGAGCTCCTGGCTCTCCGTCCCCCGTTTCAGAACGACTCCATCACCGGGCTCATCGCCGACATCACGCTCGGGGAGCCCGCACGGCTCGAGGAGCTCCGCCCGGACTTGCCGCCCGCTCTCGTCGCGATCGTGGTGCGCTGTCTCGAAAAGGATCCGGCGCGGCGCTTCCCGGACGTGGCCGAGCTCGCCGCCGCGCTCGCGCCTTTCGCGTCACAGCGAGTCCAGCGCTCGGTCGAGCGTGCGCACCGCATCGTGGGCAGCGTGCCGCCCGTCCCCTATTCTTCGGCGCCGCCCGCGCGTGCTTCGTCCGTGCCGGCCACCGACACGTCGGGGCAGCGGCCGCCGTCGGTGCCGCCACCGTCACTGCCGCCGCCACCTGGTCACACCGCACCGGGTGCGCCGCCCGCGACCGCAGTCACGTCTTCCGTCGGCCGCGGCACCGCGCACGGCTGGACGGGGACGCACTCGGGCGCTGCGAGCTCGAATGCCAAGACGTACGCGCTCGTGGCCGTCGCGGCGCTCGGCATGGCGGGGGCGGCGTGGTTCGTATTGCGCGGGTCGCGCGCGCCCGCTCACCTCGAAATGGAGGGCTCGCTGGCGGCGCGGCCGCCCGCCGTCGCTCCGCAGGCCTCGGCAGACCCTTCCCCCACGGCGGCGAGCGTCGCGACCGTCGTCAGCGCGGCGCCGGCCGTGACTGCGGCTCTGACCCCCCCTTCGAGCGAACCCGCAACGCCGGAGAACGCACCGAATACGCCCGCGACCGCGGCGAAAGCGCGCGCGAAGCATGCCGCCCCGAGCGCGGCGCCTGCTCCGAGCGCGCCCGAAACCAAGAAAAACGGTCTCTCGATGGACCTCAAGTAACGGACACCATGCGTCACTTTCACTACTTCTCGGCATTGGCTTGCGGACTCGCGCTCGGCACGGGCACGACGCAAGCCCTCGCGCAGAGCGCGACCAGCACTCCCGTCGCGGGCAATGCACCGCACGCCGTGGCGCCGCTCACGCAAGCGCTGACCGGCGAAGCGCGCGCCGACTACGACGCCGCGCTCCTCCTCTACCAAGATCAGGACTTCGCGGGCGCGTCACTCAAGTTCCAGCACGCCTACGCGCTCTCGCACGACGCGCGACTCTTGTGGAACGCGGGCGCGAGCGAAAAACAACAGCGCCACTACGCGAAGACCTACCTCCTGGTCTCGCGCTATTTGAAAGAAGCCGGCCCGGACCTGGCAGACACCGAACGGAAGGAAGCGAGCGCGCTTCTCCGCACGATCGAAGCGTTCGTGAGCCACGTCAGCGTCACGGCCCGGCCCGAGGGCGCGGAGCTCTTCGTCGACGAGAATCAGGTCGCGACGCTGCCGGCGCCCGAAGTCGTCGTGGACATGGGCGCACGCAAGTTCCGCTTCCACAAGGACGGCTACCGCGATCTCGTGATCGAGCGCGACATCGTCGGCGGCACACCCACGACCCTCGACGCCGCACTCGAGGTCGACGTGCAAACCGGCACGCTGCGCATCGTAGCGTCGACGGGCGACGCGATCCGCATCGACGGGCGCTTCGTCGGCACGGGACAATGGCAGGGCAATTTGAGCCCCGGCGCTCACGCGCTCGCGCTCTCGGCCGATCAGAAGAAGCCGTATCAAACGGACGTTGCCGTCAACGCCGGGCAGGTCACGACGCTTCGGCTCACGCTCGAGCCCGTCGCAAAGACGGAAAAGGGGAAGTTTTTGAGCTGGCCCTGGATTGCAGGCGGGCTCGTCGCCGTCGCGGCCGTGGGCGTCGGCGCCTACTTCGCGCTCGCCCCCGACAAGCCAGGCCCCGCCGCCGCCGCGCCCGGCACGATCGCGCCGGGCTATTGGACGCTCCGGTACTAGTTACCGCCTTGTCCGGCGTCCGCTGAATTGCCAGCGCCGCCCGCGCCGCCGCTGCCGTTGCTCGACGCGGCTTTTTCGTAGCACTTGCCGCAGCTCGCATCGACGTTGGCGTCGATGCACTCGAGCAGACTGATCGACGCCGTCGCGAGGTTGCCCTTACTGCCGCACTTCGCGGCGCACTCTTGCTTCACCTGGTCGGTCGGCGCTTCACCCGGAGCGAGCTTCGAGGTGACGCAGTCGATGACGCACGGCACCTGCCCGGAGCTCGGATCGGCGAGCCCGCCCGTGCCGAGACAACTCGAGTCCGCGGCGCAGTTCACGAGCGGATCGCAGCAGTTGTTCGCGATGCACTGCTCGCAGTCGTCGCCGGCGAGCGCCACCTGGCACGGCAACGGCAGCGGCGGTTCCACCGGCACGAAGCTCGTGGCGGCGTCCACCACGGCGCCTGCGACTTGAGCCAGCGTTCCGAGCTCGCTCTGCGCGTCGAGCGTGAGGGAGCTCGCGGCGCGCGCGCAGTTGTATGTGTCCGAGCCGGCCGATTTGGCGCCGCTGACGATGCTCGCCGCATCGACGGCCATTTGGGCTGCCGCGATGGCGTTCGAGCGATCGCGCCCGTCGGCGAGCAGCGACAGGTTCGACAGCACGTCGTTCAAGAGCGTCTTCTCGAGCTCGGCGTCCTGCACGTCGAGGCGCGTCTTGCCCGCGAAGGTGCCGCCGAGCTCGCACGTCGCGCCCGCCGCAGCCCGACTGCCACAGAGCGCTCCGCAATTCGGAGCGAGCGCGGTGCACGCCTCGAGCGGCGAGTTGCACGTGGCGTCGGCGTTCGGCTTGCTGCAACCGCCACGGCAGGTCGAGCCGGTGCCGCACGCGAGCGCCGCGGTCAGCGTGCAGTCACCGGCGCATTGGCCGATGCACGCGCCGTCGCAGAAGCCGTCGCACGACGCCGCGTTGTCGATGTGCGTGCAGATACCGCCGTCGCACTCGCCCTTGCACACGCCGTCGCAGCGGCCGTTGCACGCCGTGAGCGCGTCCGTCGCGCCTTCGCACACCGAGTTTGCGTCGCAGGCGCCCTTGCAGGTCGCGCTTTCGTTCGCCGACGCGCAGCGGTCGGTGTCGGAGCAGCTCGCGTCGGGGGAGCACTGAGCTTCGCACGCGAGCTCGCCCGGTGCGTCGACGGTGCAGTGCTCCGGCGCGACCCCGAGCCGCACGCGCGCGACCGAAACGAGCGCACCGCCGAGGGCCTGAACGGCCGCACCACAGGCGAAATTGACGCTGTCGCGCGTGGGGAGGTCGGGGTCGTACCCGGCCTTGGTCCAGACGTCGTCCGCGCCGAGCTTGGTGTCGATATCGACGCAGGCCTTGCCGATTTGCGAGAGCAGCCCCGCGGCCTCGGCCTTGAGGTCGCTCGAAACGTCGAGGTACGTCGCGACCACCGGATCGTCGACGATGTCGGCGCCGGGCTTGCCCGACCCGGCCGCCGGGCACAGCGTCGCAGGATCGCCGTTGCTCGGGGTGTTGCCTTCACCGCCGGCACCGCCTTCCCCGCCGCCGGTCGACGGCTTTTGGTTGCCCGCGGAGGCCCACGCCGAGCAAACGGGCGTGCTCGGCACCTTCTGCGGCCGGAAGATTCCGCGGTAAACGCTCAGGATCGCTCCTGCGGTCGCCGAGAGCTCGTCGCAGATGGCCAGCGGAAGCTGCGCGAAGCCACCGCCCGTCGCCTTCTTGCCGCTCGCGTCCACTTCGCTCCAGCCGGTGACCGGATCCTTGTTGAGCGTGATGAGGCAGAGATCGGGCTCGATGCAGAGCCCGTCGCCCTTGCGCACGCGGAGGGCGAAATTCGACGTGTCTCCGTTGTCGTCGAGCTTGAAGCGACACGTCGTCAGATCGATGTCGGACGTGACGACGACGCCGCGTCCGGCGCCGAAGGCCTGGTCCGTCGGGAAACACGTGCCGCTCGTGTCGTCACCGAGGCCACCGCCGAAGACGTCGCCGGGCTCGTACGTCGGCAACGTCGGCTCGGGGACTGCGGCGGGCTGACAGCGACCGGCGACGCACGTTTCGGTGTCGGAACAGTCGTTCGCGAGCGTACCGTCACCCTCGTCGGTGACACGCAGCGTGCAGAGCCAGTCGATCGGCATGCGCAAGAGAGCGATGCGATCGGCCGGGATGGTGGTGGTTGCGCTCGAGACGACGCGGGTCTTCGTGTCTTTCTTGGCGAGCAGGGTGACCTGGACGTCCTTCGACTGACCGTCCGTGGTGCGGAGCCCGAACGTCGCAGGCAGGTGGTTTTTCTCGGGGCCGACGTCGAAGTCCAGGAGCTCCCCCGAATTGCCCACCTGCGCTTCGAGCCGAACGCCGCTCACGTCCTTCGGCACCGCCATGTCGGTGTCGAACGCGAGCATGAGCTCCCCTTCCGGGTGCTTGTGGTCACTGCAACCCAGCGTCAGGGCGCCCAACGCCAGCGGAAATACCCAACGCCCGAAGCTAAAAAGACCGCGTGCCACGCTACGTTTGTCGCACGGCCGCGGCGCCGCGCCTACCCCCGAACGGGTGACTCGCCCGCCCGCTCCCCCGTTCGGGGGATGTGGCCCCGGGGGTGTCGACGTAATGAGGCGACATGCTTGCCGAGTCGCGTCTCGTTCGTGTGCGCTGGCGCATCGCGCTCCTAGCCGTGGTCGCCCTCTTGGTCGCGACGGCTGCCTCGGCCAAGCCCAAAGCCGCGGCCCCGACGCCGCTCCAGAAGCAGGCGGCCGAGCACGCCGCGACCGCCGCGCAGGCGCTCAAGACGGGCGACGCGGACACCGCCGTGCGCGAGCTCAAGACGGCGCAGGGCCTCGCGTCGAACCTCGACATCGAGGTGGATCTCTCACGCGCCGAGGTGCTGAGCGGCGACGTGCTCGGCGGGCGCGAGACGCTGAAGAAGGCGCTGGCGACGTACGACGCGTCGCTCGGGTCCAGGCGCGCGACGCTCGAGGCGGAGCTGATCCGCGTCGAGGGCCGGCTCGTGCGCTTGAAGCTCGACGTGTCGGAGCCGGACGCGACGGTGAAGCTCGACGAGCATGAGCTCGGGGTCACGCCGCTCGCCGAAGTGGCGCTGAACCCGGGTGCGCACCTGCTCGACGTGAGCAAGGCGGGCTTCGTGCCCGTGACGCGCCAGCTCGATCTGCGCTCGGGCCCGACGACACTGAGCCTCGATTTGGCGCCGGTCAAAGCAACGGGACGCCTCGTCGTCACCGCTCCGACCGCGACTCCGCTCGCCGTCACGCTGAACGGCAAGCCCGCAGGCGCGCTGCCGCTGCAGGCGGATCTCCCGCCGGGCACGTACCAAATCGAAGCGACCAGCGGCACGGAGCGCGCGCAGCCGCAAACCGTGCCCGTGGTGCTCGGCCAGACGACGAGCGTGACGCTCGCGCTCGCGGCCGTGCCCGGCACGGCGAACGTCAGCGCGGGCGCTGCCGACGCGGCGATTTACATCGACGACCGTTGGGTCGCGACCGGACAATGGCACGGAGAACTCGCGCCCGGCGCGCACCAGCTGCGCGTCGAACGCAAAGGCTACGAGCTCTATCGCCAGCCCCTCGACGTAGCTTCAGGCGAGCGCGTGGTGGTCGATCAGATCGCTTACGTTCCTCTCGGAACGGCGAAACCGGACGACGAGCTCACGGCTTACGACGGACTCTTCGTCGACGTCGATCTCTTGGCGACGTTCGGACCCGGCAGCACCAATTCGATCACGCAAGATTGCGCCGCGAACGCGACGGGCGGCGACTGCTCGAGCACGCGGCCGGCCGGCGGCGGCCTCGGTGTGCGCGTGGGCTATAGCTTCGGCTGGATCGCGGCGGAGGGCCTGTTGCTCGGCTCGGCCGACGCGGCGACGGCCAACGCCAACTACGCCTTCGGTACGGGCCAAGCGCTCGGTGCCTACTACGGCGCTCCGCGTGAAGAGCGCTACGTCTTCGTGCGCTACGGCGGCGGCATCGGCGCCGGCGCCCGTGTGATGACGCGTGACCCGACGTTCCGCGTCACCGGCGGGCTCGACGGCGTGCTCCTCTTCCGCACCGCGCAGTATGCGCGGGCGACCACCGCGAGCAGCGCCATCCCCGCCGCGACCAACGACAACAGCCAGACCCAGAACTACGTGAGCCCGGGCTTCATGGCCGATCTCGGCATCCTGATTGGCAGCACGCCCGGCTTCAAATTTCACACTGGCATCGCCCTGCTGGTCGAGTTCCCACCGGATCCGGTCACGACACCCGGCGTCTCGAAGAACCTCGGGCACGATGCGACGGGTCAGTCCATCCCTTACGGCACGCCGCCGATCGACCTGTCGCGTGGGCCGCAAATGGTCGTGGGACCGTTTTTAGCGATGCAGTTCGGTCACTGACGGACCCGAGCGCGCTTGATGCGGCTGAACCCGCCGAGGCTCGGACGCGTCACGTAGCGAACGAGCGTTGCGGTCCACGAAGCGTGACACATCAGGCTCGCGTAAAACTCGGGCGCGAGACTCCGTAAGGCCGGCAAGCGCGAGCCCGCGATGTACGGGAAGTCGTGGTGCTCGTTGTGGTAGCCGACGTTCCACGCGATGCGATTGAGCGGCCCGTAATACGAGTACGTCTCCTGGCCCGGGCGAAACACGTAGTGTTCGGAGATGTAGTGCCCCGCGATCGGGTGGAGCCCCATCACCGCGAGCGAGCCGATGGGCAGGTAGGCGAGCGCTTTGACGCCCCAGAAGTGCAGAATCGCGGCGTCGAACGCGAGCTGCACGACGAGGTTCCCGAGCTCGGCCGCGCTCGGCCGCTTCGGGTGGACGATGAGCGGCCGGAGCGCGTACGCGAACCCCTGCAGGCCGAGCCACACGAGCTTCGCAAGCGGGCCGCGCACGAGCCGCGCCTCGAGCTCGGTGGGTAGATCGGTGTCGAGTCGCTCGTCACCTTGGTGGACGTGGTGGAGCAGGTGGTAGTAGCGAAAGGTCTCCGCGACGGGCACGCCCACGGGCAAGTTGACGAGCACCGCAAAGAGCCGATTCTTCCAGGGCAACTCGAACGCTAGATTGTGGCTGAGCTCGTGAATCGCGAGCAGGAGTGACTGATTCACCACGCCGCCGAAGGCGTATGCGAAGAGCAGCACCCAGCCCCAACCAGCGTTGCGAAGCGCATAGGCAGCGACGAGCTGCGCGCCGACGAGCGCGAGGCAAATGTATTTGGTGCGCGGACACGGCCCGTAAAGCGCTTTGATCCCGGGATAACGCGCGAGCAGCGCCCGCCGCCGTTCGGCGTGGGGTTCGGGAACGTCGGACCAGGCGAACGTCCGCTCGGCGCTGCCTGCCGTGCTCGCCGGATGCTCCACGGCCACGCGCGGATGCTGCAACCGCCGCCCGGAGTTGTCGAGCGGCGCCGGGAGCGCCGGGACGCTCGGCAAGATTTGGCTAAAATTCCGGCTCGCCACGACATTTTTCACAAATTTGTGGCGCAATCGGCCGCTTCGAGGGAATTGGACGACATGTCCGTACGGAGTGGGTTGGTGCTGGTGTGTTGTCTGCTGGGGACGTACCTCGGCTGCGCGGGAAAGAGTCAGAGCGAGCTCGACGGGCCGATCATCTTTCCGGTCGCCGGTGAGGGGGCCGGGGACCAGAGCGGCAGCGCCGGCAAGGGCGCCCCCGGCGGCAAGGGCGGTACCGGCGCGACCGGGGGCAAAGGCGGCACGACCACGGGCACGGGCGGCACGACGCAGGGCTCCGGCGGCACGAGCACCGGCACCGGCGGAGTGGGCACAGGCGGCTCGTTCGGCGCGGGCGGCACGGCCATCGCGACCGGCGGTGGATCGACTCGCGGTGGCGCCGGCGGGACCGGCGGCGGGACCGGCCGAGGCGGCGAAGGTCCCGCGGGGACCGGTGGCACCGTCGCTAGAGGGGGACGCGGCGGCTCGGCGGGGACCGGCGTCGTCTTCGGCGGCGCCGCGGGCAGAGGGGGGACCGGCGGCGGCGGTGGAACGGGCGGACACGTGCAAGCGGGCAGCGGCGGGCAGGCGGGCAGCATCGCGACCGGCGGAACCGGCGGGACCTCGGTCATTCCGAACACGTGGAATTGCTCGACCAAGGCCTACGCGGACGGCACCTGCGATTGCGGCTGCGGCGCAGTCGACAAGGATTGCGCGACCGGCACCCTCGCCGAATGCGCTCGCTGTAACGCGCCCGGTAGCTGCGGCCTTGCAACGTGTCCCGGTCGCATCGACGCGTCGAACGTGACCAGGTGCCTGGCGCCCCCGTCCGCGTGGACGTGTGGCGCGGAAGCCTACGCCGACGGTACGACGTGCGACTGCGGGTGTGGCGCCACCGATCCCGACTGCAAGGATCACTCGAACGGGGTCTGCGACACCTGCAACAGCCCGGGCTCCTGCGGGAGGACGACATGCCCGAGCTCCGTCGACCCCGACGACAACAGCAAGTGCTCGGTGCCCGCGCTCTGGACGTGCGACCCGTACTACTACGGCGACGGCTACTGCAATTGCGGCTGCGGCGTCACCGACGTCGACTGCGCGAGCACGCTCGCGTCGCAGTGCTGGGATTGTCCCTGGGACAGCTGCTCACCGTACAGCTGCGGGACACTCGTGTCGAACGACAACGCGCACTGCACGAGCGCGCCCTACACCTGGAATTGCCCCGCGCGCCTCTACCACGACGGCTCGCAATGCGACTGCGGCTGTGGCGCGTTCGACCCCGATTGCGACTCAATCGACGCCTCGGCGTGCGATACCTGCGACGCCTCCGGCTCCTGCTCGAAGCAGGCGTGCTCCGGCACCATCACCACGAATCAGAACTGGTATTGCACGCCGCCCACGCCGCCTTCGAGCTGGAAATGCGGCTCCTACTCCTACGGCGACGGCTTCACGTGCGATTGCGGCTGCGGCGCTCCCGATCCGGACTGCGCCAGCACGAGCGACGTGAACGAGTGCAACTACTGCCCGCTCTGCGCCGGCGCTTGCCCGGCGAGCATCGACCCGAGCGACACCACGCGCTGCGCCCCTCCCCCGTCCACGTGGACGTGCGACGTGGCCAAGTTCGGCGACAACGAGTGCGATTGCGGCTGCGGGGCGGCCGACGTCGACTGCTACAACTCGACGAGCAGCGCCTGCTATCGCTGCCCGACGGAAGGCTGCTCGGCGGGCGTCTGCTCGCACATCAGCTCGACCGACAACACGCGGTGCAGCATCGTCGCGCCCAGCACCTGGAAGTGCAGTCCGGCCTTCTACGCGGACAGCGTGTGCGACTGCGGCTGCGGCGTTCACGATCCCGATTGCATGAACACCGACGAGCACGCCTGCGTCTACTGCGACTCGCCCGGCAGCTGCTCGACGGCGCCCGGCTGCCCGGGGACCATCTTGGCGAACGACAACACGGCTTGTAGTCAGTGATTGAGTGGAGCTAGCCCCTGAACGGCGCGGCGCCTTCAATTCTTTTTAGCTGCGCGGCGCCGGCGCGCATGCCTAGAGAGTGGGCATTCTCGAGCAAGGCAAAGCACCCACAGGCAGGCTCATTCGCTACGCGCACGTCGCACTGCTTGCGTGCGTCGTGGTCGCGAGCCTGGCGCTGCGCATCCACGTCTCGAAGCAGTGCTCGCTCTGGCTCGATGAGGTCTGGACGCTCAGCGACGCGAGGGCGCCATGGCCCGAGCTGCTCCGCGGCCCTTCGCGCGAGCACCCGCCGCTCATGTACCTGCCGGTGCGGCTGCTGCTGGACCTGTTTGGCACCTCCGAGCTCGTGCTGCGCAGCGTTTCGCTATTTTTCGGCTGCGTGCTGCTCGTCGCCGTCTACCTCCTCTGCCTCGAGCTCGAGCTCACGAGGACCGAAGCGCTCGTCACGGTCGTCTCGTTCGCGCTCGCACCGTTCTTCATGCGCCACGCCGTCGAAGCGCGTCAGTACGCGATGGTGTCGGCGTTCACCACGCTCGAGCTCGTCTTCGTGCTGCGACTGCTGCGCGATCCGCACCATTTCCCTGCGCTCGTCGGCGCGGCGCTGAGTTCCGCAGGCGCGGCGACCACGCATTACTTCGGCCTCGCCTACGCCTGCTGTCTGCTCGGCGTGCTCGCGGTGGGCACGTTTCCGTCGTGGCGGGATGCCCTCAAGCCGGCTCGGCTGCGCCCGCGCGTCGTCCTCGTGCTCGGTGCACTCGCGCTCGTGCTCGCCCTGGTTGCGCTGCGCGCGGTGTGGCTCTTCCTTTTCTATCGCAACTACAGCACCGGCCCGCACCCGCGCGCCCTCGAAGGCACGATTATGTCCGAGTTCGCCTTCCTGCCGGGGCGCCGGGGGACCGCGGTCCAGGCCCTGCTTGCCGGCGTCGGGCTCGCCCTGCTCGGCGTGCGGCAGCGGGGCATCGCGCGCGTGCTGCCGTTCGCGATGGGACTACCGCCGCTTGGACTCGTCCTCTTGCTCTCGTCCGGTCACGGAGTGGTCCCGCGTTACCTCGCGCCGTCGTGGGTGCTCTACCAGCTCGGCAGCGCCGCGACGTTCGTCGCCGTCACGCGCGCGCTTCGCTGTAGCTCGAGGCTCTGGTTGAAGCTGCTCGGAACGGTGAGCGCGGCGGCCCTCGTGCTCGTCCCACTCGTCCTCCGCGTCGAGGCCTACCCGAACGGGTACGGCACCGGGGCCGCGTACTACGCGGGGCTTCAGGAATATCTGGCGAGCTCGCGCGGACGAGGCACGGCGCTCGTCGTGTACCCCAGCTTTCCCGGCGCCTTCATCATGCGGGTCGGGTACCCCGTGAAAACGCCGCTCGTGGCGCTCGAGCATTTCCAGCCCGTGCCGGGCGTCCGGCGTTACCTCGTCGCCGAGTTCGAGCACGCCAGTCGCGTCCACGATCTCGAAGCGTTGGTCGAACAGCAATTTCACATCTCGCGCCGCGAGTGGCGAAGCCTGCCGCTCGTGCGCCTAGAGCACACGCAGTTTCAGGTCCCCGTGCGCGCGCGCGTGGTGTACTTCCACCCGTGATCGCGGCGCACGCGAGCGCGGCTCGCCTTCGAGCTCGCCGTAGGCAATCAGGCGCGCGCGCACGACGTTCCGGCTAATTCCGAGCAAGCGGGCCGTCTCGAGCTGGTTTCGCTCGCAATACGCGTAAGCCGCTCGAAAGAGCGCGCGCTCGACGTGCTGGAACACAGCCGCGTGCCCTGCTTCGAACACTTCGAGCAGCACCGCTTGCAAGTCCGCCGCGCGAGAGCTCCGCTCCGACTCGACGGAGTGGGCGCGCCGAGGCGGCGGCGGAGTGAGGTGCAAGTCCGCCTCGGTGACGCGATCGGCCGGGGAGACGAGCAGCGCGTGGTGCACGACGTTCTCGAGCTCCCGAATGTTTCCGGGCCACGTGTGCTCGAGCAGGCGACGCTCGGCTTCCGGCGAGAGCACGACGCCCCTACGGTCGAGCTTTCGCCCGTATAATTCCAGAAAATACCGGGCCAGCGGCAGGACGTCACCTTGGCGCTCACGCAGGGGCGGCAGCACGACCTCCGCGATTTTCAGCCGATAGTATAGATCCTCGCGAAAGCGGCCGGACGCGACGAGCGCCTCGAGCCGGACGTTGGTGGCGACCACGATCCGCACGTCGATGGGCGTGGGCGTCCGCGCCCCCACGCGCACCACTTCGTTCTCTTGCAGCACGCGCAGCAGCTTGACCTGCGCCGCGGGCGACAGATCGCCGACCTCGTCGAGGAACAGGGTGCCGCCGTGGGCGGACTCGAACCAGCCTGCCCTCGCGTCCACCGCGCCCGTAAACGCCCCTTTCACGTGCCCGAAGAGCTCGCTCTCGATGAGCGACTCCGAGAACGTGCCGCAATTGACGGCGAGAAACGGACGCCCCGGACGGCTCAGGTCGTGAATGTGCCGAGCGACGAGCTCCTTGCCGGTCCCGGTCTCACCCGTGATGAGCACCGTCGCCGAACTCGGAGCGATCCGCTGCAGCTTCGCCAGCAAGGCCTCGGAACGAGGGTCCTCGAACACGAGCGCCTTGGCCCGCACCGAATGAGGTCCGGCCACGGCCTCGGAAAGGGTCAGGACGGACATCCGCGCAACGTTCCTTCCATGCAGCGGGACCGTACAGCAAACGGGACACTTGTCCACCATAGCGCCGCCGGCCGGCGCTCGGGCTCGGCTCACAACGCTGCGGAATTTTGCGGATTTTCGCCGAGCTCGCCGCCGAGCATGAGCTCGAGCGCCCGGCGTTTCAACTTGATGAACGGCGGTCCCGTGAGAAGGTCGTGCGTGCGGGGCCGCGGCAAGTTCACCGTGAGCTCCGTCTTGATTCGACCCGGGCGCTCGGTGAGGACGAGCACGCGGTCGCTCAGAAACACGGCCTCGTCGACGTCGTGGGTGACGAAGACGACCGTCATGTGGAAGCTCTGCCAGAGCGCGAGCAAGAGCTTCTGCATCTGCAGGCGCGTCTGCGCGTCGAGGGCGCAGAACGGCTCGTCCATCAGAATCACGCGCGGCCGGGTGACGAGCACGCGCGCGAGGTTCACGCGCTGCTGCATGCCGCCGGAGAGTTGCTCCGGGTAGTGATTCAAGAACTCCAGCAACCCCACCTCCGCGAGGATGGCGCGCGCAAGACGCGTTCGCTCGGGGCCGGCCACGCCGCGCAACTTGAGTCCGAATTCGACGTTCTTCAGCACCGTCTTCCAGGGGAAGAGCGTGTGCTGCTGGAAAACGACCCCGCGCTCGGGGCTCGGCGCGCGTACCTCACGTCCGTCGACCCAGAGCTTGCCCTCCGAAATCGGCGTCAAGCCGGCCACGGCGCCGATGATCGTGGACTTTCCGCAGCCGGAGGGGCCGAGCAAACTCACGAACTCGCCCGCGCCCACCTCGAGATCGATGCCGCCGAGCGCCTGCACCGCGGTCGGCCCCTCACCGAAGTGCAAGCCGACGTCGCGCATCACGATCGTCGCGCCGTGCTCGTTCGAACCCGCCTCGCCGCGCGGCTCCGCGCCGTTCACGCCGTCCTCGTGAGCGGCTTGAACCAGGGCATCAGCCGGCGGCCCACGACCACGATCGCGAGGCTCGAGCCCATGCCGAGCAGCCCGATGCTGATCATGCCGAGCACGATCGCCGGGTAGTTCTGCAGCGTGTACGCCTCCCACGTGTAGTACCCGATGCCGAATTGCCCCGAGATCATCTCCGCGGTCACGAGCGAAAACCACGAAGTACCCATGCCGATGCTGAGCCCGGTGACGATCGCGGGCAACGCGCCCGGGAGAATCACGTCCAGGAAAACGTCGAGGGGACCTGCGCCGAGCGTGAGCGACGCATGCACGAGCCGCTTGTCGATGCCCTCGACGCCGTGAATCGTGCTGAGCAAGATGGGGAAGAACGCGCCGATGAAGGTGATGAACACCATGCTGTGCTCGGGCGACGCGAAGAGCAGGATCGCCAGGGGGATCCAGGCGACGGCCGGGATCGGGCGCATGATCTCGAGCGGAGGCAGCAGGGACTCGCGCGCGAGCCGGAAGCGCCCGATCACGAGGCCGAGCACGGTCGCGAGCACCCCCGCGAGCGCGAACCCGACGAAGACCCGCCGCACGCTGTTCAGCACGTGAGCTGCGAACTTCGGCGTGAGCAGGAGTTGCCCGGCGGCGTGCGCCACGGCGGTGGGAGCCGGGACGTTCTCGAAGCGAAACAGAAAATCCAGACGGTACGTCGATGCCAGCTGCCAGGCGACGAGCCAGGCCGTGATCGACGCGGCACCGAGCGCGAGCGCGCGCGGTGCCCCGCCCGCACGAAGCCGCGAGCTCGGTCGCCGCGACTCGAGTCGCGGTGGCGCGAGCACGGCAATCGGAGCGGACAGCGCTTGATCGTCCAAGAGCAGCTCCCGTCAGGAACTCGCGTTGCGGGCGGCCGCGAACGGCAGCACGGAACCGCCGTTCTTTTTCGCCCAATCGAGCGCCGATTGCTTGAGCAAGAACGCGCTCAGCTTCCCGTCTTTCTGCACGTACCAGACCTTGTCGGCGAAGAGCTTGTTGCCGCTCTCACGGTCGTGAACGAACGTGACGCGCACGGTCTTACCCGCTGCTTCGAGCTCGCGGAGCGCGGCAAACGTCACCGTCACGCTGCTGTAGAGCCGCACCTTCGGCTCGCCCTTCACCCAGATCTGCCCGGCGAGGTTCGGCTCGGTGACCTTCGCGTGGGTGTCCAGCGCCTCCTCCGTGAACGGGAGCGCCGAGTAGTCCTTGAGGCGCGCGTCGTAGTCGTAGCCGAACTCGCGCGCGGCCTGGCGGATGAACGTGTCGTTCACGTAGTGCGCGACGTCGATCTCGTGCTCGACCTTCTTCAGCACCTTGAGCGACTCCTGCGCCTTCGCGATGGCGTTCACGTACTCCGGCTTGAGCGAGTAATCACGCGTCTGAATGCCCTGCGGTCCGTGGAACGCGTAGTAGACCTCCGCATCGACGCCGGTCCACCCGGCGAGTTGCTCGGAGAGCTCCTCGGGCTTTTCCCGGAACAAGCGATCGGCTTCGAGCGTCGCCTTGAGGTAGGCGACGACGATTTCCGGGTATTTTCCGGCGTAGTCCGAGCGCACCTGGACGCCGTGCGTCGTCGTGACCCCGGTCGAGCTGCCGTCGTAGATCTTGCGGGCGAAACCACGGAACGGAAACAGCTCGCCGAAGGGGACGAAGTTGGCGTGCCCGTCGATCTGGTGCGCCTTGAGCGCGCTGCCCGCGACCTCCGGCGTCTGCGTGACGATTTCCACGTCCTTGTTCGGATCCCACCCCAGATCCTGAATCGCGCGAATCAACATCGCGTGCGCGGTGGAACCGAAGGGGACCGAGATCTTCTTGCCCTTGAGCTCGGAGAGGGACTGCACCGGCGAGTCGGACGGCACGAGGATCGCGTTGCCGGCGCCGTGGATGCCGCCCGAGAGATTCGCGATGTAGAACGATTCGACGTTGCCGGGCGCGGCCTTCAGCGCCGTCGCGCCGATGACCGAGGGGAAATCGGCCATTTGCACGATATCGAGCTGATTGGCGAGGTATTTGCTGTTGAGCTGCGCGCCCGTCGGTTGGTTCTCCCAGCGGATGTCGAATTTGACGTGCGCGTACTTGCCGTCGTGCGGCAGGTACTTCTCGAGCAAATGCAGCTCGCGCACGAGGGGGCCGCCGGTCGCGCAGTTGATCGTGGTGTCCTGCGTGCCGATCGCGACCCTCACGGTCTCTTCGCTCGTCACGGCGATCTTGCTGTTCGCAGGCGATGCCTTGTCTTGCGAGCTCGAATGGCACGCCGTCAGGCCGAGCGCGACGAGCCAAGTCCCGAGCGTCCGTCGCGAGCAGTACATCGTCATGGCTAGTTGTCCTTGGGAGTGGGTTCGTGCTCGGCGGCGAACGCCGCGAGCGCGCGCGCGGCGGCCTTGCGCACCTCGACATCGGGATCGGCGGCGAGCCGGCCGAGCGCGGGCGCGGCCGAGCGGGCGCCGATGTCTCCGAGCGCATATGCCGCCGCGCGTCTGAGGTCGGGCGTGGGGCTCGCGAGCGCGGCAATGAGCTCCGGGACGGCAGCGGCGGCGCGCAGCCGGCCGAGCGCCGCGATCGCTTCCTTCTGCACCTGCCAATACGGGTCGGTCAGCGCGCGCCGGAGCGCCGGAACCGCGCCCGCGAGAGCGGCACGGCCGAGCACGATCGCGGCTTCCATGCGCACCCGCCAATCGGCGTCCGCGAGCGCGCGCGTGAAGTCCTCGAGCAGCGCAGGTCCGTTGAAGTGCGCGAGCGCTCCGACGGCGACGCGCCGGACACTCTCGTCCTCGTCGCCGAGGCGGGCGCGCAAGGCGTCCACCGCGTCCGGGGCGCGCAGGTACGCGAGCGAGACGACGGCTTCGCGCCGAACGGCCGCGGAAGCGTCCGCCAAGGCTGCGATCAGGGGAGCCGTTGCGCGGGGGTCGCGCAGCTCGCGCAAGGCGACGATCACGGATCTTCGCACCTCCGACTCGCGGTGAGCGACGCTCGCGAGCAACGCCGTGGCCGCATCGGCGCCGCGGAATTCGCGCAGCGCCGCGGCCGCGGTCTCACGCACGTCGGCGTCCGTGTCGAGCAGCCGCTCGACGATGCCCGGAATCGCGCGCGCCTCACCGAGCTCCTCGAGCACGCCCACGGCGAGTTTGCGCACGAGCGCGTCGGGGTCCTCGAGCACGGCGAGCAGCGTCTCCACGGGCGCCTCCTCGTTGCCCTCCGCGAGCTCGACGAGCGCGAGCTGCCGCGCCACGGGATCGGGATCGGCCAGCCGCGAGCCGATGCCTGCGCTCGTTCCAGCTTTGTTGGCGGTCGTTGCGACTGTCACTGGCTTTCCGCTAACGCAAAAGAAATGGGATTTTCACGGTGATCGCGTCCTTGGGACAATCGATCTCGCAAGCGAGGCAATACCAGCATTCGTCGAAAGCCATGTGCGCTTTGCCCGTGGCCGGGTTCACCGCCAAACAATCGACGGGACACGAGTCGATGCAGACTCGGCAGTGCGTGATGCACTTTTCGGTATCCACCACGACGGGCACGTCGAACCGACGCGTCGTTTGCGCCGGCGCAACGCTGCGCGCCTGCCTCGCTTTGACTCGCTCGCGATCTTCGATGTCGCTCATTGCTTGGTCTCGCCGGACTCAGGCCGGGCTCGCCTCCGCGATACGCAGCCCGTGATAACCACGGAGCTCGTTGCGATCGAGCGCGACGACGTACGGAAGTACGGGGCGTTTGAACACCGCCATCGCTCCGTCCGCGCCTTTCTTCAGGTTCACGTGCGTGAACCAGGCCGCGTCGTCGAGCTCGGGGAAATCCTGCCGATAATGATAGAGACCCCAGCGACTCTCCGTGCGGAAGAGCGACGCGCGCGCGGCCATTTCCGCACAATCCCGGATGAAGTGACCCTCCATCACGCGCATGAGCTCGTGCGGAGTCGTCGCGCCGACTTCGTCGAGCTCCTCGTTCGCGCGTAGGAAATGCCTGAGCCCGGCCTCGAGCCGGAAGGCGCTCTTCGGCGGTTGCAGGTAGTCGTTCACCACGCGCCGCACCTTGTATTCGAATTGGTGGTGCGGAATCCCGTCGGGGCGCGCGAGCGGCGCCTGCACGCGCGCCTTCTCGAGGGCAATCTGGTCCGCGTCCGCGGCCGGCTGGGCGAGCTCGGAGGCGTACGCGAGGGCGTGCGTCGCGCAAATCTTCCCGTAGGTGAGCGCGCCGAGCAGGTAGCCGTGCGGAACGCACGCCATGTCCCCCGCCGCGTACAGGCCGGCGACGGTGGTTTCGCCGCGCTCGTTCACCCACACGCCGGAACCGCTGTGGCCGCTGCAGAGCCCGATCTCGGAGATGTGCATTTCGACCAGATCCGAGGCGTAATCGTTACCGCGACCGGCGTGGAAACGACCGCGACTCGGGCGCTCGGTGCGGTGCAAGACGCGCTCGATCTCCGTGAGCGTCTCCGGGGCGAGGTGGTCGAGCTTCAGGTAAACGGGGCCGCGCTCGGAGTGAAGCTCGCGGTAGAACTCGAGCATCATGTGCCCGCTCCAGTAGTCGCTCTCGATGAAGCGGTGTCCGCGGGCATTCACCGTGTGCCCGCCGAGCGGCCCGGTGACGTACGCGCAGGCAGGTCCGTTGTAGTCCTTGATCAGCGGATTGATCTGAAAGCACTCGATGCCGGTGAGCTCGGCGCCCGCGTGGTAGGCGAGCGAGTAGCCGTCACCGGCGTTGGACGGATTCTCGTACGTTCCGTAGAGGTAGCCGGACGCGGGCAACCCGAGCCGCCCCGACGCCCCGCAACAAAGAATCACCGCCTTGGCCCGGATCACCTGGAAAGCGCCGCTCCGCGTATCGAAGCCGAGCACGCCGGCGACTCGCTCCCCGTCGAGGAGCAGGCGCGTCGCCATCACGCGGTTGACGATGTTCACGCCCGCGCGCTTGAGCATGCGCACGAGGATCTTCTTCAGATCGTAGCCTTCCGGCATCGGCAGGACGTAGCTGCCCTTGTGGTGCACCTTCTTGACGTCGAAGTCCCCGCCGCTCGTCTTCTGGAACTTGACGCCCCAGGAGTCGAGCTCTTCGATCATGCGGTAGCTGTTGATCGCGTACTCCCAGACCGCGCGCTGATTCACGATGCCGTCGTTGGCCATCGTGATCTCCTTCACGTATTGCTCGGGGGTCGCGTGTCCGGGGATGATCGCGTTGTTCAGGCCGTCCATGCCGATCGCGATGGCGCCGCTGCGCTTCACGTGCGCCTTTTCGAGCAACACCACGCGCCCTCGAGGCAAGGCGCGCTGGGCGTGGATGGCGGCCGTGGAGCCAGCGCTGCCGCCGCCTACGACCACGATGTCGGCTTCGATCTCCGGAGCTTCGGGATATTCCATCGAGAAGGCGCGGTCGCCCGCGCAGCGACGCACCCCTAAGCAAGGCGCAGGCCATCCCCTTTGCAGGCGGGTTTGGCGCTGCATTGGGCGAGCTCGGGCTCCAGCGCAGCGGCGGAACTGCTGCTCTGGCAGCAGCACGGCAGCAACCGCAGCTGTTCCCGCAGCAGCTTCCCGCACCAACTCGAGCGCGCTTATAGTGAGGCTGACTATTTCGCGCTACGCGAAATGCCAAGAGCGACCCGGCCGATTCGACGCGGGGGCCGAGGGTTTGCGCTAGATTGGAGCTTCACGCGCGGACCTCGGTGCGTTGCCGAAGCACGCGTCGCCGAGTCGGCGGAAAGAATGCGAATGCTGCGCTTGCCCCTCACCCGCTCTGGACGCTTAGCCGGCTTTGTTCACGCTGCTGCCGCGAGCACTCGGGGGCGGGCCCTCTTGTTCGGAACGCTGTTCGCGGCAGCGGCCGCTGGCGGCTGCGGAGGCGGGACGAGCGGCGACGACGACTCGAGCTCAAACCAGGGCGGTCGCGGCGGAGCGGCGGGCGCGGGCGTCAGCAGCAGCGGCACGAGCGGCAGCGCAGCGCTCGGAAGTGGCGGTTCTGGAACCGGTACCGGTGGCTCGCTCGGCGGCGGCGGAACGAGCGGCACAGCCGCCGGCATGGCGAACGGCGGCGGTGGGAGCAGCGGCGGTGCTGGGGCGAGCGGAGGCAATGCTGGCCAAGGCGCGAACGGCGGTCAGTCGAACGGGGCCGGCACGGGCGCTGCGGCAGGCGGTAGTGCGGGTCGCGGCGGAGCCGGCGCGAGCGGCGGCATGGGCATGGGCGGCAGCAGCACCGGCGGTGCAGGCAGCGCGGGTACGAGCGCCGGCGGCACGAGCACGGGCGGCGGCGCGACCGGCGTCTGTGACTTCGCGAGCGGCCTCAACATCGCGTGGGTCAACTTCGCGAGTGACGTCCCGAACCCGAAGCTCGACACGTTCAAGACGATCTTCACGAACACCTACAACGCGGGCGGGCGCGTCATACGCTGGTGGTTCCACACGAACGGCAGCGTGACCCCCGGGTACGACTCCTCCGGCATGCCGCAGAAGCTCCAGCAGTCCCACATCGACGGCGTGAAGGCGATCCTCGCGGCGGCGCACGACGCGGGCGTCGTCGTGAACATCAGCTTGTGGTCCTTCGACATGCTGCAAGACAACGCCGGTAACGCGCACACCAACAATCAGGCGCTGCTCGAGAAGGACGCCAATCGCCAGGCCTACATCGACAACTATCTCACCCCGCTCGTGACCGCGATCAAGGGCACGCCCGGCCTCTATTCTTGGGAGATCTTCAACGAGCCGGAAGGCATGGGCCCCACAGGCTGGGCAACCTACCGCACGACGGAAGCGGCCATTCAGAAGACGGTCAATTGGTTTGCTGCCGCGATCCACACGGCCGATCCGAAAGCCCTCGTGACGAACGGCGCGCAGACCTTCGACTACTGCTCGAACGTCTCCGGCAAGAACGCGTACTACTCCGACAGCGCGCTCATTGCTGCGGGCGGCAAGCAGAACGGCATCTTGGATTTTTACGAGGTGCACTACTACACGTCGAACGGCGCCTCGAACTCGTGCTTCACGCACCCCGCGTCGTACTGGAAGCTCGACAAGAAGCTGGTGATCGGAGAGTTTGCGGCGGCCGCCGCCCCCGCCCCGGACAACGTGGCGCAGAACGACCTTTATACGAACCTTTACTCGAACGGTTATGACGGCGCCTGGGCGTGGTCGTACGACGCCGACTACGTCTGGCCGGCGATGCAAGCACCCATGCAGGCGCTCTTCACGGCACACGCCGACGTCGGCAACTGTCCGTGACCTTCAGGCGCAAGAGCACGCTCCTCGGCTCAGCCGTGCTCGCGGCGGCGCTGCTCTTCGCGCTCGCACGTCACCGAGCGCGCGCGACGCACGTGGGGAACTCGACCGAAGCGACCGAAGCGACCGCGAGCGACCCCCTGACGAACACGGAAGTCGTCGCCGCGGCGGAGCGTGGGCGCCCGGACCCCGCGAGCACCCGCGCTGCCGCTGCGCCGCAACCGATGGACGAACCCGCGCTCATGACGCTGCTCCGGAGCGCGAACGGCAACGACCCGGCGCTCGCGGTCGAGCTGGCTCGCGAAGGCAATCGCCGCTTCCCCGAGAGTGCGGACGCTCCCGAACGCGCGAGCATTTTGATCCACGCCCTCGCCGAGCTCGGCCAAGCCTCGGAAGCACGCGGAGAAGCCGAACGCATGGTGAACCACTACCCGGACTCGAGCTGGGTCCGAGAGGTCGAGACGTTCACGGGCGCGCACCGGCACCGCAACGTCGTGCTCGACGCTCAGGGCCGGCTTCGCTTCGTCGATCCGCCGCCGAGCTGAGCGCTCAGCTGGGGCTCGTTCCGACGCCGAAAACCGCGTCGCCGCTGCCGGTCGGGGCCGTTCCCGCGAGACTTGCCGCCAGCTCGAGCCCGGCGTCCAGCGTGGCCGCGAAGTGCACGTGCTCGTGGTGCTGCGGGAGGTTGGCGCGGTCGAAGATGGCGCGCGGCTCGGGCAAGGGGCCCGTGAGGACGACCTGTTTGCGCGCCGTCCGCAAGCGCATGAGAGCACTCTCGAGTGCCACCAGGCCCGTCGCGTCGATCGACGGCACGCGCCCGAGCGCGAGCACGACGACTTTGCTCGCGGAGCCGCCGGTCTGGAGCGCGCCCATCGCGTTTTGGGCGGCACCGAAAAAGAGGGGGCCTGCGACTTCGTAGAGGGCGACACCCGGAGCGAGCTGATACTCGGAGTCGGGCCCGGTGCTGCCGTCGAACAAGCGCGAGTGCGTGAGCTCCGCGGTCCGGCGCATGAAGAGCAGGGACGCGAGCACGACGCCGAACGACACGGCGACGACCATGTCGAAAACGACCGTGAGCCCAAAGCACGTGAGCAGGACGAGCGCGTCGCTACGGGGCGCGATCCGCAGGATCGTCGCGAAATGGCGACGTTCGGACATGTTCCACGCCACGACGAGCAAGAGCCCGGCGAGCGACGCCATCGGCACGTACGCGAGCAGCGGCGCGAACAAGAGCATCGCCGACAACACGACCAGCGAGTGGCACACCGCGGCGATGGGAGAACGCGCACCCGCGCGCACGTTGGTCGCCGTGCGCGCGAGGGCGCCCGTCGCCGCGATGCCGCCGAAGAACGGCGCGACGATGTTGCCGATGCCGAGCCCAACGAGCTCGGCGTCGGGGTCGTGCTTCTTGCCGGTGATGCCGTCCGCGATCACGGCCGAGAGCAACGACTCGATCGCACCGAGCATCGCGATCGCGAACGCCGCCGAGCCGAGACCGCTGAGCGCGCCCAGTGTGAGTCCACCGCTTCCCCAGGGCAGCATCGGCAACGGTGGGAGCGGTGGGATACCGCTGACGACGCGACCGCCGACCGTCGAGTGAAAGCGAGTGCCGAGGGTCGCGACCGTGAAATTCGGCTCGAAATGCCGAGCGATCAGCGCGAGGGCCGACGCCGCCGTGATGGCCAGGAGCGGGGCCGGGACCTTGCGCGTCAGCGCCGGCAGGCCCTTCGGCAAGGCCACGAGCAGTGCGATCGTCACGGCGGCGACGAGCGCGTCGGGGAGCGAGGCCGAGTGACGCGCCTGCCAGAGCGCCGCGACCTTCTCGAGGTACGTCTCCGGCATGTGCGCAATCGCGAGACCGAACGCGTCCTTGAGCTCGAGCGTCGCGATGACCGTCGCGATCCCCGCGGTAAAGCCGGTCGTCACCGGGTGCGGGATGAACTGAATCAAGCGCCCGAGGCGCGCGACGCCCATGGCTACCAGCAATATTCCGGCGAGGAGCCCGGCCGTGAGCAGCCCCGAGAGCCCGTGGCGCGCCGCAATGGGCGCCAGAATGACGACGAACGCGGCGGTCGGCCCCGTCACCTGGAACTTGGAGCCGCCCGTGAGCGGCACGATCGCACCGGCGACGATCGCGGTGTAGAGGCCGTGCTGCGGCGGCACACCGACCGAGATGGCGAGCGCCATCGAGAGCGGCAGCGCCACGATCCCGACGACGATGCCCGCGAACAGGTCGGCGCGAAAGGCTTGCGCGCCGTAGCCCTGCGCGAACGTGCGCCGGAGCGCGACCGCGATCGGCACGTCGAGCCCCGCGCGCACGGCTCGCGGAAAGAAAGAGAGCAGCAGCTTGCGACTTTTCATGCTCTCAGCGCGACCCGAGTCGCATTTTAGCGCGTTCGGCGTGCGGCGACTCAGCGAAAGAGCTCGACGAGGATGCGGCGCGCGCAATCCAGCGTGTCGTCGGGACGGTCACGCAGCAGCGTCACGATCTTGCGGATCCCGCTCGATTCGTTCGCGGGCTGCATCGAAACCAGCCGGCCCAGATCGGAGCCGAGCGTGTCGCACAGCCGAAATGCCACGAGCGCCGACGGTGTGACCTGACCGAGCTCGATGCGAGAAAGATATTTCTCGCTGATCCCCGAGCGGTGGGCGAGCGCGCGTTGAGTGAGTCCGCGCTCGCGACGAGCTCGCCTCACGGAGCGGCTCAAGCTCTTCCTGAAAGCAGTTTCGTGCATACCTTTTCGACCCAGCAGCGCGACCCGGCACCCACGGAGAGTCCGTAGGTCCAGGTCGCCCACGTGCGTACCAACGGCTTGGGCCGTACGGAGGTTAAGGGGCTTCGAGCCCACGGCGTGAGTTCGAGCGCGAGATTCGCAGCGTGAGGGAGCTCAGCGCGGCCGAGGCTTGACGTTGCGAGGCGGCATCACAATGCACCTTGTTTGGCGCTCTCCAAACCGCGCACGTAGGTTCGAACCGCCACGGCAAACGTTTCCGCGGCGTCGAGCTTACTGGCGGCACCGGACTCGGGCGCTGCTCCCAGCGTCACGCGTACGAGGCTCGACGGCCCCGCCGTCGTGTCCGCGAGCTCGAGCAGCACGAGGCCCTTGGCGACGACCAACGCACTCGCGAGCGCGGCGTTCGCCCACGTGCGCGTGACGCCGTCGGCGAGCATCAGTTCGAGCAAACGTTCGAGCACTTGCGGCGGAACGAAGGAGACGGTCCGTGACAGGAGTGGAACCCAGTGAGGGTGCGCCATCAGCACGTCGCGCAGGCGCGTGCACACTGCGACAAGGGCCGCCTGCCACGTCGCGTAGTGCTCGTCGGAGAAGAGCCGCTGCGTCACCTCGGCGTGCATCAGATCGAGCAGCTCGTCCTTGCTCGAAAAATGCGAATAAAGTGACATCGTCGGGACGTCGGCGAGCTTGGCCACGGCGCGGATCGTGAGCCGGTCGATGCCGACCTGATCGGCCACCGCGAGCGCCGCATCCACTACCTGGCTCTGTGTCGTCGCCCCGCGACGCCGGCGAGGCTTCCGGGAGTCTTCAAGTGCGGACATGTCCCCCAGCCGCGCGCGGGAAGGCGTGCGGAGGAAAACACCTGACCGCCATGCTGCCCGAACCGTTCTGCCGTCGTATCAACCCCCGAAGCATCCGTTCCTCGTAGTTCGTTGGCGAGCGCTCCATCCGCAAAGTCGGCAGCAGCCAGTAAGGAAGCCGCGGCAACCCGAATTCGTATACCTAACGATGGACAGACTCAACAAGAAGTCCATCGTTAGAGGGGGCGCGCGCTGCTGGATTTCGTACGGGCACCACGCAACGTACGGCACATCTCGATCGAAGCGCGCGTTCTTTCACGGCGGCGACGTTGCTCGCACACGTCACTCGTTAAGTGACGCGAGGCACGCGCCGTCATGCCGAGCGCTCGTGCTTTTCACTCCACGCGATCGATCACGGCGGCGTGCTTCAGCGCAAAATCCGCGAACACTTCGGGGTGCACGCAAGCGGCCATGATCTCGAGGGACTCCACGAGGCGTGGTCCGGGACGATTGAAGAAGGCGTTGCCGTCGGTGACGTAGACCCGAGCATTCCCGCGCAGCGGCCCTGCGATCGTCCGCTCGATGAGCGCACGCTCCGCGAGCGCACGTTCGAGCGTGAAACCGCACGGTTTGACGACGACGACGTCGGGCCGCAGCTCCGCAAGACGTTCGGCTGTCACCGTCGGCGCCGGTTCGCCGGGCCCCGCGCCGAGCGCTTCGCCGCCCGCGAGCATGATGAGCTCGGGCATCCAGGTGCCGCCCAGCATGAGCGGCTCGAGCCACTCGATGGAAACGACGCGCGGCTTCGACGCTAATGCCGTCGAGCGCGCCCGAACGGCTTCGAGCCGCGACGACAACGCCGCGACGAGTCGCCGCCCCTCGGCGGCCAGGTCGAGTGCCGTGGCCACCCGTTCGACGTCCGCGAGCACGTCCGCGAGACGCGTGGGGCTCAAGCTCACGATGCGCAGGCGGTCGCGCCGGGTGAGCCGCGCCACCGCCGCGCGCACGTCGTCGAGCGAGACGGCGCAGACTTCGCAGAGATCCTGCGTGAGAATCACGTCGGGCTCGAGCGCGGCCAGCGCGGCCTCGTCGACTTCATAGATGCTGAGGGCGTCGCGAGCGACGGCCCGGACGGCGGCGTCGATCGCGCGACTCGAGCCGTGCACGTCGATGCGGGCGCGCGTGAGCACGCGCCGTCCGCGGACCTCCGCGGGGAAATCGCACTCGTGCGAGATCCCGACGAGCGCGTCACCCGCACCCAGCGCCCAAGCGATCTCCGTCGCCGACGGCAACAGTGACACGACGCGGAGCGCGCTCGCCTTGCCCTGAGCCATGCGGGTCATGCCGTGACGGGCAGCACGTCGGCGAACACGAAGCCGTCGCGCTCGACGATTTCGCCGCTGCGCACCGCGATCGGTCGCCGGAACATGGGGCCGTCGGTCACGAAGGTGTGAAACTCCCCGTTCTCGCCGCAAGGGTCCACGCCCGCCGGCAGATCAGCCAGGAAACGCGCGTCGAAGCGGCGCCCCGCCCATGATTTGTCGAGCTTGCTCGGGTCGATGCAGGTGACGACGGCACGGAGCCCTACGGCGAGCATTTCTTCGGCGAGGGCGCGCGTGTCACGCTGCCAAAGTGGAAACTCGCTGGCGATGCCCGCCGGTTCGAGCCGCTCGACGCGGTAGCGCCGAATATCCTCCAGGTAGAGGTCGCCGAAAATGAAGTGGGAGACGCCTTGGGCCTTCGCCTGCGAGACGGCTTCGCTCATCTTGCCTTCGTACACTTCGTTCGGGCAGGGCGAAGGGATGTAAACCTTGTGGCACGGCAGCCCGAGCTCCGCGGCTTGCCGCTCGAGCAATGCTTCGCGCACGCCGTGCATCGAGACGCGCTCGAACGCCGCCGTGACCGTCGTGAGGATCCCGACGATGTCGAACACCCCCGCGCGCTGCGCGGTCAAGAGCGCGTACGCGCTGTCCTTGCCGCTGCTCCACGCAACGACCGCTTTGGGTTTTGACGGCGCAGGCACCTTGCGCGAGCTATCACGAGCCGAACGCTCAGGCGAGCTGGAGGCGCTTGAGGAGGGGCGCCGAGCGGCCTTTCACGATGTCCTCGAGCGTGTAGCCGTCGAGGACGTCGAGGAACGCAGCGAGCGCTTCCGCAAGCGCGCCCTTCAGACGGCACGCTCCGTCGATGCGGCACCCCCCGTGATTCCCCTGCGAGAAGCACTCGACGAGCGCGAGGTTCTCCTCCGTCCGCCGCACGACCTCCCCCACGCGGATCTCCGTAGGCGGCATCCCGAGCGTGATGCCGCCCTTGCGCCCGCGCGTCGTCGTCACGTAGCCGAGACGAGCGAGCACGCTTACGACTTTCATCAAGTGCCCGCGCGAAATCCCGTAGGCACCGGCAATCTCCGGGATCGTCGCGGGCTCACCGCGCTTTGCCGCGAGGAAGATCAGCACGCGCAAGCCGTAGTCGGTGTGGAGCGTGAGGCGCATGGTTACGGGTGGAGATGCAGCATCCCCATCATACCGGCCTCGGCGTGATCGAGGATGTGGCAGTGGAACATCCACATACCGGGGCGATCCGTGAACGTCACGGCGAGGCGCGTCGTTCCGTAAACGGGCACGTCGGCCGTGTCGCGCCATTCGGCGACGGCGGGCGGCACGCCGTTCGTGTCGAGCACCTGAAAGAAGAAGCCGTGAATGTGGAAGGGGTGCGCCCAGTCGATCGTGTTTTCTACGCTCCAAATCTGCGTCTCGCCGATCGCGGCCACGAGCGGCTGCGCCTGCGAGCCCGGGACCCCGTTGATGCCCAGCACCACGTGACCGTCCTGGTCGTTCTCGGTGAGCTGTAAGTATTGAGTGGTCGCTTCGCTGAGGTCGAGCGGCTCGATGTCGCGCGAGAGCGCGGGCAAGGGCGGCGGCGTCGCGGGCGCGTGGTCGTCGGTCGCAAGCGTGAAAATCGTCGCGGAGCTTCGAAACTCCACGCTGCCGAAGCCTCGGTCATACGGGATCCACAGCGCAGGCACCTGACTGCTCGGGGGCAACGCCACGTCGAGCACCACGTCCGCGCGCTGCGCCGGCGTGAGCACGACCCTGGCGAGCGGCTCGGGTGCCGCGATGAAGCCGTCGTCGCCGCCGATGCGGGTGAACGCTTGCCCGTCGATACCGACCTGAAAGTACCGGCTCTTCGCGGCGTTGAGCAGGCGCCAGCGCTGGCGCGAACCGGAGGCGACGGTCACGGTCGGGTTGACCTTGCCGTTGACGAGCAACGTATTGCCCTCACGTCCGAACAGCGTGCCGAGATCGCCCGCGTCGTCACCCGGGATCGGCGAGCCGTCCGCATTCAGGTTCATGTCGCTCAACACGAGCACGTGCTCGGTCCCGAGCGCTTGGGGCTCGCTCGAATCGGTGACGACGATGGGACCGTAGAGGCCGTAGCCGACCTGCTCGGCGGAGTCGTAGTGCGGGTGGTACCAGTACGTGCCCGCATCGGGCACGGTAAAGTCGTAGGTGAACGAGCCGCCCGGCATGACGCCGGGCTGCGTCACGTCCGGCACGCCATCCATGTCGTTCGGGATGCGCAGGCCGTGCCAGTGGATCGTCGTCTCCTCCGGCAAGTCGTTCGTGAAATGAACGATCAGGCGATCGCCGACGGCGAGGCGGATCAGCGGGCCGGGCAAAAGGCCGTTGTAGGTCCACACGGGTGTGGTCGTGCCGGGTAGGACCTCGAGGTCTTCCACCCGAGCCTCGAGCGTCGTCTCGAAAATGTGCGGATCGGGATTCGAATCGACTGCTTCCGGTAACGCGAGCGGATCGTACGGCGCCACGGGTGCGGCGCTCGGATCATGGGTCGGACCGGAGCATGCAACGAGCGTGAGCGACACGAGGATTCGGCCCAAGGGCGCCATAAGATATACCTTAGATTCATCTTATCGCCCGCGCACGCGAAATGACTGCCGGCGCACTGGCAGAATTTGCGCCCTCAGGTCTCGGCTTTGAGCGCCGTAAACTCGCCGGGGTCGTGAATGGCGGGAGGGTTCGTCCCGCCGTGCACGAAGTCCTCGGTCTTGTCGTACATGCCGTACTTCGTCACTTCCGCGGTGCCGCCGACTGCGGGGAAGCCGTCCGCACCGGCCCTCACACCGAGCGCGTTCATCAGAGTGCAGAAGTACTTGTTGATCGGAGCGTTGGCGAATTTCGCGTCGGTGCCACTCGTTTCCGGCCCGCCCTCGACCGGCTGCGTTGGGTCGTTGCAGAACGCTTCACTGTTGCCCTGGGTGAGATCCGCCGCGCCGTCATCGACGTTCACGGCCCAGCCGGTCTTGAAGTACCCGCCCATGCTGCCGAGCTGCACGATCGGGAGGTTATTGAGGTTCTGGGCGTTGCCGTCCGACATTTGCTGGAACCAGACGACCCCGGTGTTGTCGAGCAGCGTCCCGTCTCCGTCGCTCGACGAGTTCAGCTGGCCGACGAGGAACGCCAGCTTCTGCGCGTAGTAGGTGTCGATTTTTTCCAGCATGTCGAGGACACCCGGAAGACAGCGGGCATCCTGATAGGCGGAACCGATGCGCATGGAGAGCAGCAGGCTGTCGTGCGTGAGGCCGAGACCGGTGAACGTGTACTCCGCGGGATACTTGAGCACGATCACGGGATTCGCGTGGCAGTACGCCGCGAGCACGGCAACGAGCGAATACAGATCCGCGCCGTCGACGCTGGACGTGAGCTTCGTCGTGAGAACGTCGCTCGCCGGATCCTCCTGCCCGAAGGCGTCGAAATTCGCCTGTGTCTCGCCGAGTGAATCGGCGAGGCCCTGGTCGCATTGCGCGCTCACGGTGTGCCCCGTCTCGTCGAGGAGCTGCTTCCAAGCCTCGAGCTTGTGCTTGTCGGCCTGACTCATGTCGAAACGCTCGAGCGTCGCGAGGTCGTCCTTGACGAGGTCGAGAATGCTCCGACCGCGCACTGCCTGGTAGGTGTCCGAGGAAGTTGGACCGCCGTTGAAGAGTCCAGTGAGCGCGCTGAATGCTTGGCCGGGCAGACCAAAGCCTGGAAACGGCATGTTCGCCGCCGAGTACGAGATCGCCGTCGTCGGCGTCTCGGTCTGGTTGCCGACGCGCATCAAGAAGGGCGTGCCACCCGTGCTCAACTGCTGCGCCATGACGTGATCGAGGGACGGACCGAGCGGCGTGGCGTTGAACTTCGTCGCCGCGGCGAAGCTGAAGGGGTCGTCGCTGTTCGGTGAGACCGGCTGGCAGGTGAAGTACGATGCCGCCGCCTGCAGGTGCGCGTCGTTGCCCTGCCCGCGCGACAACGTGCTCGTCCATTCGTTCATCGCGCGGATCCCCCGCGGCATGAGCAGCTTGTCGACGAAAGGCACGAGCGGCTCGAGCGACGAGCCCTGGAGATCCTGCGCCGCGAGTGCACCGTGCGACCGCTTCGGGAAGAAGCGCGTCGTGACGCAGCCGTAGTGCGTGTAGAGCAGAATCAAACGCTTCGGCGCCGTCACCGCCTGCGCTTTCACGCCACGCGCGGAAAGGGAGCTCAAAAATGGCGCCGCGACGCACGCGCCGCCCAGACCGCGTAAGAAGATGCGTCGATTGAGCACGACCCGAGGAGCGTGCTCCCCTCGAGCAGCGAGCAGCAGGCGACTTCTTTCACGCCGGTGGGTCCCAGAATTTCGGCCGCGGCAACCTCGCGAAATAAGCCGTGATTACGGCGTGTGGTCCACGGGTGGCAGCGTGTCGACTAGAGACCAGGTGTGGAGCTTTCCGCGCGAGATTCCGCGTTGGAAATGCGTTCGGCGCTCGAACGCGGACTCGCCAACGCAACGGCGTTTTCAGCGGCACTCTCGGCGGTCGCCGCGGCGGATCGCGACACGTGGGTCGACCTCGCGTTCGGGCTTCCCGAACCGCCCGCGGACGGTCGCGACCTTCCGCGAGGATGCGTGCCGTACCTGCCCTGCTCGGTGGACACGCTGCTCAGCGCCGTCGAGGGCGCCGCCATCACGGCGTCCGACGTGTTCGTGGACGTGGGTTCGGGCCTCGGCCGCGCGATCACGCTCGTGCACTTGCTCACGGGGGCGACCACCATTGGACTCGAAGTCCAGACCGCCCTCGTGCACTCGTCGCGAGCGCTCGCCTCGCGCCTGCGCCTCGCTCGTGTCTCGACGCTCGAGGGCGACGCGAGCTCGCTCGTCGGGTCCGTGACGAACGGCAGCGTCTTCTTCCTCTATTGTCCCTTCAGCGGAGAGCGGCTTTCTCGCTGCTGGGAAGCGCTCGAGCCGCTGGCACGAGCGGAGCCGCTTCGGATCTGTTGCGTCGACATGCCGGCGCCCGCATGTCCTTGGCTCGCCCCGCACGCGGCGCCGGCGGCAAATCTCCGCATCTATCGCTCGACGAAGCGCGCGTAACGCGCGAGCGCGCGCCTCACCGCAGTCGCGTTGGCCGCGCTGAGCGCCGCGAGCGGCTTCGTCGTGAAGGTGACTCGCTGCCCGACAAACCGACGCTGCCAAGTGCCCCGCATGCGTCCGTCGACCAAAAGGACGGGGGCGAGCAACTGAAACGGCGTCACTCGCGGCGCATCCGCGGGCGCGAGCGCAGCGCTGCGATCCGCGTAGCCGACGAAAAACTCGTCGAACGCCGGGAGCGCGTGGGCTCGGTCGGAGGCGCGCGTAGCGCGATGCAGCGGCGCTGCGCCGAACAGGTACGTTTCGCCACCGATCACTTCGCGTGCGAGCATCGGCTCGGCGAGGCCCGCGGCGTGGCGCGCCTCCGAGAGCGTGAGGCTCGACCACCACGCGAAGTCGCGCAGCGTGGCGGGGCCGTGCGCCGAAAAGTAGCGACGCGCGAGCTCGCCGAGCGCCTCGTCGCGCGGGCGCGGCTTCGAGCGCGGCAGCCACTCCTCGAGCAGCACGAAGGTTTGTTGCTTGCCTTCACGCGGACCGAAGCAGACGAGTCCTTCGTGCGCGAGCTGCCACAGCACGTGGAGCCCACGCTCACTGCCCGGCGGAACACGCGCTGTCTCGAGCACGCCGTACGCCGCGGTGCGCGTGAGCCGCCGCCCACCTTCGAGCGCCTTCACGAGCGCTCGCCGGGCGCGTAACAGCACCGCAGCGTCGAGGCCGAGCTTCGCGAGCCGGCTCGTCGCACGAGCCGCCGCGCGCGGTGCCAGCAGCTCGATCATCCAACGCGCGTCCGCCGCGGCTAGGAAATGCAGCGTGCCCCGCATCGGCCACGAGCGCACCACGGCGCGCTCGGCAAATGCAGACTCGACCTGAGCCTCGCGTGCTTTCGCCGTACGCATACCCACCGCCCAAAGCGCCCCCAGGTAATCCTGCGCTTGCATCGCGCCGAACCAGGCGACGACGTCAGCCGGACGCTCGAACCCCGCAGACGACAACCGCTGAGCTGCAAGGCGCCGCCGCACGATCTCCTTGGCGTGCGCAGGGCGCAGCTCGACTCGCTCGCTCATCACCCGAGCGACTAGCATGGTCGAGTTCCGGCACCCGTGTCAGCGACGGATGCCGGATACTCGGCTCGGACGACTACCAGCGATCGTCGCCGCCGCCGCCGCGACCGCGATCACGACCGCGATCACCGCCGCGGAAGCCACCGCCGCCACCGCGACCGCCGCCGCCGCCACGGAAGCCGCCACCGCCGCCGCCACCGCGACCGCCGCCGCGGAAGCCACCGCCGCCGCCGCCCGGGCGCCGCTCTTCCGCGATGTTGACGCGGAGGGCGCGACCGTCGAGGTCCGTTCCATTCAGCTGCTCGATGGCCGCATTCGCTTCCGCGTCCGAGGACATGGAGACGAAGGCGAAGCCGCGCGAGCGGCCAGTTTCACGATCGATGACGAGCTTGGCTTCCGTCACCGTGCCGCAGCTGCCAAAAACTTGGAGCAGCGTGTCTTCGGTCGTGTGAAAGGCGAGGTTTCCAACGTAAAGGCGATTGTTCATGTACCAGTGTTCTCTCGATTGCGGCCACGCCGGGCCCGATGTTCGCAGCGTCTGTGATGCACTGACGCCGCCTCGAAAAACGACCTCCGCGATCGCTTTTTGGGCGAGGAGCAGACAGACGATTACCGAAGGCGGCCAGCCTAGCGCCCGAGCTCGCCCTGTGCAAGCGCCCGAATGATGGCTGTTTTTCGGGTCGGGCTGCCGCCCCGGAGACGCTCCGGCCAGAGCAAAATAGTGCATTCAAGAAAAATTCCGAAATGAGTAGAGCCGTCTCGACCTCCTCATGACGCCGTGCCGGAACAGGCCTGCAAATCGGGCGCATTTGCCGGGCTCGGCGGCCTGCTCGCGACGCTGCGCGCCTGCTACTCCGCACCCGCGAGCCGCTCGGCCTCTTTGCGCCGAAACCCAGTCGGAAAGCGCTTGAGGTAGGCGAGCGCCTGGGTGCGAGCTTCGTCGGTGTGTCCCGCCCGCGCGAGCGCGACCATGCGCAGGTATGCGGCGTCTTCCGCATGCCCGCTGTGCGCACACGCTCCCGAAAAGCGCGCCAGCGTATTTGCGGCGCTCATGTAATCGCCGTGCCTGAAGGCCTCCACGCCGTCCTGAAAGAGCGAAGCCTCCGCACAGGAGTCGGGCGGCTGGCCTTCGTGCGTGCCTGTGCGCGGCGCACGGCCGAGCACAACTTGCTCGGCGGAAGCAGCCGACTCCGCTTGTTCGCCGACCCCGCGCGCGCTCGTGGCCGTCGCGTCGCTCGCGGCCCCGCGCTCGGGTTCACTCGCACGGTAGCTCTCCCCCGCGGCCAGTCGCCGCTCCGAAGAGCCGCGTAATCGCAGCGCGACGACACCCTCCATCACGTCCACCTCGCGCGTGGTGCCCGCCGAGACGCGCACACTGAACACCGTGCCCACGTCCTCGAGCTCCCCGTCCGGGAGCTCGACCAAGACGCGATGGCCGGCGTCGTGCCGCGTCACGGCGACGCGCAAGCCGCCGTCGTCGAGCGTCAGCGTCTCCCGCGCCACCGACGACGCCCGGGACCAGCGCGCCGCACCGAGCGGCGTCACGGACACCTCGAAACCAGCGCCCGCAACCGGCGCTGCGCTCGACGTTCCCCGCGCTTTGCCGCGCCACATTCCCGCTCCGAAGACCCCGATGGCCAGCGCGGCCGCCACCGCAGTGACGACGACCACGGCGGAGTGCGCCGAACGGCGTCGATCCCCGTCGCGCTCCGCCGCGGCCAGCAAACGGCGGCGCCCTGCGAGCACGCGGTTCGCGTCCGCCTCTGCTTCGGTCAGCGTCGACAACGCCGCCGTCACCCCCGCGAGACGCTTCATCTCGGCGGCGCACGCAGGGCATTCCGCAAGGTGCACCGCCATCGCGCCGGCCTGCTCGCTGCTGAGCCGGCCGTCTCGATGCGCCTCCACGGAACCAACCCGGGCGCAGGTCACGTCGCCTCCTCCGCGCTGAGGATCGCCGAGAGTTCCCGGCGAGCGTGATGCAGGCGCGTCCACACGGTTCCGATTGGAAGCTCGAGTGCTTGCGCGATTTCCTCGCCACTCAGTCCCTCGATTTCGGCCATCAAGAGCACGCCGCGCTTGGCCTCGCTCAGACGCCCGAGGCCGCGCTCGACGGCTTGTCGCGCGCCCAAGGCGCCTTCCGGATCGCGGGTCCAGGTGGGCTCGGGCGGCCGAAAGCTCGTGAGCAAGCGTGACCAGCGCGCAACGTTCGAGTGCTGCCGTCGAATGAGCCGCGCGGTGATGCCGAGCAGCCACGCACGACACGAACGGTTGGCGTCGAAGGCTCCCGCCGTGCGCAGCGCCGCGAGAAATGTTGCGTGCACGAGATCGTCCCCGTCGTCCGCACTGCCGGTCATGCGGGTCGCAAAACGGCGCACCGACGCCTGGTGGCGATCGTAGAGCTCGCCGAGCGCGTTCACGTCGCCGCGGGCGAGCCGAGCCATGGCGAGCGCGTCGGCGGAGCGCAGGGTCCCCTCGCCCGGCGCGATGCAACCGAGCGCGCTCGCGAACAAGCCGGGGGAGAGTTCACTCAACGTCATCCGCCGCTCCAGAAAAGGCCGAGCGACAGCCCGTAGTTCCAGACGAGCGCCGCCGGCTCGCCCGCAGCGCTCGTGGCGCGCAAGAGGCCGAGCGAACGCTCACCATCGAGCGCGAGCGTCGCGCCGAAACGCCCGGCAAACGGCACGCCGGCGCGCAGGAGCCCGCCGGCACGGAGGTCGAGATTCGGCGCCGTTGCTTGGGCGCGACTGCTCGTGCTCGTGCTCAAGACGTCGTCGGTGTCGGTGCCGCTCGCGTCGTCCGACTCGGATTGACCGGGGACGGTCACCAGCGCTTGCGAAGTCCAACGGCTCGTACGCAGGGCGAGCACGGGCGCCTCCAGGGCAACGTCGACGAAGAACGGACGCGTCACGAGCCTGCGCCCGAAAAGTGCGCCAATCGAAGCGCTGTGCTCCGCGGAGAAACGACCGCTTGCGCCGCTCGGACCGGAGACCTCTTCAGCATGAACCCCGGCGCCGAGCAGCCAGCCGCTGAGGTTCCAATCGACGACACCGCTCAGCCCCGGACCGAACAGGTAGCCCGTCGACCGACCCGAGCCACCGAGCGCAAGCTCGAAGGCATGAGCGCCGCCGTCTGTCCCCGCGTTCGGCAACCGGGCACCGCGGTCGCGATCGTCGGGCGTCTCGGGCTTGCGGGGAAGCGGTTTAGCGGAAAGCGGCACCACGGGCGGCTTCGGGGTCGCGGTGGGCGCCGTGCTCGCATCAGCCGCCTTCGTCTCTCCCGATTGAGCGCGCGCGGTGGACTCTTGCTCGCGTTCGGCCGGTGGCAACACGAGAAGCGCCACGACGGTTGCCTCGAGCTCGCTCGGTTTCGACACCGCACGTACGACCGTGCGGCCGTCCGCTGCGCTGGCGCGTACCTGCACGTCGTCGACGACCGCTTCGATTTCGAGACGCGTGCACGCATCCACGTCCGTGAGCTCCGCGATGCGGCGACGCGTGTCGCCGGCGGCGCGCGTCCAGGAGCGACGATGGTCGAGCGGGGGCTCGAGCACGATGCTCGGGCCCACGCAGGGCGCGGCGCCGGCCCCGGCCTGCGCGCGCACGCTGCCGACCGCAAACGTCAGCATGAGCGCAAGCCCCGTGGCGGATCGCATGCCGCCATTCTAGCTCGTGTCGAGAACATGCCGCCCTCTCACGTCACGGCGCCATGATCCTGCCCGGCGCGTCGTTCGCGCCGTTTTGGGTGTGGCAAGAATTGCAGTCGCCCGTGGTTTGCTGCGCGGTCATGATGCGCTCGTTGCCGCCGCTCACGACCTTCGCCGTGTACGGCATGGCGGGCGCCGTCCGTCCCGAATAGTAGAAGTTGCCGACGGAATTGACGGTCATCGTGAACGTCGCGTTGTTCGCGTCGGTGACGATCACCTGCGCCATGGCCGCCATGCCGTCGAGACCGTTACAATCGTCGGGTTCGTGAGCGCTCGGGAACACGGTCCCCGCAAACGTGAAGCTCGGCCCCTCGCCGCTCGAGTGGCAGTTGATGCACGTTCCACCGGGATGCATGTCCGCTGATTCGCGATTGCCGCCCGTCCAGTGCTGATTGCTCGTGCACACGAGCGGCGTGTCGTAGGGATTGCCCACGGCGCCTGCGCTGCCGGCCGTGCCTCCGGTGCCGGTGGCTCCGCCGCTTCCGGCGGCCCCCGCCGTCCCCGAATCGCAAGTCGACGGCTCTCCGGCGTCGATCCAGCCTTGCAGCACCTGCACGTCCGCCGCCGTGGCGGGCGTCCCGGGCGGGGGCGGCATGCGCGCGCCCATGCCTTGCATGCGCTGGATCGACATCTCGGCCGTGCTCACGCTCGGATCGGCCGGCGAGGGTGCAACGAGGTCGGCGTAGCTCGCGAGCGCCATCGGGATGCCGGCCGCGGGCGGGCTCGAGTGACAGCTCTGACACTTCTGCCGGAGCAGAGCGAGCACATCGCAGAGCGGGCCCGTGCCCGTCATTCCGGTTCCGCCGGTGCTCGTCGCGCCGCCCACGCCGCTGCCTGCACCCGCGTTCGGCCGACCCGCGCCGGGGAGGGTCGTCGAGCCTCCGCTGCCGCCCGTGCCGACCACGCTCCCACCGCTACCCGGGCTCAAGCCTCCGCTGCCGCTGGCAACCGTGCCGCCAGACCCGCCCGAAATCGCGGACCCTGCACTGCCGGGAGGCGGCGGAGCCTCGGTCGGCGGGCCATCAATCACCGCCTGACAGGCGAGGAGCAACGACGAGCCCGTCAGAAACCACCCGAAAGTCGCTTTCTTCACGCCCGTCTTCCTACAGTCCCCGCGAAACCTTCACGCACCTCCGTTTTTGGTGGGCGGATGTCCCACCTCCTGCCAAGCGGACAATCCGCGACGCGCTACCAGCGACCCGAGATACCGCCGCCGTACGTTCCGTCGCTCGCCGTGAGCACCGGTCGCCACGTCCGCTCGCCGTGCGCCGGCTCTGGGTCGGACCCCGTGAGCAAGAGCACGCCGCCGAGCACGAGCCCCGCAATACCCACGCCGAAGCCGATGTCGCTCACGAGCGCCAGATCCTTCCCGCTTTTCACGGCGGAGTAACCCGTGTCGTTGCAGTCGTGATTCGGGCAGTTATCGCTCACCGTGTGCTTCTTGCCGAGCACGAGGACGCCGGTGACGGAGCCGAGCGCGACGCCCGCGATGCCGACGCCGCCGGCGACGTAAGCGCCCGTGCGACGGCCGGAACCACTCGAACGCTCGGGGGGCGGCGCCGCCGGAGCCGCGTTTTCGACGCGCGCGCTCGTGGGAGGCGCGAGCGCCGGCGTTGCCGGCTGCACACTCGGGCTCGCGGGACCAAGCCCCGTTTCGAGCTCGAGCCGCTTCGTGTCGCCGAGCCCGAGCGTCACGCTCGTCTGTCGATCCGGCACGCCCGGAGCATGCGTGACGATGTCGTATTGTCCGGGGTCGACCGGCAAGGCCAACCCGAGCGCGGCGCCCCCGAGCGTCTCCCCGTTGCGCGTGACGCTCGTACCGGCTGGCGCATTCGCCGGAAGCACGAGCGTGAGCGTCGGGACCGTGGGCTTGAGCTTCGTGAGCTCCGCGCGCGCGGCGGCTACTCGGTCGCGATGACGAGTCTGTTGCTGCGGCGCGAGCAACGGAACCAGGTCGACGTATTCTTGATAACGCGCGACGGCGCTCGCTACCTTGCCCCACTGCGCGAGGCACTCGGCCAGCGTGAAGAGCGTGCCCGGTCGCGGATCGATGCGCTGGCTCTCTTCGATCGCGGGGCAGGCGCTCGCGAAGCGCTTCGCCTCCATGTCCGCGACGCCCTTTTCGAACAGCGCGCCTGCGGTCGCCGTGTCTTGCGCGGCGGCGTTCACGGCGAAGAACAGGCTCGCCATCGAGGCGCAGAGCCCACGGGAAAAGGAGTCCGGCATCGCCCTCGAATTCGATCAGCGATCGAGCGGTTTGGCAAGTCGTACCGCGCGGCGGGTTTCTTCGGGCTTGCGTCGCGCTAGAATGCCCCTCGTGCTGGGCGAGCTCGATCTTCCGCAAGCGTACCTCTTTGCCGGACGCTACCGCATCGTGCGGCGCATCGCGGCCGGGGGAATGGGCGCCGTATTCGAGGTCGTGCACACCGAAACGCAGCGCCGGCGCGCCTTGAAGATCATGCTGCCCGAGCTGCTCGACAACCAGCAGCTCAGGGAGCGCTTCCAGCTCGAGGCACGCGTCACGGCGAACGTCGACAGCGAGCACATCGTCGATGTGTTCGACGCCGGCATCGACGACAGCACGGGCATGCCCTTCTTGGTGATGGAGCTCTTGAACGGCCAGGACCTCGGCAAGATCCTGGACCTCGAAGGGCGGCTCGCGCCGGAACGCGCCGTCACCTACCTGCGCCAAGTCGCGAGCGCGCTCGACAAGACCCACGCTGCGGGCATCGTGCATCGCGACCTGAAGCCGGAGAATCTGTTTCTCACGCACCGCGAGGACGGAACCCCGCGCGTGAAGATCCTGGATTTTGGCATCTCCAAGGTCGTGAACGAAGCGCCGCACACCGCGCGCGTCACGCGCGGCCTCGGAACCCCGCTCTATATGGCTCCGGAGCAGGCCCTCGCGCAGACGGTCGGACCGCCGACGGACCTCTATGCGCTCGCGCTCATTGCCTACACACTGCTCGTCGGCACCGCGTATTGGTCGCGTGAGTCGCATCAATTCGACAACGCCATCGCGTTCGTCGTGCACACCAGCAGAGGCGTGACCGACGGGGCCGTCGGTCGCGCGCGAGAGGTCGGGCAAACGCTGCCGGACACCTTCGACGCCTGGTTTCAGCGCGCGACGGCGCTCGAGCCGACACGCCGCTTTGCGACGGCGACGGAGCTCGTGAACGAGCTCGGTCTGGTGTTCGGCATCGCCGCCCCACCGCAGTCGCGGACGCTGGTGTCCGCGCGCCACACGCCGGTCGCGGAGCGACAGGTGCTACCGGACGCGCAGACGATTGCCGCGAAAACGGCCCCGGGCACCGAGCTCGACCGACAGAGCACGCTCGCCGGAGCAGCGACGCGCGGTCGCGCGCTGCGGCGCTTCGGACTGGTCGGTGGCGGAGTGGCGCTCGCGGGCCTCCTGGGCATCGTCGCGCTGCGCTCGCGGCTCGCAGCGAGCTCGAGCCCGGAGGTCGTACACTCGCCCACCGCGAGCGCCGCAGCGGAACCCGAGCCGGCTGCCGCGCATGAGCCGGCCGCCGCGCACGAGCCGGCTACTGCGCTACCCGCGACGGCCGCGCAGCCGAGCGCCGCGATCGCGAGCGCTCAGGGCGCTACACCGGCGCCGTCCGCGGCCGCCGCGCACGCCAAGCCGGCACCGTCGAAGCGACCGAGTGCGTCGGGCAAGGCCGCGCAGACCAAGCCACAAGCGGGCGCAACCAGCGCTCACTCGTCGAAATACACCCGGGACTGAAGCGCGGGTATGATCGGGGCGTCATGAACGCGTCCCGGTTCGTCGTGCTTGCGGGGTGCTGCGCTGTCGCGAGCGCGGCGCCGGGCTGCGCCAACGTCGCGGGGCTCAGCGGGGACTACCGGCACGTCGCGAACGCGGGCAACGGCGCGCAGGGCGGAGCGCTCGGGCTCGGCGGCAGCGACGGCGGTTCGAGCGGGACGCCTGTGGGAACGGGCGGTGACTCGGCGACGGGCGGTGACTCGGCGACGGGCGGCGACGCCGGTGCGACCGGGAGCGACGCCGGCGGAACGGGCGGCACTCCGGGCACGGGCGGCACTCCGGGCACGGGTGGCACCACGGCCGGAACGGCGGGCGACGGCGCCGGCGGCTCGGCGGGCCATGGCGCCGCAGCAGGCATGGCCGGTTCGGCAGGCTCGAGCGGATCCCCGGCGAGCCCCATGCGCGTCGGCTACTCGGAGTTTCACGACTCGGCCTCCGGCTCCGACGACGCGAGCGGCCACCTCGCGGACGCAACGTTCGACCTGCCCGCAGGGACGCAAGAAGGCGACCTGTTGCTGGCGTTCTTCGGCGTCGACCACACGCTGAACATCACCAACCACGACCAGATGATGAAGGGTTGGACGCTGATCGACGCCGAAGAGGCCAAAGGGACGGACGGGCAAGGCACCTACCTCCTCTATCGATTCGCGGGCGCCGACGAGCCGGCAGCGATCGTCTTTACGGGCGTGAACGACGGCCTTTACGGCGTGCAGGGCCTACTCGCCGTGTACCGGGGCGTCAGCCGGATGGAGCCCGTGAACAACTACAAAGCGGTCGTCGTCGACGAAGGCACCGACGGCCCCACGCACATCGACACGCCGACCCCCGCGCTCGCGACCACGGCGGCCAATTGCTTGTTGCTCACCGGGCTCTCGCCCGACTCGGCGGTGGACTCCCCCGTCGTCACGTCCTGGCCCGATGGTTTCGCCAACGACGTGAGCGTGAAGAACCCCGAGTTCCCGCGCCCGGACGGCTGGGCGAACATCTACTTGGCGGAGCGCACGTGGGAGACGCCCTCGACGTTTCCCGCGTCGAAGATCAGCTGGGATATCGAGGTCGGCTCCCTGTACTACGGCGCGGTCTCGTTCATGCTCGCCCTTGCGCCCGAACCCTGACGTGCGGTCCCGACCATGCGGCCTCGATTCGCAGCAAGTCCGGGCAGCCGTAAGCTCTGGGGTCGCCTCTTGCTCGTCGGGCTGTGTGGGGCGGCGCCGCTCTTCGTGGTGTCGCTCCTCCTGATCGGAAGGATCTACGGCACGGCCATCGATTTTGCCGTGCAGGAACGGCTCGGCATCAGCATTCACCGGCGGCTCGAGCGCGTGCTCGCCGCGGTGGGGCGCTACTCCGCCGCTGACGCGCGAGCCTTGTCCGCGCGCGCGCCGAGCGCGGACGTCGCCGAGGCCGCTCAGGGCGTGAAAACGGCGTTCGCCGAGCTCGCGATCGACCGGACCGAGCTGGCGACGCTCGAGCGTGAATTGACCCGGCTCGAGGCCGCTCCGCCCTCCGCGGCGGCCCTCGCGGAGCGCACGAGCACTGCGACGACCGCTCTCGTCAACGCGATCCAGCGGAATGCCGACAACTCGAATCTCGTCTTGGACGACGAGCTCGACAGCTACTACTTGATGCGCGCGGTGTTCGTCGGGCTGCCGAACGCCGAACGGCGGATCATCGTCCTCGACGCGTCGCTCGGCACGGAGCCGGTCGAGCCGTCGCCCGAGCGCGAGCGACAGGCCGCGATCAGCGCCGCGCTACTCAGGACCATGGATGTCGACGGCATTGCGCTCGACGCACGGAGCGCGCTCGCGCGAGATGCCGCCTTCAATGGGACGAGTCCATCGCTCCAGGCGCGGCTGCCGCCGGCCCTTTTGCGCTACCGGCAAGCGGAGGAGTGGCTCGCCAGCTCGTTCGAGCAGTGGGGCCAGAGCGACGCGTCGATCACCGAGCTCGAAATCGGCTGCGACCGCGCCCGGCGCGCGACCTTCGCGTTGTCCGAAGTCGGCGCGGAGGAGCTCGACGTCTTGCTCCGCACGCGCATCGACGCGATCCAGGGCAAGCGCGCCCGCGCGTACGCCCTCGTCGGCTCGACGCTCGCAGCTTCCCTCTTCTTGATGGGCTGGGTGATCCGCAGCTTGCTGAGCGCGCGTGAAGCCGAGGTGGCGAGCAGCCAGGCCGAGCTCTCCGCGAAAGAGGCGCAGCTGCGCGCGCTCGGCGACAACCTGCCCGGCGGTATGACGTACCAACTCTTGCGCGAGAGCGACGGCTCGCAGCGCTTCCTCTACGTGAGCGCGGGCGTGGAGGCGCTGCACGGCGTGACGGCGAAGGACGTCTTGGCCGAGCCGAGGCTGCTCTACGACGAGATCCTGGCCGAAGATCGCGACCGTTTGCTCGCGGCGGAACGCGAATCGCTCGAGAAAATGACGCCGTTCAAGCTGGTCGCACGCGCGCGCCGGCACGGCGACGGCGCGGTGCGCTGGTTCGAGTTCGCGTCCGCGCCGCGCGCGCTCGCGGCCGGTCGCGTGGTTTGGGACGGGCTGCAGCTCGACGTGACCGAGCGACACCTGGCCGAGCTGGCCTCGCGCCAGCTGGAGCAGCGCTTCTCGATCATCTTCGACCGCAGCCCGATTCCGATCTCCCTCGTCCACGCCGAGGACTCCAAATTCGTCGCGGTCAACGACGCGTTCTGCACGTTCAGCGGACTCACCAAGGAGCAGACCATCGGCCGCACTTCGGTCGAGCTCGCGCTCTACGGACGACCCGAGCAACGCACGGAGGTCCTCGAGCGCCTGCGCACCGACGGGCGCGTTCGCGGCTTCCCGATGTCGTTTCGCGCGTCCTCCGGGGCGCTGCACGACATCTTGTTTTGGGTCGAGCCGCTCGAGCTCGACGGCGACCGCTACGTGCTCGCGATGTCGCTCGACATGACCGAGCAGCAAGCCGCCCTCCGCCAGCAGCGCGAGCTCGAAGAGCAGCTGCGCCAGGCACAAAAGCTCGACGCGCTCGGCACGCTCGCAGGCGGCATCGCGCACGACTTCAACAACATCCTCGGCGCGGTCATGTCCTTCGCGGAGCTCACCAAGCTCGACTACCCGCACGACGCCGCGCTGCACGAAAACCTGGACCAAATCCTGAAGGCGAGCGGTCGCGCCGCCGTGCTCGTGCGCCAAATCCTCTCGTTCAGCCGGCGCCAAAAAGAGGTGCGCAAGAACCTCCAGCTCACTCCCATCGTAGAAGAGGCACTCTCGCTGCTACGCGCTTCGTTGCCGGCCACGATCGCAATCGAACAAGATTTGGGCGAAACCGTCGCGGACGTCTCGGCGAACTCCACGCAGGTCCACCAGATCGTGATGAACCTGTGCACGAACGCCGCGCACGCGATGAAGGGCACTCAGGGCAAATTGAGCGTCGCGATCGGAGAAGTCGAGTTGCGAGCGGGCGCGGCGCCGCCGCACGTCGAGCTCGCGCCGGGGCGTTACGTTCGCCTGACCATCGGCGACACGGGCCACGGCATGGACGGCGCGACGGCGAGTCGGATTTTCGAGCCGTTTTTCACCACCAAGGGCGCGGGTGAAGGCACGGGGCTCGGCCTGTCCGTCGTGCACGGCATCGTCAAAGAGTACGGCGGCGCGATCACCGTCGAGAGCGCGCTCGGACGCGGGACGACGTTCGCGATTTACCTGCCCGCCGCGACGACGCGCAGCGCGGCGAAGTCGGACAGCGAAGCGCCGGTCCCGCACGGCCACGGCGAGCGCGTACTCCTCGTCGACGACGAAGAGCTGCTCGGCGGCGCCGTCGCGAAAATGATCGAACGCCTCGGCTACACCCCGGTTCGCTTCAAGAGCCCCAAGGCCGCCCTCGCCGACTTCGCGCGCGCCCCGGCTTCCTTCCACGTGCTCGTCACCGACTTCACCATGCCCGAGCTCACCGGCCTCGAGCTAGCGCGCGCCGTCCGTGCGATCCGCCCGGATCTTCCCATCATCATCACTTCCGGCTCGAGCGGCGGCGCGATGGACCTCACGGGGCTCACCGTGAGCGCACAGCTCAGCAAACCCGTGAGCTACGCCACGCTCGGTTCGGCGCTCGCCCGCGCGCTCACGTCTTGATTGGAGGGTGTTCCCGACCGCTGGTCGGACGCTCGCCGCACCTCGACGACGGGTCTCTGCGCGTCCCGGCGCGGCACGGCTGCGACACCCGTTGATAGGGTGAACGACGGATGGATCGTCTATGGTCGCCGGGGTCATGGCCGAAGTGTCGAAGCCCAACAGGCTGCCGCGAGGCATGCGACGAGCCTTCGCGCGCGCTTCGTACGCGTTGCTAGCCCTAGCCGGCGCTTGTGAGCTCGTCATGCCGCTGGGCCCCCCGCCAAGCGACGACGCGGGCGGCAGCGCGGGCACCCGCGTTGCGGATTCTTTCGGCGGCGGCCCAGTGGGGTCGGAGGCCGGGTCGGCAGCGATCATGCCGGGCGGCGGGGGGATCGCGGGCGCATCGGGAGCGGAGGGTGGTGCTCCTGCGCTTGGCTCCGCGGGAACCACGAGCGGGCGTGGGCCGCTCGAAGTGGGTGGTCCCGCGGAGGCCGGGCACGGATCCCCGCCGGCGCCGGCCACGGCCGGCAACGCGGGCCGCAATGACCCTGTCACGGGTGACGGCGCCGCGGGCAACGACGGCGCCGCGGGCGACGACGGCGGCGGTGGCGGCGCGGGCGCCGGCGGCGCGGGCAGTGGCGGCGCGGGCGCTGGCGGCACGGGCAGTGGCGGCGCGGGCAACGGTGGCGCAGCCGGTGCGGGGAGCGGGGGCTCTGGCGCGACGTCGAGCGATCGTCCCTCGTGCCGCGGGCAAGCGCTCGCATGTGGCGTCTCGAACGACGACTGCTGCGCGAGCGAGCTCGTCCCCGGCGGGACGTTCAGCTTCGGTTCCGGTGCTCCGACGATCGCGACCATCGACAGTTTTTACTTCGACACGTTCGAGGTGACCGTCGGCCGCTTCAGAGCCTTCCTCGCTGGCTACGACGCCTGGCGCGCCACGGGCAACCCGAGCGCCGGCTTCAATACTCTCCCGCACGTGACGGACAGCGGCTGGCAAAGCGCGTGGGACGAGCTGTTACCGCGCGACGCGGCGACGTTCGAAGCTGCGCTCGTGAACTGCTCCGGCTCCACCGCCAATAGCGACACGTCCCTGCCCATCAACTGCTTGAGCTGGGAGGAGGCATTCGCCTTTTGCGCATGGGACGGCGGGCGCCTCCCGACGAGCGTGGAATGGGAATACGCACTCGTCGCGGGTCCCGAGTACCGCCCCGCGCCTTGGGGAACAGAGCCGCTCTCGCACGCGCGCGCGATCTATAACTGTCTCGGGGACGAGATCGACGGATGCTCGCCGGACGACATCGTGCCGGTCGGATCGAAACCCCTCGGAAAAAGCAAGTGGGGCCAATACGACCTCTTCGGCTCGATGTACGAGTGGATTTTCGATTACGCCGGTGACTATCCCGCGATCTGCGACAACTGCGCGCTCATCGACGGTGACCATCGCACGATGAGGGGCGGAGCCTGGTACGACGAGGAGGGGTACCTCGACGCAACGCGCCGTGATTACATGCAGGTGTGGCAGCGCGACTCCGGCCAGGGCCTGCGCTGCGCACGCGCGCTCGAGTGAGTGGGCTATGATGGCCGGCGTGGAGGTCGCCTCGCTACCCACGGCACGCGAGTCCCGCAGCACTGGTGGTTCGTCGAGAACCGGCGTCGTACTCGCGTCGACGTATCAGATCCTCAATCGACTCGGCGGCGGGAGTATGGGTGAGGTGTACGCTGCGCGTCACGTGCGGCTAGGCAGCCGTGTCGCCGTCAAATTCCTGCGCTCCGAGCTGAGTGACGACCGGCGCTGCGTCGAGCGCTTTCAACGTGAAGTGAGGTCGCTGGCCGCCGTCTCGGACGCGCACGTGGTAGACATTCTCGATACCGGTGAAGCCCCGGACGGCGTTCCGTACTTCGTGATGGAACATTTGGTCGGGCAGGACCTCGAGCGAGCGCTGCGCTCCGCGCCGCTCGAAATCGCGCGCGTTCTCCGCCTGGCCGAGGGTGCCTGCCACGGCTTGGCTGCCGTTCACGCGGCGGGCCTCGTTCACCGCGACGTGAAACCCGGTAATCTCTTCCTGGTCGTCGAGCCCGGCTACCGGGAGCGCTGCAAGATCCTGGATTTCGGCGTGGTGAAGCTCGGCTCGACCTCGACGACCCGCGGCGGCGCGATTCTCGGCACGGTCCGCTATATGGCGCCCGAGCAACTGCGTGACAGCGCTTCGGTGGGAACGGCGTGCGACATTTATGGGCTCGGCGTAGTCCTATATCAATGCTTGACGGGTGAGCTCCCCCATTCTGCGGATTGCGAGCCCGAGCTCATGTTCGAAATCCTGAACCGGGCACCACGACCACTCCTCGATCGGCGTCCGCACCTCCCCGTCGCGTTGAGTGAGCTGGTCGAGCAGATGCTCGCAAAGGACCCCGCTGCGCGGCCGGCTTCTGCGGCGTCGTTGCTCGAGCGTTTGAGCGAGATTCGAGAGAGAGCGTCGCGTCCCCAACCCGACGTCGCGACCGTGAAGTCGGAACCCCCGCTTCGCACGCCTTCGCCCCCAGTTCCCCACCGGCGCTACCGGAACGTGCACGCCGCCCTTTACTTGGCGGTCGGAAGCGCAGCCCTCTTCGGCGCTGGCCTCGCAGCGGGCCTGACGCTGAGCCAGCAGCGCGCTTTGTCGCTTGCGCGCTCGCATCCCGAACCGCGTGCCGGAGTGACGCCGCGGCAAGCGCCACCGCACCCCGCATCCGCAACCGCAGCGTCCGCCGAGTCGGTGCTCAACGTCGGGCCGACCGCCTTACGGTCACTGTCCAGCGATCCCGCGCTGCCGCCCGTGAAGGCCCGCCTTCCCCGCGGGGCCGTGTCGAAACCCTCGACCGCGAGCGCCAGCGAGACACCCGGTCGGATCCAGCTCGGCGCCGAACCGCTGTGGGCGACCATTCAACTCGACGGCGCGCCAGTCGGCTCGACGCCGCTCCTCTTGCGCGAGGTCCGTGCGGGGCATCACGTGATCGAGGCGCAAGCGCTCGGAAGCGGCCCGATCCAGCGGCGCGTCATCGAGCTCGCACCGGGCGAGCTCGAGCATATTTCGTTTCACTTCGAACCATGAAGACCACGCGCGGGGGCAATGTCACGCTCGTTGCGGTGGTCGCTGCGGGCCTACTCCGCACGGCAGCGGCCCAGGCCGAAACTCCGGCGGACCGCTTCGCAGAGCTCGACGCGCTCCTCGCCCAGGCGAATTTCGAAGACGCCGCGCTGCTCGCGCGAGAACTCCTCCGCGGGGGAAACCTGGCACGCCGCGACGTGGCGCGCGCGCACCTCGCGCTCGGAGTGGTGGCTGCCGGGCGCGGCGATCGCACGCGCGGCTTTTCCGAATTCGAGCTCGCCCTGCGACTAACGGCGGACCTCGAACCGTCGGCGGCGATCGGACCCTCCATCACCCAAGTGCTGGAGGAGGCCCGTGTCGCCACGAACGCTCTGCCGAGCGTCGTGCCCAAGGTCGAGCTGTCACGCGAAGCCGGTGGAGCGCTCGTAGTGAGGCTCGTTACCTCGTCTTCGAACCGAGATATCGCGAAGGGCGTTCGGCTCGACCTGCCTCACGAGCACCCCCTGCTGCGTTGGCAAGCGGACGAAGTGACGGTCTCCCGCTTAGAAGTCAGCGTCGAACACTGCCTGGCCGTCACGGCGAGCGTGACCGACGACTTCGGCAACGAGCTATGGCCAGCCCTCGCCTCGCTCGGCCCCTGCGCACCGGCGCGCACGCCCGCACAGCTCGACGCCGTGACGCCCGCATTTCGACCGGCCGCCGCGAGCGTTCTGCGGCACGACTCGAAGCGCTCGCTTTCCGTCCCGGTCTGGTGCGGTATCGCGGCGAGCGCGGGCCTCGGCATTGCTACCGCGGTTTCGGGCGTCGTCGCGCTCAACGAGCGCGCCGACTACCGCACCTCACTACGCGACCCAACGCGTACCGTCTTCGCACGCTGGCAACTGCGCGAGACGGCTCTCAATGCCGAACATCGCGCAACCGTTTTCGGACTACTCACGGCGGTCGCGGCAAGCTCTACGCTGGTGCTCTACAGCTTCACCGACGCGCGCTCGAACGCACGCGTTACGGCGAACGCGAGCGGGCTCCAGGCTGAGGTACGACGCTCATTCTGAGGGGATGGGTTCAGGGGATGACTCACACGACCACGAATACCGACTGTTCGTACGACACCCAGCGCGCGGGCAAGCCGGGGTCGCTCGCGCTGCGCAGCATTTTGCCGGGTGAAACCGCAGCGTACGTGCTCGATCGCGGACGCATGCTGCTCGGCCGCGCAGAGGGCTGCGAGATCCGACTCGAGAAGTCGCGGGTGTCGCGTCGCCATGCGGAGCTCGACCGCCAAGGCCCGGTGCTTGCGCTCCGCGATCTCGGCAGCACGAACGGCACCTACCTCGACGGCAGCCGAGTGGAACACGCCTGCGTTCTGCCCGGCTCGATTTTGCGCATCGGTGACTGGCTCGGGCGCTTCGAGACCGAAACCGCACGCATGCCCGCGATCGCGCGCGAACTCGAGCCAGGTCTAGTCGGCGGTGGAGAGATCGCCGGCTTGCTGCGCGAGCTCGACCTGGCAGCCAGCGCGAACTTGCCGATTGTGCTCGTGGGAGAGACTGGGACCGGTAAGGAGCTCTTCGCGCGCGCTGCGCACGCCTACAGCGGACGTAACGGCCCCTTCCACGCGATCAACTGTGCGGCCCTGCCCGCTCAACTCGCGGAGGCGGAGCTCTTCGGCCACGCGGCCGGCGCGTTCACGGGTGGCGAGCGCGCGCGGAGCGGCCATCTCATGGCTGCGCACGGCGGGACGCTCTTTCTCGACGAAACGCTCGATCTGCCCCTCGCAGTGCAAGCAAAGCTCCTGCGCGCCCTCGAACGCAAGGAGCTCGCACCGCTCGGTGAAACTCGGCCGGTGCCGTTCGACGCTCAGCTCGTCGTCGCTTGCCAGCGCCCGCTGGCGGCGGCCGTCGAGGCTGGCACCTTCCGCGCCGATCTCGCGGCACGGCTCAGCGGTGCGACCGTCACGTTGCCGCCGTTGCGCGAACGGCTTGGTGACGTACCGACGCTGTTCCACGAATTCTTGCAACTGCACGCCGGTGATGACCCGTGCGTCGTCTCCACCAAGGCCTACGAGTGCCTGTGTCTCTACGATTGGCCCGGCAACGTGCGCGAGCTCGAGATGCTCGCCCGCAACGTGGCCTCGCGTCTCGACGGCGAAACGACGATTCACCGCCGGCACTTACCGACTTGGCTGCGGCAGCGCGTGCCCAGCGAGGAGCGGCCGACCAACGCGCCGCTCAGTTCGACCCGACGGGACTACGACGCCGAACGACTCGCCCAAGCGCTCGTGCAGGTGGCCGGCAACGTGAGTGCGGCCGCCCGCAACATCGGTATCTCGCGCCAGCGCGCATACCGGTTATTGAAGGCACGTGACGGCGGTGACGCCTAGCTGAGCGCGAACCGCGTCGAACGGCGCCGGTGCTCGCTCATCCCGTCCGGACACCGTCTGCCCGGTACACTCGTGTCCGGTCGACGCCCGAGGCGAGCGCGCGACGCCCGGTTCCGGCTCCGCGCTGCCGCTTTTTTCGCTACTTCGGCCCTGCCGACGGCCGCGAGCCCTTGCTCGCACGGCTGGCACGTCGATTGCTCTGAGGCGGCCATTCGCGAGCCGCATCGCGCACTCGCGACGGACCCTTCGAAAGACGAGGACAACCATCATGTGGAAACGATACGTGTCTGCTGCTCTCACGCTCATGGCCGTCACCGCCGTTGCCGGCTCGGGCCTCGCCTCTGGCTCTCGCAAGACGGGCTGCCAGATCGCCGGGTTCGAGTACGACGAGGGCCGCATCATGCTGAACTGCGTGAATGACGGCACGACCTATTTCGGGTTCTCGAGCGGCGTCTGCAGCGTCAGCACCGACACGATCAAGGTTTGGGTAAGCGAAATCCAAAGCCAGTTGCTCGCCGGCCGCAAGATCGAGATGTGGGTGAACGACGCGGCGACTTGCAACGGCAACAACGTCATCGGCAGCGTCAAGATGCTGCCGTGACCCTCGAGGGGAGCGAGCACGGGCGTGCCGCTGCAGGCCATGACGTGCCACGCTGCCTCGACCAACGAGCGGCGCGACAGCGACTCGATGACGCGCGCCGTCGCCTCTTTGCGGCGGCGCGGGTCCCGAGTGCGTGGCGTCGCTTTTCGCGGCGCGGGACAGAACTTCAGCCAAAGGATCTAATGATGTTCGCGAGTACGAAAACGACGACCTGGCGCTTCGCGGCCCGGCGTCATCTCTGGTTAGCGATCGCGGGCGCGTGGGCGGGCGGAGCCTGCAGCAGCGCCGACAGGACCTCGAACGAGAACGCCGAGCCCGTGCAGACGACAGCGCTCGCCGCCACCACCTGGGCGAAGGGCAGCTGGGTCAAGATCGCCAACTACCCCCTCGGGTCAACGTCAGGGCCGATCCACCTCCAGCTCTTGATGGACGGCACCGTGCTGGCGAACGACTCGGGCAGCGTGCACAACGCCTGGAGGCGCTTCGTGCCCTCACCGACCGGCGGCTATAAAGCGGGCACCTGGACAACCACGCCCGTGTTCTCGAACTACGGTCGCCAATTCTACGCGTCCGGCATCCTGGCCGACGGGCGCGTCTTCGCGGGCGGAGGCGAGGATGCGTGGGACTCGAACAACAATCCGATCACGAGTCGCAACACCGAGGGCAGCGACCCCGACAATTCCCATTGCGAGCTCTTCGATCCGCGCGCGAACGGCGGCGCGGGCGTTTGGACGAACGTGCCGGACTTCCCCACCCCGACGCTAGGCGACGGCATGCTCGCGCCCCTACCGGACGGCTCGGGTCGCTTGCTCGTAGCGCCCGCGTGGAGCACGACGTCCTACATCTTCGATCCGAACAACCTGTCGAACCCGTGGACCAACAGCAAGGCCATCGCTTCCACCGACGGGAACCATTTCGACGAGGGCAGCCTCGCGCTGATGCAAAACAACAACATCTTCTTCGGGCAAACCACCGGGTGGGTGTACGACACGTCCAACAACAACACGGGGTGGACCACCCTCACGACGCCGCCGGGTTATAAGAACCCGTTCGACGCGGTCAATCTGAAGGAAGGAGCGCCGGCCCTCACGCTGTACGACGGCACCGTGTTCATCTCGAGCGTGACGACGAACAATGCGCTCTTCACGCCGTCGTCGTCCAACCCGCTCGGAGGGACGCTGAAGAACGTCGCGGTCACGCCCCGCACCGGCGGGCGCATGGACGAGAACGACCAGGTCGTGCTGGCGAACGGCAACGTGTTCGCCTCCGTCATCGGTCCGAGCTTCAACGGTGGCTACAAGTTCTACGAGTGGGAGCCCCCGCCCGCCAACCAGTTCCACGATGTGTCCGCAAGCGGGCCGAACTACGCCGCCAGCAACCTCGTGGCCACGCCGCTTCCTGACGGCAGCGTGTTGGTAGCGAATTCGGGCAGCAATGTGGTCTACATCTACACTCCCCAAAACGTTCCGTTCGCAAACTTCGGCCAACCCGCCGTGAGCGAGCTCACGGGCCCGATCAACGGCATCTACACGCTGACGGGCACGACGCTGAACGGCCTCACGAACGGCGCCAATCGTGACGACGAAGGGCAAAACTGGACTTCTTTCCCGATCATCTCGCTCCAGAGCGGGACTACCAACGTATACGCATCTGTTCTCAGCGTAAGCACGACGTCGATCGCCCCGAACACGTTCGGCCGCGTCTACTTCAAGCTGCCGACGGGCGCGCCCTCGGGTGCGCTCACGTTGAAGGTCGCGGCAAGCGGCCTACCGAGTTCGAACTCACTCAGCCTGAACAACAACGGCAATCCGGTCGTTGCGGGTCCGCCCCAGCGAGGCTTTCTCGTCAATTGATTGAAGGCGGCGAGCTGGCGCGCGGCCTTGCGCCAGCTCGCGTCCTTCTCGGCCGAGCATCGAGAGGCGTACGTTCACGGCGCTGCGCGCTCGACGTTGGTGGGTAGGGTCGCGCCGAGGCGATCGAGGCCGCCCGTGCGTGTCGCCGCGTTGCCGGCGAGGAAGGTCACGCGCCGTCCCTGCCGCACCTCGACGCCGAGGCGACCGGGCGCGTCGCAGATCACGTACCGGGTGGCGCCGTTCGAAAAGGCGAGCTCTCCCTCCGCGGCGTCGAAGCGAAACCGCGGGAGCTTCTCGGGGACGTCGCCCGCGCGGCGGCGGCCGACGTCGAGATAGTAGCTGAACTCCACCCGTTGCTCGGCCCCGACTGCAAGCGCGTAGTCGAGCCTGTCCTCGGAGATGAAGACGGCGACGTGACGCTTCTTCTCGCCCACGAGATCGAACTCGAGGACCGGCGTCGTGAGGCCGTCGGCACGGGAATCGACGGTAAAGATCGTGGGTTTGCCCCTGCGTTCGCTCTGCGTGTAGGCGGGCGCGTCCATGAGCACGGTCGTGACCACCGATTCGACCACGTACGGCACGTGGTTCACGACCGAGTAGGTGTCGAACATGTGCACGCAACAGCCGTCCTTCATCATCGTGTGGAGTTTGCGCGCCTTGGCGTCGACGTCGAACATCCCGCAGTTGCTCTGCGCAAGCTCCGTGAACGCGGGGCTCCGCACGAGGCGCCGGCCCTTCTTTTGCAGGTAAACCTGGTACGACGGGCCGTGGTAACAGGACTTCTGGCCATCCATCAGCGCGAGATCGGGCAAGCCGTCGAAGTCGAAATCCTGGAAGAGCACGAGGCTCTGCGTGCCGTACGGCAGCTCGGCGACGTTGGCGGGAGTCGTCCCGTTGGCTAGCTCGAAGGTGAGCTCGTCGGCGTCGACCGTGACGAGCTCGGCTTGGGTGTGAGCGTCGAAGACGGAGACCGAGCCCGCGCGAAACACCGCGTCCAAGCTCGCGTCGTCGACCGTGACCGTCGCGTAAAAGTCGGGCGAGAAGTCCGCGATGCGAAAAGTGCGCGGCGCGGCGAGCAACGCCGGAGCGAGGAGCCAGCCAGCCAGGGACGTGGCGAAGGCCATCGCGCGAGAGGATAGCAAGACTTCGCGCCGAGCTCGCGCGCGCGGTGCGCTAACGTCCGGCCCATGGATTTGCATCGGGATGCTTTGCTTGCCGGCGCGGCCGCCGTCGCCGGCGCCGTGAACTCCATCGCGGGCGGCGGCACACTGCTCTCGTTTCCGGCAGCGATGGCCTGGGGGCTCCCGTCCACCGTCGCCAACGCCACGAACGCGGTCGCTCTGATGCCGGGCTCACTCGCGGCCGCGTGGGCTTACCGGCGCGAGCTCCGCACGAACGTGGGGCTGCTCCGCTTGCTCGCGGGGCCCGCCATCGTGGGCGGCGTGGTGGGAGCGATCCTGCTTCACGCGACGCCCGTGCGAGTGTTCGACGCGATCGTGCCCTGGCTCGTGCTCGGCGCGACGCTGCTCATCCTCTTTCAGGGGCGCGTCGCGAAGGCCGGGCCGAGCGCCGCCGTCCCGGCCGAGGTAGCGCGGCGACGGTCGCTCATCGCGGCGGGCTCGCAGTTCGCGGTGGGCGTCTACGGCGGTTTCTTCGGCGCTGCGATGGGCATCATCACGCTGGCGTTCATCGGGCTCGTCGTCGCCGGGGACATTCAGTATCGGAACGCCCTCAAGAACTTATTGAGCGCGCTCGTCAACGGCGTCGCGTCCCTCTACTTCGTGTGGGCCCGCCTCGTCAGCTGGCGCGCCGCAGCCCTGATGATGACCGGCGCCGTCTTCGGCGGTTACGTGGGCGGCCTCCTCGCGCGACGCACGCCCGCGCGCGTCGTCCGTGCCCTCGTCGTCGCCATCGGTCTCACGCTTTCGGCACTGCTCGCATACCGAGCGTGGAGCGCGTGAGCTACTGCACGACCCTGCGCGCCACGCCGCCGGAGAACATGGACGCGTAGAGGATGCCGTGCGCGTCGTCGTACGCGAGGAACGGGATGCCCCCGTCGCTGCCTTGGCTGATCTGCGGGGGAGCCGACAGGTCACTCCAAGTGCCGTCGTCGTCGAGGCTCGCCGACGCGAGTGACGGCTGCCACTGATTGGCCGCGAAGACCTGCCGCGAGCCCTGCGCAATCATCACCATGGTGCCGCTCGAGCCCGCGGCGTGCACCCAGTTCTCACCGTCGGTGCTCTCGAGCACGCCATTGCGACTACCGAGGTAATACTTGCCGTTGGCGGCCGGGACGAATGAACGAATCGTGTACTCGGCCTCACAGCTTCCGCCGCCCGCGAGCGCGTCTTTCGACCACGTCTGGCCGGCGTCTTTCGTGACCAGCATGGTAGTTCCACACCAAATCCAGAGCTCACCCTTCACGAGGATGAGCCCGCCGCCTTCCGCCCAAGCTTCCGGCGCGGTCAGGAGCCGCCACGTACTGCCGCCGTCCTTCGTCTCGGCAATGCAGCTCGGATCATACGGAGGCTGGCAACCGCCGTGGGTCGAGACCACGAGATGTTGGTGGTCCGTGGGGTCGAGCGACACGTTGTTGACGAAGCGGTAGTCGGCGACCGTCGCGTACTCACTGCCAGCCAGCACGTCGGTCCAGCTGTAGCCGCCGTCGCTCGTCTTCCACAAACTCTCCGCGCCGTACCCGGACACGGCATAGAGCACGCCGGCGGCTTCGGGGTCGGCTTGCATACTCCACTGCGCGCCGTCGCCGACGCCGCCAAACGCGAGGCCGTTGCCGTCGATGCCGCCCACACTGCCTGGCCCCGTATTCACCTGCGTCCAGCTCGTGCCGCAATCATCCGAACGCCAGATCTCGTCGTTCTCGCTGCCCGTTCCGAGCCACACGCGCCGTGCATCGAAGGGATCGACGATGATGGCCGCGCCCACCGTCCCGTTCACCGCGGGCTTCGTGGAATGCCCGGGCGGCGTCACGTCTTCCCAGGTTCCCGGCGCGGGAAGCGCGTCGCACGCCCCCACGGGCGGGTGCGTCGTGCCGTCACCGCTCTTGCCAGCGCCGGAGCCGCCGCACGACACTTGACCGAGGAAAAGGAGCAGACCTAGCGCTCGCCACGCGTTCGGCATCGCGCTCGAGCATAAGCCAACTGCTGCTCAGCGCTGAAGGAAACACCATTCCAGGTAAATCGCCTCGTGCAGCGAGGCCAACCTCGCGGCACGCCGCACGAGGTCCGAACGCTCGCGCTCCGACCAGGCTTGGAAGTTCTTGTTTCCGCTGCCGCGCGCGTGCGCTGCGCCGACGAGTGCTCCGAGGTAGAGCGCGAGCGGAGCCAAGCTCTCGGCCTCGAGCCCGCCGAGGTCGAGCTTGTCTTCTTGCGGAGTAAGACGGCGCACGAACAGATCGGCCGTGCCGAGGCGCGTCGTACCCAGCAAGCGCGGCGGCTGCTCGACGCACGTCCGAAGTGCGCTGATGACACGTTGGGCGGGGGAACCCGGCGGCGTCGCGACGAGCCGACTCGCGCTCGGTTCGACCTGCTCCTTCATGTCGAAAATCCAGCTCCCGTCACTGCCGCCCTTGCCACGCACCAAGAGCGCCACCCGCAGCGCGCCCAGCGAACCCGTGCCTGCCACCCGTTGCGCGGCATCGACGATCTCGAGCTGTTCGGGCCGCGGCTGCTCGTCGGGCGAGAGCCCCGCTGCGTAGGCTGCGACGGCCGCGGGCAGCGCCGCGAGCACGTCCTTCGGTAAGTCCAGGTAGCGGTCGCCACGCACGAAGCGGCGATGGCCGGCTTCGACCCGCGTGCGCGCATCGAGCAACGCTTGGCGTGAGCGCGAATGCACGCGTTCGACGAGCGCGGCGACCGGTGCGGGCATCACCGGTAACGCAGCGCCGCGGAAGACGGCAGCGACGTAACTCTCGAGCAAGCCCGTGGCAAGATCGAGGGCCACGGGACCACTCACGCCGAGCTCGCGCCCGGCGAGGATCAGGCTGGTCAAGAGCCGCAGTACATCCCAGCGCCACGGACCTTGCACCGCGTCGTCGAAGTCGTTCAAATTGAACGCCACCGCTCGCTTGTCCGCCGCCGCGCCGAGCGCGCGCACTCGCGCGTAGGCGCCGAAGTTCTCGAGGTGCAGATCGCCGACGATCCAGCCCTCACCCTCCGGTCCGGCGCCGAGCTCGGGAGCCTGCTCGAGCACCTCGTAAAAGAGCGGGGCTGCTCCGCGCAAGAACGCAAACGGCGACGCGCTCATGCGCTTCTGCTTGCGCGCGAGCAGACTCGGAAATCGCTGAGTGCGCTCGCGATCCAACGCGCATTGACGCGCAGCGAGCGCTTCTGGACTGGGTGTCGGCATGTCGGGCTCGGTCGACCGCGGTCGCTACGGATAGCCGAGTCGGGCGCGAATCTCCTCCGCGACCGTGGTGAAGTCATCCCGCGCTCGCACGCGATTGCCCTCCACGTAGGCCGTGAGGCCCTGGACTCCGAGTAAGGCGATACTGGTGTTGACCCCGCCGCGCGCAAGCTCGAGGCTGACGCTGGGGTGCTTCAGAAGTGACTCCACCTCGCGCAACAAGCGCGCTATCGCCGCGACGCTGCCATGCTGCTCGGACATCGAGCCAGCGTAGCGCCGGCCGACGGGACCGTCCCATCGAAATGATGGAGCCCCGATCGGAATGATGGCATGCGGGGACGCCATTCTCTCGCGGCAGCGAGCGTAGCCCTTGGCCGAGATCCTGCAGGTCAAGGCCCTCGGGCACGCGCTTTGCGTGTGCGGTCCAGTGGAAGTCCCCGGTGTGACCGAGGTCTTCGATCTCGTGAAGATGAGGATGAGCACGGAGTGATGGCTTCGCGCCGCCGTGCCTAGGTCCCGCTGATGCCATCGTCTCGCTCCGAGAAACTCGAGCAACTCGTACGGATCGACAGCGCCGAAACGCGTGGCGTCTCGTCTCCGGCGCAGCGACGCGCGCTCGGGATCTTCGCGCTCGCGGCAGTGGTGGCCCTGGCCTGGCTGGCGCTGCCGATTTCCTCGGGTTTGTTTTTGGGAACGCTGCTCGCGTTTTCCCTGTTGCGCGTGCAAGAACGGTTTTCGCAGCGCCTGCGCCGGCCGGTGCTCGCGGCCGTGATTTTGGCCGTGGGGTCCGGGCTTGCCACCGTCGGTGGGTTGCTCCTACTCGTGTATTTGATCGTCGTCCGCGGGGTCGTCGCCGCGAGCACGTTGGCTCGTGAGTTCGCGCCGGAAGGCTCGTTCCGCAAACTACTGACACGTCTCGACGACGCTACGAGGGGCTCGCCGTTCGGTCCGATCGACGTGACCGCTCGCGTGCGAGGCGCGGCCGCACAAGCCGCCTCGAAGCTCACGGACCTCATCCCCGCCGTGGCCGGCGCGACGTTCGGCGCGCTGCTCACGCTGTTCTTCACGGTCATGACCGCGTTCTTCGTGCTGCGCCATTGGTCGGAGCTGCTGGAGCGCGCCGAACGGATGCTGCCGCTGCATCCCACGCACACGCGCGTCGTCTTGGCGGAGTTTCAGAAGGTCGGCAAAGAAGTCTTCATCGGGACGATGCTCACCGGGCTTGCTCAGGGTTTCTTGGGCGCAGTCGGCTACGCGGTAGGCGGCGTGCCTGAACCAGTGCTGCTCGGCGCGCTCACCACGATGTCCTCGGTGGTGCCGGCGGTCGGGACGCTGCTCGTTTGGGTTTCCGTCGGCGTGGGGCTCATCATCTCCGGCCACCTCGGAGCCGGGATCTTCGAGCTTGCATGGGGTGCCCTCGTCGTCGGCGTTCTTTCCGACTACGTGATTCGCCCGAAGCTCGTGGGCGGCAGCGGCCATGTCCCCACCCTACTCACGTTCATATCGCTGTTCGGAGGCGTGAAGGTCTTCGGATTGCTCGGACTCATCGTCGGCCCCGTGGTCGCCGCGGTCGCGCTCGCCTTGCTCCGAACTTACGACCGTGAGCTCACGAGCGCACCGAGCGGGCAGCCCTGACGTCATACCGCTGCCGGCAACCCGCGGCGTCCGGTCAACCGCTCGATCGCGATACGATAAACGACGGCGCTAACTGCTGGGCCGTGAGCGGCGTTCTCGAGCGGGACGGCACCCGGTTGCCACCACATGCCGCCGCTCTGCAAAAGTTCGAGAGCGCGCAGCCGAGCGGGACGGCACTCCGGGGTGTCTGGCAACTCTTCGTACCGACCCACGGCGACGACGCTGGTCCAATCGTCTCGAGCGGTGATGTCGTCGACCTCCAGACAAACTAGGGGGTTCTTCCGCATCCACTCGAGCTTCTGACCGGGCATCGAGAACGAGTAGGCGTAGTCTTCATCGACGCAGAAGTGGATGGGAACGACGTACGGTTGGTTCTCGAAGGCGCAAGCCAGTCGGCCTACGCGGGTGTGCTGCAGAGCGTTCCGACAATCGTCCGGCGCTAGTTCCTGAACAAGCAATTGATGCCTCCTGCTTGGGCCACGCTCCGAAGCCGGAGCAAATCCTCGGCCAAGTTAGGTCAGGAACGACGCTGCAGTTTGCGACTATTTCACTCGGCGCCCTGCGCGACGGGGGACGCTGCCGGCTTCGCGCTGGCGGCCTTCACCCGTGCGATCAAGTCCTTGAAGGCATGTTCGACGGCTTCCTCGGGGCCACGCGGAGCACTGCGCGCGACGGCGCGCTCGTTGTCGCGCTCCTCGAACAAGTCTCGAAAGCTCAGACGCTCTTCGGACCCGAGCGCGGGAGGCGACGCATCGTGAAGCAGCTTATTGAGCCCTTCGACAATCAGCTTCGCCGTCCGGACGCGGACGACTCCACCCTTCTCCACCTTCGCGATGGTCTTCGTGGTCACGTTGCGCGACTTTGGCAATTCCTCGATGACGTCGGCCAGATCGCCCTTCGACACTTGGTCATTGGAGCCAATCTTTCGGACTGCGCGCACGAGCGTTCCCTGCTCGGTTTTCGCAATCGGCTTGGCTTTGCCGTCCAAACCGCCGCCGTCCTTGTTCCCGTGCTTTTTTTCCTTGGCCATTTTCCCAATTACCCGCTGCGCGCAGAATAGTCCCCGGCCTGGCTTGTGCCAGAAGTTTCCCAAACCTTCCCGTTCCTTCCAGCAACTGTCACGCGCATTGGCCCCACGAAATGTGCTCGAATAGACATTTGTGACGAACGCGTGAACGAACAACGGGCCAGTGTTCGACTGGCTTGCATGCAACCATTCGGTCCCACGCGCGGTCCAAAACCACCTCTAGTTCGATCCATGCCGCGAGCGACATGCGAGACGACCGATCCCGGTTTCACCCGGGCCAGCTGCGTGCTTCCGCCCATGCTACCCGGCCGCGCGTTCGGCATGTCCGGGACGGCCTCACCCGTGTCCGGGACGACCTCACCCGTGTCCGGGACGGGCACTTAGACGTCCGGGACTGCCTCCCGGCGGTCCGGGACTACCGCAACAGTGTCCGGGATACGTTCGTCAGCGATTGTGCCGATAGCAGAACTGAGGCGTCGATCCGCGGACGCTGATATCCTTTCTGTTCATGCGAAGAGACCTGCTGGTGGTGGCGGGCGTGCTCGGCTCATCGTGGATCGCGGGAGCCTGCGGCTCCTCGTCGCACGGAGACGACGACTCAGGCGTCAGTCACGGCGGCGCCTCCGCGCGCGCCGGACGTGGCGGGGCCGGCGCCGGCGACACGTCGAGCGGAGGCGCGGGCACGAGTGGGCGCTCGGCGGGTCAATCGGGCGGGAGCGGCGGCACCTCGAGCGGCGGAGGCTCCGGAGGCAGCTCGGCCGCGTCCGCCGGAAAGAGCGCGACCAGTGGGCGCGGAGGGGCGAGCGCCGCGGGAGGCGGGAGCGATCCGGCGGCAGGCGACGGCGGTACGACCGAGTCGGGTCCCGTCGCCATTCCACCACCGCTCGCCTACGTGCGTGAGAGCATCGGCGATTCGCTCAACGACGTTTGGGGCAGCGGTCCCGACGACGTCTACGCCGTGGGGTACGAAGGCGTGATCGCGCACGGGTCGGCTCGCCGTGGCTTCACGCGCGAGCACGCGGGGACGACCGACACCGAGATCTATTCGGTGTGGGGCAGCTCGCGGACGGACGTCTTCGCGGGTGCTGCGGCGGGTCGCGTTGCGCACGCGTCGGGCGCGGATTCTTGGACGTACCGCGACGTGAGCGGGATTGCGGGGCCGGTCTACCAAAGCTTCGGCTTTGCGCCCGACGACATGTACCTCGCGGCCGGCGTACTCTGGCAAGGCTCGCTCAATTCTTGGAAGAAGGTCCCCGACGGTCCACCGGCGAACTCGATCTGGGGGAGCTCGCCCACCGACCTTTACACGGTGGCGACAGTGTCGTCCGGTCAGCCCAACGTTTACCATTCGAAGGGCGACGGCCAGTGGGATTCGCAGGCCAACACCGGCGAGTATATGAATCGTGTGAGCGGCTTCGACGCGACTCACGTGTTCGCCATCGGCTCGCACTCGGTGTGGTTCTCGCGCGGCGACGGTCACTGGGCATCGCTCCTCACGCTGACAAACACGCAGCCTTCGGCGCTCGCCGCAAGCGACGGGCTCGCGTACATCGGCACGCAAGCCGGCACGCTCTACGTCACGAACGGCGATGAGACGTCGAGCCCGCAAACCGTGGACGCGGCGCGCTCCGGGCTCGAGATACGCGGCGTCTACGCGGCCGCGAGCGACGACGTCTACCTCGCGACGTCGAGTGGTCTCTATCACGGCACCCCGACGGGGATGGATCCGACGGGCGGAGAAGGCGGAGCCCCCGGGGCGGGCGGTGAGTCCGGCGACGGCGGCGGCACTTTTTCGACCGACCCGACCCAGTTCTACGGCCAAAGTCGCTGCGACGGGTCGCTCGCTTTTTGCGAAGACTTCGAGAGCGGCACCCTGGACACGTCGCGCTGGTTTGCCTTCGGGGACGTTCCCGTGATTGACGAGACGCAAGCCGCGCGGGGCACTCACGCCCTGCACATTCAGACCACGTCCATCGCGATCGCCGAAACGTGGGATCTGTTCCCGCGTCCGTATGACACGTTCGCGTTGAGGTTCTTCGTTCGATTCGGGGCGTTGCCGGTGAATACCAATGACCTCGGGCCATGGGCGCTCGTGCGCGCGGAAAGCGCGGCGACCAACTTGAACTACGCCCAATTCGGCGCCAACTTCGCCGGCGGCGTCCCGGTCTTTCAAGCCCTGAGCGCCGACCCGTTCATCGAGCTCCCCGACACGGACTCGAATCCGCAGCTCCCCCTCGGACAGTGGCAGTGCGTCGAGTGGCTGAACGACGGCTTGACGGACGAATGGCGAGTATTCGTAGACAACGTCGAGCGCCCCTCCATGCACATGACGCCCAGCCTCACGAGCAAGATCGACGGAGGCTCGTACAAAGCACCGGAGTTCGATTTGCTCGAGCTCGGATGGTCATCGGTGACACTGTCGGCCCCGGTCGAGCTCTGGATCGACGAGATCGCCGCCGACAGCCATCGCATCGGCTGCGAGCGGTGACGGACTTCCGTCGTAGCTCAAGCGCCTAACCTCCTTGCGACGCCGTTGTCGCTTTCGTAGGCCTCTGGGAAGGGCAGATTCGTTTTCGGAGGCCTTCCCAGGCCTCCGAAAGGCTAGAAATCGTTTTTCGAGGCCTTCCTAGCCCTCCAATAGCGGGTGACGCCGGCGTACGAAGCCCTTCTCGGGCAGTCACACGGCAATTTGAGGTTATTTGGGGGCTAGGAAGGCCTCAGAAAACGAATTTTTCGTTTCCGGAGGCCTAGGAAGGCCTACGCAGGCGAAATCGAAGCGGGCTGGAGGCCTAGGGCCTCCTCATGTCGACTTCGAGCAACTGGCTCTCGGCCTGTCCGACTTCGACTTCATGGCGGCGGGAGCGTCCGTCGCGCGAACAGCTTCGGACCTCCTGCGGCGTCAAAGGAGACGCCACCGGCTCTTCAACCTCTGGAAGAGTTCGTACTTCGCCGTTACGTCGCTCTCCCTCTTGGGAATTTCAACGCGCATCCGCGCTCGCTTGAGAAGCTCACGAACCCCTGCGCGAGCCCACCGACGCGCGGCGAGTCACCCGACGCCAGTTGACGAACGGTCCCAGCGCGCGGAAACCCCACCCGCGAGCTTGATGGGTGGGCTGTATTTATTGTACCGAACGGCTGTCTGTGTTCGTTTCTAGACGATGGCCGCCCGCAAGCGCAGCTACCCATGGGACCGCTACTGGGTCAAAAGCGGAACGACCATCCGGACCGGGCTGGACGGGTTCATCGCCGATCCCCGCACAACGCTCGGACAGCGCTTCGCCGGTGGAGCGGTCCGACTCGAAGAGCTGACAGTCCCAATCCTCGTTGCGCTCGAAGGCGACGCGGGACTCGGGAAGAGCCGCGCAGTGCATGACGCCATAGCGAGTCAACAGCGCGCAGGCAGCTCGGTCGTTTTCCTGGACGCAGCTGATTTCGGATCGGCCGATGCCCTTCGCGCGTCGCTTGTCGCTCAGATAGCCAAGCTATCCGCATCAAAAGACCGTCCTGCATTCGCGTACGTCGATGGGATCGATGCGGCGGCCTTTGGCGGAAGGCTGTCATCGCTTGCGGACCTTGCCGGCCCTCAACTCCGCCTGAGGATGGTCTGCAGAACGACCGCGTGGCCCGCCCGCCTTCGAGAGCGCTTGAGCGAATGCGGCGCGGCATTCTACGAACTTGTGCCCCTTACGCGACCCGATATCGGTCGCGCTGCCCAGGACGACGGCCTCAATGTCGACGTCTTTGTCAAAGCTGTCCACCAGCGCAATGTTGAGATTCTAGCCAGTCGTCCCCTAACTCTGCTTGAACTATTGGACGAGTTTCACGACCGTGGCACGTTGCCGCGGTCGCGCACCCAGCTCTTTCTCCAGGCTTGCCGGCGCCATTCTGATGAGCACAGTGCGTCCCATCGTGACAGCGACGCGAAACGAGCCGATCGCGCCACGGTCAACCTGCGCTTGGCGATTATCGCCCGACTCGCCACGTTTTGCGTGCTCTGCGACTGCTCCATCCTCGATGAAGGACCAATAGGGCGCGCAGTCCGCCGCCTCTATATTACGGACTTGGCGGGAGGCACGGAGGTTGCCGACGGCGCGCCGACCGTGATTACGGAAAACATGGTCCGCGCGGCCTGTAGGGCTTGCGGATTCATCTCTGCCGGAAGCTCGGGAGGCTTCACGTTCGCTCACCGCTCGTTCGCCGAGTTCCTCACCGCGCACTATCTCCATTCCCGAAAACTCCCGCTCGACCAAGTTCGCGACGTCCTATGCCACCCGGATCGACCAGATCGGGTGGCATCGCAGCTGCGAGGCGTTGCCTCCGCGCTTGCGTCCATGGACCCGCACTTCGCCAGTTGGCTTGTCGAACACGACTCCGAGGCCGCGCTAGCCGCCGACTTCAGTGACTTCTCTCCGTCCGAGCGAGCGCAGCTCGTCGATTTACTTCTGCAAACCGGGGAGCGAGTCGCACGCGTCAGCATTTGGTCCTCCTGGCACGTCTTGGCCTCCCTTGTACATCCGAGCCTTTCTCAGCAGCTTCGGACACTCCTGACCAATAGAACAGCCCCTCTGCGTGCACGCGATCTCGCAATCGACATAGCCGTCGCTTGTGAACAGGCGGAGCTTTGCGGAACCCTGGCGCAACTCGCGACATCCGCCATCGAGCCGCCTCGTATCCGGTTAGCTGCTGCCTACGCGCTCTTGCGACTCCCAAACAGCGATGACGTTGCCGACGAACTGGTTTGTTTGCTCGACCGGTCCGACGGCGATGAAAACGAGGGCCTTCGCGGCTGTGCTCTTCAGCTGCTCTGGCCCGATCGGGTTCCAAACGAGCCGTTCTCGTACATCCTGCGGCCACTGCGACAACGGTATGTCGACAGCTACTCGAGGTTCCTCAGTGAACACGTGCCAAAACGCCTGCGACCGGACCACCTGAAGCGCGCCCTTCGATGGCTGACGCAGCAGCGAATCGTGCCCCATCAGGACACGGAGATGGAACGCGTTCAGGACGCGATTCTTAGGTGCGCCTGGCAAAACGCTAACACCGCTGAACTAATGGATGAATTCGTCCCCATTCTCCGACGCACGATCAAAGCCTACGAACCGCTCCTTCCTAGGACCGATCCCGACGACGAATCTACCCAGGGTAAGCCTGACGCTGGTAAGATCCCAAGCGACGTTCGTCGCGCAGCAGCGCTCGCCCTGTGCGCGCACGGCAGCGACGAGAACTCTGACATCACCCCCATCGATCTGCTGCATTGCCAGCCACCGCTGATCCTTGCAGAGGATTTTTCTTGGCTCCTCGACCTAGTCGAAAGCGCAAGCGACGCGGCTCATGCGAAGATATGGGCCGACGCGGCGGAGCGCCTTTTCTGGTTCAACTTGAGCGCCGAAAACGCCGACCGCCTTGCAGCCAAGGCTTCCACCTCGAATCAGGTGAGGGCGCTCCTAAGCCAATACGTAGAGCCGATTGATCGATTGTCCACGCGCGCCACCGAGCTCCGTGAAGCGCAAAGAAAGGCGCTTCAGCTTCAGACACCGAGGCCCCGTAAGCCTCGCATAAAGGTTCCAATAGAGGAGGTGCTCGCGGCGGCAGAAAATCGCGGGAGCGCGCTGTGGCCAAACGTCAGCCACGCCATCGCTGTCACGGTGTCCGATAGCCATATTTGGTCAGCCAGAAAATGCCTCGCGTTTGTTGACGCTCAGGATGAGCAGCTGCGAACTCGGATACTGAGGGTCGCCAAGCTTTACGTACAAGAGCATGATGACCGGTCACCAGAGTGGATCTCTGAGAATTCCTTCCCCTACGTCGCTTTTGCCGGATGGTTAGCCTTCCGGCTCCTCGCCGCACACGACAAGGCCGCGTTTGCCAGCCTTGAGGCGGCAGACTATTCGCGGTGGGCAGCAGCAATTCTTGTTGCTCGCGACCACGACGACCACAGCGGCAAAAGGGAAGATCCGCTTCTGCCCGCCGCCTACGCCGCCGCGCCCGATGCCTTCATACGCGCGCTTCGACTGCGAGCCCTTGGTGAAAACGTCTATCACAAGAATGTCTTTATTCTTCGGCAGAACGACTCAATATGGGATCAAAGGCTCGAACTGCTGTCGCTTGAGCTCCTTTGCGATTCTGCGCTCACCGACTCCGCAGTGGAGGAGGTTGCCGAGGCCCTGCTGCGACACAGGACGGAGTCGGGCATGATGGCTGCCTGCGCCCTCGTGAAGGACGGTGCCACGCAGCCCGCAGCACGCCTCCGAGGCATCGCCGCGGGAATTGTCTTACTCCACAAGGAGCCAGAAATAGCCTGGACCGCGCTCGTTGAAGTCATGAACCGCGATCCGCGATATCCGCGCGATCTTCTCGAACGCTTCGCTACGCGATACCACCGTGACGGTGCATCCGCGATCGTTGGTGGCCTCAGCCCTTCGAAGACAGCAGACCTCTATCTTTACCTTGCCACGGCGTTTCCGGCTAACGCAGATCCGGACTTCGGAGATACCGATGCCGTCAGCCCACGGGAAGCCGTCGGGGACCTTCGCGACGGCCTCCTGCGTGCGCTTGCATCCGGTGGGAAGGTGGGATCGATTGAGGCTTTGGAGAGAGTCGCACGCGAGCAGCCGCAGCAAGACTTGAGCCATCTCGTACGCGAGGCCGAAGAGCGCGTGTTGCTTGGGACGTGGCATCCGATCACCATGACGGACCTTCGGGCCCTCTTGACAGATGCAACACAGAGGCGACTTGAGTCAGCCGAGCAACTCCTCGAACTCGTGTTTCGTGCGATCTCCGCGATTCAAGAGCGGCTTCACGGTGTATCACCGATGGTGCAGTTTCTCTGGAACACGGCGGGGACACCCACGCCTAAAGAGGAGGCCGCCCTCTCTGACTTCTTGAAGAACGAACTCGATCGCGAGCTCGCCATGCGAGCCGTTGGTGTTCATCGAGAGGTCGAGATTCGACGCACACTACCTGCGCATAAGGGCGAAAAACCCGACTTGGTGGTCGCCGCGCGTCGGACGGACAGACTGGACGAAGAAGTACTCGCCGCCGTCGAGGTGAAGGGCGACTGGCACCCAACACTTAAGCTCAACATGCGCGACCAGCTGGCCGAGCGCTACCTGTCTGTTCCGCCAATCCGGCACGGGGCCTACGTTGTGGGTTGGTTCGGGTCGCGCCAGGGCCGCACTCCTCCCGCAATAGAGGAACTGCGTGAGTACCTCTCGCTCCAGGCGAGCAGTCTATCAACTCGAACGCGTGCGATTCGCGCAGTGGTACTCAACTGTTCGATGACATGGCCGCCCCAGGAACGGCGACCTCGCGCTCGAGCACGCCGCCGATCTAATACCCGAGCGAAACAGAGCGTACGCAAGTCGGAAGACACGGCGGCAAAGTCGAAACGCACCGCCACCAAGCCGAAGAGCAACCCGTCCAAGCCGAAGAGCAACCCGTCCAAGCCGAAGAGCAACCCGTCCAAGCCGAAGAGCAACCCGTCCAAGCCGAAGAGCAACCCGTCCAAGCCGAAGGCAACCGGGTCCAGATTGGCTGCTCCTCGCCGCCTGGTTGCGACAAAAGCGGATGAGCCGCTCCCGCACGTGAAAGAGCGAATCAAGCAGCGGAAAACTCGCCGGCATCCTCGGCGGGCCTGGCCGAAATAAGCGGGGCGTGCTCCCGTGGGTGCTATTGAGGTTGATCTTCCGATCGCTCGATGGCCACCGAATCCCTCGCCGCGCCCGCAAGCGTCTCTAAGTCAGCATCGGAGTGAATAATAATGGACTCCGGATCGCCGAGCTGGAGGTACAGCGAACAATCTGGCACTGGCAGCACCTTGTCGACGAGCTTGATCAGCTCGCGACTCTTCATGCCGAGTACCGACGCCAATTCAGAAAAGAAACGCGGATGCCAATTAGGGTCATGAGCCATCACGTGGGTGGATCCCATCGCTATCACTGGTGTCAGGGCGTCCCAACCAACCCGTGGCACAAAGAGGGCGGCGACTTCGTGAACGAACTGGCTTCGCAAAATGATAGAGAACAGTTCGCTCCACGTGGTTCGAGCGGCGCTTTTGCCAAAAAGCATCGGCAGGAGCTCATGCGCGGCGCGAAGCAATCGAACCAAGAAACCCGTTGCTTTGCGTCCCTCTACCGGAAGTAGCGTTCCTACAGAGACCCGAGCGCCGGCAGCTAAGAATGCGACTGCCGCGCTCGAGTGGCTCGTATCCAACGGGTGCACGTCGCACGCCAATGGAAAAACAATTGGCGGAATCCGCACACGCCCCCGTAGCCCGATTAGGTCAACGGTCTTTCCACCGATGACCAGTCCGCTAGCACCCTCCGTCTTTTGGCCATGCCCGTCAAAAATGAGCCACGCACCGTCGAAGCTCTGGAGCGCTCCTACGACGTCATCCAGCGTACTGACGTCCACAATGCTCAACTCTATTCCGTCTACTTCCTTGAGATATGAAAGGCCGGCCGCCAGCATCCCATATAACGGGTCCTCCTTTTCTAAGGACCTCAAGATGAGCACCTTGGTAAGATCCTTGATCGAGAGGTGCACATTCGGCGCCGGCAGGGCATGCTGAACAAAAATGTTGCCGGGATAGGGCGGAATTCGACTGCAAGAGTGACGAAAGATGAGCCGTTCGCCGGTGCTGAGCGGATACCACTCGAGGGGCAGATCGCTCACAATGCGAATGCTCGTCGGGGCAACGTCCAACAGCGGTCGCAACCGCTCGGGGACGTTGTCGCGTAGTTCTTGGCTCAGAGCCGCCATGAGCCGAAACAACTTCTCCGCTCGTTGGCCAGACCGTCCCCGATAGCAAGTAGCGACGTTCCGCGCAATGCTTGCAGCTCGCCCAATGGATTGAGGAAATCGCACAAACGCGGATAGCTCCGACGCGCAACGAACGGCAAGCACATCTGTGTACGCGTGCAGCTCCCGAGCGCGCAATTCTTGGACCGCATAGAACCCTTCGTCTAGCTGTTCAGGGACAGCGACCGACTGAAAGTAGCCTTGCTGCGCTCGCAGCCCCTTTACCGCTGATGAGATCTTCTTTGCTCCGCGGGGAGCGCGTCGGCTAGACGCCTGCTCTAGGACGATTTCTTCCATGGCGCGGCTGCGGGCGGCGGTCGCGAGAACCATCGAAGGGGTCACCCACGGCGACGCGTCGCCGCGCGCTGCAATGACCTCGCGCGCGGCACGAAGTATTGCGTCGACCACTTGATCGTCGCCCTTATTCGCGTCAAAGCGCCGCTCGCTAACAAATTGATAGCCGACGCGCTCGAGGACCGCTTCGTTGGGGAAAACGATATTGTGCGATGTCCGAGGGAAGTCGAGCCGACTCGGCGCCGGACGTGGGCGAAGGGCCCCAAGGAGTTGCTTAGCCAACTCGCCAACGTGCGGTTGGTCATACAGGCTACCAAGTCGCCGTTCGACATACGCCCGGACATCCTCATGCTGCAAAGCACCACCGCACACCTCGGCGCCATCGGCCGCGGTCGTCGTGTGAAGCGCTACCATTCGAGCGCGCTCTAGCCACGCTCTCACGGCGGCGTCCGTCAGCTTCGAGGAAAGGACCACGCAAAAGGGATGGCGTTCATCAAAATCGATGATCGATAGTAGCTTGTGGTTTACTGGCAACACATGGAATTTGAGCAAACCCTCGGCTATCGATTCGACACGAGTCGGCGCATCCATCGTGAACTCATAGATTGAGGCAGGCAGGGTGGGCAGCAGCCTCAATAGGGACATCACGTCGCATGCACCTTGCGAAAATGCCTGAAAGGGCGTTTGTTCCTCATCCTCACCGGGGATGGGCAGGACGTACAAGATTGCTCCCTCGAATAGCGTCGCCAACGGCTCTGGTGTTGTCATTTTCCGGGCGTCACCATCGCTCGCGCTCAGACGTCAGCGTTCGACCTTGGCCAGTCATCAGGGACCAGCTTTAGGCCTCCGCGCCAGCGCTCAACAACGGCTCTCTGGTACCATTCTTCGCTAAGATCAGCGTGCTCCGTGACAATAACTTGAAGACTGGGCGCGATCTCCCTCACGGCTTCGAATACGAGCCGGAACATGCGCTTGACAGCGGCGCTATCATTCTCCGACAAATTGGCGATCGATCCGTCGTCGGCATTCTCTGGTGGGAAATAGACTTGCGACGGCTGGTCGAGAAAGATGAACGCCGGCACCGGCCGATTCCTTTCGGAGAACCAGCGATGCAGGGCGAGATGCGCGATCAGGTGATAACCAACCCAATTTTCGCCGCTACCCATTCTGTCCATCGGCACAGGACCGTCACCCGTATCAGCAACGATTGTGAGTCTGCGCAGGTCGAGCCTGAGGGGAAACTTCGAGTGCTCAAGGTCCAGCTCGCGCGCGGATGCGGTCATCCGTTGCGCGAGAATCGACAACACGGAATCGAGGCGCTCCTTCACTCGGTCGTCGCTCGTTTCTCGCTCGAGCAGATCGCACTGAGCTCGAAGCCCGGCCATTCGCTCCTCAAGCTCCTTTGTGTCTGGAAGGTCCGGCATGCTCTCTAGGTAGAGACTAATGCGACCAAGGATGTGCGCCCGCCTCATATGCTCGTCCTGTACGCGGGAAAGCTGCTCATCAGCCCGTTGGACCGCCTCGAGTTGCGTGCGATTGCCTGCCAGGCGCTCCTGAAGGCCAGCCAGCTTTCTCTCGAGTTCCGCTAATGCGCGTTCAATCTGCGGACCAACGCGCGTGACGGATTCGATCCGCGTCGATAGGGCCGCCAGGCTCGAGGCAACCTCGTCCGCGGTAGGCGGGCTGGATGCCGCCGTGAGATCTTGTGCACAAATGGGGCACACCGTTCCGGGTGCCGAGCCTCCAAATATTCCAATGCTTTGCAGGCGCGACTTTTGTTCAGTTGCCTCGTGAGAGAAGCCCCGTTCGTCCTTCTCGAATGCGCGAACACCGGCTATGTCGTCACGGATTCGCCGCTGCTCGTCAAGAAGTGTGGCGCGTTCATCGGTTAGGCGTCGAAACTCACTTCCGTCAGGAAGGTCCGCTGGAATCTGTGGGAGTGGCGTAGCCGCCACGGCTCTAAGTGCGAGCACAGTGTCGTCCCAACCCAGCGGGGAGGCGTCCGTCAGCGCTGCATCACGCGCCTGTGCCAGCAAGCCCTCAGCCTTGCTGATGCCAGTCCCACGAAGCCGCTGCAGTTCCGCCAGCTGGCGTTCGCCGGCGCGCAACTGTTCACGCAGACGTCGCAGTTCTTCGCGACGCCGAACGTAGTCATCATCGACGGCACCAAGGAAGTACGGGAGCGTGTCTCTCAATGCCTGGGCGACGAAATTGTCAGCTGCGGCGTGGAACAACTGGTCGCGCCGAATGATCTCGTCTTGAGGCTGAAAGCAAAGTGCCAGCGCGTGGCGAATTGTTGCAGTGAGGGGCGCACGCGTCTGTCCGGGGAGAGGGTCGTGGATGTTCTCCTTGATCCCAGCCCACCCGGAAAGAAGACCCATCAGCCCGCTCGTGTTGGTAGTTTGCCGAAGCTCGGACGCGGCCGGGACCTGCACGGACTCACCGATGTCCACAAAGCACTCTTCGCTGGAGGCCCGATTCGTAGCAGGACACCGGCGCGCGATGAACGCCTCGCCTTTCGGGAGCTTGAGTCTGAGCCCGAACCACGAAACGGACCTTCGAATGGGGCCTTCGGGGACGCGACACTCGTTGCTACCAAAACAATAGTCGACCACGTCGATTAGGGCAGACTTGCCGGTCTTGGACGCGCCGGTGATTACGTTGACCTGACCCGCGCGCAGCTCGAGAGGACGCACGCGGCCGTCATGGCTATAGATGGCGACTTCGAGAAGCTGAATGCTCATGGTCGTACCCCCAACAAGAACATGACGGTTGCTGGCCCGCCGGCCTTCGCGAACCATCGACCGACGAACCCAGCCTTCTTGGCGCACGCGCGGACCTCGTCCGTGCTTTCCTTCATAACTTCGCCGATTGACTTCCGTCGCTCGTCTCGCGCGTTGACGATGTTTCCTTCGAATTGAAGGAGGTTATGTACCCCCCCGAATAGGAGACATTCGCGACTGAAAGCAACCATCGTCCTTGCACGTTCCGGAAAGCGTGCTCGCAAGAGCGGATGCTCATCAAGCCACACGGCGAGCGACGTTGAGACTGCTGAAGGCAGCGTTTCTCGAGATTCGCGGTGGAGCACAATTGGCAGCACGAGGAATGCCAGCTCTACGGGCATCGCCTTCTCAGTGGCGGCGGTGTAACCGGCCGCGGCGTGCCAGATCAGCACGCTGCAGAATGCCGGATTCAGCAGGGCTCGCTCTTCGCCCGGACGTCGGTGCCACTCCGTCACGGGTCCTCCTTTGGTGCTCCAAGAATTTCGGCCAGGCGGTCCCGGAAGTCGGGGTGCCATCCGACCCGAGCTTCATCAGCAAGGATGTGAAAGGAGCCTCGCGTGATGAATTGTTCGGTCACGCTCGGGCGGATGGGGATTAGAGTTCGCTCGGCCCAGGCCAATATGTCGCGTGCGGCGCGATGCTTAACTTCTTCTGCCGCGTCTGCGCCGAGATTGTCCTTCGTAGCCTCAAAGACGAGCGCCCATTCATTCTCCAAGCGGCGCTCGTACGCAGCTACGTCTCCAACGTGAAGCAACTCGTTCCTCAGCCAGCGCGAACGCTGCTCAAACGCTCGGTAATAGTCCCGGATTGCGAATGCAATTCTCTGCTTGCCGGCCGTTATCAGCTCGAGCTGTCTAACGAATGGAGAGCCAGCGTGAGCCGCTTTTTTCTCGTCATCAAGATCGAAGGTCAGCAGGTCGTCGTCGATCGGCAACGCGTCTTGCTTGAATTGTTCGCGCAAGTCGGACATTTGTGCCTCGAGCTCGTTCGCGGAGATTCGATCCACGAGACCGGCTGACGTTAGCTGCTTGAGGATCCGTCGAAACCACCAGCCTTCGAGCCGCTCCAGAAACGCGCCGTGATCTTTGCGATTAGCCGCCCAGAAGACCTCCGCACGCAGGTCGGCCTCGAGCTCGACTATTGTCGACGAACCGTCGAGCACGACGATCGACTGGACAAGCGCCCGACGCACCTGCGAGTCCGCGTCGAGGAAGGCCTTGTATGCGGCCATGTTTTCGGCGTTGGTCGACGACTGTGCGGTCGTCCCCATCGCCGCAATCGCCCGATCAACGTTGCGATCGACTGATCGCAGATAGGACGCAATCGAGCCGGCAGGGGCTGAGGCCGTGGTAAGAAGATGTAGAGTCGCGCCAGGGGCGAGCCGTTTGGCGGCACCCTCAAACCAAATGCGGAGCGTCTTCCAAAGGTCAGGACTTGCGTCGGTGAGGTTCGCTGCTCTGCTTAGATGGTGCTTCGTCTGGAGGACGACAGCCGGCGTTCCGCCCGAAGACTCGAACGCGACATCGTCCAGCGTCTCGATCGACACCAGAAAGTCCTGGCTCGTCTTGAGGCGTCTAAGAGCCCAGAGCAACCCAACTCGGATCTGGTACAAGTAGCCAAGCACCGGATCCGCGGCGGAGAATGGCGACGTCGAACCGCTCATGAGTCGGCCCCCGACGCCCTACTGCCGCTGTGGCTTTCATCCTCCGTCATGCCCATCCCCGCAACTCACCTCGGTGTCTACGCAGCCGGATCCCACGATCCAAGTAATCTACGCCAGACGGTGCGGCGATGGAACTGGGTCGACTAGGGCCGTATGACCTGGTTTCAGCGCCTGGCCGTGGTTTCTCCGCGAAGATCGCTGAGGATGTAGTCGCCGAGGTCCTGCACCACCTCATCCGTGGGTCGGACCAAGACTTCGGCGATCCGCGTCAACATTCCGCGTCGGCCGTGACTGGACGCGCGAGCGATCTCAAGGTTCGTCTTCTTGTTCGAGACGACGCTGCGCCCGAGCACCTTGGACGCGTTGAGCGTTCCGGAGCACTACCAACGAGGGTCGAACGCGATCGCGATCACGGACGAGCTGGACAAAGCGCGCTTCGGGCCACCCGTTCAGCTAAGCGACGCGGCCCGAGCCGCTCTCGACGCTGTAATCCCAGAAGCTGGGCTCATTTTCGGCGACCACGATTACCGCGATCAACTGAGGAAGGTCGCTCGCGCCGTGCTTCCGGCTCACAAGGCCAAGACATTCACCGCGTACGACCTCCGGCACGCCCGGCTAACGCAGCTCGCGGAGACCGGCAACCTCACCGGCGCCGCCTACCTGGCGGGGCACAAGAAGGTGACGACGACCGCCATCTACGCCGGCGCAAATCAAGCAGCCGCGCCTCGCCCTCTCGCCGCCGTCGGCCCCACTGGCGTTGCCCCTCCCCGCTCCAAGCCCGTCTAGCCACCGCCAACGGCTAGCTGGGCAATCTAACTCTTGGATTTTCCTGACTGAGTGCGAAGGAGGGACTTGCTCAGCGTCGAGACGGATCCGCTCGTCTAGCTGCGTCTCCGCACGTCGGTCGACTCGGCGGCCTCGAAGCTCCAAGTCCGAACGAATCAGTCGATTGTAAGGGCGCGAACGTTTAGTTCGTCGTGGAACAGTGCGAAGGAGAGGACTTGCCCAGCGTCGAGACAGATCCGCCCGCCTAGCTGCGTCTCCGCACGTCGGTCGACCCGGCGGCCTCAAAGCTCCAAGTCCGAACGCCCCCTGGATTGTACCGGCGAGAACACCGTGTCCCGCCCGCACATCGCCGCCAGTCGGGAAGAGGACTTGCTCAGCGTCGAGACGGATCCGCCCGGCTAGCTGCGTCTCCGCACATCGGTCGACTCGGCGGCCTCAAAGCTCCAAGTCCGAACGCCCCCTGGATTGTATGGGCGAGAACATCGTGTCCCGCCATGAACTAGTGCGAAGGAGAGGACTTGAACCTCCATGGGAATAACCCCGCTAGCACCTCAACGCAGGGCGAACCCGGGACGGCGCTGGTCGCAGTCGAAACCGCAACGAATTCGCTGGGGGAGAGCACGACGGAGCTGCTCGGCGCCGAAGCACGAGCGCTCCTCGAAGCTGCTCAGCGTCGCGAATCCGTCGAACGCGTACGACTGGTCGCGTTCGCGCGGGCATGCTTGGAGCTCAACGAAACCGGGCGGCTCGCGCTTGCGGTTCTTGACGGCGGAGTGTTTGCTCCGCGTCGGGCGCTGGAGCTCGCCGCTATGGTCGCCGCCGTGCCGGACGTCGGCGGCCGGAAGGCATCGGGTGAGCAGTGAGCGCCCGGGACGTCCACGCCGGCTGCGGGGCCGGCTCCGTTAGGGTATCCTCCGACTCATGGGTAACCAGGCTCGCCAGCTCCTCGAAGCCGCGCTCGCACTCCCGAAGGACGAGCGCGCGAACCTCGCCGAGCAGCTCCTCGCGAGCGTCGAGGACGAAGTCACCGACGCTGACATGTTCGGCGCGGCCGAGCCCGATCCGGAAATCGAAAAGGCTTGGGCAGCAGAGATCACCCGCCGAGCCGAACGCGCTCGTCGTGGCGAGACCATCGGCATCCCCGGTTCGGTGGTCGACGCCGAGGCGCGCCGAATCATCGAAGGCAAGTGAAGCCCGAGCGCTTCGACCCGGTCGCGCGAAACGAATATCTCGACGCGCTCCGCTGGTATCGCGAGCGGAACGTAGAGGCGGCGGTTCGCTTCCGCGACGACGTGCTCGACACGATCGCCTCCATCTGCGAGTTCCCGCAGCGCTCACCCCTGGCACCTGGTGTCCCGCGCGACCTGCACGTTCAGAAGCGGCTCCTCGGAAGCTTCCCCTACTCCATCGTGTACGTCGAGCTCGACACCGAGATCTTGATCATCGCCGTGGCGCACGCACGGAGACGTCACACGTACTGGCGCGGACGACTTCCGCCGAAATAGTTCGCTCGACGAACCGGGCGTCCAGATGACGGAGGACGCGGCCGCTCGAACGCGCATCTGGACCCCCGATGCGCGAGTGATCGACCCGCGTGATTTCGACCGCCGAACGCGCCGCAAACGGCGACATGGCCGCGAGCGCTCGCGTTCCGCGCCGATGGCCGCCGCCGTCCGCACACTCGACGACGCGCTCGCCGTGAAGATCGCCAACGTCGGGCTACGCGACGAGTGGGGCCGCTGGATCGACAGCGCGGCCGCGTGGGACTGGTTCACCACGCACACCTTCAGGGAGGACGTCTTCCCCGATCGAGCGCTTCGGCTCTTTGATCGGTGGTTGGCGCGGCTGGCGGAAGCCATCCGTGAGAAATCGCGCTGCTCGCCGGAGCTACAGAGCGCGTGTGCCGTCGAGTGGACCTGCCGTGGCCGGGTCCACCTGCACGCAGTCGTGTCGGGCCGAAGGCTGAGCGACCATCGGAGACTCCGGTGGCAGCATCGGTGGGAAGGTCTCGATCGCGTGTGCGGGATGGCGCGCGTGTTCCCCGCAAAGGGTCGGGCCAGCGCGTACCTGGCGAAGTACTGCGGCAAGGGCGGCATCGTCGTCGTGCGGGGCCGCTTCGCCGGGTGGCCCGCCTCGCACTAAGCGTGGATCGCTACTGCCGGACTAGACCTAAGTCCCCTTAGGGGCAGCTCCCGGCACCCACCGACACGCGGCAAGTCGCCCGACGCCAGTTGATGACCGGGACCGAAGCGCGCGGACCCCACCCACGGGCTTGATGGGTGGGGTGTCTCTGCGGTCCGCCGTTGGTGTAATCTCCAGAATCCTCAGCCAAGGATTTTCACGTGTATATCCAGCGCGTCCAGGTCGATGCAGGGTTCCTTGACGGCCTCGACCTTACGCTAGCACCGGGCCTAAACGTCGTCTTCGGCTCGCGTGGGACGGGCAAGACGTCCGTCATCGAACTGATCCGGTTTGCTCTCGGCAATCCGGGCAACACGCCTGAGTCGACGAAGCGCGCGGCTGAGCACGCGCGGTCAGTTCTGGGTGATGGTCGAGTTACGGTCACGGTCCAAAGCGACAGCGGTACCTACATCGTGTCGCGTTCCGCGACCGAGGAACGGCCACAGACCGACGGGCAAATACCCCCCGCTGTTATCTTTTCACAAACGGAAATAGAGGCTGTCGGTTTACACGCCGCAGGGCGATTACGGCTCGTCGACGGTTTCCTATCGCCGAAGCAGCGCTCGTCGAACCGAGAGGACGCCCTCTCGTCCCAAGTCCGGTCAATAACGGAGGAGATTTCCATCGCGCGCCGTGAGCTCATGCAACTGGATGAGCAGCTGAAAGAGCTCCCAGTCGTTACCAAGGCGTACGAAGAAGCAAAGCAGCTCGAAAAGGCGTCCGCCAAAGGGTCCGGAGCCATCGCGGCGAAGGCGAAGACGCTCGACGAGCTCTCGAGTCAGGCCGCGGCAAACGCCGTTTCAATCGCCTTTGTTGAGCGTTTCGAGAAGGCCGCGTCGACCTGGTCAGCAACCTTGGCGACACTACGCAGAGCAGGACCGAGGATCGAACCCTGGGAGGACGACGAGCGACCTGACCCGCTGGGGCCTTTGCGCGCAAAGTTCGAGAGTGCCTCAAAAAGGGTGCTCGAAGCCGCAGAGGACCTGAGGTCTCTTGAGACCACGGCCCACGCAACAGCAGAAGAATTTGCCGCGCAACGGATAAAGCTCGACGAAAAATCTCGCTCCTTGCGGAAGGAGATCGACGCGCTGAAGAAAGGAGCTGGGGAAGCGGCCAAGCGCACTGCTGCCCTGCAAGAACGGAGAGCGCAGTTAGAATCGTTGCGCAAGTTACGAGTAGAGGAGCAGAAAAAGCTGTCGTCACTCGAGCGCGCGCGGGGTGCAATTCTCGATGAGCTCGACGAGGTCCGACGACAGCGTTTCGATCAAAGAACACAGACGGCCCGCAGCCTTACGAATCTCCTCGGGCCACGCGTTCGCGTAGGCGTCATGCGAGCCGGACTCTACGAGGACTACGCTCGACAAATCGCCGAAGCTCTTCGCGGCAGCGGTCTTCGGTACACAGACATCGCCGAAGAGCTAAGCACGGCGATGAGCCCGCGAGAGCTTCTCGAAGCTGCGGAGGCTGATAACGTCCAGTCTGTTGCAGAGTCCACCTCCATCGCACGTGAGCGCGTGAGCCGCATCCTCGCACAACTACGCGAGCACGGCCTCGGCAAGCTGGCAACATGCCTCGTCGAAGACAGCGTAAACTTGGAACTACTAGACGGCGCTGACTACAAGAACGTGTCTGGCCTCTCGACAGGACAACGATGCACAGTTGTACTCCCGATTGTTCTCGCGCACGACGATCGGATCATCATCGTCGACCAGCCTGAGGACCATATCGACAACGCCTTCATAGCGGACACGGTCATCAAGGCAGTCGAAGCAAGGAAGGGCCTACCTCAGCTCATCTTCGCTACACACAACGCGAATATCCCGGTGCTTGGAGGAGCGGCCCGCGTCGTCCAAATGGGTTCAGACGGCCGGCGCGGCTTCGTCTTGCTTGCTGAAGAGCTTGACCATCCGGACGCGGTGAGGGCAATCACCGATGTGATGGAAGGCGGGCGCAAGGCCTTCGAGACCCGCGCTAAGTTTTACGCTCGGCACACGAAGTGACCAGCATGGATCGCGATCGGGCGCTTGAGCTTTTGGCTTCGACATCAGCCCATGAGCGACTGCTATCTGCTCGTTACCTGCGCAACGCGGCGCGCCCAGAAGACAAACCTCGTCTGGCGCGAGCGCTGCGCGAGGAAACGGTGTCTTGGGTCCGCCGTGCACTTCAGTCCGCCGTCGAGCGCCTTGATGACGTGTCTGCACGCCACCTGTCAAACGTGCCGGCGTCGTCAGCCCCGCCCGCGGATGCGGTCGTTCGACAGGTGCACGCGCGCGCCACCGAAGAAGTCACAGCGACAATCCTCCACGAATTTCAGCCCATTCTTGGCCTGTTGAAAACGGCAGCAAGAGCCGAGATTGTGAACTTTGAAACCAGCCAAACGAGCACTCAGCTCTCCAGAATTGACACACTTATTTCGGGCATAGAAACGCTAAAGCGCGCCGCGACAACACCTCGCCTTCGGGAACTCGACTTTGCTGAGTTGGTGCGAGCCTGCGCGGCTGAGGAAGCCGGCGACGATGCCAACATCCTCTCCCTGCGTGGGCCGTCCCCGATGTTGATCCATTTTGATAGCGGCCTACTCAAGCTTGCCATCGTCAACGGCCTCCGAAACGCGATGGACGCCGTCCTCTTGTTAAAAAATCGCCTTGAGGATGGCGACATTGTCATCACGTGGGGATTCACCGATATTGACGCTTGGCTTGCCATCCTCGATAGGGGCCCGGGCCTTGCAACGGGCGCAGCTGAAGCCTTCAGAATCGGGACCACGACCAAGGTAAACCATAGTGGACTTGGTCTAGCCATTGCCAAACAAGCCATGGAATCGATGGAGGGAACCATTGGTCTCACTCCCGTCGAACCTATGGGCGCTCGGTTCGAGATCAGATGGTACCGGTGAAGTCATGCGCGTACTTTTCGTAGAAGATGACGAAAACTTTATTGCTGGAGCGTTGCCGCTCATCAAAGATGCACTCGGCACGGCCGAGGTTATCGTGTGCAGGAGCAAGAACAGCGCGATCGGCCACTTGGAATCGGAACTATTCGATTTCCTGCTGCTCGACCTCAAAATTCCGGTCGACGATGGCGGGCTAGACGTCGCGGTCGCACACGGCAACGCCGTGTTTCATGCTGCGCGAGCCAAGGCGCCGGGTGCGCCAATCCTTTTTCTCACCGGATCATCCGCTGACGAAGTGGTGGAAGACCTCGTCAAGCATGCCGAACAAGTCGACATTTGGGGGAGCGGCACCAAGTTGTCAACCATTCAAGTCTTGAGAAAGAGCAATCTCGACAAGGCGATCGACGTCTTGAAAGCGATTGGCCGACAGATCTCTGCACTCGAGCAAATCGAACTGCGCTTGCCCGGGGGCCTCTTGCTGTCGAAGGAGTATCGGCGGATTCTGAAAATATTCACCCGTCTCCGAAGCGGCGCCGCATGTTCCGTAGCACCGCTGTCAGGCGGCCTTTCGGACTCTCAGGTGGTTCGCGTTTCCGTCTCAGATTTGATGGGAGTAGAACAGATTTGTGCCGCCGGGAAACTCGGAACACTTGCCGATGTGGATGACGAAGTTCAGCGGTTTGGCAAAGACGTAAACAGGCTAGCACCCGGAGCGTTCCCACAGCTAATCGAAGTCGTCCGCCGCGGTGCTGGCGCGAAGGCGGGCGCGTTCTACCGCCTTGCAGAAGCTTACGACGACACGCTATTCGTCCGACTAGCTGGAGGCGGCAACATTGGTTCCCTCGTCACCGCGGTTTCGACACTCACAACGCCTTGGTCGGCATCGCTGCCCGAAAGCTCACGGACTGTTCGTGAAGTCCGGCGTCGGCTGCTCACCGACGCACATGCAACTGACATTGCTCGCAAATTTGACCTCGCTTGGTCCACCGAGTTCGAACAGCGGACCTTACAGGTCCGTTGGGGGTGCGTGCACGGAGACTGTCATTGCGGGAACATTCTCATATCCCGTCAGGGTAGCCATCCCATACTAATTGACTTTGGGGACGTGGGGCCCGGACCCGCGTCATTGGATGCGATAACGTTAGAACTAAGCGCTCTATTCCATCCGAGCTTTCGACACGTCTTCGGCGACTGGCCAGACCGAGACCGCGCGGTACATTGGTCAAACGTCGACAAGTACGCGGGCGGCACGCCGGCCGAGCCCTTTGTCCGCGCATGTCGGACCTGGGCAACACGCGTCGCGGCCGGCAACCGCGAGATCCTCGCTACCGCCTACGCCTACGTCCTTCGGCAGCTCAAATACCCAGGAACGCGCGTAGAGCTAGCCCTCACCTTACTCGAGACTCTCCGGTCCGAGTTAGAGGCAAGCTACGCAGAATAGCGCGCAACTGTTGCTGCGCTCGTCGCGAACATACCTTGTAAGTGCGGCGTGTGGCCTCGACGCTTCTCGCAGCCACGGCGTCTGAGCACCGCTCAAGAAGCGCTCCGGCGAGACAAGAAAACCCCGCGCGCCCATTCTGCCCATTCTTCCCCTGACGATCGCCCAGACCCGCGTAGCCCCGTTGCTGGCCCCACACTGCAGCTCATGCCCGTGCGTCTTTCGGCGACGTAGACGACCGACAGGAACATATTGATGAACGCAGAGTGTCATCATTCAAAAGCGCTGGGTGCTATGCGTAGACCTGAAGGACTTCTTGCCGGTCTACTAAGTTCGGCCGTATTCGCGGCATGCTGATGGCGAAGTCGCTCTCGCAACCGGATGAAGTAGCGACCACCATTGCTCAAGTTGTCTGCCATAACAACGAGCTGCCGCGGGGCAGTCGGGCGTCCCTGCTTCTATCTAACATGATCGCCGCGGGCTCGATCGCGTTCTCGCAAAGCATCGAACTCCCATATTCGGGCACAGACCTTCAACGAATGGACGAACACGGCCGGCGACTGTTCCGAGACGCCGAGTTTCGGCAGCCGTCAGGTCACCACACCACACACGAGGCATATGCCACGACCCAAACAAGGGGCTCGCTCATCACTGAGGGACACGTCTATGCTTGCAATGAGAAGAAACTTCCGTCTCTCCAAGTCGGGCTTTACCAGCATAATCACGAAGGCTGGCAGGGACGTCTCGTTCGATGGGTTTGTCCCTGTACTCGCGCAACTCGCCGCACTGCGCAAGCGGATCGCGGAAACCGGCTGATCGTGAACCCCAGTGCGAATCGGCGCGTCGTGGACACTCAAATCGGGTCAACATGAATTACCAAACCGGCATGGGGAACGTCTGTTTCGCCCAACGTCGAATCGGCCATCTGAACACGGTGGCGAGGAAGGGTGACGCCGGCTGGTCGCCTCTGTGACGGGGGACTCAGATGCGAACGGGGGACTCCTGCGACCTGGCAAGGCGACCACTTCGAAGGCGAGGAGCCGCGCTACTGGGATCTTGTTTGGCAACCCCGCGAGGGCGCAAATTGCAGTTGCGGACCAGCGCTAGGCCGGATAATTGTTCCTAGACGCCCATGTCCACCGCGCTGAGTTTCGACAACCTACAAGAAGCAACACCGTTGATGCAAAGCTTGCGCGATCTTTCTGAGTTCGTAGGTGCGACATCCACAACAGGAAGAATCGAGTGCCGCGCTGGCAGATTCACAGCGCTAACGAACGCCCTCACCGACGCCGATCAAATCGCTAGCACCGCCTCATCGCTGCTAACGCGCTCCTACGGCCAAGGCTCGCACTCCGACCAGCTGCATATTCGAGTGTCGATTGCATTTGACCCCGTTACCCTTGGGACCGCTGAACCGATAATGGAGCGTGTCATCGCGGATCTTGAGGCGCTAGTAATTACTCAGCTCGGATTGCAGAGCACCAACAACAATCCTGGCGTTAAGGCGGCGCTTGAAAAAGTAGTCGCGAACCTCGGCGCGCCAGATCGCCTTTTTTCAGCGCGGGCTCACACGACCGTTGCGGGCCTTTCAACAACCATAGGGGAAGACGAGCTAAATCAATTTCTTCTCGTAAACAAGGATACGCACGAGTTTGTTTCAATCTATGTTCGTCCCGGCCACATCAAGAAGGGGCGCATCGTGCCGCCCTGAGAAAACCCTTAGAGGCACAACATGGACTCCGACTCCGTCCGCAACATATTCAAAGCAAAGGCTGCATCGTTAGCGCTATCAGCGAGTGCACCGTCCGACGCAACAATTGATGCAGACGTTCCGCTGCCCGGATCGTTTGTGATTAAAGTGTATAGCGACCTTGACGTTCACGAACTATGGGACGGAAGCAACGAACGTACCGCCGGCGGGCGGCTCCATATAAAGGCCACGGCCACAAGCAGTAGTGGGTCGGCGACATACGACATCAACGCCTTGTGGGAACTTTGGGCGACATTCGCGCGTCGTGCAGGGTTGCCAGAACGGTCGCTTCAATTGGCGAGACCGGACAAGCACGGCAAAGTGACTGCGCCACCCGATGACGACCCGGCAGCACAAACCGTGAAGGAATTCGCAACGGCGCTTGAACGGATGCAATTCAGCGATTTCAGCACTGACAATGACGCATGGGGCCAGGTGCTATTGCCAGTGTCTGTTGACGACGGCATCCGTTATCAGACCTTCGATCCGTCTTCGCACATCATAGTTGAACAAAGCTATCGTGTAACCACGTTCCCAACACGATTTGGGCTCGGGAAGACTGTTCATACAATGACGCTCCTGCCCGGCGAGCAGCAGGAGCTGAAGTTGAGGACCTGGCGAACGTCAAAAACGTCATCAAGGCGATCATCCAGCGTCGTCGACTCGTTCGACGACTCATCAAAGGAGTCCTTTCAAAATGAACTCAGTGATGAGCAGCAGGGGACCACCGCAACCGACGATCGGTTGTCTTGGAATGTCCAAGCGTCGGCATCAGCATCTTTCTTTGGGATGGCGTCCGCGGCGGTATCAGGTGGTGCCTCCGGCGAACACAAGCTCGCCGCCAGTGAGACGGTAAAGGGCATAAACAAGGCTCTTCAAAGTCATGCTGCCGAGGCCAATCGAAATCGCAAGACCTCCGTTGAAACTACGGACGAGACTAGCGACGAGAGCGGCGACGAGGCAACCACCGTACGAACCATCAAGAACGTTAACCTGCGCCGCACACTGAACTTCGTGTTCCGTGAGCTCAATCAAGTTTATGAGACAATCATTCACCTGGAAGATCTTCGCGTTGGATTTCGCACCGGTATACCGGGTGATATTACAACATCAAGCCTTGCGCACGCACGTGAGTTTTTCGGTTCAATAGGGGATGCTGTAGTATTGGAAGTCATTCGCCAATTCGGAGTCTTATTTGATGACGAAGGAAACCCCGTTCAGGTAGTCCAGAGAATGGAAGGACCAAACTGGATCGTCGCACCAGACAAGCTGACAGCGTTCGCGGATCTGCCCGCCCCGAAAAAGGGCGCCATTGACCCCGAGCTCTCCTCGCCTCGCGTACGATATAGGTTTAAGCGCGCCGTATCGCCCAGCGCAGCGACCATTGCTGAACGAGATGCAATTGCACAAGAGAGCCGTCCACGAAAAGTGCCTGGTCTCGTGGTTTCCCGGGACGAGATCGTAATGAAGACTCCGGCGCTAGTTGTCGAGGCTTTGCTTGGCTCCGAGGACGCACTAGACAGCTTCGCACTGAGAATGCAAGAGGCCACTGTCAAGGAGAAGGAACTCTCGAACGATCGGACTTCGCTTGGCGTAGAGATCGCCACAACAGCCACTGAGAAACCACCGGCGTTTGCGACAGTCTTCTATCCGCCTGCGACCAGCTGTTGTGCGACAACAAGCAAATAGATTAATCGGGTGGCCTTGTCTATGACTCTGCGAGAAAGAGTCTTGCTACGGTCGAATTTGTTTTTTTTCGGCGAACTAAACCCATGAGCAATACATACACTGATTATGGCTACAGCGCAGCGGACCCGGATCGGTACGTTCAGCTCAGCGTTGGAATTGACGACGAAATAGATACGGAACCAGAGAGTTTTTCGCCCAATGATGCAGATTCACGTCTAAGTCCGCGAGAGCGACGCACGGCGGGGGTCCTGATTAGCGAGACCGCGTCGATATCCCCTCTCCCCGGTAACGACGCTGAGTTCCTGGATGCGCTCGCCCAGACTGCGGCAGTGATTCCCCGAGTGGCGAAAGCTCAGGTCGCCAGCCCTGTATATCCGGCGAAGGGTAAATCTGGTTGGAACCTTGACGATCCCCGCGTCGCCGCGAGATGGGATCTCGTTCAACGAGCCGTACGCATGTCGCGCGCATTGCCATCGCTCGACTTATACCATTTTGTTTTTGCGCTTTCAGAGGACGGTCTAAGACCAACTAAATCGCTCAACGCGAACCTTGCCGACTGGGTATGGGCGCTCGAAGAACATATAGCGCTCGCATTTGGTCCCTTCCAAAACCAGAAGCAGGCGGGAGGGGATGTTCCAACCACTAAGCGAATGTACGTCTTCTTTTATAACAAGAAGTAAAATGAATTCGATACCGATTCAGGGCGATGCGCGGCAGTGCGTGGACAACAATCCATCGCGAGCACGGAACGACGCGAGCTGACCGAAATTGGCTAGCTCGGAGCTGATGGGGATTGGTTCCGGCGCCCGAACTCCTCGTACTGCGGACGCGCACAGAGGCGTCTGGACAAACGGTACCCGCTACGAAGCCTTGATGGAAGTTCGCAGCTCGGGCTGAATAGATCGTCTCGTTCTAAGGTAGTGCAGGCCGAGGGCTGACTCTTTGCGCGTCGTCCGACTAGAACTGGCCTTGCTCGCCGAGGAACTCGAGCATGGTTTCAGCAAGCGCCCGCAATTCCCTCTTCTCGTTTTCTGCAAGGACTGCGGCCGTCCTCTGAACGATTTCGCGAAGGTCGCGGTTTTGCAATCGGATTGCCTCGCATTCCGTCGCAAAGTCCGCGAGCCGTTCGTCAAGGCCAGTCACAATTTCTCGCTGGCTTCGACGCACTCGTTCGAGTTGGTGCTCGGCTACCCATGCGCGATCCGTAGCGTCGCGAAGCTTGTCCTCCAGCTCGCCAATGTCGAGTTGGTCTGCATCGGCCCGAAGTGCCGGAGCCGCATCGTTCGGCGACGGCACGGGGCGTTCTCCGCGCGCGAGTCGCTCCACCTCCTCCGGATGGAAGCGATGGATCCCACGCCCGTCGCGCACTGGATTGAGTGAGTGCCCCTCTAGCCGCCGAACAGTCGCGACGCTCTTCCCGAGTCTCCGCGCAACCTGCATCCGCGTCAGCACACGGTGAAGATAGCACCGTGACATGCCCGGGCATGTCACCCCGGGGCCCCTCCGCCGGCGCGGGCCACGCTCTCTCCGTAGCAATCATTGGAGATTGGTGACAGAGTGAGTTCTCGCGATGACTGCCGCTCGCTTGGTTGCCCGTAAGGAAGTCGATCGGGTCTATCTCTCCTTGGAGCGCGCGTTCCACGCCGAGTGCCCCGGGCAAGAGGAACTCGCGAAACTCGATCCGCTGCTGGTGCCGGCGCCACCGCGAAATACCCGTGCTTTTGCCCTGTGGGAAGCATTTCGGCTCGCGTGTAGCGCGCGGGCTCGTTTTGAACGGCGCCAGACGACCGCGCGCGCAAGGAAGCGAGGGCACGCCAGGCCCCTGCATGACGACAGGCGCCGCGACTTGGCTATCCGTAGCATCGAGCGAGCGATCGCTCACGCGACCAACGCAGCGCGACTGCTTGTGGAGGACGCGGACGTGATGGACAACGCCGTGAAGAACGTCCCCGGTGCACGTGTCGAGGGAGCGCGCGAGGATGCCGAAGCGGCGGAGGAGGTGGCGCGCCATCTGATGCACGTTCTCGGCCGGCTTCGCTGCTTTCGCGGCGTACCTCAGGTGCGGACGCAGCGCGAATGGGACGTCTTCCTCTCCCAGACTGCCGCGCGCTTCGGGGCAGTCGGGATGCCAACACGCGAAGTCGTCGCACTCCTGACTGGCCTTCCAGAGAAGCGCGTGGACCGCGCGGAGCTCGAGCGATTTCGACAGCGCGTCAGACGCCTTAAAGTTTCCGATACTTACAAGCGTATGGATGGGAAACCCGAACCGTACGCGGATTTCTCTGGTAGTTAGCGTGGCTTCGGGCGTACGCTGCGAACTACGTGGTGACGCCGGTGGAAACCGAGCTGCTTTTCATCGAAGAAGTCGCGACCCTCGCGCGGGTCTCGGCTGAGACGGTTCGGTTTTGGGTTCGCCGCGGGAAGTTGCCGAGTGTGCGTCCCGGACGCCGGCGGATGGTTCGCCGGGATGTGCTCGAGGCGTTCCTCGCGCGCGACGTGAATGCTGAAAGAAAGCGAGGCGAGCGATGACGGTCCGACGCTTGGGCCCGGGGCCTCACCAGCTTCGGGGGCTCGACCCGGGCGGCTGCGATGCCGACCACGGGCCCAAGCGTCGCACTAAGAAGCTGACCCAGGGAGGCGAGCAGACGCGCTCGGGTCGAGCCGGGGGTGAGCCGCGCGGCGGCGAGGGGGCCGTGCCCCCTGGTGCGCCCAGCGGGGCGCTTGGGGATGCGAGCGCGACGCGCGAGCTTGCGGACGCCGTGCGGGGGCTAACGCATGCAGTGCACGCTCTCGTTCGTCAGCCTGCCGCAAAGGACCAGGCGGTTACCTGGAGCGAAATGGACGCTCAGTTTGCGCATGCGGCACGCGACCTACGCCCTCTTGCGGACAAGTCGGTCGATGAAATGCAGATCCTCGCCCGAATGCGCGCTCGACGCTCGAAGGACGGCCCAGCATGACGAATTGGAATATCAATCCAGCGACGCCGCTCGACGAGCTCTGGTCGCGGTGGCTTTCGGAAATCAAGAACGAGCTCGATGAGAGCACGCTCGGCCTTTACGAGCTCCACGGCAGGACGCACCTCGCTCCGTTCTTTCAAACTCTCGGCGCGATCACGCCTGCAAGTTGCGCGAACTACGCCCGCGGCCGACTCGGCGTGGTGAAGCGGGTCACGGTAAAGAAGGAGCGCTCGACGCTTCGCCGCTTCCTGGCTTGGTGCGATGAACAGGGCTACGTCGAAAGCGCTCCCGTCCTACCGCCGCTTCCTTCGCGTTCGCCGGGCAAACCATTTCACCAGCGACGGCGGGGGCGCGCGACCGAGCTGAGCGTGGAAGAAGTGCGTGCCGTCATCGAACGCCTTCCCGAGTGGTCAGACCCTCCCAACACGACCCCCTTCATCGTTCGAGCTCGCTTTGTCGTGGAGTACGAGACGACGTTGCGGCCGAGCACGCTCGACGCGTTGAGCGTTCCCGAGCACTACGAGCGCGGAGCGTCCTGCATCACGATTTCTGATGAGATCGACAAGGCGCGGTTCGGACGCGAGCTGCCTCTCAGCGACGAAGCGCGAGCTGCACTCGACGCGGTCGTCCCGGACCGCGGCCAGATTTTCGGGCGCCACGACTATCGTGACCAGCTCAAGAAAGCGGCGGCTGCGGTTCTTCCCCCTCATAAGGCGAAGACCTTCACGGCGTATGACCTTCGGCACGCCCGGCTAACGCAGCTCGCCGAGACGGGGAACCTGACGGGCGCGGCGTACCTCGCTGGGCACAAACGCGTGACCACGACTGCCCTTTATGTTCGAGCAAATCAGAGCGCCGCGCGCCGTGCTCTCGCCGCCGTTGGCAGCACCGGCTTCTCCCCTCCCCGCGCCAAGCCCGCTAGCCAGCGCCGTGGGCTAGCCGGGCCACCTAAGCATTCAATTTCACAAGGTCAGTGCGAAGGAGAGGACTTGAACCTCCATGGGAATAACCCCGCTAGCACCTCAAGCTAGTGCGTCTGCCAGTTCCGCCACCTTCGCTTAGGATCGATCTCGGTCGTGCTTCGTGCGTTCTTGCTCCGTCGGTCGCTGCCGGATCGGTGAGGTGCCGAACCGGGGGCGACGGTCTACCCCACAGGGGGGCGGCTCGGCAAGGTGGAAGCCGCAGGGGGCGTGACAAAGCCCGTGAAGCGCGGGATTTTGGCTACTTGGAGAGCGGGCCGGCCAGGCGCTTCGCGAACTCCGCGAGCAGGTGCCGGCCGGCGTCGTCCGCCGACTCCCAGGCCGCGATGATGCTGGCGAGCTCGGCGGCCGCCGCCGCGTCGAGCCCGAGCGCGCTCGGGCGCTTCCGCTGCCTTACGACGCCGCTCTCTGGAGGGCCGCTGCCGTTCGGAAGCGTGGTCTCGTCGTCGTCCGGCGGGAGGAGCAGGCGGACTTCACGCACCTCCCCGCGGGACGGGCGTCCGTCATGCGCGCCTTCGTCCGATGGGTGGACGACGGCGACGTCCGTGGTGCCGCGCGTGCGCGGAAGCCGAACCCCGGGGACCCCGGGCGTCTCTGGTCTGCGAGGAATGGGCGCAGCCATCTTCGTTTCTCCTAGCCCGAAACGCGCGGCAGTCTGCCACGCGCCCGCACACACGGGAAGATCGTTATTCGAGGACGGGAACGGAATCCTGCGGCGCGCGTAGGCCGGCTAGCAGGCTGCCCATAACCTGGAGCACTTCGGACATCTCGAAGGGCTTACGGACCCAAGCAGAAACGAACGATTCCGCACCGAGCGGTATGCCGCCCGCCACGCCGCTGATGAGGATGGTGACGACTTTGGGGCTCGCGGTGCGAAGCATTTCGAGCGCCGAGGTCGCGCGCCCCTCGAGCGGCGAGAGATCGACGAGGGCGGCGTCGAACGGCGCACCCGCGGCGACGATGGCGTCAAACTCGCCCCCGCTCGCGACGACGATCGCCTGCGCGCCGCGCGCCTCGAGCGCGAACTCGACGAGCGAGCGCACGGCGGCGTCGTCCTCCACCACGAGCACGCGCGCTCCGGCAACGCTCGGTTGCCTTTGAGGACGCAGGTGGCCCGCTTGCGAGAGCGCTTCACCCACGGGCCACGAGAGTTCGAATGTCGCGCCTGGTCCGCGCGCGACGTGCTCGAGCACGCCGCCGTGACTGCGCGCGAGCTGCGCGGAGTGACGCAAGCCGAGACCGGCGCCGCCCTCACGCGTCGACGTCTGTGATGCGAACAGGTTCGCCACGCGCGACGGTTCGATGCCCGGCCCTTCGTCTTCGACGCTGAAGATGCAGAACGGCCCGTCGTCGTGAACGCCGACCCGCACCGAGCGGCCGCTCGGCGTGAACGCGATGGCGTTCAAGAGGAGGTTCGTGAGGATCTGGAGCACGGCGCCCACGTCGCGCACGAGGCCATGGCCGTCCGACGTCTTCTCGATCGAAACGGTGACGCCTTGGCTCTCCGCCTGCGGAGTCACCGCCAAAACCGCTGCTTTTGCGACCGAGCGCGCGGGGCGCCGACTGCTGCCCCGTTGCGGCGGCTCGGCGCCGATGGCCGAGCGAGCGACGCGATGACCGAGGTGGGCGTGAGTGCGCGCCACCTCCACCGCGTCCCGCGCGGGCCCCGCGGGGAGACGCTGTCGCGCGACGTCGAGCCAACCGAGTACGACGGTCAGGGCGTTCGACACCTCGTGCAGCGTCCCGGCGAGCTCCGCATGGACGCCGCTCGGCAACTCCTCGCGCGAGCTTTCAGGGCCCGCCGGCGCTGTCGAGCGTTTCACACGGGAAGAGTAGGCTCGCACCGGAATACTTGCCAGTGCTTTTCCGCCCTCACGCTCGCCGTTCAGTTCAGGGTCGCTGGAATGACCGCTCGGACGCGGCGCATCATCTCCTCTGGGTGACGACACGGCGTTTCACTCTGAGAAGATCCGAACCGCGTCATTTCGCTGTCGCCATCTCGGCCTCGTGTGCGACAGCGTGTGCGTCCGCCTCCTCTTCCTCTTCCTCGTGCGCCGGCGCACTGACCGAAGCGCGGCTGCACGCGTAGAGGACGACCGCGACGGAGAAGTACGCGATGACGACCGTCGGGTTCTGGAACGCGCCGACTTCCTCACCGTGCATCAAGCCGAGGAACGTGAGGACGCCGCCCGCCGCGGAAAACCCGGCGGCCTTAACGAAGTCACGGTCGACGATGTACGTCGTGATGGCGCCGAGCACGACACCCGCGAGGATGGAGCCGCCGCCGAGAATCGTGAGGCCGTGATAGAAAATGCCGACCTGCTTCATCTTCGCGACCATCTCCGGCGTCACTTGATGAATGCCGGCGACGGCGCCGAGCGAGTTGTCGATTTGAAGCTTGCCCCACGCGGCGAGTGACGGAAACAGCGAGACGACGATCGCAGGCGCGTGCCTGCGTGGACTCTCCTGAAACGCCTGCGAGCCGATGAGCATCCCGATGTAGAGCAGGATGGGTGAGATGGCGACGACCGGCACGAGCGCGGTCATCAGCGAGATCACGCCGAACCACGAGAGCACGATCACCATCACGCCCGTCGCCGCGGAGTAGCCGATGCGACCGCCCATCGACTTCCACCCGGGATGTCCGATGTAGACCGCGTTGATGTACGGATTGCCCATCAAGCAGCCGATGAGGCTCACGACGCCGTCGGCAGTGAGCACGCGCGTCGTCGGGTATTCGTCGCCCGCGGCGGAGGCGCTCACCACGTTGTCCATCGCTTCGACCAAATCATAGATGCCGAACGGGATGGCGGTGACGAGAATGACCTTCAGGAACGACCAGTGGAGGCCACCGAGCACGAGGCCCACGACCGGATGCGGCACGGCGAAGCCGAACGTCTGGAACGACGCCTTGAGGCTGTCGGCGCTCATGTCGCCGAAGTGCAGGCCGAGCAGGTTCGAGCCCCACGCAATCAACGTCCCCGCAGCAATCGCGACGAGGCCGGCGGGGATACCGCCGTACTTGATGCCGCCAAACCAGCTCACGAGGATGATCGCGAAGCAGACCACGCCGACCATCGGTGTCATGAACATCTCGAGCGCGGGCTTCATCGAGATGAACGAGATTGAAACGCCCGCAAGCGCGCCGAGCAGCGCCGCCTTCGGCGTGATTTTACGAATGATCGGGGCGAGGAAGCCGCCCGCCATCAGGACGAAGCTCTGGATGAAGACCCAGGTGAGTCCCGCCTGCCAGCCCTTCATCGGATCGCCCGTCGCGAGCTTGACCGGCAGCATGATCACGAGCGTGACGATGAACATGTGCGGCACGCTGATGCCGGACGGGAGGGCGCAAACGTCCGAGCGTCCGGTGCGCTTCGCAAGCCGGTACGCGAGCCACGCGTAGTAAAAGGTGCTCATGCACATCATGAGCCCGGCCGCGGGCAAGATGCGCTGGAATACGAGCTCGTCCGGCATCTGCAAGACGAAGCGCAGGAGCGCGCTCAGGGTCAGCAGGTTGACGAGGATGTTGGTACCGAAGCCGAAGAATGCGTTCCAATCGCCCGGGACCCAAAGCTTCGGTTTAAACGCCATGGTGGTGGTCATGAAACCTTCTCCTTTCGCGTCGCCGCGCGCGGCGACCTCGTTCAAAGCGCCGCGAGCACGCGTGCGGAATCCGACACCCAGCCGAAAATGCCTCCTTGGGCTTTGATCATTGCGAGGCCCATCGCGTGAAATTCAGGGAAATACGAGCCGCAGCAGTCGCCGGGCACGATGCAGCGATAGCCGCGATCGTTCGCTTCCCGCACCGTCGTGTGCACGCAGACTTCGGTCGTGACGCCGCAAACGACGAGAGTCTCGATGTTCTTGTAGGCGAGCATCGGATGCAGATCCGTTGCGAAGAACGCGCCCTTGCCGGGCTTGTCGATCACGGGCTCGCCGTCCTTCGGATAGAGCTCGGGGATGATGTCGTGGCCGGGCTCCCCGCGGACGAGGATGCGCCCCATCGGTCCGCGCGCGCCGATTCGCAGGCTCGGGACGCCGCGTTCGACCTTGGCGCGCGGAGCGTCCGACAGGTCCGGCCGGTGCCCCTCGCGGGTATGAATCACGAGCACGCCTTTGGCGCGCGCGCGCTCGAGCAGCGCCTTGATCGGCTTGATGGTTTTTTGCAGCAGCGACACGTCGTTGCCGAGCGTCTCGCCGAAGCCGCCCGGCTCGAGGAAATCACGCTGCATGTCGATGATGACGAACGCCGTGCGGTCCCAATTGACCGGTATGGCTTCGGGTTCTGCATCGATGAGAACTGTCATCGTCGATTCTCCTTTCGAACCATCCGGCGCCGCCGAACCCGATACTGCCGAGCCTCGAGTTTCCGAGCTCTTTCCCCGCGGTCACGCGGCGAGTTCGGCGGCGAAAATCTGCGGACCGCGCTACTTCAGGATCTGCGCGCCGAGATAGAGAGCGTTACCGGGAACGCCCGAGTTGTCCGTGTGCTGATAGCCGAACGCGAGGCGAGCGCCGTATTGAGCGATGGGGTAACCGATCTGCGCCTCGATCGAGGTATCCATCTTGTCCGTCGCGCGCGCCTTCGCCGATTGAAGGCGAACGAGCGGCTGGAGGTAGCCGGGACCGACCTTGTCCGGCAGGAGGAAGCTCGCGAGTGCAAGATACGAGTACTTGAACGGCTCGTAGTCGCCGCCGTAGCCGTAAAACGCGCCTTCGACGTCGACGGTGCCGGAGCCCGAGAGCTCCTTCTCGAACAGGACGTCGGCGTTGATTTCGCTGTAGTTGTCGACGACGCCGGGCGTCGTAGCAGTGGCGGGTACTGCGGAGCCGTTCTTTTGATATTGAGCGCCGACGCCGATGGCGAGGATGTCTTTCCCGTAATACGTGCTGCTGTGATAGTAGCCGGGCTCGGGGTTCAAGAGGCTCAGGTTGACTCTGGCGGACATGAGCGGGCGTGAGGCCGAGTTCCAAACGTCGAACGCGCTCAAGTAGTACTTGAACAGGCCGCCCTCGAATTGGCCCCACACGGTCGCGCCGTCGTTGCGGCCGTAAGGCCCTTCGTGCGGGCCGATGAAGCCGTGGGACGAGTACGTGCCCGGGTAGTACCAGGGCGCTTCGAACCACGAGCCGCTGAAGTTCGCGCGGTCGGACGGCACGAGCATGCGGCCGCCCCAGATGTGAAACGCGTCGGCGATGTCGAAGCGCGCAATCAGATCGAGGATCGAGAACGTGCCCTGAATGTCGCCGCCCGTGGCGGTCGGGCCGAAGGTGGCCGCGCCGTTGGCGGTGAGTCCGATCTCCTTCGTGACGTTGCCATCGAGATGAATCTCGAAGTCGCCGTCTTCGAAGATGCGATTCATGTTTTTCGGATGCTTGAGACTCTGGAGTCGCGAGCCGATACGGCCCCAGGCGTGCACGTCAATCGGTTTCTTGCCCGGGTCTTCCGCGGCGGGAGCAGGCGGCGGGGGCGCTTCGTCAACGGGCAGTGTCGGTGCCGGGGGGACGGCGGCAGCCGGTGGACCCGCCGGCGGAGGCGGAGCCGGTGGCACGGCGGTCGCGGGTGCTGCCGCGACCGGCGGTGCCGGGGGAGCAGGCTCGGCGGCTGGCGCGGCGGGCGGCGCGGCGGGCGGCGGTGCCGTCTGCGCCGAGGCCGCCACCCCGACGAGGAGCGCCGCGGAGGCGGCTCCACCGGCGGCGACCATCCGGATCCGATCTCGCACTTTGGCTTGGTCAATCATCACTTTCACCATTCATTCAAAAGAAAACCGCGGCGGTCTCACTTCCGTCGCTGCAAGCGCACGCTCGATCGCGGGATGTTCACTGCGGGTTTCGCGCGCACGTCGAAACGAAGATTTTGGAGTCAAAAAGCAACGCGCCGCAAAAGGACCCACGATGTCGACACTCGACGTATGCGCGACATGAGCGCGAAACGCCGCCCCGGAGATGACTCCATGCATGATGCGTCGTGAAGATCTCGCCCGTTCGCCGCTTCGCTCGGTTCAGCGCCGTTGGTTCCTCGCGCTGACTCCGTGCTTGCTCGCGCTCTCCGTTGGTTGCAGCAAAAAGGAAGAGCCCGCGCCCGCCGCCGCGAGCTCCGCCGCAACCGAAGCGAAACCTTCCGCCGCGCCGGCCGGCGCCGGAACGTTAACGGTCGGTTTCATCTACGTCGGTGCGAAGGACGATTACGGCTACAACCAAGCTCACCACGAGGGCGCAGTTGCGGTTTCCAAACTACCGGGTGTGAAGATCCGTGAAGAGGAGAAAGTTCCGGAGACCATGGATGTCCAAAAGACCATGGAGAGCATGATCAACTTGGACGGCGCGAAGCTCCTCTTCCCCACCTCGTTCGGCTACTTCGATCCTCACATCTTGAAGGTCGCCGAGAAGTATCCGGACGTGACGTTCCTTCACTGCGGCGGTCTGTATCAAGAGGGCAAGCATCCGAAGAACGTCGGGAGCTACTTCGGCTACATCGACGAAGCGGAATACGTCGCCGGGATTGTCGCCGGCGGAACCACCAAGACGAACAAGCTCGGCTTCGTGGCCGCGAAGCCGATTCCGCAGGTGCTCCGTAACATCAACTCCTACACACTCGGCGCTCGCTCCGTGAATCCGAAGGTGGAGGTGACCGTCATTTTCACCGGTGACTGGTCGATGCCCATTAAGGAGGCGGAGGCCGCGAACAGTCTGATCGCCCAGGGTGCCGACGTGCTCACCGCCCACGTCGACTCCCCGAAGGTCGTGATTGAAACCGCCGAGAAACATGGCGTGTTCAGCACCGGCTACCACGCGAGCCAGGCAAACCTCGCGCCCAAGGGCTATCTCACCGGCGCGGAGTGGAACTGGGAGAAGGTTTACACCGCATATATCGAAAAGGTGAAGGCCGGTCAGACGCCCGACCACCTCGTGCGCGGCGGCTTCTCGTCCGGGTTCGTCAAGCTCTCACCGTACGGCGCGGCCGTTTCGGATTCGGTCAAAGCGAAGGCGGAGGAAGCAAAGGCGAAACTTACGGCGGGTACTCTCGTCGTGTACGCGGGCCCCATGAAGGACAACGCCGGCAAGGAAATCATCCCCGCGGGCACCCAGCACGCTCAGACCGACATCACGCTCGAGAGCATGAACTACCTGGTCGAAGGCGTGAAAGGAAAGCTCAACTGATCTCTGCGACGGCGCTTCTACGTGAACGGGCGCGAGCGTGAAGCTCGAGGCGTTTCTGATTCCGCTCTTCGCGCTGATCGCGTCGCTCGCGCTCTTCGGCGTGTTCGTCGCGGTGGCGGGCCAGCGACCGCTCGACGTGTACTTCGAGATGTACCGGGGCGCGTTCGGGACGTGGTTCTCCTTTCAGAACACGCTCCAGCGCGCCTGTCCGCTGCTCCTCACCGCGCTCTGCACGGCCCTGCCCGCTCGCGCCGGCCTCATCGTGATCGGCGGTGAAGGTGCGTTCGTCATCGGCGGACTCGGCGCGGCGGCCGCGGGAGTCGCGCTCGCAGGCGCGCCGCGCAGCGTGGTTCTCGCCGGGCTCTTTGCCGGGGGCGCCGCCGCGGGGGCGCTCTGGATCGGGCTTGCCGGTTTCTTGCGCGCGCGCCGCGGCGTGAACGAGACCATCTCGAGCCTGCTCCTCACGTACATCGGCATCGCGCTCTTGAACCATTTCGTGGAGGGGCCGCTGCGCGATCCGGAGAGCCTGAACAAGCCGTCCACGCGCCACATCGGTGAAGCGAACATGGTCGGCTCGATCCCGGGGCTCGACGTGCACTGGGGCCTCGCGGTGGGCGTGCTCGCCTGCGTGGCGGCCTACGTCTTGATGGAACGCACCGTGTTCGGGTTTTCGGCGGCGCTCGTCGGCGGCAACACGCGGGCGGCACGGCTTTCGGGCATCCAAGTCGCGAGCGTCATCCTAACGACGTGCGCGCTCGGCGGCGCGGCCGCGGGCGTCGCAGGCGCGTTCGAGGTCGCGGCGGTGCACGGCCGCGCGAACGCCTCGCTCGTCGCGGGCTACGGCTACGCGGGCGTGCTGGTGTCGTTCCTCGCTCGGCACAATGCGCTCGCCATCATCCCCGTTGCGCTCTTTCTGGGCGGCATCGCGGCGAGCGGCGGCTTGCTCCAGCGGGTCTTCGGCCTGCCGGACGCGACCGTGAACGTGCTTCAGGGCATTTTGTTCGTCGTCCTGATCGCGAGCGACACGCTCTACGGGCGCATCCGCTGGGGCGCACCGAAGGGAGCGCACGCGTGAGCGCGACCCTCGGTTTCTGGGGCATTCCGCTGGCGGTGCTCGGCGGCGCCACCCGCGTGAGCACGCCGTTTCTGTTCGTGAGCCTCGGCGAGTGCATCACCGAACGCAGCGGCCGGGTGAACCTCGGGCTCGAGGGCACGCTCGTGATGGGCGCCATGTCGGCTTACGGCGTCTCGTACCTCACCGGTTCGCCATGGCTCGGCGTGCTCGGCGCGGGCGTCATCGGTTCGCTGCTCGGCGCCCTGCACGGCTTCATCTGCGGCAAACCACGCGTGAACGACATCGCGCTCGGCATCGCGATGATGCTGCTCGGCGTCGGGCTCGCGTTCTTCCTCGGCAAGCCGCTGATCCAGCCGACCGCACCGCGACTCGGAGCGATCCCGTTCGGCTTCTTCTCCGACAACCTGCAGCTCCGCTCCGCGCTCGACGTGAACGTGCTGTTCGTGCTCGGCGTCGCGCTCGCGCCGCTGCTACATTTCGGCTTGAAAAACACGCGTTGGGGCCTGGTGGTGCGCACCGTCGGTGAGAGCGCGGAGGCGGCGCGCGCCCTCGGCTACGACGTGAATCGAGTGCGGCTCCTCGCGACGGCGGCGGGCGGCTTCCTCGCGGGCGTCGGCGGTTCGTTCTTGTCGCTCTACTACCCCGGGAGCTGGAACGAAGGGCTCTCGAGCGGGCAGGGCTTGATGGCCGTCGCGCTCGTCATTTTCGCGCGCTGGAGCCCGCAGCGCTGCTTGTACGCTTCGTTGCTCTTCGGCGGCGCAGGCGCGATCGGGCCCGCGCTGCAATCGGTCGGCATCACCACCGGTTACTACCTGTGGAACGCCGCGCCCTACGTACTCACGCTCGCTATTCTCGTCGCATCGAGCTCGGCGACGCGCGCTTCGGCGGACATGCCCGCCGAGCTCGGCGTCGCCAGGTAGTTTGGGAACACCCGGAAGTCGCCACCATGACTCACGTTGCTGCAGATCCGTATCCCTGGCCCTACGACGGCGCGCTCGAGCCGAAGAACACGGCCCTCGTCATCATCGACATGCAGACCGACTTTTGCGGTAAGGGCGGTTACATCGACGGGCTCGGCTACGACATTTCGGCGACCCGCGCGCCCATCGAGCCGATCCAACGCGTACTCGCCCGCGCCCGCGCCCTCGGCTACCGCGTGATTCACACGCGCGAAGGCCACCGCGCGGATTTGTCGGATCTGCCCGCGAACAAGCTTTGGCGCTCGCGCGTCCTGCAGCACGGCGGCCCGGGCCAGCCGGGCATCGGCGATCCGGGTCCGTGCGGCCGCGTGCTCGTGCGCGGTGAGCCCGGCTGGGAGATCATCCCCGAGCTTGCGCCGAAACCCGGCGAGCCCATCATCGACAAACCCGGCAAAGGTTCGTTCTGCGCGACGGATCTGGACATGCTGCTCCGCCAGAGCGGGATTCGGAACCTGATCCTCACCGGCATCACCACCGACGTCTGCGTCCACACGACGATGCGTGAAGGCAACGACCGCGGCTATGAATGCTTGCTGCTCGGGGACTGCTGCGCGGCGACGGACGCGGGCAACCACGCGGCGGCGCTGAAGATGGTGACGATGCAAAACGGGGTGTTCGGCGCGGTTTCGACGTCGAAAGCGCTGCTCGAGGCTTGGTCGTGAGCGCCGCGGCCGTGGCGGGCGCGCCTGCACGCCTCGGCGTAGACGTGAGCGGCATCGGCGTGAAAGGCCCGCCGCGCATCGAAGTGCGCGCGATGACCAAGAGCTTCGGCGGCAACACTGTGCTCGACCGCGTCTCGCTGACGCTCGAGCCCGGCACCGTGCACGCCTTGCTCGGCGAAAATGGCGCGGGCAAGAGCACGCTCGTCAAATGCCTGATGGGCTTTTACCAGCCGGACGCGGGCGAGCTCGCGGTCGACGGCGAGGTCGTGGCGGTGAAGAGCCCGCGCGACGCGCAGGCGCGCGGCATCGGCATGGTCTACCAGCACTTCACGCTGGTCGAGAACATGACCGTCGCGGAGAACCTGCTCATCGCACGGCGCGAGCTCCCGGCCATCATCGATTGGAAGCACGAGCTCGCCGAGCTCGGCGCCTTCATGCAGCGCATGCCTTTCAAGATCGAGCCGACGCGCCTCGTGCGCAAGCTCGCGGCCGGCGAAAAGCAGAAGCTCGAGATTCTGAAGCAGCTCTACCTCGGGAGCCGCGTCGTGATTTTGGACGAGCCGACGAGCGTGCTCACGCCGGACGAGGCGGACGAGGTGCTCGGGCTCGTGCGCGGCATGGCCGAGCGGGGCGAGCTCAGCGTCCTCATCATCACGCACAAGTTCCGGGAGGTGCTCGCGTTCGCCGACGAGGTGACCATCCTGCGCCGCGGCCAGCACGTCGTGACCGACCGAGTGACGAACCTGACGCCTGAAACGATGGCCGAACTCATGGTCGGCGCCGAGCCGCCGAAGCAGTCGTCGTCGCGTGCCGAACGCGAGCCCGGCGAGCTCGCGCTCGAGCTCATCGGGCTCTCCGCGGACGACGACATCGGCCTGCCGGTGCTCGAAGCGCTCACGCTCGAGGTGCGCGCCGGTGAAATCGTGGGCATCGCAGGCGTGAGCGGCAACGGCCAGGAGGAGCTCGTCGAGGTGCTCGCCGGCCAGCGAGCGCTGCGAGCGGGCGCGGTGCGTGTCGGCCGCCGCCAATATACGTCCACGCGCGAAGAGATCCGCACGCAGCGAGTGCGGCTCTTGCCCGAAGCGCCGCTCAAAAACGCGTGCGTCGCGGGGCTGCCGCTTTCCCACAACATCGCTTTCCGCGACTTCGATCGGCCGCCCTTCACCGTGGCACGCTGGGGCATTCGCTTCAGGGCGCTCAAGCGCCGCGCCGAGGAGGCGATCCGCGCGTTTCGCATCCGCACGCCGGGCGCCCACGCGCCCATCGGCCAGCTTTCGGGCGGTAACGTGCAGCGCGCCGTGCTCGCGCGCGAGCTCGCCGGTGAGGTCGCCGTGCTCATCGCAGCGAACCCCTGCTTCGGCCTCGACTTCGGCGCCGTGGCGGAAATCCGTTCGCGCCTGATCGACGCGCGCAACGCGGGCACGGCCGTGCTCCTGATCAGCGCCGATCTCGAAGAGATCTTCGCGCTGAGCGATCGCATCCTCGTGATGAGTGAGGGCAAAATCGTCCACGAGACGCCGGCGGAGACGGCGGACCTGCGGGAAATCGGCCGCCACATGGCCGGACACGCTTGACGACGCGGCCTCGGAAGCGCGCCGCGCGCCTCACCCGCCTCGTCGCGACCGCGCTGACGCTCGCGACGAGGAAGTCCGGCTGGAAGCCCCTGCGCGACGGCGTCGACCTCTTGCGGTTGGCGGGCGACGACAAGGCGGGGCCGAGCGCCGCACTCTTGCGTTATGCCCCCGGTGCGCGCGTTCCCGCGCACAGACATCCGGGCTTCGAGGTCATTTACGTGCTCGCTGGGGCGCAAAGCGACACGCGCGGCACGTATCCGGCCGGCACGCTGGTCGTCAATCGCGCGGGCGGGAGCCATCACGTTTGGAGCGACGACGGCTGCCTCGTACTCATCGTGTGGGAGCGCCCCATTGAATTCGTTCGCGAGTGAAGCATCCCGCGCGGTCGGGGCAGATTGAGGCGCTGTTACCGAAGGACGCGCGCCCGAAAGAAGTCCGAAACATCGCTCGAGGGAAACCCTGAGCCTGTGACCAGACGACGTCGATCGAGCCCTTCACAGCGACGGGCTCACGGCCAGGCGGTCAGGGAGACAGTCATGAATACTTGGTTGAAAATGACGGTGTCAGTCGGCGCGGCGCTGCTCGGCGCGTGCGAAGGACCGGCCAAAGAAGCCCCGGCACCTACCGCGGCTGCATCGAGCTCGGCTGCGGCCGCGCCGGCCACTGCGGCCCCCGCCCCGGCGGCCAAAGTCGCGGAAACGGGGCCGATCAAGGTCGGCATCCTGCATTCGCTGTCGGGCACCATGGCCATCAGCGAGACCTCGCTGAAAGACGTGGCGTTGATGACGATCGAGAGCATCAACAAGTCCGGAGGCGTGCTCGGTCGCCAGCTTCAGCCGGTCGTGGTCGACCCCGCGTCGAACTGGCCGCTGTTCGCCGAAAAGGCGCGCGAGCTGATCCAGAAGGAAGGCGTCGCCGTCACGTTCGGTTGTTGGACCTCCGTGTCCCGCAAGTCCGTCCTGCCGGTGTTCGAAGAGCTGAACGGCCTGCTCTTCTATCCCGTTCAATACGAAGGTGAAGAGTCGTCTTACAACGTGTTTTACACGGGCGCCGCCCCGAACCAGCAAGCGATTCCGGCCGTCGAATACTTGATGAGCCCGAAGGGCGGCGGCGCGAAGCGCTGGGTGCTCCTCGGCACCGACTACGTGTACCCGCGCACGACGAACAAGATCCTCCGCTACTTCTTGCACGAGAAGGGCGTGAAGGACGACGACATCATGGAGAAGTACACGCCGTTCGGCCACGCCGACTACCAGACGATCGTCGCCGAGGTGAAGAAGTTCGCCGCCGGCAAGCCGACCGCCGTGGTTTCGACCATCAACGGCGACTCCAACGTGCCGTTCTACAAAGAGCTCGCCAATCAGGGCCTCAAAGCTACCGATATCCCCGTGGTCGCGTTCTCCGTCGGTGAAGAGGAGCTCCGCGGCATCGACACGAAGCCGCTCGTGGGCCACCTCGCCGCGTGGAACTACTTCATGTCCATCGACAACCCGGTGAACAAGCAATTCATCGCGGATTGGAAGGCGTACGTGAAGGAGAAGAGCCTGCCGGACGGCGAGAAACGCGTCACGAACGACCCGATGGAGGCGACTTACATCGGGATCAAGATGTGGGCGCAGGCCGTCGAACAGGCGGGCACGACCGACGTGAACGCCGTACGCCAGGCGGTGGGCGGCCAAACGGTCGCGGCCCCGTCGGGATTCAACATCGAGATGGACTACAAGAACCACCACCTCCACAAGCCGGTGTACATCGGCGAAGTGCAGGCGGACGGTCAGTTCAAGGTCGTGTGGAAGACGGACGGCCCGATCCGCGCGATGCCCTGGAGCCCGTTCGTGCCGGAGAGCAAGGCGAAGGTCGCCGATTGGACCTACCCCTGGGTCTGCGGCAACTGCACGGAACCGAAGTACAAGACGGCTTTGACCCCCGTGGCGGAGGCGGCTCCGGTCAAGTGAGCGCCCGGAGCTGAAAGGGACGAATCCATGGCGCGAAGAGGCAGCTTTTGGGCGGTTACCTTCCTGATCGCTCTGGCTTGCCTCTTCGCGCCGTGGTCCGTGCGCGACGCGCGCGCGGCCGGCGACGCGGCGATGGAGATGCGCGACGTCGTCAGCGGGGATTCCGAGAAGGCAGCCGCGGCCCTCGAGCACCTGAAAGCCGCGGCGGATCCCGCGGCATTGCCCGCGCTCCAAGCACTGGACGACGGTGAGCTCGCCGTCGACGCCGCGGGCAACGCATTCATCAAGGGGAAGAGCGGCATCAAACCGGCGTTGCCCGGCGCGCCCGCGCAGCCGAACGGCGCGCTCAAGCCGGTCGATGTGGACAACACGCTGCGTCGCGCGCTGCTGCCCGCGCTCGCTGCGCTCAAGCTCACGTCGCCGGACCGCGACGTGCGGCTCGCCGCGGCCGAGGAGCTCGCGAAGCGCCCCGCGGAGGACGTGGGCCCGCTCGTACGCAAGGCCCTCGCCACGGAGCAGGACACGAAGATCAAGAACGCGCTCAACCTCGCGGTGGCGCAGCTCGACTTGGCAAGCTCGGACCCCGAGCGGCGGCTGCAGGCCGTGGCGCTGATTCGCGCGGCCGGCAACGTGGATTTCAAGGCCGATCTCGAGCGAATGCTCGGCAGATCCGGCAGCCCGCCCACGGAGAAGGATCCGCGCGTGCTCGCCGCCGCGAGCTCGGCGCTCGCCAGCATCGACACACGCGTGATGCTGATGGGCATGGTCGGGAACCTGTTTTACGGCTTGAGCCTCGGCAGCGTGCTGCTGCTCGCCGCACTCGGGCTCGCCATCACCTTCGGCCTGATGCGCGTCATCAACATGGCGCACGGTGAGATGCTCATGATCGGCGCGTACACCACGTACGTCGTCCAGAATTTCTTCCAAAAGAGCCTGCCGCACGCCTTCGACTGGTACATCGTCGCGGCGATCCCGGCGGCGTTCGTCGTCTGCTTCGCCGTGGGCGCCGTGCTCGAGCGGACGGTGATTCAGTTCTTGTACGGGCGCCCGCTCGAGACGCTGCTCGCCACCTGGGGCATCTCGCTCGGTTTGATTCAAACCGTGCGCTTGATCTTCGGCGCGCAGAACGTGACGGTGGCAAACCCGAGCTGGCTCTCGGGCGGCTACGAGCTCTTCCCGGGCGTCGTGCTCACCTACAGCCGCATCGCGGTGATTGTCTTCGCGGTCGTCGTCGTCGCGTTCGTGTGGCTCTGGATGAACAAGACGCCCGTGGGGCTGCGCGTGCGCGCCGTCACGCAAAACCGCGAGATGGCCGCGGCGATGGGCATCGCCACGCGGCGGGTCGATCTCGGGACGTTCGGCCTCGGCTCGGGCATCGCCGGCCTCGGCGGGGTCGCGCTGTCGCAGCTCGGCAACGTCGGCCCCGAGCTCGGCCAGGGCTACATCGTGGACTCGTTCATGGTCGTGGTGCTCGGCGGCGTCGGCAAGATCGTCGGCACCGTCGCCGGCGCACTCGGCCTCGGCATCGTCAACAAGCTGCTCGAGCCGGTTGCCGGCGCCGTGCTCGGAAAAATCGTGATCTTGGGGCTCATCATCCTGTTCATCCAAAAGCGCCCGCAGGGCATCTTCGCGCTCAAGGGACGGGCGGCGGAGGTATGACCGGCATGCTCGCCACGCTCCGCCGCATGCACACGTCGCGCGGCTGGCTCGCCGTCGCGGTCACCGCGCTCGTCGGCCTCGTGCTGATTCCGCTCCTGCACAGCGCGCTGCCACCGGCGTCGCCGCTCGCCGTTTCGGACCGCCTGATCGCGCTGCTCGGCAAATTTTGCTGCTACGCGCTCACCGCCGTCGCGCTCGATCTGATCTGGGGCTTCACGGGCATGCTGAGCCTCGGCCACGGCGTGTTCTTCGCGCTCGGCGGCTACGCCATGGGCATGTACCTCATGCTCGCGATCGGCAAGCAGGGCGTCTACCGCAGCAACCTGCCGGACTTCATGGTGTTTTTGGATTGGAAGGAGCTCCCCTGGTTTTGGCACGGGTTTCATAACTTCTTCTTCGCCGTCTTCGCGGCGCTCTGGGTGCCGGGGCTGCTCGCTTACGTGTTCGGCTACTTCGCGTTCCGTTCGCGCATTCGCGGCGTCTACTTCTCGATCATCACGCAGGCCCTCACTTATGCGCTGATGTTGCTCTTCTTCCGCAACGACACCGGCTTCGGCGGCAACAACGGCCTCACGGATTTCAAGCAGATCTACGGCTGGCCGCTCGCCCTCGCCGCGACCAAGCGCATGCTGTACGTGATCACGGCCGCGGCGCTGCTCGTGTCGTACTTGCTCTGCCGCTACATCGTCACGGGCAAGGCGGGCCGCGTGCTCCGTGCCGTCCGCGACTCGGAGAGCCGCGTCATGTTTCTCGGCTACGATCCGCGCAAGTACAAACTCTTCGCGTGGACGTTCTCGGCCGTGCTGTGCGGGCTCGCCGGGGCGCTTTACGTCCCCCAAGTCGGCATCATCAACCCGAGCGAGCTGCAGCCCTCGAACTCGATCGAAATGGCGATTTGGGCGGCTGTCGGCGGGCGCGGCACGCTCGTCGGCGCCGCGCTGGGCGCCTTCGTCGTGAACGGCGCGAAGAGCTGGTTCACGGTCGCGCTGCCGGAGCTCTGGCTCTTCGTGCTGGGCGCGCTCTTCATCGTGGTCACGCTGTTTTTGCCCGACGGGTTGGTCGGAGCGGCAGCGAGGCTCTTCGAAAAACGCGCGCCGAAGCCGGCCGCCCCGGCGGGAAAGAGCGCATGACCGTCTCCGCACCCACGAGCACCCTGCCCGAGTCAAGCGAGGACCGCCCGACCGCCGAGCCACCCACGATACCGGTCGCGCCGGATTCGGAGCGGCGCAAGCGAGCGCGCCGCACCCGCGCCGTCAGCGAAGAGCGCCTGATGGCGCTCGTGCAGGGACGCAAAGCGGTGCTCTGCGTCGACAACGTGAGCGTGAGCTTCGACGGCTTCAAAGCGCTGAACGCGCTCACGCTGATTCTCGACGCCGGCGAGCTCCGCTGCATCATCGGCCCGAACGGAGCCGGCAAAACGACGCTGATGGACTGCATCACGGGCAAGACGCGCCCGGACGAAGGCAGCGTTTACCTCGTCGGTCACGGCGAGGATCTCATCGGCCTCTCCGAGTACGAAATCGCCGAGCTCGGGATTTGCCGGAAATTCCAGCGACCGACGGTGTTCCAGGGCCACAGTGTGTTCGAGAATCTCGAGCTCGCGCTCGCGGGCAATCGCTCGGTGTGGCGCTCGCTCTTCGGGCGGCTCTCCAAAGAAGACGCCACGACCATCGAGGCGACGCTCGAGACCATCGGGCTGACGGCGTCGCGCGATCGTCCCGCCGGAACGCTTTCGCACGGCCAAAAGCAGTGGCTCGAAATCGGCATGCTGCTCGCGCAGAAGCCGCGCGTGCTTTTGGTGGACGAGCCCATCGCCGGAATGACGCACGCCGAGACCGAACGCACCGCGGAGCTCCTCGTTTCGCTCGCGGGCGAGCGCACGGTGGTCGTGGTCGAGCACGACATGGAGTTCGTGCGCAACATCGCGAACAAAGTCACCGTGCTGCACGAGGGCAGCGTGCTCGCCGAAGGCAGCCTCGACGAGGTGCAGGCGAACCCGAAAGTCGTCGAGGTGTATCTCGGAGCCGGCCATGCTTAGCGTCGAAGGATTGAATCAGGGTTACGGCGGCAGCCAAATCCTCTGGAACATGACGCTCGACGTGCCGGAGGGCTCCTGCACTTGCGTCATGGGCCGCAACGGCGTCGGCAAGACGACACTGCTTCGCTCGATCATGGGCGCCGCAAAAATCTGGAACGGGAAGATCACGTTCGCCGGCAAGGAGCTCACCGGCACGCCGCCCGAAGGCCGCGCCCGGAGCGGCATCGGCTACGTCCCGCAAGGCCGCGAGATCTTTCCGCAGCTGACCGTGGGTGAAAACCTGGAGCTCGGCGTCGTCGCGAACAGCAAGCGCTCGAAGCTGCCCGAGCGCGTGTTCGAGCTCTTCCCGGTGCTCAAGTCCATGCTGCACCGGCGCGGTGGGGATCTCTCGGGCGGCCAGCAGCAGCAGCTCGCCATCGGGCGGGCGCTCGCGCTCGCGCCGAAGCTCTTGATTTTGGACGAGCCGACCGAGGGGATCCAGCCGAACATCGTGAGCGAGATCGGGGACATTCTCGTGCGCCTGAACCGCGACGAGGGGCTCACGCTCTTGCTCGTGGAGCAAAAGCTCGCGTTCGCGCGGCGCGTGGCGTCGCGCTTCTGCATCATGGACCGCGGGCGCTCGGTCGCGACCGGCGTCATGAGCGAGCTCACCGACGAGCTCGTGAGCCGGCACCTGACCGTTTAGTTGCGCGCGCCGTTCACTCGGACGGAGCCGTCTCGCTCAAAATCCCTTGCTTGACGATGAAGTCGACGACTCGCTCGAGTCCGTCGCCGGTCTTCAGATTCGTGAAGACGAAGGGCCGCTCGCCGCGCATCTTGGTCGCGTCGCGCCGCATCACTTCGAGCGAGGCGCCGACGTGCGGCGCGAGATCGGTCTTGTTGATGATCAAAAGATCGCTCTTGGTAATGCCGGGGCCGCCTTTGCGCGGGATCTTGTCGCCGGCGGCGACGTCGATCACGTAGAGCGTGAGATCGGAGAGCTCGGGGCTGAAGGTCGCCGCGAGGTTGTCGCCACCGCTCTCGATGATGACGAGATCGAGCGGTCCGTGGCGCGTCATGAGCTGGTCGACGGCCTCGAGATTTGCCGAAGCGTCCTCACGAATGGCGGTGTGAGGGCAGCCGCCCGTCTCGACGCCGAGCACGCGATCCTCGGTGAGGGCGCCGCTCCGGATGAGAAAATCGGCGTCTTCGCGCGTGTAGATGTCGTTCGTGACGACGGCCATGCGAAAGCGGTCGCGCATCGCTTTGCAGAGCGAGTCGACCAGCGCCGTCTTGCCGGATCCGACGGGGCCGCCGACGCCGACGCGCAGAGTTTCTTGAGAGGGCGTGCTCATGGTTCCTCAGGATTTGAAAAGACGCGAGTACTGGGTTTCATGCAGGGCGCTCGCGAGCGCGAGGCCGGGGAGCGTGGCGCCGATGTCCGCGTCGGGGAGCGCGTCCGCGGCGGCACACGCCGCCGGCACGAGCGCGCCGAGCCGAGCAAGCACCCGCTGCGCCGCGAGCTGCCCGAACGGCATCAAGCGCGCGAGCGCTCCGGCCTGATTTTCGGCCCAAGCGAACGCAAAGGCCGGCGCGAGCGCCCCGGACGGCACGGAAAACCGCGCCCCCGCGAGCGCGAACATCCCCACGTGCGTCACGTTAGCTCGACGAAACCAGGGTCCCGCCTCCGTGACGCCCTGATCGGCAAGTAAGCGCGCGAGCGCACGGCCGAGCTGCTGCTCTTCGGCGCGCCGCTCGCTCGTTTCACGCGAGGCGAGCAGGAGCCACGACCAGCGCTCGGCCGCCGCGTCGTCGCCGCATGCGAACGCCGACTGCAAGCGCGCGAGCAGCGGCAGCTCGAGGCGCGCGAGCCCGTGCGCGAGGACGCCGGACAAGAACTCGAACGCCGTCGCCTCGTCACGAATGAAGCCGAGCTCGACGGCGGCCTCGAGGCCTTGCGAGTACGCGAACGCGCCGATGGGCAACGCGGGGCTCGCGAGCTGCAGCACGCGCAGCAAACCAGGCGTCGTGAGCTCGCTCAACGCTCCCTCGAGTCGTGTGAATGCGCGTGGTCGTGTGAATGCGCGTGGTCGTGTGAGTGCGCGTGGTCGTGATGACCGCCCTTGCCGTAGGCGCCGCCTTCGGGGAAAAAAGCGGCTTCTTCGCACGCAACCTCGACGCCCAGGCGGCGCACCATGTCGTCGAGCACGTGGTCGTGCCGGTACTTCACGCACCCCGGCGCGATGGCCAGCGCGACGTGGCGGTTACCGAGGTGGTAGGCGACGCGGGCGAGGAGCAGCATGTCGGAGGTGCGCGCGACGCTCAGCGTTTCAGCGGCGGCGCGCACGAGCACCTGGGTGCCCGCGTTCGTCTCGAGCACGTCGCCGTCGTTGAGCACGCTACCGCGTGGCAACTGCACTGCGAGCTCTCCCCCGCCCTCGAGCGTCGCCAAGAAGCGATGCTTTTGCCGCGCGTCGTAATCGAGCACGAGCACGCCGTCCGTGCGGGACGGTGCCGTAGACAGCTGAAAAGCGCGCAGCATGGTCAGAACAAGAAGTAACGCTGCGCGAGCGGCAGCGACTTGACGGGCTCGCACGTGAGGAGGGCGCCGTCGGCGCGCACCTCGTACGTCTGCGGGTCGACTTCGATTTTCGGCAGGGTCGCGTTGTGAACCATGTCGCGCTTGGTCACGCTGCGTGTCCCTTTTACCGCGACGGCCCGCTTCTGCAGCCGCAGCTTTTCGGGCACGCCGCCGTCGAGCGCGGCCTGCGAGACGAAAGTGACGCTGGTCGTCGCGAGCGCCCCGCCGACGGCACCGAACATGTACCGGTAGTGCACGGGTTGCGGCGTCGGGATCGACGCGTTCGGGTCGCCCATGGGGGCCGCGACGATACTGCCGCTCTTGATGATCATAGCCGGCTTCACGCCGAAAAATGCCGGGGCGAAGAGCACGATGTCCGCGAGCTTGCCGACTTCGATCGAGCCGACCTCGTGCGCGATGCCGTGCGCGATGGCGGGATTGAGCGTGTACTTCGCGAGGTAGCGGCGCACGCGGAAATTGTCGTGCTCCTTCGGATCCTCGGGCAGGCTGCCGCGCTGGATTTTCATCTTGTGCGCGGTCTGCCAGGTGCGGATGCCGACTTCGCCCACGCGGCCCATGGCCTGCGAGTCGGACGAAATCATGCTGAACGCTCCGAGATCGTGGAGGATGTCTTCGGCCGCGATGGTTTCGCGGCGAATGCGCGACTCGGCGAAGGCGACGTCCTCGGGGATGCTCGGGTCGAGGTGGTGGCAGACCATGAGCATGTCGAGGTGCTCGTCGATCGTGTTCACCGTGTAGGGGCGCGTGGGGTTGGTCGACGAAGGGAGCACGTTCGGCTCGCCACACGCGCGGATGATGTCCGGCGCGTGACCGCCGCCCGCGCCCTCGGTGTGATAGGCGTGGATCGTGCGGCCCTTGAACGCGGCGAACGTGTCCTCGACGAAGCCGGATTCGTTCAGCGTGTCGGTGTGGATCGCGACCTGAACGTCGAAACGCTCCGCGACGTCGAGGCAGCAGTCGATGGCGGCAGGCGTCGTGCCCCAATCTTCGTGCAGCTTGAGGCCGAGGGCGCCGGCCGCGATTTGCTCTTCGAGCGCGCGCGGAAGGCTGGCGTTGCCCTTGCCGAGAAAGCCGAGGTTCATCGGCAACCCGTCGGCGGCCTTGAGCATCTGCGCGAGGTGAAACGGGCCCGGTGTGCAGGTCGTCGCGTTGGTGCCCGCCGCGGGTCCCGTGCCGCCGCCGATCATGGTCGTGACGCCGCTCATGAGCGCGTCTTCGATCTGCTGCGGGCAGATGAAGTGGATGTGCGAGTCGATGCCGCCGGGCACCGCGATGAGTCCCTCGCCCGCGATGACCTCGGTGCCCGGGCCGATCACGATGTCGACGCCGGGCTGGACGTCGGGATTGCCGCCCTTGCCGATGGCGTGAATACGGCCGTGCTTGAGGCCGATGTCCGCCTTCACGATGCCCCAGTGATCGACGATGAGCGCGTTCGTGATGATGGTGTCGACGGCTTCGGCGCTGTCCCGTTGGCTCTGGCCCATGCCGTCGCGGATGACTTTGCCGCCGCCGAACTTCACCTCCTCGCCGTAGGTGGTGAGGTCGCGTTCGACGGCGATGACGAGCTCGGTATCGGCGAGGCGCACGCGATCACCGACGGTCGGCCCGTACATGGCGGCGTAGCCCGCACGATCGATGCGCGTCACGACTCACCCCCGAGCGGTCCGCTCACGCGCGCTTGAAAGCCGTAGACGACGCGCGCCCCGGCGAAAGCCACGAGCTCGACTTCGCGTTCCTGGCCGGGCTCGAAGCGCACGGCCGTTCCCGCGGCGATGTTCAGGCGGTAGCCGCGCGTCGCTTCGCGCTCGAACGCAAGCGCGCGGTTCGTCTCGTAAAAGTGATAGTGCGAACCCACCTGAATCGGCCGATCCCCCGTGTTCGACACGCGCACGCGCAACGTCGCACGCCCGACATTGAGCTCGATTTCGCCAGGTTGAATGAAAAGCTCACCAGGAATCATCGAAATCTTTCTTTGAGCGAGTCTTGGACCCTAAATCAAGGCATCTGTCGAACTGCTGACACCGAGTCGAGCTGGGAGTCTTGGAAGAACAGATCACGATCGTCACGAGCGGAGACGCGCCCCGCGAGAGCCGGCGAGGCCGGCGCATTGCTGCTCGTCGGTCGCGAGCAACGCGCAGCCCACAAGCGCAGCGTGGCCGAACGAAGCATGGCTTCAAGCGGCAAAGGCTCAGGTTGTTGCCCGGGCGTCTCATCACTGAATAGGCGAATGCACCGTGACTAGCTTCGTGCCATCCGGGAACGTCGCTTCGGTTTGGACCTCGAGGATCATTTCGGGGACGCCTTCCATCACGTCCTCGCGCTTGAGCAGCGTCGCGCCGTAGCTCATGAGCTCGGCGACGGTGCGGCCGTCGCGCGCGCCTTCGAGGATCGCGGCGGTGATGTAGGCGATGGCCTCGGGATAGTTGAGCTTCACGCCGCGTGCCTTGCGCCGTTCGGCGAGCAGCGCGGCGGTGAAGATCAAGAGTTTGTCTTTTTCACGGGGAGAGAGCTCCATGGCGTTCCTCAGGTGACCCAAATCCGCGGCGAGCACGCCGCTTTTCCGAGCGAAACCTCACGCGCGACGGCCCACGCGCGAGCGAGCACCGCGCGGGCCCGCGCCGCGCTCGAGCCGAGAAAGCGACACACGCACGCCTCGGCGACGTTCGTCACCGCGAAGAGGTCGGCGGCGTCCGGCGTTCGGATCGCGTCGCGCAGCGCCCCCGTGAGCCCGGGCGGCGCGCCGACGGCGACGAAACAGCCGTACACCGTGCGCCCACCCCAACCAAAACACGACCGTTGCAGCGCGCCGCCGCCCTCGGTGAGCAGCCGATCGGCGAGCACCGGCCGCCCTGCGAGCTCGAGCGTGAAGCGCTGATCGAGCCTCCCGCTCGCGAACTCGTCGCCCGACGCCGGACGGCCGAGGCAGCTGATTTCCCAGCCGAGAAACACGGCGCCCGGCTCGAGTGCGACGTCCGTGCTGACCCGCGCGTCGGCGCCCCCGAACGCGATCGTCTCCTGTGGCAGCCACTCGAGCACGCCGGTCGCGCGCACGCGGAGGCGATTGCGTACGAGCGCGGTGGCACCGGCGCTGCGGTAGAGCTTCGTCGCCGCGGGCGTCGTGACGAGCGCCGAGGCTGCACTCGCGACGTCGATGACGAGCTCGAGCTCGTCGCCGCCGACGACGCCGCCCGGAGGGTGCAACACGTAAACGTGGCACGCGCCGTCCGCCTCGGGATGAAACGGCCGCTGCACGACGAGCGGACCGACATGTTCGCGCCGCGCGATGATGGTGCGCGCGCCTCGCCGCTCGAGCCCGAGCGCGAGCCGTCCTCGCCAGCCCGCCGTGAGCGAGGAGCGGGGCTCGAGGGCATCCATCCATCGCTCGAGTACGACGAGGCGGGCCCTGAATCAACGGGCGAAACACGGTCGACCGCGGCTCTGCGCCGACCGGATTGCGACGAAACTCGGCGGACACGCGCCGGTGCGCGCGCCGGAAAATCAGGGGACGGCGAGCGACGGCGGGATCAGCAGCGTGAAGGCGCCGGGGTTGCCTGACATGTCGTCGCTGTAGGTCTCCGCGACCTGGACTGCCGCGACGGCGGTAGCCGCCGAAACCGCCGGAGCGCCGTTCGATTTCACGTAGGCGTAGGCGCGAATCAGCGCTTGAGGCACGGCGACCGGGCCGTTCACGGTGTTGGCGGTGATGGTGCCTTGATACGAAATGGGCAGGTCGAGATCGAGCTCGCCGAGCGCGTTCTGGTCGTTCGGCAGCACGAAAGCGGGTCGCACGTACCAGCCGTAGTTCGTGCTCGGATCGGGCTCGACCCTGAGCGCGTACGTCCCGTCGCCCGCCGCGAACGAGAACGTCCCGTTCGAATCGACGACGCCCGCGCTCGTGGCGGGGATGGGTGCGACCGAACCGTCGCCGACGTTGAGGACGTTCGCGTCGATGAGGAGCGGCGACGCCGCGAGACTCACGGTCGCCCCCACGGCGGGGGCACCGCCGTAAACCAACGCCGTTCCCTGATACGGCGGCGGCGGCTGGAACTCGATGAGTTTGCCGGCTTGCTTGCCGGTCTGCGGGTCCACCGCCGTGCCGACCACCCAATCCGCTTCGACGATGCCGAGGCACGAGCCCTGCGAGCAACCGGCTTTGGCTGCCCCCGACACGTGGTAGTGCCCTGGCAAGAGCTCGACCGCGCCGATGCCGTCCATCCCGACATCGACGCTGCGGGAAAACGAGGTCGAAATCCCCGTGATGCCGTCGATCGAGGTCGCGCGCAAGACGATGCTCGCCGCCACCGGCGTGCCGTCCGACGCGAGCGCCGTCTGGAACTCGACGTAAACGGGAGCGGGCGGCAGCGCGGGCTGCACGATCTGCGCCGGGGCGTTCTTGTGATCGGCGCCGACGAGCGCGCCGTCGAGCTGGGCCAGGATCGTCGGAGCTGTGTAAGGAGTCTCGGGATTGCGCGGATCGAGGTTCGGCGGCGTGAGTCGCAGGACGTCTGCGCCGACCTCGACCGCGGTCGGCTGGGAATTGCCGTCGACGAACTCCAGCGGCGGCGAGTAGACGAGCGTCGTTTCGTAGGTGACCGAGGTGTCACCGAGAATGGGCGGAGTCTTCAGCTTGCCGTCGAGCGACGCCGTGGCGGAGAGCACGCGACCGGTGCTCGGCTCGACCAAATCGAGCGTCCAACCGTTGAGCGGATCCGTGAAGAGGTAGTCGGCCGCCGCTGCTTCGTCCGAGTACGAGTCCCTGAGCGGCCACTTCACGTCGACGATGAGTTTCGAAGGTGGCGGTAAACCGAAGGTAACGCCCGAGACCACAGGCTTATTCAGATAAAGCTGCGGCGGCACCTGACAGTCGGGGTCGTAGATCATCCCAGGCAGCAAGTCGTAGGGCGCGACGTAAACGTCGTATTGACCCGGCGGCAGCGCCGTCACCTCGAACGTGTAGCCCGGCAGGAGCGAGGAACGGTAGACATCCGCGGGGACACCCGTGATCCGTTCGCTCGGCGTGAACGTGATGTCGACAGGGATGTAGTCGGCCTCCGCCACGCCCGTGGCGATGCCTTCGGGCACCGTGAAAGACGGGGTGCAGTTGGGGCCCAGGTCGATACTCACGTTGCCCGTGACGTCGATCCCCGGATCGAGAGCAACGTCGAAGCCCCCGCCGCTCGCAGGCAGCGAATCATGCTGACTCTCGAAGCTCTTGTAATAGGTGAGGCTCGTGACTCCACTCAACGTGGGCGGCGGAGTGACCGTGACGAGCAGCGCCGTGAGTGCTCCGTCGGAGCCGAGGCAAACGCCGTCGGGACTGCAGCGAGCACCGAAACACTCGGCGTCGGTCTTGCAACGATTCTGGGCAATGTCGCTGCGGGCGAGCTCCGCCCCCGAGAGCGAGCAACCCGCGAGCTCGAGCGCAAGGAGGAGGAGCGGAAGCTTCGGGGCGGCCCTCATTGGACCGCATCGTTCGTGCTCGAAATGTCCGGACAGGACGAGAGCGGAACGATGCCCTTCGGGTCATTGACGTCGGCGATCCAACTCACGGCGGCGAGATCCGTCGGGCTTCCGATTTGTTCGCTCGTCACCGCGTCCCAACCCTTTTGGTGAAGCACGATGACGGTGATGATGTGACACGACGGGGGAGCATCGGCCTGCCCGAGCTGCAGCGCCGGCAAATCGACACGCCAGGTTATGGGACGCACCTGGTCGAAGGTGTATGGCGTGAGCGGGCCGTGGTGATCGACGCGTTGGCCCCCATGTTTGTAATCGACGTAGAGCGCCGTGATGATTCCGTCGTCCGGCAGGTCCTCCGACTGCACCTCGAAGCTCACCTGCAGCACGTTGGGCGCCTGGTTCATGATGTGCAGGACGCTGCGCGGATCGGGAGAAATGCTCCCCTGCCGGACGAAGACGGGCGTCTTCGTCGGGGAGCCGTACTCGGGCGCGTCCGGCACGATACACCCGGTTATAGTGAGTGAAGCGAGACAGAGCATCCAGCGCGAGTACTGCGACAGCCGTGCCACGCCGACTAAATGCCCGCGAACGCCGATCCTGATTAGCTCGAGGTGTGACAACCCTGTCCTAGTCCAAAGCCCACGACCACCCGACACCTTTACCTCAAAATAGCCGGAGCGACCGCTGTCCTCGCTCAGGTCCGGCCGCGCCCACCGCGCCAACGGGTCTCGGCGTATTCGGCGCCCAGGGCGAGCTGAAGCAAACTTTGAACGGACGGGCTCTCGGCGGTGAGCCGCGCGAGCCCGCCCGGGACGCCGAGCATGCCCGCGTCGAGGCGATCTTCAACGGCGACTTCGCCGACGGCGACCCCGAAGTGGCCCGACGCGAACAGACCAGCTCGCCGGATTGCGACACGCGCTTGGAGGAGTGCCTGGTCGTAATCGAGGGCGTCAACGTCGTTGCACAGCTCTCGCAAGCGGCGTTGGGGGCGGGCAGGAATGCTCTCCCACAACATCTCTGCGAGGTTCAAGGCAGGCCCGATGCCGCTCGCGTCGGGACGTGACGGGCCGAACGCAAAGCCGAGCGCGCGGAGCACCGACCGCGCCTGCGCCTCCGGTAAGCCGAAGAGCATGACGAGGTGCGGCGCCGATGCAGCGAGCATGGCGCCCAGGTGAAAGAAGAGTTCGGGCGTCTCGCGCGTCACGTCGCCCGAAAGCACGACGGAAGGCGTCGCAAGCAAGGCCACGCCGATGGTGATGGGGCCGGCGGTGCGGCGCTGGTAAAGCGGGGTGCGCGTCGTGCCGAGCACGCGAGCGGTGCCGCCGTACACGCGACCGAGCGGCGTCGGCGCGTTCGACATCACCCGCTCGAGGCCGGTGATGCCGTAGGCGCCCGGATCGCGCCGGAAGAGGTGCCCCGCGGTCTCCCAGACGAGCGCGAGCGCTTCGAGCGTCGGACTCTGGGTTTCGCGGAAGAGCAGCGCGCGCACCGCTTCCGGCTGTGCTTCGAGCTCGTCGAGCGACGGCGGCTCGCCCGGGGATTCACCGCGCACGATCGCAAGCACGTGCTCCACCGCGCTCGCGTACGCCGGGTTGCGGTCCTCACGCGCCGCTCGCGCGAGTTCCGCGAAGAGCTCGCGCTTGGCGGGCGCGAGCAAGGCGAGCCGGCGATAAATCGCGACGCGATCGTGAACCCGCGAGGCGTCACCCTCGAGCATGGCGAGGAGCTCGTAGCCCGCCGCCTCGTCGCCGTCGGCGAGGGCGACGTGCAGGCGCACTTCCTCCGCGGAGCTGCCGGCGAACGTGCCGGAGAGCTGCTGCTTGCGGGGACTCGGCGGTTTGCCGCCGAGCGACGAGATGGGCAGCGGGGAATCCGTCGCCGAGAGGACCGGGGGCGCCACGGGCGGGGGTGCCACGGGCGGCGGTGCGGCCGGGGGCTCGGGTGCGGTTTCGATGCGCGGCGCCTGCAAGCGTGCGGTCGTGACCAGCGGAATCGGCAGTGCCTTGCGCTCGTCTTCGTCCTGCTCGATGACGACGTGCTCGCGGACGGGCCCTTCGTCGTCGAATAGGTCCAGGGCGGCGCTCTGCGAGAGCTCGCCGACCTCGAGCTCGGGCGCCGGCGCCGTTCGACTCGCGAGCTCGGCGCGCACCCGCTCGAGTGCCGCGCGGGCGGCTGCCTGCGTCTCGGGATCGGCGGCGGCGAGCTCGAGATACGCGCGCGAGCGTTCGAAGGCACCCGCGCGCCGCGCGGCTTCGCCCGCGAGCAGCGCCGCACGGGCACGCGAGCGCATGCCGGAGAGCTCGCTCGCCAGCGCGAAATCGAAGCGCTCGAGCGATTCCTCCGCGCGTCCGAGCGCGGAAAGGCGTTCGGCGATGCCGAGCGCGAGGAGCGGCCGCAGGCCGCGCGCCTCCACTTCGTGCTCGAGCTCGGCGAGTCCGCCGCCGCGACGCTCGACGCGATCGAGCGCTTCGGCCAAGAGAAAGCTGCGCAGCTCGGCCAGGTCCGGCGCGAGGTCCGAGGGGATCCGCTCGAGCTCGGCGATGGCGCGCTCCGCCTCTTCGGGCGTCCCGGCGCCGCGCGCGAGATACTCGAGCTTGCGCGCGAGGAGCTGAGCCTCGACGAGGTCGGGGGCAAGCCGCGCCGCGCGCACGGCCCGCGCGAGCGCGCTTTCGCGGTTACCCGCGGCGAGACCGGCACGCGCGGCTTCGACGAGAAGGCGCGCGCGCTCCTCGGCGGGCTTGTTCGAGAGCGACGCGAGCTCGTCGAGCGCGTCGGCGAGCCCGACCGGGTTTTCACGGCGGCGTTCGATTTCGACGCCGAGCTCGAGCAGCTTCACGCGCTCGACCCACGCGCCCATGCCCTCGAGCGTGCGGTGCGCGCCTTCGACGTCACCGCCGGCGAGGTAAGCCTGGCAAGCGCGGCGCGCGAGTTCGGCGCCCTCACTGCGATCGGTCGTCAGCGCGCTGGCGCGCAAGAAGAGCGGCGCGGCCGCGAGCGGATCGCCGAGCCGTTCGTCCAAGTCGGCGAGCACGCCCAAGACGCTCAGGTGATCGCCCGTGGCCGCGACGAGCGCCTCGAGCTCGGCGCGCGCTTCGTCGGGCCGCGCGAGCTGCTGCTCGAGCACCGTCGCGCGGCGCAGCCGCAAACGCCGTACGTCGTCGACGCGGCCCGCGCTGCCGGCCTGCCGCTCGAGCAGCCGCGCCAGTCCCTCGTAGTCGCCCTGCCGTTGGGCGTCGCGCTCGAGTGCGACGAGCGCGTCCGGGTCGTTCGGGCTCTTGTTCGCGAGCGCGCTGAAGCGCAGGAGCGCTGCTGGTTCGTCGCCGAGCGCCTCGAGCAGGGGCGCGAGCTCCCGCAGCCAGGCGACCTCCTGGGCGGGATCGGCCTGCGTGTCGATCAAGCGCGCGAGCGCCTGCGCCTGCCGCCCGCGCTCTCCGGCTTGGCGCGCGAGCGTCACCGTGTCCCCGAGCAGGTCGGGATGATCGGGCGCACGCTCGAGCGCGGCGGCCAGCACGGAGAGCGCCTCTTCGGTCCGACCACGGGCGCCGAGCAATGCGGCGAGCTCGGTCCCGACGCGTGCCACGCCCTCGCGCGCGAGCTCGCTGCGGTCGAGCTCTGCGCGCAGCAGCGCCTCGAGCTCGTCGCGGCGCCCCGCGCGGGCGTAGAGCGCGGCGCTCTGCTCGAAAAGCACGGTGCGCTGCGCTGCGTCGATATCGACCAGGCCCTTCGCGCGAGCGAGCGCCTCGAGCGCCCGTGGGACGTCCCCTGCTCGCTCCGCCGCGTGCACGAGGTCCATCACGAGCGTGAAGCGCCCGCGATCGGGCATGGCGTCCACGGCGAGCGCGATGAGCTCGGGGTCGCCCGTCGCGCGAGCCGCGGCTTCAGCGCGCGCGAGTAGCGCCGTGTCCTCCGGCTCGCGCCCCGCGGCGAGGACGAGCAGGCGTGCGGACTTCGCGGCGTCGCCGCGCGCGGTGGCGATCGCCGCGCCGAGGGCCAAAAGCTGCCTACCGGCGCTCGCGAAGCGCTGCGCGCCGAGCTCCACGAGCTTATCGACGAGCGCCTCGGCGCGCGGCCCGCGCGCAATCGTCTCGGCGTACGGCTCGAGCTCGGCGAAGCGCTCGAGATCGCCGGCGGTGATCGCCGCGCGTTCGACCGCTTCGGCCGCGAGCGTCGCGTCGTCGAACGTCGTGAGCGCGGAGCGCGCCACCTCGATCGCGACGCGCGCGCCGTCCGGTCCCTCGACGCGCGCGAGCACGGCGCGCGACGCCCGCCGGAAGCGCAGCTCCGCGGCGTCGCGTTCGTCGGGTTGATCACGCACGAGATCGGCCATCGCGAGCGAGAGCTGCGTCACGAGGTCGACGTCGACGCGTACCGCGAGCGCGCGCAGCAGCATCTCGACGCGCTGGCGCCGGCCTTCTTCGCTTTCACCCGCGAAAACGGCGGCGCGCCTGAGCCAGGCGGCGCCGAGCTCGGGGTGCTTCGTGCGTTCCGCGACGCGCTCGATCGCGTGAACCATTTCGCCGCGCAGATCACCGCGCTCGGCGAGACGCGCGAGCGTCACGAAGACGACGCCCTCGGAAGGCACTGCCTCGAACGCGCCGACCGCGTGGCGGAGCGCGCGAGCCAAGAGCCCGCGGCGCTCGAACTGCCGAGCAGCGCGGTAGCGAACGGCTCGCTCGCCGAAGCAGCCGAGGGCGTTCGTCGCCAAGCGATCGTACAGATGATCGAGCGCGTCGAGCTCACCCTCGCCGGCCGAGCGCTCGGCGATCGCGATCGCGTCGCTGCGCGCGGGATCGATCTCGAGCGTGCGGCGCGCATAGAAAAATGCTTCGGGTGCGCGCGCTCCGCCGAGGGCGATCGCGGCGGCGAGGCCGTAATAGCGCGCCGCCTCGGGCGTTTCGCCGCGGCGGCGCGCGTGCTCGACGAGCCGATCGAGCGCGTGCGCCTCACCCGCGAACGCGAGCAGATCGCTCGCCAGATTCTCGGCGCCGTGCTCGACGTCGATCGCCGCCGCGCGTTCCCACGCGCGCTGCGCTCCCACCTGATCGCCCGCCAGATCCCAGAGCGCCGCGCCGAGCTCACGCCAAGCCCGCACGGTCCCTCGCTGATCCGCTTCCGCGAGCCCGCTCAGCGTCTCCGCGCGTGCCTGGAGCAGGGCGATCTCGCCGTCGGAGGTGCGGGTCGGCAGCGCGCTGTCGATCTCGGGCAGCACCTCGGCCGGCGTCGCGCCCTCGGTGAGCGAGCGGCTGAGCGCGCGAGCCGCGCCGTCCGCATCGCCCGAAAGCTTGCGGCGGCGCGCGAGGTCGAGCAGCACCTGGCCGCGCTCGGTGCCGAGCGAGCCCGTCGCGAGCCAGCGCTCCATGACCGCGATGCCGAGCCCGCGCTCCCCCACCCGATCGGCGACGGCGAGCGCGGCCGCGCGCAGCACGGGGTCGCGCGGACCGAGCACGTCGAGCGCGCGGCGGGCGAGCGCCGCGGCGCGTCCGGGCGCGAGCCGCGACAGCTTTTCGATCGCCTCCGCGATGGTCGGCGCGGCCGCCGTCAGGCGCTGTGGCTGCGACAGGAGCCAAGCGAGCGTGTCGGCGAGCCGGACGCCGTCGTCGCTCGCGAGCGCCCTGATGAGCCGGCCACGCGCAGCGTCGAGATCACCCGGGCGCAGCGCGCCCGAACGCTGCGCCCAAGCCGCCGCGAGCAACGGCTCGCCCAAGCGATCGAGGATGTCGGCGAGCGCCGCCGAGAGCACGGGCCGCGGCACGACGATGCTCATCGCGCGTTCGATGGCTTCCGCGCCCCAGCGACCGCCCGCAGCGACGCCCACGCGCGCGCGCGCCGCAGCCGGACGCGCGAGCGACGGATCGGCGTAGCAAGCCTGTTCACTCGTGACCCGCGCGCCGTCGACGTCGCCCGCGGCGAGCTGCTCCTCGGCCGCGACGGCGAGCAGCACCGCCCGCAGCGAGGGCGCGAGCTGTCCCGCGACACGAGCGAGCGCGAGCGACCGCGAGCGCTTGTCCCCGCACTGCGCCGCGAGCAGCAGCGTGAGGCTCCAAGCTGGACCATGCGCGCCGGGTTCCACGAGCAGCGGCAAGAGCTCGTGCAAGGCCCCCTCCGCATCCCCGCCGCGGCGGCGCAGCACGGCGAGCCCGAGACGCAGCCGGCCACGCTCGACGCCGGAGCCCGCACGCTCCTCGAGTCCGCGCAAGAGCGTCTCGAGCTCCGCCTGCCGCCCGAGACGGACGAGAACGCGCTCCGCCGCGACGGCGTGGGCGCGCTCCTCGGGCTCGAGCTCCGCGAGCTCCCGCAGGGTGCCCAAATAGTCGTCAGCGGCGTCGGGACGGCCGGCGAGGATCGCCGCCACACGCCCGAGCGGCGCGATACGTGCGGGACCCGCGGTCGCGCCGAGCTCCGCGCGCGCTTCGGCGAGCACTTCGTCCTGGAGCGCGACGCGCGGCCGAAGTCGGGCCTCGGCCGCGGCGATCTCTTCCGTCGCGGTCGTCAGCGCGCCGAGCCGACCGCAAGCCCAGAGCGCGAGACCGGGATCGCCGAGTCGATCTTCCGCGAGCGCGAGGAGCTCGCGCAGACACGCCATTTGCTCGGCGCGCGTGCCCGATGCCCTCGGCGAGCCGGCACGAACGAGCGCTTCGACGAGCGGTGAAGCGTCCCGCGTGACCGTGCCGTGACGGCGCAGCGCGTCGAGGGCCGGTTCGCACCCCGGGTCGGCGACGAGCGCGTCGATCCAGGCGTCCACCGCGCGATCGGGACGTCCGAGCGGCCCCGTGTAGAGCCGGCCGAGCGCCACACGCGCGCGCGCCCGCTCTCTGCCCGCAAGGAAATCCGACGCGAGCTCGACGCGCGCGGCCAGGAGCTCGTGCATCCCGGCGCGCTCGAGCAAGCCGTCGATGCCGAGCGGCAACTCCTCGGCACCGGCCACGGGATCGATCGAAGCGAGCACGCTGCGCAGGTCGATTTCGGCGTCGAGGCGCGCGTCGAACGCGGCGCCGAGCGCGCGCGGCAAGTCGCCGTCCTTCACGGCCTGGCGCATGCGCTTGAGGTGCGCCGCGCGCGCGCCGTCGCCCAGCGACGCGGCGTGTTCCCGCCGGATCTCGTCCGCCGCGCCGCCGCGTCCGCGCGCGAGCAGCGAGGTCGCGAGCCGGTCCGCGACGAGCGGGTGGCTCGGGCAAAGCTCGAAGCCGCGCATCAAATCCTCGAAGCCGGCGGCTTTCTCGTTGCGAACGTCGCGACGCTCAGCTGCGGCCGCGTAGGCGTCGGCGGCCCGCATGGGCTCGACCGCCTGCGGCGACCAGGCGGCGATCGACGCGAGGATCTCGAGAGCGATCGGGTCGGTGACGTCGGCGGCGGCAGCGTCGTCGAGCGCTTCGCTCGCGGCACGCGCTTCACCGGCGCGTGCGAGCAGGACCCCGATGCGCACGAGGAGCGCGCTCGCTTCGGCACCGCCGCTCGCGGGGACGAGCGGTCGCAACGTCGCCGCCGCGAGCGCCGGCTCACCCAGGGTGACGAACCACCCCGCGAGCTCTTCGCGCAGCATCGGGTCGTCCCCGAGCAAGAGCGCGCGTCGCGCGAGCCGCGTGGCCACGTCGAGCTGCGTGCCGCGGGTCGCGAGCGAGCGCGCGAGGGCCGTCGCCGCCTCCCGCTCCGCCACGCCGTCACCCTCCGACGTCTCGAGCTTCGCGAACAGGATCGTCAGCTCGGCACGCGGCCCGCTCTTGCGCTCGACCGGCGCGCCCCACGGCTGCCGTTCCAAGAGGAGCGAGGCGGCGGAACGCGGCCCCGGACGCTCCTGCCACTCCGGAGGTGGCAGCGTTCGGCGGTCCGAGGGGGAAACGCTCAGCTTGGCGCGATCCGGCGGCGTCGAATGCGGCATGTCGGAGGGCGGGGCCGAGAGCCAAAAACCCCAAGGCACTATAACGACTTCGCCGCGGCTTTGGCAGGAGTAAGGGCAGGCTCAGCCGGGGCTTGTCCGAGCCGTGAGTGGCGGTCTACCCTGTGTCTACCGCCCGGGCTTCGGGCAGCGGAGGACACTGATGCGGAACAAGGCTTATTCAGCACACGTCGTGGTCGGCCTCTTTGCCGGGCTCGTCGCCACCACGTTCGTGGCCGCTCCGGCACTTGCGGCGGACCCGCCGGCCAAGAAGGCGGGCCCAGCCAAAGCGGCTCCAGCCAAGGCGGACGCGACCAAGGCTGACGCGGGTGCTTCCTCGGCGGATGCCAAGCCTGCCGCGGCCAAACCCCCGACGAAGAAGCAGAAGGACGCCGCGCGCAAGGCTTACGCCGAGGGCGAGAAGGCGTTCAACAGCGGAGACTATTCGAGCGCCGTCGTCGCCTTCCAGAAGGCCAATGAAGCGATTAAATCGCCGCAGGCCGACTACTGGATCGCGAAGGCGTACGACGCGCAGAACAAGACGGCCGACGCGATCGCGGCGTACGAGTCGTTTCTAGCCGAGCCTGAGAGCGCCAAGGTCGGCGACCAGAAGCTCGGCGACGCGAAGGCCCGCCTCGACGCGCTCAAAGCGACGCTCGTCGGCGAAGTCGCGCTCGACACGGATCCCGTGGGTGCGTCCGTCAGCGTGGACGGCGCCCCGCAGGAGGGTCAGCCGCCGATGACGCTCAAGCTGACGCCCGGCAAGCACCACCTCACGGTCGCCGCGGCCGGATATCAGCCGAAGGATCTCGATCTCGAGGTCAAGGGCGGCGATCAACTGAAGCAGTCGATCGCCCTCGTGAAGGAAGCGCCGCCGGCTCCGGTCCCGGTGGCCGCGCCGCCTCCGCCGCCTCCCCCGCCCCCGCCGCCGCCCGCGCCGCCCGAGGAACACAGCATGGTTCCGGCGTACGTCACGCTCGGTATCGCGGGCGCCGCAGCGGTCGTCGGGACCGTCTTCGGCGTGAAGGCGCTCGGCTCGAAGAGCGACTTCGATAAGAACCCCACGACCAAATCCGCAGACGACACCGAGCGTAGCGCGCTCATCGCCGACATGGCGTTCGGCGTCGCGATCACGCTCGGCGTGACGGGCGTCGTGCTGCTCACGAGCGACGACGACACGCCGCCGGCGTCTTCCGCCGCGCACCTGAAGCGTCACCAGCCACAACGGGCGCGCCTCGACATCCTGCCCTACGCCGGCCCGAAGAGCGGCGGCGCGCAAGCAAAGCTCACGTTCTGATCGGCAATCAGTCGACAGGCTTCGGGCTACGGTCTGAGGCCTGAAGCCTGGCTGACCGTCACCGGCGTTGGCGTTCGCGCGCGCCGTTCAACTGCGTTGGCAGCTGGGCTTCGGTGCTTCAGGCCGAATTGATGCTGGATCGCGTGCGGCATGCGGCTTGCGAAGTCGCCTTGTATGCCGAAGCCGCTCGTCTCGCTCGCACACATCGTCTCTCGCCGTCTGACACTCGGAATCACGCTGCCGCTCGCGACGCTCGCGGTGGCGGCGGGTTGTCTGGATCGCCCCGTCTCGCCGGCACGCCCGACGACGACGAACCTGTTCGTCAACTCGCTGCCGAACCACGTCGTCGACAAGGCCGACCTGCTCTTCATGATCGACAACTCCGTGTCGATGGCGGACAAGCAGGAAATCCTCGCGAAAGCGGTGCCCGTGCTCGTGAAGCGCCTCGCCACGCCGCGCTGCTTGGACGCGCAGCGCACGCCCAACGGCTCGGTCTCGGACGTGACCGGACATTGCGCGGTCGGGACGCCCGAGTTCGCCGCGGTCAAGGACATCCACGTCGGTGTCGTTACGTCGAGCCTCGGCAACCACGGCGGCACCGAATGCACGCCTTCGGCGGACGACGTGATGAACGGCCGCACCCCCGACGATCGCGCCGAGCTCCTGCCGACCGCGAATCCTGCGGTGCGCGGCAGCATCGACTCCTACGACGGCACGGGCTTTCTCGCGTGGGACGCCGGCCAGAAGGACACGCCGCCCGGCTCGAACGACATCGTCGGCTTCGGCACGACGTTCGGCACCTACGTGCAGAAGGCCGGTGAAAACGGCTGCGGCTACGAGTCCTCGCTCGAGGCTTGGTACCGCTTCTTGATCGATCCCACGCCGCCCGACAGCGTCACGAGCGCGCCCGGGCCCGACGGCATCGTCGTCAATCACCTCGGCCCGGTGAATCAGGTGGTGCTCGACCAGCGCAAGGCGTTCTTGCGGCCGGACTCGCTGCTCGCCATCGTCATGCTGACCGACGAAAACGACTGCTCCGTCATCGACGACGACAATACCCAGGGCTGGCTCGTGACCCAGCTCAACGACGGCAAGGGCAACGAGTTCCACCTGCCGCGCGCGTCGGCGGCTTGCGCCACGAATCCCGACGATCCGTGCTGTCACTCCTGCGCCGGGCAGGCACCGAACGGTTGCACCCCCAACGAAAGCGACGCCGAATGCAGCAAGAAGAGCGTCGTGCTCGACAAGAGCGAAGACGGCAACAATCTGCGCTGTTTTCAACAAAAACGCCGCTTCGGCTTGGACCTCTTGTATCCGCTCGAGCGGTACATCGACGGGCTCACGAAGAGCACGGTGCGCGATCGGTCCGGCCAAGAGGTACCGAACCCGATCTTCCAGGCGTCGGGCGGACAGCCCCCGCGTCCGAAGAACCTGGTGTTGCTCGCCGGCATCGTCGGCGTGCCCTGGCAGGACATCGCGACCGACGACAGCTTGACCGGTGACGGGCTCAGTTACCTCACGGCGAGTGAGCTCACGAAGCGCGAGCGTTGGGCGACGATTCTCGGCGGGAGCGACGGCTCACCGCCGGCCGATCCCCTCATGCTGGAGTCGATCACGCCGCGCACGGGACAGAACCCTGTCCTCAATGCGCCGCTCGCACCGCCCAGCACGGACCTGCCCGGTTCGAACCCGATCAACGGCCATGAAATGAACATCCCGGACAACAACGACCTGCAATACGCCTGCATTTTCCAGCTGCCGACGCCGCGTCAATGCGACGGGTCGAACGCCAACTCCTGCGACTGCACCCACGACGACCAGAAGTACGATCGCCCGCTCTGCGACTTTCCGAACGGTCCGAACACCGACGGTATCCAACGCTACGCCAAAGCGTACCCGGGCTTGCGCGAGCTCGGCGTGCTGCAAGGTGTCAAAGACAACGGTATCGTGGCGAGCATCTGCGCGAAGCACTCCGTGCCCGCGACGGGGCTCGCTGCCGAAGCCGACACCTCTTACGGTTACAATCCGGCCGTCGCCGCGATGGGCGACATCATCCGCCAGCGCCTCGCACGCCAATGCTTGCCGCGGCCGCTCTCCGTGCAGAAAGATCCGAACGCAGCCGACTTCGGCCAGGTGCCGTGCGACGTGGTGGAGGCACTACCGAAGCGGGGCGAAGCGTGCGCGTGTGACACCACGCACGGCCGCGCGGCGCTCGGCCCGAACGACGACAAGCTGGCGAGCGCCGTCGGCGACCAACTCGAGGCGACCGCGCAGTGCGGCAAGGACACCGGCACTTCTTGCGATGATTTCTGCCTCTGCAAGCTCGAGCCGCTCAGCGGCGCGAAGCTCTCCGCGTGTCAGAACGGAACCGAGAGCGGCACGGACTACGGCTACTGCTACGTCGACCCCGCACAGGGCATCGGCAACCCGGCGCTCACGGCGGACTGCCCGGCGGCCACGCAACGGAGCCTGCGATTCGTGGGCGACGGGTTGCCCGCGAACGGCTCGGTCACGTTCATGGCCTGCGTCGGCAGCAACTTCGATGACGACGGTTCGACCACGCTCGCGAGCAACCGCGCGACCTCGCCCTAGCGAAAAATCGAGTAGAGGCCGTCTACGCCGAGCGGCTGCGTGAAGCACGGGCTTTCGTGATTCACGCAGCGCTCGGCGTTCGGATCGTCCGAGTAGTAGTCGACCCAGACGGTGCGGAGCCCGGGTTCCATGCTCTTCGGTAGCCGTACCTTGACGGGGTCGTGAGCCATGAGAACCCGTAGCGGGCGCTCCAAGCTCGGAGTCGCGAGGACCTGCTCGGGACCGAGCTCACGCAGGGTGCCGACGAGTCGCTCGCGCGGGAAGTACCAGATGTTGGACGAGTGCGGATTGCGCTTGCCGAACGCGAAGTCACCGAAGGTGACGGCGCCTCGCTGCCACGGCGCCAAAAAATCGGCGCAGAAATAGAACAGGTTGCACGCGACGATCGCGGCCGCGACGGGCCACACGAGCAAGCGGTAGCGCGCATCACGCTCGAGCAGCAAGGCACCCGCCTCGACCACACAAAGCCCGAGCGCAAGCACCGGCGCGAACAGGTAACGGAGATCATACAGCGGCGACACGACCGCGGTCACCAGCGCGAGAATCAACGCGAACAGCAGCATGACCTTGAGCGGACGGGGCACCGTTCGCGGCCTCGGCAGGAAGGGAACGAAGAACAGAAGCGCCGCGACGAAATAAGGAAGCACCGGGACCGCCTCGCCGCCGACGAAGCGGTGATAGATCGCGCGACCGTCGAGGGTGCGCGCGAGCACGTCGGGCAGCGCGCCGAGGTCGTCGAGCGCGGGCGCGAGCTGCCACTGCTCGATGGGACCGCCGACCGTGCGATCGGCATAGAACAAGAGCGAAAGCAGCCGCGGCGCGCTGCCGGTAGCGAGGCCGAGCAGGAACGGCGGCCAGTCGAGCGACGGCACGCTCCGGTAGACGCAAGCCCACGCGAGCGCGAGGCTCGCGGGAACGAAGGCCCAGAGCGCGTGGTTGTACGCGGCGAGACTCCAGGCGAGGCCCGCGGCGAAGACGGCTCCGCGCCCGCCACGCGCGAGCAGGAAGAGCCCGCTGAAGACGAGGACCGGCCCGAAAATCGCGGTCTCGACGCCGTGTCGCGCCGACACCAAGAAATGCGGCAGCGTCGCGACGAACGGCAGCGCCCAGCCGCGGATCGCGGCGATCGCGTGGCGCCGCCGCAGCCATCCGGCGAGGAGGACGAGCGCGAGGCCGTTCAAGACGACATCGAGCGCGCGCAGCGAGAACCAAGGCGCGCCGGACCCGAGCAAGCGCACGAACCAGATCGGCAGGGCCCCGGTGTAGCGGCTGAGACCGCTGAAGGGGTCCGCCTGCTCCCAGTGTCGCCACGCCACGAGGAAGTAGCCGGCTTCGTCGAGGTCGAGTCCGGGAATGCTGCGTAGCCGAAAGGTCTCGAGCCCGAGCCAAATGCTCCCGCCGAGCACGGCCGGCGCGCTCGCTGCGACGAGCCGAGCGGTCCCGTGAAAGCCGCTCGCCCGCATCCCTCTCACGAAATCGGCGTGAGTTCGCTCAGGAGAACCGCTTGGTGATCGCGTCCACGACCTTGCCGTAGTCGGGCTTGAGCTTGACCGGTGGGTTGGCGAGCTCCGCGTTCACGCCCTCGATCGCGGCTTCGTGATAGCGCACCTTGAACTCGGTGAACTTGAGCCCGGCGGCCGTCGACACGCACACGACGCGCTCTCCACGCTGAATCGTCCCGCGTGAAACGAGCTTCGCCAGCACCGCGAGACCCACCGCCGTGTGCGGGCAGGTATACATGCCGGTGCGGTCGGCGCGCGCGGCCGCGTCACACAGCTCCTGCTCGCTCGCCTGCTCGACGATGCCGTTCATCGCCTCGAGCGCTTGAACGGCGCGCGGCGCGCTCACCGGATTGCCGATCTGGATCGCCGTCGCGAGCGTCGGACGGGCCTGAATCGGGGTGACTTCGCGCTTACCGGCGTTCCAGGCGCGGTAGAGCGGATTGGCGTTTTCGGCCTGGGCCACGACGAGACGCGGGTAGCGCGCGATGATGCCGAGCTCCTTCATCAGCTTGAAGCCGGCGTAGAGCGCGGACGCGTTGCCGAGGTTGCCGCTCGGCAAAATGATCCAATCCGGGACTTGCCAGTCGAACTGCTGGACGATTTCGATCGCGACCGTCTTTTGCCCCTCGATGCGCAGCGGGTTCATCGAGTTCGCGAGGTAGACGATGCCTTCGGCGGCAAGCTGCTGGACGATCTCCATGCAGCCGTCGAAATCGGTATCGAGGCCGAGCACGAGCGCGCCGTGCGCGAGCGGCTGCACGAGCTGCGCCGTCGAGATCTTCCCGTAGGGCAGGAGCACGACGACGGGCAGGCCCGCCGCAGCGCCGTACGCGGCGAGCGACGCGCTCGTGTCGCCCGTCGAGGCGCAGGCGATGGCCTTGACCTTGAGCCCTTGCTGGATCGCCATGCGCACGACGCTCACGAGCACCGTCATGCCGAGGTCCTTGAACGACCCGCTGTGGCTGTTGCCACAAAGCTTCACCCAGAGCTCATCGAGCCCGATTTGCTTGCCGTAGCGTTCGGCCCAAAAAAGATTGGTGCCGCCCTCGTACATGGAGACGATGGTTTCGTCGGGCACCTGGGGCATCACCCACTCGCGCTTGCCCCAGACGCCGGAGCCGTAGGGCCAGGCATTTTGGCGATAACGCTCGTCGAAAAGCTTCATCCAGACGGGGCCGCTGCGATCGGCGAGCGCCTGCATGTCGTGCACGACCTGAAGCAGGCCTCCGCACTTGGGGCAACGATAGATGGGCTCGGTAACGGCATACGATCCCTCGCAACCGTTGAAGCAGCGGAACTCGGCACTGTAGGGCACGGGCGGACTATACTCGTGGCACCCGGGCTATGGTAGGCGCGCGCATGCGCTCGGGCCGCTCGTGGCACAAAAGTCTCGGACTTTGCGGCGTGCTAGCGGCAAGCTCGGCCTTGGCGCAGCCGCCCGCACCGGCTCCGCTGCGCACGAACGACTACGCGATCGACCTCTACCAAGGGCCGGTGCTCGCGGGCAGCCGCGTCGTCGGCCTCGCCGGCGCCTTCGTCGCGATGGCGGACGGCATCGACGGCGACACGCAGAACCCGGCATCCCCGGCCGTACGCGTCCCCTTCTCCTACACCGACGTCGACTTCGACCTCAGCGCGAGCCTCTCATTTCCCGGCAGTCTCGGCCGCTCGGGCGACTTCTTCAACTCGGGGAGCCGGACCAAGGTCGTCGCGGGTAACAACCTCTACGTCTTCCTGAACGGCGCGTTCAACCTGCAGATCAACCATTGGGGCTTCGGTGTGACGGCCGATCTCCAACAATACAGCCTGCGCCGTGACGAGCCGAACGCCCCACCACGGCGCGGCCTGCTCGACCTGACCGGCACGACAACGTCACTCACCAGTCAAATCATGCAAAACCACCTGCTCGCGGCGCACGCGTTCGCGGACGAGCAGCTCGTGCTCGGGGTCGGCGCGCGCGTCGTCGCGCTCGATGTGAGCACGCGCGCCACCTTCTTGAGCAGCGGCGTCGACACCTTCAATACGCGCGGCGCCGGCGTCGAGCTCGGCTTCATCTGGCGCCCGAACGGCGAGCGCGTGCGCGTCGGCGCGGCCTTTCGTTCCGAGGTGAACGCCAACACGCCGGGCGGCGTCGTCTATCGCGGCACCGCCGACGAGCTCTACCTGCCGAGCAGACTCACGGTGCCGTGGGATTTGAGCTTCGGGGCCGCGGTGCAGCTCGGGCGCCGGCCGCTCAATCCGCGTTGGGTGAGCCCGTCGGAGCTCCTCGCGCACAAGCGGCGATACCTGGCGTGGCAAGCGCGTGAACGCGAGCGGAGGACGCGCGAGGCGCTCGCGGAGGCGCGGCGCGCGGGCCGTGACAGCACGGAGCTCGAGCGCGAGCTCAAAGCCGCAGACGAAGCGGAAGCAGCGCTCGATCGCGCCGAGCTCGAGCGCGCCGAACGCGAGGTCGATCGCGAGCTGCGGCGGAGGACGGCGGCGCTGCCGCGCTTCCACGTGCTGCTCACGAGCTCGTTCTTGATGACGGGCGCCGTGCACGACGGCGTCGGCATCGAGGGCTTTTTGAACCGCGAGCTCCAGCGCTCCGGCCAGCAGATCAGCCTCTCGCCGCGGCTCGGCGTCGAGGTCGAGCCGATCCCGAACTGGCTCCAGGCGCGGGCGGGCGTCTACTTCGAGCCCACGCGCTTTCGCTCGAACGAGGACGGCGGCAGGAGTCACGTCACGTTCGGCGGACAAGCGCGCCTCTTGCCGTGGGACGTCTTCGGGACATTTCCGGAGGGAAATTGGTGGTGGCTCGGCGGTTCGCTCGACGTCGCGCGAAACTACCTCGGTTGGGGTCTCGCGCTCGGAGTCTGGCATTGAAACACCTCGGCCCTTTGCTGCTGGTCGCCGTCACGGCGGCCTGCCACCGCGCGCCACCGAAACCGGAGCGCACCGCACCGTGGCCCGCGTCGGCGAGCCCGTCTTCGTCGAACGCCCCCGCGGCGCTGCGGCGCCTGCACTACAAACTCGGTCGCGCCGACATCGGCTTCGAGCTACCGGCGAAGCACGCGACCCCGCGCGGCAAGCTCGCTCATCCGCGCGCCGACCTCGACGTCGACCTCGACGATCTCTCGCACACGACCGGCAGCATCGCGCTGGATCTCACCGAGCTCACGCTCTCGCGCGCGGACGGCACGCCGGACGACGCGTACACCACGCGCGCGCTCGAGTGGCTCGAGCTCGGGCGCGCCGTCGCGACCGAACGGCGCGACATCGATCGCAACGTCACCTTCGCGATAAGCTCGCTCGACGCGGGGCACCTCGTCGCCGCGCCGAACGGTGACCGGCGCGTCGCGCGGCGCGAGCTCGAGAGCCATTGGACGGTGCGCGGTGAGCTTTCGCTGCACGGCGTGCGCGCTCCGCTGACAGCGGACGTGACCCTCACGCTCGTGCCCGGCGTCGACCCGGCCGGGCCGCCCGCGGAGCTGCTGATCCGATCGCGGAAGCCGCTCGTAGTGAACCTGAACACCCACGATATCGGCCCCCGCGACGCCTCGGGCGTACCCATCGCGAAAGACCTTGCCCTCATGGGTGACAAGGTAGGTAGCGAGGCAAAAGTGACTTTCGATCTGGCCTTCGTTCCGGGTTAGGAGGGCGCTAAGCTTGGGGCCCTCGCACTTCCAAGAGGAGTCCTTCGCATGAATCAAAAGCTCAATTTCCAGGCCTTCGCCACGACGCTCGCCGCACTCGGCCTCGCAGCCTGCGGCGGCAGCGCTCCCGCAGAGCCCGCGCAGAGCCCCGTCCAGGCCAAGGAAGTCCCCGCGGCGACCGACGCCTCGACGGCAGGTGCGTCCGCTCCCGCGCCGGCTCCCGCCGCCGCGGATGCAGCGCCGGCTCCCGCGACTCCGGCGTCCGATGCCGCGCCTGCAGCCGCCGACGCCACGACGACGGCGCCCACTCCCGGGGACAAGCCTGCGGGTGCTGCCAAGCCCGCCGGCAAGAAGAAGGCGGCTGGTGCCAAGGCCGGCTGCGGACCCGGCACCTGCGGCTGATCCGAGGAGCGACGGACGATGGACCGAGCCGCACGCCTACCGACGAGCGGCGTCGGACTCGGCTTGCGTTGGGATTTTTTGGAGGAGGTGCTCGAAGGGCCCACCGTCGACGTGGCGTTCTTCGAGGTCTCACCGGAAAACTACATGCGGCGCGGCGGCTACTACCCGGCCGCGCTCGAGCGCATCGGCCGGCGCTACCCGCTCGTCACGCATGGCCTCTCGCTCTCGATCGGCGCCGAAGCCGAGCCGGACCGGACCTACGTCGCCGAGCTTGCGACCGAGGTCGAGCGGCTCGGCTCGCCGTGGCACTCCGATCACCTCGCGCTCACGAGCGGCGCCGGCCGCGTGTTTCACGAGCTTTTGCCGCTGAAGTTCTGCCGCGACGTCGCCTACCGCGTCGCCGATCGGCTCGAGGCGCTCGCCGAAGCGCTCGCTCGCCCCGTCGCGATCGAGAACGTCACGTATTACGCGCACGCCGGCCACGCCGAGCTCTCCGAGAGCGATTTCTTGCACACGCTCTTCGAGCGGACGCGCGCCGGGCTGCTCTTCGACGTGAACAACGTCTACGTCAACGCGCAGAACCACGGCTTCGACGCGCGCGCCGCGCTCGCCTCGTTCCCGCTCGAGCGCGCGGTCGAGTTGCACGTCGCGGGGCACACGCGCACGGAGTCCGGCCTCTTGATCGATACGCACGGCGCCCCCGTGGCGGCACCGGTGCTCGAGCTGCTCGCCGCGACGCTCGAGCGCACGGGACCGCTGCCGGTGCTGCTCGAGCGCGACAACGACGTGCCGCCGCTCGCCGAGCTGCTCGCCGAAGTTCGCGCCGTGAGCGGCGTGGTCGAACGCGCGCTCGGAGAACGCGGCCGGCCGGAGGCGCTACGTGCAATCGGCGCTTGAACGCACGCTCGCCGAGCTCGTCCTCGGTCCACCGCTCGGCGCGAGCGAGCTCGGCGCGCTCTGTGAGCGCCACGGGCTCGCGGCCGACGACAGCGCCGCGCTCGCCGCCGAGCTCGAGCGCTGGCTCGTGTACCGGAAGCTCGTGCAGAGCACGTTGCGCGACGCGGTCGCCCTCGCGATCCCGAGAACGATCGCGCGGCTCGGCGCGCTCTTCGACGAGTATTTCGCGCGCTTTCTGGGCGAGCGCGGCCCCGCGACGCATTACCTCCGCGACGTGACGAACGAGCTCTTGGATTATTGCGCGCCGCTCTGGGCGACGGATGCGCGCGTGCCGCCGTGGGCGCTCGATCTGGCGCGGCACGAGGCCGTGCAGATCGTGGTGTCGGCGCTGTGCGAGCGCGCCGTAGCGGAGCCGCTCGGCGAGCTCGAGCTCGAGCGGGGACTCCGCTTCGTCGAGGCAGCGCGCGTCGTCCGCTACGCGTTCGCCGTGCAGCGCCTGAGCGCGGACGAAGCGGATCGCACGCCGCCCGACGCCGTCCCGACCGAGCTCCTCGTGTACCGCGACCCGGAGCACGACGTGCGGTACCTCGAGCTCACGCCGCTCGCCGCCGCGCTCCTCGAACGCCTGCTCGCGGGCGCTTCGCTCAAAGAGGCCGTGCTCGAAGCCTGCAGTGAGACGGAGCAGGAGCCCGGGGCCGCCCTCGACGGAACGGCGCGCTTGCTCGCCGATCTGGCCGAGCGGGGCGTCGTGCTCGGCCCCGCCGCCGCGGGCGTCACCGGCGAGCGCTTGCGAGCGGCCGGAGAAAGCTCGAACATGGCCGAATTCGGCCGCGAGAAGGAACCCCATGAGCGTTCGTGACCCCATCGGCATCGTCGGCACGCTCGTCGCCGAGAAGTATCGCGTCGAAAAGCTCGTCGGCGAGGGCGGCTTCGCGGTCGTCTATCGGGCCATTCACACGATCTGGAACAAGCCCGTCGCGATCAAGTTCTTCAGCGGGCTCTCGTCGGCGCCCATCGACCAGCGCGCGGAGTTCCAGCAAGCGTTCATCCAGGAAGGCGCGCTCCTCACGGAGCTCTCCAGCCAGACGGCGGCGATCGTGCAGGCGCGTGACGTGGGGACGTACACGTCCCCCGACGGGCAATGGATGCCGTTCATGGTGCTCGAATGGCTCGAGGGCCTCGCGCTCGACGAGCTCCTCGACCGGGAGAAGCGCGAACGGCGCGCGCCGTGGACGCTCGCGGAAGTGCACGCGCTGCTCGGCCAAGTCGCTGCGGCGCTCGACGTGGCGCACGGCAAGGGCATCGCCCATCGCGACATCAAGCCGCCGAATCTGTTCGTGCTCGGCGCGGGTGCCGGCGGCCGCGACCCGAACGCCGCCGTAAAAGTGCTGGATTTTGGCGTCGCCAAGATGATGAGCGACAACACGCAGCTCAAAGCCGCGCTCGCGAAGACGGGCATGGGCGTCACCTCCTTCACGCCGCAGTACGGTGCGCCGGAGCAATTCAGCCGCTCGTACGGCGCCACGGGCCCGTGGACGGACGTGTTTGCGCTCGCGCTCGTCGCGGTCGAAATGCTCTCCGGGCAAATCGCGCTCGACGGCGAGGATCTCGTGCAGCTCGGCTTCGCGGCGGGCAACCCCGCGCGTCGGCCGACGCCGCGCACGCTCGGCGTCGCGCTGCCGGACGCCGTGGAAGCGGTGTTCGTGCGCGCGCTCTCCGTCAAACCGGAAGAGCGCTTCGCGCGCGCCGCGGAGTTCTGGGCGGCGTTCGAGCGCGCGCTGGGCGGCGTGGGCTCACGCACCACCACGCCGTCCGTGCGCGCCACCACCGCGCCGACCGAGCTCGCGCCGCCGTCGCTCGTTCGCCCCGCGACGAGCACGACCGGCGACGGCGCTGCCACGACCGCGCCTCGACCTGCGGAAGCGAAATCCAAGCTCGGTCTCGTGATCGGCGGCGTCGTCGCGCTCGGCGTCGTCGCAGCGGCCGCGATCGGGCTGCGCGGCGGTGGGAGCGGCGCCGGCCCGAGTGCCCCCGCGGCTGCACCCGTCGCGAGCGCCGCACCCATCGTGGCAAGCGCTGCAGCGGTCCCGAGTGCGTCGGCGGTGCCCGCCGCGCCGAGCTGTCCGGAGCGCACCGCCAAGATCCCTGCGGGCCAATACTTCCAGGGCTCGGACACGAAGGACGCGGCCCCGAACGAAAAGCCGTCGCACAACGTGACCTTGAACGCCTTCTGCATGGATCTCTACGAGACCACCGCGAAGGAATACAAAGCGTGCTCCGACGTGGGCAAATGCCGGCGAGCGTCGAACGAAGTCGAGTGGCCGAACATCACGCCCGCCGATCGCAAGCTCTACTCGCCGCTCTGCACCTTCGGCAAAGAAGGCATGGAGGATCACCCCATCAACTGCGTGAGCTTCGAGATGGCGGAGACGTATTGCAAGGCGCAGGGCAAGCGGCTGCCGACGGAAGCCGAATGGGAGTACGCGACCCGCGGCCCCGACGGTCGCATCTACCCCTGGGGTGACGAAGCACCGACCGCCAAACACGTGAACGCGTGCGGCACCGAGTGCGTCGCCTGGGGGCAAAAGCACGGCACCGCTTTAACCGCCCTGTACCCAGAAGACGACGGCTACCCGACGACCTCCCCGGTCGGAAAGTTCGAAGCCGGCCGCTCCCGCTTCGGTCCCTACGACGTGGCCGGCAACGTGTGGGAATGGGTCGCCGACTGGTACGCTCCCTACGCCGGCGGCGCCGAGACCAACCCCAAAGGCCCCGACACCGGCGACAAGAAGGTCATCCGCGGCGGCGCTTGGAACGGCAGCTACACGAGCTGGCTCCGGCCTTCGTTTCGCTATGCGCAAGCACCGAGCGCGCTTTCTTACGGGATCGGCTTCCGTTGCGCGGCCGAGCTCTAGCGCCGGAGGCGCCCACACCGGCCCCCTTCGACCCACCCCCCGGGGCCGCCTCGAGTAGGTTAGATTGGCGCTATGTCCGGTGGGCCGCTCGACGACCCTCGTCTTCAGGAGGTGGAAGCGTGCCTGAACGACGGACGTTTCGAGGAAGCGCAGCGTAAGCTCGTCGCGCTCGGTTCGGTTCGGGATCTGGGGCCGGGCGTCGCTTACCTCACGACGCGCTTGCTCGCACAGCGCGGAAGGCTGGACGCGTCGGCGATCACCGAGCGCATCAACGACGTGCTCGCCGAGGCGCCCGATTTTCCCGAAGCCCGCAACTACCTGAACTCGGTGCGACCGGCCGCGGCAACGCACGCGCTAGCGCACGCACCCACGCTGAGCGGCGCGCTGGATCCTCAAAGCGGACGCGTAATCCCCGCGCCGAGGACGAGCGCGTCGCCGGGGCCCGTCCTGAGCGTGCCGTCGCCGGGCCCGCTCCTGAGCGTTCCCTCGCCGACCGCCCCGACGGCGCCGTCACCCAGGGCGTCGAAGGCACCCGGCTCGCGTGGCACGCGCCCTTCCGTGCTCGAAACGCCGCGTATCCCGGGACCGATCGTGCACGCGGCGCCACGCGCCTTGATTCGCGATCTCGGTACGCTCGAGCCGCCGCGTTCGGAGGTGCCGACGGAACCGGCGCCGCCCCCGAGCGAACCGGCGTCGCTCGAAATGCCGCGCTTCGAGCCGGAGCCGCCGAGCACCGCGGGCCGCGGCATCTGGGATCCGGTCGAGCTCGATCTCGCTTCCGGCCGCGTCGAATCCGCGCTCTCAGCGCTCGAAAAGCAAGCCGGCAAGCGCCTCGATCAGCTCGTGCAGAAGCGCATGCCCGAGCTCGAAACGATCGCGGAGCACGCGGCGGACTTTCTCGCGACCGCGCCGATCACGGGCCATTTTCCGGCGTACGATCTGTCGCTCGGCAGCCTCGCGCGTCTCGACGCGGCGCTCGCGCTCTTCGCGCGCCGGCCACAGCGGGGCCCGCGCTACGCACTCTCCGTGCTCTTGAGCTCCTACGTCGGTGAATGCGTGCGGCGCGCGTCCGGCGGACGCTGGCAGGGACGGCTCGCGGAGCCCGACATGGCCACGATCGAGCGACCGCGCGGCGAGACCTACCAGCCGTGGCGCGCCGTGCATCAGGCGCTGATGGACGGCCGCCCGATACGGGTCGCAGCGAGCGCCGGCCGCTCGAGCCCGGACACGCCCGAGCGCCCGCGGCGTCCACCCGAGCCGCCGTCCGCGTGGGCCCCCGCGCCCTGGCCGGATTTCTCGCTGTTTCAGCTGATTGGGCGCGTCGTGCCGAGCTCGGTGCTCGGAACCTGGGCCGCGCGCATCGTGCAGGTACCGCTCGATCGTTCGCTCGCGAGCCTGTCCGCGATCGATCAATACCTCGGACTCCTCGCGGCGAGCGCGCTGCCGGCGGAGGCGAGCGGGGGTTGGGCCCGGCGCGCCGCGGTACTCACGGGCGCGTACCTCGGGGAGGTTTTGTGTTTGAACGCGGGCGCGCGCTGGAGCGAAAACGCCGACGCGCCGCCCGGGCCGCTGCGCTTCGAGCTCATCACGACCGACGGCGGCGCCGCCTATCCGGTGCTCTGGACGCTCGAGCGGATGCGCGGGCAGAGCTCGGGCAGCGTCGCCGACCGCGCGCGCTCCGTGCTCACGGGGTAATCGACACCAGGGTTCCGTCGCGCGCGAACGCGCCGTGCCAGCCCTGCGGCACCGCCGGCTCCGTGAAATGAAAGAGCCAGCGCGCGTCGAGCGGCGAGAGATTCACGCAGCCATGGCTGTGCGGCGCGCCGAACGCGTCGTGCCAATAAGCGGCGTGAAAGGCAAAGCCTTGCGTGAAGTACTCGACGTACGGCACGTCGCGGAGGTCGAACTCGTCGCCGAGCTCGTCGCCGCTCATCGTGGCCGAGACGTGCTTGGTGTGAATCAAGAACTCGCCGCGCGGCGTCGAATGCGTGGTCTCGGGGTCGCCCATGCCGTCCTTACCGGTCGAGACGAGCGTCGCGTAGACCGGCTGTGTTCCCGCGTAGGCGACGAGCGTCTGGTCCTCGATCGACACGTGGATCCAGGTGCGATCGCCGCGTACCTGGACCGGCGGCTTCACGCCGGCCTCGACGCGCACGAGCTCCGCGTCGCGCAGCCACTCGCCCGCGCGCGTCTCGAGATAACGCACGCCGTCGATTTTGACGCTGCGCTCGCCGAGCGAGACGGCTTCGCGGTAGCCGAGCGGGCGCGCGGGGCGCAAGCCTTGCTCGGGGCTGCCCGTGAGGAGCCAGGCATGCCGGCTGCGAACGAAGACCAGCGGCAACGTCGTGGTTTCGTCGAGCACGACGCCGTGAAAGGCGCTCGGTTCCACGCGCGTCAGCCGATCGAGCGGCACGAGCTCGAGGTCCGTCGTGATGCCGAAGCGGCGCCCCTCGTGCTCCACGACGTCGAGCAAGGCGAAACCACTGTTCGGTAGCGCACGCGGAGTGCCGGGCGAAAGCGGCCGTTCGAAGCCGAGCGGCGCCGGCAGCGCTCCGCCGTCGGCAAGCAGCGCCGGGAGCGGGCGCGCGGCGAGCTCGGCGAAGCCGGCGGTGACTCGGGCTGCCGAGCCCTCGAGAGCGACCGTTTCGGTGTGCGTCGGCAGGTGCGCGTAGAGCGGCGGTGGGACCGGCTTCGAGCGACCGTAGGCGTAGGGCAGCGCGGCGTCACGATCCGGCCGCGTATGGGCCAGATCGGCGAGCGGATGGCTCTGGTCGAGACTTGCGGCGGGTCCGACGCAGACGAAACCATCGGGCGCGACGCGATACCAGCCGATGGCGCAACCTTCGTGGCCGGACGCGCGCGGCGCTCGGCGAACGCGCGCGCCGAGGCGCAGGTAGCCGAGCTTCTTCGAGCTCCGCGTCGGCTCGGCATAGACGACGACTTCGCGCGCGGTCGCGACGAGCTCGGGCGGCTCGGACACGGCGTCCGGCTCCGGGCTCTCGTCCCCGACCGGTACGCCGAGCTCCGGCGCTGGTTCCGGCACGACGCGAGGCGCGTCAGCCGCGGGCTGCGTGTCCGCGACGCGCGGCGCGTCCGCAACGCGCGGCGTCCGTTCGGGTGACGGCGGCACGGCAATCACCCGCGAGGGTGTCGCCTTCGCTCCCGTCAACGCCATCGTCCGCGCGAGCTCGTTGCCCGAACAGGCAACCGCTGCGACGAGCGCGACGACCGCGCTGCCATGAAGGGGTGCTCGCTCGCGAACGCGCGCCATGCCCCGTGGTAACCACAGGCCCACGGGCCGGGCCAAGTTTCGGAAGACGCCGTAACTCTGACGCTATTCGTCGAAACCGCCGCGGCGCCGCACCACGAGAGCCAGTGCGGCCAAATCCGCGGCAGCGTCGGCAAGCTCCGCCGGATCGAGCTCGGGCAGCTCGTCCAAGCGCGCTTCGATGTCGGCGAGCAAGCCCTGCGGATCGCGCCCGCGCTCGTGCACCAGGCGTTGGTAGCGCGCACGAATTTCACGAAAGAGCCGCGCCTCGCCCGTGACCGGCGCGTCGACGCCGGGCTCGTCGTTCTCGTCGTCGGGGGCAGTCGCCGAATCCTTGCGCCTCGACGCTTTGAACGTCGGCCCCTCGAGCGAGACGGAGACGGTCGTGAGGGGTGGCGCCGCGTGCTCGAGCTCACGCACGCGACCCTCCGCGCGCGTGATGCGTTCGATGAGTCCGCGGATCATCGAACCGTAACCGTCACCGGGGATCGCGTGTTCGTTCTTCGCGGCGTCGAGCGCGTCGAGGAGCTCGCGCCAATTGTCGACGGGCGGCACCAGACGTTGCTGGCGCTGCTCGAGGAGCACGACCTTCTCGCGCAGAGCGTCGACGGACTGCCAGGCAGCTTGCTCGGTGTGCTCCAGCCAGAGCTTGTTCGTCGGCACGAGCCCGAGCGTATCACACACCGCCTCACGCCCTCCGGCGCAGGCCCACCAAGAAGACTTCCGAGCTCCGGCTGCGCGTGCCGTCCGGACGAATCACCTGGCACTTCTCGTAACTTTGCACGAGCGCCGCGCGTGCCGCTTCGAAGTCCGCGCTCATGAAGAGCTTGCCGACGAAGTGCGAGCCCGCGCGCCCGAGCTCGCGCGCAACGTCGACCGCACGCATGAAGAGCTCGAAGCTCCGCGCCTGATCGGCTGCCTTCGTGCCCGAAGTATTCGGCGCCATGTCGCTCAGGACGACGTCGTAGGGTGCGAACTCGGAGAGCGCGGCCGTCTCGAGCGTCAGCGCATCGCCCTGCACGACGCGGACGTTGGACGGAAACGCCTGCGCAATCGGCTGGCGATCGATCGCGAGCACCGTGCCCTTATCGCCGACGCGGGTCGCCGCATAGAGCGACCACGAGCCCGGTGCCGCGCCGAGATCGAGCACGCGCTGGCCCGGCGAAAGCAGCTTCGTGCGCCGATCGATCTCCTCGAGTTTGAACACGCTGCGCGCGGGGTAGCCCTGGGCTTTCGCCGCGCGGGTGCGGGCGTCGGGACGCGCGTACGGCTGCTTGCTCACGATCGCGTGACTAGCACGCTCTTGCTGGGCACGGGGCCGTCGGGCCCGTCGGGGCAGTCGAGCCCCGGCGTCAGGTCCCTGAGCTGCGTGATCGTCACGTCTGCACGCGCCGCCGCCTCGCGCAGCGTCCGGCGCAAGCGGCCCACGCTCGTCGCGCGATGGTTCGTGACCGCGAGCAGCGTGCCGCCCGGCGCGAGCAAGCGGAGCGTGCGCTCAGCGAGCAAGCCGTACCCCTTCGCGACGCTGAACGGCGCGCCACCCGCGGAGCTCGCGAAGCTCGGCGGATCGAGCACCACGAGCTCGAAGCGCTCGCTCTTCTTCGCCGCACGCGCGAGCCAGTCGAGCGCGTCGGCTTGCAGGAACGCGTGGCCCTCGAGCGACAGCCCGTTCTCCACGAAGTTCTCGCGCGCCACGGCGAGCGGTCGTCGCGCCTGGTCGACGCTCACGACGCGGCGCGCACCGCCGAGCGCCGCCGCGAGCGAGAAGCTCGCCGTGTAAGCGAACAGATTGAGCACGCGCTTGCCCTGCGCGAGCTCGCGGATGCGGCGGCGGTTGTCGCGCTGATCCACGAAGAGCCCCGTCGAAAGGCCGTCGCCGAGCGACACGTGGAGCCGCATGCCGTGCTCGCTCACGAGCAAGCGCTCGGGCGCGGCGTCGCCCGCGATGGGCAACGGCGGCGTGCGCTCGGGGCCGGCGTGGCGCACGTCACCGCGCACCCGGCGCTTCAGGTAGACGCCACGCGCGCCGAGCTCGACGAGCCGCGCGGCGATCTCGGCCGAGCGCGACTCTGCTTCCGCCGACGCCACGTGCAGCACCGCGAAGTCGCCGTAGCGATCGATCGTGACGCCCGGCAAGCCGTCACCGAGCTCGTTCGCGAGGCGATACGTGTCCGCGAATGCGGCGAGCGGCGCGCGTAAAATGCCGGCATCCGCGAGGGCGTCCGCGAGCGTGCGTGCGTCGCCGAGCGAGGGAGCTTCGCCGCGCACCCAAGCCCGAAAACCCTGTGGCTCCGCCGCACGAAAACGCTCCCCGAAGAACGCGAGCTCGTGCGCGTGAAGCGCGAGGCGCGGCGCGGGATCGCCGCCGTAGTGCGTGTCGCCCGCGACCGGCGCGCCCTCGTGCGCGAGCTGCACGCGGAGCTGATGGGTGCGTCCCGTTTCCGGCGCGAGCGCGACCAGCGCGCGCTCACCGGCGCGCTCCACGAGCGACACGGTCGCGCTCGCGGCCACGCCGCCGCTCGTCACGATCGCGGAGTGACCGTCGGACGTCGCGAGTCGATGCTCGAGCCGCACGGGGCCGCGCGCGAGGCGTTCGGCGAAGCGCCGCGAGCGGAGCGTCACCGCGGCGAGGTAATGTCGTTCGATCGCGTGCTCGGCCGAGGCGCGCGCGACCTCGGCGTTGCGCTCGCGCGCCGTCGTGAACAGAAGGACACCCGACGTGCCCTCGTCGAGGCGCTGGTGCACGCCGACGTAAGCGTCCTCGCCGCGCGCGCGGCGCCACGCCGCGAGCCGCCCCACGAGATCGCCCCGGAGCGCCTCGTCGCCGCCGTGGACGGGAATGCCGCTCGGCTTGTCGACGACCAGGAGCCCTTGCTCGTGATGCACGATGCGGGATTCGCGGATGGGTTTAAGGAGTGATTCGAAGGGCACGGGGTCCCCGGCAGAAATGGCTGATTTTGTGGATAAATCGACGGTGCGCGGGCCGCCCGAGCGGCTGCGCTTGACGCGATCGGGTTCGAGTGCATAATCCGCGCCTCTCCTGCCGGAAACGAGTCTTGTCATGAGCGCGACGCTGTCCAAAATTCACGCCTTGGAATCTGCCGGAATCCGGAAGGATCTCCCGGACTTCCGGGTGGGCGACACCGTCGCCGTCAACTACAAGATCGTCGAGGGCGACAAGCTCCGCGTGCAGGTTTTCCGCGGCGTCGTCATCAAACGGCACCGTGCCGGCCTCCGCTCTACCTTCACCGTGCGCAAGGTAAGCTTCAACGTCGGCGTCGAGCGCATTTTCATGCTGCACTCCCCGCGCCTCGAAACCATCGAGGTCGTTTCCCGCGGCGTGGTGCGCAAGGGTCGCCTCTTCTATTTGCGCGACCTCGCCGGCAAGGCTGCCCGCGTCCAGGACGAAAAGGACCGCTGACCAAAGAGGTTAGCAAGTGTTCCGCTGGTGAGCGCGAGCGTATATGCTCGCGCTCCCCGGAGTTTTCATGATCGTCTGCGCTCGCTGTGGCGCCCAAAACCAGCCGACGAACAAGTTCTGCTTGTCGTGCGGCGCTCCCGTCCAACAGGCTGGCCAGCCCGCCGCGCCGGCACCGGCTGCCAATCCCCAAGCCGCGCCTGCACCTCAACCGTGGGGTGCACCGCCGCCACCCGCTCCCGCGGGCCAGTGGGGACAGCCGCCGCCGGAGCAGCCATCGCAACAGGCGTGGGGACAGCAGCCGCCTGCCGCGGCGCCCGCTCCGTGGGGTCAGCCGCAGCCCCCGCCCGCCTGGGGTCAACCCCAGCAAGCGCCCCAACCGCAACAGAATTGGGGACAGCAGCCGGCAAATCCACCCGCCGCCCCTGCACCTTGGGGTTCGCCGCCCGGACAGGCGCCGCAGCAACAGGGCTGGAATCAGGGCGCCGCTCAAGGCGGGTTTGCGCCCGCCGGCGGCTTCGGGCCCGCGCCCGCGCATCTCCGCGTCGGTTCCCCCGAGGGGTTGAATCCATTCGGAGCGACGGTGGGTCCGCCCGAGCAGGTGAACCCCGCGGCACCGGCGGCGCCGGCACAGCCCGCGTGGCCTGGTGAAGCCTACGCTCCGACCTCGCCACCGAAAGAGGAACCCCCGCGCGTCGCGGTCCCGCCGTACGTCGCGCCGCCGCAGCCGGTCGCACCGGCGCCGGCACCTCCGACGCGTCCGTCCACACACCCCGTCGCGGCGGCGGGCGATCCGGAGCTCGTCGACCCGCACGCGCCGCGTGCGCTCGCCGGCTTCCTCGTGAGCTACGAGGGCAACGATCTCGGCGTGTTCTACCCGGTCCATCAAGGGCAGAACCTCGTCGGCCGGAAGGGCGCCGCGCCCGGTCTCCACATCGAGATCGAGCACGGGACGACCTCGTCACGGCACGCCACGCTTTTCGCGTCGGCGCGGCCAGGGCGCATGAAGATCGAGGACATGGGCAGCACGAATGGCACGTTCGTCGGCGACCTGATGCTCGAGCGCGGGAAGAAGCACGAGCTCAAGGACGGCGACGTCGTTCGCTTCGGTGGCTACGTGACGATCATCAAGATCGTTTGAGGGCGCGCATGAATCAACTTGGTCGTTCGGGGCTCGCGCGGCACGCCGTCCGCGTCATCACGGCCGCGCTCGGCGCGGTGCTCTTGTTTTTGGCCGCGCCGGCCGGTGCGGCACCCCAAGCGCGGATTTTGCGCATCGATCCGCGTGCGGCGCAGCAGAACGGCAACCCCGTCCTCACGACCGTCATCGAGGTCTCGCAGTCGAAGCGCGTGAGCGACGCGACGGCGGGCTGCGCGGCGCTCACCGGCAACGGCCAACTCGACTGCATGAGCCAAGCGCTCGAGCAGCCGTTCGCGCTCTACACGCCGTTCCCCTTCCCCGCCGCGAACGCCATCTTCACCGTCACGATCGACAACGCCGCCTACCCGGCGAAGTACGTGAGCCACTCGGCGTGGGGCGACAGCCAGCAGCAGCCGGGCGTCGGCACCGCTTGGCTCGTGCTCATCGACGCCGACCGGCGCATGGGCGGCAGCTTCAACGACGCGCGCCAGATCGCGCAGCAGCTCGTCGCGAGCCTCGGCCCGAACGACATCGTCGACATCATGTTCTTCAACGACCGCCAGGTCGTGAAGGACTCGAAGTGGCTCGGCGGCGCGCAGAAAACGGGAGCCGCGTTCATCAACGGCGCGCCCGAGACCTACCCGTCGAGCGGCCGCAACCGCTCGCTCCTCACGATCATCAAGCAAGCGGCGACGGACGGCTTCGGCTCCCTCGGCAACGTCGGGGAGAACGTGAAGGTGCCGCTGCACCAGGCGCTCGTCGTGCTCTCGAGCGGCTTCGGCGGCACCGATCCGGCGACGACCGGCCCGGGCGCCCTGCAGCTCCAGCAATACCTCACGGGCGGGCGCTTCCCCGAAGACAACACCGCGCTGCCGAAATCGCCGGTGCCCGTCATCAGCGTCTACTTTCCGCTCAAGGTCATCGACGAGTTTCGCCAGAACTCACTCGAGTTCATGCAGAACCTCGCGAACCCCGAGATCGGCGGCTTCTTCACCGTCGTCCAGGAAGGCGGCGGTGCGCGCGCTCAAGCCATCATCGGCACGATACGCCAGCGCTTCTCGAAGATGAGCATCGTGCGCTGGAAGGTCGCGTGCGTCGCGCCGACGGTCACGCAGTCGTTCGAGCTCATCTTCAACAACATGAGCACGCCGCTCGTCGGCGACAACACGTTCAAGGACGTCCCCGTCGGCATCGATCCGACGACGTGGCCCCTCGACGTGAACAACGACTATTCGGCGCAGATCGCGCAGACGCACCCCGTGTACCCGGGCGGCAATTTCCGCATCTATGGCGACTTTTGCTGGGGCGGCGACAAGACGCGCGCGGAAGTCTACTTCCTGCCGTCCGGGCAGCCGCTCCCGACGGCGCTCGTCGGCGCGAACATCGATCAGGCGAAGGCGACGCAGCAGCAGCTCATCGCGATGGGCATGAAAGGCACCGCCGTCGAAGCCGCCGACACGTACGTCGAGGTCCAGGCGCCGGACAAGGACAAGATCCTCTGGGGTTCGGGTGATCAAGCGGCTGTTCGCATGGTCGTCTACGACAACCGCGCGCACCGCACGAGCGGAGTCACCGCCGAGACGATCCTCTCGCTCAAGGGCACCTCACCGCCCCTGAACCTGATGTTGATCCTGGGCGCGGCGTTCGGCGCCGTCGTCATCGCGCTCCTCATCATCGTGATCGCGAAGAGCGGCGGAAAGAAGCGCGGCGGAACGCCCGCGCCCGTCGGCCACGCGCCGGCTTACGGCGCGCCCGGTGGCTACGCCGCTCCGCAGCCGCAGGGCTACGGCGCGGCACCCCATGCCCCGAGCCCGGAGTTCATGTACGGCGCGCCGGGGCAAGCGGCGGGGCTCGGCGTCGCGGCACCCCATCCGCAAGCCGCGCCACCGAGCCCGTACGGCGGTGGCGGAACGACGGCGACGCTGCAGGGCCAGGCGGGCATCTTCACGCTGCTCGCGGGGCAAGAGCTCCGCGCCGGCCGCGACGCGGCTCAGTGCGGCATCCTCTTGAACGAGGCGCGCGTCTCCGGCGTGCACGCCACGCTGAAGCTCGAAAATGGTCAGCTCTGGGTACGCGACGAGAACAGCAACAACGGCACGTTGGTGAACGGCGCGCGCGTCGCACCCGGCGTGTGGTCGCCCGTGCCGCAGGGCTCCATCCTCCGCTTCGGCCCGGTCGAGTTCAGCGCCCGCATCGGCTGAACCGACGAGCGTTCGAGCGCGGTTACACCCGTTCGATCACCGTCGCCACGCCCATCCCGCCGCCGATGCAGAGCGTGACGAGCGCCGTGGCGAGTCCTCGCCGCTCGAGCTCGTCGAGCGCGGTGCCGAGCAGGATTGCACCCGTCGCGCCGAGCGGGTGACCGAGCGCAATCGCGCCGCCGTTCACGTTCACGCGCTCCGGATCGATGTCGAGGCGCCGGATCGTGTTGAGGGGGATCGCGGCGAAGGCCTCGTTGATTTCCCAGAGGTCGACGTCGCGCACCGTCATTTTGGCTTTTTTTAGGGCGCGTTCGGACGCGGGGGCCGGCGCCGTCAGCATGATGATGGGCTCGGTGCCGATGGTCGCCATGGCACGCACCCGCGCGCGGGGTTTTACGCCCGTGCGCTTGACGTAGTCGTCGGACGCGAAGAGCACGGCCGCGGCGCCGTCCACGATGCCGCTCGAGTTGCCCGCGTGATGCACGTGGTCGATCGCTTTCGCTTCGGGGTAGCGAGCGAGCGCCAGCTGGTCGAGCGTTTCGCCCGCGGGCCCGACCGCGGCGGCGCCGAGCTTCGCGAACGCAGGCTCGAGCTTCGCGAGCCCCGCGAGCGTCGTGTCCGAGCGCGGGTGCTCGTCGTGGTCGAGCGCGACGCTACCGCCGGGACCGAGCACCGGGAACAGGCTCTTCGCGAAGCGTCCCTCGCGGACGGCCGCGGCTGCCCGCTCCTGGCTTCGAAGCGCGAAGCGATCGACGTCCTCGCGCCCGCTGCCGTCGAGCGTCGCGATGAGATCGGCGCTGATGCCCTGCGGGACCTGGAAGACGCGCTTTCTGAGCTCGAGGTTCAGCCCGTCCATCATCGCTTCGTCCGAGCCCATCGGGACGCGCGACATGCTCTCCACGCCGCCGCCCACGACGAGATCCTGCTGGCCGCTCATGACGCCCATGGCCGCGAAGTTCGCCGCCTGCAGGCCGGAGCCGCAGAAACGATTGAGCGTCACACCCGTGACCACATCCGGCAGCCCCGCGGCGAGCACGGCGTTGCGCGCGAGGTTCGCGCCTTGCTCTTTGACTTCGGACACGCAGCCGGCGACGACGTCCTCGATCTCTTCCGGATTTACACCGGTTCGCCGTACGAGTTCCTTGAGCGTCTGCGCGAGGAGCTCCTGCGGGTGAATCCCACTCAGCGCACCTTTCCCCGCCTTGCCGCGACCGCGCGGCGTCCGCACCGCGTCGAGAATGAACGCGTTTGCCATCCACAAAACCTAAGGCCTCCTTTGCGACTGTCCACGGCAGGGTTCCCAGCAGCCGGCCCGTCTCCTAAGCTCGCGGCCCATGGTGCCCGGATTCGGCAAGCAAACGATCACCGTCGGCAGTGCCCCACAAGCCGACATCCGGCTCGGCGGGCCCGGCGTCGCGCCGGAGCACGCGCGCATCGTCAATCAGGGCGGCGGAGCGCTCGTGCTCGTGGATCTCGGCGCGGGCCCGACGTTCGTCGACGGAGCCCAAGTCGCGGCGGGCAGCCAGACCCCCTTCGATCTGCGCAAGCAATTCGTGGTCGGCCAAGCGTCGATCCCGAACGCACATCCCGCGGTCGTTCTCATGCTGCTCGAGGTCGGCAAGGCGCCGCCCGTACCGGGACAGCTCGTCTTCGGACGCGAACCGGCGCAGAGCAACGTCGCCGTCCATCATCCGAACGTCTCGGCGCGGCACGCGACCTTTCAGCTTTCGCCCCTCGCGGTCACCGACCACAACTCCACCTCCGGCACCTACGTCGATCGCCAGCGCGTCCCGCCCGGGCAGCCGCAGCCGCTCACGCCGCACGCCTTCGTGGCACTCGGGCCCGTCTCGCTACCGGTAGCGCTGATCCAACAGCTCGCGCAGGGGCTCGGCGTCGCCGGCGCGAGCGCGGCGCCCGCGGCTGCGACCGGAGTCGCCCAGCAATTCGCGCCCGCGCCCGCCGCGCCCGCGCAGGGCGGTTTTTCGCCCGTCGCCGCGGCTCCAGGCGCTCACGCTCCGGCGCCGAACTCCCCCGCGCCCCACACCCCCGAGCCGGGCGTTGCACGCCCCAAGCACAAGACGGTGATCGGACAGCTGCAGCTCGGCGGCGGGAGCGGTGGCGGCGCGGGCGGACAGAAGACGATCGGTCGCACGCCCGACAACGACATCAAGATCCCGAGCCCGCAGGTCTCGAGCCGCCACGCGGTTCTGCACAGCGCGGGCGGCCAGCTCTTCATCGAGGACCGCGGCAGCGCGAACGGCACGTACGTGCGCGGCCAGCGGATCCCCCCGGGCCAGCGGGTTCCGGTCCAAAACGGCGAGAAGGTCTTCATCGGCCCGATGCCCTTGGTCCTCCAAGTGGAAGGGCACGAGGTCGCCGTCGTCGTCGAGGATCAGGCGCACTGGGAAGGGCGACCGCTCTACGAAATCGAAGCGTGGGATCTCGTTTCGCAGGTGCCCGATCGCGACAATCCGAGCGAGCTCAAGACGCTGCTCGACCACGTGAGCTTCAAGGCGCTCCCGGGCGACTTCATCGCGCTGATGGGACCGAGCGGCGCCGGCAAGACGACGCTGCTCTTGACGCTCAACGGCTATTTGCCGCCGACGGCCGGACAAGTGCGGATCAACGGCGAGGATCTCTACGCCATCTACGACGCGCTCCGCGGCTCGATCGGCTACGTGCCGCAGGACGATATCGTGCATCCGGAGCTCACGGTGTGGGAGGCCGTGCGCTACAGCGCCAAATTCCGGCTACCTCCCGACTTCTCCGAGGAAGAAATCGCGCGACGCGTGGACACGACGCTCGCGCAGCTCGGCCTGGAAAACGTCGCGCACCTGCAGATCGGCAAGCCCGAGAAGAAGATCCTGTCGGGCGGCCAGCGCAAGCGCGTGAACATCGCGATGGAGCTCGTGACGGACCCCGTCATCATGTTCCTCGACGAGCCGACGAGCGGGCTTGCCGCCGACGACACCGCGGCGCTCGTGAACCTCTTGCACGATCTCGCGAAGCAGACCGGCAAGACGATCATCACGACCATTCACCAACCCGCAAAGGACGAATTCGAGAAATTCAACCTCGCGCTCGTGCTCGGCGTCGGCGGCATCACGATGTTCTACGGCTCGCCGCACGACGGGTATCGCTTCTTCGGGTCGTGGCTCGAGCGTCAGGGCAAACCGAACAAGGTCGACAACCCGCGCGACATGTTCGACATGTTGAACCAGCGCGAGCGACCGATCTTCGACGCGATGCGCGCGCAAAATCCGTCCGTGACCCGCCAAACCGCGCGTGCCCAAGCCGCGCGCGAGTGGAGCGCGGAGTACCTGAATCCGCAAAACCCCATCTTCCAGAAGATGTTCGGCGGAAAGCGCTCGGTCGGCACGGGCACGTCGCAGCAAGGCGTGCCCGGCCGTGGACCGGCCAGCGGGCAATTCGGGTTGCTCTTCAGCCGCTACTTCAAGATCAAGGTACGCGACGTCGGCGGCACCGCGATCATGCTGCTGCAGGCGCCCATCATCGGCGTGCTGCTCGCCGGCGTCTTCGGCGGTCAAAAGGACGCGATCCCCTACTGGTGTCTCGGTGCGATGCAGGAGCTCGCACAGAAGACGGGCACGGCCGCGAGCGGGACGAGCGACGTCTTGAAGAGCATGGCGGTGACGCCCGACAACGCGGCGTCGATGTTCTTCCTGGTCGTGTCGGCGGTGTGGTTCGGCACGAGCAACGCAGCACGCGAGATCGTGAGTGAAGTCGCCGTCTACAAGCGCGAGCGCATGGTGAACCTCGGCTTGTTCAACTACGTCTTCTCCAAGTTCGTGCTTTTGAGCATTTTTTGCGTGATCCAGTGCACGCTCTTGCTCAGCATCGTGTTCTTCGCGCTCGGCTACAACGGCGGGCTGCAGGCGTTCGGCATCGAGCTTTTCACGATGATCTGCACCGCGATGAACGCGGTCGCACTCGGGCTATTGCTGAGCACGATCGTCGCGAGCAGTGAGGCGGCCATGGCGCTCACGCCGATCGCGCTCATCCCGCAAGTCGTGCTCGGCGGTCTGATGGTGCCGATGACGACGAACCCGATGCTCCAGATCCCCATGTACGTCATGCCGGCGCGCTGGGGCTTCCAGGGCATCATCGCGCAAGAGCGGATGGCCATCGCGAACAACGCCGCCTGGGTCTTCGACCTCAAGAAGCCGGACGTGACCGCGCCCGACAACTTCGTCTTCCAGGGCAAATTCCACTGCGCCGAAGCGCAGCTCTCGAGCCTCGACTTCAACGGCGCCTGGGGCTTCACCGACTACCAGAAGATCTGGCTGCCGCCGGCCGTGCTCGCCGTGATGATGCTCGTCACCTTCTTCGCCATCCTCTTCTTCTTGAAGCGACGGGATTCGGTGTAGCTCCCGCCCGAAAACCCAAGACAGGGCGCCCTCTGCGTGTCCCACACGCGCGAGCATGCGCCCCCGCGACGCCCGAAATCCGGCTCGGCTTCCGCGACGTAGCCTGCTTGCCGTCGGCGCGACCGGCCTCGCCGCAGCGTGCCTCGGCTGGGTCGACCCGAACGAGGGGCGCGAGCGGGCGCAGGCGTGGGCGCGCTGGAATGCGGAGCATGACGACGCCTACGCGCTCGACGACGTGGTGCGTTGGATGTCGGACGGGGAGCGGCCGGCCTGCGCTCGCTCGGCGATCGTGCCTTATCGCGGCACGTCGCTCCGTTACGCCGGAGCCGTCTTCGTGAATCCCGCGTTCGCGGAGCGGCTCGCACGCTTCGAGACGGTGGTCGGCGCCGTCGCGCGTGCGACCTACGGACGCGAGCCGAGTCGCATTCGGCACTACGGCGCCTACAACTGCCGCGCCGTGCGCACCATCCATCAACTGCTGAGCGAGCACGCGCTCGGCAACGCGATTGACGTGCTCGGCTTCGATTTCGGTCCCGCCGGCAAGACGACACCCCTACCACCGGAGCTGCCGAAAGCCCTGAAATTCCCCTTCGAAGTGCGCGTACTCCGGCACTGGGGGAAAACCCAGGGGGCCACCGCAATCCACGGCCGTTTTCTCGCCGCACTGACCGAGCGCCTGGTGGAGCGCCCGGACATTTTCCGGAGCATGTTCGGCCCGGGCCACGGCGGGCACGACGACCATTTGCATTTGGACGTCTCGCCGTGGCGGTGGGTGGACCTGTGAACCGACGTTCGAACGGCTACGGCGTATCGCCGTAATCGAGCCCGATGACGAGCACGAGGCTCGCCGAGAAGCCGCCGACGTGCGTGGTGCCGCGCGTCGTCACGACCTCACCCGAGTCGGACGTCTCCTGCAGCATCCAGGGCTCGTCCTTCTGCTTGAGATCCTGTGAGAGCACGATCTGGCCGCCCACGCGGCCGCCGACGTTGCTGCTGTGGGCGCGATCGGACACGCCGGCCACGAGCGAGAGTGCGGGCGCGTCGAGCGTGTAGCCGTTCAGGCCATAGCGATTGTCGCCGTCCGTGTAGTGCCGCACGCCGAGGCCCGCGGCGACCTCGAAGTCGACCCAGTTGTGATACGGCAGCCACGCGCCGACGAGGGCGCCAGCGTGCGAGAACGTGCCGCCGTTGGCCTGCGAATCGGCGTGATCGTAAAAGAGGCCGAACTCGACGTAACCGTAGTGACCGCGCAGGAGGCCGCCGCCGAACGCGAACGCACCGCGCGCGTCCGAGCCCGCGAGCACGCCGATGCCGCCTCGCGCGGCGAGCTCCACGCCCCAGCCCGGGTGCTCTTCGAAGCCGATCTCGGGGAGCAACGGCACGGCAGGCAACGACGCACCGTCTTCCGGCGGCGGCGTGCCTTCGAGTCCACCGAAGTCCGGCGGCGGCATGACCGCGGGCGGCGGCGCGGCCGCAGGCGGCTTCGGGGTCGGTGAAGCCGGCGCCGCGGGCGCGGGCGCGCTGGGAGCCGAAGTGGGCGCGGGTGCCGGAGTGGGCGCAGGCGCGGGCGGATTGGGCGCCGGAGCGGTTGCGGTCGGCGCAGGCGGCGTCACGCTCGGGCTGGGCGCGGGTGCAGGAGCAGGCGCTTGAGCGGAGCCAGAGGGCGCGGGCTCGATCGGGAAGCCGGCCGTGGGCGGACTCTGTGCCGCACCCGGGAGCGAGATGGCGGCCGTGGCCGCGAAGGCGAGGACGAACGCGAGCCGGCTGACGATTGACGGTGTCATTGATCGAAATGGCGTCTCGAGAAGGGTAGGTGTCTGCTCACCAACGTTACGGCTCGTTTGACGCCCGAGGGCCCGCCACCATTGACGAAATCGGTCGGGGGCGCTAGACAAACACACGGTAAGCATCGTGACCACGCGCAAGCACGCCCAGAAGCTTTGGATCGTCTGCCGTCCGGCAGGCGAGGGCGCGCGATCACGCTGATCCGTTGATTGACGTTAGCCCTCCCCGCCAGGCGGACAGAGGGCAGCGTTCCGGATCACGACTTCCCTCCTCCTCCTGGCTCCTGCGAGCCAGATGTCCTCTTCTAATTTCCCAAATCCCCGCGCATTAGAGCCCTACTCGGAGTGGCTGGACCCGCGCTTCCGCCAGCTCCTGCTGTTTCAGATGGCGTTCGGCTACGCCTACGCCGCGCTGATTTTGGTGCCGAAGTTCGCGACCGTGAGCCTCGGCGCCGGGCCGCGTGAAGTCGGCGCGCTCGCGGCATGCCCGACCATCGCGACGGTGGTCTGCGCGCCGTTCTGCGGTGCCTGGCTCGACCGCGGCGCACACCGAGCAGCATTGATCGCCGGCTCGCTCGTGCTCGCCGTGAGCGTCCCCGCGTTCGGCTACCTCCATTCCGTCGGACTGCTCGCCTATTTCCTGCGCGTGCTCCACGGCGTCGGCAACGCGCTCGTGCTCGGCGGCGCGGGCGCGTTCGTCGCGCGCATCGTTCCGGCCGAGCACCGCGGCCGCGCCTTCGGTACCGCGGGCGCGGCGTCGCTGATGATGAACGCGGCCGCTTCGTGGGCGACCGAGCGCTTGGCCGACGCGTTCGGCTGGGGCATCGCGTACGAGGTCGCGGGCGGCGCCTGTTCGTTCGCCCTCGGCGTGGCGCTCACGCAGCCCGAAGTCGAACGGCTGCGGGCCCCGCATGCGAACACCGAGGAGCGCCCGATCACGGGCATGCGTAAGCGCTTCGGCGCCGGCTTCGCGACGCTCGCCGCCGGCGCGGGGTTCGGCATGCTCGTCACCTTCACGCAGCCGTACGCGCTTTCGCTCGGCGCCTCGCACGTGGCGAGCCTCTTCGTCGGGTACACGCTGACGGCGCTGGCCGTACGGCTCGGCTTCGGCGGCGCGGTCGATCGCTGGGGCCCGGTGCGCGCGGGCCGGACGGCGCTCGCCGTCTACGCAGCGACCGTGCTCGCGGCCGCCGCGCTCCAGCCGGCGACGCTATTTCCGCTCGGGCTCGGCTTCGGCTTCGCCCACGGGCTGGCCTGGCCCGCGCTCTGTGCGCTCGCCGTGCAGCGCGCGGAGCCAGAGCGCGCCGGGTCGGCGCTCACGCGCGTGCAAGCGCTCTTCGCGGCGGGAAGCATGCTCGCGGTCTGGCTCGGCGGGCTCATCGTGCACGCCCTCGGCTACCCGGTCGCGTTCGTGACGGTCGGGCTCGCGGTCGCGGTCGGCGCGCTCGCGCTGGGCGAGCTGCCGCCGAGCGCGCTGTTTGCCCGGCGCACGAGCACCAAGCCGGAGCGCGAGCCGTGTAGCTCGCCCGCCGGGCGCTGAGGCATCGCCGCCGGACGGAGGAGCGCGCCGGTCGCGCTCCTCCGTTCTAGGCGGTGAGACGCGGAGTAATCCGCGCCGATACCTGATCGAGCGCGACACGCTCTTGGGCGGCAGTGTCGCGATCGCGGAGCGTCACGGTCTGGTCCACGAGCGTCTGGCCGTCGATGGTGACGCAGAAGGGCGTACCGATCTCATCCATGCGCGCGTAACGCTTGCCGATCGACTGCTTGGCGTCGAACTCGCAGGCGAACCGCGTGCGCAGATCCATGTAGAGCTTCTCGGCGATCTCGGGCAGCCCGTCCTTGTTCACGAGCGGGAAGATGCCGAGCTTCACCGGCGCGACCTTGGGATCGAAGCGCAGGTACGTCGGACTCGCGCGCGAGGCGTCTTCCGCGTAACCCTCGCAGAGGAGCAAGAGCACGGCGCGCGTGAGGCCGGACGCCGGCTCGATCACGTTCGGGATGTAGCGGCTGCGCGCCTTGATCTCGTCCTCGGCGACGCCTTCCGCCTTGAGCTTCAGCTGGAGCTCCTGGTCGAAGTATTCGAGTTTTTGGCCGGAATGTTGCTGGTGCTGCGTCAGGTCGAAGCTGCCGCGATGAGCGATGCCTTCGAGCTCACCGTAGTCAGGCGCGGTGAACGGATAGCGGTACTCGATGTCGACGGTCATCTTCGAGTAGTGCGAGAGCTCGTCCTGCTCGTGATCGCGGAAGCGCAGGTTCTGCTCCGAGACACCGAGCGAGCGCCACCAGCGCATGCGCTCCGCCTTCCAGAACTCGAACCACGTCTTCGACTCGTCGGGGTGGCAGAACCACTCCATCTCCATTTGCTCGAATTCGCGTGAGCGGAAGACGAAGTTGCGCGGCGTGACTTCGTTGCGGAAGCTCTTGCCGATTTGCGCGACGCCGAAGGGGATCTTGACGCGAGACGTGTCGAGGACGTTCTTGTAGTTGAGGAAGATGCCCTGCGCCGTCTCCGGCCGCAGGTACACCTTGCTCGAGTCGTCTTGCACGGCTCCCGCGTGCGATTCGAACATCAGGTTGAACTGGCGGGGCGGCGTGAGGTCACCGCCGCAGTTCGGGCACGGATCGAGCAGCGGCTCGGCCGCTCCGGGGCGAGCGATGGCGCGCAGCAGAAATTCCACCGTGTTCGTGACGACCGGCTGCCCGTGCGGAGCGCCCGCCTGCGTCTCGCGCACGGTTTTGCGCATTCCTTCGAGCGTCGCCGGCCAGGCGCGCACGAGCGCGAGTCCGGGGGCGAGCTTCTTGCCGTCCTTGCGCGCCCAACGCGAGAGCGCCTGCGTCGTCGGGTCCGCTTCGTTGAAGTCCTCGTGAAACTCGACGAGGCCGTCGAGGCCGCTCTTGCCGAGCGCGCCGAGGAGCGATTTGACCCACTCCGCGTCGCGCAGCATGTCCGGCACGTGGTCGGAGCGGAACAGGCGCTTGCACTGGCGGCACGTACTCATCGGATCGGCGAACCCGCCGACGTGGCCGCTCGCAACCCAGGTTTTTGGGTGTTGAATGATGGCGGAGTCGAGCCCCACCATTTCGATGGGGTGGCCGTCCGGACCGATGGGCGGGCACTCGACCATGGTGCGCCACCATGAGTCGCGGATGTTGTTCTTGAGCAGAACGCCGAGCGGCCCGTAGTCCCAAAAGCCGTTGATGCCGCCGTAGATCTCGCTGGCCGGGTAGATGAAACCTCGCCGTTTGCAGAGCGAGACGATCTTGTCCATCACGGTAGCGTCAGACACGGTGCACCTTTCCTGTCCGACGGGCGCCGCCCGTCGAAACGGCCGCGTCTATACCATGTCGAGCCCCGCGCCCAACCTTCCCGGCGCCGAGCGAGCGGTCTACCAGCCGCCTTCCTTGGTGTCGGCGGCCGAGTCCTTTTTGTCCGGCCGCCGATGGCGGGCCGGGCGCTTGTCGCTGTTGTCGTCGGGGTGCTCGTCGGGAGCGCCTTCGTCACCGTGTTCATCGTCCGCTTTGTCGTCCGTCGCGGCGTGACTGGCGGGCTTCGGCCCAGGTGCTGCGGCTGGAACAGCGGGCTCCTCCTTCTCTACTTTCTTCTCCGGACATCCGGTCATGAGGAGCCCAGCGACGAGGCTCGCGAGAAGGACGCTGACGGTGCGCTGCATTGAATTGCCTCCGAAACCGAGCCTACACCAGCCCTTCTTTCGAGACTAGCAGCGGCAACCACGCGAAAGAGCGACGGTCCGTGCGCGCGTCAAGCGCCACGCGCCTGCGCGACGGTCCGCGATCTCGCGTTCGTCGGCGACGACAATCCGTTCGACGATCTCACGACGCGACGAGCTTGCGACGCGACGAGCTCTGTAACGCGACGATCGTCAACGTCCAACAGCGCTGGTCGACAAGAGCAAGCCCCGCGTAGTGCGAGCATGGGGCGTCCGCTCGACGCCGGCGCGCTATCGTGAACGCGGCGCTCGACGGGCAAGCCGCTAGCGCTGGGTGAGAGCGCGAGCGTTCCCCAGGGGTGGGCTCCCTCGTCGTCAGGAGCTGGCGAGCGTCACAGTGGAACTTTGAACGGCCGGTGCGCGAAAATTTGAAGGGCGCGGGCGTGTTTTTCGCGCGCAGTCTTTGCGTCGAGCTCGCGCGGGAATTTTCTTTATGATTTGACGGGTTCGACTGTGCGGGGCACGCTCTGGGTACTCTTCGATCGGAACTCCGTGACGCTCTCCGTTGCCCGACTGATCGGCCTCGCTGCACTCGGGGTCGCCGCTTGCTCGAACGCTCCTCGCCCATCGCCTGCCGCAGCGGGCGGTAGCGGCGGCAGCTCCGGCATGGGCACGGCAGCGATGAGCGCTGGCGGCAGCAGCGGCATGAGCACGGGCGGCTCGTCGGGCTCGCTCTCGTGCGCGGCAACGTCACCCGGAGTCGCGCCGCTACGCCTGCTGACGCACGTGCAATACGACAACACCGTCGCGGATCTGCTCGGCGACACCACGCATCCCTCGCAGCAGTTCCCTGCCGAGAACGTCGTGCTCGGCTTCAGCAACAACGTCGCCGCGAACCAGGTGAACCCGACGCTCATCGCCGCTTATCAAAGTGCGGCCGAGGCGCTCGCGGCGACCGCCGTGTCTTCGCGCCTGGCGACGCTCGCGCCGTGCGCCGACGGCGCCCCCAACGGCGACTGCGGCCACACGTTCGTGACCACGTTCGGCGCGAAGATCTTCCGCCGCGCGCTGAGCGCGAACGAAGCGACGATCTTCGATACCCTCTTCGACGCGACGCTCCCCTCGGGTTACCCGAAGGCCGTCGAGCTCACGCTGCGCGCGATGCTCCAATCGCCGCAATTCCTCTACCGCGTCGATGCGCTGCACGCGCCCACGGCGGAGTCGGGCGCCGTCGTGCTCGGACCGAACGAGCTCGCGTCGCGCCTTTCGTACTTCCTCACGAACAGCACGCCGGACGACGCGTTGCTCGCCGCGGCCGCGAACAACCAGCTCGTCACCGCGACCGACGTGGAGACGCAAGCACGCCGGCTGCTCGGCACCACACGCGCCAAGGAGATGGCGCAGGACTTCATGGGACAGTGGCTCGGCCTCGATCAGCTCGACGGCGCGGCGCGGCAGGCGCCCGACGAGAGCTTCGGGGCGACCGAGCTCGTGCCCGACTGGAAGTCGTCGCTCGGGTCGTTCATCGACGATGCCGTGTGGAACGACGGCACCGTGAACGGGCTACTCACGTCGCCCAAGCTCTTTCTGACCCCGAAGCTCGCGACCCTCTACGGCGTGTCCGCCCCGAGCGATCCGAGCATGCCGGCGAGCCTCCCGACGCAGCGGAGCGGCCTTTTGACGCAACCGGCCATCATGGCGCTGCTCGCGCACTCCGATCAGTCGGGCCCGGTACAGCGCGGTGTCTTCGTGCTCTCGCAGCTCCTCTGCGTGCAGGTCGCGCCACCGCCGCCGAACGTCGTCGCCGTGCCGCCCGCGGTCGACCAAACCGCGACGACGCGCGAGCGATTTGCGCAGCACATCGCCGACCAGAGCTGCGCGAGCTGCCACGTGTCGCTCGACGGCATCGGCTTCGGCTTCGAGCGTTACGACCAGCTCGGCCGCTACCGCGAGATGGAAAACGGACTCCCCGTGGACGATTCGGGTCAAGTCGTGGGTTCGGGCGATCCGTCGCTCGAGGGGCCGTTCAACGGCGCGCTCGAGCTCTCGAGCAAGCTCGCCACCAACGACACGGTGCGAAGCTGCATCGCGACGCAGTGGTACCGCTACGCGATGGGCCGCGTCGAGGACACGACCGACGAGTGCAGCCTGAACGACGTGAAGACGCGCTTCTCCTCGACCAACGGCAACTTCCGCGAGCTGCTCGTCGCCATCACGCTGAGCGACGCCTTCCGTTACCGCCCCGCGCTGGAGACCCCATGACACGGCGCATCGATCGCAGGCTGTTCCTCCGCGCCGCGAGCGGCTTGGCCGTGGCGCTCCCGCTCTTGCCGTCCTTGCGCGCCCACGGCCAGAGCGCGTCGCCCATCCGTCGCTTCGTCACGATGTACACGCCGAACGGGCAGATCCACTCCGCCTGGTGGCCGACGTCGGTCGTGAGCCAGACCGATTTCGCGCTGAACGACATTCACCAGCCGCTCGCCGCTCACAAGAGCCGCCTGACGCTGCTCAAGAACGTCGATCTACAGACGGCGGGCTCCGGCCCCGGCGGCCCGCACCAGCGCGGCATCGGCACGCTCTTCACGGGCCAGTACCTGCAAACCGGCAACTTCGTGGACGGCTGCGGCTCCACGGCGGGCTGGGCCGACGGCGTCAGCGTCGACCAAGTCATCGCCGCGCAGATCGGACAGAGCACGCCGTACCCGAGCCTCGAGCTCGGCGTGCGCGCCACCGACAACGACGTGCAGGGGCGCATCGCCTACTCGGGCGCGGGCGCGCCGCTCCCGCCGCTCACGCAGCCCCTCGACGTTTACAACCGCATCTTCAAGGATCTGGTCGTCCCGGATCAGTCGGGCGCCATGCCGACCGACACGATGCTGGCCGAGCGCAAGAGCGTGCTCGACACCGTCGTCTCGCAGATTGGCGAGCTCGAGACGCGCGTTTCCGCCGACGACAAGCAGAAGCTCGACGCGCATCTCACGCTCGTGCGCGACGTGGAGCGCCGCCTCGGACAGGTGCCGCTCGCGTGCGCGAAACCCGCCGTTCCGGCCGCGCTCGATCCGACGAGCGAGACGGACATGCCGAACATCGCGACGCTCGAGATCGACCTCTTGTCGATCGCGTTCGCGTGCGACCTCGTGCGCGTCGCAAGCTTCGAGGTCTCGACGGGCCTGAATCGCATCCGCTACCCCTGGCTCAACAGCATGGGTGAAGGTCACCCGCTCTCGCACATGGATCCGACGGATCCGACGGCGCATTCCGAGCTCGTCGCACGCGCGCAATGGCACTCCGCGCTCGTCGCGCGCCTGTTCGACAACCTCGCGAGCGTCACCGAGGGCGACTCGACGATCGCCGACAACACGCTCCTCATGTGGTCGACCGAGGTGTCGGAGGGCAACGTCCACTCGCACACCAACATGCCGATCGTCCTCATGGGCGGCGGCTGGCAGTTCAAGACCGGCCGCTTCATCGACTGCGTCGAGGGCAGCACGAACCCCTCGCACACGAACCTGCTCGTGACGCTCCTGAACGCGATGGGCGTCGAACAGCAGACCTTCGGTCGCCCGGAGTTTTGCACGGGGCCGCTCAAGGCCCTCACCTGAGCGCGGCGCCGCTCTTCGTGCGCCTCGCGCGCTCGGGCGGGGCGGGGCTACTCGCGGGCGCGACCGATCTCGCGACGCTCACGTTGCTCGTGCGCGCCGCGGGCGTCTCACCGCGCGCCGCCAGCGTTCCGGCGCTCGTGCTCGGCGCCGTGGTCATGTTCTTCGGGCAGAAGTACCTCGCGTTTCGCGCGAGCGGAAAACCGAGCGCCCGCGAGCTCGTCACGTTCACGCTGGTGCAGCTCGGGGGCCTCGCCCTCACGGCCTGGCTCTTCGATTGGCTGCTCTCCGCCGTCCCCCTCGCGACCAGCCACTTCGTCGTGAGCCGCATGATCGTCACGAATCTGGTCTGGCTCGCCTATAGCTTCCCGCTCTGGCATTTCGTGTTTCGGCGGGCCACCCCCGGGCAAACGGGGCATTAACGCACGCCCCCTACCCGCGAACGCCCATCGACAGCGGGCCTCCCGATACTTAGGTTGTCCGCGAAATGGGTAATAGCGCAGTCCCGGGCCCGCCGAACCAACCGCCGAAGGGCCAGGTGCCCGCGCCCCGCACGAGTTGGTACGCCTGGGTGCTGCTGGGCGGGCTCCTCGTCGCGTCCTGGAGCCTGACCAATTACTTCGGAAACGGAGGGGCCGAGCCGCCGCTCTCGTACTCGGCCTTCTACAAGGCGGTGGACGCTCAAACCATCGAGAAGGTGACGATCAAGGGGCAGACGGTGACGGGCACTTTCAAGCAGCCCACGCCCGTGAACGGTCGCGCGTCCCACACGTTCCGCACGACGCTGCCCCAGCAGGAGGATCGCGAGCTTTTGCCGCTACTCCGCGCCAAGGGCGTCGTCGTCGACGCGCGGAGCGACGAGCAACCCGCGATTTTCCAGATCGCCCTCTCGTTTCTCCCGCTGCTGCTCATCAGCGGCGTCTGGATTTGGCTGTCGCGCCGCGCCTCGAACATGATGGGCGCGGGTGGCCCGCTCGCGATGATGCGGGGCCGCTCGCGCCGCTTCGAAAAAGAAAGCGAAGTGCCGGTTCGCTTCGACGACGTGGCCGGACTCCAGTCCGCCAAGCGTGATTTGCAGGAGATCGTGCAGTTCTTGAAGGAGCCGGAGAAGTTCCGGCGTCTCGGCGGCAAGGTCCCGCGCGGCGTGTTGCTCGTGGGCCCCCCCGGTACGGGCAAGACACTGCTCGCGCGCGCCGTCGCGGGAGAAGCCGGCGTGCCCTTCTTTTCCATCAACGGGTCGGAGTTCATCGAGCTCTTCGTGGGCGTCGGCGCGTCACGCGTGCGTGAGCTCTTCGAGGAAACGAAGAAGGTCGCTCCCGCGATCGTGTTCATCGACGAGATCGACGCGGTGGGCCGTTCGCGCGGCTCGGGCCTCGGTGGCGGCCACGACGAGCGCGAGCAAACCTTGAATCAGCTGCTCTCGGAGATGGACGGCTTCTCGCGCAACGATCTCACTATCGTGCTCGCCGCGACGAACCGGCCCGACGTGCTCGATCCGGCGCTGCTCAGGCCCGGGCGCTTCGATCGCCGCGTTATCATCGACCGGCCGGAAGTTGCCGCGCGGCGCGCGATTCTCGAAGTGCACACGCGCGGCAAGCCGCTCGCAGCCGACATGGATCTCGAGGAAATCGCGGGCAATACGCCGGGCTTCTCGGGCGCTGACCTCGCGAACCTCGCGAACGAGGCGGCGCTCGCGGCGACACGCCGCGGCGCGGAGTCGATCACCATGGCCGACTTCATGGCCGCCTACGACAAGATCGTGCTCGGCGATCCGCGTGAGACCAAGCTCGACAGCAACGAGAAGCGCCGCATCGCCGTCCACGAGTCGGGGCACGCCGTGGTCGCCCATTTCTCGCCGAACGCGGAGCCGCCACAGCGCGTCAGCATCATCCCGCGCGGGATGGCGCTTGGCGTCACGCAGCAGAGCCCGGGCGGCGACCGGCACATCTACACGCAGCCGCAGCTCGCCGACAGCTTGCGCGTGATGCTCGGCGGGCACTGCGCCGAACGGCTCGTCTTCGGGGATATCTCGTCCGGCGCCGAAAACGACCTCAAGCGGGCGAGTGAGCTCGCGTTCAAGATGGTCGCGCACTGGGGCATGAGCGAAAAAATCGGCCCCGTCTATCACGAGCATCGGAGCGAGCACCCCTTCCTCGGTCAGGTGCTCGCAACCGAAGGCGCCACCAGCGACGCGACCGTGCACATGATCGAGAGCGAGACGCGCGTCGTCTTGAGCGAAGCCCGCGAGGCGGCGCACAAGGTGCTCCGCGATCACCGCGAGGTGCTCGATCGGCTGGTCGAACTCTTGCTCGAGCGCGAGACGCTCGAGAAGGACGAGCTCCGGCGTTTGCTCGGACCGGGCGCCGTCCGCATCCGTTACGACGAGACCCCCGCGTCCTTGCACTGAGCCCCAGGGTCGGCGCCGAGGGGGGCGCTCGCGCGGTCGATTTGTCGACGCGAAGCCTTGCCGTTGGACATAGGACGGCAGGTGACTTCGATGCGACGAGCGGCGTTTGCGGTGGTAGGCGGTTGTGTTTTTTGGGGCACCACGCTCGGCGGGTGCATCACCAAGACGGATCCGACGGCTCCCGATCCGAGCCTGCCCGAGACGCGAGCCTGCCCCGCGGCCGTGGGCATGATTTCCGACGCTGAATCCGCCAACAAAACCAGCTTCATCCAGGGTCGCGGCGGGTACTGGTACACGTTTCTCGACACCAAGGACAACGGCGGCTCCGACGTGTGGCCGCTCTCGGGCGCGCTCGGCGGCACCTTCGAGATGAGCGACGGCGGCGCGGCAGGGAGCGCGCACGCGGCGCGCATGAAAGGCACGATCGGCGGCGGCGACGTCGTCTACGCCGGCATGGGCTTGAACTTCGTCGATCCGAAGGGCGCCTACGACGCGAGCCAATTCGGCGGCATCGCGTTCTGGGCGAAGAAAAATCCGGGGTCGACGAGCCACGTGCGGCTCAAGGTGCCCGACGCGCAAACCGACCCCGACGGCAAGCTCTGTAAGCAATGCTTCAACGACCACGGCATGGACCTCGAGCTTTACGACCAGTGGACGCATTACGTGATCCCGTTCAAGGCGATGCATCAGGAAGATTGGGGACCGAAGGATAACGGCATCGATCCCTCGCACATCTACGGCATTCAGTTTCAGGTGAAGGAAAAGGGCGCCGTGTTCGACCTGGCCGTGGACCAGATCGAGTTCACGGGCTGCCGCTGAAGGCTGCGGAGCCCGGGCAAATTTCTCGGCCTGAAGGCGCTCGCGCGCTTAACATGCCGGCGCCCGATGAGCCGCCGCCGTTCGCTTCGTGTCCGTACGCTGTTCGGTGCGCTCGTCCTGCTCGGGCTCGGCTGGGTCGCGGCTTCGAGGCGTGAATCGACGGCGCGCGCGAAGCCCCACCGCCACGACACGCGTGAACCGGCGCCGCGACCACGAGCGCCGCGCCGTCCGCTCGCGCCCGACTCACCGTGGGCGAGCCGCGAGGCCTGCGAGCGAGCTCTCGGCGCCGGCCGTGCGCCGCGCCCGGCGGGCGTCGCGCGCATCGGCGCCTGGAATCTGCACTGGTTTCCCGACGGTCGTCCCGGCGAAGCGCATGCGGACGGAGGCGCGGATCTCGCCTGGCTCGCCTGCGGCATCGCGTGGCTCGGCGTCGACGTGCTCGCCGTCGAGGAAATCAAGCGACCGCCGCGCGGAGACGAGGGGCTCGCCGAGCTCACGCGACGGCTCGACGCACTCACGGGCGGCACGTGGCAGAGCCTGCTCGACGAGTGTCCGCATGCGTCGTCGCAGCACGTCGGATTCCTCTTCGACGCGAAGCGCGTGAAGCTCCGGAGCCACGCCGTGGTGGGCGCGCTGAACCCGCTCGGGGAACCCTGCAAGAACGAGCTCCGGCCCGGCCTCGCGGGTTACTTCGGTTTCCCGGGCGGCCTCGACCTCAGCATCGTGGTGGCGCACTTGAAGAGCGGCGTGGGCGAACGTGACATCACGGATCGGGCGCTCTCTTTCGCAGCGTTCGGCGCAGCCGCGGCGGCCGAGCACCGCCGCACGGGCGACGGCGACGTGCTCTTCCTCGGCGACATGAACACGATGGGCTGCGAGGATTGCGACCCCCAGGTGTCACCCGGCGCGGAGCTGACACGCATCGACGCGCTGTTCGCGCCGCCGCATGCAGCCCTAGCGCGGCTCGAAGCCGAACCGGCCTGCTCCCACCACTACGCGGGCCGCAGCGTGCTCCTCGATTGGGCCGCCAAAAGCGACCTCGCGGAGCTCCCCGGCGGCCGCCACGTCAATGTCTCCGGGCCGTGCGCCGAGCTCGGGTGCGACGCGCTCGGCGACCGGCTCGCCGCGCAACGCCTGCTCAGCGACCACTGCCCGATCTGGGTCGACCTCGACGACGTGGACCGCGATTGAGACGAGCGGCGGCGCCGGAGTAAGCTCGCCGCATGCCCGGCTACTTCCTCGTCAAGAGCGAGCCCTTCAAGTACCCGTTCTCGAAGCTCGTCACGGACAAACGCACGACGTGGGACGGCGTCCGCAATTTCGAGGCGCGAAACCACCTGCGCGCGATGAAGGTCGGGGATTTGCTGCTTTTCTATCACTCGAACGAGGGCAAGGAGATTGTCGGCGTCGCCAAGGTGACGCGCACCGCCTACCCCGACCCGACCGCGGACGAAGGTGATTGGTCGGTGGTGGACCTCGCTCCCGTCAAAGCGCTCGCGGCGCCCGTGTCGCTCGCGACGATACGCGAAGACGCGAAGCTCGCCGAGATGCTGCTCCTCCGCCGTTCGCGGCTCTCGGTCGTGCCGGTGACGGCCGCCGAGTTCAAGCGCGTGCTCGAGCTTGGGAAGACCAAGCTCTGAGCCTGCTCGGCCTTAGGTCGCTTCGGCCTTCACTTCACGCTGATCCTTGATTTCGATCAGCGTGGAGAGCGCTTCGATCTCGCGCTTCGTCTGGATCTCGCGCTGCCGGAGCACCTTGAGATCGGATTCGACCTTGCGCACGCTCGCCTCGGTTTCGCGCAGGGCGTCACGCAACCTGTCTCGTTCGCCTTTCAGGAGCTCGCTATCGATCGCCACTGCCTTTTCCTTTCGAGCGGGATCCGCCCGTCCGTTCGGGTGACTAGACCAAATCCCAAAAAAGACGGCAAGGCGCGCGAACGGAGCACGAAAAAACCTCTCCCTGCGGCGTTATTTGGGGGCTAGGTCCTTCTCCGCGACGAGCATGCCGCCGGCGGCGACGCGATATACGCGGCGTAGCGTCTTCCGCGCGGCCCCCCGTGCGCTGCCGGTCAGGTGCTCGAGCGCCGATTTCTGGCGCGCCGCCGGTCGACTTTCGACGCGAACGAGCTCGCCTCCACGCGGCAGCTCGAGCGTCACTCGCGTGCGCCAGACGACGCCGCTCCCGCGCTCGAGTCGTTCGCTCGCTGCGGACGGATGGGACGACGCGCGCACCCAACCGTCGTGATGACGCACGAGCCACGACACGAGGCTCGCGCCACCCGGCATCACGACTTCCTCTTCGATGACCGCGACGCGCTCGAGCGGCACGGAGTCCGGCGGCTTCGACGTCACTTGGCGTAGTCGCCGCTCGACGGCGGCGGCACGACCGCGTCGGGATCCGCGACGGGCGCCTGGTTCACGCGGGCGCTCGGCGTGCGCTTCTCGGGTTCGGTCGGGTGCTCGAAGCGCGGCGTGGTTTCGACGTGGCAGCCGGGACCGAAGCCGCCCGCATCGAGCTCGTACTCGGTGCTGCCCGAGTGCGCGTCGCCTTTTTGGTCCTCGTGCGTCACCTCGAGCCGCACGGTGCGCCGGCCCGCGCGCGCCGGCGAACAATAAGCAACGAGGTAGTACTTGGCGTGCGTCGCCGCGACGCGGGCGCCCGCCTCCTCGAACGCGATGGGCAGCGTGTCCGCGTTTTGTGCGTGAATCACGCCGCCGCGCGCGAACGCGAGGTACGGCGTGTCTGCGCCCGTCCCCACGCCGATGACGTCGTGGGTCGTCGTGTCGAGCGCCTGATCGAGCTTCGACGCGTCGGTGCGTCCCGCGAGATCGGGACCGCGCGAAAAAACGACGAGCGTGCCGAGGTGAATCGGTTTTCTGTCGGCTTCGGTGCGATCGAGCTCGGCGAGCCCCGCGAGGACGGCGCCGTTGAGGTCGCGCGAGGCGTCGCGACTAGTGAGCTTGGTGACGGCGGCCGCGTTCGGGTTTTGCGAGCCGCGCGCGTAGTCGCCGACCGTTTTCAGCCCAGGGCTGCCGTCGAACGCGCGCACGGAGACGGGCAGCGTGGACGTGAGCTTGCGCACGAAGGCCTCGACGGCCTCTGCGTAGTTCGCCCGCTGCGCGGCGCTCGGATTCTGGCTCACGTCGACGAGCAAAAGGACGCGTTCGCCGGTCACGGGCTCGCGCGGCAAGAGCGTGCGCTCGATCAGCCGCGAGGAGAGCTCCTGGCCGTTCTCGTAGACCGTGAAGTTCTTCGCACCCAGGTCGGTGACGGGCTCCCCGTGGTCGGTGACGCTCACGTAGAAGGCGACGTTCGACGGCTTTTGCGCGCTCACGTCGAGCGTTTCGACGTGAACGCCGCCGAAAACGGAGCACCCGGCGACGCACCAAGCCGCCGCCGCGAGCACGCCACGGCGCAGGGCAGCGCACGGCACTCCGAGCGCGCAGCCGCCGCTCATTCCCACTCGGTCTTCCCCGCGCGCGCCGCGGCGAGCATGTCCGTCATCTGGTAGCTGAGCTCACTCGGCAGCTCGGCCTCGCTGAACGCGCGAACATCGAGGATCTCGAGGGGATTTTCGGCTTTCCCGTGCTCGAACTCGACGAGCGCCTCGACCACCACGGTGACGGCATGAAAGCGCGCGTCGCGCTCCGGCCCCGAATACACACCCACGAGTCGCCCGAGCTCGAGCACCTTGGCGCCCGTCTCCTCTTCGATCTCGCGGGCGAGCGCGTTCCGGAACGTCTCACCCCACTCGAGCGTGCCGCCCGGGAGCGCCCAACCGCCCGTATCGCCGCGCCGGACGAGCACGTAGCGCCCGTCCCGCGTGCGCGCCGCGGCGCAGATCCCGACGACGGGTCGGCGCAGGAGATGACGGGCGACTTCTTTCGTGATGCGGAACAGGGCGGCCGGGATCCTCACGTCGCGAGCATGCCCCAAAGCCCACGAGTATGGTATTCGGGCGAGCCTCCGGCCGAGCCGTTCACGCGCCGGCCGCTCGCTCGAAGATGCGCGTCCTTGCCCTCATTTCGTGCCTCGTCCTGGCGGGCTGCGCACGAGCGGACCCGCCCGGTGCGGATCGATCGCCGCACACGGTGACCATCACGGCGGCCGCGAGCGTCGAGGAGCCGCGCGTGGCGGCGCCCCACGCGCTGGCGCTCGGGTCGATCGAGGACAATCTGCCGTTTGCGCCGACGGGCGAGCGCGCCGCGAGCATCGCGTGGCGCACTTGGATCTACACGGACGTGGGACCGCAGCGCACGCGCTACGGTTATTTGCGCGCGGGCGCGGTCGTGGACGTGCGCGGCCCACCCATTCGCAACGAAGGCTGCGACGGCGGCTGGTACCGCGTGAACCCGCGCGGGTTCGTCTGCCTGGGCCTCGGCGCGACGCTCGAGCTCACGAACCCGGTCGCCGTCGCCTCGGCGAAGCGCGCGATCCGCGGTGATCGCCTGCCGTATTCGTACGCGCTCTCGGCCGATCCGGCGCCGCTCCTCTACTTTCGCCTGCCGTCCGCCAAGGAGATGCGTGAGTCGGAGCAGACGGACGTCGCCGGCCGCGGCGCGGTGCTCAAAGAAAAGCTCAAGAACCTGGGCGTCGATGCGCTCTTTGCGGGCGGTGAGCCGCCGGCGTTTCTCGCGGGCGGCGCGAAGCTCAAAAAGCCGCACGGCGTGAAGCAGCCGCTGCGCTTCGCCTACCACGCGGGCCAGTCGAGCGTGGACAGCGGCTTCGCGATTTCGCAGACGTTCGATTGGGAAGGGCGCCGCTTCGGGCTCACCACGGAGCTCGACCTCATCGCGCTCGATCGCACGAAGCCGGTCGTGCCGAGCGCCTTCCACGGCATCGCGCTCGGCGAGGACGAGGGGCTACCGGTCGGTTTCTCGATGCCACGTTACGCGCAGCGCTACGCCGAGCACGCCGACCGCCACATGTACCCGTCCGCGACCCTCACTTACCGCGAAGCCGTCCCGCTCACGGGCAAGAAGCGGCCAGGCGGCATCCTCGAAGCCCGCGACGGCTCCTTCGTCCCGGAGTCGGCCATGCGCGTGATCGCCGCGCGCACCTCCTTTCCGAGCTTCGCGACCGGCGATCGGAAGTGGGTCGACGTGTCGATCAAGGAGCAGTCGCTCGTCGCCTACCTTGGGCAGCGGCCGGTCTACGTGACGCTCGTCAGCACTGGTCGCGACGGCCTGATGGACCCCGAGACGACGAACTCGACCGTGCGCGGGACGTTCATGATTTATCAAAAGGAAGTGAGCTCGACGATGGACGGCGACGAGGATCGCGCCGACTCGTTCAACCTGCACGATGTGCCCTTCGTGCAGTACTTCCACAAGGGCTACGCCCTTCACGGCACCTATTGGCACGACGAGTTCGGCCACGTGCGCAGCCACGGCTGCGTGAACCTCGCGCCCGCGGACGCCGCCTGGCTCTTCGAGTGGACGGACCCCGAGGTTCCGCAGAGCTGGCACGGCGTCATCAATAAGGAACGAGGTACGGTGGTGTACGTGCACCCCTAAAGCGAAGAGAAGAGCGCAGCCGAGCGCGCCTTCCCTCTTGCGCTAGGTGCGAAACTCCTGGTTTTCTTGGGGCCATGCCGGGACCGCTGGATCTCACCGATCTCTTGAAGCGAGCGCTCCAGGTCGGGGCACGGGAGGTACGGCTCGCGCCGGGGCGCCGCACCATCGTGTCGCTGCCGCAGGGCGACAGCGAAGTGCGCGGCGACACCTGGAGCGCCGACACCATCGATCAGATCGTCTCGGCAGTGATCACGCCCGCGGCGCGCGGCATGCTCCGCACGGGGCTCGCGGAGTGGGACTTTCAGCTCGAAGGGCGCGGCGCCGTGCGCGCGCGCGTCGAAGTCAAAGCCGGCGCGCAGCACGTGACGTTCGGCCTCGAGCGCACGCAGGCAGGCGGCGCCCTCGGAGAGGCGCGTGCCCCCGCGCCCGTGCCCTCCTCGGTCGGCATTGCGCTGGCGGACGAGCCGCGCGCGGCGGTACCTCCGGCGCCGATGAGCATGCCGGCGGCACGTGCGAGCTTCGAGGAGCCGGCGGGGCCGACCGGCGCGATCGATCGCTTGCTCCTCGTGATGCTCGAGAAGAAGGCGTCGGATCTGCACGTGTCGACCGCGTCGCCGCCGCTGTTGCGGCTCGACGGCGAAATGGTGCCGATCGCGGGGGAAGCGGAGCTCACCCCGGAGAGCATGCAGCGGATGCTGATGCCCATCGTTCCCGAGCGAAATCGCGAGGAATTCGAGCGGACCCACGACGCCGACTTCGCGTACGAGCTGCCCGGGCGCGCGCGTTTCCGCGTGAACATTTTCGTCGACCTACGCGGGATGGGCGCCGTGTTTCGCGTGATCCCGACCAAGATCCTGACGGTCGACGATTTGGGCCTGCCGAAAGATCTCCTGACGCTCTGTCATTTGTCGAAGGGCCTCGTGCTCGTCACCGGACCCACCGGCTCGGGCAAGAGCACGACGCTCGCGGCCCTCATCGACTACATCAACCGCAATCGGAGCGCGCACGTCATCACGATCGAAGATCCGATCGAGTTCGTGCACCCGAACAAGAAGTGCCTCATCAACCAGCGTCAGGTCGGCGAGCACACCGACTCGTTCAAGCGCGCCCTACGCGCCGCCCTGCGCGAAGATCCCGACATCGTCCTGCTCGGTGAAATGCGGGACCTCGAGACGGTGGCGATCGCGATCGAAACGGCCGAAACCGGCCATCTCGTCTTCGGTACGCTGCACACCTCCTCCGCGCCCTCCACCATCGATCGCATCATCGATCAATACCCGCCCGAGCAGCAGAATCAGATCCGCGTGATGCTCTCGAGCAGCTTGAAGGGCGTGATTTCGCAGATGCTCTGCAAGAAGGTCGGCGGCGGGCGTGTCGCGGCGCTCGAGGTGATGTTCGCGATCCCCGCGATCGCCAACCTGATCCGTGAATCGAAGATCTTCCAGATCCCCTCGATCATGCAGACCGGGCGCAAGCTCGGCATGCAACTGATGAACGACGCGCTGCTCAAGCACACGAAAGACGGCGTCATCTCGGCCGAGGAAGCGCTCTCGAAGAGCTACGACCGCGCAACGCTGACGACGCTGCTCCAGCAGAACAACATCGCCGTCCCGAACCTCGGCTGAACGAACCGTCAGCCGAGCACGGCCGCGTGCCGCGCAACCGGCGCCGTCGCGCGCAAGAGCTTCCGCGCGACGAGCACGTGCCCGAGGAGCGCGCTCGATACCATCACGGCCATCCAGCAGTACGGAAACTGCGTGATCCAGACGTTCAACTCGGCGTCGCCGAACGCGCGGACGAGCGGCGTCGCCAGGAACGCGATCGTGACGATCGCCCCGAGTAGCACCGAACCCAGGAAATTCCACGCGACGACGAGACTGCGCGGCGCCGAGCCACGAGCGAGCGCGAGCGTGACGAGCGCCGCCGTGACGCCCGACACGATGTCGAAGTTGTAGCCGCTGAACGACATCACGTTCGGCATGACCTTCTCCGCCGCGGCCTCGTGCATGACGAGCTCGAGCGGCAAGCGAAACACCTGAAAGCCCACGAGCGCCGTGAACGGCAGCGTTTCCGCGAGCCGAGCGCCGAACGGCGAAAGTCCGACTGCGAGCGCGGAGCCGAGCGTCGCGAGCATCCACAACAGCAGCGGCGGCGGCCGCACGTCGAAGCGACCGAGCGCTCCGCTCAACGCGAGCCCCGCAATCGCGCCCATGAACAGCACGACGCCCAGCGCCGCCATCAGCGTCCGACGTTGGCGCACTCCGTCACGGAGCCCCGCGCTGTGCCCCGACCACGCGACCGCCACGACGAAGAGCAGCGCCAGAGCGACGGCGATGCTCGGGATCCCGAAGCGAACCAGGTTCGATGCCATGTCGGATTTATACTTTAGTTTTTGATAGTGAAAAATATCAAAAATAAACTAGACTGACCGAGCGGGTGTCAAAACACCGGAACTACAAACAATTTTGCGGACTGGCGCGCGCACTCGATCAGGTGGGCGAGCGCTGGACGCTGCTCGTCGTCCGCAATCTCCTGCTCGGGCCGAAGCGCTACTCGGACCTCCTCGAGGAGTTACCGGGCATGACGACGAACCTGCTCGCCGGACGGCTGCGCGCGATGGAGCAAGCGGGCCTCGTCGTCAGGCGCAAAGCGTCGCCGCCGGTTCGCGCCACCGTTTACGAGCTCACGCCCATGGGCCGCGCGCTCGAGCCCACCCTCATGGAGCTTGCGCGCTGGGGCGGCCGTTTCATGGATCAGCCGCGCAAGACCGACACCGTGAATCTCGGCTGGGCGCTCTTGTCGCTCAAGCGACGCTACCGCGGCGGCCTCACGCTCGTACTCGCGCTCAGCGTCGACGAGCGCGAGTTCGAGCTCGCCTTCACGCCGAGCTATCTCGCCGTGAGCGAGCGCCGCGCGGTGCGCCCGGACGTGAGCGTCGCGGGCCCATTCGAGGCCGTGGGCGCTTGGCTCTTCCGTGAAACGGACGCCGACGCGTTGCGTGCACGCGGTGAGCTCCGCGTGGGAGGTTCCGAAGCGGCGTGGCAAGTGCTCGGCCAAGCGTTCGCCGCGCGCGAGCCCAGCGCGGAGGACATCGCCGCGCGGCTCGCGTCTCGCGAAGCGCTCGCGCCCGCTTCCTCGCGTTCAGCGCAGTAAATCCTGCCGATCCGCGATCGCTTCCCAGGCGGCCGGGACGGCGTCGAGACGCGGCAGCCTACCCGTGAAGACCACGCCGGACTGTGCCGCGAGCTCACCCGGCACGCCGAGGACCTGCTCGACGACGAGGTTCGGCGGGTTACCGACCGGGTCGCTCGCGAGGACCGGAGCGTCGAGACCGCGCAGCTTCACGCCGAGCTCCTTCTTCGTCTCCGTCGTCGTATTGAAGAGGCAGCCGTTCACGTTCGCGCCGCTCGCGTCCTGCTTCACGCCGAGCCGGCACACCCGCAGCTCGGAAGTCGCCTGCAGCAGCCGATCGAGGTACGGCCCTTCGTCCTCACGCAACGCTTCACGCAGCTTGAGGAGCCCTTCGCGCGCGCGCGGATCACCGAGGTACGCGAGCATCATCGCGGCGTGCAAGCGAACGGGACGATGGTGCGCCGCGAGGAGCTCCGCGAAACGGTCGGACGGCGCCGCCGACTCCCCTTCCGCGCCGAGGCTTCCGAGCGCCGGCCCTTGAATCTCGACTTCGGTGCCCTCGGCGTCGGTGCTCCACTTGATGGCTTGGCCGCCGAGCAGCGGACCCTCGTAAAAAAGCGGGCGATTGTCGCTCTGCGAGCGATGCCCGTTGCCGGCGTCGCGCGTGAAGAAGAGCACTTGCAGCGTGATCTGATCGAGCTCGCCCGCGCCGTTGTTGACCACGGCCACGTCGATGTCCGTGTAGCGCTTGCGCACGCTTTCGTGTTCGATCGCGCCGCGCCCGGGTCGCACGCGCTGCTTGAGCAAGAGGATGCTCAGGCGTGGCGGCGGATCGGCCCAGAGCAGCGAGTCCGCGCGTTCACAACGGCACGGATCGCCGAGCGCGAGCGTGCCGGCCGCCGGCAGCGCGGCAGGCGCGGGTTTCGGCGGCGCTGGTGGGAGACGTTTTGCAACCGGCTTCGGCGGCGGCGGCTCGGACGGATCTTCTTCGACGGGTGCGGGGCGGCGGCGCGGCTCGCCGTACCCTGCGGCAAGCGTGCGCCGCTCCGGCTGACCACTGAGCGCCCAGTGCGCGACGAGAACGAACGCGAGTCCGCTCGCTGTGAGCGTGATCACGATGGCGAACGTCGTGCGCGGGAGCAGGCCCTGCAGGTCGGCCAGCGTGAGCGCGCGGATCCGCTTCGGCGCGGCCGGCGTCTCCGAACGCTCGAGCGCGGGCAAATACACGTCCATTTCGCGCTCGAACGCCTCGCGCACGCCCTCCTCCGGTAAGCCGCCCTGCGCGAGCAATCGATCGGCGAAGAGCCCCACGAGGAGCACGGCGAGCGCGCCGCCGAGCGCCACGCCCGTCGCGATCGCCGGGCCCGTCCCGAGCAAACGCCCGGCGGCTTCGGCGCCCGCGAGCGCGACGATGAGCGCACCCGCGCCGGCCGCGAGGCGCGCGATCGAGCGCTTGCGCCGCAAGCTGCGCGGGTCGACGCTCGTGCCCGTCGAGAAGTTCGCGAGCATCAGCCGATGGTGCGGGCTGAGCGCCGGATCGAACGCCAAAAATAGCCGATCGGCCTCGATCTCGGCGCGGTCGATGGCGGCCCACGGCACGAGCACGCGCGTCCCGGTCGTGAGCGCACCGGGCGCGTAGTCTTCGCTGAACGAACCGACGCCCAGGTGCACGAGCATCAAGCCGTGCGGCGTGCACTCGAGCTCGACCGTGCCGATGGCATTGCTGCGCTCGGACGCGACGGCGACGGCTCGAACCTTCATCAGCCTCCCTACGGCTGCTCAGCTCAAGGTCAGCCGATCGGCGAACGCGGCCACGCGCTCGTCGATGAGCGGCAGATCGTAGTCGAGCGTCGCCACGTGGTACGAGCGCTCGAGAACGAGCTCGGACAGCTCCGCACCCTGAATCAGCCGCAGGAGCGCCTTCGAGTTCTCGGGGGAAACGCTGTGATCGTTGCGTGAATAGACGACCACGACGGGGCACGGCATGTGGCCGAGCTGCGAGCGCACGCGCGGCAGGGCGCGGAGCAGCGAATTGCCCGCGGCCGACGGCACCCAGCCGTAGGCGTGCTCGCCGACGTCGGGCTTGGCGATGTCGTTCGCGGTGAGACCCGCCATCGCGGCGGGCACGACCGGCAAGATCTTCTCGAGATACGGCCCGAGCTTCACGACGATGCCGGTGCGATCGAGGATCTGCGCGTTGATGCTGACGACGCCCGCGATCTTCGCGCCCGAACCGCTCGCGACGTCGAGGGCCAGCGTGCCACCCATCGAAAGGCCGACCAGGACGACGCGCGAGACGCGCTCCGCGAACGCTCGCGCGCGCGCTTCGACGTGAGCGCGCCAATCCTCGTAACGCGTGGGCAGCATGTCGCGCCAAGTCGTGCCGTGACCCGGCAAGCGCGGCAGATCGATGGCGAAGCCGCGCGCCGCCAAGAGCTCAGCGAGCGGCCGCAGCGAGACGGGGCTGCCGGTGAAGCCATGGACGAGCAGGATCCCGGTGCGCGCCCGCTCACCCGAGCCGGGAGCCGACCATTGTTCGCTACCCGGCTTGCTCGAGGGCGCGGGGATTTCAGCGGAATTCGTCATGAGCGCAGGCGTCCGGGCCCTAAATAAGGCTCAAAAGAGCTTACCTTGCTGGGCGGCCGTGCGCATCTCTTTCCCGAGGTGCTCGAACGCCTTCCGCGTCGCGATGCGGCCGCGCGGCGTGCGACCGAGAAAGCCCTGCTGGAGCAGGTACGGTTCGTAGACGTCTTCGACGGTATCGCGCGGTTCGGCGAGCGCGGCCGCGATCGTTTCGACGCCGACCGGACCGCCGTCGTAGTGGTCGATCACCACGCCGAGCAGCCGTCGGTCCATCTCGTCGAGGCCCGCGCCGTCGACGCCGACGCGCTCGCAGCAGAGCTCGACGATCGCGCGGGTGATGCGTCCTTCCCCTTCGACCTCGGCGAAGTCGCGCGTGCGGCGGAGCAGTCGATTCGCGACGCGCGGCGTCCCTCGCGACCGCGAGGCGAGCGTGCGTGCGCCGTCGACGTCGCACGGCACGCCGAGGAGCTTCGCGCTGCGTAAGATGATGCGCTCGAGATCCGCCGGCGGATAGAAATCGAGCCGCAACGTGACGCCGAAGCGCTCTTGCAGCGGCTTCGTCAGCAGGCCCGTGCGCGTGGTCGCGCCGACGAGCGTGAACGGCTTCACGTCGAGCGTGAGGCTCTCCGCGTAAGCGCCCTCACCCATCATCACGTCGATGCGAAAGTCCTCGACCGCGGGATACAGCGCTTCTTCTACGGGCGCGGACAGGCGATGGATCTCGTCGATGAAGAGCACGTCGGAGCGCTCGAGCCGCGTGAGCATGCCCGTGAGCACACCCTTGTGCTCGACGGCGGGGCCGCTCGTGATGCTGATGTGCGTGCCCATCTCCTTCGCGAGGATGTGAGCGAGCGTCGTCTTGCCGAGACCGGGCGGACCGCAGAGGAGCACGTGGTCGAGCGGCTCCCCGCGCCGGCGCGCCGCCTCGACGAAGACGCGCAGGTTCTGCTTGTGCTGATCCTGACCGACGAACTCGTCGAGCGTGCCGGGCCGAAAAACACGATCGAAGCGCTCGTCGTCGTTCTTCGCGCCGGCTTCGAGCAGCACCTCTTCACGCGCCGGGTCACGCTCGCTTTGCTCGGGGGCGGCCTTGCGCTTCGGCATGCGGGGTTTCGTCATCTAACGCAGCCGGCGATCGGCAGCAACGTCACCCCGCGAGGGGCAGCACCAGGGCGAAGGCGCCCACGCCGGCGCGGCGCACGGGCGCGACCGTACCCCCGTGAAGCTCGACGATCGAGCGGCCGAGGCGCAGAGCCAGCGCCAGCCCGCGGTGTTCGGCGGCGCCCGGCGCGTCGGGCGGCTTCAAGAGCCCCGACAGGTCGGTCTCGCGGAAACGCTCGCTCGGAACCTCGATCTCGATGCGCATGGCCTTCGGCGACTCGAGCCCCGCGGCGATGCGGAGCGCCGGCGTCGTCGCCTCGCGCATCGCGTAAGCGATGAAGGTCGCGAGGGCGCGCGAGAGCCGCACCCGATCGACGCGGAATTTGGGGAGATTGGGCGCAATCTCGAGCACGACCTGCACGTCGCGACCGTCCGTGAGGTCGCGCCCCTTCTGGACGGCTTGTTCGATCACGGAATCCGCCTGTACCGAATCGAGCACGAGCGTGAGCTGGCCGGCCTCGACGCGCGCGGCGTCGAGGATGGTTTCGATCAACGCGAGTAGCTCACGCCCGCGCCGTTCGATGACGGAGAGGCTTTCGGCTTGTCCGAGCGTGATGAACTGCGCGCGGCGCACGAGCTCGGTGAAGCCCAAAATCGCGTTCAGCGGACTCTTCAAGTCGTGGCTCACGCTCGCGAAGAAGAGCCCGCGCGTACGCGCCGCGGCATTGCGCGCATCGATGCTGCGTTCCTGCGCGCGCGCGAACACGCGGAAGCGGCCCGCGAGGCGCGCGATCGCGGAGCCGAGCTGCGCCACGGCGTGAAAACGCGCCGAGCGCACCACGCGCCGCCCGCCTTCCATGACGGCTTCGGTGCCGAGCTCACGCACGTCGCGCGTCGCGCTCGACAAATCCTCGTTGAGCGCGCGACCGATCAGCATTCCGAGCAGCGCAGCCACGGCCGTGGCCACGAGCGCGACGAGCAACGCCCGCGGGCTCACGACCGTCGCGGTCGAGCCGGTAAACTCGACGCTCGCGCTGCCGCGATCGAGCGGCATCGTGACGGTCAGCCGCCCCGCGCGGCCGCGCTCCACCCGATAATCCTCGCTGTCCTTCTGCGAGTACGCGTAGAAACCGAGCGCGCGCGCCTGCAGGAGCGCGTCGGGAATACCAGCCCACGGCGCGAGCCCGGGGCCCGGCTCGAGCGTGGCGCGCGCGAGCGTGCGAGCCGTCTCTTCACGGCTGCGCTCGTCCGCACGCCGCAAATGTCCGACGACGATGAGCGACGCGCCGATGGTGAGGCACAGGACGGGCAACGTGACCGCGAGCACCATGCGCCGAGCGACACGTCCGGCGATGTGCCCGAGCCGCTCGGCGTCCTCCACCACCTCGCGCATCACTTCGGGCGGCGCCAACATGAGCGCGCGCGCGAACGTCGTGCGCAGCACCACGAAGAGCGGCAGCGATGCCGCGGTCAAGATCGCGAGACCGAGCAAACACAGCGTGACCGAGGTGTTCGAATCGAGCGTGCGGGGCGCGAACGGAATCGTCGCGACCGCAGCACCGAGGCCGGATGGCACGAGCCAGCCGACGATGGACCGCCGCGGCTCGGAGCCGAGCTCGTAGAGCTGATGGGCTTCCACCGCGCGCGAGCCCACCGCCAGCGCGCGCAAGAGAAACCGGTACCGAAACAGCCGGATCCCGCGCACGAGCACCGCGACGGCGCCGCCCGCGAGGATACCGGCGCCGAGCGCCGCCGCGCCTTCGACGGCTGTTTCGCCGCTCAACAGCAAGAGCCGCGGCGCGAGCAGCGCGACCACGAGCGCGACGAGCAGCGTGAAGGTCAAAGACCAACCGAGCACGCGGCGGACGAGGTGCGACGCCGCGGGGTTCACGGCAGCTCCATGGGCGCAGGCGGCGGCCGCGAGGCGCGCGGACGCGAGCGATCGCGCCGCGACTCCGCGGGACGCTCGATGGGGAGCACGATACGGAACATCGAGCCGCGGCCGAGCTCGCTCCGGAGTTCGACGCGCCCGCCGTGCATCTCGACCAGGCGGCGCGTGATCGCGAGGCCGAGACCGGTGCCGGCGCGCCGCGTGCGCGCCTCGCTCGTCTGCCAATATTCCTGGAAGATCGCCTCGTGGTCGCTCTCGGCGATGCCCGGTCCCGTGTCGGTGACCCGCACGCACACCTCGTCGGGCAGCGCGTCGACCCGCACGTCGACATGGCCCGCTTCGGTGTACTTCACGGCATTGCCGATGACGTTGCCCACGATTTGCCGCACGCGATGCTCGTCCGCGAACGCGTGTGCCGGCGAGCCCGCGAGCCGGAGCGCGAGCCCCTTGGCCTCCGCGGTGACCCCGAGCTCGCGCACTATTTCCGAGACGATCGCGTACACGTCGACGTAGGTGACGTTCAGGCGTAGCTCGCCCGACTCGAGCGCGGAGAGATCGAGCACGTCGTCGATCAGCGCGCGCAAGTGCCCGCCGCTCGTACGCACGATGCTGAGCGCTTCACGCGCTTCGGGCACGAGCGGACCGTCGACTTCCGAGAGGATCACGTCCGTGAAGCCGAGGATGGCGTTCAGCGGCGTCCGGAGCTCGTGCGAGAGCGCCGCGAGGAACGCGCTGCGATCGCGATCGTAGGCGAGCGCGCCCGAGAGATCCTGGCGGTAAGCGAGCTCGGCCGCGGCGAAGCGGTCGACCAGGACGTTGAACGCGCTCGTGAGCAGACCCACCTGGTCGACGGCGCCGACCGGAATCGGCTTGCCCGCCGGCTGGTGCTTCGCGCGAGCCATGGCGACGATGCGTCCGCGTACGAAGCGCACGTCGGCGTGCACGTCGCGCGTGAGGGCGAAGGCGACGAGCGCCGCCGCGCCCACGAGCAGCGCCGTGAGCGCGATGACCGAGCGAATCAGCGAGCTGGTCGCGAACGGCGCGTCCGGGGGTGCCACGAAGGCCACGAGCCAGAGCCGTTGGTACGGTCGGGGCACGCGCGCGGCGTAGAAGCGCACGCGGCCGAGGCCCGTGACGGTCTCGCCGGAGCCGCGCGCGATGAAGTCCGCGGCCGTCGTCGGTCCGTCGACGCCGCGCGTCAGATCGATCAGGGTGCTCCCACCTTCGTCGGCGAGCAGGTACTCGTCGCCCGAGCGCAACGCCGCGCGATCGAGAATGCCGAAGCGATCCTCGGGCGCGGCGGCGCCGAGCCGCGCGGCGAGGGTCTTGGCGAAGAGCTCGCTGTCGCGCGCCGCCGCGGATTCACCCTGCCGCCGCAGCTTTTGCAGGCCGATTTCGCCGATCGCGGCCGCCGCCAGGAGCCCGACGACGACGACGATCGCGGGCGCGAGCACGAGAAACGACGGCCAGCGTCGGCGGGAAGGCATGGCCGCTAGAGGTCCCCGGTGCCGTCTACTCGTCGCTCGCGAGGCGGGCAAAGAGCGCGTGATCGAGCCAGCGCGAGCCCACCCACTCGGCCTGGCGTGCGATGCCCTCGAAGTGAAAATTCAGACGCGCGATGACGCGTAGGCTCGGCGCGTTGTCGGTCGCCGCCGCGCAGCGCACGCGGTGCACGCCCATGCGCAGGAACGCGAAGTCGAGGCAGGCCTGCGCAGCTTCCGTCATGAGCCCGCGCCCCGTGCACTCGCGACGGAGCCAGTAACCGAGCTCGCACGCGCGGTGCAGGTGCACGCAGGAGTCGAGCCCCACGACGCCGAGTAGCTCGTTCGTCACGCGATCGCGCACGGCGAAGCGCGCGGCGCGACCCGCGTCCCAGTCGAGCGCGCACGCCTCCGCGTAGCGCATGCTGGCTTCGGGCGACGAGTTGAACGGAACCCACGGCAGCCAGCGCTCGAGGTGCCAGCGGGAACCCTCGACCGCCTCCCAGAGCTCGGGACCGTCGCTCGCGTCGATCGGCACGAGGAGCGTGCGTCCGCTCGCGGGCGGCGAGCGACGCAGCTGATTTCGTGCCGGAAACGCGAGACCTTGCGGCGGCTTTTCGAGCCCGAGGGAGGCGCGGTCCGGTTTCGGTTGCTTCATGGGCACTCCGCCTTGAGCGCGAACAGCTCGAGATGCGCGGCTTCGTAGTCACGCCACGCGACGATCCACTCGCCGCTCTTCGCACCGCGCGCGAGCGCGGGGTGCGGCTGCAGCCCGCTCACGCGGTTGACGACGCTGGGCAAACCGACACCGTCGCGCCCGAGCGGCGCGAGCTTCAGCCGTGCGTCCTCGTACCAGGCGGCGGCGAGACCGCCGTCTTCGCCCACGATGGCCGGGCGCGCGCCCTTCTCGGCGAACGTGCGGTGCCAGAGCGGCTGCGGCTTGCCGTTTTCGAGGAACGCGACGTTCGCGCCGCCCTTCTCTTCATCCCAGCCGACGAGGCAGCCGTCCTTCTCGCACGCGAGCTGCGGTTGCGGCGTGCGTCCCACCGTCTTCGCGACGACGCGCAGCGTGCCAAGTACGGGATCGGACCCAGCTCCGCGCTTGCCCGAGCGCGTCTCGACGCTCTTGCCGTGCTCGAGGTCGCCGAGCGGCACGCTGAGCACGCTCACCGCCGCGTGCTGCGACGGGAAACCCAGCGTGAACGCCACGTCGAGCTCGGCGTGCCCGAGCGCGGCGTCGGGGAGCGAGACGCGCTCCGGCACGCCCTTGATCGCGGGAAACGCCGTGAGGCGCTGGGGGTCGCCCGCGGGTTCGAGCGTCGATTTCAGGCGTAAAACCACCAAATCACTCGTCCCCGCCGCGAGCTCCTCGGCCCAGACCGCGAGGTAGCCGTCGCCGTCGGCGACGAGCGAGAGCGAGCCGTCGGCCGGCCTGCTGCGCGCGATGCGGTGCACCGGCGTCGCGATGCGACCGTCCGCGCCGAGCTGTCGCACGTACACGCCGGGCTGCTTGCCGCCGTCGTCGTGGAACGACACGACCACCTTGTCGCCCACCACGAGCATGCCGAGATCCTGCACGGTGCTGGCTTCGGGCGTCACGGCGAGTGCGTCGCCCTTGCGGCGAAGCGCCTCGTCGAGGAGCACGACGTAACCCTGACGGCGGCGCGCGTCGGCGTGGTTATCGACCCAGCCGAGCAGCGTGCCTTCGCTCGTGCGCGCGAGCGCGGGCGGCGAGGCTGCTTGGTCGATCTGGTACGGCCGCGGCCGCGCGATGGCCGTGACACGGCAGCCGCGCGGCGTCGCCTCGTCGACCGCAACGCTAGCGTGTGCCAAGAGCGAGCGCACGGGCGCGGGCGACCCTTGCGCGTACGCCGCCTTCAATTGCTCGATCGCGCCTTTGGGGTCCTTCGCGAAGGTGCCCTGCGCGTCACGCACGAGCGCCGCGAACGGCTCCGTGTCGGGATCGACGGCGGGTTTCGGCGCCGGTTTCACGCGGGCGGAAGTCGTCGCGGTCGGGCGCGGCGTGCTCGCGGTCACGCTGCCGCGCTCACCCGCAGGGTGCAGCCAGTGGAGCCACACGCCGTAGCCCCCGAGCGCGAGCACCGATGCGGCGAGCAACGCCGGGATGCCGCTCGAGCGCGAGCCCTCGCGTTTCACCACCGGCTCGGGCGTGACGGCGTCGCGCGCAGAGTCCGGCTCGGGCGCAAGGTCCGGCATCCCGGGCGCGAGCCCTTCGCCCGACATCAGCTCGTCCACCTGCAGGGCGTCCGACTCGTTGTGCAGGCTCTGCTGCCGGAGGTGCGCTACCGAAGAGCCGACCGCTTCTTGGCCCGTGAGCGCCTGCGTCAGCGTGTCGGAGAACTCACGCGCCGTTTGGAAGCGCCGCGCGACGTCGCGATCGAGCGCCTTCTGGAACCAAGCGTCGAACACGACGGGAAGATCGGGACGCAGGCGCGACGGGCGCGGCACGGGCGCGCTCGCGACCTGCGCGAGGATCATCGCGACGCCTTGCTCGACGCTCCACACCGTCTGCCCCGTCAAGCACTCGTAGACGATGCAGCCGAGCGCCCAGAGATCCGAGCGGAGGTCGACCTCCCCCTGCCCTTTGGCTTGTTCCGGGCTCATGTATGCGGGCGTGCCGAAAAGCGCGCCTTCACGCGTGAGCCGCACCGTCTTCGGATCGCCGTCGTTCGTCGCCTCGTAGAACTTCGCGAGGCCGAAATCGAGGAGCTTTACGGCGAGGCCGCCGTCCTCGTCGTGACTCACGAAGATGTTCTCGGGCTTGAGGTCGCGGTGGACGATGTTCGCTTCGTGCGCCTTCGCGAGGCCGCGCGAGGTCTGGTTGATCACGCTCAGCGTCGTCGGCACGTCGAGGCGCCGGATGCGCGTGAGCATGTCGTAGAGGCTCTCACCCTCGAGCAGCTCCATCACGAGGAACGGGCGTTCCTCGTACATGCCGGAGTCGTACACGTCGCAGATGTGCGGGCTGCGCACCGCGGAGGCGGCGCGTGCCTCGCGGATGAAACGCTCCCGAACGACGCGCGACGTAATCAGCTCCGCCGCGAGCACCTTCACGGCGACGCGCTTGCCGATGTCCACGTTCTCCGCCTCGTACACCGCGGCCATGCCGCCTCGCCCGATCTCGCGGGTGATGCGGAACTTGCCCTCGAGCACCGTGCCGATGGGGACGTTGGACTTGTTCTGAACGGCCATCCTGGCTGCCGCCGAGCGCCGAGCCAGGGAGGCCCGGACACCCGTCCCTACCATACCCGACGAGGGCCACAGGCCCACCGGCCGGCTAACGATCCTGGCGAAAAATCGAATGATTCAGAGTCAAATCACCGAGACTTCTATGCGAAACACTTCGGAAACATGGGGACCGGTAGGTCGGGAAGGGAGGTTACGGAGACCGTCATGAAGAAAGTCGAGGCGATCATCAAGCCCTTCAAGCTGGACGAGGTGAAAGAAGCCCTGTCCGAGGTGGGCATCCAGGGCATGACCGTGACCGAGGTCAAAGGCTTCGGTCGTACGGGCGGTAAGAAGGAGGTGTATCGCGGGTCGGCTTACGTCGTCGATTTCGTACCGAAGGTGAAGCTCGAGATCGTGGTGCCGGACCAGATGGTTCACCAGGTCATCGACGCGATCGAAAAGAGCGCCAAGACCGGCCGCATCGGTGACGGTAAAATTTTCGTGTCCCCGGTCGACGAAGCCGTGCGCATCCGAACGGGTGAGCGGGCCGAAGAGGCGATCTGAGAAACGATCTAGTTCCCAAGCTCGCGTGACTTGGGGCTAGTGTGAACGGAGGGCCCGCCGCTCGCGCGGCGGGGCTGGGGCCCTTCGTTCGGGAGACTCGGACATGGACGCGAATCGCGCAATCGACCTCGGCAAGCAGAGCGGCGCCGTGATGGTCGATCTCAAGTTCATCGACCTCGTCGGTAAGTGGCAGCACACGTCTGTCCCGTTTCACCGACTCGTACCCGAAGCCTTCGAGGAGGGCTTCGGCTTCGACGGCTCCTCGATTCGGGGGTTTCAACCGATCAACCAGAGCGACATGCTGCTCTTGCCGGATCCGGCCACGGCCGTGATGGATCCGTTCACGAAGCACCCGACGCTGTCGCTCATCTGCACGATCCAGGACACGATCACGCGCCAGCGCTACACGCGTGACCCGCGCTACGTCGCCCAAAAGGCGGAGGCGTACTTACGCTCGACCGGCATCGCCGACACGGTGTACTTCGGGCCGGAAGCGGAGTTTTTCATTTTCGACGACGTGCGCTACGCCGCCGGGTCGAACGAAGCGTTCTACTCGATCGATTCGAACGAAGCGGCGTGGAACACGGGGCGTGACGAGGGGCCGAACCTCGCGCACAAGCTTCGCCACAAGGAAGGCTACTTCCCCGTGCAGCCGCAGGACACGCAGATGGACCTGCGCACGGAGATTTGCCTCGAGATGCAGCGTCTCGGGATCGAGGTGGAGGTGAGCCACCACGAAGTCGCCACGGCCGGACAGGGCGAAATCGACATGCGCTACGACAGCTTGGTCGCGATGGCCGACAAGCTGATGTGGTTCAAGCACATCGTGAAGAACGTGTCGTTCCGCAACGGGAAGACGGCGACGTTCATGCCGAAGCCGATGTTCGGCGACAACGGCAACGGCATGCATTGCCATCAATCGCTCTGGAAAGAGGGCAAACCGCTCTTCGCGGGCGACGGCTACGCCGGCCTGTCGGACATCGCGCTCCACTATGTCGGCGGCATCCTGAAGCACGCTCACGCCATCGCAGCGATCACGAACCCGACGACGAACAGCTATCGCCGGCTCGTTCCGGGCTACGAAGCGCCGGTAAACCTCGCGTACTCGAGCCGCAACCGCTCCGCCGCGATCCGGATCTCGACCTACTCGCCGTCGCCGAAGGCGCGCCGGCTCGAGCTCCGCTTCCCCGATCCGAGCTGTAATCCGTACATTGCGTTCGCCACCATGATGATGGCGGGCCTCGATGGCATTCAGAAGAAGATCGATCCGGGCGATCCGCTGGACAAGGACATCTACGCACTCTCGCCCGAGGAGCTGAAGGACGTCGCGCGCATGCCGGCGTCACTCGAGGAGGCGCTCGACGCCCTCGAGGCCGACCACGAATTTTTGCTCAAAGGCGACGTCTTCACGCGCGACCTCATCGAGATGTGGCTCGATTACAAGCGCGAGCAAGAGGTACAGGCCATGCGCCTGCGCCCGACCCCCTACGAGTTCTTCCTTTACTACGACATCTGAGCCGCACGGCCGGATGTAGGTAGATCTCGCACAGAGCCGCGCGTCTGGGCCCGCGGCAGCGTCGTGATGCTCGGGCGAGCGGCCGGGGAGAACCCGCCGCGGCGGCATGCTAGAGTCGAGTACGGGCAGACGCTTGTCCAAGGGGCCTGAAACCCCTGTGTTTCCGGGGGGGACCCCGCACCGACTGCAGAACGAAAGACCATGGGCTCCGGACCCAGCCGGCCTCCGAACGTGGGCGACGCCTACGAATCTACACTCGAAGTCACCGTCTCGCGCGACATGCGAGATTTGGTGGAAGTTGCGTCCAAACAGCAGGCGCTGCTCATCGTTTTGTCGGAGCCTTGTCTCGGGAGCCGTGTGCTCCTGGCCGAAACGCCGGTCGAAATCGGACGCGGCGTGCGCGGCGGGTTGCTCATCGATTCGGATTCCGTGAGCCGCCGGCACGCGCGGGTCGAGTGGATGGGATCGGCGCATCGCATCGTCGACCTCGGCTCGACCAACGGCACCTTCGTCAACGGCTCGCGCGTGACCCAACACGAGCTCCGCGACGGCGACCGCGTCCAAATCGGCAAGGTTTTGCTCAAGTACATCGCCGGCGGCAACATCGAGGCGACGTATCACGAGGAGTTCCAGCGCCTGATGCGCTTCGACGCGCTCACGGGCGTGTTCAACAAGTCGAGCTTCGGTGAGGCTCTGCGCGCTGCCGCAAACGCCGCGCGCTCGACCGCCACGCCGTTCTCCCTGATGGTGCTCGACCTCGATCACTTCAAGAAGATCAACGACACGCACGGCCACGTCGTCGGTGACGGCGTGCTTTGCGAGCTCTGCTCGGTCGCGCGCGAGGCGATGGGCGCCGAAGGCACCTTCGGCCGCGTCGGTGGGGAAGAATTCGCTGCGCTGTGGGAAGGCGCGTCCGTCGGGCGGATGGTCGAGCTCGCCGAGCGCATCCGCAAAGCAGCCGAAGCCCACAAGTTCACGTTCGAGGGCAAGCGGCTCGCGGTGACGGTGAGCATCGGTGTCGCCGAGTATTCACCGAGCTCCAGCGAAAGCGTCGAGGCGCTGTACGAGCGCGCCGACGCGAAGCTCTACGAAGCCAAGGGCGCAGGCCGCAACCGCGTGCGCAGCTGAAAGCGGCGCGGCGCCCCGGAGCAAGTCCGAGGCGCCATTCACCGACCGCTCTCAGGCGCGGAGCGACGTCGAGCGGAGCTTCTTGTGCGAAGCGCCGTTCGACGTGTGATCGGCGGCCTTCGCCTCCGACTTCGCCGCCTTCTTCGGCGCGGCCTTGGCCTTGCCGTCCGCCTTCGCGCCGCGCGCAGCCTTCGGTGCCTTCGCGGCAGCGGGCGCCTTCACCTGCGCGACCTTGATCTTCACGCCGAGCAAGTCGGACGCGAGCTGCTCCGCGCGGTCCACCTGCTCCCAGCTGAACTCCGAACGGCCGAAGTGACCGTACGAGGAGGTCGGCTGGTAGATGGGACGCAAGAGGTCGAGCTCTTCGATCAGCGCGCGAGGGCGGAAATCGAAGTGCTCGGTCACGTAGGCCGCGAGCTTCTCGTCGTCGACCTTGCCGGTGCCGAACGTCTGGACGTAGACGCCGGTGGGCTTGGCGACGCCGATGGCGTACGCGACCTGCACCTCGCAGCGCGCGGCGAGCCCGGCAGCCACGATGTTCTTCGCGACGTAGCGCGCGTAGTAGCAAGCGGAGCGATCGACCTTCGACGGGTCCTTGCCGCTGAAGGCGCCGCCGCCATGGCGACCCATGCCGCCGTAGCTGTCGACGATGATCTTACGGCCGGTGAGGCCCGCGTCGCCGAACGGACCGCCGATGACGAAGCGACCGGTCGGGTTGATGAAGTACTTCGTCTTCGAGTCGAGAAGGTCCTTCGGCAGCGCCTTCTTGACGACGAGCTCCATCACGGACTCTTTGAGATCCTTGTACTTCACGTCCGGCGAGTGCTGCGTCGAGACGACGACGGTGTCGATGCGCTTCGGGCGGTCGTTTTCGTACTCGAGCGTGACCTGGGATTTCCCGTCGGGGCGCAGGAAATTCACCTTGCCGGCCTTGCGCACGCCGGCGAGCACGCGCGCGAGCGAGTGCGCGTACATGATCGGCGCAGGCATGAGCTCCGGCGTCTCGTCCGACGCGTAGCCGAACATGAGACCCTGGTCGCCGGCGCCCTGCTCCTTGAAGAGCCCCTCACCCTCGGTCACGCCTTGCGAAATGTCGGGCGACTGCGGCTCGACGGCGGTGAGCACACCGCACGTCTCGTAATCGAACCCCATGGACGAGTCGGTGTAACCGATGTCCTTGATCACGCGCCGCGCGATCTTGCCGAAGTCGATCGAAGACTGGGTCGTGATCTCGCCGGCGACGACGACGAAGCCGGTCTTGCACAACGTCTCGCACGCAACGCGACTCTTCGGATCACCGGCGAGGGCGGCGTCGAGGACGGCGTCCGACACGGCGTCGCAAATCTTGTCCGGATGACCTTCAGTGACGGACTCGGAGGTGAAAAGGTAACTCATCGATCGATTCCTTCAGCAAAGCGATGTCCGGGAACACACTCGTCCCGGACCCCGGCGCGGAGCAGGCAGCCCCTGCCGGCTGGGGCCGGGAAGGTAGCATGCTCCTCGCGTCAGGGCGCGGCCTTTTCGGACGGCGTTTCGAGGGCACGGCCGTCACCGCCGAGCCGATATCGCCTGGCTTCGGTACGCCGCAGGGTCACGCGCACGATTTCACCCTTGCGCACGAGCGTGAGCTTCACGGGCTCACCCACGGTGCCGGACAGCGCCCCGTGGACCCCCCGCGCGCCGAGGGCACGCGCGTCACGCCCGTCGATGAGCAGAATTTCGTCGCCCGCCTCGAGGCCGCCCTCCGCGGCGGCGAGCCCGGTGGGCACGTCGCGCACGAAGAGCCTGCCGTCGCCGTCCTTGGCGAGCACGGCTCCGATGGTGCCGCGTGACGCACCGCACCCCCAGGCCGCGAGCGAGACCACGACGAGCGCGGCCGCACCGCCGCGGACCGGCGTCACGAGCGATAGCCGGCGTTCACGTCGACGTACTGGTGCCCGAGGTCGCTCGTCACGTACGTGAAACGTCCGGGGCCGGAGCCGAGCCTGAGCTCCACGCTGAAGCCCTCGGCCTGCATGCGCCGTTGCGCCTCGGCCTCGAGCTCGCCGCCGATGGCGAGACCATTTTTGACGATCTCGACTCCGGCGATCGAGACGCTCGCGACGTTCGGGTCGAAGCCGACGCCCGAGCGACCCGCCGCGGCGAGCAGGCGGCCCCAGTTCGCGTCGCGTCCGAACAGGGCCGTCTTCACGAGCAGCGAGGTCGCGATCGTTTTCGCGACCTGACGCGCGTCGGCCTCGTTCGCGAGACCTTGCACCACGATGTCGACCACGTGCTCGGCGCCTTCTCCGTCGCGCACCATCGAGCGCGCGAGCTCCCAGCACACCTTCTCGAAGGCGGGGACGAGCGCGGCCGTGCCGACCTCCACGCCGGAAGCGCCGGACGCGAGCGCCAGCACGAAATCATTCGTGCTCGTGTCGCCGTCGACGCTCACGGCGTTGAACGTGCGATCGGCGGCGGGCGCGAGCGCCGCCGTCAAATCCCGCTCGCTCACGCGCGCGTCGGTGAAGAGGAACACCAACATGGTCGCCTGCGGAGGACCCACGTCCGGATGAATCATGCCGGCACCCTTGGCGATGCCGAGCACGCGTGCGGCGCCCTGCGCGGTCTCGATCACCGCTTCGGCCACCTTGGGCCAGCGATCCGTCGTGCAGATCGCGCGCGAGAAATCTTCGATGCCGGACGGTGAGAGGGCGCGCACGAGCGCGCTCGCGTGCGCCTCGATGCGCTCGGCGGGCAAGAGCGCGCCGATGACGCCGGTCGACGCCGGCACGAGTCCCGTCTCCGGCACGCCGAGCTCGCGCGCCACCGCGGCCGTCGCGCGGCGCGCCGCGGCGAGACCCGCTTCCCCCGTGCACGCGTTCGCGCAGCCGGCGTTGACCAGCACGCCGTTCAGCTTGCCGGCGCGCAGCCGTTCGCTCGCGATCAGAATCGGAGCGGCCTTCACGCGGTTGCGCGTCACCACGCCCGCCGCGGTCACGGATCCGTCGGCGACGGCCAGCGCGGTATCGATGCGTCCGTCCTTACGGATGCCGGCCGCCACCGCGGCAAAGCGAAAACCAGCAATCGGCTGAACCATCGGTAGTGACCCTTTCAGGCTCCGGACGACGGTCCCCACCATCGGAACGCCGGGACCGCTTGGAGCCGTTGGTCAGGATTGAACTGACGACCTGCGCTTTACGAAAGCGCTGCTCTACCACTGAGCTACAACGGCGAAACGCGCGGGAGAATACGCGCGAAGCGGCCCACGTCAAGCACGACTCGCGTCCGAGCGGCCCCGCACGGGACCGCTCGGCCTCGGACTCACACGAAACCGCTTACTTCGGGCCGCCGAGGATGCAGCCGGCCTTGCAACGACCCTTGCCGTTGTTGTCGCCGTCATCGCACTGCTCGCCGTCCGTCGCGTCGATTTTACCGTCGCCGCAGAAGTGGGCGAGCGTGCAGCCGAAGCTGCAACCGCCGGCGTTCGGGTCTTTCGTGTAGCTCACGCCGTTGGCCTTGCCGTTGTCGCACTCTTCCGGCCCGTTCTTCATGCCGTCGCCGCACCAGCCGCCGAAGTGGCAGGTCGAGTCGCAACCGCCGTAGACGCCGTCCATGTTCGGGCCCGGGCAGCCGTCCGGGAGCGCCCCGCTGCCGTCGCCGCAGTCGCATTCTTCGCCGCCCGTCGCCACGCCGTCGCCGCACCTCGGCATGCAGGCGGACTCCGTCGTGGAGAAGCTCGACAGCGTGAGCTGGTAGTTCGCGTCACGCGGGTGGCGGTCGGCGTGGAACACCGCGATCTCGTAGATCTTGCCCATCACGAGGCCGTCGGTGGCGTCGCCGATCGCGGCGGTGCCCATCAGCTGCTGATGCGGGGCGCCGAGGTCGACCTTCAACTTGCCGTTCACGTACACGAACACGTCGTCGTCGCCGAAGAAGGAGAGCGACGCCGGACCCGTGTAGCGGAAGAGGTAGCGCGCTTCGGTCGTGTAATAGAAGTCGTGGAAGCTGCCCTGGAGGGCCGTCCCAGTGCCGTCCGACTTCGGCACGGCGCCGCCGGTACCGGTCATCGGGCAGTTGTCGTACGCGGCGGTCGGATCCCACTGCGACTTGATGGGGCCCGCCATGCTGGTCGCGCACGACGTTCCGTTCGCGCCGAGCGCCCAGTAGGGCCAGAGGTTGCAGTACTTCGTGCCGGCGCCGCTGCCGTTGCCGGTGACGCTCGCGTCGAACGGGAAGAAGCCGCTCTGGAGCGGGCGCGCGGTGCCCAAGCAGTTCGCGTGGATGTCGCTCGCGATGGTGGTGCCGGCCGCGCCCGCCGGGGCGCCCATCACGCTGCTCGAGAACTGATACTGCGTGCCGCTCTGTGCGAGCTCGAGCGTACCGTACAAGTCCGTCGCGCTCTTCGCGTACCACTTCTTGATGTCCTGGATGCCCGTGATCTTCGTCTCGATGTGGTGGCGGGTGGAGCCGTCCGAGCGCGAGCAACTCGGCGCGGTCGCGATGACGCCCGTGTCGTCGTGGTCGGTGAAGACGCAGTTGCACATCTTGGTGGTGCCGGCCGCGGGCTTCCCGTCCTTGTCGAGCGTGGCGCTCGCGAGGCCGAGACACGTGCCGGCGTGATCGTCGGCGGGGCACATGCCGCCGGCCGCAACCGCCGGAGGCGCCGTGCCGCTCGCGTCGGGAACGCACGTCACCGAGTTCTTCCCGTAATAGAAGAAGTCCGGGTTCGTGCTCGGATCGAAATCACGGAAGATCATCGGGAGCACCAAGCACTGAAGCGCCGGGTTGCTCGGGCACGCGACCGTGTCCGGCTTCTCCATGCTGCCGCAGGTGAAGCCGCCCTCGACCTTGCAGTCGTGCGAGCAACCGTCGTGATCGACTTGGTTGCCGTCGTCGCAGTCCTCACCCTCGTCGATGTTGCCGTCGCCGCACGCCGTGCTGCACGCGCCCGTCACGCCGTTCGCGTCACGGCACTTCGGCTCGTTGGTGCAGGTCTTCGAGCAGCCCGTGCCGTCCCCGAAGAAGAGGCCGTTCTGGCCGGGCTTGCCGTCGAACATCATCGTGGCGTCGCCCTTGTCGCAGTTCTCGCCCGCCTCGACGACGTTGTTGCCGCACACCGCCTTGGTGCACTTGCTCGGCAGCGTCGTGTTGTCGCAGCTCGAACCTGCTTCGACCAAGCAAGTGGACGAGCAACCGTCGCCCGCCGTCGCATTGCCGTCGTCGCACTGCTCGGTGCCCGTGAGCAAGCCGTCGCCGCAGAGCGGAACGCACTTCTTGCCGGGCACGCGACACTCCCAACCCGGCTCGATCGTCTTGCAGTCGGCGGAGCAACCGTCGCCGCCGACGGCGTTGCCGTCGTCGCACGTCTCGAAGCTCGCGAGATGACCGTTGCCGCACATGTCGGGCGTGCACGGTCCGACTTGGGGGCACACGTAGTCGGCTTCCTTGCGACACGCGCCGTTGCAACCGTCGCCGCCGGTGGTGTTGCCGTCGTCACACTCCTCGTCCGGGTCCTGCATGAGGTTGCCGCAGCCGGGAGTCTCGGGCGTCGCCGACACGTCCTGGATGATCACGGTGCCGCTCGTGCCGCCCGTGCTGTGGTTGCCGGAAGTGCCGGCGGTCCCGCCACTGTTACCGGTTCCACCACTGTCATCGCCGTTCCCTCCAGTGAGGCCGTTGTCGGACGTCTTGTTGGCGGAACAAGACAATCCGAGCGCGAGGAGGAAGAGCGACAGGACCAGAGCGATGCGGGCGCGAAGCGACATGTTTGGCTCACCAATACTCCGACCGCGACGGGCGCGGCGCAAGCTCGGCACGCGTCTTATTTTTCGTCGTCGCTTCGGACGACACCTCGCGACGCAGGTCGCGCCGTCGCGCTCCGAGTCGACGAAGCGCCGGGGAAATTCAGTGCGGATTCAGAGTTCCACCGGCGACGTTCGTTTCGCGCACGGCATGCAGCGAACTTGAGTTCGCGTGAGCCGAACGCGGCGCGCGCGCGCACCTAGGATCTTCAACGGCGTTTCGTACCGCTCGGCGCGCGGCGCCGGAGCGTCAGTCGCACTTGCTGTTGTCGACCGCGTCGATGTCGCTGCAGTCGGAGCCGTGCGTCGCCGTGCAGGCGTTCGGGTCGGCGCAGTAGCCGCAGTCGGCCTTGTCGGCGCTGGCACAATCGACGTCGACGATGCCGCAGCCGCAGTCGCAAGTCTGCCCGTCGCCGTAATAGGTCGGTTCACACGTCCACCCCTGGTTCGAGGTGCAAGTGGCGTTGTTGGCGAGCGTGACGTCGGAGCAGAAGTCGTCCGTGCAACTGCCGTTGTCGCCACACGACGCAAGGTCGCACGCGCCCACGAACGCGCTCGTACAATCCGGATCCTGCGCGCCACAGCCGCAGTCGCAACCGTCGTCGGTGCCGTAGTAGGCGTTCGAGCAGGTCCAGGTCGTCGGGATGGTGAGCTTGATCTTCGCTGTCGCAAGGTGCAGACAGCGTCCGTTCGGGACCTCGGTCGAGACGCTGTTGTCGTCGAGCGTGACCTCGGTGAAGAGCACGTCGGTGAGCGTGACGTCGGGCTTGCCCGTCGTTTGCTTCGAGTTGCCCGCGATGTCCATCGTGCCGGACTTCGCGTAATAGTAGACGGCAGCTCCGTTGGCGGAGTCATCCTGGCCGATGTAGACGCAGCGTGAGCAGCTGACGTAGTTCGCCTCGTCGCCCGTCCCGAGCACGAAGTGCCCCGTCTGCTGGCCGTTGTATTGGGAACCGATATAAAAGTTGACCCAGAGGTAGTCGGTGTCCGGCGTGCCGAGCTCCGGATTGAAGTAATAGGTGTAGCCGTAATAGGGCGAGTACGGGGGATCGGGGGTGGTGCTGTCATCGACGGCCGGGTAGCCGTAGGTGGTGATCTCGATCGTCGAGCTGCAGCCGCCCGTGGCCTCGCCGCCCGCGCCTGCGCCGCCGTTCTCGACGCTGCCACCGGTCCCGCCGGTGCCGCCTTTGCCGCCGCTCGCGCCCGCGCCGCTCGCCCCGCCCTCCTCCATACCGGCGGTGCCGGCCGGACCCATGTCGGTGCCGCCTTTGCCACCGCTCGCGCTCGCCCCCGACTCTCCGGAGCTGCCACCCGTCGTTCCGGCGCCACCAGCGGTCCCGCCTCTGCCCGCCAGCGAGCCTCCCGTGCCGCCGCGCCCGCCGCTACCGCCTGGGGATTGGCCCCCGGTGCCGCCCTTGCCGCCGGCGCCGGATGTCCCGCCCTCCGCGCTCTTATCGTCGAGCTTGTCGAGACCGATGAGCTGCGCGCAAGCACCGAGCGAGAGACAGGCCGAGAGCACGGGCCCAAACCGAAGAAGGCGCGTCATGAAGGAGTCCTAGGCTCGAGTTGAGCAGTCCTGGAAGATGCGACCGAGGCTATCACAGACCTCGGGCTCACAGAACGTCGAAGGAATACCGCTCCGCCTCGAAGGCCTGGTCGGCCAGCGCTTTGACGTGCTCGTCCTGATTGTCGTCGATTTCGCTCACGGTGTGCTTCACCCGGCGCCGCGCCTGACCCGCGAACGCGGACGCGATTTCGAGCTCACGCGCCGCGGCCGCTTCGCCCCCGCGCCGGACGGCGGCGTCCACACGGCTCAAAACGCACGCGAGCACGAACAGGTCGATCATGATGTCGGCGAGCCGCCGCGTCGCGAACTGCTTCTCGATGATCGAACGGCCGTGCTTGCGCAGGATGCGATCGGTCGCGGCCGCGAGGTCGCGCGTGCACTCCTCGAACACGCCCTGCGGCACCTTGAGCGCGGGCGACAGCTTCGTGAACGTCGTGCCTTCGCGGCCGATGCCGGTCGCGAGCGCTGCACGGTGCAGCGCGTACTCGGAGATGACGCCGAAACCTTTGATCGGATCGTTGAACACGCCTTCGAGGCTCTTGTTCACGTCACGCAGGTTCGTGCCCACGTCGTTCATCGCCGTGAGCGCGATGAAAAGACGCAGGATGTCGTTCGTGCCCTCGAAGATGCGGTTGATGCGCGAGTCCCGCAGGAGCCGCTCGTACGGGAACTCCGTCATGTAGCCGTTGCCGGCCGCAATTTGCAGCGCCTCGTCCGCGGAGCGCCAGAGCGCCTCGCTCGCGAACACCTTGCTGATGGCCGCCTCCACGGCGTAGTCGCCGTAGCCCGCGTCCGTGAGCCCGGCGACCATCGTCACGGCCGCCTCCGTCGCGTAGCAGTCGATCACCATTTGCCCGACCTTTTGCTTCACGAGACCGAACTCGCGGATCGGCTTGTCGAACTGGATACGCTGGTTGGCTTGCTGCGTCGCGAGCTGAATCAGCTTCTTCATCCCGCCGACGGCGCCGCCGCCGAGACCGGTGCGGCCCGAGTTCAAGATGTTCATCGCCACCTTGAAACCCTTGCCCTCCTCACCGAGCAGGTGATCGAACGGCACCTTCACGTTCTCGAACGTCACCGTCGTCGTCGAGCTCGCGCGAATGCCGAGCTTGTCCTCGTGCGGCCCGGTCGTCACGCCCGGCATGTCGCGCGTCACGATGAACGCGGAGAGGCCCTTGCGTTCGTCCGGCGCGGTCGTCTTGGCGAACACGGTGAAAAAGTCGGCGATGCCGCCGTTCGTGATCCAAATCTTGTCGCCGTTCAGGACCCAGCCGTCGCTCTCCTTCACGGCGGTCGTCTTGATCGACGCCGCGTCCGAGCCCGAGCTCGGCTCGGTCAAACAGAAGGCGGCGATCATCTCGCCGCTCGCGAGCTTCTCGTAGTAGCGAGCGCGTTGCGCTTCCGTGCCGAAGAGCAAGAGGCCGCGCATGCCGATCGAGCTGTGGGCGCCGACCGTCACCGCCACGGACGCGTCGTACTTCGCCACCTCTTGCAGCGCGCGCGAGTACGCCTTGCTGCCGAAGCCCAAGCCGCCGTGCTCCTCGGGGATCACGAAGCTGAAGAGGCCCGCGGCCCGGAGCTCGTTCACGAACTCCGGCGGCAGCTCGCCCGCGCGATCCCACTTTTTGAGCTCGGCCTCGCGCGGCCCGAGCAGCTGCGCGATCGTGCCGAACACGCCCTCGAGCGTCTCCTTGTCGGCCGGCGCGAGCTCCGGGAACGGCAGCACGATGTCCTCGACGATCTGGCCCATACAGAGCGAGCGCATGAAGCTCGCCGTCTTCCGGTCGACCATGGACGAAATGTAACACCCGGAACCCCGACCGGACCAAATTGAATCCCGCGTGATGCTAGAAAGGGAGCGCTTGCCGGACGCGAGGCTCGTTCCGCCGCCCACGAAGGGCCACCTCTCGATCGCCCGCCTGTCCCGCGCCTGGTACGTCGCGTGTGAGGCGCGCAAACTCGAAAAAAAGCCATTGCGCGTCGAGCTCCTCGGCACACCCTACGTGGTCTTTCGCGACGCAAGCGGGCACGCCGCGGCGCTCTTGGATCGCTGCCCGCACCGCAACGCGCCGCTGTCGCTCGGGCGTGTCGTCGCAGGCGGGCGGCTCGAATGCGCGTACCACGGCTGGCAATTCGAGGGCTCCGGACGCTGCGCGCTCGTGCCGGGACTCACGTCGAGCGAGGCGCGTGAGCGCCGCGCCCCGGCCGCCGCCGTTCGCGAAGCGCACGGCTTCATTTGGGTCTGGCCCGAGCTCGACGCGACGCCGGAGCACGAGCCGTTCGCGCTGCCCGAGCTCGGCCGCGGCTACGCGCGCGTCGTGCGCATGGTCGAGGCGCCCGCGACGCTGCACGCGACGCTCGAAAACGCGCTCGACGTGCCGCACACCGCGTTCCTGCACCGCGGCCTCTTTCGCGGCACGGGCGAGCGTCACGAGATCCGCGCGACCGTGCGGCGCTCGCAGGACCGCGTCGAGGTGGAATACGCGGGCGAGCCGCGGCCGAGCGGCGCCGTCGGCTTCATCCTCTCGCCGAGCGGCGGCACGGTCGAGCACTGGGACCGCTTCATCCTGCCGTCCATCGCGCAGGTCGAGTACCGGCTCGGACGCGAGACGCACCTCACCGTCACGGCGTTCGGCACGCCCGTCTCCGACTACGTCACGCGCCTCTACGCGGTCGTGGATTTTCGTTCACCCGTCCCGAGCTTCCTCGTGCGGCCCTTGCTCGAGCCGGTCGCGCTCTCGATCTTCCGCCAGGACGTGCGCATGCTGCGCGCGCAAACCGACAGCGTGCAACGCTTCGGCGGCGAGCAATACATGTCCACCGAGCTCGATCTGATCGGCCCCCACGTCTGGCGCTTGCTCAAACAAGCGGAAGCGGGCGAAAAGCCGTCGGACGAAACCAGCGTGGAACGCGAAGTGAGGTTCTTGGCGTGATGCAAGAAGGACCGCTGCCGACCCTGATGGCGTGCCTCAACACGGCCTCCGTCGTCTGCCTGAGCGCCGGCTATGTCTTCATCAAGCGCAAAAACGTCGTCATGCACCGCCGCATGATGCTCACGTCCTTCGCCGTCTCCGCACTCTTTCTCTGCACGTACGTCCTGCACCACATCCTGGTCGGCAACGTCCTCTTCCACGGCCACGGCCTCGCGCGCACGCTCTACTTCGTCATCCTGATTCCGCACGTCACGCTCGCGGTCGCGGTGCTGCCCCTCGCCATCGTCACCATCCGCCGCGGCCTCGCCGGCCGCATCGACAAGCACCGCCCCCTCGCGCGCATCACGCTCCCAATCTGGCTCTACGTCTCCGTCACGGGCGTGGTCGTCTACTTGATGCTGTATCGACTCGGATTTTAGGGTCCGCCTCAAGTCACGGTGCGTCGCGTGCTGCCAGCGCCGAACGCAGCGTCACCTCCCCTCAGCTCTCGTCGTCTCGTTCGCGGAGACCGTTCACTCCATGTTATGGAGGGCGCCCCCGCAACCAGAGAGCATGGGGTTGGCGCGGTGCTTTCTCGGAACCACCTATGACATCGACGACGACCCGGCTGGTGAAGGCTCTATTTCTCTTGGGCGGCTGCGCCGCCGTCTTTTCGTGCGGCACGGATGACTCGTCTCCGAAAGGCGGAGCCGGGGCGGGCGCCGCGGGCTCGGCGCAGGCCGGCCGAAGCGGCAGCAGCAGCGGCGGTCGCGCGGGGGCCGGAGGGACTTCGGGTGCCAGCACCGCCAACGGCGCTGGAAAAGGCGGTCGGCCCGCTAGCGCCGGCGCCGGTGAAGGCGGAAACACGGCCGAGGCCGGAAGCGGGGCGAGTGCAGGCGAGAGTGGCAGCGCGGGCAACGGCGGCAACGGCGGCATCGGCGAGAGCGGCAGCGCGGGTCAGGTAGGAGCGGGAGGCGACGGCGGACTCGGTGCCTGCGTGTCGGGAGCCGCGTGCGACGACACCGATTGCACGGTCCTCGATTCGGCCAGTATCGACGCTCTGAGCGCGGACGTGGTTCCCTTCGGCACCGACGAAAGCTTCAACCGCGGGTGTTATCGCGTGGACTATCTCGAAGGTGCGCACCTGCACACCACCACCAAGTACTCCACCGACACCTACGTCTACTCGGACGACGTGAAGGTCGGCCGTCTCGGCGTGTACAATCAAGCGAGCGCCGAAGCGGCCGAATCTGGCACGGCTGGAGCCCACGTCGCGTTCATTCATTGCGCCGGCAGCATCGGCGTCGGCTCGGGCGACACCGCCTTCGGCGACAACTCCAACGGCACCCCGAACCCGACCTGGCAACTGTCCTTCTGCGGGCGCCAATAAACGGCGCCGCGCTGCTCTTGCTCGGCGCGGGATCGCACCCCACGTTCGATACGATCACCGTTTGCGCGAGTGTGAACGACGGCCGCGGGTCGGATCGACGCCCGCTCTGCGACGGACGGGCGACGCCCGTGGCGAGCAGACGTCGTTTCGCTTCCGCACCTGGGGCGGAGCTCGCGCTGGTGCGGGCCGACCGCGTACGTCGAAGCGCGTGGCGCACACGACGCGAGAGCGCGTGTCGCGTCACGTGCCATTGCACGTGACTTTGCGGCTGGTGGGCGGGTTGCCGAGCTTGCGCGAGAAGGGGAATTTTCGCGTGGTGCGGAAGGCGCTGGGCGAGCGGCACGCTGGTGGCGCGGCAGTGGCGCATTATTCGGTGCAGTCGAATCATCTGCACCTCATCGTCGAGGCTGCCGACAAGCGACGTCTCGCGCGTGGCGTGCAGGCGCTCTCGATTCGGCTTGCGCGCCGTCTCAACCGGGCTTTTGGGCGCTCGGGGCGCGTCTTTGCCGATCGCTTTCACGCGCGTTCGCTGAAGACACCACGCGAGGTGCGGAGCGCGCTCGCGTATGTGTTGAACAATTTCCGAAAGCACGCGGACTCGCGCGGGCCGCGGTTGCCGCTCACGTTTCTCGATCCGTGCTCCTCCGCTGTTTGGTTCGACGGCTGGGCTCCAGAGTGGACACATGCGCCGCCGGATCCGCGCGCGGCGCGCGATCCGTGCCCCCACTTGACGACGGGGATCGTTCCAGCCCGCACGTTCTTGCTTCGACGTGGCTGGCGGCGGCATGGTTTGCTGCGACCTTTCGAGCTGAGTCGTTGAGCGCTCGGTAGTCTTGCTGTGCAACGGGGAGTCGCTCGTCGCTGGCGTTGTCGCCCCGTTGGGTACGAGCTTCGGGCGCGTAAGCAAAGGAGCGCCCGTGGCGGGCGTTCAGCGCGGGGCGAACAGTTGCGTGGAGGCGTCCCCGCGACGCACCTTGTCGGCGGGTATCTCTGCGTGCGGGGTGCGCCGGCTGCGAACTCTGGCTCGGGCTCGAGAAAGTGAATTGCCGCGTTAGACGGGCGTGAATGACGGTCGCCCGGCGGGCGTGGCGCGGCATTCGAGGACGGCGCCGTCGACGGTGAGGGCGATGACGGAGCCGATTTCGACCATGACGCCGACGAACGGGGGCTGCCAGCGCGGGTCTTCCCAGACGCAGGACCATTCGCCGCCGCTGCGCCGCGACCAGACGCGACCGCGACCCGCCGCCCACGCGCGACCGAGTGGATCGAGGCCGACCGTCGCGAGATCGGGCGCGCCGGGCAAGGTGGTGCTGCGGGCTTCGTCACCCTCGATGCTGACGACGGCGCCGTCGACGCCGACCGCGACCGCGACGCCGCGCTCCGGGCGGCTCGCGCAGGCGAGGAGCACGCGACCGGGCGGCGTCGCCACGCGCTCGAGCTCCCAGGCGAGCGGCTTGACGATCGCGGCGTAGCTGCGGTCGTCCATGCCGCGCCCGATGACGAGCCAGCGCTCGTCGTCGATGCGCGTGATGCCGGTGAGGAACGCGGCGTCGGCGACGGGCAACGGCTTGAGCCAGCGGCGGCCGATCTGCGTGAGGACGAGCGGCGGTTTTTCGGGCGCTTCACCGATGAATACGGCGACGTCGTCGAAATCCGGCGCGGCGTGCGTGATGACGAGCTCGCGATCGGGGTGACGCAGGATTTCGCGCAGGCCCTCGTGCGACAGCTCGCAGAGTTGCGCGTCGTGCGTGCCGACGAGCCAGCGCGTGGGGCTCAAGCGTTCGACGAAGCGCACGCCGCCGACTTCGGCCGCGCCGCTCGCCGTCACGTCCGCCCAGCTCGAGCCGTCCCAGAACTCGAGCCCGGTCGTCGTCGCGGCGAGCGCTTGGCCGCCGGCGTTCCACGCGACGTCGGTGACGACGCGCTCTTCGCCCGGCGGGTGCCGCACCATCCAGCTCGCTTCGAGCACGAGGTCGCGCACGTTGTGCTCGTCGATGCTACCCATCCAGCGCTCGCTCGGCTTGCTGCTCGAGTCGGCGCGCAGCCAGGGCAAGAGGCTCTCGGCGAGGTGGCGCGCGGACGGCGGGCGTTCCTTCGGCGCGAACGCCGTCGCGCGCGCGAGCACCATGTCGATCGCCTGCGTCGCGGCGGCGCGCTCGCGCAGCTCGAACGCGAGCGTCGGCGAGCTCGTCACGCTGCGGCGCTCGGGCGACTGCACGGCGACGACCGCCATCGCGGGGGACGCCATCTCGAACAGCGCCTCACCCGTGAGCATGAAGAAAATGGCGCAGGCGAGGCTGAAAACGTCGGTGTGGGGGCCGAGCCCGAGCTTGGAGATGAACTGCTCGGGCGCGGCGTAGCCGGGCGTGCCGACCATGGCGTTGCCGAAGGTCGCCGTGAGTCCGGCGGGCCGCGCAATGCCGAAATCGGAGATTTTGTAGAGCTCGGTTTCGCCCGCGCCGCAGCAGAGCACGTTGCCCGGATGCATGTCGCGATGCACGATGCCGGCGGCGTGGATCTCGGTGAGGCCGCTCGCGAGGCTCTCGACCGCGCGCGCGACGCGATTCGGGTCGAACGCGAAGCCGGTGTGGCGGACCGAGTAGTTGACGCGCTTCTCGAGCGAGGAGCCCTCGACGCCGCCGTGAACGTACTCGAGGGCGAGCCACGGCAGCTCGATCGTGCGCGTGGTCCACTGGAAGGGCACGCTGCCGGTGTCGATGAGCCGGACGACGTTCGGGGTCGGGGGCGTGCGCTCGTTCAGGCGCCCGAGCGCGACGGCCTCCTTCTTGATGATGGTGAGGGCCTGGTCGTCGGAGTCGGCGACGAGCTGCGGCAGGATGATCTTGAGGACGACGAGCGCCTCCCCGTCCGGCGCGCGGCGGCGCGCAAGGTAGGCGAGCGCCGTGCCGCCCTCACCGAGCCGCGCTTCGACGAGGTAGCTGACACCGGCCTGGAGGCTGCTCGGGATGACCTCGCCGATGAACGGGTCGCGACGGCCCATCGTGCGACGCCCAGCATATCAAAGTATGGTGCGGGCCGCGTGCCGCGGGTCTCCGTCATTTTGCCCTCCCTCGTCCTCCTCGGCGACGCCTTGCTGCTCGGGCTCGCGGTCGTTTTCGCCTCGCCCCAGGTCGTGTTCGGCCTCGCGCTCCCGGCAGGCGTCGTGGCTGCCGTCGCGTGCGAGCTCCTCGCTCGGCGCGAACGGCGCGAGCACGTGAGCACGGAGCCGTGGCGCGTCGACGGCTGGGCCGCGCTCGTCGCCACGCTCGCCGCGCTCGGCCTGGGCGCGAGCGTCGGGCCCGAAGCGTCGGGAGTCACTTGGTTGCTCGTCGCGCTCGTCGCGGCGCTCGGGCTGGCGAGCCTCTCGAATTTGGCCCCGCGCCCGCCGTCCTGATAGCCGAGAAGGGTGCGTCGATTCCAGTCACACGCGCGGAGCGCGACGAGCCTGCTCGCTGGCTTGCTGCTCTTCGGCACGGCGGCGCCGTGCGGTGCGCACGAGTCGCCCGTCGCCGTCGGCGAGGTGCGGGACGAAAGCGCGTCCGGCGCGTTTTCGGAGGCGCTCCGGAGCGTGCTCACCGACGCGATGGCGACGGCCGAGCTGGGCCGCCCGCGCGAGCGCTTCGTCTTGAGCGCGACGTTGCTGCGGCTCGACGCCGAGCGCGTGGGCCACGGCGCGCGGGCGACGGCGCAGGTGTCGCTCGTGCTGCGGCGCGCGCGCGAGCAGTCGCTCCACGCCGTGATTAACGGCCGCGCGACGGCGGAAGAAGAGAGCGGCAGCCTGAACGAGACGCGCGCGGACGCGCTCCGGGCGGCGGTGACGAGCGCGCTCCGCCGGTTGCCCGAAGCCGTTCGCTGACGCGGCGTGCGCCGTGCGATACGTTCCCGAGCATGCGAGCGGTCGTGCAGCGCGTGACGCGCGCGGAAGTGACGGTCGAAGGTGAGAGCGTCGGGTGCATCGAGCGCGGACTCTGCGTGCTCGTCGGCGTCGCGAGCGACGACACCGAAGAGGACGCGCGCGCGCTCGCCGACAAGGTCGTGGGGCTGCGCGTCTTCGAGGACGACGCCGGCAAGATGAATCTGGACGTAAAAACGGCGGGCGGCGCGCTCCTCTGCGTGTCGCAGTTCACGCTGCTCGGCGACGCGCGCAAAGGCCGCCGTCCGAGCTTCACCGACGCGATGGCCCCCGAGCCCGCCGCGGCGCTGTTCGAGCGCTTCGTCGCGTTCTGCCGCGCAGCGGTCCGCACTGAAACCGGGCGCTTCCGCACCACGATGCAGGTCGAGCTCGTGAACGACGGCCCGGTCACCCTGCTCCTGGACACGCGCCGTCTCTTCTGACAGAGACTCGCGTTCCTTTGCCCACCATCGAATTTCTCGGCAACGGCTTCGGCACCAAGAAGGTCGTCGAGGCGCCCGAAGGCGGCGCGCTCGTCGATATTTGCGACGAACACTTCGCGCCCGTTCCGTTTTCGTGTCGATCGGCGAGCTGCGGCACCTGCCACACTGAGGTGCTCGAAGGCATCGAGTTGTTCAAGCCTGCCGAGGAGCTCGAGCAGGAGCTTCTCGATTTGCTCGGCGGCGGGAGCACGTCGCGCCTGGCCTGCCAGGCCGAGGTGGTGCCGGGTCCGGGGCTGATTCGGCTGAAGTCACACCTCGGCTGAGCGTCGCTCGCTGGCACCGAGTGGCACAGCGCCGTGGCGTTTCGATCCGAGCAGCGTGACCTTCCGGAGCGCAGCGCAGCTGCGGACCGCAGCGAGAACAGCAGCAATCGCGCCCGCGCCGTGAGAACCGTCGACCGGGGGCAAAGCCGGAATGCTTCTTGCTGAACTCATCGCTCGATGAGGATTGGCGAGGGTGCGTGGCTGGTGCTCCTCCCGCTGGCGGTCGCTTGCGGAGAGAGCCGGCTTTCTTCGGACGGCGGCCGTGGGTCAGGCGGGAACGGCGCGGCGAGTGGTTCGCAAGGCCATGGCGCGGGCGGTTCGTCGACGCTCGGCGCAGGGGCCAAGGGTGGAACCAAGGGCTCGGTCGGTGGTGTCGCGCCCGCGACAGACGGCGGTGCAGCGGGTGCCGCCGAGGCCGGCGCAGCGGGTGCGTCCGACGGCGGCAAAGCGGGCGCGACGAACTCGAGCGGGGGAGGGTCGTCCAGCGCTGGACGCGGCGGCTCCGCAACGTCGGGCTCGGGAGGTTCGTCTAGCTCCGGAAGCGGCGGCGTGGATGTCGGCGCATCGGGAGCCGGCAGCCTTTCACCGATCGAGGTGCAAGCGCCGGCCGCCGCAGCCGCTTGTGAGCCCACGGTGTGCCACGTCGTTCAGGACCTGGAGGCGTTCGAAACGGAGGTCTTCGCGGTGAACTTCCGCGTCGCGACGTCCGCAGACACGACGTACCTCGCGCTGAAGACGGAAGGCAACGACTTCGACAACCGCCTCGTCGCGCTCGGTGCGGACGGCAAGCAAGTGCGAGTCTACGACTCCTTCGCCTGGGACCCCGGTTTGCCTTCGGATCTCGGGTTCGTGGCAGTGGATGCGGGCGGTGCCCCGCACGTCGCGGGCACCTTGACCGTCATGGACAACGACAACGCCACGATCGACGAGGAGACGTGGACGGGCACGTCGTGGCACGAGTCCTGGATCGCGAGCGAAAACGCCGTTATCCAGGCACCGCCTGGCGTCGTCGGGTTCGAGATCGGACAAGAAGACACTCCGACCGTGTTCTGGGAAGATCAAACGGGGGCGTTCCAGCTGTCGACCCCGGCGTCGAGCGACTCGTGGGACACCACCGTGCTCTTCGGCGAAGCCACTGATTACGCGCTCGACGCCCAGGGGCGCCCCACCCTCTTCGTCGGAGGCAACACGAGTTACGGCGCGTTCGATGCCGACGGTAACGTGCTCTTTCAAGTCGCCGTGACCGATGAGCCGGCGGGCGGCTCGGTTACCATGCGCGCGGCGCGGGCGATCCCGCAAGCGCTCGCACCCGAAAGCGCGGACATGGCCGTAGCGGCGCTCACCGACGACGGGCTGCACGTCATCCTCGCGTCGCGCGGCTCGAGCGCGGTTACGGACGTGCCGATTGCCAACACGAAGACGAGCCGAGAGTTTGCGCTGGCCCGCACAGCGGACGGAGCGAGCTGGCTTTCTTACCTGACCGCACCCATGGATGGTGCCGGCCCGACCACCTGGGCGCTGCACGTCGTGCGGATCGCTCCGGACGGCGCGTCTCAAGTCGAAGCCTTCAGCATACCGCTCGCGCACGTCCCCGCTCACGCGGGGCACGTGGACAGCCGCGCGTTCGGGCAGCGGGTGGTCGTCGCGGTCGCGAGCGAAGCGGCGGCGCCCGCGATGGTGGACACGCCGCACCCCATGGGCGTGCGCGTCGTCGCGTTCGAAGCGAACGAGTGAGTTCACGCGTGCGGCGGCGCCTGACCGAGGTGGCGCGGTTCGGCCGCATGGACCTTGAGCACGATTTTGCCGATGTTGGCGTTCTCCTCCATGTAGCGGTGCGCGTCGGCGGCATGCTCGAGCGAAAAGACGCGATCGACGAGCGGGCGCAGCGTGCCGTCTTGGATGCGGTGCAGCCATTGGCGGCGAAAGCGCTCGACGACGGCGATTTTGTCCGCCAGCGGGCGCGAGCGCATCACGATGCCGAGCAGCGAGAGTCGCCGTGACAGCACGCGGCTCAGATCGAGCTCGGCCTTGGCGCCGCCGACGAGGCCGACCACGACGTGGCGCCCGAGCACGGCGAGGCACTCGAGGTGCTTGGCGAGGTACGACGCGCCCACGAGATCGAGGGCAACGTCGACGCCGCGACCGCCCGTGAGCTCGAGCGCGACACGCGCGAAGTCTTCCGTTTCGCGATCGACGACGTGCTCGGCGCCGAGCTCGCGCACCGCCGCGACCTTCTTCCCGCTGGTCGTCGCGATGACGCGCGCGCCCGCCGCGCGAGCGAGCTGCACCGCGGCGCTGCCGACGCCGCTCGCCGCGGCGTGAATCAGCACCCACTCCCCCGGCGCTGCGCGCCCGAGCGTGAAGAGCGCCTCGCTCGCCGTCAAAAACGCCTCCGGAATCGCGGCCGCGTTGATGAAGTCCAAACCGTCCGGCACCGGCAAGAGCAGCTGCTCGTTCACGGCGACGCGCTCCGCGTAACCGCCGCCCGGCAAGAGCGCCATCACGCGATCCCCCACCTTCGCCGCCGAAATCCCCGGACCGAGCGCCGTCACCACGCCCGCGCACTCCATCCCGAGCAGCGGCGAAGCCCCGGGCGGCGGCGGATAGAGTCCGCGGCGCTGCAGCAAATCCGCGCGATTGAGCGACGCCGCGTGCACGTCGATGAGCACTTCGCGCTCCCCGGCGACCGGCTCACTCACCTCCCCGAGCTCGAGCACCTCCGGCCCACCCGCCTTCGCGCACACAATCGCCTTCATGCGTCGTGATTTACCAGAATCGCTCGGGCAGGCTCGCGCGCCGTGAGCGAGCGCGGAGCCCGCCCGGCTACTCGCGGGGGATGAGCATGCGCAGCGGGATTTCGTGGATCTCGAAATCCCCGATCTTCAAGTTGACGCGGATTTCTTCACCCGACGCGCGTTCTTCGACTTGCCTGAGTATCGCGCGCTCCCGAGCCAGTTCGTCTTTGATCCGCTCGAGCTGCTCTGCCTGAGCGGCCTTCTCTCGCGCCCGGCGCGCGGTCGATTCCTCGGGTGTCTCGTACCTGGACGAAAGCCTGCCTTCGGGAAGACCAAGCCGCTTCTCCTCCGCGCGCGCTTGCGCGAGCTTCCGCTTGCGCTCGAACTCGCGGGACACTCGTTCGAGCTCGTCGATCTTCTCCCCGTACGTCGAAGCACCCTCGACGGCCGGGCGCGCCTCACTGATGAGTTGGGCGCGTTGCTCGAAATTGGCAGCCCGAAAAGCCTCGACCAATTGAGCGATGGCTGCATCTGCCTCGGCGTCGAGGTCCAGCGCCTGGAACGCTGCGGCAACCTCGGCCGCCGCGGGCGACGCTGAAGCCGCGGGCAGCGGCGCCGCGACCCGCGATTTCGTCGTCGGCGACACACCCAGCTCGAGGCGCGGCTGCCGCAACGCCGACCATTCGTCTCGCAGGACGGTGAGCGCGTGCTGCTCCACAGCGTCGCATTCCACGGAAGCCACCCGAACGTCGCGGAGCGCCTCGCTCGTCTCGGTTTGCACCCTGCCGACCGGTTCACGCACGCTCGCCCAATCAACGGGCGCCGTCGCGGCGGCGGACTCGCGCTCGAACTCCCGCGCGGCGCCCCGGGCGGGCTTCTTTCGGAACTTCGCGATCAACGCCTTGAGACGAGGTTTGACGGCTTCGCGCACCGCCTCGTCGAGCAACTCGAGGAACGGCTTGAGGAGCGGTTCGGCCTCGCAGAGCTCGGCGAGGCCGGGCACGTGCTCGGACGACAAGATCTCCCCGACCGCTTCCTCCGGTAGCTTGCTCCCGAGCGAAGACGCGAAAAAGTCGACCGCGCGCGTCTTCAAGGACTGAACCCGCACGGCAAGCTCGTCGCGCAGCGCGCTCAAGCTCGTTTCGCTCGCGTCGGGATCCATTTCCCGCGCACTAACTGGCTCATCCCGCGCAACGGAGGGATCGTCCGGCGGCGGCGTAGAGTCAGCTCGCAGTGGCGAACGCGCCGGCGCGCTCGGGCGCGGCTCGTCCGCCAGGTAGCGCTGAAGCGCTACGAGGCGTCGGCGGAGGTCGAGCGCGCGCGAGACGAGCTCCGACTCCTGCTCCACGGCCTTCCGCCACTCCGCCGGCAAGCTCGCGTGCGCGTGCTCCAGCGCGTGATACCGGCTGATGACCGTGCTCGCGACTTCGAGCTCGCGCGCGTAGGTCGCGTAGCGCTCCTCCGTGCTCTTTATGCGCACTTCGATGCGCGCGTGGGCGCTCGGCACGGTGCCCGAGAACAGCGAGAACGAGGCGAGCGCGGTGGCGAGCAGCCCGCAGCGCTTCCAGAGCTTCTTCGTGCGCTCGAACCAGTGGTAGATCCGCTCCGGTAGCCAGCGCTTGCCGACGTAACCCCAGACCGCGAGGATCGCGAGCAGCACGGCGCCGAGCTTCGACGGAAGCGCCCAACGATTCGTGAAAGCGTGTAGCGCCGCGAGCCGTGCCTCGAGCCGCCACAGCACGCCCAGCGTGGCGTCGGGTTGGTCTGTCCATTCGGCCCAAGACGCGACCGCGAGGAAGAGCCCACCCGCACCGACGAAGATGACGAGCACCTCGGCGAGGTTCGACCAAAAGACCCAGGCGACCCCCTTCGTCTTCTTGGCTTTGACGAGCCTCACCCTGACCCCGAGCGCGAGGATCAGCGCCACCGCAGCGAGTTGCCAGAGCAGCCGCAACATCGGCCGCGATAATCCTACAGCTCGGTCAAATGCGCCGCGCCGATGACGCCCGCTCGTTCCCCGAGCTCGCTCACGAGGAGCGGCACTTCGGCGAGGGGCGGCGCAAAAGCGTACTCGCGCAGCGCGCGGCGGACGTGCGGCTCGAGCAAATCGAACGAGGCAGAAATGCCCCCGGAGAAAACGATCGCGTTCAGATCGAGCAGGTTCTGGATGTTGGCGAGACCCTTGCCGAGCGCTTCGCCCATCTCTTCGAACACGCGCAGGCCCGCTTCTTCACCGCGGCGCGCGGCGAGCGCGATGGGCAACACCTCGTCCGCGACGCCGCCGAGCTCGCGGAAGCGCCGCAAGAGACCCTTCGTGCCCACGTACGCCTCGATGCAGCCGCGCTGTCCGCAAGCGCACAGCGGGGCGTCGAGCGCGCGCGTGACGTTCATGTGACCCACCTCGCCCGCGAAGCCGTGCGTGCCGGGATAGAGCGAGTGGCCCATGACGAGCCCGCCGCCGATGCCGGTACCGAGCGTGATCATCAGAAAGCTCGGGTAGTCACGCCCGCGGCCGTACAAGCGCTCGCCGAGCGCGGCCGCCGTCGCGTCGTTTTCCACGGCGATGGGACAGCCGAGCCGCTCCGCGAGCTCACGGCCGATGTGAACGCCTTCGAAGCCGGGGACGTTCGTCAGCCGCCAACAGCGACCCTCCGAATCGACCTCGCCTGGAATCGCGAAACCGACGGCTTGCGGCTTGGGCGTGAGCGCGAGCACGACGTGCGTCAGCGTCTGCAGCACGTCTGCCACGGCGGCCCCCGGCGTCGTGTCGGCGGTCATCGAACGGACGACCTCACCGCCGTCTACGAGACCAGCCTTCACTTGAGTGCCGCCGAAGTCGACCCCTACTAGCATTGACCCTGAACCCCGAACCATAGCGCCACATTCCCCGGTTCTCCAGTGCGCGGCGCTGCTTACATCGACTTACAACCGGCCGGAATCCGGTGAGAACGGCCACGTCCGGCCCGCGGATCACGGCGGGTTGTCCGCGAAGATTGCCGTGGAGCCGCGGAATTTGTAGAAGGGCCGGGACCTCATGAAGCACACGGTTCCGCACGATCTCGGCAAGCAGCGCGCCAAACAAGCCGCGGAAGCCGCGATCGCCGCGTACTCGACCAAGTTCGCGAAGTTCTCCCCGCAGACCCGGTGGGTGACCGATTCGCGCGCTGACATCTCCTTCAACGTGAAGGGCATGAACCTGAGCGGCTCGCTCGAGGTGCACGAAAAGGCGATCGACCTCGATCTCGAGGTGCCCTTTTTGCTGCGCCCCTTCAAGAGCCAGGCGATTTCCGTGATCGAAGGGGAAATCCGCGAGTGGATCGACAAGGCGCGCGCCGGCCAGCTGTAACGCCGGCAAACGCGCGCGGTCACGCGCCGTTTTGACTTTAGTGTTGGAGTAGGTCGACGGCGTTCGGCGCGGGCTCGAGCCGTGTGACGCCGAGGCGCTCGAGGTGCGCCATCGCGGCGAGCACGCATGGCTCGTCCCACGCGTCGCCGACGAACTGAAGCCCGAGGGGCAGCCCGGCGTCGTCACCGACGGGCACGGAGCACGCGGGCAAGCCGAGCAGGTTCGCGAGAAACGCGAAGCGGCAAGCCGCGTCGAGCGCCGCCGTGTCGAGAATACCGGAAGCAGCTTCGGCATCGGTGATGGACGGCGCCACGCCGACCGTGGACGGCAAGCAAACGAGGTCCACCTGCCGCAGCGCCGCTGCGACCTCGACACGGAGCGCTTCGCGCAGGCGCTGCGCCTCGACGTAGTCGTCCGGCAAGAACGCGCTGCCGCCGGCCAAAAAGATGCGCAAATCCGTGCCGAGCGCGTGCGGGTTCGCCGCGTGCACGTCGCGCAGGCCGACGAGCGCTTCCGGCGAAATCGTCATGTAACCGATCGCGGCGGCGTGGCGCGCGAGCGGCAGCTCGAGCGGCACGAGCTCCGCACCTTCGCGCTCGAGCACCGCGAGCGCTTGCTTGCCGGCGCGTGCCACGGCGGGCGTCGCGCACGCCCATTCGTCTTCCGGTACGCCGAGCTTGAGCCCGCGCACCCCGCGCCCGAGAGCGGCCACGCACTCTCCCGTCGCGAGCGGCGGCGCGACGAGGGACGAGCGATCCGTTTCGTCCGCGCCCGCGCCGACCGCGAGCGCGAGCGCGATGTCGTGCGAGCTTGCCGCGTGGAACCCGAAGTGCACGACCGACGTCGCGCCGAACATGCCGTCGCCCGTGGCGGGCACGCGCCCGTACGTCGGCTTCAAGCCGAAGATGCCGTTGTACGCGGCCGGCACGCGAATCGAGCCGCCGGCGTCCGTTCCGAGCGCGAGCGGCACGAGGCCGAGCGCGACCGCGACCGCCGAGCCCGTCGAGCTCCCGCCCGCAAGATGTCGCTCGCTCCGCGCGTTGCGAGGCATGCGGCGAAACGGGTTCACTCCGAGCGGAGAAAGGCCGTATTCGGTCATCGGCGTCTGGCCGATCACGATCGCCCCCGCGCGGCGCAAACGCGCGACGAGCGGCGCGTCCCGCGCGGCGGGCGTTTCGGGCAGGAACGACGTGCCGAGCCGCGTCGGGAACCCTTCGGCGTCGATCTCTTCTTTGACGACGAAGGGGACACCGTCGAGCTCGCCGAGCGGCGCGCGCCGCTCGAAGCGCTCGCTCGCCGCCCGCGCGTCCGCGAGGGCGCGCTCGTCGTCACGGTTGCAGAGCGGCGCTCGCGCGCCGAACGTCTCAGCCGACTCGAGCGCGCAGCGGACGACGCTGAGCGGCGTCGCTTCACCGCTCAGGTACGCGGCGGTGAGCGCACGGCTCGACCGTGTCGCACCGAGCGGCGGTAACGGAAGCTCGCTCGACGCGGCACGCGGCGCGCGAGCGCGGTGAGGCTCCACGCCGAACGGCACCGGACCGCGCCGGCTGCGCCCGAACGCGCGGGCCGCGTCGATGCCGAGCTCGGCGCGCACCGTCTTGGCGAGCAAGCGACTGAAGAACGGCGTCTCTACGAGCGCGGCGAGCGCACGCAGCGTCACGCCTGAAACCCGACCGACACCTTGCGCCATGAGAACCCGAAAAACTTAGCAAGATCTGGCCGAATCCGCGAAGTCCGCGGCCCGACTTAGCGCTCTATGAATCCATGCTCCGGGTTGGTAGAAAGAAATTCGTGTCCACTGCTAGGCCCAGTATCCCCGTCGATGAGCTCTCGCTCGATCCCGATTCGATCCGCAAGAGCTTCGTCCAGCAGGTCCAATACAACCAAGGCAAACACCCGAGCGCGGCCACGCGCCTCGATCATTTCATGAGCCTTGCCCGCGTCGCCCGCGATCGCATGTACGATCGCTGGACGCGCACGTGGCAGCGGCGTGAAAAACAGCAGCCCAAAGTCGTCTATTACCTCTCCCTCGAGTTCTTGATGGGCCGCCTGCTCGAGGACGGGCTCTTCAACCTCGGCATTCAGGACGAGACGCGCGAGGCGCTCACGGGGCTCGGCATCGAGCTCGAGCAGGTGCTCGAGCAGGAGCCGGACGCCGGCCTCGGCAACGGCGGCCTCGGACGCTTGGCCGCGTGCTTTCTCGACTCGATGGCGACGCTCGGCATCGCCGGCATGGGTTACGGCATCCGCTACGACTACGGCATCTTCCGCCAGGACATCGTGGGCGGCATGCAGCAAGAAGCGCCCGATCACTGGCTCGAGTACGGAAACCCCTGGGAGATTGCGCGCCCCGAACGCGCCTGCAAGGTGCGCTTCGGCGGCCGGGTGATTCAGTACACGGGCGCGTCGGGCCGCACGGTGCACGAGTGGGTCGACACGCAGGACGTCGTCGCGCTGCCGTACGACACACCGATCCCCGGCTACAAAAACCACGTCGTCAACACGCTCAGGCTCTGGTCGGCCCGCGCCACGCGCGACTTCGACATCTCGTACTTCAACCGCGGCGACTACATCCGCTCCGTTGCCGAAAAGAGCGCCAGCGAGAACATCTCGCGTGTCCTTTACCCGAACGACTCCACGCCCGCCGGCAAGGAACTCCGGCTCAAGCAGGAGTACATGCTCGTCTCGGCGACGCTCCAGGACGTGCTCGCGCGCCACGTGCGCTACCACGCCGACCTCTACAACCTGCACGAGCAGGCCGTCTTCCAGATGAACGACACGCACCCGGCGCTCGCCGTCGCGGAGCTGATTCGGCTCCTCGTCGACGTGCACGGCATGCCGTGGGAGGACGCGTTCTCACTCACGCGCCGCTGCGCCGCCTACACCAACCACACCATCCTGCCCGAAGCGCTCGAGCGCTGGCCCGTGTGGCTCATGGAGCGCGTGCTGCCGCGCCACCTGCAGATCATCTACGACATCAACGCCGCGCACCTCGCCGAGGTGAAGAAGCGCTTCCCCGGCGACGAGGATCGGCTGCGCCGCATGTCGATCGTGGAAGAGGGACCGGAAAAGCGCCTCAGCATGGCGAACCTCGCCGTCGTCGGCTCGATGCGCGTGAACGGCGTGTCGGCCCTGCACTCGCGGCTCTTGCGCGAGCACTTGTTCAAGGACTTTTACGAGTTCGAGCCGGACAAGTTCATCAACGAGACGAACGGCGTGACGCCCCGGCGCTGGCTCCTCAAGTGCAACCGCCCGCTCGCCGAGCTCATCAGCTCGCGCATCGGTTCGGGGTGGGAAGTAGACCTCGATCAGCTAGAGAAGCTCGCTCCGCACGCGGGCGATCCGGAGTTCCAGCTCGCGTGGCGCGGCGTGAAGCACCAGGCCAAGCAGCGCCTCGCGAACGCCCTGCTCCACCGCTACAACATCGAGCTCGATCCGACGCACCTCATCGACACGCAGGTGAAGCGCATCCACGAGTACAAGCGCCAGCTGCTCAACATCATTCACGTCATCGCGCTCTACCAGGCGTACAAGCAGAAGACGCCGTTCAACGCCGTCCCGCGCACGTTCATCTTCTCGGGCAAGGCCGCGCCGGGCTACGACATGGCCAAGCGCATCATCCACCTCATCAACTCCGTCGGGCAGATGGTGAACACGGACGCGCAGGTGCGGAACTACCTGCGCGTGATTTTCGTGCCGAACTACAGCGTCTCGCTCGCCGAGCTCATCATGCCGGCGACGGACGTGTCGGAGCAGATCTCGACGGCGGGCACGGAAGCGTCCGGCACCGGCTGCATGAAGTTCGCGCTGAACGGCGCGCTCACCCTCGGCACGCTCGACGGAGCGAACGTGGAAATCCGCGAAGCCGTCGGCGAGCAGAATTTCTTCCTGTTCGGCCTCACCACCGAGCAAGTCGCCGCCGCGCGCGAGCACGGCTACGATCCGATGCAAACGTACTACGCCGAGCCGACGCTGCGCGCCGCGCTCGACGCCATCGGCAGCGGCGCGTTCTCCCCGGACGACCCTGGTCGCTTTCGGCCCATCGTCGATTCGCTGCTTTACGGCGGCGACACGTACATGGTGCTCGCGGACTTCCTCTCCTATTTGCACTGCCAGCGCAGCGTGGAAGCCGCGTATCACGACCAAGCCACGTGGACGCGGCGCTCGATCCTCAACGTCGCCCTGTGCGGCCGGTTCTCGAGCGATCGCACGATCCTCGGCTACGCGCACGACATCTGGGGCGTCTATGTGCCGCCTCCGCAGTCGGGGCGCGGCCGCGTTCACACGCTCGTGCCGCAAATCCCGACCGGTACCTGAGCGCCACGGCCGCGCCGCGTTTCTCGCGGCGTTGACACCCTAGCGACCCTCGAATAATCGAGCGTCATGCTTCCGCAGTGGTTCGTGGGCTTTTTCTTGCGTCACAAAAAGCTCGGACGCGTCGCGCTCAGCATGCTGCCGGACGTGCGGCGCCGCATCAGCATCGATCCCATCGGCCCCTTCGAGATCCGGCTACGCCGCCACCGCAGCTTTTGGATCCGCTCGCCGCTCGCGACGGAAGCCCTGATGCTCGGCTACCTCCAGCGGCTGATCCAGCCGGGAGACACCGTGTACGACGTGGGGGCGAACGTCGGGCTCTACACGCGCTTCATTTCGCGTTTCGGCGCGGGCAAAACGGTCGCGTTCGAGCCGATGTCGGAGAACATCGCCCTCCTCAAGCGCAACGTCGCGCTCGCGCAAGGCGGCGCGGAGACGATCCAGGTGCTGGCGTTCGCCGTCGGCGACACGGACGGCAGCGAGCTCTTGCAGATCGACAACGTGATGTCCGGCACGGCGAGCCTCGATCGCGTGCTCGGCGGCGAAGCGTCCTTCGGGCGCAAGCTCTACGGCTACGGCCCGCTCACGGAGCGGGTACGCGTCGTCAAGCTCGACAGCCTCGTCTACGACGAGAAGCTGCCGCCGCCGCGCGTGATGAAGATCGACATCGAGGGCGCCGAGATGCTCGCGCTACGCGGCGCCGAGCGCGTCCTGCGCGAGCACCATCCGGATCTCGCGATCGAGCTCCACGGCCCCCAAATGGTCAAAGAGGTGATCGAGCACCTCGACTCGCACGGCTACGCCTGTTTTGCCTACGTGAACGACAACGGCACCTACGTGTATCGCCGCGTGCACCCGAAGGAAGCGGCCGACATGAAGGGCTACGACCACATCGTCGCAAGCACGCGCCCCGAAAAGCTCGAAGCGCCCATCGCACCGTTCTCGTGACGGGCGGCGGCGGAGGCGGGGGCCGCCAAGGCGCGGAGAGCGCCAAGGGAGATCGGGCGGATTTACAGGGAGAAGGGAGGTCGGGGAGGTTTTTTTGGCTCGGACGAAAGAGTTCGCGCTGCCTCCGGCCAAAAATCCTCTGGCTCCCCGCCCTCCCTTCTCCCTGTTAAAAATCTCCGCTTCGAAATGGTGCTGGCAGCATTTGCTGCGCGGGGCGTGGAGGTGGACCCTGTTCCGGGGGCGCTACGGCTTGTCGTCGGGGGTGCCGAGGCCGTGTTCTTCGAGCTTGTAGTAGAGGCTGCGGCGGCTGATGCCGAGGAGGCGGGCGGCGACGTTTTTGTTGCCGCTCGCGCTTCGCAGCGCGCGTTCGAGGGCGCGGCGTTCGGCCTTTTTGAGCGTCACTTCGAGCTCGAGCGCGCTTTGATCGAGGTCGAGCTTGGGGGCGAGGCCCGTGGCTTGCGCGAAACCGAGCGCGCCCGCGGAGCGGCCGAGCTCGCGCCGCACGTCTTCGGCGGAGACGCGCGGGCCGCTCGCCATCACGACCAGGCGTTCGACGAAGTTTTGCAGCTGGCGCACGTTGCCGGGCCATTCTTGCTGGCGCAGGAGCGCGAGCGCGTCGGCGTCGAGCAGCGTGCGCGAGCGTGAATTGGCTGCGGCGACGCTCTCGCAAAAGTGGAGCGCCAGCGGCTCGATGTCCTCGCGCCGCGCGCGGAGCGGCGGCACCGTGATCGCCACGACGTTGAGGCGGTAGAACAAATCCTCGCGGAATTTCCCCTCGCGCACCATGCCCTCGAGGTCGCGGTGCGTGGCCGTCACGAAGCGCACGTCCGCGTCGAGCGTCTCCGTGCCGCCGAGTCGCTCGTATTGGCGATCTTGCAGCACGCGCAAGAGCTTCACTTGCGTTGCGGGCGTGATGTCGCCGATCTCGTCCAAAAACAGCGTGCCGCCCTGCGCGAGCTCGACGCGACCGGGTTTACGCGCCGTCGCGCCCGTGAAGGCGCCGCGCTCGTAACCGAAGAGCTCGCTCTCGAGCAGTTGATCGGGCAGTGCGGCGCAGTGCACTTTGAGAAACGGCCCCGCACGCCGCGGTGAAAGCTCGTGCACGAGCCGCGCGACGAGCTCCTTGCCCGTCCCGCTTTCACCCCGCACCAGCACCGTGGCGACGCCGTTCGCCGCGCGCCGCAGCGTGCGGCCGAGCTCCTGCATGGGCTCCGAAGTGCCGATGAGCCCCGTCGTCGCCGTCGCCGGCATGAACGCGACCGAGCGGGGCGGCTCGTCCGCTTCGATTTCGACGGAGCGCAGCGCCTTGCGGAGGACGTAAAGCACCTCCTCGCGGTCGACCGGCTTACGCAAAAAATCTGCGGCGCCCGCGCGCACGACGGCGACACCGTCGGCCACCGCGTCACTCGCGACGAGCACCACGACCGGCAGCTCGCTGCCGCGCTCGGATAGTGCCTTCGGCAGCGCTCCACCAGGCAGATCACGCAGCGATTGATCGGCAATCACGACGTCGTAAGAGCCGCGCTCCACTTCCGCGAGCGCCTCTGCTGCGGAACCGACGCGCTTCCCGCCGAATCCCGCCTCGAAGAGCAGCGCGCCGAGTGCGTCGGCTGTTTGCTCGTCGTTCGACGCAATCAAGAAATTGGCGCGCGTGCTCACGAGCATCGAGAGTACCTCGAAAGGTGTCGGCGGAAGAAGCCGTGCTAACATGGCTTGTTCATGCAGCGCTTGCGCCGGTGGTTCGCGGGGATCTGGAGCGTAGGTCTCGTCGCGTGCTCGGGCCCGACGGCGCCCGCGCCGAGCGCCACGGAAAGCGACGCCATCGTCGGTGGTCAGGTGGATACGAAGCACCAGGCCGTCGTCGGCATGCTGATTCAGGATCAGGCGCTCTGCAGCGGCACGCTCATCGCGCCGAACCTGGTGCTCACTGCGCGGCACTGCGTCGCCGACGTGAGCACGGGTGAAAATCCCATCGACTGCAATCAGAGCACGTTCAGCGCGCCGTACTCGCCGTCGGCTTTCGTCATGTCCTCGACGAGCGATCTGACGGGCAACGTGCCGCAAAGCACCGTTTTCCACGTCGCGTCCGTGCACGTGCCCGACGACACGCACTTTTGCGGCAATGACGTGGCTCTGCTCGAGCTCACGGGCAACGTCGGCTCGGCGACGGCGCTGCCCATCACGCCCCGCGTCGACGCCGCACCGAAAGACAACGAAGCCTACACGGCGATCGGCTACGGCCTCACGGATCCGAGCGACACCCAGGGCATGACCGCGGGCGTCCGCCACATCGCGACGGGCCTCTCCGTCGGCTGCGTCGGCGCGACCGACTGCCTCGGCTCACGCGCCACGGACGACGAATGGGCCGCCAATTCCGCCGTGTGCCACGGGGACTCGGGCGGTCCCGCGCTCGACGTCAACGGCCTCGTGATCGGCGTCGCCTCGCGCGCGGACGACACGTGCGCCTTCGGACTCTACTCGTCGGTCGCTTCGTGGAAGTCGTTCATCGTCAGCAACGCCGTCGACGCGGCGATGGCCGGTGGCTACACGCCGCCGGATTGGACCGGCAGCACCACGAGCACGGGTGGGTCCGGCGGTGCGAGCGGCGCAGGCGGCTCGAGCGCGCGCGGGGGCAGCGGCGGCACGGGCGGCACCGGCGGCACCGGCGTGATGCCGGCGCCGGACGCGGGCGTTCCACTCGACGCCGGCACGGAGCCGGGCGACGCCGGCCTCGTCACGCCCGGGCCCATGCTCGGTGACGCGTGCGACAGCGGCTGCTTCGGTGATTTGCTGTGTTACTCGGCGAACAGCAAGCCACCCGGCGTGTGCGTGCCCCCGTGCGGCGCGAAGGTCAGCTGTCCCGCGGCGTACTCGTGCAACGCCGCGCTCGGCGCCTGCGTGCCCAAGCCGAGCATGAGCGGCACCGGCGGCACGGATGTACTCGGCGATCCCGACGCGGGCGTCGTGCCGTCCACCACGACCACGACGAAGGCCGGCTGCGCGTGCCGCGTCGGCGCGGATCGCGCGAGCTCGTCGCCGTTGCCCGCGCTCGCGGCGCTCGTCTTTTGCGGCGGAATGCTACGTCGCCGGCGGCGCGCGGCCGTGCGCGCCTAACGTCGATTTCCGGTCGCGCGCCAAGCGGCTTGGGTGACGGCCGCGGACTTTGGTAGAGTCCCCGGTCGTGAATCGGCTCCGCGGCCTACTCTTCGGTGTGCTCGCGCTCGTGCTCAGCGCGTGCGACAGCGGCAGCACCTGCGGCCCAGGCGAGAAGTGCGACTGCCACGACGGCAATGATTGCTACATGTCGTGCAGCGGCTCCGGCTGCAATTTGACCTGTGAAAACCAGGTGCATTGCGGCGGCGTCTGCGACGACAAGTGCAACTTCGACTGCCACGACATGAACGACTGCACGACTTCGTGCGGCGCCAACTGCATCGCCGGCTGTCACAACGTCGTCTCCTGCGGCGCGATTGTCGGGCCGGATTCGACCTATTCGTGCCACGACATCACGCGCTGCGGTGTGACGGCCGGCAACGGCACCGTCGTGAACTGTCAAAACGTCCCCACGTGTGAAGTCGTGTGCGAGGGCAAGTGCCAGGTGAACTGCATCGGCACGCAGACGTGTCGCATCTACTGCGGCAGCCCGAACGCGAGCCCGCGCGAGTGCGGCAACGGAGGCGATTGTGAGTGTTAGGGCGGCCGCAACAGCGGCCACATTCGCCGGTGCGCTGACTTTCTCGCTCGCGAAGCCCGCCGCCGCGCAGAGCACGATCAAAGCGTACGGGGCGCGCCCGAGCTACGGCGTCGAGCTCGAGCCGCATCTGGCGATTGGGTGGATCGACCCGCCCGGCTACGGCACCGGGGAAGGCCTCGGCATCGGCGGCCGCGCGACGTTCGAAATCGTCGGGCACGGCTTCATTCCGAGCATCAACAACTCCGTCGGCATCGGCGTCGGCTTGGATTTCATTCACTATTACGGCGACGGCAGCGGCCCCCGCGGCACCTGCACCCAATTCGTGGACGCGCCCGCCGGCACCCACGTCTGCACGCAGGTCAACAACGGCAAAAACGGCGACGACAGCGACTACCTCTGGCTCCCGGTCGTCGTGCAGTGGAACTTCTGGCTCGCCAAGCGCTGGTCCGCCTTCGGCGAGCTCGGCGCGGCCCTGCGCTTCCAGGACATGAAGGACGTCGAGTTCTCCCCGCTCATTTCGTGGGCCGGCGGCCGCTTCCACATCAACGACAACACCGCCCTCACCTTGCGGCTCGGTCTGCCTTTCGTTCTCACGCCTTACATCTCGTTCGGCGTGTCCTTTCTCTTGTAATTGCGCCACTGAACGTGAGTCGGGTAGCGTCGAGCGCGCCCGGTCCGTTACCGTGTCGGCCATGGACGCGTCCGACGAGGAACGCGCGCTTCGCGACATCAAAGCGACGGAACAGCACGTCGTTCGCCGCGAGGAACTGCTCCGCTTCGGCTTTCGCTCGCTGGCGATGAGCGTTTGGGAATGGGACCCGGCGACCGATGCGATGCAGGTGACGGACTACCACCTCGAACGCGAGGGCGTGGCCGCGCCGAGCCGGAGCGGCTTCCGCGCTGGCTTCTTCAAGCGCGTGCACCCGGACGACCTCGACGCGACCGAACGCGCCTTTCGCGCCTGCGCGGACGGCACGACGCCGAACTACCACGCCCGCTTTCGCCTGACGGCTCCGGACGGGGGCTGGCGCTGGTACGAAGCCTGGGGGCAGATGTTCCGGGACGCCCCGAGCGGCGCGCGCATGGTCGGAGCCATCCGCGACGTCGACCTCGAGGTCGAAGGCGAAGCGCGCGCAAGCGCCGCGAACGAGCAGCTGCGCGCTTCCGAAGAACGCTATCGCACGCTCAGCGACCAGCTCGAAAAGCGCGTCGCCGAACGCACGCTCGCCCTCGAGCTTGCCAACCGTGAGCTCGAGTCCTTCTGTTACAGCGTCTCGCACGACCTGCGCGCTCCGCTCCGCAGTATCGACGGGTTCTCACTCGCGTTGCTCGAGGACTACGGCAGCCGTTTCGACAGCGAAGGCAAGCGCCTCCTCGACATCGTGCACAGCGAAGCGCAGCGCATGGGCCGCCTGATCGACGACCTCTTGAACCTCTCGCGCATGAGCCGCACCAGCATGACGCGCACCCGCGTGGACCTGAGCGCGCTCGCGACCGCCTGCGTTGCCACCCAGCGCGCCGCCGCCCCCAGCCGCGACGTGAAGGTGACCATCGCCCCGAACATGACGGCGTACGGCGACGACGGCCTCTTGCACATCGTCCTCGAAAACCTCGTCTCGAACGCGTGGAAGTTCACGCGCAACCGCCCGGACGCCCACGTCGAAATCGGCGAATCAGACGAACACGATGGGCGCTCGTTCTACGTGCGCGACAACGGCGCCGGCTTCGACATGCGCTACGCGAGCAAACTCTTCGAGCCGTTCCAGCGCTTGCACCCCAGCGCGGACTACGAGGGCAACGGCGTCGGCCTTGCCACCGTCAACCGCATCATCAGCCGCCACGGCGGCAAAGTGTGGGCGGAAGGTCGTCCCGGTGAAGGCGCCGTATTCTGGTGGACGCTCCCGGGCGTCGAAAAGGCCACGGAATAGCGGCATGGGCTCGCTCCGCGGCACGTCACTCCGTCTCCTGGGCGTGGCTCTACTGACCGCCGCGTGTGCCGCGCCTGCGCGAGCGAAGGACGGCTCCAACGCCGCGCACGGTGTGCCCGCCGAATTCACTGCGGCGCCGCGCTTCGCGTGGAAAGCGCCCTTCACCGTCCATGTCACGGAGGACGCGACGAAAGACAAAAACGCCGCCACCCTCTCCTACTGGCTCGACGCCTGCCCTGACGCGCCTGACCGCATCGTCATCTCGCATCGCGACTTCCGCTTCGTCATGCTCGGCGGCAAACCCGCGAGCAACCCCGAGCTCGCGGCCACGATCGCGCAACTCGAGCCGCTCATGTCGGCGATCCCGCGCTTCACGGTGGATCGCTACGCGAACGTCGTCGGCGTCGAAGGCATCGAACAGCTCCTCGGGCGCTTGCGCGCGGCGGCACAGAACAGCTCGGCGCTCGACGGGCTCACCCAAGCGCTCCAGGACCCGAACGCTCGCATTGCCGTCGAGACGGGCGTCGCTGAACGCTGGGAGCTCTGGGTCAAGGCATGGCTCAGCGTAAAACCTCGCGATCTTGACCCGCTCAACATCGTGGGGCCGCACCGGGTGAAGATCACGCAAAGCTCGCACTTGGCGGATGTGCCTGACCCTTCCGGATCCGGGGCGAGCATCACGGTCGACCTCCTCATCAACACGGACACGGAGTGGCCAGACATACGGCCGTGGACGGCAAGCTCGATGAAGGCGGTGCACGTCAGGCTCAATGGCGAATCGGTGACGCGGACGGAGACGCATCGGTTCACGTTCGACTGGGGAGCGGCGGAGGCACCGCGGTGCTCGCCGTAACGGCGCGTGCCTGGTGTGCGGATCGATGGTAGATACGACCCACTGCAATGGCCACAAAGCAGAAGGGGGCGAGCAGGGGCAATGCGTTCGGCGTTGTCCTTGCGTGCATCGCTGGTTGCCTCGTCACGCCGACAGGCTGTGGGGGGCGCGCGAAATTCTCGATGCCCGAGCCGCCACCCGCGGCGGCGGGAACGTCGGGCACCGGCGGTCAGGAGTCGGCGGCCGGGGCAACGTCAAGCGCAGGCTCTCCGCCCGCGGGCGCGGACTCTCGAGCTTGCTCGAGTGATTCGGATTGTCAGCGCTGCCTTTATGCCATCGCGCCGAGCAGCGTCGCTGACTGCGCCAATGCCATCGGTTGTTGTGGCGGCCCGATTCTGAATAGCACCACCTGCGCCGCCAATTACGCTGCGTGGCTGACGAACTGCTCCGGCGTGGACCGGACTGCTCCGCAATGCCCTTGCATCGCGTGTACCGGTGCAATCACCTGCACCGATGGGCAATGCGGTTTCACGTGTGACCCGGGGTAGCGCGGGTTTCGCTCGCGCCGCAGCCGTGGCCCCGGCGCGCACGCGCCGAGGCCACGAGCCTACGATTCGACTACCCGATGACGACGCACGAGCCGGCGAAGCACTCCGCGCCGCCGGTGCACGCGTTCCCGCATGAACCGCAATTCGAGTTGTCCGTGTTGAGGTCAACGCACGTCTCGCCGCAGAACGAGAGCCCGGGATCACACGTGACGATGCCTTGTTGGGTCGGCTGACACGACCCGCCGTTCTCCAGGAGAATCGTGTGGAACTCGGGGTCCTCCAAGCGGCTGGAGATCGCGACCTTCGGCACAGGGGAAGCCGTCGTCGTGATGTCGATGTGTACGTTCGGTGATGTTCCCGCCGCGATGCTGACGGTGTCGAGCGCAATGGAGCTCGTGTTGAGGGTCAGGATGGTGGTCGGCTGCGCCGACGTCCCCTTGGCGACCGTCATCGTGCCCGCGGGGAGTCGAGCTGCCTGGGCCGACCAAATCGCGAACCGATCGAAGCTCGCGTCATCGTCGAACGTCAGGTTGATGGTGGAACCGGCGAGGCTCGAAGCCGGCGTGATGTTGATGCCGAAGAGCGCGTTGACGGCGTTCGGCGACGGATTGTTGATCGAATAATCGCAATTCGAGCCGTTCGTGACTTGGATGTTGCGCTGCGCAATCTGATGCGACGCAAAGGCTTCCGGCCAATCGCCGGCCACTCCCTCGGGGAAGGGGAACGCCTGGTTGCCGCCCACGACCGCGGCCCGCAGGCACTTGTGGCCGCCGGCAAGATCCGTGGAAGGCGTCCACCGGAACGGTCCGACAACGGCCTTACCGAACGCAGGAACCGTCGGATTGCCGGGAGCGGCTACGAATTGGTTGGTGTCGGCACCCGTCGTGATCGGAGACCAGTTTGCAAATCCGATGCTCGGATCGGCGCCGTCGATGATGACCTGTAGATTGGAGACGGGGTTACATCCGAAGTCGTTGTTGACCCGTAGGTAGACGTCGTAATCCTGTCCGAGCGTCACTTGGAAGTCGGCAGCAACGTCATTGAGCTGGGGCGGAGCCGGTGGTGTGCTCGCCGGCAGAATGAAGATGTCCGGGCTCTCCCAGAACGGTACGCCGCCCGAGTTGGACGGAATGCCGCCCTCGTCGGCATCGTTGTCTTTCACGAACACGTCGTCGCTCAGCCCAGCCAGGCAAGCGGGCGACCCGCCCGACGTGTGGTCCGACGCGAGAACTTGGCTCACGATGAGGTTGCGGTTCGGGAACGCAGCCCCGGGCGCCTGAATCTCCGAGAGGTTGTCGCTCTCAGCCGTGCAGGTGCCGACGCAGCGGTAAGCGGTCGATGCGCCCGCGTCCGAAAGCGCGGGCAGGCTCGGGCAAGTCACGCCGGTTGCCGAGGTATCGCCCGGACAATTCGACGCGGAAATGGTCGTTAGAAGCTCACCGTTCGTGAAGTTCGCCGCGGAGCTGTCCGCCTTGCCCATGATGCCGCCCGTCGTGACGAACCAATGGCCGGCAAGCCCGATGTCCGGCGCGACGACCGCGTAGAGCCCCGGGATCTGGTTCTGCGCCAGCGGGTCCGTCGCCGTCGGGTCCGGAACCATGCTGTATTGGACCACGGTCGCAATCAAGTGTTGCGGTGGACTCGAATTGTCATCGTAGGCGAAGCCCGCCAAGTTGACGTAGTCGAAGTCCGCCAGCTTGCCGGCACTTATGGCGGGAAGGCCACTCACCGCGGCGCCGGAAATGCACCGGATGTGAGTATTGTAGTCGCCGGTCGTCGCGGGATCCATGCCGGTCTTCCACGTGACGGGGTACGCGCAGATGCGCGAACCGGCGGGCTGGTCCGGGTGCAAGGTATTCGGCCACTTGCCGAAAATGAACTGGACGAAGCCGGTATCGGTCGCGGACGCGGCGAACGTGTTGGTGTTGACCTGCATGCTCCACGAGTCGTTTTCAGTCACGCCCGAGTCGTTGTTCAGCTGTGAGTCGGTGTGAATGATCGTCGTCTCGGCTTGGCCGAACACGTAGGAGATGTTGGCGCGACTGGCGGGCGGCACTTCGACGCCGTCGTTGCTCACCTCCATGCGGTGGTTTTGGAGCCCCGTGGGATCGCACGGAAGCTGGAACCACGTGCCGTCACGCGTCCCCGCATAGCAACCCGTCGCGCTCGGCGGAAAGGGAAGTTGGTGTGGCTGGCTGGTCGGGTTGCCGAAGCCTTGATTTTGGCCGAGGCAAGCCGGGTTCGCCGGGTTCGTATCGACGGTACCCGCACAAATGCCGGCGGTGCAGACGTCGGACGTCGTGCAGCCGCTCTTGTCGTTGCACGCCGTGCCGTCGGGCACCGACGGGTTCGAGCATCCGCCCGCCGGATCGCACGTGCCGACCGCGTGACATTGGTCGCTCGCGGTGCACACGACCGGGTTCGACCCCTGGCACACGCCGGCCTGGCACGTGTCCGTCTTCGTGCAAGCGTTGCCGTCGTTGCACGCGACGCCGTTGGGCTTCGCGGGCTTCGTGCAGACGTTGTTGACTGCGTCGAACGTGCCGGCGTGGCACTGATCGAACGCCTCACACACCGTTGACCAGCCCTGGCTCGGTCCGGGCGAGAACGTGTCGGTTCCGCCCGGCAGCTTGCTGCGGAACCGGTAGTCAATCTGATCACCGTCGGCGACGCCCGACTGCGTGTACGAGTAGATGCTCGTGCCATCGCCGTTGGGCGCCTCGCTGCTCGTGATGTCCTTATCGGCCACCAGCACGCCGTTGCGGCGAACGAAAATTTCGACGACCTGTTCCCCCGACGGAAGGCGAACCGTGAACGTGAGCGAACCGTAGGTCGGGTTCGTCTTCGTGCTCGTGTTCGGGTTCGGCAGATTCACGCACGCGTCCACCATGTCGTAGTGGAGCGACGACCCCGTATTGAGCGTGACGCTGCTGCCCACGACGTAGCCGAAAACCGGCGAGTTCAGCGTGACGCTGGAAGTGGGCGCGTAAATGTTCCCGAACAACCGCCCACCCGAGTTGAGGGCGACTGCTCCCGTCTTGGTCATGATCAACGTTAGGTTCGCCGGGATCCCGTTCGGATTGACGCTGCCACCCAGGTTCAGCGAGTTCGTGACGAAGATCGTCACGGGCGCGTTCCCAGAAATTCGCAGGGCACCGGGGGAATTGATGCTCAGGTCCCGCACGACGTAAACGCCGGGCGCGAGCGTGATGCTGTCTGCCACGCCGTTGATGTTGACGCTGCCAGGCTGCGAGGAACCGAGGGGCAGTTTCGTCGCGTTCGTGGGGACGGCGGGCAACGGCATGTTCGGGGACGCGTGCGCAGTTTGCGTCCCGTTGATCGCGCCGTGGTTTTGTATGACGATGTTGCCCTTCGCGACGACGTTGCCGTTCGCGCTCACGTTCGTCCCGCCGTAGGCGCCGACACTCGATTGGTATGAGTCGATGACTCCGCCATTGAGTGTCACATTACCAGTCACCGCCGTCACGGCAGTGCCACGCGCGTCACACGACAGCACCGGCTGAACGACCGCTGAAGAAGCCTTTTCGAGCGTCGGCTCGTCATTGCTTTGGCTGCTGCACGCGGCCGCAAGAACCACCGGCAGAACGGACAAAGCGGAATACCTGACGAATCTCATGCTTTTCATTGAACGATCCTCCCTTAGGCGACGACGGATGCTTCAACACACCACAGCCGTCGCAGTGACGCAGGTTCACGACCCAATGTGCCCAGTCGACATGCCCCGAGCGCTACAGCGATTACCGCCGTAGTTTCATACCCATTGTCATCCCCTGTCTTGAATGACGGCGGGACTATGCGCCGACCGCACGCGTGAAGTCAATGTCGCTATTGTGAGCGAGGGCACGCGAGCGTCATGATGCGAAATACGGACGGACACGATGTTGCTTAGATGCCGTGAACGATCGGCACCGCAGAAGTGACGATCAAGAATCACCCATTGAGGACAAGTAGTGGCGCTGCTCGCCGTGGCGTCGCCGCGTTCCCGCGCGAGTCGTGGGGCGGCGATGCTGGGACGCGAAGCTCACGGGGCGGGATGCACCGGCTCCGACGCACGTTCGCGTCGCACTTCCCTCGCGAGGTGCCGGACCTTCGGCTGGCTGCTCGGCCTCCTCACAGGCCACGCGACAACGCGCGGGACCGAGCTCTCCCTGCGCCTCTTGCCGGGACAGCTCGACCGTGCGAAGAACGCCCTGAACATCGCAAAACTGCTACCGCCCCCGTAGCTCAGCTGGACAGAGCAGGGCTTTCCTAAAGCCAAGGTCGTACGTTCGAATCGTATCGGGGGCGCCGCTTTTTCTGGGGGAAAGCATGCGGAGCCACTCTACCTCAAGTGCGCACGACGCCCCAAGACGACCCATGAGGTCCCAAAGTTTGGGCAATAGCTGGGTAATGAAAAATGGCCGCCACCGAGCCCTCCGAGTGCCCGAAGTGTCGACGGCTCCGACGCACAAGACCGGAGGGCCAGGTCGGTCACTGCCCCACGTGTCTTCGGTTCCTCTTCGTCTACCAGCTCACGTGGAGGACGTTCCTCGAGGCGACGCACCGACACCTAGGATGCTTCGTGTGCGGCGAGGGAGCGCTCTGCCGAGACCTCGCCCTTCTTGAGGGTGAAGACGCGCGTCGGTGCTCCTACGGAGCCCACCAGCACGAAATCGACAAGTGCGACGTCGAAGGTCCGCAACTGGTGACGCGACCGATCCGAATCCTAGGCGTGACCCCCGTCCCACCTAAAAACACACGAACCGATTGATCCATGTCGATTCTCCTGGGTGGCGACGGGGGTGACGTTAAACATCTCGATCGAGCGGATATATGATCCGGTGAGCTTTGCTGAAACGGCAGCCAGGGCGGGTTACCAACCCGCTGCCCCAACGGGCGTGAGGGTTCGAGTCCCTCAAGCTCCACCATTCCCCCGCCGTACCCGGTACGGAAAGAGCAAGGTCGTTTCTCGACCTCGGACGAGCTATGACACCCCCGCCGTGCTTTCGGCCTTGCGTTGAGCCAACAAGTTATCCACACTGGGCGAGCGTTCAGCACCCACTGTCGGCCGGCTGGTCGGATCTACCAGTCGGCTGAGGCCCTCCAACAGGACCCACGGTAGGAAAATGCTGCATTACCTCTCAATGAACCTGTTCGAGTCACCGGCTCAGACGCTGGTGAACACCGTGAACACGGTCGGCGTCATGGGGAAGGGCATCGCGCTCGAATACAAGCGGCGCTACCCCGAGATGTTCGAGCGGTACGCCAAGTTCTGCAAGGACAAGACGCTCACCGTCGGGAAGCTCTACCTCTACCGGACCCCTAACAAGTGGGTCCTGAACTTCCCGACCAAGCGCCACTGGCGGTCCCCTTCGAAGCCCGAGTACGTCGAAGCCGGGCTCAAGAAGTTCGTCGCGAGCTACGCCGAGTACGGCATCACGAGCATCTCGTTCCCCCAGCTCGGGACCGGGAACGGCGGCCTCGACTGGGAGAAGGTGGTGCGCCCGATGATGGAGAAGTACCTCGAGAACCTCCCCATCCCGGTCTACGTGCACCGCGTGAAGAATCCGGCTGATTTTGTGCCGGAACATAAGGAGAAGGATCTCCTCCAACCGCGCATCAGGATCAGCTTCAACGAGTTCTTCGACGATTTGAGGGAGCACGCGGCACGGGTCGAACCCGCGCCACGAGCCGAATCAACGACGGTTTGCGACGACGGACCGCCGCCTCTCCCCGTCCTCGTTTACTCCGACGATCTAGCGATCCCGGGTGAGGATTTCCGTTCTCTCTGGCTGGACCTGAAACTTAGGGGTGCGTTGACGGTCGACGAGTTCCCTCCCGATCTTGCCCGGAACGCTAAGAAGGTCGTCCCCCTGCTGTGTGAGCTAGGCTATATCGAGACTGCTCCGTTTGCCGACCCGAGGAACAAGAAGCTAAACGTCAGGGGGATCCGTTTCTCCCCTGCCGCCGAGCGCGACCCGGAGCAGACGCAGCAGATGCCCGCTCACCTTGAAGCCGTGGATCAATAAACTTCGGAAGCACGTAGCGACGTGGAACAACGTGCTGCCCAAGCAGCTCGCCAGCCACGTGTATCGATTCGACGACATCGAGAACGTCGTCGAGATCCTGAAGCGAGGCGAACTCCTCAGCCGCGAGGAAATGGCGAGACAGAACATCGCCTACAAGAATTGCGCGGCCCCGAGCGTCATCGCTAACACGACGACCGAGCGTAAGGACTTCGTCCGCCTCTATTTCCGCCCTCTCACCCCGACCCAATACCGTAACGAGGGCATTCGGCCCGCGGCCGGCATCGATCTAGAGGCCCACTGCCCGGTCCCGGTCTTCATGCTGTTCGACTTCGTCGACCTGCTCGGTCAAGACAGCACCCAGTTCTCAACGGGTAACATGGGGGCGGGGGGCGTTAGCCACGGCCCTACCGAAGCCGACTTCGACCGGATCGACTTCCCGCTCGTGTACCACCGGGGCTCGACGTGGGGCCATCCCCATGCGTCGAGTCTGACCTTTCACCGTTGCGCCGAAGTGCTGGTTCCGGTTCGCCTATCCACGAGAGGCATCAAAAGGATCGTCTGCCGCTCGCACCCCGAACGCCGGACGCTCCTGCATCTACTGGGTAAGCAACTTAGGTCCCGCTACGAAAGCTTGGTCGACGTTGAGGCCAGCCAATACTTCGAGAACGAGTGGGCGTTCGTTGAAGAGGTAACGCCGGAGGAGAACCTCATTCGGTTTGGCTTTCACGCACCCACCCGTTACAGCCTCCCCATGAAGGTCGCGTTCAAGTACGAGGATGCCAAGAACGTTTGGACGGCGACGAAGGACCAGCATCAGATGTCGAAGAGGTGGGGGATCAATCTCAAGGACGCACTCCCGACGGGGATCGCTACAGTGTGGATCGAAGGACACCTAGCGTTCCAGGATCACGTCACGCTAAGCGATCTCCCGTTCTAGCTTAGGTCCACCACCACCCTAGCCGAGACTGCCCGCCGAGACCGGCAACGGTGACGATCGCCACTGGCCCGCGGACAAGTTGCACGGCCATCAAGATCTGCATAGCGTCGACGAATGTTAGGGTTGGTAGCCACATGCACCAAGTGTGAAAAGCCCGTCGCCGCGGTGCACCGCTTCACGTACGAGGTGACGAGCGAAGACTATGAGCCCGACTACCAATATTTGCTCTACGCGTGCCCGCATTGTCAGAAGCCCTTTGTGGCCGTGAGGGAAACCGGGTTCGAGGGCTACGGCCAGCCAGTCGTAATCTTCCCCAGCGATAGGTCTCAACTAGACGGCAGCGTTCCGGCGAACATCTGTGCCAGTTATTGGGAGGCGCACGCCTGCTTCCAGTCCGGCGCCTACACCGCCGCTGCCATCATGTGTCGGCGAACTCTCGAGGGGATCTGCTTCGGGTTCGAAGCGAAAGGGCGCAACCTAAAGGACAAGCTCATCGATCTCAAGGAGCGAGGGATCATTGAGTCGCGCCTCTACGAATGGGCTGACCATGTACTCCGAGCCTTGGGCAACGACGCGGCGCACGACATCACTGTAACTGTCTCGAGGCAGGACGCGGACGATGCTCTCGAGTTCACGAAAGCGATCATCCAGTACCTCTACATGTTCGAGGCGGCTTTTAAGCGATTCAAAGAGCGACGCGAGAACGAGGAGAAGAGGAAAGAGGCCGAAAAGGAGATCCCTTTCTAGGTTCACCACCACCCTAGGGTATGACCCCCAAGCCCGGCAGCGGTGACGATCGCTAGGGCGATCACGACACGGCCCCACGGGGGCAACGTCGTGAGGACAGCGATGATGATGGGCTTCTCCGCCTTCGGAGGGATGCTCACGTCGAGCCCGGCCTTCACGTTCCCGGCCCCGACGTTTTGAACCACGATCTTCGAGCCCGTCGCGTGAATGTGCGTTACGCTCGAATCCTCTTCGGCGTCCGAGACAGACTCACGGAGCCGACGGAGACGGCGCTCGTACTCAGCGTCCGCCATTGAGGCCGACCTTCGCCTTGAGCCGGCGGATCTCGGCGCCCGTCGAATCAGAGTGCTCGATGAACCTGGAATGCAGCTCGCGAACCATGTCGTGGAGCAGTCCCAGAACCTGACCTTGCTCTTGGGCCGTGCGGTTCGCGATCGTGAGGTTCGCGTCGATCACTCGGAGCCTCTCCTCGATAGCCGTGAGACGCTCGTCCTCGATCGCGTTCAGCCGCTCGCCGATGCGACGCAGGAGCCAGTCGAGGTTACGAAGTAGGCGGTCCTTCACCCTTCGGCTCCTCCCCGGTCTTCGTCTTGAGCTGGTTCTCTAGGTCAGCGATCTTCGCCGTTGCTGCCGCAAGACGTCCCTTAAGAACGGCCACCTCGTTGGCAAAGCTGTTTCGCTGGCTGCTCACGGCCTCGAGGATGACGTTGAGATCGAGTTCTTCGTTCATAGTCCCGTCCACTTTGCTTGCGCATAAGTGCGAAACTGAGCCGCCTCAGTAGCGCCGTACTTCGCGGAGTAGATGACGACCTCGCTCACGAGCCCGTTCCAGGGGAACGCTCCGAGCGGGTGAAGCCCTAAGAGAAACCTGGTCGTCCCACTCGCGGCGATCCCGAGGACGGCGCCATTGAAGTCGAGCGTGCCGTTCAAGTAACTCGTGATCGTGCCGCCGCCGACCTCATAGGCGACCACGATATTCGAACCGTCGAACGTCGCCGTTGCCGAGCGAGAGTTCGTCCCATCGGTCGCGAACGCTTTGTGAGCGTTGTCGCACCCCAGGATGTAGCGGCCGTTGCCGGCTCCGTCGTCCCAACCCGTGAGGATTTTGAAGCTCGTGTTGCTGACGGCTTTCACCACGGCCATCACCGTGAAGGGCGAGTTCGTGCCGTTCACGAGCCCGGTGAGCGTCGCGTTCGCGGTGCTCATCCACGTGTTGATGCCGTCAAAGCTCAGGGTGGGCTTGCTCGAGTTCCACCCGGTGCTTTGGTAGGTCGGCTGAGCTGAACCCGTGGCTTGCACGAGGTCCGAGCCGTTCCCGCTTTGGTCAGCCCACCCTGAGACCTTGCTTCCGGCGAGCGTGATGCCGGTCATGGCATCCCACCAGCCCACCAGGCCGCTCAAAGCCGCCGGGGTCCACGCTGCCGCACTCACCGAGCGAGACCGACCTACACCGTGAAGGATCAGCCCGAGCATGAGCCCCCTCGGAACCGTGAATGCCGTGCCAGCGAGGCGAAGATCTCGTCGTCGTTCGCCGTGTGCCGTCGGAGGTTCAGCTTCGACACGTCCCTAGGGAGGTCGACGAAGTCGTCGGCAACGTCGCCGATCTCCAGGGCGTCCCCGAACGAAGCCAAGAACTCGACCTTGCCGACCTTGTAGGCGTGGTCGATCCCGGTTCGGTTGTAGATCGCGTGCCACGGGCCGAGGTGCCGAACCCTAGTGTTTGGCGGGAGGCTCTTCGTCCAAGCGACGTCCTCCCCTAAGTTCAGCTCGGGGAAGTAGACGCCGAGAGATGTCCGAACCGCGGTGCAATGGCCGGGGCAGAAACCTAGGGGTGTAGAAAACAGGTACAGGCCATCGTCGAAGCGGACGAAGCCGATCCCCTGGCTCATCACCTCGACGTCGTCCGTAGCCTCACGCACGAACTCACGGACGAGCATCGGTCCCCAGTAGTTGTCGTCGTCGAGGAAGAGCACCCAGTCAGCTCCGACGCTTCGGGCGTGTTCCAGTCCGCGGTTTTTTGCTCCACCTATCGATGGGGTTCCAACTAGGACGACGGCTCCGGTTTCCTCGGCACGAGAAGCCCACGCCCCTCGTTCGTTGGCGACGAGAACCAGCGGCGCCTTCGTGTACTGGTGACGCCATATCTTGAGGACGTGCTCGAGGCGCTCCGGGCGATTGAAGGGCACCACGATCAGCATCACGGCCCCAACGTGTTGGCGAGCGCGTAGCAGGTGAAACCCTGGGTATGAACCGAGAACGTGACCCGGAGACGTAGCGTCCCGCTCGACTGATCGAGCGTCATCGAGTCCCACATGCCTCCACCCGTGACGTCGCCAGGCGTGTTCCCCGAGCCGGCGTTCGGCTGGCTGTAGCTAACGGCCCCAAGCGCGTACGTCGGGCCAGCATTCAGCCCCACGGCAACCGTCAGAGCGACAAGAGCCGAGTAGTTCGCCGCGCTCACGCTAAAGCAGCCGGCGACGACGTCCACGTAGCAAACGTCCCCCGTCGACATACCGCTCGTCAGCGTCGCAAGCGACCACGAGGCAGCGGTTTGGGTGCCTGTTGACGTGACAACGGTCGGCCCCGATCGAAGCGTATCGAGCTTCATCCTGCTCATGCAGCCGCCAGGGTTGTGACGGTTCCCGAGGAACCGCGGAATTTGAGCGAACCACTCTCAACGTAGAGAACACCACCGCCCGTCGGATCCGTCGTCGGTGGCGTACCCGAGTTCGCGATGAAGAGCTTATTCGCGTCGAACGTGTGGCTTACGACGCCGTTGAACATGATCTGCGTGAACCCGCCCGTCTTCGAGCGAATGTTCACACCCACGCTGTTCGTGGAGTCCCCTAAATAGAGGACGTCGTCGGTGCCGCTGAAGATGCCCGAGATGTCGGCGGAGTTGGCGTTGTTGCGGAACCAAACTCCGCCCGTGCCCGACGACGCAACCAGACGGATCGTGCCTTGCGCCGCCGGGTTCGTGCCGAACTGAAGCACGTTGTCCTTGAAGTTCGCCGTCGTGGCGTTGAACACGTACTCGTCGGTCGTGACGACGCGGATGAAGACCGAGCCGCCCGAGGCCGCATAAATCGCCGTGTTTGCCGGCGACGAGAACCCACCGTTCGGGGCGCCGATCAGAAGACCGTTCGCCGAGTCAACGTACGGGCCGAGCACGTCCGCCGTGTTGCCGGCGTTACGCCACGCGATGAGTCCCGTGTCGTTCGCTAGCCTGATCGTGCCGTTCGAAGCGGGCGTCGTTCCGAACTTTAACGAGTTGTTCGTGAAGTTCGCGATGCTGCCGTCGAAGAGGTACTCGTCAGTGCCGTTGATCGCGACGGTGAAGTTCGTCGTCGCGTTCGCGTAGACACGAGCCGCGCTTGGTGTGGCTCCCACACCACCGAGAACGACGACGTTCGAACCGTCGACCCTGAGGGCTTCGACGTCCGCCGTGTTCGCCGCGTTCCTTGCTCCAATGATCGCTACGTTGTTCGGCGTTCTGACGAGCCCTGAACCGGCGGGATTCGTGCCGAACTGGAGGAAGTTGTCCGTGAAGTCGGCGAACGTCGAGGTGAACCGATAGTCCTGAGCTCCACCGGCGAACCGGATCCAAATCGTCTTCCCGCTCGCGGCATCCAAGTAGGTGTCACCACCCGCTCCCGTCGTGCCGAGCAAAACGTTGTCGCTCGAGTCGGATCGCACGAGCGTGAGGTCTGCCGTGTTGCCGGCGTTGCGAGCCGTAACGTTCGTCGCATTCGACAGGCGGATCACGCCGCTGGTTGCCGGTGTGGTGCCGAACTGGAGAACGTTGTCTTTGAAATCGGCCGTCGTGCTCGAGAACGCGTACTCGGTCGCCGCGCTGACCTGGATGTTGTGGGTCCCGCCGGCCTTGACGTTGTAGTTCAAGCTCGCGGCTAGCGAGTTCGACCCACCGAGGTAGACGTTGTCGCTCGCGTCCGTGGCGACGAGCTGGATGTTGCCGGTCCCGGCGTTGTTGAGGCCGGTCAGGATGATCTGGTTAGAAGCAACCCTGAAGAGGCCACCGGTCGCGACCGATCCCGACGTGCTGTAAAACCCGGCGCCTACCGAGTTGTTCGCGTTCCACGAAAGCTGTGTGGCGTTGAACGAGTACTCGAGGGTTCCGGCTACGAAGAGCCCCACGAAGCCGCCGCTCTTGGCCGCAAGCTGGACGGCGGCCGTGTTCGCCGCATCGCCCATCGTGATGTTGTTCGAGCCATCAGTGCTTACGACCCCGATGTCCGCCGTACCCGCGGCGTTCCTGGCCGCGATGATCGAGACGTTGTTCGGAGCCCTCACGAAGCCGGCGCTCGCGCTGGTGCCCGTCGAGGCGACGAAGAGAAGACCGAACGCCGAGTTGGCGTTGAAGTTCATCCCCGTCGAGGTGAGGTTGTACTTGGTGCTACCGGCCGCGGAGATCGAGATGTCTCCCGACAACTTCAGGGCAATGTCGAGCCCTGCGAGTGCCGTCGAGTCACCGATTACAAGGCGATCCGCCGTCGTGCCCCACGTGAAGAGATCGACGTTCCCTGTGCCCGCGTTGTTGCGTGCCCTAGCAAGGGTGCCCGAGCCTGGAAAGTTGAGCTTTGCCCCCGTCGTGGCCGTTCCGCCGAAGAGGAGCGAGTCCCCGGCCGTCCCCATCTTCACGGTCGAAGCGAACGAGAGGTTCCCCGCGAGCCCGAACGCAACCTTGTAATCGTCTCCGCCGCTCACGGGCAGAGCGACGGGAGCCGCCCACGAGCCATCGGCACGGAGATAGTTGATGGTCCCGCCGCCGCTCGCGGGCGTGAGCCCCTTCAACGTCGAGGTGAAGACGTTGAGACGCGACGTCGCGTCCGTCGGCGTGATGTAGTGGAGATCGCCGTTCAGGCCGATCGTGAAGTAGTCGTTCTGGTCCGGGTTGAGCGGCGGGGAGAGCCCGCCCGTCGGTGCACCGTCCTGGAAGACCGCACCACCCGCGCCCCACCGAAGCCATTGACCTAGGGTTCCGCCGACGTAACCAAAGCCGCCGTTGAACGCGACGACGACCTTCCCGTTGTCTACGGGGTCGGGAGGCGGAACCGGGATGTCGAACGGTGAAGGCTCGACGCGAACGACCTGATCGCCGGCCGTGATGACGGCCCCCGTCGCTTCCCAACGGACGTACCAATCCCCCGATTGCTCGAGGGTGACGTCTACGTGGTAGACGCCCGTCGAGTCCTTCACGACCTCGACGTCCGTGCCGTACTCGTAGCGAGTTTCTTCGCCGTTCGGCGCACGGATCACGAACACGAGAGCGCTCGGATCCGTCAGCGTGTTCGCTAGGTCCCGAAACTCACCTGTGTTCCTGATCTGCTGGCCGATAACGTACGGCACTCATGGCGGCGGCTCGTTCTTTAGGGATCGATTCGAAAGACTGTCGTTGCGGTAAGCGTGATCGTCATCTTCACCTTGGAGACGAGGACGATCGTGATCTTGGTCTTGCCCGGCATTAGCCCGTCGCTTGCTTCTCGGAGGGGAGCGTCATCGCGTCTTGAAGGGCTTCACCATCGACGTTGATTCTCTTCGGAGGGCCCGAGCCTCCTTGGTCATCCGGGCTCTCGATGTTCTGCATCGTGCTCGACTGGATCGAAGCGAGCGTTTGGGGGTCAAGCGAAGGATCGCCCTGATAGTCGAAGGCGATAGATAGAAAGTTGCGACGGGCGAAAGGCATCTCGTCCTTCAGCTTTGCCGCCTCCGTCATCACGTCCGTGCGGAGGTCGGCGTACGCCTCGGGCCGGCGCTCCTTGAGGGCCTCGATCACGTCGAGGTCGATGTCGCCCTGAGCGATGTCGTCGATCGCGTCGGCGGGGTCCGAGAGTGCGGAGGCGATACGTAGAAACTTCTGCTTGTCGACCCGGCTGAAGAGCTTCGGCGTCTTCAACGGCTGGAAGCTCTTGGTCCCCGCCGAGTAGGGCTTGGGAGCCTTCTCAGCGAGGTACGCCATGTCCGCCTGGTAGCGTTGAGCGATCTTCGACGCGAGCCCGGGTTGCTCCGTCGTCCAGGGCTTGATGACCTTCTGGGTCTCGGCCTGCGCGTACATGGGATCGGACGCGAACCGTTGAACGTGCTCGTTCACGCGAGTGAAGTTCTTCGCCCGCTCGTCCTCTCGGCGCTTCCTCGTGGCGATCGTGATCGGGAGCTTCTTCGCGGCCGGGACGGCACCGACCATGACCTTCGCTGCGAGCCCGGTCCGAGCATCGAATTTCGAGATCGCGTCGGCCATGCGGGCAACCATCCCGGCCCCTCGCTCCCTGAAGAACTTGGAAGCGAGGCCGCTTGCTGCCCCGCTCGCCATGCTCGTGAGGGCTCCGATGCCGACGGAACCTGAGGCGATGCCGGCGACGGTCCCTAGAATGTTCGCCCCCGTCGCTGCTACGCCGTAGTCACTCGGCGAGATCCACCGGTTCTTCTCGCCCCTCATGAGCTGCTCCTCGCCCGCGTTCTTGAGGGACACGAAGTCGCCGTAGTCTTCCTTCGCGCTCTTCCACTCTTGGGCGAGGGAGCCCGTCTCGTGGGTTTCCTTGGCCGCAAGGTCCGAAGGATCGACCGCGAACTTCTTCGCCTGGAGGTCAGCGTGCTGAGCGAGAGCGTCGTCTAGGCCCTCGTCGAGCGTCGAGCGGAGCTTCCTGAGGCTATCCGTCGCTGGGTCCCCGCCACGCTTGGCCCAATTCAGGGTTTCGTCGAACTTCTGGCGGAGCTTCCACCACTCGCTGAAGGAGTACTCCTTGCCCGGCTTCTCGGTGAACTCGACCGTGGGCTTCTCACCCGTGCGGTTTACAGTCGGGACTTCCTTGGGCTGGAGAGCCTCACGGATGGGAGCGATCTCGCTCTCGAGCCGGTCGGCTACGGCGTGGTGGCTTTTGAGGTCGACGTTCCTGAGCGCTTGGATCTGGTCGTCGACCTGGGAAAGAACCTTCTGTGCATCGACCTTCACGCCCGCCGTGTCGAGCTGCTCAGCCACGCCTTTGAGGCGCTCCGCCGCTTCGTCGGTCTTCTTGCCGAGAGCGGCCACGCCCTTCTCGAGGTTCGTGAGCGGGATGTCAGCGTCGAGAGCCTTTCGGCCCATGCGCTGGATGCGGCTGAAGTCGTCGCCGTAGTCGGTGAGTTCGTTGTAGACGCGTTGGTTGTTACCGATGACGGACTTCGCCGCACGACGCTCGGCAAGCTCACCAGCGGCCTGCTGGAACGTCTTGCCCTCGCCGGCCATCTTCTCGAGCACCCGCTTTCCGGCGCTCGCTAGAAGCGAACCAGCTCCCCCGACGGCAGCACCACCCGCGAAGCCGTACCAACCCTGATCGGCCATGGCGCTCATCGCCTTGTCGGCCGTCCAATCGCTGTCCCCTAGGACGGAATCCTCGAGCGATGTCCCCGCTCCGTAGAGCGCGTTCTCGACTCCAGCACCGGCGCCCATGCTGAGAGCCTTCGCTCCCATCCTCCCGAGCACCGACGAGCCCTCGTAGCCGAGCCCTTCGAGCCCGGCCATCACTCCACGTTCGGCGAGGCTACCGAGCCCGCTCGCCGCTCTTGCGGGAGCACCGAGAGCCGAGACGCCACGAGCAACGGCGCTCTCACCACCGGACGCGAGAGCGGGAGCAACGGCACCGACGACGGAGCCCGCCGTTCGAGTCCCCGGGTTCACTTCGGCACGGAGCTGGGCGTTCTGCTTGTAGTCGTCGCCCATGATCGCCGCGAGGCCGGCGTTCCCGACACCAAGTGTCGCACCCTCGAGAGCGCCTTCGCCGAAGGTCTTCGCCCTCTCCGCGAGCGTCCCGTAGGTCTGCTCGACGTTGCGGCGCTCGACGCTCTTTGGATCTTCAGGTTGGTAGCCAGCTTGAAGGGCCTGGCCGAGATCGGTTTTGTCGACCGTGACCGGCTGCCCCTCCGCATCCAGCATGTGGACGCGGCCGTCTTGTGTGACCGCGACTTCGGCCACGTTACTCCCTCACGTGTGCGGGTTCGGGGTTGATAGCGTGCGCCGTCGCTCCCTTGTCCCTGTAGAGGTAGTCCCGGATGAGGCCCTTCTTGAACGTGTGTTGCCCGCGGATCGTCTCGTCGAGCATTTCGTTCTGGTTCGTCCGGATGAGCGCCTCCGGATCGCCAACCATCTTGATGTTTCGCTCGGCTTCGTCGCCGGACATGGCGCCCTGACCCACGGCGACGTTCATGCGCGGCATCACGTCGTAGGCGATCGACTTCATCCGAGCGAGCGTCGCGTCCCACTCGGCCGAGCCGACACGGAAGCTCGGAGCCTTCTGGGCGAGCGCCTTCAGCTCGGCTAGCTGGTTCGAGATCATCGTCGAGTTCGTGATCTTCTCCTGGACGTCCTTCGCTTGCTCCGGTGTGCGAGCGAAGAGGTCGGTCCCGTCGACACTCACGACGCGGTTCATCTCCTTGCCGGGTCCACCAACGGCAACCGTCGAAGCCGGGCGGTTCACCCACTGCTCGGTCACGTCGTCCTGTGCCGCCTGGTCGATAGCGACACGGCTCGCGACGCGTTCCTTCTCGAAATCCGCCATGGCGGCGTCGAAGTTCGCTCGTACGTCGTCCGGCGACTGCATCATCGCCCGCTTGGCGTACGCGCTGAAGAGCGACATCTGACGGTTCCGAAGCTCTTGCTCGGCGAGTTCGGGGCTCCCGTAGACCTTGGTGAGCCGCTCGAGTTCGTTCTCCTTGCCCCGAGTGCTCGCCTTACGGTTGGCGATCTCTTCCCGTTGAAGCTCGATGTTCCGATCGATGATCTGGTTGACGGCCTTCATCCCGGGGTTCTCAGCGAGTCGGTACCCCGCTTGAACGCCCGCCCCGCCGATGATCTGAAGAGCTGCCCCTAGCTTCGCCAGCGTGCCGCCCTTATCGTTGAAGACCTTGTCGGGGTCGATCTTGAGCTGGTCGTTCGCCTCACGCTCCTTGTCGATGACCGCTTGGCGACGGGCGTACTCCTGACGCCACTTCTGAACCTTGATCTCGTCCGCCGAGATGGCCTTCTCTTGGGCGCCAATCGCATCGTCAGCGGCCTCGCCCATGCGGTCGGCTCGATCCGCTTCGAGGTCCGACTTCTTCTGCATCGCGAGCCGCTGGTTGATGGCCGCGTCGCTGTCCGCCTCGAGCAGGTCCTCAGGGACGCTCTTGCCCTTGCGAACCGTCCACTGGGCTTTGATGTCCTTTTGAGGGATCCGGACGTAGCTCGGGCCGGCGGAGCTGCGAACGCCCTCGAGGTACTTCTTGAGATCGACGTCTTCCGTCTTCGGCGCGAACTTGTCGGTCTTGGGACGCCCGTTGCCGTCCGTGATCGGGTTCGTCGCCTTCGTCACGTCCCCTACAGCCTCGTTCTTCGGGCTCATCGCGGGAGAGTTCGGAGCGCCGTCGAAGAGGTCCTGGTCGAGCGACTGAGCCGGCGCCCCGCCTTGCCCCGCCGGGCTGTAGTTCGGCACGGCGTCGGAAGCGTTCGCAGGAACGTTGCCTTGCCCGCCCGTCCCGTTGTCGTTCAACGCAAGAGCGCCCGGATCCAAGGTGTGCCCGTAGGCTTGGAGCTGGTCCTCCGTCGCCGAGACAGGGATCGGCCCAGCCGAGCTATCAAGCTCGTAGAGGCCGTTCGAGAGCGGGCGGTACGTGGCCATCAGTAAGGCGTGTTCGAGAGGATGCGGCTCGACTGCTTCTTCCCGGCCTTCTCGAGGTCGGCGAGTTCCTGTCGGCGTGCGAGCGCGTCGTTTGCCTCCTTGAGGTCTTGGATGTCGCGCTCGTGTTCCCCGATGGCCGAGGCGTTCGACATCGTGAGACGAGGCGTGTCGACGCGATCCATCCCGTCCGCGCCCGGCTGAACCACGCCGGGGATCGAACGAAGCTCGTGAGCCATGGGCCCCACGTGCTCGCCGGGAGCGGCACCGGCGGCGTTCGGGTCCTTGTACTCATAGGAGTACGAACCCACGCCGTTGTAGTTCGCCGCTCGGTCGAGAGCGTCGGTATCAGGCCGGCGAACGTCGGGCTTCGCCGTGTCACGACTCATGAGCGCGGCGTAGCTATCGTTGAGGTCCTCGAGTTCACGGATGCGATCCTTCGAGCGCTTGTCCGAGAGCATCGCCCCCATGCCGCCGCCCATTTGGGCCATGCCCGCCTGCATCTGGTTCTGCTGGGGCATCTGCCCTTGCTGGCCCCCCATGGCGCCGGCAATACGACCCATGAAGCCGCCCATCGGGGGCCGCTGTTGAGGCTGTTGCTGTTGCGGCATCGCCCGCTGCATCATCCCGAACATCCCGCCCCGCTGAGGCTGTTGCTGCGGTTGCTGTTGCTGCGGCATGGCCCTCTGCATCGCTCCGAACATGCCGGGCCGAGCCTGTGGCTGCGCCTGCATCGGGGGACGAGCCGGTGGTTGTTGCCCCTGCTGAGGCTGCTGCGCCTGCTGGTTTCGAAGCGCGTTCGCGATGTTGCCGAACATTCCAGGCATGACTTCACCTTCTCATCGAAACGGGTTGCGAGAACCTCGAGAACTGGGCTCCGGCGTTCTGAAACGCGGCCCCGACCCTCCTCTTCTTCGCCTCGTCGTCTCGATTCTGTAGAGTCGAGTACGTGTCCAAGAGATCGTCCGTTTGGTCGGTCTCGTAATTGCGATAGGCCCGACCCGTGTCCGAGCGATCACGGTCGTAGCGGTTCGCGGCGGACGTGGGCTCGATGTTGGTCTTTGCTCGCTCGTCCGAGAGCATCGCGAGGCCGCCGATCGCGCTGATCGCAGAACCCACACCGCCGACAACGTCACGGCCGAACTGCTGGTCGAGGTTGCGGTTGTCGACCTGGTTTTGGAGGTTCGCCTTGTAGACGTCTGCGTCGGTCCCGTAGAGCTGGGCGTTCGCCTGCTCTTCGGCCTCTTTGCCCTGAAGCTGGGCGTTTTGAGCCTGAAGCGTGAGCCCTTGAGCCGCGAGGTCCTGGCTGAGCGAGTCGTTCTGAGCGGTGATGCTCGAGTTCTCGAGCCCTTGCTGTAGGGCGTCGTTCTGAGCACGACCCTGAAGAGCGGCGTTCGTGTTGAACTCGGCTTGCCCCGACTGTTGCTGAGCGAGCTGTTGAAGAGCTTGGGCTTGGCTGAGCTGCCCTTGCTGTTGCTGGCCGTAGATGCCGGCAGCACCCGAGAGGGCCTGCATCTGGTTCTGGCGGTAGTTCTGATCCTCTTGGGCCTTGAGCGTCGCCGAGTCGTTCGCTGCGTTCGCGATCGTGCTCGAGGCGTTCTGCCCAGCGGCGTTCAGAGCGTTAGCTGACTCGCCGAACCCGCTACCGCTTCGAGCGAGCGCTAGCTGAGAATCGAGAGCCTGGTTCGTGCCCTTCTGAAGCTGGGCTTGGGCGGCCGAAGGACCCTGAGGAGCGCTCGCAAAAGCGGCGAGCTTGTCCGCCATGTTCCCCTGGTTTGTGTTCGCCGGGGCGCTGTTCTGGATCTGGTTCTGAGCCTTGCCGAGCGTGTCGTTCGCGATGCCGTAGTACGCCTGGTATCCCCCTCGGTTCGCGGCGTCGTTCGCGGCGTGCGAGAGGTTCTGCCCCTGGACGTTCATCCGGTAGGCGTCGTTCGACGTCCCCGTCTGCTTGTTCGCGAAGTTCGAGAGCCAGTTCGGATCGCCGTTGCCGAGGTCAAAGTTCTGGGACTTGACCTTCGCGCTCGAGAGGTAGTTCGGCTCTTGGTAGTAGCCAGCGTCACTCGGACCCATTTAGGCTCTCCGTTCGGCGGGAACGCGCTGCTTCGACGGGAGGCTGTCTGCCTCCACACCAATAGAGTGGATAACAAGTCCTTCATTGACGGAGCCATCGTCCGGCGGCGACACATTGAGCCGCACGCCCACAGCGTTGAGGTCACGAACAGGTAAACCCCACTCGACCGTAAACTTGTCGCCCACCTCACCGACTACTTGCTGAGGCGGAAGGTCGATAGCCGCGCTGTAACGGCCGTCAGTGAAGACCGTCGCGGAAATCGTCGCGTTCGCCCTGATTTCGCCGAGAACTTGGAAGACCCGCGCCGCACCCCTGCCCATCACGCCGAACGGGCGGAGGTCCGCGAGTTCGAGCGTCACGTCTTCGTTAGAGAGGTTCGTCGTCCAAGCGTCGGGATCTTCGACCCGAAGATCTATGTCCGCCCCGAACTGAAGCCTCGTGGCGAGCGCTAGCCGGCCGTTCCAAGAAGCGATGATGGTGCCGTACTCGGACCCCGTGCCGGGGTCGTCGCTCGAGATCCAGGTGTGCCGATCGAGGTCGTAGACGAGTAGCCGGCCGTCGTCCGCCCCAACGTTCGTCGGCGAGACGCATGAGAGAACGAGCCGGTGTTCTTGGTGGTCGACTACGGCCGACGACGTCACCAGACGTCCCTCAATTTCGTCCTGAACTTGGGCGGAGATCAGCTCGGGCGGACCGAACCCTCGAGGGAGAATGTAGAGCCCTCGCCGACTCTGGAAGAGAATGCCGTCGGCAACGACCCGGACGGACCATGGGTTGATGCACCCTATGGTCGACGGAAGCGGCTGAAATTGAGGGAGAGCCGGCGCTCCCTGGTTGTTCGGGGCTAGAGCCGCTGCGAGTGTGTAGATCCCGGTGCGCGTGAACGCGACCACCGTGTTGTCCATCACGACTAGGCCCGTGCAGGGATCGGGGAGCTTCTGACGGAACGCGGCGTTCCTCGTGAACTGCGTCGGCTCCTGAGGCGTCTCGAGCTTGGAGCACTCGATCATCGTCGGGTCGAAAAGTCCGCCGAGCCAAACGCGACCTGCACCGACACAGCCGAACCGATGAGCCGGCGCCGGCATGTTCGGGACGACGTTGCCTTGCGTGTAGAGGATCTCGCCGGCTGGGATGGCCGTGTCGGCGAGCCCGATCGTCGTGAACCCGGCGACCATGGTCGACGCAAGCTCATCCCACGCCCGCGGTGCACCGCTTGACGGCGTGATTCTATAGAACGTCGAGCCGTTCCCCTGCGTCGCGAAGACATGAACGACGATCCCGTGAGCGTCGGACGCGATCAGCCGCTCGGAGAGGTCCGTGATTGCGACCTGAGCCGAGAGAGCGCTCGTCGCGTCCGGTGGCGAGACGCGAACGACCTGGGAAGGCCGCGAACGATGTCGACGGCCGATGGCGTCGACGTGCTCGTAGAGGGCGCACAGTTGATAGGTGGCGCTTCCGATGAGGACCCCGCCTGAGTCGTTGGGGGTGTCGCGATCGATGAGCGCGGGCCCCCTGGGAAAGCCGTTCTCGAAGCCTCGGGCGCCCGTCGTCTCTACTGACGTGAGGAACCCGCTGAGCGTCGGGAGGACACGGTTCGAGATGTCGAGGGCGTTCTCTTGTAGATGGCCCCCTAGAACCAGAACCCCGCCCGCGTGCTCGACGATTTGTCGGCGACGAGACATCAGCTCGATGTCCGTCTCCCACTCGTACAAGATCACGGCCCACGACTCGGCGTCCGCCAAAGCTTGCGTCTGGATCGGCGACAACAGCGGGACGAGAGCGTGGTTCACCGCTACGCCGTTGTCGTCCGTCACGTCGTGGAGCGCGACTTCAGGGAGCCACGAGTACATGCCCTTAAACGTCGAGCGTTCCTCAGGGACAAGCTCCGGCTGAAGCATCGAGAACGAAGGCGTACCGCCCGAGTCGTTCGCGAAGACGACGGTGAAGAGCCCGTAGGTTCGCTGGTTACGCCAAGCGAAGCTGTTCGTCTGGAAGTCGTCCCACCCGTCGGGCAAGCCGTCGTCGTGAAGCCAGACCATGAAGCTCCTCGACTGACCGAAGAACGGACGAGAGGCGGGGAGCCAGTGCGGGATGACCGTGTTCGACGGTGCCGGCGTAGTCCCGAGGCCGAGCGAGCACACGGAGACCACCGTCTGGTAGATGCGGCGAACTGCGCTGAAATAGCTCTGAACGAGCACCCATACGCTCGAGGACCCGCCGCCACGGTTCACGATCCCGAGCTGCCCGGCGACAAGCGTTCCGCCTGCATACGGCGAGAGGAGGAGGTTCGAGCTTTCGGCAGAAGCGAGAGCACCGTCAAAGCCGACGGCTCGTGCCCCGCTCGCATCCTTCATGCAGAGGCCGACCCAAATCTGAGTAGCCGCGGGATCGCCGTACACCGTCAGGTGCATGTCACCCGCGAGACCGTCGCCCGTGACGTCGTGGAGCTGGACCGCGGTTGCAGTGAAGAAGCTCCCCGCCGCGTCGTAGAGCGCGACTTTGAAGCCGTCGTGGCCGACGGGGAGACCTGGCTCCGTGTTCGGCGGGACGTGCGCGACGAGGACTTGCGTCCCGTTCTGGTAGGCCGTGACGTCATACCCGCCGCCGGCGGCCTTCGTGGACGTGAAGGCGTTCTCCGCGCTCAACGTCTTCGCGACCGGATCTAAGGTTCGAACGTAGAGGTTCGTGTCAGCCGAGTTGCCGTCAGCCTGTTGGTAAAACCATAGGAAAACCCCGTTCGCGGCGATGATCTTAGGGTTCTGCCGCCCCTGCGGGTACTCCGAGATCTGACCCGCGGTCTTCTCGACGATCACGACGCCGTTCTTGCCGTAGAGGGTCAAGCAGCATTGGGTGATCGTCAGCGAGCCCTGGGTCACATGCTGGACGTACGAGACCGCGGTGTAATCCCCTTGGGTTGCACACGTCACGTTGCCCGTCCCCGAGAAGAGAGCGGGGCTCGAACCGGGGACGACACCCTCGTTGTACTGGACCCAGGTAGCGCTCACCGGAAGCGCTCTCGAGGTCCTGCCGCTCTCTACCCACTCGTCCCCTGTGTTCCTTCGGACGTAGCAACGGTTGTCGGCGATGAGTGCCTGGCTTCCGTCGTTCAGCTCGGTGATCTCTCCGACGTAGCCGGTGATGGCGTTACCGGTCCCCGCCGTGCCGTCCGTCTTGAGGTACTTCGAGACGACACGACCGGCGGCTACGGTCGGGCAGCGCTTGCCGATCGCCCCACCCTTGCGAACGCGCACGTTCGCCGCATCGATGAGCGTCCCCGCCGGGAGCATCGTGCGGTCGTTTTCCTGGTGAATTCCAGGGGTGATCGGTACGGAGAGGACCTCGGGCACTACGTCCTCCACCAGTTGCCGTGGCCGTCGTCGTAGAACTCGAGCATCTGACCCGGGGTGCTCATCGTGTAGCGATCGGTTCCGACCACCTTGTCGGTCCCACTCGCTCGAACGAAGACGGTGACCGAGTTCCCCATCACGACCGCGATCCGTCTCCCCGAATTGTCGGGCGATGAACTCGGGAGCGTGACCGTGAGGGCCGTCGAGGGCTCGCACACGATCATCTCGTCGAGAACGGCCGGCGTGTCTGAGGTGACGAACCGAACCGTGTAGCGTGCGGCTCGCTCTCGCTCGACGTCCTTGAAGGCTGTGTCTACCTCACGGTTCTGCCGCGAAAGCTCCACGGCTAAGGCCGGCGGGCTTGTCGTGCTGTAAGTCGGGATGCCGCGAAAGTTCACCAGCACCCCCACGGTCCAAAGTCCCCACGTCCTCCGCCTTCAGGGTCGACGTCGCGGATCTTCGCCGGCTCGCCCACGACTCGATCGGCCGCAAGCGCTTGGATCCGGTCCCTCTCCTGTTGGTAGAGGGACATGAGGTCCCCGTACGGGAGCTTCTGAATCATGCGGATTTCGACCGCGACACGAAGAGCGACGACACGCTCCCAGCCGTTCACGCCGTCGAACGTCGAAGCGTCCGTCGTGAGGTCCTGAAACGCCGGGACGTACCGAAGAACGACGGTTGCGGGGCCCGTCGGGGTCGGGAAGAACTCGAGGGTCTTTCCGTGCTCGTGGTACGCCTTCCGGGTCCACCGCTGCCACGAGATGCGCGTGTAGAGGTGCCGGTCGTTCAGGCTCCCTAGCTTGTGCATCTCCTCGAGTTCGTCGGTCCCCCATTGGAGATGCAGGGAGAGGAGCCTGTAGTAGTCGCTCGGCAGGTCGTAGCTCGCCGTGCCCGACACGGTGACGATGCTCGTGTCTTCTAGCTCGTAGTATTCAGCGCCACGAGCGTTCACGAGGTCGTCGTAGAGTTCCGCGAGCGCCAGGTTCACCAGCTTGTTGAGCTGGAGATCCTTGATGAACGCGTTGACGCCCGATGAACGCTCGTCCGCATAGAGCTTCGCGAGGTCACGGATCGTGAGTAGGGTTACTTCCCTCGCCACGATCCGTTACTCCTCTTCGTCCGAGCCTTCGTAATCCTCGGACTCGTCGTCGCCGCCCTCTTCGCCCTTCATCTTGCAAATGTCGTAGGCACGGCCGAAAGCCTGAGCGGCCTCGTCCCAGTCCCCGTCGTTGCAAGCGTCGAAGAAGTCTTTGACGGCTCGAGCCTTCGGGCTCTTCGGTTCACCGTCGGCCTCGTCCTCGGGCTTCTTGCCGCCGGCTCCGATGATGGCGAGGAGCCCGCCCGGCTTCTTGTCAGCCATTCGTTAGACTCCCGCCGCCGCCGACTCTTCGATGTCGAGCGATACCGAGACCGAGTTGTTCGGATCCGCCGCCATGTCCGTGTTCGTCGCCCCGGTGAGAAGACGAATGACGAACGTGAGCGGCGTTGACGTGCCCTCGTTCGAGACCGTCCCCCACTGGACCGAGAGATCCGTGGTGTCGCCCGCGAGCTGAGTCGTCGGGTCGATAGAGATGACCTTGTAGTAGGGGTCGACCATCGTCACGAGGAACTTGCCGGCAGTGGCCGTCCTCGTGACGTTGGCGACGTACCCGCTCGGGTCACGGAGCGTTCCCGCTGCCGTCGTGAGTGGCGTCGTCGAGCTGCCTTGCGGGAAGAACCGGAAAACGATCGTCTTCCGGCTCACCCCGTTCGTCAGCCCGTGCTTCATCGAGCGAGACGACATTCGTCACACCCTCCGCATACGCACGACGATGTTGCGCACCGGGAGCTGAACCCCGGAGGCCGCCTTCGTTTGCGTATAGAAGAGGTTGCCGCCCGGCGGGAGCAGGCAGTTCGCGGGCGTGAGCGTGAACGCCTTGAGGATGTCCGTCACCCAGTTGCCGCCGGCAACGTCCGTCACGAGCTGAGCGGCCGTCGCCGGGGCGGAGTCCGCTCCGTTGTCGGTGCTGATAACCGTCGTGGCGTTGTTCGTCGCGTCCGCGGTCACACCGGCGCCCGCACTCACGCCCACCGACACCACCTTGAGGGTGAAATCGAAGGGGTTCGTGAAGCTCTTGGTGATCGCAATCGCGGTGCTCGTCGCACCGTCGGCCGCGAGCGTGATGACCCACGGGATGTCCGTGAGCTGGTTCACCGTGTCCTCGGCACCGTCCTCGATGCCGTCGGTGCCGGCGAGCCGCATCTTTACTTTGTCAGCACTTGCCATGTTCTTGGTCCTTCGCTGTTCAGGTCAGCTCGCGGCTCACCAGGTGATGACTCCCCAGTTGCCCGGGTTATCGATTGAGATCTGGGCGTAGGTCCCGAGTCGACCTTGGAAGGCGTCGTTGCCCGGCAAGAGCAGGAGGTTGTTCGTCCCCTGACCCTTGGTGAGCATCATCGGGCAGTCGCCCGCACTCGCGAGGGTTACGTCGCCGGCATCACCGAGCCACGCGTAGCCTTTCGGCACGAACGGCTCGCTGATGATCTCGACCTCGCCAGTGGCGAGAAAGACGCGAACGTTGCTGAAGCCAACGGACGCCTTGCCGTCACTGCCGATGTTGACCTTGGAACCAAGCTCTTTGCAGAGGTCCTTGTAGTCGAGCGGGTTGACGAACAAGTGCTTCGGCTGAGCGTTGTTGATGCTCGCTTCTGCACCGGCGTTCTGGAGTGTCTCTTCCTTGGTCGAGCCGCTCGAGGGGACGCGGTAACCAGAAAGACGGATGATGTCCGCCGTGCGGTCGACGGTGAAGAAGTTGTCTCCGGTCGTCGGTGCAACGATCGGGAGCCAGCCGGGAAGACCGGTGATCGCGTTCGCATAGTCGCCCCGTCGGAAGACGTAGCCGTTGGCGGTGAGACCGCCGATCGTGTTCAGGGCGGCGTTGGTCGTGACCGCACCGTTCGTGCGATCGACCGACACGACCTTCAGACGATCGGGCGCCGTCGCCGTCGGGAGGCGGCCAGCCGGGTTCGATGCCGTGCCGTTGTCCGTCGCGAACTCGAGCTGAGTTCCGATGTTGAAGACACCGACGATGTTCGTGCGCGAACGAAGCGTCAGCGTGGTCGACGCGAGGTTCACGCCCGAGTCGAGCTGACCGAGCGATCCACCACCGTCGCCCCAGGCACGACGAGCCATCGCCTCGCCGAACGACTGACGAGCCTTGTCGAGTTCGAACTTGAGGGCGTCGACGATCGCACCCTGACCGGAGCCCGCCTCGATCAGCTCGTTGGCGATCGTGCAAACCTGGTATTCGCGCTTCCTACGGATCTCGAAGCGCTTGGTCGAGCTTGGATCCTGAGAAGCAACGGCGTCCTCGAAGTTCGAGGAGCCGCCCGACGTGGGCGCGATGTTGACGGCGATGTACTTCGACTCGCCGAGGAACTTGGTGTCTTTCTTCGCTAGATCGAGAAGCCGAGACTTGTCGTACATCGGCTGGGCAACCTTGTTGCCCCAAAACCTCTTCAACAGGCTGACTTGGCCTGTCACTGTGGCTGCTGCCATGGGCGTGGGTCCTTGTCGGCACCACGAACAACACCCCTAGGAGTTAGAGTCCGAAGACTTGGCTCATGAATTGGGGATCGCTCTGGGCCGCTTCAAGCAGCTCCTCTTCCGTCATCTCTCGGACGGTTGATGCGGAGCGCGTGACTGATGGTGAAATGCTTGCGGGCGTTCTCTGCGCCTGCTGACCACCAGGTTTTTTCGCGGGACCCTGACCCGTGCTCGGCTTTTGGGCGCCCGCCGAAGACGTGAGCGCTCTTGCGAGTTCGCTCTCTATACGCGCCAAACAAATAGAATCGTCAGCCGCCTCACCCCTTTCGGTGAGGTCGTTGATGATTTGTGTCGTGTAGCGGGCAATCTCCGCCCCCCGCCCCAAGGCCACGTATTGGCTCAGATGTGGGTAAGTCTCGGCGTTACTCGCCTGCTCGATGAGGCCGTCCCGCCACTGAGCGGCGTGTCCGAGCCGTCTTTCCTGCTCGGCTCGCTGGGCGGCTTGCTCTCGCTCTTGCTGTTGGTTCTGTAGAAGCTGCTTCAGCTCGGCGATCTCGCCCTTCAGGCCCTCGACCTCGCGGCTCCGAGGCGGCTCCTTGCCGTCACGAAGCATCGTGTCCGTGAGGTCCTGCCAAACCTGCTTTCCGCTCCGACCCGTAAGAGAGCCGAGCGAATCGAGGATTTGCTCCGGGCTCCCGGTCCTGAAGACGCCGAGGTGCGCCTGAAGCATTCTGGCGATGTTCCGGTCGTTCGAGAGCCGCTGCTCTTCTTCCGACTTCTTCGCCTCCCAGGCTCGGGTCTTCTTCTCGAGCCGAATGTCGAAGTTGTCGATCTTGCTTTGGCGCTTCTTCAGCTCGGTCCGAAGCTCCTCGATCTTCGCCTTGGCCGCTTGGATCCCCTGCTTCGTCGAGAGCGCCTTCTCGGAGAAGACGTCTTCTGGCTCGGGCTTCGGTTGTTCCTTCGCCTTCGGAGCCTCGGGCGCTTCGCCCTCTTGTTTGGCCTCGGCCTCGTCGACCTGGGCCTCGACCGTCTCGATCGCGGCGTTGAGAGCGTCGAGGCCGGAAAGCTCGGGGCCGGCTTCGGTAGTGGTCGGGGTCGTAACTTCTAGGGGTTGTTCTGCGACAACATCAGGCATTCATTGGCGGCGGCCGTTCGTCTTCGGGAACATCAGGCGGCTTGCGGGAGAGCCATCGGTTGGCCCCCGGGACCGGGAGGCGGCCCACCCTGAGGTGGCCCCCCGTCGGGCGGTGCACCGGGAGGCGGTGCGGGCGCTTGTCCCTGTTGAGCTGCGGCCGAGGCCGCTTGGCTCTTCTTGTCGAGGTAGTCGGCGAAGTCCCACCAGCGGCGAACGTCGTCGACTTTTGAGGGTGCCTCACCGTCAGCTTCGAGACGGTTGATCCGCTCGCGAGCGATGGCTTTGGCCATCCCAAGATCCAAGTAGGCGTGCGGGGCGTTGTCTTCGTCGAGTCCGTCTTGGACGACACTCTGAAGCTTCCGTTCGATGTTCTCTCGCATCGCGGCGGAGTCGCCGAGCAAGGCTTCGATGTCCGGAAATTCGAGCGCCGAGAGCGCCTGCTGTGGCGTGAACACCCCTAGCTTCACGTATTGCCCGACGCGGCTCGCCTTCGCTTCGGGCGTGCTCGGAAGCAAGTTCGTCGGCCAGAGACGAAGATCGTATTGAGACCTATCGAGGTCGACGCTCTTCCACTTGATGCGTTTGAGGTCCTTGTTGTCGCCCCAAATGACCTCGAAATCAGGGTTCACTTCGGCGAGTTGCCGATAGCAGTCGACCATGGCTCGAGCCGCTTGGAGGTGGAACTCCTCCCACGCTCGGAAACTAGGGGTGTGACGAATGCTCTCGGTGTCCGCGAGCATTTGGAGGCCAACCCCGGAGTCGATCCCGGCCGGCTTCTGGGCGTACTGAGAAAGCTCGCTGATGCCGACCTGTTGCTGCGCCCACTCGACGAGGTCTTGCTCGCGTTTGAAAAGCTCAGCGGGTACCGCGCTCGGCGTGTAGACCCACACGGCTTGGCTCGGAGGGCCGCTCGTCTCGATGATGTCGTCCCCTGAGTTCGTGATCTCCTTCTTGTTCAGCCGTGCACCGCGGCTGATGAACATCCTAGGGACGGCGTGGAGGTTGATGAGCTTGCGGATCCTGATCCCTAGCTTCATCAATTCGGCTTGAACGCCGGCCAAACGCTCGGGGATCGAGCTGGACCAAAAGCCCGAGGGATCCGGTTGCGGAAGGAACCAAGCGAACGGGAAGTAGTCGTATGGCCACGGGCGATCGAGAAGCGTCGCGTCCTGGATCGCGATGACGTGACGACCGTCGTGTCCGGGGTCGACGTTCTTTGCGAACTCTCCGTCCTCACCAAGCCCGAACGAGGCCTTGTCGTCGAGATCGACACGCCCGCTCGGGAGGTGCCACGCCTCCCAAACGGCGACGAGGTCCGACGTCGTCGTGTTCGGAGCGACGTTCGTGTACATCCAATCGTCGGGGCATGACGGAGCGGCCCGGATCTCACGTTCCTTCTCAGGGAACATTTTGATCAGGACTTGTCGGTCGACCGGCTGACGGTGGAAGATCTGCCGAGGTGATCCGTACCGGGCTTCTTCCTCAGGGACGAAGACCTCCCACGGGAAGACCCGATCACAGAGAACCCTATTGTTCGCGAAGTCGGGCGTGATCTTGAAGCCGCCGCCCTCGAAGAGCTGACCGTCCTGGCAGACCTTGAACCCCGGCGTGGCGTAGAAGCCGGCCGCCGTGAAACCCGCCTCGATAGCGCGGGTCATTCCCATCGCCATCTCTTGGAGCTTGCTGTCCCCCTTGGTCGACAGGAAGAAGACCCGGACCTTGTTCCTGAAGATGTGCGCGGTCTTCGTGTCGACGCACGACTGGATGATGTTGCGGAACGGGAGGTTCCACTCGCCGAAGAACGCCTCCGTCGTCGCGAAGTTCGAACCCGTAAGACCGCGGCGAGAGTTGCCGTAGTACATGAAGAGCGCGGCATCGGCTCTCGTGCGGCGAACGTCGCCTTGTTCGGAGAACAGTCGCTCGCCGAACTCGAAGATCGCCTTGTGTGGTTCGAGCGGAGCGATGACGCCGTCGGGAAGCTCGACGTTGTCTCGCATGTACCAAGCGGCTAGAGCGCTCACGAGTCAGCTCCGTTCCGCTGGTCACGGCCACGCTGAAGAATGTCGAGCGCGTTCTCGTAGGACGTCAGCGCTGGATCCGGCCTTTCGGTGGCCAACGCCTCGGTCTCTTCGATGAAAGCCGGCGTTGACGGAGCGAACTCGATCTCAGCGATCGAGCCGTCCGCGTGGAACTTGGCCGCCCGAACCTCATTGGCTCGGAGCAATTTGAGAGTCTCGTCGAGCGTCACGTCACAAGCCTTTCGAGAGCCCCGTCAAAGGGGTTTTCGGCCTGGCGGCTCTTGATGAACTCTTCGAAGTCGAAGTCGTCTTGTTGTTGCTCGGGCTCGAGGTCCGGAGCTTCCGGCGGATAAAGCAGAGCGAGCCCGAGAGCGGGTGCGAAGTCACAGTGACGGCCCGCACCGCTCACCGGCATCTGAATCACGACGCCGTTCGACGTGACCCGCTTCTTGAGCCTGACGAGGTCTTCGCGAAGCTCAGGGACGGGCGGGAGTTTGAGTGTGTCTTCCTCGAGCCCGGTCTTGATGGCCGTCGCCCACTCGAGACGGAAAGCGGCGTCGACGTTGTGCGTGATGAGCGTGACGCCCTGATCCCAAGCGAGGCTCTGTAGAGCGTCGGCCGCGAACTGGTCCGTGTGAACGTCGGGAACGCCGTAGCGATCACAGAGCGTTCGGATCTCTTGGAGGATGAGCTTCGGGTTCAGCTTCCCGTCGGCGAACTTCTTGGGGTCCCACTGCTTGGCGACGACGACCTGGAAATGGGGACGAAGAGAGCCGTCCGGAGCCTTGAAGCGACCAACGATGACGAACGTCCACACGCTCGCCCTCGCCCCGGGATCCATCGCGGCCACGTAGTAGTGGCCTTTGTCAGGAGCACGCTCGACGGGCGTGTCCCTCATCGCCCGCTGTAGGAGGTAATCCTTGATGAGCGCTTCTTCAGGGTCGGCGAATTCAGCGAGGACGTCGGTCTTGTAGGCGTCCGGATTTCTACGCCGGAGAGCCTCACACTCGGCGTGCGTCCACCGAGTTGGGTTCATCGCCGGGCCGCCGGCACGGACTACGAGGCAGTCTTCTCCCGGCTTGCCGAAGCGCTCTTGGACGAGATCGTAGACTGGACCGTAAGGTTGGTACGGGGACCCGATTAGTAGGATCTGTCCGCCGGGGCGAATGCGGCCAGCGATGGCGGACAGCGCTTCGTCGAGGTTCCGCTTCGACTCGTCGTCCCCCGACATGCGTGGCGCCTCGTCGAAGATGGCCGTCGCGATGTACGTCGAGACGAGGTTCGATCCTCGAGCGCTCAGCGCCGTGATCGTGATCTCGACGAGACGTCCGGAAGGATGCTTGACGAAGACGCTCTCCGCCGTGGGTGGAGCCGCAATCAACGCTTTAAGGTGCGGCTTCGCTTGGAGCGTGCCGACGACGTGGAAGTAGCTCTGCTTCGCGGTCTTCGTCGTCGTCGCGAGGATCGGGATCCTCAGGATGTCGCCCGGAGCGAGCCCTTCCACGGAACACGTTTGGCTCGCGTGAATCGCCTTGGCAGCGGCGAGCATCGACTTGCCGCTTCTGATCGCGGCGAGGATGCACGCCATGAACGGAGCGGTCCCCGCCTCGGGCAGACCTCCGCCGAACGCGGATTGAACTTGAGGGTCCTCCCACAGCTTGCCGATCGGACGTCCATCGAGCGCCCTAGCGATTGCTCGCTGGAGCGGCGATGCCGTCTTCACCCCGAAGGCATCGGGATGAGTGAAGAGCTGTTCGGTAGTTAGCAGACCATGGTGGCGGCGTTCAGTTGACTACGAGCACGAAGATCAAAATTGCGACGAGCGCGGGCACAACACTCACGTCGCACCCATCCGGCGGAAGTACCGGTCACGCTCCGCTCGGATCCCTTCGACGATCCAAGCTGTCATCTTGTTGACGAGGCCGACGGGGTTCGTCTCGCCCGCTACGATCGCGTCCTGATAGATGAGGTCCGTCGTGTAGAGCCGGCCGGCGTTGTCACGAGCCTCGACCCTGTAGCCGTCGCGGTCTTCGTTCTCGGTGATGCGCGTGACCTTGATGCGCTCACCACTAAGAGCGTCGGTCACCTTGACGGCGAGCGCTCCACGGAGTTCTAGGTCTTCACGTTCACGACGCTCGGCTTCGGCCGTCGAATAGCCGGGATCCGACCAGAAGGACGAACCCCTAGCTGTGTGGATCTCGTCCAAGATGTCCTCGAAGTAACGGCTGATCTTGACGGTGTCGCCCTCACGGAGCGCCTTGTTCGCCTCTTCGGCGATGGCCGCCGCCTCGAGCCGACCGTCGTTGTCGTCGTTGATCACGAGAGCTTCGCCTTCTCAGGGTCGGGGATGATCTCGGCATGGCTCACGCGAGACCACGGGACGAGATACGTCTTCCCGCCCTTCTTCATCAGGATGCCGGCCGTGTGGCCCTCGAGCGTCCAACCATCACGAGGCGCCGTGCCTTCGGACTTGAAGAGCGACTCGAGCCCCGTCCCGTAGTCGATGCCCGGCGAGACAACGTGAACCTTTGAGAACTTCATTCGGCGGCTTCCTCGGTGAGTGCGGGGAGCAGCTCGAGAGGCGCCCCCTGGGTGTCGATTTGCTTTGGCTCGGATCCGCCCGCGAGGCGTGGATCGCCCGAGTTCCAAGTCTGTTTTTGGTTGATGCGGTTGGCGTTCCACCGCTCGGGGGACTTGCGCTCGAGGTACCAAGCCGCCGCCCGCCAATCCTCGATGGCGGCCCTCTCGATGATCGAGAGCATGCGGCTCTCGGCGACGTGCTCCGCTTCTTCGAGAAGCTCGAAGACAAGCGCATAGGGTTGCTGGCGCTTCCGGGCCATGTCGCTCCAATGAGCGAAGGCTTGGTTCGAGATCCTAGCGGTGCGGAGCGCTGTGTTGAGGTAGTTGCCGCGAGCGACGGCCTTCAGAAACTGAGCGACCTTGGCCTTGATGAGGGTCGGATCGGCCTTGGGCTCACGCCACTCGGCATCGAGCCTGCGAATTAGCGGTGCCCACGGCAGCTCCGTGACGATCGTCCCGTCTTCTCCAACGCTCGTGACGTACTCCTGTTGGAGCGCACGGATCTCAGCGTCCTGGATCGCCGTCGTGACGGAGTTCGGTTTGCCCTTGAGCGCCATGCTGGGTTGAGCCCCAGGCCGCCACGGCGAACGGCCGCCAGACCTTTCATGAAACCGGGCGGCCTGGGGTTCACCTAACTAAGGGCAATAAGTCCATTATTGGCCTGTGTGTCCATGTGGGATGGACACGGGGCTACGACGAGCTATCCAGTAGTCCTATGAGGGCCGCCAATCTTCTAGGGACGGTGTTCGCGTTCGTGCTCGTGACCGGGTGCTCTGGATCGAACGATCAGGACCTCGACCCTGGCTCGTTGACACCGCCGCCGGCCGAGACCGCAACTCCCGAGAGTAGCGCCGGCTCTGGTGGAACCGCCGGTGAAGTCCTGACCGCCGGGACCGGCGGCAGTGACGTCACGAGCGCCGGTTCCGGTGGGCAGCTCGAGACGTCACCCGTTGCCGGGATGGGCGGCGAGCCCGTCGCCGGCATGGGCGGAGCTGGGGGTGTGCTTACTGAGCACTCCCTTGCCGGCATGGGTGGCATGCCGAGCGCCGCTGCGGGAACACCGGGAGCCGCCGGTGCTCCCGAGCACTACGACTCCGACACCGGCTGCCACTTCGAGCAGCAGTGCCTGACGGACTCGCACGGGATGCCCTACGACTGCATCAACGCCTGCGTTACCGGGACCTGCCCGGCGATCGGCCACTGCGCGACGGCTTGCCACCAGGTCGGCGTGGCCTGCGAACCTGGGATTTGAGGTTTTGCCTAAAAGTGGATCCGAACTGGGCAGGTGTGCTCCGTTGGTGCTCAACATGAGCTACGTGTATTTTTCGCCCGCCCCCACCCCTAGGTTCGACATTTGCAAGCGCGACGTTTGTGTTAAGGCCGAGAACGGCCCGGCATGGTGGCTCACCGGAGCGGCCATCGTGCTCGGTTCGATTTGGGTCGCGTCAAAGCTCTAGCCCCAAGAGCGCTTGGGCATCCCATCGGGGACGATCTCACGGACGAGCCGTCCGTCTTCGATCACCTTCGCCCTGATCTTGTACTTCTCGCACACGGCGGTGATGTCCTCGAGCGTCATGGGCTTGTCCTCGAGGAGCGTCAGCTCCGCGTCGATGTCGGCGTCGTCAGCGGACGAGAAGGCGACTTCGTAGAGGGCGGGCATCCCCCGGGTTTTAGCGCGGCCCTAGAAATCGGCGAACGACAAACGTAGGCTCGGCCCCCGTCTTGGGTAACCTCAGCTTCTTGCATCAGATCTCCTCCGGCGCTCGGTCAATCATCGAGCAACGTTGGGTGCGTAACGTTATGGGGCCGCTGGCCGCACCTCTCATTGTGATCGTCATCGGTGGCCTCGGCTTCATCGCCCACGTCGGCCCCGACCATCCGATTTCTGTCCTTGTCATGTACTTCGTGATCGGTTCGACGATCTTCTACGGGCTCGCGTTCATATACTTCGCGGTTCGCGACCCGCGGCTCCTTCAATCCGAGAGCTTTCGCCTTCGCGAGAAGACGATCGCGATGATCAGGGCCAAGGGGTCGGACGTGCCGATCGATCCCGCCAGCCTGGAGATGCTGTCCAACCCAGACCCACCACCGCCCGCCCTACTATCGGGAGACGACGAGTCGTGAGGACGTACCTGCTCGTCTACAGTGAGGAGTTTAACTCGGTGGATGTCCGGGAGTGGGTCGACAACCATCCGCGGATCTACGATTGGGTCGAGTGCTTGCCCTATGCATACTTCCTCGTTAGTGATCGACCCGCTCACATTCTCGCCCTGAGCCTCACCCGAAATGTCGGTGACCATCGCTACATCATCATCGACACCAAGAGCATGAATAAGCAGGGGTTGCTGCCCAGGCAGGTTTGGAAAATGATGAGGAAGCCGGGGCCACGCGATCAACTACAACTCCCCTTCGCAAAGAAGGAAGACGACGAGGATCACGAGCCAGAGTAGGTCCGCTAGATCACGTCCTCGCCCATGAGCAGCTCGTAGCGGCTCTTCGGTTCGGGCCCGGGAAGCGCCGGCTCTTCATGTTGCGGCGTTGAAGCGGCGTTCACTAGGTTTGCGCCTGTGGCGAGGAAGACATTGTTGCTGAACGTGTACTCGACGTCGGGGAAATCGAGACCGTACGTTGCGCCTGCGATCGCACCCAGAGCGGCGGCCGAAAGCGCACGTCCCGCTGGCGAAGCCTGCTCGATAGGGCGTGGTCGAGGGCGAACCTCGGGAGGCAGCTCGTCGACGTTGCGAACCACCGTGACTCCAAGCTCCTCGAGCACGCGCCGTCGTTCCGCTTCTCTGGCTTCTGGCTCAGCAGCGGAGCCAGGGAGGGCCGGGAATCGCCGAAGGTCATGTAGAAGCTGACCTCGCACGACGTCATGCGCGAACGAGCCTTCCGCCGCTACCTCGAGCGCTCGCTCGTTGATGAAACTCTGGTGGCCGATTCGTGCCGTCCCTTCGAGCCTCAGGGCTAGCTCATCACCGTAGGGGTTCCTGACGAGCGCAAGGTGACCGTCCCATCCCCTCGCCCTGAGCGTCGCCTCTGCTTCTTGTCGAAGCGCGGTTTCGAGCGCTCGAAGCTGAGCCGCCGAAAGGGGCATCAGCCTTCGTCGTCCCTATGGATCATGTTCTTGAGGTTTCGAAGGGCATCAGCGTAAGCACGGGCGTTCACGAGCGCTTGACCCGTGAGGTAGCCGGCTCGGAACGCTTGATACGCTTCACTAGGGACGTCGAAGACCCACACGAGAACCCTAGGGTTCTCCGCCGGGCGCTCGGTCCTCGACACCACGTGCTCGGAAGCAACGAGGAAGGCGGCGAAGTAGAGATCCCGGGTTCGCATAGGGTGGTTACGTGGACCGCCACGCAAACTCTTGGATCGGGAAGATCCCAGGCTTCGAGAAGCGCTCGTGGGTGCGGCCGGCCTCACGGCACTTTAGACAAATGAGAGCTTCGCCGTGGACGTTCCACTGGATCTCCGGGCACGCGCACATGGCGAAGAGGACGACGCTTCGTCCGTCGTCGAGCTTGTGGACCTCGGGTGTCGTGTGATCGTCGAGTGAGATGATGTGGCCCTGGTAGTCCAGCGCTGCTTGTTGTGCTTTGGTGACGGTCATCGTTGTGCTCCGGTTATGCAGACCGCTTCATGCGCTTCGTCTTCACACCGTCGCGTCATGACTCACCGTCGAAGCTCGCCAGGAAGTCCAAGAGGTCGTCCTCGTCGTCCTTCGCCGGGGGACGCTCCGTGTCCTGGGTGTGAAGATCAGCGGGCTCGGAGGGTGTGGATTCGGGGAATGCACGAGAACCCGCCCCGTCGTTACCTTCGGAGTCACCCTCCGAGCCGCTGAAGTCTTCGTTGGCCGGCGGGATCTCACCCACATGGGTTGCGAGCGAGCGAACCTCCTCGACCGTCGTGACCGGCGTTACGTACGGCTTCGGCCACTCGGCGATGGCGTCCGCGCGGAGCGACTTCAAGGCCAGCTCGAGGACGCGAGCGTTCGTGAGCCCGCTCTTGTAGGCGAGGTCCCTGAGGATCTTGTGTGCGTCGTCCGAGAGCCGGACGTTGATGCTCTTGGCCATCTCTGTCTTGAGACGGCGAATAAGTGGACTAACGACGCTTAGTCATCGCGTATTCGATTTCAAAAAGGGGGGGCCCGAGTTACCCCTCCCCCCGGGGTCGATCCGAGGGTCGAGTTCGGCCGGCAGCGTGCGAGCCGCCTCTAGCCGACGAGGCGGGCCACGGTCGTGAGGTGCCAGCGTGCACCGCGAGCACGGGCGCCGGACGTCTCGAGGTCCGTGACAATGGCTCGGAGGGGCCGCCCTGCCTCTCGGAGCGAGCGGATACGCGCCAGCACGGCTTGCTCCTCGGGCTCGGGTTCGAGGTGCGTTCCGTCAGCGGAGAGCCGAGAGCCGTACGGGACGCTGCCGACACGCTCGCCCTTGCTCTTCTTGACGCTCAGAGCGGCTTTGACCCGCGAACGAATGAGCGCCCGTTCGTACTGAGCAAACACGTCTTGAACGCCGCGGAGCATGGCTGCTTCGGGCGTGTCGTCAGTTGCGGTGCCGTCGGCCGAGACGATCCGAGAGCCGTGCTTCTGGGCGAGGCGTTCGATCATGCCAGCGAAGAGCGTCTCCCTTGCGAGCCGGTCACGCTTTGCGACGACTAGAAGGCCAGCCTTCGCCGCTCGGACGCTATCCAGAGCCGCCATGAGGGCCGGACGCTTGTCGAGTGCGGCTCCGCCCGAGATGCCCTCGTCCGTGTGCCACGCGACGATGGTGACGCCGGCCGTGCTCGCCCATCGCTCGATTTGTCCTCGTTGAGCCTCGATGCCGTTCCGCTGCTCGTCGGTCGAGACCCGAAGGTAGCCCACTGCAAGGTTCGGATTCGTCAGCCGTCGTCGTGATGCCATGTACACTTACCAGGTGGTGTGTGTACATCATGACCACTGAACACCGATTGGCAACCTTGAAATCGGTCGACGGTGGGGTGAATTCTGGGTCGACGGATCCAGAAATCGGATTTGCGATTCCGATTTTCCGCGGCGGCTGCCACCGATCGACGGCGAGCCACCCCGTTCAGGTTGCTGTCACCGGGTGCTCGGTAGTTTCGCGGCGTTAGCTGAAGCCCTTGAGGCGAGCTTCGCGATGTGTTCGGAGGTGGGGATGGTGAAGCAACCGATCGACTGGCACATCGAAACCACGGCCGAGACGCCGAAGCCGGGGACGAACCAAACCGTGAGGTACACGGCGCTCTCACGAACCCAACCACCACGGCCCATCTGTACGGTGAGCATCGAAGTGGCGCTCGAGACCAAGGCCGAGGTCGACGGCGTGTACGGCACCAACGCCGTCGCTACGGTCGCCTCAGAGCTTTGCCGGGCTCTCTTCGAGCGTCACCCCGACGGCTACCGAGAAGACGCCCCGTTGCTCGTGATGCGGCCGTTCATCCGTCAGCTCCGGGACGGGAGCTACGAGGCTTACGTCGACATGGGCCTCATCGAATCCCAAGCCCCGACGAATCACCCTTCCGAGAAGGCTGCTCGGGACATGTTGAAGCAGCTCATGGGGAACCATCACCACCAGGGCTACATCATCGAGGTCGGTTCGAAGCGCTACGAGGTCGCCTCCCATCACCAAGCCGCTTACGACGCTCCGTTGGCGGTCGAGGGCGGTCAGTAGGCATGCGGCCTTCGCCGCTGGCTCTGACCGGCGGGGGGCCTAATCCCAGAGCTAGCTTCGCTAGCTCTTCTTTTTTATCCGAGAGGTCTTTCTTGCTCTGCTTCCCTTGTTCCTTCTGTTCCTTGCTTCCACGTCTTTCCGCCCTTCCGGGTTCCGGGACGGCAACTGAGAAAAACCGCCCTTTGGGTGTATTGCCCTAACAAGCCTCTGTTTCTCGGTGTTTTTGAATATTGTCTCTCCTTGTTAGGGCAATACACACACTATCTAGTTTTTCTCAGTTGCTTTCCGGACACCGGCCTCCGGCCCTCTTGGTGTTGTTGATCAAGGATCTTAACAAAGACGGGTAGGACATCAACCTACATCATCCCACCGTTCTTGAATCCGGCCCGGTAGATCACTTATTCGCACGTGATCGGCAGGAGATCACGATGACGAAAGAACCAAGGATTGCCGTTCCGATCAGCGAGAAGTCCAAAGAGGCGTTGGATCGACTGACTCAACGTCACCGATTCGCGACTAAGTCGAAGCTCCTCAGGGAGGGTCTGGAGATCGGACTAAGCCAGCTCTTGGAACGCCGAGAGGAACACGACGCCGAGATCGACGAGAACGTCGTCTACGACCTCTTGGACGAGGTGACGCTGTGATCGACTTCAAAGCGCTCGACAAGGGCAAGCGTCGCGAGCCGATGGATCGCGCCATGGTCGACCGGACCGGGCTCGTTGAACGTCGCAAGGCGGCTTTCACACGCTTCAACCAAGCGCTCGGAGACTTCGAGCGTGCGATCCGCTCCGGGAAGGTCGTAGAGGCCGTCCAGGACGGCGCTACACGCTTCCCCCAGTGGGACAGGACCCAAGCGGCCTACGAGGGCCTCCGGCTCTTGTACGTGGCGCCTAGGAACCGCTCCGGCTGGCGCCGTGGGCCGAAAGGCAAACCAGTTCCGGAGCCCCTAAGCCTCGACGCGTGGAAGAACCAGAGCACAGCTTTCAGGGACACCTTTTACGGCCCCGCCGACAAGAACGGCAAACGCCATTTCGACGGCGTCGACGGCGAAATCGCGCTCGTGATGCGCCGCTACCGTGCCCTCTGGTCGAAGTGGCACAAGAAGACGCCCGAGTACAAAGCGCAACAGCGCACCTACATGAAGGCCTACATGACCAAACGGCGAGCAGCGGCCAAAGCGGCGAAGGAGGCGGCCCATGTCCAGCCCGTTTGATGTCGAGCCCGCTCTCTGCCTCGAGTGCAGTGACGCTCCCGCCCTCGAGTCCGGCTTCTGCGCCGATTGCCAGGCGGAGCTTGGTGTAGACGACGAGCAAGATGACCTTGCTGCGCCCGATGATTCACCCGAGGACGAGCCGGTCGTTCACGCCGCGACCGAGGACGACGACGTGAGCAGCGACCTCGACGACTACTGCGACGAGTGCGCGTCCCTCTTGGAAGACAACGGCGTCTGCTCGAACTTCGAGTGCACGACCCATGGGTGCCTCCAGTGCGGCTCGCTCGAGGAGTGCGACTGCCCGCCCTTGAGCCCGAAGGCTAGGATGGATCTACGCCACAAGCGTGAACGAGAACGTCACGCGACCAAAGTCAACGACCTGCTCATGTCTCGGCTCTTCCCCGAGGAACAGGAACCTCAGGCGTTCAAGGACCCCGACGAGTTCGCCCGCTACCTCGCCCGCCGTCGAGACCGCGTTCGGTTCGACGACGAGCGGGAGCGGACCCACGACCCGCCTGAGACCGAGGCCCAGCGAGCGGCGACCCGTCGGCGTGAACTTGAGACGGCTCGCCTCAGGGCGGTGCCGAGCGACGAGCCGCTGACCGAGGAGCGCCGCAAGATGCGGGAGCACATCCGGGCTCTCGGCCCCCTGTGCCGGGTTTGCCGGAAGCACCACGGCTCGGCCCCCTGCGGCGAGCTACCAAGCAGGCTCTGAACTTTCGGAGGGGCGCCGCTAGTCCGGGCGACTATCGAGCGCTTGTGCCAACGCTTCGAGCGCTTCACCAACGGTGGGGCCGGTCCTCCAACTCAGGTTGCCGAAGTTCGCGCCCCACCCGTTGGCGCCATGCACAAGCTCGAGGACCCGTAGGGATGCCGACTCATCGGCAGCATAGTTAATCGCCCACGTCACGACCGTGGGCGGGATGAGGACCGAGAGCCCTTCGCCGAAGACGGCGTCCATTCTCTGACGCTCTTCGCCTTCTAACCCTAGGTTGTCTCGTTCTCCCTGGTAAGGCATTCGGAGCGACTCTAGGTCCGCTAGCGCTTGTCGGAGCCGATCCCTGAGAGCCGCCAGCTCTTGCTCTCGCGTCAAAGGCTCCGCCGGCTCACGGTAGGACGCTAGCTCCTCCCAATCGCCTCGGAAGTCATCATCCCCGGCCATATTTCCGCCCGTTCGTCATGGGTTTCCCAGGACGACGAGCGTACGAACCTAGGGGTTAGGCGGCCAAATTAACCTTGGGAACGGTCCTACTCAACCCGGCAGCCATTACACACTTTGACCAGGCCCAAAGGACCGATCTCATCGGTGAGCCCCTTGCTGCTCTCGAAGCAGACGCCGCACATCTCGGGAGCAGCGAGGCCGGCGGCCTCGTAGAAGACGTCGTCGGGGATCTCGACGACGTGAATCGCGAGTTCAGGTTCGTTGTTCATCGTGCACCTCCACCCTAGGAAGTGCATCAAGAGAAAAGACCTCGATCGCTTTCCGAGCCCGGCTCTCCACGAACTTCGCGTACCTCTGGGTCGTGTTGAGGTCCTTGTGACCTAGTAGGTGTTGGACGGTTACGGCGTCGACCCCGGAACCGAAGAGCGCCGTTGCAAAAAAATGCCGGCACGCGTGGTAGCGCGACCCTTTGATCTCGAGGCGCTCGCACGACCGCACGAACGATTGATAGATCCCTGAGTCGGACCAGGGCTCCCCGTGCATGTTCACGGCGATGTAGTCGTCGTCCTCGATCTCTTCGAGACGCGGCTCGAGGCGCTCCCAAAGGGGCTCCGCGATCGGGACGGGACGCTCCGCTTTGCCCTTCGTCACCGTTTCCTCTCCGACACAACGGGAGAGGCGGACGTTGATAACCTTCCGCCGCTTGTCGACGTCTCGCTTCCGCAGGGCCCTCACCTCACCGGCACGGAGCCCCGCCCAGAACGACAGGGCGAAGGCGAGCTGCGCCCGCTTGATGGCCCTCCCCCTGCAATACTTAGGGGTGCGGCCATCCCGGCCCTCGTTCATGATTGCCTGGACGTCCTCAGGGTGAGGGATCTCGATCGTCTTCTCGTCGGGCTTCGGGAGGGGGATGAACCGCGGGACCTCGGAGAGCATGAGGCCGGGTCCGTCTTCATCCTCGTCGGGGGCCACGCTCTTCAGCACGGACCTCAACACGATGTGGTGCTTCATCCGGCTCCCGTTGTTCGGGAGCAGAGTGAACGCCCAGACCTCCCACTTCTTCTGCTCATGCTTGTTCGCGATCTCGGTCAGCGGCTTGCCCGACCAGTAACCGAGGATCGGCTGACCTAGGATCGCCCCGTAGCTCGCCCGCACGGACGGCTTCCTCATGGGCAGCTCGACCTTCTTGTAGTGCTCGACGGCGTCCTCCCAGACGTAGACCTTCTTCGCGACCTCACCCCTAGGTTCGACCTTCTCCAGCAGGGGCCTGATCGTCCCGTGCTCGGCGAAGTAGGCCTGGATGCGCCGCTCCTCGGCCTCGGCCGCGTCACGGCTCTGGACTTGAGCCGCCCGCCGGTACCTCTCCTCTTTGCCGTTCGCGGTTCGGAACCGGCGGTCGATGACCCAGACTCGCTCGCCGTTGATCGGCCGCTTCTTGACGGGCATCAGAGCACCCCCGTCAGCGGAGCCAGCCGTCCGAGAAGCACACCTTCCAGAGCCGGCCGAGCTTCCTGCCTCGGATCCCCACCCCTAGGTTCGCCTCGATGGCTCCGTCGTCGGACCTCTTGGCAGCCCTCTCGAGCTTCCGTCGTAACGCCTTCGTGCTCTCGTCGAGGGCGTCGGCGGCCGATGCTAGGGACAACCAGCGGGGCGTTTTCTCGGGCACCTTTTTGGATACACCGACGGCCCGGACTTTCGCGGGGCTTGGGCAATAGCTGGGTAACGGGACTCAGAGGGGGGCGTTTCGGCCACCCGGATCCAGCGCGTTTTCTGCACCGACCGAAGTCCTTCGAAAGCCCTTTCCTAAAGCCAAGGTCGTACGTTCGAATCGTATCGGGGGCGCTATTTCACGATGGTGCGCGGCGTACCTTCGTGGGAGCGGGGGCGCCGATGGCGCCGGTCCGATTCCGGCCTCCGGGCGGAGATGGTGCGGGCCCGCAGCTCGGACTGCACTGACTCCAGTCGCTGGGTCGACGGCTCGAATCGTATCGGGGGCGCTGATCGCCAAGGCCGCGAAGATAAACGAAAACGCCAGTCGTTACCGTTGCTTTGCTGGGTGCGGCACAGCGAGCGGGTAGCCTTCGGAGCGCGACGGACGGAGACACAATGGGACGAGCGGGACGCGGGGCGTGGTAACGGCGTGGTAACAGATTCCTGGGTCGCGATAAACGACGACGGTCAACAGGGAGGCCTGCGGCGCTTCTCGTGGCCTTCAAACAGGGTCGCGGCTGCCGTCGAGTGCGATCGGTCATGAACGACCTAACCTACACGCAACCGGTCAAGGGCCGAGCGCGGCGAACGGGCCTTGAGCACGCCGTTAACCAGCTTACGGCCTCTCGCTCACGGGCAGTGGTTATTCGAGCCGACCGCCTTCGCGTGACGCTGAAGTACGCTGCCAAGTACCTCCTTAAGCACGGCTTTCCAGCGAGCCGCCTCCGGGACCTCGCATCAACCGAAGAAGACTTTCTCGTTAGCCATCGGGAAAGCATCGGCCGCAGAAAAGCGTCGCAGCTGAAGGTTTTGTACCTGTGCGGCCCTGAGCCCGTTAACGACCTCCGTGTCCTCTTGGATCTTGGCTGTCGCGCACAGAACATCTGGGCCCTTGAGAGAGACGCATCAGCCTTCGCCGCAGCCGTCGCTCAGCTGCGTGCCGACGCCTCATTCGTGCGCGTCCACCACGGGAGCCTGCACTCATTCTTTGAACAATTCGGCGATCAATTCGATCTCGTCTATTACGACGCTTGCGGCCCCCTACTTGGCGGCAAGCCCAATACGGCATTGGCCCTCCTCTCCCTGTTTGCACACGACCGACTGGCTGACGTTTCGGCTCTTGTAACCAATTTTGCCCGCTATCCCGAAGAGAAGAGCAGCGCATACGCGCATCTAATGGGGTGCTACTTCGCACCACGATACAACGAGGTACCGAAGGCCTACGGGCGCGACTATGACCCTGCGAACGCCCATGGCGACCCGCCATACGCAATTAGCGCAGCGCGCCGTCAACTTGAGCCCACATACTCCGACTTCATCACGCGGCTCGTGTCTGACCTCGCGCGCAGTGTCGTTCCCTGGGCAAAGGTCGGCGCCAGCCCGGAAGTCATGCGAAAATTCTTCTCTGCCGACGCCGTCATGCCGGCTCGCCTTGAAGCTCGAGGCCAACATCCGCATGAGTATCCACTACTGACCTTCCTTCAAGACGCCGAAGACGATAACCTCGCGAAGGCCTTGATACTACCCTTGACCGACTTCGTCATCGGAGGTGGCCGCCTCTTCGACCGCTATCGTCCTGCCGCGCTGCTTGAGCGCGCGTTTAGCTACAACTACGATCTCGCGAGTCCGGAGATGATGGAGGCGTTCCGCACTCCTTGGATCGATTCCAATCGCCAATATTTTTGCGACGTACCGATGAGCAACCTGATTTTCTCTATGTTGGCGGGAGTCTACAGCAGGCCCCACTTTGTGAATCCCGAGCGTAGCCTACGGTTCACATACAAAGCTAAGACCACGCAAATGTTCGGCGATGTCTTTCTCCTCGACCGGTGTCGAAGTTTTTTCGATTACGTCCCATCGGTTGACCTGCTCCCGGCATTCTTCAAGTCGGCCTCGCGCCAGCTCGTGCTGCGTAGCTGCATCGACCAAATTGGATGGCACGACTTCTGGAGCACTGCCACGCCGTTCGACTGTTCGGCATTAGGGGGCATGGGAGAACACCGCGCGGCGTACACCAGGGATTTCGGAGAGCGCTTTGAGATAGGAGATGTGACCCCGGATAGCGAAGCAGTCGCGCGTCGAGGCGCCACTTGAACCCCCGTCCCATGCCGGCCGCTTATCCCCCACCCAGCCAAGCCTCTAATTTCGCAACGGTGGTGTAACGAGCCCCCGTCCCTCTGTAGATCTTCACAAAACTAGACCACTCCCGCCGAATCCGCCGAGCCAACTCGCGAGTTGCGATCCCCGAACTGGCTTTGAGCGCGATGACGCAATCACTCAACTGTACTCGCCTGGCAAGCTTTAGAGGAGCAATCGAGGCGAGCGTTGGCACCCCCACGCGCGGAACGAGAACCATGTGTCCCGAGACGACACCGCGACCAATCACCCTCACCTTTCTTGCAGGAAATGACCCACAGCTCATGGCCACAAGATCCGTGGAGTGCACGAAGGGCAACCCAGCTCTCGAGGTCACTGCTTCGAAGACCGGGAGTCCCCCACGAATGACTTTCACTCCACATGGGTCAAGCGGCTCCTGCCCGGGTTTCGTCTCTAAATTGCGAACGAGCGTCTGCCTCTCGAGGGCGACCACCAGAGCATTCGCGCGAGCGCCATGAAACGTCGTATTGCGCAGCTCACTCACGAGACGAAGGCTGAATTTCTTCTGAATTGCTACGCGAGCGGCAGCATCCAGGTCTGAGTAGAGGAGCGACTCCGGCACAATCGCGCGCCCGCCGTAGACCGGATCGAACCGCTCAAGCGTCATTAACAGGTGTGCCATCGCGATACTCACCCTGAGCGACCTACCCCCAAACTCGACCGTCTTTCCCTTCGAATCACCCATGGAGAACGGAGGGTTGATAAGAACGTACTCGGGGGAGCGCCGAACCCCAACAATCACCCTATCCCACGTCGCGGGCCGAAGGAGGTCACCAACTCCGAGAAGCCATTTCGGCCGCTCGCCGATCAGCTTCGCTATCGCGCGGCGATCGCGATCCATCCCGATGCAACGCACGCGCGGATGAACGCGCTCACAAGCCTTCAGCAAATTCCCGCTGCCGCACGCGGTATCGACACAACTCCGGACTGCTACTGAAGAAAGCGACTCGACGATCTGAACCGCCTCGGCGTCTGGCGTATAGTACCTATCCAGCTCAACCATCTGCCACCTACTGGTCCTTTAGGCAGTAGACGTGAACGTCACGAACGCCAAACGTGCGCTGCGGTCGCCGAACCGGATGGTCATACATGATCTCCGTTGTCCCGGCGTTATCGATAGCGTAGCAAATGGCGCCGAGCGCGTGCGGCTTCGTCCCTACAGGGGCGAGGTACATGTAGAAGTCGCGAAATTCGGAGCGAATTTCGGCGAGCGCATCGTACGCTTCAAACGGACAACTCGCGCGCGCGACACGCACCATCGCGTGGGCATCGTAGTCATCAAGAAGCTCTTGGTTGCACGTTACCGTTACGAATGGAAATTCTATCTTGAAGCCGGGGACGCCAATGACGGGAATCACCCGCGGTTCTGGATCGAGCGACATGGCAAGCTGCTTGGCACGCGCCCCTTCGAACCCCAGCAACGGTATAAACAGGGCTTTCGCGTCATCCGCCGGGCCGCGCAAATTCGCAAACCCAGGCAATGGAGCAAGCCCCAGAATCGACGCGCTGAGATCAAAGAGGTTTGTCGACGTCGGTGTTGAGTGGGTTCGGTACCGGTCTGGCTCGGCGTACACGACCCAAAACCGACTCAAGCATTGCAGACCCTCTCGCACGATGGGAGCCCACACGTGGTGCCCCAACCCGGAGATGTCCAAATACGCAATCGACCTCCCTAAAAAGAGCTCGCGTATGCTTTCAGGGTCCTTCAGGGTCACCCGCCGAGGCTGGCCCGCGAGGCGAACATCGATTTCCTGGGCATCCTGGCTCAGAACCTCTGCGCATGTCTGGAGGTCAGACTTTTCGCGATCATTCCAGACTGCCAGCCGTGCGCGAGCCTCAGTACCTGCCGATGCAAAAATGCACGCCGCGTTACGGTCGAAATCAGACTCTCGCGGCGACACAAGACGGTGCGTCACTCGAGCAAGACTACTCATCGTCCGTTCCGTTATAAAACTGATCGAACATTGCCAATTGCGCAGGAAGGTCTGCGACGACCGTCGTCTCACCCAGCATGTTCTTTATGGCCGCACGCGGGGCGACCCTGAGTCGCAACAGGTCCTCTGCGAGAAATGTGGTCCGTCGCTTTTTTCTGTAAGAGTATTCAAAAAACGGCACGTAGATAGGGTGAATTCGGTATTCCTCGTCACGCATCTCCGTCAAGGATGTGGCCTTCGTCCTAGGGGTGCCCTCGAATGCCAGATGCGACACGCCGTCGCGAAGAATCAATTCGACCTCGTCTTTTTTTGCTGGGTCGCCGCCGAGAACGAATGCGTTAGTCTCCGGCGCCTTAGCGGGATCTCGCGCGAATTCGAAGAATACCTTACCAATGGCTAGCACGAAGCGCTTTAGGTCCATGCCGTACTCGGACAAACCATCAAGCTGAGCTAGACGACGCCGCCCGACCGTCTGAGCTGCAATTGTTTGAGCTTCGCCAGGGATGGCGAGCTGTCGGGCTTGCCCTTCCTCGTTCAATAAGAATACTCGTAGGCTTTCGTCGATAAGTTCCAAAAAGTATCGGATGTTGCCGGAAGCGAGTGCCAAGAAGGTTTCAGCACCGCAGTAGTACTTGCGCGTTCGCGCACCCTTGCGTCCCCTGGATAGCCAGAAGAGCGCAGAGTGTGCATAGTTGCCGAACCGCGTCTTCCAAGCCTCCGGTTGGTCGAGGCGGTTACGAGCAAGTGTCGGAAGGTCGCCACCATGACCGGCTGCCCAGTACGCTAGGAGCAGCAGGTCCTCAATAGTAGCCGAAACGGCCCACGCTTGAATTTCGGCATCGGGGATCTTCGAGAGCTGTGCTCGCACATCATTCGCGACAGACTCGGCGCCCAGCAATTTAGCTTCCGCGTGATAGCTGAGCTCGGGGAGTAGCTGCTCTAGCGTTGCTGGCACCTCCACGCCGGCTTCTCGCGCGCACCTTAGGCGGAGCTCCGCCACGCTCTTGGCAAACTCATCAAATTGCTGCTCGGAGGTGATGTCAATCTCCGCATAGTCATCTGGCGTTGCGATTTGATCATTCTGATCGATTGTCGATCTTGTTCTTAGGCCATTTCGGCGGATTCCAACCTTGAACGTCAGAGGAGGTTCCGAGTGCTTCAAGTACGTATTGACGATCGACTGCTGCGAGTTCGTGAGATTTTCATATTCGTCGACGCAGCAGAAGATGAGCCCCGCACCGAGCAAACCGCAATCCCGCAGTCCCTGACTGAAGACGCGCAACGGCGTTTCGGCCATCGAGAAGATTGGGCGGCGGGCATTCTTTGGATTGTTTACAAAGACCTCGAGCTCAATCACCGCAGCTTCGAGGCCCCTGCGAAGCTCCTGAATTGTCGCCGGGGTCTGGGCGGCACCAAAGGTGGCTGCGGTCAGCGCAAGCAAATTCGAGATATCGGCCGTCTCAGACCGCGCCTTCAGCCAGAGAGTCAGATCACATAGTTCCAAACACGCAAGCAAGTTGAAATAGTGAGCAAAAGCATGGTCCCACTCCTTCCGTTCGAGACCTTCTCCTTCGAACGCCCGAACGCGGTTCTTGTTGACCCTAATGTACAGGCCGAAGTACTCGGTGTTCCTGTTAGGATCTAGCGCTGCGGGCCGGATGGGCGCGTCGAAGCGCAATGCACGAAGAGCCGTCGTCTTTCCCGTGCCGCGGCCGCCGATAAGCAACGACGGACGCTTTGAAACGAGACGGCCAAAATAAGGCGGTCGTATGAAGAACGACTGGAACAGTTCGGAGGACCACTCCGCGCGGTAGTCACCGAAGAGAGAGGCGAGTTCGATCGTATTGCCAGCGTCCATTTTTTTTACGTCGGTGTGATGAGTCGCGACCACGGCTCGGAGCCGGTACCACCTGCAAAGATGATAGGAAGCGACGCGTCGGGGCATCCGTGCTGAAAGGCCACGAGAAGGCCGCGACTGTAAAATCCATAGACTCGGAAGTCAGACTGGTTCATGTAAGGCTTCAGCTTCAGACGGGGCGAGTACTTGGAGAGTAAGTTATGAATCTGGTGCGCAAGGCCGGGGAAGGGCGGCGCGTGTGGTAGTTGGGCCACGTTGCGGATTGAGTACTCCTCGCCCAGTATGTGGGCAGGCCAGGTGTCCACGGCCGGGCACTCAAAACGAGCGCGTTTCAAGCCAAACGCCGTCGCGACCAGTACCAAGTAGATCACGCGGAACGGCTTTGCAGCGTGGGCTTCCGCAAAGGTCCGCGGTGCATCGGTCCTGTAGGCTCTCTTCCACGTCTTGATGAGCTGCTCTGCAGATCCGAGAAAATCATCAAGGAAGACTATCGGGGCTCCGGAGATCGCCCGCTCGAGTGCCGACGCTGGCTCCAGCATCCGCTCCTCCGGGATGCTCAATATTTGCCGAGCCTTCCGGCAGAACAATTTGCCCGAGTCGCTCGGATTTGGCTTCTCATCTTCGAGTGGAGTGAACACCAGCTGGTCCAGCAGGCCCGCATCGCCGCCCGCGGATAGCTCGTCCCGCAGATTCTGAAAGGTCGCGCGGAGGAGGGCGTTGGTGTTTCGGTTCGAGTAGAAGGACAGATTGTCCAGAATTACCGCGGCCGGCAGCTCCTCGCCCTTCTCGAAATTCCCCAACCAAGCACCGGCGTGAACCGCATCAGGCGGCCAGAAGCCTACCCGTTGCAGGATCTCCACCTTCTTCTTGACGGCGTCAACGAAGACCTCAGGCGTCATCCCCCACACGATACACAATGCGCCAGTCGGCCGGCGAGCCGAGCGACGTTCTCGCAGCGCCGCAGCCTCGAGGGCCTCGGGGTCGCTCGGCAAGCGCTGGCGTCGTTGGGCGTTCAGGCTCCGCCGCGTTCGCGCAACGCGCGCTCGGCTTTCCGTTTGCGTCTTAATGCTGAGTCCACTCGGCTCCGTGTCTTCGCAAGACTTTGACTCCGCAGGCCGAACAGACGCGCCTGATGAACAATGGCAGCCGTGACGCCGGACGCTGTTACAGTAACCGCGAGTGGAATTCCTTGCCGGCAAGCAACTACTGCCCTGCAGCCGTCCAAGTTCCTTGCCGGCAAGCAGCTGTTGCCATGCAGTGGCCAAAGTTCCTTGCCGGCAAGGAACTTCACGGGCGGTCCGAGCCAAGGCTCCTTGCGGGGAGCTCTATAGAGGAGCTCGCTGCTGGCGAAGCCTTGCCGGGAAGCAGCCAGCGCCCGTGCGACCCCGGGAATTGCTTGCCGGCAAGGAACTTTGGCCCCTTAAGGGTCAATTCTCCTTGCCGGCAAGGCCCGGTGGCCGATTGTCGTTTGTGACCGCTCTCCCGCAACTGGCTCACGCCGCGACCGACGTCGAGTGCAGCCGGCGCAAAGCGCGCCGCGCTTTCGCTCCTTGAGGGATGCGATCGTCGCGGCGCTGACGACGTTCGATCTCGCGAACATCGACCAACTCGAGACGTACCCGCTCGCGACAGCGCACGCGCACGAGCACGCGGTTTACCGTTCGGCGACTTGCGCTGGACGCTCGGGAGGAAGAATCGCGCCTCGGCGTCGGTATCAAGGAAGTGCCGCTCTTCCGCACAGGTGCACCTTGGCTCGTCGCGACCGAACATTGCGCCACACGCTTTACAGCGCACCCGAAGGCGTTCGGTCGGTCGTGATCCAGTGGGAGCGCTTTTCGAGCTTCTCGGAAGCGTGCGCGCGCTTTCCGGCCGCTCCTTGTTTGTACACGCTGCAGAGCGCCGAGCGATTGTCGCTATACGTCGGAAAGGCGACCGGGCTCCGTAAACGCTACGCAGCCGTGCGAGGAGTGTTGGAAGCCCTGCACCGGCGGTCGGACGTCTTACTGTTTGCAGCGCCCGTCGAGAGGTCACTGCTCGAGCTCGTCGAGCACACGATTATTTTCTGGGATTGTCCGATTGATAACGCGCGCGGGATTTATACCCGGCCATATCCGCACGTTCGCTTGGTTCATGAGTACCAGGGCGTTTGCTCGGCCTGGGGTTCAGGCGGCGAGAAGTACCAAGGGCCTCAGTTTTGCGGACCCGGCGCCATGCGCGATGAATTCAGCGGAGCGATGAACGGATGAGCGTTTCGGTTTGAACCGACAACGCCGTCCGGAGCCTAGCTGCGGCCGTCCGGAGCCTAGCTGCGGAAATCGCCCGATCGTGACGCTGTAAGCAGCAGTTGTCGCCCGGACCCCCACATCGCCCGCCGTTTCCCGGACGCTGATGTCGCTTTTGGCGATCTGCCTGTCGCTTTTAGTGATCTACCTGTCGCTTTTATCGTTCAACCTGTCGCTCTTACAAAATTCAGCGCCATTTAGGCTGGACGACGCCGCAATCCCGCGAGATATTGCCGAAATCATGGCGGCGCGGGATGAGTTGGGGCGGGCGATCGAGGCGGTGGCGGACGCTTGGGCGGGGCGAGCGAAGAAGAGCAAGCCGTTCGTCCCGGCGCTGCCGCTGCATGTGTTCGTGAATGAGGCGTTCGAGCTTGCGGCGTTCATCGAGCAGCATTGGACGGCGAGCGCGGCGGGCGGGCTGCCGGGGCTCGAGGGGCTCGCGCGCGATGGGTTCGATGAGAGCTGCGCGAAGGAGATGCGCGAGCTTGCGCTCGCCGTGATGCATTGGGAGGCGCGAGAGAAGGCAACGTACGTTCCGGCGCAGCCGCCGCCCGTTGAACGAGCGCGAGCCGTCCTCAGTGAGCTTCTCGCGGCCCTCTCGTTCGTGCTCGAAGATACGTCGCGCTCGAATGACGCTCGCACGCGCGCTGCCACGTCGGCGCTGCGAGCCGTGCGCGCGAGCGTCGATACGGCGACGCACGACGCTTTCGCGCTGAGCCTCGAGTCCGTGGCCGAGCTCGCTCGCAAGCACCAACGGGCGCTCGCCTCCCTCCCCGATTTCGACGTCGCCTCGATCCGCGAGGCGAGCGCGCTTGCCAATGAGCTTCGGCAGCGCTCCGCCCGGCGACTCACCAACGACGACCCCCGCGCCGCGCTGCGGGATACTCGCGCACGCGTCGCGCGACTGCTCGACGAGCGCGTCAGCGTCGCGCGGGCCGCGATCCGCTTTGCCTTCCGCGCGCACCCTGAGCTGGTCGCTCGGGCCACGAGCGAGTACAGGCGCGGCCGGCGCGCCACTCAACGCTCGAAGAAGCGAACTGCAAGCGCTTGAGACGCCGGTGTGCTCGCGAGTCGGTGGCACACCTCGCCGTGGTGAACCAGCGTCACCCGGGGGCTAGAGCGTGCTTGAGCGGCACGCAGCTGGGCCGCAGGGCAACGTTGAGCGGGGATCGCTCGAAGATCCGGCACGGTTGGCGCTGGCACGCCACGTGCGTTGGCGTCGTGGCTTGAGCGCGCTTCCTCCATCCTCGGCACCGGAACCACCCGCTTACGTGGCGGCAGCCGGCAGCTCTCCTTATGCAGAGCACGCGGTTGCTCCGAATGCCCCGCCGACGACACCGCAGTACGTCCCGTCGCTCGCCTTTAGCCCAGCACCGCGCGTCGTCGCCCGTCTCGGGGTGGGTTTGGGACTCGGAGGCGAGGGGCTTGCGGGCGAGTACTTCGCCGAGTTCGACTACTGGCCGACGCAAACGTTCGGCTTCGGTCTCGAAGGCGCCATGTCCGGCAGCTCGGGGATCCCGATCCTCGGTCCGCCGGACACCGATTCCATTGCGGCTCTACGCCTGCGGGTGTCGCTCCGGTTTCGGCTCGGGCCGCATGGCTTTCTGACAGGGACGCTGAGCGGAGGCATCGCCGAGCTCGCAGTGAATCACCCTGAGGAGTACGACCCGTGCGCCGAAGTGCCGAGCTCGTCCAGTTGTTCCAACGACAGCCTCTTCGGGCCGTACCGCGACGTCACGAACACCACGACCGAGCCGAGCTTCGCGTGGGAGGTCGCCTTTCGCACTCAATTTCGCTACGCCGAAATCTCCGCCTTCATCCGCGCAACGGCGACGGGGCCGGTGAAGATGGTGACGCTAGGGCCGACAATCGGGTTCGCGCGCTAGCCGCGCAACTCATTCTGCCCTCGCCTGGTCGCCGCCAGGAGCTCCACGAACTCGAGCACCGCCGGGTATTCGGCGACCACGGCGGCGAAATCCGCGCGCGGAAGCATGAGCGCGTACGAGGTCGTGATGCAGCGCACGTCCCCGATCGCGGCCTCGCTACGGAGGAGCGACATTTCGCCGAAGACAGAGCCGGCCTGGAGCACGGCCAGCCGACGCTCTTCGCCCTCGTCGTCCGCAATCACCTCGGCCGTGCCGGAGAGCAAAATGAACAACCCCGGCGAGAGCACGCCCTGCCAGATCGCGAGGGAGTCGCGCTCGATTTCCACGAAGTCGAAACGCTCCGCGAGCCGGCGGCGCTCGCTGCGCGACAGGATCGTGAAGAGCGGGTTCGTGAGCATCGAGGATTCGACCAGCCTCTCGCGCAAGAAGCGCAGCACCGTGGTGAGCACGCGGGGCTCGTCGGCGATGAGCTCGCGGATGGCCTGGCTGTCCACGGCCAGCAAATCCGTCGGCTCGAGGATTTCGGCGGTGCTCGGTCGCGGCTCGCTACCGAGCAGCGCCGCCTCACCGAAGAACTCGCCGTCGCCAAGCCTTGTCGTCTCGACGCGCGTCTCGCCCTCGGCCACGAGCACGACCGAGCCGCTCGCGATCACGTACAGCGCGTCCGCGGCGTCGCCCTGCCGGTATGCCACCGCGCCGGGCTCGAGGTGCACGAGCCGCGCGCGAGCGATGAGTCGCTCGAGGCTCGACGGTCCGAGCTCGGAGAAGAGTGGCGTCACGGGTAGCGTCTTCAGCGCAGTGGCCTGCGGGCTTTCGGCGAGCTTCGGCGCCCGCACGTCGCCGACGTCGATGCGGAACATGCCCGAGGGCACGCCGCGCGGCCCGGGAATGCGCTTCGAACCCGGCACGGCGTCGCTCAGTGAACCTTCCTCGAGGATCGGCACGGCTGCCGGGTGTGACGGCACGGACGGGCGCCCCGCGGCGACCGGCAGCACGAACGGTGGCGCGATCGGTTCGGGCGCTCTCGGCTGCGCGGGCTTCGGCGATCGGACCGGTGCGGGCGGAGGCGCCTTCGCTTGCGTGGCGCGCGCCTGGCGAAGTGCTTGAGCGAGCTCGGGCCGTCCGCGCGGCGGTTCCGTTTGCTTCACCGGCGGTAGCGGCAGCGGCGGCCTGCCGGGGGCGAGCACACTGCCGCGCGCCGGTGCCGGGCCGCCCTGCAAGGCGGAGAGCCTCGCCTGCGTCTCCGTGTGCCGCGGATCGAGTCCGAGGATCAGCTTGCAGAGCGCGATGGCCTTCGGGAGCGCGCCGGTTCGCCCGTAGAGCTCTGCAGCCCGGCCGAGCGCCGCAATCTGCGCCGGCACGTCGCCGCGCGCACGATGGCAGTCGGCGGCGCGCCGCGGCCAGTCCGCCTCGTCCGGATCCAGCCGCTCGAGCTGCGCGAAGCGCTCGAGCGCTTTCCTGTGATCCTCGGAGCGGACCAGCGCAAGCGCCTCGTCACGCAGGTCTTTGATTTGCTGCTGCTTCGTTTTTGCCATCGCGTGCGCTGAGAACCCAAGAATAGCGCGGGTCGGGCTGCCGCGAAGCGTGGCGCAGAACACTGAATCGCCCTGGCTGGTGGGGCATACTGGTCGGCGCAGTCCATGCTCTCCGAGCAACGAGCTTCTTGGCGCCGACCGACAGAGGAGGAGCTCGCCCGCCTCGAAGCCAGCCGAACCTCGCTTCGGCGGTCGGCGCGGTGGGTCGCGGCTGCCGGGCTCGTGCTGCCGGCGGTGCTGGCTGTCGTCGTGACTGCCTCGACGCTCATGACCTTTCCGGGTTCTTGGTTGGAGCTGCTCGGAGCCTTGCTGCTCGGGTACGTCGCGATTTTCGGCGTGTTCACCGGCGGCATGTTGCTGAACGAAACCGGTCACGTGCTGGCCTCCTCGCGAGGTTTGGAGCGCGACGCGACGAATGGGTTTGGCGTCGTGCGCGAGCGTGGCGAGGTGAAGTGGGGGAAAGGCTCGTACGTCGCCGTCGCTGGCGGGCGCCGGCTCTTCTCGCCGTATTTCACCGAGCTCGCGAGCGTGCCCGGATTTTGGCGACACTTCGATCGGCTCCTGCCTGGCCGGTACGTGTTCGAGCTCCTGCCCGAATCCGGCCTCGTTCTCCACGCCGAGCCCGCTGCGCACGCCGAGCATGGCGCGCACAGCGAGCACGCTGAGCCCGCCGAGCGGAACGAACATGACGTGAGTCAACCCGCCGAGAGCGCGCTCGACGCCGCCCTCCTCGCGGCGTTTCGCAACCGTCCGGCGGACCGTGCGCTCAATCGAGTCGGACGGGCGAGTGGTGCGCAACGTTGGCGGCTTTTCGTCACTTACGCTTGGCTTCTCATCCTGCTGCCGGGCCTCAGCGTCGGGGTGTGGGTCAGCCGAACGAAGCTAGTCGAGGCACCGACAACGGGCGGGTGGTTCGGGGTGCTCGTCCTGGTTGCGATCGGTGGGTTCATGTTGCAGCTCCTCGTGCGTGTCGTGCTCGATCTTTTCGAGGGCCGCGTGGAGTCCAAAGTCGGACGCACGACTTTCCGCTTCGGCAAAACGGACGCAACCGGCTCGATCGACGGTCGCTCCTTCACCCTCTCGAACAAGCAGGCTCGCGCGCTCTTTGCGTTGCCACGCTACCGCGTCTACTTCTTCCGCCGCACGGGTCAGGTCGCGGGTGCCGAAGGCGCGTCGTAGCTCGCGGCTCTTATCGCTTGCTCGGCTGCTCGAGCGGCGTAAAGACCAAGTCGAAAACCACGTTCACGACGCCCGTTTGCGGCTGTGGAAAAGCGAGATTCCGCACGCCGTTCAGAACGCACTCGACGACGCGCCGGTCCGCAAAGTGTGGCGTTCCCGCCGTGGGGGCCGAGCCGACGGTTCCGTCCGCGTCGATCGTGAAGTGCAGGCTGATGGTGCCGGCAAGGTTTCGATTGCTGCGCAGGCCGTCCTCGTAACAAAACCGGTAGCGCCCGAAATTCTGGTGCACGATGCGCTCGATGATTTCCACGGGCAGGTCGCCCGTCGCGCGAACGTCCCCCGCCCGCACCCGCGCGTGGTTCGCATTGGTGGGAGAACCCCCTATTTTTCCGAGATTACCGAGGGTGATGATGCCTTGTCCGGGCTCGTCCGCAGCGTCGCCGCGCCCGGCAGAATCGGCGCCTCGGGCTCGGGCGCGCGCGTTGACGAGACCCTCGACCTCCGCCCTGGTTTCGGAGCTCGCGCCCGCGTGCACGTAGCGAACGACGCCTTCGTGATCGACGATGACCGTCGTCGGAAGGTCGGCGACGCCGAGCCGCAGCAGCGCCGGGCGCGAAGCCATGACAGTCGGGATCGTTTGACCCACGTCCCCGAGCAGGACCGACCAATTCCGAGTGTCCGTTTTCGTCTGCGAAGGGTCGAAGACAGAATCCACATCGACGACGAGCAACCCGTAACCCTCGAGCCCCGAGTACAGGTCCTCGAGCTCTTCCATGGACGCCCGACACTCTTCTCCACACGAGCTGCCGAAGAACTCGAGCACGAGCACCACGTGCGGCGCGCTGCTCGGCTTCCACTGCGGTCCGGCGGGACTTTGAATCCGCTCGAAGAGCTCCGGCGTGAGGATCTCGAACGCGACGTCGGGGAGCGGCTTTCCCAAAAGGTCGGAAAGCTTCGGCGGCGGGGGCTGTGTCGGCAGCGGTGCGCTCGCTCGTGGAGCGGGCTCGGCGACCACGGTCGTAGCCGGTCGCGGCTCCGCAGAGTGCGTCGACGCGCAACTCAATCCGAGTGAGCCGAAACCAGCGAGCGCTGCTCCTCGCCAGCGCGTGACGAAGGAGCAATGCAAACTAGACACCGGGATCGAATGCGGGGGTGGCGAGGGCGAGCGGCGTCTGATCTGCCTTGAAGCCTGCTCCACCCATTGCGAACCTCACTTTCCGCGACTCCATACGCGCGCGATTCGGCGGGCGCAATGACTCAGCGAAGCCAGACTTCGACGCGGCGATTTTTGGCTCGTCCTTCCTCGGTGTCGTTGTCTGCGACCGGCATCTCGTCGGCGAGGCCGAGCGTTTTGACGGCGAGAACGTCCCGGGCGGCGAGCTGAGCATCGATCTCCTCGGCGCGACGCAAGGAGAGTTCGAGATTTGAGCGGGCGTCGCCGCGAGAGTCGGAGAAGCCGAGGAGAACCAATGATTTACCTCGTGCTTCCTCGCTTTGCATGAACGCCGTGACACGATCGACGTCACGGCTCGCGCGTGTGTCGAGATCCGCTCCGCGTGAGCCGAACCTGAAATCGAGCGGCAGGCGCTCGGCCCCGCTCGTCGCCTGCTTGTACGCCGCCGAGCAGTTCGGGCAACCAGGCACGCTGACGGGCTTCAAGCCGGCTAGTTGGACGAAACCCTCCTGCTCGACGATTTTCTGACCTTCGCTCGACAGCGCGAATTCCACGAACTCTTGGACGAGCGGGTTGGTGGGATGCACGGCCGCGTAAACATAGAGGCGACGCGTCAGCGGATATGCCTCGGTTTTGATCGTAAAGGCGCTGGGAAGCAGCGCCGGCACGCCGGGTTCGCGCACCATCACCGCTTTGCAAGTCCCGACCTGTGGCAACGCGACGAAGCCGATGCCTTGAGGGTCGTGACTCACGTCGAGCGACAATTCTTCGCTGCTTTCATACCGCTTGACGTTCTTTGCGAGGACGCGCGAGCAACGGTCCAAGACGAGCGATTTGAACGTGTCGAACGTCCCGGAGTTCTCGTTGCGCGCGTAGAGATGAATGCGGCCCGCCACGCCGCCGAGCTCTGCCCAGTCCTGTACCTTACCGCTGAAGACATCCGCAATCTGACAGATGTCGAGGATGTTCACCGAGTTTTGGGCGGCGGGCACAATCACGCCGATACCGTCGAGACCGAGGACGTGCTCGGTAAAACGACCACCGAGCGCGCGCTCTTCCTCAGGTTTGGCCTGCCGCGATGAAAAGCCGAGCTCGCAGCGACCGCTCGTCAGATCGCTGAATGCGGTGGCCGAGCCGTGCGCGGCGATTTCGACCGAAGCAGGCCGCGGTCCATTCACACTCACCAAAAACTCGTCCACTCGCGGGGTGGCGCGCGTGACGTTCGCCCCGGGATTGCGACGTCGAAAGAGCCCCTCGAAGAGGTGAGGCCCGAGACTCGCACCGATGCTGTTAGAGCCGTGTGCACAAGAAAACGTGGCAGCGCCACGAGCAGCCGCACTGACGGCGCCCTCGGCCGTCGCCAGAGCTTCCGTCCTCGATGACGGCCGTTCGCGCCAGGCAACCGCGAACGTGACCGCCGCGGCGGCCGCCACGCACAGACCCAGTGCGGTCGAACGCGCGACGAGAGCGCATTGGCGGTTCCGGACTCGGCGGCGAGCTGTCTCCAGTCGTCGGGTCCGGCGTTGCAGCCACTCGTGTGCCGTTGCCTCGTCTCCGCGCGCGAGCAGCTGCCGAACCCTTCGCCAGCGCGCGTGAGCTTCGCGCAAATCTCGAGCGTTGATCGCGGCGAAGTCTTCGGGCGGCAAGGTGGCGCCTCTCGCGCGCTCTCCCAGCGCGTCGCTCGCCCGCGACGGCGGTTTATCATTCTCACTGCTCGCCATATCTATTCCTTTATGGGCGCGGCCACATCCTCTTGAACTTGGTCCTTGCTCTGTCGAGCAAGAGTTTCGCCTGCGGGATACTGAGGTTGCCTTCAGCGGCTAGCTCTTCGAAAGTTCTCTCTTCGATCTCGCGGCCAATGAGCGCGCAGCGTTCCTCATAGGTCAATTTGGCGACAGCCTCCCGGACGCCGATGAGAGACTCTTCTTCGACCGTATCCGCGCCCTTCAGCGCGACCTCTTCGGCAACTGCGTCGTCCCAAGGCACCTGGCGGTTCGATGGAGCAAAAAGCCGCCGGTACGCGTTCCTGAATTGATACTGGAGCACCGAGTGCACGAACCCAGCCGGATTCTCCGCGTTCACGACGCACTCTTTGATAGTGCTCAGTCGCAGGTAGAGGAGGTAGACCGAGAAATCGGCAAGCTCGTCGATTTCGTTCGGCGGTAGGCGTCCAAACTGACGTTTGGCGCCGCGCTGGGCCCATACACAGATGAAACGCCACGACTCGTCGGTGAGCCCGGTCGGGGTCGTAGCATCGAGCTCCAACACGGACCCGTCGGCCAGATGTTTGGGCAAGTAGGACATGCGGCTTTGCGCTCCGTCGCACAGGGCCCCGCGGCCCTGATCCAATGGCGCTTCTTCGGCCGGCCGTCAGGTGAACCCGATGTGACTTGAAGGTCACGGAGCGACGTCCGCCCGCAACCAACTCGACGCGTGTTCTCTGCATGAGCGTCATCTGCGAGCGCGGCTTCCAGTTGCCACGGATGGAAGAAAGTGCGACCTGCATACACACGAGTTGGCGAACTGTCGCGGCGCGTCACTTGGAAACAGTTGGTCAGCAATTGAGTGCAAGTCTGATGACGGCATGCGAACGAAGTACCGCTGTCACGCGCTTGCCCCCATCAACGCCCGTCACGACATCGCTTCCATAAATGCGACGGTCGAATGCCGCTCGTCGGCGCCAACCAGGGCATGAGCTCGACGAAGGACAGGGCCCACCCAGCAAATCATCGCCGCACGACAGCCCGCCGCCCATCGCTGCTGCCGGGACGGCGCCCACGCCTCGGCGCAGCGATCTGCTTTGCGATCATTGCAGGCATGAGATTGTTCGCGGACTCGGTGGCGCACTTCGAGAACGCCTCGCGCGTCGCTCCGAACATCACGCCGCCGCAGGTTACGGTCGAGGTTCTGATTTCGACCGACCCTCCGGGAACGCACCGCGCAATCCAGCCCAACGCGCAACTACTCGACGCGCTAACATCGCGCCCGGCGCGTGGCGAAGTCCCCTTCATCGCTCAGTGACATCGATCGCATCGAGTCCTGCGAGGACGTGCGGAACCGATTCCGCCTCGACGTCGCAGGATCGTGCGACGTGAGCATGCACGCGACGCGATTTGCGAAGGCGGTCCCACGTGAGCAGATTCTTCTTGCTCGGCTGCTGCGGGGAGAGCTTGCCGAGCCGTTGCGCGGATGAACGCAAGCGATATGACGCTCGCGTGCCGCTCGATTGAAGGGCGTGGGCCTCGCATTCGTGCTTGAGTAGCGCGGTGTCGAACGCAAGGTCGGTTCGGGTGTCCGGTCCTAGCGTCGTCGGCGCGAGCATCAAGCGCGCTTGCATGCTGGTCGCGGCGGCGACGGCCTTGGCTTGCTCCTCCTCGAGCGCGGGGACGGGAGGCTCGCTCGACGGCTCCGGGGCCAGCGGCGGCGCGAGCGCTTCGGGCGGCAGCGGCGTCGGGGCAAGCGGGGGCTCGGACGCAAGCGGGGGCTCGAGCGCGACCGGGGGCTCGAGCGGGGGCTCGGTTGGCATCGTTGTCGGCGGCAGCGGCGGCACGGGCGCGGGGGGCACGGGCGCGACGGGCGGCGACGACGCGAATCCCGCGTATTGCGGTGACGGCCTCATCAATCGCGCGGGCGAGGTCTGCGACGACGGCAACGCGGTGTCCGGCGACGGTTGCACGGCGACGTGCCAGCTCGAAGCCAACTACGCGTGCCCCACGCCCGGCATGCCGTGCGTGAGCACCGTTCGCTGCGGCAACGGCCGCGTCGAAGGCAACGAGACCTGCGACGACACGACCCATACGCCCGTCTCCGGTGACGGCTGCGACGACCAGTGCCAACTGGAACCCGGTTACGTGTGCCCGGTGCCGGGCGCCGCGTGCCGTCCGATCTGCGGCGACGGCATGGTCCTCGGGCGCGAGCAGTGCGACTACGGTGACACGACGCCCGGCGACGGCTGCGACGAGAACTGCGCCGTCGAGCCTGGGTGGGTGTGCCCGCCCGGTGAAGCTTGTCGCAAGACCGTGTGCGGCGACGGAGTGGTGGAAGGTTCCGAGCAGTGCGACGACAGCAACACGCACCCCTATGACGGTTGCGCTCCGGATTGCTCGATCGAGCCGAAGTGCGGAACCGACACGAGTCCGGTCGGCAAGTGCGTTTCAACGTGCGGTGACGGCATTTTGCTCGCGTCCGACAACGAGGAGTGTGACGACGGCAATGCCGTCCCAGGCGACGGCTGCAGCGCCGACTGCAAGATCGAGCAGGGCTACCAGTGCGCGACGGTCGTCGACGATCCGCCTGCTTCGGTCAACCTGCCCATCGTGATCCGAGACTTCAAGAACGGAACCAATGACGGCGGGCATCCGGACTTCGCGACGGAGTGCTGTGGGATGCCGACGGGCATCGTCGAGGCGTTGCTCGGGGCGGATCGCAAGCCCGTGTACGCCGGCACGGACGACATGCCGATGCCGACGACGACCGGCAAGACGAATTTCGATCAGTGGTACCGCGACGTCGACACCGTGAACATGCGCTTCGATCAAGCCATCACGCTCGCACGCACGACGACCGGCGACTACTCGATGAACAGCGCGACCGACGCGCCTTGGGCTCAGCTCACGGGACCCGCCGGCTTCTTCCCGATCGACGACATGGGCTTCGGCAACGAATCCCTCTCGCACAACTACTCGTTCACGAGCGAGCTTCGCTATTGGTTCGAGTTCAAGGGCAACGAGGTCCTGAACTTCAGTGGTGACGACGACGTCTGGGTGTTCATCAACGGCCAGCTCGCCGTGGATCTCGGTGGCGTCCATTCACGCGAGTACGGCACCGTCGCTCTCGATCCGATGGGCCACGGGCAGAACTGCACCCGCCAAAACTGCACCCCCACGGGCGACATCGACTTCGCGATGCAGGTCGGCAACATCTACGAGACGGTCGTCTTCCAAGCCGAGCGCAACCCGAGCGATTCCAATTACTGGCTCACCCTGACGAACTTCTTGGCGGGCAAGAGCCGGTGCACGCCGGTCTGCGGCGACGGCTTCGTCACGTCGGACGAGGCGTGCGACCTCGGGACGGACAAGAACACCGGGGACGAGGGTGGCTGCAATCCGGACTGCACGCTCGCTGCGTTCTGCGGCGACGGTCACGTCGACCCTGGCGAGGAATGCGACGACGGCTCGAACACCAGCCTTTACGGTGGCTGCGCACCCGGCTGCGTCCGTGGCCCGACCTGCGGCGACGGCGTCGTGCAGTCCCCGTTCGAGGAGTGCGACGACGGCACGAACGCAGGCGGCTACAACGGCTGCGACCCCGACTGCCAATACGGTCCTCGTTGCGGCGACGGCCACCTCGACGACGGCCACGAGCAATGCGACGACGGCCCCCAAAACGGCAAAGACGGCGTCTGCCGCGGCGACTGCACCCCGCAGGGCGTGCGCTGAAGCGCGCAGTGACGTCGGCCGTATTGCTTCGAGTCAGGCGAGCACGATTGCATCCCAGCCGCGCATGGCGTGCTCCACGGCCGCATTGAGCGTGGCTCGCGACGCACCGTCCCGCGCGAGCACCGCAACGCCGTTTACGAGCGCCGTCACGAATGCGGTCAAGCCTTCGACGTCGGTTTCTGCCGGGATATCGCCCTCTTTGATGCCGCGCCGAATGCGCTCGGCGATTAGTTTGTAGGACGCGCAGCGCAGGCGATGAAGGTGCTCGCTCACGGCGTGACCTTCGGAGTCGTCGTCGGGCGCGCGATTGAGAGCGCCCAGCACGAGCATGCAGCCGCGCGGCTCCCCCGCCCTCGTGCTCTGGGCCACGGCCGCGCGCAACAGCTGCTCGATGGCGTCGCGCGTGGACAGCGTGGAAGACTCGAGCGCGCACTTGCCGTCCTGTGCGGTGGACTCCATGTAGCCGGCCACGGCCTCCTTGAAGAGCTCTTCCTTGGAGCCGAACGCAGCATAGAGACTCGGCGGCGAGATGCCGCCCATGGCGTGCTGTAACTCGGCGAGCGTCGCCGCCTCGTAGCCCCGTTCGCGAAACAGACGCGTCGCAGCGAGCAACGCCTGGTCGCGGTCGAAGCTTCGCGGACGGCCAGGAGGGCGGGGCTTGGCGCGATCCATAGCGCTTACTATACGACGCCCGAAGGGGGTGGCGCCAGGCTGGGTCGTTCGCCTCGAATTATTTAATAGCAATCACTATACAAAGCCTTGACGACGCGCCTGTCGCCGGTAGATACATAGCGGTCGCTACACATCACCCACGGCAACCCTCGGAGCCCCATCGCATGTCGAAACCGGATTCGTCTCGTCCTGTCGCGCTCATCACCGGCGGAACCACCGGCATCGGCTTTGCAACAGCGCGCGCGCTGCACGAGCAGGGGTACGCCGTGGTCACGACGGGCCAGAACGTCGAGCGCATTGCGGCCGCGAAGGACGCGCTTCCGAGCGACGTCACCGTCTTGCGCGCCGATCTGCGCGTCATCTCCGACGCCCAGGCCGTAGCCGATGACGTCCGAGCCCGCTTCGGGCGCCTGGATGCGCTCTTTTTGAACGCGGGAGTCGGGCCCATGCGGCGCGTCGAGGAAGTGACGGAAGCGGCGTACGACGACAACTTCGCCGTCAACGTGAAGGGGCAGTTTTTCACGCTGCAAAAGGTGCTGCCGTTGTTGAAAGACGGCGCGTCCATCGTGCTCATGAGCGCGCTCGGCGTGTACGTCGGGCTAGCGAATTACTCGGTCGCGACGGCTACGCGAGGCGCGATGATGGCCATGGTCGCGCCGCTCGCTGTAGAGCTCGCGCCGCGACGCATCCGCGTGAATGCGGTGCTGCCCGGCGCCATCGAGACGCCCGCGTTCGCGAAGCTCGGGCTCGCGCCCGAACAGGTCGGCGCGTTGGGCGAGTGGCTGCGCCCGCGGCTGCTCGTGGGGCGCCCGGGCACCGCCGAGGACGTGGCGCGCGTCGTCGCCTTCTTGCTCTCGCCGGCAGCGGCCTACGTCAACGGCACCTGCCTGCCCATCGACGGCGGGATGGGCGTCACTTGATCTCCGCTGTTTGCCACACCTTCCAGGAGGACACGTCAGCATGCCGAGCTTGAATGGAAAAGTTGCACTCGTAACGGGTTCCGCGCGCGGGATTGGAGCCGCGATCGCGGCGCGGTTGGCACGGGACGGCGCCGCGGTGATGGTCAACTACGTCCGCGCGTCGCAAGCGGCAGAAGAAGTGGCCGAAGCGATCCGGCGCGCGGGAGGCAAAGCGGCTATCGCCCGAGCCGACGTGGGCGTCGCAACCGAGGCGTCGGCACTCGTCGAGCGCACGGTCGCGGAGTTCGGGCGCCTCGACATCGTCGTCAACAACGCCGCGATGATCACGCCGGCCCCGTTCGAGCAAGTCGAAATGGCTGCCGTCTCCGCGCAATTCGCGACCAATGTGCTTGGGCCGGTTGCGATCGTCAAAGAGTACCTGCGCCATGTCCCGTCCGAGGGTGGACGCGTCATCAACATATCTTCACTCGCGGCCCAGTACGCGCTCCCAGGGACCAGCGTGTACAGCGCCACCAAGGGGGCGTTGGATGCGTTGACGCGCGTGTGGGCCCACGAGCTCGGGCCGCGTCGTGTGACGGTCAACGCCGTCTCGCCGGGCCCGGTGCAAACGGATGCTGCCGCGGAGTTCTTGACCGACGACGCGCGGAAGATGTTCGTGGCGCGAACGCCGCTCGGACGCATCGGTGAGTCGGCGGATATCGCTGCCGTGGTGGCGTTCCTGGCCTCGCCGGATGCTGCTTGGGTAACGGGGCACGTCCTCGCCGCATCAGGCGGCTTCACACCGTGAGAACGGTTCGGAGAGGAAACCGATGAAAGACGGGACGATTCTGATCGCGGGCGGCACCGGCAACGTCGGGCCCAGCTTGGTGGCGCACTTGCTTCGCGGCGGCCAGCGCGTCCGCGCGTTGGCCCGCGATCCGCGGAAGGCCGCGCGCTTGTTAGGGCCGGACGTGGAAGTCGTGCTCGGGGACTTGGTCGATGCGGCGTCGCTACGGCACGCTTTCCAGGGCACCCGGGCGGCGTTCGTCGCAACTTCGCCGACACCGACGCTCGCTGACGAAGAAATCAACTTCATCGATGCTGCGCGAGCGGCGGGCGTCGAGCGACTGGTGAAGCTGTCGGGCTTCGGTGTCGAGTTCTCGACCGACCGCATTCACCGCGCCCACGCGCGGAGCGAGGCGCGCTTGAGGGCGTCGGGGATACCGAGCATCGTCTTGCGCCCCGTCGTCTTCATGTCGAATTTGCTGTTCGACGCCGCGAACCTCAAGAGCGGCAAGCTGCCGTCGATCTTCGGCAACGGTCGCATCAGCCTGGTCGACCCGCGGGACGTCGCCGAGGTCGCGGCCGCGGTGCTGGCGAGCCCCGCTTACGAAGGCCAGACGCTGGAATTCGGCGGCCCCGAAGCGTTGTCGTACGACATCGTCGCTGCGACGTTCACGCGCGTGCTCGGTCGCACCGTCGAGCACGTTCGCGTGGACGACGCGACGTTCGAAGCGGGGGCTCTGCAGATGGGGCTCCCCGAGTTCGTCGTCGAAGCGGTGACGACCACCGCAACCAGCGCGCGTGAAGGCAAGTACGAGGTGAACGACCACGCCGTGCGCAGTGTTCTCGGACGTGGCGCGTCGAACCTCGCGGATTGGATCACGCGGCACCGCGACGCTTTTGCGCCGGACGCAGTGTGAGCCGAAGAGACGCCAGAGCCACGTTCAGGGCGCGGGTTCGACCACCGTGCTTGCGTCCAAGCTGACGGCCGTCTGTGCGAGGAGCCGGCCGTTGATCGACGAGCCCGTTCCGAGCGTGATCGAGGTTTGGCTGAGAACCACGCCTTCGAAGTGGGCCGTGGTACCGAGGTCGACTTGGCCGGAAACCTGCCAGAAGACGTTCTTGGCCAGCGCGCCGCCGTGGAGAAGGACGTTCGTCGCGCCGCTCACCGTGAGATCTTGGGCGATTTGGAAGATCCAAACGCCCGTCTGGCCACCCTCGAGGGTGATGTCAGTCGGGATCGAGAGCCCCGAGCTCCATTGGTAAACCCCGGGCTCGAGAGTCATCCCGCCGATGTCGCCCGCCGCGAGCTCCGTCACGTCGGGTGCGCGGCCCGCCGCGTCGGTGAACGCGAGCTCCATATCGCCGACGGCCGTCGTCAAGTCGGACGGCGTGGGCGACGCGTAGTCCGCTGCGTACACGTTGCCCGTCACCTGCGGTGACGTCGCGAACGTGTTGGTCGAGTCCGCCGTGAGGGAGAACCCCGTGATGTAGGTCGCGGCGGCCGGGCTCACGCCCACGTTGCCCGTGACGACCGAAGTCGGCACCGTCGAGATGGCTGCCTTGGCGAGGATGGCGAAGCCTTCGGCGGAGCCGAGGCTCACACGCGAGGCGCCGTTTTGTCCCGCGTCCCCGCCCGAATTGCCGACTCCACCGGCGCCGCCCGCGTCACCTGCGCTGCCGGCATTGCCGGTCGTGCCGCCGTCGGAGCTGCCGCCGGTCTCCCCTGTGCCGCCGCTCGCACCACTGCCGCCCTTGCCGCCGGTCGCACCGGCGCCGCTGGTTGCCCCGCTGCCGCCTTTGCCGCCGCTCGCGCCCTTACTGCCGCCGGTGCCGGCGCCACCCGTTTTGGTACCGCCGGTGCCGCCGTTGTTCGATGTCCCGCCACTGGTCCCGCCCGTGCTCGTGGCGCCCGAGCCACCAGTCGTGTCGTCGTCGTCGGCTCCGCATGACGTGGTGAGCGAAAACAAGACCGCCAGAGCAACGCCCGGGCTCACTAACTTCGATTGCAAATACATGACTTCGCGTCTCCCACGCAGCTTCCGTGCCGAGTCAGCTTTTCGGGCCAATCGGACGATTCAGGGGCGATGCGGAACCCCGGTGCAGTCAACATGACGCACCCCTCGTTCAATTCGATGGAGTCCCTCGCGAGCCTCGATCGTGCGTGAAGCTACGCGCTCAACCAGCTAGCGCCGCATAAAGCGTGAGGATCGCGATGGCACCCTGAATCATCAATCCGACGGCGTAGGCGAGCATGCGATGGGGCTGCAGGCGGCCAGCGTAGAACCAGGTGTAGAGCACGCGCACGATCAGGAACGACCAGAGCAAGCCGGCAAACAGCGCGTGGCCGGGCTCTGTGAGCGCGTACAGCAGGCTCAGCACCAGAAACGGCAGCACGTTTTCCAAATGATTGAGGTGCATGCGACGCGAGCGCGCGACTGCGTCGCCTCCTTCGGACGCAGCGGAAGGGTCCGGTAGCGGGAGGCGCTTTTGTACGTAGTCTTCGGGGTTCGCGTAAACGTCACGTGTTACCCGCAGCACGGACGTGTAGTTGCTCATCAAGATCAAGCCCATGATGAGCAGGGTGTCGACTTGGAGCAGCGTGCGGAGGTTCGGCTCGGGGATGAGGCTTTCCATCACTGGGGCAAGTCTCGCACCATGAACCTCGGCGTGCGCGCGCTACCCGCGCTCATCTTCGGGGTGCTCGGCTTACTCACTCAGGCGGCTGAGAGGCGCTGGCCGCTGCGGACGTACGCCGAGCCGAAGCCCTGGGTACTCGACACCTTTGCGCTCGCGTTCGGTGCCGTCACGGCGATGGCACTTGACGTCGTCTTTCAGCACACCGTGTATCGCCTGCCGACCGTGCGCGGCTTCGCTTGGCTCACGTCGAGCGCGAGCTTCGTGAGTGCCCACGTGCCCTGGCCGATCGCGCTGGCAGTATCGATCGTGGTGCTCGACTTCTTGTTCTACGTCGGGCACCGCCTGCTCCACTCGAGAGCGCTCTGGCACACGCACGCGGTGCATCATTCCGTGGAGCACCTGTACTGGCTAGCGGGCAATCGGGCGTCCCCGGTGCACCTCGCGCTGCAACACTCGTGGCCCGCGTTGCTGGGCCTAATGTGGCCCGTTGGCGGCGGGACACCGGCACTCATTGCTGCAACGGTTTGGTACTCGTGTGTCCAGCACTTCAACCACGCCAATCTCCGCTGGAGGCTCGGGCCGCTGGAGTGGCTGTTCGTCGTCCCTCGCTACCATTTCGTGCACCACGCCGCGGAGCAGCGACTCAACGACTCGAACTTCGGATCTCTATTGACGATCTGGGACCGCGCGTTCGGAACCTACACGAACCCCGATCATGCGCCGCCCGACTTTGCCCTGGGTCTCGACTACCAGTGCGACCCAGTGCGATTGTTCATGGGATTGCCGCCGGCCCAGAAGCGTTCGGAAGCGGACTCGAACCAAGCCGCATAGCCGAGTCACCCGCGTGAGCGCCAGGCTCGGCTCGGCGTCAACGAACGACGCCGTTCCAACATTCGACGTCTCCGTTCGAGCGTAGCCCGCACGTCGGCTGGGCCCCGGTGGCGACACGCTTGAAGGGCCCGGAGCGACCCGTCGTCGCCTGACGATCGTAGCCCCAGCACTCGACTGCTCCAGCGGTCGTCAATGCGCAGCTGGGCTTACCTATGGAAACCTGAACGACGGTCGTCGACACAGGAGTCGGCAGCGCGGCGCCAGCGTCGTCCCAACACGAGAGAGCGCCGGCGCTGTCGACCGCGCAGATTTCGCTCTGCCACCCGTTGTCGTCTGCTGCCACTTGGACGAAGTCTCCGGCCAACGTGAAGGGGCCATTGGCCAGGCCGACGCCCCAGCACTCGATCGCGACGCCCGGTCGAATGCCGCACGCGAAGCCATACCCACTTGCGATCTGGGTGAATGCGCCCGCAGGCGCGCCGATGTCCAAAATGCCAAAGCAGACGGCGTCGCCGTTCGCGGCAGTGAGCGCGCAGGCGCTCTGGCCCAGCGCGTCCGTCGTCACTTGGGCGAAGGGCCCTGCCGGCAGCGGCGTCGTCCCCACGAATCCGCCCCAGCAGCGCAGGCTACCGTCGGTGACGAGGCCGCACGCTGGAGCTATCTGCGTGAATGCGAGATTCGGTACGGTGTCGGTTTCCCAACACTCGACGCTGCCATCCGGCCGTAGCCCGCAGAGCTTGTCGAGGAAGCCGAAGACGACGTCGACGAAATCGTCCGGAGGCGGTGTTGCGATACCGCCTCCGTCGGGACCCCAACACGCCATCGCACCATCCGAGCGGAGCGCACACGCCGATACGCCCACGGAGAGCTCCGTGAACGTTCCCGACGCAGGCAACGTCGAACCGTCGTTGTTCTCTCCCCAGCAGGCCAAGGTGCCGTCCAAGTGGATGCCGCAGGCGAACTGACCTGCGCAGCGAACCTGCTTGAACGCCCCCTCCGGTGGCACCGTTTCGCCATGCGCGCCTTGTCCCCAGCAAACGAGCTCGTCGTTCAGCGTAATCGCGCAGCCATAAGAACCCTCGAAGCCGAGGTCCTTGAACGTCCCCGCCGGCGGCCTCGCCTGACCATAGTCGTACACGCACGACTTTCCCTTCAGCGCGGCCGCTCGGGACCCACAACCCCAGCATTCGAGGGTGTGGTCGGCTCGTAGCCCACACGCGGTCCAACCTCCGGCAGCGACCGCTTCGAAGCTGCCGCTGGGCGCATCGAGCTGGCCGTAGTTGTCCGCTCCCCAGCACGTGACGGTGCCGTCGTCATGCAAGGCACAGCTGAAGTCGCTGCCCTCCGAAACTTGAACGAACTCGCCCGTCGGCGGCGACGCTTGCCCAGAATCGTTGCGCCCCCAACAGTCGATGCTGCCGTCCGTCATCACGCCGCACGAGTGCGCGTCGCCGGAGGAGATGGCCTTGAACCCAGCCGACGCAGGGGACGAATTTTCGTCGCCCTGGCCCCAGCAGCGCACCGTGCCGTCCGCTCGCAAGCCGCAAGAAAAAGAACCGCCGCTCGAGACGGCTACCCAATCGCACGCGCCGCCGCAGTCGTTCACGTTTGCATTGCAGAGTGCGCCTGAGTGGTACTTCGAGCAGGTGCACTCGGCCTGACCAGCGACCACACTGCACGCTCCGCCGTGGAGACACGGGTTCGGAGTGCAAGGATCTGCGGAGGGCGTTCCGGGCGCTCCCGAAGCTCCCCCTTCTTCAGCGACACCGGAGCCACCCTGGCCGCTGTCGCCCGCGCTTTCGTTCACCACGTTGCGGCCCGCACCACCGACGCTGCCAAGCCCTGTGCCGCCACCCGCAGGCGCGCCCCCTTTCGCCGTTTGCGGCGCGGCTCCCCCTTCTCCGCCGAGGTCCGTGCCTCCGGCCTGGACGCCGGTATCCTGCCCGTCCGCCTTTCCGCCCAACCCTGTTCCGCCTCCTCCTTGACCGGGGTGAGTGCTTTCGCCAGCGCGTCCCCCAGTATTCGCTACCGCATTGCCGGCCGCACCAGCACTGCTCGGAGCCCCGGCGTGAGCGTCCGCGGGCGAACTCTCGTCGCCACAGCCAGACCAACCCATTGCCCCGAGAACCAGCAGGATCGATCGCAAGCCAAGGCGTGGCATGTCGCGGGAACCCCTGGTCATTCGAAGAGCGTACGTTGCTGCAGGGGGCACGACCATTCAGCCCCTCATGGCTGCGGCGATTTGACTCGGTTGTCGCAAGGATGAACAGCTTCACTTCCCTTTTGCGCGCGCTGATCGCACAGCGCGGGGCGCCGTCGGTTGTCGGCTTCTCCGACGCGTGCGAGGCTTGGGACCTTCGTGGAGGACACAATGCGCAGCAGACTTTCGTTGTTGGTCGGGTGTGCGTTGCTCGTTGGGCTCGGGTGCAGGGGTACCGTGTCCCTCGACGGGAGTGTCCACGCCGGCGGCGCCGGCAACCCTGGAGGCCTCGAGGCTTCGGGCGGCATGCCTGCCGATGGATCCGGTTCGGGCGGTTCGGGTGAGACGCCGGGCGCCGGCGCGACGAACCCGTCGACTGGCGAGGGGGGTGCCGACACCGGCTCGCTCGGCGGAGACGGAAGCACCGTGGCGGATGCCCGAAGGCGCGGATTCGGCGGCAAGGGTGGCGGCGGCGGCAGGGGCGGCAGCGGCGGAGCTGCCGGCAAGAGTGGCAGCGGTGGCAGGGCCGGCAGCGGTGGAGCGGGTGGCTCAGGCGCCAGCGGTGGAGCGGGCGGCTCGGGCGGCAGCGGTGCAAGCGCAGGCTCCGCTGGACGAGTTGGTTCGGGCGGCTCGGGCGGTTCGAGCAGCGCGGGCGCGCCCAGCACGGGTGGTGGGCCCAGCACGGGCGCGCACGTCCTCGTGGAGCAGAGCATCACGGTCGGCAAGTCGAAGATCACGAGCGCCGGGATCAACACGCAGACCTCGGGCAGCTCGTTGGTCGTGGCGGCAGGACGCGGCAGCGGCTCGCTGCTCGTTCCCTCCACGATCTCGGACAACATGGGGAACAGTCCCTTCGTGCAGCAGGGCGCCAAGCTCAACTACGCGGGTTATCCGGACTCGTCCGCCGCGCTCTTCACGTTTCTGCATGCCAAAGGCGGCACCGGCCACACCTTCTCGCTCTCGGACCTGTCCAGCGATGAAGGCACGCTCGTCGCCGTCGAAGTCAAAAACGGTCTCGTGGTCCATGACGTGAAGGGAGCGAATGTGGCGGCCGGGAGCACCCTCGCGAGCCCCAGCGTGACGACGACGGGCCCTGCCACCATCGTCGCGTTCTGCTGGCCCGGCGGTGGCTACGGCTTCTCGTCGATCGGCGTCAACAACTCCTTCACCGTTCTCGACAAGTACGGCGCGCAAGACGGGCTCTCGGTGCAAGCAGCCTCGGCGACCCGCGACGTCTCCGCAGCGGGCACCTACGGTCTGACGTGGACCATCAGCCCCGCGCAGGACGCGATCGTGTTCATCATCGCGCTGCAGTAGGCGGGGAAGCGAGCGCCCCGTCGAGGAACGCTCTCAGTCGCCGCGCGTATTCGTCCCCGGCCCGGTCGGCGTAGTCACCGTGTGACGCGCCCTCGACGATCCACAGCTCTTTCGGAGCGTGCGCGGCTGCGTAGAGTTCGCGCGCCATCGACGTGGGGACGGTCTTGTCGTCGGAACCCGCGACGATGAGGAGCGGCCGCGGCGCCATGCGCGCCACGTCGTCGAGCGGCCGGAGCGAGCCCGCGGCGATGCCCGCCCAGCGCATCACCCAGATCGCGGGGATCCCTTGGATCGCACCCCACCGCGAGTACTCGGCGCGCGTCTGCTCGTCGGCGTCCGTGTAGCAGCCGAGCAGCACCACCGCGGTGAGCCGAGGGTCGCGCGCGGCGACCGACGCAACGGTGGCGCCCCCCATCGAGAAGCCGAGCGCACCCATGCGGCGCGGGTCCACGCCGGGCTGCGCGGACATCCAATCGAGCGCCCCGCCGAGCGCCTGGGGCATCTCCACGACCCAGTCCGGCGGGCCAGCGCTCTCGCCGTGCCCGGGGTGATCGTAGAGGAGCACCGCGTACCCGGCCGCGGCGAGGAAGAGCGCTTCATTCAAGACGCCGCGGCGGTCCGCGCCGGTGCCGCCGAGCAAGACCACCGCGGCGCCGTTGCTCCCGGGTGACCACCAGCCCTTCATGCTCGCGCCGCTCTTGCTGGGAAACTCCGCGTCCACAAAGGAGTCGGGCAGCGTCTCGGGGCGCGGGACCGGGCCGCGCGGCGGGACCACGGCCCTGTATTCTGCGTACGCAGCGCGCGCGCCCTGCACCACGACCAACGCCAAAAGCGCTGCACCACTGACGGCGGCGGCGCGAAAGACCAGCCGAGCGATGTGCAGTGATGTCGCCCGCATGCTTCGAATTACTCCCGAATATCGAGCGGCGGGCCGTAGAGCGTGGTTCGCCATTCGGCGTAGCCGAAGTTCCGTCCCTCTCCGTCGATCGTGAGCACGACGTTGCCCAGCGGGTCGACTTCTTGAATCTCGGACGGCGGGGCGTGCGTGATGAGCGTGTTGCCGCCCGGCAGCCGTTGCACGTCTCCCATGTAGGCGGCGTCGAGTCCGCTGTCGAAGCGCCACAGCTCCGCACCCGCAAGCGAGTACTCGATGGCTGCCGCCCGGTAGTTCGCCCCGCCGAAATTCGCATAGATGAGAATGCTGTCGTTCATGAGGTAGGTACCGTGCGTGCGCCCGCCCCACGCCGCGTTACCTCCCGCGACCTGCTCGGAGAGCCGCCATTTCACGGCGCCCGTGGCGCGGTCGAGCATGAAGACGTCTTGGTCGGCGTCCGAAAACGTGTACTCGTCCCGCGGCGCCGAATAGCGAAGCGAATTGCCATGACAGGTAGACTGGTCAACGAAGGGAGTGGAGTCGAACACCAACTTAGGGGTGCCGCTCGGGTCGATTTCGAAGACGCTGGCACATTTGGAATCGTCGTAATCGATGTAGGCCATCACGTCGTCGTGAACCGGCGTGATGTCGTGAGTGGTGAGCGCGCTCGCGTACGTTTCGCCGTCGAGCGTATCCATGCTCACGCGTTGCAGCGGGCGTCCCGCGGGGCTCGTCGTGACGCTCGGGACCGTCATCCACATGTTCTTGCCGTTCGCGGAGAGCCTGGCCCGGGCGATCGCGGGGGGCCCGCCCGCGTACCACCACACGACCTCACCGTCGGCGTCGAGAATGAGGGGAACCTCCGCACCCGCGCCGGACCAAAACGAGGTGATGATGAAGCCCGGTTCGCGCGCGGCAGCGTTCACGACGTGGAAGCCGGGCGTGGCCGTCACATCCGCCGGGACCGGTGCTCCCGTCCGTAGCGTGTGATCGGAGCTCCGAGACGTCTTCGCTCCGTCCTCGACGCTCACGACGAAATGATACGTCCGGGCCGGCTTCATTCCGAGCAAGAGCGTGCGATACGGTTGCTGTCCGAGCTCGACCGGAGCGCTCATGCCGTAAGTCGTGTCGAGACCAAAGTCGATGTGAGCCTCCGTGATCGCGGACAGGTTGACGGACCAAGTGACAATTCCGACGGTCGTGGGGGCGTTCGGATCGATGTCGCTCGCAAGCTTCGCCTCGACGGTAAACGAGACGATCGGCGCCTCATCCGAAGCGCCACCTGTGCCCGCGCCGCCGGGAGCGTCGCGATCAGTGCGGCCAGCCTGGTTCTGACCGCCCTCGCCGGCGCCGCCCTCACCCGCGCCGCCGTCGTGTGCAACGCAATCGCCCGAACCCGCACCGAGGCCGCCGTCGCCGGCGTCGAACCCCGCTGCTGCGTCGCTCGCCCCAGCGCGCCCGCCCGGCGCGGCCCTACCTCCGCTCGACGTGCCGGCAGCTCCGGAAGTGCCCGCTCCCGCTTTGCCTCCGGCGTCCGGCGAGGCGGGCGAGTCCGGCGAAGACGTGGCGTCCTCTCCGCACGCGGAGAAGCACGCGAGCAAGGCAGCGACGAGCCAAGGGCCTCGGTTCGATGTTCGCAATGCTTTGCCCAACGGTATCACGTCGCTCTTCCTTGCTATGCTTGCGTCATGGGTATCCTTTCGCGCGCGCGCGTGGCCGCATGCGTTGGCGCAGTCAGCGTTGCCGTCGCGGCTTGCGGCGAGTCGCATTCGGGTTCATCGAGCGATGGTGGGACGAGCGGCACGCCGACCAACGCGGGCGCGGGCGGCGGCGGGCGAGGCGGCGCGCCGGCGCAGGGTGGAGCGCCGGCGCACGGTGGAGTCGTGGGGCGCGGCGGGGACATGGCCGTGGCGGGCGAGAGCGGGTCGGGGGGTGACACGGGCGGAGGAAGCGGCGTAACCGGCATGGACGGCGGCGCAACCGGTACGGACGGCGGCGCAGCCGGAGCCTCCGGCGCTGACTGCGTGCTCTTCGTCGACGGCAACACGGGCGACGACTCTCGAGACGGCGCGACTTGGAGCACCGCCGTCGCCTCGGTCACACGCGCGCTCGAGCTCTCCCAGCGGGGCTGCGAGCTCTGGATCACGCGTGGCACGTATTTCCCGGGCACTCAGCCCTCGTCCACGTTCTCCGTGCTCCATGGCGAGACGTTGCGAGGCGGCTTCGACGGGACCGAAACGACACCCGATGACCGGAAGCCCGGCGGCGGTTGGACGGTGCTGAGCGGCGAGATCGGCGACCCGAAGAGCACCGAAGACAACGTGTTTCAGGTGGTGACGACGAGCGGCTCCGTCTTCGACCGCCTCGAGATCCAGGGTGGCAATGCAGGCGACCTGGCAGCGCCTTCGATGTTCAACGGCGCCGCGATCGGCTCGAGCGGTGCCGTGACGCTCGTCGATTGTCAGGTGGACCACAACTACTCGAGTCGGGACGCGGGCGGCATCTACGCCACCGGCAGCGTCGAACTCCGACGTTCCGCTCTTCTGGAGAACAGCGCGGATCATTGGGGAGGCGCGCTGATGGCGCTGGGCGACGAGCTGACGATCATCGACACCACGTTCGAGGGCAATACGGCACTGAACGGAGGAGCGATCTACACCACGGCAGCGCGCATCACCGTCACCGCTGCCCAATTCAGCAAGAACGTGGCGACACCGGGTAACGGTGGTGGCATCGACGCCGTGCAGACGAGCGCCGGCAGCTTGAACCTGAGTGGCACGAGCTTCGACGCGAACCAGGCTGGAGACGGCGCCGCCTTAACTACCGCCGGCGCGGTGGTCATTGCCTCATCCTCCTTCACGAACAACACCGAGCTCTATGCGACCGGAGGCGTCGTCTCGACGACCGGTGACCTGAGCATCGACGCCTCGGAGTTCAGGGGCAACGCGGGGAGCGCCCTTCGTCACCGCTGCGGCGGACCTAGCCGCAAAGCGTCCGTGACGGGAACCACTTTCGCACGCAACCAAGCACCTGAAGGCGCCGCCATCGATGCAGCAGGTTGCTCGTTGTTGAGCATCGAGAGCAGCCACTTCAGCGACAACGCGGCGACCGAGCGCGGCGGAGCGATTCTCGGCCAAATGAGCGAGTTCGAGCTGACGGCAGCGACTTTCGACGGCAACACGAGCGGCTCCGACGGCGGCGCCCTGTACCTAGAGCGTGTCGACCTGTTCGCGACGGGCATCGAGCTCACGAGCAACGCCGCCGCGTCCGGGGGAGCCGTCTATGCCGACACTTGCTGGCTGCAGATCGCCCAGGGTCTGCTCAGCGGGAATTCGGCTACCGACACCGGCGGCGCCGTGTTCGTCGACGGCGACTCGACCGAGGTGAAGTTCACCGACTCGGAGCTGTCTCTCAACACGGCGACGGATGCCGCCGCGCTTTTCCGCAGCACGGACGTGAGCCAGTTGACGTTGAACAGCGGAGTGGTCACGACCGAATTCACCGGAGTGACCCTGGCGGGCAACGTCGGCACGGGGCGCGGCAGCGTCGACTCGGTAGCGTCGCTCAGCATCGTCAACTCGATCGTGTGGGCGAACGAGCCGCGCGATCTCGAGCTCGACGACAACGACACCCTCGTGCTCGAAGCGAGCAACGTGTCGGGCACTGCGCCCGACCTGAGCTTCGTCGATCCGCGTTTCGTCGACCTCGCGAGCGATCGGCGCCTCGCCAGTGACTCCCCCTGCATCGATACGGCCAGCGACGACGCTGCGTCAGCGGCGGACCTACTCGGCCACGCCCGGCTGGACATTGCCAACGTACCGAGCTGCCCGTCGGATCAGCCTGACTGCAGCTCCGTCGCGGACATGGGCGCTTACGAGTACGGATACTAGTCCGAACGATAACGCCTCCGTATTCCTTCTTCTATCGGCGCGGCTTCGGGGTAAACTCGCCCGATGCGCGCTTCAGTGACGGTTCGGCAGGGGATGTGCTTCGCGGTGAGCCTCATCGCTGTCGGCTGTGGGGGCGGTGGCTCTCACACGGGCAACACCGCAAAGAACGGCGTCATGGGCGCCGATGGCGGCAGCGGGGGTGCGGGAGCGAGCCCGAGCGACGGCGGCACCGGTGGCGCCATGACGGCAGGCGGGAGCGCTGGCAGCGCGGCGACCAGCGGCGCAGGCGGCTCGTCGAACGGCGGCTCGTCGAACGGCGGCTCCGGCGGCGGCGCCGCCGGGATGAGTGGCGGCAGCGGAGCGACCGGGGGCAGTGCCGGAACGCACGCAGGAGCCGGCGGAGCGAGCATGCTCGGATCCATCGTCGAACCGGGTGATCCGGGGAGCGCCGACGTCGTCCTCACGATTCGCGCCGACGGCGACGTGCATCCGATCTCTCCCCTCGTCTACGGCTACGCCGGCGGCTGCGACGACAAGGGCAAGCACCCCACGCTGTGCCGCAGCGGCGGCAACCGTTTGACCGCCCACAACTGGGAGAACAACGCGTCGAACGCCGGCAGCGATTATTGCTTCGAGAACGACTCGTTGCTCGGCGACAGCGACACGCCCGGCAAAGTCGCGACCGACCTGCTCGCGAGCGCGAAGAGCAACGGCGGCACCTCGCTGCTCACGATTCCGATCGTGGACTACGTTTCGGCCGACAAAAATGGCGGTTCCGGGCCGCCGGACTGCTCGGGTGACGTGCGCAACTCCGGCTCCGACTACCTGACGACGCGCTTCAAAAAGAACGTCGCGCAAAAGGGCAGCGCGTTTTCCGCCACGCCCGACGCGACGGACGCGAGCGTGTACCAAGACGAGTTCGTCGCGTTCGTGAAGGCAAAAGCGGGCACGCAGCCCGTGCTCTTCTCGCTCGACAACGAGCCCGATCTTTGGTCGTCGACCCACGCCGAGGTGCACCCCGATCCGGTGACGTACGACGAGCTCGTCCAAAGGAACGCGGATTTTGCGGAGGCCGTCCGCTCCGTTTGGCCCGAGGTCGGCATCACGGGCTTCGTGAGCTACGGCTTCAACGGCTACGTCAACTTGCAATCCGCGCCCGACGCGGGCGGCAAGGGCGAGTTCATCGACTATTACCTGCAGCAGATGGCCGCTCGGTCCCAAGCGGCGGGGCATCGCTTGGTCGATTACCTCGATTTGCACTGGTATCCGGAGGCGACGGGCGGCGGTCAGCGCATCATCGTCGACGACGCGAGCGCCGACGTGGCCGCGGCGCGTGTGCAAGCCCCGCGTTCGCTCTGGGATCCGAACTACAAGGAAACGAGCTGGATTGCGGACTATCTCGGAGGCCCGATAGCGCTCATTCCGTGGCTCAACGCCAAGATCCAAAAGTACGATCCCGACATGAAGCTCGCGATCACCGAATGGAATTACGGCGGCTCGAACGACATCAGTGGTGCGGTCGCCACGGCCGACGTGCTCGGTATCTTCGGTCGCGACGGCGTGGGGCTCGCAAGCCTGTGGAGCCTCAGCGACAAAGAGGCGTACGTGAACGGCGCCTTTCAGGTGTTCCGCGACTACGACGGCAAAGGCGCAAGCTTCGGTGACACCTCGATTCACGCGGACAGCAGCGCCATCGCCGACGCAAGCGTGTACGCGAGCATGAACGCGAGCGACGTGAATCACGTCGTGATCGTCGCCATCAATCGCGCCACCTCCGACAAGCAGGCCGCGCTCACGCTCGCCCACTCGCAAACCTTCAAGACCGCCGACGTCTGGCTCGTCTCGAGCGCATCCGCCTCGCCCACCGCCGCGCCAGCGTTACAAGCCGTGGCCACGAACGCCTTCAACACGACCCTCCCCGCTCGTTCCGTCAGCGTGATCGTCCCGCGACCTTGATCTTGCCGCCGTACACGGGGTTCGGCGCAGGCTGAAAAGCGTTCCCGTCGCACGCAGAGTCGGGTCAGCACCCGTGCGCGCGGAACTATTCGCCGAAGGCGCCGTGATGCTATTCGTGTCGCGCACGAATGTCGCGAAGGGTGCGTCGCCAATCGTTACTCGCGGGGTCCGGGGCCGCGTTGCTCGCGGGCATGCTCGTTTCGCACGCGGCAGCGGCAAAACCGCATGCTTTCGAACCGGCGGCGCTGAGCTGGGTGCGGGAAGAAGGCGCGGCCTCATGCCCCGGCGGTGTGGAGATCGCGCGCGCCGTCGAAGAGCGGCTCGGGCCCGGGGCGCTCGTTTCGATGCCGCAGGCAGCGCTCGTGGTCGAAGCGTCGATTCGTGCACGCGCTGAAGGCGGATTTCACGTCGACATCGCGCTCGCGCGCGGCGATGTGATCGTCGGGCGGCGTGAGCTCGAGAGCGCTGCGCCCGCTTGCGCTGAGCTCGCGGCGCAAGCCGTCCTGGTGATCGCTCTCACCATCGATCCGGAGGTGTCCCCGCTCGCTGACCCGGCCGATCGCCCCGCCCCGTCGGCTCCGGCGGCGCCCGTACCTCCGCCGCCCGCCGCCGAACCTCCTCGAAAACCCGCGCCCAGAGTGAGCGCCAAGGCGCCGCCGGCCGTGCCGTGGGCCGGTGATCTCGAGCTCGGGACGGGCGTCGCCACGGGCATCGTGCCGGCGATGGCGGCGGGACTGTTCTTGCGCGGCCGGCTGCGACCACCGGGCTTGCCCATCGCCGTGGAGTTCGAGACCGGCTACTTCCCTCCGCGCTCGGTGGATGCGGCTCCGGGTCGCGGCGCGACCTTCCAGGTGCTCTTGCTCGGGCTCGGGCTCTGCAATCAAGCCGCTCGGCGCGCGCGCTTGCGCGTGACGCTCTGCGCGGGACCCGATCTCGCCGTCGTGACCGGAAGCGGCTACGGCTACGATCTGACGCCGCACTTTTCGAGCTGGACGCTGGCGCTCTCGGCGCGCGGGCGGCTCGGGTTTCGCGTCGCGCGGGGGTTTTCGCTGTTCCTCGGCCCGGACGTGGTCGTTCCGTTCGGCCGCGACCGGTTCCAAGCGCTCACGCCGGCGAGCACGGAAGAGCTCTTTCGCATGGCGCCCGTCGGGTTCGGGTTCGAATTCGGAGGGATTTGGGAGCTTTGATCAAAATTTAGACCCCCTGCCGCCAATACAGGATCGAGAGATCCACATTCATCTTTGCCGACGCTCAAGCTCGATTTCGACCAGGTTTTCGCCGAGTCGAGCCCCTTCGTGTGGCGGGTGCTCGGGCGGCTCGGCGTCGCTCCGTCCGACGTGGCGGACGTCTGTCAGGAGGTCTTTCTGATCGCTTACCGCAGACTCGGGGACTACGACGGCCGAGCTCCGGTCCGCGCTTGGATCTATGGCATTTGCGTGCGCCAGGCGGCCGACTATCGCAAGCGAGCGCACCGGCGCTACGAGACGGTGGGGGATCCGCCCGAACTTGCGCTGGCTCCGGACCAACCGCGCCAGCTGGAGCTGGCACGCGCCAGAGCGCGCATTCAAGCGACGCTCGCCGAGCTCGACGCAGGCAAACGCGAGGTCTTCGTGCTCTACGAGCTCGAAGACCTGCCGATGAAGGAAGTCGCCGCGATCGTGGAGTGCACGCTCCAGACGGCCTACGCGCGCTTGTACGCCGCGCGCAAAGCGGTCGCCGCGGCGTTCGGCGCCGAGACGGGGGAAGGCGAGCCCTCGTGACGTTCACCAAGGATCCACCTCGCCTCCGAACGTACGGTGCCGCGCTGCCGGAGGAGCTCGTCGGCGCGCTCGGAACGTTACCGGGTGAAGACGCGGCGCCGGCGGAGCTCGAGCGCGTGCTGCTCGCCGTGCGTGCTTCCGTGGTCGCGGGCGAGACGCACGCCGCGGCCGAGCCGCGCGCAGGATCAGGCAGGCGGCAGCGACGCGCGCTGTTTCGCGGCACGCTCGCACTCGCGAAGACGTTCGCGGTCGGTGCGGGCGCCGGGGTGCTGGTGGTGTCCGCGGTGCACTTCGTTCCCGAGCGCGGCAGCGAACCGCCGCGCGCGGCGAGCAGCGCAGCGTCGTCGCCGTCCGCGTCGCAGCCGAGCGTGTCCACGCGCCCCAAAAAGACTGAAACCGACAGCGCACCGCCCGCGGAGAGCGCAGCGCCGCCCGTCGACGTACCGCCCCCGCCGCACGCCGTCGCCGTGTCACCGAGTGTGCGGCCGTCGGCAGCGTCCTCCGCGCCGGGCACACCGAACGACGAGCTGCAATTGCTCGCTCGCGCGCGGGCCGCGCTCGATAGCGACGCCGGGCGAGCGCTCGCGCTCACGAGCGATCACGAACGCCGATTTCCGCGCGGCGCGCTCGCTCAAGAGCGCGAGGTGATCGCGATCGACGCGCTGCTTCGGCTCGGGCGGCGCGCGGCGGCGAGTGCGCGCGCGGAGCGGTTCCGCCGCCTTTACCCTACCTCGGTGCACGAGCGCCGCATCGACGTGCTGCTCAATCCGCCAGCGCCGTGAGAAAATATCGCCTCTCGAATCAAAATTGATCCCCCGAGGAACCAAGAGCTAAGCATGAGACTAGGGCGCGCGTCGGGGAGATTGTTGTGGGTGGTGACTCTGCTCGGCAGCGGGGGGTGCGGCTTGTTCGATTCGGGGGACGTGACGGTGGGACAGGACCTCACGCACGGAGACGTGGGGAGTGCCGGCGCGAACGCCGGGCACGCCGGGTCCGCCGGAGCCGCGACCGGCGGCAGCGCGGGCTCGACCGTCACCCCCGGTTCAGCGGGAGAGCAGGACCCGGGTACGGGCGGCACCCGTGACGCCACGGGCGGCACCAGCAACGCGACCGGCGGCACTCACGACTCCGCCGGAGGCACAGGCAACGCAACCGGCGGCACTCACGGCTCCACGGGCGGCACCGGTAACGCAGCCGGCGGCGCCACGGGCGGCACCAGCAGCGGCGGCGACGCGGGCGAGACACAAGGACCGTCACCGCTCGAGTGCCAGCACGGCGGCACGCTCGTCACGCTGCCGTCCGCCACCGAGGTCTGCGATTGCCCGCTCGGCACGTGGGGCAGCTCGTGCGAGCTCACCTCGCTGGAAGTCGCGACCGGCATGTACGGCGCATGCGCACTGAAGTCCGATCATCACGTCACGTGCTGGGGCAAGGGCGTCGTGATCGACGATCCGCCCGGAGTCATCGAGTCCTACATCCATCCGCCGGCGTCGGAGACGTTCGATCATATCGCCGTAGGCGGAGGCGCCGCGTGCGGCTTACGCAGCGATGGGACCGTCACGTGTTGGGGCGGCGCCAGTGGTTCACCGAGCGGCGAGTTCAAGACACTCTCCGCCGTCGGCGACGTTTTCTGCGGCTTGCGCCCCGACGACACGGTCGCCTGCTGGGACTATTTGGGCACGGTCGACACGCCGTCCGGGACCTTCTCGAGCATCGCGCTCGGCGGAGTCGGTTGCGGCGTGCAGACGGACGACACGCTCGCGTGTTGGGGCGACGACAGCGGAACCGGCGCAGGAACCCCGCCGAGCGGCACGTTCAAGAGCGTCGTCGTCGGCGGCACGAGCGCGTGTGCCGTGGGCACTGACGGCACGGTCGTCTGCTGGGGTGAGGACTTCGACGATCAGACGCACCCGGCGAGCGGCAGCTTCGACCTGTTGGTTGCGGACGGACACGAATTCTGCGGTGCGAAAACGGGCGGTGGCGTCACTTGCTGGGGCCAGATCCCCAGCGGCGGTGTCCCTGCGCCTTCGACCGGAACGTTCACGCAGCTCTTCGCAACCGGGTCGTCAGGCGACACGATTTGCGGCCTCGCACCCGACGGCACGGCGACGTGCTGGGGACGCGAAGCGCTCGTCATTCCGGGCACGCTCGCGCTGGTGACGGCCGGAGGCGGCAGCTATGCGACCGGTTGCGGTGTCACGACCGCGGGCACCGTCGAATGCTGGAGCGGGTGGTCTGACGGGACGGCTCCGGGCGGCAGGTTCAAAGCCCTGAGCTACGGCTACGAGAACGGCGCCATCGCGCTCGACAACACGGCGATCATGCTCTCGACCAACAGCGGGCAGGCACCGCCCCCGAGCGCCGACGTCGCTGCGCTCTCGTCCGGGCTCGCCAACACCTGCGCGGTCCTGGGCGACGGCAGTCTCGCGTGCTGGGGCGACAACGAAACCGGTGAATCGACGCCGCCGGCCGGCAACGACTTCGTCAGCGTGAGCCTGGGCGCCGATCACGCTTGTGCGCTCGACACGAGCAACCACGGCGTGTGTTGGGGCTACCAACCGCCGAGCACGGCCGCCGCACAACCGCCGAACGAGCAGTTCTCGATGCTGGCCTCCTCAGACGAGGGCAGCTGCGGCCTCGTCCTCGACGGCACGCTCCGCTGCTGGGGCTATGAGAGCCCCGGCGCGGCACTCCCAACGCCCCCCACAGGCACGTACTCGTGGCTGTCGGGTCAGAACGGAGGATTTTGCGCGGTGAAGACCGACGACGGCAGCATCGTGTGCTGGGGCGCTTTCAACGAGGCGTCTATCGCGACTCCACCTGCCGGCACGTTCACGCGCGTCTCGAACAGCGGCACGTTGGCGTGCGGCCTAAAAGCCGACAGCACCCTCGTCTGCTGGGGCGACCCCGGACACGGCGAACTCACGACGCCGCCTGCCGGCACCTTCCTCGACGTAGCGGTCTCGTCTCTGAGCGCCTGCGCGCTCAGCACGCTCGGTGAGCTACTGTGCTGGGGCGACGTGGCGCGGCCCGCGCAGGAGTGAGCGGCGCCGTCGCAGGAGCGGCAGCGCGAACAGCGCGAGCGACAGTGGCGCGACGCCGGGCTCTTCCTGCGTCGCGACGCGACAGCCGCACCCGCTGTTCGATCCGGGGGCAGGTGCGCCGCTCCCGCCCGTGCTCCCGGCGCGTCCGGCGGTCATCGCGGGGCGCCCAGCCGCGCCCGCGCCGCCATTGGCGCTGCCGTGTCCGGCGTGCGAGTCACCGCTGCCGCCCGTGTTCGTGCCGCCCGTGTTCGTGCCGCCACCGATGTTCGTCCCGCCACCGATGTTCGTGCCGCCACCGATGTTCGTGCCGCCGCCGAGATTCGCATCGCCGCCGGTTGCACCCGTCGATTCACCACCGGCTCCGCTCTCGGCCCCGCTCGCACCAGCGTCGCCAGCCGCCGCACCACCTTCACCCGACGTCGCGCCGGCACCCACTCCACCACTGGCGCTCACCCCGCCGGCACCGGTACCGAGACTGCCGCCCGCACCGCCCGCACCGCCTGAGGCGCTCGAGAGCCAGCGTCCGTGGAGTAAGAAGCTGAACGCCTCGCGCGAAGGATCGTAGCGCGTGTAACCGGCGAGTACCTTGCCTGCACTCGAAGCAAGCTGCGCGCTCGAGTAGTTGAAGTTGCTGCCCGGCGCGTACTGAAACTCCCCAGGGTCTTCGGAGGAGACCAGGATGCCCGTCGGGTCGAGCACGGAGCCGTCGAGCGTCACCCGCGCGACGTACATGTCGTCGCCCCCACTGCCGTTGTTCGTCCCGTTGCGCCGGTAGTCTTTCCAGCTCACCCAATACGTGGTGCCGTCCCAGGCAGCGGAAATGCGCATGTCGTAACCGTAAATGATCGCGCTGTCGGTGATGACGAACGGCTGCGTATCGAGCGCGTTCAAATCGGGGCCGACTCTAAGTCCGTAAACCGTCGCTCCATTCATCCAGGTCACGAGCGCCTGCCCTTGTCCCCAGACGACCCGAAGGGACGTGTCCGCGGACGTCAACTGCCACGGCACCTGCACGGGCGTGCCGATCGTCCCGTCGGGGGAGACACGTTGCAGGAAAATCGAACCGCCCGTGACACCCCAAAGCACGACGTACGCGCTACCGTCGTAGGTGACCGCGACATTAGCCCCGTACCGATTCTCCCCGGCCGCGGAAAACGAGGCCAAAACGAGCGGATCGCCGTCGTCGATCAAGCGACCAGTGCCCGTGATGCGCGCGGCCTCGATCCAGTAATAGTCCCCCGCGGTGTTGTGCACCCATACCGCCAAATAGTCGGCGCCGTTCGAGGCGAGCTCAGGTTGGTAGCCCCAAGGCGGAAGGGTCGCTCCGGACGCCTCGGACACGACGAAGCTATCGCCGACTTGTCCATCAGCGCTAACGAGGACGGCATTGGCGCGCGACGTGTTTCCGACGCCGGAGGGGAGAGTGCCAAAGCTCACGAGAAAATCGGTGCCGTTCGTGGCGACGACGGGGTTGTAATTTGCACCATCGGTAGACGCATCGTAAAGGGCGAGGTGCTGCTGATCGAGCACCGTGCCATCGGCGGCAACTCGCGCAGCGAAATAGGCGTGGCCCTCCTCCCAAACCGCTAGCGTCTCGTTCGGATTCGTCGCGACGACGGCGACGGCGTGGTCCTCTGCCTTCGCCTGGAGAATCGTCGCCGGCGAGAGCGCTGCGAGGTCCGCATCGAGGAGCCCGGCACGCGACGTACCGGTCTCTTGGTGGCCGGGGCCCGTGAGTTGGTAGCCCTTGAAGGCAAGCAGAGCATTCGCGCCGTCCGTCGCCGCGGTCAGCGTTAGGGGAGAGAAACCCGAGAGCGTTCCCGCCACCGTGGAACCATCATCGCGCCGTTTCAGAAGCGACGAGCTCGACGCGAGCAAAAAGCCGTCCCCTGCGTCCGCAAGCGACGGTGCCGTGAACGTGCCCGCGGTTTGGAGCTGCACCTGGTTGAGAGAGCCGTTCGCTTGGATTTCCGCATACCAGAGGTCGAAGGTGCCCGAAGTCGTCGTCGTCATCAGCGAGTACGCGAGGGCGGTCTTGCCGTGGCCGCTCGCGATGCCGCCGAGCACGCCCGCGCCATACGGGCCGGACTGCGTGCGCGTCCAAGGGGTCGATACGACCGTGATTGGCGTGCCACTCGGCGTGCCCGCGGTCGAAACCGCCTGCACGATGAAGCGATCGGGCACGTTGTTCAGCGTCTCGCTGTAAGCGACCCAATACTGCGTGCCGTCGAACGCGACTCCCGCCGGAATGCGCGTCGCGCCGGGAGTGCCGAGAACCGGAGTCGGCCCACTCGCCCCTGTACAATCGGCGCCGACGAGCGCGACGTTACCGTCAACGCTCGAGACGAGCACGTGCGTTCCATCGAATGCTACGCCATCGAAATCGGCGATGGTGAGTCCCGTCGAGATACCGCCCGGGTCGATCACGGTGCCGTCCTCGCCGAAGCGGGTGCAGTAGAGGATGTGGTTCTGAGTCGAGAGCGTGAGGAACGACGTGCCGGTGAAGACGACCGGAGTGCAGCCCGACGTTGAGTCGGTCGAACCGACCGGGATCCCGTAAGTCTCGAGCTCGTTGCCGTTGCGATCGAAGCGCGTCGCCGTGAGTTCAGACCGATAGTCGTTCGAGTTGTAGCGCTGCGAGTGCATCACGACATACGTGTTCGTGCCGAACGCGGCTTTCGGACACAGGGCAGCTCGCTCGACGTTCTGGACGTGGTCCAGATCGAACTCGGCGGACAGCGTCGCCGCGCCGGGGAGCTCGAGGGCCGACCTCGTCGAGCGAACGCCGTCGCTCGTGCCCCCGCCCGACCCGTTACAAGCGGCCGCGCAGAGCGCCCCCACGAGGGCCCAAGCACGCCTCGCCCCCGACCCCGTTCCCGCCTCGCCGACTGATAGATCCGCCATCGAAATGCTTGGTTGCGGGCCCGAGCTCGCGCGTTCGAGAAAACGCGACCCGGGTCGACCCTGGCACCCGCCAATCTGACTCGCAAGCGGCCGAGCGGATACTAACCGGTGGAGAAGTGGCACTCCGTTCATCCGCCTCCCGCTGGCTCGCTCCCGCCGGCTTCGTCGCTTTGGCGTGCGCCGCTGCGAACGAGCCGTCCGGCGGCGTCCCTGACCCGAGCGGATCCTCGAGGCTCGGGACGAGCGCGGCCGGATTCGCCGGCGCGAGCGGCTCACCCGCGGGTGGCTCGGGTGGCTCCGCTCTCGCGGCCGGCGGTGCAGCGGCCGGCGGTGCAGGCAACGGCGCGCGCGGCGGTGCGTCGGGTGCGATGAGCCGAGGCGGTGCCGCGACGAGCGGTGGCAAGCCGGGCACCGCCGGCGCGACGAGCTCGACTGCGAGCGCGGGCGCGGCATCGGACGCTCTGCCGCCCGTCGAGGGCGCGACGTTCACCGACGTCTACACGCAAGTGATCTCGATGCACTGCTTCGGTTCCGGCTGCCACAACCCGAGCATGGGCCAGCGTCCCGACTTTTCGACCCAAAGCGGCACCTACAAGTACTTCAAGGGCCAGGGGCAGCTCTATCCCGCGCAGGATCCGCAAAAGTCCTACATTTATTCAATCATGCACGGTAATCCGAGCTCGACGCCGCCGACTCCGCCGTACATGCCGCCGTCGCCGAATCCGCACGTGCCGCCCGACGCGCTCGCGATCGTCGCCGGTTGGATCGCCGGCGGTGCGCAGAACAACTGAAGCGGGCGAGACGTGGCGTCGCGGCCTAAGTGGCGCGAGATGCCCCACAGAAGGAGCACACGCGCAAAACTTCAGCGAGGTCGGACGACTTAATCACTCTCGGGGAATGCAGCGTGCACTTTCAAGCGGCACTGCCGACGTTGAGAAGTTAGCGTGTGTCGAGAGCCATGCAGCCCCTTCCTCGATTTTCGCACGCGCGCATCGCTCGCTCGGTGCTCTCGGCCACGCTCGTCGCGTCGACCGGAGCCTCGCTCGCGATCAGTGGTTGCCACGGCGGTGACGCCATACCCGCCGATCTCGGCAGCGCCGGCACAGGCGTTCACGCGGTTTCCGGCGCGGGCGGCGGCGCGGGGCGCGCAGGAAATGGCAGCGGCGGGAGCAGCTTGGTTATCGGCGGCGCGCCGAACGGCGCCGCACCGGGCGGAGGAGCACCTGGCAGCGGCGGCACGCTCGCGAACGGCGGCGGCGTGGGGAACGCGGCCGGCGCTGGCGGAGCCGGCGGCGCGGGAGGCATGGTCGTTACGATGAGCAGCGGCGGCATGAGCAGTGGCGGCATGAACGGCGGCGGGCTGAGCAGCGGCGGCATGAGCAGCGGCGGCGCACCAGCGGGTGGCGGCGGCATGGGCGCGGCCGGCAAGCCGTGCGTGGACGTCCAGCCCCCGGCGGATCCGAATTGGCCTGGGGCCATGTGTGAAGACTGGGCGTCGCAGACATCGGAGTGCACGGCGGATTGGTTCGCGCCCTACTGCGACGTGAGTTGCGGGCGCTGCGTGCCCGAAGGCGGCGGCGGCTCGGGAGCGGTGGATTGCTCGACAGCAGGCTTGCCGAACGTGACGGGAGGCGACGGCTTTGCGACGCGCTACTGGGATTGTTGCCAAACTCACTGCGGACAATCCGACGGACATCGCTGTAGCAAAGACGGTGTGACGAGGACCGGCGATACGAACAGTGCCTGCAACGGCGGCGGTTCCTATGCTTGTTATGACGAGGCTCCGCACGCCGTCTCCGACTGCCTTTCGTACGGCTACATCGCCAAAGCGAACCCGAATTGCGGTGGGTGCTACCGCATCCAGTTCACGGGCGAAGGCCACGACAACGCGAGCGACCCGGGTTCCAAGCTCATCAAGGGCAAACAGATGATCGTCAAGGTGAGCAACACGGGCGGCGACGTCGCGAGCAATCAGTTCGACGTGATGGTGCCGGGCGGCGGCGTGGGCAAATTCAACGCGTGCAGCAACGAATGGGGTACGAGCGACCTCGGCGCTCAATACGGCGGCTTCTTCAGCCAGTGCACCGGCGCCTACTCGGCCAAGAAGCAGTGCGCCCACGACGCGTGCATGAAGCTACCCTCCGGCCAGATGCGTGACGGCTGCACCTGGTTCACCGACTGGCTCCAGGCCGCTGACAATCCGAAGTTCACGTCGCAAGCGACCGACTGCCCCTTCTGAACGGCGCAAGCGCCGGCGGGGCAACGCGCTCACTCCCCGTCCCACACCACCCGCTTCACCCCGGGAATGCGCGCAAAATTCACTTCAACTTCCGGCTGACAGCTGCACATCGCGATCGACACGCCAGCCCAAGCATCGAACGGCGGGATATGCAGCGTGCCGGCTTCGTTCTTGTATTCCAACTGGTGCATGACCGTTTGGCACATGCCTTCCGTCGCGGCATCAACGACTGCCCGCACGGTGTCCGTGTCGCTCGCGCCCTCGGGTGGAATCTCGATGGGCTTCTCGCGCGTCAGTGTTTTGCGATAGCCGGCGCTGTCCATTTGCTCGCCGTTGCAGTACACGCTCGATGACTCAGCGCTCACGAGGACCGTCATGGTTCGGTGTTTCGGGGCGACGGTTGCGTCGGCGCGAGACTCGGTCGCTGGGGTCGCCGGCGGGGGCGCTTGCGTTGGAACGCTGGAACACGCGGGGACCAGGAGCAGAGCCCCCATGCACGGGGCCAAGCATTGACCGTAGGCACCATAGGGGAACATCCAATCACCTCGTTGAAGGCCGCCGCGGCGTCCATTTGAGGAAGTCGACGAGCGCTCGGAGCTTGGGCGCAAGGTGCGACCGGCTCGGGTAGTAGAGAAAGAAGCCGGGGAACGGCGCGGAAAAGTCCGAGAGCACCGCGATGAGTCGTCCCGCGCGGACGTGCTCGACAACCGAGCTTTCGAGCAGGTACGCGAGACCGAGGCCGCCGAGCGCCGCGTCGAGCATGAGGTCGGCGTCGTTGACGAGGAGGCGGCCTTTGACGCCGATTTCGAACTCCTTGGTGCGTTCGCTGAATTCCCAGCGGTAGACGCCGCCGAGCGTGCGGCGGCGGTAGTTGATGCAGTCGTGAGCGTGGAGGTCGCGCGGGTGCTTCGGGCGTGGGCGGGTCGCGAGGTACGCCGGTGAGCCGACGACGAGCATGCGCAGATCTGCGCTCACACGCACGCCGATCATTTCGCGCTCGACCATCTCTCCGATGCGGATCCCGGCGTCGAAGCCCTGCTCGACGATGTCGGCGAAGGCGTCGTCGATGTGCACGTCGAGCTCGATGTCCGGGTACGCGTGCATGAACGCGGCGAGCCTCGGCGCGAGCACCTGCACGTAGCCGAGTCGGGGCAGGTTCAAACGCAGCACGCCCGCCGGGCGATCACGGAGCTCCCCGAGCGACTCGAATGCTGCGTGTACGCCGTCGAGCGCCGGCTTGAGCCGCGTGACGAAGCGCGCGCCGGCCTCCGTGAGACCCACGCTCCGCGTCGTGCGTTGGAGCAGCCGCACGCCGACGCGCCGCTCGAGGGCCCGAACCGTCTGGCTCACGGCCGAGGGTGTGACGCCGAGCTCGACCGCGGCACCGGTGAAACTGCGCTTTTCAGCGACCGACAGGAGCGCGCCGAGCCCGCTCAGTTCGTCCCGCATTTGTTAGAAATACTTCAAGCCCATTGCACCGGCCAGCGGTTTTTCTCTGGGGTCGGTCGACTTAGGGTTCCGGGCATGGAGGTCAGCATGAGCGCAGCGAGCACTGTTTGGTTCATCACCGGGACGGCTTCGGGGTTCGGTCGGAGCCTTGCCGAGGAGGCAATCGCGCGCGGCCACCGCGTCGTTGCGACCGCACGCGAGCCCGGCGCGCTCGCCGATTTGGTCGCGCGCGCGCCCGACCGCGTGCTCGCCTTGCGCCTCGACGTGACCAAGCCGGACGAGATCGTCGCGGCCGTGGCCGCCGCCACCGAGCGGTTCGGGGCGATCGACGTGCTCGTCAACAACGCGGGGTTCAGCATCGTGGGCGCCGTGGAAGAGACGAGCGACGCGGAGCTGCGCGCGGTGCTCGAACCGATGTTCTTCGGGCCCGCAGCACTCACGCGCGCCGTGTTGCCCGGCATGCGCGAGCGACGGCGCGGAACCATCGTGCAGATCACGAGCATGGGCGGCTTCATGACGGGGCCCGGATTCGGGGCGTATTGCGCCGCCAAACATGCGCTCGAGGCGCTGTCGGAGAGCCTCGCGCCGGAGGTCGCCCCCTTCGGGGTGCGCGTCTTGATCGTCGAGCCCGGCGCGTTCCGAACGCGCCTATTCGGGGCCGGATTCAAGAGCCTCCCGGCCATGGCTGCGTACGCGACGACGGTCGGCCCCACGCGCGATTACGCCGCGCGCTCCGACGGCGCGCAGGGCGGCGATCCGGCCAAGGCCGCGCGCGCCATCGCCGACGCGGTCGAGGCGGGCGTGCCCACGCTACGCTTGCCGCTCGGCGGCGACGCCGTCGATGCGATCCGGAAAAAGCTTGCGCAGGTGGCGAGCGACGTGGACCAAAGCGAGGCCGTCGCGCGCGGTACGGCTTACTGAGCCGCACGCCGGGACGCGCGCCAGCGTGCAGCGGCGCGCTAGACTCCGCAGTGAATCCGTTCGAGCGCCCAGGCAACCAACGGCTCGGAATGCTGCGGCCTTCGTCCCCTCCTCTCTGGTCTTGGTCGCTCGTGGCCGTGGCCTGGGCGCTCTGCCCAGCGTGCGGAACGAGCGACCGCCCTCCGCAAGAGCAAGCGGGCATGAGCACGGGGGCCCGTGCTGGGAACGCTTCGAGCGGGCGCGGTGGTAACGCCGGCCGTGCTCGCGGCGGCACTCCGAACGAGGCCGGCCAGGCGGGCATGCCCGCGCCGGGCGAAGCAGGGACGGGCGGCGTCGAGCTCGGTGGACGGGGCGGTACGACGACGGCCACGGGTGGAACCGGCACGCACGGCGGACGCGCTGGAGCCGCGAACGGCGGCGGCGGCGCGAAAGCGTCGGGGGGCGCGGACGAACTCGGCGGCGCCGGTGCGGGCGAAGCCGGTGACGCGAGCGGCGGCGACGCCGCAGGCCGTGGAGGCACCGGCGGGCTCGCGGGGACGGGCGGCACGGGCATCGTGTGCCCAGCCTCAGGCGGTGCGGGCGCCGGCAATTCGAGCGGTGCGAACCCCTCCTGCACCGACGCTTCCGACTGTGACCACGCGATCGGCGAGCGCGCTTGCGGCGCCTGGGCGTGTCAGGACGGCGCTTGCACCGTCGAGACACGGTGCACGGATGCGGACGGGGACGGCTTCTGGACGGGACCCGACTGCGCGTGCAGCGGTCGCGCGCTCGATTGCGACGACGGCGACGAGACGGTAGGTGACTCGACGAGCGTGAGCTGCTGCAACGGCGGAACGCGCGCGTGCACGAGCGGTGTCTGGGGCCTCTGCAGCGGAGCGACGGGCGAGAGTTGCAACGGTGAAGACGACGATTGCAACGGCACCCCCGACGACTTGCCGGTCATCACCTGCGGTCTCGGAGCCTGCCGCGCCACGATCCAAAGCTGCGTGAACGGCACGCTCACCAGCTGCAAGCCGAACTCACCGGCGACGACCGTCGATGACTGCAACGGCATCGACGACGACTGCGACGGCGCGGTCGACGAGGATTGCCCCGTCTGTATTCACGTGGCTCCCAACGGCAACGACACGACGGCGCGCGCGTGCAACGGCGCGTTGCCGTTTGCTTCGGTGCAGGCCGCGCTCGACTTCGCCGACGTCCATCGTGAGGTGGCGCGGCGCGTCTGCGTCGCGGCGGGACCGAGCTGCGGCTCGACAGCGACGTACGACGGCCCCACAAGTCAGGATCTCACGATGCACGAGGGGATAAGCCTGCTCGGCAATTACGAATCGACCGGCTGGACGCGCTGCGAGGATGCGACCACGAGCACGCACCTCGCCCCGCGCACGGGGCACGGCGTCCTATTTCCGCCAGGCATCGCGCTCGCAACCGGACTCGACGGGTTCGCCATCGATCGCACGCTCGCCTCGGCGGTCGTCGCGGGCGTCACGGTCGACGGCGCGCGCGGGGTCATGCTTTCGAATCTTCAGATTGTCGGCAGCGCGAGGGGCCCGTCTGGCTCCACGACAGCGGAGGCGTACGGCGTGAACGTCGTGAACGGGGGCGACGCGACCGTCGCGCGCTCGATCATCGAGGGCGCCTACGCCTCGCATTCGTCGGCCGTGCGCGCGGTGGGCTCGCGCCTCACGCTCGAACAGAACGCCCCTCCCAATGCCTACTGCACGACGCTCAATGGGGGAGAGGGCTCTGCCGGACCGCGGATCGGTTCGGGCAGCATCTTGAGCACGACGCAGAGCACCGCCGTCGAGCTCGTCGATTCGCCAGGTTCGAGGATCGGCACCAGCATCCTCTGTGCCAACGCTGAGTCCCCGCCCCAAAGCGTCTCCGCCCTCACGATCAGCGGGCGCGCAGACGGCATCGTCGTCAACGACGACATCATCAGTGGGTTCGGCGTGGCCGGAGTGCTCTTGAATGACTGCGACGACGGCGCGCCCTGGCTCGTAGACACCGGCGTCGGAATCAACTTCGACCAAGGGCACTTTCCGAGCTCCGACACTCCCGCACTTCGAGTGACGGGAGCGTGCCATCCCGTGATTGAAGCAGGCAGCGCCGGAATCAGCTTCAGCTACAACAGTTTACCCGTCGGATCCGGCGGCTTCGGCTCTCCGGTTGGCACCGCCATCGATTGCGGAGACGGCACCGTTCCGAGCCGTTGCGTCATTACGAATAATGATGTCACCGGGCTTCACTTTTACGATGTCGAACCGCTACCGAGCGGAACGTCGCCCGCAGGGACGGCAATCAATTGCCGGAGCGGCAGCTGCGCCCGCATCGACGGCAACGTCATCGACGGCATCTCCGTCTCTGTCGAATCAAGTGGCGGTGGCTCGCCCTGCGGTTCGTGCAGCGCCGACGGCACGGGGCTCGTGCTCGGCGGCGCTGCGACGAGCGTGCGAGGCAATGACATCGCCGGTGCAACACGGTTCGGGGACGCGAACCCGCCGAACGGAAGCTTGCCGACTTCAGCGACGAGCGTGAGCGGCCGCACGACGGCGAACATCGACGACAATCACCTGCGCGACCTTTTCGAGGGAAGCGCAACCGAGTTCGAGCGGAACGTCAGTGGCGGCGTCAGCTGGACGCACTCTGGAGGCGTGGTGAGCGACAATTGCGCCGCCTACTTCTACGAAGCGAACACGAGCGCCGACCCAGCCGTGTTCCAAGACAATGATCTTTACGGCGCCAATGGCGGGACGATCTACCGAGACGAAGGCTCCACCGATCTTACGACCGCGGCGGAGGTCGACGCACTCACCGACATGACCGTATCCGGCACGACCGACACCGCGTGCACCACACCGCCCGTGACTGCTTCAATCACTCCCGCACGCTGACATCCGGCCCACCGACCCTCAGCGCGCCGTCCCCAACCGCGCATGCAGCTCGCTCAGTTGCGGGAACGCCGGGTTCTCAAACTCGTGAAGAACGCGCCGAACGCGCGAGTGACTTCGTCGTCGCTCGCGTCGGGGACTTCCGCCTTCACGGCCAATGGTGGCTCACCGAGTCGAGCCGCGCGAGCGTGCGCACGATGAGGTTCTTGCGCTCGTCATCCGGATCGCGCGCGGGGTACGGGTATTCCTCGTACTGCGCGCGCACGGCGGCGTCCCCTGCCTGCGGCTTCCAATTCCGATTGCGACATGGGCCATCGGCACCATCTCACAATCCAGGGCAGGCGTCCGCCGCTCCAAGCGGCGACGCGTCGAAGCAGCTCTGCGCGTCGCAACCCGAGCCGATGCACTTGGTGAAGGCGTTTTCGTCGGACGCTGAAAGGAGCATCACGTCCGGCGCGAGCGCGTCGAGAGGCGCCGTCGAGCAGTTCACAGAGCCCACGTCGCCGCACGCACAGATGGCGGCGGCAGCGGCCCGATCGTCGGCATTCGCCAGCGTGTGCACGACGTTCGAGACGCAATCACCCGCATCCGACGGGTCGCCCGGCGTCTGGCAGGCGTCGAGCTTCAAGCAATCGAAGATCGCCTTCACGACGGCGGTGCGACCCGTCTTGCAGAGTGGCCGGTACGCCTCGTACACGCAGAGCCGCGGGGCGCCAGGCTCCTCCTCGTTGCAGGCCGCATGGACCGCGTCAACCGACGCTTCGCACGCCGCCACGTCGTCGTTCGACAGATCGGCCCCGGCATTGTCGGCGTCCCCACTGGTCGTCTCCTTGCCACACGCTGCGAGCAGCACCCCGAGCACGATCCCGAGCGCACCTTTGAGCATCCACTTCATGAGTTCCTCCCAAAACGAGACCCTTTGAAGGATAGACGGGGAACCCGCCTGGATCCGGCCAAGCGACGCGAATTTTCCGCAGGCCCGCGCTTTCGAGGCTCAGGTCTTGCGTCGCGGAGCAATCGGCTCGCCGCTCGCGAGCTTGGCGACGAGCTCCGCGATCTTTTTGGCGCGGCCCGCCGGCGTCTTCATCTTGGTGATTCGGTAGTGGAGCGAGAAAAGATCGGTGCGGCCGAGGGCTCCGAGATTTTTCCCGGCGCGAGCGTTTTTGGCGACGGCGGCCAATAGGTCCTCGGGCAGCGTGTCCAGCGAGAGGCTGGCGCTCGGAGCGTACGCCGCGTGCCAGCGACCGTCCGCCTTCGCCGCGTCGATGTGACGTTGGCCGTGCCGAGTCATGCGGCCGGCTTTGGTCAGCCGCGCGACGCGGTCGCGGTTAATCTGGCTCCAGACGCTCTTTTCACGGCGAGGGCAGAAGCGCTGCAGGAACGACCGGTCGTCGAACGGGAGGCGCACCGCGTCGATCCAACCCCAGCACAGGGCCACGTCGACCGCCTGCGAGTTCGTGACCGACGCGAGGCCCGACCCCTTCTTATGGAGCTTGAGCCAGAGCTCGGTCTCCTTATCGTGATGCTTGGAGAGCCAGGCTTCGAACGCCGCCTCGCTTTCGAAGCTGCGGATCTTTTTGGGATTGGGAGTAACCAACGGGTGCGAAGGCTCGCACACCTGGTCAGCGTTGTGAAAGCAGGCGAAAGGTCGTGGCGCCAAACGCCGGGGGACCGGCGAAGAGCAAGGTGGGGCCGCCCGGCCGTGACGAGAGCACGCCTTGTCCCATCGCAGGGCCTGCGGCAATGAAGGGCGCCGCGTCGGGCAAGATGCTGCCGCCAACCGGTTGTGGACTCACCCGGCGAATCGCCGGCGCACCGCTGCCGGAGGACGTCCAGGTGACCCAATACGTGGACCCATCCCAAGCCGCGGCCGGCGGACCCGCATTGATGTCCGCCTGGCCGAGCTGGATACCGGGCGCATCGAGCAGAGCGAGGTCAGGGCCCACCCGCGAACAGTACACGTACTTGTACCCGTTTTGGTCCTCTTGAGTCCAAGCGAGCAACGACTGGCTGTCACCGCCCGCCAACGCCTCCTGGAGCGACGAGTGCGTGTCGGTGAGGAGCGGCACCGTCACGGTGGGACTGGGCGTGATGTCGTCCGAAGCCAGAGACGTGAGCGTCACGGCAAGGTCCCACGTGTCGGTCTGCGGGTGGTACGTGGCTTTCGTCGAGGCGACCACGTATTTTTCCCCGTCGTAGGCGACTAGCGGGACGGCCGCTACGAACGACGACGTGCCGACGACCGCACCGGTGGGCGACAGCTGCGTGGCTTTCGCCTGCCTCCCGTCGGCGGAGACGACGAGGTAGTCGGTGCCGTTGGTTCCCGCTGCAGGGGGGTATCCATTGGACACCAGGTACGGAGCGAGATCGATAGTCGTCGTCGTAGCGTCGGCGAACGTGAGGAGAGCTTGCGGCTGCGTCTGCTCGACCCGGATCACGCTCGAGCCGTTCGACGCGAGCACGCCGACCGTGTTGGGTGAACCCAAGCCGACCGCCGGAGTCAAGAGCGTGCCGTCCGCGGCGACGTGCTCGCCGCGCCACGAAACACGCCCGCCGTCGTCCCATTCGAGCGTGAAGTCCGTGCCGCCGAAGACCGCCGCGACCGAACCTTCGAAGTTTGGACCGAGCCCAACCTGGACCGGTGTGCCGATTGGCGCGAGCTGCGACGAGAGGTTCGTAACGAGACCGGTGTAGTTGAGGAGCATCGGGTTGGTCCCGTCGGGCGCCGCAGACAACGCGTCGCCGATCCCTGACCCCGGCGGCGTGAAGCTCGTAGCGCTACCGATTCGTTTCCCGTTGGTTGCAACGGTCGCGAGCAATTGGTTGAAATAGTCCAGAAAGACGTAGCGCCCTCCGACGAACACCCCCTGTGTGACGCGCCCGTTGATATCACCGAGCACCTGTTCGTCATCGACGTTGAGGTCGAGGTGACCGTTCGCGCGGATCATTCGATAGTGAAGCGCCGAGTCGGTGGCGGTCAGATAGCTGGCCAAGAAGCGATGACCATCCGAGAGCACGCCGCTGCCCTGACCGTACCCGTAGGGATCCGGCGGCTCGGTCGCGAGCTCGACCGGGGTTCCGACATCGCCGCAGGTCGAGATGGCGACGGCGGACACGGCCTCCAAGCTGCTGTACTCGAGCAGGAATCGGGAGCCGTCGAACGCTATGCCACCCCTCAGTTGACTGAAGCCGGGGACGACGGCGAACGGCGCGCCAATCGGCCGGCCCTTCGCGTCCAGGAACAACCCCTGATTGGGACCGGCCGCGTAAGGAGAGTCGGGCGAGGCACCGACGACCAGCGCACGGTCGGTGCCCCAGACGATGGCGCGAGCATCGAACGGTAGCGTCGTCGTGGACACCAAAGCTCCGTTCTGATCGAGTACGTAAAGGCTGGTCCCGAGCGCGATCAGCCAACGCGTGCCCGAAAAAGCCGCAGCGTTGTCGACGGGGCTGAAGAAAGGGACCGGCTGGCCCAAAGCAGTCCCGTGCTCGTTCACGATGCTCGAACCACGAACGACGATGCCACCGCCCCGTAGCCGCCCAACACCGGCGCCGGCGACTGCGTCACAATCAAATGGCTCTTTGGAGACGACGCAACCGTGTACCAGCCCGCCGGCTCGCTGTTGTAAACCGGGTCCTCCGCCGGCACCGCGTCCGAGACGACTATCGACGAAGCGAGTTCGTCCTTCACCTGCCCGACCTGCTCCGTTGGCGCACCCGAAACGGTACACGCCGCCACCCCCACGCCCAAAAGCACTCCCACCACTTTGATCGACCGCATTGGCTCTCCTCCGCCCCGTTTTGTTGCGGAGCCCACGGGAAGTATTCACCCCGTAGGCACTCCCCGGGCAAACTGCGCGCTGGAGACGGTTGTCGTCAATGTGCGGGTGGTCGTTTGAGGGCGGGAGGATGAGCCGCACACCAATCGGGAGCGAGCTCACACTCTCTCTTGAAGAGCGCCTCGGCTTTGGCCGGGTCCTTAGGGCCCCCTCGCCCGTCACGATGCATGACTCCCAAGATGTGACATCCGTCCGCGACGTTGCCCTCGCACGCGCGTTTGCTCAGCGTCCGTGCGCGAACGAAGTCGGGCTGCCCCAGCACACCAGTCACCAGAAGTCGGGCGAGCCTCCCGCAGCCCATCGCGCTGCCGCCGTTGCAACCCTGCTCGCAGAGCTCGGCTGCTAGCGCATGGTCGTTCGCCAGCACACCGTCGTCGTCATGCTCGATGCCGAGGCGCGCGCACGATTCCGCCTCCTTGAGTTTGCACCCCGATTCTAGATAGACCGCAGCGTGCTTTCTGTCTTTCTGCCTTCGCAGATAGTACATAGCAGCCTCGAAGCAGCCGAAGCCGTCTCCAAGATCGCAACCTTGCTTGTAGAGCTCGAGAGCCGTAGTGGGATTTTCGGGGACTCCGTCGGCCCAGTCGTAGGCATGCCCCGCGTGCGAGCACGCATCCGCGGTCTTCGCTTTGCACCCGCGTTCGAAGAGCACGAGCGACTCGGGCAGGTCGTGGGGGATGCCCTTGCCGGCGGAGGAGAGAAGCTCTGCGAGCTGGACACACGAGTTTACGTCGTTTCGATCGCAGGCGTTCCGATAGAGCGCCGCGCCCTTCTGCACGTCGCGCGGGACGCCCACTCCCTCGACGTATGCAAGAGCGACCCCGGAACAGCCCGTGACGTTCCCCGCAACGCAGGCCTTGCGCCAGCTCGTGACCGCAAGCGGCGGGTCCTTGCGCATTCCCTTCCCCAAATAAGCCAAGCGCCCCAGCTCGACGCAGCCCGACTCAGGGTCGCGGTCGCACGCCTTCCGCAACGGTGCGATCGATGCGGCTACATCACCATGATTTTCGAGCTCGAGAGCCCAGTCGCTGCAGCCATGCGCGTCGTCGAGCTCACAGGCCCGTTGGGCGAGTTCGCTAGCCGTCGCGTCGTCGCGCGAAACACCATGGCCGTTTGCGTACAACACGCCCAGCAGGCGGCACGCAACGCCGAGATCCTTCCGGCAGGCACGCGTGAGCGGTTGGATGGCGTCGGCGGTGTCGCCGTAAAGCCGGTGCCACACGCCGATTCCGAGGCAGCCCACCGCATCGTTTTTCGAGCACGCGAGCTCGAGGAGCGCTCTACCCTCCTTCCGCTTGGCCTCAATGAAGCTAAGGGAAGCGCCGAGGTGCGCGCAGGCTCTCGTGCTCCCGTGTTTGCAAGCAGCGTCGAACAGCGTGCGCGCGCGGTCGTGGTTCGCGGGCACGCCGCGACCGGCCCAATTGAGCACGCCCAGATGATCACAGGCGTCTTCGTTGGTATTGCTGCACGTGCGCTCCAGCAGTTTCGCCGCGGCGTCGGAGTCCTGCTTGATGCCCTTGCCGAAGTCCAATACGTAGGCGCGGGCGGAGCATGCCTTGGGCTCACCGGCGTCGCAGCCACGCCGAAAGAGTTCGGCCGCTTGCCGCTCGTCCTTCGTCATGCCGGTGCCCGTATACGCCAATAGACCCGCAAAATAACAAGCGAACGGATCGTCGGCCTTGCATGCAGCATCGATCAGTTGCCGCCCGCGGCTGCGCTCGCCGATTTCCGAGTTGGACAGCAGGATCACGCCTTCCCACACGCAGGCGAGCTGGACTTTCTGCGAGCACCCAGTGCGATAGAGCTCGAGCGCGCGCCGCGTGTTCTTCGCAACGCCGGCACCAAACTGGTAATCGTGCCCGAGCTCGACGCACGCGTTTCGATCGCCGTTCTGGCACGCGTCCGCATGGCCGCGCGCGGCTCCTGGATCCCGCTTCATCGCGGCCGAAGCAAGGTCAAGTGTCGTCGGCCCGCTCGCCTCGATATCGTCGAGCCCCGGGGTGCGCTCAGGAATCGCTTGCGCCGGCGCTAGACCAACGAGCCACACCGCCAAGATCAGCGCACCCGCAAACAGCCACCGGACCACGACACCATTCTAAGCGGATCGGCAGCGTCAAGGTCGCTCGCTTGGACCCCCCCGAAAAACGAGCACCCGCGCCCGCTCCGAATCCGCCACGTAAACGTTCCCGTGCGCGTCCGCGACCGCATTGCGCGCCCCCTCGGCGGTCGCGCCTTCGGCGACGAGCGCGAGCTGGCCGGCCTTGTTGACGCGGAGGACGCTCAAGCGCTGGGCCTTGCCGGCGGCCGCATAGAGCAGGTGCGTGTCGTTCACGTAGTCGATCGCGTCGAGGCCGGCGCCGGTGTCGAATCTGCCGAGCGGTGCGCCGCCGTGCGCCACGTCGAGCACCTGGACGTGGTCGGTGCATGCGACGATCACGAGCGCGTCCGTGGCGTCGAACGCGATCCCGCGTGGTCCCTCGGGGCCGCACTGGGGGCTCCATGTCGCCGTTATCTTGCGCGTCTTCACGTCGATGGCGAGCGTGCGATCTTTGTCTTCGAGGTTCGTGAAGAAGGTGCCGCCGCGCTCGTCGAGCGCGTAGCATTCCGGAGCGCCGTCGAGTTTGAAGGTGTCTTTCGGCTTCAGCTCGGGCGGGTTCGCTGCGTCGAGGATCGCGATCGAGTTGTCTTTGGGGAGGGTGACCCACAGCTCCCGCGCCTGCGCGACGTACTGCACGCCGTCGGGTGCCGAAGGCACTTCGACGCAGGGCGCGGGCTTCAACGTCGTGAGCTCGATAGGGCAAATTTGGTGGCCGGCGCGGTTGCCGACGTAGGCGAATGGTTCGCCAATCGAGCCCGAGCTCGGACCGACGATGCGTTTCCTTCCGTGCGCCTCGCGTTCCTCGGTTTTAAAGCCTGGGATCTGGGTGAACGCACCACGGGCGCTGTCGAAGACGTCGACGCTGCCCGTCGAGCCGGCGGGCACCCACACGCGCGCGCGACCGGCTTCGTAAAAGATGAAGTCGAGCGCTGCCGGGCCGTTCGCTCCCGGCAGGGCGAGTGGCACTCCGGTGAGGTGCGCAGCGCTCGCGGACGCTGGCGCAACGAACGACGGCGCCGGATTCGGGAGCGAGGTGACGGGCGGGGCCGTCCGCGAACAGGCTGCGAACGTGAAGAGGAGCGGAGCGAGCTTTCGCTGGAGACGCATGCGCGACCCTAGCGCTGTCGTGCGAGACTCACCACGGCCGCCGATACACGTCTCCCCACCCCCATTCGCCGCCGTTCACGTCGAGCCCCGTCGCGTACGCCGCTCCGACGCTCAGCGCAGCAAAAGGTCCCCTGACGGGCGGGTTGCTCCTGCATTCGCCGAAGCACGCGATCGCGCCGCCGGTTTCGATGCCGCAGGCGCAGTCGTAGGCGTAGCCGTCGGTGCCGCCGCCGATGCTCACTGCGGTGAACGAGCCCGACGGCGGGTCGCGCGTGTCGGTGAGCATTCCGGTGCTCAAGGTGCCCCAACAGCTGACGGCGCCAGCCGTTGAAATCGCGCAGCTCCAGAAGGCGCCCGCGCTCACGGCGTTGAAGGTGCCGGAAGGCGCCATGAGCTGCCGGTAGCTGCCGTCACCCCAGCAGACGAGCGTGCCGTCCGAGCGGATGCCGCAAACGTGATCGCCGCCCGTGCTCACGGCGCGAAAGTCCCCCGTTGGAGACACGGTCTGTCCGTACGTGTCGTCGCCCCAGCACACGGCCTTCCCGTCGCTTCGGATGCCGCACACGTTCGGGGCGTCCGTCGCCGGGGCCGCGCTGAGCTGCGTGAACGTGCCGCTGGGTGGCGAGCTTTCGCCCCAGCGATTGTCGCCCCAGCAGGCGACGGTGCCGTCCTCGCGGATGCCGCACGTGTTGACCATGCCGGCGCTGATGGCCTGGAACGCACCTCCGAGCGGCGTCGCTTGCCCGTAGAGGTTCGAGCCCCAGCACGTCACGGTTCCGTCTTCGGCGATGCGACAGGTGTGCCCGCCCCCCGAGCTCGTTGCGCGAAAGGTTCCGGTGGGCGGCGTGCTCTGTCCGACATCGTCGGCGCCCCAGCACACGATGCTGCCCTCTGCCGACAGCGCGCACGCGTCGCTCCGCCCTGCGGAGAGCGCAATGAACGAGCCCGCGGGCACAGCGCCGATGACGGACGCGTCGTTACCCCAGCACGCGACGGAACCGTCGGTTCGAAGCGCGCAGGCGAAGGCTTCGCCGGCGCTGACGCTCGTGAACGTGCCCGCGGGCGGCGCGTCGTTCATGACGCCGTCGGGCGAGCACGCGAGCGTGCCGTCCGTGTGGATGCCGCACGCGAAGTAGTAGCTCGTCGCGATCGCGCTGAACGTGCCGCTGAAGGCCGGCGGGTTCGTGTTCCTACTCCAGCAACCGACGCTGCCGTCGTTGTGAATGCCGCAGGAGAAGTAGAAGTTGACGCTGATGGCGGTGAAGGTGTCGAGCGTCGCGGGGGGCTGGCTCCCGCCGCCCCAGCAAGCGACCGTGCCGTCCACGCGGAGGCCGCAGGCGAACTGCTCATTCGCGAAGACCTGGGTGAAGGCACCGTCAGGAGGCGAGCTCTGGCCTTCGGAGTCGTCGCCCCAGCAGACGACCGTTCCGTCCTCCCGAAGCGCGCAAGCGTGATCCCGCCCGCTCGAGACGGCCACGAACGGCCCGGGAGGAGGCGCGCTCGCGACCCCCGCGTAGTCGGTGCCCCAACAATCGAGACTTCCGTCGTCGAGCAGCACACACGTGAAGACCTCGCCGGCGCTCACTGCCTGCACGCGTCGCGGCGGCTCGACCGCGCCCGCTGCACCACCCGCGTCAACGGCACCGCCCGTACCAGTTGCACCGTCCGTACCACCCGCGCCAGGTGAACCAGCCACGGCAGCGTCGCTCCCCGTGCTGCCGGTATGGAGGCGGCTTCTCCCGCCGCATGCCGGCGAAAGCAGCACTAGCGCGGTGAGCAGCACCCGGCCGCCGACGAGAATACGCGCAGAGTTGCTCCTCACCATGGCCTGCCCGCGCCTCATGGTACACGACTCCGCGAGCTCAACCGTGCACACCGCCTACGTCCGCTCGAACGCCGCTTTCTTGGAGGTGCTCCAGCGCCTGAACGGCGCCGACGAGATCTGCCTCGACTGCGAATTCCACGGCGAAGGCCGTTACCACCCCAAGCTCTGCCTGGTTCAGTTGGGGTTCGGCACGGAGTGCCTGGCCATCGATCCGCAGCAGGTCAACCTCGGGCTCCTCGGATCGATCCTCGAAGCAGAGGGCGTTCGGAAGGTGCTCCACGACACGCGACAAGATCTGCCGCTCCTCGCGCGTGCCGCCGGGACCACGGCATTTCGCAACGTGTTCGACACGCAGATCGCCGCTGCCTTCGCGGGCTACGGTGGCAGCGTCGGCTACGGCACGCTCGTCGCGGAGGTGTGCGAGGTCGAGCTCGACAAGTCGCTCCAAGTGAGCGACTGGACGCGCGAGCTTTCCGACGCCCAAATCGAGTACGCGCTCGACGACGTGCGCTACCTCTCGAAAGTCTGCTCGACGTTGCGCACGAAGCTTACCGCGAGCGGCCGCCTGGGTTGGGCCCTGGAAGCGTGCAGGGAGGCGACCGAGCGCGCGCTCACCAAACGGGATCCCGAAAAGCTCTACCGGCGCGTGGGCTCGACGGGACGCCTCAGCGGCGCGGAGCTCGGGATCCTGCGTGAAGTCGCCAAGTGGCGCGAGCGCGTCGCTGAAACGCTCGACCGGCCCGCGCCGACGGTCGCCAGTGATCTCGCGCTGAAGTCACTGGCGCTTCAGCCGCCGCAAAACCTGCGCGCGCTCGAAGGCGTTCGGGGCCTCGGAGCAGGGCGCGGGCAACCGTGGGCACGCGAGCTCTTGGAAGCCGTTGCGTTTGGCGCGACGAAACCGGAGCCGACTCCCCCTGTTGCTCAGCGCGATCGAGAAGCGCTGATCGACGGCTTCACGTCCATCCTCGGCCTGGCGCGCCGGTTCGTGGCCGTGCGTGAAGGGATTGCGGCCGAGCTGCTCGCCGGTCAACCGGAGCTACGCGCCCTGGCGGAGTGGCAGCTCGACGGTCGCCCGGGCGAGACGGCGGTCGAGGTCTTGTCGGGTTGGCGCCGCCCCGTCATCGGCGAGCTCCTGCTCGAAGTGCTCGCGGGCAACGTCGCCTTTCGGATCGACGCCGCCGCCGCCGGTGGGACCGACCTCGTGCGACGCTGAAAACCCGCGCCCCCGGGACGCACGCGGGGATCCGCGATAAGCTGAGACTCGGATGGGAGCAGTGAACGTTCGACGTCGGGTGCAGCGCCTCATGTTTGCGGCCAGTTTGCTCGGTCTGGCCGCAGCTCCCGCCTGTGGCTCGTCGAGTCACGGCGGCTCGCAGAACGACGACGACCACACCGGCGCCGGACGTGGCGGAACCACGGGCGGCACGGCGGGGCGCGGCGCGGGCGGTCATGCGGGAGCTACCGCGGGCGCCGCAATGGGCGGCGCGAATGCGACCGCAGGGTCGAGCGAAGTGGGCGGCTCGAGCGGCTCGGGCGCGGGCACGTCGGGCGGCTCAGGCGGGACCGGCGGTTCGAGTGGACGCGGAGGCGCAGGCGGCGGACCACCTGGCAGCGGAGGGAGCTCGGGAGCGGAGCACGGCGCCGGCAACGGGGGTGAAGGCGGCGCGAACGTCGACGTCGGGTTCGACGTGTGTGGCGATCTCGGCATTTCGGGGATCAACGACGTGCGGTACCTGCCGGACGGGAGCGCCGTCGTCGCCGGGCTCGCGGGCGCCGTCGCGAAGCTCATCGATCCGGTGACGGGTGCCGAGCTGCACACGTTCTACGGGCACACAGGAGCGGTCAATGCCGTGGCGGTGTCCGCCGACGGCACGACGCTCGCGACGGCGAGTGACGATCACACGGTGCGGCTGTTCGGTGTCGGCGATGCGGCACCGCTCACGACGCTCAGCGCCGGCAACAGCGCGCTGCTCAGCGTCGCTATTTCGGCCGATGCGAGCCGGATCGTCGCGGGCGCCGCCGACGGCAACGTCTATCTCTGGACGCCGGACCGCACGAGGCCCAAAGCGTCGGTCGCCGGCCACACCGATGAAGTTCTCGGCATCGGCTTTGCCGCGGCGGAAGCGCGCGTCTTTTCGGCGAGCAAAGACGGCAGCGTGCGGATCTGGTCCGCCGCGGATCTCTCGCCGCTCGGCGCGCCCGTGACGAACGCGACATGGCAAACGTCGCTCGCCGTCTCACCGGACGGCAACCGCGTGGCCGTCGGCGACGTCTACGGCAGCGTCAAGTTCCTCGCGGCCGCGAGCACGAGCGTCGAGCGCAGCGAGCAGGTCGGGCCGTCACGTGTCTTCAGTCTCGATTTCGTGCCGGACGGCTCGTCGGTGTTTGCGAGCATCGAGGAGGTGTATTCGGTGCCGGTCGACGGCTCGACGCCGACGCTCATCGCCGGTCCCATCGGCGGGCCCCCGCACGCGGCCGCTTCACCCACGGACGACGCGGTGTTCGTGGCTTCGCAGTGGATCATGGAATACGTCACGCGCACGGGGACGCCGCTGCGCGACGAGATCCACGAGGGTCCGTTCGCGCTCGGCGTCGCGTTCGCGCCCACGGGCGACCGTGTGGCGATCGGCGGTGATTTCGGCCTCGTCGTGCGCGGCGCGCCCGGGGGCGCGTGGCTTTCCACCCCCGATTTCGATCAAGCCGCCCCGCGCTTCGAGGGGCTCGGCTTCTCACCCGACGGCACCCACCTCGTGACGGGTGACGGCAACGGGCACCTGATGCTCTGGGCGACCGCGAACTGGCAGAGCACGGCCGACATCGACACGAGCTCGCGCGGCATTCACAGCGCGCTATTCTCGTCCGACGGCACGCGCTTCGTCGTCGCCGGCTACGACGGCGTCAATGACGTCTACGACGCGGCCGGTCCCACGTTCGTGCGTGCCCTGCCCTTCATCGGGCAGGACAACCACAAGGCGCGCTTCTCCCCCGACGGCAGCCTCGCGGCGGTGGGCACCGACGGCGGCGATCTCTCACTCGTCCGCACGAGCGACTGGAGCGAAGTCCTGCACGTCACCAACGCCCATGACTACGCCGTCGACGTCGCGTTCGCGCCCGACGGACGCCTCTTCACGACGGGCGACCACCGCGTCACGCAGTGGCCCACCGACGGGTCCACCACGCGCGTCGACCTCATCGACGACGACACCTTCGACGGCCGCACCGTCGAAGTCTCTCCCGACGGTACGCTGCTCATGGCCGGCTCCAGTTCGGGCGAAATCGCGCTTTTCACGCTCCCGAAAGCCGCATCGACCGGCGACGCAGGTGCTTCGAACGCAGGCGAAGGCGGCGCCGCTTCTGCACCGCCGCCCCCGCCCGCACGCGCCCCTTCGCTTCCAGCCCACGCCTCGCCGGTCCTCGGCACGAGCTTCTCGCCGAATTCACGGATGCTCGCCGTCGCGTACGGCGACGGAACGGCGTGGCTGTGGTGTCGTTAGGCGCGCGCTACTTCTTGCCCGCCTGATCGTGCGCCTTGCTCAAGTTCTGCACGGCGTCGACCAAGCGCTTCTCCGCGAGGGTGCGCATCTGCTGGGCCACGCCTTTGTCCTCGGTCAAATACGACAGCGTGTGAATGTGAAGGTTTGCCAGAATGTCGTTCATGGCCGGTGGGTAATTGACGGGGCCGGGCCCGCCGCCACCATGCGGGATCTTGAGCGGAAAATGCAGCCGCCACATCAATTGGGGCCACCACTCGGGACAAATCGGAACGTCGTCCATCGGTTCGATCCTTTCGGGTGAATGTCGCCCCCGCGGGGCGCTCGGTCTTATGACGGCGAGCCCCCGGTCAGTGCGCACGGGGATTTGTTGAGTCGAGCAGCGCTAGGGTTAGTGGATGCAAGCGGGTGCGACCACGCTGCCTGCGATTGCCGTCAGGAAAGTGTTGCCAGTCCAGGTGTTGCCGCTGCACGTGGGACTACTGTCCGACAGGTCGACGAAGGAACTGCCCAACACCGTGTTGGAAGCGACGGTGCTCGACGAGCTGATGGCGACGATGCCGGTTTGCACGCTGCCGCTCACGACGTTGCTTTGCGCGGTGTTGCCGGGCGACTCGAGCTCGATGCCGTTGAAGTTGCCGTTGAGGGCGTTGTTTGCGACGAGGTTGCCCGCGCCGTTGAAGATCGCGACCCCGCCTTGCCCCGACACGAGCCCGTTGCGGTTGATGATGTTGTACTGCACGACGTTATTGTTGGAAAAATTCGAAATATCGACGCCGACGCGGGCGTTGTCGGAGATGTCGTTGTAGCGAATCTGCGTATTGGTCGCCCGCCCGAGGCCGATGGCGTCGAGACCACTGTGTGACACGACGCTGGTCTCCACGTGATTGCCCGAGCCCGAAAGCGCGATACCGAACACGCAGGCTCCGGTGACGATCATTCCCGTCACGTTCGAGTCCGCCGCGGCGAAGCTGATGCCGTCGTTGAAGCCGCTCACGGTACCGCCGTCGACGACGACGCCCGTGATGCCGCTATCGACGGTAATCCCGACCGTCTTGCAGTCCCCACTGGATAGAGTGTGGCCCGCCAAATGAAGGCGTACTCCGCTCGCCGCAATTTCAATGCCGCTCAGCGGAACGCCGGTGCAGTTGAGATTCGTGGCAAGAACGTAGTCGCCGGGGACCGCTAGCTTCTTGCCGCAAGCGGTGATGCTGGTGAACGTCACCGCCTGAGCCGAGCTCGCGACCAGGAACAACCCTCCGGCAAACGACGACAAAACCAGGCCAAAACGCCTCGCTTGATTCGAGCGCATGAACTCCTCCTCGTTGATGATTGCACGATCATGAGCCCAAGAAATCCCTCCCTGGGCTCGCGAACGGCTACTTCAATCTACGAGATTGCGAATAACACGACGGCACGCGGCACCCCATAGTGATTTCTAAGAGGCACCGGCGCTCTAACCCGGAGCCAGCACGAAATCTGCGCTGCAGTCAGCGGGTGATTTCGCGCAAGCGCTCGAACTGGTCGCAGCCCGCTTTCCTGCTCGAGATTCACGATCTTGATCCCGTGACCCACGAGCGCGTCCCGCGGGATGGTGCGCCCGTAAAAGTCGCCCCGCAGCCGGAGGCCCGCGTCGCTCACCTCGAAACTCGCGTGCTGTGACCCGAGGACGGCAGAGCCCACTCGAACGACGGCGAAGCCGAGAACGGCGACGAAGAAGACCACTACAATGCCGAGCATCCAGCTCCCGGTCGCAGGAACGATTGAGAAGGTGCTGGCCATGCGCGGCAAGATAGCCCGCACGGTTACTGGCCGCACGTGCGGCTCCGTTCACGGTTTCGCCGGTTGCCTGGGGCAATTCTGCGCGCTAACTTCGTTCGGCGTGGAAACGTTCTGCGCGGGGACGGCCCGAAGGATGCCCTTGACGATGAGACGCGGGATTCATTCGTTGGTGGCAGGTGTGGCGTTGCCGGTTCTTTTCGGATGCGGATCGGAGCCGCTCCAGCGCGGAACGGACTCGGCCACTCCCCTGGCCGCCACGCAAGAAAACATAAGTTTCATCTCCGAAGGGCTCACGCTGGTCGGGACGTTGACGGTGCCCGCGCGCAACGCCGGCGAACGCGTACCGGGCGTCGTGTTGATCGCCGGGAGCGGCCCGGAGAGCCGCGATGAGGTGCTCGCCGGGCAACTCGGCATGAGCTTCGGCTTCAACCTGCCGGTTTTCGAGCAATTGGCAGCAGCGCTGACCGATGCGGGCTTTGCCGTACTGCGCTACGACAAGCGGAGTTGTGGGACATTCAATGGTTGTGCCGACAACGAGTATCCCCTTCCCCCCGACTCGACTACCATCGAGGATTACGTCGCTGACGTCGACGCGGCGCTCGATTTTCTCGAGAGCCGCACTGAAGTCGAGCTGACGCAGGTCAGCGTCGTAGGTCACAGCGAGGGCGCCTCGTACGTGCCCAGGTTACTCGAAAGCCGGCAGGAATTGCAGAGCGGCGTCATGCTTTCCGGCCCCTACAATCCGATCGACGTCATCATCGCTCAGCAAACGCAGTTTCTCGAGCAGCTGCTGACCGACGCGGGCACCGACCCCGCGACGATTACTCGTGATCTCGCGCCACTGAACGATGAATTGGCCGCCTTGGCGCTGATGCGGGCCGGCACGTACGAGGGCGGCTCCGTCGGTGGAGCGTACCCGCCGTTCTGGACGTCGCTGATGGCTCTCGGGGACGCGGCGCCTGCAACGAGCGCCGAGGTCGCTCGGCCGCTGCTCGCCGTAGGCGGCAGTTACGACTGGAATGTCCCGCTTTCCGAACTAGCGCGCTGGCAAGACAACTTCGCGAATTCGAGCAACCCCGACCAGCGCGACGTCGTGGCACTCGACTGCATGACGCACGCACTCAATTGCGTCGCGCAGCCGGATTATCATCTGATCCAAGACGCCGACATCGGCCGAACGTTGGATCCGGATCTCGCGCCCGCAGTCGTGTCCTTCCTGCGTTCCCACTAGGCACGGCACAAGACGTTGAACCCGACCCGCACGCTCAACGCCCGCGATGACGGGCAGCGCCGACGCGGGCTTCGTCGCGACGCTGAAGGTCGCGATTTGAAGCCAACGCCGGCGCCCACTCATTGCTCCACGCAATAGAGCCGGTGCGGCGTGTCGCAGTCGCGGTAACGACTGCCGTACTCTTGATTCCAGAAGCCGGGGCCCGTCGTGCGGTAGTCGCCCACCGTCGCTTGGCTCGTGCTCGTGGTGAAGTCGTCGCAGTCACTCTCACCGGTGCGAGTGATGTTGATGTCGCCCACCCAAACCGCCGAATCGGCCTCGTTCAAGTAGGTGCCGTCGCCCGTCTGCCAGATGCCCGTGAGCAGGTAGTCGGCGACGGTCGCCTGCTGGGCGCCCGGTCCCGCCGCCTGCACGAGCGACGCGCCGTCGTCGATGAGCTGACCGTCGGGACGCACGTATTTCGTGCCGTCCGTGAGGACGTCGGCGCCGGCTTTGCCGTTGTAAGCAAGCATCGCGCGCACGTCACCGGTGCCCGACGGTGCGCTCGCTGCGCAAGCGTCGTCGGGCGTGGTGTCGGCGTTCGGGGTGTAGGGCTCGGACAAGTAGATGACTTTGCCGTCCTCGGGCACGAGCGTGAGCGGCTCCGAGAGCGTGGTGCCGAAGCAGTAGAATTCGATGCCGATGTTGCAGGCGCGGGTGCCGCTCTCGGTCCAGTACGTCGGTCCGCCGTCGTTTCGCCCGTAGGAGAAGTCGTAACCGTTCGATTCGCTGCTCCAATTGTTGCAGTTGTCGGGGGCGGCACTGCCGTCAGCGAGCGTGCCGGTGCCGACGAGCTCGTCTTCGTGCGTGACGCCCGTATCGTCGACGCGGATCGTGTAAACGAACTTGCCGGCGAGCAGATCCTCCACCGTGTCGACGACAGGCTTGCCATCGAGGCGCACCCAGCCGCGCGCCGTCGTGCCGAGCCGATCGAGCGCGAGTGAGTTCTTGTCCGAGACCCAGGCGACGTAAGCGTCGTTCGTGGCGTTGTTGATGCCGGCCGCCGTGGCGAGGTCGTTGCAGTTCACGTCGAACTTCGCCGCGCCGCTGTGCACGGTGCTGTCCCCGCGCGAGGCGAGGAACACGAAATTGTGCGTCTGCTGCTTGAATTCGCCCGTGATGTGCTTGTTCGCATCCATCGTGAGCGCGCAATCCCCAATGCCCGTGCAGTCACCGCCGAAGCCAGCGAAGTACGTGCCCCCACCGTTTGCCGGCTTGCCGCGAAAGGTGTCCGTGAAGCCGTCGGGCAGGGAGAACGTGCAGTTCTTCGTGCAGGTGAAGCTCGAGAGCAAATCACCAATCTCGCCCGGGACGTCGCCGATGAAGTCGATCGTGAGCGTGTGCTTCATGCCCCCACTGCCGGCGCCGCCACCCTGAGCGCCGCCGGTCCCGCCGCTCCCGCCGGTCCCGCCTCGGCTCGCACCCGCGGACCCTGCGGACCCCGCGGACCCACCGGCTCCACCCGCGCCCCCACTCCCGCCGCGTCCGGCGTTGCCGCCAGTGCCGCCTTGTGCCGTGCCGCCGCCCGTGCCGCCGGCGCCGCCCGCCTCCGCAGGGCCCCCGGTTCCACCGTCAGCGCTGCCGCCCACGCCTCCCGCACCACCTTGCGAGGAGTTGCCACCGCGGCCGGCGCCGCCGCCCTTGCCACCGCTGGTCCCTCCAGTGTCCCCCGCCGGCGAACCGGCCCCCGCGTTTTCGCCCTTGCTCGCGTCATCATCGTCCCCCTTCGAGCCACACGAGAGCACTGCAAGCAGCGCGAAGCCCACCAATGCAACGTCCACCATTCGGCGCATGGCTCGATGATACCGCGATCGATACAAAACCTTTGCTCTGAAAGGACCTACCGTACAAATATCGTTCTTTGATCGCGTTCGAGCGCGGTGACACTCTCGAGCGGTGAAGCTCGGCAGGAACGATCCCTGTCACTGTGGGTCCGGGAAGAAATACAAGAGCTGCCATCTAGACGGCAGCGTGGGTTCCGAGCTCGCGAGCGTCGCCGAGGAGCGCGCCGGCGACGAGGAGATCCGCCGGATCTTGGTCGAGGACTTCGGCTTCAATGATCTAGAGGCGTACCGGCGCTGGATCCGAGAAGTGAGGCCGGGGCTCTCGCTGACTCCGGCGCTCGTCGGCAAGCTCTCCCCCGACAAGATCGATTGCCGCGCGTTCTGGCGCGTGTGCGACGGCCTGTTCGGCATCGATCCGGTGCACAACATCATGCTCGCGCCCGAGGTCGGCCAGCTGCCGTACCCGATCGAGACGCGCATGGACGCGAATCGCATGAATTTGCGGCTCGCCAAGAGCTTCGGCATCACGTCCTTCTTCGAGGAGACCGCGCACCGGCGCCTGAAGCTGCTCGAGATTGGCCCCGGCTTCGGCTCCCTCAAGGACTACATCGAGACGACCACGGACCACGTCTATACGGCCGTCGACGTGTGCCCGCGTTTCGACGGTGTCATGGAGGCAACCGCCGAAGGCCTCGCGCCCGCGGCCTTGTTGGACACGGCGCAGGGCTCGTTCAGCTACGTCGTTTCCACGAACGTCTTCCAGCATCTCTCGGCGCGACAACGCAGCCATTGGTACGCGGACGCGCGCCGCCTCTTGCATCCCGAGGGCCTCTTCATCTTCAACGTCCTCGTCGACACCGCCAAAATTGCCGCGCGGGCGCGCGATCGCGACGGCACCGCCTGGTGCGACCACTACGGGCAATTCACCGAAATCCCCAAGCTCGGCCCGCTGCACGACGAGCTCAGCAGCTTGTTCCGCATCCTCTACGTGACGCAGCGCTACGACGGCGTGATGAATTTCGTCTGCCAGAAACCGGCGTAAGTACGAATGCGCGGCCGGCGCGGGGAGGCATGGTTCATGCTTCGACCACGGCCATGCGATGCGCTTTCGCCCGGGTGACGTTCACGGTGGTGCTCGCTTGCACGGCATGCGCTCACACGCCGCGCTCGAACGGGGACGAGGCGCCTCACATCGAGCCCGCCGGAGGCAAGGGTGAACACACGCGGCCGCGCGTCGGACCGGCTCCATCCGCTGTGGCTTCCGGCGTCGCGGAGGGACCCGTCGAGACGGCGCCGCCCAACGTTCCGGAGTTCAAGCCGGCATTCGCGGGGCAGACGCGCGCGAACGCGATGCATACGCGCACGGCGCTGACGGTGACGGAAATCGCTCGCGGACTCGACTTGCCGTGGGCGCTCGCGTTCTTGCCCGATCGGCGCATGCTCGTGACCGAAAAGCACAAGGGGGAGCTCGTGATCGTGACGCCGAGGGGCGAGAAGTCGCGTGCGCTCAAAGGTGTGCCGCGCGTCGACGCGCGCGGGCAAGGCGGGCTACTCGATGTCGCGCTCGGTCCGGACTACGCGACGAGCCGTCTCGTTTATTTGAGCTACTACGAGCCGCGTGAGGGCGGGAACGGACTCGCCGTGGCGCGCGCGCGGTTCGTCGACGGTGCGGAGCCCGCGCTCGCGTCCTTGCAGGTCATTTTCCGCATGCAACCGACGCTCGACTCGACGGCACATGCAGGCGGCCGGCTCACCTTCGCGCCCGACGGCACGCTCTTCATCACGCTCGGCGAGCGCCTCATTCCCGAAGGGCGGGCGCAAGCGCGTGATCTCGGCAGCGATCTCGGAAAGCTCGTCCGAATACTGCCCGACGGGAGCGTTCCCAAGGACAACCCGTACGCCAACAAGCCCGGCGCGCGACCCGAAATTTGGACGTCGGGTCATCGCAACGTGCTCGGCGCTGCGCTGGACGCGAAGCACCGACTCTGGATCGCCGAAATGGGCCCGCGCGGCGGCGACGAGCTCAACCTGATCGAGCCCGGCAAAGACTACGGCTGGCCGACGATCGGCTACGGCGAAGAGTACTCGGGCGCGCGCATCCACGCGACGACGCAAGCGCCGGGGCTCGAACAACCGGTCTACTACTGGGACCCCGTGATCTCTCCGGGCGCGCTCGCCATCTATTCGGGCGCGCTCATCCCGGAGTGGCAAGGCAGCTTTCTCATCGCGGGCCTCTCGAGCGAAGCCCTCGTTCGCCTGGTATTGAAGGACGATCGCGTCCTGGGCGAAGAGCGCCTGTTCACCGACCGCCACGAGCGCATGCGCGACGTCGTGCAAGGCCCCGACGGCGCCGTCTACCTGCTCACCGACGACGCCGACGGCAAGCTCTTGCGCGTCACCCCTCGCTAGGGACTTCCCACAACTCCACCCGGTTCCCCTCCGGATCCATCACCCACCCGAACTTCCCGTACGGCGCCTCCTGCACCTTCTCGTCGACCTGAGCGCCCGCCGCGCGCAGCTGCGCGAGCATCGCGTCGAGGTTCTTCACGCGGAAGTTGATCATGAACGGCGCCGTGCTCGGCTCGAAGTACTTCGTGTCCGCGGGAAACGTCGACCAAACCAGGCACGGTCCGGGATCGCCCTGCGTCAGAAAGGTGATCTCGCCGTGCTCGTCACTCGGCAGACCCAGATTGTCGCGATACCAGGCCTTGAGCTTCGCCGGATCCTTGGCCTTGAAGAAGATGCCACCGACACCAATGACGCGTTCCATGGTTCAGGAAGCTACTCGGCTCTCGCCCAAAGCGTCCGGTAAATCGTAACGCGCCGGCACGCCGCCGAGTCCCCGGTTCACCGTCGCTTCCCAATAGCGCTTCCCCAGCAGCTGGACGAACGCGTTCACGCGCGGCGAGCCGCGGCGCGTGGTTTCGAGGAGGCGCAGCGTGCTGCGGATCCCGGCGGCCCAATAGCGGTGGCGATCGCGCGGGAGCTGCAGGGCGTCGGCGAGCTCGTCGTCGATCAGGCTACGGCAGAGGCCGCTCGCGACGGCCACGTGACGTTCGGCACGCCGGCGTTCGCGCGGAGTTTTGGCCTGCCGGAGCGGTCCGTTCAAGAGTGCGTTCACGAGCTCGCGCGAGTCCTCGTCGGGCGGACCCTGCGTGAGGCGGATGAAGCGCGAAAGGCGCGCGGCCTCCGCGTAGCTTGTCGGCAAGAGCGCAGAGTCCACGCCGATGAGCTCACCGACCCAGCGGAAGAGATGCTGGTAATCGTCGGCTTCGGCAGGCGACACCTCGACGCCGAAGCGACGCACGCCCTCGATGAACACGTTGGAAAAGAGCAAAATGGTCGCCAGCATATCGTGCTGATTGATCGGCTCGGAGTACTCGGCGTAGGACCAGCGCCCACTCGCGACGATCAGGCGCCGCACTTCGGCGTGCATCAACCGCACACGAAGCACGAGCTTCCACCCGAGCGCGCCCGGCCGTAACCCACCGCGCGCCGTCACGGCCGTGATGAACTTACTGGTCTCCGCGAGGCGCCGATCCGCGCGTTCCTTCAGCCGCCCGGAAAGCGCGAGCGGCTTATTCCCAGCGGGCGCCGCGTACCCGTAAACGAGCGACCGCAGCCCCAGCACGAGCCCGCCGAGCAACCCCGGCCGGAGAAACACGTCGTGCGCACGCTCGAAGCGCTCCCAATCGACCCAGGGCGGCACCACGCGCGCCGCCGCGACGAGGTCGCGCAACGCAGCCGGAACGAATTCACTTCCGCCCTCGAGCGCCGTCTCGATCGCTCGCTCGCGACTCTCCCGACTCAAGCCGGCGAGAGCCGCCACCACCGCATCCGCGGGCGGATCCGTGCGATCCAGGTAAGGCACGAGCCGCTCGGCGAGATCACCAAACTGCTCGCGCGTCGCTTCCACGTTGTGGACCCTCAGGGGCCACGCGCTCGGAGCAGTCGGCATGCTTCGAGCTTCGCACCGGGCGTCGCAAGCGCCAGCATAGCCTGCGTACCGCGGACATCGGCTACACTCGCGGGATGGTGCGCGTGGGGCCAGCCGTCACTCTTCCGTTCGTTATTCTCGCTCTTGCGTGCGGCGGTGTGTCAAAGCACCACGACGGCGGCGACGCAGCGCCGAGCACGGACGACGGCGGCACGTGCGCGGAGCCGGCGTCACTTGTTCCAGAGATCCCGCCCTACACCGGCGCGCCGCTCGATGACCTCCCGACGTTCCTGGTCACGTTTCACAACCAGTGCGTGCAAACGGTGTGGCCCGCGTGGGGAGCGACGGGCGGCCTCGAAAACGGCGTCATCGACGGCCGAGTCTGGTTACCGCTGCCGGCAGGTGACGACCGAACCGTGACGGTTCACGGCGGCGTGCGCGAACTCGGCTTCTGGGGACGCACCGCCTGCAGCTTCGACGCAACGGGCGACGGCACCTGCCTCACGGGCGACTGCGGCGGCTTCATCTGTTCCACCAACACCCTCCAGTTCCCGCCCAATGCGACGGTGTACTCCCTCGAATCGGGATTTCTCGGAGGGTACAACCTCGGCATGCACATCGTCGGCCCGACGTGCGGCGAGCACGAGTGCGTGACGGACCTTCGCGCCTGCACGTCGGGAGTGAAGGACGCGTGTGGAACGACCGTGGCGTGCGACGACATTTGCGCGACGTCGGCGTGTTGTGAGGAACGCGGCTGTAGCGACGGGGACTTCAGGGATGGGGGGGACGTTGAGGTGACGTTTTGTCCGTGAGGGGAACGGAATGCCCCCCGCGGCGCCACTGTGCAGGCGTGGACACGAAGCTCACCGCAGTGCGGACCATGAAACTCGGGGTTCGGGCGCTCGCCTTCTGGCTCGTCGCGGGACCGGCCAGCGCGGCTTCCATGCAGAAGGTGAACCAAAGTGACTGGTGGGCGGGCGCGACGGGTCTGCCGAGCTACGTGAACATGTACACGTACGTCCCGGATCAGCTCGCCGCAAAGCCGCCCATCGTGGTGGGGCCTCACCACTGCCAGGGCACGGCCCAGAGCACCTACTCGGAGATGGCGAGCCTCGTCTCGATCGCCGACAAGACGGGGTTCATTCTCATTTTTCCCGAGGCTACCGGCGAAAATTGCTGGGACGCCGGCTCGACGCGCTCACTCAAGCACGGCGGCGGCGGTGACACGGGCGCCATCGTGCAAATGGTCAAGTACACGCTGTCGAAGTACAGCGGTGACGCGAGCCGGGTCTACACGGTCGGCGGCTCCTCCGGCGGCATCATGACGGAAGCACTCCTCGGCGTGTACCCAGACGTATTCATGGCCGGCGTCTCGCTCATGGGCGTCCCCTGCGGCTGCTGGGCGGACGGCTACAACGACACGACCGGCACGGGCTCCACCGCGCAATGGAGCGGCAACTGCGCGGGCGGCAGCGTCACCAAAACCGGCCAAGCCTGGGGCGACCTCGTGCGCTCCTACTTCCCCGGCTACACCGGCCATCGCCCCCGCCTTCAGCACTGGCACGGCACCGCCGACACCACGCTCAACTACAAGAACCTCGCCGAGGACGTAAAAGAGTGGACCAACCTCCTCGGCTTGAGTGAAACCCCGGACGCCACCGACACGCCAAAGAGCGGCACCTCGCATCAGCTCTGGAAGAACGCATGCGGTTACACCGTCTACGAGACGTTCGCGCTGTCCGGCGTGGGGCACGCGGTGCCGTTCGACGGCAACGCCGTGGCCGCGTACTTCGGGCTCGATGTAGCGCGCACAACCGATCCGGAGACGGCCGCGTGCGGGGCCGGCATGGGCGGCGCCGCGGGGGCGGGCGGCATGACTGCGGCGGGTGGCGCGGCTGCTGGCGGTCGCACAGGCGTTGGCGGTGCGGGCGGCGTACCGGGAACGGGCGGCGTAGTGGCGGATGGTGGAACTGCGGGTTCCCAAGGAATGACTGCGAGCAGCGGCGGCGCACACAGCGGCGGCAGTGGTGGCGTTAGTGCGGTGGGTGGCAGCGGTACCGGTTCGGCAATGGGTGGCACGGGCGCAGCAGGAGGCACGGGGGGCACGGGTGACGCGAATCAAGCGGGACGGAGCGCGGTCACCGGCGGCGCGTCGACGGCAGGCGGCCAAGGAGGAACAGGCGTTTCGTTGGCGTCCGGAGGGAATGCGCCGCATGCCGGAACCTCGGGTGGGACCGAGGCTTCTCGCAGTCCCGCCAGTTCGACGGGGTGCGGCTGTGTGGTGGGAGGAGGCACGAGCGAGCGACGGCCACTCGCGGCGGCACTCGTGCTCGGCGCGGTCGTCTTTGCGAGACGGCGTCGGGCAGCAGAGCGGCGAAGCAGCGCTGGGCGTGCGTGAACGCGTTCACGCGACGCTCCGCCCGCCGTAATGCGCTAGGAACCGGCGTGCGATCGCGGTAAGGTGCGCCGTTGTCCGCGGAGGAGCCGCTCGCTTTCATCAGCTATCGCCGGGAGGATTCGGCGTGGCCCGCGGGCAGGATCAGAGATCACCTGGTGCTCGCCTTCGGGTCCGAGGCGGTCTTCAAGGACACGGCGAGCATTCGGCCGGGGGATGATTTTGGCTCGGACATCGAGCGTGTCGTGGCGTCGGCCTTCATCGTCCTTGTCGTGATGGGTCGGAACTGGGTTGGCGAGAGGCCGGACGGCACGCGCCGCATCGACGACGAGGCGGACTACGTGCGGATGGAGGTCGAGGTGGCGATCCAGCGCCGCGCTAAAATCATTCCTTTGCTCATCGACGAGAGCAAGATCCCCGAGCTGCCTCGAGAGCTACGTGCGCTGCGTCGGTTCCAGAGCCTGAGAATTCGGCAAGATCCGGACTTCAGAGGCGACCTCACCGTGCTCCTGACGCAACTCCGGCGCATCGTGCCGGAGCGCTTTCGTCCGGGCATCGACGAGCGCGTGCGGCAAGTGCAGCCGGAAGCATTCGGTGAGCGCACGCTTGCCGGGTTGACGAACAATCAGGTCGTGCCGAGCGGAGACGACGACGAGGCGAACGAACGACAGCTCGGTTGGCTCGACAGCGAAGGGAACGTGGCGCGGCCGGTGCTCGAACAATGGCAGCGCGATCTACTTGCGTGGCGCCTCCAGCACCGCGACGACAGTGACGAGCCGCTTGACGCGCTGGCGAAGCGTCTCCGGATCGAGGCCGCGCGCCTCCGCGACGAGCACGGCGACGTTCCGGTGGGCGCCTTCTTGATCGCGTACCCGGCCCGCCATGCGGTGAGCTTGATCGTTCGACCCGGCGGGACTTCGGACGAAAGTTAGCCTTCGGACAAGAGCCCGCGGTTGTGATGGACGAGTACGATTTCACGGTAGAGCTCGTTCACCGCGTGAAACTCGAAGTCTCGCAGATCGCGGTAACGCTCTTCCGGCTGGCGCTTGGCATTCTGAATGTCACTGACCTTGAGCAAGAATTCCGTGGCATGGGCGCGCACGCCCTCGTCCGGCGCCAGTAGTTCGACTTTCTTGAGCCGGCGCGTGATGACCTGTCCGAGCTCCTTGACGTTCGCCTCGGTCACCACGAACTGTTCCATCGGGGCCTCGCGCAGGAGGCCCCAGAGGCGCCGATAATTGGCGTCGATGGCGGCTGGGGAGCTGTTCTGATCGAGCTCCTCGATCAGGTCCTGCACTCGCTTCACGAGATCGTCGCGCTTGACCCGGCGCATGTAGTTGGCGACGCCGAGCGCGAACAGACGCAAGCCCTCGCGTGTGTTGGAAAAGGCCCGAATGCTCCAGGCGAGCGTGTCGAGCTGCTGGAGCCGGTCCTCGATACGGGCAGTGTCCGGCGCGGGGTTCTCGAGCTCGGTTTCGATATCGAGCCGCAAGAGGTCGAATTCGTTCTGCAGGCGCTCGCGCCCCTCGGCGGGCAGCGTATTGAGTAGATCTTCGGTGCGTCCGAGCGCCTCCATGGCTTTCTTGCGCACGTCGTCGCTCTGACCCAGGTTCATGCTCGCGAGCTGCACCGTTCGAACTTCCGATCTCCCGCCGATGTCGATGGTCAGCGTGATCTTGCCGTTCATGTAGCTCGGCGAGATCTTGACGGGCGTGCCCGGGGGGTCCTTGCTCTCGATCTCGATCGGTAGGTGCTCGGTGTGGCCCTCGAAGACGGGAAGGCGGATGTGGTCCCCGGTCGTCAGGAGATTTTGCGTCTTCCCGCGACCCTCGCGCAGTCCTGCGTCGAAGAGCGGCAGCCTGCGCTGCAGCGTGCGTAAGTAAATCTGCTTGCTGAGCGAAGAGCCCGGGTTCACCGCGAGACCTTGCCGCTCGATGTCGTAGCGAAATTCGCCTCGGATCTTGTCATCGTCGTCCTTGACGACGATGACGATCTCGCCTTGCCCGCGCTCGATCGGAAAGCCGTCGAACGAGAACTCGGCGTTGTCGTTCACGGGCGCTACAGCACGCACCGGGCCGCATTCGAGTTGAACGCTCCAGCTCGCGGAGCCGCCCGTCAGGAATCCGTGGATCGGCGGGTGCTTTTCGTTGTTCTCGGCCACGCGCCCGGTCGGGCCGGACTCCCACCGGATGCCGACGTCGCCCTTCGCCAGGGTGGCGCGAGCCGCGCCTTCCGCCAGGCGCTGCTCCGCGTAGACGGCCGCGCCGAGCGCCACTGCGAAGTCGGGATCGTGGCTTTCGATGGGGACGTGCTTCGCTCCGCAGCTCTCGAGAAACTTCTCCAACATTTTGCGCACCGCGGGCACGCGGGTCGAGCCCCCCACCAACAAGACGGCGCTCAGGCCGCGAACCTCTTCCTCGAGCGCCGCGCGCTCCCGGTCGCGATTGCCGAGGTCCTTCTCGCGCAGCTTTCCGCGATAGAGCGCGTGCCCGAGTAACGCCTCCCGGCAATAGCGGAGCGTTCGGTCGAGCAAGACCTGGATCGCATCCTCGAACTCGCTGCGCGTGATCCACTCGCAGATCTTGAGCTCGTCCCCACTCTCGGGGTTTTCGAGCTCCGAGTCCCAATTGACGCGCTCGTTGACGGAGAGGCTTTTTTTCACTTTCTCGGCCTCGCGCAGGAGCGTCCAGAGCCAGGGGCGGGCGGCCACCGCCTCGCCTTCGTTGCGAACCGCCAAGCTCAAGAGGTCGTTCTCCCTGCGATCGTGGAGGATCTTGAGCAGGGCGCGGTCGAAGTCGTAGCCGCCGAGGAACTTGTCGCCGGCGTAGGCTCGGCCCTTGGCGCCGACTTCGATCCGGTTCCGGCTGCGCGTACAGACGCTCGCGTCCATCGTCCCGCCGCCGAGATCGAAGACGAGCACCTCGTCGAGTCTCCGCGGGTCCGTGCTCGCTCGCTCGGGCTGCCGTAGCCAGGACAACGCCGCCGCGACGGGCTCGCGAATGATGTCGATGACCTCCAGCTCCGCGAGCGCCGCCGCCTCCCGCGTCTGATCGACGTGCAGGGTCTCGAAGTGCGCGGGCACGGTGATCACGGCCGCGACCTCGTGCTTGAGCGCCGCCTCGGTGCGTTCCTTCATCGCCTTCAGATATTGGCCGCTGATCTCGCAAGCGTTCAGCACGCGACCGTTGAACTGGAAGGTGACGTCGGTGCCTAGGTAACGCTTGACGAAGCCGTAGCGGTAGAGCGGCTTCTTCGCGTCCCGCGCCTTGGCGCCGACGAGGAGCGTCGAGGATCCCCCGCGCTGCTCCGCGATCACCGAAGGCATCAGTCGCTCGCGCGATTGGTCGTCCGGCTCGAGCTCGATCAGCTTGAGCTCGCCGTTGACCAGGTAGGCCACGCAAGAGTTGGTCGTTCCGAGATCGATTCCAATCGGTTGCTTCATGGGTCGTGCCTTGTTTGAAACTACGGATTCGGCTCAGAGCCGAGCAGCATGAGCTCGAATGCCAGGCGCAGGAGCGGCTCGCGCAGCAGCTGCTCGGCGCGCCCCGGATCGCCGCGCTCGAGCGTGACCCCTGCGATCGGCTGCGCCTTCGCCTCGAGCCGGCGCTCGAGCACGGGGACGCGTCGCTCGATCTCCTCGGGCGACGCGTCGGCGCCGACGCCGAGCACCCGAAACGGATTCATCCCGTACGGATCCCGGTCGAAGACGTTGAACGGATTGTCCCGCGCGCTCATCGTTTCGCCCGCGTGCGCCTGCGAATGCCGCGCAAGAGCTTGCCCGCCTCCTCGTTCTTCGGATCGAGGCGACGACCGCGGCGCGCCATGCGGAGAGCGAGCCCGCGCGAGTCGAAGCTCGCGAGAAAGCTCGCCAAGATCAAATACTCGCGGCAACGTTCGCTGCGATTCGCCACCTCTTCGCCGCGGGTGCCGCGCAGGTAATGCCGGAGGCGCCGCGCGGAGCGGTCCATCAGCGTGCGCTCGGCCCGGCCATGACGAGCACGCTTGCGCTCGCCGCTCGCGGGAGCTTGCGGGAAGAGCAGCGACGCGAGCTGGGCCGCGTAGCCCGAGCGAGCGAGGTTCTCCGCGTGCGTGTTCCGTGGATCGGCCTGCAGGATGCGATCGAGCATCAGGAGCGCGCGTTCGCGCGTGCGCGGCGTCTCGCGGAGCTCGGCTTCGTTCACCAAACCGACGACGATTTGGCTCTGGCACGCCTCGAGCGAAACGCCCTCGGTGCATTCGGACAGCGCGAGCGACGCGTGGAGGGCGCTCGCATGCAGCCGGGCTGCGTCGAGGCGGCGCGCGGCGATCGCACGCGTCGCCCGCTCGATGTGGAACTCGATGAGCCAGCGCGGGAAAAGGATCATGAACTCTTCACGCAAGCCCTGGACGTCGAGCCCGATGAGCTCCATCGCACCCAGCCGATCCTCGAAGAGCGTGGGCAACTCCGGGTTGGTCCACGCGCTCGCGAACCCGGAGAGAGCGCGCGCGTATCCGGCGCGGGCCGCGGTCCAATCGCGCGCGGCCTCGGCCGCGACGGCGCGCCGGTGCTCGGCCACGGCGGCGCGCAACGGTTCGGGCAGCCAGGCGGGCGCGCTCATGGGCGCCCCGCTCGCGCCGGCGGGCGATGCGCCGCGCGCCAGCGATTGACCGCAGCGTTGGCGCCTTCGTCGCGCTCGAACGCGAGGCCCTCGAAGAGCCGCAGCGCTTTGCAGTCGTCACAAGCGGGCTTCGAGAGCAGCTCGGACGCCTGGAATTTGCACCCGCAGTAGCGGCACTCGAGCACGCGAGTGGGTTCCTCGACCGCCGCGTCCGCGTCCTGCCGCACACGCAGCTCGAGTCCGTCGAGCCTGAGTCGCAAGTAGTCGAGCGCCGGATCGTCGCGGCGCGAGAGCGTCGTGGGATACACGTCGAGTTCTTCACGCCAATGTTCGCGGTCCGTCTCGTAGCCGACGGCAAGCCGCGGTTGGTTCCCTCCCACGAGCGCGACGCGAAAAACGCCGTTCTGATCGGCGATTTGACGTACGTTCCCGAGCCGTGTCGGGTTCGGACGACTTTCGCTCTCGAAGCCGTACGCGACGCGCCCCGCCCATTCGAGCTCGAGTGAAGTGCGTACCGCCGGTCGCTCGAACAGCGTGCCGAAGGTCGCGCTCTCGAAGTCCGCGACCGAAGCCCCGGGCACGAGCGCCGCGAGGCGGTCGTTTCGCGCCGGTCCGAGCACGAGCGCGCGTTCGAAGGAGCGTCCCAAATCGCGCCCGGCGTCGAACGCTTCGCCGTCGGTGAGCAGCACCAGTACGGGTGTCTCACCCCGTTTCAATGTCGAACCGAAGATGCGCGGCAGCGTGGGGTCGAGCCAGGTGCCCCCGTGCGTCGGCCGCAGCGCGGCGCGAACCGAGCCGTAGGCGCTGCGCCCCGTCGCGCCGACCGCGACGGTGACGCTCTGCCGCGCTTGGGATTCGCCGAGCAACCACACGTCCACGCGGTCGTTGCTCACGAGCTTGTCGAGGAGCGGAACCAGGAGCCGCTCCAGCGACGGGCCGAGTTTGGCGAAAAAGGAATCGGAGCAATCGACGACGAGAAACAGGCGGAGACTCCCGGCCGCTGCGCTGTCCACTTCCACGAACCAGAGCGGCTCGCCGCCGACGAGCTCGGCCGTGACGACACGTTCAATCGGCACGGCGGCGCTCCGGCGCGAGCACGACGCCCTGCGCGCGAATTTCTCGCACGACGCGGTGCATGTCCGTTTCCGCGCTGCCGGTGCCGACGAGGCGCAATCGGCCTCGTGAAAGCTCGGCGCTCAAGCGCGGCGCGGACAACGCCTCGACACGCGTTCGTTCGATGCGTGCTGAGAGAAAGAACAGCCGCTGGTTGTCCGAACCGACGAGCGCGTGATCGCTCGGGCGTGTTCGGTCGTAAGGACCGTCGATGAGCAGGTCGACTTCGGCGAGGAGCGTGCGCGCATCCGCCATGGTCGGCGCGAGCAGCTCCTCGAGCGAATAGCCGGAGTAAACGAGGATCTCCGTCGCGGGGCGCCGTTCGCGCACGAGGCGGCAGAGCGCTGCGAGTGCGCGTGCCTGTTCGAACGGCTCTCCGCCGCTCAGGACGAGATTCACCCCGGCCTCGGTGCAACGAAGAGCGAGCTCCCCGACGCGAACCGCTTCGCCGCCCTCGAAGCTCAAGCTCTCCAGGTTGAAGCAGCCCGGGCAACGCCGCGGGCAGCCTTGGACCCAAACCCAGAGCGAAGGCCCGAGCAGCGGGCTCGGGCCGACCCAGGTGCGGTGGACGCGGAGGCTCGGCTCTTCAACCATTGTCGGGCACGAGCTCCACGCGCGCTCTTTCGGCCGACCAGAAGTAACGGCTGCGCGGGGGACGCGCGCGCGGGTCGAGGTCCAGGTAGCGGCCGAACGCGCTCTCGACCGCGAGCGTGAGCACGTTGTTGATGTCGCGGAGGCCGTAGCGCGCCACGTTCGCGAGCTTCATCAGCTCCTCGACGACCTTTGCGTCCTCGGCACGCTTTACGTCGAACACGATGCGGGCGTCGGGCGCGCGCGCTTGTTGGAGTCGCCGCTGCGCCGCCTCGGCCATGTCTCTCAATCGGGAAATCAGCTGACTGCGCGCGAGCTCGTCCGCGACGAAGTTGAACACCACGACGCCCGTCTTCAAGCGGTTGTAGAGCTCGACGCGCTCGATATCGCCGAAGTGCTCCTCCACCTCGCGCACGAAGTGCTCCACCGTCGCGCCGCGGCCTTGGCTCCTGAGATCCTCGGTGCCTTCCTGCGTGCCGATGTTGCTCGTGAACACGAGAATCGTTTCGGTGAAATCAACGGTCTCGCCCTTGCCGTCGGTCAGGCGCGCGCCTTCGAGCACCTGGAAGAAGATGTCAAGGATGCGCTCGTGGGCTTTTTCGACCTCGTCGAAGAGAACCAGCGAGCGCGGGCGCTCCTTCACCCAGTTGGTGAGCTGCCCGCCTTCCAAATGTCCGACGTAGCCCGGAGGTGGACCGATCAGCCGCTGTTCGCTGTGGTCCTGCTGGTACTCCGTCATGTCGATGATCTTCATGTTCTCTTCGTTGCCGGTCACGAAGCGCGCGAGCGCACGGGCGAGATGCGTCTTGCCGACACCCGTCGCGCCCACGAAGAACAGCACCATCGCGGGCCGATCGCCGACGTCGCCTTGCAGCTCGCCGGTGTGGTGTTTCGCGCGATAGAGCGCGTCGATCACGCTCTCGACCGCCTCCTCTTGTCCAAGCACGGTCGAGCGCAGTGCTTTCGCGGCCTCACCCATGTCGAGCGAGCGCCACGTATCGAGCTTCCGGCCGAACCGGTAGAGGCTCAGGAGCTCCTGGAGTCCGGCGTCGGGTTGTCCCTCGAGCGTGAGCGACAACAAGAGGAGCTGGCGAAGCTCGAGCGTGCGAAACCCTTCGGTGGTTCGCGCGAGCTGGCCGGGATCGAAGCGAACGCTGCGGAAATGGGGCTGCCGGAGCTCGGCGCGCAAGAACGCACTGCGTTCGACGATGCTCGGGCGCGGCACGAGCACGAGCGCGCAGTTGGCCTCCGCCTGGATGAACTCACTCGGGATCGCGGTCTCGCGCGTGTACACGTGAATTGCCAGGTTCTGCAGGAGCCTCCCGTCTTGGTCCGGACAGCGCGCCGCGTCCTCACTCAGCTTCTGCAGCGCGACGGCCGAGGCCGAGGGCGTCGCGACCGCGTGTTCGGCGCGACTGACGATCGCGACCATCGGCGCGGCCGGCGAGCGCAGGGCCTGTGCGAGCGCGAGGAGCGCGAATTCGGGGCTGTCGCCCGCGATCGGTGCTCGGTTCGTGCGCTGCGCCGAGTCCGGGCTTTCTTGCATCAGCTCCGCGAAGTTGCCGCCGGGTGCGCGATCATCCCAGGCGAGCACGCGCGGGTGCCCCTGGAAATCGTAGTGCACGACGCGCCGGTGACCCTGTTCGCACAGACGTTCGACGAGCCACGCGACCAGCGGCATCGCCGCGCCGTCGCGCCAGACGACGTCGTCGAGCACGTTGCCGTGGAGCACGAGCCGCGACTTGTGCGTCGCAAGTGCGACGTGCACCTCGGACTTCCAACCCAGCAAAAGCTCCTCGTTGATCGTCATCGCGCTCACTTTCGCGGGGCTTCGAGCTCTTTTTGAATTTGCCGTTGCTGTTGCGCGGCGGCTCCGGTCTCGCGATGGATCGTTTCCCAGCCGCCGGGGCCCTTCCACAGCACCTCGCGAATCACGAGGCCGAGGTTTTTGGCTTCACGCACCAGATCCTCGATCGTCCCCCCGCAGGTTTCCGAAGCGGTGACGGTGGTCGAGAGCAAGCCCTGCGTTCCGGTCATTTCCAGGTAAATCGTGCCGCCCTGCTCGAGCGAGGTTTCGGTGGCGGCTTGATGGTCGTGCTCGTTCAGCTCGTGGCGAAAGCGCACGGGGCCGGCGCCGACTTGCACCGGATCGCCGGGCGCGCGTGCGAGCCGAAACCCGACGCGCTCGAACGCGTTGTGCAGACGACTCGCCATGTCCCAGCGCTCGGCGTTTTCGTAGTCGAGCTGGCGCGCCCGTTCGGTCATGTTCGCGAGCTCCGCCCGCGCGCGTTCGAGCACGGGCTCCGTCGCTTGCTCCGGATCCTGCTCCAACCCGGCGAGCGCCGAGTCGAGTCGGTCGGCGTCCTCGCGGACCCAGCGGAGCTCTCCGCGTCCGTCCGCGCCGAGCTGCTGGCGAATCCGTGCTCGCAGCTCCGCGATGCGCGAGCGCCGCAGCGCCGCGCGGATCCGCGCGTGGTCCGCCGCCAGCACCGCCCGGTCGAGCCCATCGGCGATGCGCTGCGCGAGCGCCGTCACTTCGCGCGCCTGCGCTTCCACGCGCTGCGCGAGCGCGCGCGCCTCCGCCTGGAGATACAGCGCGCGATCGCGGCGCTCCTCGACCGTACCGCCCGCGGCCGCCTGCTCTTGGGCGCCGACCTCCGCGAGCTTCTGCCGCAAGCGCTCGCACAGGTCGTCGAGCGGCGCGACCGCGGCCTGGAAGGCGACGAGCTCGGCCGGCATGTGCTCCGCGATCGAGGCCTTGAGCTCGGCCAACAGGCGCTCGGCGTGCTCACGTGCGGCGGCCGCATTCGCACGCACGTCGTTCATCGCGCGCGCGGCATCGACCACCCGCCGAAGCTCGCTCTGCGCCTCGTCCGTGAGCGAAGCGCGTGCACATTTTTCACCACTCATGCTCCGATCCTCCTCGCCTCAGCGGCGCACTTGGGGCCGCGTGTCGATTCGTCGCCAGCGCTTGTATGCCTTGGTGTCGACCACGTCGATCAGCCAGTCCCACACGCCGTAGCGGCCGGGCGTGAGCTCGTCCAGGTACGCAATGGTGGTGACCGTCACGCGATCGAGCGGCTCGTGCTGGGCAGCCGCGTTAACGATCTTCGCGAAGACCGCGGTCGGCCGCACCAGACGTTCGGAACGGAGCACGGCGCGATCCGCCAGCAACCAATTCGCGACGTGAGATGCCGCCCGCCGGATTGTCATGAGCACGTCCTCGATCGTCGCGAAGCACCGGGCTTCGACCAAGGCCCGCATGTATGCGGAGACGAAGAGCAGGCATTGCTCGACGTTCAGGCGCGTCTGCGACGCCTCGAGGTGCAGCAAGACCGACTCCCGCAGGCGCTGTGTTTTCAGCGCGGACATCGTGATGCACGTGTGCGCTTCGAGCTCCGGCGGGATCGTCATTTGGCCCGGCCTGAGCGCCCGTTCGACCTCGGGCGGCGGGTAGCGCGCGTCGAGGAAGTAGCTCTGACTGGGCCGCGAGCGCGAAGAGTCGGGCGCCGGCTCTACATCGACCAGCCGCAACAGGGTTACCACTTCAGCGTAGAGCTCGAGCTCGGGGCCGAAATCGAAGATGCACTCCGTACGCAGCGACGAAATGAAGCGGCCATAGCCGGGGGCGCCGCCGGGCGGCGGAAAAGTCTCCACGAGCGTTCGGACGGCTGACTCGGAGCGGGCGATGAGCTTCAAGAGCGCCGCTTCGGAGGGCGTGTTCCGCACGAGCGCGCGCTGGACGAAGTCGAACAGCGATTCACCCGGCCGGCACATGCGCCGTTCGACCTCCTTGAAGATCACGGCGCGGGCGCTCGGCGCCAAACCCTCGGAAGCGAAGAGGAGTCGTTCGAGGCTGCGTTCGGACTCGGCCGGGTTCGTCCACGCCAGGTCGACGGCCTTCTGCGCGAGGTCCTGCTGATCCTTGTCGGGGAGGTGCGCGGCGACGCTCGAGAGCGCCCACAGCACGAACGAGCGCTCCTCCTCCGGCGTCCGCTGTCTGGTCAGAAGACCGGAGTCGTACGCGGCTCTGAACAGGTCCGCGCGACGCGGACCGGGGAACGCGTCGATGAGCTCTTGAAAACCGATCAAATCGCGAAGTGCCGCGCCGGCGAAGAGTGCGTTCACGAGCAACGGGTCGAGCGGCTGCTTGATGCCTTTGATCAGCACGAGCAACTGTTCGTTGAGGTGGCGCTTCTCGATCCCGTCCGGCAATCGTGCGAGCGCGTCGATCGCCTCGAGAACGAACGGCTGAACGTTCACCGACGCCGCGTTGCGCTGCAGTTGAGAGAGCAGGGCGGACACGCGGGACAGGTCGAGCGGCCCTTCGGCATTGAGGCGCTTCTGGAGCGCGAGAAGGCCGCTCAGGCCGTTCAGTTCGCTGACGGACGCGGCCTTGAGGCGCTGCTCGTGCCAATCGCGGTGCATGAATAGGTCGTCGAACTCTTCTCGCTCGAGGCACTCGAGACAGAAGCCGACGAAAGGGATCTCGTCCTTGACCGGTTCCAAGCTCGTTGCCTGCGACGTCTTCAACACGGTCAGGCGATAGCGCGTTTCGAGCTCGAGCTCGTTCAGCGAGAAGACGGCGCGCTCGGCGAACTTCTGCGGCAAGAGCGCGATGAGACCCGCCATGCGCCAGAGATTGAAGACGTCGGGCGGCGGCGGCGCCGGCGGGTCCATGCCGGCCTCGGCGACGAGCGCGAGGAGCTCCGGAAGGTTCTCCGGCAGCGGGCCGAAAGGCAGGGCCAGCGCGCCGGCCTTTTCGTTTGCGACGTCGAGCTGGCGCATCGCGCGCGCGACCAAGGCGCCGCATTGCTCCTTGCCGTACTCGGCGAGCAGCATGCGCGCGAAACGCAGTTGGCGCAGCGGGTCGATCTCGACCTCGACCGGCTGGATCTCGGCGCGCGCCGCGCCGGGCGGGCTTTGATAGGTCGGCCAGAACGGTACGTGCGCCGCAATCCACGCGGCGTTCGAGCCGAGCTGCTGAAAGGCAGGCCCGGGGATCACGAAGGCGTGAGCGATGTAATTGCCTTCGGGTCGCGATAGATCGCCACCCGTGTAGCAGAGCAAGCAGACGCCCCACGGGTTGTCCTCGCGCTCGAGCGGGAACCCGCGAATGACGAGCGGCGCGCCCCGTCCGTCTCCGCGCTTGACCGGATAGTCCGAAGCCCAGCGTTCGAGTTGCACCCGAAGTTGTCGGTCGATGCCGGGCGAACACGCGATCGTCTCGAACGAGATGCGGCTCGTGTAGAGGAGGTGTTCGAGGCGCACGCGCTGGTTCATGCGGCGACGCTCCGGCGCCCGAACGGCCAGAGGCGAGCGAACCAGCTCGCGGGGTCCGAGCCTTCGAGGAGCGGCGGCAACGGCACGTCGCGGAGCGCGGCTTCGAGGACGGCAAGCGGCGCGGCCTCGCCCCATGCGATCCACTTCGCTCCGGGGAAGCGCTCCTGGCACCAAGTAACGAGCTCGTTCGAGCTGTCGTTCGAGCGCACGACGACGGTCGGACTCAGCTGAAACCGTGCGAGGCGCACCAGCAGGCAATGGAGCAAATGCTCGCTCTTTGCCGAGAGCTGGCCGATGCACACGACGAGCGGGGAAGGGACGTCGTCGAGCAAAAAGCCGAAGTCCGTCGCCCGCTCGACGGTCACCGGCTGGCTCCGCATCAAGCCGAACCTTCGAAGGCCACGCCAAGGGGGGATATAGGTGCCGGCCGCACCGGGCAAAGGGCGAGCGCGCGTCAGGCGGCGCCAGCGTGCGCCGGCGACGTCGTTCTCGTTCGCCGTGAAGTGTCCGAGCGCGCGGTTCATCGCGGTGCGCGTGTGGAGTTGCCCCAAAAGCTCGCTGCCCAACGAGCCGTCGAGATCGAGCACGCGCACGTCCGGGGACACCGCCGGTCGCCAACCGGAGCGCTGCGCGGGCGGGCCGCGTGAAATCAGGAACCGGAGCGCGCTCTTCACGTCGCGCACGACGTGGAATTCCTTGGCCAGCGAGGCACAATATGTTTCGAGCCGAAATCGGCCGCGGCCGTCGCGCAGCAGATCGTCCGCGACCACGGCGATGAGCCCGAGCGGCGGCTCGCTCCGCGACTTGGTTTGCTCGACGAGTCCAATCAGGCGCTCGAAGCTTTCTTCGAGCTCGCCGACGCCGCCGCGCGGCAGGCTCGCGAGCTCGACGATCAAGCCGTGGCTTTTGGAGAAGGCGTATTGGGCGCGGTTGCCCTCGAAGCCGCCGCCGAGCAAGGTGTCGAGATCCGACTGCCAGAGCCAGGCGAGGTGACCCGGCGCCGCGCGACAGACGGCGAAGAGGCCGGCCGCGTCGCGAGCGGCGAGCGGCGAGTGCCCGGCGCAGACACGATCGAGCAGGAGCGCGGAGACCTCGCGGCAATGCGCGCGACCGACCACGACGTGACCCCACGTGACGTCGGGCAGCAGCGGCGCGAGCGAAGGAACCGTAAGCGGCTGCCCGCAGCACTCGAAGCGGTCAAAATCCTCGGCGAGGCAGTTCGGGCAGCGCATGAGCATCCGCGGGACGGCCACTAAGCGTCTCCGAGCATGAGCCACATGAGCGGAAGCTCCACGCCTTTCGGTGTCGGCTCGCGCGTGCCGTCGGTGCCTTCGACGAGGCGCTTGTTGAGGCGCCAGCGCGACTGGATCACCTGGGGCGCCGGCGCCGGCGAGGGTAGACCCGGTCCGAGCGGATTCCACATCGCCGTGGGCGGCGGTGCCTGATTCGGCCCCTCGTTCGTCTCCTCGACGAAGCACTCGACCTTGCGGCCGAGACTCGAGACGAAGAACACGCCGACGTCGCGGAACGCGCCGTGCGCCCAGTTCATGAAGCCGCCCTCGCCGATGTCGCGGAGCAACTTCTCGCAACGATTGCTGTAACGCGTGATGGCTTGTTTCCAGTCGGCGGGCGTCGCGTCCGGCGGCAGCTTCGGCAGGATGTCGTCGAGACCGGTGAAGTCGAGGCCGTGCGTGGATTTCAGCGACGACTCGAGCAGATCGAACTTGGAGATGACGAGCGCCAGTCGGTGATTCACGCGCTCGTCGCCGAAGGGGCGCTCGGTGCGGTCCGCGATGTAGCGGTGCATCTCCTGGAGCAGCTCGGTATAGCTCGGCTGTTTTTCGGCGTGCTCGGAGATCGTCTTCAGCATGCCGGCGATGTCCTTGCGGACCTTGTCCGCCTGGGCGATCGGGCCGCACTGATGCTGAATCCGCGTGAGGATGAGAGAGGCCAAGGGCTCGTGGTTGCCGTCCGTCACGGAGCCCGGATAGCCGCGCTTGTGGAGCTCGACCTCGACCAGCCGCAGCACCTCGTTGACGGTCGCCGCCGGCAACGCTTCGAGGACGCGCGTCGGCACCAAGAGCTGCAGCAGCTGACTCAACACGCCGAACACATCGACCGGCGCGAGGCGCCGCCCGTCCCGCTGTCCGCTAAGCTCCGGGTTCAAGAGGTAGATCGACGCGTCGCTGAACAGCAAGAGCGACTTGATCCCGACGTCGACCTCGTCCTCTTCGAGCTCGCTCTTCTCGAAGATCTCGCCGGCCGAGTCGCTGATCGTAACCAGGCGCGGCGGCCACGGGGCGCTGCCGCCGAGGTGAATGCGCACGCGCCGCTGCCGCTCGCCTTTCTGGGTCTTCGGCGGAATCGTCCCCTTGACGAGCCGGCCGAGGATCTCCGTGCGGTATTCGCCGTTCGGAACCACGCGGGCACCGAGGCCGCCCAAACGATTCTGCTGATTCAACGCGATCGCGAGCGCCGCGGAGTAGACGGTTTTGCCGGCGAGCGAGCCCGCGAGGAGCGGGATCGGCGCGCCGAAGTTCTTGCTCGCGATCGCACACGGGCAATAAGGACAGCGCGGGAACAGCGCGAGCCGGTGCTCGGGGCAGATCGGCCGCGGGCGCGCCCAGAGCTCGTGCAGGTTTTCGACCGGCGGGAGCTGCGCTTTGAGAAAATCCGGCAGATCCTTGTAAAGAGGCGGATTTTTGCAGAGGTTGCAACCGAAACGCATCTCGGTGAGCGGCCGCGGCAGGAGGCACTGCTCGTTCGCGTTGGCGCCGCAATAGAAGAGCGGCATGCCGAAGCGCCGTGTGGGCCGCGGGATCGGAACGGTCACCTCGGGCACGGGCTCGGGAGGCTTGCGCCAGAAAGGTCTAACCATCGGTGCCTCGCATTCCTAAGTGGCACCATTCGGCGCCGAGCCGCGTGAGTGTGTAGGAATTGATGTCTTCGAAGACGACGCGGAAGCCGAGATTCGCCGCGCGATGATGGGCGGCCGCGCCACGATGCTCCGCGGACGAGCCGGCCGTGAAGGTTCGCCTGCGTTCGTAGGGATCAGGCGGCAGCTCGGGACCCGCGAGCGTCGCGTGGTAGTAATCCCCGCACCATTCGCTGAGCGCGGGCTCGATTACGAATCCGTTGAGCGCCCGGCTCTCTTTCGTATCGTAGTACTTTCGGAGCTCATGCAAGAGTTCGCGCGAAGGCCCTTCCGGTGGCGGGCGCTCGGGCTTGCTCTCCGTGAAGATCTTCCACGGCCCTGGCTTCGGCGGCGGTCGCGACGGCAATTCTTCCGACCATGCCGCCCATTCCGTGCTCCACGGCAAGCGCCCGCCGACGCTCCGCGCGAAGAGGTCGGCCTCGAACCATGACACGAAGCGCACGCTGCGGCGCCGCGCGGGCCACGAATAGCCGATGCGCTGCAGCACTTGATCGGCGGGCCCCGGAGCGCCCGCGGTGCGCGCCCAGAAGAGCTCGTCCCAGCCCGCCGAATCCGCGTAGCGCCCGCGCCGCACGAACAGCGTTGCGAATTCGTCGCGCGTCACCGGCGCGACGGTAACCCAGACACCCTTCGTTGCGCGGCGCACGATCACGGGGTCTGGCCTCCAGCGAAGGGCGCCGCGCAGTCGGCTCGCGTCGGACCGAGCGCCTCCTTCGTCGGAAACGCGTTCATCATCGCCAGATCCTTCGCGGAAAGGTGCTGAAACGCGATCTCGATGCGCCGATTCGCGGTGTCGTAGTCTGCGCTCCGGCATTCGTCGCCCTTGCACGGCTTCGGCCGCGAATCGCCGTGCCCAGCTACCGTCAAGAGATAGTCCTTGCCCTGCATGAGACCCTTGCTCGCGAGGTGATCCCGAATCGCTTGCGTCAGAAACCACGCGCGCCCGAAGCTCAGACGATAGTTGTGGTTGTCGCGTCCGGCGTCGTTGCACGCACCGCGCGAGTCACTGTGACCGAACACGAAAATCTTGCGCTGCTTCTCGCGGAATACCGCCGTGTCGACTTCCGCGAGCACATCGTCGATGCCTCGCTTCGTTTCGTCCGGCGTCATCTGGAACTCCGTGTCGCTGTCGAACACGAAGTGCAGGCTCGACTCGCCCACGGTGATGCGGCTCTCCTGCCCGCACGCCGTCACCTTTTTGAAGAGCTCCGCGCGGTAGTTGCCGAGCCGGCGCAGCACCTCGATCCACGCCACCGGGATCGCGTCGGCCACTTCGCACTTCGGCACTTCGAGCGGCGTCGCCGTGCCTTCGCAGAGATCCCCTGTGTGCTCGGTCAGGAATTTGCGTTCCTCGTCGCAGAGCCCTTTGAGCTGCTGCGCCCACGCTGCGTCCGTCGCGGGTTTCGCCGCGTTGACGGCCCGCGCAAGCTCCCCCGCGCCGTCGAGCTTCTGCAAGAGCTCACCCTGCGGCGGCGCGGGCGCGACCAGGCCGAGCTTCGGATCGAGCGCGACGCCGAGCCGCACGAGCGCCTGCTCCGAACGCTGCGTGTCGGCCCAGCTGCGCTCGAGGTTCGTGACCACGTCGGGAACGCTGTTTTTGAGGACGCAGACGAGCAGCGTGAACAGGGCGACGCCCGTGGACGCCGCGATCGTGAGCCAATCGAGCGCGATGACGCGGAGCACGCCACGTGGCGCCGGCGAACCGTGGGCAGCGAGCTTCGACCCGAGCACGGCGCGCTTACCCTACGCCGCGCCGCGGCGCTCTCGGATCGAGCGCGCTCACGTCGCTGTGAAACGGCGGCACCGTCTCTTGCCGGTCGAGTTCCTGGTTCACGAGCTGATTGGTCGTCTGCGTCATGCCGTTCGCAACGCCCTCGAGCCGATGGACCGCGGCACGAAGCTCCTGGCCGAGCGCTCGTACGTCGGCGCGGTTGCCGACGGCGAGCGCGACTTCCTCCACGTGCCGGCTCGCTTCGCGCAGATTGTCGGCGAGGTTCCCGGAAGATTGCTCGAGTCGCTCGGAGTTGAGGGCGAACGCGTTCGCGGCCTCGCGCAGATTCACCGCCGCGCTCCGCACCGCCGCGACGACCACGTCCGGCGCCTCGAAACGCGCCTGCGCGCTCTGGGCGAGTTGCTCGCTCGTGATGAGCATCTGCTGCGCCGTGGCTTCGAGACCCTGGCGCGTCTCGATCAGGTGCTGGCGGAGCTCCGCCATGATGGCCTTGGTCGGGTCGAGCAGGTGCTCACCGAGCGCGGTGCTGAGCGCTTCACGAATCAGCTGCCGTCCCTCTCCCGCCGCGTCCCCGACAGCGCTGCCCATGCTCGCGTTCAAGCGCTCCACGGTTTGCTCGAGGAGCTCGACCAGGCGATCGACGGCGCCCTCGACGATGTTCTTCACTTGCACGGGGTCGTTCGGAACGTCGTTGAACGAGGGCAGGATGAACTGGCGTGCGTAGACGAGTGCTTGCGCGCCGATATGCCGCGCTGCTGCCTCGCTCCGCGCGCGCAGGTGCTCGATGAAGAGGTAGACGAGGAGCCCTTGAATCGTGGTCGTCCCGGCGACCAGAATGCCGATCAGGAACGAGCCCGCGAGGAGATTCGCGGCGCTCTGATAGCCGGCGATGAAGGTTTGCCCGACGATGCCGGCGAGCGAGCCGCCGAAACCGATGCGAAGCACGAGCATGGCGGCGCGATCGAACCCGGCTTGCCTTTGGAGCGACAGCGTCTCGAGCGTCGCCTCGACGCGCGAAAGGTCGAGCTCCTCACGTGAAACGCAGCGCAGGCCGACGTCCTGCATGGCGCTCACGACGGCGTTCCACTGCGAGGTCTGCGACTGGAGGACCGCTTCGATGGCGGGCCGGATGTCGAACGGCTCCGGCAGCGCCTCCGCGTCACTCATCACGCCGGAACGCAGACTTGCGCGCGCCACGCTTTCTTGAGCGCGGCGGATGGACGCGACCATATTGCGCTTGAGCGCCGGCCCTAGATCGCGATTGACCAGGCTTTGAAGGAGGCGCTGCTCGGCCTCGTGCTCGGCCGCCAGTGAACGCGCGAGCTTTTCGGCCTGAAACGCGTTCCAGGTAATCCAAAGCTTGAGCACGACGCCGATGGCCCCGACCCAGAGCGAGCTCACGAGGCCGAGGACGCCGAGCGCGAGCAAGGAGACGCACAGGGCGCCCAGCCACAGTCCGTCGTGCCTCGCGTTCCTGTCCATCATCGTCCCTTAGTTCGCACACTGACCCATCTGCACGGAAGAGTCGTGCATTAGGTTCGCGAGATCAGCAGATGACAAAAACGCTTGAGAGCGTCAATAGGCAAAACGTTATAACCAACCACGCTCGCCGCCGCTCGCTCGTCACGAGATTGATCGAAATCTTTACTAGAACGTGGCGCGGATCAGGGCGTCGAGATGACGCTTCCACGCGTTCGATTGCAGGCCCGAGCTCTCGAGCACCGCGCGGGAGGCGGCCGGCAGCGCGTCCCATTGGACGCGGCTCTTGAGTTTTCGCAACAAGACCGTTTCCTTCAGCTCGCGGGCCACGAGCGACATCTGCACGTCTTCGGTCATCATCGTGCGGGTCTCGGCATTCAGCCAGAACCACCACAACTCTGAACCCACACTCCAGCGCCGCGGGCCGAGTTCCGGCAGCTGCGCGTCGCGCCAATATTTCCGCGCGATTCCGTCCGCGTGTTGCAACGAGACGAGTATGTCCCAGGGGCCGAGTGAGCCCGGCTCTATCGCGCTGGTCGGTCGATCGGTCGCCGACTTCAGCGCTGGCAAGAGCAGTCTCGAATCGAAGCGCCCGTCGGGCAAAAGCACGATCTCGGGGCGTGGCGTGCCGGCCTCGACCCAGCGCTCGGCGCCTGCGAGCAGCTGGTCGGTGGAGTTCGGGCCCTGAGCGAGCGCCCGCAAGATATCGTTGCACTCGGTCGTCTCGTCCCGGCACACCTGACGGAGCAGCGCGAGGTCGGCATCGACGCCCGACTGTGCGAGCCGGCGCGCCTTTTCGACGATCTCCTTGGCCTTCGTGCCGAGCATGACGGCGGCCGTCCTGTCGGTACCGGCCTGGCGTTCTGGAACCGTCAAGCGCCGTCGCAGGTCGACGAGGAAATCAACGTAGGCCGGCCCCGTGAGCTCGTAGAACGCGAACCCGACCAGCCAATAGCGGGAAAGCGCGCCCAACAGGTGCGCCGGCGTGACCAGCGTCGGCGTATCGACGGCCGCGTCCTGGAGAAGTTGGTCGAGCGACGGACGTGGCGGTGCGAGGGATCGAGCCGGTTCGACCGGCTGCGGCTCGTCGTAGCCGGCAGCTCCGGCGGGTTCCGTCGCGCCAGTCGATACGGGCGAGACGTCGGACGCATCGTACCGGGAGATGTCGACGCTGAGGGCGTCCTGGCTCTTCAGAACCTTGCTGAGCTCCTCGAAGGACGCCTGGATCGTCTTGAAGCGGTCATTCGGCTCTCTAGAAAGGCTGCGCGCAAACCAAGCGTCGAAGCCGCGGGGGAGCTGGGTGCCGAGCTCGGAAGCTCGGAAGGAGGCCCGAACTTGAGGTCCCTTGTCCACCTCCCGCATCAGCGCGCCTTCTTCGTCTTTGCGCCAAAAGCTGCGGCCGACCAGGACGTAGAAGGCAATCAGGCCGTATGCCCAGATGTCGGCTGGAGGACCGATCTGACTCGGAGTGGCAGAACGCAGTTGCTCACGCGCCATCCAAAGGGCCGAACCGAGCGCGCCTTTGGTGAGATCGGCGGCGCCAACTCCGCGGGCAACCCCGAAGTCGATGATCTTCACGGTGAACGGCACCGAATGATGGGTCGCACGCGCAATCAGGATGTTTCGAGGCTTCAGATCGCGATGGACGATTTCGAGCGCGTGGGCGGCAGCGATCCCGGCATGCAGCTGCGCCAGAAGCGTCAACACCTCATCCGAAGGGATCGGCCGGGCGCGATCGACGCGATCAGCCAACGTTTCTCCGTCGATGAGCTCCATGGCAATCCAACTGCAAGGAGTGTTGCCGGCGTCTACAATCTCGACGACGTGGTCGCTCTTGATGCGCGAAGCAAATTCAGCCTCCGCCTCGAAGCGCTTTTCCTGCGCTTCCACGCCTTTGTACTCCCGACGTATCACCTTCAGCGCCCTGCAGGCCTTGGTCGACCTCTGAACGACGCGATACACGATCCCGAACGCACCGTCGCCGATCCGCTCCTGGACATCGAATCTCTTCGCGAAAACGTCGCCCTGCTTTAGTTCCATCGACCCCTGCAAGAAAAACTGGAATCGAGCGCGAGACTACATCCATCAAGGGCCGCAGGCCTAGCCGCGACATTGCATGAGCGCGTGGTACTTTTTTTTGGAACGCGTTGCCCTTCGCCTTGAGTCCGCCCCTCGGACGCACGTCGGGAACGAGGTCATATTTGACCAGTAGTATTCATTTTCGGTGCCAGCGGCGTATCGAAGTGGCCGCGCTCTTCCTGCACCCCACCATTATCGACGGCTCCGGGCCGTCACCTCGGCATATCGCTCGGCTTCGAAGTCCCCGGGACGTAGCCGCCAGCCGCGCGCCCCCCTACCCGCCCGCCATCTCCACAAACCTGCACAGCGCGTTCGCCAACGTCATCTGCCGCGGCGTTCTGCACGCCACCTGCGCCAACGCCGGGCTGGCGACGATGACGGCCAACGCCATCGCGCGTGACACCGCGACGTTCAGGCGATTGCGGCTGTAGAGAAACTCGAGGCCGCGTGGTGCCTCGGCCGCGGTCGACGTCGCCATGGAGTAGATGACGATCGGGGCCTGTTTGCCTTGGAATTTGTCGACGGTGCCGACGCGGAGGTCCGTCGGTAGGGCGCGCTGCAGCGCGGATACCTGGGCGTTGTAGGGCGCAACGACGAGGACGTCCGCGCGCGCTAGGGGGCGGCGGTGCTGGTGTTGGTCGATGAACCAGGCGCGCTTTGACTCTGCGTCTGAGAGCAGACCGAGTTGGTTGATGAGGCCCACGACGGTCCCGACCTCCTCCGAGGACTGATTCGTGTTGCCGCGGTGAGAGACGGGGACGTATCTGAGTCCCGAACCCTGGAAGAGACCTTCGCCGTCGATGGCCTGGTGCTCGAGGCCAGCGCTCGGCGTGAGGCGGCCGTCGTAGAACGATTCGGAGATGTAATCGCAGATCGACGGGTGGAGGCGGCGCGTCGTGGGGATGAAGACGCCTTTGTCCCGCGCGATGGTGACGGCGTCGGGGCCGAGCAGGTGTTGGAGGGCGGAGACTTCGGCTCCAAGTGGGTGAACGCCCTTTTGCGGCTGTTCGAGCTGCGCCGGATCGCCGACGAGGACGAGGTTCTTCGCGGCCTGCGCGACGGCGAGGACGTTGGCGAGCGAGACCTGGCCGGCTTCGTCAACGACCAAGCAGTCGAGGGACTGCGCGAAGGGCGCGCTCGCCCAGGTCCACGCCGTGCCGCCGACCACATCGAGTTCGCCGCGCTGCAGACGTGCGAGAACGCTGGCCTTGTCTTTGTCGATCTCGAATGGCGGAGTCGCGTCGCCAGCCGTCTCCTCTGAATCCTGGATATGGAGCATCCGGGCGTGACCCTTGCCGAGCTCGGCCACCTTGTGCAGGACGCCCTTGCAGACTTCATGGCTGTTCGCGGTGACACCGACGCGCTTCTTTTGTCGGATGAGCTCGAGGATCATCATCGCAGCTTGGTGCGTCTTGCCGGAACCCGGAGGGCCCTGGATCGCGAGTACGTCGCCGTTCATGGCAAGCGCAAGCCGAGGCAAACCTTGGTCGATCGTCTCACCGTCCCAAAGCAATGGCGCCTCGTCTGCTTGTCCGAGAGATGGCGCGGCCTTCGTCAGCAGACGAAATGCAGCTGACTGTATGCGGGCACCCGTGAGATCGGCAGCGAGTTTCTCGCCGTGCGCCGCGATGCTCGCTTCTTGCGCGTCACAGTCAATGGGCTTGCCGGGGATGAGGGCAGTCGGATGCGGAACGGTCGACTTCTCTCCGCGTTTGATATCGATGTGGGCCTCGGCAATGTTCCACACCGTGCCGGGTGTCTTCTCAGTAGCGGGGTCCATTGGATCGGGACGTTTCCTGACGCCGTGATCCTGATCGGGGAATCGGTAGCGGTGAATCAGAGAGTTTTTGACCGTGCCGACCTCACCGACGTACTCGAGTCCGCCCAGTGCAGCGCGATCGCCGAGGTAGTCGTCGGGGGCGAGTTCGCGAGCGCGGTGGTACTCCCACCAGGACGACTTCGCTTCTCGCCAGTGCCAGTCGAGTAGATCTGCCAGCAGTAACCGCGCGGCTCCGCTGGGCTCATGGCTCGTCTGCTCGTCGCCTCCGTCCCTCAGTCGGCGACCAAGGTCCGCCGACGCATCGCTTCTGCTGGTTCGCTCCGCGTTGACGCTGGCTTCCGCCCAGCGCGGCCGTGCCGGGGCCCTCCCCTGTTCACGCCGAAACTGCTCGCGGAGGCGCTCGAGCCAATCCCGCAGCATCCACGTCGAGCGGCAGTCCTCTTCGTTGTAAGACTGGACCTGCGCCTCGATCGTTTGCGGGTGCACCGCTGCGTCCCTCGTTTCGAGCCACCAGCCGTAGAGCTGCATGGCACGAGCCGCCTCGCGCAAATCGGTGGTTCGTGTGAACCCGTGCAAGGCCTCCAGGTCTTTCAGCGTGTAGCCCTCGACCGAAGCGACGAGCGCATGCCGAACGATGGGGTGCAGATCGACGAGGACGTGCTCGCGAAGGATTTGGTCCACCTCCGCCTCGCGCGTCTTGTGCCGGCAGGAGAGCTTCTTCAGCGCGTCGCTTTCCCTGTGCCCGAAGTGGAACACGTGGAGCTCCCGAAACTCGGCGCGCCCTGCGACGATGCGATCGATCACGGCCTCGAACGCTTGCTTCTCTTCGTTCCCGCTCTTCGCCCACAACGGCAGGTAGCGGGGCTCGCCCGGAGCCTCACGCGACGTGAATGGATCGTCGTTCGGCTGGCCCAGCTCGAGCAGCCCGAAGAGGTACTCGAGTCCCCCACCCTCCAAGAAAGCGTCACCCTCCAAATCCAAGAAGAGGTCGCCCGGCGTCGGTACCGGTAGCGCTTCGAGTCCGACGAGTTTGGGCGACGCTCCCGGTGGGAGGCGCTGCGGTGTTCGATCCGCGTCGCCCAGGAGACGATATTTCATCTGACCGCTGACTCGTTGCGCCACCTGCAGCGCTGCTTGCTCGCGCAGGCGACCGAGCGTCTCGAGCCCCTCGATTTCGCTGTCTAGCGGAAGCCCAGCCAGTGCTTGAACGGTGGAGACCTGAGCCTCAACGAGACGATCGCGCTGGCGGCGCGTGATGTTCGCGACGAGCGAAAGGTGATCGTCTTTGCGCCGTTGAGTCTCGCAGCGCTTCCACCAGGGACACACGGCGCAGTGCTCCACCGGCTCCGGATACGTCGCCGGGGCGTCGACCGCGACGAACGCCTCGAAGCGGCGCCGCACGGTTCGGTAGTAAGCCATGTAGTCGGCCACTCTGAGAGCGATCGGGGCGCTCTCAGCACCTGGGACGATGTAGAGAAGCTCGGGGGTGTAGCCCTGGATCTCGGCCAAATGCTCGGTGTACGCGCAGACCTGAAGCACGGCCGCTGCCTTCGCCTCACGGGCCAGCTTGGCGTCGGCGACCTCGTAGTGATGAGGCCAGTGCGTCTCGGAACCGCTCACTCGCTTGACGAGAAAGTCGGGGCGACCGAGCCACTGGCCGTTCTTCAGGCTGCCCTGATAGATCACGTCGTCGCCGCGTTCCATGGCTGCAAGCGTGGCGAGCACCGGATCTCCCGCCCGCTCGATCACCGTGACCTTGAGGTTTAGCGCTCGGTAGTGCGCGAGCACTGCCTCTTCGTGGACCTCACCGCGCAGCTTCAGGAGCTCGCGCTCGATTTCGGTTTGGCCCGGTCGTTCGAGCTTTCCGGCACGCGCAAGGCGGTCGAGCACGGTGCGGTGCTCGCACTCGAGAAAGTTACTGAGGTCGGTGGCAGTGAAGGTCGCGAGGGAACGCATGCCGTCACGACCCCGACGAACGCGTCGACTCAGTGGTCGCCAACGTAGAAAAATTGCTCGCGGGCGATCTTGTCGCCGCGCACGGTGTAGACGGCAACCTCTTCGAGGGTCTCGCTCTTGCCGGTGGCCTTGCGCGTCACGTCGAAGGTGAAGGTCGCCGCAAATTGGTTCGGGCCGTTGAAGAAAGGACCGCGCACGACCTGGCGGCTGATCGTGTTGGCAGCGGCCCAGCGCTCCGACTTCTGAATGACCGGGGCCTGACCCACCGTCTCCTCGCCGCTCGCCTCGACCGAGACGATGTCCGGTGTGTACATCGTGCGCATCACATCGAAGTTTTTGCCCTGATTGCACCAATCCACGAGCTGCTTGCCGATGCTCTTGATGTCCATGGCGATTCCCTTTCAGCGAGGTTCACTTGCGCGAACCGCAACGACATAGCACCGACCTACGGGGCGATCGACGCCTCGGATCTTGAATTCGTGCCGACATCCCGTTGTAGTCTGATCTTCACAGTGTGAAGTGACCCGCCGAGCGTCGCGTTCTTCGACCACGGGTCTTCGCCACCGAGCGTTCATGATCGCGCGCTTTCCGTGCTGGCACGCTAACTGCTACCCGGCGCGTCAATGGGACGGTGGTGCCGGTTTCACGCCAGCGTGGGTCTCGCCGCGATCGCGATTGCAGTTGCCGGTCACGCGCGCGCCGAAGAGGCAGCGGCAGTCGATGGGACGCCACTGCAGGCTTCCGATCGCTCCCCGGAGTGGCGTTTGCGGCTCAACGTCGGGGGCGGTGTCGGCATGCTTCCCGAGGCGAGGGACTTCGCCATCGGCGCTCGAGCGGGCCTCGAGGGTGAGTATTGGTTTTCGAAACACTTCGGTATCGGAGGAGAGCTCGGAGCTGCGGCGTTCGACACGCTCGAAATCGGGGGAGGAGACAGCGAGACGGCGACGTGGTTGGCGCTAGCGCCGGCGATCGCCGTCCGCGGGAGCGGTCGTGGGTCGTTTCCAATGCTGAGCCTCGCTGGCGGCGTCACGCGGGCGCACTTCCACTATGACACTTACTGCGACGAACCCGAGTATTGCAGGTCTTACTCCGGTTCCTACAACGCTTGGGGACCCTACGTGTCGCTCACCGGAGCCGCGGTGATGGACGTGGGGAGTGGCCTCGAGTTCGGCGCGTTCATGCGTGTCGAAGTGGCCGCGCTCTTCCTCTACCCCACCATTATCGACGGCTCCGGGGCCGTCACCTTCGGCATATCGCTCGGCTTCGAAGTCCCCGGCGCGACGGCGCCTCGACCTTAGTGGAGCCACCGCGGCAACGACAAATCCGGCTCGGTGCCCGTTCTGCAAGACTGGGGCGAGAATCTCCCCCTAGACGCGTCTCCCCCTAGACGACGTCAAGCACGCGGGCTGCCGTGGTACTTAGGGTCCGCGATGCCCGCCCTCAGAAGTCGCAAGGCCACGCCGGTCGACCCCGATCTGCGCGGGCAGTTGGCCGGCGAGTACAAGATGCTCCGGCGCATCGGGGCCGGGGGGTTCGGCGCGGTCTACGAAGCCGAGCATCCGATCCTCAAGCGCAAGGCGGCGGTGAAGGTCTTGCATTTGAGTCGGACCGTCGACGAGTCGGCGGTGCGGCGCTTCATCTCCGAGGCGCAGACGGCAACGCAGATTCGCCATCGGCACATCGTCGACATCTTTTCGTTCGGAACGCTGCCGAGCGGGCAGCACTTCTACGTGATGGATCTGTTGGACGGCGTGCCCCTCGATCGCTACCTGACCGAAAGGCACGTCCTCGTGCCCGAAGTGGCGCTGCCGTTGTTGCGCCCGATCGCCGAGGCGCTGGACGCGTTGCACGCGCGCGGGATCGTGCACCGCGACGTGAAGCCAGCGAACATCTTCCTCGCCTGGGAAGGGCACGAGGAGGTGATTCCGAAGCTGCTCGATTTCGGTTTGGTGAAGTTGCTCAGCGACACTCAGGCGCAGACGGCGAGCGGAGTGCCGATGGGTACTCCGTATTACATGTCTCCCGAGCAATGCCGCGGCGAGAAGATCGACGGCCGAGCGGACGTGTACTCGTTCGGCATCATCTGCCACGAGCTTTTGAGCGGAACGCCGCCTTTCACCGGCGACACTCCGGCCGCAGTGCTCGTGGCCCACCTGGTTCAGACGCCACCCCCGCTTTCGGAGGTCAATAGCGCGTTGCCGGTCGCGCTCGACGCTCCGATAAAGCGCATGCTGGCCAAGAACGCGGCCGATCGGCACGAGACGGTGGGTGCGGCCTGCGCGGACCTCGAGCGCGCCGCACGCGAAGCAGGCCTCGTGATTCCGGAAGGCTTCATTCACTTGCCTCGACCGACTCCCGCTGTTCCCAGCCGTGACTCCTGGTTCACGGCGCAGGCAGGAGTCCAAAGCGGCGCCCGCGCGACGCGCCTCGGGACGGTAAGCCGGTATCTGCCCTGGGCGGTCGGCTCGACTTTGGCCTTGGTCGGCGTGGCTGCGGGGGTGCTCCTGTTCGGCCCCACGCATCCGCCCGCCGTGCCGGCAACCGCTTCCGTGTCCGCGAGTGCGCCGAGAGAGAGCGCGCCCACCACGAGCCAAGGCTCGGACCCCGCTCCCTCCGCGTCGGAAGCCGTGGCGGCGCGGGTTCCGCTCACGCTTCGCGGGGCGCCGCCTGGAGCGTCCGTGCTGCTCGGCGCCGACGAGCTCGGGAAAGCCTCCGAGCCCCTGTGGCTGCCGCTCGGCAGCGAGCCGCTCTCCATCCGCGTCGTCGCGCCCGGCTATGAACCGAAAACTCTGAGCGTCGTGCCAAGCGGCGCGGCGGACATCAGCGTGACGCTGAGCAAGGCTGCGCGCGCGGGCAAGCACTCGAAGGTACCAGGGGACTTGGAGAATCCGTTTTGAGGATTTCGGGCGTGGCCCTGACGGCCGTGCTCGCGCTCACGGGCGGATGTCGAGCGCTGCCGGACATCCCGGAGGGCACGTGCGGCAACGGAGTGGTCGAGACGGGCGAGGACTGCGACGGTTTCGGCCGAGAGCAGGTCGCGTGTCGACCTGCGGGGCAGCCCGGAGCATGCCACTTCGATTGCGCGAAGGACGCGGCGGGCAACGCGAGCGGGTGCCCCGCGGGCTTCGGCTGCGACAGAACCGCGGTGTGTCGCCGAACGACCGGAGGCTACAGCGAGAGCGAGGTCGTCGTCCCAGGCGCGGCTTCCTCGTTGCTCAGCGGCGACTTCGACGGCGACGGTCGAGCCGACGTTCTCAGTCTCGAGGACCCCGGCGCGTCCGGTCGCGCCCGACCACGCGTCACGTTCTTCGATCGCGACGGAGCGCCGGAAAACACCTGGTCCATGACCAAGCTCATTGCGACCCCGGTCGTGGCCAACGTCTCGGACGATGCTCGCTCCGACCTGGTTTCGTCGACCTTCTTTTCGCTGGCCGTCCTGCTCGGGCAGCCGGAGCGCGAGCTCATCACGGCCATCTCGCCCTCCTTCTATCTGCCGAACACGCGAGTACGACTGTTCTCCGTGCTCGAGATGCCCGTCCAAAACAATATTCCGATCTTGATCATGACCGACAATGCCGACCGCTATTTGCTCGGCGTGACGAGCTCGGCCGATCCGAGTCTCCGGCCCGTGGCCGAGCTGCCCGCCGGCATCGACGACCTCTCCGGCGAGCCGGCGATCGCGCACATCGACGAGGACGAGCAGGAAGCTCCGTGCCTCGATCTCGTGCTCGCCTACCGCGACGTCTCCGAAGTCACGACCTACCAAACCTGCGAGACTACGTCCGACGGACCCGCCTGGCGTGCCGACGCGGTGGTCAGGCATGTGCCGTTCGAGCCGGCTTCCACGGCGGTCGGGCCGCCGCTGCTTGCGGATCTGGACGGCGACGGCCACCTCGATCTCTTCGTGCTGTCTGCAGACGGTCCCTACGCCGCATTCGGCGACGGTCGCGGGCTCGGCGCGCTCGCCCCGTTCGAGCTGCGCGTCGTCGGCTCGGCGGGGCCGACGACGCCGTCTCCCATCGCCGCGGGAGACGTCACCGGGGACGGCCTGGCAGACTTCGTCGATCCGCAAGCGGTGTTCGTGTCGGAGCGCCAAACCGATGGGAGCGTCGCTTATCGTGCAACCCAGGGCGCCCCGGTGGGCGTTTGGAAGGAGGCGCACATCGCGGACTTCACCGGGGACGGACAGCCGGACGTGGTGGCCACCGCCGACGGCGTTGCGACCCTGGACTTCTTCTTGGGCACGGGGACAAGTCGATTGAACCCCTTCACGATCCAAACGCCACGCCCGGTGCGCGGCCTTTGCGTCGCCGATCTCGACGGGGACACGTTGCCCGACCTAGCTTTCGTCGAGATGGCGCGGGACGCGACCGAATCGGACGAGCTCGCGGTCTCCTTCGGTGAGCCGCGGGGCTCCTTGACCGCGCCGGTGGCGGTCGCGCACCTTGGCGGGATCGAGCAGCTCGTCGGCACGGCCGAGCATGCCCAAGACGCGGTCTCCGATCTCTTGATCACGCATCGGCTCGGCGGTACGGACGGTCAGGATACCGGTGTATCGCTCGTGGCCGGCAGCGGGGACCGCAGCCTCTTCTCGCCGATCCTGTTCAACAACTTCTCGGCAGACGGGCGCTTGGACAGTGCGAACAGCGTGGCCGTCACGACAGGGGCGTTCGCCGACGCGGGGACACTCGACGTGGCGGCGCTGGCCATCCCCGATGGCTTTGGTCCCAACAACCAAACCTACAGCGCCTGGGTGCTGCCGGATCTCCGGCACGGCGTCGAGGGGCCCGAGAAGCTCAGCTGGGAATTCGACAAGCGCTTCGCGCCGCTCGCCCTCAGCGGCGGCACGTCGGAGCTGCTCGTGCGACTCCTCGCGGCGGACGTCGACGGCGACGGCCTCGACGAGCTGCTCGTGGCCGCGCCCCTCGTCGACGACGCGCACTGCCTCATCCAGATCGGGCGCATCGACCGCACGCAAGCCCGCTTGACGGTTCCCCTCAGCGTCGAGCTCGCGCAGAGCTGCGCGCCGGAGCCGCCGCTCGCCGCCGAGGATATCGACGGCGACGGGGCGCGCGATCTCGCGATCCTCGTGGGCACAGGCGCGGCCACGCAGCTCCTCGTGCTGTGGAACGACGGGTCGGGGACCTTCTCCGCCGGCCGGGCGACACCCGTGCTCGACAGCGCGACCGACGCGCGCGCCTTCTCGATCTTTCGCAGCACGCCCGGCGGCCCCCTCCGCGTCGCGGTCGTCACGAAGAGCGAGCTGCGGGTCTTCGAGTCGCTCGCTGGAGCCCGCGCTTTTCGCGAGCTCGCGTACGGTCGTGCGCTGGCAGACGGCACCGGTGTCGTGGCAGCCGACGTGGACGGGGACGGCGTGCAAGATCTGACGGTCGCTGACGCAGGGAATCTACGCGTGCTTCGTGCCGCACTCGAGGGCCTGTGAGACGCCTGCTTGGGCTCTGGGTCGCGTCGGCGCTGCTGCTTTCGAGCGGCGCTCACGCGGACGAGCAGGCGCTCGAGCAGGCCAAAGCCTCCTTCAAAGCGGGCGCGGCGGCGTATGCCGCGGGCGACTACCTCGCGGCCATTCAGGCGCTCGAGGCCGCTTATCAGGCGACCCCGCTGCCCGCGATCGCTTTTTCGCTGGCCCAGGCGGAACGGCGCCAATACTTCGTTTCGCAAGACGCTCACTACCTCACGCGCGCGCTCGAGCTGTATCGCGCCTACCTCGCGCAAGTGCCTCTTGGCGGCCGGCGCGCGGACGCCGCCGATGCGCTCGCTCAGCTCGAGCCCATGGCTCGCACTCTTCCCGCGGGCCCGCCCAACGTGCCTGCGAGCAGCAGCGCGCCCGTCCAGGAAAAGACGCGCTTGCTCGTGACCGGTCGGCCGCCGCGGGCGCGCATTGCGCTCGACGGCGGGGAGGCGGTGGATTCTCCTCTCATTGCGGAAGTAGAGCCCGGCTCGCACAGCGTGCATGTCGAGGCCGAGGGCTTCTTTCCGCTCGATCGGCAGGTGGTCGCGCTCCCCGGGGTGCTCGTGCCGGCGGACATCGAGCTGCGCGAACGCCCCGCCGTGGTGCTGATTCGAGGCGCCGACGGTGCCGACGTCCATCTGGACGGCCATTTCGTCGGGCAAGCGGAGAAGGAGCTCAGACTCGAGCTCCCGAGCGGACCCCATACGTTCCTCTTCGCCAAGACCGGTCATCGGCTAGAACGAGCGGCCGTGTCACTCCCGCGTGGCGGTGAGCAGATGCTCGGCGTCAAGCTGCGGAACACCTCGCAACGCACGCTGTCACTCATCCTGTTCGCCGGCAGTGGCGCCGTGATCACGGGCGGCGCGTGGGTCGGCATCACGGCCTTGGGCGCCGAGTCGGAGGCCGTGCGACTCCTGCGTAAGCGCAACAGCCAAAACCTCACGACCCAGGAACTATCGGACTATCGGACTGCGGTGCGCGTGCGCGACGTGACCCGCACGGCGTCGGTCGTGGCCTTCGTCCTCGGCGGCGTGGGGCTTCTCACGGGCCTCGCTCTGTTCGAGCTGGATCAGCCGAGCCTCGCCGATGCCGAGCGGCCGCCGGCGAACCGTCGGCACTCTCCCCCGATCTTCAGCCTCGGGGCTTCGGCCGAAGGTCTCGGCTTGGAAGGGCGACTGCGCTTCCAATGAGCGCGCGCGGACGCGACGCGGCACCGGTCATTTTGGCTGTTGCGTGCGCGGCGCTCCTGCTTGCGCAGCACGTGGCGGCGCGGGCTTGCCGTGACGCGTTGTTCCTGTCGAGCTTCAGTGCGGCGGCGCTACCGAAGGCGATGCTGGCAGCTGCCGCGGCGGGGTTCGTTTGCGTGCTCGGTGCCGCTCGGCTGATGGCCCGCTTCGGACCGGGGCGTGCCATCCCCGCGCTCTTGGTCGTGAGCGGCCTCACGCACGTGGTCGAGTGGGAGCTGCTCGTCGCGTCGCAGCGGACGGCGATTCTGCTCGTCTATCTCCACGTCTCCATTGCCGGTGGCATCGCCGTGAGCGGGTTCTGGTCGATCGTCAACGAGCGCTTCGATCCGCACAAAGTCCGCGCGATCTCGAGCCGGCTCGGCGCTGGTCTCGCTGCCGGCGGCTTCCTCGGCGGGGTGGTCGCACGCAGCTTCGGCACGACCTACGGGCTGCGCTCCATGCTGCTCTTGTTTGCCGTCACCTCCGGCGTCGCGAGCGTCGCCTTGCGCTGGCTCTCGAGCGGGACCGCCGTAGTGGAGGCGAAGCCCGCCGAGGTGGGGCCCGCGCCGAGCGGCGGCAACGCGGGTTATCTCACGACGGTGGCGGCGCTCGTCACGCTCTTGGGGCTCTCGGGCGCCATCGTAGACTTCGTGTTCAAGACGACCGTCTCGCGCGAGCTGCGCTCGGGAGCGTCGCTCGTGGCGTTCTTCTCGCTTTTCTACATGGCGGTGAGCGTGATTTCGGTGGCCATGCAGCTCTTCGTCGTTCGCCCCGTCCTCTCCCGCTTCGGTCTCGGCATCGGCCTCGCCTCGCTGCCGGCGGCGGTCGTCGGGCTCGGGACGCTGAGCATGCTGCTCCCCGGTGCTCCGGTGCTCGTCCTCTTGCGCGGGACGGGGGTGGTGCTCGAAAACTCGCTGTATCGAGCCGCGTACGAACCCTTGTACGCGCCGCTGCCCGTGGCGCAAAAACGCTCCAGAAAGACGCTCATCGACGTCGCCTGCGACCGGATGGGCGAGGCGCTCGGCAGCGGCGCGGTCCTGCTGCTCGGCCTGCTCACCCCGGCACTCGCAGCGCGCTTCGGACTCGGTCTCGCAGTCGCGTCGTCGGTGCTGGCGGTGCTCCTCGCGGCGCGGCTCGAACGCGGCTACGTCGCCGAGCTCGCCGCGAGCCTCCGCAGCGGCTGGGTCCGGCTGGACGACGGCGAGGTCACCGACGCGACGACGCGCTTGACGCTGTCGCAGACGCAACTCGAGCTCGATCGCGACGAGCTACTGCGTCAGGTGGAGGAGCTCCGCCGCGGCCGCGCCGCGAAACCGTCCGAGCGCTCGAAACCCAAGTCCGAGCTGATCGCCGCGCTCGTCGAAGGTGACGCCCAGCGCGTCAACGCCGCGCTGCAGGAAACTCCGCTGGATCCCGACCTGGCTTCGCTCGTCATCCCGTGGCTCGAGCCCGACGAGACGGCGCAAGCGGCGGTCGTGGCGCTCCGGTCCGTCGGCACCAGGATCCCTGGGCTCCTCGTCGATGCGCTGCTGGACGCCGAGCGGCCGCGCAAGCTCAGGCGCCGCATCCCACGCGTCCTGCGCACCACCGCGCACTCGCGCGCCGTGCGTGGCCTCGCCGACGCGCTCTTCGACGCGGAGTTCGACCTTCGCTCACGCTCGGCCCTCGCGCTCCGGGACATCGCGCGCAAACACCCCGAGCTCAAGCCTCCTCGCCGCGTCGTGCTCAAAGCCGCCGCGCGTGAGCTCGAGCTCGGTCACGACGACGCCTTCAATCAGGTCTTCAGCCTGCTCGGCTTGGTGCTGGAAGAACAGCCCCTGGAGCTCGCGTTGCGCGCCCTCGGCAGCAGCGACGACAAGCTTCGTGGCACCGCGCTCGAGTACCTCGAGCAGGTCATCCCCGAGCCGATTCGCGCCGCCATCTGGCCCTACCTGAAGGCGGGTCGCGGGCCACGGCCAGCGCTCGGCAGAAAGCCCGCGGAGATCGCCGACGAGCTGCGGCGCTCGATGGGCTAACCAAACGACAATCGAGCGCGCCCCCTGTCGAAACCCGACCCCCTCGCCCGTCGTTGGTTCGAGATGCAGAATACCTCTGCGCTCGAACCAAGGACGCCGCATGAACTTCACGATTTTGATGTACGAATCCGAAGCGGACTTCGCGCGCCGCACGGACCCTAAAGAGAGCGCCGCCTACGTCGCCGGCTGGGCCGCCTACATGAAGACGCTCCGGGACGCGGGCGTGGTCGTCGCCGGAGCGGGGCTGCAGCCGCCGCAAGCGGGGACCACCCTGAGACTCAGCGGCGGGAAGCGGCAGGTCCAGGATGGCCCGTACGCGGACACGAAGGAGCAGCTGGGCGGCTTCTGCATCATCGATGTGCCGAGCCTCGATGTGGCGCTCGATTGGGCGGCGCGCTGTCCCGCCGCGGCGAGCGGGGCGATTGAGGTTCGGCCGGCTTTGCCGCCGTTGCCATGACTTCCGTCGAGGAGCCGGCACGGGAGGCGCGCGCCGCGATCGAGCGGGCGGCGCGTGATTCCTATGGCCGGCTCCTCGCACTGCTCGTGACACGCTCGCGTGATCTGGCGGCGGCCGAGGACGCGCTGGGAGATGCGCTCAGGAGTGCGCTCGAGACGTGGCCGCAGCAGGGGACGCCGGCGAATCCCGAAGCGTGGCTGCTCACCGCCGCACGCAATCGGTTGATCGACGAGGCACGGCGGCGCCGCGTGCGTGAGGACATCGCGCCAGCCCTCCTGGCGATCGCCGATGAGATACAACTGGAAGCGAGCACGGGCTCGCCGTTCCCCGACGAGCGGCTGAAGCTCTTGTTCGTGTGCGCGCATCCGGCGATCGATGCAGCCGCGCGCACGCCGCTGATGCTCCAGGTGGTGCTCGGGCTCGATGCAGCACGCATCGCGTCGGCGTTTCTCGTGCGACCGACGGCGATGGGGCAGCGGCTTTCGCGCGCGAAGGCGAAGATTGCCGACGCGGGCATCGCGTTCGAGTTGCCGACGGCCGACGCGCTGCCGGAGCGCATCGACGCGGTGCTCGAGGCGATTTATGCGGCGTACGGGAGCGGCTGGGACGACGTAGCCGGCGCCGATCCGCGCCGCAAAGGGCTCGCGGTGGAAGCGCTCGAGCTCGGGCGCTTGCTCGTGCGGCTCGTGCCGGACGACGCGGAAGCACGCGGCCTCTTGGCGCTGATGCTGCACTGCGAAGCACGACGCGCGGCGCGCCGAGGCGCGGGCGGCGCGTATGTGCCGCTCGAAGAGCAAGACGTGTCGCTGTGGTCGGACGCGCTCATCGAAGAGGCGGAGCGGCACCTCGCGTTTGCAGCGGAGCGCGGCACCGTCGGACATTTTCAACTGGAAGCCGCGATTCAATCCGCGCACGCCGGACGCAAACGCAGCGGTCGGCTCGATTGGGAAGCCATCGCTCTTCTTTACGAAGGCGTCGTACGCATCGCACCGACTCAGGGCGCGCTCGTCGGGCGCGCTGCGGCGATCGCCGAAGCGCGAGGTGCCGCTGAAGGGCTCGCGCTCTTGCGAGCAATCCCGATCGAAGGCTCAGCGAGCTACCAACCGTATTGGGCGCTCGCCGCGCATCTGTTCGCGCGGCTTGGACGCAACGACGAGGCGAACGACGCCTACGAAAAAGCGATCGGGCTCTGTGAAGATCCAGCCGTGCGCGCGTTCCTCGCCGCGCGAGCGGCGCGCAGCGTGCAGCACTAACGGAAGGCCGTCCCGGACAGTCACAACGTAGTCCCGGACAGAGGTAGACCCGTCCCGGACGCGTAAGTGCCCGTCCCGGACAGAGGGAAGGCCGTCCCGGACACGGGTGGAGCCGTCCCGGACATGCCGGACGCGGGGCCAAGCAGTGGCAACGGAATGCTCTCACAGAGGCATGAACGAGCAGAAGGTGCCTGTTTTGACGGTGGCTTGGAGGTAGCGCCCGAGAGTTGCGTCGACGGCGGAGACGCTCTCGATGGTGTCCTTCAAGCGACGTTGGACGTTGATGCGCGCGCGTTCGACGTTGGACGCGGCGCGGCGATCGCGACCACCCAGGCCGACCGCTGCGGCCAGTTGCTCGGCCAGGGCGTCGAGCTCGGTGCGAGCCTGCGCCAAGCCGCGTTCGTCACCGAGCGAGCGCGCGTGTTCGAGCCGCGCGTCGACGAGCTCGAGACGCCGTTGGTAGTCGGCCTTCGCCTGAGCATCGAGGATTTCGCCAGCGTCGCTCGCGCCGTGCTCCGCGCCGACCAGGACGAGCACGTGGAGCTCGCGTCCAACCTGAAGCACGAGCTGCTCGAGGTAGCCGATGCCTTTCGAATGTTTGAGGCGCACGAGGGCGCCGTTGGATTCGATGAGCCAGAGCTCGCCCTCGCGCCGCACCGAGAGCCCGATCCGGCTCGCGGGCTTCGGCGCCGGAGCGCTGCTTCTGCCGCACGCGCGCAGACCCTCGAGCGAAAGCGCCAGCAGCGGCTTCGCGCCCATCCTCCGACAATGCTCGACGGCTTCGTCATAGTGCGCCGCCGCCTCCTCGCGACGACCGAGCAGCAGCGCGAGATCGCCGAGCACGCGTGACGTCGGGCCGAACACGCCGGCGCCGCCCGCACCCCAAAACATCCGATTGTTGACCGCTGCCAGTGCGAGCGGCGCATAGACGCGCTCCGCGAGCTCCACATTCTGGAGCAGAGCGCAGGCAGCCCCCGCGAAGAGCCCCGGCGGAAACCCGCGCTCGAAGCCCGGCGCCGATTCGAGCGCGGCCTGTGCTTCCGCCGGCCGCTCGAGCGCGGCGAGGATCCACGCCTGAAGTTGCGTGCCCCGCATGCCGCTCCCGATGCGAAGCAGCTCGGCTGCGTCGGGACCGATGGCGCTGGGATCACCGAAAGCCTGCGCGATGGCGATGCGCTGCAAGCCCCAGACGGCTTTGCTCGGCGCGCCTTCGGGCGCGACCTCCCGCGATTCATCCGACAAACGCAGGGCATCCTCGCGCCGGCCGTCGAGCACGGCGAGCACCGATTGCACGGCGAGCAGACGCCAGCGATGCACGCGCGGCAGCTCCTCCATCAACTCCTCGAAGGCCCGAAGCTCCACGTTGGCCTCGGCCCGCCGCCCCTGCTCGACCAGAAGCGTGACCAGCATGCCGCTCATGCGCGCGAGGATGAGACGCTGGTCGAGCTCGCGCGCGAGCGTCACGGTTTCGAGCACGAGCGCCGTGCGCTCCTCGAAGCTCATCATCAGCATGCCCTGCGTCGCCATGTTGCAGGCGTAGAGCAGGGCGTGCTTGTCACCGACCTCGCGCGCCATCGTGAGCGAAGCGCGCATGAGGTCGATGACTTCTCGAGCGCCCGCGTCGTCGACCGGAGGACTGAGCGCGCCCGAGAGCCGAGCGAGCACGCGCACGCGCAGGCTGTTCGGGGCGGTCGGCAGCCGTGCGAGCGCAAGCCTCAAGAGTTCGACCATCCGCGGGTCCACCGCGCCCGTCCTCCACTCGGTGCCGTAGACGAGCGCCGCCTTGGCGATCAGCTCGGCGTTCGAAAGGCCGGCGGCAATGTCGGCGATGCTGCGGCAGAGCGTGAGGCCTTCCTCTACTTTGCCGCTGCGGATCAGCGCCTCGGCGCGCACGAGCTCAAGCTCGCAACCGAGGGTCGTGCCTTGCTGGACCACCACGAGAGCACGCTGCGCGAGCGCCGCGGCTTCTTCGTAGCCAAGCTGTCCGAGCGCGACCTGGGCAGCATCGCGAGCGCTCGTCGCGGCTAACTGCCAATGGCCCGCCGCGCAACCTTCGAGCAGGTGATAGGCCGCGGTCGCATGGGTGACGGCGCCCTGGCTGTTGGCGAGGCCCGCTTGCCAGTGGAGCTCGGCGCGGCGAGTGGGCGCCAAGCGGTCGTAGAGGCGGTCGCGCAAGAGGGCGTGCGAGAACATTCGGGTTCCGTGCTCGTTCGTGGTCAAGATGCCGGCCTGCAGCGCTTCGTCCATGTCCTCGGCGACTTCGTCCGCGGTGAGACCGAACGAAAGGACGAGGGCTTCGACGCTGAACTCGCGCCCGAGGACGGCCGCCGCGTCGAGCACGGAGCGAGCGCGAACGGACACCTTGGAAAGATGCTCGTCGAGCACGGTGCTCAAGCCGGAAGGGAGCGCGCCGGGAGTGACGCCGAGCCGAAGCAGCTCCGCCACGAACAGCGGGTTGCCTTCACTCATGGAAAAGATGCGCTCGGGGTTCGCCGCCGCGCGAGCGCTCGTCCACGCGCCGACCTCGTCGGACGTGAGCCGCGGCAACGGTAAGACGAGCGCCTCGCGGCGCACCTTGGCGAGGAGCGCACCGACTTCGGGGTCCGTATACCGATGCGTCTCGCGACTGGCGGCGACCAGCAGCAAACGGATGCCGCCGAGCTCGCGCGCGACGAAAAGTAGCAGGAGCAGCGAAGGCACGTCCGCCACGTGCAGATCGTCGAGCAAGACCAGGTGAGGCTTGCTCAGAGCCGATTGAGCGAGCGCCCGCGCAGCTTGATCGAACAGAGCGAAGCGCTGACTCGCGTCGGGGGAGCTACCGAACGACTCGAAGGGATCGCGGCCGAGCGAGCGAAACACCTGCGTCCACGGCCAGAAACTCGGCGCACCGCCCGCCTCCCAGGCACGCCCCCAGGCGACGGCGGCGCCGCGCTCCGTCGCGTGCGCCGCTAGCTCCCGCATCAATCGCGATTTACCGATCCCCGCCTCGCCGCTCAACACGACGAGGGAGCCGCGCCCTTGCTCGGCTCGCTCGAACGCTTCGACGAGCGCGGCGAGCTCGCTCCTCCTCCCGAATAGCGGGTCCATCCGAAGAGCCTAACTCGAATGCTGGTGCGCCGGTGCGCCCGCGGGCCCCGCTCGTTCGGACCAATCGACCAAGAATGCTTCTTCCTCCGGAGTCGAGCAGCGACCGAGGAGCGCATTGCGATGGGGGAAGCGTCCGAAGCGAGCCACGACACCGAGGTACTTCTCCGCCTGCTCGACGTGCATGCGGAACCCCTTCGCATAAAGCGGGGGCGCGGACGCCGCCATGCGCCGCGCGAGCGCGACCGAGCGCTCCTGGAGCGTGGTGTTCTCCGCGTGCAGCAGCGGCATGCCGAGAAACATGCGCTCGATGGTGGACAAGGCCTCATCCTGACCCGACTCGAAGGCTTCAATCGCGAGTCGCTGTGCTTTCGCGTCACCGGCGTAAGCTCGTGGTTGCCCGCGAAAAGCGTTGCGTGTCAGCTGGTCGAGCAGAATGACGAGCGCGAGGCGGCCGCGCGCCGTCGCTACCCAGCCGTCGAGCTTGCCTGCAAGGGCTGCTTCGATGGTCTCGCCGAAGCGACCCGTGACCTCTCCGTCCAGCGTCTTCCCTCCGTTGAACCAGCGCTTCGCCTTGGCCATCAGCTCCGCCTCGGTCGTGGCCGGGCTGCCGAACCAGAACTCGAGCACCTGCTCGGACGAGGCGAGCGCCGGACCTGGCGCGAGTTTGGCGCGTGCCCGCGCGAGCGCCGGCCGTTGCTGCAGGCGCTGGCAATAAGCCGCGACACGAGGCCAGGCCGCGAAATCCATGAAGCGCGCGAGCCGCGGAAGGCCCGCCATCGCGCAGTCTGCAAGGCCGAAATCGCCGAGCAGCCAGTCGCCGTCTGAACTCTCGAGAGCGCGCTCCACCAGCGTCAAGATCGCTGCCAGCCGTACGCGCTCCTCGGCGATGCGCTGGGGTCGGCGTTCGGCGCCTTGCTCCTGCTCCTCGCGCACCAGCGCCGCGACCGTCATGCCGAGCAGAGCGGAGCAATCGAGCCAGCTATCGACGCGCGTGAGGTCGCCTGAGGAGCGCGGGACGAGGCGTCCGCCGGCACGGGTGCGAGCACAGTGTCGCAGCATCGTTGCGCTCTCGAACAGCGTCAGCTCGCCGTCGACGAGACGCGGTCCGGGGCGACCGTAGGTTTGGAGAAAGTGGCCGTCCGCACGCAGCCTGAGCTCGTAGGGCACGGCGAGCTCCTCCAGCAGGAGGAGTACGCGTGGAGTCTGTCCGCAATTCCGGGTGCTTTCGACGAATAGCGTGGTCGTTTCCATGACCCAAAGGCGTTCAGCGCGGCGGAACATCGTTCAGCGCGGGCGCTCGCCGGCAGGGCGAACGAAGTGACGCGCGCTGGAACGCCTTCAGGTCGAAGGAGCAGCATCAACGGAATGTGGTAGGTGCGCGGCGTGGACCTTTCGGACGCGAGGCTGAAGCTGAATGACGGCCGTTCGATCCCGCAGGTGGGGCTCGGCGTGTGGCAAACGCCGCGCGGCGCCCCGACGCGACACGCGGTCGCGCACGCGCTCCGCAGCGGCTACCGCCACATCGATACGGCGCGGATCTACAACAACGAAACGGACGTCGGCGCCGGCATCGTCGAGTCGGGCGTCGCGCGCGAGCAAATCTTCGTCACGACGAAGCTCTGGAACGCGGACCACGGCTACGACAAGGCCCTCCGCGCGTTCGACGCGAGCCTCGAGCGGCTCCAGCTCGACTACGTCGATCTCTATCTGATTCACTGGCCGGTCGCGGGCCTACGCCTCGAGTCCTGGCGTGCCCTCGAACGCCTGCACGCCGACAAGCGCGCGCGCTCGATCGGTGTGAGCAACTTCCTCGTGCCGCACCTGCGGGAGCTGCGCGACGCGGCAAAGGTGCTGCCCGCCGTGAACCAGATCGAGCTGAACCCGTTTCTGCAGCGGCGTGACACGGTGGAGCTCTGCAAGCAGCTCGGGATCGTGGTCGAGGCGTACAGCCCGCTGACGCACGGCGCGCGGCTCGCGCATCCCGTGTTGCGCGAGGTCGCGACGCACGCCGGTCGCTCACCGGCGCAGGTGCTTTTGCGCTGGGGCATTCAGCACGAGCTCGTCGTGCTGCCGAAATCCGTGAACGAGAAGCGCATCGCCGAGAACGGTCGGATTTTCGACTTCACGCTCGACGCTGCGAGCATGAGCCGCCTCGACGCGCTCGAAGAGAACCTCGTGACGGGTTGGGATCCCGCGGACCAAGCGTGACTGGTCGGGCCTGAAATCACGGCACGGCGACGGCCGCAGTCACGTAGCTCCCCGTATCGAACGGTGAGCCCCCCACCTCGACGAGCTCGCCGCGCGAGGCGGTGGCGAAGCCCCGAATGGAGCGAGTGAATTGATTGGTCATGTAGAGGAACCCGTCGGACGCGTCGATGGCGTAAAGGAGGGGGTTGTCGCCGACGGGGAACGGCGAGCCCGGCACGTCGCTCGGCAATCCGGTCGTGGGCTGGAGCGCGTATTCCGAAATGCTGCCAGCGCTCCAGTTGCCGACGAAGAGGTGGTGCCCGCTATGGTCGGGCACAGCGGTAAACGGGTTCGTGCCGGTGTACACGGCGCGAGCGACCTCGGTCAGCGTGCCGGTCTGCGCGTCGATGCGGTACCAGTGAAGGAACGCGAATTGGTCGCAGATGTAGACTTTGTCGCCCACCGTCGCGATCGCGACGGCCTGATAGCGATCGAACGGAGAGCCCGGGACGGGCGTGAGCGTGCCCGCTGAAGCGTTGACGGCGAAGCCTTCGATGTCGCCGTCTTGGCCGTATACCGACGCGACGTAGAGAAAATGACCCGACGCGTCGACCGCGAGGTCGCTCGGGGGGAACGGCGTGGGCACGGAGCCGAGCTGCGTGAGCGCGGCGTCGGCGGAGAGCGTGACGAGCGAGCCTCCGGCGCCCTCACCACTGTTGGCGCTGAAGAGGAACTTCCCGGACGGCTCGGCGAGGAGCCGTTGGACGGCCACGTAGCGCCCGAGCGTCCCTTCGCTGAGCTTCGTGAGCGCGCCGCTATCGCGATCGATCGCATAAGCCCACAAGGCACTGCCGCCTCCCACGTAGAGTCTCGAATGATCCGGCGCCACGGCGAGCGCGACGGGCTGGAACAACGAGAAGAACGGCGAATCCGGCAACGGCGCCAACGTCCCGGTCTGCACATCGATGTCGAAGCCGGACAGTTCGCCCGCATCGAAATTGGCCGCGTAAAGGCGTTCCGGGACGGATGATTGGTCAGTTCCCGAAGCCTGAGTGCCCGAATCCTGGGTTCCCGAATCCAGCGATCCCGAGTTCTCGTGCCGAACCGACTCGCCCCCACATGCGGCAGCGACGAGTGCGAATGTGGCCGAGAACCACACACGCCAACCTCGAAATCGCTCGTGCATAAGCACCACCCACGACGAGTTTCGCGCTCGGCTGTAGTTCGTGTCAACCGACCAATGTGGGATGAGCAGCGCGCGCTGCGCACTCATTTACGCCCCAAGGGTGACGCGCCGTTGCTTCTGACCGTTACCCTACGCCACGATGAGAAGGATGTTCGCGCACACTCGGCACAGCGGTTGGTACTGCCTCGGTCTCTCTGCACTCGTTCTCCTGGCCTGCGGCGGAAGCGACGAGAAGGACAGCGGTGGGCTCACGGGCGGCAGCGCCGGCAAGAGCACGGGCGGCACGACTAGCTCGGGCGCGACCGGGTCGGGCGCAACCGGCGGCAGCATCGTGATTCCATCGACCGGCGGCAGCGCCGGTAAGGGGAGCGGTAGCGGCGGAAGCGCGACGAGCTCGGGCGGCTCCGCGGGCTTTCAAGCCTGCACGGGCACGGCTTACGAGCAGGAGACGACGAGCTCGCTCGATACGTACTTCGTGTTCGATCGCACGGGGAGCATGGGGAAGGATTGCTCCTACACCCCGGGCACCACGCCCCCGGTGAGCTCGAAGGCCTGCTACGCGACCTACGCGATGTCCGACTACCTCATCGGCGTTTCGTCCTCGGTCGATCAGCGGCTCGCGTTTCAGTTCATGTCGCTCAGCACGGACGATTGCGACGGCACACCGTACCAGACGCCGCTCGTCGGCCTGACGCACCTGCCGGTCACGGCGGACCATCCTCTGATTCAGGACATCAGCAACGAGACCTTCAAGGGCGGCCTCGGCACGCACATCGAAGGCGCGCTGCGCGGCATCGCCGCGTACACGACGGCGTCGAAGACGGCCGGGCGCGAAATGATCGGCGTGCTCATGACCGACGGCGATCCGCAGGGCTGCGAGCAAGACATCGGCAAGCTCGCCAAGATCGTGTCGGATCACCTGAGCAAAGACGGCATCCGCACGTTCATCATCGGCATGGAGGGCGCGACGGACGCCAATCTCGAGCAGCTCGCGGTCGCGGGCGGCGCCGATCCGCACTCGAGCTATTGCGGCAGCGTGACCGCCCCCTGTCACTATTGGAACGTCGGTCAGGGCGACGACAAGGCGATTTCCGACGCGCTCTCGGCGATCGTCGCGCAATCAGCGCCGATCCCGTGTGAGTTCAAGGTGTCCGGCTTCACGCCGCCGAGTGGGCAGACGCTCGACTTCAGCAAAGTGAACGTGACCTTGACCGACAAGAACGGCACGCCCACGACGATCGGCCAAGCGGCAGACGAGGCGTCGTGCCCGACGGACGGACCCGGCTGGTACTACGACAAGCCGAACGCGCCGACGGCCATCGAGCTCTGCAAGAACGCGTGCAGCTTGGTGACGGATTCGGCGAGCGGCTCCAAGGTGGACGTCGTCGTCGGCTGCCAGGACACGGTGACGCTGCCGCCCATCAGGTAACGCCGCCCGGGCGCGCTCGCTACTTGAGGACGATCGGCGCGCAGCCGCAGAGGACGGGCTCGGTCGGATCGAGCGCCGCGTTGGGATCGGGGTTCAGGCAGCGCGCGCTATACGGCCCGCGGTTGAGGGCAACCACTGCGGTCTGGCATGCCGTGGCGCAGTCGGGCTGCTTCTCGAAGCATTGGCATTCGTACGGCACGTGCTGCGAGACCACGTTGCCCGAAGCGTTGTATTGGACGCCGTCGAAGCAAACCATGGTCTTGCTGCCATCGTCGCCACAATCCAAGGGCGTCTGCGGGCGCGACAGATCACAAGTGCAGTACTGCGTATCGGAGACGTTGAAGCCGTCGCAGCCCCCGTACTGACAGGTGTACTGCGAGGGCGGGCAATTCAGCGTCGGCGGCGCGCCCGCGCTGCCAGCGGTACCGCCCCCGCCGGTCCCGCCGATCACGATGATACCGCCGGTGCCGGCGCTACCACCCAAGCCCGCGCCGCCTCCGAGCGCACCCGTGCCCGCGCCACCAGGCAGCGTTCCGCCACCGGTACCGCCGTTCCCTGCCCCGCCGCCCGCGCCGTCGGTGTTCATGCCGGCAGTGCCGTCCGGAACGCCGTGCGTCGAGCGACTCTCACCGCCGCAGCCGAGTGCGAGCGCGCTGCCCATCACGACCATCGTGTGGAAGAAGCCGTGTGCCATCGCGTGATCTTCGCTGCTTTTCTTCATACGTTCGTCCTCAAGCCGACGTGCGCTAGTCCAGGAAGGATGACGTCGCGCAACGCTTCGTCGTGAGCGGCGCGCAGGAGCCGCGGTGTGAAATAGCCGAACGGCACGAGCTCCTCGTACTCGAGCTCCGGGCCGTTGCAGCAGACCTTCGGTAAGAAGCCGAGCACCTTCGGAATCCACGGCTCGACGAGCTCACGCGTGTCGGGCGTCAGCGTGGCGAGGTGACCCCAGCCGACGCGGCTGTGCTGCACTTCGTCCGCGAGGTGTCGCTGGTTCAGGCGCCGCAGCTCGGGATCAGCCACGACTTTTCGAACGTGGCGCAGGATGAAGCAGCCGACCGTCTCCGTGAAGCAGCACAAGAGGATACGGAGTAGCCGATTTTGGCGCTCACTCGCGCCGCCGAAGCGCACGGGCTCGCCGCTCCGCGCCTTCGTCTCGACGGCTTCGGGATGGCCGAAGCGGATCGCCCACTCGCGGCACCAGACGGCGTGCTGGTACTCGTCCTGCACGGCGCGCTCCGCGAGCTCCAGAATGGCCGCCGGCGAGCCCTCGGCGCGCAGATCGGCGAGCACGTGCTGAAAGCCGACGTACGACGTGAGCTCCCCTTCCGACCGGCGGAACCAGTAGGCGGCGAGCGTCGCGCGTTGCTCCTCCGAAAGGCCTTCCATCCTTGGATCTTCGCACGAGGTGGGGCCCCGAGCCGAGTTCGGCTCAGCCAGCTCGCGTTTTTTTCGCGCGGCCGCCCCTCAGGGTGACGGCGGATACAGACAATCCAGCGCGGCGGTCACGAGGTCACTGCAGACGATCGAGTTCGGGATCGTGTCGAAACCGGGCTCGCACTCCCAATTCGAGGCGTCCGGCTTCGTGTTCGCCACGCAGCTCAGGTAGTCGATCCACTTGTTTTCGCAGCTCGTCCCGAGCCATTGATTGTCGTAGCCGTCGACGCAGGGGTTCATGCAATCCTGCCAGGTGGCGTCGAAGTTACCGAAGCAGGCGGACGCGAGCGTCGCCTGGCAGTAGCGGGCGCAGCGGCGGTTCACACCGTCGGCGCAGCGCGGTGACGAGGACGAGGCGCGCACCTCGGTGAGCGGGCCGTTCGGCGGGTTCAGCTTCCAGTACAGGTTCTGGCCGGTCTTGAAGTCGATACCGAACTGGAAGCGCTGGTTGCCGGGCGCGAACAGCGCGGGACGCGCGTTGTGAACGTCGAGCGGGAAGGTGTTGTTGCTCGAGCTGTAGGGCACGCTCACGCTGACGCCGTTTTGGTTGTCGTAGCCGAAGTACGCCGTCTGCTTACCGATCCACGTGTCGACGCAGTCGAGCGACGGGATGAGCGGCGCCTGACCGCCGCGCCGGTACGCGTCGTCGAGGAACGAGAGATACGGATCGATGCGCGTGAACAGCGACATATTCTCGCAATAATCGCCAGTGCGGCTCGCCACGCCCGCGACGTAGTCCTGCCCGTATTTGTTGACGAGGATCGGACCGCCCGAATCTCCCGAGCAGAGGTTCACGTTCGGGCTTTTGCCGTTGAGCTTCAGGTTGTGGCTGCGCACCGTGGGCGTGAGCAGCGGGGCCTCGTCGCTCGTCGGCGCGTAGTCCGCGAGCGTCGGCGTGCCGATGATCTGCGCGGTGCCGGTGCGCTTCACGCCGAAGCCCTCGTTGTCCGAGGTGTCCTGACTGAGCGCCAGGTTCGCGCCCCAGCCGACGAGCGTTGCGCGCTGATTCGTCCACGACGCGTCGATGCGGTTCCGGTAGAGCGGCAACGGATCGAACGGCGGCTTGCGGTCGAGAAACACGACCGCCATGTCCGCGTCGAAGTAGTCCTTGAGGTAGTCGGGGTGCACCTGCCAGCTGTCGAGGTTCGCGAAGACGGACGGCTGACCGGGGGGCGGCACGTTGAACAGGTTCGAGCTGTCCGTCGCGAAGTCATTCCCCCAATAAACCCAGCCGTGCGCGACGTATTGCGGCGGGACGCAGTGCGCGGCCGTGAGCACGACGCGCGGCGCGAAATAGGTCCCCGAACATGCCGTGAAGTTCAGATCGAACGTCTCGAACAGCACCATCACGACGTAGGGCCGACTGACCGACGGCACGTCACTCACGGGCACGGGGGTGCCGCGCACGAGCTCGTCTCCGGCTTGCGCCGTGGGCTCACTGCCCGTTTCCGGCGTCACCGCACAACCGAGCGCCAAACACAAAGCAGCGCAACCAATCCCGAACGCGTGTTTCCACATCGCAGCACACCTCCCGAGCGTCGCCGGAGCGACCTCGTCTCTTTCGCGAGCTCCGCTCAGTAGCATCCCGAGCGCGCGTGATGCAACAGGGCGCAACGCGTTGTTCGTCGAATGTAACGCGCGCGCCTCAGGGCCCACGCAGCGGCGCGTCGTGCGCGTTCCGTTCGACATCCGCCTGCAACGGACCGGACCAGGGAGCCGCACCCGAGTCGTGCACTTGGCCGTAGGAGAGGAGCTTCTCCGGTGGAAGCGGAGCGCCTTTGATTTGCCCAGGCGACGGAGATCGCCCGTGCACCCACCAGACGTCGAAGGCGACGAGCGCATCACGCGCGCGACCACTGAATTCGTGCTGATGCAGCAGGTACTCGCGCAGGTGCTGGAGGTGATGCCGGTTGTCGGGATAGCGGATCCGGTTGTGGTAATCGCACCAGAATTGCGAATGGTCCCAGCCGTCGCGCGTGTCCGGATCGAAATCGGGCCTACCGCCCGCGAAAGGATCGAACGCGCGACCGTCAGCGGTGCGTCCGTCGACGACGAGCCGCCCGTCCTCGTAGGGCGGCTCCGGCGCGAACATCGACCAGCCTTGCAAAAGGCGCGGGTACTCGACGAGCTCCGTCATGAATTCGCTGCGGCGGATCTGGATCCGATTCGCCACGAAGGGGTTCTGGACGAGGAGCGCGGAAATGACGGCCACACCGAGCACGAACACCGCGACTTCCCGCGCTGACGCGAGCAGGGAGTCGAGCTCGTCGCGGAGGGTCGGGAGCGGTTTGACCGTGGTCGCGCGGCGCTCGAACGCTCGCGCGACGCCGGGGACGCGCAGCACGGCGCGCAGGACGACGCCGAACGGCAGCGCCCGCGTCACCTCACGCAACGCGTCGGCTCCCTCGAAGACGTGACCCGCGGGGTCGAGTACGAGCAACGGGGCCGGCGGCAGCCCCGCCGGCAGGAGCGACTCTTCTCGCCGATCCACGAACGTGAGGCGACCGAAGGGATCGAAACGCGAGAGCAAACGGGCGAAGCCGAACGCCCAGGCATTTTCGGGCTCGACGACGACACGCCGCGCGCGGCGGGCGCTGCGGAAAGGACGCGTGACCCACTCGAAATCCTCCGCGCCGAGCAAGAGCATGGGAAACAGCATCATCACGTAGGAGAACGGGCCGATGCGCGCCGAGAGCGCGATGATGCCGTGGAGCGACCAGATGAGCGCGAGCACGATGCGCCGCGTGTAACGCTGGAAGAACGGGAACAAGATGAGGACGCTGAGACTGCCTTCCGTGACGAGCGCCGCGTAAGTCATGACCCTGAGCACGGGGAACGGAACGTGTTCGCGCACCCAAATTCCGAACACGGTGACGATGCGGTTCTGGTGATAAAACCAGTAGAGGGCGCTGCCGTTGTGCCAGCCGACGCCGTCCTTCTGCACGGTGTTGAAGAAGTAGATGGCCGACCACTGCACGAGCAAGAGCAGGACCGCGAGGCTGACGGCGCGACCCTCGTTGCGCAGCGGATCGGGTCGATTCAAATCGAGGACGCTCGCGTCGAGCTTACGCGCAAGTGAGCGGCGCACGGCGTCGAGGGAGAAGCGCTCGCCGAGGGGCAGAAACAGCGTGTAGACGGTGAGAATGTTGACGACGACCGTGCCGCCGTTTTCCACGAAGAGGTCGCGAGCGTTGAGGCTCGTGATGCACACGGCCGAAAGCAGGTGAAACAGCTTGGTCCGGTAGCCGAGCGTGAACGCCACGAACACGCAGAGCGTCAGAAAGAACGCGACGCTCACCTCGCCGAGGCTCGAAAAGGCGTGATAGATCGAGAAGACGTTGCGCCCCATCGGCGCATAGAGCGAGAAGTGGTTCGGGAGTAAGCCGTCGTTCGTGTAGAACGGACGGGCGTAGTACCAGCGCCTCAGCACCTCGACGATCAAGAGGCCACCGAGGGCCCAGCGAAAGATGCCGAGCCAACGAACGTCGAGGCTCAGGTAGCGCTCGACGAAGAACGCGCGGAGCCTTGCCGGCAAATCCCGCGCGTTATCTTCGCGGCTCGCAAATTCTTCGCGTTCTCTGGCGAAATCAGGGCGTTCTGCGTCCATCGCCGCAGGCGCAACGCAAGACGGATGCCAACTCGTTCAGTGCTTGGACTCGTTGAGCAGAACGGCAGCGCGGATGAGATTCTTGAGGGCCTTCTCATCGAACTTCTCGCCTTCGCGAAAGTCGATCGCGCGGCGCGTGTTGCCGCCGAGGCTCGAGTTGAAGAGCCCGGCGGGATCGGGCAGCGCCGCGCCGTACGCGAACGTCATCTTCACGGCCGCCTTGTAGGTTTCACCCGTGCAGATCAAGCCGTCGTGCGACCACACGGGGATGCCCCACTTCCACTCTTCGACGACCTGGGGATCGGCAGCCTTGACGAGCTTCCGCAGCCGATTCAAGAGCGGTCCGCGCCAATCCGTGAGCGCTTCGATCGCCGCGTCGATGAGCTTGGATGCGGCCGCGCCGCTCGGCGGGGCACCGTTCTTCGCGGGCGCGCTCTTCTTCGCGGGCGCGCTCTTCTTCGACGAGAGCTGCTTCGGCGCCGGGCGCTTCTTCGCGGGAGCGGACACGCGCTTCTTGGGTGCCGCGCCCTTCTTCGAGGACGCGCTCTTCTTCATGGCCATGCGCGGACTCTAACCGGATCCGAGTGCGGCGTGGGCGCAGGTGGTCGGCGTGACTACAGCTCGAGTTGAGACATTTCGTCGCTAAACATCGCGAGGGGGTGGCCGTTCGTTGCGCGGGCATCGAAACGCGCGCTGGTGTTCAGCGTGACCGGTGCATTGGCCGCATTCGTTGGAGGATCCCCGTGCGTTATTCCGTGATCGGGTTGCTCGGTACTGCTCTCGTCGGGATGTTGGTGGGTTGTGGGGATGACGCGACGGACGCGCCTGATTCGCCTTCGGGCGGCACCGGCGCTGCGGCCGGTAAGGCGGGCAGCGGCGGCAGCAAAGCCTCGGGCGGCAAAGGCGGCACGGCGGCCGGCAAAGGCGGCTCCTCAACGGCTGGTTCTGGCAACGCCACGGGCGGCAAGGGCGGCTCGAGCAACGGCAAGGGCGGCTCGAGCAACAGCAAGGGCGGCTCGTCGACGACCGGCGGCACCGGCAACGGCACGGGCAGCTCGAGCGCGGGCACGACTGCAAGCGACGGCGGAACTGCCGGTACGGTCGTGATTCCGAGCACGGGCGGCAGCAGCGGCGAAGCCGGTGCGGGCGGCGCCGCAGCCGGCGCAAGCGGCGCGGACAACGGTGGCAATGACTCCGGGCTCGCGGGCGCAAGCCCGGGTGGGAACGCCGGTGCCGACATGGGCGGCGCCGCGGGCGCAACCAGCTCGTGTCAGGTGCAGTGCGCGAGCACGTGCGTCGATCCGTCGGTTCGGACGGTCGACCAGAGCTACCTCGACGAGACCAACTATGTGGGGCTCGATACGAACAGCAAACCAGGTGAGTGGTTCACGGTCGGCCGCGACGGCACGCTCACGGGCATCGAGGTCACGATTGCCTCCTGCGGTGGCGAGCCGGATACGAGCCTCAGCGTCCAGCTCGAGCTCTTCGACGACCAAGGCACCGTGCTCGGTCACGCCAAGCTCCCCGTGACCGCTTTCATCGACGGCTGCGTCCCGCCTCCGCTCGCTGCGGATTCGATCGGCGCGGGCTACTTCGATCTCACGCCGCTCTGCGTGTCAGCCGTCGCCGGGCAAACGCTCGGCTTCATTCTGACGATCACGGGTGATCAGCCCATCACGTGCGACGGCGGCACGTGCTCGAACAACAGCGGCCAGTCCTGCGAGGACCCGAGCGACTGCAGCGGCCAATACCGCGCAGGCTTCACCGATTGCAACGGCGGCTGCTCGCCGGCGGACTACGCCGGCGGCAGCTACGTCCAGGGCAACGGCGGTTACCTGCACACGTATCCACAGTACGAGACCGTCTTCAAAACCTTCATGCAGTGAGCGCACGCCTCACGGCGGCATCAAAAACGGCCGGCACGGCGCGCTCATGCACCGATGAGTGACCGCGCTCGCGCGCACCACGCGTCGCCTTTCACGTCCCCGCTTGACCACCGGCGTTCGGGCCCGCGCCGCCTTCGGGTGCGCCGCCTTCAGCTGCGCCGCCCGCACTCGGGCCCGCGCCGCCTTCAGCCGGGCCACCGCTCTCACCGGATCCCGCGCTGCCGCCGGTCGCGTTGGTGCCGCCTGCGCTCGGCGTCGTGCCGCCGGTGCCGCCGCTCGACCTCGTGCCGCCTGTGCTCGACCTCGTGCCGCCGGTGCCGCCGCTCGACTTCGTCCCGCCCGAGCCACCGGTTGCGGACGTGCCCCCCGACTCTTCGACGATACGTTGCCCGGCGGAACCGCCCGTCGCAGGGTGGGAGCTGGAGCCCGAGAACCCGCCGTGGCCGTAGGTGCCGCCGAGCGGGTAGCCCCCGCTGTCGTCGCCGCAATCGTCTGCAGCGCACCCTCCGTTGATGTCGCAGCCGCTCGCGAGCGCGACCGCAAGCGCAACTACCCCACAAGAACCCATAAGTTTCCCAATCACCATCGCGCTAATGTGGCAGCACCTCCGTCGAATCGCAATTGCTGCGACGCGCTCACGGATCGGCCAGCGCCGCGCTCAGCGCCTCCACGAGCGCTTGCTGCGTATACGGCTTCGGCAAAATGGCACGGAAGCCGAAGTCGAGCGGGCGCGCGAGGATGTCGTCCTCCGAGTAGCCGCTGCTCGCCAACGCGCGAACGCCGGGGTCGAGCGCACGCAGCCGGTCGATCGTTTCTTTGCCGCCGAGGCCGCCCGTGATCGTCAAATCCAGGACGACGACGTCGAACGGCTCGCCGCGCTCCTTGGCCGCGCTGAAAGCGTCGAGCGTTTCTTCGCCCCGCGCGGTCACCGTCGCGGCGGCGCCGAGTGCGCCGAGCAAGCGCGAAAGCAGCTTGGAAACCAGGGGCTCGTCTTCGAGCACCAGCACGCGCACGCCCGCGAGCGAGCGCGTGGGCGGGGCGTCCGGCGTGAGCCCGGTCGCGACGCCGCCCCGCGTGACCGGTAGCGCGACGACGAAGCGCGTGCCGCGGCCTACCGTCGAATCGACCGTGATCTGCGCGCCGTGCCGCGCCACGATCGAGTGCGTGGTCGCGAGCCCGAGCCCGCTGCCGCGCGAACGCGTCGTGAAGTAGGGCTCGAAGATGCGCGGCAGATCCTCCGCGGCGATGCCCGAGCCGCGATCCTCCACGACGATCTCCGCCTGCGTCGCGAGCGCGCCGGACGCGGCACGCCGCGGGACGACCAACACCGTGACGGTAGCGCCGGGCGGACTCGCTTCCACGGCGTTGAGCACGAGGTTGTGAACCACTTGCATGATCTGCCCGGGATCGAGCTCGAGCACGCCGTCGATGGGCTCGGCCCGAAACTCGAGCGCAACGCTCGAGCCCGCGATTGCAAAGCGCGCCGCCTCTTCGACCAGCGTCGGCAAGTCGCGCGTCGGGCGGCGAAGCGGCGCGCCGCCACGCGAAAACGTGAGGAGCTGCTTGACCAGATCCGCTGCGCGCCGGCACGCGAGCTCGGCGTCCTCCAAAAGCCGCTGCGCTGCCGGCGCCGCGCCGGGCTCGGATTGGGCGAGCGAAATATTGCCCAGAATCCCCGTCAAAATGTTGTTGAAGTCGTGCGCAATGCCGCCTGCGAAGAGGCCGAGACTCTCGATCTGTTGCGAGCGGCGCGCCTGCAGCTCGAGCCGCGCGCGCTCCTCCGCCGCGAGACGAGCGCTCATCGCCAGGCCGATCATCTGCCCGAGAGCGAGGAGCACTTGGAGCTCGCTCGGAGTGAGATTCGGTCGATGGCGGTAGATGAGGTTCAGCGCGCCGATGACTTCGTTCCCTTCGAAAAGGGGCACCGAGGCAGCTTCGAGAAAGCCGTCGCCGCTGAGCGCCAGCCGCACCGTCGGTTCGACGCGCGGATCCTTCGGCAAGTTGTGACTGCAGACGATGGTGCGCTCGGTGACGGCTCGTCCCGTGAGACTGCTCGCGACGGGCAATTGGCGAGCCGCAACGACCGCCTCTTCACTGAAGCCGCGCGCCGCGAGCATGTGCAGCACGCCCTCCGCGCGATCGAGCCGGAAGAGCGCCACGGAGGGATAGTGCGTGTACTTAGCGATCGCATCGACCGCGCCTTCCACGAGCTCGGCGAAGCTCGTCGCGTGCTGAACGGCATCCGCGATGCGGAGCAGCGACCACAAGCCGAGCGCGTGCTCCTCGAGCGCGTCACGCCCGAGCGCGGACGGATCCTGCAAGAGCGTGTCGAGAACGGAAGGCGAGCCGTCGAGTCGCATAAATCCCCGCCCTCCCTCGGGGAGCGGTCGCGTGCAGGATAGCAACATCCCCGGGCGCGCTCGTAACACTGATATATCTCTGAGTATGGTGCGTTGGGTCTGGGTGGTCGCTCTCGGGACGTTGTTGATTGGCGTGAACGCTCGCGCGCAGGCACTCGGCGCCGAGAAGCAGCCGGTCGTCTTCCGCTCCGCGGACGGTGCCTACCTGCGAATTCAAGGGGAAGGCATCGAGAAAGGTGCGGGCTTGTGCTTCAGAAGCTGCACGTTTCAGCTCGCGCCCGGGACCTACACGGTGTCGTTCCCGTCCGGGGGCTCCATGACGTCGAAGCCGTTCATGGTGAACGGGCGGGACGAGGTCGTCGTGAGCGCAGGCAGCGGGATTCAACGCGGGATCGGCCTGGCCCTCATCATCGGCGGAGGCACGGTGTTCGGCGCCGGCGCGATCGTGGCTTACACCGACGTGGAGTTGCGGCTCAGAGACGCAAACCTCTGCGACGTCGATCCGCAGGACTGCTACACGTCGCCGGGCTGGGTGATTCCGGCCGAGATCGCGGGCGGAGTGGGCCTCGGCGTCGCGCTCACGGGCGTCGTCGTGTTCTTGACGGCGCAGCCGAGCGTCCACGTCTCGGAGCTGCGCGAGGACGCGTCGTCAGGCTCGAGCAGGCTGTTTTCGCGGCTGCACTTCACGCCGGAGCTCAGTGCGCGACGCTCAGGCGTGCGCCTCGATTGGTCGTTCTAATCTTTCGGGAGAGCGGATCATTCCAGCGAGGCAGGTCGAAAACGCGACGCGGAAGCGTCCGCGATGTGCCCGCGGACCGGGACGCGGCCCCTCGGACTTGCTAGACCACGAGGAACTGCCCGAGGATTCGTCCCCCCCATGCGTGCCACCCACCCTTCCCTTCCGCCGTTCCGCCGTCCACTACGCTCGTCGCTCAGCGCCGCGTTGCTCTGCGCGCTGACCCCAGCGTGCTGGCACACCGCCACCCCGTCGGACGACAATTCCGGTTCGTCGATGGGAGGCTCCGCGGGCACCGGCACGGGCGCGGGCGGTGGCTCGGGCGGAATGCTCATGTCGGGCGCTGGAACCGGTGCCAGCACGAGCTCAGGCGGGTCGACCGCGAGCGGCGGCACCGGCGCGAGCACGGGCACGGGCGGCGGGACAGGGGGCACGGGCGGGACGCCCCCGGCGAGTGGCGGCACGGGCGGCTCCGTCGGTGGCGGCGCGGGCATGTCGATGACGGGCGGCGCGGGCATGGGAGCGGCGGGTGCGCCTCAGCCCATGGCCACGTGCATGGGGACGCTCGAGAACACCGCGCTCAGCAGCCCGCAAGCGACCGCCGCCGTCGACAGCGGCAGCATGAAGGGTGACCTCCCGCACTTCTGGGACACCTTCGGCACGGGTGAGCTGCCGCTCTTCTTTCACACGGCCGACAACTGGGCCGACACGCTCAAAGCGCACATCGCCGACGGCGTGCAGAACCTCGGTGTGAAGCGGCTGCGCCAACACGGCCTCTTCCACGACGACCTCGGCATTTATCACGAGGACTCGAGCGGCAACCCCACCTACGATTTCTCGAAGTCGGACCAGATTTTCGACTTCTTCAAGGACCAAGGCATCGAGCCCATCGTCGAGCTCGCGCCGATGCCGCACGATCTCGCCGCCGATCCGTCGAAGACCGTCTTCGATTGGAACATGATCGTCTCCGTCCCGAAGGACTACGCGCGCTGGCAAGAGCTCGTGACCAAGTTCGTGCAGCACAGCATCGACCGCTACGGCGTCGATACGGTGAACAACTGGTACTTCGAGGTGTGGAACGAGCCCGAGTGCTGCAGCAACAAGTTCTGGTCGGGCACGATCGACGACTACTTCAAGCTCTACGACTACACGGCCGCCGGCGTGCGCGCCGCGCTGCCGACGGGTCGCGTCGGCGGGCCTGTCAGCAGCCAGCCGGTCGAGCTCACGGGCAACTCGATGGTCGGCCAGAAGTTCTTGCAGCACGTCACGACGGACAACTACCTCACGCCCGGCCAGCCCGGCGTGCTCGACTATTTCTCCTTCCACGCCTGGAGCTTCTTGAGCGGCTCGGTCGACGGCTACTTCACGGGCCTCGATCTGCTCGACAGCTTCAACAAGAAGGACACGCGCATCGCGATCACCGAGTACGGCCCGACCTACGAGTTCGGCCTCACCGACGAACCGCAGGAGATGGACCAGGGCGCGACCTTCGCCGTGCAGACGTACTCGGACATCGTCCAGCGCTGCACCAAGGACAACCGCCGTCTGCCTATCGCTTATTCGTGGTGGGTGATCTCCGACATCTTCGACGAGTCGAAGTACCGCGAGAACGACCCGTTCATCGGCTGCATGGGGCTCACGAGCCGCCAGAACATCCACAAGCCCGTCTACAACGCCTACAAATTCCTGACCCAGCTCGGCAACCAGCAGGTCGCGCTCAACGTCAGCGGGCAGGCGGGCGTCGGCGGCATGGCGACGCGCAGCGCCGACGGCGGCGTCGAGCTCATCCTCTACAACGGGCAAAACCCCGGCATCGGCCCGAAGACGGAGACGTACTACCAGAATGCCGACGCCATCTCGGTCGGTGTCACGGTCTCGGGGCTCGACGCCAAGTTCCCCTTCGACGTGACTGCGTGGCACGTCGACCACACCGCGGGCAACGCCTACACCGTGTGGCAGAACAAGGGCCGCCCCGACATGACGACGATGACGGACACCGACTGGCAAGACCTCCGCAACGTCATGGATTCCCCGGCGGAGCCGCTCGGCAAATCGGTCTGCGGCTCGGCCTTCTCGCACACGTTCCAGCTGTCCTCACCGGGCGTCTTGTTCGTGAAACTCGCGCCGGCGGCGCCGTAACGGCGCGGGAGCCCCCAAAACCCCCCCTAGGACGACCGACTTCAACCCTCGGTGCCAGTTCCGGTATCGGCTTTCGCACTGCCGAGTAGATCCCGCACCTCGGAGAAGCGCGCGCCGGGAGCATCCACGGACGCCGCGGTCACCGCGAAATAGGTCGGGTGCTCGTCGCCCGTCAGCTCGAGAGTGCGCGTGTCTCCCGAGAGCATGCCTTGCACGGCATTGTAGACGTTGGTGAACGTGCTCGCGCTGGCGGTGAACGTGCCGCCGATGGCCACCTTCTGCAGATTGCCGCTGGTCGCCGTGCCGGCCACGATCGTGATCTGGGTCATGCGCGTGAAGATCGGGCCGCCGAGCAGCAGCATCGAAGTGACTTGCCCGCCGGTGTAGCTGAATTGGGGCAGTTGATTGATGACGAACGCGTGAGTACTCATGATGTGATGTCTCCTCGTGGGGTGTCAGGAACGAAAGGGCAATGCGGTCTATGGCTGAAAGGCGAAGTCCTGGCCCGACAGACAACCGGAACAACTCGTCGTGACGACGCTGAGTTCGCGCAAGTCGAGATCTTTCACTCGGAGCTCGCCTGCGGAGGTCGCGTACGCGATGAAACTCGCGTCGTGCGACCAGGTAAAGGCGGCACGGGTCCGCTCGGTCCCGCACGAAACACCGATTGCCGCCGAAGGCGCATCCTCGCACGCCGCCGCGAGCGGCAGTACGTCATCGAGCTGCGTTTCGGACCCCGTCGATTGGTCGAGATCGAAAGCAACGAGGTGATTGCCGCGGTGCTCGGCAATCCAATGCCCCGTCGGCGAGAATGCGATGTTGGCGTCGTCCGCGCCAGGCGCCGCAACGTAGTCGTGGCGGAAGAGGACGGACGAGCCGCCCAGCACGATGTGCGCGACCGACAGATTCGTGTCGGTGGTGAACGCGAGCAGCGTCCCGTCCTTCGTGAAAATCCGCTGGCGGCCCGACGGGAATAGCGCCGGATACCCCGAGACGCCGTGGACGACCGTGGGCGCGGAGATTGTGGTTCCCGTCGAACCGCTCGCGCTCACGTCGAAAATAACGATGTTGGTCGGATTATCGGTATCACCGGTTGCCTGCCCGCACGCGAGGCGATCCGTGGCGGGCGCCCACGCGAGCACGGCGTCACAGCCACTCGCTATTGCGTCGGGGACCGGGCTTTGGTCGGGGGACGACGGCGTCGTCGAACTATAGGCGTCGAGCACGCCGCCCGTCGCGCCGGCGACGTAACGACCGGTACCGGAAGCGAAGACGTCTTCAGCGTGGGTGACGCCGAAGAACGTGTCGGGGTCGGGCGGGTTCGGGTAATCGTTCGGATCACCGAAAAACTCGAGCCCGTAAAACGTGGCGAACGCGTTGTTCTTCGGGAACACGAACGCGCCCGTGAGGCCGGAGCGCAGCTCGGACGCAGGGTCGAAGAAGAAATCAACGCTGAGCAGCGGATCCGCAAAGCCTCCTGCGCCAAGCGTCGCAGCACCGAGCGGCCAGAGCGACAGCGGCGCCGCCGTACTCAAGAACGCCACGTGCGTGCCCGCGTACCAAACGAGCTCCGAATCCACGCTCGCGGCGAGCGGCGTGAGCTCCGGGTACGTGGTGCCGCCGGCGCCGACCTGCGGATGAGCCACGTCGACCCCACCGAGTACGGCGCCGTCCACGCTAGTGAACCCGACGGCGAGCGTGCTCGAGTCGTCAGACCACGCGTAGTGCGTCGCTTGCTCGAAGTCCAAGGCATGCTCGACCCGATTCGGCATCTCGACGAGAGTGAGGTGACCCGACGCCGAAGAAACGCCGGTGCGATAGACGAGGAAGCGACCGTCGGGAGAAAACTTGAAGTCGGTCACTGGATCGGCGTTCTCGTCGCTCGGAGTCGTGCGGTTCACCTTAGTGACGGAGTCGAAGAGACCAAGTCGCGCAACGGCGTTGACGGGCGCGATGTACGCGAGCCAGCAAGTGTCGCGTGGGCTCACGTCAAAGGTCCTTTCGATGGTGTGCCCTGCTCCCGTCACGTCGACCGTGAGCGCGCCCGGCGCCGTAGGCGTGCCGGAGACATGCTGAGTGTCTTCTTCGAAGTGGAGGCCTGCGGGTGCGGTCACTGCGTGCCACGTATAGTTGCCATTCGGCCCGTCGACTGCCAGCTCCGCGTCATAGTCATTTTCTAGACACGGCTCGTGAAGATCCCCGAGCTCGGTCACGGCTTGGATCACGGGACAATCCGCCGGCGCCGCGCGCTCGAGCGGCAATGTGACGGGCACGGACACGCAGCCGCCACTCTCGACCGTGAACGTCACGTCAATCGAGGTCGTGCCGGTCGGCGTGAAGAGGCCGCCGAGCTTGCCGTCCGCGACGACGAGCCCGCTCTCGGCCGGAACGTTGCTCGACCAGTCGTAGGTCACGCCGTCGCCGCCTTCAGCCGCGAGCGGTACTGCATAGAGCTCGCTCGCGCAGACGTCGGGGAGCGACGCGGTCGTGATGACGGGCGTGTCGCGGACGTGGATGCGGAGATCGGTGTCGGTGACACCGTTCGCGTCCGTGACAGCGACGGTCACCGAGTAGTCACCGGCATCGGTGAAGGTGCCGCTGAGGGTCGCGGTGTCCGCGTGCGCGTCGAGCGTGAGACCGTCGCCGCCGTGCGTGATCCGCCACTTAAACGGCGCAGTTCCACACGGTAGCGAGAGCTCCGTCATGAACTCCTGGCCGCTGCATGCCGGCGCGACGTCGGCCGCAATGCCGCAGCCGCCGGTGCCGCCGTCGTCGCCGCCGCCCGCCGATTGCGAACCGCCGCGGTGCCCGTCGGCTCCGGCGCTGCCGCCCGCGTGCGTCGAGCCACCGGCGCCGCCACGCGCCGAACCGCCGGCACCGCTTCTTCCACCGTAGTTCGTGCCGGCCATGCTGGAGCCACCGTTCTCACTGGTGCCGCCGGTGCCCGACGCGTTCACTTTGCCCGCACTGTTGCCGGCGCCGGTGCCGCTGGCGCCGCCGCTACCACCATTGCCACTCTGCGAGCACTGCATGGTGGAGTTCGGATCGACGCAGTACCCGTTGCGACACTCGAGGTCCCCGGGGCACTTGTCCGTGCACGTCATACAGACGACATCGTTCACATTGGGATCGAAGCAGCCCCAGAGCGCGCTCGCGGCCGCGATGGCCACCCCCGCGCGAACCCCGAGAGCCGTCCCCACGGCTCTTGTCGATTTCATCATCCGCATGGGGACGGATCTGGCCCGGCGGCCACCCGGCGGGAATAGTCACCTCGTGAAGGCGAGCCGGTTCGGCTTGCTTCGCCCGAAAAAATGTCGGCGCCCGCCGGATGCGCCGCACGGAGGGCGCGAGTAGGCCCTGTAAAATTCCGAAAAATCGCCGATCAAAAAGGGGTAACCGCGCCTGATAGCGCCGAATTTTCGCGCCAATTTCGTTGCGCCGACGCAGGCGATGAATCAAAGAAATGTTCCGCGCGATCGCTTCACGCATGAAGCGGGCATCGCCGAGAAACCCTTAGAGACAATTCGAATGCATCGATCGGCACTGTGGTGGGTCGCACTCGCAGCCACGTCGGCGTGCAGCACGGCGGGGTCGTCTGATCCGGGCGGCGCGGGCGCCAGCAGCGGCATGCCTGCCGCGGGCGGCACGTCGAACACCGGCGGCTCGAGCGGTTCGGCTGGAACACCCGCGACGACCGGCGGTTCCTCGATGGGCGGCGGAGCGACGGGCGGGACCGGAAACGGCGGCACGACTGGCGGCACGAGCAGCACGGGCGGCAGCCAAACCACCGGCGGCACAGGCGGCGGCCAAACCACCGGCGGCAGCGGCGGAGACGGCGCGTCGGGCGGCACCGGCGCGAACGGCGGGATGAGCGCCGGCGGCAGCGCGGGCGCAGGTGCGATGAGCGGAGCCACGGCGAGCGGCGGCGCCCCTGCACACGCGGGCATGGGCGGCATGAGCAATGCGGCGGGTGCGAGCGGCAGCATGGGCATGGCCGGCAGTCCGCCCGGTGCGGATTGCACGCCGCCCACGGAGTACCCGAACCTCTTCGTCACGCTGGGCGGGCAAACCCAAGCGGACAGCGACGCCAAAGTGCAGGCGGCGTGGGCGCAGCTCTACAACCCTTCGGGGAGTAACACCGTCTTTTACAACGGGCCCGGCTCGGACGAGTCGTACGTCGAAGACATCGCCGACAACGACGTGCGCACGGAAGGCATGTCCTACGGGATGATGACGGCGGTCCAGCTCGACCACCAGACGGAGTTCGATCGCCTGTGGACGTTCGTGAAAAACCACATGGCGCAGAAGAACGGCGCCTTCGCGTGGCACACCTCGACGTCGGGGTCCGTGCTGTCCTCGGGCGGCGCGCCCGACGGCGACGAGTACTTCGCGGCCGCGCTCGTTTTCGCCGCCAAGCGCTGGGGCGCGAGCTCGGGCAAGTACGACTACGCCGCTGAAGCGCAGCCCGTGCTCGACTACGTGCGCACGCAGGACTTCAACAAAACCTCGAAAATCGTCGCGTTCGTAGCCAACGGGAACGACACCGACGGCTCCTACGTGCTCCCGGCGTTTTACCAAACGTGGGCCTGTTTCGACACCGCGAACGCCGACTTCTGGAACGGCGCCGTCGCCGCGGGCCGCGCCTTCTTCAAAGCCGCAGCGGACTCCAACGGCGTCATCCCCGATCACTCCTCCTTCACGGGCCAATCCCAGGGCAGCGCCGGTTCCGACGCACTCCGCTGCGTCGCGAACATCATGATGGACCACAACTTCTTCAACGCCGACCCGTGGCAAGAGACGTACGCCACCGAGTACGGGGGCTACATCAAAAGCCACAGCAACAACACGACCGCGATGCTCTCGTGCAACGGTCTGCTCGGCTTCGGCATGCCCTCGTCCACCGGCACACCGTTCGTCCAAGCGCTGTGGAAAGCGGCCATCCCGACCGGCAGTTACCGTTATTACGACGGAACGCTCTACATGCTCGGGCTACTGCACGTGAGCGGGACGTTCAAGCTCTGGTACTAGCGGGCGGGCGCGCGCTTCAGAACCCGATCCCCACTGCCAACAGCAACGCCTTCGGCGTCTTCTCCGCAAAAACGAACTCGTAGCGAAGGTCCGCCGAAAGCCGGAACCCGGGGGGCATGAGGATGAACGTTGCGCCCGGGAGCAGCGCGAATTTGCTCTGGTTGTCGGTGTTGCACACGCCGGCCAGGCAGAGCTTGTCGTGCAGGTTGGCGATGCCGGCGCCGAGCTTCGGGCGCAAGACGAAGATGGGGCCGAGGCCCACGTCGTAGCCGCCCTCGGCCGTGAGCTGCCAGATGTTGCCGCTCTCGCCGTCGATGGAGTTGCCGACGGAATCACCGAAGAAGTATTCGAAGTTGCCGCCGAGGTAGACGGCGTTCGGCAGCGTGTAGCCGCCGTTCAAGCCGAGGCCGATGCCCCACGGGTTGAAGTCCCCCTCGTTCATCTCGAAGCCGTAGCGAAAGCCGAGGCCGAGTTGGATCGAGTTCGCCGTCGCCGGATCGGCCGCGGCGGGTGTCGCCAAGAGCCAAGCCGCCGCCGCTACGCCCGCGCCCATCATCGCCCGGATTGATCGCATCGTGTGCTCCTTGGGCTCGGTTTTACACCGACGGCGCGGCTCAATAGAAGCACCGGCAGCGCTGGCGCTGGCCTTCGAGCCGATCGGAGGTTAAGACGCCGGTTCCATGCAGGCCCTGTTCGATGCGATGCGCCAAGCGAGCCTCCCCGCGGTGTGGTCGCAAGGCGTGAAGCTCGCACGCGCCGATGCCGTCTCGAACGCCGCGCGCTCGGCGTCGGCCATCACGTTGCGCGTGCGCGCTCGGGGACACGCGATCGCACCGACGGTGACGCTCTACCCCGAAGAGGGCGAATGGTCGTGCGACTGCGGCGGCGTCGCCGATCCGTGCATGCACGCCGTCGCCGCGGTCATCGCCGCGCGCGAAGGGACCGCGCAAGAAGCCGTCGCGGAGGCGGCCCGGACGGCACCTGCGGCGCATCTCGTCTATCGCTTCGCAACGCGGGGCAGCACGCTGACGCTCGTGCGCGCCCTGGTTTACGCCGACGGCAAGGAACAAGCCGTGACCGGCCTCGCTTCGCTCATTGCGACGAACGCGTTGCCTTCCGGCGTCAATCCGACGCACGACGATCTCACGATCGATCGCCTGCTCGTGACGTTCCGGCGCGACGTGGTGCCGCTCGCGCGCGTGCCCGGGCTACTCGCGTCGCTCGCGAGCGCGGAACGCGTGACCCTGGACGGCAACGCCGTAAAAACGTCCGGAGAGGTGTTGCTCCCGCGCGCCGTGGTGGACGACGCGCCGGGCGGCGGGTTCACGCTGACGCTCGAACGCGATCCGTCGATCACGGCGGTCGTCGCCGAGGGCGTCGCGCGCGCGGGCGATGTGCTCGTTCCGCTCGGCGAGACGCAGGCGACCGGGCTCTTGCTCGAACGCCTGCCGCTCGCCCGCGTGTTCACGCGCGAACAACAAGCCGATCTGGTGACGACGGTGCTGCCCGAAATCGAGACGCGCTTGACGGTCGAGATGCGAACCGCGCGGCTGCCGCGCGCGACGACGACGGCGCGACCGCGCATCGCGTTCGATCTGTCCCATCACGGCCACGCGCTTTCCGTGCTGCCGCTGCTCGTTTACGGCGATCCGGCCGTGCTGCGCGTCGACGGCGACGTGGCGACGGCGCTCGGCGACGACGCCCCGGTTCGCCGGCGCGACGACGAGCGCGCCCTTCTGCGCAAGCTGCGTGACGACTTGAACCTCGTCACGGGCCGCCGCGTCGACCTGGACGGCCCGGAGGCGGCGCAGTTTGCGCTGAAGCTCCGCGGCTGGCAGCAGCGCACGGCCGAAGGCCCGCGGCGCGACCTCTTCGCGCCGCGACCGCTCGTCCCGCGCGTCGTGCTCGAGGGCGACGCGTTCGACGTGAGCTTCGAAACGGAGCTCGACGAAACCGTCGAAACCGCGCCGCGACGGGCGAGCGTGGCCGGCGTGCTCTCGGCCTGGCGTGACGGGCTCGAGCTCGTGCCGCTCGACGGCGGCGGCTGGGCACCGCTGCCTGCCGGGTGGCTCGAAAAGCACGGTCACCTCGTGCAGGAGCTCCTCGCCGCACGCGACGCCGAGCGGCGCGTGCCGACGGCGCTCTTGCCCGAGCTCGGCAACCTGGCGCACTCGCTCGGGCTCGAACGTCCGCCGGGGCTCACGCGGCTGAAACCGCTGCTCGAAGGCTTCGAGGGCATCCCGACCGCGCCCCTCCCCGCCGATCTGAACGCCGAGCTACGCCCCTACCAGCGCTTCGGCGTCGATTGGCTCGCCTTCTTGCGCGACGCGGGACTCGGCGCCGTGCTCGCCGACGACATGGGTCTCGGCAAGACGCTCCAGACCATCTGCATCATCCGCGGCAAGGCGCTCGTCGTCTGTCCGAAGAGCGTGGTTTACAACTGGCTCGACGAAATCCGGCGTTTCAGGCCCGGCCTGCGCACGTCCGTCTATCACGGCTTGAAGCGCGAGCTCACCGAGGACGCGGACGTGACGCTCACGACGTACGCGACGCTGCGCAGCGACACGAGCGAGCTCACGGCGCGCCGCTGGGACATCGTCGTCCTCGACGAAGCGCAGGCGATCAAGAACGCCGAGAGCCAGACGGCCCGCGCGGCGTTTCAGATCCCCGGCGCGTTTCGCGTCGCGCTCTCCGGCACGCCCGTCGAGAATCGGCTCGAGGAGCTCTGGAGCGTGATGAACTTCGCGAACCCCGGTTTGCTCGGCAAAAAGAGCAGCTTTTCGGAGCGGTACGTCGGGCCCATCTCCGTGGGCGAAGTCGGCGCGGGCGAGCGCTTGCGCTCCAAGATCCGGCCCTTCGTGCTGCGGCGCATGAAGCGCGACGTCGTGCCCGAGCTCCCGCCGCGCACCGACAGCGTGCTCAACGTCGAGCTCGACGCGACCGAGCGTGGCGTTTACGACGCCGTGCGCGCCGCGACCAAGCAAGAGGTGACGGCGCGGCTCGGTCACGGCGACAGCGTGCTCGCCGCGCTCGAAGCGTTGCTCCGCTTGCGCCAGGCAGCGTGCCACTCGGGGCTCGTCCCCGGACAGACGGCGGACAGCTCGTCCAAGATCGAGCGCTTGCTCGAGACGCTGGAAGAGACGGTCGCCGACGGGCACAAGGCCCTGGTTTTTTCCCAATGGACGGGCCTGCTCGATCGCGTCGAGCCGCACCTGCGCGCCGCGAGCATTCCGTTCACGCGCCTCGACGGCTCGACGAACGATCGCGCCGACGTCGTGCGCACGTTCCAAGACCCTGGTGGGCCTCCGGTCATGCTCGTCTCACTCAAGGCGGGTGGCACGGGCTTGAACCTCACGGCCGCCGACCACGTCTTTTTGCTGGATCCGTGGTGGAACCCCGCCGTCGAGGATCAAGCGGCCGACCGCGCCCACCGCATCGGCCAGGAGCGGCCCGTCATGGTTTACCGCATGGTGACGAAAGACACCGTCGAGGAGCGCATTCTCGCCCTCCAAAATAAGAAGCGCTCCCTCTCGGACGTGGCGCTCGGCGAAGCGAATCAGGCGACGGCGATCACGCGCGACGAGCTACTCGCCCTGCTCGACTAGCGCGGAAGCCGCGCGCATTACCGGCGTTTGCGGGTTGGTGCTATTCGAAGCGCATGCGGTGGACGGTGGCGGCGCTCGGAGTGCTCCTCGCGGCGTGCGGGGGTCGCAGCCAGTCGCATGAATCCGAAGGTTCGGCGGCGGCGGGCACTGGCGGTACGCTGGACGCGGGCGGTCGCGGCTCGACGAGCGGCGCGGGAACGAACGGTGCCGGCGTGGGCGGCAGTGTGGGCATGAGCATGGGGATGGGGATGGGCGGCCGCACGGGAATGGGCATGGGCGTGAATAGTGGCGGCAGAGCCCCGTTGGGTCCGGGCATGTCGGGCGGCTTCGGCGCTACGAACCCGGGACGCGGGATGATGGGCGGCGGGGGCGCCGGCTCGGGCGACGTGGCGGGTTCCCCCGGATGCCAAATGTACGAGAGCACCACCGACGTCGTCGCAGCGTGCAGCCAGCTCGGCGAGTGCCCTCGAGACTTCGCGAGCGCGGTGACCAATCTGGGCCCGAACATCCCTCCTTACATCTACGCGCGCGTCGGCTGCGGCGTCACGTCGGTGATTCTCAACGCTGGGCTCGGCGGGAGCGCGTGGACCTTCGACTCCGACGGCAACTTGATCGGTTATTCGCTCTTCAGCGACACCAGCTGGGGACCGTGCGGTCAGGCATCCTACGAGGCCGGGACTACCTACGACGCTTGTACCGAGTACCGCGATTGCGCGCTGAACCCCGACGGCACGCTCGCCGAGCCGTGCCTCTGCCCTTGTCCGGATCCTCCACCCGTGGACGGCGTCGTCGAGAGCCCGAGCGCGTGCGTGTACGAGCCGGGTCCGTATAGCTTCCAATGCCCGGATTACGCCTCCAGTTGGGACAGCATGAACTCGCTCGGCTTCGGCACCATCCGCAAGGGTTGTGGCGACTGGACGCAAGTCGAGTGGGTCTATCAGGACCTCCACGTTCGCTGTGTCTACGGCGAGAACGATGTCGTCATCGGCGCCGAGCGCGACGTCACCGCGGACACCTGCTCGGGCGTGACCGGCTGGCGCTACGGCGAAACCTACCCCACTTGCGGTGACGATCAGAGCTGCGCCTTCGGCGGCGACGACGCGGTGTTCGCCGGCACGGCTTGCAAGCCGTATCCGTTCTTCTAGAGCGAGCTCGCCTGAAAGCTCGTAAAGCCGTAGTCGCCGAGCTTGCCGCAGCCGCTGTCCCCACGCCAAAAACCAACGCCAGGGTTGCCGTCGGGGTACGTCGCGTCGTCCGCGGTGGCGCGCACGGTGCCGTTGACCGACAGCGTGAGGTGGCTCCCGACGGCGCGCGCACTCACCGTGTCGCCGTCGTGGATGCCGCCCGGCACGGAACCCTCGCCGAGATACATGTAGTCGCCGACCGCGCCGTTCCAGCGCACGATTTGCGCGTAGGAGCCGTCGAACGCCACGTTGCACTCGTAGCCTCGCGCCGAGTGTTCGGCGTCGCTCCAGCGCAAGAGCACTTCGACCTCGTGCGTGCAGCTCGTGTCGATGGCGCCGAGCGACACCACGGCCGTCGCCGTTTGGTCGGCCGGGAAACCGTCGAGGTACGCGTACGAGTCGTTGTACCCCGTGGGCCCCGAGCGCGACACGCCGAGCGCTTGCGTGCCGAGCGCGATGCCGTTCGCGCTTTCGACCGTCGTCCAGTCGAGCCCGACGTGGTGCCAGTGTCCGTTCTCCGACAGGGGGGATTCCGTCGCGTCGAACTGAGTGGCGTAGGTGACGGAGCCGCCGATCGCTCCGCCTTCGCCGCCGCTCGACGTGCGCCCGGAAGCGCCAGCCATCCCCGCGCCAGCCGTCGCCGCGCCTGCCATCCCCGCACCTGCCATCCCCGCGGCCCCAGCATTTGCAGCCGGACTACCAGCGCCGCCGCTGCATCCGACGAGCCCAACCACGACAATCCCCGCGCCCGCGAGAACGCCCGCGTGGCGCGCTAGAACCCTGTATCCTCCTCGTGCTCGGGGACGGCCCGGAGCACCGGCATGCCCACGCTCCATCGCGGTACGCACCTTTCGGTCCAACATCATCATGCTTCGGGCTACGTGGTCGTGGCTCGCTCGGACGCGACCTTCGACTCCGTCCCCGACGTGATCGCGGCGCTCGAAGCGTGCCGCGTGTCGCTCGCCGGCGTCGACGCCGCGCACCACGGCATCCTGTTCGATTGGCGACGCAGCCCCATCTCGACGGATCCGAACCTGCACAAGGCGCTCGCCGAACGCATGGACGCGCTCGGCGAGCGCTTTGCCCGCCGCGCCATCCTGCTCGCGACGAGCGTGGGCACGATGCAGGCGGCGCGCGTCGGCCGCACGATGGGCAACAAGAAGATGGAGGTCTTCGACGACGAAGCCGCCGCCATCGAATACGTGACGTACCCCTGAACGGCCGCGCGGCGGCGACTCATGCCGCGGCGGTACGCCCGCTCACCTTACGCCACGACGGGCGCTCCCGAACCTTGGACCACCACGCGAGGACGCTCGGCTGCTTCGCGAACTGCGCCTCGGCGGGCGTGAGCAGCGCATACTCGACGTACGGCATGTAACAGATATCGGCGAGGCTGAAGCTTTGGCCCCCGAGGTACGGACGCGCGGCAAGCTCCTTGCCGAGGACGGCGAGCGCCGTGTCGAGCGCCTGCGTCGCGTGCGCGAGCACCGCGGAATCCTGCTCGATACGCAAGAGGTAGTGGTAGACGAACTTCATCGCGTGCGCGGAGAAATTCGCGCTCTCGATGCTCATCCACTGATCGACCAATGCGCGGTGTCGTAAGTCGGACGGCATCAGGCGGCCGCCCGCGCGCGCGTCGAGATAGCGACACATCGCGTGCGTCTCGTAGAGCGCGAAGCCGTCGTCGTCGAGCGACGGCAGCTGCCCGAACGGCTGCCGCGCCAGGTGCGCTTCCCCTTTGTGCTCTCCCTTCGCAAACTCGACGTTCACGAGCTCGTACGGCGCCTCGAGCTCGGCCAGCGTGGTCAATACCTTGCGCGTATTCGTGCTCCGCGGATCCCCATAAATTTTCATGGCCGAAGTCTACAGCAAGTCGCGCAGCCGGGGGATGGTGCGCACGTCTCCCACGTTGTCGGATACGTGCCATTTTTAGCACGTGATTATTTGGCTTTGACAGATTCCTGCGCATGCCGTAGTTAAACGCGTAACCAATCGGTTACCATTAAATGCCGTCAACCAGCCGTTCCCAGCGCAGCGCGGAGCCCCACGCGGACGTCTTTCGCGCTATCGCCGATCCCACCCGCCGCGCGATCTTGGATCGCCTGCGCGCCGGTCCTGCGCCGGTGAACGCGCTGGCGAGCGACTTCGACCAATCGCGGCCGGCGATCTCGAAGCACCTGCGCGTGTTGAAGGACGCAGCCCTCGTGACGGAGCGGCGACAAGGGCGCGAGCGGGTGTACGAGCTCCGCCCGCGCCCGCTGCAGCAGGTCGCCGGCTGGGTGGAAGGCTATCGCGCGTTCTGGCTCACCAGTTTGAACAACCTGAAACGCTACCTGGAGAAAGAAGAATGAGCGGATCGAAATTCGCGGCGGCGCGCGCCATCGCCGATGTGACTCGAGGCATGTTGCTCGCGACGATCGACATCGCGGCGACGCCGGAACGCGTGTTTCGGGCCATTACGTCGGAAGAACTCACACGCTGGTGGGGCGACGAGGCCACCTACCGCACGACGCGCTGGACCGGGGACGTGCGCACGGGCGGCACCTGGCGCACGGAGGGCGTCGGCCGCGACGGCAAGCCCTTCGCCGTGCACGGCGAGTTCCTCGAGGTCGATCCGCCGCGCAAGCTCGTGCAAACCTGGAACTACGACTGGGACACGACCGGGAGCACCACCACCATCACCTGGCGGTTCGAAGCGATTGCGGGCGGTACGCGCGTCGTCGTGCGCCACGAAGGTTTCGGTGAAGCTCACGACGCCTGCGCGAACCACGCGAGCGGTTGGGAGCGCGTGCTCAGCTGGCTCGCCGGCTACACGGGAGATGCCGCGTGAAGCGCGTGACACCTTTCCGCGTCGCGAGCGTGCTGCTCGTCATCTTCTGCGCCCTCCACACCGCGGGCGGCATGCTGGCGCAAAAGAGCCTCGGCGCCGATTCCGACGCCGTGTTCGAGGCCATGCAGCGCGTGCACTTCCGATTCAACGGCGCCGACTCCACTTGGTACGGGTTCTGGCTCGGATTCGGCCTCACGACGTCGCTGTTTTTGCTGCTTTCCGCGATCATCGCCTGGCAGCTCGAGCGCGTGCCCGCGTCCGAGTGGTCGCGCGTGTCCGTCATCGCGTGGTCGCTCTGCGTGAGTCACGCCGTCAACACGGTGCTCGCGTGGAAATATTTCTTCGCTGGTCCCGGCGTGTTCGGCATTTTGATCACACTGCTCATTGCAGCCGGAGCGATCCTGAAGGGCCGGCCGGCGGCGCTGCGTGAAAGTCAGGTGATGTAACCGGCGGAACGAACGCCAGGCGCGCAGCACCCGAAACTCGTCACGCTCGCACCTTCGCGTTCATGTGCGCACGTCGTCGCCAACGAACCCACGTTGTTTAATCCACGCATCGTCTTCTAGTCTCTGGGTCCCGGGCCCAACCCCGACGAAGACGAAGAGGTAGTGAGATGAACAAGGGACGCTTTCAGATCTTATCGAGCGTGGTGCTGGCAACGTGCTTCGGTGTCGCTGCGAACGGGTGCGGCGGCGGCGACGACGACAACGGCGGGGGCAGCTCGGCGACGGGCGGCAGCGCAGGCAAAGGCGGCAAAGCCGGCGCGGCGGGCGCGTCCGGCGCGGGCGCGAAGGGCGGTTCGAGCGGTGTGGGCGGCAGCGTCGTCGGCACGGGCGGCAGCATCAACACCGGTGGCAGCGGCGGCTCGAGCGGCAGCGGCACCATGACGGGTGGCGCGAGCCCCGGCACGGGCGGCAGCGGAGTCGGCGGAACGGCAGGAGCTGCGACGGGCGGCTCGAGCACGCAAGGCGGCATGGGCGGCATGTCCGCGGGCGGCACGGGCGGCGCGCCCTCGTATTGTTACGAGAGCCTCTACGCGCCGATCGCCATGCCGAACGACCAGGCGGATTTCGAGATCGACTACGGCGACGCCACGCCGATCGACCTCTCCGCGACGACGCTGTCCGTGCGACTGCGCGCGGAAACGACCGGCAACGGCGGCGGCGTGCAGGTCTACGTGAAGAACGGCGCGGCGCAGAACTACGCCGCCGCCTACTTGGGTTGGAACAACCTGACCGATCTTTCGAGCTTTACCGTCATCACCAAAGCCGTCGCGGATCTGACGGGCGGCACCGGCTTCGATCCCACGAAAATCCGCTACGTCGGCGTGAATATCAACGCGGGCGACACGTTCGACGGCGCGAATTTCCAGCCGGCCACGGTGTACGTCGACTCGATCACGTTCTCCGACGGCGCGAGCGCGGACCTCGACTTCAACGACGGCGTCGCGCGGCTCGCACTCAATAGTTTCAATAGCCCCGTCGCAGGCGCTACCGCGAGCGCGGCAGTGTGCCAGGACGAAACGGGGAGCGGCGGCATGGGCGGCAACAGCGGCTCGGCCGGCTCGACGGCGAGCGGCGGCATCGGCGGGAACGGCGTCGGTGGCAGCGGCACGGAAGCGGGCGCGGCGGGGCTCGGCGGTGAAGGCGGCGTCGCCGGCGCGGTCGAAGGCACGGGCGGCTCGAGCGTCACGGGCGGAACGGGTGGTACCGCCGGTGCGAGCAGCGGCGGCGCAAGCAGCGGCGGCGCGAGCAGCGGCGGCGCGGGCAACGGCGGAGTGAGCGGAAGCGGCACGTCGGGCGCAAGCGGGCACGCTGGCGCGGGCGGGACCGGTACTTCGGCGAACCTGATCGTGAACGGCAACTTCGAGAGCGGGAACACGAACAACTGGACGTCGTGGGGCACGGGCACGTTCGCCGTCACGACGACGAACCCGCACTCGGGCAACGACGCGCTCGTCGTCACGGGCCGCACCGGCAGCAACACGAACATTCTGCAGAACATCACGTCCGTCGTGTCCCTCGGTCACACCTACGCGCTCAGCGCTTGGGTGCGCACGAGCGCGGCCGCAACCGGGCATTTCACCCAGCAAATCGACTGCGCTACCAACGCCGACGTCTTCGCGTGGGTGCCGGCTGCGGCCGTCGACCTTTCGACGACGTGGACGCAGATCACGGGGACGGTCGACCTCTCCGCGACGTCGCCTTGCGGCAGCGATACGGTCAGCGCCATCAACCTGTACTTCGAGGGCCCGGCCGCCGGCATCGACGTGTATCTCGACGATGTGACGCTCACGGCAAACTGAGCGAACTCCGCGAGCCTCGACCAGAGCCACCGGCGCGGAGAAACGCGCCGGGCGCCGACGTGGTACGCTCCGCGCTCGGTGGAGGTGACGATGGCTCGCAGGCGCTTGAGTTGGTTATGCGCGTTCGCCGTGCCGGCGTTCGCGCTCGCCTGCGGCGGCAGCTCACATCACGATTCCGACGGCGGCGGGCAAGCCGGACAGAGCGCCGGCGCCGCCGGCCACGGTGCGGGCGGCAAGGGTGGCTCGAGTAGCGGAGCCGCGGGCGTCGGCGGGAGCGCGGGTGGCATGCGTGGCGGCAGCGCGGGCAGTGGCGACATGCAAGCAGCCGGTCACGAGGAAATCGGGGGCGGCGGCTCGAGCGCTGGAAACGGAGGCGCGAGCGGCGGGCGCGGCGGGACGCCAAGCCAAGGCGGGGCGGGCGCGGGCGGCCAAGGAGGCTCCATCAGCGCGGGCGGCGCTGCCGGCAAGGTCGGCGCAGGGGGAGCGAGCGGCGGGCGCGGCGGGCTGGGCGGCAGCGGCGGATTCAGCGGTGCCGTCACGACCGAGCTCAATGCCGTCCTCGACACGGTGGCTGCGTACTGCACCGCCGTGACGGCGTGCTGCCAAGGCACGACGGTCTCGCAGGACGCTTGCGACGCGATGTACGCGTCGAACCAGCCCGCGCTCGGTTCGCTCACGAACGGCTCCGTCACGCTCGACATGACGGCGCTCGCGACGTGCAAGTCCGCGTATGGCGCGGGCCCCGATCAGTGCAACCTCAACGCGGTCGTGACGGCGTGCGCGGGTGTTTACGTGGGCACGCGCGCGGCGGGCGAGCCCTGCACGAACCTCTTCGATTGTGACCGCTCGCAGGGCGCGATGTCCTGCGTGGTCCTCGACCCGAACACGGATCCGGTCGGCACCTGCCGAACGGTGCCGCATCTGCAAAACGGCGACGACTGTTCTTTCGCCTGCAGAATCGGAGACGACTGCTCGACCACGAGCTTCGGCTCGACGGACGTGCTGGGGCTCTGCTTCGAGTCCGACGGCTTGGTCTGCGACTACGGCTCGAGCAAGTGCCAGAACATGGTCGCGCTCGGGAGCGCCTGCACGGAAGACGGCCAGTGCGGCTCCGAAGCGTACTGCGACACCACCTGCAAGGCGCGTCCCGGCGTCGGCGAGCCGTGCGACAGCGGTGCCAGTTGCCGCCACGAGCTCCAGTGCGGCGACGACGGCAACTGCGCCAACCCCACCTGGACGTCGTCGTCGACGTGCGCGGGGTACGCGCCGGCTCCGTAGCGACCGGCGGCTCCCGGTCGCTACGAGCTCGGCGTCAGTGTCAGTGTCCGATCACGGGCACTTCGTGACGGTTTGGCAACTCGCGAGCGAGCTCGAGTTGTTGCCAGTGGTGCTCGCCTGGCAGCTGTTGGTGCCGGTGCCGCCGTTGAGCGTGTTGTGGTTCGTGCAATCGGCGAGCGTGTCGTTGCCGTCGCCGCCTTGGAGCTGATCGTCGCCGACGTCGCCGTTGAGCGTGTCGTTGCCGGCGTCGCCGAAGAGCTTGTCCTGGCCGGCGCCGCCCGAGAGCACGTCGTCCCCGTCGCCGCCGTGGAGCTGATCGTCGCCGTCTTCGCCGTTCAGCTGGTCGTTGCCGGCGTTGCCCTGGAGGTTGTCCTGGCCGCCGCCGCCGTAAATCTGGTCATTGCCGTCGCCGCCGCTCACGACGTCGTCACCTTCGCCCGCGAAGATGATGTCGTCGCCGCCGAGGCCGTTGATGGTGTCCTGACCGCCCAGGCCGACGATGCAATCAGCGGCCGCGGTGCCGTTGATCACGTCGTTGCGCTGCGTGCCGATGATCACGTTGAGGCCCGACGCCTTGCAGAACGCGACCGGATCCGCCGGCGAGGACAGCGCCTCTTCGCTCGTCGTCACGCCCGATTCACCGCCCGTCTCCGCGGCACAAGCCGCGAGCCCGACAGGCAACGTCAATGCCAGAGCACCCAGCAACAATCCATGCATATTCATGACCCACTCCTTCTCTTGAGTTGACACTCCCATGACGGGAGTTCCCGACCCGAACGGCGCCGCGACCCACGTTGTCGGCGCGGCACACTCGTACCGCCCTCAATCTCGACCGTCAACGAGGTTCGGAGTATTGATACCGAATCTTTGCGGACAAAACACCGACGCCGCACACCCACTCGGGGCGTGCGGCGCGATGTTTCTCGTCCGTCGCTCGATCTAACGCCGGACGCTCACGGCTTCGCTTGTTGGTAGGACGGGCGATTCATGGCGTCCGTGTAGTAGTCGATCATTTGCACCTGCGTTTTCTTGTCGGAAAGCGTGGCGGCATGCACCCAGATCCCGAAGTCGTAAGACCAGCTCTGGTAGTCGGCGGCGTCGATACCGCCGACGCTGCCCGTGTAGTGGAACGCCTTGCCGACGCTCACGCTGTAGCTGCCCGCTTGATCCCAGCTCTGCGTGTACTTGATGCCGACGAGCCCCGTCGTCCCCGCGCCCGCCGAGGTCGAGCTGGTCGAAGTCATGCCATTGGCGACTTCGGTCGCGACGTCGATGGTGGCGGACTGCACGATCTTCAGGCTCGCGCCGACCGTCTGCGCCGGGCTCTTCCAGGGCAGGCCGTCCGTATCCTGCGTCGGCTCGCTCGGGTAGCTCGCGGGGTCACCCGCCGTGTGCGTGATCGCCGCGCCGACGGTCGGCACGCCGGTCCCGGCCAGCACGGCGTCGTAGTCGGTGACGGGCCACTCGTAGGTGTCGGTCGCAATCGGCTCGTTGATGCTGATCCTCGCGCCGAGGGCGTCGGACTGACCTGCGCTGACGATCTCGTAGTCGTACACTTCGGACAGTGTTCCGTGGAAGACGACCATGTCTTCGGGGAAGTAGACGGTCGAGGTGGAAGTGAAGCTCTTCATCGTCGTCTGAGTGTTCGTCACACCGAACTGCTGAGACATCGAGTATTCGGCGGTGAGGCCGAAAAAGTCGCCGATGATGGGTGCGCTGATATCGGTGGAGAACGTGACTTGATTGGTCACGTCGTACTCCGTGGTTTCATCCTGCTGTTGTGAAGAGGTCGCGCCGTAGCTCGTCCAGGAGTCGGCGTAGTCCTGGTTGATGCCGCTCTTGACGGGCGGTGCCGAGACGATCGCAATCGGCTCCGGATTCATGAGCTCCTGGTGTTTGGTGCCCAAGTAGCGCACGCGCATCGCGTCGGCGTCGAAGTCACCCGCCGTGAGGAAGACGGGCGAGCTGTCGCTCGCGACCGTGTACGTCGTCAGCGCGGCGCTCGCGAGCGTGTATTGCGCAGGGCTCCCGGTGCCGGCTGATTTGCCCGACACGCGCGTGGCCGTCAGGGTCGTGCCGCTCTTCACGCCGACGATCACGTCGCTCGCGAGGTTCTGCAGGTTGCCGGCCGCGGCCGTCAGCGCGAACACGGGCGAAGAGACGCTCGCCGCGACGGTGAGCACGCTCGCGCCGGTCCACACGCCCGAGACGAACGGATAGTGGAAGAGCCGCACGTCCTTGCCGTTCGCGTTGTCGGCGTCGGCGCTCGCGAGCACGAAGAGCTCGTCGCGTTTGGGCGTCAGTCGCTGGCCGGGGCCCGTGCTCGGCGCGGTGTCAGGCAACTGCACGCGGGTGTCGGCGACGATCGCTTGCCACGCGTCGGGCGCCACTTGGTTCGTGCGCGTGTTCGGCAGCTGTTTGAAGGCGCCCGCGGCGTCGTCGAACGCGACCAGGTTCAGCTGCGGGCTGCTGGCGTTCTCGCCCGAATCGTAGCCGTCGACGACGGCCACGAGCTCGTCCCGCGCGTCGTCGTCGAAGTTGCCGCGGAGGAGCTTCAGGTTGTTGGTGCTGAGGTTGTCGGTGAAGATGAGCCCCGTGTCCTTGCCGACGAGCTTCTTGAGCTCGGCGTAGCGCGCGCCCGCGTCGTCGAGCACGTGGAGCTCGAGGTTTTTCGCCTGATCGACGTTCGTGCCCGTGTCGAGCAGCACGGCGAGCTCGGGCGCCGCGTCGTCGTCCAAGGCGGCGAAGGTCGCCGCGATGTGCTTGCCCTCGGCGAGAAACGGCTCGGCCAAGAGCGCGAAGCCCGCGACCTTGTCGTCGTAGACGCGCGCCACGACCTGGCCGTCCGTCGTCACGCCGGTCACGAGGATTTCGTCGCGTCCATCCTGGTCGACGTCGGCGAGCGACACGGTCGCGTGCGTGAACGGGGACGTGGTCTGCCCCACTTGATCCGAGACGACGAACTCTTCGACGCCCGTGAAGAGCTTGTCCGTGCGCGTCGCCTGCGGCCCCGGCGTCGTGGTCGAGTCCTCGACGCGCACGCGGAGCTCGGAGCCGACGAACACGGCGGCCACGAGCTCGGCGTTGCCGTCGTCGTCGAGGTTGCCGCTCGCGGTGTCGGCGACCGTCGCCCCCGTGAGCAGCGCCGACGCGGAGGCGCTCAGGGCGGCGTAGTTCTTCTGGGCGTCGTCGAGCGTCGCCGCGAGCCCGCTGCCGCTCTTCGCGGGCGCAAGGAGGCTGATTTCGTCGCGCGGCGTGAGCGTGAGCTCCGCGGCGAGCAGCGGCTGCGGGTGCTTCGGATCCTCGACGTGAAAGCCGTCGATCGAGTAATCCGCGCCGACGAGCGGCGGTCCGTCGGAAGCGCCCGCCGAGCTCGATCCACCTGCCGACGAGCCGCCTGCCGACGAGCCGCCCGTCGACGAACCCGCCGAGCCGCCGGTTGCGCTCGAGCCGCCAGTCACGTTGCTGGTGCCGCCCGTCGCCGTGCTCGAGGAGCCACCCGTGGCGCTCGAGCCGCCGCTGGTCGCGTTCGCGCCGCCCGTCGCCGTGGCGCCGCCCGCGGAAGCGCCCGCCGCCGCGCTCGAACCACCCGCGCCCGCGTTCGAGCCGCCCGCCGTCGCCGCGTCGCTCGCATTCTGGTCGCCGGTTCCCGCGTCACCGCCGCCGCAGCCGACGAGCGCGCTGGCAGCGCCGATCACGAAGAGTCCCGACAGGTAGCCCAAAGAATGCTTGAACGTGGTCATTGCTTGCTCCCGAACGGCGAAAGGCGCCGTCCACGGAGCTCCTTCAGCAACGCGTGTGCCAGCCGCGAATTCGGCGTGATTTCAGGCAAAACAAGCGCGCGGTGGCTTCGGAGTGCACGGCGTTGCACACGCGCGAGTGCAGGCGGGTGCACGCGCGGACGGCGCTGGCGCCGAACGCACCCGGAGTACGGGTTTCTCTGCGCAGCGGCGACTTCCGGCTGCGAAAGCTCCCTCCGTCCGCCGTCTGCCGGCGACCGTTCACCGGTAAGCCCCGGACGTTCGCCGATAACCCCGGGCTCGAAGCGGCGCCGCCCCCTAGTTTGAACCTCACGAAGACGCCCGCAGGCGCTTCACGGAGGACGCATGGAAACCCGAGAACTCGAACGTTACGAACGCTACGCGACCGCTTCGGATTGGTTCGAAGAGGACGAATTCGAGGAGCTCAGTGAGCCCGTCGTCACGACCGACGACTACTTCGAGCACGGCGCCGCCTTCGACGGCCTCAAGATCCTCGTGCGCTCGCAGCAGTTTCGCGGTGGCAGCGTGACGGCAGCGCTTTCGGGCGTGACGCTCGACTTGCGCGACGCCGCGCTCAGCCCCGACGGCGCGACGATCAACGTGCAATCGGCGCTGAGCGGCATCGACATTCTGGTGCCGAGCGGCTGGGACGTGGTCTGCGACGTCGAGGCCGTGTGCGGCGGGATCGACGGCGACCGGCCCTCGAGCTCGGCGGGGCGCGGGCCGCGACTCCGGGTCACGGGCACGGTCGTAGCCGGCGGGCTCTGCGTACGTTAGGAGGAAGTCGTGATGCGAACGAGACGCGGTCCCGGCATTTGGCCGGGGTTCATTCTGGTGCTGGTCGGCGCGGGGCTGCTCGCCCGTGAGTTCGGCTACGTGCCGCGCAACGTGCGGGTCGTGGATTTCTGGCCCCTGTTCGTGGTGTTCATGGGCGTGTCGGGCCTTTCACGCGCCCGCGGCTTCATCGCCGGGCTCTTCGCGCTCGCCTTCGTCGCGCTCGGCGGGCTCTTGCTCGCGGGCAACCTCGGGATGATCGCGTTTCCGGCGGCGCGCCTCTGGCCCGGGCTCTTGGTGCTGCTCGGGCTGTCGTTCATCGTGCGCGGGCGCTACCACCGGCACCGCTTTCACGGTCACTGGGCACCGCCCGCGGGCGCAGGAACGGACGGCGGCGGGCCGGACGACGGCGGACCGGACGGCAACGGACCCGACGGCGGTGCGCTCACGAACGCGGAAGTTCACGCTCGCGACTACGGGAAATTTCATCACCACCACCAGCAATCGACCGACTCGGAGCGTCTGAACAAGCAGTACACGTTTTCTGGGGCTCAACTTCGGATTGAGTCCCAGAGTTGGCGCGGCGGCGAGCTCGGCGTCACGGCGGGCGGCGTCGAGATCGACCTGCGCAACGCCGCGCTCGCACCCGAGGGCGCCGTGCTGGATCTCCGTGTCGTCATGGGCGGCGTGGACATTCGGGTTCCCGACACGTGGCGCGTGCATCTGGAGGTGACGCCGCTCTTCGGCGGCGCCGACGACACGACGCGCACGACGCAGGGAACGGCCGAGGTCCCCACCCTTCGCATCCTCGGCACGGTGACGCTCGGCGGCGTCACCGTGCGAAACTGACGCCCGCACTCGCGCGCCCATCCCGGTTTCAGCGTGCATCCCCTGCTCTCCCAGCGCCGTTCTCTCTCGGCGTACCTGCTGTTCTGGGCGTGTTTGTCGGTGGTGCCGTACTTGCTCTTGCAGTCGGCGGCGCCTGCCGGCGGGCTCCTGCTCTCGGAGATTTGCACGGTCTCCTTCGCGCTCGTCACGCTGCCTTCGTATTACCTCTGCCGCGCGCTGCCGCTCGGGCCCGGCCGACTCGCCCGCGTCACTTCTGCGCAGTCGGCGGCGGCCGTCGTCTGGAGTCTGGTTTTTTTGGTGTGTTGGAAGGCGTTCGTCGAAGTGTTCGCCTACGTGCCGGCGTGGCGCGGCTTGCCGAACGAAGTCGATCACGCCGAACCGGCGCTGCTCGGCGTCGGCGTGCTCTTTTATCTGCTCGTCGCGACGTTCCACTACATGCTCGCCGAGCTGGACCTCCGGCGCGAAGCCATCGAACGTGAAGGGGCGCTCGCGCTCACGGCGCAGCGCGCCGAGCTCCAGGCGCTGCGCGCACAAGTGCACCCGCACTTCTTGTTCAACGCGCTCAACACGGTCAACGCGCTCATCGGCTACGACACGGCCAAGGCGCGCGAGGCCTGCGTGCTCCTGGCCGATTACCTGCGCGGGACGCTCGGCGCGCAAGAACAAGCGCTCGTGCCGCTCGCCGAAGAATGGGCGCTCTGCGAGCGTTACTTGGCGGTGGAGAAGCTCCGTCTCGGCGACCGGCTCGTGCTCGACGTGGCGCTCGACTCGGCGGCACGTGCCTGCCTCGTCCCGTCGCTCCTGCTGCAGCCGCTCGTGGAGAACGCGATGACGCACGGCATTTCCCGCGTCGAAGAGCCGGCGCCGCTGCTCGTGCGCGCGTTTCTGCGCGGCGAGCGGCTCGTCGTCGTGCTCGAGAACGGCATCGATCCGGAGCCGCGCCGGCGACCCGGCGGCGTCGGGCTCGCCAACATCCGCGCGCGGCTCGCCGCGCATTACGGCGAAGAAGCGCTACTCCACGTGGAGCGCAACGAGACGAAGTTCCGCGTGGTGCTCAAAGTGCCGGTGCGCGCGCCGGCGACCCCGGAGGCACGATGACGAAACCCACGACTCCCGAACGGCGCGTGCTCATCGCCGACGACGAAGAGCCGGCGCGGCGACTGCTCACGGAATACCTGCGTGACGCGCCGGGCTTCACGCTCGTCGGCGAAGCCAAGAACGGCTTGGAAGCCGTGCGGCTCGCCGGGACGGAGAAGCCCGACGTGCTCCTGCTCGACGTGCAAATGCCCAAGCTCGACGGCTTCGAGGTGCTCGGCTTGATTGCGCCGGAGATCGCGGTCGTCTTCACGACGGCGTTCAACGAATACGCCGTACGCGCGTTCGAGGTGCACGCCGTCGACTACCTGCTCAAGCCGTTTTCGGCCGAGCGCTTCGCCCAGGCCCTCGCCCGCGCCGAGAAGCGTCTGGGGGAACAACGCTCGCTCACGGCGCCCGCGCTCGCGCAGGCGGCGCGCCCGCCCGGCACGTTCCTCGATCGTCTCGTCATCCGCGACGGCGCCGAGATCCTGATCATTCCCGTCGGCACCATCGATTTCGTGAAGGGCCAAGACGACTACGTCGAGGTCTTCCACGCCGCGCGCTCGACGCTCACGCAGCAGACGCTCGCGAGTCTCGAAGCGAGCCTCGAGCCGCGCCAATTCGTGCGCGTGCACCGCTCGTACCTGCTCAACGTGAGCTGCGTCGCGCGCCTCGAGCCGTGGGGACAGGGCAGCAAAGTCGCCGTGCTCACCGACGGCCGCACGGTGCCGGTGAGCCGTTCGGGCGAGGCGCGACTGAAGTCCGTGCTCGGCGTGTGAGCACGCGGTTCAGCGGCGCCAGAACTTCTTGAGCGTCCGCGCGCGCTCGCGCAAAAGCCCGGGTAGCCGCCAGGCGTCACGCAAGTGGCCGAGCTGGAGCTCGGAGAGCACCTCGCCGAGGCGCCCCAGATCGCCGTCGAACGGCATCCAGTACGGATCGGGCCGGCCGCTGCGATCGACGGCGATCGTCTTCGGCCGGCAAAACGTGAGCAGCGACCAGCGGCTGTTCGCGACGCCGTAGCCCGTCGCGCGCGTGCCGGACCAGGCAAGACCCGGAATGGCGCCGGTGAACGCGTGGTTATTGATGGTGACGACGCCGACGTCGAGGCGCTCGGCGAGCCGGCGACCGCGCGCTTCGTCACGCGTCCAGATGGAGGCGCCGAGCCCGTAGGCGGACGTGTTGACCAAGCGCTCGGCCTCGGCCGTACCGCGCACGCGCACCACGGCGAGCACGGGGCCGAACGTCTCGTCGCGCACGATTTTCATCGCGCTCGTGCAGTGGTCGAGGAGCGTCGGCGGGTAAGCGAGGCCTTCACCCGTGCGCTTGCCGCCGCACACGAGACGCGCGCCGCGCGCGAGCGCATCGGCGACGTGCTCTTCGACGACGGCGAGCTGTTCGGCGCGCGCGAGCGGGTGGATCTCGATGTCGGGCGCGCCGGGCCCCGTGCGCAAGCGCGACCAGGCGCGCGCGAGGCCGGCGACGAACGCGTCCGCGATCTCCTCCTGCACGTACGCCACCTCGATCGCACCGCACGCTTGCCCGGAGTTCGAGAGCGCCCACTGCGTGACGCCCGCGATCGTGTGTTCGAGGTCGCAATCGGCGAGCACGACGGCCGCGTCTTTGCCGCCCATCTCGACGCTCGCGGGGATGCCGAGCTCGGCGCAGCGGCGACGCACGCCGTTGCCCGTGCGGACGGAGCCGGTGAACACGCACGCGTCGATGCCGCTCTCGAGCAGCGCCTGACCGACGGCCGGGCCGCCCTGCACGGCCTGCGCGACGCCGAGCGGCAGTTCTTGCGCGAGGTGATCGATGAACCACCCGCTCGTGCGCGGCGTTTGCTCCGACGGCTTCACGATGACGGCGTTGCCCGTGAGCAGCGCGGGAAACACGGAGCGGTAAAGCCCCGCGACCGGGTAGTTCCAAGGCGCGATGACGCCGACGAGCCCGCGCGGCACGAGTTCGATCTGCGCGCGCTTTTTCGGGAACCCGAGCGGGTTCAAGCGCACCTGTTCGACCGCGGAACGCGCGATGAGGCGGCGCCAGGCGCGCACGGTATCGAGAGGACCCAGCGCTTCGGTGAACGCGCCCTCGACTTCGTGCTTGCCCATCTCGGCCTTGGCGAGCCTCAGAACGGTCGCCCGGTCGCGGAGCATCGCTCGCGCAGCCTTCGTCATCAGGCGGTACCGCTCGTCTAGGGAGCGCGCGGCCCACTCCGGCTGGGCCAGGCGCGCCCACTCGACCGCAGTCTTGAGGCCGTTGACGGCACTCCCCGAAACGGGCGAAGCCGCGTCGAGCGCACGCGACTCAGAATCGGCCAATTGGCCGGTTAGCTGGGTATCGAGTGTGCGAAGCATCGGCCGGGCTGTGTAACAGAGCGCCGGCCGAACGTCAGCCCCCACCACGAACGGCGAAATTTAGGAAATAATTTTGTACATTCGGCGTGCCGGCCGGCCAGCATCGCGCGGGAAGCCCTCGTCTTAACTTCAAGACTCACCGCTTTTGACATAGTGAAACGCCAGTGCCCGCGGACCGCACCGAAAACTCACGAACGGCTTCCCTTGGATCGCGCATGGCCCGCTCTGCCCTCGCGCTGAGCGAGGCGATCATGCCGAGCTCACGGCAGAGCTTCGGTGCCGATGAAGTGAGCATCAGCCGTCTGTCGCAAATCCTGTCGGACCTTCCTGCGGGTCGCGGCATCGGCGCCGCCTTCGTTGCGCTCGACGAGATGGCGCGACTTGGAAGCGGCAAGCCCTTCCGCGCGCTCACGCGACCGGAGCAAGACGCGGTGCTCGCGAGGTGGGAGAAAAATCCGATCGTGCGGCCGGCTCTGTATGGGCTTGGTTTGCTGGCGAAATCAGCGCATTTCGATGCGCTGCATGCGGGCAGGCGGGCCCACGGGCTCGCCGTCGTCAGCGACTCGAAACCGTCGCGCACCGATGAGGCCATCGTGCGCGCCGACGACTGGGCCCACGGGCCCGACATCGAATGTGACGTCGTTGTCGTCGGCACCGGCGCGGGCGGCGCAGTCGTCGGCAGAGAGCTCGCGGACCGCGGGCTCGTCGTCTGTTTCGTCGAGGAAGGCGTTCACTACCGGCGCGATGCGTTCGGGCGGGGCTTGATTCATGCCCAAACGAAGCTTTATCGCACCACGTTCGCGTGGGGCTCTCCGCCCATCCCGCTGATGATGGGCCGGCTCGTCGGTGGTTCAACCGCGGTCAACGGGGGCACCTGCCTGCGAACGCCGGACTTCATTCTCGACGAGTGGTGCGAGCGGCTCGGGACGGACGATCTGTCACCGGCGAAGATGGCGCCGCGCTTCGCCCACGTCGAAGAGCGGCTGGTCGTCGCGGAACCGGAGCGCAGGCACATCGGCCCCATCGCCGACGTCATGGACCGCGGCGCGGCTGCCTTCGGTTGGCACTCGGGGCCGATTCCGCGCAACGCCGTCGGCTGCGAGGGCTCGGGCTTCTGCGGCCTCGGTTGCGCTACGGGCGCGCGGCGCAGCACCGAGCTCTCGTTCCTGCCCGGTGCGCTCGCGCAAGGCAGCATGGTGCTCTGTGAAGCGCGCGCGGTCGCGGTGCTGCGCGAAGGCGGGCGCGCCGTCGGCGTGGAGGTCGAGTCGCCCGCGGGGCGCACGCTCAACGTGCGCGGCAAGGCCGTGATCTTCGCGGGCGGAGCGATCCCGACGCCGCTCTTCCTCTTGCGCCAAGGCCTCGCCAACTCGAGCGGAGAGGTCGGTAAGAACCTGAGCCTGCATCCGAGCGGCGGCGTCGGCGGCTACTTCGACGAGCGCATCGACCCCGAGGATCACATCCCTCAGGGTTACATGGTCGATCACTTCTTGCGCGAGAACATCCTGCTGCTCGCAGCGCAGCCCACGCGCGAGGTCGCGCACACCTTGTTCCCCGTCACGGGGCGGCGCCTCGCTCAAGCCCTCGACGCCGTGCCGCACCTCGGCATGCTGGGCGTGATGATCCGCGACCGCACGCGCGGCCGCGTGTGGCGTGATTTCGGCGGGCAGGCCGTCGTCACCTACAACTTGTGTCGCGAAGACGTAGCGCTGATGAAGCGCGCGCTCGTGCACGGCAGCGAGCTCTTGCGCGCGGCCGGCGCGCGGCGCCTTCACTTTGCGCTCGTCGGCCAACCGCCGATCGACTCCGACGCCGAGTTCGAGCGCTTCAAGGCGCGCTCGCTCAAAGCGTCCGAGCTCGCGCTCATCAGCTATCACCCGTTAGGTACGTGCAAGATGGGACGCGATCCGAAAACCAGCGTCGTGAACCTCGATCACGAGACGCACGATTTGCCGGGGCTATTCGTGGTCGACGGCAGCAGCGTTCCGGGCCCGCCGGGTGTAAACCCCCAGCTGACGATCATGGCGCTCGCCGCTCGCGCGGCCGAGCGCATCGCAGCGAGACTCAGCTGATGGACGCCGTGATGGATTTCGCCGAAACGAGGCGGCTCGTGGGCTCGCCCTTTCCGGGCGCCGTGGGCAAGGCCATGTTGCTCGCCGCGGACGTCCGCACGCGCCGTTGGGACTTCGCGCTCACGCGCGTGCGCGCCGAGCAGGAGAAGACGCTGCTCGCGATCACGCGCCACGCCGCGCGCACGGCCATCGGCACCCGCTTCGATTTCGCCGGCATCCGCGGTTACGAGAGCTACCGCGTGCGCGTGCCCGTCGGAGACTACGACAGCTTCTCGCCGTACATCGAGCGCATGCGCCAGGGCGAGCAGAACCTGCTCGTGCCGGAGTTCATTCGTTACTACGGCAACTCCTCGGGCAGCTCGACGCAGGGCAAGCCGAAGTTTTTGCCGATCTCCGAGCGCCAGATCGCCGATCAGCGCCAGAGCGGCTCGGACGCGCTCATGCGCACCCTCGCCTGGCTCCGCGACGACGAGTTTCCACGCGGCTTCACGCTCGGCCTCTTTCCGCCGACGACCATGAAGGAGGAGGGGCCGGTGCTCGTCACCTCGAACCCGGCGCTGATGGTGACGCGGCTGCCGCTCATCGCGCGCCCCGCGTACCTGCCGGACGAGGAGATCAAAAAGATCGGCGAGTACGACGAGAAGCTCACGCGGATCGCGAAAAAGTACCTCGATCACGACGTGCGCGCGCTCGCGGGGACGACGTGTTGGTTCGGCGCCCTCTTCGAGCGCGTGCTCGAAGAAGCCCGCAAGGCGGGCCGGCGCGCGAGCACCGTGGCCGAAATCTGGCCGAACCTGAAGATCCTGATGGGCGGCGGCGTCTCGGCGACGCCGTATCTGCCGGTGCTACGCACGCTGCTCGGGCGTCCCGATTTCCTCTTGGTCGACAGCTACAACGCGACCGAAGGCGGACTTTACGCCGTGACGGACCACCGCGAGGAGCCCGGGATGCTCATGCTCCCGCACCGCGGCACCTTCTTCGAATTCGTCCCGCTCGCCGAGCACGACCAGCCGAACCCCACGCGCGTGCCGCTCTGGGAAGTGGAGCTCGACGTGCCGTACGCGATCGTCGTGACGACGCTCTCCGGCCTGTACTCGTACAAGCTCGGCGATATCGTGCGGTTCCCGCGCAAAAACCGCATCGAATTCGTCGGCAGGCTCTCCGGCTGCCTGTCCGTGACGCAGGAGCTCACGACCCACGTCGAGGTCGAGCGCGCCGTCGCGTATGCCGCCAAACAGGTGCCCTGCACCACCCTCGACTTCGGGGCGAGCGCCGACGTCGGCGCAAAAAGCCGTTACCTCTTGTTCGTCGAGTTCGCTCCCGGTAAAGCCCCGGGCGACATGGCAGCTTTCGCGCGAGCGTTCGACGAGGGACTCTGCCGTGAGAACCGCGTCTACCGCGAGCACCGCAAGGACGACGTCGCGATCCTACCCGCCCGGGTGCAGAAGCTCCGGCAGGGCGGCGCGCAGAGCTACCTTTCACTCATCACGCGCGGGAACGTCCAGGGCAAGTTCCCACGTATCATCGATCCGCAACGAAAGGACCGGATTGACGAGTTCGTAGAGCCCCAGTAGTCCGCTTTCACGGGAAAACGGACGGAGAGTTCGAGAAAACTAATGAAACGACGATTAGGCGTATTGGTCATCGGAGCTCATGGTGCGGTCGCGACCACCCTTTTTGCGGGTGTGCACCTGATGCTCGAAGGGCTCGCTCCGAGGGTCGGAATGATCACGGAGAAGAGCGGAGAGAGCTCCGACGAAGCCCTCGCCGACCTGCTCGACTTCGCACGGCTCGAGGACCTCGTGTTCGGCGGCTGGGATCCTGGACACTCGAACGCCTACGAGGGCGCGCTGAAGCACGGCGTCCTGCCGCCGCACCGGCTCGAAGGGATCCGGCAAAAGCTCGAGAGCATCGTGGCGTGGCCTGCCATTCCGTCGAACAACGGCGGGACCGGCAAGGGTCGCTTCATGGCGGCGCAGGGCCACCGCGCGCAAATCGCCGAGCTCAAGAAGAACGTCGAAGAGTTCCGGCAGAAGCACGGCCTCGACAGCGTCGTGCTCGTGAACCTCGCGTCGACGGAGCGCTTCCTCGCGGAGTCCGACGCGCACCAGACGCTCGACGCTTTCGAGCAGGCGCTCGACAAGAACGACGAGCGCATCTCCGCGGCGATGCGCTACTTCTACGCGGCGAACCTGCTCGGCGCGCCGTACGTCAACTTCACACCGAGCTTGAACAACGTGCCCGCGCTGCGCGAGCACGCCGAGAAGCACGGCAACCCCTTCGGCGGCATGGACGGCAAGACCGGCCAGACGCTGATCAAGACGGCGCTCGCCTCGATCTTCCGGCTGCGCCGCCTGCACATCGAGGGCTGGTACTCGACGAACATCCTCGGCAACAACGACGGCCTCGTCCTCGCGGACCCGGAGTCGAACAAGACCAAGGTCGTGTCGAAGGCGAGCGTGCTCGACTCGATCGTCGGCTACAAGGTGGAAAACCACCAGGTTCACATCCACTACTACAAGCCGCGCGGCGACTCGAAGGAGGCGTGGGACAACATCGACCTCGTCGGCTTCGCCGGCGTGCCGATGCAGATGAAGGTGGACTTCCTCGCGCAGGATTCGATCCTCGCGGCGCCGCTCGTCGTGGACCTCGTGCGTCTGCTCGACGTCGCGAAGCTGCACGGGGAAAAGGGCATCCAGCGCCAGCTCTCGGTGTTCTTCAAGTCGCCGCACACCGCGCCCGGTGAGACGCCCATCCACGATCCCTTCGCCCAGGAGCAGCTCCTGCTCGATTGGGCGAAGAAGCTCAGCCGAAAGACGCGTCTGTGAACGTGAACGCGGATCTGCCCGCGGCGCTCGGCGGAACACCGGCGCTCGGGCGGGATTCGCATCGGCTCTGGCCGATCCTCGGCGACGAGGATCGGCGCGGCGTGCTCGCAGTGCTCGAGCGCGGGATCCTCTCGGGCTCCTACGCTCCGGCCGCGCGGGCATTCGAGGCGCGCTTCGCCGAATTCGTCGGAGCGCGCTTCGCCTTGCTGACTCACTGCGGCACGAGCGCGTTACAAGTCGCGCTCGCCGCGGCAGGCGTGCGTGAGGGCGACGAGGTCATCGTCCCGGCGTACAGCTTCGTGGCGACACCGCTCTCCGTCGTCTTGCAAGGCGCGACGCCCGTCTTCGTCGACGTCGACCAGACGAGCGGGCACCTGGACCTCGCCGCGGTCGAGGCCGCCGCCACCTCACGCACGCGTGCGGTGATGCCCGTGCACATCCATGGCGCGGCGGCGGACATGGACGCGATCCTCGCGCTCGCCGGACGACTCGGCGTCGCAGTCGTGGAGGATGCGGCGCAAGCGCACGGCGCGCAGGTCAACGGGCGTGCCGTGGGCGCGCTCGGTGCCGCGGGGGCGTTCTCGCTCCAGTCGAGCAAGAACCTCTCGGCCGGCGAAGGAGGCGTCTTCGTGACGAACGATCGCGAAGCCGCCGAACGCGCCAACCGCGTCCGTAATTTCGGGCAAGATCTGCGGCTCGACGAGGCGGCCGGCTTCGACACCGCGCGGCCGCTCGACGGCAACCGCTCGCTCGACTCGGGCATGCTGGGCTCGATGTTCCGGGGCAACGAGCTGATGGCGGCGGTGGCGACGGCCCAGCTCGCGCGACTCCCGGCGCTCACGGAACGTGCGCAGGCGAACGCCGCGCGGCTTGCGTCGCGCCTGAGCGAGCTTCCCGGCGTGGAGCCTCCGCTGCCCGCGGCCGGGCGCACCAGCGTGCATCACAAGTACCGCGTGCACCTGAACCCGCAAAAGGCCGGCCTCGGCTGCACGCCGCGCGAGCTGCGCGACGCGATGCTCGCGGCACTCCGTGCCGAAGGGCTCGAGGTCGTGCTCTGGCAGACGGAGCCGCTGCCCGCGCAGGCGATCTTCCGCGAGCGCACGCTGCGCGCTCTGGCGTCACAGCCGGGCGGCACGAACCTCGCCGAAAACTACGACCCGCAGCGCTACCCGCGCACCTCGCGGCTGCTCGACGGCTCGCTGCTGCTCTTCTCGCAATCCTGCCCGCTCATCGCGCAAGAGGCCGCTCTGGTCGATCGCTACGCCGAGGCATTTGCGCGCGTGTGGCACCATCGCGAAGCGGTGGTGAGCGCGCACCGCCGGTCGTAACATTACGCGGCGAATGACGTGGGCTCGGATCGGCCCTTGGTTGCGTTGGGGCTTGGTCGCGCTCGGGCTCGCGGCGGTCGTCTATTTCGTGATCGCGACCGGGCCGAGCCGCGTGTTCGCCGCGCTCGCTTCCGCTGGGCCGTACGCGCCGCTCATCGCTGGGCTCGAGCTCGCGGCGATCGCGACGGACGTGGGCGCGTTTGCGTCGCTCCTCGGTGCCGAGGCGTCGCGCGTCGAGTGGCGGGCGTGGTTGCGCTCTTCGGCCGCGGCGTACGGCTGCTTCGCGCTCATGCCCGCCGGGCGCACGGCGAGCGAAGTCGCGCGCGCGTCGATGCTCGCCTCCCACGTCGGAGCGCTGCGAGCGGCCACGGCCGGCGCGCAGCTGCAGGCGGCCGCGCTGGTCGCTGACGGGCTCATCTCCTTCACCTGCATGCTCGTCGTGCGGCTCACGGGCGATGCGCATCACCTCGCCGCCATGCTCGACGGCAACGCCGCGCTGACGGCGACGAGCGGCATCGTCTTGCTCTTCTTGATCCGGCACCGGCGCGTCGCGCAGCGGCTTGCGGCGCGTTTTCCGCGCTTGTTCGCGGGCCTCGCGACCGGGGAGACGCGCCCCCAGGGGCTCGGCGTGGCCGCGTGCGCCTGGAGCGTGCTCGGCCGCCTGCTCTTGTGTCTGCAATACGGGATCGCGGTGTACGCGCTCGGCGCGGGGTTCTCGGCGCGCGGCGCGGCGGTCGCGTACGGCGTGCACGCGGTGGCCGCGACGGTCGGCGTGGGCCTGCCGGGCCAAGTCGGCGTCGCCGACGGCGCCTACCTGCTCTTTGCCGACATGCTCGGTTTCGCGCGCGAGCCGGCGCACGCGCTCGCCGTCATGCTCGCCATCCGCGCGGTGCAGGTGACGATCGCGCTCGTCTGCTTGGTGCTACCGATCGTCGTGCGACGCGAGCCGGTCGATACGGCCGTGTGAGCTGCCCGCTGGCACGCGATTGGTGTAGCGTGGCGCTCGATGGCGGAGCCGAGCTCGGAGCTTCCGGCGGGTCTGCGCCCGCGCTTCAAGCCGGCGCCGATCGTGCTGGGCATCGTGGTAGCGTTCGTCGTCCTGGCGGTGGGCTCGCTCTTCATGCCCGTTTGCGAGCCGATTCTCGATCGTGACGTGCCTTCCTTCGAGACCGTGATGCCGCTCAGTGAGCGTGCCGCCCACGGCGAGCCGTTCAAACGCAAGGGCGCGCACTGGTACCAGTGCGAAAAGCGGATTTCACGCCTGTTCTTTTTCTGAGGCCAGCACGGCGGCGATCACGGCAACGCTGTCGACGATCGACTCGCGCGCAGCCGTGCGGGGAAGCTCGATTTCGATCCTGAACGGTCGCGACAGACCGCGCTGGCTCGGCTCGCTCCCACGCAGCCGCAAACAGCGCGCGCTCGCGTCGTAGCGCACGTCCGTCACGCCCGCCCCGGCGGCGCGGTAACGCTTGAAACTGAGTGACTCTTCGCGGAAAAAGCCGCGCTCGCTGAAGAACACGAAGCCGTCGCTCGGGCTCTCGAACGAGCACAGGGGCGCTGCGCGTGAGAGCGTCGCCAGGGCAGAGCGCGCCGCGCGTCGCGCCACGCGATCGTTGAGGAAGGCGAGAGCGAGCCCCGTCAGCGCGATGACCGCCATGCCTTCCAGCAACGCAACGCCGCTGAGGCCTCGGGGCCCTTTGAACGCCGCAAAGAGCGCAACCAGGAGCGCCACGAAGAGCACCACCGGCAGCGCGATGAGCAGCCCCACGGCATGCGGGTGAACCCGGCGGCGTTCGAGCTCCGCGAGCGCGCGCCTGCCGGCGACCGCGTAGTCGCACTGAAGGACGCTCATGGGTGCATGACGCGGTTAGGCGTCTTCACTCGTGAAGTTCGCGAGCAAGAGCGGATGCAGCGTGCGCGTGGCGGCGAGCACGTCGCCGGTTTCGAGCATGGCGTCCCCGCCGTCCAGATCGGTGACGATGCCGCCCGCTTCGCGCACGAGCACGAGGCCCGCCGCGAGATCCCACGCGCCGAGGCCCGGCTCGAAAAAGGCGTCGGCGCGGCCGGCGGCGACGTAAGCGAGCGCGAGCGCGGCGGAGCCGAGGCGGCGCGTGGAGGCGGTTTGATGCATGAGACGCGCGAGGCGCGCGACGTACCGGTCGCGGTTCGGGCGGCGCAGGTGCGGCAGGCCGCAGTGGAGCGAGCTGTCGGCGAGCGCCGCCCCCGAACCGAGCTTGAGCGCGCGGTCGCCGAGGAACGCCCCCTCACCGCGCTCGGCCCAGAAGAGCTCGCGCCGCGTGGGATCGAGGACGACGCCGGCACGGACACCGCCCTCGTCCGCGTAGCCAATCGACACGGAAAAGTGCGGGATGCCACGCAGGAAATTCAGCGTGCCGTCGAGCGGATCCACGATGTAGCGCGCGCCGCTCGTCGCCTGCCCGCTCTCGAGCTCCTCCGCTTGGAAACGTGCCGAGGCGTCGGCACGCGCGAGGGTCGCAAGGATGGCGTCCTGCGCCGAGACGTCTGCCTGCGACACGAGATCGCCCGGCCCTTTGGCTCGCACAGCGAGGGATTCGAGGCGTTCGAAGTAGTGGAGTAAGACGCTCGCGCCAGCTTCGGCGGCGAGCACGAGGGATCGAACGAGGTCCGAAGGCACGACGGCCGCGACTTTAGCGCCGAATTCGTGGTGGCGAAGCGCACAATCGTCGTTATGCTGCGCGGCCGTGACTTCGTCGGCCCGCGCGCCAGGCCCCTTCACCCGAGCTTTTCTTGCCTTCGTTCTGAAGTACGGCGCCGCCATTTGGGTCGTGGCGCTGCTGCTCGCCGTGCCGGCGACGTGGCGGACGATCGGACTCTACGCGCACCTCCGCAGCGACCTCGAGGAGCTCTTGCCGCGCTCGGCGCCGAGCGTCGCCGCCATCGACGAGATGCGAAAGCGAAACGCGGGGCTGCAGTACCTCGGCGTGATGCTCGACACGGGCGACGCCGCACACCTCCCCGCCGGCGAAGCGTTGATGGACGAGCTCGCCGCGCGGCTCCGCAAGCTGCCGCCCGAGCTCGTGCGCGAAGTGCGCACGGGAACGAGCGAGGAGCGCGCGTTCATCGAGAAGCACGCGGCGCTCTACCTCGATCTCCCCGACCTCAAAGAGATCGCGCGGCGCATCGACGAACGGCACCGCTACGAGATCGGCAAGGCGATGGGCACGCTGCTCGACGAGGACGCGCCCGCCCCGAGCGTCGACATGTCGGACATCGAGACGCGCTACAAGAGCCGCATCGCCGCCAACGAGCGCCCGCACGATCGCTTCTCGAGCCCCGAAGATCACCTGACGATGCTGTTCGTCGAGGCCGGCGGCTTCTCGACGGGCGTGGAAAGCGCGCGCGCCCTACTCGACCGCGTGAAGGCGGAAGTCGCGACGCTCGACCCGCAGAAGCAAGGTTTTCGCGTCGGCTACGCCTCCGACGTCGCGATTTCGGTCGAGGAGCTCGACGCGCTCGTCACCGATCTCTCGTCCACGTCGGCGCTCGTGGTGCTCGCGGTGATGGCCGTCATCCTCGGCTATTTCCGCTGGTGGAAGAGCGTCGCGGTGCTGATGGGGCCGCTACTGCTCGCGACGGTGTTTGCGTTTTCACTCGCGTCGCTGCCGCCCTTCGACGTGACCGAGCTCAACTCGAACACCGCGTTCCTCGGCTCGATCATCATCGGCAACGGCATCAACTTCGGCATCATTTTGCTCGCCCGTTACCGCGAGGAACGGCGGCGCGGCGTGGGCGTCGAGGACGCGCTCGCCGTCGGCCTGGCAGGGGCGCGCGCCGGCACGCTCGCGGCGGCGCTCGGAGCCGGCGTCTCCTACGCGTCGCTCGTGATCACGGAGTTTCGCGGGTTCCGGCAGTTCGGCTACATCGGCGGCCTCGGCATGCTCGTCTCGTGGGCGGCGGCGTTCGTACTGATGCCGCCGCTCGTGCGCTGGCTCGACCGCGACCCGCTGGCACGGCGCGCACCCGCGGGCGGCGCGTTCGTCATGGCCCGGCTCGTCAAGCTCGTGCGCGGCGTGCCGGGGCCGATCGTCGCCGTTGCGGGCGCTTTCACGCTGTTTTCGGCGATCGAGGTGTCGCGCCTCGACTCGAACTTCCTCGAGTACGACTTCAGCAAGCTCCGCCGCTACGACACTTGGGAAAACGGCGAAGGCTATTGGGGCCGGCGCATGGATCGCCTGCTCGGGCACTACCTCACGCCCACGATGGTGCTCTTCGACTCGGAAGAAGCGGCCCGGCGCGGCGCGACCGCGCTGCGTGACTCGGTCGAGCACGGCGAGCTCGGGCGTTACGTCGCGACCGTGCGCACCGTCGACGACGTGATTCCTCCGGAGCAAACCGCGAAGATCGCGGAAATCGAGCGCATCAAGGGGGCGCTCACGCCGCTCATGCGCGAGGAAATCCCCGAGGCGCAGCGCGCCGAGCTCGACCGCTTCCTCTCGGCGGATCACCTCGAGCCCGTGACCGCCGAGCACACGCCGCGCATCTTCATGACGGGCCTGCGCGAGCGCGACGGCAAAACCGGTCGCCAGGTGCTGCTTTATCCCAAGCCGAGCCGTGACCTCTGGCGCGCCGAAGCGATGGCCGACTTCACCGGCACGCTGCGCCGGCTCGCCGACACGGGCGTCGGGCGCGCGGGACGCGTCGCGGGCTCGATCCCGCTCTCCTCGGACATCTGCGAGTCGATCCGGCGCGACGCTCCGAAAGCGAGCCTCGTCTCGCTGCTCGGGGTCATGCTCGTCGTCGTGTTCGCGCTCCGCGGGCGGCTCGGGGCTTTCTACGTCATCGGTTCGCTCATCGCCGGCGTCCTCTGGCAAGTCGCGGGCACGAAGCTCCTCGGCGTGAAGGTGAGCTTCGCGAACTTCATCGCCTTCCCCATCACCTTCGGCATCGGCGTCGACTACGCCGTCAACGTCATCGCGCGTTACATGCAAGACGGCGACGACGACCCCGGCCCGGCGATGCTCTCCACGGGAGGCGCGGTCGGGCTCTGCTCGCTGACGACGATCATCGGCTATTCGTCGCTCTTGCTCGCAAAAAATCGCGCTCTCTTCTCGTTCGGGCTCGTCGCGGTGCTGGGCGAAATCGCGTGTCTCGCGACGGCGATCATCGTGCTACCGGCCGTGCTCTTCTGGCTTGCGCGGAAGCGGCACCGGGTGGATTCCGTCGCTTCCTGAGCGCGCCGGCTCAGCGCTTCAAGCGCTCGACGACGGGCTTGCCGTCCGTGAAGCTGCGACCGCGGATGTCGATGTAATCGACGGAGAACGGACCGCTCAGCTTGACGTAGATCGACAAGAGCTCGGCCGTCTTGCCGTTGATGGTCGTGCGCGCGATGGTCGCGCAGTGGCCGTCCGCGCCGCGGCGTGACGCGATGCCGATGGGCCGCCCGACTTGCCGCAAGCGAAGCACGTAGTCACCGCCGTTCTCGTCGCGCTTCACGGCTCGTTGCCCGGCGATGCCGTAGCCGCGCTGGTCGAGAAAATTCAGCCCGTGGGTGCGCGGCGGCGGCGGCGGCTCGAACTCGTGCCAATAGAGCACCATCGAGTCGTCACTGACCGGCGCGCAGTGAGCGTCGAGCCGCATGCCGTAGTCGACCCTGTTGCGATCGTCGCTCTTCGCGATGAAAAAGGTCGTCGCCACGTCATTCGGACCCCACACCGGGTAAACGGCTCCGGCCAGCGCGGCCGTGAGCATCAGCGCCAGTGCCGCCCCGAGCGCCGTTCGCCAGCGCCTCCGCGCCGACGGTGCTTTCACGCCGACCTCTCTAGGCTTCGACCCATCTCCAAAACACGAGCGTAGCAGCTCCGTTACGAACGCGCGGCATTTTGAGTCTGCGCGTGTCAATTCGGCCACGACGCGTCGTTTTCGTCGCCGCCTGCGTTGCCATGCCCCGAAGGAAGCGCCCTACCCGCGGCACGTCGGTTGCAGCAGGGCCCTCGCATGCAACCCGAGCACGCAACGGACGGCGGCGCGGTCGCGTCGCACTTTCTCGAACTCGTTCGCACGATCCGCACCGGGACGCTGGTCACGCACCTGCCCGACGGCAAACTCCACGGGCGCCCCATGTCGGTCGCGCACGTCGAAGAGGACGGCGCCCTCTGGTTTTTCACGAGCGTCCAATCCGGCAAAGTCGAGGAGCTCGCGAACGACCGACGAGCGCTCGTCTCGCTCGCGGAAGCGGACAAGTACGTCGTGCTAAACGGCGAGCTCGAGCTCGTACGCGACCCCGCGAAGGCACGCTCGCTGTGGAAAGAGCCGTTTCGCGTCTGGTTCTCCGGTCCGGACGATCCGAACCTGACGCTCCTACGCTTTCAGCCCGAGGCCGGCGAGTATTGGAACAACGCTGGGGCTCAAGGCCTAAAGCAGGCGTTGCGCGCGGCCAAGGCGTACGTGAAGGGCGAGCAACTCAAGGACATCGACGACCCCGGAGTCCACGGCAAGCTCCATTCGTAGCGACCGCCGCCTCGAGCGAGCTCTGCTTCCGCCGCGCGTCACTGCACCGTGCTCGCGCAGTAGGCGATGCCGCGCGGCGCGATCACGCAGAGCTCGTCGGGAGCGCAGTCCGCATTCGAATCGCAAAGAATGACGGTCGGAGGCACGCCGGGCGAGCCGACGCTCACGTCGCAGGAGTCCGCGCAAGAGCTCGAGTTGAAATGGAAGCAGCACACCTGCGTGGGTCCGCACTGCCCGTTGCCGGAGCAGCTCAAGGTCGCTCCGCTCGAGCACCCGTTTTCGATCAACTCGCACGTCGATGGCGAACCGCGGCGCTTGCAGCAGACGCTCGTCGCCGGATCGCACGCCATGTCGTCGCAGGTGATGTTCGGGAAGGCGTTCGGCGCGCCCGCCCTATTCTCGAGGCCGCCTTGCGCGCCGTTGCCGCTGCCGCCGCCCGTGCCGCCCGCTGAGCGTCCCCCCGCCGAGCGCCCGCCGACGCCGCCGCCCGTGCCGCCGTTCCCCGTACCGCCGCGCCCGATGCTCCCGCCCGTGCCGCGATCGCCCGTACCGCCGGTCGCGATGATGTCGCCGCCGCCACCGCCGAAGCTCGGCCGATCGCCGCCGCTGCCGCCGCTGTCGATGCTCCCGCCAGTGCCGCCGCTCGTGCGCGTGCCGCCGCTGCCCCTGGCGCCCGTCCCCGTGCCGCCTTTCGATACGGTGCCGCCGTCGCTCGAACCGCCGGTGTGCCCACCGCCCGTCGAGGTCCGGTTGCCGGTCCCACCGTTACCGGTGTCGTCGTCGCCCGAAACATCGACGTAACTCTGGTTGTCGTCGGTGAGCGGCAAAGTGCGACCGCACGCCCCGAGCGTCGTGAGCCACGCGCCCGCCACGAACCAAGCGTATCGAAGCGGCGCTTTCACAAGCGCGAGCGTAACCCAGGACTCTGAGGCACGCCCCAGGCACCGGCGTTAGCGTGCACGCGGAAGCCCAGGATTGTTGCAATAATCCTGAAGAATTCGACGGGCGTGCGTCGTGCGCGGCACTTTTGCGGGATTGACGCGCGCGCCGCCGCAGCCCTATTGCGTGCCCATGACGCAACGCATCGCCTTAGTCGCTCCTTCATTGCTGGCTCTCGCTTTCGCCGCTGGATGCGGCGGTTCCGAGCCGGCTCCCGCGCCCCCGCCGCCTCCGCCGCCGCCCATGACGGCCGCCCCGGCGCCGGTCGCGCCCCCGCCGCCCGCCGCGAGCGCGGCGCCCGCGCCCGCCGCACCGGCTGATCCGCCGGCCTCGACGCCCGTGTGGACGCTGAGTGAGGGCATCCAGACGCCCGAGAGCGTCCTCTACGACGCCGTTGGGGACCGCTACCTCGTCTCGAACATCAACGGCAGCCCGGCCGGCGTCGACAACAACGGCTACATCACCGAGGTCTCGCCCGAGGGCAAGGTCCTCAAAGCCAAGTTCATCGAGGGCGGCGCGGGCAAGACCAAGCTCGACGCGCCCAAGGGCAGCGGCATCTCGAACGGCGTGTTCTACGTCACCGACATCACGGTCGTGCGCAAGTTCGACGCCAAGACGGGCGCGCCGAAGGGCGACATCGCGATCAAGGACGCGAAGTTCTTGAACGACCTCGCCATTGCTCCCGACGGCCGTGTCTTCGTCTCTGACACGGGCGTGAAGGTGGGCGAAAAAGGCCTCGAACCCGCAGGCGGCGACGCCGTCTACGAAATCAGCAAGACCGGCAAGGTGAAGACCCTCGCGTCGTCGCCGAACCTCCACGGCCCGAACGGCCTCGCGCTGCTCGACAAGAAGCTCGTGTGCAACGCGCTCAACTCGGACGAACTCTATAGCTTCGACGACAAGGGCAACATGACGGAGGTCACGCACCTGCCGAAGGGCGGGCTCGACGGCCTCGTCGTCGTCGGACAAGACCTGCTCGTCTCGAGCTGGCAAGGCTCGGCTGTGTTCCGCGGCAAGCTCGGCGGCACCTTCGCGCCCGTGCTCACCGGCGTGAAGTCGCCCGCCGACATCGGCTTCGACTCCAAGCGCAGCCGCGTGATCGTGCCGCACTTCACCGAAAACTCGATCGCCGCGTTCGACGTGAAGTGAAGCCGTTCCCGGGTCCGGGTGCGCTCGAACAGGAGCGCACCCGGACGCGGAAGTGCGGTTGTTTGTTGTTGAGGCGGGGTGCGTGCGGGTAACGTAAGGGGTCATGGGGGTCGGCTCATCGATGTTGCTGCGGTTCGCGGTGTTCGCTGCCGGCGCGACAGTGTTCGGGTGCGGCACATCGTCACATCAGTCCGCCAGTCCGAACGGCGCGGCAGGAATGGCGGGCGGGGCCGGAACGACGGGCGCAGGCAGAATCGCGGCCACGGCTGGAATGGCGGGCGCCGTCGGAATGGCGGGGGCAACCGGTATGGCGGGCGCCGGGGGCAGCAGCGCGGGCTCGGGCGGCACCTCGAGCGTCGCCGGCAGGGCGGGCAGTGGTGGCAGCAGTGTCGGTGGTGTTGGCGGCAGCGCCTACGACATCATGGTCAATCCTTACGGCACGAACCCGCTCGCTGCGGTCGTCAACTTGCGCAGCATCGACGCGAGCGCCGTGACGAGCCTCGAGGTGGTGGTGACCGGACGCGACGGGTCGTCGGATTTTGCGAAAACCTACGCTGCGACGGACACCACGCTCGTGAGCAACCTGGCCACGTCGGATCTCGATTTTCCCGCGCCGGGCTACCACGTGCCCGTGTACGGGCTCTACGCCGACCGCGACAACGACGTCCGGCTCCACGTCGAGCGCAACGACGGCGACGCCCTCGATCTCGCGCTGACCATCACGACGCCACTCGTGAAGCCCGATGAAGACGCCTGGGTACCGGACATCCGGATCGAGACCGCCGTCCCCGAGCAGATGGAACCCGGCTGGACGGTGGCCGAGATCAACATCGAGCCGCTGCCGAGTCCCCCGATCGTCTTCGTCGAATGGACTCGCTACATCGCCTTCGACGAACACGGAAACATCCGCTGGGCGCTGCGTTTCGACGACTTGCCGAAGGGCGAGACATTCACGCTGAGGCGGTCCATCGCCGGCAACTTTTTGACCGGCTCGCTCGACACGCTGATCGAGGTCAATACGCTCGGCCGCGTCCTGCACACCTCCAAGCTCACCGATCACACTCTGAACCACGAGCTCTTGCAGATCGGCTGCAAAGACAACTCCGAAGGCACGCAGGACGGCACGCTCAGCAACTACGCCGGGAACATCCTCGCGCTCGCGTCGAAGAACGGCGCAGCCACGGTCCAGGACCGCATCCTCGAGCTCGACGGGGCGACCGGCAGCCTCCTCAACGACTGGGATCTCACGCAGGTCCTCGATCCAACGCGAACGACCTTCATCGACCCCGCCGTGTGGTCTCCCGGCGTCGACGATTGGCTGCACGACAACGGGCTCGCCTACTCTGCCGCCGACGACGCGATCGTCGTGTCGGGACGCCATCAAGGCGTCGCGAAGATCCGCCGTGACGGCAGCCTCGTGTGGCTGCTCGCGCCGCACAAGGGCTGGAAGGAACCGCAGCTCGACAAACTGCTCACCGCGGTGGACGCGAGCGGGACACCCTACGAGGATCCCGTCCAGCAAGGCGACGCGGCAGCGGGCGATCCCAGCGCGCCGGAGTTCGATTGGCCTTTCGGCCAGCATTCGCCCGCGCTGCTCCAGAACGGCGACCTCTTGCTCTTCGACAACGGCAACAGCCGCCACTTCGGACCGACCAACGCGAGCTATTCGCGCGCCGTCATCTACCGCATCGACGAAGAGACTCTGACCGTTCGCCAGGTGGGACAGTACGTGCTCACCAAGCAGGAGTCGTCCTTCTACGTTTCCAACACCGCCCAGCTGCCCACGACGGGCAACGTGTTCATCCAGCCCGGAGGCAGCGCCAACAACCCCGCCGTCGTCAAAGAGCTCACGACCGCGCTCGCGCTCGACGGAACCACGGCTTTCGGCACGCTCGTCTTCGACGCGACGCTCGACTTGGGCTTCGTCGATCCGAGCAGCTGGTACGTCTACTCGTACCGCGGCCACCGCTGGACGTTTTGACGGCTCAGCGCTGAATTTCGGCGGAGCCGCCCGCCGCGAGCGCGCGCACCTCCGCGAGCGTCGCCATCGTCGTGTCGCCCGGGTACGACGTGACGAGCGCCCCGTGCGCCCAACCGAGCCGTGCGGCCTCCGCGAGGCTGGTGCCGCTCAAGAGCCCGTAAAAAAGCCCCGAAGCGAAGGCATCGCCGCTCCCGACGCGATCGAGCACTTCGAGCTCGACCGCGGGCACCACCGCCGTCTCCGCCGGCGTCCACACCGCGGCGCCGAGCACGTGCCGGTTCGTCGAGTGGACCTCGCGCAGCGTGCTCGCGAACACCTTCACGTCGGGGAAGCGCTCGTGCATGCGTTCGGCGAGCGCGAAAAAGTAGTCGGCGTCGAGCGGCGAGCCTTGTGTCACCGCGGGCGGCTCGATGCCGAGCTCGCGCTCGAGCGCCGACTCGTAGCCGACGATCACGTCGGCGAGGTCGGCGATGCTACCGAAGGCGTGCGCCGCCGCCGTCAAGCCGCCGCGCACGCGCCAGAGCTTTTCCCGGTAGTTCAAATCGAAGCTCGTGACGGCACCGGCTGCTTTCGCGGCCCGTAGGGCCTCGAGCGCGAGCTCCGTCGTGCTCTCCGAGAGCGACACGAAAATGCCGCCGGTGTGAAACCAGCGCACGCCGTCCGCGAACAGCGCGTGCCAATTGAAATCCCCTGGGGCAAGCTCCGCCGCCGCTTCGTTCGCGCGGTTGTAGAAGACGACGGGCGGCCGCACGCCGTGCCCCACGTCGCTGTAGACGGTCGCCATGTTCGGCCCGCGCACGCCGTCGTGCGCGAAAACCCGATAGATCGGCATGACGCCCATGGCGCGCACGCGTTCCGCGATGAGCTCGCCCACGGGATAGTCGACCAGAGCGGTCGCGATCGCCGTCCGCTGGCCGAAGCAGTCCGCGAGGTTCGCGGCGACGTTGAACTCCCCGCCGCTCACGTGAATGCGACACTCGGTCGCCTTGCGGAACGGCACCACCCCGGAATCCAGCCGGTGCACGAGCGCACCGAGCGACACCAGATCGAACACGCCGTCCGCGGGGATCTCGAGCACCGTCATTCGGCCGCATCATGGGCGGGCGCGCGGGTAGAAGCAATCGCTTCGAGCGCGTGTCACCACCACATCGTCGCTTCGATTTTGAACACGTCGAGGTCCGGACGCATCACACCGGTACCACGGGTATTCGTGCGCTGTTTGCCCGAGGTGGTGCCGAAACCGTCGTAGGGCACGGGTGAAGGCGGGGGGCGCGTGCAGCGCCATTGGGCGAGCATGTCCGGGTTCGTCACGTTTCCCGTTCCGGTCGCGAGCGTCGTCGGCGCGCAGTCGCGCTGGTCGTAAAAGTAGCGCGAATAGCCGATGGTCAGCCGCTCGTGCGACACCCACTCCGACTTGAAGGAAACGCGCGGCGAAAGCACGGAAAAGTTCTCTTGCGGCAAATGGTCGTTCGGCAGCACGCGATCGAAGCGCACGGCCGGCGTGAGCCACGGCAAGACTTGCACTTGCAAATCCGCGCCGAACTTCGTCTTCGTCACGGCGTAGCCCGCGGGCGACGCGTTCCAAAAGTCGGTCGCCGAGGATCCGATGTTCTTGGATGCGCGCGTGGTGTCGCGCGCGGCGCTGTGCACGAACGCGGCCATGCCGTAGAGCTTGAGGATCACGTCCTGTCCCGCGCCCCAGAAGCGCTGGCCGCCCGTGATTTGTTGGCGAAAGTTCGTCAGGCTGAACTCGTAGTGCGCGTGCACGGCGTCGATGCGACCGGTGCCGTCGCTGCACGCGTCCGGGTCGAGCACCGTCCAATGCTCGGGCGGCGTGATGCCCATGGGCGGCGGCGTCACGGGGGCCGGATTTTTGGCGGCGTGGCAATTGGGGCTGTCGAAGTATTGGCTCGCGACGCCGAGGTCGTACTCGCCGCCCCCCGAAAAGCTGAGCGCCTCGATCGCGCGCGACACGGTGAGCGAATAGCTCGCGCCGACATGCGAATACGCGGCGTAGAGGTAGCCGAACGCACCGAGCTCCGCGCGCGCGTCGACGCCGGTCACCCACAAGTAGCCGGCGGGGAGACCGTTGCGCGCGGCCAAGTCCACGTCACTCGCCACGGCTCCGCCCGTCGGTCGATACTCCTCCTGCGACCAGGACATCAGGTAGTGCGCGGCAATGTCGAGATCGCGCCCATTTTTGAGCCCGACGTGCTCGTGGTGCAGCATGGTGTAGCGGGCGTTGTTGTAAACGCTGGGGTCCGGCTTCTTGCTGCCGAAACCCTGCTCGAAATAGAGCGTCCACGCGGGCGTGAGGTCGTAATCGACGTGCGCCGTTTCGCCCATGACGTGCGTGCGACCGAACATGTACATGTCGTATTCGCCCGAGTCGTAGCGACCCGACATGCCGTACTTGTCGACGATGGCGCCGCCTTTGGCCCACAGCCGCACATTTTCCCACGGCAGGTGCGGAGTCAGCGTGACGTACCCCTGCGTGATGCCCCAGTTCGCTTCGTAGTCGTTGAAGCCGGCTTCCGTGAAGTTGTAGGAGCCGAAGCCGATGGTCCCGCTCACGTACGAGTTGCCATAGGAGAAGAAAGCCTCGCCCCACGAGCGCGGGTTGTGCTGCGTGGTTTGAAAGCTGAGCGACTGGTCGTCGGGCACGCTCGCCTCGTGAATGGTCGTCTTCGTGCCGCTCACGTCGTAGCCGGGCGGCAAATCCGAGCGCCGGCGCGCGCCGATGCCGAAACGCAGTGGAGCGCGCAGGTAGCCCGTGTAGCCGAATTTCCAGCTACTCGGCTCGTGACTCACGGACGGAGGCGGCACAGGCGGCGGTGCCGCCGGCGCGGGGCGCGCGGGTGTGAGCGGCGGCAACGTCGCCGGCTCGCTCGTCGTTTCGGAGACGGGCGCTGACGGCGGCACTTCGGCGGGCGTCGCGGCGGGGAGCGCGGGGGAATCCGGTTCCGCGTGCGCGAGCGCAGCGAATAGCGAGAAGCAAACGGCGATTAAAGCGCCACGCGGACGGATCCCCAGCATCCGCCGCGAGCGCGCGTGCTCGTGGTGCATGAGCGCGCACGCGGTGCAACCGATATGCCAGTGAATTGCAACGCGGCATTTCGGTGCATCAACACGACCGAATACGCCATGGCACTCCGCGTCGCCGGAGCGCAGCGAACACGCGTGGACGCTTTTAGGTAACGTCCGGCGGACGTCCGGACAGCGTCAGTCGCGAATCAAGGTCAGGTTGCTGATGCAGAAGCTGAACTTGTTTCGCTTCTTGCCGGTCGGCACGTGGAACTGAACACCGAGTAGTTGGGTCTCATCCCAATCGTACTTGCCGTCGACAATCTGATCTTGCGGCGGAGGGTTCACTTGGCTGAAGTGCACGACGTTATGACCCTGACGGACCGGGCTCGTGACGTGGTCCCAGGTCCCCGGCGCGTCCCAAAACGGTGAGCCCTCCGGGTGTTCGTCGCTCGGCGTCGGAATGTCGGGGTAGTCCTGGCCCGGCCAGCTAACAGTCTCGTCCTTGATACTCGCCGTGCCCGGCCACTGCGACGATCGCGCTGTCACCGCCGTCGGAAGCGTCTTCCCCTGGGGAAGCACCATCGGAAACTCGACGCGAAGGTTCGCGTTGCGATCCGGATCGTAGGTGGCATCAACCAGGCCGTAGATCAGTGAGAAATCGAAGGCGATGCCGCTGATCCCATAGGTTTCTGGGTTCCAGGCACTGCGGCCGCCGTCGTGGATCAATGGATCACGCGTGTTCCCAGCCGCGTCGTTCAGGCTGAAATCGAGGCCTATCCCGGCGCCCCAGATGTTGGAGTTGTCATCACCATCGCACGGAACCATAGGGGTGGTTGGGCAGTAACAGAGCTCACTCGCCTGCAAACAGGTCGCGGCGCCGCACGTGCAGCTGTCGACCAATGGGCGCACGTGAACATCGTCCGGGCCCGGCACGCCGTCGCCGAGCGCGACGCATTCGACCTCCGTCGACGCCAAGCAGGGCACCACGGGCGCTGCCTCGCCCGTCAGGCATAGCGAGCCATTGTTCGCAAACTCGAAGGTCGGCAACGCCTCCGGCGAGGTCACCGTCGAGCAAGTTTCCGGCGCATGGCGGCCTAACGATAGGCACCGCTTGGGTTCGTCGTATTGATCGCCGTAGGCGTACCACCGGCCCTGGATCCCGACTTCGTGCACGCTCACTACGCCGTGCAAGTCGGGCGTGAGCGCGACGCCCGGATCCTCCTTCTTCAAGTCATAGCAGGCGACCGAGAGAACGCCGGGCAGGACCATGAGAACGAGCGGCCATCCGCACGACGAGCTCACCATGCTCGGCTCCACGAGGCCGCCAAAGCATCCCGCGAAACCACAACGTCCGGCACCCAGCGTTCAAGCCGTACCGACGCTCGGTCGTTCGGGCTCCTCGCACCCGGATCGAGGAACAACCAAACCACGCCGCCCGCGATGAGCGCGCCCGCGGCGACTCCGAGCCCCACCGTGACGGCACTCGCGCGGTTGATCGAAGCGCCGAGCTCGTTGTTTTGAGTCACGCGATCGACCCGGCCCGGCGCTATGTCCGTCTGAAGCGCGGCCTTGTTCGAGCGGTACTCGTTGAGTCGGCCACGATTCCACGCGTACTCGAGCCCGGTAGCGCCTGCGACGACGATGCCCGCGCCGATGAGCACGTAGCCGACCGGAAATGACGCTGCGTGCGGCGTCGGTCGCACGTCGCGCGGCTCGGTCGACGGCTCGCGCTGCGCGAACGACGGAGCCGGAACGGCGACGGGCGGAACCGCGGAATCCGGCACGACGAGCGCCACCCGTTCACGCTGCCCGCCCTTCAACGTCACGACGCGGCTCACGGGCGCGGCACCGCTGCGGCTCGCGCCGACGACGTGCACGCCCGCACGCGTTCGCACCGGACCCGCCAGCGGCGTCGCGCCGAGCGGAGCGCCGTCGAGCGTCACCGCCGCCCCCACGGGCTCCGTTGCGACCTCGAGCGACGCAAAGCCGAGCTCGAGCTGCGCCATCTGCTGCGTCACCTGCTCGCGCTGTTTCGGCGGCACTTGGTCGCCCCCATCCGTGAGGAAGCGCTGAAACGCGTCGAGCGCCTGTTCGGGCAGACCGAGCCCGAGCTCGGCCTCGGCGATGTCGTAGAGCACGCGATAGTTCGGGGACGCCGCGTAGGCCGCTTCGAATTCCCTGCGCGCACCCGTGTAGTCGCCCGAGCGCATCGCGTCAGCGCCGGCTTCGTAATGCTGGCGCGCGGCCTTCTTCGGGTCGTCGTCGGCGCGTGCCTGTCCGGCCACCCCGACGCCCAGCGCGAGCGCGACGAACCAACGCGCGAGCCCTTTCATAGCCAGCAGCTTACCGCCTCGTCACCTGAGTAGTGCACGCGGCGTGCCTTGCGAAAGCTCATTCGTATGGATTGCCGTGCGGGGTTTTGACGGGGCTCGGCGCCGTGAATTCGGCTTCGGGTGCCTGCGGCTCGCTGGGTACCGGCGCCGCCGGACGTCCGGTGGACTGTCCGCGCGGACGTTCGGCGCTGCGGTGAGTCGCCGAAGCGGCCAGCGCCGGAACGGCGTTTTTCACGGAACGAGCCGGCTCGACCGACTGGGCGGTCGCACTCACGTCGACGAGCCTGAGCGCGGGAGCCGGCGCACTGACGGCAGCGGGCTCGAGCCGCGGCGAAGGGCCGGTGGGTTCGGCGCGCGGCGCCGCCGGCTGCTCGTGGACGGCGAGCGGAGGATCCGAGCCACGCTCGCCGCGTGCGAGCACGAAAATAATGACTACCGCCACGGCGAGGGCCGCCGCGAGCACGATGACCCAGGCGCGCGAGCGCTCGCCCTCGCGCGAACGCACGGGCGGCTGCTCGACGACGGCACCTCCGGGCCTGCGTCCGTCGCTCGACGGTGCGGCGCTCGCGGGCACGGCGGGCGGTGGACTCGGTCGCCCCGACGCCGCGGGCGCGTCGACGGCAAGCAACGTCGTCGACGGCTCGGAATGCCGCGGCGCCGACGCCTCGAGCTTGGGCGCGGGCCACACCTCGGCGCGCGACCAGGGCACGAGCGCTTCCGCGAGCTCACCGGCCGACGCGGGTCGCGCCGTCGCATCGTCGCGCAGCGTGCGCTCGACGACGGCCGCGAGCTCCGGCGGCAAATCCGGCAGTGCCTGCGCGAGCGGGATGGCGGGCTGCGTCGCGATGTGGTGCAAAATCGCGTTGTGCGAGTCGCCGGGATGCGGCTTTTTCCCCGACAAAAGCTCGTAGAGCACCGCGCCGAGCGCGTACACGTCCGAGAGGTGGTCGACCTTCTTCTCACCGCGCGCTTGCTCGGGCGACATGTACGACGGCGTGCCGAGGACCGTCCCGGTGCGTGTCTCGGCGCCGCCTCGCTCCACGACTTCGAGCTTCGCCACGCCGAAGTCGAGCACCTTCACGAGATCGGTGCCGTCGCCGCGGCGACAGACGAAGAGGTTGTGCGGCTTCAGATCGCGATGGATGATGCCGGCGGTGTGCGCCGCCTGCACGCCACGACACGCTTGCTGCACGAGGTTGACCGCGCGCATCACGGGCAACGGCCCTTCGCGTTCACGCAACTGCTCGAGGCTCTCCCCCACCAAATACTCGAGCACGATGTACGGCGCGCCGTCGGGCGCGATGCCGAAATCGAGCGCGGCCGCGACGTTTTCGCTCTCGAGCGCGCCGGCCGCCTCCGCCTCGCGCTGAAAACGCGTCAAGAGCTCGCGCCGCATGGCCAGCTCCGGGTGCAAGAACTTCACGGCGAAACGCCGCCGCACGATGATCTGCTGCGCCTCGTAGACCGAGCCCATGCCGCCCGACGCGAGAAAGCGCACGATGCGGTACTTGCCGCCGATGACCTCGTCGAGGCGGCTCTGCTCGCCCATCATGGCTCGCTCCGCTCGTGGCGCAGCGCTTCGAGGTCGACGGCGTGTCCCTCCATCAGCCGGTAAGCGCGCTGGCGCGTGATGCCGAGCAGCGCCGACGCGCGCGCGACGTTACCGCCGGACGCTCGCAGGGCCGCGACGAGCGCAGGGAGCTCGACGGGCTCGGACTCGGGCTTCGCGTGGCTCGGGCTGGACGCGGGCTTGCCCGCCGCAGCGGTCGTCGCCGAGCTCGTCCGCGGCGCGAGCAACCGTTCGGGCAGGTGCTCGGCGCGCAGGGTCGAGACCTCGGCGTGGAGCACGAGCAAGCGGCGCACGAGCAAGACGAGCTCGCGCACGTTGAACGGCCAGTCGTGCATCGAAAGCCGCTCGACGAAGTCGCTCTCGACCGCGGGCGCCGAGCCGCTGCCGAGCTCGGCGATGAGCCGCGAGAAGAGCGGCAACACGTCCTCGCGCCGGTCGCGGAGCGGCGGCAGCTTCACGGTGACGCCCTCGACGCGGGCCAAGAGATCGGCGCGAAAACGGCCGTCCTCGACCGAACGCACGAGCGACTGCTGCCCGGCGACGACGAGCCGCACGTCGATGGGCACGGGCCGTACTTCGCCGAGGGGTTGGACCTCGCGCTCCTCGAGCACGCGCAGGAGCTTGGCTTGCACCGGCATGGGCAAGTCGGACACCTCGTCGAGCAGGAGCGTGCCGCCTTCGGCGCTGCGGAAGAAGCCGGCGCTCGAGCGATCCGCGCCGGTGAACGCGCCGCGCCGGTAACCGAAGAGCTCCGCTTCGGCGAGGCCCTCGGGCAGCGCGGCGCAGTTGACGGCGATGAGCGGACCCTTGCGCCCGCTCGTCGCGTGGAGCGCGCGCGCCACGACTTCTTTCCCCGTCCCGGTCTCGCCCTCGAGCACGATGGGTAAGTCGCTCGTCGCCGCGCGGGCGAGCGGCGCGAGCGCCTCCTTGAGCAGGCGGCCGCCGAAGACACCGGGCATCACCTCGGCGAATTCACCGGGCCGCGCCGTGACGACGCCGACCCAGCCGCCCAGGCGAAGCACGTCGCCGGCCGCGAGCCGCGCGCTCGGCACGAGGCGCCCGTTGACACGCACGCCGTTGCGGCTGCCCTGGTCCTCGATGACGACGGAGCCGTCGGCGCGTTCGTTGCGGACCGCAGCGTGGCGGCGCGAGACGCCGTCGCCTTGGAGGCGCACGTCGCTCGCTTCGTCGCGCCCAATCACGAGCTCACGCGCGCCGAGTGACCCGAGCTCGACGGGCGCGGTGCTCGCGAGCGGAAACACCCACACGAGCGCGAGCGCCGCAGCGCCGTCACCCGGACGGAGCGACCCGATTTCGGTGACGGTCGTGCTCCCATGGGCCTCGCGCATGAGGATTCGTCAACTCTATCATGCTCGCACGAGCCTATCCGGCTGCGTGGAATCGGGTGTAATCTTGGTGGCTACGTAGGGTCCCCTCGCCCCGCGTAACAAGGAGTCCCGCGTGCCCGAAGACGAGAGCAAGGACGACGCGAGCCCGGTGTACGTCATCGAAACGATTCCCGTCGGCGGCAAGAACGAGATCTCCGCGGACGAAATCAGGAGCGAGGGCATCCCGACTCCGGGACACCTCCGGCTCTATCCGGAGCTCGGGCGCGGCGGCATGGGCCGCATTCACCCGGCGACGGATCGCAATCTGCTCCGGCACGTCGCGCTCAAGCGCCTCGCAAAAGAGCTCGTGGGCGAGCCCTTTTACCGTGACGGCTTCGTCGCGGAGGCGCAGATCACCGGACAACTCGAGCACCCGAACATCGTGCCCGTCCACGAGCTCGCGCTCGACGATCAGGGCGTGCCCTACTTCACGATGAAGCTCGTGCAGGGCCAGGGCTTTCACCAATGGCTGCTCGACCCGACGCACCGCGCCGGCACGACCGAACGTCTCGAGCAGGGTCTCGAAATCTTCCTCAAGGTGTGCGACGCGATCGCGTACGCGCACCACCGCGGCGTCATCCACCGCGACCTCAAGCCTGACAACATCATCGTCGCCGGCTTCGGGCAGGTCTACGTGATGGATTGGGGACTCGCGCGCCTCACGCGCACGCGGCCCGCGTCCGGCGACAACGCGCAGATGGAGGCGCCCGGGCCGGTCGGCACGCCCGCGTATATGTCGCCCGAGCAAGCGCGCGGCAACCCCGTCGAAATGGACGAGCGCTCGGACGTGTTCGGCCTCGGCGCGATCCTGTATGAAATCGTGGCGGGCCGCACGCCGTACGGACCCGAGCTCGATCCGGATCGCATCATCGAGCTCGCCAAGGCGGGCCGCGTGATCCCGATCGAGCAGCAAGCGCGCTACATCGGCATTTCGAAGCGCATCCGCAACATCATCATGAAAGCCGTGCAGCCGCGGCCCGCCGATCGCTACCAGTCGGTGAGCGAGCTCCGGCACGACGTGCACGGCTTCTTGCTCGGCGGGCTTCACCTGCCCCGGCGCGCGCACGCGGCCGGCGATATCATCATCCGCGAAGGCGAAGCGGGCGACGCCGCGTACATCATCGTGAGCGGCAAATGCCGTGCGTTCCGGCAGGCCGGCGACGTGGAGGAGACGCTCACCACCATGGGACCTGGCGACGTATTCGGCGAAATGGCGCTCCTGCTCGACGAGCCGCGCGCGGCCTCCGTGCAAGCCGTCGAGCCCGTCACGCTGCTCGTGCTCGATCGCGCAACCCTGAGTGAAGGGCTCGGCGTGGAGGGTTGGACCGGGGCGCTCGTGCGCGCGCTTGCGCAACGATTCCGCGACCTCGAGCAACGTGTGCGGTCGTCCGGCCTACGGCGGGGTTGAGCTTGGGGCCGGATTGAGCTAGCGCTCGATCAATGGCGTCCTTCGACTCCGCCCGCGGCTGCTACGTCGTGCGTGTCGTGTACGACGGGCCGGGCATGGCGGGTAAGACGACGAATTTGCAGAAAATCTGCGAGTTCGTGCCGGCCACCCGGCGGGGTGAGCTCGTCACCCCCGCGCAACTCCGCGGCCGGACCATGTTCTTCGACTGGCTCGAGGTGGACGGGCCGAGCCGCGCGCCGGCGCCGATCAAACTCCAGCTCGTCAGCGTCCCGGGGCAGATTGAGCGCAACTACCGCCGCCGGCCGCTCGTCGAAGCGGCGGACGTCGTCGTCTTCGTGTGCGACGCGTCCCCCACGCAGGTCGCGGAGACGATGCGGGCGTTCGCGCGCCTGCGCGGCAGCCTGAAGCAGCGCAAGAAGGCCATCCCCGTCGTCGTCCAGGTGAACAAGCAAGACGTGCCCGGCGCGCTCACCCCCGAGCAGATGGGTAAGAAGCTGAAACTCGCCACGGAGACGACGGTCCTCTCGGCGAGCGCCGCGCAGGGTGTCGGCGTGAAAGAAACGCTCGCCATGGCCACGCGCCACGCCTTGCAGGTGCTCGGTCGCCGTGACCTCGAGCCGCTCCTCGCCGAGCTCGCGAACGCTGACGCTCTTTTCGACCACGTGCTCACCTTCGAGGATAAGCCGCACGAGGGACCCGTGGACGCCGAGGAGCTCTACATCGACGCGGAAGAGGTCGACGCCGAGAGCGAGACGGCCGCCGCTCACCTCGCGGCCTCGTCGCTCGAGGCGCTCGAGGCCAAGGCGAAACGCGCCGCCAAACGCGCGCGCGAGCGCGGCGCGAACTGACGCGAGTGCGCGCCTGAGCGGTTGTACTACGCTTCGGGCGTAGACGATGCCGCAGCCGATTCGAGCCCTCGGAACGCCTCCGTTCTCGCGGAGCGCGATGAAGGAGCGCATTCCCGAATTTCTGGCGCTCTTCGCCGAGCGGCCGATCAAAGACGCGCGCGGCGGCATGCGCGCTCCGGAGCTCTTCGCAACCTGGCTCATGGTGCAAACCCTGCGTCCCGCGCACATCGTGCAGAGCGGCGTCTTCGGCGGTCTCGGCACCTGGTTGCTCGAGCGCGCCGCGCCCGAAGCGCGCCTCTACTGCATCGATCTGGCTCCCGCGCAGCGCGTCTACCGCTCGCAGCACGCCGAATACTTCACGCGCGACTTCGCCGAGCTCGAATGGTCGCTCCCGCGCGACAACACCCTGCTCTTCTTCGAGGACCACGCCGACGCCGTGTCGCGCGTGCGCGACGCGGAGCGACGCGGCTTCGTCCATCTCGTCTTCGGTGAGAACCCTCCGGTCGGCCAGGGCAACGGCTACTCGCTCAAACAGGCGCTCATGGGCGAAGCCGGGCCCACGCCGCGCGGCGTCGTCGGCCGCGCCTGGCACGCCATCTCCGGCAGCCGCCCGGGCGACGCGGCGCGCTACCTCGAAGCGACCCTCGAAACCTACTTCGAATTCCCACCCCCGCGCGTCGCGCCCACCACGCTTTGGGGTGAGCCATGGACCGACGAACGCTACCCCACGCCGCCGCCACTCTTCGAAGGCCCCGGCGACCCGAGCGACCCCTTCGTCGCCGAAGCCCAAGCCTACACCTGGACCTGCTACGCCCGCCTGAAACGCAGCGCGCCGTAAGCGTGAGAGGCGCGCCCAAGCGTGCGCGCCTAGCCGCTATTTGCCCTTCTGACAGGTGCCGGTCCGGCAGTGCTCGCCGTGGTCGCACGCCATGTCGCAGCCGCCGCAATTCTTGTCGTCACCGTTCGTGTCGATGCACGTGTCGGAGCAGCTGGTCTGACCCGCCGGGCACGAGCTGACGCAGATGCCGTCCTGACACGCTGAGTTCTTGCCGGTGCACGAGGTCGTGCAATCGCCGCAGTGAGCGTTGTCGTGCGAGAGGTCCACGCAAGCGTTGCCGCAGGCACCGAGCGTACCGGAGCAGCTGAACGTGCAATCGCCGGCGCTGCACAGCGGGGTGGCGCCGGGCGGCGCCGTACACCGTCGCGAACAGTCGCCGCAGTTCGAGCTGTCGTTGTTCGTGTCGACGCAGGATCCGCCGCAATTCGTCGTGCCGGTCGAGCAAAGCGTGACGCACGCGCCGCCGCTGCACACAGCGTCACCGCTGCAGGCGTGGTCGCAAGAGCCGCAATGTTTGCGGTCGGAGTTCACGTCGATACAGGCGCCGCCGCACGCGGTGTAGCCGGCGCTGCAAGCAACGCCGCAGACGCCCCGCACGCAAACAGGGAGTCCGTTCGAGGGGACCGGGCAAGCGTTGCCACACGCGCCACAGTCGACAACGTCGGAGGCGGCATCGACGCAGGCGCCGTTGCAGGCAGAAAAACCGGGGTCACAGGCGACGCCGCACGCGCCGTTACAGGTCGGGTGACCATGCTCCATGTTGGGGCAGCTCTTGCCGCAGGCGCCGCAGTTTGCCGCGTCGGTTCCGACGTCGACGCAGGCGCCGCTACAGCTCGAGGTACCGTCGGGACAAGCACTCGCGCAGCGTCCGCCGGCGCAGGCTTGACCCGCGGGGCACGCCAGGTCGCAACCACCGCAGTGCGCGGCGTCGGCAGTGGTGTCCACGCACGCCGTGCCGCAGACCGCGAGCCCCGCATCGCACAGCACCCTGCAGACCCCGTCGACGCAGGCAGCTGCGCCGTGCACCGGCGTCGGGCACGCCGTATCGCAAGCGCCGCAATGGTTCGCGTCCTCGTCGAGCCGGACGCAGGCGTTGCCGCACGACGTAAAACCCGACTCACACGTCTGTTCGCACGCGCCGTCGCTGCACGCCGCGCTGCCGTGATCCGGTGAATCGCACGAGCTGCCGCAGGCTCCGCAGTTTTGGAGCGAGCTCGCAAGATCGACGCAGGCGCGGTCGCACGCCGTCGTGCCGTCCGGACAGCCCTCGGCGCACGCGCCGGCGGCGCAAACCTGGCCGACCGCACAACTGGTAGAGCAGGAGCCGCAATGAGCGGGATCGTCGTCGAGCACGACACACGCGTCGCCGCATGCCGTCTCCCCCGCGTCGCAGTCGCTGCCGCAGTGACCGGCCTCGCACGTGGCGCGACCGCCCGAGGGCACGCGGCAGCGCACGCCGCAATCGCCGCAATTTTCCGGGTCGTCGTCGACGCTCACGCAACGGGAGCCGCAGGCAACGAAGCCGTCTTCGCAAACGAAGTTGCAACGTGCGTCCACGCACACGGGCACGCCGTGCGCGGGTGCCGAGCAGCGAGCGCCGCACCCGCCGCAATGCCGGGCGTCGTCGGTGGTATCGACGCACGCGCCGTCACACGCGGTCCCGACGGCGCACCCTTGCTCGCCCGTGCCTGCGTCGCCCGCAGCACCGGCAGCCCCGGAGTCCTCGGTCGGGCGCACGCAAACGTGCGTCGGAACGTCGCAGACCCAGCCTGCCGCGCAACGCCCGTCGGTATCGCAGGCGCGTCCTGCGAGGTCGAAGGCGAGCCTCGAGTCGCAAGCGACCAAGCACAGCGCCAAGAGCACGCTCGCGAGCGCGGCCGAGAACCGCTCGAAGCCGCTACGTCGGGGCGCGAGCATTCAGAAAGAGCCCTCGAGGCCGCCGTAGCAGGCGCTCGGAAGACACGCGACCGGGGTTTCGGCGCGGCGGCCGCGACCGAGATCGATCGCTATCAGCGCGCCGCCGGCCACCGTGAGCGCGCCGCCTATGCCGAAGAGGACGCGCGCCACGGTCTGGTCGTCGTGCATGCGTCGATAGGCGTCCACGTACGCGAGCTGCGTCGGCGCGTCGCGGGCATCGCTTTCGGCGCTGCGCCGCGAGAGCTCCGCGATCCCTGCGCCGACGAGCACGGCGCCGCCGCCACCAAGCGCGACCCAGGACCACGGAGCGAACGTCTTGTGCTCCGCTGCGGCGGACTCCGTGCGAGCCGCGACGAGCGGCGCAGGCGGCGCGCCTTGGCTGACGACCGGCGGGGCCGCGGCGGGAGGAGGTTCGGGGACCGACGCTCGCAGCGCAGCGATGCGGGCGCGGACGAGATCGGCGTTCGGCGCGTCCGGCGCGCGTCGCAAGAAATCGCTGTAGGAGTCGATCGCTCGTGCGGGCTCGCCGAGGCGCTCGTAGGCGCGTGCAATGTCGAACGACAGCGCCGCGCGCGGCGCGAGCGCGTCCGCGTCCGCGAATGCGCGGATCGCGTCGGCATAGCGACCGTCGCGATACGCCGCCTTCCCTTGCTCGAAGCGGACCTTGGCCAGGTCGGATGCAGGCGGCTCGCCCGCGACCGCTCGACCGGCGGTGAGCAGCAGCGCCAATGCCAGCGCCGGCGCTGCGCGCCTCATACGCCGATGCTCCTCTGCGTTTTCTGCATCGTTTCGCTCAATAAGGATCGATGAGGTCGGACGTGGTGTCCCTGACCGGTGCGGCCGAGCGGGTCGGCGTGGCCTTCGCCGGTAGCCCCGCCGGCCGCGGAGTCCCCGCTGCGAGGGCGCTTTCGGAGTGTGCATGTGACGGCGCCGGGCGTAGCGCCGCGAGGCGCGCCGGCAGCGGCTCCGAGCTGGGCGCTGCGCTCGACACGACTTCGACCCGCGGCTCCGCGGGAAGGGCGGCCGACTGTCCCGCAGGGCGCCCGCTGCTCGACGCGCGCAGGGGATTCGGCGCTTCCCCGGCGGGGCGCTGCACGACGAAGCCCCACGCGCCGGCGGAGCCGAGCGCGACGGCGATGCTGACGGCCGCGAGGCTCATCTTCGCTCGGTGCGGCGCCTGCGCCCTGCGCGCTCGCGGAACGATCATCGGCCGGCTGCTCGCTGGCTCCGCGGCCCCCTCCAAGCTCGTGGCGAGCCAGCGGCGTTCGAGCGGAACGCCCGAGATATCGTCGCGGATGCCCGCGCTCACGAGCCAGCGCGCGAGCGCCAAGCCGAGCTCGTCAATCGACGGCCAGCGGTCCGCGGGGTGCTTCGCGAGCCCGCGCGCGAGGATGCGCCAGAGCCGCGGGTCGCAAGGCGCGAACTGGTTCGCGGGAGTCGCTTCGTCGATCGCGGCCGCGCGGAGCACGGCCTGGACGCTCTCGCCCTCGAACGGCCTGCGACCGGTCACGAGCTCGTAAAGGGTGACGCACAAACCCCAAACGTCGGCGCGGTGGTCGAGATCCTCGTGACCGAGCGCTTGCTCCGGCGCGAGATAGCCCGGCGTGCCCACCACGTAACCGTCGGCGGTGGTGTGTCGCGAACTGCGCGCGCTCGGCAGCTTGACCGTGCCGAAATCGAGCAGCTTCGAGCGGATCCCTTCGTCGCCGTCGCAGAGAAAGATGTTCTCGGGTTTGACGTCGCGATGCACGATGCCCTGCAAGTGCGTGGCCGCAAGGGCATCGGCGATCGGCAACAGCAGCCGCACCGCCTCGTGCGCTGCGACACGCCGCTCGCGCTCGAGCAGGTCGCGCAGCGTTTCGCCCTCGAGGAGCTCCATCACGATGAAGGGTTGGCCGTCGGGGGTGCGATCGACGTCGAAGACGCGAACGATGGCGCGGTGACGGAGCCGCGCAATCACGCGGGCCTCATCGAGCAGGCGTAGGGTCTGCTCCTCGCTCTGCTCGCCGTTCACGAGCTTGACGGCCACGGCGGCCTCGAGCGCGAGGTTCGTCGCCCGCCAGACCGCGCCTTGGCCGCCCTCGCCGAGCGGCTGCTCGAGCCGGTACTTGTTGGCCAGCACTTCGCCGGCGATGTGGGCCGTTCGCGCCTGGTTTAACTCCGGGCACACTGGGGCCGCGACCATGCCCGGCGATAAGCACCCGCCGTGCCAGGTCGTCCGGCACGCGCGGCAGGCCCGATAACGCCTGGTCGCCGCCGAAGAGGCGGCTCCAAAATGTCACGCCCGTGACCAGATGCCCTCAGTGCCGGAGCCGCACCCAATCCTTCACGTAGGCCCAATCACTCTTCTCGATCGTCCCCGTCCCCTCCGCCAACGCCAAAAACACCCCGATCACGGTCACCACCTCAGCGCCCAGCAGGACGGCAGCAGGCGCTTTCACTACGAGCTTCACCCCCAAACCAACCGCGCCCGCCACCATCCCAAAACCCAACACCTTCAAGTACCCCCCCACCGGAAACACCCGTCCCACCGGCACCTCGGCCGCTCGCGCGATGAAATACACGTAGGTGGCGACGTGCAGCACGAACGCCAACGCGGCTCCCATCGCCGGCCCGACGAAACCGACCGTCAGCACCAGCGGGATCCCGAAGAGCGCGTTGTAGAAAAGCCCGAGCGCCGCGGCGCGCACCACGTAACCAGGGCGGCCCGCGGCGAGGATCACGTTGCCGAAGGACGCGACGCGCAAGAACGTGAGCACCGAATACCAGCGGAAAATCACCGCGGCTGACGCGTACGCCTTCGTGAACATCAGGGGCATCAGCTCGTCGGCGCCGACCACCAGCGCCATCGTCACGGGCACGACCACGAGCGCCACCTTGCGGATGCTGCGCCCCCAAATCTCGAGCGCCGCGTAGGGATCCTTCGCTTGAAACAGCCGGACGAGCTCCGGCGTGTACGCGGCTCCCACCGAGTAGGCGATCGTCCCGACGATGGGCACCTGCCAAGCGCCCGCCTGGTAGTCGGCGAAGCGCATGTTCGGCAGCACGAGCAAGATCAGCCAGCGGTCGAGCTGCGCGTTGACCTGGCCGAGCTGCTCGGTCGCGCCGAGCGGCAACGCGAACGCGAAGAGCTCTCGCCACGTGACCGGGCTCGGCGCGCGCGGAACGTGGCCGTACAGCCGATGGAGCTCCCAAAAGAGCACGAGCGCAAACGCCCAGCGCACGATCGCGTACACGATGATCACCGTCGCGATGCTCGCCTGGAGCGCGAGCGGGACGAGCGTCGCGAGCGTGAGGCTGATGGTGCGTACCACCTGCAGCCCCGCCGAATGCCGCGCGCGTCCCTCGGCGACGAGCAGGTTCGGCAGCAGCCGAAACGGCAGGTCCGCAATCAGGGACGGCGCGAGAATCAGCGTCAAATGGAGCTGCGTGCGAAAGGTCGGCGTGCCGACGTCGGGCGGCAGCAGCGCCACCACGCCCGCGACGATCGCGACGAGCAGCGCGCCGGTGAAGCCGAGCGTCGCGGAACAGAACACGATGCGCAGCGCCACCGCGCGCCGCGCCGGCGGCTCGCGGTTGCTCACTTGATAGAGGAGCGTCGCCGACAGGCCGAGGCTCAGGAGCATCGCGAGCGTCTCGTACACGAGCGTGATCGAGAGCAGCTTCGCGACGTCGGCCTTGCCGATCAGGCGCACGATCAGCAGCGGCGTCAGCGCCGACGAGAGCGTGGCGAGCGTCGTGCCGAGGACGAGAGCGCCCGCTTGGCGGGCCGGCTCGGGCTTTTTCTGGGCGTCCACGCGTCCGGGGTCTCGTATCACACGGAGCCCGCTCGGGCGCCGGGGACAGCCGATTTTTCGGCGAGAGCGCGCTCGACGTGGACGAGGATGCGCTCGACGCGGTGCTCCCACGTGTTCTCGGACGCGAGTTTCAGTCTTTCCGCGCAGCCGGCCATAGGATCCGCGAGAGCCGCTTCGCAGGCGGACACGAACTCGTCTGCACTGCGCGCCACGCGAGCCGCAGCGTAGTAGTCGCGCAGCGCCGGCAGCTCACTGATGACGAGCGGCTTACCGCTCGCCAAAAGCTCGAAGAATTTGATGGGGAACGAGTACGTCGTGTACTCGTTGATGCGGTACGGGATGACGCCGAGGTCGAAGCCTTTGACGTAGCCGGGCAGGAGCTCGTAAGCGCGATGCCCGAGCAGGTGGACGTTCGGCTCCGCCCTAAGCACGCTCACGTCCGTCGTCGGATCACCGACGCCGACCGGCCCGACGAGCACGATCGAATACTCGCGGTGGCGGCGCGCGAGCGCGGTGAGCCAATCGGCGTGGAGCTTGTAGTCGCTCACGGCGCCGAGAAAGCCGATGACCGGACGCGGGAGCCGCGCCAGATCGTCCGGAACCCGCGTGCTTTCGGCGCGCGCGCGGCTGAAGTGCTCGAAATCGCCGACGTTGTGCACGAGGTGCGTGCGTGCAGGATTGAGCGGCCGCTTGCGCTCGTAGAGTCCCGCGCTCGTCGTCGTCACGACGTCGGCTACCGCCGCGAGCGCGGCTTCACGTTCGATGAGCCAGCCGGGATCGGCCTTGTAGGTGGGAAATTCCGTGTACTCGTCGACGCAGTCGTAGACGATCAGGCGGTGCGGGAGCTCGCGCACCTTCGCGCCGTAACCCGGGTGATAGACCCAAATCACCGGGTTTTCGACGCCTTCGCGCGCCAGAAATCGGCCGAGGAGCTCGAGCCTGAGATCGAAATTCGCGTAGATCGAGAAGGGGTGACTCGCGGGCTTCTTGCGGACGAAGGCGCGCGGCGACAAAAACTCGAGCACCGTCACGCCCGCCTGCTCGTAGCGCACCGGATCGAGGACGGCGCCGACCGGGGAGCGCAGCGGCGTCTCGTGCGCGAGCTTTTTGCGCACGAGCGCCGGCAGCGGATTCGGGCCGAAGCTCACGTAATAGACGCGATGCTCGCGCGCGAGCCGGCTCATGATGTGCTGTTTGTTCGTCCACATCCCGTCCTGCCAGGGCTGGGACGAGAGGCAGACGATCGTGAGTCGCTCGCGCAGGCTCAAGCGGTCACGCTCCCGGGCAAAGCGACGTCGAGTCCGCGCAAGAGCTCGAGCATGCGGGCGCCCACCACGCTCTCCGAGTAGCGGGCACGGCACGCCTCGTCAGCGAGCGCGCGCCGCTTCTCTACCTCGGCGTCGGAGAGGCGACGGATACGCGCGAGACCGACAGCGATGGCGTCAGGCTCGAGCGGATCGACCACTTCGCCGAATTGGCCTCGCTCGAGGATCTCGGCGGGGCCGCCGTGATCGGGGCCGAGCGCGAGCAGACCGCGCGCGATGGCTTCGGGGAAAACCAAGCCGAAAGGCTCGTCGAGCGGCACGCACGCGAAGACGTCGCTCGCCGCCGCGAGCGCGGCGAGCTCCGCGTCCGACAAGAAGCCGTGAAAACGCACGCCGGAAGCGACGCCGAACGCGATCGCGAGCTCCTTGAGCGACCCGAGCGCAGGGCCCGTCCCCACGATCGAGAGCGTCGCGCGCGGGTCGGTGCGCTGCCGGTAGCGCGAAAAACCCTCGATCAACGTATCGAGATTCTTCACCCACTCGAGCCGGCTCGCGCACAAGATGCGGAGACCGTCGCGGGCGAGCGGTCCCTTCGTGACGACGCCCGCGGGGAAACGCACGATGGGCGGCAACACTTCGGCGTGCGCGCTCGGGTAAATCCGCTGCACGCTCTCCTTCGTGTAGTCACTGAGCGCCCACACCGCCGAAAGCCCGAGCACTCCGGCGCGATCGGCGGCGACCTGGCTCGGGCGGCGCCGCCCGACGAGCGGCCAGGCGCCGACGGGGCTCGCGAGCGAGGTCCGATAGTAGTGCGGTCCGTGCCGCAGAGGCGCGCGCTCGAAGTTCGCGGCCAGGTACGGATTGGATGCTTCGGGGTGCAGCCAGCGCGGCGCTTCGAGACAATGCCAGACGCGCGCGCGCGCGCCCTCGGCGGCACCGAGCGCCGCGCTCAGCGGAAAGCCGTGTGCGAGCACGACGTCCGCGCCCGCGAGATCGCGCAAGAGCCAGCCGAGCCGCCGCCGGCCGAGCGTGCGCGTGAGGCGCGGCCGCCGCTCACCGGTGACGCGGTGCCAGGCGTCGACCGGCAGACCCGCCAGGCGCTGATCCCAATTTTGCGGGTCGTAGATCAACGTGCGCAGGCGCACGTCCGCGCCGGCGCGTTCGAAGAAGCGTGCCTGGTCGACCAGCAGCACCTCGGCGCCACCCACCGCGTCGAGCGCGCGATGAAGGAATCGCACCTGAGGCGAAGGCATCGACGGCCCGATGTATCACACCTCCTCCCGAGCCGCCCCGAGCTCGACTATGTTGGCCGTGTGCGCCTGGTGCTCGTGACGCAGGATTTTCCGCCTCGGCGCGGGGGGATCCAGACGTACGCCCTCGAGCTCGCGCGGCGGCTCGCGCCCCGGCTCGACGCGTTCGCCGTGATTGCGCCGGCCGTCGCAGGCGCGGCCGCCGTCGACCGCGAACTGCCGTGGCGCGTCCTCCGGAGCGGCACCTCCGACACGCTGATCGCGGCCGCAGGCCCGTTGCTCCTCGAGCTCGCCCTCACGGACGGCTTCGATCACACGCTGCACGCCCAATGGAGCACGACCCCCGCCGCCCTCGGCCTGCGCGCCGTGGGTCGCGTGCGCAAGGTCGCGTGCGTGGTGCACGGGCGGGAGCTCTTGCTCGCTCCCTGGCGCAAGGCTCCACTCGCGCAACGCGGCTACGACACCGTCCGGAGGCGCTCGCTCGGCGCGGTCGACCGCGTGCTCGCGACCGGCACGTACACGGCCAGCCTCGCTCGCGAGCTCGGTGTCGCCAAGGAGCGGATCCGCATCACCGGTTGCGGCACGGATCCCGAGCGCTTTCGACCCGTCGACGCGTCCGCGCTCCGCGAACGGCTCGGGCTCGGCGGACGCCGCGTCCTCATGACGATCGCTCGGCTCGTCGCGCGCAAGGGGATCGACAGCGTGCTCCGCGCGCTCCCTGCCGTCCGGCGTGCGGTGCCGGACGTCGCTTACGTCGTGTGCGGCGACGGACCGGAACGCGAGAAGCTCGAAGCCCTGGCGCGTGAGCTCGGCGTGCTCGAGCTCGTACGCTTCGCGGGCGGCGTTCCGGACGACGAGCTCGCGCACTGGTACTGCGCGGGCGACGTGTTCGTGATGCCGTCCCGCAGCGAACCACCGGACGTCGAGGGCTTCGGCATCGTGTTCCTCGAAGCGGGCGCGTGCGAGCGGGCGGTCGTCGCCGCGCGCGCGGGCGGTGTCCCCGACGCGGTGGCGGACGGCGTTTCAGGCCTGCTCGTGACGCCGGGGGACGTGGACGAGCTCGCGACCAAGCTCGTGGAGCTGCTGCGCGATCCCGCGCGCGCAGCCGAGCTCGGTCGCCAAGGCCGAGCGCGCGTCCTCGACGAGCTCAACTGGGATCGCGTGACCGAGCGGACGCTCGCGGCGCTAGAGTAAGGCGCGCAAGACGCCACTCGCCTTGTCGGCGGCCGAGTCCCAGTCGAGCTCGCGAGCGCGCACGAAGCCGCGCTCGCGCAGGCGGCTACGCTCGACCTCGTCGCTGAGCAGCCGAAAGAGCCCGCTCGCGATGTCGGGTACCGACGTGGGATCGCAATAAAGCGCAGCGTCGGCGCAGACCTCGGGCAGCGAAGCCGCCCTTGCCACGAGCGCGGGCACGCCGAGCGCCATCGCCTCGAGCGGCGGCAAGCCGAAGCCTTCGTAGAGCGAGGCGAGCACGAGCCCGGCTGCGTGCGCCACGTAGCGTTTCACGCTCGCTTCGTCGAGCAGACCGAGGAAGCGAACGCGCGACGCGACGCGCGGCGCAATGTCCCGACGGAGCGCCTCCGCGTTGCCCGGACCGATGAGAACGAAATCGTGCGGGACGCGTTCGGCGATCGCCGCAAACGCCGCGAGCGTGCGCGGCAGGTTCTTGTGCGGCTTCAGATTGCCGACATAGAGCAGGTACGGGCGAGGCTCGGGCGACGGTCCCGCCGGCGGCGAGAACCACGCCGGGTCGATGCCGTTCGGAACGACGTGGAGCGGGCAGCGAAACGCTCCGACCTTCGCGAGCACCTCGTCCCGCGTGAACGCCGACACGCAGAGTACGCCTTCGGCTCGGCGCCGTAGCCCCCGTACCATCGCCGCCAGATAAAGATCCTTGTCCCAACGCGCGCGCGCCCCCTCGGGCGGGTCGATGTAGAAAACGTCGTGAATCGTCACGAGCAACCGGCCGGGACCGGCGAGCGGAGCGTTCACGTGCGGCGCCCAGAACACGCGCGTTGCGCGCGGGGTCTTGAAGAGGAGGCCCGGTTGCTCGCTGGGGCTGTAAATTCCCGCGCGAAATTCGCGCAAGCTCACGCGCTCCGAAGCGGAAACTCCCGCCGCCGCGAGCGCCGACGGATCCCCGAGCACGCAAAAGCGCGCTGCCGGCAGGCGGGCGACCACGCGCGGCAAGAGCGCACGGAGGTAGGTCCCGATCCCGGTGGAGTGGAGCATGCGCGCATCCACCGTGACGAGCGGGGCTCGAGCGCCGAGGGATGCGTCCACGAGGGGACGATAGCGGCAGGGTCACGGCCTGTGCTAGGGCTTCCGGTTCGTGTCACGCGCAAGGCTCCGGTTCGCAGCGTGGCTCCTGCGTCCGCTCCGGACGCTCGCCGCCGAGGATCCGACGGTGCTCGCCATCGCGCTCGGATTTGCGGGCACCGAGCTCGTCACGTTCGGCTGGGATTTACCGGGCTCGCACGGCTGGGAGAACGACGGTATCGCGCCGCGCGATCTCTTCGGCGGATTGGCGCACAACCTGACGCTCGGCGCGACCCACCGCTATCCCCTGCTCCACTACCTGCTGCTCGGCCTGCTCGCGCTGCCGGTACTGCTCGCCGCGGTGCTCTCCGGGCCGCTCACGGCGGAAGGCGTGCGAAGTCGCGTGCTCTCGGTGCCTTGCATGACGGCGATTTCGCTGCTCGCCAAGGCGCTCGCGACGTTCATGGGCGTGATCGCGATCCTGGTCGTCGCGCGGCTCGTTCGCCGCACGGTGAGTACGCGCGCAGGCCGCTACGCCGCCCTCTTTACCGCCACGAACCTCACCTTCGCGTTCTATGCGCACGTCTCGAATCTCGACGTCCCGTATCTGATGTGGACGGTGCTCGCGCTCGACGCGCTGCTCGATAGCCTCGAGAGTGGCGATGCGCGCGCCTACGGCCGGTTCGGCGCGTTGGCGGCCGCCGCCGTCGCGACCAAGGACCAAGCGTATGCAAGCTTTCTCCTCGTTGGGCCGCTCTACCTCGTCGTCCTTCCGCTCGCCGTGCGCGGACGCTTCTCGCGCGCCCACCCACGGCTCCTCGTGCGCGCGGCCGTCACGGGCGCGGTCACCTACGCTCTCTTGAGCGGCGCGCTCCTGAACCCGACCGGCTTCGTCAAGCGACTCAGGGAGCTTCGCGGCCCGTCGAGCGAGCTCTGGCGCCTGTACTCGAAAGACGCCGCCGGCCTCGCCGCGAACCTCGCGGACGTGCGGCACGCGGCGGCGCACGATTTCTGGCCGCCGCCCGTGGTCGCGCTGGCATGTTTCGGCGTTCTGCTCGCGCTCGTCGGCAAGCCGGGCCCGACGAGCATCCAGAGCCGCGCGGTGCGCCTGCTGCCGTTCGTGGCGGGCGCGGGGAGCCTCGTGTTTTTCACGCTCGCGGTCGGGCGCTCGGAACATCGGTTCCTGCTGCCGTTCGGCTTCTTTCTCGCGGCGTACGCCGGCGTGGCGGCGGACGTCTTCATCGCGGCGACGGCGGCGCTCGGCGGAGAAATCGCGGGCCGCGCCGTCGTGACGCTCGCGCTCGTCTGGTGCGGCGTCGCGAGCGCGGCGACGCACCTCACGATGCTCGGCGACGCACGCCACGAGGTCGCGCGCTTTCTGGGCGGACTGCCGCGCGGCAGCGTCGTCGAGACGTACGGCCTGCTCGTCTACGCGCCGCACTTCGACGTCACGGCGGCGGCGCCGTACCACGTGGTGCGCGTCGGCCCGGAACGGCCGAAGTCACGCAACCCGCTCGTGGGCGCGACCGAGCTCGAAGGCCGCATCGCCGACGTTGCCGAACGCAAGCCGGACGCGATCGTCATCTCCGAGGGCTTTGCGATGCCGTACCTCGCGACGAGCGACGATCCCGCACGACCGCTCACCGGCGTGAACGTCGCGCGGCGCGCGGACACCGCGAGCTACGATTTCGTTCACGCCGCCGTGACCGACAGCTTGCCGGGCTATCGGCTCGCGCTCGCCGCCCGACCGGCGCTGCCGCGCTGGGCGCGCGCGTTCGGCCTGCGCCCCGTCGCGATCCAGGGCACGACCGGCCTCTCCCTTTGGGTGCTTTTGCGCTCAGATGTCGACGTATTGACCCAAAATCACCAGTAGCTCGCGCCCGACCAAGAGCCACCACGCGGTCGCGAGCGTGAGCAGGCCCGCGAACTGAACCGCTGCCAGAGCGAAGAAGCGCTTGCGCTGCCACGGCGGCAGCGGGTTGTGCTGGATGCGCTGGCAGACCGGTACGCCGTTCAGCACGACGACGTAAGCCCAGACCTCACGCGTGCCCTCGAGCGCCAGCGTGGTCGCGCCGTTTTGCAGGCGCCGATCGAATTTGATCGGCAGCCGCTGGCCACCGTGCGCGAGGCCGAGCCCGTACCCGTCCTTGAGCAGCTCCGCCTTGATCCAGCCCGCCTCGCCCCCGAGCGCGCGTTCGACGGGGATCGCGTCGGGCGCGATGCGCGAGCGACCGACCGCGGGAGTGAGCCGGAGAACCAGACCAAAACCGCGCCCGCCCGCGCCCGCCATCCCGACCGCATGCAAGACGCCGAAGCCGAGCTGACCCCAGCCGGTAAAACCGAAGGCGACTTGTCCGAGCGTGAAGCAGCCGCGCGCCACCTGCCCCACGGCAATCACTCCCGTCGCGATTTGGCCGAAGGCGATGACCCCCCGGGCATGTTGGCCAATCGCGATGAAGCCCTCGGCATTCTGCCCGACGCTCACGAAGTCCATGTGAGGCCACGAGAGTAACACCACTTGCCTCCGCGACGCTTTCGCCCGCGCGGCGGCTTGTACTACGCTCGTTCCGATGCAGGGTCCGTCGCCGGGCTACGGGGCAACCCCGAGCGCGCCGAGCATGAGCATCTGGATTTGCCGGCAGTGCGGCATCGTCGCGCCGCTCGAGGCACAACACTGCGAGGCCTGCCGGCAGCCGCTCGCCCAAACCCGAGCAGCGGCCCCGGCTGACGCCGTCGATCGCGCGTGGGTCGCCGTGCGCTGCGGCTTCACCTGCAATTCGTGTCGCTTTCTCGCGCCGCTCGACTCACTCGATGCCGACGGCGCGGTGGAATGCGCGCATTGCGGCTTGCGCCAGCGTTTCGACGTCGAGCGCTGGAGCGACGCGCTCGCCTTCGCTCACGGCGTCGGGGATCTCGCGGGTCCCGCGCCGGAAGGCCGCAATCCCGATCCCGTGGTCTGGATCGGCTCGGAGAACCCGCACGCAACGACGGGCGTCAACCGCGCCTTCGAACACGCGACGTTCGGCGTGCTCGCCATCGACGCTTGTCCCGGGCACCCGGTGTGCGGTCGTTGTCGCGAGCCGCTCGCCGTCGCGGCGCGACCGGGCGCCGTGGATACCCGCTGCGCGCGCTGCGGCGATCAAGCGACGCACACGATCACGAGCGCAGCCGTGAGCCTGTGCTCGACGCTCGTCGCCGCGGTCTCCGAGGAGCTCAGGAGCGATCGGCCCAAGGCGCGCGCGGCGGCGACTGCGGCCGGCGTCGTCGCGCTGTCGTGCCCGTCGTGCGGCGCGCCGCTCGAGCTCACGGAGACGGGCACGGTCCACACCTGTCGCTACTGCCGGGCGAGCTGCATCGTGCCGCACCAGAGCGTCGCGCGCGCCCTCGCGCGAACGCCGGAGCCGGCCGTCTGGTGGCTCTACTTTCAGGGTCCCTCCCAGGAACGGCGGGGCCTGCTCGCCCCTCCCGACCGCTCCGCCGACGGCACCGGCCCCGCCGGCGCGGCCGCGAAGAAGCTCCTCCTCCTCGCCAGCCGCACCAGGGTCGTCGGCGACGCGCCCGGCGTCTACGAAACCCCCGAGCGCAAAGGCTTCAACTTCCACCAGCTGGCCGTGACGGTCGGCCTCGGCGCGGTCGCCCTCCTCATAGGGATGGTGCTGGCAAGCCTGGCCGTCAGCTACGATCTCGATCTCGGCAGCCTCGGGCATTGAGCCGGCACGCCGGCCTGCGTCAATGGCGCCGGTCGAGCGACCAGCGGGTGGGCGGGAGCAGAACGAGGAGGGTAGCGATGACGGCCAGGAGCAGCGGGTACTCGAACGAGACGCCCGGACCCGTTCCAGCACGGCTCCAGAGCCCCAGCTGAACCCAAATCACGATGCCCCACATGGTTGCGGCGACCGCCGCGGCCGCAATCCGCGAGTAGAGCCCGAGCGCCAGAAACAGCCCCGCGAGCTCCCCGGCCGTCACCACATAGGCGAAGCTCTCCGGAAAGCCGTGAGCGAGCATCTGCTTCCCCACCGCTGCGACCGGCCCCTGAATCAGCTTTCGGACGCCGTGCGGAAACACCAGCACGCCGGTTGCGATGCGAAGCGCCGCAAGAGCGCCCGATTCTGAGAGCTTGGGCATGGCCGAGCCGGCACCGTCCCACTCCGCTACCACCGTTGCAACGTTAGTGTCGTGACGAGGTCGGATCCTTCACGAGATTCGAACGCGTCGTGCGCAATGATGCGCGGGGGCGGTCGTCGTGTGGCGACGGAGACACGCGTGCCGTCACCTGTGACACCCCGATCATGTTGCAGCGCACGTTCGAGGCACCGTGAGACGCGTTCAGAGCACAAAAATCTGCAATTGAAGGATTCGAAGAAACCGGCACAGAGGGTGCATACGTAACTGGACAAGACGATGCCCGCGTTTCTGAGATTCCTGCTTTGGACCGCCGTGGTGGTTGCACCCGGTGGTGTCCTGCTCGCGCCCGTGCTGGCTGCGGATGAAATCCGTCGCCGCCGGCGTGCTCAAGCCGGTTGAAGTAGTGGGCGCTGTGCCCGCTCCGACCGATCGGCCTACGGCCGCGGTCTGAGCACGGTGGGCGGGAGCTCGGGTGGCCACATTGGAAGGGCGGCCCGCGAGCGCGGTCAGTCGTCACGGGTCGTCCGACTACGGACGGGACAAGGTCGGCTTTTGACGCGGCGGGTCGAGCCAGCCGTAGGCGTCGAGGAAGCGCAAAAATTGCCGGTGGTGCAGAGAGAGCGGCTGGAGATAGTCGCCTTCGAGCTCCCGCTCCCAGTATTGACCCTTCGCGTGAGCCGGCGCGAACCGATACGTGTAGAGGAGCGCGCGGACGTGCAGCGGCGGCTGGTCGGGGAACGGATCCTTGGCGAGCAGCGTCTTCGGCGAGGGATCACCGCGCAGCAGCTGATACGCGAGATGCACGATCCACGGCTCTCGCTCGAAATTCGAGAGCCCGGCGAACCACAGCTGCCAGTCGAGCCGATAGTGATAGGGCGTGATCAGGCACGGCGGGCGGTGGATGTCCCCCGGCTTGCAGGGGAATTCGTATTCGCGCCAGACCGTGCGCGGGTCGTCCGGATCGCTGCGGGTGCCGGAGAGGACGACCTCGTAGCGCGTACGCTCGACGCTGCCGAACGCGCCGTACGTGTTGACGAACTCGAACGGATTGAAGGAGTCGTTCATGTGCTGCCGCTCGGACAGCAGGTTCACCACCGGACCGATGCTGAGCAGCCCAACGAGCACGCCGATCGCGGCGCTCGCAATGCGCCGCGATCGCGCCGGCGCCTGTAGGCTCCGGCGCAAGCCGTCGAGCCGTCGGCGCCACGCGCGCGGCGAGAGCCGCTCGAATACCCCATCGTCAAAGCACGCGAGCGCAATCAGGATCGTGAGCCAATTCAAGAACGACAAGTTGCCGCTCAGGATCAGCAGCGTCTGAAACAGCACGATCACCGAGCCGGCGACGAGACGAACCCGGCGCGGGCCGAACACGCCGAAGGGCGCGACGACCTCCGCGAAGTGATTGAACAGGACGCCGGCCGTGTGCGTCCACGCCGGCATGAAGTGAAAGTAGTAGCTGAGCGGGCCGGGATTCGGCTGCGTCTCGTAGTGGTAGTCGAGACAGCGGAGCTCGCGCCAACACGGGTCCCCTCGCAGCTTGATCAGGCCCGCGCCGAGCATGAGCCGGAAGGTGAGCCAGCGGAAGAGGACGATCACGAGCACGGACGGCGGCTCCGCGACGTGCAGCAGCTTCGGCCGCCAGAGCGGCGCGAGAAAAACGGCGAGAAAGCCCGTCTCGCACAGGAGGATGTCCCAGCCGTAGCCGTAGAAGATCTGACCGACGTGGACGAACGAAAGGTAGAGCGCCCACAGCGTCACCAGGATCGGCACGTTGACGACGCCGGCCAGCACGAACGCACCGAGCACGAGGCCGAGCCATGCAGTCAGCTCGAGCGTGTTATCGGCGCAGCCGAGCCAAAAGAGCGTCGGCAAACGGAAGAGCGCCGCCGGTCCGTCGAAGTGACGCCAGACCCGCTCGAGGAACGGCGCGACCGGCAAGAGCCCGCGCGAGCCGATGAGCGGCTCTACCTGACGCACTAGGATCGCAAAAGCGACCACGTACATGAAGCCGAGCCCACGCAAGAGCACCACGCGCGTGAGCACGTAGTTGCGGGCGAGCGCGGGCTTCAGCGGCGGTTCGGCGTCGGGAGCCTCGACGGGAGCCGGCTCAGCCATTGACGACATTCTGCGGCTTGCCCGCGAGAATGCCGGCGACGTTCGCTGCCGTCACCCCGAGCAGGCGCGCGCGGGCGCTCCGCGTCGTCCACGCCTGATGCGGCGTGATGATGCAGCGGGGCGCGCTGAGCAGCGGGTGCTCGGGCGGCGGCGGCTCGACGGTGAGCACGTCGAGTCCCGCGCCGGCCAGGGCGCCGCGCTCGAGCGCTCGGGCGAGCGCCGGCTCGTCGATCAGCGCGCCGCGCGCGGTGTTGAGCAAGAACGCCGTCGGGCGCAGCCGGGCCAGGCGCTCAGTCGAGACGAGTCCGCGTGTTTGCGGGGTGAGCGGACAATGGAGCGAGACCACGTCGCTCTCGGCGAAGAGCGCGTCGAGCTCGCGATAGGCGACGCCGGCGGGCGGCTCGGGCATGCGGCGTGAAGCCGTCGCGATGACGCGCATGCCGAGCGCCTGCGCCGTGTTCGCCACGCGGCGCCCGATGGCGCCGAACCCGACGATCCCGAACGTGAGCCCGTCGAGCTCGAGCAGTGGCTCGTCCCAATACGTGAAATCGGCCGCGTTCGACCAGGCGCCGCGACGCACGCCCGCCGCGTGGGCGCCGACGTGCGTCGTCAGCTCGAGCAGCAGGGCGAACACGTGCTGAGCGACGCTCGCGGTCGAGTACGCGGGGACGTTGCACACCGGGATCCCGCGGAGCCGCGCTGCGGCCGCGTCGACGACGTCGAAGCCGGTCGCGAGCACAGTGATACCGGCGAGCTCCGGCAGACGCTCGAGCTCATGCGCGCCGACGTACGTCTTGTTCGTGACGATGACACGCGCGCCCGCGGCCCGCGTAGCGACGAGCTCGGGTGGTGTGCGCTCGAACACCTCGAGCTCCCCGAGCGCCGCGAGCGGCTCCCACGAGAGGTCCCCGGGATTGAGCGTGTGCCCGTCGAGCACGACGATGCGCGGCATGCGCCGCGAGCTTAGCCGCAATCCCGCCCTGGGCTCGCCGTCACCGGCGCGTACTGACGATCGCCGCGCGGCTCAAGAACTGCTGGAACATGGCGCGATTCGTCGCGGTCGGGGCGGTGGTGTAACCGTAGGGCTGCTTCACGTGCCCGGCGAACAGGCAGCCGACCGCACGGTCGAAGCTGCGCGCGCCCGGCCCGAGATCCACCGATTTGGCGCTGTCGTCGGCGAGGCGCCGCACGACGGTCTGCAGCTGTTCGCACCACCCCGGAAGCTCCGGCAGAATCGCCGGTGACGACTGCGGGCAGCAGGTTCTACGAATGATCGCCGTGGCGGGGAGTTCGTACCAATCGAGCCCGGCGACCTTCGGTGCGGCCGAGCCGTGCCCCCCGAGTCGCACGACGTCCACTTTGAGTCCCGCGTCGAGCCCCGCGTCCGCGCCTGAGCTCGGGCTCGCCGCTGGATCATGCGCGAGCGAGTAGAGGCGGCGCGCGGTCGCGGGGAAGTCCCCGTCTTCGCAGACGAACCCGAAGTCCTCACTGCGCTCGAACGAACCCGAGGGGAAATGCCCCGTCACACATTCGTTGCGCACCACGTCGGCGTCGCGCTTCACGACCGGCTTCGGTGCCAGCACGGGCGGAGGCGCCTCCGCGACTGACGCCGCCGGCGCGGGGTCCGCTTTCGAACCGGCGCCCGTTGCGATGTAGACCCCGCCGCCGCCCGCGAGCGCAGCGACGAGCACCCACGGCCACACGGCTTGTTTGCGCTCGAACGGATTGAACGAAATACGCCGCTGCGGCGCCACGCGCGCGGGCGCGTCCACGTGCGGCATGGCGACACCGAGCGGGGCGTCGAGCACGGCGAGCGGACCGGTGACGGGCGCGGCGGGCGGCAGGCTCTCCGGCAGGAGCTCCGCGGCTTCCGTCTCGTCGTGAACGGTCGCACCCTGGTCGTCGGGACGTGAGGTGTCGTCGATCAGGATGCCGTCGTCGCGGTTCGCGCCGAACGCAGTGCCCGCCACGATCTCCCCGAGTCCACGCGGCGGCACGCGCGGTGGAGTGCGCGGCGGCGGCATGCGTGTCGGCTCACGCTCCCAGTTGTCGAGCAGCGACTGGAGCTCGTTCAAATCGCTCGCGCGCATCCGGCGTTCACCGAGGAGACCGCGCGACAAGATCTCTTGCAGCACCGGTTCGGCGACTCCGTGGGTCGACAGCGGCGCGGGCTTACCCGTCATCGAACGCAGGATTGCGTCACGCGTCGCGCCGGCGAACGGCAACTTGCCGGTGAGCATCGTGTACAGCGTGGCGCAGAGTCCCCACACGTCGTCCGAAGCGGTCTCGGGCGCGCCGCGCAGGCGCTCCGGGGGGCAGAATGCGCCGACCGGAGGCGCGATGAGCTGCGCCAAAACGGGGACGATCGCGCGCCCCGTCGGCTCGGCGATGACGCTGCGCGGTGAAATAGCGCCGTGAACCGCGCCTGCGGCATGCAGCGCCTGCACGGCGTCCGCGAGTCGAAGCGTCCATGCCACCGCCTTCGCGGGGTGCAGCGGGCCGCTCTCGAGCAGGCTACGCAAGCTGCGACCGGGCAGGTGCTCGGCGACCGCGTAGCCGGCGCCGAGCGGCATGCTCACGCTGGCCGGGAACGCCTGGGGCGAAACCTCTTTCACTACTTCGATCAGCGCGACGAGGTGGCGATGCGTCACGCCGCGCCCGAAGGTGCTGAGCCGTCCCGGCTCGGCCAGCGCGACGACGACGAGGCGCCCGCTCGAGGCCTCGATTGCCATCCAGCGCTGCCCGCCATCGCTCGACGAGAGCGGCCGCTCGAGGCTGTAGCGTCCTCCGAGCAAGGGGTGCGGCTCAGTCATCGGCACGGGCGGCTTGTCGACCAGGAACGCGTTCACGCCAAAGAGCCCCTCGGGCGCTCGCTTCTAAACATAACATCCCCTACGCCCCCGAGAAGCAGGTCTTTAGAGAGATTCTCTCATCCCGAGACGCTTTTCGGGCGGCGCGCGCCCTTCGGGGCATGTCTTCAGATGTGCGTGGAGGTAGCCGTGTGTCTCAGGCCGTGTCTCGGAGGGGTCAGCACGGAGCTTGTTTTCGGGAACCTTCTGCGCTGCAGCACGTTTCAGACGGCACACGCACTCTCGTTCGCGACACGTACACGGGTGAAACCTCGAACGACGGACGCAGTATCTTTGCACGCAACTCCGCGCTTCGGACGCGAACCTACGGGCAGTGCGTCAAAGAAACGCAATCATGGGAGGGACTGCGCTCGACCTCTCAGTGTTGCAACATGCCCCGTGTCGCATTGCAGCTTTGAAAGGTGAGGAGGCCTTTAAGGCACGCACGCGCGTGGTCAAGTGCACATACGCAATCACTCTCGTGCCTTCGAGTCACGAGTACTGCTGCGAGTAGTGAGTGCAAACAAGCGACAAACGTCTGATTTGGAGTTGACAGTACAAGATGTTCACCGTATTGACCGCCCATGGCGAAGTCAGATATCGACGACAAGATCAGGGGAATGCTCGAGGCGTTTGCCGGCGACCTTGCTGGGCTCATTCGCGAATCGGCGATGCAGTCCGTGCGTGACGCGCTCGGCGGAGAAGACGCGGCTCCCCGTGGTCGACGCGGCGCTCGAGCCGGCGCTGCCCCGCTCAGCCGACGCTTGCCGAAGGGCGCCAAGCGTCCGCCGGACGAGATCGTCAAGCTTACCTCGCGTCTGCTCGAGTACGTCAAAGGCCACAAGGGTGAGCGCATCGAGCAGATCGCCAAAGGCATGGGCGTCAGCACGCGGGAGCTCAACCTGCCCGTAAAGAAGCTCATCTCCGGTAAGTCGATCCGCACGCGCGGACAGAAGCGAGCCACGCAATACTTTCCGAAGTGAGCCAGAGCGCCGGAGCGGTTTGAGTCGAGCCGAGCTCGATTCAGAGGGGGCGTCGCCGCCGGGACGGCGCCAGGAAAACCGAGATCCAAGCGCCATCAGAACACGCCGCGAGCGGAGAGCAAGGCTCCTCCCGCTGCCGGCTCTACCGTGACGGCCGCTTCAGTGCGCCCGGACGGCCAAAACACCCACGTGGCAGCAAACAGACCCGCTGCCACGCCCGCTCCGACGAAACCAATCGTCTCGAGGTGGACATCCCGCCGATAGGTCGAAATGGCGTCGCTCAATGCGGCGCACGCGCCGTTCGCATCGCTCGCGCACGCCTGCGAGTCCTCCGGCACGTTCGCCTGAGCGGCGTACACGCGCCGCGCAGCGCCCGGGCGAGCCAGTCCGAAGCCGACGCCCATTCCGACGCCGACCGCGGCAAGCGTGGCTTCTCCAATGAGAAGCGCGGTCCGAACGGCCGAGCGCGGGCGTCGGTCGGGCGCGGCAGGCGCGGTTTGCGACGGCGCCGCGGCGTGCGTTTCCGCAGCGCTCGCCACGACTGGTGCCGCGGGCGTCGAGGAACTCGACGTGACAGGCGGGGGATCGGGGAAAAGGATTTTGAGCGTCCGGTGCTCGCCGACGGACAAGGAGACGAAGGAGCGATACTCCGCATGACCTGCCGCGCGCACGACGACGTGATGAACGCCTGGATCGAGCTTGAGGGACGTACCGAGCGCCGAGGCGGCGAGGGCGCGGTCGTCGAGCTCCGCGGCCGCCGAAATCCCCGTGGGAACGACGATGTCGAGCTTCGCGATGCGTGACTCGAGGCGTCGCTGCGCGAGTGGTAGCAGCGGCTCGACGTCCGGGGCCGGGGCGCCCCCGCGAATCAACTCCGCCGCTCGATCGTAGTCGGCGGCTGCCTCGACGTAAGCGCCGAGCTGCTCTTCACAATGAGCCAGGTGATAGCGGAGACCTGCCGTTTCCTTGATGGCGAGGGCGCTCTTCAGCTTGACCGACGCGGCACTCCACTCGGAATGCGCCTCGAGCTCCGCCGCCTCGCCGAACAGACGGCGCGCCGAGCTCAGGTCTGCCGAGCTCGGTTGCCGGCCTTGGCTTTTAGCCGCGGGCGCAACGAGCAACAGCGCGCCCAACAAACTCGATAACCGCGTCACGCCCTGCCTCATCGGTCACTCCGCGCCCGAGTTGCGTCCCCGCCCAAGTCCGTCTGCGTCCCACTCCCCATCACGAAAACGTCTTCAATAAGCGCCGGTGAAGAGCACACCCGAGCTGCGGGTCCCGACCCACGGAGCGGCCTTGAGGCTGCCCACCTCGGTCCGCGTGATATCGGGGATCAACAGCCAGGCAGCGAGTGTGACGCCGCCGAGCAGCGCTCCCGTCGTGAGGGCTACGTCCGCCGCGTCCCGACTCCGCTTTTCACGGTCGACGGCGCCGTGCAACGCACCGCACTCGCCGCTCGAGGAGCCGGGCGGGCACGATCCGCCCGCCTGATTGGCGGCGGCGCCGAGACGCGACGCGTCGCTGCGCGCCGAACCCGCATCGAGCGCGAACCCGACGCCGATACCGAGCGCAACGAGGCTCGCGCCGGCGCCGGCGAGCACCGCAATGGTGCGCGGCTCCATCCCGCGCTTCGACGGAGGAGCGGGCGACGCCGCGCCGGGCGCGCTCGAAGGCGCGCTCGGAGCGGCTTCAGGGGGCGGAGGCGGCGCGGCGCGCGCGGGCGTCAGCGTGAACGTCACACCGATCGACGCGCCGGCTTCGGCCGTGATGGAGCGCTCCTCGTTCTCGAAGCCGGCGAGGTGCGCTCGCACGAGGTGTTGGCCGGGCGTGAGGAAGATGTCGTGGCCGATCGGCGCAACGCCATAGGATGCGCCGTCGACCGTGATCTCGGCCCCGCTCGGGCGCACGTCCACGGTGAGCGCGCCGACCTCGCGACGCACCCGCAAGAACAACTCGCGAAAGCGCCGGTTCGCGTCGCGCACGTCCCCGCGCGCGCTGACCGAGAAGGTGCGAAGGCAATAATCGAGGTGCTCGGCCGCGTCGCGCGAGAGTGAGAGCTCGACTTCCGTGCGGCCGAGATTGCAGGCGATGTCGAAGGTCTGTTTGAGCGACCACGCCGCCCGATACGCCTCGAACGCAGCGTGGTAGTCGCCCGCGGCGAACGCGCGATTGCCCTCGACGAACGATTGTTCGGCGCGATCGCTGTCGTCGTCGGCGAAGCTCGGCCGGGCCGCGGCGCTGACGAAGACTGCGAGCGCGACGCCGAGGGCTCGCGCTACTCGAGCCATGGTTCTTTGGCGACCTTCGCCTTGTGCGGCGCAGGGCGCGGGGAGGACCGGCTCGAACCGCGCGGGACGCTCGTCGTGACCGGTGCGGTCGCGGGCGGCGCGACGGCCGTCACGGGCTCGGTCGGCGCGCTGACCGGCTCGGCGACCGCGGTGCGCGGCGGGACCGGAGCGGACACGGGGTTCTCCACAGGCGATCCCATGCGCGGCGCGGGTTCCGGCTCCGAGACGAGCGGGAGCGGCTGGGGACCGACGACCGTCACGTAAGCTGCGGCGCCGAGCAATGCGACCACCACGAGCGACCCAATCGTGAAGAGGACGAGCCCGCGACGACGGCGCGGCGGCGCCTGCATGCGCACGATGGTCTTCGCCTGGCGCGGATCGATCTCGGCGTTGATCCGGATCGCCTTGATGTCCATCGTGCGGTGATCGGAAATCTGCGCGAGCGGGCGCGGCGGCACGTACACGTTCGCCTGCTCCGGCAGCGTGTCGCCCTTCTCGTGCGCCTTTCGTGGGTCGAAGTTGGGTTTCATGCAACGCGCGCTATGGAAATGCCGGTGATCCACGCCGCGCGTCAAGCTGGTCGGCGCGGCACGAGCCGGAGTTGCGTCCTGATTCCGTCTCCAACGTTGGAGCTTACTTAACGAGGTAGTACTAGCCTCTGCCCGGGCGTGAGGCGACTTGGCTCCATCCGGTTGACCTCGAGTAGCGCCTTTTCGCTGACACCGAAATGTCGGGCGACCTTGGCGACGGTATCGCCCGCCTTGACGACGTAGAGCTTGGGGCGAGCGGCCTTTCCGCCCCTGACGCCCGGCGCTTCACGGGGCTCCACCTCGACGACCACGCGGTTTCGGGGCGCGAGATAGCGCTGCACGAGCGTTCGCGCTTCGCTCGGCTCGCCCGCGCCGAGTGCGGCGATCGTCTCGAGCACGGCGAGCTCGAGCTCCTTGGTCGCGCTCGCACGAGCCCCCTCGACCTCGATCACGAAAAGCGGTGCGTCATCGAGCTGGCCCAGCGTGACGCCGGTTCTGATCGCGGAATCGAGCCGTGCGAGCCGCTTTTGCAGCCGTCCCTCGCCGGTCGCGCCGAGCTCCGCCGCCATGGCCGCGAGCCGGTCGCGCCCGCCGGCGTCGAGCCCCGGCAGCACCCACGCCAAGAGGAGGCGCGCGCTCCGCCGGGCGGGATCCTTGAGCGAGGCGAAGCGCGGGTTCGTCGGAGCGCGCAGCTCCCCGCGCAGGGGCTCGAAGAGCTGCCGGAGCGCGGCCCAGCCTGGGTCGGCAGCCGACGCCGCGACGATCGGCTCCGGTTCGGCGCTGGCGACGGCCGGGCGCCCGAGCGCCGCGCCAAGCCCGACGACCGGCGGCAGAAATCGCCAAAATTCCATGAGTTTTAGGGGTAACACGCCCCCGGCAACTGGCCTCATTTTTGGAAAACCGAACAGCCGACCCATTTCGGGTATGGCCGAAGGCCCGAAATTGTGCGAGCGGTATGCCCCCTCCCCCGCATGTTTCGACACACGCTCCTCGGCTTGGTTTTCCTCGGTCTCTCGGCCGCCGCGTCGCCGGCAATGGCGTCCGGCAAGGGCACGTTGCAAACGCACGTCGTCCAAAAGGGTCAGCGGCTCGGCTCGATCGCCAAGCGCTACAACGTGACGACCGCGGCGATCGCATACGCGAACGGCATCCGCGAGCACGCTCCCATCAAGCCGGGACAGCGGCTGGTGATCCCAGACCGAAGCGACAAGGACGGCAGTGAGGCGCGCGCCGAGAACACGAACCTCGGCGACGCGCCCGATCCGTACGCCACGCGCCGCGCGTCCCTCGAGCGCCCGAGCAACGGGCGCCGCCGTTCGGGCCCGGCCTGGCAGGACTACGCTCACGCGCCCAAGCGCAAGAACTGGGTCGAGATCTCGAACTACAACTCGAAGTGGCGCGGGCTCGTGATCGACGCGAAGGGCAAGATCCGCCCGGCCGCGCGCCAAGCGATCGCCGAGCTCCTCGCTGCGACGGGCGATCACCCGGGGCCGCCGGATCGCCTGCTGCGGCTCATCGTCGACGTGAGCAACACGTTCGGCGGCCGGCCCATCCACGTCGTGAGCGGCTACCGCACGACGTCTTTTTTCCGCGATTCGCGGCATAAAACCAGCCAAGCGGTCGATTTCGCGATCGTCGGCGTGCCGAATCCCGTCGCGCGCGACTACCTCTTGACGCTCGACAGCGTCGGCGTCGGCTTCTACCCGAACTCCACCTTCTTGCACCTCGACGTGCGGCCGCACTCGACGCGCTGGATCGACTACGCCGGTCCCGGCGAGGCTCCGCGCAAGGTGCCGCACGGCGCGCCCGCGCAGAGCCCGAGTGACTTCGACGAGCTCGCCGAGCAAGCCGCCGAAGGTGCCTCGCAGCCGGCCCAGCCGTCGCGCGATGCGACGCCCGAGTCTGCTCCGGGCCCGAGCTCCGGCAGCAGCGAAACCTCGCCCAGCGCGCAGCCGTGAGCACGCGACCGTGAGCGGCGAAGCGGCGCTCTCGCACACCGCCGCGCTTCGCTACCCCGATTTTCGCCGCTTTCAGCTCGCGCGCCTCGCCGCGATCGTGGCGACGCAAATGCAGGGCGTCGCGATCGGCTGGGTCGTGTACGCGCTCACCGGCCGCGCCCTCTCGCTCGGTTTCGTCGGCCTCGCACAATTTCTTCCGGCGATCGTGCTGTTCCCGTTCACGGGCCACGCCGCCGACCGCTTCGACCGCCGCCACGTGCTCGCCGCCTGCTACGGCGCCGAAGCGCTGGGCAGCGCCGTGCTTTACGTGCTGTCGCTGCGGAGCAGCGTGCCCGTCGCCGCGATTTATGCGGTGCTCGCCGTGATCGGCGGCGCGCGTGCGTTCGCGGGGCCCGCGGACAGCGCGCTCGTGCCGAACCTGGTCGAGCGCAAAGACATCCCGAGCGCGATTGGCTGGGGCTCGTCGACGTTTCAGCTCGCGATCATGGTCGGGCCGGCGCTCGGCGGGCTCCTGCAAGACGCGCGCAGCGCGTCGTTCGTCTTCATGCTCGCGATGTTGCTGGAGATCCTGGGCGTCGTCTGCCTCTGCCTGATCGGCACGCGCAGCCGCGGGGACACGGGCGGCTCGGTTTCCTTCAAGACGGTCGGCGCGGGGTTATCCTACGTCTGGCGTAAGAAAGTGCTGCTCGGCGCCATCTCGCTCGATCTGTTCGCGGTGCTGCTCGGCGGAGCGGTGGCGCTGATGCCGATCTTCGCGCGCGACGTGTTGCACGCGGGACCGTCGGGGCTCGGCCTCTTGCGCAGCGCACCGGCGGTCGGCTCCGCCGTGACCGCGCTCGCCCTCGCGCTGCGCCCGGTCGGTGGCCGCACGGGGAAGACTATGTTCGGCTGCGTCTTCCTGTTCGGCGTCGCTACCATCGTGTTCGCGCTTTCGAAGAGCCTCGCGCTCTCGGCCGGCGCGCTCGCCGTCGCCGGCGCCGTCGACATGGTGAGCGTCTACATCCGTCACTCGCTCGTGCAGCTCGAGACGCCGGACGCCATGCGCGGTCGCGTCTCGGCCGTGAATCTCCTGTTCATCGGCGCCTCGAACGAGCTCGGCGAATTCGAGTCGGGGCTCACGGCGGCGCTCCTCGGCGCGGTGCCGGCCGCGGTGCTCGGCGGCATCGGCACGTGCGTCGTCGTGGTCGTGTGGATGCTCCTTTTTCCCGATCTGAGGGGCGCCGATCGCCTCGATCACCTGCGAGTCGAGGAGTGACGTGACGGCCGCTCCCCTGCTCACGGCGGGCAGTCTGTTCGCGTCGCGCTGGATCGTCGGCGGGCTGCTCGGGCGCAGCGACGGCGCCGAAGTCTACGAAGCCGAAGAAGCGAGCCAGCGCCGCTTCACTGCGCTGAAAATCCTCGACCCCGCGCTCGCGCTCGAGCCGGCGTTCGGCGACTATTGTCGCGCCGTGCGCGCGCTCTCGGCCCTGCCGGGCGACGGCCTCGCGCGCGCGTACGATCTCGGCGTCGAGAGCACGCTGAAGCGGCCGTACGTCGCGAGCGAGCGCATCACGTTCCCGACGCTCTCGCGCTACGTGAGCGAACGCGGGCCGCTGCCGCTGCGCGTACTCGGGCCGGCGCTCACGACGCTCGGAGCCGCGCTCGACGCGGCGCACGGCGCCCGCATCGTGCACGGCGGGCTCAAGCCGCAAAACGTGTTCGTCTCCTTCGACGAACCGCGCTGGGCGCGTATCACCGATTTCGCGCTCGGCCGCTTGCGAGCCGCCGCGGGCCGCGGCCCTGCCTCACTGCTCGGCTGGAGCGCTCCCGAAGCGGCCGCGGGCGAGAGCACGGCGGCGAGCGACCTCTACGCCCTCGGGCTCGTCTGCTTCTTCGCGGCGACCGGCATTCCCTGGTTCAACGCGCTCCACGGCGTCGCCGAGTCCGAGGGCTCGCAATCGCGCCAACGCCTCGCCTCCGAGCGCGCGAGAAGCCAGGGTGGCGAGCTCGATCCGCTCTTCGACGCCTGGTTCGACAAGGCGCTCGCGCTCGATCCGAACGCGCGCTTCGCCTCGGCGACGGAGATGGCGCGCGCCTTTCTCGACGTGTTCACCGGGGCGCCCACCGCCGAGATGCCGGCTCGTTCGCTTCAGATCCCGCTCACGGGAACGCTGCCGCTCCAGGGCGTCAAAACGCCGCTCGCGCCGGCGAACGCGCCGGGTGACTTCCTCGCGGCAACGCTGCCGCTGCCGGCCTCGAGCCGGAGCTCGCGGCCACCGGCGCAGTCGAGCTCCGCTCCGCCGCCGAGCCCGGGCGCCGCGTACGTGAGCTCCGTGCCGCCGCTGCCCCCGCTGCCGCCGGTTTCGCGGGCGCCGCGCTCCTCGACGCTCCCGCCCGTACCGAAAACGGTCGTTCCCCGCTGGTTCTGGTTCGCGTGCGCAGCGATCGCCGTCGTCGCGATTCTCGCGATTTTCTGGCTCAGCCGCCAGTAGCGCCGTCAGCGCTCAGCGCCAGCGCTCTTTGAGGTACGGAAGCAGCGTGTCGCCGTAGGCGTGCAGGTGATCGCAGTGGGCGCGCTCGTCCTCGCCGTAAAAGCCCATCACGTGGAAGTTGCCGGCGTCACCGCGCGAGCGCGGCGTCATCCCGGGGCGCGGCGGAGGCGTGTTCACGGACACGCGTTGCACGTTCTCCTGCGCGAGCAAGAAATCAGTCGTCTGCGTCGTGCTCGCGTACGTCGTCATGATGGACGAGTGCGTGATCGCGAAGAGCTTCTTACCCGCGACCGCCTCGTCCGCGAACGTCACGAACGGCGCGATCTGCTCGGGAGCGATGCGATGCTCGAAGGCGCCGCCCGGCTCGAAGTCGGCGTGCAGGCCGTCGGCGAGCAGCACCGCGTCGATGCGCGCCGCGTCCTTCTCGTGATCGAGGATGCGGAAGACGGCGCCGTAACCCGCGCTCCAGGCGGAGAGCGCGATGCGCCCGATGCTATCCACCGCCGTGGGGCACATGTCGTGGAGCGCCACGCGCGTGCGCTGCAGCAGAGCGTCGAAGCCGCCGGCGTAACGGAACGGCTCGTCGTAGCGACCGGAGCCGATCCCGAGATTCAAGATCACGAACGCCGCGTCGATGTCCGAGCGCTCGAACGCGGGCTCGAGCGAGGTCGGTGCGCCGTGAAAGTGCACGACCAGATCGAACTTGTGCGAGACCGTGCGGCAGCCGTTCGGCAACGCGATCACGCGGCCGCCCACGGTGACGAGGCGTTTCGGCGTATCGAGGCTGGGATCGAATGCCGCGCCCTTGGGCGCGAGGTCGATGCCGATCGCCTGGTCGATCTCCGCGATGGCCGACTTCGTCATGCCGGCTGCGAGCGGGACCGTCGGTGCTTCCTTCGTGGGCCCACTCACGGCAGTGACGAGGCCAAGCACGAGGGACGGAATCAACCGCATCGGTATTCAGAACTAACCGCATCACACGGGAACGTCCATCACAAAGCGACACGGCGCGCGTGCACACGACCACTCAGGTTGTAGGATTCCATCCAACAAAAATGCAGCGACGACCCGCGTTCATCTCGGGAAAGCGGCGTGAAACCGGAACGATCGCCGTGATTTCTAATCCGTACGACGGCACGCCGGTCACCGAGGTCGTACAAGCGGCGCCGGAGGACGTCGATGTCGCACTCGCGGGTGCACACGCGTCACGCCGCGCGGCACGCAACGTCCCCGCGCACGCGCGCGCGGAGCTCTGCGAGAAGCTCGTCACCCGCCTGCGTGAACGACGCGACGAGCTCGCGAACGTGATCGTCGAAGAGAGCGGCAAGCCGCTGCGCTACGCGCGCGCCGAAGTCGACCGCGCGTTCGACACCTTCACGCTCGCGGCCGGCGTCGCGCGCTCGCTCGGCGGCGAGCTCATGCCCGCGGACGTCTCGGCACGCGGCGTCGGCAAGCTGCTCGCGTACAAGCGCGTTCCGCGCGGCGTGGTCGCTGCGATCTCGCCCTTCAATTTCCCGCTGAACCTCGCCGCCCATAAGCTTGCGCCCGCGCTCGCCGTCGGCGCGCCCATCGTGCTCAAGCCGCCGCACCAGGCGCCGAGCGCCGCGCTCATCGTCGCCGAAATTCTGTACGAGCTCGGCGTGCCCGAAGGCTCCGTGAGCGCGCTGCATGCGCGGCCAGAAGTGGCGGAGCTGCTCGCGAAAGACCCGCGCGTCGCCGTGCTCTCGTTCACCGGCAGCGATCAGGTGGGTTTTCGTTTGAAGGGTCTCGACCCGCGCAAACACGTGCTGCTCGAGCTCGGCGGCAACGCGCCCGCGATCGTCGACCAGGGCGTGAATCTCGAGCGCATCATGCCGAGTCTCGTCGATGCCTGTTTCGGCAGCGCAGGCCAGGTGTGCATCAAAGCGCAGCGGCTCTACGTGCACCGCTCGCACTACGACGACTTCGTAGCGCGCTTCGTCGCGGCGACGCGCGCGCTCAAGGTCGGCGATCCGAAGCACCCCGACACCGTCGTGGGACCGCTGATCGAAGCGCGTCACGTCGAGCGCGTGCTCGGCCTCGTGCGTGAAGCCGCGGCGGCGGGCGCGCGCGTGCTCACGGGCGGCCAAGCGGCCGGGCAAGTCGTGGAGCCGACCGTCTTGCTCGACGCGCGCCCCGACTTGCCCGTGTGCACCGGGGAAGTCTTCGGCCCCGTCACGACGATCGAACCGTTCGACGCGTTCGAGGACGCGCTCCGGCGCGCGAACGCCACGCGTTTCGGCCTGCAAGCGAGCGTCTACACCGAAAACGTCGGCCGGGCCCTCGCCGCGTTCGAAGAGCTCGAGTATGGCGGCGTGATCGTCAACGAGCCCCCGACCTTCCGCATCGACCACTTCCCCTACGGCGGCACCAAGGATTCCGGCTCGGGACGCGAAGGCGTCCGCTTCGCCGCCGAGGAATTCACCGAAACGCGCGTGCTCGTGCTCGGCGCCTGACCCCCCCATGACCCTGCCCTTCGAACAAGAAATCGCGCGCCGTCGCACGTTCGCGATCATCTCGCATCCCGACGCCGGCAAAACCACGCTCACGGAGAAGCTCCTGCTCTTCGGCGGCGCGATCCAGCTCGCCGGCGCCGTCAAAGCGCGCGGCGAGCAACGGCGCGCGCGCTCGGACTGGATGAAGGTCGAACGCGAGCGCGGCATCTCCGTCACGGCGAGCGCGATGACCTTCGAGTACGAGGGTCACATCCTGAACCTGCTCGACACCCCGGGCCATCAGGACTTCAGCGAGGACACGTACCGCACGCTCACGGCCGTCGACTCCGCCGTGATGGTGCTCGACGCGGCGCGCGGCATCGAAACGCAGACGAAGAAGCTCTTCGAAGTTTGCCGTCTGCGCAACATCCCCATCATCACCTTCGTCAACAAGCTCGATCGCGAAGGCCGCGAGCCGTTCGAGCTCATGGACGAAGTCGAGCGCGATCTCGCGCTCTCCGTGACGCCGCTGAGCTGGCCGATCGGCATGGGCCGCACGTTTCTCGGCTGTTACGACCTTGCGCATGACCGCCTGCTCCTCTCCGAACGCTCGCGCGAACGCCTCGCGGAAGAGGGCATCGAGTGCAAGGGCCTCGCCGATCCGAAGCTCGACGAGCTCTTGCCCGAAAACGCCGTCAAAACCCTGCGTGAAGAGGTCGAGATGGCGCGTGCGCTCTGCCCCGCCTTCGATCTCGCCGAGTACCGCGCCGGCCACCAGACGCCGATGTTCTTCGGCAGCGCCATCACGAGCTTCGGCGTCCGCGAGCTCATCCGCGGCCTGTGCGAGCTCGCGCCCGGCCCCGGCGCGCGCCGCACGCGCGACCGCGAAGTCAAACCCACCGAGACCCAGGTGAGCGGCTTCGTCTTCAAGGTGCAGGCGAACATGGATCCGAAGCACCGCGATCGCGTCGCCTTCGTGCGGCTTTGCTCCGGGCACTTCCGCCGCGGCATGAAGCTCTCCCACGTGCGCAGCGGGGAGAAGCTCACCGTGCACAACCCCGTGCTCTTCCTCGCGCAAGATCGCGAACTTGCCGACGAAGCGTACGCGGGCGACGTCATCGGCATCCCGAACCACGGCAAGCTCGGTATCGGCGACGCCCTCACCGAAGGTGAAAACCTTGCATTTACGGGCATTCCGAGCTTTGCCCCCGAGCTGCTCCAGCGCGTGCGCCCGCTCGATCCGCTGCGCGCCAAGCACCTCGGCCGCGCCCTCGAACAGCTCGCCGAAGAGGGCGCCGCGCGTGTCTTCCGCCCGCGCCTCGGCGCGAACCACATCGTCGGCGTCGTCGGCGCGCTCCAATTCGACGTCCTCGCCGATCGCATCAAAAACGAATACGACCTCCCCGTACTCTTCGAGAGCGCCGGGCTCTACACCGCGCGCTGGGTCGAAAGCGACACGGCGCCCGAGCTCGTGCGCTTCGCTCGCGACAACGAAGCTTACGTCGCCGACGACCACCAGGGCGCGCTCGTCTTCCTCGCCCGCAACGCCTGGCACCTCGAGACCACCGAAAAGGAATGGCCCAAGGTGCGCTTCCTCAAAACGCGCGAATACTCCTGACCCTCCGAGCTCGCGGCCCGTCAGCGTTTCGGAGGCTCGGAGCCCCGCTTCGGAGGATCGGAACCGGGGCGCGGGGGATCCGAGGGAGGACGCGACGGGGTCGCGGCTTGAGGCGGGGTCGACGGCGTGCGCGCGGGCGGCGGGTTCGAGCCGGGGCGGGAGGAATATGCGCCGATCGGGGGTTCGGAGCCGGGCCGTACCGCGGGCATGCCGTACGGCGGCGTGTAGAGGACGCGCGAGGTGTAGGGGCGCGACGGCGGTTCGAGATCGGCGCCGGGCGCGTCGGAGGGCGGCTTGGAGCGCGGCTTGGGCGGGAGCGACGTGACGGTGCGATCGCGGCCGTCTTCTTTGGCGCGGTAGAGGGCTTCGTCGGCCCGCGCGAGCAAGCCGTCGAGGCGTTCCCCCGGGGCGAGCTCGGCGACACCGCCGCTCACGGTGAAGCGCGCGACGCGATCGCGACCTGCGGGAACCTCCGCGCGACCGACGCGCTCGCGCAAGCGCTCCGTCACGGCGACCGCGCCGTCGAGCCCCGTATCCATCAAGAGCACGACGAACTCTTCACCGCCGAGCCGCGCGGGAACGTCCGAGGTGCGGAGCGTCTCGCGCATGCAGCGCGCGAGGACCTTGAGCGCAGCGTCGCCGACGGGGTGACCGAAGGCGTCGTTGACGGCCTTGAAGTGGTCGATGTCGAGCATCGCCAGACTGAGCGGCATGCCCGTGCGCCGCGCGCGTGCGACCTCCGCCTCGGCGAGCTCGACGAAGTGCCGGCGGTTGTAAAGGCCCGTGAGCTCGTCGTGCATCGCGAGCTCGCGCAGACGGTCCTCGAGGCCCTTCTGCTCGGTCACGTCGGTGATGCCGGCGAGGAGCGCGGGCGTGCCGTCGAATTCGATCGCGCGTAGCGAAACGAGCGCCCAAAATTCCTGCCCCGTTTGGCGCCGCATGCGCACCGTCTCGCCGTCGACGTAGCCCTCCTTGAGCACGCGCTCGACGATGCGCTCGCGCTCCGAGGGGACGACGTAGTACTCGACGGCCTTCTTGCCCTCGAGCTCTTCTTGCGGGATGCCGAAGAGATCGGCGCAGCGGCTGTTACCGAAGACGACGCTCGAGTCCTCCGAACGCACGAGCGCCATCGCGACGGGCGCGGCGGCAAACAGCGTGCGCACGTTTTGTTCGCTGCGCCGCACGGCGCCCTCGGCGATCTTTTGCGCCGTCACGTCGGAGAGGCCGATGAAGGCGCACTCGACGTCCTCGAAGGCGAGCCGCTGTGCGGAGAGCAGCGCCCAGAAGGGCCAGCTCGAGAGCGTCTTCAAGCGCACGACGACGTTCTCGATCCTTCCGCCGAGCTCGAGCTCACGCAAGACGGCGTCGCGCTCGAGCGGATCGACGTAGAAGTCGCGCGCCTGGCGTCCGACGAGCTCCTCCTGCGTCGCGTCGAACAGCGCCGCCGCACGCTGGTTCGCGAAGCGCACGGCGCCCGTCGCGAGCTCGACGAGCACGAACGGCACGGGCGACGCGTCGAGCACGTGGCGCTCGACGGCGCCCTCCGCTTCCTCGCCGTGCTTTTGCAGGCCGAGCGTCAGGCGGTTCGCCTCGGTCGCGCGCATGCGCCGGAGCTCGTCGACGTGGCTCCGATAAAGGCCGAGCTGCTGCTCGGCGCGCAGGCGCTCCGAGGCCTCGCTCACGAGCGCCACGAAATCCGCCACCGTGCCCGCGAGGAGCTCTTCCCAGAACTCCCAGCGCCGCGCAGGGCCCACGTGCTCGTGGCACACGACGCCGACCATCTCACCGCGCAGAAATACCGGCGCGTCGAGCATCGCGCCGATACCGAGCGGCTTCAAATACCAACCGGTGAACTCGCGCGTGCGCTGGTCGTCGTGCGCGTTCATCGCGGCGATGCAGCGCTCCTGCGTGAGCGCTTCGAAGTACTCCGGCGCCTGCTCGCGCGCGATGACGACGCCACGCGAGTGTTTGCCGGCCGTGGCCTCGAAGAGGTCGAGGCACTCGATGCTCGAGCGATGCTTGTCGAAGCGCCAGACGCTCGCGCGCTCCACGTGTAAGAGCGAAGTGGCAAGCTCGGTGACCTGCGAGAGCGCGGCGTTGATGTCGCCGCGCGTCAGGGCGTCGAGCTTCATCAGGCGTGCGAGGAGCACGCGCTGATCGTTGAGGCGCGTCTGAATCGAGCGCGACGAGGGCTCGGCCTCGCCGAATTCCGGCTCCCCGCCGGCGGGGCCGGCCGGCGTACCGGTCACGGGCCTTCCAGAATCGCGTGCCAGCCCGCATCGTGCGCCACGTACGTCGGGCTGACGACATAAAGCGGGGCCTTGTGCGCGGCCGTAACGACCGCGGTCAGGCCGGCAAGCGCGCCTCCGAGCTCACAGCGAGCGCGCTTGGCCGACTTGCCGCCGACGGCTGGCACGTCCCACTCCTTGGAGACGGTGCCGCCCATCGCCTTGCAGTCGAGCTGGCCGTCGAGCGTGGTCGTGAAGCGGAACGCGCCGTGGTCCGCGTCCCAGTAGCGCACCTCGAGCGAGTGGGCGCCGGCCTGACGCGTCGCCGTGCAAAAGTGATCCTTCGACGTGGGCGGCACACCCGCGGGCAGTGGCTCACACGTCGGGGTCTGCGAGGCGTGATCGGGCGCGGCGCGGTTGTCCGCGACGAACTGGAAGAAGACTTTGGCGAGGGCGTTCGTGTCCTGCACCTCCTGCTCTTCCTGGGCTTTCTTGGTTGCGGCGGCCGCTTCGCCCTGGACGATGGTCTGATCGAGACCGGGCAACGTGGAGGTGTCTTCACATTGCTTGTAGGCGTACTCGCGCCAGGTGCGCGCCGACGCGAAGTCCCCATTTTGGACCGCCGTCCGCACCACCGTCTGCGCCTGCGTGCACTTTTCGGGGTCGCCCTTTTTGCAGGCCGCGAGCGCGAGAGTCGAGAGCGCGAGAAGGCCGAGACGATGCGTCACGCGGCGCGGCGGGCAGGAAAAGACGACCATGGGCATCGTCTACCCTGCCCGCTGCCGGGATGGAACCCGCCTTTTCGCCGCGGCTTCGTCACGGCGAGTGCGTCTTCAGGTGTGGTAACCGCGCTCGCCGTGATCGGTCAGATCGAGACCGGTCTCTTCGTCTTCTTGCGTCGGACGTAGACCCACCACCGCTTTCACGATGTTCGCAAGCACGACCGTGCCGACGACGCTGAGCACGAGCGTCAGCGCCATCGCCTTGAGCTGCTCGATCCAGAGCGTGTGACCGACGATGTCCTTGAGGAACGTGTTGAGGTTGCCGTTCACGTCCGCCGTCGCGAAGATGCCGGTGATGAACGCGCCGAGCGTGCCGCCGACGGCATGCACGCCGAACGTGTCGAGCGCGTCGTCGTAGCCGAGCGCGTTCTTGAGCTTGGTGCACGCGAGGAACGGGACGACACCGGCGAGCACGCCGATGACGACGCTCGCGCCCGGGGTGACGAAGCCTGCAGCGGGCGTGATCACGACGAGACCGCCGACGATGCCGGAGCAGAAGCCGAGGACCGTCGGCTTGCCACGCGTGATCCACTCCGTGACGGCCCACGAGAGGCCGCCGACCGCCGCAGCGAGCGTCGTGGTCGTGAAGGCAGCCGCCGCGATGGCGTCGGCGGCGACGGCGCTGCCGGCGTTGAAGCCGTACCAGCCGACCCAGAGCATGCCGGTGCCAATCATCGTGAGAACCAGGCTATGAGGCGCGAAATTCTCGGTGCCGAAGCCCTTGCGCTTGCCGACGATGAGCGCGAGCACGATGGCGGACCAGCCCGAGGACATGTGCACGACCGTGCCGCCCGCGAAGTCGATGGCTTTGATGCCGGCGTCCTTGTTCCACACGCCGTTCATGAAGCCGTCGGCGCCCCACACCATGTGCGCGAGCGGGAAGTAGACGACGACCATCCACAGCGACAAAAACAGCATGATCGCGGAGTACTTCACGCGCTCGGCGATCGAGCCGACGACGAGCGCCGGCGTGATGATCGCGAACATCAGCTGGTACATCGCGAAGACGTTCTGCGAGACCCACGGCGAGTAGTCACCGTTCGGCTTCGAATCCACGCCGTTCAGGAGCGCGAAGTTCATGCTGCCCATGAAGGCGTTGCCGTGCGCGAACGCCATGCTGTAGCCGAACGCCCACCAGAGCACGGTCACGATGCCGGCGAGGCCCATGCACTGCGCCATCACGCTCAGCACGTTCTTTTGGCGCACGAGGCCGCCGTAGAAGAGCGCGAGGCCCGGCAGCGTCATGAAGAGCACGAGCGCGGCGCAGACCATCATCCAGCCGTTGTGGCCGGGGCCGGGGCCGGGCACCTTCGTCGTCTTCACGTCGGCGGGAGCGACGTTGTTCACGTAGTTTTCGAGATCGATGACGCGCTTGGCGAGCTCGGCGTTGTCCGGAATCGGCGCGGGGGCGGCAGCGGGTGCTGCGGCGGCGAGCGCGGCAGTGGGTTCCGCGACCGGCTCCGGTGCCGCGACGACCGGCGGGGCGGCGGCGGGGGCCGGAACTGCCAGGGCGGCGCTCGGCGCGGCGGCCGCAGGAGCCGCCGACGGAGTGGGTGCGTGCGCCGCGGGGGCGCTAGCGCTCTGGGCGCCGGCGACGGCCGGGCTCAAGGTGAGAATCAGCGTCAGGGCCGCCAGGATCCACTTGCTCATGGGGGACACTCCTCGCGGAAATCCAGTAGTCCCACCCATGTTTCTTCCAGAAGTCGTTAATGTTTCTGAGTTTTGTTTCTCATTTGCCAAGATTTTTTTATTTAGGGGAAATCAAGCCACAAACCAGCAAGGAGCCGCGCGGGAACCTCGCGCCACGAAAGTGGTCGAATCAGGTTGGAGGCGAGTCCAAGTGGAGCTGAGAACCGAGATCGAGATCGTCGCGCCACCCGACCGGGTGTGGGGTGTGCTCACCGACTTCGGCGCATACCACGAGTGGAATCCGTTCATGACGGCGGTGGAGGGCACGCTCGCCGTCGGCTCGAAGCTGCAGGTGACGCTGAGCCCTCCCGAAAGCGACGAAGTGCGACTCACTCCGTCGCTCGTCGTGTGCGACGCGCCGCGTGAACTCCGTTGGCTCGCGAAGCGCTGGGTCCCCGGGCTCTTCGACGGCGAGCACTTCTTCCGCTGTGTCGAGGCGGACGCCGGGCGCACCCGCTTCGTTCACGGCGAGAACATCCAAGGCCTGCTGCTCAAGTTCTCGAGCGAGCACGTCAAGCAGCTCGCGCGGGGCTTCGTCTACATGAACGAAGCGCTCAAGCGGCGCGTCGAAGGCGTGGAACGCCGGGTCGCGGCGAGCTGAGCCGACGCTCGCGGCTCGGCGAACGAGCTCAGTGCGTGTCGCGCCGGACGAGCTCGGGCTCGCGACGCATCTTGGTGGCGCTGAGCGCCTTGCGGAGCTCCTCGTCGTTGGCGCGCAGACACAGGTAACAGTCGTCGCGCTTGGTCGGGCCGCAGCCGTTCCGGCGCAAGAGGCGGGTGAGCGGCGCGAATGCGCGCTTGTCCCCGACGTCGATCGCGCGCGGCAGGATCTTCTGGTTGTCTTCGCAGCTCTCGGCCTCGCGGAGGTCGAGCGCGACGGCGAGGGCCGGTGATGCCTTGGGTCGGACGTCGCGCCCCATCAAGAGCGCCTGCGCGAGCTCGGTGGCAGTGCTGTGCTCCGCCGTGCTCGTCCAGGCGTCGTACAGCAAATCCGCGCTGATCGGCCCCGGTAGCGCGGCCATGGCGGCGAGGGCGTCCCGGCTCGTCTCCGGCTCCTGCGCCATGCGCCGGAGATCGGCGATGACCTTCGGATCTTTCGCGAGCCCGGGATCCGAAGCGAGCCGCGACCGCAGCTTGCTCACGGCGCTCAGCTGCTCGGCGACCTTGCCGGCTGCGAGCGCGAGCGCTTCATCCATGCCGCGATCCTCGGGACGCTGATGCTCGAGCACGCCGATCGCTCGCTCGTCACCGCTGCGCGCGCGGTCGAGCACGGAGCCGGAGCTCGCGTCGCTGCTCGGAGCCTTCGCCGCGGAGCTCGGAGCCGCGGGCGCGCTCTCGGGCGCGGGCGGTGGAGGCGCGACGGCGACACGCTCGTGCGACGCGGACGCGACGAGTCCGGCGATGAACGCCGCAACGAGCGCCGTGACGGCGAAGGCCGGCAGCAGCACGCCCCACAGTGGGATCTCCGAGCCCCAAAGGCCGACTTTTCCGGCGAGCGCTTCGCGCAAGTTCGGCGGCAGCGTGAAGGACGTCACGGCGGGCAGCGGCGGCATCGGTGAAAACGACGGCGCGCGCTGGGGCGGCAGCGACGGAGGCGGCAGCGTCCCGAATTGCTGAGCCGCGGGACGAGACGAGGGCGGCGGGGGCCGCGAGGGCCTCGGCGGCGGGCGCGACGGCGGCGGCGTGCTCGACACCGGCGCCGGATGGGAGTCGACGAAGGTGTGCTCGTCAGTGGGTGCGGCCGAGAGCACGGGCAGCGGCGGAGGAGGCGCTTGCGGCGCGGGCGCCGTCTGTACCGGCGGCACCACGGCATGCGGGACGCGCGCGGCCGGCTGCGGCGCGGCGTGCTGCGGGCGCGAGGGGGGCTGCGGCGCGGCGTGCTGCGGGCGCGACGCGGGTTGCGGCGCGGCGTGTTGCGGCCGCGACGCGGGTTGCGGCGGCACCGGCGCCTGGTTTTGCGGGCGAGACTTGGTCGCGGGCGCCGCGGACGCCGGCGGCGCACCGAAATTCGGGATGTCCACGACGTCGGTGCGATCCTCGTAGTTCATCGCAGCGATACGCGCCTGGATCTGATCGTCCACACGCGTGACGAGATGCTCACGTGCGCTGTCGGCGTAAGACGGTAGCTCCCGCTCGGACGCCGGCGCCGGTTCCGTCCAACCCGAATCCACCAGCGATGCGCGCGGATCTGGGGTAACGGGCCGCCGTTCGGACATGGTCCGAGCGTAACACGCCGCCCGCGCTTAGGACTTCGAACCCGCGACTCGCTCGCTCGGCGAAGCGTGCGCGGCGCCGTCGCCGTCTACGTGGCCCGGCGCGACCGCGGCGTGGCGAGGGCGCCCGTCGGCGCCAATGCGGGCAGGAATGTCAAGCTCGGGACCGAGCAAAACGGCCTCGGCCTCCGGCGGGATCCGCCGTGGAATGTGGTGCTGATCGACACAGGCGAGCAGCGTATGACCTTCCGCGACGAGCTGCTGGTCCGAGCCGCCGCCGGCCGGCGCGGCGTCGCCTTCGGGCTCCCGCAGCAGCCGGTAGTCGAAGCGCACCTTGACGCGCGTGAGTTCGGTCAGGCTCGTCTCGATACAGAGCAGCTCGTCGAAGCGCGCTGTGCGTCGATAGCGCACATAAGCTTCCACGACCGGCAGGTGAATGCCGAGCTCGGTCCAAGAGTGGTAGTCGAGTCCGCGCCGGCGCATGTACTCGACGCGGCCCACCTCGAAGTAGCTGATGTAGGTGCCGTGGTGGACGATACCCATGAGGTCCGTCTCACCGAAACGCACCCGCACGCGGTACCGGGACTTGCAGTGCGCGGGAACGGCTTGCTTCACGAGGAGGCGCGAGAATAAGCGGCCCCCCGGCCCGCGAGCAAGCCCCTTCTCGCTTTAACATTCTTCTCGATTCTTCTCGCGAATCCCCGTCCGAGCCTCGAGAAGAACACCGGCTCAAGCGCCTTCGGCGCGTGCGGGCGGAGGCACGGTGAGCACCGGCACCGGCGAGAGGCGCACGAGCTTCTCTGCGACCGAGCCTAGTAAAAGATGCATCAGGCCCGTCCGCCCGTGGGTACCGAGCACCACCAAATCGTGCTTTCCGAGCCGGAGCTCTTCGAGGAGCTTTCCCGCGGGATCGCCCGAGAGCAGGCGATGGCCGAGCTTCGTGTCCGGCGGTAGGGAGAGCGCTCGCAGAAAATCGTTCATGTCGTTCTCGGCGTTCGTCTGAATCAGCTCGGCGAGCGAACAATGATCCTCGCCGGGACGGCGCACGAGCACGGCGTCCGACGCGTACGACGGTCGATCCCAAACGTGCACGACGTCGAGCTCGGCGCCGACGCTCCGCGCGAGCTCGAGCGCGAAGAGCACGCTCCTCTTCGAGTACTCCGAGTAGTCGACCGGGACGAGAATGGAGCGAAACATGGCTATTCACCTCTGCGCCGCGCGGCGCCCGTAGCGGCTCTATTACCACGAAGCCCGGCCGTCTCGCCGCGTGCGCCGTCTTCAACGCAGCGGGTGTTCACGCAGATCGGTCGCCAGCTGAACGAGCTCGGAAGCGCGCGCGTGATCGTCGCGAAAGACCAGCCGAAAGCTGTCCGAGACCAGCCGAGCGCGGGGCATCAGCCGGACGAGCCGTCCTTTCTGCACGTCGGCCTCGACGAAGTAGCGTGGGAGCACGGCGACGCGGCCCTCGCCGTCGAAGAGCCGGCGCCGGATGTTCCCGATGCCGCCGAGATACTCGACGCGAGCGAAGGGCCACGGCTCGGCCGCCGCGAGCGCGTCGAGCAAATAGCGAAAGAGCGGGAGATCGGGACTCACGTCGAGCAGCGTGAGGCGCGCGGCGTCTTCCGGTCGGCGCAGGCAGCGCGTGGAGCTCACGAAGTCGTACGCCTCGGCGTGGAGCGTGGCATAGGCGAGCCGCGGCGACGTGAGCCGCATGCTCGCGATCACGGCGTCGAGCCGTCCCTGCTCGAGCCGCGCCAGCAAATCCGGACTGTCGCCGTTGTAGAGATGGATGACGCGCTCGGGGCGCTTGCGGGCGAGCGGCGCGAGCGCGGGGCAGAGCCAGGAGAGCCCGAGCTCGTAACGCGTGCCGAGCGTGAGCTCGTACGGCGGCGGCGGACCTCCGGTTTTCGCGAGGACGCGCAGGCGTTCGGCGCGAGCCAGCGTCTCGCGAGCGAGCGGTAGTACGCGCTGTCCGGCTTCCGTGAGGCTCACGAGGCGCGTCGTCCGTTTGAGCAAGGGGACGCCGAGCTCGTCCTCCAGCCGTCGAATGCGATCGGAGAAGGCGGCGGGCGACAGGTGGACACGGGCCGCCGCGGCGCGAAAGCGCAAGGTCGCGGCCGCGGCTTCGAAGCAGCGCAAGGATTCCAGGTCCATGCGCCCGAGCCTAAACGAGCAAGCTGAGCTTCTGAATGACTCCTTTTCGTACCTCGTCTAAACTTCCGCGCGCGTGTCGAAGACTGGTTCACTCGATCCCGATTCCACGCTCGCCGGCCAAATCTCCATCGTGAGCGGCCTGCCGCGCGGTGGAAAGCTGCCGACGCTCGAGCAGGTACGCGGCCCGGGCGCGCCGCGGCGCTTCCCACTCGCGATCGCAGAAACCGTAGTCGGGCGCGGCCAGCAGGCGAACGTCACGATCGACAGCGCGCTCCTCTCGCGCCGGCACGTCGTCTTCCGTCGCAACGGCCCCGAGCTCTCGCTCGCCGATCTCGACAGCCAAAACGGTGTCTTCGTGAACGGCGTCAAGGCACACTCGGCCGTGCTGCACGAGGGTGATACCATCCAACTCGGGGACGTGGTGTTCGTCTTGCACGAGGCCGCCGAGTGACGGATGCGTCGTTCGTGCGTTTTTGGGGGACGCGCGGCTCGATCCCGACTCCCGGACACAAGACGCGGCGCTACGGCGGCAACACCTCGTGCGTCGAGATCCGTCACGGCCAGTTTGAGCTCGTGTGCGACGGCGGCACGGGCTTGCGCGAGCTCGGGCTCGATCTCATCCAGCGCGGTCGGCCGCGCGTGTCGGCGCACCTGTTTTTCAGTCACATGCACTGGGACCACATCCAGGGCTTTCCGTTCTTCGTGCCGGCGTACGCCAAGGACAGCGAGATCGTCGTGTACGACGTGGAGGCCGGGCGGCCCCGGGTCGAAGAGCTGCTGCACGGCCAGATGCGCTCCGAGTATTTTCCCGTGAACTTCGGCGACCTCGGCGCCGAAATCCGCGCACGCACCTTCGAGCGCAGCGTCGTGGAGCTCGGCGGCGTCACGGTCCGTTCGTTCGAGCAGGCGCACCCCGGTAAGAGCTTCGCCTACGCCTTCGAGTGCGGTGGCAAGAAGATCGTCTACGCCACGGACAGCGAGCTCGACCTCTTGCTCACGAACGCCGAGGAAGCGGCCGAAGATCCGGAGGCGCTGCGCCGGTTGCCCGAGGCGCTCGTCGCGTTCGTCGAAGGGGCGGATCTGCTCATTGCCGATGGCCAGTACACGGACGCCGAGTACCCGCATAAGATCGGCTGGGGCCACGCCCGCGCCAACACCGTGGCCGATCTCGCGCACCAGGCCGGCGTGAAGCAATGCGCCGTCTTCCACCACGACCCGCTGCACTCGGACGAGGCCGTCGAGCAGAAGATCCGCGCGGCCACGGAGCGCCTCGACGCGCGCGGCTCGAACACGTTGCTCTTCGGCGCGCGCGAGGGGCTCGAGCTCAAGCTCTGACGGGCGCTACTTCACGTGCACGCTGTCGAGCATCTTGTAAAAGTCCGCGCGCGCCTTGGCGACGGTCGCCGCGGGACCCGTGAGCTTGAAGAAGTACTCGCCGCTCGGCTCTTCGACGATCGCGCCGAGCAGGCCGAAATTGGGCTTTAGCATCTCTCCGCCGCGGCCCATCGGGTTCGCGTTGAAGCTGCCGGACTCGACTTCCACCGTGTGTTCGACGAGACCGTTCGCGGAGCGATCGGCGCGCTTGACCTTGTCCGCGGGCAGATCTTTGAACTGCTTCACCCAGCGGTCGATGTTCGCATCGATGGTGCCGCCCATCCCGACGCCGAAGTAAAAGACGCCGCACTCGCCGTCTTCCAGGTCCTTGTCGGCCCGCGGCACCTCGTACGTCGCCTTGCGCATCGGGATCACGCGCGGCGAGCGACGCCACGTCGGCGGATCGGTCCACGCGAGGTCGATGCCCTGCTTCGCGGCGCTCGGCGCGGCCGCTGGGCCCGAAAGCGCTTGCGTCGCGGCCGAAGCGCTCGGCGGAGGCGCCGGAGTGCTCGCCGGCCCCGAGTTGGTTTTGCACCCTGCGAATGCGACCGGCAGCGCGAAGCATGCGGCAAAAACGAGGCTTTTCACCGGTGCGCATATAGCATGCCCGTACCCGGCATGATACGAGGCGAGCGATGAGCGGCGCGCTCTTACAGTGATGGGCACGCTCGCGCATACTCCAGGGCCGGTGGACTGGGCCGTTTTCGGCGGGGTCGTGCTGCTCTCCCTCGGGCTCGATCGCGCCGTCTTCGGCGGCGTGAAGGCGCGCGTGTCCTTTCGCGAGGCAGCGATCCGGAGCGTCTTCTTCGTGCTCGTCGGGCTCGGCTTCGCCCTCTACGTCTGCTTTCGCGAGAACACGAACGCCGCGGTGACGTACCTCTTGGCGTACGTCGTCGAAGAGTCGCTCTCCGTCGACAACCTGTTCGTCTTTCTCGTCCTCTTCACCTACTTCCGCGTGACGGAGGCGCAGCAGCAGCGCGTGCTCGTGTGGGGCGTGCTCGGCGCCATCGTGATGCGCGCGATCTTCATTTTCTTGGGCAGCGCCCTACTCCACCGCTTCCATTTCATGACCTGGGTGTTCGGCGGCTTTCTGCTGTTCACCGGGGCGAAACTGCTCGTGCGGAAGGAAGAGGAGGTGGATCCCGAAGACAACCTCGCGCTCAGGCTCGCGCGCCGCTATCTCCGCACCACCAAAGACACGCACGGCGACCACTTCTTCGTGGTCAAGGACGGCACGCGCTACGCAACGCCGCTCTTCCTCGTGCTCGTCGTCGTCGAATTCACGGATTTGCTCTTCGCGGTCGACTCGGTGCCGGCGGTCCTCGCGATCTCGAACGACGTCTTCGTCGTCTACACCTCGAACATCATGGCGATTCTCGGGCTGCGCGCGCTCTACTTCATGCTCTCGGGCATGATGAGCCGCTTCCACTACCTCGGCACCGGACTCGCCGTCGTGCTGATCTTGATCGGAGCGAAGATGGTCGCGACTCCCTTCGTCCACGTCTCGTCCCTACAATCCTTGGTTGCCATCGGCGTCGTGCTCGGCTGCGCTGTCGGCGCGTCGCTCCTGCGCGGCAAGGAGAACGACGGATGACCGGCCCGTTCACCGAGCGCTCGAGCGGAGTGCTCCTTCACCTCACGTCGTTGCCCGGCCCGCACGGCGCGGGCGATCTCGGCCCCGCCGCTCACGAGTTCGCCGAATTCTTGGCGCGCGCCGGCCAGCGTCACTGGCAGACCTTGCCGGTGGTTCCGCCCGGGGGCGGCAACTCGCCGTACGACAGTCCTTCGGCTTTCGCCGGCAGCCCCTGGCTCGTCAGCCTCGAGTTGCTCGCGCGTGAGGGTCTGCTCGAGCCGGTGGATTTGGTCGCGCCCGCGCGGCTCGTGAACGCGCCGCGGACGCTCTACTCGGCGACACGACGCTTCCGCGAACGGCGGCTGCGCAAGGCGTGCGCCGCCTTCGTCGCGCGGCACGACGGCCGTCGCGAGCTCGAGCGCGCGCTCGCGGAGAACCGGAGCTGGCTGCCGGACTACGCGCTCTTTCGGGCGTTGAAACGTGCGAACGGCGGGCGACCCTGGGTCGAATGGCACCTGGAGCTCGCGCAGCGAAACCCGAACGCGCTCGAGACGGCGCGCCGCGAGCTCGCGAGCGAGGTGGAGTACGAGGTGTTCGTGCAGCGTGAGTTCCTGCGGCAGTGGGCGGCCCTGCGCGCGCGCTGCACCGAGCTCGGCGTGAAGCTGCTCGGCGACATCCCGATGTTCGTGGCGCACGACGCCGCCGACGTCTGGGCGAACCAGACCTTGTTCCAGCTTGAGCCCGACGGCAAAAAGCGCGTCGTCGCCGGTGTGCCGCCGGACTACTTCAGCGCCGACGGCCAGCTCTGGGGCAATCCGATTTACGATTGGCAGCGCCTGCGTGAGACCGGCTACGCGTGGTGGATCGATCGACTCAAGACGACACTCGAACGCTTCGACGCCGTGCGGCTCGATCATTTCATCGGTTTTCACCGCTACTGGGAGGTACCTGCGGGCGCCACCAGCGCGCGGGACGGCCATTTCGTCGAGGCGCCGGGCCACGAGCTCTTCGAACGGCTGCGTTCCACGCTCGGCACGCTGCCGTTCGTCGCCGAGGATCTCGGCGTGATGACGGACGGCGTCGTACGACTGCGCGACGACTTCGGGCTGCCCGGCATGCGCGTGCTCGCTTTCGCGTTCGGCGGCGACTGGCGCGAATACCAGCCGCACCGCTTCCCGAAAAACGTCGTCGCGTACACGGGGACGCACGACAACGACACGATGCAAGGCTGGCTCACGTCGCACGCGCGCGAAAGCGAGCCGCACCACGCCGCAGAGCTGCTCGCCGAGCGGCAGCGCGCGCTCGCCTACGCCGCGAGCGACGGCCGTGAAGCGCATTGGGACATGGTGAGGACGCTCGTTGCCTCCGTCGCCAACACCACGATCTTCCCACTGCAAGATCTGCTCGGACTCGGCAGCAACGCGCGCATGAACGTGCCCGGCATCGCGCACGGCAACTGGACGTACCGCGCGCGCGCCTCCGACCTCACCCCCGCGCTCGCCGAACGCCTCGGCCGCTTGTGTGACACCTACGAGCGCATTCCAGCCGGGATCCGGCGCGCGCCGTAACGGACATGCTCGGCGCCCGCGGCTCCGCTTCGTTCCGTCACCTCGCGACCCTCGCCGCGCTCGTCGTCCTCCCTCACTCCGCCCTCGCCCAGCCCGCTACCACTCCTGTTCTCGCCCCCGCTCCGGCCCCCGCCCCCGGTCCCGACACCGCCCCTGCTCCCGTTCCCGACACCGAGCCTCCCCCGCCGCCGCCCCCCGAAACCTTCACCGAGCCCGCCTCCCCCACGGGCGCCCCCGCGTCGCTCCCCGCGAGCACGCTCCCGCCGGCCCCCTGCGATTGCGACGATCACAACGCGGAGAGCTCGCGCGTCCGCTACGAGCTCGAGGGCGTCGTCGTGCGCGGCAACACGCGCACCAGTCGCCGCGTCGTGATGCGCTATGTGCCGTTCCGGCCGGGCGACGTGATCGACGTGAGCGACACGGCGTTCCAGCTCCTGCGCTACCGCCTGCTCGGCACCGGCTTCTTCCGCGAGGTCGAGCTGTCGATCGAAAAGGGGTCGCGCCGCGGCCAAGTCGTGCTCGCCATCGAGGTGAGCGAGCGGAACACGCTCGTCTTGAACGACCTCTGGATGGGCCTCTCGAAGGACGCAGAGGTCCAAGGCGCGTCGAAGGGTCACGCCCGCCCGCTCACGGCGTACGCAGGCGTGGACGGCGCGGAGACGAACCTCGCGGGCACCGGCATCACCCTCGGCGGCGCCGCCGCGTTCGCTCAGTACCAGCTCGCCGTCCGCGCGCGCTTCCTCGATCCGGCGTTCCTCGGCAGCAACTGGATGGTCGCCGGCACGCTGCTCTACACGAACGCCCACGATTTCTTCGGGAATTCCCAGGTGCAGCAGGCCGGCTCCCCCGCGGGCGAAGGCGGCTACGAGGACTACGCCATCGTCGCCTACAAGCGCTTCGGCGGCACGCTGGGCCTCGGGCGCGACCTCTCCGTTTCGACGCAGCTCTGGGTCAACTACCGGCTCGAAAGCCTCTACGCCGACTACCCGAAGATCGCGTCGCAGGTCACCGGCTTCGACCGCGAACCCATCGACTTCAGCATCGTCCGCGGCAAGAGCGTGCTCTCCACCGTGCGCGCGACGCTGCAGCACGACACGAGGGATCAGCCGTTTTTACCGACGCAGGGCTGGCTCGTCACGTTGAACGGCGAGTTCTCGCTGCTGCCCGCGGCGCTCGACTACGACTACCAGAAGGTCGAAGCGCGGGCGTCGCACTGGTGGCAGCTGCCGTGGGGCCACCACGTGCTCTCGATCGACGCCTACGGCGGCGCGATCGCGGGGCACGCGCCCTTCTTCGAGCAGTTTTACGTCGGCGATCTCAGTGATTTCTTGCCCGATCGCGTGCTCGGCATGACGTTCGATCGGCGGCCGCCTCCGAACTTCTTGGGCACGCAAATCGTCGAAGAGCGCTACGGCAACTACGCGTTCAAGCTGGCCGCGGAGTACCGCATTCCGCTCTACCGCGGCCAGCGCTCGATTTACGGCATCGATCTCTACGGCGGCGGCGGACTCTACGGCCTCGCGAGCGATCGCACCCTCACCGATCCTCCGCGCGCTTACTCGGGGCTCGCGAGCGTGCCGATCGATCTCACTGCGACGCTCGGTTTCCGCGCCGATACCTCCGTCGGCGGCTTCACCTTCTCGCTTTCGAATGCGCTAGGGTTCGCCTTCGTCGGCCGCGGTCCGGCTGGGGGAAGTCATCCGTGAGGCGTGAGCCGACGCGCCGGCTCCGTTTCGGCTGGCTCCTGCTCGCGCTCGCCGTCCTCGTCGCGCGGGGCGCGGCGGCGCAGGCGGAGTCGCCCCCCGTGCAACGCGAGGTCGACCTCAGCTGGGACACCGATCGCAGCTTGCTCTACCTCGACATCGGTTTTCGCGACGTGCTCGACGCGGGCATTCGCAGCAAGCTGAGCCGCGGCCTGCCCACGACGATCGTGCTCACCGCCACGATCCAGCGCGCCGGGAGCGCGGAGCCGCTTTCGACGACGACGCAGAGCTGCCGCATCACCTGGCACGTGTGGGAAGAGGCCTACTACGTCGAGATCGTGCGCCCCGGCTCGAGTCAGGCGCGCTGGACGACGACGCTCGAAGGCGTGTTCCGGCGCTGCGCGGAGGCGCGCCGACTGCTCGCGGGCGATGCGACCCAGGTCTCACCGGGCGTGCCGCTTTACGCGCGCGGCACGCTCCAGATCAATCCGGTGAGTCCCGAGGTGCTGCAGCAGCTCCAGCGCTGGGTCATGCGTCCGAGCAGTACGGGGACGGCGGCGCCGGGCGACGCGCTCTTCAGCACGTTCGCCGGGCTCTTCATGCAGCGCATCGGCGACGCCGAGCGCGAGGTGCACTTCTTCACACGCCCGCGCTTGCCCACGCGCTTCAGCAGCAAGGCGGAAGAGCGCAAGGCGCAGGGCCAGTGACGCGCGGGGCGCTGCTGGAGATGCTAGAGGAGCGAGCATGACGCCGTGGTTCCCCGTCGCACTCAAGCTCGGAGGCCGGCGCTGCCTCGTCGTCGGAACGAGTGAAGATGCGCAGGGGCGCGCCCGGGCGCTCACCGAAGCGGGCGCGGTCGTCGTCGCGGCGGCGGCTTTTTCGCCCGCGGATCTCGACGGAGTCTGGCTCGCGGTGCTGGCCGATCGCGACGTCGAGCTCGCCGCACGCATGGACCGCGAGTGCGAGCAGAGGCGCATCTTCTTCGCCGCCGTCGACGAGCCGCGCTTCGGGAGCTACTCGCACCTCGCGCTCGCGCGCGCCGGCGACGTCGTCGTCGCGATCGGGACGAACGGCGAGGCACCGGCGCTCGCGCGCCGGCTCCGCGAGCTGTTCCAGGCTATGTTCGCGCGTTCGGGGCTCGCTGCGTTCGTCGCACGTCACGCTGCGCTGCGCCGGCTCACGCCTCCCGAGCGCCGGCGCGACGTGCTCGGCGCGGACGTGCGCGACGTGCGCCTCGAGGGTGAGCTCGTACTACCGGTGCGCGCGGAGCCGAACGCGACGAGCACGAAGCCGAACGACGCCGACGGCGGCTGACTATTCGAACGTCGGCGTGCCTGGTGCCGCTGCGACGGTACCCGGCAGCGGGTACGTCGCGAGAATCGCGACCCAATAATAGGGATACTGGTGCGGAAGCGCGCCCCAATCGGGATTCGGGAACGCGTGATTCACGCAATCGGCCACCTTGCGCGCCATCGGTCCGCGCCAGCTCCCGCTCGCACCCGGAAACACGTGGAACTTTCGCGCTTTGAAGTCGATGTTCAGCACGAAGTTGATCGAGCCCTCTTCTTTGCGCTTGGGCGCCGCGTCGACGCAGCCGCGAATCGCGGTCCCGAGCGCTTGCTCGACGGGCGGCATGCTGTCGCAGAGTCCACCTTCGACGCGTGCCTGGGTCGCCGACGCGCCGCACTTCACGCGCTGCGCGGGCGCCAAGCGAACGCGCTCGGCCGGCTTCGCAGGCGGCGGCGCGCCGGCATCGACGGCAATCGGCGCGGGAGCGAGACGCTGCGCGCTCGCCGAGGCGCTCGCGACGACCGCCGTCGCGCTCGAGCTCGACGGCCGCCGCAGGAGATAGAGCGGCACCGCGATCAAAATCACGCACACCACGCCCGCGACGACGAGTTGCGCGCGGAGCGGCCGATCGCCGCTCGGGCTCGCCCCGACGCCGAGGCGGCGGGAACGGGGCTCTCCGGAAAGCGAAGGGATGGAAGTGCGCGGGGGGCGCGCCATGGGTGGGCGAGGGAGCTTCGGGGTCAGTCGTCGAGCAGGGCCTGAACCTGCTGGCCCGGTTCCGCCCGCACGATGGTTGCGGCGAGATCGAGCGAATCCGGCATATTCCCCTGCACTTGCGAGACCACCTGTTCGACGACGTTCCGCGCCTCGTCGAGGCTCGGGCCGGTCATGGCGATCGCAAACTTGAGCGGCCCCGTGCGCCCGCCCGTCACGGGCACCAGGCTGAGGAGCAGCATTTCGGTGAGCTCGACGACACGCTGGGCGGCGCGCCGGAGCGCGAGCATTTCGAGGATCGCGGGGCGATCGCTCACGTGGCGGTTCGGGCCTCGGATCTGGTAGCGCGCGACGGTCAGCGGCACGCCGGACCACTCGCCGAAGCCGCGATCGTCGTCCATGACGCGGCTCAACTGCTCGCGCGAGAGCAACCCCGTGAGCCCGTCGCGACGGGCGAGGTACGCGCGCGCCCGCTCGTGCTGGGGCGACCCTTCGGGGAAGCTCACGATCTTCACGCGTGACTCCCCCAGCTGGATCTCGGCGCCGTGGAGCAGCTGAATCGTCTGCTTTCGGTCGTAGCTGTGGTCGGCGAAGGTGCCGTTGGTGCTACCGGTGTCCTCGATCGACCAGGACCCGGCCTGCCAGCGCAGGATCGCGTGCGACCCGGAGACGGTCGGCTCGGGCATCACGATGTCCTGCCCGGCGCGCCGCCCGATGGTGATCACCGGCTTGGCGAGCGGGAACATCGTGCCGGCGGCGTCCGGCGCGTTGGCGGAGTACGTGACGAGCAGTGACTGCGAGCTCGCGACGAAGAGATCGCTCGCGCCGCGGCCCGGAGGCGGGCCCGGATTGATGCGCTCACGCGGGATCTGCACCTGGCTCGTGGTGAGCGAGGTGGGATTGAAAAAGCGCATGTGGCGCGCGTTCGGCCGCGCGCTCGGGTCGTCGGTCAGGCAACGGAAGATCTGCTTGATCTCGTCGACCGAGAGCGACGCGGGGACGTCGAACATGATCTGCGAGCGCATCGGCTTCGCGCGCGGGCGATAGCCGGGCTCGGGCACGCGGCACGTCCACATTTCCCAAAGCGTGAGGCCGAGGGCGTACATGTCGTCCTCGGGGCTCGCGCCGCCCGAGCGCAAGCGCTCAGGAGCCATGTAGTTCGGCGTACCGCCGTCGGGCGGCGCGCCGGGCCTGCGCGCGCTCAAGCGTGCGCGCTCTTGAGCGAAGCCGAAGTCGAGGATGATGGCGCGATCGTTCGTCACCATCACGTTGCCCGGCTTGAGATCGCCGTGCACGAGGCCTTGCGCGTGGATGGCGGCGAGACCCGCGGCCGTCTCGCTCGCAATCTTCCGGAATTCATCGGCGGTGTAACCGCCCTGCGCCTTGCGCCGGCGAATGTGCGTGTGGAGCGTTTGACCCGCGATGTGCTCCATCACGAGGATGGGGCCCCACGGGCTCGGCGCAAGGTCGTGCACGCGACAGACGTTCGGGTGACTCACGGAGCGGGCGAGCAGTAGCTCTTGGCGCAGCGCCTCGTCGTCGCCCGGCATGCGCGACTCCTCACGCACCACCTTCAGGGCGGAGGGCTGCTGCGTCGTCCGGTCATAAGCGAGAAACACCTCGCCCATGCCACCCTTCCCCAGGCTCTGGCGGATTTCATACCGGTCGTTGACGACCGTGCCCTGGCCGAGCGGCGGGGCATTGCGGGAAGGGTGAGGCATGACTCCGATTGACCGAGCCGGGCTCGCGTAGCGTCGTCGATCTTTAGAAGCCGTGCAACGTCCTCGCCGCAATTTGGCGCTCGATGCGGTCCGGCAGGCAATTCCGGCCGCGGGAAAGGGCTTCGCGGAGCGAGACCCGTGGGTCGGTCCCGGTGTAAGCTCCGCGGCCGCGACCGACCGGTCGGTAAAAAAGGACGGCGATGGGACGCTTCGGCTTGCTCGTGTGTGTGGTTCTGGCGCTCGGCTGCGATAAGGCCGGGAGCGCGGATTGCACCAAGGCCCGCCTCGCGGCCTCGGACGCCTGGCAGCAGGTCGTCACCCAGGCCGGTAACATGAAGGTGAACACCTGGCCCGGCTTCGATGACCTGAACGAGACGCAGAAGGCGGACAGCGTGAAGACGTGGGGCGCGATCGAAACGCAGTCCGACATGGTCCAGAAGTCGTTCGCGTACGAGCGCATTACCTGGAAGACCGCCGACCCCGCCCGGCAGGAAGCCGACCAAAAGTTTCAGGGGTTCTTCGCCAAAGACAGCTTCGCGCTCTTCAGCGCCCAGCTCAAGGCAGCTGACCAGAAGTACGACGCCGCGGCCAAGGTCTGCCGCGAGTAACGTCACGCAGAAAACTCAGACGTAGCGCTCGAGCACGCGCTCGACGGAGGTGGCGTAGCCCCCGCCGAACAAGTTGACGTGCACCATGAACGGATAGAGCTGACAGAGCGGCACGCGCTCGGCGTGGCCTGGCGCGAGCGGAAATGCCTCGGCGTAGGCCGCGAACACGCGCTCGGAAAAGCCGCCGAAGAGCCGCATCATCGCTAGGTCCATCTCGCGGTGCCCGCCGTAAACCGCCGGATCGATGAGACACGGCGCCCCGCCTGCGTCGACGTGGAGGTTCCCGCCCCAGAGGTCACCGTGCAGACGCGCAGGCGGCTCTTCCGGACCGACGAGCGCTTCGAGCCGTGCGAATAGCCGCTCGAAGCCGTGCTCTATCGCACGCGAGCTGCGCCCCTGACGACGCGCGCGCTCGAGCTGCGGCTCGAGCCGCTCGCTCCGCAAAAACTCGGACCAGCGCGCGTGCGTTGCGTTCGACTGCGGCAAGTTGCCGATGAAGTTTGCGTGATCGAGCCCGAAGCGATCAGGCGTCGCGCGGTGAAGCGCAGCGAGCGAACGGCCGAGCTCTTCGTCGAAGCCCTTCCGCCGCGGCGCAGGCTCGAGCAGCTCGAGCACGAGAAAACTCGGCCCCACGTCGCCCGACACGGCGACGACCTCCGGCACCTTGATAGCGCGCGCCTCGGCGAGCCAGCCGAGCCCGCGCGCTTCGGCCTCAAACATGCCTTCCGCCGCGTTCCGATTGGTCTTCATGAACACACGCCGCCCACCGGCGAGCTCGAGCTCGAAGGCCGCGTTGATGTCGCCGCCCGCGAGCGGTGAGACGCCGATGACCCCCGCACCGAGCCGCTCCGCGAGCGCGCGCTCGAGCGCGGCATCGAGAAGACTCACAACCCGTGCTCGCGCCGCACCTTTTCGAGCAGCGGCTTGCAAGCGGCGAGACAGAGGTCGAGCACGAGATCGAAGCCGTCCTCGCTCCCGTAATACGGATCCGGCACGCTCGCTTCGGGCGGCGACTTCGGATCGAAGCTCCGCAGCAAGAAGAGCTTCCGCTTCGCTTCGGCGTTCGGAGCCGTCGCGACGAGATCTTCGAAGTTCGTGCGATCCATGGCGAGCACGTAATCGAAGCGCCGCCAGTCACTTTGCTCGAACTGGCGCGCACTGCCGCCGATCGCGATCCCGCGCCGTTCGCCGGCGGCGCAGGCGCGAAAATCCGGCGGATCACCCGCGTGGTAGCCGGCCGTGCCAGCGCTCTCGACGCTGATGGCGCGCTCGAGCCCAGCCTCGCGCACGAGGTGACGCATGACGCCCTCGGCCGTGGGCGAGCGACAGATGTTGCCGAGACAAACGAAGCAGAGCGAAACCACGTCGAGACCGTGCGATCTTTTCCGCGCGTGGTCTACTCCGCACGGCGGGGCCGACAGATCGCGTGCGCCTCGAGCGAGCGCGCCCGGCGGCCAGCCGGCGCTTCACCCACCGCGTACGATGCGTGCGAGCGCGTACCCCATCGCGATCAAGCCGCCGAGCAGGAGGACGATGAGGAGCCAGGGGCGCTCGATGACGGGCCCGCCGCGGTCCGCGCTCGTGCCCCATACGGCTTTGAGCGCCGCGCTCGCCTCGGAAGCGTCGGCGAAGCGCGCCGCAGGTTCACGTGCGACGGCGCGCGCGAACCAGGCGTCGAAGCCGCGCGGCAGCGGGCGCGTCACGCCGAGCGCTCGGGCCCGCTGGCTCGGCGGCTCGATGGAACTCTTCAAAAGCTCGAGCGCCAGATCGGCCAGACTCGACGCGTCGGCGGCGTGCAGCCAGTAGAGCTTGCCCGTGAGCACGAAGAACGCGATGAGGCCGAACGCCCACACGTCCGCGCTCGGAGCTGCCGTGTAACCTTCCCTGCTCTGTTCGGGCGCGACCCAGAGCGGCGTCCCGAGCCCCGGTGCGGTCGCCGACACGTCGAGGCCCTGGAACTCCTTCGCGATGCCGAAGTCGAGCACCATCAAATGCGGCGCGCCGTCGCGCTCGTCGACGCGCAAATTCTCGGGCTTGAGGTCACGGTGCACGAGCCCCGCGCGGTGCGCGGCCGCAAGCGCGTCGCCGAGCTGCTCGAGCAGGCGCGCCGCGGCCTCGAGCGAGAGCAGCGCATGGTCGCGCAAGTACAGGTCGAGGGTCGGCCCGCGCGCGAGCTCGAACGCGATCCATGCGCAGCCGCTCGCCGGATCCTCGCCCGACGCCAGCGCCCGCGCGACATGCGGGCTCTCGATCTTCGTCGCCGCGTCTGCCTCGCGCGCGAAGCGACGGCGCGCGCGCCCGTCGCCGCCCGTGAGCGAGCTCAGTTTGAGCGCCACCATGGCGCCGTCCGCGAGCCGCTCGGCTTCGTACACCGTCCCCATGCTGCCGCGGCCGAGCAGCGCGCCCATCCGAAAGCGCCCCGCAAACTCGGCGCCCGGCGGGAAGCTGCGCCGGGCGCTGGGCGGCCTGCTGTTACTTCTCTCGTCGGCCATGCGCGGACCCGGGCTATCCTCGCGGCCGATGAGCCTCGCCGGCAAGACCCTCTTCATCACCGGTGCCACACGGGGCATCGGCAAGGCGATTGCACTCAGAGCGGCACGGGACGGCGCGAACGTCGCCGTGGTCGGGAAGACGGACGCGCCGCATCCGAAACTTCGCGGAACCGTCCACGACAGCGTCCGCGAGATCGAAGGAGCGGGCGGACACGCCATCGACTGCGTGGCGGACATTCGTCACGAAGAGCAGGTGCTCGCGGCCGTTGACAAAACGGTGCAGGCCTTCGGCGGCATCGACATCCTGGTCAACAACGCGAGCGCGATCCAGCTCACGGGCACGCTCGCGACGGACATGAAGCGCTTCGATCTGATGCAGCAGGTCAACGCGCGCGGCACGTTCCTCTGCTCCAAAGCTTGCATTCCGGAGCTTTCGAAGCGCGCAAATCCCCACATCCTCATGCTCTCGCCGCCGCCGACCCTCGAGCCGCGCTGGTACGCGCCACACCTGGCGTACACGCTGTCGAAGCTCGGCATGAGCCTGTGCGTGCTCGGGCTTTCCGAAGAGCTCAAACCGGCGGGGATCGGCGTGAACGCGCTCTGGCCGCGTACGGCGATCGCCACGGCCGCCATCGAAAATCTGCTCGGTGGCGCCCCGCTCGTCGCGCGGGCCCGCCGTCCGGAAATCGTGGCGGACGCCGCGCACGCCGTCCTCACGCGCCCTAGCCGCACGACGACCGGCCGCTTCTTCATCGACGAGGACGTGCTGCGCGAAGCGGGCGTTACGGACTTCGACGCCTACGCGGTGACGCCGGGCGCGGAGCTTGCACCCGATTTTTTCTTGTGACGGGGCTCGCCGGGAGATAATGGGCAAAACCATGCTGCCGAGGGTCGCGGGCGCGCTGGCCGCCTTGCTCTTCATCGCACCGGGGGTGCGAGCCGAACCGGGTGCCGCTCCGAACACGGAGGTCGCAGCGCGCTCCTCCGCTCCCGCGAGCGAAAACACGGGAGGCTTCGGGGATCGCTTCTTTCGCGGCACGAGCCCCGGCGAGCTGCCCACGGAAAAAATCGCGTTGATCGCGACGCTCTACGTCGGCGCGGCGACCAGCGTCGGCGTCGGCGTCGCCACGCTGCTGTCCGCGAGTTCGAAGCACGACGACGCCCAGAGCTTCAAGCACAGCCAGGAACGTTACTTCTGCAACGATCTCGCGAGCCCGAGTTGCGCGACCTACCGCCGCCTGCTCGACGAGGAGCGTTCGCGCCGTGAAGCGGGCTACATGCTGCTCGGCTTGGGCGGTCTGCTCGTGCTCGGCGGCGGCATCACGGCCGAGCTCTGGCACAACGACGCGCCGCCGCCCGTCGCGCTTCGTCTCGAGCCGGGCGGACTTTCACTCGGTGTGAGCGGCAGTTTTTAGGGGCGCCCGCGTATCCCTTCATGCTTCATAGTCAATCGACCGAATTTCGATCTCGAGCTCACCGGCTGGACGCCGTACGGTCACGGTGTCGCCCACCTTGCGCTTCATCAAGCTCTGGCCGAGCGGCGACTGAAAGCTGATGCGCCCAGCGCTCGGATCCGCTTCGTCGGGCCCGACGATGGTGTAGCGGCTCTCCTTGCCGTTCTCGTCCACGACGCCGACGAGCGCGCCGAAGCGCACCACGTCGCTCGCGACCTCCGACTTTTTCACGACCACGGCGCCGTCGAGGCGCTTGGTGATGAAGCGAATGCGCCGATCGATCTCGCGCAAGCGCCGCTTGCCGTAGATGTACTCGGCGTTCTCCGAGCGATCGCCCTGCGCCGCCGCGTCCGACACCTCTTGCACCACGCGCGGCCGCTCGGTCAGCGTGAGCAGACGGAGCTCGTCGGCAAGCTTTTTGGCCCCTTCGGGGGTGAGGTAGTTCGGCATCGTCGGGGGCGGCTCGCGACGGAGCGATGGAAACCGCGAGCGAGGGAGCGTAGCGTGGCTCAGTGCGGACTTCACGGCTGATCCTCGTGCTGGCGGGCACGGGTATCGCGCTCCTCGGCGCGGCGGGTGTCGCTCTTTGGCTCGCGCTCCCCGCCTTCATCAAGGGCGAGGTCGCTCGACGCGCGAGCGAGCAGGGCATGACACTGAGCTACGACTCGCTCGATTTCGGCTGGAATTGGGCGGAGCTCAAGCACGTGCAGGCGAAGCTCGTCGGCGTCGACGGCCTCACGCTCGCGATCGACCGCCTCGATACCGATCTCGACGTGCTGAAGCTCGAGCGCGTCGATCTCACGGGCGTGAACGTCGCCGCCACGGGCTCCTTGCCTGCGCTCGGGCTCGCGCTCGGCGCCTGGTCGAAGCGCTACGCGAGCGCTTTCTCGCTACCGCTCTTCGCCAAGAACCTCGGCGCCACCTGGCGGCCCGAGCCGAGCGAGCCGCCGTGGCTCGAAATCACGAACGGCGGTGTCGCGAGCACGCCGGGCGGCAGCATCGTCACGGCCGAGCACGCCAAGCTCGCGGGCATCGACACCGGCCGCGTCGGCGCCACCTGGATCCCGACGGCGACGAGCGTCGCGCTCGGGCTCGGCGAGAGCGATCTCTCGAAGGCGCCCCTGCGCGTGATCGTCGATCTTTCTGCCGCGAAACCCAAGGTCGGCTTCGCGCTCGCGGTCACGCCGCTCGAGCGGCTCGCGGGGCCACTCGCCGTCGCCCTGCCCGTCCACGGGGTCGCGGCGGGTATCAGCGCCGGCTTCGAATTTCCCGCCAAAGACGCGATTTTGCCCGAGCGCGGCGCCGTCCACGCGGAGGTCCACGGCTTCATCCCGCCGCACCCCGCCGAGCTCGACGGCTTCGTCTTCGGTGACACCACCGTCGTCGAGACGAACCTCACGTTTTCGCCCGACGGCAAGAGCGTCACCCTCAGCGGCACGCGCCTCACGGCAGGGCGCTTCGTGCTCGAAGGCGGCGGCACGCTCGTGCGCGCGCCGGACGCGGCGGAGCTCAAGCTCGACCTGCGCGGCGCGCTCCCGTGTGACGCGCTCGCCAGCGCCGCCGCAGAATCGCGCGTCGGGCGCCTGCTCGGTCGCGTTCAAGGCGGGCGCGCGGGTTCGGTTGCACGCCAGGCGATCGGCGGCTCCGTCGGCGTGCGCGTGCAAGTCACCGCAAGCACGAAGGACCTAGCCGGCGCGAGCGTCAGGCGCAGCATCGGCATCGGGTGCGGCCTCAAGCCGCTCAGCCTCGAAGACGTCGCGCGACTCGGTGAAACGCTGTTGCCGAGCGATCTCTCCGAGCTCAGTGAAGACGTGCAAAAGCTCACACCGAAGCTGCCGGACGGCACGCCGCTCATCCCGTCCGGCCTATTGCCCTTTCCGCCGGTTCCGAAAATCCCTCCGCTTTTCCAGCCGTAGGGGCGGATCGCCTTGCAAGCGCGCGACCCCGCGCGTCAGTTCAAATTGAACTTCACCGAGTAGCTCACGACCGCAGCGCGACCAGACGGCGTGCGCGGGAAGGATACGCTTTCGAACGCGCTCAGCATGCACGCTTGAAAGGCGTCGCCACGCAGCTTCGTACGCGGCTTCTTGACCTTTGCTTTCCCGCCGCCCGCGCCGACCGTCAGATCCGCGCCGAACGTCCCGACGCTGCCCGGTTGCTCGACGAGCCGATAACAATCGAGGTAGCGCCACGACGCGCCCTCGAGCGCACGCAAGAACTCGTCGCGCGCGGCCGCGTCTTCCGAGCTACCGCCGATGTGGAGGCCGAAGCTTTTGACGCTGAGCTCGGGCAGCGGCGAGCCGTGGCGCTCCGGCGGTCCTGCCGGGACCACCGCATTCTGCGCGGGTGCGACCGCCGGTTGCGCGGGGGCGGGCGTTTCAGTCGCTGCGTTCGGCGTCGCACCCGTGCTCGCGGGTGCGGGCGCAACGGCAATGCCGCCCGGGGTCGGCGCGGCGCCAGGCGCGGGCGCCGCGCTCGGCGCTCGGCTTTGGGCCGGCGCCGCGCACGCGCCGAGCAGCATCGCCACGACCAGGTACTTCACCCCTCGCGAGATAGCGCGTTCGGAGGAGTCGCGACAACCCGGAGCTTTCGTCCGTCGCACACGGGCGCTATGCCTGAGCCCATGGGCCGACCCGCAAGCCTCGGCTCCGCCGTGACGGCGCTCCTGCTCGTCGCAGCGACCACGAGTCTCGGCTGCTCCCGACCGGAACCGCCCGCACACCTCACGGCGCCGAGCGCGCGGACCTCGGCGAGCGCGGTCGTCGCGTCGCCCGCACCGAGCGCCGGAGTGCCAGCCCCCACGCTTGCGAGCGCAACGGCCGCGAGTTCGTCCGCGACGCCGAGCGCGCGGCCCGCGACCACCAGCGTCGTCAGCGCCAAAACGGCAGGAATCAAGGGTATCACGCTGGGCGACCTGTTCGACGTGGGCCCGATGGCGCCAGTCACAGCCACGAACGAGGGCGTCGTGCTGCTCACGCGCGACGACCACTTGCTCCTCGCGTCGCGCGCGGCAGGCGCTCGACCGGACAAGACCTCCGTCGCGCCGGTGGACGCACCCGCCTCCGCTTTTTCGGTGTTGCGACGCGCGCCGTCCATCGCGGGCGGCCGCGCCTATTGGATCTCACGGGGCCGGCTCGTCCGGCGTGCGCTCGACGACGGCGCGCCGCTCGAAGTGCTCGACAGCGACGCGCGCGACAACACACGGGTCTCGGCGATCGAGCTGAAGCACGGCGCAGCGGTCGCCTTTCTCGGGCGTGCGGACGAAGAGGGCACCTCGCATGCGCACCTTTGGCTCGAGGGCAGGCCCCTGCTCGATCTCACGCCCGAGGGCGCGGGCGCGAGCAGCGTCGCCCTCACGCGCTCAGGGGATCATTTGCTCGCCGTCAGCATCGACGGTCGCAGCGCGATGACGCCGCTCCACGCGCGCGCCGTGCGTCCGGAAGGAGCCGTCGCCACGCTCGGTGACGACGTCGTCGTGTGGGTCGGCGGGCCGTCGCAGGCCTGGACGGAGACGTTCGTCGGTGCGGAGCCGGGACGGGCGTGGGCCCACGTGCCGATCGAACGCGACATGACGCACTTCGGCCTCGCGAACGTCGAGCTCGGCGCCGAGCCACACATGGACTCGGACGTCGCGTTCTTCGACTACGCAAACGGGATCGATCTCGCGCCGGTCGCGACCGTCGAGCTCTGCGGACACGCTTACGTGGCGTTCGCGCGGCCCACCGCCAGCGCGCCGCATTCGCCCCAGGAGCTCGTGCTCGTGAGCTCCGGCACGAAGGACGCGCAGACGCTCGCCAGCGCACGCGTGTTCGCCGCCGTTTCGCTCGCGGCGGTGCCGGGCGGCGCTTTGCTCGCCTACGTCGCGGACGGGCGCAGCTGGGCCCGCGGCATCGCGTGCAAGTAGCCGCGTCGCGCGCTCAGCCGCGACGACGGAGTTCGGCTTCGAGCTCCGCCACGCGCGCCAGCGCCAGCTCTTCACGCGCCCGCGCAGCCTCTTCAGGTGACAGGACGAGCCGTTCGCCCTGCGAGTCCTCGGCCAGCCGGAGCTCGAGTCCGAGCTCCGCGTGCGGCCGCACGACCCAATACAGTCGGAGTGTATCGCAGAGGAGCGCCTTCTCACCCACGAGCTCGCGTTCGACGAGATCGCCCTCCACGCGATCCCAGAGCCGCAGGGGACGTGACGGGCGCTTCGGATAGAAGCGAACCACCTCCGAAAAGCCCGCACGGGCGTAGCGCCTGAGCTTTTCACACCAGGCGAGCTCGGGCGCATCCGACGGACTCACGATCTCGACGCCAAGGTGCGGCGCCCCCTCTTCCCACGTCTTCCAGAGCGGAAATGGGCCGGGCTTGGCGCCGAGGCGCACCATGAGATCCGGGGCGAGGCACTGGCTAGGATCCCCCGGATCCCAATACACGAATTGCTCCGATCCGACGGCGCCGCGCTGTCCCACCAAGTGCCGAACGGTGAGATAGAGAGCCGTCCGGAGCTCGAGGTGGATGCCCGTTTCAGGCATCTCCAGGGTGTCCGGGAAGATCACGGGGCGCGGAGCGCGTAAATATCGCCGGCCCATGCGAACTCGCGACGGAGAGGACGACTCGCTCACGGTCATGGCATCGTACCACGCCCCAACGTTCGGCCTCCGGAGCGTGTCAGTTGCGTAGAGAAACCAGTATGCAGAACAAGAGCAGTGCCCGGTTCCGAACCACCGCCGTGGCCGCCCTGCTTGCTGGCTGCGCCGCCGCCCTCGCTTGCTCGCGCGCGGCCGAACCCGCGCCGACCGCACCGGTCGCTGCGCCTCCGCCGCCGCCCGAAGCCGAGCCCGCCGCCACCCCGGCGGAAGAAGCGCAACCGGAGGCCCCCGCCGCCGCGCCCGCGCCGGCATCGAACGCCCCACGTGATCTCCTCGACGAGGACCGCGAAGAGCGCAGAGAGCACGCGTTGAAACCGAAGAGCAGCGCCGCCGAGGGGCTCGGCTCGGACGACCTCGAAACCGCACAAGCCGATCTCGAGCGAGCGCGCATCGCGCTGAATCGCGCGCTCGCCACGGGGCGTTCGCGTCCGGCGGCTGCCGCTCCCGCGCCGAGCACGGCGGGTGGAGCAAGTCGCGGCGCCGGCGCCGCAACGCCGCCCGCGAAGGCCGAAAAGAAGTCGGACGAATCGAGCTGCACCACCGCCTGCAACGCGTTCTCGTCGCTCGAGCGCGCCGCGGGCGCCGTCTGCCGTATTACGGGCGAAAAAGACGGCCGCTGCGGACACGCGCACGCCGTGGTCGCCGATGCGCAGAAGCGCATCGCCGTTTGCAGCTGCAGCGCGGGATGAGTGCGGCCCGCGGCGCCGCGGCGGAGGTCGTGGGTCGCCTCGCGCCGAGCCCGACGGGGCTCTTGCACCTCGGGCATGCGCGCACCTTCCTCGGCGCGTGGTGGAGCGCACGCTCGCGCGCGGGCCGCGTGCTCATGCGGCTCGAAGATCTCGACGGACCGCGCGCGAGCGAACGTTTCGGCGACGCCGCGCTGCGCGACCTCGAGTGGCTCGGACTCGACTGGGACGGGGCGCCGAGCGTGCAGTCCGCGCACCTCGAGCGCTTCACGGCGGCGGTCGAGCGCTTGCTCGCCGAAGGCAAAGCCTACCCCTGCGTGTGCACGCGCGGCGACCTCCGTACCGCACAAAACGCGCCGCACGCTGGTGACAAAGAGCCGCGCTACCCAGGCACCTGCCGCGGGCGCTTCGCGACGCTCGCGGACGCCGAGCGCGCGAGCGGACGTAGTGCGGGCGTGCGACTGCGCGTGCCTCCGGGAGAGCTCACGCTCGACGACGCCGTCTTCGGTGCGATGAGGTTCGACGTGGCAGCCGAGGTCGGCGACTTCTTGATCGCGCGGCGCGGTGGTGCGCCGGCGTATCAGCTCGCTGTCGTGGTCGACGACGCGGAAAGCGGCGTGAGCGAGGTCGTGCGCGGCGCCGACCTCTTGCCGAGCGCGGCGCGGCAGTGGCACGTGCAAGCGGCACTCGAGCTGCCGCATCCGCGCTACGCACACCTCGCGCTAGTGACGGACGAGCACGGCGCCCGCCTCGCCAAACACGCCGACGCGGTGAGCCTCGCCGAGCTCCGCGCGCGCGGAACCGACCCGCGCGCCGTCGTGCGCTGGGCGGCGCAGACGCTGGGGATGCCGTGTGGAGAGCTCGTGAGCGCGCGCGAGCTCCTCCCGCATTTTGCGCTGACCGAACGCGCCGCCCGCGAAGAAAGCGCGGGCCCCGCGCTCGTCGAATCGCTCGTCGCTGCAGGCAACGGCTGATTCCCCGTCCCCGGCGGGATACGCTCGGACGCCATGCCCGAGTCCGCGCCCCCCCGAAAAGAGACGCTCTTCGGTCATCCCGTCGGCCTCTTCACGCTGTTCTTCGCCGAGATGTGGGAGCGCTTCTCCTACTACGGGATGCGCGCGCTCCTCCTCTTTTACATGTTGAAGGGGTTTCTGCACTACGGGGACCAGCGCGCGTACACCGTCTACGGCTCGTACACGGCGCTCGTGTACATGACGCCGTTCTTCGGCGGCATGCTCGCCGACCGCCTGCTCGGGCAGCGGCGCGCCGTCATCATCGGCGGCCTCTTGATGGCGGCGGGGCACCTGCTCATGACGGTGCAGACCGACGCGGCGTTCTTCTTCGCGCTCGCGCTACTCATCACCGGCAACGGTTTTTTCAAGCCGAACATCTCGACCATCGTCGGCTCGCTGTATCCCGAAGGCAGCAAGCTCCGCGACGGCGGCTTCACCCTGTTTTACATGGGCGTGAACCTCGGCGCGGCGCTCTCCCCGCTGCTCTGCGGCTACGTCGGTGAGACGTACGGCTGGCACTACGGCTTCGGACTCGCGACCATCGGCATGCTGAGCGGACTCTTGACGTTCGTGGTGCCGACGCGCGTGGCGCAAGCGCTGATCATCGGCTGCGCCGTGACCGCGACGCTCGCGCTCGTCGTGCTCCGGCCGGACAATCCGCTCTCTTTCGGCGTGAATCTCCTGGTCGCCGCGGCGCTGCTCGCTGCGGCTGCGGCGAGCATCGTTGCGCTCGGACGTGGCGGGCTACCGAAAGAGGCGGGCGCGCCCCCCGATGCGAGCCTGCTCCGGCGCCGGCTCGGCCCCATCACGCGCGAATGGGCCGTGTACCTCGGCGCGCTCGCGAGCCTGCCGATCTTCGCGCTGCTCGTCTCGGGCTTCGCGCTCTTCACGCGCGACCACGGGCCCGTGACGCTGCTCTCGCACGACATCGTCGCCGCCCTCGAGCACAGCCAGAGCGGGCTCTTACAGGTCCTTGCCGTCGTGGCCGCGCAAGTGAGCAAGCCCGCCGGTCTCGTGCTCGCCGTCACCGGTGCTTTCTCGCTCGCGTACCTCGGCCGCCAGCTCTTCGCGCTCGACCGCGTCGCGCGCGAACGACTCGTCGTCGTCCTCGTGCTCACGTTCTTCTCGATGCTGTTCTGGGCGTTCTTCGAGCAGGCCGGCAGCTCGATCAACAACTTCACCGATCGCAACGTCGATCGCGTGACGGAACACCGCCACGTGACCCAAGCAGACGTCGGAAAGACGCTCGAGCTCTGCCCCACGCAGGAACAGCTCGGCTACGCGAACGGCGCGGCGCTGTTCACGCTCAAGGACCTCGATCGCTTGCGCGCCGAGCACGAAAAGGACCCGAGCTTTCGCATCGCGTGGACCGTCACCGCGAGCGACGTGGGCATGGGCATCGCCGAGCGCTCCGACGAAGTCCCGGCCAGCGTCTTTCAGGCGGCGAATGCCGGTTTCATTCTCATTTTCGGCTTGGTGCTGACGGCGCTCTGGGGAGCGCTCGGACGCCGCGGCCTCGAGCCGAGCACACCGACGAAGTTCGCACTCGGGCTCGCGCAGCTGTCGCTTGGTTTCGTCGCGCTCTGGTACGGCGCACACACGGCGACGGAGCGCGGCATGGTCGGCGTCTGCTGGCTCCTCCTCGCCTACCTCCTGCACACGACCGGCGAGCTCTGCCTGTCGCCCGTCGGGCTCAGCATGATCACCAAGCTTACACCGAAGGTGCTCGTGAGCACGGTGATGGGCACCTGGTTCCTTGCGAGCGCGTTCGCCGAATACCTCGCCGCGATCATTTCGCAGTTCACCGGGGTCAGTGAAGGTGCGAGCGAGCCGCGCGTCCCCGTTCCGCACGAAACGGTGCTCGTGTACGGCGGCGTGTTCGGAAAAATTGCAGTCGCCTCCCTGGTCGGCTCCGTCGTGTGCTTCGCTCTCGTCCCGTGGCTCCGCCGCTTCATGCATGAGCAGGCTTAAATCCGGAGGGGATGTCACAGGCTCGTTTCGTAACCGCTCCTGCTATTTCATGTTTGAAAGTACCAGCCCTAGATCAGCACCCTAAGTGCTGGAAGGTACGTACCTAATCGGTTGGCACGCGGAGTGCATTGGTAGGAGCTTGAAGGCGGCGCCCTTGGTGCCCCCCCCTCCGCCTCGGTCGCCGCCTCCTTAACCACACAACGGCCTGGAGCCTCCCCTAGCTCCGGGCCGTTGCCTTTTTTGTTTTCCGGCAGGGCCCGTGACGTGGCTTTAGCCGAGCTCTTCGAGCCGCGCGATCGCCAGCGTCGCGAGCCGACTGAGCGCATCGACGTCGTCGAGACGGAAGCAGCGCTCGCTTCGACCCAGTTCGAGCATGGCAGCAAGCTCGGTACCGTGCGTCACCGGCACCATGAGCACACCGGCGAGGTCGGTGTCACCAAGCCGTTCGGCGACGAGCTGCTCGGCCAGGCCGTCGGACGGCGCACCAGCAAGTCGCTGTCCGTTGAGCGCGAGCGTGTACGCGGGGTCCTGGTACGAGAGGACGCTTCCCAGACGGTCGTCGAGGCCGCCGAAGGAGTAGGACGTGACGGGCAGTCGCACGGGCGGGCGCTGGCAGTGCACGAGACCGCGCGTGGCGCGCGTGGCGGCAACCGCACCGTGCAGGAGCAGCAGCAACACTTCTTGCTCGTCGGCGGCAGCGGCAATTTCGGCGGCGGCTCGTTGAAAATCGCCGAGCGAACCGGCATGTCCGTGCATCGCCACCACCTCGCGCAGCGTGGAGAGCGGACGCCATTCGTCCGAGCCGGCGGCGCGCACCTGGCAGTCGAGCGGGACCCGCCCGTGGCGGATGCCGCGCAAGAGGAGCTCGGTCCGCACGGGACCGATCGTCACGTCGCCGTTCGAGACGACCCAGAGCGCCGTCGGATTCGTTTTCGCGTGCAGGACGAGCTGCATGGAGAGCTCCCAGGGCTGAGCGGATCGACAATGATCCGGGCAGTGTCGCCATTTGTCCGGACGCGCCGGCCGAGGGCCAACAAACTCGCTCGCAGAGCGGACTCGGCGCCTACGCCCGCGCAGGGCGGAGCCAAGCGAGCGTCTCGACGTGGTGCGTCTGCGGGAACATATCGAAGCACCTGAGCTCCTCGAGCACGAAGCCGGCGTCGAGAAAGCCGCGCAAGTCGCGCGCCAGCGTCACGGGATCGCAGGCGACGTACACGACGTTCTTCGGCGCGAGCGCCACGAGCGGCATCACCGCCGCTTTCGCGCCCGAGCGCGGCGGATCCAAGAGCACGAGCTCGACCCCGCGCAGCTTGCGTGAAAGTCGCGGCAGCGTGCCGGCGACGTCCCCCGCGAGCACCTCGACCCCGCCGAGCGACTGCTCGCGCAACGACTCGCGCAGCGCGGCGGCCGCCGTCCGTTCGAGCTCGACCGCGACGCCGTGCAATCCCGCCCGGACGAGGGGAACCGTGAAGTTCCCGACCCCGGCATAAAGGTCCAAGAACGAGCGCGCACCATGGCGCAGCGCGCCGTCCACCACCGCCGCGACGAGCGCCGCGTTCACCGCCCAATTCACCTGCGTGAAGCCGCCCGCAGGCACGCGCAGGAAGCCGCCGCTCGGCAGCTCGTAACGCCGGAGCCCCGCGCGCCGGCCGAGTCCGACGTGTGCGTGCGCCGAGAGCGTTTTCACGAGCGCCTCGACCGGCGCGCCGCGCGGCTCCATGTCTGCGCGCGCCTCGAGCTCGAGCTCGACGTCGCCGCCGGGCACTGCGCGCAGATCCACGGCGGCGAAGTGCGCGCCGAGCGTCGAGCGCTCGGTTTCGTCGAGGGCGCCGAGCGCGGCGATCGGCGCGCTGAGCTCGCGCGCCGCCACGAGACACGCCGAAGCTTCGACGAGCTCCTGCGTTCGGCGTCCGAAAAAGCCCACACGCCCGCGCTCATCGACGTGCAGTCGCACGCGCAGTCGGTAGGCGAGCGGCCCGCCCGCGCTGACGACCTCGGGCGGCGCGGCAACCTTGATGCGCGCCGTCCGCTCGAGCGCTTCGACGACGAGCGCGGCCTTGTACCTGAGCTGCGCCTCGTAGGGCAGCGCCATCCAGTTGCATCCGCCGCACGCTTCGGCGATCGGGCACGGCGGCTCGACGCGCTCGGGACCTGCCGTCTCGAGCCGGAACCTGCTCGCCTCGACGTAGCCCTTCTTCGTCGCCCACGCTTCGACGCTCACGCGATCGCCCGGCAGCGCTCCGTCGATGAACGCGGAGCGCCCGTCGGGCAAGCGCGCGAAACCCGCGCCGCCGGGAACCAGCTTGTCGATGGTGACGGACCAGGCGCCTGCCGGAGCGGCGGGCAAGGTCAGTGCGGCCCGGTGCCGAACACGCGATCCCACACCATGTTCGACACACCGAAACGGCGTCCGTGGTCTTTGAAATGGTGGAGCATGTGGTTCTTCTTCAGCGTCCGGCCGTACTCGGTCTTCGGGCTGAAGTGATGTAGGTAGTAGTGGGTGAGGTCGTAGAACATGTAGCCGACCACGAACCCGCTGTGGAAACCCCAGGTGTATTGGGGCCCGAGCGTGACCCAAAAGATCCCGAGGAAAATGAAGTAGAGCGAGATGCTCACGGCCGGTGGCATCACGAGGCGGAACTTGTCGCGCGGCCACTTGTGGTGAACGCCGTGCACGAGAAAGTGCATGCGATCGCCCCAGCGCCCGCCCGGCTCCCAGTGGAAGAAGAGTCGGTGTAGCCAATACTCCGCAAGTGTCCACGCCACGAAGCCGCCGAAGAACAGCGCCACCGTGGCCACGAAGCTCTGTCCGCCGTGGGTCATGCTGCGCACGAAACCGAACGCGGCGGCCGGCACGAACAGCAGGGGAACGATCAGGGGATGCGTCCGCGAGAACAGATCGATGAAATCGCTCTCGAACATCCGGGGGGACTCCGGAGTTTCCCGGATGAAAAGCCAGGCGCGCACGACAGCCGGGACCATAGGAACCACGCTTCGACTTGGCAAGCTCGAGCAAATCCCCGCGCCCGTGATCGACACGTCATGGCCCTGAACGACTCGGCACACGAAACTATCCTGCCGGCAGAATTCGCGTTCCACTGCCACCGGAACTGAGGGAGGGGTACCCGAGCAAAGAGTCGTATTTTCGGTCAGTTGAGCTGCCAAGGCCGGAGGTGGACACAGAGTCGTATAGAGCGGAACGAATTCTGCAACGTAAGCGTTCAGAGCAGAGAGCGTTCGAAAGACGAGAACCATGGCAACCCCCCGTCAGCGTCCGTCCTCACCCAGCAGCCCCGACGACGAGTCGAAGGTGCGCCAGGTGTCGCAGCCACCCCCACCTCTAGGGTTGGGCGGCGCCCGCGAGCGGCTCGAGGGCAAGCTCCGCACGGCACGTGAACTGCTCGACAAGCTGCCCGCCTCCGACGAGCGGGCTCGTCTGCTCCAGGTCGCGGTCATGCGGCGCGACGAGGCGCTGCTCGACGGCGTGCTCTCGGCGCTCGGGGTCTACGTCCCGAGCATGCTGCCGCCGTCGCGCTGAGCTCGCTCACTCTTTCGCGACGTCGAGCCAGCCGAAGAACGTCTCGAGGCACGCGCGCTGGGCGGGCGGCATGTACTCGAAGTTGCGTCCGCGATCGATGATTTCCCAAAAGTCCTTGCTGGTGACGCTCTCGAGCGCACGGCGGATCGACAGCAGGCGCTCGGGGGGCTCGTGCGCCATGTCGCGCGAGATGAGCCGTGCCTTCTCCTCGCTGCCGCGCATCAAGTAGTACGCGGCGAGCTTGACCTGAGCCTTTCGCACGCCGAGGAGCGCGCCTTCCTGCGCGCTCGAGCGGAGCGGCCGATCGAGCTCGAGGAACTGCGAAAGCATCGCGTCCTCCTCGCTCGAGCCGAGCTCGTTCGCGTACTGGCACAGCGACGACACGTCGTACGCGATCGTCTCCGTGACGAAGGTGAGCTTCATGTCGAAGCTCACGTGCCCGTAGTAGGCCATGTGTTTGACGCCGTCGAGGGCGGCCTGTGAGTGGCCCTGGCGCAGCATCGCTTCGACGAGCAAGCGGTATTGATTGAGCACGTTGTACGCCGTGCGTACGTCGCGGGCGTTCAACGTCGCGCGCAGGTAGGAATTCATGAAGCGCACGCTGAGCTCGAGCAGCTCGGCGTCTTCGAGCTCGCCCGCCGCTTCCGCGATGTAACGCGTGTCGATCGCGATCAGGTAGTTGATGTCGCGCATCACCGCGAGTGATTCGTTGTAGATGCCGAGGTACTGCCGCAGCACCTTCCACTCCACCCAGGTGCGTCGCGCCTCGAGGTCGGCGAGGGATTCCGGGTCCATGGCCACGAAATCGGGGTTTTCGCGGATGTCCGGCCCGATCTGGAACCAGCGGGCGCTCGCGTGGGATTTGGCGCGCACGTAGCCGATGGCAAAGTCCTTGAGCGCGTCCACGGCGCCGCTCGCGATGATCTTGTCCTTGCCCGAGATGCTGTTGCTCGTGATGTCGGTGAGCTCCTCCATCGCGGCGAGCGTCGCGGCCTGCGCCAGCGAGCACGCCTCGGGCACTTCCTCACGCGAGCCGCTCGTCGCGGTATCGACGGCCTCTTTGCGGATGCGCGCGACGATGTTCATCGGCTCGAGAAAGCGGAACACGTAGCCGAAGTACGGCCCCATCAAGACGAGGCTGCCCGTCGTCGCGCAGATCATCGCGAAGAGCGTCCAATACGGGACGTAGTCGTGCTTGAGCGTGACGCTCAGCCACACGCCGACGACGCACGCGACGACGTAGTAGCCTGCGACCGCGAGGTTCACGCGGTCGTTCAAGAACATGCGCGCGACGCCCGTGTAGCGATCGGCCGAGAGCTGCACGATGATGCTGACGACGGTGATGACGATGCCGAAAACTGCGGCATTCATGCCCGCGAGCGCGCTCACGGCGTCCGTGATGTTGTTCGGGTCGAAGGCGAGATAGCGCGCGAAGCTCGAGCCCGGCGCGGCGTCGTGGCTCGCGTGATCGAACCCGTACAGGCTCCAGAACAGCACCTGTGAGAGGGCCGTGAGCACCGTGACGGGCACGAGCCAGCGCCGCCTGAAGCCAGAGGATCGCGCCGCCATCACACTCCTCTTACTCTACCTAGTTTGTGGATGAACCCGTCGGCGGGGATGCATGATGATTTCAGCTCGCCGCCTCGCTCGGTGGCATTCGGCTACCATAGAAGTCTCGCGCTCCGTCTTCGAAGCTTTTTCGGACGCCCGGGGCTTTCTTCCGACCCACCATGCCGAACGAACGCACTGATCGTCGCGCGCGCCTCTTTTTCGGAACACTGCCGCTCTGCGCCGGCTCGGCGCTCTGGCTGCTCGGCGCCTGCGGCTCGAGCGGCTCGTCGTCCAACGACGCCGGCGGCTCGTCAGCGACGGGCGGCTCGTCAGCGACGGGCGGTTCGTCGGCGACGGGCGGTTCGTCGGCGACGGGCGGCTCGTCAGCGACGGGCGGTTCGTCCGCGGCGGGCGGTTCGTCAGCGACGGGCGGTTCGTCGGCGACGGGTGGCTCGTCAGCGACGGGCGGCTCGAGCGGGACGACGGCGGGCGCGAGCACCGGCGGCACGACGAGCGGTGACGACGCTTTCAGCGTGAATGTCTCGACGAGCTCGGCGATCCCCACGGTCGGGATCGTCACCTGGTCGATCGGTAAATCGATCGACAGCGCCTACATCGAGTTCGGTCGCGACCCGACCGCGTTCGAGTACAAGGCGCCCGTCGACCTCGCAGAGCCCATGTACCGGACGCTCCTTCTCGGCATGAAACCGGCGAAGACGTACTCGCTGCGGATCACCGCCTCGGGCGGCGGGCAGACGTACACGAGCAAGGTGTACACGGTGATGACCGGCTACTTGCCGAACGGGCTCCCGACGTTCACGGTCACCGATCACGATGCCGCGTCGCTGTATGCGGGCGGCGGCTTCACGGTGAACTGCACGGGGCTCGCGCTGAGCACGGGCGGCATCCCCGGCGTCGGCGGTCCCGCGCCGGGCGGCACGGGGGCTGGGTCACAGAGCTACGCGTTCGTCTTCGACAAGGACGGCGACGTGGTGTGGGCGTACGAGCTCACGAACACGGCGGTCGCCGGCTGCTCGCGCGCCCGCATGTCGCTCGACGGGAACTACCTGTGGGCGGCGAACTTCAACAACGCCAGCACGATGGGCGCCGCCATGCGCGTCGGGATGGACGGCCTCGGCGACCCGACGACCATCAACATTCGCGCGAGAAATCACGATCTCGCGTTCTTACCGAACGGGCACCTTCTCTATTGGGAGCAGCAGAACGGCGGCGGCTACACGAACGGCAAGGAAGGGCCGGACACCATTCGCGAGATGGATCCGGACACCATGGCCGTCACCGACATCTACGACGAGATGACGGACTTCGCCGACCAGATCAACAATTCCCAGGGCTCGCACACGAACCAAATCAACTACATCCCGGAGCTCAAGGCGATTTCGTTCTCGATGCGGCACACGAGCACCGTCGCGCTCATCAGCTACCCGGACGTGAAGCTCTTGGCCGTGTTCGGCGGTCCCATCACGACGTTTCCGAACATGGATTGGACGATCCAACACGGCCACGACGTGCACGCGGACCACTTGTGGGTGTTCAACAACCAGGCAACGTCGGGCTCGTCCGCGGTGCTCGGCTTCGACTACGACATCACGAGCAAGACGGCGACGCCCACGCTCACTTACAACAGCGGAGTGAGCTCGGGCGCGTTCGGCGACGTGAAGGAACAGCCCAACGGGAACCTTTACGTCACCTACTCCACGGCCGGCGTGTTCCACGAGATCACGCAAGCCGGCACGCTCCTCCGCGAAGTGAAGACGAGCGCATCCTGCGGCTACTCCGAGCACCGGGCCGCGCTCTACGGCGCTCCCCCGCCCTACGCGACGCCATGAGCCGCCTCGCGCGTACTCGGGTTGCAGGCGCAGCGCTCGTGCTGCTTTCACTCGCTACCGGCTGCGGCAACGGCGGCGAACCGGCCAACTCCGGCGCGGGAGGTAGCGGCGGCGCGAGCCCCGTTTGCGACGCTCCGAACGGCTCTTTCACGATCCTCGACGATACGAACTACTCGATCCCGAGCAAGCTGAACGTCAAGACGTACACGGTGAAGGATCATACCGATCTCGTGTTCGATTGGGGCAAGCTCATGCGCGACTTTTACGGCAAATCGCTCGATCCGAAGCGCGACATCGATCTGGTCTTGCTCTCGCTCTGGAAGAAGACGCCGGCCGAGCTCGAGGACGCGCTCGCGCATGACGTCCTCGCGCCGAACGACAACGTCGGGGTGATCACGACGTACCCGGCGGACGACTACACGTCTCAAAATCTCCTGAACTTCAACTTCGCGGGCAATCCGATTCCGGATCAGGACGAGCTCTGGCAGTACTTCGACACGCAAAATCCGCGATTTGCGTACCCGCCCGCGGAGTACACCTTCCTGCTCGAAGCCGGGACGGGCACCGCGCTCGGCAAGGGTGCGCGCATGCTCGCGTTCTTCACGCTGGATCCGGCGTCGCCCAACACCTCACTCACGCTGGCCGACGACTCGGCGGTGCTCGACTACTCCGTGCACCTCACGGGCGCGCGGGCCATGCGCGTACCGCCCGCGACACCGCACCTGACGATCGACTGGAGCCGGATGACGAAGAACGCCATCGGCAACGCCTACGACGGCACGCAAATCAACGAGGCGGTGGTGGCGCATTTCTCGAACCTGACGCTCGCCGACCTCGAGCAGCGCTTCTTGGACCTGCAGAGCCTCGCGGACGGCTGGTGGTCGGAGCCGGTGCGGGCGGGCAAGAGCATCGATCTCGCGGGCGCCGTGGACGCGAACATGGCGCCGTTCGCGGGCATCGACGGCCAGGGCGTGTGGCTGAGCGCGCTCTTCTGCACCGTCAACTGCAACAACCCCGCGCCCTGGTCGATCACGGTGCTCGAGCCCTGCAACTGACGAAAGCGGCGTTAGTGAACGGCGGCGCGTAACGGCAGTCGCACGACGAGATCCGCTTCGAAAGCGAGCAGTTCGGCGGCGCGCCGCTCGGCCTCTTCGACGCCGACCTCTTGCCGGCAGAGGCGGAAGAAGAGGCCGTGGTGACGCGCCTCCGCGCGCACCAGATCACGATAGGGCTCCGCGAGCGCCGGCTCACGCTCGGGCAGCGCGTCCGCCAAAAGACCGAGACGCTCACAGCTCCGCGCCTCGATGATGCCGGCGACGAGCAACCGGTCGCAGAGCATCGCGTCGCCGTGGGGGCGCACTTGTGTCCGCAGCACTCGCGCGTACTCGTCCGGTGTGTCGCGCGCGAGCACGAGGCCGCGCTCGACCAAAAAGCCGTGCACGAGCGCGAAGTGACCGAGCTCTTCGCGTGAAAACTCGATGAGCTCGCTCACGAGCGCCTGCCGCTCGGGGTAGCGCGAAACGAGCGCCATGCCGTTCGAAAATGCCTTTTTCTCGCACGCCGCGTGGTCGACGAGGAACGCACCGAAGTCGGCGAACACCGCGTCGAGCCAGGCGGACTCGGTGGGTACACGCAGCGAGAGCAAGCTGCTCAGTCTCCCTGCACCGTGACGACGAGAGAGCGTGCGTGCGGGCGCGCGCGATGCTCCCACACGTAGAGCGCTTGCCAGGTGCCGAGCCCGAGGCGCCCCGCCACGACGGGCAGCGTCTCCGCCGCGCGCGTGACGGCGGATTTGGCGTGGGCCGGCATGTCGTCCGGCCCTTCGTCGTCGTGCTCCCACGCGCGGGTCTCGGGTGCGAGCTCCGAAAGCCAGCGCTCGAGATCGCGCAGCACGGCCGGATCGGCGTTTTCCTGGATCACGAGGCTCGCGGACGTGTGCTGGCAGAACACGGAGCAGAGCCCGCTCCGCACGCCGCTCTCGCGCACGACCGCTTCGATGCGCTCGGTCACGTTCACGAAGCCGCGGCCGCGCGTTTTGATTTCGAGTACGCTCTGCTGAGTTTTCACGGCGAAATTCTCTGCGGTTACTTACTGAGCCCCGGCGTCCTTCGGCGCGTCGCCGACGCAGGTGCCCCAGCCGGCAGGCAGCGAGCCGGACGCCTGGCAACGCCCGCTCGCGCATTTCGATTCGGCTGCCGCCACCTCGCAGAGCTGCACGCACGTGTTCGTCTGCGAGCAGACGAAGCCCGGGGCGCAGGGGCACGGCTTGTCGATCGTCCCCTGTTCGCCGCTCGGCAGCTCCGAGACGGGCACGCAGCTCGTCGTGCCGTCGTCGCTCACGACGACGCACGCGCTGTCTTTCGGGCAGCTGCAGGTGCCGGAGTCGCACGGGTACGGCTCGGCGAGACTGCACTTCACGGCCGGCATGCACACCGGAACCGCGAGCACGCGGCTCGGCTTCGTCGCGAGGACGAGCGGCTCGTCGGTGCAGTGCGTGCCCGGATAGAGGCTGCATTGCTCCGATCCGGAGCAGCAATACGCGCGGCACTGGCCGGGCCCGTCACCGACGCACGCGAGCGAGGGCGCGCAATCTTCCCCGGAAAAACACGGCGAACCTTCGGTACCCGTGCCCGCGGGACCGCACACGGCCACCGGCGTCCCCTTGCGCTTGGTGTTCTCGATCACCTGACAAGACACGCCGGAAGACATCGTCGCGGTGGAACTGCCGCCGCTCGAATGCCCGGCGCTCGTGCCGCCGGTTTGGCTCGCGCGGCCGCTGGTCGCACCCGTGTTCGGGCTCATGCCCGCTTCCCCGGGCGAACCGCCGCCGGCCGTGCCGGGCTCGCCGGCGCCGCCTTGATTGCTCAGCACGCCCGCCTGCCCGCCGTTCTCGGGCGGAGCACCTCCCGCCGCAGTGCCGACACCGCCTTCGGGTGCGCCGCCCGCCGAAGCTTGTACGCCACCCTCACCCCCAGCACCGCTTGCGACGTCGGTGCCACCGCTGCCGCCGTTCGCGCCCGGTGAGCTCGAACCACCGGTACCGCCGGTGCCGGAGCCCGTGCCGCCCGTGCCGGTGCGAGTCCCCCCCGTGCTGGTCCCGGTGCCACCGGTGCCGACGCTGGCGCCGCCGCTACCGCTGCTACGCCCGCTGCTGCCGCCTTTGCCGCTCGGCGCGGCAACGCACATCGTGTTGCTCACCTGGTCCGGCACGCACGATTTGGAGCTGAGCACGCCGCACAAGGCGTCGTACTTCGATTCGCCGTCCGCGCCGGACATGCCGGGCGCCTCGACGGTCATGTTGCCGTTGTTCTTGCCGCCGTTGCCCGCGCCCAGGCCGCCTTGCGGGGAGCCGTGTGTCTTCGAGCTCGACCCGCAGCCTTGCGCGAGCGCGCCGCCGAGCAGGCCGAGGAGCAGCCAGCCCGTGATCGTTCTCGGAAAAGTCATCGCTACTTCAGAGCGACATTCTGGATCACGAAGTTGTTCGCGTCATCGTACACACGAATTGCCAGCATTGCCGGGCCTGCGGCGCTCAGCACCGTCGCGTCGAAGTCGAACTCCTCCCGGGCTTCGTCGAAGATCCCGTCCTTCGGGTAGAAGGGCACCCACTCGTCCCTGCCGGCGAGCGCGGCCTCGATGCGCTGGATCGGCCCCACGCCGTCGAACGCGACGCCCTGCACGCGCCGCCCGGTCACGCGCAGGTTCTCGATGCGCGGCGGCGTGTTGTCCACCACCACGATGCCGCTCTCCGCGTCGTCATGCGTCACTCGATCGGGCGGGTTCGCGAGCTCGTCACTGGCCGTCACGCGCACGCGGTAGCGCCCTTCGGGGAGCGTGCTCGTGTCCCAGTCGTAGCTCTCCTTGGTCACGACCTCGTCCTTGCGCGTGAGGTCGTACCAGGTGTTCGTCCCGACGAGCCGGTACTGAAGCCGGTAGCGCATCTCGTCCTTGTCCGGGTTGTCGATCTTCCACGAGATGCTGAGCTTGGTGTCGGGCTTGCGCGTCACGGGACCGCCCGACGTCTTGATCGAGTCGTCGTTCGAATCGCGCCGCGGGCGCGCGCTCACGTCGTCGACCGTCGCGCGCAGGTTGTCGGTGACGAACGCCACCTCGAACTCGGTGAGCTCGGCGCCCGGATCCTTCGCGAAGCGCGCGCGCACCTGGAAGAAGCGCGCGGGCGGGCTCGCGACCGGTCCCGGCTGCTCGGCGGCGCGGCTCCACTCGCTCCAGGTATCGTCCGGCTCTTTGGTGTTGCCGGTGCGCGTCGAGATCTCGAGCTTGCCCGAGGCCTCCCACGCCATGCGACCGAAGCGCGCGCGCAGTCCGGCGTCGAACACCTTGCTCGTCCACACCGCATCCGCTCCGCCGACGCCCTTCACGGCGTGAAAGACCGCCGGATCGCTCGCCGCGACGACGCGCGTCGAGCCCGCCATCACGAGCGCGCCAATCTGCCGCTCGTCGGTGTCCGCGACGAGAGCAGCGCGTCCCTCGCGGTCGACCGCGTAGACGCGACCCTCCACGCCCGTGCCGACGTAAGCGCGACCGTCGTCGCCGAGCGCGAGGCTCGTGAAGTGCTCGTCGTCGTTGTCGTAGAGCCGGTCGGGCAAGCCGTCCGGCGTGAAACGATAGAGCGTCCCTTTGCCCTTGGCTTTCGACGCCGGCGTCGTCGGCCCGGCCGGCGTGCCTTCGCCCGCGCGCGACGGCTTCGCGGGGACGGTGAAGCCCGTCTTGAGCTCGTTCGCGACGGCGTACACGTCGCCTTTCGGTCCCGCGGCGATGGCGCGCACTTCCGTGCGACCGAAGTCGTAGAGCACGGTGGCGCGGCCGGGACCCGTGATCTTGTAGAGCTTCGCCTTGTCGCTCGCACCGGCGTAAACGGTGCCGTCGGGACCGACGGCGACGCTCATCAGGTGTTGTTCCTCGGCGTCGAAGTAAACCTGCGCGGCGCCCGTCGCGGTGATGCGGAAGAGCTTTCCTTCCGGCCCCGTCGCGGCGTAAAGCGCGTTTTGCTTCGGGTCGAAGGCGAGCGAAAACACGTGCTCGGCGCCCTTCAGCGTCGCGAGCTCGACGAGCTTGCCGTGCTCGAGCTTCAGCACCTTGCCGTCGGGGAGCGTGCCGGCAACGACCGCCCCACCCCACGCACTCACGAGCGAGGTGATGGCGAGCGCCTTGGTTTCGGCGACGACGCTCACCGCGCCGCCCTGCACCTTGAGCAGCTTGCCCTCGTTCCCCGTGCCGAGCAGCACCGAGCCGTCCTTCTGCGGCAGTGCGCTCCACACCGACGTGGCCTCGGCGAGCGGCAGCGCGCCGAGATCGAGCCCGGCACGCACCGAGCCGCGCGAATCGACGGCGACGCCCTTCAGGTCGCCGCCCTTGAAGTCGGCTTCCTTGTCGAGCGTGATGCGCCGCGTACCGACCGCGGACGACGAGGCGGCGAGCAAGAAGCAACCCATGGCGACGAGGCCCGCGGAAAAAGACGATGAAAGCTTCATGGCGTTAGCGGACGACGGGACGAATGGTGACGGTCACGCGATCGCGCCCGACCAGGTATTGATCGAGGGCGTAGGCTTGCCGCACGGTGGTGGTGTACGTATCCGGGGCGATCGAAGTCGAGGTCGGGCGCAGCGAGTCGAGCGCGCCCATCGGCAAGTCCGTGGCGATGCGACCCTTGTGCGTCACGGTGGCGTCGGGCGACGCGTAGCTCACGACGATGGATTTCGGCGGCTGAATCGGATCTTCGAAGTTGTGGATGAGCTCACCGAGCGTGTCCGGCACGGCGCGATCGCGCTCTTCGGTGTAGCCGGGAGCGATCTCGAGCGTCAGCGTGCGGCCCGCGAGGTACGCCGGTAGCGGCACCGACAGCGTCTTTTGCAAGACGGGCCCCGAGAAGGGCACGAGCGTGAGGCGGATGCGCGCGGGCTCTCCCGCGTCGAGCTCGCTCGCGACGAGCTCAGCGCCGCGCAGGCGGTACAGGTCGCGCGCGTAGTGGAGGTCGACGCGCGTCTCGATGCCGTCGATTTCCGCCGCTTGCCAGGGGTTATTGAGGATGGCGCCGGCCGCGCGCACGACCGAGGAGCGAGCGAACTCACCCGCGTCGGGCGTGCCGCCCATGGCGACACCGAAGTCGTGCAGCGTGATCTCGCCGTAGCCCTTGATTTTGAGCTTGCTCGTGGCCGACCAGCTCACGTCTTGCTGCTCGTTGGCGACGGATTGGAGCCCGCTCCCAAGCGCCACCGCGAGGAACGACGGAGTGAGAAAGCGTTCGTGCGCGACCTCGAAGTTCCAGGTGGAGAGCGGCACGCCCGGCACGCCGTGGATCTCCATCTTGACGGGGATCACGGGCGCCTTCGCCGACTGGGACACGACGATCGACGCCACGCGGTCGTTCACGAGCGCACCCATCGAACGCACCGGCATGCCGATCTTGAACGAGCGCTGCTCGCTCGCGAGCACCCACAGCACCTTGCCGACGGCCGTCGGCAGCGCCGTGTTGCCCGCCTCCATCATCGGGTGCCCGAATGCGACGAGCTTGTCGCCCTCGACGCGCGTCACGGTGCCGAGTCCGGTCGCGCTCATGTCGCCGCGGATGAGCTCCACGCCGATGGCCCCGCCGTCCTCGAACTGCTTGGGCGCGTCCGGTTCCGGAGTCGAGCTGCCGCCGCCCGCCTGCAACGGCTCGAGCCCGAGGGGCGACAACAGATCGGACGCGAGCCGGATGGCGCCGGGAGTGAGACCACCGACCAAGAGCGGAGTCGCGACTGGCCTCACGGGCGTCGGGCTGCTCTCGTACACGGTGCGCGCGACCTCTTCCGCGTGCTCGCGCACGTCGTAGCGCCCGACCTCGCCGCGGAAGCGACCGCGCGCGTCGTTCGCGGCGGCCCGCCGCTCGCTCTTCTTGCCGGGCACGAGGTGGAGCGGCCAGCCGTTGATGGTGTCCGGCAGCGGCAGCGCCATCTCGTCGAGCATCGTGCGGATGGGCGTAACGCCGGCGACGGGCTCACTGCCGAACGTCCAGCCGTAGGCGTACGCGCCGATCATCCTCCCGTCGATGTACACGGGACTTCCGCTCATTCCGGCGACGACCTTCGCGACTTCGAGCCGCGGGTGGTGCGTCTTGATCAAGATCACTTCTTGCCGCGGCCGGAAGTTCGGCAGCACACCGATGACCTCGACGTCGAAGCGCTCCGGCTTCGTCCCTTCGAACACCGTGAGGCCGTAGCCCTTCATGCCGGGCTTGATCTCGCTCACCGGCATGACGTTCGGCCGCGCCGCCTTACCGTCCGCCCGCGCGAGACTCTCGGGCAACGTGGCGCACAGGCCGAGCAGAGCGGCGCCGACGAGCAACAGGCTTTCCCGCATGGAGGCCGGGAGTTTACGCTCGGGCCCCCCGACCCCGCAAACGGCACGGTCATCTCGTCGGTTTGCAGGGCCCCGGCCCTGCAACATCGTGTTACTCAGGGGGCGGTGCTCGGCCAGGCGTTCGTCGATCTGACGCTGCTCGTGCTGCCGCCGCTGTCGCTCGGCCTGCTCGTCACGGCCCACCTCGCGATCGTCTGCGGGCTGCTCGGCCAAAGTCCGCGCTGGCGTGCGCTCGCGGCGCTCGTGGTCCCGCCGCTCGCCGTCGTCTGGGGCTCGAAGGCCCAAATGAAGGGTTGGTGCCGCGTTTGGCTGGCCGCCGCCCTCACTTATGCGGTGACGCTCGTCCTCGCGCTCGCGAGCTGACCCCGCGCGCCACCCCGGGCTACCGCAGTCCGGGCGTTGTATTAGGCTTCGCAGACGATGGACTGGGTCGTGCCCGGTGCGGTGCTCGCGGGCAAATACGCCCTCGAGCGGAAGCTCGGACAGGGCGGGATGGGTGCCGTTTGGCGCGCCGAGCACGTGCAGCTGAGGTCGCCGGTCGCGATCAAGCTGATCGACGAGCAGATCGCGAAGAATCCGGACGCGCTCGCGCGCTTCCTGCGCGAAGCCCAAGCGGCGGCCGCGCTGCGGAGTCCGCACGTCGTGCAGATCCTCGATCACGGAGCAGATCGCGGCGTGCCTTACATCGCGATGGAACTGCTCGACGGCGAGAGCCTCGCCGATCGCCTGGCGCGCCTCGGCCAGCTGCCGCCGACCGACGTCGCGAACCTGATGACCGAGCTTGCGCGTGCCATCGGCAAGGCGCACGAGCTCTCGATCGTCCACCGCGACCTCAAGCCGGACAACATCTTCCTCGTCAAGAACGACGAGATCGAAGTGACCAAGGTGCTCGACTTCGGGATCGCCAAGGCCACGAACGGCATCGGCACCGTGTCGGGCGAGACACGCACGGGCGCCATCCTCGGCACACCGCATTACATGAGCCCGGAGCAGGCCGAAGGCACCAAGCTCGTCGATCACCGCACCGATCTCTGGGCGCTCGGCGTGATCGCCTTCGAGTGCCTGGTCGGACGGCGCCCGTTCGACAGCGACGCACTCGGCGGACTCTTGCTCGCGATTTGCACGCGGCCCCTGCCCGTTCCCTCGGCGTGGGGCTTCAATCTGCCCGGCTTCGACGCTTGGTTCGCCAAGGCGTGCGCGCGCGAGTTGAACGCGCGCTTCCAAACGGCGCGCGAGCTCGCGGGCGAGCTCAGGCGCGTCGTGCTCGCCTCGGACGGTCGGGCCATCACCCTGCTCGAGGATTCACACGTCGCGCTCGCGGCGACGGCGCGCATGCAGACTCCGTTCGTGGCCGTGCCGCCGACGTCAGGCGTGCCCAGCTCGACGGCACGTTCCGCAGCGCAGAATGGCGGCCGCGCGCTCGCGATCGGCGCCGCGCTCGCCGTCGCGGGCATCGCCGCCGTCGCGTTCTACGCGTCGCACAAGTCGCCCCACGAAGGCACGCCGAGCGCCGCCCCCGTGGCGACTCCGAGCGCGCTCGTGCTCCCCACGCTGACAGCCGCTGCCTCCTCCGAAGCCGCGACGGCCGTCGCGTCCGCGGCAATCGCACCCAAAGCCAGCTCCGCGATCCCTTCCGCGGTGAGCAGCGCCGAAGCGAGCGCGGCCGCAGCGAGCACCGCCCCGCATGCGCCGCCCCTGCGAGCGCGCCCGCCGAAGCACGGCCCGGAGCCCGCGCGCGAGGGCGCGACGAGCGGCAAAATCAACCTCGGCCTTTGAGCGTCAGGGCTTCGCCGCCTGCGGCGGATGCTCGGCGTCGTTCGAGCCGGGCAGCGGGACGGGCACGTCACCTTGCGGGCGGCGAAACGCTTTTTCGGGAGTGAGCGCCTCGAATCCGGCAAAGCCCTCGTTCACCCAACGATCGCGCACGCGCTTGGCGAGCTCCGGGTGATCACGCCAAGGCAGCGCGACGCCGTAGATGAGACAGCCGTCCTTGTACGCGGGGTAAGCGGCCCACGCCGCCGAAAAATCGGCGCTGCCGATGCCCCAGCTCACCCAGCCGTCGATCGTCTGGATCACGAGCGGCTGTTCGCGCCAGCGCACGAGCTTCGTGACGATCGGCCCGAGCTTCACGTCGAAGCCCTTGATTTGGGGGCGTGCCCAGGCCTCGAACGCGCGCATGCACGTCTCGCTCTTCACGGGCGCGCCGTCCGGCATGTCCTGCACGCGGACCGCGATCATCGCGTGGTGCTCGTTTCCGTAACGGAAGCCGACCAGGTGGTCCAAACCGAAGTAGCGCGTGCGCTTCCAATGTTCCCAATCGGGCATCGGCGCGAGCAGTTGCTCGTCCTTGTCGGTACGCGCGCCCCAGGGTTCGCCGAGCAACCGCTCGAGCGCGGCGCGTTCCGGGTCGACCGCGTCGCCTCCGGGCTCCTTGAGCGAGACGCTCGCCGGCGTGGGCGGCCGCATCGGCGCCGCGAGCGGCACGTTCGCGCTGTTCGAACAAGCCGCGGATAGGACCACGGCGAGCAAGGTCGAACAGGGGCGGAATTCGTTCACGGCCAGAAACGCTCTCGTTCGTCTTACGGAGCGGCACGCTGATTTTGACTCCTCCCAGCCGAACTTCCAGCCCCACTCGAGAACTGGCTGCCCTGGCGAGAACCGGCGGCGCCGGAGGCGGGCAAGCGCCTGCGCGGCGGACTTCGCCGTGTATTTGGGGGAGCGCTGGTGTGGCACGCGACTCGCACTGGCAGCTCTCCGCGTTCGCAAGACGCGAACGGCACAAGGAGAAATCGAATGGATCAATCGAAGATGAAGATCGCGTACGTGGTGACACAGCGCGGGACCAACAAATATTGGACGCGCATCGGCGTCGCTTTCGTCAACCGCGACGGCTCGATCAACGTGAAGCTCGAAGCCGTACCCGTGAGCGGCGAGATCCACGTGCGGGACTACGTGCCGCGCGACGATCGCGAGGAAGCGTCGAGCCCGACGCTGCTCAAGAAGACCGGCAACGGACACAGCGAGGACATTTTTTCGGAGCCGGCCTGAGCCGATCCGAACGGGGAGCAGGCGAAGATGAAACTCATCGAAACCGACTCCGGCTTGCCACGGCTCGCCGGCGAGCGATCGGGAGGGACCTCTTCGCCGGCGCGACGCGGCGAGGGTGCCCCGGAGCTCCTCGTCGCGTCGCGCACGCTCGCCGAGCGTGTGCGCGCGCTGCGCGGCAGCGTGTGGGCGCCGCTCGTCGCGAAGGGCGCGGCGCTGCTCGCCGGCATGCTCGCGCTCGCGGCGATCGGCGCCTCGTCGCTGGCGCACGGCTCCGGCGTGCCGCTGCCGGCGAGCGCGGCGCCGCCGCACCCTCACGCGAAAACGGCGACGTTAATGGCGCCCGTACCGGCCGCGCAGCCCGGGGAGCTCGACGGCACGCTTCCCGACGCCGGGGCCGAGCCGCCCGCGTCGGCGGCCGTCACGGCCGACGGCAAGGTCATCCTGAATCTCGCGCAGGCGAGCGACCTCCGACATTTGCCGGGCATCGGCGCCAAACGCGCCGAGGCGATCCTCGCGCTCAGGGCGAAGCTCGGCGGCCGCTTCAAGCGCGTGGCCGAGCTCTTGCGCGTGAAGGGCATCGGACCGAAGGGGCTGAAGAAGATCGAGCCGCGCGTCGTGCTCGACGCACCGAAACCGTCTTGACGGAGCCTGCGCCAACGAATGCTTCAGGGCTTCGTGCCGAGGACGGCGTGACGCAGGCGCTCGACGAGCGGCGCGATCTCTGCGTGGCGCAGCTTGTAGAGCGACGGATTGGCGACGAGCACGCTCGAGACGGACGCGATCGTCTCGCGCTCGACGAGGCCGTTGTCGCGCAGCGTCGCCCCCGACTCGACGAGATCGACGATGAGATCGGCGAGCCCGACGAGCGGCGCGAGCTCGACCGAGCCCTGGACGTAGATGATTTCGGCTTGAATCCCGAGCGTCGCGAAGTGCTCGGCGGCGGTGCGCGGGTATTTGGTCGCGACGCGCGGCACCGCCGGCACGATCGCGTTCGGCAGGCCGGCGACGACCATGCGACAGCGCCCTACATCGAGGTCGAGCGGTTGATAAAGATCGTAGCGTCGCTCGCGCAAGACGTCGCGCCCGCTCACGCCGAGGTCCGCCGTCCCGTACTCGACGTAAGTCGGCACGTCGTCGGGCTTGAGCAAAAGGAAGCGCACTCCGTGATCGGCGCTTTCGCGGATGAGCGTGCGGTCGTCCGCGAGGAGCGGCGCTGGATCGATGCCGGCCCGCTCGAAGAACGGCGCGAGCGCGCGCGTCACGCGTCCTTTCGGAACGGCGATGGTGAGGGGCGCCTTGACCCCTCGCGTCGTAGACGAGGCGGCGGAGCCGACGAAGTTGGGCGGAGTGGACGAGGGGCGCATCGACGCGGGCGGAGCGTAGTCTCAGGCGCGTGCGAGTGCTATCTTCGATGAAAGCTGGGATACGGCTCTATCGGCGCGTTTGCGCCGAGCTTAGGAGGAGCACCATGCGTCATCTGACCGGAATCTTCGTCGTCTGGGGGACGCTCGGGGCGGTGGCCTGCGGCGGCGCGTCGCAGAACGACTTTTCGTCCCCCTTCGCGGCGGGCGGCTCGCCAGCGAGCGGAGGCTCCGGCGCCAAGGGCGGCTCGATGAGCACGGGCGGCTCGAGCTCGGGCAAAGGCGGCTCGAGCACGGGCGGTTCGACGAGCACCGGCGGCTCGAGCTCAGGAACGAGCGGCACCGGGGGCGACGCGACAGGCGGCACCGATGCCACCGGCGGCTCGAGCGGCACCGACGCCACGGGCGGAAGGACGGCCACGGGCGGCACCGATGCTGCGGGCGGTTCAGGCGGAACGGCCGGCACCGATGCCGCGGGCGGAACGACAACCACGGGCGGTACCGGCGGCAGCGGAATGACGACGGGCGGCAGCGCCGGCAGCGGCATGCAAATGGGCGGCTCGAGCGGAGCCGGCGGTTCGCAGAGCGGCGCTGGCGGCAGCGGCGGCATGTCCGACTGCGATGCCCTCTCCATGGATTACACGATGACGCTCCAGCAAGCGGAGGCGTGCAACCCGAACTCCGGCAAGGACCAGTGCACGCAAAAGGAGGCGGACGACCTCGTCTGCAACACGTGCAGCGCCTTCGTCAATCCGGACAATGCCGACGCCATCGCGCACCTCGACGAGCTACGCAAGCAGGCGTCGACCTCACACTGCGTCCACCCGTGCCCCGCGCTCGCGTGCGTCCTGCCGAGCGCGACGTGTAAAGCAATGGCGGGCTCGAAGACCGACGGCCGCTGCAGCACGGTGCTCGCGACGACGCAGTGAGCGCCACCCCGCGCGCGCCGAGCCTCAGGCGTGCTCACCCTCGAGCTTGATGCGCGTCACGTCGGCGCCCGCGCCCGCGAGCTTCTTTTCGATGGCCTCGTAGCCGCGGTCGAGGTGGTAGACGCGACGCACGATGGTTTCTTCGTCGGCGACGAGGCCGGCGATGACGAGCGACGCGCTCGCGCGCAAATCCGTGGCCATGACGGACGCGCCGGACAGGCGCGGAACGCCCTCGATGATGGCGATGTTGTTGTGCGTCTCGATCTTCGCGCCCATGCGGCCGAGCTCGGGGACGTGCATGAAGCGATTCTCGAAGACCGTCTCGGTGACGACCGAGCGGCCCGACGCGACGCACATGAGCGACATGAACTGCGCCTGCATGTCCGTGGGGAAACCCGGGTGCGGCGCCGTCGTCGCGTCCGTCGAGAGCAAGCGGCCGAGCCGGCGCACGCGCGCATGGTCCCCTTCGCGTTCGATCTCCATGCCGACGCGACGTAGCTTCGCGATCACGGGCTCGAGGTCGTCGATGGGCGCGTGCTCGAGCAGTACGTCGCCGCCTGCCGCTCCCACCGCGGCCATGAAGGTGCCCGCCTCGATGCGGTCCGCGATGATGGCGTGATCGAAGGGTTCGAGCTCGTCGGCGCCGTGAATGTGGATGATCGAGGTGCCGGCGCCCTCGACGCGCGCACCCATCTTGTTGAGCACGCGCCCGAGCTCCTCGACTTCGGGCTCGCGGGCGCAATTGACGAGCGTCGTCCGGCCTTTCGCGAGCGCGGCCGCCATCATCAGGTTCTCGGTGCCCGTCACCGTCTGCACGTCGAAGACGACTTCGGCGCCACGCAGGCGCGGAGCCTCGGCGACGATGTAGCCGTGCTCGACGGCGATCTTGGCGCCGAGCGCTTCGAGGCCGAGCAGGTGCTGGTCAACGGGCCGCGCCCCGATTTGGCAGCCGCCCGGCAACGAAACGCGCGCCTTGCCGTAGCGCGCGACGAGCGGCCCGAGCACGAGCACGCTCGCGCGCATCTGCCGTACGAGCTCGTAGGGCGCTTCCGGGACGACCGGACGCGTGGCTTTTTGGACGCGAACCTCGGGGATGTCGAGCGTCACGTCACGGCCGAGCGTTCGGAGGAGCTCGGCCGTGGTCTCGATGTCCCGGAGGCCGGGCACGTTGCGCAGGAGACTCTCGCCGTCCGAAAGCAGGGTGGCGCAGAGGATCGGGAGGGCCGCGTTCTTGGCGCCGCCGACGCGGATCGTGCCTCGTAGCTGCCGCGCGCCGCGCACGCGAATCGCATCCATGGCTCGGGACCATACATCGGGTACCCTACGCGGGCGAAGAAGCCGCCCCGAGGAGCTCAGCATCATCGAACGGTTGAGGGACATCCCGGGCCTCGTGGGCTCGCTTTTGGCAGTCGCGGTGCTCGGAGCGCCCGGCGTAGCCCAGGCGGATCCGAGTGCTTCCGTCGATGTGCGCGGCTTCGAGGCGACGACGCATCCCGAAGGGTTGACGCGCCTCGAGCCCACCTCGACGCCCGGGTCCGGGGAGTGGAACGTCGGCGCCTTCACGTCGTACGCGTACCGCCCGGTGGTCGCCCCCATCACCCCCGCGAGCCCGAGCTACGTCGCGCTGCGCAATCAGCTGGCCCTCGATGTCGTCGGGAGCATCGGGGTCACCGATTGGTTCGGGCTCGGCTTGGTGGCCCCCGCGATCCTGTACCAGCGCGGCGATCGACCACCGCCCGGGAGCCAGTTCCAGCGTCCGTCCGAGTTCCTCCTCGGCAACCTCGCGCTCGACCTTCGCTTGCAGCTCCTCAAGCCAGGCTCGTTCGGCGGTTTGGGGCTCGGGGCCCTGGCGCGCGTCGCGTTGCCGACCGGGCCCGAGCACTCGCTCGCGGCCGAGGATCAAGTCCGAACGGAGGTCCGCCTGCTCGCCGAGCTCGGCGTGCTCGGCTCCTCGCTACGGGGGACGGCCGGGGTGCGCCTGCGCGCCGAGAATCGCTCGTTCGCCGAGCGCGCGTTCGGCGACGACTTGCCGTGGGGCTTCGGCATCGTGCTGAAGCCGCAGACGTTCGGCCTCGACGATGCGGGCAACTACCTGTTTTCGATCGACGCGCACGGAGCGGTTGCGCTCACGCCGTCCGCCGGTAGCAAATTCGCGTCACCGATGACGCTCGCGCTCGGCGCGCGACGGACGTTCGGGGACGCGCACGCGATGCTCGGCGTCGAGCTGCCGCTCGACTCGGCGGCGGGTGTGCCGAGCGTGCGCGCCATGCTCGGCGTCGGCTGGGCGCCGCGCGTCCACGACGTCGACGCGGACGGCATTCCGGACGACAAAGATCAGTGCGAGGAGCTCGCCGAGGACCGCGACGGTTTCGAGGACGCCGACGGCTGCCCCGACTTCGACAACGACGGCGACGGCGTGCCCGATTCGGACGACAAGTGTCCGCACGAGCTCGAGGATCAAGACGGCTTCCAGGACGAGGACGGCTGCCCCGACCCCGACAACGACCACGACGGCATCCTCGACGCCAAGGACGCGTGCCCGAACGAAGCGGGCGTGGCCGACGCCGATCCCAAGCTCAACGGGTGTCCCTTCCGCGACGCCGACGGCGACGGCATCGTCGACGCGCGGGATCGCTGCCCGCAGCGCCCGGAAGATCACGACGGCTTCCAGGACGAAGACGGCTGCCCCGAGTACGACAACGATCGCGACGGGATCCACGACCGTGACGACGCCTGCCCGAACGTGCCGGGACCGCGACGCTCGGATCCCGAGCTGAACGGCTGCCCGAGCCCCGATCGCGACGGCGACACGTTCGACGACGCCGTGGATCGCTGCCCGGACGCCCGCGAAACGTTCGACGGCGTGGACGACGAGGACGGCTGCCCGGACACGCCGGACAAGCCCCCGGCGCGCACTCCGCTCGCGGCACTCGAGTCCGCGCGCGGCGCCGGACGGCCGCGCTTCGTGCTGAAGCTCCGCACGCCGCTCGGGTTCACGCCGGAAGGCGCGCTCGCACCCAAGTCGGAGGGCGTCACGCGTGCCGTGGCGGCGCTCTTGAATGAAAATCCCGAGATGGTGCTGATGGTGGCGGTACGACCGGCGGGTGCGAAACCGGAAGCCGAGCAGGCCGCGCTCACGCGCGCGTTCACGTTGGTCGACGCGCTCCGGTCGTACACGCACCGGGACGAGGCGGCCGAAGTGATCGGCTGGAAAGCCGTCGCCAAACTGCCGGGAGCAACGCTACCCTCGGGCCTCGGTTTTTTGGTGCTCGCACCGCTGCCCCCGCCACCGGCACCGTCGGCACCGGCGTTGCCCAAGGAGCCGCGATGAGCATTCGTCGTGCGGTCGCTGCCGGCATCACGACGCTCGTTTTGACCTGCGCGGCGCAGGGGAAGCCGCCCGAGCCGGCGCCCGCACGGCACTCGCTCCGCGGGTTCTTCGGCGTCGATGCGGTGCGGCCGCTCTTGCGCTCCGATTCGGGAGCCGCGCGCGAACGGGCGTTCGCGCGGCTCGGCAGCCTCGGGACGCCGCGCGCCCTCGAGCTCTTGACGCGCGCGCTCGAGAGCGACGGCGCGGCGCGTGACGTGCGCGAACGGCTCGCGGTCGTGCGCGCGCTCGGGCCGCACGCCGCCGATCCCGTGGCGGGGGATGCGCTCATCCGCGCGCTCGGTGGAGTCGAGGGTCACCTCGACGAACGCGCGCTCTTGGTCGAACAGAGCGCCGCGCTCGCGCTCGCGGCGTCGCACGACGCGCTCGCCGAGAGCGCGCTCGCTCGTGCCCTCAGACAACCAGGTCGCGTGTCGGAGCACGCGCGGCTCGCGCTACGCGCGCATCCACCGAAGAACATCGTCCCACTGCTCCTCGCGGGCGGCACGACGACCCCGGCGCTCGTCGCGGTGCTGGGCGAGCTCGGCGCTACCGACGCGTGGGGCTTCTTGCGCGAGCAGGCCCAGAACGGGGACGCGCCCGTGCGCGCCGCGGCCGTCACTGCACTCTTTCAGCTCGACCACGCCGCGGCCGGCGCGTTCGCCCGGCGCTTGATCCCTGCGGAAACGGAGCCGAACGTGCGCGCAGCGCTTGCACGCGGCCTCGCCACGAACGGCGATAGGGCCGCCGTTGCTCTGTTCGGAGCGCTCCTCGCCGACCCGAGCGGACGCGCGCTAGCGCTCGAGCTCGCCCTCGACGTGCAGAACCCCGAATTCGGCGCGCTGCTCGCGAAGGCGCCGCTCGCCGGTGACGACGATCGGCTGTTCGCCGCGCTCGGTCACGCAGGCGGCTCCGCGGCGCTGGCGCGACTCGAAGGTGCGCTCGCTCGACCCGACGACGCTTGGTCGGCGCTCTACGCGCTCGCGCTCTGCCCCGACGCCGCAGCGGACGACGTGCTCGCACGGGCGCTGGCGCGGCCCGCGCTCCGGCGCAATGCACTGCGTGCCGCGGTGATTCGCAGCGCCACACGCGAACGCAGCGTGAGCGGCACGACGACCGCGCTGGACGCGCTCGCACAAGGGGATCCGTCGGACCGCGCGGCCGCGGCCTGGGCGCGCGCCGTGCTCGAGCCGAGCAGCGCGGTTGCGGCGTTCGCGAGCCGCGAGCCGGCGGTGCTCGCGGCCACGGCGCGCGCGGCACGGAGCGAAGAGCTCGCCGCGGCGGCAACCGCACGGCTCGCCACCGTAAAGGATCCGGTGCTCGCGACGGCGCTCGCCGGAGCGCTGGCGGTGCCGGGCGCGGCCGACGCGGTGCCCACGCGCACGCTGGTCGCGCTGGTCGAAGCGCGCGGCGCCGCGGCCTACGTGGCCGCCTTCGCGCTCGCACTCCGCGACTCGGAGACGCTGCGTCCGGAACTGCGCGAGCTCCTCGCGAGTGACGATCCGATCCTGCGCGCGCACGTCGCCCGCGGACTCGCGGCGAGCGCGGAAGAGAGCGCGGTCGGGCTCCTCGGTGACGCGTATCGAGCGGAGCCGGACGCGGCGGTCCGGCGCGCGATCGTGGGCGCGCTCGCCGAGCGCACGGAGGCAGGCAGGCGCGCGACGCTCGAGCTCGCGTCCGCGCTCGAGCCGGACGACGCGGCGCGTGAGCTCGCCCGCGCGGCGCTCCGCGGCACTCGTCCGCCGACAACGCCGCCGCGGGGCGCGATGTGGGTCCGACTGACGCCGTCGAGCGCCGAGCCGCCCTTCGCGCTGCTCGAGTCGTCCCGGGGACTTTCGCTGCCTTTCGCCGCGGATCCGGACGGCATGCTGACGGTGGTGGGGCTCTTGCCCGGCCCCGTCGAGCTCGAGCTTGCGACCGCCACCCCGGGGCGCGTCCCCGGCCGAGGAGCCCCACCGTGACCGAAAGCCGCGTCCGCCGCGCCACCCCGAACGACATCCCCGCCGCGTCCGAGCTTGCCGGCAAGCTCGCGCGCATGCACCACGAGACCGATCCCGCTCGCTTCTTTCTGCCGGAGAACGTGGTCCAGGGTTACGCGTGGTGGTTCGAGCGCGTGCTCAAGGACCCGGAGGCGGTGCTGCTCGTCGCCGACGGTCAGAGCTCGCTCGCCGGCTATGCTTACGGCGGGCTCGAGGATCGCGCGTGGAATCTCTTGCTCGACGAGCACGGGGCGATTCACGACGTGTACGTCGACGGCGCAGAACGCCGGCACGGTGTCGGCCGCGCGCTCGTCGAGGCGCTCGTGAGCGCGCTCGAAGAGCTCGGCGCCGAGCGCATCGTGCTCTCGACGATGCCGTCGAACCTGGCCGCCCAGGGTCTTTTCGCGCGCTTCGGCTTTCGCGTGACGTTCCTGGAGATGACGCGTAATCGGCAGCCGGCAGGCTGAGTTCCACGGAGTGCGGCACTCGACACTTGCGGCGCGCCCCGGTAGAGAGGACGCTTTTCCGCGGTCATGGGCACGAAGAAGAAAGAGACGGAAACCTCGAGCGAGCCGAACGGGGCGGCCCCGTTCGAGGCCTCGCTCGTGCGGCTGACGAACATCGTCGAACGCCTCGAGAACGGGGAGCTCGGCCTCGAGGAGTCGCTCGCGCTGTTCGAGGAGGGCATTCGACTCGCGCGGACGGCCCAGGAGCGGCTCGACGCCGCGGAGAAGCGCGTGGAAGAGCTCATCGCCGCCGATCAGGACGGTAACCCCGTGAGCCGGGAGCTCGATCCGGAGTAGCGATGGAGGCGCTCGTCGTCGAACACGCGGCCGCGCTCATCGTCGGCAACGAGCTTCTGAGCGGCAAGGTCGCCGAAGCGAACCTGGTCGAGCTCGCGCGGACGCTGCGCCCGCTCGGCGTACGGCTCGCGCGCGCGAGCATGCTGCCGGACGAGCTGCCCGTGCTCACGCGGGAAATCCGGGCGCTTTCGCAGGACTACCCGCTGGTGTTCACGAGCGGCGGCGTCGGGCCCACGCACGACGACATCACGATCGACGCGGTCGCGGCGGCGTTCGGTGTGAAATCCGTCGAACACCCCACGCTCGCCGAGCTCATCCGCCGCGCCTACGGCGAGCGTTGCACGCCTGCGCACCTGCGCATGGCGCTCGTCCCGGAAGGCGCCGAGCTCGCGCTCTCGCCCAGCGGTGCGTGGCCGACGCCCGTGTTCCACAACGTCTGGATGCTGCCCGGCGTGCCGGAAGTATTCCGCGAAAAGCTCGACACCATCCGCGCGTGGGTGCGCGGCCCGTCACCGTTCGTTTCGCTCGCCGTCTACACGAAGCTCGACGAGCCGTCGCTCAAGCTGCTCATCGACAAGAGCGTCGAAACACACCCGGACGTCGAGGTCGGCTCCTACCCGCGCTGGTTCGAGCCGAGCTACAAGACGAAGATCACGTTCGACGCGCGTGACCGCGCCGCCGTGGAGCGCGCCGCGCGAGAGTTCGTCGCGAGCCTGCCGGAAGGCGCGCTCGTTCGCGTGGAGTAGATCAGCGCGCGCCCAGCGAGTGGTAAGGTCCGGGGCGTGCTTGCGCCGCGTTTCACGACCAGCCACCGCATCACGGCGGCGCTCACGTTGATCGAGCGGGCGCGCGGTTTCCTCGAGGCGGCCCGGCTGTCCGATGACTGGGTGCGGCGCATGAGTCAGCGAGCGCTCCTCGCGGAAGCGTACGCCACCACGCACATGGAGGGCACCGAGCTCACGCTGCCGCAGGCCGAACGCGCCTGGGAGGGAGCCGCCGTCAGCGAGGCGCGCGACGACGACGTGCGCGAGCTCCTGAACTACCGCGAAGCGTTCAACCTCGTCTCGGATCACATCACGGCGGGTGGGCGCATCAGCGAAGAGCTCCTGTGCGCGATTCACGCGCGCCTCGTGAGCGGCGTCCGCGGCGAGGAGGGTCAGCCCGGGAGGTATCGCACGGTGCAAAACTGCATCGCGCGCACGCAGACGCTCGAAATCGTCTACATCCCGCCGCCGCCCCGGGACGTGCCGGTGCTGATGGGGGAGCTCGTGGCCTGGCTCGGCGAGGCGACGCCGGTGCATCCGGTGCTCGTCGCGGGCGTCGCGCAGTTCCAGCTCGTTCACGTCCATCCGTTCGTGGACGGCAACGGCCGCACCTCGCGACTGCTCTCGACGCTCTGCCTCTTTCGGGCGGGCTACGACTTCAAGCGGCTGTTCACGCTGAGCCAATTTTACGATCGCGATCGCTCGCGCTTCTACCGCGCGCTGCAAGGCGTACGCGAAAACGAGATGGATCTCACGCCCTGGCTCGAATTCTTCGTGGAAGGGCTCGCGACGCAGCTGGCCGAGGTGCGCACGCAAGGAGAGCGCATCATCCGCCTCGACGTGATCGCGCGGGAGCACGCACTCTCCGCGCGGCAGGCTCTCGCGGTCGGCTACTTGCTCGAGCACGCCGAGCTCCGCATCGAGGACTTCGAGGCCGCTTGTCCGGACGTGAACCGGCGCACCCTCCAGCGCGACCTCGAGGACCTCGTGAGCCGGCGGGTTTTGAAGATGAGCGGGGCGGCGCGTGCCGTCCGTTATCGTTTGGGAATCAAGGGGTTGTGAGAGAATCGCGACGCAATCGCGACACGAATTGCGACAGCGTCGCGTCCTCCGAGAGGACCCCGCGCGAGAGCCGAATCAGCTCGCTCACCGACCAGGCCTGGAAGGGGCAGCCGGCCGGCGTGTGCGGCGGGTCGCCGTCGGCGATTTCGCTCACGTGATCGAGCCCGGCGTGCTCGAGGTGTGCGCGGAGCGGCGCGATGAAGCGCGCGCGGGCCTCCGCCTTCGCTTCGAGCGTGAAGTGGCGACTCTTGAGCCACGCTTCGACGAACGGCCCGATGAGCCACGGCCACACCGTGCCCTGGTGGTACGCCGCGTCGCGCGCGAGGGGGTCGCCGTGGTAGCGCGGCACGTACGACGGGTTGCTTCGCTCGAGCGAACGCAGCCCGAGCGGCGTCCAGAGTTCACGTTCGACGGCGTCGACGATCCGGCGCGCGCGCTCCGGCGCCACCAGCGTGAGCGGCAAGCCGCCCGCTGCGAAGATCTGATTCGGGCGGCACGCCGCGTCGACCGCGCCCGGCACGTGATCGACATCGACGACGTCGAACAGCATGCCGCGCTCCTCGTTCCAGAAACGTGACTCGAGCGCCGCGCGCGCCTTCGCCGCGGCGCCCGCGAACGCCACGCGCAGGCGCCCGGCCGCGCCCAGGGCATGCACCCAGAGCGCCTGAATTTCGACGGGTTTTCCGCTCCGCGGCGTCACGACCCAATCGCCGACTTTGGCGTCCATCCACGTGAGCTGCGCGCCCGGCTCCCCCGCCGCGAGCAAGCCGTCCGAGTCGCAACGGATCCCGTGGCGCGTACCGCGCGCGTAACCGCTGACGATCTCGACGATGGCGGTCGCCAGGAGCTCGCGCTCGCTCTCGGACAGCACGCGTTCACTCGCCATGAGTAGCTCCTCGGCGGCAAGCACGAACCAGAGCGAAGCGTCGACCGAGTTGTACTCGGCTGCCGCGTGCGCCGCGTCCGGGAAGCGATTCGGGAGCATGCCTTCCGACACGACGCTCGACCACTCACACAGGATGGCGCGCGCCGTCTCCAGATCGCCCGTCGCGAGACACAGGCCGCGCACCGCGATGAACGTGTCGCGACCCCAATCACCGAACCACGGGTAGCCCGCAATCACGGTGCGCCCGGCACCACGCGCGACGACGTACGCCGCGCCGGCGTGCTCGAGCGGGTCCTGGAAGGAGGCCCGGCGACTCCGCTCCGCCGCGCGCAAGCGCTCGACGAGCGCCGCCAAATCCTCCTGCTCGAGCGCCCAATGGCCCGGTAATTCGGCCGCGAGGACCCACAGCGCTTCCCCCGCGCCCAGATCGAAACGGAGCTCGCCCGGTGACGCGAGATCCTCACTCGCGTCGAGGCCGCGCGCGTCTTCCTCGGCATAATAGAAGCGGCGATACCAATCGGGGGCGGCGCGATACTCCGCGTTCGCGAGCGAGAGCACCGCCGGCACGCCCGGGTACGGCGCGAAGCGCCGGGCATTGCCGCGCTGCTGCGCCCCGAAATCGAACACCGGGTTTTCGTGATGCGTGGCGTGAAAGTCGCGGCCGGAGAGCAGCGGACGCACTTCGAGCCGCGCGTGCACGGCGGGCGACTCGAGCCGAAATGAGACGACCGCCGCGGCCGTTCCGTGCGGCACGAACACCTCGACTGCGACCGTGCCGAGACGCGTGCGAAAATGCCAGGTCGGCCAGGGCTCGCGCGTGAACTCGACCGCCTCGGCCTCGGCCCCCGTCGTGAATCCCCCCACGTAGGCCTGCGGCCAGAAGTCGACCGTGCCGTCGGGCGTGACGAGTCGCGCGACGAAACCCTGGACGAGCGTCCGTCGATCGGCAGGTGGGCGCGCCGCCGCGAGCAGGAGCGCGTGGTAGCGACGCGTACGCACGCCCGAGGTGGTGCCACTCGCAAAGCCGCCAAGGCCGTCAGCCTCGAGCCACTCGGTCACGCGATCGACCACTGCCGGGCGCGAGCCGTGAGCGCTCATACCGAGCGAGGGTAGCGCGTAGTCGCCGTGCGACGAAAGCCGGTCGCCAAGCGGCTGCCGGAGTCCGCCATGCTCGTCGAGCTCGGCTCCATCCGCGCACGCGCCGAGCGTCTTCGCATGGCACGGTGAGTGCACCTCGCGCAGGCCAATGCTGGATTTACGCGAACGAACCTTCTTCGGAGAGCTCGATCAATTGAGCAACGTGGAGCTCTTGGCGCTCGTGCTCGGCACCGGCAGCGCGGGCGAGCGCGTGACCGAGCTGGCGAGCGATCTGCTCGAAGCGGCCGGCGGTCTGGACGGCTTGGTCCGTCTCGCGCCCCACGGCATTGCCGCGCGGCGCGGCCTCGGTCCCGCCAAGGCGGCACGGATCACGGCGGCGCTCGAGCTCGGACGGCGTGCAGCCGTCGGCGGCATGACGGTGCGCACCACGCTGCTTACCTGCTTCGACGATGTCGTCTCCTGGGCTCGGCCGCGCTTCGCGCCGCTCGATCACGAGGAGGTGTGGCTGCTCGGGCTCGACGGGCGGAACGCACTCAAGGTGGCGCGGCGTGTCGCCCAAGGCGGGCAACACGGCTGCGCGCTCACGACGCGCGACGTGCTCGGCCCCGCCCTGCGCGACGCGGTGAGCTCGATCGTGCTCGTGCACAACCACCCGAGCGGTGATCCGCATCCGAGCAGCGAAGACGTGGGCATGACGCGCGCGCTGGTCCAGGCGTGCCGCGTCGTGGGCGTGCCGCTGCTCGACCACGTCATCGTCGCGCGTGGCGGCGCGAGCTCACTCTTCGAAACCGGCGCGCTCGACTGAGGCTCGCCCTCGCCGACGTGCGCGCAAGCACGCACGGGTTACTTGACGGGCCCGACGTTGATGCTGCTGCAGCCGAAGATGAGCTCGATTTTGCCCTTCGGATCGTTCTGCGCGTTGAAGCAGGTGTTCGTGCACAGGACCACGCGGCCGTCGGCGTCGAATTGCCAGCCGTCCTGACAGTCCGGCGTGTCGTTGCGGCCGACCACCGTTTCCGGATCGCCGTTGCCGGGCGTGTAGATGACGTTGACCTCGTCGCGGTTGACGGGTTGACCGTCGGTGCCCGTGGCCGGCACGTCGAAGGTGCACGACGTGATGAGCCCGAGAATGCGCTGCAACGCCGCATTGAGCGCGCCCGCGAAGTCGGTGCCCTGCGAGAGATCGATGTGGCAATAGTCCGCCGGCTGGCCCGCGGGCGGCGGGGAGATCAAACAACCTTCGGGCGCCGTGCCGCCTTCGACGGCCGCGAGCGCGAGCCAAGGCCGTACGTCGACTCCGTTCACCTGTTCGCTACCGGGCGAACCGATGATGAAGGTGCGCACGCCCGCTTGGCGCGCGGAGAGGACCTCGTCGATGATGGGCTGCGTCGGCTGTTGATCATTCGGTCCGCCGCCGCCTTCGCAGTTCTTCTTGAACGTGGGCGCGCCGTCCGTAATGAGCAACATGAAGCGGTTGCCGGTGAGCTTCGAGGCCTGCATGCCGTGCACGTACGCGTAGTCGTACGCGTCGTGCGTGGGCGTCGAGCCGTTCGGTCGCGTCTGATCGAGCGAGCTCGAGATCGTCGAGCGCTGCCGTGAGCCCGTGTCACCGAGCAGGTCGATCGGGATCATCGCGTCGATGTTGACGCAGGCCGACACGTCACGCGGCGCGTTGATGTCCGAGTTCGCTTGCGTCTGCTTGTTCGGGAAGTAGAGGACGCCGACTGCCGACGACGCAGGCAACCCGTCCACCGCGGTCGCGAGCGCGTCGTGCGTGATCTTCCACTTCGTATCGGAGGCCCCCGCCGGTTTGTCGTTCATCGACGCGCTCGTATCGACGACGAGCATGAGGACGATCGGCAAGAGCTCCGGTTCGCTGCTCCAACCGGCGCACTCGTTCGCCCGCAGCTGGTCGGGAGTGGGCGGGGCCGTTCCACCACCGCTCGAACCGCCGGTCGCCGCATCACCACCCGAGCCGTTTCCGGTCGTCCCGCTGGTGCCGCTCGTCCCGCCCGAAACGACGATGGTCGTCGAGCCGCCGGCGCCACTGCTCGTGCTCCCGCCGCTGCCCTTGCCCGGCTCGAGCCCGCCGCTCTTGTCTTTCGAGGAGCACGCGAGCGCCAGGAAAACCAGTGGAAGCAACGTCCTAGTCTTCATGGGGTTTCTTCTCCGGGGTGCATCGGGGGTACCGGGCAAGTCTCAATCTCACAGGGTAACGCGACAGGCGAGAAGCAGGCAGACAAGCGTACCACTGTCTCGTCCCGAGTGCGCGTTCGGACCACGACACGCGGCTCAGAAAGATCACGCGATCGCCACTGCATCGCGCGCCGCCGGCCGCGCACGTCCGGCTCGAGGTAAGTGAGTGTGGGGCAAGATGCCCGGATAGGCTCGCGCGCGCGTCCACGCTAAACTCCTCCGAACCCAAACGCGCATGCGCTCCCTTCGCCTCGCTTCGACCCTCGTGCTCCTCGGCGTGTCCTTCCTGGGACTGAATGCTTCCTGCAGCAGCAAGAAGGACGACGCCTCGCTCGACGCCGCGGGAACCGGCGGCTCCGGCGGAACAGGAGGCACCCACGGCGGCCCCATCAGCATTTCCGGCGGTAATGGCGGCATGGGCGCCAGCGGGCAGACCGGCGGAAGCGGCGGTTTTGCGACGGGCGGCACGGACGCGGGCGGCGCGAGCGAGGAAGGCGTCCCGGCGTGCACCACGCTCGTCGGGCTCGACCAGTGCGGCAGCACGAGCGTCGAGGCCAAGCTTCGCACCGTGAACATGCTGCTCGTGATCGACAAGTCGGGCAGCATGACGGACCCGCTCGGCGACACGGACAAGTGGACCGCGTTGAAGAGCGCGCTCGGGACCGCGCTCGGTCACGTCGCCGATCAAATGAACTTCGGCCTCGTACTCTTCCCTTACGCCGTGTTCCACACCATCCCACTCGACGGCTGCGATACGGATTGCTGCGAGCTGCCGGCCGCCGACGCGGCGGTGCTCGTGCCCATCGAGCAGGGCGGACGCGCCGTCGAGGAGATCGGGTATCAACTCGACACCACGAGCCCCGGCGGCGGAACGCCCACTGCGGCCGCGCTCGACGCCGCGTTCCAGTACTTCACGACGGGCGGCGGCGCCGCGCTCGAAGGCGAAAAGTACGTGCTTTTGGCCACCGACGGCGGCCCGAACTGCAACGACAAACTCGCGTGCAAGCCCGACACGTGCACGACCAACCTCGACGGCCAGTGCCCGGAAGGGAACTGCTGCCAGGACCCTGACCAGCGCAACCAATGCCTGGACGACCTGACGGTGCTGGACGAGCTCGGAAAACTCAAGGACGCCAGCATTCCCACGTTCGTGGTCGGGCTTCCGGGCACTCAACAGTACGCAAGCTACCTCGACGAGTTTGCCGCAGCCGACGGCCTGCCGAGCGACAACGGCGACTCTCACTACTACCCCGTGTCGGAGAGCGACGGCGTGAAGGGCCTGGTCGACGTATTCGAATCGATCACCACCGAGCTCGTCCGCTCGTGTGACGTGGCGCTCGGTCAGGCGCCGGCCAATCCCGATCTCGTCAACGTCGCGATCGATTGCAGCGTCGTCCCGCAGGATTCCGCGGACGGCTCCGGCTGGGACTTCGATACGACGCCGAATCCGACGGCGGTCGTCTTGCGCGGGCCCGTCTGCGACGAGCTCCAAGCGAACGGCGCCAAGCGGGTCGACGTCCTCTACGGCTGCCCCACCGTGCGCTGAAAAGGCTCGCAAAGGAAGGTCACCATGCCGCGTCGTCCTCGTTCATTTCCGCTGCTTTTCGCTACCCTGGGCTGCGGGGGGCTCGTCGCGCTCGCTTGCAGCAGCAACGCCTCCGACGACGACTCGAGCTCGGGCGGCTCGACCGCGACCGGCGGCAGCACCGCGGCAACGGGCGGCTCCAGCAACGCTACGGGCGGCTCGAGCGCGCGCGGCGGCACCAGCGGCAGCGGTACGGGCGGCTCCGGCAACTCGACGAGCAGCGGCGGCTCCGGCAATTCGACGAGCAGCGGCGGCTCCGGCAACTCGACGAGCAGCGGCGGCTCCAGCAACTCGACGAGCAGCGGCGGCACGGGCGCGCTCCCGACCGACGCTTGCGACGGCTTGCCGTTCGACAACGCCGGTCAGGGCGGCGATGGCTCGACCGCGTGCACGGGCGTCTCGAACGAGGCGGAAGCCGTGCCGATCGATCTCTTCTTCATGATGGACCGTTCGATATCGATGGCGAACGCCGTGCCGGGCACGAACATGACGCGCTGGGACGCGCTGGTCGAAGCCGTGCGTGAGTTCACGCAGTCGAGCGACGCGGGCAGCATCCGCGCCGGGCTCGGATTTTTCGGGATTTCCGGTGGAAATGACACGGAGCTCGACTGCAACGTCGGTAACTACTCGAAGCCGACCGTCGCGATCGGGACGCTCGCCGACGTCGGCGGCGACATGGTCTCTGCGATGACGAACATGGTCCCCGGCGGACTCACGCCGAGCGGGCCCGCGCTCGAGGGCGCCCTGTCGTATGCAGCTGGCTGGGCCATGGACAACCCCGGGCGCGCGACCGCCGTCGTGCTCGTCACCGACGGCTACCCGACGCAGTGCGACCCGCGCTCGGTGTCGGACCTTGCCGCGCTCGCCGAGCAGGCCCACCTGAACAAGCCCTACGTGCGCACGTACGTGATCGGCCTCGGCGGCGACGACAACCTCGACGCCATTGCGCAGCGAGGTGGGACCCACGCTGCGTTCAAGGTCGACGAAGGAGACATCAGCGCCTCCTTCGTGAACGCGCTGCACAACGTGACCAACAGCGAGCTCTCTTGCGAGTACGCGCTGCCACCGCCGCCGAGCAGCAGCCAAAAGCTCGACCTCGGCAAGGTGCAGGTGACGTACACGCTGGCGAGCGACGGAACGACCGAGGAAATCCCTGCGATCCCCGGCATCGACAGCTGCGCGAAGGCCGCGAACGGCGGCTGGTATTACGACGTTCCCGACGACCCGACGAGCATCGAAGTGTGCCCCTGCACCTGTGCGCGCTTCGACGCCGGCCGCGTCGACGTGCGCGTCGGTTGCAAGCCGCGTATCGGTCCGCGCTGATGACTCGTGCTACCGTGTTCGAATTCGAGGTGTCCGCATGAAGCGATCTCAAGCTCTACTCGGTGCGTTCGTCGCGGGGCTGGCAGTGGCGCACGTCGGCGGCTGTAGCAGCAGCTCGAAGGACAACGGAGGCAGCGGAGGCTCGGGCGCGACCGGGGGCACGAGCGGCAGCGCCGGCAAGGGAGCCGCCGGTAAGGCCGGCAGCGGCACGAGCAACGGCGGCAAGGGCGGCTCGGGTGGCAGCTCGAACGGCACGGGCGGGTCGGGCAACACCGGCAACGGCACGGGCGGCACCGGCGTCGACGTGTGCACGACGTTCACCGATCCGATCGCCGAGGGTCAGGCCTGCACGCAAGCGCTGAGCGGCCGCTTCTGTGAAAGCGACACGGGCCCCTGCGTTTGCGAGAGCGACGTGAACGACCCGAAGAGCGGGAAGTACTTCTGGAGCTGCTTCAGCGACGGGCAGACGCACGGCAGCGGCGGGACCAGCGCCGGCAGCGCTGGAGCGGGCGGAACCGGCGGCCGCGCCGGCGAGCCGAACGGGGCGAGCGGCGAGACGAACGGCGGCGCCGCAGGCGAACCAGGGACCCTAGGCGGCGCCGGGAGGTGACGGCTGGAGGTCCAGCCGAGGTTCGCCTATCCTGGGTCGCCGGATGAGCACTCCGGAGATCCAGTTCGCCGCGCTGACCGATGTGGGGCGTCAGCGGGAACACAACGAGGACAACTTCCTCGTCGATAAAAAGCTCGGACTGTTCGTCGTTTGCGACGGCATGGGAGGGCACGCCGCCGGCGAGGTGGCGAGCGCGCTCGCCGTGCGCACGCTGCACGAAGAGATCAAGCGCGAAGCCGAGCTCCTGACCGACTACGCGAGCGGCGGGTCGGGCGGCGCCCGCGTGAGCAAGCGCGACATCTTGAACATGCTCGAGTTCGCGGTGAATCGCGCCTCGAGCCGCGTGCACGCCGAGGCGGTGAAGGACGCCCAGAAACGCGGCATGGGCACGACCCTGGTGTCGTTGCTCGTGATCGGCACGACGGCCTTCATCATCTACGTCGGCGACAGCCGCATCTACCTCTTGCGCGACGGCGTGCTCGAGCAGCTCACCGAGGACCACACCGTCCGCAACGAGCTGATCAAGAAGCGCAAGATGACGCGCGAGCAGGTCGAGCAGATCGCGCAGAAGAACGCCATCACGCGCGCCGTGGGCGTGTACGAGCACGCCGAGCCGGACACGCTGGTCGTCGACCTGGTGCAGGGGGATCGCTTCCTACTCTGCAGCGACGGACTCTGCGGTTACTTCGAAGAAGACCTGGAATCGCTCGGCCGCCATCTGTCGAACCCGAACGCCGATACGGCTGCGCGCAGCCTGATCGACGCCGCCAACGAGCAAGGCGGCAAGGACAACATCACTTCGGTGATCGTCACGGTGGGCGACGCGACGACGCGCGACACGACCCGCGCGAAGCAGCTTCAACTCAAGCGCGACACGCTCGCGCGCATGCCGCTGTTCCGCCCGCTGAACGACCGCGAAATCCTGCGCGTGCTCCAGGTGACCGACGTGGTCTCGTTCAAGAACGGCGAGCAGGTCATGACCGAAGGCGAGACCGGCGAAGAGCTCTTCATCGTGCTCTCGGGTCAGCTGCGCGTCACGCGCGGCGGCGCCGAGCTCGCGACGCTCAAGACGGGTGACCACGTCGGCGAGATGGCGCTCGTCCGCAGCCAACCGCGCTCAGCGACGGTCGTGAGCGACGGCGCGAGCGACTTGATGGTGATCCGGCGCACGGAGTTTTTCGAGATCCTACGCAAGGAGCACCAGCTTGCCGTGAAGCTCCTGTGGCAGTTCTTGGGTGTGCTCGCCGACCGTTTGGCGGACACGAGTCGCGAGCTGGGCGCCGCGAAGGAAGAGCTCGCGGCCGAAGACATCACCGGGGAAATCTTCGAGGACGAAGACGACAGCGATCGAAAGACGCTGATCTTGCCGGAACCGAATTGATGCACGGCCCGCGCGCGTCGTGCTCTCGGGGGCTCGTCGCGCTCCTTTTGGCGGTGGGTTGCCGTTCGCATGCACCCGAAAGCGGGAGCTCGAAACCCGCCGCCAGCGCGAGCACGACGGCGGGCGCGCGAGCCTCCGCGCCGCCACTTCCGTCAGCCGCCGCGCCGCGCCCGCGCCCGCGCGGCCCCGGCTGCCGCGTGCTCGCACTGAAGGCTTCGTCCCCGCCGCCTCCCGGGACGCCCGCGGTCGGTGCCGCGTTCGGCGGTCAGGCGTGGATCACGCTCGCCGAGGGCGTCGAGGTGTCGATGAAGCACGGCGAAACGACGCGCGAGTTTCGCCTCGTGGGACCCGGACTCTTCTTGCCGTGCCCCGAGTCGGAGGAGGAAGTCGTCGTCGCGAGCGGCACGGTGGTGACGACGCCGGGGCCCGGTTCGCGCGCGGGCGCCGAAGTGGTGCTCGCGACGCCGTACGGAGTCGTGCTCTACGCGGACGCGGCGCTCGAGCTCGCGGTCACGCGCGACAAGCTCACCCTACGCGTGAAGCAGGGTGAAGCCACGCTCAACGACACGGGCGAGGAGAACCTGCACGACGCCGTGAACGTTCGGCACGTGAAGCCCTCCGAGCGCGCCGTCACTCTCGGCGGCAAAGTGAACGCCGACGAGCTCGGCAAGAGCTGCGACGCCGCGCGCGATCAAGCCGTCGTCGCGCCGCCGAGCGATCGGACGGCGCGGGGCGCCTGGGCGGCGAGCATGCTCGAATGGCACCGCCGGGTCCGGCTCCGCTGTGCGCGCGCCGCGGCCGCCGCCGCCCACGTCTCTGGACCGAACCAAGGCCGGCTGGAAGACCTGCTAAAGCAGCGGAAAGGCCCTGCACCCGCCGGCGCGGCCTCAGAAACTCCCGCCGAAACGGACGCGGGAAAGTGATGTTTCGTTGACAGTTTCCGCTCTGCGAAAGTAGCGTCCTAGTCTCGACTCGAGCGGTCTTGGAAGAAAAGATCAGTGCATGGGCTTGCTTAGACTGACCAGTCGGGTACCCCTGCCCCACGGAGCACGGGTGGCCGCGACGGCTTGCGCCTTGCTCGCTTTCGTCCCGACGCCCGCGCACGCCGACGAGCCGCGCAAGGTGAGCGAGCCGGCCGTCATGCGCGAGCCGAGCGAAATCGTGCAGGTGGCGGACGCCTTCGACGACGACGACATCTTCGATCTGCACCTGACGCTCGGCTACCAGCACTCCTGGAAGAACGGGAAAATCTATCGCGAGACGTCGATGCCGCAGCTTTCGAGCGGTGATTTCACGCCCTCGAACATGAACGTCGCGAAGTACTCGCAGGAGATCTCGCGGCTCGACACGCGCGCGGACATCGGCATCTACAAGGACATCGCGCTCGTCATCCGGCTGCCCGTGATCCTGTCGGACGACCGCAGCATCCAGGAGAACGGCGGCGGGCTTCAGTCGACGTCGCTTGCGGGCGCGCCCGGTGAGCAGCTCTTCAGCCTGCCGTTCAAGTCACCGTCGCGCAGCGGCATCGAATACCTCGCGCTCGGCATGGACGCGGGCATCATGAACCAGGCACGCAACCCGAACAAACCCACGTGGGTCGTCGGCGGGGAAGTCCGGGTCAACGTGTCGGAGCCGATGCACGCGTGCAACGGGAACCCGCAGAATTTGAATCAGACCGTGGCGGCGGGGCAGGTCAAATGCGCCTCCCCGAACGACATGAACCGGGACGGCGTCCCCAATCAGGTCACGACGACGGACACCGGTGTTCCGGGTCAGCGCCTCACGCTCGACGAGGGCAACGCCGCGCAGCGCAAGCCGGGCGTGAGCCGCGGCACCACGGGGCTCGCCCTCCACACGTTTCTGTCGCGGCGCGTGAAGTACGTCGAACCCTACGGCGGCTTCGACGTGCTCTTCGAGTTCCCGAACGGCGACAGCGACTACCACGCGACCGATCTCAAGGGCTCGCTCGTCAATCACCCGCCGCTTCGCGGCACCATGACGGTCGGCATCGCGGTGATCCCGTGGGAGATCCGCGACGCCTTCCAGCGTCTGACGATCGACGCTCGCTTCGCGGGCACGTACGTCTCCGAGGGACGCGACTACAGCGAGCTCTTCGATGCGCTCGGTTCGAGCGACGCGCCGAGCCTCCGAACGCCGCAGTTCGCGAGCTACATGGCGAATCCGGACAGCGCGACGCGCGGCATGTACCCCTCGGTGGCCGACCCGAACTCGCAGAAGGTCTACTTCACCGGGCTCACGGACGTGCAGGCGCACGGCGAATACGTCTTCAGCGCACGAGCCACCTACCAGGCCGGCGAGTACGTGAAGTTCAACGTCGGCGGCGGCTACACGCTGATCCAGGGGCACGTCATCACCTTCGACCAGGCCTGCAATCCTGCGTTCAACAACAGCGCCGCGACGATGGGCCCGTGCCGCAACGGCGACCAAACGACGGGCTACACCCCCTCCGGGATCCCGAATCCGAATTACCGCAAGGTGATCAACGATCCCGGACGGCGCTTCAAGGTCGACGACGTGAACGGGCTCGACGCTTGGATCAGCGCGACCGTCATGTTCTGAGCTTGCTCCTCGGCGTCGCGGGACTCCTCGCTGCGACGCCGGCGGTGGCAGCCGACGGCCGACCCGCCCTCGTCTTGCCGACCAGCGTCGAGGTCGCGCCCGGTGCCTACGCCGCGCCCCGAGCGAGCGGCGACGAACGCGCGCCGAAGCTCGCCGCCGAGCTCGACGAGACGGTGCGGGAGGGCGTGGAAGACCTCGGGCTCACGCCGTTGCCGCCGCCGCCCGCGACGATGCCCGTGACGGATGACGCGCTCGTGGCCGCGCCGCCCGCGAGCTGGGTGTTCGCGCCGCACCTCGGCTTCTCGGCTGACGGAGTCCGCGTCCGCATCGTCGCCGTCGCGCCGGGCTCGCGCGTGGAGCTGGCGCGCGAGGAGCGCTTCACGAACGCGACGCTCGGGACCCTCGACGTGCGCACCGTCGTCATGCTGCGCGATCTGTTCGACGCCGTGGCGCGCACCGAACGCGAGACGAAACCGCCGCCCTCACGCGCGAACCTCGCCGAGTCCAGCGCAGCGCCGCCGTCGTCGGGCCGTTCGGTGCTCGCGCTCAACGCGGCGGTGCTCGGCGGTTTCGTCGGCTTTTCGATCCAGAAAGCCAGCGGCTCGGCCGACGCCAGGCTCGTCTACCCGCTCGTCGCGCTCGGGACGGGGCTCGGCCTCGGTGCGTCATTTCTCGTTGCCGACGAATGGAACATCACGACGGGCGACGCGTGGTACCTCGCCGCGGGGCTCTGGTGGCCGGCGGCTTCCGGCTTCCTGCTCGCCGACAGCTACCGGGCGAAACTCGACGACCGCTACCTCTACGGGCTCGCGGGCGCTGGCGCCGGCCTCGCGCTCGGCGCCGCCGCCATCGCCGTACGACCCGTGACCGAAGGCGGCGCCGTGCTCGCGCACTCGGGCGGCGCGTTCGGCGCGTTGCTCGGTGCCATGACCGACGCCGCCATCCGTGGCGACACGGCCGGCTCGCTCGAACGCGGAGTCGGTTGGGGCACGGGCGCCGGGGTGCTCGTGGGCGGAGCCCTCGCGACCCAGCTCGACATCTCCCCCTCACGCGCGCTGCTCATCGATCTTTCGGCGAGCCTCGGCGCGCTCGGCGGCGCCGCGTTGGCGAGCCCACTGTTGCTCGTGGACGAGTCGAATCCCGACCGCACGCGGCTCTGGCTCGGGAGCGCGGCGCTCGGCACCATCGCCGGCGGAGTGATCGGCTGGTACGCGACGGCCGGCGTGGGCAAAAGCCCGCAGCCTGCGCCGGCTGCGGCGACGCTCGTGCCCTACGCAGCGCCCGCCGCGACGGGCAAAGGCATGTCGCTCGGTGTGACCGGGGCCTTTTGACGACGCGAACGAGCCGCTTCGTGGTGAGCGACGAGGAAGCCGGCGAGCGGGTCGATCGCTTGGTCGTGCTGCACGTGCCGGGACTAGGCCGGCGCGGGGCTCGCGAGCTCTTCGCAGCGGGCGCCGTGACGATCGACGGGCGTCACGGCCTGGCGGGTGCGACGGCGCGCGCCGGCAGCCAGATCGAGGTCACGCTCACCGACGAGCACCCGCTGCCCGAGCCCGCGCTGCCGCTCGACGTGCGGCTGGAGCGAGCCACGCTGCTCGTCGTCCACAAGCCGGCGTCGCAGCCGACGGCGCCGCTCCACGCAGGCGAGCACGGCACGCTCGTGAACGCGCTCCTCGCGCGCTATCCGGCGCTCACCGGCGTCGGGTACCGCGCGCGCGAGCCGGGCCTCGTGCACCGGCTCGACACCGAGACGTCGGGACTCGTCCTGGTCGCGCGCACGGGAGCGGCGTTCGACATGCTCACGCGCGCGCTCCGAGCCGGCCGGCTCGCGAAGCGCTACCTCGCGATCACCGCGACCGTCGGCTTGCCGCCAGAGGGCGTCGTCGACGGCGCGCTCGGCCCCGATCCCACGCGGCGCGGGCGCGTCCGTGTCGTCCCGAATCCCGCCAAGGACTACGCGCGCGCGGCCGAGACGCGCTACCGCGTGCTCGAAACGACGCCGCGCTTCACGCTGCTCGAGCTCGAGGTCGCGCGGGCGTTCCGGCATCAGATCCGCGCGCACCTCGCGGCCATCGGCGCACCGCTCGTGGGCGACGCGCTCTACGCCGGCGCGGAGTGGCCGGGCGCTGGAGCACGCCACGCGCTGCACGCGAGCTACGTCGCGTGGGCCGGCGACCGCACCGAAGCGAGCTTCGAGGTGAACGCGGCGCTGCCCGACGACATGCGTCGCTTGCTCGGTGGCTGACCCGCGAGCGCCGCGAGCAACCGCTCGACGAGCGCCGCCGTGAGCCCAATCGTCGGAAGCTTCGGGCTCAGGATCGCGACGCGCTCATCGACCCTGCGACCGCGCGCCCAGATCACGCCGCGCGGGAGCGCCGCTTGCGCAGGCGAGCCCTCCTTGGCGCGCACGATCACGAAGGGCACGCCCATGACGCCGCCGAGCCCGCGTTGCACGTCGAGGCCCAGCTCGAGCGCGACGAGCCCCGGCAGGCCGTCTTTCGGTTGAACCAGCACGCGCAGCTCGTCCGGTTCGGAGCCGGCGTCCGGGACGCGCCCCCAGGCGACGGTCTTTGCGCTGGTGCGCGTGCGGAGTGCCCGCGCGAGGTCGCGCATGAAGCGACGGGAATTGTCGACGCGGTCGCGAACGAGCTCGCTCGGACGCCCGGTGAAGAAGATGGGCATGAAGGCCGCGCCGGCGAGGGCCACGAGCAAGGCCTCGAACGGCGAGCGCCCGAGCGCTCCGAGCGCGAGCGCCACCGTCGCCGCGAGCACGGCGAGGAGCACGAGCAAGCCGGGCAGCGTTCCCGCGTCGAGCAAACGCCCGCGCGCGCGCGTCCGGCGCGACGTGAAGGCATCCTCGTCACGCAGCGAGAGCCAGCGGCCCGGACCGCGCGGCATGCGCTCGAGCTGCGGCGCCCGTTCGGTCACGAACAGCATCGCGACGAGGACGCCGAGGGCGGCGAGCGCCGGCTCCTCGAGCTCGCGACCGGCGATGAGCGCCAGAGCGAGCGCGCCGCCCGCGAGCGACACGCGCAGCCACGCGGCGAGCGGGACGAGCGAACGGGGCACGGCGTGCCGTTCGCGGCAGGCGAGCGCGAGAGCGCGCGATTTCACGGCCGCCGCCAGCACAAAAAGCAGGGCAAATAGGCCACCCGTGAGGGGCCAGCGCCGATCGCGCGCCGGCGCCGGCACGGCGCGCACGAGGGCCGGCTCGGGCTTGGCCTCTGCCGTGGGCTCCGCGCCGAAAACGACCGCGAGCGGGCTCGCTTCCACGCGCCACAGCACCGGCTCACCGCGCGCCACGTGGGAGCGCACGAGCTCGATTTCGTCACTCTCGGGAGTATGGTGAATCGCCGCCACCATCACGCCGAAGCTCGGATCCGGATCGTCGTTTGCGACGAGCGGCAAGCGCGGCGCGCTGTCGCTCGGCTGCAGACGAAAAATCGCGCGCGCGCCGTCGAGACCAGCCTCGAGCTTCGGCCCCACCCAGCCAATCTCGACCGCCCCGCCGCGCCGGCGTACGAGCCCGCGCGCGGCGAGGTCGGTGCGGTAGCGCACCTTGAAGAGGTACGTGCCGCCGCGCAGACCCTTCGGCAGGTCGACTTCGAGTCCGAGTGAGCCGTCGGCGTGGCGCTCGACGATGAGAGGCGTCGAGACGCCGTTCGAGATGCGGGTGACGTTCGCGTCGGGCAAGAGCTCAGCGTCGAGGTCGGCCGTGCCGAGCTCGAGTTGTTTGAGCGGCCCGCCTCGGAGCTCGAGCGTCAGCTCGTGGCTGATCGTGGCCTTTCCGTCTTTCGCGATGTCGACGGTCGAGAGCAGGCCCTTCGGGTTCAGCTCGATCCACGCCGCCGCCGGGCGTGCCCAGCACGCGATGAGCGCGAAAACAGCCGTCCAGAACGCGGGTCGTACCTTGGCGTACACTGTAGGTTCGACGCATACACGACGAGCCCCAGGAGGGCCAAACTCCCGGCCCCCGGGTGCGCGGGACTAAGGCGCGGAGTGCTCGGCGACCGAGGCCGCGATGAGCGGGATGAGACCCGGCAAATCCTGGAAGACCCCTGCGGGGACGGTCATGTGCCAGGTCGCTTTGGCGCCGGTCTGAGGATCGACGGTGAAGTCGATGACCATGGGTACGGCCGCGTGATTCGGCAGACCAGCCGCAACCTCGCTCGGGTTCGACGCGCCGTGACCGAGGGCGCCGGAGAGCACCCCGAGCAGGGTGAAGAAGCCCGCCGAGCTCGCGTTCAGCGTGCGCATGCTCGCGATATCGGAGCGCGTGCCCAGCGTGACGCTCTTGCCGGAAAGCGCCGCGCCGACGCGCGCTCCGAGAACCTCCGGCGTCTCGGCCGTCGCGACGAGCGCGCTCGTCCCCTGCGGGATCACCGCGATCGCGAGCTCACGCGGTGGAGTGCCGCCGTCCTTCGGTGAGAGCCCGAAGGAGCGCCCGACGAGCGGCCCGAGCTCGCTCGGCATCTTCACGACGAGCGCGCGCGTGCCGGCGGGGACGCCCGCGCCACGCAGCGGCACCATGCTGCCCACCGGCAGCTCCTTGTCGGACACCTTCAGGGAGCGCGCGAGCATCCCACGCAGCTCCTTGTCGCCGAGGATGCCCAACAGATCGGCAAGAACGCCCTTCAGCGTCGCGGGCGGATGCTCGACGCGCGTGAGCGTCCATTCGGAGCTGCCCCCGACTTTCGCGCCTTTCGCGGGCGGCACGGCGTCCCGCCCGGAAGCACGCTCGTTTTCGCCGTCCCAACGCAGACACGTTTGCACCACGCGCGACACGCGCTCCCGCGTCGCTTTGCCGACCTTCGCGTGCTCGAGGTAAGCGTCCGCGAGCTCGGTGATGCCGGCGCTGAGGCGCTCGTACGTCGCGGGCTCGAAGGGCTGGGTGTAGCCCGCGGACTCGGCGTCCCGCGGGAGCTTCCAGAACTCCTCGGGCGGTGGACCCGCGTGCTTGCCCCGCTCGGCGAGCGCGCGCGCCACGAAGGACTTCTGGTCACCGAGCGCCAGCGAAACATCCATGTCGACGAGATGCTTCTGGTCGTCGACCGTCGCCTCGAGCCGAACGCTGTTCACGTCGTGGCTCAGCGCCACGAGCTCGTCGGCGAGGCCGTAGGCGGCGTCCGAGAGCGCGGTGTCGAAACGCGGCGAGTCGAGCTGGAACTCGCGCACGACGAAGCCGGCAAAGAGGCGGGCGCTGCCAAGCTCGGTCGCGAAGCGCTGCCGCAGCGGCTCCACACGCAGCTCGAGCTCGAGGTCGCGCTGGCCGAGCGGCTCGTTCGGCAGGCCGCGCGTCATGTACGGCAGCAGGTCCTCGAGCTCGGCGGCGCGATGCGAGCACACCACGCGAGCAGCCGCCGACCCGACCGCCGGCGCAATGGCGCAGCTCAGGTGCGGTGTGCCGCCCACCGCGTAAATCTCGGGGCCGAGTCGCTTCACCTCGTAGCCGCCTTGGCGCGCGGCGGCGAGCGCCTGCTCCGTTCCCGTGAGCCCGACGGAGACGCCCGTTTCGACCACGCCCTTGCGTCCGCTCGGCGCGGCGGCGACGGCGAGCTCGACGGGCGCGTCCCAGAGGAGCACGTTGTCGAGATCCTTCGCGGCAAAGGGCAGCACGTCCCGCAAACCGAGCGGAACCCCCGCCCAATGCGCGACGGTGTCCGCGAGCGCCGTCGGTCGCTTCAAGCGCCCCACGACGAAAAGACCGGACGGCGCGGCTACCGGAGACAGATCCGCCGTCTCGACGACGGGCGCGGGCTTGGGCGCGACGGGCGGACGCGGCTGCTCCGGCGGCTTTTGGGGAGCACCCCCACAACCGAAGAGCGCCACGGAGAGCACCCACGACCTCCTAAGTCCCAGCATGGCCGGAACTTTACAAGGTTTTGGGACGCTCGGTGGCGCTCTTTTTGGGCGGATCCGAACGCGCTCGGGACTAGCTCGTCTCTTCGAACTCCGCGTCGATCACGTCTTTCTTCTTACCATCCGTGCCTGGGCTCCCGTCCGATCCGCCGCCGGAGCTACCACCGGCACTCGGACCGCCCGGTCCACCCGCAGGACCGCCCGCGCCCTCGTAGAGCTTGGAGGCGATCGCGTGCGCTTCCTTCTCGAGCTTCGCGGCGACGTCCTGCACCTTCGCGTCGTCCTGCTGCTCGACTGCGGCGCGGCCTTCCTTGATCAGGGTCTCGATGGCGCCGAGATCCATGCCGCCGAGCTTCTCCTTGTTCTCGCTGATCTGCTTTTCGATCTGATAGGTGAGGCTGTCGAGCTTGTTGCGCCGCTCGATCTCCTCGCGCCGCCGCTTGTCCTCGGCTTCGTGCGAGGCGGCCTCCTTCACCATGCGATCGATGTCGTCCTTGTTCAGGCCGCTCGACGCGGTGATGGTGATCTTCTGATCCTTGCCGGTCGCCATGTCCTTCGCCTGCACGGACAGGATGCCGTTGGCGTCGATGTCGAAAGTGACTTCGACCTTCGGCATACCGCGCGGCGCCGGCGGCAACCCCTCGAGGTGGAACTTCCCGAGCGTGCGGTTGTCCCGCGCGTTCGCGCGCTCACCCTGCAGGACGTGGATTTCGACCGACGTCTGGTTGTCGCTCGCGGTCGAGTAAATCTCTTTCTTTTGCGTGGGGATGGTCGTGTTGCGCGCGATCATCACCGTCATCACGCCGCCGAGCGTTTCGACGCCGAGTGACAGCGGCGTCACGTCGAGCAGCACCACGTCCTGCACCTCGCCGCCGAGCACGCCGCCCTGGACGGCCGCGCCGACCGCGACGACCTCGTCCGGGTTGACGCCCTTGTGCGGCTCCTTGCCGAAGAACTTGGTGACCGTCTCCTGCACGAGCGGGATACGGGTCGACCCGCCGACGAGCACCACCTCGTCGATCTCGCTCGGCTTCTTCTTCGCGTCCTCGAGGGCGCGACGCACGGGCTCCATGCTGCGCTCGATGAGCGGGCGCATCATCTGCTCGAGCTTGGAGCGGGTGAGCTGCTTCTGCAGGTGCTTCGGGCCGCTCGCGTCGGCCGTGAGGAACGGCAGGTTGATGGTGGTCTCGACCTTGCTCGAGAGCTCGACCTTGGCCTGCTCGCTCGCGTCCTTGAGACGCTGGATGACCATCTTATCGTTCGAGATGTCGATGCCGGTGTCCTTGCGGAACTCCCCCATCAACCACTCCATGATGAGCGAATCGACGTCGTCGCCGCCGAGGTGGGTGTCACCGTTCGTCGAGATCACCTGGACGACGTTGTCGCCGACCTCGAGGATCGAGATGTCGAAGGTGCCGCCGCCGAAGTCGTAAACGGCGATAATTTCGTTGCTCTTCTTGTCGAGGCCGTACGCGAGGGCCGCCGCCGTCGGCTCGTTGATGATGCGCTTCACGTCGAGGCCGGCGATGCGTCCGGCGTCTTTCGTGGCCTGGCGCTGCGAGTCGTTGAAGTACGCGGGGACGGTGATGACCGCCTCCGTCACCTTCTCACCGAGGTAGTCCTCGGCCGCCTTCTTGAGCTTCTGCAGCACCTTGGCGCTCACCTCGGGCGGCGCCATCTGCTTGCCGCGCACCTCGATCAAGGCCTCACCGCTCTTGCCGCGCTGCACCTTGTACGGGACGCGCTTCGCCTCCTGCTCCACTTCGTCGAAACGCCGGCCGACGTAACGCTTCGCCGAGTACACGGTGTTCTCGGGGTTGGTCACGGCTTGGCGCTTGGCGATCGTCCCGACCAGGACCTCGCCCTTGTCGTCCCATCCGACAACGGACGGGGTCAGGCGCGAGCCCTCCTCGTTGACGATGACCTTGGGCTCCTTGCCCTCCATCACTGCAACGACGCTGTTGGTCGTGCCCAAGTCGATACCGATGATCTTGCCCATGCTCGTTTCTCCTGCCGGCTGACCCGCGAGCACCGCTTCTGGCGCTCCTGATGGGAGGACATCGAGGCCCTTCCGTGAGCGAACGTGTCAGGCGAACGGGCGCAACATAACCACCTCGATCCATGGGTCAAGCCAAAGAAAACCCGTCGTCCCGCTTGACACGGATGGCCACGCGGCTACTGTCCCGCTCCCCAAATCGAAACCTTTCCTTAGCCATTTCCCATCCCATTTCGGGGCCGTAGCTCAGCTGGGAGAGCGCCGCGTTCGCAATGCGGAGGTCAGGGGTTCGATCCCCCTCGGCTCCACAAGTTCTGTCCGAAGAATTCCGCCGGGTGCGTGATCGGCGTGTCGGACGTCTTGTCGTGACATAGCCGGACACTGGGAAATCATCGGCGATTCACCTACGGCAACTTCAGCGATGAACTCGGACCTTCAGGACCCCGAGGTTATCGCCGCGTTGACCGCAGCCTTCACGCAGCTCGTCGAAGCGTCGTTGATCGAGAAGAAGCCCAACCGAGCTGCGACGGTCACCCCGTTGCAAGTCGCGATTTGTCGGATACCGAAAAACCTGACGATTTCGTGACCGGTGGACGGGCACCACGGGTGGCGGAGGTGTTCGAGGTCGCCGACGCCGACGATGACCTCGTGCTCTCGTCCGGCCCGGCCGCCAATACGAGCGGATGACGAGTCGTGCAACGCGGCCGTCACGCACGAAAACCAAATCGGCATGTGCACGACTAAGTAGCTGTTTCGGGGGTTTCCTTTTTCCCGGTCGCCAAGTCATCGGCTGATGCGCGCGAGACCCTTCACGTTTGCACGTCGGACAAGCACAAGCGTGTCGCTCTGAGCGAGCTGCCTGTCGTTCTTCGACAATTTCATGTCGCTTTTAGAAATTTGCCTGTCGCTTTTGCTCGATCTGTTGTCGCTTTCGTCAATTTTGAGGATTTTATGGGAAGCTGGCTTGGTGCGCGCCGAGCCCAAACCCTGGCCGCGTCGAAGCCGGCTGTTGCTCGAAGTCGCGCTCAACTCGGCGACCGCCTCACCGCCGGGTTGCAGCGCTTGGACGGCACTTGAAGCGGAAACATCCGCTCCAGCGGTGTCAGCAGCGTTTCCGTTCAGACGTTTTCGGATCCCGTAAGCGAAATCAATAAGGAGGGTTTCCGAAGGCGGCCGTGTCCGAGCCCCAGCAGATGACGCTGTCGTCGCTGCGGATCGCGCACGCCTGCTTGAGGCCGACCGACACGCTCTTGAACGCACCCGCTGGCACCAGGTTGAGCGAGCCGTCGTCCGCGAAGCAGTCGATGGTGTCGTCGGCGGCGATGGCGCACGCTCCCGAGAAGCCCATTGATACGCTCTTGAACGTGCCGGGCGGAACCGCAATGCTGCCGTCCCAGCAGTCGAGCGTGCCGTCGCTCAGGATCGCGCAGCTGCCGTAGAGACCGGCGCTCACTGCGAGCGCCGTGGCAGTAGGCGGCGCGGCATGCGGACCAGAGAGATCACCGAAACAGGTGATGTGATCGTCGGTACCGAGCGCACAGAACTCGTTCAACGTGCCGGCTATTTGCTTGAAGGTTCCGGTCGGCGCCGGCCCCATCGAGCCGCCGGTCACCCAGCAGCTCAGGGTCTTGTCCACGCCGATGGCGCAGTCGCCGAACCGCGTCGAAGCGATCGCAGTGAAGCTGCCCGCGGGCGCCGTGCCGGTTTGACCCCAACATTCGACCCCACCGTCACTCGCTCGGATCGCACACGAGTGATAGAGGCCCGTCGATACGGCCGTGAACGTTCCCGAGGGCGCGATGGCATCACCGAACTGGCTGAAGCCCCAGCACACGATCGTGCCGTCGCTGCGCAAACCGCACGCGTGGGACTCACCGGCTGCAATCGATGTAAAGGCGATTTGGCAGTGGTCCCCGGTGAAGGTGGGCGCGCAGGCGCAGGCGTAGCCGTTGTCGTTCGTCGTGCAGGTGCCGCCATGTTCGCACGGGCACGTGGTCGAACAGCCCGTCGTACCATTTCCGTAGTAGCCCGCAGGGCACGCGCCGCACGTCGGACCATTCGGCGTGTCAGTGCAGAGCGTCAGCGGGTCGCAGCCGCCGTTTCCGATCGCGCAGCCCGGAATGCATCCGGACTCCGGCGTGCCGTCGTAACCGGCAGGACAAGCGCAAGTGAAGCTGCCGGGCTCGTTCTCGCAAACCGACGACGGCGGACAGCCGCCGTTGTTCGTCAGGCATTCGTCGACGTCGACGCAGCCGCTCGCTCCGTCGCCGGTAAAGCCGGACGGGCATGCACCGCAGGTGTGCCCCGTGCTCGTGTCGGTGCAGGTGACCAAGGGATCGCAACCCCCGTTGTTCGTCGCGCAGTCGTTGCTGATACAGGTGCCGTTCTGAATGGAGTAGCCCGAGGGACAAACGCAGCCGCTCGCCCCGTCGCCGGCGTAACCGGGAGGACAAGCGCCACACGTGCGTCCGCCGGGTGCCGCTGTGCAGGTCGTGAGCGGATCGCAACCGCCGTTGTTCGTCGCGCACGGGTTCGGCGTCGCACAGTCCTGCCCGGTGTATCCGGGATCGCACTGGCAACCGCCGGCTAGACACACGCTACGATTCGGGCAGGCGACTCCGAAACACGCGCTCGGCGTGCCGGTCCATTCGTCGGCGCCAACGTCCGGGGAGGCGTCGCGCGGGTCGCCATCGATATCGACGCTCGGGGCTCCGAGTTTCGTACCGGCGTCGATGCAGGGAGAGTCGGCCTGAAGGTGGCCCGTGGCGTCGACGCGCGGGTCGAGCGAGAAATTGCCGGTCGCTGAGGAATCGAGCGCTTCGAAGGCGGCGATGGTCGACACCGGCGCGGGTGCCGACGGAGTGCCGGTGTCTTCGATGGCGGGCGCGACGAGATCGTTGTGGTCGACGACGGCGCTGAGCGAGGTGCGAAGCGCCGTGTCTGCCCGGACGATGTTGTTGCGAATGGCGGAGGCCGTGCCGAGGACGCCCGTGCCGAAGCAGACCGTGGGCAGAGGATTGGGAGCGCTAGGGGAGCCGGAGGGGGTGTCGCAGACGCGTCCGCCGTCGATCAGGTTCGAGTGGAGCTCGCCGCCCGAAACATTGACGGCGTAGACGTCCGTCCGCACCGAGCCGGTCGCAACGAGCTGGACGTAAACGGGCATCGACATCCCGCAGGTCGGGCCTTCGATGATGTTGTTTTCGATGCGCGAGTTCGAAGCCGAGAGTGCGCTGCTGCTCGGCCCGCCGCAATTGCCGTAGACGACATTTCGGCTGATGAGCGGCGTAGCCCCCGCGGCGACCGCGGTCCCGGAGAAGCGCGCAAAGCGCCGATAATCGATGCCGCTGAGGCCTTTGATCGTACTGCCGACGATGCGGGCGCAGCCGGACCCGCAGCCCACGCCCGTCCACGAGTGCACCGGGTGAACATCGACGCTCGGCGGGAGATTCGGTGCCGCCTCCTGGTTTCCCTGGATCGTGACGCTGCTGTCGTGGATGTCGCAACCTCCCGCGCACCCGATGCCCGTGAGAGTCTGCGACGAGCGGAACGAGCCGGCTGTCACGGTCACGGCGCTCGCGATGTCGGCCGGGCAATCGCCGCCGACCTGGATCCCTCTGGCCTGCCTCGGGGCCGCCTGCTCACCACCCCCCGCCACGCTGACGGAGGACGTGATGCGTGCGGGTGCGTCCAGACAATCCGAGAGCGAGATTCCCGTGATTGACGAGCCGTTCACCGACGGCACGAAGAAGGGCTGGTTGATCGCGACGGGGCCCGCGAAGACGTCGCCGCTAGCGGATCCGACGACGTGAATCCCGTCGGCCACGGAGACGTACCTGATGGCGATATTCGACGTGACCGTCGAGCCCGGCGCGTCTTCGAGCCAGACGCCGTACGCGGTCGATTGGGTCAGCCCGACGTCCATGGTGATGCTGCCGGACAGGGTCACCGGTGAGCGAATCGCACGCAAAGCGACGCTCGTTGTGGCTTTTTCTGTATTGATGGTCGTCGAGGCGAGCGACGCACGGCCGGCGTCGATGAGCTCGATGCCGGTGATGCTGGCGGCGGAAAAGTCGTGCGCCGCGACCCTCACGCTGTCGCCGTCGAGCGCGATCGACGAGCCTGTGTTTTCGACGTGGATGCCGGTGAACGACGGCTGATCCGAGAGCAGCGGCTGCAGGAACACGTTCGTGCCGGTAATGCTCGAACCGCTCCCGTTCGCGAGCCAAATCCCGATGCCCGTGCCGTTCTGGTTCACGTTCGCCGCTACGCTGGAATTGACAACGTTGATCTGGGAGTCGACGGCAACGATGCCGGTGTTCTGACCGCTCGCGATGCTCAAGACTTGACCCGCCGAGTCGTCGTAATTCGGCAGATAAAATCTGTCGATCGACACCTGGGCTCCGCTCGAGATCTGGATCCCGTGGAGGTCCGTGGCGCCATTTCCGCCGAGCATCTGGACGTCGTGGATCACGACGCCGCGCGCGCCCGTGATCGTGATGCCCGTCGTCGTCGGCGCGAAGAAGCGGCGCACGGTCACACCGTCGAGCGCGGTGGTGCTCTGCACGCTCGCATCGAAAACGAGACCCGCGATCGTTTGCGGGAGCAGCGTCGTGCCTTCGAACGAACAGCGCGTCCAGCCGCTCGACTCGTAGTTGCCGAAGACGGAAACACCGTTCCGCATCGTCAACTCGGAATCCGTCGGGCCCGTATACGCGGCCGAAGCACCGCACGCCGTGCCTTCCGCGAGGCAGACGTTCGTCGCGTGTTCGCGGTGCGCCCCTGCGAAGTCGACCGCGGCCTGGACGCTCGCGAAGGGCGCAACGCCGCCGCTCGCGGCACCGAGCGTGTCGTCACCGTCCAGCGCCACGTGAATGCACGCGCAACTCGCGTCGGGCGCACCGCTGCAGGCGTGGGGAACGCAGCCGCTCGCTCCCGTGCCGTCGTAGCCCGCCGGGCACGCCCCGCACGCGTAGCTTCCCGTCGAGTTCGTACACGTGGTGAGGCTGTCGCAGCCGCCGTGATTCGCGGCGCATTCGTCGACGTCGACGCACGTCGTCGTGTCGGCGCCGCTGACGAACCCCGTGTCGCAGCTGCACACTGCAGAGCCCGTCGCGACGCTGCACACGCCATGACCGCTGCAGACGACTCCGGCGCAGGCATCGCCGCCGTTGCTCCCGGAGACTCCGCCGTTGCTCCCGGCGACTCCGCCGGTTCCGGCGTCACCCGCCGAGCCACTGCTTCCGCTTGCGCCCAACGTGCCGCCGATGCCCGCAGTAGCGCTTCCGCCGACACCGGAGGTACCGCTCGTCCCTGCCGTCGCACTTCCACCCGCGCCCGAAGTGCCTCCGCAAGTTGCGCCCGAGCTGCCGCCCGCTCCGACGCTTGCATCCGAGCCGCCCGCACCGGCCTCCCCAGCAGCGCCGGCCACGCCCAGGTCCCCCGCCTCGCCCCCTTCGCCGCCGAGGTTCGACCCCGTTCCCCCTGCGTCGTTCGTACCGCCCGCCCCGGTCGTACCGCCGCCGACAGACTTCGTACCGCCGACCGCGTCGCTGCCGCCGGTCGGATGGTCGCCGCTGGTACCGCCGAACCCACGACCACCCGCAGCCACAGTTCCGGCTTCGCCGACATCGCCGGCAAAGCCGCCCGTCGAGTCGCCGCCCGTCCCGGCATTGGCCGAGCCCGCGGCGCCTCGGCCCGAGCTCCCGGTCCCAGCTTTTCCAGCAGTACCGCCTTTCCCGCCCGATCCCACCGACCCGCCGAGACCGGCGTTGCCTCCCGACTGCCCAGGCGGCCCCTGATCGTCGCCACAGCCGACGATCGTCAGGGCGAGCAGGACGGCGCCTGCGCCGAATCCCCACGAGGAGATCGGCAAAAAGCGGATCGGTCGCCTATGGCCGGCGTGCGTACCGATGCTCATACCCGGCGTTAGGTGCGCTTGGCCGCCGAGCTGTTCATGCTGTCATTCGCGACGCTCAGCGTCACGGCTCCCGGGCGAGTGCTCGTCAGGAGCTCGACATCACGCTGCAAACGGTAGGACCGTCGGCGCAGACGCAGGAGCGCGAGGCCGAAACCGAGCACAACGAGCCGCTCGAAGCCGTTCCCTACCGGAGCACCGGCACTCAGCGAGCAACCCTGGTCAGCGCCGTGCCCACTCCCGCTCCCGGCCGCATTCCCCGCCGAACTCGGTGGCGGATCGAGACACAAGCCGCCACCTTGCGCGTCGCCGTATCCCAGCGTGCACTGCTTGCCCGGATCGCACTGAGCCGTCATCGAGCACACGGGAGTGCACACCGCTGCGGACGGATCACCGTCGTAGTAGCAAGCGTTTCCCGGGTAACACTCGTCGGAGCTCGTGCAGGATTCGCCCGGTTGGTGCGCGGTCGCGGGGACGTCGCTCGAGCCGGAGTAGGCCCAGAATGGCGCGCGGTAGCCGGCGTTGTCCGCTGCTTCGAGCACCGTCTGCGTGATGAAGTCGCGCCAGGGCGCGACCTCACTGTAGATGGGCGTCGCGCAGGGGTTCGAGCCGCGCGAGACGATGCCGATGATCTTGCCTTCGCCGTCGAGCGCGGGACCGCCGGAGTCCCCCGAGCAGATGCCGGCTTGTCCCATGAACTCGGTCGGCGCGACGCCGAACATCTGGCACTCGTCCGAGAGACAATGCACGGCGAGGTCTCCGAGCATCATGCGGCCGGGGTTCTGGTCGCCGTTCGCGTTCACGCCGTAACCGACGGCGACGTACTGTTCGCCGGACTGAACGGGAACGTCGATGCGCGGAATCAGCGGAGTGATCGACGCCACCGTGCTCTTCAAGATGATGAGCGCAACGTCGTAGCCGCACATGTCGTTGCCGTCGCCGGGCACGCGCACGTCGAGACCGCGATAAAAGGTGCTGCCCTGGCCGACGGTCGCGTCACCGGTCACGATCGTCTGCGCGCCGGTAACGGGGTCGCCGAAGAGCGATTTACCGCACACGACGTCCTGCGTGTTGGCGCTCGCGATGCAATGACGCGCCGTGAGCAAGACGTTCGGCGCGATCAGGTTCGCGGTGCACGCGCTCACGTTGTCGGTGTCGGTCCAGTGCGTGAACTCTTCGAATACGGCCGCGTCGTCCGTGTCGAACGTCCCGCCCGCGATGGACTCCTGCGAGGTCGCCGGCGCGTCAGCAGAACCCGCCGTCCCCGAGCCACAGCCGAGGACGAGCACGGCCGCCGAGAAGGCAACTCCGAGCCCGAAGCGCATCTCGAAACTCTAACGCGACCGCCCTCGAACGCCAGCGGCGAACGCGCTCACGACGCTGCTTCGGGCCACGCGACGTGGTGCACCGTCGCGCTAGTTTTTTGCAGCGTCGATGCAGCAACGCGTGCCGAGCGAGTAATCGTAGTAGGCGGGTGCGTGCGAGTCGACGCGCGCTTCACAGCCGTTGGTGGTCGAACGTGAGTAAAAACCTCCGACGAAGACCGGTCGTTTCTCGCCTTCGACCCACTCGTCGATGTTGCCGACCATGTCCATCACGGCGTCGCCGCCCCAGTGACTGGCGCAACTCGGGGTCCCGCCCGTAGGGCGGAGCAGCGGATCTTCGTTCGCTTCCACGACGAGGTTGAGCCGCGGATCGCGGTGACCGATCGAGCTATTTTGGTGGAGGGCGAAGCCCGGGTGATACGGGCGAAACACGTTGCACGCGAACACCTTGTAGTGATCGCCGTACGGATACTTGTAGCCGTGCTCGCCGCCGCAAGCCGTCACCCACTCCTTCTCCGTGCAGAGGCGCTTGCCCGCGTTCGTACACGCCTTCTTCGCGCTGTAATACGACAGGTACCCGTGCGGGGTCGCGCCGGCGCGTGACACGGCGCGCGGGGTGAACGCGTGCGTCTCTTGCCAGAGTGACGGCTCGGGCAGCGGCATCGCGTGCGCCGCGTCGTCGCCGAGCGTGCGGCTCTCGAGGAGCCAATACTCGTACGCCGCCTCCATGTCGCTCTTGACCGGCGCGAAGTACGGCGAGAGCGGCTCACCCGTCGCGGCGTCGACCAGCGAGCTCTCCCAGCGGTCGATGCAGAACTGCCGCACTGCCACCATTTCACCCGGACAGCGCCGCCCCGGCTTCACGCCGTCGTCGGCGCGCGCGTCGGGAACCCGGGCGGCGGCGAGCAGGGCGAGGCCGAACGCGGCGAGCGGCGGCAGGGTGAGGCGTACGCGCACACCGTGTTTTTTGGCACGAAGGAGCGCGGCGGGCCAAGCATTGCCAGCGCCGGACTTCGTGCTCACGATGCGGCACGTGAAGGACGACGGAGACCGTTCGGCGGAACGCGAGCGCCTGGCGCACGCCGTCGAGGCGAGCACGGGAGTGCACGACCCCCGCATCCTCGACGCCTTCCGCAGCGTGCCGCGCGAAGCGTTCGTGCCGGCGGAGCTCGGCGAGCTCGCGTACGAAGATCGCGCTTTGCCGATCGGTGAAGGGCAGACGATAAGCCAGCCGAGCATGATTGCGCTCATGCTCGCCGAGCTCGAACCCGGCGCGAGCGACCGAGCGCTCGAAGTGGGGGCGGGCTCCGGCTATGCCGCGGCCCTGCTCGGCAAGCTGACCGCGAGCGTGCGCGCCGTCGAGATCGTGCCCGCGCTGGTCGAGCGCGCGCAGAAGACGCTCGCGTCACTCGACGCGTCCAACGTCGAGGTCGAGCTCGGCAACGGCGCGGCGCACCTCGAAGGCGGCCCTTTCGAGGTCATTCTCGTGTCGGCGGGAGCGCGCGAGCTACCGCGGGAGCTCGTCGCCGAGCTCGCGCCGGGCGGTCGCATCGCGATCCCGGTCGGCGACGCGGACGGACAGCACCTGCTCACGGGCCACCGCGACCAGCATGGTGAAATGACGTGGAAGCGCGGCACGCCGTGCATGTTCGTGCCGCTCATCGGCGCCTGAGCCGCACGGCGCTTACGCCGAGCCGACCGTGCGCGAGGTGAACGCGATCGGCGTGAGCCCCACGTGCTCGTACGCGCTGTGCCACAGGCGCTCGGGCGGCACGTCGAACACGAGGCTCGGGTCGAGATTCGACGGGAGCCACGCGCCCCGCGCGATCTCCGACTCGAGCTGCGACGGCGCCCAGCCGGCGTAGCCGACGAGGGCGAGCAGGCTCTTCGGGACGGTGCCGGCGGCGATGGCTTCGAGCACCTTGCGCGACGCGGAGGCCGTGACGCCCTCCCCGACCTGGAACTGACCCTCGATGTCCGCGAAACGCGGGTCCGGCCTGTAGACGATCCAGACCTGCTCGGGCGACACCGGACCGCCGACGCGCACGCTTCCGGGCGTCGGGGTCGGAGTTTCCACCACGTCGGCTCGAACGAGGAGCTCGCCGAGCGTCATGAGCTCGCGGCCGTTGATGACCCAGCCGAACGCGCCGTCGGGGCCGTGCGCCGCAAGCAGAACCACCGAACGGTCGAAGTTCGGGTCACCGAGGGGCGGCGCGGCAATCAGAAACCCCGGCGCGAGCGACATCCGCCCAAGCATAGCCCGCGTCCCGCCGGCCGACACGCCCGCTTTCCGGCCCCGGCTCACGCACGGGGATTCTTGCCTTCCAAGATTGCTCGAGTCATGGGTAAAGTCGAAGGCGCGGCGCATGCGTGTGACCTTTCACGGAGTGCGGGGTTCGGTCCCGGCGCCGGGACCGCAGACGTCTCGGTACGGCGGCAACACGTCGTGCGTCGAGGTGCGTCTTTCAGACGGCTCGACGCTCGCGCTCGACGCCGGCACCGGGCTGCGCGAGCTCGGCAAGACGCTCGTGCGTGAGGGGCGTGCCTCGCCCGTGCACTTGTTCCTCTCGCACACGCATTGGGATCACGTGATGGGGCTGCCGTTCTTTGCCCCGCTCTACGACAAGAACAACCACCTGCTCGTCTACCCGCTCGCGAACGAGGCGCAGGAGCGCTTTCAGCGCAACATCTTCGACGACATTCACTTCCCCGTGAGCGTCAACGACATCCCGTCGAAGGTCGAGTTTGCGCGGCCCGAAGGCGATGTATGGCAAGTCGGCAGCGCGAAGGTGCGCCGCATCCAGCTGAACCATCCCGGCGGCGCGCAAGGCTTCCGTGTGGATGACGCGGACGGCTCGTCCATGGCGTACCTCACCGACAACGAGATGAACGCGACGCGCCCCGTCGTCACCGCGGACGAGCTCGCGCGCTTCTCGGACGGCGTCTCGCTCCTCATTCACGACTCGCAGTACGTGCCGTCGGACATGCCGCACAAACGCGGCTTCGGGCATTCGCTCGTCGAGGACGTGCTCAAACTCGGCCAATTCGCCAAGCCGAAGGAGCTCGTGCTCTTTCACCACGATCCGGATCGCTCGGACGACGCGCTCGATCGCATCGGCGCCGACGCGAAGGCGTGGCTCGGCGAGCACGCCAAGCACGTCGGCCTACGCGTGGCGCACGAGGGCCTCGCGCTGGACCTGCCGCAGAGTTAGTCGCCCGTCGCCGCGGGCGACTGCGGCAGGGCTCAGGCCTCCACGAGCTCGATACCGTCCCACGCGGGCGGACGGCGCTGGTTGCGGTTCACGACCGCGGGCGGCCGGAGCGTTCCGAGCGCCGCCGTCGCGACGTGGATCGCCGCCCAGCGCGCGAGCGGCAGGAACGCGCGTGAACGCTGGCCGTGAAGCGTGCGCAAGCAGTGCTCGCGCGCCGATTCGATCGCCGCGTAGTAGCGCTCCATCGTGTCGTCGATGCGGGAGCGATCGTGGCTCCGGCGCCGCGCGGCTTGCGCGAGCGCTTGCCGGCGCGAGGGCTCGCGAAGCAGCGTCGCGACTTCCCCGGCGAAACGCCAATTCGCCGCGCGCTCGTCGGGGCCAGGCGGCACCAAGATGCCGTTCTTCCCGTTCTCGATTTGCTGCGAGACGCCCATGCCGTCCTCGAACGCGACCACGGGCAAGCCCGACCACAGCGCTTCGCCGATCACCTGACCGTACGTCTCGGAGAGCGACGCGTAGACGAAGACGTCGGCGTGCTGGTACCAGCGCGCGACCTCGGTCAGCGACTGCTCGCCGGGGAAATACGTGCGGTCGGCGATGCCGAGCTCGAGCGCCTGGGCGCGGAAAACGTCGTGATCCGGCCCGTCACCGACGAGCGTCAGCGTCGCGTCGGGCACCGCGGGCGCGATGAGCTCCGCGAACACCTCGAGCAGCCGGCTTACCGATTTTTCACGCGTGTGGCGGCAGACGCAGAGCAAGCGGTGGCCGCGCGCGGCGCCGGCCGGAAACGGATCCTCCGGCTCGTTCACGTCGAAAATCTTCGGGTCGATGCAGCGCGGGATCACGTGAATCGGCACGGTGACGCCGCGATCGCGCCAGTACTGCGCGAGCCCTTCGGAGAGCACGATGAGTCCGTCGCTGTCGTTGTAGGTGCCGACGAGCTTGGATTCGACCCACGGCACCACGCGCTGCTTGCAGAACTCGGTGAAGCGGGGGCTGTCGTGAAGCCGATCCGGCAAGAGCACGTCGTACACGCTCGCGAGGTGAATCGTGTTCACGCACAGGAACGGAACGCCGTGGGTGCGGCGCAGCCAAACGCCGAGCTGCGTGAGCCCCGAGCCCGTTTGCGCGAGCACGACGTCGAAGTTCTGGCGCGCGACCTCGGCGAGCGCTTCGCGCGAAGGCAGCGGCAGGTGCACGCCGGGGTGAATGCGCAGCGGCAAGCTCGGCAAAAACAGGTGATTGCGCGGTAGGTCGGCGCTCGTCGCTTCGGGATCGTGCGGACCGATTACCGTCACGCGCTGCCCGCGCGCGGAGAACTCGCGGTAGAGGAGCTGCGACGCGAAGGACGAACCGTTCGCGTACGGCACGCGCACGTAGTCGTTGAGGATGCCGATGTGACGCAGCGCACCCTCCTGCGCGGGCACTTTACCGGACGTTTCGGTTTCTGTTATTCGCGATTGCGACATGCGCGTCCTCGATCTAGCCGAGTTCTACTCGGAGCGCGGCGGTGGCGTACGCTCCTACTTGGACCGAATGCTCCAGCACGCGGGAGCGCTGGGGCACGAGCTCGTGGTGGTAGCGCCCGGGCCGCGCGACGAAGAGACGCGCGTGGGCGACGGCGGACGCATCGTGCGCTACCGCGCGCCGCGCATGCCGTACGATCCGAGCTATCACGCTCCGATCGCGATCGCGCGTATGCGCTCGCTCGTGCGCGAGTTCAAGCCCGACGTTCTGCAAATCTCGAGCCCCTTCGTGCCGCTGTGGGTGGGGGCGACGCTCGACGTGCCGCTCAGGGTGTACGTGCACCACTCCGATCCCATCGGCTGCTACCTGGCGCCGCTCGCCGCAAAATACCGGGCCGCCGGCGTCCTCGAAGCGGCGGCGTGGCGTTACGTGGCCGCGGTGAGCGCGCGCTGCGACGCGACCATCGTCGCGGGAGAGTGGCTCCGCGGCGAGCTCACGCGCCACGGCTGCGCGCGCGTACGCACCGTCGAGTTCGGGATCGACCACGAGCATTTTTCCCCCGCGCGCCGCGACGAGGCGTTCCGGAGCGAGCTGCTCGGCACGCTCGCCGGGGAGCCGAAGGCGCGGCTCGTGCTCGTCGGCGGGCGCTTGGCCGCGGACAAGCGGCAAGCGCTCGTGCTCGAAGCGCTCGAACGCATCGCCGCGAGCGTGCCGCTCGGGCTCGTGCTGCTCGGTGACGGCCCCGAGCGCGCCCGGCTCGAAGAACGCGGCCGCCGCTTGCCGAGCTTCCGCTCGCTGCGCTTCACGCGTGATCGCGACGAGTACGCGCGGTTGCTCGCGAGCGTCGACGTGCTCGCCCACGGCTCCTTGTGCGAGACGTTCGGCTTCTTGCTCGCGGAGTGTCTCGCTTCGGGAACGCCGCTCGTCGTGCCCGACCGGGGCGGCGCCGCGGATCTGGCGAACGGTCCCTTCGCGGAGCGGTACTCGGCGTTCGGTGGTCCCGCGGTCGTCGCAGACGCTCTCAGTCGAGTGCTCGCTCGCCCGCGGCCCCAACTCTCGGAGCTCGCGGCCGAACGGTCGGCGCGCATCCCCTCGACGCGCGGCCATTTCGCTTCCCTCTTCGACGCCTACGCAGACCTCATGATCGCGAAGGCATGAGTGTTGCAAAACGAATACACCCAGCGTTGCAAATTCCGGCCACAAGCCCACGGGCCGGTGGTCGTTCTGGAGGCGAGAGAAGCGGGCCAAACTACTGAAAACTCAACAGATACGTGATCCCGTCGGGGCTCATCTCGAGCCCGGTCTCAGGATCGACAAGGGTCGACTGAGCAAAAAGCATGCGACACGAACCCACATCTTCGTTGATTAGGCCGGCCAGCTGAATTTGGACAAAGTAACGACCCCCATGACGCCGCCGGAACAGGCCGAATTCGAGGCCCTCGTCGCTCCCCACCGGGCCGAGCTCCATGCGTACTGCTACCGAATGCTAGGGTCGATTTCCGACGCCGATGATGCGCTGCAAGAAGCGCTGCTCGCCGCCTGGCGTGGTCTCGAGGGGTTCGAGGGCCGCGCCCCCCTTCGCTCGTGGCTTTACCGCATCACCACCAATGCCTGTCTTCGCCTGATCGGCGAGCGACCGCGGCGCGTGTTGCCGCCGGAACGTGCACCGGCGAGCCAGCAGACCGAGGTGGAACCGTCCGTCGAGGGGCCGCTGTGGCTCGAGCCGTACCCCGAGCCGGCCGACGCGAGCTACGAGCTCAAGGAGAGCATCGAGCTCGCCTTCGTTGCGGCGCTGCAACATCTGCCCGCGACGCAGCGCGCGGCGTTGATCCTCGGCGAGGTGCTCGGCTTCAGCTCCGCCGAAATCGCGGAGCTCTGCGCGACGAGCGTCTCCGCGGTGAACAGCGCGCGTGAGCGGGCTCGCGCGACGCTCGGGGAGCGGGTGCCGTCACGGAGCCAGCAAGCGACGCTCGCAACGCTCGGTGCCGAAGGCGAGCGCGTGCTCACGTCGGCCTTCGTCGAAGCGTGGGCGCGTGCCGACGTGAACGCGCTCGTCGCGCTCCTCACCGCGGACGTGCGCTTCGGCATGCCGCCGATCCCGACTTGGTTCGCTGGGCGCGAAGCCGTCGGCCGCTTCTTCGCCGAGCGCGTGTTCCGCACGCCGTGGCGCCTGACGCCGCTGCGCGCGAACGGGCAGCTCGCGTTCGCGTGCTATCAGGGCCCGAATTTCACGCTGGGCGCGTTGAACGTCATCACCGTGAAAGAGCAAAGGATCGGGGAGATGACGGGTTTCTTGCATCCGTCGGTGCACCGTTATTTTTCTCTGCCCGACCGATGAGTTTTTCTCGTCCGGGCGCTCTTAGGAAAAGGAGAACCGGAGACGATGAAAAAGACGTATCGAGGAAGCTGCCACTGCGGGAAGGTTCGTTATGAGGCCGAGCTCGACCTCGCGGCCGGGACGCTGCGCTGCAACTGCACGTTCTGCCGCAAGGCGCGCGCGTGGCTCGCGTTCACGAGCGTGAACGATTTTCGGCTGCTCGCGGGCGAGGACGCGCTTAAGGACTACCAGCACACCCCGCCGGGCAAGCCCGAGCCCTTCTTGCATCTGAATTTCTGCGGGCACTGCGGCGTGCGCCCCTTCGCGCGCGGCGGCGAAATGCCGGGCAAAGGTAAGTTCATCGCCGTGAACCTCGGCACGCTCGACGACGCGCCGGACGAGGATCTCGCGGGCGCCCCGATCCACTTCGCCGACGGCAAGCACGACGACTGGGACGCCAAAGCGGAAGGAGACGTTCCTCTGACGCCGGCGTGCAGGTGCTGGCAGCAGGCGACGCGCGCCGGGTGAAGGTGGACCCCGATCGACCGGCCGGCGGGCTGGCACTTCGAGCGGCTTTTTTTCTTGGGGTTTCGTAACGAAGTCGGGCGTTCGGCCACAACCCTGCGTGGCGCAATTCCTCGTGCTAGCCGGCATCGAGATGTCGGACGTCTCGGACGCGGAGCTCGCCGCCCTGGTCGCAGCCAGGGAGAGGCGCGCCGAGACGACGCTGTTCCTGCGCTTCGCACCGCGCATCGAGCTCTACGGCCGCAAGCACCTCGGGACGCGCGCGGCGGCCGACGACCTCGTACAGCAGGTGATGCTCGTCGTGCTCGAAGCGGTGCGCGCCGGCAAGCTGACCGATCCGGAGAAGCTCACCTCGTTCGTGTTCGGGACGTGCCGGCACATGACGTGGGACCTGCGGCGCAAGGTTCAGCGCGAGCGCCGTCTCGAGCGCGAGGTGACGAGCCTCGAAGCGTCTGCGGGTCCGCCCGAGCTCAGCGAGCAAGACGTGACGCGTATGTTCGCGGGGCTCCACGGCCTGGCGGAGCGCGAAGCGACGATCGTGCGCATGAGCTTTTTCGAAGATCGATCGGCCGACGAGATCGCCGGTCGGCTCGGCTTGACCGCAGGCAACGTGCGCGTGATCCGCCACCGAGCGCTCGCGAAGTTGGCTCTGCACCTGCACCCGGAGGACGCGCGATGACGTGCCCAGCGCTCGAAACGGTGGTCGCCTGGGCGCTCGACGAGCTCGCGCAGGGCGAGGCCGAGCGCTTCGAGGAGCATTATTTCGGCTGTGACGCGTGCTTCAAGCGCGCCGAGCACGTGCACCGCATGATCGCGGAGCTCGACGCGTCGCTGCCCGCGGTGCTCACGGCCGAACGCAGGCGCGGACTCGAAGCGCGGCATCGCAACATCCCCGCCGTGCGGCTCGAGCCGGGCGAAAGAGGAACGCTGCACCTGGGCGCTCCCACCGGCCTCGGCATGTGGGTGATGCGCGCGCCGGTTCAGGAAGCCGCGCGCGTCGACTTCGAGGCACGGAGCCTCGACGGCGACTTCTTGTTCTCGTTCGACGACGTGCCGTTCGACGCGGCGCGCGGCGAAGTGGTGCTGGCGTGCCAGGTGCACTACCGCGCGCTCGAGACGCCGCAAAACTTCCGGGTGCGCGTGCGCGCGACGGATCGCGCCGGCGCCGAGCGCGTGAGCGAGTACACGCTCGATCACGAGTTCGATTCCGTGTAACGCGCGACCCGTCGCCGCCACATGGGGAGACGGAGGACGACATGACCGTGATCAACCAAGAGACCGGAACCTCGCTCGACGAGATCGCCGCAGGCATTTACCGTATCAGCACGCCCGTACCGCCGAACCCAGCGCTCCAGGCGGGGTTCTCGTTCAATCAGTTTCTGATCGCCGGCGACGAGCCGCTGCTGTTCCATACCGGGCCGCGCGCGCTATTCGCGCCGACGCTCGAGGCCGTGCGGCGCGTGGTCGCGCCGGAGCGCCTGCGCTACGTCGGTTTTTCGCACGTGGAAGGCGACGAGTGCGGCTCGCTGCGCGAGTGGCTCGCCGTCGCGCCGGACGCGGTGCCGCTCTGTAGCCGCGTGGCGGCCATGGTCTACGCGGCGGACGCTTGCGAGCGCACGCCGCGCGCGCTCGCTCACGGCGAACGCATCGACCTCGGCGGGCACGCCGTCGTCTGGTTCGACGCGCCCCACGTCCCTCACGGCTGGGACTGCGGTTACCTCGGCGAGACGACGACGCGGACGCTCTTGTGCGGGGATCTCTTCACGCAGCCCGGCGCCGAGAACGTTCCCCTCACCGAGCGTGACGTCATCGGTCCGAGTGAAGCGATGCGAAAGCACATGGATTACTTCGCGCACGGCCCGGACACGCGCGTCCACCTCGAACGGCTCGCCGCGTTCGAACCGCGGGTGCTCGCGTGCATGCACGGCAGCGCGTACGCGGGTGATGGTCGGGCCGCGCTGCTCGGACTCGCCGACGCGCTCGGCGCTTGAGCGAGCGCGAACTCCTCGGCGGAGCGCCGGGCGCGTGGCCAAATCGCGCGCTCGGCGCGTAGCGAATCGCCTCGACGAGGCGAAAATGCGTACGGCCGGCAGCGGTGCGAGTGCCGCGAAACGCCGCATTTGTGGGTGTTTCGCGGTGTGTGCAACGCGCACCTTCTGCGCCGAACTGGCACGGTGATTGCGAGTGGCTGCCGCCAACCCCCGCAAGGAGTCAGGCGGATCCACGGTGTAGCAAAGTCCGAGGTCGCGAGCGTCGAAGCCAAACGCTCGCTCGAGAAGCTCCGCAGCCGCCGCTTGGGCGCGTCACTACCCGCGAAAACGTTCGCAGGGTTCGTGGGCGCAATCCTCGCGGTCGTCGCGATCTGTTTGTTCTCGTATCGCTCGCTCGAGGATCGCGGCGCGGCGGCGCGGCGCGTGACGCAAACGATCGAAGCGCTCGCGCATCTCGACGGCTTGCTGTCGATCTTGAAAGACGCCGAGACGGGCCAGCGCGGCTATTTGCTGACGAGCAACGAGAGCTACCTCGAGCCGTACAACGCCGCGCTCCTGGCGTTGCCGCGCGAGCTCGAGCGCACTCGCGTGTCGGCCCTGAACGACGCGGCCCAGCAGCAACGCCTCGCGACGGCGCGAACGCTGATCGACGCGAAGTTGAACGAGCTGAAGCAGACGGTCGAGCTGAAGCGCGAGGGCCAAGGGGACGCGGCGGTCCTGCGCGTGCGCCAGAACGTCGGGCGCGAAATCATGAATCAATTCCGCGTCGTGATCGCCGAGATGCAGGCGGCCGAGCGGGCCGAGCTCGATCAGCGCAACCGGGATTGGGAAAGCGCCTCGACGTTTTCGACGGTGGTCACCTGGGGCGGGTCGGCGCTGCTCTTTCTGCTGATCGTCGCCGCGGCGTCGATTTCGTCGCGGGATTTTCGCGATCAGGCGATCCAGGCGTGGCTTCGCTCCGGGCAGAACGACCTCTCGGCGTCGCTGCAGGGCGAGCAAACGGTGCAGAAGCTCGCGCGCACGGTGGTCGGGTTTCTGGCGCGCTACCTCGACGCTCAGGTCGGCGTCCTCTACTACGCCGAGCAAGAGCCGGCGCTCGCCCTCGTCGGAAGCTACGGGCTCGCATCCGCGGATGAGCAGTCGGCGCCAGCCGCGGCAACGGCGACGGGGCTCGGCGAGCAGGTGCTCCGGGACAACGAGCTCATGCACGTGCGCGACGTGCCCGACGGCTACTTCGAGGTGAGCTCGGGCGTCGGCGCGAAGAAGCCGAAGGAGCTCGCGATCGTGCCGGTGACGGCGGACGGGAGGCCGAACGGCGTGCTCGAGCTCGGGTTCTTCCGCACGCTCGCGCCGCATGAGCTCGCGTTGCTCGCGCAGGTGGGCGAGAGCATCGGGGTCGCGTTCCGCTCGGCGAAGTACCGCAAGACCCTGCAAAATCTGCTGGAAGAGACGCAGCGCCAGGCCGAAGAGCTCCAGACGCAGCAAGAGGAGCTGCGCGTGAGCAACGAGGAGCTCGAGCAGCAGACGCGCACGCTGCAGCAGTCGCAAGAACGCCTGACGAACCAGCAAGCCGAACTCGAGGAGATCAACGCGCAGCTCGAGGAGCAAACGCAGTCGCTCGAGAAGCAGCGGGAGGACCTGACGCGTGCGCAGCGCGAGCTCACGCGCACGAGCGCGTACAAGTCGGAGTTTCTCGCGAACATGTCGCACGAGCTCCGGACGCCGCTCAATAGCTCGCTCATCCTCGCGAAGCTGCTGGTCGACAACCGCGACGGCAATCTGAACCCCGAGCAAGTGAAGTTTGCGCAAACGATCTATTCAGCGGGCAACGATCTGCTGACGCTCATCAACGACATTCTCGATTTGTCCCGCATCGAAGCGGGCAAGCTCGACGTGCGCCCCGAGAACGTCGCGCTCGCGCGTTTCGCCGAGGAACTCGCGAACACGTTCGAGCCCATCGCGAAAGAGAAGGGACTCGAGTTCTCGATCACGAGCGAGCCAGGCCTGTCCGCCGCCATCGTCACGGACTCGCTCCGGCTCTCGCAGATCCTCCGGAATCTGCTATCGAACGCGCTCAAGTTCACCGAGCGCGGCGGCGTGTTCTTGACCATGCACCGCGCTCCGAACGGCCGCGTCGCGTTCGACGTGCGCGACACCGGCATCGGCATCGCCCGCGAGCAGCACGGCGTGATCTTCGAGGCGTTCCGGCAAGCGGACGGTACCACCAACCGCAAATACGGCGGCACCGGGCTCGGCCTCTCGATCTCGCGCGATCTCGCGCGGCTGCTCGGCGGGGAGCTGCGTCTGGACAGCGAGCCCGGCCGGGGCAGCACCTTCACGCTCGTACTGCCCGAACACTACGCTCCGCTCGACGGCGCGGGGCTGCCCGTCGCCGGACTGAGCGCACCGCCGCGCCCGGCGCCGCGCGTGGAGGTGTCGCTACCGAAGACGACGCCGGTGCCGCCTTCGGTCGAGCCCGCGGCGCTGCCGGACGATCGCGAAGGGCTCGCCGTGGGCGAGCGCTCGCTCTTGATCGTCGAGGACGACCTCGCGTTCGCGCGCATCCTCTTCGATTTGGCGCACGAACTCGATTTCAAGGCGCTCATAGCGACGACCGGCGAGCAAGGCCTGGCACTCGCCGAACGCCACCGGCCGAACGCCATCGTGCTCGACGTGGGGTTGCCCGATCGCTCGGGACTCTCCGTGCTCGACGCGCTCAAGCACAGCCCGACCACGCGTCACATCCCGGTGCACGTGCTCTCCGCCTCGGACTACACGCAGGCCGCGCTCGAGATGGGAGCGCTCAGCTACGCACTCAAACCGGTCGAGCGCGAGGAGCTCGTGACCGCGTTCCGGCGGCTCGAGGCGAAGTTCACGCAGAAGCTCAGGCGCGTGCTCGTGGTCGAGGACGACGCGGTGCACCGCGAGAGCACCTGCCGGCTCCTCGCGGGCGACGAGGTCGAGACGGTCGCCGTGGCCACGGGCGCCGCCGCCCTCGAGCAACTCGCTGCGCGGAACTTCGATTGCGTGGTGCTCGATCTGTCGCTCCCGGACCGCAGCGGCTTCGAGCTATTGCAGGAGATGGCGGCGCAGCCGAAGCCCCCGCCGCCCGTGATCGTCTACACCGGTCGCTCGCTCTCGCGCGAGGAGGAGCAGAAACTCCGGCGTTTTTCGAGCTCGATCATCATCAAGGGCGCACGCTCGCCCGAGCGCCTGCTCGACGAGGTGACGCTGTTCTTGCATCAGGTCGAGTCCGATTTGCCGCCCGATCGCCAGCGCATGCTGAAGACGGCACGCCAGCGCGACGCCGTGTTCGAGAATCGCCGCGTGCTGATCGTCGAGGACGACGTGCGCAACATCTTCGCGCTGACGAGCGTGCTCGAGCCGCGCGGAGCGAAGGTCGAGATTGCGCGCAACGGCAAGGAAGCCCTCGAGCACCTCAGCGAAAAGCCGGGCGTCGACCTGGTCCTGATGGACGTGATGATGCCCGAGATGGACGGGCTCGACGCGACGCGTGAAATCAGAAAGCGCCGCGAGCTCCAGAAGCTCCCCATCATCGCCCTCACGGCCAAAGCGATGGCCGACGATCGCGACAATTGTCTCGCAGCCGGAGCGAACGACTACATCGCCAAACCGCTCGACGTCGATCGACTGCTCTCGCTCGCGCGGGTGTGGATGCCCAAATGATACCGCTGGCGGACACGCGCGCCGACGCCGAGTTCGAGCACCTGTTTCAGGCGATCTTCGAGCGCTATCACTATGATTTCCGGCGTTACGCCGAGGCGTCGCTGCGCCGCCGCGTCGCCTCCGCGCTCGTTCACTTCAGCTGCGACGACGTGCCGCGGCTCGAACAGCGCGCCCTCTCCGACCCGCGGGTGTTCACCGAGCTCTTGCGCTTCCTCACGGTGCAGGTGAGCGACCTGTTTCGCGACCCGGCGTACTTCCGAGCGCTGCGCGACGAGGTCGTACCGGTGCTTCGGACCTATCCGTCGCCCAAGGTCTGGGTCGCGGGCTGTGCGACCGGTGAAGAGGCGTATTCGCTCGCGATCCTGCTGGCGGAAGAGGGCCTGCTCGAACGCACGCAGATTTACGCGACCGACATTCACCCGGAGAGCCTCAGAATCGCTCAAGCCGGCGTGTACTCGATCGATCGCTTCGCGCGCTTCAGCGAGAACTACTTGCAGGCGGGCGGACGCGCGTCGCTCTCGCAGTACTACACGGCCGAGTACTCCTCGGCCGTGCTCGACCGCAGCTTGAAGAAGGCGATCCTCTTCGCCGATCACAGCCTGGCAACCGACAGCGTATTCGCGGAAATGCAGCTCGTTTCCTGCCGCAACGTCCTCATCTACTTCGAGCGCGCGCTGCAGGATCGCGCGCTCGGGGTCATCTCCGACGCGCTTTGCCGCAAGGGTTTTCTGGGCCTCGGGCTCAAAGAGACCCTGCGCTTCTCCATCCACGCGAGCGAGTTCCGGGAGTTCGTCCCGGACGCCCGCATCTACCAACGCCTATGACCGATTCGAAGCATCCGAACTTGGCAGCGATCGTCGTCGGCGGCTCCGCGGGCGCGCTCGAGGCCCTCGGCCGCATCGTGCCCGCCCTACCCGCCGCGCTGGCGGTCCCGGTCGCGCTCGTGCTCCACATGTTGCCGGCGCGGCCGAGCGGCCTCCCCGCCGTGCTCGGAGAGCTGACTCCGTTGCGCGTCAAGGAAGCGGAGGACAAGGAGCCGCTCGCGCCCGGCACGCTGTACCTCGCCTCGCCGAACTACCACCTGCTCGTCGAGCGCGAGCGTTGCTTCTCGCTTTCGATGGACGAGGCCGTGTGGTTCTCGCGGCCGTCGATCGACGTGCTCTTCGACTCGGCGGCGGATGCCTTCGGCCCGGCGCTCTGCGGCGTGCTGCTCTCGGGCGCGAACGAGGACGGCGCCGCCGGCCTCAAGCACATTCACGACGCGGGCGGAACGACCGTGGTTCAGGCCCTGCACACGGCCGGCTCACGGCAGATGCCGGCCGCGGCGCTCGCCGCTTTTGCGGTCGATCACGTCATGACCCCCGATCAGATCGGGCCGTTGCTCGCGCAGCTCGCGGGTCGAGCCGAGCGGGCGGAGTCGTTTGCCGCGGGAGCCCGCTCATGAGCACGGAACCGGTGACGTTTCTCCTGGTCGACGACATCGAGGAGAACCTGGTCGCGCTCGAAGCGCTGCTGCGCCGCGACGGGCTCGAGATCTTGAAAGCACGCTCCGGCATGGAGGCGCTCGAGCTCTTGCTCGTGCACGACGTGGCGCTCGCGTTCCTCGACGTGCAAATGCCAGGTATGGACGGCTTCGAGCTCGCCGAGCTCATGCGCGGCACCGAGCGCACGAAGCACGTGCCCATCATCTTCATCACGGCCGGGAACCGCGACCCGCTGCGCGTCTTCAAGGGCTACGAGAGCGGCGCGGTCGACTTCTTGTACAAGCCGATCGAGCCGCACGTGCTGCGCGGCAAGGCCGACGTCTTCTTCGAGCTCTACCGGCAGCGCAAGGAGTACGCGCAGGCGCTGCGCTTGAACGAGCTTTTCGTGGGCATTTTGGGGCACGACCTCCGGAATCCGCTCGGCGCGCTCGTCACGGGCGCGCAGCTGCTCGAGGCACAGCTCACGGACGAAAAGCAGCTTCGCACGCTGCGCCGCATGCGCTCGGCCGGCCAGCGCATGACGGACATGATCGAACAGTTGCTCGACCTCACGCGCGCGCGGCTCGCCGGAGGTCTCGGTTTCGTGCGCGGGCGCCGGCGCGTGGAGCTCAAGACGTTGGTCGAGCGCACGATCGAAGAGCTCCACGCGCTCGATACCGAGCATCGCGTCGTGGTCGAGGGCGCCCCGAACTGCGTGACGTTCGGCGATCCCGATCGGCTGCTGCAGCTGTTCTCGAACATCATCGCGAACGCGCTGCAGCACGGCGCGCCGGGTTCGCCCGTGCGCGTCCGGATCGACTGCAGCGAGGACGAGGTGTGCCTCGGCGTGCACAACAGCGGAGTGATCCCGCCGGAGCTCTTGCCGACGCTGTTCGATCCCTTCAGAAAGCGTGGTCCAACCCGCTCGCGGTCGCAGGGGCTCGGCCTCGGGCTCTTCATCAGCCAGCAGATCGCCGTCGCGCACGGCGGCGCCGTCGAGGTGGTCTCCACGCCGGAGACGGGCACACTCTTCAATGTCCGCATCCCGCGCCGCACGCAGGACGAGCACCTGCGCGACGGCGACGAGCGCGGTCGCACCGTGCTCGTCGTCGATGACGATCAGGACACGCGTGAATCGCTGCAGGAAGCGTTCGAAGAAGAGGGCTACCGGGCGCTCACGGCGTGCGACGGCCGCGAAGCGCTCGAACGACTCGCCGATCGCGAGCGGCGCCCCGACGTGGTCGTGCTCGATCTGATGCTGCCGATCCTCGACGGCGGCCGCGTGTACGCGGCGATGCAGGCCGATCCGCTGCTTTCGAGCATCCCCGTGATCGCATCGACGGCAAGCCCGGCCGGAGCGCCCTCCGGCGTCGTCGTGGTTCCGAAACCGCTCAAGCTCGAGCGACTGCTCGAAACAGTCGCCGACCTTTGGCCCGCCGAGCCTTCATCATGAGCATTCCGCACAGACAGGCGCACATCCTCGTGGTGGAAGACGATCGCGATATTCGCGAGGCGGTCGTCGAAGTGCTGGAAGAGGAGGGCTACGGCGTGTCCACCGCGGGCGACGGCGCCCAGGCGCTGCGCGTGCTCGACGAGTCCGAGCAGCAGCCCGATCTGATTCTGCTCGATCTGATGATGCCGAACATGAACGGCTTCGAGTTCCGGCAGCACCAGCTCGCCAACGCGAAGCACGCGCTGATTCCGGTGGCGGTGCTCACCGCCGACGGCCAGGCCTTGCGCAAGGCCGAGGAGCTGCACGTGAACGGTCTCGTGCAAAAGCCCGTCAAAATCCAGCCGTTGCTCGACACCGTCGAGCGACTCGTCTTCGGAAGCCACGCATGAACGCGGCTCTCGAGCGCCTGCGCGCGCGGACCGGTCCGCTCCATGCCCGCCTCGAGGCAACGCTCTCGACGCTCGGCTTCACCGCGAGCGAGGCCGGCTATCGCCGGTACCTCGAAAAGCTGCTCGGGTTTCACGTACCGCTCGAGCTCGATCTCTCACGCGTGCGCGGGCTCGACGCCCTCGGGCTCGAGCTCGAGGCGCGCGCCAAGGTCCCCGCCCTACGCGCCGACCTCGCGGCGCTCGGCGTCGGCGCGAAGGCCCAGAACCATCTCGCGTGGTGCACGTCGTCGCCGCCCCTGCGCGACGTGCCGGCGGCGCTCGGAGCGCTCTATGTCGTCGAGGGCGCGACGCTCGGAGGGCAAGTCTTGTTTCGCGACCTCTCCGCGCGCTTGCCGCGGACCATGCAGCTCGCCTCCCGCTACCTGCGCGTCTACGGCACGACGACCGGGAGACGCTGGCAAACCTTCGTTCAGAGCCTCGCGACGCTCGCAACCGACGCCGAGCAAGAACTGGCCGCGCAGACGGCGGTCGCGATGTTCGAGGCGATCGAGACGTGGCTGCTCGCCCACGGCGAGGAACGGAACACACCCGCCTGGAGCCTCGCATGAGCGCCGACGAGCCGAGCACGCGCCCCGCGCTCGGGGAGCTCCGCGCCCGCTACCTCGCCGCACAGCTCGCGGGGAGCCGGCGGGAGGCGCTCAGGCTCGTCATCGACGAGGGGCTCGCGCGCGGCATCCCCGCGCTCGACGTCGAGCTCGAAGTGATTCAGGAGGCGCAGCGCGAGATCGGACGCCTCTGGCAACAAAATACGATCACGGTCGCCGAGGAGCACATGGCGACGGCGATCTCGCACATGGCGCTCTCTCACCTTTACGAGCACGCGCCGCGCGCGCTCACCAACGGCAAGAAAGTGATGGTCGCTTGCGTCGAGGGGGAAGAGCACGACTTTCCGGCGCGCCTCGTCGCTGACGCGCTCGATCTCGCGGGCTTCGACGTGCGCTACCTCGGGGCGAACGTGCCGACCGACAGCCTGCTCGCCGCGGTGAAACGCGAACGGCCGGACCTCCTGGCGCTCTCGGCGACGATGACGTTCAACGTACCGGCCCTGCGCAGGACCGTGGAACGCGTGCGCCTCGAAGCGGGCACGAGCTTGCCGCTCGCGGTCGGCGGCGGTGCCTGCACCTGGATGGCAGGCCTGCCGCACGCGCTCGGCGCGGACGCGACGGCGCGCGACGCCCGCGAGCTCGTCGAGGCCGCGCGGCGCTTGCTCGGAGTCGGCGCATGAACGAAGCGCTGCTCGCCGAGCTCGAAACGCGCGCGAGCGAGCTCTCCGCGCGCGTCATCGAGGACATGTATCGCGACCCATTTTGGCTCGCGCGGTTCGGGGAGCGCGGGCGCAAGTTCGCGCACGAAGACGGACGCCATCACCTCTCCTATCTCGCGCAGGCGCTCGTGGCGAACGATCCGACGGTGCTCGTCGAGTACGTGCGCTGGCTCCGGCCGGTGCTGACGAGCCGCGGGATGTGCTCGCTCCACCTCGACGAAAATCTCGAACGGCTCGCGCGGGCGATCGAGGCGGAAGTCACGAACGCGGAGCCGGCGCTCGCATTTCTCGAGCAAGCACGCGAGGGCCTCCGTTATGCGAGCGGCACCGAGGGCGAACTCGAAGCCGTGAAGGCGCGGCTCGTCGCCGCGGCCGCAGCGGAAGTCGCGGGGGCGGGCTCGGCCCGGGCGAGCACGGCGCACGCGATTGCGCACATTTTCTCTTATTTGCGTGACGCCGCCGCGCTCGGGCGAACCGAGCTCCTCGTCGAGTACGTCGCGTTCGCGGACGAGCTCGCTCAGGTGCACGGGCGAACCCCGGGCGACGTCGGACGCGCCCTCGTCGCGCTCGATCGTGGAATCGAAAGCGACCCGGATCTTTCGCCGCCGGCTCGCAGCTTTGCGCGGGATGCCCTCGCTCGCGCGCGGAGCCGACTCGTAGTGGTGCCGGTACCGGGCGCGGCGAGTCGCGCCTCGGCCGCGAGCGGAGGTCGGCCATGAGCTCGGCGCCCGCCTTCGCGAGGAGCGTGGCCGACGCCGAACGGGCGCTCGTCTCGGGGCTCGAGCTGCGTTCGTTGCCGCTGCCGACCGAGCTCGCCCGGCTCGAGGGGAGGTGGCGCGGCGCGCCTGCAACGCTCCGCGCACGCGCTTACGCGGGGCCGCGCACCGCCTACGCGCGCTTCGTCGAGCTCTCCGGCGCCGACCTCGAGATCGGCAACGTGCTGTGCTTGTCGGCGCCCGAGCACGCGCTGCCGATCCTGGGCGCCGACCTCGTCGCGCTCGCGAAAGACAGCGTGGTTGCCGTGGCGGACCTGTCGCCCGTGCCTGGTGCGCCGCCACCCGACGCCTTCGAGCCGCTGGCCGGCGCGGAAGCGGCCGCCACACTGCCGCGCTCGGAGCCTCCGGCCTGGGCAGCGTCGTGGCTCTCGAGCTCGGCGCTAATCACGCGGGCGCCCGTGAACGCAACGGGCGTGATCGCGCAGGCGCTCGCGGGCTATTGCCGGCGCTACCTCGAGCTGGCGCGTGACTCGGTGCCGGCCGAGCGCCACGTCGGGTCGACACGCGCCGCCCACGCCGCTTACGCGCGTGCCCACGTCGAAGGCGATCGGGGGCTCAATTTGCTCGGGAAGATCTTCGCGCCCGAGCTCGCCGAGCGTTTCATGCGCAGCGTGCTCTTTCCGGAAAGGACGCCCGCGTGGAGGTGAGCGAGGCGCGCATGTGGGAAGACGCGAGCCGGGAGCTCGCGCTCAGCTGCGACGCGGCGGGGGCGATCGTTTGGCTCGACGAGCGCGCGACACGCAGGCTCGGGTCGCGCGTCGGGCAGGCGTTTCTTTCGCTCGTGGTGCCCGGCACGGAGGACAAGGCCAAGGCGCTGCTCGCGAGCGCGAGCAAGGAGCCGGTCGCGAACTGGGAGCTGCCGCTCGTCACCGAGGCGAAGCCGGCCACCGTTTGTTTTTCTGCCCGTCCCGGCCCTGACGGCGGCGTGCATTTGTTCGGGCTCGTCATGCCCGACGGTTACGGGCGCGTCGTCCGCGAGCTCAACCAGACGATGCAGGAGATGCTCAGCTTGAACCGCGAGATCGCGCGGCAAAAGAAGGAGCTTTCGCAGCAGCACGACGAGCTCGCCAAGGCGTATCGGGAGCTCGACGAGTCGAACCGGGGCGTTCTCACGCTCCATCGCGAGCTCGCCGACAAGGCCGACAGCTTGAAGCGCACGGCGGACGTGAAAGCGCGCGTCGTGGCCAACGTGAGCCACGAGTTTCGCACGCCGCTCCACACCATCCTCGGCCTGTCGCAGCTTTTGCTCGACGGCAGCGACGGGCCGCTCGGCGAGGAGCAGCTGAAGCAAGTGCGCTTCATCCGGAGCTCGGCCGAAGAGCTCTCGACGCTCGTCAACGACATGCTGGATCTCTCGAAGGCCGAGTCGGGGACGGCGATCCTGCGACCGGAGCGCTTCAGCGCGAGTGACTTCTTCTCGGCGCTGCGCGGGCAGCTGCGACCACTGCGCGTGTCGTCCGACGTCGAGCTCGTGTTCGAACAGCCCGAGCCGGACTTCGTGATCGAGACGGACCACGGCAAATTCGCGCAGATCGTGCGCAATCTGGTGTCGAACGCGCTCAAGTTCACGGAGCGGGGCGAGGTGCGCGTGACGCTCGCCGCGGAAGACGGCATGGCCTATTGCCGTGTGAGCGATAGCGGGATCGGCATCGCACCCGAGCACCACGCGCGCATCTTCGAGGAGTTCGGGCAAATCGACGGTGCGATCCAGTCGCGCGTGAAGGGCACCGGCCTCGGTCTGCCGCTCTCGAGGAAGCTCGCGGAGCTGCTCGGCGGCACCCTCACGCTCGAGAGCGGGCTCGGCCGCGGCTCGACGTTCACGCTCGCCATCCCCATCTCGCACCCCGAGGTCCGCGAGCTCGAGCGCATCGAGAGCGAGCCAGTCGATCCGACGAAGACCCGAATCCTGGTCGTCGAAGACGACCGCAAAACCATCTTCATCTATCACAAGTACCTCTCGATGGCGGGATTCCAGGTCGTCCCCGCGCGCAACACGGAGGACGCGCGCGAGCTCTTGAAGACGGTGAAACCCGCGGCAATCGTGCTCGACGTCATGCTCGAAGGCGAAGCCAGCTGGAGCTTTCTCGCCGAGCTCAAGCGCGACCCGACGACCAAGGACGTCCCCGTGCTCGTGGTCACGATCACGAACAAGGAGCAGAAGGCGCGCGCGCTCGGCGCCGACGAGTTCTGGCTCAAGCCCGTGGACCAGGATCTGCTGCTCCGCAAGCTCCGGGCGCTCTCCAAGCCGACTGCGCCCGCGAAGGTGCTCGTCATCGACGACGACGACAAGGCGCGTTACCTGCTCCGCAAGTACCTCGAGCAAAGCCCGTACGCATTGCTCGAGGCGAGCTCGGGCCCCGAGGGGATACGGCGGGCGCGCGCCGAGCAGCCCGACGTGATTCTGCTGGACTTCTTGCTCGACGACATGACGGCGTTCGACGTGCTCGACGACCTCAAAGCCGATCCGCGCACGCGCGGGATCCCGGTGGTAATCGTCACGTCACACCTGCTCGACACCGATCAGCGCCAGCGCCTCGCCGCCGAGACCGAGGCGATCCTCTCGAAAGACAGCCTCTCACGCGAGCTTGCCATCAATCGCATCAGGGACGCGCTTCAACAGGCGGGCGTCGGAGGGCGCCCGCGAGTCTCATGAACCGGCGCGAGCTACCCAAAGTCCTCAACGTGAACGACCGCGAGGCCAGCCGTTACCTGGTCTCGCAAATGCTGCGCACCTCGGGCTTCGCGGTGCTCGAAGCGGCGGACGGCTCGACGGGACTCGAGCGGGCGCGCGAGGCGCCGGACGCGATTGTGCTCGACGTGCGGCTGCCGGACATCAGCGGGTACGAGGTGTGCCGTCTGCTCAAGGCCGCGCCCGAGACGGAAGCGATCCCTGTACTTCTCACGTCGGCCGCCCACACGGCTTCCGAAAACCGCGTGGAGGGCCTCGAGGCGGGCGCCGACGGCTACCTCGTGCAGCCGTTCGAGGCGAGCGAGCTCTCGGCGACGCTGCGCGCGCTGCTCCGCATTCGCGCCGCCGAACGCGACGCCAAGCGCCTCGCCGGGGACCTGGCCGAAGCCGTCAAGATCCGCGACGATTTCATGTCGATCGCCTCGCACGAGTTGAAGACGCCGCTCACGAGCCTACAGCTTCAGCTCGACGGCATCGCGCGGCTGCTCCGCGCCCGCGAAAACGGCAGCGAGTCCCCGTTCGGCAAGAAGCTCGCGACGGCCATCCGTCAGACGGACCGTCTCACGGTGCTGATCGACGATTTGCTCGCCGTGTCGGCCATTTCGCAGGGGCGCTTCACGCTCGAGCGCACGGAAGCCGACCTCGAGCGCGTCGTGCAGGAGATCGTCGAAGGCTTCCAGGAAGAGGCAGCACGCGCGAACGCGCCGCTCACGCTGCGCTCGATGGGCCCGATCAAGCTGCGTATCGACGCGCTGCGCATCGGACGCGTGGTGCAGAACCTGGTTTCGAACGCCATCAAGTACGGCTGTGAGCGGCCCGTGGAGGTGACGCTGAGTCACAGCGACGACCACGCGCGCATCACGGTGCGCGATCACGGCATCGGCATCGCGCCGGCGGACCGCGAGCGCATTTTCGGGCGCTTCGAGCGCGCCGTCTCGGTCGCCAACTACGGGGGACTCGGCATGGGCCTCTACATCAGCCATCAAATCGTCGAAGCCCACGGCGGCACGATTCACGTCGAGCCCGCGGACGGGCCCGGCAGCCGTTTCGTCGTCGAGCTTCCGACGCGCTGAGCGTCAGCGGAGCTGCGCGAACGAGCCGGTACCGGTGGCCCCGGCGGGCCAGTTGCCGCCGAGCGCTTCGAGACGAGCGCGGTCGCCGATCGTGAAACCTTCACCGTCCGTCGCGACGACGCCTTCCCGCTCCCAACGGGTGAGGACGCGAATGGACGTCTCGAACGACGTGGACACCATGTCGGCGAGCTCCTGACGCGAGAGTGGCACACCGATGCGCAGCGTGCCGTCGCCGAGCTCGTCGCCGAATTGCGCGTAGAGCTTGAGCAACAGCGTCGCGAGCCGAGCTTCGACCGAGCCGGCGCTCAGCACGTCGATCTTGTCGTTGAGCGCGGTGAACTTGTCCTCGAAGCCGCGAAAGAGATTGAGCGCGATCTGCGGCTCCCGGCGCACGCATGCGAGCACGAGCTCGCGCGGAATGGCCACGACCGCGACGTTGGCCGTGGCCGCGATCGCCGCGTTTTGATACGGGACGCCCTTGACGAGCACGAGCTCACCGAGCACCGACGGCGCGCCGAACAAGCCGCAAATCGAGGTGCGACCGCGCGGCGCCGGGCGCGTCAATTTGACGAGCCCGCTCTTCACGACGAGCAGTGCCTGCGGAATTTCGCCCACGCGCCAAATCGTCGTCCCGCGCGCGTGGGTGCGCGTCACGGCGGCTTCGACCAATTGCTCGACGATTTCCGGAGCAACACCGTCGAAGAGTGCCGTGCGATCCAAGAAGTCCTGTAATGCCATGGTCGATCTCCGTCACGGTACGGCGCGCTGGGACAGCCTGCCATGACGTCCGTCATGCCGCTACGCTCGTTCAGGGACTAAGAATCGAGACGCCATGAGCCGCGAAGGAACCCCGAAAGCCGATCGAGACACGAACCTCTCCCCCGCAGCGACGATGACACGACGAGCCGCGCTCGCCCGCGTCGTCGTGCTGCCGCTCGCAGCCGCCTTACCCGCGGCGCTCGCCGGTTGCTCGAAGACCTTGCGCTGCGAGGACACGAGCGGCCTCTCGCCGGACGACACCCGGCTGCGCACGGAGATCGCCGCGTACACCGAGCAATCGCAAGACCCGAGCAAGCACTGCGCGCAATGCGTGCAGTTCAACCCCGGCGCCAAGGACGCGTGCGGAACGTGCAAGGTCGTCAAAGGGCCGATCAATCCGAACGGGAGCTGCAAGCTGTTCGTCAAGAAGACGTGAGGCGCGCCGTTCGCGGACGGCGCGCTCACGGCACGTATTCGACCGGGCCGATGTCTGGCTTCGCGTCGCGACGCACGCCGTCGTAATCGAAGCCGGGCGCGCCGGTCGGTGTACCGGCGTCGATGCACGCCGAGCCCGCCGCGAGGACGGCGTGGTAAACTCCGGCCGTAAAGCATTGCCAAGCGTCGATGTTGCCCGAAACGGTCATGTCGGTGGCGGCGTTCACCTGAGCAACGTTGATGCGGGGATCGGAGGCGTCGTAGTTCGGGTAGCTGCCGCCCTCGTCGATGTAGCCGTCCGGGATCGCGTTGTTCTCGAAGATCAGTGGATCGGCCGTGGCGGATTGCTCTTGCACGCTCGCACAACCCCAAATGATGTTGTTCCGAAAGGTGCCGCCGGGGCCTGCCACCTGAAGGCCGTAGGCCACTTCCCGAGTCGGCGTGTAGGCTTGATTCGTGGCCACGCAGTATCCGCTCGGCCCGGCAGCGATATAGTTCGAGTCGACGTCGGAGGCGCTCGCGCTGAGGCCCGTCGCCGCCTGTATCCCTTCACAGCTATAACCGACTACGGGGTCTGGCGCGTCCGAGCCGAGGATGAAGTTGTTCTCGACGCGTGCTCCGTCGCCCACCGACACGCCGAGTCCAGCGCCTCCGCAGATGGGCGCGCCCATGCCGGTGACGGTGTTGCCGCTGATGAGCACTGCGGATGCCGGAGCGACGATGCCGTATCCGTCCCCGACGACCGTGATACCTCTGGGGCCTGTGGCTGCAATTCCGGCAATCCCATTGTGATCGATGCGAGCGCAGCTGGTGTTGTCGCACTGGACGCCGTAGCCGGTCTCCGAGACCTTCGGGCCGTAGTCGATGAAATCGAACGCGACGGCGACCGCCGGATTGTGGCTGATGATGCAGCGGCTATCCACGCCGCCCGATGTGCCGCAGTGAATGGCCGTCCCCTCTCCCGGCGGACGCCCCATCAACGCCTGGATCGACCCATTCGAGTCGATGAGCGGGTGACAGTCACCCGCTGCGTAAATAACTTCGGGGATGCTGTCTGAATCCGCGCTCGTCGTCGTGATCGTATTTCCCGTGATCCAGGGCGCGGCGCCGGCGCAGTCCGTCAGCATCAGCGTCGTCGCCGGTCGTGCGTCCATCCTCACGGCCAGGTGGTCCGCGCGAAGTAGCACTCCCGTCGCGTCACCGTGAATCACGACGGCAGCGACGCGGTCGGTCCCGCCCATAAAACCGCAGACATCCGAGCCCTCGATCCGAGAGCCGGGCGAGTTCTCGAGCAGGATCGCCGGCCCCGTGGCGACTCCCGCGTCTTCGACGAAGACTCCATTGCCGCGCGTTCCGTTGTTGCTCGCCGCGCAGCCCGAGGAATCCTCGAGCGAGAGGCGTGAGCCCGTCGACTTGATGCCGTAGCGCTCTTCGGATCCGCTGCCCACCTCGATACGACTCCTGAACACGAGCGCGTCCGCGCCGTTCTGGAGCACGATGCCGTTGACCACGGGGAAGTAGGCGTTGATGGGCACGAACAGGTTCGAAAGGACGACGTCCGTCGCTCCGTCGACCGTGACGGCCGTCATGCTCGTACCCGCGTCGCTGCGCACGATCGTGAAGCCGTCGAGCGTCGTCGGCGCAGAAATATCGGACGCGAACACGACACCCGCGGGCGTTTGCGGGGCGAGCGTCGTCGTGCGCGTGCTGCAGCGGGTCCAAGTGGTCGCTTCGTAGTTCGCGAAGACGTCGATGCCGTTGCGCATCGTGAAGTCGGCGTTCGCGGGACCGTCGTACGTCGCCGTGTCGCTGCACGTCGCGCCGCCCGCGACGCAAACACGGTGAGGCGCACTCGAGTGCGTGCCCGCGAAGTCGACCGCGGCTTGCACGTTTGCGAACGGCGTCGCATTGTCGTCGGCCAGCGCACCGGCGTCGTCACCGTCCGGCGCGACATGCACGCACGCAGCGCAGTCTTCGTCGACGGCGCCGTCGCAATCGTTGTCGATGCCGTCGCAGCCATCGACGGTCGCGGAGGGCTCGACGGGAACGCACTCATTCAAAAGGGCGTTCGGCCCGCAGGCGGTGACGGTCGTCACACACGCGCCGACACCGCACGTGAAGGTGCCCAGGTCGTCGACGGTGCCGTTGCAGTCGTCGTCCACGCCGTTACAGGTCTCCGGCGAGATGCGTGCGCCTTCGCAAGCGCCCCATTGTCCGTCCGCGCAGGTTTGATGACCGCCTTGGCAGCACGCCTGAATCGCTCCGTCGCTGCACGGAACGGGAGGACCCCCGGCGCCGCCGCCGAATCCGCCGAGGCCCGCCACACCCGAGCCCGCGAAACCCGAAGCGCCACCGGCCCGTGCACCACCCGTCGCTCGTGCACCACCCGTCGCTCGTGCACCACCCGTCGCGGGGACACCGCCCTCCTCGCTGGCGCCGCCTTCGGGTGCACCGCCGGAGTCGGCGCCGCCCGCTGCGGACGTCCCGCCTGCGCCACCCCGTTCGCCGCTCCCTCCGCGCGCGCCATGTCCGGTGCCCCCGCTCGTTCCGCCGGAGCCACCCTTCGCCTTGGTCCCACCGAGCCCACCGGCCACCGAACCGCCCTGCCCGCTGCCCGCTGACCCGCCACGACCACCGCGACCCGCGCCCTGCGCCGATTTACCAGCGACGCCCACGCCCGCCGTGCCGCCAGTTTCGGACGGAGGCGTTTGATCGTCACCGCCGCAGCCGGCAAAACACCCTGCCACGAGCACCCACGCCACGAACCCCGTCGTTCTGCTCATTGTGCCGCCTACTCTCGTTCGCGGATGTTCGATGCAGCGCACGGGCTCCGCGTTCACCTGAGGGGCACTTTGAGGCTGGCGGCTGCGCGTCACTCGTCGATGGACGACGCGCTGAAGCTCGTGAACCCGAAGTCCCCGAACGTGCCGCAGCCGCCGAGACCGCGCCAGAAGCCGATGCCCGGGTTACCCGTCGTGAACGCGGAGTCCGTGACGCTGGCGCGCTCGACGTCGTTCACGGAGAGGGTGATGCGATCGCCGACGGCGGTCGCACGAAATGTGTCGCCGTCCTGGAGGCCGCCAGGCACGCTCCCCATCGTGAGGAAGTCGAAGTCGCCGAGCGCACCGTTCCAGCGAATGACGTGCATGTAAGAGCCGTCGTACGCGAGGTTGCACTCGTAGCCGCGCGCCGAAGTCGCCGAATCCGTCCAGCGCAAGAGGAGCTCGGCCTCGTGCGTGCAACTCGGATCCACTTTCCCGAGGTGAACCACGCCTTCGGCTTCCTGATCCGGTGGGAACCCCTCGAGGTACGCGTACGAATCGTTGTACTCGCCGTCTGGACCGCGCCCGGCTCCCAGCGGCTGCGTGCCGAACGCGACGCCGTCCGCCGCGTCCACGCTCGTCCACTCGGTTCCATTGTGATGCCAGGCCCCGTTTTCCGAGAGCGGCGTCTCGTCGGCGTCGAAGTTCGTGCTGTAGCTGACGTGACCCTGCGAGTAGATGGTGCGCCGCGAGAGGCCGCCGCACGCCACGGTAAAGAGCGCTATTGCGGCGGCGGCGAGCCGAAACGACCCGTGGCGAAGCATGCGCGGCAAACTATACACGGCGAACAGCGGCGGGTGTTCGGAGCTAGGGAACCTCGAAGCTCACCTCGTCGAACAACGCAGCGGCCAGCTCCCAACCTTCACCGCGTCGCCCAAAGCGGCCGACGACGCGGAGGCCGAGTTCCCGCGCGCGGCGCGCAACGACGACGGGCAGCTTACCTTCGAGCGACGACGCGTCGAGCCGCCCCTCTCCGGTGACGACTGCGGCGCAGCCGCGACACGCCGCGCCGAAGTCCAACACCTCGAGCATCCGTTCGGCGCCGTCTACCAACTCGGCGCCGAGCGAGAGCAGCTTCGCACCCAAGCCGCCTGCGGCGCCCGTGTGCGGTCCGTTCGGTAGCCCGAGTCCGGCAAGGCGCTCGGCGAGCAGCGGCACCTGGTCGGGGCGCGCGCCTTTCTGCGGCGCGAAGAGCCGTGCGGCGTCCGCTAGATCCGTGCGTACGTCGCAGAACACCGTGGTCGGGGGCAGCCTGAGCAGCGGCCAATCGCGACCACCGTCCACGGTCGCGCTGCCGCCGAGACCGACCCACAGCCGCGGCTCGTTCTCGAAGCGAGCGAGAAGTTCACCGAGGCCGCGACTCGAAGCCGCCATGGGGTCGGGGCGTTCGAGGTCGGCGAGGCCGACGACCGCGGCGCACTCGACGGCGACCCCACCGCCGGGCAACCGCAACACGGGCGCCGCGCGGATGCGCCCGAACGGATCCGGCGCGGCCACCCGTTCGAGCGAGCCGCCGAGTCCGTGCGCGAGGCACTCGAGGAAGCCGTCGCCCCCGTCGCTCAGCGGCAATAGCCGATCACCCGCACGCGCGAGGTGCCGCGCGGCCGCAAGCGGGCTCAGCGTCCCTTTGAAGGCAGTGGGCGCGACGAGGTTCACCCGCGATCGTCTAGCATTCCTCGACGCAAAGCCGTGAACGGCGTGTGGGGCAAAGGCTCGAGCAAGTCGCGCAGTTCCTTGCGCGACTCGTGTCGTCCGCTGCGCGACCAAAGCCGGATCTGACGCAGATTAGCGACGGCGTGGTATGTGCATAGCGGCAGTGTTCGAGGATCCTAGAGTGACGGGTTCGTCTGCGCTGGCGTCGGCCGCCGTTTCCACTGCTGCGCCCGTCTCACGCTTACCGGCCAGCATCGCCCGGCTCGCGGAGCGGCCCGAGGAGGAGCGGCGGGTCGGACCGTTCGTCTTGGTCAAGCAGCTCGGGCGCGGCGGATTCGCCCCCGTATGGCTCGCTCGCGAAGTCTACGGCGACACCGTGCTGCGCACCGCGGCGGTGAAGCTGTTTCCACTGCCCCAAGGCGGATCGGGTTCGGAGCGGCAGCGTGCGAACATCGTGGCCGAAGCGCGCGCGCTCTGCCGCGTCGAGCACCCGAACGTCGTGCGCTTCTACGCCCTTTCTCTCGACCCGAACGAGACGGTGATGGGGCTCGCGATGGAGCACGTCGCGGGCTCGTCTCTCGATCGGCGGCTGTCCGGGCAACGCACGCTGGGCGTCGCCGAGACGCTCGCAGTCGGCGCCGCCATCGCTTCGGCGCTCGCCGCCGTTCACCGCGTCGGGCTCGTGCACCGCGACGTGAAGCCCGCGAACGTGATCGAGGCGCCGAGTGGCCACAAACTCATCGACTTCGGCATCGCGGGGGCGGACGCCGAGGACGACGAAGCGCCGCGCGACATGAGCACCGCGCTCGCAGCGACCCAGCGCGTGGCGGTGCTCGCGGGCACGCCGGGCTACATGGACCCGGAGTGCGTCGCCGCCCGCATCCCTGCGGAGCCGTCGAGCGACCTTTACGCGCTCGGTGCGACGCTCTTCGAGTGCCTCACCGGTAGGCTCCCGGCCGACGACGCCGGCCGCGTGCGCAGCGACGTGCTCGAGGGTCGCGCGCCCGCGCCGGCCATCTCATCACTCGCGCCCGCAACACCCGGCCCGCTTGCCGAGCTCGTCGATGCCTTGCTCGCTCCCACGCGCGCGGCACGGCCATCGTCGGCCGAGTGGGTCGCGATCCGACTCGAACAGATCCGGCGCGAGCTCGGTGGCGCGCGCCGCTCGCTCGCGCCCGACTCGATCGGTCCCTTTCGCGGGCTCGGACGCTTCGAAGCCGCCGATCGCGACGTGTATTTCGGGCGTTCGAGCGAGGTCGCCGCCGCGCTGGAAACGCTGCGCGGCCGCGGACTCGTGGCGCTGCTCGGCCCTTCGGGGAGCGGCAAGAGCAGCCTCGCGCGCGCCGGGCTTTTGCCCGCGGTGGCCGACGGAGCGCTCGGTGAATGGCCGCGAAAGTGGGACATCGCCGTGGCGTCGCCCGGCGCGGATCCGCGCCGAGCCGTGCTCGAAGCTCTGGGCGAACGCGTCTCGGACACGGCCGGTCCCGGCGCGGGCGAGCTCGTCGCCAAGCTCGCCGAGCGGGCACAAGCCGCCGGCCGCGGCACGTTGCTCTTCGTCGACCAGCTGGAAGAGCTCGCGACGCAATCCGAGCCGCGGAGCGCCGGTTTCGTCGTCGACCTCCTGCGCGAAATCGGCGCGCGGCCGCTCCTCGGCGTACGAGCCGTGGTCGCGGCGCGGCGCGACATGTTGGATCCGTTGCTCGCGATCTCCGAGCTCGGCAAGGTGCTGCTCCGTGGCTCGGTGCTCGTAGAGCCGCTCACCGAGTCCGTGTGGAGCGACGTGATCGATCGCGCCCTCGGCGCCTACGGCTATTCGTTCGAGGACGCGGCGCTGCGTGACGCCGTACTCGTGGAGCTCGGTCGCACGGCGGAGGCGATGCCGCTCGTCCAGTTCGCGCTGACCGAGCTCTGGAAGAAGCGCGACACCGCGCGCCGGCTCCTCACGCGCGCGGGGTTTCAAGCGATTGGCGGCATCGACGGCGCGCTCGGGCGACACGCCGAAGCGACGCTCTTGCGCGTGCGCTCGGACGCGGCGGTGCCCGAAGGGGCCGCTCGAGCGCTGCTACTCGCGCTCACGACGGCTCGCGGCACGCGCGCCACCCGCTCGCGCGCCGAGCTCGAGCGCAGCGTCGGCCCCGCGGTGTCGCGCATCGTGGATTTGCTCGAAGACGCGCGGCTCGTCGTCCGGCAGGCGGACACCATCGTGCTCGCTCACGACTTGCTCATCACGAGCTGGGCGAGCCTCGCAGATTGGCTCGCGGAGGCGCGCGACCAGCGCCTACTCCTGGAAGATCTCGAACGCGCGGCCCGTGCGTGGCACGCCGACCGAACGCACGCACCGCTCTGGCGCAAGCGCCGTCTAGAGGACGCCGAGCGAACCGCTCGGCAAGAGGGCACGCCGCTCTCGGAGGAGGCGAGCGCGTTCCTCGCAGCGTCCCGACGCGACGACCGGCGCCGGCGGCTGTTCAACGCGGGCGTCGTCGGGGCGGTCATGCTCACCGTGGCCGTCGTGACCACGTCGTACTTGAGAGCGGTGAAGGCGGAACAGCTCCGGACGAAGGCCGAACAGGAAAAGACCGCCGCCGCGCTCGCGAGCGAGCAATTGAGCAGGCAAGAGGCCGAGCGAAAGACGCACGAAGTTCAGGCCGCACAGGCGCGCATCGACGAGCTCGTGAAGAGCTTGGCGGACTCGCCTAAAAAGACCGAGATTCAGGACCTACAGCGGCAGATCCGCGCCGAAGAAGCGCCGGAGCCCTCACGCCGGCGCAAGAGCACGAGCCCCGACGTGCGCGCGCCCGTCTCGCCCATGGCACCGGGCGACGCACACGCGACCGCGCCCGCCACCGCGAGCGCTCCGGTCATGAAGGTTCAGAGCGAGTGGTGACTGCTCAGCTCGAAGGGCGGCGAGGTCGCGGCAGATCGAGCTCGCCGAGCAACGTGACGAGCGTGCGCCGGGAGATGCCCAGCATCTTGGCCGCCTGGGTTTGGTTGCCGGCACAGCGCGCGAGGGCTTCGACGACCTTCTCGCGTTTGAGCTCGAGCACCTGAGAACGAAACGCCTCGCCGCCTGCCGAAAGATCGGTCGTCGGCGCGGCGACGGCAGGGGCAGCAGGCGCCGCGCGTGCGGGCGTTCGCGAGCGCATCGCCGGCAGCTGCTCTGGGTAGATCTTGTCGGAGGTCGCGAGGACGACGGCCCGATCGACCGCGTTGCGGAGCTCGCGCACGTTGCCCGGCCAGCTGTGGGCCCGGAGCCGCTCGAGCGTTTCCTGCGCAAAATCGAGCGGACGGGCCCGGTCGAAGGCGCGGCACGCCGCCGCGAGGAAGGCCCGCGCGAGCGGCTCGATTTCGCCGACGCGTTCGCGGAGCGGCGGCACCGTCAGCGCGATGCCGTTCAGCCGATAATACAGATCCTGGCGGAACGTCCCCTCGGCCGTGGCGCGCTCGAGGTCGCGATGCGTGGCCGAGACGAAGCGCACGTCGATGGGCCGTTCTTGGCGCGCACCGAGCCGCATCACCGTGCGTTGCTCGAGCACGCGCAGGAGCTTGGCCTGAGTCGAGAGCGGCATTTCGCCGATTTCGTCGAGGAAGACGGTCCCGCCGTCCGCCGACTCGAAGAGGCCCTCGCGCGCCTGGACCGCACCGGTGAACGCGCCCTTCTCGTGGCCGAAGAGCTCGCTCTCGAGGATCGATTCGGGGAGTGCCGCACAATTGAGCCCGAGAAAGGGCGCGTCCTTGCGCGGCGAGCTGCGGTGGACGTAGCGCGCGAAGAGCTCCTTGCCGACCCCGGTCTCTCCGAGCACGAGCACACTGATCGAGGTTGCCGCGACCCGGGCCGCCTGCTCGTAGAGCGCCCGCATGGCCGCATCGCGAATCACGAGGCCGCGCGTGTCCGGCTCCGCGGCGTCGCCGTCCGGCTCCGATTTCACGCGGCGGACCACCAGCGAAACCACCCCGATCGTGACGAGGTCGCCGACGGCGATTTCGGCCTCGTCGTTCCTGAGCCGCTGCAACGCTTCCGTCTCGCCGAGCACGCTGGGGCGCCGGCTGTCACGAATCGCCGTTCCGTTCGCGCCGCCGAGATCCCGCATCACGAGCGAGCCGCGGCAGCGGAGCGAGACGTGCCTGCGTGAGACCGAAGGGTGGTCGATGACAACGTCGCAGCCTTCCGCGCGCCCGATCGTGAGCTCAGCGCCTTCGGCAACGGGGTAGCGAGCTACCTCCTCACCAAGAAAGACACAAAGCTCGTAAGCAGGCTGCGGGACGGACGCGGGCACGACGCTCGCAGTAAATCAGAACGAGTACGTCGCGCCAAGCTCGGGCGCGAGCGCCCAGAAATCGCCGTGCGCCCGTTCGCGCGCGAGCGCGCTCGATTGCGGCGTGCAGCCGACGGCACCGAGCCCCGCGCTCTGTGGGTCGCAGTTCGGCGTGACCCCGATCGTCGGTCCGCCGAAAGCGGGGCCGCGCGTCGGGAAGAACATCGCCGCGAGCGCGCCGCGGAGCACCCAGTGCGTGACGCGCTTTTCGACACCGAACGCCGTCGAAACGTACGGCGACACACCCCATACACCCGCGGGACCCGAGGACACGGCGGGCACCGCGCCGTCGTCGCTGAAGACGCTGCCGGTCACCGTGGTCCGGTAATGCGCGACGTAGAGGCCGGCGCCGAGCGCGCCGAACCAGTCGAAGTTCCACGGCGTCGCCTTGCGCAGCGTGCCTCGCAGCGCGGCGTTCATGCCCGCGGCCGTCTCACGCTGGTGCAGCAAGAACGTCGCGAGCGCGGGCGTCCCCTGATCCTGAAAGCTCTGGCGCTTGACGCGCCAAAAAGATTGCTCGAAGCCCGTGTAACCGACAACGAGCTCGCCGCCCCAGCCGCTCTGGTGCCGGAGCCCCGCCGTCGCTGCGGCGCTCACGCCCCACACCGCGCGACTCTCGGCGCACGCGCTCGGACACGACGCTTCGGAGCCGGCAGCGAGCGTCGGGGCGAACCACGGCCCGACGAGCGCGCCGAGCTCGAACGCGAGCGCAGCAGCTCGCGGCCAGCGCGGGTCGTTCGGATTTTTGCGCAGCGCGACCGCCACCGAGAGCGGCACGGCAGGCGGGGGCGCGGCGAAGCGATACTCACGATCGAAGTAGCCCGCTTCGTGCACACTGACGGCGTAGCTTCCGAGCGGCAGGCGGCCGTGCCAGACCCCGCGACCGAGCGGAACGCGCGCCAGAAAAAGCTCCGCCGTGCGTGGAGCGCTGACGAGCGTGATCGGGCCACCGAGCGGCTTCGGCTCGACACGCACGAGTTCCGTGCGACCGGACAGCACATCGACCATCACGGGCGCGGTTCCGATTTCACCGGCGTGCGTCGCGAGCACGTGAGCGCCCGCTGGCAACGTGCCCTCGAACGGCGTGGCCCCGACGTCCTTCCCATCGATGGTCACTTCGAGCGCCGTCTCGTTCGTGCTTTCGATGCGCAGCGCCCCCGAACCGGCGAGTGGCTCGAGTTCCGCGTCGAGCGCCAGGGTTTGACCGGCGAAGACAGCGACCGTGCGCTCGAACGTCACGTACCCGTCTTGCACGACGCGCACGCGACGCGTGCCCGGGAGCAGGCGAAGCGCCGTGGCGAGCGGCAAGCGCCCGCGCGCCCTGCCGTCCACCACGACGAGCCCCGTTACGTTGGAGGAGAGCTCGAGATAGCCGATCTTCTTGCGCAAACTCGTCAGCACGGGCCCGAGGCTCGCGCGGTCGTCGGCGTCGAGCTGTGACGCGAAACGCACGAGGACGGTCTCGTAGAGCTCGAGCGCTTCGTCGTAGCGATGCAGCCGCTCGAGGCAGATCGCGGCGTTGACCGTGTTCTTGGCCGAGGGCACGCGCTCACGCGAGCGCAGGAACGCTTCGAGCGCCCGTTCGACGTCTCCGGCGTCGAGGAGCGCGACACCGTTTCGAAACTCGGCCTTCGCCTCCTCGAGCCGGAGGTCGCTCGCGGGCGTGGCCTCGCTCTGCTCTCCCCGAGGGGTGACGGCAAGTGTCGGTTCGATCGGCTCCGCGACGGCCACCCTCACGCCGAGGAGGACGGAAAAAGTGACCATCCATCGGCGCCGCACGCCTCTATCTCGCTGCACGAAAGACGACTACTATGTGAATATCGGGCGTTCGACAAGCATACGAGTGCTTGCGGCGCGCACACTTCGCCCTTAGCGAGCATCCACGATGTCACTTATCCGCTCCAAGCTTCTTTGGCTCTTCGCCGGCACGCTCGTTTTGCCCTGGGCTTGTTCGAGCTCGCCGTGCGACGGCCCGGGTGGGCTCTGCATCGAGCTCCCGCAAGGTGCGGGCCAAGGCGGCGGCCTCGGGGGGAACGCAGCCGCGGGCGGAGGCGGCCGGCCGAGCACGACAGGCGGTCGCGGTGGCACGCACGGGCGACCCGACGACGGCGGGAGCGGCGAGACGTCGGAAGGCGGTAGCAACGGCGAGGGCGGCAGCAACGGCGCGGGTGCCGCGTCGCAGTCGGAAGCAGGGAACGGCGGCGACGACGGCGGAGGCACGCCGAGCAACGCGAGCGCCGCGCGCGGCGGCTCCGGCGGCAAAAGCTCGGCGGGCCGGGGCGGCGGCGGCGGCAAGGCCGGAAGCGAAAAAGCCCCCGGCGGTCACAGCAACGGCGGCGGCGCGGCTGAGCCTCCCGGAGGTGAATCCGACTCGGGCGGCACCGCCGGCGCTGCGCCGACGGGACTGTGCGCACTCGTCGGAAGCGTGACCACTTGCGCGAACAATTCCGGCACTGCGTTGCCCACCGGCTGGTGCGGAGTACCGAGCGGGGCCGGTGGGGCCGATTCCGGTGCCGGCAGCGGCGGATTCGGCGGAATCAGCGGCAGCGGCGACTCCGCGGGAGGTTTTTCCGGCTCGAGCCCGGCGTCTGGCGGCTCGAGTGATTCAATCGGCGGGATGACGATGATGCTCCTCGACGGTAGCGCGGGAGCAGCTGTCGGGAGTGGCGCAACCGGCGGAACTTTCAGCAGCGGCGGACCCTCCGCAGGGTTCGGGGGGCGCGTGGGTCCGTCTGGTCCGCCTGGGGGCGGCGGAAGCGTTTCGAGCGGTACCGGCGCAGGGCCGACGGGCCCCGGCACCACGACCCTGTTCCCGGTCGACGATCTCGAGGACGGCAACGTCATCACCTTGCCGATCCTCGGCGGGCGCGGCGTTTGGTACACGGCGAACGACGGCAGCGGCGTCCAGTTTCCGGCGCTGAACTGCACGGTCACTTCGCCCGCCGGCAGCTTCACGACGCACGCGAGCAACTACGCGATGCACACCAACGGGACGGGCTTCGTCGGTAACGACTCCGGAAAATACGCCCAACTGGGCATCACCTTCCGTTCCTCCGCGCCGAACTGCGATCAACCGCTAGACGCCTCCGCGATGACCGGAGTGCGGTTCTGGGCAAGGGGCACGAGCATCCCGCAGGATCTGCGTGTTTGGCTCGGGGACGTGAACACGAATCCGCCGAGCGACGGCGGGCTCTGCCAATCGAGCTGTTACAACATGCCGTACAGTGAGGTCACCGTCGACGACCAGTGGCGCGAGTACTTCGTCCCGTTCTCCTATTTCAACGGACCTCTCATCGATCGTTCGCGGCTCCTGAATCTCATCTGGCAGACTGCGGACGCGCCCTCCGGCGGCGGCCCGCAAGCCCCGTGCTTCGATTTCTGGATCGACGACGTCGCGTTCTATACGGTCCAGTGAGGCTCGATGCGGCCATTCGGACTCACGGGTTGGTCGCTCCTCGGCTGCGCGCTCGTCACGGCTTGCAGCTCCGAGCACGTCACCGCGGTCGCGCGGCGTGCCTCCGCACGCACGGCTTCCGTCCAGCAATCGCTCGGTGAGTCGCCGCCGCTCGACGCGCCCGTCAGCCGGCACACGGCGACGTTGCTCGCCGACGGCACGGTGCTCATCGCCGGCGGGCTCGACGACCAAACGCCGCCGGCGACGAGCGCACTCGCCTACCGCTACGTGTCGTCGGAGGTAGGAATCGAGGCGTTGCCCGCGCTCGGGAGCGCGCGCTACGCCCATACGGCGACGCGGCTCCTCGACGGCAGCGTGCTCCTCGCGGGCGGCTTCGACGACTCCGGGGACGCACTCGCATCGGCCGAGCTCTTCGATCCCAACGGCCCGAGCTTCACCACGCTCGACGGCGCGCTGAGCGTCCCGCGCGGCGACGCCACGGCGACGCTGCTCGCCGACGGGCGCGTCCTCGTCGCGGGCGGCTATCAAACGGCCGATCACGCGAGCAGCGCGAGCGGCGCCGAGCTTTACGATCCTGCGGCGCGCTCCTTCAGTCCGGTCGAGGATCCCGGCCGGCACGCGGGCGCAACCCTCGCCCTCACGCTCGCGAGCGGACAGGTCGCGCTGTTTTGGGAAGACTCGCCACTCGACGAGCGGTTCGATCCGAGCACGAGCGCTCTGACGCAGGTGAGCACCAGTACGCTCGCTCCTTTCGACTTCGGTCCGCTGCTCGCCGTGAGCAGGATGGCGGATCAGTCCGTGGTGGTCGTCGGTGCTTCGCGCGTGCTCCGGCTGAGCCCGGACCTCGCGTGCGAGGCCGGCCTGAGCTCGTGCAACGGCCAATGCGTCTCGCTCGACGGGTCTGACAACTGCGGCGCTTGCGGCAACGCCTGCAAGGACGGCGAGTACTGCACCGCCGGTCATTGCGACTGTGGGATGGGCACGACGTGCGCGGGGCAATGCAGCGACACGTCGCAGGATCCACTGAACTGCGGCGCCTGCGGCAACGCGTGCCAGACCGGCGAGCACTGCTCGCAGGGCACCTGCACGAGCGACTGCGCGGGACAGCACCGTTGTGGAGACGGATGTAGCTCGCTCACCGATCTGCTCAATTGCGGTGCTTGCGGCGTCGCGTGCGCGCAGGGTTTTCAGTGCGCGGCGGGTCCCCACAAGGGGGACCCGTTTGCCTGCCAGTGCTTTGGCAACCTGTGCGACGGGGTCTGCTACGATCAGAATGACGACAATCACTGCGGTGATTGCGCGACTCAGTGCGCGAGTAACGAGACGTGCGATAGCGCGCACTGCGTACCGACCGTCTGCGCCGGCGTCTTCAACGGCACGCCGTGTGGCAACGTTTGCGCGGATCTCTCGAGCGATTTGGCTCATTGCGGCACCTGTGACGTCGCTTGTGCCGGGGACCAAGCCTGCAGGGGCGGCTACTGCGTCCCCCTGGCCTGCCAAGGACAATTGCTGCCCTGCAATGGCTCGTGTGTGAACGTCTTCAGCGACAACGCGAACTGCGGCGGGTGCGGCCACGTGTGCGACTCCCGCAGCGGCCGGTGCGACAACGGGCAATGCCAGACGAATAATTCGTGCGGCCAGGGGCTCACGTATTGCTACGGCCAGTGCGTCGACCTGCGCAGTAACGATCAAAGCTGTGGCGGCTGTTTCCAGGCTTGCAACACGGGGTTCCACTGCGTGGACAGCCGCTGTCAGTTCGCCGGCGGCAGCGACGGCACCGTCGGCGCGGCGCGCGCGGCGGGCACATTTTGGACGACCAGCGCGAACGGCGCCGCCGGCTTGGCCGACGCGGACAAGCAAGTCCCGGGCGTCGAGCCGCATTCGTTATCGCTACCTCAGTCGATCACGGTCGCCTCGGGCGATCCTGCTTCGGCCGGACCCGGCCATTCGACGACCGCCCTGCCCGACGGCTCCCTGCTCGTCGTCGGCGGAACCGGGACGCCGCTCGCTCGGCGTCTGTATCCGGCCTGGACCGTGAGCAGCGATCCGGTCGATCGCAAGCCGACCGGCTCGAGCAAAGCACAGGCTCTCTTGCCGAACGGGGACCTGCTCATCGCGGACGACGCTCAAGTCGTCGAGCGTAACCCCACGTCACTGACCCAGCTCGCTCGTGTACCTGACGGCTGGTCGCCGCTCGGCGCGGCGCTCGGGCCTTCGGGCTCGGTGCTCGTGCTGGGTAGCGGCGGGGACCGTCCCGGACTGCTCGTCGATCCGAGCACACCGTCCGCAGTTCCCCTGAAACTGAATTGGGCGTTCGCGTCGAGCGCGCAGGGTCACGCAGTCGCGCTCACCGACGGCGGCATGCTCGTCGCGGGTCACGACGGCGTCGAGCTCGTGAGTCCGCCGGGCTCGTACGGCACACTGTCGACCACGCCGATCCCGCTCGACCTCGGTTGCGACCGCCCGCCCCTCGCGCGGCTCGCCAACGGCCGCGTGCTCGTGGCCGGCAACGAAAACGCCTTCGAGATCGACGTGCACACGGCGACCGCCTCCGCGCCGATCGAGCTGCAGCTGAACCGCTGCGGCGCGACGATCACGCTGCGCCACGACGGCTCGGCGCTCCTCATCGGCGGCTCGGCGAACAATCCTTCCGTCGAGCGCTACGATCCCGCCGTCGGTGCCACCAAGCTCTGGCGGCTCTCGGGCTCGCTCGGTGAGAGCGACCCGACGACCTTCGCCTGGTTCGATCAACCCTGGGTGTTCGAAACGTCACCCGTCCCTGCCGGCGCCCCAGCATTCGCTGTCAATTGGCAGGACGATCGGCTCGACCTCGGCCTGAGCTACGGACTCTCTGGCCCGCATCTCCTCGCCGACGGATCGCTCCACGCCGTCTCGTTCCCGCCACAAGCCTCGTTGCTGCGTCCGGCTCCGCCACCGGCCAGCGTCGGCCCGTTTCCGAGCATGGTGACGCTGAAGATGCGCGACACCGTCGACTTCGCGGCCACCTTTCCGGGCCACGCGTTTCCCGGCGACGCGCCCGAAGGCGGCTCGGGCACGACGCAAAGCTCGCCGACGAATCTTCCGATCCCGGTCTGGTTCCCGGCGGAAGGCGGCTGGCCTTCGGTCGGAACGCTGGTCATGGCCGACGGCAAGCCGACCTACTTCGTCCCGGCGACGCCGTTTCCAGGACTCGGTCTGCTCTTTCTCGCGACGAACGGCGATCTCGCACCGCTCGGTCCGCTCACGATCGCGCCCTCTGCCGCTGGGAGCAGCTGCGAGACGGCCGGCGAATGCGCAAGCGGATATTGCACCGACGGCGTCTGCTGCGACGGCGTCTGCGACGGCGCGTGCGAAGCCTGCAGCAAGGCCGGGAAGCACCACGGCAAGGACGGCGTCTGCGAAACGGTCGCCGCGGGCGTGACCGACACCGCGTGCAGCGACGAGGTCGCGACGTGCGGTGAGAACGGGACCTGCGACGGCCACGGCCAGTGCGCGAAATACGCGGACGGCGCGGCTTGCGCCCCCGACGCCGCTTGCACCAAGGGCCGTTGCGTCGTGGGTGCGCCCGCTGTGCCACCCCCACCCACTCCCAACAGCAACGGCGGCAACGCGGGCCAATCCGACTCGTCACAAGCGGGGCAAGCACCCGAACCCGTCGCTCACTCGACTTGCAACGAGGAGCAGCAAGTCATCGGACCCGACGGCGAGCTTTTGCGCGAATGCGCGCCGTATCGCTGCCAAACCGCGAGTTGCCTGCCGCGCTGTGATTCGACACGCGACTGCGTCGCGGGCTACGCCTGCAGCGCCGGAGGGCAGTGCGTCACGCCCGCTGCCGGCGTGACGCCCAGCGGCTGCGGTTGCAGCACGCCGCGCCGTGCACGAGGCAGCGACGCCTTCGTTCCATTGCTCGCCCTCGCGGCGTTCCTCTCGCGCCGTGCGCGCCGGCGCGCAGCGGCCGCGCGGACCGCACTTCAGCCATCCCACTCGCACACGTACGGCAATTGGTGATCGCAGACGCGATCGTTCCAGCCGGGGATCGCGTCCATCTGCTTGCCGGCGGTGTCCCAGAGGAAGCCGCAATGTTCGTAGCAGGCGCCGTGGTCGCACGAACACGGGATGCCGTCCTGACACGTCGAACGAGCGTTATTGGGCTGACCGCTCGACCAGTTGTCGAACGTCATCGGCTCGCCGGTGATCCAGCTCGAGTAAGTGCCGTCGCCGGGCTGGCGTGTGCCCTTGCCGTCCGTGGCTCCGATCCAGCTCTCGGCCTCGCCGGCGAGCGACCAAACGAAAGCGTTTTCGCCCAAAAACCGGGCAAGGGTGCGGCCTCGCGAGCTGATGGTGACGAGGTGCGCTCCGAGCGATTGGCAGTCGGAAACGGCGTCGTCGAAGGTTTTGACGTCGCTCTCGAGCTCGTAGCAATGACCGTCGAAGGGCCGCGCGAGCGCGCCGTGCGGCGTGCAGTCGACCGGCACCGGTGCTTCGCCGCCGGCACCGGCTTCGCTCGTCGCTCCGCTCTCGCCGGCTTCACCACCTTGTGCGGCGGAGTTCCCGGTGCCGCCCGTGGCGCCGAGCCCTCCGGCACCGGTTCCGGCGTGCGCGTCGCTTCCACCGGCGCTCGGCGCTCCGCCGGTCGTCGCGTCCGCGCCGCTTCCTGCGCTCACGCCGCCGGTGCCGCCCCGCGCGTTCGCGCCTGCGGTGTTGCTCGGTGTGGCGCCCGTGCCCGCGCTCGTGTCGCCGCCGCCGCTCGTGAGCGCACCGTTCGACGCAGCTCCGTCAGGGGCGGGCGGTATGCCGTAAAACGGTGTGTCCTGCGCACTCCCGCACGCAGCAACGCAGAAGAGCGCGATGCCCGTGCCTGCACGCAAGGCGTGAGCTCCAGACTCGAAGCCGAACATAACTCGTCAGTATCGCAGAAACCGCGCGCTGAGCGTCCCGGCCGCTCGCACGACGTCAACGAGTTTACCTCGACGTCACGCCGAGGGCTCTGCTCCTAACGACTCTGACCGCGCGCGTCAGGTGCGCGTTAGTCGCGTGCTTCCCATCACCAGAACTCGCCGACGACACCCGCGCTCGTCGCACCAAAGTACGGCTTGGCTGCGAAATGACGCGGGGGCTGTTTCGCCGCCTTCTGTTGCGACGAACCCGACGTGAGCAAGAGCACCGTACCGACAGCGACGGCCGGAATGCCGACCGCGAAAGAAATCGTCGAAACGAGGGCCAGACTCTTCGCGCTGTCGAAGTTGTCCTTCTGCGAGCCGCCGCAGTGATTGTCCGGGCAATTGAGATCGCCCTTCTTCTGCAGAGCCATGGCGCCCGTGATGCCGCCCGCGACGACACCTGCCGCGCCGACGCCCATGAGCACGTAACCAATGGTCTTCGTGCTGTTCGAGCTCGCGGTGGCAGGCGGAGGCGGCTGTTGCTCGGTGTTGAGAGGAGGCGGGGGCGGCGTGATCGCCGGGGGCGGCTCTTCTTTCGGTGCGTTGGGATCGAGCATCAAGCGCAGCGTCACCGTTTCACGCCCGGCTTCGGCCAGCGTCACGGTCGTTTTCTGCGTGAGGTAGCCGGGCGCGCTCGCGACGACTTCATGCGTCCCCGGATCGGTCGGACGCTCCACACCGAGCAGAGCCGCGGGCACCGGCATGTCGCTCACGGTCACGGTAATTTTCGCTTCCTTCGGTTCCACGTTCACGGTGAGGTGCCCGATGCGCGGGAGCGCCGCATCGAGCGCCTTCTGCGCGCGTGTCTGCGCGTCACGGAAAGCCTTCGGAGCGTTCGCCGGCAACTGCTCGCGCACGACCCGATTCAGATTTTCCGTGCCGAGCACGATTTGACCGACCTTGACCTGACATTCGCCGAGACGGTCGAGAATGGTCGGCGCATGGTAAAGCGATTCGGCGCGGTTCAGCTTTTCGATGGCCTGATCACACTTGCCCGCCTCGGCCAGCTGGACGCCCTCGATGCCGAGCGAGCGCGCGGCGGCGATGTTCGCGGCCTGGTCCTGCGACTCCTGAGCCGCGGCAGGGCGCGACGTGCCGGCGAGCGTGAGCACCAACACCCCGAGCGCGCCCGAAAAGCGAAGCTTGGCGAACGACATGCTCGCCACTCTACCCAAAGCGCCGTCAGAAGCCCATATCGGGGGTCGTGGAGGCGGCGCGAGGCGCAGTGGTCGGGCTCTGGACTGCGACCGGGCTCGAGGGGCGGCGCGGGCTCGACACCCGGTGCGCGGGGCTCGAACGGTCCGCGGACCCGCTGCGGGAAGGCGACGCGGTCGCGGCGATCGCAGGAGGCTGATTTTCGGCTGAATCTCTCGGCGGCGCCGGGGCCGCGGCGACCGGCGGCAGCGGCGCGGGCGGCGGGGTCACGGACCCCGGAACGGCAACTGCCTGCAAGACCTGCGTCTCGACGGGTGGGACGGCAGGGTGCGGCGTCACGACGCGCAGGATCACGAGCGCCACCGCGACCGTGACGATCGCGAGCCCCGCGCCGCTCGCTGCCCACAACCAGAGCCCCCTGACAGGCGCGCGCGCGCTGGCGACTCGTTCCCGGCGCAACGTGACGGCGCCGTCGTCGCTCGCGCCCGCGCGCTCGGACACGAGGATGCGTTCGGACGCGCGCGCCGACGCGGGGTCCCTCACGCTCGCGGCGACGAGCGTCGCTGCCGTCTCCGGCGACACGTGGCCGACGAGCGTCCCCGAGGGTCCGCCGATCTCGTCCGGCACGGAGGGCCGAGCGAGACGAGCGGCGGGACCCGCGGCTTGCTGCAGCGCTTCGATCATCTCGTCGGCGCTTTGAAAGCGGGCATCACGCTCGCGCGCGCACGCCTTGTCGAACCACGCACCGAGCGCCGGCGGGAGCCACGGTGCGGCGACGCGAATGTCCGGCAGCGTCTGCGTACAAATCGCGACCAGCACGTCGCTGTACGAGGGGCCGTCGAACGCGTGCGAGCCGGTCACCATGTTGTAGAACACCATGCCGAGCGAATAGAGATCGGCGCGGTTATCGACGTGGGCCGCGCCACGGATTTGCTCGGGGCTCATGAACAGCGGCGTGCCGACGATGGTCCCGGTCTTGGTCGTCGAGGGCCCGTTCACTTCCGTCAGCACCTTCGCCACGCCGAAATCGAGCACCTTGGCGACCCAACCGAGCTCGTCGTCCTCGGTCTTCGCGAGGAAGATGTTGCCGGATTTGAGGTCGCGGTGAACGATACCTTGCGCGTGGGCGCGGGCGAGTGCGCGGCCGACGTGCGTCGTGATGCGCACCGCTTCACCGAGTCCCATGTCGGGCTGCTCGTCGAGCCGCTCCTCGAGCGTCTTGCCCTCGAGGTACTCCATCACGATGTACGGCGCTCCCTCGGGCGTCTCGCCGTCGTCGTACACCTGCACGACGTGTCGCGACCGGAGGCGCGCCGCTGCTTTCGCTTCCACGCTGAAGCGCTGTCGAGCTTCGGTGGATCGTGACTGCTCGCCGGCGATGAGCTTGATCGCGACGCGCTGCGCGAGCGTCGTATGGACGGCCGACCACACGGTCCCCATCGCACCGCGGCCGAGCTCACGCTCGAGGCGGTACTTGCCCGCAATCACGTCGCCGGACCTCGGACCCGCGACGGGGGATTGCGGCAGCACGATCGTGTCGCTCATGGCTGGCCGGCGCCCTCCCGGGGTCGACCCAAGACGGCCTCCCGAGTTTACGCCCCCGTCGCCACGGCGCGCCAATTCCGTCTGATTTCGCCCCGCTCGAGCCGGAATCGCCGTTGACGTGAGCGTCGCGAGGGGTACTATCCGCCGCCCTCGAACGGGCAGCCCTGTTTCGCCTCGACAAATACCTCGGCGCGGTAGCCAAGCGGTTAGGCAACGGTTTGCAAAACCGTCACACGTCGGTTCGAATCCGATCCGCGCCTCCCAACAATATCCAAGACTTGCGCTTCATCGGTCGTCACGACTGGGGAACGTTCGGGGAACTTGGTTTCGTCGATCGCAGCGAGCAGAGTCTCTTCGAGGAAGCGCGCGTAGCGCTCCGTCACCTTCGTGCTCGAGTGGTGGAGATACGAGCACACCTCGTCGAGCGACCACTTGCGGCCGCCCCACCAACCCGCGAGTAGTGAGGTCGCACACGTGTGACGGAGGTCGTGCCAGCGCACGCGACGGTTGATGCCGGCGGCCCGCAGCCAGGCGCGCCACTCCTTGGGGATCTTCCGCTGCCGTTCCCCGCGGGGTGCTGGGAAGGCGAAGTCCGAGCCGATTTTCCGGGCACGCTTGAGCGAGCGCTCGAGGGCTTCGCGGGCGGGCGTCAGGGGTCGCAGCCAGCGCGGGCGGCGGCTTTTGTGGGTGCTCAGACGGATGCGCTTGGGGTCGCCGCAATCTTCGACGCGGAGCGCCCAGTGGGAGCCCTGACGTAGTCCGCCGTAGAGTCCGAAGAGCACGCTGTCGCGATCGCGATGGTTGACAGGGATTGCCTCGAACAGCGCGGCCTGCTCATTCGGGAAGAGGACACCGCCGAACTCGTCGAAGTCGCGCGCGCGGCCCGCCTTCTCGACTTTGACCTCGCGTGCGACGTTACGTTTGCAGAGCCCGCGGTCGAGCGCTTCGTCGAGAACCTTGCGGAGGAGGTTCAGCGCGTTGCGCCGCGTCTGGACGTCCTTCTTCGCCCAGCGGTCGAGCCAGTCGAGCAGATCGCTGCGCTCGAGCGTCTTGATCGCGAGCGCGCCGATGGGATCGCGGTCGACCATGAGCGACCACCGGCTGCGCTCTTGTCGGATGCCGCCGATTCCGCGATTTTCGCGCCGATCGAGCGCGCCCTTGCCAAAGCTCGAGAGCGTAACGCCCTGGCGCACCTCGCTCGCCGAACGCATCTCTTCGAATGCTCGGATCGACTCGAGCGCTTCGGGCAACGACGAGCGCGGCTCCGTGATCGTCTTGAGCTTGCCGTCGATGCGCACGCGCGCACGGAAAAAGCCGGAGCCCTTCGGATGTTCTTCGGGGGTGATCGTTCGATGCTTCAAATCCTCACCCCTTGCGCGCGCAACCGGCGGCGCACCTTCCTGACGACCTCGGGCGACAGCGGCGTGAGCACCGTTGCTTCTTCACGTACCGGCCCCGAGAGCACTTCCCAACGGACCTCACTGAACGCGGCGCCGTTCAGCTTCGGACGCACGCGCGAGAAGCTCTCGAAGACATGCTGACCAGCGACGTCGGCCCACACGGTCTCGTCGTCCTTTAGCTGGAAGCGGCGGAGGACGCGACCGGCCGGGCACGAGTCGTCGCACGAGACGCTCCCCGTGCGGCCGTTTGAGGACACCGCGGCCCGGAGCTGGCGCCCCTCAACGCTCCCTTGGGCGGAGCTGGCGGGCAAAACCCGAGCAATGTCGGGCTCAATGGCCGCTCGTCGTCTCCGCCTTGGTGGGTCCCCAGCCATCGGCTCTTGTCCCTTAGTATGCTCGCGTATATAATTCCCGCAACCTCTACCTTCATTCCCGACCCCGGACGATTTTTTCGAGATGACCCGGAACGCCCACCTCACCGACGAACAGAACGTGCGTCTCCGGCGCATCATACGGACAGAACTTTGCACGCGCGTCCCCAAGCAAGTTCCCCTGGCGAAACTCCTCGGCATCGCCCAAGGCAACCTCTCGAAGTTCCTCGACAGCGAAGTTGGCGGCAGCGCAGCACTCGTCTTGCGCGTTGCCGCTTTGCTGAACCGTTCGGTTGAAGACATCCTGGGCGCGGGCACGCCTCCCGATCTGGTCGACGAACAAGAGCGCCGGTATCCGAGCCGCATCCTGGCCGCCCGCGCAGCGTACCTCGACGGCGTACCGCTCCAGCAGATTCGCGCCGTGCTCGCCTCATCACTGCGCTTCGACGGCGACCCCGGTTCAGAGCGCTGGCTCAAGATGATGAGGGACGACCAGTTTGCGAAACGTGGGAACAAAACCGATACCTCTTGGGCGTTAGAGCAGGTGCGTCCTGGCTGGCCCAAAGCCGGCGGCCCACGACGTGTCGAACGCTCCAGGTCGCGCTAGGCTTCTCACAGCATTGGTGCGTGTGGTCGCGGGCAACCGGGAGGCTCGCGAAACGGCGCTGCTCTGCGCGCCGTCGCTCTGAACGTTCACTGCGATTGCAGGCACCATGTCGGTAGTGGAGCGGGCGGGGCGCATGAACGCTTTCGTCGAAAACTCGGTGCACGAACTCTTCGAACGGGCTCGCCTCGCCCCGAGCGAGCCCTGCGGTGGCGTCCGACTTGCGACCGCCATTCTAGGCCGCAGCTGCATCCAACTTGTTCCGCACCGCGCGCTGCCGGGAAACAGCGCGCTCGAATGGAACGGAACGAAGTCGATCATCCGCGTTCGCGTGGGCCTCAATCCTCGCCAGCTCAACCACGCCGCCGCGCACGAGCTCGGCGAATGGCACCTCCGTTGGCGCGGATACGACCGCCCCGACTGCGAGGACCTCGCCCGCTCGATCGCGGCGGCCGTCTGCGTTCCGCGCACCGCGTTCAGAGAGGCCCGGCGCGCGCTCGGCGACGAAATCCCGAAGCTAAGTCGAGCATTCGTCGTCTCCGAGAGTCTCATGGCCCTTCGGATTGCCGAGTGCACGGGCCTCGCGACCGCTCTCATCACCCGCCGGCGCATCCGGACGCGGGGACCCGCACGTGAATGGCCGACTACGCCGGAGGGGTGGCTCGAGCTTGTCGGGGAAGCCCGGTCGCGCGGCTTGGTTTTGCATCGCATTCGTGATGCGAGGGGACGCCTTGTCGTGCGGATCCCCTGACGCCCGGATTGTGCGGGCGTCAGGGTTCCTCGTCCGCTAGGCCCTGTGCGCTTCGCCGGCCTGAACCGCCTGGCGGTAGCGACCTCCGCCGCGAGCGTCACAGCGACGGTTCGGACTCGACGTCGTTGTTCTCCGCCGAAGCGAGCGCCTCGATCCATCCGGACGTTGTCGCGAGCTCGAGCGCCGCCGTGTGGGCGAGCACACTCGACCCTCGGAGCCGGGCCGCCTGCTCCGAGCGTGACTCGTGCGGCGCCTCCGCCTCCAGCCGGTCCGCGGCGTTCCGAAGCAGATCGACCGCGCGGGCGGCCTGATTCATGCGGTGCGCTAGCTCGCCCTGCAGGGCATGGACTACCGTCTTATTCGTCATCGGGAACTCATCCTTCCTGGTGGCCAGGGGTCCGGGCGTTAGCAGCGCCGCGGGCCCCACCATTTGATTGTTATCGCTTGGGTTTCGATCGTTTCGACGGCCGTGCCGGTCCGGCGGCTTCACGGATCCTCAACCGGACCCAGTCGCTCGGGGTGATCCCGTCGCGCTCGGCCAGATCTTGGAGGGTCTGCCACTCCTCTTGCGAGAGCAGCATGTGGAGCCGCTTGTCCCGGTGGACCATCGGGGTCCATTATGCACATGAGATGCGCATCGTCAATCCATGCCGGATTCCGTCTCGCAAGGTCGCCGAGCGCGGTGCGGGTTGGGCTAAGATCTCAGCGACCTATCTCATCGCCCGCGCGCTTTGCCGTTGATGTACCCTAGGGAAGCTTGCCGGTGGACCTGTGATTAATAAGCGCGCGAAGAAGACGCCCCCGCGGGCGAAGGTCAAGAGAGCCCCCGCGGCGCGGACACAACCCAGAGCGCTCGCTTTGTCGGGCGATCTCGCTGCGCTCGTGGAGCGCGTGGTGACGATCATCGAGACGGCACAGACCAACGTCGCCCGAGCAGTTAACAGCTCGGCGGTGCTCGCCGCGTGGCACGTCGGGCGAGAGATTGTCGAATACGTTCAAAAGGGGTCGGCACGCGCCGAGTACGGCGAGCAAGTCATCAGCGACCTGTCGCAGCGGATCCAGCCGCGCGTCGGTCGGGGCTACTCAGCTAGGAACCTGCGCTATTTCCGCAGCTTTTACCTGACATTCCCGGACCGGTCGCCGACGATCGACGACGCCGAATTTGGCACAGGTCGTGTGCCAAATCTCCTGGGGTCCCCGGAGCAATCCGCGTTCGCAATTCGGCACACGTCGTCTGCCAAATCGGTGACGCCCGGTGCGAAGCCCGGCGCGGGGTTCTCAAGTCGCCTCTCGTGGTCGCACTACCGAGCGCTGCTCAAGGTGGACGACGCGTCCGTGCGCACGTTCTATGAGGTCGAGGCGGCGAGCGAGAATTGGACCGTCGAGAACCTGGAGCGGCAGATCTTCACGCAGCTCCATCTCCGTCTGCGGAAGAGCCGCGACAAAGAGGGCGTGATGGACCTTGCGCGGCGAGGTCAGGTCGTCGAGCGCCCGATCGATGCGCTCAAGGACCCCGTGGTGATGGACCTCTTCGACCTGCCGCATAGCGAACTGCTGCGCGAGAGCGACCTCGAGGCCGCCATCATCAGCAAGCTGTCCCAGTTCCTCCTCGAGCTGGGCAAGGGCTTCGCTTTCGTCGCGCGCCAAAAGCGGATCACGTTCGAGGACGAGGACTTCTTCATCGACCTCGTCTTCTACAACGTCATCCTCAAGTGCTACCTGCTCGTCGACCTTAAGCTCGGCAAGCTCACGCACCAAGACGTCGGTCAGATGGACAGCTACGTTCGGCTGTTCGACGCCCAAGGCCGCACGCAGGGAGACGGACCGACCATCGGCCTCATCCTTTGCGCCGAGAAGAACGAGGCGATCGCCCGCTATTCGATCCTGCACGAGCACGAGCAGCTATTCGCAGCGAAGTACGTGACGTACCTTCCGAGCGAAGAGGAGCTGCAACGCGAGCTTGAACGTGATCGCCGCATCGCCGAAGCACTCGTCGACCCACCCCGCTCGACCAAGCCGTCAACGATAAAGGGGGGAACGCGCGCGAAGCGACGCAAACCGTGACGGCCTCGATTTGAACCGGCGAAACGTTGCGGTTGGTAAATCCAGTCGGGCATCCCCATCGCCCCACCTACAACTGTTGCGATACGGGGCCCGTGCCATACCGGCGGCGATAAACGTACACGTAGTCGTCGTCGCCGCAGATGCACCGACGGGTGGGATCTGGGGTGCGCACGTCCCGGTCCGCAAACTCCGGGGAGCTGAACATGTCCAAGCGCAGATAGTTTGCGCGCGACTCCTCGTCGGCCAACGAACGGCCTCCGACGAGATCGGCCAGGAGCAGAAGCCCGGCGGCTGCCGAGATGAATCCCAGCGGTGCGACGACCGTCCCTTCCGGCATTTGAATAGCTGCCCCGCCGCAAACGGCTCGTTGATGAAACGACTGGAGGGGCTTGCCGACCCAGATGGCATATGTCCCCTCGGCGACGTTGCGGTGTTGTTCAACACGCCTGACGAATGCCGCGTCAACAGGTGCGTTCTCGGCGATCAGCCGTTCCACCTCGAGCATGCCGACACCCAGGTCCTCGGCAATGCGATGCTCTGTTGTTTTGGGGCCTCCCGCCGGCGCGTACAAGCAATACAAGCACGCGCGACCGTCGCCAAAGCCATGGCGTGACACGGTGATGTAACGGTCTGTGGTCGACGCGTTCACCACCCGTCTCGGAAGCGAGGCTGCGAGATGTCGTCGTCCTGCCTCGCTGTCGACAGCAGATACAAGCAGTTGAATATTCCGGGTTGTAGCGCTCTTCAGATACGTCTGATACGAGCTGACGTGGGGCTCGACGGTTACAGCGTTGCCCTCAAGCGCGGACGCCGCGACAACGACCTTCTGCTTCCCCACGTCATCGCGCCGCATAAGGACGTATCGATGCAGGTTCGTCGTGTCGACCGGATCGTCGTCGGTTGCAACGATCGCGCCCTTGCACGGTAGGTGCGCGAGCCCGTAGACCAGCGCGCAGCCGATTGCTCCGACTCCCGCGAGGTGCACGGTGCCGATGTCCACGGCGTCGTCGTGCCCCCGCGTGGGCAGAAAGAACTCGAAGGGCTGAATCGGCGCGAGGGACGCGCCTCGCCCAGCGGCTATGTGGAGAAAGGTCTGAGAGGCTGCGTAGCAGGCGGCGATCAGCCCAGCGAGCACGTCTTCCTCGCCCTCGGCCGAGCTCCGATCGAGCCAAACAACACTACGGCGAAATCCCACCACCACGGTCTGACGCGCGCCGGTGCAAGGCGCGCTGCCAATTCCGATCGAAACGTCGGCGCTGTCTGGACTGGTCCAAGCGACACTTCCCTCGGACAGGCTTTCGAGAATCGGCCGCGCGTCGTGAAGGGTCTTTAGGTGCCATGGGTTCGGCCCGAAGGGCACGTCGGGTGCGAGCAGGTGTACGCGGTGGAAGAGTCGAACGAGCAGGTTGGCAGCGAGCAGAAAGGCCGCCCGTGCGTCGTGACGGTGCGCATGCGAGGCTGGAAGCTCAAGGACCACGGTCGCGCTCGCGAAGACCTCTTCGGGAACGCCAATCTTCTGCGCAAACGCGCGGTTCTCTTCGCCGTACGTCATGTGAACCCGAATAGGCGGCTGACCGCGTAGGGTGTTAGCTCTTCCCAGACAGCCGCGCCGAGGTGACGATTTACAGACGTAACCTCGAGATCGCCCGTCCAAGTCCGGGCGAAGTCGGCAATGACGATTGAGATTCCTCCGACGTGTTGCGGGATTGCGAGTCGGTCATCGACGGGCGAATGAAAGGCCGCTCGCGGATGCGTGTGGAGCTGTGCGAGGATGATTTCTCCTTTCGCGGAGACTACGTCGATGAGTCTGAGCCTCTCCTCGAGCGGTACGTTGAAATGTAGGGGCCCGGCAACCTGGCGCGGGATCACGAGCTCGCGAACAACAGCCACGTCCGGATCGACGACCGAACCCTGCCAGAGAACGACTGATTCCACGCCGGTTGAAGACATGCGCCGCAGAGCATCGGCGCTGGCCCGTACGAGGGCGCGCGGGACGCGAATGAGCGTGACGGTCTCAGGCGTAGGGATCTCAGCCATCGGAGTCCTCGAAGCGCTGCTGAACACGATGGAGCAGGTACACGATCGCGTAGGTGTCTCGCCCGCGAAGCGCCGCCCACGAGTCGCCGAAATGGCTTGAGTGATCGTGGTACTCTCGGATTCCGGGGAGACAGAGGAACGGCTTCTTCGTAATCGGGTGCACGTCACCAACCGCCCAGCCGTTCTTTGGCCACCGCTCCCAGGGAAGCAGGGCTCGAGTGTCGGGGTCAAAAAGTTCCAACGACGGCGCCTGCGCATCCCACTCATCGAAGCTAAACCGGAAGCCCACCCGCCTGCCCGAACGCGGATGTTTCCACACGACCTCTATGACCGGGTAGTCGCGCCCGACGACTTCCCAGTTTGCGGAGGCAACGAAGTCCGCCGCGCCCCCATCAATGAGCTCGAGGGCACGTGCGAACTTCCGTTGGCTAACTTCGGGATCAATCACACCGACCGCCACCGCCCTTCTCGCGCGGCGCGAGCTTCAGAACTGAGTGGTCCAGAACGCCCGCCTGCTCGATCGTCTGGGTCAGGTTCAACACTGCCGAGCCCAGCCGAAGCTCCCACACCTCGTCGGGCGTCGTGTGCAGCTTCAGCTTCTCAATCGTGAAGTCCACGACGTGCTGGAGGGTCTGGTGGATATTGAACTCGTGCTCGACCGAACCGGACAGGGTCTGGATCGTGAGATCTCGCTGATTTTCGTGGGCCATCCGTTCCTCGCTTCGGGCAGTGCGCGTCGTCCGGCAGCTGCTATGGTTGGTGCTCGCCTGACGATCATTTTCCTCAGTCGCGTACCACCGCTAAAGTCTGATTCCGGCCCGCACCGTGCGCAACCCTCGGAACAGGACCTCCTCGTGTCACGAAAAGATTCTCATGGAGCGATGACAATGACGGCGTCCTCGGACACCGCAACCCTGCTACTAGGGATCGTTGCGGACTTGCTGCGGGGGAACCGGCATTCGCGCCGTACGATTTCGGCGGCAACGGGACGGTCTCTTCCAACCGCGGACCGTTGGATTGATCAGATCGCTGCGAGTGTTCCGGGCATCAGGCGACAGCGTGACGGGAAGACGACGTGGATCGTGTTCGACGGCCGTAGAGACCTCCCGAGTAAGACCGCGACGGTTGGCGCCTGCATCGCCGCGAGTCTTGCGTCAATCTTCGAGGGCTCTCAACAAGAGCGCAACCTCAAGGACGCGCGCGATTACCTGCTGCGTCTGCGGGGAGAGTCGTACGGGGATCTGGATCGGAAATTCTTCCTCGCTCCCAAGGGTGGCGAGTGCGCGCTGCCCGACAAGCGCGAAGAGCTGGACGAGATCGTAGACGCCCTACTCGACGATCACGTCCTCGCCTTTCAGTACCGCCACAACGACGGGACGGCAGATGCGTTGCGGGCTATTCCTCTCTCGCTGGTCATCTTCGATCATCAATTCTACGTGCTCTGCCGACGGTCTGACGAATCGCTCTACGCCTACAGATTCGCGCGCATGAGCGAGGTCGAAGCCCTCGAGGAAACGTTCGAGTACCCCGCGCGAACGGAGTTCGATCCGAGGACTCTTTTCGGCTCTCTCTTCGGGATTCATGTCTCAAGCTCCGGACCGGTTGAGGATGTCGAGGTGGTGCTCGCGGAGCCATGGGCAATGTACGCGACGACACACCGCTGGCATCCGACGCAGCAGGTCCAGCGACTGCAGGACGGGGGCGTCCGGGTGACACTTCGGGTTCGCCTCTGCCGCGAAGTCGAAACGTGGGCTCTCGCCTTCGGCGAGTTTGCAACCGTGATTCGACCGGATGCCCTACGCGAGAAAGTCGGCGAGCGCCTTACGGCCGCGGCCGCACGCTATCCGCGCAGACCACCTCCCGTGAAGGCCCGCGTCGGAAAGGGGGGCGTCGTCAAAGCTCGGGGCGAGAGCCCGACGCGTGCGGGACGCGCGCGCGAGCGGTAAGCGCCCCACCGCTAGATCGGAAGTGAGCGCTAGTCCGGCAAGGCAGTGGCAATGTGCTTGGTAGCGGTTACGCTTCGCTGCGCGATGACTGGAGGTCCTTGGTGACTCGTGCGCGTCGGTCCCACCAGGCAAAGGACGTAAAACAGAACGGCATTGCCCTTGAGATTGCTCTCGGAGGCGAATCGGAAGACGTGCTCGCCATTCGGCGCGGTCTGCGTCGTGTCGCTGGAGTTTGCCCCGACCATGATGACTGTCATGAAAACGTCGGCTTGGCCTTGAGGCTCGCCGAGCGCGCTGTGCTCGCGGCCGTCAACGCCGCGAGCTACCGCGCCGACGGCTCACATGATGAACCAGGCGCAAAGAGGTCAGCGGAATCATTCCAGCTGGAAGCTCGAAGGATCGAGGACGCACTCGAAGCGCTCAGCGGCGGTGCCGACAATCGAGGCGAACGCCAGGCGTTCGTCGTGAGCGCGATCAACTACGCCGCGACTCAGGTGCCTCCCGACAGGCAGAAGCTGGCGCGCGAGATCGTTCTCTATGCCGTTTGGAAGGTAACAGCGTGCCCGCTCGACCTACTGGTCGATCCGACAGCGCACGACCGTGCGCAGATCGCCGTCGAGAAATGGAGGGTCGCGGGAGGCCGTGGTCGAACCCGATGGCAACCCGCGCAAGAGTTCCTCTCAGCCTTTGGGCTAGCCGCGAAAAGCGCCGCGGCCCTCAAGGAAACGGCGGAGAAGTACGGAATCGACTATGCGCCACCGGAGTTCGAAGCGGGGTCGAGGTACGTGACGATGCACGAGTTCGATCTGATTTCGCAGCGCTACACCGGCTGTCCTTGCTGCCATCCCGAGCAGTTCGGGCTCCCGGGCGCAAAATAAACTGGGGAGTATCGTCCACCCCCCTTTTTCCGTTTGGTTTACGGGAGCACGTTGGAGCCCATGCACCGACCTGCTGACCTCGTACGAAACGGGCACCGCGGCGCCCGTCGCCCTGCATTAGCCGTGGCCAGGCAGTACCTACGGAACCGATGGCGTTTCGATCACACGATCCAAGTGTTCCTTGCCATCGCCAGCTTCGGCCTCTCGCTCTTTGGCGCTTTGATCATGCAGCGATGCTGCCACTAGATGCCGGACCGGCGGCAACGCGGCGTCACGCAATTACCAACCCTGGCGGGCGTCCTGTGCGTTCGCGTCTCGTTAGGGCGCCGGGGCCAAACCTAACGTTCCTGACCGAAAGCTCGAAAGATGCTGGTCGCGCGGTTCTAGCGCGGTTCGGGAGAGTCGTGGCGAACGAGAAACGCCGCGTCCGCCCTTGGATGTTATGTCTTGTGCATGGATCGTTCCGTGGATCGAGAGACCGCCATCCGCCTGTACGAAGCGGCTTGCGCTGACACGGCTGCCAGCCCGAGATGCAGTTCGCCGACTCAGTTGCCCGACGGCTCGTGGCTTTTCGTCGAGCTAGATGCAAGCGGCGTAGGAGGGCCCAATGCGCCGTACGACGCCGTCGTAGTTCGACCCAATACTGAACAGTTCCGTCTCGCGGGCGCACTCGGCAAGGTCTTTCGCGCCTACAAGGAAGACTTGGGACTGCCCCGATCGACCGAGCGTTTTCTCGGACAAGGAAACGCGGCGTACCAATCGTTTGATCATGGCGTTGCCGTCTGGGAAAGGCTGGAAAACCGGGGGTTCCCCATTCTGGAATCCCTCAATCCCCTACGACGGCAGACATGTGCGGTGGCGTTCTTCGATCTGCGCGGTTTCACAGACTGGTCCAGCAAGGTGCCTTCGGCTCAGGTTCAGCGAGCAGTCACAGCGTTCGAGGATTCGCTCCACGCTGGCTTCCCCTACCCGGAGCCAACCCATTGGAAACAGGTTTTCCTAAAGGGAACCGGCGATGGGGCTATGGTTGTTACGCAAGCCGACTGGTTCAAGCAGGCGCCCGACAACCAGTACATGGCGACCCTCGCGCCTGGACACTCCGTCGAATTCCTTTCGGCCTGCGAAAAGACGGTCGATCTCAGCCGAGGCTGTTTCGAAGCAGTTGGGTTTCCTCTTGCGATCGGATGCGGAATAGCCGTGGGGGAACTGGATCGCCTGTTCTTGTTCGGTCGGCTCGACTACATCGGACCCGCCGCGAACGAGGCGGCCAAGCTGCAGCAGCACGCGTGGAACGAAGTGTGCGTGACCAATAGCTTCCGCGACGCACTGAGTGCCGACGGCAAGAAGTTGGCCGGCGAGCGAAGACTGGCGACGAAGGGATGGCGCCTCGCCCCGCGCTAACAACCAGTGCCGAAAGGAGGAGGCGAGTCTCGTCCGGCGAGCGTGCGGCCGCCACGAGGGCATGCGCTTTGAGAGTTCTAGGTCTTGCAGTCCCCTAGGAACCCTCCGGTCACGGCTTGGTTCACGACCTTTTCCGGCGTCTCTATCTCTCGCCATCGTCCCAGCGCCTTCTCGTCGAAGACGCACAACGGATGATGACGCGGCGTGTCCCGTGCAGCCCACGGACCCCGGCTCTCCGCATCAAACCACCTCCTGCACTCGCACTCCCGCCAAGACGGATTGTTCGCACACTCGTGCCGCTCGACCTTCCGAAATGGCGGCGTCGCGAACTTGACCTGCCCCAGCGGATTAACCCAGGCGACGACGAAGAGCCGGTCGGTGCACACCGCGACGCCTGTGCGCTTGTACTGGTACGCGAGCCAAATCGCGAGCCTGTGGCGAGCGTCGCGGTTCAAGGCCCACGCGCACGTGAGCGCGGAGCTCAGCCGGAACACGGGGGTCACGCGAGCCTCCGCGTTTCGCCGGCCAGATAGCGCAGAACCGAATCGAGGAACGGCTGGTAGGCAGGATCAACGCCGAGGCTCAGCCGGTCCTGGCGCAAACGCTGATAGCGATCCCAAACGGTTTGCTTCTCGGTCCGCGTGCGGCCCGCTCGTCGACCACGGCGCGCCGGCGCGCCGACCATTTGCTGGAAGAGGCGAAGCTGGGTCTCTTCGTCCGGCTCTTCGAACTCGTTCAGAAGCGCAGCGAGACGGAGCAGACGCTGCGCGGGGAACGTGTTCGGCGGGAGTTTGGAGAGGCGAACGACGATCGCCGGCGCGAGGTTCCGCGCGAGGATCATCGCCGTCGATACGTGGCCTTGGGTTTTGCCGATGCGTGCAGCGATCTCGGCCTGAGTGAGCCCGGTCTCGGAGAGGTCGACGTACTTCTTCCCGAGCTCCCAAAGGGCGACGTCGTCGCGCGCCACGTTTTCCGCGAGGCTCGCCCAGTCGGTGTCGTCGGACTTGATGATGCAGCGGATGTGGTTGTCGCGGAGGCGACCGTGCTGTGCGAGGAGACAGAGGGCACGGTAGCGACGTTCGCCGGCGATGATTTCGTGCACGCCGGTCGCGTCGGCGGGTTTGACGACGAGGTTTTGTAGAAGACCGTCTTTGGCGATGAGTTCGGCGAGTTCTTCAATGCGCCGGAAGGTTTTGCGCGCTTGGTTGGGGTTCGGGCGTAGGCGCTCGAGCGGGATGGCGACCTCGGTCATGGGTCCCTCGCGTAGTAGAGCTTGCCGTCGCTGAGCTCGATGGCGCCGATGCCGTCTTCCTTGGCTTTGGTTCGAGAGGCGTCGACTTCCTCTGCGGTTGCTTCGCGCGCGACCGCGCCGGTTTCGAGGTCGACCAGCACAGGGCTCGCTTCGCCGTGCTCGCGTTCCCACTGCTCGCGGAATTGGCAGAGCGGGTGATGTTTGCCCTCACGTCCCCCAGCCCATTCCTGGCACCCGCACTCGGTCGGAGCGGGCACCGTAGGTTGCTTCGGCAAAGCGCTCGCATCGCGTTCTGCGGCTTCCGATCCCGTCGGCGAAGCACCTGGCTCCCTCGATGATCGTTCCGTTGGGGGTGCCTCCTCATCGTGAGCAGCAGCGGCGACTGTAGGCTCGCCCGCGTTGCTCGCCTGTCGGGCGCCGAGAACAGCTCGGTCGCGCAGAACGTCCGGGCCTTTCGCCTGCTGCGCCTCCCAATGGGCTTTGTGCATACAGATGGGGTGGTGCTGCTGTTCCTTGCCTGCGGGCTTCTGCCATTCGCGACAGACGCACTCGCGCGGAGAAACCGCACGGTGAGCACCCCGCGCGAGTGAGCGTTCGATCGGGACGCGTCCGGAGCGCTCGGGCGAACGAGCGGTGCCGAGGATGCGGCCGTTTGGGGCGCGGACTTGGGCGTCTCCATGGCGCGCGTGGATGTTGTGCTTGAGGGTTTCGCGGGCTTCGCGGTCGCGCCATTGGCGAAGCTCGGCGCCGTTCAGTCGGTAGATGTGCATCGTGGACTCCGTTCAGTTGATGGAAAGCGCGAAAGCGACGAAGCGTTCGTGCTTCGCCGTCGGCTCCCCGCGCGCATCGGGTCTGCGCGTGTGTCTCTTTGAGTGACACTTCTAACGAGTTTTCGTCAAGAAAATCTCCGGGCGGAATTCACGCGCGGCGTCGGTAATGACTGAGTTTTGAGCGCGGGGATTTTTGTTGTTATCGCGGCGGCTCGTTCATTCTCGCTCGCAGAGGAGAACGTCCCATGCCGATGATGACTGAGGCGCAGGTGCAGAGCCTGGCCACGACTCTCGAGGGTTACGAAAACCGCGAGAAGAAGTTCAAGGTCGAGAAGAAGGACCAGCAGAAGCGCTGGAGTGAGCTGTTGATGACCGGCGCGGCCGTCGGCGGCGCTGCGCTCGTGGGTTTCGTTCACGGTCGCTATGAGGATGCCGACGGGAACTTCTTCATTCCGCGGACGAGTCTGCCTGCCGATTTGTTCGCGGGGCTCGTGGGCGTGGGGATCGGGTTCTCCGGAAAGTTCGGCGGAGGCGGCGAAGCGCTGTTTCACATGTCGACGGGCGTCTTGAGCGGTGCGACCGCGATGTACTTCCGAAAGCACGCGCTCGCGGGCAAGCAGCAAGACAAGTTCTGGGCGGGATTGCCGGAGCTGATGGGCCCCCAGTCCCACAATCACCCATCAATCGGCGCGGCTCCGGTCAATTCGGCGATGACGGATTCAGAGCTTGCCGCAGCGTTGCGGCGTTCGCTGTAGTAGGTCGGCGCCGTCTGAAGAGTCGCAACAGGCGCCCTTGATGGGTGCTCAGCTGAAAGTCGCGCGGCGCCCGCATCGCGCCGTCGGAAGACGGTAAGGGGCGTTCTCCATTCTGAAGCAAGACGAGCAAGTGATCGAAAGGACGATTCAATGGCGAGCTGGGAAGAAATCATGGGCGATGACGACGACTTCGGCGACATCGGCGGCGTCGACATCGCAGGTATGGGCACCTCCGAAATCGTGGGCGAGGATCAGGAAGAGTTCGGTGCGGAGGAGGACTTGTTGCATGCGCTCTCGATCGGCGCAGCACGCAAGGGGAAGCACGGGCGCGCCAACGCACTGAAGCGCCTCGCTCACAAGATTTCGGAGTACCGGAAGATCGATCCGGGCGCGGTTGCGGTGCATCAGCGAAGGCTCGACAAGCGTCGGCGTTTTCCGCTCGGTTTTCAGCCGACGACGGTGCCGGCTGGCGTGAACAGCAACATTCCCGCCGCGCCGCAGGACTTGTTTCGGCCCGAGCGTTTGGTGATCCCGTCGGATGTCGCGTTCGACTTCGGGGTGCAGGACGTAAAGGTCGGGAACACGTCGCAGCTCGTGAGCGGCGGCGAGGTGCCGGCGGCGCTCTTCACGGAGGTGTCGATCGACACGCACGTGCACTTCAAGACGGCCGAAATCGGCAACCAGATCAGCGTGTCGGTGCGTAACAAGACGACCGGTGACATCGAGTTCTCGGCCGGTGTGATCGGCACGGTCGTTCAGAACTGATGGCCCGCGACGTGAGGAGACCCGTTTGGAGGTGTTGCTCAACATCGGCGAGGTGCCGCTCTTACGGCGCAGTCGATTCCTCGGGCTCTTCGTCAGGCCGCTGCTCGAAGCCCTGGTCCTGGTGAACCGCCTCTACCTGAGAACGCATCATGTCCCACCTCTCTACCGCTCAGGAGTTCGTTACAAGCAGGAGCCCGACGACGGCACGCCCGAGGAGTTTGCGGCGATTCCGGAGGTTCTTCGGCGCGGTTGGGGTGACTGCGACGATCTCGCGCCGTGGCGCGTCGCGGAGCTGCAGGAAGCCGGGGAAAGAGCGCGCATTCGCATCACGTGGCGCCGACGTCCGAACGGGCGGCGCCTCTACCACGTTGTCGTGCGTCGGGCGGACGGGCGCGTTGAGGACCCTTCGCGACTGCTCGGGATGTGAACCACCAAGGCAGCTGACGAAGCTTACCTCAGGACTCGAACCATGATGGGCAAGGTGATTTTACCTCTGGCGATTGGCGGTGGTCTCTTGCTGCTGCTCTCGTCGAGCTCGCAGGCAGCATCATCGCAAACAGGTTTTGATTCGCTGCCAACGCCACTGAGGGCACTCGTTGCGCAAGCGCTCGCCACGCAGGACCCCGGGATGTTCGAGGTCGTCGCGAAGCAGCTCGACGCGCAGGGATACCCGACGCAAGCGCAGCTGCTGCGTTCACGGGCACAGGATCTGAGGACGCGGCAAGGTGCCGCGGCGACCGGTTCGAGTAGCGGTTCGGCGACTTCCCAACCAACTTTGATCATTTCTCCGACGCCTGGTTCGCCGCCCCCGTTCGTCCCCCAAACGGACACAAGCGGGAAGACGTTGCCGCCCGACATCCAGAATCTCATGGCTCAGGCTCTGCAAAACGGGACGGTGCCGGTCCTCACGAGCACCGCTTTCGTGCTCGAAAAGGCTGGCTTTCCAGCCGCTGCCGAGGAGCTCCGCGCCCGCGCTCGCGAGGTCGCGGCAACGGTGCCGCCGCCCCCGCCGCAGGACCAGCCGAACGTTGCGCTCGATCCGAACATGCCGCCGGACCTCGCAGCCGAGGTGGCGCGTCAGCTTCAGTTGCAAGGCGATCCGAACGCGCTCGAGGCGCTCGCGACCCAGATGCGACAGCGCGGCTTCAACAACACTGCGGACCAGCTGCTCGCGAAGGCCAAGCAGATCCGCGTGATGCTCGATGCCGCCCACACAATGAACAACATCAACACGGAGATCTCGTCGCCTGGGCTCCCTCCGATCACGCCGGCTCCGCCGATCTCACCGGCGCCGATGATCTCACCCGCGCCGACCGGGCCGACCATTCCAGTGGTGATCACGGCACCGACCACGCCGTTGCCGGTGCCGCCCACCCCGCAGCCGCAGCCGTTGCCGGTCGAAAAGTCGAAGTCACAAATCCTGGCCGAGAGCGTCGCCACGAACCTGAACGACCTCATCGACCGCTTCGGAAGCGTGCCAAAGGCCCGCTTCAAGGAAGACACCGCGCTGGTGAAGCGCTTCCAAACCCAGGAGGGGCTCACGTCTGACGGGCTCTACGGCCCGAGTTCTGCGGAACATGTCGCGCGCTACGTGTCGGACGTGCCGCCGCCGTTCCACTGGCGGAAAGGGGCGGGCCAAAAGGACCTCAGCCAATACCGCTCGAACATCGAGACGCTCGCGCTCGATGCCGAGCAACTCGGGAACGTCGACCGCGCCGCGCGTCTCCGAGCGAGTGCCGCGAAGGCGTCGCTCGCATGAAGGAGCACTCTGATGCCGGACTCGTTCTATCCCGCGATTTCGAGCTTCGAGCTCCTGGCGAGCACGCCTTCCGAGCTCGAGGTCGGCTACGCGACGGGACTCGCGGCGGTCGACGACAATGTTCAAGTTCACGTCGCACCCTCGGGGATCAGCGCTCGCGGTCGTTACTGGCGTGAGGGGCCGTTCCTCAAGGCGGTGGTGCACGTACAGGCCGCTGGCGTGTCGCCCAAGACGATCAGCGCCGAAGTGGACCTGCGACCGATCGCGCGCGAGCTCCGGCGACGCGCCGGGCACCTCGAGCGCGAAGGTGCTCGGATTGAGGGTTGGCCGGGAAGCTTCGTCAGGGCGGTCTCGAAAATCGGCAAATCGAAGCTGATTTTGGAGGTGACGAGCGCCATCAAGTCGGTCGCGCAGAGCAAGCTTACCGGCGCAGTGGTGGGCGCTGCGGCGGTCGTCTTTCCGCCGGTCGGCATCCCTGCGGCCGCAGCTTACGCGACCGCGAACGCCGCGCTCTCGACACTCGATCGGGCGAAGGCCATCAAGAACGAAGCTCGAGCCGTTCTCTCGAACGGCACCTCCGCCCAAAAGGCGGCGCTTGCGTCGCGCGCCGGGGAGATTCGCGATGCACTGACGCGCGCGGCGAACGTCAGAAACAAGCTGCGCGAGATCGCAACGCGCGCTCAGCAGGGAGACTTCGCCGCCCGTAAGACCGCACGCATCTTCTCGCACGTGATGGCGCATCGGCGCCGAGTCGAGCAACACGGGCTGAAGCTCGAAGGGAAGCAAACGATGCCCGGTCTGCTCGTCACCGATGTGGGACGCATTTTACCCGGCAAATGGCTCTTCGCGGTCGCCGCTGAACGCGGGGCGCAGGTTCTCGCGTCGCGGGTGCACGAGCTCGAGCACGCGCCGGCAGTCCCGCAGCACGCCGTGCCCCTCCTGATCACGAGCGCGCACCACGCCTTGCCACCCGCTCCGCGCCACTCCGTTCAGCACCTCGAGCACCACCCGTTGCCTGCGGCGAGAAAGAGGCACCGATGAAGCTCGACGACGTGCCCGAGCCGAGCGCGAGTGTGTATGTTCAGCCCGCGCCGCACGGCATCTGGTCGGGGAACAACAACTTCGGATTCGAGACGCCGTTCGCGACGGACTCCGGGAACCGTGAACGCATCGTCAACTTGCCCGAATGGGGTGAGCCAGCGGTCTGGACGGTGTCGCTCGGCATCGACTACTCGGAGAACGCGTGGCCGAGCGCGCCGAGTCGAGGGTTCGAAGTAGTCGCGGAAGTCGCTTACGGAACGGGCGGCTCGACCCAGACAGCGCTCGTCGATTGGATCCAAGGGGCGACGTTCTCTGTGCCGATGAACGCGCTCTCCATCAGCGCGACCTACAGCGGGCCCATCATTGAGGAACCGCCCCGTCCGCCGAACGACCTCATCCTCCGCGTACTCATCGGACGCGGAACGATCAGCACAGGCCTCCCTCCGACGAAATTCGCGGGGCTTCTCGATGGGAACATCTTCATCGTGTTCCCCGACGACGACATATCTACATCGTTCGCGCGGATCCCGAAGTTCGGGCGAAAGCTCTTCGTTGTCCCGCTCGTGGCGGATGACGCAAATCGGATCGCCAACGGGAACAACTATGTCCGCTTCTTCAGCGCCCCCGATTCTGCCTCGACTGCGTTCGCGACGGGAACGTACAAGCTCGACACCGCAAGCCTTCTGAACGGAGTCCCCGTTCCTCCGTTCACGAAGTACGTGACCGTCGAGAACCAGGGTGGCGGCACGGACGGGGCGGCCGCGTTCTTCAACTTCGAGCTTCAGCTATGAATCGCGAAGACCTGAACCGCTGCCTTGATGCGCTGCCGGAGGACGTGCGGCGCGAGCTCGACGAGCAACAGAAGCGGGTCCGGAGCTACCTCGCCCGAGCCGTACGAGTGCGCGAGCGGCTTTGCCGCGAGTTCCCCAACATGAACCCCAAGCTGCGCGCGGCGATCAGCTTGGCCGTTGCGAGGATCCTGTGATCGTCCCGAATCGTCTCACCCCGCTCGATGCCCGAGAGGCGGCCCGAGCGCTTTTTTCTGCCTACACGACGTTCACGGGTAAGCCGCCGAACGACCGGGTCGGAGCCTTGCTCGTGGCGCAGTCGGCGCTCGAGACTGGCAACTGGCAGAAGATCCACAACTTCAACTTCGGCAACATCAAGGCGCGACCGGACTACCCGACTCTCACGCAGTTTCGGTGCTCCGAGGTCATCGACGGTGTCGAGCGCTTCTTCGACCCGCCGGATCCGCAGTGCAACTTCCGCGCGTACGCCACGGCGAGCGAAGGCGCCTTCGACTACTTGAAGGTGCTCCACGGCCAGCCGCACTGGTGGCAAGGTCTTCATTCCGGTGATCCGAGCGCATTCGTCGATGCGCTGGCGACGCCACCTAAGTACTTCACAGCCGACCCCACGAAGTACAAACGGGCGGTCACCGCACTGTTCGAGCAGTTCCTCCCTTTAGTGACGGCGCTCCTCGGCCAATCGGGCCTAACAGGAGCCCCACCGGCGGCGCCGACCTCACCGGTTTCCTCATCGGCACGGCCGTCGTCCTCGGGGCCATCTACTTCCGGCCGAAGCGGCGCTGAGCCTCCACCTGCGCGGCGTGACCCCGTTTCTCCGGGAAAAGTCGCGCCCAACCCGACTGGCCCGAGCTCGGACGCCGCTTCGAGCAAGCCCGCCTCGGCGAGCAAACCAGGCGTTATCCAGGTCGTCGAGGACGCCGCGAGCGCCATCGTTGTCGCTGCGGACGCCGCCGAAGCAATCGTGAGCTCGACGAGCGCGCTGCCTTCGTCCGGACCGACTGGGCGCGCTGCGGCACTCGTCCGTGTGGTGCGCATGGTCGCGCCGTTCGTCAATTGGCTCTTGGTCGCGCTTCGATTGCGGAAGGGAGCAGCGCCGAAGCCATGATCATCGAAGGGGCGCTCATCGCGGCCGGGGCGGTGGTCGTCGCGATCACGACCGGCAGGAGCGTTCGCCGGCAGCGCGACCTCACGCTGAACGGGCTTCGCTATCAGCTCACGCGGTACGGCAACGACGAGATCGAGGTCGCCCGGGAGGACGGCCTGCGTTTCACGATCGACTCAAAAGACGGCCCGCCAAGGCTCACCGTTGGCACGCGAGCGCAGTTCGACGACGCGCTCGCGCAGCTCCGTGGGTCGCTGCACCGCGACAAGAGTCGGAGGTCGCCGTCATGAGGATCGTGGGTGACCTCGGCTGCCCCGGAGTCGATGTCGACCAATGGCGCGCCGAAAACCGCGTGCCACTCTTCCGCGGCAAGGTCAACCGCTGGATCTTGGCTCGAACGCTGCGCGACGATCCGAGTCCCGACGACATCAAGCAGACGCTCGCCGCGACCTTCATGAAATGGTTCGCCGGCACCTCGCTCGACCCGGCACTCGTGTTCCGCGGGACGACCCGCAGCGCGACCGCGGACCTCATCAAGCTCGAGCGGGTGTCGAAGGATCGCCTTTCGTTTCCAAAGACCGCGCGCCGTCGCGAGGACTTGCCGGGCGTAGTGCCAGTCCTTCGCTCGGGCGACTTCGTCTGGCTCGAGGTGAGCTTTGCGTATCGCGGCCAAGAGACGGATATGCCGTGGCCTGTGCGCACTGGCGCCGCCGTCCAGCTCACGAGCAGCGCCGAGTGCCCCCTCGACGCGGATTGGATCCTCGACAGCACCGCCGAGCCAACCGAAGACGCGCCCCCCGAGATGTCCTCGGGCGGAAAAGCTTGGGAAGTGCTCGCCGATACTGCCGAAACCGTCACTACCGGCGCGCTCAAAGCGCTCTGGGCGCCGCTCCTCGTCGTCGGAGCTGTCCTTTTGCTCTTCATCCGCGCGAGGAGGACGTGATGGCCGCACCGACGCCCGCTCTCATCAAGTGGCTCACGCGCCTTCTCTCGGAAGTCACCGAAGACGAGCCAATCACTCGCTTCGAGCTCCTCCACAAGATCGAAGGCGAACGCACCGAGCGCCTCGACGCTTGGCAAAATCCGAGTGACGGGGGACGTGCGCCGGACGAGCTCGCCCGGGAAATTCAGGACACCGCTGAGCGCGACCTCGAGGCGCGCACGAGCGGCCAGCCGCAGCGCTACATCGTGTGCGCGTATCGCGGCGACGACCCGGAGCCGGCGGCGCAGCACGCGTTTCTGCTTCGTCCCACGATGCAGCTCGGGAAACGCGCTGAAGACTCCGAGCCGCCCACGGACAAGGGCGTCATCGCGCATTTCCTCCGCCACGACGAAAACGTCCACCGCTTGCTCTTGAGCTCGAGCGACAGCCTAGTCGGCAAGCTCGCAAACGAGGTGGACCGCGAGCGAACGGCGCGCGTCAAGGCAGAGGAGCTCAACTGGTCGATGTTTGAGAAGTACCAGCTCTTGCTCGACAAGGAGCAGGAGCGCCGCATCGAAGAAGCCAAGGAGCTCATGAAGGCGCGTCGCGTCGACGAGCTCATGGGCGTCGTGACCGCACTCATCCCCATCCTTGCCACCCGCTTCCTCGGCGGAGCGCAGCCTGGCCCCGCATTGCCGTCGGCTGTGCCCGTTGCGCCCGCGCTCGTGTCACCGGAGCTCGTCGACCCGAAGGATCGCGCTGTGCGCGAGTTCTTCGCGCGGCTCTCCGAGACCGAGGTCTCGAGCGTGCTCGGGAGCCTTTCGAGCTCGAATCAGATTGCGCTCGCCGAGCTCCATCGTGCGTTTTCGGAAGAATCACCGAGCGCCGCTGCCGTCTTGGCGCGCCACCTCGCGATTCGAAAATTCCTCAAAGCTCTCAGCGAACGCGAGATGAGCGCCGTCTTCGCGTCGCTCTCCGAATCCAATCGCAACCTGCTCATCGCCCTCTACGCCGAGTACCGAAGGCTCGAGGAGGAAGAGCAAAGCCGAAAATCCGAAATCCTGCGTTCCTGAACCGAGGAGAGTCCGTAATGCCCAAAGCTCACCATCACAAGAAACACAGCCCCAAGCGGAGGCACCGCGCGCACGCCGGCGACCATCATCATCCGACGGTGCACGCGAAGCGCTCGCACCCGCATCAGGGTTCGCACCGCCGAAACGGTGCCCACCACGAACATTTCGAGTCACTGCCGGACGCGCTGCGCAAGAAGCTCGGCCGTCCCGTAACCGTCAAGACCCTGAAAGACATCGTCGCGTTGCGTCGCGTCCAACGCGGCGGATGAACAGCGCGCCTTACGCACGAGAAAACCATGTCCACCCGCAAAGATCGCGTACCTCCGACAGGGCCCGTCAACGGAACGAAGGTTTCGGTCGGCGTCACTCACCCACCAATCGCCGCGCAGTCCACGCAGGCCGCAAGCGCATCGCTCCCTGCAAAGACCGCGCAGGTCGGTGACTCCGTGAACGTCAATCCCTCAGGCGTGCTGCCCCAAGGTCTCGTCATCGCGAGCGCACGCATTTCTAACCTCGACGAGCTCGAAGTGACGCTTGGCAACATCACCGCCGCCCAGATCGATGGGCTGGCGATCAGCTACGACGTTCTGGTCCGCCGAATCTAAGCGCGTCCTCGCCGCAACGCGCGATCCGCGTGCGCGAGCCCAGCCCCGAGCTCTCGAGCCAACGCCCAACCGCGCTTCACGCGGGCTCCGGCGAACGGCCGAGCTCTGCCCCGAGAACGACGAAGAGGTGAAAGCCGTGAGCCCCGAAGCGACCGAACTGACCCTGTACCTCGACAACGACGAGCCGCTGTACCGCCAGAAGATGCTCATCTTCCGTGCGCTTGCGAAGAAAAAGGATCGAGGTGTGTACGACCCGAAGCTCGCGCCGAAGGCGTTCGCCGCGCTCTTGAACGCGTGCGCGAAGAAGTACGTCCGTGAGTTCGGTGGTCCAGGTGATCGCTGGAACCTCGTGTTCTCACCGATGCATCGGCGGCAGGCCGCCGTGCATTACGCGGAGGAGTTCTTGGGGTGGTACGAGGTCGACTATGCGGCGATGAGGGAGCACCGGAAGTGAGCGAGTTCTCGGACTCGCGAGGGAGCAAAGCGATGCGGCGCTCCAACCGGCGCCTTCGGAACCAGTGAGGGCAGCGCTGCCCGGGCCTCGAAGCGAGCCGCTCCTACACCATTTGCGGCCGCCGCCGACCAGGTGCAAAGCTCCGACGGGTGCGTGGGCTTACGCTCTATGACTATTGGTTCTCGGGGAACGGCTGGCGCGTTCGAACACTCTTTCGTCATTTGCGACGCCCGTTTGCGATTCAATGGGTCGACGTAGTTCGCGGTGAACAGCACGAGGCGTGGTTCCGGAAGAAGAATCCAGTCGGTCAGGTGCCCGTCGTCGAAGACGAGTCGGGACGGGTCTGGACCGAATCGAACGCTATCCTCGAGACCTTCGCCGAAGGGACGCCCCTGCTACCTGAGGGCCACTTGCGCCACCAAGTGAGAGCGTGGCTGAACTTCGAGCAGACCTGGGTGGATGGCGTCATCTCGCGCGCCCGGTTTCGCCGGACCTTTCCTGACGTCGTGCCGACCGATCCGATCCTGTTCGAGGCCTGGCACGCCGAAGGCCATCGCGCATTGAGCACGCTCGAAAACCATCTCGACTCTCGCGAGTTCATGGTCGCCGAGCGTTTCACGATCGCCGACATGGCGTTGTACGCCTACGTGCACGTCGCCGGCGAAGGCGGCTTCGAGCTCGCTCGGTATCCGGCGATTTTGCGCTGGCTGGAGCGCATCTCGAATCAGCCGGGCGTGCTGCCGTTCGGGACGGACCCGGAGGCCGAGTCACTTCGTCCGGCACCGTACTAGGCGTGCGCAGCCGAGATCACTCGTCGTGCCGTGCCCCTATCGCTCGGACGCTCGCGTTCGCCGCAAGCGCAGGCTTAGCGAATGTCTTCCCGATCATCGCGCCCATCAGTGCCGTCGCGAGCGACCGCGGCATGAGTCGCGACATGATGCGGTTCACCGTGCCGGCGATGTGAGTCGCGCGGTTGGCCTGCAGTGCACGTAGGCCTTCCAGGGCGACACGCTCGGCTGACATCGGCTTCATCGGCATGTCAGCTGGATCCACGCCCATCTTGCTCATCGATTCCGTCAACGTGGGGCCCGGCATGAGCGTCGTTACGCTGACGCCGTGGCGCGCGAGTTCGACGTGCAAGCCCTCCCCCAACGTCAATACGTAGGCTTCCAGCGCCGCCGTGTTGGAGACATAGGGGACGCCGTTGAGGCCACCCACGGAGGACGTGAGCAGGACGCCACCCCGCCGGCGTGCGACGAGCGCAGGAGCAAAGTGATGCACGAGCGTCAGGTTAGCGTTGACCTTGAGATGAATGGCTCGAAGTAGGTCGCCCCGATCGAGCCGCCAAAGTTCGCCAGGGTTCGCGAAGCCCGCGTTCCCCACGAATAGCCCGACGTCCAGATCAGCCGTGGCCTCGCGCACGGCTTCGATCCCTTCAGGCACGCTGAGATCGGCTGTCACGCTGCGATGAAGAACGCCAAAGCGCGTCGCCAATTCACGACCGACCTCGTCGAGGCGCGCTAGCCGACGTGCCACGAGCGCCACGTTCAAACCGCTCGCGGCAATCCCGCGAGCAATTTCCCGGCCGATGCCGGAGGATGCTCCAGTGACGACGGCCCAGGGGCCGAAGCGGCCGACGTCAATTGGACCTTTCATGCGGCCTCCATTTGAGCGCGCCGATGGACGCCCGCGTGCACGAGCCTGCGGCTCGGTGGGCGCGTCGCCCATGACACGGCGACGACAATGCCGATGACCAGCGGGACGATGACCATCATCGCTCCGTCGCTCGCCGCCGCGCGCGACGCGGCAGCTCCGGTTACGTCGAAGATCATCCCCGCGTAGGCCCACTCTTTCGCCCTCGGCAGCCCCGGTGCGCTGACGGCGATGGCACCGAGGACCTTCCAGGTGCCAAGGATGGTCATGAAGTAGGACGGATACCCCAAGTGACCCATGTCCTCCGCCACGTGCGTGACATGAAGCAGGTTCGCGAGTCCAGAGCCTGCGAATGCGATCACTACGAGCACGGTTGTCAGTGCATAGGCGATTTGTCGCGTGGTCATTGCACTTTTAGCCCTTGCGCGAGCGCCAGCACCTCGTCGATCGACCACTGATCGTCTGCATGTACGCCGTACTTCAGCGCGCGCAGGATCCCGTCCGGCGAGACGAGAAAGTCGGCGGGTAAACCGAACGAGCCATCCCACATGCCCGCGGCCGGGTTCGACGAGGCGCGAGCCGCGGTAGCGCGCGCCACGGCGAAGAGGCCACGAGGATCCAACAATGCAAGAGGGCTCGTGGTCACGCCGAGAGCTCGATACAGACGGCGCGCGGGATCGGGAACGACGTCGAAGGGCAGATCCGTGTGAACCTTGCGCAGTTCCTCGGCAGACGAGTGGAACGCGACGACTTCACGGACACCCGCTAGCTCGAGCTCGTCTTTGCGTCGCGCGAACGATCGCAGGTGTAGGCTGCAGACGGGGCAGCCGGCGTAACGACGCATTTGGAGATGCACTAACCGGCGTGGATCCGGAATACGGACGCTCGTCCCCCCGAGCGTCGGTAGCTCGGAAGGGGCAAACGCCTGGCCGACACGGAGGCGCGAACCAGGTCGGGGCTTGTCAGGAACGAGTTCAACGGTATTGCTCACGCGATCTGATCTGGGGAGGAGTGAGCGCTTGCTCCATACCCGTTTCGGGTATGAAAGCTCAGGGTGCTGCCGCCAGGTCGCGGAAGAATCGGTCGGCCATCTCGTCCCGAGGGTAGAGCACGTCGACGGAGAGCTCCTCGAGCGTGACGTCGCGACTCGGCCCGAAGCGCAAGGTCATTCCGACGGTTCGCACGAGCTGATTGCCGATGCGAAAGGTAGGACACACGACGAGCTCGCCCGTGGCGTCGGTTGGCGGACGCGGGACGTCCTCGAGATAGCCCTCGATTCGCTGACGAAGCGCGTCGAGCTCGGAACTTTGGCGCATGCCGGCCGTCGCACGCGCAAACCGCGTTGCCAGCGACCACGCTATTTCAGGGAAGTTCGTGAGCAGTTCGCGCGCGGGTCCCGGAGCCAGAAACGCGTCGAGGAGGTTCGCGCGCCCGCAGGTACCGGCAGGCAAGAGCCGCCGTCCGGTGTCGTTCATCTGTTCGAGGTTGAAGAGGGGATCGATCACGAACGCCGGGAACGGATTGAGAGCCGTAATCACGCCAGTGATTGCACGCACGTACGGCGCGAGCGGAATGCTCTCGAGCGCGTTGGCCGGAAACTCGGCGGGAAGCCCGGCAGCAATGAGAAGGTCGTTTCGTACTCTGAGCGTCAAGTCGAGCGCGTCTGCTAGACGCAGCACGAGGTCACGACCCGGGCGGGAGCGCCCGTTCTCGATGTAAGATAGATGCCGCGTCGTGGTCTCGACTTGAGTTGCCAGGCTAAGCTGGCTCATGCCTCGCTGGCGTCGGAAGTGACGTAGGAGATCCCCGAACGCGCTTGGGCCCGGCCGAGTCATTCATCCCCGAGCTTCCGCGGGCGGGCATCGGGCGCAATACCCTTTTAGGGCATGGCCGCCGCATATGTTCGAATCCACGAAGAAATCCGCGGAGAGCGCGATATAGCTAGCGGTTCTGGTGGACATTTGATGGCGCGCGAGTGCGCGCGCTCATGCACTACGAGGACACGGCTCAGGTCGCGGCTGCGGTGAGCTAGCGACCTGGACAACTCGCGCCGAAAGAAAGATCGGCGCGGGTGTTCAGCTCGTCGCGCTCGAATCGTGATTCGATTCCAGTCACACCTCCGATGGGGCGCTCGTCCAAAGGTAGCCGGATCAGCAACAACCCCGGCCGGAGAACCAAGATGGAGCCCAACGAGCGCATTGTATCCACGATCGTCGTCATGACGAACGCCCTTCAAAGAGGAGACGTCACGGCGATCCTCGACACGTACGAGCCGATGGCGGTGGTCGTCGGGGAGCCTGGCAAGCCCGCGACGGGGGACGCTGCCCTTCGAGCGATGTTTGCCGGGTTCATCGCACTGAAGCCGGAGTTCACCTACTCCGGGCACGACGTCGTCATTGCGGGCGACCTCGCGCTGCACTTAGCCCCGTGGCAGATGACCGGCACTGCACCTGACGGCACGAAGGTCCAACAAAGAGGGCTCTCCGTCGCCGTGCTGCGTCGTCAAGCCGACGGCAGGTGGCTGATGGCGATCGACCAGCCCCATGGCGATGCCCTCCTTCGCGCGACAGAATCCAGCCACTGAGACTGCCGAGATGACCGAAACGCCGACTCTTGAAGAGCTTGCCCGCCGCGCGGCGGAGGGCGACCGCGACGCCGTCGCGGCCGTGGTTCGCGCGCTCCAGAACGACGTGCATGCGTTGGCGCTGCGGGTGCTGTGGAATCCCGAGGACGCTGAGGACGCGGCGCAGGAAATTCTTGTCCGCGTCGTCACGCGCCTCGGTCAGTTCGACTTCAAGAGTAGGCTGAAAACCTGGGTGTACCGCGTCGCGACGAATTACCTGTTGGACGTCAAGAAGAGCTGCGTCGAACGCCAAAAGGTCAACTTCACGTCCTTCGCGGAGGACCTGAACGACGGGCTCTCGACGGACGGGCCACTTGATCACGAGCACGCTCTCCTCGTCGAAGAGGTCAAGATCGGCTGTACTCTTGGCCTCTTGCAGTGCTTGGACCGACCACATCGGTTGGCTTACGTCCTTGGCGAAATCTTCGAGTGGTCCGCTCCTGATGCAGCCGAGGCACTCGGGATCGAACCGGCCGCGTTTCGCAAGCGCCTTCAGCGTGCGAGGGAGGCCATCGAGGGGTTCACCCGAGCGCACTGCGGCTTGGTTTCTGAGGAGGCAGCGTGCGCGTGCAATCGCAGGGTGCCCGCTGCGATTCGCTTGGGGAGGGTAGAACCGGATCGGCTTCGGTTCGCCAGTTCAGGAGCTTCGTACGCCGCCGCGCGCGATTTCATTCGGCGGATCGAGAAGGCAAAACAGGTAATTGTCCTGCAGCAAAGCGTCGATCCCAGAGGCCCATCGCGTGACTTCGCTGGCACCATCGCATCGGCGCTCGATCCGGAGCGCAACTAGGGCGGATCGAAATCTAAGTCAGAAGGAACGCCAGGCGCGGGTCGGCCTTGGACGGCGAGACCTCGAGCAGCTCGGCCTTCACCACGTCGTGCGCGACGAAAGGATCCCGTTGAAGCCGTTCTTCGAGCTCGGTCCGTGTGAGCCCGTCGACAATCACGGCGCCCCCCAATCGAGGCTGAAGGCTTCCTACGAGCAAGAACACCCCGTCATCGAACCCGTGCTCTATCCACTCGTTGTGAGCAGCCACGAGCTCGCTAGCTCGGCTCTTTCCAGCCGAGAATTTGAGAAGCACGAGGAACATGGTGGTCTCTCCTCTACTCTGAGTGGCGGAGCGTCCGCATCATTCTCGGACGCGCTTTCGTGGAGGAAGCTTGGGAAGCGGGCTCGGAACGTTGACGCCGCGTATCACGGCGGGGCGGGCACTAACGCGCTCGAACCAGGCCGTCAGGTTCGCCTGCCCTTCGAAGTCGAACCCCGCGCTCTTGGCGGCGAAGTACCAACCATAGAAGGCGATGTCGACGATTGAGTATTCCGAGCCAAGGAAGTAGGTCCCGTGAGAGAGCAGGTGATCGACCAACTTGTCGATGATTCTTCCTTGCTCCTCGTAGCGACGGATCCCGTAGGGAACCGTCTCCGTCGAGAATACCGAGAAGTGCATCCGCTGCCCGAACATCGGCCCTTGCAGAGACGCTTGTAGGAACAGGAGCTCGATCGCTCTCGTGCGCTCTCGGCCTGAAGGCGGGACGAGCCTGCCGGCCTTCTCAGCGAGATAGAGCAGAATCGCATCGGACTCGGTCACGACCAGGTTGGTCTCGCGATCGCGAATGACCGGGATTTTGCCGGCAGGATTGATGGCCAAGAAGTCGGCAGACTGTCCCTCCCCGGCGAAGACATTGACCGTGTGGACCTCGTAGGTGAGTCCCAACTCTTCGAGGGCGATGGCGACCTTGTGGCCGTTCGTGGAACCAAACGTGAAAAGCTCAATCACTGGGCGCGTCCTTGTTCGCGCCACCAACATAGCGGCGGCGCTCGAGATGAAAACGCCGCGGACGAGCTAAGACATGTCCAGGCGTCTCACCCAACGCGCGCAGATCGGGCTCGCGGAGCACGCCTCACTAGTTCGTCGCGCGCTGCCGCTCGAAATCGCCCTGGTGCGCTTCGCTGGCTCCGACGAAACGCTTTCGAAAACGCCGCAGCGGTCTCGTAGCCGACGCGAGTGGCGATCTCGTCGAGCGACAGCTCGGTTTCGCTCAGCAGTTTGGTTGCCAAGCACATGCGCCACCGCGTCAGATACGCGACGGGCGATTCACCGACGAGCTCGGCGAAGCGCCGCGCAAAGGTCGCTCGGGACTGCGCTACCTGCCGAGCCAAGCCCTCCACGGACCAAGGCGCCTGCGGTTGCTCGTGGATGAGGGACAGCGCCTTTGCGATGGCAGGCTCCCGGAGCGCGCCGAACCACCCCGCGGCGCCGACCGGCTGGCCTTCGAGCCAAGCTCGAACGACGTACACGAGCAGGCTGTCAACGAGACGAGGAACGACAAGCTCCGAGCCGCTTCCCGCGTCGATCGCCTCGTGGCGGAGAAGCTGGAGCAATAGCTGAAGCCGAACGTAACGCTCCGCGTGGTGAGCCGGCAGATGGATCAATGGCGGGAGGAGTGTCGTCAGTGGATGTGGACCGACGTGCTGAAAGAGGTACTTCGCGCACAGCACGACCGTCGTTTCATGGGCCCGCGACGGGGGCAGGCTCGCAAGCCTAGCCGGCATCGCATCGAGCACCTTCCGATAAGGTTGAGGGCGAGTCTTCGGATCGTCGCAGATGGAGTGTCCGACGCCGCCCCGGATCAGCACCACGTCGCCGGCGTTCAGCCGGAGATGGCGGCGATCAGCCGTGGTACGCAGCCAACAGGCGCCGCGCTGAACAACATGCACGTGGGCCTCGGCGATTGGGTCGACCTCGAGGCCCCACGGCGGAACGAGTTCCGCCTGCGCGATCACGGTGGCACCCAGCCGCGTCACGGCGAGTACGTCAGCAAGCACGTCCATGGGACAACTCCGGGCGTATCACAGGTTGAGGGTTTGGGGCGTTTTCTCCATCAAAAGTAGTCCAACGCTCTTACGAGACCGGAGGCCGGCGCTCCGGAGGGGCATAACGTCGAAGCGGCTTCCTACGGATGCTTGGGAAGCGCCAAGCCGGAATCGCAATTTTTCGCTTGACCCTCACACGATGTGAGACCGGAGGCTTTGCTCACACCTCGCGCGAGCGCATGCCAAACCGGAGCCCCTGATGTTTTCGATCGGCGCATTTTCGCGGCTCGTGCAGCTCTCGGTTCGAGTGCTCCGACACTACGACGAGATCGGGCTTCTCAAGCCCGCGCACGTCAGCCGGTCCAACGGTTATCGCTACTACACCGCCGAACAGCTCGCCGATGTCCATCGGATCATCGCCCTGAAGGACCTCGGGCTCACTCTCGAACAGGTGCGCACGCTGGTAGTGAACGAGGAGCAGTCTATCGACGCCATCGCGGGCATGCTCCGTTTGGAAAAGCTGCGCGCCGAGCAGGAACGAAACGACGTCGAGCGAAGGCTTCGAGACCTCGACCGCAGACTCGCCGAGCTCACCGAAAGCGGACGCTTGGCCGACCTCAACATCGTCGAGAAGAGCGTCGCCTCGACGCCGTTCCTCGCTTATCGCGAACGCGCCGCCGATATGAGCGCCGCGGTCGCCCTGATGAACGAGGTCGCTGCTCGCTGCGAGCCGTTGGGCCCCTGGTCGCCCTTGATTGGCGTCGCGTACGACGAGTTTCTCGATACGGAGAACTTCGATATCGAGCTTGGTTATGCAGTGGCGCGGCCCCTTGCGGTGAACTTGGGCGGGGGACGCCAAATGACGCTGAAGGAACTACCCGCGGTCGCGCGGATGCTCAGCGTGATCTACCTGGGCACCCAACAAGACGGCCACCGGCGCTGTCACAGCGCGATCGCACTCTGGCTCGAACGGCACGGCGCCGAGCTCGCGGGTCCTGGCCGCGAACTCTTCCATAGCCCCTCCGGCGGCGCCGAGCAGCAGACGATCGAGATCCAATACCCGATCACGGATCTGGCCGAAACGGCCGCATCGTGACCTCGCAACGTGACGTTCGACCAAGGAAGCGCATCGCTCTGGCTTGGCTCCTTTGTTTCGCTCATACGCTTGCCTGCTCAGCAACGAATCCATCCGTGAGACCAGCCAACGTGCCGCACTCTATCGAAGCTCGCTTGAAGCAGGCGTACGTTCAAATGAGCTCAGGATCGGTAGACGAGCTAATGGGGCTCTACGAGCCCGACGCCCTGATCCAGAGCGCGAGCCAGGCTCCGATCGCGGGCACAGCCGCAATTCGATCGTTCTGGAGCACGACCTTCAACCAGTATCGGGTCGAACTCGTACCTGAGGTTTTGGAACTGAGCGCGTTCGGGCAAGTCGCGATCGTCCGAGGGAAGGTAAAGGGCAGGCTCGTACCGCATGCTGCCGGCGGTCCGATCGACGTCGACGCCTGGTTCATGCAGGTCTATCGGATGGGGACCGACGGGACATGGCGTTTCTGGCGGGGCACCAACGGGCCGAACCCGCTAGTTAGGTGAAAACGGCATGAAGCCGGCGCTCGAGCGCGTTTTTTATCGCCGGGGACGGTGCCGAAGCGAGGGCGGCTTCCCGATACTGCCTCGCTCGGTCGACGTTCCCCGCCCGCCGGTGCAGGTCGGCCAGCACGGCGAACCAGAGGTACGACCCCTCGAGCCACGCCGGCGGTTCGAGCCCTTCGAGCACGGCGAGCCCATGGTCGGCTCCGCGCCACTCTGCGACTGCGATCGCGCGATTGAGCGTGTGAAGTGCAGATGGCGCGACGCGATCGAGGAGCTCGTAACACGCGACGATTCGCTCCCAACGCGTTTCTGCAAATGACGGAGCAAGACAGTGTTCCGCGCCGACCCCCGCCTCAGCGTGGTATCTCGAGAACACGTCGCCCTCCGCGGAGCGACTGAGCCACGACAAACCCAGCCGAATTTCGTCCTGGTTCCAAGCAGTTCGATCTTGCTCTTCGAGCAGGTGAAGCCCGCCGCTCTCGTCCTGCCTCGCAGGCAAGCGCGCGCTGTGCAGGTACATCAGCGCGAGGAGGGCGTACGTTTCCGGCCCCGCGCTCACTGGATGTTCGGCGAGCAGCTTGGCCATCCGAAGCGCCTCCTCGCAGAGCTCCCGGCGGATCGGCCCCTCCGCGTGGGAAGACAGATAGCCTTCAGTGAACAGCAGATAGAGAATTGCCTGCACCGCCGGAAGTCGCGCAGAAAGCTCGGCCGTTGCAAGGTCGTCCACCTGAAAATTCAGTTCGCAGAGTCGCTCGCGCGCGCGACCGAGGCGCTTGTAGACGTTGGCCTGCGTGATGAAGAGCCGTTCGGCGATCTCGCGTACATCGAACCCGCAGAGGACCTTCAGCGCAAGCACCAGCTGAGATTCGACGGGGATAGCGTCGTCGCAGCAGATGAAGAGCATCCGAAGAAGATCGTCGCGGACGTCCCCCGAGAGAAACGCCGAATCGACCTCGTCCGGCGAGCTCGGAGCGGTTTCTCGTGCTTGCTCCGTCAGCTCGCTTCGTCGCGCGCGCCGACGCAACTCTCCCGTGCTTTGGTTGAACGCAACGCGATATAGCCATGCTGACGGGTTTTCCGGAACGCCGCCTTTGGGCCACGTCTCGACCGCGGTCAGGAGCGCGCTCTGCACGGCCTCTTCGACCACGTCCAAGTGACGCACGCCGACCCTGCGAGCGAGCATGGCCACGAGTCGGCCGTATTCGTGACGGAAGAAATGAGGGCCTAGGGGCTCCGTCATCCCGGTGCGTGGATCTCGATCACCTCGACACCCGAGCCGGGCCGAACGAGCCCGGGGCACTCGGCTGCCACTCGAGTCGCTTCCTCGAGGCTTTCCGCTTCGACGATCATGTAGCCCCCGACGAGCTCCTTGACCTCGACGAAGGGACCATCCGGGGCCGGATTCGGCAGCGCAACGCGTCCTTTACCAAGCCGACCGCCGAGGTCCACGAGGTTCTTTTGGAACTTCTCGCGCCACTCATGGAATTTCGCGTACATGGCCTGCATCTCGGCCGGAGACGGTTTCGCGCCGCCGGACCCTGCGGTGGGAAGGCTGCGCTGCAAACAGAGGTACTTGGGCATGGTGTGCTCCTGTTGATGAGCCGGTCTTTTTGACCGACGCCCCTATGTCGCTCCAGGGGACGGGTTTTGGACACCTCCCGCCGGCGGTGACGTTTTCCACGGGTCGGGTCCCGGATCGGCTCCGCCTGCTGCCATGCCCAGCCGCTCGATGAAGTGCGGCCAGCCAATCGCGTGCTTAGCTGCCTCGGCGGGGTTCAGCCCAGAGTGTTCGAGCTCGACATGCGTCACCGGGCCGCGGGCCTCGATCGTCACGCGTAAGTGCGTCGCTCCGGGTGGCATGGCCTCGTTTCCGGCCTCGCCCCAGGCGATCTCGATGAACCTCGGTCGGTCGATGGTGATGAAGTGTCCTCGGATCAGCACTCCGTTAATGTCCACCGAGAACATTCCTCCGTCTCTGACTTCGAGGCGTGCCGCGTCGCCCATCCATCGAACGAGCAGCTCGGGTCGCACGAAATGCTCGAAGACGACGTCGGGGCTCGCCTCGATGTCGATGCTCGTCCGGAACGTCTCGCTCATCGCTTTTTCTCGATTTCTTCCTTGAGCGCAGCGAGTCGAGGACCCCAGAATGCCTCCACGAACTCAGCCACGGGCGCAAAGCCATCCGGTTTGATGGAGTAAAGGCGCTTCGTACCTTCGCGCTGAGCCACGACAAGGCCAGCTTTGTCGAGAACCGCCAAGTGTTGCGAGGCGGCCTGCTGCGTCACCCTCACCTCGTCCGCGATCTCTCCGACGGCACGGGGACCGGTCCGGAGAAGGCGGAGGATTTCCACACGCCTCGGCTCTCCGAGAGCTTTGAAGGCCAGGGTTGCTCGTTGCTCCGCTCGCTTCACAAGTACTTGCTTGTGTAACACGAGACCGCCTGCTAGACCACAAGCATCCACTTGTGGAGGCAGTCTATGACGACAATTCGCCACGAAATTCGCGCCGCATGCCTGCCCGACCGGGTTTGGGCGCTCCTCTCCGACCTCGAAGCGGTCGAACGCTACAACCCCGGGGTCAAGCACGCTGCTATCGAAGGCGCGCAACGGACCGGCATTGGGGCCCGCCGCTCATGCGAGCTGCTGCCCCGCGGCCGAGTCGTCGAGCGCGTCACTCACTGGGAGGAGGGACGCACGGTCGGCCTCGAGGTCGTCGAGAGCGATTGGCCCATCCACTTCATGCGCTGGGTGACCCGCATCGAAGCGGCCGAGGTTGGCACGCGCGTCACCCAATCGCTCGAGTATGCGGTCAAATTCGGGCCGCTCGGTTGGCTACTCGATCACCTCGTGATGAAGCGGAAGCTGACGGCCACGCTCGACCAAGTATTCGCGTCCCTCGCGAGGCATGCTGAGGGTAATGTGATCTCGTCCCCGCCGACGCGTCTGCCGGTTTCACACGCAACGCCTTGACCTAGCCATGGCTTATGATGAAGCGCTCGCTCAGAAGGTCCGTCAGGCTCTCGCCGGAATGACGGGCGTCGAGGAGAAGAGAATGTTCGGGGGCATCGCGTTCATGGTCGCGGGCGCGATGTGCATCGGCGTCGACAAGGACGACTTGATCATCCGCTGTGAAAAGGACGAGACGGATGAGCTACTCCGCGAGGCGGGCGTTCGCGTGTTCGACCTTTCCGGCGGCAGGCCCATGAAGGGCTGGCTCTTGGTTGGACCCGAGGGGACCGGAACCGCACGTGGCCTCAAACGCTGGACCGACTTTGCCATCGGGCGGTCGAAGCGAGGGGGGAAACCGGCGGGGAAGGCACGGCCGAAAAGCCGCGCTCGCCGGACCTAGGGGCGCCGCGGGCGGAGTCATTTTTTTTTGCGCGAGCTGTCGTGGGCCCACGGCTTCGAGCGTCTCCTCATCGAAGCCCACAGAGGCGCTTCGAAAAACCGAGGAGAAACCGCCATGCCTTCCCCCTTCGTCTGGTTCCATCACAACGGCCAAAAGTCCAAAGAAACCAAGAAGTTCTTCGAGTCGCTCTTCGACTGGAAGGGGTCCGAAGGGCCTGCGGGCATGACGATGCTCGCTCAGGAGTCCGGCCCGTTCGCGGCCATCGGCTCGAAGCAGGACCGCTACGGCGACCGTGACGAATGGATCCCCTTCGTCGCCGTCGACGATGTCGAGGCGGTGACTAAACGGGCAGTGTCGGTCGGTGCGACGCTCCTGCGCGAGAAGAGTCGCGGACCGGCCGGCGAGTTCACGGTCGTTCGTGACCCCGGCGGTGCGGCACTCGCGCTGTGGAAGGAAGCCTGAGCCATGACAGTGCTCAGGAACACGATTCACATCGAGGCGCCGCCGGCGCGTGTTTGGGCCGTGCTCGCGCGCCTGGATGCGCTGGCCGAGTACGACCCAGGTATCGCGAAGAGCGAGATCCGCTCCGCCAAGCGCGAAGGAGTGGGAGCCGATCGTCACTGCGAGATCAAAGCCGGCGGTTGGTTTCGCGAACGCGTGACGGTGTGGGAGCCCGAACGGCAGCTCGAGTTCACCTTGTACGATTGCACGTTGCCCGTTAGGAAGCTCCGTCACCACTACCGGCTCGTCGAAGAACGCGGCGGTACGCGCGTGGAGCAGATCCAAGAGTACTCGCTCAAATACGGGCCACTCGGTGCGATGCTCGATGCCCTCTTCGTGCGAAGGAAGTGGGACACCGGGGTCCGGAGCTTCTTCGCCGCGCTGAAGAGCTACGTAGAAGTGCGCCAGGCAGCCTAGCCCGCGCGGCTGCTACCCTACGCTTCGCGACGGTGACGACTTACGCCCTGCTGATCTACCGAACGGCGCCGCCGACGGAGCCCATCCCCGAGCTCGACGAGGAACAGGCTCTCGCCGGGCACCGAGCGCTCCAGGACGAGGCCGCGGTGCAAAAGGATCTTCTGGCCGTCGCACGGCTCGAAGAGCCACGCACGGGACGAACAGTGAGGATGCGCGCGACAGGTCACGACGTGACGGACGGGCCGTTCATCGAGTCGAAGGAGTGGCTCGTCGGCTTCTATCTGATCGATTGCGAAGACGAACGGCAGGCGGTCGAGCGCGCGCGTCGGATCTGCACCGATCGGCATCACGCCATCGAGGTGCGTCCCGTCGATTGGAGGTGGCAGCCGTGACGCTATCGGAGCCAGCGGAAGCAATCCGGCGCGTCTATCCTCGGGTCCTCGCGAAAGTGCTCGGCGTGACGCATTCGCTCGCTGACGCCGAGGACGCCGTCCACGACGCCGTCGAGCGCGCCCTCGAGTCGTGGGCGAACGCAGGGCCGCCCGATTCGCCCGAGGCGTGGCTCATCACCGTCGCTCAGAATGCGCACCGCGATCGGCTGCGACGTGCGAAGAGGACGGAGAACCATAGCGACGCTGTCCAACACCTCGCTGAGCTCAATCCCTGGGCACGGATTGCGGTTGCCGAGTCGGACGTGCTCAGGAGCTGGAAGGACGAGCTCTTGCGCCTTCTGTTCGCATGCTGCCACCCCGCGCTCGAGGATGGCGAAAGCGCAGCGCTCGCGCTCGCGACGGTCGTGGGTCTTTCGACGAGCGAGATTGCGCTGGCGTTCTTGGTCGTTCCACGCAGCATGGAGCAGCGCCTCACGCGGGCACGGCAGCGGCTGCGCGATAAAGGTGACGTCGAAGGGACGACTCCCGAACGCGGTCGCGACCGGCTCGGCGCCGTCCTTCGAACGGTGCACCTGCTTTTCAACGAAGGTTACTGGTCCAGCGTGGATGATGCGCCGATTCGCGCTGATCTCTGCCGCCTTGCGATCGGGCTCGCGCGCTCCCTCCACGAGACCTATCCGGACGAGCCGGAAGTAGCAGGCTTGTTGTCACTATTGCTGCTCCACGACGCGCGGCGCGATGCGCGGCTCGACGGTGACGGCAGCCCCGTTCCACTGCCGGAGCAAGACCGAGCGAAGTGGGACCATGCCTCTATCGCGCGAGCCACGGAGCTCCTCGAGCATGCGCTCGGTATGCAGACGCCGGGCCCCTTCCAGACGGAGGCGGCCATCGCGGCCGTGCACTGCCGGGCTCGCACGGCGGACGCAACGGAGTGGACCGAGATCGCCACGTTGTACGCACTGCTCGAACATTTCGGGCCGACGCCCGCCGTGCGCGTCAACCGCTGCTTCGCACTCGCCCAAGCGGAGGGCGGTGAAGTGGGTCTTGCATTGCTCGAGCGCGACGACGGGCTCGACGTTCGCAGCTACCCCTACTATCACCTCGTGCGCGGGGCGATTCTCGAAACGCTCGGCCGAGTCGACGAGGCGCGCGCGTCGCTCCTTTGCGCGGTCGAGCGATCACGAAACCAGCACGAAGCCGCACAACTACGGGCGCGGATTGCCCGACTCGACGAACAGCCGGTGACGAAGGGCCGCGCATGAAGGGAAAGACCAAGGGCTACGACCGGAATCTGGCGGAACGAGTTCGAAAGGAGCTCGTGGGCACGCGTGGAGTCACGGAAAAGGAGATGTTCGGAGGCCTCACGTTCCTTCTCCGCGGGCGCATGTTTTGCGGCATCACGCAAGACGCGCTCATGGCCCGCGTCGGTCCTGACCGGGCAGAGCAAGCCCTCTCGAAGAAGCACGTGCGACCGATGGATTTCACAGGCCGACCGATGAAGGGGTACGTCTTCGTGGACGCTCCCGCCCTCCGTACGAAACAATCTCTCGCAGCCTGGGTCACGCAGTGCGTGCAATTCGTCTCGACGTTCGAGAAATAGATCGGGAAAGAACGCAGGAAGCATGGCCGTCGACGTAGTCACCGAGATCGTGATCGATCGCCCGCTGGCCGAGGTAGCCGCCTACGCCGGCAACCCGGACAATGCACCAAAGTGGTACGTCAACATCAAGGCGGTCGAGTGGAAGACGCCGCCCCCCGCAGCAGTCGGAGCGCGCGTGGCGTTCGTGGCGCAGTTCCTCGGTCGGAAGCTCGACTACACCTACGAGTTCGTCGAGTTCGCCCCGGGCGAGCGCCTCGTGATGCGCACCGCTGAGGGTCCCTTCCCCATGGAAACCACGTACACGTGGGACGCAGTCGACGAGCGCCGCACGCGCATGACCTTGCGTAATCGAGGCCAGCCGACGGGTTTCGCAAGCATCGCTGCGCCGCTCATGGCCGGCGCCATGCGCCGTGCCAACAAGAAGGACCTCGAGCGCTTGAAAGCGATCCTCGAACGCACCGAGCCCACCTAGTCCCGACACTCAACAAAACGGTTGACAGTCGAGCTGCTGCGCGCGATACACGCTCAACCAGATGGTTGAGTCTCGTTCGGAACGCCTCGATCAGGTCTTCCATGCTCTGGCGCACCCCGCGCGGCGCGCGATCCTGCAGCGCATCGCACAGGGCGAGCAATCGATCACGGAGCTTGCGGAGCCGTTCGACATGTCGCTCGAGGCGGTTTCCAAGCACGTTCAGGTGCTCGAGCGCGCGCGACTCTTGGAGAGGACCCGCGCTGGGCGGGCCTATCGCTGTCGATTTCGTCCGGCACCGCTGCGCGATGCGGCAAAGATCCTGAGCGAGCTGGCAGGCCTCTGGGGGCGGCAGCTCGATGGGCTTGAGAAGCTACTCGTCGAGCTCGGGAGGCAGGATTAGCGATGCCGAGCGGGATCTCGCTCATGAGGACGCTCTCCGCGCGTCGGGAGCTCGTGTTTTCCGCATGGACGCGCCCGGAGCTGATGGCGCGCTGGTTCTTTCCGGACCCAAGCTGGACGGCGACCGTCTCCGCCGAGCTTCGCGTGGGCGGGCACTACGAGGTCTCCATGCGGGACACGGAAGGGGGTGTGCACCTGCAGTTCGGAGAGTATCGCGAGATCGTCCCGGTATCCCGCCTGGTGTTCACCTGGAGCTGCCCTGATCTCGGCGTGAAGGACAGCATCGTCACTGTAGAGCTCGAGGAGCGCGGAGCTCTGACTGAGCTTTTGCTTACGCACGAGCTTCCGCCCGACCCGAAGATTCGGCGCGAGCATGAAGGTGGCTGGACGGGATGCTTGGGCAACCTGGAGTCGTTTCTGGAAAAAGAGACAAGGGAGAGCACGTCATGAATTCCATCAAGCAAGATGTGAAAATCGAGGCACCTGTCGGTCGCGTCTACGACGCGCTCTCGAGGGAAGCGGGCTACCGGGGCTGGTGGAACAAATGCGCCGAAGTCCCCGAAGCGGCGGGCGCCGAAGCCAAGCTCTACTTCGTGAAGGACGGAAGCCCCGTCAACATGCGCTTTCGCATCGACGAGACGAGGCCCAACGCGCGCGTGCGCTGGACGTGCACCGCGCACGACATGCCTAGCTGGGTCGGTACGACGCTCGACTGGAAGCTAGACTCCGATGGCGCAACGACGCTCGTGTCGTTCGAGCATGGTGGGTGGAAGGACGACGCGCCGGAGCCGGTGGCGCAAGGCTGGAGGCACTTCCTCAGCAGTCTCAAAGCCTATGTCGAACGAGGTAGCGGCGAGCCTTGGTGAACCAAACCGACGCAGTACCTCAGGCGTATGCCGTCGCCAGAAATGCGCGGAGCGGATAGTCGACGTCGAGCACGGACCTGCGAAGGTGCTCCTTGTCCAAGGCGACGCGCTGGAGGCTAACGTTCACCGACTTCGCGTCTGCCTCCACGACGGCGTATTCGGCGTGCGGTAGCACCTCGGGCGGCGCGCCTGCGACGTACTCCCTGAACGGCATTCCGACACTGCCGGGATTGACGAGCAGTCTACCGCGGTGCTGGCGCAGCATCTGCACGTGGGTGTGCCCTCCGGCGAGCACGGTTCCGGCGACGCTGCCGACCCAGTTCTCCACCTCCGCGGGGTCGGTCGTGGCCAGTAGGTCCGTCGTGTTCGACGACGGGGTACCGTGGAACGCGAGCAGCGTTTCCACTTGGCTTAGCGGGAGCTCGCACGACGAGCGAAAAGCTCGAATAAAGTCGACGGAGGCCGCGCTCAGTTGGGTGCGGCACCAGTCGACCGCCGCAAGTAGAACGGGGATGCTCGTGTAACCGGTAACGAGGTCCGGACGCAGCATGAACTCGTCGTGATTTCCGAGGATGCAGATCGCGGCGCTCTCGTACAGGAGTTCGATTGTGCGCACAGGCTCTGGTCCGAGCGTCGCCACATCGCCAAGGCAGACGATCTGATCGACGCCAGTGCGCTTGATCCGGCCAAGCACCTGCTCCAACGCCAAAGCGTTGCCGTGTAGGTCCGAGATGAGCGCTACGCGCATGTGACGCGGAAGGCTCAGAGCAGCTGCCCGCGGCTCCTCACCGCTGCCTCGAGCGCGGCGCGCCCGTCGCCGAAGAAGCCGTGGCCGGCGGGATCATGGTAGGTGAGCACGGTCTCCGCCGGCCATTTCAAGATCGAGCGCCAGCAGGCGTCCACCACCCGTGCGTCAGCAACTTTACGGGCGTCCTTGAAGAGGTAGATCGCATCCGGCGTGACCATGCTCCTGACCATGGCAGGCAGGCGAGCGTGAGCCGCCTTCGGATACATCCATCCCAGATTCTCGCCGCCAATCAGCGTGCGGGACGGAACGTGGAAGGTCCAAAGCTCGTCCACGGGATCCTTCATCCTGAACATCATCGCGAACATGAGGTTCAACATCATGAGTATCCCGTCGTTGCCTCCTTCCCCGGGCGACCGGTGATCTGGCGCTCCGAACAAGCCGCGGAACGACACGAACTCGAGCTGCCCGCGAAACTGAGGCAGTACGGCGTCAGGATCGAAGGTGGAGACGCGCGGTAGCGCCATGAGCTTCTTGCCGCTCGCCGTCCGCGGGATCCGATCGGGGCCGACCAATACGGCTGCCCGCGGGAAGGCTTCGACCCATGGAGGCAAGAGCACATGGTGCCCGCCACCAGGCGAGAGCACGTAGCGGACGACGAGGGCGGTTTGCTGCTCGAGCCGCTTCACCTCGGCGATGGCCCCCGCGTCTACGCCGTTGACGACGAGGAGCCGTGGGCCGCCTTCTTCGACAACGCGAAACACTAAGCAGCGGTTGTTGATTGCGGGGAATTGATGAGAGCCACCGGGGTGGTGCTCCGTTGCGATGATCCAGAAGCCCTCGGCGACTTCCGCGGCTGCACCGGTGCGCTCGCCAGAGAGGTCGATGCTCATGCCGCAGCGCCCTGCGTGAGTTGTTGCATGAGGCCCGCCGTGTCGAAGTCGCCGTAGTGCTCGACTAGCTTGCCGTCGATGATCTTGTCGATCATGGTCAGCGAAATCTTGATGACCTTGCCCGTCGCGGGAAGACCCTGGAACTCGCCCGTGTGAGCGCCGGTGAAGTGGCCGTGCAAGAGCACGAAGTCCCCGACCGCTTCCGTCAGGTCGAAGACGTGATGCCCGTCGGGGAAGGCGGTCATGAACATCTGCCCCATCGCCCTCCACGCTGCGAAGTCGAGCCGTTTGCCACCCATGCAGGCCTGGAAGCGGGGTGAGACTACCGCCTCAACGCGGTCGAACGCTTGAGCGTCGATGCTGCGATAGAGGTCCAGGGCAAGGTCGTGGTTCTTCTCTTGCTGCGTCATGAGTTCCTCCGAGCTGATGAGGTGAACTCTCCGGGATCGCAGCGTTTTCAGCTATAGGGCAGATACCCTAGACGCAAGCGATGCCTGCCTTCATGGCGATCATGGTCGCGGCGGCGCGCGTAGTAACTCCGAGCTTCTCGAGCACGTGCTGCACGTGGTGACCGGCCGTCTTCGTCGAGATGTCGAGTGCCGTCGCGATCTCCTTGTTGGTCAGGCCTCGAACCAACAAACGCAACACCTCGAGCTCGCGGTCAGTGAGGCCGCTCGGTCGCTGCGCCGCCCGGACCGCGTGACCGGCCGCCCCTAGCACTGCCGCCACCGCCTCGGGGCAGAGCTCGCCACGCTTCGACATCGCGCTCAGTTCCGAAGCGGCGCGATCTGCGTCGAAAGCCGCGCGGTGAGGTCGCGCCTCTCGCATCGCCCGATAGACGTCGGCGGCAGCCAAAACCCGAGCCGCGACCGAGCATGCGGCCGCTGGAAGACGCCGGTGATAGCCGCTTCCGTCGAGTCGCTCGTGCGCGAGCGTTGCGAGCTCGGCCACCAGCGCGAGCGAAGGGGCCCGCGACAAAACGCGCTCGCCGACGTAGGAATGCAGGCGAATTTTCTCCCGCTCGGTGTCGGTCAGCGGCTCGGCTTTGTCCCAAATAGCCGCGGTGGTGGCGACGCGGCCGACATCATGAACGAGGCCTGCACGAGCGAGCGCGCGCTCAAGCTCGGCACCCAATCCGAGGCGCCGAGCCGCGGCGCTCGCCAGCACCGAAACCCCCGTGGAATGGGTGCGCGTGAAACGACACTTGAGGTCGGAAAAGTGCGCCACGGCGCGCAGACCCTCGTCGACTTCCTCGTCGTTCACCATCCGCCACGGTTCTGGCTCTGCAGCGAGCGCCGTGGACCACGGCGATGGTTCTTCGAGCGGCGCGCACAGCGAGGCGGCAGCGCTCGTGAAGCGCCCCACGAGGCTCGGATCGAGACCGCGCTTTGCGTGCTTGCGCGTGAACGCGACGGCGCCGTCGATCCCACCTAGTCGGTGCCCGATGTTGGCGTCGATGGCCACGAGCGCGATCCGCGCAGAAAGCGCGATTGCTTCGCCCTTCACCTTGAGGGGCTTGCCGCTGCCATCCCAGCGCTCGAACATCTGAAATAGCGCAGCGCGAAAGACATCGTCGAAGCCGAAACGCTCGGCGACATGCGTCGCCACTTCGCAATGCGCGCGTCCTACTTCCGACGCGGACGCCATGCTGGTGAATGCCCGCAGAACGGCGGCGACTCCGCCGAGCGGACCGTGGCCGCGGCGCACGAACCGGAGCATCACCGGCAACATTTCGCGCGGGTCTCCCCAATCCAGACCATACGCTTCAGTGCCGACCAGCACCTCGTCGCCCAACATCTTGGCGGATGAGTGCGACTCAGCCGTGCAGCCGGCCATGGCCAAGAGCGGCAGGTAAAAAGCGTCGCGCACGGTCCGTTCGTCCGCGCTCACCTTCCGTGCCAACCCCACAGCGAGCGTCGCGCCCCGCAGCGCATGATGGTCGGGTAAGCCCGTGCCGGCATCAACCGCCAATGACAGTGTGCCGATGAGCTCCGCCAACCTCATGACCGGATCCTTCTAACCCCTGGGTTCGAGACGCAAGTCGAAGGTCGGTAGGCCGGAAACCACGGGTCACGTGCCTCGACGGACCCCTGCCCGCCGCGGTACAAACGCAGGGTGATCGTCGACGGTGACCTCTTTCGCAGGCTGTGCCGGGCACGCGATCGCCTGCATGACGACTCGACGAACGCTCCCGGGCTGCGAGAGCTCGCACGGTTCGCGGGCGTTTCGCCGTTTCACCTGCTGAGGGTGTTCAGGACGTGTTTTGGGGAGACGCCGCACGAGTACGTGTCGCGCCTCCGCATCGAGCGCGCGAAACGGTTGCTCAGGGCCGGCCATAGCGTGACGAACGTCTGCCTCGAGGTCGGATTTTCTGGATTGGGCTCGTTCAGCAGTCGGTTCAAGAGCGCGGTTGGTGTCTCGCCGAGCGAGTACGCGCGGCGCATGCGCGTCTGGTCCCAGTGCCCAGAGACGCTCGCCTCGGTTCTGGTCCCGTTCTGTTTTGTCGCGGCGTACGCGCCCGCGTTGTCGACAATCGCAATTTTGGAGAAGCCGCTCGCGTTTCGACCGTGATACGCCCCTTCCGTCGTTGCGGAGGAAGTCACGGATGATTCAGACGCTCAGCCACACCACCATCTACGTGCTCGACCAGGAGGCTGCACGCCAGTTCTACGTCGAGAAATTGGGCTTCGAAGTACGCGCGGACATGACCTTGGGATCATTCCGCTGGCTGACCGTGAGCCCCAAGGCCCAGCCCAATCTGCAAATGGTCCTCATGCCGCTCGGCGCGTCCCCAGCGATGGACGCGGCGACGGCAGAGACGTTCAAGAAGGTCGTCCAGTCGGGTGCCATCGGTTGCGGCATTTTCGAGACCGACGACTGCCAAGGAACGTACGAACGGCTCAAGCAGTCGGGCGTGGAGTTTCGCAGTCCTCCGACGCAACGCCCGTACGGCCTCGAAGCAGTATTGGTCGACAATTCCGGCAACTGGTTCTCGCTCGTGCAGCGGCCGCGCTGAACTCCGTTGTGGCCGCGGCTCAGCTAAAGTGGTCCCATGCCGAAAAGCAGGGAAGTCGAGGCCTGGTTCACCGGCTACGAAAACCCGATGAAGCCGGTCGTGGAGCGAATCCGCGAAATCGTCCTCGCTGCAGATGAGCGCATCGGAGAGTGCATCAAGTGGCAGGCGCCGACGTTCGTCTACCGTGGGAACCTCGCCAGCTTTTTTCCGAAGAGCAAACAGCACGCGAGCCTGATGTTTCACACGGGAGCACAGATCCCGGGCAAGCACCCGCTGCTCACCGGTGGCGGCGACACCAGTCGCGTCATGAAGATCGGTAGTGTCGCGGAAGCCAACGCGTCCAAGCGTGACATCGAGCGCATCGTCAAAGCCTGGTGCGATTTTCGTGATGATGCCGACGCCGGCACGCGAGTTCCGAACGTCCGAGGGCGCAAACCCGCAAGCTCAAAGCCGACCAAGACCCACGCACGTGCTGCGAAGCGGAAGTGGCGGGGCGACGGGTGACGCGCTGACCGGCGGTTCAGAGAGTTGCAGCTGCCGTTTGCAGACTCTCACTGACGCCGCTCGAAACGATGCCGCCGTGGCAAGGCATTAGGCGCGTGAGGCCCGGCAGCGCCGCCCAACGCTCGATGTGGGCTTTGAGCGCCGGCTTGTCGCCCAGGAACATCATGCGGAAGACGGGCACGATCTTCACGCTTCCGGCGAAGCCCATGAGGCGGGGAAATAGGCCGATCTCTTCTTTCTGGTTGTTCATGATCGCATCGGAGACGACCAGGCTCACGTGACCGTTGGGGCTCGTCACGATGAGCGCGGGCTCTCCGTTTTTGACACCCGCGACAGGCTCGAGCCGAACGCTCGGATCCGACGGTAAGGCTTCGAAGGTGCCAGCCATTGGGGCGCGTGCGCGCACTTTCTCCTCGCATTCCTTGGGGCCATACAGCGGAATCGAGAGCTTCTCGGCAAACGCACGCGCATCGATCATGTGCTGATCGTGGGGTACGGCGAGCGCGCCCGGCTTGCCCCAGCTCGTGAGCTCGCTCATGAGTGAATCTTCGAGCGGAATGGCATTGAAGAAGAGCAACGTTCCGTCGCCGCGGCGGATTATGGTCATGCGGCGCGTGAACGGAAGGCCCGGGACCTGGCCCTGGACCGTCCACAAGTTGTCTTCGAGCTTCTCGAGCGGCCCATGTTTGGTGACGAGCCAGGGGCGCGGTGCCTTTGCCATTTGAGTTCCCAATGCCTAGGTGAGTGGGCGGTCGCTCGCAAGGGGCCAGACCACGCTTGCCCGGCCCCACCGGTGCACGTTTATTTGCGCGCCGGTGGGGCGGGCGCCGCGCGGCTAGCGTCCGACGATGACGTTGTGAACGGGCCGCACGTCGGGGGTCGCCTTCACGCCCATCTCGGTGAGGATCGGGACCAGCGTCTTGCCGAACGCTTCGAAGCTTTGCGGCGTATCGTAAACGTCGGTGACGACGAGCTGGTCCTTGGGGCCGTAACAGGCGTGATACAGGCGCCCGGGCGGCGCACCTGCACCGGCTTTTTCGAGCCGGCGCAGGATTTCCTGATATTTCCCTTCGTTCATTCCTTCGACTGCAAAGTGGACGATGATCGCCATGTCTTGTCTCCTCGCGTCCCCGCTCGGGGCCACGCCAGGAATACGAGGGAACGCGGGATCCGGACGAGGCTCCATCTTCGCAACCCTTCGGTGCGATAATTGAAACCCGTGGACTGGGACGACCTTCGTTACCTCTTGGCAGCGCATCGTGCCGGTTCGATTGCCGGCGCTGCGCGTGTGCTTGGCGTCACGAAGGCGACAGCCAGCAGGCGTCTCGCCGCCCTCGAGTCTGCGCTCGATGCGCGCCTCTTCGATCGGACTCGTGATGGGCTCGCGTTGACGGCGGCGGGCCAAGCCGTGGTCGACGCTGCTCGGGGCATGGACGAAACCGTCTCCATGTTGAAGGACGCCGTTCTCGACGCGTCGCAGTCGCAACCGCAAGGCGTGGTTCGTGTGACGGCGCCGCCGTGGCTCGCCGATCGCTACATCGTTCCGTCGCTCTCCGAGCTTGGGGAACAGTATCCGGGCATCGAGGTGCGTCTGGTCACGAGCAATCACCTGCTCAATCTTGGAGAGCGAGAGGCGGATCTGGCGATTCGCAACGTGCGCCCGACGCAGCAGAGCCTCGCGGTTCGCAAGCTCGTCGAGCTCGGCGGTTGCGTCTACGCCTCGAGTTTGTATCTCGACCGACGCGGCATGCCCGGCGGGCGGGAGGACCTCCCGAAGCACGACGTGCTCGTTTACGAGTCGCTCGGCGGCATGCCGGGCTTCGAGTGGCTGTCTGAGCAAGGCACCGGCGCGAAAGTCGCCTTTCGTGCGAACGATCCCGTTGCGCTGGTCGGCGCAGCCACCGCGGGCCTTGGGCTCGCAGCAGTGCCCTGCCTGCTCGGGGACGCGGAGCCGTCGCTCCGCCGTGTTCCCGCGCTCGGCTTCTCCCGCTGCGACATGTTCCTCGTCTCGACGGAGGCAGCGCGAACGGCCGCGCGCACACGAATTGTCGGCGACTTTTTGGCGAACGTATTCGCGCGGAACCGTGCGGTGATCGAAGGGTGAGTCTGCGACGCCCGGACTCAGCGACCCGTGGCGTCGCCTAACCTACGCGCTTCTGTAAGAACCCCCCGTCCACTGCTTGCTTTACGAAGGTCATTTGACGCGTGGTAGAGATTACCCAGGGGCGCCCGGATGCAATTCTCTCAACAGCGTCGGGAGTTTTTGCGCGTCCAGGAATGCACGCGCGAACAGAGCAGCGCCGCCCAACTCGGCGACATTTGCGAACACGGGTCTTCAGCGCGCCGCGCGATCGAGTTACGTCACCGGTATCGGCGTCACGAAGTCGTCGCGCATTCGAAATGCAGCAGAGGACCCCGCCTCAACTAGTTCATCTAGCAAGAAAACGATGGCATCGCGAAGGTCCTTCCGCTTCTTCAATTCGAGGGGCCTCGCGTACACGTAGCGCTGCAAGAGGACTTCGAGCATGTAGACGCTGTTTGTCTTCGACAGCATGTGCTTGGAGTCACCCAATTGCAGGCGGGCTGCGATGCGAACAAACGCTTCGGGAAGTGATTGCTCGCCCACGTCGTAGAGGAACCGAAGGTACTTTTCGAAGATGGTTCGGGATGCTGGTAGCGCTTCGAAAAGTGCATGAACCAGCTGCGCATAACCTTCAAGGCCGTGCCAGTGGCGAACGCCGGCTTTCCACGAAATTCCGAGGAAAAGAGCCGTGAGCAGTTCGTTACCACTGGCGTGCTCGCGATCAATTCGGAGGAGCCAGTTAGCTGTGCGCGCTTTTTCGGCAAAGAGAGACCAGAGCGACCAGAACTGGGGAGTGTTCGGCTCAGAATCGTTCGCGTAGAGCAGGCCGTCAAGAATCTCGCCGGCCTCCTTCGGATGGCGTTCAACAGCGTCAAGAACTGGTCCAATGATTTTGCTCGCCACGGGCAGCGGTGTGCGTAGCAAGAACCTCTTGAGAATCCTCGACTGAGCGTACTCCGTCTCGAAGTTCCGCTCGCGGCGTTGGTTGCCGGAAGAGCGTCGAGCGTCATCTGAGTCCCACCAGCCGACCAGCGTGAGCGCCAAACGTGCGAACGCGTCGGTCGCCAGCGGCTCCGTCGGTGCGCCTTCGAGAATCGAGAGGATTCGCACGTTCGCTTCCGCACCGAACGAGGCGGTGGGATCGAAATTCTTCTCGGCATCCTCAGTGATGCCCTGCTCCTCGAAAAACCGCCGCCGAATGATAGACGCCGCTTCCGCCTCGATCTCGTCGATAGAGCGGGGTCGATAGTTGCCTTCCTCCTCAAACGGAGAACGTTTCTTCCCTGCGCGGCTGGAGTCGACGGCAACGGCTTGCTGCACAAGTGCGGCTTCCGCGGCGAGCGCTCGAACGCATCGCAGTGCCATGCTCCGATTGTTGGCCCAAAGATGCCAGCCAATCCCAGCTGCCGCATGCGCTCGGACGTCGTCGACGGCGTGCGTCAACGCGAGCACCAGCGCCTTCTGCACGCGTGCTCTGCGAGGCTCGTCGAGGCTCTTTCCGGCGAGTAAAGGAATGACGGTTGCGCATGTCCTGTCTGCGGCCATCGAATTCCGCTGTACACGGGCCAGATGATTCCATCGGTCGCTCTGCTCAAGCTCCGAGCAGATTCTATCCACGCACCAGTCCCGATCCTTCGGCGTCATCTCATCCCAGTGATCGCGAACACATACTGCGGCCACGAGGCCGGGACCGCCGCGGCCCCAGCCGAATTCCTCATCATCTGCGGGTGCCGCTGCTGCGCCCGCTTCGTCGAGCCGCTTCCGCCATTGTTCCGGGTCGTTCTTTCCCGCCTTCCGATTGAAGACGTCAGACCCCCACATCAGAAGCCCCGATCGAGCGTTCATGTCGTGGAGGCGCGCCCCGGCTTCATCTACCATCTGCCTAACGTCCGGCTCTGGAACTTCAAGCTCGAGACGAATAAAGCCAGGCTGGGCTGGCGCAGCCTCCCCGTCAACGCTCGACGACGAGCGCACTGGCTCCGTAGGTTTGTACTGGCGAGCGTCCATCCGGTGAAGCGCAAGCCGCCAGACCCGGTCTCCTTCGTCCTGCTGTTCGAGCGGCGGAATCGCAGCTCGGTACCGATCGAGAACTTCCTGAACGCGCGACGCCAGAGGGCCTAACTGCAGCTCGAGAGCTGCCAGTTCCAAGTCTCGACGGTGATGCGGGCGCGCATCCGCTTCTGCCCGCTCTTGCTCATAGATCTGATTCTCGCCGCGTGAAGGGAACATACCGTTCATCTTCGACGGTGGATGATCCTCGCTAAGAAGACGCCCGCGGTCGAGTTCGATGTAGGGCCGGCAACTCAAAAGCGCGAGGAGCGTCTCGCCACAAAAACCAGGAAAACCGTTGGCGACACTTGCGACGACCGCTGCGAGCGCCCCTGATTCGGTCCTTCGCAGAGTTTCTAACAATAGTGCGTCCAGCTTTTCCGGGCACGCCTTGGCGATTTCTAATAGCCCAAGCTCTGCCGCCATGAGCAGCGACTGCAGCGCATCAGGTCCGACCGACATTCCGCGGTACCAATTCCAGAGGCGCGCGTTGCACCATTGCGTCTTCGCGGTCCCGTCCGCGAATATCAGCGTCACCTCAAAGGGAGGCTCGATGGACGACTGTAACTCCGCGGCGACACGCGCGTACCGGCGAGCACTGTGGTTGAAAACTGCAATGAAAAACGTTAGTGCCTTCTGCGGATGGTGCCGGGTTAGGGGCAGGAATGGTCCGCGGTAGGCGCTTGTAGGAAAGAAGTTGTGATGCAGACGTTCATTGATTCCGAAGACTGCCTCTAGGTCTTCGCCTGGATAGTACTGGTGGGCATCGACCCCGGTGCGAAGGAGATAGGTCGTAGCCGCAGCCACAACCGCGTCGGGCATGTCTCGCGCCGCCGGCATCCCCTCGAGACCGTCGAAGACGATTTCCTTGAAGTCGTCTCCCGCTCGGTCGCGCTCTTCGCCGTCTCGATGGGCCTGAAGCAGCGCCGAAAAGCGCTCGCGGTCGGCAAGCGGAAGCTTAGCAATGACTCGGAGCGTACGCTTTCGCGGATCTTCGGATCGATAGTCATCGAAGGAGGGGAGCAGCCAGTGCGCGATAGCGACGGCGGCATCCGCGCCGTCGGGATAGGGAGTCTGCCAGGTAACTCCGCGGGCCCAGTCCTCGACAAATCCGAGAAGGAGGCTGTGCTCTCGCGGCTTCAGTGACGGTAGAGCGTTCGCCACGATACGCAGTACGCACGCCCATGCCGGGCCGTCTGGGACGGAGAGCACCGAGGGGGCCCCGCCAATCCTTTCAAGCCAAGGCGGCGACACGACACACGCGACGCGCAGTAACCGTATGGTCAAGCGGAGAAGGCTCTTGTCGTCCGCGAGCAGAGCAGTGGCGTGCCGGTTTAGAAACGCAGGCGCGGCTGATGAGCGTAGAAGCGAGATGATCGTGTCGTCCCGAAACTGCGCCGGAAGTTCCCGAACCACAATGACCGCCCGAAATAGTTGGTCGGCGGCCTCGGCATCGCGGTCGACGAGCTCGGCCACCCAGAACCGATAGGTCCGTCGTACAGCTGGGTACGTTCCTATCGCCGAAGAGAGACCGTGGACAGAGCCGTCGACAAGGGCATGCTGCTCGTCGATCCATTGGAGAATCGCCCAATCTTCGAGTACGTCGTGTGCGGGCGCGAGTAGCGTGCGCGCGCTCTCCGAAGACACGACGAGGGAGTCGTGCTTGAGGTCATCGACGACGTCTGGGTCGAGATCCGTGCACGGCGCATACAGCGTTAGCGCGCGGGCTCGCCGAAGCGCGACCTGGACAAAGACGTTCTCCCGCCTCTGAGGCATTCCTGCAGCCCCATGATGTTCAGCGCGTACGATGTCTCGCCAGATGCGGCGCCGAAATTCGCGCTCGCTTTGCGGCAGCGGTTCCGCATCAGACCACGAGACCTGGAGAGCCTTGTCGAGTACGTATGGGTTGCGGAGAAGTCGCCGGAGTGTCGCGCTCGCCAGCGGATGCGCCAGCGAGGGGTTCGCTGTCTCGATTTCTTGCAGCTCCTTGTCGTCGAGCGGGGGCACACAGACAACTGAAAAAGCCGCTCCTGAGAGGAAAGCAGTCCGAACGAGCTCGGTCGAATAGTCTCGGCAGGTCAGAACGAGGCGCCAGGTAGGATCCCTTGCGACCAGTGTGAGTAAATCGGTGAAGGCCTCCCGCGTGGACGCCTCAAGAAGGCGCTCGACACTCTCCACGAACATTACCTTGCGACCCTGGCCCGCGAGTACCGCGCCTAGCAGAGCCGAGTTCACGGACACCTGGCTCCGTGACAGCGTGTCGTCAAGGTGAGGCGTGGCGAACTCCTCGGCGCGGAACGCAAACACAAAATGATCTTCAGCGAATGATTGGGCGACGTCTTTTGCGACGCTCGACTTTCCGCTGCCGGCAGCTCCCGAGACGAGCACGATCTGTGTCGCTGCGACTTGCTGGATGACCTCCTGAACCAGTCGGCCGCGACCGAGATGGGTGCCTCCGCCGAGGGTCGCTCGAATGCCGTCCAATATTAGGGACGAGTGATGGCCCAACGCGCGAAGCGCTTGCTGCTCCGGGGCGCCCACCGCAAGATGGCGGATTCTTACGCTCTCAGGCAGGTCATCCCTTCGAAATCGACGTGCTTGGAGCATGCCGCCGCCAGCCTCGCGGAGCAAAGCATCCCAGGATTCGTTCGCAGCGGCGACTGCGTCTCCATCACGTGTCGCATGAGCGAGGAGCGTCTTGATCGCTGCCTCGGTCTGCCGAGTGGATGTATTCAGGTCGAAACTCAATACGTGCAGGACTCGCAAGAACGGCCAGAGTTCGCCGCTGGAAATGGTCCTCCCTTCCACTGCGCCGACGATCGTGCGTATCTCCTCTGCGTACTCCCCCGCCTTGGCATTGAGGAAGCCTTTGGTCGCCAACCGCCGATCGAAGTCCGTGGCGTCGATGGCGGCTCGCGCGGCGTCCAGAAGGCCCGCAAAATACTCGAGCAGTGTGTTCGTGCCCCGTAAGACGACAAGGGCGAAACGATCTGTCGCAGGCGTGAATAGCGTGGGGTTCTTGAAGTCGGCCCAGAAGTCCTGGAACGCTCCCTTGCAATCGTGGTCGGTCGCGCTGACCGTGAATGAGCGTTTGACTTGCCCCGCCAGTTTACGCTGCCGACCGGAGCTCGCTTCGCCGACGATCAGGAAGTCGTCCGTATGCCAGCCGAGAATTTCGGTCTGCAGACAGGCTTCGACCACCGAGCAGTCGTTAAGAATGGGCGGGATGGCTCTAACGAGGAGCTGAGCTAGCCAGTACGCAGCGACATGTTGCTCGAAGAACGTACCGGCGCCCCCGGTCGCAGCAGGGCTCGAGACGACGGGCGGCTCCGGGCCGGCCACGGTGGTGGGCGGAGGTGGCGGGTCACCCATGACGGCTAAAGTTCTCCTAGCGAGGCGGTGTGCACGATACCGGATCGTGCACATTAGCTGTACGTCGTCACGGCCTATTTCCGGGCGCGGCTTTGAGCCGAGCAGCCAGCGCTGAGACCTCGCCGGCGGCCAAATGATGGGCCGTTGCCTTGGCAAGGGGAGCGAGAGGCTGAGTGCCCTCGGCGACGCTCCTGTTGCGAACGCGAGCGGTGACCGTCCTCAGCTCTCCGCGCGCCTCACGTCGTTCGAGCTCATCAGCGAGCTCACGCAGAGAGCCGCCGCTCCTTGCCTTCGCTTGGACTTCCGCGCCATACCGGCCCGCCTCGGCGTTCGTCAGGAGCGCGTTTCGATGAATCCGCCGCTCCTCGCTGTTCCTTGCGCTGCCGTTCGCTCCCAGTCCCGAACGCCGCCCGGTGTCGCGTTCTTCGAGCGCCCTCGCGACAACCTCGGGCGAAAACGTCGCGAGCCCTCTCGTCTTCCCATCGCTTCGCCACCACGCTTGCTTCGGCACGTTCGCAGCAACCCACTCGACATCCTCGACGGAGTTCCCCGCCGCGAGCAGCCCGACGATTGCCCGCAACCCGGAATCACGCGCGAACTCACCGAGCCGCCGCTCACGGCCGACCGCGCCCGCGAACGCTCCGACGATCCTCCGCACTTCTGGCCAATCCTGCGGCTGCAGCCGCTGCGCGTCGCGCGGCGAAGCCAGCGCAATGCGGGCACGCTGGGCCACCGGAAGCACCAAAAGTTCGTCCAGCCGAGTGCTCGCGCCCGCGCGCGTGCGACTGGCTTCCATCTTTGGTTCCTTCCTGGGTTCCTTCGGGTCCGCCTCGCGGACTGGTGACGTCCGGCTAGCGGACGGGTCGTGTTCGGCACGCGGACCGGTCCGCCTGGCGGACGGGTTCGCCTCGTGGACGGGTTCCGATGGCTGCGTGGGTGCGCCGTCCGTGTTCTCCGCAACGCCCGACGGGGTAGTCCGGGTCGCGGACGGGTCTGCCTCGCGAACCGGTGCTAGTGCAACGCACAGTCGCGAGAGATCGTACCGATTGGGTCGCCCATGCTCGCGCCTCACGACGAGCACGCCGTCGCGCTCTAGCGCCGCGACAGCCTCGAGCACCGCCGTCCGCCCCAGGCTCGTCCTCGTCGACAGCGTCGGTACCGACGGCCACGGCTGCTGCGATGCCTCGCTGTAGTAGTCGATGATCGCAAGCAGCACGATCTTCTCGGTCGTCGTTCGCGCCGAACGCCAGACCGCCCGCTGCATGCCGAGCAGATCGCTCACGGCGTCAGGAGCTCCTCGAGCAGCGCATCGACCTCGTCCGCCTTGAGCTCGGGGAACTCGTGCCGCAGCTTCCGCCGGACCTGGAGCCGTGCGAGGTCGCCAGCGAGGCTGTCCTCGAACGTCTGGCACAAATGCTCACGCCTCGACGCCGCAACGCCCCGCGCGAACCGAATCGTGCTCGACCGGAGGTTACTCGGACTCATCGTAGAACCTCCGGAGGGCCGACCCCTCGAGCTTCTTGAGCGCGCTCTCCTCGAGCTGCCGCACGCGCTCCTTGCTCATGCCGAACGCGATGGCGACCTCGTCCATCGAGTGGGGCCCCTCATTGGCGACGCTCAGCGAGCAGTCGCGGGTGGGCACCAGCGCGTGTTCCCACCGACTCCGGTGCGCGAGGTGGTACCGGCACTCGGTTCGCGCGCAGAGCTCTTGGTCCGCCGGCGTCGCGCAGTCCTCGACGGTCGGGAACCGCGGGCCCCTGCCCGGCGGCCAGGCGGCGGCACCCGCTTTCAGTGCGGCGGTCATGGCGCGTTGCCCTCCGCGCGTTCCGCCTGATGGCCGATGACCCTACGCCCCGACATCCTCCCGGACCTTTCGGTCCCGAACGGTTCCGCTTACGATGCGGGCGTGCCTGAAGATGGCGCGCTCCGCGGCGAGGGCGAGAGCCCAAGCGCCGATCCCACGCTCGTTCCCTGGTGGGAACGTGGGACCATCGAAGGTAGCGATTTCGCTCGGCGCTTCAGCGCGTTGCAAAACCGTCACACGTCGGTTCGAATCCGATCCGCGCCTCCAAAGACAGGGCTCGATGCAGCCCACGGGCTCCGTGGCCCCGGCGCCGTCAAGGCACCGCGGATGCCCACGCGAAGGTCGAGCCGTCGAGCTTCTTGAAGCTGGAGCTGATGATGGTCGGCACCGCGCTGTCGAACGTGTCGTTGATCACGCCGTCCGACGACCACACGCGGTCGAGGTAGATGACGGTGGGGTTCACGGAGGGCGCGCCGGTGCAATCGAAGTCGAACGTGATTTGGTGGAGGTGCGTCGTGTCGAAGGTACCGCCGGGCGCGGGGACCGGGACGGTGATGTCGATCCAGCCCGCGCTCAACGTCGCAAAGTCGGTGACGACCAAGGGCGAGAAGCCGGGGTTTGGCGTCTTCGTGTCGACGAGGTAGGTCGAGAGCGTGCCGTTCGTCGCGCCGGGCGCGTAAAAGCGCGCCGTGACCGTCGCGTAGGTGAGGTCCGGCCCTGCCGCGAACAAGTCGGCGAAGCGCTGGCCCTGCCCCGAGGCCGTGAACGGGATGCTCATCGCGACGAGTCCCGCCGCCGCGCCACACACGCCCGTGTTGCAAACCTGGGTCGGATCGCACGCGATGCCCGCGGTGCCACACGCCGCGCCGCAGGCCGTGAGCGAGTCGACGAAGGTTTCACAGCCGTCGTCGGCGCTCGAGCCGCTGTCGGCGGTGCAGTCGAGGTACCCCGTGCGGCACGCGGGCGCGCAGTGACCGCTCGTGCACGCGCGCGTCATCGCGCCGAAGTTCGAGCACAGGTGACCGCACGCGCCGCACGTCGTCGCGCTCGTGAGATCCGCTTCACAGCCGTCGTTGGCGGTCGGGCCGTTGCAGTCCTGGAAATTCGCCGCGCAGCTCGGCGCGCACTGGCCGGCGGTGCAAGCGATGCTCGTCGTGTTCGTGGTGGCGCACGTGACGCCGCAGGCTCCGCAGTTCGCGAACGTCGAGCTCGTCGGGTTGCCGTGGGAGAGGTTCGTCCCGCACTCGGCACCGCCGGGGCAGGTCACGAAGCCGGGGTCGCAAACAGCGCCGGCTTCCCCGCCGTTCGGCGACGTTCCGCCGGTACCAGGCGTCGAACCGCCGACGCCCGTGCCGCCCGTGCCCGGCGCGCCGCCTTCGGCGCCGCCGTTGCCGCCATTCTCGATCCCGGCTTCTCCGCCCGGACCCGTCCCGCTCACGCCCGTGCCGCCCGCACCCACGCGACCGGCATTGCCGTTCGGCTTGCCGCCGCTCGCTCGACCGCCGTTCGCCTCGCCGGCGGTCGACGTGCCGCCGTTCGTTGCACCGCCTTGCGCGGGGTGCCCGCCGCTCCCGTTCGACGCGCCCGCGTGGCCTCCCTTGCCGCCGGCGCCGCTACCCGACTGCCACTTCGACGTGATCGCGTTGAAGTCCGGCATGCACCCCGTCTGCACGGCAACGACCATGCAAGCGGCGGAGCCGCCCGTGAGCAGCCAGTTCGAGCCTCGGCGTTGATGCGAGTTCACGTTGTTGCCGCCCCAAGCATCGCGAGTTCCTCCGCGTCTCGTAAAGAGAAATTTGGCGACAGCGCCCGCCCCGTCCGACTCCTACCTCGACGTACCCGTCCTACTTCTGCGTACCGTCCAAATCCTCGGCGAGGTAGCTCAAGATGACCTCGTCCAGCGTCTGCTCGCTGATGGCCTCGTCGCCGAAGATGGAGCGCGCGCGCGCTTCAGGAGCGTTCGCGAACTGCGCGGCGGGACGCTGCGGTTGCGGCCGGGCTTGGGGCGGGCGACTGCGAGGCGGCTGCGTCTTGCGCGGCGCCCGCGGGGGTTGCGAGCGCGAGCGGGATGGCAACTTGTCGAGCGCACCCACGTCGAGATCGAAGCCGTCGGCGCTCGGTGGTGACATCGACTGCGCCACGCCGCGCAGCGCGGGATTCGAGAGCTGGCGGCGGCGAGGCCGCTCGGATTCACGCGGCCGCTCGGACGCGCGCGGGGGCCGCACGCTTTTTGCGGGGGCACGTGGCGCCGCGGGCGGCGCTTCCGATAATGGACCGACGGCGCGTTCGAGTAGCGCGTCGAGTTCACCCGCGCGGAGCGCCGTGAACATCGCCCGATGCTGATCCTTCATCAGCGCGCGCACGATCTTGGAGACGTCCCCCTTCTCCAGGTGCTCGCCGTAGTCGGTGCGCGTCGTCTTGATGATGCGGCCGCCGTCGGCGAACAGGTGGGTGACGATGCGCGCGAAGCGCACCCCCGAGTCCTCGGTTTGGATGTGAAAAATCCGGCCGCGATGGCGGACGTTGTTGTTGAAGCCGAGTACCGGCGGAGGCACCTTGGACAAAAAGGGCAAACCTCTCGCGGGCGCCCGCGACGATCTAGGATACCGCTATCTCTGAGCCTCGTCCAGGCGGCGCATGCCTTCGAGCAGCAGCGCTTCCGGGCTTTTATTGAAGAGCTCCTGCGGCGCGACGAAGTTCGGGTCCAAAACGAAGTCACCTTCGGCAAGCCCGAGCATCGCGTAGAACGCTTCTTCACCCCTCTGGTTGCCGTAGAGCGCGTTGTAAACGTTGCCGTTCACGAAGTGGATCTCGCCCGCACCGGCCTGCGAGCGGATCTTCAAGGCTCCGGTCTTTCGGCCGTGCCAGAGCACCTGCACCATGTCGGGCAAGCTCATCTCGCTGAGCGAGCCGGAGACGCCGCGCTTGGCGCCGCTGCGCGTCGCCTCACGTTCGATGATCTGTCGGAGCTTTGCGACGAGCAGATCGGCGCTCACGGGCTTCGTCAAAAAGTCGGCCGCACCGAGGTCGAAGGCGCGCTTCGCGTCGTTGCCCGCGGCGCCGCCCGTGACGAACACCCACGGCAGCGCGCGCCCCCACTCCGCCTTGCGCGCGAGCTCGAGCAGCTTGAAGCCGTCGCTCCCCTCGCCGAGCTTCATCTCGCAGATCACGATATCTATGTCGCCCTTCTCGAGCTGCTTCACCGCTTGCTCGGCCGTGCGCGCCTGGTTCACCTCGAAGCCCTGCTCGATCAGCCGGAGCTCGAGCACCGTCGTCTCTTCGGGATCGGGATCGACGATGACGGCGCGCCGGCGATTCGCGAGCAAGCGCTCCCGCAGCTCTTCACCCGTCACGGTCTGCTTGAAGATGTCGACCAGGTTCGGGTCGAAGATGGTGCCGCGGTGGCGCGTGAGCACTTCGCACGCTTGCGCGGGACGCAGCGTCTTGCGGAACGGGTTGCGCGAATTCTGCGTGAGATCGGCGTAGGTGTCCGTGATCGAGAGCAGGCGCGCGCCGAGCGGGATCTCCTTGCCCGCGAGCTTTTCGGGAAAGCCCTGGCCGTCGTAGCGCTCGTACATGTGCTCGACGGCACCGGCGGCTTCGGGCGGCAGGCGCACGGCCTCGAGCAATTGAAGCGGCGCCGTGACGAGCTTCTGCGCCGAAGTGCGGTGCCCCTCGTACTCGGCGACGTTGAGCGCCGTGAGGTGATAGGCGCCCATCTTGCCGAGGTCGTGCACGAACGCGGCGGCCATGTGCGCGGCGAGCACGTATTCCGACACGCCGATGCGCTCCGAGATGCGGCGCATGAGCCGCGCGACGTGCGCGGAATGTCCGCGCAGCTCCTGCCGGTTGTTCTCGAGCAGCGACACGAGCACGTTGAGTAGCTCGAGGTACGAGTCGTCGAGCGTCCCGCGGCCGCGCGCTTGCGGCGCTTTACCCGCTTGTTCGAGCTCGTTGCTCGTGAGCACGCGCTCGCCCGTCGTCGCCTCGCGCGCGAGCGACATGGTGAGGCTCTCTTCGCTCACGAGGTTGCGCTCGAACACGTCGAGCATGGTCGTGAACTGCGCATGCGCGTCGCGATCGAGCGCCGCGAACGCGTGAATGTCGCCGAGGTACGCCTTGCCGATCGCCGCCTTGATCCCGCGCGGCCTGCCCACGAACGCGCGCACCTCCTTCACCCCGGCCGCGACCTGGACGTCGTTGATGGTCTGGATGTCGCCCGGGTCGGGCATGACGATGCTGAGCGTCGCCGTCTGCGCGTCGTAGAGCACCGGGAACACGTTCGCTCGCTCGGCGAGCTTGCGCGGCACCTTCGCGAGCGTCGTCGGATCGATCTCCGCCTTGGCGAGCTTCTCCGTCGAGACGAAGCGCGTCTTGTGAGCGGTCGCGAGGTGCTTCAAGAGCGCGATCTCGTCGATGGCCTTCAGGTCGAGCAGCACCTCCTCGACGCGCTCGCCCGTGCGGGCGATGACGTTGAGGGCCGCCTCCTGTTGTTCCGGGGTGACGAGCTTGTCGGCGACGAGACGCTCGAGGAGCTTGTTCTTCTGCGGCGCCGCCATGGTCGAGCCTCCTATTTTAGCGCAGGGCTGGGCCCCCATCGGCCAGGCGCGGAAAGGCTCGCCACGGCGCGGAAAGGGGCAGCTCCGGACGGGGTTTGTCTCTGATTTGGCGGCCGTTCTTGACGTTCCGCCCGCCGAACGCTAAGGGTTCGCCCCTTTCCGGGGTCCCCCCTGGTCCCCTCACGGCCCCTCACCCCCCTCCCGGGGCGCCCCCACGCGAGTCCGAACGATGATGACCCTCTCTGCAAAACCAGCCGAAGCAGCCGCAACCCGCAAATGGTGGGTGGTGGACGCCAAGGATCAACCGCTCGGACGTCTCGCGTCCAAGGTCGCTCAGTTGCTCACCGGCAAGCACAAGCCGTCCTACACCCCGCACGTCGACACGGGCGACTTCGTCGTCGTCGTGAACGCGAGCCAGGTGAAGGTCACGGGTAACAAGGCGAACGACAAGAACTACTACACGCACAGCGGCTACCCGGGCGCGATCCGCAAGGAGAGCTTCCGTCACCTGATCGTGAAGCACCCCGAGCGCCCCATCGAGCTCGCGATCAAGGGCATGCTCCCGAAGAACGTGCTCGGCCGCCAGATGCTCGAGAAGCTCAAGGTCTACGGCAACGGCGACCACCCGCACCAGGCGCAGAAGCCCGAACAGTTCAAGGTTTGAGAGGTTAGAGACAGATGGCTGAAGGACTCACGTATTCGACCGGCAAGCGCAAGACTGCCGTTGCTCGCGTTTGGATTGGTTCGGGCGAAGGTAAAGTCACCGTCAACGGCAAGCCGGCCGATGAATATTTCGAGCGTGAAACGTCGCGCATGATCGCGCGGCAATCGCTCGAGGTGCTCGAGCTCCTCGACAAGTACGACGTGCGCGCGACGGTCGCCGGCGGTGGCCACAGCGCCCAGGCCGAGGCCCTGCGTCACGGTATCGCTCGTGCGCTCACGCGCGAGGATCCCGAGCGCCGCCGCTCGCTCAAGCGCGCAGGCTTCCTCACGCGTGACGATCGCAAGGTCGAGCGTAAGAAGTACGGCCAGGCCGGCGCCCGCAAGCGTTTCCAGTACTCGAAGCGCTAAGGCGTTTGTTGGGTCGCCCCCGGCGGGGATTGCGACGCTCTCCATGCCCGGCGTATAACGCCGCGGAGGGAGTCATCGCATGCGTAGAGCTTTTGCTTGGATCTGCCTGATTGGGTTCGGCTCGGTCACGTATTCCGCCTGCGGCGGTGACGACGACATTTCCCCGCCGAATTCGGGCGGCACCGGCGAGACGGGCGGAGCAACCGCGAGCGGCGGTACGAGCGGCAAAGGTGGCACCGGCCAAACTGGCGGCACCGCCGGCGAGGGCATCAGCGGCGAAAGCGGCACGCCCGGCAGCGGCGCGATCTCCGGCACGGGTGGCACCACGGAGACGGGCGGAACGAGCACGACCGGCGGAACGTCCGCGCGCGGTGGCAAGGGCGGCACGAATTCGAGCGGCGGCTCCGGCAACACTGGCAATCAAGGCGGCGCGGGCGAAGGTGGCGCGTCCGGTGAAGGCGGCGCAACCCCGAGCGTCGGCGGCACCGTTGGTGTTGCCGGCACCGCCGGAACCGCGGGCGGCGGCGGACACGCGGGCAGCGCGGGCGGCGGCGGCACCGCGGGACATGCTGGAACGGCGGGGACCAGCGGCAGCGGCGGGGTCGCCGGTGGCGGTACCGCGGGCAGCGGCGGACACGCTGGAACGGCGGGGACCAGCGGCGGCGGCGGCATCAGCGGTGCGGGCGGCGGCTCCGCCGGCACCGGCAGTGTGACCCCCGGCCAATGTAGCTACGGGTGCGCGATTGATGACGACTGCGGCTCGAACGGCTTGTGCGGGAGCAATGGCTTCTGTTTCGACAGTTCCGCCGCTGAATGCAACGCGAACGCCGACTGCACGGCCTACGCGAGCTTTTGGTTCATCAACTGCGCGAGCGACGGAGACTGCGGCAGCGGCGGCACTCAGGTCTGCGTGGACTCCGGCGGCATCGGCTGGTGCGCTTTCGCAGCCGACTCGTCACCCTGTCCGGTTGGCCTCGCACGGGATCTTCCGCGCGTCGGAGCCTCCGGTACCGTTTCGGTGTGCGCCGCATCGGGCCTGTGTGAGCAGCACCAATGCGACTTCGGTTGCGACGTCGACGACGATTGCACCCAGCTCACCGGCGGGCCCATCTGCGACACCACGACGCATCGCTGCCACGGCTGCACCAGCAACAGCGACTGCGCGACGGCCGGCGCCGGTCCGTCGCACTGCGACGTGCCGAGCGGAATCTGCCAGTGCGCGAGCAACAACGACTGCGTGACCCCCGCTTCGCCCCATTGCATCGCCGGCAGCTGCGCCTGCGCGAGCGTGAACGACTGCACGACCTACCCCGACGCGACGGCGACCTGTAACTAAACAAGTACCTACGCGGGGTTCATACCGAATCGTTACGCGGGCATTTTCCCGCGAAGGCGGCCGGCGGAAGGCCGCGTGGTATGCTTCCGGCTTCATGGTCTCCGAGGGCGATCTCCTAGCCGGCAAGTACCGGGTGGAGCGCGTCCTCGGGGCGGGCGGGATGGGTTACGTGGTCGCGGCGCTGCACGAGCAGCTCGAGCAGCGCGTCGCGGTGAAGATGCTCGTCCCGGAGCTCGCCGAAGACCAGGACGCAGCGGCCCGCTTCTTGCGCGAGGCGCGCGCCGCCGTGCGGATCCAGAGCGAGCATGTCGCGCGGGTGCTCGACGTGGGCGAGCTCGACAACGGCGCTCCGTACATGGTGATGGAGTTCCTGTCGGGGCGCGACGTCGCCCGTGAGCTCGAAGCGGTCAAAAACTTCGAGATCGGGACGGCCATCGACTACGTGCTCCAGGCTTGCGAGGCCGTCGCCGAAGCGCACGCCATCGGTGTCATCCACCGCGATCTCAAGCCGGCGAATCTTTTTTTGACCCGGCGCGCGGACGGCTCGCCGCTCGTCAAAGTGCTCGACTTCGGTATCTCGAAAGCGATCACCCTGGGCGGCGGTCCCATGAACGCGTCACCGAGCCTGACGGCCGCGCAGTCGCTGCTCGGCTCGCCCGCGTACATGTCTCCCGAGCAAGCGCGCCGCCCGAAAGCCGTCGACACGCGCACCGACATCTGGGCGCTCGGCGTGATCCTCTACGAATTTCTCACGGGCGAGACGCCGTTTCCCGGTGAGTCGCCGCTCGAGGTGCTCACGGCCGCGCTCGCCGATCCGATGCCGAGCATCTGGGCCTTCCGGCAAGACGTCCCGCGCGAGCTCGAAGCCGTGGTCGCGAAATGCCTGGAAAAGCGCCCGGATGATCGGCACCAGACGGTCGCCGAGTTCGCGGAAGCGCTGCGGCCGTTCGCGCCGACGGAATCGATGCGTTCGATCTCGCGCATCTCGGGCATCTTGCGCTCGGTTGCGCCGCCTTCGCCCGAACGCGGGACGACCACGCTGCGCAGCACCCCCGCGCGCACGCCGAACGACCGCAACAACACGCCGAACGAGCTCAACGGGCTCGCGCCGAAGCAGCCGATCACGCGCAAGGAAGGCGGCGGCTCGCTCCCGCCGCGCGGCGACGACGCCACCGAGCTCTCGGGCGATTCGGTGCCGCCGAGCCGCAACGTCAAGGACACGCAGATGGACTTCGGGCGCTCACAGCCCGAAGGGCTGCGTTCGCGGCGCCGCGCGCTCGTCGCGATCGCGGGCGGAGTCGGGCTGCTCGGCATCGGGTTCTTCGCGGTGCGCGGAACGCTCGACGCGCCCGCAACGCCACGCGGTAGTGCCGCGACGCCGCCCGTCGCGCGCGTGACGACGCCGGAAGATCACGAGACGGCGAAGCTTCCGCAGCCGAGCGTCGAGGTCATCCCGAGCGCGCCCGTGGCGATCACCTCGAGCACGGCGGCGGAAATCACGGGCGAAACGCCGAACGGCAGTGCCGCGGCGCCGGGCGCGAGTGCTCAATCCTTGCAGCCAGCAAAGCATGGTGCGCTGGCGAAGCCGGCCACGCCGCTAGCAAAGCCGAGCGTCGCAGCGCCGTCAGCAGCGAAGCCCGGCGCGAAGCCGCCGGCGGCGACGACTCCGCGTGCGGACACCGAAGATCCGCTCGAGAACCGCCACTAAGCCGACGAGCCACGCGCCGTCGCCGCCGTGCACGCCGCCCGGCGTGAGCGCGCAGCCGCCCTTCGAGCGCGCGACGGGCGTCGTCGGAGACGCAGCGGTGGCGCCCGTGCCGTTCGGTGAAGTGCCGCCGGTCGCGTCGGTCGACGGCGTGCCGCCCTGCCCCGCGAGGTCGCTCGGCGTACTCGAGGAGCCGCCGTCGCTGCTCGCGGAACCGCCGGTTCTGGAGCCGCCCGTTCCAGCTGCGCTAGGAGGAGCGCCGCCGCTCGAGTCACTCGGCGCGCCCGCGCTCGGCGCGCCGGCCTCGCCGTTTTCGATGCCGCCCGCGCCCGCAGCGGCAGGGCCCGCGCCGCCTTCGCCCGTTTCGGAGCCGTTCGACTCGGGCGTCGGCTTCGCATTTGCAGCTGCGAACGCCTGATCCGCGAGCGCGCCGAAGTCCGGCACGTGCGTGAAGAAGTTCTGTGCGTTCGGCGCGAGGCACGTCGTGCCGTCGAGCAGCGAGTACACGCCGAGCACGGCGCCCGTCACCGTCGCGATCAGCGGCCCACCGCTGTCACCGATGCAGCCCGCCGGGCCGTCGACGACGACCGTGCGCGGCGGCGCGGAGCTGACGCCGTCGTCCGTTGCGGAGCCCACGTCTGCAACCGTGAGCTGAGCGTTGTGCGTCCGCGGCTGCGTCGTGTAATCGAGCGCGTTACCCGTGGACATGGCGTCGTCGAAGCCGTAGCCGACGAGCGTCACGGCCTCACCGAACGTGGCGCGGCCGTGCTCCCGCATGGGCAGCACCGGCAACTCTACGTCGCGGTCGAGCACCACGAAGGCGAGATCGTTGACGCAAATCGAGTCGGAGTATGTAGACAGGATTTGAAGTCCCTGGGCGACGGGTGCCGTGCGCGGCGTCTTCACGTCGTAGAACGCGAAGCCCGCCGCGTCGAAGTGCGTGGTCAGCGTTCCCGCGCCGGGGTCCTGACTGACGAGCTCGCCCTGCCCCGTGCAGCTGAAGTTACCGGGCACGAGGTGCGCGACGCAGTGACGCGCCGTGATCGCGAGGTTTTTCGCGACGAGGCTCGCCGTGCAGACGATCTCGCCCTCATCGACGACGGTGCGCATGAGCAGCACGCCGTCCTCAATGCCGCCGCTGGGCGAGACTTCGCCGCCGACGACCGCGGCATGCGTCGCGGGGAGGTCCGGAACGTCTGGAGGCGACGCCGTGCATGCCGCGGATAGGCTCGCGATGAGGACGAAACTCCCCGTGCGTCCGGCGCGCAAAAGCGCAGCACTCACGGCGGCGGGAAGTTGTCGAGGCAAGGGTAGGTCCCCGTGAACTCGTTCATCGTCGGATCGTAGCGGAGCGCATTCGGTCGTAGAACGAGGCTTCCGTTGTACGTGAAGCAGAAGACGCCCGGTGTGACGGGACGGACGCCCGTCGTGGCTACGAAATCAGGCGGACCGAGCGTGCTGTTGAGGGAGATGGTGGCGCCGCTCGCCTCGAGCGCGGTGAACGCCTTGGGGATGGCCATGTTTGCGTTGCCGTCGTCGAACGGATCCCCCGTGATGAGCCGCTTCATCCCGTTGGCGATGCCCGGACCGGTGAGCGAGTCCCCCGCATACATCGAGTACGCGAGGTAGTAGACAGCGTCGTAGTAGTTGTCGACGTTGGGTGCGGTGCCCTTCAGGTCCGGAAATGCGAAGTTGTATCGGGTTACGAAGCCGTTTTCGAGCGACGGATCCAACGCCGGTGCGGCGTTCACGCCGAGGAAGCGGCGAGCGGCGTTCGGTTCGGGGTTACTCGTGTCGTCGACCTCGCTGGTGACGATCGACTGGATGACACCCTGAGCGTCGGAAGTACCGTTGTACGGCGAGAGTAGGTAGAACGGGCGGGGCTTCGTGCTCGTCCAACCGGTTTCTAGGCGCGGGAGCACGCCCGCCGATGCCGTCATGACGTCGCCGGCTGTCGAGATCACGATGTCGGGCTCGAACGCGAGCATCTCATTGAGCTGATCGTCACTCGGAAAGCTCGTCGGGTCGAAGGTGTACTCTTTGTAGTTGCTGCCGTTGTTCGCGGCAGCCGCGTTGTTGAAAAAGAGACTCTGGAACACGTACAAGCGCAGCTCGTCATTGAAGGCGTCCGTCGTATTGATGAGGACGACCTTGATTGGATCGCTGGGCATGAGCCCACGCTCCGAGTGCACCTGTTTCTCCAGATCACTGAGCAGCAATTGGTACGCGGGCGCGTAGTCGCTCGGCACACCGAGCAGCGTCCACAAGAGACCTTTCGTGGTCTTGGCGTCCGACGTGAGGCTTTGCAGCGACGCGACCGGGTTCAAGTAGAAGAGCTTTCGGTCCTTCTCTTGTTGCAAGGCGTGCGTCAAATCGGCCCCCTGCAACATCGCGATGAGCCCCGGCACCTGCACCTCTTCCGCAAGGTGCGTCAGGCCGAGCGAGATCGCGTCCGAGCTGTCGTTCGAGCAAGCGACGAGCACGAGCGGGCGCCCTGAGCCGCCGTTTCCGCCGGGTAGCCCGCCCGCATCGTTGAGCTCGTCGACGGCGAGTTTCTCCGCCGCGAAGACGTCGCCCTTCTTCGGATTGTCCCCGTAGGGCACGAACGAACCGACGAAGAGCGCGTTCGGATCGTTACTGTTCCCCTCGACGAGAAGGCACTCGTTCGACCCCAATTGGACGCACGTGCCATCGCCGCGGCAGCGCGCAGGCCCGCCCCAATAGTCGCCGCACTCCTTGTTCGTCGTGCATCCGGGCGCCCCACCCTCACCCGCTCCACCCGTGGGTTCAGTACCACCCGCGCCGCCCTTGGCGCCGGTCCCGCCCTTCGCTCCACCGCCGGCACTGCCGCCCGCACCGCCGCGCCCGCCACTCGCACCCGTCTCGCCGCTGCCCGCAGCACCACCACTCCCGCCGCTCCCGGGACTCCCTCCCTCGGGATTCGACTCACCCCCTGCGTCCCCGCCCGCCATCATGCTCGCGCCCGAGCCCCCTGCTTCGACAACGGTGCTCCCTGCACTCCCACCGCCACCGTGCGCGCCGCTGCCACCCGTGCCCGAAGCTGGCAAATCCTCGGGCGGCGCGACCAACAAACACCCGCTCGCGAGCAGGACCGGCAACGCGAATGCCGCGCTCCGCTTTCGCCACGAACGCGCGCTCACAGCGTGCCCTTCGCGACGAACCCGGCGCCGTTCGTGGTCGCCCACGGCGCCAGTGTGAATCCCGTCGTCGCTTTCGGACGCGCGGGGCGAGTCAGATAGAAATACGTCGTCGCTCCGGCGCCGCCCGCCGTCGCGATCCAGAGCGCGAGGTTGACGACGCCGAGCGTGACGAGCGCGTCGCGGTCACTCTTCGCGGCAGCGCTCGTGTCGTAGGAATGGCGCTGATCGAGATACACCCCGCCCGTGACGCTCGCCGCGATCGCGAGAGCAATTGTCGTCCCGCCTGCGATGTAGACGGCGGGCGGTAGCGGGCGTTCGCTCGCGACGTCGGCCGGCGGCGCCACGGGCGCGAGCGCCGCTACGGGCGCCGGAACGGTGGGTGGCGGCGCAGCGGCGGGCGGCAACGGCAACGGCTCGAGCGCCGGAATCACGAGCGTTTGTTGGTCGGCAACTGCCGCAATCGTGACCTTGCCGGACCACGGCTTTTTCCCCGGCGCCGTGGCTTCGACGGCATGGGCACCGGGGTCGAGCGGCGTGGGCGCACCGAGCGCCGCGACGCCCACACCGATGCCGTCGATCTTGAGCTCGAGCCCATCGCGATCCGCGTCCGACGCGAGCGTCACGGTCAAACGCGAGAGCTTTGGCGCGAGCGCCTCGATGTGCTGCTCCGCGAAGTCGACGCGGCTCTGCCGGTGGTCGCGGCGCGACTGCACGAGCGCTTCGTTGTACTCGACCCACGCCGTCGCGAGCTTGCCGAGCGACTCGTGACACGACGCGAGATTCAAGAGCGTGCCCGTGCCGGGATCGAGCCGATAGCTCTCCGCGAACTTGGGACACGCCTCGGCGAAGTTGCCGGCGGCGCTGAGCTCGCGCGCCTGGCGATAGAGCGTGTCCGCGAGCGAAACCTCCGTGCCCGACTGCGCGAGCGCCCCCGACGACACGAGCGACACGACGCCGCTCGCAAGCGCGGCGACGAGCCTCAGCTGACTCCTCGAACGGCGAAGCATCGGCCTGAGCTTAGTCCTAGCCACCGCCGCCCGTATCACCTTGACCCGCGCCGCCCTGCCCGGCCGCGTTCGAGTCCGTACCGCCGAGGCCTCCGGTACCCGGCTGGCCGCCGAGCCCACCCTGGCCGCCGGCCCCGGCCGCGCCGCAGCGCGAGTGCGAAAAAACTCCAGGATCCGCGGGCACGAGCAGCGGCTCACTCAAGCGCTCGAGGACGGCGCGCATGGCGTCCCGCTCCGACGGGCTGAGCGATAGATCCGCCTCGCTCGCGCTCATGTACGCGTCGATGAGCGCCCCCGCATCGGCCGCCGTGAGCGAAGGCGTTCCATAGACGAGGTCGAAGCTCGTCGGAGGCGCGCCGTCAGTGCAACCCCAGAGCCCGAGGTTGAAGTGGAAGACCTGGTTCATGAAGTCTTGCAGGTGGTCGATGTCGTGCGCCGGATCGTAATAAAGGTAAAAGAGCCAATTGACGTTGCAGTCGCGCGCGTAGTCATTCTGAAAGTCGTTCGTGACGGTGCCGGACAAGCTCGTCGTGCTGCTCAGCCGCACGCAAATCGAAAGCTGATTCGACTGACCGCCCGCGCCAGCGGTGCCAGTCGCGCCGGCGACCGTCGAGCTTCCGCCCTGCGCACTGCTCGCACCACCGCTCGTGCCCGTGCCGCTCGAGCCGCCGCTGCTCGCGCCAGCTTCGCCGGCAGCAGCACCGCTCGACTCGTCCCCGCCGCTTCCGCCGCTCGTCGCCGTTCCTCCGCCTTTGCCGCCCGCGCCAGGCAGCGTGTTCGGCTTGCGCCCGCTCGAACCGCCGCTGCTCGGTCGTGCAGCGCTGGCGACTCCACCTTCGCCGCCGTTCTCGGCGCCAGACTCGCCGCGCGCCCCACTGCCGCCGCTGCCAGCGGGCACTTCGCTGACGCCCGCTTCACCCCCCATGGTGAAGCTGCCAGTCCCCGCGTCACCCGAGGGCAAGACGGGCGCCTCACTTTCGCCACAACCGCTCGCCGCTGCGAGGGCCGCAAAAAGAACCAGAGCAGTCGCGCGCGCCCTCGACATGCGCTCGAGCATAGCGGACGGCGCCCCCGTCGAAAACTCTTCACCCCGCTGTGATGTGGAAGAACCCCGTCCAAGTTCGCGACGTTACGCGCTTCGGGCACTTGCATGAAGTTCTGCCGCGCATGGAGAGTGAAGAGAGTGCTCTTGAATCCGAAGGAAAGCTGGTGTGAGGTGTGCAGGTTACGCTGGGCTCGACGTGAAGCACGCGTCGTCCACACCTGGAGGAGAAAAGCGGATGTCGAGACAATTGTTCTGTGCGGGGGTTCTGGGCGTTCTAACGCTTTCCACGCTCGTTGGCGGCTGTTCCAACGCGTCCGATCCGAGCTCCGAGGCGGATGCCACGGGCACCGTCGAGCTACCCCTCACCGCGCAGAGCGCCGGCGTGCAGTATCGGTTGGCGAAGGCGCGCTTCACGATTCTGAACACGGCCTCGAGCGCCTCGCGCGTCATCACGCCCGCGGCAGATCTGCCGGTCGACCAGGAAGTCCTGCCCGTCGGCAACTACGTCATCACCCTCTCGGACGGTTGGGTGCTGCAGGCGAAGGGCCCGGAGGACACGGCCTTCAGCTCGGTCGATGCCACGCTCGTGCAGAACGACCTGACGTTCAACATCGTCAAGGGCCAGACGATCAACGTCGTGTTCGAGTTCGTGAGCCGCGGCACGCCGGTGAAGCTCAACGACGGCCGCGTGAACGTGCGCATCAGCGTCGCGGATTGCTCGACCTTCGACAGCTACGCTGCGACGCTCGCTGGCCATACGGTCGACTGCCTCGGACGAATCGATCAAAACTCGTTCTTGCTCAACACCGACGGCTACCTGGTGCGAAACTTCGCGGAGTGCACGCAGGATCAGATTCAGGGGGACGGCGATGAGCCGCTCATCGACGCGATCGACGGCTTGCTCGGCCTTCAATACACGACGCGTGACGAGCTCCCGCCCGGGACGAACCCCCTCGCCTACGGAAAGGACTGCATCGCGGGCCGTTGGGCACAGTGGCGCGAGCAGTTCGACGCCAGCGGCACGACCGAGTGCCCTGATTGGACGCTCTCCGGCATCATCAACGAGCCGGACGCAGCCACCTACCGAAAGCTCGCAACCCAGCTGCCCCAGTTGCCGGTCGCCGACAACGGCCGGACGCCGGGCGTCCTCGGCGCGTTCAAGATCAACGCGGCGTACGGCCTCTCGTTCGCGACCCCGGCCGGAACCGATCAGCAGTGCGGTAACGCGGGGTCGTGCGCAACGCTCTGCGCGGGCGGCTTCCCGAGTTTCGTGATCGCCTCCGACCAGGGCACCGTGACGACCGACCCGGTGCCGTGGGAGTCGAACCGGAACTACAACCCGGATCCGTTCCTGCCGAGCTACTACCATCCGATGTCGTATTACGGGCCGCTGCCGGGTGACCTCTTCGGCGCCGCGATCCGCGCCAACCAGAAGGAGCCGTGCAGCTTCTACGACGACGTGAGCGGCCAGCACGTCGCAGGCTCGCTCCAGCCGAACTGCACGACGACCCCCGACGGGATCCAGGCCTGCGTCAGCGTCTGCGTTCCGACGCCCGTCATTCAGTAACGCACAGCCGCAGCCGCGCCGAGCGGCAAGCATCGCGGTTCTGAGCTAGGCTCCGCGCCCCAGCATGGCCACGCTCAGAGCCGCGATCATCGGCGCAGCCGGTTACACAGGGTCCGAACTCGTCCGGCTCGTGCACCGCCATCCGGAGCTTTCGCTCGCACTGGTGGCGGCGCGGGACAACGCGGGCAAGCGCCTCGATCAGGTCGTGCCGTCGACGCTCGGCGTGAAGGGCGTCGGGGAGCTCGTGCTCGAGGCGTTCGATCCAGAACAGGCGCGTGAGCTCGCGAGGCGCGCCGACGTGGCGTTCCTGTGCTTGCCGCACGCGGCGAGCGCGAAGGCGGCCAAGGCGCTCTACGACGCGGGGCTCCGCGTCGTCGATCTGTCCGCGGATTTTAGGCTCAAGAGCCGCGAAGTGTACGAAAAGACGTACGGCCCGCATCCGGCGCCGGAGCTCTTCGAGATCGCCGTTTACGGCTTGCCCGAGCTCCACCGCAAAGAGCTCGCCGGCGCGCGACTGATCGCCGCGCCCGGTTGCTACCCCACGTCGTCGATCTTGCCGCTCGCGCCGCTGCTCAAAGCCGGGCTCGTCGCGAAGGACGGCATCATCGTCGATTCGAAGAGCGGTGTGAGCGGCGCGGGACGCACGCCGGGCCAGGCGTATCACCTACCGGAGGCGTCCGAGGGCATTCGGCCGTACAAGGTCGCGGGCGCGCACCGGCACACCGTCGAGATCGAACAGGAGCTCTCGCTCGCAGCCGGTGACAAACTGAACGTCGTGTTCACGCCGCAGCTCGCGCCGATGACGCGCGGCATCCTGAGCATCGGTTACGCGCGGCTCTTGCCGGGCAAGACCGAGGACGACTGCCGAGCCGCCGCACGCGAGCTCTACCAAGACGGCCTGGTGTCCGTACTCGACAAGGGCGTCTTGCCGGACACACTGTGGGTCCGCGGCTCGGCGCGCGCGCATATCGCCTATGCCGTGGACACGCGCGTCTCGACCGTGCTGGCCATGGGCGCCCTCGACAACCTCGCGAAGGGCGCCTCCGCCCAAGCCATCCAGGCGCTCAACGTGTCGATGGGCTGGCCCGACGCGCACGGTTTGCCGGAAATCGCAGCATTTCCATGATGTTGCAGTAGCGCCCCCGCGCGGGCGCAGCCCGCGTTTGGGGGCGCCCGGCGCGCGCAGGACGCGTCGGCGGCCGAGCACGCCGGGCCGAACAGCGACGCAAAAGCTGCGGGGGCAGCACTTTTGCCCCAAGAGAGCCGTTCTTGCGTTTTCGGGGTTGGGGCCCCGAAAACACACGCAAACAACCCCGACAAATGGCCGATTGTCAGAGGCCCTGTTCCGTGGGGAATATTGGGATCCGATCCATGCCCGGCTCTCGTGCACCTTTCAAGCTGCGGAGCGAGTTCGAGCCCAAGGGTGATCAGCCCAAGGCGATCGCCGAGCTCTGCAAAGGGCTCGACGAGAATCGTCAGTTTCAGACGCTGCTCGGCATCACGGGTAGCGGCAAGACGTTCTCGATCGCGAACGTCATTCAGCACTATGCGCGACCGACGCTGATCATCGCGCCGAACAAGACGCTCGCGGCGCAGCTCTACGCGGAGATGCGCGACCTGTTCCCCGAGGCGGCCGTCGCGTTCTTCGTCAGCTACTACGACTATTACCAGCCGGAAGCGTACATCCCGACGACCGATACCTTCATCGAGAAGGACGCGATCATCAACGACCAGATCGATCGCATGCGGCACGCGGCGACGCACGCGCTGCTCTCGCGCGAGGACGTGATCATCGTCGCGAGCGTGAGCTGCATTTACGGCATCGGCTCCGCCGAGACGTACTCGGGGCTCCTGATCGAAATCGTCAAGGGCGAGGAGCTCCGGCGCGACGAGCTCTTGCGGCGTTTGGTCGACATCCAATACGAGCGCAACGACACCGATTTCCATCGCGGGACCTTCCGTGTGCGGGGCGACGTCGTGGAGATCTTTCCGGCGTACGAAGAGGCGCGCGCGATTCGCGTCGAGTTCTTCGGCGACGAGGTGGATTCGATCCGCGAGGTCGATCCGCTGCGCGGGCGCGTGCTCGGCCAACTCGACAAGTACGCCGTTTACCCCGGCTCGCATTACGTCACGCCGCGGCAGCAGCTCGCGCGCTCGATCGAAGGCATTCGCAACGAGCTGCGTGAACGGCTCGAGTTCTACGACAAAGCGGGGCGCTTTCTCGAGAAGCAGCGGCTCCAGCAGCGCACTTCCTACGATCTCGAGATGCTCGATCAGATGGGCTTCGTGCAGGGCATCGAGAACTACTCGCGCCACTTGTCGGGCCGCGCGCCGGGTGAGCCGCCGCCCACGCTCATCGACTACTTTCCGCAGGATTTTTTGTTGGTGATCGACGAGTCGCACCAGACGGTGCCGCAGATCGGCGCGATGTACCGCGGCGACCGCTCGCGCAAAGAGACGCTCGTCGAGTACGGCTTCCGTTTGCCGAGCGCGCTCGACAATCGACCGCTCAAGTTCGACGAGATGGAGCAGCACATGCGGCACGTGATTTTCGTGTCCGCGACGCCGGGCGACTACGAGCTCGACAAGACGGGGGGCGAGGTCGCAGAACAGGTGATCCGCCCGACGGGGCTCATCGACCCGGAAATCATCCTGCGCAAAGTGTCAGGCCAGGTCGACGAGCTCCTCGTCGAGATCCGAAAGCGCGTCGAACGCCAGGAGCGCGTGCTCGTGACGACGTTGACGAAGCGCATGGCCGAGGACCTCACCGAGTATTACGCCGAGCTCGGGGTGCGCGTGCGCTACCTCCACTCCGACATCGACACGCTCGAGCGTGTCGAAATCCTGCGGGATTTGCGCGCGGGCGAGTTCGACGTGCTCGTGGGCATCAACCTCTTGCGCGAGGGTTTGGATTTGCCGGAAGTGAGCCTCGTCGCGATCCTCGACGCCGACAAAGAAGGCTTCTTGCGTAGCCCGCGCTCTTTGATTCAAACGATCGGGCGCGCGGCGCGTAACGCGAACGGCCAGGTCATCATGTTCGCCGATCGCATCACCGACGCGATGAAGCATGCGATGAGCGAAACGGAACGCCGGCGCACGATCCAGCGCGCTTACAACCTCGAGCACGGCATCACGCCCGCGACGATCAAGCGCGCCATCTTCGACATGAACCCGGCGAGCGGCACCACCGACTACTACGCAGTGCCACGACAGCGCGCCGGCACGGGGGCGGAGGCCACGGCCGCGGAAGCGAGCGCGGCCGACCTCGAGGAGCGCATCCTCGCGCTCCGGCAGGAGATGTTCGCCGCCGCGGAGAACCTGCAATTCGAGACCGCCGCGCGCCTGCGCGACGAGCTCAAACGCTTGCAGGGCCAGAGCGGTGACGGCGAAGCGGGCGGACGTTCGCGCTCCGATCCGCCGCCCCGGCGCTCGGATCGGCCGCCGGGGCGCCGTTCCGACCGACCACCCGCACGGCGCTCCGATCGGCCGCCCGGGGGACGCAGCGGCTGGAAGCGGCGCTGAGCGCGAGCCCGAGGCTCAGAGCGAGGCGTCGGCCGGCACGGGCGCGCTGCCGCAGATCTCGTTGATCTTGAGGACGAGCGGGGCTTCGCCGCGCGCTTCGCGATCGAGGTCGATGCGCTTCTGGCGCGCGGTCTCGAAATCACCCCGGGTGAGCGCGGAAGCGACCGCACGTAACGATGCGGCCGAGTGCTCGGCGAGGGTGCGGTAGCGCGTGACCTCGGGCAAAAGCTCGATCGACTCGACCTTCAAGCGCTCGAGATCCGCAGCGAGCTTCTCGTAGCGAACGGCCGTCGCGAGCTCGGCTTTCACGGTGTCCTCCGGCGTTGCGTTCGGCTGGGGCCGCAGCTTGCCGCTCTCCGCGATGAAGGCGTTGGCGGTCGCCGACACGCCGCCGCATTCCCGCTGCAGGCGGCCGCAGCCGCTCACGAAGAGCAGGCACAGAAACGGGAGTGCGAGCCGGCCGAACACGAGACGACTGTACTCGTGAAGGCGCGCACCGTCACGACGGCCAGGCAATACCGAGCGCGATCGTCGCCAGGGCGAGCGGCCCGACCCAAAACGCAAACCACGCAATGCGGCGGCGCGCGACGATCCCGCGGAGCGCGTGCAGCGCGAGAACGCCGGTCGCGAGCGCGGCGAGGCCACCCACGAGAACGCTCGCCAGGTCACCGGGGAGCGGCGCCGCGAGCAACGCGCGCAATTCGAGCCCGACCGTGGCGAGCAGAGCGGGCAGCGAGATGAGCAGCGAGAGCTCGAACGCCCGCACGGGCCGAACGCCGAGCAGCAAAGCGACCGCGATGGTCGAGCCGCTGCGCGAGAGCCCCGGCAGCACGCAGAGTCCCTGCGCCACGCCGAGCAGGAGCGCGCCGCGCGCCGTCGGCTGCTCGTGCTCACCGCGACCCGCGAAATGCGCGAGCACGAGCGCCACCGCGGTGCCGACGAAGCCGAGCCCGACCGCGAGCGGGCTCACCTGGGTGTGCCGGAGCTCGGTGCGTAAGAAGAAGCCGAGCGCCGCGGTCGGCACGCTCGCGAGCAACGTCGTCAGCGCGTCGCGGCCGCCCGCGGTCGAACGGAACCGCGAGGGTCGCACGAGCGCCGCGCCACCTTCGCGTGTCGCCCGCGCGACTTCGGGCCAGAGCACGATCAACGTCGCGAAGAGGGTCGCTACGTGCAGCGCCAGCGTGAGCGCGGGGCTGCCCTCGAGCTTCCAGAGGATGGCGGCGAGCGCGAGGTGGCCGCCGCTCGAGAGGGGAAGAAACTCGGTCGCGCCGTGGACGATTCCGAGGAGTGCCGCCTCGCCGAAAGGGCCGACCATGATCTCGGATAGTAGACACCAGTCGCTCGCGCCGCGGAAAGCTCCGCCACGAACGCTCGTTCGGGCGCTCGCCGCCCTCACGCTCTCCGCGCTCGGCTGTCGCGCCCCCCGCCCGCTGGCCGAAGGCGGCGCCGCACGCGGCGATCCGCGGAAGATTTCGCCGACAGGGCTCGCAACGCCGAGCGAGGTCGCGACCGGCGAAGGCGGCTCTTCGGGAGGCGGCGAACAGCACGCGCGGGCGCCGGCGTTCGAAACCGTGGTGTGCCGCGCTTTCGACGCGCCGGGCGAATGCACCGTGATCGGCACCGGACCGGACGTCGTCCTCGAGGGGACGGTGCTCGCCCCGGGCGTCGTTTACGAGGGTGGAGGCGTGCGCATCGACGAGCGCGGCGTGATTCGCTGCGCGGGGTGCGATTGTCCCGAAGCGAACGCGGCGCTCGTGCGCTGCCCGAACGCGATCGTCGCGCCCGGCTTCGTCAATCCGCACGACCACATCGCATACGACGCGGTCGGCCCGCGACCGCTCGGTGCCGAGCGCTACGACCACCGGCACGACTGGCGACTCGGCTTGCGCGGCCACGACGCGCTCGACTACGAGGGCGGCGCGTCGGACGTCGCGCGCGTCGCGCAGGAGCTCAGGATGTTGCTGGGTGGCGTGACCACGATCGCCGGGGCGGCCGGGCACCGAGGGCTCGTTCGCAACGCGGACATGCCGGACCTCGGCGAAGGACTGCCGACGGCCGCCGCCGACTCAGAAACGTTCCCGCTCGACGACCAAGACGGGCGGCTGCTCGCGAGCGGCTGCAAATACGGCTCCAAACATGCGACTTTGGACGATGTTCTCGCGGCGGGTGAGTTTCTCGCTCACCTCGGTGAAGGCGTGGACGTGGACGCACGGAACGAGCTCGTGTGTGCGCTCACGCCGGCGTTCGACCTCGTCGGAGCGACGACCGGCGCCGTGCACGCGGTCGCGACGGACGCCGAGCTGGCTGCCGAGCTCGGCGCCCGTTCCGCGCTCGTCGTCTGGTCTCCGCGCTCGAACGTCGCCCTCTACGGCAACACGGCGCCGATCCCGCTCCTCTTGCGCTCCGGCGTCGACGTGGCGCTCGGCACGGATTGGCTGCTCACCGGCTCGATGAACCTCGAGCGCGAGCTCGCCTGCGCGAAGAGCTTCTCGGACACGTACTTCGACGGGGCGCTCGATGCTCACGCCCTGTTCACGATGGTCACCGCGGCCGGCGCGCGCGCCGTGGGCGCCGCGGACGCGCTCGGCCGGCTCGAGGTGGGTGCGCTCGGTGACGTCCTCCTGATCGACCGGCACGAACGTGAGCCGTACGCAGCCGCAGTCGGCGCGGATCCACAGGATTTCCTGCTGGTTTTGCGCGGCGGGATGCCCTTGTACGGGCGAGCGGCGCTGCTCGACGCGCTCGGCGCGGGCAAGTGCGAACCGCTCGACGTGTGCGGCGCCGCGCAAGGCGTGTGCACGGACGACTCCGGGTTCGACTTGGCCGCCATCGAGGAAGCGGCGAACGGCGTGTATCCGCTGTTCGCGTGCGCTGCGCCGCCGGACGAGCCCACCTGTGTTCCCGCGCGCCCCGGCGCATACGACGGTGCGCCCACCGCAACGGATCGCGACGGCGACGGTATCGTGGACGCTGACGACCTCTGTCCGCGTGTCTTCGATCCTCCGCGTCCGCTCGACGACGGCATGCAAGCCGACGCCGACGGTGACGGCGTGGGCGACGCGTGCGACCCCTGCCCGCTCGACGCGACGAACGAGTGCGCCGGCGACCTCACGGGCGATCGTGACGGTGACGGCGTGCCGGACGGCGCCGACCGCTGCCCCGACACGTCCAATCCCGACCAGGTGGACGGCGACGGCGACGGCCGAGGTGATGCGTGCGACTTTTGCCCCGCGGAAAATCCAGGCGTTTTGCCCTGTTCGCTCGCGATTCGTGCCCTGCGTGATCACGCGGACCCCGCGCACCCGCCGCGGCATGCAATCGTCGAGCTCGACGACGCCGTCGTCACGGCGCTGCGGCCGGACACCGGCACGGCGCGCGGCTTCTACGTGGAGGACGCCACGGCCGCGTACTCCGGGCTCTTCGTGTTCACCGGCAGCGAGTCGCCCGGTGTGGAGCTCGGCGATCGGGTCTCGCTCAGCGGGCGCTACGACACGTATTACGGCTTGGACGAGCTCGCGGGCGCGACGCTACTCGCACGCGAGACGCCCGGCGACGCGCCGGAACCGGTGGGCGTGAGCGCGGCGGCGCTCGGCGACGGCGGCACGCTCGGTGCGGAGTACGACTCCATGCTCGTCACGCTCGCGGACGGCATCGTGCTCGCGACGAACCCCGACGCGCCCTCGGACTACGACGAAACCGAGCTCGCAGGCGAGCTCCGACTCGACGATCTGCTCGCTCCCGAGCTCGACAACGACTACCCCGACGGCACGGCGTTTTCGGCCCTGACCGGGATCGTCGCGCTTTCGCACGGTCACCGCTCGCTGCTGCCGCGAACGGCGGACGACGTCGTCGTGAAGTGAGCGTGAGCCAGGCGCCGTCCCGGCGTCAAGCGACTCAGCGCAGCGCGATTTCCGCCAGCGCGGTGAGCTCGTTCTCGGAAACGGTGCCGGTGCGCCTGGCGATGACGGTCCCCTTCTTGTCGATCACGATCAGGGTCGGCAACTTGTCGACACCGAAAGCGTTGCCCGCCAGGCTCTGATCGTCGATCACGGTGCCGTAGCTCACCGGGTGCTGCGCGAGAAACTCACCCGCGTCCTCGGGCGGATCGCCCGAGAGCACCCCGAGCGTCACGAGCCCCCGCGAGCCGTGCGCTTTCGCTACGCGGTCGACCACGGGCATTTCGGCGCGGCACGGCATGCACCAGCTCGCCCAAAAATCCAAGATGACCGCCTTGCCCTCGAGGTCGGAGAGGCGAACCTTCTCGGGCGAGACGACGCCGCCCGGCCCGAGGCGAGACAAGACGAAATCCGGCGCCGCCTTGGGCGCGAGCCGCGGCAGCACGACCCAGCCGAAGAGGCCGGCCGCGAACAGGACGAGCCCGGCGGTAAACCAGGGCGTTTCGGGAGACCGCGCAGACGCCATCGGTTCAGCTTAGCGCGGGCAGGCGCACGCGCAGGCGCGCTCCGCCGAGCGGGCTTTGCTCCGCAGCGATCGTGCCGTGGTGCTCCACGACGATCTTCTTGACGATCGCGAGGCCGAGCCCGGTGCCGTCCGTCTTGGTCGTCACGTACGGATCGAAGATGGCCTCGCGCAGATTCGCCGGAATGCCGGGGCCGTCGTCGTCCACGTCGATGTACAGGGTGCGCCCTTGTCGGCTCAGGCTGACGAGCACGCGGCCCGAGCGCTTGATGTCCGAGAGCGCTTGCGCGGCGTTGCGGACCAGATTGATCACGACGCGACGCAGCATCTGGCGATCGATCGCCGCGCGGAGCGGCTCCACCGGCAGGTTGAACTCGACGTTCGGCCCCGCGCTCGGCGGCGCGTGATCGCTCCGCCGTTCGTCGTCGGCGAGGAGCGGACGCTCGGCCAGCTCGCGCATGAATTCCGAGACGTCCGAGGGCTCGAGCTCGGCCTGCGGCAAGCGCGCAAAATCCGAGAACTCCGAGACCAGTCGCCGGAGCGTGCCGACCTCGTCCTCGACCACCTCGAGCGTCGTATCGAGGAGCCGCTGAAACTCGGGGTTCTGACCCTCATAACGGCGATGGATGTCCTGAACGGCGAGCTGAATCGGCGTCAGAGGGTTTTTGATCTCGTGCGCGAGCCGCCGCGCCATCTCCTGCCAGGCGCTGATGCGCTGCAGGTATTCGATGCGGGCGCGACTCGTTTCCACCTCGGTGAGCATGCGGTTGAACTCGCGCGCGAGCACGCCGAGCTCGTCGTCGCTCGAAGTCGGAACCCGCACGCTGAGGTCGCCCGCCGCGACGCGCTGGGTCGCGTGCGCGAGCTCGACGACACGCCGCGCGACGTCGCGCGCGACGAAGGACCCGACGCCGACGGCGAGCAAAATCGTGAGACCGAGCAGCGCGGCGAACGCAAGCACGTAGCCGCGCTCGTCCGCGACACGCCGGCCCTCGACGCGCCGGTAGCTCTCGACGAATTGACTCGCCTCGGCGAGCTCGTCGAAGCGCGCCTTGTCGGCCGCGAAGACGGCGACGAGCTCGGGCCCCGCCGCGGGCTCGTCGTCCTCGACGGGCGGCGCATCCGGGCGGTCGTCCGCGGGCGGGGCGCTCGGCGCGGCGGCTTGCGGCGGCGCTTCGGGCGCGACGCGGACGCCGCGTCCACCCGGCTCCGCGAGCGAGCGCACGACCTCGAAGCGGTTTTCGGTGCGCAAATCCAGCGGTCGCCCGCGGTTTACCTCGGCGAGCACGCCGTCGTCCGTGCGCACGCTCAGCGACACGAGCGTCGCGTGCCCGCGAAACAGACGACGGAGCTCGCGTTCGACCGCCGCGCGCTCGCGCAGCGCCCCCGCGCGCCGGAGCGGCCAATCGGCGGCGATCGCGGCGGCCTCGTTCCGCATCTCGGCCTTCACCGCGCGCGCGAGCTCTTGATAGAGCTCGAGCGAGCGATCGAGGTGAGCGCCCACCTCCGGGACGAAGAAGCGCGCCGCCGTCTGGCGCACCGTCGTCTGCGCGAGCCACACCGCGACGAGCACCGGGATGAGCGCGGTGACCAAGATCGCGGCGGTGAGCCGGCGCCGGATCCCGAAGCTCAGCCGGAACGGCACTACCTTCCTCTGAAGAGCTTGACGAGGAGATCCCAGGGATCGAAACCCAAGAACTCACGCACGTCGTCGCCGAGGAAGTTCGGTCGCTCTAGCCCCATGAACGCCTGCGCGAGCGGGCCCTGGCGCGAGAACAGGTGTCCCGCGCCGAAGCGCGTCGCAAGCTCCTGGATCTCGCGGAACGCGGCGCGTCCCGCGTCGAGCCCGAGCGGCAGCGCCACGGCGGGCATCCACGGTGAAATCACGAGATCCTGCGCGGCGACGGCGCGCGCCCAGGCACCCGGCTCACGCGCGCCCGCGAGCTCACGGAACGTGCGGAGCTCGCCGTAACACCCGACGGCAATCTTGCCGACGCGACGTTCGATGGCCGCCGCGAGGTGGCGTTGATCGCGGCGGAAGTCGCCGGACAAAAGTCCGAGGTCGCGCGCGAGCTCGTCGGGCCCGACCAACCGATCGAAGCCGCTACCGCGCCGCCGCGCAACGAGACAAGTCGAGAGCGCGCCGCCCTCGAACACGCCGAGCACGAGCGACTTTTCGCTCGGACACAAGAGATCGAGCGCGCGACCAACGGCACGCTCGCTCGGCACGGGAAACTCCGCGACGCGCCACGGGAAGAGCGTGATGAGCCGCTCGGCTTCGAGCTCGCGCGCGATCGCGAGAAACTCGAGCGCCTGCGCGAGGTAGTCCTGCCCCGGCGAGAGCCGCTCGCCGAAGCGATCCATGAGCTCGTCGAGAGCGCCGGTCGAGACCTCCGCGGCCCAGCGCGCACCGTGCCGCGCGGCGAGCGCCTCGAGCGCTTCCGGCCACGGCTGCTCGCGCACGTCGATGCGACCGAAGCGCGTGCTCACTACCTTACGTAGCGTCGTGCCGGTAGTGACCGCGACGACACCCCCTTTGGGTCCGGCGGCGTCGCGCGCCGTGGTGTGATCGGCTTGCTCGAGGGGCCTGAACACGTCGCCGAGGCGCGCCCACTGCTCATGGGTGAAACCTTCCAGGTTGACGTCGCGGGTGAACACGGCGGCGGAGTATAGTCGGCAAGCATGCCCGCCGCCGATAGCGCCGAGCTCCGAGATTTCATGGCGTTTCTCGACGCCTCCCCGACGCCGTACCACGCGGTACGCTCGGTGAGGCAGCGGCTCGAGCGGGCGGGGTTCACGCCTTTCGCCGAGGGCGACGCCTGGCAGGTCGCGCCGGGCACCTGCGGCTTCGTGCAGCGCGGCGGCTCCGTGCTCGCGTTCGTGGCCGGCAGCGCCGCGCCCGCGGACGCCGGCTTCATCGTGCTCGGCGCCCATACGGATTCACCGAACCTGCGGCTCAAGCCGAGCCCCGAGCTCTCGCACGCCGGCTACCGTCAGGCCGCCGTCGAGATTTACGGCGGCGTGCTCTTCACGACCTGGCTCGATCGCGACCTCGGCCTGGCGGGCAGAGTCGCGCTCGCGGGCGGCCGCCACGAGCTCGTGCGGCTCGAGGGCGCGCCCTTCCGCATCCCGAACCTCGCCATTCACTTGAACCGCGACGTGAACAAAGAGGGGCTCGTCGTCAATCCTCAGCATCACTTGGCGCCGGTGTGGGGACTCGAGAGCACGGAAGCGGGCACGCTCTTGGACCTCGTCGTCACGGCGCTCGGAGCGACGCCGTCGGCGGGTGCCGTCGCGGCGGACATCGTCGGCTTCGATCTGTGCTTCTTCGACGGACAGGGCGCGAGCGTCGGCGGAGCCGCGGGCGAGCTGATTTCGTCGGCGCGCCTCGACAACCTCGGCTCGTGCCACCCCATCGTCTCCGCGCTCATCGACGCCGGCGCCGCAGGCCCGGCGACGCGAGTCATCGCCCTGCACGACCACGAAGAAGTCGGCAGTCAGAGCGCAGCGGGCGCCCGTTCACCTTTGCTCGAGAGCGCGCTCGACCGGCTCGCGTTCGCTTACGAGGGAGCGCAGCCGGACGCGCTCCACCGCGCCGTGGCACGTTCGCTCTTCGTCTCAGCGGACATGGCCCACGCCGTCCACCCGAATTACGCCGACAAGCACGACAAGCTGCACCGGCCCCTGCTCGGCGGCGGTCCGGTCGTCAAGGTGAACGCAAGTCAGTCCTACGCGACCGACGCGGTGGCGCAGGGCGCGTTCGTGGAAGCGTGCCGCGCCGAGGGCGTGAGCCCGCAAATGTTCGTGTCGCGCAACGATCAGCCGTGCGGCTCGACCATCGGGCCGATCACCGCCGCTCGCCTCGGGATGCGCTCCCTCGACATCGGCAATCCGATGCTCGCCATGCACTCGTGCCGTGAGACCGCCGGCAGCGCCGACGGCGCCGTCATGCGACGAGTACTCCGCCGCATGCTGCTCGAGCCGCCGCTGCGCGATCCCGCGGCGTAACGGCCGGATCAGTCGAGGACGAGCTCGGCCGGCTTCGCCCTGCTGCCCCACGCACCACACGCACGGCGGCCGTCGTAGGCGATTTCACAGCGCGTGAGTGCGAACTCGATGCTCGCGCCGGCGGCGAGCGGCGCCGAGCTCAGCGCGCGCAGCGGAATCGCAGCTTGGATGTTCCACTCCTCGTCGAAGTCACCGAGCTTGTTGATGGTGCCGTCCCAATCGGCCGCAGCGCGGATGCCGCTCGTCCAACGCAGGTCGCAAGCAACGTCGCCGAGCGATGTGGCCGTGCGCGGACAAATGCCGTCCGCGACGACGCCGGTCGCGGAAACGGTGATCAGCCGCGCTTTCTCGTCGGGCCCGAAGAAGGCGAGCGTGAACGAATCGTCTTTCCACACGGGCCCGTCGCGGCGCGTCGCGTGGATTTGAAGATCGAGATCCCCCGCGTAAAACAGGAGATAGAGAAAGCCGTCGCGCCAGAGAAAACGCGCCTCGCTCACGGGCACTGCGCCGTTGCCGTGCTCGTCGAGGAGCGTGTGGGTACTGACTGCCGAACCCCAAGTTGGGACGTCGAAGCGCGTGCTCGGGACAATCGCGTGCGGCGCGCGTGGAACGCGGAGCAGCAGCGGTGCGCTCGCGATTTCCGGTGAGTCGAGCGCTGAAGGAGACTCGACGCGCGCCGTCGCGGGCGTGACCGCGGCAGGAACGATCGCAGAGGTGCGCGCGGGCACGACGGCGGGCCGCGCCGAGCCCACCGTCACGCCCGCCGGCTCAGCCCGGCAGGCCGCGACAGCGAGAATCGCCGCGACCAACAGTGCCGAGACCCGCTTCACGGCAGTGTCGTATTCGAGTTCGACGAGCCGTTCGCGTTCACGGCGAAGCGGTAATTCGTGTCGGCGACGTTGTTGAGCACCGTCGTGCCGTTGGAGGCCACCGATTCGTAGGCTTGCGTCACGATGGCGCCGTCGCTTGCGCGCCGAGTCATGACCGCGAAGCCGTAGTACGGACCGCCGTCGAGCGGCGCGCCTGCGTTGCCGAGGATGACCTCGTAGGCTTGGGTGGCTCCGTATTGATCGCCGTACGGGAGCGTCCCGCCCGGGAGCTGAACCAGGTGCGTGTGGCCGGTGATCGAGAGCGTGAGCGTTCCGGACGCGTAGTGCGACGCGTTCAGCGTTTCGGACGGGGTTACGCCGGGCGCGCGCGTGTCGTTCGACGGCTCGTGACGGACGACGAAGGTGTAGTCGGTCGGCACGTTGAGCGTGCTGGTGAGCCACGTGTTCTGCCCGCTCGTCCACGCGTTCGCAGCGACGTGCACGAACTTGGCGGTGCCCCACGAGCCGTAAACGGCGATCGAGTAATACGGGTTCGCTGATTGCCCCGTGGTCGGTTGAACGACGTCAACGAGGTAGTCGTGGATGAGCCCGCTGGTCCAACTCGTGCAGTTGCCCGTGGTGGCAGCCATGGTGCCGCAACCTTCGTGGTTGCCCATCGTCGGGATCAGCGTGCCCGAGTAGTTGGCGGTCATGTCCGCCATGAAGTGACTCACGAACTGCGGGTGGCAGGTGGACCCGCTGCTCGTGCTCGACTGGAAGCAGTGGTCCCCCGCGTCGACCGTGAACGTCACGCCCTTGCTCTGGAGTCCGGCGAAGATCTTGCCGAGAATGAAATCAGGGTAATTGGCGGTGTCGTCGGGTTGATTCGGGCGGACGTCACCGAAGGCGCCGAAAACCAGGTTGCTCATCGACACGGGCGTGAGCGTCGGTGACGGCAGCGTCGGCGGAGTGCCACCGGATCCGCCGCTGCCCGCCGAGCCGCCCGTTCCACCCGCGCCCGTGCCACCGGTTCCGCCAGTGCCACCACCGCAGACGTTCAGCGGCGTGGCGGAGTTGCGCGGAGAGACGGTGCCCGCACTGAAGTCGGAGGCGTTGCTGTCCGTGTCGGTGCAGCCTGCCGCGGCGCGCAGGTCTGCCGTCGTGTTGCTCGGTGCGGGGGCCGGGCCCGAACCCTCGAAGCTGCTTGCGGAGGAGCCGTAGCCGACGAAGTCGGCGACGTTGGTGTTCGGCACGCAGGAGCTGCTGCAGGTGAGCGCGGTGCGCGTCTTCACGAGTGCGACCTTGCCGGTCGTGGCGCTCATGCTGATGGTGCCCGTCGCGTCGGCGGCCGGTAGGTTCGTGGTGCCACCCGTGCCAACCGCTTCTTTTACCAGGTAATATTGGCCGGGCTGGATGCTGCCGCTCAGGTTCGTCACCTGCCAGGACGAGCCGGTCGAGGACGCGTATTGCACCGACCAGTTCGAGACATCGACCGCAACCGAGCCGCGGTTGAAGATCTCGATGAAGTCGTTCTTGTACTTCGCTCCGCTATTGCCTCCGCCGCCGTAGACCTGCGTGATGACGAGGTTGGCGGACCCGAGGCCGAGCGTCTCCTGCCCGTCCCCGAGCTCGCCCGTGCTCGAACCGCAAGCGACAGCGCACCCCAATCCCAGAACGCACCACGACCCAACCCGCGAGAATCGAAGCATTGAACCGCCTCTTTGAAGATGGCCCGTCGAGCGAGCCCGGACGGATATAAACACCATCGCGCAGTCGAGCGGTGCAACGATTCGGTAACTGACCTCGTCATTATCGTCATCAATCGTACGGTCGGTCGTTGATGACGGCCTCGTGCGAGCGCGAGCACAGAATTCACACGACGAGCACGCCGAGTGTGCTTTCTTCGCGACCGATGCAGGGCGTATTCAACGAGCGAGGGGCCGCCCTGGACTCGACACGGATCGACACGATTTCCACGGGGAAATCGGGGAAAATCGCGCGAGCCGACATGCGAACGAGCGCGGCACTTCGCGCCGCTGCGGCGACATGCGGAGGGACGACCTTTCTTGCGACATACATGGCTGTGCATGCTTCTTTCATCATGCGTTGTGCGCCGACGGCCCTACTGAGGATTTCGGCGGTGCCGCTTTTTGCAACGACCGTCACGAGCGCCAGCGTGGCGGTCGTGACTACTCTGCTGGGAATGTTGATGATCGACGACGGTGCTGCGCTCTTGCCACGGCTCAAGTTGCCCCTCGCAGTCGTCACGCTCCTCTTCACACTGGAAGTCCTGCTCGCGCCATGATCGGCTCCTGGCTGCGCCTGCTCGAGCACCTCCATGGCCACATCGCCTGTTTGGCGACGATTGCACTTTTCCACCCCGTCGCGCTGCTCCGGAATCCGAACCGAAGGATCTTTTTCGCGGCCGCGACCGCGACGCTCTCGGTGACGTTCGTTGCGGCGCTCGGACTCGTGCTCTATCCGTCGTACCGCGCGCAGCTCAAACCCGCTATTTTCGTGGCCTCACGTGCGCTCGGTCTGGCGTTCGAGCGCAAAGAACACCTCGCCATGGCGGTCGTCGTGCTGGCGTGGGTCGGCCTGTTTGCACACGTGGCGGAGACGAAGCGCCCGTCGGGCGTCGGGTCGTTCGGCCTCGCTCGATTCGCTTACTCGGCGTCGGCCGCCTTGGCGCTCCTGACGGCAGGCCTCGGCATCAGCGTGGCCGTAGGACACACCTTCTGAACCGACGGCGGCTCATTCGATCCGGAGCACGCCCACGAGCGCCACGACCAAGAATCCGAGCGCGATCGCCAAGAGCGCGACCACGACCGCGGGCGATCGTTTCGGCGCGAGCCGACTCGCGTCGCGAGCATCCACGCCCGCCTCCGCCAGGTGCGCGTCGAGCTCCCGATCGCTCTTCCGCGTGAACGCGACCAAGAGCAAGAGCTCGATCGCGAGCGCCGTCGCAGAGAAAGCACCGATCACCCAGCGCACGCGCGCACGCCGTCGAGCGTCGCGAGCGAGCGCGCGGGGCCGGCCGTCGAGCAATAACGCTTCGACGGCGTCGAACGTCTGCTCGGGTTCATCACCGGCCGCCGGCTCGAGTGGCCAGCCGACCGCCGCGCTGCTCCTGAGATCGGGCTCGCTCGAGACGACACCGTAGTGCTGTCCCGGAGCGAGCGCGGGCAGCGGCACGCGCGCCACGCTCCGTCCGCTCGCGTCCGGAGCGAGCGTGACGCGCCCGCCGAACAAGCGCTCCGACAGCGTGACCACGGCGAAATAAGCGACCTCGCGCGGCACCGGCGACTCGATCACGAGCGACGCGGCGTCGACTCGCGCCCGCAGCGCCCCCGGAACGACCGGCAGCGCGAACGTCGCGCGCTCGCCGTCGGCGAGCTCGAACGAGACGGACACGGCGTGCTCTTCCGGAGCGATCGCGAACGTCGCGCGGCCGCGCGCGTCGGTGACGACGTCGCTCGGCGTGAGGCGCGCGCCGGTCGCGCTCGCGTGAACGTGCAGGTTCGGCACCGCCGCGCCACCGCGCGTCACGCCGAAAGCAAGGCGTTCCTCGAACGGGACGGCGAGCGCGCCGCGCTCCGGGGCGACCGCGACCTCGAGCTCACCCGCGCGGGTGACGGCCCAACCACCGCGCCGCCGCGCCGCGCGCGCCCACGGCGCGACGGCGAGCTCGATACGTCCGCGAGCGACGTCGACGCCCCCCTGCGCCACGGCGAGCTCGAGCGGACGGGCTGCGAGCGGCGTGTCGAACAGGAGCTCGGCTCCGCCGTCGGGATCGAGCGGCGCGCGCCGCACCGCGTCGAAGCCGGGAGCGCGGAGCGCGATCGAGACCTCGCCGGCCGTGACGGGCAGCTCGTGCACGGCGCCGCGGTCCTCGAGCAAATCGAAGAGCTCGGCGCGCACGCTCACGCGCTCCGTCGCGGTCGGACCGCCCCACACCCGCGCGACGCGTACCGGGCGCGCGGCTCCGCCGGTCACGAGCGACAGCGTCACCACTGCCACCGTCACGACGGGCAGCGCGTAGAGCGCCGAGCGTACGGAAGTTTGCATCGCGGGCCCCAAGGGAAATCATGCCACGAAGTTGAACTCGGCGCGGGTAACGTGCGGGGTGGTCGGGGTTTCCGGGATCGTGGTATTCACTCGACCGGCATGGCCGAGGTTCAGGGTTCCAAGAAGAAGAAAAAGAAGTCCTCGAAGCGCACGCGCAAGGAGCACCGCTACGTGGGCGAGCAAACCTACGCGTCGAAGGTGGCCGTCGGCGTCGGAATGCTCGGCGCGGCGCTGCTCGGCGCGGGCGTCTACGAGCGCTGGATCTTCGAGCAACCCAAGAGCTTCGCCGTCTACCTCGTCGGCCTGGGCGCCTTCGCGCTCGTCGGCGCCGTCTCCCTGGGCGACCTCGGTACGCTGCCCGTACGTGTCGGCGATCTCGGCATTGCCATCGAGCGCGGCAACGAGCTCGAGCGGATCGGCTGGTGCGATCTCAAGCGCGTCTACGCGGAAAAGGGCAAGCTCATCCTCGAAGGCAAGGAGAGCACGAGCTCCCTCAGCATCGCGGCGCATCCCAAGGCGGTGGCGCGCATCCTCGCCGAAGGCACGCGCCGGATCCCCGAAGCGATGGACGTGAAGCGCGGGACCGTCGAAGGGCTACCGTCACCGCGCGAGGACGACGGCGAGGTCCTCACGGTCGACGCGCCGCAAGTGGCGGGACGCACCTGTGCCGCCAGCGGCAAGACCGTTGCGTTCGAGCGCGACGCGCGGCTCTGCCCCCAATGCGGTGAAGTCTATTTGAAAGACCGCGTGCCGAAGAAGTGCCTGACGTGCGGCGCCGAGCTCGGTGAACGCGCGCTCGAAGCCTGAGCCCGCCGGCGAGTCTCCGCGCCGCGCTCAGTCGACGTCGAGGACGAGCACCTCGAGGACCGCGCGCGTCCCGGAGAGCTCCTCGACTTTGCGGCGCACCGCTCGCCGCACGAACTCGTCGAGAGCGAGACCCCTGCCCTCGCGAAAGACCTCGAGCGCGCGCGCGGCTTCACGCTCGAGCGAACGGAGCGCCGACGTCGTCAACGCCGGCACGCCGAGCGCCGTCGCGCGCGGCGGTGCGACGCTCCGGCGTTCGCGGTCGAGCGTGAGCGCGACGAACACCACGCCGCTGCGGGCGAGCTCGGCGCGTTCCTTCAGCGTCTCGTCGTCGAGCGGCTCGCCGCCGATCGCGACAGCGATGCGTCCCTGGCGAACGCGCGCCTCGGTCGCGAGCGAGCCGCCGTCGCACACGAACGGCACGCCGTCCTCGACGACTTTGACCACGGAAACGCCGAGTTCGTCGGCGAGCGCGGCGTGTCGGCGCAGGTGTGCGAGCGTGCCGTGCACCGGCACGAAGCAGCGCGGACGCACGAGCTCGAGCATCCGCATCTGCTCGGTGCGCCCGGCGTGGCCGCTCGTGTGCACGCCCGGATCGGTGACGCGATTTTTGAGCAGCACGCCCTGGCGCAGCAGATCGTTCTGCATCTCGAAGACGGCCCGCTCGTTGCCGGGGATGACGCGGCTCGAGAGGATCACCGTGTCGCCCGGCGCGAGCGCGAACGCCGGGTGCTGTCCGAGCGAAAGCCGGCGCATGGCCGAGTTCGGCTCCGCTTGCGTGCCGCCCGCGAGCACGAGCAACCGCTCGCGCGGATAGCTGCGCGCACGCTCGGGGTCGATCAGGAGATCGCTCGGCCAGCGCAGGCGCCGGAGCTCGGTCGCGATCTGCACCTGACTCTCGAGGCTGCGCCCGAGCACGAGCACCTTGCGTCCGAGCTTGTGCGCGAGCGCCCCGAACGTGATCAAGCGTTGCACGTTGCTCGCGAACATCGCGACGACGACGGCGCTCGCCGCGGACGCGACGAGCAGCTCGACCGCGTCCGCGACGCTGCGTTCCGAGCCGAAGCGCTCGGGCACTTCGCTGTTCGTGCTGTCGCTCAGCATCAGCGCGACGCCTTCGTCGCCGATCTGCGACAGGCGCGCTTCGTCCGTCGGTTCGCCGTCCGGCGGATCGGGGTCGAGGTTGAAGTCGCCGGTGTGCAGCAGCGTGCCGCCCGCGGTCGCGATGCGGAGCGCCGTGGCTTCGACGATCGAATGCGTGACGCGCACGGGCTCGACGTCGAAGCCTCCGACGGCATAGCTCTGCCCCACCTCGGCGGGACGCAGGTCGAGCTCGTCGGCCGCGTAGTCGTGCTCGAAGAGCCGCTTGCGCGCGACGGCGAGCGCGTGAGCTGGCCCCCAGATCGGCACGTCGAGCTCTTCGAGCAAGAACGGCAGCGCGCCGACGTGATCCTCGTGACCGTGCGTCAAGAACACGCCGCGCACGCGGTCCGCGCGCTCCGCGAGCCAGGTGAAGTCCGGATGCAGCACGTCGATGCCGAGGCTGTCCTCGGGAAAACCAATGCCGCAGTCGACGACGAGGATGCCGTCGGCTTGCTCGACGGCGAGGCAGTTCATCCCGATCCGGCCGAGGCCACCGAGAGGAACCAGCCGGACGGTGCTGGGTGCGAGGTCACTCACGCGGGTGAACATCGCATTTTCCGAGGCGCCAAGCTTCGGCCACCGGTCCGGGGCAGCGGTTGCCGGGTGCGGGCGGCGTGATTAGCTTCGCGTCACCGATGGCCAAAGCCGTGACGCCCGAAGAAGCGCAAGCCCTGATCGCGGAGGGGCACACGTACGTCGATGTGCGCTCGGAGCCGGAGTTCGAGGCCGGCCATCCTGCAGGCGCGCTCAACGTTCCGCTCTCCAACATGGGCCCCGGCGGGCTCGAACCGAATGCGGATTTCACGAGCGTGATGGAGCGGGCGTTCCCCAAGGATGCAAAGCTCGTCATCGGCTGCAAAACGGGCGGCCGCTCGCGCCGCGCCGTCGCGATGCTGGAGGCGGCAGGCTACACCGCGCTCACCGACATGGTCGCCGGCTTCGCCGGTGCTCGTGACGCCTTCGGACGGCCGAACCCCGGCTGGTCGCAGAAGGGTTTGCCGGTCGAGACCGGCACGCCGCCCGGCACGAGCTACGCGGACGTGAAGAAGCGCTGACGTCGAGGCCGGCGCGAGGCGGAAGCAGCGTATGCTTCGCTCATGAGTCTCGAGCCCCGGCCTGCACGCCATGCGCGCGCGGAAGCCGCTCGTGGCCCGCGCATCGGCTTTCTCGCCGCGTACATGAACAACGCGTACGAGTGGGACATCTGGCGCGGCGTGCGCGCAGCCGTCGAGGAACGCGGCGGAACGGTGGTCTGCTTCGCGGGCTCCGGCATGAGCGATTCCGATCCCGAGCATCGCGCGCGCGCGACGATCTTCGATCTCGTTCACCCGTCGAACGTCGACGCCATCCTCTGCCTGACGAGCGTGGTGAGCACCTTCGTGGGCGTGGGCGGCATCGAAGAATGGGCGCGTTCACGCGGCTTGCCCTTTTGCAGCATCGGCCCCGCCGAGCGCGTCCCGAGCGTCAGCATCGACGACGCCGCCGGCATCACGCAACTCATGCTGCACCTCGTCAATCACCACGAGCATCGCCGCATCGCGTTCATCAAAGGCGCCGCGCAAAATCAGGAGGCTCAGCAGCGGCTCGCGGCCTACGAACGCACGCTCGCGCGCCACAACATCGCGCTCGATCCGCGCCTCGTGCTCGAGGGTGATTTCACGACCGAGAGCGGCGCGCGCGCCATTCGCGAGCTGTTCGACCGCCGCCAGGTGCCGATCGGAGAAATCGACGCCGTGATCGCGTGCAACGACTACATGGCGTTCGGCGCCGTCGACGAGCTCGTGCGGCGGCGCATTTCGGTGCCCGATCAAGTCGCCGTCGTCGGCTTCGACGACATCACGCCCGCGCGCGTCCACAGCCCCCCGCTCACCACCGTGCGCCAACCGCTCGAGGATCTCGGACGCGCGGGCGCGGACCTCGTCCTCGACGTGCTCGCGGGCAAGACGGTGAGCATCAGCACGACGCTCGAGACGGAGCTCGTGCTCAGACGCTCGTGCGGCTGCGTGCCGACGAGTCGTTTCGTCTTGCCGGACGAATCGATCGAGCGGTCGAGCGCCGGCGACGCCTCCACGCGTGCGGTCTTGAAGCACGCGCTCGAAGCCGAGCTCCACGGCGAGCCCGGAACGTTCGCGTTCGCGCTGGAGCCGATCCTGCGCGAGGTGGCCGCCAGCGGCTCGACGGAGTTCGACGCGGGCCGGCGCTTCGCCGACGAGTTCTGCACGCGCATGCGCCTCGTCGGCAAAGACGTCGTGTTCGAGCGCTTGACGCGCCTCGCCCGCGTCTTGCACACGAAGATGTTCGGGCCGCAAGCGCACCTGTCCACGACACTCGTCGAACACTTACCGAGCTTCGAGATCCACGAGTGTGCCGTGTCGGAGCTCGTGCTCGGCCCCGACGCGAGCTCGCCGCTCGGCCAACTCAAGCTCGCCTTCGGCTTCGACGCGAAGACGCTCCAGCCGCAGATGGTCGCCTACGACGGACACGAGCTCGTGCCCCCTAGCTTCGAGGGGTTGCGCCAGCGCTCGGTGTTCGTGATACCGCTCACGTGCGGCCCGCAGCCACTCGGCATCACGGTCCTGCCCGCCGGCTCGCAGGACGGCGCCTTTTACGAAACGCTCGCCGAGCTCTTCGCGACCGTACTCAAGGTGCTCGAGGTACGGCGCGGGGCCGCGCGCGCGTAACGCTCATTCGCCCGCGGCGCGCGCGCGTTCGTAGTCGGACGCAGCGCGATCGATCAGCGCGAAATCACGCGCGGCGCGCTCGGCCTCGGACTCGAGCACGGCGGTGAACAGCGTGAGACCCCAGATGCCGTTTTCGGGACGGCGCCGGAACGGGTAGCGCGTCCCGCGCGCCGTCTCGACCGTGGCGCGCTCACCCTGCACGTCGACGCGAGCGACGCCGGAAAGATCCTTGCGCAGTCGAGCCACGAAGCCGAGCCGGCGCGCATAGAGCGCGAAGACGTCCGACCCATCGGCTGCCGTCGCTTCCTCGACGTGCTTGCTCGCCCGCTCGCTGCGTTCGGGCTCCGGGTACGCGGCGAGGACTCGCTCGCGCGCGCGCCGACGGTAGTCGCGAATCGTGTAACAGGCGTGCTGCGCGGGGTTCTCGAGGTACGCGAAGAAGCGCGCCGGCTCCCCGCGATTCACCGCGATGACGACGCGGTAGTAGGCGCCCTCCGGCGTGCGATCACTCGGGTAGAGCGCGTGCGCGCCGACGACCGAGAGCACGCCTGCCGCCCCGAAGCCGGCGAGGATCGTCACGCCCACGCGGCGACGCGTCCAGGGGCCCGAGAAAAGCGCCATCACGCGACTATACCGCGAGCGCCGCGTCTGCACTTTTGGTAGAGGGCGCTCGTGCTCGAAGCGTCCCGGATTGCGGTCGTCGTGCCCGCTTACCGGGAAGAGCGGCTCATCGCGCGCATGCTCGGGCGCGTCCCGGCGTACGTGGACGCGATTTACGTGGTCGACGACGCGAGCTCGGACGGGACCAGCGCGGCGGCGGTTAGCGTGGCCGATCCGCGCGTTTCGGTGGTGCGTCACGCGGAAAACCGCGGCGTCGGCGCGGCCATCGTGAGCGGATATCGCGCCGCGCTCGCCGACGGCAACGACGTACTCGCCGTCATGGCGGGCGACGACCAGATGCACCCGGACGACCTGGAGCCGCTCGTGCGCGCCGTGCTCGCCGGCGCCGCGTACGCGAAGGGCAATCGCTTCGTCCACGCGAACGCGAGCCGCATGCCCCTGGCGCGGCGCGCCGGTGGCGCGTTCTTGTCGGCCGTGACGCGCGCCGCGAGCGGCCTCGCCGTGAGCGACACGCAGTGCGGCTTTACGGCGCTCGCTGCCACGGCGGCTTCCGCGCTGCCGCTCGGCGAGCTCTGGCCGCGCTACGGCTACCCGAACGACCTCCTCCTCCTCTTGGCCGCGCGTGGACTCTCCGTCGTCGAGGTACCCGTACGACCGGTCTACGCCGACGAGCGGAGCGGCCTCCGCGCGTGGCACGTGCTTTCGATTCTGGGCGTCGTGCTGCGGCGCTACGCGCGAGTCGCGCGCTCCACCAGAATCTCCGCGTAGCGGAGCGCGTGCTCGAGGTCGAAGCAGGCGTCGAGCTCACTCGGCGTGAGCCGCGACGAGATGTCGGCGTCCGCGCCCAAGAGGGTGCGAAACTCGCCCTCGCCGCGGAAAGCGCCCATCGCGCTCCGCTGCACGAGCTCGTAGGCGGCTTGACGCGCGAGCCCCTTCTCGACGAGCGCGAGCATCACCGCTTCGCTGAAGAAGAGCCCACCCGTGCGCGCCAGGTTTTGCCCGAGCCGCTCCGCGTAAACGACGAGCCCCTCCACGAGCCCGGCCGCGCGCTCGAGCATGAAGCCGAGCGTCGCCGTGGCGTCGGGAGCAATCATGCGCTCGACCGACGAGTGCGAGATGTCGCGCTCGTGCCAGAGCGCGACGTTTTCCAGCGCGGGAGTGACGGCCGCGCGCACGACGCGTGCAAGCCCGCACAGGTTCTCGCTCAGCACCGGGTTCCGCTTGTGCGGCATCGCGCTCGAGCCTTTTTGGCCGACCGCGAACTTCTCCTCCGCTTCGCCCACTTCGGTGCGCTGCCAATGGCGCACGTTGGTCGCGAGGCGCTCGATGCCGGCCGCGAGCAGCGCCAAGGCCGAGAAGAAGGCTGCATGGCGGTCGCGCGCGACGACCTGCGTGGCGACCGACTCCGGGCTGAGACCGAGCTTGCCGAGCGCCTCCGCCTCGATCTCGGGCGAGAGATGGGCGTAGGTGCCGACGGCTCCCGCGATCTTGCCGACCGCGATCTCCTCGCGGGCGCGCGCGAGACGCACGCGGCCGCGCCGCACTTCCGCGAGGTGGCCCGCGAGGGCGACTCCGAACGTCGTCGGTTCGGCGTGGATGCCGTGCGAGCGGCCGATCATCGGCGTGCGAGCGTGCTCCCGCGCCCGCGCCGTGAGCTTCTCGATCAACGTGTCGGTGCGCGCGAGCAAGAGATCCGTCGCGCGCACCAAGAGACAAGCAAAGCTCGTGTCGAGCACGTCGCTCGAGGTCATGCCGCGGTGCAGCCAGCGCGCCGGGTCGCCCGCGAGCTCTTCCACGTGCGTCAAGAACGCGATCACGTCGTGGCGCGTCTTCTGCTCGATGCGTTCGATCGCTCCGGGGTCGAGGACGAGCTTCTTCGCGCGGATCTGCGCGGCGGTGCCGCGCGGGACGTAACCGGCGCTCTCGAGCGCGTCACACGCCGCGAGCTCGACGTCGAGCCAGACCTGATAGCGAGTCCGATCGGACCAGAGCTCGGCGAAATCCTTGGGCGTGTAACGGGGAATCATGCTTCGACCGGCGCTCTGCCAGAATCATCGCTTCGGCGCAAGCGCCTCGGGCGCGTTCAGGATCTCGTCCGGGAGCTCGAGATTCGGGTCGAAACGGCAGCTCATCGAGCGATATTCGACGTGTGCGCCCTCACTGCCCTCGCGCGTGCGGCGGAAGAGCCAGGCGTGCGCGAGGTCGTCGACGAGGATCACGCCGCCTTCGGTCGTCGCTGGATCGACGCCGCCGCCCGGTGCCGAGTGGAGATCGAACGCCGCGGCGCAAGGGGCCGCTTTCGTCCCGTAGAGCACGGCGTCCCCGCTCAACATCGCGCGCGGTGGTTCGACTTGGTCGCTCACCACCACCGGGTGGTGGGTACCCGGATAACCCCGCGTGACCAGCCGCGCGCTCGCGCTGCGCTCCTCGCGCGTGCAAGCCCTGGGCGTGGCGCCGAGGTCGAGCTCGGTGGGCGCGGCGATCGGAGTACCGGTGACGGGCCCCTGGCCGTTCAGCGCGTACACGTGCGCTTCGCTCCGGCGCCCGCGCTCGTCGAGCTCTTCGACGTGGAGCGCGGCCTGGCCGTTCAGGTAGGTGATGTTGATGATCTGGGCGGTGCCGAACGCCTCGGGATCGGGCAGCCCGACGCTCGCGGCGTCGAACTTCCAAGCTCCACCCTCGAGCCGCGCGCGAGCGAGCGCGCCGCCGCGGGCGAGCAGCATGAGGCCGACGTGCTCGGAGCCGAGGTGCGCCATCTCGGCATGCCCCGAGCGCGGGAGCATCGCCGGCCACGCGAGCGCCGGAATCGAGACGACGCTCGACCCGTCGAGGAAATAGGTGGGTTGGTCGGCACGGGTGCGTGTGTGCGCGCGCACGTAAATGCCGTGCTCGGCGATGCTCACCAGATCCGGCTTCGCGTGCTCGACGCCGCCCGCAGGTCCCCGCTCGAAATCGCCCGGGGTGTACAAGCCCGCGTCGGCCAGCACCGCGCGACCGAGCCGGTTCTCGAACAAATTGTCCCAGACGAGCTCCACGTCGCGCACGCGCCCCGCGGCCGCGCGGCTGTCCGGCACGCGATAGCGAATCGCCGCGGCCCCCTCGATCTGCGCCGTCACGTCCTGCGCGTACTCGCTCGGCCGCGCCAGCGGCGCCAGCAGCTCCACCGTGTCGACTTTCGAGCGCGGACCGCCGTGCCCGTGGTGCACGCGCACGCCGCCGGTCGCGCCATCTTCGGCGACCGCAAACCACGCCGTCTCACCGATCGCGGCTTGATCGGCGTCGGGCAGCTCGCGCACCCCGGCGAGCGCATGCCAGCCGCCCGGCGCGAGCACACACGCGAGCGGCGTCGCGAGCCGCCGCTCCACGCCCGTTTCGCCGGCGGCGTCGACCGGCGCGTACGCCTCGGTCGCCGGCTCTTCGCTCTCGCCCCAGCCGACGCGCGTGAACTCGCTACCGAGGACGCAGCCGTCGACGCCGCAGACCACGGGTACGTCGCAGGCGCCGTCTCCAGGGCACGGCGCGACGGGCAGCTTGCCGCGTGCTTGCCAGCTCACGCCGCCGTCGAGCGATTCGAACACGGCGCCGGTCTCGGCGCCGACGGCGAGCGCGGAGAGACCGGCGGCGCCGAGCAACGAGTGCTCGGGCGGCGCACCGGCATGAAGCACGCGTCCGTCCGCGTCGACCACGACGAGCGTGGACGGTCCGCGCCGCCCGCCGAGCAAGAGCGACAGCGTGCCGTCGCGACCCGGGGTGAGCGGCACGCCGCTGTCCATGTCCTGGTCGCGCGTGGCGTCGCCGAGGTCGTGCGCTTCGAAGCTCTGCCCGCGATCACGCGAGGTAAAGAGCGTCAGCGTCGCGCCCTTCGTGCTCTCGGCGAGCGCGAACGCCGTTCGGCCGTCGGCGTCGAAGGCGAGCTCGACCGTGCCGTTGTCGGAGAGCGACGGCACGCGCGCGGGCGCGAACTCGAAGCCGGCCTCGGCGTCGGCGCCCGCGTCCTTGTCCGCAGCTTTCGCAGCGGCACCGCCGGCCTCGGCGAGCACCGCGCGGCGATAGACGATGCCCGAAGGCCCGCAGCCGGGTCCCTCGACGTTCGGCGGGCAGACGCCGGAGAGCAGCAGCGCCCCCTCGTGTCCGACGGCGATGCGGAAGCGACCGAGCCTGCTCCAAAAATCCGGCGCGACGCGCCCGAACGAGCGTCCCGCATCGGTGCTCGCGTAGAGCTCCACGCGCTGCGTCGAGCCGGGCTGCGCACGAAAGCACGCGAAGTACGCGGAGCGCTCGAAGCTCGCGAGCTTGACCGCCGCGCAGCCTTTGGCCGCCGGCAGCGGAGACGCCACGAGCGGCCCGCCGAACGGCCCCGACACGACCTCCCACTCGCGCTTGCCCTCGGCACCGGCACGCAGCTCGAGGTAACGTCCCGACCCGAGCGCGGCCTCGTCGTCCACGAGTGAACCCGCGTCTTCACCGAGCGGTAGCGCGACGCCCTTCTTCAAGACGTCCGTCAGCTCCGGCAACGCCTTGGCTGCCGCGTCACTGCCGCCGAAACGCGTCGTGCCGAAAAGGCTCACGATGCGGATCCCGTCGCCGCTCGGATCGGTCACGAGCGCGAGTGCGCCGCTCGGTCGGGCGTCGCTCGCTCTGAAGGTCGCGCCGGCGTCGTCGCTTTGCCAGAGCGCCTCGGGCGACGCGAGCGCGAGCGCACGACCGCGAGCATCGACCGCGACGTCGACGAACGCCGTGCCCTCGGGACCTGCGGGCGACCAAGTGCGGCCGTCGTCGGCGCTGCGCGTGAGTCGCTGATCGCGCCCGACTCCGAGCAGCGTGCGGCCCGTCGCCGAAACTTGCGCGAGGGGCGCGAGCGGGACCGTCATATCCACGAACGCGCCGAGCGGCGCGAGCGCGTGATAACTCGCCCCTGAACGTCCGACGAACCATTGACCGCCGCTCGGATCCCGCGTGACCGCGACGAGGTCTTCCGGTGCAGGGAGCGCGGCCGACAGCCGCTCCTCGCGTGGCTCGAACAGCCACCGCTCACCGCGGCGGCCTGCCCAAAGCAGCGCGCCGCCGTCGAGTTCGGCCGTCGCGAGCATGGGAGCCGCCGCGTGCGGGTGATACCTGAAGCTCGCCACCTTGGGTCCGGGGACCCGCGGGCGGGCATTGGGTACGGCTACGCCGGGCGCGCGCTCAGTCGCCGCACAGGCGAAGACCGCGCTCGCGGCGACGACGGAAAGCGACGCGGCCGACCAGAGTCGCACCGGCCGCGCCCGATTCCTCACGCCTCGACGAGGGCGAGGAGCTTCTGCTTCGTCGTCAGGCCGACGTGCTGGGCGGAGCGCTGCCCGTTCTTGAACACCATGACGGTGGGAACGCCGCGCACGCCGTACTTACCCGCCGTGAGCGGGGAATCATCTACGTCGAGCTTGCCGACTTTGACCTTCCCATCGAGCTCGTTCGCGATCTGATCGACGATGGGAGAGAGCGCCTTACAAGGGCCGCACCAGGTGGCGGTAAAATCGACGAGGACGGGAACGCCCGCGCCGAGCACCTCGGTATCGAAGTTGACGTCGTTGAACACGTGGATCTTGTCGGATGCCATGGGCCTCTCCAGAGTCCCTACAACATAATGCCCCGCGTGCACCAAGCAACCCCGGACGGCGGCCCTGCCGCTTCTCCGCGTCACGACGGCTCGCTCCTCACTTCGGGACGGCCGACCTTACCGCCCGATTGGACACCCGAAGGCGTGATTTCGAGGCTCGAGCCGCTCGCCGAGGAGCGGCGCCGGGCGCGCATCCTCGAGGTCACGCGAAATCGCGTGGGCAGCGTCACGCTGCTGATGGATATGCCGCGCGACCCGCACAACGGCGCCGCAGTCGTGCGCTCGGCGGACGCCTTCGGCATCCCGGAGGTGCACGCGGTGCTGCGCGAGGAAGCGTTCGTGGTCGGACATCGCGTGGCGCAGGGTACCGAGCGCTGGGTAGAGGTGGTGCAGCATCGCGCGCCGGAGGAGGCCGTGACGGCGCTCCGGCAGCGAGGGTTTCGTCTGGTGGCGACGCATCCGCAAGGGGCGCTCGTGCCGAGCGACCTCGCCCGCATCGAACGACTGTGTCTCGTGCTCGGTAACGAGCACGACGGCATCAGCGAAGCGCTGACGGCGGCCGCCGACGACAGTGTTCGCATCCCGATGCGCGGCTACGTCGAAAGTCTGAACCTGAGCGTCGCCGCAGCGGTGCTGCTCTCGGCGGCGCTCGCGGGTCGACCGGGCGACCTCACACCCGCGGATGAACGTCGGCTGTACGCGGTCGGACTCTTTCGCTCGGTGCCACGCGCAGGGGAGATCCTCGCCGCGCTGCCGCCGTTCTGACGAAATGGCCGAGGGTTTGTCGCGGCAAGGCGCGCGCTTCTTTTTGGCTGGGGCAATCGGGCGCGAGAGTGCTAGCGTCGCCGGCCGAATCGCGATGATGAGGCACAGTTCCGAAGGCAGCGTGCTCGGCCCGTCCACCCGCATCACGGGCCGGATCAGCGGAGAGGGCGCAATTCGCGTCGAAGGCGGCTTGAAGGGCGACATCTCGGTGAGCGGCCCGGCGGAGATCGCCGAAGGCGCCAACATCGAAGGCAGCGTGCACGCCGAGAGCCTGGAAATCGCCGGTTCTCTCATCGGCGACGCGGTGACGCGCGGTCCCATCGCGGTGCGCGCGGGCGCGCTCGTGCGAGGGGATCTGCGCGGCAGCGAAATTTCGATCGAACCGGGCTCGCGCGTCTCCGTGCGACTCGATACGCAGGTCGAGCTCGACCTCGGCGCGCCGCGGCGGCGCTAAGCAGCACCCCAAGAGAAGGATTTGACGATGGCAGGCACGGTGATTGGTGAAGGGCTCAGCATCGAGGGCGACGTGAGCAGCGAAGAAGAGGTGGTCGTGCAAGGCAACCTCCGAGGCAAGCTCACGACCACGGACGCCGTCTCGGTCGGTAGCTCCGCGGTGATCGAAGCCGACGTGAGCGCGCAGAGCCTCACCATCGCGGGCCAGGTCACCGGTGACGTGACGGCTGCGGAACGCGTCGATCTGCAAGCGGGCGGCCGCCTGATCGGCGACGTGAAGGCGTCGCGCTTGACCATCGCCGACGGCGCCTCGTTCAAGGGCAACGTCGACATGGACGTCTGACGGAGAAGCGATGAACGGCTCGGTCATCGGTCGTGGAACGGTCGTGCGCGGCAACGTGCGCGGCTCGGGCAGTCTCGAAATCCTCGGACGCGTCGAAGGGGACGTGAGCGTGAGCGGCGAGCTCTTGCTCGGCGAGGAGAGCGCCGTGAAAGGCAGCGTCTCCGGCTCGCACATCACGGTGTCCGGCGCCGTGCAGGGCGACGTGCGCGGGAGCGAAGCCGTGCTGCTCGAGCGCGGCGCGCGCGTCGTCGGGGATCTCACGGCGCCGCGCATCGGCGTGGCGACGGGTGCGCTCGTGAAGGGCCTCGTACGCACGGACGGTGAGCCGGTGCTCGGCGCGCCGCGCCGGCCGGCGACGTCAGCGGCCCGCCCGATGGCTTTCCCGGCTCGCGCTCCCGCCCCGGCGGCGGCGCCGAAGCCGCCCGAGCGCACGGAAACCGTCGAGGAGCCGGAGTCGGAACCGCCGCCTGCGGCCAACGAAAAAGCCGCGCGTGAAGCGCCGCCGCCTCCGGTCGTTCCAGCCCTAGCGAAGGGCTCGAAAGCCAAAAAGAAGAAGCGCGAGGACTGAGCGCCCCATGATAGCGTGAGGGGCGATGCGCGGTGTTCCGGTCGCGGTCGCACTCACTTGCGCGGGGGCGTGCTTGCTCGCGAGCGCGGGCCCGGCGCGGGCCGCCGCGGACAACAAGGAACGCCCGCTCACGACAACGGAGATCGAGGGTTGGCTCGAAGCCGAGCCGGGCGCGACACCGGCGGACAAGGGCACGGCGCCCGGCGCGGAGGAGCCGCTCATCGCGCCGCGACGGCACGGACTCGTCGTCGAAAGCGCGCTTGGTTTCGTGAGCCAGATCGGCGCGCTCAAGCACATCGCGCCGACCGCACCGGATTTTCAGCTCCACCTCGGCTACGAGGTTCTGAGCTGGCTCATGCCGTTTTTGGAAGCGGACGTGGCGTTCGCCTCCACCGCTTACGCAAGCTCGCCACCGCCGGAGCGGTCTTACTACCACTACGGCGGAGGCGCCGGCCTCCGGTTCACCGTGCCGATCGGTCGCGTCTTCGCGATCCTCGCGCAGGGCAGCGCCGGCTTTGCCCGCGTCTCCGAGCAGAACGTGCTCTCGGTCTACGGCTTTCCGAACGCGGACCAGCCGAACCTCTACGTCGGCGGCGAGCTCGGCTTCGAGTGGTACCAGGTGAACCCTCACCTCGCGCTCGCGGCGCATGGCGGCGTCCGCAGCTACGGCAAGGGCCTCACGCGCGACCGCGGCGGCGATCCGCCCCTCGCCCTCATGGGCAGCGCCGCCCTCCGCTACGCCTTCTGAGGGAGCGCGGCTCGCGGGCCGGAATGGGGAACGCTTGCGTCTGGGGGAAACGGCAGTAAAAAGGGAGCTTCTTGCTCTGAAGCTTCACCGGCGCCAGCCGCGCCGCACGCCCTGAAGGTCCCGGCGACGTGGACAGCGATCTCGCCGAATCGTTACAAGCCCTCAAAGCCTCTTTCGAGAGGCGCGTTCTACCGGCGCAATTCGGTAAGGCCGACCAGCCGCGAGTGGATGCGCTGCGCTCTGCGCTGCGCGTGCCCCGTCGCTTTCGCGAGTTCCTGCTCGCGGCCGATCCGCTGGACGTCGAAACGCGGACGCCCTCCGAGCGGGTGCGGCTCGTGCCCGCCGAGCGCCTGTTGGAAGAGCAGCGCGGCTTCGCTCTCGCCGAGGACGGCTCGGCGCGCTCCGGCCCCGCCCCTTCAGGCTGGCGCCCCGCGTGGGTCGTCATCGCGCACAGCGCGCTCCTCGGGGATCCGTATTTTCTCGACGTCGGAAGTCCGGACGCCGAAGGCGATTGCCCGGTGTTCACCGCGATGAGCGGCACCGAAACCTGGAAGCCGCGCTTGTGCGCTTCGAGCTTCGCCACGTTCCTGCGCATCCTCGCGATCGGTATGGAAGTCGCGAAGAATTTTCCGGACCGCGACGTGGACGGCGAAGACGAGCAAGTGTTCCGCGAGGCACTCGGCCCGCGCATTCGCGAATACGATCCGGCGGCGGCAAAAGCAGGGCACTGGACGTGAGCGGCGCAGGCGAGCTCTTCAAGGCGGTCGTGGAAGGCACGGCCGAGTTCGACGCCTTGCTCGCAGCGCTCCGGCGCCGCGGCGAAGCCGATCTCGGGCGCGTCGAACCCGCGGTCCGCGAGATCCTCGACGCGGTCAAGCAAGACGGCGATCGGGCACTCGCGCGCTTGGTCGAACGCTTCGAAGGACGCCGCCCGGAGCGCTTTTTCATACGCGACTACGGCGGAGCGGAGGCGCTCGCCGGGCTCAACACCGAAATCCGCGCGGCCCTCGAGCTCTCGGCAGAGCGCGTTCGCCGCTACCACGAACGGCAGCGCGAAGGCCTGTTCGGCTTCGAATACGAAGAGCGCGGCGTGCGCCTCGGTAGCCGCGTGCTGCCGCTCGCGCGCGTCGGTGTTTACGTGCCGGGCGGCAAGGCGCGCTATCCATCGAGCGTGCTCATGGCGGCCATCCCGGCTGCCGTCGCGGGCGTGAAAGAAATCATCGTCGCGTCGCCGGACACCAGCGCCGAGGTGCGCGCCGCGTGTCATCTCGCCGGCGTGCACGCGTTGCTCGACGCGGGCGGCGCACAGGCGATCGCCGCGCTCGCGTACGGCACGGAAAGCGTGCCGCAAGTCGATAAGATCGTCGGTCCCGGCAACATCTACGTCGCGGCCGCCAAGCGACTCGTTTTCGGCGAGGTGTCGATCGACAGCATCGCCGGTCCGAGTGAAATCCTGGTGGTCGCGGACGACACGGCCGAGGCCGCTATCGTGGCCGCTGATCTACTTTCACAAGCGGAACACGACGAGGCCGCGTATCCCCTACTCTTGACCACGAGCGCAGAGCTCGTGGACGCCGTGCGGCGGGAGCTCGCGGCGCAGCTCGCCACCCAGCCGCGGCGAAGCATCGCTGAAACTTCGCTGCGGGAACACGGCGCGGCCCTGGTCGTGAGCTCGCTCGAGCGGCTCGCCGCCGTCGCGAACGAGCTCGCCGCCGAGCACGTGGCCGTTCAGACGCGCGACGCGCGGGCGCTCGCTTCGGTGATTCGCGCGGCGGGCGCGTTGTTCGTGGGCTCGAATACGCCCGAGGCCGCGGGCGACTACGTCGCGGGCCCGTCGCACGTGTTGCCGACTGGGGGTGCAGCTCGTCACGCCTCTCCGCTCGGCGTCTACGACTTCGTCGCGCGTAGCTCGATAATTGAATACACACGCGAGGCGCTCGCCGTGCAGGGTGAAGCGATTGCCGCGTTCGCACGCGCCGAAGGGCTCGAGGCGCACGCGCGCGCCGTCGAAGTGCGAACCAAGCGCTGACCGCAAGATCCTGACGCGTCGCGCCTGACTGCCGGGTAGCGAGCGGGCCCCCGGCCTAGTATCGTTTCGGCTCCCCCTTCGGAGGAGCCATGAAGCTTCCCTCGCGTCTCGTCTCGTCCTTTGCTTTGGCGCTGCTCTCGGTCCCCTTACTCGGGAGCTGCGCGCAGGAACGCGCCCCCATCAACCGGGTGCAGCCGGACGCCCTCGACAAGGCTTTTTTCGTGGGCAAGCTCGACGACGAGAGCGACGACCCCGAATTTTACAAGCGCGGGACCGTGATCCACGTCGACTACGGCGCGGGGCAGGACGGCCTCTTCACCGCGACCTACGGCCAGCCGCTCTCGCGCATCCGCTGGGAGATCACCGAGAACGCGCTGAACGCGCGGCTCTCCTACGAGCGCATCGCCGGCACCGACGCGACCGGGCAGAGCGTGGACGGCGCCGGCCTGCCCACACGCGCCGGGCAGATCGTCGCAAGTTATACGATCACGAGTCACTTCGACATCAAGCGTGATTACAACCCGACGACCGGCGAGCCGCTGAACATCGTCGTCGAAAACACCACGGACCGCCCCTGGTACGCGCGTGAGTTCATGCGCGTGGACTGGTCGAAGAACCTCGTCACCGACGCATACGACTACGACACGCTCGCGCAGACCGGGATTTACGGCGGCGTCAGCTACGAGCCGATGAGCTACACCGTGCTCGATCCGTCGGATCCCGACGCGCCGGTGTTCCAGGCCGAGAGCGGGTATTTCGACGTGACGAACAAGGTGTACGCGACGCCGCAGATGGTCGATGTATCGAGCCTCGGTATCGATCTCGACACGGTGCCCGCGTGCTGGCTCGACGGCGCGTTCCAGGGCGGAACGGCCCCGGCGGGCAACTGCAACCCCGTACAGCTCACGATCCGCGAGTCCTTCCGCAAAATCGTCGATCACGACTACGAGCCGGCGGACGAGGACGGCATTCGCTTCCAAATGCTCGGCGCGTTCAACAACGAACGCCAGGGCTACGATCGCAGCTACGGCCAGGTCGACACGAACTGGCACCGCTTCATCTCGCGTTACAACCTGTGGGACCGCAGCCACTACTACGCGGACCCCGCGACCATGACGGGGCCCATCGCCTGCGACACGGAGCAGACGACCGCAACGCCCACGGGCGATCCGAACGCGGATCCGAATCGCGACGTGGACGGCAACGGGACCGCCGACGAGTGCGAGCAAGCTGGACCGGGTTCGCGTTGCGACGTGTTCAGCCAGAAATGCACGCTGCCGTTCATGCAACGGCAAGCGGTCACGATCCCCTGGTACCTCACGGGCGACACGAGCTACTTCGAGCCGACGGACTGGGCCGTCGAGGAGTGGGACCTCGCGCTCAAGACGTCGGTGCAAACGTCGCGTCTCACGGAGTGCCGCAAAGTCGGCAGCACGAACTGCGACGCCATGTACCCGATGTGGCGCGGGCAACAGGACGACAACGAAGAGGCCGTCGCGATCTCGCGTGAATTCAACGCGTGTCAGCGCACGCGCGGCTGGGGCGACGGCAGTTGCGTGAACGACGCCAGGAACGCGGCAGCGGCTCTGGCCGCGGCGCGCGGTAACCCCGCGGACGCGAGCACGCTCGCGATCGGCGAGGTCGTGTCGATGCCGCCCGTGATCACGCTCTGCCACGATCCGGTCGAGGACAGCGACAACCCGGCGTGCGGCCCGCGCGGACTCGCGCCGCGCCTGGGCGACATCCGCTACCACCTCGTCGACGCGATCCAGAATCCGCAGACGCCGAGCCCCTGGGGCATCATGGTCGACGCCGACGATCCGCTCACCGGGGAAAAGGTGGCGGGGTCGATGAACATCTGGACCCACGTCACCGATATTGCGGCGCAGACCATGGTCGACCTCGTCAGGTACGTGAACGGGGAGCTACCGACGTCGCAAATCACGAACGGCCAGTACGTCCAGAATTTCGCGACCGCGGCCAAGCTCGCGGGCGCGGGCGCCATGCCGACGATGACGAAGGCGCAAATCGACGAGCGACTCGCCGCGGCGACGAACCTCGACGTGAAGTCGTTCGCGAAGCTCGCGGCGGCGACCCCGCCGGACGAAGTCGTGCAGCTGATCAACGCGGCGAAGGCGCGCGTATTCGACGTGGCGGCGAGCTCGGTCGTGCCGTCGCCTGCGCTCGCGAAGGAAGCCGCAACGCTCGCCATCGGGCGCGGCACGCCCGTGGAAACCGCGCTGCTCAACACGCCGATGCTGCAGATCGCAGGGCTCGGCGGCGTGGCGCCGGTCGGCGGCGACCTCTTGAAAGCCGCCTCGCCACTCGCGTTCAACAACCCGCAGATGCGCGCCCGCTTGAGCGAGATGCGTGAAAACGCGCTCGCGGCACGCGGGGCCTGCATCGTCGACGAGGCGCCCGAGCCCACGTCGATGTCCGGCCTCGCCGCCATCATGGCGAAGAAGTTCCCCGCGGGCGCGGGCGAGACGGCGTCCGACACCGCCAACCGCAACGCGCGCATGTTCGACTACGTGCGGCGTCGCTATCACTACGGCGTCCTCGCCCACGAAATGGGCCACTCGATCGGCCTGCGGCACAACTTCGTGAGCAGCGCCGCGCCGCTCTTCTATCGGCCGCAATACTGGCAGCTCCGGACCAAGAACGGCGCGCTCACGACGCAGTGCAAGGACGCGGTGAGTGACGGCTCCACCTGCGTGGGGCCGCGCTACTTCGATCCGGTCACCGACGAAGAGCAGTCGCAGCTCATCTGGATGTTCATGCAGTCGACCGTGATGGATTACCCGGGCGAAACGTCCCAGGACATGATCGGCCTCGGCGTCACGGATTTCGCGGCCGCCCGCTTCTTCTACGGCGATACGACGTCGGTCTACACCGATCCGCGCTTCAACGCGGGCACGTCGGTCGGGACTGGGATTTCGATCGCCACCGATACATTCGGCGGGCTCACCGGCATCCAGTACGGCGTGCGCGCCGCGGGCCTCAGCTCGGGGGTGAACAACTTCCATTACTCGAATCTGCAGAAGGCCTACGGGCTCATCGGCAGCTGCTACTCGGTGTCGCCCGAGCCGCCGGCATCGTGGAACGCCGACGTCGACGGCAACTGGGATCCGGTGCTCGACGGACACGTCGTCTCGATCGACGGTCAGGCGAGTAAATGCCGCGAGCAACAGATCGACTACATGCCGTACACGAGCCTGCGCGTCCCGACGACCCAGGAGCTCAACAACGGCGGCTACCGCGGCGGTCCGAGCATCGATCCGGGCGGCCGCACGCGCGTGCCCTACGCGTTCGCGACCGACACGTGGGCCGATCTCGGTAACGTCTCCGTCTATCGCCACGACAACGGCGGCGACCCCTACGAGATGGCAAACTTCCTGATTACGACGCAGGAAACGCGGCACATCCTCGACAACTTCAGGCGCGACCGCACCACCTTCAGCATCCTCTCGGCCGCGGATCGCTCGTTCACTCGCTACAACGAGAAGCTCATGCACACGGGCGCCGCGCTCGGGTTCATGAAGTCGATTTACAACGACTTCGCCGCGAGCCAGGGCTTCAGCGTCGACAGCCTTTGGCCGCAGATCGTCGCAAGCCAGGCGCCGGACGAGATGATCGCCGCGACGGTGATCATGGACCACTTCACGCGCGAGCTCGCGCGGCCCGAGCCGGGCCAGCACTACTTTCGAAACTCGGTGTTCCAAGACCCGGTCCTGCACTCGGCGAGCGACCCCGACGACAACCCGCCGAACGGGCAGCCGATCCTCATGATCCCGAACGGAGCGACCGGTTATCTCAAGGACGTGGGCTTCGGCGGACACCCGCTCGAAAACGCGCTCTCGAACGACAACGGCGACTTCGACGTCGACTACACGGAGAACGCGGGCTCGTACTACGACAAGGTCAACGTCGCGCTGCTCCTCGCCGAGTCGGAGGATCGCTTCGTGAGCCAATCACGCCGCGATTTCTACGACGCGCGTTTCCGCGCGGTCGGCATGGCCGACATCGTGCCGGATGCGTTCCGCCGCGCCATCGCGAACGGTCTCACGGGCGACCGCTCGATCCTCGCGCCGCACGTCGCCACCGACTCGCGCGGCAATCCCCTCACCGACGCGAACGGCGACGTGAGCCTCGACCCCAACGCGCGCCTCTATCCCGCACAAGCGCTCGGCTGGCCGAGCCTTTGGCCGAGCGCCGGCCCCGAGATTTGCTACGCGAGTCTCGGGCGCAACGCGTGCACCAACGTGCTCGACAACGACCCGCTCGCCCCGATCGCACCCGCCAACAGCGCTGCGGTCGACCCGCAGATCGGCTGGGAGGTGCAGAAGTTCCTCATCGCCTGGACGGTCGCCTACATCAAGGCGAACGAGAAGACGCAGTGGCTCGATATGCTGCGTCTCTATCGTGACGGCGCGAACCCGGACCCCGGGCTCGGACAGCAGATCGAATGGGAGGATCCGGTTTCGGGCCAGGTCTACCACGCGTCCGCTTACGGTCAGGAGTGCTTCTACGGGAAGGGCGCGAACTGCGACGGCGGCAAGCTGGTCGAAAAGGGTATCGCCTCGCGCGTCCTCGAATATGCGAACGAGCTCACCGCCAAGGGTTACGTGCTCGACACCGCGAATTACCCCGCGAGTGACGGCAGCGACGGGAACCCGCCGCATCCCGCCGGCTACAAGGCGTTCGGCCACGCCGTCGTGATGCGCCAACCCGACGGCACGCCCATGGTCGCGCTCGATCCGGCCATTCGCAAGCTGAACGACAACGGCTCGGCCGTGCCGAACGTCGCCTGCGACCAGAACCAGGATCCGTCCTGCACGCCGCTCAAGCCGAGCGACAACCATTGGGCCTACGAGCTTCAGAACTACAAGTCGGTGCCCGATTTTCTGTGGCTCACGTCCGAGACGTTCGGACTTTTGCCGTCGCCCTCGCAGAAGGGCACGTACTAGTCGCTCGAACGAACGAGCTTACGCGCGTCACTCCGCGGCGGAGTGACCGACCTCGAGCTCGGGCGCGCGGTCGGGGCGCGGAATCGAGCGAACGAGCGTGTCCGGCGGCGCCGTGCGAAACGCGTCGGGCAACGCCGAGGCGGGCGGCGCCACGAGCACGCGGTTGCGCCCGGCGCGCTTGGCAGCGTAAAGCGCGAGATCCGCGCGACCGATGAGCTCACTGATGCTCTCGCCCGCGGTGCGCGGCGCGACGCCGGCGCTCACCGTGACCCGGCGCGGAAGGCCTGCGATGGTGCAGCCTGAAATCGATTGGCGGATGCGATCGGCGACGCGACGCGCGGCTTCGGGCGTCGCACCCCGCAGCACGACCACGAACTCCTCGCCGCCGTAGCGGCCCACCACGTCGTTCGGGCGCACGTGATCGCGCAAGAGCCTGCCGAGCGCCGCGAGCACGCGGTCGCCCACGGCGTGACCGTAGCCGTCGTTGATGGTCTTGAAGTGATCCACGTCGAGGAAAACGAGGCTCTGCTCGGAGTCGTCGTGCTCGAGCTGATTGAGCGCGCGATCCAGAGCTTTGCGGTTGAGCACGCTCGTGAGGGCGTCGAGCGTGGCGTCGAAACGCCAGCTGTCGCGCTCGGCGCGCAAGCGCTTGAGCGTATCCATCCGCCGCTTGTGACGCAGCTGGTTGTTGATGCGCGCACAGAGCTCGCGCGTGTGCGACGGATCGCCGACGTATTCGTCGGCTCCCGCCTCGAGTGCTTCGACTGCCGCGAGCTCCCCGCCGCCTTCCCAATCCACGAGCACGATGGGGATCGTGTGCGCCGGCCCCGTCTTCAACATGCGGCAGAGCGCTGCCCATTCGGGCATGGCTCGATCGAGCACCAGCACGTCGGGAGCGGCGCGCGCCACCATGCGCTCGACTTCTTCGGGCGAATCGGGCGTCAAAAACTCGGCGGCCGTGCCGGCGAGGGCGCTCGCGATCAGGCGCTCCCGGTGGGGGCTGCTCTGGAGCACGAGGAAGGTTCCGCCGGCCGCGGCGGGGTCGGGCGGCGGCACGGTATCGAGGACGACGGTGGGGGGATGACTGGAGAAAGAGTTCACGGCAAGCTCTCCAACGGGTGTGGCGACCTTCCTCGACTGCAACGCACATGCCAGTGCACGATCGGGGCCGAATGCGCGTAAATTCACGCAAATTGGCGAGTCCGCCCGTGACGCGCAGGTGCCAAGATCAGAGCGCTCGGGTCGCTGCCCGCGTCAAACGGCTGACGTCCCCCGTACAGATTTCAGGTTTGTGCATCTGTGTCGTTCAGGTGATCGAGCATGGCTATGCCTGCACCTACATCGACACGCGCGCCCATGTCGCTGGCGGCGCTGCAGATTGTGCAGGCATCGCTCAAGGAGAACACCTCCGTCGGCACCCTGGCGACGCTCGCGGAGAGCGACCCCGCGTTCGCGATTCGCGTGCTTGCCCTGGTGAACAGCGCCGCTTTCGGCGCAGGTCGCAAGATCGGCGACGTGAAGCAGGCGGCGTCGCTGCTCGGCATCCGCGGCCTGCGCAACATCGGACTCAATTTGGCGCTCACCGACATGGTGCCCCGAAGTGAGAGCGCGAACCTCCTGCTCACCGCCTGCCTGCGGCGCGCGACGGCGTGCCGGCTCCTCGCCGCCGCCGCGAAACAGCACGACCTCGACGACTACTTCACGACCGGGCTCTTCCTCGACGTCGGCTTGCTCAGCCGTGCGCGCGGGGACTCCAAGGGAACCGGGGAAATCGCGCGGCTTCCGGCCCAACACCGCGTGATTTTCGAGCGCTCACTCGGGCTCGTCGACCACGCCGAGCTCGGCTGCAGCCTAGCGTCGGAGTTTCATCTTTCGCAGGACGTGATGGAGGCGATCGCGAGCCACCACGACGCGAACCCGCCGGCCGCGGAGCTCGCGCGTTTCGCCTGGGTTGCGGAGAAATTCGCGGCGCGCTTCGAGGCGGGCAGCACGGGACAGCTCGTCGAGGAGGCGCGCAGCGCGGCAGCGCTGCTCGGACTGAGCCAAGCGCAAGCCGACGACGTGATGAAGCAGGTGCCGGCGCTCGCGGCCGCGGCGGCGCAGGGTCTCGGCTGCGATCACATCGACGAGAAGGTCATCGGCGCGACGCTCGTCGACGTGAACCGCGGGCTCGCCGAGCTGAATCAGAGCTACGAGGTGATGGTGCGGCGCCTGGAGGCGCTGATCGCCGAGAAGGAAGAGCTCGCCAAGAACCTGGCCGAAGCCAATCGCCGGCTCGAGACGATGGCAATGAGCGACCCGCTCACCGGCCTCGCGAACCGCCGCGCCGTCGAGGCCGCGCTCGCCCGCGATCTGGCGCGCGCCGACCGTGAAGGCACGTGGATCTCGGTGGTGAGCCTCGACGTCGACCACTTCAAGAAGGTGAACGACACCCACGGCCATGCCGGCGGCGATCAGGTGCTGATGGCGCTCGGCAAGCTGCTCAAGACCGCCCTCCGCGCGGGCGATCTCGCTGGACGCATCGGCGGCGAGGAATTCTTGACGATCCTGCCCGACACCGATCCGGCCGGTGCTCTCGTCGCAGCCGAACGGCTGCGCAAGCGTATCGAAGCGGAACGTGTCCGGTTGCCGAGCGGCGAGCTCGCGTTCACCTCGAGCCTCGGCGTCGCGTCGCTCAAAGGGCCCGGCTGCTTGCGCTCCGCGCAGCAGCTCGTCGAGAAAGCGGACGCCGCGCTCTACGAGGCGAAGCGGAGCGGCCGCAACCGCGTCGTGCGCGCGCCCTAGCTCAGCCGGCGGTGAGCCAGCCGCGTTCGATGAGCCCCAGGAGGGCGCGCGAGGTCTCGAGGTCCGACCCTTGAGCCGCATCGAGCGCCCCGCCGAACGTGCGACCGCGGAAGGCGATTTCGAGCCAATCCAGATCCTCGGGCGGGAGCTCGCGAAGCCGGCCGGGAAGCGTCTTCGGCAGGCTCAGCACGGCGTCGTGCGGCGGCAGCCGTTCGCGCAGCGTGCCGAGCTCGTCGAGCTGGCGGAAGCCCTCCATCAAGACCTCCGTCGCGCCGAGATCGAGCGGATCGGCGAACGTGCGCTCGTCGGGCGGATCGAGCGCGAATTGACCGCGCGTAAAACCGAGCAACCGATACACGGCCTTCGCGGGCTGGAGATCGGGGCTCGTGTTGATCTCGGCGTGGCGAATACGCCCTTGCTCGAGATAGAGGCGCCCGGTGCTCTCGGCGTTGCGCAGGACGAGCACGCCGCTCTTCTTCGAAGTCGAGAAGAGCTGCATCAAGTCGGGCAGCGGGATCTCTTCGAGGCTGCCGCTCATGCGCGGCGGCTCCGCGCTCGCGACCGGCTCGTTCGTGCGCGGTCGCACGGCCTTCTGCGTTGCGTTGTCGAGCAAGGAGCGGCGCGCGTCGCCGGCCGCCGTGGCGTCCGAGCCCACGACGCGCAGGATGCTCGTGCCGATGAGCACGCGGTCGCCCTCGTTCAGCGTCGCCTTTTCGATGCGCTCGCCGTTCACGAACGTGCCGTTGGTGGAGCCCTGGTCTTCGACGGTGAGCACGCCGCCCTGGAGGCGGAACACCGCGTGCTTCCTCGAGACCATCTCCTCGACGAGCACCATGTCGAGGTCACTCGAGCGGCCGACGACGACCTCCTCGCCCTCGGCCAAAGGGAATTCTCCCCCCTGGTACTTGCCAGACACGAAACGGAGCGCGTAGCGGCGGCCTAGCTCGCCCGACTTTTCGTTCTTGCGGGGACTCACCATCTTGGGTCGCTCGACGTGGCTCTTCACTCAGAGCCTATCCCGGCACGCGTCTCAACGCGAGAGGTCAGTCCCGAGAACGACCGTTCACCCGCGCTTCACCCTCGCTGGCCGGCGAGTCGAGACCGGACGAAGCCGCACCGAGCGCGGCCGACAAAAGGCCCCCGGCGGAGTCGATCACGGGCTCGGCGGCCGCATCGGGCGCCACGGGCAGAATCACCGTGAACGTGGAGCCGAGGCCGGGGCGCGTTGCTACGTCGATGCGCCCCCCGATCTCGGCGACGACGCGCTGGCTGATGGCGAGCCCGAGGCCGGTTCCGCGATCCTTGGTCGTGACGAACGGCACGAATAGGTTCTTCATGACCTGGGGGGCGATGCCGGGGCCCTCGTCGCGGACGGCGATTTCGACCGTGGTGGTCGGTTCGCGCCCGCCGGGGTGCCGCTCCTCCCGCTTTCGCGTGCTGACGTACACGGTGCCGCCGAGCCCCATCGCCTGGGAGGCGTTGCGAATGAGGTTGATCAGGACCTGGCGGAGCTGCTCGGCGTCCGCCCGCACCCGGGGCAGGTCCGGCTCGAGGTCCATGTGCGCGTCCGAAACCTCCGCCCGGTCGGACGCGAGCAGCTTGAGCGTACCACGCACGACGGCGTTGGCGTCGATGGCACCCATGTCGCCCTTCGAGGGCCGCGCGTAGTCGAGCACCGAGCCGACCACTCGGTCGAGCCGCTCGACCTCCTCGAGGATGATACCGAGGAACTCGCGTTCGGACGGACCGAGGTGCTCGGCGCTGCGGGCGTCGCCGAGGAGCTGCGCGGCGCCCTTGATGGCCCCGAGCGGATTTTTGATTTCGTGGGCGAGACCGGCCGCCATTTGCCCGAGCACCGTGAGGCGATCGCGCTCCTGCATGCGGCGGTACTGCTTCGAGTTCTCGATCACCACGCCGATCTGCAGCGCGAGCGGCTCGAGCACGGCGAGGTCGTCGGGCGGAAACGCATCTTTGGCGCGGTCGTCGATCACGAGCAAGAGGCCGCGGAGCTCGCGATCCTCGCCACGGATGGCGAGCACCGCCGCTTGCTTGAACGGGCCGAACACCTCGGCCGCGGCGAGCAGGCGCTGGTCGGAGTCCGCCTCGCGCCGCTGGCCCGAGCGCCGCTGCTCCTCGATCCTCACGCCGAGCTCCTCGAGCGAGACGCTCGGGATCTTCTCGAGGCGCTCGAGCAAGGGGCCCGCGGTCGCCGACTCGACGCGCGCCGGCGCCGGCGGACCGAAGGAGGCCGCGAGCGCGAAGTCGGACCCGCCCGGATCGCGCAGGTAGAGCGCGGAGCCGGTGGCACGGCGGGAGCCTTCGAGCCCCGTCATCACGATCTCCTGCATCTCGCCGAGCTGGAGCACGTGAACCAGCCGGGCGCGCGCGCGCGACACCGAGCGCTCGAGGTCCACGCGCTCGCGCAAAAAGACGCGGCTCACGTAACCCTCGGCGCGCTCGCGCAGCGGCTCGAACAGCACCAAAATCACGATCGCAGCCAAAATGGCGCCGAGGTACATCACCTCGAACCCGCCGAAGAGCACGACGAACACGTAGAAGATACCGGCGAGCGAGAACGCGAGCGCCGTCGAGACGAGCAGCTTCACGAGCACGTCGTAGAGGTCGACGAGGCGCTCGCGGATGAGCGACTCCGACAGCACGAACAGAAACACGATGGCGAGCACGGCGCTCACGGGCGGCAGCGGCGCGCCGATGAACCACAGGAAATCCGCCAAGCTGAACGACGCCGCCAGCGCGCCGATGAGCACGAGGAAGCGCACGCGGCGCTTCACGGCGCGTGACCCGCTCCGCTCGCCGCGCCGCCACAGCGAGCCGAGCCCGGCGGCGATAAGCCCGAACACGTAGATGAAGACGGCCGTGCGCACGAAGCCGTTCGAGTGCTGCGTGAGCACGAAGATCAGCATCGGGATGCCGGCGTAGAGCGTCACGCGCGGCAGCGACGACGGCCGCTCACTGTCGGGCAGGATGGCGCCGAAGAACTGCACGGCGAACTGCGGCAAGAGCACGGCGAGCACGGAGGTGAAGCGCGCCCACAGGTCGCTCCGCACCACGTGATAGAGCCACTGGGCGAGGTACCAGAGCCCGATGTCCGCCGCGAGCGCGGCGAAGTAGACCTGGGGCCGCCGAACGCGCCCGCGGAGCAGGATCGACACCGCGATGGTCAGCGCGAGCACGCCGCAAAAGAGCGACGTGCGCGTGCGCAGATCCATGTGCCGAGACTACCACCGTCGCGCGGCGGGCGCTTTTTCAGGCAGAAGTCGCGTAGAGCCCGCGTGCGGCGACGAGCTCGAGCACGCGCTTCGGGACGAGCCAGGCGAGCTCGCGCTGGGCGTCCGGGTCGGCGCGCCGTGCGAGGAGCTCGCGCACCCGCGTGGACGATACTTCGGGTAGGAGCGGCGGGCCGAGCTCGGGGCGCTCGAAGCCGCGCCGCGTGACGACGAAGGGCGGAGCAAGCTCCTTCACGCGCGCAAAGTCGTGCCAACGCTCGGTCTCGGGGAGCACGTCGCTGCCGATGATCAAGCGCAACGCCTCGCCGGGACGCTCGGCGTGCAGGCGCTCGAGCAGGGTTACGGTGTAGTTCGGACGCGGCAACTCGGACTCGAGCGTCGACACCTGGACGCGCGCCAGATCCGCGAAACACGCCCGGCAGAGCTCGACGCGCTCTTCGAAGGCGGTGAGCGGCTTTTGGAACGCGTGGTCCCGCACCGGCACGACGAGCACGCGCTCGCACTCCCCGACGGCGAGGACGTAACTTGCGACGAGCAGGTGCGCAACGTGCGGGGGATCGAAGCTGCCGCCGAAAACCGCCGTGGTCATCGCTCCGCACCTCGCTCGAAAGCTAACGCTCCACGAGCGTGCCGAACAGGGCGACGCCGCCCGCCGTGAAGACGACGTCGAACACCAGCATCAGACGCAAGAAGTCGGTGAGCTCGGCGAGCGGCGCGCCGCCGAGGAGCTCACGCGTGGCGGCCACCGCGGCGAGCAGCGTGGGCGAGAGCAACGGGAACAAGACGATGGCGAGCAGCAGGTCGCGCGCGCCGGTGCGTACCGTCATCGAGCCGAACAGCGTGCCCGCGGCGGCGACCCCCGGCAGCGCAGCGAGCGTGATGCAGGCGAGGCCGCCACCGTAGCGGTCGAGGTCGAGCGAGAAGAAGAGAGCGGTGAGCGGAATCACCACCAGGCTGATCAGGCAGAGAAAGATCAGAATTCCGAGCAGTTTGCCGACGAAGAGCGCACTCCGTGACAGCGGCGCCACGAGCAGGCCGTCGAGCGCGCCGTCGTCCCGCTCGCGCTGCCAGGTGCGGCCGAGCGCGAGCACGGCCGCGAACGTGATCGAAAGCCAGATCACCCCGGACCCCACTACCCGCGCCATGCCGGGACCGCCGAACAGCGAGAGCGAAGCGAGCACCACGAGCAGCACCGCAAAGAAGCTGCTCGTGACGACGACCTCGCCCGTCCGAGCTTCGATCATCAGGTCCTTGCGCAGCACCAGCAGGGCCTGGGCGCCGAAGCTCGGGAGCCGCCGCACTTCTTCGCGGGCGGGGCCCCGCGCGCGGGCAGCTTCCTGCATACGCATCATCGTACTATGGTCCCGCCGGCCATGCCTAGCTTCCGCGTCGAGAACGTCTTCGACTGCAGCCAGCTCACGTTCTGGGAAAAGGTCTTCTTCGACGCCGAGTACAACCGTCGTCTATTTTACGACGAGCTTCACTTCTCGGAGTGGCGCGAGCTCGAGCAAAAACACGAAGAAGGGCGCGTACGGCGCTGGGTCAAAGCGACGCCGCCGATCGCCGATTTGCCGGGGCCGCTCAAGGCCGCCATCGGCGACGGCGCCGGCTACGAGGAGCGCGGCGTGTTCGAGCGCGCGACCAACCGTTACGACGCGCGGGTGAAGCCGAACGTCCTCGGCGACAAAGTCACCGTCGAGCTCGCGTTTCGCACCGAGCCCATCGACGACACGCGCTGTCGCCGCATCGTGGACGGCACCGTCGTCGCGCGCGTCTTCGTGATCGGCGGCATGCTCGAGCAGCGCATGATGGACGACCTCAAGCGCTCCTACGAGAAGAGCGCGACGTTCACCAATCGCTTCGTCGCCGAGAAGGGCTGGCACTGAGCCACGGCGCGTTCCGTCTGACGACGGACGTGCGTCAGGGGCTCGGGTGCTCGAGCGCGACGAGCCGCCGCTCGTGATCCGCGACGGCGTTGCGGAGCTCGCGATCTTCGACGATCACGTCCGTGAGATCGCGGATGGCCCCCGTGACCTCGACGAGCTGGGTGCTCACTCGAATCTCGGTTTCGACCTGACGTCGCTCCAGACGCTCGAGGCGTTGGTTGGTCGTATCCAGGCGCTGGTTGGTCGTCCGGATCTCGTCCCGGATCTCGATCAGAATCTGGGTGGTTAAATCAGCCATGGCCGCCTAGGCGGTCACGAACCCGCCGAGTTGCTAGGAGTCTAGCTCGGCGACCCGCGACCGACCACGCGGCCACGCAGCGCTCCAGGAGCGTGCTCTTACTTCTTCGCGGCAGGCTTCTTCGCCGCGGGCTTCTTCGGAGCGGCTTCGGCCTTCTCCGCCTTCGGCGCGGCAGCCTTCGCGGCCGCGGGCTTCTCGGCCTTCGGAGCGGCAGCCTTCTTCGCCTTCGGAGCGGCCTTCGGCGCCTTGGCTTCGGCCGCAGCGGCGCGCTTGCTCGAACGCGAGAGCGAACGGTGCAGATCGAGCAGGCGCGGCAGCGGGTACTCGCCGAGGCGATCCGCGTAGCCCTTGTCCTTGCCGCGCTTGGCGAGCTCGGCGATCGACGCGATGAGCTTCTCGCGCGTGCCGAAGCTCTCCTTGGCCTGCGTGAGCAGCGTGTGCAGACGGATCAGCTTCGCGTTCGAAACCTTGGCGAGGCCCTTGGCCCCGTTCACGCGGTCGACCCACAGATCCTTCGTGGCGAGCTTCTCCACGGCGGCGACCAGCTTCTCTTTGCTCTCGAAGCGCTCCTTCACGGAGGCAAACGGCGACTTACTCATGATATTCCTCGACCGGCCGGGCGGCGCCGGGGAGGCCGCTTCTAGCAGCCGTGCCGGATCGTCGCAAATGCCGAAAACACCCTAGCGCACGATTGTCGTCGAGGGAGCCAAAAATGCCTCCGGCATACCGCTGCCGCCCCTCCCGGCAAGCAGCAGGTGACGCTTCGCACGGCCGGTGGTACGCGCCCGCGCCATGAAGCCGCGCCTGCGCTTCGCTCCATCGCCGAGCGGGTACCTGCACATCGGTGGAGCGCGAACCGCCCTTTTCAACTGGCTCTGGGCCAAGAGCCAGGGGGGCGCTTTCGTGCTCCGGGTCGAGGATACGGATCAAGAGCGCTCGAGCATCGAGAGCGTGCGCGCGATCCTCGACGCGTTTCGCTGGCTGGGCATGGATTGGGACGAGGGGCCCGAGGTGGGCGGCCCGTACGCGCCGTACTTCCAGAGCGAGCGCAAGGCGATCTACCGCGAGCTCGTCGAGAAGATGATCGCGGACGGCCACGCTTACCGCTGCTATTGCACGAAGGAAGAGCTCGATCGCCAGCGTGAGGAGCTCAAGGCGCGCAATCCGAAAGCGCAGTTCGTCTATCCGAGCACGTGCCGTAACCGCACCGACCAACCGGATCTGCCGTACGTCGTGCGTTTCAAGTCACCGCACGAGGGCGCGACGGAGTTCGTCGACAAGGTGTTCGGGCACATCACGACCCCGAACGCCGCCCAGCAGGATTTCGTGCTCGTGCGCACCGACGGTTACCCGCTCTACAACCTCGCGGCGACCGTCGACGATCACCTGATGGACATCACGCTCGTCGCGCGGGCGCGCGACCATATCGGCAATACGCCGCAGCAAATCCTGATTTATCGCGCCCTCGGCTGGCAGCCGCCGGAGTTCGCGCATCTGCCGATGATGCTGTCGCCGAAGGGCGACAAACTCAGCAAGCGCCACACGGCCGTTTCGGTGCAGGAATACCGCGATCGCGGCTATCCGGCCGCGGGCGTCCTCAACTACATCGTGCGCTTCGGCTGGTCCGCGGGTGACCAGGAGATCTTCGGCTTGAACGAGCTCGTGCAAAAGTTCTCGTGGGATCACGTCAACCGTAGCGACGGCAAGTTCGACGACAAGAAGTTCGCCGACGTCGCGTTCGAGCACCTCAAGCGGCCCGAGCTCACGTCGCTTGCTGCCTACACCGAGAACGTACGCCCGTTCCTGGCCGAGCGCGGCATCGCCGATCCGAACGCCCGCACGCTGCTCGCCGCCGTGCCCGGCATCCGCGAGCGCGCCCGCACCTACAAGGACGCCGCCTCGGACCTCGACTTTTATTTCCGCGAGCCGCCCGAGCTCGACGTGAAGGCCCGCGACAAGCTGCTCGACGCCGCGGGCGCCGCTCGACTCGTCGAACTCGCCGACGCGCTCGACGCCGAGGAAACGTGGGAAGCAGCCACGCTCGAGGCGGCCGTGCGAACCTGGTCGGAGGCGCGGAGCCTCGCGATCAAGGACGTCGCCCAGCCGGCGCGCGTGGCCCTGACGGGTCGCTCGGCGAGCCCGCCGCTCTTCGAGGTGATGGTCGTACTCGGGAAAGAACGTTCGCTCGCGCGGCTGCGGCGCGCACCCGCACTAGTTTCGACCTGAGCCTCGTGTAGGCTCCGTCCCCGACGCTCATGCCGGTCCCGGAGGTCCCTGTCGCGCTGCCGCTCACGCGGCTCGCCGAGCCGTCGTACTTCCAGTCGATCCTGGCGTTTCCGCCGGTCAAGGCGCTGATCCCGGTGCCGATCCTGGCGGCACTCGCGCCGCTCGTCTGGTGGTTCTTCCGCGATACCTGGCGCGTCGTCGACGCGGAAGCGGCCGAGACGCGCGCGCTCGCCGGAGATCGCCCCGACTACCGTCCCGCAGCCGGCTGCGCCATCGTAGCCGTCGTCCTCACTCTTCAGGAGTATTACGGCGGCCGCCAAGTCTACGACACGATGATTCGGCCCTGGCTCCACGACCTCGAAGGGGCCGGGCACGCCTGGATCAAGCTCCAACGTTACGACGAGCTCTATAGCTACGGCTGGTGGGCGGGGTCGCGCATCTTCGGCTACGTGTTCGTGCCGTTGCCGCTCTGGAAGCTCCTGTTTCCGAAGGACAGCCTGCTCGACATGGGCCTCCGCGGCCGCGGCTTCTTCAGCCACCTCTGGATTTACGGCGTGTGTCTCGCCGTCGTGATCCCTGCGATGTTGCTCGTTTCGAGTCAGCCGGACTTCGGCACCTATTACCCGTTCTACAAGCTGAGCTCGCGCAGCATCTCGGACCTCCTGATGTGGGAAGCCATGTACGGCGCGCAGTTTTTCGCGCTCGAGCTCTTCTTCAGGGGTTTTTTCTTGGGGGCGCTGCGGCGCACGATGGGGTCGGCCGCGGTCTTCGCGATGGCCGTCCCCTACTGCATGATCCACTACGGTAAGCCGTACCTCGAGACCAACGGCGCCATCGTCGCGGGCATCGTGCTCGGGTCGCTGGCGATGCGGACGCGCAGCATTTACGCAGGCTTCCTCGTGCACATCACGGTGGCTTTCTCCATGGATTTCCTGGCGCTCTTCCGACGCGACGCGCTGCCGCACGTGCTCTGGCCTTTGGGGTGACGAGCGCGCCTGAACCCCTACCCAGTGCCAAAAAAAGCGCTCGGAGCGCCTGCTTGGCGCCTCGCTGCCGCACTCGCGACACGTGACCGTCCACGGGGGACGACTCCGGGTCGCCCCGCAGGAGCGTCGGATCCGCGTCGCAAAACGCGTGAGATCCGCTATAGTCCGCGCCACCCGACGCCGCCGGCCGACCCGGCGGTCGGCGCACTCTCACCCTTCAGTTAGCAGCGAACCAGGAACGGCTTTGACGATCCACGGCGGGAAATTGATGGCTTCTGGATTGGATGCAGCAACGGATGTTTCACGGCGAGTGCCGAGCGTCTCCGAACAGCCCGTCGGCTGGTCGCCGGAGCGAAGCGCTCAGCGCTATCAAATCACCGGCTGGGGTTCGCCGTACTTCCAGGTGAACGCGCGCGGCCAGGTCGAGGTCACACCGAACCCCGAGCGGCAAGCGTCTATCAACCTCTACGATCTCACGCTCGAGCTGCGCGCTCGCGGGCTCGCGTTGCCGCTCTTGATCCGCTTCTCCGACATCGTCGGCGACCGCATCCGTCGCCTGAACGAGGCGTTCGGTAAAGCCATTGCCGAATACGAGTACCCGGGGACGTACCGCGGCGTTTTCCCAGTCAAGGTGAACCAGCAGCGGCACCTCGTCGAAGAGATCGTCCGCTACGGCCGCGCGTGGAATTTCGGGCTCGAAGCCGGCAGCAAGCCCGAGCTCTTGATCGCGCTCGCCGCGATGCAGGACGTGGGCGGGCTCGTCATCTGCAACGGCTACAAGGACCAAAAGTACATCGAGACGGCGCTCGTCGCGCAAAAGTTCGACAAGACGGTGATGGTCGTGCTCGAGCGCATCGAGGAGCTCGACATCGTGATCAAGGCGTCCGAGAAGGTCGGCATCAGGCCGATGCTCGGCGTGCGCGCCAAGCTCACGACGCGCGGCGTGGGCCGTTGGGCGGACTCGGCGGGTGATCGCGCGAAGTTCGGCCTCACGACGTCGGAGATGGTCGAGGTCGTCGATCGCCTGAGCGAGCGCGGCATGCTGGACTGCTTGCAGCTGCTCCACTTTCACATCGGCAGTCAGATCTCGAGCATCATCCCGATCAAAAACGCGATGCAGGAAGCGTCGAACATCTACGTCGAGCTCGCGAAGATGGGCGCGAAGATGGGCTATCTCGACGTGGGCGGCGGTCTCGCGGTCGACTACGACGGCTCGAAGACCGACTTTCACGCTTCGAAGAACTACCAGCTCGAGGAGTACGCCGCGGACGTCGTCTCGCACGTGCAGGCGGCGTGCATCAAGGCGGACGTTCCGGTCCCGACGCTCGTGAGCGAGAGCGGCCGAGCGATCGCGGCACACCATTCCGTGCTCGTGCTCGAAGTCGTGGGCCAGAGTCAGGTGAGCTTCGGCGAACCCGTGGCGCCACGACCGGATGCGCATCGCCTCTTGAAGGAGCTCTTCGAGACCTACGGCGGAATCCAGCCGAAAAACGTGCAGGAGAGCTACCACGACGCGAGTCAGGCGAAGGAAGAGGCCCAGAGCCTCTTCAAGTACGGTTACCTGTCGCTGCGCGAGCGCGCGCAGGTCGAGCGCCTGTTCTGGAACTGCTGCGAGAAGATCCATCAGACGCTCAAGCGCCTGAAGTTCGTGCCGGAAGAGCTACAGCACCTCGATAAGAACCTGAGCGCGATCTACTACTGCAACTTCTCGCTGTTCCAGTCGGCGCCGGACATCTGGGCCATCGACCACCTCTTCCCGATCATGCCGATTCATCGGCTCGACGAGGAGCCGACCGTGTCCGCGACGCTCGCCGATCTCACGTGCGACAGCGACGGCATGATCGATCACTTCATCGACGTGGAGGACGTGAAGAGCACGCTCGCCGTTCACCCGCTGAACGACAGCAGCTACCTCCTCGGCATGTTCCTGAACGGCGCGTACCAGGAGATCCTCGGCGACCTCCACAACCTGTTCGGCGACACCAACGCCGTCCACGTCGAGCTCACCGAGAACGGCTACCAGATCGGCCACGTCATCAAGGGCGACAGCATTGCCGAAGTGCTGCGCTACGTGGAGTACCAGCCCGAGAACATGGTCGAGGCCGTGCGCCGCCAAGCCGAGCGCGCCGTGAGCCAGGGCCGCATCACGAACGAGCAGATGCGCACGCTCCTCCAGCACTACGAAGAGTCGCTCCGCAGCTACACGTACCTCACGGAAGACTGATGCCGTAGGCGCGTGTGCGTTCGGCACGCACCTTCTCGCCTATTTTTGGTGATTTCTCGGGGGCGAGCGTCAAATTCTTGACGGCGAGTCGTCCGATTTCGCGGACGCGCGCGTCGGTGGATTTGACGCGGCACTCCTCGAACGCTGAAATACGCGCGGGATGCAGGCGGCGGACTTCTTGCATGAGGCGAAGCAGCCAATAGCGCCAGCCTCGTAGCCGAACGAACGCATGGCCGTTACCTCTCTTTCGTCACTGAGCCCCGCCGAGCTCGCGACACTCTCCGTCGCGGATCTGCAAAATGCAGCGGCGTCGGACTTCGCCCTGCTCGTGGCGACGCAACTGCAGGCGCTCACGACGACACAGGCGGCGGCGCTCACGACCACCGAAGTCAAGGTGTTGTCGAGCGAACAGCTGTCGGCCCTGACGACGTCCCAGGTGAGCGCGCTCACGACGACCGAAGTCGGAGCGCTCACGGCGCGCGCGGTTCCCGGCTTGACGAGCGGGCAGCTCGAAGCGTTTCTCGCCGCGCAGATTTCGGCGCTGAGCAACGCGGCCGTGAGCGCCATCGATCCGGAGTTGTTCGGCGGGCTGACCGCCGGACAGCTGCAAGCGCTGAGCACCACGCAGATGCGCGGCGTGACGAGCTCCGACGTGGCGGCGCTCGACGCCACGGGGCTCTCGGCGCTGAGCTCGACGCAGATCTCGGCGCTCAACGCCAATGCCTTCGCGGATCTCGGTGACCAGCAGCTCGCCGTATTCAGCGTGACGCAGCTCCAGGGGCTCACTTCGACGCAAATCGCGTACCTCGCGACCACGTCGCTTCAGAGCCTCACGGTCACGCAGCTCGGCGGTCTTTTGACGACGCAGCTCAAGAGCTTCGCGGCCACCCAGCTCGGCCAGCTCAGCGTAACGCAGTTCGCGGCCTGGTCTTCGACCCAGCTCTCGGCGCTGGGGAGCACCCAGCTGCGGGCGCTCACGTCCGATTTCATCGCCGCGCTCCCTTCGACCGCGCTGGCCATGTTCGGAGCGACGCAGCTCGCGGGCTTGAGCTCGACCGCGGCCGCTGGGCTCACGCCGGATCAGCTGGCCGTCCTCACGACGACGCAGCTCGCCGGTTTCACGAGCACGGCGATCAACGCGCTGAGCTCGTTTCAGTTCAACGCGCTGTCGCTGCTTCAGCTCGGAGCGCTCACGGCGACGCAGCTCGCAGGCTTGACCTCGACGAGCGTGAGCGCGCTCAGCACGACGGAGCTCACCGCGCTCAGCGCGCTTCAACTCAACGCGCTCAGTCGCGCCGGCGTCGCCGGCCTGGGCTCGGCGCAGCTCGCGTCGCTCGGCGTGGCGCAGATCGCGGGCTTCAACACGACGCAGCTCTCGGCGCTCACGACGACGGCGCTCGGCGGGTTCACTGCGACTCAGCTCGCCGCCTTGGCCCTCACGCAGATTGCAGGCTTGGCCGGCACGGGCGTCGCCGCCTTGAGCGCCGCGCAGTTCGACGCGCTCACGCCGCAGCAGCTGCGCACCCTCACCACCACGCAGCTCCGCAGCATCACGAGCGACACCGTCGGCGCGTGGTCGTCGAGCGAGCTTTCTAACCTGAGCTCCACGCAGCTCTCGGCGCTCACGACGAGCGCGCTCCAGGGCTTGTCGGCAAATCAGCTCGCACTGCTCACGACGACGCAGCTCAAGGGCCTCACCGGAACCTCGCTCAGCTCGCTCAGTCAAGACCAGCTCAATGCGTTTTCGACCGACCAGATCGCGGCGCTCACGACGACGCAGCTATCGCGGCTCACCGGCGTCGCGTTGAACGCGCTCGGCACCAGTGCGATTGCCGCGCTCAGCGCGAAGCAGCTCGGTGCGCTCTCCGGTTCGGCGTTTCAGGGGCTGTCCGGCGACCAGCTCGCGGTCCTGACTGCGACGCAGCTCGCGGGCCTCACGAGCGCGCAGCTCGGCGGGCTCAGCATGACCAACGTCGACGATCTGAGCGGCGCGCAGCTCGCCGCCTTGTCGGTCACGCAAGTCCAGAGCCTGAGCGCCGCGGCCGTGAGCGAGCTCAGCAACACGCAGATGGGCGCGCTCGCGAGCACGCAGCTCGGCGCCCTCACGGTGGGCCAGCTCCGCGGCTTGAACGCGACCGACGCGAACGAGCTCGCACTGACGACGCTCGCGGCGTTGAACTCGACGCAGCTCGCGGCGCTGACCGCCTCCGCACTTCAGGGCTTGAGCGAGAGTCAAATCGCGTCGCTCGCTACGACCCAGCTGCGCGGCCTCGGCGCGGGAGCCGTCGGGGCGCTGCTCGACACCCAGCTCGGCGCGCTCAGCGCGACCCAGCTCGGCGCGCTCACGTCGACGCAGGTCGCGGGGCTCACGAGCAGCAGCGTCGCCGAGCTCGGTGTCACCGGTCTCGCGGCGCTCGCTTCGACGCAGATCGGCGCGTTGAGCCGCTCGGCGCTCGCGGGCCTCAGCGACGAGCAGGTGGGCGCGCTCAGCTCGGCGCAACTGCTGGGACTCACCGCAGCGCAAATGGCCTCGCTCACGAGCACGGCGCTCGGCGCGCTGAGCTCGGCGCAGCTCGCGAGCCTCACGACGACGCAGGTCCGGGGGCTCACGAGCATGGCGCTGAACGCGCTGAGCGCGGAGCAGCTCGCAGCGTTCTCGAGCACGCAGCTGGCCGCGCTCACGACCAGCCAGGTCCACGCGCTGAACGCCACGCTGCTCGGCCAATTGACGCCGGCGGAGCTCGACGCGCTCACCTCGACGCAGCTCTCGGCGCTGTCGAACACCGCCGTCGCCGGGCTCTCGGAAGACGACCTCGCCTCGCTCACCACGACGCAGGTCCGCGGACTCACGGCCAGCGTCCTCGCGGCGTTCGCCGACACGCAGCTCGGCGCGCTCGCCACGACGGAGCTCGCGGCGCTGACCACGACGGCGACCACCGGGCTCACTTCGACCCAACTCGGCACGCTGACGCAGACGCAAATCGCAGCCCTGAGCTCGACGCAGTTGAGCGCGCTCAGTCGGACGGCGCTGCAGGGCCTCGCCGACACCCAGATTGCGGCGCTCGGCACCGCGCAGCTGCAGGGCCTCACGGCCTCGCAGTGGCAGGTCGTGAGCTCTACGGCGGTCGCCGGTCTCAGCGCGCTGCAGCTCGCCGCGCTCTCGACGATGCAGCTCAGAGGCATCTCCGCGGCCGGCGTCGCGGCGCTCGGCGTCGGACAGTTGAACTCGCTCGCCACGGGGCAGCTCGCGAGCCTGACCCCGCAGCAAATGGCTGCGCTCACGAGCACTCTGGCGTCGGCGCTGCTCCCGACGCAACTCGCCGCTCTGCGCTCGACGCAGGTGGGCGCGCTGAACGCGAGCGCGCTGGGTGCGCTCGACGTCGCCTCACTCACGACGACGCAGCTCAAGGGGCTGTCGAACACGTCACTCGCCGCGCTCACGACCACGCAATGGTCGACGCTCGTCCCGAGCGAGCTCGCCGTGCTCACGGCCACGGCCATGAGCGGCCTCGACGCGAGCGCGCTGTCCGGGCTCACGGCGGCGCAGCTCGCCGCGTTCACCTCGAGTCAGCTCGCAGCCATTTCGCCGAACACGGTCGCGGCGCTGACCGTAACGCAGGCCGCGGCGCTCAGCCCGGCCCAGCTCAAGGGGTTGAACGCGTCTCAGCTCGGCGCGCTCAGCACCGACGTGACGAGCGGGCTCTCGTCGCAGCAGCTCGCCGGTCTCACCACCACTCAAATCAAGTCCCTGACTCCGAGCGCCGTGGCGCTGCTCGACAGCACGCAAATCGACGCGTTTTCGGCGAGTCAGCTCGCCGCGCTCACGCCGGCGCAAGTGCGGAGTCTGAGCGCGACGCAGGTCGCGACGCTGTCGGCGACGCAGCTCTCGACGCTCACCTCGACGCAGGTTTCGGCCTTGAGCACGGACGCCCTGCAGGCATTGAGCACGACGAACCTCACCGCCCTCAGCACGACGCAGATCAAGGGACTTGCGAGTACGTCGCTCGCTGCACTCACCGCCGATCAGGTCTCGGCGCTCCTCGGCACGGAGCTCGCGGCGCTGACTCCGAGCACGCTCGCGGGGCTCACTTCCACGCAGCTCGGCGCGCTTTCGCCCGCTCAGCTCGCAGCGCTGACGACGACCGAAGTGGCGAGCCTCACGACCACGGCGCTCCGAGGGCTCACGAACACGCAGATCGCGGCGCTGACGACCACGGACTTGGCCACGCTGCGGGCCGCCCAGCTCGGCGCGCTGAACGCTGCGCAAATCACCGCGCTCGGCACGAGCGGAGTCGCGAACCTGACGACCACGGCCGTCGCCGGCCTCGCCGACACCCAGCTCGCGGCGCTGTCGTCCGCACAATGGGCCACGCTCAGCTCGACGCAGGTCGCGGCGCTCGCGCGTTCGGCACTCCCTGGAATTGCCCCAGAAACGGTCGCAGCGCTCGGCGGCGCGCAGCTCGCCGGGCTCACCGCCGGACAGCTCGCGGCGCTGAGCGACAGCCAGGTCGTCGCCCTGACGCCGACGCAATTGACGAGTCTGTCGTCGACGCAGCTCGCCGGCTTGAGCCCGCGACAGGTGGGCGACTTGACCGCGTCGCAGCTCGGCGCGCTCGGCAGCGCGCAACTGTCGGCGCTGACGAACGCGGGCATTTCCGGCCTGAGCGCGACGCAGCTCTCGGTCTTGTCCTCGGCGCAGGTTCGAGCGCTCGGCAGCGCGCAGATCGCCGCACTCACGAGCACGGCCATCAGCGGACTTGCTCCCGGCACGCTCGCCACGCTCGCGGCGACTCAGCTCGCCGTGCTGCCGCCGGGTTCGGTCGGCGCGCTCACGGCGGCACAGCTCGGAGCGCTGACTCCCGCGCAATGGGGTGCGCTCACCGCGACGAGCCTCGGCGGCCTGACCAATACGCAAGTCGCCGCCCTCCCCGCGTCCGAGCTCGCGAGCCTCTCCGCCACGCAAATCTCCGGGCTCTCCGCCGACGCGGCGCGCGGCTTGACCACGTCGGACCTCGCCGCGCTCAGCACGTCCCAGGTTGCCTCGCTCTCGTTCCCGGCGCTCGCGGCGATGAGCGGGACGCAGCTCTCCGGCCTCGGGGCGGCTCAGCTCGCCGCGCTCAAGTCGACGCAAATCGGCGCCATTTCGACGCAAGCCATCCTGGATCTCACGCCCGCCACCGTCGCGAGCCTTCCCACGACGCAGCTCACGGCGCTGAGCGGACAGCAATTTGCCATGTTGACGGAGACGCAGATCGGCGTGCTCTCGCCTCAGAGCCTCGCCGCACTCACGAGCGCGCAACTCGGCTCGATGGCAAGCACCCAGCTCGGAGCGCTGTCGCCAACGCAGCTCGCCGCGCTCTCGAACGATCAGCTCGGCATGTTGCAGCCCGCGGCGCTGCAGGGACTCACGACGACGGAGGTCGCCGGCCTCTCGACGACTCAATTGCTGTCCCTGACTCCCGCAGAGCTCGGTAGCCTCGGGAACGCGCAGGTCGCGACGCTCACCTCCGCGCAGCTCGCCACCCTGAGCACGCAGCAGCTGGGCGGCTTTACGCCCGCGCAGCTCGCCGCCCTCAGCACGACGCAGGTCTCGTTCCTGACGCCCACGCAGGTCGCGGGCCTCACGGCAGCCCAACTCGCGGAGCTCACGAGCACGGCGCTGAACGCCCTCTCGAGCTCGCAGCTCGCGGCCTTGACCACCGCTCAAATCTCCGCGCTCGGCACGACCGGACTCGCCGGCCTGAATCCGGCCAGCATCGCCGCGCTCAGCAGCCGCCAGCTCGCCGCGCTGACGGGCGCGCAATTCAATGCTCTCACGACCGACCAAATTGCGTCGCTCACGACGACGGAACTGGGCTTCCTCACCCCCACCGAGATTTCCGGACTCACCGACACGCAGGTGACGGCGCTGACGATGGCGCAGCTCGCCGCGCTCAACGCGACGCAGCTACGCGCGCTGTCGCCGGTCGCGGTGAGCGGCCTCTCCACGGCGCAAATCCTCGCGCTGCCCGCGAGCGAGCTCGCCGCGCTCGTTCCGGCCCAGATTGGCTCGCTCGCCACGACCCAACTCGCGGTGTTGGCGACGGGGCAGCTCGCGGGCCTCAGCACGACGCAAATCAGCGGCCTCACGAGCACGCAAACGAACGCCCTCACGACGGCGCAATTGACCGCCCTCTCACTCGATCAGCTGAAGTCGCTCTCGACGCAAGCCGTCGCCGGGCTGAACACCGCGCAGGTGGCGTCGCTGGCGACGGAGCTCGCGGCGCTCACCACGACGCAGATCGCGGCGCTGAGCTCGACTGGCCTCGCGGGCCTGACGCCCGCGACGGTCCAGACCTTGACGACGCGTCAGGTTGCGGCCCTGACGTCCAACCAGCTCGCGAGCCTCTCCAGTGCGCAAATCGGAGCGTTCACGCCGGCGCAAATCGGAGTGCTCTCGAGCGCGACGCTCGCCAACTTGACCTCGACTGCCACGGCGGGGCTCACGCCGACGCAGCTCGCCGCGCTTTCCACCGCGCAGCTCTCCGCGCTCTCGAGCACCGCCGCAACGGGCCTCGGCGCGAGCCAGTTCGCGGCGCTTTCGACCACCCAATGGGCAGCGCTGCCCGCGAGCACGCTCGCGTCGCTGACCACGGCGCAATGGGGCGCGATGCTGCCCGCGCAAATCGGACAGTTGACGAACACGCAGCTCGCGGGCCTCACCTCCACGGCCCTCGCGAGCTTCGGTGCGACGCAACTCGGCGGGCTCTCGACCACGCAAATCGCGGCGCTCAGCGGCGCGGCCGTGAGCGGCCTGGCGTCGAGCCAAGTCGCCACGCTCGGCACGACTCAGATCGGAGTGCTCTCGACCACGCAAATCGCGGCCTTGAGCACGGACGGCGTCCAGGGCCTGAGCAGCACGGAGCTCGGCAGCTTGACGACGCGTCAGTGGGCCGCGCTCACCCCGGCGCAGATCGGTGCGCTGTCGACGACGCAAGTCGCCAATTTGACGCTGGCCGAGCTGTCGGGGCTCGGCGCCTCGCAGCTCACGGGCTTCACGGCGTCGCAGGCCGCAGGGCTTTCCAGCGCGCAGCTCGACGTGCTCACCCCGACGCAGATCTCCGCGCTGTCGGCGACGGGCATCAGCGGACTGACGGCGGCGCAAATCGCTGCGCTCACCAGCACGCAACTCGCCGCCATCACGACGACGCAGATGGCGGCCGTCTCCACGACGGCGCTCGCCGGCTTGACGGCGACCGACATCGCCGGGCTGTCGACGACGCAACTCAGCAGCCTGAGCGCGTCCGGCATGGCCGCGCTCACGCCCGCGCAAATCGCGAACCTGTCGACGACCCAGGTCGGCCTGTTGACGGCGACCGAGCTGCGCGGGCTCACATCGACCCAAGTCGGCACCCTGTCCGCGAGTCAGCTCGCAGCGCTCGGAACCACACAAATGGCGGCCCTCGCGTACACCGGGCTCAACGGCCTCGGCGCCGCTCAAATCGCCGGCCTGAGCTCGGCGCAGCTCGCCGCGCTGTCGCCGCAGCAAATGGCGGCGCTGTCGGCGACGGCCGTCTCCGGCCTCACGACGACCCAGTTCGCGAGCCTGACGACCGCGCAGTTCACGGGGCTCTCCGCCGACGGCGTGGCCGGGCTCTCCGCGACGCAAATCGCCAACCTGAGCACGACCCAGATCACGCTGCTCACGCCGATCGAGGTCTCGGGCCTCACCTCCGCGCAGGTGGCGGCGCTCACGCCGTCGCAATTCGAGCTCCTCGGCACGGGCCAAATCAGCGCGCTCTCCTCCGACGGCATCACGGGCCTGAGCGGCGCCCGGGTAGCGACGATGACGCTCACGCAGCTCGGTGCGCTCACGCCGTGGCAGCTCGTGGCGCTCACGAGCGCTCAGGTCGCGGCGCTGCCCACCGCGAGCATCGCCGCGCTCACGACCGACCAGCTCGAGGGCTTCGCGCGCGTTCAAATCCGCGCGCTCAGCAACGACCAGCTGAACGCGATGTCGACGGACCAGATCGCTTCGCTCTCGCCCACGCAGGTGGGCGCCTTCACCGCCACGGAGTGGACCGGCCTCGCGCCGACGCTGCTGGGCGCCCTGACGGCTGGCCAAATCGCAGGCCTTACGGCCGCTCAGCTCGACGCGCTCGGACCGGCCCAGCTCGCCAAGTTCGCGCCCACGCAGTGGAGCGAGCTCACGACGACTACCATCTCGGCGCTCTCGACCACGACGATCACGGAGCTTACGACCACGGAGCTCTCCGCGCTGAACGCCACGCAGATCGGCGGCTTCACCGAGGACCAGTTGAACGCCATGACGCAAGACCAAATCCAGACGCTCTACGACGCGCTGGTTTAGCCCCCGGATGACGGCGGACGTTCTCACCCACTCGTTGATCGGCGCGATGGCGCAGAGCCTGAGCGTCGCGGACCTGATTCGGGCCGCCGAGACGCTGAAGCAGAGCGGCCAGGCGGGCTCGATCGAGACGCTCTACGCGACCTGGGTCCAGCATAACGACGGCCACCCGCTGCTGAGCGCCGTGCTCTTCAACTACGCGGTCGTGCTCACGGACGCCGGCAAGCTCGAGCAAGCGCGCGCGGCCCTCGAACGCACGCACGCGCTCGCGCCCGATTTCATCCCGGCTTACATCAATCTGGGTCGCGTGTACGAGCGGCTCGGCAACGTCGCGCTCGCCGTGCTCGAGTGGTCGGCGGCGCTGTCGAAGCTCGAGGCCCTCAGCGGCACGAACCTGAACTACAAGACGACGGCGCTGAACCAGAGCGCGCGCGCGCTCGAGGCCGCGAATCAAGACGCGGCGGCCGAGCGGCTCTTGCGTCAGAGCGTCGAGCTCGACGAAAACCAGCGTGAGGCGATCCAGCATTTGATCGCACTCCGCCAGCGCCAGTGCAAATGGCCGGTAATCGACCCGCCCGAGCGTGTCGCCCGCGCGACGCTCATGCGCGGGATCTCACCGCTGTCTCTCGCCGCGCTCAGCGACGACCCGCTGCTCCAGCTCGCGCTCGCGGCGCACTACAACCAAACCGACGTCGGCACGCCGGACACGTTCTTCGAGTCCTGGCCGGCCGCGGAGCGCCCGGGGCCGCTGCGCATCGGTTACCTGTCGTCGGATCTACGCGAGCACGCCGTCGGCTTCCTCATGACGGAAGTGCTCGCGCTTCACGACCGAAAAGCCGTCGAGGTGTTCGCCTACTACTCGGGTCCGGAAGCGACGGACGCGCTGCACGGCCATTTCAAGACGACCGCCGATCACTTCCGAGTCATCACTGCGCTCGACGACGCCGAAGCGTCGCGGGTCATCGCCGCGGACGGCGTTCAGATCCTGGTCGACCTGAACGGCTACACGCGCGAGGCGCGCCTCAAGCTCGTGGCACGGCGCCCCGCGCCCGTGATCGTGAATTGGCTCGGCTATCCCGGCACGATGGGCAGCCCCTATCACCAGTATCTGATCGCGGACGAGCACGTCGTTCCGCCGAGTCACGAGCTTTACTACTCCGAAAAGGTCGTGCGGCTCCCGTGTTACCAGCCGAACCACCGGACACGCGAGGTTCATCCCGCAGCGCCGTCGCGCGCGGACGCGGGGCTCCCCGCGGACGGCATGGTGTATTGCTGCTTCAACGGCGCTCACAAGATCAATCGCTTCACCTTCGAGCGCTGGCTACTCGTGCTGTTGCGTGTTCCGGGCAGCGTGCTCTGGTTGCTCTCGAGCACGGACGAAGCGAACGAGCGCCTGCGCGCGTATGCAAAAGAGCGCGGCGTCGCCCCCGAGCGCGTCGTCTTCGCATCGAAGCTCGCGAATCGCCAGCACCTCGCGCGTTACCCGCTCGCCGATCTCTTCCTCGACACCACGCCGTACGGCGCGCACACGACCGCGTCGGACGCGCTCTGGATGGGCGTGCCCGTGCTGACTCAGAGCGGCCGTTCGTTCGCCTCTCGGGTGTGCGGCAGCTTGGTGCGCGCCGCCGGCACGCCGGACATGGTGTGCAGGTCGGCCGAAGAGTACGTGGAGCGTGCGGTCGCGTTCGGCCAGGACCGAGCGCTGCTGAGCCCGTATCGAGAGCGACTTCGCGAAGCGCGAGCCGGCTCGACGCTGTTCGACATGCCCCTGCTCGTGCGGAGCCTCGAAGGGCTCTACCGGCAGATGTGGCAGGACCACACGAGCGGCCGCCGCGTTCGCCCGAACCTCGCGAACCTCGACCTGTGTCTCGAGGTCGGCAGCGAGCTCAATCACGACGACTTCGACCTCCAGGCCGTGGCCGATTACGCGGGTTTTTGGCTCGAGCGCCTCGCGCGACGGCATCGCTTCCGGGCAATCGAGCCCGATCCGCGGCTCCTCGCGCTCGGACCACGCGCGGCGGAGTGGGCGCGCGCGGAATAGTGCACACCCGGGCGGCGTTTCCGGGGTGGTCCGCACGGGTTACTTGCACCCACATGGGTGCGAGCCGTTATCATTTCCGAACGTCATGGCTTCGTCTTCCGAGACTCCGAACCCCAAGCGCTGGGCGCTCATCGGCGCGGTACCTGCCGCGGCGCTGACGCTGGCCGGCCCGAGCCAGGCGGACATCTACAAGACGGTGGGGGCCGACGGGGTCATCAGCTTCACGAACTCGCCGGCCAAGCACGGCAAGCTCGTGATGCGGACGGAGACGGAACGCCCGCGCGTGCGCATGCCGTCGGACGCTTCGCCCGCGCGCTACGGTCGCTACGACGATCACATCCGTGAGGCGGCGGCGCTCTATCAGATCCCCGAGGATCTGATCCGCGCGGTGATTCAGGTGGAGAGCGACTTCGATCCGCGCGCCGTCTCGCCCGCGAACGCACGCGGCTTGATGCAGCTGATGCCGGAGACGGCCGAGCGCATGCTCGTCACGGATATCTTCGATCCGCGCCAGAACATTTTCGGCGGCGTGCGCTACCTGCGTGTGCTCGCGAACCTCTTCAACGGCGACATCGAGCTCACCATCGCGGGCTACAACGCCGGCGAAGGCGCGGTCATGCGCTACGGCGGCATCCCGCCGTTTCCGGAAACGCAAGAGTACGTGAAGCGCGTGCTCGCGCAGTACCGCGTGAACCGCGCCCCACGCTGAGCTCGGGCCTCAATATGGCTTGTCGCCGGGCTGCATCACGAACTGTGACGGCGGAAGCTTGACGCCGTTCACCGACGTGCCGCCGTTGGTGATCGTCCCGGCGTAGCCCACCATCCGGTGCGGGAAGCCGAGCGCCGGTTGCGTGAGGCCGTCGAGCTTCGTCGATTCTTCCTGCGACAGCGTGATCTCGAGCGACTTCAGGTTGTCCTCGAGCTGGCTCGCGCGCCGGGCCCCGATGATCGTGGAGCCGACGCCGGGTCGCGCCCTGAGCCAGGCCAGCGCAACGCGCGCCACGGTGCTGTCGTGCGCCTTGGCAACGCGCTCCATCTCGTCGATCAGCGCGTAGGTCTTCTCGTTGAGTTGGTCGGCCATGAACGCGGCGCGATCGGACTTGTCCTGGCCCGCCGTCGCACGCGTGTACTTTCCGGACAAGACTCCGCTTTTCAGCGGCGACCACGGCGTGATGCCGAGCCCGAGCTCGAGCGCCATCGGCACGAGGTCGGCTTCGACGGTGCGCTCGAGCAGCGAGTACTCGATTTGCAGGCCGATGAACGGAGACCAGCCACGAAACTGCGCGAGGAGGTTCGCCTGCGCGACCTTCCACGCAGGCGTGTCCGAGACGCCGACGTAGCGGACCTTGCCGGCCTGGACCAGATCGTGAAGCGCGGACATCGTCTCCTCGATCGGCGTGTTCACGTCCCAGATGTGGAGCCAGTAGAGATCGATGTAGTCGGTCTGCAGCCGACGCAGCGAGTTCTCGCAAGCGCTGATGATGGCCTTGCGCCCGGAGCCGCCGCCGTTCGGGTCACCCGGGTAGAGGTTGCCGCTGAACTTCGTCGCGATCACGAGCCGGTCGCGCTTGTCCGCGTGGCGACCGATGTGATCGCCGATGATCTTCTCCGAGTGGCTCTTCGTGTAGAAGTTCGCGGTGTCGATGAAGTTGCCGCCCGCCGCGACGTAGCGATCCATGATTTGCTGGGATTCCTCGACGGACGAGCCCCAGCCGAGATCCTCACCGAACGTCATCGCGCCGAGGCACAGCGGGCTGACGCGTAGACCCGAACGTCCGAGTGTCAGGTAGTGGTCGAGAGCCATGCGAATCCTCCGTGGTTCGTGCCGTCCCTCGACGGCGAATGCGACGCGAGCAGGCGTCTTGGGGTTCAACTCATAGAGTCAGCCGGGCCGCGTGCAAGCCCTCCCGCGCCGGTCGGCTCGCGCTCCGGTGTGACACTTTTGCAACGGGCCGTCTTCAGCGCGGAGTGCGCTTCGAAACGACCTTCTTGTCGTCCTTGTATTGCGCGAGGGCGCTTTCGAGCTCCGTCTTGACGCGCTCGATCAGCTCCGGCGGCTCGAGAACGCGCGCGCGGCCGCCCCACTCGAGCACCCAGCTCACCACGGGGAGCAAGTTGCCGACCGTCATCGTGAGGCGGAGCCCGCCGCCGGCGATGCTCTGGAGCTTCTGCGAGGCGTGCACCGTGCGCATGCGCACGTAGTCGGCCGCATGGGCGTCGAACTCGACCACCACCTTGTGCGGCGTCGTATCGCGCCAGATCCCGAACTCGCCCTGGAAATACTCGTCGACGACGAAGTCGGCCGGCAGCTCGAACCGCTCCGTCACCGCGCACTGGGTGTCGCGCATGCGATCGAGGACGAAGGTGCGGATCTCCTCGCGGCCCACGTGAAAGCCCACGCAATAGATCGAGTCGCGGTGGAGCACGAGCGCGTACGGGTGAATGGTGATGCGCTCTTCGTCGGCGCGCGTCGCGCTGCGATAGAGTAAGGACAGCGGCCGCAGATCCGAGACGGCTTGGAACAGGTCGTCGAGCTCCTCGGTCTTCTGCGCGTAATTTTTGGGGGCGTGCGGCAGATACAGGAAGCGTTGCTCGAGCCGCGCGTCGGCGAGGCCGGCGTTCGGACCGCGCCCGGGACGCTGCGCGAACGCCACGAGCTTGTTCGTCGCGAGGTCGATTTCTTCGAACAGGGCGGAGCCGCGCATTGGCTCGAAGACGCGCCGCGCGGCCAGCAAGGCGTAGGCCTGGGTGCGCCGGAGCTCGAGCTTGCGCGGGATTTCACTCGAGCGGATGCGCCAGAGCAGCTGGCCCCCCGCCTTGACCGGCACGCTGTCGAGCTCGAAGTCGCGCTCGATCTCCACCATGTAGCGGCGCATCGTGCGCACGGTCACGTTGAGCGCGTCCGCGAGCTCGTAGAGCGACATCCCTTTCGGATGCCGGCTCAGGATCTCCCGCAGGCGGTCGACGCGCCGGTGCTGCGTGAATCTTCCGGGGGGGCGGCCGCGCGGCGTGCGTTCCACGACTGAACCAGCCGATCCTTACGCGAACGGCGCCTCTCACGCTACGCTTCTCTCGAGCGAGCACTCGTTCTTGAATCCCGTCGAGCTCATCATCAAAAAGCGCGAGGGCGGCCGGCTCTCCGCGGCCGAACTCGAGGAGCTCGTCCAGGGCTACCTCGCGGGCCGCGTCGCCGACTACCAGATGAGCGCCTGGCTCATGGCGGCGCTCCTCCGCGGCCTCGACGAGAGCGAAACCGTCGCGCTCACGCGCGCGATGCTCGCCTCCGGCCGCCGGCTGAAGCTCGACCGCGTGCGCGCCCGCAAGATCGACAAGCACTCGACCGGCGGGGTCGGGGACAAGGTGAGCCTCTGCCTCGCGCCCCTCGTCGCCGCCTGCGGCGTCGCAGTGCCGATGATCGCCGGGCGCGGACTCGGGCACACGGGCGGCACGCTCGACAAGCTCGAGGCGATACCCGGTTATCGGGTGCGGCTCGACGCGGCGGCGTTCGAGCGCGTGTTGAAGAGCGCTGGCGCGTCCATCATCGGCCAGTCGCAAGCGATCGCGCCCGCCGACCGGCGCCTCTACGCGCTGCGCGACGTGACCGGCACGGTCGAGTCGGTGCCGCTCATCGTCGCCAGCATTCTTTCGAAGAAACTCGCGACCGGAAGCGACGGCCTCGTGCTCGACGTGAAGGCCGGGCGCGGTGCGTTCATGCCGGACGTCGGGCGCGCGCGCGAGCTCGCGCGGGCACTGGTGCGCACGGCGCGGAACGCCGGCCTGCGCACGACAGCGCTCATCACGGACATGAGCGCCCCGCTCGGGCGCACGATCGGAAACGCGCTCGAGACACGCGAAGCGATCGAGGTGCTGCAGGGCTCGGGCCCCGACGACACGCGCGAGCTCACGCTCGTACTCGGCGCCGAAATGCTCGTGCTCGCCGGACGCACGCGTTCTCACGCGACGGCGCGCGCACTGCTCGAGCGCGCCCTCACCGACGGCTCCGGACTCGAGCGCTTCGCTCGCATGGTGCGCGCGCACGGCGGCGATGCGCGCGTGGCCGCCGAGCCGGCGCGACTACCGCGAGCCCGCGTACGCATGCCGGTCCCCGCCGCGCGCTCCGGGACGCTCACCGCCGCGGACGCGTGGGAGCTCGGCTGGGTCTCGGTGGGCCTCGGCGCGGGGCGCACGCGCGCGGAGGACGCCGTGGATCCCGCGGCCGGCATCGAGCTCTGCCACGCCGTCGGCGACCGCGTGGAGCGCGGCGAACCGCTCGCGTTCCTCTGCGCGTCCAAGCGGTCGCTCGCGGAGCGACACCTCGCGCGCGCTGCGGCAGCGTTCAAGCTCGGCGGGCGAGCGCCGCGGACGCGGCTGGTGCTGGAGCGCATCGAGCGCTAACGCAGCGCGCTGCACACGACGACGACGTCCGTCAGCGGCATCGGTTGGTCCGACTCGATGCCGGTGCCGTACGGCCGTGGGTTGCGTGCAGCGGGCCAGTCGAGACTCCAGCGCTGGTAGGAGTGCGCGTCGGTCCGCTCATTCAGGCCCGGGAGGTCGCTCTCGGGGATCGTGTTGTCGTGCCGCTCGAGCATCCGATAGTCGCCGCCGCACGCGCGGTGCGCCTCGGCCCAGCAATCGCCGAGGCGAATGCACTCGATCCGGTACGTCGGCGCCGCGCTGGCCGACTCGAGCTTGGTCGTGGTGGTCGCACAAGCGGACGGCGCGACGCCACCAGCGAAGACGACTACAGCGACGAACGCCCGGCGAATCACGCGCAACACGTACACTCGAACTAGCACGCCGCGCTCGCGTGCGCTCTCGGCGCAAGCGTTCAGTGCACGCGCTGGCCGGGCTTCGCCCCGGTGTCCGGGCTGAGCACGAAGATGTCCTTTTCACCGGGCCCCGCCGCGATGACCATGCCCTCGCTCACGCCGAATTTCATCTTGCGCGGCGCGAGGTTCGCGACGACGACCACCAAGCGTCCGACGAGCGACTCCGGCGCGTACGCGCTCTTGATGCCCGCGAATACCGTGCGCTCGGTGCCGCCGCCGAGGCTGAGCCGCAGCTTGATGAGCTTCTTCGCTTCCGGCACGGCCTCGGCGCCGACGACGCGCGCGACCCGCAGATCGATCTTCGAGAAATCGTCGATGCTGCACTCGGGGGCGAGCGGTTCGGCCGTGAGCGCGGCGCCGTCGTCGCTGGCGGCGTCGCTCAACGTGTCGCGCAGCCGTGCGCTCTCGACCGCCGCGGTGCCCGCCACCTCGGCGCTCTGCGGAGCTGCGCCGCTCGCGGCTCCGGCCTTGGGGGCGCCGCCCTCACCACCACTGCCCTCCGGCGGCACGTGCGCCGCGACCATGGCCGCGACCTTCTTCGGATCCACGCGCGCGACGAGGTGTGAAAACTTCCCGATCTTCGTGCCCGTCGCGGGCGCTTTCGCCTCGTCCCACGCCTTGAACGGCGCGCCGAGCAGCGCGGCGCTGCTCTCGGCGAGCCGCGGCAAGACGGGCGTGAGGTAGAGCGCGAGCTGGCGGTAGAGGTTCAGGATCACGCTGCACACGTCGCGAAGCTCCGCCGCGCGCTCGGGGGCCTTCGCGAGCTTCCAGGGTTCCTTGCGGTCGACGTATTCGTTCGCGCGGTCGGCGAGCTGCATGATGGTGCGCATCGCGCGCGCGTAGTCGCACGCTTCGTAGGCCTTCGCGATCTCGTCGCCGGCGGCCGCGGCCTGCGCGAAAAGCCCGCCGTCGTCCGGGTAGCTCTCGGAGAGGCCCGTCGCTTCGACGAAGCGCGCGCTCCGGCTCGCGAGGTTCACCACCTTGCCGACGAGGTCCGCGTTCACGCGCGCGGTGAACTCATCGAGGTTCATGTCGAGATCCTCGATGCCGCTCCCGAGCTTGCTCGCGAGGTAATAGCGGAAGTAGCCGGGGTCGAGCTGCTCCAGGTACTTCGAAGCGAGCAGGAACGTCCCGCGCGATTTCGACATCTTCTCGCCGTTGACGGTCAGAAAGCCGTGCACGTGCACGCGCGCGGGCAGCGGAAAGCTCGCCGCCTTGAGCATCGCGGGCCAGAACAGCGTGTGAAAGTAGACGATGTCCTTGCCGATGAAGTGGACGATCTCGACGTCGGGCGAGCGCCACCAATGGTCGAACGAAGCGCCCGTTTTGTCGCACCATTCGGCCGTCGCCGCCATGTAGCCGATGGGCGCGTCGAACCAGACGTAGAAGTAGTGGCCCGGCGCGTCGGGGATCTCGAAGCCGAAATACGGCGCCGGCCGCGAGACGTCCCAATCGCGCAGCGCTTCACCGAGGAAGTGTCCCTTCACGTAGTTGGCGACCTCGGACTGCAGGTGTCCGCTCGCCTGCGTCCAGCTCGTCAAGAAGTCGTGCAGCCGCTCGATCTGCACGAAGTACTGCGGCGAGCTCTTGAGCACGGGGCGCGCGCCGCTCAGCGTGCTCACCGGGTCCTTGAGCTCGGTCGCGGCGTAGGTGCTGCCGCAGTTTTCGCAGTTGTCGCCGTTTTGGTTCGGAGTGCCGCAGCGCGGGCAGGTTCCCTTCACGAAGCGATCGGCGAGAAACACGCCTTCCTGCGGATCGAACAGGCGCGAGACTTCCCGCTCGACGACGTAACCGCCGGCGCGGAGCGCGGCCCAGACCTCGTTGCAGAGCGCGCGATTGAACGGTGAATTCGTGCTGCCGTAGTGATCGAAGCGCACGTCGAAGCCGGCGAAATCCGCCTGGTGCGCGCTGCTCGTCGCGGCGATGAGCTCTTCCTCGCTGCGTCCCTCTTGTCGCGCGCGCATCATCGTCGCGGTGCCGTGCGTGTCGTCCGCGCACACGTGCAGCACATCGTTGCCACGCAGCCGCTGAAAGCGCACCCAAACGTCGGTCTGGATGTGCTCGAGCATGTGCCCGAGGTGGATCGGGCCGTTCGCGTAAGGCAATGCACTCGTCACGAGCAGGCGACGCGTCATGAGGCCGCGGAGCCTACCATCAATCTTTCTTTCAGAGACGGCCGCGGGCAGCCCTCGACTTCAGCCCCGCGCGAGCGTAGTGAGGCGGGCAGCATGGGACTTTTGGACGGCAAATCCGCGGTGATCACGGGCGCGGGCAACGGCATCGGGCGCGCGACCGCGCTGCTCTTCGCGCGTGAAGGCGCGCGCGTCGTCGTCAATGACGTGGGGGGTAGCCGCGCGGGTGAAGGCGGCGAACACGCGGCGGCCGACGCCGTCGTCGCCGAGATCCGCGCCGCCGGCGGCGAAGCCGTCGCGAGCTACGACAGCGTGAGCACACCCGAGGGCGCGCGCGCCCTCGTCGCGCAGGCCGTGCAGGCGTTCGGTCGCATCGACGCGCTCGTCAACAACGCGGGCATCCTGCGCGACAAGACGTTGCTCAAGCTCGCGCTCGCCGATTGGGACGCCGTGCTCGACGTGCACTTGAAGGGCACCTTCTTGTGCATGCAGGCGGCGGCGGAGCGCATGAAGGAGCAGGGCGGCGGACGCATCGTCAACACGACGAGCGTCTCGGGCCTGCTCGGCAACTTCGGGCAGTCGAACTACGCCGCGGCCAAGGCGGGCATTTACGGCCTCACGCGCACCGGCTCGATCGAGCTCCAGCGCTACGGCATCAGCGTGAACGCCGTCGCGCCGATCGCCAAGACGCGCCTGACCGAGGATCTGCCGATGTTCGCCAAGATCGCGGACACGCTTTCGCCCGAGCACGTCGCGCCTGCACATTTGTTTCTTGCGAGTGAGCTTTGCGGCGAACGAACGGGCATCGTGCTCGCCGTGGCGGGCGCGCGGATGAGCGTTTACAAGGTCGTGGAGAGCGCCGGGCGCTTCAAGGAGAGCGACGGCGGCGTTTGGACGGCCGCCGAGATCGGGGAGCACTTCGACGCGATCGCGAAGGGGTGATACGCTCGGAGAGCAGCCGGTCGGCCGGTTCGGTTGATGACTAGGGACGCGCAGATACCTTTGTTCCTCTGGATCGCGACCGCCGTCGTGGCGCACGCGATCTGGGGCGGAGGTGCGGATCGCGTCGCCAAGGTGATCGAGGAGCGCATCGAGATCCGCGATTTTGCGGCGTCGGTACGGCGTTTCGTTCGCGGCGAGAACAAGCCGGTCGAGATCGCGCTGCTCGACGACGAGAGCGAACCGAAGCCGCCGGACCCGAACGCGCCGGTCGACACCGACAAGACCGAGCCCGACAAGGACGACCAGAAGAGCGCCGACAAGGACGACGCGAAGCCGGAAAAGCCGAAAACGCCGCTGCCCGAGCCGAAGAAGGCGCCCGAAGAGAAGAAGAAGCCGCCCGAGGAAAAAAGGCCGGAGGAGAAGCCGGAAGAGAAGAAGCCGATCGAGACGCTGCCGGCACCGGAGCCGGAACCCGCGCAGGCGGAGAAGCGGGTCGCAGTGAAGCAGCACGCGGCGCCGAACCAGGCCGACAACCCGAACGCGCACTTCATCGCCAACGACGCGAACCACGTCGAGGAGGAGACGCAGTCGCGCATCACCTCGACCGACCAAGACGATCCGAATCCGACTCCCGGCGGCGCCGCGCAGAGCGGCAAAGACCCGAACAAGCCGGGTGATTCGGACCAAACCAAGATCCTCCAGAGCGACGAGCACAAGGGCGCGCCCGACAAGGCACCCGCCGAACACAGCGCGCCGCCCGAGCTCCGCGTCGCGCAGCAGGCCGCACACGCGCCGCCTGCCACCGCCGCCGTGCAGGCGAAAGCCGAAGGCGTGCACGCCGGCGCCAAGAACGCCGAGAGCCAGTCGAAGTTGCCGCCCGAGGCCGGCCAGGCGCCGAAGCCTGCGCTGCATGCCGCGGACGAAGTCCCCGAGATGCTCACGGCCAAAAACGGCGGCTTCGAGGTGCCCAGCGAAAAGCAGGCGTCGATCGAGCAGGCAGGGCAAAAGGCGCGCAAACGTCGCGAGCTGCCGCCGATGCGCACGAGCGGCATCGCGGGCTTGCTCGGCCTCGGCGCCACGGGGACGACGCCGGGCGGCATCAACCTGAACCTGAACCCGCAGATTGCGACCGCGACCATCGGCGCCGACACGCTCCAGCGCGAGCGCATCGCCGACGGCGAACGGCGCCGCAGCCAGCACGCGGGGAACTGGCGGCCGAGCGGCATCGAGCGCTGGCGTTCCGCGATCGAGAACTACGTGCCGTCGGTGAAGGCCGGCAATCAGACGGCCCTGAACACGGCCGCGGTGCCGTTCGCGACGTACCTGAACGCGATCCACAACCGCATCCACCCGATCTTCGCCGACGGCTTCCTCGCATCGCTCGACCAGCTGCCGGCGGGGAACCCGATGAAGCAGGACGGCATCTACACGGTGCTCGAGATCGTCGTCGATCACGACCAGGGCCGCATCGTGCGCATGGGCGTGACGCGCACGAGCGGCGTCACGGCGTTCGACGTGAGCGCGCTCGAGTCCGTGTACCGCGCGCAGCCGTTCGGGGAGCCGCCCCACGAGATCATCTCGCCCGACGGGAACGTCTACCTGCACTGGGAGTTCCACAACAGCGTCGAAGCGTGCGGCACCGCCAACGCGCACCCTTACATGCTCAAAGTGCAGCCGAAGACGGCGCCCGTTCCCGTCGAGCCGACGACGCCGCCCGAGCCGGAACGCCACGGTCAGGCCGAGCCGCCGTCCAAACGGCCCGGTTTCCGGCAACCCCGGCCCCTCGCGTTCGCCAAGACGGCGGAGTAAGCGCGCGTTTCGCGCGGCTGGCGCGCTCCCGCAGCGCAAATCCGCGGAGTGACGTAATCTCCTCCGTCCGCATGCCCGCGAGCGCTGAAGCAAAGCCTGCCAAGGTCGCGCCTCCGAGCTGGGAGCCGCCTAGCGGCGTGCCCGTGACGGCCTTCGCCGTGGTCGCGGTCCTCGCAAGCACGCTCGGCCGCTCGATCTTCCCGGCGCTGTTCGGCGCCGCGACCGGCCTGGCCACGTTCATCGATCGCACGCAGCACGTCGCGAGCTTCCTGACTCAAATGGTAGCGGTAGGCGGCGTCGCGTTCACGCTGCGTGCCGTGGCGACTACGTTCGCGCAGCGCTCGCTCGGCATCGGCTACCGCATGCTCGTGATCCCGGCCGGGACGGCCGCGAGCGCGCTCGCGATGGCGGCGGCAGGGAGCACGCTCCCGCCCGATTACGGCTGCACTCTCGTCATCGCCGCCCTCGCGGCGGCCGCAGCGAGCTCCGCGGTCGCAATGCTCGCGCCCTCGACGCGCGCGCTCGGCTTCGCGCTGTTCCTGTCGGCGGTCGCGGGCGCGTTCGACCTCGCCGGCATTCGCGTGGGCGAAAGCGCGGTCCAGAATGCTTCGGCCGCCGGCTACAAGCTCGCGGGCGTGCTGATGACCGCGGGCTTTGCGTTCGAAGTGCTGCTCGTGAGTCTCGCGTTCGGTTTGCTCGCGGCGCGGAGTGGTGCGCGCGTTCTCCTCTTGGTGCTCGTCAGCTTTCTGCTCATGTTCGTTTGGGGGTATGCGATCAAGGGCTCGCAGCAGCCCGGAGCACCGGCGTGGGAGGTCGTCACCGAGCGCGCCGTCACCTCGTGGCTGCGCGCTCCCTCGCCGCTCGTACCGGCGGCCGCGCGCTTCGTGCTCGAGGCAGCGGGCACCGTCGCCACCGTCGCCATGCTCGTGACGAGCCGGCGCGCGCCGCTCGCGGCGCTCTTTGCGCTCTGTCTGCTCGCGCGCGGCGCGACCGACGTGCCGCTGCCGGCGCTCTTGCTCGTGGTCGCCGCGCTCGCCGTGCCGGCCTCCGTGCAGAGCGCGCTGCCGCGCGGGGTGTCGCCCGCGCGCGGTCTCACGCCGGAGCCGACCGCCAGCCGATGAGCTCTCGCAAGCCGCCGCCGAAACCCGCACGCTCATCGGTCGCCCCCAGCGGGCGCGAGGGCAAAAAGCAGGGCACTTTCACGTTACCGCCCGTTCCGGTCGCGCCGCCTGCGCGTCGCCGCTTCAACTCCGAGCCCCCGACGCGACAGAAGAACGTCGCGGCCTCGGTCTACCAGAGTCTCATCTCCGTGTTCGACACCATGACGCCCGCCGAGCGCATGGAGTTCGTCGACGTCACGTCGCTCTATGCGGCGCTCGACTCGAACGCACGGCAGGACCTCATCGCGATCATCACGCTCTATCCCCGCCTCTGGGCGGCCGACCGCGAGCAAGTCCACGAACTCGTCGAACGCCTCGCCGCGAAGAGCACCAAAAGCCGCTGAAACGCTCTGTGCAGGTGGCAGAGGGGATTCACAGGAAGCCGGACAAAGGGCGGGAAGATTTTTTTGTGTTCCCGACTGTTGGACGGACGCCCGAACGATCATCGCGTTCCGAGCCCCAATCCCTTCCCGACCTTTGTCCGACTTCCTGTTCAATCCCATCCGTGCAGGTGCTGGCAGCACGCGACGCACCGCGACGTGTTTGGAACCTACTGCCACCACTTCGAGAGTTGGCCTTCGGGGCGGCGGGGGGCGCTCGCGTAGTGGGAGACGTCGTTGTAGGCCATCAGGCGCGCGCGCACGGGGCCGTTGAATTCGAGCACGTTGAGACACGCGGGCGCCTGATCGAGCCGGTCGCGGTAGCCGCGCGCGTCGATGCCGAGCAGGGCGCAGAGTAAGAGCCGAATCGTCGCTTTGTGCGAGACGACCGCGACGCTCGCGCCCTCGTGCGCGACGACGATTTCACGCAAGACGGGCAGCGCGCGCGCCATCACGTGCGCGCCCGATTCGCCGCCTGCCGGCGCGAACGCGAACGGGTCCTGCTCCCACGCGTCGTACTCGCTCGCGAAGCGTGCCTCCACCTCGGCGCGCGTCAGCGTCTCCCAGTGGCCGTGGTCGATCTCGCGCAAGCCGTCGCGGCCGATCGGCGTGAGGCCGTGGGGCTCTGCGAGGATCGACGCCGTCGCGAGCGTGCGGCGCAGGGGGCTCGCGTACACGGCGGCGAGCGGCACCGCCGCGAGACGCGCGGCGAGCGCCTGCGCCTGCGCGCGCCCCGTCTCGGACAGCTCGACGTCCGTCGAGCCCGCGAAGCGATCCTCGGCCGTCAGCGTCGTCGCGCCGTGACGAACGAGCGCGACGCGAGTGCTCACCCCGAGCCTTCCTTCACGCCGCCGCGACGAAAGCCGCGTAGACGATCACTAGGTACGGCATCGACGCGAAGAACACGCGCCGCGCCCAGCGCACGCGCGTGAGCTCCGCAGGCTTGACGAAGACGAGCGCCGAAAACGCGAGCCCGGCGGGCACGACCACGGCGAAATAGCCGAGATGCACGGCGTGCCCGCACGCAGGGAGCAGCGTCAGAAGGACCAGCACGATCGTCCAAGCGCGAGCGGCGCGCACGGCGGCCTCGCTCCCGCGCGCCACCGAGTACACCTGCATGCCGCCGCGCCGGTAGTCTTCCTGCAAGAAGAGCGCGATCGCCAAGAAGTGCGGCAGCTGCCACACGAACAGCACGGCGAAGAGGAACAGCGCGGGCCAGCCGAGGGTGCCGCGCACGGCCGCGTACCCGATGAGCGGCGGAAGCGCGCCGGGCAGCGCGCCCACGAGCAGCGCATGCGGCGTCACGCGCTTGAGCGGCGTGTAGACGAAGACGTAACTCGTGAACGCGAGCAGCGTGAGCCCGCAGGCAAGCCCGCCCGCGACGACGCCGAGCACGTTGAGACCGATGCTCGCGGCGAGCAAGCCGAACCCGAGCGCCACCTCGGCGCTCAAGCGCCCGGACGGAAGCGGGCGGCTTTGCGTGCGGCGCATCAGCGCGTCGGAGTCGCGCTCGGCGTACATGTTGAGCGCGTTCGCCGCGCCGACGACGAGCGTCGTCGCAACGAGCGCCGCAGCGAGGCGCGCGAGCGGCAAGGGGCCGCCCGCGACGAGGGCGCCGCACGTCGCCGTGACCATCACGAGCGCGCCGAGGCTCGGCTTCGTGAGCTCGAGGATCGTCCTCAGCGTCCGGAAAAATCCCGAGGCATCCGCGGCCTCGTGGCCTTTGACGACAGATTCGTTCACGCGCGACTCCGCGGGCCTTCTAGCACCGGGCTGCCGCGGACGGCCCCGAACACGGCATTTAGCGCAAAAATTGGTGCGTTCCGGCCAAGGGACCGGCAGTGTCACTTATGCCGTGGCGTTTTTCCCGTGGAGTCGGAGCTTTCCGTAACCAATCTCGGTGTTATCCTCGCCGCGGGTAACGGAGAAAGACATGCGCTTCGTCGGGATGCTCGTTGGGGTCGCACCGCTCGCGCTCGCTGTTTCGCTCATCTCGAGCAATGCCGCGGCCGATGTGGGCAAATTGGAAGCGTCGGGCAAGCCGAAGGGCACCATCGGCGGCGCGCTGCTCGGTGGCGAGCTCGTGGTGACCGTCGAAGCCGCGGCCGGCGTGAAGTCCGGCTGGGCTTACGCGGGCGGTGCGCTGCTCGGTGCGGCCGGCGGTGGTGTCGGTGGTTACTTCATCGAGAAGAACGCGAGCCCGCGTGTCGACCTGTTGATGCTCGCCGGCGGCATGACGCTCGTCATTCCGAGCATCGTGTTCGCGCTGAGCCGCACGGCTTACCAGCCCCCCGTGGATTATCTCACCGACAAGCCGCCCAGCGACGAGCCCGTCGCGAATCCGCCGCAGCCGGATCTTGCCGCGCCCGCGGCGGTGCCGCCCGCGCCCGCGCCGGCAGAAACGGTTCCGCCCGTGCCGCCCGCGTCGAATACCCCCGGCGTCACGACGCCGCCCGCGAGTGATTCGAACGCGCCCGGCGGAACGCCCGCTCCGCCCGTCCCGCCGACGTCGAGTGCCCCGCACGTCCGCCATCACCTCGCCGTGTCGCGGATGCCGCCGCTTTCGCTCACGCCGCCCGCGCTCGTGGCGCTCACGCCCGAAGCGCTCGCGTTGCGCGTGCCCTCCGTCGAAATCCAAAACACCTACACCAGCACCGAATTGGCGATGTACGGCGTCACGCAACACACAGAGGTCCACATTCCGGTCATGAGTGTGGTCTTCTGAGAGATTTCGCACGCGGTCGCGCGCTTCGCGCTTTGCTTTGCTGAACGCCTCCCGCTAGCATGGGTGTCTCGAGCACTCGCGGCTCACTAGCGTTCACTCGACATAATCAATATGGCTCAGGCAGCGCCTCAAAGGACGGGGCTCCCGCGCACGCGCAAAGGGGACGATCCTTCTCTCGGTCGCGTCATCGCAGGTCGGTACCGGCTCGAATCGCGCATCGGCGAAGGCGGCATGGGCATCGTCTATCGCGCGCGGCACGTGCTCATCGACCGCGTCGTCGCCGTCAAGCTCATTCGGCCCGATCTACGCGGGGAGACACACCTCCGCGCGTGGATGCTGCGCGAAGCACGCGCGGCCAACCGCGTCGACCACGCGCACATCATCGACATCCACGACATCGGGGAGACCGACGACGGCGAGCTCTACCTCGTCATGGAATACCTCGTCGGCACGCCGCTCTCGAACGAGCTCGCGAAGGGTCCGCTCGCGGTGGCGCGCGCGGTCGACGTGCTCGAGCAAATGGGCGCCGCGCTCTCGCGCGCCCACGACCTCGGCGTCGTGCATCGCGACCTCAAGAGCGACAACATCCTGCTCACCGCACGCGGTGGCCGCAAAGACTTCGTGAAGATCCTCGACTTCGGTCTCGCGGCGCTCGCGCACGATCCGCGGCTCGCGCCGAAGGGCGCCGTGTTCGGCACGCCGGAATACATGTCGCCCGAGCAGGCGCGCGGCGAACAGGCGGGGCCGCAATCGGATCTCTACGCGCTCGGCGTGCTGTTTTTCGAGATGCTCACCGGCCAGCTGCCGTTCAAGGCCGCCGACCGTGAAACCTTGCTCGAGATGCAGCGCACGGCTCCGGCGCCGCGCCCGAGCAGCGTGAAGAAGGACTGCAGTCCCGTCGCCGAAAAGATCGTGCTCCGACTGCTCGAGAAGGACGCACGCAAGCGCTACCGCGACGGCCATCACTTGCTCGAAGAGCTGAAGGCGCTGCAGCGCTCGCTGCCGAGCACGTCGTGGGAGAAGGAAGGCGCGCCGCAACCCGAAGCGCAGCAAGCCGCGCCGCCTCCGCCGCCCCAGCCGCGCTCGCCGGCCGTCGCCGAGTGGGCCGGGCGCGCCGGGCTCTTCTCGCGCATGGTCACGCGCGCCTACCCCGCCGGCAACGCGCCTCCCGAAATCAAGCAAGCGCTCGCGACGATCTGGGACGTCGCGGCCAAGGCCACGGCGCTCGAAGGTGAAATCGCGAGCCACACGCGCAAGCTCGAAGCGCTCGAGCGACGCGGCCGCGCGCTGCGAGCGGAAATCGGACGCAAGGTCGAGGAGCTCGCGCACGAAGAGTCGCGCGTGCTGCGCGAGGCCGCGGCTTATGCCGAAGAAGAGGCGTCGGCGCGCACGGAGCTCACGCGCGCGGAACAGACGGCGCGCGAGCGCGTCGCCATCGCGGAACAAGCCGAACGCAGCAACCAGGGCACCCGCGCCATCTACGAAGCGGCCGGCGCCGCGACCGCGATGGTGGAAGCGCAACGCCAATGGCTCAAGACGCGCGGCGACCGCCGCGGCGGTCGTGAGAGCACGGCGGCGGACCTCCGGCGCCAGATCGAGGAGCTGCGCGCGCAGCTTGCCCGCTACGCCGAGGCGCTCGAGGAGGATCTGAACTCCGGGCGCGAGAAGGTGGCGATACGGACGCGCGAGGGGCTCAAGTTCGAGAAGACGTTCATCGAGGCGTACTCGCAGCTGACGAGCCACCTCAAGGGCCGTCCGGAGTGTCGCGACCTCATGAACGAGCTCCAGGGTGAAGCCGAGCCGGGTAACGGCGGAAACACGAGCGACGCGGACGCCGCGACGCTCGGCGGCGAGCGTCCGCCCGAAGCCCTCTAATCCCGGGTCGATGGCGGATCCGAACGACTCGAGCGTGCGGGTCACGGACGCAGCGAGCCTTGCGGAGGGAGAAGCGCGGACGTTCAGCTACCAGCGCGCGGGCAGGAGCTACGAGGGCTTCCTCCTGCGGCACCGCCTCGGCTTCTTCGCCTACGCGAACTCCTGCCCGCACTGGAGCGTCGACCTCGACCTCGGCTTCGGCGACTTTTACGACGCCGAGCTCGACCGCATCTTTTGCCGAAATCACGGAGCGCTGTTTCTGCCCGATACCGGGCTTTGCAGCGCCGGACCGTGCGCCGGGCTATCCCTCGAGCAATTCGCCGTCGCGCTCGACGGCGCCGACGCGGTCGTCGAGGTCGCGCCCATGCTCGTGATCGGCGCGGAAAATTTGGGTTAATCCGTCGAGCCACGGCTAATTCGCGAGGTCCCATGCCTCGCCTGTCCTCGCACCCGCTGCCCCCCGAGGCCCTGCGCTGCTCGGCGCTCCGTTACATCTACGAGACGACGCCGCCCACGCCCGCCACCGCGCCCAGAAAGCCCGAAAAACCGGCACCTCCGAGCGCGCGAGCCCCGGCAGCAATGGCGACGGCGGCACCGCGACGCGTGGTCGGCGGACGCTACGAGCTCGAGCGCCCCATCGACGCGGGCGGCACGGCACTTATTTATCTGGCGCGCGACCTCGCCACGGGGGACGAGCGGGCCGTCAAGCTCTTGAAGGACGACGCGGCGCGCGATCCGATCCTGCGGGCGTGCTTCCTCGCGGGGGCGCGCGCGGCGATGGGGATCAGCCACCACAACGTGGTGCGCGTGCTCTCCGTCGTCGAGCCGCGCGAAGGCCATCCGTTCGCCGTCATGGAGCTGTTACGCGGAGAATCACTCGACGCGACGCTCGGACGCGAGCGCCGTCTGCCGCCCGAGCGCGTGGTGGCGCTCGCCCGTGATGCCGCGCGCGGACTCGCCGCCGCGCACGCGACCGGCATCGTGCACCTCGACGTGAAGCCGGAAAATCTCTTCCTCGTCCCGCACTCGCGCGGGCAGAGCTTGAAAATCATCGATTTCGATCTCGCGTGGGTCCCGGGTATCGAGGACCCGAGTGAACGCCACGGACGCCTGATCCTGCGTGGCACGGCGAAGTACATGGCGCCCGAGCAAATCCTGGGCGACCCCGTCGACGCGCGCACCGACGTCTACGCGCTCGGCGTCGTGCTATTCCGGTTGCTCACCGGACAGCTGCCGTTCGACCTCGAGCTCGGGACGACCCTGCTTCGCCACCACGTCTCTTCGCCGATCCCGCCGCCGTCGTGGCTCGTCGACGGACTCGACGCGCGGCTCGACGCCGTGGTCGTGCGCGCCACGAAGAAGGACCCGGCGAACCGCTACCCGAGCATGAAAGCGCTGCTCTCCGACCTCGACGCCGTGAGCCTCGATCTCGCGCTCTCGACGGCCGCGGACCCCGCGCTCGGCGACCGTTACGCGCCGCGCAGCGACCGCGCCCGTGCCGCTGCTCGCGCGCTCGAAGGCGCCGCCTGACGGCGCGCTCGGCTACTTCAGCTTCGCGCTCAGGAACGAACGCAGCTTCACGAGGTTCTTGTCGTCGCGCAGGAACGCGGGTGACTGATAGCCGTCCGCCCATGCCCGCACTTCGCGCACGAAATCCTCGCGTACCGCAGGATCGGAAACGACCTCGGCGACGCCGCGCCCGCGCACCTTGGCTCGCTCGAGCTCGCCGACGTAGGCCGTGAGCCGCGGGTACACCTCGCCCAGAAATTCTTCGATGAGCGCGGTGTCCGCGGCGAGCCGCGCGATGACGCCGGCCGCCCCCTCGCTCCCCACGCGCGAGGCCGCAACGCGAAACACGAACGCGTCGTCGATGAACCCGATGTCTTCGAGTCCGTCGGGGATGAGGTCGAGCGACTTGAACAGGTAGTTGAGCGCGCTCGCGGCGCTCGCCCGCACACTCTCCGGCGCGTCCGCGTTCTCCACGACGGCTGCGAGCTCACGCGCGTCTGCGCCGAGGCTCTTGAGCCAAGCGGGGAAAGCCTCGAGAAAGCGCGCGTCAGCGGGGGTCATGCGGGCGCGAGTATCTCATTCTTCGTCCGGCGCGCCAGCTGGGCACAAAAGCCGCAAAGCATTCCGCGAAAATATCCGCTGCACGTCCGCCCGCGGGAGCCCCGATTGCTCGAGCGCCTTGGCGAGCCGCTGGTAGCCGCTCACGTCGCGGAGCTCGGGCGGCGGTCGAATGTCGCCCTCGAAGTCGGAGCCGAGCGCCACGTGCTCGGCTCCGGCGACCCGGACGAGGTAGCGCACCTGACGCACGACGTCGGCGAGCGTCGCAGGGCGTCCGCGCGTGACGAAGGGACCGTGGAAGTTCACGCCGACGACGCCGCCCGAGCGCGCGAGCGCGCCGAGCTCCGCGTCCGCGAGGTTCCGCGGGTGGTTCGCGAGGGTGCGCGCGTTCGAATGCGTGGCGACCACGGGCGCGCCCGTCTCGGCGGCGACGGCCAAAAGCTCGCGCGTCGCGCGGTCGGACGCGTGAGAAACGTCGAGCAAGAGTCCCTGCCGCACCGCCTCACGCGCGAACACCTTGCCCGCGTCCGTCAACCCGAACGGCTGCGCGTCGTGATCGCCCGACGACGACGCGAGCTCGTTGTGCCAGGTGTGAACGAGTCCCACGATCCGGAGTCCACGCCGCGCCCACCCCGCCAGCGCCTCCGGCTTCCCCGCGAGCGGCCCTATCCCCTCGAACGCGAACCAGGTGCGCACGCCGCCCTCGCGCGGCAGGCAGCCGGGCAGCCGAAACGGCGGCGTGCGCCCGAGCTCGCCGTACACGCGCGCGTACGAGCTCTCGAAGTCGTCGCTGCGCGGACCGCTCGGCGTGACCTCGCGCGGAACGAAGAGCGGCAGCACGACTCCCACGACACCGGCGCGCGCGAGCTCCGCGGCGCGAAACTGGCCGCTGCCCGTCGCGAACGCGCGCTTCTGGTAGTTCGTCTGGTACGAGAGATCGACGTGGAGATCGACGACGGCGACGGGACGCTCGGCGGGCTCCGCGCCGCGCAGCGGCAGCGCACCGAGCAGGAGCACGAGCACGCTCGCGAGCGCTGCGAGCGGCCCCGAGCGCGTCACGTGCCGCACGCGCCCCCGCGGAGCCGCGTCAGCTCGCCTTCCACTTGATGCTGCAGCCGATCGAGGGCTTTTGGTCGGCGTTCGGTTTCCCGCCCGAGAGCAACGCTTCGACGGCGGCGCGCACGTCGGCGCCGGTGACGGGCACGGCGTTCTTCGGACGAGCCTCGTCGAATTGGCCGCGGTACGCGAGCTTGCCAGCCGCATCGAACACGTAAAATTCGGGCGTGCACGCGGCGTCGAACGCGCGCGCGACGTTCTGCGTTTCGTCGAAGAGGTAGGGGAACGAGTAGCCGAACGTCTTCGCTTCGACGACCATCTTGTCGGGCGCGTCATCCGGATGCGAGACGGCGTCGTTCGAGCTCACGGCGACGAGCGCCACGCCGCGCTCCGCGCAAAAGCGGCCGAACTCGGCGAGCCCCGCGCGAATGTGCTTCACGTACGGGCAGTGGTTGCAGATGAAGGCGACGACGCTCGGGCGCCCGAGGAGCTCGTCGGACGCCACGGTGCGGCCCGAGACCGTGTCTTCTAGGCGGAAGCTCGGCAGCGACGTGCCGAGCGGCAGCATGTTGGAGGGAACGGCCATGCCCGGAGGTATATCTCAGTTTTTGACCTTCTTCGGCAGCTCGAGCGCCAGCACCGGATGCGCCGGATCGTCGAGAAACGCGTAGGCGGCGCGGCTCGCGAGCACGCGCTTCACGTAGCGCCGGGTTTCGAGGAACGGAATGAGCTCGACCCACACGTCGAAATCCGCGCTCGGTCGGTCGCGCACCCAATCGTGAACCTTGCCGGGGCCGGCGTTGTACGCCGGGATCGCGAGCAGAGCATTTTCGGGAAACGCCGCGGAGTAGCGCGCGAGCGTGCGGCAGCCGAGCTCGACGTTCACGCTCGGCCGCTTCAACGAGCGGCGATCGTGCGGCAAGGTCGTGCCTTTCGCGGCGACGCGCGCGGTCGGCACGATGAGCTGCATGAGCCCGTAGGCGTCGGCGGCGCTCTCGGCGTCGGGGTCGAACGCCGACTCCTCGCGCATGATGGCGTAGACGAGCGAGTGGGTGAGGTTCGTGCGCTTGGCGGCGCCGTCCACGATGTGCGCGTACGGCTCGGGGAACGCGATGCGCCACGCCTCCTCCCAGTCGCCCGCCGGCCAGCGCAAAAGCCAATCGGTGAGGCGGTGGCGCGCGACGTCGTGAGCGAGCCGCTCGGCGCCGGCGCGCGCGTAGGTGCGCGCCACGGTCCAGAGCAGCTCCGGGCCGGCACCGGGGCGCGTGAGCCCGAGCGCGTCGAGCTCGGCGACGGCCGGCGTGATCTCACCGAGCTTGAAGAGCTCGAGCGCGCGTAGAAATCCCGCGTCTTCACCGAATTTTTCGGGGGGCCTGGGGCGTGAATCGGCGCGTGCCCGCGCGAGCGCTTCCGCCTCCGCGCGTTCTGCGCGCGCGGGGTCGAGCTCGTGGAGCCGGCCGAAGGCGTGCAGCATGTAATATGAGAACGGCAGCTCGCGCACGATCTGCTCGAACGTCGCGAGCGCTGCGTCACGCTGGCCGAGCGCGAGCGCCGCGCGCGCTTCGAAGTAACGCTCGCGTCCGGCGAGCTCCGCACCACGCGCCGCGTCCGCCTCCGGTCCTCCGACGAGCTCCACCGCGCGCGCAAGCACGGAATCCGCACTCGACCAATCGCTCTTGTCGATGCGGCGCACCGCGAGCCGAAACAGGCCCTCGAGCGCCATGTCGCCATGCGGGTACTCGTCGGGCAGCGTGCGCAAGAGGTCGGTGAAACGGGCCTCTACGCCGAGCTCGAGGTACGCGAGCGCCGCCTGCAGGCGTGCGTCGTCGGCGAGCGAGCTCTGGTGGTGCTCGGACTCGACGCGACCGAAGAAGCGCACGGCGTCGCTGTAACGAGCGTCGGCGGCGGCGTATTTGCCCGCGTTGAAGAGAGCACGCGCGTGGAGCTCCGGCTCCGCCTTGCAGCGCTCCGCGGCGGCGCTCACGGCGTCCACCGCATCCTTGCGGGCGCGTTTGCCAGCGTACGCCTTGCCCGTCGCGAGCCCGACGCGGCAGAGCGTCGCATCGTCGTGCGAGTCCTTGCCGAGCCGTTCGGCGAGTGCCTGCGCCGCGGCGAGCGTGTCGTCGAACCGGCGCGCGTCGACGAGCGCCTCGAGCGCGGCGAGCTCCTCGGGCACGGCCGGGCGCGCAGCGGCGCCACGTTCGGCGGGCGGCAAGAGCGCGAGCACGCGCGTCACCAAGTCGGCTGCTTTTTTGGCGAGCTCGATGTTTCCGGCGGCCTCCGCCTCGACCGTGTGCGCGAGCCCGAGCGCTTCGATGAGCTCGGGGTGCGTCGGAGTCGGGACGCCGCCGTCCGCCACGGCCTCCGGCGTCGAAAGCTCGCGCGCGAGGCGAAGCTCGCGCGACCAGCGCTCGGAGGCGTCGAGCGGCAGCTTGATCTGCGCCCGCAGCGTGTCGAGCCCGGCGGCGCGCTCGCCGGCGGCGAACGCCGCCTCGACCAAGAGATTGCGGCGCTCGACGGCCAGCGAAGGGTCCTCCGGCAACGCGCGCGCCTCCGCGAGAGCATCCGGCGCACGCCCGAGCATGAGCAGCGCCCGCGCGCGCCCCGCGGCCGCGTACGCGGCGAGCGCGAAGCCGCTCGCCTTGGCTCGCTCGTAGGCGGTGAGGGCCGGCGCCGCTTCGCCCGCGCGTTCGTGCAAGAGCCCGCCGAGCAGGCTCAGACTCGCGCGCTCGCTCGCGTCCGGCGGCGCGGCTTGCAAGCGCGCTTCGAACTCCGCGGCGGCGCGCGGCGCGTCACCGGCGTCCACCGCGTCGGCGACGCGCTCGAAGCCCGGGCGCGTGAGCCACGGCGAGAACGCCGTCTCCACCAAGGTCGCCGGCGGCACGGCGCCGCTCGCGAACGCCGAAGGCGGCGCGGCGCCGACCGGTGCGTGCTTGATCCCGAGGGGTCGCTCGGGCGGAGCCTCACGCGCCGAAGTGCAGGCGCACGCGAGCGCACACGCCAGCGCCGCGCAACGCCTGGACACGCCGAGACGCGCCGAACGCCGGCGACCGCTCACGCGCGTCGGACTCCGCGCCGGCTCGCGCTCCACTGTTCCGCGACCGCTTCCTCTTCCGCGCTTTCGCGCGCGCGCGTCGCGGCATGCCGCCCGCGTTCGAGGTGACGCTCGAGCACACGCTCGTCGGCCTTGGCGCTCGCGAGCGCCGTCCGGGCCGTCTCGGCACGTTCGGCCGCGGCCCGCGCGACCTCGCGGGCTTCGCGCTCGCGCTTCGAGAGCTCACTCACGCGCGCAGCCGCCCCCGCGCGGTGGCGTTCGGCCTGTTGCAGGTCGTCCGCGCGGGCGACACCGGCGGCGAGCCGCGTCCGTTCCTTCAGCCGTTCGGCGCGCGCAACGCTCTCTTCCGCTTCGCGTCGCGCCGTGGCCGCCCGCGCCTGCGCCGCCCCCCGCTCGCGCTCACGCTCGAGGCCGCCGTGCTCGACGCTCCGGCGCTCGACGCCTTCACGCCGAACGCGAGCGAGCGGCTCGAGCGGATCCTTCCGTCGCACGCACCTAAGGTACGGCCCACGGGACGGCCCGTGCAAGCGCGGGGCGCGGCGGGAACGTCAGTTTCCGCGCGTATGCCACTCTTGGATGCTGCGCACCTGGGCGTGCGTGAGCAGGTGGCTCACCTCGAGCGCATCCACGGCGGCGAGCCCCGCGGCAATGGTCGTGAAGTACGGCACGTTCGCGAGCAGGGCGTTCCGGCGAATCGAATAGCTGTCCGCGATCGCTTTTGCGCCGGAAGTCGTGTTGATCACCATCTGGATGTTGCCGGCGCGGATGGCGTCCACGACGTGCGGCGAGCCCTCGAGCACCTTGTTCACGCGCTCGGCCGCGACGCGCGCCTTCGCGAAGGTTTCGGCGGTGCCGCCCGTGGCGACGATGCTGAAGCCGAGGTTCCGCAAGCGCCGCGCGACGTGACACGCCTGCTCCTTGTCGTCGTCCTTCACGCTGATGAAGACGCGACCGCGGCTCGGCAAGGCGTTACCCGCGGCCTCGAGCGACTTGTCGAAGGCAAGCGCGAAGCTCTGTCCGATGCCCATCACCTCGCCCGTCGAGCGCATCTCCGGACCGAGGATGGTATCGACGCCGGGGAACTTCGCGAACGGGAAGACGCTCTCCTTCACGGCGACGTGCGTCGGCAAGAAGCCGTCCGTGATGCCGAGCTCGTCGAGGCTCATACCGACCATGCATTTGGCCGCGATCTTCGCGAGGGGCCGACCGGTCGCCTTCGCGACGAACGGCACCGTGCGCGAGGCACGCGGGTTCACCTCGAGCACGTAGACCTCGCCGTCTTTGACCGCGAGCTGCACGTTCATCAGGCCGATCACGCCGAGCTCGAGCGCGAGCGAGCGCGCGCACGCTTCGATTTCCGCGATGATCCGCGCGTCGAGCGAGTGCGGCGGCAGCACGCTCGTCGAGTCCCCGGAATGCACGCCGGCTTCCTCGATGTGCTGCATCACGCCGCCGACGACCGCGCGCTTGCCGTCGGAGACCATGTCCACGTCGACTTCGATCGCGTTCTTCAAAAACTGGTCGATGAGGAGCGTCTGCGAGCCGCCTTCGTCGCGCGCCGCGTCGATCGCCACGCCGACGTACGCCTCGAGCTCGGCGTCGCTCGCGCACGTCATCATCGCGCGGCCGCCGAGCACGTACGACGGCCGCACGAGCACCGGATACCCGATGCTCTGCGCGATGCGTCGAGCTTCATCGACCGTCTTCGCGGTCCCGGCGTGCGGCCGCTTGAGCCCCAGCTTTGCGAGCATGGCGTCGAAGCGTTCGCGATCTTCCGCGCGGTCGATCGCGTCGGCGGGCGTGCCGAGCAAGCGGATGCCCGCCTTCTCGAGCGGCACGCTGAGCTTCAGCGGAGTCTGACCGCCGAACTGCACGATGACGCCGAGCAGCTCGCCGCGGCTCGCCTCTTCCTTGCAAATCGCGAGCACGTCTTCGAGCGTGAGCGGCTCGAAGTACAACCGATCGGAGGTGTCGTAGTCGGTCGACACCGTCTCGGGGTTGCAGTTGACCATGATGGTCTCGATGCCGAGCTCGCGCAGCGCGAAGACGGCGTGGCAGCAGCAGTAGTCGAACTCGATGCCCTGCCCGATGCGGTTCGGGCCGCCGCCGAGGATGATGACTTTACGCTTGGCGGAAACGTCCGCTTCCGACTCTGTCTCGTAGCTCGAGTAGAGGTACGGCGTCTTCGCGGGGAACTCCGCGGCGCAGGTATCGACGCGGCCGAACACCACGCGCACGCCGAGCTTCTCGCGTTCGGCGCGCACGGCTTCTTGGGTCGTGCCGCGGAGTTCCGCGATCTGCGCGTCGCTGAAGCCGAGACGCTTGGTCTCGAACAGGAGCTCGGCCGTCAGCGCCGGCGCCCCTTTGATCACGGCCTCGTGCTTCACCATGCGCTCGAGCTGCGACAAGAACCAAGGGTCGATCTTCGTGCGCTCGAAGATCTCGCTCGTCGAGAAGCCGTGGCGCATCGCGTCCCCGACGTAGAAGAGCCGCTCGGCGCCCGGAATCGCGATCACGCGTTCGAGCGCGACGCGGAGCTCGTCGCCGGCGGGCGGCGGCAGCGTCGGGCGCGGCTTGGCGGCGGGCGGCGCGTCGTGCGTGAGGTCCCGCTTTTGCGCCTCGAGCTGCTTCGCGAGCACGCGGTAGTCCACGCGATCGAACAAGCTCATGAAGCCCGTCTTGCCCGTCTCGAGCGAGCGCGCCGCCTTCTGCAGGGCCTCGGAGAAGGTGCGACCGATCGACATCACCTCGCCGACGCTCTTCATCTGCGTGCCGAGCCGCGTGTCCGCACCCGGGAACTTCTCGAACGCGAAGCGCGGCCACTTGACGACGACGTAGTCGATCGTCGGCTCGAACGCGGCGCTCGTCCCCGTGATGTCGTTCGTGAGCTCGTCGAGCGTGAAGCCGACGGCGAGCTTGGCCGCGATTTTCGCGATCGGGTAGCCGGTCGCCTTGGAGGCGAGCGCGCTCGAGCGCGACACGCGCGGGTTCATCTCGATCACGAGCACGCGCCCCGTCTTCGGATCGACGGCGAACTGCACGTTCGATCCGCCCGTTTCGACGCCGATCTCGTGCATCACCGCGCGCGACGCGTCGCGCAGGCGCTGGTACTCGCGGTCCGTGAGCGTCATCGAGGGCGCGACGGTGATGGAGTCACCGGTGTGGACGCCCATCGGATCGATGTTCTCGATCGTGCAGATGACGATGAAGTTGTCTTTCGAGTCCCGGATGACCTCGAGCTCGTATTCCTTCCAGCCGAGCACGCTCTCCTCGACGAGCACCTGGTGCGTCGGCGACTGCTGGAGCGCCCAGCTGAGCTTGGCGTCGAAATCCTCCGGGCGATCCACGATGGCGCTGCCGCCGCCGCCGAGCGTGAAGCTCGGCCGCAGGATCAGGGGATAGCCGGTCATCTCGGCGACCTGGTGTCCCTCTTCCAGGGTGGTCGCGTAGCCGGAGCGCGGGCACTCGAGCCCGCAGTTCTTCATCGCCTCCTTGAAGAGCAAGCGATCCTCCGCCTTGCGGATCGCGTCGACCTGCGCGCCGATGAGCTTCACGCCGAAGCGCGAGAGCACCCCTGACTCGTGCAGGTCGAGGGCGAGGTTCAGCGCCGTCTGCCCGCCGAGGGTGGGCAAAATCGCGTCGGGGCGCTCGCGCTCGATGATCGCGGAGAGCGAGGCGCGCGTGAGCGGCTCGATGTACGTGCGCCGGACGAGCTCCGGATCCGTCATGATCGTGGCCGGATTCGAGTTGACCAGGACCACGTCGTACCCGAGGGCGGTGAGGGCCTTGGCGCCTTGCGTGCCCGAGTAGTCGAACTCGCATGCCTGACCGATCACGATGGGGCCAGAACCGATGAGGAGAATCTTTTTTAGGTCGTCACGGCGAGGCATCGCAGGGTGCCGCTTAGCACGTTGCGGGGACAGGTTTTGAAGGCTTTTTGGAGGCCGGGAAGGAGCCCCGGATCCGCCGCTAAACCGCGTGCTTGCCAGCCCCGAACCAGCGGGAAGTGCGCGGTAGGCAGGCAAGAAGCGCGTGGCACCCTCGCGCGTCCCTTGACGAGCCGGCCCCCTTCCGTCATAAGACCGCGCTCCCCGGGCGCTCGTCCGGGGTTTTGGAGCTTCTCATGCCGAAAATGAAGACGAACCGCGCTGCCGCCAAGCGCTTCAAGATCACCGGGTCCGGCAAGGTCCGCAGGCCCAAGGGCGGCTCGCAGCACAACTTCATCGGCAAGAACCGCAAGCGCCGTCGCCGGCTGCGCAACAACGACATCGTTGCGTCCGCCATGGAAAAGCGCGTCAAGATCCTCCTGCCGTACGGCTGAGCTAGTCAGAGGTAACCGAAGATGTCTCGCGTCAAACGTGGAACTGCAACTCACCGCCGGCACAAGCGCGTCCTCAAGCAGACCGAGGGCTTCTTCGGTGGGCGCAAGAACCGCTACCGCCAGGCGATGCGCGTCCTCTGGAAGTCGTGGCAATACGCCTACGCGGGACGCAAGCTCCGGAAGCGTGATTTCCGCGCGCTCTGGATCACGCGCATCAACGCCGCCTGCCGCCAGAACGGCACCACGTACTCGAAGCTCATCTCGGCGCTCGGCAGGGCCGGCATCGAGCTCGATCGCAAGACGCTCGCCGACATGGCACTGAACGACGCCGCAGCGTTCACCAAGCTCGTCGGGCTCGCCGGCGCGGCCGAGCTCGCCGGCGCCGCCGGCTGAGCACGGCGCGGCCCGTGTCCGCCTCCGAGAGCGCCTCGCTCGACCTCGCGCCCATCGTGGAGCGCGCTCGCAGCCGTTTCGAAGGCGCCGCGACCGAGCACGAGCTCCGCGCACTCAAAGCCGAGATCCTCGGCAAGAAGGGCGAGCTGACGGCCCAGCTGCGTTCGCTCGGCCAGGCTCCGCCCGACCAGCGCAAAGCCATCGGCGAGCGCGTCAACGTCGCCAAGGCCGATGTAGAAGCGGCGTTCGATGCCCGCCTCGCGGCCTTGCTTGCCGCGGTGCGGCGCGCGGATCTCGAAGGTCCGCCGTTCGACCTCAGCCTGCCTGCTCGCACGACCGTGCCGCGCGGCCACCTGCACCCGGTGACGCGCGTCAAATGGGAGATTTTGGACATCTTTCGTTCGCTCGGCTTCAGCCTCGCGTGGGGCCCGGAAGTCGACCTCGAGCGCAACAACTTCGAGCGTCTCGCGTTTCCGCCCGACCACCCGGCAACGGACATGCAGGACAGCTTCTGGGTCGACGTGAAGGGCGCGACGGCCGGCGTGCGCGCCCTCTTGCGCACGCACACGAGCACCGTCCAGGTGCGCGAGATGAGCACGCGGCAGCCGCCGTTCGCCGTCGTGAGCGGCGGTCCCGTCTACCGCCGCGACGACGACGTCACGCACTCGCCGATGTTCCACCAGATCGAAGGCTTCCTCGTCGACGAGCACACGAGCTTCGCCGAGCTCAAGGGCGTGCTCGGTGAGTTCGCGCGGCGCCTCTACGGCCCGGAGTGCAGCGTGCGCTTTCGTCCGAGCTATTTCCCCTTCGTCGAACCCGGCGCGGAAATGGACGTTTCCTGCGTCTTCTGCCGGCCCGACGACGGCTCACGCGCGACTTGTCGCGTGTGCAAAGCCAGCGGCTGGCTCGAGGTGCTCGGCGCCGGAATGATTCACCCTGAGGTGTTTCGCCACTGTGGAATCGACGCCGAACGGTACCGAGGGTTCGCGTTCGGCCTCGGCGTGGATCGCGTCGCCATGCTGCGTTACGGCATCCCCGACATTCGCGTCTTGTTCGACAATGATCCGCGATTTTTGAGTCAGTTCTGACGAGCCGCTTCCTGCATTCCGGACTCGTCCGTCCGCGATCGCGGACGATCGCTCGCACCCAAACCCTACGGCCCCAAGGCGTTCCAACCCTGGAATCACGCGACAGGCGAGTCAGCCGGTCGGCACAGGCTGTGCCGCTGGCCCCGCAAACCTTGCGGCCTCGATGACGTGCGATGACAGACTGCGGCCCCCCTCGGGTACTTCACAGAGGAAACTCGAACCACTTGCGAAGACGTCACCCGGGTCTTAACCGGGAATGTTTGTTGGACGTTGCCCGTTTCACCCCCACGGCAACGTGCGGCTTCTTCGGCCGCGACGCCCCACTCTGACAGAATCTCGCGAACGTCGGGCTGAAGCCAAACCCCGATTTCACGCGTAGATAGGGGGGACCGGATCTTTTGCCATGACGACCCGCCTCGCGCAACCAAGCTCTCCCGGGCGCCCCGCCAACGGCGCCTCAAGCTCGACCCCTCGGGAGCCGTCCGTAGCTAAGGGAGACAAGCTGGGAGGCAAACCCCGGAAGGCGCGAATTTTGCAAGATGGTTTCGCATCGGAGTCAGATATGAACCTTCGCCCACAGTCCGCGACTAATCAAAAGTCCAAGGATCGTGCACCCGCGAGCGCGCCGGCATCCAGCCAGATGCCGACTAGCCGGTCGGCCCAGAGCGACCCGCCGGAGTACACCGAAGAAGGTGAAGACACGCGCGTTCGGGCGACCTCCATGCGCTCGTCGGAAGCGCCGGAAAGCACGACGGAGTCGTTCACGGAGGCCGGGGAGACGTTCGTCGCCGAGTCGGACGCCGCGACGGATTCGATGCTGTCCCGTTATTTCCGGGACATGGCGACGCACCAGGTCATGGGTCCCGACGAGGAGCTCTCGGCCGCGCAGGCCGTCGAGCAGGCGGAGATCCACCACTGGGGCTCGCTGCTCGGCTACGTGCCGACGGCGGAGCTGATGTTCGAGCAGCTCGAAAAGGACGTGCAGACGCTCCCGCCCGAGGAGCGCCCGGAGCTGCCGCAGCTCATCGAGCTCCGCAAGCTCGCCAAGCTCTACAAGAAGCAACGCTCGAAGCTGAACGCCGACCAGATGCGGCACTGGACCGAGCTGTCGATGGCGCTCGGTCGTGACGTGCGGCTCCCGGATTCGGATCGGATCTGGATGGCGAACGCCGAGCGCATTTCGCGCTGCGAGAGCATCGAGGGTTCGGACGAGCTCGTGGTGCCGGAGACGTCGCCGGACACACCGGCGTACCGGCGCTACCTCGCGCGCGTTCGCGAGACGGATCGCGTGCAGCGCGGCGCGAAGAACCGCTTCGTGAAGGCGAACCTCCGCCTGGTGGTGAGCATCGCTCGCCGCTACAACCGCGGCCGCCTCCCGCTCATCGACCTGATTCAGGAAGGCAACATCGGCTTGATGAAGGCGGTCGAGCGCTTCGATCACACGCGCGGTTACCGCTTCTCGACCTACGCCTCGTGGTGGATCCGCCACGCGATCAGCCGCGCCCTCGCGGACAAGGGCCGAGCCGTGCGCATCCCCGTGCACATGCTCGACACGTACAATCGCGTGTCGCGCGCGACGCAGACGATCATCGCGCGCACCGGTCGCGAGCCGTCGATCGAGGAGCTCGAGAAGGAAACGGGCGTTCCGCGCGACAAGCTCGACAAGGTGAAGGACCTCTACGCCGACACGCCGTTCTCGCTCGATCGGCCCGTCGGTGACGAGGACGGGCGCCGGTTCATCGACTTCCTGGTCGAAGAGAACATGCTCTCGCCCTACGACAACCTGGCGAACCAGAAGTGGGCGGAAGAGGTGCAGCGCTTGCTCGGCACCCTCACGCCGATCGAGTCGCGCATCATTCGCTGGCGCTTCGGTCTCGACAACGAAGACGAGCTCACGCTGAAAGAGATCGGCGACAAGTACAACCTGTCGCGCGAGCGCATCCGCCAGCTGCAAGAGCAGGCGATCAGCAAGATCCGCAAGCAGATGCGCGAGTTCTGAGCGCCGCGCCGTTCGCGCGAGGGTGCGCCGCCGGGCGTGCCCTCGACGCGGCGGTGGGCCGCGCTGCGCCTCGGGCCCTAGAGCCCGACGCTGAAAGGAACGTTTGCACGCGCCGTCGGGGGTGGCGCGGAGGCTTGCGCGCGGGGTTAGGGCCCGGAAATGGCCGCAGGCAGGCTGAGACGTTTACGTGAATTACCAATAAATTCGCGCAATTACCTTAGTTTCGCCTGAGGTCATTTACATTTTGGGGCGGTGAGCGCATAAGCACGCGCGTCTGGAGATACGCCATTTCGGCGCTGAACGGGCGCGAAGCGCCGGTTAGCCCCTGGCCCCCCCGACTGACTGTCGGCCGGCCACAGACGCCCCCCGACCGCCTCGGACCTCGATGAATCTCTTCGTATTCCCGCGCTGGGCGAACAAGACAAGAGCGCTCGCGGGCATGCTCCTCGGAGGTGCCCCCGTCTACCTCACCTTCCTGATTTGGTACGGCGCGTCTCCCAAGACGACCGACGTGGGGTACATGCCGCAGCAACCGGTCCCGTACAGCCACGCGCTGCACGCCGGTCAGCTCGGGCTCGACTGCCGCTACTGCCACAACACGGTCGAGCAGGCGGCGCACGCCGCGATCCCCCCGACCGCGACGTGCATGAATTGCCACAAGAGCATTCACACGAAGAGCGACAAGCTCGCCCCCATCCGGGCGAGCTACGAGAGCGGCAACCCCGTCGAGTGGATCAAGGTCCACGACCTCCCCGACTACGTCTACTTCAACCACAGCGCGCACGTGACGCGTGGCGTCGGTTGCGTGACTTGCCACGGCCGCATCGACCAGATGGAGGAGGTCTCCCAGCACGCTCCTCTCAGCATGGGCTGGTGCCTCGACTGCCATCGCGAGCCTGAGAAGAACCTGCGTCCGCCGGAGGAGGTCACGAACATGACCTGGACCCCGCCGGACGGCGCCGATCCCCTCGAGTACGGCAAGATGCTCCGCGAAAAGAACCACCTGAACCCCCCGACGGATTGCTCGACATGTCATCGCTGAAGAAGAGAGTCCTGCCGACGTTCGGGGGTGCGAAAAAAGCCGAAGCAGCGGCGCCCGAGACGGCGAGCGCTCGCCCGCGCTTCTGGCGCAGCTTCGGTGAGCTCGAGAATCGTCCGGAGTTTCGTGCGTTGCTCGAGCGCGAGTTCGCGGCGCCGCCCGTGGACGAGACGCAGAGCGCGCCCGAGCGGCGCCGCTTCCTCCAGCTGATGGGCGCTTCGCTCGGCCTCGCCGGCGTCGGCTGCCACTGGTCGGAGGACAAGATCCTCCCGCTCTCGCGGCGGCCGGAAGACACGATCCCCGGCACCACCAAGAAGTACGCGACGGCGATGGAGCTCGACGGCGTCGGCGTGGGTCTCTACGCGACGAGCTACGACGGGCGTCCGATCAAGATCGACGGCAACCCGCAGCACCCCGAGAGCCTCGGCGGCGCGAGCGCCCTCCACCAGGCGAGCGTGCTCGGCGTTTACGACCCGGACCGCAGCGACAAGCCGTGGAAGCGCAACGGCGGTACGGCCAGCGCCTCGAGCTGGGACGCGTTCGCGGCCTTTGCCGCCCCGCACTTCGCGAAGCTGAAGGGCATGAAGGGCTACGGCCTGCGCGTGCTCGCGGAGCGCAGCGGCTCGCCGACGCTCGAAGCGGTGAAAAAGCGCTTCATGGACGCCTTCCCGCAGGCGCGCTGGGTGACCTACGAGCCGTCCGCGGGTGACGGCTCGCGCGCGGGCTCCGTGCTCGCGTTCGGCAAGCCGCACCGCGCGGTGCTCGACGCGACCGAGGCGGCCGTGATCGTCACGCTCGACGCGGACCTGTTCGCGCCGAGCTTCCCGCAGCACCTCGCGCTCGCGCGTCAGATCGCGCACGGCCGCTCGCCGGACGGCGAGATGAACCGCATCTACTCGATCGAGCCGAACTACACGCTGATCGGCAGCTTCGCCGATCACCGCCTGGGCGTTCGCTCCGAGCAGATCAAGGCGTTCGCGGCGGCGCTCGACGCGAAGGTGAGCGCGCTCGCCAATCCCTCCGCCGAGATCGGGCCGGGACAGCAGGCGCCAAAGGCCGAGTTCCTCGCGGAGGCACGCGCCGCGAAGCTCCTCGACGCGGTCGCGAAGGACCTCGTCACGCACCGCGGTCGCGGCCTCGTCGTCGCCGGACCGTCGCAGCCGGCCGAGGTGCACGCCATCGTGCACCGGCTGAACACGCTGCTCGGCAACGTCGGCCACACGGTGCGCTTCATCGAAGACACCTCGGCGGAGAGCCTCGCGGACGTGGCGGCGCTCAAGACGCTCACCGACGACCTCGCGCGCGACCGCGTCGACACGCTGGTCGTTCTCGGCGGCAACCCCGCGTACACCGCGCCGGGCGACATCGCTTTCGGCGACGCCATCGGCCACGCGAAGACGAGCATTCACCTCGGCCTCTACGACGACGAAACGGCGCAGCGCTGCGGCTGGCACGTGAACGCCGCGCACTACCTCGAGAGTTGGGGCGACGTGCGGGCGTGGGACGGCACCGTGAGCATCGTGCAGCCGCTCATCGCGCCCATCTACGGCGGCAAATCGCCGATCGAGTTCGTCTCGTTCATGCTGGGTGATTCGGCGAAGCCGGTCGACCTCGTGAAGGAGACGCACCAGCTGACCGACGAGCGCGCGTTCCGGCGCGCGGTGCACGACGGCGTGCTCAAGGGCACTGCGGCGCCCGCCGTGGTGCCGACGCTCACCGGCAGCAAGCCCATCGCGTTCACGGAGCGTGAGCTCGGCGGGAAGAAGCTCCAGAACGGCCAGCTCGAGGTCACCTTCGGGCCGTGCATCAAGGTGCACGACGGGCGCTTCGCGAACCTCGCGTGGCTCCAGGAGCTGCCGGAGCCGCTCACGAAGCTGACTTGGGACAACGCCGCGCTCATCGCGCCGAAGACGGCCGAAGAGCTCGGCATCGTGGACGGCGACCCGTGCACGGTGACGGTCGGCGGCAAGAGCGTCACGTTGCCGGCGCTCTGGGTGCCCGGTAAGGCCGAAGGCTCGATTCACCTCACGCTCGGCTACGGGCGCAAAGCGGCCGGCCAAGTCGGCGGTGACGTGAAGACCGAGGTGGCGTCCGTCGGCGTCAACGCCTACGCGCTCAGGACGAGCGCGGCGTACCACGCGGGCGGCGGCTGCAGCATCGCGCACTCCGACGCCGATTTGCCGCGCCTCTCGACGACCAACGACTTTTACAACATCGACAAGATCGGCCACGAAGGCGCCGAGGAGCGCGCCCCCGAGCTCGTGCGCGAGGCGAACTTGCTCGAGTACCGGAAGGACGCGCACTTCGTCGACTCGCGCGAGGAGCCGCATCCCCCGCTCTTGAGCCTCTGGGTGCCGCCCGTCTCGTACGAGGGGCACAAGTGGGGCATGTCGATCGACCTCAACAAGTGCATGGGGTGCTCGGCGTGCGTCACCGCCTGCCAGGCCGAGAACAACATCCCCGTCGTCGGGAAGAAGAACGTCGCGATGGGTCGCGAAATGTTGTGGCTCCGCGTCGATCGCTACTACCAGGGCGAGCCGGAGGACGCGAAGGTGACCTTCCAGCCGATCCCGTGCCAGCAGTGCGAGAACGCGCCCTGCGAGCAGGTTTGCCCGGTGGGCGCGACCATGCACAGCCACGAAGGCTTGAACGACATGGTCTACAACCGCTGCATCGGCACGCGGTACTGCTCGAACAACTGCCCCTACAAGGTGCGGCGCTTCAACTTCTTCAACTACAACCTCGACGTGATCGGCACGACTCCGTACACCCCGACCGACGACCCGAAGATGAAGGTCAAGTCGATGGTGTTCAATCCGGATGTCACCGTCCGGTCGCGCGGCGTGATGGAGAAGTGCACCTACTGCGTGCAGCGCATCCAAAACGCCAAGATCAAGGCGAAGAACGCGAAGGCGAGCATCCCGGACGGCACGATCCGCACGGCGTGCCAGGAGACCTGCCCCGCCGACGCCATCGTCTTCGGCGACCTGAACGACGCGTCGTCGAGGGTCGCCGCCGAACACGCCGCTCCGCGCTCCTACGCGCTGCTCGGCTCTCTCAACAACCACCCGCGCACTCGCTACCTCGGCCGCGTGCGTAACCCGAACCCGGAGCTCGGCTGATGGCCGCGGTGAGCGACGTCAATCCGTTCGTGACCCCCCCGGCGGGCGACAATGCGTTCGCCCGCATCACCGACAACGTCTCGCGCATCGCCGAGGTCGAGCGCCCGCCGCGCGCTTGGTACATCGCGTTCGCCTGCGCTCTCTTGATGCTCACCGGCTTCATGGGCGCCATCGGCTGGCTCGTGTGGACCGGCATCGGCGTGTGGGGAAACATGATCCCCGTCGCCTGGGCGTTCGACATCGTCAACTTCGTCTTCTGGATCGGTATCGGCCACGCCGGCACGCTGATCAGCGCGATTCTCTTCCTATTCCGGCAGAGCTGGCGCACGGCGATCAACCGCTTCGCCGAAGCGATGACGATCTTCGCCGTCATCTGCGCAGGGATCTTCCCCGGCATCCACATCGGCCGCCCGTGGCTGCCCTACTACATGATGCCCATCCCCAATCAGATGGACATGTGGCCGCAATTCCGGAGCCCGCTCGAGTGGGACATCTTCGCGGTCAGCACGTACGCGACGATCTCGATCGTGTTCTGGTACATGGGCATGATCCCGGATTTCGCGACGTTCCGTGATCGCGCGACCACGTTCGGGCGCAGGCTCTGTTACGGCATCGTCGCGATGGGCTGGCGTGGTTCCTCGCGCCAGTGGCACCGCTACGAACGCGCGTACCTGATCCTCGCGGCGATCGCGACGCCCCTCGTGCTCAGCGTGCACTCCGTCGTCTCGTTCGACTTCGCGACGGCGCAGCTCCCGGGCTGGCATACGACGATTTTCCCGCCCTACTTCGTCGCCGGCGCCATCTTCGGCGGCTTCGGTATGGTGGTGATGCTCGCCGTCCCTGCGCGGCAGTTCTTCGGGCTGAAGCGCATCATCCAGATCCGGCACCTCGAGGTGATGAACAAGGTGCTGATCGCGACGGGCCTGCTCGTCGGTTACTCGTACGGCATGGAGTTCTTCGTCGCCTGGTACTCGGGCAACTCGTACGAAGGCTTCACCTTCATCAACCGCGCCTTCGGCCCTTACGCCTGGGCCTACTGGACGATGATCACGTCCAACGTGATCATCCCACAGCTCCACTGGTTCAAGTCGGTACGCACGAGCCCGCTGGCCACGCTGCTCATCGGTATGGTGATCAACGTGGGCATGTGGTTCGAGCGCTTCGTCATCATCGCGACCTCGCTCACGCGCGACTTTTTGCCGTCGAACTGGGGCTACTACATCCCGACCAAGATCGACTACCTCACGCTCGGCGGCAGCTTCGGCCTGTTCTTCACGCTGTTCCTGCTCTTCTGCCGTTACCTCCCGATGGTGGCCATGGCGGAAGTGAAGGCGTTCCACCCCGCGGCGCACGCCCACGACCACGCGCTTCCGAGCGGCAAGGACGTGGCGCACCACACGGGCGCCGCGGTGGGAGTCTGAGATGAGCCACGAAACCGACCCCTCCGTCTCCGAAACCGGGCCGGCACCACTCCACGGCCTGCTCGCCGAGTATGAGTCGCCGGCGGCGATCCTCGCGGCGTCGCGCAAGATCCGCGACGCGGGGTTCTCCCGCTGGGACACCTTCACGCCCTTCCCGGTGCACGGGATCGAACGAGCGATGGGCGTGCGCATGACGATTCTGCCGTGGATCACGCTCGGCGCCGGCTTGAGCGGTCTCGCGACGGCGATCCTGCTGCAGTGGTGGACGAACGCGTGGGACTACCCGTGGATCGTCAGCGGCAAGCCCACCTGGAGCATTCCGGCGAACGTGCCGATCATGTTCGAGCTCACGGTGCTCTTCGCCGGCGTCACGACGCTGGTGGCGATGCTCGTCTTGAACAACCTGCCGTTCCCGGCACATCCGCTCGATCACGTCCGGCGCTTCGCTCGTTCGACGGACGACCGCTTCTTCCTCTTCATCGAGGCGGCGGACCCGAAGTTCGACGAGGACGACACCAAGGTTCTCATCGATGGCACGCATCCGCTCGCGGTCGAGAGCGTGTTCGAGGATCGCTCGACGTCGGACAAGCTTCCGACGGGCATCATCTACGCTCTCGTGATCGTGACGGTGGCTTCGGCTGTGCCGTTCGCGCTCGCCGCGAAGGCCCGCTACACGAAGTCGCGCTCGACGCGCATCCACATCATTCAGGACATGGACGCGCAGCCCAAGTACAAGGCGCAGCGCGAAAATCCCGTCTTCGCGGACGGCCGTTCGACGCGCATTCCGGATCCGGAGACGGTCGCCGTCGGCGAGCTCCACGAGGACGATCACTTCTACCGCGGCATGCAGAACGGCGCGTTCGCCCGCACCTTCCCCCCGACGTTCCGCGTCGACGAGTCCGCGATGCTGCGCGGCGAGCAGCGCTTCGGCATTTACTGCACGCCGTGCCACGGCTTCGGCGCCGAGGGCAACGGCATGGTCGCCAAGCGCGCCGAAGAGCTCGCGCAAGGCACCTGGACGCCCCCGACGAACCTCACCGATCAGCGCATCCGCGACATGCCCGTGGGTGAAATCTTCAACACCATCTCGCACGGCATCCGCAACATGCCGGCCTACGGCCCCCAGATCCCCACGAGCGATCGCTGGGCCATCATTCTGTACTTGCGCGCGCTCGAGCGGAGTCATGCGGCGAAAATCGCCGATCTTGCGCCCGCTGAACGCACCGGTCTGTGAGACGCCATGGCAACCGCGAAAAAAGGTCCCAAGAAGAGCTCGTCCGGAACGACGGGCGCCACGGAAGCGAAGCCGGAGGCCGCTGCAAGGAAGCCGCCGGTCGCCGAAGACGCGGCAGCGCGCGTCGATGTCCCGGGGTTTTCGGACAGCATCCGGCTCGGTAACGAGTCGGGCGCGCTCTTCGCCAAAGCGGCGGGTCTCGCCGTGGTCTGCCTCGGCGCCTCTGTGGCCCTCGGAGCGATGGACGGAGACGGCCTCAAGCGCTGGTCACATGGTTACCTAGCGGCTTTCGGCGTGGGGCTCGCGATCACGGCGGGCGCGGTGTTTTGGGTGTGCTTGCAGCACCTCGTGAACGCTCGCTGGAGCATCGTCGTCCGGCGCGTCGGCGAGGTCTTCGCGGCGAACTCGCCGCTGCTCGGCGCGCTCGCTCTGCCGCTCATCGTGCCGGTGATGATGGGCAAATCGCTCGTCTACATCTGGGCCGACAAGGCGATCGTCGCCGCCGATCACGCGCTCGAACACAAGGCCGGCTACCTGAACCCCGGCTTCTTCCTCGTACGGATGCTCGTCTACTTCGGCTTCTGGACGTGGCTCTCGCGCTTCTACCTGTCGCGCTCACGCCGCCAGGACGAAACGGGCGGTCCCGAGCTCGTGCCGGCCATGCGGCGCATCGCGGGCCCGGCGATGATCGTCTACGCGCTGACGGTCACGTTCTGCGCCGTGGACCTGCTCATGTCCGTGGACCCGCTGTGGTTCAGCACTATGTTCGGCGTGTACTTCTTCGCGAGCTGCGTGCTGCTCGTGCACGTCACGCTGATCCTCTCCCTGATGTGGCTGCAGCAGAAGGGCCGGCTCGCCAAGAGCGTGACCACCGAGCACTACCACGACCTCGGCAAGATGCTTTTTGCCTTCACGATCTTCTGGGCCTACGTCGGCTTCTCGCAGTTCATGCTGATTTGGTACGCGAACATCCCGGAGGAGACGGCGTTCTTCAAGCTCCGCTTCGCGGGCGGCTGGGGCAACGTGTCGTGGACGCTCGTCTTCGGCCACTTCGTGATCCCGTTCTTCGGGCTCCTTTCGCGGCACATCAAGCGCAGCAAGTCGGCGCTCGCGTTCTGGTGCTTCTGGACGCTCGCGATGGTCTACATCGACATGTACTGGCTCGTGCTGCCGACGATCGACGCCGACGAGCCCAACGTGCGCCTGATGGATCTGCTCGCGCTCGTCGGTGTCTTGAGCGCGCTCGTCGCGGGCGCCGCACGTGAGATCGGCAAGAAGAATCTGATCCCCACCAAGGATCCACGACTCGAGCAGTCGCTCGCCTTCGAGAATATCTAGGAACCCATGGCCACCGAAAACGACAAGGTCAACACGGGCGCCCTCGGTACCATCGTCGCCGTGGGTCTCTTCGCCACGCTGAGCATCGCGCTCGCCGTCACGGCGCTCGTGCGCTACTCGGTAGAGGGCGTCGTCGATCAGCGGCAATCGCTCGCGCAGCAGGAGTACCGCGATTTGCGGGCGAACCAGACCGAGAAGCTCGGCGCGCGCCCGACGTGGACGGACAAGGGCAAAGGACTCGTGTCCATCCCGCTCGATCGCGCGAAGCTGCGAGTCTTGACCGAGCTCGCGCGTGACCCGGCGAGCGCCACGCCCGCGCCCCCGCCGAGCGCAGCGCCCGCAATTCCCGAAGGTGCCCCGTCCGCCGCGCCCGCGCCCACCGCTCAGAACGAAAAGGCTCCTCCAGCAGCCGGTACCGTCGCGGCCGCCAAGCCGAGCGCGCCGGCGGCTCCCGCCCCGAAGCCCACGGATGGTTAGTTTCCGCTCCTTCGCGCGGGCGGTGCTCGTGGCCGGCCTGCTCCTCACGGTTCCGGCCGTGGCGCATCCGGTCTCCCCGAGCGAGCGCGCCGATCCGACCGAAGCGCCGCCCCGGCAGCTCGAGAGCGTCGAAGTTCACGAGCACCTCGGCGCGCAGGTGCCGGCGGGCCTCGGCTTCAAGGACGAGCACGGCCGCGCGGTGACGCTCGGGCAGTACTTCGACGGGAAGCACCCCGTCATCCTCACCTTCAACTATTCGAACTGCCCGATGCTGTGCAGCTTGATGCTGAACGGCCTCGTGCAGGGGTTGAAGCAGCTCGGCTACACGCCGGGCAAAGAGTTCCGCATCGTCACGGTCAGCATCGACCACGACGAGACGCCCGACAAAGCGCTGAAGACGCAGCATCGCTACCTCACGGAGTACGGACGCCCCGAAGCGGCCGACGGCTGGCACTTCCTCACCGGTAGTGAAGCGAGCGTGAAGGCGTACGCGCAGGCGCTCGGCTTCGGCTACGCCTACGACGAGGCCCGCAAAGAGTACGCACATCCGTCGGCCATGGCCGTCGCGAGCCCGGACGGCCACGTCGTCCGCTACCTCTACGGGATCGAGTATCCGCCCTCGAAGCTCAAGCTCGCCCTGCTCGAAGCCGCCCAGGGCAAGATCGGGAACCCGTTCGACCGCTTGGTTCTCTATTGTTTTCACTACGATGCGACCGAGGGCCGCTACGCGCCCATCGCGGCGAACGTGATGCGCGTGGGCGGCGCGATCAGCGTCGTGCTGCTCGGCGCTTTCTTGACCGTTCTCTGGCGAGCCGACTTGAAGAAGCGGCGCCGCACCGCTGAAAGCACGTCATGACCCACCCGCTCCTCTTGCTCCAGCCCGCGACCGACCTGCCGAAGTTCCCCGAATCGGACAGCGTGTGGATGCCGCTCGACGCGTCCACCGTGGCCCACGACACCGACTGGGTCTACATGTTCATGGTGTGGGGCTCGGTGATCTTCGCCGCCGCGATCTTCGCCGCGATGCTCTACTTCGTGAAGGTTTACCGAGCGAAGTCGCGCGAAGCGAACGAGATCGCCGAGCCGAGCGCCGAGCACAACACGACGCTCGAAATCACCTGGTCGATCATCCCGATGTTCATCGTGGTCGCCCTGTTCGTCTGGGGCTTCCAGGGCTTCGTCAGCCTGCGCACCCCGCCAAAAGGCGCCCTCGAGATCCAGGCGACCGGTCAGAAGTGGAAGTGGCTCTTCGACTACCCGCACGGCACGGAAGACGCGCTCCACGTCCCGGTGGATCGGCCCGTGCGCATCGTCATCCACGCCGTGGACGTGCTCCACAGCCTCTACCTGCCGAATTTCCGCGTGAAGATGGACGCCGTGCCGGGGCGCTACACGGACCTCTGGTTCCAAGCGACCAAGGTGGGTGATTTTCCGATCTTCTGCGCCGAGTACTGCGGCACGTCGCACTCGGACATGCTGAGCCACGTCATCGTCCACCCGCCGGGCGACTACGAGCGCTGGCTCGCCGAGCAGAAGAAGAAGCTCGAGGACATCCCGCTCCCCGAGCTCGGCAAGCTGCTCTACCAAAAGCAGGGTTGCTCGACGTGTCACACCGTCGACGGCTCGCGCCTGATCGGCCCCACTTGGAAGGGCATGTTCGGACGCACCGAGAAATTCACCGACGGAACGAGCCTCGCCGTCGACGAGAACTACATCCGCCAATCGATCATGGACCCGCAAGCCAAGATCGTCGACACCTTCCCCCCCTCGATGCCGACCTACCAGGGCAAGCTCAGCGATCGTCAGCTGAGCGGGGTCATCGAGTACATCAAGAGCCTCAAGTAGGAGCCTTGCGTATGGCATCCCCCAGCACCACCGCCGACGTCGTCGCTACCCCGAGGAGCTCGGACAGCGACAACTACCTCACCCACGACAAGGGGATCTTGTCCTGGCTGCTCACGCTCGATCACAAGCGCATCGGCGTGATGTACCTCGCGTCCGTGCTCACGGCGTTCGCGCTCGGCGGCACATTCGCGCTGATCTTGCGCACGGAGCTGCTCACGCCCGGCAAGACCATCATCGAGCACGACACCTACAACCAGATGTTCACCATGCACGGTGCCATCATGGTGTTCCTCGTGATCATCCCGGGCATCCCGGCGGCGCTCGGTAACATCGCGCTGCCGCTCCAGCTCGGCGCGAAGGACGTCGCGTTCCCGAAGCTGAACCTCGCGAGCTATTACCTCTGGGTCATCGGCGCCATCTGCATGCTCACGTCGCTCGTGACGAGCGCCGCCGACACCGGGTGGACGTTCTACGCGCCGTACAGCACGACCACGCAGACGAACGTCATCCCCGCCGCGATGGGCGCGTTCATTCTCGGCTTCAGCTCGATTTTCACGGGGCTGAACTTCATCGTCACCATCCACAAGCTCCGTCCGCCTGGCATGGGCTGGTTCCGGATGCCGCTCTTCACGTGGGCGCTCTATTCGACGGCGCTGATCCAGGTGCTCGCGACGCCCGTCATCGGCATCACCCTGCTCATGATGATGGTCGAGCGCACGCTCCACATCGGCATCTTCGATCCGACGCTCGGCGGCGATCCCGTGCTGTTCCAGCACTTCTTCTGGTTTTACTCGCACCCGGCCGTGTACATCATGGTCGTGCCGGGCTTCGGCGTGATCGGCGACATCATCCCGGTTTTCTCGCGGAAGCGTATCTTCGGCTACAAGTTCATCGCCGTTTCGAGCCTCGCCATCGCGTTCCTCGGCTTCCTCGTGTGGGGTCACCACATGTTCGTCGCCGGGCAGTCGCTGCTCGCGGGCTCGATCTTCAGCGCGATCACCTTCCTCATCGCGATCCCGACCGCCATCAAGGTCTTCAACTGGATCACGACCATGTACAAGGGTCGCATCCACCTCGACACGCCGATGCTGTACGCCCTCGCCTTCCTCTGGGTGTTCACCATCGGCGGCCTCACGGGCGTCTTCCTCGCCGTGATGAGCGTCGACGTGCACCTCCACGATACGTACTTCGTGGTCGCGCACTTCCACTACGTGATGATGGGCGGCGCCATCACGGCCCTGCTCGGCGGCATCCACTATTGGTGGCCGAAGGCGTTCGGCCGCATGTACAACGAGAAGGCCGGCCGCGTCGGCGCCGTGCTGGTGTTCGTGGGGCTGAACGTCACGTTCTTCCCGCAGTTCATCCTCGGGAGCCGCGGCATGCCGCGCCGTTATTACAACTACCTCCCCGAGTTCCAGCCGCTGCACCAGCTGTCGACGCTCGGCGCCTACATGCTCGGCCTCGGCTTCTTGATGACGGCCGTCTACCTGATCCAGAGCCTGCGCAAGAAGGCGGACGCGCCCGCGAACCCCTGGGGCTCCCGCACGCTCGAGTGGACGATTTCGTCGCCCCCGCCCTACTACAACTTCCACACGCCCCCGACCGTGACGCGCGGCCCGTACGACGACTACGAGGACCTCGTGTACGACCCCAAGATCAAGGGCTACGTCGAGAAGAAGAGCGCCTGAGGACCCGATCATGAGTGACCGAGCCCCCGAAGTAGCCCAAACGCCGAAGTCCGGTTCCGTGCCCCCGCCGGGCGCCGAGCACGGCCACGCCCACGACGATCATGCCCACGCTGATCACGGGCACGGCGAGCACGACCCGATCCACGCCGCGAACCCGCACCTCGCGCATCACTTCGACACGCCGCAACAGCAGTTCGACGCCGGCAAGCTCGGCATCTGGCTGTTCCTGCTGACGGAAGTGCTGTTCTTCGCCGGCTTGTTCTGCGCCTACACCGTGTACCGCGCGATGCGGCCGGAAGTGTTCGTGTACGCGCACTACTTCCTCGATACGCGCCTCGGCGCGATCAACACGTGCGTGCTGCTCATCTCGAGCCTCACGGCGGCGTGGGCCGTGCGCAACGCGCAGCTCGCTCAGCACGCGCTCTTGAAGCTGAACATCGTCATCACGATCGCGTGTGCGTTCGGCTTCTTGGGCATCAAGTACGTCGAGTACAACCACAAGTTCCAAGACGGCCTCTTGCCGGGCCCGCGCTTCGCCCCGACCGAGCAAGTGTGGGAGCTCCCGTCGTTCAAAGCGAAGCACCCCGAAGCCGCGGAGTACGCCGAGCGCCTCGTGAAGCGTCACGAGAAGCTCGAGGGTTCCGCGCAGGGCGCAGCCGTGCCGGCTCCGGCCGTGCTCGGTGCTGCAGCGCCGTCGTCGTCGGCAGTTGCGGGCAATGTCCCGGCCGCTCCTTCGGCGGCCGCGACCGGCTCCGGAGCTCCGGCGCCCGGCGCCGCTGGCATCGATTCCGCCGCGCCGGCCCAAGCTGCTGCGCCCGCAGCGAGCGCGCCTGCCGAGGGCGCGCCCGCCAAGACCGTCCTCGCGGAAACGACCGAAGAGCCCGAAGGCCGCCCGACGCTCGAGCAGGTCGAGCCGCTCATCGCCGCCGGCGTCATCGGACCGAAGGCGGAGAATCGCGACGTGCCTTCGCGGCCGCGCAACGCGCACGTCTTCTTCAGCATTTACTTCTTCATGACCGGCCTGCACGGCATCCACGTCGCCGTCGGTATCGGCATCTGGATCTGGATGCTGCTCAAGGCGAGCAAGAACCAATTCAACGGGAACTACTTCGGTCCCATCGACTACGCGGCGCTCTACTGGCACTTGGTCGATTTGATCTGGATCTACCTGTTCCCGCTGCTTTACCTGATTCACTGAGGCAACCGCGATGTCGGAGCACGCTCACTCGTCCGCTCACCCCGAGGCCGCCCACGGCGACGGCCGTGACGATCACGGTCTCGCCCACACGACGCCGGTCTGGCTACTCGGCGGCATCCTCGGCCTGCTGCTCGTCCTCACCATCCTCACGGTGAGCGTCACGAGCTTCGATCTCGGCTCGCAGGGCAACCTCGTCGTCGCCATGGTCATCGCCACCGTGAAGGCGGCGCTGGTCGTGACCTTCTTCATGCATCTCTTCTGGGACAAGAAGTTCCACCTCATCTTATTCCTCACGAGCGTGCTCTTCCTCATCCTGTTCCTCTCGATGGCGACCACGGATCGCGGCGAGTACGACAAGGACGTCGAAGCGTTCCGCGCGGCTCAGGCGCAGCTCAACCAGAAGTAGCGGCCGGGGCCGCCGCGGCCCCGACCCAGAGCGCGTCCCCTACCCGCTCGACGACGGCGTCGATGTGCTGCCGCGCGGCTCCGAGCCGTCCGTGCACGCCCGTCGCAATGCAGGAAAACGCGACGACGCGCCGGTGCTCGGGGCCGACGACGTAGCCGCTCAGGGCCACCGTGTCGTTCAACGTGCCGGTCTTCGCGAGCACGGCGCGCCGTGACGCCCAGCTCGTGAAACGCTGCTTGAGCGTGCCGTCCACGCCGCCGACGGCGAGCTGATTCACGAAATCGAAGCCGAGCGCCGGGTCACGCCACGCAGCGACGAGCACGCGAGCCAGTGTGCGCGGGCTCAGGCGATTGGAGTCGAAGAGGCCGGAGCCGTTCGTCACCCGCGTCCCCGCGTCCCGGGCGCCGATGGACTCGAGCCACTCGGTCGCGAGCTCCGCGCCCGCGGCGCTCGAAGCGGGAGCGCCGTGGACCGCGGCCGCGAGCGCCTTCAAGAGCGTCTCGGCGTAGAAGTTGTCGCTGTTCTTGCCGAGCTCGGGCAGGAGCTCCGCGAGCGGTCGCGAACGGTGCCACAGCAGCGGCACCAATTCCGCGCTCTGCCCGAGCCCGAGCGGCCCCGTCACGCGCACGCCCGCGGTCACGAGCGCGCTCTTCAAGGCGTACGCCGGGAGCACGCGCGGGTCCTCGACACGCTGCCGATAGCGCAGCGGACTCTGGCCTTCCGCGATCGCGCCGCCGAGACGAGCGACCAGGTGATCACCGCGGCCCGCGAGCCCCGCCACGGGGCGTAAGCCCTTGCCGCGCGGCCCCGTCGCGATCGCGCCCTCCGTTTCGACGAAGCCGTCGGGCTGGAACGCGACGCGCGCGGGCTCTCCGCGCTTGGCGGGCTCGATCGTGACGAGCACGCTGTTGCGCTCGACGGCCACCGCGCTCACGGGCGCGCGAAACGCCGCCCACTCGTTCGGCTGCTGCTCGAAGCCGGGCGGTACGAAGGCGGCGTCAAACACGCTCTGATCGACGGCGATGCGGCCGACTTCACGCACGCCTTGGTCGCGCAGCGCGCCTGCGATCACGGCGAGGTCCGCGCTCGAGAGCGAGGGGTCGCCCTCTCCACGCACGACGAGCTCCGCAACGCGCCCGCTATTCACCCGCCCATACAAAGCGGTACCGAAGGCGTGCTGTCCGCCGAGGTGGTGCAAGAGCGTCCCTGCCGTCACGAGCTTCTGGTTCGACGCCGGGTTTTCCGCGGTGCCCGCCGCGGATCCACCGAGCTCGAAACCGCTCGCCACGTCCACGAAACACGCGCCGAGTCGCGCGCCGACCCCCGACGCCCAGCGCGCCGCGAGCTCGAGCTCCGAGCCGATGAGCGACGAAAGCGCAGACTCAGCCGTCTCCGCCCGGGCGCGCGCACCGAACAAGGCGAGCCCGGCGCCGGCAAGAAACCTTCGACGGCTCAGGCGGTTCGGCGGGCCCATGCTCCGCCTGTCTTAGACCTGACAGGCCCCGTCTCCCTAGTTTCCGTGTTTCGGCGCTTGCGCGAGGTGGGCCGCGAGAGGCAAAGTGCGCCGCGATGACCTCGCGCTCCGCACGCCTGACCGCGCTCGCTGCCGCATTCGCGGCAATTGCGCTGGCTTATGCGGCGCCCGCGTCAGCCCAAGACGAGCGGGCTTCGCCGTCCGAAGACGAAGCCGTGCCCGCACTGAAGCAGGACCTCCCGCCGCCCTCGGCGCGCTGGAACGTGGCGGTGACGGGCCTCGGAATTACGGCCGCATGGTACGGCGCCGCGCTCGTCCCCTCGTTCGCTTGGCAAACGGGCCCGTGGGCGCCGAAGTTGCGGATCCCGATCGTGGGTCCGTGGATGGCGCTGCCGGAGTTCAAGTGCGGCGCGCACCACTATCCGTGCGGCGCGCCGCTCGTCGCCGTTCGCGGCATTCTAGCGGGGCTCGACGGCGTCGGGCAGATCGGCGGCCTCGCCATCGCGCTCGAGTCCTTGTTCCTGCCGGTGCGGAGGTCAGACCACGCGGGTCATCTCGAAGCACCACACGCGTGGGTGAGACCCGTGCCGTTCTTCGCCGGCAAGGACACGATCGGCGTCGGCTTCGTCGGCGAGCTCTGAGCGCGGTACACGCGCCCACGCGCGACGATCCGGCACCCAAGCGCGAGGACCGAGCGCGCTCGCGCGCGAGCTAGGGTACGGAGCGAGCGAGTAAAAGCGAACGAGCGAACTACTCGAATTTTCTCAGCAACGGAGCAAGCGTGGTTCTTTTGAGTGCACGAAACGAAAAGGCGTGGTACCAAACTTCTCCGAGATGCCACCGGTGAATCGGCGAACCAAGTTCGTCCTCGTCACCGGCGGAGTGGTCTCCTCAATCGGGAAGGGCCTCACCTCCGCGTCGATCGGCGCGTTGATGGAAGCGCGCGGCTTGGCCGTGACGCACATGAAGCTCGATCCCTACATCAACGTGGATCCGGGCACGATGTCGCCGTACCAGCACGGCGAGGTCTACGTCACGGACGACGGGGCCGAAACCGACCTCGATCTCGGCCACTACGAGCGCTTTACCTCCGCCGTCCTCACGCGCGCGTCGAACGTGACGACCGGCCGCATTTACGAGGCCGTGATCACCAAGGAGCGCCGGGGCGAATACCTGGGCGCGACGGTGCAGGTCATCCCGCACATCACGGACGAGATCAAAGCGCGTATCCGTGAGGCGACCGAAGACGCGGACGTCGCGATCATCGAGGTCGGCGGCACCGTCGGCGACATCGAGTCCCTGCCGTTCCTCGAAGCGATCCGGCAGCTCAAGCTCGAGGCGGGCGCGTCGAACGCGCTCAGCGTCCACGTGACGCTCGTGCCGCACATCGCGTCCGCGGGTGAGCTCAAGACGAAGCCGACGCAGCACAGCGTGCGGGAGATGCGTGAGATCGGCATTCAGCCGGACATCTTGATCTGTCGCTGCGACCGTCCCATCGCGCGCGGGCTCAAGGAGAAGATCGCGCTCTTCTCGAACGTGCCGGTGGAGAGCGTCATCTCCGCGGTCGATGTCTCGTGCATCTACGAGCTCCCGCTCGTGCTCCACGCCGAAGGCCTCGACGCGCACATCGCGGAACGGCTCAACATCTGGTCGCGGCAGCCGGAGCTCGCGGCCTGGCACAGCACGGTCGAACGCTTCAAAAAGCCGGCCAATGGCAGCGTTCGCATCGGCGTCGTCGGCAAGTACGTCCACCTGAAGGACAGCTACAAATCGCTGCACGAAGCGCTCGTCCACGGCGGCCTCGCCAACGACGTCGCCGTTCATCTCGAGTACATCGACTCCGAGCAGCTCGAGCGCGGCAGCGCGGCGGCGCTCTTGAGCGGCCTCGACGCGGTGCTCGTTCCCGGCGGCTTCGGCGATCGCGGCGTCGAGGGCAAGATCCAGGCAATCGGCTACGCGCGCGAACACGCCGTGCCGTTCTTCGGCATCTGTCTCGGCATGCAGCTCGCCGTCATCGAGTACGCGCGCAACGTGTGCGGCTTGAAGAACGCGAACTCGACCGAGGTGCAGAAGGATTGTCCGCAGCCGGTCATCGACCTCATGCCCGACCAGCGCGGCGTGAAGGACAAGGGCGGGACGATGCGACTCGGCGCCTACCCGTGCGTGCTCGCTGCGGGGACGCGCGCGGCCGAGCTCTACGGGCAGGAGCGCATCTCGGAGCGCCACCGCCATCGCTACGAGTTCAACAACGACTACCGTGAGACGCTCTCGCGCGCCGGCCTCAAGCTGAGCGGCACGAGCCCCGATGATCGCCTGGTCGAGATGATCGAGCTCGAGTCGCATCCGTTCTTCGTCGGCTGCCAGTTTCATCCCGAATTGAAGAGCCGGCCGATGTCGGCGCACCCGCTCTTTTCCGGGTTCGTCGCCGCGGCCGTGCGCCGCCGGGACGACATCGCGCGGAGCGCGCGCGACGAGAGCTCGCAAACCGAGACGCGAAGCAGCGTCAACTGACGCCGCCCGCAATGCGGCGGGGGCGCCGCGCGTCGCCCGAGCTGGCAACGCTGCGTCCCGGCGCGTAGTCTTCGGCCGTGCGCCGACTTCGTGACCGGCTGTTGTCTCTCGTTTCTTTGACGGTCGCCGCAGGCTGCGCCTCCACGGGCGCCGTGCGGGCCGCGCTCGACTCCGACCTCGGGACGCTGCGTCGCGACATCGCGGAAGAGCAAACCAAGGGCGACCTCAGTCATGGTCGCGCGAAGGAGATCGCGTCGGCCGTCGCTTCGCGCGAGGTGTACGCGGGGACGGGACCGGGTGCCGTCACACGCATCCGGAGCCTGCGCGCGTGCACGCTGCCGGTCGTGCCCGCGCTCGAAGCACGCGCCGAGAAGCAAGACGAAGCGGCGGCCGAAGCGACGCTCGTCTTGCTCGCGGCGCACCGCGTTTCGCCCGCGGCGCTCGCGCGCCGTTACGACGACGCCGACAGCGGAGCCTGGCGCGCCGTCGCCGCCCGCGCAGCGCTCGCCCCGGAGCGCTTCCTCAAGCGCCGCCGCTACTTCGCCGATCCGGACCAGCGCGTGCGGCGCGCCGCGCTCGAAGCCGCGCTCGAAGCGCCCTCGCCACTGGACGAACCGGCGCTGCTCGAGACCGCGCGTCTCGACCCCGACGCGATGTGCCGGAGCCTGGCGACGCGCGCCGCGGGAGCAATCGGCAGCGAAAGCGCCGTGCGCGCCCTCGTGGACCTCTGGGAACGCGCCGACGAGGACGATCGGCTGAACATCGTGGAAGCCTTCTGGAGCAAGCGCGCCTTCGACGCGGGCGGACGCGCCGAGCTCCTGCGCATCGCCGAGTCGGGCCACGGCGTGCCCGCGGTCGCTGCCGCGGGCGTGCTCGTTCGCGTCGATCCGCGTACGACGGCGGAAGCGTCGAACCTACTCGTCCGCGCGATCACCGAGGGCAGCGCCGACGAGCAGCTGCTCGCCATCGCCACCGCTCGCCCCGACGACGCCGTGACACGAGCGCTCCGCGGCGCCACGCACGACGCCGACGTCGACGTGCGCGTCGCCGCCCTCGAGAAGCTGCTCGAGGTGCCGGCGGAGCGCACGCAGGCCTTCACCGCGCTGCGGACCGAGGCGAAAGCGCCCGACGGCGACGCGGCGCGCGCCGCGCTCGCCCGCGCCGGGGACGTGAGCGTCAGCCCCACGTTCGTGAAGGAGCTCGCAGCGCAGGCGTGGCAAGCGCGGCAAGGCGCGGGATTCGCTCTGATTTCGCTGCGGGACTACAAACACGCAGCGACGCTCCTCGCCGACGACGACGCGAACGTTCGCGTCGCGATCGCGTGCCGCATCCTCGGCAGCTGAGCCCGAAGCCTGACAGCCGTCAGACTTTGATGCTCTTCCAGTCCCCAGAGCGGAACTTGAGCACCATCGCGGTCGTGAGCAGCACGACGTAGGCGAGCGCTGCGCTCCAAATACCGACGAGGCCGAGGTGCAGCTCGACGCCGAGGAGCCAGGCGAGCGGCACGAGACAACAGAAGTGGAGGCAGAGCTCCACGAGCATCACGAAGCGCGTGTTGCCGGCGCCGAAGAGCGCTTGCGTGAGGATCATCCCCGTCGCGATGAGCGGCGTCGCGAAGCCCATCATCCGCAGCGGCACGAGCGCGGCCTGGAAGACCGAGTCGCTGCGCGTGACCAGGCTCAGGATCGAGCGCGTGAACAGGCCGCCCTCACACACGCCGATGACGCCGAAGATCGCGAGCCCGAGCGTGACGGAGACCCAGCCGAACCGCTCGGCTTTGTGGCCGTCCCCCTCCCCGAGCGACTGGCTCACGAGCGTCGCCGTGGAGGTGCCGAAGGCGAGGCACGCGGTGAACGTGAGCTTCAGGATGCCGACGATGACGGTGGTCGCGGCGCTGTTCACGGCTTCCGTATGGCCGCCGAGCGGCGAGGTCGCGACCGTGCTCACGTGGTCGAGCTGGCTCACGATCATCGAAAAGAGCGCGAAACCCGTCATGACGGCGAGCGTCGCGACGCCGCTCGGCACCGAGAGCCGCAGGATGTCCCCGACGATGCCGCGCGAGAGGCCCTTCAAGTCGAACGGCTTGTGGACCTCACGGTACCGCGGCAGAAGCAGCCAGCCGAACATGATGAGCAGGCCGAGCCAGCTCGAAATGCAGCCCGCGATGCCCGCGCCGCCGATGCCGAGCCGCGGCGCGCCGAGGCGGCCGAAAATCAGCAGCAGGCACAGGACGACGTTGACGACGTTCATCACGACGCTCGCGACCATGTGGACGTGCGTCTTGCCGATCCCGTCGAAGAAGGCCTTGAGCGAGAAGGTCGTCACCATCGAGATGACGCCGAGGAGCCGCCACGACATGTAGTGGGCAGCCGCCGCGCGCACTTCCGGCACCTTAATCAGAAGCCGCAGGGCCGTGGGCAAGAAGATGTAAGCGAGGATCGTGAGCGCGACGCTCGACGCGAACGCGAAGACCATCGAGTTCAAGAGGACGGCGCCCGCGTCGTGCGGTTTCTTCTGCGCGAACCGGCGCGCCGCGATCGTCTGCGTTCCGACCGAGATCGCGGAGAGCGAACCGCCGAACATCCAGAGCAAGATCAAGGACGGGAAGAGCGCGGCCTGAGCGTTGGACGACTCGGGCTGCGGCAGCCATGAAAAAAAGATGATGTCCATCTCGTTCACGGCGCTCTGCGCGAGCATCGCGAGGACGGTCGGCATCGCCAGCTTCAGCACCACCCGGTAGGGGGAACCATTCGTGACGATGTTGGCGTTCGGCGCGCTCAGCGACAGATCCATACCTGCGGCACGCTCTCCTACTACCGCGCGGCCGAGGGTGCACGAGGAACGGCCCGGCGCTCAGCGATTTACGGCCAGGCGCTGCTCGTGGGACCAGAGCGCTGCGAGGCGGTGCGCTTCGGTGGACGCCGCGTCCTCCTTGAGGACGGCGTCGAGCAGGGCCAGCGCCTTCGGTGAGTTCCCGGTGGCGCGCTCGAGGCGCGCGAGCGTCAGCTTCGCCTCGGTCGAGTGATCGACCTGAGCCCAGCGCACGGCCACGCGGTGCGCCTCGCCGAACGCTTTCGACTCCTCGGCGGCGTGGACGTACGCCCGCAGCACTGCGGGCTCGCGCGGGAACGCACGCGCTGCGACGCGGATCGCGTGGAGCGCCTTGAGCGGGCGCCCGTGCGTACGCAGCGACTCGAACTCGGCGAGCGCCGGTCCGGCGGCGCCTTCGCCGTTCGGCGCGCTCGCGCTGTTCGGCGCGCTCTCTTCGCTCGCGGCGCTCTCGGTGTCGCCCGCGGGCGCGTCGTCGTCTTCGGCCGCGGCTGCGGGCTCTGCGCTGTCGGCGCTCGGGTGCGCTGCGGCGGCTTCCGTGTCCTCACCGAACGTCGCGACGGCAGCCGGCGCGGCGACGGGCGTCTCCGCCTGCCCCACGGCAGCGGCAGCGACGGCAACGACGGCGGGCGCAACCGCAGCCGGAGCGACCGGCGGCGCCGCGTGTCCGCGCTGAACCAGCGTCATCACGCGTGCAAAGAGCTGCTCGCCCGCGCGCACGACGGCGTGCTCGGCGTTCGGAGCGAAACCCGAAACGTGCGCTCCCACCACCGCGAAAGCCGCGCAGGTGACGGCGCCCACGAGCCCGAGACCCAGGGTGCGCCGCACCGTCCGCGCCCGCGCCCGGCCGTCGAGCACGAGCTCGAGCGCGTGGCGGAAATCAGCCATGCTTTCGTAGCGAGCGTCCGGCTCCGCGGCGAGCGCCTTCTCGAGCACGCGATCGAGCTCGCGCGGAACGCTCGCGTCGGGGGCGACCAGACTCGCCGGCTCGGGCGGCCCCGCGAGCTTCCGCTCGATCAGCGCCGCGGTGCTCGACGCTTCGTGCGGCAAGTGCAACGTCAGGAGCTCGTAGAGCACGGCGCCGAGCGCGTAGACGTCGCTGCGCACGTCGGCCGCACCGCGCGCCTGTTCGGGCGCCATGTACTCGGGCGTGCCGACGACCACGAGCGCGTCTTCGTCCGCGTCGAGGTTCGGCTCGAACCCGCTCTCGGGCTTCGCGACGCCGAAATCGAGGAGCTTGACGCCACCTGCCGCCGTGAGCAGCAGGTTCTGCGGCTTGATGTCGCGGTGGACCAAGCCGGCGAGGTGGGCGGCCTCGGCGGCGTGGCTGATCTCGATCGCGAGCTTGAGCGCGTCGCGCCACGCGAACGCGCCGCGCGTCGAGAGACGCCGGTCGAGCGGCTCGCCGTCGATGAGCTCCATCGCGTAAAACGGACGGCCTTCGCTCGTGAAGCCGAACTCGTGCAGGCGCACGAGCCCCTCGTGCTCGATGCGAGCCACGGCGCGTGCCTCGGCGACGAAGCGACCGCGCACCTCGCCGCTCGCGAGCTCGCACGCCAGCACCTTGAGCGCAACCTTGCGTCCGAGATCGAGGTGCGTCGCTTCGTAGACCACGCCCGTCGCGCCGCGCCCGAGCTCGTGTTCGATGCGGTAGCGCGTGCCGGACAGGACCTTCTCCTCGGCCGCGGGCGGCTCGGGGGACGGCGGCAGCACGGGAGCGACGGGCTTCGCCGAGCGCGCGGCCGCGACGAGACCCTGGAAGTCTCCACGCGAGCGTGCCGGCTCCGCGGGATAGAGGCGGTGCATCAGCTGGGCCACGCGGCCACGCACGCTGCGATCGCCGTCCGACCGGCTCGGCGCGCGCTGCAGAATGCGCACGAGCTCCGCCATCGCCTGGCGCGCCGACGCGAAGCGATCCTCGACCCGCAGGGCCGTCAGCCGCGCGAGCACCACGTCGAGCTCGAGCGGCGCGCCCAGCGATTGCGCGATCGGCGTGAGGCTCTTCGTCCCGGCGCCGACGGCAGCGAGGTGCGCCGACGGCTCACCCACGAGAAAGCGCCGCCCGGCGAGGATTTCCCAGAGCATCACGCCGAAGGCGTAGAGATCGGCGGGCACGCCGCCGGGCGTGTTGTTCGCGACCTCGGGCGCTACGTAGCCGGGCTTCGCGAAGACGACGCCGGCGACGGTGTGGCAGCGGCGGTTCTCGCCGCGCGCGGTGCCGAAGTCGATGAGCTTCACGTCGCCGCCGTAGCCGACCATCACGTTCTGCGGCGAGAGATCGCGGTGAACGATGTCGAGCGGCCGCCCTTCGGCGTCGGTGCGCTCGTGCACGTGGGCGAGCGCGTCGGCGACGGTGAGCGCGAGCGCGACGGCTTCGGGCCATTCGACGCGCACGCCGAGCTGCGCGGCGCGGCCTCGCACGTCGCCGAGGTTGTGCCCCTCGACGTACTCGACGACGACGTACGGCTTGCCGGCGCTGTCCGTCGCGGCCTCGAGGATCTGCGCGACGCCCGGGTGATGCAGCTGCGACTGGATGCGCGCCTCGTCGAGAAAGCGAGCGAGGAAGGAGCTGTCCGTGTCGTGGTCCTTGCGGATGATCTTGATGACGACCGGGCGCTCGGCGCCTTCGATGCCCGACGCCGTCGCCAGGAACACCTCGCCCATGCCGCCACGCGCGATTCGGCGCAGCAGGGTGAAGCGCTCGAACGGCCGCGGCAGACCGGCGGTCTCGTCGATATTTCCCTTTGATTCCGTAGCCTTGGATTCTTGGGGTGAGGCGTGCATGAGGCGATGGTGCTCATGTCGCACAATGTAGGCAAAGAAAGCGGCTGGCCGGAATCAACAGGCCGCGTCCCGAGTTGTCACGAGAGCCCGGATTGAGAATCTGAAATCCCTGGGTAGACTGCCCGGGCTTCGTCGCATGCCGCACGCGCTCCGAGCCGTTCCACGCTGGTTTTCCGCGCTGCCTCGCGCGGCGACGGCGAAGCGTCTCGCGCTGCTCGTCGTGGTTGCGGTGGCGACGCTCGTGAGCGCTCCGGCCAAGGCCGCGGTGCCGATGTGCAGCGACGACGGCAGGTCCGTCGTGGCGCCACCCATCCTGCTCCCGTGGCGCATGCAGACGCTCGACGCGCCGCCGCCGTGCCCGCAGCCCGACAATGCGTCGGCGCGCTCGCTGCCGGGGCACGAGCAGCACGGCCCGTCGAGCCCGCCGACTCCCGCGGCCCCCCGCGCCGTCCCCACTCGACAGGGCGAGCTCGCGTCGGCGCTCCGCGCGCGCGTGCTCGCGCCGCCGCTCGTCGCGCCGCACGGGTTCGACTTGCTCGACAGTGTGTACCGGCCGCCGCGCGGCTGAGTACTCGCGAGCGGTGGGGCTCGACGCTCTCGTGCGCATCCGGCGCGCGCGGAGTCGCTGACCGCTCGAACGGCGCCGAAAAGGCGCCCGCCTCCGTTGTGCCCGCTGGCAGCGAGAACCTCGCGCTCGCGGGCCCGCCCCCCTCCGCCTGCCGGAGCGGCCGGGGGGCATGCCCACGCATTTCGTCAGTTCGAAAATAAGAGAGAGACCAGGAGAAACTTCATGAACAAGGGAACCGCAATCGTCGGGTTCTTGCTGAGCTTCATCGCCGGCATGTTCCTCATGTGGGGCGTCGATCGCCGCTCTGGGGCCGACATTCACGCAGAGACGGCGGGCGCAACCGCGACCGCCGGCGATCAGAGCGCCGCGAGCGTTCCGGTCACGGCCGCCGATCCGCAATGGGGCAAGCCGAACGCCCCGGTCACCGTCGTCGAAATCAGCGACTTCGAGTGCCCGTTCTGCGGCCGCGTCGTGCCGACGCTCAAGCAGATCAAGGAGACCTACGGGCCCGACAAGGTCCGCTTCGTCTTCAAACACAGCCCGCTGCCGTTCCACAAGGACGCACGCCCCGCGGCCGACGCCGCCGCGACGGTGATGGGCGTCGGTGGCAGCGACGCGTTCTGGAAGTGGCACGACTCGGCGTTCACGAACCAGCGCGCGCTCACGCCCGAAAACTTCCAAAAGTGGGCGACGGACGCCGGCGTGGACGGCGCGAAGTTCAAGGCCGCGCTCGACGCGAAGAAGTTCACGTCCAAGGTCGACGACGACCTCGCCTTCTCCAAGAAGGTGGGCGCGAACGGCACGCCTGCGTTCCGCATCAACGGCGTTTCGGTGAGCGGCGCGCAGCCGTTCGACAAGTTCAAGGAAGTGATCGACGCGCAGCTCGCCGAGGCCCAGAAGCTCGTCGCGAGCGGCACGAAGGCCTCGGACGTCTACGTCCAGCTCACGAACAAGAACTTCAGCGCGCCGGCCGACACGGGCAAGGACGACCAGAAGAAGCCGCAGAAGAACGAGGAAGAGGACGACAAGAGCGTCTGGAAGGTGCCGGTCGCTTCCGACGATCCGATCCGCGGCAACAAGGACGCGCTCGTCACCATCATCGAGTACTCGGACTTCCAGTGCCCCTTCTGCAAGCGCGTCGAAGACACGCTCAAGCAGGTGATGACGACCTACAAGGACGACGTCCGCATCGTGTGGAAGGACAATCCGCTGCCGTTCCACCCGCGCGCCAAGCCCTCGGCCACGCTCGCGCGCTTTGCGTACAAGACCAAGGGCGACAAGGCGTTCTGGGACGTGCACGACGCGCTCTACGACAGCCAGCCGAAGCTCGAGGACGACGATCTCAAGGGCATCGCCGAGAAGGCGGGGCTCTCGTGGGACGCGGCCAAGAAGGCGATCGACAACAACGCGTTCGGTGATCGTCTCGACGCGAGCGTCGACCAGGCGTCGGACTTCCAGGCGCGCGGCACGCCGCACTTCTTCATCAACGGCGTGCGCCTGAGCGGCGCGCAGCCGTTCGAGAAGTTCAAGGCGACGATCGACGAGCAGCTCGCGAAGGCGAAGACGGTCGCGGCGCACGCGTCGCGCGGTCACATCTACGAAGAGATCGTCAAGGAAGGCAGGGAGCCGCCGCCGCCGGAGAAGAAGGAAGTCCCCGCGCCGGACGCGTCGGATCCGTTCAAGGGCGGCGCGCACGCGAAGGTGGTCATCCAGGAGTTTTCGGACTTCCAGTGCCCCTTCTGCAAGCGCGTCGAGCCGACGCTCCAGGAGATCGAGAAGCAGTACGGCGACAAGATCAAGATCGTGTGGCGCCACATGCCGCTCCCCTTCCACAAGGACGCTCCGCTCGCGGCCGAGGCCTCGCAAGAGGCGTTCGTGCAAAAGGGCAACAAGGGCTTCTGGGAGATGCATGACAAGCTGTTCGACGCGCAGGGCGGCACGCCCGGCATCGAACGCGACGGTCTCGAGAAGGTCGCGCAGGAGCTCGGCCTCGACATGGATAAGTTCAAGGGCGCGCTCGACTCGCACAAGAACAAGGCCAAGGTCGACGCCGACAACGACATCGGTCAGAAGGCGCAGATCAACGGAACGCCCGCGTTCGTGATCAACGGCTACTTCTTGAGCGGTGCGCAGCCGACGTCCGCGTTCGTCAAACTCATCAACCGGGCTCTGAAGGAATCCGGCGGTTGAGTCAGGTAGTGCTCGGGGTGGCCGCGAAGGTGGCCACCCCGGCGCTCCGTGCGACGGCTGTCGCCGTCGCGGCGGTGTTGGCTGCGGGCTGTAGCGCTCACACGAGCGCTGCGCCCGCGGCGAGCTCCCCCGCTGCCGGAGCGCCCAGTGGAACGCCAGCGGTCGCCGGCAGCCCGCAAACGGCGCCGCCCCCCGCGGATCTCGCGGCGACACGCGTCGACCCGAGCCGCGTGCCGGTGCCAGGGCCCGACTCACCGAGTCGTGGGCCCGCGAATGCTCCGGTCACCATCCAGGTTTTCAGCGACTTCGAGTGCCCGTTCTGCGCGGCGGCCGCACCGGTCCTGCACGAGCTCGAAGCCGAATTCGGCGCGCAGGTGCGCATCGTCTTTCGTAACTTGCCGCTGCCCATGCACCCGCACGCCGCGCTCGCGGCCGTGACGGGCCTCGAGGTCTATGCGGAGCGCGGCGGAGCCGCGTTTTGGCGCTTTCACGACGCGGCGTTCGCCGCTCAGCGGCGCGGCCTCGACGAGAAAGTGCTCGAAGCGCTCGCGCGCGACGCGGGTGTCGACCCCCAGCGCTACCACGACGCCGTCGCCTCCCACGTGCGCGAAGCGAGCATCAACGCCGACATCACCGCGGCGGACGCCGCCGGCATCAACGGCACGCCCGCGTTCTTCGTGAACTCGTATTTCACGATCGGCGTGCTCCCCTACCCGGACATGCGCGCGATCGTCGTGCAGGCGCTCAAAGAAAGCGGACACTCTAGGTAGGTTCGCCTTCACTCGCAACGCCTCGAATGCTGCCAGCACCGTTCGGCGCGCAGATGGGCCGCCGACTACTGGCTGCGCGCTTTCACGGCTTCGGTCGCGTCGGCGAGCAGGCTGTCCTTCTTGAGGCACGGGTAGGTCCCGAGGTGCTCCTTGAAGAACTTGAGGTACGGCAGGCTCTGCTTGTCGCCGTTCGCTTTGACGTCGGGGAGGAGCGCGCGAACTTGCTTGCACGAGCGCGCGCGCCGCATCGAGACCGCGAGCTTGAGCGCCGGTGAGGCCGCGGCGTCGAAGTCCGCGGTTCCGAGCCAGGTCTCGGCGCGGCGCTGGGCGGCGCTGCCCTTCGGCGCGAAGACGGCCAGATCGTGCACGATGCTCGCGCCCTTGTCGCGCATCGGGCCCTCGAGCAGGTCGAACGCCGCGTCCGCCGTCTGCTTGTCCTGCGCCGCCTGAAACAGCGCCGTCGCGACGCGCGCGTCGTTCTTCGCGATGGGGTCCTCCTTGAGGGCCGCTTTGACCGCGTCGATCACGCCGGGATTGTCCTTGGCGTCGGAGCGCGCCTTCACGCGTTCGAGCAGCGGCTCGAGCCCCATTGGTGCGGGCGGCGGGCTCGGTGCGGGAGCGACGCTCGCGGCCGCGCTCGGCTCGCTCGAGGGCGCCGTGGTTTGCGTCGCGCTCGGAACCGGAGTCTCGGCGCGCGCGCCCGCGACACGCTGGTGTGAGCCGCGCCACATGCCGGCGATGCCGACGAGCGCGAGCACGAACACCGTGAGCGTGACGCCGAGCACGACCTTCGCGAGCACGGCCGACGGCACGCGCTCGAGCGGCTTTTTGACGCCGGCGGGCAGGTTCGCCCGCAAGCGCTCGATCGAGGCGACGCCGCGCTCGAACGCCGCGAGCGCCTCGGCGCGCACGGGCGCGAGCTTGGCGAGCCGCGGTCGCACGAGCGCGCGCAGATCGGCGTAACGCGCGGAAACCCAGCCGAGCGCGCCGCTCACCTGCAGCGGCGATTTGCGCAGCGGACGCTTGAGGATCGCGTCGATTTCGCTCACGACGTCTTCGGCGTGTTGCGGGCGTTCGGCCGCGGACTTCTTGAGCAGACGCGCGACGAGCGACTCGAGCTCGTCGGGAAAACCGAGCCCCGGCGCGCGATCCTCGAGGCGCGGCGCGGGCTCACCGAGGTGCATGCCCACGAGATTGACCTGCGATGTCGACGTGAACGGACGCACGCCCGTCAGCATTTCGTAGAGGATGATGCCGAGCGAATAGAGATCGGCGCGCCCGTCCGACGGCTGCCCGAGCGCTTGCTCCGGCGGGATGTACTCGGGTGTCCCGAACACGGTGCCGATGCGCGTGAGGACGCCGGGGCCCGACGCGCCGCCCTCGCCGATGGGCACCTTGGCGACGCCGAAGTCGAGCACCTTCGCGAAGTCCGGATCGCCGTTGCGCTCGACGAGCATCACGTTCTCGGGCTTGAGGTCGCGATGCACGATCGAAAGCGCGTGCGCGGCGCCGAGCGCCGAGGCGATCTGACGAGCGATGCCGAGGGCGCGCCGCACGGGGATCGGGCCCGCCGCGATCACGTCGCGGAGGCAGCGTCCCTCCACGAGCTCTAGCGCGATGAAGACGGAGTCGTCCTCGAGCTTGCCGAAGTCGGTCGCGGTCGCGATGTTCGCGTGATCCACGTTCGCGGCGGCCATCGCTTCGCGCTCGAAGCGCGTGACGATCTCGGGCACGACGGAGAGCTCGCGGTGCAGCACCTTGAGCGCGAGCCGCTTGTGCATCGCGACGTGCTCGACCGCGTACACCTTCCCCATTCCGCCCTCGCCGATCAGTGCGTCGATGCGGTAACGCCCCGAGACGACCGTCCCGATGCGCGGATCGGGAGGGAGTTGGAATTCGGGAGACACTAGCGAACGAGCGGTCCGCTCACGAAGCGAGCGGTCGGCTCGCTTCGGAGCGTAGCGCCCTCAGAAGGGGTTGTCGCTGTCGCCGCCGGCCGGTTTCTTCGGTTTCGGCTCGGCCGTGGGCTTCGGCTCCGCGGGCGGCTTCGGCTCCGCGGGCGGTTTCGCCTGCGTCGGCGCTGCGGTGGGCTTCGGCTCGGGAGCGGCCGTGGGCTTCGGCTCGGGCGCCGCGGTGGCCGTGGGCTTCGGTTCGGGCGTGGCCGTGGGTTTCGGCTCGACGGGCGCCGCAGCCGTCGGCGCCGTGGGTGCAGCGGCCGTGGGCTCGCTCGGTGCCACAGGCGCCTTGGGCGCCGTAGCCACGGGCTTCGCCGTCTTCACGGGGACGGGCACGACAGGCTTCGGCTTCTTCGCTTCGGCGCTCGCCTTCGGCTCGGGCTCGGGCGTCTTCACGGCGAGGGTCGGTGCGGCGCTCGGCGTGGGCGCGGCGCTCGCCGAAGCGGCAGGCGCGGATTCCGTAGCGGCCGGAGCCGCGGTTTCGGCTGGCGCCGACGGAGCTTGGGTCGCCGAGGGCGTCGGGGTCGTCGGTGTGGGCGCGACGGTCGCTTCCGTCGGCGGCGCGGGGGGCGCCGGTTGTTCGTCCTTGTGGGTGAGCAGCACGATGCCGCCCACGACCGCGACGAGCACGAGCACGATGACGGCGAGCCGTCCGCCGCCGCCTTCGGAAGCGGCGGGTTGCGCGGCCACCGGCGCACGACGAGAAGCGGTGCCCGCGGGCGGACGCACCGACGCGGGTCGCGCGCTCGACACGGACTTCGCCGCCGGCTTGACCGACGACGCGGGCTTGGCCGACGCGGGCGGCTTGCTCGCCGTGGGTTTCGCGCTCGACGCTGGTTTGACGCCCGTGAGCGCTTCGAGGTCCGGCCTGTGAATGGCCGTGGGTGCGTCGCTCAGGACGGAGGGCTTATCGCTCTCCTTCGCCGGGGGCGGCACGGAGGCGCCCGGACCGGGCTCCGTCGACTTGTGCGTCGGGCGCGGCGCCTCGTAAACGGGCGGCGGCGGGTGCGACGAGCCGCCGGCACCGGGCTGCGCAGAGCCGACCTCGTCGAGCGAACCGCCCGCTTCGCGGAGCGCGTCCTGCAAGAGTTCTGCGGCCTGCTTCATCACCGTGCGATCTTCGGGCGGCGGCTGCTCGGGCGGACCCTCGCTCGCGGGGAAGAATCCTTGTGAGGAGGCGGCCTCCTCCTTCTCCTTCTCCCGCTTCGCTTCTTCCTTTTCTTTCGCGGCCTCGGCGAGCGCGCCCAGGCCAATCATCGTGGCCTTGCGCGGCTTCGGGGCGACGGCGGGCTCCGCGGGGGGCGCGCCGGAAGTACCGGTCGCCTCGCCCGTACCCTTGTCGAAAGCGCTGACGGCGCCGCCGCTCTTCGCGACGAGCTGGTCGATCACCGAGCGCGACGCGTCGTCGATCTTGATGAACTTCACCCCCATGCCGGCGGGCGCGCCGTCGTGCTGCTCGCCCGACTCGCGCTTCCACACGACGCGGCCGACGCCTTGCATGACGCGCTGATCACCCGCAATCCGCACCTCGATCTTGAGCAGAGTCCCGGGGGGGAACGGCGACACCGTCTTGATGAACATCCCGCCCCGACTCACGTCGTGTGAGTGGTGCTCGATGAACTCGTCCAAGGTCGCGCTCTTGTAACGAACCGTTACCGTGAGCACCTTGGCACGCGGATCTTTTCGGGTTTCCTGGGCCATCGTAGGGTAACGATCATCCTAGCGGACCACGCCCTAGCAGCCTAGGATCCGGCGCTGCGGGGGATTTGGGCTGTTTTACGCACTTATTGTTCCGTTACCATCGGAATTGGGCCAATGACTCAGTCTCGAGTCGATCACTTTCGCTCCTGCGCGCGCTTCCCCTCGACGGCGCCGCTCTGGGTTTCGCCGCTCGGAGCGACGTACGAACAGGCGGTGCGGTTGATCGACGTGGGGCTCGGCGGCGTGTGTTTCGAGATCGCCGAGCCCTTCGAACCGGGGGCGCGCCTGCGGCTCGAGCTCGAGCTGCCGGGCCTGTGGGATCGGCTCACCCTCCACGGTGAGGTCGCGTGGGTGCAGCCGCACGCCGACGGGATGATCCGCACGGGCGTGCGCTTCTCGCGACCGGCAGGGAAAACGCTGCGCATCCTCGCCGAGAACATCGGCTGACGGCGACGCGACGCGCGGCTCAGGGCGGCGCGAAGCCGCGCAGCACGCGGTCGTGGTACGCGAGCATCTCGAGCGCGCCGGGGCCGCGGTTGAACGCGTAGTCGTGCGGGCCGCTCACGACGAGCCAGTCGTGCGGCACCTTGGCGGAGCGGAGCGCGCCGTGGATCTGCGAGAGCGCGCTCAGGTAGTAGTCGTTGTTGCTCGTGAGCAAACGTAGGTGGAGCGCCGGGTTCTTCTGGAGTGCGAGGAGAGCGTGCGAAGCGACTTCGTTGGCGTCGTCGGGTTCGAGCGCGGCTTGGAGACTCGCGACGGAGCCGAACGCCGTGGGACGCAAGAGTCCCACGCTGAGGGCCGCGCGCCCGCCGAGACTCACGCCGTCGATGCCGGTCGCCGCGGGCGTGCCGAGCGCGGGCGTTTCGGCGTAAAGCTTGGGCAGCAGCGTTTCGACGATGAATTTGGCGAGCGGTGGCGCTTGTGAAAACGGCGAGTCGCGCGAGAGCATGTCGGGCAAGTACGGGCAGGCGACGATGAGGCCGCGATACGGGTGCTCGGCGAGCGCGCGATTGAGCGCGTTCAAGCGCGCCTCTTCGACGAAGTTTTCGAAGTCGTCGTAGGTGAGCGGCGGCGCTGCGAGGCGATGCGCGGCGTGGCCGAGCAAGTAGTCGTCGACCCAGCCGCGGGCGCCGCGCTCGGGGCCCTTCAGCGTTTCACCGCGGCCGTGGAACGCGACGAGCACGGGGAATTTTTCGCCGGGGTCGCGCTCGGGGAGGACGACGACGACGCTCATGGGGCCGATGCCGGAATTTGGGAAACTCCACGTGCGCTCTTCGGCCGGGAGACGCGCGGGCGCGGCGCTTGCGGAGACGGACGGCGCCGGCGGCTGGAACGGTTTGGGCATCGGATCCTCACGATGCGTGCAAGCGACCGCCGCAAAAAATAACAAAAGCAAACGGCGCGCTCGCGGAGACGGCGCGCGGAGAGGGGTCGCGCGGGGGAAAGTGACGTATGTATACGTACTAAGCGGGCGGCGCGTGGAGGGGGGCTCGGGCGCGCTCGAGCGCCTAGAAGGCGTCCTTGGCGGCACGGACGGCTCCGAGCACGGCGTCGGGAGCGCGATTGCCCGCGAGGCGCTCGGCGACGTGCGCGATGATTTCCGCCGAGTCACAGCGCATGAAGGGGTTGGTCGCGCGCTCTTCGGCGAGCGTGGAAGGCACGGTGGGCTCGCCTTTTTCGCGGAGCGCGGCGACGCGGGCGGCTTTGGCCGTGACGGCGGCGTTGCCCGGTTCGACGTGGGCGGCGAAGCGGAGGTTGCTCGCGGTGTATTCGTGGCCGCAGTAGACGCGCGTGTCGGGCGGCAGCGCGGCGAGCTTCACGTTGAGGGAGTCGTTCATCATCGCGGGCGTGCCTTCGAACAGGCGCCCGCAGCCGCCGGCGAAGAGCGTGTCGCCCGTGAAGACGGCGCCGTGTCCGAAGTAGGCGACGGCACCGAGCGTGTGACCGGGCACGAGCAGGCACTGGAAGGTGAGCCCTTCGACGGTCACGCTGTCGCCGTCGCTGACCGAGCGGGTTTGCGCGGGGATGCGGCCGTGATCGTACGCCGAGCCGACGACGTCGATGCCGGGGTAGCGGCTGACGAGCTCTTCGTTACCGAGCACGTGGTCGGGGTGGTGGTGCGTCGAGAGGATGGCACCGAGCGCGACGCCAAGTTTTTGCAAGACGGCGAGGATGGGCGCGGCTTCACTCGCGTCGACGATGACGCCACGCGCGCTGCCCGGCGCGCGGAGCAGGTACGCGTAGTTGTCCTTGAGGCAGGGAATGACGGTGACTTCCACGGCCGCGGACTTTACCACCGTCACCCCTTGCCGCGCGGCGGCCGCCAGCCGACGATGGCCGGATGGCGACGATGAAGCTGCCGAGGCCGTCCGCGGAGACGATTGCGTACTTCGAGCGCATCGCCCCGGGGCCGCCCATCGAGGCGCGGCGCATGTTCGGCATGCCGGCCCGCTTCTTGAACGGCCATATGTTGGTCGCGGTATTCGGCGACACTTTCATGCTTCACCTCTCGGACAGCGACCGCGCCGAGTGCATTCGCGCGGGAGCAAAGCCGTTCGCGCCGATGGGACGTGAGGCAAAAGCGTACGTCGACGTGGCGCCGGGCACCTTCGACGACCGCACGCTCAAGGAGTGGATCGTGCGCGGCATGCGCTACCTCGGAAAGCTGCCGCCGAAGCTCAAGGCGCGCGCGGACGGAGCGGCGTCGGTGCGGTCGGTCCGCGCGGGGGCGAAGCGGACGGCCGTGAAGGCGAAGCCGGCTGCGGCGCGGAAGAAGGCAGCGCGCCCCGTGGCACCGAAGCGCGCCAAGAAGGCGTCCAAGAAGGTCAAGGCACCTCGCAAGAAGCCGGCGCGTCGACGTTAGTGTTTCAGTGCATCGCGCGTTCGACGGCGGTGGCGTGGGCGCTGCGCGGGTAACGGGCGAGGAACTCGGTGGCGAGCGCTCGCGCCTTCGCGCGCTCACCGAGCTGCATGAACGACTCGATCGCGAGCGCGTCACGCTCCTGTCCGAGGACGCCGTTCGGAAAGTCGCGCTCGAGCGCCTTGAGCACGGCGAGAGCACCACGCGCATCCCCGGCGGCGAGACGCGCGCGGGCGTCGGCGACTCGGCCGCTCTCCAGGGCGACGCGATCGGCGAAATCAGAGGCCGTCGCAGTGGGAGTCGCCAATGCCGGGGCGGGACTCTCCGGAGCGGCGACTGACGGCGGCGTGCCCGGCGGCTCCGATACCGTGGTCACACGCGGCGTGCGTGCGCGAATCAACGGCGCGCTCGAATGCGGGAGCTCCGGCGTCGGGTGGAGCGCGATGGGTCCGTCGGAGGTGACCGACGGAGCGACGGGGCGCGTCACCGGAGGCGCGGGGCGCGTCTGGTGGGTCGTGGCGTGCTCGTGCGACTCGACCAGGCGCTGGCCGCCGACGAGCGCGAGCGTCGTCACCGTGCCCAACGCGGCTCCCGCGAGCCCGATTTTCACGAGCGACATCGCCGCCAGCGACTGCGTCGCCGTCATGCCGGCAGCGCCGGCTGCTGCGGCGAGCGGCAGCTTCTTCATCACGGCGCTCCACACGGCGCCCTCCGCCTCTTGCGGCACGGGGGCGTTCAGGCCCGCCGTGAGCACGCGGCGCTCGTCTTGATCGAGCTCGCCATCGTCGAGCAGGCGCGTGAAGTCGTTCATGGGCGACCTCCGGCACGGAGCTTGGGTGTGTCGCGGCGTGCTCGCTCGCGCACGACGGCGCGACGAAAGGCGTCGCGAGCGAGGCGGAGGCGCGAGTAGGCGGTGCCGAGCGGGATCTCCAGCGTCTCCGCGAGATCAGGGCCGCTCATGCCCACGAGCTCGAACAAGACGAACGCGGCGCGCTGATCGAGATCCAACTCGTCGAGCGCCGCATCGAAGAGCGCTAGGTCCTCGTTGCGCTCGAGTGCCGCCGTCGGATTGTGCGGGGGCGCCACGCTCGCTTCGATCGGTTCCGGCTCGAGCGACTCGCGTCGAACGTGCGCCAGGCGGCGTTGTCTGAGTGCGCTCGTCATGCAGATCCGAAAGAGCCACGAGGTGATCTTCGCTCGCGCTTCGAAAGCCGGCAGTTGCCGGTGGACCACGAGAAAGACTTCCTGCGCGACATCAGGCAGGTCAGCCGACCTGACCCCCAGGTGCCGCAGAGTCCGCCAGACGAACTGGAAGTTCTGTCGGTAAACCTCATCGAACGTCATAACGAACCCGGCCGGGTTCGATCGTAAAGGCGACCACGCGGGTCGCGCCATCATCAAAAATGAAGTTCGGGTCCGAATCGCAGCGCGACGGCTGCCGGCGATGAGTGAAACCCGCGACCGAGTGGCTCCACCACGAAGGCTTGCGACCGGAGCGGCACGAGTCCCGACAGCGTGACGACGCATGCCCAGCGCCCGCGGAGAGCGAGCCGCGCATTCAGGCTCGCAACGGCGGCCGTCCAAAGCCGGGACACACTGCCGTCCGTGTCGTAGCCGCGCGCGTGGCCCGTCAGCGACCCGAGACCCACTCCGGCGCAGCCACCGAGCGCGCCTTGCTTCGCCTCCGCGAACCAAAAGCAGCCGAGCGCCTCACCGGCGAAGAGATTGAGTCTGATGGTACCGGGCGCGACCAGCGCGTAGTGCGGCGCGCTCGCCAAGCCGCTCAGCTCGAACCCCAGCGCGCCGTAGCGGCCGCGGAGAGCAAGATCGTTCGTGCCACTCAGGTCACTGCCGAGCAGGCCATAAGCAAGCGTCCAATCCAAACCGACCCCGAGCACGAACGACGGGTGCGCTTCCGGCGCGGGCGGCACGAACGGCGCGGCAGGCGTTGGCGCCGAGCCCGGCGAAGACGGCGCCGGCGCGGGCTCACGGGGACGCTCGCGCGCGGGCAACAGGTCGATGAGGATGGCGAGCGCGACGGCCGTGGCTTGGGCCAGCGAATCGCAACTCGTCCCCGGGGCTTCGAGCACCCGTTCGCCCTGCTGACGACCCCTGGCTTCGATGCGAGCGACGTACGTGCCCGACCCAGCCTCGAAATGGACCGAGAGTGCGAGCGGAGCGCGCGGCAAAGCGGGAGGCGAGCCGAGCTTCTGCACCGCGCTCACGAGCTGGGCCGCGTCGGGACAATCCGCTGCCGCCGGGCTGCGCTCCACGACGACGGTCGCGCCCGCGACCTCGGCGGCGCGAGCTCGCCCGGTGAGACACAGAACGAGCAGCGCGAAGGAGCAGCCCCTCACCGCACGTCGCGGACGATCCGGTGCGGCTTGTCGTTTCTGTGATGTCCCGCGACCCGGGCCGTCCTTCACCAAGCGAAACTACCCCGGTCCCCCTCCACCGGCACTTGAAAATGGCTGAGTCTCAGGCGAAAGCATGAGCCCAATGCGGCGGATGCAGGCTCGACGGGCGAGAGCGCTTCTCGCGTCGGTGCTCCTCCTCGGCGGCTGCGGGCCGCGCGTGGACATCGTTGCTTGGATGGCGGATGAAAAACCGACGGCAGCATCCGCAGCCGGAGCACCCGACGCCTCCGGCGCGCCCGGTGGCGAGGGCGGCGGAGGCGGAGAGAGCCCGTCCGGCACGGGAGGTTCCCCGGCACCGCGCTGTGACGACGGAATGCTCAACGGTTCGGAAACGGACGTCGACTGTGGTGGCCCCGTGTGCGACGCCTGCACCACGGGCACCCTCGACTGTGCACGGGCTTCCGGCGACTGCGACGGCGACCCAAGCAACGGCTGCGAGACGAACCTACTCACCTCGGCCCAGAACTGCGGCGCGTGCGGACGCCAATGCAACCTAACGAACGCCGACTCGACCTGTGCGAATGGCGTATGCCGCATCGCGGAGTGCCGCGGCTCCTTCCAGAACTGCAGCACGGACGACGCCGACGGCTGCCAGACCAACACCGACAACGACCCGCTGAACTGCGGCAGCTGCGGCGCGGCGTGCGCGACGACGAACGGCGCCGCGCGGTGTGTGAGCGCAAAGTGCCAAATCACGTGCGCCGTCGGCTTCGCGGACTGCGACGGCGACCCGAGCAACGGCTGTGAGACGTCGAATGACGACGTCAACAATTGCGGCGTCTGCGGCAAGAAATGCCCTGGGAACGACGGCGTGCCCTATTGCGTCGACGGCAAGTGCGGCGTGAACCAATGCGCTTCGGGGCTCGGAGCGTGCTTGGGCGACGGCACGTGCGACTACGATCTCCTGAACGATCCGGAGAACTGCGGACGTTGTGGGCACGCCTGCATCGCGATGAACGGGGACGAACAGTGTGTGAACGGCCTCTGCGCGCTCACGGCCTGCAGCGCCGGCTTCGGTGACTGCAACGGACGAGACAACGACGGCTGCGAAACCGCCCTCACCGATTCGTCGAACTGCGGCTCGTGCGGCAACGTGTGCCCCGTTGAGGCGTCCACCTGCGTGAATGCGAACGACGTCAATCGCTGCCAAGCGACCGTGGGCTACGTGAACGACGCGCATGACGTCGCGTTCGACACGACGTTGAGCGTCGACCACACGCTCGTCGCCGGCACGGCGCGGCTCCTGTTCGCTGCTGTTGCCGTGGAGAGCCGAAACGGCGCCGGCTTCGACGACGCGCGGCCGGCGACGGTGAAATACGGCCCCGTTACGATGAACCCCAGCGGCTCACAGACTAGCGGACCACCCACCGAATACGCCCCCTACCTCTATTACTACTTCCTGACCGAGCCCGACCTCTCGAGCAGCCAAACGCTCACGGTCACGGTCCCGCCGAACACCGCCGACCTCCTCACCGCCGAGCTCATCGAATTCACCGGGGTCGACCCCGTCAACCCGCTCCGCCTCGGCACGGGCGCATCGTTCAACATCGCGAGCGGCTCGTGCAACGCGGTCGCACCGATCACGACCACGGAGCCAGGGACGGCGCTCTTCGTCGCATCGGCGTCGCACCTCGCCGGTTTCGCGTCCGCGGTCGGGTCCGAGCTCACGACGCCGCCGCTGTGGGACGCGGGCCTTATCGGGTCGAACGGCTTCCGGATCTACGGGGCGCTTGGAGGCACGGACGGAACCTTGATCGCGCCGGGCACCCACACGATCGGCTTCTTCTCGGATGGGTGCAGCCCGGCGGTTACGCTGCCGATCGGCATCGTGCCGTATCATTTGGAGTGATGGGTCGGCTCGAACCGGGCGGCGCAGCATGTTTGCCGCATCTTTCGCGACGGGGGCCGCGGATTTTACGCGGGTCCCTTGCCTGGACGGCTGGACCGTGCGAGGAACGCGCATCAAAACGCGCCCGTAGCTCAGCTGGATAGAGCGACGGCCTCCGGAGCCGTAGGTCAGAGGTTCGAATCCTCTCGGGCGCGCTGAAAGTACGCTCACGCGGAAGTTGCGGTATTCTTTCGGTGTGGCCTCTCAACCCGCACCCGCCACGCACGACGAATTGGTGCGTGCGCTCGCAAGGCTTGGCGAGAACGAACGCCGTGCGGTCGTTGCGGCTGCCGAGCGGACGGCGCGCGAACGGAAGTCGCACGTTGTCGCCTCGTGGGGCTCGATTCGCGCGGCCATCGGCGTGGTTCACGGTGAGCCAGCAGACGCAGTAGCCGATAGCGACGAAATCAACGATTGCTGAAGTCGTTCTCCACGCCAGGGCACCAGTCAGCATGGGCGGAGACCAGCCAGGCGTACTCTTGGCTAGGACGCGTTGTCGGAAGATCCAGAGTTGGCCCGAAAGGGCGCGAGCTCAATGCCCGAAGATGTCGTTCAGCAGGAAGGCGAGGCGGATACCGGCTTTCTGGAGCTGAACGTCGACCATTTTGCGCATCTTGGGGCCCTTGTAGTCCGCGGGCAACGGCACGCCCTCCGGGTCGGTAGCTCCGGTCTTCGGGAAGTCGCTGTAAATCTTGTCGTGCGCGATCGTAAAGCTCTCCCACGCCCAGTCAGCGGCAGCGCCAGCCTGCCACTTAGTCTTGTCTTGGTCGGTGATCGACTCCTCGAGAGTCGTCGCCAGCTCGCGCGGATCATCCGTCGTCGTGACCTCGAGGAGGTGGTCCCAGTAAGCGTGAAGCTTGATCTTGGTCCCCTTCGTGCTTCGGCTCCCTTTCGCGACGCGAACGATCTTGTCGTTGCCACCGCGATCGGCGTCGTCGGCGCAGTGCAGAGGCTGGTGTAGGTCCCCAACGAAGTGGACGAGGAACTTCAGAGCCTCGAGCCGCTGCGTAGGGGTGCTCGTCGTGCTCTTGAGAGCGGCAACATCAAGCGTCACTTGGTCGACGACGCAATTGTGACCAGCGCAAAACTTCGGCTCGTCGGATTCCTTCGGTGAAGCGCGGTCCTCGATGTCGATGAAGTGCCACGGGGCCGTCTCCGGTCGGGCGTTGACGCGGATTGCGTCCGCCCAGTTCGCCACATCGGCTAGCTCAACGTCGGGGCCAAGGATCTGCCGAACCTTGGCCAACGTGGTGGGGCTCAGGTTGTCCTCGGCGATGAAGGCGACGGTCTCGTGGCCGACCGGTCCCCAAGCCCAAGCCGAAGTCGTGAACAACGATGTCACGGTCAAAGCCACGGCCCCGATTGATGCTCGATTCATGGACGCCCTGCCCTTTGAGACGCGCGCGAGAGGACGCACGTTAGGCAACGACTGACATGGTTGAGAGGCCCATCGCTATGGGGATTTCTTCAGTTCTTCATTTCGTCACCAACCGGGCGGCGTGCTTCCCGGCGCTCTGCCGGCTTACTGAGATCGGGGAAGAAGCTCGCGCGAGCGGTCGTGTTAGCTGTTAGCAGGCATCGGCCTCGTGCTTTCCGGCGGCGCACCCTAAGGTGCTGGCTCCGCCGCGATGGCACGGCGCGACCGCAGGGCGGCGCGCTCGCTACTCCGAAGGGAGATGCACGCGGCGCGGCCATGCGTGGGCCCTTAGGGACGCAGTAGCGTCACCTCCGCTATGAGACACCGGGGCTCTGGAAGCGCGAACATTGCTTCGATGAATAAATGCCTACTGCGCGCCATGGCGAATGCACGTTAGGACCGGGCTCGATGGATCCACTCCTTCGGCCACGTCTTCGCCACTGTCATTGAGAAAGTTGACTTAGGCATATGGGAACGTCTGCGATGAGGAGAATCCTGTTCGTCGCCGCACTTCTCGCCGTCGCGTACGGTTGTGGCACCAGCTCAAGAGAATTTCATGAACTCGCGAGCGCAGCTGGAATGAATGGGCTAGCGGGAGGAAGCGCGGGACGTTCAGGTGGGGCAGCTCATTCGGGAGCCGGCGGCCGGGACACGAGCGATGGGCAGAGCCCGGGCGGAGGCGGTGTCGAGGAGGCCGCTCAATCCGGCGAGGCGGGTAGCCACGGGGGCGCGGCGGCCAGTGGCGATGGAGCCCCCGGCGGGATGGACGGCTCGTCGGGAGGCGTTGGTGACGGCGGAGGGGGCCACACTGGGAGTCAGCCGTGCGTTCTCGATGACGGCGCGCTGCCGTGCACGCTCGGGTAGCAGAAACCGGTATCTCGAAATCAGGAGAGGCGCGGAAATGAAGCTCAAGATCGTCGTAGTTGACCTGGAAATCTCGCCATGGGCAAAGCGGTGGGCGCTCCGGGTCGGACTCCCGTTGCTCTTTGTCGGGGCCGCGAGCGTCGCCTTTGCCGCCCCAACCCTGAAGGTGTGGAAGGCAAACGACGCACTCACCGCTGCGGATTTGAACGCGAACTTCAGCGCGTTGGATGGCCGTCTTGCTAGCCTTGAAGCGGCGAGCCCAACAAAGTCCGCATTCCTCGCGCACCAAACAAGCGCTCAGGACTTTCCTTCGGGCCTAGGCCAGACATTGATTCTGGATTCAAGCGATTTCGATCTCGGATCCGAATATTCACCGACGACAGGCACGTTCACCACGACGACAGGCGGCCTCTACGCTGTCACTTGCCAATTGGCGTGGGACGCGAGTTCATCGGCAGAACTCATCTCGGTCAGGATCTGGGTGAATCAGAACACGTATACTGGTATCGAGCAGACAATTAGAATTGGTGGGGACTACGCAACGATTGAGGCTCACGGGATGATTCGATTGACGAAAAGCGACACATTGAACTGTCAGGGCTACCAGAACTCCGGGGGGACCCTGTCCAGCTACATCGGCTCCTCGAGTGAGCGCTCGCCTACTCGCTTCTCCGCGATTCGCCTGTCGCCCTAAACACGTAGCTCGGGGTCGAGCTGCACTCACTCTCCCCTCGCCCTCCGCATCTCCGCACCCGTCATCGGCCCCCTCAAATACGACATCGCCCACCGCGGCTGCACCAAGCTCACGCCGCACGCCGCGCGAACATCCCGCATCACGAACCACCGCGGCGCCAAGCACTTCGTGATCTCACCGAGCTCATCGAAATCCGTCCCCGCGTGCCCGCCATCGCTCTGCGCGAGCCCCTCGAGCACGCGCTCGCGATCCGCATCCGTCTGCAGACGCCCGACGCACCAGAGCCCCGCGTTGCTGAGGGCGCGGTAGTCGAGGTCCATGGGGTTTTGCGTCGCTAAGACGAGCCCAACGCCGAACGCGCGCGCTTGCTTCATGAGCGCAACGAGGGGGCGCTTGGTGGGCGGGCTCGCGGGATGCGGGGGAAGGAAGCCGTAGACTTCGTCGAAGACGAGGAGGGCGCGCAGGGTTTTCGAGCCGGGTTGGGCGCGGACGTAGGTGAGGACTTCTTCGAGGAGGACGCCGAGGATGAGGGAACGTTCGTCGTCGTCGAGGTGCGCGACGCTGACGATGACGGCAGGTGTGCGACCGCCGCTCGGAGTGAGCCAGCTTTTGACGTCGAGGGGTGCGCCTTGGCGCCAAGTGGCAAAGGACGGGGACGCAAGGAGGGCGTTGAGGGAGGCTGCGAATTCGGTGCGGCGACGGCGTGGGAAGAAGCGGTCGACGGACAAGGCACCAATGCGGTCGACGGGTGGCGCAACGACGTCTTCCAGTAGAGCGACGAGGTCGGAGGGGAGGCCCTCGCGCTGGCGGCACTCAGCAAGGACGGAGAGGAGGACGTGCTCGCGACTCTTGGCGGGATCGGGGTCGCGATCGAGGAGACGCAGGACTAGCGACACGGCCGCGGAGAGTGACGCGCGCGCTCCTTCAGGGTCGTTGGCCCAGTTGGAATGAGGGCGTTCGAGGGACGAGAGGACGTGCAACGATTCGCCGGCGGAGCTGCCAGGTGTGATGAGACGCACAGCTGTGCGCGCGTGGAACTTCGCCAGTTCGGGCTCGCGGATGCCCCAGCTGGCGAGGCCAGTTTGGCGTTCGCGCGCGATCGCGGCCGCCAGGTCCGGGACCGCGCTGGTGGAGCCGGCGGGGGCTTCCAGCCAGGGCTCGAGGTGGTGCGGGGAGAAGTCGGGGAACGTGAGGAGGAGATTCGGGAGGTCGCCCTTCACGTCGAGCATGAGGACGGGGATGCCCGCGCCGAGCGCTTCTTCGACGAGGACGGTGAGCAAGCCCGTTTTGCCGCTGCCGGTCATGCCGACCACGACGGCATGCGTCGTGAGGTGATGGGCCGGTAGGCGGAGCGGTTCGGCTTCGCCTTTTCCGTCGATGGGGCGCCTGGCACCGAGGTACAGCGTGGGCGGAGGCGAGGTCATGCCGAGCTGGTCGGTCGGGGAACGGCTCCGGTTGCTGACGGCGGGTCGAATTCCTTGCCGGCAAGGAGCTTTTGCCCACGCACCCTCAAAGTTGCTTGCCGGCAAGCAGCCGGCGCCTACGAGCCCGCCAAAGTTCCTTGCCGGCAAGCAACTTTGGGCACGGTCCGCGTCAACGCTGCTTGCCGGCAAGCAGTCCGCACCGGTGTGACCCTGGCGATTGCTTGCCGGCAAGGAACTTCGGCCCATCGAGGGTCAATTCTCCTTGCCGGCAAGGCCCGGCGGCCGGTTGTCGTTTTCTGATCACTCGCACGCAACTGGCGAACGGGGCGACCGACACCGAGTGCAGCCGGCGCAAAGCGCGTCGCGCTTCAACACAAAGGAAAGCACTCATGTCTGATTCACCCGTCACATCCCCTGCCCCGACTCCGCCTGCGGGTCCGACGCCACCCGCTTCAGGCCCGCAATACCGCGATGCGTACGACCGCGCGCTGCCCGCGGCTCAGGCGCTACCGCTTGCGGAGCTCATCACCATCAACATCGACGTGCCGACCGCCGTGACGACGGTCGTCGGCAAGCTGCCGCAGATCCGCTCGTTTCGCGATGCGGTCGTGGCGGCGCTGCCGACGTTCGACCTCGCGAACATCGATCAGCTCGAGACGTACACGCTCGCGACGGCGCATGCGCACGCGGTGTACTTGTCCGCTTCGGCCGCGCCCGAGGTGATCATCAAGCTCACCGCCGACGCGAGCGCGCTGCGCGACACGCTGTACTCGGACGCGGTCGCGCTTGCGAACCGCGGGCTCGTGAGTGGCGCGCGCCTCGGCGAGTTCAAGGCGGCGAGCGGTTACAAGAACGTCGCGTTCGATCTGCTCGGATTGACCGCGCTCTTGCGCCAGAGCTGGGCGCAGATCGACGGTAAGACGGCGCTGACGCTCGCAGAGCTCGACGCGGCGGATCTCATCGGCGAGCAGCTCGTGAGTGCCGTCGGAACGCGTGAGCAGAGTCCCGTCGTGGCAGCGGAAGTCGTGCAGCTGCGACAACGGATGTTCACGCTGTTCGCGAATGCGTGGGACCAAGTGCGTCGTGCGATCGGCTACTTGCGTTGGAATGAAGACGACGTCGATGACGTCGCGCCCTCGCTCTATGCGGGTCGCGCGCGCCGGAAGACGGATGTTCCCGCCGAACCTCCGCAGCCGCCGGCACCGACGGCGGGTACTCCCACCAAAACGGACGCGGGCGGCACGACGCCCGCGTCACCTTCGCCCACGACTGCTACCGGCTCTGCAACTACGCCGCACGTGAGCGTCCAAGGTGCGCCCGGAACGCCGGGTAGCTCGCCGTTTGCGCCTTGAGCACGAGGAGACACCCGCGCGCGCCTGAATGGTGCGCGCGGGTGCCGACCGCGAACGTGGCTCTTCAATCGCGTGAAGGTATTGCGCGGATCTGGATCCTGATGATTTACGGCACGCGGCGCTCAAGGGCGTGCCCGATCAGCCGTCCAGCGAACCTATGAAGATTACGCCGGCTGCATCACCTACCGTCACGCGAGAAAAACCGCCGGCGACTGCGCCGTCGGCCAGCGCCGCCTCGAGCCCAGCGCAAGAAGCGGCCGAAACGCCGGCGCAAACAGCCAAGGAGGCCGCCAGCGGCGATCAACAGGCTGTCCGACTCCAAGCGGCGCGTGCGCGTCAGGTAGGGAGCACAGCGCGCACGCGGCGCTCGTTCAAGATCACTGCTTAACGGGCTGCGCCTTGCGCATTCCGTGACCCGTGTTTACCGTCCCCTCATGTTCCGAGCCTACATTCCCGCCGAAGATGAACCAAGCGGAGCGGCTCCCGTGGTCACCGTGCACGGACGCTCGATGGTCTGTCTTGCTGAGTGCTCGACGCTCGAGGAGCTCCGAAGTGAGGTCGCTGACGCTTGGGAGGGCGAAGGCGAGCTCGTGGTGACCGACCCGGATGGTCTGATAGTCACACGAGGGTGAGGCGGCCTCGTCCTAAGCGGTCTACGTGCCCTCCCCCTACGCCTTCCCGACCAAAGCCGTCCGCGACAAGCTCGCCAGCGTCCGGGGATTCTAAGCCGTGGGCGCAGTGGATTGCGATCGACACGGCGTGAAGCCTGGGCCGTTCGGTTGTCGACATGTTCATCGAGCGATGTACGAGCAACGGCCCCTCGAGCTCCTCGAGTTCAGCGTCGACTTCTTGGACCTTGGAGCTGACGGGCAACCAGACTTGGAGTTCGAGGCTAATCTGGCGCATTTCGGGATCCACGAGCCCGGTCTGTTCGATGCGGTCGTCTGCGCCGAGTGCGCCGACAACGCGGCGATCGCCCGTGGGTCTCGTGTAACGGCGTCGCGCGGCGAGAATCCGAATTTTCCGAATTTGGTGCCCACGTGCGGCACCTGCTTCGCCGAATGGCGTAGCCCGCGCTGACATTGGGCACGCTGACCCCGATCAGCGGGGTGGGGAACGCGAAATAGAACCATCACGCCGGCCAAGCGACTAAAGAAAGTCCTATCGCGCCGGAGCCCTCGCGCTTGAGGGCCCGCGCCGGACGTGTATTCTGCACGCTGGGATCATGAAGACTTTCGCGCTTATCGGGGCCGCCGCGCTGCTGGGCTGCGCTGCAGGGACAGCGCTCATCAAGGCGCCCGTCGAGCAGAAGTGCGCGGGCTACGGACTTAAAGGGTGTGGCGAGCTCGTCGATGGCGTCGTCCTCTACGTCAACGGCGATAAGGACGCTGCCGTACTGGCGCTCAAACGCGGAGCGGCAAAGAATTCGCCTGCGCAGATCCGACCCTTCGCGGGCGCGATCAAGAGCGTGATCTCTGGTGATACAGGCGAGGAGATCGCAGAGATCCTCTCAGGCGAGATCAAAACGCCCACGGCTGCCGTCGTCACAGCCGAGGCGACCAACATGGACGGCGAGGCGACCGTTCCGAGCAACCCGTACCGAGGGAGCGCTCAGAGCAGCGCAAATACCGCGCCTCCGCAACTGCCGCCCGTGGACCACAATGAGACCATCGCGACGCTCGCTATCGCCGCTTCGGTAGATCCAAGTCGTCTCTTGACCGGCGCCGTGTCGCCGCTCGCGGAGGAGCTTCGCGCCCAGTGTGACGTGCTCGGAAAGCAGGGTGTTTGTTCGCGACAACAGTCTGGACCCATCGTGATCACCGATGCGGCCGTCCCCACAGGCTGCCCGTCCGAGATGTACTTTGGTGCAGCGGAGAGCTCCGACGGGCACACGAGCTGGCTGGTGCAGGCGAACGCCCTGGGCATTCACGGCGCGAAGTTCTTCGTGCGCTCGGACCAGCGTCTGGTGTTCGCGGTGCGTGCGGTATCGGCCACGGCGACGACGGATCCGCGCTGCGTGGTGACCTGGGCCGGATTCAAGCCCCGCATCGTACCGCTAGCGGCGGCGGCGACCGCAGAGTGAGGACCAAGCCATGCTTCGCCCCGTAACCGCCATCATCTTCGTTTCGCTCCTCGCCCTCCTCGCCACCGGCCCCGCCGTCGCGAGCCCCGAGGTCGAGCACCGCGGCTGCTGCTCGCATCACCACGGTGTCTGTGGCTGCAAGAACGACCGCGCCGTCTGCTGTGACGGGCAGCTCTCGCCGACGTGCGGGTGTGACTGACGCTTCCCGACCATTGGGACATCGGCTTATTGCCGTGCGATTCGCGACATATCGGCCGCCTCACGAAAGAATGTGAGCGTTCGCGCTCGCGACGGGCTACGTTCCTCGAGCTACCCCGGTGCGCTGGCCCATCCCCCCCGGGTCGCCGCCGGGGTGGCACTTAGCTCCGAGGGGACGCGGCGCGTGAGCGGGCACGCGGGTGATGCAGCGTCGCATCACGGAGTGGAGAAATGGCCCTTCCAACAGAGACGACCGGGTACGGCCGGGCACCAGGTTCGGAACGGTTGATTGCAGCAGACCTGAGTGGGCCGACCCTCAGCGTCGGTAGCGTCGAGCAGCTGTTTGCACGGCGCGTTCGGGCCGTCCGTCCCAGCCGAGACTCGCTTGTTGTGACCCTCCTCAGTACCGGGTCGGATTTCCTGTTTGCAGGTCTGGCACTTCACCGTAGACCCTTACGCCCGTAAGGGAGCGGCCGCCACTGAATCCCACGTCCTCCAGCATGAACCCGCTGCTCAGACTCGTGGCCGCGCGATGTGGACCAACGCGCGGCGCCGCGAACCTCGGCGCACTGCTGCTCGTGGTTGCCGCTTGCGGCGGGCAATCGACGCGCGAAGTGGCGAGAGGTGGCGGCAGCGGGGGCGGTGGCGGCACAGGGAGCGGCGTGCCCGCGGAAATAGGCGGCACCGGCGGCGATGGGCAGGTCGGCAACGTTGGCGCGGCCGGGAGCGGCGGCGACGCGGTGTCCGATGGCGGCGCTGCGTGCGACGAGCAAGCGCCGGGGACGCTCACCGGGTCGCACACGTTCGCCGTGGATGAGGAGGGACTTGCGCACGCCGACTACGTGCTGAGTGCGGCGCCCGTGGGGCTCGCGCCGTGCGGGGACGGGTTTTGCTTGGCGGGCGAGCTCGAGCGGCGTGTGCGCTTCGATCCAGATCTCGTCGCGCAGGGAGATCGCGATGTGTACGTCGCTAAACTCCGCGCTGACGGGAGCAGGGTTTTTAGTCGACGGCTCGGCGGCACGACCACGGCGGACGATGTGTTCGCGGCGTCCTTTGCGGCCAATGAACAAGGTGACCTCGCGCTCGGCGTCGGGTGCAGCGGTGAACTCGTAGCGGAGACCGCGAACGGCGCCGCGACAGCCATCAACTGTGCGGGTGATCACGAGCGCTTGCTGCTTCTGCGCCTCGATGCGGCGGGAGCCCTGCTGTGGGCCGCTGATCTCGGGACCTCGACGGTCGTACCTCCGCGGCTCGCGCTTGCGATCGATGCGAACGGACGCACCGTCGTGGCGGCGCACGTCGGAGGTCCGATCACGACCCCTGGCGCCCTGCCCGAGCAGGTGTTGGTCGCCGCTTTCGCACGCGATGGGAGCGAGCTCTTTCGTCATTACTTCGTCGGCGTCGAGACGTATGCGACCGATCTGGCCATCGACTCGCAAGGCAATACCGTGCTCACCGGCTTCTTTGCCGGCACGGTGACGACCACCGATGGTGACGCGACCTCGAGTGTTTCCGAGCCCCTCGATACCGCTGGTTCGGAAATTTGCCTGCTCAAGCTCGACAGCTCGGGTTCCTTGAGCTTCACGAGCTGCTTTGGAGGACAAGGGCAAGCAAATCTGGAGCCGAAACTCGCGCTTGGCCCCGATGACAGCATCGTGCTCGCCGGCTCGTTCGTCGGCAATCTCGACCTTGCGGCGGTAGGCGGCAACGCGGCGCCGTCAGACAGCCCATTTTCGACCAAGGGCAAGACGGACATTTATCTCGCCAAGTTCGACGCTGGCGGCTCACTCGTCTGGCAGCGGCAATTCGGTAACGAGGAGGACCAAGAGGTTTCTCTGGGAGTGGCGGTCACGCCCGAAGGCAACGTGCTTTTACCGGGGGTGACTTGGTCGGCGCTCGCGATCGACGGCTTCGAGACCGCGCAGGGCACGTCGAGCCCGTTTCTCGCTGGCTTCGATGCCGGCGGGGAGGCCTATTTCCTGGGCGTGCTCGGTAAAGCCGCCTACGTCGACGGCAGGGACAGCATCACGCTTGGGAGCTGCCGGAGCTTTTACCTGGCCGCTGACTACCACGGGAACCTCTTGGCGCCGGGCGCGGACCAGCAGCAGGCCGACGGGCTCGCCTTCGTGAGTGGTCGGTACTGACCCCACTCCAGGTTCGAGCGGGCGTGGCAGCCCTCCACATTCGGCCCTCCGATTGTTGCAGCGCGCAACGATACGAGCGCGACGCACTGACGAACGTGGTTCCTGGCGGCCCCTAGCGAGCGGCATGCCAGTTGCAGCGGTTTCATGCGTGTCAGCACAGTGCGAAGGCATCGCCGAGCCATGATGCTCCACGAGTTCATCACCGCGAATCGGGAAGAAATCATCGATCGTACGCGGGCGCTCGTTCGAGAGCGGACCCCCCAAAAGTCGATCGAAGCCAAACTCGAACACGGCGTGCCGCTTTTTCTGACGCAGCTCGTCTGCGCCCTGCCTCCGGACGCCGCGGCCAGAGCAGTCACGCTCGTCGAGACCAGGGCGACCAAACAGCGAATCGTCGACAGCGCCGAGCTTCATGGCCACGAACTGCTGAAGAACGGCTTCACTCTCGCGCAGGTCGTGCACGGCTACGGCGACGTCTGCCAAGTCGTGACTTCACTCGCCGGCGAAATGCGCGCAGGCATCAGCACGGAGGACTTCCAGGTTTTCAACCGCTGCTTGGATGACGCCATCGCGTCCGCAGTGACCGCCTACGGCATCGAGCGCGAACGCGATCTCGCTTCCGAAGGTACCGTGCGGCTCGGAGTGTTCGGTCATGAGCTGCGCAATCTTCTGAGTTCGGCCATCATCGCGTTCGACGTGGTCAAACGGGGGACGGTGGGGCTCGGTGGCAGCACGGGCGCGGTCATCGCGCGGAGCCTTGCCGGCCTCAGCGTGCTCATCGAGCGCGCGCTGGCCGAGGTCCGCCTGGAGGCGGGCCTGCCGAAACTAGCGAGCGTTTCGATCGTCGAGTTGATGGACGAGATCGAAATCGCCGCGGCGCTGCAAGCGCATGCGCAAGGGATTCTTCTGACGATCGGTCCCGCGGAGATCGATGCAGCCGTCAACGCCGACCGACAACTCCTTACGTCGGCCGTCGCGAACCTGATTCAAAACGCGTTCAAGTTCACGCGACCCGGCACGACCGTCACGCTGACGACGCGGGTGACCGAACGCCGCGTCTTCATCGAGGTCGCGGACGAATGCGGGGGCCTCCCGCCCGGGAAGGCCGAGGAATTGTTTCAACCGTATAGCCAACGGGGGACGGAGCGTTCCGGCCTCGGTCTCGGCCTCTCGATTGCCCTCTCCGCTGCCCGAGCGCACGGGGGCGACATCCACGTGCGCGACATTCCGGGGATAGGTTGCGTGTTCACCCTCGACCTGCCGCGGCTCGAGGCGACGCCCCCAGCTTCAGCCTGAACTGAAGTACGCTGCGCGGGCACCTGTCCCCCGCGAGTGATGATGAATTCCCCGCTTGAAACCTCGAGGCCACGCGCGCCCAAAACTTTTCGGCGTACCATCGGCGGCGTCGAGCTCAATTGGTCGGAGCGAGGCTCCGGCAGCAACGTCGTGGTCCTGCACGGCCTCTCCGATTCGGAACGGACTTGGTGGCCCGTGATGCACCACCTGAGCGCGCGCCATCGCGTCCTCGGTCTGGATCTTCCCGGGTGCGGGCTGTCAGGCCGACCCGACGCGGGCTACGGCCTCGATTGGCAAGCGCAATTGGTCGCGGCATGGCTCGATGAAGTGGGCATCACGAGTTGTGACGTGGTCGGCCATTCCTACGGCGGTGGCCTCGCCCAGTGGCTGCTCCTTTACCGCGAGCGCGCGATCCGGCGGCTGGCGCTCGTCGCTCCGGGAGGTCTGGGGCGCAAGGTGGCACCCGTGCTGCGGCTGGCGTCGTTGCCGTGGGTCGTGGAGAGCCTGGGGCAGCCGTGGATGAAGGCGGTCACCCGTCTGCAGACCTTGTCGGGCGGGCGCAAGCTCGGGTCCGATCAGCGCCTGCAGCGCATGAACGCGACGGCGGGGAGCGCGCGCGCTTTCGCGCGAACCGTGCGCGACGTGATCAATTGGCGTGGACAGAAGCGTTTCTTCCTCGACCGCGCGCACGAGGTCCAGGAGCTGCCGGCGATCGCTCTGTTCTGGGGCGAGCAGGACCGCATCATCCCGATCCGCCAAGGCGAGGAGCTCTGCTCGATCGTCGAGAATTGCACGCTCGCTCGCTTCCCGGGCGCGGGGCATTTTCTGCACTGGGAGCGCCCCCGCCAGCTCGCACGCGAGCTACTCGCCTACCTCGACGCGCCGAGCGTCCCGCGTGCCCGTCTCCTCGACGCTACTTGAGCCGAGCCAATTGCGCGCGGACCTTGCTCGGCATCGAGCCGACCATTTTCACGGCGTTGCGCAGCTGAGCCTCGGAGCAGCCGAACTTCTGACACCAATACGCCCGCTCCGAGGCTTCGTTGACTTCGACGCGAGAGCGGTCTTTTGGGTTTTCCATGCCAGGACGTTACTCGAGTTCGTCTGCCGCGCGGCGCACCCAGCCCTTTTGGACGGCGAGTGTGTCGAGCTCGGCCACGCGCGCGGCAACGTCCGTGTCGGTACCGAGCGCGATCGCGTCGGCCGGCGCAGGCGTTCCGAGTGAGGCCGTGAGCCGGCCGCGCGCGGCGGCGGCGGAGCTTCCACCGATCGAAACGAAGACGGAACCGCGCGGGCCGGTCGCTCCGGAAAGCGCCCCCGCGGAGCACGCTTCACTGGAGCACCGTAGCTGCCCTCGCCCGCATTCCTGGGTCCCGCTGTCGCCGGGGGGCCCGCCGACGCCGCCAGAGGTGTCGATCTGGAAGCCCGCGAGCCGACTCGGAGACAGGAGTGCGCCGGCGATCAGACGGATGCTTCCGCCCGGGGTACCGTCGGCTCCCGGTTTTCCGCGAATCGTGGCGAGTGCGCCGCTGTCCGTCGGGCACGGGCAGCGATTCCCCTGATCCACGCAGAGCGCTTGGATCTCTGCGTCGGTGGTCGCGGCGTAGCCGAGCGCCGCGAACTCCGCGCGCGCGCCGCGTCCCCCGCGGCTCCCCTTGGCATCGAACACGACGTCCTTGCCGATGAAGAGCTCCGACGTGGCGACGATGGCCAGCGTTGCACCTTCACGCACCTCGACGGTCGTGCCGTTCGGGATGCGGATACAAGCGTCTCTGACGAGGGTGTTGGTGGTGTAATTCAGACTCGGCAACGCGCGAAATACCGTGCAGCGCGCACCTTTCGCGAGCGTCACGGACTTCCCTTGAAATTCAGGGACTCTCGTCGGCGCGGCCGCGACCTTCCAGGCCAGTCCGGCGGGCTGCTCGGTCGCCGTAGACCGGGGGGCTGTCGTCAGAACAGGCGCTCGCGTGGTCTCCGGCGCAAGGTCTGCCGTGGGGGCCGCTTCTTCATTCGGGGGCGCGTGCATGCACGCCGGCGCGAACAGCGCGACGGCGAGCAGCGTCCGCGTGCCGAGCGACCAGGTTCTAATCACTTTGATGTTCTCCAAGTTGGGCTGCCCCGGTACGGAGCAACAGAGCAGCTTTCATGCCACCGTCAGACGTCGAGCAGCAGGAGCTCGGTCTCCTCGCGCGCGGTCAAGGAGACGGCGCGATCGTCGGTGATGCCCGCGCCGTCGCCGGTGCTCAGTAAGAGCTCGTCGAACATCACCGCGCCCTTCACGACGTGCACCCAAGCGCCACGCCCCGGTGCGAGCGCATGCACGACGTGTTTACCGAGGTCGAGGAGCGCCGAATACACGAGCGAATCAGAGTGGAGGCGCAACGAGCCGCGCCGACCGTCCGGGGCGGCGACGACCCGAAATCCTCCTCTGCGTTCTGCCGCGCTGAAACGCCGTTGTTCTTCGCTGGGTTCGAGATCGGCTTGTCCGGGGCGCAGGAACATTTGAAAGACCTGCGCTGAATCCGTGCGCGAGGCGTTCGACTCGTCCCGGCGACAATGCCGCCCCGCCGTCGTGCAACGAAATTCCCCGGCCTGCAGGATACCCGAGCCACCGGATGAATCCTGGAAGGAGAGAGCACCCTCTCGCACGTACGTGAGGATCTCGAGACCCTGCGGCGGCGCACTCGAGAGTGAGCCGCCGGGGGGAAGTCGTTCTTCATTCAAGAGCACGAGGCCACGGAACGCCTGCGCCTGGTGGTCGCGCTCCTCGCTCCGCCGCAGCGTGCGCATCCTAGCTACCGAGCGCCGCTTCACCGAGCCGGCGTTGCAGGCTGGACCACGATTTCGACGCGACGGTTGTCAGCCCGACCTTCCGCCGTCGCGTTGTCGGCGACTGAATGCGTCGAACCTCGGCCCTCGGCGCTGATGCGGTCGCTCGCGATGCCGCGCGTGACGAGGTAGTCGCGGACCGCTTGAGCGCGGTGCTGGGACAGCTCCTGGTTGTAGGGAGCTCCGCCTTGCGAATCCGTGTGGCCTTCGACGACGATCTTGGAGACCGGATCCTCTTTGACGAGCGCGTTGGCCACGTCGTTCAGCTTGAGCTGGGCTCCGGGTGACAAATCCCACTTCGCCGACGTGAAGAGCACGCTGCCCGACAGCGTGATGACCATGCCGCGTGCCTCCTGCTTGACGGTGGCAAACTTCGCGAGGTCGGCGGCTGCCTGCGTCGCGCGCTGCTGGGCGTCCTTCAGCGCCGCGCCTTGAGCGACGAAAGCGACGTTCTGTGCCGCGAGCGCGTCCTTGGTCTGAGCGAGCTCGGCGGAGGTGTGTGCGACCGCTTGCGCCTGCTCGGCGTGCATGGTGCCGACGACGTTCGCCTGCGCCTGCTTCGATGACTGTGTTCGGGCGACGGCCTCGGCAAGCTGGCTCTTGCGCGTGGCGATGTACGCCTGGTCCCTGGTGTTCTGCGTGTCGCCGTCCTTTTTGAAGGAAGCCTCGGCCACGTCGAGTTGCTCCTTGGCCGTATGCAAATCGGCCGGGTCGAGCTGGGCGGCGGGCCCATGGTTCGCTTGGTCGTAGGCGCTCCGCGCCGTGACGAGATCCTGCGGCGGGGTGGTGGACGCGCACCCAAACGCGGCGAGCGCGCCGGCGAGCGTGACGATATCGAGTTTGCGCGCGGTGTTCATTTGACTGCTCCCTGGCCGACGTTCGTCGCCTTTTGTTTTTGTTCGTCGACGACGGCGTTCTGTCCCGCGACCCGCGCGCTCTTTTCGCGCGCTTGAGCGACGGCGAGCTCTGCATCGGCTTTCGCCCGCAAGAGCAAGCTCCCGGCCTTTGCGTTGTCGTCGTTGGCCATGGCTGTCTTGGCCTGCGCGATCTGCTCGTCCGCGAGCTTGAGCGACAACTGCGCGTCGGGTTGGGCATTGGCGCCGAGCTCTTGCGCCGCTCGCGAGGCCGACTCGGCGTCAGCCATGCGCTGCGTGGGCGGTGGCACGGTGGCGCCGCACGCGCCCCACAGCAGAGGCGAAGCGAATATGAGAGAAACGATCATCGATTTGTACATGAGTCCTCGGTGACGATGCCGCGCGGTCGCGGGCTGCAGCTCGCCCCTCAGCAGCTTCCGTGCCGCGTGACATTCGATGCGCCGGAGCCCTGCGAGGCCGCCGAGCGACGCGCGGAACCCACGACGCTGCGCCTCGCAATCAAACTGACGGACGGCTCAATCAATTCGATGGGATCGGGAAGCCGGAACGGCAGACGCGTGGTGAACCCTGCCCGCGCCGAACGGCACGCATCATGCACTCCCCGCGAGCCGCGACACGCGACATGCCTTCATTCAAACGAATCAGCGTCTCGAATCACCGGCGGCGCGCGCGCTGGGACCGACCGCTCCTCAAAGTCGTGACCTACCGCGCCTGGATGGCCACGCTCGACTTCTTGGCCGTCTATGCGTTCACGCGCCGACTCGGACTCGCGTTGGGCTTCGCGCTCTTGAGTCTGTTCTACAGGATTGTCGGCCGCTCGATCCACGAACGCCTCTGGTCGCTCGCGGCGGCGTACTCGGGAGCCTAGCGCGCACGGGAGACGTACCGAATGGACCCTACCAAGCATCAAGCCATGATCGACGGCCCTGCAGCGGTCTCCACCGGTGCACACGGCGGTCTCGATGCCGCCGGCATGAGTAACGTCGGGCGCGAGCGCCCCGGAAACGAAGACGCGTTTCTGATCGCGACGCTGCAGCATTCGATGGTCGTGCACGACTCGAGTCCGCGCGGCGTCGGCGTTTCCACCCCGGGATTCAGCGGCACGTTGCTCATGGTCGCCGATGGACTCGGCGGCGAAGGCGGCGGCGAAGTCGCAAGTCGCCTAGCGGTCAACACCGTCGCGAGCTACCTGCTCAACGCCATGCCGTGGACGGCTGTTTTGTCGACGCTCGACGAGCCCTCGTCGGCCGGCATGGGCGGTCCGCTGACCGCGGCGCTCGTGCTCGGCGACGCCCGCATCCGGTTGGCAGCCCTGCACTCGACGACTCCACGCATGGGCACCACCCTGACCATGGTGCTGGTGCTCGGGCCCATGCTCTACGTGGCTCACGTCGGTGACACGCGCTGTTACCTCTTACGCTCGGGCCAGCTCAGTCGCCTCACGACGGATCACACGATGGCTCAAAAAGAGGAAGAAGCGACGAACGAACCCGTCGATCCGGCTTCCGAGCTGCATGACGTGCTCTGGAACTCTCTCGGCGGCTCCTCCGAATTGCCGGAGCCACAAATCGTGAAGTTGAAGCTCGAGCTCAATGACCGTTTGCTGCTGTGTTCCGACGGACTCACCAAACACGTGAGTGACGCGCAAATCTTGGAGACGCTCGCCGCCGGCGCGAACACGGCTGTTTGCGAACGTCTCATCGCGCTTGCCAACGAGGCTGGCGGTTCCGACAACGTCACGGTGATCGTCGCCGATGCTCGCGTGACGGCGGACCTGACGCAGCCGTTTCAGAGCAGCACCTCCGAGCAGCTCGTACGACAAACCCTCAACTCGGCTCACCCGCTTCATAGCGCTTGAGCCGCCGGTAGAGCGTCGTCCGGTCGATGCCGAGCAGCTTGGCGGCGCGTGTCATGTTGCCCTGCAGGAGGTCCAGCGCTCTCAGCGTGTGACGGCGTTCCAGATCGACCAGGGAGATAAGGCGCGCCCCCGACGCGGCCGCGAGCTGCATGCCGGCTGTGCCGTCCGCGAACCGAATTTTCTCGGACAGATCCTCCGGCGTTAGTGCGTCCCCGCACGCGAGCGCAACCGCCCGCTCGATGCAATTCTCGAGCTCGCGCACGTTGCCCGGCCAGGCGTAGATCATCAGCTTCTCGACCAACTCCGGGCTGAGCGTGAGTTTCCGGCGCGAAGCGCTCGATTGGCGGGCCAAGAAATGTTGAGCGAGCTCACGGATGTCGTCGCCGCGATCACGTAGTGGAGGCACGGTCAACCTCACGACATCGAGGCGGTAATACAGATCCTCGCGAAACCGCTTCGCGGCAATCTCCGCGTCCAGATTCACGTTCGTCGCCGCGACGATGCGGCACTCGAACGGAACCTCACGGCTCTCACCGAGCGGACGGACGGTGCGCTCTTGCAGGGCGCGCAGGAGCTTCGGCTGCATCTCGAGCGGCATTTCGTTGATTTCGTCGAGCAGGAGCGTTCCGCCGCTCGCGCGGACGAGTAGCCCTGTTTTCGCGGCCTTCGCGTCGGTGAAAGCCCCGCGAGCGTGGCCGAAGAGCTCGCTCTCGAGCAGACCCGCCGGCATCGCCGCGCAGTTCAGCGCGACGAAGGGACCTTCCTTGAAGCGACTGTTCGCGTGCAGGGCGCGGGCCACGAGCTCCTTGCCCGTGCCCGTTTCACCTTGAACGACGACGGATGCGGTGCTGCCCGCGAGGTTCACGATCAGCTCGCGCAACGTCCGAATCGGGACACTCCGTCCCAGGATGCTCGCCAACGTGCGCGCGGCAGCGCTGCCCGACTCGACGTCGGCTTGAACGGCATTTCGTTCCGCCGGCACGCGATGTTGGAGCGCGCGCACGACCGAAACGACGAGAGAATCGAGGTCCACGGGCTTCGTCAAGAAGTCACGCGCGCCCGAGCGCAGCGCTCCGATGGCGGTCTCCATCGTGCCTCGACCCGTCACGAGGATTACGGGCATGCCGGCGCGCACCGCGACGAGATGCCGGCACAAATCGAGGCCGTTCATCTCCTTCATCGTGACGTCACTCACGACCAGATCGAACTCTTCGGAACCGACTCGTTCCAGCGCGCGGAGCGCGGATGTTTCCGCCGTCGCAGCGTAGCCCTCGCTCGACAACGCCTGGCGCAGGACCTCACAGGCGTCCGGTTCGTCATCGACGACGAGAATTCGCGCGATTGAGGGGGGCGCTCGCGCAATCGAATCGTCCGCGAACGCGGTCTGCTCGTGCATGGTTCGTGCGGGTCGGCGTCCACGCGGGTAGCGCGACTTCGCCCGCGCAGCATAGCACCGCAGCTACAAAGAACCGCTGTTGCAAACTGCATCAGTTGCGCGCCTGATGAGGCAGACCTGCAATGAAAGCCGGCCGCTTGCGGCCGTGCGCGAACGAGCGCAAAGAGAGCGGTGGGTCGCGCGCCATGCTCCACGATTTCATCGTCGCCAATCGAGAAGTGATCATCGAACGCGTGAAGGCGCGCGTCAGGCTGAGGACCGCCATCAAGCCCGCGGACGCGAAGCTCGAACATGGCGTGCCGCTATTTCTAACGCAGCTCGCCGAAGCGCTGACGCCGGCTGCGTTGCCTGCGACCTTGCGCCTCGTCGGAGCCCGCGACCCTGGCAAGAGCATCACGGACGGCGCGACGCTCAACGGGCATGATCTGCTCAGGCACGGCTTCACGATGGCGCAGGTCGTGCACGGCTACGGCGACGTGTGCCAGGTCGTGACGGAGCTCGCGAACGAGACGAACGCCGCAATTTCAGCCAGTGATTTTCAAGTCTTCAACCGCTGCCTCGACGACGCGATCGCCGGAGCCGTGACGGCATACGGTCACCAGCGTGAGCGCGACCTCGTGTATCAGGGCACGGAGCGGCTCGGCGTCTTCACGCACGAGGTGCGCGGCATGCTCAGCACCGCCATCCTTTCGTTCGACGTGATCAAGAAGGGGATGGTCGGGCTCAGCGGCAGCACGGGCGCGATCCATGCGCGCGCCTTGGCGGGGTTGAGCGCGCTCGTGGAGCGCTCGCTGGCCGAAGTGCGCCTGGCGGCCGGGACGCCGCGGTTCGAGCGAGTGCTCTTGGGCGAGTTCGTGGACGAGCTCGAGATCAGCGCGAAGATGGAAGCCGAGGGACACGGCGTTCATCTCGACGTGAGCCCCGTACCCGCCGATCTCGTGGTCGACGTCGATCGTCAGCTCTTGGCGTCCGCCATCGCGAATTTGCTGCAAAATGCCTTCAAATACAGCAAGCATCAAGGCACCGTGTCGCTCGCCACGCGCGCGACGGCGGATCGCGTCGCCATCGACGTGTCCGACCAGTGCGGCGGGCTCCCACCGGGGAAGGTCGAGGAGCTATTCCGCCCGTTCACGCGCGGAAGCTCCGATCGCTCGGGCCTGGGCCTAGGGCTCTCCATCGCGTTGTCGGCGACCCGAGCCAACTCCGGAGAGCTCTACGTGCGCAACGTCCCGGGTCAGGGCTGCGTCTTCACGATCGATCTGCCGCGCCAACCAGCACCCCCGAGCCCGCTCTTCCGAGTGCTTCCCGACGGCGAACACGGATCCTTCCAGGGCGCCGATCCGGCCATCGAGGGCAGACCGCACCCTGGAGCTTCGAAGTCACGTGCCAGTTGAACGTCACGCTGATTCGACGCCCCGCTTCGAGGCCCTCTTACGCGAACGACCCAGCTCCATGCGCGCCGAGGATTTGGATCACCAGGAGCTCCTCGAGTTGGATCCCGACGGGGGCCTCATCCGCTTCGCCGGCCAGCGAGCACTCTTGATCGATGCCGTGGCGATGGGATTGCTTCGGAAATACCTCGTCGAAAATTTCGGCATGACGGCGGCGCACGCCGTGCTCACGCAGTTCGGCTTTGCTCACGGCTGGCGCATGGCCGAGGCGATGAAGGCCGAGTTCGCATGGAAGAGCGACGAAGAGTGGCGGCGCGCCGGGACGCGCATTCACGCGCTCGAGGGCCTGTTTCGGGTCCAATCCGGCAGCTTGGATCCGGTCTCGCAAGAGGGTTCGACGCTCGTCGCCTCCTACGAGGCGGAGCAGCATCTCTTGCACTTCGGTCGCATCGACGCGCCCGCGTGTTGGACGCTGTGCGGACTCACGAGCGGCTACATCAGCCGGATCACGGGCAAGGCTATCTACGTCCTCGAGGATCGCTGCATGGCCAAGGGGGACGCAGCCTGTCACTTGCTCGGCCGCACCCGCGAGGAATGGGGCGAAGAGCACGCAGAACAGCTGAGGTTCTTCGACGGCAGACGGCTCGCGGAATCCCTCGACGTCTCGCTCCAGCGCGTCACGGACTCGTTGAAGGCGGCAGAGCGGAAGCTTCGCGAGCACCGCCGCGCGCTCGTGCGCGTCGCGGACGTCGACGGTCCGCTCGGTTTGATCGCCAAGAGCGCGCCGATGCGCACGCTGCTCGACCTCGCACAGCGCGTCGCCAAGGTCGACTCGACGACGCTCATCACGGGCGAAAGCGGCACCGGCAAAGAGCGCATCGCGCGGCTCGTGCACGACGAATCGACGCGCGCGGCGGGGCCCTTCATCGCCGTCAATTGCGGCGCCATCACAGAGACGCTGCTCGAAGGCGAGCTCTTCGGACACGCGCGCGGCGCCTTCACGGGCGCCACCCAGGATCGCCCCGGTCTCTTCGAGGCCGCCAACAACGGCACGCTCCTGCTCGACGAGGTGGGCGAGGTCTCGCCGGGCATGCAGGTAAAGCTCTTGCGTGCGCTGCAAGAGCGCGAGATCCGCCGCGTCGGTGAGAACAGGACGCGGTCGGTCGACGTGCGCATCGTCGCCGCGACCAACCGCGATCTCGCGCACGGCGTTGCGGGCGGCTCCTTTCGTCAGGACCTCTACTACCGGCTCAAGGTGGTGGAGCTGCACGTGCCGCCGCTCCGCGAGCGAAGAGACGACGTGCTGCCGCTCGCGCGCGTGCTGCTCGCTGACGCCGCGCTGCGGATGAAGCGCAAGATCACGAGCCTGTCGCCGGGGGCAGCGGATCAACTCTTGCGCTACGCGTGGCCAGGCAACGTCCGAGAGCTCGAAAACGTCATGGAGCGCGCGGTCGCGTTGGCGCGCGGCAATCGCGTGGAGCTCGAGGATCTGCCGGAAGAGGTTCGCCAAGCGGTGCCCAAGCCGGCCATCGTGGACGCGCTGGTACGCCCGCTCGAGCAGATCGAGAAAGAGTACATTCTGGCCGCGCTCGAGCTGAACGGCGGCAACCAGACGCACACGGCCGAGCAGCTTCGAATCGGCTCCGCGACGCTGTACCGGAAGCTGAAGAGCTACGGGATGCTCACGAAGAGGCCGCCACCCGTCGAGTCCGTGCGCTGACGCCGCCGTCACCCGGCCTGAACGCCGAGGAGCGCGCCGATCCCGGCGGTCAGCGCCATCGCGAAGCCGCCGCCGATCACGACCCGCAGCGCGGCGCGGAGCATCGGAGCTCCGCCGAGCTTCGCGCCCAAGGCTCCGAGAGCGCACAAGCTCGCGAGCGAAACCGCGGCGATAACGCCGGTTCGAAGCTGGTCGGGAGCCGCCATCAGCGCGAGCACGGGCACGGCAGCGAACGTCGCGAAACTGAGCGCTGAGATCCAAGCCGCTTGGAGCGGATTCGCCAGCGCGCCGGGTTCGATGCCGAGCTCGTCGCGTAAATGCGCTCGCAGTTGGTCCTTGCGGCTCAACGCTTCGGCGACGCGCCGAGCGAGCGCTTCGTCGAGCCCGCGAGCGACGTAGATGCGCGTGAGCTCTTGCAGCTCGGCTGCCGGATCCGCGGAGAGCTCACGCTTTTCGAGCTCGATGGACGCGCGCTCGGCGTCGCGCTGCGAGCTCACCGACACGAACTCGCCCACGGCCATGGACATCGACCCCGCGACGAGACCGGCGATGCCGGACACGAGAATGGCGTGTGGGGAAGCCGCGGACGCCCCGACGCCGATCATCAAGCTCGCGGTCGAGATGATGGCGTCGTTCGAGCCGAGCACGGCGGCGCGCAGCCAGCCGAGCCGGCCGGTACTGTGCCTTTCCCGATGGTGTCGACGCGAGGGCGTGGCGGACTTCATCCGGGGAGAGGTTAGTGAACAAAAAAATTCGCGGGGGCGTGTCGATCCAGCCCGCCCCTCAGCGTCGTCAGAGTGACGGACCGCGGCGCGGATCCTCTATGTCGCTGAATTTGAAAGGTTTTCCAATGTCACACGCTCCCCGACTCCTGAATGACGACGGCACGGCTTCGATGGCGACGGCTCTCATGAGCTCCCACCACGGGTTCCGGCGTGACCTCGCGCGGTTTGCGCGGGCCCTCGACCGGATCGCCCAGGGGGACGCTTCGCGGGCCGCTGCCGTCGCCGAAGAGTGGCAGAAGCTCTACGCCACACTTCACGCGCACCACCACGCCGAGGACACGGGGTTGTTCCCGAATCTGGCGAAGGACCATGCCTCGGTGCGCACGACGATCGAGAAGCTCGGAGCCGATCACCGGCGGATCGATCCGCTGCTCGAGCGCGGCAATGCGGCATTTGCCGAGCTGCCGAACGTCACCAACGCACGCGCCGTCGTCAGCGAGCTCACCGAGCTGCTCGGGCCGCACCTCGCGCTCGAGGAAGCCGAGCTGATTCCGTTTCTGCGTTCCGCGAAATCGTTCCCGCCGCCGCCCACGGAAGCTGACGCCGAAATCTACGCGCAGGGTTTTGCTTGGGCGATGCACGGCATTGCTCCGGCCGTGCTCGCGGCGCTCGACGCGATGGTGCCGGAGCTGTTGCGCTCCAAGTTGCCGGCGGCCCGCGCCGCCTTCGAGGCACGCTGTGAGCGTGTGTGGGGCTCCGCGCGCGCGGGCGCTGCGTTCACGCCGATCCCCGAGGGCGATCCCGTGTGAAGCGCCAAGTCGCGAGCGCGCCTTATCCCTCTTGCTCCGTCGGCCGGATCAGGAGCTCGTTCACCGCGACGCGGCGCGGGCGCGTCACGATGTAAGCAATGGCGTCCCCGATGTCCTCGGCTTCCAGGAACTCGAACTGCAGCGCCTTGGCGACCGCCTCGCGGATCTCCGGGCGGTTGTGACTGATGAGCTCGGTTTTGACGGCGCCCGGCTCGAGCACGCAAACGCGCACGTGCTTGGTCGTGACTTCTTGACGCAGCGCTTCGGTGAAGCCCGTGATGGCGTGTTTGGTGGCGTTGTACCCGGAGCGATTCGCGCGCGGGAAGCGTCCGGCGGTGGAGCTCACGTTGATGAGATCGGACACGCGCCGCGGACCCTGCTCGGCGGCGCGCAGCAGGTGCGGGAGCGCTGCGTGGCAGCAATAAAGCGTCCCGAGCAAGTTGATGTCGACCATCTGCTGCCACTCGGACATGGGCGCTCCGAGCACGGGACCGAGCAGCATGACGCCCGCGGCGTTCACCAGCGTGTCGAGGCGGCCGAGCTCGCTGACGGTGCGCGCGACGGCGTCGTACGCTTGCTTTTCCTGCGTGATGTCGGCTTCGACCACGAGGGCGCTACCGCCCTGTTTGCGGATCTCGCCGGCCAGCGTCTCGAGCCGCTCCTTGCGGCGTGCGACGAGCGCGACCGCGGCGCCGTGCGCGGCCAGTGCCGTCGCGGCGGCGGCGCCGATTCCGCTCGAAGCGCCCGTGACGAGCGCAACGGTCCCGTTCAGTTTTTCTCCCATGTCGCTCTCCTCGTTGGGGCGAACGTAGGGAACGGCACCGCACGCGGCAAGCCCTCAGCCGAAACGTTCGCGATAGGCCGCTTCGTCGAAGCCGACCAACACGAAACCATCGCCCAGAATGAACGGCCGTTTCACGAGCTTGCCGTCCGCGACGAGCGCGGCGAGCGCTTCTGCCTCGGTCATGGTCGCGAGGCGCTCGCCGAAGCGCCCGGCGCGGTAACTTTCACCGCTCGTGTTGAAGAGCTTCTTGAGCGGCAGGCCGCCGGCAAGTGCACGCTTGAGCTCGGCCTTCGTGGGCGGCTTGGTCACGATGTCGAAGCTTTCATGCTCGACACCGTGCTTGCCGAGAAACGCGAGCGCCTTCCGGCAGGTCGAGCACTTGGAATATTGGTAGACTTTGATCACTTGAACACATCGCAACTGAGCTTCACGCTCGGTCGGTCTTCGTCGAGCCAATCGGTGCGCGGCGTCGCGGGCAAATCGGCGCAGGCCGTGTCCTTTTCGGCGTTCGGCACCAGGCTCTTCACCTGAGTGTAGTTCCAATGTTGGTCGGCGTACTTGCGGCGCCAAATCGTGTAGACGATGGTGCCGCAGGCGCCGTCCACCGTGCGACTCCAGGTGTTCTCGTCGCGCTGGGTGAACACGTCTTCCTTCGGCGGGGCGAGCGAGACGTCGCACGTGTGAGCCTGCTCGTCGGCTTGCGTCTTGAGCAGGTTCGCGAGAGCACGCCAGTCTTTCGCCTTGCAGGCGTTGCTGAACGCGAGGGCGCGCTCGCGGAGCTCCGGCGTCGCGGGCAGACCCGTGCGGTCGACGGCCCAACAGGCGGCGGTCGCGTCTTTGGTCCAGCGCAATGACTGCGCGATCGAATCGGCCAGCTTCGTCGTCGTCGGATCGGGCGTGCGGCGGCGCACGGAGGCTTGCGTGACCGCGCAGCGCACCTGACGGGGCGAAGCATCGGGGATCGCGCTGCAGTCGGCCCAGAGCCAATCCGTCGCGCCGACCTCCCGCGCCGCCCAGACACGCGGCGTGTCGAGCTTCGGATCCGGGCGCTTCTTCGCCGGCTCCGCGCTCACGCCCGACGCGACGAGCGCCGCCGCCACCATCGTCCCGAGCCCACGCTTCGACCAGACCATCTCCCGATTATCGGCTCGACGCCGTCCTCGGTACAAGCGCCAGCGAACACACGTCAGCCCTGGCGGCCGAACGCCAGCGCCTCTTTGGCGAGAGGCAGCCAGCGCTTGGGGGGCGCGCTCACCGCGAGCCACTCCTTCATCAAGCGGCCGCGGCCAGGGTCGAAGTAGCTGCCGGCGTCGGCGGCCACGAGCTCGTCGACGCGCGCTTTCGAGAGCTTCACGACGAACTGCCCCTTCGACGACACCATCGCGAAGATCCTGCCGTCCACCTTGAGGGCCGAAGACCCAAAGCCCTTGCCGCCGTAGCTGACGCCGCGCTCGTGCTCGAGCGCCTTCACGAGCTTCGCGAAATGCGGGTCGCGCGGCGGCTCGGCCTTCACGCTCGGTGCGGCTTTGACGCGGGGTGCAGCTTTGACGCCTGCGGCTTTGGCGCGGGGTGCCGTCGCCGGCCGAAAGCGCATGACGCTCCACATCGAATCGAGCGCGACCAGGCGCACACCCTCGATGCCGCTCTTCGAAAGCTGCTGCCAGAGCTTGTCGCGGTTGAGATCCGTAGCGAGCTGACCGGCCTTCGGATACGCGGCCCACGCGAGCCGATCGGCCTTCGCCGCCTCGACCAGCGGCTCGCACTTGTCGTCGAGCTCGGCGAGCTTCCTCACGAACACGAGCACACCCTCCGCTTTTGCCGAGCTCGTGAGCTTCACGTCGCCGAAATCGACGTCCTTCGGCTTGCCGAAGACGCGGAGCGACATGCCGTCCTTCAGATTCAGCTTCTTCGCGAGGCTCACGAGGAGGCCGAGGATCGGGGCGCACGCGCGCTCTGTCAACGCCGAGATGCTACCCTGCTCGCCCATGCGAATTCTGTTCGTCGGCGGCACTGGCATCATCTCCTCGGCGTGCGGGCGACGGCTCGTGCAAGAGCCCGGCGTCGAGCTCACGTTCTTGCTCCGCGGCAAGTCGGACCGCGCCGTCCCTCCCGGCGTCGAGGTCGTGCAAGGCGACGTGCGTGATCCGGCGTCGCTCGGCGCGGCGCTCGGACGGCGGCACTTCGACGTCGTCGTGAACTTCATCGCGTTCACCACGGCGCACGTTCAAGCCGACATCGACTTTTTCCGCGGCCGCACGGCCCAATACGTTTTCATCAGCTCCGCTTCGGCGTACCAGACGCCGCCGCTGCGCTTGCCGGTGACGGAATCGACCCCGCTGCGGAACCCGGTGTGGGGCTACTCGCGCGACAAAATCGCGTGTGAAGAGCTGCTCGTCCGGGCGTACCGCGAGCAGGGCTTTCCGGCGACCATCGTGCGGCCGTCCCACACCTACGACCCGCGCTCGTTGCCCGTGCACGGCGGCTACACCGTGATCGAGCGCATGCGGCGCGGAAAACCGGTGGTCGTCCACGGTGACGGCAGCTCGCTCTGGGTGCTCACGCACCATGACGACTTCGCGAAGGGCTTCAACGGGCTACTCGGCAATCCGCACGTGCTCGGAGAGGCATTCCACGTCACGAGCGACGAGCTCCTCACGTGGAATCAGATCCACGAGCTGCTCGCCGCCGCCGCGGGCGTCGAGGCGAAGCTCGTGCACGTGCCGTCCGCGACCATCGCCAAGTACGACGCCAATTGGGGCGACAGCCTGCTCGGCGACAAGACGCACAGCATGATCTTCGACAATTCGAAGATCAAACGCGTCGTGCCGACCTTCGCGGCCACGATTCCGTACTCCGCGGGAGCGCGCGAGCAGATCGCCTGGTACGACGCCGACCCGGCTCGCCAAATCGTCGATCCGGCGACCGACGCCTTGATGGACACGCTCGTCGCCGCGCAGGCACGCGCGCTCGGCTGAGCCCGTCCTTCGAAAGCAAGAAGGCCCGCGGCGTTTCCGTCGCGGGCCCTCGTTGCTCACGGCCCGGTGGCCGTGCTTTCAGGTGACCGTTACTGGTCCTGGCCGCCGGTCACGGCCGAGGAGACCACGGTGCCTCCCGTGCCGGTGGTCACGTCGGCGCAGAACATGTGCACGCCGTTGAGCGAGCACTCGTCATTCGACGAGCAACCGAGCGCCTTGCACGTGTGATCCGAGCCGCACACCCGCGCGAGACTGCCGCCCGTGAGCGCGTTGCAATCGAGGTCGGTGACGCACTTGGTCTGGCAGCCGCCGTCCACGCAGACCGAGTTGATGTTGTGATTGCGCGTCTGGCAGGTCAGATCGTCGCTGCAAACCGTCGCCGGCTCGCAGAGCAGGAGCTTCGCGTTGCAGACGTTGCCGGGTGCACAATCCAGGTCGTTGCCGCACTTGCGGTAGCAGTTGCCTTCCGGCTTGTAACAAGCGCACTCGCCGTCGGTGCAGGTGTCGGCGATGTCGTGAACGGGCTTGTTCAGGCAGTCGGCGTCCTTGGTGCAGACGGGCGTCGTCGGGTCGGGCGCGCACTTGCCGTCGGTGTTGCAGAGGATGGTGGGCGTCGAGACGTCCGAGCGGGTCTTCGACGGGCAACCGCCGGTCGCCCAGCCGTCGTCCGTGCAGCTCGCGGTGTAGACGCACTGGCCGGCGTCGGTGCAGTCCCAGGTGTTCTTCGCGCACTGGCAGTACGTCGCCTGCAGGAAGCATTCGACTGCAAACGACCCGGGGTCGGTACAATCGATGCCGTCGAGATCATTCGCGATGTCCGTGCAGGAGCCGACGCTGAACTGGTTGAGGATGCTCGGAGGCAGCTCGCAGCAGTCGGCCGCCGTCACGCACTCGGCGTGGCAATCCTTGCCCGTGGGCTGAATGCCGGCGCTCGTCACGGAGCAGACGCCGATGGCGCCGAGTCCGCCGCCAATCTGCGTCGGGAGACACGCGAGGCCGACGACGCAGTCCGAGGACAGCGTGCACGTCTCGCCTTGTTGACCCAAACGGACGCTCGGAGGCGGATTCGAAGTGCCGCCCGCCTCACCGCCGGCGCCGTTGCTCTCGATCGCTTCGCAGCGCTGATTGAAACAGTGCAGGTCCGTCTTGCAGTCGGCCGCCTTGGTACAGCTTTCACCTTCGCCGCCGAGCACGGGCGGCGGCGTCGTCACCGTGCCCGAACCCGCGCTGCCCGCCTTGCCGGCCGAGCCCGCCGTGGTGCCGCCGGTGCTGCCACCGGTGCCACCACCGGTGCCGCCGGAGGACTTGGTACCCCCGGTCGAACCGCCGGTGCCTTCACCCGCGTTGCCGCCCGACGCGGAGCTGCCCTTCTTCTCGCACCGATTGTCCAGGCACACGAGACCCGAGGCGCAATCCGCCGTGCGAGCGCACGACTCGCCCAACGCGCTGGGCGTCCCCGAGCTCGCTTTGCTGTCGTCGTCGTCATCGCCGCTACAGGCGACCAGCGCGGCGCTCAGGCTGAGCGCGAGGCCAAAGATGGAAAACAAGGATGCACTTCTCATTCAATCCTCCAAAAACGCGCTGCGGTACCCTCGACTGCCAGCGCGGCCGGGAATCCTACTGGGAGGGCGAGGGCTTCTGCAACCCCTGCCAGCCGGGGAATACTGCGACGCCGATGAGCCATAATGCCGCCCCTCACCGCTATGACGGAATGCACTACCGACGCACCGGCAAGAGCGGGCTCAAACTTCCCGCGATTTCACTCGGACTCTGGCACAATTTCGGCGGGGTCGATGCGTTCGAGAACGGCCGCGCGCTCTTGCTCCGCGCCTTCGATCTCGGCATTACGCACTTCGATCTCGCGAACAATTACGGACCGCCGCCCGGCTCAGCCGAAGAATCGTTCGGCCGCGTGCTCGCGCGGGATCTCCGTGCGTACCGCGACGAGCTCGTGATTTCGAGCAAGGCCGGTTACGGCATGTGGGCGGGACCGTACGGCGATTTCGGCTCGCGCAAGTACTTGATCGCGAGTCTGGATCAGAGCCTTTTGCGGCTCGGACTCGAGTACGTCGACGTCTTCTATCACCATCGTCCCGATCCCGAGACACCGCTCGAGGAGACGCTGGGCGCGCTCGATCACCTCGTGAGAAGCGGCAAGGCGCTCTACGTCGGCGTCTCGAACTATCCGGCACCGCTCGTCGAACGCGCCGCGCACATCCTCGCACGGCTCGGCACACCGTGCCTCATCCACCAACCGAGGTACTCGATGTTCGATCGCTGGATCGAGCCCGAGCTCCTCGGCACGCTCGCGCGCGAGGGCATCGGCTGCATCGCCTTTTCGCCCCTCGCGCAGGGCCTGCTCACGAACAAATACCTCGGCGGCATCCCTGATGATTCGCGAGCGGGCAAGGCGCACGGCTTTCTGCGTCCCGAACACGTCACGGACGAGAAGCTCGCGAAAGCACGCAAGCTCGACGCCGTCGCGAAGCGGCGCGGCCAAACGCTGGCGCAGCTCGCGCTCGCCTGGGTGCTGCGCCATCCGGGCATGACGAGCGCTCTCATCGGCGCGAGCCGCGTCGCGCAGGTCGAGGACGCCGTCGGGGCGCTCGCGAACCTGGAATTTTCAGCGGAAGAACTGCAGGAAATCGACGGCGTGCTCGCGGCTGGTTAGCCAAGCACGCGCCGTTCATTACCCTTGGGATCGCCCATGCTCAGTGTGCGCCGACTCGAGCCCGACGAATTTTCGAAGGTCGTGATTCCGTTCCTCGGGACCCACGAGGTCGAGAACAACCTCATGATCGGCCTCGCCCAGCGCATCGCCGCGCAGCCCGAGACCGCGCCGGGAGCGGTGCTCGCCGTGGTCGAGGAGCACGGCAAGGTCGTCGCCGCGTCCTTGCGCACGCCGCCCAATTTCCCGATCGTCACGCTGCTGCCGGCCGGCGCCGCGGCCAAGCTCGCCGAGTTCTACGTCGCCCTCGGCGACGTGCCGGACGGCGCGGTGGGTCCCGGCATGCACGGCCGCGATCTCGCCGAGCGTTTCGCCGAGCTGCGCCAGGGACAGCTCGCGCGCGCGTCCGACGAAATCGTCTACGAGCTCACGACTCTGTGTGAGCCCGAACGACCGCGAGGCCGCGCGCGCCGGGCAGAGCCCGAAGAGCTCCCGATCATCACGCGCTTTTTGGACGAGTTTTTTCGCGAGGTCGCGCTGCCCCACTCACCCGATCCCGCGGTGCTCGCGCGCCGCGTGATGGATCGCCGAGCAGCGCTCTTGTGGGACGACGACGGTCCGGTGTCGCTCGCGTGTTGGGCGCGGCACACGCTGACGGGCACGGCGATCGCGCCGGTCTACACGCCGCCCGCAGCGCGCAACCGCGGCTACGCCAGCGCCGTGACGGCGGAGCTGTGCCGCGAGCTCCTCGCGAGCGGGCGCCGGTTCGTGTGCCTGCACGCCGAGCGTCACAACGCGGCGTCGAACCATGTGTATCAGTCGCTCGGCTTCCGCGCCGTCTCGACGATCAACGTGTGGTCCGTGCGCTGACCGCCGCTCAGAGCAGCCAGCCGATACGGAAGTGGAAAGCGGGCAGCACCGTTTGCCCGACCTTTGCGAGAGTGTCGTGCACCTTCTTGCGATCCGGATCGAGGTAGCTGTCGACGACGCTTTGAGGGAGTGCACCAGCCGCGACGTGATCCGAAAGCGACACGCTGCTGGGGGCGACCGGGATCTGCGCGCCCACGTCGAAGCCGAACGTGAAGCCCGCACGCCAGGTGTACACGTAGCCGATTTCGGGCGTCAGGATGAGCGTCTGCACGGTGCCGGTCGTCGTGATGGCGATCGACGAGGGCAGGCCGAGCGAGGCGTATTGTGCGGGTGTGGCGAAGCTCGACGCGTAGCTGCCGTCCGCATGCTCGTAACCGACTTCGGCGCCGAGGAGGAAGCCGCCGCCGAACGGGTGCAGGTGCGCGTAGATGCCGTAGTCCTGGTACGAGACGCTCGCTTGCCCGTAGTAGGAGAACTGCATGTTCGGGATGAAGCCGAAGCGCACGCCCGCGCCGAAATAGCGCGTCAGCCGCAGCTCACCCGAGAACGCGAAGAAGCTCGGTAGTCCTGCCCCGAACAGCACGCCGATACGAAACGGACCGAAGAGTCCGTCTTTCGAGATCTCGAGATTCTCCTCCGGCGGCTTCTCCTCGCTCGGCTTCGCCGCGTCGGCGGGGGCGGCGGCGGGCGCGCCGCTCGACGCCGGAGCGGCGTGGGGCGTGCTTCCGTGCGCGCCGGCCTTGGGCGGCGGCGCCGGAGAGTCGGGAAGCGGGGCGAGCACGGGTGCCGGCGTGTCCGTCGGGAAAGCAGCGGTGGACGAAGGCGCAGGCTCAGCGGGCGGAGCCACCGGCGGCTCGCTCGGCGGTGGAGCCGGCTCGCTCGGGGGCGCGGCTGCATCCGGCGGAGCCGCGGGCGCTGGAGGAGGCGTGCCGGGCGGCACCGGAGAGTCCTGGGCGCCGGCGCCGCTCGCAACGAGAAGGCTGCCACTCACGGCGAGAACGAAGCGCATGCAACCGTTCACGGCTTGTCGAAATGGTTAGTCGTTCGCGATCACGAGCGCAAGGCGCCGGTCTCCACGCCTCCGGGTTTATCGAAGTGTGGGGCGTGGTGCGCGAGCGTCGCTTTCCCGCTCACGGCGCGGAGCGAGATCGAGCGGTTATGCTACGCTCGAATTCACTGATGTTTGGTTCGAACTCCGTGCGCGCGCGCCCCACGGCGGCCGCTTCTCTTGCCGGGCTCTGCTTGTGGGTGGCGTGCTCGAGCGGCGAAAACAACTTTTTCAAGGAGCCGCCGCCCGGCAGCAGCGGGCACTCCGGCGCCGGCACCGCAGGAAGCGCGAACGCGCAGGGCGGTGCGAGCAACGGCGGCAGCGCGAACCAGAGCGGCGGCATGAGCGCGCTCGGCGGTTCCACGACCGGCGGCACGAGCGAGGTCGGCGGGTCCAACGCGATGGCGGGTGAAACCGGCGCGGGCAGCGGCGGCACCGACACGACGGGCGGGACGAGCAACGCAGGCGGCACGCAGGGCAACGCAGGCGGCACGGGTGGCACGGGTGGCAAAGGCGGCGACACCGGCGTGACCGGCGGCAGGGGCGGGACCGACGAAGGCGGCGCCGGGACCGGTGCTGGCGAGGGCGGCGTTTCAGCGAGCGCTGGTGAAGGCGGCGTCGCGGTCGGCGGCATGGGCGGCACGTCCGCAGGCAGCGGCGGAACCATGGCCGGCAGCGCCGGAACGACAGCTGGCAGCGGCGGAACCACGGCCGGAAACGGCGGCGTCGCCGGCTCGAGCGGCGCGAGCGCCGGAACGGCGGGGATGGGCGGCGCGGGCACGAGCGGCGCGGGCGGAACGAGCGCGGGCGCGGGCGGCGCTTCGTCGCCGACGCCGTGCAGCAGCGACGGCGCCTGTACGAGCGGCCAATATTGCAAGAAGTCGACCTGCGACAGCAGCGCGACCGGCGTCTGTGCGGTGAAGCCGCAGTCGTGCAGCGGAACGGACGCGGAGTTCGTGCCCGTCTGTGGCTGCGATCACATGACGTATTACACGGCGTGCGTCGCCGCGCGCGAAGGCGTGAACGTCGCGCAGAGCGGCGAGTGCTCGGGGACCACGGTCGCGTGCACGCGCTCGGGTGGCGGCTCCTCGTGCAGTCCCTCCCGCTCGCACGCCGCGTGTTACCGAGCGCGCAGCAGTTGCTCGGGTACCGCTCCGGACGCGGGCGTGTGCTGGGTGCTCCCCGACACGTGCCCGACCGAGGACGCGTCGAACACGTATTGCAACCTCGGTAGTCCGGTATGCGTCGGGCTGTGCCAAGGCCTGGTCGACAACGACCCGCTCTGGCGCAACTCGGGTTCGTGCACCCACTGACGTACGGCGCGGCGCGCGGCGAACGGCCGCTGCTCAGGCGCGAACGCGCTTAACCGCTTCGGCGACGTCCTTGCCGTTCACCGTGGCGCCGCTCGACTTGAGGTGCTTCATGGCGACGCCGGTCGCCTGACCTTCGTTGCCGGCCGCCTTGATCGCCGCGTGCACGGGCGCGAGCGCGCTCACGATGTCCTCCACGCCGAGCGACTTCGGCAAAAACTCGGACAGAATGCCGTTCTCTTGTTCGAGCACGGCGCGGCGGTCGGCGACCAGGCCGCTCGCCAGCGACTCCTCGTTGGATTTGATGAGCTTGCGCACGATCGCACGCGCCTCCTCGTCGTCGCCGCGGCGGCCGTCGCGCGCGGCGTCGGTCGTGATTTCCCCGACCGCGACGCGCAGGATCTCTTTTTCGACGACGTTACCGGCCTTCATGGCGCGGAACATCCGGGCTTTGATCTCGTCGACGAGCATGCTCGAGCCTCTCTTCCGGGAGGAGTAGCACGGTGTATGCTCCGCGGCGAAAAGGAGCAAACGTCATGACGATCGAAGTCGGATCACCCCTGCCCGATGCCACCCTGCGTGAATCTGTCGAATTCGGCGAGGCCTGCCCGCTCGCACCCGCTGCCGTGAGCGCCGCGGAAGCAGCACGCGGCAAGCGCATCGTGATCTTCGGCCTGCCCGGAGCGTACACGCCCACGTGCTCGGCGCAGCACGTTCCCGGCTATTTGCAGAACCTCGACGCGCTCAAGCAAAAGGGCGTCGACGAAGTCTGGTGCGTCTCCGTGAACGACGGTTACGTCATGGCCGCTTGGGGCCGTGAGCAGAAAGCGCTCGGGAAGATCCGCTTCCTCGGCGACGGCTCCGCGGAGTTCGCGAAGAAGCTCGGCCTCGAAAAGGACCTGACGAGCGCGGGCATGGGCATGCGCATGCAGCGCTTCTCCCTGCTCGTCGACAACGGCGTCGTGAAGAGCGTGAAGGTCGAAGCGCCCGGCAAATTCGAGGTGAGCGACGCGAAGACGATGCTCGCCACGCTCGGCTGAGCGCCCCCGAGGCGCCATGGGGCCCGAGTTCCGGGCATTTTCGTGTCTGCGGCGGCGTTCCGCTCGGAACCTGCTAGTACCCGCGCCCCATGGCAGCCATCGAGGTCGACGACGTCAGCAAAGCCTACGGCGGCAAGCGCCTCTTTCTCGAGGTCAAGACCACGTTCAGCCCGGGCCGCCGCTACGGCCTCACGGGACCGAACGGCGCGGGCAAGTCTACCTTCCTCAAGATCCTCTCGGGTGAGCTCGAGGCCGACACCGGACACGTCCGCCGCCCCAAGAAAACCAGCGTCCTCAAGCAGGATCAGTTCGCGTTCGAATCGTGGCGCGCCCTCGACGTCGTGATCATGGGCAACGGGCGGCTCTGGGGCGCCATGTCGGAGAAGCAGGAGCTGCTCGGCAAGGCCAACCTGACGGACGCCGAGGGCATCCACCTTGGCGAGCTCGAAGGCGTGATCGCCGAAGAAGACGGCTATACGGCCGAGTCCGACGCGGGTGAGCTCCTTTCCGGCCTCGGCATCCCCGAGTCCGACCACGAAAAGGTGATGAGCGAGCTCCCCGGCGGCCGCAAGCTCCGCGTCCTGCTCGCGCAGGCGCTGTTCGGGCAACCGGAAGCGCTGCTGCTCGACGAGCCCACGAACAACCTCGATATCGACAGCATTCGCTGGCTCGAGAAGTTCCTCTCGAGCTACCGCGGCGTCCTCATCACCATCTCGCATGATCGGCGCTTTCTGAACCGCATCTGCACGCACATCGCCGACATCGATTACGAGAGCATCATCGTCTACACCGGCGGCTACGACGACATGGTGCGCGCCAAAGGGCAGGTCCGGACCCGCATCGAATCCGAGAACGCCGAACGCTCGAAGAAGATCGAGCAGCTACAGGATTTCGTCGCGCGCTTCGGCGCCGGCACGCGCGCGTCGCAGGTGCAGAGCCGCAAGCGGCAGATCGATCGCCTTTCTCTCACCGACCTCAAGCGCTCGAACATCGAGCGTCCGTTCATCCAGTTTCAGGTCAAGAAGGCTTCGAGCAAGCAAACGCTCACGATCGAAGGGCTGACCAAGGTTTGGCCCGAGGTCAGCGTGTGCGAAGGTTTCCGCGCCGTCATCACCAAGGGTGAGCGCGTCGCGATCATCGGCCGCACGGGCGTCGGCAAGACGACGCTGTGCAAGATGCTGATGGGCGACGTGAAGCCCGACGCCGGCAAAGTCGAGTGGGGCACCGGCACGAGCATCGGCTACTTGGCGCAGGATCATCGCGCCGACATCCCGAACGGCACGACCGTCTCGCAGTTCCTGCATTCGTTCGACCCCAAGGCGAACCTCCAGGAGATCCGCGGCCTGCTCGGCCGTATGCTGTTCAAGGGCGAGGAAGGCATGAAGCCGACCGACGCTCTCTCCGGCGGCGAAGCCGTGCGTCTGATCTTCTCGAAGCTGATGCTGACGAAGGACAACGTGCTCGTGCTCGACGAGCCGACCAATCACCTCGATCTAGAGTCGATCGTCGCCCTCGGCGACGCGCTCGAGAAGTACGAGGGAACGGCGTTCGTCGTCACGCACGATCGCGATCTCGTCGCGAGCTTCGCGACGCGCATCTTTTCCTTCACGGACAACGGCCTCGTCGACTGGCAGGGCACCTACGACGACTACGTGGAGCGCTTCGGCGGCGACGACGGGCCGCAGAAGCCCGGCGCAAGCGGCGAACGCGAAGCCTCGGCGAGCGCCTAGTAACGAACCCTGCGCGCGCGCCAAATCGACGTGGGCGAGCGCGCTTCCCCTGAAGCGGATGCAAGCGGTCTCGGAGGGACGCTCCGAGACCGCCTCGGACTCACTCAGTAACGATCGCGGTTGCCGCGACCGCCGCCGCGGAAGCCGCCACCGCCACCGCCACCCCCACCGCCGCTGCGCTGGGGGCGCTCCTGCGCTTCGTCCACCTTGATCTGGCGGCCGTCGAGCGTCTGGCCATTCAGCTGCTGAATCGCAGCCGCGGCCGCTTGGGGCGAGCCCATGGTCACGAACGCGAAGCCGCGCGGCTGACCGGTTTCACGGTCCGTGGGCATCGTCACCTCGCGCACTTCGCCGACGGAGGCGAAGGTTGCTTCAATGGTGGCTTGCGACGTGCCGAACGAGAGATTTCCTACGAAGAGACGATTACCCATGGTGACTTTTTTTTCTCACAGCGCGAACGACGATCGAACGCGAACGGAGCGACCTCGTAGGGCGACTGCCCTCCCCTGTCAATCTTCCGTGACGTTGTCACTCGTATAGTGCTCGCGATCAACCGTCGTTCCGGCGCGCGGGCCGGGGCCGGCGCCACCACGGAAGCTTGCCGCCACGCTTGGGCGCCGCCGAAGCATGCCCCTGCGGTCGCGCTTGGCCGTTCGGCGCGTCCCGCCGTGGCTCGCCTTGGGGCCGCGCGTGCCGCTCGCCTTCGTGACGCGGCTGAGCCGCCGGTCGCGCCTCGTGCCCTGCGGCATCTTGCCGCACTGGCGGGTTGCGCTGGACGGCGGGCTCCGCCGACAGGGCCACGTCGAGGACCGGCAGACGCCGGCGCAGGAGCTTCTCGATGTCACCGAGCAGCGGTCGTTCGTCGCGATCGCAGAAGGAAATGGCGCGACCGCTCGCACCGGCGCGGCCGGTGCGCCCGACGCGATGCACGTAGCTTTCAGGCACGTTCGGCAGATCGAAATTGAAGACGTGCGACACGCCGTCCACATCGATGCCGCGCGCCGCGATGTCGGTCGCGACGAGCACGCGCGTGCGGCCGCCACGGAACCCTTCGAGCGCGCGCTCGCGAGCGTTCTGCGACTTGTTGCCGTGAATCGCGGGCGCGCTGATGCCCGCTTGCTCGAGCTTGCGCGAGAGCTTGTCGGCGCCGTGCTTGGTACGGGTGAACACGATCGCGCGCTCGACGTCCGCCGCACCGAGCAGCTGCTGGAGCAGCGAACCCTTGTTCTCTTTGGCGACGAACACGACCGATTGCTCGACGGTCTCCGCGGCCGTCACCTTGGGCGTGACCGACACGCGGACGGGGTCGACGAGCAGGCTCGCCGCGAGCACTTCGATCGGGCGGGGCACGGTGGCCGAGAAAAACAGCGTCTGCCGCTTCTTCGGCAGCGCGCCAATCACGCGGCGAACGTCGTGAATGAAGCCCATGTCGAGCATGCGGTCGGCTTCGTCGAGCACGAAATGAGCGACTTGATCGAGCTTCACGATGCCTTGGCCCATCAGATCGAGCAGGCGGCCCGGTGTCGCGACGAGCACGTCCGGCCGCGTGCGCAGCGCCGTCTCTTGCCGGAATTGGCTCACGCCTCCGTAGATGACGGCGTGACGAAAGCGGAGGTAGCGCCCGTACGCGGTAATGCGCTCGGCGATCTGCGCGGCGAGCTCTCGCGTCGGCGTGAGGATGAGCACGCTGAGCGCAGGCGTTCGTCCTGGAGCAGCGAGCTGGTGCAAAATCGGCAGCACGAAGGCCGCGGTCTTACCGGTGCCGGTCTGGGCGCACGCGAGCACGTCGCGGCCGGTGACGGCGGCGGGAATGACCTCGCGCTGGACGGGGGTGGGCTCGAGATAGCTTTCGTCGATCGTCGCGCGCACGATGGCCGGGTCGAGGCCGAGTTCGGCGAAGGGGGATGAGGCCACCGGGGCCGCGTGCGGAGCCGAGCGCGGCGTGGGAGCGGAGAAGGGGCGGCTCGTGCCACCCGGTTCGAAGGAATTCACTTGTTTCAGTCGTTTCTTGGTATGCGGCTAGAGTCCGGCGTGAAAGCCGGGCCCGTTAGTCTTGGGCTCGCGCGGACCGCCGCGGATCCGTGGAGCTCCCGTGACACCACCTGGTGCCTCCCGCGTTCCCTACCGTTGGCGCTGGACGCTTTCGGAGCGCTCCGGATTCGGAGCTGAACAGCGAGCGCGCTCGCCAGTCGGGTCGCGGACGCCGAAGATGTAGCCCAACCTGACCCCGAACGCCAATCTAGGGCTTCGGAGCGCCGGAACGTCCGCGAAAATCAGCGGGCGTCGGCGCGGCGGCGCACTTCGAGCGCCTTCAGCACGCTGCCGAACACTTCCGCGAGCGTGTCGTAAATCGACCCGTCGCGATCACTCGCCGGCAAGACGGCGAGTCCGAGCGCCTGGTCGCCGTAGCGCAGCGGCACCACGAACACCGAGCGCGACTTCAGGGAGTCGAAGCCGGGCGGCACGATGTCGTGCGCCGGGTAGCGCAGCATTTGCGGCTGGAGGTTCTGCGCGTCGAAGCCGAACGCGAGCTTCAGCTCCGAATGCGAACCGGGCGTCGCGAACTCCGACACCACGCACGCCTCGAGCCCGAGCTTCGGCAGGTGCTCGGCGAGCGTCGTCGACAAGTGTGCTTGCGGGCCGAACATCCGCCCCTGAAGCGCGCGGGCGAGCCGGTGAACGTAGTCGTGAATCAAGTCCTCGCGCGCGAGGCGCAGCCTGGTGGCAAGCTCGTCGGCGACGCGCCGATTTTGCTCGAGCTCACGCGCACTCCCGGCGGCGAGCCTGCGCAAGAGCGGGTCGAGCGCGCGGGCGAATGCGCCCTTCGACCCGCGGATCTCCGCGGCGAGGGCGTGCAGCATTTCGTCGGTCGGCTTGTCGGCGACCTGCGTCTCCTCGTCGTCGGCGGGCTCCATCGGCGGCGGCAAGTCGGTCGGGATGCACCCGCACGAGCGCCTGAGCACGAGCTCCGTCGTGAGCGCCGTCGAAGCAGGCGTGGTCTTGCCCGCCAAGAGCTCGAGCAAGAGCCGCGCCGATTCGGCACCGAGACGCTCGAGCGGCTGGCGCACCGTCGTGAGCGTCGGCGCGTGGATGCGCGCCCCGGGCATGTCGTCGAAACCCACGACGGCGAGCGCGTCGGGCACGTCGATGCGGCGGCGTGAAAGCTCCTCGATCACGCCGAACGCCGTGTAGTCGTTCGAAGCCACGATGGCGTCGATGGTGTCGACCGGCACCTGACGGCTGTCGAAGAGCTCGTAAATGGCGGCAACGCCGCTCTCGCGCGTGAACTCTCCGGACAAGACGAGCTCGGGATCGTAAGCGATGCGGTGCTCGGCGAGCGCGCGCACGTAGGCCTCGTAACGGGCCTGCGCTTCGGGGTTCGTCATCGTGCCGCGGATGAAGGCGATGCGGCGGTAGTCGTGGTGTTCGACGAGGTGACGCATGAGCTGCGTGACGCCGTCGGTGTCGTCGATACCGATGCTGGCAATCCCTTTGGCGGCGCCGACGCTGCAAGCAGGGATCCCCTTCTGCGCAAGCCAATCCCCGATCACCGCGGGCCCGACGAACTGGCCGACTACGTTCGAAATCGAGAGCACGCCGTCCGCGTTCGAGCGATCGAGGAGCTCGAGTACCGACTCGCGCCCCGCGTGGTCGGGATGCGGATCGGCGAAAGCGCCGCCCACGAACGCGATGACGGTGCCGCCCGCGCGTTCGACCGCGGACCGCGCCGATTGCAGGATCGTCCACTCGTACTCGTCACTGCCGAAATACGAGAGCACGGCCACGCGCGGACCGCGCGGCGAGGTCTTCGTGTCTGCCCGACCCGGGTCGCTCAAAGGAGCCCGAGACTACCCGCGCGCACGGCTGCGGTCACTATTCGGCGGCGACGGCCGCCGGCACTTCGAGCGGCTGCGCGACCGGCAAAACGCGCTCCTTCAGGAATGCGATGACCTCTTCGCGTGTACGAGTCGGCGCGCCGTCTAACACCACGAAGTGTTCCGCGAGACGCGACCAGCGCCCGGTCATCAAACACAGCCAAACGCCGAAGAAATCGATACCGTCGAAAACGATCGAGTCCTGTCGCCCGTACTCGGCGAGCGCGCGCTCGAACTCCGTCGGGTGCTCCGTCCAGTGACAGGCCGGCTTCACGTGGTGGAGCACGTGATAGCCATCGTTGAAGCAGCGGCGGTTATAACGCGTGTTGATGCACGTGATGCTCGCGTGATACGGATTTTCGGGCGTCTCCGCCTTGATGAAGGAGTGCTGGGCCCAATTGCCCATCATCATGGCGGTGCGAATTGCCACGAACGGGACGACGAACACGACCAGCGTGGGGAGCGGCGCGAGGAACAAGAGCGTCGCGAGCGCGAGGAAGTAAGTGACCTCGCCCGCGAAGACGCGCCGGAAGAGCTTCCACTGTTTGCGGCGGAAGAAATAAATCTCGAGCTCGAGCAGGCCGCCGAGCATGAACCGCAGGTAATAGCGGAGCCAGTGGTCGAAGCGGTCGCGCTTGAACCGCATCGTCGAGCTCAAGTCCGCCGCCAGATTTTCCTCGCGGTGGTGCATGCCCATGTGATGCGCGAAGTAGCTGTTCGGTGTCTGACCGAAGAACGGCGCGACGAACCACGGGATGAGGTTGTTGAACGCGCGGTACGGCTTCTTGAACAGCGGCCGATGCGAGGTGCAGTGCAGCATCAGCGTGTAGCGATCGAGAAGCCCGCCGAAAACGAGCACCCAGTAGACGGGCGCCGCGTACGGCAGGGCCGCCGCCGGCAGAAAGAAGAGCGAGACGCCGAGGGCCGCGAGCGCGCCGCAGCGCAACACGAGCCAGACGAAGACCACGTCACGCGGGTCGTTGAGCAGTCGCGCAGCGGACGAAACGAAGCGTGGAACGGGCTCTCCCCGCGGATCTAGGATGTTCATGTCGGGACGGTTTCTCGAACGCGGGACGGAACGCGCTTTGCGCGGCGCTCCGAGTTTGGGAGGGTAGGAGCGATGGACGAAGATATCACGGTCCCCGTCTCGCCGCGGCACTCGGTGAGGCTCGCCCGCGAGTACGGAACGATCGTGAAAAAGGCGCAAAGGCGCGACTTCGTCGTCCGCACGATCGCCAAGCGCGAGGCGGGCGGCACCCCGCTCATGACCGCGGAAATCGTGATCGCCGGCGAGGAGACCCGCGCAGAATTTCCGCTCGCGCAAAAATATCCACTTCATTTCAGAAAGACGTACTTCCCCGGGCGTTTGCACGGCGATCCGAAGGACGAGTTCGAGCGCCAGGCGCGGGCGAGCACGCTCATCGCGGTCCCTCCGCCCATCGGGCACACGCCGAACGTGTTCCGCACCTGTCTTTTGCCGGGACAGCCGTACTCGGCCCTGTCGCCCCTCCAGACCGAGCCGATGGAGGCGAACATCCCCAAAGCGCGCCAGCTCGGCCTCCCCGCGGCCGCCGGTCTCTGGTTCCTCGCCGAGCGCGCCACCGCCGACCTCATGAAGCTCCACGCGGGCGGGCTCGCGCACGGCGACGCCGAGCTCCATAACTTCATCGTGTGTCCCTCCCCGCTCGAAATCCTACCCATCGACTTCGAGGGTGCGATGGAGCGCGGTGAGCTCTCGGACGAGGACTGGGCGTATCGCGTGCAGCGCGACCTCGATCCGCTGCTTCGCCACGCGGTGTTGCTCCAGGTGGGCCTCGGCGCGCAGACGGGCCCGCTCGCGGAGCTCGCCGACGCGCGTATGGCCGCGCTGTTCAAGGATCCGGATCGCTTTCGTCGCGAAATCGATCGCCGCTCCGACCTCGACTGAGCGCACGCGGCGCCGCGCTGCAAGGGGTCGCGCCTTAAACGACGAAGCGAGAGCCCTTACGGGCCCTCGCTTCACCGCGCCGCGGCTGGAGCGCCGGGCGTTCGCTCGTCAATCCGTCAGCGGATGAAGAGCATCTCCTGGTACGTCGGGAGCGGCCACTGATCGTCGGCGACGACGCCTTCGAGCGCGTCCGCCGCGGTGCGGACCGTCGTCATCGCCGGCAGCACCTTGTCCTTCAGGTGCTTGCACTCGTCGAGCAGACCGCTCGACTCGTGACCGAGCGCCGACTCGAGGGTCGCAAGACCCTTGTCGAGGTCGGCGACGAGACCCGAAATCTGCTCGCCGAGCTTGCCGCCGGCCGGCAGCGTGCCCGTGAGCTCCTTCTGGTAGCGCAGCGCGGCCGGCAGGATCTGCGTCTTCGCAATCTTGGTGACGAGCTTCGCCTCGACGAGCACGGTCTTCACGTAGTGCTCGAGGTAGATGTCGTAACGGCTGTGGAGCTCGCGCGGCGAGAGGATCTGATACTTCTCGAACAGCTGCACGACTTCCGGCTTCTCGAGCACCGGGAGGGCGTCGACGGAGGTCTTGTAGTTCGGCAGCCCGCGCTTCTCGGCCTCGGCGTGCCACTCGGCGCTGTAGCCGTTGCCGTTGAAGACGACGGCCAGGCTCTCCTTCGCCACCTCTTGCAGGAGGGTCTGGATCGCGTGGTTCAGCGTCTTGCCGCTCGCGACGGCGGCTTCGAGCTTGGTCGCGAGGAAGTCGATCGACTCCGTGACCGCCGCGTTCAGCGCGATGAGCGGGCCCGTGATCGACTGGCTCGAGCCGACGGCGCGGAACTCGAAGCGGTTGCCGCAGAACGCGAACGGGCTCGTGCGGTTGCGGTCGCCCGGGTCCTTCGGGAGCTTCGGCAGCACGTCCACGCCGATTTCGAGCGTGCCCTTCATCTTCGACGACTTGGCGCCGCCCGCCTTGATCTGATCGAAGACGTCCGTGAGCATCTCGCCGAGGAAGATCGAGATGATCGCGGGCGGCGCTTCGTTCGCGCCGAGGCGGTGATCGTTGTTCGCCGACGCGATGGCGGCGCGGAGCAGACCGCCGAAGCGGTGCACGGCGCGGACGACGGCCGAGCAGAACACGAGGAACTGCGCGTTGTCATGCGGCGTGTCGCCCGGATCGAGCAGGTTGCCCTGCGTCGCGTTGCCGAACGAGAAGTTCACGTGCTTGCCGGAGCCGTTGACGCCCGCGAACGGCTTCTCGTGCAGGAGGCACACGAAGCCGTGCCGCTCGGCGACGCGCTTGAACGTGATCATGATGAGCTGCTGGTGATCGGCCGCGACGTTCGCGGACTCGAACACGGGCGCGATCTCGAACTGGCCCGGAGCCACCTCGTTGTGGCGCGTCTTCACGGGAATACCGAGCTTGAAGCACTCCTTCTCGGTCTCCTGCATGAACGCGAGCACGCGCTCGGGGATGACGCCGAAGTACTGGTCCTCGAACTCCTGACCCTTGGCAGGCTTCGCGCCGAACAGCGTGCGGCCGGCGAGCAGCAGATCCGAGCGCTGGAAGTAGAAGCGCTTGTCGACGAGGAAGTACTCTTGCTCGGGACCGGCGTAGGAGACGACGGGCGCCGTCTTCTCGTGACCGAAGAGCTTGAGGATGCGCTGGGCCTGCGTGTTGAGCGCCTGATTCGAGCGCAAGAGCGGGGTCTTGTTGTCCAGCGCCTCGCCCGTCCACGAGACGAACGCGGTCGGAATGCACAGCGTGCTGCCGATGACGTACGCGAAGCTCGTCACGTCCCAGGCGGTGTAACCGCGCGCTTCCCACGTCGCGCGGATGCCGCCGCTCGGGAAGCTCGACGCGTCCGGCTCGCCCTGCACGAGGAACTTGCCCGCGAACTCGGCGATGGCGCCGCCCTTGTTGTCGGGGCCGAGGAAGCTGTCGTGCTTCTCGGCCGTGGCGCCCGTGAGCGGCTGGAAGATGTGGGCGTAGTGCGTCGCGCCCTTGGCCATTGCCCACTCTTTCATCGCGGCGGCGACGACGTCGGCGACCTTCGAATCGATCGCTTGGCCGCGTTCGATGGTGTGCTTGAGCGACTTGAAGACGTCCTTCGGGAGGTACTTCTCCATCGCCGAATAGCCGAAGACGTCGCTACCGAAGAGCTTCTCCGGATCGGGGAGGCCGTTGGGAACCACGGGAGGCCGGGTCACGGCCAACTCGGAAATCGCCTGCGCACGCTGGGTATTGCCGCTCATCTTTCGTTCCTTGTCTTATTGCGAGCCGAGAGCGGCCGAGGGCGCCGCCCGAGTGCTGTAGGACATACCGCGTACCCGAGGCTTTTTTTCGGGATTGTTTCGTAAGTGTCTCGATCCAAATCGCCGCACTGAAACGCTGCCGGCCATCTAGCCGACACATGCAAGTGCCCGATGACGCGCTAGGACGTGCACGAAATTTCAGCATCCCGGCAGTCCGGAGCGCGTGATTGTCACGACCCGGACAGCCGCAGATCGCGCGCGCGGAGCACCGGCAAGTCCCCCGCGAGCGCGAGGGTGCGCTCGATCACGTTACGCAGCTCGCGCACGTTGCCCGGCCAACGTTCCGCCACGAGCGCCGCGACGGCGTCGGGCGCGAGCACCGGCGGCTCCGCGCGCCGGGCCAGCGTGCGCACGAAGTGTCGCGCGAGCACGGGCACGTCTTCTCGCCGTTCCCGTAACGGCGGGACGCTCACGGGCAACACCTGCAGGCGATAGTACAGGTCCTCGCGCAGCTTGCCCTCGCGCACGAGCAGCGCGAGGTCACGATGCGTCGCCGCCACGACGCGCACGTCGACGCGCACGGGGCGCTTCTCACCGAGCGGAAACACCTCGGAGTTTTCGAGCAGGCGCAAGAGCTTCGGCTGAGTGTCGAGCGGCAGCTCGCCGATCTCGTCGAGGAACAGCGTGCCGCCGGCCGCCGCGCGAATCACGCCCGGCTGATCGCTCTGCGCGCCCGTGAAAGCACCGCGCCGGTAGCCGAACAGCTGCCCTTCGAACAAGTCGCGCGGCACGGCCGCACAGTTGAACGCGACGAACGGTTTTTGCGCGCGCGCCGAGAGCGCGTGAATCGCGCGCGCGACGACCTCCTTGCCGGAGCCGGACTCACCCGTGATGATCACCGTGGCGCTCGAACCCGCGATGGCGACGAGCTCGGCGCGCAGCTTGCGCATGCGCGCCGACGCGGCCACGAACTCGGGGATTTCTGGCCGCTCCTCGCCTCCGTGCTGCTCGTCGAGCTCGCTCACGCCGCGCAGCGTGGCGGCTTCGAGCGCGAGCGAAGCGACCGTCGTGAGCACGCTGAGCGCGCCGCGTTCGTCGGGGTCGAGCTCGCCCGCGACACCCACGCGGAAGAGCCGTCCGGCGCCGTCGCTGAATTCGCTCCATTCCGTGTGCGTGCCCGGCGCGGCGAGCGCCGCGTCGATTTCTTCGACGCGCGCGTCGCGTCCGGGGAAGAGCGCGCGGAGCACGGAAGCGAGCTCGCGCAAGATGAGCTCCGGCGCCGCGCCCCGCACCGCGAGCCGCTGGAGCGGAACCACGAGCTCACCGTAGCCGCGCTTGAGCGGCAGGAGGTGGAGCGGCGACGACGGCGGCGGCGGCGGCCGCTCGACGCGGTGTTCGAGCGCGACGTGCAGCGCGCGCGGGGGCGGCACGCCGATCGCCTCGAGGTCGGTGCGTACGCGCGCGAGCGCTTCGGCATCCAAGCTGTCGCACGAGCCCCGCAGCACCTCGAGCACGTAGCGCGTGAGCGCGGCGTCGCAGGCGTCGTGCCCGAGCTCGAACGTCGCGCCGGCGGATTCGAGCAGCTTGTGCCCCTCCTCCCAGGCTCCGCTCGCGATCAGGAGCGAGCCTTCGATGCGGCGCAGGTGCGCGCTGAACCACGCCGAAGGGAGCGCGTCCACCGAGCGTTGCGCGCGCCGGAGCGCGATGCGCGCCCCGCTGTGGTCGCCCGCGATGAGCAGCGCCATCGCGCGGAAGAACAGCACGTCGCGGTGGAGCAGCGGCCAGCGTACCGAGGTGCGCTCGGCCGTGTCGAAGGCAAGCACGGTGGCTTCGGGATCGTCCGAGCTCACGTAGAGGGCGATGCTTTCGACGTAGGCAGCGTACGCGAGCGCGATCGGTCGCAGCGTCGGCACGGCGAGCGCACGGAGACGCGCGGCGAGCGCATCGAGCGCGTCGCGCTGGCCGCTCAGGTGATAGAGGCGCGTGAGCGCCGACACCGCGGGGATCGGCGGCAGCCCCGAGTCTTCGCTCCAGCGATCGAGCCGCGCCGCCGCCGCGAGCGCGTCCGTCGTGCGCCCGAGCCGCAGCAACGCCTCGACTTCGACGCGAGCGAGCAGCGGCTGATGCCAGCCGGCCTCCGTGCGCTGCGCGCTCGCGAGCTCTTGCCCGCGCCGAACGAGCTCGAGCGCTTGCGCCGGATCGCCCAGTCCGTCGAGGAGCGAGAGCGCGAGACGCCCGAGGCTGCGTGCCATCACGATCGGAACGCCGAGGCGTTCCGCTTGTTCGATCACGGCCTCGTGCGTCTGCCTGGACGCCGCGGCGCGCCCGGTGACGGTGAGTTTCATCATGCGAAACTCGTCGACGTGGAGCGCCAAGACCGGGGGCAAGCCGTGCCAGCGCGTTTCCTCGAGCCGCGCGTAGGCGCGATCGAGCAGCTCTTGATCGCCGACGAGGACGGCCGCGCTGAGCGCCGCGAGACACGCCGTGCACGCGGCGTCGCGGTCGGTGCCGAGCGCCAGTGCCTCGACGCGCGCGCCGTACGCGTGCACGCGACCGATGTCGAAGAGCACGGCGTCGGGCCAGGCGTGCACGAGCGCCGCCCCCGCGAAAACCCTCGCGGCCGTGTCGGCGTTGAGGCGCCCGGCTTCGGCGTCGGCGAGCGCGGCCGAGAGCGCAAGCATCGCGGCGCGCGCGTCCGAGCGGAAGATGATCTCGAAGAGCACGATGCCGAAACACGCCAGCGCACGCGCGTTCGGCGACAGGTCGCGGCGGAGCGCGAGCAATTGCACGAGCTCCTCGTGTCCGCGCCGCGCGTCACCTTCCAGCAAGCGACCCAGCGCCGGCAACACGGCGGCCACGTCGTCGTCGCTCGGCACGAGGGGCGGCGGCTCCGAGCGCGCCGAGGTCGCTCTCGAAACGCGCTCGCCGGGACCGCCTTGCAAGAGCTCTTCGAGTCGCCTGAGCTCGACCCCGCGCGGCGCTCGTGACTCGGCGCGCTCGGACGCGAGCTCCCAGCGGTAAACGGTCTGCGCCGTCACACCCACGGCTCGCGCGAACGCCGCCCGGCTTTGAGCTCCGCGCAACGCCCGGATGCTGGCAGGCGTCACCGCGCTGGAACCCGCCGCTTCCGCTGTAGCCATGGCTTGGATCTAATCCAAAAAATCACCGCGGCAAGTCGTTTGGTTTACTCCAAATACTAGTCCGGAATACTCCATATAAGTGCGGCAACCAAGCCGGTCTATTAGTCCATTATTTCTAATAGCATGTAATTATTAGTTTATTCGTTTTGTTTGGTTCTGGCACACGCGGTGCTTATCCGCCGACCGACGCCATGACCACCTCAGCCATCGACGAAATCCTCTCGTCTCCCCAAGCAGCGGCGCTCGCCCCGGCCCTACCGGCCGCGCCCGCGAAGAAACGGAGCCGCGCGCTCACCGTACTCCCTCTACTCACGGCGGCGGCGCTCGGGCTCGGAGCCCTCGGATTCATTGCCGGGCACGGTAAGGAGACGACCGACGACGCACAGGTCGAAGGGCACGTCTCGAGCGTGGCTCCGCGCGTCGGCGGCCAGGTGTTGCGCGTCCTCGTTCGCGACAATCAGCGCGTCGAGGCCGGCGACGTCCTCGTCGAGCTCGACGAACGCGACCTCGCGGTGAAGCTCACGGCGGCGAAGGCCGACCTCGAGGCGGCCAAGGCGCAGCTGCACGCCGCCGACACCGCGCTCGCCTTCACGATCAAAACCGTCGACTCGAACCTCGCCGTGGCGCGCGGCGGCGTGGCACAAGCCTCGGCCGTACGCGGCACGACACGCGCCGCCATCGATCAGGCGCGCGCCGAGCTCGTCCAGGGCGAGTCGCGCCGCGCCCTCGCGAAGACGGAGCTCGACCGGAGCCAGAGCCTCATCGCGGACGGCGCCGTCACGCAAGCCGACTTCGACGTGAAGAAGGCGGCATTCGAGCAGGCGGACGCTCAGCTCGCGCAAGCGCGCGCCCGGCTCACGAGCGCGGAAGCCAACATCGACAACTCGAGCGGCACCATCGAAACGGCGCGCGGGCGCCTGCTTGCCGCGGAGTCCGGCCCCGAACAAATCGAGTCGGCGCGGGCACAAGTGGGGCTCGCCCAAGCGCGCGTCGATCAAGCGGCCGCCTCGGTCGCTCAAGCCGAGCTCAACCTGAGCTACACCAAGGTTCGCGCCGAAATCGGCGGCGTCGTCGCGCGACGCACGGTCGAAGTCGGGCAGCTCGCCTCCCCCGACCGCCCGCTGCTCGCCATCGTTCCGCTCGACGACACGTGGATCGTCGCAAACTTCAAGGAGGACCAGATCGCGGAGATGCGCCCGGGCGCGTTCGCGACGGTGACGGTCGACTCGCTCGCCGGGCAGAAGCTCACGGGTAAGGTCGACAGCCTCGCCGGCGGCACCGGCTCGCGCTTTTCGCTGCTGCCGCCCGACAACGCTTCCGGCAACTACACCAAGGTCGTGCAGCGCGTGCCCGTGCTCGTGCGGCTCGACGCGCATCCCGGGCTCGAGCTCCGGCCGGGCCTGAGCGCCGCCGTGACGGTCGTCACCAAACACTGAGGCGAGAGAGCGCGCTCTCTCGAGGTAGCAGCATGGACCGCGACCAAGTCACTGGCTCGAAGCTCGGCATCACCGCCGTCGTGATGACGGCGGCGTTGATGGCGATGATCGACATCACGATCGTCAACGTCGCGCTGAGCGACATCCGCGCGAGCTTCGGCACGCCGATCGACCAAATCGGCTGGGTCTCGACGGGGTACATGATGGCGAACATCGTCATCATCCCGCTCACCGGCTGGTTCCAACGTCGCTTCGGCTACCGGCGCTACTTCGCGGCGTCGGTCGCGCTCTTCACGGCGGCGAGCGCGCTCTGCGGGCTCGCGTGGAACCTGCCCTCGCTCGTCGTGTTCCGCGCGATCCAAGGGCTGGGCGGCGGCGCGATCATTCCTACCGCGCAGAGCATTCTCTTCGCGCGCTATCCCCGCAAGGAGCACGGCATGGCCGCGGCGCTCTTCGGCCTGGGCGCCATCACGGGACCGCTGCTCGGACCGACCATCGGCGGCTATCTCATCCAATGGTCGAGCTGGCACTGGATTTTCATGGTGAACGTCCCCGTGGGCGCGCTCGCCGTCCTGATGACGCTGAAGTTCGTGAAGCAGCCGGGCTTCGAGGGGCCAGCGAGCGACACCGCCAAGGTCGACTTCTTCGGGATCGCGCTGCTCGCCGTCGGCATGGCGTCGCTCCAATACGTGCTCGAAGAAGGCAATCGCGAAGGCTGGCTCGAGAGCCGGCTCATCGTCACGCTCGCTGCCGTGGCCGCCATCGCGCTCGTGACGTTCATCGTGCACGAGCTCGAGACGGAGCATCCCGTCGTCGATCTCAGCGTGTTCAAGAACGTGAGCTACAGCGCCGGCACCGGGCTCAACTTCCTCACGGGCTTCGCGCTCTTCAGCGGCTCATACATGTTCTCGCTCTTTGCGGGTTCGGTGATCCGCTACAGCGCGCTCGACATCGGCAAGGTGTTTCTCGTGGCAGGCACGGCGTCCGTCGTGGTGATGCCGCTCATGGGCCGGATCGCGCCGCGCGTGGACGGACGCCTGCTCTTGATCATCGGCGTCGCCGCCGTGAGCGCGAGCCAGGTCTCCGCCTCGCACCTGACCGCGGCGGCCGGCTTCTGGGACATGGTCACGCCCAATATGATCCGGAGCTTCGGACTCGGGTTCATCTTCATCCCGGTGAGCATGGCCGCGCTGTCGGACCTTCCGGCGAACCAGCGCGGCAACGCGACCGGCCTCTTCAATCTCACGCGCGAGCTCGGCGGGTCACTCGGCACGGCGCTCATGGGCATGCTCGTGAGCGACGACATCAAACGCTTCGGCTCGCGCCTCGCCGAGCACGTCACCGTCTACGATCCGCTCGTGCAGGATCAGTTGAGGCAGCTCGGCGGCAACGTGGGCGCCCTCACCTTTCAGCGCGATCTGGTGGCCGAGAGCATCCTGCAGCTCAAGGTCACGACGCAGGCGATGGTGCTCTCGTTCGAGAACGGCTTTCGCTACACCGCGCTCGCGATGGCCTGCGGCTTCGTGCTCGTGCTGCTGCTGAAGAAGCCGGCCGCCACGGACACGAGCGGGGCGCACTAGTGCGAGCCGCGTCGCGCCGTCAGCCCGCGACCAACGGCGTGAGCTCGCTCGTGCAGAATTTGCAGCGCTTGGCCTTGGCGGGCACCGTTTCGCAGCAGAGTGGGCACTCGCGGTTCGTGGGCGCCTCAGGCTGCGCCGGACCGGCGAAGCGAGCCTCGGCGGCTTTCACGATGCGGCTCACGATGACGAAGAGCGCCACGGCCACGACGAAGAAGTCGAGCACCGCGCCGAGAAAATCACCGTATTTGAGGATGACGTCGTCCTTGGCGTCAGCCGCGTGTTTGAGAACGAAGCCGTGGCTACGCCAATCGCCGCTCGGCAACACGAGCGCGACGAGCGGCATCACCAGATCCGCCACGAGCGAAGAGACGATCTTGCCGAACGCCCCGCCAATCACGACGCCGACCGCGAGATCGATGACGTTGCCCTTGAACGCGAACTTCTTGAAATCGTCGATGAAAGCCATGAAAGCCTCGCTCGTTGTCGCAGACGGCCGCCGGTGCGCGCGAGTCTAGTACAGAGCCCCCGTCTTCGTTAGGCTGAGGTGTGGGCGCGATCATCAGGGCTTCGGCGCTGTTTCTCGCAGGCTGTCTCGCGCTCGTCTCGTGCCGGCGGAAAGCGAACGAGCGGCCGCACGCGGCACCGAAGCCGAGCGCCGGGCCGAGCGCGCGCGCCGCCACCGCCGCGCCGCCGCCACCGCCGCTCACGCTGCACGGTGAAGCGATCGCGCTCAGCACGGACGAGAAGACGATTTTCGTCGCCGACGAAGCGCACGAGGCGCTGTTCCTCGTGCCGACTTCGACGGCCGACGGGTCCGCGCCGCGCGTCGTCGCACTGCCCGGTCCTCCCGCGGCGATCGTCGCGCTCGGCACCCGCGTGCTCGTGACGGTGCGCACGCTGCCGCCATCGGCTGCGCGCAAGGCAAGGGCCGACAGCGTCGGGCTGCTGCCGGATGCTGCCAAGGTCACGTTCTTGCCGTCGGAGGATACCGACGCGCCCGTGGGCAAGCAGGTGCTCGCGCGGCGCGCCGAGCTCGTCAAGCGCGGCCGCACGCGACCCCGCAACACGCGTGCGAAGATCTTCGACCCCGCCGTGGTGCGGCAGAGTGAAGGCGGGGCGCTGGTCGTGTTCGCTCCCGACGCAACAGCGGGACTCGTCGAAGTCTCGCGCGTGCCGCTGCCGCCGGACGCCTGGGGCCTCACGCTTACGCCCGATGAAAAGCGCGCGCTCGTCACGAGTGCGTGGCCCGGCGTCGTGAGCATGATCGACCTCGAAAAGGGGCGCGTGGTCGCGAGTGTGACGACGCGGCGTGAGCCGCGCGGGGTGATCGTCGCGCCGGACGGAGCCCACGCTTACGTGTCGCATCTGGTCGGCTCCGCCCTGACCGAGCTCACGCTCGGAGCGGAGTCGCTCACGGCGCGCGCGCTGCCGCTGCCGCCTGCGCCCGCGCGCTCCGTGCCCGGCGTGGAGCTCAGCGCCTCGCTCGCGTACGATCTCGTGCTCTCGCCGGACACGGAGAGCTTGCTCGTGCCGCGACATGCGCTCGGAGCGGACGGCACCGCGGCGTGGTGGGGTTCGCCGACGGTCGACGTGCTCGACCTCGCGAGCGGCAAGCCGGTCGCGCCCGCGCATCGCACGGTGGTGGGCGCCCGCAGCGAGAGTCCGGAGATCCGACCCGGTGCGGATTGGGAAGCGGCGCCGGGCCAGGCGCCACTTCCGGCACTCGAGTTGGTGCAGCCGCGCGCGGTCGTGTACCGGCGCTCGAACGACACCTTGCTCGTCGCGAGCGAAGGAGACGACGCGCTGACCGAGCTCGACGCGCTCGCAGCCGATCCGGCGATGGCGGTCACGCGCGTGTTTTCGTTGGGCGTGGACTACGATCCGTTCGGCGACTTCCCGGACTACGGCGGCGGCCCGGCCGGCGTCGCGCTGAGCCGCGACGAAAAATCCGCGTTCGTCTACTGCCGGACGACGTTCGACGTGGTCCGCGTCGAGCTCGAGAGCGGCGAACGGCACTACGTGCACCTTGCCGACGACGGCTTGCCCGCCGACGCCGCGTACGGCCGGCGCCTTTTCGCGAGCGCACGCGCGTTCGCGCTCAGCGGCGGCCTCGGCTGCGGCGCGTGCCACCCGGAAGGCCGCGACGACGGCTTCGTCTGGCGCGAAGCCGACGGACATTTCGTCGGGGGGCCGCAAAATCTCAAGCTGCGCGGCTTCGATCCGCACGAGAAGGTCACGACGCCCGCGCTGTACCCGCGACAGACTCCGATGCTCGCGGGCCGCGTGCGTGCGAACGGCCCCTACGGCTGGCACGCCGAAAGCGTCGATCTGCCGGCGCGCATGGCGCTCGGGACGAGTCTGCACCGAGCCCATTGGCAGCCGGGAGGCGTCGATCCAGCCTATGCCGGCGAGGATGCCGCCAAGCTCGACTACCTCGCCGACTACTTGCGTTCCGGCCTGTTTCCGCCACCGACGGTCGCGCACGCCCTGAGCGAGACCGAGCAGCGCGGCAAGGCGATTTTCGAGAGCGACGAGGCGCGCTGCAGTCGCTGCCACGTGCCGGCTTCGGAGTTCACCGATCGCGGGGCGCTGCCGTTACCGGCGCTGCCGCTGCGGCCCGGCTTCGACGCGGAGCAAAACCCCGCCTTCAAGACGCCGAGCCTCTGGTTCGTCGCGGGGACGGCGCCGTACTTTCACGACGGTAGTCAAGCGACGCTCGAGGATCTGGTGCGCACGAACGGCGATCGGATGGGAGACACGAGTCACCTGAACGCAGCCGATCAGGCGGCGCTCGTCGCGTATTTGAGGACGCTATGAAGTATCGAACCTTGCCGCTGGTGCTCGCGGTCGCCGTGAGCGGAACCACGAGCGCGGCGCCGCCCGCGACGAGCGCCGCCACGTCGGCGAGCGCGGCTCCGTCGGGCGCCGCACTTCTGCACGGCACGGACGTGCCGGACGCTCGGTCCCCTGCGCCCTCGCTCGTCGATTGGGAGGACCACGCGCATTTTTTCGCGCCGAACCGCGGCGAAACGGGGCCCTGCAAGCTCACGACGCTGCGTGAATGGGTGCGCGTCGATTGCCCGCAGGTCCCCGGCGCCGGGCTCGTTGCGGGTGACCCGAGCGGCGTCGATGTCCAAGTCACCGAAGCCCGCAACGAGGGAGACGGCCACGACACCCCGGTCACCACCGCACTGATTTTTCCCCTGCGCCGAGGCGCTGCGCTCGTCTTCTCCTTCCTCGCGCTCGGCATCGAGTACAACTCCGACTCGCTGGTGGAAGGCGGCACGCTCAGCGTCGTCTGGCGCGCGGGCAAGGCGGATCCGGTACTCGTCATGCACAACGTGCCCGCGGAGCCGAGCGTCACGCCGAGCAGCGGCGGCGACTGGGAATGAGCCGACACGACGCTTTTCACGCGGCCATTGCACACGCGACGGTGTAGCGTCCCGCCCCGCGCATGCAGCTCTCGTTCAAGAAGATCGCGCTCGGCGTGCTCGGCGTCGCCGGCGTGAGTATCGCCGGCATCGCGGCCTTCGCGGCCTATGGCGTCACGACGGCCGATCGCCGCCTCACCTTCAAGGACACGCCGTATCCGAGCGTCACGCCGAGCCACGACGCGGCGGTGCTCGAGCGCGGGCGCTACCTCACGCACGGGCCCGCACACTGCGTGCAGTGCCATGGCCACGCCGAGCACGATCAGCCGGAGCTCAATCGCGACCCGAACCTGCCGCTCAGCGGCGGCCTCGAGTTCGAGCTCGGCCCGCTCGGGAAGACGTACGCCACGAACCTGACGCCCGACGCACGAACCGGCATCGGAGCGCGCTCACCCGCCGAGCTCGGGCGTGCGATCCGCACGGGGGTGCTCGCGGACGGGCGCTTGTCGGTGCTGATGCGCGCCGCCTCCGCGGATCTGTCCGACGACGATCTCACCGCCGTCGTCTCGTACCTGCTCTCGGTGCCGCCCGTCGCGAAGAGCGTCGCGCCCGGCTCCTTGAGCGCGATCGCCAAGTCGGTGCTCCCGCTATTTCACCTCTCGCCACGCAGCGGCGGCGGCCCGCGCGGCGTCGCGGCGTCGGCGGAGCCGAGCGTCGAACGCGGTGAGTACCTCGCCGAGCACGTAAGCGCGTGCGTGGCGTGTCACACCGCGACCGACCCGATGTCCCTCAAGCCGATCGGGCCGAAAGCGGGCGGAGCGTTGCCGGATCGCAGCCACGGCTCCGAGCCCGACAAAGAGTTCGTCGCGCCGAACCTGACCGCGGATCCGTTGACCGGCCGCACCGGGCAACTCAGCGAGGACGAGTTTCTGGCACGCCTGCGCAAGGGCCGTCTGTTCGGTGCGTCAGCGATGCCGTGGGAGAGCTTCGCGGTGAACACGACGGACGCCGATCTGCGCTCGGTGTATCGCTATCTGCGAACGCTGCCGACCGTGCACAACGAAGTGGGTCCGACCTACCGCGAGCGAGGTTGGACGCGACCGGGCGGCCCCACGCCGGCAGCCACCCACTGACCCAAACCACAAAACGAATCGAGCCACGCGAGAGGTCCCGCGTGGCTCGACTCTTCGAGGCGTTCGAGCTGGTTAGCCGCCCGCCGCGCCCGCGTTGCCGCGACCGCCACGACCGCCACCGTTGCGACCGCCGTTACCGCCGACGGACGCGCCACCGGAGCTCGCGCCGCCGGAGCTCGCGCCACCGGAGCTGGCACCGCCGGAGCTGGCACCGCCGGAGCTCGCACCGCCGGAGCTGGCCCCACCGGAGCTCGCGCCGCCGGCACCCATGCCGCCCGTCGCGGCCATCATGCACTGGGTGAAGGCGACGGCGTCGTTCGCCGCGCCGCCGCTGCCAGAACCAGCCTTGCCGCCTGCAGCCGCACCGCCGGAGCTTGCGCCACCGGAGCTCGCGCCGCCGGAGCTTGCGCCACCGGAGCTCGCGCCACCGGCACCCATGCCGCCGCTACCACCACCGGTGGACGACATCGTGTCGTGGCCCAAGGTCAGGTTCGTGACGGTGATGTCGACGGCGTACGGCGTAGCGGCGGAGCTCCACGGCAGCTGCCACTGGAAGCCGAGGACCTGCTTCGCGTCGAGCTTCGCCGTCGGCTGGCCGCCGGCGAGATCTGCGAAAGCCACGGTGGTCGGCGCGCCGTTGATCATGATGCCGTCCTTCCCCGGGTCGGTGCAGCCGTTGCCGGACTGGCCGGGGCACGCGCCGTGCTTGTTCATCGTGTCGATCGGCTCGTCGTCGTTCATCTGAACGTCGAAATGCACCGTGTTCGCCATGGTCGCAGCCGAGGAGCCGGACAGGGTGAAGGTGACGCTCGAGTAAGCCGAGATGTCCGAGCACGTGTTGAAATACATGCCGAAGCCGGAGTAGTTCGACACCATGCCGGTGATGTGGAACTTGGTCGGATCCGAGCCGTCGAGCGTGAGCTTCATCGTGCCGCTGCCGGGATAGACGTAGAGACCGCCCGCGAACGACCCGTTCGAGAAGAGCGAGCACGAACCGCTCGATCCGTCGCAACCCCACGTTTGCCAGCTGTCGCACGTGGCCGCCGTGGGGGCCGTGCACGCAATGGGCATCGCGCCAGCAGCGCCGCTCATCCCGCCGGTCGCCGCGCCGGCGGACCCGCCGGTGGAGCCGCCAGTGCCGCCCGTGGAGCCGCCGGTGCCGCCCGTGGAGCCGCCAGTGCCTCCGGTACCGGTCCCACCCTTGCCAGCGGTACCCGTGCCCGCCGAGCCGCCAGTGGCACCGGTTCCGCCCTTGCCGCCGCTGCCGTTGGTATCGTCGTCACCCTTGCTCGAACACGCAACGATGACGAAAGTCGACGCGAGGAGCGCCGTACCGGTTGCACCCAGCTTCCAATTGCGAACCATATCCATACCTCCGGCCGCGAGGCCAACGAAAAAAGGAACTCGAGGAGGGTAGGCGACCTTCCCACATCTGTCCAGCAACCCCCGGCGAACGTCGAGGGATCCAGTCCGAACGTTCGCCCAATGAGAGGGTGGGGGCCGATGCCCCGGCCTTGCTCGGGGAGGCCTGCCTCACAGGACGCGAGCGGACCGTGTTCTTCACCGCCACGGAATCATTTGCCGTGTCTAGAAACCTGGCGGCAAGTCGTCCGCTCTCCTGCAATCGATAGCTGGCGTTCGCGACGGACGCGCGCTGTCCCGAGCCGCGGAGTGATGCGCTCACGAGTGCACGATCACGGGGCGCACATGATATGAGGTCGCCCCATGGATTGGCTGCGAGTACTCGGCTTCACGTTCGTCATCGGCTCCGTCGGCGCGGGTTGTGCCCCCGGCCGGGACGTGAAATCGGCGGGTAAAGAGGACAAGCTCGCCTACGACGAAAGCGGCAAAGGGAAGAAGTGCGACACGCCGAGCTCCTCCTGCGAGGAAGTGAAGGAGCAGAGTCTCGACTTCGGGGAGAAGTGCCGCGAGGCGGGCTTCCGCATGAAGCAATGCGGCTGTGAGAGCCTCTGCTCGGGCAACATCAACGGCACCAAGCAGGGTTACAACAGCAAAAATCAGCTCAAGATGTGCACGGACGCCGGCACCAACTGCCAGGAGCAGGAGACGAGCGCCGCGTATCAAGACGCCTGCGACTCGGTCGGCGGCGAGATGTTCGAGTGCGGCTGCGACTGGGTCTGCTCCAAGCAGCTGAAGGCAGCCATCCCCGACGCGCCCAAGGAAGACGAGAAGAGCGCGGACGACGCGAGCGGCGACGCGAAGAAGAGCGACGGCGACAAGAAGGACGACAAGAAAGACGAGAAGAAGGACGAGAAGCCGCACGGCAACATGGACGGCAAGGCGCCGCCGCCTCCCAAGGCCAACAACGACAAGCCGAGCAGCGACAAGTCGAGCGGCAAGAAGTCGAGCGACAAGTCGACGGACAAGCCGAGCAGCAAGAAATCGAGCGGCAGCGACAAGTCCGACGACTCGACGAAGCGTAAAGGCCGCTTCCACGACACCGACGAGTGAGCCGGCGAAGCGCGCCGGCCGTCAGCGCGGCAAGCGTTCTGCCAGCGTGACCTCGGCGTCGTACACGAAGTCGACGCCGTCCTCCCGCGCGTAACGCGCGTAGAGCGCCTCGAGCAGCTCGACGAGGCGCGCGCGCCCGGCGCCCTCTTTCGGAACGTAAGAGGCGCTGAGCGCGCGTCCGATGAGCCCGTCGCGATCGACGCGCTGGCGATGTTCGAACGACACGATGCGACGCGGGCCGAAGAGCCCGGAGCGCTCGACGGCGGCGACGTCGGAAGCCATGCCCACGACGGCTGGATCGGCCCCGCGCTCGAGCACCGCGAGAATGATCTCCTCGTACCCGCGCATGAAGGAGTCGGTCCGCGAGCGGTGATTCCACAAGAGAGCGAGGCGGCCGCCGCTCTTCGTCACCCGCGCCATCTCACGCACCGACTCCTCCGCGCGAAACCAGTGGAACGCTTGCGCCGCGAGCGTCAGATCCGCGGTCGCCTCGGGCAGCGGGATCGCCTCGGCCGAGCCGTCGAGCCAGGTGACGCCCGGGTGCGGCGCGGCGGCCTCGCGCATCGCTCGGTTCGGTTCCACCGCGCTCACTCGGACGCCCCGTTCGGCGAGCAGGCGCGAGGAAATGCCGGTACCCGCGCCCACGTCGACGGCGACGAGCCGTTCCGGCGGCGCGAGCCCGGCGAGCAGCGCGTCGATGGCAGCCGCCGGATACGTCGGACGGTAGCGGACGTAGTCGTCTGCGCGGCTCGTGAAGCGCCCGGTCGGATCGAGATCGTTCGGCGTGCTCATCGCACACGGAACCTAGGGCGCACGCGTGGCGACCGCCAGCGCCGGCGTCGCCGTCAGCGCGGCTGGCCGATGATGACGGTGTCGCAGCCGAAGGCGATCTGGATCTTCGCGTTCGGGTCGGCCTTCACCTGATCACAGGTGGACCCGCAGAGCACGACCTGGCTGTTGTTGTTGGCGTACTGCCAGCCCTGATCGCACGTTGCGGTGTTGTTGTAGCCGACCTCGGTGCCGTTGTACTCGACGTTGACCTTGTTCAGATCGAGTGTCTGCCCGGCGGGCGGCGCCGGCACGCTGTACGTGCATTCGACGGCGACGGCCGAGCGGATCGCGTTGAACTTGTCCGTGAGCTGCTGAGTCACGTCTTGGCCGGTATCGATGAGCTCTGCGGCATCGGTGCCGCCGCTCTTCGCGATCGCGTTCAGGTCCGTCAGGTTCGGACCCACGCCGAGCACGTACGTGCGGATCTGGTTCGCGCCGCCGTACGCGGCCGCGGCGATCTTCGCGGCGTTGTCGATCGTGTTCGGGTCCTTGGTGCTGCTGCAACCCTGGGGGTAGCCGTCGGTTGCGTACACGACGACGACGTTCTGATCGGTATGCGCCGTCGCCCACGCGTTCGCATGGTTCAGCGCACCCTCGAGCGCGGGCACCGTCGGCGTCGAGCCCGCCGGCTTCTGCTTGTCGACCGTACTGTCGAGGTTCATCGCGGCTCCGGGCAAGAGGGCGATCTCCGAGTCGGGCTTCTCGTAGTCTTGCGCGCTGCAACTACCGTTGTTGCGCGAGAAGAAGCTGATGCCGGCCCACATGCCGTCGCTGGCCATCGAGTCGAAAAAGCCCTTGAGCGCGGGGTTCATCTCCGACCAGCGCGTCTGCGGGTAGGGTGGGTTCTTGTTCGGATCGACCATGCACGGTGGATCCGCTTCCGGCACGGGGCAGTTCATCGAGCCGGAGATGTCGACCATGAAGAGGAGCGCGACGGTGACTTTGTTCGAGTTCTCCGAAACGGACGCGCACGCGTCCGCGCCGGCGAAACCTCCCGAGCCGACGTTGCCGGAAGTCCCCGCCGTGCCGGAGGTCGAGCCGCCCACGCCGACCGAGGTCGTGCCGCCTTTGGCGCTCGAACCACCGGAGCTCGAGCCACCCGTGAGGTTGATGCCGCCACCCGTGCCGACCTTGGCGCCGGAGCCACCGCTGCCGCCCTTGTTGGGATCGAGACCGCTGCCCTTGTCATCGGAGCTGCCGCCGCACGCACTGGCTGCGAGCACCCCGAGCGCGAGAAACATCGGCACTCCGGCCTTGTGGAACCTCTTCTGCTTCATTCTTACCTCCGTGCCGCGAGCCGAGTTTCGGGCAACATGCAAAATATCACGTCCACTGCGACATTCACGCGCTCTCACCCGGATTGTTGGGTGTGCTCACTACGTCTTCACACAACGTCGCACCGTGTAGGCGGAGCGAACAGCGAGCGGCGTTCGGGCAATTCGCCACACGTCATACGGAGTGCGTGAGTGTCCGCGTCGACGTTAGTGCCTCGAAACGCGCGAAGTGGCTCGCGGTTCGAGTGGGTAGTCGAAGCGGAGCATGAAACCTCGCTGCCCGATCTCGTCTATCGGTCGTGTAGAGAGCTCGGCTGCGAACACCGACACGCCGAGTCGCAGCGGCAGCGCGGGATGTTCGAACGCGAGACCGAGCGTCAGCATGCGCCACCACGGAATGCCGTCGGGCGCCGGAGCTAGCGGCGCAAGCTCGGGGGCAAAGCGTGTGCGGCGCGTGCCGAGCACGAGCGGCGCTGCGACCACGCTGCCGTCGAGGCGCACGTGGTGCAGCAGCGTCACGCCGAGCTCCGCGCGCGCGCCGGGGCCGGCGCCGGTGTCCAGCGGATAGAGCTCGTGCCACGGCACGTCGAGCGCGCGGGCGCCGACGCTCGTCGGATGCAGGTGCGCTGAGTGCATGCCGAAGTACGCGCCGGGGCCGACGCGCAGGTCGATCGCGAGCGGACCTGCGCCGGCGCGCGCGCCGTACGTCACCGCGAGCGGCGAGAGCACCCACGCCGACTCCTCGAGCGTGCGCCGGTCGTCGCTCGCGATGCGCTGCTCGAGCCAGCCGCCCGTCACCTCGTACCAGAAGTGACTCCCGACTGGCCGCGCATGCAAGCCGCCGAAGCCGCCGATACCGACGCCGCACCCCGCGCCGGCGCCGGGCGCGGGGCAGGCTGGAGCGGTGACGCCGAACGTCCAGTCGCTCTGGTAGTGCGCCTCCGCGAGCCACGAGAAATTCCCGCCGCCCGCCAGGAGCGCGAGCGCGCCTTCGACGCCGAGCATCACCGTCCAGGTCGAACCGTAGAGCACGCGCGTGGCTTCTTGCGCGAGCAGGCCCTGCGGCTGCGGCGAGCTCCAGCGACGACTCGCGAGCAGCGTGTCGAGCTGGAGCACGAGCGACCAGCCGCCCTCGATGCCCGCGATGACGGGCATCGTGTCGATCAGGCGGCGACTCGCGCCGAGCGCCGCAAGCGCGCCGTCGTCGTCGCTGGCTGCGGGCTGCTTGGGCTCTTCGGCGCCGAGTGCACCGCTGAGCAGCAAGCAGCTGAGCACGCAGCGCGTCACGCAGAAGCCGCGCCGTGTCACGCGCGAAGCGTAGCCGTGATAATGAGCGAACGGCTACGATGAACCAGCTTTCGCGCCGGGATTTCGGGCCCGACTTTCGCTTCGGCCTCGCCACCTCCTCCTACCAAATAGAGGGCGCCGTGGCCGAAGAGGGCCGCAAGCCGAGCATCTGGGACGACTTCACCCGAACACCGGGGAAGATCAAGGACGGCTCGAACGGTGACGTCGCGTGCGACCACTACCACCGGCTGGAAGCGGATCTCGACTTGCTCGCCTGGTTCGGCGTGGACGCGTATCGCTTCAGCATCGCGTGGCCGCGCGTCGTCCCGGACGGCCGCGGCGCCGTGAACGAGAAGGGCCTCGACTTCTACGAGCGACTCGTGGACGGCTTGCTCGAGCGCGGCATCGCGCCCTGCGCGACGCTCTACCACTGGGATCTGCCGAGCGCGCTCGCCGGCGGCTGGCTCGCGCGCGACACGGTGCACGCGTTCGTGGAGTACGCGGAGGCCGTCGCGGCACGGCTCGGGGATCGCGTCGCGCTCTATCACACGCACAACGAGCCGTGGTGCCAGGCCTTCCTCGGCTACCAAGTCGGGATGTTCGCGCCGGGGCAGCGCGAGCTTGGCGCAGCGCTCACGTGCGCGCACCATCTCTTGCTCTCGCACGGCCTTGCGACCACGGCCTTGCGTGCGCGTGTGAAGGCGCCGCTCGGCATCTCGCTCAATTTTTTGCCGGCGCATCCCGCGAGTGACAGCGCCGAGGACGCCGGCGCGGCCCGGCGCGTCGACGGCAATTTCAATCGCTGGTTCCTCGAGCCGCTGCTCGGTCGCGGCTACCCTGCCGACATGGTGGCTCACTACGGCGCGGCGATGCCGCGCGTCTCGGACGCGGATCTCGGCGCCATGGCGGTGCCGCTCGACGCGCTCGGCGTGAACTACTACGAGCGCACCGTCGTCGCGCACGACCCGAACGGCGGCTACCTCATGACGCGCCGCATCCGCGACACCGGGCTCCCGCGCACGGCCGACCGCGAGATTTACGCGGCGGGCCTGCGCGAGCTCCTCGTGCGTCTCCACCGCGAATACGCGCTGCCGCGGCTGCTCGTGACCGAAAACGGCGCCGCGTTCGACGACACGCTCGAGGCGGACGGCGCCGTCCACGACGCGGGCCGCGTCGATTTTCTGCGCGAGCACCTGAGCGAGACGCTCGCCGCACGCCGGGAAGGCGTGCCGGTCGAGGGCTACTTCGCCTGGTCACTAATGGATAACTTCGAATGGTCGGAGGGCTACACGCTCCGCTACGGCCTCTGCCACGTCGACTTCGCGACGCAAGAGCGCCGCCCGAAAGACAGCGCGAAGTTCTTCCGCGACGTCTGCCAGCGAGGCTGACCGCCCGCCCGGCTTACGCCGTCGCGCGCGCGACGCGCAACGCTGCGTTCGGGTCGTCCACGAGGTTGTCACCGTGCGAGAGCACGACGCGGCGCAAATCCGGGATCGCCGCGAGGCGGTCGAGGTGCTCGCCGACGGCGCTCCGCTCTTTCACGAGCATCCAGCGGGAAACGCGCGGCACGCTCGCCTGCCCGGTCGGACCCATGAAAAAGCCGAGCAGCCCGCCCGTCTTCGGCAGGTTACAGACAACGTCGTTGATGACGAGCGTCGTGCCGCTCTCGGAGTGGACCTCGATGTACCCCTCCTTTTCCTTACAGCCGTCGAAGTACGTGAGCTTCACCGTGTCGTCGCTCGGTGCGTCGCGGTAGTCGAGCTCCACCTTAGCGATCTCGTCCACTTTCTTCTTCGAGCCGGCCGGCGCGACGACCTTGGCCGCCGGGTAGCGGTCCTTCCAGATGCGCGCGTCCTGCCGGTGAAACCCGTTCGGGACCACGATGTACGCCGGCTTGCCGAACGCCTCGAGCTCCTGCATCGCCTCTTCCTTGAGAGCAATGGCGTTGTGGACGAGCAGCGAGCCGTCACGCAGGCGAGCCACGGCCATTTTTCGCGTGATCTTCCCGCCGGGCATCACGCCCTGCACGCACCAGAAGTTCTCCGTCAGCTTCTCGATCGGGTCGTGGGGCAGAACCGTCCATTCGGTGAAACACGCGGCCATCGAGTCCTCCGGTCGGGAACGTAGAGCCGCGTCTCGCAGACGGCAATCCGTGGAGGCGCTGGCAGCATTCGAAGCGCGGTGAGTGAAGGCGAACTCAGCTCACCTGGAGGCCAAACGTGCCAGAATGAGCGTGTGAGCACGCCCGCCGTCATCAGCGTCGCCATCACGGGGTCGCTGCCGCAGAAGGCCCACAACCCGGCTGTGCCCATCACGCCGGCCGAACAGATCGAGTCGACGCACGCGGCGTTCGAGGCGGGCGCCGCGCTCGTCCACATCCACGTGCGCGACGACGCCGGCGCGCCTTCGTCCGACCCCGAACGCTTCGCGCGCGTGCAGGAGGGCGTCGTGCGTCACTGCCCGGGCATGATCGTGCAGTTTTCGACGGGCGGCCGCGGCCGTGAGCTCGAACGGCGCGGTTCGATGCTGTACCTCAAGCCGGACATGGCGTCGCTCGCTACCGGCTCCGTGAACTTCCCGACGCAGGTTTACGAAAATCCGCCGGACTTCGTCGAAGCGCTCGCGCGCGCGCAGCAAAGCTTCGCGATCAAGCCGGAAGTCGAGGTGTTCGACGCCGCCATGCTCTACAACGCCGCCGAGCTCGTGAAAGCCGGGCTCATCACGGCGCCCGCGCACGTCCAGTTCGTGCTCGGCTTGAAGAACGCGCTTCCCGCGCGGCGCGAGCTGCTCGAATTTCTCGTGCGCGAGCTCGCGCTCGTCTTGCCGGGCGCGACCTGGACGGCGGCGGGCATCGGCCGTCATCAGCTGACGGTCAACCGCTGGTCGCTCGAGCTCGGCGGGCATGCGCGGACGGGCCTCGAAGACAACGTGCGCTTCGACGACACGCGCCTCGCCGCGAGCAACGCCGAGCTCGTCGCGCGCGTCGCGACGCTCGCCGGCGAATACGGCCGCAGCGTCGCCAGCGTGGCCGAAGCGCGCCGAATTCTCGGGTTGCGGGCGCACGCGGCGTGACGCCCGCGCCACGCGCGTGATGCTACGCTCGGCCGCGATGAACGACGCCGCCGAGCCCCGCGAGCGCACGCTCGACGCCCTGCCCGAGCTCGTGCGCAGCGCGGGCGGCCACAAGGTGCTTCTCGTCACGGGGCCGAGCGCGCGTTACGCCGACCGCGTCACGCGCTTGCTCGCGCCGCTCGAGGTCGAGCTCTTCGCGGGAGCGCGTCGCCACGTGCCGGCAGACGTGCTCGCCGAAGCGTCGCGCGTCCTCACGGCGAGCGGCGCGGACACCATCGTGGCGCTCGGCGGCGGCTCCGCGATCGGCCTCGGCAAGGCGCTCGTGCTCGAGCATCCCCTCCCCTTCATCGCCGTGCCCACGACGTACTCGGGCTCCGAACAGACGAGCCTGTACGGCACGACCAAGGACGGCAAAAAGACGACCGGTCGCGACCCGCGCGTGCGCCCGCTTCACGTCATCTACGACCCCGCGCTCACGGCCGACACGCCGAAGGCCCTCAGCGTCACGAGCCTCCTCAACGCGCTCGCGCACCCGATCGCTAGGCTCGCCTCCGAAGACGCCGACGAGACACGGCGCGAGCGCGCGCTCCGGGCGATCGCCCTCGTTTTCGGCGCCGTCGAAGCGCTGCTCGAGACGCCGGACGACGGCCGCGCGCGCGTGCAGGCCCAGCGCGGCGCGGCGCTCGCAGCCGAGGTACTCGAGGGCGGCAAGCTCGGCGCGCACCACGCGCTCGCCCACCAGCTCGGCGGCGCCTTCGACCTCGAGCACGGCGCGCTCCACAGCGTGCTCTTGCCGCACAGCGTGCATCGCCTGCGCAGCGACGCGCCGGCGACGCTCGCAGCGATCGAAGCGCGGCTTCACCTCGCGGACTTCGAAGCCGTGCTCTTCGAGCTCTTGGCGCGCTCGGGCGCGGGCACGTCGCTCAAGGCGCTCGGCGTGACTTTCGCGCAGTTCGAAGCATTTTTAGGGGCGACCGACGAGCGGGACCGAGCGCTCTTGCGCGCCGCGTTCCACGGGCGACGCCCCTCCGCGTCCGTGCGGCTCGAGGACTACGGGTTGCGCGAGCTCGTCTCCGTGCGCGGCCCCGCGTTCGAAAAAGCGACGCGCGTCGTGGTCGCGCTCCACGGCCGCAACGCCTCGGCCGACTCCGTGCTCGGCCGCGTGCTCGAGATCGTCGGCAGCGATCCGGACGTCGCGGTGGTCGCGCCGCAAGCGCCCGATCTCGTCTGGTACACCGCGGCTTACACCAAGCCGCGCGCGGACATCGGCCCCGCGCTCGAACGCGCCGTGGCCGAAGCGACCGCCGTGCTCGACCGCGTGCTCGCCGCGGTGCCGCCCGAACGCGTCGCGCTCTTCGGTTTCTCGCAGGGCGGCTGCCTCGCGCTCGAGGTGTTCGCCAGGCGCGCGGCGCCGCTCTCGGCGCTCGTCGCGCTCTCGGGCGCCTTCATCGGGCCGCCCGCCGAACAGCCGAGCATCCCGGACGCGCTCGCCGGCACGCGCGTCGTGCTCGGCGGCGCGCTCGCCGATCCTTATCTCGAACCCGGCAGCGTCGAGCGCACGGCCGCGGCGCTCTCCGCCCGAGGCCTGCACGTCACGCTCGAGATGGCGCCGAGCAGCACGCACACCTTCCACGCGCGGCAGCGCCTCGCCGCGCGCGAGCTCTTGTCCGGGCGCGCGGCGCCGCCGACGCCGTTCGGCTTCGGCAACATTCACACGAGCGAGGCGCTGCCGGGCGCGCTGCCGCAGGCGCAAAACACGCCGCGGCACCTGCCGTACGGCCTCCACGGCGAGCTCATCAGCGGCACCGCCTTCACCGCACCGCGCGCCGACAACACGCGCCTGTGGCTCTATCGCCTGCGCCCGTCGGCCCAACAGAGCGACTATCGGCCGCTCGCGCACCCGACGCTCGGGAGCGACTTCGAGCAGGAGGCGCCGCTCGCGAACCTCGCCGGTTTCGCACCCCTGCCCCTGCCGACCGCGCCGACCGACTTCGTCGACGGCCTCTACACGCTCGGCGGCGCCGGGTCGGCGCGCTTGCGCCGCGGCTACGCCGTGCACCTCTATGCGGCCAATCGGAGCATGGAAGATCGCGCGTTTTACAACGCCGACGGCGACCTGTTGATCCTCCCCGAGCTCGGCGCGCTCACGCTCCTCACCGAGCTCGGGCCGCTCGAAGTGAAACCCGGTGAGCTCGCGCTCATCCCGCGCGGCCTACGCTTCACGGTCATTCTCGCCGGCGGCGCCGCGCGCGGCTACGTCGCGGAGGTCTTCGGACGCCATTTCGTCTTGCCCGAGCGCGGCCCGCTCGGCTCGAACGGCCTGGCCGACGCGCGCCACTTCCACACGCCCGCGGCCTGGCACGAGGATCGGCTCGCGCTCGGCTACCGCATCACCGCGAAGATCGGCGGCAGGCTGCAGCAGGCGACGCAGGATCGCTCGCCCTACGACGTGGTCGCCTGGCACGGCAACCACTGCCCTTACGTCTACGATCTCTCGCTCTTCACCCCCGCGGGTTACACGCGCATCGACCACCCCGACCCTTCGATTTACACCGTGCTGAGCGCCCCGATGGACGAGGCGGGCTCGCATTCGCTCGATCTCGTCTGCTTCCCCCCACGCTGGGATGCGACCGAGCACACCTTTCGCCTGCCCTATTTCCACCGCAACGTGACGACGGAAATCAACGGCATCGTGCGCGAGCTGGCGACGAACGACGGCATGTTCGAGCCCGGGTGCGTCTTCGTGAGCCCTTGCCACACCCCGCACGGCGTCGTCGCCGCCTCGATCGAGCGCCACCTCGCGCAGGCGCCCGAACAAGCCGACAAGCCGCACCGCTATTCCGACAGCGCGCTCTGGTTCCAGTTCGAGACGGCGCTGCCCCTCACTCTCACGCCGTGGGCGAGCGCCGCCGCGCACCGCCACGCCGACTGGCACGCGCGCTGGGGCGTCTACCGCAGCCGCTTCACGCCGGACAATCCCCGCGGCGAGTGAGAGTTCGCAGCCTCACGGCGCCACCGCGCGAAGAAACCCGTACTCGAGGTCCTTCGCGACACTCCGCCACGCGGCGGGGCGCCACGCCTCAGTACAGGCTTAGAACCCGTGAAGTTTCGCGGCTTGACGCCCGCGGGTCCCCCGCGGGAAATAGGACTATGAGCCTTCGTCTTTTCGGCTTCGGCGCGCTCGGCTTGGCCATCTTGTCCGGGATTCACGGCTGCGCCTCGGACGATGACGCAGCTTCGAATGCGGCGTCCGGAGCGGAGAGCGGCGCGGGCGGAACGAAGGGCTCGGCGGGACGCGGGGGCTCGGCAGGAGCGGACGCGTCGGGCGGGACGAAACAAGCCGGCGGCGCGCCGAACAGCGGTGGCTCGCGGAGCATGGGCGGTAGCGGCGCGGAGGGCGGCACGGTCGCGGGCGAGAGCAATCGCGGTGGGACCGGCGGGACGCGAGTCGGCAGTGGCGGCAGCCACCCGGGCTCGGGCGGAAGCCAAACCGGAACGGGCGGTCTCACCATCGAGGCAGGCGCCGGCGGCGAAGCCGGCGCGGACGCGGGCGGCGCACCGAACGGCGGCGTGCCTTCGAGCGGCGGCAGGTCCGCGGGCGAAGCGGGTCTCGGCGGCGCGGCGGGCGATCAGGGCAACAACCCGTGTGTCGACACGCTCAACCTGCCGTTGCTCTCGAGCGCGCCCGCGACGCTCGACCTCACCGGGCTCTACACGTCGCCGGATGCGCTGCCGACGGACACGGCGCCGTACGTCCAACAATTCACGCCGAAGTACACGCTGTGGTCGGACGGCGCCAACAAGACGCGCTGGATTTACCTGCCGCCCTGCACGCAAATCGACACGAGCGACATGAATCACTGGGTCTTCCCGGTGGGCACGCGCTTGTGGAAGGAGTTTCGCATCGGCCAAACGCTGGTCGAGACGCGCCTCATCCATCGCTTCGGCCCGGGCGAGAGCGACTGGCTCTTCGCCGCGTATCAATGGGACCCCGCCGTCGGCTCACCGACCGCCGCCAACACCATTTACGTTCCGCACGGCGTCGGCAACGCGAACGGCACGCAGCACGACATCCCCGATCAATCCGACTGCACGCTCTGCCACGGCCATCTCCCGGAACACGTCCTCGGTTTCAGCGCGTTCGAGCTCACCGGCAGCCCGGGTGCGATCGACATCGGCGTGCTGAGCCAGCAAGACTTACTCACGGTGCCGGCGCCGAACGGCTTCGTTCCGCCCGGTACACCCGAGCAAGCGGCGGGGCTCGGCTACCTACACACCAACTGCGGCATCTGTCACAGCGCCTACTTCGACGCGACCACCGACGACCCGCCGCGCATGCGTCTGCTCACGGACCAAACGACGGTGGAGACGACTGACACCTATCGGACGCTCGTCGGGCATCTCACGCAAAACACAGACTTTACGGGCGTCTACCGCATCAAGCCTCACGACCACGCAAACAGCGAGATTTACCAGCGTATGTCGCTCCGCCCCGGACTCACGAATCCGGACAATCCGACGGCGAGCGGCTACGACCAGATGCCGCCGCTCGCGACGGAAGTGCCCGACACCGACGGCATGGCCGCGGTCGCCGCGTTCATCGACTCGCTGGCGGCCGACGCGCCCGCTGGGCAGTGACGCCGCCCGGGCTCAGGTGCCGGAGGCGCGCGTGCGCTTGTCGTGTTGCCAGCTCTCGAGCCGCTCGCGCGCGCCGTTGTGCTCGGGGTTCACGGCGTCCGCGTGGTGCGGCTGCTTCGCCGTGAGCTCGATGATGTAGCCGTTCGGATCCTGAAAATAGATCGAGTGAATGAAGTCGTGGTTCGAGACGCCGCGCGTCGGGATACCGGCTTGCTTGCCCTTCTCGAGCATGGGCACGAGCCTCTCGTTATCGACCTCGAGCGCGATGTGCAGATCGTAGTCGTGCTGCGCCTTGAACTCGAACGGCATGTCCGGCGCTTCGAAGAACGCGAGAAACGAGCCGTCGTCGAGCGCGTAGAAGGTGTGCAGCGTCTCCGTGTGCCGGCCGGTCTTCGTCTCCCCGATGCGGAGCGTCGCCGAGAGCGGTAACCCCAGAAAGCCCTCGTAGAAGGCGCGCGTCTCCTCCGAGTCGCGGCAACGATACGCGTTGTGGTGCAGGCCTTTGATCATGGTCCAACCAGCCAGTTACGAAGATAGTGCCGGCGGCCCCGAATCGCCAGGCACGGGGCCTTTTGCGCTCGAGCCGCCGGCTCTTTCGCGCTGGCGCGCGCTTCAACAGGTGACGAAGGGCGCGTCCTTCACGGCGTTCGCGAAGGAGTAGAGCGCCTCGTTCGTGCGGCTCCAGCTCTCGAGCTTCTTCATGTTGCCGATCCAACGCTGCACGTTGGGGAACGGCGCGAAATCCACGCGCACGACTTCACCGAGCGTCACGAGACAGACGCCGAAGTAATCGGCGATCGTGATCTGGTTGCCACAGACGTAGTTGTTCGAGCCGATCCAGTGCTTGTCGAGCACGGTGAGCCAGTTGCGCGCGCGCTCCGCGCCCCACGTGACGGTCGCCGTCTGCACCTCGTCCGACGGACGCTTGTGGTTCGGGAAGACCTGCGGGTAGGCCATGCCGTACGCGTAGTCACGGTAGAAGTTCGTGTTGAACCAATCCATGAGCTCGTTCACCTTCGCCCGCTGCTTGAGATCCTTGGGGTAGGTGGGCGAGTTGATCTTGTCCGCGAGGTACTTGAGGATGGCCGAGCTCTCGGTGAGCCGGAGGTCACCGTCCTCGAGCAGGGGCACGAGCTTGTTCGGATTGATGGATGCGTAGGCGTCCTTCATGTGCTCGCCGGTCATCAGGTCGACCAGCTGCTCGTCACAGGGGATCTTGTTCTCGGCAATGAAGAGGCGCACGGGGCGGCTCGTCATGGAGACGGGGTGCATGTAAAGTTTCATGGTTCCTCCGCAGTCCTTCTTCCCTAAAAGGGCGCTCAGGGTAGCACGAAGCCTTGGGCTTCGACCGGGGCCGTCAAGGGCGCGGGACCGCGTCGCCGTCGTAGGGCACGGCCGCCTCCGCGGCTTCCCAGATCGCGCGCATGGCCGGTTTTTTTTGCTCTTCGTGCACGTGACCGACGAGACCCGCGGCCCGCGCGATGAGCGAGATCCCGCGCAAGATCGAGCGCGGCACGCCGGCGTCACCGAGCACGGCGGCGATGGCGCCCGTGGCGTTGAGCGTGATGTGCTTGCCGAACGTCGCGTCGATCGCAGCCGAAAGCTCGAGCACGGCGGCGACGTGCGCTCCCGCGACGCCCTGCTCGCGCGACAGCTCGAGCAGCACCGGCGAACGCGGGTCGTCCGGCTTGTGGAACGGATGCCCGAAGCCGGGGATCGGCTTGCGTTCGCTCTGGTGCGCGACCGCGATTCGCCGCGCCTCCGCCGCGCCGTCGTCACCTGCGTGCACGATGCGCTCGATGAGCTCACCGCACCCTTCGGTGGTCCCGACGAAGCGGCTGCCCACGGCGAGGAGCCCCGCGGCGACGGCCGCTTGCATCGCCTCCTCCGCGCTCGAATACACGAGCCGGGTCGCGAGCGCGCTCGGCGTCAGCCCGTGCTCCATCAGCGTCACGAGGCAAGCGTCCAGCACGGCGACCTGCGCGCGCGTCGGCCGCCGCCCGAGCAGCTGAAAGTAGATGAGCTCGGTGAACGTCACCTTCCCGATGAGCTCTTTGCACAGGCTCGTATCGCGGATGAACACGTCGTCCGTCGTGGAGGTGGCGATGCTCGTCGTCTGCTTTTCGGGAAGGGCGCTCATGTTTTCGTCCGTTTCTCGAGCTCGTGACGCTGGATCTTGCCGGACGCGCTGCGCGGAAACTCGTCGAAGCCGATGAAATGGAGCTCCTTCGGCTGCTTGTAGCTCGCGAGGCCGGCACGACAACGCGCTACGAGCTCGTCGGCCGTGAGCGAAGGATCGCGCGCGGCGACGAACGCGACCGGCACCTCGCCCCAGCGCGCGTCCGCCTTGCGCACGACGGCGGCGTCGGCCACGCGTGGATCCTGCAGGAGGACGCGCTCGATCTCGGCGGGATAGATGTTCTCGCCGCCTGATTTGATGAGGTATTTGACGCGGTCGACGAAGTCGAGCGTGCGATCGGCGTTGCGCACGAACACGTCGCCCATGTGAAACCAGCCGCCGCGAAAATCGTTGCGGGTGGCTTCGGCCGCGCGAAAATAGCCGCTGAAGAGCGTCGGGCCGCGCATGCAGAGCTCGCCGGGCGCGCCGTCCGGCACCTCCTCGTCGTCGGCGTTCACGAGCTTGAGCTCGCAGAAGCGACTCTGCTCCTTGGAGAGCCGCGTCGGCGCGACGCCCACGGCGAGCAGGTTCGCGGAGCACGGCGGGCAGCCGGTCTCGGTCGCACCGAAGGTGTTCGCGTAGGGGGCGCCGAGCAGCGCGGTGATCTTCGCGATTTCGGCGGGCGGCACCAGGTCGGCCATCACGCCGCAGATTTTGACGCCGCGCGCTTTCACGTGTCGCTTCTCGAGCTCGGCGGCGAACCCGCCCACCATACCCGGCATCAGCAAGAGCCAGCCGAGCGATTCCGTCGCGACGACTTCCGCGAGGCGCGCGCGATCGAAGCCGTCCACCGTGATCACCTTGCCGCCCGACATGAGCGCGCCGAGCGAGTTGTCGACCGCACCCATGTGGTAGAGGGGCGACCAGGCGACGAAGGCCTCGTCACCCGTCACCCCGAATTCCGCGCGGACGACCAGGTTTCGCACGATTTGCGCGCGGTGGCTGATCACGGCGCCTTTCGGCAAGCCGGTCGTACCGCTCGTGTAGAGGATGAGGAGCGGGACTTCGGGATCGAGCTCCTGCGCGTCTTTGGCTTTCGTCGCCGCCGCGAGGGCGGACTCGTAGGCGTCGCCGAAGACGAGCAGCGGGCCGGAGAAGCCCGCCTTGGCGAGAGTCGCTTCGTAGCGTGGCGAGGCGAAGGCGAGCGCCGGCTCGGCGAGGCTGACGCAGTGTGCGAGCTCCGGCAGCGCGACGCGCCAGCTCTGACAGGCGACCACGGCGCCGACCATCGCGGCGGCGAGCAGCACCTCGAGGTACTCGGCGCGGTTCTCGGAGAGCACCGCCACGCGATCACCCGGGCCGAGACCTCGACTTACGAGCGCACCCGCCAGGCGCAGGGCGCGCTCGGCGAGCGCGCCGTACGTGAGGAGCCGGCCGCCGTCGGCGATCGCGACGGCGTCGGGGGCGCGGCGCGCCTGCGCGAGAAATAAGCTCGCGACGCTGCTCGTCCCGGCGCGCCGGACGAGCACGCCGACATCGTCGTTGCTGGGGGAGGTCGCCGGGGCCAAGGACACGTAGTCTAAACGGCCTCTGCCGAGGCCAGCGAGCGGCAGCTGAATACGGCCGAAAACCCGCGCTGCAGGCACCGCCGGGCGCCGTTCGTCCGCCCGCGAGCGCGCACGGCCGGCGGGCGGACCGAAAACGACTCTCGATTGGCATGCTCGCAACGCAGTTGTCGAGCGCGGTTGGCAGCGAGTGGTCGACTCCAATGGTCGACTGGGAGTCTGAGCACGTCACGAATGTCCGATTCGAGTACTGAAGTTGGCACTTGCTGGCACACCGCAGCTCCGGCGATCGCGGTTTTCTTCGATTAAACGATCTTGCGTACTGGGAACGCGACTTGCACCGGCGACGGGTTCGCGTTCCATATCGGGACGGGGAGCGGAATTTTATGAAATCGTTCAAAAAGCGGTGGTGGTCGAGGTTTGCCCTCATCTCGGGAATCGGCATGGCGCAGCTGGTTGCGTGCTCGTCCGATCATTCTCAAGGACACGCGGACGCGCAGCGCACGGGGACGCTCGGACTGTCGCTCGAAGCAGCGGCCCAATCGGGTGCGGTGTATCGGCTCAGAAATGCAACGTTCATCATTACCGATCGACACACGGGTCAGGCCGTGGACTTCCTCTTCAGTGAAGACGCGCCGCCGACCGCGGCCGAGATCACCAAGGTCCTCCAACCGGGCAACTACACGGTCACGCTCGAAGACGGCTGGTTCATCGAGCGCGTCTCGACGGGCGGCGGCGTAGGCGGCTCGGCGGGAACCGCTGGGTCGAGCGTGGGTGGCGCTGCCGGCAAAGGCGGCACGGGCGGCCGTGGTGGACGCGGTGGCTCGGCAGGCAGGGCAGGTTCCGTGGGCAGGGGCGGCTCACCCGGCACAGGTGGCGCCGGCGCGATCGGCGGAGAAGCCGGCGCATTCGAGGAAGCCCCGGTTCCGACGAAGAGTGGCGTCTCGGCGGCGGCCATCGGTGCCGGCGGCGAAGTCGGCACGGGCGACGGCGGCACGCCGGTCGACGCGTTCCTCCTGAGCGACGCCGTCCAGACCTTCTCGATCTTCGGCGGCGACGACGAGTTCGTCAGCTACCTCTTCCAGATCGGCGGCCAGGTCGTCGACTTCAACCACGGCACGCTCCACGTGGGCATTCAGGTGATCGAGGACCCGTCGGCGTGCGTGCCACCGCCCGGCGTGCTCGACAACGGGCGCGTGCTCCTCGAGTCGAACGTCGACGCGGTAAACGCCATCGGCATCACCGACGCGTTCGCCGCCATCGTGAACAACAGCGGCATGGGCACGGACCCGAGCCTGCTTTATCAGGAGATCTACGACTCCTACGCGTCGCCCCAAAACGCGCGACTGCCGAACGCCGTGCATTGCGGCGACGAGATGACCAACGGCGTGCCGACGCTGAACGGCTTTCCCATCACCTGCGACCGCATCGAACACGCCCACATCGACGACGAATTCAACTTCTTCGCGACGGCATTCGTCAATCGCATGGATCTCGCGCCGGAGAACGGCGCGCACTGTGGGCAGCAGCGCGTCATTTTCGCCAATCCCTCGCGCGGGCGCGCGTTCATGATCATGGAACCGCAGATTCCGAATCCGCACCCGGAGCTCGGTATTCAGGGCTGTGCGCCGCTCGCGGAGTTCTGGCGCGAGCAGAACGACATCGACGACCCGGTCGCGCGCGGACAGCGCCTGATGCAGGCGTTCGTCTTCGGGGACCCGGACCTCGCGGCCGCGGGCTTCGGCCCGTTCCTCAACGCGCAGAACCTCACGGTCGGCAGCGGGCAGATCCGGACCAATCAGTTCGATCAGAGCCCCTGGATGCTCCGTGAATTCCGGCTCGCGCAAGACGGCGCGGACGTGAAGGTCATTCCGTTCCCGACGAGCGAGGCCCCGAACGGGACCTTGTGGAACGACGCGATCGACACGCCGCAAGGTCCGACCTGCCGGCAGAGCTTCCTCGACGCGGTCGATCAGCTCCTCACGAACGACGTGAACGCGCTGTCGTTCGTCGTCGACCAGGCGTGCCTCGACGGCGAGAGCCGCAACGACTTCAGTCAATTCTACGACGGCGACCTCGGGAACGGCTTCCGCCAAGACCTCGAGCAGCGGCTCGCGGGAACGGGGCTGAACGCCGATGATCTGGCGCTCAGGGCCGATTTTGCGGGCTCGTGTATCGGCTGCCACAACGAGGCGAACGGGCAATTCCTCGGCAACGGCGTGTTCGCGCCGTTCTCGAACGACTTCACGCACGTCGCCGAGTTCACGACCGCATGCGACAAGCGGAATCCGGGGCAGTGCTTCCAACAGTCGTCGGCGCTCACCCAGCAGTTCCTGCCGTCACGCTTGCAGGTGATGGGACAGATCCTCGACATTCCGATCGTCACCGATCCTTGCAACGGCGGCGGCGCGGGCGGCGCCGGCGGCTTCGGCGGCAGCTTCGGAGTCGGCGGGACCTTCACGGCGGGCAGCGGACCCATCGGTGCCGGCGGCAGCTTCACGGCGGGCAGCGGGCCCATGGGGTCGGGCGGTACGTTCACGGCGGGAGGCAGAGGGCCCATCGGCTCGGGTGGGATGCAGACGGGCAATGCGGGAGCGGCCGACGAAGAGTCGCCGCCGCCGAAGCCGTCACCGCGAGCGGCAAGCTCGTTCGCGACGCCGGGGCTCGCCGTGCGCTTGCCCTCGGCGAAGCTGCCGCTGGCCGAACTGCGAGCGGAAGACGCGCGGATCCGGCAGCAGTTCGGCGCGAAAACGCTGAGCGGCCGCTCGGCGCGTTCGACGCACTGAGTCCGGAACGCGGACGGAGGCGCGGCTCGGAGCAATCCGGAGCCGCGCCTCGCGCGACCGAAGACGCAGCGGGGTGCGCGGGCCGCAAGCTTGACGCTGTGGCGCGCCTCGTGGGTGGATACGCCGGTGGCGCGCTACGAGCTCTCGTGCGGGGACGGCATCGCGTTCATGGCCGCGCGCCGAGCCCGCTCGATCGAAGCGATCGTCACGGACCCACCTTACGGCGTGCGCGAGTACGAGCCGAAAGAACAGGCGAAACTCCGGGGCGGCCGCGGCGGCGTGTGGCGCATTCCGCCTGCGCTCGGCGGGCACGTGCGCAGTCCTTTACCGCGCTTCACCGTGCTGACGGCGGAGGATCGCGAGCGGCTCAGCGCGTTCTTCGAGCGCTTCGCCGAGGCCGCGGAGCGCGTGCTGGTGCCGGGCGGGCACCTGCTCATCGCGACGCACCCGTTGCTGTCGCACCTCGTGTACGCGCCGCTCGTCGCGGCCGGCCTCGAGAAACGCGGTGAAGTCGTGCGCCTCGTCCAGACGCTGCGCGGCGGCGATCGGCCGAAGAACGCCGAGCGCGAGTTTCCGGACGTGAGCGTGATGCCGCGCTCGGCGTGGGAGCCGTGGGGCGTCTTTCGCAAGCCGTGCGAAGGGCGGGTGCAGGACAACCTCCGCCGCTACCACACGGGCGGCCTACGCCGAACCACGGACGATCTCCCGTTCTCCGACGTCATTCGTTCCGCTCCCACGCGAGCCGCCGAGCGCGCCCTCGCGCCCCACCCCTCCCTCAAACCGCAGGCCTTCATGCGCAGGGTCGTCTACTCCGCGCTGCCGCTCGGTCGCGGCACGGTGCTCGACCCGTTCATGGGCGGCGGCTCGACGATCGCTGCGGCCGCGGCCGTCGGCTACCGGAGCATCGGCGTGGAGCTCGACGCGAGTTATTTTTCGCTCGCCAAGCGTGCGATTCCGGAGCTCGTGCGCCTGCCCGTGGCCGACGGCGAACGCCGGACGTGAGTGCCAACTTGCCTCGCCGTGTCAGGCTGGCGAAGTGGGACGCCACGAGGCGCGGGCTCGGCGAAGGGACTGGGGCGAGCGGCGGCACGGCGGCTGCATCAGCGAGGCGGCGAGGCAAACATGGACCGCAGTCGCATCGGTGTTTGGACCCTGGCTTTGAGCGCGCCGCTCCTGTGCATGTGCGCTCGCAACGACACGCGTGAAAGGCCGCGCGACACCTTCGCGGCGAGCGTGACGGGACGCGCCGACCCGCGCGTGACGCTCACCTCGATCGCCGCGGAACCGGAGGGGACCGGCGGCACGAGCTCGGCGTCGAACGGCGGCGCGCCCGCGGGCGGGCACGGGGGCAAGAACACGCGAAACGGCAAGGACGACCACAATTCGCAGTAGGAGCCGGCATGAAAACGAGCGTCGAAACTCGGCGAGCGGTGCTGCGCGGCGCGGCTACCGGAGCTTGCCTGCTCGTCGCGTGCGCGAAGCTGAAGCCGTCAGGCCGCGAGGACCCGCAATCGGAGGTCGTCGTCACGCCGGCGGAGGATTTGATGCAGGAGCACGACGTCGTCGAGCGCGTGCTGCTCGTGTACGAAGAAGCCGCTCGCAGGCTCGAGACGAACGCCGAGCTCGACCTCGACCACGTGCTCGCGACCGCGAACATCGTGCGTCAATTCGTCGAGAGCTATCACGAGAAGAACGAGGAGGACTTCGTATTTGCGCGGCTCGAAGCGCATTCCAAGGAACGCGAGCTCGTGCGCGTACTTCGCGCTCAGCATCAGCGCGGCCGTGAGCTCACGGCCGAGATCGTGCGACGCACGACCAAGGGCGCACGTGACGCGGAGCTCGCCCAGCTGCTCCGCAATTTCTCGCGCATGTACCGCCCCCACGCCGCGTTCGAGGACACGCGCGCGTTTCCGGCGTTTCGCTCGCTCGTGACCGACCACGAGTACCGCGTGCTCGGCGACAAGCTCGAGGAGCTCGAACACGAGAAGCTCGGACCACACGGCTTCGAGAACGCCGTACGCGAGATAGCCAAGCTCGAGGCGGCGCTCGGCATCGGCGACCTCGCGGGCTTTACGCCGCCCGCGCCGACGGCGTGACACTTTGCCTCGCGCGGGCACGACGACGACACCCCGCGGGCTGAGCCCACGAGTTTTTCCAGCGCTTTCCGCGGGTTCGCGCCAGGCGGCACGCTTCTCGCAGTCCCTTGCCCGGCCATGCAAGTGCTGCCGGGCTCGCCCCATCCGCTCGGGGCAACGTGGGACGAGGACGGGACCAACTTCGCGTTGTTCTCGGCGCACGCCGAAGCGGTCGAGCTTTGCCTGTTCGCAGCCGACGACACCGAAACACGCATCCTGCTGAAGCAGCGAACGGCGTTCGTGTGGCACGCGTACGTGCCGGGCATCCCGCTCGGACAGCGCTACGCGTATCGCGTCTACGGCCCGTACGATCCGGCGCGCGGACACCGCTTCAATCCCAACGTGCTCTTGCTCGACCCCTACGCGAAGGCGGTCGATCGCGTCGAGGACTGGGCGCGCGGCTGCTTCGCGTATGAGCTCGGAAGTGGCCCCGACGCCGATCTGCATCCGAGCTCGAAGCAGGCGCTCGGCGCGCCGCGCGGCCTCGTCGTGAGCACGGACTTCGACTGGGAAAACGACGAGCCGCCCGGAACACCGCTGCGGCGCACGGTGATTTACGAAGCGCACGTGCGCGGCCTGACGAAGCTGCATCCGGAGGTGCCGGAGGCACTGCGCGGCACGTACCTAGGAATGGCGCACGCGAGCGTCGTTCGCTACCTGAAAGAGCTCGGTGTGACGGCGCTCGAGCTGATGCCCGTTCACGCGTACGTCGACGACAAGTTCTTGCTCGACCGCGGACTCAGAAATTACTGGGGGTACAATAGCATCGGCTTCTTCGCGCCGGACGTGCGCTACCGCGCCGGAGCCGAGCTCGGCGCCGAAGTTCAGCAGTTCAAGCAGCTCGTGAAGACGCTGCACCGCGCCGGCATCGAGGTGATCCTCGACGTGGTTTACAACCACACCGCGGAGGGCAACCACCTCGGCCCCACGCTGAGCCTGCGCGGCATCGACAACGCTAGCTACTACCGCCTCGTTGCCGACGATCAACGCTACTACTTCGACACCACCGGCTGCGGCAACACGCTCAACGTCCGTAACCCGCAGGCGCTCGCGCTCATCATGGACTCGCTCCGCTATTGGGCGTCCGAGATGCACGTCGACGGCTTTCGCTTCGATCTGGCCGCGGCGCTCGCGCGCGAGCTGCACGAGGTCGACCAACTCGCGAGTTTTTTCACCCTGATTCACCAATCGCCGACGCTGAGCCGCTTGAAGCTCATCGCCGAGCCGTGGGACATCGGACAGAACGGCTACCAAGTCGGCAATTTTCCCGTGCTCTGGGCGGAGTGGAACGGCCGTTATCGCGATTCGGTGCGGTCCTTTTGGCGGGGTGAACGCGGCCACCTCGGCGACTTGGCGTATCGGCTCACCGGCAGCAGCGACCTCTACCAAGGCTCGGGGCGCGGGCCTTGCGCAAGCGTGAACCTCGTCACGGCTCACGACGGTTTCACGCTACGCGACCTCGTCTCTTACGAACACAAGCACAACGAAGCGAACGGGGACGAGAACCGCGACGGCAACGACGACGAGAAGAGCACGAACCAGGGCGCGGAAGGCCCCTCGCAGGACCCGGCGATCGAAGAGCGGCGCGCCCGGCAACAGCGCAACTTCTTGGCCACGCTCTTCTTGTCGCAAGGAACGCCGATGCTGCTCTCCGGCGACGAAGCGTCGCGTACGCAGAACGGCAACAACAACGCCTATTGCCAGGACAACGCGCTCGGCTACGTCGACTGGAACCTCGACGCGAGCGCGCGCTCGTTGCTCGATTTCACGCGACGCTTGCTGCGGATTCGCGCAGAGCACCCGGCGCTGCACCGCTCGAAGTTCTTCACGGGTTCCGACGTGCTCGGGGCGAACGTTCGCGACCTGGCGTGGTACGGGGCCGACGGCCAGAGCTTCGCGCCCGAACGCTGGAACGATCCCGAAGCGCGCGCCGTCGCCATGTTCCTCGCCGGGCGCGGCATCGACGACGTCGACGAGACGGGGCGCTCGCTCGTCGACGACAATCTACTGCTCGTCCTGAACAGCGGCGAAGACGCGCTCGATTTCGTGCTCCCGGCTTGCGACGCGGTCGGAGAGCCCTGGGAGCTCCTGCTCGATACGGCGAACGATCACGCGGAAGAACGCGTGAAAGCCCGGGCGACGACGGCGCTCGCGCCGCGCTCGCTGAAGCTCTTTCGCTCGAGCTCGCGCGTGCTCCGGTCGGGCGGCGCGCTCCACCGCTTGAACACGACCTACCGGCTGCAGCTGCACGAGCATTTCGGGTTCGCGGACGCGGTCGCGATCACACCGTACCTCCACGACCTCGGGATCACCGACGTGTACACCTCTCCGCTGCTGCGCGCGGCGGCGGGCAGCACGCACGGTTACGACGTCGTGGACTACGGCACGTTGAACCCGGAGCTCGGCGGTGAGCCGGGCTTTTCGGCTTTGAGCGACGAGCTCCGGCGCCGCGGCATGGGCCTCCTATTGGACTTCGTGCCGAACCACATGGGGATCTCGAGCGGACAGAACGGCCTGTGGGACGACGTGCTCGAGCACGGGCCGAGCTCGACCTGCGCCGCGTTTTTCGACGTCGATTGGTGTCCGTCGCGCGCCGACCTGCGCGGGCGCGTGCTCTTGCCCATCCTCGACGGGCAATACGGCGACGTGCTCGAGCGCGGCGACCTCACGGTGGTCTGGGAGGGCGCGTCGTTGAAGCTCGCCTACTTCCAGCGCCGGCTGCCGCTCGCCGTGGATACGCTCGGCGACCTGTTGACGAGCACCATCGCCAAGTCGCGGCTGCCCGAGGACGACGCCGCGCGCCGCGAGCTCGAGAGCATCGTGTTCGCGCTCGGTCACCTGCCGCCACGCGAGGCGGTGCCGCCCGAGCAACAGCGCGAACGGCAGCGCGAAACGCAGGTGATTCGGCGCCGGCTCGCCGACGTGATTGACGACTCGGGCGCCGCGCGCAGCGGCCTGGAACAAGCGCTCGCCGAGCTCAACGGCGTGAAGGACGTGCCGGCCACGTTCGACGCGCTCGAGCGCCTCGTGTCGCGCCAGAGCTACCGCCTCGCGTCCTGGCGCGTGGCCGTCGAGGAGATCAACTACCGCCGCTTCTTCGACGTGAACGACCTCGCGGCCGTGCGCATGGAGTCACCGGCGGTGTTCAATCGCGCGCACGCGCTCGTGTTTCGCTTGATCGAGGAAGGGCGTGTGAACGCGCTGCGTCTCGACCACACCGACGGCCTGTACGACCCGTACGCGTACTTCGACGCCTTGCAGCGGCAATTTGCCGAGCACGAGCGGGAAGGCAAGCAGAGCCCCGACGATCAGGCGCGCCCGCTTCCGCTGCTCGTCGAGAAGATCCTCGGCCGGGACGAAGTGCTGAGCCCGGCGTGGCCCGTGGACGGCACGACCGGCTACGACTTCACGTCGCTCGTCGAAGGGCTCTTCGTCGATCCGCAAGCCGAACGTGCCCTCACCGCCGTTTACCGCGGGTTCACGGGCGACCACGCGAGCTTTCAGGAGCACGTGTATCTCAGCAAGCACTACGTGCTCGCGCACTCGCTCGTGAGCGAAATCAACATGCTCGCCGCGCGGCTCCAGCGCATCGCGATGAACCACCGCAGCTATCGCGACTTCACGCTCCTGAGCCTCACGCGCGCGCTCGTCGAGGTGGCCGCGGCGTTCCCGGTGTATCGCACGTACCTCCGCGACACGACCGAACGCCAAGACCGTGACGAACGGCTGATCCGCACCGCGGTGCGGCTCGCGCGGCGCCGTAGTCCGGCGCTGAGCCCCAGCATCTTCGAGTTCGTGGAACGCGAACTGCTCGGGGCGGGCTCGCCGAGCGGCGTCGATACGGACAGACACGCCTTCGCGCTCCCGTTTCAGCAGCTCACGGGCCCGATCATGGCGAAGGCCGTCGAGGACACGGCGTTTTACCGCTACACGCGGCTGATTTGCCTGAACGAAGTCGGGGGCCAACCCGGGCGCTTCGGCGTCGAGCCGCTCGCCTTTCACGCGCAAAACGAGGAGCGCGCGCGGAGCTGGCCGTTCTCGCTCGTGACGACCTCGACGCACGACACCAAGCGCGGCGAAGACGCGGCGGCGCGCATCGCCGTGCTCTCGGAGCTGCCGCGGCTGTGGGCGAGCACCGCGCGTCGGCTGCGCGAACTCTCCACGACGGACGCGAGCGACCCCGCGACGCCCGAGCCCACGCAGCTCTACGCCTTGTTCCAGGCCATCGTCGGCAGCTGGCCCTTCGGCTGGGACGGCCAAAGCGGTCGCAAAGACTTCGTGGAGCGCCTGCAGGCTTACGCGCTGAAAGCCGCACGCGAGGCCAAACAACGCACTTCCTGGCTGAACCCCGACGCCGAGTACGAAGCCGGCATCGCGCGCTTCATCGAGCGTGCGTTCGCGGACGAGGCGTTCGTGGAGCAGGCGCGGGATTTCTGCGAAAGGATCGGGCCGTACGGCGCAGCCAATGCGCTCTCCCAGTGTCTCTTGCGCTTTTGCTCGCCGGGCGTGGCCGACACGTATCAGGGCGCCGAGCTCTGGCACCAGTGCCTGGTCGATCCGGACAACCGGCGGCCCGTCGACTTCGAACGGCGAAAGCGCACGCTCGGCGAGCTGCGCGAGCGACTCGGCGATCGACGCACGCTCGCCCGCGAGCTCGTCGAACGCTACGCAGACGGCGCCATCAAGTTGTACGTGACGCACCTTGCGCTCACGGCGCGCAAGGCTCATCCCGAGCTCTTCCTGCGCGGCGACTACACGGCGCTCCCCGCAGGCGATCACGTCGTGGCCTTCACGCGCGGCTTCGAAGCGGAACGACTGGTCTGCGTCGTGCCACGGCTCGTCTACACGCTCACGCGCGGCGAAAAGCCGTGGGCCGTCGGCGACGTGTGGGGCGAGCAGACGCTCGACGTGCGGCACCGAGGCCGCTACGTGAACGTGTTCACGGGCGCCCGCGTCGCACTGAGCGGCAAGGTGCGTTTACGCGAGATCTTCGCCGATTTCCCGCTCGCTCTCTTCTTGCAAGAGGGGGGCGCGTGACGGACGTCGGACCACTCCTCGGCGCTCGCTTCGACGGCAAGGAAACACGCTTCGGCGTGCTGACGGACGCGCCCCAGTGCGCCGTTCGCCTCTACGACGACGCCGAGCGGCCGCTGCGCGACGTACCGCTCGCGCCCCTCGGCGGCGGCTACTTCGGCGCCACCGTGCCGGGCGTAGGGCCCGGCGCGCTCTATCGTTTCGTCGTCGGCGAGCAAGCGCTGCCCGATCCGTACGCGCGCGCCTTGCCGCGCGGCGTGCACGGGCCGGCGCTCGTGGTCGAGAGCCGCCACGTGTGGCGGCGGCCACGTTTGGCGCGTCCCGCGCACCGGCACGTGATTTACGAGCTGCACGTCGGCACCTTCACGCCCGAAGGCACGTACGCCGCCGCGGCCGCACGCCTGCCGCTCCTCGCCGACCTCGGCGTGACCACGCTCGAGCTGATGCCGCTCTCGTCCTTCGCGGGCAAGCGCGGCTGGGGCTACGACGGCGTCGCGCATTTCGCGCCGCACGCCGCCTACGGTACCCCCGACGACCTCCGCGAGTTCGTCGATCGCGCGCACGAGCTCGGGCTCTCCTTGCTGCTCGACGTGGTTTACAACCACTTCGGTCCCGCCGGGAATTACCTCGCCGCCTACACACGGCGCTACTTCAAGCGCGAATCGGCGACCGCGTGGGGCGACGCACCCGATTTCGCGGAGCCCGCGCTCAGGCGTTACGTCCTCGACAACGCGCGCTATTGGCTCGAAGAGTTCCGCTTCGACGGGCTGCGCCTCGACGCGACGCACGCGATCGTGGACGCATCTCCCGAGCACGTGCTCCACGCGCTCGTCCGCTCGCTCGAAGACCTCGAGCCGAAGCCGTTCTTGGTCGCCGAGGACGAGCGCAACGCCCCCGAGCTCGTGAACGAGCAGCTCCTCGACGCCGTGTGGGCCGATGACTTCCACCATCAGGTGCACGTGACTTTGACGCACGAGCGCGAGGGCTACTACGCAGGCTACGAGCCCGGAGCGGCCGAGCTCGCGCGCGCGATTCGTGAAGGGTGGCTCTACAGCGGCCAGATCTTCCCCGTGAGCGGCAAGCCGCGCGGCGCGCCCGCAAGCGAGCTCGACGCCGAAGCGCTCGTGTATTGCCTGCAAAATCACGATCAAGTCGGCAATCGCGCGCTCGGGGAGCGGCTCTCGACGCTGACGAAGCCCGAAGCCTACCGGGCAGCGCTCCTGCTCCTGCTCTTCTTGCCGGCAACGCCGCTCCTCTTCATGGGTGACGAATGGGGCGCGACGACGCCGTTCCTCTACTTTACCGACCACGACGCCGAGCTCGGTGCGCAGGTGCGAGCGGGGCGGCACAAGGAGTTCGCGCACTTTGCGGCGTTCGCGAGCCCAGAAGCGAACGAGCGCATCCCCGACCCGCAAGCCGAAAGCACGTTTCTGCGGTCCAAAGTCGATTTCGCAGAACGGGAGCACGGCGCGCACGCGGAGACGCTTGCGCTCGTTCGCGCGTCACTCGCACTGCGACGGAGCGATGCCGTCTTGAGCGAGCCGAGCCGCGGTCGCCTGCACGCCGAGGCGGTGGGTCAGGTGCTCGTCGTGCGGCGCTGGTTCGGGCAGGACGTACGTGTCTTGCTCGTGAACTTGGGGACTGAGGCGCGGCCACTCGCCGAGCTCGCGCCGCTTCGAGAGCTCGCCGAACGGCGCTGGTTGCTCGGTACGCAGCCGGCACGGTCGGCCGCGGAGCTTGCGCCGTACGCCGCCGCCCTCTGGGGCGGAACGGCGAGCGGACAGCCTGGCGAAAAGAGGGAACATGCCTGACGGTCATCTGAAACGCGAGCCCCTCTGGTACAAGGAAGCGATCATTTACGAGCTCCGCGTGCGCTCGTTTTACGACTCGGACGGGGACGGCATCGGGGATCTCGAGGGGCTGATCCAAAAGCTCGACTATTTGCAGGATTTGGGGGTGACGGCGCTCTGGCTCTTGCCGGTCTACCCGTCGCCGCTCAGGGACGACGGCTATGACATCGCCGACTACATGAGCGTCGACCGCAACGTCGGTACCCTCGACGATTTCAAGCGCCTGCTCGACGCCGCTCACGAGCGCGGCCTCAAGGTCATCACCGAGCTCGTGTTGAACCACACGTCCGACTTGCACCCGTGGTTCCAGCGCGCGCGTCGCTCACCGAAGGGTTCGAACTACCGCGACTTCTACGTCTGGACCGAAGACCCGAGCCAGTGGCCCGGCGCGCGCATCATCTTCCAGGACTTCGAGACCTCGAATTGGACCTGGGACCCCGTGGCGGAGGCCTACTACTGGCACCGTTTCTTCGCGCACCAACCCGATCTCAACTTCGACAATCCCGAAGTCGCACAGGCGATGCTGCGCGTGGTCGACCACTGGTTCGCGCTCGGCGTCGACGGCATGCGCCTTGACGCGGTCCCCTACCTCTTCGAACGCGAGAACACGACCTGCGAAAACCTGCCGGAAACGCACACTTTCTTGAAGACGCTGCGCGCGCACATGGACGCGAAGTTCGAGAATCGCATGCTGCTCGCCGAGGCGAATCAGTGGCCGGAAGACGCCGCCGCTTATTTCGGCGCGGGCGACGAGTGCCACATGGCTTTCCATTTTCCGATCATGCCCCGGCTCTTCATGGCGCTGCGCATGGAGGACAGCTACCCGATCGCGGACATTCTCGAACAGACTCCGGTCATTCCGGAGTCTTGCCAGTGGGCGATCTTCCTTCGCAACCACGACGAGCTCACGCTCGAGATGGTGACGGAAGAGGAGCGCGACTACATGGTGCAGCGCTTCGCGAGCGACAAGCAGACGCGCATCAACCTCGGCATCCGCCGCCGCCTCGCCCCGTTGCTGCAAAACGATCGCCGCAGCATCGAGCTGATGAATGCGCTCCTCTTCTCCATGCCCGGCGCGCCCGTCGTCTACTACGGCGACGAGATCGGCATGGGTGACAACGCGTACCTCGGTGATCGCAATGGCGTGCGCACACCGATGCAGTGGAGCCCCGATCGCAACGGCGGCTTTTCGCGCGCCAATCCGCAGCGGCTGATTTTGCCGCCCATCATCGACCCGGAGTACAGCTACGAGTCGGTGAACGTCGAGGTGCAGCAGCAGAACTCGAGCTCGCTGCTCTGGTGGATGAAGCGCGCCATCGCACTTCGAAAGCAACACCCGACGTTCGCACGCGGCTCGCTGAAGCTGCTCGCGCCGGAGAATCGCAAGGTGCTCGCCTTCGTGCGCGCGGACGTCGAAGAGACGCTGCTCGCGGTGCTCAACCTGTCGCGCACGCCGCAATGGGTCGAGCTCGAGCTCGCGGACTTCAAAGGGGTGCGACCGCTCGAGCTCATCGGCAACATCGAGTTTCCCGCGATCGGCGAGAAGCCGTACCTGCTGACGCTCGGCGGGCACGACGTGTATTGGTTCTCGCTGACGCGTGCCGCGCAGGCGAAAAATCCCGAGCCGCCCACGCTGCCCTTCAGCGCGCCCGTGCTCGAACGCGCCAGCATCGAGCCGCAGCCGCTCTTGCGGCCGGGCTCGCCGCTCGAGGGCGTGCTGCTGCGCTACATGCCGAGCCAGCGCTGGTTCCGGAACAAAGCGCGCCGGCTGCTCAAGGCTCGCCTCTACGACACCGTTGCATTTCCGGGCAGCCACGACATGTTCCTCGCGTTCGTCGAGTGCGGCTTCGACGAAGGCGAGCCGGAGACTTACGCGCTGCCGCTCGCGTTCGAGCAGGGCGAGGCGCAACCGGCGGGCGGCCTGCTCGGCCTGCGCTCACCCGCGAATCCGAGCACCGTCGCGTGGATCGTCGACGCGTCGGGCCAAGGTCGCGTGGGACAAGCCATGCACGCGCTCGCCGCGGGCGAGCACGTCGTGCGCGGCGCCGAAGTCGAGCTCGTGGGCATCCGCTCGGTGGGGGTCGCCTCGATGGAAACGCCCGCGGCGTCTTCGCGAGCGCTCGGCGCCGAGCAGAGCAACAGCTCCTTCCGCATCGGGACGGACGTCGCGGGCAAGCTCGTGCGCAAGCTCGAAGAAGGGACTTCGCTCGAGGTGCGCGTGCTCGAGTACTTGAACAGGGCGCCGGCGCGACCTCGCGTACCGGAGCTCATCGCACGCGTGGAGGTCGACCTCGGACGCGGCGCGCCTTCGACGCTCTGGCTTTCGGAAACCTACGTGCAGAACGAGGGCGACGCGTGGGGCGTGACGGTCGACGCCGTGCAGCGCTTCTACGAGCGCGTCCTCTCGTCGCACCGCGAAGAAGAGCCGGTATTGCGGCCGCTCGGCAGCGCCTCGGCCGGCGCCGAGCCCCCACCGCTCGTCATCGATCTGCTCGCGGAACATCTTCCGCTCGTACGCCTCCTCGGCGAGCGGACGGCCGAGCTCCACCGCGCTCTCGCCCACGATCGGGGGAATTCCGGCTTCGCGCCGCGCCTGCACACGGCGCTCTCGCAGCGCTCGTTCTATCAATCGCTCCGCAACCTGAGTGCGCGCACCTTCGACAAGCTCGCGAAAGCTCAGCTCGAGCCCCGCGCCCTCGAGCTCGCAAACGCGCTGCGCGCGAAAAAGCACGATCTTTCACGCCGCTTCGACCGCCTGCTCACCGCTCGGCTCGGCGGCAGTTTGATGCGCATCCACGGCGACTACCACCTCGGTCAGGTGCTTTACACCGGACGCGACTTTTACATCGTCGATTTCGAGGGCGAGCCGGCGCGCTCGCGCTCGGACCGCGAACGGTTGCGCTCGCCGCTCGCCGACGTCGCCGGCATGCTGCGCTCGTTCCACTATGCGGCGTACGGAGCGCTCACGGGCGAGCTCTCGGGCAGCCACGTCCGCGAGCACGATCGCTCGATGCTCCTGCGGTGGGCCGCGTTCCACGAGCGCTGGGCGAGCGTCACGTTCCTCGCGGGCTACCTCGCCGGCATGGCCAAGGCGGGGCTGCTCCCGCCGCCCGGACCCGAGCTCGAGCTCGAGCTCGAGGTGCACCTGCTCGAAAAGGCGCTGTACGAGGTCGGTTACGAGCTCGACGCGCGACCGCGCTGGGTCGAGCTGCCGCTGCGCGGCTTGCTCGACGTGCTCGAGCACTGAGCGCTAAACTCACGGCTCGCGAGGGCGAGCCGCATGGCGCGAATCGGACGCAGCATTTTCGTCGTGGCACTCGCTTTCTTCGCGAGCGCTTCGAGCGCGGCGCCGAAAGCCCCGCACCTCGCGCCGGCGCTCCCGCTCGTCCTCGTTCGCGACGCGCCGCTGCCGGGCAAGCCCGTACGCTTCGACTACCAGGCGCTCGACGCGACGCACGGGCGGCTGATCGTCGCGCACATGAACGACGCTGCCGTCGTCGCCGTGAACTTGGCGGACGCCGGCGTCGCGCGCGTCGTTCCCAACGTCCCGCTGCCGCGTGGCGTCGCCGTCGCAAGCGAAGCGAACCGCATTTTCGTGACGAGCTCTCCGCACACACTGGTCATCCTCGACGCCGCGTCGCTCGTCGAGCTCCGGCGCGTCGGTACGGGCAACGCGCCTGACGGCGTCGCTTGGGATCCGGCGCACCGCATCGTCGGCGTCTCCGATCAAGCCGACGGCGCGATCTCGCTGCTTTCGGAGGCAGGCGACGGCACGCGCCAGGCGCTGAAGCTCGGACGCGAGACCGGTAACGTGGTGTTCGACGCACGGCGTGGCTGGTTTTGGATCACCGTGGAGCAGTCGCGGCCACCCGACGAGCTCGTCGCCGTCGACCCGCTCGGCCCGGCTCGAGTCCGCACGATTCCGCTGCCTGGTTGCGCCGGCGCGCACGGCGTCAGCCTGCACCCCGACGGAGCGACCGCGTTCGTTGCGTGCGAGGACGCCGCGAAACTCGCGCGCGTGCCGCTCGACACGGGCCGCGCCGACGCGCTCGTGTTCGCCGTGACCGGCAGGAGTCCCGACGTGCTCGCACTCGATCCGGGCCTCGGGTGGCTCTATGTCGCTGCCGAGAGCGGTGAGCTCGGCGTGTTCGACCTCGCTCGGACGGGTCTAGTGGCCGTCGGACGCCAAACGCTCGCGCCGGGCAGTCACTCGGTCGCGGTCGATCCGACGACGCACCGCGTGTATTTTCCGCTCGCTCACGGCGCGAGCGGAGCGCCGGTGTTGCGCGTCATGCTACCGACGGGTCTGGCGCACTGACGCGCCCCGTCGCGTCAGCGCGCAAGCGTGTAAGACCAAGTGAAGCCCGCGCGAACCTCGAACAGTCGCTCGTGGTCGCGCGAGCCGAGGCGAGCGGCGCCGTCGAGCGCGAAGGACTCACTCAGCGGATCGATGAAGCCGAGCAACGCCGATGCCAGCGTTTCCGCGTAGAATTCGCGCTCGTAGATGAGCTCCGCGACCGGTCGCACGCGCCAGAGGAGCGCCGGACCTTCGAGGATGCCGTCGACGCTCAGATCGGCGTTCTCCGCGCGCGTGCGCGCCGCCTCGAGGTTCAGGTGAAACTTGACGAGCGGCGTCACGACGGACCCGATGAGCGCCGCGCTCGCTCCCGCGCCGGGCTCGCCGTGGACGGTCGGTAAGAGCGCGCCGACTTCGAGCGCAAGGCTCGGTCCCCGCTTGCCTTGGAGCGCCCCCTCGATCAACACCGTTTTCACGAACGCGCCGTCGTCGACCAGACCGAAACGCGGTCCGGGCGTGCCGAGAGACGGCATCCGTTCGTGGAGCTCCAGCACGAGCTCGACGCGCTCGATCGCGCCGTAGTTCAGGATCTGGCTCGGCGCCGAGTAAGTCGTCTTGCCGTCACGCAGATAGCCGAGCGTGCCAGCCTCGAGCTCGAACGTATGGTATTCGGCGACGGAGCCGTCCGTACCGTCGAAAGGCCGGAAAGCGCGCGCCGGGCAGCTCATGAGCAGCAGCGAAATGGCGGGCGCAAGCGCGGCAACGAACCGGTTTTCCATGCTTCGGCGCCTCCGCGTGATAACATCGGTACGAGCAATGCGGCTCGCGCGCACCTGGCTGCCCCTGTTTTTGACGGCGCTGTTCATGGCGTTGTCGGGGTCCGCCTTGGGCGCACCGCACTACTTCTGTCACATGACGGGGCGCGTCGTCGCGGAGTGCTGCTGCACTGCGGACGCCGATGCGGGATGCGAGCAACGGGTCAACGCGGCCGACTGCTGCGAGCGAATGGGCGCGCAAGCGAGCGCCGACGTCGACAGGACGCTGCGCGGCGCGGACGGGATCGGACCTGCGGCGCTCGCCGCGAGGTTGAACGAGCCGCCCTACGTCCCCGCGTGCTCACGCCGTGACAAGCCCGTCATTCATGCGGGGCGTGGCCCACCGGGGACGGCACGACTCTTCGCCGTTCACTGCGCTTTCTTGATTTGAGCTGACTCCCGTTCGCCTGCGGCTGCCCGAGGGCCGCCCGCGCGCGCTGCTTGCGGCGCTGCGCCAACGCTCAGCGACGAGGAGTTCTCATGTTCGTTCGTTCTATGTCATTCGCGACCGTCGCGCTCGCGGCGGGGCTCGCGGGGTGCGCCTCCACGCACCACGAGCCTGCCTCGCCCGCCGCGCTCGCTCCGTCGAGCCAAAGCTCGCCCTCTGAAATCGCTCTTCGCGGCGCTTCCGAACGCGCACTGCGGGCGCCGGTTCTCGCACGCGAGGCCTTCGTTCGCGCCGTGCTCGAGCGCAATCCGACGCTCGATGCGGCTCGTCATGGCTTCCGCGCGGCGCTCGCGCGCGTGCGTCAGGCGGGGACTTTCGAAGACCCGATGCTCGACGTAGGGCTCGCGCCGTTGTCGATCGCGCCGTCGCGAGCTCCGCTCGGTTTCGAAGTCGGCGTGAGTCAAAAGCTCCCCTGGTTCGGCAAGCGCGGTCTGGAAAGCGAGGCGGCAGAGGCCGACGCGGCCGCCGCCAGGAGCGACTACGAGGCAATGATGCGCGAGCTCGCGCTCTCCGCCATGTTGCTCTACGACGACTACTTCGTCGCCGCGCGCTCGCTCGAGATCAACGCGGAGCACGTCGCGCTCATGCACGCGATGCACGAGAGCGCGGTGGCCGCGTTCGCTTCGGGACGGGGCTCGGCGGGGGACGCGCTCATGGCCGAAGCAGAGCTCACCCACATGGAGCACGACGCCGTGATTCTCGCGACCGAGCGCGACGTGACGGTCGCGCAGATGAACGAGCTCTTGCATCGAGCACCGGAGCTCTCTTTGCCGCCTCCGCCCAAGGAGCTTCCTGTAACGGAGGAGAACTCGCCGAGCGGGCGAGAATCGACGGCATTCGCCGCGGAACGGCGCCCGGAGATCGTGGCGGCACGGCAACGGGCACGAGCCGAAGAGGCTCGCGCCGAGCGCGCGGAACGCGACTCCTACCCGGATGTCACGCTGTCGACTTCGTACAACTCGATGTGGGACATGCCCCAGCACCGCTGGATGGTGGGAGTGGGCCTCGCTCTCCCGCTTCAAACCGAGCGGCGCGCGGGCGCAGCCGACGAGTCACGCGCCCTGAGCGCACAGTTTTCGAGCGAGGCGGCACGGATCACGGACGCGGCGCGCACGCAGGCGTTCGTCGCCCAGAAGCAGCTCGACGAAACGAAGCACGTCATCGAGCTCTTCGAGCACCGCTTGCTGCCGGTAGCGCGCGAGGAGGTCGACGCCGCGCGGGCCAGCTTCGCGACCGGCAGAAGTCCGTTCAATGCCGTCATCGAGGCGGAGCGCAACCTGCGCGGGGTCGAGCTCGAATACCAAACGAAACGAGCGGAGTCCGTGCGCCGTCGCGCAGAGCTCGATCGCGCCCTCGGGCGTATCCCCGGCCTCGACTGGAAGGACGCACAACCATGAACAAGGGCGTTTCCGGCAGCATTTTCACACGCCGGCTCGGCACGGCGCTCTTCGCGGGCGTACTCAGCGTGGCGGCGCTCGTTTTTCGAGCACCGCTCGTTGCTTGGTTCAGCGGCACGAGCGACCGCAGCTCGGAAGACGCAGCGCGGCGCGCGGGCGCGAGTTCGGCGGCGAGCCAAGCGGCATCCGCCACGACCCCGGACGACCCGCATGCCGTCGATCACTACACGTGCTCGATGCATCCCTCGGTCAGGCAGCACGGCCCGGGCAAGTGCCCCATCTGCGGCATGGACTTGATCCCCGTCAGCAAGGAACAACAGGCTCAAGGCGTCGTCATCATCGACGAAGCGCGGCGCCAGCTGATCGGCGTGCGCACGGGCGCGGTACTCGAAGCGCCGCTGGAGCGCTCGCTTCGAGCCGTCGGACGCGTGACGTACGACGAATCGAAGCTCACCGACGTGACCCTGAAGGTCGGGGGCTTCATCACGAAGCTTTCCGTCAGTCGCACCGGCCAGCGCGTGAAAGCCGGGCAGACGCTGTTCACGCTCTACAGCCCGGATCTCTTCAGCGCCGAGCAGGATTTCTTGCTCGCAGCCCCGTCCGGGAGTCCGGTGAGCGCACCTTCCACCGCGCCGGGGCGCCTCGAAATGCTCGGCCACGCCGCGCGGTTGAGGCTCGAGCTTCTAGGCCTCGGAAAGGGCGAGATCGACGCGCTCGCCACGCGGGGTGCACCTGCCGAAAGCATTGCATTCCCGTCGCCCGCAAGCGGCTTCGTCATCGAAAAAGACGTGGTGGAAGGCGCGGCCGTCCAAGCAGGGATGCGCCTCTACCGTATCGCGGCGCTCGACAAGGTTTGGGTCGAAGCCGACGTCTACGAGGCGGACCTCGCGCACGTTCACGTCGGCCAGGCGGCGCTCGTGACGCTCGATTACCTGCCTGGGCGCTCGTACGACGCCACCGTCGCCTACCTCTATCCGTTTCTCGACCCGACGTCCCGGACGGGCAAGATCCGCGTCGAGCTCGCGAACAAGGACCTCGAGCTGCGCCCCGGCATGTACGCGAGTGTTACGCTCGCGTCCGAGGCGGCCCCACGCCTCCAAGTCCCCGCTGCTGCCGTCATCTACACGGGACCACGCCGCATCGTCTTCGTGGATCTCGGCGAGGGCCGCTTTCGACCACAAGAGATCCGCGTCGGCACCGAGTCCAACGGGATGTACGAAGTCCTCGACGGGCTCAAGGCTGGCGACCAGGTCGCTACCTCGGGCGTGTTCTTGATCGCGGCGGAAGCGCGCATCAGCACGGCCGCTAAATACTGGGAAAGGACGGAAGAGGCTCCGACTCCGGTAGCTCCGACTCCGGCAGCTCCGGCAGCGTTGGCGAGCAGTGCGCCCGCGACGAAGGCGCGACCGGCACCAGCGACGAAGAAACCCGCTCCGGCAGCAGCGGCGCCCGCGGGCACGGTGTGGACATGCCCGATGCATCCCGAGGTTCGGAGTGACAAGCCCGGTCAATGCCCGAAGTGCGGGATGAACCTCGAGCCGAAGCCGCGAGGAGCCGCGGAGTGAGCTCGCCGCCGATCGAAGGGCTCGTCGCGCGCGTGATTGGGGCGAGCGCGCGACGACCGTTGTTGACGATCCTGTTCGTCGCGGCGCTGGCGGCGTGGGGCTTCGTCTCCCTCAAGCGCGCGCCGCTCGACGCGATCCCAGACCTCTCCGACGTGCAAGTCATCGTCTTCACCGAGTGGATGGGGCAGAGCCCGGACCTCGTCGAAGATCAGGTCACCTATCCGATTTCCGCCGCGCTGATCGCCGCCCCCAAAGTGCAAGCCGTTCGCGGTCAGTCGATGTTCGGGATGTCGTTCGTCAACGTCATCTTCGAGGACGGCACGGACATCTACTGGGCGCGAAGCCGCGTGCTCGAGTACATGAGCTCCGTCCGCGCGAAGCTCCCCCAAGGCGTCAACCCGACGCTCGGGCCCGACGCGACGGGCGTCGGTTGGGTGTTCGAGTATGCGCTCGTCGACAAGAGCGGAAAGCACGACCTCCAGGAGCTGCGTTCGCTCCAGGATTGGACCGTCCGCTACGCGCTCGAGAGCGTGCCCGGTGTCGCCGAGGTCGCGAGCGTCGGCGGCTACGTGAAGCAGTATCAAGTCAACGTCGACCCGAACAAGCTGCTCGGCTACGGCATCACGCTGGACGACGTCGTGCGCTCGGTGCGCGCCTCCAACCAGGAGGTCGGCGGCCGCGTGCTCGAAATCGCCGGTCACGAGCAGATCATCCGGGGTCGCGGCTACGTGACCAAACCCGAGGACATCGGGCTCTCCCCCATCAAGGTGGTGAACGGGACGCCCGTGCGCGTGAAGGACGTGGCGAACGTCGCCATCGGGCCCGACATCCGGCGCGGTCTCACGGAGCTCAACGGCGAGGGTGAGGCGCCCGGCGGCGTCGTGATCATGCGCTACGGAGAGAACGCGCTCAGCGTCATCGAGCGCGTCAAAGAGCGGCTCGCGGAGCTCGAAAAAGGCTTACCGGAAGGCGTCAAGCTCGTCACGACCTACGATCGCTCGACGCTCATCACCGACGCCGTAGGGACGCTCCGCCACACGCTGCTCGAAGAGATGCTCGTCGTGAGCGTCGTCATCTTCCTGTTCTTGCTGCACGTGAGGAGCGCGCTCATCCCCATCCTCACGTTGCCGCTCGGCGTGCTGCTCGCGTTCATTCCGATGGCGGAGCAGCACCTCACCGCGAACATCATGTCGCTCGGCGGCATCGCCGTCGCCATCGGCGCCATGGTGGACGCCTCGATCATCATCATCGAGAACATCCACAAGAAGCTCTCCGATTGGGAGGCCGAAGGCAGGCCGTCGCCGCGTACCGACGCGATCATCCACGCGATGCAGGAGGTCGGTCCGTCGATCTTCTTCTCGCTCCTCGTCATCACGATCTCTTTCTTGCCGGTCTTCACGCTGGAAGCGACCGAGGGCCGGCTGTTCAAGCCGCTCGCCTTCACGAAGACGTACTCGATCGGCTTCGCGGCAGTCCTCGCGGTGACGCTCACGCCGGCCCTCGCGGTGCTCCTCATCCGCGGCAGGGTGCACGACGAAGCCCAAAATCCGCTCAATCGCTGGCTGACGGCGCTCTACGCGCCGGTCGTGCGTTTCGTGGTCGCGGAGCGCTGGAAGGTGATCGTGCTCGCCGTGCTCGCGGTCGTGCTCACGATCCCCGCGGTGTTGCGCCTCGGCAACGAGTTCATGCCGCCGTTGAACGAGGGCGTGCTGCTCTACATGCCGACGGCTCCGCCCGGCATGTCGGAAAACGAGGCGGCCGTCACGCTGCAGGCCATGGACCGGGAGCTCAAGAAGTTCCCCGAGGTCGTCAGCGTGTTCGGCAAGGAGGGGCGCGCCGAGACGGCGACCGATCCGGCGCCGCTCGGCATGGCGGAGGTGACGGTCGTGCTCAAGCCGAGGAGTCAATGGCGTCCGGGTCTCACCTGGGAGGCCCTCATCGAGCAGATGGACCAAAAGCTCCATTTCCCCGGCATGCCGAACGTATGGTGGATGCCGATTCAGACACGCACCGAGATGCTCGCGACGGGTGTCAGGAGTCCGCTCGGGATCGAGGTCTTCGGTGACGATCTCGACGCGATCGAAGGCGCCGCGATCGCGGTCGAGCACGCCGTGGCCAAAATCCCGGGCACTCGCAGCGCCTTCGCCGAGCGCTCCACGGGCGGCTTTTACCTCGACCTCGACGTCAAACGCGAAGAAGCAGCGCGCCACGGCCTCACGGTCGCCGACGTGAACACGGTCGTCGCGCAGGCCATCGGCGGCGACAGCGTCTCCGAGACGATCGAGGGCCGGCGTCGCTACCCGATTGCGGTTCGCTACGCGCGCGAGTTTCGGGACGATCCGGAGCTGCTCGGCCGTGTTCTTATCGGCACGCCCGGCGGCGCGCAGGTCCCGCTGTCGCAGGTCGTCGACGTGAAGAGCGTGCTCGGGCCACCGATGATCCGCAGCGAGGGCGGCAAGCTCGTCGGCTTCGTCTTCGTCGATACGGATCGGCCGATCGCGGACTACGTCGCCGAGGCCAAGCGCGCCGTCACGAGCGAAGTCAAGCTCCCCGCCGGCACGCGCCTCGCGTGGGTGGGGCAGTTCAAGTACTTCGAGCGCGCGAAAGAACGGCTCAAATGGGTCATCCCGCTCACGCTCGGCATCGTGATGCTGCTCCTCTACTTGAACACGCGGTCGCTCGTCGAAACGGCCATCGTCCTGCTCGCCGTGCCATTTTCGCTCGTCGGCGCGATCTGGCTGCTCTATTTTCTGCACTACAACATGAGCGTCGCCGTGTGGGTCGGCATCATCGCGCTCGCGGGGCTCGACGCCGAGACCGGAGTCGTGATGCTGCTCTACCTGACGCTCGCGCACGCGCGCTACGTGCGGGAGGGACGGCTCAAGACGGAAGCCGACCTCCGCGACGCGATCGTCGAGGGTGCGGCGAAGCGCTTGCGACCGAAGCTCATGACCGTCGCGACCATGATCATCGGTCTCGTTCCGGTACTCTGGAGCACGGGCACGGGGGCGGACGTGATGAAACGCATCGCGGCGCCGATGGTCGGCGGCCTCGTGACTTCGTTTCTGCTCGAGCTCGCCGTGTATCCGGCGATTTTCGCGATCTGGAAGGGACGCCGCTCCGACACGGATCTGCTAGCCTCGACCTCGGACCATGGGGATGACCGAGGCGTTCATCGAGCATGAGCTCGCGGCGGCCCGCTCGCGTGAGGCGGAGTACCGCAGTCGGCTTTCGCGCCATCGAGAGCTCGCGCGCAAGCTCCGCTCGCATGCGGCGCTGCTCAGAGACGCGATCAAGGATCCGCGCGGAGCGGGCAGCGTCGAGGCGCTCCTCGCGAACGTCGCGCGGCTGACGAGCCAAGCGCTCGAAATTCCGCGCACCAGCATCTGGCTTTTCGACGCGAGCGGCCGGCGGCTCGTGTGTCGCTTCCAGCTGCCGGCGCCGCCGGAGGGGACGCCGGAGCCGCACATCGAGGTCGCGAGCTGTCCCGGCTACATCCGAGCGATCACGCAGACGGAGGAGGGAGCCGTCGCGGTCGAGGATGCGCTCACGGATCCGCGCACGTCCGAGCTTTACGACTACCTCGTGCGCAATCGCGTAGGCGCCCTCCTCGACGTGCCGCTGATCGGCCCCGGGGAGCTCCGCGGCGTGCTCTGCCACGAATACCAGGGCGGCGCGCGTCACTGGCAAGAAGAGGAGATCGACTTCGCGGCCGACGTGGGTGCGCTCGTGGCGCTCACGCTCGAGGTCGAACGGCGGGTCCACGCGGAGCGAAACCTGCGCGGCACGGAGGCCAAATACCAACACCTCGTCGAGTCGCTGCCCGTCGTCGTCTACTCCTTCGACGCGCGAACCGGCGCGCTCGACTACCTGAGCCCGCAGATCGAAGATCTCGGCGGACAGCGCGCGGAGGAGTTTCTAGTGTCGGGCGGCGTCGAACGCTGGGTCGAAGCGGTCGTGCCGGAGGATCGCGGCGGGGTGCGCCGGCGTCTCTCGTCTCAGATCGACGAGGGCTTCGAGCCGGAGCTCGTGTACCGGATCCGTTTGACGGACGGGGCGCTGCGCTGGGTCCGCGATACGTGCGCCGTCGTGCGGGACGCGCACGGGACGCCCGTCGCCGTGCAGGGAACGCTCGCCGACATCACGACGCAAAAGGAAGAGGAGCTCAGGCGCGCCGAGCTCGAACGGCGATTTCAGACGCTGCTCGAAGGCGTGGACGTGCTCGCCGTCGTGCTCGACACGGGCGGGCGCGTCGAGTTCATCAACGACAGCTTTCTCAAGCTCACGGGCTACGCGCGTTCGGAGGTCATCGGCGCGGACGGTTTCAAACTGCTCTTGCCCACGCGGGACAGCACCCGCGTGCGGGATGATTTTCTCGAAGGCATGCGACGCGGCAAGCTCGTGCGTCACTTCGAGACGACGATTCGACGGCGTGACGGCGCAACCCGCAAGGTGCTCTGGACCAACACGCCGACGCACTCGACCGACGGCGCCGTCATCGGCAGCTCGAGCCTGGGCGTGGACATCACCGATCGGCTCGAGGCCGAGGCGGTCGCGCTCCAGGGCGAAAAGCTCGAGAGTCTCGGCCGGCTCGCCGCGGGGATCGCGCACGACTTCAACAACCTCCTCACCGTGATCGGCGGCGCGGCCGATCGCTTGCGCGCGCCGCGCGGCGACGCCGCCGAGGCCGCGCTCGATATCCAAGCCGCCGTGCGCCAGGCAGCCGAGCTCACGCGCTCGCTGCTCGCCTACGCGCGCCGCGAGCCGATTCGCCCCGTAGCGCTCGCCGTCGACGGCCTCGTGCGCGAGACGGTCCCGGTGCTGCAGAAGCTGGTCCCGGAGGGCATCCGTTTCACGTACGATCTCGACTCGAGCGACGCGAAGGTGCTCATCGATCCGACGCAGCTGCGCCAAGTCGTGATGAACCTCATCGGCAACGCCGTGGACGCGACCACCGGCCACGGCTCGAACATTCGTCTCTCGACCTCACTCGTCGTCCTGGAGCCCGATCAGGCTCGTGCGCACGGCCTCCTGGGCGAGGGCGACTTCGTGCTGCTCGGCGTCGTGGACGACGGCCCCGGCATGCCACGTGAAATCCTCGCTCGCATTTTCGAGCCATTTTTCACGACCAAGGCCAAAGGTGAAGGCACCGGGCTCGGCCTCGCGATGTGCGCTTCGATGGTCCGCGGCGCCGGCGGCTTCGTCACGGCCGAAAGCACGCCCGGTGCGGGCGCTGCGTTCCGCATCTACTTGCCGGTCATTCGCTGAGCAGCGCTGGGCGCGGTTCTACTCCGGTTCGCTGCCGAAGCGCTCCCAGCGCACGGCTTGTTCGTCGAAGGACGCCCAGATCACGACCACCTGCCCCTTGATCGAACCGACCGGCACGCTGCCGAAGTGACGCGAGTCGAAAGAGTTGCCGCGGTTATCGCCGAGCAAGAAGACGTGTTCCGGCTCGACCCTGACTGCGAGCGCGTCGGGCGCAGGGTGCGACGCGTCGTAGAACACGTCGTAGTGGTGATCGCCGGCGGACTCGGTCCAGAGCTCGCCGTGCAGCGGCTCCGCGCCGGACAGTTCGAAGTCCTTCTGCTTAAGTTTGGTCTCGAGCGCGCGGCCGTTGATTCGCACCGCATGCCCCGCTACCTCGACGCGATCGCCGGCGACACCGATGACGCGCTTCACGAAATCCAGCGACGGATCGCGCGGCGAGGTGAACACCACGATGTCCCCGCGCGCGGGCGCGTGCGCCGTCGGGCCCTTGCGGACGAAGAAATGATCGCCGGGCAAGAGCGTCGGAAGCATCGAACCCGAGGGCAAACGGAAGGCTTCCAGCACGTTCTGACGCAAGAGGAGCGCCTGCTCGGCGTCGGGCTTCGGCGTTCGGACGCTCAACGTCGGACCCGCGGCAACCACGTCCACGGCCGCGAGCCGCCCCGAGGGCTCCGCGGCGAGCGCGCTCTTCAGCCACGCAGCGGCGTGTGTGGCTTCGGCGGGCGATCGCAACGCGACACGCAGTGACAGCGCGCTGCGCTGGTCGGTCCACACGTCGCAGGCGCCTCCCGGAGCCAGATCCGTGACTCCCGCGTTCTCCGAGTCCTGCAAGAGCTCGGCAAAGCGTCGCGCGAGTGAGCTCGGCGCGCCCGGGCCGTCGGCGAGGGCGCCGTGCGTCGCGATCCGGACGCCGCCAGCGACGGGCACCGCCTCGAGCTCGATTCCGTCGAGCGCGCCGCCCTGCTTCAACGTGTCGAGCAGGCAGCGAACGGCGTCGACCGACAACGCGCCCGAGAGGTCCATTCTGAACTCCTTGGGCTCCGCCAAAGCGAAGTCGACGCGCGTCACGTCGCGATACAAAGAGAAGTGGCACGCGTCGAAGAGGGGCGTAAGGGCGCTCATCGCTGCGCCCGTACTGCTCGCTTCCGCGACACGCATGCTGAAGAGCAACCGGGTTCGAGCAGGCGCGTGCGCAGCAAAGGGCGAAACCACGGCGCTCGGAGCCGCCGAGCCGTTCGCGGCGGGCAGCGATCGAGGCGCGCCGGCGCAGCCTGCGAGGAGGCAAACGAGCAAGGCTCTCATCGCCGCTCCACGCGCGACAGCCACAGAGTCGTCCGGCCCCCCGCCGTCGGGCTGCTTCCTACGACCAGCCAACGCTGGTCCGGCGAAACGAGCGTGGTCCCCGACCACTGCTCGCCGGGCGGCGGCTCACCGAGCACGTTCCAGCGCTGGTCCGGGCGGCCTTTGAGGCGAGCGACACGGCCGTCCGCGGCGAGAAAGCAGCAGCCGTCGCCGAGCACGAGGCTTCCCGCCGAGGTGCGCACGAGCGCCGCGGCCTGCGCCGCCGTGAGCGGCTGGTCGCGATCCGGTCCGCGATTGACCGTCAGCCCAGCGAAGCTCGGCGGCGACCCGGCGAGCAACATCGCGTCGTGCTCGACGACGCCGACGAGCGCGTCCACCTCGACGCCGAAGCCGTCCGCGCACGGCGTGCCCGTCTCGGGAACGCGCTTCTGCGCGACGAAGAAGCCGTCGCAACGGAGGACGTTCGGAAACCCCATCCCGCGTAGATTCTGCCCACCACTGTCGGGCACCTGGAGCGGAACGGCGCTGTCCCAGCTGCGTTTTGCAGGCGAAAAGCAGCGCATCCGCGCAGGCGGAGTCGAGTCTTCCTGAGTCACGCACACTTCGTCATCGCGCCAGAAAAGCGCCGGGATCTCATCAGGAGTGAGGGGCGTCGCCGGTGCTTTCGAGAACGTCCCGAGGCGGCGCTTGGAGCTCAACGTGATGGGCTGCGTTCGGCTCCGCTCCGCCGCGAGCGCCGCGACGAGCTCCTTCCGCCGCGGCGCGCCAGCGGAAACCGAGCCGAGATCTCGCTCAGCCGCTTCCCACGCCCCCGCCTTGAGCTCGTCGCGCACGACGAGCAGGCGCACGGAATCGAGGAACGAACGCCCGATCCCGAACGCGAGGGTCGCGTCCGCCGGAGATGCCGGCGTGGGCAGCACCGCCTCCAAGAGTTGAACGACCGTTTGGCGGTGCGTGATTTCCGCAGTGTCCGTGACCGCGGCGCGGCGCCAGCTCGCTTTGACGGCCGCCGAAATCTCCGGTGCCAAGCGGAGCTCCCCGCTCGCCCGGTCGAACACGAAGCGAAGCTCCAGCGCGCCCCCGTCTTCCGGACGCACGTGCACGCTGCCGCCGTCGCACGAGACTTCGAACGGCGCGCGCTCCGCGAAGTCGCCGAGCTCGTTTTGCACGCTGAGCCAGACCTCACCGTTCGAGCCTTCGATGCTGAGCCACTCGCTTTGACCGCAACCGCCGCTGCCGCATTGCTGGCGCTCGGTTTCCGTCACGAGCGTGCCGTTCACGCCGCCCGCGAGCGCGCACGGCTCACGGTCCTTCTGCGTGCCTGACTCGTCCTCGTCCCCGTCCCCCGGCGGAGCGGCCTGCGCGGCTGAGCGCGCCGTCACGAGGGCGAGCGCCGTCCCGAACAGAAGCCCGACGGCCCCACGAACGGTCGTACGCATGCGCGAACCGAAGCTCAACCCGCCGTCCCGGGCAAAATTTGACGCGTTTTCTCCGTGGTCCGCTCGGCCCGCACCGGGCCCGGACGACGGCTACCCAGAAACGCGCCGCTCTGCTACTAGACGCCCCCGAAACGAATCACCAAGCCGAAGTGGCGGAACCGGCAGACGCGGCGGACTCAAAAGGCGCGCTGACCAGTGAGGATCACGCGGCGACGGGAAATCGTGCTGGTCCGAGTGACGAGCAACCGCGAGGAGAGGCGCCTTCTGGGCAATCCGCGGGTAATCAGGAGTCGGTCGACTTCATCGAAGCGGCGCTCGCGGACGCACTTCGACGGGCCGCCGAGGCGGGGGCGTTCGATGCGGTCGTGGCACTGACGAACGAGCTGAAGAGCAGGCGGGAAGCCCGCGCGGGTGCGGTCAGTCTTGAGGCAGCGCGCCGGAAGCGGGATGGTCGGGCATGACGCCCGAAGACGTGCGGGTAGTGAAAGCCCGAGCCCTGGCCGTATGGGCCGATCAGGCCGGTAAGGCTTTCCCCGCGTACATCGCCGAGCTTGAGCGAGGTGCGAGGGACTTGGGGGCACCGAAGGGTACCTTCGCCGCATCCGATGCCGTCCTTACCGCCACCTCGCTCGTTTCCTGGCTCGCAAATGTGTTCAGTGTGGGCGAGGAGCCACCAGAATTCATCGTCGAGATCCTACAAGACCTACAACGGGCAACGCGACCGACCCTGAGCACCAAGGCGATCACCTACGCCGAAGAGATCGTGCGTGACTTCGGCGAGGCGCACCGGCAGGCGCGCAGAAACGGCACCGATGAAGACGGAAAGACACCGCGGGAACTTGCCGAGCGGCTCTGCACCATGCTCTTCGCGCTCGTCCATCCCGGCTTCGCTGGGCTTCAGCACATCGTCGAGGACGTGGAAGACGAGCTGAGCCGCTTCGGACGCGGACGAGGGCACGGGGTGGCCGCCTCAACGGTACTAGCGAACCTGAACAAGCTCGCGGGCAATCCGCTCGACCTCTGGGGCGCGGACTCACGGAACGTGCGCGACAAAAAGCGCGCGAAGAAGAAGCAAATCCCCGGGGACAAGAAAGCAGCAGGAAACAAGCCCGTTAGGGCGCGCAAATAGTCCTCGGCGTTGCGACACGTGAGTACGCCATAAGCAAGGTGTGCAGTCGTCAAACGCCGTCGCACCGGAGACAACACATGGACCCGCAGATGATCTTGCGCCTCGCGCTCGAGGCTGTCGTGTCGGAAAAAACCGTCCGCCGCTGGCTGGCGAACCCGAAGGGCGTCTCGCCCCGAAGCCAAATCAGGCTGGAACGCGCGCGGCTCGCGCTCGGGTATCCCCTGCCCCAGCAAATCGCAGCGTAGTCGCACCGGTCTTTATCGGCCCGAAGAACGCCGAAGCAGCCACCGGCTGCTCGTGGCGTTGGTGCAGGGATACGGCCGAGGCGTTAGGGGTCGCACTCGTTGGGCACGGCCGTAAGCGCTGCATCCCGGTCGCCGCCTTCACGGCCGCGTTGGCTGGTGCGTCGGAGGGCGAGCGCACCGCGGAGTTCGCTGATCCGGCCGCTGCGCTGCGAGAGCGACTTGGGCTCCGCGTGGTCGGGGGTGCGCGGTGAACATCGAACTCGATCCTGAGCTGGTCGAGTTGGACCGCGCCTACCGTCAGGCCGTAGCCGAGGAGCACGCCGCCCTCATGGCGTGGACAGGCGGGACTGACAACGACCAATGGCGCGAGGTCGAACGTGCCCGCCATCGCGTCACCACAACTTGTCGAGCATCGCTCTCGGCGCTGCGAAGCCGAGGTCTCCGATGAGCGACCACTGGGCCGAGATGCACGAACCTTACAGGCTCGCGCCCGTGATCGACATGTTCGAGCGCGTTACGCCTGCCGAGCGGGAGATCATCCTTGCGCGCCGATCCGCACCTCGCGGTCAGACCGACCTGGGAATCGACGCTCTTCGCTGGATCGGGATGACCGACAAGCGGGACGCGATCCGCATCTATGCACGCCTTGGACTACACCCGATCGCGGTGCATGGCATCACTCCCGGCGGTGAGTGCACGTGCAATCGCGTGGTTTGCGAGACTCCAGGCAAGCACCCAATTTACAAGGGGTGGGAGTCGGCTTCGCTCGACATCGAGCGACTGGATCGCCAGCTGATCGCCAATCCGCTCTGGAACATCGGCCTACGTCAGGGCTTGCAGCCGAATGGGGACGTGCTCGTGACGATCGACATCGACGGCGATCGGTCGCTACTCGATCCGCTCGAGGCAGAACTCGGCCCGTTGCCGCCCACTCTGACCGCGCGCTCGGGCAGCGGCGGCTGGCACATGATCTATCGCGTTCCCGCCGGTCGCCGTCCACCGCGAAACAAGGTGAAGCTATCCGAGCACGTCGACGTGCGCGGCGAAGGTGGACAGATTGTCGCCGCGCCGAGTCGGCATCTTTCGGGTGGGGTCTATCGCTGGGTGGACGTTCGCGCGCCGGAGGTACTCCCGTGAGCGGCTGGGCGCAGAGACTAGAGGCACCCGAGCCGAGGCCCGCACGTGTGATCAGCGCGCCGATCCGCGTAACCGGTGAGTCGACGCCGTACGGCCGCGCCGCGCTTGAGCGTGAGGCGACCTCTGTCGCCGGCACCGGCGAGGGTTCCCGCAACGAAACTCTCTACAATGCGAGCTATCGAATCGGCCAACTCATCGCTGGCGGAGAGATTCCGGAGCGCGATGCGCGTGAAGCTCTAACCAGCGCCGGCCGCGCATGCGGGCTTGGCGACGGCGAGATTATGAAGTGCATTGATAGCGGCATCGGCCGATCTGAGGGCGATCCGCGGACGGCTCCGCCCCGGCCAAACTGCGATCCGATTACAGGTTCTGACGACGAGCCCGAACTGTCCAAATTAGACAGTTGCTCGCAACCTTCGTTTGAAGAGCCGCTTCGTGGCCTGCGACATCTCGGTGCCGTGGCTCTCTTGGGTCGCTCCAAGATTCTGGAGCTCGCAGCGCGCCCGATTTGTTACGTCTGGCAGGACATCGCACCTCCCGGCGTGATCACGCTGTTCGGCGGGAAACCGGGCGAGGGTAAGACTACGCTTCTCTTCCTGGTGCTGCTCTGCCGCGCCAATCTCGAGGGGCCGATCATTCTGCTCGATCGACAGATTCAGCCCGCCCCGCCTGGCCAATACCTCGTGCTCATCGAGGGAGAGCATTCGGAGGCGAGCACGAGCCGCAAGCTCGTGAAGAGCGCAAAGCTCCTCGGTGTCGACGACCAGGCGCTCGACCGCATCATCATCGTGGCGCGCAAGGCCGTCCGCCTTGGGTCGCCAGAGTGGCAGGACGTTGTGCGTCTCGTCGCGGCCGGCCTGGTGAGCGACATCGCGATCGACACCGTGGCGCGCGTAGCGCCCGGCGACGGTGATTCCGAGCAAGAGCAGGTTGCGATCTTCGACGGCGTCGCGCAAGCCATCGAGCAGGCACCGGAGACCGTGCTGCCGCCCAACGTGTGGGGCGTTGCCCACCTCCGCAAGAACGGCAACAACGGCAGCCTAGACGACGTAGCGGGCAGCGTTCAGCGCACAGGCCAGGCCGACACCGTCCTTTTGCTGACGGCCGAGCGCTTGGACGGTCGGGTTGTTTCCACGCGGGTGGTTTTTGCCAAGCTTCGGGAGGATCCGGACGAGTACCCCGAGCCAGCCGAGATCGTGATCGAGAACGGTGTCCTGAAGACTGCCGCAATCGTGTGCGGCCCCACGGACGCCCGTCCCCTTGAGGACAGGATTTGCGAACAACTGGCAAGCGGACCCAAGACCAAGACGGCTATCTCGAAAGCGCTGAAGCGCAACAAGTCCGATCTCGAACCGGCCTTTAGCGCGCTTTTCGGCTCACGCCGCATCGAGTCAACCACTGTGACCATCAAGGGACAGGACTACACGGCCTTCCAAATCCGTACGCCGTACGTCGATCACGACGGACGCACGCCGGACGCCCCGCCGGACGAGGCCGTACCATGCTGAATCACGCCGTACTCACGCCGTACGCGTCTACGCCGTACTTCGCTCTCCCCCTAAGGGGAGCGAGTACGTACGGGGTACGGGCGCGCCGGGCGGAACTTCGCCTAATCCCGGAATTGGGCAACACGGCGACGCCCATCCCGTCGACTACCCATCTCGCAGCCGAACAAACTGCGCATCTTCTCATTGGTGGCAGTGGGCGTCAATCGGATTCCACATCAAACCCGCGAGCAAATGAGTGTTTGGTGTGCGGCGCCGACATCTGGAGTTGCAGCCACCGATTTACGAAGCGGACTACGAGTGCGCTGCTTTTGAGCCATTTTGACGCCGAACCGACCGCCACCCCGGGTGGATTGCCCAGCGGATGGCCCGCCGTTGCGGCTTGCGAGGCGCAGCCGTGACCGCCACCACCGACACCAGCCACGGCAAGCGTCGACCTCGTGCGCTACGTCTCGACCGGCACAAGCCGAACCCCGACGTTGCGGCGCTCGCGGCTCCGTTCAAGGACCCGACAACTGGCCAGTTCACGGCCGGCAACCCGGGCGGACGGCTCCGCCAGCTTGCTGCGCTCGCCAGGGTGACCGCAGAGAGCCTTTTGCGGCTCGAGCCTGCCCAAGTGGCCCCGTGGCTTCGGACGCACCTAATCGAGGCACAGGCGCACTGCCAGCGATTGGTCGACGCGCTGCCGGCCAAGACGGATGAGCTCCTCTCGCTCTGCGGTGACGAGGCTCGCGCCGGCATGTTCGCGGTGGCGTGCCTGACTGAGGGCGCCCGCGACGGCATCGACGCCGAGACCGCCCGAGCGTGGCGGGAAGAAGGCCGGGCCTGGATGCGTGAGGCTCGGCAAACCGTGCTGACGCGCAAGGCCATCGCGAGGGACACGCCCGCCGACACTGGCGAGACTCTGACGGCAGCGGCGATCCGCCGAATCAACGGGGCCACGAGATGAGCGCCACGTACGAGAGCGGCGTCGGCCTCGTCTCGACGCTCCAGTGCGCGGGCTTCATGCCGCGCACTCCGTGGTGGTCTGGCGCCTGGGCCGCAGTGCACGCCCACCCTGGGCGCCGTGCCGTGTTCGAGATCGGTCGTGGCGGCATCAAGAGCACGTCCATGGTGGACGAGGCGATCAATCAGACTCTGTTCGGCGACTGGGTGATTCCGCCCGGTGAGGTGCACTTCTTCGCCTGGGTCTCGCAGAACAAGAGCGAGGCCGGCCAACGCATCCGACAGATCGCCGCTCGCCTCCGTGAGCTCAAGATTCCGTTCGACCAAGCCGGCGACGAGCTGATCTTGCGCGACATGCCTCGCGGCATCCGCGTGTTCGCCTGCCAGGTAGGCAGCGTCAGCGGTTTCCGATGCTTCGGATTCTGCGCCGACGAGGTCGCGAAGTGGACCAACGCCGCGGACTCAGCGAACCCGGCTCCCGAGGTCGTGGCGAGCATTCGAGCTATGACCGTCACGCACCCCGGCGCTCGCGAGTATTTCATCTCCTCGCCGCTCGGGAAGTTCGGCCTGCACTACGAACTGGTCCAGGCGGGCACGAATGGCGAGCAGATCGTTTTCGCGGGCGTGCCCACGTGGGTGGCAAACCCATCCGTAACTGAAGAGCAGACGCGTAAGCTCGAACCGGATCCGCGGATCTGGGCGCGCGAGTACGCCGCGATTGCTCAGGACGCCGCCCTCGCAGCGTTCCCCGCCGATGCCGTTACCCGCGCCTTCGTTCCGCGCGATCCCGCGTTCGCTCCGGCTTCGAAAGTCATGGTGCTCGATCCGTCGAGCGGCGGCCTCACGACGCGAGACCGGTTCACCTGGGCGATCGCGAGTTGGTGCGTCGACGAGTTCCAGGGCGAGAAGTACCGCTACAACTCAGACGGCCAGATCCGCCGCTGGCCCCACGGCCTCGAGTTCAAGACGCCGGAGTTCTTCCGGTGGAAGGAACGCGGCGCGCCGTACCTTGCGCTTCACGAGATCGGAGCGTTCGAGGGTGGCTTCGCTGGCAAACTGACCGGCGAACAGATCGCCGAAGAGCTCGCGAAGATCGCAAAGCGTCACGACGTACGCTCGATCGAATCTGATCAGCGCGAGTCACTCTTTCTCTCGAGCGCTCTTTCGCGCCACGGATACTCGCAATCGAAGTTCCACGCCCACACCTGGACCGCTTCGAGCAAGCCCGCGGCCGTCACCTTGGTTCGCCGCTGGCTTGCGGACGGTCTTCTCGCGCTGCCACCCGATGCCATGGAGCTACGCCGGGAGCTTCTGAGCTTCGAGGAAGTTATCAACGCATCCGGTGCGCTGACGTACGGAGCACGTGGCCACGATGATTTCGTGGCGCTGCTTTTGACGCTCGCCCACGCCGAGCTCAACCAAGAAACACGACTGCCGCGGTCCAATATCAAGCCCCGGTTTTGGTACGGACGCGCCCAATAGGAGAAATCAATAATGTCTAAACCCACCCCCGCACAACAACGCGCCACCCAACTTCAGCGCGGCGCCAATGCAACTCCCGCGCAAGAGCGCGCCCGCGTCGCCGCCAAGACCGATCCCGCCTCGAACAACAAGCAGCGTCGCGAGCCCGCAACGCCCGCGGTACCCGACGCCGCTGTCCCGCGCCCGATCATCATCAATCCGCCCGCTGGAGGCCGCTGACATGCCCAGTTTCCAAGAAGCCCTACAATCTCTCATCGCCAATTCAAAAGAGGCGCTCACGGCCGAGCGTCTCGCGGCCTACTCAGCGGTTGCTGAACAGCTTGCAGCGCTCGATGTGCCGCCTCCCGCTCCCGCTCCCGTCGTGAAGCCCGATCCGGCTGTCGCCGCCCGCGCGAAGCTTGCTGAGCTCAACGCTACACCGCTCCCACCTGGAGCAACCGATCGCCAGAAAATCGCGCGCGCTGAGGAGCAAGCGGCAGCGCTCCGAGTTCTCCATCCGCATCTCGCGGGTAGCGACAACCTCGAGGCGTTCGATTTCCCCGGTCTCCTTGGCAACGGCGGGGAGGCAGCGTGACGACCTACTCGGTGATTCAGACCAATCACGAAGGCACACCTATGATCGTCAACCAGCGCTTCCAATGTCCGCATCTCGTCGGCACGATCATGTCAATCACCAAACTTAGCGACGGCGCCGCCCGTGTGACCGTCCGCACCGAAACCGGTGAGGATGCGTTGATTGACGTGGCGGGCATCACCGTCGCGATCGTGGAGATTCCGTGACTCAGCATAACCACGCACAAAAGGAGCTCGCAATCCGCGAGCGTGAAGTAGCGAAAGCCGCCGAGCGCGTCGAAGAGGTCGATCGTCGGCTCGCCGCAGCTCAAGCGCGCGCAAGCGCCCTTGGCGTCGCGGCCGATGCTGCGCGAGATGCACTTCGAGTCGCAGCAGGTGACGGCGACGCCAAAGCGCTCGGCGCCGCCCGTAAGGCGATTCGAGCAGCAGAGGAGGAGTACGAGCTTGCCGCCGTGGAACTCGAAGGCGTCGGCGCTCGACTTGCCCAAGTGGAGGAAGAGCTCGCGCTTCGACGGCGCGAAATGTGCCGTATCGGCGCGCGGATCGCGGAGGAGGCGGCGTGCGGCCTCGAAGCTGACGCTCGCGAGCTATTCGGTGCGTTCGCTGCGTTGCTCGAGCAACGGCACGCGCTCGCGCTGCTAGCCAGCACTCTCGCCAGCGAGGCAACTGGGCGCTACAGCGAGCCCGTTCGTTACAGCGACGAGTTTTGCATCGTCGGCAAAGAGGGTCAGGGGTTCGGCTCGATTCTCAGTCGGCATCGCTTGACCTCGACGTTCTCGCCCGCGCCTGAACTTCAGCCTGCGCGACTCGAGAGCTTGCTGGATATCGATCTGCCGCGGGCCGTAGAAGCAGCGGAGTGATTCGACTTTGACCGCGACAACGCACGCGTCAGCCATAGCCGCGGCTGGACCCACACAAGGCGCCTTGGTTCCCTCGGCCGAATGTGGGCGTCAAAGCGCCATCGTGCGCGCGAGTTCCCGATCCGCAACTTCCCGATCGGTCGAGCTCGCGGCGCACACCCTATTTCTGCATTGGAGTTTGATCGAATGAGTTTCAAGGATGATTGTAAAGACAAATACGACAACGGGCCCGAGCCGCGGATTGATGCCGCAGCTCGTCAGCCCGCCGCCAAGGTCGCGCCCATGAAATGGGGCGTGGATCCGTGGGGCGCTCGCCCGTGGGCAAAGAGCGCCGAGGAGAGCGAGAAATGAGTCACGCCGCAAACGAAGCCGACACCTTTGACCAAGCGGTCGTCGTCCCCGAGCCGCTCGACACCGACTACACCGAGACTATTCCCCAAGGGCTTCAATCACTCGCCAACCGCACCAACAACCTCGGCGCCACGCTGGGCGCGCTCAATACCGCCACGCAGATCAGTTGGGACCAACAGCCCGAGTCGTTCTTCGTTGGGGATACGGACGGATCGTTCCCGTTCTTCATGCCACCGAGGAACCGCGCGACAAACCTTACTTCGGCCCTCGGCAACATCGCTGCGAAGATCATCGGTGCGAAGCAGATTGCGGCAAACGCTATCGCTGCAACGAATACAACGGTAACGACGCTTCAGAACTCTCTGGGAACGCTTCAGGCCGCCTTAGTTTCGGCCGAGTCCAACTACGGGCCGCGACTGTGGGGGCTGGGTCTCTCGCAGGACTTCACGTTCTTCCCGCAGCTGCTCTTCGGCAACAATCTTCAGTCGACGACGCTCGATTACGACTACTGGCAATCGGGAACGCACTTGGACCCGGCGCCGATTGTACGCCAGGGGAACGTTGCGCTGACTGGTGTCCCGGCCATGCTCTACGTGCCGCCGCTTCCGGTCAACGCGAAGATCCTCTATGTCGAGATCACGTGCGCTAGCCCAGTCTCGCACAGCGGATCGCTCGCCGGCATGACTCCGCCGTCGGTAGGGCTCTATGCGTTGCCGTCGGGGTCAGCATCAACGCCGTCGCTGATTGTCCAGGCGAGTGATACCTCTGTGTCGGCTGCGGCGTACGAGGCCGTCCACACCATCCGCGCGACGCCCACGAGCGCCGTTCCGACGAACCCGAGCAGCGCCTACATGCTCAAGGTGACGGGCGAGTTCAACGGGAACGCTCAATCGAGTTCGTTCGTGATCTACAGCTGCCGCATCGGTCTTGGCTGATGGCGGCCGAACTATTCGCCGCCTACACCATCGCGGGAAATCTCTGGCTCAACACACGCGAGGGGTATCCCGCCGGCACCGTCAGTCCCGTCACGGTGACGATCTCGACCACGAGCAATCCGTCCGAGTACCTGCTCACCGCGACCGACGGCACCACGACCGAGACCTTTCCCGTGCGCCCGTACGACTATTCGATTCACGGTCTGCTCAGTGACGGCTCCCAGCTGCTCGCCTGGGCGACGTGGCTCGGCGGCACGATCAGCGTCGGTACTTACCGCATGGTCGCGGACCCGTACGGGAAGCGCGTGCCTAGCCAGCCGGTGGAGGGGTCGTGAGGCAGGCTCGTGCTCGGGGGTGGGCGGTGATGGTCGCCGCTTGACTTTCGACGGCCCGCGAAGTCCCATGTCCCGCAGCATGACGATTGCTATCTCGGTCAAGGTGAACGACGGGATCGTGCTCTGTTCGGATAGCGCTCTGACGCTCTCGAACCAAGGGAATATCATCAAGGTTCACAACAACGCGAACAAGATATGCAATCTCTTCAAGGGCGTGCCGTTAGGTTTCATGACGTGGGGCTCTGGAGCGATTGGAACAGCCTCGACGGCCACCTTGGCCAAGGACCTGCGGGCGAAGCTGATGTCATCGGACCCACAGTGGGCCGTCGACCCCAAGAGTTACTCGGTCAAAGACATCGCGGAGAAAGCGGATCGGTTTTTCCGCGGCGCTCATCAATCCGAGTACGGGGCGCTCCCGCCGCCTGATCAGCCGTTCATGGGGTTTGTTGTCTGCGGGTATTCGACCGGAGCGAGTATGCCGGAGACGTGGGTCGACTACTTGCCCACGGAGCCGGCGCCTAAGATTGTGCAGGGGCTAGATGACGTTGGCGTAGCGTGGTGGGGTGAGATTGAGCCGATAACCAGGTTGATGTTCGGGCATGGCACACGCGTCGTTGAGACACTCGTTCAACTAGGGCTATCCGAGCCGGACGCAAATGTCGCGAGGCAGAAAATGCAGATTGCGATGGAGGTGTCGTTCGTCCAAGCGCCAATGCCTATTCAGGACGCAATAGATGTGTCGGAATTCCTAGCGCTTGTCGCGGCACAATGGGCTCGCTTCAAAGAGGGCCATGCTACGGTGGGCGGACCGGTGGAGATTGCGGCAATTACAAAGCACGAGGGCTTCAAATGGATCAAAAGAAAGCACTATTACAGCAAGAGCCTCAACCCGGAGACCGACCAATGATGTTCGATCTGGGGCGCCTCCGCGCATGGCAACCGTCACGCGGATGTTTTGCGGCACCCGACTCGGCTCGCGTGGTTGCGTCAGTAACCATGGGGAGCGCCGACGCCTTCGGCATGGTTTGCGTTGGTCGAAAGCCCAGCTCCGCCACGTGACGCTACAGAGCACCGGAGGCGCGCGCGGCCGGCTGATCCTGTGGCTGCTACGCGCCGGGCGTGCCCATCCGGTCAAGAATTGCTTTGGTGGCCGCCGCTGTGAAGCTCGGCTACTACCGAAGCCTCGTCTCAGGTTTTACCAGCGAAGAACAATACTCAGCTCAAGAACTCGGCAACGGTGGCCTATCCACGTCCGCGTGACAATTCGGGCATCGCCAAGCGCCCTCGTCCTTGGCCCGCGATCTCTTCACGCTGATCTGGATTTTGCTGAAACACGTGGAGCAGCTTGAACGAAGGGGAACGGGCACGTCAGCACTCAACTCCCGCGAATACTGAACAACACAGTCTCCGGATGTTTTTGCTTCCGCGACAGCTCGCTCCAACGCAACCATTATCTCCCTCGCAACAAGGACAGTGCTCCGTTCAGCCAGTATTGGCTCCAGTGAGGCAGTGTCGAGCCACCCCACGCTCACCTTGCACGACATGACGCCCTGGCTCTGTGTCTTGATGGAGAGAGAGGCAACGTTTCTCTTTATTAGATCTAGCCGTTCCACGAGCCTGGCATGCTCAGACTCGCCGCCTTCACCCCATTCGCCGAGTAGGTAGAACTCATCCCCATGCGGGCGAAAGGCGGTTGCCGAGCCCAAAAAAGAAGCGAATGAGTTTTGTAGAACTTCTGCAATTCGGACGAGAAGCACATCAGCGTTCTGATAGCCAAACCGATCGTTTATCCATTTGAATCTATCGATCTCGATAAACGCAATCCAAAGATGCTTCTTACCATCGAGCATGGATTCAATGGTTTCCGACAAGGCTCGATCATTGGGCAGGCCGGTGAGTTGGTCCCGCAACTGTTCAAGTCGCACGCGGTCAGCGATATGAGCGCGGAGGTCTGCGAGCGTGCGCTCGATCCGGTCTTCAGGATTTCCAGCAGAAGAGACCAACTTCAGCCGCCGATCGCGCGCGGGAGCTCTTCGACGATACGTCGCACCACTTCGGCGCATACCACCGGGTCGTGCGGATCCTGGGTCGCCAATAGCTGCACATTCGCCGTGGCTACCCGACGATCCGGAAACTCGACAGTTACAACCCAGGCGGGCCCTTGCGGCGTCCGCCCCAGGTCCGCTGTCACCAGCTTAAAAGCCCGTTCCGCTAGCCCTACTCGGATACGCTCGATTGAGGCGCCACGTCGTTCGGCTGAGCCGGTCATCATTGCGGCACCAGTTGCAATTCCAAGGCCAAAGGCCAGGGCCGCCAAGCCGATGGTGCCTTCGCTCTTCGCCATCGCTCAGAACGTACGTCTATAGTCGATCGATGACAAGTTCATCTAGTTCTTTCCATCACTTACGGCCAGCTAAGGCGAACCAGCGCGCTGGTCGCCGGGTCCTGATCGGGGCGGTGACCGCACGGAGCTCGACGGCCAGGCACTTGACGGACTGTTGTGATCGTGTCACTACGCAATCACGACATGGCACCACTGCAGAGGGACCAGCTTTTTCAGCTTCGGATGACCACCGAGGAGAAGCGCATGCTTCAGGAGCTCGCTGATCGCGCAGGAGTCACCCCAAGCGACTGGGTACGCCTTCAAGTTCGACAGGCATTCCAGCCCATCGTCAACGAGGCGATGGCCAACCGGCACACCGCCGAGCAGTACATGGCCAAGTCGCGCAAGAAGAAGTGAACGAGGCAAGCGGGCGCCGCGGAGCTTGAGACCTCCGAGACGCCCTTCATCACCACGGAGTAGACCCATGGCAACGCAGAAAAATCATACCACGACCCGATCAAAGCAGCCGAAACCCCGCGCCAAGCGAGAGGAGCCCGCGCTTCCGACGATGCTGACGCCCGACGACGACCCGGCACAGCAGCTCGCCTTCCTGAAGAATCAGGTCGTCAGCGCGACCGACCTTGTCAGCGAGAGCATCGCGAGCATCGAGGCGCAACGCGAGGGCGACCACTTCGATGTCGACGGCATCCGCGGCAACCTGAACGAAGTCCTGCTGAAGCTCTGGCGCGTTCGCTGGGAATGTTTCGCGCGGGGTGGTGGCGTTGGGGTGAAGACGGCGGAGGTGGCGTCATGAAGCACGGCGACGAGCACAAGGCGACGCCGCTCGAAATCTTGAAAAACGCGCTCGGGCTCTTTGCGGGTCCGACCGCTGAGGAGACGCTCACGACTGCGCTTCACCGCCTCGCCTACGAGCAGATCCTGCTGATCGAGTACCTGACGGAGGAGCACGACGCGCCCTTGTCGGACCACATCATCCAGGGCGTCGGCCAGGGGATTATCGAACGCATCCGTTCTCTCGCCGCTCTGGTTGAGACGCAGATGGACGTGGAGTGGAAAGGTGGTGCGGCGTGAACACGGAAAGCACCCGCAAGTTTGCGTCTGCGCTCGATGCTCGGAAGGTCGCGATCATCGCGCTTGCCGGTCAGGGCTCGGAACAAGAAGAGAACGCGAACGACCTCGTCTCGATGATGCTCGGCATCCTCGCGGAAGAGGCCGAAGAGATGCTCGATTCAATCGAGGCGACGGATCGCGTCCTGTGGGCCAAGGCAAACCGCCTCCGCAACCGGTGCGACGCGTTGCACTTATTCTTCAACGATTTCATCGACGCCAAGCATTCGGGGGTGACACCGTGAGCACGCACTTGGACTTCGATCTCTCCGACCTCGAAGCGGCGCGCGACGAGGTTTCGGCGAGCATCGTGGACCTTGTTACGATCGGGCTCGAACGGCCCGATACGCGGGACGAACTCACGGATCTGATCTTTCGCCTCGGGTCCGCGCACCTCACGCTCGTCCGTGCGATCGACGTGTGCGGCGGGCCCACGCTGGAAACACCATGACCGACCAACCGACAAAAGGGCGCGGGGGTCCCGTAGGGGCTTCTCCCGAAAGGCTTGCATCATGGGCAGGACCCTGTATGGCGCTTCACGTGGAGGACACCAATGAGTAAGACCCTCGAAGACATCGTAGCGATGACGCAAGCGGGGCACGCTGCGAACGAAGCGTTCACTCGAGCCATGTACGACCGGATCCGTGAGACGCGCGAAGACATTGAACGGCTCCTTGAGGACTATCGGCAACGAGGTGGGACGTTCGATTGGCATCACAACGATGCTCGGAAATTTAGCTTCGAGATCAAGCGAGCACCGCACCAGGATGGACCCTTGTTGAGCCTCGAGGTGACTTGCGAAGCCGATCAGGATAAGTGCCGTTTCAAGGTGAAGGCGGGGGCCGAATCGGCATCGTTGAAGCTCGACCAGTTCACGCCCGCCAGGGTTAGGGAAATGATCTTCGCGGCCCTAGCGAGCAAAATCGCTGCGAAATTCAACATGGAGACCGATGCCTAAGCCCGCCAAAGGCGAGCTCACCTGGACCGCCGAAGGTCCCGTCGCGCGCATCACGCTGCAAGGCCGAGAGCGGGAGTCCTACCTGCTCTCGGCCTGCCGCAAACCCGCCGAAGCCGAGGAGCGCAGAACGCTCCTCGCGTCGATCGCTCAACGCTTCCGGCGGGTAGGCGTGATCGGCACGCGCGAGGCCCGCGAGCTTCTGAAGACGATCGCGAGCGCACCCCCTGCCCTGCTCCCGGCCGCCCTTCAAGTTGCTGGTGAGCTTGCGGGCGGCGTCATCGCACCGGGAGAGCGGAGCAAGGCGCCGAAGTTCCGCGATGTCGGGAAGGATTGGACGAGCGGCGAGCTCCACAAGCTCTACCCGGATCATGTCGGCTCAAAGGACGCGGACCTCGATGGGACGCGGCTCGGCGAGCTCTACGACATCGACCTCGGCGGCATCGCGCTCGGCGATGTGCCGGTGGACGAGTTCACGCTCGACCATGGGCTCGAAGCAATGCGGAAGCTCCCGGCGCGCGCGAAGCGACCGGCGACGCGCAAGCAGTACGCGCAGCTGCTCAACCGCGTGCTCGCGCTCGCGGTGTACCCGTGCCGCTACATCGCGGCGAACCCGCTCCCCAAGGGGTTCGTGCCGAAGGTCGGCAAGCCCCCGGCGTTTACGTACCTGTACCCGAACGAAGACGCGGCGCTCCTCGCCAAGCGACCCCTCCCCCTGTGCCGTCGGATGCTCTGGGGCTTCCTGAGCCGCGAGGGGTGCCGCAGCGGCGAGGCCGTGGCGCTCCGCGTGGGCATCGACGTCGACCTCGAGCGCGGCGCGGTGCGGCTCGACAAGAACAAGACGGACGACGCCAGGGCCTGGGCGCTCGACTCGGGCGTGGTTCGGGCGCTGAAGGCGTACGTCGAGCTCCGCAAGGCGAAGCGAGGCGACTACCTCTTCGTCGATGAGGACGGCCGGCCCTTCGAGAACGACAAGCTCGCCGAAAAGCTCCGGGCGGACCTGAAGGCAGCGGAGGTGGATCGGGTCGAGCTCCACGAGGACGGGGAGAACACGCGGAAGATGCGTGCGCACGACCTGCGGGGCACTTTCGTCACCCTCAGCCTGGCGAACGGCCGGACCGAGGCCTGGGTCCAGGACCGGACGGGCCACACGACGAGCGCGATGCTGAACCGCTACCGGCGGGCCGCGCGCTCTGCTAGTGAGCTCGGCCTCGGCGCGCTCCGGCCCCTCGATACAGCGATCCCAGAGCTCCGATTACCCAGCGATTACCCAGCGAACGAACTGTCTGGCGAGCACGACGAAGACGAAGTAAGCAGAATCGTTCACCAAGCCGAAGTGGCGGAACCGGCAGACGCGGCGGACTCAAAATCCGTTTCCCGCAAGGGAGTGAGAGTTCAAGTCTCTCCTTCGGCACGAAAACGAGCTCGATGTAATTGTCGACGCGGGGGGCGCGAGGGGTGTCGCTTGACCTGCGGGTTTAGCTCCGGCTCCTGTGGCTGAGCGTCTTTTTTGAGGAGCTGGAGCATGCGGGAAGCACTGAAGTTCGTGGCGGGCAGTTTTGCGGTCTACATGGTGATGGGCGCCTGTTCGGGGAAGAGCGCGCGGCACGACGACGGCTCGTCGGCTCGAGCCGGCCATGCGAGCGGCGGCAGCGCCGTGCTGGCCATGAACGGCGGAGCGCCTGGAACGGGGGGCTTCGCGCAAGCCGGCGATGCGAACGGGGCGGGACAGATGGGTTCATCAGGCCAGACCGAAGGCGCTGGGACGACCGGCGGCGGCGAGCCGCACGACGCGGGGGTGACCGACGCCATGGCCGATCCCGTACCTGACGCCGCTGCCGAGGAGATGAGCGGGACGCGGCTCAAGGCGCGCTACTACGTCGGGCTCGACGGGTCGAAGCAGTTCGCGGGCTTCTACGACACGTCGCGCAAGGAGAACTGCGCCGTGATGAATGCCAGCGACGGCACGCTGCGCTGCTTGCCGACGAAGTTCTACGCCATGGGCGGCAGCTTCTACGCGGACGACGGCTGTTCCCAGAAGCTCTTCGTCGTGGCGAAAGCTGCCGCGGGCGCCGCTTGCCCCTCGACCGGAAGTCCGAGCTCACCCGGGTACGGCTACTACGCGGACGGCTGCAGCTACGCTTACTACACGCTCACGCCGACGCTCCCGGCGGTCGTCTACACGGGCACGCCAGACGCCTGCTCGGGACTTCCGGCGCCGACCAGCACGTACGATTTCTACACGGGCACGGAGCTCGATCCGGCCACGTTCGAGAAGATGTCGGACGAAGTCGCGCAGTGAGATCCGGGGCCCCGGTGCGTCACTGCACCGGCTCGAGTCCCTGACTCTTGAGCCAAGCTGCGTAACGCGCCTTGCGTCGTTCGATCTCGGCCCACGTGAGGCGAGGCTCGCTGCGGGCGTGCCGCACGGGCGCGACCGAACGAGTAGGCGCCTCAACGGCGGGAGCTTCAGCGAGCGCTTTCGGAGCGGGTACAGTGGCCGCCTGCGTTGCGACGATTTCCGCAGGTTGTGGCGTCGTTGCAGGGGGCTCCGCGGGTGCCAGCGTCGCTGGGGCGGGCTCCGCGGGCGGCGTTGTTGCGACGGGCTCCGCTGCCGGCGGCGTTGTTGCGACGGGCTCCGCGGGCGGTGGCGCGACGGCGAGCTCCGGCGCGGCGACGACCGGCGTCTCCGGCGCGGGCGGAGTGGCGAGGGGCACGACTTGCGGCACGGGACGCGCGCTTACCTGCGCGGGGCGCTCCGCCGAGAACAGCGTCTCAGCGCGGTGCGTGACCCAGGTCAGGTGCGGCCCGATCGCGGCGATGCCGAGCGCGAGAGTCCCGAGGACGCCCAAGACGCCCACCGAATGCGCGATCAAGGCTCGGCGCCGCGTGGCGTTGGGGTAGTGCAGCGGAGCCTCGAGCTCGTTGTCGTCCCAAAGTTCGTTAGATGTTCTCGGATTGAACATGATCACTCCGTTGCATCCAGAAGCTGCATCGACCGTGCCAGGCTGAAACCCGCCACGCCAAGCGTGCCTCGCGCTCACGAGTCTAGATCAACGAGGAGCTATGGCACATGAGTCATTCCGCACACAACTATTGGTCAGTTTGTCTCGCTCGTCCGCTGCCGCTGCACTCGCCCGAGCGCGGGGCTAAGTGCGCGGAACGAGCGTGACATGATCGCTGAAAGGCCGCTCGATCACGTTCGTGAGTCGAAAGCCGGCACGCTCGATCAGCGCTCGAAACACGGGCAGCCCGCGCGGGCGCGTCGGCACGTCGCTGTAGCGCCGCATGCGCTGCATCGGTTCGTCGGCGCGCGTCACGGAGCCCACCATCGCGAACCCAGGCCCGACTCCCGCGCGCAGCGTCTCGAGGTTCGAGACAATCTCGTCGTCGGAGCCGTATTCGAAGAGCCCGCCTTCCGACGCGGCGAGAGTCACGGCGCCGCGCGCACGCGCCTCCTCGAGGACGGGGACGAGCTCGGTCGGGTTCGACCAATCGTAGTGAACGCGCTCGAACCGCGCGTCGACGCCCGCGAGCGGCGCACCGGGTGTCGAGAGCGCGGCGAGGGCGCGCGCACCGAAGCGAGGACCCGCCGTGTCGAGATCGAGCACGCCGATGCGGACGTGACGCCCGGCGAGCAAGGGAGCGCTCTCGCGGTGGAGCAGCATGAGCGCGTTCAGGCTCGTGATCGCGGAGCCGCCCGCGATGTCGAGCAAGTGCAGCGGACGCTCGGGCGGCGCCGCTGCGAGCGCCACCCGAGCCGCACCGGCGAGGAGACCCGCCAAATCGACGACCCTGAGCCGTAACGCGAACGACGGCAGGCCCGCCGCGATCTTCTTGTCGATCGGCTTCGCATACGAATCCCCAAGGTTTTCGGGCCCGAGCTTCAGGAGATAGGTGTCGAGCCCGCCTAAAAAGGACGAGCGCGCCGCCCCGAGCGCGCGCCCGAGCACCGACCCGCGGAGCAAGAAGCGGAGCAGCGGGCCGCGAACGAACTTCGGTAGCTTCGCGAACGCTGTCGCTTCCCGCATGAACGCGGCGACGCGGTCTCGCTGCTCCACTTCGTTCAGCGAGACCGCGAAGGCCGGGTGCGTGACGTCCAAGACCGGTAGCTCCAGGCCTTGGTCCGTCACCGCGTAGTAAACGCCCGCGCGCTTGTTGCGCTCCGGCTTGACCACCACGGGGCTCGACGGTGCTTCCATCGAGGATCATTACACGATTTCGGGGTCATTCGGCAACGGACAATTCGCGACACCGGGCTCAGCCGCGAGCGGCATCTGCATTTTTCATCTGACGGCTGAGCTCGCCGCGGAGCCGATCGGCTTCGGGGTTTCGCGCGGTGCTGCTGCTACTCGAGCCGAGCTCCGCGCCGATCTTGTCCGACAGGAGCATGGCGAGCAGCGCTTCCATGACGTTGCCGCTCCCGCCGCCGGCCGCGCCGTTCGGGCCGCCGCCGTGACCGCCGATGACGATCTTCGGCACGACGTCGACGCGCGAGGACTCGATCGCCTGGGCAAAGCGGTTCATGACCTCTTGCGTCAGCTGGAAGCGCGGACCGCCGTAGGCGCGCACCTGTTCTTCGATGGCGAGCGCCTGGGCCACGCCGACCCGCGCCGTCTGCTCGGCCTGCGCGTTGGCAAGCGCCTGGATCTTCTTGGCTTCACCCTCGCCGAGGATGCGCATCTTTTCGGCCTCCGCTTGCGCGAGCGCCTGAATCTGCGTCGCCTGTTGCTGGGCCCGCGCCAGGTCCGCCTTACCCTGGTTCGTTTGCACGCTGATCGAAATCTCCGATTCGGTGATGTTCGCTTGCTGCTTCGCGCGCGATTCGGCCTCGCGGAGCTCGCGCTCCTTGACCGCCGCCTTCTCTTGCCGCGTGTACGTCTCGACCTGTTCCTCGGCGATCTGGCGCGAGCGGAGCTGCGTGAGGATCTGCTCGATTTGCCCGCCCTGGCCGGTCGGCGTGCCGATCAGAACCTCCTGGAGCTCGAGGTTGTATTGGCCGAACTTCTCCTTCATCTGCTCGCCGGCGACCTGCTGAATGTCACTGCGGTCCTGCAGCAGCTGAATCAGAGTGCGCGTCTGGCCGACGTTCTTGAAGTAGGCCGAAACCATCGGATCGAGCGTCTGCTCGACGAGCCGCTTGATGTCACCGAAGCGCTGGATGACGAGCGGCGCCTTGCGGTAGTCGATGTGCACGACGACCGAGAGCGGGAGCGACGGCTCGAACGCGTCCTTCGTGATCAGCGACACCTCGGCCAGGTTTTCGTCGAACTTGTGCGAGCCGGTCTCGTCCCGGTTCCACTTCAGAATGAAGTTCGTCGTGGGGACCATGATCACCTTGCCGGCGTACGTGTTGAACGCGTACTTGCCGGGCAAGAGCGGCTCGATCCACACGCCGCGCGTCCCTTTCTTCACGAGCTCGCCGTGCTTGTACGTCTCGCCCGAGATGTCGACGCCGACGTCGCCCGTGTAGCTCACGACGACGCCGACCGTGCCGACCTCGACGACCGTTTTCGGAATCGCCTCGACGGTCGCGAACAGGCGATTCACGTAATACGTGCCTTCGACGAGCGTCTGGAGCTGGCGGCCGCGCTGGCCACCCGCTGCGAGGAACTTCTCCGGATCCTGAAAGCTGTTGTGGTAGATTTCGGGCTGGTTCACGTCGTCGCCCACCGTCGGCGCGATGATTTGCCCGGGCTGCATGGACGGACCGTCGTGCACGGTGACGACGCCGATCGAGTCGTCGGAACCCTGAATCACGATCGGCACGAAGCCGTAGCGTGACTCGATCAGCTGCGACATGCGGTGAAAGACCTGCTCCTCGCCTTTTTCGAGCGGCAGGTAGAACACGCGCTCGTTGGTGATCACGACGAACTGGGCGACGTTCACGGCGTAGGTACCTTCACGCAGGATCTTGCGCTGGGGCCCTTTCTGTCCGCCCGCCGCGAGAAAGCCGCGCACGTCCTGAAAGTCGCTCGCCGCGACGTTGGTCGCCAGCGCTTGCGAGGGAGGCAGCGGCGCGCCGTCGCGCGCGAACACGTAGCCAATCTTACCCTGCGGGATGGTGACGAGCGGCATCGTGTGCACGCGGTACTGAAACGGCATCAGGAAGTGCAAACCACCGCGCAAGACCTCCGGCTGAAATCCGGCCTCCCCATGCAGCGCCATCAGGCCGCTCTTCAACGAACCGGAGCTGCTCACGCGCTTTTCGACGATACCGACCTTGTTGTTCGGGATCAGCCGGAACCCCGACAGCGAAAACAACAGTGCCGATAGAACGGCGAACGTCACGAACCAATGCTCGACCACCCACGAAAACACCGAGTCGATCATGGGCAAAGAGACTAATCATGCCGAATCGCGCTTGCACGACTCGGCCCGCCGATTCATGCGATGCCCGCGCAACTCAAGCATTATCGGCGGGTCGGCTGACACTAGAAAGCCGGCAAGCGGACGCTTTGTACAAATTGAATCAACGCGCGAACTCGATCGTCCACACCGAACGTCGAACGTCCGACCGGAGCAGGACGTCAGCCCGCGGAGTGAAGCAACGGCGCGCCGACGGCGAGCAGGCGTGCGCCGCCCGCACCGTTCGTCGTCGCTTCACCGCCGCGGAGGATCGAGCCGCGACCGAGCTCGCGACCGTCCCGCGCGCCGAGCTCTCCTGCGAGCACGAACGCGCTCATGCCGTCGGGCAGTTCGAAGCGCGCGCCTGCGCCGAGGTCGACGTGGTAGGCGCCACTCTTCGGGGTAAGCGTCAGCGGGTGAACGGAGCTCGCCCTCGCAGGCGGCGCTGCGGTCTCGGCACCGCACCACGCGCGCTCGCGGACGAGCTCGACCGTGGGAATGGCGCGACCTTTCAGATACCCGGGCTTGCTGACACGGACCTTCACTCGCTCGATCGCGGCACGGCCCTCACCCGGCGCGGGAGCGCGCAGCAAGTGCCGCAAGATCGCTGCAGCCAAGGACTCGAGCAGGCGCCAGCGCCCCTCCTGCGCGATGAATTGCACTTGGTCGAGGGCCGCCACGTAGTGGACCGACTGGGACAGGTCGCCTCCCGCCGCCGCATCGAGGTCGAGGCCCATGCCGAGCTCGACCGCGAGGGCCTGCGGCGTCCGCTGCTCGTCCTCATAAAGCCCCACGATGCACGGGAACTTGATCTTTCCGAGATAGATCCAGTCCGAGTGCTCGTTGTTCACTGGGGTCGAATAGCGACAAAACCGGGGGAGAGCAAGACGCGGCCTTGACCAGCGGGGCTATGGGTACTGATCCTAGCGGACACTCGCTGAAACGAGGATCACGCTATGCTTTCTTGCATGCACGGTGGCAGGAGACTCGCGGCATCCATCGCGGCGCTCGCTGCGACGAGCGCGCTCGCGTTCGCTTGCAGCTCGAGCCACAAGGACGGCCCTGGGGGGCTCACCTCGAGCAACGGCGGCGCGAGCGGCGGAACGGGCAGCGGCGCCACGAGCGGCAACGGAGGGACGAGCGCAGCGAGCAGCGGCGGGAGCTCGACCGTGGTCGTCACGGGTGGGACTGCCGGCACGGGCGGCTCCGGGAACGAAGGCGGCGACGCGACGACGGGCCCGACCTGCGGCGGCGACGTGCATCAGGCCATGCTCCTGCCGCTCGATCTCTACGTGATGCTCGACAGCTCCGGGTCGATGCTGGACACGATCGGTACGCAGACGAAGTGGCAGGCCATCCAGAGCGCGCTCGCGACCTTCATCAACGATCCCGCGTCCGCCGGTATCGGCATCGGGCTCCAGTTCTTTCCGCAGAAGGATCCGAACATTCCGGACGTCTGCTCGACTCAAGCGCAGTGCACCGGCACAGACAATCTGTGCCTGAGCAACTTCTGCAAGAACGCGGGGCCGAAGATTTTCGTGTGCGACACCGCGGCGGACTGCATGCAGAACGGGCAGGATTTCGGGCCCTGCTCGCCGCTCAATATCTGTTGGTCGACCTCGGGCGCGACCTACTGTCATGACGACACGGAGTGCCCCGGCGGCAGGGGTGATTGCGTGCCGCTCTATCGGTGCTCAGGTGACAAAGGCCTGATTTGCAAGCAGCGCGGCGTCACTTGCACGGACGCGAACGGCAAGTCGGCCGGCACCTGCGGCTCCGAGCCGCAATGCGAAAGTACCGCGAATTGCGCGGCTTCGGCCTACGCAGCGCCGGCCGCCGAAATCGCGACGCTGCCTGGGGCCGCCGCGAACCTGAGTAGCGTGCTCACCCCGAAGATGCCCGACGGACAGACGCCCACGGCGCCGGCGCTCCAGGGCGCGCTCGGGCACGCGACGACGTGGGCCAAGGCGCACGTCGGGCACGCCGTCGCCGTCGTGCTCGCGACGGACGGCTTGCCCACCGAGTGCATCGCCGACCCCACCAATGATCCAAGCGGCATCGCCGGCGTGGTGACGATCGCGAAGGCGGGCGTGAACGGCAATCCGAGTATTCAGACGTTCGTCATCGGAGTATTTTCGCAAGCCGACAACACGACGATGAACGCCGGCGCCAATCTGGATCAGATCGCGACGGCGGGCGGCACCACGAAGGCACACATCGTCGGGTCAACGGGCAACGTCGAACAAGACTTCCTCGACGCGCTCGACGAGATCCGCGGCTCGCGCCTGCCCTGCAATTTCCAGATCCCCGAGCCGACGGGCGGGACGTTCGACAAGAACAAGGTCAACGTCGTCTTCAACGACGGCAGTCAAAACCAGACCCTCTATTACTGGCCGGACGCGAAATCCTGCGACGCCCAGGACGGCGGCTGGTACTACGACGACCCGAACGCGCCCACGCAGATCATCGCGTGCCCGGCGAGCTGCACTGCGATTCAAAATGCGAGCGGCTCGAAGGCGAGCGTCAACATCTCGCTCGGCTGCGCCACGCTCGTGAAGTAGCGGCCGCTACGGACTCAACCGGCCGCGGCCGGCCGGACGTCGCGCGGGATCCACTCGCGATGCACGTCGGGGATGTCTTCGAGCAGCCGCTTGGTTACATCACTCGTCGGGCGCTGCGTCACGTCGTCGGGCGGGCCTTGCTCGACGATTTTGCCCTTGTGCATGATGTAGATCGAGTCCGACACGTAATACGCCAGGCCGATGTCGTGCGTCACGAACACGATCGTCATCGAGAGCTCTTCTTTGAGCTTCATCAGGTAGTCGAGGATGCTCGCGCGGCTGCACGCATCGACCATGCTCGTCGGCTCATCGGCGATGAGCACCTGCGGCTTCAGGATGAAGATGCGCGCGAGCAGCATGCGCTGCATCTGCCCGCCGGACAGCTCGAACGGGAATTTACCGTCGATTTCTCGCGGCTTGATGTTCACGGCGAGCAGCGCCTGATCGACGCGCTCTTCGATTTCACTCGGGCTCGGCTTCTTTTCGAAAAGCCGGAAGGAGGCCTTGAGCTGATTCCTGATCGTGAAAAACTGGTTGAAGCAGGAGAACGGGTCTTGAAACACCGCCTGCACTTGGCGCCAGTGGTTGCGCGGGTCGCCCGTCGCGGTGATTGGCTTGCCGTTGAAGAGCAGCTGCCCCGTCGTCGGCTGCTCGAGCCGGAGCAGCATCTTCGCGAGCACGGTCTTGCCACAGCCGGACTGACCGACGAGCGAGATGATCTCGCGGTCTTTGATCTTGAACGTCACGTCGTCGACGGCCGTCACGGCCTTCTTACCGTGGCCGAAGACGCGCGAAATGTTCGAGGCCTCGAATTTGTAGTGCTCCGTCATGGGGCTCAGAGGTCTCCCCCGACCTGCTTGACGAGGTCCGTGTCCGCGTACTTGCAGCGCACCTGGCGGCCGCCGACGACGCGCAGCACTTGGTCCGCGCTCCGGCAGTCGGGCTGAGCCACGGGGCAGCGTTCCGCGAAGCGGCAGCCGGGGATCGGCTTGTCGAGCTTGGGCGGCGCGCCTTCGATCGCGACCGGCTTACGGCTCTTTTGACCGGGCTCCGCCGAGAGCATCGAGCCCATGAGCGCGCGGGAGTACGGCTGGCGACCGTCGAAGATGACTTGCTCGGTCGTGCCGTATTCCACGAACTGCCCCGCGTACATCACCGCGATCGAGCTCGAGACGTGGCGCAAGAGCGGAAGCTCGTGCGTGATGAACAGCATGCTCGAGATGATCTCCTGGTTCATCAGCTCGAACAGCAGCCGGATCACTGACTTTTGCGTGGACACGTCGAGCGCGCTCGTCGGCTCGTCCGCGACGACCACTTTCGGATTCAACAGCGTGGAGATGCCGATGACGCAGCGCTGCTTGGTGCCCGCGGGGAGCTCCACCGGGTACGAATTGAGCACCTTGTCGGCGTCGAGGCCGATGCGCGAGAAGCGCTCGCGCAAGCGGTCGTTGATCTGCTTTTTGTCCGCGCTCTCGTCGTGGCTCAGGATCATGTCCGTCGCCATGTCCTTGATCTTGCGGGTGGGGTTCAGGGAGTTGAGCGCGCCCTGCGGGATCATCGCGATCTTGCGTCCGAGCACCTCTTTCCGGTTTTGCTCCGGACTCATCCCCACGATCGACTGGCCGTCGATGCGTACGTCGCCCGACGTGTGATAGAGCGGCGGGATATAGAGGCCCATGCAGCCGGACACGAGCGTCGTCTTGCCGCAGCCCGACTCCCCGGCGATACCGAGGATTTCACCCTGTTTCAGGCTGAAGGTGACGCCGTCGACCGCCTGGATCTTAGCGCCGAAGCGCGTGAGGTAATGGACGCGCAGGTCCTCGACCTCGAGCACGACCTTGCCGGCGGAGGGCTTGGGCGCGGGCCCGGGAGCTTCCACGGGGAGTGCGGACGCGGACGCGGTCACGGTCACTTGCGGAGCCTCGGATTGAACACGCCTTCCATGGCCGTGTTGATGACGTAGAGCGAAAACGCGATCACGGTGACGAGCACCATCGCCGGGATGAACGCCCACCACTTACCGCCGATGAGGGCTTCGTTCGTCCGCGCGTCGTTCAGGATCTTGCCGAGCGAGATCGAGTCATACGGCCCGAGCCCGAGCATGCTGATGGTCGCCTCGGTCAGGATGGCCGTCGCCGTCTGCAAGATGAACACCATGAAGACGTAAGAGAGCAGGTACGGCAGGATCTGCTCGAGCACGATTTCGAGCGAGCTATAGCCGTTGATGCGCGCGAGGGCGACGTGGTCACGCGCCCGCAAGCTCGCCGATTGCGCACGCACGGCGCGCGCGCTCCAAGTCCAGGTCGTACAACCGATGATGAGCGCGATGAGCGTGAGGCTCCGGCCCTTCTCCATGCTGCTCGACAGCAAAATCAGCACGATCAGCGTCGGGATCACGAGGAACAGGTTCGTCGCGACCGTCAGGATGTCGTCGAGCAAGCCGCCCTTGTAACCGCCGTAAACGCCGATCAGCGTGCCCACGACCGTCGCGACGGTGCCGGCGAGGAAGCCGACGTAGAGCGAAGCGCGCAGCCCCGTGATCAGCATCGAGACCATGTCGATCCCGAGGTGGTCCGTGCCGAGCCAGTGTCCGGCGCCCGGCGCCATGTACGGGTCCCCGACGCGATTCACCACGTCGACGTTCCAGACGAGCGGGCCGAGGAACGCGAGCGCGAGCGTGCCGAGAAAGAGCGCGAGCCCGAAGAGGAACGACGGGATCTTGAACAGGCCTTTGACGAGCTCCATCAGTTGGCCTCCGCCGCTTGCGCGGCGCGGATGCGCGGATCCAAAAGGCCGAGCAGCACGTCGACGCTGAAGTTTGCGATCAGCACCGTGATGGAGAGAAGCAGCGTGCAGCCGGTGATGACGGGGTAATCATTGCCCTGGATGGCCGTGAGGATGGCCATGCCGAGACCGGGATAGCTGAAGATGATCTCGGTGATGAGCGCGCCGCCGACCATGGCGCCGATCGCGAGAGCCAGGCCCGTGAGCTGCGGCAGCATGGCGTTGCGGAAGGTGTAGAGCAGGATCTTGCTCTCCTTCATGCCCAGGAGTTTCGCGTATTTGACGTAGTCGGTCCCGAGCTCGTAGATGACCATCGAGCGCATGCCGATCGACTGGCCGCCGACCACGATCAGGAAGATCGAGAGGAACGGCATCACGTAGTGATAGGCCGCGCTCGAGAGGAAGGCCCCCGAGAGCTCGGGCGTCGTGCTCGGGTCGTAGCCGCCGACCGCGGGGAACCACGCGTGTTTGATGCCGAACATGTAGACGAGCAGGATGCCGACACAGAAGGCGGGGATCGCGCTCGAGAGCAACGCGAGCGGGTAAAGCACCCGGTCGAACACACCGCGCTTGTACGCCGCGAGGGCGCCAAGCAAGTTACCGAACAACCAGCCGAGGATGATGGTCGGTAGCTGGAGACATATCGTCCAGGGGATGGCGTCGAGGATGATGTCCGTGACCGGCTTCGGATACTGGAGAATCGACGTACCGAGGTCGCCGCTCACGCTCATCTCGACGTAGTTCACGAACTGCGAGGCGAGGCTCGTCTTCACCGGCTTGCCGTCGGCGCCACGGACGACCTTGCCGTTCGCGTCCGTCTCGGCGAGGCCGAACTCACGGAGATAGGCGTCCTCCTTCTCGCGCGCGGAGACGGAGTCCATCGCCCCCGCCTTGGCCATGATGGCGTCGATCGGGTTCGCGTCCCCGAGGCGCGGCAGGAAGAAGTTGACCGTGACGGCGACCAGGAACGTGACGAAGTACCAGCCGGCGCGGCCAACGATGTGCCGCAGAGTGGGATTCTTGCGAAGCATGGGTAGACGAGGGTCGCCTTAGCTACCCCCTGCCGGCGTCAGATGCCAGAGGATGCGAGTGCCGAAGCGCTCGCCGGGCATCTGCGGCGGCAAGTAGGGGTTCGCCGCCGTGGGGAAGCCCTTCCAATGTTGCTCGGTGAACTCGTAGAACTGGTTCGGGCGGTACACGAGCGGGATCGTCGGCTGGTTCTTCATGTAGAGGACGTTGAGCTCGCGGTACGCCTTGACGAGCTCGGCGTCGTCCTTGATGCGCGGGATTTGGTCGAGCAGCTCGTCGATGCGCGCAACGTAGTTCGGGCCCTTCGGGTTGTTGAAGCGCCCCATGTTCTTGTAGCGCTTCTCGCCCTGGGGAGCCCATTCGCTCGAGCTCAGCACGTAGTCGAAGCGCGACCACGGCTTGGACGGCTCGGGCTGGGGCGTGGGCGTGAACATGATCAGATCGAAGTTCCCCGAGTAGAGGTCGCCCCAGAAGACGTTCGCCTCGATGAACTTCTCGCGCACGTCGATGCCGGCGGCGCGCATGCCCTTCACGACGATGCGGACGATCGACTCCCAGTCGGTCCAGCCGCTCGGAGACTTGATGTAAAGCGTCGGCAGCTTCTTCCCCGCCTTGTCGTGCGTCTCCACGAGGTCGCCGTCTTTGAAGACGGCGGTGTAGCCGCCGGCCTTGAGCTCCGCCTTGGCGGCTTCTATGTCGTAACGTGAGGCGCCGTACTGCTTCACGTCGTCGGCCGAGAAGAACTTCTGCTCGAGGCCCGTCGGCAGCACGAGCCCCGATTGGAGCGGGTCGCTATAGCCGGAAACGGCCAGGTCGCGGATGTCTTTGTAGTTGATGGCAAAGGCCATCGCGCGGCGAACGTGCGCGTCGTCGAGCGGCGCGTGCAGAATCTCCGGCCACAGCATCGGGATCGACGTGGGGACGAAGTACGGCTCCTTGTCGTACCAAGCCTTCACCACCTTCTTCTCCTGGATGCGCGGCATGAAGGAGGACGAGACGTCGACGTTGCCCTGCATCAAGCCGACGGAGAAGTTCTCGTTGCTCTTGTAGATGGGGTGCGTGACGTACTTCGGCGCGGGCAGCTTGCCCTCGAAGAAGACCTTGTTGCCCCAGTAGTTGTCGTCGCGCACGGTGACGATCTTCTCACCGGAGTACGCGAGGAGTTTGTAGGGGCCGGAACCGATCGGGTCCTTGTCGAACTTCTGCTTCAAGAAGTCGTCGATGTTGTCGGCCGCCGCCTTGAGCATCGGCTCGATCACGTGCTTTGGCACGATGCGGATCTCGACGCAGGCGTCGAGCACGGGGAGGCCGTTCTTTTTCTTCGGATCGAGCACGAAAGTCACGTGCCGCGGCTCTCCGAGCTTCACGTCCGTGATGTACCCGCCGGTCCAGAGCGGCGACATGAGCAGGCTCTTGAACTGCTTGCCGAGGTCAAACGTGTACTTCACGTCCTCGGCCGTCAGCGGCTGACCGTCGCTCCACTTCGCCGCCGCGTTGATGACGAGGTCGATCGAGTCGTCGCTCACCGTGTACGACTCGGCCAGCAGCGGGACGAGCTTGCCCGCGAGCGGGTCGTACATGAGCAACGTCTCGTAGATCAGGTTCATGTCGTTGACGGGCCAGTCTTGCCAGCCGGCCAACGGATTGAAGGAGCTCGGATCGCCCCACTGCCTACCGCCAACGTATAAAGTTTCGTTGCGCGCGAAAGCCGTCGCGGCGACGGGGCTCGGAGCACCCGAGGACGACGACTCGGGCACGGGAGTCTTATGCTTGCGGCAGCCGAGTAGCGGCGCCGCGACGCACGCGAGAGCGATGATTGCGGTTGCGAAAGGTCGTCGTGCCATGGCGTTCCGAAGGCTCTGGTTGGGGATTTGAGACGAGCCGATGGATCCCCGGATCGGCGCGTTTCGCCGCAAATCCGCGATCGGCGCGGGATTGTTAGGCGATGGCTTTGGGGGGGTCAAGCGGGCGGGGCCCGGGCCATGAAAGAGCCGGTTTCTGGAACCGGTTTCCGCACGCCCTCGATCGAAACTCTACTCACCACATCGAGCATGGGCGCGAGCGAGCCACGGAATGATGCGTTGCGGTGACAAACCCGCACCTCGTGTCGAACGTGGAGGCGTTTGGGGTTGCGTGTAGGTGCGAGTTAGGCAAGAGCAAGCTCCATGCGCTCTGTTTTGGCCTTCGTCGGCGCGGCCGGACTTTTGTTCGTCGCCGCGAGCTGCGGCACTTCCTCGAACAACGACAACAACACCGGGGGTAGTTCGTTTACTCCCACGGCTGGTTCCAGCCACTCCGCGGGTGGCTCGGGCGGCATGGGAGCCACGAGTAGCGGCGGCAAAGCCGGCGGCGGCCCGGTGTGTACCGGCGTCCAGCTCGGCTGCGGCGCCGTCTGTATCGACCCGACGAACGACAACAAGAACTGCGGCGGCTGTAACAAGGCCTGCGGCATGGGCCAGACCTGTGCGGCGGCAGCGTGCCAGTGCACGGGCGGGCTCTCGGCCTGCACCACCGGCTGCGTGAACCTGATGTCCGACGGCGCCAATTGCGGTGCCTGCGGTATGGCCTGCGCGCAAGGCAGCGTGTGCTCGCAGGGGAAGTGCACGTCGATGTGCGCCACGGGCGAGACGATGTGCGGACAGAGCTGCCCGAACACGATGACGGACGCGAGTCACTGCGGCTCGTGCACGAACGTGTGCCAGGGCGGTCAGGCCTGCGCGAGCGGCTCCTGCGGTTGCCCCGCGGGACAGACGACGTGCAACGGCGTGTGCGCCGACGTGATGACGAACAACGCGAACTGCGGCACGTGCGGTCACGCGTGCACCGGCGGTCAGTCGTGTTCGGGCGGCCAATGCGTCACGAGCACGGGCGCGGGCGGCCAGTCGTCGGTCGGCGGCAGCGCCGGCACGGGCGCGGGCGGCATGAGCGCGGGCGGTTCCGCGGGCATGAGCTCGGGCGGGATGGGCACCGGCGGCTCGGGCGACACCATGGTCCAGCGCGGCGACTGCAACGTCCTCAAAGCGGGGATGATCGCCGACTTCGAGGAGGGCATGGGCATGCCCGTGCTGCCGATGCAGGAGGGACGCACCGGACAATTCGAGACGTTCAACGACGCCACGTCCAGCGCCACCGAGACGATGACCGTCGAATCCTCGGGCGGCACGGCGACCTGCGACAAATGGGCGCTCCACGTGCAGGGCAAGGGCTTCACGAACTGGGGCGCCGGGACGGGCTTGAGCCTCGTCGGCGCACCGACGTCGCCCACGCCCTACAACGCCGTCATGCACGGCTTCACGGGTGTCAGCTTCAAGGCGAAGCTCGGCTCGACCGCGGATTCAAAGTCGCCGGTGCGCTTCAACATCTCGACGCCGTGGACCGAAGACAAGTCGAACCCCGGCGGCCAGTGCGACACCACGACGCTCGCGGCGACCACCACCAAAGCCGCGCGCGATTGCTACCAGCACGCCGGCAAGTTCCTGCCGCCGGGGTCGAACCCGGGCCAACTCACCTCGAGCTGGCAGACGTTCACGTACTGCTTCGATCGCGATCTCTACCCGTTGTCGTTGCCGAGCAACCTGACCACCGATCAGCGCAACAACATCGGCACGAACATGCTGAAGATTCAGTGGCAGTTCAACAACGGCAAGGACTACAGCGGCGCGTACACCACCGATTATCCGAAGTTCAAGCCGGACCTGGCGTTCGACCTCTGGCTCGACGACATCTCGTTCTTCAGCGGTGATTGTCCGAACAAGGTCACTTCGCCGTCGAACGGTTCGCCGGCGAAGGCGTTCCCACAAAACTCCGCGATGGTCGGCTCGTGCCCGGTGGCCACGAACGCCAAGCTCTACGCCGCCAACATCGCGGAGGCGTACGCGACCTGGACCAAGAACTTCGTCCAGGGCGGCAAGATCGTCGCGCCCGAGCAGTCGGGCCACGTCACCTCCGAGGCGATCGGTTACGGCATGCTCATCGCCGCGGCGATGGGCGACAAAACCGCCTTCGACGCATTCTGGAAGTACGCCCAGGACAACGGCGCGAAGAGCGGGCTCATGAACTGGGAAGACGGGCAATCCGGTTCGGCGACCGACGCCGATCTCGACCAGGCGTACGCGCTGCTCATGGCAGCCGGGCAGTGGTCGGGCGGGGGCTACGACGGCAACTCGCTCGGCAGCAGAATCGCGAGCTCCGACGCGTCCGGCGGGGTTCTCACGGGCGGCAGCCAATTCCCCCAAGCGAACTACAACCCCTCCTACTTCGCACCGGCTGCGATGCGAAAGCTCACGGGGCTATCGGGCTTCGTGAACCAGAACTACACGCTGGTGAACAACAACATCAAAGCTTCCGTCGCGGGCGTCCCCACGGACTGGGCGGACAAGAGCAGCGGCGCTCCCTCGGGTCCCGGCGGAGCGCAGGTGACGAGCGACATTCAGGACGGCAACAACGGCGCCATGGGCTACGACGCGGCGCGCGTGCCCTTCCGACTCGCACTAGACGCTTGCCTGAACAACGGCGACACGTCCGGGTTGAGCGCGGTCGTGAGCTATTTCGCCGCCAAGTACGACAGCGGCGCCAGCATCGATCTGATGAAGGCGGGTTGGTACAAGAAGATGGACGGGGTCTTCAGCACCTCGAAGGACATGCAAGGCTCGTTCATCGGGCCGATGGGCGCAGCCGGCATGGCCATGAAGAACCAGGCCATGTTGGATCGGGCGTTCCGCACGATGCTCGACATCCTCGAGAGCGGTGATTTCAACCACACGTACTTCCCCTCGACTGTCGGGTTCCTCACGCTGCTCATGATGAGCGGCAACTACCCGGCGCCCTGAACCGAACCCGCGCACGAGGCTGAACGGAGCCGCCCGGGCTCCGTTCAGCGAGCGTCGGATTCAAATCCCGACGTGCTCTTCGAGGCGGGCGAGACGGCCCTCGATTTTCGCGAGCCGCTCGACGCCCATCGTGCGCTCTTACATGCCGAGCGCGATCAGGCGATCGAGGCGATCGGTGACCGCATTGATGCGCTCGCTGAGACCCATGGGTCAGCCGCAGCGCGAGTTGCGCTGTGTTTTCGCGGGGTCGCGAGCGATGCCCGCTGAGCGTCAGCGCGGCTCGGCGATGGGCTTGCCCATGTCGCACGGGAACGATGCGTGGAATTTGCTGCCGGGGTTCGCGCGGTACGTGTCGCACGCGGAGCCTTCGAGCGTGACCTGGTGCTTGTTGTCCTCGAGCGTCCAGCCGGCGGCCATGTCGCCGTAGGTGAGCGGGGTGCCGTCGAGCGTGACGTTCGCGAGCGCGGGGTTGCCCGTGACGTTGGCGCTGAGATCGAAGGTGCAGGTTTGCACGGCGTTCAGCACTTTTTGCAGGTTCGCGCGCAGCTCGGAGGCGTCGTTCGTCGCGAAGTACGGCGCGGTCCCCGGCGTTTGATCCGCCGTGGCGTAGGCCGCCGTGAACATGCCGCCCGTCTCGCTCGCGACGCACGGCTGGTATTGGTAGTCGCTCGGCGGCGCCTGGACGGGCAGACCCGCGCCGGCGTTCGCGACGTCCTGCAGGTGCTTGTCGCCGCAGCGTGATTGATCCTGATTGCAGCCGTTGTTCGGCTGCTCGACGATGTCCCCAATGCCGACGATGAGCGTACCGACGCCCGCCGCGTACGCGTCTTGAACCGCCTTAATCGTGCGATCCTGGCCGCATTGGGGGTTCGTCGTTTTGCAGGTGTTGGGGTTACCGTCGGTGACGAGCAGGATGTATTTCGGACCGGGCGGATCGGCGCTGTAGGCGACGAGCGCGGGCGTCACCACGTCGATGGCGTGACCGGTCGGCGTTTCCCAGCCCTTGCCCTGGCCGGAATCCATACCGAGCTGGTCGTAGACTTGTTTGATGGCGTCATAGCTGCCGAGCGCGAACGCGGGCGTGTCCGGTGTCATGGTCGCGCACGCGGGATCGGACTCGCTCGAGCCCGCGTGACCTTTGAAGCTCGCGAAGCCGAAGCGCACGTCGTTCTGCAGCGGCTCGACGACGCCGTTCGTCGGATCCATCAGCGCGTCGTAAAGGAGCTTCCACGCCGTCGTGGTGTTGCTCATCAGCGGCTCGAACATGCTCGAGGAGTTGTCGACGAGGATGAGCACGGTCGGCACGATTCGGTTCGAGGTGGCGTCGAGCGGGTCGCAATTGTTACCGCCGGTGCCGCCGCTGCCGTCGCCGCTCGAGCCGCTCACGGAGATGCTGCCGCCCGTGCCGACCTGCGCGCCCGAGCCGCCCGTCCCCGTTCCCGAGGAGCCGCCGCCGACACTGATACCGGTTCCACCCGTGGCGGCCGTATCGCCGCCGGAGAGGCTGGAGTTGTCGGTCCGGGAGCCTGCGCTGCAGGCCGCGAGCGGGACCAGAACCAGGGGCGTCAAACCGAAGAAAGTGCGCAATTTCGTCATTTTCTGCCTGTCCGCAGCGAAAAAAAGTACCGGCGCGGAAGCCTAGCGTGCACCGGCCACCGGAACAAACAGCGGAGTTGCGGCGCCCTTCGCGCTAGATCGTCGGGCCATGAGCGAGCTTTCCGCTGCCGAGAGCCCCTTTTTGACGCGCCTTGCCGCAGTCGGCGTGGTCGCGGTGATCCGCGCGGCTTCGATCGACGCGGCGCTCGCCGTGAGCCATGCGCTCGTGCGCGGCGGAGTGACGGGCATCGAGATCACGTTCTCGACGCCGGGCGCTGCGGAAGCGATCGCGCGTGCGCGCAAGGAGCTTCCGGACGCGCTGGTCGGCGCGGGCACGGTGCTCGACGCGGCGTCGCTTGCAGCCGCCTGCGACGCGGGCGCGAGCTTTCTCGTGAGCCCGCATACCGACGAGGCGTTGCTCGCCGGGGCGCGCGAGCGCGGCGTGCCGTTCTTGCCGGGCGCGCTCACGCCGACGGAAATCGTGCGGGCGTGGCGCCTCGGCGCCGCGTGCGTGAAGGTGTTTCCAGGGTCCGCCGTGGGACCGAGTTACTTGAAGGCGATCAAGGCGCCCCTGCCGCATATCGCGCTCATGCCGACCGGCGGTGTCGACGAGAAGAACCTCGGTGAATGGCTGAAAGCCGGCGCGGTCGCGGTCGGGATGGGCGGAGCGCTCGCCACGGGGACGCCCGACGCGATTGAAGCCGCGGCCCGGCGTGCGAGCGCCGCGTTGCTGGCAGCACGCGGGTGACCGCGCGCACCGTTGAACCCAATCCCACCCGAACGAGCTAAAGTCGGGCGCGATGGCAACGGTCGTGACGTTCGGCGAGTTGATGCTCAGGTTGAAGACGCCGGGGTTCTTGCGCTTCGCGCAAGCGCCGGCGCTCGAGGCGACGTTCGGCGGCGGGGAAGCGAACGTGGCGGTGAGCCTCGCGCTCTTCGGCCACGATTCACGCTGGGTCTCCGCCGTGCCGAAGAACCCCATCGGTGATTGGGCGCTCGCTTCGCTCCGGAGCGTCGGCGTCGACACGCGCCACGTCGCGCGCCGCGGCGAGCGGCTCGGCATTTACTTCTTGGAGAGCGGGGCGAGCCAGCGCGCGTCGCAAGTCGTGTACGACCGGGCCGGCTCGGCCGTGAGTGAGCTCGGCGCGGGCGCGTTCGCGTGGGAAACCGTGCTCGGCGGCGCGGACTGGTTTCACACGACGGGCATCACGCCCGCCCTGTCCGACGGCTGCGCGGCGCTCGCCGCCGAAGCGCTCGCGACGGCAAAGCGGCTCGGCGCGACCACGTCGGTCGATTTGAATTTCAGAAAGAAGCTTTGGTCGAAGGCGCGGGCGCGCGAGGTGATGAGCGGCCTGATGGCGCACACCGACGTGCTCATCGCGAACGAGGAGGATTGCGACTCCGTGTTCGACATTCACGCCGGCAAGGTCGAGAGCGGTTCGCTCGATCGGGGCCGTTACCTGGCGGTGGCAGACCAGGTGCTTCTGCGCTTTCCGGCCGTGAAGCGCGTCGCCATCACGCTGCGCGAGAGCCGGAGCGCCAGTGACAACGGCTGGAGCGCGCTGCTCGCCGAACGCGCCGGACATGCGTTCAGCCGACAGTACGATATCAGCGTGGTCGATCGCGTAGGCGCCGGGGATTCCTTCGCGGCAGGGCTCGTCCACGCGCTCATCGAGGGGCGTGATCGGCAGGCGAGCGTGGAGTTCGCGACGGCGGCGTCGGCACTCAAGCACTCGATTCCCGGTGACTTCAACCTCGTGACGCTCGCCGAGGTCGAAACGCTCGCACGCGGCGACGGCTCGGGCCGCGTGCAGCGCTGATACGCGCTCGCGTTGCTCGGGTCGAGGAGCTCGCTATAGTCGAAGCACTTCTATGAGATCGCTTGTCTTGCCGGGGGCCGTAGTGCTTTGGAGTGTGCTCGCCGGAGCGTCCGCGTGCATGAGCGACCGCGTTTATCACCAGGCCGAAGCAGGCGGTGCGGCCGGCGCGGACGACGGTGGCAGCGCCGGCAAAGGTCCCGGCGGCGGCGCGAGTGCAAACGGAGGCAATCACGCCGGCGGGACGGGGGGCAACGCCGGCTCGTCGCTCGGCGAGAGCGGCGAAGGCGGCGCCGTCGCGGCGCAGGGCGGTTCGACGTCGGGCACCGCGGGAACGGCGGGACGAGGGTCAGGTCGAGGAGGCTCCGGCGGCACGCACTCGACCGGCGGCGGAACGACGGGCGGAAGCGCGGGCACGAGCGCGGGCGAAAGCGGCGCGGGCCAGAGCGGCGAAGGCGGTGCATCCGGTTGTCCCACCGGTTTCACGGGACCAGGCTGCAACGTCAACATCGACGACTGCGCCGGCGTGAACTGCGGAGCGAACGGTCATTGCGTGGACGGCGTCGCGTCACACGCGTGCGCTTGCGATCCCGGATTCACCGGCGCAAGCTGCAGCCTTGCGCGGCTTGAACGACTGACGCCGAACTTCGGCATGTCGTGCGGCAACGCCATCAGCGGCGACGGAAGCGTGGTGGTCGGCTACGAGGCGGACGGCCCCCGCAGCTCGGTTCATCCCATTCGCTGGACCGAGGCGGGCGGCGCGGTCGAGCTCACGAGCAACACCGATACGGTGGACTATGGGAGCGCCCTCGCGGTGAACAGCGACGGAAGCGTCGTCGCAGGCGAAGGAGCCTTGGCGTCGAGCTCGGGCGTGTTCCGGTGGACTCAAGCGGGCGGCGTCGTCATCGTCGGACCGGACATCCAAGTCGGCCTGAGCAGCAACGGCACGACGCTCGTCGGTCGCGAGGCCATGTCGGACGGCACGCACCTTTATCGTTGGACGCAAGCCACGGGCGTGGTCGATTTCGGGCTCTTCGGCGCCGTGCTCAACGTGGCGGCGCTGAGCGGCGACGGCACGACCGCCGTCGGAGATCGCACCGTGGGTTCGCAGCTGAGTCAGGCGTTTCGGTGGACCGCCTCCGACGGAGTCGCCTCGATTGGTCCGGCCGACGTGGCGGCGTATGCGACGGGCGTGAGCGCTGACGGTCGCGTCGTCGTCGGTACGCATCAGTCGATGGACGGCAGTCAGCAATTCGCCTTCCGTTGGGATCCCCAGAGCGGCCCGGTCGATCTCGATTTGGGCAGCCTGACCTACACGAGCGCGGCGAACGTCTCGAGCGACGGCAGCATCATCCTGGGCATGGCCGGGCAGGACGGTTGGCTCTGGTCGAGCGCGAAGGGCCCCCGCTTGCTGCAAGACATTCTTGCGGGCGAGGGCGTCGACCTCACGCACTACTCGAGCTTTCGCCCGTCCGACATCTCCGACGACGGCACGATCGTCACCGGCTGCGTCTTCACCGACGACGAGCCCGCGGTGCAGGGCTTCGTCGCCCGCATCGGCGACTGACCGAGACGGCCGCTCACAGCTCGCGATAGCCGCCCGGCACCGAGTAGGTGTCGTCGCGGCCGGCGGCCATGAACATGCCCCAGCACGTGAGCTTCGTCTTAGCGGCGAACGTGAGGTCGTCGCCGATCGAGCCGATCGGGCCGAGCACGGCGAGGTTCGAGCGGTGCACTCCCCACGAGCCCGGGCCGTGCTGCAGGATCGCTTCGTGGAGCTCACGCCCGGCTTCGGCCGAGCTCTTCAAAATGGCGACGCGCAGGCGTACGGGCCCTTCCGTCCCGGCGCCGGTGACGTTCAGGTAAATGAGGTCGGCACGCGGCCGCTCGATGCGGACGTCGAACTGCTGCTTCGACAAGAACTCGAGCAGGTTCGCTTCCGTCAGGATCCGGCCGTCGGGCTTCAGGTTCTCCCCGCTGCAGAGGCCGGGTTTGAAGCGCAAGCCGTCGGGCTCGGGTCCGGGGCCGCCGCCGTCACGCGAGGTGGCGTAGGAGCGCGGATCGGAGCCGTCCGTCATGCGCAGCATGGGGCTCGAACAAGCGACGGCGAGAACCGCTGAAAAAAGCGCAACGACCGCGACGGGAGACGGCGTGCCCCGAGCCATGACCGCGTTCTTACCACCACTCCGGCAGCTTTTGGCAGGATTGCGACACGGAACCGGCGTTGGTAGCCTGCGCCCCGTGAAGGTCCAGGTGCTGGGTCGAGCGACGGGGCTCGTCGCGCTCGCGCTCGCGGGCTGCGGCGGCGGACCGTCGGCCATCGCGACGTCGAATCGAACCTTTTACGACTGGGCCGTGCCCACCGAGGGCGCCGGCAAGCTCGAGTTCGAAGAGCACTACCCGCCGCTCGATCTGTCCGCGGCGCAGCCCTTCCCCGAGTACGTCGGCGTGACGGTGCTCCGGCACGGCATCCACCTTTCGAAGCCGAAGGATTGGATCCTGCGCGACGCGAGCAATCAGGCGGGGCAAGCCTACGTCGGGTATATCTCGCCGAACGCATACTCGTTCGCCGTCTATGAAAGGCCGGAGGCGCCTTCGACGCCGTGGCTCGACATGATGAAGCGCTTCGAGGACGACACGCAGTCGCTCGGCGCTAAAATCCTGGGCAAGCGTGTGCCGATCGCGACCGGCATCGGGCAAGGTCGCGCGTACGACGTGACCCGCAACGTCGAAGCGGCGAAGAGCCCACTCGTCAGCCGCAGCCGCGAGTATCTGGTGCGCGGCGCTACGCGCGTCGTGCTCGTGCAAATCGTGTACGAAGGTGACGACTTGTCGCTCGTGAATCCAGAGCTGCTCCGCGTGGTCGACACGCTCGAGGTCCTATGAAGCGCGCACGTGTTTGCTTGGTCGCGCTCGCCCTCGTGCAGGTCGCGTGCGCGGGCGCGGTCGAGTCGTCGAAGTTCGAAGACAAGGCGCGCCGCACGGTGCCCGTGCCCGTGTGCGTGCAACCCCTGCAACGCAACACGAGCGGCGTCTCCAACGTCGTCCCGGCCGACTACTGGAAGATGGTGCTGCCGAGCTACGACGCAGGCTCGTCGACGCTCGATACGAGCGCGCCGGATTGCGCGGGCCGCCCGGCCTTTTCGGAGTCGGATCGGCTGAACGCCGAGGGCCCGCGCACGGGCTCGATCCCGGTGCCGGCCGACAACGCTGTCGTCACTTCGGGCCCCGACAACTTCCGCGTCGTCTGGCTCCGCACCTACAAATACGGCGACGGCTCCTGGTCGGGCCCCATCGCGCTCACGCGCGCGCGCGAAGGCTACGCCGAGGTCTACGGCACCGGCACCTATCGCGGCCGGCCGGGCTCGACGCGCTTCGCGCTCGAGCGCATGGGCTCGCGGATTTTGGTGACCTCGACCGACGAAGGCTGCGGCCAGGTGAAGCCTGGTCAGGGTTGCGAGACGGACTTCAACGCCTTCTTGCTGAGCGGCGGGCAGCTCGCGCGGGCCGCTTCCTTCCCGCTGGATCGCATCGATTACCGCCCGTTCGGCGGCTTGCCGGGCGTCGCCAAGTTCCGGTTGACGGCGGCACCGGTGTTTCAGCCGCGCGCGATGCGCGTGATCGAGCAGGTGACGGTCGAGGACCCGAGCCAGGGCATGGTGCGCAAGAGTGATCTCGAGCGCGTCTTCAGCCTCGGGCCCGACGGCTCGCTCAAGGCGAACGCACCGTCGCTCTGGAGCGAGCTGGACAAACCGAGCTCGGCACCACCGCCTCCGCCGCCTCCCCCTCCGCCGCCCGCGAAGAGCCGCTCCGGCGCTACCAGCAGATGAGGTCGCCGCCGTACCCGCACTCGGGTCGCTGCGCGGCGGCGTAGAGCACGCCCATTCCGAGGCCGAGCAGCGCGCCGACGCCGGCGCTGCCCCACGCTTGGCCGCCGCTCTCGAAGTTGCCGGCGGTGCGCCCCACCGTCGTGATGACGCCGAGCACGCCGGGCACGGCGACGTTGCCGAGCAGCGAGCCCACGTTCAGTCGCCCGTGGCTCCAGCCGATGGTGTCGACGAGGAAGACGCCGAGGCCCTGGCCGAACGAGGAGAACGCGGTGAACGAGTGCGTCGAGAACATCCCGTACGTCTCGCAGTTGTGAAAGCCCTGGTTCGTGTCGTCGCAGCCGGGGCGGAAGCCCTTGAGGGCGGGCTTCAAGAAGCGTTCGTTCAGGAGCGCCGTTGCGGCGAGCGTCATGCTCGGCGCGAGGACGGAGACGTGCCAGCGCGCCTTCCACCCGACCGTGACCTCGGGGTCCGAGTAGAAGACGCGCGGCATCAAGAGCTCGACGCCGAACGACGAGAGCGCAAGCACCGTGGTCGTGTCACCCCAGGCACCGCTCCGGTGCGGCGCCGGCGTTTGCGCGGACGCTTCACGCATCGACAGCAGCGACGCCGCGGCACCGAGCGCCAGCGCCAAGACCCACCGGCCGATGCGGCCCTGCCCACTCACCGACTTGAACGACACCGGCCGGGATTTATCCCTGGTGTGCGTCCAACCGCAACTAAATCGGCTGTCGGGCTATCGAAAGGCAGCCCGCCGTCGGGCCGGTCACCGGGACGCTCAGCCGCCCTGGCGGTATTTACGGTACGCCGCGGCGAACTCCGGTCCGAAGACCACCGCGAACGTCCGGCGTTCCTCGTAAAGCTCGTCGAAGCGGCGCACGAACGCTTCCCAATTGGCCTTGTGGCGCCCGAGCGGGAAACCGTGCCCGGCTTCCTTCTCGATCGCCGCGGGCGATAGCTGTTCGAGCAACGCGCGCACGCCTCGCATCATGCCGTCGAGCACCGCCATCTGGTGAAACATGAGGTCGGCGAAGATGCCCTCGAGCGCACGCGGCGCCTCGAACGACGTATCGCTCGGATTCAGCAACGCATGCGCGAGCGCTTGCGGCGTCGTCGCCGCTTCGACCGCGGCGCCTGCGGCCGAGCGGTGCGGGTTTCTTCGCTGTTGGCCCTGCGGCAGGTCGAAACATGCGATGAACTGCGCATAGCCTTCGCGCAGCGGCACCGCGCTTCGCAGAAAAGCGTCGAGCGCGTCGTGGACTTTGGTGATGAAGCGCGCGATCTCGCCCGTCGTATCGAGCGAGGCGCCGGGGACGAGCGCCTGTGCGAGCTCGCGCAGCCCCTGGAGCGCGAGATTTTCCGGGCTGAGGGCGCCGAAATGTTGCGTACGCGGGCCGGCGAGCTCCGAGTGCGGCGCCTGCGGCGGCGTGGGGGCGAACGCGCGCGGATCGTTCGGCGGGCCCTGAAACTGCGAGCCCGGCAGAGGCGGCAACGAGCCGCGACCGGGAGCGCCAGGGCCGAGCAGCACGCTGCGGTTACCGAGGACGCTCGCGGCGAAGCTCTTCGCCAGGCGATCGTCGAGCGCGTCCTGCTGCTTCTCGAAGGTGATGGTGATTTTGAGGACGACGCTCAGGAAGAAGTGAAAACCGCCCGGCTCGAGGTCCGTCGGCTGGTTCGCGGGGATGCGCTGGGGCTTCTCCTGACCCGGTGGGATCAGGTGCACGCCGTTCTTGCTGCCGAGATCCTCGATGCAGAGCTTGCCCCCCACGTCCTCGATGCGCGCGTGAAAGTTGGAAACCATCGGGTGAACGATGGGGCAGTCGTTCAGCGGGTTGCGCCCGATACGGATCGGGAGCGAGGTGAACCGGCTGCGGGCAAGCTCGACCGACCCGGCGTCCAGCACGAACACGAACGGCACGGCGCGATACTACCTGCCGCCGCGGCGCGGAGCCCACATCCGCGCATTGGTTCCAGTCCGGGCGGCGTCGTTCAGGCTTCGACCAGGCTCGAGAGCAGCTCCGCGACCGTCGCCTGCGGACGGCCGAGGACGGCCAGAATCGACAGCGGAAGGGGTGCAAGCGCCGAGGTGTCGCTCGGTCGGTGGGTGAGATCGCAGATTTCGTCGCGCGTATCGCTCGGTAAAAAAAGCTCCGTGAGCGTCGCGCGCGGCGGAGCACCGAGATGAACGAGCGCTGCCCCCCGATCCCCGGCGTGCCACCAGAAGAAGCTCGGGACCGTGCGCTGCCAGCGGAGCACCCGCCTGAGCGCGTCGATCCAAAAGCAGAGGGCCACCCCGCCCGCATGGCCGAGCGGGAGCCTGAGTGACAGACGCGTGTCGGGGTGTTCGACCCCGCGGAACGGCTCGGCCGCTGCGACGAGCAAGCGCAGGCAATCGCCGGCCGCCTCGGGCAAGAGGCCGACGAGCTCCCAGAGCTTTTGGACCTGAAGTTGTGCAGCCCACGCGGCGTACAGCTCGCGCGCTTCCTCGACCGCCAAGTCCGGGGTCGGACGAAAACCAGCCGCCGCCGCGGGCAGATCGGGGACGGCGCCCTCGCGCACCGGCGTCCAGAGCGCGCCCGCCTCGGCCCAAAGGCTCTCGAACACGAGCGGCGCCACTTCGGGATTCGCGACGAGCGACTCGGCGAGACGCACTGAGCCCGCGATGCTGAGCGGAAACCTGCGCCCCGCGGCGTCCGCGCTCGGTCCGATGACGCCCACGACGAGCTCGTGCGCGTTCTCGGCGCTGCGCAGGCCGAACGCGTGGACGCCGCCCCCGGCGAACGCCTCGGGGAACGTGCGACCGGCGTGGCCGAGCGCCCATTCGAAGCTTTCCGTGACCCACGCGTCGTAACCCGCGAGTCTGTCGTCGCCGCCGTGGGCGCGCACGAACTCGGCGAGGTGCGGCACCTTGCCGAGGATGCCGGCCCCGCGGGCTTCGTACGGGCTCATCCGGGTCCGGCGGCGGCGACCGTCGTCACGGCGGGTGGGCACTTGAGCCGGCGGAAGAAGCCGCGCACGAACGGCTGCATGCTCTTCGCGGGACGGATATCGATGCTCACGGGCGGTTCCCCGGGACGCGTCAGGCTCCAGGTCCCGCTCAAGGTCGCGCCGCTCGCCGCCTTGACGCCGCCCGCGTCGAGCAAGCGGAACAAACCGAAATCACCGACACGCGGGATTTCGTCCGTGAAGCCCGCGCCGCGCACCTGCAGCGTCGCGCCGTGCGGCCCTTCCTTGCCGGGCCAATCGACGGGCATCCAGCGCTCGGGCTCGTTGCGATACGTCGTCGCGTGGCCGTCCACGATCAGCGAGATCTCCGCAACGTCGGAGCCGGCCGGGTGCATCTGCACGTCGAAGTGGACGCCCGGCACGGCCGCGGTGCCGAACATCGCGTCCGTGATGTCGGCGGCGACGCCGAGGCACTCGAGGAAATCGGGACGGAACGGCAGGGCGTCCGCGGCCGCTTTGGCGGCGAAGCGGTTGCCCGAGCGGTCGAGGCGCGCCGCGAGATTGTCGGTGTAAAATTTCCAGATCAACCCGGCGTCGGGCCGGAAGAAGTCGGTCAGATCCGCGAGGGACACTTCGGCGGGCACGTCCGTAAACGGGTAGCGCGGGAGCACCTTGTCGTGGAGCGGGTCCCAGACCTCCGTCTTCCAGTGGTCGCTGAGTTGCGTGAAGTCGGCGCGCATCACGCCGGCGCGGCTGCCGCGGATCGGGTTCATCAGGAGCGGTTCGAGCACGCGGTAGGTGCGCGGGTCGAGCTGGGTGAGCGTCGCCTTGACCGAGATCTGCGTTTGCGAGAGCAGCGCGTCGAATTGCTGCGCGGGCGCCGTCTTGCTCTCGGCGAGCGCGCTCAGGTTCACCTGTAGATTGTTGAGCTGCATCAGGTACTGCCCGAGCTTCGGCGGCGCGGCGCTCGCCTTGCCCGACGCGGTGTCACCGAAAGCGAAGGCCAAAATCGGCTGAAATTCGCGCTCCGGGAGCGAGACGGTGGGTGCCGGCGCGCCCGCGTCGATGCCGGCGTCGACCTGCGCGAGCGCGCTGTTGGCGAGCGCGCCGACCTTGGCTTTCGCGAGGTCGGCGAGCGTCTGCGGCGGCGTCACGTCGAGCCGTACGTTCTCGCCGATGACGTTGAAGAGACGCGTGTACGGCCCCTCGTCGACGGAGAGCGTCTGGAGCTCTTCGATCGAACCCTGGAGATCGCTCGGCGCGGCGACGCCGAGACCGCCGATGAACTCGAACCAGGCGCGCGTGTAGCGCTGGAAGTAGAGCGCTTTCAGGCGATCGGCGGCGCTCGCCCTCGTGTCGGCGTCCGCCGCGCCGACCTGGCCGAGCACCCATGGCTCGAGCTCGAAGCGCGCGTCGGGCGACTCGACGAGCGAGCGCACCTTCTGCCAGCCGAGCGCGGTGTACGCGCCGGGCACCTCGACGTTGGATTTGGACTGCGAGTAGCGCGCCGCGGGACCGAGGAAGATCGAATCCGCGCGGATCGGAGGCGCGCCCTTGGCGGCCTCGAGCAGCCAGCCGTAGCGAAGCTCGTCCACGGGCACGGCGCTGAGGCTCCCCTGCGCGCGCGCGACCGCGACCTCGTCGATCGGCAGCGCCCACGTCTTGTCGGCTGCGAGCTGGGTCACGAAGTAGCGAGCGTGAGCCGCGAGCTTGCTCGGATCGCTGGGCGCCGCCGAGCTCTGCGAGCGCGCCCACACCTTCGCGAGCGCGGGCGCAGCCCACTCGGGCGCGAGATGCTCGGGCCGCGTGAGCATCAAGTAGAGCTTCAGATCCTCGTACGCTTGCTGGAAATTCTGCGAGTCGATCTGGCCCACGCCGCTGAGGGAGCCCGCCTGGCGCACGCTCGTCAAGAGCTCCGTCCGCACGGGCCCCTGCACGATGGTGCGTAGGCGCGAGAGGTAGACGCCCTTCACGGCCTGAAGCAGATCCGGCGCGGCGTAAGCCCCGAGGTAGCCGCGAATGCTGAAACCGTCGGACGCCTGCTCGAGCGTCTGCACGCGACCGACCAACGTATCGAGCGCGGCCGCCGTCGCGTCCGAGCCCGCCAGCTTCTCGAGCTCGACGCTGCGCGCGACGTCACGCGCCGTGTCGTGGACGAGACCCGAATTCTGCACGTAGCTCGCTGCGGCCGGAATCACGAGCGCGAGCACGACGAAGGCGACGATGGCGGCCTGGATGACTTGGCGGATCGCGCCGCGCCGCAAGCGGCTGCGCGAGCGGACGGCGAGGTTGCGATCGGGGAAGATGACGCGCTGGAAGAGCTCGGTGACGAAGTAGCTCTGGGGCTGCTCGTTGCGCGAGGCGGCGGCGCCTTGCAGGAGCGGCACGTTGAAGCCACGCGCCATCTTGTCGAGGACGCGGTCGAGGGCGCGGCCCGTCTGCGTCCCGCTCGTGAGGTAGAAGCCACGGAGCAGCGGCGTTTCTTGATAGGGATTTGCGCGACAGAGGAGCTCGACGAGCGCTGCGAGCGGTGCGCGAATGGCGGCGAATTCGAGCGGGAACTGCAGCACGCGCGCGCGCGCCTCGGCGAGCGGCTCGCCGTTCAAGCGCTGCAGCATGCGCGCGTAGAGCACCTGCTCGAGACGCTCGAACTCGGCCTCGACGGCGCGCCCCGGTTCGACGAGCTCCTCGCCGAGCTCGAACGTCGCGCCCCAGGTTTGGCCGCGCTGGGCCTTGCCGAGGTCCCCCCAAAACTCCACGAAGCCGGCGACGAGGTCGACCTTCGTGAGCATCACGTAGACGGGCAGCACCATCTCGAGGCGCTCCATCACCTCGTCGGCCCGGCTCCGGAGCGTCTTCGCGAGCTCTTCGAGCTCGTACTCGCCGGCTGCCAAGAGCTCTTCGCAGCTGACCGCCATGACGACGCCGTCGAGCGGCTGCCGCGGGCGAAACTTGCGGAGCAAGTCGAGGAAGCCGAGCCACTCCTCGCGGTCGTCCTCACCGGTGATGAAGCGACCCGCGGTATCGAGCAAAATCGCTTGTTCGGAAAACCACCAGTCGCAGTTGCGCGTGCCGGCGGTGCCGCGGAATTTGCCCCCGCCGCCCCCGCCGCCGGGCGGCGTGACGAAACCGAGGTTCGACTGCGTGAGCGCCGTCGTCTTGCCGCCCCCGGGCGGGCCGACGATGAGGTACCAGGGGAGCGCGTAGAGCGCCGTGTTGCCGCCGCGCGCGCCGAGCTTCGTCCGCTTGAGCGCGCCGATCGCCTCTTTCATGCGCGCCTGCAAGGCGAGCACTTCGTTCCGGCGATCGGGACGCACGTTGGCGGCTTGCTGCGCCGCCGCGCGCAGGAGCTCACGCTCGAGCGCCGCGGCGCGCATGCCCGCGCGCACCCGCCGCACGATGAGCACGAGCATGAACGCGACGAACAGCGTCGCCGTCGCCGCGATCGGGATCCAGAGCGGCCCGTGCAAGAGCAGGACGAGGAGCCACACGAGCCCCGCGACGAGGAACAGGCCGAGAGCGAGCCACCACATCATCGGGAAATCACTGCTTCTGCGGCACGGGCACGGCCACGGCCGCACCGGTGGGAACCGTGACGGGGAGGGCGTCGACCGCGTGCTCGACGTCGGAATGAACCATGCGCTCGAGGCCGATCACGCAACCGACGGCGAGCAAGAGGCCGCCCACGATGAAGGCGACGAGCGGCGCGTTGCTCGACTTGCGCTTCTTCGCGCGCTGCCCGGGCTCGGCGTGCGGCGCGATGCGATCGGCCCGCGGCAGCGCGCGAGCGAGCTGCTGCCGCGCCGATTCGAGAAAGCCCTGCGGCGTCGCTTCGTCGCCGCTCGCGCCATATTGGCCGCGAAAGCCGAGCAAGAGGCCGAGCGCGTAAATCGCGAGCGCGTCGGGCCGGTTGGCGTCGTTCAAGAGGTTGCGCATGCGCACGAAGAAGCCCTCGCCCGCGGTGAACTGCTTGTAGATGACGATCTCGAGCGGCTCGCGCATCCACTCGGCGCGCCCGGGCCAGTTCGATTTCAAGAGCTGCGCGTCGATGAACGCGACGAGCGCGTAACGCATCTCCGCGAGATCGGGATCGGAGATGCCGACGGCTCTTCCCTTCCCCACCACGGTGTCGAGCGCCATGAGCAAGCGCTGCCGTAGCTCGGGCGCCGGCGGCAGCGTGGGCGCGAGCGGAAACTTCGCCGCCAAGAGCAGCACGTCCGAGCACACCCCATACGCACGCGCGGTCATCGTTTACTTGAGGTGCTTCGGGTCGACGGCGTAGAGAGACAAGGACGCGCCCGCCCACTCGCCGTCGGCGGGAAGGTACAGCGCGACCGTCGCGGTCTTCGCGATGTCCTCCCAAAACGCGCCCTCGCGCGCGACGCGAAAGAAGCAGACGCCCGGCTTGAGCGGCAACGAGCCCGACGGCGTCCACTCGACCGCCATGCGCACGCCTTTGCGCTGGTGCTTCACCACTTCGTAGATTTGGCCCCAACCGGCCATCTTGAGCACTCCGGGGATGCGCTCGCGCACGAGCGGCTCCGCCAGGTTCGCCTTCACGGCCACGAAGAACTCGCGCCCCGCGAGGCTCGGATCTTGAAGGCGCCCGATCAGCATGCCGTCGGAGCGGTGCTCGAGAGGGATCTCCGTGTAGGTCGGCTCGATGCCGCCGGGGAGCAGAGCGAGCACCTTGGCGAACAAGGGCTCGAACGTCGCGCCGAGCTCGAGGTAGTTGAACTTCGGGAGCTCGTTCGGGTCACTGTCGGCTGAGAAGCTCGAGAGGCTGCCGGCCAGTTGCGCGAGCGAAACGTACGCTTCTTCGGGGTGCACTCGCGCCGTGTCGAGCAGGTGATTGAGGACGGGAATCACGCCGTTCAGCGTGTGAAGCAGCCAGAATTTCCGCACCTCGGTGGCGTGAAATTCGACTTTGTCCGATTGGCGCTGGCGGCGCTCGGCCGAGAGCGCTTGCTGGCGCGCGAGGATGTTCGCGAGCACGCGCCGGACGCCGCTCTCGAGAAACGGCGCCGCGCGCAAGAAGAGACTCGGCGGGATGCGCGTGTCGAGCGGCGCGAACGAGCCCGTGCCCTGGCGCGCGAGCTCGGCGATGCGGATGCACACGAAGCCGTCACGCCGCTCGTGACCGAAAAAGACCTGCAGGTTCGGGCGCGCCCACTCGAGCTCCTGCGCGCCCCCGCCGCTGTTCACGTCCGCCGTGTTCCGCACCTCGCGCGTGAAGCGGCGCGCGCCCGTACCGTCGAGTGACAGTTGTGGGGCGTCGGTCGCGAGCGCGAGCCCGACGTAAACGTCGACGTGCACCTCGTCGGCCGGCAAGTCGCGCGGCGCGGGCGCCTCCGCGTCCGCGCCCTCACCGCATTCGACGGCGGTGCCGTCGGGCCAAATCGCGGAAAGACGCTCGATCCGAAACTGCCCGGCCGCGAAACCACGCTCGTCGATCTTGAGCTCGGTGATGCCCCAGTCGTAGTGAGTGACTCCCTGCAAGCGGCCGTTCAGGAGCTCCTCGACGTAGAGGTCCTGCTGCTGAAAGTGGTGCTGGCTGACGAGCAGCCCCTCCGTCCAAATCGGCTTGCGCGCCATCGTCAGGGAGTTCCCGCCGGCCCCGCGGGGCCGGACCCCGTGTCCGCCTCACGCCCGGTGCCGTCCTGAATTTGCATACGATCGATCCAGACCGGAATGCTCGCCGGCTTGGTCGGGCAAGGCGGCGCACTCGGCGGCCCCGCGAGCTCGTAGCTCAGAAGCCAATCCTTCCCCTTCGGTTCACGAAAAAGACCCACGAGTGCAAGGTAGTGCGCATCGGGTTTCGGCGTCACCGAAACCTGCACGGTTTTGCCCGGAAAGATCGTCTGCTCCTCGACCGAAACGAGCTCGCCTTCGAGCACTTTGGCGTCGTTCTGCCAGACGTCTTCGAAGGACGCGGCGCGCAGGCGTGCGTCACTTTTCAGCTGATAAATGCGGACCTGGAGCGGCCTGCCCTCGCCCGAAGCGACCGCGTTGGCCTCGGCAGTCGCGGTGATCGCGAGGGTCGGCGCGATGGGCGGACACGGCTTGGGGGTCGCCGCAGGTGGCGGCGGCGGGGCCGACCCACAACCCGTGACCCAAACGAGCAGTGCGAGCGCGCGGCGGAACCGCTTCATTTCGCGCTCACTTATACACGACGATCGGCCGCGGGCGCGCGTTCGTGTGCATCGCTCGAGCGGGGTCCGCGCCGTGCGCTCGGCCTAACGGCCGAGATCCCGCGCGTTCGCGCGCGAGCTTGACCAAGCGGGAACGGAGTTGTACCGAAGAATGATAGCGAGCGGGCGCCCGAAGCAATGGTGCTGGGGATGGTGCGGGTCCGTGGGTCGTAAGTGAAAGCAAAAGGAGAGAACGATGGCCGTTGATATGTTTCTGCACATCGATGACTTGAAGGGCGAGTCACAGGACTCGAAGCACAAGGACGATATCGAAGTCCTGAGCTGGTCCTGGGGCGCCGCTCAACACGCCACGATGACCGGCGGCGGCCTCGGCGCCGGCAAGGTGTCGATCCAGGACATCACCGTCACCAAGAAGGTGGATCGCGCCTCCCCGAACATCTTCAAGATGTGCTGCATGGGTACGCACCTCAAGAAGGGGGCTTTGACGGTGCGCAAGGCCGGCGGCGACGCGCTCGAGTACCTCGTCATTCAATTCGAGGAGATGATGTTCACGAGCTATTCCGTGAGCGGCGCCTCGGGCGACGAGATCATCGAGAACATCTCCTTCACGTTCGTGCGCTGTGGCCTGACGTACACGCCGCAGGTCGGCAGCGGCTCCGGCGACGCCAAGATCAGCGGCGGCTGGGATCTCCAGGCGAACAAAGAGTTCGAACCGAAGTGACCTGGGGTGGCGCGGGTCAGCCTCCGCTGGCCCGCGCTGCGGGGGTTGCGGAGGGCGCCGCTTGCAGCTCGGGCTTGCAGCGCTTGGCCATCTCCGTCGTGAATTGCTGGCGGCCCCAGTCGAAGGACGCTGGCACACACAGGTCGGCGTCGTCGTGGGATTTGAGGAGCTCGGGGAGCTGATCGCGCGCCTGCCAGAGGTTGTCTTTCGGAACCTCGACCACGAAATGGGGGACGTTCGGCGTCACCTCACCGAGGATGTCGAGGTTCAGCCGGTGCAGCGCGGTGAGGCTCAGCGCGGCCGCGCGCGCGATGATGCCCATGCGCGTGTTCGGCGGCACGTCGAGCTCGGCCGTGATCTCGGGCGCGCCCACCTGCCCGGTGAACTTCTGCCGCTGGAGGTTGACCAGGATGAGGGCGACGGCCTCGATGTTCGGGACGTAAAAGAGCGTCTCGTCGGGCAAGAGGTCGGCGTCGGCGAGATCCCAGAAGCCTACGTCGTTGCCTTCGACGCGCGAGATGCGCGTCGCGAGACCGAAGGGACCCATGTTGTAGGCCGCGAACACGAGATCCCACGCGCCGAACTTCGCGAAGAGATCGGCGAGGTAGCGCACTCCCGCTTCCGTCGATTTCACCGGACTATGTCGCTCGTCCACGACGTTCGGAATGATGCGCAAGCCGTACGCACGCGCGGCGTCCGGCATCAGCTGCCAGAGTCCTTCGGCGCCGACCGGTGATTTGGCGAGCGGCGAGCAGCCGCTCTCGGTGATGACGACCGCGAGCAACGCTTCCGGCAGGCCGCGGTGCACGAGCTCCGTCTTGATCGCGTCTTGGTAGCGACCGCACTTGAAGAGCATCTGCTGGAACTGCTCGTGGCCGACCGAGTTCTGCGTGTAGTACTCGAAGCGCGTCTGAACGCGCGGGTCGTCCTCCACGTGAATTTCCGGCATGTCGTTGCCGGCGAGCCACTTCGAGCGCAGTGCTTCCGGCACTTCCGCGTGACGGTGCGCGAGCCTGCGCCGGTCGTTGTTCGTGACGAACTTGTTCAGGTCCTTCAGCGCGGAGCACTGCGGGCCGACGCACGAGCCGGGCGCGAGCGACTGCGCGGCCATGGCGGCTTGATCATCGAGGAGCGCGCGGAGCGCGCCGGATTCCTTCCCCTTGCCGTGAACCTGCACGAGTAACGAGCGAAAGCGCTCGTCTTCCGTCAAGAGCCGCGACTTCGTTGCGAGGGGTGCGGCGCTGCCGTCCGCGGCAGCAGTCGCCCCGGAGCCGGTAGCCGTCACGACGCCGCCGCTCGAGCTCGGCACGCCGGACGCGACCGGCTCGGAGCCACCGCGCCGGCTGAGCGCGACGGCGCCGCCGACGATGCCGCCGATGACGAGCATGAGCAGCGTGCCGAGCGCGAACCAGCGCCAAGGATGACTCTCGCCGCCCTCGTAGCGCGAGCGACGGCGACCTCCGCCGCGCTCGGCTTGGGCGAAGTAGCTCGGCTCGGCTCGCGGCGCCGGCGCCGCCGGCTCGCGTCCCGGCAGCGGCAAATCACGCGGGAGCGGCGGTAGCTCACCGAGCTCACCGAGGTGCTTCGGCAGCGCCGGAGTGCGGGACGCGTTACTCAAGCCCTTGAGGTCGAGCGCGGACGCGGCGCGCGGCGCGGGAGCGGGAGCGGCCGGAGCGGGCGGCGCGCTGCCGCGGCGGGCAAAGGGCTTGCCGAGGTTGAGCAGCGACTTCACCGGATGGTGCGCGGCCGGCTGAGGCGACGCGCCTGCTTGCGGCGGAGCCGAGCGGGCAACGGGGACGGGGCTGAAGGGCGCCTGCGGCACCGGACTCGGACTGCCGACGGCCGGTGGCGGCGCGACCTGCGGCGGGGGAGCGAGCGACGCCGACATCAAGGGTGGCGGCGCCGCAGGTCCGGGCGGCGCCATGCCCGGATGCATGAGTTGGGAGGCGTCGAGTCGCGGCGGAAAGGCGGGCGCGCCCCCGGCAGGAGCCGGGAGCGGCTGGGGCACGACCGGCATCTGCGGCGGGGGACCGGGTGGCGGCCCGAGCGCGCCAAGCAGCTGATCGCGCGTACCGACATGCGTGATGAACTTCGGCGGCCCGAGCACCGAGGGCGGGGGCGCCAAAATCGACTGGTCGAACGAGGGCGCCGCAGGGGGCGCCGCGGCTCGCGATCTTGCGCGCACCGCGTCACGAACCTGCCCCTCCATCTCCTTCACGATGTCGAGGGCGGTCCGGAGCGCATCCAGATCGGCATGCTGGACCGAACCCGAGGAGAGGCGCGCCAGGTGCACCCCGAGGCCGCCGAAACCGAGCGCCGCCGAGCGCTGCTCGACGGATTGAGTCCGCTCGACGAGGCCGGCCAGCCACAAATCACGTCGCAGCTCACCCACCTGGAGCGCCTGGCCCCAATCCCGAAGGCACGCTGCGAGATCGGCCAGAAACGCTGCGCTGTCGTCGCTCGAAGCGCGACGGTCGCCTTCGGGCCCTAGGGACTGTCCCACAGACGCTCGGCTTAGCACATTCCACCCTTTGGAATTGAGACCTCCGCGTCGCCGTTCGGCAGCAGAAGCCAGAGGCGCGCGCGGCAGAAGCAGGCTTCTGATACGTAAGAAGTAGGTATTGGTGCGACGACGGCTGTTTTTGATAGGGTGGCGTTCCTGATGGCAGCATTGGACGCGGGCAAGCTGCTTGCCCCCATCGCAGGGGAGTCCCCTTCGGGTCCCAACCTCGACGGCGACGCCGATTTTTTGGCGCTCGAGACGGCCGCGTCCGCGAAAGCCGAAAAGCTCTTCGGTGGCGGCGGCGACGCCACCGAGGGCCCGGATTGGAACGACGTGGCGGCCCGAGCCATCGCCCTGCTCGAGCGCACGAAGGACGTGCGCGTCCTCTGCCAACTGACGCTCGCCGAGCTGTATCGCGGGGGCGCGCCGGGCTTCGCCCGCGGCCTGCATCTCATCCGGGAAATGCTCGAGGCCCACTGGCCGTCGATCCATCCCCAGCTCGACGAAGACGACGATCCGAGCCTACCCCTCGCGCGGGTCATGGCGCTCGCGGCGCTCACGGTGCCGCCCGTGCTGGTCGCCCTTCGCCGCTCTCCCCTCGTCATTTCGCGGGCGCTCGGCCCGCTCAGTCTCAACGACATCGCGCCGACCCAAGGCGCCCCCGACGCCGCGCGCGTTCACGGGATTTTCCAAGAAACACCGCTGCCCGAGCTCGACGCCTGCGCGACCGCCCTGAAGGGCGCCTTCGACGACCTCCAGGGCATCGACGCCGTGTTTCAAAAGCACGTGCCGGATCGCGGCCCGGATCAGAACGGGCTCCTGCAATTCTTTCGTCAGGCCCACGAAGCCGTCCGCGTGAGGCTCGAGGAGCGGCGTGCGGCGGAGCAGCCGGCCCAAGAAGCCGGCGCCGACGGTCAGCCCGCAGCAGCAGCGCGGACGCGCGGTTTGAGCGGTGATATCCTCTCCCGCGAGGACGTGGTGAGGGCGCTCGACAAAATCAGCGTCTACTTCGAAAAGAACGAGCCTTCGAGCCCGATTCCGCTTTTGGTCGAGCGCTGCAAGCGACTCGTGACCATGACCTTCTTGGAGATCGTGAACGACCTCGCGCCCGACGGTCTCAAACAGGCGCACTTGGTGGTCGGGAAGAAAGACGGCAAGTGAGGAGTCCTAATTCATGAGCCAGAGCAGCCAAAAGAACATCGCCCGCAATCGCGCCCCGCGCGTGCAGATCGAATACGACGTAGAGCTCTACGGCGCCGAGAAGAAGGTGCAGCTCCCGTTCGTCATGGGCGTGCTGTCGGATCTATCCGGCAACGCGGGGAAGGAGCTGCCGCCGATTGCGGACCGCAAGTTCCTCGAGATCTCGACCGACAACTTCGACGAGCGCATGAAGGGCGTCGAGCCCCGCGTGAAGATGCAGGTGCCGAATCGCCTGACCGGCGACGGGCAGATGGGCGTCGAGCTCAAGTTCGAGAAGCTCGAGGACTTCTCGCCCGGCTCGATCGCGAAGCAGGTGCCCGCGCTCGCGCAGCTCCTCGAAGCGCGCAACCAGCTCGCGAACCTCATCACGTACATGGACGGCCGCACGGGCGCCGAGGAGCTCATCGCCAAGGTGCTCCACGACAAGAACCTGCTCGAGACTTTGGCCTCGAGCCCGAAACCGGCCGACGAGAAGCCTAGCGAAGGACAGTGATGTCATGAGTGACGCACAAGAACAAAAGGGTTCGGGCGGAGCCGCCACGGCGGTCGAAACCAGCGATTTTGCTTCGCTCCTGAACAAGGAGTTCAAGCCGCAGACGACGCGCGCCAAAGAGGACATCGAGGCTGCGGTGGCGACGCTCGCGCAGCAGGCGCTCGCTTCGACCGCAACGGTGTCGACCGACGTCGTCGCGTCGATTCAGGCCATCGTCGCCGAAATCGACCGCAAGCTCAGCGAGCAGGTCAACGAGATCCTGCACAACCAGGACATGCAGTCGCTCGAAGGGTCGTGGCGAGGGCTTCACTACCTCGTCAACAACTCCGAGACCGACACGATGCTGAAGATCCGCGTCATGAACACCTCGAAGAAGGATCTTCAGAAGACGCTCAAACGCTTCAAGGGCGCCGCCTGGGATCAGAGCCCGGTGTTCAAGAAGCTCTACGAGGAAGAGTACGGGCAGCTCGGCGGCGAGCCGTACGCGTGCGTCGTCGCGGACTACTACTTCGACCAGACGGCCCCCGACGTCGAGACGCTTGGCGAGCTCGCGAAGATCGGCGCGGCGTGCCACTCGCCCGTGCTGAGCGCGGCCGCGCCGTCGCTGTTCGGCATGGAGAGCTGGCAGGAGCTCGGCAATCCGCGCGATTTGCAGAAGATCTTCAGCGTGCCGGATTACGCCGCATGGCGCTCGCTGCGCGACGCGGAGGATTCGCGCTACCTCGGCATCACGCTGCCGCGCTTCCTCGCGCGCCGGCCCTACGGCGCGAAGTCGGACCCGGTCGAAGAGTTCGCCTTCGAGGAAGAGACGAACGGTCCGGACGCGAGCAAGTACACGTGGGCGAACTCCGCCTACGCCATGGCGGTGAACATCAACCGCTCGTACAAGATGTACGGCTGGTGCTCGCGCATCCGCGGCGTGGAAGCGGGCGGCGCGGTCGAGGGCCTACCGACGCACACCTTCCCGACGGACGACGGCGGCGTCGACATGACGTGCCCGACCGAAATCGGGATCAGCGACCGGCGTGAAGCGGAGCTCGCGAAGAGCGGCTTCATGCCGCTCATTCACAAGAAGAACACGGACCTCGCCGCGTTCATCGGCGCGCAGTCACTGCACAAGCCCGGCCAATACGACGACCCCGACGCGACGGCGAACGACGCGCTCGCGGCGAGGTTGCCGTACCTGTTCGCGACCTGCCGCTTCGCCCACTATTTGAAGTGCATCGTCCGGGACAAGGTCGGCTCCTTCAAGACCGCCGACGACATGCAGAAGTGGCTGCAAAAGTGGATCACGCAGTACGTGGACGGCGATCCGGCGCACTCGAGCGAGGAGACGAAGGCGCGCCGCCCGCTCGCCGCGGCCGAGGTCGTGATCGAAGAAGATCCCAGCAACCCCGGCTACTACAACTCCAAGTTCTTCCTCCGCCCCCACTACCAACTCGAGGGGCTCACCGTATCGCTCCGCCTGGTCTCGAAGCTGCCGTCCGCCAAGGGCGGCTCCTGAGTTGAGCCAAGCGTAAGCGCGTTGGAACGCCGATCGAGCGGCCATGCCGGACCTCCTACCGAAGGAACGCCTGCAGCCGTCGCTGCTCGATCGGCTCACCGACGACAACCCCGAGAGCAAGGTCGACAGCCCCGACCGGCGCGTGCTCTCGCTCGCGCGCTTGCGCGAAGGGGTGCGTCGTGATTTGGCCTGGCTCTTCAACGCGACGCACCTCGCGGCCGTGCAGGATCTCGACGCCTATCCCGAGGTGGAGACGAGCACGCTGAACTACGGCTTGCCCGATCTTTCGGGCAGAACCGCTTCGAGCGTGCATACGCCGACGCTCGAGAAGCAGATCCAACGCGCCATCTGGCAATTCGAGCCGCGCCTCGGCAAGGAGAGCGTGCGCGTGCGCGTGGCTCGTGACCAGCAGGGCTACTCGCACAACGCCATCGTGATCTTCATCGAAGCCGACCTGTGGGCGCAGCCCGCGCCGGTTCGCCTCGTGCTGCGCACCGACTTGGATCTCGAGACGGGCGAGGTCCGCGTGACCGAAGCGGGCTCGGCAGGCGACTGATGGATTCGAAATTTCTGGCCTACTACGAGCGCGAGCTCGGCTACCTGCGAGGCCTCGGTGGTGAATTCGCCGAGCGCTTCCCGCGCATCGCCGGGCGGCTCGGGCTCGACAAGGAGACGTGCGCCGACCCCTACGTCGAGCGCCTGCTCGAGGGCTTCGCGTTCCTCGCCGCACGCGTGCAGCTCAAAATCGACGCCGAGTTTCCGCGCTTCACGCAGAGCCTGCTCTCGATCCTGCTGCCGCACCTCGTGGCGCCGACGCCGTCGATGGCCGTCGTGCAGCTCGTCACGAACCCGAAGCGCGGCTCCCTCGCCGAGGGGTTCCGCATCGCGCGCGGCTCGGCGCTCAAAGCCGCCGCCGGACGCAGCGAGCGCACCGTGTGCGAGTACCGCACGGCGCACGCGGTCGACCTGTGGCCGCTCGAGCTGATCGGCGCGACGCACACCAGCTACGTCGGCGACCTCGGAGAGCTCAAGACGTGGAACCGGCGCGTCGTGCGCGGCAGCCTGCGCCTGCGCTTCAAGACGCAGAGCGGCGTGGCCGTGAATCAGCTCTCGCTCGATCGCCTGCCGCTCTTTCTGCGTGGCCCGGAGCCGATGGGCCTGCGGCTCTACGAGCTCCTCTGCGGCGGTGCGCTCGGCGTCGTGGTGCGCGACGGCGAGGGCCACCGGCGGAGCTTCGTCGAAAAGGACTTCGTGCGGCCGATGGGCTTCGAGGACGACGAAGCCATGCTGCCCTACACGCTCGAGTCGTTTCAGGGCTACCGGCTCTTGCACGAGTACTTTGCACTCCCGAGCCGCTACCTGTTCGTGGAGCTCGGCGGGCTGAACGCGGGCCTGCGCGCCACGACCGGCACCGAGTTCGAAATCGTGATTTTGCTCGATCGCTACGAGCCGGACCTCGAGGCCCGGCTCGCGCCGGATCACTTCGGACTGCACTGCACCCCGGTCGTCAATCTGTTCCCGCGCCGCGCGGACCGCATCCACCTGACCGAAGCTCAAAACGAGTACCACGTGGTGGTCGACCGCACGCGGCCGCTCGACTTCGAAGTGCACTCCGTGACCGAGGTGACGGGCTTCGGCGGCAAGGAGGGCACGGGGCGCGAATTTCTGCCCTTCTACGCGAATACCGAGCGGCACCGCCGCGACGACCAAGCCTATTACACGCTGCACCGGCAGCCGCGCCTGCAGTCGTCGCAGCGCGAGCTCACGAAGCCCCGGTCGACCTACGCGGGCAATGAAGTCTTCGTCTCGCTCGTGGACGGCAACGAGGGCCCGTACGCGTCCGATCTGCAGCAGCTCAGCGTGAGCACGCTCGCCACCAATCGCGATCTCCCGCTGCTCATGCCGCTCGGCGCGGGCCGCACGGATTTCACGCTCGAGACGGGCGCGCCCGTGGAATCGATCCGCTGCCTCGCCAAGCCGTCGGAGCCGCGCGAGTCGCCCGCCTGGGGCGACGCTTCGTGGCGCCTCGTGAGCCACTTGTCGCTGAACCAGCTCTCGCTCGCGAACGAGTCCGACGGGCTGAGCGCCGCTCCGCTCCGCGAAATGCTCGAGCTCTACGCCGAGCTCGGCGCCGGCTCCCGCCAGCAAATCCACGGCATTCGCTCCGTGCAGAGCACGCCGGTGGTCCGCCGCCTGCCGCTGCCCGGTCCGGCGAGCTTCGCGCGCGGACTGGAAATCACGCTCGACTTCGACGAAACGGCGTTCGAAGGCGAAAGCGCGTTCTTGCTCGGCGCCGTGCTCGATCGCTTTCTCGCACGCTATGTGTCCATCAACTCGTTCACGGAAACCGTGCTGCGCAGCCCGCAGCGCGGAGAGGTCATGCGTTGGCCGACGAAGCTGGGTCGCCGTTCGAGCGCGTGAAGTGGCTGCGGGCGCTCGTCCGCACGCCCTACGAGTTCGATTTTCATCAGGCGATGCGCCGCATCGAGCTCGCCTTTCGCGAGCTACCGCGCTGGGGTGAAGGACTGCGCCCGAGCGACGAACCGATTCGGCTCGGCCAGGACCCGTTCATGAATTTCGCGCCGTCGACCATCCTCGGCTTCACGCCGGCGACCGAAAAACGCCCGCCGCGCATGGGCATCGCGTTTCTCGGCCTGTTCGGGCCGCACGGGCCGCTGCCGCTGCACCTGACCGAGTACGTACGCGAGCGCATTCGTAACGTGGGCGACGAGACGTTCGCGGCCTTCGCCGACGTTTTCCATCACCGCATGCTGGTCCTGTTCCACCGCGCCTGGGCCCAGAGCAGGCCCGCGGTCAGCCGCGATCGCCGGCGCACGGATCGCTTCCTCACTTACGTCGGGTCGATCGCGGGGCTCGGGCTGCCGTCGCTGCGGGGCCGTGAGCCCGGGCTGCACCTCGCACGCCTCCACTATGCGGGGCGCTTTTCGATGGCGGTCCGGAACCCGGACGGGCTCCGTGCGCTGCTAGTCGGGACCCTCGGGCTGCCCGTGAACGTCGAGGAGTTCATCGGCGAGTGGTTGCCGCTGCCCGAGGCGTCGCGCTTTCGGCTGGGGTTTTCAGCCGAGGTGAGCAGCCTCGGGCAAACGACCGTGCTCGGCCCGCGCACCTTCAGCCGGTCGCAGAAGTTTCGCGTGGTCCTCGGCCCGCTCTCGGAGCGGGATTTTTCGCGGTTTTTGCCGAACGGAGCGGGACTATCGCACCTGACGGCCCTGGTGCAGAGCTACGTGGGACACGAGCTCATGTGGGACGTCGAGCTCGTCCCCGCGAAAAGCATCGGGACGCAGCTCCGGCTCGGCCGAAACGGCCGGCTCGGCTTCGACGCGGTGCTCGGCCGGCCGCCCGCGCCCCTCAAACGAGCGCACGTGCTCGTCAATCCCCTCTCACAGCAAACCGAACGCTTGTTGACGTAGTCTGTACTCGCCGCGGCGGAGGGCCCCCCTTCCCATCCGGGCACCAGGGAGAAGCAGCATCATGGTGGAAATCAGTCGTACGACCCTGTTCGGCAAGCTCGGCACAGTCACGTACAAAACGATCGAGAGCGCGACCTTGTTCTGCAAGATGCGCGGCAATCGTTACGTCGAGCTCGCGCACTGGCTGCACCAGCTCCTCGAGCTCGGCGACGCCGATCTCCCGCACCTTTTGCGCGGCGGTTCGATCGACGCGGCGCGCCTCGCTCGCGACCTCACCGAGACGCTCGATCGGCTACCGCGCGGCGCGACTTCCGTCTCCGATCTGGCCCCGCAGGTCGAGGAGTCGGTCGAGCGCGGCTGGGTGTACGCGACGCTGCTCTTCGGCGAGTACGAAGTGCGCAGCGGGCATCTCCTCGTCGGCTGGCTCAAGACGAGCACGCTGCGCAACGCGCTCTTCGCCATTTCAGGCGAATTCAAGAAGCTCAAGGTCGACGACGTCGTCGAACGGTTGAAGACGCTCGACTCGGCGGAGTCGCGCGCCAAGAAAGCGGACGCTCCGGCCGGCGCCGGCGCGAGTGCTGGCGGCGGTGGCGACGGCACGATGAGCCCCGCGGCGCTCGGCAAGCAGGAAGCACTCAACAAATTCTCGACCGACCTCACCGCGCGCGCGAAGAGCGGCGAGATGGACCCCATCACCGGCCGCGACGAGGAAATTCGCCAGATCGTGCAGGTGTTGATGCGGCGCCGGCAAAATAACCCGATCCTCACGGGCGAAGCCGGCGTCGGCAAGACGGCCGTGGTCGAGGGCTTCGCGCAACGCATCGCGAGCGGTGACGTACCGCCCGCGCTCCGCGACGTGACGGTGCGGACGCTCGACATCGGGCTCCTCCAAGCCGGTGCGAGCATGAAGGGCGAATTCGAGAACCGCTTGCGGCAGGTGATCGACGAAGTGCAGGCGTCGCCGAAGCCGATCATCCTCTTCGTCGACGAGGCGCACACGCTCATCGGCGCGGGCGGCGCGCAGGGCACGGGCGACGCGGCGAACCTGCTCAAGCCGGCGCTCGCGCGCGGCAAGCTCCGCACCATCGCGGCGACGACGTGGGCCGAATACAAGAAGTTCATCGAGCCGGACCCGGCGCTCACGCGGCGGTTCCAAGTCGTGACAGTCGACGAGCCGAGCGAGGAACGCGCGATTTTGATGCTGCGGGGCACGGCGACGGCGCTCGAGAAGCACCACCGCGTGGCCCTGCTCGACCAGGCAATCGAGAGCGCGGTGAAGCTCTCGAAGCGTTACATTCCCGATCGGCAGCTGCCGGACAAGGCCGTGAGCTTGCTCGACACGGCGTGCGCGCGCGTGGCCGTGAGCCAGCACGCGGTCCCGCCCGAAGTGGAAGACGCGCGCCGCCGCATCGAAGCGCTCGAGGCCGAAGTGGGCATCATCGAGCGCGAGCGCCTGGTCGGCATCGAGGTCGCAGGGCGGCGCGAGGAAGTCGACGCGGCCTTGGCGGAAGAGAAGACACGCCTCGCCGCCGTGGAGTCACGCTGGCGTTCGGAGAAGGCGCTCGTCGATCGCATCCTCGCGATCCGCGCCGAGCTCCGCGAGCTCGCGCCGAAGCCGGGCGAGACGCTCGAGGCCGAACGCGAGACGAAGCGCTCGACGCTGCTCGGTGAATTGAAGGGCCTCGACGCCGAGCTCGTGCAAATTCAGGCCGAAAACCCGCTGATCTTGCCGACCGTCGACGCACAATCCGTCGCGGTGGTCGTGTCGGATTGGACCGGGATCCCGACGGGCCGCATGGTGAAGAACGAAATCGAGACCGTGCTGCGCCTGCACGAGGTGCTGCAGAAGCGCGTGATCGGACAGGACCACGCGCTCGAAATGATCGCGCGCCGGATCCAAACGGCGCGCGCCGGGCTCGAGAATCCGAACAAGCCGATCGGCGTGTTCATGCTCGCGGGACCGTCGGGCGTCGGCAAGACGGAGACGGCGCTCACGCTCGCCGAGGCGCTCTACGGCGGCGAGCAAAACGCCATCATCATCAACATGAGCGAGTTCCAGGAGGCGCACACGGTCTCCACGCTCAAGGGCGCCCCGCCCGGCTACGTCGGCTACGGTGAGGGCGGCGTGTTGACCGAAGCGGTGCGCCGCCGTCCGTACAGCGTGGTCTTGCTCGACGAAGTCGAGAAGGCGCACCCCGACGTCCACGAGATCTTCTTCCAGGTTTTCGACAAGGGCTGGATGGAAGACGGCCAGGGCACGCGCGTCGACTTCAAAAATACCGTCATTTTGCTGACATCGAACGTGGGCAGCGACCTCATCATGAAGCTCGCCTCGGGCAACGAGCGGCCCGATCCCGCGCGCATTGCCGAGGCGCTACGCCCGGCGCTGCTCGAGGTGTTCCCGGCGGCGCTGCTCGGCCGCGTCGTCACCATCCCCTACTACCCGCTCAGCGACGAGATGCTCGGCAACATCGTGCGACTGCAGCTCGACCGCGTGAAGCGACGCGTGACGGACAGCTACAAGATCCCGTTTTCGTACGACGACTCGGTGGTGCAGCTCATTTCGAGTCGCTGCACGGAGCTCGAGAGCGGCGGCCGCATGATCGACGCCGTGCTCACGAACACGCTGTTGCCGGAGCTCAGCCGCGAGCTCTTGCTCCGCACCCTCGACGGCAAGCCGGCGGCCAAGGTCGCCGTCACGACGGCGGGCTCGACGTTCTCGTACTCGTTCGACTGATCGAACGCGCGTTCGCGTCTCGTCTAGTTCGCTCCGACGACGGGCTCGAGCAGCGGGGCCACGGCTTGGCTCAGCCGCTCGTAGCCCGCGGGCGTCGGGTGCAAGAAGTCGCGCATCGTTTCCTTCGCGATCGTGCCGTCCGACTCGAGCATGAGCGGCCCGAAATCGCGAACGGCGACGTGCGCTCCGTCGGCGAGCCCTTCGAGCATGCGATTGCAGTCGCTGATCCTCGTGCGTAGCGGATCACTCGGATCGTGATGCGCAGGGAGCACCTCGATGAGGAGCACGAACGCGTCCGGCAAGCGCGTTCGGACGGCCCCGACGACGGCGCGCACGCCCTGAGCCGTCTGCTCGGCCGTGAACCCGCCCGCGAGGTTGTTCACGCCAATCATCACGACGGCGGCCTTCGGCTTGAGACCGTCGAGCTCACCCTGCTCGATGCGCCAGAGCAAGTTTTGCGTGAGGTCGCCCGCAATGCCGAGGTCGAGCGGTGAGAAACGACCGAAGCTCGTCTGGTACGCGGGCGCGACGCGCCACGCTTCGGTGATCGAGTCGCCGAGGAAGACGACCTTGGCGTCGGCGCGACCCTTCGCGTCGAGCAGGCGCTCGTGGTGAGCGCGCCATTCGTCGTTGATTTCCCAAGGGTGGGCGCCCAAGCGCGGGACCGGCTTGTCGGCGACGTTTTGCGGGTAAACGCGGCGCGGTGCCTCCGGCAGCGCCGTCGAGAGCGCACCCGGAGCGGCCGCAAGCTGGGTCCCGGGCGCGACGGGAACGACCACCGGCGCGTCCGGAGCGAGCACGGGCGGCGGCTCCGCGGGCGCGCTCTCGACGGCGGCGGGAGTATGACCGGACGGTGCAGCGGCGATCACGGACGCACTCGACGCGGGGGCTCTTTCCGCGCTGGCGCTCGAGCGACCGCGCGCAAGGAGGCGCCAGGCGCCGACCCCGACGACGAGCGGCAGGCTCAACGCCGCGATCCAAATCCACACCGGGACGCCACCGCCCTCGCGCGCGCTCCTGTGCGTCGTTGCATTCACCTCGGCGCGCCGGCGCTCCGCAACCATGTCGACGAAGTAGCTCGGCAGCCGCAGCTGCGCGGAGCCTTCGGCGCGCGGCGCGTCCCCTGCGTTCACCGCGAGCTCGGCTTGCCCGAAGCGCAACACCGCGGGCGCCGAAATCGGTCGCCAGCGCTCGTCGAGCCGCTCCGCTCCGAGATAGACCGGCGCGTCCGGGCTCACGCTCGCTGCACGGAGCTCGCGCCCGTCGAACGCGAGCCGCACGTGCACGGCCGCGACGTCGGGCGCCGCCACGAGCCAGTCCGCCTGCGAACCGACGGAGAACTCGCGCACGAGCTCGCCGCGCTTGAAAGTACACGACGGCCGCGGCGAAAACCCGCGTGTGACCGCGACGACGACGTCCACGCTAGTAGCCGAAGTCGTGCTTGCGTTTGCGCGCCGAGTCGCTCGCCGTCGACGGCGTCGCGGGTGCCGGCGTGGGCTCGGGTGCAGGCGCCGGCGTGACGGCCTTGGTTCCCGCGCTCGTCGCGGCGCCGCGCGAGACGAAGCGCGAGTTACGCGGCGCTCTCACGACCGGCGACGCCGCGGTGGGGGCGGCGTCAGGATCCGCGACATCAACACGCGGAGGCTCCGGCGTGGGTGCCGCCGTGGGAGCGAGTTCGATGGGGCGCTCCGTATCGGTCGCGGCGGGCGTCGGCGGAGTGGCGGCCGTGCCTGCGGGCGCGATCGGGACGGCGACCGCACTCGGAGCCGGCGTCGCGTGCGAGCCCGCCAACTTGAAGACGCCGAACGCCGCGCCGGCCGCGAGCAGCACTCCGACTCCGGCGAAGACGGGCAGCATCGAACGGCGCTCCGGCGGTTCGTCGTAGAGCCCGAGCGGCGGCGAAGTGCGGCCGAAGTTGCTCGAGGTGGGCACGCCAGAAGGCGCCGCGACCGTCTCGTTTCCGACCCACCCGCCGGGCGTGGGCGCGCGGCTCCCCTGCATGCGCGAGGAACCTCCGAGCCAGGCCTCGAGCGCTTCGCGCATCTCGTTCGCGCTTTGGAAGCGCGCCTCGCGCTCCTTGGCCATCGCCTTGGCCGTCAGCGCGGAGAACGCGGGATCGACGCCGGGCACGTCGTGCGTGAGCGGCGGCGGCGGCTGGAGCGCGATCTTGAACAGGAGCTCGTTGAAGCTGTCGGCGCGCACCGGAACCTGGCCTGCGACGGCCTGGTACATGATGACGCCCACGGTGTAGAGATCGCTGCGCGCGTCGATGTCCTTCTGCCCGCGCGCCTGCTCGGGCGAGAGGTAGTAAGGCGTGCCGATCACGGCCCCGGTCGTCGTCATCGACATCGACTGCGGGTCTTCCGTTTGGAACTTCGAGACGCCGAAGTCGATGATCTTGAGGAAGTCCTGCTGACCCCGTTTTTGCGGGAGCAGGAAGATGTTGTCCGGCTTCAAGTCGCGATGAACGATGCCGGCGGCGTGCGCTGCCGCGAGGCCGTCGAGGAGCTGTACCGTGAGCTCGGCGGCCGCCCGCGCCGACAGAGCGCCGTGCTTGAGCCGCCCCGCCATCGTCTCGCCCTCGAGGAACTCGCTCACCATGTAACGCGAGCCGTCGGGCAGCGTCCCCACGTCGTACACGCGCAAAATGTGCTCGTTGCCGATGCGGCCCGTTGCCCGCACCTCGCGCTCGAACCGCGCGTTGCCTTCGGGTGACTGCGTCACTTCCGGCAGGAGCACCTTGATCGCGACGCGGCTGTCGATGTGGAGGTGGAGGCCCGCGTAGACCGCGCCCATGCCACCTTGCCCGAGTAGCCCCTCGACGCGGTACTTCCCGTCGATGATCTGACCGACCTCCAACATGCTCGCGAGACAACTAGGCTAGCACTGCTTCGGACCCGCGCTTTTCGCGGTGTTTCTGGCCCGAGCATACGCCGGCGACGCCCGCCGTCTTCCCCATCTTTGTTTTTGGCGGCGGGCTCTTACGAGGCTATGTTCGGCGCGCTTGTCGCCTTTTCGTCGTGCTCGCCTCCTGGTTTTCGTCGCGGCCTGCGGAGCCGCGGTCCCACACCTCGCGTTCGCTCAGAGCAGCCGCGATCGCGCCGCCGCCCGCTCGGCCGCGGACGCGGGTGCCGACGCCTACGAGCAGGGCCAATTCGAACGCTCGCTCGACTTGTTCACCAAGGCCGAGCAGCTGATGCACGCGCCGCCCCACCTCCTCTACATGGCGCGCTCGTTCGAGAAGCTCGGGCGCTTGGTGGAGGCGCGCGAGGCGTACCTCAAGATCATCAACGAGCAGCTGCCGGCCAACGCACCGCCCGCGTTCAAGACGGCGCATTCCCAAGCCGACACCGAGCTCTCGAACGTCGAAGGCCGCATCGCGTACGTCACGGTCATGGTGCAAGGGACGGACGCGAAGCAAGCGGTCGTCGCGCTCGACCACACCGATCTGCCCGTCGCCGAAGCCGACATTCCGATTCCGACCGATCCCGGTACGCACGTCTTCTCCGCGCACACGAGCCGCGCGAAAACGAACGAGGTGTCGGTCACGCTCCGCGACGGCATGAAGCAAACCGTCAACCTGGTGCTACCCGATCCGCCCGCGGGCGCGGCGCCCCTCGGCGACAACCCTCCGCCGAAGGACGGCGGAAGCGGCGGCCAGCCGCCGCACAAGGATCAGCCGGCAGCAAGCCACGGAACGTCGGGGCAAGCGATTACCGGTTACGTCGGGCTCGGCCTCGGCGCGGTCGGCGTCGGCTTCGGCACCTACTTCATCATCGCCGCCGGCAAAGCGGACAACCTGGCGACCAAGGACTACGCCTGCGACGCGACCCCGAAGGGTTGCACGCCCGACCAGGAAAAAATCGTCAAAGCCCACGAGTCCGACACCAACAAGGACCGCGTCCTCTCGATCGTGAGCTACTCGGTGGGCGGCGCCGCGGCCATCACCGGACTCGTCCTCTTGCTCACCGACCACCCCTCGGCCCCGCAAGAAGAGCAGCCGTCTTCGGGTGAGCCGTTCGGCAGCCTACGCATCCTCCCCGGCCTCGGCAGCATCACCGTGACCGGGAAGTTCTAGCGGCAGTCGCTACCCGCGCGCGCAGCGCGCCGCTCAGTAAGGCCGGCCCGGCACGTTCATCGCCAACTGGAACAGACCTTTGCTGTTCCCGAGACCGGTGATGTAGAGCGTCTTGTGATCGGCTCCGCCGAAGGCGACGTTCGTCGCGGCTTGGACCTCGGGGACCATGATGGTGCCGATCATGTTGCCGTCGGGTTTGTAAACGACGACCGTCTGCGTGTTCGCCTTGGCGACGTAGAGGTTGCCCGCGCAGTCGATGGTCATGCCGTCGCCGCCCGACACGGCCGCGAAATCCGCCCCGGCGCCGAGGCTGCCGTCCGCCATCACGGGGTAACGCTTGCCGCTGTCGGCAGCGACGTAGAGATAGTCCTCAGCCAGTGAGAGCGTCACACCGTTCGGATTGCTGAAGTTGTCGGAGCTGATCGGCGTCGCTTGGCCGCCAGGCGGCACGCGGTAAACGAGCGTCTTCGGCTGCGGGAGCGAGTTCGGCGCCTGGAAGTTCGGATCGCTGAAGTAGATGGTGCCGTCGGAGCGAATCGCGAGGTCGTTCGGCGAATCGAAGCGATTGCCCATGTACATCGTGACGACGTCGGAAGGCGTGCCGCTCGGAAACGCGAAGCGCTTGATGCTGCCGTCCTTGTGCACCGTCGCGACGATGTTGCCGGCGCTGTCCGTCGCGAGACCGTTACTGCCGGAATCGGCGATGAAGATGCTCACCGTGCCGTCGGAAGCGACCTTCAAAATGCGCGACTTTTTGACGTTGCTGTTCGTCGAGTCGTACGCCATGTAGCTCATCTCGCTCACGTAGAGCGAGTCGCCGATCCAGACCGGCCCTTCGACGTTGCCGAAGTTGTTGTTCATCTGGTTGAAGTCATCGGCCGGCGGCAGACCCGCGATACGCTTCGGCGTCCCGAGCGTCGGCGTGTCGGTGATGCCGGACGGACAGGTCCACACGGTCGAACCCGTGCCCGCGCCGCCGCCCGCCGCCATTCCCGCCGTGCCGGTGCCTGCCCCGCCACCGGCGCTGCCGCCCATGCCGCCGAGCGGCGCGCCACCGCTGCCGCCGACACCCGAGCCACCCGTCGCTGCACCCGCGGTGCCTCCAGCGCCACCCGCAGCACCGGCACCGCCGCTGCCGCCCGTCGCCGGTGCGCCGCTCGTGCCACCGCCGCCGGTGCCGCCCGCGCCTCCAGCGCTCACGGTCCCGCCGGTGCCCGCGTTCGCCTTCATCCCGGCCGTGCCGGCGGAGGAGCCTCCGGTACCAGTTCCACCCTGACCCGCCGCGGTGGAGCCGCCCGTTGCCGTGCCGGCGCCGCTGCTTCCGCCCTTGCCCGAACCACCATCACTCGGTGAATTCGATGAGCCGCAAGCGGACGCCGTAAGCGCAGCACCCGCGACCACGAAAGCGACTGAAAGAAACCGCTGACTCTCGAAGCGCATAACCCGAGGAGTACACCATCGAACGGCCGGGAAGGCACGCCGCGCGTGAAAGTGCTCGGGAATTTTATGCTGCTTCGCGCGGTGAAACTCGACGCGCCGTCAGGTGGTCGCGCAATATTTCTGCCACACCGTCCGATACACGCTCTCGAGATTGCGCGCGAAGCGCGGCAGGTCGCCGAGCGGGGATTTTTCGAGGCGAGCGCGAAGGCCACGACGGAGTTCGGCGAGCCGCTCGCGGTCGCGCGCGAGCGCTGCCGCCGCTTCGACGAACGCGTCCTCACTCTGCGCGACGAGCTCCGGAAGGCCGAGATTTCCAGCCATGCACGCGCCCGCACGCTGGAGCGCGCGGGGACCGCTCAGCGTCATCACGGGCACGCCCATCCAGGCGGCGTCGAGCGTCGTCGTGGCTCCGTTGTAGGGAAAGCTGTCGAGACCGATGTCGATACGCCCGTAGCGCTCGAGATACTCGCGACGCGAGGCTCGCCCGACGAACTCGAGGCGATCGGCGTCGACCCCTTCACGAGCGAAGAGCTCGCGCAGTCGTTCACGCGCGTGCTCTTCCGCCGAGAGCAGGAGGCGCGAGCGCGGCACCTCGCGCAGCACGCGGGCCCACAGCCGAAACACGCCGTCGTGCAGCTTGCGGAACGTATTGAGGCAACCGAACGTGACGAAACCACGAGCGAGCGCCGGCAGCGGCGACACGTTTGGCTCGGTCGCGAGCGCAGCGTAGCACCACAGCGTCTCGGGTAAATGCACCGAAGCCTCCGAGTAGACATCGAGCTCGACGCCGGGAGGATCGATGAACGGATCGGTGATGCGATAGTCGATGGTGTCGAGGCCCGTCGTACCCGGATAGCCGAGCCAGCTCATTTGCACGGGCGCGGGTCGACATGCGAAAACTCGCAGCCGCCCGCCGGGGCTGTGTAGCGCGAGATCGACGAGGATATCGATGCGATCCTCGCGCACGAGCTCGGCCGCTCGCACGTCGTCGAGCCGTCGAATGTCGCGGTAGTGGTCGCCAGCAAACGACCGATACCATTCGGTCACGTCGTCCGGGCGATCGACGGACGCATACAGGAAGACCTCGTACGCCGACTGGTCGTGCTGCTCGAAGAGCGGGACCAGGAACTGCTGCAAAGCATGTGCGTGGAAATCCGGCGAGACGTAGCCGATCCGCAGGCGTCGCTCGGGCTGCTTGTCGTTCGGAGCGGGGCGAACGTGTCGCCGGAGTGGCTCGGCATGGCGCTCCGACCAAGCGCGAGCCTCGGCATAGAGCGCGTGGTCGTCGTGTTCGGGGCTCGCGAGCAGCGCCACGATGAGGCTGCTGTGGACCGCGTGATCCGCGGGGTTCAGCTCGACGGCGCGGCGATAGCTCGCAACGGCCGCCGCCTTTTCGCCGTTGCTGTCGAGCACGTCCGCGAGTTGCCGGTGAACCGACGCGCTCTCCGGTGCGAGCTCGAGCGCCCGCCGGGCGTGCACCAACGCCTCCACGGGACGATTGAGCTGCCGCAAGAGCCACGACAACGTGACGCGCAGCCGCGGCCCTTCGGCACCACGCGCCACCGCTTCTTCGAGCAGCGCGAGGGCCGGCGCGTACACGCCCGCTTCGGACAGCGTCACCGCGAGGTTCAGACGCGCGTCGGGGAACTCCGGTGCAAACTCGAGAATGCGCCCGAACGCCTCGGCCGCCACGTCCAAGCGACCGAGGCGCCTGTACGTTTCCCCCAGGTTCGTGAGGTACGTGGGGTTCGGCTCCACGGCGACGGCGCGCTCGAAATAACGACACGCGTCGTCGAGTCGTCCACTCTCGCAAAGGAGCAGGCCGAGCGCGCACAGCGCCCGGTGATGCTGCGCATTGCGCGAAATCAACTGACGATAAAGGGACTCCGCGTCGCGGCCTCGGCCGTCTTTTTGGAGCCGCAAGGCCCGTTCGAGCGGATCTTGCGTGGACTTCACGTCAGCTACCGAGCCGAGCTACTGGCACTTCGGGAACTGGACGCCGGTATCGACGTTTTGATTCTGTGTGGAGCCGACGGTGACGGTGATCGTGCGGTCCGCGGCGTCGGTCACGTCGCACGCCTGTCCGTTGATGTTTTGCCCGAAGTGCCACGCGCCGTAGGTCGTGCGCGATCCGGTCTGACTGCCGCAGACGACGCCCTTGATCGGCAAAATTTCGTTCTCGATGAAGAACTCGTTGTCGTTGCCCTGCTTGAGGCGCACGACCACGTTGCCGTTGATGGGGCAAGGCACGAAGTTCCACGCGGCCTGGCCGCTCACGTTGGGGTCACCCTTCACGCCCGCGTTCGAGGCGCCCTGGGTGCTGAGGTCGAGGTGGCCGCTCGGGTTGTTGGCGCACGGCTTGTTCTGACTTCCGTCATAGGGACACTCGTCCACGATGGTGACGATGGCGTTGCCGATTTTTACGCACGCGCCGCAGCGATCGTCCGTGCTGAAGCCGGAGCTCGGAGCCGGAATGGCCGCGTAGTTCGACGCGACGGCGATGTTCTTGATGTTGTTGCTCGAGCCCTGGTAGCCGCATGCCGTCGTCGCATTGGGCAGGTCGTACGTCGTGTACGTCGGGTTGCCGGGCTTCCAGCCCGAGGGGAAGGTGCACGAGGTCGCGCCCGCGTTCGCGTGCATGCTGGCGCCCGCGCCGCCGTCACTCCGACCTCCGGCGCCGCCGCCGTTCGTCCCACCCTGAGGGCCGCGACCGCCGTTCGAGCTACCACCGTTCGAGCTGCCGCCGGTGCCGGCCGAGCTGCCGCCCGTGCCGACGCCGCCGCCCACGCTGCTCATGCCACCGTTGGACGTTCCGCCAGTGCTCGCTCCGCCGGCGGACATCGCGCCGTTGCCACCCGACGATTGGCCGGTGCCGCCCGTCGCCTGAGCTCCGCCCGTCGCGGGACTGGTTCCACCGCTGGCGCTGGTGCCGCCGGTGCCCATTCCGACGTTGCCCGACGTCGCCCCGCTGCCCACGGACCCGCCGTGGCCGCCAGCGCCCGTGCCGCCACTCGAAATGCCTGTCCCGCCGTTCCCTCCCGCTTGTGATTGGCCGCCGGTGGACTCACCAGGAGCTGTCGGGCCGGAGGTACAGGCCGCCGTGAGCCCGAGGCCCAACAGAAGCGCGCGGTATTTGGCTTGGGTCACGAGAACTTGGCTCACGAAAACACTCCCAGCGGAAACGAGGGGCAAGGATAGTAGCTCAACGCACAGTGACCGGGTCGCGCATCGCCAGGCTGCGGGACCGGATATTTCCAGATCCTGACGGAACCGCCGCGGCCGCGTCTGAAAAGTTCCGACAATGGCGGCAACCAGCGCAGCTCGAGCGGTGAGAAGGTCACGTCGCGAGCTGCAACGCCTTTGCCTCCAGCCGCGCCTGGAGCTCCCGCTCTTCCTCAGGCGCGAGTCCGTCGACGCGCCGCGGGAACAGGTCGTGAAGGTCGATCATCGTGTCGAGCACGGCCTCCTCCGCCACGAGACGCGGATCCGTGCCGACCTTCGAGCGAGCGCTCGCGAGCCGCGCGTGATTCATTAAGCCGTCTGCGATCAAGAACAGCTGCTCGCGCGTGAGCGGCGCGTTGGGCTCGAACGCGGTGCTCTCGTCGAAGCGCTGTTCGGAGAATTCCGGGATCTTTCGTTTGACCACCGGCCTCGAAGCAAAAGGCGCCTCCCTGGCGGGCTTGAGCACGTACCCTTCGGCATAGTTGTCGGCGAGCGGCGGCAGCCCGAGCAGCGCGGGAACGAGCGTGGGAAAGCGCACGGGCAGCCGCTCGAGCTCTTGCGGACGACCTCTGCCGAGCACGGGCACCGTCAGGAGCTCGGCTCCCTGCACGAGCCCTCGAACCTTTTCGTAAGCCAGGAAGACGGGCTCACTACCCGGTGGTGCGTGAACGATATCGAACACGGCATAGGCAAGGCCCGGCGCGTACCAGATGCCGGTTTGCACCGGCACGAGCCCTGGAACCGGCGAGACGGCAGCATGCGGGTACCCACCTCCGAAGAGCTCACCGTAAAGCCACACCTCGCCCGCGCCACCGAGCGCCGCGTACACGTTTCGACCGGCGAGCTCGAGCACCGGACGCAAGAATTGCCAGCCGAAAAACGGCTCGTCGCTCCGCAGCCACGCTTTGCGTTTGCCGACGTTCACTCCGCTCTCGTCGACACCCACGACCACTTGCGCTCCGTGGACCTTCTCCGTGGCGACCCAGTCGTCGCCGGCGTCGGCTGCGGGCTCACCAAATGCGCCTTTCGGGAAGGTCAAGAAGCGCATGACGGGGACTACACGCGACGCGCGTTGACCCCGAGCAGCGTGGGCTCTTGGTCGAATGAAGTTCTCGGCACGACGCCCGAACGCCAAAGGTTGCAGAGGTAGAGGAACGGGTTCGGGAGCTCTCCGAAGCGCTTGCCGACGATGGCCCGCGGTGGGCCGTAGTTTTTCGAAATCGTAAGCTCCATCGACGCGGCGAGCTCCCAGCGAACGGCGTCTCGCAACCGCTGCGACCAGTCCGACGGCATGTCGGTGACGAGCGGAAACTCGAGCTTGAACTCGTGGTCGTCGAGCGCCTCTTCCAGTGAGTACTCGGCGGTCTTGGCGGCTAATCCGAGGTCGAGGACCGTAGGCGGACCGGCATTCGAAACGAGCCATTCCACGCTCGCTGGCGGCAGCGCACCCCAGGGCTCGAGTCGCGCTGCCACCTCGAGGAGCAGCAGCTCGATCTTCTGCATGTACTCCCGATGCTGGGAAAGGAGCGATGCCGTGGCCGGGTTCTGCAGCGCGTCGTCGAAACGGAGCAAACGACTCACGCCGAGGCCAAGACGTTGCATGTTCGAGGGCGTCGCCGCGAAGCGACGCTTGGGAAGCGGCGAGCGCACCGGCACCAGGGCGCCGAGCGGTACCTGGAGTCGCGGTGCGGCCTCGCCCTTGAGCCAGTCGCGCTCGAACGCCGCTCGCAGCTCGGCGCCGCAGCGCTCGTATTGGGCGAGCGGGGCTTCGACGCTTGCGCGGGTAAAGTAGTTCGGCTCGAAGTGCATGGCTATTGGCCGGGCTTCAGCATGTTGATGACGTCGTCAACCATGGCATCTTGCGCCTTGCCGGCACGGCCTAGTGCGTCGCGCCCGGCCTGGACCTGCCCCCGATCGGCGAGCGGGGTCGCCTCCGTATCCTCGACGGTATTGAGTACCTTCTGATTGGCGGCTTTGAGGTTGTCGCCCGCCTGCTGGAGCCGCTGCTGTGCTTCTGCTTGCTGTGCCTCGGGCGCAGACGCAGCGTCCTCCGCGGCCTCCATGAACTTCGCGTTCGCCGCGCGCTGTTCCGTAAGCGCGTTACCCATCGCCTCGGAGTGCGGGTCGCCCCCGGCGGGGCCGGGGCCCTTGTCGACCGTCTGTTCCAATGCAGGGTCGGAGAACGCGTCGTTCACTTCGTCCGCGGCCTGACCAATTCGATCCTTCACGTTTGCCGGCAGGTCGGTCTTGTTACTCGCGTCGCGCATCTCCTGCGGGAGCTTGCGTGCGGACTTCGCGAATACGTGATCGCCCTGCTTCTTGGGCGGCTCCTTCTTCTCGTCGGAGCTGCTGCTGTCGTCGTCGTCGTCGCTGCTACGGTCCCCCTTCTTGGTCATCGCGACGATCGCACCGAGGCCGACCGCGATCGCTCCGGAGGTGAGCGCACCGCTGCCCGTGATGCCTCCGCCCGCCAATGCCAAGCCGGCACCAGCGGGCGGAAAGAGAGCGAGCGACATTGCCGTCAGTGCGATGCCCGCGCCCTCGATCGCACCGTGAATCAAGGCCGCGCGCTGACAAGCGACACAGCCGTCCGGCGCGAGACCGAGACGCACCCCCGCGTCAATGGCCGCACCGCCGAGCACCACCGCGCCGGCCGCCGCGACGGCGCCGGCGGTGAGGCTCGCCGCGCCCACCGCCGCAACGACGACCGGAAAGCAGACGACGCACGCGACGACGCCGACGGTGACGAGGGTCGCAGCCGCGACCGCCTTCCAAAATCCGCTCAAAAGACCCGTCGGATCGCGCCCCCCAATCGGATCGTTGTAGCAATACAGATACGGATTCGGCCCCGTCGCGAACTCGAGTGGATCGCGCGCAATGTAACGGCCGAGATCCGCCGCGTAGTAGCGAGCAAAGTTGTAGTGGAGGCCGGTCTCGTCGTCGGCGTAATGCCCGGCGAAACGCAGCGGCTGCGTGACGCGTCCTTCGGACCACGTGAGCTGACCAAAGCTCGCGTAGTTGCCTCGCCAAACGACGCGTCCCCAGGCGTCGCTCAAGCGCCTCGGGGCGCCGTCGGGACCGTTGTGGAAGTAGTAGATGGCGCCGTTTTGCCGCATCGCCAGCGGCTCGTGCGTGCCCGGCTTGTACAAGTAGTCGGTGCGCACGCGCGGGTCGGCGGCGAGCCACTCGTAGACGAGCTGGTCACCGAACCACATGAAGTGCGTGACCTTGTCGCCGACACGCTTGCTGAGGCGCCTCCCGCAGGCGTCATACGTGAACTCGACGCGCGTTCCGTCGGCTCGGGTGACGGCGAGGAGCAGGTTGCGGCTGCTGAACTCGTAGCGTGTCGTCCCTTCGAGGCTCTGCCGCTCGACGAGGTTGCCGCGGTCGTCGTAGGCGAAGCGCTCCACGCCCGCGCGAACGAGCTGATTCACGGCGTTGTACTCGGCGGCCACGCCGTTCGCCGCCGTGCGGTTACCCGCGGCGTCGTAAGCGAAACCTTCCGTGTGGCTCGGCGCGCTCGTCCCGAGGAGTTGGCCCTCCGGGTCGTAGCCGTAAGAGGCCTGACCGAAGTGCGAGTCGTTCGACGCGACGAGCCGCTCGTTAACGTCGTAGGCGTACTGTTGCCACGCCTGCTGCGCGCCGTTCGCCGCCGCGACAGTCACGACCTGGCTGGGCAGGCCGCTGGGCGTCAGCGTCGTTTCATCGCGCAGGCCGGGTAGCGTCCGCACCATCGTGCGATCGGCCGCGTCGTAACTGAAACTCTGTCCTTCGCCGAACCAATCCTCGACTGCGGCGAGCCGCCGGTCCGCGTCGTATCGGTAACGTACCTGACCGCCGTCGGTCGTGATCGACGCGAGCTGGCCGTCGAACGCGTACGTCGCTTCGACGGTCCTGTCATCGATGCTTTCGCGAACGAGGCGCCCCTCTTCGTCGTACTCACGCTTGACCACGACGTCCCCCGTCGTGGCCTCGATTAACCGCCCCGCGTCATCGTAGGCCAGCGTGACTTTCTCGCCGTCGGCGAGGACGAGCTCGGACATCTTCCCGGCATCGAACTTCGCCTGCGCGAGCGGCGCGCCCTGGACTCGAATCTCCGTCGGCGCACCGGAGCCGTCACGGACCGCCTCCTCGCGTGTGCCGTCCGGACGTACTAGCGCGTCGGGACGATCCCACACGCCGTACTCGAACGCCGTCGCGTTCTCGTTCGCGTCGACGATGCGGGTCAAGCGCTGCTGCTCGTCGCGCTCGAAGCGTGTGCCGCGGCCGTTTCGATCGAGGTAGCCGAGAAGGTGACCCTGCTCGTCCGTCTCGAAGTGTTCCGAGCTGCCGTCCGGGTAAGCGATCGCCGCAAGGCCGTTGCTTGCGCCGTACGCGAGCCGCCAGGCATAACCCTGACGCTCGATCACGGCGAGCCGGTCCTGCTCGTCGTACGCGAAGCTCGCTTGGTTGCCGCTCGGAAGCGTCAGCGCGGCGAGCCGATGGCGCGGCGTGTACGCGAGGGCGAGCTCGCGTCCAGACGGGTAGCGGTAGCGGGCGATGCGCCCGTGCTCATCGAGCTCGATCGAAGCTCGCGCGCCCTCCGGATCGCGCACGACGACCTGGTTCTGCGTGCGGCCTTGCTCGATTGTCAGGTGACGTGCGGCGAAGGCGACGGCAAGCTGCCGGCGGTTGTGATCCTGCGCGAGCGCAGCGATCTGGGCGTCCCGGAGGCGGAACGTCACGCGTATCCTCGGCCGGGTGCGAAGGCGCTTGCTCCGGGTCCCGGCGCGAGCGTTTCGTACTCGATGCGGACTTCGTCGACGCCGAGCTTTTCGGGCCGCTCGATACCGACCAGTCCGCGCCACACCTGGTAGAAAATGCCTTCATCCGGCACGAACACGAGGGTGTCGAGCTGGGCTGGCACGACGAACGTCTTCCCCTGCCCCGTCGCGACGAGGTGCGGTTTGAGGCACGGCAACCAGCATTCGAGCGTGCCCCCGCCCGGCGTCACGTTCGTCAGCGTCACGCTCTCGTTCCCGAGCAAATAGTTCTTCACCTGTAGGCTGCGGTCCGCCCCGTTGTAGACGTCGAAGCGAAAATCCTCGGGGGGCTCGGGGGCGCGCGTCGCCTTCCACTTGTCGTCGTAGGTGCCGGCGAAGAGCGAACGCGGCTTGCTGTTACGCGGGAAGAAGCCACACCCCACGGGGACGGGACGCGAGTCCCAACCGCGGACGAGATTTTCCGGGTCCTCGACGTTGGGCAGCGGCTTTTGGTGGATCGACTCGACGCTGCGTTTTCCGCAAAAGCCGCGACCGATGAGATTCCCGTCGCACCAGGGACGAAAGGCGGGGAGCTCGGGATCGAGACCCGCGCGCTCGTCGCTGCCGCCGAAAGAGCGTTCGTAGCGGAGCGGCATACTGGCGAACTCGGCCGGGCCCACCACGACCGGCGGGTCGCGCGGATCCGGAAACGACCACAGCCGGTCGCCGAACACGCGCAGCGCTCGTCGCGTTTCGCCGACTCGAATCAGCACGTCGAGCGAGCGCACGGGACGACCGTGCGGCGCGTGCGCGCTGCCCACGAGCACGATGTCCGAGCGCGGCTTGAACGGCACCTGCTCGCTCTCGAACTTGAGCGAGCTCTCCGGATTTTTCGGATCGTAGAGCTCGTCACCGGCGAGGATCGCGCGCTGCACTTCGGCGAGCCGCGCCGGCTCCTGGCGATTCTCCAGCCGAAACGTCGCCTTCACGATGACCGCGACGAACTGCTCGTTCGGCGAATTTTGGCCGAACGCGAGCGCAGTCGGGAACTTTCGCGCGTGCTTGATGCGCATGGGAACTAGAAGGGCACCCGTGAGATGACGAGACGCCCGCCCGAATCGAATTGATAGCCCCAGGCCGTACCCGGCTCTTCGGACTCGACGATGAACTGCGAGACCGGCCCGAAGAAGTCGCGAGCGTCGCCCGGCGCGAGCGCGGGCAGGAAGGGCCGGAGCACGCGCGGGTCGTAAAAGCGGAAGTGCATTCGCGTGCCCTGCTCGTTTTCCACCAGCAAGAAGCGGCGAAAGTGCCGGCGCACGGCCTTGAAATCAGCGAGGGCGAACGCGTAAACGCCGAAGCTCTTGCCCCAATGGGCGCGCACGAGCGTTTCGAGCAGCGGCGAACGGCTACGCACCTCGACGAGGTAGGGCGCGACGTCTTCGAGCTTCTCGCCCTCCGGGCCGTCGTAGAGCGAATAGTAGACGGCCTCGTTCACCGCGAGGGTGTCGAGCACGGCCGGGTCACGCGCCGCATCGAGGACGGCGTAGAGCGGTAGCTTTTGCTGCGCAAAAAACTCGAGCGCGCGCGTCTGCTGCTCGGGCGTGAGCGCCAGTTTCGGCGGAGGAGCGGCCGGCGCGGCGGCGGGCGGGTCTGGCGGCGTCGCGACGAGAGCCACGCTGAAGCAAGTCGTCCCCGCGACGAGGATGTCCCCGTCGTTCACGCCCGAGGAGTCGATCTTGCGGCCGTTCAGGTACAAGCCGGCCTCGCTGCTGCGATCGTAGATCCGGCAAGTGCCGAGACAAGACTGACTCCGCAGCGCGTCTTGAAAACAAGCGCTCGCACAAGCCGGATGCTTTTTCACGCCGTGGCTCAGATCGTTCGCGCGGTAAGCCACGCCGTCCCACGCGAGCTCGAAGTGCGTGGGAGCGAGCAGCCGGTCCGGCACGGTCAGCTGATTGTCGCGCTCGAGACGCCCGACTTTGAGCGTCTGCCCGAACGGCGCGACGACGCGGCGCCCGCCGTAAGGTTCTCCGAGGACCTTGAGCTCGACGAACATCGCGCGCTCGGTCGCTTAGGCGAACGGACAATCTTCGACGAGAGGTGCGCCGCTGTCCGCAGCGCTCTTCAGCGCATCCGCCTGTCCCGACCCGGCGTCCCCGATCAGCACCGTGGGCAAGCCGATCGCGATCGTTCCACCGTGCGCCGTGAGCGAGCCCATGCGCGCCGCAGGCTGTCCCCCGATGAGCACCGTCATCGACCCCATGGCGATCACGTCGGGCGGACCGACGCACACGCACATGTCGCCGACGCGGGCCGCGGGCATGCCGCCGATGAGCACCGTCGGGCAACCGAGCGAAACCGGACCCCCGACGTGCGGGATCGGCGGCACTCCGGGCGTGACCATCGGGCACATGTGCATGTCGCCAATGCGTGCGGCCGGTTGTCCCATCGTTCTCTCCTCTCCTCGGTGGTCAGTTGATCTTCACGAGCGGGCCCGCGATCGACACCATGGCCTGCCCGTTCACGTTCACCATGGCGCCCTTCACGTCCGTGCTCGCGGCGCTGCATTCGACGGAGCCCGTCGGGCCCTGGATCTTGGCGCCCATCTGGCCTTTGCCTTCGACCTGGAGCCCTTCGAGTGTGACGTTCCCGGTCGTGGACTTGAGCGCAGCGTTGGCGTCGAGCGTGAGCTTGCTCTTGCCGTTCGATTCGGCCGTCACGTCGGTGGTGAGCTTGACGCTGGCTCCGCCCTTCGAGCTCATGAGTCCGTCCCCGTCGAGCTTGAGTTGACTGCCGGGCTTGGACTGCGCGAGCACGTTCGCGTCGAGCTTGACCGACCCGCCGCCCTTCGCTGACGCGAGCATGTTCGCATCGAGCGTGATCGAAGCGCCGCCGCCTGCCGAAATCGTGATGGAACCGGGCACGATCGTGATGCTGCTGCCGCCGACGGTGAGCGTGATCTTGTTCGGCGCGGACATCGCGATGCTGTCCGTCGCCTTCATGTCGTGCGCCCCCGTGACGGCCATCGAGCTCTTGATCGGCTTGTCTTTGTCGGGGTTCTTCGAGTCCGTGACGCCGTCAACCGTCATCGACAGGTTGCCGTGAATGTGGATGAACTGATCGCCGTGGATCTTGAGGGTGTCGTTGCGCCCGATCTCCGCCGTCCGGTCGTGCTTCACGAGCGTCGACATGTCCTTCTCGGCCTGGACGTGCAGCTCCTCCGAACCCTTTTTGTCCTCGAAGCGGATCTCGTTGAAGTTGTCGGGCGTGCCGTCCGGAGTGCTGCGGCTCTTGATGCCGCTCTGCGTCTTGTTGTCCGGCAGCGTGTACGGCGGCATGCTTTCTTGGTTGTAGACGCGCCCAGTCACGATCGGCCGATCGGGGTCGCCCTCCAAGAACTCGACGATCACCTCTTGCCCGACGCGCGGCAGGTGCACGGCGCCCCACTGCGTGCCCGCCCAGCCCTGCGACACGCGGATCCAGGCATAGCTGTTTTCGTCGTACTTGCCCTCGCGGTCCCAATGGAACTGCACCTTCACGCGGCCGAATTCGTCCGTGAAGATCTCCTGATTCTCCTGCCCGACGACGAGCGCGGTCTGCGGGCCTTCGACCACCGGCTTCTTCGTCACACGCGGCGGGCGATACGGGCGCTTGGCGTCGAGCGCGCTGAACGTGAAACGAAACGGCCGCGCGCTTTCCGTCAGCGAGTTCGCTTCGAACTCACTGACGTGGATTTCGAAGGCGGCGCTCTGCACTACGTATTCCTTGTTCTGATCGTCCCGCGGGAATTGCGCGAGCGCGAAGCGAACGCCCGCGCCGAGCCCACGCACCGAGCCCGCGCCCTGCACTACCTCGTGCTCGACCTGCTGCTCCTCGAGCCGCAGCTTGACGAGCGTGTCCCCCAGGTCGTTCGTATCGAAAATGCCGGGATACTCGTAGATTTCTGTGTTCGCCATCTCCGTCTTCAGCGGAGCGCTCGTGCTGGCTTGGACGATGGCGGCCTGCTGGAAGTCCCAGTCGGCCGAGCTGAACGTGCCCTGACGGATCTCGCGCGAGGTCGTCCAGTGCTCGATGTGCTCGTCGTGGCGCCGCGTGTCTTCGAGCGGCGGGTAGTAGAGGACGCGCTCGTACCCGGGCCGCGGCTTGTGGGCCGCGTTCGAGTCGGCAAGGACCATCGTGTGCTTGCCGCCCTCGTGTTTGAAGAAGTAGTGGATGCCTTCGTGCTCGAGCAGGCGCGAGACGAAGTTCAGCTCCGACTCGCGGTATTGATTGATGTAGTCCCACTTGCGGTAGGCACCCGCCGCGATCGACAGCTCGAAGTCACTGAAGCCCCGCTCGCGAAAGAGCGCGGTCACCACGTTCGGGACCGTCTCGGGTTGGAACACGCGCGAAAGCACGTTCTGCCCCAAGAACCAGAGCCACGGGCGCATCACCGCGCGGTATTTCGCGTAGTTGCCGTGCTCGCCCACGAGCGCGAACTGCGTGACGATGCCGTTGAATTCGCGCGCCCCTCCACCACTCAGCTCACAGACGACCGACGCCGCCTTGCCGAGCGGCGCGAGCAGATCGAGCGACTCGTCCTCACTGAGGAGCTCGACCTCGTAGACGAACGGCCGGCTCAGCGCCTCGCGCCCGGACATCGAGTAGAGCTCGACTTTTTCCCCCAGAGGGCTCGCGAACATCGCGGTTCGGATGGAAGGCATCGTCAGACCCGGACCCCACTCTTAGGTATCACCTCATGCTACCGCAGAGGCAACCGAAGTTTCACCCCGCGAACACCACGCCGCAGGCCCCAGCGTACCCAGCCCGCTGGCCGGGGGCCGCGGGTTCCCGCGCGCCCTCAGAGCTTGTTCGCCGCGACGTTCGCGAGCTCGCTGCGCTCGCCTTTGCTGAGGACGATGTGACCGACCATCGTCTCGCCGCGCAGGCGATCAGAGCAGAAAGAAAGCCCGTTCGTCGCGGCGTCCACGTAGGGATTGTCGATCTGGAAGGGGTCACCCGTGAGCACGATCTTCGTGCCCTCGCCGCAGCGCGTGATGACCGTCTTGACCTCGTGCGGCGTGAGGTTCTGCGCCTCGTCGACGATGACGTATTGACCGGGCAAGCTACGCCCGCGGATGTACGTGAGCGGCTCGACTTGGAGCTGCCCGCTCTGGAACGGATCCTCGAAGCCGCGCATGCCGCTCCGGCCCTTCTTCCCGCCCGCGACCAGCAAGAACTCGAGGTTGTCGTAGATCGGCTGCATCCACGGGTTCAGCTTCTGGTCGAGATCCCCGGGCAAATAGCCGATATCGCGACCGAGCGGCATGACCGGTCGGCTCACGAGCAGCCGTGAATAAGCGCCGTCCTCGATCGTCCGCTTCACGCCCGCCGCGAGGGCGAGCAGCGTCTTACCGGTGCCGGCCTTACCGATGAGCGTGACGAGACTGATCGAATCGTCGAGCAAGAGGTCGAGCGCAAAGGCTTGCTCGCGGTTGCGCGGCTTGATGCCGACGACGGGGTCGCGCGGGGTCTTGAGCGCGCGAATTTCGGCCTTGTCGGCGTGGTAGCGACCGAGCGCCGTGCGCGGCCGCGGCGCGTCGTCACGCAGCATCACACTGAGATTCGCGTACAGGCGCTCACCGCTCGGCGGCGCGATGGCGCCTTCCGCGAAGAAGCGGTCGAACTCTTGCGCGCTGATGGGGAGCTCGACGATGCCGGTCTCGAGCCGCTCGGCGTCGACGGCTTGGTTCTCGTACGCCTCGGTGACGAGACCGAGCGCATCGGCCTGGATGCGCAAGTTCACGTCCATCGTCACGAAGATGGTCGGCTGGTCCGGATTCGCGTCGCGGAAGAGCAGGGCCGTCGCGATGATCGCGTGATCGCCCGAGCTCGGATTCAGCGCGATCGCGAGCTCGGGGCGTCGCTCCGGCACGAACACCGTGAGGCTGCCGCCGTCGCCGATCGGGACGCCCCTGGACAGCGAACCGCCGCTTTCACGGAGCGAGTCCAGCAGCCGCACGACCGTGCGCGCGTTGCGGCCCCGCTCGGTGGATTCGCGCTTGAATTGGTCCACCTCCTCGATCACGTAGATCGGGAGGATCAAGTCATTGTCCTCGAATTTCCGGATGGCGTGCGGGTCGTGGAGTAGGACGTTGGTGTCGAGGACGTAGGTCTTCTTCATCGGGACGCGCCGAGAGGCGAGCGTTCGCACCCGCCTGCAGACTCTTTCGCGGATAGCCTTTCGCCTCTCTCCCCGCAATTGCTATCGCTCGCGGAAGAGCCACCCTCCGGGAAGGAGTGGCATTTTTCCCGCCCGCCAAAATCGCTTCCCGCGCGACCCTCGGCTAAAGTCCGCGCGTGGTTCCTAGACGGAGAAGCTTCTGGCTGGCGGCGTTCTGCGTCGGCTACGTCGGAATCGCCGGCTCGCTAGTCGGCCGCGGCTCCGGACCCTGGCTCACGGCGGCTCTGCTCGTCGGCCTGCTCGCCGTGGTCTGGCGCAAGACGGCGCCGGGGCGGCAGCGTGGCGCGCGCGTGGTGCGGTCCACGGCCTTCGGTCTGGCGCTCTGGGTCACGGCGCGCGTCGGGCCGGAAGGCAACGCCGCGCTCGACGCGGCCGCCAACGCGGGCGTCGGGACGACCGCCGTCGCCGGGCTCGTCGCGCTCGCGCGCATCGAGGGCCTCGACGGAATGCTGGTGCCGCCGCGTGCGGCCGCTTCGCTCGACGCGGCGCTGCTCGCCGGCTTCATGTGGGCGCTCGCGACCGCGTTCGCGCTGACGTACGCGCTCTTGCCCGGCTACCGCGTCGTCCTCGATCCGCTCGCGATCGACTACGCGACGACGAGCGCGTCGGTCGCGACCTTGATCCTCACCATCGCCGCCGCGTACCGGCTGCGCGTGCTCCGGCGTCTCGAGCTCGGCGTGGGTGATCGCGCAGCAGGCGCGCTCGCGCTCGCGATCACGGCGTTCAGCGTGGCCGTGCCCGCCGCGGCGCTCGACGTGGCCGCGCCGGATCGCGTGCTGCCCGTCGCCGTCGCGCTGGGCGCCGCGCTCTCGACCTGGGCTTCGACGATCGCGGAGCCGACCACCGTCTCGAGCGCGCTGCGCGGCATTTTGGCCGTCATGATGCTCGGAACGCCGGTGGTGCTCGGCGCGTCGGTGCTCGGGCGCGAGGCGCCGGGCCACACGGGCGCCGTCGTGCTCGGCTCGTCCGCGCTCGCCATCGTCATCGGGCTCGTCGCACGCGCCGTCGCGCGACCGCTCGGCCCGGAGCAGTCGCGCTGGCTCGCCGCCATCGACGCGGCGTCGCGTGGCGCGCTTCAACCGGAACCCGACGCGGCGCTCACGGCGGCGCTCTACGCGCTCGATCGCGCCACCGAAGATACCAGCGTGCGCGCGGAAATCTGGCGCAACCACCCGGAGCAAGTCCTGAGCGTCGACGTCGCCGGCTACCTCCACGTCGCGCCGGGTGAAGCGCCGCCCCGGCTCTACGAGCTCGCCCTGCGGGAGCCCGAGCGCACCGTCCGCACCGACGCCTTGCGTGAGGTCGAAGTGCGGCGCCCCGATCTGCGCGGCGTGCTCGCGTGGTTCGAGGCGCGCGACGCGTTCTCGGCGACCATCGTCATGGATCAGGACGGACCCGTCGGGTTCATCCTGTTACCGCGCGCGAAACGCACGAGCTTGATGACGCTCGAGGAAGCGCGCGCCGTGCGCGTGCTCGCCGACCGCATCAGCGCCCTGCTCAGCGTCACCTCGGCGCTGTCCCGCGCCCGCGAGCGCGAGCAGAGCGCGGCGGACAAGGTGTCGACGCTCGAGACGGAGCGCGATCGCCTCGCGGCCGCCGTCGCGAGCCGCGCCGCTCGACACCGCGCCGTCGCCGAGCGCTACGCGGACCGGGCTCGCGGCGCCGCCTATGCGCCGGCTTCGCGCCTCGCGCTCGACGGGCTCGAGCGGCTCGGACGCGCCGGCGTCGGCTTCGCGCTCGTGACGCCGCCCGGCATCGATCCCACGGGCTGGGCCGCGCACGCACACCTCGCGAGCGCGCGCGCGGGCGGACCGTTCGTGATCGCCGACGCGACCTTGCCGGCCGACCGCGCCCTCGAGCGCTGGAACGACCCCGAGCACGCGCCGAGTCGCCTCTCGAACGGCGGCACACTGCTCGTGCTCGGTGTCGATGCGCTGCCGCTACCGATCCAGGAGCATCTCGCGCGCACGCTGCTCACGCGCGCCCCCGGCGAAGACGCGCTGGCCGCGCCCGTGCTCGTCGCGAGCGTGCACGCGCCGGTCGAACCGCTCGTCGAGCTCGGCAAGCTCGTCCCGCCGCTCGCGCGCCTGCTCACGGCGGAGCTCGCGTTGCCGTCGCTCGCCGAACGCGCGGAGGATCTGCGCGCTCTCGTGCTCGACGTGCTCGCGCGCACGAGCTTGCGGCTCGGACGCGAGCCGCTCGGCGTCGATCCGCCTGCGCTCAGACTGCTCATCGAACACCTCTGGCCGGGCAACGAGCTCGAGCTCGACGGCGTGCTCCTGCGCGCGGCTCGCGTCGCGCGCGGCCCCGCCGTCACGCCCGACGACCTCGCCGCGGCAGGCTTCGAACAGCGCACGCCCCCGCGCCCCGAACCGACCCCGCTCGCCCCCGCGACGACGCGCCGCCGCGCGCCACGCCGCTGGGCCCGCAATCGCTGAGCCGGGGTAGCTTGGGTTCCACCTCACGCCGGCGTGCGTCGTGTGCTGCCAGCAGGTCCGGGCCGCCCGCACTTTTGTGAGTCTGGACGTTGAACGCTCGCGCTCGCAGCGCGCCCGGATTACCCTGACCTGCCTTGGAGAGTAGCGATTTCGAGCCGGAAAGCAGGCGCCGACTCGGCGGTCGGTTCGCGATCGAGCGCGAGGTCGGGCGAGGTGGGGTCGGCGTGGTCTACCGCGCGTTCGACCTCGAAACCAAGCAGATCGTGGCGCTCAAGGTGGTGGCGGCCGACGCGGGCGTCGCGCCCCAGGAAGAGGAGCGGCTCGCGCGCGAAGGTCGGCTGCTCGCGAACCTGCACCACCCCGGCATCGTCAAGACCGTTGCGTTCGGCGTGCTCGACGACACCGGTCTGCCCTACGTCGCCATGGAATGGCTCGAAGGCGAGGATCTCGCGGCACGCCAGAAGCGCGAGCCGCTCGACCTGGTCGAGTCACTCGAGCTGACCGAAAGCGTCGGCGAGGCGCTCGAGGCCGCGCACGAAGCGGGCGTGATTCACCGCGACATCAAGCCGAGCAACATCTTCCTCTGCCACGGCATGCGCGGCGCGCTGCTCGACTGCCGGCCGAAGCTCGTGGACTTCGGCGTGGCCGCGAATACGGACATGCACATCGCGCGCACGGGCGACGTCGTGGGCACGCCCGCGTACATGGCGCCCGAGCAGGCGCGCGGCGACGCGCCGATCGACGCGCGCTGCGACATCTACTCGCTCGGCGCGACGCTGTTCGAGCTGCTCGCGGGGCGCCCCCCGCACGTCGGTCCGAACGCGATCGCGACGCTGGCGCGCCTCGTGACGACGGCGCCGCCCCGTCTCTCGGAGGTCCGCCCGGACGTGCCGACTCTCGTGGACGGCCTCGTCGGCCGCATGCTCGAAACCGATCCGGAATCGCGCCCGAGCTCGATGCGCGAGGTGCTCGAGCTACTCGGCGACGCCGCGCGCGAAGCGAACCGTTCGAGCTGGCACCACGAGCTCGAGCCGCCCGCTCGCTCGTCGCGGCTCGGCACGAGCATCTCGCGGCTCGTCACGAGCATCGTCGCCGTGCGCTTCCCGACGCTGCAGGTGCGCGAGCGCGCGCTGGAGATGCTGCGGCAGCGCGGCGCCGACGCGGCCCCCATCGGCTCCGACGCCGTGGTCGCGCACCTCGGAGCCCGGCGCGCCGTCGGCAACGAAGCCGCCGCCGCGCTCGAGCTCGGCCGGCGGCTCGCGCGGCTCGGCGCCCGCGTCGGCATCGCGAGCGGCCGCGCGCGGCTGAGCTTCCGCACCGAGACCGGCGACGCGCGCCCCATCGGCGAAGTGGTCGACCGCGCTTCGGCCCTCGCGCGCGACGCGACGGCAGGCGGGGTCATGGTTGACGCCACCACGAGTGAGCTCGGCCGCGGCCGTTACGAATTCAGGACGCGCGACGACGGCTCCGCGATCGTCGGCGAGCCGGTACGCGGCCTGCGCGGCGAGCGTTCGGGTGGCGCGCCGTTCGTCGGACGCGACGCGGAGCTCGCGCAGGTGCTCGGCGCGTTCGAGCGTTCGCGCAACAACTCGACGCCGCTCCTCGTCAGCATCACCGGCGCGCCGGGCATCGGCAAGAGCCGCCTGCGGCGCGAGGTGATGGCGCGCATCAGCGCGCAGGCGGACGCGCCGCTCGTCGTGCTCCAGCGCTCGGAAGCGTACGGCCAGGGCCACGCGCTCGGCGCCGCCGCCGACGTGCTGCGCGGCTTCGTCACGCTGCCGAAGGGCGCCACGCGGCTCGAGGCCGAGATGGCCATCGTGTCGAGCCTCGGCCCCGCGACGCGCAACGATCTCACGGCGCACAACCGCGATCTTTTGGCACGCCTGCTCGCGAACGAAGCGCTGCCCGCCGGCTTCGATCCGCGCGGCGCGCGCGACGCACTCTGGCTCGCGATGACCGACCTCGTCCTCCAGGTCGCCTCCGAGCAAGAAGTGGCCATCCTCGTCGAGGATTTGCAGTGGGCGGATCCGGAGAGCATCGGCTGGGTCGACCACTTGCTCGGCCGCGCCAGTCACAAGCCGCTCGTCGTGGTCGCCTGCGTGCGGCCGGAGTTCTGGACGGCGGGGCCGAACCGTTTCGCGGGGCGCGATCACGTGCGCATCGAGCTGCGCCCGGTGTCCAAGCGCGCTTCGCGCAGCATCGCGCGCGCCGTGCTCGGCGACACGGCGCCGGAAGAGGTCGTGGAACGCATCGCCGCGCAGGCGGCGGGGTTGCCGCTCTTCGCGGAGGAGCTCGCGCGGCTGACGGCAGCCGGGCGCTCCGCCGAACAGGCGCCCACGATCCAGGCCGCCATCCAGGCGAGCCTCGACGCGCTCGACGAGGAGTGCCGCGACGCGCTCGGCCGCCTCAGCGTCTTCGGCCTCACCTGCTGGGATTCGGCGCTCGAGGCGCTCGGCATGCCGGGGGCCGAAGGCGTGATTCGCGCGCTCGTCGCGGCCGAGGTGCTCTTCGAGCAAAACACCTCGCGCTTCACGGCGGCGCGCGAGTGGACGTTCAAGCACGCCCTCGTACGCGAGGTCGCATACGCCGCGCTCGGCGACGCGGAACGCAAGCAGCTGCACGGCCTCGCGGCGAGCTGGCTCGCGGCGATGGGCGAAGACGCCGCGACCGTGGCCGGTCACTTCGATCTCGGCGGCCAGCACGTGAAGGCCGCCGAACACTGGGCGCGCGCCGCCCAGCGTGCGCTCGCGGCGAACGCCTTGAAGGACGCGCTCAGCATGGCCGAGCGTTCGCTCGCGTTCGCCGAGGATCCCGCGCGCGCCTTCGAACGCGCCTCCTACCTCGACGAAGCGTGGAGCCGCCTCGATCCGCGCTCGGGCGAGCGCGAAACCGCTGTCCACGCCATGGAAGCGAACGTGCTCGACGAGGCGAGCGGCGTGCGCGCTCGCGGCGCTCGCGCCCGCTACGACGACGCGCGCGGCTCCGGTGACGAGATCAGCCGGCGCCTCGCCGAGGCGCGCGACGAAGCCGCGCGCCTCGGCTTACAGGACGAAGAAGCGCGCTGCTCGGCCGTGCTCGCCGCGCGGCTCGCGTTCGCGGGCCAATTCAAGCAGGCGGAAGCCGAAGCGCGCCGGCTCTTGGGCCTCGCGCAACGCGGCATCGCCTACGCCGCCGTCGACGGCTACCAGACGGTCGCCGTCGTGCGCCAGACGCAGGGCGCGCTCTCCGCCGCGCTCGACGCGCGCAGGAACGCGACCTCGGCCGCTCGCGCCGCCGGCTTGCGCGAGCGCGAGTCGATGCTGACGACGAACCTCGGCTTTGCGCTCACGACCATCGGTGCGCGCCAAGAGGCGCGTACCGCCATCGAGAACGGCCTCGCCCTCGCCGACGCCATCGGCAGCCAGGGCGCGGTGCGGCACGCGCAAATGATCCTGCTCGGCTGGGCGTGCACCTTCGGCACCGACAAACAGATCGACGCGCACCTCGCGGAAGTGCGTGCGAACGCCGACGCCGCCGGCTCCGGCATCTGGGCGGCGCCCGATCGCGCGAACCTCGGCTTGCTCTTTTATCGCGGCTGCGAGCTGCTCCGCTCCAAGCCCGAAGGTGCGCGCCGAGCGCTCGGTCTTCTGCGCATGGCGGCGCAGGCGTATCGCTCGGCCGGCCACCGCGACGTGCTCCCCGTCGCGCTGAGCGCCTGGTCCGAGGCGGAACGCGGCTGCAACAACCTCACGACCGCGCTCGAGCTCGCCCGCGAGGCGGTGGCACTCGTGGAACAAGGCGCTCCGAGCCTGCTCAACGAGTCGGCCGTTTTTCTCGCGCTGCACGACGCCCTCGTCGACGAAGGCAAGACGGAAGAAGCGCTCGCCGTCGTGCGTAGCGGCATCCCGCCGCTCCAGCGCCGCCTGCAGGGCCTCGCCGGCACGCCGTACGCGCGCCTGTTCCTCACGGATCTGCCGGCGAACGCGCGGCTCATCGCGCTCGCGGAAGACGAAGGCTTCTTGCCCGAAGTCTTCCACCGAGCGCTCGAGCGCTCGGCGTAGCCCAACGTCGGCCTAGCGAGAGCGTCGCTAAGGCACCGTTCCGTCGACGATCGACTGGAACGCCTGATTGAACTCGCCCGTGAGGTCGCTCGGGTCGGTGCTCGCGTAGTAGTGCGCTGAACCACCACCGCCCGCGGTGGCGTACGTGCTGACGAGCGTGCCGCCGGTGCCTTGCACGCAAGATTGAACATAGGAGTACTTCGGCGGCGGTTCGACGGGGGAGCCGACACCGGCGTTCGCGAGGTCCTGCAAGTGATCGGCGTGGCAGCGCGAAAGCGAGGGGTCGCAGCCGTCGTCGGTCACCCCCAAGATCGTGCCGAGCCCCACGACGAGCGTGCGGATGCCCAGGTCATGCGCTTCCTGCACCATCGCGATCGCGGCGTCTTGGCCGCACTGCGGATCCTTCACCTTGCAGGTGTTCGGCTCGCCGTTGATCACGAGCACGATGTACTTCTTGACGCTCGAGCTCACGGTCACGTTGATCAGCCGGTTGACGGCCGAGAGGATGCCGAAGTCCGTCGGGGTCTCGTATTTCGTGCCGACGGTGTAAGCGCTCCCGACGTCCGCGATCGCTTTGCCCACTTCGCCGCCGTTGTCGCCTGCGAACGCGACGTTCGTGAGGAGCGCGCAGCTCGGGTCGCTTTCGCTCGTCACCGCCGCCGTGCCACCCTGAAAGACGGTCAGGCCGAGGTCGAGCTTGCCCTCGAAGCTCGCGAGCACGCCGTCCGTCACGAGCGAATCGAAGACCTGGGTGTACGAGCCGTCTTGGAACATGGTCGAAGAGCCGTCGACCAAGAGCTCGACCAAGGGGAGGCTCGAGCCGTCCGTCACGCCGCCGAAGCCGCCGTTGTCGACGAAGCCGCCGATGCCCGTCTTTCCGCCGAGCCCGCCGCTCGAGCCCCCAGTGCCGCCGCTCGAGCCGCCGTGCCCCGCCGCGCCACCGGTGCCTGCCGCGCCACCGGTGCCTGCCGCGCCGCCGACCGCCGTCGTACCTCCGCGTCCACTAGCGCCGCCTGTGCCCGCATGACCGCCGCTCGAGCCGCCCGTCGCGGCGGCGCCAGCCTCGGCGTTGCCCGCGCCGGACTCGCCGCTCACGCCGCCTTCACCCCCGCCCACTTGAGCGTCGCCGCCCTGGCCCCCGGTGCCACCGCGCGTCCCGCCCGCCCCGCCACCGGTGCCACCGCTGAGCTCGGTCCCTCGAGCAGAGCTGCCGCCGGCCCCGCTCATCGCGCCATCGCCACCCGCGGCATTCGCGGTTCCCGCGCCGCTCGTAGTCGCCACGCCGCCGTGACCGCCCTTGCCGGCCTGTCCGGCACGAGCGCCCGAATTGTCGTCGTCATCGTCGTACTGATGGGAGCCCGAGCCGCACGCGGCGCCGAGCGCCAACAAGAACAAGTACTTTTTCACACTGCTCTCCTAAGCAAGAACCGAAACCGACCCACACCAAAACGCCTCAAGCATACACAAATCCGCCACGGGCTGCGCCGGCGCGGGCACGACGCGTGCAGTTTGGCGCGCGCTCCTCGCTCCCACTCGCGGCCGGCGCTAAATTCGCGGTCGAACAAGATCGGAGCTCGCTGAGAGATGCTGACGACACGCAAGCTCGGACGACACGGAGCCGAGGTCTCGAGCCTCGGACTCGGCTGCATGGGAATGAGCCACGCTTATGGCGTCCCGAACGATCCGGAATCGATCGTGACGATTCACCGCGCGCTCGAGCTCGGCGTCACCTTCTTCGACACCGCGGAGGTGTACGGTCCGTTCACGAACGAGGAGCTGCTCGGTCGCGCCTTGAAAGGCCGGCGCGAACAAGCCTTCGTCGCGACGAAGTTCGGCTTCCGCATCGAGAACGGCAAGAGCACCGGCACCGACAGCCGCCCCGAGCACGTGCGCGAAGCCGTCGAAGGTTCGCTCCGGCGTCTCGGCACCGATCACGTCGATTTGCTGTATCAGCACCGCGTCGACAAGGCCGTGCCGATCGAGGACACGGTCGGTGCGATGGCGGCGCTCGTGCGCGCGGGCAAAGTGCGCTTTCTCGGCCTGTCCGAGGCCGGGGAAGACACGATCGCCCGCGCGCATCGCGTGCACCCCATCACGGCGCTGCAGAGCGAGTATTCGCTCTGGGAGCGCAACCTCGAGAGTCGGATCATCCCGCTGCTGCGCCGACTCGGCATCGGGCTCGTACCGTTCGCGCCGCTCGGCCGCGGCTTTCTCACCGGCAGCGCCGCGCGCGCCGAGACGTATCCGGAAGGTGACTACCGCCGCGGCGACCCGCGCCTCCAAGGCGAGAACTTCGACGCCAACCAGCGGCTTGCCGCGCGCGTGCGCGACATCGCCGAAGCGCTCGGGGCCACGGCGAGCCAGGTCGCGCTCGCGTGGCTGCTCGCGCAGGGGGAGGACATCGTGCCCATCCCCGGCACGAAGCGGCGCGCGTTCCTGGAAGAAAACCTCGCCGCAGCCGACATCGAGCTCACGCGAGAAGCGCGCGCCGAGCTCGACGCGCTCACGGCCGCCGCGGGGCCACGTTACAACCCGACGCAAATGGCGTTCGTCGATCGCTGAGGCGGTCGGCGCGGTTCAGGGTCGCTCGGATTCCTTGTCGCGTTCGAGCGTGAAGAAAAACGTGGCGCCCCGATCCACCTCGGCTTCGACCCAGACCTTCCCGCCGTGCCGGCTGACGACGCGGTGAACGACCGCAAGCCCCACGCCGGTTCCCTCGAAGTCCTCCTTGGCGTGCAGGCGCTGGAACACGTTGAAGAGTTTGTTCGCGTACTTCATGTCGAAGCCGACCCCGTTGTCACGCACGGAGTAGACGACGTGGTCTCCGGCGCGACGTGAAGCGACTTCCACCCTCGGCTCTTGGCGCGGGCGTGAGTATTTGAACGCGTTGGCGAGCAGGTTCAAAAAGACCTGCTTCACGAGCGATCCGTCAACCTCGGACGGCAAGATCTCGCCCACGTGCACCGCGGCGCTCCCCTTGGCCGCGGCGAGCTCGTCCAGGCACTCGTTCACGAGCGCGGCAAGATCCGTGGGCCGGCGCTTGAGCGGCTGGCGACTCAGGCGCGAGAACGACAAGAGATCGTCGATCAGCCGTCCCATGCGCGACGCGCCCGCGCGCACGGCCTCGAGCTGGCGCTGCGCGCCGGCCGGCAGCGCCGCGCCGAAATCCTCGATCACGGCGCGCGAAAAGCCGTTGATCGCGCGCAGCGGCTCGCGCAAATCGTGCGACACGGAGTAGCTGAACGCTTCGAGCTCGCGATTGGTCGCCTCGAGCTCCGCCGTTCGTTCGCGAACGCGCCGCTCGAGCTCGCTGTTGAGGCTGCGGATTTCGTGCTCCACGCGCCGCCGCTCGGTGATGTCGGCAAGCAAGCCGTGCCAGGTGGTCGCGCCGTCGGGTTCCCGCACGGGCATGGCGTGGGCCTCGAGCCAAATCTCTCCGCGCCCGGGCACGATCACGCGCCATTGCTGCTTCCAGAGCGTCAGCTGGTCGCGCGATTGGTTCACCGATTGAGTGATCGGTGCCGAATCCTCCGGGTGGCCGAGCATGAAGAAAGACGAGACGTCTTCAGCCAAGACGTCGCCTTTGACGCCGAAGAAGCGCTCGAATGCCGGGCTCACGTACGGGAACGTCGGGCGCCCTTCAGCCGATTGCCGAAACGAATAGAGCATCAGCGGTGACGCGCTCGCGAGGCCGCTCAGCCGCCCCTGCTCGTGCTTGAGCGCTTCGCGAGTCGCCACCTCGTCGTGGATGTCGTGCACGGTGCCGACGAAGTGCGTAATGGCTCCGCTCGCGTCGCGCACCGGACGAGCGCGTGACACGAACCAGCGATAGGCGCCGTCGACGAGCACGCGGTACTCGCTACGAAAATCGCGCCCTTCAGCCGCGCACGCGAGCCACGCTTGTAGCGCCGCGTCGCGCTCGCTCGGATGAATACAATTGTACCAACCACGCTCCCCTTCGGCGCGCGGCGCGATGCCGAGAAGCGCCTGAAACCGCGGATCGACGTAGGTGAGTCGCCCCGCCGTATCGCTCGTCCACAGGTATTGCGGCAGCCATTCGATGATCGAACGCCGCCACGCCTCGGTTTCCGGCTGCATGCCTGGGCTTCCTCTCCGGAGCTCTCGTGTTGCACCGTAGCGGACTTTGGGCGGCGCATGGTAGACTCGCGCGCGAGGAGCGGATGGAGCGACGTCTTCCAGTGGAAATCCTGCTGGTCGAGGATAGCCCGACCGATCGAGAGCTCACGCTGAGAGCGCTCGAAAAGGCAAAGGTAGCGAATCGCATCGAAATCGCGCGCGACGGGGCGGAAGCGTTGGATTTCATCTTCGGTACTGGGCCGCACGCCGATCGCGCAGGCGAGGAGCCGCCGAGGCTCGTATTGCTCGATTTGAAGCTGCCCAAGGTGGACGGACTCGAGGTGCTCGAGCGCATCAAGAAAGATCCGGTGAAGCGCTCGATTCCCGTGGTCGTACTCACGTCTTCACGCGAGCAGCGTGATCTCGTGGAAAGCTACAACCTAGGCGTCAATAGCTACATCGTGAAGCCCGTGGAGTTCGAGGGATTCATGGCGGCGGTGACGGAGCTCGGCATGTATTGGCTGCTCCTGAACCAGACGCCCGGACCCGGGACCTGATGGCTCTCCGCATCCTGCTAGTCGAGGACAACGAGAATGACGCCGAGCTCGTGGAACGTGAGCTCAGGCGCGGTGGGCTCGAGTTCGAACTCGTGCGCGTCTGGGATCGAGCGCGGTATCTCGAGCTGCTCGAGTCCCAGCCGGATCTGGTGATTTCGGACTACAGCATGCCCGGCTTCGACGGGCTCAGCGCGCATTCGCTGCTGCGCGAACGTGAAGGGGAGACGCCGTTCATCCTCGTGTCCGGCGCCCTCGGGGAAGAGCTCGCCGTGGCCGCCATGCGGCAGGGCGTGAGCGACTACCTGCTCAAGGATCGCCTGACCCGGCTGCCCAACGCCGTGCGCATGGCGCTCGAGCAAGCGCGCTTGCGCCGCGAAAAAGAGCAACTGCAGCAGCGCTTGCTGCGAGCCGATCGGCTCGAATCGCTCGGGCAGCTCGCGGCCGGCGTGGCGCACGATCTGAACAACATCCTCTTGCCGATCATGATGGCGGCGGAAGTGCTGCCCGAGTCGGTGCACGGCGCCGACGGCCACGAGCTCCTGGATACGATTCGGGTGAGCGTCGAGCGTGGCGCCAAGGTGCTGCGGCAGCTGCTCGCTTTCGGGCGGGGCACGAGCGGTGATCGGCAACGACTGAAGCTCAGCGCCGCCATGGACGAGGTGACGGGTCTCGTGCGCGAGACGTTCCCGCGCGCGATCACGCTTTCGGTGCAGCAGAGCGCGCCCGCAGCCGAAGTCCTGGCCGATCCCACGCAGATCCAGCAAGTCTTGCTGAACCTGTGCGTGAACGCGCGCGACGCGATGCCCGGCGGCGGCAAGCTCGAGCTCGGCCTTTCCGAGCGCGACGTGACTCGCGAAACGGCGAGCCTCTATCCCGGCAGCCAGCCCGGACGCTACGCCGTACTCTCCGTGAGGGACACCGGCAGCGGCATCGCCGCGGCGGATCTCGATCGCATCTTCGATCCGTTCTACACGACGAAGCCCCTCGATCAGGGCACGGGACTCGGACTCTCGTCGGTGCTCGGCATCGTGAAGGGGCACGGCGGCTTCGTCGAGGTCGACTCGGCGCCCGGAGCCGGCTCCGAGTTCCGCGTTTTTCTCCCGCTCGCGCGCGGGAGCGACTCGACCCCGAGCCGCCCGGCGCCGGGGCAGCGGGCGCGAGGCGGCGGCGGCCTCGTCCTCTTGGTCGATGACGAGCCCACGGTTCGCCAAGTGCTCCGCGCGGGACTCGTGCACGGCGGCTACAGCGTGCTCGATGCGACCGACGGCGAGAGCGGCTTCGAGCGTTTCAGCGCCGAGCGGTCGCGCATCGGCGCGCTCGTCGTCGATCTTTCGATGCCCGGCGTGGACGGAGTCGGGCTGATTCGACGGATCCGCGAGCAGGGCTCGAACGTGCCGATCATCGCCATGATGGGCAGCGTGGCGAGTGACCAAGCGCGCACGCTCGAAAAGCTCGGCGTTTCGCGCGTCCTGCCGAAGCCGTTCGGCCTCGAGGATCTACTGAAGCTCCTCGCGCCAATTTTCGAGCACGCGTAGCGCCTACGCTTACGCTCCGGCCGCGCGCTTCGGCACGGCGAACAGCCGCCCGATGCGCTCGCACGCCTCGGCGACGCGCGGCGGATCCTCGATCAGCGCGAAGCGGACGTGACCGTCGCCGCCCGGGCCGAACCCGATGCCCGGCGCGACCGCGACGTGCGCTTGCTCGATGAGCCGCGTGGTCGCGTCGAGCGACCCCTTGGTCGACAGCACGCGCGGAATCGGCGCCCAAACGAACATGGTGCCGCTCGGCTCCGTCACGCCTTCCCAACCGGCCGCACGGAGCCCCGCCGCGAGCGCCCGCGCGCGCACGAGGTACAAGTCGCGCAGCTCCTCCGCGAAGTGGTCGCCGTTCTCGAGCGCCCACGCCGCAGCGTATTGCAGCGGCGCGAAGGTGCCGTAATCGAGGTACGTCTTGATGTGATGCAGCGCGCCGACGAGCCGCGCGTTGCCGGCCATGAACGCGATGCGCCAGCCGGGCATGTTGTAGCTCTTCGACATCGAGAACGTCTCGACCGCGAACGCTTTCACTTCGTCCGCGGGCACGCCGCAGTCGAAAATGCTGGGCGCGTAGCGCGACGCAAAGTCGAAGTCCGCGTACGCGATGTCGTGGAGCAGCATCGCGCCCGAGCGCTGCACGACGCGCACGAGCGCCTGCATCTGCTCGCGTGAAATCACCTGTCCCGTCGGGTTCTGCGGGTAATTCGTGATCACGAGCTTCACGCGCTTGCCGCTCTTTTCGACGCGCGCGATGCCCTCGGCGATCGCGTCCGCCGGCTCGATGTCGAGCGCCGCGCGGTAAAGCGCCACGTCCGCGCCCGCGATGCGCGGCGCGCCCGCGTGAATCGGATAACAGGGGTCCGGCACGAGCGCCGTGTCACCGCGATCGAGCACGGCGAGACAGAGGTGACTCATGCCCTCCTTCGCGCCCATCGTGATCACGAGCTCTTGCTCGACGTCGAACTTCACGCCGTAGCGCTTCTCGTACCAAGCGGCCGCGGCCTGACGCAGCGGCAAGATGCCGCGGCCCGGGTGGTAGCGGTGGTTCTTGCCGATGACGGCCGTCTCGAGCAGGCGATCGACGATCGGCTTCGGCGTCGGCTGGTCGGGATTGCCGAGTCCCAGATCGATGATGTCGGCGCCCGTAGCCAGCACGCGAGCCTTCACGGCGTCCGTGATCACGAACCCGTACGGGGGGAGGCTTTCAGCGCGGGGAAAGGACCAGGACATCATCGCAGCGGGCTCGTTTATCAAATGTTTCGAACGGGTTCCACGGAATCGGCCGGCGCTCCGGGCTCGAAAGCGGAGCGCGCCGGGCGTTTCTTTGAGTTTGTAGCGGCGGGCCCGGTTCGTCGAAGATCCGGCCCAGTGGCCCATTTCGTTCCAGCCGAAGACGAACGCGCGTGAGGGTGCGCTCCCGGAAAAAGCCCCTGAGCTCGCTGTGTTACGAAAGAGTTCGTGTCTCGCTACGAGATTCGGGGCGCGCTCGGCGCGGACGAAGAGGCGCTGCTCGAGCTCGCGCGGCACCTGAACAGCGTGAACCTCCCGAACGATCGGGGTCACGTCCGCCGGCTGCTCGAGCATAGCGAGAAGAGCTTTCGCAGCGAGGTGCCGGAGCGGAAGCGAAAATTCGTGTTTCTGATCTGCGACCGCGAGAACGGTCGCGCGCTCGGGACCTCGACCATCATCGCCCAGCTCGGCCGCCGCGACGCGCCGTACATCTACCTCGACGTCATCGACGAGGAGAAATACTCGAGCGCTCTCGATCGCCACTTTCACCACACGGTCTTGCGCATCGGCTTCTCCTACGACGGCCCGACGGAGCTCGGCGGCCTCGTCGTCGCGCCGGAGCACAGGAACGCACCCGAGCGTTTCGGCCGCCTGATATCGTCCGTGCGCTTCCTTTACATCGCCGAGCACCGCGCGCTCTTCCGCGACCAGCTGCTCGCGGAGCTGCTCCCGCCGCTCGAGCCCGACGGCACGAGCCACTTGTGGGAAGCGTTCGGGCGGCGTTTCACCGGCATGAGCTACGCGGAAGCGGACCTGCTCTCGAGCGAAAACAAGTCGTTCATCCGCGATCTCTTTCCGAGCGGCAACGTGTACGCGTCGCTCTTGTCGGCCGACGCGCGCTCCGTGATCGGCAAGGTCGGCGCGCAAACCAAGGGCGTCGAGAAGATGCTGCGCCGCGTCGGCTTTCGCTACGCGCGGCGCATCGATCCGTTCGACGGCGGCCCGCACTTCGTGGCGCCGGCCGAAGAAGTCACGCTGATCCAAAACTCGCTGCGGCTTCCGCTCCAGGCCACAGCGGCCGGTCCGAGCGCGGGCACGCCCCACGCCTTGGTCGCGCGGAGCTTCGCCGAAGCGCCGTTTTTTCGCGCCGTCAGCGTGCCGGCCGCGGTCACTCGCGAACACGTCACGATCGCCGAGAGCGCGGCGTCCGTCCTCGGTGCGACGGACGGCGAAGTCCTCTCGGTGCTGCCGTTATGAACGACGCGTCGCCGCTCGCCGTTTCGGCCCGCGCCGCGCTGCCGAACCTCGGCTTTCGCTGCACCGGCTGCGGCTCGTGCTGCCGCACGCTGCGCGCCGCGGTGACGCACCACGACGTCGTGCGCCTGGCGGCGGCGACCGGCATGCCCGCGCGCGAGTTCGTGGCCTGGCTCGGGCCGGAGGAAGTCGACATGACGGGCGAACCGGAGACGTTCGTCGAGCTCGCCGCCGGACGCCGGCTCATGGTGCTGGCCCAGCGTGATGGCGCCTGCACCTTCCTCGGCACGAACGACCTCTGCCGTGTGCACGCCGCCCGCCCCCGCGATTGCGAGCTCTGGCCGTTCGACCCCCAGCTCGACGCCGCGGGCGCGCTCGTGCACTTGCCGCTCTTGCCGACCGCGTGCGAAGCCGACCTCGACGGCGCGAACGACCCGAACGCGCTCGCGCTCGCCCACGCGCGGCGTGAACGCGAGCTCGCGGAGTATCGCGCGCGCGTCGCGGCGTGGAACAAGCTCGCCGTGCGGCGCCGTCGCTTTCGTCACGCGGTAGGCGGCGCGGCGGACTTCCTGACGTTCCTGGGTTGCGGCTAGCATAAGAGCGCGTAGTCGAACCCCGCGTACGGGTTTCTCTGCGCCGCGGCGACGTACGGCTGCGATCTCTCGCAGGCGGCACGCCTCCTGGACGCGCCGGAAGCGTCGGGGTATTGCGCCGCCCCATGGAAAGCGGCGAAGAAGCCCTCCTCCTGGCGCGCCGCCAGAAGCTCGAAAGCATGCGCGAACGCGGAAAAAACCCGTTCGCCAACACGCTGGACGCGCGCGATCGCAAGCTGGTCGCCGAGCTCCGCGCCATGTTCGCGGACGCGTTGCTCGACGCCGCCGAGCTCCGTTACGACGCCGAGCGCGTCACGACGCTCGCCGCGGGCCGGAGCTTCCACGTCTTCGGACGGTTGGTCGCGCGGCGCGGCTTCGGTAAGGCGAGCTTCTTGCGCCTGCGCGACCGCAGCGGCGAAATCCAACTCTTCGCCAAGCAGGACGTGATGGCCGCGGCCTTCAGCGCGCTCGAGGACACGGACCTCGCCGACCACGTCGAGGCGCGCGGCCGCGCCATGGTGACGAAGACGGGAGAGCTCTCGCTCGAGCTGTCCGAGATCCGCGTGCTGTCGAAGGCGATGCGGCCGCTGCCCGACAAGTGGCACGGCATGACCGACCCCGACCTCCGCTACCGGCACCGTTACGTGGACTTCGTGGCGACACCCGAAGCGGCGGCCGTCATCCGCGCGCGCGGCGTGATCGTGCAGGGCCTGCGCGACTTTTTGGACGGCGAGGGGTTTCTCGAAGTCGAGACGCCGACGCTCGGGACGCTCGTGGGCGGCGCGACGGCGCGCCCGTTCGCGACGCACCACAACGCGCTGGATTTGCCGTTGTTTTTGCGAGTCGCGCCCGAGCTCTACCTGAAGCGCTTGCTCGTGGGCGGCTTCGAGCGCGTCTACGAAATCGGCCGCTGCTACCGCAACGAGGGCATCAGCACGCGCCACAACCCCGAGTTCACACTGCTCGAGTTCTATCAGGCGTACGCGACGTACGACACGCTCATGCACACGACGGAAGCGCTCTTCCGCTACGTGGACGAGTTTTTGACGACGACGTTCGAGGAGCTCGGCTTCGGCGCGCTCGTGAAGCGCTGGCACGCGGAGCGCCCGTTCACGCTCGCGGAGCCGTTCGCGCGCGTGCCGATGCGTTCGAGCGTCGAGCGTTCGCTCGAGCGCGCCGGGCTCGGCGCCGAAGTGCTCGAGCGGCTCGAAGCGCTCGCGTTCGACAACAAGACGAAGACGGCCGCCCACGCCGACGCCGACGGCTGGGTCGCGATCTGGCGCACCCGCAGTGAACGCGCGAACCGCGTCGATTGGTCGAACCTGCGCCGCGCGCTCGCGGCGTGCGGCTCCGCGGGCGAGCGCCTGTTCGTCGCCTACGAGTACCTCTCCGAGCCGTTCCTCGCCGAGGACTACCGCAACGGCGACGGCACCAAGAGCGTCCCGGTGTTCATCATCGACTATCCCTTCGAGGTGTCGCCGCTCGCCCGTAAAAAGGACGCGGATCCGACGCTGGTCGATCGCTTCGAGCTCTTCGTCGACGGCCGCGAGCTCTGCAACGCGTTCAGTGAGCTCAACGATCCGGCCGATCAGGAAGCGCGCTTCCGGCACCAGGTCGAGCTCAAGCAAAAGGGCAACGCGGAGACGATGGACTACGACGCGGACTACATCCTCGCGCTCGAGCACGGCATGCCGCCCGCGGCCGGCTTCGGGCTCGGCGTCGATCGGCTGGCGATGGCCCTCACCTGCCAGCCGTCGATCCGCGACGTGATCGCGTTCCCGCTGATGCGCCCCGAGGAATGATGCAGTTCTTGCCGCTGCTCCTGCTCGCGCCCTCGGCCTCGCGCGCCGCCCCCATCCCGAAGAACTCGACGATCGTCGGCGGCGAGACGCAGCCCGCGCTGATCCGACTCTGGGAGTCGCTCGGCATGTGGCCGCGCATCACGATCATCGGTGTCCTCGCCGCGCTCGTGATCGGCGGCCTCGTCTGGGCGCTGCTCCAGCTCTCGCGCGGGCGCTGGCGCCGGCTCGTCGGCGGCTCCACCTCGCTCGCGTTCGCGAGCCTCGTCATTTTCGGCCTGTGGGCGGTGCGGCTGCCCACGCCGCGCGGCACGTATTTCGTGCTCTGGCACCAGATCGTGCGCCTCGCAGCCGTCCTCTCCGGGATGGGCTTCGTGTTCGGCGCGATGGTGCTCTTGATTCCGAAAGCGTTCGACCGCTTCGAGGGGCGGAGCTTCGTCTCGTTCATCGCGGCCCGCCACGTGCGCTCGCAAAAGAGCGGCTTCGTCACCGTCATCAGCCTCCTCTCCATCGCCGGCGTGTGGGTAAGCTCGTTCGCGCTCTGCATCGTCGTGTGCGTGATGGGCGGCTTCGGCTCCGATCTCAAGCGCAAGATCCTCGGCAACAACGCGCACGTGAAAATCGAAGCCACGAACGGCGGCGGCTTCAAGGACTGGCACGACATCCTCGAGCAGGTGCGCAAGCTGCCGGGCGTGCGCGCCGCGACGCCCGTGGCCGGCGGCGAAGCCATGGCATCGAGCTCGTCGAACACGGCGGGCGTGCTCCTGCGCGGTATCGACCCGAACACCATCGGCGACGTGATCGACCTGAAGAAAAACGTCGAGGTCGGCCGCTGGAAGTACCTCACCGACTGGAAGAGCCTCGCCGAGCTGCCGCCCGACGAGCCGATCGGCCTCGGACCGGGCGGGGAGACGTACCTCAAGGGTCCGAGTCTCAAATTCGACAGCGACACGAAAGGCGACGACAAGCTCGATCCCGCGGTGAAGGACGCGCTGATGCCGTCCGACGCGTACCCCGGCATCGTGCTCGGCCGCGAGCTCGCCAAGACGCTCCACGTCTACATCGGCGACGAGCTCACGCTCGTCTCGCCGCTCGGTGACCTCGGCCCGATGGGCGTGTTGCCGAAGAGCCGGCGCTTCCACGTGGCGGCCGTCTTTTATAGCGGCATGTACGAATACGACCAGAGCCAAGCGTACGTCACGCTCGAGGTGGCCCAGGAGTTCCTCGACTTGAGCGGCGTCACGACGCTCGAAGTCAAAGTCGACGACGCCGAGAAGGTCGGCGACGTGCGCGCCGGCTTGCTCCAAACCATCAAGGATCGCTCGGATCTGCGCGTGCGCGACTGGAAGGAGTCGAACCGGAACCTGTTCAGCGCCCTCCAGCTCGAAAAAATCGCGACCTTCGTCATCCTCTCGCTCACGATCTTGGTCGCGAGCTTCTGCATCATCTGCACGCTGCTCTTGATGGTGACGGAGAAGAGCAAAGAGATCGCCGTGATGAAATCGCTCGGCGCGAGCGACCCGGCCATCCTGCGCATCTTCATGACCGAAGGCATGATGATCGGCGGCATTGGCACGCTGCTCGGCGTCGTGACCGGGCTCTCGGGCGCGCTCGGCCTCCTGTGGTTCGGCGTGCGGCTCGACCCGGACGTCTATTACATCGATCGCCTACCCATCTCCGTCGACCCGCTCGACTTCCTGATCGTCGCCCTCTCGGCGTTCGCCATCACGACGCTCGCCACCCTCTATCCCGCGCTCGCAGCGAGCCGTTTGCGTCCCGTGGACGGGATCCGCTACGAATAGCGCCGGATTTTTCCCGAAAGCCGACCTTGGACGCACTCGTTCTCATCGAAGGGCTCACGAAGAGCTTCGACCACATGGGGCGCACGCTCGACGTGCTGCGCGGGATCGACCTCAACGTCTATCCCGGACAAATCCTCGCCATCGTCGGGCCGAGCGGCGCCGGCAAGAGCACGCTGCTCCACTGCGTCGGCACGCTCGATCTGCCGACGAGCGGCCGCATCCGACTCGGGAAGGAAGAGCTCACGACCATGTCGAGCTCGCGACTCGCGGCCGTGCGCAACCGCGACATCGGCTTCGTCTTTCAGTTTCATCACCTCTTGCCCGAGTTCACCGCGCTCGAAAACGTGATGATCCCCGGGCTCATCCAGGGCCGGCCGCGCCGCGAAATGGAAAAGCGCGCGAGCGCGCTGCTCGAGGAAGTCGGCTTGCTGTCGCGCGCGACGCACCGGCCCGGCGAGCTCTCGGGCGGCGAACAACAGCGCGTGGCCGTCGCGCGCGCCCTCGCGCTCGATCCGAAGCTCGTGCTCGCGGACGAGCCGACGGGCAACCTCGACACCGCGACGAGCCACGCGATTCACGACCTGTTTTTCCAGATCAATCGCGAACACGGCACCACGATCATCGTCGTGACCCACAATCCGTCCTTCGCGGAGCAAATGCCCCGTGTCGTCCGCATGCGTGACGGCCTGGTCGAGGCCGACGAAAACCGCGCCGTTTAGCCACGATGGTGGACGCGCGCACCCGCATGCGTCGCGCCGCGTTCCGAACGCACGCCGTGGCGTTGTGCTTGGGTGTGATTGGGGGGCACGGCGCCGCGAACGCGGCTGACCCACGGCCCGCCGCCACGCTGCCGAGCGCGCCCGAGCTCGTCCCGCCGCACCTCGTCGAAGGCGGCGAGGTCGCGTACCCCGACGGAGCGAGCGGCGACGCGCGGGTCACGCTCACGCTCGTCGTCAATCGCGACGGCACGGTGCGCTCCGCGGAAGCGACCCAAGGCGACGAGCCGTTCGCGAGCGCGGCGGCGCTCGCCGCGCGTGGTTTTCGCTTCGAGCCGGCGACGCGCGCCGGGCAGCGCGTTGCCGCGACGATTCACTTCGAGGTGCGCTTCGTGGCTCCCGCGCCCGACGCGAACGCAGCGAGCGGCGCCGCCGCACCGAACGGCTCCGCTACGGCGCCGAACGGTTCCGCACCGCCGCCGAAGGCCCCGCCGCCCGCGCCCGAAGAAGTCGTCGTCCAGGGCGAACGCCCGGCGCCCGCCGTCACGTCGCTCAAACGCGCCGAAGTGCGGCAGCTGCCCGGCGCCTTCGGCGATCCGTTTCGTGCGATCGACTCGCTGCCCGGCGTCACGCCGATCATCTCCGGCCTCCCCTACTTTTACGTGCGCGGCTCGCCGCCCGGCAACGTCGGCTACTTCCTCGACGGCGTCCGCGTTCCGTACCTCTATCACATCGGCCTCGGGCCCTCGATCGTCAACCCGGCGCTCGTCGAGAGCGTCGACCTCTACAAGGGCGGCTACCCCGCGCGCTTCGGGCGCTTCGCGGGCGGCATCGTGTCGGGGGAAACGACGACGCCGCGCAGCGATTTTCACGGCGAAGGCAACCTGCGCCTCTTCGACGTGGGCGGCGTCGTCGAGGGCGGCTTCGCCGGCGGGCGCGGCACGGTGCTGCTCGGCGGCCGCTACTCCTACACGGCGGCGGTGCTTTCGCTCGTCGTGAAAGACGTGAAGCTCGACTACCGCGACTACCAGGCGCGCATCAGCTACGACTTCACGCCGCACGATCGTGTGACCGCGTTCGCGTTCGGCTCCTACGACTTGCTCGGCCAAAAGCAGCCCGAAGGGCTGCGCGTGCTCTTCGGCACGGAGTTTTATCGGCTCGATCTGCGCTTCGACCACACGTACGGCGCGGACAATCGACTGCGCTTCGCCGTCACGCTCGGCTTCGATCAAACGCACCTCGACGTCCAGCGCAACTCGCAGGACAAGCTGTTCGGCGTGCGCAGCGAGCTCACGCACCGCCTCGGCTCGCACGCGGTGCTGCACGCGGGCGCCGACGGCACGCTCGACGCCTACGGCGTCGCGCGCGCGAAATACGTCGACCCGGAAAACCCGGACGTGAGCACGTTCGACGCGGTGTTCCCTCCGCGCAGCGACTACGCGTTCGGCACGTACACCGATGTCGTGCTCGACGCCGCGCCCGGCTTCGAAATCACGCCGGGCCTCCGCGCCGACCTCTTTCAGTCGAACGGGACGACCAAGCCGAGCCTCGACGGAAGGCTCGCCACGCGTTTGCTGCTCACGCGCGGCGTGAAGCTCGTCGGCGCCTTCGGCCTCGCGCACCAGCCTCCCGCCTTCGTCGTGCCGGTGCCCGGGCTCGTCCCTGCGACGCTCGCTGGCGGGCTCCAGACGAGCTTCCAGACCAGCGCCGGCACGGAATTCACGCTGCCGGCCGGTATTTCGGCGACGGCGACCGTATTTCACAACGCGTTTTTCAACATGAACGACGCCCTCGGCACCGGCCTCGCCGTGACCAACGACACGCGCGCGCTCGGCGAAGCGTACGGCCTCGAACTCTACGCGCACCGCGACCTGACGCAAAAACTCGGCGGCTTCTTCTCGTACACGCTCTCGCGCACGACGCGCAGCGTCGACAACGAGAAATTCGTGAGCGCGTTCGACCGCACGCACGTGCTGAACCTCGCGCTCGCCTACAACCTCGGCTCGAACTGGCGCGCGGGGACGCGCTTTACCTACTACACGGGGCTGCCTCGCCAGACGGACGTGCCGAACGGGCTCATCCAGCCGCCGCACCCGAGCCACGTCGAACGCGAGCCCGGCTTTTACCGCCTCGACTTGCGTCTCGAGAAACGCTGGAACATCAAAGAGCGCGGGTGGATTTCCTTCGTGGCCGAGATGCTGAACGCGACTTTCCACAAAGAGACGGTCGCCGACACCGAGATCGGCCCCGTCACGATTCCGAGTATCGGCGTGGAAGGCGGCTACTAATGCGCTGCTTGGCGCTTGCGCTCGTCCCGTTCGCGGTCGCCGGCTGCCTGCCGGACGACACGCGGCCGCCTCCCGCCGAAGTCAGGATCACGGTGGCGGCGAGCTCGCTCACGACCGGCGACATTCCGAGCTCACTGACGGCGGACGGCTTCACCATCAGCATCGAGCGCTTCGTCGTGAACCTCGGTGACGCCGAGCTCGGTCCGGACGACGGCACGAGCTGCCAAGTCTACTCGAACCCGGGTTACACGCGCCTCTTCGACTTCAAACGGCTCGCGGCGCCGAGCACGCTCGGCGTCGCGTATGCCACGGGCGAGTGCTCGTTCGGCTTTCGCATCCGTTCGCCCGACGAGACGAGCCTCGTCGATGTCGGCGCCAACGCGAGCGACGACGACTTCATGCGCACCCCCGGCAGCGACCCCGACAGCACGGACGCCGGCATCTCCGTCTACGTCGAGGGCGAGGCCGTCCGCGACGATCGCGCGTTTCACTTCGCGTGGCCGTTCCGTAAACGCATCCGCTTCACCGGCTGCATCGAGCATCCGGGCGCCGCCGACGACCTCGGCGTGCTCGACCTCACGAGCGGCCAGCGCACGACGCTCGACCTCGAGATCCACGCGGAAAAGCTCTTCCAAGGCGACCCCTCGACGCCGCTCCATTTCGAGCCCTTCACGCTCGCCGACGCGGACGGAGACGGCGAGATCACCTTCGACGAGCTCTGGAACGTCGGCGTCGCGGACTTCGCGACGAGCGGCCTTTACGTGTCGCCGAAGGCCGGACCGGGAACGCTGGAGCCGTGGCCGTGCTTCACGCAGGACGGCAACCCCATCGTCATCGCGACCCTCGGCGACTTCGCCTACTGCATGCTGCTCCCGAACGTCATCGGGTACGAGGGCGCGGGCTCGTGCAGCGCCGTCACTGGCCCTGGCCGCAACCCCGGCGACTGAACGGCCGAAGCCTAAGCCTTCTGCTGCGCCTCGAGCACGCGCAGCGCGTGCCGCACGACGTCCATCTCGTTCAACCCGAGCTCGTCGCAGAGCCCGAGGAGGAGCGCGCGGTCCGCCTCCGTGAAGCGAAACGACTTCATCACCGACGCAGGCTTCAGCTTCCGATCGAGCTTCTTCCCCCACGAGCGCACGGCCGCGCCCGAATGCCCGCGAAACTCCGCCGCCCCGCCCTGCGTCAGCTTCTCGACCGCCTCCGCCAAATCAGCCGGCAGATTCCGCACGCTCACGAACACGGACGGGCGCTTCCACACGAGCGCCGGCAACGCCTCCATCAACTCCGGCTCGCGCGCGGCAAGCGCCAGCACATCGTTCAACTTCACCGGCTCCCGCCACGGCGCGGCCGGCCCGTCCCCGAGAAACAGCCCCTCGACCGCCAGCCGCCCCAACACCTGCAACTCGGCCCCATTCTCGTGCTTCTTCTTCGTCTTCATGCAATGCCCCGAGATGTATATACAGAATATTTCGTATATACAATCTGAACCGCCGGCACCCCTCCCCGGGCGCGTCCTGGCACCGCGTCTGCGCGGGTGCGGCGCCTTACGACGCCTTACGACGCCGTCTTACCGGGCTCCGCGTTCTTCAATAGATACGCTTCGATGAACGGATCGAGCTCGCCGTCGAGCACCGCCTGCACGTCGCTCGTTTCGTGCTCCGTGCGCAAATCCTTCACGAGCTGATACGGCTGGAGCACGTAGCTCCGGATCTGATTGCCCCACGCGATTTGGCCCTTAGCGGCCTCGTAGCGCGCTTGCTCGGCTTCGCGCTTCGCCTCCTCGAGCTCGAACAGGCGCGCCTTCAACATCTTGAGCGCCATCGCGCGGTTTTGGTGCTGGCTGCGCTCCGCGCGACACACGATCACGATGCCGCTCGGCAAGTGCTTCATGCGCACCGCCGTTTCGACCTTGTTCACGTTCTGCCCGCCCTTGCCGCCGGCGCGCATCGTCGTGACCTCGAGGTCGATGTCCTTCACCTCGATGTTGATCTCGTCCTCGACGTCGGCCGTCACTTCGACCGCCGCGAAACTCGTCTGCCGGCGCGCGTTCCCGTCGAACGGGCTGATGCGCACGAGGCGATGCACGCCCACCTCCGCGTGCAGGTACCCGTACGCGTTCGCCCCTTGCACGGTGAACGACGCACCGTCGATCCCGGCTTCGTCGCCGGCCTGATAGTCGACGATCTCCGTCTTGTAGCCGTGGCGCTCGCACCAGCGGACGTACATGCGCAGCAGCATCTCCGCCCAATCCTTCGCGTCAGTGCCGCCCGTGCCCGGATGAATGCTGACGATCGCGTTCGCGTGATCGACCGGCCCCGAGAGCATGCGCCGCAGCTCGGTTTGCCGTACCCGCGCCTCGAGCTCGGGCAGCTGCTTCTCGATCTCGTCCACGATGCTCTGGTCGTTTTCGGACGCTCCGAGCTCGAGCATCTCGTTCGCGTCGGTCACGTCGCGCGTGAGCTTCTCGATGAGCTCGAGCTTCTCCACCGCGCCGGAGCGCTTGCGCATTTGCGCTTGCGCCTTCTCCTGGTTGTCCCAGAAGCCGGGCTCGGAGCCGAGCTGATCGAGCTCGTCGATTAAGCGGCGAAGTGCGGGGACGTCAAAGAGACCCCCTTAGCGCATCGACGCGCCGCAGAAGGTCTTGGAGTCCGTTCCGAGCATCCGCAAGCATGACGCTCGCGATGTAGCAGACACCGGGCGCGCCGTGAAGTCGGCGACGGCGGGCCGCTCCTCCCGGCCGTTCTTGGTGGAGGCGGGCTGGGGTGCGGCCGGGGTTTTCGGCCCCGGCGCAGGCCGTTCCACCCGCACCGCCGCGAGCCGCCCCACACGCGCGCCAAACCAACCGTCCGTGAGCACATCGAGCGTGATTTCCGCGTCCACGCGCGCGAGCGCTGCGCGCCCCCGTTCGTCGGCGTCGCGCGCAGCGCGCTGGCGAGAAAGCGCGCGGTGCCAGGCGACGACCGCGGCCGTCACCCGCGCCTCGAGTAGCTCGTTCATGCGCTCGCGCTGGAGCCGCACGCGCTCGAGCGGCACCTCTTCGTCCGCGAACACGAGTCGGTTCAGCCGAAACGTCGCTTGCGCCTCGAGCAGCGTGCCCGTCCCGCCCGCGAGCGAAAACCGATACGGATCGTCCGTGGTCGGCGTCAGCCTGAGCGCTTCGTCCCGCGAGCGCGCGGCGCGGAGCCGCAATTCCGGCAACGCAGCGCTCGCACGCGCCCGGGCGGCCGCGCCGTCGAGGGCGCGCTCGTGCGCCGCGAGACCGTGCGCGCGCTCGGCGGCCGCCACGGCTTCGCGCGCGAGCCGCCCCACGAGCTCGGCAGCGAGCGCCGGCGCGACGGCGGCATCCGCCTCGTCGTCGCCACGCGCGTCTGGAGAGACGAGCGGCGCTTCCGCGCCGTACGGCTGGTTTTCGCCAGCGTCCGCCGTGTCGTCCAGCGCGGCGAGCAGGAGCGGCCGCGGCGCCGCCAAACGCTCGAACGGAAACTCGACGCTCACGAAACCGGCCACTTCCGAGCGGACGTCGCCCTGCTCGCGGAGCGCGCCGACCGTCACGCTCGCATCACCGGTTCGCCCGAGCTCCTCGCCGCGGCCCGCGGTGCCGGGCGGCTCGGCTTGCGCCAGCAAGGGAAACGCCACGCCCGCGACGAGCAGGCACCCGCATGAAATCGTCCTCACACAGGCGAATCGGCCAGGCCGTGACCGAGTTGCGCCGAATCGCGCAGCGCGGCGGGCTCGACGCCCGGCGGCGCGAACTCGACGCTCAGTCCCGCGTCGTTCCACCGGTACACCCAGGCGACGGCGAGCGGCTTGAACGCACCCTCCACCTCGACGCCGAGCGCGCCACGCACGTGCGCCCCCTGCTCGATGGGCGGCAACGCCACGCGCTGTTCCTCCGCATCGACCACGAGGTCCAGATTGCCCTCGCTCGGTCCCTCTTTGCCGGGCACGAACCACACAACGCGGAGGAGCACTCGCTGCGCGCCGTGCGGCAGCCGGTAGAGTCCCTCGACCTTGCCGCCGCGCTGCACGAGAGCGCACGCTGGCTCGACCTCGGGCTCACGCGGCTCGGGGTCCGGCGGAGCGGCGAGCGTCGGCACGGCCACGACGTGCAACGCTGCGCCTGCCGCCGCGCCGTGCGCGTCGGCCTCCGGCAAGGGCGGCGGAGCGACCTCGAGGTGCGGCGTGGGCACGGTGACGACCGGCGGCGCCTCCGTCACGCCTTCGAACGGCGGCTGTTCCGGTGGAACGGCGGGCTCGGCGGGAACCGGCGCGATGAACGGCGCGGCGACGGGCGCGAACGAAACGAGCTCGTCCGCTTCGGCGCTCGGAGCGCGGCGGCGAACGGTGCCGCCGTCACGTTCTTCCACGATGCGTTCGCGGAGCGCGAGCGCAGCGGCATGTTCGGGCTCCGTCGCGAGCACCTCGTCGAGCACCCCGAGCGCGCGCTCCACGTGACCTTGCGCGAGGTAGATCTCGGCGAGCGTCAGCGTCGCAACCGGCGGCGGCCCCGTCGTCTCTTCCGCGGGTCGCGCATCGCCGCGGATCGCCGCCGCGGCGCCCGGCATGTTCATGCCCGCATCGACGACGCTCGCAACCAGATCGCGCGCGACACCGAGCCAGCCGCGCGAGCGGCGGCGCACCGCCGGGTCCGGCTCGCTCAAGCGCACGATCTCGTCGCGCAGCTCCACGCGCGTCATCACTTCGGGGCGGCGCGCGCCGAGCTCGCGAGCGCGCGCGACGAGCTCTTCGCGCGTCAGCTGATCGAGGCCCGGATCGACCGACATTTCGCTCATCTTTCGCCCGCGAGCCGGGGCACGGTCAAGCACTAGGGTCCACACGGGCCCTCCGGCGCGCGTTTCCGTACGATTGGAGATTTGCGCGAAGGGCGGCCGGCGGTCGCTTGCCGCGCGCCTCGCGTCGTGCGACTGACCGCGCCTCGCTCGACGAACCACCATGCTCAGGCGCTACGTCAACCTGGTCGTCGCGCAGCCCAAGCTCGTGATCGCCCTCATCATGGCGGTCACGGTCGGGCTCGCGATTTTCATCCCCCGCCTCAAGGTCAACATCGACGTCGACTCGCAGATCCCACCGGGGGACCAGCGAGTGATCGTCGGTAAGCGGATCGAAAAGCTGTTCGGCGGAAAATACATGACCGTCCTCGGGTTCTATCCCGAGAGCGGCACCGTCTACACGCCGAAGATCCTCGCGAAGGTCAAGCGCGTGACCGAGGAGCTCGAGAAGATCCCGGGCGTGAAGCCGGGGAGCGTCATCTCGCTGATGTCCAAGCGCGTGAAGGACATCAACAGCACCGAGGACGCGCTCGAGGTCAAGCAGCTCGCGGACAAGGTTCCCGAGACCGACGCGGACATGAAGGAGTTTCGCACCCGCGTCGATCGCAACAAGGTGATCACGAGTTTGCTCGTGAGCGACGACGGCCGCGCAACCGCGGTGTTCGTCGACTTCGACGACTTCGTCAAAGCGGGTGGGCCGCAGGGCGTGTACCCGAGGCTCGAGAAGATCCTTGAAGCCGAGCGCGAGCCGGGGCTCGAAATCCTGCCGGCCGGCGCGCCGTCGGTGCTGTTCTGGCTGAACGTCTACACGCGGCGCGTCGCGATCCTGTTCCTCGTCGCGCTCGCGATGATCGGTTACCTGCACTATCGCGCGTTCCGCACGCTCCAGGGCATGTTCGTGCCGCTCGTCACGGCCATCATGGGCGTCGTGTGGGCCCTCGGCCTGATGGGCTTGATCCAGGCGCCGATGGACCCCTGGAACATCATGACGCCGATCCTGCTGCTCGCGATCGGCGCCGGCCACTCCGTGCAGATCCTCAAGCGCTACTACGAGGAGTACGCGCGCTCCCGCGAAGCGAATCCAGGGCTCGACGGCACCGAGCACAACCGCATCGCCGTCGTCGAGGCGACCGTGAAGGTCGGCGCGGTCATGCTCGCGGCGGGCGCCATCGCGGCGCTCTCCTTCGGCTCGCTCGCGGCGTTCGGTCTGCCGAGCATCCGCAGCTTCGGCCTCTGTACGGCGTTCGGCATCACCGCGGCGCTCGTCGTCGAGATGACGTTCATCCCGTCGGTCCGCATGCTCATGTCGCCGCCGACGAAGCACCAGACGGATCGCGAGCAGCACAAAGAGGTCTTCGACTACATCCTCGAGCGCATCGCCGAGCTCGTGCGGCAGAAACGCGAAAAGCCGATCCTTTGGGCGTTCATCGGGCTCATCGCCGTCGCAGGCTTCGGCCTCTCGCGCCTCGAGGTGGGCAACAGCCTCGGCGCGCAGTTCTTCGAAGCGAACGGCCCCGTGCACGGCTTCCGCATGGCGGACTCGCGGCTCGCCGGCACGCGCGTGATCCAAGTGCTGCTCGAAGGGCAAGCTCCCGACACCTTCAAGGACCCGAAGGTGCTCAAGCAGATGGACACGCTCTCGTCGTTCATCACGCACCAAAAGCTCCCCATCGGCAAGGTCGTCTCCCTCGTCGACGTGCTCAAGCAGATTGGCCACGCGATCGACGCCGAGCACCCCGAACAAGCCTTGCCCGATACCTCCGACGCCGTCGCGCAGTTCCTCCTGCTCTACTCGATGTCCGGCGACCAGGACGACCTCGCGCGCGTCGTCGACCCCGCGTTCAAGAACGCCGTCGTGACGGCCTACGTCAAGACGGACGACTTCCCCAGCATGCGCCTGTTCTCGATCGCGCTGCAAAAGGAGGCGACGGCCCTCTTCGCGGGTCTACCGGTGAAGGCGTCCGTCGGCGGCGGCGTCACCAACGCCATCGCGTTGAACGAGACGATCGTCGACAAAAAGACCGTGAACCTCATTCAAATCGGCGTGCTCGTGATGGTGATCACGAGCATCCTGCTGCGCTCGATCACGGGCGGCTTCCTCGTCCTCTTGCCGCTCGCGACGGCCGCGCTCTGTAACCTCGGCTTGATGGGGCTCACGGGCATCCCGCTCTCGATGGGCACCGCCGCCATCTCCGCGATGGCCGTCGGCATCGGCGCCGACTACGCCGTCTACTTCATCTTCCGCGTGAACGAGGAGTTCCAGCGGCGCGGCGAGCTGCGTGACGCGACGGCCGCCGCGCTCCTCACCTCCGGCAAAGCGATCGCGTACGTCGCGAGCGCCGTCGCGGGCGGCTACCTCTGCCTCTGCTTCTCGTTCTTCAAGGTGCACGTACTGCTCGGCGTGCTCGTCGCGCTCACGATGGTGACGAGCAGCACGGCGACCGTCGCGTTCTTGCCTGCGGTCATCCTCGCGCTCAATCCCAAGTTCCTGACGCGCAAGCGCCAAACCGCGGGCTGACGCGGCGCTCGTCCCCGCGGCGCTAGTGGCGGACGAAGCGCGCGCGCGCACCGTCACCGACGAACGCGCCCCAAGTGCCGCGGGACACCTGCGCGCAGACGGCGACCACGACGCCCGCCAGGATGAACGGCACGCCCAGGGCCGTGCGGGGCACGGCGAGCGCGAAAAACAGGCCGTGAATCAGCGATACGAGCGCGGCAAGCTCGGAAAGAAACCCGGCGCCGACGAAGCGGCGCGCCCACAGGCTCGCTGCCCCCGCGAGCCAAATGGCCGTCAGCCCCATGTCGATGACGTGGCCGTACGGGCGAATGAACGCGTGATAGAAGCCGCCGACGGCGAACTGAGTCACCGCGAAAGCGGCCTCTGCCGCGAGAATGAGGGCTCCGACCTGCGCACAGCGTTCGGGCTTCATGCGCAAGGATGCACGCAGATCGCGTGCCAAGCGTCGCGGATCTGAAATATGTATACATAGTTTAGATGCGTGTTCGCGAACCTGCCCGCAACCTCGGCGCCGGCGTGAAAAGGCGCCGCTGGACCGGAGCGCACGCGGGGGCGCCGGTCCTTTCACTCGCTCTTGGACGTGGCCGATCGCCTCAGGCGAGGCGAACGTGCCGGGCGCCCGCGCTCAGTACCAGCCCGCGCCGCTCGGCGTGCGCACGGCAAGCGCGGTCTTCGCGTCGCTCATGTCGCGCGTGATCTGAGCGCGCAGCTCATCGAGGCCGGAGAAGCGCCGCTCTTCACGCAAGCGGGCGCAGAGGTGCACGCGGAGGCGCGCGCCGTAGAGATCGCCGTCGAAGTCGAACAGGTGCGCTTCGACGCTGAAGCCGGCGCCGACGGTCGGGCGCTCGCCGACGTTCAGCACGGCTTTGGCCAGCGCGCGTGCGCCGCCGGCTTCGAGCCGATCGACCACGCAAGCGTAGACGCCGTACGGCGGCAGTGCCTCGGCGACACCGCCGAGGTTCGCGGTCGGCACGCCGATGGTGCGGCCGCGCCCCGCTCCGCGCACCACCTCACCCGAGAGCGCGTGCGGGCGACCGAGCAGCACCTCCACGGCCGCGAGGTCGCCCGCGGCGAGCGCGTCACGAATACGGCTCGACGAGTAGGGCCCCTGGGCGTCGCCGTGCAGCGGCTCCGCGCGCGCCTCGAACCCGAGGTCTCGCCCGAGCGCGTCGAGCGTTGCGAGATCACCCGCGCGCCCGCGCCCGAAGCGAAAGTTCTTGCCGACGACGACGACGCGCGCCGCAAGCGCCCGCGCGAGCACGCGTTCGGCGAAGTCCGCGGGCGAGAGCGCCGCGAGCTCGCGCGTGAACGGCTCCACCACGACGGTGAGCTCCGGACAGGCGCGACCCAGGAGCTCGATTTTACGCTCGAGCGTCGTGAGCATGGGCTCGCCGCCGCGCCCGAGCACCACGGCCGGATGCGGATCGAAGGTGAGCGCGACGGTCAGCAAGCCCTGCGCGCGTGCTTCACGGCTGCTCGTCTCGAGCACGGCGCGGTGGCCGAGGTGCACACCGTCGAAGTTACCGATCACGACGAGCGAGCCGCCCGCAGGCGGCACGAAAGCGGACGAGCCATCGACACGACGAGCCGACACGGCGGCCGTTTTAGCACCAGGGTGGACGGGCGTGAAAACTCGTTGCGCGCACGGCCGGGCGCCGCTAACTCCGGGTGCACTCGCGCATGACACCGGAGCAGGCCATCGGCGAAGCGCTCGCGGGCGAACTCCGGCCCGTGTATCTCGTCGCCGGAGACGAGCCGTACTTCGAGCGGCGCGTCATCGCCGAGCTCAAGCGCGCGGCCCTCGCGGGCTCCGTGCCCGGCCTCAACGACGAGTACTTGCAAGCCGGCGAGGTGACGGTCGAGCGCGTGCTGTCGGCCGCGCGCACGCTGCCGATGATGGCGAAGCGGCGCCTCGTCATCGTGCGGGGCCTCGAGCGCTGGGAGCCGCGCGCGGCCGAGGACGACGACGACGAACCGAAAACGAAGGGACGCGACGCCAAGGCCGGCGAGCCTCCACTCGATCGCCTCGCCGAGTACGCGAAGGCACCCTCGCCGTCGACGGTGCTGGTGCTCGTCGGAAGCGGCCTCGACAAGCGACGGCGCCTCGTGACGCAGGCGCGCACGGCGGGCTTCCTCGTGAGCTGCGAGGCGCTCGACCGCGCGAGCTTGCCCGCCTTCGTGGAGCGTGAGGCGCGCGAGCGCAAGGCGCGCATCACGCCGGACATCGCGGATCTCGTGGCCGAGCTCAGCGGGCCGGAGCTCTCGCAGGTGGTGGACGCGGTGGATCGGCTGTGTCTCTTCGTCGGCGAAGACGCCCCGATCACCGAAGACGCCGTCGCCGAGTGCGTGGTGAAACTCCGGCCCTCGACGGTGTGGGAGCTCGTCGGCGCCGTGGGCCGGCGCGATCTCGGTGCGGCGCTCCGCGCGCTCGATGAAGTCTACGATCCGGCCGATCGCGGCCTGCGCCTGCTCGGCGTGCTCGCTTGGTCGACCCGCCAGCTCGTGCGCTTCGACGCCGCCCAACGCGCGGGCGCGAACATGAACGAAGCGGCAGCGCGCGCCGGCGCGCCCCCGTTCAAAGCTCGCGAGCTCGCTCAGCAGCTCAAGGGCCTGGAGCCCGCCGACCTCGAACGTTTCATCCTGCGCCTCGCTGAGCTCGACGGAGATTTGAAGGGCGGCTCGAAGCGTCCGCCGAAAGCCTCGCTCGAGCGGACGATTCTCACCCTGATCGGTAGCGGCAAGGCCCGCAAGCCCGCAGCGTGAAACAGCTCGGCAAAAGGTTCCCGAAAAACACGCCAAAAACGCCAGGGCGAGCGGCAAGCGTCAGGCATTTTGGGCTCTTGACCCCGGGGCTCCGGCGCTTCATGTTACCTGAGAACTCACGAGCGCCGCGCTAACACAAGCAAAAGCATTGGGCTTTTGGCACAGGCATCGCTCGGGATGGGAAAGCTTGAGATGTCCGAACTCGTCACACCAGCGCTAGAGCAGCTGGCGGAAGCGCCGATCCCCACGCGCTTCGGGCTTTTTTCGCTCAAGGTTTTTCGTTGGGACGACCCGAACGCGCACCCCGCGCTCAGTAAAGAGCATTGCGCGCTCGTGATGGGTGAGCTGCGCGGGCGGCGCAACGTCCCCGTTCGTGTGCACTCGGAGTGCCTCACGAGTGAAGTGTTCGGTTCCCTCAAGTGCGACTGCCGCGAACAGCTGGAGCGCGCCCAGGCGGAGATCGCGAAGCGCGGCTTCGGCGCCGTGCTCTACCTGCGCCAGGAGGGCCGCGGCATCGGCCTCGCGAACAAGGTGCGCGCGTACGCGCTGCAAGCCGAGGGCGCCGACACGGTCGCCGCCAACGAACAACTGCATTTGCCGGTGGACGCGCGCACGTACGACGTCGCAGCCGCCATGCTGCGCGAGCTCGGTGTCGAGTCCGTGGAGATCATGACGAACAACCCGGACAAGGTGGAGTCGCTGAAGCGCCTCGGCATCGTGATCGAGCGCCGGCTGCCGGTGCTCGTCCCCGCCACGCCTTTCTCCGCCGGCTACCTCGAGACGAAGCGGCGCCTGATGCAGCACGAGCTGCCGTCGAACCCGGCGGTGACGCCCCCGGAGCCCGAAAAGCAGGGCCAGAAGCGCTCTCTCGCGAGCTGACGGACGGTCAACGTCGAGGAGGGTAGGCCTTTGACGGACGCGAACGCTGAAGCCATCGAAGCCTGGGACGGCGTCCTCTTCGAGAAGTTCTCGCGCTTCCGTCAGATCCTCACGACGGGCCTCGGCGTTCACGGCACGATGGCCCTCGATCGGCTGCCTCCGGTCGAAGGCGCGCGCGTGCTCGACCTCGGCTGCGGCTTCGGGGACACCACGGTGGAGCTCGCGCGTCTCGTCGGGCGGCGCGGCCGCGCCGTGGGCGTCGACGCCGCAAAGCGGTTCGTCGCCGCCGCTCGTGAAACCGCGCGCGCCGAGGGCGTCGACAACGCGGAGTACTTCGCCGCCGACGTCCAGCTCGATGATCTGCGCGGCCCGTACGACTTCGCGTTCTCGCGCTTCGGCACGATGTTCTTTGCGTCGCCGGTCGCTGCGCTGCGCAACGTGAAGCGCTCGCTCGCGCCCGGCGCACCGCTGCTCATGGTCGTGTGGCGCCGGCGAGAGGACAACGCGTGGATGCACGCGGGTGAGCTCGCCGTGAAAGCGATCATCCCGCCCGTCGATCACGGCGACGAGCCGACCTGCGGCCCCGGCCCGTTCTCGATGGCCGGCGCCGACACCGTGAGCGCGCAGCTCCTCGCCGCGGGGTACGAAAAGGTGCGATTCGAGCGCCACGACGCCGACATCTGCATCGGCAAAGACCTCGAGGAGGCACTGGCGTTCGCCAAAGCGCTCGGGCCGGCCGGTGAAATGATCCGACTCGCCGCCGCGCAGGGTATTCACGAGACGGAGCGCGTGGACCGTGCGCTCCGCGAGGCGCTCGCGCCCTTCGTGAGGCCGGCCGGCGTGTTTGCTCCGTCGAGCACCTGGTTCGTCAGCGCGCAATCGTCCTGAACGTCGTGTAGAGTCGACCCGTTAATGCAGCGTTCGAGTGGAACGGGCGTCGTTTGGTGGACGGCGGTCGCGCTGTTCGCGGCAACGCCGGCACTCGGGGCCGTGCCCGGGGCCGCGCCGGCGCCGAGCGCTGCGCCACCCGCCGCAGCCGACAGCGCTGCTCCGCCCGCGCCCGCGCCCGCCCCCACGCCGCTCCCTCCGGCTGAAAGCCCCGCGCCCGCGTCGAGTGCGCCCGAGGCTCCGCCTCCGCCCGTCGCGCCACCCGAGCCGCCTCCTCCGCCGCCCCCGGCGCCCCCGGCGCCACCGCCGCCCGCACCGCTCCCGCCCGCACCACCGCCGCCGAACGCAGTGCCGCCGGCCGCGAACGGCTTTCAAGTCGCGTTCCGGACCGGCTTGCTCTTTCCCTTCGGCAAGGCCTCCGGCTCGCCGGGCGACGCGCTCGGGCGCCGCTACGCCTGGCAAATCCCGATCGTCATCGATCTCGGCGGACGCTTCGCGCGTTCGTTCTTTCTCGGCGGCTACTTCGGCTTCGGCGTCGGCGCCACGGGCGGCGACAAGCGCGTTGACGCGGCGTGCACGGACAACGACGACAACGGCCAGAACGACATCGTGTGCGCCGCCGCGTCGTTCCGGCTCGGCCTCGAGATGCAGTACGCGTTTCAGCCGGACCAACACTACAATCCGTGGGTCGGTTACGGCATCGGCATCGAGGGCTCGAGCGCCTCGATCGACGACAAGTACCGCAACCTTCAAGAGTCGGTGACGAGCTCGGGCGTCACCTACGCGCAGCTCTCGGCCGGCCTCGACATCCGACAAAAGGTCGGTTTCGGGCCGTTTCTCGAGGTCGCGCTCGGCCAATTCAACCACACGACGACCGATCTCGGCGCGCGCGGCAAATACGACTACAAAATCTCGGACCGCGCGCTCCACGCCTGGGTCATGTTCGGAGTGCGCATCGTGGTGAATCCATGAGCCGAGCGTTCACTCGTCACGCGCGCACGGCGCTCGCGCTCGTGGCCGCGAGCGCCTTCGCGGCCGGCTGTGGCGGCTCGCCCGGCGGCCCGCACTACGCGCAAGTCGGCATCAGCGCGAGCGCGGGCGGCGCCGTGCTCACGTCCGAGTGCCTCCCTCTGCCGGTGCTCCCCGGCGGCACCATCGACGAGGACATCGAGCTTGCGCCCACGCTCTCGGCGCACGTCTTTTTGGTGAGGGACTACGCAGAAGTGTCGCTCGAGGGCACGAACGACCCGTACACCGCGCACATCAAATTGCCGCTGCAAACGCTGCTCGCCGGCTACGTCCAAGACATCAACGTCACGACCGTCGACGGCAAAACCTACGTCGTGACCCTCGCCAGCCCCTGCAACGCCCCGATGTAAGCGCCACTGAACGCGACGTCCGTGGGGATTTAACAGGGAGAAGGGAGGCCGGGGAGGGATTTTTTGTTGCTCGGACCGAGACTTTTCCGGCCCAAAAATCTCCGGCTCCCCACCTCCCTCCTCCCTGTTAATCCGATCCGATCCGCGGCGCGTGAAGGCGCTGGCAGCAGGTGGGGGACCGTGCGTGCAGGCGAACCAAGTACGCCGCGGCGGCTACTTCTTGGCTTGTTTGGCGAGGCGGGCGGCTTCGCTCAGGCGCGTGCGCAGGGTTTCGCCGTAGCCCGGCTTGTTCACTTGGTTCGTGCGCGAGATCGCCATCGCGTCTGCGGGGACGTCTTCGGTGACGGTCGTGCCGCTCGCGACGAAGGCGCCCTTGCCCACCGTGACGGGCGCGACGATCTGCGAGTCGCTGCCGATGAACGCACCCTCGCCGATCACGGTCTTGTGCTTCTGGTAGCCGTCGTAGTTGCAGAAAATCGTGCCGGCGCCGACGTTCGCGCGCTCACCGACGTCGCCGTCGCCGAGGTACGCGAGGTGATTCGCCTTCGAACCGCGGCGCATGCGCGTCTTCTTGAGCTCGACGAAGTTACCGACGTGCGCCTCTTCGTCGACCTCGCTGTCCGGCCTGAGGTGCGCGAACGGGCCGATTTGCGCGCCGTCGCCGATGCGGCTCGAGACGACGATGGAGTACGGCTTGAGCTCCACCTTCGCGCCGACCGTCGCGTCGGTGAGCACGCAGCCCACGTCGATGCGCGTGTCCGCGCCGATGCTGGTCGCGCCGCGCAAGCGCACGCCGGCTTCGATTTCGGCGCCCGCCGCGACTTTCACGCCGTCGTCGACGCGCGCGTCGCCGTGCACCATCACACCCTCGCGTCCGAGGCGCTCGCGCGTGCGCAGGTAGAGCAGCTCTTCCGCTTCGCGCAGCTGCGAGCGGTCGTTCACGCCGACGAGCGCGTCCGGGGAGCCGACGAGCGCGCTCACGCGGCCGTGCGCGGCCACGGCGGCGACGACGTCCGTGAGGTAGAGCTCGCCCTGCGCGTTCATCGGCTTGAGCCCCGCGACGGCGCGATCGAGCACCGCCTTCTTGGCGGCGTAGATACCGGCGTTCACCTCGCGCACGGCGCGTTCGGCGTCGCTCCGCAGATCTCTGTGCTCGCGGATCTCGAGCACACGGCCGCTCGCGTCGCGCAGCACGCGGCCGTAGCCCGCCGGCTCCTCGGGCAGCGCGCTCGCGAAGGCCAGCTCGGCCTCGCGACTGGCCGCCACGATTTGCTCGAGCTCGCGCGTCGTGAGCAGCGGCGCATCGCCGTAGTAAATCAGGGCGTGCTCCGTGGTGACGGCGGTGAGCCCGACGCGCGCGGCGTCCCCGGTGCCGCGCGGCGGATCCTGCACGACGGTGCGCACTTTCGCTCCGAACGCTTGCGCGAGATACGCGTCGATCTCGGCGTGCCCGCTCGTCACCACGACGACCGCGGCCACGCCGAGGTCGAGCGCGGCACGGACCGCGTAGCCGACGAGCGGCGTGCCCGCCGCGCGGTGGAGGACCTTGGGCAACTTGCTCTTCATGCGGGTGCCCATCCCCGCAGCGAGCACCACGGCCGTCACGTCGTTCATGGGGAATCGTGTTCGGAGGAGTCGCGATCCTCGTCGGTCGCTTCGGGCGTCGTGCGCCGCTGCTCGAGCGATTCGAACGGATTGTCCGTCGCCGGCGCGCGCGCGAGCGTGCGTGCGCTCGCCACCGGCACGGGCTTCGCGGGGTAACGGCTCTTGTCGGCGTAGACGACGACGGTCTCCCCCGCGTGGAGCTCGTCGTTGCGCGAGCGACGATTGATGCGTTCCATCCAGCCGACGGTAGTGTCGTAGCGACGGCCGATGGAAGCCAGTGTGTCACCTTGCCTCACGCTGACGACCAGGCGGCGCTTGCCGTTCAAAGCCTCGAAATGGTCGAAAAATGCGGGCGTTCCGGCGAGGAGGATCTTCACGTCGCTCTCGCGCAGGTGCCGGAGCCGGCGCATGTCGAGCGATTTGCGCGGGAAAAGCTGGAGCACCATGCCGTCTTGCAGGCGTGCGCCCTCGTCGATCGCGTTCCACGCGAGCACGTCGGCGCGCGCCACGCCGAACGCCGACGCCACCGAGTCCACGCTGTCCCCCGCCACCACCGGGTAGAAGACGCGCGTCGTCTCCGGCGGCGGCGCCAGATCGCGCGCGATGACGACCACGTCGTCGTCGCGAGGCGTGCCCGCGGGGGCGGTCGGCGGCAGCTTCGGCACGATGAGGAGCGTGCCGGCCGAGAGCGTCTCCTGCGCGCCGATGCGGTTCAAGCCGCGCACCGTCGCTTCGCTCGCGCCCGTCGCGCGCGCGACGCTCGACGGCGTATCACCTTGTTTCACGCTGTACGACGTGAGCTCGTCGCGAGCGCTCTCGAGCGCGAGCAGCCGTCCCGGCAGCGGCCTCGCTCCGCGTGGCAAGCGCACCGGGTAGCTCGACGACACGTGACCCGGCGCGACCGGCGGCGTGCGCCCGGCGATGTACGAGGGATTGAGCGCCTCCACCGCGCTCGGGTCGACGCCCGCGGCGCGCGCGATGTCGCCGAGCAAGAGCCCGGGTCCGACCGAAACCACGTCGAAGCTCTCCGGCGCGTCGCGCGCGACCCCGTCGAGCCCGAACGCGCGCTTGTTGTTCATCACGATCGCCGTCGCGAGGATTTTCGGCACGTAGAGCGTGGTTTCCCACGGGATGCCGGCCTCGTGCCGCGCGAGCTCCCAGAAGTCGTTGGTGTTGAACTTGCGGATGGCGCGCGTCAGCCCGCCGTGGCCCATGTTGTAGGCCGCCATCGCGAGATCCCAGCTGCCGAAGCGGCGGTAGAGATCGGCGAGGAAGCGCACGGCGGCTTCGGTTTCGCGCTGCGGATCCTGGCGCTCGTCGACCCAGCGATCGACGGTGAGCCCGTACGTGCGCGCCGTCTCCGGCATGAATTGCCAGAGCCCGACCGCGCCGGCCGGCGACACGATGCTCGGGTTGTGGCCGCTCTCGATCAGCGAGAGCCACACGAGGTCCGTCGGCAAGCCCGCCTGCGCGAGCGCCGCGCGCACGGCCGCTTCGTAGCGCCCGCTCTTGCGCGCCCACACCTTGGCGACGGCGGAGCCGCTCGGGCTATCGCGGAAAAATTTCAGGTATTTGACGAGTCGATCGTCGTAGCGCAGCGGCAGGTTCGGCACCGCCAAGCCGCGCAGCCAATCGGCTTCCTTCGGGCTCGGCGGCGCGCTCTGCACGGCGGTCGGGCTCGGCGGCAGGCCGTTGTCGAACGCCGTCGCGCCGTCGTCGGGTACGGCCGGCAACTCCCAGGACCACCCCGGAGCGATGCCGTTCACCGGACGGGGAAAGAGCACGCGCTCGGCTTCTTCGAGCTTCGAGAGCTCGGGATCGTCTTTCGTCGCGCGGAGCTCGTCGGCGGTCGCGCCCCCGGCGATCTGACGGCGCGTCGCGAAGTCCACGGGGCGCGCAGGCGTACCCGGCGGCAGCGTCGCGGCGGGGCGCTTCGGCGCGGCTCCCTTGCGCAGAGCCGCCTTCTCTTCCGCCGGTTTCGGCGCGGGGGGCGGCGGCGAGGCGGGCCGAGCCTCGAGCTTGCGCGTGCCTTGCCCGTGGTGCGGGTCGGACGCCTCGAGCGGCGGGAGTGAGCCCGCGACGGGCCCCGGCTTGGGCGCGGCGGGCTTCTTCGCGGCCGCCGCGGCGGGGGCTTCGATTTTCTTCGCCGCCGGTGGCGCGTCGGGCTTCTTCGCTTCTTTGGCGTTCGCGCTCGGGGCAGGTTTGGCCGGCTTCGGAGGGTCGGCCTTAGCGGAATCTGCCTTCGCCGGATCGGCCTTCGGCGCCACCTTCTTCGCGACGGGCGCCGGCTTTTTGTCCCCCTCGGCCCTCGCCGGTAGAGCCAGCCCCGGCCCGAGCAGGGCCAAGGCGAGGAGCCCCGTGAGGCGGCGGCCGATCGGCATCAGCCCCGGAAGTACTAGGCCCCCCCCTTCTGGTCAAATCCGCGGCGGAATCTGGTACGCCAGGGGCCCCACCATGTCCGCCACGCGCATCGAAAAAGACACCTTCGGCCCCATCGAAGTCCCGAGCGACCGGCTCTGGGGCGCGCAGACGCAGCGCAGCCTGCAAAATTTCGCGATCTCGGGCGAGCGCATGCCGCTCGCGCTGCTGCACGCGCTCGCGACGGTCAAGAAAGCCGCCGCGCTCGTGAATCAGGACCTCGGCACGCTCGACGCGAAGCTCGGCGGCGCCATCGTCAAAGCCTGCGACGAAGTCATCGCGGGCAAGCACGACGACGAATTCCCGCTCGTCGTCTGGCAGACGGGCAGCGGCACGCAGAGCAACATGAACATGAACGAGGTCGTCGCGAACCGCGCGAGCGAGCTCCTCGGCGGCGTGCGCGGCGAGGAGCGCCTCGTGCACCCGAACGACCACGTCAATCGCGGGCAGTCGTCGAACGACGTGTTCCCCGCGGCGATGGCGCTCGCCTGCACGCACGCCGTGCGCACGCGCGTGCTCCCTGCCGTCAAGGCACTGCGCGACACGCTCGCGGAAAAGTCGGCGGCGTTCCAAAAGGTGGTGAAAATCGGCCGCACGCACCTGATGGACGCGACGCCGCTCACGCTCGGGCAAGAGATCAGCGGCTGGGTCGCGCAGCTCGACCACGGCATGAAGCACCTCGAGAGCGCCGTGCCGCACCTCGCCGAGCTCGCGCTCGGCGGCACCGCCGTCGGCACCGGCCTCAACGCGCACCCCGAGTACGCCGAGCGCGTCGCCAAGAAGGTCGCCGAGCTCAGCGGGCACCCGATCGTCACGGCGCCGAACAAGTTCGAATCACTCGCGGCCCACGACGCGATCGTGTTCGGGCACGGCGCGCTGAAGACGCTCGCCGCGTCGCTGATGAAAATCGCGAACGACGTGCGCTGGCTCGCCTCGGGACCGCGCTCGGGCATCGGCGAGCTCACGATTCCGGAAAATGAGCCTGGCAGCTCGATCATGCCGGGCAAGGTGAACCCGACGCAGTCCGAAGCGCTCACGATGCTCGCCGCGCAGGTCTTCGGCAACGACGTGGCCGTCAACATCGGTGGCGCGAGCGGCAACTTCGAGCTCAACGTCTTCAAGCCCGTCATCGCGCACAACTTCTTGCAGAGCGCGCGGCTCATCGCGGACGGCTGCGACTCCTTCCGCAAGAACTGCGCGGTCGGGATCGAGCCGAACCTGCCGCGCATCCAGCAGCAACTCGAGCAATCGCTGATGCTCGTGACGGCGCTCAATCCGCACATCGGCTACGACAGCGCCGCCAAGATCGCGAAGAAGGCGCACAAAGAGGGCACGACGCTGAAGGAAGCGGCGCTCGCGCTCGGCCTCGTCAAAGCCGAGGATTTCGAGCGCTGGGTGCGCCCCGAGGACATGATCGGGCCGAGCGCCGGGAAGAAGTAGTCCCGAGCCGCTCACTGGCCGGCCAGGTTCAGCGCGAGCGTGAAGAGACCTGAGCCGAGGAGCGCGAACGTCAGCGTGCGGGCGCGCTTGGCCTGCTCGTTCCCCGCGACTTTCGCGGCGGCGCGCGCGTAAAGGAACGTCCCCGCGAGCACGAGCAGGAGCTCGAGCACGGCCGAGGCGGCTTGCGAGCGCCAGAGCCCGAAACCGAGGAGCGGCAAGGCGCCCGCATTCCCCGGCAAGAGCGGCATGTCGGCGCGGTGCGTCGGCAGATCCAGGACCCAATGCGAGAACACGACCGCGCCGAGCACGAGCGCCACCGAGCGGCGCCACCAGATCGCGCACACGAGCCCGAACGTGACCGCGATGACGAGCGCGCCCACGAGCGAGTGCGTGTAGTCGGCGTGGATGATGCCCTCGCCGTAACCGCCGCTCGTCCCGGGCACCTTTTCGATCGGCTCCACGCCGGCGGCGAAGAGCGGCACGAAAATCACGTCCATCCAGACGCTCGCGAGCATCAACGCCCAGAGCGGCGCGCGCGGGACCTTCGCCTTCACCGCCGCCGCGAAGCCGAAGTGCCCGGCGATCACGACGCCGCCTCCTTGCCCGCTGCGGGCCAGGGCAGCCGCCGGTCGAGCCGGCCGATGACGACGACGAACAAAACGATTCCGAGAATGAACGACATGGGCTTTCTCCTCCCGCGCGGGGGAACCGCCGGGCTCGCTGCCTAATCTGCCGAAATTCGCCAGCTCGTACCGTGACGGCAGGCGTCGAATCGACTGACTTCGGACGCCAGGGGGCCCCATTTGCGGGTCCCCGGACGCGCCCGCATGCTTCAAGCCGTGGAGACGACTGAGGTTTCGGCGAGTATCGGCGCGCTGATCGTGGCGACCGCCGGCGCGCTCGGGGTGGACCGCGGAGAGCTCCTGCGCCGTACCGGCTTCGACCCCGAGGCCGCGCGCGACCCGGACGCCAAAATCCCGCTCGCCGTCGAGAACGCGCTCTGGAACGAGAGTGCAGCGCTCGCGAACGACGACGCGTTCGGCCTCCACACCGCGGAGCGAGTGAAGCCGGGCGCCTTCGACGTGCTCGACTATGCCGTGCGGACGGCGCCGACCTTCAGGAGCGCCCTCGAGCGGCTTGCGCGCTACAACCGGCTCGTCCACGACGCCGCCGTCTTCAGCTTGCACCCGGGGCCCGAGCGCCTGCGCGTCGAGCACGGCTTTCGGGGTCACGCGAGCGCGCCTTGCCGTCATGCCGCGGAGTTCACGCTGGGCTGTCTCGTCGTGATCGGTGCGCAGCTCGCCGAGCAGCCGCTCGGGCCGCTCGCCGTCGAGTTCGCGCACGCGGCACCGAGCGCGGCGGCGCTGGCCGAGCACCGGCGTGTTTTCGGGCTCGAGCCGCGCTTTTCGGAGCCGGTCAACGCGCTCGAATTCGAGCGCGCCCTCGTCGAGCGGGCGCTACCGCGGGCCGATCCGGCGCTGTCGCGCGTGATCGAGCGGCACGCCGAGACCCTGCTCGCCGCGCTGCCGTCACCGAGCGAGACCACCGCCGATCGCGTGCGGCGCCTCTTGTCCCAAACGCTCGGCGAGGGCACGGCGACGCTGGGTGACTGCGCCGCGCGCCTGAAAATGGCCGAACGCAGCTTACAGCGGAAGCTCGCGGACGAAGGCCTGACGTTCGAGGCGCTGCTCGACGAGGTCCGGCAAAAGCTCGCTCTGCGCTACCTCGCCGATCGCAAGCTCGCCGTAGCCGAGGTCGCGTACCTGCTCGGCTACTCCGAACCGAGCCCTTTTCATCGGGCGTTCAAGCGCTGGACCGGTAAGACGCCGAACGAGGCGCGAGCGCTGGTGTGACAGGGTTCACTTCCACGCGCGGTCCACCACCTGCTGCCAGCCCCATTTCGACCTGCGAGACGAGCTCTTCGTTACGGCAACGAGCTCGGCCAGGCCGCCGTGAGCAGCCGCGTCCAATAGTCGCTCGGAGCGGCGGAGGTGACGCGCGAGAACGAAGCGACCGCTTGAGTGAGCGCGAGGTCCGCGCCCGGGGCGACTGCAGGCACGAGCGTCACGTCGCCGCAGAACGAACCCGGGTCAACGGCGGGCAGGTCGCAGCGCCCGAGCGTCACGGGGAGTGACCACGGCCCGGTGACGCCGAGGCCGCTCCGCACGCTGACTTCGCTCGCGAGCGGCGTGACGTACGCGAGGAGAAAGCGCCCGCGCACGGCGTCGTACGTCACGCTCGGCGCGGTTCCGGCCGCGACGAGCGGTACGGCTTCGTCGGCGTTCGGCGCGTACTCTCCGCCGCCCGCCCAGTATTCGTAGGCGCCCGGCTCCGTGACGGAGGCGAGCGGCGCGCGCGCGACGTACGCGTCGGCGTCGAGGAAGCGCGCCGCGAGCCCGCCGAACACGTAGACGTGCTCGCCGGAGACGAGCGCCGCGCTGCCGTAGCTCGGGCGATCGGCGGTCCACAGCATGCTCACGGCGACGAAGCCGGCCCGTTCGGCGTCGAAGCGCGCCACGCCGATGCCGCCGCTCGCGAGCCCCTGCTCCGCGGCAAAATAGAGATACGTTGCGTCGCTGGTGACGCCGCCGAGCGGGCGCGCGACCGTGCCGGGCGCGAGCGGCGGCGTGAGCGCGCTCACGTCGATGAGCGGACGCGCAGCGAGTGGCTCGGCACCGCTGAGACAAGCCGTCGCGTCACCGCCCTCGAAGCCGGTCGGCGCGGAACGCCCGTCGAGCGCGACGTTTTCGGCGGTGAACAAGGTCGTTCCGTCCGCGAGCGCGAGCGCGCCGAAGCGCCCTTCGAGCGCGGCCACGCTGTCTTGCAGCGGCAGACAGCTCGCGAGCACGGCCGCGCCGGGTGACTGCGTCTTCGGCGGCGGCTCCGGGTTCAGGTTGACGGCGCAACCGAGGAGGACGCTCGCGACGGCGAGGCATATCCTAGCGTGCATCGAGCCGAACTCCTGCGCCGAGGCGTGCCTCGGTGCGATTCACGAGCAGTCCCTGGCCGTGGCCGAGCTCGCCGTCGACGAAGGGCGTGAGCTCGAACGCCGTTCCCGGGAGGGCGACGCCGAGCAAGAAGCGTCCGAGCCAGCGCCGGTGCGCGCTGTCGTCGTGCGGGAAGATGGCGTCGGTGTAGAGCCCGAGCAGCGGTTGCACGCGCGGACTTTGCACCCAGCGCGCGTCGAGCTCGAGAAAATCCATGAACTCGGCCCCCTCGCGCAGCCCGTCCGCGACCACGTCGCTCGCGACACGTTGCCCCACGAGATCGGGAAAAAGGTTCGTAAACAGGCGAAAACCGAGGCGCGGCGTGAGCACGAGCGGAGCGTGGGCGAGGCTCCGGGCCGCGAGCTCGAGGCCGAGGTACGAGCCGCCCGCGCCAAACGGAACGTCCGTCGTGTGGATGCGATCGCCGAGCTCGAAATAGGAGAGGCGGTGCGCGGCTCGGTTGCCGAGCGTGACCGCGAGCTCGAGCGTGCCGAGAGTTCGGGAGAGTGGGTGGGTCGCACCGGGGAACGCCCAGGCGGCACCGAGCTCGACGGCGCTCGTGAACGTCTGGTCCGGAACGACGCGAGTGCTGCGCGCGTTTTCGAACGCGAGGAGCGCGGAGCCGCCGAGCCGCAGATCCATGCGCCGATCGCGGAAGGCGACGAAGGCGAGGTCGCCGCCCAGGGTCGCCCGCGCGCGTGGGCCGTACGCGTAGCTCACGACGGGCGCCGAGGGATCGGCCGAGTCTTCGTGGGTGACGGCGCGGCTGCGACCCGGCAGCCACTCGGCCGCCGCGGCGCTGCTCGCGGTCGAGAGTAGCGCCGTCGCGACGAAGAGCGCGGGGAGCGATTTCACTTGTAGCCGATGCGCGCGAAGCGCGGGTAATAGAGCACTTCAGCGGGATCCGGCGGGCCGTCTTGGAAGCCTGACGGGACGTAGGTCGCGACGAGATCGGCGCCCGTGAGCTCGGGGTGTGCTTTGCCGGCATAGACGAACGGATCGTCAGCGAACGACTCGGGGGGACGGAGCACGTCGCGCGGCTCCGTCCACGGGCCCTCCGGCGCGGGCGCGGAGCGAACGGCCAGCGTGGACGCGCCGAAGCCCTCGGTCTGGACGAAAAGGTACACGCCGAGTGGCTCCGCGTAGCTCACGCTGTACTCGGGCGCGCCGAGCGTGATCACGGGCGCGCGGGACGCATAGTCGCCGAAGCCCTTGCCGCTCCACCACGCGGGCGCCGTGAGGTCGCCGTGGAGCGCGCGCTCCGTGTCGAAACGCGCGAGGTAGATGTCGTGGTGGTCGCCGGCGTTGCCGTACACGTAGAGCCACGAGCCGACTTCGAGCACCGCGCCGCCGAGCTGTACGTCGCTGCCTTCGGACGCGGCCGACACCTCGCTCATTTGCCATTCGCTCGGCTCGTCGTCGGGATTTTCGACGAGAAACGCGGTCCAGGCGCCGGACGCGAAACCCCACATGCCCTCGCTCGCCTGGTACACACGGCCGTAGAATAGGAGCGCGCGCTCGCCGCGGCGAATGCCGTGACCAGGCCAAAACCAGGTCGCGCCGTCTTCGGGCTCGAAGCTCCGTGGGTGTTCGTCGGCGCGGCCCCAGTAAAAGCGCATGAACGCGCGCGAGGGGTCGTAGCCCGTCTGGATCGCGACACTGTTGCGGATGAAATACGACTCGTCGCGACGGCGCGCGGCCGAGGTAGCGACGAACGTGTCCCCGAAGAGCCAAAGCACGCGCTCGTTGCCGAGATCGACGCTGTAGGCGCCGTCACCGCCGATCCAAAGCGCGTCGCTCGTGAACAAGGCGTTCGCCTCGGGCCACGGGTGCGCCGTGAGGTGCGGCGCGTCGGGTCCGCAGGCGAGTGCCAAAATCCCGAGAAGGGGAGCGAACGCTCTGCTGAACCGTCGTCTCGACCGGCCGCGGATTTTTCGACAGCAGCCTTCGCTTCGCTGACGTCTTTCGATGTCAGGCGTGCACCTCGCCTGTAAGGGAGATCTGATGCTTGTCTTGTGGGTCTGCGGGGCCCCGCCCCCGCAGACAAACCAACCAAAGAAGTCGGCACGAAGCGGCGCGTTTTGGTCCACCACGCGCGCCCGCATTCCGGGGAGCTTACCGCTTTCGCGCGCTCAGGAGCAGCCAGCTTGCGACGGCGGTGCCGAGCGCGATGACGAACATGAACAGCGCCCAGACGGAGCGTGAAATCAGGGCCGAGCGGCGCTCGATGATGGCAAAGCCGAGCTCGACGGCGAGCGCAGCGATGCCGTAGGCGGCGGCCGAATAGAGCACGGTGCCGCGGAGGCGCGCCATCAGCTCGAGGCTGCGCGGCGTGCTCGGCCACACGTCGCGCGCGAGGTGACGTACCCACAAGACGAGGGGCGTGACGAGCGCTGCCGTCACGCCGACGATCGACAGCACGGCCTCGACCTGGCTGAGATCGGAGGAGTCACCGCGACTCAAGCGGATCACCCCGCCGACGGCGACCGCGGTGTTGGCGACCAGCCACGCGAAGCCGAGCCCCGAAAACGCGAGCAGGCCCGGCCGCGCGACGCGGACGCTCTGCTGCGTTTGCTCGAGGTGCGCGCGCGCCTGCCGCGGTGAGAGGCGCTTCACCACGGTTTGGGCGTTCGGATCGGGCGGATTCGACGGCGGCGGCGCCGCGGAAGGACGGCTCAAAAGCTCGGGATCGAAGGCGGCGAGCTCGCGCTCGAACTCCGCCATGCTCTGGTAGCGATCCTTCGGATCCTTCGCCATCGCGCGCTGAATGACGAGCTCGAGCGCGAGCGGCACGTCCGGATTGACCACCGTCGGCCGGCCCGGCTCCTGCACGAGCACGGCCGTGAGCGTCGCCATCGCGTCGAGCCCCTCGAACGGCTTCTTGCCCGTGAGCACGCGATAAAGGATGGCGCCGACCGCGTACACGTCGGCGCGCGTGTCGACGTGATCGCCGCGCGCTTGCTCGGGCGCCATGTAGTCGGGCGTGCCCATGACGACGCCCGTCTTCGTCAGCGCTTCACCGCCCGCTTGCGCGACCTTCGAGATCCCGAAATCGATGACTTTGACGGTCGCCGTCTCGAGCTTCGAAACGTCCCCGGTGAGAAACACGTTCTCCGGCTTCACGTCGCGGTGGACGACGCCCGCCTCGTGGGCGGCGCCGAGCGCCTTGCAGATTTGCCGCACGATGCGGATGGCGTCGGCCATCGGCAGCTTGCCGGCGCGCTCGAGGTACTCCCCGAGCTCCTCGCCCTGGAGCAGCTCCGCGACGAGGTACGGCTGCCCTTCGGGCGTCACGTTCACGTCGTGCACGCCGACCACGTTCGGGTGGTCGATGGCGCTCGCCGCCTCGGCCTCACGCTGAAAACGTGTGACGACGTCCGGTTGCCGCGCGAGATCCGGATACAAAAACTTCACTGCAAAGCGCTTGTCGCGCAGGCGCGTGTGCTTCGCCTCGTACACGCGCCCCATGCCGCCCTCGCCGAGCACGCGCGTGACGACGTAGGAATCGGCCAACACCTGGCCGAGCAGCGGATCTTCGTCTTCCGGCGCGTCGTCGAGCGGCACCGCGTCCCGCGGGCACACGCGAAAGTCGGCCGGAAAGCGCCCGCCGCACTTCGAACAATGACGGCTCAGGGACACCGAGCTCGGCATCACCGTGCGCGGCTTCGGCTCCGGCGGATACACCGGCACCATCTGCGGGCGCGGGGCCGAGGGGTCGGGCATAGGCGCCCCACATGCTACCATCGATCGCAGAGCGGGCCCCGCCGGGCGAAGGCTCATGCAAGGACCAACTCCCGTGCTCCTGCTTGCGCTCGCGGCGAGCACACTTCTGGCCTGCTCGGAGAGCAACAACCACACGGCCGCACCAAGTGGGAGTGCTTCGGGAGCGACCGGCTCGGCCGGCACTCCGGCCAGCATCGTCGTGCCGCCGGTCGCGAGCTGCTCGGCTGCTCCGGCGCCGGCGCTAGCGCCGGGCGACGCGGATCCGCTGTGCACGCCCGGGCTGAGCCAAGTCTCCTTCGCGCGCGACGTGGCCCCGCTCGTCGGCTGTACGGGTGAGTCGTGTCACGTGCCCTGGTCGTATTCGACGCTGGTCGGACGGCAGTCAGTCGCGTGCTGCGACATGCGACTCCTCGTCGACCCGTTTCACCCCTCGACGAGCCACCTGGTGCAGGCGGTGAGCGACACCGATAGTTGCGTCGGCCGCATGGGGGAGCTCGAGCCGCCCGCGATCGCGACGATCGTCGCCTGGATTTGCGAGGGCGCCCTAAACAACTGAAGGGCGCTACCGCTTCACGACGACGAACACGGTCACGCCGTGGTGATTGACGAGCAGGAGCACGTTGCCGCGCGACTTGCCGTACGCGTCCTCGAAGTCGCGCACGCTCGTGACGGCCTTGCGGTTCACTTCCAGGATGACGTCGCCCGGACGCAGGCCGGCGCGACCCGCGGGACTGTTCGGCAACACCTGCGTGGCCACGACGCCCTTGATCGCGTCGTCGTTGATGCCGAATTGACGCCGCGCTTCCGGCGAAAGGTCGGAGAGCGTGATGCCATCGAGGCCGCGCGGGCCCGCGGGACGCGCGCTCGACCCGGGCTTATTCGCGTTCTCCGCCGTCGCCTCACCGAGCGCAGCCGGAACGACGCGGAGCTTGCCCTCGCGATAGAGCTCGAGGTCGACCTTGTTGCCCGCGCCGGCCGCCGCGATCGCGTTCCGGAACTCGCCGGTGGTCGACACGTCGCGACCCTGCACCTTCTCGACCACGTCGCCGCGTTGGACGCCGGCCTTCGCCGCGGGCGACCCGGTCTGGACGTCCGCGATGAGCACGCCGCGCTTGGTCGGGAGCTTCATCGCCTGGCTGAGCTCCTGGTCGACGTCTTGAATCGACACGCCGAGCCAGCCGCGTGAGACCTTGCCGTACTTGCGCAGGCTATCCATGATCGGCATCGCCATGTTGGTCGGGATCGCGAAACCGATGCCCTGGTAGCCGCCGCTGCGCGACAGGATCGCCGTGTTGATGCCGACGAGCTTGCCGTCCATGTCCACGAGCGCGCCGCCGGAATTGCCGGGATTGATGGCCGCGTCGGTCTGGATGAAGTCCTCGTAATCCTCGATCCCGAGATCGGAGCGGCCCTTGGCCGACACGATGCCCATCGTCACGGTTTGACCGACGCCGAAGGGGTTGCCGATCGCGAGCACGACGTCGCCCAACCTGAGCTTCGCCGAATCGTCGATCGGGATGGCGCGCAGGTCGGGCGGGCTGTTCTTGAGCCGAATCACGGCGATATCGCTCTTCGGATCGGTACCGACCACCTCGGCGTCGAATTCACGCTTGTCGAAGAGCGTGACTTTGATCTCCTGCGCGTCCTCCACCACGTGGTTGTTCGTGATGATGATGCCGTCGTTCGAGATCACGACGCCCGAGCCCATGCCTTGCTCGCGCCGTTCGCCGCCCTCTTGCGGGCCGAAAAAGAACGGAAACGGGTTGCCCTGCATCCCGCCCTGCATCTTCGCGAGCTTCGTCATCGAGATGTTGACGACGGAGGGCAGCACGCGCTCCGTAATGTCGGCGATGCTCGCCTGACCCGGCGTGCCGGCCGCAGTGAGCGTCGCGGACGGCAGTACGGTGACGGGAGCGCGGCTCAGCGTGCTCGTCTCGGGCGCTACGTCTTGATGCACTCCGCCGGCGGTGGTGGCGGCGCGGGCGCAACCGAGCGGAAGAATGCCGAGGAGGGTGACGAGGGCCAGCGGGCGGTGCCAGACGGGGCGTTTCATGATGCTCGGTTCGTCGAACACGCCGGGGGCCCCGGCGATTCCCACGCGGAAAATCTCGAAGGATACCTGGGACTTGCTCGGCCCGTGCCGGGCGCCGGCGCCGCGGCCCGCCCTGCCCGCGCGGAGCCCGAATGCGCACGTCGGTCCGGGAACCGAAAAGTAGCATGGGGTATTACCTTTCGTACGAGCGCGCCGTTTGCTGCTTGCGTGCCCGCTCGCGTTTCCGCGACGCCGGGTGAGGCCTGATGGACCTCGGTTACCTCGAAGAGGCTCCGCTCTTTTGTTACCTGTTCCGCCGCGAGGGCGAAGAGTTCGTCCTCGCGCAGCTGAACGCGGCCGCGCGCGAGCGCAGCCCCGCGCTCACGGCGTTCATCGGGCGCCCCATGGCGCACCTCTACAGCGACCAACCCGCCGTGAGCGCTGCGGCCAAACGCTGCGTGAGCGAGGGCGTCACGGTCGAGGAGGAGCTCGGTTTTCGCCGGCACGATCGCACGGAAGCGACGCAGTGGCTCAAGCTGCGCTTCATTCCGGCGCCGCCAAACCACGTCCTGATTTGCGTGCTCGAGGTGAACCGCCCCGACATGACGCAAACCGCGCTCGACGAGAGCGAGGCGCGCTACCAGAGCCTGGTCGCGTCGCTGCCGGACGCCGTGCTCATGCGCGGCGCGGACGCGCGAGTGCTGTTCGCGAACGACGTCGCGCTCCGACTCTTCGGCGCGACGAGTCCGGCTGATTTACTGGGCAAACGCGACGTGCTCGCGCCCGAGGTGATGGTGCGGGACGAGGCCGGCCAAGCCATCGTCCCCGAGGACGTCCCGAGCATCCGCGTGCTCACGACCGGCAAGCCGGAGCGCGGCCAGGTGTACTCGTTCTTGAACGGCGGCGACCTCCGCTGGATGCGCGTGGCCGCCCAGCCGATACGCTCGGGCGACGGCCGCGTCACGGGTTCGGTCACGACGTTCACCGACGTGACCGAGCGCATCCTCGCGCAAACGGCGCTGCGTGAGAGCGCCGCGCGGCTCGATCTCGCGCTCGCGTCGGCGCGCATGGGCGTCTGGGAGTTCGAGCCGTCGCTCGATCGCGGCTGGTGGTCACCGAACCTGGACGACATCTTCCAGCTGCGCGACGAGACGCCGGGCCTGCTCACGTTCCTCGAGCACGTCCACGCCGACGACCGCGCCGGCGTGAACGACCGCATCACCGCCCTTGCCACGGGCGTCCACGGTCAGACGACCGAGCACGAATTCCGCATCGTCGGCAACGACGGCATCACGCGCTGGGCGCGCGTTTACGGCCGGCTGACGGTGACGGGCCCTCGGCGCGTCCTCGCCGGCACGACCATGGACATCACCGAGCAGCGGCTGCTCGAAGAGCAGCTGCACCGCGCGAGCCGCCTCGAGAGCATCGGACGGCTGGCGGGCGGCGTCGCCCACGACTTCAACAACCTGCTTGCGGCCATGCTCGGCTCGCTCGACCTCATCGAAGGTCACGTCTCGGCCGACGTGCGCGAAGACCTCGCGACCATTCGTCACAGCGCCCTGCGCGCGCGCGATCTCACGCGCCAGCTGCTCGCCTTCGCGCGCAAGCAACCCGTCGTGTGGCGCACGGTGGATCTCGGTGTGCTCGTGCGCGAGGTCGAGCTCCTGATCAAACGCCTCGTGGGCCCGCGCATCGCCATCTCGATCGTGACCGCGGGCAGGCCGCTCGTGAGCGCGGACGCCGCCCTGCTCGAGCAGGTGCTCGTGAACTTGGTCGTCAACGCGCGCGACGCCATGCCCGACGGCGGCCGGCTCGAAATCCGCGTCGACAGCGACCCCGGCGGCGCCGCGCCCCACGGCACGGCGCGGCTCAGCGTGACCGACTCCGGCGTCGGCATGGACGAGGAAACGCGCACGCGCATCTTCGAGCCGTTCTTCACGACCAAGTCGCAAGGCACGGGGCTCGGCCTCGCGTCGAGCTACGGCATCATCCAGCAGCACCGCGGGGACATTCGCGTCGAGAGCGAGCCGTACCGCGGCACCCGCTTCATCGTGACTCTCCCCTCCCTCGCGGCAGGCAACGAGGTGGCGCCGAAGACGGTGCCGCCGCCGTCGTCCGTCCCCGCGCGCGGCACCGTGCTCGTGGTCGACGACGAAGACGCCGTGCGCCGTACGACCACGCGCCTCGTGCAGAGTCTCGGCTACAGCGTGCTCGACGCCGGCAACGTCGCTCAAGCGCTGGACCGCTCGGCCTCGCACGACGGGCACATCGATCTCTTGCTCTGCGACATCGCGATGCCGGGCGAAGACGGCCGCGACCTCGCCGCCGAGCTCGTGCGCTTGCGCCGCGGGCTCAAAGTCGTCTTCATGTCGGGCTATTCGAACGACATGCAGGAGATGCGGCTCGAAGGCGCGTTGTTCTTGCAAAAGCCCTTCAGCCGCGACGAGCTCGCGCGGAAATTGGCCGAAATCACCGGTGAATAGGGGGTTGTCCGGCGCCGCGAGCGTGCGTGCCCAAAACGCCGCCGCGCGCTTCAGCGCCGAGGTGGCGGACCCTGGGGCAACGGCACCGCCGCGTCGATGACGTGCACGTCCGAGTACGCCACGACTCCCTCGCGAGTGAACATGCCCTCGTCGCGCCCGCGCCCGGTGACGAGCACGAAGTCGCCGTCGCGCGCGGCGTCGAGAGCCCGCCGGATCGCCTCCGCGCGCTCCACGACGACGCGCACCTCCGCCTTGCCCGCGCGACGGCATCCGCGCTCGAGCGCGTCGATGATCGCGCGCGGATCCTCGTGGCTCGGGTTCTCGTTGGTGACGAACGCGACGTCGGCGCGCGCGCCGACCGCTTCGCCCATCGCTTCGCGCTTGGGGCTGTCGTAGCCGCCCGCCGCGCCGAACACGACGAGCAAGCGCGCCGAGCCGGCGAGGCGCCGCGCCGTGTCGCAGGTGCGGGCGAGCGCGTCCGGCGTGTGTGCGTAGTCGAGCACGACGTAAGGCCGCTTACGGACGACCTCGAAGCGCCCCGCGAGCGGCGAGCAAGCGCGCGCTCCCGCCTGCACGGCGCGCGCGCCGAGCCCGTTCGTCAGCGCGAACGCCGCGGCCGCGAGGGCGTTCTCTCCGTAAACGTCGCCGATCAAACCGAGCGCGAGCTCACCGTGGAGCTCTTCGGCGAGCGGCGACGGCGCGAGGCGAACGAGCGTCCCCTCGAGCGACGCTTCGAGCCGCTCGGCAGCGAGATCCGCTGGGCGTAGCGCGAGGCCGCGCGTCGGGGCGCCGTACCAGACGCGGCGAACGTCGGGCGGGATCACGCGATCGAGCAGCAGCGCAGGCTCGTCGCACGCGTTGAGGACGGCGCAGCGCCCGGGGCCGAGGTGCACGAAAAGCTGCGCCTTGCTCGCGAGGTAATGCTCCCACGACCCGTGCTCGGCGACGTGATCGCGCGTGAGGTTCGTGAACAGGCCGTGGTCGAAGCGCCACTTTTCGGCGTACCCGTTCAGCAGCGCCTTGCTCGTCACCTCGACGACGGCGTGGCGAAAATCGGCGGCGGCCGCGCGCTGCATCGACGCGAAGAAGCCGCGCATGCTGCGTTCGATCACGACCCGGTCGCCGTCGAAGAAGTGGCCGAGCGTCGACTCGCACACGACGTGCTGGCCGGCCGCGCTCAGCATCGCGGCGAGCAGGTGCGTCGTCGAGGTCTTGCCGTTCGTCCCTGTGACGCCGACCGTCAGAATCGGCTCGGCCCAGGGAAACGCGGCGCGCACGGGACGCGCGAGCGCGTCGAGCACGCGCTCGGCGCCGCCCGCGGCGAAGACGCGTCCGCGCGCGTCCTTGCCGCTCTCGTCAGGGGTAGATCTGCGCATGCGGGAAGACGCAGAACTGCAAGCGCTGGGCGCACGTGCCGGAGAAGTAGTGCCCGTAATCGCCCGCTGGATCGGCGCACGCGACGACGTCCGCGAGCGCGTCCGCGGTGACGGCGCTGAGCGCCGTCGTGCAGTTCGTCTGCGTGAGCGTGCCGTCGGTGCACACTACCGTGGGCGACGGCAGGACGTTGCCGCCGCCGAGGTCGATGCCGTTCGCGCAGGCGTCGGCGCCCTCCGAGTTCGGACACGCGCGGCGGAGCGCCCTACGCTCGCAGACGTCCGTCGCGTCGGCGGAGCCGATCGTACACGGATCGGTGATCGGGACGAGGCACGACCCGAGGCCGTCGATCACGCCCGGCCGCAGCAGCGTCTGGCTGTAGAGGCACGAGCGCATCGGCGGATTCATGCCGGTGCTGCACTCGTCGCTCGGCAAATCCCCGGCTGAAAGCGAGAAGCAATCGGTCGCGCCCACGTCGCCGAAGCAGGGTCCCTCGTCGACGCCAGCCCCACCCGCGCCGGCGGAATGATCGCCGGCTTCACCGCCGCCGTTCGGAACGCCACCGAGCGAACCACCGACACCGGCGTTGCTCTCGCCACCGTTGTTCTCGCTCCCCGAAACGCCGCCACGGCCGCCGGTCTTCGACCCTCCCGAGCCCTGGGCGCCCGCGCCGGCTCCGCCGGACTCCGGTGCTTCGCCCGCTGCTCCGGACGCACTCGTGCCGGAAGAGCCACCGGCACTGATGCCGGCCCCACCGCCGCGTCCTCCAGCCCCCTTGCCCGCTGCGCTCGTTCCGCCCGTGCTCCGGCCGCCGCTCGCCGCGCCCGACTTGCCCGCGCCCGCGCCACCTGCGCTCGTCTTGCCGGCGCTCGTTCCGCCCGTGGGAGCGGCCGTTGCGTCGTCGTCCCCGCCGCAACCGGTCATGCCGGCAGAGGCCGCCGCAAGCGCGGCCGTGAGTGTGAGGAACCGCTCGAAAGAAATCGACATCCTTAACCCCTTCTGCGGCCGCGCTCGCCGAACCCGCCTGGCGGCCCGCTCCTCCAGAGTCTTTCAGAACGAGCGGGCGGGTAGCAATACGCTTTTCGGGTAATCTCGCGGAACCCGCATGAAGCTCCTCTATATCGTCCCCCTTGCTCTCGCCGTCACCGCCACTTCCAGCGCGTTCGCCGACACGCCCAAGAAGGACGCCCCCGCCGACAAGAGCGGCGCGGACAAGAGTGCCCCCAAGGGGGACGCACCGAAGACGACGGGAAAGACGGCGCCGAAGGACACCGGCAAGAGCGACACGAAGCCGCCCGCGAGCAAATGACGCTCGGTTACCGCGGCGGCTTCAGCCGCCGTAAGTGACGTTACTTGATCTCGCCGCAGCCGATGCGGCCGCCGGCGTTGCCCGTGGGCTGACCGCCGTCGTCTTTCTTCTCGTGGATGATGATGGAGCGGCCGAGAAACGAGTTCGGGTCGTTCGGCTTGAGGTTCGCACCTGCGGCGACGATCTCGAGCGTGCCCTTACCGTTCGCGTCGACCGTGATGTTGCCGAGGTCGCCGAGATGGCGCGGATTCGAGCTCGGAAGCGCGTGCGGGTTGTTCGCGGGGTTAAAGTGACCGCCGGCGCTCTTGCCTTCCGGATCGCTGCAATCTCCCTTTTCGTGAACGTGCGCGCCGTGGTCGCCGGACGGCACGTTCGCGAGCGCGAGCGTCACCTTCACGCCGTCGGGCACTTCGACGAAGGTCGCCTTCCCGCTGATGCTCGAGTTGCTCTTCGGCTGGATCGTGACCTCGACCGTTTTCGAGCCGGCGGCAGGTAGCGCCGCGACGTCGGCAGGAGTCGAAGCATCCGCGCTCGGCAGCGCGGTGTTGCTCGTCGCGGCCGGTACCTCGGGCGGCGTGTTTTGACTGCTGCCGCTGCAGGCCACGAAAACGAGCGCGACCGAGCCGAGGACGACGCAATTGAACCTGGTGTAGGACATCGAGGAAGCCTCCGCGACGGACGCTAGGTGCGTGGCGAGAGATGCGTCAATGGGCACGACTGCCACACATCCCGCGCACTCGTGGTGATCGGGTACCGCTCCACGACGGCGCGCGTCGCATGCTGCCAGCAGGTCCGACGCGCGGCGCGCTGCACACCGCACACTGGCTGCGTTGCGGACCGAGGGGTACGCCCGCCCCAAGCTCACTACGTATACTTATTCTGGATTCCTTAGAAAAATCAGACGGTTGCCGCATTTCGACCCGCAGGACCAATGAGCCCGAGCGAAAGCGTCCAAATGCTTGAAAATAAAGGCGAAATTAGATCTAAGCATACATACTCAAGCGCGCGCTCTCCGTGCCTGAGTCGGAGGACGCGCGCAGAAGCCTAGAACGCCCAGCCGGAAAGCTCGGGCGCGAGCTCGGCGAACCATAGCTCGAGATACTGACGGCCGATCGCGGAGGCGTGCGGCAGAAGGCGCAAGCGCGGAGCGCTCCAGAGCGGTGAGTCTTGCGGCAGCGGTTCGTGTTCGAAGACGTCGAGGAAGGCGCCGCCGAGCGCGCCGCTTTCGAGCGCGCTCACGAGCGCGTGCTCGTCGACGACGTTGCCACGGCCGAGGCTGTAGAAATAAGCGCCCGGCTTCATGGCGGCGAAGGCGCGGGCGTCGAAGAGATGGTCGGCGCCGGTGTCGCTCGGGAGCGTGGCGATGACGTGGTCGGCGGCTCCGAGCGCAGCGAAGAGCTCGCTCGCGGGGAAGACCGCGTCCGCCGGCGCGGGCTCGACCGCCGCGTTGCGTTTGACACCGGCGACGCGCATGCCGAGCGCTTTGAGGCTCGCCGCGCAGTGCCGTCCGAGCGAGCCGTAGCCGACGACGAGCGCGCTTTGTTCCGCGAGCCGCACCGTCGAGGAAAACACGTCGCGCGCCCAGCGCCGCTCGCGCTGCTGCGCCTCGGCGAGGTCGAAACGGCGCGCCCAATAGCTCACCATGGCGACCAGCGTTTCCGCCATGATTTGCCCGTGAAATGCGCCGTGCAGCGTGCGCGCCCGCCCGCTCGGATCGGGACTCACGCGCTCGCGCCCCGCGGCGGGCGTCGCGACCACGCGGAGCAGCGGCGCGCGCTCGTACCACGCGGCGTCGAAGTGCCAGACGAGCGCCCCGTGCACGGTCGGGAGCACCCTCAAAAACTCGTCCTCCGACGCGCAAGCGACGAAGTCGAGCGCAGGGTGCCGTCGCCGCAGGGACGCGAGCTGCTCCTCGGAGACGTGGAAGGCACGCACCTCGTGCACGAGGTGGACGGCGACCTTCATGCGGCGCCGCCTCGGCTCAGAGCCCGGCGAGCCAGAGCGCGAGATCCGGTAGCGGGAGGCTCCGGCTCGCGAGCTTCGAACGCACGACCGCGCCCGGCATGCCGTAGACGACCGCCGTCGCCTCGCTCTCCACCACGACGGTGCCGCCGGCATCGACGATCGACTTGGCGCCGCGCGCCCCGTCGTCGCCCATGCCCGTGAGCACGACCGCGACGGCGCGGCTACCCGCGATGCGCGCCACGCTCTGCAGCATGGCGTCCGCGCTCGGCACGTAACGATCCTCCGGCTCGGGAGCGCGCAGGCGGATTTTCATCCCGCGCGCGCTCGCTTCCACCTCGAGGCACTGCCGGCCCGGGCAGACGAAAGCCGTGCCGGCCTCGAGAATGTCGCCGTCCTTCGCCTCGCTCACGGCGAGCGGGCTTCGGCGATCCAGCCGTTCGGCGAACGTTCGCGTGAAGCTCTCCGGCATGTGTTGCGCGACCACGATGGAGTGCGCGTACTTGGTCGGCAGCCGGCTGAAGAGCTCGAGCAGCGCGCTCGGCCCGCCCGTCGACGCGGCGATCGCGATGATGTTCTGCGGCGCTTGCCCCGAATGCGTCTTCTGCATCGGCGACGAGACGACGGGCTCGCGGCGCGCGGGCGCCGAGACGCGAACGCTGCGCGCGAGCTCCACCTTGCGGAGCAGCTCTTCGCGCACGCTCTTGAGCTCGGGATCGATGTAGCGATCGGGCTTGGCGACGAAATCGAGCGCGCCGAGCTCGAGCGCCTTGAATACGTTCTCTTTCTGGCTGTAGCTCGAGATCACGATCACCGAGACGGGCGTCCGGCTCATCAAGATGCGCAGGAACGTGAAGCCGTCCATCTTCGGCATTTCGAGATCGAGCGTGATCACGTCGGGCTTGAGCGACGAGACCATGCGCAGCGCCTCTTCACCGTCCGCGGCTCGACCCACGATTTCGATCGTGGGCGACGTGGACAGGATTTCGGCGATGCTCCGGCGGTTGAACGCCGAATCATCGACGATCAACACCTTCAGCGGCGGTACCCCTTCGTTCGGCATTTACGTCCTCTGTCCGTTGAAGCGCCAGGCCCCAACAGGCTTTCTATATACGAGGTCTTCCCTCAGGTGCACGAGCTCGAATGCGGTCGATACGTTGAGCAACGACTCGGAATGACCGAGCAAGAGGTAGCCCCCCGGCGTCAGCCGTTCGTAAAAGCCGTCGATCACCCGCCGGCGGGATTTCATGTCGAAGTAGATCAGCACATTGCGGCAAAAGATCACATCCACTTGCGGGATCATCAGCGCGCGGCCCCCGTCCATCAGATTGAGCTGCCCGAAATGACAGATCTTCTTGAGCTCGGGCGCCACCTCGCAGCCGTCGTCGACGCGGGCGAAGTATTGGTGCTTGATCTCGTGGGTGGTCGTACGGAAAGCCGCCTCACGATAGATGCCGCGCCGGGCCGCAGTCACCGAGCCGCGGCAGATGTCGCTGCCGACGACCTTCAGGTCCCAGTTGCGGAAGAGGCCTGATTCGAGCAGCAAAATCGCGATCGTGTACGCTTCCTCGCCCGTGGCGCAGCCGGCGCTCCAGATGCCGAGGCGGCGGCGCGCCGCGCTCGTTTGCGCGAGCTCGGGCAGGAGCTGGTCGCGAAAGGCCCGGAGTTGGTACTCCTGCCGGAAAAAGTACGTCTCCTTGGTGGTGAGGCGCTCGATCGCTTCCTCGAGCTCGCCCGGACCGCGCGGATCGAAGCGGAGGAATTTGTAGTAGGCGTAGAAATCGTCCAGGCCGAGCGCCTCGACGCGATCGACGAGGCGGCGCTCGAAGAGGAACATCGCGTCGTCGTCGTAGTGGAGCCCGGCGTGCTCGTAGAAGAGATCGCGCAGGAGCCGGAACTCTTCCGTTCCGAGCTGCGCGTGGGGCAAGAGCCGAGAAGAGATCATCGCGGCAGGTAGCTCCCCCGCGTCGGCAGCGGGCTCCGATGGGCGCCGACCATGCTCTCGAGCGCGCGTCCGATCGCCTCGCGCACGAGTGGATCCTCCTCCACGGCGAGCCGCGCGCGGAGCGGCGGCGTCGCGATGTCGCCGTAGCGCGCGAGCACGTCCGCGGCCAGACGCCGCACGTCCCACGCCTCATGGTCGAGCGAAACGGCGAGATGCGCAAGGACGCGCCCGTCGCTCGATTCTCCGAGGGCGCGCACGGCGGCCTTCACGACCTCGGACGCCGGGTGCGAGAGGCCGTCGATGAGCGCTTCGATGCGGCGCGCTTCGGGGAACGCGCCGAGCGCCTCGATCGCCGCGACGGCCGCTTTCGGATCACCCGAGCGCGCGAGCGGGCGCAGAATCGGCAGCGCGCGCGGATCGCTCGTTTCCCCGAGGCCGAGCAGCGCCGCGATGTGCATTTCGTCGTCGGGGGCGCGCTCCGTCAGCGCGATGAGCTGCGCGACCCCGAGCGCCTCGCCGTCGGCCGAACGTAAGCGGCCGAGCGAGCGCACGGCCGTGAGCCGCACTTCACGCTCCTCGTCCGTCAGCGCGAGCGCGATCGGCTCGACGGCGAGCGCGCCGCCGACCGCGGCGAGCGCCGGCAGCGCCGCGCGCCGCACGGAGGGCGAAGCGCTCGTGAGCGCCGCGGCGAGAAAGTCGACGTCCGCTTCGAGGCTGCCGCGAACGGGCGGCCCCACGACGCGGATCATGACGGCGGCGGCGTGCGATTCGAGCGACGCCGGACGAGCGCGGCTCGCCAGGTCGCGCGCGGCGTCGGCGAAGCGCGCCGCGAGCACGGCGAGCGAGGTTTCCGTGGCGCGGCGCACGGCGGGCGTCGCGTCACGCGAGAGCAGGCGCGCGACGGCTTCGAGGCAGCTCTCGTCGCCGACGACGGACAGGGCACCGAGCGCAGCGCGCACCACTTCCGGCGCGGGATCGCCGAGCGCCGCCAAAGCCTCGCTCCGTACGGCGGACGCGTTCGTCTCGTCGGCGAGCCGGGCCGCGATCTCGATACACGCGGAACGACCGCTCGGCGCGGCGTAGGACGCACGCTCGAGCAGCGGCGCTACCGCGAGCGGACCGAGCCAATCGAGCGCTTCTTCCGCCGCGCCCTGCAAGAGCTCGTCGTCGAGCGCGTCGAGCGCTTGGCCGGCGGCGCCCTGCACGCCGAGCGCGCCGAGCGCGAGCAGCGCCACGCCGCGGCCCTCGCGACCTTCCGTGCTCGAGGCAAGCTCGATGACGCGCGCGCGCGTCGCGCCGTCGAGACTCTGCGCTTCGGCCTTGAGGGCGCGCGCGGAAACGGGGCCGGCACGCGCGAGATCGACGACGGAACGCAGCGTCTCGACCAGCGTGCCGCCGCGTGCGCTCGGCAGCGCGGAGACGAGCGGCACGGCCGCGCGCGCGTCGCCGGTGCGCCCGATCGACGCGAGCACGGCCTGTTCGAGCAGCTTGTCGTCCTTGAGGCGTTCGAGGCGCTCCCACGGCAGGGTGACGCCGAGCGCGCGCAAGCCGTCGACGGCTGCCAGGCGCGTGAACTCGTCCGGAGCGTCGAGACAGCCGACGAGCGCCGGCACGACTTCGAGCACCCCGTCGATGCCGAGACCGGCGATGGCTTCGACCGCGGCGACGCAGACGTTCGGGTCGGGATCGCGCAAGAGGCCGCGCAGGACGGGCAGCGCGCTGGCTTGTCCGGTGCGGGCGAGCGCTTCGGCGCCGAGCTTGCGACCGTCGGCGTCGAGGCCGCGCAGGGCGGCGGCGACGGCTTCCACCGCGTCGATGCCGAACGCACCGAGCGCTTCCACCGCGGCGTTGCGCAGGCCCACGTTGTCGGAGGGACTGAGCGCGCTCACGAGCGCGGCGAGCAGGTTCGGCTCGGGCGCGAGGCCCTGCACGACGAAGACGGCCTCCTTGCGCACGCGCCAATCCTCGTCGCCGAGCAGCGTGACGAGGCCGGCCGCCGCGAGCACGGGCTCCACGTCGATCAGCGCTCGCGCGGCGCGCCGCCGCTCCTCGGGATCGTCGGACGTGAGCGCGCCCCCCGGAATCGACGTGCTCGTCACTCGGCCCCCGCCGCCATGTCGTCGCTCGCGTAAGCGCTCACGAGCGCGTAGAGGCGGCTCACGTCGAGGACGAACACGAGCGCGCCCTCGTAGCTCGTGACGCCCACGATGCCGCGCGTGTCTTCGCCGCCGCCGAGCGCCGGCGCGGGGCGCACCTCGACGCCGCCGGTGCCGAACACGTCCGTCACCCGATCCACCGCGAGACCGAAGGTCCGATCCTCCACGCGCACGAGGATCCACTTCGCGCGGCGCCGATCCGGCAGCCTCGGTAGCCGAAAGCGCGCGCGCAAGTCGACGATCGGAATCACTTGCCCGCGGTGGTCCGCGACGCCCGCCACGACGTCGGGCGAATGCGGGAGCTCGGTGAGCGGGAGCGGCGCGACGATTTCCTGCACCGCCGCGATCGGAACCGCGTAGGCCACGTCGCCCACGACGAAGCCGACCAGGCTCTTTCTCGGATCGGGACGCTGCTTGCTCGCTGCCATCTTGCGTTAGCCCGTGACGAGCGCGTTCAAATCCAAAAGCACGATGAACTCACCTTGCGGCCGGCCCACGCCGAGCACGTACTCGCTCACTTCCGTACCGACCCCGGTCGTCGCAAGCTCCATGTCCGCTTCCGCGAGGCGCACCACCTGCAGCACCTCGTCCACCCACAGCCCGACGGCCTCGCCCGATTGCGCCACCGCGAGCAGGATGCGCGTCCGGCGCGTGTTCGGGCGCGCCTCGAGCTTCAGCCGCACGCGCAGATCGACGACGGTGACGAGCAAACCGCGCACGCTGCAGACGCCGACCACCTCGACCGGCGCGCGCGGCACCCGCGTGATGGGCGGCGGCGACAGGATCTCCTTCACGCGCGCGAGCTCGACGCCGAACACGTCCGCGCCGAGCACGAACGTCAAAAACTCGCGCACGGGGCCGCGTCCGCTCGCGCGGCGCGCGAGCCGCTCACCCCGGGTCGCACGCACCAAATCAGCCATGCAGGCGTCCTCTCTCGCGCGCGACGTCGCCGCCGGACAGCACCTCGTCGACGATGGCGGCGGCGTCGAGCACGAGGCCGACGCGCTGATCGCCGAGCTCGGTCGCGCCCGCGAAGCCGCGCACCGACGCGAGCGAACGGCCGAGGGGCTTGATCACGATGTCTTGCTGGCCGATCAGGTGATCGACGACGACGCCGAGCCGCCGGTTGCCGAGCGCGACGACCACGACGTAGCTCTTGCGCGGCGCCGCGCGGGTGCGCGCGAGCACGAGCACGCGGTCGAGACGGCAGAGCGGCAGCGTCGCGCCGCGTAACGTGATGACCTCGCGCCCGTCGAGCATGCGCGACCCGTTCACGTCGAGCGAGAGCGCCTCCGACACGGTCGAGAGCGGGATCGCGAACACCTGGTCGGCGACGTGCACCATGAGCGCGCTCACGATCGCGAGCGTGATCGGCAGCGTGATCGTCATCTTCGTGCCGATGCCGGGCTCGCTCTGCACGTCGATGATGCCGCCGAGGCGCGCGATGTTCGTCTTCACGATGTCCATGCCGACGCCGCGCCCGCTCGTCTCGTTCACGACGTCGCGCGTGGAGACGCCCGGCAAGAACACGAGGCCGAGCACCTCTTCACGGCTGAGCTCCGCGGTGTCCTCCGCGTCGATCTTGCCGAGGCGCACGGCTTTCTCCAGCACCGCTTGCTCGTCGATGCCGCGGCCGTCGTCCTCCACCTCGATCATCACGTGATTGCCCTTTTGATAGGCGTTGAGCGCGATGGTCCCGGCCGGAGGCTTGCCGACGTCGGCGCGCCGACTCGATGGCTCGATGCCGTGATCGATGGCGTTCCTGATCATGTGCATCAGGGGATCGGAGAGCTCCTCGACGATGAGCTTGTCGATTTCAGTCTCGGAACCGGTGATGACGAGGCGAATTTCCTTGTTCATCTCGCGGCCGATTTGCCGGACGACGCGCGCGAGCCGGTCGAAGACCTGACCGAGCGGCACCATGCGCACTTCCAGGATGCCGGCCTGCATTTCGGCCAGGCGCCGCTCGAAGCTGCGGTGCAAGCGCTGAATCTCGGTGGTGAGTTGGCGCTGGCCTTCCGCGCGCAACCGTTCGGCGAGCCGCGCGATCGAGCTGCGCACGATGGCGAGCTCGCCGACGACGTTCATGAGCGCGTCGAGCTTGCGGATGTCGACACGCACCGTCTGCGTCAGCGAACGCAGGCTCGGGCCCTGCTCGAGCGCCGCATCCTGGCCGCCCCCGGGCGTCACCGATTCGGCGCCGTAATTGCGCAGCGAGACGTCGCCGAGCGGCGCCTTCGACGGCTCCCCGCTCGCGAGGCTCGGCCGCCGGCGCGGGATCTCCTCGATCACGACGTTGTCCGCGCCGAGCGCGCCGATGAGCGTCGCGAGATCGTCGCGTGACGCCATCAAGAGATCGAGCTCGATGGCGTCCGCGCTCGTCGCCTCGCCCGCCGGCAGGTACGTGATGATCTCGCCGTGGCGCTTGGCGCGCGCCTTCATGTCCTCGAGCGCCTTGTCGATCGTCGTGAGATCGAACTCGACGCGGAGGCGGTAGAGCCTCATCTTCTGCTCGAGGTTCGCGCGCAGCCGGTGCTCTTCGTATTCGGTGAGGACCGCGAGCAGGCCGGGCTCGAGCTCGTACTCGCTGTCGGGGGCGGCCTTGCTCGGCGCTTCGGAGCCGAGCTTTTCGAGGCGAGCGAGCAAGTCGTCGACGGCGGGCGTGTGTTCGTCGCGGCCCTCGCGCTCCATCGCGAGCAGGCGACCGTAGACGTCGACGGCCGCGAACAGCGTGTCGAGCACGTCGGCGCCCAGCACCATGCGCCCGAGCCGCAAATCGTCGAGCAAGTCCTCGAGCCGGTGCGACATCTGCCCGAGCCGCTGCGCGCCGAAGAGCCCGGCGAGGCCCTTCAGCGTATGCACGGCGCGGAAGGCTTCGTTGATGAGCGCGGGATCGATCGAGCCGCTGCGCACCGACGTATCGAGGTCGAGCAGGTTGCGCGAGAGCGTCTCGACGATCTCTTGCGCTTCCGACAGGAACTCGTCGCGCGCGCGCTCCGTCGGATCAGCCACGCGGCGCCTCTTTCCGTGACGCGTCGTCGCCGAGGTGGCGCGCTGCTTCGTCCACGAGCGCCTTGCCGGCGAAAGGCTTTGCCAGGTAGCCGTTCGCTCCGAGCCGGAGGCCGCGCTGGCGGTCGCGCTCCGACGACTGCGTGGAGATGAGGAGGATCGGCGTGTTCCGGTGCGCCTCGCTCTTGCGCATGAACTGCACGAGCTCGAGCCCGTTGATGTCGGGCATGTTGATGTCGCTGACGACGAGCGCGTACGGCCCGCGCGGGAGCAGGCGCAAAGCGTCGAACCCGCTCGTGGCCTCCGAAACCTCGATGTCGGGGATCGACGACTCGAGCGTGCTCCGCACGAACGCGCGGGTGCTCGCCGAGTCCTCGACCACGAGGATTTTCCGCATCTCTCTGCAGAATAGAGCGGCTCGCCGCGAGGGGGAAGTAAGCGACAGGGGCTCTTTAGGGGCTCCGTACCGCACGGCCGGTGTCGGAATCCGCCCGTTCTCCCACATCCGCCGACAGCCGCCCCGGACTTGACACCCTCACGAAGGCCGTGGAACGGCTCGCCGCACGCGGAGCCCAGTGTGAGCAACGACACCTGCATCATCGGCGCCGGCTCGTCCGGCATGGTCGCCGTGAAGGCCCTGCTCGACGCCGGCGTGCCCTTCGATTGCTTCGAGGAGGGCGACCGGATCGGCGGGCTCTGGGTCTTCGGCAACAAGAACGGCAAGAGCGCCGCGTACCGCTCGCTCAGCATCAACACGTCGCGCGTGCGCATGCAGTACGCCGACTTTCCGATGCCGGAAACGCTGCCCGATTACCCGGGCCACGCCGACATCGCCGCGTATTTTCAGGCCTACGCCGAGCGCTTCGAGCTCGCGCGCCACATTCGTTTCGGCACGCGCGTCGAGCGCGTCGAGCCGGACGGCTCGCGCTACGCCGTCACGACGTCGGACGGCAGCGTCAAGCGCTACGACGCTGTGATCGTCGCGAACGGGCACCATTGGCTGCCGCATTTCCCGACTCCGCCCTTCCCCGGCAACTTCACCGGCGCCACGCTGCACTCGTCGAGCTACGTCTCGCCGACCGAGCCGTACGACTTCCGCGGCCGGCGCGCCGTCGTGGTCGGCTTCGGCAACAGCGCGGTCGACATCGCGTGCGAGCTCGCGCGCCCGGGCGGCGCCGAGCGCGTGCTCTTGTCGACCCGGCGCGGCGCGTGGGTGCTGCCCAAATACGTGCTGGGCCGTCCGCTCGATCAGCTGACGGGCAGCATGAGCTTTTTGCCGCCGAGCATCGGGATGCGGCTTTCGGAGCTCTTTTACCGGCCGGTGATCGGGAATTTGCAGGCACACGGTTTACCGAAGCCCGACCATCGGCTCGGCGGCGCGCACCCGACCGTCTCGAGCGACCTCTTGCCCATGCTCAAGGCCGGGCGGGTGCTGCCGAAGCCGGCGATCCGCGCCTTTCACGGTGACACCGTCGAGTTCGTGGACGGCACGCGCGAGACGTTGGACGCGGTGGTGTACGCGACGGGCTACCAGGTGTCGTTTCCGTTTTTCGACCCGGCGTTCGTCTCGGCGCCGGACAATGAGCTCAACCTCTACTTTCGCACGCTGCATCCGGAGAAGAAAAACCTGTTCTTCATCGGCCTCGCGCAACCGCTCGGCGCGATCATGCCCATCGCGGAGGCACAGGCGAAGCTCATCGCCGATTGCCTCGCGGGGCGCTACCTGCCGCCGTCGAGCGCGGAAATGTTGCGCGAGGCGGACGCCGAGCGCGCGAGCGTCGCGCGGCGCTATGTTCGTTCACGCCGCCACACGATGCAGGTCGATTTCGACGTGTTCATGCGCGCGCTGAAGAGGGAGCACGCGCGGGGCCGGAAGCGGGCGCAGCGTTAGCGTGAACGGCGTCAGGCGCCGCCGGCGCGGAAGGCCAAGCCGGAGGTCGTGAAGAAGCTCCCCCCCTGAACGCTGAGCTCGAGGTCCACGTTCGACGCTGCGGCCAAACTGAACTCGAGCGGCTTGCTGGCGTCGCCGCCCGCGAGAACATGCCCATTCGACGCAAGCGTGAAGCGCGCGGATCCGGCGGGCGCGAGCGCCTCGAGCCGCCAGGTTCCCGGGCCGAGGTGCAAGCGTTCGACGCGGCTCTGCGCGGCGCTCGGCAGGTTCGCTTCGATCGTCCCGCCGGCTCCGAGCCGCGCCACGGCGCCTTCCGGCGTCGCGAGGAAGTAGCTCGGCACGAAGACGGAGCCGAGCGTCGTGCGAATGCCGATGGGGCCCTCGCGACGCACCCAAAGTGCCGCCGTGAGCGTGCGGCCGTTGCCGCTCGCTTCGAAGCGCAGCGGCGCGTACGCGCGCTGAAACTCGCGCTTTGCGACCAGCTCACGCTGCGCGGGGAACTTGCCGTCGCGCTGGCAGGGCGGCACGCCGAAGCAAACGATGTCGGGCGCGCGCTCGAGGTAGTACGCGGCGTCGCCGAGCTCGTGGCCCATGGCGCCCGCGCCCATGCTCTTCGGGCGATGGTGCGCGAGGTAGCGATCGGTGAGCCCGAGCATGTCGAGCGCCGGGAGCTTCGAGGCGTACGGAATCGCTCCCGCGGCGTCCACGGCGACGAGCGGGCGCTCCGCGCGGAACATGCGACCGAGCGTCTTGCCCACGAGGATGCCGTCCCACTGCCAGACCTCGTCTTTCGCCCAATTATTGTTGAAGTGGCTGCCGAGCGCCGCGAGCACGACCAGCGTCGCGGTCCAGCGCAAGGAAGCGGGCGCGATCGGCGCGCGCAGGTCGTCACCGAGCACGAACGCGACGAAGAGTCCCGCGAGCACCACGACGTAGGTGAGCTGACGCCACGCCGGAAAGAAGTCGCCGCCGATCCGAATCACGTACGCCGTCCAGACGGCGGCGAGCACGAGGTGCACGATGGCCACTGGCCGTAGGCGCGGCCGTCTGAGTCCGTGGATGCCGCAGCTGACGAGCGCGAGCCAGCTTGCCGCGAGGGGGCACAGGCTGCCCTTCAGGTGCTCGAGGCCGTTTTGAAGACGCTGGTCGCTCAAGACGACCTTCGCGTAGGCGGTGTTCGGCAAGTAGTCGTGATAGTAGGCGAGCCGAAAGAGCAGCTGCGCGGAGCCGAAGACGCAGGCGCCGCACAGGATCGCGAGACACACGCGCACGGCCTTCTTGCGATAAGCGAGCGCGAGGCCGGCGGCTGCAGCGACGGCCCAGAGCGCGCCGTCGACGCGAGCCCAGCAGAGCAAGCCAAAACAAGTAGCCGCGGCGCCGGCCGCTCGTCGAGCCCCGTCGCGCGCCGCGCCGAGCGCGCACACGATGCCCCAGCTCAGGAGGGCGCCGACGAGCGGCGACTCGAGCCCGCCCATGCTCCAGACGGCAATCGAGTCGGACGCGGCGAAGAGGCCCATCACGAGGGCCGCGCCGGCCCAATGCCACGGCCGCGTCGGACGCACGGCGGCGACGACGGCCCCGAGTGTCGCCATGGTGCAGACGACGCCGAGCGCGCGCGCGCCCGTCAGCAAATCGACGCGAAACACGCCGGGCAGGGCGCACAAGAGCACCCAGAGCAGGTTCGAGTAGCCCTCGACCCGCTCGTGGTCCGTCCAAGTGAGCCCGTCACCGTGGAGCAGCCGCTCGGTGTAGCGCAGCGAAATGAAGCCGTCGTCGGTAAAAAACGGCGCATACGCGCGCTCGTGCAGCAACACCGCGAGCGCGCCGGCGAGGACCAACGCAACGGCGAATAACTCCTGAGAGTGACGCCTCCAGAGCGCGGTCGCCCATGGACCCGTAGCTACAAATACACCACCACCAACAGTGCGCACCCGCACCTCCCACTTGCAGCTATAGCTGCCGGGCGGCACACGCGCAAGGCGGCGCCACGCCCGACGCCGCGCTCAGCGGTGGTGCTCGATGCGCTGGACCGCGGCGACGTTCTTGCTCGTGCTGGCGCCGCGCTTCAGTAGGGTCATGTCCCCGCGCGTGTCGACGACGCCGAAGTCCCCCTTTTTGAGCGCCGCCAAAAGCGGCTCGTCTCCACCCCAGCGCAGGCTGCGCAGGCTGTAGATGGCGTAGTCCATGCTGCCGAGTCCCGCCTTGACGGACATCAGGTGCTGCCGATGCGAAAGGTGCGGGCCCTCGTACTCACCGGCGCTCACCGACGCGTCCTCCGGGATCAGGCGCGCCAGGGCCTCGAAATTGGCGCGCCGGTGCGTGTCCGCCGAGGACCAGTCGAACGAGACCTCCTGAAAGCTCGTGTGAAAAGTGTCCCAATTGAAGGCGTCGTATTGGACGGCGCAAACCAGGGAACCGAGCAGCATCGACGCCAGCGCGGGCCAGCGCTGCCACTCGCGCCGCAAGGCGAGCAGCACAATCGCGGCGACGAACAGGTACGGCACGAAGTGCATCGAGTAGTGGAATTGGAACTGCGTGATCGCCGAGTGATTCGTCGCGAGGCCCACGACCAGGAGGCCGGGCAAAAATAGAATGAGCATGCCCGCACGCCGAATCGGGACGAACGCCAGCGGCACGAGCAGGTGCAGAGCGAGGAGCAGCTTGTCTTCCGTCAGGATGCGGCTCAGCGTGTACACGGGGTTCGAGACGAGCGTCTGCACGACGGCCTCGAACCCGTGCGCGCCGGGTGGCACGAGGTCCGCGTAGTAGTCGAGGAACACCTGGTTGCCGAAGCGCTGCATCCAGAAGAACTTGACGTAGACGAACCACGCACAGCCGAGCACGCCGAGGCCGGCTCCGAGCTTCTTGGTCCGCCCCACGAGCACGAGCGCGAAACCGACGGCCGCGAGCCCGAGCGCGACGTCTTCACGGCAAGTTGCGGCCAAAAATGCGGCAAACCAGAAGCCGACGTAGCGGCGCTGGGCGTAGAAGAGCGCCGCCCACAGCACGAAAAAAACGCTCAGCGGCAGGAAGTGGAAATCATAGAAGACGCAGCCCTGCACCGTCGGAAAGGCAAGGTAGACGGCGACGAGCACGACGGCTTGCCAGCCGCTGCGTAGCCAACGCCGAGCGAGCAGGTAGAGGGGAATGCCCGCGCCGACGATGAAGGCGGATTGCAGCACGAGCAGCGTCTCGGAGCGCGGGAAGAGCGCGTAGACGGGCAGCAGCGCGTACAGCAGGTATTCGGCGTGCTCGCCGAAGTAAGGACGCTCGAGCGCGAAGCCGTGGCGACCGTGCAGCGTGTTCCAGAACAAATTCTCGAAGATGCCGAAGTCGAAATTCGACGTGAGCATCTTGTCGTGAATGCGGATGCTGCCGAGGCACGCGAACGCGAACATGCCCGCCACGAGCAACGAAGCGACGAGCGTCGGCAGCCACGGCTTGCGCAGCCACGAAAGGGGCCCGACCGCTCGCACCTCGCCGCGAAAGAACGGGACCGGCACGTGCGACAGCGCCCGCTCCAACCCCCACACCATCGCGCCCGTGAGCAGGAGCAGGAACAACTCGTTCGTCGCGAAGACACCGCGAAAAAGCAGCGCCGGCAGCGGCCACAGCGCGAGAACCGGCAGCAGGAGCAGGGTGTAGCGCTCGTAGCGGTCGCGCTCGCTTGGCGCGCGCAGGAAGGCGACGTGGGCGGCGACGCCCGCACTCAGCGCCCCGGCGACCGGAAGCGCGAAGAGCAGCGTGCGCAAGCCCTTGGCGCCGTGATTTTCGGTGACGTAAATGCCCGTGTGGTTCCCCAAGCGCACCAAGGCGAAAAACTCCGCGATGGCGTACGCCTCCAGCGCCGCGAGCGCGCGGACGATGCGGAGCCGTTTGTCGTCGTGCATACCTCTCCCGCCGTGAACTAGATCACAGATCGGGGCTCAACGCATCACGCACGAACGGCTTCGAATGCGACGCGAGCGAGCGCGAGCGGACCCGGCGCGGCTTGGAAATCGACGAGGCGCGTCGCGAGACGATCGAGCGTGCGGTGACCCGGATACCAAAACGGTTTCGGGCGCGTCTGCACGAGCGGCGCGCGCAGCACCGACTTCTCGAAGTGCTCGAAGAGGAGCGCGTTGTGGCCCACGCCGAGCCCGCTCTGCACGTTGGCGAGGGTGCCCGACGGGTGGCCGCCCCAGGGCAGCGTGCCGAGGCCGTACGCCACCGCGGGCCACACGTTCACGCCCACGGAGCCGTAACGGAGCTCGCGAATCGTCCCGTCGAGGGCGCTCGCGAGCACGGGGTCGCGTTCCACGGCTGCGGGCACGAGCAGCATCGCGTTCAGCGTGCCCCACACGCGCTCGTTCAAGAACGGCGCGACGGCGCCGATGAACTCGAGTGGATCGCCGCTCGCGAGCGACACTTCGGACAGCACGGCGCAGAACGGCTCGTGCTCGAAGCACGCCGGCTGCATGCTGGACTCGAACCCCGTCACGAGCGCCCACGGCGGTTCACTGGAGAGCTCAGCGCCTCGCGCCGGGTGCGCCGACGCGCCGAGCTTCTGCACGTGACCGCCGGTCGTCGTGAAAAGGTCGTACTTCGCGGCGGCGCCCGGGTAGTACGCCTCGCGCACGGGGATGCCGGCGAGCACTTCGGCGAGACGCGCGAGCAGGCGCTCGCGGAGCGGAGTGCCGCGCGGCGTGACCACGAGCTTCGTCGCGTTGCAGTTGAAGCCGGCGTTGAACGCGAAGGAGCCGGCGATGCTCTGCGCGGCGTGCTCGATTTCGCTGTCCGTCCAGGCGCCCGGCACCACGACGACCGGGCTCACGTTGCCGAGCTCGCTCGTCACGGGCTTGCGGCAAATCGGCTCGCCCCGCGCCTTGTTCGCGCGGCGCTGCTCCGCGTCCGCGCCCCAGACGATGGCCTCGTGCGTCTCGTACGCGCCGGTGATGTGGATCGCGTCGATCGCCGGGTGCGCGGCGAGGTAAGCGCCGACGTCGGCGCCGCCGTACGCGAGCGCCAGGTAGCCCGCCTTGATCAGGGGTGCGAACGCGAGCTCGAGCAGCGGGCCCTGGTAGTCGTTCACGGGGCTCAGCTTGAGCACGCAGGCGCGCCCCTCGATGAAGCACTGGCCGAGCGCGTCGACCACGCCGATGGACGCGACGTTGCCCGCGCCGAGCACGAGCGCGAGCTCGCCTTCACGCGCGGCGAGGGCGCGCGGATCGGTCGTGACGGCGTCGGGCGCGACCACGCGATCGAGCCACACCTCGCCGCGATAGCCGCGAAAGACGACGCTGTCGTAGGCGTCGAGCGGCAGCGCGTCCACGACCGTGCGGCCGTGCTCCTCGCGCACGCGCGCGGGGCCGAGGCGCCGTGACCCCTCGAACGTGGCGGCAAGCTCGCTCACGAAGCGCAGGATGATGACGGGGCCCTCGAGCGCCGGCTCGCCGGCGCGAGGGCTCAGCGCGTCGATGCCCTTGGCGGCGGCGTCGAGCGCGACGAAGCGCGGCGCGAGCTCGTGGAAACGCCGGCCCACGGCGCGCAGCAAACTGGCGCGCTCGAGCGGGGGCATGGCGGCCAGCCGGGGCGCGGCCGCGTCGAGGCGGTCGAGCGCGAGGTCGAGCTCGGCGGGCGTCGTGGGCGCCGGTTTTGAGCCAATTCCTCGGGCCATGACCGGATCGAATTGCCTGCCGCTGTCGGCGGTGCGAAAGCCTATGGGAGGGTAGCATGTCCGACTCCCAGCCCCCCGACGCCGGCCCCAAACCGACCACCAAGAGCGACCGGCCTCAGAGCCGTCCGCCCGGGTCCGGCCGGGACTCGAGCGCGCACCTCCACGCGGCGCTGTCGGCGAGCGGGCGCGCCGAGGCGAGCCTCAGCACGCTCATGCGCGCTATCCGCGACCTGAGCTCAGGGGTGAGCAACGCGCGTGAGGCAAATGTGCAGCTCCTGCGCGAGCTCGAGGCGATGTCGGATCTGCTCGGCGCCGCCAACGAGCGGCAACTCGCGCTCAAAAACCGCGTGGCGCTGCTCGAGCAGTCGCTCGAACGAGCCCACGTCGAGGCGCAGCGCGAGCGCGCGTACATCCTCGACCAACAAGACGCCTTCATCGCGGCGATGATGGACGACCACGAGCAGGTCATCGCGGAGCTGAACCGCGAGATCGACGCCGTGCGCCAGCGTCCGAGCCAGCGTGCGGCGGCCTTCACCACGCTGCCGAATCTGCCGGGCGTGGCCGTCGAACCGAGCGACGACACCTTGCGCCGCGAGCTCGAAGAAGCCCAAAAGACGATGGAGAAGCTCTTGGGCGAGCGCGACCGCGCGCGCGAGACGTTGCTCAAGGTCCAGGCGCAGCGCGACGAAGCGCAGGCGGCGCTCGTCGACCTCGGACGCGATCCGTCGCGCGCGAGCCAGGGCCGCATGGCCGCCGTGATTCCGACCGGCATTTCGTCGCCGAATTTACGCAACGCGCCGACGCTGCCCCCGCCGGAAACGGCGCGGCCCGTCCTGCCGGCCCCGGACTCGCCGCCTTCGGCGTCGTCGACCGCGCCGACCATCCCGCCGCCCATGGTCGTGCTCGGCGCGGGCTCGAACACGCGTGAGCTCGACCACGGCGCGTTTCCGCCCGAAGAGCTGCGGGGCGCCGTGCATCCGCCCCCGTCTTCGGGGGGGCAGGTCCTGCGCGCCGCCATGCCACAACGGAGCCTCACTCCGCCCGGTCCGCCCAGCGACCTCCCGCCCCCTCAGAATTCGGCGAGCGGCCGCCCCGGCGGGTACTCGGTCACGAACAGCATCGCTCCCGAGCACGTCCCGGGCGCGCCGCGCGTCTCCCGCGCACCGCGCAGCAGCTAGTGAGCACCACCGTCGCCGCCACCGGGCGCGCGCGCTGGCCGGCGGCTGCGACGCTGCGCACCGGCCTCGCGCTCGCGATTGCGCTCCTCGCGCTCGCTTTCTCGAAGCTCGCGCTGCCCGCGGCGCTCTTCGTCTTCTTGAGCTTCCTGGCGGCGCCCGTCGCCCCGCCGCAGGTCAAGCAGCGGCATCGCGCGGCGCTGCTCGTCGCCGCGCTCGCGTCCGCCGTCGCGGTGCCGCTCTTTTTGGTGCGTGAAGCGGTGCCCGGACTCATCCAGGGCGGAACCGGCGCGGCTGCTCAGCGCGCCGTCTCGCGCCTGCGCGAGTTCGAGTTCGCGGAGGATGCGGCGCGGCGGACGGCGAGCTTCGATCCGGACGGCGACCATATCGGCTCCGCCCTACTCCTGGGCGAGCTCACCGGCGAAATCGGCATGCGCCGCGGCGCACGTCTCACGCCCGCCCTGCTCGAAAACTACCCGCGCGTCGAAGGCACGCACGCCGGCCCCGCGATCGAGATCGGCGGCTATTGGTTCATGGTCTGCCTGCCGGTGACGGGCGGCGGCTTCTCGAGCGACCCGAACGCGCACTTCGACGACGAGGCGGCTGAGCGTCGCTATGTCGCGTATGCGTGGCCGTCGGGGCGCGACCCCGGGTTCGAGCGCGCGTACTTCATCGACGAGCACGAGAACATTCTAGGCGCCGAGTCCACCGCGCCCGATCTGCGCTTCGGCGCGAACGCCGCGCCCGCGTGCGACGACGCGCTCGCGACCGCCACGCGCGACGACTGGCATCCCTGGCGCGGCAAGAAACCGCGCGCGACCTTGCCGGGCGACGTGCCGACCGCTAAGCACTGACGCCTTGGACGCGATCTACAAGAGCGAAACCAACCGCGACGTGCCGCCGGCGCGCCCGGGCGAAATCGCGCCGCTCGTGCTCGGGAAGAAGCTCGTCGTGTCGCCGCCGGTCGTGCTCGCGCCCATGGCGGGCGTGACGAACTACCCGTTTCGCGCGATCTGCCGGCGCTTCGGGGCCGGCCTCTACGTGAGCGAGATGATCACGGCGCGCCCCCTGGTCGAGGGCAACCAGAAGACGCTCAAGATCGCCGACTTCGGCGAAGGCGAAGAGCCGCGCAGCCTCCAGCTCTACGGCGTCGATCCCTACTACGTGGGGGAAGCCGTCAAGCGCTTGGTCGGCGAAGGCCGCGTCGATCACATCGACATGAACTTCGGCTGCCCCGTGCGCAAAGTGACGTCCAAGGGCGGCGGCGCCGCCATCCCCGCGAAGCCACGCCTGCTCGCGGGGATCGTGCGCGCCGCGGTGCGCTCGGCGGGCGAAGTGCCCGTGACGATCAAGTTTCGCATCGGCATCGACGATCGCGTCATCACGCACCTCGACGCGGGGCGCGTCGGGCAAGAAGAGGGCGTCGTCGCGGTCGCGCTCCATGCGCGCACGGCCGCGCAGCTCTACGACGGGCAAGCGCGCTGGGACGCCATCACCGAGCTCAAGAGCGCGCTCAAGATCCCGGTGCTCGGCAACGGCGACATCTGGGAAGCAGAAGACGCCCTGCGCATGCTGCGCCAAACCGGCTGTGACGGCGTGGTCGTCGGCCGCGGCTGCCTCGGCCGGCCGTGGTTGTTTCGTGATCTGGCCGACGTGATGAGCGGCCGCGAACCGCAAAATCCACCGACACTCGGGGAAATTGCAGATGTGATGCGCGAGCACGCGGCGCTCTTGAGCGCGTGGCTCGGGGAGACGACGGCCATGCGCTCCTTCCGGCGGCACAGCACCTGGTACACGAAGGGCTTCCGTGGCAGCGCCGCGATCCGCCAGCGTGCGATGAATCTTGCAACGCTCGCCGAGCTCGACGCCCTACTAGGCTCGCTCGATCCCACGGAAAAATTTCCGCCGAGCGCTATGCGCGTGACGCGTGGCAAATCCGCCGGAACACAGACGGTCAGTTTGCCCCACGGCTATCTCGAGCAGCGCGACGACGCCACACCGCCCGAGGCCGAGGACGCGTTCTCGGGCGGATGACCGACCTCCGGATCTCGGCTATGCTCGGGGCGGGTGGCACGATGAAACCGCTGGTGAAGCTCCTCACCGATTTCATCACCTGGCGTTGGGCGCCAGCCGTCGGCCTGCTCGCCGCGTCGATGATCTACGTCATCGTCGTCGTCGGCCTCGTACCGAGTGAAATCGGTGTCCCGGTCGCGAACGCCAAGTTCGAGTCGCAGTCGCGCACCGCCTCGGGCAGCCTCTTCGGCGGAACCTCGACCGCCACCGACACGAACGAAAACAGCTACGGCTCGACGCCGGGCGAGACGCGCCCCGTCTCGGCCCCACCGCGACCCATCATGCGCGCGCCGGCGGCTGATTTCGGCAAGCGTGGCTTCTCCCCGCGACTCGATCGTCCGGAGCCGCCCTCACCCGCAGCGCCGCCCTTGCCGACTCCCGCCGCACCACCGACGACGGTGGCCCCCGCCGTGACGCGCGGCACCTTCGGGGGTCTCTTCTCGCGCATCCAGGGCGCGCTCCGTCCCGGATCGCCCGCCGCCCAATCGCTCGCTGAAGCCGCGCAAGCCCGCGCCCAACAAGTGGCCACGCCGCCGTCCACCGCGCCCGCGGCACCGAGCGCTGCCGAGCCCGCACCCGCGCCCGCTCCTCCGCCGCCGAACGCACCCCCGCCGAACCCACCCGCTGAGGCCGCGCCCCAACCGCCGCCACCGCCCGAAGCGCCACAGCAGCCCGCACCCGCCGACAGCGCTGCGCCCGCCGCCCCGTCCGCCGAACCGCCCGCGCAATAACGCGACCGCCAACGGCGCCAGTACGTTGGGTATTGGGGTTCACCGCACGCGCGGTGCGGCCAATGCTGCCAGCGCCGTTCAGTCGCCGCGCAGCCGATCGAGCGCGCGCCGTTCGGCTTTCGTCGGCCGTCCCGACCCGCGCTCGCGCGGCGCCACCAGCTCGTCCTTCGGCCGCGGCGGCGGCGAATGATCGGCGTAAAGCTCGCGTGCCTTCGCCGCCGAAAGCCGCTTCTCCCCCAGCGCGAGCACCTCGAGAATCAACTCCCCCCGCGGCGCGCGCGCCGTGATCTCGTCCCCCACGACCACGCCGTGACTCGACCGCGCCGTCACGCCGTTCACGGCCACGTGCCCCGCCGCGCACGCCTCCTGCGCCGTCGTCCGCGACTTGAAAATGCGCGCGGCGGAAAGCCAGCGGTCGATGCGGACGCTCGGGGATTGCACGGAGGGTTCGAGTTTAGCAACGACGGAAGGTCAGCCGAGCGTCTTCATGCCTCCTTGGTCGGCCCGCCAAGGGTCGAGTTGCTCGACCGCATGTCGAATTCCTTGCCGGCAAGCAACTTTTGCCCTGCAGCCGTCAAAGTTCCTTGCCGGCAAGCAGCTCTCGCCCTGCAGCCGTCAAAGTTCCTTGCCGGCAAGCAACTCTCGCCCTGCAGCCGCCAAAGTTCCTTGCCGGCAAGGAACTTCAGGGGCGGTCCGGCTCAACGCTGCTTGCGGGGAGCTCTATAGACGAGCTCGCTTCTAGCGAGGCCTTGCGGGAAGCAATCAGAGCTCGTGTGACCCCGGCCGTTGCTTGCCGGCAAGGAACTTTGACGCCTCGAGGGCCAATTCTCCTTGCCGGCAAGGCCCAGCGGCCGGTTGTCGCGGTGCGATCTGCCCGGCCGATGGTAGAGACTTGGAGCGGAGTCCATGAGAGCCAGCGAACGAGCGTCCACGCGCCGTGAACCGAAGCAGCGACGCTCCCGGCAGACCGTGGACGCTGTCCTCGACGCGGTGCCGCGTGTGCTGAGGCGTCACGGCGCCGAAGCCATCACCACGAACCGCGTGGCGGAAGCGGCGGGTGTCAGCATCGGCTCGCTCTACCAGTACTTCCCCGACAAGCACGCCATCTTCATGGCTCTGCATGAACGCCACGTCGACGGTGTACGCCACGTGATCGAGCGGACGATCACCGACTGCGCCTCGGCTTCACTCGAGGAGTTCACGCGCGAGTTGGTGGAAGGGCTCGCCAACGTGCACACGCAAGACGCTGAGCTGCACGAGCTCGTATCCGTCGCGGTGCCGGAGAGCGCCGGCGGCTTCAAGCGCGCACTGCATGCCACTTTCGAGCAGGTGATTTCGCCCTCCAAGCAAGATCGCTACGCTGCTGACGAGACGGCTCGAATGCTCTTCGTCCTTCCGCACATGGTCGAAGCGTTGGTGCACGGAGTGGCTCACCCGAAGCTGGCGATCTCGCAGGAGCGCGCCAAAAGCGACGCTATCCGAGCGGTCGCCGCCTACTTGAACTCGTTTCCGGGCGGCTACCCCAGCCGCTACTGAAACGCGTCGGCGTTCTCCTCGGCCCACTGCTCGAATGCAATGGCCTTCCGCTCGAGGACCTGTTCAACACCGTCCGAGACCGTGGCCAGCCGGCCTTCGCGCACCGCACGCCAAATGTCGACGAGCGCGTCCGCGTACGGTCCCTTACCCGCCCAGCGGACTACGCCCTCATACGCTTGCTTGTCCGAGATCTCCTCGAAGCGAACGCGCTTGCCGATCACACGGCCGATGGTCGCAGCCATCTCGCCGTAGCTCAGCGCCTCGGGACCCGTGATGACCAGGGACTGGCCAGCGTAGTCGCGCGTGATCAGGGCCGCGGTCGCGACATCGGCGATGTCGTCCGGGTGGATGAACGCGATCTTCCCCTGTCCTGTCGACGTCCGCAGCACGCCCCCCTTGCGGATCGAGTCCGACCAACCGAGTGCATTCAACATGAAGCCGGCCGGCTGAATGAACGTGAACGCCACCCCACTCTCGCGGACAGCGAGCTCGCCGCGCGCGTGCCATGGTCCCGTGCCCACGCCGGTGTGCACGTCCAGCGTCGAGAGCTTCACCACGTGCCTGACGCCAGCGGATTTCGCAGCGACCGCGACCGCGCGATCGCGCGAATCGAGCTCTGGACCATCGGTCACGAGGAGGACCCCGTCGATTCCGGCGAGCGCGGCCGCGAGCGACGAACCCGGCTTTTCGAGGTCGCCCACATAAAGCTCGACCTGGTCGCCGAAGAGCGCCGTTGCCGTCTTCGCATTGCGCACGAACACGGACGGCCGTTCGCCACGCGCGATGAGGCGTCGGGTGACGCGAGACCCGATATTTCCGGTCGCGCCGAAGGTCAAATAGTTCATTGGAGGTTGCTCCACCCCTTGATCACCTCGAGCGCCAATCGCTTCTGACCGGCCACCGTGAAATGCAAGCCGTCTCCCAAGAGGAGATCGGCAGGCGGCGGCGTCCCCAGCGTGGAGAAGACGTCGATCGCCGCCCCGTCGATCTCGCGGACGATCTTGGCGACGCGCGCCAGGTCCTCGTTGCGAAAGCGAACTCCGAAACGAGCCAGCCCCTGATGCCCCGCCACCTGCTCCTCGTTGACCGCAGGCGGAGCGATCCACACGGCACGCGCCTTGGTTTCGCGGGATACCCGTTGGCGCAGCTCCGCGATATTGCGCGCCGTCTCCTCGTGATGGACGAGCGTCTTGGTCGGGTGAGGGCCTTGCGTCCGCGCGTCGTTCGTCCCGAAGAGGAAGAGGATCCAATCGGGCTGCTGGCGAACGACTTCGCTGACTCGGACCAGCCCTTGCGTCGTCGTGTCACCGCCGACGGCGCTGATGGTCACGGATATCCCGTCGGCGGCACGGCGCGCGGCCAGCACCTCGTTCAGAATCACGGCCCAGGACTGGGGGTCCGATGTCAGGCTGTCTCCGAACGCAACGACCGTCGCGCCTTTCCGCAAGGGGAGCCGGTCGACCGCTGAAGCAACGGCCGGGTCGGCAAGCAGCTCGTTCGCAGCGTCTCTGGCCTCGGCCTTGAGTCGGCCGAGCTCAGTGGCGTAGCCCTCGGGCGGAAGCCCGAGCAGCGCTGCATGGGTTTCCTCGGAGAGCAGCGCACCTCCCGGAAGCGAAGCCAGAGTCCGCGCGGGTTGGATGACCTTCAAGAGCCAACGCATCTGTTCGTTCGACATGCGTTGGAGCGTACGGCTGGTCGTCGGCGCGTCAGCTCGCGTTGTCCGATCTGCAAGTCGTTGCAACGACTCAGGATCTTAGGAAGACTCGTGCGGTTTGCTCAGATTCGGCGCGCCCCCAATCCCGGCGACCTACCCGACGTATTCGTAATACTCGACGCCCAGATCCTGGAACGTCGTTTCGTAGCTCTTGCCGACGCGTGCGATGCGGAATTCGCGCGCGGGCGTGTAGCTGAGGCCTTCGACGTCGATGCCGTCGTGGAGCGCTTCGTATTGCGCGCGGGTGAGGTCGACGGCTTGCGAAAGGGCTTGTTTGAAGCCGATGCGGCTCGCGGCGCTTTCCCAGCCGGGGCGGGTCGTGATCGGGAGCGCTTCGGCGGCGTCGCCGCTGCCGTAGCCGACGGCGACGAGAGGCAGGCCCGCGAGTGCGACGCCGGTTTCGACGGCTTGCTCGAAGCCGGCGGCGAGCCATGCGGGCAATGCGGCGCTGTAGAGGTTGCCGAGGTCCTTCACCGCGTCGGAACCGAGGCTCATTTTGCGCGCGAGGAGCTCGCGGAAGGTCGGGTGTTTGCGCAGGGAGCTCGCGACTGCCGTGGTCGCGACGTACGGGTCGTCGGGCGCGCCGCCGTCGTGCACGTTCGCGTAGAGATCGGGAAGTGAAGCCGTTTCGCGCAGCACGGCGTCGAACGACACCTTCGCTTCGTCGCAGAGCGCGCGGAGCTCGGCGTGGCGGTGGTCGCCGCGCGCGAGGCCGCGCACGTAGAGGAACGACATCGCCTGCACGGGCATCAGGTGATACGGCCGGTGAAAGAACAGGCCCGCGACGTTCTCGTAATAAGTGCCTGCCGACACGTTGAGGCGCCGCAGCATCTCCTCGACGGCGAGCACCGTCTCGTCGAGGTAGCTCATCGTCGAGTACTTGCCGCTGAACACGGGGAAATCAGCGAGCCGGTGCGTGTTCTTCGCGTAACCCTCGGTGAAGTGACGCGCGAACGGCTTGCGGAAGTCGGGGCCGCGGTAGTCGGACGCGCTGCCCGCGTGCGCCAAATCGACGCTAAAGAGCTTCGGTTCGCGCTCGACGAGCAGCGCGACGGCGCCCGCGCCCTGCGTCTGCTCGCCCGTGCTCCCGCGCTCGTACTCCGCGACGTCCGCGCTCACGACGATCGCGAGCCGGTCGGCGCCGTCGCATTGCGCGTAACGCAGCGCACTCTTCAGCGCGTACACGCCGCCGAGGCACGCGTGCTTGAACTCCGGGACTTCGAGGTGGCGTGAGAGCCGCGGCAAGCCGAGCGCCTCGAGCCCGCGGTCGACCATCCCGCGCACGATCACGGCGCCCGCGGCGTTGTCCGTGCTCGACTCCGTGCCGAGGCCGAGGAAGCCGACGCGCGTCGGATCGAGCTCGTTCTTCTGGATCAGGCGCAGGACGGCGTTCGCCGCCATCGTGTAGACGTTCTCGTGCCGGCCCGGCACGCGGAAGCTATTGCCCACGACGGCGCTGATCTTCTCCCAGCTGTTGCCCGTCCACTCGCACCAGTCCTTCAGGTTCACGCGGAACGGGGGCACATAGAGCGACAGTGCGCTCACGCCGGAATCGCTAGACATGGCGCGGTCATTAGCACCGCGGCCGGCGGTCGTCGCCAACGGGGCGGGAACTCCACCGAACCTCCACAAAGCGCCAAGGCTTTGGATTTATTGGGTTTGGGCACGAGAGCGCGAGCCCACCCGACCCACTGCGCGCCGGGGCTCCTAGTTGATATTGATAGTGACTTTCATTTGCATCGCGGCGCCGTTGAACTATACGGACGCCATGTCGCGCGCATTCGGCTGCCTGGCTTTGGGTCTGGTGCTCGGCGCCTGCTCGTCGTCGCCCGGGGCGACTCCGGCCGTGGAAACGCCGACGAAGTCGACGGCGAAGGTCGACTCCTCCGACGTGCCGCTCGCCGGGCTCGAGCCGGCGTTCCTCGCCGACTTCAACGACGGCGATCTCTTGTTCAGCACGCCACTGCGCGACTCGGACGGCTTGGGTCCGCTCTACACGCGCTCCGCGTGCTCGGCGTGCCACGAGTCGGCCGCGCGCGGCCCCGGCCTCGTGAACAAGATGTCCGTCGTGCTGGCGGACGGCGTGACGCCCGCGTCCGATCAATCCGTGCTCGCCTTCGGGCACACGCTGCACCCGCTGACGGCGGGCGGCGGCAAGACGCCGATCCTCGCGCCGTCGGACGATCCGAGCGTCAAGGTCACGCAGCGCTTCGGGCCGCCCGTGCTCGGCCGCGGCTACATGGAAGCCGTGAGCGACGACGAGATCGAGCGCGTGGAGGCCGAGCAAGCGACGCGCGACGACGGCATCCAGGGCCGCATCAATTGGGTGAGCTACGCGTCGGAAGCCAACGAAGACACGCGTTTTCACACGTACCAGAAGGGCGACACGCTGATCGGCCGCTTCGGTTTGAAGGCGCGCGTGCCCGCGCTCGACGACTTCACCGCGGACGCGTTTCAGGGTGACATGGGCATCACGAGCCCGCTCCGCCCGACGGAGATCAAGAATCCCGACGGCCTCACCGACGACGACAAGCCGGGCATCGACGTGGGCTTCGACAGCGTGAACAAGCGCGCCGACTACGTGCGCGGGATCGCGATTCCGGGGCGGCACACGGACGACGTGGGCGCCGGGCTCTTCGAAGCGTCGCTCTGCGCCGTGTGCCACGCGCCGTCGCTGCACACGCGCGCCGACTACCCCATCGCGGCGCTCGCCGACATGGACGCGCCCATCTACACCGACATGCTGCTCCACCGCATGAGCGACGAGCTCGCGGACGGCCTCCCCGCCGACCCGAGCGTCGACGGCCAGGCCGACTCGTTCTCGTGGCGCACGGCGCCGCTGATCGGCCTGCGTTTCGACAAGAACTACCTCCACGACGGACGCGCGAGTTCGATCACGGAAGCCATCGAGCTCCACCGCGGCACGAACTCGGAGGCGAACCCGGCCGTGGACGCCTTCGACGCGCTCGGCGCCGAAGACCAGCAAACGCTCGTGAATTTCGTCGAGGGGCTCTAGCTCGTTGCTCGTTCTGAAGGACCCGACTCCATGAAAAACCTGACGCTGCTCTTCTTGATCCCCGCGCTCGGTCTCGCCGCCTGCTCGTCCGATGACGACGCGGCGAGCTCCGGTCCGAAAACGGACGCGCAGTTCCAAGCGGACGTGACGCAAGGCATGCACGACGCGATGCTCGGCGACATCGACGACCTGCACCAAGCGGCGCTCGACATCGCGGCCGCGGCGCCGGATCACGCCTGGGACGCCGACGCGGACGCCACTGCGATCACGAACATGAAGGACGCGTGGATCCGCGCGCGCACCGCGTACGAGCGAACGGAGGGCGCGCTCGCGCCGCTCTTCCCGCAGATCGACGTCGAGATCGACGCTCGCTACGACGACTTTCTCGCCGAGCTCGGCGACGCGGGCGACCAGGATCTGTTCGACGACCAGGGCGTGACGGGCATGCACGCGATCGAGCGCATCCTGTACGCGCACGAGACGCCGCAATCGGTCATCGATTTCGAGTCCGATCCGGTGAATTTTCCCGGTTACAAGGCGGCGGCGTGGCCCGCCACCGACGACGAGGCGGTCGAGTTCAAGACCAAGCTCTGCCAGCGGCTCGGTGACGACACACAGACGCTCAAGAACGTGTGGGCGCCCTCGGCCATCGACCTCGACGGCGCGTTCGGCGGGCTGATTTCGCTGATGAACGAGCAGCGCGAGAAGGTGAACAAGGCCGCAACCGAAGAGGAAGAGTCGCGCTACTCTCAGCGCACGATGCAGGACATTCGCGACAACCTGGGCGGGACCAAAGCGATCTACGCTTTGTTCCAGCCGTGGCTCGCGACCAAGGACAACGGCAAGAGCATCGACGGGGACGTGGAGAACGCCTTCGGCGAGCTCGAGAGCGCGTACGGGCAGGTGTCGGGCCCGGCCATTCCGCAACCGCCCGCGGACTGGAGCTCCGAGGAGCCGCCGGCCGACGCGCTGAAGACGCCGTTCGGTGAGCTCTGGTCCGCCGTGCAAAAAGCGGTCGATCCGAACGTGCAGGGCTCGGCGGTGGACGGGATGAACCACGCCGCGGACGCGCTCGGGTTCAGCGAATTCTCCGCGGGCCAATGAAGCGCTTCGGCTTCTTCCTTGCGGCCGGTGCCTCGCTGCTCGTTGCCACCGCCGGGTGCGGCGCTGGCAGCTCCGGCGACGACACGAACGACGCCGGCAGCGCGACGAACTTCATCGCCTTCGCCAAGGACTTCTCCGGCTACCACGGCTGGCAGAGCTACGACGTCACGGGCGACGCCGATCTCGCGGGCATCCACGACGGCAGCACCGTCATCGAGTACATCAATCACCTCCCCACGAGCGGGCTCACCGAGTTTCCGCTCGGCACCATCATCGTGAAAGAGGCGACGGGCGGAACGATCCCCCACGAGCTCTTCGCGATGGTGAAGCAGGGTCCGGGTTTCAACGAGGCGGCGCCCGCGCTGCCCGGCTGGTTCTGGTTCGAGCTCCAGAACAAGGACGACGGCAGCGACGGCGTCTCGATCGTGTGGGAAGGCGTCGGGCCGCCGAACGGCGAAACGTACGGCGGTGATCCCGCCGCGGGGGGCTGCAACACGTGCCACCTCGACTGCGGCAACGACGGCGTCTGCGCCAAGCCGCTCAATCTCGCGAACTTCTGAACAGCGACATGAAGACTCTCACTCCGGTTCGGCTTGCCGCGCTCGCGGCGAGCGTGCTTTCGTTGACGAGCGTTTCCGCGCTCGCCACGCCGCGCCCGCTGCCGTTCACCTACCAGCACGAGCAGCTCGGCGCGGGCGAAGCCGAAGTCGAGCAATTCGTCGATCTGACGCCGACGAAGGCGCAGGACGCCACGAGCGGCAAGCGCGTCTGGTACGGCCTCACCCAGTTCATCACCGAGTTCGAGACGGGCATCACCGATCAGCTCGAGCTCGGCTTGTACGTGACGCTCGTGCCGACACCGACGGCGGACTTGAGGAACGCGCCGCCCGCCATGGAGAGCAACGGCATGAAGCAGCGGCTGCGCTGGTCGCTCGCGCCGAGCGGCGTCTGGCCCATCGACGTGTCGCTCTACGGCGAGGCGAGCGAGAACCAACACGAGTTCGAGCTCGAGGGAAAGATCCTGCTCCAGCGCCGCTTCGGCATGGCGCGGATCATCGCGAACCTGTCCGGGGAGCAGGAGTTTTACTACCGCTCGAACCAACGCGACTTCGTGTTGAATCCGTCGGCGGGCGTCACCTTCGAGCCGATTCCGCAGCTGCAGCCGGGCCTCGAGACGTGGGTGCAGGGTGAATTTCCGGAAAACCACCGGCCGAAGACGCGGCCGTTCGAGCTCGGGCCGCACGTCTACGTCGGACCGACGCTGCTCTGGCAAATCGGCCGCATCTGGTGGTCGAACGGCGTCTACGTGCGCGCGACGGATCGCAACCACACGCTCGCGGCCGGGGAGAGCTTCGGCAACGTGTGGGCGCGCACCATCATCGGCATCGGGCTCTAGTCAACGCTGCACACGCGGAAGCTGCCGAACATTCGAAACGGGGCACTCGCGGTACCGCTCGTGCCGCACGTCGAATGCCGCCGACTCCTCAGAAACTCTCCGCCTCGAGCCGCTCGTCCGCAACTCCGAGCGAGCTGAGGACGGAAAGACACTCGAGCACCATCGGCTTTGCCCCGCAAACGCGCGCGAGAAACGCCGCCGGCAAGCGCGCCACGCTCGCCGCAAGGTGCGCTTGCACGTAGCCCGAGCGACCCGACCATGCAGCGGAGGGCTGGCTCACGACCGGCACGTAGGCAAAGCGCACGTCGCGCCGCGCGAGCTCGGTGAACTCGTCGTGCCACAGAAGATCGCTCTCCGTGCGCGCGCCCGCGAGCAGCGTCACGGGGCCCGCGCCGGGGCGTCCGAGCCACTCGCCCGCGTGCGCGCGCAGCGGCGCGACGCCGGTGCCCGCACCGACGAGCAGCACGCCCGGAGCGTCCGGCAACGTGAACGCGCCGAACGGCCCGTCCAGCGCGAGCGTCGCTCCCTCACCGAAGCGAGCGAGCACGTCGGCGCCGCTGCCCGGACCAATAGCGAGCGCGAGCCGCGGTGGCTCCGCGCCGTCCCACGCCGAAGCGATGGAGTACGCGAGCGGCCCTTCGTGCGCGCCGACGCCGCCTTCCGGATGCAGCGTGACGTATTGGCCGGCGCGCCAGCGAAATGGCAACGGGCCGTCGATTTCGAGCACGAGCTCATTCACGCGCGCTGAAAGCGCGCGGCGGACCACGATACGGGCGTTGCGCTCCGTGCCAGCCAAGGATCTCGGCGTAATTAGCATGCTCGTGCCGGCTTCCGTAATGGAGGCGAAGATTTCCGCGGCACGAGCCACGCGCGAAGCGCGTGAGGGGGGCGCGACCGGCAAAGCCGGCGCGGGGGCGAGACGCCCCCACAAACAAGGTAGGGCCGGCGCTGCGAAGCAGCGCAGCCTGGCAAAGCCAGGCTCCAAAAGTTGCATCGCAACTTTTGGCCCGCGGCACTACGGTGGGTGTTCGAGCATGAACTTCTTCGGACACGCGGCCATCGCGGGGCGCTTCGAGTCCGATCCGGTGTTCGTGCTCGGGGCGATGCTGCCCGATTTTTGCACGATGCTCGGCTTCCGCGCGCCGGAGCCGGCGCCCGGGCAGCTCGGCGCGGGCGTGCGCTTTCATCACGTCACCGACCACGCCTTCCACGATCTCGCGAGCTTTCGGCGGCTCAATCGCGACGCGGCGGCGGACCTCGACGCGCGCGGCGTGCGGCGCGGGACGGCGCGCGCGGTCGCGCACGTCGGAGTGGAGCTCTTGCTCGACGCGGAGCTCGCGGAGAGCGACGCGGCGCGGGCCGTCTATCTTTCGGCGCTTGCTGCGGGTCACGATCCGGCGCTCGTCCTCCGTTCGTCTTTCGCGAACGAGGAGGGCGAGCGGCTCGGTCGGCTCACGCGCGTGCTCGCGGACCGCGGCGTGGCAAAACGACCCTCGAACCCCAGCGTGGTCGAACGCCTCGAACGCGCGCTGGCGTCACGGCCCCGCCTGGCGATCACGGGCGAGGACGCGCCGCGCGTCGGCGAATGGGTTGAGCTTTTCCGCGCGCGTGTCGTAGCATCGGCTCCGACCCTCGTGCGCGAGCTCGTGCTCGACATCGAAGCGCGGCTCGCGGCCTGAACGGTCACGAAAGTCCCATGATTCGCCGTATTTTTGCCACCTGTCTCGGGTCGGCGCTCGCCTTCGCGGCGCTCGCGTGCGGAGCCAACGCCGCCCACGCGCAGTCGACCATCAAACAACCGGGCGACCACCCGCACTACACGCTCGAGCTCGAGCCGCACCTCGTCGCTCAGTACGGCAACCTGCCGTACACGGACGACGGCCTCGGCCTCGGCGTGCGCGTCTCCGTCCCGTTCGTTCACAACGGCCCGATCTCGACCATCAACAACAACATCGGCATGTCCTTCGGCTTGGACTGGGTTCACTTCGGTGACGACAACCAGTGCAACGGCCGCGGCAACCCCGACTTCTTCAGCGCCACGTGCAGCGCGACCGAGCTCTGGTTCCCGGTGACCGCTCAGTGGAACTTCTTCCTCACGAAGATCATCAGCGTGTTCGGCGAGCTCGGCCTCTCCGGCCACTACGCCCGCTGGGACTACGAGGGGCCCTGCAACACCGGCACTGACTGCCGCTACAGCGCGCACTACCTGAATCTGTTCGAGCCCGTGCTCTGGGCCGGCGGCCGCTTTCTGCTGTGGCCGGGTGGGGGGCTGACGGTCCGCCTCGGTTGGCCCTATATTTCGTTCGGAGCTTCTTTTCTGCTGTGACGAAAGGACGCGGCTTGGACGAAGAGCGCCCCGCAGCCGGCAATATTGCGACCACGATCTTTCGCGAGGTCCGGCGCCGCATTCTCACAGGGGAGCTCAGCCCGGGTGAGCGGCTGCCCGGCGAACGCGAGCTCGCCGCCGAGTACAAGACGAACCGCAACACGCTGCGTGAAGCGGTGCGGCGACTCGAGCAGGCTCGGCTCGTCACGGTGCGGCACGGCCAGGGCGTGACGGTCGCTGACTTCCGCAAGAGCGGCACGCTCGAGCTGCTCGCGCCGTTCCTCGAGTCCGCGCCGGATCTCGGTGAAAGCCTGCACCTGCTCGAGGACATTTTGCCCGGTCGCCTGCTCGTCATCGAGTTCGCGACGCGGCTCGCTGCCGAGCGCGCCGACAAGGACGACATCGCGCGCTTGCAAGACATCACGGAGCTCGTGATCGCGGCGTTCGAGCGGGCCGATCCGGTGCTCATCGGGCACGGTTTCCAGCGCTGGCTCGACGCGCTGGTCGACGCGGGGCACTCCGTTGCCGTGCGCTGGATCGCCAATCCGTTCCTGGAGGCATACCGCGAGATCATCGATCGCTTCCCGGCGCTCTGGGTGCTCGAGCCGAGCTTTCCGCAATATTTGCGCGAGTTCAACGCCGCGCTCGAGAGCGCGGACGCCGAGCGCGCGATCGGGCTCACGCGCGTCTACTACCAGCGCGTCGACGGCGCGTTCATGCAGGCGCTCAAGGCGATCATGAGCCAGCGCTCGAGCGGCCCGTTCGCCTCCGGCGCGCCGCTCGAAGACGACGCGCCGCACGAGCCGCGGCACTAAAGCCGAACGGCGGCAATCCGGCAGAGGACGATGACGCTTCCGCTCACTCGTGTCGTCGCGTTGCTCGAGCGCATCGCGCCGCTCGCCTACGCGGAGGAGTGGGACAACGTCGGGCTCTTGCTCGAGCCGCTCGGCGATCGACGCGCGGCGCGAGAGCCACCGAGCGTCGCGCGCGTGCTCGTCACGATCGACCTGACGGAAGCGGTGCTCGACGAAGCCGCCGAGCGCGACGTCGACCTGATCGTCGGCTACCATCCGCCGATCTTTCGGCCGCTCAAGCGCCTCGGCACGCGCACGCTCGCCGAGCGCGCCGTGCAGCGCTGCTCGGCCGCCGGCGTGGCGATTTACTCGCCGCACACGGCGCTCGACGCGGCGCCCGGCGGCGTGAACGACTGGCTCGCGCAAGCCGCGGGCGCGGGAGAACGCGTGCCGCTCGTCGACGCGCGTGTGCTCGAGCGCGCGCAAGCGTTCAAGCTCGTGACGTTCGTGCCGCCGGAGCACGCCGACGCCGTCGCGAGCGCGCTCGCCGGCGCGGGCGCGGGCGTCATCGGCGAGTACACGCAGTGTTCGAGCCGCACGCACGCGACGGGCACGTTTCTCGGTGGCGCGGAGACGAACCCGGCCGTCGGCGAGCGCGGTCGGCTCGAGCGCGTCGAGGAGATTCGGCTCGAGCTCGTGTGTCCGGAGCGGGCGCTCGGCGCGGTCGCGCGCGTGATGCGCGACGTGCACCCGTACGAAGAGCCCGCGTGGGACGTGTATCCGCTCGCGCCGCGGCCCGGCGCCGGCTTCGGCATGGGCCGCGGCGTGACGCTCGCCGAGCCCACGACGCTCGCGGCGCTCGTCGCGCGCTTGAAAGCGCACCTCGGGCGCAACACGCTGCGTGTCGCGACGACGGAGCTGCAGCGCGGGGAAAAGAGCGTAGAGCGGGTCGCTTTCTGCGCGGGTTCGGGCGGCAGCGTCTTCGAGCGCGCCCCGGGCTACGACGTGTACGTGACGGGCGAGCTCTCGCACCACAGCGTGCTCGCAACGCTCGGTGCGGGAGCCAGCGTCGTCCTCGCCGAGCACTCGAGCTCCGAGCGCGGCTTCTTGCCGGCGTACGCGCAAAAGCTCGCCGACCTCGCCGAGGGCGCGCTAGAGGTCGCTGTTTCAACGCGCGATCGCGAGCCGCTCGAAAGCTGGTAGTCGTCGCGAAAGCACGCGCCGGCCGGTGCTCGCGCACTGCGGAGAGGTGCGCGAGCCCGGCGTCGTCGGGGTCGCCGGGCGCCCCGCGAGTGGTAGTGAAAACTCCGCGTCAACTTCGGACTTTTCACCACGACTCGGCGTGCCGCGGGGATCCCCCTTGCCGGCAGTCGAGCGCGTGAGCCCTCGTGACGCGCGTCGCCGGATGCGGGTCAGTCCACGCGCGTCACGACTGTGTTGCCGCCGCGGGTCGTGCCCAAAACCAAACAAAAAACCGCCGCACGCGCCCGTTTCGTCGAAAAAAGGGGCGCTCCCGCGTGGCCGGATCCTGCTAAGGGTCGACATGAGGCGATGCAACCCGCTCCGCAAGCCGCCGATCCGTTCGTCGGGACTACGGTTCCGTCCGAGGTGCGGCCGGGGGTCGTGTATCGCATCGAGCGGCGGCTCGGCGACGGCGGGACGGCGATCGCTTATTTTTGTACGCGCTTCGGGCCGGAGGGCACGTCACCCGCGGTGCTGAAGATCATCCAGCCGGGGATCATCGCCAAGTCGGGCGACCTGGCCGAGATGGTCGTGAAGAAGGAGGCGGTGGCGCTCGGTCGCATCAACGAGCGCGTGCCGCCCTGCCCCGCCGTCGTGCGGCTCCTGGATACGGGACGGCTCGATTTCGCGGCGCGTGGCTTGAAGCTGCGCCTGCCGTGGCTCGCGCTCGAATACGTGCACGGCGGCGCCGAGGGGGTGACGCTCGAGGATCGCGTGTACCGCACGGTGAAAAGCACCGGCTACGCGTTCGTGCCCGAGCGCGCGCTGCGCTTGCTCGATCAGCTCGCGGAGGGGCTCAGCGAGATCCACGCGGTGGGCGTGATCCACCGCGACCTGAACCCGAACAACATCCTCTGCTGCGGGAGCGGCACGACCGAGATGTTCAAGGTGAGCGACTTCGGCATCGCGCGCCCGGTCGGGATGCAGGCGACGTTCGGCTCCGCGGACATCGGGACGCCGGGCTACATCGCGCCCGAGCAGCTCAGTTCGAGCAGCGGGTCGGTGACGTTCAGCTCCGACATTTTCAGCGCCGGCGCGCTGATGTTTTATGTGCTCACGGGGCAGGATCTGTTTCCGGGCGGCATGACCGCGATGGTCGCCGTGAAGACGACGGAGCGACGTTCGCTGCTGTCGAGTCCGCACCTCGCGCCGGAAATCAAGGACGACGCGGAAGTGGTGGTCGGGCTCGACCGCGCCATCGCGGCGGCGACGGCACCGGACGCCGCCGCCCGACCCGACAGCGCGCGCAGCTTCGCCGCGAGCCTCAAGATGTGGCTCTCGAGTTGCCCGCCGACGCGCCGCACGCACGTGCCCGCCGGACCGACTCCGGCCGTCTCGCTGCCGCGCTGGTCGTTCGCCATGCGGCACCCGGCCGACGCGCGGCTTTCGCTCATCAAGCTCGGGTGGGACTCGGACGCGCACTGCATGGCCGTGACGCCGAACGGCCTCGTCTACTTCAACGGCACGACCTGGAACGACGTCCCCGCGACGCAGCTCGGCGGGCTCGGGCCCGTGCGCTTCGTGGCGTCGGCGGGCGCGGGGCGCTGGCTCATCGGCGGGGAGGCGGGCGCGGTCGCCGAGTACTCGCGCGCGGGCGTGACGCGGCTGCTCCGCGCCGAGGATCCGAACATCACGATGCGGGGCGCGAGCGGCGAGCTGACCGATCTCGCCGTGACGATCGGGGAGAAGCCGGGCTCACCGCCGCTGCTCGCGGCCATCAGCGGCGGGCGCTGGCTCAAGCCGTTTCACGTGCCGAACGCGGCGAGCCTGCTCGACCTCTGCCGCATGTCGGACACGCGCTGGCTCGTCGTCGGCCGCAGCGTGGACGGGCAGGCGCTCGCCGGGATTTACGCGCCGCTGCGCTTCGAGTTCGAGCCGCTGCCTCAGGTTCAAGCGCGAGTGCTCTTGAGTTGCTCGAGCCGCCCGGAGCGCGAGCTCGCGGTCGCGGTCGGCAGCCAGGGCGCCATCCTGCGCGTCGAACACGGCGAGGCGCACGGCGGCTGCCTCGCCGAAGGGACCGATTTTGCGGCGGTGACGGTCGATGTGCTCGGCTCGGCCTGGGCGGGCGGCGCAGGCGCGCTGTGGCTCGGCAATTCCGCGGAAGGCGGTTGGCTGAAAGCGTGGGCGCACAACGAGTGGCGTACGCCCTTCGTGAGCATCTTCGCCGAACCAGGCCGCGTCGTCGCCGCAACCGCAGACGGCGCGATTCTCGAAGGCCGCACGACGCTGGACACGGCCGGCTCCAGTAGCTGGCCTGCTCGGTGAGTTTTATCGAACGAGCGTTATTCGAGTATGGCGAAGCCGAAGCGGGCCGGAGGCCCGCCGGAATCACGTGCAAGTCTTGGAAGAACAGATCACGATCCGCGAGGGCGGCGACAACGCGTACGACAAACCGGCGAGGCCGGTGGAACCAGCTCTCGATACAGTCGACACGCCACGAGCTGCCAGCTCGCCCCTACGCCACACAAAAAAATCACGGCGCCGTCTCGCGCATTGTGACGTCACGTAGGATTTGAGCCGCACGGCTCAGGGTCTCGTGTTGCGCGATGTCGGAGAGGCTGATGACGCCTGCGAGCAAGCCGTCTTCGTCGACGCAGAGCATGCGTGAGACGCGAAAGAGGCCCATGAGCTCCTCGGCGCGGCTCAGGTTGTCGCTCGTGCGGCAGGTGACCACCTCCTGCGTCATCAGATCGGAGACGGGCGTCGAATCAGGCCGACCTTCAGCCAAGACGCGAATCGTGAGATCGCGATCGGTCAGCGTGCCGAGCACCTGCAGGTTTTGGTCGCAGACCGGCAGGAAGCCGACGTTGTGGTCGCGCATTTTTTTGGCGGCCGAGCCCGCCGAATCCGTCGGTGCCGCACACTCGATGGCTGATTTCATGATCTCACTGCAAATCATCGTGGGTTCCTTTCGGCGGGCCCGCGATAGGCCTCTGCGAACACGTGCTGCAAGGCCCGCACCACGCTGAAGGGCACCCAATGCCGGCCTCTGCAGCGCGCTTTGAAGCCTGCGCTGTGGCGTTCGTGCCCGAGTGCGGCGTGTTGGCGGACCTGCCACGTGCCCCAACCCGTAGGGAGAGCATACGAGATCCAGCATGAGGCAGGGCGGGAACGACGGGCACGTCGCTTGCAGTTGATGTGGGCGTGTCACCGAAAGCCGCATTCTATGGACGCTCACTCGTCGTCGCAGCCGTGCTCGCGACGATGTCGGGTTGCTACGCGGAGGCAACCACCGGCGCAGACGTGGAATACGAGACCGCAGCGCCGGCCGTGGACGTCGAGGTTTATCCGCACGACTACTACGAGGGACACACCGTCTATCTAGTCAACGACCGCTGGTATTACCGCGACGGTCCGCGCTGGGTGTATTACCGGCGCGAGCCGAGCGTGCTCTACCAGCGCCGCGCCGTCGTGAGACGTGCCCCGGTCGTGCGCGAGCGCACCGAAGTGCGGCGCGCGCCGCCCGCGTACCACAGGGAAGCGCCGCCCGCGTACCACAGGGAAGCGCCACCGCCCCGACGCGTCGAACGGCGCGAGTGAACACAAAAACCGAAAGAACGCAGAGGAACAGCATGAAATCAGCGATGCTCATGGGCGCGCTCGCGACGGCGCTCGCGCTCCCCGGGTGCGTGGTGGACAACGGTCCGCCCGACGTGGCGGTCGTCGGAGACGGCCAACTCGACGTCGATTGGACGATCGGTGACGCGAAAGACTCGCGCGATTGCCTCAACGAAGGCGCCGACGGCATCGACGTCGTCGTGACCACGGCGACGGGCAACATCGTCGGCGACTTCAACGCCAATTGCGAGGCATTCGTCCTCAGCATCGAGCTCGCGCCGGGCACCTACTACGGCGACGCGACTCTGCTCGACGCGGGTGGCCACGCGCGCACGACTCCCGTCGATCTCGGTCGCTTCGTGATCTACGGTGACGACCAGCTGAACGTCCCGATCGACTTCCCGCTCGACTCGTTTTACTGAGGGGTTCGCCGCGGCGCTGCAGCCGCCACGCTCGGTGGCGGCGCGGGCCCTTAGAGGGACTTCGAGAGCAGCGAGCGAAGCGACTGCCGGAGCGTCGCCATCCGCTCGAACGGATCCGGCTCCTTCAAGCGGGCACTCACGTTCCGTAGCGTAAAACGCAGCGGATCGAGCTCCGCGCCGAGCTCCTCCCAGGCGACGGGGAGCGCGATCGGCGCGCCGTCGCGCGCCCGCGTCGAATACGGCGCGACGAAGGTCGCGCCGCGCGTGTTCCGCAAATAGTCGATGAAGATCTTGCCCCGGCGCTTGGCTTTGGACGCGGTCGCGACGTACCGCTCGGGCGCTTGCCGCACCAGAGCCTCGGCGATCCGGCGCGAGAAGTCGCTCACCTGTTCCCAAGCGAACTCGGGCGTGATGGGCACGCAGACATGCAAGCCCTTGCCGCCGGTCGTCTTCACGAACGACTCGAGGTGAGCGGACGTGAAGATGTCGCGAAGCTCGCGCGCGCAGTCGCAGACACGCCCGAACTCGACGCTCGGGTCGGGGTCGAGGTCGAACACGACGAGATCGGGCTGGTCGGGGTCGGCGGCGTGCGAGCCCCAGGTGTGGATTTCGAGCGCACCGAGCTGCACGAGTCCGAAGAGTCCGCGCACGTCATCGACGACACTGTAGGGTTCGGTACCGTTCTTTTCCGCGAGCGGCACCGAACGCACCCCTTCCGGTGTGCCTTTTCCCGGGTGTTTCTGGAAAAAACACGGTTTTCCGTGGCCGCTCGGACAGCGCACCAGCGTGAGCGGCCGACCGGCGACGTGCGGCAGCATGCGCTCGGCAACGAGCGCGTAATAGTCGAGGAGCTCACGCTTGGTGATGCCTTGCTCGGGGTAGAGCACCTTTTCGGGATGAGTGAGCGGGTAATCCGGCGCGGCGCGCAGAGGCGGCGCGGACTTTCGCGCGGGTGCGGGCGGGTCTTCTTCTCGTTCCGCTCGGACTTCCTCAGGACGCTTGTCGTCGCGCAGACCCTGAAACGTGGGGTGACGCAAGAGTCCGTCCTCGGTGAACCCCGTGAACGCAACCTCGCAGACGAGCTTCGGCTCGACCCAATGGACGCCGCGAGCGTGCGCGCCGCGCGGAGCGTTCTCGAGCTCGAGCTGCTGCGTCGTGCCGAGCGGCTCGAGCGCGCTCCTGAGTTCACCGAGCGACGCTTCGCTGAAGCCGGTGCCGACACGCCCCGCGTACACGAAGCCGCGCTCGCCGCGCACCGCGAGCAGGAGCGCACCGAAATGCGAGCGCGAGCCGCCCGGATCCGTGAAGCCGACAATCACGAATTCCTGGCGTTTGAGGCACTTCACCTTGAGCCAATCGCGGCCGCGGCCGGCCCGGTACGGCGCGGCCGCGCGCTTGGAGACGATGCCCTCGACGCCGAGACCGCACGCGGTGCGAAAGAACTCCGCGCCTCGACCCACGACGTGCTCACTCGCGCGGAGGACCTTGCGTACGCTCGCAGGCGCTTCCTTCAGCAGCGCGTCGAGCGCGCGCTTGCGCTCGACGAGTGGCTGCGCGCGCCGGTCGGCGCCATCCAGAAACAAGAGATCGAACGCGTAGTAGACGAGCTCCGCGCTCGAGCCCGCGCTCAGCGAGTTCTGCAAGCGCTGGAAGTTGGAAACGCCGTGCTCGTCGAGCACGACGAGCTCGCCGTCGAGAACGGCGTCGTGCTTCACACGCGCGAGTGCGCCGGCAAGCGCGGGCATGCGCTCCGTCCAGTCGTTACCGTTGCGCGTGAGCAGGCGCACCGTGCCGCCCTCGAGCACGGCGATGAGGCGGTAGCCGTCGAACTTGAGCTCGTGCACCCACTCGTCACCGTCCGGCGCCCCGCTCACGAGCGTCGCGAGCTCCGGTTCGAGCGTGTCCGGCACGGGCGCTCCGCTTTTCCGCGGCGGGGGCGCCCTCTTCGCCGCGCCGTCACGCGGCTCCACGAACTCGTCCTTCGCCTTCATCAGCAGCCAATTCTTCTTCGCGTCCGCCTCGAGCTTCGAGCCGCCCATGCCGTTCGTCCGCACGAGGTGGAAGGCGCCGTGGAGCTTTTCACCGAAGAGCTCGAAGCTCAATCGGCCGCGCTCGTAGCCTTTCTGGGGGTCACCCTCGGGTTTCCAAGCGCCGTGATCCCAAATCTGCACGCTGCCAGCGCCGTATTCGCCCTTCGCAATCGTACCCTCGAACTTCGCGTACTCGAGCGGATGCGGCTCCGTCTCCACGGCGAGTCGCTTGTCGTGCGGATCCATGCTCGGCCCCTTCGGGACCGCCCAACTCAAGAGCACCCCGTCGAGCTCGAGCCGGAAGTCGTAGTGGAGCCGTCGCGCATCGTGCCGCTGCACGACGAACGTGAGCGCCGGTGCCGCCTTGGCTTTCGGCGAGCGCGTCTTCCGGAGCTCGCCACGCGGCTCGGCGGTGCGCGAAAAGTCGCGCATCTTGCGGTATTTGGTGAGTGCGGCCGGCATTCCGTACTCCTGGCTTCGATCAGGCGGATTTCTTGTGGGCGTGAGCGTGGCCGTGACCGTGCGAGCGGCTGCGCCGCTGCCCCGGCTTGCGGCCGCCCGCGAGACTGCTCGCGAGCAGACTCGCCAGGTCGATGACGTTGGTCTTCGGTTTCGCCGGAGCCTCCGCTGCCGCCTCCGGCATCTGGTTCACCTCTCCGGCCTTCACCTTGCGCGCGATGAGCTTCATCAGATCGCGCCGGTACTCGTCGACGTATTTTTTCGGCTCGAATTTCCCGGCCATGCCTTCGACCAGCCGCTCGGCCATCGCGATCTCCTTGGAGGTCACGCCGAGCTTGCTCAAGTTGGTCTCCGGCAAGTCCAGGTCGCGCTCGTTCCTGAGCTCGTCAGCGAAGCGAAGCAGCACCAAGATCAGCGCCTTGTCGCGCGCGACCACCGCCGCGAGGTGCTGCCGCGTGCGAATCACGACTTTACCGATGCCCGCCTTACCGGTGCGGCGCAGCGTCTCCCTCAGGAGCGCGTAGGCCTTTTTGCCGGCTTTCTGCGGGGCGAGGTAGTACGGCCGATCGATGAGCCGCGGGTCGATCGCTGCAAAGTCGACGAAATCCAAGATCTCGATGGCGCGGGATGCGTCCACGTTGGCGGCTTTGAAATCCGCGTCGCTGAGCACGACGTATTCGCCTTTGCCGTGCTCGTAGCCTTTGACGATCTGCTCCCAAGGCACCTCTTTGCCCGTCGCCTTGTTGACGCGCTGGTAACCGACCGGCGAAAAGTCGCGCTTGTCGAGCAGCGTCATGTCGAGCTCGTCTTTGTCTTCGCCCGCAAACAGCGAGACGGGGATTTGAACGAGGCCGAAACCCACGGTACCTGACCAGATTGCTCGCGCCATGCCGTCTCCGACGCCGCTTCAGAGCAGCACTCGGCGTGCCAACCGAAGGCGAGCTCCTCGAGTCTTCAAACGGATTAGGCTCGAATAGGACCGAGCCAACAGCTAGGGAGTCGAGGCCAATCGCCGCAGGGCGACAGAGCTGCCACACCGACGGCTAGGGCGTCTGTTCGCAGAGGTAGCCGAGTCGCGCGTTCCCACAGACGATGTCGTTCCATTGCCAGGAGAAGTCGGAGTCGAGCGAGCCGCAATCCTCGTCGTCGCCGTTCGAGCTGTTCGGGCGCCCGTCCGCGAAATCGTTGAAACGATCCATGTACGGCTTTCCGCCGCCGCGATTGCTCTGCGTGAAGAACTGGACCGCGTCCGCACCACGCCCCCAGACCCAGCGCCCCTCTTTGTCGAGGTCGTTCGCGCCGAAGAAAACCATGCCGTCCATCGTTGCTTGTCCGGCGATCCACGCCTTCGCAAAGTCGTTTTCGTCCGCGGATTCGAGCCGCGCCAGCTCTAAGGTGACGCTGAGACCGAGTTTCGAACCGGCGTTGCCGCACGCCATCGTGGCCCCGTCGTAGTCGAGCTGCTTGGCGGCGTCGTTCGTGAGACAGAGCAGGTACACGTGGCCGTCGCGCCTGCGCGCGCTGCAGCCGTCCGGACACGCAGCGTCTTCGTCGACCGCACCGTCGCAGTCGTTATCCACACCGTCGCACACCTCCGGCGAGCTCACGCACGCGCTACCGCCCGAGCCACCGAGGCCACCCGTCGCGCCGCTGCCGCCGCTGCCGGGCGCGGCTCCGCCTTCACCTGCCTGACCGACGTCGGCCCCCGCAGTGCCGCCCGACGCGGCCATTGGAACACCCCCGCTCCCGCCGAGAAGCGTCATCCCCGCGGCACCACTCGCTCCGCCGCCGCCACTCGCTCCGCCCGCGCCGGCACGACCGGCGCTCGCCATGCCGCCGTGTCCGCCCGCGCTCGTACTCGGACCACCACCGCTATGAGCACCCGCCGGACTCGGATGCGGCTGCACCGCGGGCGCGTCGAAGAAATTCGGCGAGCTCGAGCACGCCCACGTGAAGGCGGTCACGAGCACCAGCCGGGGCGACCTGAGCTCACGAGGGCGAATCGCCAGCATCCTCGGGTATTCCCACGGCCGTAGCCTAAGAGCGAGGACGCGTGGGCTATCATCCCCGCTCTTTTCATGGCTTCGAGCGCTCGCACCACAATTTTCGAACGAGGCTTGCGACTACCCTGGCAAACGTTCCTTTTCGGCACGCTCGCGCTCTCGCTCGCCTTGCACCTCCTCGTCGCGTACCGCTCGCAAGGCTTCTATCAGTGTGACGAGCATTATCAGGTGCTCGAGTTTCTCGGCACCAAAGTCGGCAGCACGCGGATCGCGAATTTGCCGTGGGAATACGCGGCGCGGATGCGCTCGTGGCTCTTGCCGGCGCTCTTTCTACCGACGATCCCGCTGGCCGCGCTCGCCGGCGTGCGCGACCCTTTCTCGCTCGCGTGGCTGATGCGGACGTTCGCGGCGCTCCTGAGCTTCGCGGGACTCGCCGCGATCTCTCGCTGCCTGCCGCTGTGGCTTCGCGACGGCGTCACGCGCCGCGGGATCTTGCTCGCGCTCCACTTCTTCTATTGGGTACCGGTGCTCTCCGCTCGCACGTCGAGCGAAAATCTGGCGCAGGCTTTCTTCTTGCTCGGGCTCGTCGCGCTGCTCGGCGCGTGGCGCGGTGCGAGTGCCGTGGCCGGCCTCCTTTTCGGGCTCGCCTTTCTCGCTCGCTACCAGGTCGCGTTCCTGATCGCGGGGGCCTGCGTCTGGTTTTGGTTCCATGCTCGTGCGCGGCTCCCGCTCGTCACGGGCCTCGGCGGAGGCTTCGCGGGCGCGCTCGCGCTCGGCGCAGTGCTCGACCGCTGGGGCTACGGAGAGTGGGTGCTGCCGTATTGGAACTACCTGCGTGTGAACGTGCTCGAACACGTGGCGGATCGCTACGGAACGGCGCCCTTTTGGGGTTACTTCACGTTCTTTGCACGCGATCTCGTGCCGCCGCTCGGCTTGATTTGGGTCGTGACTCCCCTCGTCGCGCTCGTGCGTTTACCGCGACACCTCCTCACCTGGACGCTCGTCCCCTTCGTCGTCGTCCACATGGCGCTCGCGCACAAGGAGACGCGCTTCTTGTTCCCGACGCTCGCCCTTTGCACGGTGCTGCTCGGCGTGCTCATCGAGGGTGAGCAGGCAGCTTCGAGCGCCCCGTCGTGGTTCGCACGCGTGTGGCCGAGAATGCGGAAGCCCGCCGCCGCGGTAGTGCTCGCGGCGAACGGCATCGGGCTCTGCTTCTTCACGTTCGAGCCGCCGCGCCCGCAGTGGTCGCTGCTCGACGCGCTCGACAGCGCGGCACCGCGCGGCTTTACGCTGTATGCCGCGCACGGCTTTGCGCCGATGTACACCTGCGGTGGCCTCGAAGCTTCCTTTTACGAAGGCACGCGCGCGTTTCACACGTACGCCGAGGGCCAGCCGCTCAGCACCACCGATGCTCGCGGATTGCCGGCGTTTTATGGCTGGGCCGACACGCCCGCGCGGCTAGCCGACAATCCGTTCGCCAAGCAGTGCACGGCCGTCGCGACCGAGCCGTGGACTGCGCGCCCCGCGGCGCAGGCGCTCCTTCGCGTGCCGCCGCTGGCTCGCTTCGCGTCGCGAGTGGTCGCGCACGTGGCGTATCGCTGCGGAAACTAGTCGGCCCGCTCGACCACGTGGCGGTCACCTGGCGACCACGGCGCGTCTCCGCCTTATTCGCGCTAACGCCGCCGCTTGCGCCTCGGCACGCCCGCTGCACACGGGTCACGCCGCATGTCCTCGTCGCTCGCAGCCGTCACCATCGTTCAAGGCCATCCACTCGGGCTCGCCGTCGCGCGGGCAAGCGTCGTCGTCGGGCTCGAGGCGCGCCCGATCTTGGTCGAGGTATGCTCGTCGCGCGGGCCCTCGTTCTTCCAGCTCGTCGGCTTGGCCGAAGCGGCGGTGCGCGAAGCTCGGGTGCGCGTCGCGAGCGCGCTCGCCGGTCTCGACGTGCTGCTCGACGAATACGCCGTGACCGTGAACCTCGCGCCCGCAGATCTGCGCAAAGCGGGCGCCACGCTCGATCTCGCCATCGCGCTCGGTTTGCTCGCCGCGCTCGGTAAGCTCGCACCAGCGGCGCTCGAGGGCACGCTGCTACTCGGTGAGCTCGGACTCGACGGCAGCCTGCGTCCGGTACGCGGGCTCTTGCCGCAGCTCGACGGCGCGCGCCAGCGCGGCCTGCTCCGCGCGCTCGTGCCGCAGCAAAACGCACTCGAAGCCGGCATCGCCCAGGGACTCGAGGTGCGGCTCGCGTCATCGCTGCGCGAAGCCGTGGAGCACCTAGCCGGGCAGCGCACGCTGCCACTCGCCGCCCCCACTCCGTTTTCGCCGAGCCCCGCTCACACCCATGGTGATTTGCGTGACGTACGCGGCCAGACGGGCGCACGCCGCGCGCTCGAAATCGCGGCCGCGGGCGCGCACAATTTGCTCTTCATCGGCCCGCCAGGCAGCGGCAAAACGCTGCTCGCGCGGCTCTTGCCGAGCATCCTCCCGCCGCTCGAGTTCGACGAAGCCGTCGAGTGCACGTCCATCCACAGCGTCGCCGGCTTGCTCCCACCGGAACAAGGCATCGTCGCCGAGCGCCCGTTTCGCGCGCCGCACCACTCCGTGAGCGAAGCCGGCCTCGTCGGAGGCGGAGACGTGCCGCGCCCCGGCGAGGTAAGCCTCGCGCACCACGGCGTCCTCTTCTTGGACGAGCTTGCCGAATTTCGGCGCGGCGCGCTCGAAGCGCTGCGCCAGCCGCTCGAAGACGGCGTGGTGTGCATCGCCCGCGCACGAGCGCGCGCGTGGTTTCCGGCGCGTCCCGTCGTCGTCGGCGCGGTCAACCCGTGTCCGTGCGGCTACTTTTCGCACCCGCGCCGCCGCTGCGCCTGCACGGACGAGGCGCGCAAACGCTACCGCGCGCGGCTGAGCGGTCCGCTGCTCGATCGCCTCGACATTCACGTCCCCGTGCCGCCCGTCGAAGTCTCGGCGCTCACGTCCGCGCGCCACGGGGAGTCTTCGTCCGACGTCCGCCTGCGCGTCACCCGCGCGCGCGACGCCCAACGCCGCCGCGCGGCGACGCTCGGCCTCTCCGCACGCGCCAACTCCGTCCTCAGCGCCGCCGAGCTCGAGCACGTCGCCCCGCTCGACCGCAACTGTCGCCGTCTCGTCGAACTCGCCGTCGACAAACTCGGCCTCTCCGCGCGCGCCTTCGTCAAAATCCTGCGCGTCGCCCGCACCATCGCGGATTTGGAAGGCGAAGAGCGCGTGAAGGAGCCGCACGTCGGCGAAGCGATTCAGGGGCGGCTTTTGGATCGGGAGGGAGGGCGCTAACGCAGCCGCCCCACCACCGCTCACGGAGATACCCGCCGTCGAGGTACGGGAAGATCATTCGGCATGCCCGGGTAAAACCAAGCAATGCGTGGTGCACGCAAGTGGGCTGTCCGTGGGACAACCGTTGTTGCAATTCTTGCGAGGCGCGGGCGCAACTGGCGAACACTGGGTTTCGCGAGCTCGTCAACGTCGTCTGCCTCGGCAACGAATGCGAAGAGCCTGAGTGCGGGATCTCGGATCACGCTGCCTTCTGGCTGCTCGGAAGGGACGTCGAGGTCCACGGCAAGGTGCGAGACAATGGCGACTCTCTCTCGCTCGAGAACGTCGCGATCGACGGACGCGCCGCCCCCAGGCGCGACCTCTACGGCAGGCCGCTCGACTCTTGGCACGCGCCTTGAATCGCTGCGAGGATGGCCGCGACGAGCGTGTTCGAGAGCTACTTCGGCGACGTTTCCCTGGTCCGGCTCCTACTCCAGCGGGGGCTCGCCGCCGTCTACTTCGTCGCGTTTCTCAACGCGCTGAACCAGTTCAAACCGCTGCTCGGCGAGCGCGGCCTCTTGCCGGTGCCGGCTTATCTACGCCACGTCGGCTTTCGTGAAGCCCCGAGCTTGTTCCACGTTCGTTACTCGGATCGGCTCCTCACTGCCGTTGCGTGGACGGGACTCGCGTTGTCGCTCGCCGCAGTCACCGGAGCCTCGGAGTGCGGGCCGTGGTGGCTTTCACTCCCGATCTGGCTCCTCCTTTATGCGCTCTATTTGTCGATCGTGAACGTGGGCCAGACGTTTTACGGCTTCGGCTGGGAGTCCATGCTGCTGGAAGCCGGTTTCTTCGCGGCGTTTCTCGGTCCGGTGGGGCTCCGGCCGTCACTCGTGCCGGTGCTCGCGCTGCGCTGGCTGCTCTTCCGCGTCGAGCTCGGCGCCGGTCTCATCAAGCTGCGCGGCGACCGCTGCTGGCGTGATCTCACGTGCCTTTGCTTCCACTACGAGACGCAGCCGCTGCCGAACCCGCTGAGCCGAACGTTTCATCACTTGCCGCGGCCGTTTCAACGGATGAGCGTGGCGTTCAGCCACCTGATTCAGCTCGTCGTGCCGTTCGGTCTTTTCGCGCCGCAGCCCGTCGCGTCGGTCGCGGGGGTGCTCATCGTCGTTCATCAATTGCTGCTGATCGTGAGCGGCAATTACGCCTGGCTCAACTGGCTCACCGTCGTGCTCGGCTGCTCCGCGTTCAGCGACGAAACCCTTGCGCTCGTGCTCTCGTTCACGACACCGAGAGCGCTGCAGCGACCGCTCGTGTTCGAACTGGCGCTCTATGCACTGGCGGCCGCGACATTGCTGCTCAGTATCAGACCGACCTTGAACCTGGTCTCCAAACGGCAAGCCATGAACGAGGCCTACAATCCGTGGCACCTCGTGGGCAGCTACGGAGCGTTCGGCAGCGTCACGCGCGAGCGCTACGAAGTCGTCGTCGAGGGCTCGAGCGAGCTCGAGCCGCAGGACGGCGTCTTTCGCGAGTACGCGTTCAAAGGCAAGCCGGGGGCCGTCGGCCGCCAGCCTGGCCAGTTCGCGCCCTACCACCTGCGTCTCGACTGGCTCATGTGGTTCTTGCCGCTGCGCATCCCGGTGAAGCGCCCAGGCTTCGTCCCGCACCGCCACGAGCTCTGGTTCCTGCGCCTCGTCGAAAAGCTGCTCGAAGGCGACCGCCCCGCGCTCTCGCTGCTCGCCACGAACCCTTTTCCGGACACACCTCCGCGCTTCGTGCGTGCGAGCCTGTACCGCTATGAATTCACTGTTCGCAACGAGCGCAAGCAAACGGGCGATGTCTGGAAGCGCACTCGTGTCGGCGATTATCTCCCGGCGCTGTCGCTCGAGGACTTACGGCGTGGGTAAGCTCACGGCGTAACGAGCACGCTGAGTGTCTGCGGCTTCTCGGCGTTGCCGGCAGCGTCAGTCGCGAAGTACGTCACCGTGGTCGTTCCCGCTGCCGTCACGTTCACGGTCGCAGCGTTGCCACTCACGCTCTGCACGCCGGCCGACTGCGCCCCCGACAACGAATAGGAGAGCCGGTCGACCCAACCCGGAAGCTCGCCCGCCATGCCGTTTCGAGCGTCGGTCGCGGTCAGCGTCACCGTGACGGGACCGCTCGCACCCTGCGAGGCGACGGCCGTGGTCACGGGCAGAATGTCGTCCGAGTAAACGGCGAGGTTGGTCGCTTCCGCGCGACCGGGAGCAGGATCGCTCGACACGTTGATGACCTTGCGGACGTTGTCGGCTGGATCCTGCATGGCCATGCTGGTCGAACCGCCACCGTCGAGGTTGAGCGCGTTCCACACGCCGTAGCCGAGCAGCACGTCGGCGACCTCACCCACCGTCATGCCCTGGCTGCGGTCCGTGCCCGACGACGGCCGCACGTCCACCGTGAAGAGCACGAGCGTCCGCTTGTCCTCTGAAAGGCCGATGGCCGTACGCGAGTTGACGAGATCGTACCAAGAATGGCTATTCGAGTAGGTTGCGTTGCCGACGAGGGGCGCGTCGGGGTGGGTCGCGTCGTTGTATTGAGGGATCGACTTTGCGCCCTCCGCGATGATCTGAGCGGAGCCCGAGAGCGTGTTGTAGAGCGTGACGTTTTCGAGCACGTGCGTGCCGTCCGCAAAAGCCGGGTCGCGATGCACGACCGTCGCGTTGTTGTCGGCATCGATGTTGATCGCGGGCGCGTTCGCGGCGATCGCGTAGTTCTGAAACGGGCTCTCGAAGGCCGAATAGACGTTGCCGAGCGACGCCGCGAGACCGATGACGTACGCATACGCGCCCTGGTCGCTGCCCGACGGCACCGGGAACGGCGCAAAGAACATCGCGTTCATCGCGACTTGCCCGTGAGCGTCGTTCAGGTAGTCCACCGTGGTCTCGCGCACGACCTCGAACGGCGGATACGGCGTCGGCCAGCCCGCGGTCCCGAAGTTGTCGGGCGGCAGGTTTTGACCCGGCGGCGTCATTTTGAAGCGAACCTCGGGTGCCTTCAGATCCACGAAGACGAGGTGCATCTTTACTTGGCGCGCGGGCGCGGGGAGCGCGAGGTTGTCGGTGCGCTGAACGAGCGTGATACCCGGGTAGGGGTGCGTCACGACCTGGTTCGGGCTGCAAGTGACGGCGACGTTCGCCGTCGCCGCGCAATCCGCCGACGGATCGCCGTCGGAAACCGTGAGCGTGAGCGTGGCGCTGCCGACTGCGCCGCAAGCAAACGACGGGCTCGGGGACGAGGCGTCACTGAACGTTCCGCTCGTCGCCGACCAGTGGTAGCCGAGCGGCTGGGGACCGGCGTCTCCGTCGTGCGCCGAAGTAACGAGCGCGACGGAGCTGCCCACGGCGACCTCGGCGGGACTTGCAGAGACGTCGTCGATGACGGGACAGCTGTTCACGACGCCGTTCACGAGCACGCTGCCGTTGCGCGGCGCTTCGTGACAGCTGAGCGGCACGCCGACGGCGGCGACTTGACGAGCGACGACGTCGAAGGTCGCGCTCCCGGCGCAGTTCGTTTGCGCGTCGGTCGAGGTCGCGGTCAGCGTGATCGAGTAACCGGAGCCCACCGGTAGTCCGCCGACGGTGGCCGAAAGCACCGAGCTCTGGGCCACATTGATGGTCCCCGACTTCGCGAAGCCCTGCGGCCCGGTGATTACGTAGCTTGCTGCCGTGATCGTCGTTCCCCCGGTCGTCGTCAGACTCAGGCCCACCGAACCGACGTCGCCGTACGCGCTCGGTCCTTGAATCGGCTCCGCGCTCGAACACGCGAGCTCGGGAACACCCAGGAGTGGCACCAGCGAAAGGAGTGTGCGGGCGGCGCGCAACGTCATGGCCTCGCGCACTAGCAAATTCGTTGCCTATCCCCCGCGCGGCGCGAAACGCCTGAAGTCGCGCCATCTCACGCGTACCGGGCGCCACGCGTTCCGAATTTCGGAGAAACGCTCTCCGACTTCCGAAGAGGCGCCGGCGCCTCAACGCAAGCAGCTGAACGACAGCTCCGACGGGAGCTCGCTCGGCGTGGGCGACCGCAGCGTGACGGCCAGCGGGCTGCCGGAACCAGGCGTGAGTGACGTGAGCACGAACTTGCCGAACGGGTCATCGGAGGTAGGCAAGCGACCGAAGGCGAGCACGTAGCTTTCGGCGCCGACGAGGAACGTGACCGTACCGACGTTGCTGAGCGATTGCTGAAAAGCGGCGATGGTTCGCTCTTGGACGTTGGCGGCCGGGCCATAAAAGAGCGTCAAATTGCCGGTCTCACTCGCCGGATCGGGATTCATCGGATAGGTGGTAAGCAACACGCTGCCGTCTTCGACGTCGGCGACGTACGAGATCTCGTTCGGCGTATTCACGACGGTCAGGCCCGAAACGGACGCGGGCTCGGCCAAGGTGAGCGGCGTGACGTCCGGCAGGGGCGGGTCGAGAAACTCGCGCGAATCAGGCGGACCGAGTGCCATCTGCTGCGCGTTCCCGGAGTCATCGGTTTCGACCAGCAACGTCTGCGCGGCCGACGGCTCGTTCGGCGGCTCGAAGCTGAAGAGGTACTCCGTCGCGCCCGATTGCCCGGTGCCGGTCACGTGCTGGCGCACGAGCTCGGCGCCGGACGCCACGAACACGCCGTTCGCCGCGTCCACGTAGCTCGTGCCGTCGGCGCTCGTTCCGACGCCCACGATCGCTCCGAGCGTGAGCGGACTCGGCGCGAGCGGATCACAAGCGATCGTCGCGCTGTCCGCCGCAGGCGGCGCTCCCGCGCCCGACGGGTCGTCACTCGCGCAACCCGCGGCCCCCGCCGTGAGCGCGACCAAGAGCAGCTCGAAGATTTCCCTCGTCACCACGGGGAGAACCATAGCACCGAGGCCGCTACCGTCACGAACGACTCGCCGACAAGTCACGCTCGAGGCAAGCCACCACGGGCTCGAACTCGAGACGGCCCGCTTCGCTCAGCCGCACGAGCGCCCGATGCGCGTCGAGCATCGTGCGTTGAAGCTCTTCGGCGGCGGGCGGCTCGGACGGGACGGGCGTCGCTTCCGCCTCGGGCGCCGTGCCGGAGTGAACCACGTCGAAGGATTGCTCGAACCCCATGCTGCGGAGCACGTCGTCGATGTCCTCGTTGTTCGAGATGATGACGCTCTGCGCGACGCCCGCACCGCGCACCTCCTCGTTCGCACGCGCCATGAGACCGAGGTTCGTGCTGTCGAGGGATTCGGCGGCCGTCAGGTCGAAGACCAGGCCGGAAATCGCTCCGTCGTGAATGATCGCGTCCAAGAAGCGCTGCAAGCCCGGCGCCAACGTGTAGTTCACGCTGCCGAAGTAACGCAGCACGTGAACGCCATCGCGAGCGGCATGAGTGACGTGTCCTAGCGTCATCGTTTCTCCTCCCTTTGCACGAACAAGAGCGCCACGTCGTCGGTGAGCGGTGTTTGCTCGACGAGCCCGAGCGCCCGCGTCACCTCCGCGAGAGACGACGCCGTGGCGAGCAACGCGCCGAGCTCTTGGCGGCGCGCGCGCTGCGAAACCTTGGGCATGAGCTCGAGCACACCGTCGGAGGCGAGCAACAAGCGATCACCGGGCAGAAAATCGGCTTCACCCGTACCGAAGCCGCCGCTGCCTGGCAGATTCAGCGGTCGGCCGGGGCATTCGAGCTCGACGCTCCGCCCGCTTTGCGACAAGTGCGGAAACGGAAACGCGCCTGCGTTGGCGTACTGCATGTGGCCCGACGTAAGCTCGATGACGGCGTAGAACGACGTCACGTGCTTGGCGATCGCGAGCGCCTTCAGATCGGTGTCGAGCTCGAGCAAGAGCGCGGACGGGTGCAAAATCGTCTCGTCGCCGCGCGAAAGCAGGGCCTGGCGATGCTTGCCGACGAGCGTCGTCAGAATCGTCGTCACGAACGCCGACGCGACGCCGTGGCCGGCCACGTCCGCCAAATAGAAACCCGCGTAGTGCTCGTTCAACGGGAAGTAGTCGATGAAATCCCCGCTCAACAAACGCGACGGGAACAGCCGGCGTTGAAACACGAACGACCCCACGCGTAGCTCCTCGCTCGGCAGGAGCTGGAACTGGAGCTGGCGCGCCGCTCGCTCGTCGGCGTGGAGCTCGGCGAGCGCCGCAGAGAGCCGCTGATTGGCCGCCTCGAGGCTCGCGCGGTACGCGCGGTTCTGGCGCAAGAGCTGCGAGCGCTCCATGCCGCGCCGCACCGTGTGCTCGAGGATCTCGTTGCTCGGTAGCGGCTTGGACACGAAATCCCAGGCCCCGCGCCGAAGCGCTTCCACGGCGTCCGTCATCGTCCCGTGCCCCGAAATCATGACCACGGGTGTCTCCGGGTGCTCGGCGACCAAGCGCGTCAGCACCTCGAGCCCGTCCATCTCCGGCATCCTGAGGTCGAGCAGCACGAGCCCCGGATCGTGGTCGCGACACAGAGCAATCCCGGCCTGGCCGCGCGCCGCCTCCAGCACCTCGAAACCCGCGCGTTCGAGGATGCGCCTGAACGTCATCCGCACGGCGTCATCGTCGTCAATGAGCAGCAGCGGCGCGGCCTCGCCCATCCTGATCGGCCTCCGGCTCCGGAGTTTACCAGCGAAGGCGGATCCGCGCCGAGCCTGCCTGTCGCGCTCGCCGGCAATCGGCGCGGAAGTGGTGGCGAATTTCGCCACACCCAGCGTTTTCAGCGCCTTCCGGCGCGCTCGACCCGTCGAACCAGGCCGGCGGGTATCTCCGTGCCTCGCTTCGGCACGGCTGCGAATCCACGCTCAATGTGCCGGGGCGATCGCGACCGCGAGGTGAGTCATGCGGTTCGAGGCGGGCACGCTCCAGCTCGGGGTGTAGGTGCCGGTCGCGGGCAAGCCGGCGGACGCGCCGCTCACGATCATGCCGAAGGCGCGCATGGAGACGCCGGAGATGTTGATGGGCGCGAGGGCCAGCGTTTCGGCGGCCGTGAGGTTCGTCGCGGGGCTCACCGACCAGCTCGGGCAGTTGCCGGCGGGTTGGTTCGCCGTGCAGCCGCCGCCGTCGGACCCTTGCGTGGACATGAGGCTATAGATGAGCGAACCGCTCAGCGCGACGGGCACGCTCACGCCGATGACGGACGGATCGGGCGCTTCCGCCGTGGTCATGCCGAGGAAGCTGCCGGCAAACGCCGTGATCGGCGTGGTTTGGCTCACGCCGTTGAGCTGAAGCTCCTGCATCAAAATGCCGGTTTCGGCTGGAGCGGTGGCGCCGTTGATCGTGACTTGAACTTGAGCCTCGTCGGCCGTGGCGTCACCGAGCGGCAGGTAATAGAAGAACTCGTCCGGACTCCAGGTGTCGTTGGCGCCGACCTGCGAGGGGCCCGCGGTCATGGCCCGGCTGCCGAACGTCACCGAATCCGGCTTGGCGCCCGCGAGCCCGTTGCCCTGACTTTCGGCGGCGATCGCGAGCAGGATCAGGCGATTGGTGCCGGCGTGCGGCGTCGCGTTGAACGTGAGCGTGTTCCCGACTACTTCGGCGCTCGGGTACGGCTGGGCGTTCGCAATCGTGATCTGCGCCTGGCACGCGTAAGCGCTGCCCGAAAGGATGCAGTTCGGCAGAGCGGAGCCGCACGCGACGTTGCAGTCGCCACAGGCGGTGGGCTTGGTCACGTCCGCCTCGCAGCCGTTGCCGTTCTTTCCGTCGCAGTTGCCGTAGCCGGCCTTGCAGGTCGGCGGCCCACATTTGCCGCCGGAGCAGCTCGCGGCGCTCGCCCCTGCCTGCGAGCACGTCGTGTTGCAGTCGCCGCAGTGTTGGACGCTGTTCGAGACGTTGGTTTCGCAGCCCGCCACGGCGGTGCAGTCGTCGAAGTCGGCGTCGCACTGGCTGATGACGCACGCCGAGTCCTGGCAGGCCGCTGTCGCGTTGGGAATGTCGCAGGCGTTGTCGCAACCGCCGCAGTGGGCAGGGTCGCTCGTCGTGTCCGCCTCGCAGCCGTTGGAAGCCTTGCCGTCGCAGTCCTTGAACCCGGCGCTGCAGACGAGGGCGCAGCTGCCGGCTTGGCAGCTGCCCATGGCGTTCGCGACCATGTCACAGCGTGAGCCGCACTTGCCGCAGTTCTTGCTGTCGCCCGCGACGTTCGTCTCGCAGCCGGTGGCGAGGCCGCCGTCCGCGGCGTCGGTGTCGCAGTTGTCCCAGCCGTCGTCGCATTTTTTGAGGACGCACGCGCCGGCCACGCAATCCGGCGTGCCGTTCGCGAAGCTGCACACGTTGCCGCAACGACCGCAGTTGTTCACGTCGGTGTCGAGCGTCGTTTCGCAGACTTGGTCGCCGTCACAGTCGCCCTTGCCGGCGTCGCAGGCGGTGACGCCGCACTTGCCGTCGACGCAGAAGGGCTCACCCGCGGTGGCAGGGCACTTTTTGCCGCATTTGCCGCAGTTGTCGACGTCGGTGATCGAGGTTTCGCAGCCGGTGAGCGGGTCGTCGTCGCAGTCACCGAAGTTGTCGTCGCAGCTGATGGTGCACGCGGAATTGACGCAAGCGGGCGTGCCGTGAAGAGCCGGGCACACCATGCCGCAGCCGCCGCAATTCACGGCGTCGGTGCTCGCGTTCACCTCGCAGCCGTCGCTGTCGTCGGTGTTGCAGCGGACCCACGGCTTCGTGCAGGTGTCGATCTGGCAGGTACCGCCGACGCAGCTCGCGTTGGCGTGCGGCAGATCGCAGGCGATGCCGCAGCCGCCGCAGTTCCTCGAGCTCGTGAGTAGGTTCGTCTCGCAGGGGACGGTCGTGTCGTTGTCGCACTCGGCCGTTCCGCGCGAGCAGTTGAGGGCGCACTTGCCGCCATCGCACAGGCCGCTCTGGCAATCGGCGGCGACGGTGCAGGGCGAACCGATCGGACAGCCGTCGCAGCTCGAGCCGCCGCAATCGACGTCGAGCTCGTCCCCGTTGCGCACGCCGTCTTTACAGCTGACCGCCGTGCAGGTGCCGTCGTCGCCGCACACCTTGCTTTGGCAGTCGGTGGGCGCGACGCAGTGCTGATTGTCGCGGCAGGGCGCGCAGCTCGAACCGCCGCAATCGACGTCCGTTTCGTCACCGTCGACCGCTTGATTGAAACAGCCGACTTCCTGGCAAATCCCCAGGAGACACTCGCCGGCTGCGCAATCCACCGTTTGGGCGCAATGCGCGCCGACGGCGCACCCGGGACAGTCGCCGCCGCAATCGACGTCCGCTTCGCCGAGGTCGGCGTCCGTGACCTGGTTTTCGCAGTGGTTCGCCTGCTCCGGGACGAAATGATAAGTCGGCGTCGAACAGGCGATCGCAACGAAGACGCCGGTGGCCGCGGTCAAGAGCGCGCAGCGACCGCCGGAAAGGCGGAAGAATGTCACCGCCACCGAGCGTATCAGTGAAGGCCGCTCGGGGGACAGCGCAAGACGCAACTCGCGGGAACCGCTCCCACAAGCAATTCGCGTCACCCTTCGCTTAGCAGTCCTAACGCGGGTGTGCGCGAAGCTCAACAGCTCCCTCGCTCATCGGGTGTGGCGTTTCGGGGCCAACGGAGCCGCGTGAACGCCAGCGTGAGTGAGAAAAACCGCGCCGTCATCGACGAGTTTTACACGCGTCGACGCGACTCGCGTTCATTGGTCTACTCGTGGGATGGTTCGGTGGAGCTGGGTTCTTTCGGCAAGCCTCGCGCTCGGGGTCTTCATGGGCTGCGCGGGAAAGGCACGGCAGCCGTCACCCGAGCCGGGGACGACGGCGGGCATGCCGCCCGCCGGCACGGGCGGGAGCGCAGAAGCCGGTGAAGGCGGCTCGGCAGCGAATGGTGCGCGCGGTGGGGCGCAGAGTGGCGGCGCCGCGGGCTCGATTGCGGCAGCGGCCGGCGGCGCTGCTGCGGGAAAGGGCGGCGCGGCGGGCTCGACTTCGATGAGCGGCGGCGCGGGACGCCTTGCGGGCGGGGGCAGCGGCGGGCAAGCGGCGCTCGGCGGGAGCGCCGGCACGGGCGGTTCGAGCGTCGTCGCGCCCGACGGGTGGACGTGCCAGGCGACGAAGTACGCCGACGGCAAATCCTGCGATTGCGGTTGCGGCGTGTTGGACCCCGATTGCGACACCAAGGGCATCGAGAGTTGCGACGCGTGCAACGTGCTCGGCGGTTGCGCTCACGGCCCGTGCCCGTCGGACGTCGACCCGGACGACAACAGCCGCTGTGCGCTGCCACCGACGTGGGTGTGCAACGCGAGCGACTACGGCGACGGCGTCTGTGATTGCGGATGCGGCGCGCTCGACGTCGATTGTAGTAGCGATAAACGCGACGCGTGCTCGACGTGCCCCTCGACCGGCTGCGCGCAGGACACGACGTGCACCGGTCTCGATCCGAACGACAACAGCGTCTGCACGACGCCGCCGAGCCGTTGGACGTGCGATGCGAGCGCGTACCGCGACGGTTCACGCTGCGATTGCGGCTGTGGTTTCTGGGACCCGGACTGCGGCAGCCACGCGCTGGACGCGTGTGACAAATGCGACGGCACGGGCTCGTGCTCCAAGCAGGGTTGCCCGGGGAACATCAGCGTGTCCACCAACGACGCCTGCAACCGGCTGCCACCCGCGGGCTGGACGTGCAGCGCCTCTCAATACGCGGACCAAATGACGTGCGATTGCGGCTGCGGCGTGCCCGACCCCGATTGTCTGACGAACAATCCGCGCGAGTGCGACAACTGCGCGTGTGGACATTGTCCCGAGTCGGTCGACCCGAACGACCCGAGCCAGTGCGCGACGGCGCCCGCGGGCTGGACATGCCCGGCCGAGGACTACGCGAGCGGCTCCTGTCACTGCGGCTGCGGCGTGATGGACCCGGCGTGCATCCCATACCACTATTGCCAGAAGTGCGACGACGGTTGTGCGTACGGGCACTGCGAGGTCATCGACCAGAACGACATCACGCAATGCTCGTTCGTGATCCCGTCGGGCTGGACGTGCGCCCGTTCCGCCTACGGGGACGGCGTGTGCGACTGCGGTTGCGGCGCGGACGATCCGATCTGCGCCGGCATCACCCGCTCGTCCTGTGACTCCTGCAACACCCAGGGCAGCTGCTCCACGCTCCCTTGCGACGACCCGGACAACCAGATCAATCCGACGAACAACGCGGCCTGCCTGCCTCCGTAGCCCCCCTCCCCTTCACTCGAGCGCGTCGATCCATGTGGGGGACCGCGGGCGTTGAGCGGGCCTACGGGGTCACTGAAACGCCGGCGCTTCCCAGTCCACCCAATCCGACTTGTTGAGCGAGCCGCTCGAGTCGACCACGATTTTCCCGGGCGGGTCTCCGGTGTGCTTCAAGAACGCGCCGAGACTCTGGACCAGCATGTCCGTGTATTCGGTCTTGTAGGAGCAGTGCGCGGTGTCGGCGACGGCAGAGTGGTAATTGACGTTCTTCTCGGCGCCGAGCGCCTTGTACACTTCCGCGCCGGCGACGGTGGCCATGTAACCGGCGGGCGCGCCCATCTGCGTCTGGTGTGGATTCTCGAGAACGAGCAGGCCGCGCGGCGCGATGACACCGACGAGCGCGTGAGTGTCGATCGGGAGCTTTACGACGTTCGACGTGTTGTTCGAGTAAACGAACGGCGCGAAGTTGTCGCTGAGCCAGTTGAGGCCGTTGTAGTTGTAGTCGGTGCGCTCGGCACCGGACAGTTTGTCCATGATGCGGAGGGCCGGGTCGCCGCCCGTGCTCGGCTCCTGCGGGATGGTCAACGCGATGCGGTCGTCGAGCACGCCGATGACGAAGGCACCCTTGCCGAAGCGCGAACAGCCCGTGACACCGATGCCGCTCAGGTCGAACAGGCTCGTACCGGCTTGCTGGAGCACGTCGAGCAAGCGGCTCGCGCCCCAAGCCCAGGCGGTGAGGAGCCCGGCCTGGTCGGTTCCGCCGTAGATGTCGTAGTATTTGCCTGCGTTCGGCTTGCCGCGCGAGGCCATCGCCGTGCCCTCGATGCCGAGAGCGTAGTTATCGTAATAAAGGACGGCGACGCCCTGATCGAGGATGCGGCTCTCACCGAGCGTCAGGCTGCCGGACTTGCCGACGTTGATGAGGAGCGGGTACGGCGCCTGACCCTTCGTCGGCAGGACGATCGTGTCGCTGAAGTCGATCGATTTCCCCTTGGCTTCGACGTGCACCGAGATGCTCTTCTCGCTGACGGTGCCGCTCACCTTCTCGGGCATCGGCTTCGGACCGAAGACGTACTTCTCCGCCTGTGCGCGGATCTCCGCTCTGCGGCAGTGCCAATCCGCCGCGCTCGCAACGCGCGTGCCGTCGACCTTCGTGAACGGGTCGGGCAACTTCGGAATCTGCTTCGTGAGCGCGCTCGCTTCCGGCAGTGTGCCGACGACGCAATCGGCGCTTTGATCCTCGACCCACGTCGAGCCGGCGCCGGCGCCCGCCGAGCCGCCCGTGCTCGCTCCCGCGCCACCCCCGGCTCCGCCCGGGGTCGCACGGCCTCCTGCGCCCGCCGCCGGCGCGCCGCCCGCAGCGTTGCTTCCGCCCGTGCTCAGCGTGCCGCCCGCCCCCGCCACGGCCGTCGAACCGCCGGTCCCGCCCGCCGCCGACGCCGCGCCGGTGCCGCCGCGCGCCGCCGCGCCACCCGCTGCGCTCGGTGCACCAGCTCCGGGCGTACCGCCCGCGCCGTTCGCCGAAGTTCCGCCCGCCGCGGCACCCTTCCCCGCGGACGCCATGCCCGCGCCTGCGGAACCCGCGGGACCTCCGCTCCCGGCTTCGTTACCCGAGCCGGTGCCGTCAGTTTTCGGAGAGCAACCCGCGGCGATGCCAAAGCACGCCGCGAGCACGAACGCTGAGCGCGTGCTGCGCATTTCGGGCTCCTTGATCGATTTAATGAGAGAACGACATGGGTCGTCTCTCGGCTAGCGATTCTATCTGACGGTATACGGATCTGCCGTGCTCTCCGCTAGCGTGTTCGTGATTTACACGTTCGGATTCACGTCAATCGCGCGTGAACGCCATTTTATGCCGCGCCGGCAGTTCGCATTACACGCTATGAATCTGCAGAACTGGCGTGAACGACGGCCGACGCGGCACTAATGCTTTTGGAACACGAGCACACGTCGATTGAGCGTGTCGCTCACGACGAGGGACGAACCAGCGAAGGTGACGCCCGTCGGGAAGGCGAGAGTGCGCGCGGTCGGCGCCGTGCCGTCCTTGCCGGACTGAGCGTCGTCGTTTGCCGCGACGTGCTTGAAGTCGCTCTGGCCGAACACGAGATCGGCCGCGGAGCCGCTGTTCGCCGGGAAGGAGCTCCAACCGAGGACGCGGTTGTGCCCAGAGTCGGCGACGAACAAGGCGCCGCCGGCGTAAGCGAGAGCCGACGGGCGTTCGAGCACGCTCGGCGACGCGTCATCGTATGCGGTGCCGAACTGCCCTTGGCCGATGACGAAATCGGCGGCTTGGCCGTTCGCCGTGGGGAACGCGGTCCAAACCAGGACGCGATTGTTGTCGCGGTCCGCGACGAGCACGAGCGTTCCGTCGGTCCAGACGTCGCTCGGCCCCTTCAAGGTGTGCGCCGCCCGGAGGCCCGCCGTGCCGTTTCCGAGCCAGTCGTTCGCGACGCACGACGTCATGCTTGCTTGCCCGAGCACGACGTCGGCCGGCGTTCCGTTCGAAACCGGCACGGCGTTCCAGATGAGGACACGGTTGTTCGCTCGATCGGCGACGAGCAGCTTGCCCTTGGCGATGAACGCGCTCGCGGGTGAGCGCAGCGTCGAGCTCGAGCAACCCGTCGCGGGCGTGCTCTCGTCGGGCCAGCCGACGACGACGTCCGCCGCGGCGCCGCTCGAGGAGCTCACCGCCGTCAAGAGCACGCGATGATTGCCCGCGTCGGCGATCGCCAGCGTGACGCCGTCCGTATGCAGTGATTGCGGCTGGTACAGGGCGGCGAGGGCGGTACCGGGCGCACTGGTGGTCACCGATGCCTGACCCAAGACGAGCTTCGCCGACGCGCCGTTACCCGAGGGAAGCGACGAGAAACCGAGGACGCGCTCCGTGTACGTATCGGAGACGAAGAGACGCTTGCCGTCGAACGCGGCGCTGCCGGCAGCATGGTCGAGCACCGCGGCGCCGACCTTCGACGCCTTGGCGTTCGTCACGAAGTCCTTTTGACCGATCACGACGTCCGCGGGCTGAAACGACGAGAACTCCGTTGCTGGCTGCGCGCCGGTGCCGCCGGTCCCGCTCGTTCCGGACGTGCCGCCTTTGCCGCCCGAGCCGCCCTTGCCGCCGCTACCGCCCGAGCCACCCTTGCCGCTGCTGCCGCTGCTGCCGCCCGTGCCGCCGTCGGCGCCGGTGCCGCTCGTCCCGCCGACGTCTCCGTTCGAGCTGCCGGCCTCGTTCGAGCCGGCGTCACCGCCCGTACCGCCCGCGCCCGCACCGGCGCGCCCTCCGCTGCTCGGCATGCCCGCGCTACCGGAGCCGCCTGCCCGGTTGCCCGCGCCTGCCGCGCCCGGTGAGCCCTGATTGGCCTTGTGCGAGCCGCCGCAAGCGACCGCGATCAAGAGTGAATACCCAATCACCCTCATGGGTACACCGTGCAGCCGCTCGGCCCGCTCGTGTTTCTGCAAGGTTGAACGGTGAAGTTGTCGAGAACGAGTCCGGACGGGTTACCGCCCCAATCCAAGACTTGGCAATCCAGCTCGAAACTGCCGGACGCGGGCACCGAGAGGATCCAACCTGCCGGCGTGAACGTGAACGGAGGCACGACGGCGCTCGGCGCCGCGGCGGTCACGTTCACGTCCCCGATGTCGAAGTGGTCGTCGGGCGAGCCGACGTTGGGCGCGAAACAATGAAGGCCGCCGGACTCCACGCCGACCGGCACCGGCACCCACGTAGCCGTCGCGCCGAGCGTGAATTGGAAGCTGCGGGGCACGCTGTCCTCATTCTTGAAGACGGCGACGTATTGTTGGTACGCGATCCCGAAGTCACTGCATTCGGTCGTACCCTGGTTGTAGGGCGCGATGGGCGTCGCCGGCGCGCTCGTGCCGCTCGGTTGCAGGCAATTGGGATAGAGGCTGAGGTTCCCGCTCGGCGCCGGACGCGGGATGTCGCTCGGCACGGTCCACCCCACGAAGCCGAGCCCCGTCGCGATGTTCGCCGCGTCGACGAGCGACGTGTCGGGCGCTTCACCGAAGAAGCCCTGCAGCGACTGAACGTCGACGAACAAGACGCCGCCATCGTAGGCGAGCTCCGTGTGCCCGCCGGGCGTCGGCCGCAACTCGAACCACACGGGGTCTGCGGCGAGCGTCGCGAAGCCGTCCGAGCCGACGGCGAGGTACGTGTCGTTCACGGCGAGGGCGTAGCGATCGGGCGCGTCGGGGCCGAACGGCACGCGGGTGAAGCGCGCCACGTCACCCGTACCGGCGGCGACGAACGCGTGCGCGCTGCCGGCGCGTAGCGGCGTGTTCGGCTGATTCGGGAGGTCGACCGCGAGCGAGACGACGCTCGGATCGCTCGCGTCCGCGACGACGAACAGCTCGGACGAGCCGGACGCCTCGCCCGTCGCGCTGCCCGCGAGCGCGAACGCTTCGGCGCTCGTCTCGCCCGCGAGCGTTGCGGCGTTGCGCGGAGCGAACGCGAGGCTTTGATCGGAAGTCGAGTAGCGGCCACGGACGCTCCATGGCTGCGTGACATCCGCAGTCACGTTCCGCTTCAGGTGACGCGCGACGTGCACGGTACACGTCGAGCCGATTTTGAAGCCCGCGCCCTTACCGGGATACGGACGAACGTAGGAGTAGCCGTCGTTGCCGGCGGCGCAGCTCGGGATCCCTGCTCTGAGCTGAGCGTCGGGCGTGTCGTAATAGCTCGCAGTCTGGCTATCGAGGTGGTCCGTGACTGCGACCGCAGCTGCCGTCGCGTCGTGCACCGTGGGCGTGAAGGCCGGCGCATCGATGGCCGAGAGGGAGTAAGTCGAGACCTGAGCGCGCGTCCCTTCCAGGCGTTGGACGACGGCGTCCGCAAGCGCCCCCGGCACCACGGAGAACGCGTTCGGAGCGCTGTTGAGGACGTAGGTGTCGGTAGCGTGGAGAAACGCGATTTCCTCGTCGTGGAGCGCGTTCAGAAGGTCATAGGGCGGCGCGGTGAGCACGGCAGCGAGCCCGTCGGGGTCCCCGAGAAGGGAGTACGCGCCGCGCAGGAGCGTCAGCGCCGCGCGTTGCGTGAGCGAATACTGGATGAAGTGACTCGCGAGACGCTCGAAGGGGAAGGTCGGCCGCATCGCGCGAGCGAGCGGCAGGTACGCGCCTTCGACGTGGTTCGACGCGTCACCGACGATCGTCTGATTGATCGTCTCGAAGGCGTCCAACACCGACGCGCAATCGCTCGTCGTGTCCGTGGACGTGCCAACCAGCTGCTCGGCGTAGTCGAGAAGGGCATGCCCCGCGGTGTCGGTGCCCGGAGCCGCCGCGGCCGCTTCCACGGCGGCCGCGCAGTTCAGAATCGTCGTTTGCGCGGCCGACATGTTCGCGTGCGCCGTTTGAAGCGCCGTCGCATCACTGCCGGACGGAAGGGACGTGAGCACCGGTGCGAAGTCGTTCCGCAGGTTGGCGAGGACCGCCCCAGTGGCGTCGACCTCGGCGACGGCGCGCGTGAGCTCGGCGTCCCCTTTCGACCCCACACCGACGGCCTCGAAGAGGCCGAGACCGGTCGTCTTCGTGACGGCGCCACCCGGGTCGCTGGCGGTGCCCGTCGCGAGCGCCTCGAGCAGCTGCGCACTCGACATGCCCGACGGCGGCACTGCCGCTGCCGACGAGGCCACGAGGAGCGCCACGGCGCCGGGCAGCAGGCAGCGTCTCTTCATGCGTTCGACCCGCTTTGGGCCTCAGATTTAGGTCTCACGCCCGCGCCGTTCCGTCAAGGCCACCCGCGAGTTAAGGTTCCCCGCGAAGATGGCAGCGCTCGAGATTGGCGTGGATACTTTCGGTGACCGAACGCGGGGAGCGGACGGGAAGCTCGCCTCGCACGCGCAAGTCATCCGCAACGTGGTCGAGCAGGCGGAGCTCGCGGATCGGGTCGGGCTCGCGTTCATCGGCGTGGGCGAGCACCACCGGGACGATTTTGCCGTGTCCGCGCCGGAAGTCGTGCTCGCCGCGATCGCGGGCCGCACGCAGCGCATCCGGCTCGGCTCCGCCGTCACCGTGCTGAGCTCGGACGATCCGATCCGCGTCTACCAGCGGTTCGCGACCCTCGACGCCGTTTCGAACGGCCGCGCGGAGGTGATCCTCGGGCGCGGTTCGTTCACGGAGTCGTTCCCGCTCTTCGGCTTCGAGCTCGCGCGCTACGAGGAGCTCTTCGAGGACAAACTCGCGCTGTTTGCCAAGGTGCGCGCGGGCACGCCCGTCACGTGGTCGGGCACGACGCGCAGCCCGCTCACGAACCAAACCGTGTACCCGCCGCTCGAGCACGGCCTCCTGCGCACGTGGATCGGCGTGGGCGGGAGCCCCGAGTCGGTGGTGCGCGCCGCGCACTACGGCTTCGATCTGATGCTGGCCATCATCGGCGGTGACCCAGCGCGGTTTTCACCCTTCGTGGCACTTTACGAGGAGGCGCTCACCAAATTCGGCTTCGGCAAACGCCCCATCGGCGTGCACTCGCCGGGTCACGTCGCGGAGACGGACGAGCGGGCGCGCGAGGAGCTCTGGCCGCACTTTCTCGCGATGCGAACCAAGATCGGAGCGGAGCGCGGCTGGTCGCCGCCGTCACGCGCGCAATTCGAGCACGAGGCCGGACCCGAAGGCGCGCTGTTCGTCGGCTCGCCCGAGACGGTCGCGCAGAAGATCGCTGCGACGGCGCGCACGCTGTCGCTCTCGCGTTTCGATTTGAAGTACTCGAACGGCCCCATGCCGCACGAGCAAATGCTCGCCAGCATCGAGCTCATCGGGACGAAAGTCGTCCCACGCGTTCACGAGTTGCTCGCGGTGAGCGGCCCGGGGACGGCCGCGGTCACCGCCGCTTCTTAGCGGACGGCGCGGGTTCCGGTCTTCGCGTTTGAGGCATCGGACGCGGGGCGGCAGCGCGCTGGACGGGTGCCGGAGCGGCGGCGGGGCGCACGGCGCGCGCGGGCTCGGGTGCGCGCGCGGGCTCGGGTGCACGTGCGGGCGCAGCCGGACGAGCGCCGTTCCAGCCGGCGCCCGGGTGCGTGCTCGGCGCGGTTGCGGCCGCGGGCGCAGCCTGAAAGCGCGTGACGGCGCCGCCACTCGGGTGCGCCGCGCCAGCCTGCACGGGCGTGGTGGGGCGCATCTCACCCGCGGGAGTAGGCCGCGCCAGGGGCGTCGGCGCGCGCGTCGGCGTGCTCCGCTGCGCGAGCGCGTGCTCGCGCGCGACGTTCGGATTGTAGGTGTTCGCGTTCGGCGCGGCACGCCACGCGTCGTGATGCTCGGAGCGCCACGCTTGCGGCGGCGCAGCAGGACGTGCGCTGTAGGCGGGCGGCGCGCGATGCTCCGGCACGTAACTCACGTATTCACGCCTGCCCGCAGGCCCCGCCCAATACGAGCGGTAATAGACGACGCGCCCGCCGACGTATTCGTAGCGCGGCCCGACGTACACGTAGCCGACGCGCGGCTCCGCCCAATAGCCGTCGATCCACACCCAATCACCGCCGTACCAAGCCCAGTAGCCGTTCGCCCAATAGTAGTTCGGAGCGGGCGGCGGCGGTTGCGTTTCGGGGATTGGATCGGGCGGAGGCGTGGCGGCGTCCGCTTCGGGTGGTTCGGAATCCGTGAGCGCTTCACCCGACGCCGCAGTTGCGTCCGGGGGCGGGGGCTCGACCGGCGCGGCCGCCACGGGGGGCGGCGGAGGCGGAGGCGGCGCAGCGGGCTGGCTGTAGACGACGCAACCCGCCATGCTGACGGCGAAACAGAACCCAAACGGCACCAAGCTAGAACGAAGCATCGGGAGTCCTCTCGAGCGGAGCCTACACGCGATCGCGAGCGGCGACCCCGACAACTTCGTTCAAGCGCGGACGACGCCGCGCGGGCTCCGAACTCAGGCGAACACGTCGAGCGGGCGCTCGCGCGCGACCTCCCGCACCAGTTTGCCGACGAGCTCCGCTCGCCCCCGCACCCGGAGCTTGCGGAAGATGGACGCCAGCTGGTTCGCGACGGTGCGCTTGGAGCGCTGGCGGCGCGCCGCGATTTCCGCGTACGTCTTGCCTTCGACGAGCGCGTGCACGACGTCGCACTCTGCCGCGGACAAGCTCGACGCGAGCGTGATGTCCGGCCGCTGCGCGATGAGCACGAATTCGTCGCTGCGGCAGTCGTCCGTGCGCGCCAAGAGTGCGGGCGGGAGCCGCACCCCCGCCGCCGCATGCGCGGCGAGCGCGAGCAAGAGCGGCGCGCGCGACGCGGAAACGCGCGCGCCCATCGCAGCGAGCGCATGACTGCCGGTGATGGCGATGGTCGAAACGGCGAGCTCGAGCTCGATGGCCACGCTCTTTTGGCTCTCGCCCGCGAGCACGCGCCGGAGGATCGAGCGGTGCCGCGGGGCCAGAAAAAAGGCGCGCTGCTCGCGCCGCGGGCAGAGCTTGAGCAAACACTCACGCTCGGAGCAGCCGCTCGAAACAATAGTCAATTTTCCCGTCGTCAGCGCGAACCAGAGCTCTGAAAGCGACATCAGCTCGACCGCACCGCGGGACTGCGAAATCGAGAAGCGCTCCATGCCTGACTACTCCGGCTGAGTCCTTAGCAAGGCGTGTTCCACCCGCGGCCAGCGACAATTCGAGCGATCGCGCGAGGATGCGGCAACTCGGACCGCGGGCTGTACAGAATTTCCGACAGTCGGCCTCCCGCGTGCGTCCACCACACACGACACCTACCCCGACTCTGCGGGGCCTTTGGCCGCTGGCGCAAGACTTGCTGCTCGCGTCGAGCGAGTGCGCCAAGGCCGCGACGTGAACACACGCAAGACGCGACTCCTGTTCGAGTGGGATGAGGTTCCGTGGCTCGGACAGCATGGTACGTTGCCCCCGGTGCCGAACGAGAACCTCGCGTCGACTCTCGGCTCGAGTCAGGCATTGTGGGCGCTGCCCGATCGCTGGCAGAACTCCAGCGTCGAGCTCCCGGACTACAAGCTCGAACGCGTCGTCGGCGCGGGCGCCATGGGCGTCGTGTTCGAGGCGTTCGACAAGCGAACGTCGCAGCGGGTCGCCATCAAGACGCTCGCCACGCGCGACGCCGAAGCATTGCGCGGACTCAAGCGCGAATTTCGAACGGTAGCCGATCTGGTTCACCCGAATCTGGCGCAGGCATTCGAGCTCGCCTTCGACGAGAACGTGCCGTATCTCGTGATGGAGTTCATCGACGGGGTGGACTTCTTGCGTCACGTCACGGAGCCGGGCGGGCGCTGCAACGTGCCGCGCCTGCGCGACGCGCTGCTCCAGCTCGTGCGCGGGGTGGAAGCGCTGCATCGCGCCGGTTATTCGCATCTCGATTTGAAGCCGGCCAACGTGCTCGTCGAACGCGGCGGCCGGGTCGTGGTGCTCGACTTCGGGTTGGCCGAAGGTCCGCCGGCCAAGGCGGGCGGAGCGCTTTCGCTGCGAGGAACGCCCGAGTACATGGCGCCCGAGCAGTGCTCCGGCGTCGCCGAGCAACCGGCGGACGCCTATGCCGTCGGTGTGATGCTGTTCGAGGCGCTCACGGGCTCGCTGCCTTTCGCCGTGACGGACATGGCGAGCCTCTTGCAAAAGCAGCGTTTGGACGCGCCCCGTGTGGCGAGTCTCGCGCCCGACGCGCCGCTCGAGCTCGCCGAACTCTGCGACGCGCTCCTGCGCCGGAAGCCGGAAGCGCGCCCGACGCTCACCCAGGTCAGCCAGCGGCTCACGAGAGAGTCCATGGTCGTCGCGAACTCCTCGCAGCCCAAACCCTCACTCCGCCCGTTCGTCGGGCGGCGCGCGGAGCTCGAGCTCTTGCGCCAGGCGTTCCGCGACAGTGGCGCTCGCGCCGTGCACTTTTATCTGAGCGGCGCGTCGGGCCTCGGCAAGACGACGCTGCTGCGCCATTTCCTGACGGAGCTCGGCGAGAGCGGTCCCGTGCTCGTGCTCGCGGGGCGCTGTTTCGAGCGTGAATCCGTGCCGTACAAGGCGGTCGACGGGGTGATCGACGCGCTCGGCGCGCACGTGCGCGAGCTGCTCGACGAAGTGGAGGAGCGGGCCGAGCTCTTGCGCGTGTTTCCGGCGCTCGCGGGCGAGCTCCGCGCGGAAGCGCCCGTGGCGGCCATCGACCCGCACGAGCTCCGGCAGCGTGCTTTTCGCGGCCTGCGCAAGCTCTTCGCCAAGCTCGCGACGCAGGTGCGCGTGGTCGTCGCCGTGGACGATTTGCAATGGGGTGATCTCGACAGCGCGCGCTTGTTCCGTCACGTGTTCGGCTCGCCGGAAGCGCCGCCCGCGCTGGTGCTCGGCGCGTATCGAGCGGACGACGGCGTGCGCTCGCCGTTTCTCGCAGAGTGGTTCAAAAACGACGGCAGCGCCGACGTGCGGCACCTCGCGCTCGGCCCCCTCAAGCAAGAGGAGGCTTGCGATCTGGCGCGCCAGCTCTTGCGCGACGCGGAGCGCGGGGACGGCGAGACGGTGGTTCAGAACGTCGCGCGCGAGTGCGGCGGGAACCCGTTTTTCGTCGACTCGCTCTTGGCCTATCGCGAACTCACGCAGCGCACGGGCGCGACGTCCTTGCGCGAGGTCATCGGCGGCTTTTTGGCGGAACTGAACGACGAGGGGCGGCGCATCGTGCGCCTGCTCGCGGTCGCGGCGGAGCCGTTGCCGCAAGGCGTCACGCTCGAGGCCGCGAACGTGCGCGTCGAGCGCCACGCCGTCTTCGCCAAGCTCCGCAGCCTGCGCCTCGTCAGGACTTCCGGCGTGCGTGACTCCGATCGCGTCGAGCTCTATCACGATCGGATCCGCGAGATCGTGCAGCAAAACCTGGCGCCCACCGAGCTCCGCGCGATCCACGAAGCTCTCGCCGACGCCCTTTCGCGCAGCGACGGCTGCGAGCCGGAGCAGCTCGCGCATCACTACCACGCGGCGGGACGACTGATCGACGCCGGACACTACGCGCTGCTCTCCGCGCAGCGCGCCGACGGCCTCCTCGCGTTCGAACGCGCGGCGAACCTGTTTCGGCTCGCCGTCGAGTGCCGTCCCGACGACGTGGCGCTCCGCGTGCGCTTCGCGGAAGCGCTCGAGCGCGCCGGCCGTTGCACGGACGCGGCGCACGTATTCCTCGAGTGCGCGGCCGCGGCTTCCGGCGCGCAGGCAGCCGCGCTCGAACGCGGCGCGGCGCGGCAGCTGCTCTTCGCGGGACGCGTGCAAGACGGCCTGTCACTTTTGCGGCCGCACCTGAAGCGGCTCGACCTCGATCTGCCCGCGACTCCGCGAACGGTGAAGTGGCGCATCGCCCGCGAGCTCGTGCGCGTCCGCGTGGGCTCGGCGCACCTCGCGCAGGCGAGCCACGCCGAAGTCGAGCCCGCGCTCCTCGCGCGCATCGATGCCGGCATTTCCGCGGTCGACGGCTTGACCGGGGGCGATCCCATGCTTGCCGCGAGCCTGATGCTGCAGACGCTGCGGCTCGCGCTCAAGGCCCGCGAACCGGCGCGCGTCGCGTGGGGTCTCGCGCAATTCGGACTTTTGCGCTCGTCAGGCGGGAGCGACAAAGCCGTCGCCGCGGGCGAGGAGCTGCTCGTCAAGGCGGAGCTCTTGAGCCGCAAGGTCAAAGACCCCGAGCTCGAGGTGACGCTGCTGGTCGCTCGCTCGCGAGCCGCGCTCGCGACGGGTGATTTCGTGCGTGCGCTCGCGACGGCCGAGGCGTGCATCCAGCTCTTCCGCGGACGCTCGCTCAAAAACTCGGGCCTCGTCGCCGTCGCGCACAACGTGTCGCTGTTCGCGCTCGACGCGCTCGGCCGGCTGCACCAGCTCCGCGAACGAGCGCACGCGCGCTTGCTGATGGCGGAGGCGGTCGGCGACCTCTACTCCGAGGTCACGGCTCGCACGTACGCGGCCGTCGCTGCGCTCGGCCTCGACGACCCGACGCTCGGCGAGCAGCTCCTCGCCGATGCGGCCAAGCATTTCCCGAGCGGGACCGTCCTGTTTCAGAGCTGGCTGCTGCTCCGCGCGCAGGCGATGCTCGACCTCTACGCCGGCCGGCCCGGCGCCGCGTGGACGCGCATCGAGCGCGAGTGGCCGCTGCTCGAGCGGGCGCACCTCTTGCGCGTCCAGTTCATCCGCATCTTCGCCTTGCGCTTGCGCGCGACGGCGGCGGTCGCGGCGCTCGCGAAGGGTGAACTCAAGGGCAGCGGCGCCGCGTTCGCCCTGCGCGACGCGTCCGCGCTCGAACGCGAGCGGCGCCCCTTCGCGCGCGCCGCGGCGAGCGCGGTGCGCGGCGGACTGGCTGCCGCACGCGGCGACGGCGAGTCCGCGGCGCTCGAGTACACGCGGGCGGCCGCCGCTTACGACGAGGCCGCGATGCCGCTCGAAGCGGCGTGCTGCCGGCTGCGCTGGGCGGGCATCGAGGGGAACGCGCAGGCGCGCACCGAAGCGAGCCGGCAGCTGCGCGCGCTCGGCGTGAAATCACCAACTCAGTTCGCCGCCATTCACAGCTTGTAGGCAGTCGAGCATTCGAGGAGTCGTCACCGTGCCAAATCAAGAAAATATCGACGTCGTGATCATCGGCGCGGGCATGTCGGGCCTCGCCGCCGCGGACTACATCAACCAAGGCAACGCGGACCGCGTGGAGGCCGGCCTCACGCCGCTGAGCTTCGTGATCCTCGAAGGCTCGGAGCGGGCGGGAGGCAGAACGCGCACCGATCCCGACGCACCCGGCTTTCTGGAAGTCGGCGGGCAGTACGTCGCCCCGACGCAAAGCTACACGCAGCTCATGCTCGCGCGCTTCGGCCTCGAGACGTTCGACACCTTCTTGCCGGACGAGCTGACGAGCCTCTACGAGCCGGCCGCGGGCGACGTCATTCAGTTTCAAGGCAACTACCCGCTCACGCAACGCTTGATCGAGGCCATCGGCGGCATCGAAGCGGCGATTTTGCCGATTCGGGCGCACCTCGAACGGCCGTGGGAGTGCCATCGCGCTCAGGAGCTCGACCAGGTAAGCGTCGAAGACTTCATGCAGCGGTCGCTCGCTGACCGGGACGCGAGCGACAAGGAGAGCGCTTATTGCCGCGAGCTCCTCACGATCGCCGTTCGCTCGGCGTTCTCGGTAGAACCGCGGGACATATCTTGGTTTTACTTTCTCTATTACGGCGCCACGTGCGGCAGCATGCAAGCGTTCGAGAACGTGAAGGGCGGCGGTGACGCCGTGCGCATCGCCTACGGCACGCAAGCGCTCGTGAAGGCGCTCGTGAACGCAGTGGGCGAAGGGAACGTGCGCTACCGAAGCAAAGTGGAAACCGTCCAGCACGACGCGACCGGCGTGACGGTGAGTTACACGAACGAGCACGGCGAGGAGGCGAGCATCCGAGCACAACGCACCATCGTCGCGCTCTCGCCGGTGATCGCGGGGAAGATCAAGTTCAAGACGCCGCTGCAGGAGCACCGCCGCGCGCTCGCCGACGGCGCGCCGATGGCCGCGACGATCAAGGGCTTCCTGCGCTTCGACACGGCGTGGTGGCGCAAGAACTTCACCGGCTACGTGCTGAGCGCCAAGGGTCCCGCCGATTGGATCATGGATAACACCTGGAAGGACCCGGCCGACGGCCTCTGGAAATACCCCGCGCTCATGACGTTCATCGTCGGTGACAAGGCGAAAGAAGCGACCAAGCTCACCGCCGAGGAACGGCGCGATCGCCTGCTCGAGCAGGTCTACCGGCTGTTCGGCGGCAAGAAGGAAGACTTCCCGTGCGTCGGCTACGTGGAGCAAGACTGGCTCCAAGATCGGTGGAGCGGCGGCTGCCCCGCGGGCTGCTTCAAGCCCGGCATCCTCACGAGCCACGGACAGGGCCTGCGCACGCCGACCGGCAAGATCCATTGGGCCGGCTCGGAAACCGCGACCGATTGGATGGGCGGCTACATGAACGGCGCGATTCAAGCCGGCATTCGTGCGGCGAGCGAGGTGCTCGCGGCCCAAGCGCCCTCGTCGGCCCAGGCCGTCGCGAGACACGGCTAGGCGCGTTCGGGACGGCTACTCGACGTCGGGACGCCGGATCGAAAGCGTCGCGAGCAAGTTGTAGACGTGCGTGCGCGTGAGATCGAGCACGCGCGCGGTCGCCGCAACGTTCCAATTCTCCCGTTCGAGCGTGTTCGCCAAGAGCTCGCGCTGAAAGCGGCGCGTCGCGTCCTGGAACGTGAGACTCTGCGGGAGCTCGCTGCCGAGCTTTTCACTGGGGAACAAGTGCCGGCGCTCGACGCGGAGCGCGCCCTCACCGTGCGCGCGGATGAGGCCGCGCTCGACGACGTGCGCGAGCTCCCTCACGTTGCCGGGCCACTCGGCGTATTCGAGCGCGAGGAGCGCCCCCGTCGACAGCTCGAGCGCCGGTAAGCGATTCGTTTCGGAGCTCACGCGGCAGAAGCGCTCCGCGAGCGGCGCGACGTCCTCGCGACGTTCACCGAGGAGCGGCAGGCGGATCGGAAACACGTTGAGGCGGAAATAGAGGTCGTCGCGGAAGCGCTTCGCTTCGACGGCGGCGGCGAGGTTGGTGTTCGTCGCGGCGATGATGCGCACGTTCGCCTGGCGGCTCTTGCCGTCGCCGAGCGGGTAATAGACACCCGACTGCAAGAGCTGGAGCAGCTTCGCCTGCGCGCCCGTATTGAGCTCGCCGATCTCGTCGAGAAAGAGCGTCCCGGACTCGGCCGCGGCGACCTTGCCCGGCATGCGTGCGCGCGCCATGGAATGCGCGCCGGGCGCCGAGCCGAAGAGCTCGCTCTCGACGAGCTGGTCGGGCAAGGTCGCGCAGTTGAGCTCCACGAACGGAAAGGTTGCGCGCGGACTGTTGTCGTGGATCGCGCGAGCGAGCTGCGTCTTGCCGGTGCCCGAATCCCCCGTGAGCAGCACGCCGACCTCGAGCGGAGCGACGAGCGCCACCTGCTGGAAAATACCGGCAAGCGCCTTGCTCGAGCCGACGAGATTGTCGAGCTTGAGCTTGGCTCGAAACGGCGCGGTCGGATCCTTGTCGCGCCGCTCCCTGCGCCGCGCGAGCAGCCGTTCGCCGAAGCTCGCGACGTGCTTGGCGAACACCTCGGCCCGCCGCCGGTCGTCGCTCGAGAACGCGCCGCGATCGACGCGATCCTGCAGGTAAATCACGCCGATGACCGGGGACGTGCCGATCGGCGTGCACAGCACGGCCTCGAGGCCTTGCGCGCGGACACTGCCGCGGTCCTGAAAGCGTGGGTCGGAGGCCGCGGAGACGGCCATCACCGTTTCGCCCGTTTCGAGCGCTTCCGTGATCACGCCGCGCGAGAGTCCGCCCTTGGACAGCACCGTTTCTTCCAGGCCGCGCAGTAGGCTGAAGCTCGGTTCGTCGCCGCCGCTCGGGTCACGGAGCTCGATGTACCCGCGCCGGGCGCCCGCCACCTCGATGAAGAGCGAGAGCGCCAGATCGATGAACTGCTCGGGCTCGTCTTTCTGCCCGAGCTCGAGCAGCTGCCAATACAGATCGCGCTCGCGGGTGATCTTGGCAAGCTCGCTTTCCACGGCCCAAGAGTACGCTAGGCCCGCCATGACCACCACTCGGTACGTCGCGCTCCTCCGAGGCATCAACGTCGGAGGCAACAACATCATCAAGATGGCCGCGCTGCGCGCGCACTTCGAGCAGCTCGGGCACGCCGAGGTCGCGACCTACATCGCGAGCGGGAACGTCTTGTTTTCGGCACGCTCGAGCAACAAGGGCGCCCTCGTGAAGGTCATCGAAGCGGCGCTCAGCCTCGAATTTTCGTACGAGTCCCGCATCGTGCTCCTCTCCGCGCGCGAGCTCGAGCGCGTCGTGAAAGAGGCGCCGCCCGGCTTCGGCAAGGAGCCGAAGAAGTACCGCTACGACGTCCTGTTCGTGAAGGAGCCGCTTACGGCGAAACAGGCGCTCAGCGAAGTTCCGACCAAGCCGGGCGTCGACGAGGTGTTCGCGGGCAAGCACGCCCTCTACTTTCGGCGCCTGATCAGCAAGGCGAGCCAGAGCCGCCTCTCCCGCATCGTCGGCCTGCCCGTCTATCGCAGCCTGACGATTCGGAATTGGAACACGACGATTAAGCTGGCCGCGCTCGCTCTTCGAGCCTCCGCATGAACGGCGCGAGCTTCGGCGAGACGCGGTCGAGCAACGCCGGATCGCCGGCCTCCAGCATCGCGCACTCGCCGTAGAGCGCGGCGTCGGCGAGGGTGGGCGCGTCGCCGAAGAGGAACGGCCGGGCTTCGAGCGTCGCGAGCGTCGGGGCGAGCAGGTGCCGGCCGCGAGCGACGAGCGCGTCACGGTTCTGCTCCCACGCCGCGACGCAGCCGGCGCCGAATTTGCGCTCTTTGATCAGCACATATAGGGCGCGGTCGCTCGGGCTCTGCCAGCCGTCGCGAATGGCGGGCGTGGCGATGCGAAAGAGGACGTCCTCGAGCGGTCCGTCGCTGAAGTCCGCGTACGCCCAGATCGGCCCCTCGAGCGGCGACGGCACCAGGCGGCGCCCCGCCTCGCTCGCGAGCAGCTTTTCGCAGATGTCGCGCGACTCGACGGTGACGCTGCCGTCGTCGTCGACCAGGACTGGCACGTAAATGTAGCCGCCCGTCACGGTCGCGAGCTCGGTGCGATCGCTGTACGGCATCTCGATCGCTTCGTAACGCCGTCCGAGCAAGTCGAGCAGCATTTGCACCTTGCGTGCATAGGGGCTGTAGCGAGTTCGGTAGAGCTTCATGCCCCCATTCCTACGGAGTTTCGTGCGCGCCGCCAAACGAATCCTTTCCATGATACATGAGAAAAACTCATGTATCCGAGCCTGCCGCGACCGCTCGCGCTGCCCTCCCTGCACGGGCTTTTGGTGTTCGAGGCCGCCGCCCGGCATTTGAGCTTCACCGAAGCGTCACGCGAACTGTCGATCAGCCAGACGGCGGTGAGTCACCAGATTCGAGCGCTCGAAACGCAGCTTGCCGTCGCGCTCTTTCGCCGCTTGCCCAAGCGCGTGGAGCTCACCGCCGAAGGCAAAGCCTGGGCGCTCGAGCTCGGTGAGATCTTCTCGCGGCTGCACGCGTTGAACCGCCGCTTGCGCCAACCCCCGCGACCGCGGGTGCGCGAAGTGGCCGTGAGCACGCTGCCCTCGTTCGGCTCGCGCTGGCTCGTGCCGCGCCTCGGGAAGTTCCTCGATCGTCACCCCGACACCGAGGTGCGCATCTCGTCGAGCGAGCGCTTGGTGGATCTGGCGGGTGAGAACATCGACGTCGGGATCCGCTACGGCTTCGGGCGCTATCCCGGCCTGGTGACGGAGAAGCTCGCGGACGACGCGTGGGTCGTGGTGGGCGCGCCGTCGCTGCTCGCGAAAAAACCGCTCAAAACGCCGCGTGATCTCGCACAGCACGTGCTGTTGCAGGACGACAGCCCTGACGCCTGGGCCCGCTGGCTCTCGGAGAACGGCGTGCGCTCCGAGCTCCGCGCGCGCAAGAACGAGCTCACCGATTCGAGCATGCTGATCGAAGCCGCGGTGCGCGGTCAGGGGATCGGCCTGGCGCGCTGGTCGCTCGCGGTCGACGAGCTCAGCGCCGGACGCCTGGTGCTGCCCTTTCCGAAGGCACACGCGCTCCCGACCGGGCTCGGCTACTACCTCGCGGCACCGCGCGAAAGCCTACGGCGCGCCGCCGTGGCGGCGTTTCGTGATTGGGTGCGCGCCGAAGCCGAGACGCTCCGGAGCGGGCGCCCCTGAACGCCTGTCAGTACAGGCTAAGGTCGTCGACGAGGAAATCGAAATTGCCCGAGCCGCCGTCGGTGCCCTGATAGCCGAAGTAGACGAAAATCGTGTGCGCGAGATCCTTGGGTTTCACGCCCCACCCTTCTTGCGCGAGCCCGTCGAACGCCAGTGTGTATTTCTGCCAATCGGTACCGAGCGTCACGATCTGCTCGAAATGATCGGTGCAGTCACTGTCACAAGTGCCGCCGTCCGAGGTCGGCGTCGTCGTGAGCGTCGCAAACTCGACGTGGACCTTCGTGGACCCGGACCTGCTCTTTCCGTAGAACGTGAGGCCGCTGTACGAGGTGAGGTCGTAGGTCGAACCGCCGTCGAGAAAGAAGCCAATCGACGCCCAGTCGTCGTCGGTGTGGCCGAAGCCGGTGCCCGAGAGGCGCATGCCGTATTGGCTGCCGGCTCGCGCGTCACCGCCGAGGGCGTACGCCGGGAAGTCCTCGTGCGTCGAGGGATCGATGGTGCCGGTGGGCGTACCGGTCGCCGACCACCAGTCGCCGCTACGGCCTTGGTTTGCGCACGTGAGCGCGTCGCCATCCTCCATGTCGTCGACGACGAGCGCAGGTGTGCAGAAGGTTCCCGTTGCGGGTGCGCCGGCGCCGCCCGCGCGGCCCCCGCTGCTCGAGCTCGCGCCGCCGGGCGCGCCAGCCGTTGGTCCGCCGCCCTGGGGCGCGCCGCCGAGCGCGCCAACGCCACCTTGCGCGCCGTCCCCGCGCGTGCCGCCCGCAGGCAGCATTCCACCGGTCGCGCCACTGCCGTCACTGCCGGCGCTTCCGCCCGCCGTGCTGCTCCTGCTGCCCGTTCCCGCGAAGGATCCACTCCCGCCCTCCGCGTCGTGACCTCCGCTCGACTCGTGCGACGGACCTCCGCCCCGATCGCTCGAAGCGCCGGCACCGCCTCCACTCGGGTTAGTCGAGGTCCCACCGTTGCCGGCGCCCGCGTTCGGCTGATTCGTACGGCCCGCGGTGCCCGGCACGCCGGCCACGCCCCCGGCGCCAAAACGCCCGCCGCCTTCCATGCCCGCGGCACCGGAAGCCTCCCCTTCTTGGGTATGAAACGCAGGGGTGCACGCGAGGAGCGCATGGAGCGCGACCGTGCCCGCGAACCTGCGCGCCCTCACCCTTCTATGTCTCACGTTGGTTTCACCGCGCACGATTTTCCTTATGCCGGCAGCGTGGCTCGCGCACGTGATCCGGTGGCACGACAGTCGTGACGAGGGCTCGTGGCCCCGGGCAAAAATGATGAAGAACGCATGAATACGAGAAGCCACGCGAATTGCCGGCGCTTCGCGTAAAGTCGGGCATGACCGAAAGACCGAACGGCGCGCCGGCGCGACGTGCCGGGCCCATCGACGTGGAGCTCTGGCCTTCCGCGCTAGCGGCGCGCGTGGTCGAGCCGGGCCCTCTGCCGCGCATCCACGGCTACGACGTCGAGGACGATCTTGCGCGCCACTACTCGTTCGCGGAGATCACCTTGACGGCGCTGACGGGCACGGCTCCCGAGCGCGGCCATGGACGTGCGTTCGAGATCGCGCTCGCATTCCTCGCGCCAGTGCCGGTGAATGAGGCGCCCGGGCATGCGGCCGGACTCGCGCGCCTGATCGGCGCGGACGCGAGCGGCGTCATCAGCGGCGCCGCCATGGGGCTCGCCGAGCGCGCGCGCCACCTCGTCTCCACGCACGCCGAGCTCATCGCGTGGCTAGACTCGGGCAGCGGTGACGTGCCACCAAGCACGCAGACCGACGATCCAAACGACACGCACGCGGTCGCGCGCCTGCGTGCAGCGCTTGCCGAGACCGGCGCGAGCTTCCCGCTCCTGAACACGCGACCCACGTTGATGGCCGCGCTCATCGGCGTACTCCACGGCGTGGGTCTCACCGATGCGCCACGCATCGAGACTGCGCTCGCCTTCGCGGGTCTGCCCGCCACGGTCGCCGAGGCCTTCGCCGTGAAGCCGTTCGCGTTCTTCAGCTACCCGATGGACCTGCCCGCCTTCCGCTACGTCGAGGACGCGGATGGCTGAACCGCTAGAGCGCCCGGTTCTCATCACCCACGTGGGTCACGTCGGTCCCGACCATCATCGGTTTCGCGGGTTCGACGTGGGCGGCGAGCTCGTCGGGCACGAGAGCTATTGGAGCGTTATTTCGCTGGCCATCGGCGGGCCTCGCATCGACACCGCCGCGAGCCGCCTGCTCGACGATCTCGCGACCAGCCTGGTCGGGCCCGATCCACGCATTTGGCCGTGGAAACTCTGCCGTTTGATGAGCGCCTACGGGCGCTTTTCCGTGGGCATGGCGGGACCGCTCATCATGATGAGCAGCGGGCGCGTCGGTCCGGCCGCGCTCGCCACGGTCGCGCGTTTTTTCGTTGAGCTCGCGCGCGAGCTCGACTCGGAGCCGGCAGACGACGACGCGCTCACGCGAGCGCTCGAGCGGAAGCTCGAAGGCGTCGCGCGGCCGCCCGGTTTCGGCACGCCCTTCCGCAACCAGGACGAGCGCAACGCGCCCATCGTCGCGCTGGCGCGGGCGCACGGACGCGAGCACGGTCGCTATTTTTCACTCGTGCAGCGCGCCGCGCCCGTCGTGCTGCACAAGACTCAACTCCCGATGAACGCCGCGGCCCTCGTGAGCGGCATCTGCCTCGATCTCGGCTTTACCCCCGAGCAGATCGACGTCTTCGGCGTCTTGCTCCTCGTCTCGAACACGGTCGCGAATTCGTTCGAGGGTTCACGCGAAGCGCCCGCCATCCTCAAGCGCCTGCCGGCCGAGTTCGTGCGCTACGTGGGGCCTGCCGCGCGCAAGAGCCCACGCGCCGAGGGCGGAAAGGCGCCGTGATCGCGTTCGAGTGGGACGACGCCGAGCTCTACGCACGGACGCTCGCCTTCGCAGAGCAGGAGCTTTCACCGGGCTCCGCGGAGCGGATCCGCACCGGAACGTTCGATCGCGAGCTCTGGCGGCGCGCGGGCGCTTTCGGCTTGGCGGGGCTCCCGGTGCCGACGCCGCAGGGCGGGATGGGACTCGGCGCCGCGGCGACCGCCCACTTGCTCGAAGCGCTCGGGCGCGGCTCGAACGATGCCGGCTTCGTGTTCTCACTCGCCGCTCATCTCTTCGCCTGCGCGGTGCCGCTCGCACGCTTCGGCTCGGAAGCGCAGCAAGCCGAACTTCTGCCGCGGCTCGCGCAGGGTGAGCTCATCGGCGCGAATGCGATCAGCGAAGCGGGAGCGGGCTCCGATGTGTTCGCGCTCACGACCCGCGCCGTTCTCGAAGCCGACACGTACGTGCTCGACGGCGAAAAAACCTGGGTCACGAACGGCCCCGTCGCGGACGTTTTTCTCGTCTATGCGAAGACACAGCCAGATGCGGGCTACTTCGGAGCGAGCGCGTTCGTCGTGGAAAGGACGCGACCGGGGCTCCGTCTCGGCACGCCGATCGCCAAGGTGGGCCTCGAGACGTCACCGACGTGCTCGCTCTATCTCGAGTCATGCCGGATCCCGAAGCAGAACCTGGTGGGGCAGGTCGGCCAAGGCGCGCCCCTCTTCGAGTACGCCATGCTCTGGGAGCGCAGCTGCCTCTTCGCGCTCTACGTCGGCCGCATGCAGACGGCGCTCGAGCGCGTCGTCGAGCACGCCCGGACGCGCCGTCAGTTCGGCCGTGCGCTCGGCGATTTTCAGGCCGTTTCACATCGCATCGCCGAGATGAAGGTGCGGCTCGAAGCCGCGCGAGCGCTGCTCTATCGAGCCTGCTTCAAGCTCGACCGCGACGAAGACGCGCGGCTCGACGTCGCGATCGCCAAGCTTTTCGTGAGTGAGGCGGCGGTGCAATCGGGCCTCGACGCCGTGGCGCTCTTCGGCGGCCTCGGTATCGCGAACGACGGCGGCATCGAGCGCTTCCTGTGCGACGCGCTGCCGGCACGCACGGTGTCCGGCACCTCGGACATCCAGCGCAACCTCATCGCGCGCGCGCTCGGTTTGTGAGAAGTGGCTCGATGCGCTTCCTGAAGGATTTGTTGCTCGAGGCAGCGCGCCGGACCCCGGACGCGGTCGCCGCGAAATGCCCCGAGCGCGGCGCCGTCCGCTACGGCGAGCTCGACGCGCTCGCGAATCGGGTGGCACACGTGCTCGCGGCTCGCGGTGTCGGCAAAGGCGCTCGAGTGGGCGTCCTGATGCCGAAATCGGCCGCCGCGCTCGCCGCCATGCAGGGCGCGCTGCGCCTCGGCGCCGCCTACGTGCCGCTCGACCCGACGGGACCGCTCCTGCGCACGCGCACCATCGCGCTGGATTGCGGTCTCGCCGCGCTGGTCGGGGAGACCGCCCAGCTGGCTGCTTTCGGCCCCGAACCCTGCGCGTCATTCCTACTCGAGCTCGACGGCGGCGGGCGCGCACTCCTCGACGCTGCGCCCGTGACTCCGCCGCCCGCGCCGCTCCTCGACGCGAGCTCGCTCGCCTACGTCCTCTACACGTCCGGCTCCACCGGCGTCCCCAAGGGCGTCGCCATCAGCCAGGAGAACGCGCTCGCTTTCGTCGATTGGGCGCGAGCGATCCTCGGGGTGAGGCAGGAAGACGTGCTCGCCAATCACGCGCCGCTCCATTTCGATCTCTCCGTCCTCGACGTCTATGCCGCGTTCGCCGCCGGTGCCTGCGTCGCGCTCGTGCCGGAAATGGCGGCCTTCGTGCCAAGGCAGCTCGTCGAGTTTCTCGCGGCGGAGCGCGTCACCCTCTGGTATTCGGTGCCTTCCGCGCTCGGGCTCATGCTCGAGCACGGCGGGCTGCTCGAACGCGACGGGCTTGCGCTGCGGGTCGTCTGCTGCGCCGGCGAGCCGTTTCCGCCTCGCCTGCTCGCCAAGCTGCGCCGGAGTCGGCCGGACGTCCGCGTTCTGAATCTCTACGGCCCCACGGAAACGAACGTTTGCACCTACTTCGAAGCGCCCCCCGAGGTCGATCCCGAAACGCCGGTGCCGATTGGTGCCACTGCGAGCGGCAACGAAGTCTGGGCCGTGAAGGACGACGGTTCGCGCGCGTCGGCAGGTGAAGTCGGCGAGCTGCTCGTGTCGGGCCCGACCGTGATGCTCGGCTATTGGGGAAAAGAACCGCATCCGCGGGGCAATCCCTACCGCACGGGTGACCTAGTCCGCGTGCGCCCCGAAGGCGGCTTCGACTACCTCGGCCGGCGCGACCGCATGGTGAAGCTCAAGGGCCACCGCGTCGAGCTGGGAGAGGTGGAGCTGGCGCTCGGTCACCACCCGGACATCGCCGAGGTCGCCGTGACCGTCGTCAGCGCAGGCATGGATGCAAGGCTCGTCGCGGTCGCAGTGCCACGTGCCGAACGACAAGTGCCCCTGCTCGAGCTGAAGGCGCACTGCGCCAAGCACGTGCCGCGTTACATGATCATCGATGGCGTGGTGTGGCTCCCCGCACTGCCACGCACGCCGAACGGCAAGCTCGATCGCACCGTCATCGCGAGCACCTTTCTCTGACCGGAGCACTCATGGACTCGAAAGAGGTCGAAGCGCGCGTCTGCTCTTTCATCGAAAAAACGCTGCTGGGCGGTAATTCGGAAGGGCTCGACCAGAACACGCCGTTGCTCGAGCTCGGCGTGGTGGACTCGATGGGCATCACCCGACTCACCACCTTTTTGGAGACGGAGTTCGGGCTCCGCGTGCCGGTCGAAGAGCTCAGCGCCGTGAACTTCGCCAGCATCGAGGCCATCGCCCGCCTCGTGCTGCGGCTCTCCGCGTAGCCGAAAAGCGGCACGCTTCGCGAGGCGTGTGTTACACCCAAGCTCCGTGCGCGCCGCCCTGGTTTTGACCTACGCCGCCGCCGCCGGGCTCGGCTACGTGCTCGGCGTCCGCGGGCTCTTGCCCTACGGCCCTTTGAAGTCGTCGACCTCGACGCCGCTCGCGCGCCTCGGCGTCGTCTTGCGGGACGGCGTCGGCAAGGCGGACACGGCGAGCCTCACGCTCCTCCACGACGACGCCGACGCCGTACGGACGAGCCTCGGCATGCCGGAACGCGATGCGTTCGATCTCGTGGTCGCGCTACGCGGCCTGCGCAACGGCGGCAAACCCGACGTCGCGTCCGCCGAACAAAGCTGCCACGCGTTGAAGCTCGTGCGCTGCGATGCGCGGGCCATGGAAGTGCTGCAAAAACGGAGCACGCCGTGACGCTGCCCCGTCCGGTCGCCGTCGCACAATGGCTGGTCGGGCCGCTGCTCGTCGCTGCCCTCGCGGGTGAGCTCGGCGGCATGCGCGCCAAGGCGCAACGCGGGAACATCTTCGTGCAGACGTCCGTTCTCGCTCCCGAGGAGTCGAAGCGCCTCGAAGCCGTGCCCGCCCGCGCCATGGACAACGCCGTCTGGCCCCTCAGCGCGGCCGAGGTCGCGCAAAAGCTCGTGAAGTTCGAGCTCGACCGAGCCGAGGACGGCGCGCGCCGCGCCCGGCTCCTCATCCGCTTCGGCTTGATCGACCGCAACCTCGACGGGCAGGCGGCGGTTTTCGCGGCGGCGTGCACCATGGACGCAACCCTCTGCGACCAGATCCGCTTGCGTGACGCCGCCGAGCACGAGGCCGGCTTGCGCTTCGTGCCACCCGGCAATCACTTGCCGCTCTCGCTCATCGGAGGGCATCCACCGATCGGAGCACCGTGAGCAGCCGCAAAGCCGAACGCGCGGCTGCTGCCCGAAAACGCCGCAAAGAACGTGCATTTCGCGACGAGGCCGGCCGCCTGCACCTCGTCGTGCAGCGCGACCCGGAGAGCGGCAACGAGCGGGTGTCGCTCAAGGCACCCCTCTTCGAGGAGGCCTGGCAAAACGAGCTCACCGTGTCGGCGGCGAACACGGTGCTCGGCGTGCTCCGCCGTGAACCGACGCTCGACCGCGTGCTGGAGCTCACGCAGAGCGCCATGGCGTCCACGGAGCGGTTGATCGCCGCGCTGCTCGCGCGTGCGCCAGCCGGGGCCGTCGCGTGCAAAGCAGGCTGTGATCACTGCTGTTACCAGGTCGTCGGCGTCACCGCGGCAGAGGCGCTCACCATCCACGCCCACCTCCGCAGAACGCGCACGGCGGAAGAGCTCGAACGCCTGAAGCTGCACGTCGCCGAGCTCCACGAGCGCGCGCGCGGCCTTTCGTCGGCGGAGCGTTTTTCACCCGCTCACCCGTGCGCCTTTCTCGAAGCCGGGAGCTGCTCGATTTACGAAGTGAGGCCACTCTCCTGTCGGGGCATGAACTCACTCGATGCGGGCGAGTGTGAGAGCCGGCTACGGGAGCCGGAAGGGCGCGCGGCGTTTCTGGCCAAGGGCCACGCGGGCCACTGTTTCTTGGAGCCGATTTACGCGTTCCGCGCCGTGAGCGCGGGCCTCCAGCTCGGCCTCTCGGAGCTTTACCAGCTCGACGCGCGACCGCTCGACTTGCTGGCCGTCATGCATTTGCTCTTGGAGGGCGACGGGACGCTCGGCGACGCGTGGGCCGCGGGTCAAAAGCCGTTCGAGCCGGCGCTCCGCGAACAGCGGTAATACGCGCGACGAGAATCGGCGCTACTGGGGCGCGCCGTTCATGATCCACGTCTTGATGGAGTCCCGCTCGGCCTGGGTCAGGCACGGATCGTCGATGCAGCTCTGTGGCATCACGAAAGGACCGCCGGATTGGTCCGTGCACATCCACGTCGGCAAGAGCAAGAGCGCACTGTGCGCAGGATCACCGGGCGTCACGAGCTTCGAGTTCATGCACTCGGTCACGACGGTGCTCGTGAGTATGCCGTAGAGCGTCGCCTTGTTGGTGTAGACGAGCGGCTGCCCGCCGCCCCCGTGACACAGCGGCGCGCCGCAGTTCATCGCCATGATCATGGCGACGTCGTTGAACGTGCCCGGGCCGGTCGCGCCGCTCATCCCCGCGGCTCCTTTGCCGGCATTTCCCGTCATTCCAGCGTGACCCGCCGAGCTCGCCCCGCCGGAGCCGCTCGCCGCGCCGCCGGAGCCGCCGCTCGAAAGGTCGGTGGGCAACGTGGGGCTGCCGCTGCCGCAACCGGACGCCGCGACCAGGCCGAACACGAACAGCAGACGACCGAAAAGCAACGCGCGTTTCACGACGTTCGACAAGCCGCTCTTCGTAATACATTTCTCGAGCAGTCGCTAGTCATGGCCGCGCGACGCAGTGCTCGAAGTGCACACGCGCTGCGCGCATGCGCGCACACGCACGCGCACGCGAAAGGACAAGACCGAGAGACGCCGGCGTGCGGCACCACTCGGTCTCGAAGCGGACGCTGACGTTGAGACTCAGGATGCTTTGAGGGCCGTCACTTCGCCGGGGTTCTTGATGCCGTCCGTGTCCTTGTTGCCGTCGAACACGCCGAAGGTCGTCACGGGGCCGCCGTCGGCCGCCTTGCAACCGACTGCGTTCATCAGCGTGACGTAGAGCTTGTTGATCGGCTGGTTGCCGCCGCTCGAGCCCGTGTTGCCGATGGTGCCGCCGTTCGCGCACGAACTCTCGCTGTTGCCCTTGCCGATCGTCTTGCCTTCGACGTTCACCGCGGCGCCCTGCTTCAGGTAGCCGCCGGCGCTGCCCGCGATGATGATGGGCAAGTTGTTCAGGTTGTGGGCGGCGCCGTCCGACAGCTCCGGCAACCACATGGTCGCCGTGTTGTCGAGGAGGGTGCCGTCACCCTCGGGCATGCTGTCGAAGGTCTGCACGAGGCGGGTGAACTTGCCGGCGAGCCAGGTGTCAATCTGCGCGATCATATCGAGCACGCCCGCATAGCAATTGCCGCCGACCGTGAAGTCGCCGGTGCGGTGCGAGAGACCGTGGTGCTCCTTCGTCATCGCCAGGCCGTCCCACTTGTAGATGACGTAGCCCGGATACAAGAAGACGAACGTGCGGTTCACGTCGCACGTCATGGCGAGCGCCATGAGGTCCATCATCATGTCGCCGCCCTTGGTGAACGACGTCGCGAGGTTCGCGTCGCCGTCCGCGGTGCCCTTCGGACCGAGCACGTTGCCGGCCGTGATGCTGCCGGTCGGGCTCGCGGCCGTGACCGCCGCGTCGGTGATGCCGAGCATCGACTGCGTCGCGGAGTTGCAGACCGCCTGCATCGCCGGGTCCATCATGCCCGTCTCGGTGTCGCGGAGCAGCGAGAGCCAGGCGTCGATGCGATCCTGATCGGCCTTGCTCATGTTGAGACGCTTGAACGTGTTCAGATCGTCCGTCACGAGGTCGATCGCGCTCTTGCCGCGCGCCACGTGGTAGTCCGCGGGCGTCGTCGACGTGCCGGTCCCGGTCGTCCCGGTGCTCGTCGCGCCAGTGCCCGGCATCACCACGCCGGTGAGCAACTTGTAAACGCTCGACGGATTCACGTTCGACGGGAACGCGGTGTTCGGGCCCGAGAAGGAGATGACCTCTTTGATGAGGGTGCTCGGCGCGCCGACGCTGAGCACGAGCGGCGTCTTGTCGCCCGGGTTGATCTGCTTCGCGATGGTGTGGTCGAGCGACTCCGCCGTCGCGTAGCGGTTCGATTCGGTGGAGATGTACGCGCAAGTGAGCTTCGAGCCGCACGCCTGATCGTGCGGGTCGATTGACTGCCCGACGGCGTACGAGTTCATCGAACGGAAGCCGCGCGGGAGGAGCAGCTTGTTCACGTACGGAGAGAGCGGCTCGAGGTACGTGCCCGTCAGGTCGCTCGCCGCGAGCGCGCCGTCTTCCTTCGTCGGAAACCAGCGGGTCGTGAGGCACCCGTTGTGCGTGTAGAAGATGACGAGACGCTTCGGCGGCGTCGCCGGAACGGCTTGCGCCTTCGCCCACTGCTCGTGAACGGAGCTGAGGAACGGCGCCGCCAAGCAGGCGCCGGCCACTCCCTTCAAGAAGATTCTTCGCTGCATCGGAGGCCGCTTCGTGGGCGTCATTGGGAAACCTCGCGGAGTCGGAACGACTGAGTCTGGGTCAGATCGGCAATCAGGTTGAGGATGGCGTAGTTACCGCCGGCCATCTTGGCGGTGAGTTGCGCGACATCGCACTGGTCGGCCGTGTCGCCGGGGCGCTGATACGCGTAGCCCACCCATTGCGTGACGTACTGCTGGAGCGCACCGGGTGAAGCCGCGATTGCCTTCATGAGGTCCGCGGGGCCGGTGACGTGCACCGTGGGTTGCCCATCGACGACGGTGATGTCGGCGGTGGTGTCGAGCGCAACGCCGTCCGACTCCGTGGTGCGCCAGGCCGCCATCGCGTCGAACGCTTCCATCGCGAAGCCTGGCGGGTTGATGTAGGTGTGATGACACGCTTTGCAGTTGTCGCCGGACGTTTGCGCGTCGACCTGCTTCCGGTTCGTGTCGAGGTCCGGTGAATCCGGCAGCGCGGTCTGCGACGCGCCGGCGGGCGGAGCCGGGATGCTGATGCCGAGGATTTGCTTGGAAATGAAGGCGCCGCGGTAAATCGGGTTCGTGCGCGTGAGCGACGCGAAGTTCATCAAGAAACCCGCTCGTGTGAGGAAGCCCGGCCGCTGCGTCGGGTCGAGGGAGACCTGCGTGAGGTCGGTGCCGTACTTGCTCGCGTCGAGCCCGTAGAGCGGCGCCGTGTCCTTGTTGACGAAGGCAAGCGGGCTCGTGAGGAAGTCCTTGAACGTCGAGCCCGACGTGAACGTGATCGCGTCGAAGAACTTCACCGTCTCGTCCCCGATCGGGCCGACGACCGCCGGATTCCAGCTCGGGAACGTGCCGGGATCACGGTTTGCCGTCGCCCAGTGCGACTCGGAATCCATCAAGAGGTAGTGCTGGTGGAAGGCCGAGACCATGTCGCGGGCCTTCGGATCCTGGAGCATGCGCGCGGCCTGCGCCGCGATCTGCTGCGTCGTTTGCAGCATGTTCTGGTCGGCGGCGCTGTTCAGCGTCGCGTCCGGCGTCGTGCCCCAGAGCATGTACGCGAGGCGCTGCGCGATCTCGGTGCTGGAGAGCGTGAAGTGTCCGGCACCGTCCGAAACCGAGCTCGTCTCCGCGCGCTGGATGAACGTCGGGGAGATGAGGAACATGTAGAGAAGCGCCTGCGCGATCTCCATCGGCGCGCCCGTCGGCGTGATGCTCGCGCCCGCCGCGATCACCTTGTCGAAGCGCGCGATTTCATCGGTCGTGAGCGGGCGGCGGAAGGCGAGACGCCCGAAGTCGATGACCGTCTGGTGCAGACAGGTCGTGTCACCGGCCGCCGGTGTACACTTGATGAAGTTCGCGGCAAGCTTCGGATCGGCGAAGACTTGCGTCGAGATCTTGTCGGCGACGTCCTTGTAGTTGGCCCACGCGAGGTCCGTCATGCCGCCGCTGAAGTCCGTCGCGAGCACGGTGGAGGGCACGACACCGTTTGCCGCGGTGAGGTTGGTTACCCCGAGGAGATCGCGGATGGTGCGGTCGTACTGCGCATTCAGGAGGCGCGGGACCTGCGAGGTGGCCTCGATCTGCGGCGTACAGTTCGGGTTCAGTAGCCCCGTTCCGCTGCTAGAAGAGCCACCGGCGCCCGGCGTGGTGCCCCCGGAGCTTCCGCCGGTGCCGGGGCTCGAAGCGCCGCCGCTGCCGTTGCCTCCGCTCGCACTCGCGCCGCTGCCCACCGACGAACCGGCTCCGCTTCCGGTGCTCGTCCCGGCGCCCGAACCGGGCGTCCCGTTGCTGCCGGCACCCATGCCGCCTGGCGGGGACTTGATGTCCGCCGAACAGCCCACGCCCAGGGCGGCTGCTACGAATACTGCACTCCTCCACATAACCATGACACTGACCTCGTCGGTTCTTGGTGTTTCTCGCAAGAAGAGACCGTCGTGCAGTTATGCCCGCACCCCCCGCTCGAAATTGCGGCTCGGATCGGGGATGGCGTTTTCGACATGCCGCGCTTAAATTTTCCGGCAAAACAGGCGCACGCGCGCCAAAAATGCGCCGCCAGATACTCTATCGGCGCAATTTTTCAGCGTTTTTGCTGGTCGTCGCGGGGCGCATTCATGGGCGCGCCCGAGAGCGCGTCCTTGATTCGGCGCAGGCGCTCGCGTTGAGCCTTCGGCACGTCCTGCTCGCGTCCCTCGACACGTAAAGGAGTGACGAGCGGCGCCAAAAACGCCTCACTGGGTCGCGTCCCGAGGACAAGCACCTTGAACCCCGGGTTGCCCGCGAACTTGGCGAGCGGCTCGTGCTCGACTGCGCCGCTCCGCACGGCCGCCGCGAGAGCAATGCCCATCACGTCGCGCTCGGGGCCGAAGTGGACGAGCGTGAGTCCCGCCGCTCCACCCGCACGGGTGAGTGCGCTGAAGTTCACGTCCGTGGTCAGATCCTGACTGCCGGGGGCGGCGTACGGATCGTTCGGGCGCGGCACGTACGCCTGCGCGGCGCCGTAGACGCGAAACGGGAAATCACCGCGGCGCGCGCCTTGAACGAGACCCCAGGTGCTGTCGCCGTAGTCGATGGTGACGACGAAGCCGGCCGCGAGCGAGGCACCGAGCTCGCGGATGAAGCCGTCCGCGTGGACGTTGACGTACGCGACGACGCCCGATTCTTCGGCGGCGAGTGCCGTCGCGTACTCGCGCGCATTTTCACGCAGGTGCCGCGCGAGCTCGGGCAAGACGGACGCGGGGACGTACGCTTCTTCGAACCAGAGCGCGTCGAGCCGCGCGTCGCGTTCGTCCGCGGCGAGGGGCGCGAGCGCGACCATCACGTCCGCGAACGTCGCGGCATCGAGGTAGCGATCCGAAGCGTTTAGAACGAAGCCGAACGTCGCGCGGAGCGCGGAGTCGACGCTCGCCACGCGCGCCTGGAGCGCCGGCTCGAGCGCGGCCACCAGAGCCGGCTCGATGCGCGGCACGACGAGCGCCGCGAGCGCGTGTCCGTCCGCCGCGAGCGCGACCTTGTGCACGCCGAAGGCGTCCGGCACCTCGTTCGTCACGACGAAGCCGCGAACGCCTGCCGGAAAATCCCGCTCGAGCGCCGCGCGCGGCTGCCGGGCGTCGCCGGGCGCGATCACGGCGCGCTCGCCGAGGAGGTCGCGCTGGCGAGCGCGCAAGGACTCCGAGCGTTCGTAGATGTAGTAGCGGACGCGCGCGGCGAAGAGCTGGCGGCTTTCGCGCTGCGGGTCAGTCGCGTCGTCGGCGGCGTGCCCAACCCCATCCAAAAAATCCCGCGCCAACCGCCCGTTGCCGGCGCCGAACTCGATGACCGGGAACGGATCGGCTTCGCCGAGCTCGCCGTGAGCGAGCATGTCGCGCCACGCGCTGAAGGCCCACTGGGCGATCCAACGGCCGTAGTACGGCGTGAGCTCCTCGGGGTGCGTGTCGAAGTGACCGCCCCTGCCGATGACGACGCGATGCCCGTAGTAGCCCCATGCCGGATGATGCAGCGCGGCGTCCATGTACGCCTCGAACGTCGGGAACGCGCGCACGGCTGCGGCGTGCACGGCGGGCGGAAGCGTGAGCGCGCCGAAGAGCTCGTGATTGGCGAGCGCACGGCGCGGCGCGGCTTTGGGCGCGGGTCCGAGGCTCTTGAGCGTGCCTTCGTCGGCGAGCGGCACGGCGGGGCCGAACGCGAGGCGACTTTTGAAGCGCCGCAAACCGCGCGCGCGCGGAACGCGAGCGAGCCACGGATCGAGGCCGCGATGCGGCCAATGCTCGAACGTCTCGGCGAGCACGGCGTCGAGCGAGCCCGCGTCGACTTGGGCTTCTCCGAGCAGGCGGCGCATGCCGGCGCCGTCGAGATCGTTCGCGTGAATCACGCCCGGTTCGTCTTCCGGCAAGCGGCCGAGCTCGCGTGAAAGTCGCTCGAGGAGCGCGCGCAAGGTGCGGGCGGACTCCGCCGCCTTCGAGGGCGGCGACTCGCGACCAGAGAGCTCGAGCAGGCTCTGCTTGCGTTGCAGCGGGAAGAGCCGCCACCAATGTTCGCGCGGGTCGTCGCCGAACGTGAGCGGCAGCTGTCCGGCGAGAAAGCGCTCGACCCAGGGACGGTACGCGCGCCCTTCACGCGAGCGCCCGAACGCTGCGATGAGTGCACGCGCCGTGTGCTCGCCCGCGCCGGGCTCGTGCCCGAGGTCGCGCGAGCGGTAGCGGAGGCCGCGGACGACCCCCTCGAAGGTGACGGACGGATTGGAGATCAGCGCCGGCAGGCCCGTGAGGCCGCCGTCGACGCTGAAGTCCTCGTACGCCATCAGCTGCACGAGGTAGAGGAGGAGTAGGTTCGCGCTGATACCGGGCTCGCGCCGGCGCACCGCCGTGAGGCGTACGTCGAGCGAGCCGTCGCTGCGGCGCGCTACGGCAAAGTCGCCGTCGTTGACGAAGACGTCGGTGAGCGCCGTCCCGCCCGCGTTGTCGGGTTCGTAGTGGTAGACGAGCGCCGCGACCATTTCAGCCAAAAGCTCGGCGGTTCCCGCAGGCCCGAGCGCGAGGAGAAAGCCGTCGGGGAGTCGCAAGCGCGCGGCGCCCGCGGCGACGGTCACGGGAACATGGCGCTCGAGAGCCGCGAACGTCGCCGCCGGCACGCCGCCGCTCAGCTGCCACAGCGCCTGCGGCTCGAGCACGAAGCGACCGAGCCCGCGCTCGCGAAAGTAACGCGCGTTCTCGACGTTCAACCGTGGAACGTCACGCTTGGCGCGGCCGAGGCTCGACGGCTCGTCGAGCGCGAGCGGCAACTGCACGACAAAACGCGCGCTCTCGCCCTGACACACGATGTCCCAGGTGAAAACGCCCATGCGCCCCGCGACGACCTCGAGCGGTCCGCGCTGTTGCGCTAGCTCCTGAATCAGGTAATCGATCGACTCTGGACCGATGCGCTCGTTCACGCGCCCGTCGTAAAGCTGCGCCGGGTGCGCCGTGACCAAGTTGTCCCGCGACCAACGGCTCGACATCAGCGCGGAAGCGGCGGGAAGCTCGGGGAACGACATCGCGTGAGCGCCGGAGAATACCCAAAACCACGCCCCTGCCCGCGACCATGCCTCGCAAAGTGAACGCAAAGCCCACGGCGCCGCCGCCGGACGCCCTGTTCTTCGATACGTATTCGATGCTCTTTCGCGCGTTTCACGCGCTGCCGCCGCTCAGCACGTCCAAGGGCGAGCCGACTTCGGGGCTCTACGGCTTCTGTTCGCTCTTCTTGCGGGTGATGCGCGAGTACCGCCCGCGAGCGTTCGCCTTCGCGCTCGACGCGCCGGCTCGCACCTTCCGCGCCGAACGCGACGCGAGCTACAAGGCCGGCCGCCCGCGCACGCCGACGCCGCTCTCCGAGCAAATCGCGCGCTTGCCGGCGCTGCTCGCGGCGTTCGAGGCGCCCAGCTTTTGCGCGCCCGGGTTCGAGGCGGACGACGTGCTCGCCACGCTCGCCGCGCGGCTGGCGGGTGCCGGGCAGCGCTCGCTCGTCGTGAGCGGCGATCGCGACCTTTTGCAGCTCGTGGGGCCGACGACCGGGGTGCTCTTCATCGGCGCCCGCGGGCAAGCGCCGGTGCTCTTCGACGAAGCGGCGGTCGAGCGCCGCTTCGAGGTGCGACCGGCGGAATTGCCAGCGTTCGCGGCGCTCGTGGGTGAAGCCGCGGACAACCTGCCGGGCGTCCCCGGGATTGGCGAGCGGACAGCGGCGAAGCTCGTACGCGAGCACGGCAGCGTACGTGCCATGGTCGCGGCTCTCGAGCGCGTCGCGCCGCCGAAGGTGCGTGAAGCGCTCGCGACGCACGCCGAACGGGCGCTCCTTAACGAGGAGCTCGCCACGCTGCGGCGGGACGTGCCGCTCGAGGACGGACCGCTTGCGGCGCCGCTCACGGCAGCGGCACACGCGCGACTCACGCGGCTGTTCGAAGAGCTCGAGTTCAAGAGTCTGATCCCGAGGCTCGAAGCGCTCGCCGCACGAGATTGAGCGGCGGGGCACTCTGGCGCGACGTGGCGTCCTGTCGCAGGCGGCGAGGGTGGGCGGCGTAAAAACGCGGGCACGGTGGCCGCGAGTTCGGCCCGAGAAATGCACCCTGGCCGGCCATGCTCCAGGTGTCGCAGGTTGCGAACGAGGCTCCGCACCCCCAACGCCGGCTCGGATTGCGCGTTCCGACGCGCGCTTGGGCCCTCTTTCGAAACGGCGCGCACGGCATGTACGCGACGGTCGTCGAGCTCTCGGCGACGGGGCTCGTGCTCAAGTTCACCGGGCAAGGGCTGCGCATGGCGGCGTTTCGGCCGACGCAGCGCTTCGGGCTCGACTTGTTCTTGCCGGGTGAAAAGACGCCGCTTCACGTGGCCGTGCGGCCCGTGCGCACGATCGGCGAGTTCGAGGCGTTCGAGTTCATCGACGCGAGCGGCGTGGATCGCCTGACGCTCGCCGAGTACATCGATCGCGTCATCGCGGGGCGCCGGCGAGCCGCGGCTTGGCGGAAACGGCAGCGGGTGAACGACGCGCGGGTGCTCGCGGGAGCGTGGAAGCGGCTGCTACTGGGGACGCCGGCTGCTCCGGTCGCGCACTAGGCGGTGGGACCGGCGTGCAGGCGGAGGTAGGGGTTTTCGCTGTTGAACTTTGTCTCTACGATGGGTCATGCGTTCGCGTGGCGTCACCCCGCCCGACACCCAGCCGTCCGAGGAGCCCGAGGATCTCACCTCCCGCAGCGATTTGAAGCGCGCGAACCGCGTCGTCGAAGAGACGCTCGCGCGGCTCGGCACCGACCTGGTCCGGCTCAGCAAAAAGCAGCTCGCCAGCCTCGAGCTTCCCGAAAACATCGCCGAAGCCATCGCCGGCGTGCACGCCATCACGAGCCCGCCGGCACGCCAGCGGCAGCTACGGCTCGTCCGCATTGCGCTGCGCGCCACCGAGTGGGGCGCGATTCGCGAGCGAGTGAGTCACCTGCTCGAGTTCGGTACCCTGCCCCCGAGTGCGCCGGGGCCGGGCGACGCTGCGCCGGGCGTGGAAGCAAGGTGGCTCGCGCGCCTACTCGGCGAAGGCTTCGCGGGGCTCGACGCCTTCATCGCGGAGCATCCGCGGGCGGATCGGGCACGGCTCGAGGATTTGATTCATCGCGTGGACCGGAGCTCGCACGAGCGGCGGGAGCGGGCGGAGCGGAAACTGGCGGATGCGATTCGCGGGTTTCTGCGCGTCGGGCGCTGACCGAGCCGGGATGAGCCGCCAAGCACTGCGCTTCGGTCGAATACGGATTGGGCGCTTGGCTGCAGCTACAGCCACAGAACGGCGGCCGAGCCAGCTCGCACCTGTTCAGCAGCCAGAGCCAGCCGGTACAACACGAGGCGACATCGCACCCCGCGCCGGGTGAGCCCAGATTGCCGGCACACGCCGTCAGGAGCAGGAACGCCCAGAGCCCGGTGCGGAGACTCATCCGGATAGCGATCTTATCACATCGTATTAATTGCAGTTTTTTGCCTAGTCTCAAACGCCGTTGACATAGTTAACGTCGTTACCTATGTGTACATCGTTCCAACGGTGGACCTGGGCGATGGGCATTCCCGAACGACGTGAACGCGAGCGGCTCGAGCTGCGGCAGCGCATTTTGGACGCGGCGCGTGAGCTGTTTGCGACTCGTGGGTACGACGCGGTGACGATGCGCGAGATCGCGCGACGTATCGAGTACTCGGCGACGGCGCTCTACAAGCACTTTGCCGACAAGGAGACGCTCGTGCGCGAGCTCTGCCGGCATGATTTCGACGCGCTCGCGCTGCGGCTCTTGCAAGTCGCGCAGCATGGCGACCCGTTCGAGCGCTTCTCGCGCGTAGGGCTCGTCTATCTCGACTTCGCCGCGCGCCATCCGCAGCACTACCGCCTGATGTTCATGGGCGGCCTGCCACCGACGCCACCCGAGGCAGGCGAACGTGACGATCCGCAGCACAACGCGTACGTGTTCGTGCGCGCGCTCGTGCAGAACATGTTGGACGCCGAGCTCTTGCGTCCCGAACTCACCGACGCCGATCTCGTGGCACAGACGACATGGGCCGCCGTTCACGGAGTGGCCGCGCTCGAGCTCGTGCTCCCGAACACGGAGCCGTGGCTCGAGTTTCGCCCGAAAAAGCAGCGGTTCGCGGCCATCCTCGAGCTCGTCGGGCGTTCGCTCGCTCGCGATCCGGAGCGCGCCGCGGCGACCCTCGCGCGCGTACTCGAAGCAGACGCCGGCGAACCCTGGGGGCTCGGCAGCGACGTACTCCCCGCGAAAAAGAAGAAAGGTGGCTGACGATGGTCGACCTCGGGATGAAGACCCTGCTCTTCGACAAGGTGCGCTTCCTCATCACGGTCTCGGGCGTGGCCTTCGCGGTGACGCTCGTGCTCGTGCAGGGCGGCCTCTTCGTCGGCTTGCTCGACAACTCCACCATCACGATCGAAAAGCTCGGCGCCGACCTCTGGGTCACGTCGAAGAACTCGCCGAACCTCGACTTCGTGCATCAGTTTCCGGAGTCGAACCTGTACCGCGCGCGCTCGGTCAAGGGCGTCGCGCGCGCCGACAATCTGATCTTGTCGTTCATGCAAGTCGCGCTGCCGACCGGCGCCGAGGAGACGACCGTCGTCTATGCCATGGAGGATTTCAGCCGCTGGGGCGTGCCGTGGCGGATGGCCGAAGGGTCGCTCGAAGGGCTGCAAAGCGGCTCCTTCGTCGCGTTCGACGAGTCGGCGTCGAAGCGCTTCGGCCCCTTCGCCGTGGGCGATTTTCGCGAGGTGAACGGCCAGCGCTTCCGCGTCGTGGGCAAGACGCGCGAGGCCAAGAGCTTCACCACGACGCCGCTCTCCTTCATGGATTATCACCGCGCGCAGGAGCTCCAACCGGATCTCCTCGGCGGCAAGACGTCGTACATCGTCGTGAAGCTCGAACCGGGCGCCGACGTGGGCGCCGTGAAGGCGGAGCTCGAGCAGCGCTTGCCGTACAACGACGTGTACACGGCCAAGGCGTGGGCCGCGCGCTCGCGCGACTACTGGGTCGCGAACACCGGCATCGGGTTCAACGCGTTCCTCACCGTGTTTCTCGGCTGCCTCGTCGGTGTCGTCGTCGTCGCGCAGACGCTCTACACGTCCACGATGGAGCACCTGCGCGAGTTCGGCACCGTCAAAGCCATCGGCGGCTCGAACCTCGACATCTACAAGATGCTCGGACAACAAGCGTCCGTCGCGGCCGTCGTCGGCTTCGCGCTCGGCTACGTGCCCGCCCAGCTCTTGAAACCCGTGATCGCACGCGCCGATTTGAAGCTCATCATCCTGCCCGAGCTCACGGCCACCGTGTTCGTCGGCACGGTCGTCTTGTGCCTGCTCTCCGCGCTCGTCTCGTTCCGCAAGGTCAAAAACATCGATCCGGCGCTCGTCTTCCGAACCTAGGAAGGGACCAAAGCATGTTCACCGTTCAAGCCGAAGAAGTGACGAAGACGTTCCGCGAGGGCAAGGAGACGGTCGAGGTGCTGCGCGGCGCGAGCCTGCGCCTCGAGCCGGGCGAGGTCGTCGCGCTCGAGGGCCCGTCGGGCTCGGGGAAGACGACGTTTCTGTCGATCCTCGGCTGCTTGCTCACGGCCACGAGCGGACACGTCGCGATCGCGGGCGAGACGCTCGACGGCGCGCGCCCCGAGCAAGCCCAAGCGGTGCGCCGGCGCCACATCGGCTTCGTCTTCCAGCAGTTCAATTTGTTTCCCGCTTTGACGGCCGCCGAAAACGTCGAGTACGCACTCAACCTGAAGGGTGTCGGCGGGCGGGAGGCCGAGGAGCAAGCGCGCACCTTGCTCGAGCGCGTCGGCATGGCCGACCGCGCGCAGTTTCTCCCGCGCGATCTCTCCGGCGGCCAAAAACAGCGCGTCGCCATCGCGCGCGCGCTCGTCGCGTCGCCCTCCGTGATCCTCGCGGACGAACCCACCGCCAACCTCGACTCGAGCGTCGCGACCCAAGTGCTCGAGCTCTTCAGCGAGCTCGCGCGACGCGAGCAACGCTCGCTGCTGATCGTGACGCACGACCCACGCGTGCGGCTCGTCGCCGACCGCGTCGCGCACATCGCGGACGGTCGCATCGCCGCGTGACCCTTTCGTTCTCCGCCCAGAAGGAGCCAGCATGCGTCTCGTCGAAACCCTGAAAGCACGCGCCAGTTTCCTCATTTTCGCCGGCGTCGGCCTCGGCGTCGCCGGCTACGAGTGGCATCAAGCGAAGAGCGTTTCGCTCGTTTCCATCGCCGCCGCCCACTCGAAACCGGCCGGCGTCACGGCCGTGCTCGCCGAAGGCCGCATCGTCGCCTACCCCGACGCGCACGTCACGCTCGGCGCGGAGCTGCCCGGCAAGCTCGTGAAGCTCCGTGTGCACGAGCGTGACCACGTCGCCGCAGGCGACGTCATCGCCGAGGTGGACGTGAAAGAACAACGCGCCGCCCTGCGTGAAGCGTGGGCGCGTGTGAAGGAAGCCGACTCCGACGTGAGCTACTTCGCGACGGAGCAGCAGCGCAGCGAGAACCTCTTCACGCAAAATGTCGTCGCACGCGCCGCCTACGACAAGAGCAACCACGACGCCGAAAGCGCCGGTCGCCGCCGCAGCGCGCTCGTCGCTACCGCGTCACGCCTCGAGGCCGAGGTCGACAAGGCGACGATCGTCGCGCCCTTCGCGGGCACGGTGACCGAGCGGTTCGTGGAGCCGGGCCAATTCGTCGCGACCGGGGCGCCGATCGTGAGCCTGGTCGACCTCGGCAAGCTCCGGATCGAGGCCGAAATCGGCGAGTTCGACGTGTCGCGCGTCGCGCTCGGCAAGAGCGTCAACGTGCGGGCCGAAGGTTATCCGCAAGCGTGGCGCGGGACGATCGAGGAGATACCCGACGGCGTCGTGCCGCGTCAGTTGCGCCCGCAAGACCCCGCGCGTCCCGTCGACACGCGCGTCTTGCTCGTGAAAATTCGCCTGGACGAAGCGGTGCCGCTGCGCCTCGGACAGCGCGTCGAAGTCGAAATCCGCTGAGCGGCGCGCACGCCGCAGCAGCGCTCAGGGCAGGATCAAGAGCAGCGCCGTGAGCGCCGCGGCGCTGCCGAACGCCTGCACGTAGACACGGCGACCCTGCAGCGCGAGCTGCCGCACGTCGCCGTCGTCGGTGACGGGCTTGTCGCCGTCGTCCATGTTGCGCACGCCGCGCGCGACGTTCGCCACGCAGGTGCGCTCGCGCGCTTGGAAAACGCCCAACCCGGCGATCACGAGCGGAACGAACACGGTGAGTCGCGTGATACGCGGCGCGTTCGTCGCGACGAGCACGACGCCGAGCCCGGCCGCCACGACGCCGGCTGCCACACCGAAGCGCATGCGCTTCGCGCGCTCGCGCGGGCCGATATTTTCGCACACCACCGATTCACCCGACGTGTCGCTGACGGTCGCCATGTTCATACCTTCGCGTCGAGCGGAACCTTAGCGTCGATCGGCGGCGCTGGCTCGTAGGCAGTGCGCACGGCGCGCCACCATGGATCCGGCCGGTCCACGTGCGCCGGCTCGAACGGACGACCGAGGCGCGGCGTCAGCACGCGTGCGCCTTGTTCCGCGGCGAGCCTGAGCAGCGTCTCGGCCGGCTCGTCCCACGGATGTAGAGCCAGATCGAAGGTGCCCCAATGCACGGGCAAGAGCGTGCCGCCGCCGAGGAGCTCGAACGCAGCGAGGGCGCCGGCTGGACCCAGGTGAATATCGCCCCAGCTCGGGTGCCACGCGCCGATCTCGAGCAGCGTGAGGTCGAGCGGGCCGAAGCGCTCGCGTACGAGCTTGAACTCTTCGGTGAGCCCGGTGTCCCCTGAAAAGAAAATGCGCCGCTTCGCCGTCGTGATGACCCACGACGACCACAGCGTGTGATTGCGATCCGTGAGGCTTCGCCCCGAAAAATGCTGCGACGGGGTCGCGTTGAACGCCAAGTCACCCCCCGGCACGACGTGCGTCTCCCACCAGTCGAGCTCGGTGATGCGCTCGGGCGCGAACCCCAGCGCTTCGAGCCGCGCGCCGACACCGAGCGACGTAACGATCGGCACGTCGAGCTTCGCAAGCTCACGCATGCTCGAGGCGCAGAGGTGATCGTAGTGGTCATGCGAGAGCAAAATGGCGTCGAGCTTCGGCAGCTCGGCGATGGTCACGGGCGTCGGATGAAAGCGCTTCGCCCCCGCGAACGAGACGGGCGACGCGCGCTCGCCGAACACCGGATCGGTGAGGACGCGCATGCCGTCTACCTCGAGCAAGAGCGTGCTGTGACCGAGCCACGTGACGCGCAGCCCCGAGCTCGACACGGGCGTCGCCCACGTGGCGAGCGGGCTTTCCACGGGGAGCGGCGCATGCGGCACGCGCGCGCGCCCGCCGAAGAAAAACTCACCGAAGGTCGAGAGCGGGTTTCCCTTCAGGGCCGCCCCGAGACCGGACGTATTGTGAAACGTCCCCTCGCGAAATTGGCGTGAAGCTTGGGCCCGTTCGAGCCGGAGACCACGAAGGGCTACCATGGGTCATCTTTGGTGCTGGTGGCTTCCTTCGTCAACGCGCGCCGGGCGCGAGGCGCGTCGCTCGGCTTCGCTGGGCTCGTGCTGTGGCAGCTCGCCGCGTGCGGGGGCAGGTCGCGCAGTGAGGTCGAATTCGCGGGAGGCAGCGCCGGGACTGCGAATGCCGCGAGCGGCATGAGCGGCGGCGGGATGAGCGGCAGCGGCACGAGTGGTGCAGCTGGAAGTGCCACGGCGGGCACCGCGGGCGACTGCCCGCTGTCCGTCGAGTTCGACGTCAGCTTCGACGACGCAGGTGTGCCGGGGCCGCCCAATCTCTGCGCGCCGTGCGCTCAACCACCGTTCACGCTCCTCTTCGGCGATGACCTCCCGATCGACCAGGTGCCGCCGAATTGCAGTCCAGTGTGTGACACGTGCCAGGTCGAGACGTGCCACTCGATCATCCGGTGCGGGAACCAACTCGCCTCCACACCCTATGCAACCCTCTGGTCCGGCCTCTACTACGAGCCGGGCAGTTGCGATTCCGGCGACGGCTCCGAGTCGTGCAAAACGCCGAAGTGTGCGCCACCCGGCGAGTATTGGGCGGAGTTTTGCGCTCCGTTCGGCACCGCCACGCCGATGGACGGCTTCCCCAACGCCTGCGCGCTCGACACGCCGCAAGTTCCGTTCTGCACGATCCGCGGCTTCACATTGCCCGCGGATGGCCCGGTTCCGGTCATACTCCCGCTGCACGCCCTCTAAAGGGACAACGAATCCGCCGGGTGGGTCTTCCCGACGGATTCGTTGCACAGGGTGCCTTCGCGACCGTAGCCGCGTCGTGCCCGTACCTAGTGCAACGCGCGGGCCAACCAAGAAATCGCAGATAACCGGGAAAGACGCCGTATTTCGCGTCCGGAAATCGAGACTCGGCGTCGCGAAAACGCTATCACGGCGCAAACCGCCGCGCGGTGGCGTTACATGGTGTCGGGCGCGGAGGCGCTCGGGGCGGCGGGGGGTGCGCATTCGCACGGGCCGAAGCGGGTGCCGTCGGCGGCGCAGATCTGAGCGCCGCTACAGGTCGGCGTCGCGCAAGCGAGGCTCGCGCCAGGGACACAGCGCGAAACAGTCGCCGGGGGCGGCGGAGCGGGGGCGGCTGAGCTCGCGAGCGGCGCACTCGCATCGTGGCCAAAGTGAAAGAGCGGGTTGGCGTTACGGCAACGAACGGTCGCCTCCGAGCGCACGAATTGCTGCTGCTCGGGCGACCCGCCCGTGGTCTCGCGCCGCTCCTCGGCGTGCACGACATCGTAGCCGTGTTCCGCACAGGCGTCGGCCGCCGGCTGCAAGCACGGAAGGAGCGGGCCGCGACACTCGACGTGCATGTCGCCGTTCGCGAGCTTTTGATAGTGGGCGTTGAGCCCGCAACCGCGCGCGGCGGCCAGGCCGAACAGCACCACGAACCAGGCGCGAACGTCACGCGCTGCGTCGAGTCGGTAACGAAGGTGCATCAGGGTCTCGCTCGTACTGCGAGCGGCACACTGACGCAACGCGGACACGACTCGCTGTGCCGCCCGGACCACGCGCGCGCGGCGCAAGCGACGAGCACGCGCCGTTCGCGCCGAAAATTGCTTGTTTTGCGCGGCGGCGCGCGTGGCACATCGCTTGCTGAAGCATCGGCTCGAACGGCGTGAACGACGCCGCCTTGGTGAAAGGGAGAACACAATGCTTCATCGAACGAAAGTCGTGGGTACGGTTGCGCTCGTTGCGCTCGCTGCCGTGGGCTGCTCGGGTGGTCGTGACGTGGACGTGAGCGGCAGCGTTTCGGCGCAGGCGGGCCTCAGCGTGTCGGGGCCGATTACGGTGAATTTTCTGGATGTCGTGAACGAAACCGACCCGCCCAAGAGCGCCGGCACGACCACGCTCGACAAGCCGGGCGACTTCGATCAGAAGGTGAGCGTCTCGGGCGAGACGGTGCGCGTGTTCGCGCTGGTCGACGCGAACGGAGACGGCAAATGCACCGCGGGCGAGGCGTGGGCCGAAAACGACGCGGCGATCAGCAGTGACGACAAGGTCGCCAACGTGACGCTGACGCTCTCCGCCGGCTCGTGCCCGACCGACGTCGGCAAGTAGGCCGGCCCTCAGAGTGCGTGGGGCCCTGCGCCGGTCGCGGTGCGCAGGCTCGCCGGCTTGCGCGTGAGCACCATCACGGCGTACTGGCCCCACGCGCCGCCCGGCGCTTTGTAGTGCGTCACGCCGATTTCGACCTCGAGCGGCTCCTCCGTCAGGATCGCTTCGGTCCAGGGAATTTGCCGCAGATCCGCCGTCTCGACCACCCATGCACCGACGCTGCGCCCCTCGTTCGTGACGACGCGATCCATGGCTTCGTGCATGGCGTCACCCGTCGTCGCCGTATGCGTGGCGACGCGAGCGAGCGCCGTGGCGAGCGCGACCTCCCGCTCGGTGCGCTTGGGCGCCGAGTGGTTGCGGGCGAGGCGACGCTTGGTGAGCTCGGCGAACAGAGTGTTCTCGTCCGCCGTGTGATCCTTGCCCTGAAAGAGTGAGTACGTCGTGAGGAGCGCCATCGCGCCCGAGGGCGGCAAGGCGCTCGCGCCGACGGCGATGCGCGACATCTGCGGGTCGAGCAAGATGTAGCGACCGAACGGGCTCTCGAGCGCGTAGCTCAGGAAGCGCGTCGGGCTGCGCGTGCTCGTCACCGAACCCCAATAGATGCCGCCGTCGCGGATGACGCCGCCCACGTCCCAACCGGCGAGCACGCCGAGCCCGATGCGATCGGCGAGTGCCGCGTCGCCGCCAGTCGACGCCACGTAAAGGTGCGGCGCGAGCCGTTCATTCACGTCGGACTGCTTCGGCTCGAGCGCGAGCGGCGACGACCCGGCCTTGGCGCGCACCTCGTTGAGCTCGGCGAACAGCGCCGTCTGAAACGCCGTCGCGTCGGCCGCCACGGCGTCCGTGCCGACGGCGCTCGGCGCGTAGGTGAGACCCGCGTCGTCCTCGTGCCGCACGAGCGCCGCGAGCTCGACGTTCATGAGCACGCGATCGGCCTTACGCGTCGCGATCTCGACGCGAGCCTGCGCGTCGGACGCATCGAACGGGCAAGTGAACGCGACGGCCGGCAACTTCAAGCGCCGGTCCGGCTCGCAGGTCGCGACCCCTGCTGCACCCTTGTTGACGAGCGCGAGCGCGAACACCGAATCCGCCGACACCTTGCCGGAGAGCTCGAAGCTCGTCCCCGGGACGAGCGGGGAGAAATTGCCGAGCTCGGCCTTGGGCGAGCCGGCCAGCACCACGATGGCGACCTTACCTTTTTCACGCGCGGCGCCGAAGCCGAGCTGTGCCGCGCTCTCGATCGGACCGCTGCTCAAGAGCTCTTCGATCGATTTTTTGTATTTGTCGATGAGCACCGCGTCCGTGACCGAATCCGGCACGTCGCCGTTCAGATAGCCGAGCTGCGCGGTCGGCAGCGTGCTGCCGCAGCGTTCGACGAGGTAGCGCCGCGTGCCGTCGTCGGGGTAGCCGCCCGCTTCGACGAAGTAGCGCGCCGTTTCGGTCGCGGCGCAGCGCAGCGCGGCCGAGAGCTTCGCTTTGTCGGCGAGATGCTCGGCGAAATAGTGATCCCACGCGGTTTCGGCCGGGTACGCCGCGTTCGGCGCGGGCACGGCTGTCTTGATGGTCCAGGTCGGAACATCGACGGTCTTCACCTGCGCGACGGGCTTCGCGTCACCGCCCATCACGTTTTCGATCTCGGACTTGGACGGGAACACCGCAACTGGCCGGCTCAAACCACCCCCGCTCGCCCCCTCGCAGCCCGAACACACCAACACCACAAGTCCCACGCCAACCCGTTTCATGACGCTCCTCCGAATCGATGCGCTCCCAACGCGCGACCCTCACATATAACCCCGGAGGCAGGGGCGATGAAAGAGGGGTTAGCCTGCTAGTGCCTTTTCCGCCTTTTGCTTTGCCCTGGCTTCGAAGCGGGCTGTGTCGATCACGAAACGCTCGTGCGTCCCGGTGCAAATTTCATCAACTCCGTCGTGCGCTGAGACCTCGAAGGCGAGCTTTCGTCCCTCGACCCGCACGAGGCGCGCTTGTACCGTGACGGTGAGGCCGGGCGGAGTCGCGGCCGTGTGATTCAGACGTACATCGATGCCGACGGATTGCTCTCTAGGAACGTCGAGGCACGGCGCGATCGCTCGCATGCAGGCCCACTCGATGAGACCCACCATGAACCCCGTCGCAAAAACGGACGGCATGGTTTGAAACTCGGGCGCCTCCGGGTAGAGCCGGGGCACCGTCTTGCTCTCCGGAACGACGAACGCGAGCGTGGCGCTGAGGCCGGGCGCAAGCGGCACCTTCGTGTTTTCCGACATGCCCACAGCAAATACCCGCCACGCGCACGGGGCAAGCGAGCGAAGCGAGCCGCGAGCGAAGCGAGCACGCCAAAGGCGGCGGGGGAGCGGTCGCGAAGCGAGCCGCGGGGGCAAGGCCCCCTTCTTAGTAAGCGAGCACGCCGAAGGCGGCGGGGGGCGCGGTCGCGAAGCGAGCCGCGGGGGGCAAGGCCCCCCTAATAAACCAGCACGCTGTCGCCGGAGTCGAGTTCGCAGGCGCCGCTCTGCGGGTTTCCGCCCGTTCGAATGATGTCCGCGGCGGCGGGCTCCTGATAGACGCCGCTGAGCTCGATGTCGACCATGCGCTCGATCGCTGCGTCGAGCTTGGTCACGAAGTAGCAAGGGATCGTCGGCTCCTTGTGCGAGTCGCCGACGCCCGAGTCGTCGGTGAGAAAGAGGTAGCGCCCTCCGGTGAGCTCGGCCGCGCTTCGCATCAAGAGCTCGGTATTCTCGTCGATGCCGCTCGAAGCGACCGGATAGACGTGGACGCCGAGCGCACCCACGTCTTCGATGGCCTGCACCATCTCGGTGTTCTTGTCGGTGTGATTGGGGGCGTCGGCGACCCAAAACGCCAGGCGCGCCGTCGAGTCATCGAGGCGCCACGCGAGGTTCGGCACGGCCGCGAGGGCCTGATCGGGCGCCTCCGGGAAATCACCGCCGCCGGCCGCCGACTGCGCCGCGAGGTTCTGCTGGAATTTCGCCTTGTCGCCGTCGAAATCGAACGAGCGGACGACGTAGTCGTCGGTCACGTCGCGATAGACGATGAGCGACCAGCGCTGCTCGGCGTTCGGGTGGCGATTTTCGATCGTCGTCGCGAGCGCGCTGAACTCCGTCTGCAGGTACTTCATCTCGTCGCCCATGCTGCCCGTCGTGTCGATGACGAGCGCGATGTCGAGCGTGTCCTTCGCGCCGCCGGTCTGCGCGTAAAGCGCGTGCGCGGCGGCGTACTCGTCGAGCGTCACCGGCAAGAGCCCGGACGGAATCGCCGCGTCCATGAGCTTGCGGTACGAGGTGAAAAAGTCGAAGTTCAGATTGTCGTCCCACGTGCCCGCGGTCAGCGTCCCCGGCTGAACGCCGCCGCTGCCCGTGCCGGGGTCGCTCGGCGTGGGGGGCGAAGCGCTCGTGGTGCCGGCGATTGCGCCCGAACCGCCCGTGCCGGTGCCTCCCGTCGAGGCCGCGCTCCCGCTCGACGTGCCGCCCGAAGCGGACACGTGGGACCCGGGATCGGCGCTCGGTGGTGGGAGATCGGCCGTGACAGTCCCTGCAGAGCCGGACGACCCCGACGAGGCGCCCACGCCCTCACTACTCTTGGATCCGCCTGCGCCGGGTTCCGCATAGCTCCCGTCCAGACCCTGATTGGAACTACTCGAATCCGCGCTGGAGCAGGCAAGTAGGAGAGCGGCGACTCCGACGGTCCCGCACAACAAAGGATATCGCGTCATGGGCGTTCGACCTCCCAGCAGGCCAAAGCACGCCATGTGCCAGTCGCTCGCACCTCGCAATGTCGCTGAGTTACGAGCTGCAGGTATGAAATGCCGCGACCCGAGCGCCCGGCGCGTGTGCCGGCCTGTGCCAGGCTCAGCCCACAGACAGCGCTCAGGGCGTCGTCTGCAAGAAGACGAACGCCCCTTTTTTGTTGGAGACCACGATGTCGATCGAGCCGTTGCCGTCGAGGTCCCCCACCGTGAGCTGGGTGCCGACGCCGGAGTCGTCGTCGATGAGCGTGGGAGTGAAGACGGTGCCGGTTTTGGAGGGCTCGGCCTTGAACCAATAGATGCGCGCGGGTTCGTCGAAGTCGGGCATGCCGCTCGGCACGTGACCCCAGAAGCGCTCGCCGCTCACGATGTCCTCGACGCCGTCACCGTCGATGTCCGCGACGGCCACGGCGTGCGGCTCGTGCATGACGACGGCGGCATCGGCGGCGGGGGCCGCGTCGGAGACAATCACCTGTTCGTCGAACGCGGGCGGCGACTGCGTCGTCTGCTCGAACCACGCGAGCCCATAGCCGTGCGCCGCGAGCGAAGTGACGACGTCGGCGTCGCCGTCACCGTCCACGTCGAGCACGGGCATCTGCGCACCGCCCGCGCCGAACGCCTGGTCCACGCGCGTCCAGAGCGGATCGCCGGCGAGCGAAGGCGGCTGCAGAAAATAGCCGGTCGACTCGAGCACGTCGGCGCGCCCGTCGCCGTCGACGTCGCCCACACCGAGACCGTGCGTGAACGTCACGTAGCCGCGCTGCTCGGAGAGCGCGTGAAAAACCCAGGGCTCGCTCGCGCCGTTGTCGGGCGCCGACCAGCCGAGCACGCCGCCGGTGCTGTGCACGAGCTCCGGCTCGCCGTCGCCCGTGAGGTCGACGAACGCGGGTGATTCGTTATCGACCGCGTTCTGAATGACGTCGTGGCGCGTCCACGCGCCGTCCAAGGTCTTCGGATTTTCGTACCAGGCCGCCGGCACGCCCGGGAACCCGACGACGAGCACGTCCGGCCACCCGTCGCCGTTGAAGTCCCGCACCCACTGGAAGAAGCAATCGGAGTAGCCGTGTGGATCGAACGCCATGTGCGGCCAGAGCGCGTGGTGCACGCCGTAGCCGGGCCCTTCGTACCAATCCGGGCCCGCGACCACGTCGGTGACGCCGTCGCGGTTGAAGTCGCCGAAGCTCGCGCCCTCGCAGTAAAACTCGCGATGCAGCGTGATCTTCACGAAGCGCGCGTCGAGCGCCGGCTCACGCGGTAGCGGTGGGGGCAGCTCGACGCTCGCGCCCCCCGCGCCTGCGTCGACTCCCGCAGCCGCACCCTCGCCGGTGCCCGCGGTCGCGCCCGCCGCCGCTGCCGTGCCGTCGCCCGCGCTGCCACCGTTGACCGGGGTGCCGCCGGTGCCGGCTCCCGCCGCACCGCTCGCCGTGCCCGCGGCGCCACCCGTCGCTCCGTGGCCGCCGCTGCTCGAGGTCGAGCTCCCGGAGCACGCGACCGCGACGAGTAGCGCGGCGGCGCCGAGCGCCCGCACGTTCAGCGCGTGGTCACCTTGACGCGGCACTCGGAGGTGCAGGTGCTGTTGAGGGAGGTGCATGCTGGATCCACGGCGCTGCTCATCGGCGCCGCGCTCATCATACTCCCGTCTCCGGGGTCGCATTGCTCGGGCGCTTGCACCACGCCGTCGCCGCAGTGCGGACCCGCGTGGCACTGCGTCGTGCACCCGCCGTAGGCGTCCGAGTTCATCTCCGCGAGATCGCAGGTTTCGCCGGCGTCCGCTTGCACGACGCCGTCCCCGCAGCGCGGGCCGAATTGGCAATCCGGCGAGCAGCCGCCGTAGGAGTTGTCGTTGACGCCGTTGTCGCAGGTCTCGGGTGCTTGGACCACGCCGTCGCCGCAGAAGCCCGGGACGCCGCAGTTCGCCGTGCAGGCGCCCGGCATGCCGTTGTTCGCGCCGTCGTCGCACTGCTCGCCGAAGTCGGCTTGCGTCACGCCGTCGCCGCAGCGCGGGCCGAGCTTGCAGCCGACGTCGCACTGGTTGTAGCCGCCGACGTTGACGCCGTCGTCGCATTGCTCGCCGCAGGTGTCCTCCTTGACGCCGTTGCCGCAGCGCGCGCCGAACTTGCACTGCGTGGTGCAGGCGCCGCACGCTTCGTCGCTGTTCATCGCGCCGTCGTCGCATTCTTCGGACACGGTCACGATGCCGTCGCCGCACGTTTCCGTGCACTGGCTCGGCACCATGCTGAAGCCGGCGAGCGTGAGCTTGAACGACGAGCCTTGGACTTGGCGCTCGGCGTGGAAAATCTGGATTTGATAGACGTTGCCGTCGACCAAGCCGTAACTCGTCGCGGTACCCGGTTTACTCGTCGACATCGCCGGCTGGTAGCTCACCTGCGTCGTCGCATTGATGGTCGCGCCGTTGATGGTGAGCGTGCCGTTCAGCGGCACGTGCCAGCCACCGAGGTCGACCGCGAGGTGGCCGTTCAGGAACACCCACACATCGTCGTCACCCGTAAAATCGAGGGTCGCCGGCTTCTTGGCGTCGTACTTGAACCAGTACTTCACCTCGGTCGTGAAGCTGAAGTTGTGTGCGGCGGAGGGGAACAGCGCGGTCGACGTCGGGATCGGTGTCGTGACCTTCAGCGCCGCTGCGACGTCGGGCTCCCACGGCCAGCCGACCCAGCCGTATTGTTCGGGCACCTTCGCTTCGCTCAGCGGCTCCTTGAGGATCCCCTTCGCCGTGTCGAGCGGGAAGAAGAGCGGGTTGCCGTCGAAGGCAACCTGCGCGGCAAAACAAGCCTGCGTTTGGTTCGCGCCCCACGGGAAGCAATCGTCGAGGCAGACGATCTGAGAGCCGGCGGGCGCCGGTGTGCCGTTGATGGTCGTGGGCACCGCGCCGCATGCCGTGCAGTCGGTGCTCGAGCATTGCGCCGCGTTCGGATACGTGAGGCCGTTGAACATGCCCTGCGGGTAGCCGAGCCACGGCTCGCCGTTCGCGCCCCAGCGGTTCACGAAGCCGCCGTTGCCGTTGTCGTAAAGGACGAGCTGCCCCGGGATGGGCCCGCTCGACGGGGGATCGTTTCGGTACCACTGAGCAAAGGCGGATTGACCGTGCATGTAGCCGCCGGTCGAATTCGAATTCGCGTTGGCGGAGAGCTGGGGTTTGCCGTCGGCGTCGAGCGTGTCCTGCACGAGTCCCTGAATGGCTCCGCTCGAGTCGAAGCCGGGCTGGAAATCGGGGTGTCCGCCGGTCGTCCCGTGCGCGTTGAAGTCGCGGAACGTCACCGGCACGACGAGCACGCATTGGCCGTTCACCTGCGTGCAGGGCGGCGAGGTGCAGGCGAAGCCGGCTTCGACCGTGCACGTCGCCGAGCAGCCGTCGCCGCTCGCGATGTTGCCGTCGTCGCACGCCTCCGCCCCTTCCACGATGCCGTTGCCGCACTTGGCCGTGCAGGGTCCGATGGCCGGACACGTCGGCTCGCAGAGGCAGGCGGCGTTGCAGCCGTCACCGCTCGCCTGGTTGCCGTCGTCGCAGCACTCCGAACCCTCCTTCTTACCGTCGCCGCACTTGGTCGTCCGGCAGGGCTTGCCGGGGCCGGCGTCGCACAGCCAGCCGATCTCGACGTGGCACGTGCTCGAGCAACCGTCACCCGAGTTCGTGTTGTTGTCGTCGCACTCCTCGGCGCCCTCTTTGAGGCCGTTGCCGCAGATCGCGACCATGATGCAGGGCTTGCCGGGCTGCGTGCAGCGATAGCCGGCCTCCACGCGACACTGCGCGCTGCAGCCGTCGCCGTCCGCGGTGTTGCCGTCGTCGCACGTCTCGCCGGGCTGCACTTTCGAGTCGCCGCAAGCGCCCACGGAGCGCAGGCAGGGCTGGCCGGGAGTCGGGCAATAGTAGCCGGGGTCGACGCTCGAACAGTCGTGGGCGCAGCCGTCGCCGTCGGTGGTGTTGCCGTCGTCGCACGCTTCACCGGGTGAGCGCGCGCCGTCGCCACAGCGGAGCGTCGACGTGCACTTGCCGCCTTGCTCGGGACACATGAAGTACGGCTCGACCGCGCAGACGCCCGTGCAGCCGTCACCGGGGGCCGTGTTGCCGTCGTCGCACTTTTCCGAGGGCTGGTTCACCATGCCGTCGCCGCAGTAGGGACCCTCCTCGGGCGTGCATTGGATGCTCGAGTCGCCCGCCGTGCCGCTCGCGCCGCCCGAGACGGAGATGGTGCCGCCGTTGCCGGTACTTGCGCCGCTGCCCGTGCCGTTGCCGGAGCCGCCGCTGTTACCGGTTCCACTCGCGCCGCCGGAATCGTCGTGGGTCAGTCCCTTGTCGATGCCGTTGGTCGGGCTGCACGCTGCCGTGCCCCCCAAAATCAAACCAAACCAAATAAGAAAGGCCGAGCGCATGCGAGCTCCTCCGCGACCCAAAGGGGATTCGCACAATCTTGCGCGCACCCACCGGGGTCTGTCCACGCCTCCCAGTGCACGCCGCCTGCGAAGACGGCTCGCCGAACGTACGTTTCGTGTCGTGACGTGTGTGCGACGGTGCGTGCGCTTTCGCGGGACACGCGAGTCTTTGCGTGTGACGCGACGGGTCACGCTCGGGCCGGAGCTTCGCCGGCGCCGCGCGCGCGAACGTCCGGCCCGCACGCGCGAGCAACGTTTCCACTCACGCGGGCAACCACGACGTGACGCAGCCGGTCGCCATGATTCCGTGACACGAACGGCGCGCCTCCCTGACGCAAGCATGACGGCGCGCACGCGCGCGCGAACACATACCTAAAGAGTGATGTCGCTGCGACCGACTTCGGCGTACGCGAGCGAGCTCAAACCGCAGCTGCCCGCGCGCGCGTTCGAGCCCGCTCGCTCGCGTCTGTTTTGGCTCCCCGTCCAGCTCGGCCTCGTCACGGCCGGCGTGCTCGCGATCGCTCGGCACCTCGTGCCCGGCTGGTCGCTGCCGCTGGTCTCGCTCGTCATCGGCTATGCGTTTGCGGGACTCGCGTTCCTCGCGCACGAGACGCTGCACGGCGCCGTCGTGCGCGACAAGCGCCTGCGCCACGCCGTCGGCTGGCTCGCGTTCATGCCCTTCGTGCTCTCGCCGCGACTCTGGATCGCGTGGCACAACCGCATGCACCACGGCCACGCCAATCGACCGGGCATCGACCCGGACGCATACCCGACGCTCGCGGAGCACCAGCAGAGTTTCCTCGTGCGCGTGAGCACGGATTGCTTCGGCATCGGCCGCGGGCGGCTGCGCGGCCTCACGAGCCTCTTCATCGGCTTTCACGTGCAGAGCCTGCACGTGCTCGCGACCGCGGGCCATCGCCGCTACCTGCCGCGCCGCGAGCTCGCGTTCGCGTTCTTGGAGACGGGCGTCGGCGTCGCCGTGTGGCTCGCGCTCGGCGTGACGCTCGGGGCGCAGGCGTTCCTGTTCGCCTATGTCTTGCCGGCGCTCTTCGCGAACGCCTGCGTGATGGGGTACATCCTCACGAACCACGCGCTCTCCCCGCACACAAGCGTGAACGATCCGCTCGCGAATTCGCTCAGCGTGACCGTGCCGCGCGTCGTGGACTTCCTGACGCTGGGCTTCGGGTTTCACGTCGAGCACCATCTGTTTCCGTGGATGAGCTCGCGCCACGCGCCGCTCGTGCGTGATCTCGTGCAGGCGCGCTGGCCGGAGCGCTACCAATCGATGCCGCTCTGGCAGGCGCTGCTCGCCGTGCACGTCACGCCGCGCGTCTACGAAGACGAACGTACGTTGGTCGATCCCGCGACGGGCTCTCGCTTTCGCACACTCATGGCGCGAGTGCGGGAGCGGATTCGAGAGAGCGTTCGTCCGAAGGCGACGGGAGTGAGTGCACTCGATTCGCGCCGGCCGATCGAAAGTGGCGCGTCGCGCCAATAACGGTAAGTTCGTCACCCTGCGGGACGACGCTGGTGCATTTCGGCCTGCTGGTCCGCGCTCTGCTGTGGTCGAAGTTCTCGCGCAGGAGTGGACGAACAGGAGCAAAAGCTGCGATCGAGCGGAAATCCTGTAGCTCTACGGCAATGTGCGCGACGACGATCGGAGAAATCGTCGTGACGTGAACCGGATCTCGGACAGCTCCACACTGAGGCGGTTACTGTACCTCCGACAGGCCCCTACTGAGGTGTTCACTGTAGCGATTGATGGGCGCCTCGAGCACACGGTGTGCTAGAATTTGCAGCAACAAGGTCGACCCCCAGCAGGAACGACCTGAACTGAGCTTTCCACGCTGGACCCGCTTTATGGAGGCGGTCTCGTGAAAAAACACACTCTTCACAGCCTCGGGATTTTGATCGGCGTTCTCGGTTCAGCCGCCTACGCTTGCAGCTCGTCGAGCACGCAAGACGGCCTCGGCCTCGGCGGGCCGGGGACGACCACGGGCGGCACCGGGGGCACCAAGAGCTCCGGCGGCTCCGCGAACTCGGTCGCCACGGGCGGCAGCCTCACCGGCAGCGGAGGCTCGTCGACGTCGGGCGGCAGCTCGAGCGGCGGAACCATCAACGTGTCCGTGACGGGCGGCGCGACCGGATCGGGCGCGACGAGCGGAACGACAGGAACCGTCGATCCTGACGGCGCGTGCGCGTCGAGCACGGCGAGCGCGACACTCAAGACGGTGAACATGTTCGTCATGTTCGACCGCTCGTGGTCGATGACCGAGTGCGGCAACAGCTCGGACTCGATGTTCACCGGCGGCGATCCGCGCTGCCCGGACAAGACCATGAGCCGTTGGACGCTCACCTCCACGGCGCTCACGCAGTTCGTGCAGTCGCCGATGGCCGCAGGCCTCAAGGTCGCGCTCCGGTTCTTCCCGGACGATCACCCGGCCGTCGGCTGTGACGGTTACCCGACGACCAACACGGGCGGCGGCTTCATGATGGGCGGCACGGGCTTCGGCTTCGGCGGCCAGACGGGTGGGACGGGCACGGCGGGTCGCGCTGGCACGGCAGGGTCACCCGCCGGCACGGCGGGCGCGGCCGCAAACTGTGATGCGACGGCCTGCTCGCAGCCGCTGGTGGATATCGGCGCGCTCACGGCGGATCCGGCGCCCACGGACACGCAGGAAGCGGCACTCGTCGCCGCGATCATGAACTCCCCGCCCCCGGACGTGGCGATGCTCACGTCGAACCCGCAGACGCCGACGTCGGCGGCGCTTCAGGGCGCGGCCAACTGGGCGACGACCTACGAGGCGGCACATCAAGACGAGAAGACCGTCATCGTGCTCATCACGGACGGCGAGCCGGCGGGCTGCGACACGAACGCGACCAACATCGCGAACATCGCGGCGACCGCGCAGATGGCCGGGATCGACACCTACGTGATCGGCCTCGGTGGCTTGAACTCGACCGCGCTCAATCAGATCGCCGCGGCCGGCGGGACGATGACGGCGTTCACGGTCTCGGCCACGTCGAACTCGACGACGGAGCTCTTGAACGAGCTCATCGCGATTCAGGGCCAGGCGCTGAAGTGCCAGCTCGACGTGCCGAAGGCCGACGTGTCCGGCAAGGAAATCGACCCGAACTTCATCGGGGTCGCCTACACGACCGGCCCCGCCGGCATGCAGACGAGCGCGGACCTCAACTACGTGACGGGCGCCGACAAGTGCGCCACGGGCGAAAACGACTGGTACTTCGACAACCCGACGGCGCCGACGCAGATCATCCTCTGCCCGGCCGCCTGCACCGCGATCACAGCAGACAAGACGGCGACGATCGCCATCTCCGCCGACTGCAAGATGCACGTGCCGGTTCGCTGAGCGAGCACGAGCTTCGGCCACGTAACGGCCCGCGCGACCTCGGTCACGCGGGCCGTTCGCTTTCGTGATCCAGCGAGGAAGCTGCGCGAAGGCAGGAATGGGCTTTCGCCCTTCGGCGTCCATAACGAAGCCCGAACACCAGCGGAGGGCCAACGACGACTTTCTATGTCTCGAGCTCGAGCATCGCCGCCATTACGTCGCTCGTGGCGCTCACTTCGTGTCGGCTAGGAGCCGCTCCGGCCCCGGCGGCGTCTTCGGTCGGTGCGGTCGCGGCCAGGCCGCCGCTCGCATCCGCGTGGCCTGTCAATCGCGTGGAGCCGCCGGCGCTACCGGACGATCGCGAAGTCCAACGGATAGAGGGCAGTGAAGACGGTTGGCCCTCCGCGCATGCGCCGGTGCTCCTCGAATATCGGAGCTACACTCGGGGTGAGCATTCCAGATACACGAACGTATTCTTTGGCCTGCATATCGACGGGGACGGGACGGTCTGGAGCTTTCGGTATCCCAGTGCGGTGGCCCCCCGCTGCGACTATCGCGAGATCACCGGCGACGCCGCTCGCGAGGCGTGCATCTACCAAGATTCGACGTTGATGGCCCGGCTCTCGAGTGACCTGCTCGCAAGGCTCAAGAAAGCGCTCGTCGAGTTGGACGACGCTCCCATCAAGCTCACCGGCGAGGACGTCGAGGGCGCCTTGCTTACCGTCGGGCCTGCGGGAACCCGCAACCGCAGGCCGATCACGGTGGGAACCTGCGGGACCCCGCAGCCGTTCCAGCTTCAATCCCCCGAGGCGAGAGTCATCATCGACGTGTTCCGGCGCGCTCGTCGAGCCGCTCGCCTGCCTGCGCCGTGCAGCGCCGGTGAGCACCGCGAGGTTACACCTGAAATCGTGCCCGGCGTTCCCGCGTGGACTGCACGCTGACACCGAGCTTCGGCGCCCCGCGGCCCGCGCGACATCCTCCGTCACGCGGGCCGTTCGCTTTGGTGCGGAGCGCTGTGCTCAGCCGCCGCTACCGCCGCACTGCTGGACTTTGCCCTTCGACTTGGTCTTGTAGAAGACGTACTCGGCGCTGTACGGCACCTGCGCGATCGCGCCGAGGTGATCGGCGTCGCAGCCGGTCGCGGGCGCAAGGCCACCGACCGTCGAGAGGCGTTGAATCGAAGTCACGTCGTCGAAGATGCCGTCTTCCGTCGAGTGCCCCGTCGCCGTGAGTAGGAGCCACGGAATCGCAGTCGCGTCGACCGTCGCGCCCGCAGCCTTCGCACCGGTGACCGAGCTGCCGTCGTTGCCCTGCCACGTCGGGCCGATGAAGTGCGTCGCCGTGAACTTGCCGTTGTCCTTGAGCAGGTTCGCCTGCGGCGCGACGAACGTCCAGGCGGGGCCCGCCGCGAGTCCGTTGCACATGTAGACCTGCACGCCGACCGCGTTGAACGTGGCCTTGATGGTTTGATCGGCAGCCGGGGCAATCGCGGCGGGGACGCCGGCAGGGCAAACGTCAGCCGCACGCAGCTCGTCCGCTTCGGTCGCGACGCCCGCGGGGCCGTCGGCTGCTTCGGGCGTGACGGAGCCGCAGCCGCCGAGCGCGAGCGTGGCGATTCCCGAGAGCAAGAGCACGAGCGTTTGGTTCATGGTGTTCATCTCAATCCTCCGAAAAGAGCGGCCGACATCGGCCCGCGTGTCGGGCCCTTCAGCAAGCGCCGGGCCAAACGGCGTTGCGGCCGGATTTCCGCTGTTTTCGGCCAAAAGGTACGCGCCGCGGGCGCCCCGACCCCGAGCTGCGCAAGTGAATCGCGCGAGTTGCGCAAGCCGCATTTGCGCAAACGGCGCTGCGCGAAGCGCAAGCAGCGGGGTCGGAACGGGGTCGGAGCGAGATCGCAGCCGAATTCACGTGTTAATCACGCATGGCACGCCTTCTGCTTGGGCCGTGTGCAGGAGAACATTCCCATGACCAAGCAATTCCTCATGCTCGTTTGCACCCTCGCGGCCGCTTGCTCCAGCACGAATCTGCCGCGCGCCTTGCCGGCAACCGCGGCGGCGACGAGCTGCGGGGGCGGCGTCGCGCAAAACGACGTCGAGCTCCGTCGCTATGCAGGCTGCAGTGAAATCGACGGCGACCTGCTCGTGCGCGGAGTGACTTCGCTCGAGCCCCTCGCCGCGCTCGAGCACATCGCCGGGCACCTGCGCGTCGAGCACACGGAACGACTGTATTCGCTCGCCGGACTCGAGCGCTTGCGCAGCGTGCGTGAGCTCACTCTCGCGTACAACGGCGGACTCATCAGCGGCGGCGCCCTGAGCGGCCTCACGCACGCCGAGCACGTCCGCATCAGCGACAATCCGCGCCTCACTCGCAACTACGGACTGATGCGTGGACTCGAGCAGAGCCGTGCAAGGCTGGACTTGAGCCACAATCTGGGTCTCAGCGCCGAAGGTGTCGCGGAGTTCCGTTCCAGCGAGTCCACGACTACGCTCGCGGCCCGTTGATGTTTTCGGTTCTTGGTTCGCGCGGCGCTGGAAAGGCGCTCTCGTTTGTTCGACTCGGGCTCACCGCGCTCGCACTCGTCGCCTGCGCAGGGCCGACCGCGGCGCCGGAGCACAGTGACCCCGACCCGTTCGAGACGGCCACCGACCAGCCGATCGAGCCGCTGCCGCGCGAGGAGAACATCGACGCACGGCGTGCAGCGCTCGGTGAGCTCTTGTTCCGCGAACCGCTGCTGTCCGGCGACGGCAAGGTCGCTTGTTCGGATTGTCACCGTGCGGAGCACGCGCTCGCGGACCCCGTGCCGCTCTCGCACGCTCCCGGCCGCCCGGAAAGCGCGGTCAACTCACCGACGATGTACAACGTCCGCTACTACTCGAAGCTAGCCTGGGGGGCTCGCTTCGATTCGCTCGAGAGCCACAACGACGCGCTGATGACGAACCCGAACGTCATGGCCTCGTCGTGGTCCGGCAGCGCGGAACGCCTCGCGAAGAAGGACGGCTACCTCGCGCGCTTCGCCGCGGCGTTCGCGGATGGCCTGACGGCCAGCAACGTTCGCTCGGCGCTGCTCGAATACGAGCGCTCGCTCGTGACGCCGAACGCGCCGTTCGACCGCTACCTGCGCGGTGAAGCGGATGCCGTGTCCGCGGAAGCGAAGCGTGGTTACGCGCTCTTCAAGAGCTACGGCTGCGCGAGTTGCCACCAGGGCAAGGCCGTCGGCGGCAACATGCTCCAGCGCGTGGGCGTGATGCGCGACTACTTTGCCGAGCGCGGCGACGTAAAAACGCCGGATTTCGGCCGCTTCAACGTGACCAAGCTCGAGCGCGATCGCTTCGTCTTCCGCGTGCCGAGCCTGCGCAACGTCGCGCTCACGGCGCCCTATTTCCACGACGGCTCGGCGCCCACGCTAGAGAGCGCGATCACCATGATGGCGCGCTACCAGCTCGGCCGCGAGCTCGACCCCGGCGACGTGGCGTTGCTCGTCGAGTTCTTGCGCTCGCTCACGGGCGAGTACCGCGGGAAGGCGCCGTGACTTCGAGCCGGCTCCTGCGCGGCGTGCTCGCGTTGCTCGTCGTCGCGTTCGGCGCGCTCGCGTTCTATGGCTCCGCGCACGGCGTCGACGACGGCGAGCATGCCCGCTACGAGCACGACCTCAAGCGCTTGCAGACGCTCGACACGGGGCTCGACAAGGCCGTCCTGCGCTCGCGCTCGGGGCTCTTGCCGCAATACGATCCGCTCGTGAACGCCTTGGCGGAGCTCCATCGGCTCCGCGGCGCGCTCGCGGCCGTGCCGCGCTACCTCGGGGACCAGGGCCAGCGCGAGCTCTCGAGCCGCCTCGACGAATGGGCCGCGGCGCTCGCCCACAAGGACGAGCTGATCGAGACGTTCAAGACCGAAAACTCGGTGGTGCAGACCTCGCTCCACTACTTTCCACTGGTCGCGACCAGCGTGATCGACCGCGCGGGAGCGGTTCGGAGCGCGACCGAGCTCGCGGGCCGCGTGCGCGCCCTGTCGATCGCGGTGATGCTGTTCGAGACGGCGCCGGAGCCGGAAGCCGCGGCGCGCGTGCGAAGCGCGCTCGACGACGTGCGGGCAAGCGCCGGCGCGGCGCCGCTCGGCCTGGCGCGCGACCTCGGCGTCGTGGCCGCTCACGCGCGCATCATCCTCGAGCGCAAGCCGGCCGTCGACGCGGCGGTGCAAGCGCTCCTGGCGGAGCCGACGCAGCAGCGCGCCCTCCGCGCCGAGACACGCTACGCGGCGCTCCATTTCGCCGCCGCCGACGCCTCGCTCGCGCGCAAGCAGTGGCTCTTCGCGCTCGCGCTCGCCGTGGTCGTGCTCGGCTTGACGGAGGTGATCCTCGGCACGCTGCGCTCGGCCCGCGCGCTCGAGCAAGTGACGCGCGAGCTCACGCTCGCGAACGCCGCGCTCGCCGTCGAGCACGAAAAGGAGCGCCAGCTCGGCGAGCTCCGCAATCGCTTCGTCGCGATGACGTCGCACGAGTTCCGCACGCCCCTCACCACCATCCTCTCTTCGGCCGAGATGCTCCAATCCTTCGGCAATCACTGGGAGTCGGAGCGGCGCGTCGATCACCTCGAACGCATTCGCCTCGCCGCGGGCACGATGCAGCGGATGCTGGAGGACGTGCTCGTCATCGGGCGCGCGGAGGCGGGCGGCCTCAGGGCGTCGCCGTCCCCGATCCGTCTCGACGAGTTCTGCAAACGACTCGTCGAAACACTGGAGCACTCGAGCAACAAGAGCCACGCGATCCGCTACACGTTCCTCGGGGACCCGGACGCGACGCTCGACGAGCGCCTGCTTCAGCACGTGCTCGGAAATCTACTTAGTAATGCTTTGAAGTATTCACCGCCCGGCTCGGAGGTTCGCTTCGACGTGCGCACGAGCGGCGACGAGTGTCAGTTCTCGGTCAAAGACGCGGGTATCGGCATTCCGCAGGCGGACTTGCCACGGCTTTTCATGAGCTTTTCGCGCGCGAGCAACGCCGAAAACGTGCCCGGCACCGGGCTCGGACTCGCGGTCGTGAAAAAAGCACTAGATGTGCAACAGGGCACCATCAAGGTAGAAAGCGAGTTGGGTCGCGGGACCCTCTTCCAAGTGAAGATTCCTCGCCGCCTCGGAAACATCGATACGACTCTGACTCCATGAAGACCTCCATTCTCGTCGTCGAAGACGACGCTTTGATTCGCAACAATCTGGTCGAGCTCTTGGGGGAGGTGGGCTTCGACGTGGTCTCGGCGGACAACGGCGCCGACGGCGTGGCGCTCGCCAAGGGGCGCCACCCTCACCTCGTGATTTGCGACATCATGTTGCCGAAGCTCGACGGCTACGGCGTCCTCAGAGCCCTGCGTGAAGACCCGGCGACCGCGGGCATGCCGCTCGTCTTCCTCACGGCGAAGAGCGAGCGCGCCGAGGTGCGGCTCGGCATGAACCTCGGCGCCGACGACTACCTCACCAAGCCGTTCACGATTTCCGAGGTGCTCGAAGCCGTCCATACGCGCCTGCGCCGCCACGACGAGGTGGTGGCGCGAGCGCGCAAGGCCGTGGAACGCGAGGCGGAAACCACACTGGAAGCGGGCACGCCCGCCTATGCGCCCGCCGACGGCGTCGTCGTCTTCGATCCGTCGATGCGCGCCCTCTACGACCAGGCCGCGCGCGCCGCCGCGAGCCCGATCAACGTCCTCATCCTCGGCGAAAACGGCGTCGGCAAGGAGATCCTGGCGCACGCCATCCACAACCTCTCGCCGCGCGTGAAGGGGCCCTTCGTCGCGCTCAACTGCGCGGCGCTCACCGAGTCGCTCGTCCAATCCGAGCTCTTCGGGCACGAGAAGGGCGCGTTCACGGGGGCGCTCCAGGCGCGCGCGGGCCTGCTCGAAAGCGCCGCGGGCGGCACCCTCTTCCTCGACGAGATCGGGGAGCTACCGCTCTCGATGCAGAGCAAGCTCCTGCGCGCCCTCGAGGAACGCAAGGTGCTGCGCATCGGCGCGCGCGCGGAGCGCGACATCGACGTGCGCTTCGTCGCCGCCACGAACCGCGATCCCGAGCAGGAGATCGAGCGCGGCACCTTCCGCCAGGACCTGTACTTTCGGCTGAACGGCATCAGCCTGACGATTCCGCCGCTGCGCGAGCGCACGAGCGAAATCCCGCATCTTGCGCGCATGTTTCTCGCGCGCGCACGCGCCGAGCAGGGCGCCCCCGCGCTCACCCTCTCCGCGCCGGCGCTCGACGCGCTCGTCGCCTACGCGTGGCCCGGCAACGTGCGCGAGCTGAAGAACGTCATCGAGCGCGGCTCCGTGCTGTGTCAGGGCGAGCGGCTGCTCCCCGAGCACCTGCCGCCGAAGCTGCTCTCGAGCACGACGCCGCAGTGGTCGGATTCGGAGCCGCCGCGGGCCGAGCCTGCGAGCGGCGCGCCGCGCCAGAGCGACCGCCCGCCGGCGCGCCCGATCGACCCGGCGGTGCGCCAACAAATCCTCGATGCGCTCGAGCGCACCGCCGGCAACCAGACGCGCGCCGCGGAGCTCCTCGGGATCTCGCGGCGCACGTTGGTCACGCGGCTCACGGAATTCGACATCCCGCGGCCGCGCAAGCGCTGAGCTCTAGAGCCCCGAAGACGAGAGGTAGCAGCCGAGGCTCTGGCTGCATTTGTTGGCGGGGATTTGCGTGCACGGCGTCGCGGTACCGCTGCAGGTCGTCGAGCTGCTCGACCACGAGCAACCGAACTCCTGGCCGCACGGCGTCGAGCTCAGGTTCGTCGAGCAGGCGTCGGGCGTGCCGGTGCAAGCGCCGCTGCTCGTGTTGTAGGTGCAACCAGGCATCAAGTCGCAGTCGGACTCGATGTCGTCGAAGTCGATGCACGAGTACGGCGTGCCGACGCACGTCCCCGAAGACGAGCCGGACGTACAACCGAGCTCTTCCGAGCAGAGGCTCGAGCCGGAGAGCTGGGAGCAGGTGTACTCCGGCGTGCCGCTGCACGTGGGTCCCGTCGAGAAGAAGTGCGTCGGCTTGGGCGCGTGGACCGTCGCCGAAGTGCAGCAGATACGCGCCGCGTTCGAGGTGCAATCCGCGCTCGTGCTGCACGACTTCGGGCAGCTCGTCGAGCAGATGCCGTCACAGCAGATTTCCCCGGAGGCCGTCTGGCAATCCGTCGACTTCGAGCAGGTGTGCGGGCACGGCGAATACGTCGGATTCAGGCACAATCCGTCCGCACTCAGGTTCGGTTCGACCGCCTTGACGGTCGTGCAGCAGATTTCACCGGAGCCGGTGTTGCAATCCGTGCTCGTCTTGCAGGTCTGCGGGCATTCCGACGGCGGCAGACACACGTTCTGGTTGTAGATGCCGCAGCAGATGTCGCCGCTGTTGCAGTCGCTGTCGGCGTTGCACGAGCTCAGGGCAGCCGACGGCTGCGTGCACTCGTTCGGGTACGACAGGTCGACCGGCGCGCAGATTTCACCGCGCGTGCCGTCACACTTCGAATCATCGGCACAGAAGCGCGGACACGCCGTCGCGGCCTCGCAGATACTGCCCGCGTCGCCGAGGTTACAGCAGAGCTCGCCTTGGCTCGTGTCGCAGTCTCCATCGCTCGCGCACGACTTCGCGCAGGTCGCGGCGCAGACGCCGTCGGTGCTGCTCGTGCCGGACGAACCGCCGCTCCCCGACGTACTGCCGCCCGAGCCACCCTTGCCGCCCGAGCCGCCCTTGCCGCTGGTTCCGCCGGTATCACTGGTCGTTCCGCCGTCCGCGCCGCCGGAGCCGCCCGTGTCGCTCGTGGTGCCGCCCGTTGCGGTGCTGCCGCCCTTGCCGGAGCTCGAGCCTCCCGTGCTCGTGGTGCCGCCCGTCTGATCCTTCTGGCCGCCTTGGCTAGAGTCGTCGTCACCGCTCTTGGTCGAACAGCCGAACGCCGCAAAGACGACGCTCAAACAGACCGACGCACCAACCAACTTCAAAGAATTCCAAGTCATGTTGCACCTACCCCGAGCTAGCCCGTGAACTTATCCAAAAATGTACAACTTGTAAAAGAAAGTCCCACGCGGGGAGTGGACGAGCGCCCACTCGAGATCATTCACCGCTCCGTCGCCCGCGCTCCGTGGACGCGCCCGGCGTGACCTCTCCATACATGTGTCTACATGTCGAGCGCGACGTCGATCCAGCAACGTTGGAAGCGGCGACCGAAATAACTTCTGATTTTGGTTTTCCCGACCGGTGGTCGGAAGCTCACGGCAGACTCGCCCGAACGGAGGCGCGCTTTTGGGATCCGATACGGCACGACCCGCGGACAAGACGACCGAACCGGAGACGGTGGCCGGCATCGATCTCGGCTCCAACAGCTTCCATATGATCGTCGCGCGCGTGGAGGGCGGCGAGCTCCGCCTGATCGATCGCTTGCGCGAACGCGTGCGGCTCGCCTCCGGCCTCGACGCCGAGCACCGCTTGAGCGACGAGGCCATGGAACGCGGCCTTTCCTGCATCACGCGCTTCGGCCAGCGCGTGCGCGAGCTCCCGCTCGGCGCCGTACGCGCCACCGGCACCAACACGCTCCGGCAAGCGAAGAACGCCGGGGTCTTCCTCGAACGCGCTCAGGCCGCCCTCGGCCATCCCATCGACGTCATCGCCGGCCGCGAAGAAGCGCGGCTCATCTACCTCGGCGTCTCGCACGGCGTGCCGGACGACGGAGGGCGGCGTCTCGTGATCGACATCGGCGGCGGCAGCACCGAGTGCATCCTGGGCGAAGGCTTCGAGCCGCTCGCGACGGAAAGCATGTTCATGGGGTGCGTGAGCTACACGTCGCGCTTCTTTCCGGACGGCGCACTTTCGCGTGACGCGTTCCGGCGCGCGCAAACGGCCGCCGCGCTCGAACTCCAGTCGATCGAACGGAGCTACATGCGGCTCGGCTGGCGCGCGTGTTACGGCTCCTCCGGTACCGTGCTCGCCATCGCCGAGGTCGTCGAGAAAAACGGCTGGTCCACCGGCGGCATCACGCGCAAGTCGATGAAGAAGCTGCGCGCGGCGCTGTGCGAGGCCGGCCAGGTGCGCAGTCTGAACCTGCCCGGCCTCGAGCCGGAGCGCGCTCAGGTGTTGCCGGGCGGTCTCGCCATCCTGCTCGCCGCGACCAAGAGCCTCGGCATCGAGCACGTGAACCCGGCGCAAAGCGCGCTCCGCGAAGGGCTCCTCTACGACCTCGTCGGCCGCATCCGGCACGAAGACGTGCGCGAACGGAGCATTCGCGGGCTCGCCGAGCGCTCGCACGTCGATCTCGAGCAAGCGGCGCGCGTCGAGCGCACCGCCGTCGCGTGCCTCGAGCAGATCGCGGAGGATTGGCGACTCGGCAGCGAGGACGATCGGCATTACCTCGCGTGGGCGGCACGCCTACACGAGATCGGACTCGAGATCTCGCATACGGGTTATCACCGTCACGGCGCCTACGTGGTGGGCAACGCCGACCTGCCCGGCTTCTCCAGGAACGAGCAGCAGCTGCTCGCGTTCATCGTGCACGCGCAGCGCCGCAAGGTGCCGCTCGACGCGCTCGCGGCGCTACCCGAGCCGGCGCGCGAGCGAGCGCTCCGGCTTGCCCTCGTGTTTCGGCTGGCATGCTGCCTGAATCACAGCCGGAGCAGCGAGCCGCCGCCCCCTTTCCGACTCGCGGCCGCCGGCAGGAAGCTCTCGCTCAAGCTCGCCGAAGGCGGCCTCGAAGAGGCGCCGCTCACGCGCGCCGACCTCGCCGAAGAAGCCGAGCGGCTTGCCGCCGCGGGCATCGAGCTCGACGTGCGCGTGGGCTCGTAGCGGGCGGGGCACGCCGTCAGGCGCCGGCCGCGCGCAAGGCGCGCCGGCGCGCGTTGTACAACACGACGCTCGCGAGCAGCGGCCCCGCAAGCGCGACCACGACGACGGCGCACTCGAAGGGGCTCGGCCGGCGCGTCAGCACGAACTCCGCGGCCTCGAGCAGCGTCGCCAGGGCATCCGCGCCGACGAGGCCGAGCAGGAGCAGCGCGAGCCAGCGCCGCCAGCGGGCGCTCAAAGCCAAGAGCCCCACGCACACGAGCACGTCGAACCCGACCCAAAACCACTGCACCCACGCCGCGAAAAACCAGCGCGGCCCGCTCGCGTTCGCGAGCAAGAGCGTCCAGGGCACGAGCAGGATCGCGAGCGCGCGCACGACGACGGCGGGGCCGCGCAGGAGCGCGTCGATGCCGTAGCGGAGGAGCCCACGCTGCGCAAAGGCCGACAGACTGTCGAACACGACGGCGTGCAGCGAACGCTCGCTCGGGTACGAGAGGTAGACGGGCGTCCAGTCGCGCGGGCGCAGCTTGGCCTTGAAGCTCTTCAGCCCCTCGAAGTCGTAGAGCGACGCGCCCCAGCGCCCCGCGAGCCGGAGCCCGAACGGCACCTCGCCCGCGAGCGGTGCGAGCCCGAGTGTCACGTAGCCGGCGCCGGCCGCGGTCGCGTCGCGCATGGCGGCGTCGACCAAGAGCTCGATCGTGCCGTTCGGCGCGTCGGGCGCGCGCAGGAGATCCTCGATGAAACGCCCGTTGCGCGCGTAAATCGGCACCACGCCCGCGAAGCCGACGAGCCGGTCGCCCTGCCGCGCGACGAACAGACTGCGCTCCTCGGTGAACGAATACGGATACACGCGCACGAGAAAGCCCATCGGCGGCATCGGCTTGCTGCCGCTCCAGCGTTCGATCAAGCGCGCGAGCTCGCGCCGTTCGGCGCCGCCGGGATCCGAGAGCGCGCCGGGCTCGAGCCGCGTAACGACGACACCCTTCGCGCGCGCGCGACGGAGCTGCTCGCGCAAGCTCGCCGTGCTCTCGAGCGTGCGACCCCACTCGCTCGGGTCCCAGGTGGGTTGCTCGCCGATCAGCGTGGAGCACAAGCCGGTCGCTTCGACGAAGCGGTGCTCCGTAGCGAAAAAGAGCGCACGACGTCCACTTTCACGCGCCGCGACGACGAACGCGCGCGCCACCGAGGTCAGCGCGGACTCGGCGGCGATCGGTGCGCCCGCGGCGACCCAGGCGCGCCCGGTGTCGACGTACGCGACGCAGGCGTCGTCGCCGTAGAACCAGTACTCGAACCCGGGTTCCAGGATTTGGAACGACGTCGCGTTCCAGCCGAAGCGTCGGAGCACGCCGAGCACGCGCCGGCGCGTGGCGTCCTCGATGGTCTCCGTCGACGAAAGCGGCGCCACGCGCGTGGCTTACCGCGGCGCGCGCTGCACGTCAGCCGGGCAGGGGGGTTCGGCGCGAGACGCCGCCAGCGTGCAAGGCACCGGCAATAGCTCGACCGGGCGCGTCACCTCTGGGCCTCAAACCGGGGCGACCGAGTGCGGCGCGAGCTCGAGATCGTCGCGCTCCACCTCTCCTTCGCGGAGAACAGGAACATGACCGTCACGGAGCAACCAGAGCACCGTTGACGACGATGAGCCCGCCGACCTTGCTCCCGTCAGTGCGCCGAATGATTTCCGGTCAGTACGGGTTTGGCCGCGGGTCGTGAGGGCTCGGTGAATTGGGACGGCTCGGCAGGTTCCGTCGACTCGCGGCAGTTTGGACTGTCCGGACGCGGCGAATCGGCGTTCCGTTCGCTACACCCCTCCGACGCGTTCGCGATCGCGTCGTTCGACCGGCGTGAAGGTCGCCGATCCACGGCGGAGGTGTTCGAGAAGCCAGGTTCTACCGCGACGTGACACGCCACAGTGAACACAGTGAGGAACAATAGTTTTGTAGGCACCATTCCGCCTAACCATTCATCAGCGAACCCTCGCCAACGTCGTCGAGCAACTTGTTCAAGGTCTTGTGATCGATCTGCAGCCGCTCGGCGGTCACGATCTTTCTGCTGTCGGATTGTTCGTACGCCCAGCGCGCGTAGCGCCGCCCGAGCTCCCTGAGGGGTACGACTTCGCCGTGGAACGTGGCTGGCGCAGGCGGCGCCGCGACGACCGCAGGCGGCAGGTGCTCTAGGTCGATATCCGGACCTGGCGCGACGAGGACCGCTTGCTCAACACAGTGTTCGAGCTCCCGGACGTTGCCCGGCCATGCGTACTCGCGGAGGCGAGCGAACGCACGAGGCGAGAATCGCTTGACCCGTGACTCGGGATGGCGCCGTTTCGAGCGAGCAATGAAGCAAGCCAGGAGTTCCGGGATGTCTGCGCTCCTGACTCTCAACGGAGGTAAGTCGACGTTGATGACCCCGAGCCGATAGGCAAGATCTTCACGAAAAGCTCCCGCTTTGACTCGCTCTGCCAGATTCGAGCGCGTACTCGCGATGAGGCGTACGTCGAAGGCGTTGCTCTCCAGCGCGTGGAGCAATTGCGCTTGCAGCGGGAGCGGCATTTCGGTGACCTCGTCGAGAAGCAAGGTGCCACGATCAGCGCGCCCGAGGGCTCCGGTTCGAGCCACGGAGATAGCACCTGACGTTCCATGTACGTCGCCGAACAGCTCGGTCTGGAGTCGTCCATCGGCCCCAGCCGCGCAGTTGACCGAGACGAGAGGTGCGACCGCGCGCGAACCACGCGCATGGATGTTTCGCGCGACGACGCCTTTACCGGTTCCAGTTTCTCCGGAGAGCACGACGGATGCCGCCGCATCGGCCACTCTATCGATGAGCGCCCGCAGTTTGCGTACGACATCGCTCGAGCCCACGAGCGCGTCGATCGAGGCGACTGCGTCGATGTTTGCTTGTCGACCGCGCCCCTTCGGCTTGCGTTGTTCCTCGAGGGCGCGCTCGAGAAACAGCGTGAGCTCCTCGAGCATGAACGGCTTTATCAGATAGTGGTATGCACCCTGGCGCATCGCCGCGATCGCCAACTCGATTGCACCGTATTCGGCCATCAGGATCACGGGCCGCGAGGGCACCATCCGTTTGGAGAGCCTCAACAGGTCTATGCCGTCGAGCGACCGCATGCGCAGACTCGTAAGCAGGACGTCCACGTCATCGCCCTCGAGTCGGCTTGCCGCTTCGGCCCCAGGGGTGAGCGGGAGCGCGTCAAAACCTCCGCTGAGCAGGCCGTCAGCGATCGTTTGCACGAAGTCCAGGTCGTCGTCGATGACGAGAACCCGAGGTCGTTTCAAGGTCATGACGTGTTCGGAGGTGCCCTGCATGCTCGACTCGCTTGCGCTCGCTCGCGAAACAGCGAGCGGCGCTGCACCCAGCGCTCGAGCAAGAAGCGGACCGTCAGCCGGCCATGCATTCATTCGCTGATATCGGACGGCGCGTCGGACCTCGAGTAACGGCATTCGGAAGTTTTCCGTCTGGCCTACGGAAGATTTCCGAGCGCGGGGAGCATCGCGAAGGCTTGCTCCGCAAATCTTCGTTTGCGGGTTCGGTATGGCATTTGCCTGAAGCCGCGCGGAATGTTCCGCCCAGTCCGCTCCCTGCCAGTGCTTCTGCTGGCCGTTCTACTCGAGGCCCCATGCTTCGCAGCGCCCCCGCCCGCAGCCGTCCCGGAAGGGACGCCCGCGCTGTCGGAGGCCACCACTCCTGCTCGACGCATCGGTTTGCGTGAGGCCATCGACTACGCGCGCGCGCACCACCCGACGATCTTGGCGGCAGTGGCGCGCGTAGCGGCGAGTCGAGCCGATACGAAGGTCCCGCGAGCACTCTGGTATCCGACTGCGGGGATCACCGCTCAGCTCTTCGCGGCGACGGCGAACAACACCCCTGGAACCTACGTCACCCCCGATCAATTCGATCTGCCGAGAATCGGTGGGACGCGCGTGGTGTCCCGCGGAGACTGGACGCCGTCCGCATCGACGCTCGTCGGAATAGGTGCGCGCCAGGAGCTGTTCGACTTCGGACGAATCGCAGCTCAAGCGGCTGCTTTCGATACACTGGTCGACCTCGAGCAGCAGGCCGCGCGTGGGGACGAGCTCGATGTCACCTTCAGCGTGGAAGAGGCGTACTTCGCGGTCTATTCGGCAAAGGCGATTCTGAAAGCCTCGGAAGACGCCTACCAACGCTCGAAGGCGCACCGGGATCTGGCGAAGGCAGGCGTCGACTCGGGGTTGCGCTCGCCCATCGAGCTCACGCGGGCGGACGCGGATTTGACGCGCTTCGACATCGGGCGCGTCAAGGCCGCGGGCGGTCTCGCGAGCGCCCAGGTCGTTCTGGCGGCGTCGGTCGGCGTGCCCGACGCCGCGCTCGACATCGCAGAAGTGCCGCCGACACCGAGTCAGCTCCCGTCTCTCGCGGCGGCGATTCAGCAGGGGGCACGGCGAGACCCCGCCATCCTGCAGGCTCTGGCCGGGCTGCGCGCAGCCGAGGCGAGGACGCGTGCAATCGGCGCGGAGCTGCGGCCCGACGTCTCGGCCACCGCGACCGTCAGCGCCAGAGCCGGAGGTGCAACTCCCTCCGGCAACGGGCTCTCCGCGCCTGGCTCGGGTTTTCTTCCGGACGTGCCCAACTGGGATATCGGGCTAGTCCTCAACGTGCCGCTCTTCGACGGAACGGTCACGGCTCGCGAGGACGCGGCAAGGGCGCGCGAGCGAGTCCGAGCGGAGGAGCTCGCGGCGGCGAATCAAGTCGAATTCGCCGCAATTCGAGAAGCTTACGTCGCCACCGACGTGGCCCGCGCGGCGTTGCCGCGACTCTCGTCGGCTGTGGATGCCGCTCGGGCAAACTACGCCCAAGCCGAGGCACGCTTCACGGCCGGCCTTGGTACCAGCGTCGAACTCGCGGACGCCGAGGCCATTCGTACGGACGCTGAAATTCAACTCGCGCTCGGTCAATTCGAGCTTGCCCGCGCGCGCGCCCGTTTCGGCCGTACCATCGCAGAAGGAATCTAGCGTGAATCCCGACAAGACCAAAGTGGACTCGGTCGCTCCAGTTCAAAGCCCGGAGCCGTCGCCGCGGGCCGTTTCGCGACGACCGCGGCGCATGGTGCCGGTGGTCATCGTTGCCGCGACCGCGGCCTTGCTCGTCGCCGGGGGACTCATGGTCGTGCGGGCGGAGGCGCAGACGAACAAGGTTGCGTTGAGCGACGCGGCCAAGCCCGTCGCCGTCGTTGAAGCGACCGCGACCACGTTTCGGCAATCCCGTTCATACGTGGGCACGCTCGAGCCTTGGGTACAGGCCAAGATCGGCCCCCAGCTCGTGTCGGCTTACGTCGATACGGTGCTCGTTCGGCCCGGCTCGGTTGTCAAGAAGGGCGATGTACTCGCCACGCTCGACTGCAGGAACGCCGGCGCGATGAATCAGGCCGTCGCGATGGAAGCGCGAGCCATTGAGGCACAGCAGGAGGCGTCCACGCACGAGGCGTTGCGTATTCAAGGCTTGCTCGACGGTGGCTTCGTTTCGCCCAACGAAGTTGAGCAAAAGACGGCGCAGAGCTCCGCCCAGCAAGCGCAATTGCTCGCGACGAAGGCGAAGCTACTCGGGGCATCCCTCGAGGTGAGCGATTGTGTCTTGCGCGCGCCTTTCGACGGGGAGGTCGCCATGCGAACCATCGATCCGGGAGCCTTCGTGAAGCCAGACGTCTCGATCGTGTCGCTCGTCGACCGCTCGACGGTTCGCGTGGTCGCCGACGCGCCCGAGGTGGACTTCGCTGTCGTAGCGCCCGGTACGCAAGTGAGCATGCACCTCATCTCGAGCAACCGTGACCTGATCGCAACGATTTCACGGCGCGCTCCTGCGGCCGACCTGGCGACCCGAACGGTCCACTTCGAAATGGACGTTGCCGATCCCAAGCGCGAGCTGCCTGTCGGCACGACCGCGGAACTCCGCATCGGAGTCGGCAAGCCGGAACCTGCGGTTCAACTCCCGCTCTATTGCGCGACCGTGCGCGGTGACAAGGCGAGCGTGTTCGTCGTCGAGAACGGCATCGCGCGCAAGCGCAGCTACCGCCTCAAAGGCGAAGTTCAGGGCAACTTGTTCCTCGACACCGAGTTGAAGCCCGGGAGCAAGGTGGTGAGCGAGGGACGTGCTCTCCTGAACGACAACGATCGGGTCCAGGCGGTCGCCGATCCGACGCTCGCCGCGAGTGCCGCGCGGGGAAGGACGCCATGACCGGTCTGTCGCTCAAGAATCCGATCGCGATCCTGATGATCGCGATCGCACTGGTCGTCTTCTCCCTGGTCGTGACGCCACGCATGGCGATCGACACCTTCCCCGAGCTCACTCCGCCCGTGCTGGTCGTCGGGACGTTGGCTCCAGGACTCGGCCCGAAGGACGTCGAGAAGACGCTCACTTGGCGCATCGAAAAATACGTCAGCGCGACGCCCGGCGTCGATCACGTCGAGAGTATTTCCCGCAACAACTTGAGTATCGTCTGGGTGTGGATGAAGTGGGGCACCGACCTCAACGCCGCCCAGACGCTCGTGCAGCAACAGACTGCGTTCGCCATGTCCGCGGTGCCCAAGTCGTTGGGCGTCTTGCCGCCGTTCGTCTTGCAGTTCGACCCGTCGAACGCGCCGGTCGTTCAGGTCGCCGTCTACGGCGGCGGCCTCAGCGGGCCGCAGCTCTACGACTACGCACTCAACAACGTCGAGCCGCTCCTCGAGGGGATCCCCGGCGTTGCCAGTGCGTCGATCAACGGCGGTCGGCAGCGGCAAATCAACATCGTCGTCGATCCCGTCGCCGCGCAAGCGCGCGGAGTGACCTCGACAGACGTCGCGAACGCCGTGTCCCAATCGAATGCTCTGCTGCCGTCGGGCGTCTTCATCTCTCCCCACTTCGACTCGAACGTCTACACGAACGCGGTTCCGGAGCGCGTGAAGACGATTGGCGAGGCGCTCGTCAAGCTGGTCGGCGACAAGCCGGTCCGTATCCGCGACGTCGCTCGCGTCGAAGACGGCGGCAGCCCGGAAACGCAGTCGGTCTGGGTCAACGGTCAGGACGGTGTTTACCTGAACGTCCTGCGCGTACCGGGCGGCAACACGCTCGAGATCGTCGAGGCGGTGAACAAGGTCGTCGCGGGGCTGAAGGATCTGCCGCCAGGCATGAAGGTCGAGCCCATTTTCGATCAGTCGACATTCGTGCGCACGACGTACCATGGGCTCAAGCAGGAGGTGGTGCAGGCGCTCGTGCTGATTGCGCTCGTCATCCTGCTGTTCTTACAGAGCGTGCGCGGCACGATGATCGTGTCCGTTGCGATTCCGCTCTCGTTCGCCATAACGCTCATCGTGCTCTACGCGACCGGGCAAACACTGAATGCCTTCACGTTGGGTGGCCTCACGCTCGCGATGGGGCGACTCGTCGACGACGCGGTCGTCGTGCTCGAATCCATCCATCGGCATCAGCGCATGGGCAAAAACGCGTATCAGGCCGCGCTCGACGGCACGAACGCCGTCGCGCTGCCGGTTCTGGCCTCCACGCTCACGACGATGGCGGTGCTCTTACCGGTGCTCTTGCTCGCTGGGCTCGCGAAGAAGCTGTTCGCGCCGCTCGCGCTCACCGTAGCCGTCGCCATGATCGCTTCGTACTTCGTGAGCGTGTGCGTGACGCCCGTCGCGTGCCGCTTCTTTCTGGGCCACGCGGAGCACGGCCGCTTCGGCAAGAAGATCGAGCAGCTCATCGACGGCGTCGCCGATCGCTACTCGCAAGTGCTGCGGACCGCGCTCCCGTTCCGCTGGACCATCATCGGCGCGTGTCTGCTCCTGACGGTTGGAGCGGTCTGGGCCTCATTGCGCCTACCGAGCACGTTCTTCCCGGAGATCGACGAGGCGATGGAACGTGTCTACGTCCGGGTCTCGCCAGGCATGTCTTTGCAAGACGCGGCTCACATGATGCAGAACATGGGCGAGACGCTCTCCAAGGAGCTGCCGCGGGGCACGGTCAAGCTCGTCCTCGCGAACGTCGGCTCGCCGAACAACGCCCGCAGTGCGATGACGAGCCCGAACAACGGCCCTCACATGGGCTTCATCCGCGTGCAGCTCGCCGAGGCCGAAGACCGAGAGCTGTCCCAACGCGAGGTCGCGGACAAGATGCGCGAGATCCTCACGCGTCGCTACCCGGGCGTCGAGTTCTTGCAGTGGCCAGGCGGTCTCGTTGCGAGCGTTTTCTCGAACGGTTACATCGCTCCGCTCGTCGTCGAGGTGCGGAACGACAATCTCGCCGAGCTCGACGCGCAGGCGCGCGCCGTCGCCGAGGTGGCTCGCACCGTTCCCGGCATACGCGACGTGCGAGTCTCACTCGAGACCGACTATCCCGAAGTGCACGTCGATACCGATCGCGAAAAGGCGGGGCTCGTGGGCGTCTCGCTCCGCAGCGCGGCTCAGACGACGCTCGAATCGACGCTCGGCAACATCAATACTCCGAGCGTTTGGATCGACCCGAACAACGGCCAATCCTACTACGTCGTCACTTATTACGACGGCAAAGCAGTCCCCGACCCGAATTCGCTCGCGCAGATCCCCGCGCGCCTCGACAACGGCAAGGCCGTTCCGCTCGGCGGTTACGGCACCATCCGGCGTTCCACGGGTCCCATCGCCATCGAGCGAAACCAGCTTCTGCGGGCAGCGCACGTCCTGATGCAGACAGAGGGCCGCGACATCGGGACCGCGGCCGCGGAGCTCAGCCGGAAGCTTCTCGCGAATCCGGCCACGCGCCGCCTGGACTTCTCGTACGTGGGCGAAGTCCAGTTGATGGACACGACCTTTTCCGGCCTCGGCGTGGCGATTGGACTCGCCATCATGGTGGTCTTCATGATCATGGCGTCGCAGTTCAAATCATTGCGCTTGCCGTTCGTGATGTTGTTCACGATCCCCGTGTCGCTGTTCGGCATCGTCATGGCGCTCTTGTCCGCGGGGCAGGGCTTCTCGATCACGGCGCTGATGGGGATCTTGATGGTGGTCGGCATCGCGGTCTCGAACGGCATCTTGCTCGTCGATGACGCCAATCGGCGCTTCAACGACGGCGTCGAAAAAGTCGAAGCAGTCATTCAAGCGGCGCGCTCGCGCTTTGTGCCCATCGCGATGACGAGCCTCGCGACCGTGATCGGGCTGATTCCGACGGCCATGGCACTCGAGAAAGGCACCGAAGCAAACCAGCCGCTCGCGCTCGCCGTCGTGGGCGGCCTCACCTCTTCGACAATTCTCTCGCTGTTCCTCGTCCCTGTGATGTTCCTGTTCTTTGCAAAGCGCGAGCAAGTGCAGACGGAGGAGCACGTTGCGCCGGCCGGAGGCGCGGAGGCTGCCGCATGATTCGTCGAATCCTCGTAGCGCTCGACGAATCGCCCCGTGCAACGTCGGTATTCCAGCGCGGAGTCGAGCTTGCTCGCGGCCAGGAAGCCGAGCTCATCCTCTTCCGTTCAGTCGCATTGCCCCAGGAGTTCCCTGCGGCCGGAGCAGGTACGCCCCCCGACGCGCTCGGACCGAGCTTGGTGCGCGGGGCTGAGCGGGACCTGACGGCGTACCTAGCCAGAGAGGCGGAGCTTACCGCGCGCGTCGTCGCGAAGCTCGAGCTCTCGCCGGATCGCGCCGTGCTCGCCGCCTCCGAAGAACTCGATGTCGATCTGATCGTGATCGGCAATCACGGCTATAGGGGACTGGATCGAATCCTGGGTACGACTGCAGTTCGCATCCTCCACGGCGCAAAACGCGACGTGTTGATCGTGTTTCGAGGCAGCAAGCCCGCAGGCTGAGTTTCACACCGCAGGTTCGACCTTCGACGAACGTTCTTCTCTCGTTCTCAAAGCTGGACGCCATGAAGATCTGGGTGCAGAACAAGAACACGAAGCTCGTCTGCGACTTCGCTGCCTGCGCCTTACTGCGAGACAACGTGCAGCACCACGCCGAAGCCACGGCTCGCGCGGGGGACTTCCCTTGCCTGCACGCTCTGGCGGACCTTGTATGGAGCGACGAGCAGCAGCTGCTACCGGCGGAGGCGTTACGCGACGAACTCGGAGCGGCTTGGAGGATTCTAGAAGGCATTCCATACGGGCGTCTCGCCGTCAGCATTCACACCCGCGCTGCGTTGCAAGGGCTCCTAGAGCCGCCTGCCGTAAGCGGCACCGTTCTCCATTCGGTGACGAGGTGGCAGCTTCCGAAGCCGTCCAATCCGTGCGAGACGCTCGGCGACCTGTTCCACGTGCTGATTTTCGAACTGTTCGTGCTCGCGCTTCAACCTCTGGAGGGCGGCTTCGTGGGCGCCGGTTACGAGGGGCGGGCCTGCTCGCGCGACGCGCTACTCGCGGACGAACTGTCCTCCGCGAACGCCGGTCGTTGGAGACATTGAAGCCCGGTGCAATCATCCTCGGCGTGGGCATCGTCTCGCTCACCAGCGCGCACGCCATGGCGCTCGAAAGCTCCACGTCCGCTGTTCTCGGCTGGGCGCTGCGCCCTCCGACTGCGCGCCTGATCGGCGGTTCGCCGGGTGGAGGGGATTGGGCGGGCCGCTCTGGGAACGGCGGGCCATTGATCGGCGTCGAGGGTGTGCCGCCAGCGGGCTGCGCCTCCGTGACGCGCTTGCATTACATCAGGACAAGTAAACTTGTCATGGACATGCGGAGCCTGGCGTGCCAGGTGAAGCGTTTCTGTGCCGTTTCTTGGTTGAGGCGTTCGTTCCTTGATCTTCGCCGTGCCGTGCGTCGAGGAGTTGTCGGGCACGACGTGCAGCTCCTTGCCAGGATTCAGCCGCGCAGTCTGAAGCCGAGAAAATCGTCAGCTGTCTGACTTGTCCAGGTACGCGTGGGCGACCTCGCCGGTAGCGACGCTGCGCGCGGCGCTAAAGTCGAGCACGCCATGGCGCCTGAGTCGTGCGCAATGCCGTCCAGCGCGGCCCTGCTGAAAGCAGCGGCGGCAGCTGGGTCGTTCCAATGCCTAGATCGCGACGACCATCTCGCCGCCTTGGAAATTTCCGGCGTGCCGGCGCGCGAAGCTCCAATTCATTCAGCGGGCACAAAGAACAATTTACTTAGTCTATCGGATTTATGTATTAATAGGGCCCATGCTCTTTCGGTCAGTTCGTTCCCAGGTTTTTTCAATGGTTTTGGCCCCCGCGGTCCTGTGCACGGGGCTGACGGCAGGCGCCCAGGAGGGTGCCGTTCCGGCGCCAGCGGACGCCCCCGGAGCACCTGCGCCGCAGGGGGCAGCAGCCACGCCTCCTCAACCCGAGAAGACGCCGTATGTCGCCCCCCTGCCGCCCTCCGCCCCACCCGTCCTCGCGGTGCCGGTCGCCGTTCCTGGACCCGCGGCAGCGATGGGGCCGCCTGGGGAGGCGACTCCGCGCAATCCGCGCCCGAACGAGCAGCCACCCGCCAAGTTCAACCAGGGCTCCAAGTTTCAGATCGAGTCGGCGGACGGTCAACACAAGCTCGAGTTTCACGCTTACGTGGACGTCGACGGTCGCTGGTTTCTGACTGACAAGGGGGGCGTCAACACCTGGCTCATCCGGCGCGCGCGCCCCTCGCTCGACGGGAAGCTCTTCAAGTATTTCGACTTCACGTTGCAGCCCGATTTCGCGGGCAGCAAGCTGCAGCTCCTGGACGCGTACGGCGACCTCCACTTCTTGTCCGAGGTCCAGCTCCGTATCGGCAAGATGAAGCCGCCTGTCGGTCTCGAGCGCCTCCAGTCGTCACGCGACACGCTGTTCCCGGAGCTCGGGCTGCCAAGCCAGCTCGCCCCGAACCGCGACATCGGCGCCGAGCTCCACGGCAACATCGCCAACGGCACCTTCGAATGGGCGATCGGGGTCTTCAACGGCGTGACGGACGGCCAGGTCGGTGAACAGGACGCCAACGACGCCAAGGATTACGAGGGGCGCGTCTTCTTCCAGCCTTTCATTCCGACGGATATCGCGCCGCTGCGCGGCCTCGGTCTTGGCGTCGCGGGCATCGCGGGCACCGAACAAAACGCGCCCGCGCCGTATCAAGCCCCCGGCGGCACGACGTTCTTTTCGTACGCGGCGAGCTCGGTGCAGCTCGGCAAGCGCACGCTCGTAAACCCAGAGGCTTACTACTATTACGGACCGGTCGGCGCGCAGTTCGAACTCGTGCGCGCGAACGAGCACTGGGTGACGCCCACGACCAGCGCAACCATCGGCCTCACGTCGTGGATGCTAGCGGCCGGCGTCGCCATCGGCGGCGACGAGACGTGGCGCGGCGTCCAGGTCAAGCACCCGGTTGACTTCGAGAAGGGCCACCTCGGGGCGTTCGAGCTCGGCGCGCGCTACTCCGCGCTCCGCGTCGGGGATCTCGCCTTTCAGCGCGGCTTCGCGAGCCGCAACAGCTCGGCGCAGTTGGCGAAAGAGTGGGGCCTCGCCGCCACCTGGCACCTCGCGACGTGGAACCATATTCGCCTCGCCTACGAGCACACGAGCTTTCGGGGCGGCGCTCCTAACGGCAAGGACAAGAAGACCGAAAGCCTGATCGACACGCGCTTTCAAGTCGCGTTCTGAAGCCACTTCGACAGCGTCTTCGAATCGATGCCCAGCGCTTCGCACGTCGCCATTTTGGCGCCGCCGAAGCGCTGGAGCGCCCAGCTGGCGTAACGGCGCTGCAACTCTCGAATCGGCAGCACGGTGTCGCCGAAGTCGAGGGCGGCGGGGGTGGTCGCGCGCGTCACCACGTGCGCGGGTAAATCCTCGAGCGTCGCCGTCTCGGTGCGGCTGAGCACGGCGAGTCGCTCGAGCAGGTGCTCGAGTTCGCGCACGTTACCCGGCCAGTGGTAGGCGGCGAGGACGTCCAGGACCGGCGGGGCGATGCGCACGAGCCGACTGTTCGGATTCCGCGCGCGCGTGATGGCGAGGAAGTGCTCGATGAGGCGTGGGAGATCCTCGATGTGCTCGCGCAGGGGCGGGATCTCGATCGCGACGACGTCGAGACGGTACAGGAGATCTTCGCGGAACGAGCCGCTCTCGACGCGAGCTCGCAGGTCGCGATGCGTGGCCGCGACGATACGCACGTCGACCCGATAGTCGCGGTTACTGCCGACACGCCGGAGCCCGCCCGTCTCCAGCACGTGAAGCAACTTCGCCTGGAGGTGTAGCGGCATTTCGCCGATTTCATCGAGAAAGAGCGTGCCGCGATCGGCCTGCTCGAAGAGCCCGGCACGGTCGGCGGTCGCGCCCGTGAATGCCCCGCGCACGTGCCCGAACAGTTCGCTCTCGAGCAGCGCTTCCGGAATGGCGGCGCAGTTGACGACCACGAAGCGCCCCTCCCTGCGGTGGCTCTCGGCATGCAGCGCCCGAGCGACGAGGCCTTTGCCCGTCCCCGTTTCGCCGAGCAAGAGCACGGGTGCGGAAGAGTCAGCTGCGCGGCGTACGAGGTCGAACAGGCCGCGCATGCTCGACGACTCACCGATCAGGCCCTGCAGCGAGCTCCCGAGCGCCGTGCGCAGCGTGCGCGCTTCCCGGCGTAGGGCGGCCTCCTCGAGCGCCCGCGCCAAGAACAACGCGAGCTCGGCGATCTGGAAGGGCTTGGTCAAGTAGTGGTACGCGCCCCGGCGGATCGACTCGACGGCCGTCGCGACCTCGCTGAAGGCCGTCATGACGATGACGGGAGAATCCGGCGCGGCCTTGCGTGACTCTGCCAGCAACTTGAGCCCGTCGCTGCCGGGAATGCGCAAGTCCGTGACGAGCGCGTCATAGTCGCCCCCGTCGATGGCGCTGGTAGCGATCTCGGCGTCGGCGACCGCGACCGCGGAAAAGCCGTGTCCCTCGAGGCCGTCGGCGACCGTTTGCGCCATCGTGATGTCGTCGTCGACCACCAGGATCTTTGGACGTTCGCCGTGCATGCTCAAGCCTCTCCATGCCGTGGCACGAAAATCACGACTTCGGTGCCGACTGCCGCAACGTCCGGGCGCGCCCGCCGATGGATCTCGAAGTCCCCGCGATGGTGCGCCACGATTTCCTTCGCAATGGTCAGACCGAGGCCAGTGCCGCCGCTACGAGCCTTGGTGGTGAAGAAGGGCTCGGTCACGCGCGCCATGACGGCCTCGGGAATACCGGAACCCTGATCGAGCACGGCAAAGCGCACTCGCCCGGCTTCCGCCTCTACCCGCAGCGTCACGACTCGACCTGCCGACGACGCCTCGAGTGCGTTGATGAGTACGTTGACGAGCGCTTGCTCGAACAGCGCCGGCTCGCATGCAATCCGTGCCTCGGCGCCGGCCGCGAGCTCGAGAGTGAGCTCGACGTTCGCCGTCGAGAAACGATGACGCACGAGGCGCGCGGCGTTTTCCGCCACCTCGCGCGCCGAGACACGAGCAAAGAGGCTGGATTCGCCACGGGCGAATGCGAGAAAGCTCCGGACGAGCGTGCCCACGCGCGCGACCTGTTGCGCCACTTGGTCGTAGAGCTCGCGCCGGCGCTCGGGCGTCGCGCTGCTTTCCCCCGCGCTGAGCTGCTCGACGCGACCCGAGATGATGCCGAGCGGTGTGCCAATCTCGTGCGCGAAGCCCGACGCGAGCGCGGCGATGGTCGCCATACGGTTCGCCTTCGCGAGTTCGGCGTCGCGCTCCTGTTTGGTCTTTTCGAGCTCGACCTGGCGCTCGAGCGCAACCTCGCGACGCTGCCGCCTGAGGTCGGCGAGCCCAAAACCCAGGATCAGCGCACTCACGACGGCGATGCTCACGATCGTGCGCGCTTGCTGGCGTTTGCTCCGATCGCGCTCGCTGGCGGCGGTCCCCGTGACGACGACGGCGGCGAGCCCGGTCGCCGGCGGCAGCACCGCGATGCCCGCTACGGCGACGCGCTCCGGTAATCCGAGCCGAACGGCTTCATCCCGGGCAAGGGCCAGGCCTTTTTCGCGACGCTCCGCGGCCTCGTCCAAGGCGCGCACCTCGACGCCGCGACCGTCGCAAGCCCGCAAGCCCGCGTGTCCGAGAGGCTTCAACACGACGACGACGCCACCGGCGCGTTCGAGCTCGCGCGCGGCGCTGCACAGAAGGTCGACGGAAGCCGCCCCGGCGTTCGCGGTGCCGGGCGCGGGGCGCTCGAGCTTCGCAGCAAGCGAGAGCGCGAGCAACGCGTGCTCCTGCACGAGATCTTCGAGCGCCTTCTCGGCCTCGTGGCGCGCGTCCCAGCTCTGCACCGCCACGACCGCGCCGATGCCGAGCGCGGTGAGGGTGAGCGTGCGGCTGCGGGGCGTAAGAAGGCGATGACGCACGGGTGCGGAGAGAGTGACCGGGAAAAATTCCGAGGCAAGTCGGAAAAAGTCCGGGCGAACGTGGTCGACTGCGGGTAAGTGGCTCGAGCTCAGCTTGCCCACGTTCCGTTGCAAGCGCTGCGCCGCAACTCGGACGAAGACTTCGTTCGCGAGGTTCGAGCTTCGACTGCGGCTGACGGCTGCACGCGCGGCGGAGCGCGCGCCAACACCATTCAGTGCCTCGGTGCAAGAGCTATGTGCCTGCGCGCAGCACTCTGCTCATCCAGATTTTCGTTCGCATTATTAGCCCCGAAACCCTCGGCCAAGCGGCCAATGTGACGAACGAGAAACATCCTATTTGGAAAAAGTCGCCGCGAAACGAAAGCAAGTAGTCCTTTTAAGAGGCCGAGCAGGAGGCGTCTGGTGAATTCGCAGTTACGCAGTCTTGCGCACGTCGATTGACGTGACTCGGACGACGAAACCGGAGTAAAGGGTCGGGCCGCGAATCGACGGAGCTTCCTCGATTCCTCAAAGGAATACCGACATGCGAAGGTTAATCGCCATCTCGAGCGCGATTGCGTGCGCTCAACTCACGGCTGTTGCTTGGGCGCAAACCGCGCCCGCTCCCGCGGAGGCTCCGCCACCGGTCGCTCCGGCTCCGGCGACGACCCCGGTCCCCGCGTACCCCCCGCCGGCCGACGTCGCGCCGGCGCCCGCTCCAGCCCCGCTGCCCCCACCCGCTCCGATGGTCGCGCCGGTCGCGCCGCCCGCCCCTCCGGCTCCGCCAGTCGGCGTTGCGCCGCTCGACGGGCCGCAACCGATGACCAGCAAGTGGGCCACCACGTTCTACGGCTTCGCCGAGTTCGACGCCATCAACGACTCCACGCAAAGCTTCAACGACCCGGCCGGTAACGCTGCGATCGCAAAGCGCACCACGCTCGCAGGCAAGAACGATCGCACGACGTTCGGCATGCGTAACTCGCGCATCGGCTTCAAGATCACCTCGCCCGAGTACCACGGCATCAAGGCAAGCGGCGTCGTCGAGGCGGACTTCCTCGGCAACCAGGCGACCGGGTTCTCGGAGCAACAGATCTTCTCGAACGCGGGGCTCCGCGTTCGTCACTTCGCCCTCAAGGTGGAAACGCCCGTGGTCGACATGATGTTCGGCCAGTACTGGGGACTCTTCGGTTGGCAAGCGTACTTCGATCCGAACACGGTCGAAATTCAAGGTGTGCCGGGTGAGGTGTTCTCGCGCACGGCGCAGGCCAGGATCTCGAAGACGATCAAGGCCGGCGACACCTCGCTCGACATCGCGGTCGCGGCGGTTCGCCCCCCGCAGCGCAACTCCGGCGTTCCGGACGGTCAGGGCGGTATCAAGTTCACCTACGGCGGTTGGAAGACGGTGCGCACGGTCGGTTCGACCGGCACGTCCGCCGACGGTCTCAGCATCGGAGTGTCCGGTGTCGCCCGCCGCTTCATCGAGCCCAACTTCAACGCCGCTCCCACCGGCCGCAAGGGCAAGTCGGGCTTCGGCATCTCCATCGACGGCCTCATCCCCGTCGTCCCCGGGACGCTGGAGAACCGCGCGAACAGCCTCGCCCTCACCGGCTCGTTCGTCGCCGGCACCGGCATCGCCGATCTGTACAGCGGTCTCACGGGCGGCGTTCCGATCGCTCCCGCACTGCCGAACCCGGGCATGGTGAGCCCCGCTCCGACGTACACGGCGGACATCGATCAGGGCCTCACGACCTTCGACAGCGCCGGCAACCTCCACACGATCAACTGGCAATCCTACATCGTGGGCGCTCAGTACATCCTGCCGATCGAGGAGCTCTGGATCTCGGCAAACTACTCGCACATGAAGTCGTCGAACGCGACGCGCTACACCGACGCCGCGGGCGCCGCGAAGATCTTCAACAAGTCCCACTGGTGGGACGTGAATCTCTTCTACGACATGACCAAGGCCGTGCGCTTCGGCGGTGAGTTTGCGCAGTTCTTCCAGACGTACGGCGACGGAAAGACGGCGAAGAACAACCGCTTCCAGTTCTCCGCCTTCTACATCTTCTAAGGCAGAGCACGCCGCAAACAACAACGGCTCGGCGGACCATGGTCCGCCGAGCCGTTCTGCTTTGTGCGCTCGCGCGTCAGTTCGAGGCGCCGGCAACGTCATTGCCGCCGATACCGCCGCCACCGCCGCGACGACCACCGCCGCCGCCGCGACGACCGGCTGCGCCGCCGGCTGCGCGACCACCGCCACCGAACCGACCGCCGCCGCCGGTTGCGCGACCGCCGCCGCCGGTTGCGCGACCACCGCCACCGGTTGCACGACCGCCGCCACCGAAGCGACCACCACCGCCGCCGAAACGACCGCCGAAGCCGGACGTCGTCGGGATGCCCGCCGCGCCTGCGTTCTCTTCACCGGCCGCGCCGCCACTCTCCTCACCGGCTGCGCCGCCGCTGCCGGAGTTGGTACCGCCGCTGCCCGTCTTGGTGCCGCCGCTGCCGCCGCGACCGGCGCTCGTGCCTCCGGTCGAGCCGCCCGTGCCGCCCGCTTCGGTACCGCCCGTCGCGGCGCTGCCGCCCTTGCCCGACGAACCTCCGGTCGCGGTGCCGCTCGAGCCGGCCTTACCGGCCGAACCGCTCGTACCACCTGTGCCACCACCGCTCGTGTCATCGTCGCCTCCGCAGGCTGCGAACGCGAGTGAGCTGGCGAGAACGAAAGACATGCCGACGTATGAAAACTTCATGTGGAGCCTCGGTAGGTGGCCAATGTGAGAGTCGTACCCACTCGCGCGCGCAGGCAGGCAAAATCGCTGTGAAAGATCGTTTGAGCTCCGCAGAATCGCGGCGTTTTCAGCTGCAACCAACGACCTTCACGCGTTCGCTCGCGACATCGAGCTGGAAAAAACTTGTACGCGCAGCGGCGCGATCTCGCGAGAATCGCCGCGCTGCATGAGCTCCAGACCGTCCCCGTTTGCGCGCCGCGGCACGCGCACGAACCGAACGCGACGAGCCGGTCTCGGGGCGCTGCTCGCGATCGTCGCGACGTTCTCGGCGGCGCGAGCACACGCGGAGCCCGCGCTCATCGGCGTGAGTTACGCGGCGCCGGCGGGGTGCTCTAGCCGAGACGCATTCGTGCGCGAGTTCGCGCGGCGCACGAGCCGCGTCCAGATCGCGGACGCGAGCGACACGGCGGCGCGCTTCGTGGTCGAGCTCTTCGATCGCGGGACGAAGATCGTGGGCACGTTCCACTTCGTCGAAGCGAGCGGAGCAGAGACCGCGCGCGCCGTGAGCGGAGCCAGCTGCGACGAAGTGGTGCCGGCGCTCGCGCTGATCGCGGCGGTGCTGGTCGATCCGGAATCGGTCAGGCGCGCACCCGCCGCTGCCGTCGCACCCGTCGCGCCTGCACCCGCGGTCGCTCGCCCGCCCGGCCGCGAGCCCTCGCTCCGGTTGCGACCGAGCTTCGGCGCGGGGGCGGGCGCCTCGAGCGTGGTCGGACCGGGCGCGTCGATCGCGCCGCTCGTCGAGCTCGGACTCGAGAGTGAGCTCGAAGGTGCGCGCGGTCCCGCGCTCGCCCTCACGCTGGCACGCTTCATCACCCCTACGCGCTCGACCTCGGCCGGCGACGCGGACTTCACGACGACGCTCGGCCGCCTCACGTTGTGCCCGCTGCGTTGGCCCGCGCGAGGGCGACTCTTCGGCTCGGCGTGCGGCGCGTTCGAAGCCGGCGCGCTCCACGCCAAGGGCTCGCGCACGCTCGGCGAGCACGCGTTCACCTCGCTCTGGCTGGCGGCGAGTCCCGCGCTCGCGCTCGAATACCGGCCGCTGCGGGTACTCGGGCTCGGGCTCGAAGCGCTGGGCGTCTTTCCGCTCGTGCGGGATCGCTATTTTTTCGGGCCGAATAGGCACGTATTTTCGGTGCCGGTGGCTGGAGTTACGGTCGAGGCGTCGGTCCGGGTCGTCCTTTTTTGATCGATTCGCGAGGAGCGCGACATTCGTGTCCAAAGTGCCGGCTCCCACCCCGAGCTCCCTCGCCGACCTGGCGGAAATGAGTCCCCCGACCAAGGACCCAGCGCCGGCCGTGCTCGGCCGCGCTTTCCCACCACGGGAACGCGAAGCGCGGCTCGCCGAGCTTCTGCGCGTGCACTTTCGCTTGGTCTGGCGCGCGCTCCGGCGGCTCGGAGTGCCCGAGCACGCCGTCGACGACGCCGCGCAGGAGGTGTTCATCGTCGCTGCCAAGAAGCTCGCGACGATCACGCCGGCTTACGAGCGGCGCTTTCTCTACGGTGTGGCGCTGCGCGTGGCCGCCAACGCCCGGCGCGCGCGCGCGGCGCGTCCCGAAAAGGCCGAGACGGCCGAGCTCGAGGAGACGGCGAGCGCCGTTCCGTCGCCCGAAGTGCTGCTCGATCGCAAACGCGCGCGCGAGCTGCTCGACGCGACGCTCGAGGCGATGCCGGACGATCTGAGGACGGCATTCGTGCTCTTCGAGCTCGAGGGCTGTTCGGCCCCTGAAGTCGCGGCGTTGCTCGGCATCCCGATCGGCACGGCAACGTCGCGGCTCAGGCGCGCGCGCGAAGCGTTTCGAGCAGCCGTGAGCACGCTGCGCCGCAGACTCGAGAACGGAGACGAACGATGAGCGACCTCAAGCCCTTGTTGGCGGGCGAAGCCGACGAGCTCGAAGCGCTCTTGCTCCGCGCCGCGGACGACGACGCGCCGGCACGCGGCGCGCTCGAAAGGGCCGGAGCAACGCTGGGCGTGAGTGCCGCGCTCCTCACGGCAACGGCCGCGAGCGGCGCCGCGGCGGGGCATGCGCTGGTCGCGCCGGCCGCCGTGGCCAAGCCACTCACTTGGGTTTCGCTCGGCAAGTGGCTCGCGCTCGGCGTCGGCGTGGGCTCCGTCGTGGCGGGCGGAGCGCACTTCGCGCTCGCGCCCACGAGCGACGAACGGCCGTTCGTCGTCGCGAGCACGGCGCCGCTTCGCGCCACGGAGCGTGCGGTGCCGGACGCCCCGAACCCCGCCGTGCCGTCGCTCCCGGCGCAAGCCGCCGCGACGAGCGAAGCAGAGGGGCCGCCGAGCGACGCTGAACTCGCGCCCAACAAGCTTTCTGCGCCCGCGGCACTGCCGCAGAGCGCACCGGCAACGGCCGCTCCGGCGCCGGTAGCGGCGCTGCCCGGACCGTCGTCCGCGTCGTTCGCGCCGCTCGACACGCCGCGGCCGGCGAACGCTGCTCCGCCCGTCGGCGAGCCGAGCGCCGTAGCGGCTTCGACGCTCGGCGCAGAAACACGCGCCCTCGATCGCGTGCGAGCCGACATCGCCGCGGGACGAGCAGCGCAGGCGCTCGGAGAGCTCGCGCAGTACGCGGCGAAATGGCCGCAAGGTGCGCTCGCCACCGAGGCAGCTCTGCTCAGGGTGGAAGCGCTCCTCCGCTCGGGTAACCGGGCAGCGGGCGAGCGCGAAGCCGAGGCGTTGATCGCGCGCTCGCCACGCAGCCTCTACGCGACGCGCGCCCGAGAGCTGCTCCGCGCGACGGCGCCAGGTGCAAACTGATCGATTTTCGACGGCGTCTACATGAGGGCGGCATGAGACACGGGCACTGGTGTGGAACGATCTGGGGTGCTGGGATTGCTCTCTCGGCCGCCGGGGTCATCGCGTGCAGTGGGAGCGCGTACGAGCTCGGACACGAGACGGGGGGAGCCGCCGGGGCGGGAACGGAAGGTGACACCGTTGGCGGCTCCTCGGGGAAGGCCGGCGCGGGCGCCAAAGGCGGGTCGCCCGGCACGGGTGGAGCAAGCGGCACGGGCGGGACCGTGCACGGCAGCGGCGGGGATTTCACGGGGAGCGGCGGTGTCGCGACGGGCGGCAGCGCGGGCACCGTCGACAACGCGGCAGGCTCGCCGATCGATGCGACCGGCGGAACGAGCGGGACCGGGGGCGGCACCGTCGACGCAGCCGTGGCAGAGCTGCACCGTGACATAACGAAGCTCGATCTGCTGTTCATGATCGACGGCTCGATCGGCATGGCAGAAAAGCAAGCGCGCTTGGCGCGAGCCGTCCCGCTCTTGCTCCACCGTTTCACGAACCCCTGGTGCGTCGTCGACGGCAATCACGTGACGGTCAGCGCGGACGCCGACGGCAACTGCGCCGAGGGCAAGCTCGAGTTTCAACCCATCCGCGACGTCCACGTCGGCGTCATCAGCTCGAGCCTCGGCGATCGCGGCAGTGGCGACGTCTGCTCCGACGCCCAAGCGCAGCTCAACGGCGGCGACAACTTCTACAACGACCGGGCGCAGCTCATCCCGACGCAGCGTCCGAACCTGGGAGATCAGGATTTTCTGATTTGGGGCGCCGGCTCCACGGACGCCGACGGTTTCGCCTCGGACACGGCGGCGCAGCTGACCGCGGTGGACGAGAAAGGCTGCGGCTACGAGGCTCAGCTCGAGTCTTGGTACCGCTTCCTCGTCGATCCGTCGCCGATCGCCACGAGCACCAACGACGGCCAAAACGCCGTGCGCGGCGCGGTCAACAGCGTCGTGCTCGACGAACGTGCGCGCTTCCTGCGGCCCGACTCCGCCGTCATGATCGTGATGCTCTCGGACGAAAACGACTGCTCGATCCTCGACGAGAACGGCTCGCAAGGCTGGCTCGTGGGCTACAAGGGCGGCGCCGGCAGCGGCAACAACTGGCGCATGCCGCGAGCGACGTCGGCGTGCGCGCAGAACCCGGACGATCCGTGTTGTCGGCCGTGCGCTTCTGGTTTCCCGGTTGCCGCGGGCTGCCCGACCGACGACCAGGACGTCGCCTGCAAGCAGTCGAACAGCCTCAAGCCGAACGAAGACTCGATGAACCTGCGCTGCTTCCAGCAGAAGCAGCGCTTCGGCATCGACTTGCTCTACCCGACGAGCCGCTACGTCGCGGCGCTGCAGGCCCCCATGATCGATCCGCGCATGACGGGGCAGCTCGTGCCAAATCCGCTGTTCATGCCGGACGCGGACGGCACGCCGCCGCGCGATCGTTCGCTCGTCTTCCTGACGGGCATCGTCGGCGTGCCCTGGCAAGACGTGGGGCGCGCGGACACGATCGCGGCCGACCAACCGCTGCAGTTCTTGGAGGGCGCGGACCTCGGAATCACCGGACGCTGGGACGTGATTCTCGGCGACCCGGACAACCAGGTGCCGCCATCGGACCCCTTTATGGTCGAGTCGATCGATCCACGCAAGACCGGAGCCATGGACCCCATCGGCGGGGTCGCCATCACGCCGCCTTCGTCGACGGAGCTCAATCCCATCAACGGCCACGAGCAAGACGTCCTCGACGCACGCGACGACCTCCAATTCGCGTGCATCTATCCGCGCGAGCCCGTGCTGAGCCCCGAGGATTGCACCGCGAACCCGGACGTCTGCGACTGCAACGCCGACGAGTTCGACAAACACAGCCCCGTGTGTGACGGCGTCACCGCCACGAGCGACGGCAGCCAGACCTACGGCAAGGCGTACCCGGCCCTGCGCGAGCTCCAGGTGTTGAAAGACCTCGGCGGGAACGGCCTCGTCACGAGCATCTGCCCGAAGAGCACGACCACGGACGATCCCGCCGCCGATCTCGGCTACGGCTTGAATCCCGCAGTGCGAGCCATCGGTGACACGCTCGCCACCGTGTTCACGCAGAAGTGCTTGCAGCGCTCGCTGCCGCTCGACGCTTCGAACCAGACGACCGCGCGCATCTACGAAGCGCGTAAATCCACGGATTGCAGCTGCCGCGCGTCCGAAGGGCGCCTCGAACTCGACGACGCCGGCAACTCACACCTGCCCGGCTTCCAAGCGCAGCTCCAAAGCGCCGGCATCGACCCGACGGGCGAGTGCATCTGCGAAATCGCTCAGCTCGACGGCGACGCGGGCGACTCGTGCCGCAACGACGGCGCGCCGGCGAGCGACCTCCACGGCTTCTGCTACCTCGACCCCTCGAGCGGGCTCGGTGATCCGTCGCTCGTCGCGGGCTGCCAGGGCAGCGAGCACCAGCGCATTCGCTTCGTCGGCGACGGCGTGCCGGCCTCGAACGCGATGACGTTCGTGGTGCTGCCCTACGATCCGACCGGCGGCTGAAGCGGGCGCGGGCGTCAGCGCACGCAGCGCACGTTCGCTTGCGGGAAGTAATTCCAGTCGCCGCTCGCGCCCGCGTTCCACCCCGTGAAGCCGTCGCAATAGCTGAGTCCCCACGCCGTGCCGCCGACCTTCGAGGCTTCCGCTGCCCAGAACCAATACTTCGGATCCTTGCAGCCGTTCGGGTTGCCGGGGAACGCCACGGCGTCGATCGCTCCGCCGACCTTCGCTTCGTTCACGGTCGAGGCGAGCTCGTTCAAGGTCGGCACGCGAAACCCCGTGTGACCGTTCAGCGTGAGGCCGGCGCAATACGCGGGTGCGTCCTCCCAATTCATGATCGCAGGCGAAAAGCCCTGCTGCCACACGAGGCCCGTGTAGTTGTCCGTCACCTCGACGCTGCCGGCGTCGCCGCTGACGCCGTAGTGATTGGGCGGCGCGACGGCGAGCTCGTCGGCGGCTTCACCCGCGCCGTTGCCGCGCACGCAGCGCGTGACGTTGTCGGTGTTCGTCATGACGACGGCGTTGCTCGTGTAGCCGTTCGTGCCGTATGCCCAGTGAAAGTTCGACGTGCTCTGGCCGGTGATGGTCTCGTACCAATACGAGCCGGTATCGTAGTAGCCGCTCGTCACGCCGAAGATCGCCGGATAGCCCTTGCTCCCGCGCGTCACGTCGCTGATCGACGCCATCTCGACGCGCGTCGGCATGCGCCAGTCGTCGAAGCCGGCGTAGGCGCTTGCCGCGAGCGCCGCGCAGCGATCGTAGCTTTGCTGCCACGTGCCTTCGTCGGACGGATTTGCCTTCTCCCAAACGAGACACGTGATGTCGTCGCGCACGGCGCCGTTGCCGAGATCGGTGTAGCTTTGATGGTTCGGCACGGCGTCGGGGCTCGCGGCCGGGTTCGGCATTTTCCAGCACGCCCATTTGTGCGAGCCACAGTTCGACTCGACGCAACCGCCCGCGCCGGCCGCATCCGTACCGCCGCTGCCGCCGCCGAAGCCGCCCGTTCCGCCCCCGGAGCCCGCCGTGTCACCGCCGTCCGCGCCCGCGCTGTTCGCGCCGGACGAACCGCCCTTGCCGTCGCCGCCCGCCGCCGGCGCGCCGGCTCTGTTCAGCGTCCCGCCGGCCGCGCCCGAATTCGTGCGACCGCCGCTCGGAGCGCCCGCCGCGTCCCCCGAGTTCGCTCCGCCGGCCGCACTCCGGCCGGCTCGCGCGCTCGGAGCCGCGCCCGCGCCGCCGTCAGTCCCTGAACCCGCGCCGCTCGACGACGCTCCACCGCCATCGGGGTGCGCGCTCGGAACAGGCGCACTGCTCCCGCTCCCACACCCGAGTGCAGCCATGGTCGATAAGTACAGAAGCGCGGGAGAGCGGCGGGGGACCATGATGGAACGGTTGCCCATCGCACGTGGCGTCCGTCACCGCTCGCTCACGACCAATGCACGAGCCCGGTGTACGCCGTCGCGAGCACCACGATGCCGAAAGCGATGCGATACCAGGCAAACGCCGTGAAGTCGTGGCGACTCACGTAGCGAAGCAGCCAGCGCACGCACAGAAATGCCGAGATGAACGCAGCGATGAGCCCCACGCCGAACAGGCCGGCGTCGCTCGGCGTAAAGAGTGCGCGATGCTTGAGGGCATCGTAGGCCGCGGCGGCCATCAGGGTCGGAATCGCGAGAAAGAACGAAAATTCCGCTGCCGCTTTGCGCGAGAGCCCGACGAAAAGACCACCGATGATGGTGGCGCCCGAGCGCGACGTCCCGGGAATGAGGGCCAAGGTCTGCGCGGCGCCGATGCGGAGCGCGTCCCAGGGCGTCACGTCGTCCACGTGCTCGATCCTTGTCCGGTGCTCGCGGCGCTCGGCCCACAGGATCACGAACGCACCGAGGATGAACGCGAGCGCGACCACGACGGGGCGGAAAAGCAGCTCTTTGATGTGCTTGCCGAGCAAGAGTCCGAGGACGGCCGCCGGCATGAACGCGATCAGAATATTGAGCGCGAAGCGGCGCGCGAGCGGGTCGCTGCCGAGACCACGGATGACCTTGGCGAACCGCGCGCGGTACTCCCAGACGACCGCAAGCACCGCGCCCGTCTGGATCACGATCTCGAAGACTTTTGCCTTCTCACCGTCGAAGTCGAGCAGCGCGCCGGCGAGGATCAAGTGCCCCGTCGACGAGATCGGCAGAAATTCCGTCAGTCCTTCGACGATGCCGAGCACGAGCGCCTTCACGAGATCTGGAAGCATCAGGGCGGGCATCCTAGTGCACCGCGCGGCTCTTCGCGCCCCGCTAGCGCCATGTTCCCGCCTGAAACTCGTTTGCCCTGACCCGGTCGCAGGGCTAGAACCGGAGTCATCCCGATGTCACGCTCCTTCTTAAGCAGGGGCGCGCTGCGCCGCGCGCTCGAAATGGCAGCGGCCGCAAGCGTCACCTTGCTTCCCTCGCTGGCTCACGCCCACTTCACCCTGCAGGATCCGCCGAACTGGACGACGGAGGACGGACAGGGGAGTCCACAAAAGGACTGGCCGTGCGGTAACGAGCCGAACACGAGCGGGGTGGCGCCGACGGCCAACGGCCCCACGACGGCGTTCAAACCGGGCGACAAGGTCACGATCAAGATCGTGGAGACCGTGATGCACCCCGGCCACTACCGCGTGGCGCTCGCAACCAGCGGCAACATGATGGACTTGCCGATGGACATGGCGGCGAGCGCGAGCGGCGCGCAGTGCCAAAACGACGACATGCAGTCGACGCCGACATTCCCGATTCTTGCCGACGGAGAACTCGAGCACACTGCGAAGCTCAGCGGCGTGCAGTCCTTCGACGTGACGCTGCCGAGCAACGTGACTTGCGACAAATGCGTGCTGCAGGTGCGCGAGTACATGTCGATGCACGGCAATCAGCCCGAGACCATGTCCGGCCAGAAGGCGGGCGACAATGGCTGCTACTACCACCACTGCGCATATATCTCGATCGGTGCCGGCTCGGGCACGGGCGGGATGAGCGGCAGCGGCGGCGCTTCGAACGGCGGTGCGCCGGGGATGGGCGGCGCGCCCGCACAAGGCGGCATGGCCGGCGCGGCCACGAGCATGGGCGGCGCGATGGGCCAAGCGGGCATGTCGAGCGCGAGCGCGGGCACGCCCGGCTCGAGCGGCACCACCTCCACGGGCGGCACCGGCGGCACCGGCGGCACCACTTCGACGGGCGGCACCACTTCGACGGGCGGCACCACTTCGACGGGCGGCAGCTCGACGATGACGGGGACGGGCGGCACGTCGAGCGGCGGGAAGCCGTCAGGCAGCGGCGGCTCGAGTGGGAGCGGCATCGGACTCACGCCTGGCAATCCCGCCGGCACGTCGAGCGGCAGCTCCGAGCCGGCGTCCGGTGACGACAAGGGCGGCTGCAGCATCGGCCGTCCGTCGCACCACGGCTCGCTGCCGCTGCGCGCGGCTGCCTTGCTCGCCCTCGGCCTGTTCGTCGCGCGGCGGCGGCGCTAGCGCACGCGGGGGCGGGCCACCGGCACGTCGTGCACGCGCGGCTTGCGAGGCGGGGAAAGTTCGCGTTTGAGCGAGCGCCGGCCGCGGATCAAGCGTGACTGCGCCGCGGCGACCGAGATGCCGAGCGCCGATGCGACCTCCGCGAGCCCGTGGCCGAGCACGTCGTAGAGATAGACGACCATCGACTGCGCCGTGCCGATGCGCCGAAGGCTCGAGTCGTAGCGGCGGAGCTCGGCGCGTACCTGCGTCAGATGGTCGGGCTCGAGCGCCCGGCCGCTCGACACGCGCTGCCGAGCGTCGTCGCTGCGCTCGAACACGCGCCGCTCGCGCTCGCGCGCCCGCAACCGATCGATCGCGACGTTGCGCGCGACGCAGACGATCCAGGGCGCCGAATACTCACCGTCGAAGCCGCGCTCGCCGAGGGCCACGAGCGCGCTCGCGAGCGACGTCTGCACGATGTCTTCGAACTCGTGATCACTCTTGCTCGTGACGCGGCCCACGGCGAGCGTGACGAGCAGACGCGCCCGCTCGAGCGGATCGCGCGTGCGATCGGTCGGTAACGCACGCCGGCGCGGGCCGCTCATGGGCGCGTCGTCGTTGTCGGGCGCGACTGCCGCAGGCAGCACGCGTCGTTCGATCGGTTTCGACACTGATATCATTCGGTGAAACCCCTCGGGCGCAGACGTCGAGCGAGAATCGCTCAGCGTCGCTAGCGCGAGAACTCGAGGCTAGTGCCGGCGCGCGCCGAATACCAGCCTCGAGTCACTCGTCTCGAGTCGAGATGCCTTCAGAGTGAACGCACGAATTGAACCACGTCGTGCTGGCTCGCAGCGCTCAATGCGCCGAATGCGGCAGCCGCGGCGGCGGCGTCACCCGCATGTGCCGTGATCGCAGCCGCGACGTCGGTCGTGCGGCCGTCGTGGAGGAGCTTGTTACGTACCGAAATGCCCCAGAGCGGCGCCGTGCGCATGCGGCGCGCGGCTGCCTGTGAATCACCATCGTTCAAACCGATGTTGTCACCGAGTGAACCCATATCGTGGGTGAGAAAATCGGAGAACGGATGAAATGACGTGCTCCCCGGAACACCGTTCGACGGCGCTGCGGGCGTGCGGAAGTTCGAGGCCGTCGCGAGCGCGCCGCTCGTCACCGACGGATCGACGTGGCAATTGCCGCAGCCGATCGCGATGAATTGAGTCTGGCCACGCGTGATCGACGCGGGATCGTGATGATCCTGGGAGTCCGCCCCGGGCGGAGCCAGAAACGTCATGAATAGCGTGAAGTTATCCACGTCTTCCTGCAGGGTGGATTGATTCGCGGAGCAAACACCCACGAAGTCGTCCGTCCCTTGCGGCACGGCGCTCAGCTGATTCGACGGCACGTCGGGCGCGAGGTCGTCGCAGTGCGCGGGCTGAGGCACGCCGTTCGGAGCCGACTCCGTGGCGAACGCCTTCACCGACACGCCCTTGGAGCAATGCTGAGTCGTAATGCCCATTTCGTTCAAATACGCGTCGGCGGAAAACTGCGCGAGATTCGGAACTGCAGCTTTCCAACCGAAGCGGTTGACGCGCAGTTGCCCTATGGATTGAGTCGCGTCGTGCGCGTTCGGGAGCACGATGGCCGAGCGATTGACCACGCCGCGCGTCGCCGACGGTTCGGCCGCCGCGAGCGCGTCGAAGAACGAATCGGGCATCGCGTCGACGAGGCCGAGACCGAAGAGCGGAGTCGTGAGGCGGCCGACGTTGTGGATGGTGGCCTGCGACGGCTCGACTTCGAGCGGCACCGTGCAGAGCGTCGGGTTACCGGGCGGGCCGCCCGAAAACTCCGGGTTGTTGAAGCGGCTCAACGTGAAGAGCTGCCGCAAAGAGCCGCCGAATTGCGCGAGGCCGCTGAACGCGCCGTTCACGAACGTGCCGTAGCGCCGCTCGATATTTTCGCCGGCACCACCCACCGCGCCGGTGGAGTGACAGTTGCCGCACGCGCGCTCGTTGAAGATCGGCCCGAGCCCGTCTGCCGGACCTTCGATGGCCAAGAAGTTCGTGCGGGCCGCCGCGAACGCCGTCGAGCTGATCCCCGCTAGCTGCCCACCAAGCAGACTCTCGTTCTCGCTCGCGATGGTTTCCCCCGTCGTTGCGTCCACCCCGCTACAACTCGTGATGATGACCGCGAGCATTCCGCTCGCAAAGAGCGTTGAACGAAAGAGTGCATGACGCATGAATACCTCCTCGACTGGTGGGCGAGTTCTTCCCGGTGTGTGAGGAGATCGTTTGGGCGCTGGTGATCAAGGCGCGCTCGCGTCGCTTTTTGTCGAATACTCGGGCGGACCTGACTGAGACCGAACACAAGAGGACGTTTGGCAATTTGCCCCTTGCCTGCGCCACGCCTGGGGGCTCAACCCAAGGGGTGATTCTCCACGCCGACCTCGCGACGTGCCCGGCGTGCGGATCGCGGATCGATGAGGAGCTCGCCCCGGGATGGAGTGCGGGTCAGTCGAGTCGCGGGCGTCGTGCCAAAAACCCAAATAAAACCAACGATTGACGTAGGTGTTTGTCGCACACGCCTTCTATTCGCCTTGATTCGTTCACAAAGTTGTCACCATCGGCACGCGGACCCATACTCGACGCATGGCGATGCACTCGGTGATTGTGCTGCGGCCGCAGAGGCGTCTCGTCACGAGGGGTTTCAGGGCAGGGCTGCGTGAAGTGTTCGAAGAAGTACGGACTTTCGAGCGGGAACACGCGCGTCTCGCTTGGAGTGTGACGCTCGGAGGCTTCGTGCTCGGGCTCGCGCTGCGATCGCTCGGTTGAGCGGGGTCGAAACTTGCGTACGCTAGCGTGATGGTCCGCTTGCGGGCGCACGCAATCGTGGTGGCGTTCGGCGCGGTCGGCGTGGGGCTGCTCTTCGCGCTCAAGCCGACGACGGCGCCCGTCTACGCCGGCCCGAACGTGGTCGCGCCGAGCGCCAAGCCGAACGCACCCGCGGCGTCCGCGAGCGCCAAGCCGAACGGCGCGCGCCCCGCCCCGAAGGCTGCGAAGGGTCCGTGCCCGCCCGAGATGGCGCTCGTCGAGCACGCATGCGTCGACCGCTACGAGGCGCGCCTCTTGCGCAAGAGCGACGACGGTTCGCTCGTGCCGCACCCGCCGAACACGCGTCCGACGGGCGGCGTGTTCGTGGCGGAATCACGCGCTGGCGTGAAACCGCAGGGCTATATCAGCCAGCTCGAGGCCGCGCAGGCGTGTGAAAACGCCGGTAAGCGCCTGTGTTCGCTGCGGGAGTGGTACCACGCGTGCCGCGGCGACAAAAATACGCTCTTTCCGTATGGACCGACGTACGTGGCGGGGCGTTGCAACGTGAACAAGCCGCACCTCTTGTCGATCCTGCATGGCAGCGATCCGCGCGAGTGGAAGTACGACGAGGGCTTCAACGATCCGGAGCTCGACCGACGCGACGGCTTTCTCGCCGAGACGGGCGCGTACGGCGAATGCGTGACGAGCGGCGGGATCTACGATTTGGTCGGTAACCTCCACGAGTGGGTCGCCGATCGCGTCGATGCGAGCATGCGCGACAAGATCCCGCTCACGGCCGGGATCCGCGCGAAGCTCGCGGTCAACCAGGGCAAGGGCGTCTTCATGGGCGGCTTTTTCAGCACGCTCAATCAGCACGGGGAAGGCTGTGATTTCATCACGATGGCGCACGAGCCCGGCTACCACGATTATTCGACGGGCTTTCGCTGCTGCAAAGACGAGTAGTCGGCCGCCTCAGTGTTCGTTCGCGGCGAGGACGCGGAGCACGTTTTCGCCCAGCACGCGCCGCACGTCGTCCGCGCTGAAGCCGCGTGCGAGCAGGGAGCGCGTGATGAAGGGCAGCTTCGAAACGTCGTCGAGGCCCTGAGGCGCGACTGCGATGCCGTCGTAGTCGCTGCCCAGGCAGACGTGCTCGATGCCGGCGACCCGCGCGACGTGCTCGATGTGATCGATCACGAGCGAAGCCGGAACGGGAGGCAGGCTCTTGGAGAGCTCGCCGAACATCTGCCACATGCCGGCCTGCGCCGTCTTCGGATCGGGAGCGCTTTGGAGCAGCGCCTTGAACCGATCGGCGTTCTGCGCCTGAGCGGCGTCTTCCGCGGCCGCAAACTGCGCGTCGAGGAATTGGGGACCGAAATTCACGCACACGGCCCCGCCGTTCTTCGCGACGGCGCGCAGCATGTCGTCGGTCATGTTGCGCGGGTGATTCGAAAGGGCGCGCGCGGACGAATGGGAGGCGATGACCGGCCGTTTGGTGCTGGCAATCACGTCGTAAAAGGTCGGATCGGAGACGTGCGACACGTCGACCAGCATGCCGAGCTCGTTCATCGCGCTGACGACCGTCTTGCCGAACGGCGTCAGCCCCGTGGTCTTGCCCTCGTCGCCGGAGCTGCCGGCGATGCGGTTCGAGTTCGTCCACGTCAGCGTCATGTAGCGGGCGCCCCGCGCGTAGAACTCGCGCAAGCGTGCGAGGAGCTCGGCGTCCGGCGCGTCACCGAGCGCGTGGCCGCCTTCGACACCAATGAGGAACGCCGTCTTGCCGTCGGCAGCGGCCTTGCGCACGTCGGCGGCCGTGCGGGCGAGCAGCGTGCTTGACGCGTTGTGCGCGACGAGCGCGTCGATGGCGTCGAACTCGGCGCGAGCTTGCGCGTACGCTTGCTCCTTCGGATACAGCCGCGGAACGACGAACACGGAGAGGAATTCGGCGTCGAGCCCGCCTTCGCGCATGCGCGGCAAGTCGGTCTGCCCGTCCGGGAGCCGCTGCGCGAGATCGACTCCTTGGACGACGAGCCGCTGCGTCACGTCGTTGTGCGTGTCGACGACGATGGCGGCACGGTGGAGCGCGAGGGCGGAGTCCGCTGCGGGGGCGGCGTTCGCTGCGGGGGCGGGCGGAGGCACACGAGCACCGCTGCACGCGACGGCACAAATACAGGCGAGCCATTGGAGCGTGACGCGAGCTCTGGTCATGACTAAATGCCTTAGTCCAAATGAGTCCCGAGGCCGAGCCCCAGCAGCTTGCTGCGCGCCCCGCCGCGCAAGCGGGGAGCCGTCTGCTCGCGTTCGATGCCTTGCGCGGCATCGTCATCCTGCTGATGGCGGTGGATCACTCCTCCGGCGAGTTCAATGCGGGACGCCTCGTCACTGACGGCGTGTTTCTGAGCAAGCCGGGCATGCTGCTGCCCGCCGCGCAGTTCCTGACTCGCTGGGTCACGCACCTGTGTGCGCCCACCTTCGTGTTTCTCGCCGGCGTCTCACTCGCGCTTAGTATCGGCCGCAAGCGGGAGCGCGGAGTCAGCGCGGCCGCCATCGATCGGCACCTGCTCGCGCGTGGGCTCATCATCATGGCTGCGGAAATCGTGCCGTCGACGTTCTGGATGGAGCCGGGGCACTACCTGCTCCAGGTGCTCTACGCGATCGGCTCGTCCTACCTCGCGATGATCGCGTTCCGGCGCTTGCCGCTGCCGTTGATCTTCGGGTTCGCGCTCGCCGAGCTCGTGTTCGGCGAAGCGCTCACGCGCGCGCTCGGCAGCGGAACCGCGGCGACACCGCTCGTCGCCGCGCTGCTCCTCACGGCCGGCCGGCGCGAGCGCGTGATCATCGCTTACCCGACGTTGCCTTGGCTCGCGATCATGTTGTTCGGCTTCGTCTGGGGCGAGCAGCTGCGGCGCAACAGGGGTCGGACGGCACTAAACCCTGCCAAGCTGGCGGGCGCGGGGGCGGCGTTGCTCGGCGCGTTCGCGCTGCTCCGCGCGCTGAACGGCTACGGCAACATGGGGCTACTGCGGGAAAGCTCGAGACTTGTGCAGTGGCTGCACGTGAGCAAGTACCCGCCGAGCATCACGTACGTCACGCTCGAGCTCGGCATCATGGCGCTCGTGCTCGCGCTGCTCGCCCGTGTTGCGACGCACGCTGAGTTCTCGAGCAAGAACCCGCTCGTGATCTTCGGGCAAACTTCGATGTTCTTCTACCTCTGCCACATCCCGCTGCTCGCCCTGCTCGCTCACGCGCTCGGCCTCTATCATGCGCGCGGCATCGGTGCGGCGTTCGGCTTCGCCGCCGTCGCTGCGCTCGTGCTGTTTCCGCTGTGCCGCTGGTATCGGAGCTTCAAGGCGGCCCACCCGGCGAGCTTGGCGCGGTTTTTCTGAGCGCGCTGCGGGTATAGGGTCAGGCCGCGAGGAACGGCAGAATGTTGCTCGCGTCGGTGAAGTAGCGCGACGTCGTGCTGGTGTAATGCGGGGTGAAGGGCGGGCCCCAGTCGACGCTGCCGAGGTAGGGGTAGCCGTAGCCTTTGCTGCCCCAGAGCTCGAATTCGCTCGGGGGGACGCCCATGGCCTGCAGCACCGTGCCGAGCCACTGCGCGTAGAGCAAGCCGAGCACCTGCGTACCGCCAGCGCCCGGATCGTATTGCGAGGCCTTGTTGGTCGTGCGCCGGTAGTCACAGAGGAGTCCCGTGTTGAAAAAGCCGGCGGCGCCGCCGAAGGTGACGACGGGGATCGAGACGGACCCGTGCGTTTCCATCCCGCACTCCTGGGTCCAGACACAGAGCGAATTGTCGAGGTAGGTGACGCCGGGCGCCTCCTCGATGTCGAGCTGTGCCGCCATGTCGAGAAACGACGTTTCGAAGAAGCTCTGATACGACGTGACGAGCTTCGACTGCGGGTCGTCGTTTTGCCACTGGTGCGCGACTTCCTGGTGCCAATCCCCGCCGTAGGAGACGTAGCGCGCCGTGTCGGGATAACAGACGACGGCGATGCGACTCGTGCCGCACATGAACGCCACCGCGGCGACCTGGTTGTAGAGGGAGATTTGCTGGCCGGCGTCCGCGGGCGTGTTGCCTTGGTGCTTGTTCGCGTCGTCCGTCGGCTGCATCACGTTGCCGCACGACGCGCTCGAGCCCGCGGTGAGCTTACGCTCGAGCTCGGCGATGCGCGCGATGTGATCGTCGAGGCGCTGCTTGTCGCCGGCGGAGAGGCGTGAGTTGCCGTTCCGCAGCCGATTGTAGCTGTCGAGGACGTGATCGACGATGGGCGGCCGCGACGGCATCGCCATGCCCGCAGCCGGCACGAAGATGCTCTTGAACATGGTGAGCGAGCTCGTCTCACCGCGAACGTTGTCGATCGTTCCCGACTTCGTGTCGGGGTTCGAGTAGTTCCAGCTCACGGGGCGGCTGCCGAAAATCATCGAGCGCTCGCGCACGCTGCCGAGGTCCGGATAGAACGACGGCGACCACGCCATGATCTGGTCGATGGTCGGCCGCGGGAACGCCTGCACGGCCTTGCCCTCGTCACCGTTGCCGTCGTTGCGCGCGTAATTGCCGAGGTGGAGCCCCGTGTTGTGCGCGATGTAAAACGGCACGTCGAGGCCCCAAAGCACGTTCATTTGGGCGACGAGCGACGCCGTGAACTTCGAAGCATCGGCGCGCAGAATCGGCGAAACGACGGTGTCCGAGCCTTGCGTCGTAGGGACGAGCGTGCCCGCGCGCACGGTGTGGTCGGAATAGAGATTCTGACTTTGCGTGAGGAGCGACGGACTCGGAAACATGCTGCTTTCGAAGGCGCCGCCGTGCTCGCTCGTGAGCCAGTAGAGGCGCGGCGCGCGTGTGTACGTGGGGTCCGCGCCGTACGCGGTCTTCGTGAGCAGCGAAGGCAAAATCGGCAGCGCGACCGTGACGCCGCCCGCTCCGACGAGGAACTGCCTGCGCGTGATGTCGATCACTCGTTTTGCCATGGCTATTGGAACGCCCTCCGCCGAAACGTCGAGGTCATGACCGTCGCAGAGAGCAAGTCTTGGAGCTTGCCGCCGCTACTCACCGCTTGCCGCACCGGCTCGAGCGCGCAGCCGTCCGTCGTCGGATCGTCCCAGCGCGCGTAGGTGAAGCGGAAGAAGTTACGGGCGAGGCAGGCCTCGACTTTGCCGCTCGTGTTCAGGAGCTGCATCAGGTCGGCGGCGCCGGCGATCGTCGTCGTGTCGTCGAAGTCGACGTGCGGCGCCGTGCTCGTGTCGATCGGCTTGGTGCCCGTCTTGTTGCCCTGGTCGTCGAAGAGCACCTGCGCGCTGCGGAAGCGACCGAGCGCGTCGAAGTCCTCCGTCGCGTAGCCGAGCGGGTTGATGTACGCCTTGTGGCAGCCCGCGCAGACGGTGCCGCTCATTTCGGTGATGGCCTCGACGCTTTCACGCGTGGTCATGTCGGGGCCGAGCACGGGCGGCATCGCGTTCGCGCCGGGCGGCGGGTCGCCGAGGTCGTCGCAGAGGATCGACTTGCGGATGAAGACGCCCTTCATGATGGGGCGCGTGTTGGGCGAGCCGGTCGCCAGGAAAAGTGCGCGCGTGAGCAACCCCGGGCGCTGCCCGGCGGCCAAGCTCGGCGGTGTGCTCTTGCCGTCCCACGCTTTGACGCCGTAAATCGTCGCGAGCCGGTCGTCTTGAGCGAACGAGAGCTCCGTGGTGAAGAGATCGCCGACAGCCGCGCTCGCCGTCCACGTCTGATAGTCGAGCAAGCCGAGCACGTCGTCGATCATCGCCTGCCGCAAGCTCGCGTTCGGCAGGTCGGAGCCGGCGAACGCTTTGAACACCGGGTCCGCGTTCTTCGCGTCGAGCGCGGGCAAATCCTGGACTTTCGTCCAATCCTCGAAGAAGTCGCCGAGCGTCGCGCGCGCGCGCGGATCGGCGAGCAGACGCGTTACTTCGGTCGCGTACGTCGCGTCGTCGAGCAGGCTAGCGTCGTCGGCCTTGGCGAGCAGCTCGTCGTCCGGCGCCGTTTGCCAGAGTTGGTAGGAGAGGCGCGAGGCGAGCTCGTAGGCCGAAAGCTCGTACACGCCCGTCTGGCCGCTCACGGCCTTGTCGCCGTGTTCCACGAAATACAGGGCTTCCGGGGCGTTCAACAGGACGCCGATCACGTCCGCGTACGCTTGCGGATCGACCGTCGTGCTCGAGCCGTAGACCGATTTGTAAAACGTCACGTCGTCGTCGCTGAGGGGGTGGCGCAGCGCGCGCGCGCCGAACGTCTTGATGAACGAGTCGAGGCACGTCGCGTCGTTCGAGGTCGACGCGTCCGTAGCGCACGAACCCACGACTTTGCCCAAGACGGACGCTTGCGTGAGCGCCGTCCCGAGCGCCGTCCCGAGCTCGTAGGCGCCGTCGACGTGCTCTTGTTGCAGCGTCTGGTCCATGCGCCGGTACGCGCCGTGCAGATCCTGCGGCACGGCTTGCCGCACGTCCGTCGGCAGATCCGCGAGCGCGGGGGCAATCGCGCTCGTGACCGACTTGATGCTCGCGGCGTCGCCCGCGAGCGCCCACGCGATCAGATCCGCGACGGAGTTCTGGTACTCCGTCATGGTGAGCCGGCGCAGCGAGTCGGCCGGCGGCGCGACGCTGTCGTCGCACGCGAACGTCGGTGGAGCGGAAGTCGTCCCGGTGCCGCCCGAGCCGTCGCCGCCGCTCGCCGAGGACGAGCCGCTCGTGCCGCTCGCACCGGAGGACGCGGAGCTGCCGCCGGACGCGGCGCTCCCCTTGCCCGCTGACCCGCCGGAGCTCGCTGCGCCGCTGCCGTTCGTGCCGGACCCACCGCTGCCGGAGCCGGGCGCGGCGCCGCTGCCGCTCGCCGCCCCGGAGCCGTTCGCGAGGGGGGACCCGTCGGGCCCCACGCCTTCCGTGATTTTCCCGACGCACCCGGCCGCTGCCAGGCCGAGCACCAGCGTTACGCCGAGCGCGGAGCGGATTCGCCGCGGATTCGGGGCCATGCACGTTACGAACCCCGAACCCGGCGCAACGGGTCAGGAGAGTTGGCGGCGCCGTGCCCCCCAAACCCCAAAAAATCCTTGCGTTACGGCCCGGTTCGCACGAGCGAGAAGTCGTCGAGGTGGAGCGACTGGTTGGCGCTCGCCTGCGTCGAGACGCCAATCGTGCAGGTGCCGCTCGTCACCGTGACCCCTGAAATGGAGACTTGCGTCCAAGCGCTCATGGCCTTCGTGAGCGACGCCGTCTTCTGCCCGCCGGCACCGAAGTCGGATGCGAAGAGATCCGCGCTCGCCTGCCCGCCGCTGCTCTTCACCCACGCGCTCAGCGTGTAGGTGCCGCTCGGGAGGTTCGTCAGCGTTTGTTGGAGCGTCGCCTGGTAGTCGGCGCTGTCCGAGAGCTGCCAGTTCCAGTTGCCGGTATGGCCGCCGCTCGCGTTCGTTTGCGCGGACCCCTGCGTCATCCAGCCGGCGGGGACGGCCATCGTGACGCGATCGGCTTCGAAGCTCGGGTTGAGTGCGTAGTTGTTGCCTGGGCCGACGCTCCATTCGCCCGTCGCGGCGTCGAGCGACCACTCGCTGAGCGATTGGAAAGTCGGGGTCGCGCCGTCGAACGTGAGCGGCATCCATTGATTGAAGCCGAGCCCGTTGCCGGCAAAATCCGCCCAGCGATCGCCGGCGAAGATCACGGTTTGTTGCTTTTTGCCTTGAACCGTGACGAAAAAGCCGGTTTGCGTGACGTGGCTGAAGTCGGCGTCGGTGTTCGCGAGGACGAACTCGGCGCCGTACGGGCCCATGATGTTCGTCGCGGAGATGCAGTAGGTGTGCGACGCGTTCCAGCCGTGCAGATCGGACGAGCAGAAGTAGTAGTGATCGGCGTACTTGAACATCGCGTTGCCCTCGCGTCCGGCGCCGCCGAAGATGCGAGTGGCAGGCTCGACGTTGAGGTAGTCCGCCGCGCGGAGCGGCGCGACGTAGAGATTCGAGCGACCCATGCTGCTCGAGCAGATGACGTAGGCAGTGCCGTCGTCGTCGATGAACAGCGTTTGGTCGCCGGTCGTCTGGTTCGCGACGTTCGTCACCGTGGCCTGGATGTGATCGAACGTGAAGGCGCCGGTCGGCGTGTCGCTCGTGGCGAAGAGCTCGCCGTCGCCGGCGGTGCCCTGATATTGCGACACCAGGACGTATTTTTTCGTGGTTTTGTTGTAGGCGACGCCCAAACGTCCGAGCCAAGAGGCGCCTTTGACCTCCGTTCCACTGTCGCTCGCCGAAAGCGCGTTGCCCTCGAACTTCCAAGTCGCTAGATCCTGCGACGAATAACAGGTGACGGCGTTGAAGCTCGTGTCGCTGTTTTCCTTGCTCGGATTGGCTTCGTAGGTCGGCGCCCCGTTGTACTTCACGCCGTACCAGTAATAGGTGTCGCCCACTTGGATGACGCCGCCGCCCTGCGAGTAAATGGGATTGCCGGCGGTGTCCTTCCAGAAGGCGTCGTTTTGGATCAGCGCGCTCGCGCCGCCCGCGGCCGCACCGGCGGAGCCGCTCTGCGCGCCCGCTCCTGCCGTGCCGCCCGAGCCACGCCCGCCCGAGCCGCCCGTCGCGTGACCGGCGCCGCCGCTCGCAACGTTGCCACTCGCGCCCGAGGTGCCGCCCGTCGCCGAGGTGTCGCCGCTCCCGCCGCTACCGGGCGCGTCGCCCGCCGTGCCGCTCGTGCCCGCCGTGCCGCTCGTGCCCGAGGTTCCACCGTTCGCCGTCGTTCCGCCCGCGGTCGCTCCGCCTGTCGTCGCGACGCCGGCTCCCGCGGATCCCGCTCGGTCGCCGGCCGTGCCACCGCTCGCCGGCGCAGCCGCCGTTCCCGCGCTCGACCCCGCCGAACCCGCGCCCCCGCTCGACCCGCCGTGGCTCCCGCTCCCGCCACAGCTCGCGCACCAAACCAACAAAAATACGGTTCGAGACGAAATCAAAAAACGCGCAGCAACGTGCATGGCTCAATGTCCGCGAAGCGACCCTCCTACGTTGCGCGAACCCTCCAACACGAGCCACCGTTTTCACCCGCTCGCCTCCCCTTCGAGGGCTCGGCACAAGCCTCGGCCGGCGCACGCGGAATTTTACACGAGGCGACGCCGGAAAAGGCGGGGTTCGCGAGAAGACAATTTGTCTATACAAAATAAAATGTATAGACAAATCCAACCTACGGCGCCCCCTAACCCGGCTCAGCGAGCGAACACGCTATCAACGGACTAGCGTGTTCGCTTCGGCGAGCTCGTTCAAGCAATCACGACTCGAGTGCTGCAGTTGGTGGTGTGTTTACTCACAACGACGCAGCGTCGGCTCGCGCAGCTCGCGTCGTGCGCGGAAGTGCGCGCGTGCGCGTTCGGTCCGGGCCGGACATTCAATCCTGGGCGGAAAACCGTGACGACTTGGCCGGGAGAGGCGGGGGAGCTAGAGTCGCAGGCGTGACGAAGCGGGGAAATTCAGTGGATTTCGGGCACGGCGAGGCGCGTGACTGAGCCGGCGGCGAGCGCGGAGCAGGTGATGGAAATCCTCGTCGTCGACGACGAGGCGGACGTGCGAGCGCTGGCGGTGCGGGCACTCACGCGCAGCGGCTGCAAGGTGGAAGCGGTGCCGAACGCCGTGGAGGCGCTCGCGCTGCTCAAGAAGGGGCGCACCTTCGACGTGATCGTCACCGATCTCAGCATGCCGGGCATCTCGGGCACGGAGTTCTTGCGCACGATCCGTCAGATCGATCTCGACGTGCCGGTCATCGTCGTGACCGGAAACCCGACGCTCGAGAGCGCCGTGGCCATCATCGAGTACGGCGGCTTCCGCTACCTGCAGAAGCCGGTCGACGTGGAGCTGCTCCGCCACGCCGTGCTCTCGGCGGGCGCGATGCACCGGCTCGCCATCCTCAAGCGGCGCGCGCTCGAGCTCAGCGAAGGCGACGGCTGGCTCATCGGCGACCGGGCCGGGCTCGACGCCCGCTTCGATCGAGCGCTCGAACAACTCTGGATCGCCTTTCAGCCCATCGTGCGCTGGTCGGACCGCGCCGTCTTCGGCTACGAAGCGCTGGTCCGTTCCGACGAGCCGACGCTGAGTTCGCCGGGGCTGCTCTTCGACGCGGCGGAGCGCCTCGGGCGCGTGCGCGAGGTCGGACGCGAGGTTCGGCGCGCGGTCGCCGAAGCCGCGCCGCTGGCACCGCCCGACACGATGCTGTTCATGAACCTGCACGCCGCCGATCTCAACGACGAGACGCTCTACGCCACCACTGCACCGCTCACGCCCTTCGCGACCAACGTCGTGCTCGAGATCACCGAACGCACGTCCTTGAGCCGCATCAACGACGTGCGCTCGTGCATGACGCGGCTCCGAAACCTCGGCTTCCGCATCGCGGTGGACGACCTCGGGGCCGGTTATGCGGGACTCTCGAGCTTCAGCCAGCTCGAGCCGGACGTCGCGAAGCTCGACATGTCCCTCGTGCGCGGCATCGATGCATCGGCCAGAAAAGCGAGCATCGTGCGTTCGATGCTGACTGTGTGTCAGCGGGAGCTCGGCACCTACGTCGTGTGTGAAGGTGTCGAGACGGAGGCAGAAAGGGACACCCTGACGGAGCTCGGGGCCGATCTGTTGCAGGGCTATCTCTTTGCGCGCCCGCAGCGCGGCTTTCGCGGCAAGAGCCTGTTCGCGCCGGCATTTTGAGTCACGGCGCGAGCGGGGCTCACGCGTCGCGTGAAGCACGCCGGCGAGGCCGGCAGCGGGAAACGCTGGCGCTGCGGGCGGAGTTGACCCAAATTGAAGTGCCCGTCGAGGTGCGATGCGCCTCCCCCAGGCGCTTCAACTTCGTTCCCTAGCTTCAACTTGTTTTTTTAGGTGCTCGATCTTCCATGATTCGCTTCGGCTTCGCCCTCCCGCTTCTCCTTGCGCTCGGTTGCAGTAGCGCGAGCCCGGAGGAGGGTGACGGTTCCGGTACGGGTGGTAGCGGCGCAAGCGAAGGCGGCACCGGCGGTGCGGCGACGAGCCACGGCGGTTCGGGCGCGTACGCACAGGGCGGCGACCACGACGACGGCGGCAAGGGCGGTAGCGCCAACGCGACGGGCGGCACGAGCGCGAGCGGCGGCAAGAGCGGGAGCGCGGCCGCGGCCGGCGCCGACCTCGGCGGGCACACCAATCCCCTGAGCAAAGATTTGATCAACGCCTTCGTCGCTGCGCACAACGCCGCGCGCGCGCGGACGGATTTGAACCCGTTGCCGTCGCCCGCGCTGCCGCAGGTGACGTGGGATCCGATCCTCGCGGACGCCGCTTACAACTACCTCACCCGCTGCGTCGCGAGCGCGGACGCGTCACTCGTGGAGCACAACATGAACCGCACGAGCGACTACCAGGCGCTCGGCGGGACGGACAGCTACGTCGGCGAGAACATCTACGGCACGACCGGCACGACGGTAGCGCCCGCCGACGCGGTGAACGCTTGGATGAACGAAGCGAGCACCTTCACTTACGCGAAGCCGAACTACGCGACGGCCGGGCACTACTCGCAAGTCGTCTGGCGCACGAGCGTCCGCATCGGCTGCGCCATCGTGAACTGCCCGAGCGCGCACGCGAACAACACCGTCCTTTGCGACTACGCACCGGGCGGCAACATCGTGGGACAGAAGCCGTACTGACGCCGCCCCCGTGCGCGGGCTTCACGCCACCGCGGTGCGCGTGCTCGCGGCGACCTTGGCGGAACCGTCGACCGTGACGTTGCCCGCGGCGTCGACCGAAACTGCGAAATGGACGAGCGGCGCGTTCGCTGGACCCTGAAGGACCCCGCCGTTCGCGTCGAAACGGCTGCCGTGGCACCCGCAGAAGACGCCATTCGAACCGATTTGCCCGTCGGCGGCCATGTCGCACCCTTCGTGCGTGCAGGTGGACGTCATGGCGTAGAGCCCGCTCGCGTCGCGACCGACAATGACCGGCGCGCCGGCGACCGCCCGCAGCGTGCCGACGGGAAGCGTGCTCACGTTGCCCGCCGCCACGCTACCAAACGCTTCCGGCTCGGACCCTGAGCCGCTCGCGCAGCCGAGCGACAGGCCCATGGCCGCCGAGGTGCACAAAAACACGCGACGACTGTTCTTGTCTCTGAAATGAGAAATCATTCGTGGTGCGCTCCCAGCGCTTCGCCCTTGGTGGTGCCGCGATGACCGTGCGAGCAGGCAGTTTCGCGAGCGTGGCAACTCGGCGCTCGGCGCTGCTACGCTCGCTGCGTTGACCGCGACCGCAGCCCTCACGATCTGGGTCGCCGCGAGCCAGGTCGCCGCGCCGAGCACGGGCGCGCTGTCCGGAGCCGCGCGTGAAATGCTCGGCGCCGACGTCCGCGTGCGCACCGAGACTTTTCCCGACGAACACCCCGAGGCGGCGACCGAACCGGGAGCCGGCGAGGAGAGCGCGCTCCTGTCCTGGGATTCGCCGCTGCACGAGCACGCGCGTTTGCGCATCTGTCGCGCGCCGAACGATTGTCTCGAACGCTGGGTGTCGTTCGAGGCGAGCGACCCCGAGCTCGAGCGCGGCAGGACGCTCGGATTTCTCGTCGCCTCGGTCGTGCTGAATCAGGGTGCGCGAGCGCCGGGCGAACCACCGGCCATACCGCCGTCGCCGCCGCCGCTCGCGCCCGCACCGGTTCCCGCGCCGCCGGTGGTTGCGCGGGCTGCGCCAGACCTCGAGCGCGTGCGCGTCACACGTCCTCCCCGCCGCTTCCCACGCGGCGAGCTCACGGCCGCGGCGGTCGTGTCGGGACCCGGGGATGCGACCACGCTCGGAGCGAGTCTGGGCGCGGACTACGCCGCCTCCCCCAATCTGCGTTTCGGCTTGGCGGCAGAGCTTCGCTTCGGCGAGCTCAACACCGCGCAAGCGTCGTCCGAGGTCACGTCCCTCCTCGCGCGTGCGTCGTACGTTCTCGTGCGCCCCAGCGCGAGCACGTGGCTCGGCGTGAGCGGCGGCGTGGGCGCGTACTATCTCGCCGCTAGTCATTTTTCATCCGACGACCGCGTGCCCGACCGGCAGGGCAGATTCCTGTTCGGCGGAACCTTCGGCGGGATCGGCGGGATCGACTTCAACGGGACCTCGACCCTGTACTGCGAGCTCGGCGCCGAACTGCTTGCCGGTAAGACCACTATTTTCGTGCACGACGAGCCGCGCGCGACGTGGCCGCTCGCGGCACCGTTCGTCCGCGTCGGCCTCCGTGCGGCCTTTTAGCGCTCCGCGGCCTGCTACACTCGGCCCGAGGGCACTTTTCGGTGTCCCTGACCATGTCTCCGGCACCCCTCCGTCCACTACGCCTGGTCAAAGGCAAGATCGGCGCCGACAAGCCGCCCGCGTCGGAGACCGACGGGGATTTGCTCGCCGCCGTGCGCGCGGGAGAGAACGCCGCCGCAGCGATCTTCCACGACCGCGTGCGGCCCGTCGTCGAGCGCACGCTCGGTCGCCTGCTCGGACCGCGCGATCCCGATCACGAGGATTTGGCGCAGCAAGCGCTGATCGATCTCGTGCTGAGTCTCGAGCGCTTCCGCGGCGAGTGCCCGCTCGACGCGTGGGCGAGCGTGATCGCGGCGCGCGCCGTGTACAAGCACATCCGGCGCCGCCGCATCGAGCGCCGCCTGTTCGTGTTGAACGAGCACGAGAGCTTCGAGCGTCCAGATCGCTCGGCGAGCGGCGCGGCGCTGCTGCGCAACTCGATCCGCCGCGTCGAGAAGCACCTCGGTGAGATGGACAAGAATCGCGCGTGGACGTACGTGCTGCACGACGTTCACGGCTTTTCGCTGAAGGAGATCAGCGACATCACGAAGGTGAGTGTCGCTGCGGTGCAGAGCCGCCTCGTGCGCGGCCGGCGCGAGATGCAACAGCGCATCACCGACGATCCCGAACTGGCGGGCTCGATGGAGGACCTACTCAGCTCACATCGGGAGCTGCATGACTGAGCCGACCCGCTACGCAGCGCTGGCGGCGCGGCTCCTGCGCGAACGGCCCGCGGCGAAAGAATCGCGCCTGAGCCGCGACGTCGGCATCAGCGTGGTCGCGCATGCGATGGAGCTCGCGCGGCGGCGGCGCAGGAACGCGCGGCTCGCCGTGGCAGCGCTCGGTTTCGGAGTGGCCGCGGCCGTCGCGTTCGGCGTGGGCTTGCGGCATCGGACACAGCTCGCATGCCGCGGGCCGAACTGCGCGAGCGCCACCGCACACGCGAACGAAGCGAGCCGGCGCGGACTCGACGCCGGGCAGAGCATCGTAGCGCCGGCCGGCGCACCCACCTCGGTCGTGCTCGCGAGCGGGACGCAAATTGCCCTCGACGAAAAGAGCATGCTCGAGTGCCGCGACAACACGTCGACGCAGCGCTTCGCGCTGCTCCGCGGCGGCGCGCACTTGCACGTGGCCAAGCTCCGCGACGGCGAGCGCTTCGTCGTCGACACACCGAACACCGAAGTCGAGGTGCGCGGCACCGTGTTCGGCGTGCGCATCGAGCCCGCGACGGCAGCGTGCACCGCCCGCACGACCGTGAACGTGGACGAGGGGCGCGTCGAAGTGCGTACGGGCGCGACGCACACGGCTCTGTTGCCGGGCGAACGCTGGACGAGCCCGTGCGAGGCGCCGCGCGCCGAGACGCACGAGGACGAAGCGCCGCCACGCCCGGGCGCCACGCTCGTCGCTCCGCCGCATGCACCGCGCGCCGCGCGAGCGACCGAGGCCGCGCGCGACGGCTCCGCGCTCAGCGAGCAAAACGACCTCTATGCTGCGGCCGAAGCGGCCCGGCGCGGCGGGCGCGCGAACGACGCGCTCGCCGCGTATTCGCGCCTGCTCGCGCGCTTCCCGAACGGGCAACTCGCGGAGAGCGCGCTCGTCGAGCGGGCGCGCTTGCTCGCTCCGGGCAATCCGACGAGCGCGCGCACGGAAGCCGAGCGCTACCTGGCACGCTTCCCGGCGGGCTTCGCGCGCGGCGAGATGGAAGCCCTCGCGCGAGCGCCATGAGCCGCGTTCGACGCGGCGCGCTCTGGGTGCTCCTCGCGGCGGGCGCCTGCAACGGCGAGTTCCGTTTCGACCCGACTCCGATCGTCAGTGCCGGCGGCAGCGGCGGTAGCGGCGGCGCCGCGTCCTTCCCGATCGGCATCGCCGGCTACGACGAAGAGGAAGAAGGCGTGGGCGGCGTGCGCGACGCGAACGGTTGCGCGCATTGCCAAGAGCACGGCCTCAAGTGCGCGCTTGAATGGGAGTCATGCGTCGAGTGCGTCGACAACGACGACTGCACCACGGACCTGCCCTACTGCGATCCGCAAATGCATCGCTGCCAGCCGTGCGACACGCTCGACGGCTGCGATACCGGCGACGTGTGCGACGGCTGGAGCCACACGTGCATGCGCACCTGCGCGACGGAGAGCGACCCCGATCCGACGTGCGACGGCGGCACGCAGATGTGCGACAAGAAGCGCAACGTCTGCGTGACCTGTCACGACGACGACGACTGCAAGGATCCCGCGAGCCCGCACTGTGCGCCGGGCGGCGCGCGTTGCGCCATGTGCGCCTACGATCGCGATTGCGGCCCCGGTTGGCACTGCGATCCGCTCGTGTTCGCCTGCGTCGAGTGCCGAGACTCACGCGACTGCGCGATCGGCGAGATTTGCGATGCCGCGGCGCACACCTGCGCCGTCGCGAGTCAGTGAGCGACCGAAGCCGAGCGCGGAGTGAGCCGCTCCGCCCGGAGCCGCGAACGCTCAGGCCGCGCGACGTCCGGCGGTCGCCGCGCGCCCTGCAGTGCCGGGTCGCCCCGCGGTGCCGGGACGGCCGCCCGTGGCGCGCCCCGCAGCGCCGGTGTTCGCGCGTCCGGCACGCCCCGCCATCGCGGGAGCCGCACCGAAGCCACGACCCGCCGTACCGCCCGTGCCACCGAAACCGGTCGTCGTGCCGCCCGTCGAGAACGAGCCGCCCGTGCCGCCGAAGCCAGTCGTCGTGCCGCCGGTGCTCGACGACGTGCCACCCGTCGACGTGGTTCCGCCGCTGCCGCCGCTCCCGCCCGTGCCGCCCACCGGCGTGTAGCCGGCGCTGTTGTCTTCGAAGGGCAGCTCCGTCGGTCCGCCTCCGGCACTGCAACTGGCGATCACCCAGAGCCCAGCGATGGCGCAGGCGATTCCGAGCCGTCGAGCGAAGGCGCGCGAAGCTCGGCTTTGGCGCGTAGTGAACGATTCGGGTTGCATGTTCAAGCTCTTCGCGAAGCGATTCGACAGTCAGCGTCAGCCCGAGACATTCGCGGTCTCGAGGCAGACAAGTGCGTTAGTGATCTTAGTCACCGGCAGCGCCGCATTCGAGGCGAAAAGAATGCGTGAAGAAATGCGAACTCGCGCGCGGGCAAAATGCCCGGGCCACGCGTGCTCGTCGCGCTGCAATTCTTCGCCATCAAAGGACACGGCCTGACGGGCGCGCGCGCTTCGGATAGAAAACTCCGGTCGATCAAGACTGGCCGGAGCGAAGATCCGATGATACCCCAAGAGTGATGACTTTTGGCAAGGCCAGCCGCCATTCGATCGGCTCCGTGATGTTCGCATCTTTGGCGCTCGCTGCGAGTGCCGCGTCGTGTTCGACGGGGGCGCCGACGGCGCCGCCCGACCCCGTCGGCTTCGGTGCGGGCGCGCCGACGGCCGGCTTTGCAAGCACCGGCGGAAGCGGCGGCATGCACGCCGTGAGCGGCGCCGGCGGCAGCGGCGGCTCCACCGTTCAAGCCGGCAGCGGCGGAACTTCGAGTGCGTCGGGCGGAACCGGTACCGGAAGCGGTGGCACGGGTGGCGCGGTCACCGCGGGCGGCAGTGCGGGCGTTGCGACGGGCGGCGGATCTGGAACCGGTAGCAGCGCAGGCGGCATGAGCGCGGGCGGCATGAGCGGCGGCACGGGCTTCGGTTTCGGCGGGCGAGTCGGCACCGGCGGCTCGGGCGGGATGAACAACGCTGGACGCGGCAGTGGCGGCGCCAGTTCGGGCGGCGCCAGCTCGGGCGGCAGCGCTGGCGGCGGCTTCGGTGCGAACGGCGGCGTCGCGCCGCCGGCGAATATCTCGAACGGCTCCAAGGGCTGGGCGTCGCGTTATTGGGATTGCTGCAAGCCGGCGTGCGGCTGGTCGTCGCACACGGGCGGAAGCAACCCGATGAAGTCCTGCGATAAGAGCAACAACACGCTGAGCGACAACGACGCCAAGAACGCGTGCGAGAGCGGGGGCAACGCGTTCATGTGTTGGGACGACGCGCCCTGGGAGGTGGGCGACCAGCTCTCTTACGGCTTCATCGCGGCGCCGCAGGACAAATTCACGTGCGGGCGCTGCTACCACCTGCAGTTCGACGGAGGCAACCACAACGGCGGCATGCAGGCCGCCGCGTCATCGCTCAACGGCAAGCACATGATCGTCCAGGTCATCAACAACGGCGGCGTCGCGACCGACCAGTTCGACCTCCTCATTCCGGGCGGCGGCGTCGGCGCGCTGAACGCGTGCACGAGCAACGGGGATCAGCTCGGGAGCGTCGACATCGGCGCGCAGAACGGCGGAGTCCTCACTGAGTGCAACGGCGACATCAATTGCACGCGGCAGAAGTGCCAGGCGGCGTTCGCCGGCAAGCAGGGGCTGCTCGACGGCTGCAATTGGTTTTTGGGTTGGTACGCGGGCGCCGACAACCCGAGTTTCAGCTATCAGCAGATCGCCTGCCCGTCGGACATCACGAACAAATCCGGCCTCCACGATCCGGGCTGAGCGTCGTTGTCAGCGCCGGGCGCTCGACACGATGGAGAGCAGCCCGCCGCCGAGCAGGACGAGCGCGAGGAGCACATACTCGCGCGGCCGTCCCTGCGCGGCGAAGAGCAGGCTCACGAGTATGGCGACGAGGCCGAGCCAACGTGTGCGGCCGCGGTCGAGCCGCATCAGCGCCGCCGAGCTCGCGACGTACTGTCCGAGCACGGCAAGCGCCGCGAGATCCACGAGCTTCTCGAAGTCGAGCAAGCTCCCGACGACCAGAGTGCACGCCGCGCTCACCACGATCGCGGTCGCGGGCGTGCCGTAACGCGGATGCGGCTTGGCGAGCACGGCGGGTAAGAGCCGCTCCTCCGCGAGCGCCTCGAGGTAGCGCGGCGCGCAGAGCGCCGTGCCCGCGTTGAAGCCGAGCGTCGAGACGAGACCACCGAGCGCGAGCAACGTCGCGCCTCCGGGACCGAGGAAGCGCTCGGCGGCCGCCGCGAGCGGCGCCGCGCCGTCCCCTCCCCCGACCCCGACGTAGACGACCTGAACCAGCGTGTAGACGAGCGCGGGCAAGAGCAGCGACAGCAGCACGGCCCGTGGAACCGCGCGGCGTGGATCGCGTGCCTCGCCGCTCGGCACGCCGACGACCTCGAACCCTTGGTACGCGAAGAGCGTCATCAACGTCATCGCGGGCAGCGCGCCGAATCCGCGCGGAGCGACGGGCTCGAAACGACGCGCGTCGAGGTGAACGAGGCCCGCGGCCAAGAAGATCAAGAGCGGCACGAGTTTCGCGAGCGTGAGCACCACCATCACGCGCGCTCCGATTTTCACGCCACGCACGTTGAGCCAAGCGAGACCGATCACGATGACGCTCGAGACGGCAAGGCCTGGCGCATTTCGGGAGAGCAACGGCCAGAACGGCGCCGCATTGGCGCTGACGGCACGCGCGACGGCCGCCCACGAAATCACCGACGTCGTCCACGCCGACCAGCCGACGACGAACGAGGCGCCACGCCCGAACGCGCGCTCCGCGTAACGCAGGGGACCGCCCGTGCGCTCTTCGCCGGCTCCGAGCACGGCGAAGGCAAGCGCGAGCGGCAGACAGAGCGCTCCCGTTGCGACCCACGCGAGGATCGACGCCGGACCGAGCTTTTGCGCGAGCGTGCCCGGGAAGAGGTAGATGCCGCTGCCGATGACGGCGTTCAGCCCGAGACAGACGGCGTCGAACGTCGTGAGCGCGCGCCGCATGCTGCTTCCGCGGCGTCAGGGTTCGTCGAGGCCGGGGTACCCGTTCGAGGCCTTGCGCGCGTCGCCGTCGATGTCGACTGCGGGATCGTCGCTGCCTCGGCTCGCCGTCTGCGGGATTGCGGATTTTCCGACGTTCGTCAGGTGAAAATCACCCGTCGCGGCGCCCGCGAACCAGGTGTCGTTGTACCAGGCGATCTCCGTGCCGAAACCGGTCTGGTCGACCACGGTGCCGGCAAACTGGATCGTGCCGCAGTTCGAGCCGTTGGTCCCCCCGTAGACGGAGCCCCCGGCCGTGCTCGCAAAGATGCTGTTTCGAACCGTTCCGCCCACGGGCGGCACCGCGCTCAAGCAGTCGATGGCGTTCATGCTGCCGGCGATGGTGACGTAGCGGAAATCGATGGTGGTCGAAGCTCCGAGCTGTAGACCCTCGGTGGAGTAGCCGTTCGGACCGATCGCGGAGTTTTGCATGAACAAGGAACCACCCGCGAGGTATGAGCCGAGGCCGGAGGACGCGAACCAGCTTCTCCGCACGTGAACCTCCCCGTTCGCCGCGAGCGCCCGGTAATAACCCGAGACACGCAGGTCATCGAGGTACACGACCCCGCCCGCCGACAGCGCGGACGACGCGCTCGTGCCGGTGAAGCTGAGACCGGCGAGGTAAGTGATGGCCGAGCTCGCCGAGGAGTTGATGACGAAAGCGGAATTGCGCGCGTCGCCTGCGCTCGGTCCGCCGCTCACCACCGTGCCCGGCACGCCGACGAACGCCACCTCACCGCCGTTCGTGAGCGTCAACGTATTCGAGAGCGCGTAGGAACCGGCCGCGAGTCGAAAGACGCGCTCCGTACCGCTCGAAAGCGCGGTAACGCCGCTGACTAACGACGCAGCGTCGCCGACGCTGACGACGGTCGACCCCGCGAAGCACGTGCCCTGCTTCGGCCCCGCCAGGTGGCAGGCGCTCGCCGGACATTGGGAGTGCTCGGTGCAGGGGGTGCAACCGACACCCTCGACGCAGGTGGGCATGTTCCCGCTGCACGCAACCGGCTGCCACGCGCCGTTCGAGCACGTCTCGCTCGTCGCTGCGTTCTTGCAGCGCGGCGGATCCCCAGCGGCGCACTCGGGCGCGCTGCCGCCTTCGCCCGCTTGGCCGCTCATCCCCGCTGCGCCGCCTGCCGTCTGCAGCCCCGTGCCGCCGGTGCCGTTGCGACCCGCGGTTCCGCCCGCGGAAGTAGTGCCGCCCGAGCCCCCGCCGGTGCCACCGGTGCCACCGGTGTGACCCGTAGACCCGCCCGTTTGAGCGTCCATGCCCCCTTCGCCCGCGTTCGAAACGCCCGCCGTGCCCGCTTGGTTCGTCGCGCCGTGGCCGGACGCGCCGGCGCTGGTCGCTCCTCCTCGCTGACCTCCAGCGCCCGCTTGCGCCGAGCCTTGCCCGCCCGCGCCAGCGCCCGCGGCGCCGTGAAACTCGCGAGACTCCGAGCCGCACGCGGCCACGAGCGCGCTTGCGCCGCCGAGCCAAGCGAACACGAACGTGACCCTGCGGGCTCGACCCATCGTCAAGCTTTTAGCACGACCCTTCACGAACGAAAGCTACAGGGGCCACCCGTGACGATGCTCGACCGAGCTCGCGTGCGCGCGCGTCCGACGCTGAAAGATCCCGCGCGAGGCAACCGCGTTGACGTGACGTCGAGGATCGAAAACGCGCGTCGCGTGCTATGCTGCGCGCGGCTTTCTGAAGGAGAAAATCTCATGGCAAAAGGTCAAGTCCGGCCCAAAACCAACAATCAGCCGAAGCTCACCGTCAAGCAGAAGAAAGAGAAGAAGAAGGAAAAGGCCACTACGAAGTAGCGGTTGTGTTGTGGGTCAGAGATTTGCCGAAGCGTCTTGCGACCCTGTCTTTTGGTTAGGCTGCTTCGCCGGCCCCGCCGGTTAAGTCGTCGGGCTTGGGCGGCTCATGTCGATCGTGATCTGACCGCCCAAGACTTTTGAACGCCGACGTCACTCTTTCGGCAACGGTGCTGGGCCAGCGCTGTTGCCGGAGGGCACGACGTCGACGCCGCCGTCCGGTTCGGATATCCGCGTCGCGCCCTTCGCTTCACTCGGGCCGCGTTTCGGATCGTAAGCGACTCCGTTGCGGTCGATCTTCCAACCGGGCGCCGGGTGCGCCGTGGTGCCCTGTTCGGCGAGCAAATGCTGCGGCGACTTGTCGTCGGCTCCGACGACGCGGCCGTCGGAGGTTTGCGCGGGCGGGTTCTGATCGAGGCCCGGCGTCGCGGCGCCGGTGTCGCTCGGCCGCTCGCAGCTTGCGAAAAGAAGCGCGGCAATGACGAGCAGGCTGCTGCGACGAAGGATGGTTTGCATGACGTTCACCAGGGCAGGCGTTCACCGTTCGCGTGCCAGAAACCGCCGCTCGTCTCGAGCGTAAGCTCGTCGAGTCGCGCGAGCAAACCGCGCGCCGCATCGAGCGGCGCCACTTGGCCGTGCGAGCCCGTCATGGCCGTCCGCACCATGCCGGGATGTAAAATCGCGACCGCGACGCCCGCCGGCTTCAAATCGACGGCGAGCGACTTGCCGGCCATGTTGAGCGCGGCCTTGCTCATGCGGTAGCCGTACGCGCCGCCCGAGCCGTTGTCGTCGATCGAGCCCATGCGGCTCGTAATGAGACCCACTTTGCTGCCGTGGGGAAGCCTGCTGCGCAGTGCGGCCGTGACACGCAGCGGCCCGAGCGCATTCACTTCGAACTGCCGCCGGATGCTCGCCGTATCGAGCTCAGCCAGCGACCCCGAGCGCTCGAGGATGCCGGCGTTGTTGACGAGCAGGTTGAGCTCGCGCGCGCCCACCGCACCGATCAGCGACTCGAGACCGCGCTCGTCGGTCACGTCGATGCCGGCCGCGATTTCGACGCCGAGCGCCTCGAGCTCCGGCGAGCTCGTCCGGCACGTCGCGAGCACCGAAAACTCACGCTGCTTCAGCAATTCCGCAAGCGCGAGCCCAATCCCCCGATTCGCTCCAGTCACCACGGCGAACGCCATGAACTTAGCCATGGGTTCGCGGAAGGACGAGCGCAACCCCTGAATGCCGTGGCAACTTGAGACTACTCTCACACACCCAGGCAGAATGTATACTCCGCGCGTGCGATTCGTGACGGTCTCCTCGCTCGCGGGAACGCTCGCGTTGGTCGGCTGCGGCTCGCCGAGCAACGGCACGCCGGCGGGCGGCGCCGGAAGCAGCATGACGAACGCCGCAGGCAACGGCGCCGGCGGAAGCACGGGCAAGGGCGGCACGGAGAGCAATGCCGGCGGCAGCCCCGGGGTCGCAGGGACGACCGTTGCGGCGAGCGGCGCCGGCGGCAGCAACACGAACGGCGCCGGAAGTGGTGGCACCGGGCTCGGCTCGGGCAATGGCAACACGGCGGGCAACGGCGCGAGCGGCGGTGGCGGGCGCGGCCTCGCGGGCGAAGCGGCAGCCGGTCGCACGGGACGCGGCGGACGCGCCGGCACGACGGGCGGCGCCGGCGGCAACACGCTCGGCGGCGCGAGCGGCGCGAGCGGCGCGACGGGTAGCGGCGGTTCGGCGGGCGCCCCCGACATCACCGTTCCGGACGGCTACACGCTCGTCTGGCACGACGAGTTCGACGTCGACGGGCCACCCGATCCCAAGAATTGGAAATTCGAATCCGGCTTCGTGCGCAACGAAGAACACCAGTGGTACCAGACCGCCAACGCGAGCGTCGCGGACGGCCTGCTCGTGATCGAAGCGCGTCAAGAACGCGTCACGAACCCCAACTACAAATCAGGCAGCAGCGACTGGAAGACCAGTCGTCAATATGCCGAATACACCTCGTCGAGCCTCAACACGAGCGGCCTTCAAAGCTGGCAATACGGCCGCTTCGTGCTGCGCGCGAAGATCCCCACGGCGAGCGGCCTGTGGCCCGCGTGGTGGACGCTCGGCGTGAAGGGCGAATGGCCGTCCAACGGCGAAATCGACATCATGGAGTACTACCAGAACAAAGTGCTCGCGAACGTCGCGTGCGGCACGAGCACCGAGTGGCAGGCGAAGTGGGACTCCGCGAGCAAATCGCTCTCCTCGCTCGGAGCGAACTGGTCGGACGATTTTCACGTCTGGCAGATGGACTGGGACGACCAGAACATCGTGCTGTCACTCGACGGTCAGACCATGAACACGAGCGCGCTCTCGAGCATGCTGAACGCCGACGGCTCGAGCCCGTTCAAGCAAAAGGCGTACATGCTCGTGAACCTCGCGCTCGGCGGGCAAAACGGCGGGAGCCTGGACGGCACGTCGTTCCCGCAGCGCTACGAGGTCGACTACGTGCGCGTCTTTCAGAAGAACTGACGCGTCAGGGACCCGGCGCCCCCGCGGTAACCCAGTTCGTGATCGTGGCGGTGTCCGCTGCCGAGAAGCACGGATTTGCCGTGCAGCCGCGCGGCATGATGAACGTACCGCACTGATGCTGTTCGAGCTCGAGCAACGCGCTGTTGGCGGCGTCGTTCTTCGTGATGAGGTGATCGTTACCGCACTGCGAGACGGCCGTGCTCGTGAGCGTGCTGTAAAGAGTAGTCAGGTTCGAATTCGTGAGCTTCGGGTTCTGCCTGCCGCCGTGACACGACGAACTACCGCATTGTGTTTGGATGATCGCGGCCACGGCCGTGAAAGCGCTCGCGCCGCCGCTGCCGGTCATGCCGCCCGCGCCTTTTCCGCCGGCGCCACCGGAGCCGCCACGTCCCGCGCCGCCGAAGCTCGCCCCACCCGCACCGACCGACTTCGTGCCGGCCATACCGAAGCTCATCCCGCCCGTGCTCGATCGGCCGCCGCCACTGGCGCCCCCGAAGGTCGCGCTCGTTCCACCCGTACCGCCGCCGCTCGCAGGCGTGCCCGCGCCACCGCCGGTGTTGACTCCGCCGCCCGTGCTCACGGTGCCACCCGTCGCGCCGCTGCCGCCCGCCGCCGTCGAACCGCCGCCGCCGACATTGCCGCCCGTCAACGTGATGCCGCCACTGCCGCCCGAGGCGTTCGTGCCGACGCCCTGGTGACCGGCGACGCCGGTGCCGGTACCGCTCGAACCACCCGTGCTCGGGAAAGAGTCCCCCAAGTCATCCGCCAGCGGCTGCGGACCACACGCCCAGAAAATACCCGCCAAGGCGCAAGCACCGAGGAGGCCTGGTTGGAACCGAGAACGAGGTCGGGACTTCACTATGGCAGGAGTGACTTTTGGGAAGCGCCGGCAGGCACGCGGGCGCTTGGACATTGCAGAAAGTCGCGCCGTACTTCGTAATTTTATGGCGGCAGCATCACGCGCAGTGCGTGCCTGAGCGGCATGGACTGACGCGTAATTTTGCGGCTGCACCCCAATACACGCGATGCCATCGAGTCCTGTGGCGAGAGTCGCGTGAGAGCCGTAGAATCAGCGGTCCCTACCCCCTCACGGTCAATGAGCGCCACCACGAGCGCCGGTCCTCGCCCGGACACGACTGCAGGCGACGTCGACGCGTCGGGTGAAGCCCCCTCCGCGCCGGCGCAGCCGCTCGCGCTGCGCCAGCTCGTGGCCGATCACTTGGACTTCGTGTGGCGTTCGCTGCGCCGCTTCGGCGTGCCTCAAGCCGACGTGGACGACGCGACGCAACAGGTCTTCCTGATCGCCAACGACAAGCTTTCGCGCATTCACCCGGGTAGCGAGCGCTCGTTTCTGGTCGGTGTCGCGACGCGCGTCGCGTCACACGTGAGGCGTTCGTATCATCGGCGTGAAGCGGCCGAGCAGCGCCTGTCCGTCAACCCGCACGAAACCACGCCCGATCCGGAACAGCTGGCCCAACGGCTGGAAGCACGGGCACTCCTCGACAGGGTCCTCGACGGCATGCCAGAGGAGCTCAGGGCGGTGTTCGTGCTGTTCGAGCTGGAAGAGCTGTCCATCGACCAGACGGCCAGCCTTTTGATCCTCCCTCGGGGTACAGTGGCGACGCGCCTGAGGCGAGCCCGTGAAGTCTTCCACGAGCAAGCAAAATTGGTGGGAGCGGGCATAAGTATGAAGAAGAAGCCGGAGCCATGAACGATCCAGTGAGACTGCTCGAGATCGGAGCCGATGAGTTCGAAGCCGAGTTGCTTCGGGCCGGCCGTTCCGACGCGATGCCGGCGCACAGCCGCAAGCAGATTCTCGCTGGAATTGGCATCGGCGGGCTCCTCACCGCGAGCACCGTGGCGACCGGGGTCCGGGCTGCCGCCAAGGGTTGGCTCACGACGGCCGGGGTCGGCACGGTCGGCGCGCTGGCCGTCTGGGCTGGGGTTCACACGTTCAGTGCCGGCTCCAAATCGACCACGGTCGCCCAGCACGTCACCCCGCCCGCGGTCGTTCACAAGCCGTCGGCCGCGGAGCCAGTCGTTGCTCCGCCGGCAGCTGTCGTTGCCGACGCCGTGAGCCCGGAGCCGGAACCGGTTCCTGCGACGGCCCCGCTCCGATCATCGCCCCGGCTCGCTGCCGGTACTGATGAATCGCTAACCGCGGAGCTGACGGCGATCGATCAGGCGCGCTCGGCGCTGCTGGCGCGGGACTACTCGCAAACGTTGCGGCTCCTCGACGACTACTCGCGCCACTTCTCCAAGCATCGCTTGCGAAGTGAGGCGACGGTGCTTCGGATCGAAGCGCTGGCCGGGCGCGGTGATCGCGACGCCGCCACGCGCGTCGGACGCGAGTTCTTGCAGAACCACCCGAACGGCCCGTACGCACAGCGCGTCCGCTCCGTGATCGGGGACGCCGCGCCGCGCGCGCAGTGATTCGGGAGCGCGCGGTGTCGTCATCGATACCACGCTCGGTCGTCACGCGAACGGTGCTCGCCTTGGCGCTCGGCGCGCTCGCGTGCGAAGAGGACTTCCCGCTCGGTTCCTGGAACGCCGCGCAGTCACCGGCCGCGCCGTCGGCGAGCGCTGGCGCCGCGGGAGCCGGCACGCCGGCGGGGACGGCAGGCGCGACCACGACAGGGACGGTCCCGCCTCCGCCGCCCCCACCGCCCGTGCCGATCGCGTGCAGCGAAACCGGCGCGCCCGGCGCGCTGAACACGGCCGGCACGGCCATCGGCACGACCACGCTTTCCACGGATTGGACTTGGCCGACGCCGGTCGATTCGCTCGAGTGGGACCTCGTGATGGAGACCGATCCCGTGACGGACGGTTACTACTGGGCCCACCAGTTCTCCTTCGTGAACGGCCTCACCGCCTTCTTCGGTCTGCAGGCGCACGGCGGCTACATCGACCCCAACGCGACGGGCCCCGGCTCACAGGTGGTCGACTTCACGAAGATGGCCGTCTACTGGATTGCCGGGCCCCCGACCGACGCGGAGCTCGGCGACATCAATCAACCAGGCATGGCGCGCAAAGCCGTCGTCACGCAGGGCAACGTGCAGTGGATGACCATCCACGCGAAATTCGATTGGACCGCGTGCGACCTCTATCACCTGCGCATCGCGAAGGACTCGACCGCCGACAACGGTGACGTCTGGTACGGCGCCTGGATCCTCGACAAGACCACCGATGTCCAAACGTTCATCGGCCGCATCCTCGTGCCCGCAGCGTGGGGACAAATCGCCGCCCTCAGTACGACCATGACGACGCGCATCGACGGCGCGCAGACGGCGCCGCCCGTGATGAACTGCGGTGATCCGGAGCCCGCGTCCGGTATCTTCGGCACGCCGACGGCCAACGACGGCCAGGCGACGCCCATCTCTCACACGGACCGCTTCGCGGTGCCTGCCCGCTGCGGCACCTCGCGCTTCACCGATCTGACGAACGCGACGACCGGTCTCACGACCGGCGTGCGCCAGGAAATCGGGCTGCATCCGCCGACGTCGCCGTAGCCGCGGCGCTGCCCGCGGCGTTCACCAGAGCCGCGCGCCGAGGCGGAGCGCGCCGTTCACCGCGGCGCTCGGCACTTTGAAGATATCCGTGTTGGGCTCGCGAAACACGTACGTCCAGCGCGTGATCGGCAGGACGGCGCTCACGTCGCCTTCGACGAACCAAGTCGAGCCGAGCGCTTGGTGCAACCTGAGGCCGAGATCGAACGCGGCCCACGCACGACTGCGTGTCGAGGAATGCGGGAGGCCCGCGCCCCAGCCCGTGACCGCGCCGAGCTCGGCGCCGACGCACGGGGCGATACCGGAAACGTCCTGCCAGGCGAGCACGACCGAGCAGAGCGTCGGCGCCGCGTACACCAGTTGGAACGAGGCCGAGCCCCCGCCGGTCGCGGGCGGCGTCGCGCCCACCAAGTGCTTGGGTGAGCGCAAAACGGTGAGCTCGACGTCGACTGCCGAGATCGGATTGTCGGCGTGCGCGGCGCGCCAACCGAAGCCGGCCGAGCCGCCGTAAGCAATGCGCGGCGTGATGCCGCCTTCGAGCGTCGGGCCGAGCACAGCGGTGAAGGGCGCGCGCCGCTCGACGCCACCCGGTTCGGTCGGCTCCGCAGGCTCGGGCGGCACGTCGGGGTGCGGCTCGGGCGCCTTGGGCGGCTCCGGTGGTTTCTCGCTCGGTGCCGGCTCCGGAGCGGGCGCGAGCGACGCTTGCGGATCGATCGCGAGCGCCGTCGCGAGCGCGAGCACCGTCGCGACCTCGCTGCAGTCCGGGCCCGCGACCTCGCGTGACTCGGTCGTACCGTCGGCTTGCCGCACGACGAGGCTGCCGACGAGCGCACCGCCGCGCCGCCCGATGCTGACGACGAAGGTCCGCGCAAAATCGCCGTTCGGTGCGAGTCGCGCGCTCGTCGTGCGGCGAAAGACCTGCGCATTGAAGTCGTCAGCGCTCGGACACCCCGCCTCGGCGTGGTATTCGATGCGAATCGGCTCCGTCGCGCCCGCGGCGAGCGCGGCGCGCCCGACGCAGACCGCGCCGCTCAGCACGAGCGCCGCGAGCGCGCTCGAAGCGAACCTTTTGTGCGCGCTTTGCTTCTCGTTCAACGCCACCACGACCCGAGCCGCGCGCGATCGGACGCAGCGTACGTACCTGCCAGCTGCAACGATACTATCCTTGCGCGGAGTTCGGCGGGATTGGAAGCCGCAGGCGCGGCAGGACCGTTCGTGCAAGAATTTTCCAGAGTTACGCGCTGATTTGCGCGGGGTCGTCGATTGCCGCAAGTAAATCCCCGCCGCCCCGCGTTCATGTCGACATGAGAGCCCGATGAGCAAGAACCCCCCGCCGCATCAGCTCGACCGCGCGCTCCAGCGCGACCGCTTCCGGCGTGTGCTCACGGGCAGCGCGGTCGTCGTCGTGATCATGCTGCTCGACGCCGTCGCACGCTTCCTCGTGGTGCCCACGGGAGCGCGCACCGCATCCTACGTGTTTCTCTGGGGTCTCGAGATCCCGGTGACGCTCGGCCTGCTCAGCGTGGGTTACCGCTTCACGCAGCGGCGCCGCTTCGGCGCACTCGGGACGCTGCTCACGACGGTCGCGGTCGCAGGGGTGAGCGGCGTGCTCTTCGGCGTCGCTCTCTCGCTTCTCGCGCAGCACTACCCCGCGTTCCGGCATCCCGAACGGGCGCCGTCGGTGCTGCGCGGCATCGCCTTCGGGCTGATGTTCGGGCAGCTCCACGCCGGACTCTGGGCCATGGCGTTCGTGTATCCGTTCGCCGCGGAAGACGCGCGGCTGCGCGCCGTCGAGGCGGAGCGCCTGCGTTCGGCCGTGGAGACGGCGCAGCTCCGCGCGCACCTCGAGCCCCACTTCCTCTTGAACACGCTGAACGCGATCGCGGGACTCGTCACCGAGGATCCGCGCGAGGCGCGCCGCCTCATCGGTTGCCTCGGTGACCTCCTGCGTGACGCCGCGCGACCGGGCAACGAGCTCCAGACCGTCGACAAGGAGCTCGAGTGGCTCGACCGCTACGTCGCGATCCTGCGCGCACGCCACCGCGACGCGCTGAACTTCCGCTGGGAAATCTCGGCGGAAGCGCGCAGCGCGCTCTTGCCGCGCCTCCTGCTCCAACCGCTCGTCGAGAACGCGGTCAAGCACGGCGCGCTCAAGCGCGCGGGCGGCGGCGAGGTTGCCGTACGCATCGAGCTCGTGCACGGCGCCGAAGGCGAGCAGCGCCTGGTGTGCACGGTGGAAGACAACGGCCCCGGCCTCGGTGAGCCTCGCTCCGGGGCGATCGGCCTTCACGTCGTGCGCCGCCGGCTCGAGCTCAATCACCCGGGCGCGGCTCTGCGCCTCGAGTCGTCGGACCGTGGCACGCGCTCGATCGTCGACCTTCCGCTCGAGAGCGCCGCACCGCTCGAGGTCACGTCGTGAACACGAGCGCCGCCGAAGTCCCGCGCCTGCGGGCGCTCGTCGTCGAGGACGAGTGGCCGGCGCGGAACTACTTGGTCGAGCTGCTCGAAGGTACGGGCGCCGCGCAGGTCGTCGGCGCCGTGGGCCACGCCGATGAAGCGCGCCGGATCCTGAGCGAAGGCCGCGAACGGCTCGCCGTCGATGTCGCCTTCGTCGACATCGAGCTGTCGGAAAAGAACGCGCGCGCGGGGCTCGAGCTCGCGCGGGAGCTGGTCGGCACGCCGCGCGCGCCGCTCTTCGTGTTCGCGACCGCGTACGAACAGCACGCGCTCGAAGCGTTCGAGCTCGGCGCGGCGGACTACCTCTTGAAGCCGTTCACGGAAGAGCGCGTCGGGCACTGCACCGAGCGCCTGCTCGCGCGCTTCCCCGGACGCAACGCGGCGCAGGTGAGCTCGACGGCGCGCATCGTCGCGCGCAAAGGCAACGGGCTCGTGTTCCTCGACCGCGACGAAGTTTGGGCGTTCGAAGCGTCGGAGCGCCTCACTTTCGTGCACACGCCGCACGGCACGTTCGATCTCGAGCTCTCGCTCTCGGCCATCGAGTCGAGCTTCGGTGACGCGCTCAAGCGCGTGCACCGGAGCTGGCTCGTGCACGCGGCGCAGGTGCGCGAGCTCGTGCGCGACGGCAGCGAGACGCGCATCTTCGTGGGCGCGGGCCTCGGCGGAGAGCGGCGCGGCGTGTGGGTTCCGGTGGCACGGGAACGCTCGGCGCAAGTGCGTGCGTGGCTCTTGGCGGACACGCGCGGTCTCAAGCGATAGCTCCACGCGTGCTGCCGCCCGGACTAGAGTCGAGCGCCGCGCTCGCGGTTCGTCGCCCGGCGGCGGCGGCTCGTGACGATGCAACCACGCTTCGTCGGATTTGGGGCAAAATGCGGGACTTTGCGAATACAGGCTCACGTTGGCATGGTCGGATGAAACGAGGCCCCCGCCCCCTCGTGGCCGTGTTTGCCGCCGTGCTGTCCGGGCGCTTCGCGCTGGCACAGGCGCCGGCGCCGGCGCCTGCCGCACCCCCCGGCTCCACGGCGGAGGAGATGCCGCCCGCGCCGGCCGTGGAGGATCCGATGCTCTCGCCCGTGCCCCCGCCGCACCGCTTCATCGCGTCGTGGGACGAGGCGGAGCGGCTGCTGCGGGCGCGCTCGACCGACCTGCGGAGCGCTTACGACGACATCCGGCGGGCCGAAGCGGATTCGCGGACGGCGCTCGCCGCGGTGCTGCCGACGTTGAGCGCGTCGGGCACGGCGACGCACACGATCTTGGATCTGCCGAAGCGGTCCAGCGTGTCCGTCATCGATCAGGCGGGGAACCTGACGAACACGAGCGGCGGCTCGAATTCGTACTCGGCGAGCCTGCGCGCGTCGATTGCACTCGTGAACGTCCAGGCGTGGCACCAGATCGGCACCGCGCACGCGAGCGAAGACGTCGCGCGGCTGTCGTATCAGGACCTCGAGCGCACGACGGCGGCGGGACTCGCGACCGCGATCGCGCAAAACGTGACGGCCGAGCGCGTCTCCGAGCTCAGCCGCGTGGGCCTGCGCAACGCGCTCGAGCGGCTCGCGCTCACACAAGCGAAGGAGCGCACCGGAACCGCGACGGGTCTGGACATCGTGCGCGCTCGCCAGGACGTCGCGAGCGCGCGGAGCTCCCTCGTGAGCAGCGACGAAGCGCTCCGGAAATCGCGTGAGAGCCTCGGCCTTGCGGTCGGCTACACCGACCCGATCGGCGTGCTGCCATCGACCGATCTCTCGAGCATCGAGCGGAGCGCGCTCAAATCCTGCCATCCCGTCCCTGATCTCGAGCACCGTCCGGACGTGCTCGCAGCGAGCAAGAACGTCGAAGTAGCGAGGCGGCGCGCCACGGAAGTGGACCTCGGTTTCTTGCCGACGCTCTCCGCGGGCAGCACCCTCGGGACGAGCGTGACGGACTCGAGCAACAGCGAAGCGCACACGACCTGGAACGTCCAGGCGATCCTGAGCGTGCCGATCTGGGACGGCGGCGCGCGCTACGGAGCGCGCAGGAGCGCCGCCGCGGCGGCCGATCAGAGCGCGACGTCACTCGAAGCACTGCGCCGGAACAGCACCGTCGGACTCGCGCAGGTGCGCCGCTCGGTCGACGTGGCCGATGAGTCGCGGCGTGTCGCGCAAGAGAGCCGTGATCTCGCCTACGAGGTCGATCGACTGACGCGCCTCGCCTATCAGACGGGCAAAGGCACGAGCCTCGATCTCGTGACGAGCGCCGCCGCGCTGCGACAGGCGGAGGTGAACCTCGCCCTCGCCGAGCTCGGACTCGTCCAAGCGCGCCTCGACAACCTGCTCACCCTCGCCAATTGCTCGGTCGCTCGATGAAAAAGTGGCTGTTCCCTCTGTTCGTGCTCGTCGCCGTCGCCGGCGGTGTCGGGTACTACTTCTACCAGCGCGCGCATCGGCCGCCGGAGGTGCTGTACAAGACCGCGCCGCTCGAGCGCCGCAGCATCAGCTCGCGCGTCACGGCTTCCGGGACGCTGCAGGCGCGTGTGACCGTCCAGGTCGGCAGCCAGGTGTCCGGGCGCGTGCTGGCGCTCATGGCGGACTTCAATTCCAAAGTGAAGAAGGGGGACGTCGTCGCGAAGCTCGATCCGCAGCTGTTCGAAGCGGCGCTCCAGCAGGACCGCGCGAACCTCGCGGCAGCCGAAGCCAACGTCGCCAAGGCGGTCGCGACGCAGGTCGACGCGAATCGTCAATACGAGCGCGCGAAGACGCAGAAAGCCGAAGGCCTCGCGGCGCAGGTCGACGTCGACACGGCACAGACCGCCGCTGCGGTCGCGAACGCCACGGTCACGCAAGTAAAATCTCAGGTCGAGCAGGTGCGCGCACAGGTGCACCAGGACCAAGTCAACATCTCGCTCACCGTGATCAAGTCGCCGATCGACGGCGTCGTCATCTCGCGCAACGTGGACGTGGGTCAGACGGTGGCCGCGTCGCTGCAAGCGCCCGTACTCTTCACGATCGCCGAGGATCTCACCAAAATGCACATCGAGGCGAGCGTGCCCGAAAGTGACGTCGGCAAGCTCGCCGTCGACATGCCCGTGCAGTTCACGGTGGACGCGTTTCCGGGGCAGCGCTTTCGCGGCAGGATCGAACAGGTGCGTAACGCCGCGGTCACGGTGCAGAACGTCGTTACGTATTTGGCCATCGTGGCGGTCGACAATCCCGAGCTCAAGCTGCGGCCCGGCATGACGGCCACGGTCACCATCGTCACGGCGCGCAAAGACGACGTCGTGGCGATCCCGAACGCCGCGCTGCGCTTCAAGCCGCCGAACGCCCCTGCAACCGGCAGCGCACACGGGCGCGCCGCGGGCAGCGCGCACCCCGGGGGCAGCGCGTCACCCGCGGGCAGCGGGCACGGCAGTTGGCGGCGCCATCACGGAGACAACCCCGCCGGGAGCGCGAGTGGAGCGCCGTCGGGCGGCGCACCGACTCCCTCGGGCTCGGGCGGCGTACCCGCTCCGCCCGGCAGCGGCGCGCCGAGCACCTCCGGCGCGGCGTCGGCGGACGTGCCCTGGACTGGACCCAGCGACGACATCAGCCAGAAGACGGCTTACCTGCTCAAGAACAACGCCCCCGTTGCCGTGAAAATCCGGGTCGGCATCACGGACGGCAGCTTCACCGAACTCCTCGACGACTCGCTCAAGGAAGGCGACGAGGTCATCGTCGAAGGTCCGCCGCCCGAGGGCGGCTCGAACTCGGCCACACCGCAAGGTCAAGGCCAAGGGCAGCGCAACGGAGCGGCTCCGCGCATGCGCGGCCCGTTCTAGCCGCGAGTTGAGCAAGCTTGGAGTGTTTACGTGGCGCTCATCGACCTCGATCAAGTCTACAAGATCTACAACGCCGACACCGAGTCGGAGGTGCGCGCGCTCGCCGGCGTGTCGCTGTCGATCGAGCCCGGTGAGTTCGTCGCGGTGATGGGGCCGAGCGGCTCCGGCAAATCCACGCTGATGAACGTGCTCGGCTGCCTCGATCGCCCGACGCGCGGCCGCTACCTGCTCGACGGCGAGGACGTGTCGAAGCTCGGCAAGAATCAGCTGGCCGAGGTCAGAAACCGGATGCTCGGCTTCGTTTTCCAGAACTTCAATCTGCTCCCGCGCATGAGCGCGCTCGAAAACGTCGAGCTACCTTTGGTCTACGCGAACATACCGTCGCGTGAACGCAAGGCGCGCTCGACCGAGGCGCTCGCGCGCGTCGGCCTGGGCAATCGGCAGGGGCACCATCCGAACCAGCTTTCGGGCGGTCAGCAGCAGCGCGTGGCCATCGCGCGCGCCCTGGTCGGGCGACCCAAGATCATCTTCGCGGACGAGCCGACCGGCAACCTCGATTCCCACACGAGCATGGAGGTGATGGCGATGTTGCAGGCGCTCGCGCCGACCGGGATCACCGTCGCGCTCGTCACGCACGAGCCGGACATCGCCGAGTTCGCCTCGCGCACCGTCGTCGTGAAAGACGGACTCATCGTGCGCGACGAACGGCACGAGCCGAAGCGCGCCGTCGTGCCCGAACAACCGGAGTCGCCTTCGTGAGTTTCTTCGTCACCCTCCGAATCGCGCTGCGGGCGCTCTCGCGCAACCGGCTCCGCAGCTTCTTGACGACGCTCGGCGTCATCATCGGCGTCGCCGCGGTCATCACGATGACGGCCATCGGCGAGGGCGCGAAGGCGCGCATTCAGGCCGCGTTCGCGTCGATGGGCACGAACATGCTCGTGATCTCCCCCGGCTCGACCTCGCTCGGCGGCGTCAAGGGCGGCCTCGGGACGATGCCGTCGCTCACCTGGGACGATCTCAAGGCGATCCAGCGCGACGTGCCGTCGGTGCGCGCCGCCGCGGCCGTCTTGCGCTCGACGCAGTCCGTCGTGAGCGAGACGAACAACTGGTCCACGAGCATCCAGGGGACGGCGCCCGAATACTTCGACGTGCGCAACTGGCCGATGGCGAGCGGCTCGGCCATCACCCAGAGTGACGTCGATACCGGCGCCAAGGTGATCGTGCTCGGCCAAAGCGTCGTCGATCAGTTGTTTGGCCCGAACTCGGACCCCGTGGGACAGGTCGTGCGCATCAAGCAGGTGCCCTTCAACGTGGTCGGCGTCGCCGCGAAGAAGGGCCAATCGCCGATGGGGCAAGACTACGACGACTGCGCGTTCGTCCCGCAGTCGACCTTCGCGCAGAAGATCCAAGGCGGGCTCGGCAAGTATCTCCAGGGCACCATTTTCGTCTCCGCGACCTCCGACGCCGATACGACGCGCGCGGAGCAGGCGATCGACGGACTCTTGCGCGACCGCCACCAGCTGCGCCAAAACGAGGATGACGACTTTCAGATCAGAAACCTCGCGGAGATCGCGAGCGCGCAGGAAGAGGGCACGAAGACGATGACGACGCTGCTCGCGAGCGTCGCGGCCGTGTCGCTCCTCGTCGGCGGCATCGGCATCATGAACATCATGCTGGTCTCCGTCACCGAGCGCACACGCGAGATCGGCACACGCATGGCGCTCGGCGCCAAGCCCCGCCACGTGCTCGCGCAGTTCCTGATCGAGGCCCTCGTGCTCTCGATCGCGGGCGGCATCCTCGGCATCGGGCTCGGCGTCGGACTCGGCATCGGGCTGGGCCGGCGCTTCGACTGGCCGGTGCTGTTTCAACCCCAGGTGATCCTGGTCGCGGCGGGCTTCAGCGGCCTGGTCGGCATCGTCTTCGGCCTCTATCCCGCGAAGAAAGCCTCCGAGCTCGACCCCATCGATGCGCTCCGGCATGAATGAGCTACGTTGCGCGGCTCGAAATGCCGATGGAAACGGCTGCCCAATCCTTCGAACCGCGTGCCGTCTGCGCTCGCTGTGCGCGCCCGGTAAAAGTGTGCTTGTGCGCGGAGCTCGCGCCGGTTCAGACCCGGACGCGCGTGCTCATCCTGCAGCACCCGCGTGAGAGCGACGTACCGATCGGGACGGCGCGCATCGCCGAGCTGATGCTGCCGAACTCGGAGCGGCACGTCGGCGTCGAGCTCGAGGACACGCCGCGCGTGCGCGAGCTCTTGAGCGATCCCGCGCGCCCCGCGGTGCTGCTCTATCCCGGTCCGCACGCCGAAGACATCGTCGCCCGGCCGCCGGAAGGGCCGGTGACGCTCGTCGTGATCGACGGCACTTGGTGGCAAGCGCAGAAGCTCTTCAAGAAGAACCCGCAACTCTCGCGCCTGCCGCGCTACGCGCTCGAGCCGGCGAGTCCGAGCCGCTACCGCATCCGGCGCGAGCCGGCGGCGCACTGCGTCTCCACGATCGAGGCCATCGCGCTCGCGCTCGGCGCGCTCGAACGCAACGACGACGCGCGCGCGCTGCTCAAGCCGTTCGACGCCATGGTCGAGCACCAACTGCGCTTCGCGACGGAGCGGAGCGCCAAGCGCCACGTCGCGAAGTCACGAGCGGTGCGCAGGCGGCGCTTCCCGGCGGCTTTCAGCGAACGGGCGGCCGATCTCGTCGTGGGTTACGGCGAGACGAACGCGTGGCCGCGCGACTCGGCGCTCGGCGGGGAGGCCGAAGTCGTGCACCTCGTGCTCGAGCGCGTGGCGAGCGGCGAACGCTTCGAGGCGTTCATCGCGCCGCGCCGGCCGCTTTCGCCCTCGTTTTCGCACCACACGGGCATCGCGAGCGAACGGGTGCTCGGCGCGGAGCCGTTCGCTGCCTTTCTCGCACGGTTTCACGCGTTCGTGCGCCCGAGCGACGTGCTGGCCGGTTGGGGTTACTTCTGGTCGCAAGCACTCGCGAGTGAAGGCGTGACGCTGCCCGAGCAAATCGACCTGCGCTTGGTGGCGCGCCAGCACCTGCGCGAGCGCACCGGCGACGTGCTCGACTGCGCGCAAAAGCTCGGCATACCCGCCACGCCCTGGGCCGCCGGTCGCACCGGACGCCGCGCAGCAGGCGCGCTCGCCGTCGCCCGCGCACTGATCCAAGCCGCGACGCTCGAACCCGGGTGAGAGTTTCACAGGAAGAGGGAAGGGCGGGAAGGTCAGCATTTTTGGGTGTTCCCGACCGCTGGTCGGACGCTCGCATCCAAACACCGTGACGACGCAGAACGGCAGCGCCAAACAACCCTAAATCCTTCCCACCTTCCCCCTTCCTGTTAAATCCCCCTCCTCGCTCGCCCGTCGCCCGCAACCTCGGCGCCATGACGAACGCTGCGTCGACGGCGAGCCGCGTGGGGGCGCCGGTCAAAAATGGCTGCTTTTCAGGCCGGAACCGGGGCGTGCTCGCTGCGCGCGGGCGGCGATTCTGCGAGCACGCGGGCGAGCTCGGCCGAGAGCTCCGCGGCGAGTTTCCCGTGGTCGCTCGTGTCATCTTCGAGGGCGCGACAGAGCTCGGTCATGTGCGGCGCGCCGAACGCGAGGCAGCTGCCCTTCAAGCGATGGGCCGCGGCTCGGCGCTCGGCGTGGTCGCTCTCGCGAACGGCGCGTTCAATCCGCTCGACCTGGCCGGGCACGTGCGTCACGAACGCCCGCACGAGCCCCGGGCTGCGCTTCGTGTCCGTCGTGAGAGCGGGAGCCGTGTCCGCCCGCGCAGCGGGTACACCCGGCCCGAGATAGCGCTCGAGGACGTCAGCGAGCGCTCCGACGGTGAGCGGCTTGCTCAAGAAGTCGTCCATGCCGCTGCGTTCCGTCTTCTCGCGCTCGGCGTCGAAAGCATGCGCCGTGCAGGCGACGATCGGCGTGCGGTGCCCCGACTCGGCCGCGCGGATCCGGCGCGTGGCTTCGTAGCCGTCCATGCCCGGCATCTGACAATCCATGAGCACGAGCGCGAATCGGCGCTCGCGCACGGCGGCGACCGCCTCGCCGCCGTTGCCGACGAACTCGACCTCACAGCCGAATTCGGCCAGAAATTCACCCACCACGTCGCGGTTGATCGGATTGTCCTCGGCGACGAGCACGCGCCCGAGCCCCGCGAAGCTCTTCTGCGGTGCGGGGACGACGCGACGCGACGGCCGGTCGAGCGCGCCGTCCGTCTCGCACACTTCCGCGGGGAAGCGCAGAGTGAAGACGCTGCCGGAGCCGAGCTTACTCTCGACCTCGATGCCGCCGCCCATGAGCAGCGCTAGACGGCGGCTGATCGCGAGCCCGAGGCCGGTGCCGCCGTGACGGCGCGTGATCGAGCCATCGACCTGCGCGAAAGCCTCGAACAGGCCGGCGAGCGCGTCCGCGGGGATGCCGGCGCCCGTGTCGCGCACGCGAACCTCGAGCACCGTCTCGCCGTTCGCTGGCGCGCCCGCGTCGAGGGTCACACGCACCGAGCCCTTGTCGGTGAACTTGAGCGCGTTGCCGACCAGGTTCGAGAGGATTTGGCGCACGCGGTCGGCGTCGATCGCGACCGTTTTCGGGACGTTCGCCGCGACTTCGCACGCGAGCTCGAGCCCCTTGAGCTCGGCCTGGGCCTGAAACAGCTGCACCACCTCGGACGCGAGCTGCTTCGGATCGGTCGGGCGCGGGCTGAGCTGCATCTTGCCGGCTTCGATCTTCGAGAAGTCGAGCACTTCGTTGAGCACGCCGAGCAGTGCGATCGCCGAGATTTGCAGCGTCTTCATGAACTTCTCCTGCTTCGGCTCGAGGCGCGTGCCGAGCAAGAGTTGGATCATGCCGAGGACGCCGTTCATCGGCGTCCTGATCTCGTGACTGACGTTCGCGATGAACTCGCCCTTCAAGCGCGACGCCTGGATTGCCGTGCGCGTCGTGGTCTCGAGCCGGTCGAACGCGACCTGCGTCATGCGAATGAGGGGCGCGACGTAGAGCCCGACGAAGCCGAAGGTCGCGAGTAGCGCGAGCAGGCCGCCGAAGCCCGCAACCAGTAGGATTTCGCGTTCGAGTACGGCGCCCGCCTCCACGCGTTGCGTCGAAACCACGACGGCCACGCGCCCGACGAGCTTGCCCTCGATGGTCGATTCTGCGAACGAGCTGAGGTAGCCGCCGGCGACGTGGAGCGCGCCGCTCGGTCCGTCGAAGAGCCGATCGCGCGCGCCGGGCGGCTTGCCCGCGATGGCGAGCGGGCGATTCTGGTCGTCGAGCACGACGACGGCCAAGACGTCCGGGTCGGCGGCGAAGCTGTGCGCGAGGCGGCCGAGTTGGTCGGCGTCGCCGAGCACCATGGAGTACTCGCCCGCCTGCACGAGCTCGGCGGCGCCACGCCGCGCCTTCGACTCGAGATCGGCGCGAATCGCCGGCGCGAGCGCGCCGAACACGTGTGCGACGAGCGCGATCACGAGCCCGACGAGCGCGCCCACGATGCTGACGAGAAAGAGCGTGAGCGCGAGCTTGAGGCGGAAGGTCGAGAGAATGCGGCGCCGCTCGCGGGCGTCACCGAGCGCGACGTCGACGTCGCGGTCGACGCTCCGAGCGACTTCGACCGCGGGCTCGCTCATGACTTGACGCAGATGGCGGGCAGCCCCGCCCCGAAGCCCGAGAGGTCCATGCACGAGTAGGCGCTCGGGCACACGCTCGGATCCAAGTCGCAGCCGCTGCGCGTGCAAAAGCCGGTCTGACCGGGATAACCCGCGCAGAAGTCGCTGTCGCGCACGCAATCCGCGTTCGATTTGCAGGGCGCCGCGAAGGTCGTGACGCTGGGGTCGTCGCACGACGGAGCGCTCGCCGCGCCCGCCGCGCCGGCCGCTTCCGCGCCGGCATCGGCCGCGGGCGCGGGCGCATCGACGTAACAGAGGTCGTCGTGCAGGTGGTAGCCCGGATCGCAGCGTTCGCCGCAGCCGCCGAGCGTCGCGCTCCCGAGCGCGCCGAGCGCGCCGAGGAGCAGCGCGGCGCCGCGCATCGTCGTGATTCTCATGGTCGCATCACCTTTCCGTCGTGAATCCTCGCGACGACGCGCACGTCCGCGAGCGGCACGCCGAGCGGCGCGTACGCGATGGCGCCCTCGAGTCGCGCGACGAGCCGCACTGCCGTGAGCGCGTCGGGAGCTTGCCGGGGCGGAGGCGGGCCTCCGCGCACGCGTCGATCGAGCCAAAAACGCCCGACCTCGTCGGGATCCATGCGCAGGACTACGTGGTCGAACAGCACGCGCTCCTCGCTGCGTGGCGGCAGATTGAACGGCACGATCGCCTGCGACCCCGCCCAGAAGCGGCGTGAGGTGAGAAAGATCGCTTCGAGCTCGAACTCGTCGAGCGCTTGCTTCGGCACGGACGGATGCACGACCACGACGAGGTCGCTCGCCGCAGCCGCGACCGCGACGAGCGGGGAAAGCCCGGCGGCCGTGAAAAAGAGCAGGCAGTCGCGTCGACTCGTGCGCATGCTGCCCCTAAAAGGCCATCACCAGACGCGCAGCGAACACCGAAGTGTCCTGCTCGCCGTGGCTCTTGCCGTCGAAGTCGAAGAAATGGGCGCGCGCGACCTGCGTCTTGAGCTGCACCTCGGTCGTGAAGTGCACGTTGACTCCGGCGCCGGGGATCACGGCCGCTTCCCCGAGCGGCGACGGGAACCGGTACACTTCGCCGGACAAATACGGCTCGACGCCCCACCACGGCAGCTGATACGCACCGAGCAGGTAGTAGCCCCACACCGTGCGGTCCGGCCACTGCGTGCCCGGGACGTTGAACACCGAGTCGCGGTGACCACGTGTGTACTCAATCCGCTCGATCGTGCCTTCGGAGCGCAAGCGGAACGCGTCAACGTCGAGCGACACGTCGGCGCCTATATCCCATTGTCGATAACCGACGGTCTCGTGCGTGGTGACCGAGAGATCGGTCTGCGCGTCGCTCTCGACCTGGCTGTAGCGCCCGGTGTAACCGGAAAGTCCGAGCGCGAGCCGCACGGGGCGTGTGGTGGAAGCGGTGAAACGCGCGCCGAACGCCTTGTCGTCGTTCACGTCGAGCGAGCCCTGCGTCTTGCCGTTCGAGACGTAACCGACGTAGCCGTAAGTCCACGAGCCCTTCTGCGCCTGCCCGAGGATTTGCGCGCCGAGCTGGTGATCGGGAAAGAAGCGGCCGCGCGTGAACTGCGGGCGCTCGAGAGCGATCACCGTGGGCGTGCCGTGATCGATGCTCCAGATGCCGAACGGCGTGAGGAAGTAGCCGAGCCGCACGCTGAACAGGTCACTCGCGGTGCCCTGGAGCCACGCCTGCTCGAGCACGAGGGAACCCCAGCGCACCTGGTTCCAGCCCGGGTCCGGCGAGTTCACGTCGAACACGGTCGTGCTGGCTTGGTTTTGCGGAATGCCGAGCGCCGGCACCGCCGGCTGAATCAGCGCGCCGTCGGGATAGTTCGTGATGCGAACTTCGGTGAGCGCGCGCCAGCCCGAGGAGGGCGTCGCGTCGAAGTAGAGGTTCAAGTTGCCGAGGACGAACGTGAGCGCGCGCGGCGAGCCCGTGCCGGTCGTCAGCGAGTGTGGCCCCGACCACACTCGCTGGATGCCCATGTCCGCGAAGCCGTAAATATCGAGTTTCCGCTCGCTGGTTTGGCCCTCGGCCGCGTTGACGCGCACTTCGTCGATCTGGGTTTTGAGCGCCTCCACTTCGGCTCGGAGCGCGGCGACCTCGGCCGCGGAGGCGTTGCCGCCACCGGCTTTTGCTTCGGGCGGCACTGGAACCGCGGAGGGCGGCGCAGGCGCGGTCCCGCCAGCAGCTGCCGGCACTGCCTCTGCCGCCGGCGGCGCAGCCGCAGGAGCGGGCAGTGCCTGCGCCGAAGCGTGAACGGACGCCAAGAAGGCGAAGGCGAACGAGGCTTTGCCGGAGAGCGTCACCGGGCGGGAAGAACGGCCGAGCTCGTCAGTGTCTTAAGAGAAAGCTGGTTTGCCCGTTCTAGTGGAATCGTGAACACGACCGCTCGCAAGACGAGAGTCCTAGTCGTCGACGACGACCCGGTGATTCTCGAGCTCGTGAGCGGCTGGCTTTCGGAGGCGGGCTATGCGGTCGAGGTGCGCGAATCGGCGCTCGGCACCGCCCAGCAGATCGCGAGTGATCAGCCCGACGTCGTGCTGCTCGACGTGATGATGCCGGCGCTCTCGGGCGGCGAGCTCGCGCAGCTCATCCGCCGCCATCACCGCACCGCGCTCGCTTCCGTGATCCTACATTCGAGCCTCGCGCCGGCCGAACTCGACCTGCTCGTCGCCAAGACGGGAGCGATCGGCGGGCTGCAGAAAACGAACGACGCGGTCCGCTTCGTCGCGAGCTTCGAGCGCCTGGTCGCGAACGCTCGTCACTAGACTACAGCGACGGCTGCGCTCGATCGAAGCCGCGGGCGAGCTTCTTCCTGGCGTCGGCGTCGCCGTCGCGCGCGGCTTGCTCGAGCGTCTGATGCACGAACTCTTGGGTCTTCGCCGTTTCGGCGCGGAGCCCCACGAGCGCCTTGTCGAGCAGAGCGGCGTCGAACGGCTCGTGCTCGAGACTCGCCACGACGGCCTTGCGCGCTTCGGCCGTAGCGCGCTTGCGCTCCTGCATTTCCTCGCGATGGCCCGCGAGCATCCCGCCGAACGGCCCGGGGCCGTGCCGGCGCTCCGCGCGCTGCCCGAGCTCGCGCGCTCCTCTAAGCTCATAGCGCGCGCCCGCGGCGCGTGCGCGTGCGCGGTGGATGAAACCGCCCACGAAAATGCCGGCGCAGAGCAAATTGAGAGCACCCGAGAGTGCGAGCGCGACGATGAGGCGTCTGGAGAGCGGGGTCATGGTCACTCCTGAAATTCGACCAGCGTGCCGCGCGCGAGCGCGGACAAGTCTTCGTCCTGCGTGGCCGCGCCGTCCGGCGCCGCCGCATCCACCGTGAGCGCGCTCGTCGTCGCGAGCTCGCTGTCCTCGAACGGAGTACCGACGATGCCCCAGCTCACACCGATGGCCGCGGCGAAAGCCCAGCCCACGGCGGGGATCCACGCGCGCCGGAACGGCCACCATGCGCTCCGTTGCGGCACGCGGAGCGGGATCTCGTTCAGGCGCCGCAGGAGCGCCGCACTCGGTTCCGGCGCCGCGCTCGGCCCCGTGAACAGCGAGTCGAGCTCCGTCTCGGCCGCGACGAGCGCGCGCGCTCGTTCCGAGCTTTCGAGCAGCGCCTCGGCCGCCGCTCGCTCGCCGTCCGGCCACAACTCGAGCCGCGCGCCGTAAGCCGCGACGAGCTCGCTGAAGCGCTCGAACGAGAGCGACGAATTCACGATGCACCTCGGGCGGCGCGCTCGGGCGCAAGCTCGGCCTTCAGAGTGCGCCGCGCGCGTGCGAGCAGCGACTCGATCGCTTCGGCGCCGACCCCGAGCACTTCCGCCGCCTCCTTGCCCGACAAGCCGTGCAGATGCACGAGCGTCACCGCCGCCGCCTGTCGCTCGGGGAGCGCCGCGATCGCGTCGTTCAAGGCGACGACGCGGCGCTTCTCGTCGAGCAAGCTTGGCTGGCGGGCTGAGATGGGCATTTCTTCCTCGTCGGGCAACGGCTTCAAGCGGCCGCGGGCGCGCAGGCGATCCACGGCCAAATTGTGGGTGATGCGGTGCAACCAGGTGGTCACGCGCGCGTCCGGCACGTAGTCCCGGGCGCGCTGCCAAAGCCTGAGGAACGTCTCCTGGACTACGTCCTCGGCCTCGCTTCCGTCACGGAGCAGTCGCTCCGCGAAGCGCAAGAGTTTCGGCGCGTACCGCCGCACGAGCTCGCGGTACGCGCCAACGTCGCCTTCGCCCACCCGCAGCACGAGTGCCGCATCGTCGTCGGGCACTATTTGTTGCTGCGAGTGGGACACGGGCGGGGGCTAGCATGGGTCATCTACACTGGATCGGGAAGGCGAAAGCCTCGCTCGACGAGCGCTCAGCTCTTCTTGTCGTGGTCGCAGTGTTCACCGTGACCGCCGCGCGCGGCGGCGAGCTCGTCCTTGGTGATCACCTTGTCGTTGTTCTTGTCGAGGCGGCCGAACCACGTCTGCGTCTGCGCTTGGAGCTCGGCGAGCGTGATCTTGCCGTCGTTGTTCGCGTCGGCGTGCTTCATCATCCGGCGCGGGCCGTCACCGAGCTCGTCTTGCGAGATGACGCCGTCCTTGTTCTTGTCGAGCTTGGTGAAGCGCGCCTGCGCACCGGCCTCGGCCTCGGCGAGCGTCACCTTGCCGTCGTTGTTGGTGTCGAGGTTCGCGAACATGTGACCACCACCGTGCGCGAACGCCGCACCGCTCAGAGCCGTCATCGCCGCCAAAACCGAGAACATGTGAAATTTCTTCATTGGGGTCTCCTTGCCGGCTTCCGACCGGCTTCAGGAGGTTCAACGGGGCCGCGCAGCGGATCCGTCGCACCAAAAATTATCCAACAATATCGATTTGTTAGATGTAACTCCGCAAAGACCGCTTACAGCTCAGGCAAAATCACCCGGCTCGGGGCTAGAGTCGCCAAGGAATGAGCGAGAACGAGGACGAGGTCGACGACGCCTGGGGAGACGAACCTGCCCCCGTCGCAAGTACCACGCCGCCCCCGCGCCCCAGCATGACGGCGCGGGAGCGACCGAGCAATGCGCCCCCCGCGCGCCCGAGCGCGACGCCACCAGAGCGTGCCAGCAACACGCCTCCGCCGTCAGCACCGATCGCCGCCGGCAGACCGAGCGCGGCGCCGACCAAGACGGTGACGACTCCGCCGCGACCCGCGTCCAGCTCGAGCCCGCCGCGCGCACCGTCATCGAATCCACCACGGCCGTCGAGTCCAACGCGATCCGCGCCGAGCTCACTCGCGCCGCGGCCCGTTGCGTCGTCGCCGCCGCGTCCGCTCACGTCGAGTCCGCCCGGCGCTTCGAGCATGCCGTCGCGCTCACCGTCGGGTAAGACGACGCTCATCGGCATCCCTGCGCCCTCAGTCGCTCCGTCGGCGGCGGGCGCCGATGCTCCGAAGGCACAACCGGTGTCGATGCCGCCCGTCGCGGCGCCAGCGACGACTTCCACTCCAGCGCCTGCGGCAGTGAAGCCCACGTCCGCGCCGGACGCGTCGACCTCGACGCCCCTCGTCGCAACGTCCACGCTGCCGGCGGAGTCGAAGCCGTCCGGCGCGAAGCCGGAAGCGGCCGCAGCGAAAAACACGGACGGCAAAGCCGCTGCGGAGCGGGCGGACGAAACGTCGTCGCCCGACCAAGAAGCCGACGGAGAGCGGGCGCGGCGTCCGTTCTCGAATACGCGTGCTGATTCACCGCAGGCAAAGGGCGAACGCGCGCGCGCCGCGCACGCGTCGATGCCGCCGGAAGGCGGCGGCGCGTCCACGTCGCGCTGGCTCGTGCTCAGTCTCGTGATCGCCGGCCTCATCATGGCAGGACGCATCTATTTCCAGCATCGCGAAGCGAGCGCACCCACACCCGCGGCCGAAGCTCCGGCGGCACCCGTCGCCCCCGCGGCGAACGCAACGGCTCCGACCGAGACCGCGACCGCCGCGCAGACGGCTACCGCGAGCGCAAGCGGTGCGACTCCCGAAGCGACCGCCGCACCGAACCCCGTCGCGAGCGCCGAGGCGGCGCCGTCCGGGGCCGCGTCGGCGAACGCGGAGCCGGCTGCGAGCGCGGCCGCGGAAGGCACGCGCGTCGTGATCGTGAAGATCAGCCCGCCCGGAGCGCGCCTCTTCTACAAGGGCAAGCCGGTGGGCGCGTCCCCCGTCACGGTCGAGCTCGCCCCGGGTGAAAAGAAGCGCTCCTTCGAAGTCGGCATGCCGGGCTGGGTCACGCGCCGGCTCGTCGTCGACGGCACCAAGTCCGAAGTGTTCATCGGGCTCAAACCGGAATAATCAGCGGCGCCCGCCATTTTGCTCGTCGCTCTGCTGGCGCAGAAAGACGATGGTCTGCTCGGCGTCCGCAACGCGCTCGCGACTGCGTTTGACGGCGTCGGCAAAGCGCGGATCATCCCCGGCGCGCTCGAGGAATTGCCGGTAGAGCCCGATCGCACGCTCGAGCTCGGACACCTGCCGATCGACCGAGAAGCGCTCGTCACGCGCGGGCACGGCCAACGAATCGCGCACGATCGCATCGGCTTCGGCAACGCCGTTTTCGGTCGGAGGCTGCGCACCTGAGGTCGCGCTGTGTTGCGCTTCGGGCGGTGCGGCGCGCACTCGGGCCGCGCTCTCGGCGGCTGCCGCCGGCGGGCGCGGCGTCGCTCCGGCGCAAGCGAGATGCAGACAAGACGCGACGAGCACGTAAGCAGTGCGCATGAGTGGCTCCTTTCACTCTCGGACACGTGCTCGCTGGAACCCTTGGGCACAAGTGACGGCCGAGCGGCGAGCCAGCGTCCGCCAGCCCGCACTTGGGCACTTCTCCCGTGAATTCGCGCGGCACGCGGCCTGCACTCTCGCCGCTCATGAGCGAAGAAAAGCGAACCAAGTCCGAAAACCTGCGCGAAGCCGTGGCGTCGATTCACAAGGCGTACGGCCAAGGCGCGATCATGCGCTGCGGCGACGGAGCAAACGAGCAAGTTCAAGTCATACCGACCGGCTCACTCGCCATCGATGAAGCGCTCGGCGTCGGGGGCTATCCGCGCGGTCGCATCGTCGAAGTATACGGCCCCGAATCGAGCGGGAAGACGACGCTCACCCTGCACGCCATCGCGGAGACCCAGTGCGGCGGGGGTGTCGCGGCATTCATCGACGCCGAACATGCGTTCGATTTGCGTTACGCGCGCGCCATCGGCGTCGACCCGGCACGCCTGCTCGTCTCGCAGCCGGACTGCGGTGAACAAGCACTCGAGATCACGGAGATGCTCGCGCGCTCGGGAGCCGTCGACCTCGTCGTGATCGATTCCGTGGCCGCCCTGGTCCCGAAGGCCGAAATCGAGGGTGACATGGGCGACGCGCATATGGGTCTGCAGGCGCGGCTCATGAGTCAGGCGCTGCGCAAGCTCACCGCCGTCGCGCACCGCACCAACACGTGCCTGATCTTCATCAACCAACTGCGGCAGAAAATCGGCGTGGTTTTCGGCAATCCGGAGACGACGCCGGGCGGCCAGGCGCTCAAGTTTTACTCGAGCGTACGGCTCGACGTGCGACGCATCGGTAAGGTCACGCTCGGCGAGAGCGTGGTCGGCAACCGCACCCGCGTGAAGGTGGTGAAGAACAAGTGCGCGCCGCCGTTCACCGAAGCCGAGTTCGACATCCGCTGGGGCGTCGGCATCGACGCCGGCGCCGATCTCGTCGAAACCGGGATCGCCGCGGGCGTGCTCGAGAAGAGCGGCTCGCACGTCATGTTCGCGGGCAAGAGCGTCGGCGCAGGTCGCGACAAAGCGCGCGACGCGCTCCTGACCGACCCGAAGCTACTCGAAGCGGTACGGCAAGCGACGCTCGAAGCGTTGCCGTCACAAGCCCATCGTGCGGGCGCGAAGAAGGCGGCCTGACGCTGCCGCAGAACGGAGACTCGTGGTAGCATCCTATGCAATGCTCGATCTGGCGCTGCTCGCTCCCGAGAAGCCTCGGCGCATCAGGCGCGAGGAATATCAGGCGCTCGTCGAAAAGGGCTTTTTCGACGAGCAGCGCGTCGAGCTCCTCGACGGGGTGATCGTCGAGATGTCGTCCGGCGATCCCCCGCACGCGAGCCCGATCGAGTTGCTCACCGAGCTTCTCGTGCCGAGGCTCCTCGGGCGAGCGAGAGTCCGCGTTCAGCTCGACTATTTGGGCCGCGGAGACTCCCAGCCGGTACCCGACCTAGCGATCGTCCCCGTGGCCTCGTACAAGCGCCAGCACCCCGATAAGGCCTACGCCATCATCGAAGTCGCCTTTTCCTCGCTGCGTAAGGACCGACTGCTGAAGGCCCCGATGTACGCCGCCTCGAACGTCGACGAGTATTGGGTCGTCGACGTTCTCGAGCAGTCCTTCGAGGTCTTTCGCGACACCGACGGGCGCACGTACCGAAGCGTCACGCGACATGCGGCGACGGAGCAGGTGAGCTTGCTCGCGTTCCCGGACGTGAGCGTCCGCGTCGGCGACGTCTTCGAGTGAGTGCGCGACGAAATAGCGAGTTTGGGACTCGATGTCTCGACTCGAAATCGCAAGCGTCGCGCGTAGGTCTGACTCGTCGAGACAAAGTTCCCCGAAGGGGCGGGTGCCCTCCCCTACCCGCAACTAGTTGAAAATATTGTAATTCACGCGACGGAAGCGCGGCGGCACGGCTCTTGAAGTGGTTGGGGCCAAGGCTTACCGCTCGGCGGTGTGCCCTCCAACAATAGACAAGGAGCGGATTAGTCATGAGAGCATTCATCGCCAAGCTGGCGTTCGTGGGCGCCACTGCATTCGTTTTCGGCGCGACGGGCTGTTCGGCGGACGTGCACGACAACACCCTCGACGTGCACGACAACAACGCGAACATCAACGACGCCAAGGTCGATATCAGCACCACGAGCGACACCAGCAACGTCCAAGCGGGCTCGAGCGTGCACGTCGACGTGAAGGCGCAAGACGTGTTCTTGTGTGATCCGAGCACGACGCCTCCGGCCGATCGCACTCAGGTCGCGGGGCATCTCGAGTTCTTCCTCGACGACACCTCGACCACGTCGTTGCTCGTGACCGCCGAGGAGTCGGTGGACGTGATGATCCCTCCCGCGACGCCGCCCGGCGATCACAAGCTGCTCTGCCGCATCGACAAGCACGACGGGACGCCGACGAAGGCAACGTCCGAGTTCGACATCACGGTCAAAGCGTCCGTGAGCGTCTCGGGTTCGACTTCGACCTCGAACTAAGCCTGCCGAGCGCGTCATTCGCGCTCATGTCGCGGAACGGGCGGCGCCTCGGCGTCGCCCGCCGCGCTTTTCGAAGTGCTCAGGCCGTGCGGCGGATGACGGCTTCGAAGTAGCCGTCACGATTGTTCGAGCGCACGAGCGCGTGGCCCGTCTTTTTGCACCAAGCTTCGATGTCGGGCAGGAACGCGCGGTCATCCGCCTTGACGACGAGCTCTTGGCCGACCGCGATTTGGCGCATGGCCTTGGCGGTGAGCACGATGGGGAGCGGGCAGGATTTACCGCGGGCGTCGACGTCGCTCATGGTTCGAACTCAAACGAAGAGAGTGATCTTGCCGGGGGCGGCCGTCTCGAGAAATTTCGCGACGCCGCAATAAGAGAGGCCCGGGTAGTCGAGCATCTCCGCTTCTTTCATGCCGAGCAGGTCCATGCTCATCGAGCAGACGTGGATGACGACGCCGAGCTCGGCCGCAAGCGCCATCATCTCCTCGACCGAGGCCACGCCCTTCTTCTTCATGATGTAGCGGATCATCAGCGGCCCGCCGCCGCCCATGTTCATCTGCGAGAGCGGCAAGTGGCGGGACCCCTTCGGCAGCATCCAGCCGAACATGCGCTCGAGCCAGGATTTCGAGAGGTTTTCGGCGTCACGCCGCAGCGAGGCGGTGCCCCAGAACGTGAAGAACATCGACACCTGCATGCCCATCGCCGCCGCGCCGGTCGCAAGCACGAAGGCCGCGATCAGGCGGTCGAGGCTGCCGCTGAAGACGATCAAGCTGAGCTTGTCTTCTTGGCCGCCTCCCGGCGCGAGGGCGAGTCCTTGCGCCGCGGGCCCAGCGCCGACTTGCTCGAGCTTCGCGCGCAAGAGCGCGAGTTCGTTTTCGATGCCGCGCAGGCGCGCGTCACCGTCGCCCTCGGGGACCCCGTTACCGTCCATCGAAATCCTCGAGGACCTCGGCGAGCTCGAGCATCAGGTTCGGGAGCTCCTGCTCCTCGACGAAAAGGCGCAGTCCAATCATGCAATCCTCGGTGATGGCGTGAAGGTCGGCCCCCGGGCGCGAGCGCAGCGCACGGTCGAGCACCGAATCCACGAGGATGGTGCTGATGTAGCGCTGCATCACACTTCTCAGCCGACCGACGCCGATCGAGTGGGTGCCGCTCGTCCGCGAACCGGGCCGCGGGTTCGACCCCGGTTCCGCCCCCGCTGGATGCGTAACTCGGAGGGGTTCGCGGGCCATGCGACACCCTGAACGGCACGCGCCGGCCGGAGCCTAAGGGGACGACGGAGGGGTCCCGTCGGGCATCGAGTCCGGCGCCGTCACGTCGCCCGCAACGCTTTGAGAGTCGGGCATCGCTGCGTTGGCGTCGGCCGGCGGAAGCTCGGGCGTCGCGAACGCCGTGCACGCAGATTCGTCGCCGCGCGTCGTGACCACCTGACACCGATCGCCGCCGATGCCGTCGCCCGGGCAATCGCGCACGCTGCGAAAGCCCGATGCGAGCGCCTTGTCCCAACATTCGCTGACGACGAGGACGTGACCTTCCGCGACGTCGCCGCCGGTGACGAGCATGTCCGCCCGCCCGCCGACGTCCCTCTGGTGACGCACGCGCGCGAGCATGAGCTCCTTCGCGTCCGTCGCTGTCTCGGGCAGATTGCCGTAAAACGCGAGCCGCACCCGATTGATGCCCTGCGCTAGGTGGACACGCTCCGCGAGCGCGTCGATTGGCTCCTCGCTCGTGGGATCGGGCGTGAAATTCTCGAGCCGGTAGCCGATGACGCTACCGCCCGCGACGTGGGCGAAGCCTGCGAGGAGCTTGCCGCGCGCGCTCACCGTGGGATCGACCGCACCGAGTGCGTCCAGATCGAGCCCGATCGAGCCGCGGCCGCGCCGGGGAGCATAGCCGACCGTGATGCCGCCCGCGGCGACCGTCGTAAAGTCGTCGGTCGCGCCGGCGGGGCGTGCCTTGAGCAGCCAGCCGTAGTGGCGCGCGCTGCCGTGGCGTAACACGAACTCGAACTCGGTCGCGCCGCGCGTGACCGGACCCCAGGTCCGGACGTCTCCGTCCACCGCAGTGGGCGGACTGTTGCGGACCAGCGCGACGATCGGCTGCATGAAGTGGCGGAGCGCTTCGTTCAGGTCCTTGATCGCCTCACGGCTCCGCGCAAGCTCGGGCGCGACGTCCATCGCAGCGCTCGCGGCGTCCATCGCGTCGTCTACTTCGTCTGCCGGGTCCACCGAGTCTTCGTCGGTGGCCGTGCCTTCGCTCCCCGGATCGTCGGTGACGCCGAGTTGGAACGCGGCCTGTTCGGGCACCGCGTCGAGTTCGGCGTCCTTGGTGTCGGAAGAGCACGCGACGAGCGCGGAGGCGGCCAAGAGAGCAATGAGCGAGGTTTTTAGCGGTAGTTTCATGGTGTGTTCCTTGGGTTGGTCGAAAAGCTTCGGAATGCGGGCAGGGCTCCGCTGCTCCACACGCGGAAGCGGCGGCGGGTGAACGTGCTTTGGTGAGGCTCGCGTGACGGCGCGCGCTGCGCGCGGAGTTCAGTCGGCGTCGTCGGAGCCGTCCCCGACGATCACGTTGCGATCTTCGAGGTCGAGCTCGTGGTTCTGATTGAGGTCGCGAAAGAGCGTGCTCTTGCCGGCGAGGCGCCGTCGAATCGCGGCAAGGAGCAGCGGGTGTCTGTCCACGTCGATGACGACGGCGAGGCGCCCGTCGTCCCACGGTGTCGTGCTCGCCGCGTCGAGCGCGGAGCGGGACAGCCAGCGGCGCGGGCGAAACGCCCAGAGCACCGCGGGCGTCTCACTCGCGCTCCAGACGACACGGGCGTGCCGTCGCACGCGCAGGGTCGCTTGCACGTCGGTGTAAACGAGGAAGAAGGTGCCGTCGGATCGCACGCCGTCGAAGAAGAGCGAGCGACCCGCCAGATCCGCCGGACCGGAGACGACCGCGAGCGGTGCGTCGAACCCGCAGAAGCCGCCCTCCGGCTCGGCCACGGGTGGGATCTCCGGGCTGGTCGTGTGGTTGACGAGATCGACGACGAAGGGTCCCGCGACGACTGTCGGGTCGGTGCCGTCGCACGGCAGCCAATTCACGGAACCGAGCGCCAGCTCCGCGTGCTTCACGCTCGTGCGCGGGAGGTCGTCGTCGAGCGCGACGACATCGGGGTCGCCGGCCGCGCCACCGAGTGCCGCGTCGGTCGCGCCGCCGAGAGCTGCGCCGCCCGCGCCGCTCACGCCCTCGCAGCTGCCCGGCGCGCCGCCGTTGTCGGGGCTGAGCTCGAGCTCGTCATCCGTGACGATGGAGAGCGAGATCACGCCGGGGTTGCCGACACCGGTCGAGCTCGAGCCCCCGGGCGCGCTGCAGGCTGCCACCGAACCCGCAGCCACCAAAAGCAAGCATCTCAGTTTGTTCACGAGCCGTCCTCCTCCACGGACGAAAGGGGAAACCACTGCACGTTGAGCTGGTAGACGACGCTGCCCTCGGCGTCCGAGTCGCAAATCTCGGCGAGCGTCTCGCGAAACTGATGAATGCGCTGTTTGACGAGCGCAGCCGTCTTCGGACTCACGCAGACGGTGAGCGCGGCGAGATCGCGCACGTCGCGCGAGAAGAGCTCGATCGAGCCGCCGGCGCGCTCGAGCATTTGGCGGTGAAAAGCCGCGGCCCCTAGCGCACTCACCTCGTGCTCGGTGGTGAGAGTGGGCTCGCCGCGCTCCACACGCCCCGTCGTCGCGTCGCGCACGAGCAGGCCGAGCGACAGCAGCAACTTGAGCGCCTCGGCCGCCTCGCTCGGCGTGATCGTGGGTCGCAGCGTCGCCGCGATCCAACGCGGATCCTCGCTGAAGTCCGGCCGCGCCGCGAGCTCACGAACGGCGGGGGTGTACCAGTGCGACAAGTACGCGAAGAGCTCGCCGTCGATGCGCCGAGCTTGGCGGAACCGGCGCGACGAGGCGATGCGCTCGAACGCGCGATTCTTCTCGCCCATCGTCTGTGCCTGGTTGAAGCCGACGAGATCGGCGAAGAACTCGCTGTCGGTCGCGTCGAGCCCGAGCGCCTCCGCGAAGCGCACGACGGAGTCGGCCCCCAGGTTTCGTTGGCCTTCGATCACGAGCTTCAAGAAGTTCGGCGAACGGAGCCCCGCAAGCTTCGAGAAGAGCCGAAACGAAAAGCTCGGCCGCACCCGCTTGGCGCTCTCGTAGTAGGCCCGGAGGTAGGCGCGGTAATCGAGGAAGTCGTAGACGCTCACGTCTACGTCCTTCCGCCTGCTCGTTCGCCGCGCCGCCATCTCCACTCAGTCTGCGAGGCGCGAGCCCAGCAATCAAGGCCTGCTGGAGATTTTTAGTATACACATCGTATACGTCGAACAGCTATTTTTGGCTGAATCATTCCAGATAGACACGTGAATCCTTGATCTTCTGAATACACAACCGGCCTGTGAGCCAACCGCTCTCCCCCCGAAAACTTGTTCAAGCGGCGACGCAACGGGGAGGCTCACCTCCCGTGCAACGCCTGCGTTCGCTCGCTCTCGGCATCGCCGCCGCTTGTTTGGTCGGCGGGACGGTGAGCGCCGGACCCACGCATTCCATCAAGCTTTCAAAGCCGCGTGAGAACCCGTACCTCGAGGTGCCGGGCCGGGCGTTCGCCGAGCGGACGCTCGCGTACCGTTACGCGAACCTCTCCGATGAAGAAGCGCTGCTCGAGCTCGAGCGGCGCGAGATCGCTTGGACGCACGCGACCCCGCCATTTTCCGGTGTCCGCACCCCGATCCGGCTGGCGGCGCCGCTCCATGGCGTGGCGGTGCACGCGAGTGTTCCCGTAACGGAACGCCCGACGAGCACGCTCGAAATTCTCGACGCCCGGCTCGCGCTCGCGCTCGACGACTTCTGCGCGCTGCTCGCGCGCCACGGTATCGTCGAGCTGGTCCACTACGACATGTACCGGCCGCCCGGCGAAACGGCGCGTGACGAGCAGGCACGCATCCGCCACCCCGCGGGGCTTGCCATCGACGTGGGCGCGTTTCGCAAGCGTGACGGGACGCGACTCGACGTGGGACGCGACTGGCCGAGCAATATCGGCGCCAAAACCTGTGGAGACGGCGCGGTCGAACCATGGTCGAACGAAGCTCGAGAGCTCGTGAGCATCGTCTGCGAAGCGGCCGACGAGCGTCTTTTTCACTTCGAACTCACGCCGAATTGCGACGCCGCACACGCCGATCACGTTCACCTCGAGCTCAGGCCGGGCGCGCACTCGTTCATCTTCAACTGAAAAACGCCGAGGCTACCCGAGGCCCCCGGATCGGTTGACACGGACGCGCTCTCCGGGAGAGCCTAAACCGCGTATTTTTCCCGAAACTCATGCCGCTCCTCAGCTCGAGCATCGTCAAGCACCAGCTCGCATCCATGGAGCAGGTCGAGGAGGCGCTCGCACGTCAGACCGCCTACGGCGGTGACCTGCTGACGAACCTCCTCGAACTGCAATCGCTGAGTGAAGAGCGCGTCTCGGCGGCGCTCGCGGAATCGTTCGGGATGGACGCGGCGCCGGTCGGGGAGCTCCCGCGCGCACCGGAACGGGTGCGCCGCCTCGTGCCCGCAGACGTGGCGCAACGCTTCGCGTGTTACCCGCTCGAAGAGCGCGCGGGGGTGCTCGCCCTCGCGGTCAGCGAACCCTTGCCCGCGGAGGTGGAGAGCGACCTCGGTTTCGGACTCGGCGTGAGCATCGTGCAGCACGTCGCGCCGCTCGTTCGCGTACGCCAAGCCGTCGCGCGCGACTACGGACAACCGCTCGACGAACGCACGGCACGCGCGCTCGCACGGCTCGAAGGCCGCGCCGAACCGAGTCCGAGCTTTTATCCGGAGCCGGGCGGCGTGGCGCGCCAAGAGCGGCCGGCGACGGTCGCGCCGCCGATGGCCGCGCTCACGGCGAAGCCGTCCGTGGCGGCGCCGCCCGCGAACCGCACGCAGCTCGATCCGAAGGCGATGCTGCGCGCCGTGCTGCGCGAGGAGCCGCGGCCGCGGCGGCTCGGGCCGTATACCGCCGCGATGGCGGAGCGCGATCTCTTGAACGCTACTTCGCGCGACGAAGTGCTCGAGTCGTTCTTCGATTTCGTTCAGCAGTACTTCGAGTACTCGGCGCTCTTCGCGCTGCACGCGGACCTGGCCGAAGGCCGCGACGCTCACGGCCCCGGAGCCCCGCGCTCCAAGGTGCAGTCGATCGGCGTCTCGCTCGATCTACCGAGCTCGCTCGCGGCGGTGCGCGATGCGTCGAGCCACTTGCTCGCACGCCTCGGCGGCGGGCTCGACGCCGCGCTCGCCAAAGACCTCGAGCGCAGGCCCGGACCTCAGGTGTTGCTGCTGCCGATTCGCGTGCGGGGTCGCGCGATCCTCGTGCTCTACGGCGATCACGGCGACGCCGACGTCGACCTCACGACGATCGGGGACGTGATTTCGTTCGCTCCGCTCGTCGCGGCGGCGCTCGAGCGGCTCATCGTGCAGAAAAAGCGCGGTCGCGCCGACGCGGCCGTGATCGGCGCGCTCACACCGAAAGCCGCGAAGCGTACGGCCGTGCCCGGACCGGAAGAGCGCGCGCAGGCGCTCGCGTCGGCGCTTTCGTCGCACGGCGGAGCCGAAGCGGCGCTGCCGGAGCCGCCGCCCGTACCGCGCCTAGCGGTTCCCGCTACGGCTCCGCTCATCGTCACGGCGCCTCCGCCGTCGCTTGCTTCCGCGACGGTTACCGCGCCGGCTCCGCCGATCGTGCTGCCCGCCATCACCACGCCGGCTCCCGCGGGGGCGCTGCCCGGCATGACCGAGCCGCCCGTCACGATTCCGTCCAGGAACGGACTCGACGACGCGAACGATCACCCCGCGACGCTCCCGTCGGGAGGCGCGAGCACGCCTAGCGTCCCACCGCGCAGCGTCCCGCCGCGTAGCGTCCCGCCGTGGAGCGAGCACCCGGCGCCCGAGCCCACGACGCAGAATCGCGCGCGCCCGCTCGCGCCCGTCCTCGGGGCGCCCGTCGCCACCGACAGCAGTCCGCCACGCTCGATCGCCGAAGCGCTGGCTCGACCGGTCATCCCGGTGGGTCGCATTTCGGAGCGTCCGACCGATCCCGCGGCGGCGCCGGTCTCACGCCGGCCGGCCACGGTCCCACCGCAAATCGTCGACGCAGGGTGGGAAGAGCTTTCGGGCGGACGCTCGCCCTTCGGACGGAGTGAGCGCGGCACGCGCCCGGGTGTCGGCAGCTCGCCGCCCGAAGGTCGCAGCCCGACGCGCGATGAATCGCCGGACATCTCGGTGGGCGCGGAATCGAACGATCCCGAGCTCGTCGAGCTCGCGGGCGCGGGCACGTGGAGCGAGGCGGATTCACCCGGCGTGCCGCTCGCGTCCGTGAGTCGCACGGCCGCCCACAGCGCGCGACCGCTCCCGGCGTCGCGCGCCGGTGGAAGCGACGAAAATCTGCCGAGCGTCATCGTCGACGTCGCGGAGGACTGCAAAGCGCTGCTCGAACAACTTTTGCAGGGTGACGCGAGCGCCGGTGATCGCTTGGTCGCCGCGGGAGCGCCGGGCATCGCGGTACTCGTGGCGGCGTTTCCGGGACCACTCGAGGCGCCGTCCTCGCGACGCCCCAACGCAGGCTTGGCGCGTGCTTCCGATTGCGGTCCCGTGCTTCGCACGCTCGCGCGCATCGGCGAGCGTGCCGTGCCGTTCCTCGTCGTCCGGACGAACGACGCCGATGCGCTGGTGCGCGGCTATGCGACGCGGCTGCTCGGGGAAATTCCGAGTCCCGACAGCGCCCACGCCGTCGCGCGGCGCTTCTTCGACGGCGACGTCGAGGTACGGCGCGCGGCGCTCACCGCCGCGCGCTTGCTCACGAGCTCACCCGAGGGGATCGCGACGCTCGTCGCCGAGCTCGGCACGACCGCTTCCGATCGGATGCGTCCGACCACCGTACGCCTCACCGCGATGGAAACGCTCGCCGAGCTCAGGCAACCGCAAGCGGTGCCGTATCTCGTGGCTGCGCTCGACGACAACCCACGGGACATCGTCCAGAGCGCGCGGCGCGCGCTCGTCGTGCTCGCGCGGCAAGACCTCGGCACCGACGCGCCCGCATGGAGCAGCTGGTGGCGAGGCGCCTCGACGCGCCACCGCATCGAATGGCTGATCGACGCGCTCACGCACGAGACGACCGAGATCCGCCGCGCCGCGGGCGAGGAGCTGAAAGCGCTCACACGCGAATATTTCGGCTACTACGACGACCTTCCGCCCGGCGAGCGCAGCGCCGCGCAACGACAATACCGGCAATGGTGGGAGACGCGCGGTAAAGGCCGCTTTCGAAGCTAGCTCACAAGCAGCAGCGGAATTTTCACTGAACGGGAGTGACGTGCTCGCACGACACGACTAGACAGCGCGTGCACCCGCGTGGCAAAAGCGCGGGTCCGTGACGACGATTACTTCGGAGCTCGACGGGGAAAACGCGGCGCTCAAGGCCGCGAACTTGGCGTTCGGTCGCAAGCAGCGCAGCGTGACGCGGCTCGCGTCGATCGAGCTCAAATCGACCGATCCCCGCTCGTCGGCGTGGGAAGCGGTAGCGATGGCGTCGGTCGGATTGCTCGCCGTGCTGGTGGTGCTCGGCGTCTGGCTGCTCTGACGGCGTCGCCGCGTGCGCGGCGACCGCGTCACTGCCCCTTGTCGCCGTCCTTCGGACCGGACTTCTTCTGCTTCGCGCCCGTGAGGTCGATCTGCCAGACGAGGGTGTGCTCGTCCCCCTTGTAGGCGGGAACGATCACGCTGCCCATCGCGCGGAGTACGCAGGCGCCGACCTGCTTCTCGGCGTACACGTCGTCGATCTTCGAATCCTTCACCTTGCCGTCGGTCGCAAAGAGCAACGTCACGGTGGCCATGCCCTTCGGCGCCTTCTCCGTCACGGAGTCGGGGCACGTCTCGGCGGAACGCGCGGCACGCTTCATCTCGAGCGTCGCCTGCTTGTCGTCCCACTCGCGGCGCTTCTCGTCCTCGGTCTCGGCCGGTGCGTCCGCGCCACTCGCCTGCGTCTTCTGCTGGGCAACCTGCTTGGCGCCTTCAGCATCTTCGTCGGCGATGATCTGATCGGGCGACTTGACGTGATCCGGCTCACCCGTGGTGCCACAGGCGGAGAGAACGAGCGCAATCGACGAGACGGCCAGCAGCGAACGCTTCATGGGCCGCGAGGTTAGTGCGCGGTGTGGGCCTTTGCAATCGGCCACGCAGCACCCGCGGTAACGCCCCCGTTAGATCGAGTAGCGCAGGGGCAAAAGCTCCCGCGACAGGAACAGACTCGCATTCTTGGCCACGTCGGCCAGCGTCGTGCGCTCGAGCACTTCCACGCTCGCCGCGTACGCCTCGCGCAGCACGAGGCGCACCGAGCAGGTCTCCTCGTTCGCACAGCCGTCGCAGCGGCGGTAGGCCGTGCGACTGAGGCACGGCACCGGCGCGATCGGGCCGTCGAGGACACGCAGAATTGCCGCGAGAGTGATCGTTTCCGGTCCCTTTGACAAGAGATAGCCGCCGCCTCGTCCCTTGCGGCTATGCACGACCCCGTGCTGCTTGAGCTCGGCGAGGATCGCCTCGAGGAACTTCTTCGGAATCGATTCCGCCTCCGCGATGTCCGCAATCAGCACCGGTTCGCCCTCGGGTGCGAGGGCCAGGCGTGCGAGCGCCTTGATTGCGTACTTCGCCTTCATCGTGATCATCGGGCGCTGGGTTCTCCTCGCGTTAGCCTAGTGGATGTTGGGCTGGCGGCGAGCCTCACGTCGTTCCCGGCTTAAATCCCGGTGATCTGGCGCTTCAGCCGTTCTGGCGTCGCCCTTCGGCGAGCGCCGTAGCGAGGTCGGCGTCCACGTCGTTGACACCCTTCGAGTTTTTTACGACGTCGGAGAGGGCCATGGCGCCGAGCACCTGATACGCCGCCGCGCAGGCTTGAGAGAGAGCGCTCCGAGCCGGACACGCGGCGGCGCCGGGGCACTCTCGACAGCGTTCCGCGTTCGGTTCGCGCGCCAGGCACGCGTACGGGAACAGAGGCCCGCCGAGGGACTCGACGACCGTCGCTATCGTGAGCGAATCGGCGGGGACGGCGAGCTCATAGCCACCGATGGGTCCGCGGTGTCCGCGGACGATGCCGCGCTGGCGCAGATCCGCGAGAATGCCCGCTAGAAACTTGGGCGGGATGCCTTCCCGCTCGGCGATCTCGGCGACCGAGAGCGAGCGCTCGCCGGCGCGAGCGATGTTAACGAGTGCACGGATGCCGTAGGCGGTTTTGCGCGTCAGCATGTGAGCCCCTTCATGGTGAAATGTCCACGCTACCCACGAGCCAACCCGCGCCACCGCGGTCGTCTCGCGCCACAGCCCAAACGGTAGCGAGACCGCTCCGTTTGGGCAGAGTCCAGGTCTCGTCCGCGACGAGCCCGCCGGCGTCGGCCGGCGTCGCCTCGCTGCGGGGCTCGGCGAAAGCCCCGTCGGTCGCGTACCACGAGAGCACGATCGCTTCGGTTCGCGGCACGATGGCGCGCGAGAGAGCGTCGTAGACCACGTAATTTTCAGCGCCGCCGCACGCCTCGGCGTCCGCATCGCACGCCGGAAGCGTCACGCGCAGCTGCACGTCCTCTCCCGGCGCAAACGCGTGCGCGGCACCGTCGCTCAGGACCTCGCTCGTTCCGTCGGAGCGAACGGCTTCGAGCGCGAGCGGCGCGGGGTTCGTATTCACGTGATAGCCCGCGTTGAAATCGCGTGTGTCCTCCGGCGACGCGCCGGTGAGCGGGCACTGGAGGCGTACGCCGCCGAGCACGGGCGTCGGTCCGAGCCACGCGAGCACCGGCTGATAGAAGCCTCCGGTCACGTCCGGATCGACGGGGCGACCCGACGGCTGCCCTGGTTTCGGCTCGGGCCGCTCCGGCCCGAAGAGCTGGCACGCGTCGGACGGCAGCGACGCCGTCACGGGCGGGGTCGAGTCGAGCGATTTCGCGATGTCGTCTCCGGGCGCCGGCGACGCGAGGCAGCGCGTGCTCACGGGACCGAGCTCCGAGAGCGTCTTGCGATCGACGCAGAGCGACCAGGTGACGAGCGGCGAGGCGGAGTCGCTCGGAGCGGCCACGAGCGCCTCGAGCGTCACGGGGTCGCCCTCGCGCGCCTCGGCGGGCGTCGAGCGAATGGCGAGCACACGGGGCCCGCCGACGTGCGTCGTGTCGTCGACGAAATCCGGTAGGCAGCCGCTCGTCGCCGCGGCGAGCAGCAACGCGCTCGAGCGCCCGGCAAGTCTGGATGAAATGCGCGCCGCCATCTCAAAACCCCCAGCGCGCGCCGAGGACCGGCAAAATCGGCAGCCCGTCGATGTAACGCTTCTGCGTGTAGTCGGGGCTATACGCAATCTCTTCGGGATTTTGGCGATCCGTGACGTTCTGCACGTCGAGGTACGCCTCGAGCTCGCTCGTCCCGATGACGAAGCGCTTGGAAAGCCGAACGTCGGCCTGCCAGAAGTCGGGCAGCCGACTACCGTTTTTCGGACCGAGCACGGGCTCGTAAAGATTGCGCCGCTCGTCGAAGTACGAGCCGAGGACGGGCGTGCGCGGATAACCCGTTGCGTAACGGAAGCGCGCGCTCACGTCGAACCCCTTGCCGAGCTGGTACGCCGCGAGCGCCGTCAGGACGTGCGTCTGATCGAAGTCGAACAGACGGTAGTCCGCGCCCGGTTGGTCGCGGCGTTCGGCGCGGAGCAGCGTGTACGCGACCCAACCGAAGAAGCCGCGCGTGAGGTTCTGCCGGATCAAGAACTGCGCGCCGTACGAGCGTCCCTCCCCGACGTTGACGAGCGCTTCGGCGACGAGCGGCGACGGCAGCGGGTTGCGCGCAGCCAGATCCTTCGAGTGCGTGTAAAAAACGGTGGTCTCCACGCCGAGCGTGGGCGTGAGCGCGAATTCTCCCCCGCCCAAGAGGTGTCTGCCCGAGGCCATGCCGAGCAGCGGATTCCCGAAGACTGCCGACAGATCGTCGGGCAAGGGCGGCTGGCGATACTCGCCGTACGCCGCCTTCAGCGTCGCTCGCTTCGACAACTTGTAGCGCGCCGACAAACGCGGCTCGACGGCGATATCCGATTGGTACGCTCCGACGCCGGGGTTGTCGCCTTCCTGCGGAAGCCGGCGCGCGACGCTCACGAAGAGCGGGTCGAAGCGGAGCCCCGGCACCACGTGCAGGGCATCGGAGAACAACCCGAGGTCGACCTGCGCGAACGGCGCCGCGCTGCCGATGAAGCTTTGCCAGCGATCGCCGTTGATCTGGTCCGACGGCGGCTGGCCGAACACGTGCGCGTCACCCTCACGCGGCGGGCTCGAGGTGCTGCCGGAGCGAACGGCCGTCGTACTCGTACCCTCGAGATCGAGGCCGACCGTCGCGACGGCCGCGTCCGTCAGCTTGCCGCTGTAGCTCGCGCGCAGGCCGAAAATGGTGGAGCTGAGCGCGAGGCTCGTCGGCACGGATCCGAAGCGGGAATCGAGCGCGGAGTGATCCCAGCCGATCCAGGGCAATGCCTCGATGCTCGAGCCGTCTTTTTGCGTCCGCTTGTAGCGAAACCCGATGCGCTCGAAGCGCTGACCCTTGGTCTCGCTCTTGCGCCCGCTCGGATCGGAGCTCTGAACGGTGCGAGAAACCGAATCGGACGAGAGCAGGCCGATGAGCTCGATGAACTCGTTCTGGCGTAGCTCGCGCCGGATGCGCGCCTGCCCGTCGTAGTAGTGCGGGATCTGAAAGAACTCCTGGAAGTCCTTGGACGTGAACGCGTTCAGCACCGTGTCGAGGTGGCTGTGGCGCGCCGCCAGCGCGAACGTCCAGCCAGCCGCCGCCGGGCCTTGGACCGCTGCCGAAGCGTCGATCACGTCCGCCTGGAGGCTGCCGTGCAGGCGATCGCTCGGCGGGTCCTTGGTCTCGACCACGATGAGGCCGCCGAGCCCGCGGCCGTACGCCGCCCCGTAGCCGCCGGGAACGAGCTCGACCGAGTTCACGAGGTCCGTGTGGACGACCGAGCGTAAGCCTCCGAAGTGATAGAGCAGCGGCACCCTCAAGCCGTCGACGTAGACGCGCGTGTCCTCCGGCGCGGCGCCCCACACGACGATTTGGCTCGAACCCGCGGTCGCGCGCGCGACGCCGGGGAGGTTTTCCACGATCTTGAGCACGTCGCCCTGCGTGCCGGCGACGCGTCGACCCTCGGAAGCCTCGACCTTGGTCGACACCGTCTGCTTCACGAGCTTCGGCGCCACGACGACGATTTCGAGATCGTCGTGCTCCTCGCCGTCGTCGACGGGCGCCTGCTCGATCTCGTACGTCGCATCGAGCTTCTCGCCGGCGACGATCGCCTCCTCGGTCTGCAGGCCCTTCAGATCCGAGCGCGAGAGCAACACGCGGCGGCGACCAGGCGCCAAATCGGGGAACGTGAAGTGCCCCGCTGCGTCCGTGACGGCGCTCGTTCCGTCGTCGAGCGAGACGGTGACGCCCGCGAGCGGCGCGCCCCCGGGACGCGCGCGAACGACGCCGGTGAGAATGCCGGTCGTGGGCACGGCGGCCTTGAGCACGAACTCGTAGCGGTAGTTGATGCGAATCGGGGCGGGCTTGCCGTCGACTTCGGCCGGCTCGAAAATGAAGCGCTGTGCGGCGGCGACCGCGGCCGCGTCGAAAGCGGACCCCGCCGACTCGAGCACGACTATGTCAGTCACCGTGCCGCCCGCGCCGATGCCGATGCGGAGCACGACAGCGGCGGCTTTTCCGGCCGCTTTCTCGCTCTCCGGGTAGTCCGCCTCGACGAACGTGACGAGCTTCGGCGGCTTCGTGAGACGCGGCTTCATGGCTTCCTCAGCGACGGGGGCGCTGTTCTGCGCGCGCACCGGGGCGGTCAGGCTGGCGAAGCAGAGGGCGACGGCGAAACTGCGACATGTTGAGGAGAGTCGGATGTGCACGGGAAAAAACGATCAAGAAGCTGAGAAGCGCATGCCTACGGTGAAAGTCGCGCGCGTGGGTTTGCCGCACCGCACCGCCGGCTCGAACACGGCGTTCTGCGCCGCGCTCACGGCGGCTTCGTCGAGGCCGTAGCCGAGCCCCTGAATCACGCGTACGGCGACGACCTTGCCCCGCTCGTCGACCGTGAGCTCCACGCGCACCTTGCCTTCGATCTGCGCGGCGCGCGCGCGTTCGGTGTACGCGGGCTGCGGCACGTTGACGGGCTTCGGCTTCGCGGGCGGCTCTTCACAGGGATCGAGCGCGGCGGCCTGCGCGTGAGTGACGGTGCGCTTGGGCGCGGGAGCGAGCGAACGCGCGGCGACGGGGCCCTGCGAGCTCGGTCCGCCCGGGGCGGGAGCGACCGCGAGGCCACCCACACCGCCGCTCAACTCCAGCCCGAAATCAGGCAGCGCTTCCAGCGGCGCCTGCGCCGCGGGCGGTGGCGCTTCGGGCGCCTTTTCGGCCGCGGGGGCAGCGCGTCGCGCCGCGCGCTTGGGAGGCTCGGCCGCGGGCTTCGGAGGCTCCGGCGGCGGCTTCGGGGCCTCCTGCTTCTTCTTCAGGTCGGCGACTTCGATCGCCGTCGCGGCGCGCGAGCTCCCCATGTCGATGCGGTAGACGAGCACGCCGAGCGCTCCGTGGAAGAGCAGGCTCAAGCCGAGCAAGGACTTCTGCGCCACTGTCTCGCTCTCCTGCCGACGGCGCGCGCCGCTACCTGCGCTCCACGTTGATGGCAAACTTGGTGATGCCCTCGACCTTCGCCGTATCGATCACGCCGACCACCTGACCGTGTTGTGCGGCGGTGTCCGCGGTGATGACGAGGTTCACTTCGCCTTTGGAAGCCTTGCGAGCGGCCTTGAGCTCGCTCACGAGGCCCGCACGCGTGACGGGCTTGTCGTTGAAGAGGTAGTTGCCGTCACGCGTCACGGTGACGACGTACGTCTTTGCGACGGTTTCATCGGACGTCGCCGTGCGCGGGAGCTCGACCTTGAGCGCCTGCGAGACGATGTACGTCGCAGCCACCATCATGATGATGAGCAGGACGAGCATCACGTCCACCATCGGTGTCACGTTGATGCCCACGATGGGCGTTCGACCGCGGGACGAAGACATGACCTGTGCCATGGCGTGCTCCTCGAGTGCTGCGTTAGTTGGCGCCCGCGACGGCCGGAGCGCCGTCGCCGAGCGGATTCGTTTCGCCGTTCACGGCGTCGGCGTTCGCTTCGGCGCTCGCGTCCGGGCTTGCGTCGACGACCGGCTCGGCGTGCGCGCCGCGCGTCGACTTGACGTACGCCGTGAGCAGCTTCGTGAGCGAGAGCGCGCCCGACTCGATGTCACCGATTCGCTTCTGGATCACGTTGTATGCAATCACCGCCGGCAGCGCCACGAAGAGCCCGACGCCCGTCGCGATCAGCGCTTCGGCGATGCCCGCCATCACGCCGCCCATCTGCCCGGCGTTGCCGCCCGCCTGCCCGAGCGCGTGAAACGCGATGATGACTCCGAGCACCGTGCCGAAGAGCCCGACGAACGGCGCATTGTTGCCGAGCGTCCCGAGCAGGTTCGTCCCGCGTTCGAGCTCACGCCGCACGAGCGCCAGCTCCGATTCGACGGCGTCCGACATCGCCTCCGCGCCGCCCGGTAGCCAGCGCCAACCCTCGCGCGCCACGCGCGCCTCGACGGCGCGACTCTTGGCGAGCACTTGCTCCACGCCTTCGAGGTCGTCGGCGTCGAGCTTCTTGCGCACGTTGGTGCGCAGGGCGTCGAGGTCGTCGCGCCGCCGGAGGAAATAGATCCAGCGCTCGAACATCGTCGAAAACGACAGAACCGAGAGCGCGAGCAACAGATACAGCACCCATTCGCTGCCGAGCAGCGCAACCCGCATCAATCGTTCAATCAGCATGGCATTCGTTCCCTGAGCGCCGAGCGCTCCGTAAAGGCATCCGCAAAAGGCTCATTGAGCGACGAACTCCGTAACGAAGGTTCCGAGCGCCGAGCCGCCATCGGCCTGAGCGCTCGCCAGCACCCCGCCCTGTTCGAACGTCGTTACCTGCTCGAACGTGTCCGGGTCGGCGCCGTCCCGGCTCGAAACGAGCGACAGCTCGAAGCGCACCGAGCCTTTGCCGCAGGCCTCGTAGAGATCGGCATAAACCTGATAAATCCCCGGCTCGGGCGCCGTCTCGAAGACGAGATTTTCGCGATTGCGGTCATCGAGCTTGCAGTCGGAGTTCGAGTCGCCGTCGAGCACACCGATGCCGGGCGCCGTGACGTCGACCTTGCCGTCGACGGGCGTCCCCGTGTTCGGGTGCTTCGGGTCCACGATCTTTCCGCTCGGTGTGACGACCTTGAGGTCGAGGTCGACGGCCGTGTCCCAACCGAGGCTCACGACGAGCGCGGGCGGCTGAACCGTCGGGTTGCAGGCGTTGCCCGGCAGCGCGGGATCGGCCGAGCCGAGCTTGTCCGGGATGGGCGGCTCGAGACAGACGTTGTACGACTGCTCGTTTCCGGACTCGCCGTGCGGGCCGATGCCGGCAAAGAGCAGCGTGTGCTTGCCGACGGGAGCATCCGACGAGATCGTCGCGTCCACGCTGAAGCTGTAGCCGCCCGTCTGCTGCTGATTCGTACCCGGACGCACCCAGTAGCCGCTCCCGAGGTCTTCGAAGCGAAACCCGACGGCTGCGGCGTCGCTGCTGATCACGCCCGGGATCTGGAACGTCGCCGAGCCCACGCGAATCGCAGGCGGAATCGTCACTTCGAGCACGGTGGGCGTCGCCGGCAGCAGGCCCTGCCCCTGCTCTTCACCCGTGAGCGGACGTGAGCCCGGCAGCGCCCCCTTCACGAAACCGGCGCCCTGCGCGCGGATCGGTTCCTGGAACTCCGTCGTGATCGGCTGGCCACCGCAGCCCGCGACCGTGAGCAGAGGCAGCGCACGTGCGGCAACTCGCGAAAGCAGCGCTGCCGTCACAGCTCCACCTGCAAGCGCAGTGTCAGCGCGTTGTTCTTCGCGTCGGTCGGCACGCCGCGCGAGTCGCGCGCGAGTTTGTCGACCACGAAATCGTACTGGAAGAGCAACTTCGCCGTGCCGGGCAAGACCAGACCTGCGACCGGCGACAGCGTCCAAATCGTCTGGGAATACGGCAGGAGCCGCCCCTGGCGCGTCTCCGAGACGTCGGCGTTCGGATTGTAGAACGCGCCGCGCACGCCCACGATGCCGTAGCGCGTGACGTCTTGGAGCAACGCCGCATACGCGCCGGCCTCACGCACGTCCACGCCCGTCGCCACGGGATCGGCCGGGAGCACTCCGCGGTCGTAGTTCTTCGCGACGAAGCCCTCTGCGTAGACCTTCGAACGCCCGAGCGGCGTCTCGACGGACGCTTCGATGTCCGCGCCGAGCGCCCAGCGGTCGAAGTTCTTCGAAGGAGTCGCCGCGCTGCCCGGCACGAGCACGACCTCGTTCGGGCTGAACGCGCCGTTCTGATCGGCGTCGCGCCAGACGAGCTGATTCTTCCCGGCGTCCGTCCCGGCGTGAAATCCCTTGCCTGTCGCGAACGAGACGCCTCCGCCGATGGCAAGCCGTTCCACCGGTTTCACGTCAGCACCGAACCTGCCGACCACATCCTTCGCCGCGTTCGGATCACGGGAAAAACCCGTGCTGTCGACGGGTTCGCCGTTCATGATCGCCACGGCGTAGTGGAAGAAATCGATGGCGCCGGACAGTCGCGCACCCACGTCCATGTCCGTTGGGAAGAGCGCGAGCCCGCCCGTCGTGCGCTCCATGAACGGTCGCTGCCGCGTCGGCTCGAGCAGCTCGTAGCCGAACGGAATGTCCATCACGCCCGCCGTCAGCATGACGAGCGGCGGCTCGTCCACGCCACGATCACCTCGATAGAGCAGCGACGCCTCAGCGCGCCGCACGCCGACGCTGACGCCACGCACGGTGTTGGCGTCGAACTCGACGGTCGCACGCGCGTATTGCCAATCGCGATCGAGACGGATGCGGCCGCGCCGCAAGAGGAAGCGATTCTGATTGAGCGGGGTGCCGCCTTGTTGGAGCTGGTCTTCCGAGTCCTGGTGCGTTTCGAATTGCGCCTGGATGTAGCCGCTCACCTTGATGTCGTAAGGGAACGACAACGCTCCACCCGGCTTCACGCGTCCGATGCGCGTGCCGGTGGTCGCAGTGGGCGCGACGTCGGCCGGCGTTTCCACCTGAGCAGGCAAGGGGGCCCGGCCCACCGCTCCGCCGTTACTCGCAGCCGGTGCCGGAGTACTGGAGCTCTGTCCGCTCGTCGGCGCTGGCGCTACGGGTTTGGCAGGCAGCTCGAGATCCTCAGCCGCCGGGGCAGCCGCCGGCGCAGGGAGGGTCGGCGCGGAAGGAGCCGGCGCGGCCGTCGTTTCCTGCGCGAAGCCAGCGCGGGAAAAACCGACGGAGATAAGCGCCAAAAAAGCCATTGTCTTCCGCTTCTTACTCATTTCTCTATCAAACCCATAGACTTTATATTCTAAGTAGGAGTTCTCGTCAAACCGAAAGTGAAGGCGAACTTCACTTCCAAGCCCCAAATGCAGATCAGCCCGAGGCGAGCGGCGATGCGCCAAGCCTCGGGCTGATGCCCCGAAGGGCCGAGTGATGGATCGCGTCAGCGTGGAGGCGGCGTCACGCGAAGATAGGGACGGATCGTTTTGTAACCCGCAGGGAAGAGGCGCGCGATCTCCGCGGGGTCCTGCAGCGACGGCGAGATCACGACGTCGTCACCGATCTGCCAATCGGCCGGCGTCGCGACCTTGTGATCGTCGGTGAGCTGCAGCGAATCGATCACGCGCAGGATCTCGTCGAAGCTGCGCCCCGTGCTCGCGGGATAGGTGATCGTCGCGCGGACCCTGCGCTTCTCGTCGATGACGAAGACGGAACGCACGGTGAGCGTGTCGTTCGCCTCGGCGTGAATCATGTCGTAAAGGCCGGCTACCTTGCGGTCCGCGTCCGCCAGGATCGGGAAATTGAACTTCACACCCTGCGTGTCTTCGATGTCCGCGATCCAGCGCAAGTGACTCTCGAGCGGATCGACGCTCACCGCGAGGATCTTCACGCCGCGTCGCTCGAAATCACCCTTCAGCTTCGCGGCGCGGCCGAGCTCGGTCGTGCACACGGGCGTGAAATCCTTGGGGTGCGAGAAGAGCACACCCCAGTTCGGACCGAGCCAGCTGTGAAACGCGATACGACCCGCCGTGGATTCCTGCTCGAAATCAGGCGCAATGCTTCCGATGTGAAGTCCCATGCCGTGCCTCCTCGTGTCTCCTCGAAGCGCCTCAGAGCGGCGGCAGCGTTCCGTTGAAATTCTCGATCCGTGAATTGTCGAACTTCGAGCAATGCGAACCATTGCAATGATTCAGGTACTCGTCGTTCGCCGTGGGTGCGCACGGGTTGCACTCGTATTGCTGGTCCGTCGTGCAGCTCTCGGACGCGAGCGCGACGCCGTCGATGCAATAGACGACCGGATCGCAGCTGACGTTACCCGCGCCGGCGCCGCCGTTCTCCGCGCCGCCTTGGTTGCCGTCGGTCCCGCCGCTGCCGGTTTGGGTTCCGCCCGTGCCCGTGTGGGTTCCACCGGTGCCGCCCTTGGCGCCGCTGCCGCCCTTGGCGCCCGTCCCGCCGCTGCCGGTGTGACTGCCGCCCGTGGTGCCGCCGGTGCTGCCGCCGGTTCCGCCGCTGCTCGTGACGTCGCCTGAGCCGCCTTCGTTGCCGCTACCGGATTCGTTGCCGGTTCCGCCGCTGCTCGTGCCGCCCTTACCGCCGGTGCCGCCCTTGGCGCCGCTGCCGCCAGTGCTACCGCCGGTACCGCCGGAGACGACTGGCGTGCTCGGTTCGGGATTGTTGTCATTGCCGCAACCTTCGGCCACCGCCGCCACCAGGGCAAACAGCGCAAAAAAGCTCGTGAAGCGGGTGGGTGTCGAAAAAGATTGGGTGGTCATCAGTAAGCCTCGCAGTAGCCGCGGCGGCACACTGCCGTTGAATCGCTGCAATCGCCCTGTCCACCAGGGCACAGCTCGCACGCCGCCAAATTGGAAGCGCGCGACTCGAAGTAGCAGCCGCACGTGGGGTCGGGAGACGCGTAGGAGCTGATGGCGCCGTCGAGCCCCGTGCGCGTCACCTGCATCGCGCAGAGCGGGATGTCACCGGCGTCGATCACGCCGTTCAACGCGTCGAGGTCATCGGAGCCGACGAAGGCACGCAAGAACGTCTCCACGTCGGGGTTCGTGAGGTGATCGATATCGTGCCCGGTGTTGTCGGCGTCGACGTGCGCGAAAAAGTGACCGGGGGTCCAGAAGTGATACTTGCCGGTGCGGACGTTGATCTTGTCGAGCGTCGAGTCCGTGGAATCGGGCCAGAAGCCGCACGCCTGGTCCTTGTGCTGGTACGCGAGCGTCTTCACTTCACCGCGGTTCGCGTCCGCCGCGGAACCCGAGAGGTAGCCGATGGGCGATTCGGCGCTCGTGTCGCCGAAGTGAGCGACCTCGTCGGCGACGGTCTGGTTGTCTGCGGCGCGATAGCCGAGCTTGCCGTTGTAACCGTTGTCCGTCGTTCCCTGGCCGTTCTTGCCCGGGTCGTCGAAGATGGGTTGAGTGACGTTGCCGAAGATGGAGTGGACGAGAAACTGCGTCGCGAACGAGGTCGGTGAGCGCGTCACGACGAAGGCCGGGTTCGTCCACGGAGCAACGCCCTTGCCCTCGGCGCCCGCGCCGAAACCGAGCAGGTAATACAGCGCTTCGTAGCTGATCGACTTCTGGCTCGAGTCCTTGTCGGCGATGATATTGAGTGTCTGTACGGGCGCGAGCACGGTACCGAAGCCCGCGGGCCATGCCCCCGGAACGGTCAGCGCGCCGCTGTCGACGCAGAAGCCGTGCTCGTTGCCCATGTGCGAGAAGTCGGCCGGCTGTGCCGCGGCGTTACACGTCAGCTGATTGCCGGACGCGTCCCAGTACTTGACTGCCGAGTTCGTGATGGAGTTGTTGAGGTACTGCTGGTAACCCGCGCACGCGCCCGGATCCGTCCAGAAGATCGTGATGGGATGGTCGTCGAGACCGGCAAAATACTTGGCGACCTTGGCGATGGTCGCGGTTTCCGCGCTCCCGCCCGCGCCGTAGATCGGATTCGGTTTGCCGAGCGAGTTGCAATCGGCAGCAAGCACCCGCGGCGCGAAGGCCGCGAGCATGGTGCCGCAGGCCGCGCCAAGAATCGTTTTTCGACCGAGCTCAAGCATTAGTGATCTCCTGTGAACCATCGACCCGAGCACGCGCTCGGAAGCGACGAATCAGTGCTCCTCGCGGGAGTCGAACCCGAGAGCAGCGGTGCTCAGACCGCGCTCGTCCACCGGGATCCAAGGAGCTTGCTGGTTCCGATAGCCTCGAAACTGCTGATTTTTTGTGTTACCTTCTAAATCTATCGGCTATGTAGACTTATTAGCCCAATGAGTCAAGCAGATTTTCATCCGAGTGCCCCGACGCTCACCCTCCAGGAATATTGTCTCGTAGGCTGAAATACGAAATACGCACTCGCACTGACGAGTCCGCATCTCCGCGTGCACGCCGAGCGCAAGACTCAGAGTGCGGCGCTGCGACTAGGCTGGCCGATCTCGCCCACGAGCTCGCGAAAGCGCGAAGGGCCCATGCGGCGAACCAGCATGCAGCGCCGTCCCCGCGCCTTCGCGAGGCGCCTGGCAGTCCACATCCCGCCGTGGCTGTTCACGTCGGTGATGATGACGACCACGTCCGCTCGGTCGACGATGGCGGCGAGCGTATCGACGCCGCGCCCCGCCAGGTGTCCCGAGTGGATCTCCACCGTGTGGCCATTTTCGGCCGCAAGGTGCTCGTAATGGTGCGTTCCGCGCTCGACCCCGCCGATGAGTCCGATATGCATGTTCTTGCTCTCGATTCGCTGCGACGAAAAAGTGCGGTCTTCGCGTCAATCCTTGACGAGCGGCAAGCCGGCGCGCAGCCAGCCTCGGGTTCCGCCGCTCAGGCTGTAGACTTGAGAAAAGCCCTCCGCGAGCGCGAGGCGCGCCGCGGTTTCACTGCGCATCCCTGCGGCGCACACGAAAATGACGCCGTCACGCGGCAGCTCCGCGCGGGTGTGCTCGCGCAGGCGAGCAAGCGGGACGTGCCGCGCACCCGGCAGGTGACCGCTCGCCCACTCGCTCGAGTCCCGCACGTCCACCAGGTCGAAATGCCGTTCTGCCAGGAGATCGTGCGCTTCGTCGGGGCCAACGCTGTGAACCATGTGTCTATTATAGTGGACGACACCGCCAGCGCAAGCGGGTAACGCAACGCGCGCGCAGGCCGCGACGACGGGCGCGAGCCAGAGCGAAAAGAACCGCAGTCGCTGCAAAAAGGCCGTTCGAGCCGGGGGAGCGCTGCGGCGCAATGCCGCAGGAGCCGGCCCGGCGTGGCGGCGCCGTGCCCGTCGGTGTAGTAGACACACCTCCATCATCCTGCGCGGCAGCAGGGCCCGCGCCGACCTGCATGGCCACGCCCGACCAAACTCGCGGGCAGCTCGCCCCCACGCTCGTGCCCGCGTCGCAGCTGAGCGGCCCGAGCTCGCGCGCGTGAAACAGCGGCGCGAAGCTCGTCCCCGAGTCGGGCGAGAGACCCAGAGTGAAGCCGTCGGCGCGATCGTCCGCGCAGGCGAAGAGCCCGCCGGCCGCCCACTTCAAGCAGGAAAGCTGAGCGAAAGGCGCGCCGGCGACCGCGAACTTGAGCTCGGCGCTGTTCGCGAGACGCAGCGGCGCGCCTGGGCCGCCGACGGCGAGCTCGTTGCCGTCTGGCGAAAGCGCGAAGCCGAGTAGCTTCGTGTCGAGGCCGCTCACCTCGACGAAGTGCTCGCCCGCGTCGCTCGAAACGAGCAGGTGGTCCGCGGGGTCGTCGTTCACCCGCAGGTAGAGCGTGTCCGCGTCGTTCGGGTCGACGGCGGCGAGGTAGGCTTGAAGCTTTTCGTACGGGTGTATCTGAAAGCGCTGCCAACTCTGCCCGCGGTCGTCGGACCGAAGCAGCACGGATGCCGGCGCCATGGAGAGCGCCGTGACGTAAATGCGCTCCGGCGCCGAAGGAGCCCCGTCTAGCGTGAGCGGGAACAAGTCGTTCCCCAGCGAGGCGCCGACGACGCGCGCCACCGTGGAATTTCCGCTGATTTCGAGCAAATGGACGTCCCCGCTGCCGTCGCCGCTGCGCGCGACGGCGAGCGCGACCGCGTCGTCTGCCTGGTCGAGACTCACGTCCACGGGAAAGTCGGAGCTACCCGCGTCGAGGACATCGGTAAGGGCGCACGCCCCTGCGTCGCTCAGCATCAACCGGTCCCCTGCCGCGACGACCAGCTGCCCGCCGCGCAAGATCGCCACTGCCGGATCGGACTCTCCGACGTCGCCGAGCACGTCCTCGCAGATCCACGAGAAGGACTCGCCTCCGTCGTGGCTCGCAAGCAGGCCGTACGTCGCGCGCAGCAACAAATGTTCTGCATCGGCCGGATCGATCACGAGTTGGTTCGCCGCGGGGAAGCGGCCGTTCGCGCTTGCCAGCTCCGAACCACAAAAGAATGCAAAGGTGAACGCCGCAGCTCGTACGGCCGCCGCAAACCAACGCTCAGGCATGGGGAACGTCCTCGAAAAAATCGCGTCCCCTCGCCTTGCGCGCGCTCGGCGCGAGGTAGACTCGAACGGCATGACGCAAACGAGGCGAGCGAGCGCGCGGCGACGCGCCCACGTTTGCGGGATAATTGCGGCCATTTGGCCGTCGCTCGCTGCCTGTTCGAACGCGCCGCCGAGCAGCAATGCTCCGCCACCCACAGTGGGCAGCGTGACGCGCGCCGATATCGTCGACGTGATCTACGAGCCGCCCTCGAACGACGAAGGCGTGCTCACGCTGCTCGGAGCGCCGGCCGTGAGCGAGCTGTCCGCTTCCGCGATCGTCACCGCTCCCACCGATCAGGCGACGTTGAGCGGCCCCATGACGTTCACGTATCGGCTGGGCGCCGGCGCGCTGCGCGAGCGCGATCACACGCGCGTGCGCCGCAGCGCGTGGCCGGAGTGGCTGACGCTCGAGCGTTCGGCCTATGCGCACGGCGCTCCCATGAACGGCGACGCGTTCCTGCTCGTTTTCTCGACCGAGACCGACCCGAAGCTCCTGCGCGTGTTCACACAAGAGAAGAGCTACTCGCCGAGCGACGACGAATGGCAACGTCTCGCGCAAGCAAGCGGCGTCGTCACGCTGACGGTCACGCACGCGATCTTCGAACAAGGCCGACTCACCGAAGACGGCGGCCCGTTCACGGGCGCGCCGGTGCATTTCACGGTCGTTCACTAGCGCGCCGCGCCTTCCGCCATGCGACTTTCCACGCCGTTCGCTTGCGCGCTGCTCCTCGCCTGTTCGAGCAACCCTGCGGATCCGAGCGCCGATCCGAGCGCTTTCCCGAACCGGCGCGTGAAGCTGGCGAGCCCGGGGCACGCCGTCGGCTACGTCGCCAATCGCCAGTCCGACACCGTGAGCGTGCTCGACCTCGACGCGATGAGCGAGCTCGGAGCGCCACCGGTCGGTCGCGATCCGGTGGATATCGACGGACCACGCCACGTCGTGCTCGATGCAGCCGCGGGCGAGCTTTACGTCGTGCTCTCGTATCCGGATCCGGGCGTCACCGATCCGCACGCCATCGCTGCGGGCTCGACGCCGCGCGCCGGGTACGTCGAAGCGCTCGCGCTCGACGACTTGCGGCCGCTCGGCGAGCTGCGCGTCGCCACCGGCGCCAACGACGTGACCTTGTCCGACGATCGCGGCTCGCTCGCCGTGCCCCACTACGACACCGTGCTCGCGCTGAAGAACACGACCGACATCGACGAGCGGCGCGCGACCGTCGCGCTCGTCACGCCGGCGCACGGCCTCGCAGACGGCACGGCGAAGCTCACGAGCGTGCCGGTGTGCGTCGCGCCCGCCACGGCGGTTTACAACGCCACCGGCACGCGCCTCTTCATCGCCTGCACGGGGGAAGATGCGCTCGCGGTGCTCGACACCGTGCAGGCGAGCGTGCTCTCCCGCGTCCCCGCGGGAACCTTCCCCGCGAACAAGCCGTACGCCCTGACGCGAAACGCCGCCGGCACACGCCTCGCGGTCTCGAACCAGGTGGCACAAACGGTCGTCGTCTTCAGCGCGGACGACACGCCCGTTCCGCTCGTCACCGCGGTGGTTCCCGGGGTGCCCGGTTTCGCCGCGTGGCTCGGCGACGATCGGCTGCTCGTCCCGCTTCAGGATCCGGACGGTGCGGTTTTGGTCGACGTCACGACGGGCACGGTGCTCGCGAGCACCGCATACAGCGGCACGGACTGCCAAAACCCGAGTGATGCCAGCGTTCTCACGGACGGGCGGCTCTTTCTCACGTGTGAAGGCGACCACTACCGAAACGGCGCCGTGGTCCAAATCGATCCGGAGAGCCTCGTACTCTCCGGCCGCGTGGAAGTGGGCGTCTACCCCGATCGACTGGCGGTGCTCGAACCATGACGCCCTTTTCACGTCGCCCTCGCGTACTGGGCGTGGCCCGTGCGAGCCAGTGTATTTCGGCGTTGGTCCTCGCCGGCGCCTGCGGGACAAGCCCTACCAAGCATGTCGATGGCGTCGCTCGCGGACAGGCGCTCTTCGAGTCCAAGGAGCTCTCCCCGTCCACGTCGAACCTGTTCACCTGCAGCACGTGCCACGATCCGACGCCGGGCCAAACGCGGATCCGAAAGACGGGCGCCGCACTCGCCGGCGCGACCCTGCGCGCGACCTTCTGGGACGGGCAGGAAGACGACCTCTTGCGCGCCATCGACGACTGCCGCAGCGAATTCATGCTGGCGAACGCGCCGCTCGAGGCGAACGCTGCGGACGCCGAGGCCCTCTTCGCGTACCTCGTGAGCCTCGAACCGGGTGACGCGAACGCGCAGCCGTTCAGCGTCGTGCGTGAGGTCGCGGACGTCCCACGCGGAGACGCCATGCACGGTTACGTCGTCTACGCCCAGGCCTGCGAGCAGTGCCACGGCTCCATGCACGACGGCGACGGGCGGCTCGGCGACATCGTGCCCGTATTGCCAGAAGACACGCTGGCCGTGCACGCGCCTCCCGCGTACTCGCCACGCACGCAGCGCCTGGTCTTCATCGAGAAAACCAGGCACGGCGTGTTCCTGAACTACGGCGGAGAGATGCCGCCGTTTTCGCTCGAGGTACTGCCCGACACCGACCTCGCCGACGTGCTCGAGGCGCTCGGCGTGCTCGGTGAGTGAGCCGCGCGCGGTGCTCGCGGGCGCGGCGCTGCAGGTCACGGCGACGTCGGCGCGGGCGCTCCGGCTTGGATCCAATCGTGCAACGCCTTGAGTTGGTCGCTCGTGGGATGAACGTTGCCGGTGGGCGGCATCGAGTCCGTCTTGCACTGAGCGGTGGTGCTCGCGACGCAGCCGGCGCCGTCCGCGAGCGCGGCGGCCTTCAAGTAGAGCCAGCTGTTATCCGGATCACCCGGCTTCACGCGCAGGAACTGGCCGCCGTAGTTCGACTGGACGTTGACGAGATTCTTGACGACGTCTGCCGAGCTCACGTGCCCGCCTAGCGTCATGCCGGCCTCCGGCCCGTCGGGGCCGTGGCAGCCGCTGCACTTGGTGTTCATGTCCTCGAACATGGGCCGCACTTTCGTGACGAAATCACCCGATTCTTGCGGTAGCGCGGTGTTGTCGGAGCCGGTCGACACGAGGCTCGGATCGATCAGCGAAGCGAGCTGATCCATCTGGTAGCACTGCGCCTTGACGGCGTCTTTGAGCGCCTGGTCGTCCGTCGTGAGGCCCTTGGCCGCGCGGTACTTAAACCACACGTTGTCGATCCAACCGTGCAGCTTCCAGAACATGTAGTTGTCGATGTTCGTCTTCTGGTTGCCGAGGCCGTGAGTCGTGTTCTGGGTGCGTACCCATTTGAAATGCAATGAGCCGTGCAGGCCGCTGTATGTCGGCGCCTGGCACTGCAGCCAACGACCGAACGCACCTTCGCTCGAGAACTTCGATAGATTTTCGGGCTTGGCGATCTCATCGGCGATTTTTGCGTTCGCGAGATCGCTCGCGCTGAACGCCGACCAGGCGTCGCGCCATTCGGGCGGCACGTCGCTCGCCGACTGCGGGAACGTGTCGAAACCTTTGAACTGCTCCTGGTGGTTCGGCCAGAGCTGCCGCAAGGACACGATCATGTGGTGGTGCATCGCGAGAAACTCGAGACCGTCACCGTCCGACAAGCACTCCTGGTTCGCCGGGATGAGATCGGTATGGGAGCAAATGTTGATCTCGCTCATCGACGTGCCGGCCGTGCAGCGACGGATGCTGTGCCACTCGAAGTGCGCCGGCTCCCACTTGTGCGCCTGCATCCAGGAGAGCACCGGTGGCTGCACGATCGTGTCGGTTTGGCCCGATTGGACGAAATCGGACGGGCCGTCCATCATGTTGCCGGCGTCGCTGGGATCGGGGTCATAGCCGTCGACGCAGTGGTCGCGCGTGTGGGTCGCGCCGCCCGCGCCCGTGCCTGCACCCGCGCTCGCCACGGCACCGGCCGCTCCCGCGACGACGGCCGCGCTGCCGGCAACGCCGACGGGCGGCACGCCGCCGCCTCCGGTCACGGGAATGCCGCCGATGCCGGTGCTCGCGCCGGCAACGCCGCCGCTACCAGGGTTGACCGGCGCGCCGCCGCTACCGGGCGCGCCGCCCGATCCGCTACCCGCGCCCGAGGGCGTTGCTGCCACGCCACCGCCGCTCGCGCCCACGCCACCGGACGCCGCATGAGCGCCTGCAGCACCCGCCGCCGCCGGCGCTCCGTTATGTGGCTCACCGTTGCGCGGTGCGCCGTCGGAGCAAGCTCCGAGCGAGCACGTGAGCGCAGCACAGCCGACAAAACCTTTCACGCGCGCGGATGAACCTAGATATGCACCTACAACGGATGACATGACGACCTGCTATGCCCGCGAGCGGGGCGCGATCTTCGTTTGAATGGACGTATCGACCTAATAGTAGATCTTCGCTTGCGCACCAGGCAGCGCAATTCCCACTCAATCGATAGCAATTGGAACCATTAGAACAGACAAACGGACGTTTGCATGAATTCGAACCACGCAGCACGCTTCGCGGAGTACGAAGCAAAGCGCGCGGGCATTGAAGCGTTGCGGTAGCGAGCTTCGTCCGCGGACGAACTAGAAGGAGCAAGTGCGTGATGCGTCGCAAGAGCGAACCCCAATCCGTTTCGCCTCGATCTAAGTCTGTCAATCGCAGGCAGGTGCTCGAAGGTCTGGGCGCGCTTGCCGCGACGGCTGCGTGTTCCAGTGCCGAGTCGACGCCGCCGAACACGCACGGCGCGGCGGGTGAAGGCGCCGTCAATACGGCGGGCACTGCGTCCGGCGTCGGCGGTGCGTCGAACGCGGCTGGTCAAGCGAGCTCGCTCGGCGGCACGGGCGGTGGTTCAACCGCGGGCACGTCGAACGGTACGGGCGGCACCGGCGGCACACACCCGCAGAGCGGCGCCGGCGGCGGCACGAGCAACGGCGGCACGGGGGCGCAAAACGTCGCCGGCCAGAGTACGCAAGGTGCGGGCGCTCCAGGTGCCGGTGCGCCCGGCGGCGCGGGCACGGGAAGTGCGGGAACTCCGGCCACCAGCGCGGGCGGAGCGCCGAACGTCGCCGGCGCTGCCAACGGCGGCGGAGCAGGCGTGAGCGACACGGTTGCGCTCGTTTCCCCGCCCTGGGACGACGTCCCGATGTGCACGGCGAGCAACACGGACGCCGCCGGCCAAGGCCCCTTCTTCATTCACGACCTCGAGAAGAGCGACGACATCTCGCTCATCCGCCAGGACATGCGCGGTCGCTACAATCAGGATGCCGAACCGGGCGTCGAGATGCAGTTGCACTTGCGCGTGCTCTCCTCCAAGAGCTCGTCGTGCAACATGACGCCGGTCGTCGGCGCCGACGTCTACATCTGGCACACCGACGGGCAGGGCTTCTACAGCGGCTTCGGCACGCGCGGCGGCTCCGACGAGCAGAAGCCGGACGCTCCTTACGCCGGAACCCCCAACACGAACCAGCTCGAGAACACCGATCGCTTCTTGCGCGCCGTGCAGACCACGGATGCCAACGGCGTCGTCTCGTTCCGCAGCATCTTCCCAGGCTGGTACAACGGACGCGCGCTCCACATTCACTTCGTGGCGTTCAAGCAAGGTTCGATGTCGGCCGGGCGCGTCGCTTATACCGATCAGAACAGCGGCGGAAAGTGGCTGTTCACGACGCAGTTCTATTTCGACCCGGCGTTTGCTCACTCGATCCACGAAAAGAACCAGCCGTATCTCCGGCGCACCACGCTCTCGGCGTACAACAATGCTCTCGCCGCAAACGAAAGCGGCAATAGCCAACTCCACGCCAAGGCGAGCCTCGCGGGCGACACGGACGGCGTCGGCGGCATCGTGACGGCGCAGATGCAGATCCTGCTCGATCCCAAAGCATGACGCGGATGCGGGCGCGCCCCCGCCGCGGAACGAGCGCGCTCTGGGTGAGTGTGCTCGTCGGGCTCGCGGGTTGCGGCCAAGGCGACGTGAGATCGCCCGCAGCCGGTGACGCCGGTCGTGGCGGCTCGAGCGACGCTGGGGCCGGCGCGACCGAAGCGAGCGGTGCCGGCACTGCGAATGCGCCGCCGAGCGCTGCCGGACGTCACGCGGGCTCGAGCGTCAGCTCTGCCGGACTCGGCGGCTCCTTGACGACGACCGCCGCGGGCGTGAACGGGCTGAGTGCGGGCAACGGCGGAACCGGAGCCGTGCTCGCGAACGCCGGAGGTGCGCCCGCCTCTGGGGGCACCACCGCCGCCGGCGCGACCTCCACCGCGGCAGGCCGTGCGAGCGTCGGCGGAGGCGGCGCAGGCGGGGCCGGAAGGTCCTCGGGTGCGGGAGCGGGCGGCGTCCATTCGAGTGGAGGAGCGAGCGGCGGCCCTTACCCCGATCTGCGCTTTTCCGGCCTCGTCTCGGCAGTGGAACTCGCGCCGCTGCGCCTCGCCACCAACGGCCCCTACCCGGCCAAGGTCACGATTGCGAGCGGCGGAGTCGACGCGCTCTGCGGCTCGAACCCGAGCGCGGACATCGCGACCAACGCCGAGACGCAGCTCCTGCGCGCCACGGGCATGGGCGGCTGCGACAACGTCCGCATCATCTTCACCATGTGCGAGGGGCTCTACCGCATCGTCGCGAAAAAATCGGCGGGCATCACGACGCTCGCGGACCTCGCCGGCAAACGGGTGATGGCGCCGTCGGGCGCCTCCTCGGCCTACTACCTCTCGCGCATGCTCGCCGCCGCCAACCTGACGACGGTCAACGTCGTGAGCGGCAATCCCAACGGGAGCACGTTCAGCGGCGGCAGCGCGCCGGACGCGGCGACCATTTGGGAGCCCGGTATCGAGCAGGCCGCGGAAGAGCTCGGCAGCGACGCGATCATCTTCGAGCACGACGCGAACGACCAGGAGGTCTACCGCGAGCTCTTCAATCTCCACACGACGACGGAGGTGCTCGCCGATCCCGCCAAGCGCCGCGGCGTCGTCGAACTGGTGCGCGATCTCGTGGCTGCTTCGGCGAGCTTGCGCGCGGCTCCGTCGGCCGCGTCGGCGCTGCTCACGGGACCGACGGGCGTGAGCGCGAGCGTGCTCGCCCAGTCGATGAAGTACGAGCGCTTCGCCGGCACGCTCGTTTCCGACGTGCTCGACGTGATGACGGAAGAAGAGCCGTGGCGCGCGAATATCGACGGCCGGAGCGCGCGCTCGCGCGACGAGCTCGCGACGTACATCGATACGAGCGTGCTCGCCGACGCCATGGCCGGCATGTGAGTGCCGCTCAGCGCGGCGGGTGTCCCGCTTGTAGGCGCTTGAGCGCGGCGGCGAGCGCGTCGATGTCCTCGCGCGTGTTGTAGAGCGCGAGCGAGGCGCGCACGGTCGCTTCGAGCCCGAAGCGGCGCAGGATCGGCTGCGCGCAGTGGTGCCCCGAACGCACCGCGATGCCTTCGCGGTCGAGTGCGCCGCCGACGTCTTCCGTACGCTGACCGTCGAGCACGAACGAGAGCACGCCCGCCTTGTCGGGGGCCGTGCCGATCATGCGCAGACCGGGCACCTCGCGCAGGCAAGCGGTCGCGTACACGAGCAGCTCGTGCTCGTGAGCTTCAATCGAAGGCATGCCGACTGCCGTCACGTAGTCGAGCGCGGCGCCGAGCCCCACCGCGTCCGCGATGTTGCCCGTGCCGGCCTCGAAGCGCATGGGCGGTGGCTGGTAACGCGTCCGCTCGAACGTGACGTCGCTGATCATGTTCCCACCGCCCTGCCACGGCGGCATGTGCTCGAGCACCTCGGCCTTGCCGAAGAGCACGCCGATGCCGGTCGGACCGAACACCTTGTGGCCCGAAAAACAATAAAAGTCGCAATCCAGCGCCTGCACGTCGACGGGCAAGTGCGAGACCGCCTGCGCGCCGTCGAGCAGCACACGCGCGCCGTGCCGGTGCGCCATGGCCGTCATCTCGCGCACGGGGACGACCGTGCCGAGCGCGTTCGAGACGTGCGTGACGGCGACGATCCGCGTGCGCGGACCGAGCAGGCGCTCGTACTCGTCGAGCAGCACCTGGCCACTGTCGTCGACGGGAACGACACGGAGCTTCGCCCCCTTTTCCTTCGCGAGCATTTGCCACGGGACGATGTTGGCGTGGTGTTCGAGCCAGCTCACGACGATCTCGTCGCCGGCTTCGACATAGCGGCGCCCGAAGCTCTGCGCGACGAGATTGATCGCCTCCGTCCCGCCACGCACGAAGACGATTTCACGCGTGGACGGCGCGTTCAAGAAGCGTCGCGCCTTGTCGCGCGCTGCCTCGTAAGCGTCCGTCGCGCGCCCCGCGAGCGTGTGCGCCGCGCGATGGATGTTGGAATTCTCGTGTTCGTAAAAATAGCTCAGGCGATCGATCACCGCGCGCGGCTTCTGCGTCGTGGCGGCGTTGTCGAGCCAAACCAAGCGCTTGCCGTGAACGCGCTCTTCGAGGATCGGAAAATCGCGCTTGAGCGCGTGAGCATCGAAAATGCCCCGCGTCGGCGCGGGCGCGAGCGGCGTGGCGAAGGGCGACTCCGCGACGAGCTCGGGTTGAAAATCGAAATGCGGTTCTGCGGCGGGCGCCGGCACCTTGCCCACTTCCGAGTCAGGCGCGGCACCGAAGCCGGACAGCGCGAGGAAGTACGGCACGCCGCCGTCCGGTTCGGGAGCGGCGGTAGTGCTCGGCGGCGCTGGTGGCTGCAATGGGAGCTCGAAGCTCGTGAGCTCGGGTTCGGGCGGCGCAAACACCGACGGCGAAGCACCGCCCGCACCGACGGCGACCGAGCTCGGCTCCGGATGACCGAGAGGCGACAGGTCATTGGGGTTGAGGGGCAGAAACGGCGCCACGCTCCCGGGCGACGCTTGCCCCGCGAAGAGCTCGTTCGCGATGCGCGTGATCTCACCGAGCAGCGCGTCGCCTCCCGCCGGCGATCGCTCCGGCGCGAGCTCGAGTCCGTCAACGGCCATGGGCTCAGGGGTATTCACGGTACTTGGTCACGTCGACGTTCTGGAGCACTCCGAGCGCGTCGTCGGCGAGCACCGCCACGGAGCAGTAGAGCGAAATCAAGTACGAGGCCGAGCCCGCCTGGTTGATACCCATGAAGCGAACGCTGAGGCTCGGATTCACTTCACCCGGCAAGCCAGGTTGAAAGAGGCCCACGACGCCGCGCTTCTTTTCGCCGGTCCGCAGCAAGAGGATGTTGGTCGTGGCGCGCCCGTCGGCCTCCTTCACCTCGAGCTTGTCCGACGGAATCAGCGGGATGCCGCGCCAGGTGATGAAGGGCGAGCCGAAGAGCGTGACCGTCGGCGGCGGCACGCCACGCCAGGTGCACTCGCGACCGAACGCCGCAATGGCGCGCGGATGCGCAAGAAAGAACGCAGGCTCCTTCCAGACTCGCGAGATGAGCTCGTCGAAGTCGTCGGGAGCCGGAGCGCCGGCGCGCGTGCCGACGCGCATCGCGGGCGCCACGTTGGCGAGCAAGCCGTACGTGTCGTTGTTCAAGAGCTGGTGCTCTTGGCGTTCCTTCACCATCTCGATCGCGACGCCCAGCTGCTCGCGCACCTGATCCATCGGACTCCGGTACAAGTCGGAGATGCGCGTCGGCACGTCGAGCGTCGTCGTGACGGTGCAGAGCGTGTATTCCCGCGGCTGATCCTCGTAGTCGATCTTCGCCTGCGGCAGATTTTCACCCGGGTCGGCGCTGCATTCGACGGCCAAACCCGCGGGCTCCTGCTCCTTCACCTTGTTTACGCGGTAGGTGCCGGCCTCGACCGGAACCCACGGCAGCAGATTGACGAGCCAGCGCGGTGTCGTGCCCGCCCATTGCGGCGGCGTCTTGGTCGTGTTCGCGAGCTGGCGCGCGCCCTTGGCGCTCAGTGGTTGGTGGCTTCCCGCAGGGTGGGTCATCCGAAAGATCCTCTTCGTGCTCGGCAGCGAGACACTTCAGCGCTGCGCCCGCGGAACCTAACGCCCAGATCCAGGCGCGTGTACCCCTTTCCGACACGCCCGCGTCGGATCCTCCGCCGCAGAACGCTGCACCTCCGGGATAACAGACGGGCCTCACACTCGCAGCGCAGCGTGCTCGAGACGACACCGGCGTGGAACGGCGACGACGCTCGCCCGTAACGCCGCGTCAGCTCACGCGACCTACAGCGAAGACGACCCTTCGGTGGGCGGCTGCGCGCCGTCCGAAATCCACTGCTTGATGAGCGCGAGTTGGTCGGCAGTCACCGTGGTCGCACCGGAACCGTTCGGCGGCATGACTGCCGTGATGCACACGTCGCCGTTCGTCGGCGTGCAGCCCGCGTTGGGCGCCAAGCCGGCGGCCTTCAGGTAGAGCCAGCTGTGGTCCGGGTCGCCCGGTACGACCAAATTGAACTGCCCGCCGTCGATCGCCGGCTGATTCAGGAGACCTTTGACGATGTCCGCGGAGCTGATGTGCCCGCCGAGGCTCATCCCGGCGCTCGGTCCCGTTTCGGAGTGGCAACCGCTGCACTTGTTGTTGGCGTCCTCGAAGATCGGACGCACCTTCTCGTGGAAGAAGCCGCTTTCGGGGGGCAGCGGCGTCATGTCCGGGTTGATGCCGGTGCCGCCCTGCGCGCCGAGCGCCTGAATGCTGAGCTGCATCTCGGTGTCCATCTCGCGGCACTGCGCGAGCAGGTCGGACTTGAACTTCGGATCGTCGTCGGAGAGGCCCTTGGCCTTGCGGTACTTCGCCCACACGCTGTCGATCCAGCCGTGGATCTTGTAGAACATGTAGTTGTCTACGTTGGCGTTGCCGTTGTTGAGGGCGTGCGTGCTGTTGTTCGTGCGCACCCACTGACCGTGGAGGTCGAAGTGGATGCCGCCCGAAGCGATCGTGTCGGAGCGATTCGGCAGCGCTTGTCCGGCGAGGCACTGCAGCCAGAAGCCGAGTGAGCCTTCGTCCGGGAACTTGGCGAGGTTTTCGGGCTTGTCGATGTTGTCGCCCATGAGCCCGTTCTGCAGCGTCGTCGAGCTCCAGGGCTTCCACGCGGCCTGCCACTGTGCCGGCACGTCGTCCGCCGATTGCGGAAAGTGATCGAAACCCTTGAAGTCGTCGGCGTGTTTCGGCCAGAGCTCCTTCAGGATCGTGATCATGTGCCGGTGCGCGAGCAAGAACTGGTATCCGTCACCGCTCGTCTGGCAGTTTTGATCCTGGGGGATGAGCTGCTTGTATTGGCAGATGTTGATCAGCGTGCCCTGACCTTTGGCGGCCGAGCTGCAGGTGCGGATCGCGTGCCACTCGACGTGCACGTCCTCCCAATTGTGCGCGTGGAACCAGTCGAGGATCTCCGGCTGAAGGATGAGATCGACTTGGTTGCGATCGGTCACGCCGGGCGGCAAGAACTCAGCGGGGCCGAAGGCCATGGTGTCGTCGGTCGGCTCCGGATCGTAGCCGTACAGGCAATGATCGACGGTGTGCGAGGCGCCGCCCGCGCCCGGTGTCCCGGCGACTCCGGGAGCACCCGCGCCCGTCGTCACGATGTCGCCCGGGACGCCGCCAGCGCCGGAAACGAGGCCGGTACCGGAGCCCGCGAACGAGGACGCACCTGCCGCAGCCGCACCGACGCCGCCCGCGCTCGGGCCCGCGCCCGCGCCGACGCCCGTTCCGCCCGTGCCCGTGCTCGGTGCGCCCGCGCTCGGCAAATTCCCCGTCCCTGCGGCCGTTGCGCCGGCACTCGCCGTCGCTCCCGGTTTTCCGGCACTCCCCGCGGTGGTGCCTTGCTCAGGGTCGGGAACGCGTGAAGAACAGGCACAAAGCGCGAGCAATACGAGGCTCGTGCGGTGTAGCGACGCCATGCCGTACTCTACACATTAAAAGACCAACGTCCCGTTAAATGGATTTACTCAATTACCATGTCTATTGTGCGGTCGTGAGTCGACAGCGCCTGGGTGCGCTTTTTCACATCGGCATCGGCGCGCCGCTTCAAATTCGATTCAGTCCGCGGCGCCGTCGACGAGGCGACTTGCAACGGGCACGTGACGCTCGTACTCGCGCAGGAACGTGAGCGTCAACGGGTCGGCGCGGTCGACGAACAACGTGCCCCAGAGGTGATCGGTCTCGTGCTGTACCACGACCGCGCGAAACCCCTCCCAGGTGAACTCGAGCGGTGCGCCGTGACGATCGAGCGCGCGCACGTGCACGCGCCGCGGCCGTCGCACGCGCCCGCGAATGCCCGGGACGGACAGGCACCCTTCGTAGACGCTGAACGCGTCTGCGTCAGCGAGCGCTCCGGGCAGGCTCGGCACGGCGGGCGTGAGCACCGGATTGACGAGCACGGTGAGCGGGATGGGCTCGACGTTCGGATAGCGCGGATTCTCCCGCACCTCGATCACCGCCAGTTGCATCGAGGCGTAGACCTGCGGCGCTGCGATACCCGCGCCGTCCGCGTCGCGCATGGTCTCGATCATGTCCTCGATCAGGCGCTGGATTTCGGGGCTCCGGAGCTCGTCGAGCGAAAGCTCACGGGCATGCTGCCGGAGCACGGGCTCACCGAGTTGAGCGATGCGACGCAAGGCCATGGACGGAGTCTAGCGTACGCTCAGATGCCGGCGCCGCCGCCGAACTTCTCGCGCCGCGCCTGGGCCTGGCTCACCTGCTCGTGCGGCGCCACGTCGCGCGTGAGCCAGACGTTGCCGCCGATGGTCGCCCCGCGACCGATGGTCACCCGACCGAGAATCGTCGCGCCCGCGTAGATGACGACGTCGTCCTCGACCACCGGGTGGCGGTCGACGCCCTTCACGGGATGCCCGTCTTCGTCGGTCGGAAATCCGCGCGCGCCGAGCGTCACGCCCTGGTAGATGCGCACGCGCTCGCCGATCGTGCACGTCTCGCCGATCACGACGCCGGTGCCGTGGTCGATGAAGAAGCTCGGACCGATGCGAGCGCCTGGATGGATGTCGATGCCGGTCGTGCCGTGCGCGAGCTCCGCCATGATGCGCGGCACGAGCGGCACGCCAAGCACGTAGAGCTCGTGCGCAATGCGGTGTTGGGTGAGCGCCGTGACGCCGGGATAGCAAAGCAGCGTTTCGTCGAGAAAGCGCGCCGCGGGGTCACCGTGGTAGGCGGCGCGCAAGTCGGCGTCGAGCGCGGTGCGAAGCTCCGGCAGCGTGGCGACGAGGGCGTCCGTCACTTCGCGCGCGCGCCGATCGCAGCGGACGCACACGCTCGGCTCCTCCGGTTCGTGAGCGCACGCGAAGCCGAGTCCGGCCCGTACCTCGGCCGCCAGCGTTTTCGCCGCCTGATCCAGGCGCGCGCCCAGGTAGTAACGCAGGCTGCCGCGCGAGGGATCGGACGAGCCGAAATGCGCTGGGTAGAGCACGGCGCGCAAATCGTCGAGCAGGCGCCCAATCGCGAAGCGCGACGGCAGCCGGCGCAGCGCCGTGCGCCGGCTCGAGCGCGGCGCCGGTTCCTCGTTCGCCGCGCACAGCGCGTCGATGACGCGCGCGAAGCGATCGTCCTCGGGCGCCTCGACGGCGCGGCCCTCGAACGCCTCGACCGCGGGCTCAGACATAGGTCATCACCAGGTACATGACGGCCTCGCTCGAGCCCGGGTTCGCGTAGCTGTGCAGCACGTCCGCCACGAAGTACACGGCGTCCCCTTCGCCCAGCACGAGCTTTTCCTGCCCCACTTCGAGAGCGAGACGCCCGGCGGCGACCACGAGGTTTTCGGTAGTACCTGGCGGGTGCGGTTCGGCGTGTTCGACGGCGCCCGCGGCCAGCCGCAGCTCGTAGAACTCCGCCTTGTGCTCGACGTCGATGGGAAAGAGGGCCCGCGACGAAAAGCGACCGTCGTCGGACGCGAGTCGCTTGGCGCGCGCCCGCTCGAGCAAGACCGCGCTGCTCGCCTTCTCGGCTTGCGCTAGCAAGGTCGAAAAGGCCACGTTCATCGCGCGAGCCACCTTCCAGAGGACGTTGATGGTCGGCGCGCTCTGGCCGAGCTCGATCTGGCTCAGCATGGCGCGGCTCACGCCGGAAGCCCGCGCGAGCCGCTCCAGCGACAGGCCGCGCTTCACGCGCAAGCGCCGCAGATTCGGGCCTAGAATTTCGTTCAGGTCGCCAGGGGGCGCACTCGGCAGGACTGGACCGGCCAGGACTTCGGACATACGACGCCGTCCATCATAATATAAAATCCGTCGTTTTGTTAGACTAGAGACGCGTGCGGAAGGCGCCTCCGTCCCCGAACCGTCGCGGCGCCGCCCTCAGCGAGCGTAATGGATCACGTTGATGCAGCGCGTTTCACGCGTGCTTCGGTTCTCGTAAAAGTGCGGAACGTCCGCGCGGAAGTAGACGGAGTCACCCGTCGATAGCTCGAACGTCTCCGGTCCCGCGCCGAGACGGAGCGCTCCGGTGAGCACGACGAGCGTCTCGCGCGTGCCTTGCGCGTGCGGATCGCTCTTGTGGACGGCCTTCGGCACCAGGCGAAGCTCGTAGATTTCCGTTTCACTGCCGGAGCCACCGGGCGAAAGCAGGCGGCTCTCCGTGCGACCGTCGGTGCTGCGTAGGGGCAGCGCGTCCCCGGCACGCAATACCCGGACGGATTGTTCCGAGGAGCTGCCGAGCAGATCGTGAAACGGGACCTCGAGCCCGACCGCGATCTTCCAGAGCACGGCGAGGGTCGGGTTCGTGCGACCACCCTCGATCTGAGAAAGCGCCGCCCGGCTCACTCCGCTGCGAGCGGACAGGTCGTCGAGCGAAAGGTGCCGGTCGCGCCGGAAGACCCGCAGCGCCTCCGCCACGCGACGCGCGAGCTCGGCGGCGCCGACCTCGTCACCGGTGGTGGCCTTCGTGCGCACCCGGCTGGACTTGCGCTCCTTGGTCTCGGGCGGCGGGGCCTTTTTCGCTGACTGCGGCATCTCAACCGCATTTGTTATCACGGGCTCGGGGGGAGGTCAGCCCTGCAAAGCCTCGCTATCTCGAGGAGATGACGGCTCCGAGTGGCTCTCGAACACCCCCACTGCGAAGTTACCGAGCAGCATAGTGCCCACGAAGACCAGCACACCCGCGCCACCCGACGCGAGGGAGACGAGGCTCGGGCCCGGGCAATACCCCGCGAGTCCCCAGCCGACGCCGAAGAGCGCGGCGCCCACGAGCAAGGGCCGGTCGACGCGCGCGGCCGGCACCGCGGAAAACACGGGCGAAGCGAGGGGCGCGCGGGCTCGCGAGCGCGCCGCGAGTGCGTACACGGAGACCGCCCCTGCCATGACGAACGCGAGCGACGGATCCCACGCGCCGAGCGGATCGAGGAACGCCAGGACCTTGGCCGGGCGCGTCATCCCGCTCACGAGCAGGCCGATTCCGAACAAAAGGCCGCTCGCAAACGCGACCAGCACGCGAGCGGCGCGGCGGCTCATCGCGGGCCGCCCCAGAGCCGCACGACCGTCACGGTGAGCATGCCGGCGGCAACGAAGGTCAGCGTTGCGAAGAGCGAGCGACGCGAGCCGCGACCGAGGCCGCACACGCCGTGCCCGCTCGTGCAGCCGCCGCCCACGCGCGTCCCCACGCCGACGAGTAAGCCGGCGCACGCGAGCACGGCGAGCGGCCGCGGCGACGGCGCGATCAGCTCGGGCCGCGCGAGGAGCGCGACGGCGCCCGCGAGTACGAGACCGACGACGAACGCGGAACGCCACGCCAAGTCGGCGCGCGTGGGCCGCACGATTCCGCCGACGATCCCGCTCACGCCCGCGGTGCGACCGTTACCGAGCCAGAGCAACGCGGCGGCGAGGCCAATCAGGAGCCCGCCCGCGAGCGCAGGCAGCGGAGTGAACTCGGTCGGCATGCGCCATCGAGTACCGCGCGCGTTTGCTTTGTCAAACGCGGATGGGCGTTCAATCGAGCGAAGGCGACTCGAGCAGGATCAACCCCGAGGGTGATTGCGTCACCTCTGCCAGAGCGGCGGCGCGCGCCGGTGCCACCCAGTAGCGAAGAGCGATGCCGCTCGCCACACCGGGCAGCAAAGTCGCCACGGCAAGCCCAAACGAAACCATGCAAAAGGCCAACACGCCGTGAAGCTGACACGGCGCGTTCACCGCGTCCACTTAAACAGACGCACGTCTGATTCCACGGAACCTGCAACGGCGCTCGCCCCGAGTGGGGCACGTGCTCGAAGCCGCTCAAAGATCGGTAATTTGGTAGTCTTTGATCTTGTAGAGCAGCGCGCGGTGGCTGATTTCGAGGATTTCCGCCGCGCGCGTGCGGTTGCCCTTGGTCTTCTGCAGGGCGCGCCGGATCAGGATCTCCTCGATGATACGCATCGTCTTTTTCACGCTGAGCTCGCCGCTCGCGAGCTGCATCTGCACGGGATCACGCGCTTCGCGCACGCGCTCCGGCAGATCCGCCGCCGTGATGGTGTCGCCCTCGGTCAGCACCATGGCACGCTCGATCGTATTTTCGAGCTCACGCACGTTGCCCGGCCACGCGTACTCGTAGAGTAGACGGCGCGCCTCGGTGTCGAGCCCGCGAATCCCCGTGCCGAGCCGCGCGTTATTGCGGGAGAGGAAGTGATCGATGAGGAGCGGGATGTCCTCGCGCCGATCGCGCAAGGCCGGACAGTGGATGAGGAGCACGTTCAAGCGATAGAACAGATCCTCGCGGAAGCGCCCCGCCTTGGTCTCGGCCGAAAGATCGCGATGAGTCGCCGTGATGATGCGAACGTCCACCTGCAGGTCACGCGTCTCGCCGAGGCGGCGGATCTTCTCGTCTTCGAGCACGCGCAGGAGCTTCACCTGCAGCGCGAGCGGCAGCTCGCCGATTTCGTCGAGGAAGAGCGAGCCCTGGTGCGCTTCTTCGAAGAGCCCGCGCCGATCCTGGAGCGCGTCCGTGAAAGCGCCCTTTTTATGGCCGAAAAGCTCGCTCTCGAGCAGATTCTCGGGGATGGCGCCGCAGTTCACTGCGACGAACGGACCGCTGCGCTTGCTGCGGCGGTGGATCGCGCGCGCGACGAGCTCCTTGCCGGCGCCGCTCTCCCCCGTCACGAGCACCGTCGTCTTGTACTCCGAGATCTTCGCGATGGTGCGGAAGATGTCCTGCATCTTCCCGCTCTTCGCGAGGATGTCCTCGAACTTGTGCTCTTTGCGGATCTCGTCGCGGAGCGCGCGGTTTTCGCGCCGGAGCGACTCGCGCTCTTCGGCCTTGCGGAGCGCGAGCACCACCTCGTCCGGCTTGAACGGCTTCTGCACGTAGTCGTACGCGCCCGCCTTCATCGCCTCGATCGCGAGATCCATGTTGCCGTAGGCGCTCATCACGATGACGGTCGCCTCGTTGCCCTTCGCCTTCAGCGTCGCGAGCAAATCGAGCCCGCCCATCTTCGGCATCCTGACGTCGGTCAGCACCACGTCCGGCCCGAAGGAATCGACGAGCACGAGGGCCTCCTCGCCGGTCGGCGCGGTCTCCACCTCGTAGCCGTGCCGCCGGAGCAGCGTGCGCAGCACGAGCCGGAGATTCTCTTCGTCGTCGACCACCAGGACGCGTCGCACTGTGAAAAAAATGCTACCCGTCGCCACCGATCCCCGCAATCATTTCTAAGCGTTCGCGTGATTTCCGTGGGTTACACGTGCTACCGAGGAACAAATGCTTTGCGGAGTCGATCAGCTGCTCGCAGGACCGCTCTCGACGCTCAGGCGCCGGATCCGCAGCTCGCGCGTGGGGTTACTGACCCACGCCGCGGGGATCGATCGGCGCGGCCGCCACACGCGCGACGTGCTGGAGGAGCTCGGGGTTTCACTGCGCATCCTGTTCGCGCCGGAGCACGGGCTCGAAGCGGACGCGCAGGCCGAGGTCCCGGTCGCGACGGAAGAGCGCACCGAAGGGGACACGCCCGCTCCCCCCGTCGTGAGCCTCTACGGCAAGACGCGTGAAGAGCTCGCGCCGCGCCCCGAGCATCTCGCCGAGCTCGATCTGCTCGTGATCGATTTGGCGGACGTGGGGTCGCGCTACTACACGTACGTGTGGACGGCGCTGCTCGCGGCGCGCGCCGCGCGCGAAGCGAACGTGCACACCGTAGTGCTCGATCGTCCGAACCCGATTTCCGGCGACCCGAGCACGCTCGAAGGCGCGCCGCAGGAGGCGGGCTTCCTGTCCTTCGTCGGGCTCGAACCGCTGCCGATTCGGCATGCCCTCACGCTCGGGGAAATTCTCGCGTTGTTCTTCGAGCGCGACGGCCACACGCTGGGAGCGGACGGCGCGCTCTCGATCGCACCGGTGCTCGGTTGGGAGCGGCACCGCACCGCGCAGGCTTGGGGACGGCCGTTCGTGATGCCGAGCCCGAACATGCCGTCGCTCGAGACGGCGCTCGTGTACCCGGGCGGCTGCCTCGTCGAAGGCACGAACCTGTCGGAAGGCCGCGGCACCACGGCTCCGTTCCAAATCGTCGGCGCACCGTTCCTCGACGGCCACGCGCTCGCGAAGAGCCTCTCCGAAGTGGGCGTGCCCGGCGCGCTCGTGCGGCCCATCACGTTTCGGCCGACCTTCGAAAAGCACGCGCGAGAACGCTGTCACGGCGTCATGCTCCACGTCGCGAATCCCGATCTTTTCCGGCCGGTCGCCACCTACCTCGCGCTGATCGCGCTCGCGCGCGCCCAAGCCCCTGATCGCTTCGAGTTTCGCAGCTCACCCTATGAGTTCGAAACGACGATCCCCGCGTTCGACCTCTTGACCGGCTCAGCGCGCGCGCGCGAAGCCCTCGTGAGCGGCGCGCGTCCCGAGGACCTCGCCGAGCTCGTCGCTCCGGTCGAGCCGGCCTGGCGCGACACGGTCGCGGAAGCGGAAGCGCGAGTTTTGCGCGCGGTCAGCGCCTGACGCGGCTCCTCAAATAGCGAGCGGCGTGAAGATCGCGCACGGCAGTGGGACCGCGCAGACGTAGCGCGCGACGCTGAGCCCCGACATGAGGCACGCGAGAATGCTCGGGTCGAGTGAGCTCGACGTGACGAGCGCGGAGGGGCAGCCGTCCTCGAAGTCGATTTCGGCGCCCACACCGACCCGCTGGGTCATCTCGCAAGTCCGGAGCAGCTCCTCGATCTCGTGATCCATCTCGTCCTGGGCGCTCGGTTGGGGGACAATCGTCGCGTCACTGGGGGGGCAGAGGAGCTCGGTTCGAGTCGCGCAGTCGGATGTGTCGAAACGGGTGATGGTCGAGTCCGTCACCGACGAATGACAGGTCTCGGCGCAGCGGCGACCTCCGGGGATCCAGCGGCCGTCCAGGCAGACCGTGTAGTTCTGAAAAGCGCTCATGCCCTCCGCGTCCGTCACAATCGCGTATTGGCAGACGGCGCCCTCTTGCGCCTCCGCGCACGCGACGCCGTTCGACTGGCTCACCGGACAGCCGTCACGCATCAGCTCACTCGGGCTCGGCTCCGTGCAATCACCGATCGGGATGCCGTCCTTGGTCGGGAGTGTCCATTCGTCGCTGGCGGCACCGCCGACTCCGGGCGCGCCAGCGGACGCGGCCGGCACCGGAACGTCTTGGTGAAACCGACTCTCCCCGCCACATGCCGCGACCACCGCCGCGAGCACGCACACGCGCAAACACGACCGCACCACCCGCTCCTTCAACCCCTGACGGCCGCCTCTACCTCGTCCGGCGCCTTGGGAATGCTCGCCGTGAGCACTTCGGCTCCCGTCGCGGTCACGAGCACGTCGTCCTCGATGCGGATACCGCGCACGTCCACGAGCTCGGCGAGGACCTTGCGATCGAGTGACCCTTCGAGCTCGCCCACTTCTTCCGGTCGCTCGAGCAGATACGGGATGCGGTAGTACCCGGGCTCGATCGTGACGACCATGCCCGCGGCAAGGTCGCGATCGAGCCGCAAATAGCGATCGCCGAAGTTCTTGCTGCGCTCGCGGCCCGGCGCGTAACCCGCGCGATCGCCGAGGTCCTCCATGTCGTGCACGTCGAGGCCGAGCAAGTGCCCGATGCCGTGCGGAAAGAACAGCGCCGCGGCGCCGCGCGCGTAGAGCTCTTCGACGTCGCCCTTGAACAAGCCGAGCGCGACGAGCCCGGCGAGGAGCGTCTTGCCAGCGATGCGGTGCACGTCGCGATAGCGCGCGCCGGGGCGCACGGCGTCAATCGCGGCGTGCTGGGCGGCGAGCACGACCTCGTAGAGCGCGCGCTGGCTACCGGAGTATTTGCCGTTGACCGGCCAGGTGCGCGTGACGTCGCTGGCCCAGCCGCCGGGCGTCTCTGCGCCCACGTCCGCGAGCAGGAGGTCGCCCGCCGCGAGCAGGCGATGGTGGCGCTCGTCGTGCAGCACTTCACCCTCACGGGTGACGATCGGCAGGTAGGCGTGCGTGTAACCGGCAGCGACGATCTCGGCGTCCATGGCGGCGACGACCGCGGCTTCGCGCAAGCCGGGGCGCGTGGCGCGCATGCCCGCACGGTGGGCGCGCTCCGTCACGCCGGCGGCGGCGCGCATCTCCGCAAGAGCGGCGTCGTCGTGGATGAGCCGGAGCTCGATGACGGCGTCGGCGAGCGCGCGATCGATGCCGTCGAGCTCGGGCCCCGAAGCGGCGATGATGTCCCGACCCACCATCTCGCTCTGGACGAACGCGGTCTCGGGGTCGGCCGAGGGCAACGTCGCCGTCGATTCCTCGACCTCGAGCTCGGCGAGGGGCCGCACCTCGAGGCCCAGCTCGCGCGAGAGCTCGGCGAGCGTCGGTTGCGGGCCGGTCCACAGCGCTTCCTCCGGATCCGGCGGTTCGGCGTAGAGCACCGAGCCGTCCGGCCGAACGACGAGCGCTGCGCCCTCGAGCGGGCGTCCTACGAAGTAGAGAAAGTGGCTTTCAGCGCGGAACGGGAAGCGATTGCCCGCGTAGTTGCGCGGGCGAGCCAAGCCAGAAATGAGAAGCGCGGGTCCTGCGAGCTTCTTCGACAAGCGCGCGCGCCGTTCCGCCAGTGCAGCCTGCGGGATTGATTCCGGCCACATGAAAAATCCTGACTCACGATCCAGCGGACGCTCGTCGACGTAACGCTCGAAGCTGGCCGCGGCGAGAGCCTAGCAGATAGACTCCGCGGCCGAGCCCGCCTGAAACCAAAGGGAACCGGGCGGCATATGAGCGGAACTTCGCGCGGCGGAAGGCACGGGCAGCCGTCCGCGACGATTTTCATCGAACCAAAAGGAAAAACGAAATGGCTTTCAATCTCTCGAAGACTCTCTCGACTGCTGCGGCCGCCGGCCTCGTGCTCGGCGCCATCACCGCCTGCGGAGGCAGCACGCCTCCGGCCGAGTCGCCCGCTCCCGCGGCGGATTCGGCGGCTCCCGCGGCGGCCGACTCGGCTGCTCCTGCTCCGGCGTCGGACAGCGGCGGCGCGGCTGCTCCCGAAGCCAAGTCGTGCTGCAAGGGCAAGAACGACTGCAAGAACAAGGGCGGCTGTAAGGGCGACGACAACAGCTGCAACAACAAGAACGACTGCAAGGGCAAGGGCGGCTGCAACGCCAACTGCCCCAAGTGAGTCCAGCGTGACGAGCCGGCCGCGACGCTCCGAACGGACGTCGCGGCCGCGTTCATTTCGATGGGAGCCCAGGCGATGACCGAAGCACGTCGTGGTTTGCCCGATCTCGGCATCGGCGTCGGCTTGCGCGTGCCGCACTACCGGCGGATCTTCGCGGAGAAGCCGCGCATCGATTTCGTCGAGGTCATCAGTGAAAACTTCATGGGCGCGGGAGGCCGACCGCGCCACCACCTCGAACGCGCGCTCGAGCTGTATCCACTGGTGCAGCACGGCGTCTCGCTCGGGATCGGCGGGCCCGAGGAGCCGGACCGGGCGTACCTCGAGAGCCTGCGTGAGCTCGTGCGTCGCACGAAGACACCCTGGGTGAGCGATCATTTTTGTTGGTGTGGCGCTGGGGGCGCGCACTTGCACGATCTGTTGCCGCTGCCGTTCACGCCAGAGCTCGTGCGCACCGTCGCCGACCGCGCGCGTAAAATTCAGGATTTTTTGGGGGTGCCCTTCGCGCTCGAAAATACGTCGAGCTACCTCACTTACAAGGGGAGCGTGCTCGCCGAGTGGGAGTTCGTCGCGGAGGTCGCGGAACGCGCGGACATCGGGTTGCTCTTCGACGTGAACAACGTCTTCGTGACGGCTTACAACCACGGCCTCGATCCACTGGCGTTCGTCGAAGCCGTCCCGGCCGAGCGCATCCTTCAGATCCACCTCGCTGGACACACGAACCTCGGCACGCACATCATCGACACGCACGACGGGCACGTCACTGAGCCGGTGTGGCAGCTCTATCGCCGCACGATCGAGCGAACCGGCGCCGTCTCCACGCTGATCGAGTGGGACGACGCGATCCCGGAGCTCGAGGTGTTGCTCGCCGAAGCCGAACGGGCGCGAACCGAACGCGAACGAGCGCTCGCAGCGCGCGCGCGCGGCGCCTCGACGCTCGATGCGGGCACGCGCACCGCCGTGCGCGAGGCGGCACGCGCGAAACCTGGGGCGAGCGCTGCCGACCATCGCGGCTGGACGCAAGGCGGACCCCGTGAGAGCGCCGCCGCCGACCCGGCGAACGAGGCGGCCGAGTGACGGACGCGGCCGCGATCCAGGCTCGAATCACGTCTTTTTTGCGCCGGCGCAAGGACCTCGCGCACGACGAAGAGGCGCGCCGTTTCGCCGACGAGCACCTCGGCGGAAACGACCGGCTCTCCGCGGTCGAGCAGCTCGAAATCTACCGCGAGCAGTTCTACTTGCGTCACACCGCGTCCCTCGTCGAGGACTTTCCGGGCGTCGGCGGCATCCTCGGGCAGAGTGATTGGGATCGGCTCGTGTGGGACTACCTGGCGAGCATCGAGCCGAGGAGCTTCGACCTCGGCGACCTCGGCGCGGGGCTGGCCGCGTTCGCCGAGACGCGCGACTGGCTCGAAGGCAGGCGCGACCTCGTGGTCGACATGGCGCGCCTCGAGTACGCGCACACCGAGGTGTTCGACGCGCCCGACGCGGCACCGCTCGATCCGGCAAAGCTCGGCGCCGTACCCGAAGACGCCTGGGAGCACGCGCGCCTCGTGACGGACCCGGGGTTACGCCTGCTCGCCTTTCGTCACCCCGTGCTCGCGCTCAGGCGCACGATCCTCGAACGCAACGAACGGCACGACACGAGCGCGCTCGCCCTGCCGTCGCCGAGCCCGGTTTTTTTCGCCGTACACCGGCGAAACCTCGCTATCTTTCACGACGAGCTCGCGCCGCACGCGTTCGCGCTGCTCTCGGCCCTCGGCCGCAGCGAGCCGCTCGGTCACGCTTGTGAGAGCGCGGCGCGCGACGCAGGAGTCAGTGTGGAGTCGCTCGGCGCCGAGCTCGAAGGCTGGTTCTCGACTTGGGCGGCGCGCGGGTACGTCGTGGACATCATCATCAGCTCGCCCGCGAGCGCGCCGGCGCTCTAGCACCGAGCCACGCCGTCACGGCGCACGCGGCGACGAGCCAAATCAGCGCCTCGACCTGGTGACGGTAGCGCGCCGTCTCACCAAACGTGAAGAGCGCGCTCGTCACGACGACGAACGCGATTTGAAGCAGAGCGAACGCCAGTGCGGCGGCTCGCGCGCGACGCGCGGGCTTTTGCGAGCGCGCACCGCGCCAGACCTTGCGGCAGGCCCAGACGCACGGAAACGGCAGCAGCGCGTAGACGCCAGAACCCCAATGGATCAGCGAATTGTAAGCGTTTTCATAGCCGCCGAGCACCTTGCCGTGCTCGTAGTGCGGTGAGCCCGGCTTGCCCGTACGCGGGTGCCAGCGCGTCGCGGGCCCGAAGAGAGCGCGCACGTTGTGTAGGACGGTGGCGGCGTAGTCCCAGGGACGCTCGCGCAGGTAGACGAACGCGTCTCGCCGGCGCTCGCGCATCACGGGGAGCATCACCCAATGGTTGAAGTTCCCTGAGTGAAACGTGGGCCGCTCGAGCTCGTCGAGAATGGGCGAGCGGCCGTCCGTGTGCGGCGGGAAGAAAGGCGTGTAGACGGAGGGACCTGCGAACACGCCGAGCTCGGCGAAGCGCGAGAGCGCGTGCTCGGCGACCCAACGCGCCTTCACGTCGTCCTCGAGCTGGTCCGTCGTCACGCGCGCGAGGTTCGCGCCGACGGCCGAGCTCGTGCCGAACACGCCGAAGAGCGCGGCGTTCTTCAGGTAGAGCCCGAACAAGAGCGCGAACGGCAACGCGGCCGCGGCGAGCACGCGCCGGAAATCACGCCGGCCCCAAAAGAACAGCGCGAGCGCGAGCACGGCAAAAAACCAAACGAGGTGAAAGGTGCTGCGAAACCAGCCGATCACCGCGCAGAGAGCGAAGCAGGCTCCGAGCGCGCGCATGCTCTCGCGCTCAATCGCACGGTGAAAGCAGGCGCAGGCCGCGGTGAGGCACGCCGCGACCAGGTGCTCCCACAAAAATAAATGCTCGAGGTAGAGCGTCTGCGGAATCAGCGAGAAGGCGACGACTACGGCAAAGCTTGCCCGCTGCGGCACGCCGAGCACACGCAGCAGATAAAGGAGCGCATTCACGAGCAAAAGGCCGAGCGCCCAGAACACGACGAGCGCCGCCGTGGCACCACCCGACTTCAAAAGCACGCTCGCGAGCAGGTTCATGCCCGGCGGATAAGCGTGAAAGTAGTAGACGCAATCGAACGCGCGCGCCCGGAGCTCGGTCGGGTCGCAGAGGAACATCCAGTCGAGCTCGAAGTTGAAACGGAAGCCGAACGCCTGGAGGAGCAGCCGCGTCGCGAGGAAGACTCCGGAGAGCCAGGCGTGCTCGCGCAGCTCCGTGACGCCGACCGAAGGCCTCGAGCCGGAGCTCTCCGTCACCGCTCGCCGCGCTGCTCCAGCTGCTTCAAGTAGCCAATCAGCGCGCTGCCCGCGTGCTGCGGGTTGTCGATGCGCACGTCGAGGTCCGTCGGGGTATTCGGAAAGCCGCCGCGCATCACGCCCGGGTTGACCATGACTTCGGACGGACCGGGGTTCAGCTGGAAGCGGAGCATGAAGCCGAGGGCCGCGTCGATGCCCTGCTGCAGGGCCGCAATTTCGCGTGCTGGAACGCCCGCTACGCGCGCGACCCGCAGCGTCGAGACGGCCGCTTCCATGCGCGTCGAGGTCCCGATGATCGCCGGCGGCACGAACGGGCCCACGCTCGTGGCGCCGTCGTAGTCCGGCGACGCCTCACGGCCATGAATCGCCGTGTTCCGGACCATCTCCTGCCATTCGAGGCAGAAGCGCAGCGCCTTCCGATTCGGCGCACGCTCCCAGAGCTCGTCGAGCGCATGACACGTCCAGTGTTCGGCACCGTAATAGTAGTGCGCGGCGGCGTAATAGAACGGCGTCGTCACGAGGTGGTCGAGCGCGCGGCTCGCGGCTTCCACGTCTTTCGGATCGCGGGTGAGGCGGGCGGCCCGTCCGAGCGCGAAGGCGGCTTCCCCCGTGTAGTAGAGCACCTGCACGTCTTCGGGCGCGCTCTTCTGCCGATCGTAAAAGTGCATGAACTCGCCGTCGGGTCGCTGCTGGCTGCGGATGAACGCGGCCAGATCGCGAATCGCCGGCATGAGCTCCGGCATGAGCCCGCCCTGGACGATCTCCGACAGCCCGAGCAAGCCGAGCGCGGAAGAGCCGAGATCGGCGCGATCACCGTCGGCGACGCAGCGGTGCGAGCCGCAGTTCACGAGCGCGCCTTCCGCCAAGCGCCGCGCCGCACGCTCCGCCGCGTCGATCATCGGCGCATCCTTCGCGTAGAGCGCGCTCTCGGAGAGGAACCACGTCGCGCCCGCGTGGCGCGGCCAGTTGTAGCCCGGGTGTTCCTGGTTATCGACGGCGTTGACCTCGTAGCGGTACGTGCCGTCGGTCTTCACCGCGTTCGCGAGGTAACGCCCCGCGCTGACGACGGCGTCACGCAGCGTCGCGCGCGTGACCTCGAACGCCGGCTCGGGCGGCAGGTGGCGCCGGAGCGCAATCCGCCTGAACTCGCCCTCGTCGACGAGCTCTTCCTTGGACACGTGGAGCTCGCGCGCGAGCGCGTCCCAAACCACGTCCGGATCCACGCCGAGCTGCAGCCGGATCGGACCGAGGATGAGCGGATGGTCGTAGGCCTTCCAGGCGAGCAGGTCGTCGGCCGTCGCGTACGCGACGCGCTCACCGAGCGTGACCTTGACGCCGTCGCGCCCAGGCACGAACGAGGCGCCGAAAATCAGCGGGTTCGTGGAGAGCACCGGGCTCGTATCCACGATGTCTTCGACCGCGCGCGTGCCGCGCCATCTCCGGAGCTCCGCGGCGAGCGGTCCGTCCGGCCCCGATACGGTGCCCGACGCCGAAACGACCGTGCGCGCGCGTCGCTTACCGCCCGTCCACACGCTGACGACGCTCTCCGACGGCGCCTTGTGGCGATTGACCCGGAGCGCGAGGACGATGACGAGGCTCGTGACGACGAGTAGGGCGAGGTAGGCGCCGACGATGCGCCCGAGCGTGCGGAGCGTCACGCGGGCGCTCCGCGGTCCTCACTCGGAGCCTCCGTGGCCGCGCTGGCGGCCGGCGGCGGCGCGACGCGACGCTCGGCAGGCCCGACGAAGCGCAGCTCCAGCACCGGATAGACGACGGTGTACGGCAGTACCAAGAACGCCACGAGCGCCATCAACGCCATGCCGCCCTGCCCGAAGTCGCCGTGGATGCCCGAAAGAAATGCGAGGCTCAACGCCGCGGCGGCCAGCAGCACGAGGCCGATGCCGAGGAGCACACTCGCCCCTACCCGAAGTGCTCTGCGAGCCGAGGCGGGGCGAGCGAACACGAACACGCTCGTCACAATCACGCCCCCGACGGAGCCGCCGACCACGACGTCGGCGGGCCACCAGCGCGTCGGCAGCTCGAAAAGCCCTATGCCGAGCACGAGCGCCGGGATCAGGTTGCCGAGCGCGAACCCGATCTCGAAACGCCGTGCACCCGAATGCGACACGGGGCGCATGGTGCAGCGGGGTCGGCTCTGTGGCAAGCGCCCGAAACTTGCGTGGTTCCGCGGGGTTTGCTAACGTCGCCCAGTGGGCGTTCCGTCTGAGTGGCTCGATCGTTTCTGCACCGAGCGCGGTGCAGTGCTGATGGGCGTGCTCAACGTGACGCCGGACTCGTTCTACGACGGCGGTCGTTACCTCGGGCCCGACGCGGCGCGCGCCCAAGTCGACCAGCTGCTCGCCGAGGGCGCGTCGATCATCGACGTGGGAGCGGAGTCGTCGCGGCCGGGCGCCGAGAGCGTGCCGGCAGCCGACCAGCTCGCACGGCTCGACGCGGCACTCCATCACGCCGTGGCGCGCGGCGCGCTCGTTTCCATCGACACCACGAGTCCGGAAGTCGCCGAGCGCGCGCTCGCGCTCGGTGCGCGCATCGTCAACGACGTCTCGTGCCTCGCCGATCCGGAACTCGCGCGCGTGACGGCGCGAGCGAATGCGACGCTCGTGCTCATGCACGCGCGCGGACCGATGAGCGCGCAGCGCGGCTTCTCCGCGTATCCGGACGCAGGCTACGGCGACGTCGTGCTCGACGTGCTCGCCGAGTGGCGGGCCGCGCGGGGCCGCGCGGCCGACGCGGGCCTCGCGCCGAACGACGTTTGGTTCGATCCGGGGCTCGGCTTCGCCAAGAACGCTCGGCATTCGTTCGAGCTGCTCGCGCGCCTCGCCGAGCTCACGCAGGAAGGCGTGCCGGTCGTGGTCGGTCCGAGCCGCAAGTCGTTCATCGCGTCGGTCGACGGCGCGCCGCCCGCCGAGCGCTTGGGCGGCACGGTCGCGGCGTGCCTCGCTGCGGTCGAGCGCGGTGCGCGCGTGCTGCGCGTGCACGACGTGCGCGCGGTCGGCCAGGCGCTCGCCGTGGCTCGTCTCGCGCGGCGTCCGCCCGCGCAGGTGGAGGCGCCGCATGCCTGAGCTGCTGCGCGCCTACTTCGCGAGCCGCGCGCCGGTGCACTACCTGCGCGACGCGCTCGACATCTTCATCGTCTACTACGTCGTCTACCGCGCGCTGCTCGTGCTGCGCGGGACGCGCGCGATGCAGGTCGGCGTGGGGCTCGGCGTGCTCTTCGCGCTCTACCTGGTCGCGCAGGCGCTCGAGCTCGTCACGGTGCTCACGATCATGGGGGCGCTCATCTCGAGCATGATCCTCATCATCGTGGTCGTGTTCCAAAACGACATCCGCCGCGGCCTGCAGCGCGTCGGCAGCCGCGCCTGGTTCGGTACCTTCTCCCGCTCGCAGGAGAGCAAGGTCATCGATGAAGTGGTGGAAGCGGCGACCGAGCTTGCACGCCATCGCATCGGCGCGCTCATCACCTTCGAGCAGGACGCGAACCTCGACGAGTTCGTCGGCGTGCACAAGGGCCAGGTCATCGATGCGCAGGTGACGAGCGAGCTCTTGGTGTCGCTGTTCGTGCCCGAGGGCGTGAACAAGCTCCACGACGGCTCGGTCGTGATCCGCAACCTGCGCATCGCCAAGGCGGGCGTCTTCTTCCCCATGCCCGAGGGGCGCGTGATGGACCAGAGCTTCGGTTCGCGTCATCGCGCCGCGCTCGGCATCACGGAGGAGACGGACGCGGTCGTCGTGATCGTGAGCGAGGAGCGCGGCACCATCAGCTTCTGCTTCAACGGCAACATCGCGACGAACCTCGACGGGCCGAAGCTCCACGCCATGCTCGAGGCGATGTTCAGCCCGAAGGTGCGCAAGGCGCGCAAGCCCAAGGCTGGACGCGAGAAGGAAGAGGCGCCGCTCAGCGTGCGGCGCGATCCGGAAAAGACGCCGCTCGGCGAGGAACCGCTGCGCATCAGCCTCGTCGGGGAAGAGCCCGGCTCGCGCCGCCTGCGCCCGCCGAGCGATCCGCCGCCGCCTTTGCGCGTCGCGCAGAGCACGCCGCCTCCGCCCGTCGGACCGCGCTCCGAGCCCGCGGAGCCGTCGGAGCCGTCCGCGGCCGACGCGCTCGCGACGGACGAGCCGGACCCTGACTTTCCACGGAGCGATGGATGAGCGTCGCCGAGCGCGTGACCGCGACCGGCGTCTTCTTGCGTGAGGCCTTCACCGAAAACCTGGGGTTGAAGTCGCTCTCGCTCGCGTTCGCGATCGGGCTCTTCTTGTTCCTCTACGGGCAGCGCGACGAGCAACAGCGCACCGTCGCCGTCGGCATCACGTCGCGCCCGCCGTCGGAGGATTCGGCGCGCGAGCTCATGACGCAGCTGCCGGCGTCGATCCACGTGACGTTGCGCGGGCCCGCGCACGTCATCGATCGCTTGGTACAGGCCGGCATTCCGCCGATCACGGTCGATCTCAGGAACGGCGAGCGCGACAGCATCGTGTTCAACGAGCGCATGTTCTCGCTGCCGCCGGACACGCACGTGACGGCCGCCGATCCGCCGAGCATCGAGCTCGAGTGGGAGGACGTGATCGCCCGGCAAATCCCGGTGCAGGCCTCGATCACCGGGCAACCGGCCGAAGGGTACGTCGTGAAGGGCGAGCCCGAGGTCGAGCCGAAGCTCATCGCGGCGCGCGGCCCGTCGAGCCTGGTGGAAGTGCTGCAGTTCGCGCGCCTCGCCGCGTTCGACGTGTCCGGCTTGAGCGAAGGCGTGCACCGGCGACGATTGGCGCTCGACGCGCCACCGACGCGCGTGCGCTACCTCGGGCCGTCGGCTGCCACGGTCGCCGTGACGGTCGCTCGCCGCGTGACGGAAGCGAGCTTCGCCGCGCGTCCGGTCGAGGTGCTCGGACCGTCGATCATCGGCGTGTCGCCGCGCGCCGTGGACGTGACGGTGGTCGGGCCGCCCGAAGTCGTGCAAGCGCTGCGTGCCGAACAAGTCGTGCCGCGCGCGAACCTGATGAAGGCACCGGGCCTCGACCTGAAGGATTTGCGACACGGCTCGGCCGAGCTGCCCGTGACGGTCGAGCTTTCAGGCGCGCAAGCGAAAGTGCAGCCGCCGACGGTCACCGTGAAGTGGTGACGGCGACGAGTTCAGAAGTCTTGGTAGGGTCAGATCACGATCGGCGTGCGTGGCAACGACCCACGTAACTAGACCGGCGAGGCCGGTGGACGGCCGTCCCGCAGTGCGGATGAGCCGCCTGGTGCCCGCGGGCGTCCTCCGAGGAGCGACGCGCGCGCCGTTCAGCGACTTCCGCAAGCTCACGGACGGCCGTCCACCGGCCTCGCCGGTTCTTAAGTGGGCTAGTCGCCTCTTGCGCTCATCGTGATCTGTTCTGACCAAGGACCGTCGAAGCCCTTTCGGGGTCCAACGCCTCGACGTAACTGCCGTCCGGCTCGACGAAAATTCGCTTCATCGCGGGGATTTCTGCGCGAATGCGGGCTTCGAGCGCGTCGATGGCGGCTTCCACTTCCGTGACGGTGAGGTCGCGGCGAAACCGCACCTTGAGCGCGAGCAAGATCGAGTCCGGACCGAGGTGCATGCTGAGGAGCTGCGTCACGGCGTCCACGCCGGGCGTCCCTTGCGCGAGAGCGAGCGCTTGGGCGCGGAGCTCGGGGCTCGCGCTCTCGCCGATCAGGAGGCCGTGCGTGTCGTAGGCGAGCGCAAAGCCGATGCCGCAGAGCAGGACGCCGATGACGATCGAGCCGATGCCGTCGGGGAGCGTGCTGCCGGTCACGAGCGACACCACGAGCGCGACCACCGCGACGAGCAGTCCGATCACGGCGCCCGTGTCCTCGAGCAGCACGACCGGAATCGTCGGATCCTTGCCCGAGAAGAGCGCCTCGAAGAACGGACGGCCACGGCGTTCACGCTGAAACTCACGCATCGCGACGGTGAAGCTCGACGCCTCGAGCACGAGCGAGATCCCGAGCACGACGAGCGGCCAGACGAACGACGTGGGCGGCCCCTCGTGCCCCGCACGCAGCTTGTGCACGCCCTCGAAGATCGCGAACACGCCGCCCAGCAAGAAGAGCGTGAGCGACACGACGAACGCCCAGAAGTAGCGCTCGCTTTCGCGGCCGAGCGGGTAGCGGGCGGGGTTCGTCCGCGCGGCGAGCGTCATCCCGACGAGCAGGAGCGCTTGGTTGGCCGTGTCGGCGACCGAATGCACCGCCTCGGCGAGCATGGTGGCGCTGCCGGAAAACCCCGCCACGACGAGTTTCACCAGCGCAATGCCGCCGTTGGCCGCCAGCGCGGCGAGCACCACCTTTTTTCCCGAGTGAGACGACACCGGGCGGGACTCTACTACGTCATCACGTCACGTCGGTGGGAGCCCGGCCGCGCGCAGTCGCTTTTGAGCCTCGCGGTTGCCGGGATCGAGGAGCGCGGCTTCGCGCCACTCGCCGCCCGCCGCGCTCTTGTCGCCTGATTTCGCGAGCGCGTCGCCGAGCGCGAGGTGCGCCCCGGAGTTGCGCGGAGCGAGCTCGACCGCGTGTTTGGCCCAGACGACGCCGGCGGCCACGTCGCCGAGCGCGAGCAGCGAGTACGAGAGCCCGCTGGCCGCGGAGGTCGACCTGGGCTCGAGCACGAGCCCGCGCCGAAACGCGCGCTCGGCGCTCACGAAGTCGCTGTGACGGAGGGCGTTGTCACCCTGCTTCATCGCCCGCGTGACGAGGGCGCGCACGCCAGGGTTGTCGGACCCCTCGATGTGCGCGGCGGCGAGGAACGCCTTGCGCGCTTCCGTCTCGGAACCGAGCCGCGCGAGCGCGTCCCCGAGCGCGTCGCGCGCAGGCGGGCTATTCGGATCGAGATCGACGGCGCGGCGCGCCCAAACGGCGGCTTGCGCGCCGTCGCGTTGAAGCAGCAACACGAAAGCGAGCTCGTGCGCGATCTCCGAGCTCGCCGTGTTCCATGCCGCGGCACGGCAGAGCGACGTTTGGGCCGCCTTCAAATCCCCTTGGACGATCGCCGTGCGCGCGAGCCGCACCTGCTTCAGCGCCGCACCCGGATAATAGCCTTGATGCGGCTCTTCCGCCCCGAGCAGCGCTTTGCAATCCGGCACCTCGCGTCCCGAGCCGTCGCCGGACGGATTCGGAGCGGGCACGACGCTGGGACCCGCGGGAGCGGCGCTCGGCTGCGAGCTCGGCGGCTCGGGCGGCGGCGGAATCGGCAGCGCGCGCTCGGATGCAAGCTCCCGCGCAGCGCTCGCACGCACGAGCGGGGCGGGCGGCCGCGAGAGCCAGCGCGCCCCCGCGTAGAGCGTCACGATCAGAAGTCCCTGCAGCGCCCCGAGCCCGACGAGCACGGCCGCCGTGCCGAACGAGATGCGCTTGCGGTGGAGCTTCGCGTCCTGGCGCGCGAACCACGCCGAGAACAGCTGCAAACGCGCCTGCCACGCGTCGGGTGGTCGCGTGAGCGCACCCGGTAGCGCGGGCGGGGCCACGTCGAGCTCTGCCGAGACGGTCATCGCCGGCGGATTGCGCTCGTGCGGCGGCGTCGTCGCGAGCGACGCGGGCAAGGAAGCGGGGGGAAGCGAGGCGACGGGCATGCCCGAGAGCGTCGGCACCGTCTCGGCGATCACGGTCGCGGCGAGGGCGGGTGCTGCGAGTGGCGGCGACGCGAGCGGCGTGACGACCGGCGGCGCGCGCACCGGCGGCTCGGGCGGCGTGGCGACCGGTCGCTGAACGCCGCTCGGCGGCGCCGGGCGCGCAGCGGGACGCGGAGCGGCCACCGCGACCACGGGCGCCGGACGAATGGACCCGACCGGGGCGCCCGGCTGCGTCGAGAGCGGCGCCGGACGCGAAACCGAGACGGGAGGCGCGGGCGACTCGGCGGGACCCGGCGGATGCAATGACACGGTGCCGGACGCCGGGATCGACGGAGAAATCGGCGGTGTCTCCGCATCGGCCATCGTGAGCGCGGCTTCGACCGGCGTCATCACGTTCGCCGTGGCGGGCTGATCCACCGGCTCGACGCGCACGCGCCCCGAACCGAGCACGAGCAGCGCCGAAAGAGCGTTCACACCCGAGAGCTGGCGAGGCTCGAGCTCGAGCGTGCGTCCCTCCGCGCCGACGACGAGCCCGTCCGAGAGATCGAGCGTGAGCTCGATGCGCGGATTCACGACGCGCACCCGGAGCGGCCGCGTCGACTTCTCGAGCACGCGCAGGCAGCGCGCCGGCCCCGTCGTCTCGAGGCGCGTGTCGAAGGCGGAGCGCGCTTCGGCCCGCGCGAACAGCGCGCGCTCCGGCTCGACCAGACCGGCGAGCGTCGACTCGAGCCGCTTGAGCGAAGGCGCCCCGCGCTCCTCCGACCAGATTTCGTCCCAGCGCACGACGAGCAGCGACGCCCAGCGCAGCCGGGAGTCGCGACGCAGCCGCCGCAAGAGGTCGTAGCCGGCCTCGTGCGCGTGCTCTTCCCCAATCACGAAGACGGTCGGATCGGCCTGGCGCAGGGTTTGAAAGCGGGTCGGGCTCGGGTCGAGATCCGTCACCACCACGGTGACGCCGCGCTTTCTGAGCTCCTGTGCGACGGCGTCCGACCGCGGCGTGTCGTCGTCGGCGAGCACGATGCGCAGGCCTTCGATGGCCGGCGCCGAAGCCTGGGGGCTCGCGCGCGTCGCACCGAGCGCGTCGGCCGGCTGAGCTCCGCCGAGCTCGTAGCGGAGCGGCTCGGCGCGCACGACGTGGCGCCGCACGCGGCGGACGAACGTATCCAAGAATTCGGTGAGCGGCCGCCCGCGCCCGAGCGTGATCTTCAGATCCTGCGGATCGCCGCCGGCCGAAAGCGAGCTCACGAGTCCCGCGCGGAGCTCTTTCGAGAGGACGCTGATGAACTCGTCGAGCGTGGAGTCGCCGACCGCTCCCTGCGAATCGGTACCCTGCTCGGGGATCTCCCGCGCCATCTTGGCCACGCGTTCGGCCGTGGCGTCCACGCTCGCGGAGCGCGGCAAGACGGCCCTGGCTCCGTGGCGAAAGGCGCTGAGCTTGGCCTCGAGCTCGGCGTCGTCGCTGAGCACGACGACCGGGACCGTGAAGTTCTGCGAGAGCCCGGCGAGCTTCTGCAGCGCGGACGCGCCGCCGTCTTTCGCGGCTTCGCCCATGAGGAGCACGAGATCGGGCGCCGTGACGATCACCGCGTCGACGACCGCGTTGAGCTCCGTCGTCTCTACTTGAACCTGATGGCGCGAGAGCGCCGCCTGGAAGGCCGGCGTAAATCGCTCCCCTGCTCCGACGAGGAGCACGGTGGGCTCGACGCCATCGCGAGACGGCCCCATGTCAGTCGAAGCATCGCGCAGTTCACGCGTGCGGTCGAGGGTCGCGACTCCCGTTCGCGCTTCGAAAGAACACGCGGCGGGTGCGACCTTTCCGCATATCGACGCTTCGTAGCGTACAAAAGCCCGCGCGGCGCGCGCTCACAGGTACACGATTTTGAGCCGCGAGCGCGCGTTTTGATAATACGCGGCGAGCGCGGCCTGCAGCCGAGTCGACACGTACCAGCGGCGCAAACCCGGCAGCACGGTCTCGAACGGCGCGTCGCGATACGGCGTCTTTTCGTTGCGAAACAAGGCCCGGAGCTCGGCGTCGCTCGGCGCGAGCATCGGCGCGACCATGCGATCGAGATACAAGCTCGCGCGCGCCTGACGCTGAAACAGCGCGACGAGCTCACGCTGTCCGACGCCCTCGGCGGCGGCCGCGGCGCGCAGCGCGTCGGCGCCGCCGACCCGCTCTTCGGTCAAGCGGCGCGCGGAGTCCGTCTGCTCGCGGAGCTCGTCACCCGTCGGCTCGGGCTCGATGCGCAAGCTCGCGAGCAACGTTTCGGCCACGTGCCGCTCGAGCGCGGCGGACACGTGACGTTCACGGTAGGCCGCGCCGGTGCGATCGGGATCGGCGAGGGCTTCGATGCGCGCTTCGAAGGCGAGCAGGCGCGCGCTGACGAAACGGGGCGAACGCGCGGCGCCGAGCTCGGGTGCCTCGAAGCGAACGACCGAGCGATCGACGAGCAACGGTTCGGCGACGGCGACGGGGACGCCGAACGCAGCGAGGCAGAGCGCCGCCGCAAGCCCGGCGCTGACGGAGCGCCGCATCACGCCGAAACGCCTGCGTTCGGTCGAGCGCCCGACGCAGACGGCGAGCGCACCCACCATCCCGAAGCTCACGCGTGCGGCTCAGCGCGCCGCGGTGCGCTGTTTGGACGACGGCGGCTCGTAGTCGGCGGAGCCGGTTTGGCTGGGCTTCTCGGCCTCGTCGTGGGTGGGCGACGACTCCCGAGCGGCGGTGGTACGGGCCGCGCGGCGCGCCTTCACGAACTCCGCGAAGGTGAGCACCTTCTCCAGATCGCGCGCGCCGAGGCCGTCGAGCACCTCTTCGAGCTGCTTGTGGAGCGCGTCCGTCGAGCGCCCGCGGCGTCCGCCGAGCGCCTCTTGCGTGATCTGCGCGCCGGCGCCGGCGGGGTGCGGCTCCGCGTTCTCCGCGGCCCAGGTCGGGCGCGCGACGGGTCGCATCGCGTTGGCGGCGAGCCAGGCTTCCATGAAGACGCGCAGGCGCTCACTCCGGAACGCGAACCAGCGCTCCCGCTCCGTCGTGAACGCGATCAGCACGTCTTTGAAGCGGCGGAAAGCGCCCTTGCCGTCGATGGCTTGCGAGAGCTGCCCGCGGAGCGTCGGCTCCTCCACCATGGGGATGAAGCGCTCCATCCAGCGGTATTGCTCGCGCGAGCTCACGGGCTCGATCCGCAAGTAGGCTGTATCGGAGGCGATCCGCGCGTGCATTTCTGGATCGGCAATGCCGTCCACCACGCGCAGCACTTCACCCGACACGACGTGCAGATAGCTGTGCACCTCGGGCGCGTTGTTTTCGAACGCGTCTTCGAGCGCTTCCCAATCGACGGGAACGTCGCGCATTGGCTGGCCCGCACCGCGGCTCAGATCATCTGCCATGTCGGGAAACAAGAGCTTACCCTTTTTTAACCGAACGCGCTCGGCTCACCGCTTCTTCCCAACTAGCGCGAAAATCCGCACGCTCTTCGGCAGAAAGGCCCGGAGCGAAGGTCTTATCGAGCTTTCTCATGCCGGCGGCCTCGGCGGGGGTCGGAAAAAGTCCCACGCCGACCCCTGCAAGCATGGCGGCGCCGCGAGCAGTGGATTCGAGCTCCGTCGGCCGCTCGACCGAGACCCCGGAAAAATCGCTCTGGAGCTGCATCAGGAGGTCGTTCGCCGCGGCGCCGCCGTCCACCCGCAGCCGAGCAATCGGCTCACCGCGGTCGGATTGCATGGCTCGCAGCACGTCGTCCACCTCGAGCGCCACCGCCTCGAGCGTCGCGCGTGCCAGGTGCGCGCGCGTGGTTCCACGCGTGATGCCGGTCACGATGCCGCGGGCGTCCGCGTCCCAATAGGGAGCGCCGAGCCCGGCGAGCGCGGGCACGAACGTGACGCCGCCGCTCGTTTCGACGTTCCGAGCGAGCGCCTCGACCTCCGTCGCGGAGCCGATGATGCCGAGTCCGTCGCGCAGCCACTGCACGGCGGCGCCCGCCACGAACACGCTGCCCTCGAGGGCGTAGGCGACCTCGTCACGGACCTGCCAGGCCATCGTGGAGAGGAGGCCGGAGCGACTCGCCACGCGGCGTGACCCCGTGTTGACGAGCAGGAACGCGCCGGTCCCATAGGTGCACTTCGCGTCGCCCACCGAGAAACAGGCTTGGCCGAAGAGCGCGGCGTGTTGATCGCCGGCGAGCCCCGCGATGGGAACGCCGTCCGGCAGCCCGGGGACTCCGTGCGTGACGGCGACCTGCCCGGCGCTCGGCACGATGCGCGGCAAGATCGCCTGCGGCACGCGGAAGAGCCGGCACATATCTGCGTCCCAAACGCGCCGGTCCAGATCCATGAGGAGCGTGCGCGAGGCGTTCGTCACGTCCGTCACGTGCGGCGCGCGCGCCGCCGCGCCACCCGCGAGCCGAAAGACGACGTAGGAATCCACGGTGCCGAAACAGAGCTCGCCCGCCTCGGCGCGTGCGCGCGCGCCCGGGACGTGATCGAGCAGCCATTCGACTTTGGTTCCCGAGAAATACGGATCGAGGACGAGGCCGGTCGTGCGCGTGACCGCGGCGCGTTTGCCGGCGGCTTCGAGCTCGGCGCAGCGTCGGCTCGTGCGCCGGTCCTGCCAGACGATCGCGCGGTGGAGCGCACGACCCGTCGCGCGCTCCCAGAGCAACGTCGTCTCACGCTGATTGGTCATGCCGACGGCGGCGATGTCGGTGCCGGGCACACCCGCACTCCGGAGCGTCTCCTTCACGGCCCCGACGACGCTGTCCCAAATTTCTTCGGGTTCGTGCTCCACCCAGCCGGGTTCGGGAAAATGCTGGGGGAACTCGAGCGTCGCGCGCCCCAGCGTGCGGCCGTCGAGGGCCATCACGAGCGCGGTCGACCCCGTGGTGCCTTGGTCGATCGAGAGGAGGTACTTCGCCATGTCCCGTGTGTTCCCCCGCGCCGCGAAGGGCAAAATCGTGCCCGCAGCGGACGTGATCGTATCGCTTAGTTCCCCTTGTACCAAGCCTTGGGCACAGCTAGCCTCAGGCGGCCCATGGCGCGCATCTTGCTCGTGTCACCGGACGGACAGCAAGTGGTGGAGCTGCGCGACTTCAACTCGCTCGGCCGTCATCCGTCGAACACGATCCAGCTCCTCGACAAGATTGTGTCGAAGGAGCACTGCATCATCGAACGCCGAGGGCCGGCGCTGGTGCTCCGCGATCTCGGGAGCTTGAACGGCACCTACGTGAACGGCGAGCGCGTCAACGGCGAGCGTGAGCTCAAGCACGGTGACGACATCGCGCTCGGCGGCACCCGCGCGCGTTACGACGACGGCTCCGGGCGACCGATGCCGACCGCTCAGGTGCACCCGCAGCAATACACGCAGCCCGTGCAGCAGATGGGGCAGCCGGGGTGGAGCCCGCAGAACGCGCCGCCGCCGAGCCAATACGGCGCTCCGTCGATGCCCGCGACGACGCCCGGCTTCGCGCCGGTGAACGCGCCGGGCGGCGCGCCGTTCCAACCCGGACAGCCGCAGGGATCGGCCGGCATCGTTCCCGTCTCGGGCACGCGCGTCGACGTAAACGACAAGGCGCGCGCGATCGGCACGCAGATCGCGGCGATCCAAAAAGGCTTTCTGCCGGTCGAGCAGCTCAAGCAAAACCCGCAGCAGCTCGCCGACGACTACGAGCGCCTGCGCCTTTCGCACGAGCTCTCGCGCGAGATCGCGCTCGAGCGCGAATTGCCGAAGCTTCTCACCAAGATCCTGCTCACGATCTTCAAGTTCGTGCGCGCCGACCGCGGCGTGATCTTCCTGATGGACGAGCGGAGCGAGCTCGTGCCGAGCGCGAGCCAGCGCCGCGACGGCACGGATTCACCGATCCAGGTCTCCTCCACCATCATGAATCACGTGATGAAGGAGCGCGCGACGGTGCTGACGCACGACGCCGCGATGGATTTCGCGGCATCGAAGGGCAAGAGCATGATCCTGAACCGGATCGGCTCGGCCATCGTCGCGCCGCTCTTGCACAACAACGACATCCTCGGCGTGCTGTGGCTCGACAGCGAGACGCTCGCGCAGTTTCAGCCGAAGGACATGGAGATCGTGACGGCCATCGCCGCGCAAGCCGCCATGTTCATCGAGATCACGATCCTCGGTAAGAAGATCGAGCAGGAGATCGTCAATCGCGAGCGCTTCAGCCGGCTGCTTTCGCCGAACGTCGCGAAGCGCGTGCTCTCGGGCGCGCTCGAAGTGAAAAAGGGCGGTCAGCTCGTCGAAGAGTGCACGGTGTTCAACTCCGACATCCGCGGCTTCACGCGCATGAGCGAAGGCGCGAACCCGGCCGCCGTCGTCGATATGATGAACGAGTACTTCGAGCAGATGGTCGAAGTCGTGTTCAAGTACGAAGGCACGCTCGACAAGTTCATGGGCGACGGCATCATGGCGCTGTGGGGCGCGCCGGTCGTGCACCCGGACGACGCGCTCCGGAGCGTCTCCTGCGCCCTCGAGCAAATGGACGTGCTCGCGCGCTTCAACCGGCGCCGCGTGGAAGAGAATCAGGAGCCGCTCGCCATCGGCATCGGCATCCACACGGGGCCGCTCGTCGCCGGCTACATCGGCAGCTCGAAGGCGCTCTCCTACACGGTCATCGGCGACGTCGCGAACACGAGCGCTCGCGTCTGCGGTATCGCCGCGCCGGGCCAAATCCTCATCAGCGAGGCGACGCTCGCGCGTTTGCAAAATCGCGTCGAGGTGGACGAGCTGCCCGCCGCCAACCTGAAGGGCAAAGAAAAGCCCTTCCGCATCTTCAACGTGAAGCGCCTCGTCACTTCGGTGCAGGTACCTCTCCACCCCACTAGCAACTAAACCGGTCGCCGGAGGCTCGCTAGCGAGCCGACACCAGGGAACCTCCCCTACAGCCCACCTCGAGCTGACACTCGCCCTACACCCGACTACAAACTAGCGGGCGGCGCGGCAGAATATTTCCGAACGGCGTGGGGCGTCTCCTATAGTGGGAGATCGATCGTGAACCGTAGCAACACGTTGGGCGCCCTAGTGGTCTTGAGCCTGGTCGCCGCCACGGCGTGCGGGGGCCAAGCGGACGCGACACGCACCCCGAAGACCACGCAGCCGAACGGCGTGGCCAGCGTCGCCGTTCCGAGCCCGGCCGTAGCGACGAGCGCGACGCCGGCGGCAGCCCCCACGGCGAGCCCCGCACCCGTCGCCAGCGCCGCGCCCGGCCCCGCGCCGGCAGCCCCGGCCGACTCCGGCTCGCCGCGCATCGACGACGAAAACGTGTACGCCCCCGACCACACGATCGCCGCGGCCAACGTTCCGCTCCTCGACGCCGACCAAAAGCCGCTCCCGCAGACGGACGCGCGCCCGACCGTCACGAGCCAAATCTTCGACGCGCGCATGCGCCTACTCGCCCGCGCCATCACGACCGGCAACGCCGACGCCGCGCTCCCCACCTTCTTCCCGGCCGTCGCCTACGCGCAGGTCAAGGACATCCCGTCGCCGGAAAAGGACTGGGAACATCGCCTCGTCGGCGCGTTCCGGCGCGACATCGCCGAGTACCACGCCAAGCTCGGCAAAGACGCCGCAAGCGCGAAGCTCGTCTCGGTCGAAGTCCCCGAGGGCGCCGCCAAGTTCATGAAGCCGGGCAGCGAGGGCAACCGCCTCGGCTACTACCGTGTCCTGCGCTCCAAATTGGTCTTCCAACTCCCGAGCGGCAAAGAAGAGCCACTCGAGCTCACGAGCATGATCTCGTGGCGCGGCGAGTGGTACGTCGTGCACCTCCACGGCTTCAAGTGACGGCCCAACTGGTCAAGGCAGTTCGAAATCCTGCCCAAACGCAGCCGGGACGCCCCGCGAACTGATTTTCGCGGCGTGACGACGGCGCAACGCGTCAGCGGCAACGCCTCGACAGCCTGCGAAAGTTCAGGGAGATTCGGCGACCCCCCTCCGCATGGCCCACGTTCTCGCGTTCGAGCGTCCCGTCGTCGAGCTCGTCTCTCGCGTACGAGAGCTGCGCGCGCTCGCGAGCACGGACGAGAAGTGGACGCCCGAGCTCGAGCGGCTCGAGGAGAAGGCCGCACGCCTCGCGCGCGAGGTGTTCGCGAACCTCTCGCCGATGCAAAAGGTGCAGCTCTCGCGGCACCCGAATCGGCCCTACACGCTCGACTACATCAGCCGCTTGTTCGAGGATTTCGTGGAGCTGCGCGGCGACCGCCGCTTCGCCGACGACTGCTCGATCGTCGCCGGCATCGGGCGTTTTCACGGCCGCAGCGTCGCCGTCGTCGGGCACCAGAAGGGCCGCTCCGCAAAGGAGAACGTCGCGCGCAACTTCGGCATGCCGCACCCCGAGGGCTATCGCAAAGCGATTCGCGTGTACGAGCTCGCCGATCGCTTCGGCCTGCCCGTGTTCACCTTCATCGACACGCCCGGCGCGTTCCCCGGCATCGGCGCCGAGGAGCGCGGCCAGAGCGAAGCCATCGGCGCCGCGATCGAAAGCATGTCGAAGCTCGGCGTGCCCGTGCTCACGACCGTGATCGGTGAAGGCGGCTCGGGCGGCGCGCTCGCGCTCGGCATCGGCAACCGCGTGCTCGTGCTCGAGTTCGGCTACTACTCGGTGATCACGCCCGAAGGCTGCGCCGCCATCCTGTGGAAGAGCGCCGATCGCACGCCTGAAGCCGCGGCGCGTCTCAAGATCACGGCGCCGAACCTGCTCGAGCTCGGCATCGTCGACGTCATCATCGACGAGCCGCCCGGCGGCGCGCACCAGGATCACGACGCGGCCGCGCGCCACCTCGACCGCGCGCTGCACAAGGAGCTCACCGCCCTGAGCTCGCTCGATCCCGACGCCCTGCGCGACGACCGCTACGAACGCTTCCGCCGCCTCGGCGCGTTCGTCGCGTAGCGGTCGAACGCCGGAAGTTTTATCGGCGCCCCGCCGCGCGCTCCGTTGACGGCGCGGTCACGCGCGGCGCCGAGGTGCCGGGCGCCGTGCCGTTCAGATCGAATAGCTCGGCGTGAACACGTGCGTGCGCCTCGCCGACACGAACACCGTGTCGCCCGTCTTCAAACCGAGCTCCGCGGAGCGTTCGGCCGTGAGCTCGGCGAGGATCGTCTTGTCGAGCTCGACGGCACGGAGCTCGACTTTGGTGCGCGACCCGGTCGGGTTCACGTGCACGACGCGTGCCTCGATCGCGGCCTCGCCGTTCTTGCGATGTTCGATCGTGAGCTCGTGCGGGCGCACGTAGATTTCGGCGTGCGGGGCGCCGTTCGAGCCGTGCTCGCCGTTCAACGGCGGCGGCGCGCTCGACGGCGTGATCACCGGCTTGCCGCCCTCGAGCTTGCCATCGAACACGTTCACGTTACCGAGAAAGTCCATGACGAAGGCGTTCGCCGGGTGCTCGAACACCTCCGCGGGCGTCCCGACCTGCTCGACCTTGCCGTGGTTCATGACCACGACGCGATCGGCGACTTCGAACGCCTCCTCTTGGTCGTGCGTGACGAAGACGCTCGTGACGTGGATCTCTTCGTGGAGGCGCCGCAGCCATTGGCGGAGCTCGGTACGCACCTTGGCGTCGAGCGCTCCGAACGGCTCGTCGAGCAGGAGCACCGCGGGCTTGGCCGCGAGCGCGCGAGCGAGCGCGACGCGCTGGCGCTGGCCGCCCGAGAGCTGCGACGGGTAGCGCGAACCGAAATTGTCGAGCCGGATGAGCTTCAAGAGCTCGTTCACGCGCGCCTCGCGTTCCGGCTTCTTCACGCCGCGGACGCGTAAGCCGTAGCCGATGTTGTCGGCGATGGTCATGTGGCGGAAGAGCGCATAGTGCTGGAACACGAACCCGACTTTGCGCTCGCGCGGCGAGTATTCGGTGACGTCCTCCTCGTGGTGGAGCACGTTGCCACTGTCCGCGACCTCGAGCCCCGCGATGATGCGCAGCAGCGTCGTCTTGCCGGAGCCGGACGGCCCGAGCAGCGCCACGAGCGCGCCGTTGGGCACCTCGAGACTCACGTCGTCGACGGCCGCGAAACTGCCGAAATGCTTGGAGACGTTCTTGACGGTGATACTCATGAGTCGGCTCCGCTCTCGCTCGAGGCGGACGGCAGGTGTTGTTCGAGCTTGCTCTTCGCGAAGAGCGTGACGATGGCGACCAGCGTCAGCACCGACGCGACCGCGAACGACCCCGGCAGGTTGTACTCCTGAAACAGCTTTTCGATGCGGAGCGGCATCGTGTCCGTCTGGCCGGCGATGTGCCCCGAGACCACGTAGACCGCGCCGAATTCCCCCATCGCGCGCGCGTTGCACAGGATGATGCCGTAAACGAGACCCCACTTCACGTTCGGCACGGTCACGTGCCAAAACATCTGCCACCCGCTCGCGCCGAGGCTCAGCGCCGCGAGCTCCTCTTCGGGCCCGACCGCTTCCATCACGGGGATGAGCTCGCGCGCGACGAAGGGAAACGTCACGAACGACGTCGCGAGCACGAGCCCCGGCGTCGCGAAGATGATCTTGAGACTCCGGTGTTCGGGCCAAATGCCGAGCGCGTGCTGCACCGCCACGAGGAGCGCGAGCAGCGCGCCGCCTCCGCCGAACGTGACCAGCCACGCCGGCAACTTCCAGAACCCGCGCCGGTGCCGCGACGGCCGCGCGACGAAATACGCGACGAGCGAGAGCAGCACGAGGAACACGCCGACGACCCAGGGCATGATCGAGTAGCCGTCACGCCGCAGGAACGCGCCGAAGTAGCCCTGGAGGCCGAAAATCAGCACGAACATCAGGCCTGCCACCACGGGCGAGACCGAAAACGGCAGGTCGATGAACGCGACGAGCAGCGTGCGTCCCGGGAACGAGAAGCGCGACACCGCCCAGGCCGCCGCCACGCCGAACACGACGTTGGCGGCGAGCGCGATCGGAACCACCGTGAGGGTGAGCAAGATCGCCGCGCGCGTGTCGGCATCGGCGACCAGGTTCTTCCAATACGTGCCCACGCCCTCCGAGAGCGCGCCGGCGAAGACGTTCGCCATCGGAACCACGACGAGCACCCCGACGGCCAAGAGCGCCACCGCCGTGAGTCCGTAGCGCACCCACGCCGGGTCCTGCTGCGCGCGCCGCGCCACCTTCGTACCCGCGCTCGCAACGCGTTTAGGCTGCATGGCGGCGGGTCCAGCTTTCGAGCAGGTTGATGAGCACCAGCATCACGAGCGACATGGCGAGCAGCACCACGGCAATCGCGGTAGCCTCGCTGTAGGCAAACTCCTCGAGCCGCGCCACGATGAGAATCGGCGCGATTTCGGTCTTGAACGGCATGTTGCCCGAGATGAAGACGACCGAACCGTATTCGCCGACGGAGCGCGCGAACGCGAGCGCGAAGCCCGTGATCAGCGCGGGGTAGAGCGCCGGCAAGAGCACGTGCCGGAACGTCTGCAGCCGCGTCGCTCCGAGCGACGCCGAGGCCTCTTCTTCCTCGGCGTCGATGTCCTCGAGCACGGGCTGCACGGCGCGCACCATGAAGGGCAACCCGACGAAGACGAGCACGAGCACGATGCCGAAGCGTGTGTAGGCGCCGTTGATGCCGAGCGGCACCAGATAGCGGCCGAGCCAGCCGCTCTTCACGTATAAGCTCGCGTACACGAGCCCGCCCACGGCCGTGGGCAACGCCAGCGGCAAATCGACGAGCGAATCGATCAAGCGCTTGCCCGGGAAGGAATAACGCACGAGCACCCAGGCGATGAGCGCCCCCAGAACCAGGTTCACGAGCGCCGCGGCGAGCGACGCGCCGAACGTGAGCATGTAGGCGGCACGGGCGCGTTCGGTCCAGACCGCGCCCCAGAATTCCGCCCAGCTGAGCGTTGCGGCGCGCGCCAGGCACGCCGCAATCGGCAGGAGGACGAGCAAGCTCAGGTAAAAAATGGTGTAGCCGAGCGTCAGGGAAAACCCCGGCAACACCCGCTGATTGGCGCGCGCCATGGCTAGATCGTCAGGCCTCTCGCTCGTCGCCTACTGCTTCGGCTTGTAGATCGAGTCGAACACGCCGCCTTCGGCCACGAACTGCTTGTGGGCGTCCGGGAAGTCCTTGGCGATGTCGGTGATCGGGAAGAGCTTCATCTCGGGGAAGGTCGCCGTGTGCGCTTTGAGCACCGTCTCGTTGAACGGACGGTAGAAGTGTTCGGCGATGATCTGCTGGCCTTCGTCCGTGTAGAGGAACTTGAGATACGCTTCCGCGACCTTGCGCGTGCCCTTGCGGTCGACGTTCGCGTCGACGACGGCCACGTGCGGCTCCGCCCGGATGCTGATCTCGGGATAGACGATTTCGAGGTCGCCCTTCGCCTCGTGCACCTCGAGATTCGCCTCGTTCTCCCAGGCAAGCTGCACGTCGCCGATCTTCTTCTGGGCGAAAGTGGTGGTCGAGCCGCGGGCACCGGAGTCGAGCACGGGCACTTGCTTGTAGAGCGCCGTCACGTACTTGACCGCGTCGTCGTGCGAGCCCTTGCGCAGCACGACCGAGCCCCACGCGCTGAAGAAGGACAGGTAGCCGTTGCCCGACGTCTTCGGGTTCGGCGTGATCACCTCCACGCCGGGCTTCACGAGGTCCTTCCAGTCCTTGATGCCCTTCGGGTTGCCCTTGCGTACGACGAAGACGATGGTCGACGTGTACGGCAGCGAGCGATTCGGCAGCTTGTCGATCCAGCCGGGGTTGATGAGCCCCTTCTTCGAGATCGCGTCCGTGTCGAGAAAGCTCGCGAGCGTCACGACGTCGGCGTCGAGCCCGTCGATCACCGCGCGCGCCTGCGTGCTCGAGCCGCCGTGCGACTGCTTGATGGTGACGTCGGTGCCGGTCTCCTTCTTGTAGGCGGCGATGAACTTCTCGTTCACGTCGCGCCAGAGCTCACGGGTCGGATCGTAAGAGACGTTGAGCAGCTCGACGGCTGCCGCGGGCGCCGGAGCTGGCTCGGCCTTGGCGGACGCCGATTCAGCCGCACTCGGCTCACCACCGCTCTTGTTGCAACCGAAGAGAGAAGCCCCACCGAGGATTAGAAGCGCGAGAAATCGAGAACGTTTCACGGATGTATGTCTCCTGGTTCGTACGCAAGGAGTCGTATCATAGTTTATCTACAGGAGTAATAGACTAATCTGCCGTCGCTAATCATTTTCTTATGAATTCGAATAGTTACGCATTGAAACATTTTGACAGCACCTCCGCCCCGCCCGAGGCGGAGTTGTCACCGGCTCGTTACCGGCCCGCTGACATCGGGGAGGGGGCCTCGTGCGAGGGTCCCGCCCGCATGGTCCTCGGCTGCTCGCGCGTCGTTGCGCTCGCTTTGCTTTCTGCGCTCGCCGCGGCGTGCTCCGATCGCGAGCCGAGCGTCGCGCAGAATTTGGAGCTCGCGCGCTTCCAAGGTCACTGGTTCGAGATCGCGCGCATCCCGCGTGACTACGACCGGACCTGCGTCGACACGACGGCGGACTACACGCTCACCGCGCCCGGCAAGCTGGAGCTCGTCCACAGCTGTCACCTCGGCTCGGCGACGGGCGCGCTCTCACAATTCGCCGCGCCGGCGACTGCCGACGATCCGTCCACACCCGCCAAGCTCACGCTCGACCTCGGACTCTATCGAGGTTCGTATTGGGTGCTCGAGGTCGACGAGGCTTACGGTTACGCGCTCATCGGCCACCCGTCGCTGACGATGCTATGGGTGCTCTCGCGCACACCGACTTTGCCCGACGGCGTTTACGACCACCTGCGCGCCACGGCAACTCGCGAAGGTTACAACGCGGACTCACTCGTCATGACGCCGGTCTCGAGTCACGAGTGAGGAGCCCTTTGATGGGGCAACTCCGTGACAATCGACCGAAGTTCGGATGACGCATGCAAGGGCCTTGGTTCGCGAGCTTGTTACGTGCGCCACTCGTTGCTCGCGTTTAGGGTGGCGCCGAGTTTCGATGCAAACTGCACCTGCCAGCTCAAGGCCGGCGCTCCGGCGACGGAGCCGGACGCTGGGCGTCGTAGCGCTGATCGCGTCACCCTTCGTCGGCTGCTTCGCGGAGCCGAAACCCGAGACGCAGGCGGTGGGCGTGAGTGGCAGCGCCGGCGCCGGCAACACGACGGCGAGCTCGAGTGGCAACCGTGGGCGCAAGGGCGGCGCGTCGCAGGGCGGCACACAGAACACCGGTAGTGGCGGAAGCTTGCCGAGCTTCGGTGGCGTCCCCGACGATTCCGGGGGTGCGTTTCCGAGTGAAGGGGGACAGGGCACCCAGCAGGGCACGCTGAGTTTCAAGTGCCACCCAGCGGCAGCGCAAGACCTACCGGCGCGCCTCGCGGTGACCTCGAAGGATGCGCCGCCTCCGACGCCGCCCCCGAGTCAGCTGACCATCACGCGCCAGAAGCTGTTCGGGAGCTTTCAGCAGAGCTGCGGCGTGAACAGCAGCTGTCACGTCGGTAGTGGCGACCCGCAGGCGCAGCCGCCGGAAGCGTTCAAAGTCACGCTGGACACGTTCGACCAGCGAGCGACCCTCGGAGACGAGGCGCTCGCGCGCGTGACGTCCTCCGATCCGTCTATGTTCATGCCCCCCTCGCCTTTCAGCAACGGGTCGAGCAAACCGGGGACCACCGTCTACACCATCGCGGATGAGCTCGAGCAGTGGCAAACGCGAAAGTTTCCCGATTCGTTCACGATTAACCTCGATACCGGCAATCAACAACCGGCCAGTAACGATCGCCCTTACCTGCTTGCACCCGAGCTCGGCAACGCACTCACGAACATTGGCAGTTGCGTACCCGACAATTTGACCGACGCCGCGATCATGCAGGATCCGGTCGTCGCGGAGATGCAACAGAAGGACACGCTTTTCGCCGGATTTTCCACGTCCGACGACCTGCCGGACACCATTTTCGAGACCGACCTCGTCACGCTGGATTCGACGGCGCTCGCGCAGCGCCGCGTCTTCAGCTACGCGCCGACATACCCGCTCTACTCCGACCATGCCGGCAAGATGCGTTATGTGCGAGTACCCGCCGGCGAGAGCATTCGCTACGACGACAAGCTGCACGACTTCGTCATTCCGGACAACACGCGCTTTTACAAGACGTTTCTGAAGCCCGTGACGGACAAGAACGGCAAGGTCGGTTGGCGCAAGATGGAAACGCGCTTGATCGTCGTGCGCCAAGACACGCAAAACGCGGACGGGAGCTTCACCCCCCACGCGCTGCGCGCCAGCTACGCCTGGGACAAGGACGAACAGATGGCGCATCGCGTGAAGGATCCCTTCCGCGACGGTAATCCTGCGCGCGATCGCCTTTGCCCCTACGTCACGGACGAGAGCACCCCGCGCGACCCGGCGACGAATCCGATCAGCGATCAGAGCAGCGACACCTGCGAGTACATGACGCCGGACGAGGTGGCTGACCCGAAGTCCGGTCAGATTCGCCATTACGCCATCCCAAGCACCGAGCGCTGCGACCAGTGTCACATGGGCTCGAGCAGCCACTCCTTCGTGCTCGGGTTTACGCCCTGGCAAGTCGACCGGCGCAAGGGGAACGACGGCGGCGTGTACGAGCCGGCGAACGATGACGAGCTCACGCAGCTCCAGCGCTTCATCGACTACGGCATCATCACGGGCGTCGAGCCGGGCCAGGTCAAGCTCGAGGAATCACAGCTCATCGCCGATCCCCCGCGCTCACCCCGTAACGACTACGAGCTCCAGGCGCAGGCCTACATGATGGGCAACTGCGCGTTCTGTCACAACCCGCACGGCTACCCGGTCGTGACCAATCCCATCCTGAAAGAGTTCGAGCTCTTCCCGAGTGAGACGGGCGGCATCTTTCAGTTTCCGCTCGACAAGTTTTCGCCACGAGCGAAAGCGGGGAAATCTCAATCCACGCGTATCCCCTACATCTCGTCTGATTTCACGGACGTGAGCCTGGACGGGACCCCGGACAAGGGCTCCGACATCCCACGCGGTCAGTTCATCGCACTCGGTCCGCAGGGTGATCCGCCGATGTACCCCGTGCTCGACGCCACGAGCGGCGCTCCCGACTACGACCTCGTCAAGGGTTTTCGCTTCCTCGCGCCTTGGCGCAGTCTGATTTGGCGCAACACTTACACGCCGTTTACCTACAACGAAGACGGCACGCTCTACATCCACATGCCCCGCAACTCCGTGGGGTACGACTGTCGCGTTGCGCACATCATGGCGGACTGGATGCTGAGCATTCCGGTGCTGCCGCGATCGGGCACGCCCGAGCAGCCCATGGCCGAGGTGTCAGCGACCGACCCCACGGAACAATACGCCTACGGTCAAGCCGCCCAGGCAGCAAAGCAGCGCGTCAGGGACTATGACAAAGGCGTTTCGGGCGAATGGTGCCCTGCCGACGACGACATCGTCGATCCGAAGGTCCTTTCGTCCCCGCTCGATCCGAATACAGGTGCCCATACCCAGCTTTACCCGCTGGATCAGAGCTTTCCGCCTGGTCCGCGCGTGAACCCGGCCTACGACTTCTCGGCCGATTTCACCCACGACTTCGACGGCGTCCCCGATCACGCGCATTGGATTTCGACGGATACGACCGACGCGCCGGGAGAGTGGATCCCGCGGCGCCAAAATTGGCAAGACTTCTTGGTCAAGCGCGACGTTCAGGTCTCGCCGGCGCTCAGCGCCGTGATCGACGATCTGCAGGACGTGCACCTTTCCGACTCGCTCGAGAATTTCGCGCTCGAGTCACTGCCGATGGGCACGTGGCACCCGGATTGTCAGTCGACCCCCGAAGCGCAAGCGACTCCGACGGTCTCGCAATTGCTCGCCGATCTGCCGAATCACCCCCATGCCGAGCTCTCGCGCTGGCTCACGGGCGGGATCTTCGACGGCGAAGCGCACCCTACCCCTGGTAGTCACGTGCATTTCCAGAGCCGAGGCGAAGCCGTCTTTCGCGCGATTTGCCAGAACTGCCACGGCCCCCAGATCGACTCGAAGAGCGCGCTCGCAGCCACGATCCAGGAGCTCACGGGCGGCAGCACGCGTGTCGCCAACTTCATCGCTGGTCTCTTCGGACCTCCGAGCGCACCGGGAGCGTTCGCTCACGACGTGTTCACGATTGGCGACGGGGTCTCCCCGGACGATTGGCAGGCTCGCTACGTCCTTTTCATGGGTCTCGGCGGTACGGGAGCCAACATTCCGATTTCGGTCCTCAACCTGGTCGCGACGAGCCCGTTCTACGGTCACGTCGTGTCGGTGCCCGGCGCCACGAGTCCCAACATGCTCGGGTCGGCGCAGCAGCTCTGCTACTACGTGCTGGCCGACGGGCGCCAGCTCGGCGACAACGGGCCCGAGTTCAGTCCCACCTACGAGACGAATTTCGTATCGGGGGTCGGTCATTACGAACTCTGGCAATCGCTCTGCACGTTCGGGAACGAACCGATCGTGCGCGTGTTCAGCGCCGGCACGACCCTGTCCGCTACCCCCTACAGCGTCTTCCGCGCGAAGGACGACAGCGGGGCGTGGATCTATCCGCCCGACACCCTCGTCGGCACGAGCGACGGGACCACTGAAGTCGGCATTCAGCCGACGAATCTCATGCCCTGGTGCGTTAAGCGCGGCACCAACGACACGGAAACGGCCCAGATTCAGGCCTGGGTGCAACAGTCGCAATGGCCTGCGGACCAGGTTCCGTATTGCCCCGACGAGCTCTTCGCGACCGTATTCAGCGGCGTCCCCGTCTACCGTCTTGCTCTGGGCACCACCGCGGCGAGCCCCGTCGATACAACGGTCCCGTTCAACAACGCCGACTTCACGGGGCGCTGGCTGCGCCACGGTGCGATGAACGCTGGCCTCTCTGCCTTCTACTTCATGCGTGGCTTTGCGGAACACTCGGTGAAGCCGGACCCCACCTTCGACTTCTGCCACCAGTAACCCGCATCCTTGTCATGGCACTCTCCACGAACGGTACCCGCGGCGCCTCTCGCCGCGCCCATCAGCAGCGCGGCGGGCGACTAGCGTGGCTCGCTTTACTCCTGGTGGGAGTCGCTGCGGCCTGCGGGACCACTGACTCGCGCGACCTCAGCGGCCCGGCAGAAGCAGGTCAGGACGGAACCACTCCGGGCATGGGCGGCGCTAAAGGCGGCTCGACGGGTGGCGGCAAAGGCGGCTCGACTGGCGGCACGCATGCCAGTGGCAGTGGCGGCACGCGCGCGCAGTCACAAGGTGGAGATGTGGGAACGGGCGCGGACGCCGGAGCCGGCGCAGAAGGGGGCAGCGTCGAGGTTTGCGGCAATGGGCACCGTGAAGGCAGCGAGGAGTGCGACGACGGCAACGAAGTGTCCGGTGACGGTTGCGACTCGACGTGTCAGAGCGAAAGCAGCGGGAGCGCCATTTGCGGCAACGGGATCAAGGAGTCGGGGGAGGCGTGCGACGACGGCAACGTTCAGCCGGGTGACGGTTGCGACGCGGAGTGCCGCGTGGAGCAATGCGGCAACAACGTCGTCGATGCCGGCGAGCAATGTGACCCGCCGAAAGCGGGGAGCTGCACCGACCATTGCAATTTCGTGAGCGCCAACTGCGGCAACGGCAAGGTCGAAGGCGACGAGGAGTGCGACGACGGCAACGACGTTGCGGGTGACGGCTGCTTCGAGTGCCGCAAGGAATGCGGCGACGGCAAGATCGACGCAGCGGCCGGCGAGCAGTGCGAGCCCGCCTACAACGCTCCGAAGTGCAAAACGGATTGTCACTGTGGTCCGGACTGCCGTTGGCTACCGATTTGCGGTGACGGCATCGTGCAAGCGGATCGCGGCGAGCAGTGCGATCCGAGCAACGGCGTGACCTGCGTGGCGTGCATGACCGTGACGCCTCAGTCCTGCGACGGAGAGGGCGGCTGCGGCGGCGCTCCGGACACGTGCGTCCCCGACGGCAGCGGGGGCCCCGTCACGAACGGGACCTTCGACACGACCGTATCCGGCTGGACACCCAGCGACTCGCGTATCACCGCCGCCGTCGTGAACGACGGCTCGCCCGCGCCCGACGCACTCGAGGTCACCTTCGCGACTGGCGACGTGCGCGCGGAAGCCGGGGCTTATCAATGCGTGCCCGTTCACGCCGGGGTCAAATACGAATTCGAAGCGCACTACTTCATTCCTGCCGACGCGCCGGATGGCGTGGGGGCGGCAGCGGTCGGGCTCCTCTACGCAGGTACGCAGTGCGCGGGCACCCTGCTCACGGCCTACAACGGCCCGCAAGGACTCCTGCGTGACGCCTGGAGTCCGTACTCGTTCCAGATCGACACTTCGCAAGTGACGAACGGTCCCTCCTTTCGCCTGCTGTTGCGGCTCGACGTCGTGCGCCCCAAAGACGTCGACGGGAGCCGCGTCCGCTGGGACACCGTAGCCCTGACGGAGCCCGGGGCGCGCTGCGGCGACTGCCACCTGGATATCGGCGAACAATGCGACGACGGCAATCACACCGCTGGCGACGGCTGCAGCGCGGATTGTCAAATCGAAGCGTGTGGTGACGGCGTCCTTGCGCCGAGCGAGCAATGCGACGACGGGAACACCACCTTCGGCGGTTCGGACAACTGCACGCCGGGCTGCCGAATCCCGAATGGCTGCGACACTTGCTCCGAAGCCCAGTGCCAAACCAAGCTCGACGCTTGCTTCGGTCTCACGGGCAGCGCAGAGGCTGGACCACGCGCCGGCACGGCCCGCAGCACCCTGTGCGACGAGCTTCTCACGTGTGTCCGCTCGACCTCCTGCGACCTCGCCACGCGCACGACGCTCGGGCAGGTCGGCGCCTACGTCGAGAACTGCTACTGCGGCACGGCAGGAGACGACTGCTTCGTCGGTAAGGCTAACGGCAGCTGCAAGGCCCAAATCGAGGCCGCACTCGAGAGCGCCGACCCGTCCACACTGCTCGGACGCATCTCCGGCGATCAGCCTGACTACCCGGCGCTAGCGGCCGTGCGCGACCTCATCGGCTGTCAGACCACGAGTTGCAACACCGGCTCCGCCTGCGCGAGGACGCCGACGTGCGGCGACGGCGTCCGGGAGGACCGCAACCTCACGGATCCGATCATGACCGTCGGTGGCAAGGAAGTGCCCTGCGACGACAAGCTCACGGCCACGGGCCACGGCTGCTCGTTCGAGGAGTGCGACAACGGCAGCGACGGCGACAATGCGAACGGCAAGCCCGGCTCGAATTGCGATCAATATTGTTTGCGCGTCGCCTGCGGCAACTACGTGACCGACGGGACCGAAGACTGCGATGACGGCAACAACGTCAGCGGCGACGGGTGCAGCGCAGATTGCAAGGCCGAATACGATTGCGGCAACGGGACGGTCGAAGCTCCATTCGAAGAGTGCGACCGCGGTACGGGCGCAAGCCCCGACGGTTCTGGACCTGGTGACGTCTGCACCTCGGCGGAGGCCGCCAGCAACCCGGCCGCGTGCGCTTGCGACACCCACTGCAAGCTCGTCGTCTGCGGCAACGACATCGTTCAACCGGGCGAGCAATGTGACCCTCCGGACGAGAGTGAATCGATTTGCGACCACACGTGCCATCTCGTCGGGCTGGGCCCGTGCCAGACTTGCATCGAGGCGAGCGCTTCCGACGGTATGGTCCAAGCGACGTACTGCGATGTCGAGCCCACCTGCCTCGCGGCAGAAAAGTGCATGATCGACAGCAAGTGCTTCGACCCGGTGCCCTTCAACTGCTACTGCGGCACGCCGGATACCGGAGCGTGCCAGGTTCCGACCTTCGTGCCGACCGGCGTATGCCTCGCTGCCATCAAGGCCGGCGCGACTGCCACCACCAACGCCGACATCATTACCCAGATGCAGGGCTTCGACGTCCCGGCCGGTGTCGCCACGAGCATCCTGAACGACGTGTTCAGCACCGCACCCGAGTGTCACGACCTCTGCTTCTAAGGACCCGGCTTTTCATGAATCAAGTGTCTAAAATCGGCGGTTGGCGCGCTTCCCTCGGCGCATTCACGGGCGTCTGTTGCATGGCCCTCGGCGTCGCCGTGTCGCAGCCGGCCTACGCCGCCGAACCGGGTGATCTTGGCACCATGTTCAAGGTGGACGACTCCGATCCGCTTTCGAACATTCCGAGCGTCGAGGATCGCAACAAGCATCCGCTCGACTTCGGGTACTACCTGCAGGATCTCGTGCAGCGCGCCGAGGGCGGCTTCAAACAGAAGAATTGGGCGCGCGCGGTGAAGTACTTCGAGGTGATTGCGCGCCTCGTACCCGACCACGCGCTCACGTTTTCCCGACTTTGCACCGCGTACGGGGAGCTCGGGCAGGTCGAGGTCGCGGCGGGCAATTGCGCCCATGCCATTCGTCTCCAGGGCGCCACCGTCTCGGACCACCTGCGCTTCATTCGGTATACGCTCGACAAGGCCAAGTTCACCCAAGCGGACGCAGCAGACATCGACTCGAGCCTTGCGCACTTGCGTGCCTACAAGCCGGGCTTGTGGCAGCAGGTGCCGCCGAGTGCGTCAGCGTCCGCCTCAGCCAGCGCCGCGGCGAGCTCGGCCGGTGTCGTCGCGGCACCGGCTCAGAGTGCCCTCGCGCGAGTCGGCGACACCGATACCAAAGCCGTGCCGCCGCCCAACCTGGCGCTGCAGATCGAGACGCTCTCCTGCCGTCTCGCCGTGCGCTTAGAGGACGTGAAGCGCCTGACCGCGTGCGTGGGCGCGCTGAAGAGCGTGGGGGCGGATCCGCGACTCGTTCTCTCGTTCGATTGGTCGCGCGCGCTCGTGAGCGGCGATCGCAAAGCCGCCGACGCTTTGCTCGAGCAAGCTCGGGCACTCAAGATGCCGGAGTCCGCGCTCGGGGCCATGGAAGCGGAACAGGATCGCTACCTCAAGCCGACCGGCCTCGGCTTGCTGACGCACGGTAAGACGGGTCGCATCACCGCCCTGGTCGCGCTGGTGACGCTGCTTGCCGCTGCCGGCCTTTGGCTCCTCACGAGCCTTCGAAAGCGTAAGCTCCCGGTCGAAAACCAAACGGGTTGAACGGCGACGTCGAGCTCGGCATTCCGAGCGGACACGACTCGGGCGCGAAGCTGCGCGCATAGCGTTCGATTCTCGTCGCGCGTAGTGACCGATTCTCGTAAGACGGTTCGGCGCTTTGCACGACTTCTCGTCGTCTATTTCGACTTCTGCGTAACATCGTTCGGTAGCGTTTCATCGAAGAGTCGTACGCACCACAAGTCGGGTCACGAGATCGTTGCGATTTCGAGCCTCGATCCGCACGTGAGCGACGGTCATGTGCGGTTTGCATCTTTTCGGTGACTGGCGACACCGACTAGTCGTCTGGTCCGAACTCAGAGTCGATGTACTCGCGGGGCGGGACCCCCAAATCGGGGTGAACGCGAGTCTTCGAATTGCCGCGCTTGTGGGCGACACACTCCTCGACAATGTCACCCCCCAAAAATGCGGCCTGCTGTATCTAGTCCGCGCCTGTAAGAGGAAGTGGGTGCTGTTCACCCATGTCGCTCAACAGGACTTTGGAATCGAAAGGAACGCGAATCATGAAGCGACTCAAGCTCAGTGCAGCGGCAGCCGTTTTGGCGGCAACTGCATTCATCGGCTGTTCGGCCGATCATTCGACCCAGCCGGGCTCGGGTGATGGCACGACCGGCTCGATGTCGTTCAACCTGCTGGCGAACGGCAACGTCCAGATCGACAGCGTGAACTACGTTGTTCACACCTCTCCCGCCGACACCGACGTGGTGGACGGCTCCATCCCCGTTCCGAGCGACCAGTCGCAGCACGTTCCCGTGCTCGGCATCCAGTCCCTCTCGCCTGGCGACTTCACGCTCCAACTCTCCGCCACGGGCAAGCTCCCGAGCGGCGGCAGCGTGCAGTGCACCAGCCCCAAGACGGCTTTCCACGTCAACACGGGCGCCAACACCTCCATCGGTGACCTCCCCCTCACCTGCGCGATCACGAGCCAGGTCGACACCTCCGGTAGCGCCACGGCTGACGTCACGGTGACCACGGTCACCACGACGGTCGGCAGCGTCATCGAGTCGTTCGCCTACGGCCCCCGCAGCGTTGACGGCGCTCTGAACTCCGCGGGCACCGCCTGCGTGTTCCCGCCCATCGCGCTCAACATCAAGAACGCGAACGCCTCGATCGCGTACTCCTGGGCCGCGACGCCGGACGGCACGTTCACGCTCAACTCCACCAACACGCAGGGCACGTACAACTGCCAGAGCAACGGCGACAAGACCCTCACGGTCACCGGCACGCTCAACGGCCAGACCTCGACCAAGCAGGTCGTCGTGCATTGCAACGACACGCCCTGCGGCTTCAAGTGCGGCAACGGCATCAAGGAAGGCTCCGAGCAGTGCGACGACGGTCTCCCCCACTGCGTCAACTGCGCCATCGTCCCCGTCTGCGGTGACAACATCGTCGACGCTCCGGAAACGTGCGAGCCGCCGGGAACGGCGACCTGCAGCGCGACCTGCACGACCAAGGCTGCTCCGAAGTGCGGCGACGGCAACGTCGATCCGGGCGAAGCATGCGACAACGGCGCCGCGAACAGCGACACCGTCGCCAACGCGTGCCGCACGAACTGCACCAAGGCCAAGTGCGGCGACAACGTCGTCGATACGGGCGAGACGTGCGATCCGCCGAACGGCACGACCTGCAGCGCGACCTGCCAGGCGGGCGATCCGGCTGACCCGTGCGTGGCCTGCATCCGTAGCAGCGCCTCGGACGGCGCCACGCAGGCGACCTACTGCGACGTCAACTCGAAGTGCCTCGACGTCGAGAAGTGCGAAATCACCCAGAAGTGCTTCGATCCGGTTCCGTTCAACTGCTACTGCGGTACGAACGACACCGCGGCGTGCCAGGTCCCGACGTTCGTCCCGACGGGCAAGTGCCTCACGGCGATCAAGGCCGGTACGACGACGACGGTCAACGCCGACGTGATCACGCAGATGCAGGGCTTCGATGTCCCGGCTGGTGTCGCCACGAGCATCCTCAACGAGGTGTTCTCGGCTGCGCCCGCGTGCCACAGCCTCTGCTTCTGAGAAGCAGAGAGGCTGAGATCGTAGGCTCACGGTTCGCCCGAGCAGACGCTTCTTAGCCGAGCGGGGTGCCTCCCGACCTTCAGCGGTAACGCATCGGGTCGGGGGGCTTCCTCGCGCATCCCGGGGACAGGGCGACGAAGCAGCGGCGGGGCAGCCACGTAAGCAAACCCCGCCCGCTAATCCCTTGTCCTCAGCCTTCAGCAACCACCAGAAAAGTACGTAAAAGGACTCTCCCAATGAAGCAATTCAAACTGTTTGCCGGCGCGAGCGCACTAGCGCTCCTGCTCGGCGCAGGGATCGCCAGCGCCGACGTCGTCGTCGACGGCAGCGGCGTCGCCGTCAAGACCGACGGCGCGTCCACGAAGACCAACCTCGTCGGCTCCGACACCCTCAACCGGGTGATGGACTGCCTCGTCAACGGCTGCTCGGGCGTCACGGCCCTCGGCCTCCAGCAAATCAACAACTACCAGGGTCAGGGGTCGTCGCAGGGCGAGCGCCAGATGGCTGGTTCCCCGAACGCGGGCACCGACGAGCCGGCGTGCACCGTCGGCGGTGCGAGCGACGCCAACGGCTACCCGGAAACGAACCCGGGCTGCCAGGAAATCGCGCCGATGACGCGCGAAATGCAAGCCAACGTGTGCGAGGACGACATCACCACCAACGGTGGTCTCGACCTCCGCGGCCCGCCCAACACGACCCCCGCGGGTCAAACGTCCGTCAACATCAGCGCTGAGTCGCTCGCGATCTGCGCCGACGGCATCCTCATCGTCACCGACAACCGCTCGATGGCGCAGACGGCCGACAGTGCTGGCCAGTGTGCGACCCCGACGGCGATCCCGGCGACGGTCAGCGACCCGACCTGGGCCGACACCACGTCCGCGAACCAGGTTCCGTTCAGCCCGGCGACCACGGCGGCGCACGGCGGCATTGCCACGCAGGACTACCTCGGCGCCGGCAAGCTCCGTCGCTCCGGCACGAAGGGTGGCTACACCTTCGGTGGCAACAGCCTCGGCTGGAAGGACGTGCTTCGCGTCGTCTACACCGGCTGCCCCAACGACGGCTTCGGCGTGAAGAAGACCGACGGCACCGCGGACCTCACCTGCGGCAGCATTCACCGCTACTTCCGTTGCACGAGCCCGCTCCGCAAGGCCGTGCTCAACGACTGGTTCTCCGTTGTCGAAGACGGCGCGGGTGACCCGGCAGTCAAGTGCGACGGCACGGGCGGCACGCCCAACAACACGGTCGCGGCTTGCGCCTCGAACGCCGACGGCGTCAGTGGCGGTCTCCGTCACGCCTTCCGTCGTGACGACGCGTCCGGCACGACCGGCTTCTTCCTCAGCACCCTCGGCTTGAACGGCGGCGTCGGCCACCGCATCAAGATGTTCTCGGGTGTTCAGAACAAGCCCGTCGACATCCCGGCCCACGCGGCCGACACGGCTCGCGCCGATCCGGCCGATGCCACGACCGGCCTCGACAGCGGCGGCAACATGTTCTGCGACGGTGGTGACGTTGAAGGCTTCATCCTCGACGCGGCCCAATGCACCGCCAACGCTGCCAACGCGTGTCTCGACTTCTCGGACCCGCGCCCGGGCACCTGCGCCTTCGCCAAGACGGCGTGCACCACGAACGCGGATTGCACCGGCTCGGGTGACTCGTGCCTGACGGTTGCCAACCCGTTCCCGAAGGATATCGCTTGCCGCGCCGACGGCGCCTGCCCGCCCGCTCCGCAGGTGGGACCGGCTCCGGTCGCTTGCACGGCTGGCGCGACCGGCGTTTGCCGCGACTACCTCAAGGACAAGAACAACATCGCGACGACGCTCGCCTGCCCGATCCCCGCGGGCGGTCACGCCGGTGACCCGAGCTTCTGCCCGAACGTGCCGGAATACGGTGATCCGATCACCAAGCCGTGCAAGCCGGAGGACACCCTCTGCGCTTGGAACGGTCGCATGGAGGTGGTCGAAGCCATCGTCAGCCCGAATTCGTTCGGTAACCCCGCGGTTGCTCCGTACCCCACGGTCGAGTCGAAGCGCAGCTCCATCGGCGTTCCGCCGGCGTACTTCTTCGGTTCGTTCGACATGTGCCCGGACAGCGATCCGCCGCCCTGCCGTCAGCCCTTCGAGCCCGCTGGCTCGCCGGGTGCCACGGCGAACCTGTGGAACGTCGTGAACGAGGCGCTCAGCCGCCCGTCCACGAACGTCGACGGTCGCGCCTATAACCCGATCTTCAACGACAACACGGACGGCTCCGCGGCGAGCCCGGTACAGTGCCTCACCGGCACGCCTGCCGGTCACAACTGCAAGCTGCCCGTGATCGCGCATTGGCGCGCGAACATGGCGGTGCTCAAGACCTCGCTCCCGCAGAACGGTCTCGTGATCAACTCCGATCCGAGCTCGACGGCTATCCCGCGCGCGCGCTGCCAGCAAGCGGACGCGACCGATATCATCGGTTGTGTCGTCGCGAGCACGCAGTGCACGGTCGGCTTCGCCGGTCGTGAGGTCGGTGAGGCAGCGGTTGCGCTGCAGGGTGGCCAAGAGCCGCTCCGCATCAACCAGACCTCGGCCACGGACGCGAACGTCCTCAACGCCCTCGCGGACAACGGCCTCGGCGCGGCAGCGCGCACCGTCACGAACTACCCGTTCGCGCGCTTCCTCTACATGTCGGCGCTCGGCGGCTTCGGCAACATCACGACCGACTGCAAGGCTCGTGGTGGCAGCGACAATTACTGCGCTGACGAAGTGAAGCTCGCGAACACCTTCTGGAGCGGTGCCGCGGCCACGAACAACGTCTGCGGCAGCGCAGGCTTCATCAACCTGCCGGTCACGCAAGCTGACGCCAACGGCGTCGCGCAGCCGATGCGCGAGTGCCGTGGCGCCATCGTGTCCGCCGGTTGCGGTCAGGTCGGCAAGACCTGCACCGCGGCCACGGACTGCCCCACGCCCGAGACGTGCGTCTCTGGCCAGTGCACGCGGCAGGACGGCTCCAAGGATCCGGCGGACGGCTGCCAGCCGCTCTGATCTGAGGAGCGACTCGACGTAAGCGGCGAGCGGAACGCTACTGGGCCACAGGGTCCACGGCGTTCCGCCTACCGCGAAGGTCGCGTCAAAGAACCACGGCGGGCTCCGCAAGGAGTCCGCCGTCGTCTTTTTTGTGGGTAGCGTTGCGAGATGGGGAGTCGATGGGGTGGGTTGAATAGGGACTATCAATATTTCGCAGGATCGTTTTCGCAAGATTGTTGCGAGAACGAGCTCAACGCGCTTGCCAATGATCGTACACGAGTGCCTTCGGGAGGAGTGACATGAAGAAGCTCGTTGGAGTCAGTCTCGCGATCGTGACTGCGGCGGCGGCATTTGGTGGCTGTTCCGGGGAAAGTACGGCTCTGCGCGGCTCGGGTGACGGCGCGACCGGGTCGATGTCGTTCAACCTGCTGGCGAACGGGAACGTCCAGATCGACAGCGTGAACTACGTCGTGCACACCTCTCCCGCCGACGCCGACGTGGTGGACGGCTCCATCCCCGTTCCGAGCGCCCAGTCGCAGCACGTTCCAGTGCTCGGCATCCAGTCCCTCTCGCCGGGCGACTTCACGCTCCAACTCTCCGGCACGGGCAAGCTCCCGAGCGGTGGCAGCGTCCAGTGCACCAGCCCCAAGACGGCCTTCCACGTGAGCACGGGCGCCAACACCTCCATCGGTGACCTCCTCCTCACCTGCGCGATCACGAGCCAGGTCGACACTACCGGCAGCGCCACCGTCGACCTCAGCGTGACCACCGTCACCACGACCGTCGGTAACGTCGTCGAGACGTTCGCCTACTATCCCCGCAGCGTTGACGGCGCCCTGAACTCCGCGGGCACGGCCTGCGTGTTCCCGCCCATCGGGCTCAACATCAAGAACACGAACACCTCGATCGCGTACTCCTGGGCCGCGACCCCGGACGGCACGTTCACCCTGAACTCCACGAGCACCCAGGGCACCTACAACTGCCAGAGCAACGGCGACAAGACCCTCACGGTCACTGGCACGCTCAACGGCCAGACCTCGACCAAGCAGGTCGTCGTGCATTGCAACGACACGCCCTGCGGCTTCAAGTGCGGCAACGGCATCAAGGAAGGCTCCGAGCAGTGCGACGACGGTCTCCCCCACTGCATCAACTGCGCCATCGTCCCCGTCTGCGGCGACAACATCATCGACGCCCCCGAAACGTGCGAGCCGCCGGGAACCGCCACCTGTAGTGCAACCTGCCAGATCGCGGGAAGCGGGGGCGAGTGCAACGACGGCATCATTCAAGGAACCGAGCAGTGCGACGACGGCGCCGCGAACAGCGATACGAGACCGAATGCGTGCCGCACGAACTGCACGAAGCCGAAGTGCGGCGACAACGTCGTCGATGCCGGCGAGCAGTGCGATCCGCCGAACGGTACAACCTGCACGGCACAATGCACCGTGTTGTGTGAGTGCTCTGCTTGCATCGACTGCATTCGCAACAGCCCGTCGGACGGCGCCGTACAGATCGCGTACTGCGACACCAACCAGAAGTGCCTCGACGTCGAGAACTGCGAAGTCAACCAGAAGTGCTTCGATCCGGTTCCGTTCAACTGCTACTGCGGTACGAACGACACGAGCGCCTGCGCAGTCCCGACGTTCGTCCCGACGGGCAAGTGCCTCACGCAGATCAAGGCCGGCGTCACGGCAACCAACAACGCCGACGTCATCACGCAGATGCAGAACTTCCTAGAACCCGCCGGTATCGCCACGAGCATCCTCAACGAGGTGTTCTCGGCCGCTCCGCAGTGCCACACCGTGTGCTTCTGATCGGCCGATTCGGCGACTCGGCATGCGGGTCGTGCTCTGGACACTCGCATGGCGTCACTGTAAGAGTCGCGCGTGAAGGCGACCGCCATCGAGCGAGCTCGTGCCCTTCGTGCGGAAGGAAAGCTCGACCAAGCGTCTGCTCTCTGTGAAGAGCTCATCGGACGAAATCCGCGTGACCGGGACGCTCTATTCCTGGCTGGGACAATCGACCTCGAGTCCAATCGCTCCGCGCGCGCCGCCGAACGCTTGAAGTCCGCCGACGAGCTCAAGCCGGGTTCGCCTCCTACGCTCACCAATTTGGGCATCGCACACGGCCGTCTGGGGGCGCTCGGCGCGGCTGAAGACGCCTTGCGCCGCGCGCTCCAGGCAGCACCGGGGTTCGCGCCGGCTTCGTTTCATCTCGGCATCGTGCTCTGCGACCTCGGACGCTGGGATGAAGCTCTGAGCTTGCTTTCACGCGCCGCCGACGCCGAACCGAAGTCCCTGACGACGCAGTACACGCTGGTGAAAGCGCTCACGCGCGCCGGGCGCCCGCGCGAGGCCGTCGCAAGATTCGACCGCGCCATCATGCTCGCGCCGAAGCCTGCGGAGCTTTGCTTGAGCTTCGCGCTCGAGCTCGAGCGGTGCGGACACCTCGAGCAAGCAGAGGCTTTGGCGTGCCGGAGCACCGAGCTCGCTCCCCAGGCGGCGGCTGGCTTCGCCGGGCTCGGCAGCATTCAGGCGCTGCGCCAAGCGGACGGCCCGGCCGTGGCAGCGCTCGAGCGCGCAGTGACGCTCGACCCTGCGCTCGCGGTACCCCTCGCGGAAAAGCTCGGCCACTCTTGGTTTCGACTCGGCTGTCTCGACGAGGCGCTAGCTTGTCGCGAGCGCGCGCTCGCACTCGAGCCACGCTTGCCGGAGACGGAAAGCGCGCTCGTCTTCCTGGCCCCTTTTCGCGAAGGCGTCAGCGCCAGCGAGCAACTGCGCAAGGCGCGAGCCTTCAGTGATCGGTACGCGCGCGTGCACCACGGAAGTCGCCGTCCCCACGAAAACGACCGCTCCCCCGAGCGACGCCTGCGGGTAGGCTACGTGTCGCCGGACTTCAGGGCGCACGTGCAGCGCTGTTTCGTCTTGCCCGTCTTCGGCGCTCACGATCACGCCGTCATCGAGCTAGTCTGTTACTCGAGCGTCAAGCATCCGGACGGTTGGACCGAGCGTATTCGAGCTCACGCCGGCGAGTGGCACGACGTGAGTGGCCTCGACGACGGCGCGCTCGCGGAGAAGATCCGTGGGGATCGCATCGACGTGCTCGTCGATCTGACCATGCACATGACCTCGAATCGCTTGCTCAGCTTCGCGGCACGTCCGGCACCCGTGCAAATCAGCTGGCTCGCCTATCCTGGCACGACCGGCCTCGACGGCATCGACTACCGCATCACCGATCCGGTGCTCGACCCGCCGGGCACGGCTCACCACTATTCGGAGCGCGCGCTGTCGCTCTCGCGCACCTTCTGGTGTTACGACCCGCTGACGGAGGAGCCGGCGGTCGGACCGTTGCCCCTGCTCGCGACGGGTCACGTCACCTTCGGTTGCCTCAACAACTTCGTGAAGGTGAACCAGAGCACGCTAGCGTTGTGGGCGCGCGTACTCCGGGAGCTTCCAGACTCGCGGCTCGTGCTGTTCGCACCCGCAAGCCCGGCACGCGATCGCGCCAGGGCCGCGCTCGAGCGCGAGGGCGTGGACTCAGCGCGCGTCGAGTTTCTCGAGCGGCTGAAATACCGCGACTTTCTGGCCGCCTACCAGCGCATCGACGTGGCGCTCGATTGCCTGCCGTACAACGGCCACACGACCAGTCTCGACGCTTTCTGGATGGGTGTTCCCGTCGTGACGCAAGTCGGCGACACCATCGTGGGGCGCGCCGGCGCGAGCATGGCGCAGAATCTCGAACTCGAGGAACTCGTCGCGCACGACGCGGATGCGTTCGTCAGTATCGCGACGACTCTCGCGCGCTCGCCCGATCGACTCGCGGAGCTCAGACGCGGGCTCCGCGCGCGGATGAAGCGCTCACCGCTGATGGACGCCGCCGGCTTTGCGCGCGAGCTCGAGCACGCGTACCGCGTGGCCTGGCGTGCGTTCTGTGCCGGAGCGTGAACGCGGCGCGCCGCTCACTTGATGCGGCGAATGACCATGTAGCCGAACGGCGTCTCGACCACGTCCGAAATTTCGCCGACCTTCAGCGCAAATGCCGCCGCGGAGAAGGAGGGGATCGCTTCCTTGCGCGTGAAGTTCAACTGCTCGCCGTGCCACTCGTCCTTGTGAGCGTCGTCCGAGTACTCGTTGATGAGCTTCGCGAAGTCTTCACCCTTGCGGGCGCGAGCGAGCGCTTCGGCCGCGCGCGCCTTGGCTTGCTCGCGCGTGCGGGTGATGTTCAGCGACCGCCCCATGATCGACTCGCCGTGCGTGACGACCAGGTGTTGCGTCGAAATGCGCAATTCGGCGCCAGCTTGAGCGCTGGCAGAGGGGGCCGCCGGCGCGAGTCCGGTGGGGACCGGCACGGCGTTCGACGGCGCGGCAGCCGACGGCGCCGTGGAGGGCGCGTTGCCCTTGGCGCGCGCGAACGAAGCCATTGCTGCGCTCGCGACCGCGGAGACGACGATCACTCCCCCGAGCGCCGCCCAAGGCGCCCACTCCGGAAAGCGCGGCCGCCGCTCCGCTGCGCGTGGTTGGCCGGGCACGCGACGTCGGCGCGAGGCTTTCGCGATCGACGCTGCTGGAGCTTGGGGTTCGACTGAGTTCGTCATGGGTTTCGCGGGCGCGGGGCGTTGGGAGCGCAGTGCATGTAGCGCAACGGGCACGTCGAACGGTGACGTTTCCGTGCTCGACGGACGGCCATCGGGTCACAATTGACGACGACGCGAGGTTGAGCGCGCCACGACCACTGAACGCCGCGGAACGCCGCCTTTCTTCACGCGTTCCATTGGAGTAGACACATCGGCCGTGTCGGTGTCGAAGGTCACGCTCAGGGTGCTCCAGTGCCCCCTCTTGGTGCTCGCGTTCGTCGGGGCGTGCGGTTCGAACTCGGCGTCGCGGGCGTCGGACCCTGACGGCGGTGGGCAGGGAGGCGACGCCGACAACGGCGCTTCGACGACGGCAGGCGGCGGAGCGGCGCCGGGAATTGCGGGGCAGCCCACCGCAGAAGGCGGGCGCGGCGGGGTGGCGCGCGGCTCGGCGGGCACCGTCACGCTGGAGGCAGGCTCGGACGGCGGCGGAGCGCAAGCCGCCGGCGCGAGTGGTGAGGCTGGAGCGTCCACGAGCTGCGACTTCAAAGTCACTTGGTCCCTCAGTCCCAAGATCTCGACGGTCGGTATCGTCGAGTGGACGACTGCTCTTTCGGACCTCACCGAGGCAACCATCCAATTCGGAAGCGATACGAACTACGGCATGACGGCGCCGGTCGAGCTCGAACAGCCGAATTACCGCACGCTACTCGTCGGCATGAAGGCCTTGCACGCTTACCATTTCCGCATCGTGGCCCGCGGTCGCGAAAAGACGTGCACGAGCGACGACTACACGCTTGCAACCGGTCCAGCGCCCAACGGCATCCCCGCGGTCGCGATCACCGATCACGGTGGCGAACATTATTCGGGCTTCTTGCTCTCGTCGTTCATCACGACGGGTCCGGCCTTCATGCTCGATGCGGACGGTGACTACGTCTGGTCATACGGTGCGGGGGAGATGGGCCGCGCGGCGTTGAGCCAAGACGGCAAGTACGTCTGGTATGGCGCCGTGAACGTCGCGGGCAACGGCCCCTCGATGAAACGCGTCACCCTCGACGGGCTCGAGGAGACCGACTTCACCGCCGAGTTCCCGGGCCTCCACCATGACTTCACCGTTCTGCCCGACGGAACGATCGCGTTTCTTGCGCACGCGGGCGACGATGACCTCGTGGTCGAGCATGCGCAGGACGGCAGCCTCAATCAGGTGCTCGACGTGGGCGCCGTGCTCGGCTCGACGCTCACGCACGCCAATTCGATCCACTATCACGAGGAAGACGACACCTACACGGTCAGCGACCTGGCGCACGACGCGTTCATCAAGTTCGGGCGCGACGGAGTAGTTGTCTGGATCCTCGGCGGCGATAGCAGCGATTTCAGCGGCGACGGCGCAACGTGGACCGGCCAGCACGGCCACCAGCTGCTCGCCCCGGATCGCTTACTGTTCTTCAACAACGGCCCGAGCAACGGCACGTCGGCGGCAATCGAACTGAAGCTCGACCTCGCGGCCCGGAGCGCGACGCGGACCTGGCAGTATCAGTCTGGAAATCTGCATTGCCTGATCTACGGCGACGTCGAACGGCTCGACAGCGACAACACGCTCGTGACGTTCTCGACGTTGGGCATCCTGCACGAGGTCACAAAGGCCGGCGACTTGGTGCGCGAGTTCAGCTGGCCCATCGGTGGTGCGCTTGGCTACGTCACGCGAATCGCATCACCCTACCCGCCGTTCGAGTGAGGGCCGTTCGCCTGCTCATTCGACGGCGTGGGCAAGCACGTTGTCGAACAGCACCACACTCGGCGCTGCGTTGAACGGCTTGATCGACGTGAGCCTCAAGACGACCGACCTGGCGGACGCCGGCATCGGATGCTGAATTTGGAGGACGTTCCAATCCGAGCCGCTCATGACGCTCGACGTTGCGATGTCCAAGAGCGAACCCATGCAATCGTCGCTGTCGTAGACGATGATTTGGATGGCGGCAGTCGTGCCGGACGCTCCGTCGGGGACGGACGCTTGCACCGCAAACTCATAGGTGCTGTTGGGATCCACGGCGATACATTGGCGCGCGCCCAACATCAACGTGGCGTCCGTGTCGCTCATGAACGAGTCCTCGACGCCGAGAGCGCCTGAGTCCGAGTGACCGGCAGCATCGGCTGTTTCCCACGACAGGACGATATTCGCTTCGGCGTCCCACCCGCTCGAGTCGGAGTCGAACCCGAAGTTTTGCGCGACCGTCTCGTCGCAATCGAAAACGAAGTTGTCATCGAGGTCGGGACAGCGACCGATGAGGTGACCCCCCGAGCCGCCGGAACCGCCGTGCGCTGCCCCACCAGCGGAACTACCGGCACCCGCGGTCCCAGAAGCTCCGGCGCTCGCGCCGCCCGCGCCTTGACCCGCGGCCGCGCCGAACCCCATACCCGAATTGCCGCCAGCGCCCGACGTGCCGCCCGTACCCGCGCTGCCGACGTCGCCCGCGCTGCCGCCAACACCCGCACTGCCGCCGACACCTGCGCTACCGCCGGCTTTGGGCTGTCCCGCTTCCGGCTGCCCCGCCTCCGAGCCGGACCCTCCCACCGCACCGCCTACAGCCCCGCCCGAGATCCCCGAGTCGCCACCTTCACCGCTCTCCAAAAAGACGAGCCCCGGGTGCGGAGCGAGCCGGCGATCATCGACGGAGCACCCGTTCAAGAGGCGAGCGCACGCCAGCGCCACCAACGACCCCTTGATAGCCCGCACGCGGCGGCCTCGGCGACGAGCGGCCGCGCCCACGGCGACGGGGGAGGTCCGCGACATTCGCGGCGCAACCTACAAGATGGAACCTAGAGCGGCATGTGACATTTGGACGACGGCCCTTCTGCCGTTTTGTCGGGGCCTACTACTCGAAGTCGAGTCGCACGTGGTCGAAGCTCGCCATGAACGGCGGGTCACTGTGGAACTTGTCGACCAGCAAACGGAAGAGCACGGAGCGCGTATTGCGCGGGACCATTCCGTGCGCCGTGACATGCCGCCAGGAGAGCGCTGTCTCGTCGCCGTATTGGTCCTCGCGCAGAATAATCCCCTGACAGCCGGGGACATTCACGAAGGTCAATTCGACACTCGCTCCGCCGATGCTTGCCTGGGCGGGCAGGAGCGCCTCGAATTCGACGGCGTACGTAGTGGCATAGGGAACCGGCAAGCACTGGTCGGCACCAGCCGTCACGAGGTCTCTGCCGTCCCCTACATCGACGTTGGTGATCGTGAGCGACCCCGAGGTGGGGTCGGCGCTCGCGTCTTCTGCACTGAAGTCCTGCGTCACCGAAGGTTCGGGCGCCCAACCCTCGGTGTCGTGGTCGAACGACCAGCAATGAGTCGAGTTCGCATCACCCCCGCCGCCTGCTTCTCCGCAGCCGAGCCACGTCTGACCGGCGTTGCCGCCGTTACCCGTGTCGCCCGCCGCGCCACCGGCGCCGTCGGACGACGCATGACCCAAGGTTCGCGCATCGTCGACTGAACAGCCCATGAGCGTGCACGCAAGCACCACCCACCCGATCCAAAGCTGACCGCTGGGCGCGAACGCACCTGGCGTCGCTCGGCCAGAGCTCTGCCGGCTGCGCTCCACGGCGCGCCATATATCACACGACACGCGAGCAGCATGCCCGCAAAGGCCAACGAAGACGCGGCATGAACGGGTGACGATTCGATGACGTCGCGGCACGGGCAGGTGGAGTGAATCGTCACACCGTGGTCCTCGCACAGGGCGGTATAGAGCGCCTCCGCTCGTGACGATCCGACGCTGTCTGTCGCTGCTCATCGCGTTCGTGCTGCTCCTGGCGAGCAGCGAGGCGTCGGCCTACACGTGGATGGTGCGCCACGGTTACACCGGGTGCACGCCGTGCCATCAGGATCCGACGGGCGGCGGCATTCTCACGGCCTACGGTCGCTCGGTCGGAAGCCTGGTGCTCAACACCCGTTACGACGACAAGAAGGAAGAGGAAGATCCGCTCGGCGAGTTCTTGTTCGGCGCGGTGAAGCTCCCGCCCGAGGTCATGCTCGGCGGTGACGGCCGCATGCTGTGGCTCGCACAGAAACTGCAGAACACCGAGGTCCGCCATTATCTCTTCTTGATGCAGGCGGACGCCGAAGCGGCCGTCAACTACCAGCACATCCTCGCTAGTGCGAGTATCGGCTACGCCGAGGACGGCGCGTACGCGGCGTCGCTCAGCAAAGCGCCCGAGAAAAACCTCGTCTCCCGCATTTTTTGGGCCGGCTACAACTTCGATGAAGCGACGGGGCTCCTCGTGCGCGCCGGGCGCATGAACTTGCCGTACGGCACGCGCAACATCGAGCACACGCTGTGGGCGCGCACGACGACGGGCACGACGATCAACGACGATCAGCAAGAAGGCGTCGCCGTCGCATGGGCGCCCGACAAGTTCCGCGGCGAGCTGATGGGCATCCTCGGCAACTACCAGATCGGCCCCGACGTCTATCGCGAGCGTGGGTACAGCGCGTACCTCGAATACTGGCCGTTACCGACGCTCGGTGTCGGCGCGAGCAGCCTCGTCACGCACCGGAAGCTCGATCCGGTGTACTTGAGGGAAACCTGGCGCCAGTCCCACGGCCTCTTCGCGCGCTGGGCGGCGCCGTGGCAGCCGCTCGTCGTGCTCGGTGAGGCGGACTACGTGGAGCGCTCGCCGAAACAAGACTTCCGGCGTAAGGGCGCCGTCGGCTACCTGCAGGCGGACGTCGAAATGCTCCAAGGCGTGCACTTCGCCCTCACGGGCGAGATGCAGCACTACGGTGTGCACGGCACGCCGTTCTCGTGGGGCGTCTGGTTCAGCCAGACGTGGTTCGTCGCTCCCCACATCGACGTGCGCCTCGACAACATTTACCAAACCATCGGGGACCCGAGCGGACGCACCTCGAACCTCGAGTTTCTCGCGCAGATGCACGTGTATCTCTGATTTTCGCCGCTGAAAGACGCAACGCCATGAGCCTGCGAGCCCAGATTGCCGCCGTTTCGAGCTTGGTCTTCGTCGCAGCACTCGCGATGTCGGACGGAGTTCGTGCTTCGGAGATCTTCCCCGCGAACATCAAGGCGTACTGGCAACTTCCCCAAAACAGCAGCTTCCCCGTTCCCGGACAGAAGGGCTGCCAGCTCTGCCACCGCGACGACCAGGGCGGCACGAATACCGTCACTCAGCCGTTCGGAAAGACCATGCAGGCGCAGGGACTTCAACCGGGTGACGTCGCGTCGCTCTACGCGGCGCTCGGCTACATCACCAAGCACTCCGTCCCGCCTGCGGTCGTCGACAGCGACCGCGACGGCGTGTCCGACTTCAACGAGCTCTATTACGATCACACCAATCCGAACGACCCGAAGAGCTTCGTCGACCACACGCCCATGCAGCAGCCGAGCAACGGCGGTGAAGGCGGCGAGTCGAGCGGCTTCGAGGGCGGCGCGGGCGGACAAACTTCCGCTCAGCAGCCTCCTCCTCCGGCTCCAGCGTTCGTGCCGCCTTCGGCGGCGGATCTACCGCCGCCTTTCGTTCATGGCTGCACGCTCTCAGCGCGGACGAGCCGTCACGCAACGGGCCTCCTCGCGTTCTTCGCCGCGGCAGCGCTCCTGCGTCGACGCGCCCGTCGCTAATCGCGAGCGCGGCGCCGAATTGTCGCCTTCACTGCGCTTCGAACCGCACGTCGTCGAAGTGCACCGCAAACGGCGGGTCGCTCGCGCGTTTCGAGACGAGGAGCCGAAAGAGGGCCGTCCGCGCGCCCGCCGGCGCTGCAGGCGTCTTCTCGCCGAGAGTCCAGGCCCCCGTTGCCGCGGTCAAGAAGAAGGCTTGGCCGAGTGACTCGCCGTCGCAACCCGTGCCGTCGAGAAACTCCACCTCGAAGCCCCCGCTGCCGGCGCTCTGGCCCGCGTCGATTTCGATTTGCGCCGCAACGTCGTACGTCACGCCCTCCTGCGCCGCGAGACACACCGTGGTACCGCCGGTCTTGAACTCGTCGCTCGCGCCGAGCGTGTCCTCCGTAACGAGGAGCGACCCCGAGTCGGGGTTCGAGTCGGCGTCGTCGTCACTCGAACTTTGCTCCACGCCGTCGTCGGGCTGAAAGCCGCCGGTATCGCCGGCGTCGAAGCTAAAGCTCGTCAGTGCGGTCGTGGGTCGCTGGCTGTCGACGGACGCGCCGCCCTGATCGCCGGCGCCGACGCCCTCCGCGGGCGCGCCGCCCGATTCCGCGCCGTCACCGTCTGCGCTCGGTTCGTCGGTGCCCGAGGTAGCACCAGCACCTCCGGCGCCGTCGATGACGCCGAGAGGCGGCGGCTCGGCGGCACCGAGTCGTCGCTGGTCGACGGCGCACGCGACGAGCGCGCACGCGACGAAACATTTCACGACTCCGGACGCCATCGGCGGCCGATCCTACCGCAACAAGGCGCGTCGCTAGAAACGCCCTTCCAGCGTCCCACCCCAGGCGCCGCGACCGTCGATGAGCGGCGCAACGCGCAGCGCTGCAGCACGCTGGTCCGCGGGCGGCGCGTGAGGCGCCGAGAAGAACAGGTACGCTGCGCCGAGCACCGCTGCGGAGCCGACTCCGACGCCCACGTAAGCCCACACTCGCTCGTTGCGCGCCTGATCGACCGCCTTGCCGTGACGGCTGATCTCGTCTTGGGTGCAGTTGACGCCGCTGGGACAGATGCCCTTCGCCGTGCGATTGCTGTCGAGATATTGCGCGCCCTCGACGATACCTCCGGCGAGCGCCGCGACGCCGACGCTACCGAGCGCGATCGCGAGCGTGCGTTGCGTGCTGCCGTCGGAAGTAGGTTGGGGTGCCGGTGGGGGCGGTGCGGGCTTGAGCGGAGCCGGCGGAGGCGGAGCCGCGACGGGCTGAACCGGTGCGGGTGCTTCCTTCGGCACATCGGCGAGCGCCGGCACCTGAACGGCGACGATGGTGGCAGGGTCCGTCACGTCCACTTTCGTCGACCACGGCGTCTTCCCGTCCGCGGTCACGCTGATCGCGTGCGAGCCGCGATCCACCGGCACGGGCTTCCCCCAGTCGCTCTCCGGTACCACGACGTCGTCGCGCCGAACTTCCATATGCGTGCCGGGGCTCACGACGTCGATGCGCACGCGCGAGAGCCGCGGCAGCAGCGTCTCCAAGCGCTGGCGTGCCACGTCTTCGCGCTCGTTCTGACCGAGCTCGTGCGCCTTGGTCGCGACTTTCTCGAAGAGCGCGTAAGCGCTCGCGGTGCGTCCGATTTTCGACCAACAGCCGGCGAGGTGAAACTCCGTGCCGAGCCCCTGATGCAACGCGAGGCTCTGCTCGAGCTTCGCACAAGCGGTTTGAAAATCACCGGCGTTCGCGAGTGTGATCGCTTCGTCGGAAAGGGCCTTCGCGCGCACCGGATCGTCTACGGGAGGCGCGGTGGCGGCTGGCGCGGCGGCCTCCACGGGGGTCGGGGCCTTGGCGTCTTCAGCGTGGGCGCGCCCGGCGAAGAGCGAGAGGGCACCGAGGACGAACGCAGGAGAACGAAGCAAGCGCGGCATGCGAGGGGGCGACTCCGTATCAGTCGAGGCCGCCGAAGAGATCGTCGGCGGATCGCTTCGCGTCGGCACCGGCCTTCTTAGCCGGCGGTGCTGCGGCGGCGGTGCGCGTGGGCGCCTCGGCGACGCGCGCGGGTGCCGGTGCACGTGCGGCTACGGCGCGTGGCGCGGGCTCGGCGACGGGTGCGATGGCAGCTGCGACCGGTGCAACGGCAGCCGGGCGAGACAGAGGTGCCGGGGTGCTCGCAACGCGCGGTGCCGGCGCGACCGTCGGCGCAGCGGCCACGGGTGCAGCAACGGGCGCCGGTGCGGCCACGACCGCTGCTTGCGCGGGCGGTTGCACCGCGGGTTGAGGAGCCGGCTGGGGTGCGGGCGCCGCCGCCGGTTGGGCGGTCACGGCGGGCTGCGCTGCTGCGACGACCGGCGCCGGCGCCGGCTGCGGGGCGAGACGAGGCGCGAGGATCGCGGCACCGAGCCCGATCGCCGCGCCCGCGAAGAGCATGCCGACCCCGCGCGAATCACTGCGCGCCGGCGTGCTCTCGATGGGCCGCGGCGGCGGGTACGAACGCACGAGGGCGCGCGAGTTACGCGCGGGAGAAGTCGAAGTGCGTCCCGGCGACGTCGACGTGCGCCCGTGCGGCGGCATGCTCGGGCCGTGCGGAGCCGAGCTGTGCGGTCCCTGGTTCGGCAGCGGCGGCGGGCGCGTGGTGCGCATGACGATGCGCGCGACACGGGCGGCGGCAGGCTGCGCGTCCGCGGAGGCGTACGGCGTGAGCGCGAGCACCACGTCGACCACGCTGCGCGGCCGCGCTTCCGGATCCTTCTCGAGACAAGAAAGCACGAGCTGCTCGAGATCGGACGGCACGTCCGCTCGAAACAGGCTGAGCGGCGTCGGAGTGTCGGCAGCGATCATCGCGAGCAGCGTGAGCGGGCTGTCGGCGTGGAAGAGCGGCGCGCCCGCGATGAGCTCGTAGAGGATGGCGCCGAGCGCCCACACGTCCGAGCGCGCGTCGACCGCGCCCGGGTTCCGGATCTGCTCCGGCGACGCGAAACGCAGCGATTCCGTGCTGGCACCGGCGCCCGGCGCGAGCTCGTCCGAGCTCGCCCAATCGGGCTCGAGCGCGTCCGAGACGCCGAAATCGAGCACGCGCACGAGGGGGCTGCCGTCCGAGCGGCGCTCGACGAAGACGTTCGAGGTGCTGAGACTCCGGTGCACCATGCCCGAAGCGTGAGCCTCGGCGACCGGCTCGCACGCGGTGAGCACGATGTCGACGGCCTCGGCGATGGGGAGCGCACCGCGCACGCGCACGATCTCGGCGAGCGAGGGGCCACGCGGAAGCTCGACCGCACGGTACGGCGCGCCGCCGTCCAGCCGCCCGAAATCCACGACGCGCTCGGCGTGCTCGCTCCGCATTTCGCGCGCCTTGCGGGCGCCTCGCTGAAAGCGCGCCACGGCTTCGGGCGAGGTGCTCGCGAGCGTGGTGAGATGACGGAGCAGCACGCGCTGGCCGAGGTCGAGATGGCTCGCCTCGAGCACGACCTCGTGCGCGGTGCGAGCGACGACGCGCTCCACCCGGTAACGGTTGACGAGGATCTCACCCTCGAGGCCGGGACCGGCGCCCATCACGAGTCGCGGCAGGCGCTGCGAGATGCGCGGAGACGAGTAGCGCGGCTCGGGCCGCACATGGTCCGGCTCGCTCGCGCCGATGAGCTCATCGTCGTTCACCTGCTCGCCGTCCTCGTCGTGCGACTCGGGTGGGTTGCCGAGCCCCATGCTGGTTCGCCGCTCGTCGGACATTCGTTGCACCATCGTCGGTCCGGGACGCTACACCAGCGTTCCCGGGGCGCTAGCGACAAGCTCTTGGCTTGAGCGTGCGGTTTCAGTGACGAGAAGGCCCGGAGCGGGCACCTCTCGTCGCGGCCTTGTCAAGATCGCCACCCGTCGTTCATATTCAATGTGACCTTCACATTTCGGTGGGAGGCGGTTGCCACGCTCCAGCCGACACCGGCCGTCCAGAAAGTCACGACAAACGAGACTCGACTTCACGCGTTCCGCAAAACGAGCCATCAAGGAAGACGTTCATGCTCACGAGTCGCAGATTTTTTTTGGGAGGGCTGGGAGCGTACGTGGGGTGCGCGCTCAGCGAGAACGTGGCGTTCGCTTCACTCGCCCGCGAGATCGCCCTGAGCGAGCTCCTCGCGCAGAGCGACCACGCGGTCGTCGCCACGCCGCTCGACGCGGCCCCGACGTGGGCGGTGCTCGGAGGTAAGCGGCGCATCGTTACGGATGTCCGCGCACGTGTGGAGGAAGTGCTCGCGCTGCGCGCACCCCCACAGAACGAAATCGTGGTGCGCGTGCTGGGCGGGGTCCTCGACGGCGTCGGACAGCTCGTGGAGGGCGAGGTGCGGATGGCGTTCGGAGAGCCGTGCGCGCTCTTCGTCAAGTCCGGCTCGGCGGCGCTCAGCTACGTGACCGGACGCACGCAGGGGCACTACCCGCTGCGCCCCGACGCTCAAAAGGTCCTGCGGCTGGCCCCGAGCCCGACCTTGCCGGAGCTCCAGCATCCCGAAAGATCCGCGGTCCACACGCTGAGCGGCCACACGCTCGCCGAGGCGCGCGAGCTCCTGCGCGGAGCGGCGCCGTGAAGCCGGCTCACCTCGCAGCGGCGCTCGCGTTCGCCTCGCTCGTCGCCGGCGCCTCGAACGCCTGGGCCTTCTGTCGTTCGCGCACCTGCAACGAGCTCGATCCAAAGCAGCACTGCGACAAGGTCGATAACTGCGTCACGTCGGGTTACGAGCTCTGGTGGAACACGAGCTGCGTGAGCTTCGACGCTCAGGCGGACGGCTCGCCGAAGCTCGGCATCGACGCCAATACGGTCACCGACGTCGTGGGACGCGCCTTCGCGCCCTGGCTCGCGGCCAGCTGCGGCACCGGCACACCCTCGATGGTCGTCAGCACCTACGGCCCCGTCTCGTGCGACGAGCCGGAGAACCCCGATCCGAACAACCCGCACCAGTACAACCGGACCACGGAGAAAGGCGCGAACGTCGTCATGTTCCGCGACGACGTGTGGCCGTATCCGGGTTCGACCGACGCGTACGCGCTCACGACGGTGACGTTCGATCCCAGCAACGGGCGCATCTACGACGCCGACATCGAGATCAACAGCGCGGACTTCAACATCGCGGTCGACAGCGACACGTACGACCTCCAATCCATCCTCACCCACGAGGTTGGACACTTCCTCGGCATGGCGCACGCCGCGTCCGCCGACATGACCTCGACGATGCGCCAGCGGTGGCTCGGCACCGGCACGGACCTGCGTACCCTGTCCGACGACGACAAGGCGGGTATCTGCGACATCTACCCGCCCGAGCGCTCCGCGCCCAAGGATTGCGAGCCGCTCAACGGACTGTCCGACAGCTGTCACGTGCCGAAGGACAAAGAGAGCTCGGGCTGTACGCTCGCGCCGGCCGAAGCGCAGGGCGATCCGGCGTCGAGGACACTCCTCTCCGCGGCGGGTTTGCTCGCGGTGCTGTCGTTCCGGCGCAGACGGCGGGTGCGCGGGCTGATTCCAGGCTCGGCGGCGCGGACTAAATCTTAGTTTCCGTCGTGTTACCGGTCGTCCAGGCCGGCCGCGCCGTCGGGTCCGGAGATCGTCGCGCGGCTTGACCAGGTGGGTGCGTGTAGCTAGGTTCCGCCCGGCGGCCGGAAACCTTCCGGTCGAAGCCGTCGCCGGCTCTCGGCGCGGGCAGGGGAAACGGCAAGGACAGCAAAGCATGGCAACCAAGATTGGTATCAATGGATTCGGTCGTATCGGGCGTTGTGTCCTCCGCGCGCTTCATGAGCGCAAGGTCGGTGAGCTCGAGGTCGTCGGCATCAACGACCTGACGGACACGAAGACCCTCGCGCACCTCCTCAAGTACGACTCGATCCATCGCGGCTTCAAGGCTGCGACGGTCAGCCACACCGACAAGTCCCTCGTCGTCGGCGGCAAGGAAATCCAGATCACGGCGCTCAAGGATCCCAAGGAGCTCCCCTGGAAGGCTCAGGGCGTCGACATCGTCCTCGAGTGCACCGGCCTCTTCACCGACAAGGAGAAGGCGGGCGCCCACGTCAGCGCCGGCGCGAAGAAGGTCATCATCAGCGCCCCCGCGAAGAACCACGACATCACCCTCGTGATGGGCGTCAACCACGAGCAGTACGATCCGGCGAAGCACCACGTCGTCTCGAACGGCTCCTGCACCACGAACTGTCTCGCTCCCGTCGCGAAGGTCCTGCTCGACAACTTCGGCATCGTGCAGGGCTTGATGAACACGGTGCACTCGTACACGAACGATCAGAGCCTGCTCGACCTTCCGCACCGCAAGGGCGACCTCCGTCGCGCGCGCGCCGCGGCGGTCAGCATGATCCCGAGCACCACGGGCGCGGCCAAGGCGCTCAGCGAAGTCATTCCGTCCCTCAAGGGCAAGTTCGACGGCGTCTCCGTGCGCGTGCCCACGATCGACGTGTCGCTCGTCGATCTCACGCTCACGACCGAGAAGCCGGTCACGGTCGAATCGATCAACGCCGCGTTCAAGAAGGCCTCCGAGAGCGCGCCGCTCCAGGGCTTCCTGAGCTACGTCGACGAGGAGCTCGTCTCGAGCGACTTCATCGGCAACCCGGCTTCGAGCCTGTTCGACGCGACGCAGACCAAGGTCCTCGGCGACAAGTTCGCCAAGGTCTTCTCCTGGTACGACAACGAGTGGGGCTTCGCGAACCGCATGATCGACCTCGCGCTGCTCATGGCCTCGAAGGGCTGAGAGCACGCCGCACGCTCGATGCGTGCAAACGTTCGGAGCGTGACGCTCGCAAAAGGGCGTCACGCTCGCACCACCCACTCGTTCGTGTGTTCAGCGTGCGGGCGGCCGGCGCATTGTTCGCTTCCTCATGCGAGGGTCGCCCCACCCTCTGCTCTTTAGCCAGAAAGAAAACAAAAAATGCCCATGCTCGACGGCATCAAAACGATCGACGACCTCCCGCTCGAAAACAAACGCGTGTTCATTCGCGTCGATTTCAACGTCCCGCTCGACAAAGCCTCGGGCCGCATCACGGACGACGAGCGCATTCAGGCGTCGCTGCCGACGATCAAGAAGGCGATCGCGTCGGGCGCGCGCGTGATCCTCGCTTCGCACCTCGGTCGACCGAAGGGTGAGCGGAACCCGAAGTACAGCCTCGAGCCCGCCGCGGCGCGCCTCTCCGAGCTCATCGGCCAGGACGTGACGTTGCCCGACGACTGCATCGGGGACGCCCCGAAGAAGGTGATCGGCGATCTACGCCCCGGGCAGGTCTGCCTGCTCGAAAATCTCCGCTTCCACCCGCAAGAGGAGAAGAACGACGAGGCCTTCGCGAAGGAGCTCGCCTCGTTCACGGACGTGTACGTCAACGACGCGTTCGGCTCCTCGCACCGCGCGCACGCGTCGGTGCACGGGCTCGCGCGCCTGATCCGCGACCGCGGCATGGGCTACCTCTTGCGCAACGAGATCCAGGCGCTCGACCGCGTCGTCTCCGCGCCGCAGCGGCCGTTCGTGGCGATCCTCGGCGGCGCCAAGGTGACCGACAAGATCGCGGTCATCGAGGCGCTCCTCACCAAGTGCGACGCGCTCTGCATCGGCGGCGCGATGGCGAACACGCTGCTCGCCGCGCAGGGCTTCGACATGAAGAAGTCGCTGTACGAAGCCGACTGGCTCGCCAAGGGCCGCACGCTGCTCGAAACGGCGAAGACCAAGGGCGTCGACCTCGTGCTCCCGACCGACGTGGTCACGGGCACGGGCATCGACGCGACGAGCGGCACGACCGTGAAGGCCAACGCCGTACCCGAAGGCGAAATGGCCCTCGATATCGGCCCGGACACGGTGAAGGCGTTCGCCACGCGGCTCGCGAAGGCGAAGACCATCTTCTGGAACGGCCCGATGGGTCTGTTCGAGAACAAGGCGTTCGCCGCGGGCACGAACGGCATCGCGCAAGCGGTGGCGGATTCGAGCGGCTTCTCGGTCGTAGGCGGCGGCGACAGCGTCGCGGCCGTGAAAGCGGCGGGCGACGCCGTGCTCCAGAAGATCGGCTTCATCTCGACGGGCGGCGGCGCTTCGCTCGAGCTCGTCGAAGGCAAGAAGCTGCCGGGCGTCGAAGCCCTGCGTCCCTGAACCGTAGCGAACCGAAAGCCAAGAACATGCGTTCCTACGTCATTGCAGGCAACTGGAAGCTCAACGCGGGCGGCGGCGACGGCTGCGAGCTCGCGAGCAAAGTCGCGCAGGCGACCAAGGGCATCACCAACGCGAAGGTCGTCGTGTCGCCCCCGTTCACGGCGCTCGCCGCCGTCAGCTCCGAAATCCACGAGACCCACGTCGAGGTCGCCGGGCAGAACCTCTACCCCGAGGACAAGGGCGCGTTTACCGGCGAGGTGAGCGCGCCGATGCTGCTCGCCGCGGGCGCGAAGTGGGTCATCATCGGCCACAGCGAACGCCGGCAGTACTTCGCGGAGACGGACGAGTTCGTACAGAAAAAGGTCGCGGCGGCGATCAAAGCCGGCTTGCGGCCGATCGTCTGCATCGGCGAGACGCTCGCGGAGCGCGAAGCGAACAAGACGCTCGAGGTCGTTTTCCGGCAGCTCGACGCCGTCACGGCGGATCTGCGAGCGCGCCCGGGCTTCGGCGTCATCGCATACGAGCCCGTGTGGGCGATCGGCACCGGCAAGGTGGCGACGACGGAGCAAGCGCAAGAGGTGCATGCCGCCATCCGCGGCCGGCTGAAGGCAGTCTCGCCCGAGCTCGCGACCGAGACGGCGATCCTCTACGGCGGCAGCGTCAAGGCGGACAACGCCGCGGGCCTGCTCGCCTGCGAAGACATCGACGGCGCGCTCGTCGGCGGCGCTTCGCTCGACGCGGACGGTTTCGCCAAAATCGCGCGCGCCGTGCCCGCCTGAGGTCGCAAGATGGCGAGCGACAGCACGCGCGAAGGTCACGCCCCCGAGCAATGCAAGAGCTGCCACGGCACGGGTGACGTCCCGAGCGAGTACGGCCCGGCGCGCTGCCCCGACTGTGGCGGCGCCGGGTACCTGCCGTCGCCCCATGTGCTCGTCGAGTGGCGCGCCCGCGACATCGAGCGCGCCCACGCGGGCTCGGGCGGCAGCACCGGCGGCGACGTGCGCTGGCTGCTCGCCGAGCTGCGCCGTTCGCGGGATTCCCTGACGGAAATCGCGGCGCTCGCCCAGGAGCTCGACGAGAACCCGATCTCGGCGCGCATCCGCTTCGCGGCGAACCGCGGACTGCGGCTCTACGAGGTCGTTTCCGAAGAGAAGGGCTGAACCCCGTGCAGGTCGCCGGGACTTAGGCTAGAAACTCGGCCTCGCTCATGGCTGAGATCATCCAAACGCCGCTCACGGTCATGCACGTGCTCTCGTGCCTGTTCCTGATCCTCGTGATCTTGATTCAGCCGGGCAAGAGCGGCGGCGGCGGCATCTTCGGTTCGGCCGGAGCGCAGCAGGTCTTCGGCGGTCGCGGCGCCGGCAACTTCCTCACGAAGACGACCTGGGCCACGGCCACGCTGTTCTTCACGACCAGCATGACGCTCGCCTACCTGTCCTCGTCCTCGGACGAAGCGCTGCAGCGGAAGGCCTCGCACCTGAGCGGCGGGATGAGCAAGGGCCTCGGCAAGCCCATCAAGCTTCCCCGGAAGTGAGGTTGCCGCGCGTCGCGGACGCGGCCCTCGTCGGCGCGGCCAAGCTCGCGGCGTCGCTCGCCGTCGTCACACGCTACTTCTTCGCCATCAGCGACGACGACTTCGCGCGCATCGTCATCGCGCAGCGCTTCGCGGAGAGGCCCCAGCTCGATCCGAGCGGCACGAGCTGGCTCCCCGTGCCGTTTTGGATCTACGGCACGGCATTTCGGCTGCTCGGAAGTAGCCTCGCCGTCGCGCAGGGTGTGGCTGTATTTTTGGGGGTGGGGGCCGCGCTCCTCTTGCTCCGGGCGGCGCACCTACTCGGAGCCGGGCGCACGGGCGCGCTGCTCGGAGCGCTGCTGGCGGCGCTGTTTCCGTGGTCGGTCTACCTCGGTGCCGCGGCGGTGCCGGAAGCGCCCACGGCGGCGCTCTGCGTCTTCGGCACGGCGACGCTCGCGGTCGACGCCCGGCGCGAGCGCCTGTTCGGCGCCGTCGCGCTCGCGGCCGCGTGCTTCTCACGTTACGAGGCGTGGCCCGTCGCGGCGGCGTTCGCCGCGTTCACGCTGCTCGACGCGCGGCGCACGCGCGACCGCTACGCCGTGCTTCCCGCCGTCCTCGCCCTCGGCCCCGTCGCGCTCTGGCTGCTCCACGGCGTCTTCATCCACGGCGACGCGCTCTTCTTCTGGAAGCGCGTGGCGGCGTACAAGCTTGCGCTCGGTAAGCCGCCTCCGCTCGCCGAGCGCATCGGCGAGGTCCCGCGCTGGCTCTTTCTGAACGAGCCCGAGCTCTCGATCGGCTTGCTCGTCGCGCTGATCGCCTATCCAGCACAGCTGCGTCGCTATCGCCGGCCAGCCGCGGCCGCGCTCGCGCTCCTTGCATTCTTGGCGGCTGGTGAAATCGGGGGCGGCGGTCCCACCCATCACGCGGAACGCGCCGTCCTACCGATCTGGTTTCTCCTCGCCCTCGCGCTGGGCGACGTCATCGGGCAGTCGTTCGAAACGCGGCCACGCTGGCTGAGCTCCGGTGTCCCCGTCCTTTCGAGCGCTGTTTGGCGCTATGCAGCGCTCGCGTATCCCGTACTCTTGGTCTTGCTGGGCTGGCACTACTTCGCTCTGAAGCGCAGCAATCGGGATTTCGCCGGCCGCGGCTACGAGCTCGCGGCCGGCGCGCGCGCCCGCGAGCTCGGTGCGCCGGCGCTCCTGATCGACACCGGCGACTACGGGTACTTCGCAGTGATCGCCGCATTCAGGAAGCCGAACGCGGCCGTACCCTTCGACGACCACGACCCGCGCCACCCCCACCCGTACCCATTCTCGTCCGTCGACGCGCTGAAGGCCGTATGGGCTCGCTATCCGAACGCCTGGCTCGCGATGAGCCTGACGGGCTCCGGTCGCACTGTGGCTCTACGCGCCGGGACCGTGCGGGAAAGCGGCTGGTTCACGCTCATAGCCCCCGGCCCACCCACAGAACTCAATGACGAAAGCGCGGGCACACGTTCGGTGTATCCGCGCTCTCATCACTACAAATGACGGAATAGGGCTTAGAACCGCTCGCGCCGGCCGCCGCCGCGACGACGATCGTCGCCGAAGTCGCCGCCACCGCCACCGCCACCGCCGCCGCCACCGCCGCCGCCACCGCCCCAGCCGCCGCCGCCACCACCACCGAAGCGTCGTCCGCCGCGACCACCACCGCGACCACCGCCGCGACCGCCGCCACCGCCCGCCTGGCGCTCACGCGCTTCGTTCACGACGATCTCGCGGCCGTCGAGCGACTGACCGTTCATCCCGTTGATCGCTGCGGTACCCTCGTCCGGCGTCGAGAACTCGACGAAACCGAAGCCGCGCGACCTACCGCTCACGCGATCGATCACGACGAGCGCAGAGGTCACGTTGCCGAACTTCCCAAACTCATTCCTCAGCGTGTCCTCGGTCGTCGAGTACGCCAGGTTTCCCACGTACAGTCTCATGTGCGAACCTCTCCAGATCCAGACAGCGTCACTCAGGCCCTTGGGGACGAACGCTCGACGCTCGACGCTCACACACCACGCTTCCGATACTCAAACAGGCAAGCGCACGACGCAGAACTAAACACGGTCGGTCCTCACGAGCAGACTGGCTAGATCTGGCGAAGGGCACGGCCAGAATAACATTGCTCTCCCGCCCCAGCCACGGAAGCAAGCGCCGACCGGCCCGGTGACCGACAGGCGGCCATTAACGAATGTTTTATCAGCTTATTTCGCCGCTTTCAGGACGGGTCGCTACGATGCCGGCGTGTTCGGGATCGCTGGCCGCAGACTCGCCGAGAGCGTCGTGGCGCTGTTCGCGCTCTTGGGTTTCGCCTTCGTTCCGCTCGGGAGCAAGACTGCGCTCGAGCACAGTCGCGACATCTTCACCACGCCTGCCGCCCTGAATGCGTGGCACGAGCTCGGAGCGGCCGCGGCGCGCCTCCGCGACAAGCTCATCACCACGGTGATGCCGGCGAAGACAGCCGAACAACCGCTGCCCCCGACGGGCGCCAAGCCCGAGCTTCCGGCGCTCCCTGGCAAGAAGCACGGGCACTGAGCGCGGCTTCCCCGAACGGCTCGCCGCCGTTTCGGCTCATACCTCGACGTAGAGCGGCGGGCGCCGCTCGCACAATGCGGCGATGCGCTTGCGGGCGTCTTCAGGAAGGTCGGTGAACGCGATGCCGATGCCGGGACGCTCACCGTCCATCACGTGGGTGCGGCGCCAGCGCACCTCGCCGCGCGCTTCGACGGCGGTGCCGTCCGGCAATTCGAACGCGAGGAGCAGCCGCGTCCCGAGCGGAATTTCGGTGTAAGTGGAGACGAACAGGCCGCCTTCGGAGATGTCTAGCGAGAGGCCGGTGAAAAACTGGGCGTCCTCACCGAACTCGAGATCGGCGAGAAACGGCGCGCGATCCTTCGTGCGGCGTTCGTCCTCCGGCGGGGTCGCCGTAGGCTTCAAGAGGTCGGTCGAGATGCGCGTCCCGCGCTCTTCCTCGGCGAAGCGGGGCCCGTCGTCGCTCGCCGCCGGAACGTCGGGCCAGACGACAGCCGAGTCGGGGATGTCCGGGAGCAGACTCACCCTGCGAATGTGCGTTCCGGAACGGCTCGAAGGGCCGGCTTCGGGCCTTGCCCGCCAAGACGAAGTGTCGGTCAAGGTGCGAATCCAGCGCAACGCCGCCGTACTCATGTCCTCTTCGTGGGTGCCGTTCGTTGCTTTTATGAACGTGCGCGCGCCCGAGCGCGGGCGCACCCGCGCGCACTTCTACGGCGGCGGGCCTACTTCCGCACTTCGGCCGGATGCTCGTTGTAATACGCGTCGAGGCTTTCTTTCGCGATGCGCACGACGACGAGACCGTCACGCTCGAGCTTCGCCTGACAACCGAGGCGCGAGCTCATCTTGACGTCGAACGCCTTGTCGAGAATGTCCTCTTCGTCCTCGTTCGCCTCGCGCAAGAGCTCGGAGCCTTGGTCCACGTAGACGTGACAGGTCGAGCACGCACACACGCCGCCGCACGCGCTGCCTTCGGGGGCGCCTCCGCGCTGTGCCGCCTGCAGGATCGAGCTACCCAGCGGGACCTCGACCTCGACGTTCTGATCGACGAAACGGACGCGCGGCATCAGTGTCCCCGCCCGGCGTGCGCAGCGAGGTGCGCCTCGACACCCTGCGCCCGCTCCACGCGCCGTTCGACGTCCGCGAGCGCACGGCCCTCGATCGCGGCCTGCACGGCTCGATTCATGCGGCGCCCTGCCCAGGCGTGCGTTACGGCGTCGAGGGCGTCGACCTGCGTCTGAATCGCGCTCGCGCTCGTGCCCGCGAGCGCGGCGCGCAGCGCGGCGATCACGGCGTCGATGCGCTGCCGTTCGGTCGGTTCGAGCAAATCCGCGTCGGCGGCGAGCGCCTTCTCCGTCGCGAGCACGACGCGTTCGCTCTCGACGCGCACGTCCGCGAGCCGCCGCTTCTCGAAGTCCTCTTCGCCGTGGTCGAGCGCGTCGATCAGCATTTGCTCCACGGCCTCGTCGGTCAGGCCGTAGCTCGGGGTCACCTCGACCCGCTGCGTCACGCCGGTCGAGAGCTCGCGCGCCGTGACCGCGAGCAGGCCGTTTTCGTCGACGTGAAATTCGACCTCGAGCCGCGCCATCCCGGCCGGGAGCGGCGGTACGCCCTTCAAGCTGAAATGTGCGAGCGAACGACAATCACCCGCGAGCTCGCGCTCACCCTGCACCACGTGGATCTCGAAGCCGGTCTGGTTGTCGGCGTACGTCGTGAAAGTCGCCTTCGCGCCCGCGGGGATCGTGGTGTTTCGCGGCAAGATTTTGTCGACGCCTCCGCCCATCGTCTCGATACCGAGCGAGAGCGGGAGTACGTCGAGCAAGAGCACTTCGTCGCTCGCGCGCGCGAGGAGATCGGCCTGGAGCGCGGCTCCGTACGCGACGACGAGCTCGGGGTCGACGTCGCCGAGCGGCGCGCGACCGAAGAGCGCTTCGACGTACGCACGCACGCGGGGTACGCGCGTCGCGCCGCCGACGAGGATCACGCCGTCGAGCTCGCCGACGGCGATGCTCGCGTCGCGCAACGCCCGGCGACACGCGCGGCCCGTGCGCTCGAGCAACGGCTCGATCGCGTGCTCGAACTCGGCGCGCTCGATGCGGACGCGCACGTCCCCGCCGCCGCGCGCGGGGAGCTCGAGCTCGACGCTCTCGGCGTCGGTGAGCGCGTGCTTGGCGCGGCGGGCCTCGGCGAGCGCGAGGCTCACCACCTCGCGCGTACGGCTCGCTGCGTCAGTGGCGCCCATGCTCGCGAGCAGCCGCTCGGCGAGCGCGCGATCCATGTCGTCTCCGCCGAGTGCGCTGTCGCCGCCGGTGCTCTTCACCTGGAAGATGCCGTCTTCGAGCGCGAGCACGGTCACGTCGAAGGTGCCGCCGCCGAGGTCGTACACGGCGAACGTGCCGTTCTGGCGCTTTTCGAGGCCGTACGCGAGCGCGGCCGCGGTCGGCTCGTTCAGGAGCCGCAAGACCTCGAGCCCGGCGAGGCGGCCCGCGTCGCGCGTCGCCTGGCGCTGTGCGTCGTCGAAGTACGCCGGCACGGTGATGACGGCGCCGCCGACCTTGCGCAACTGATCGAGCGCGCTCTGCTGCAAGCTCTTCAAGATCTCGGCCGCGACCTCGACGGGCGTGACGATGCGCGCACCGGTGTCGAAGCGGACGACGCGCCGTTCGGCGTCGTTCGCGGGCACGGCGAAACGATAGCTGCCGAGGCGCTCGGTTTCGGCGTCGTCGGCGCCGCGGCCCATGAATCGCTTCACGCTCGCGAGCGTGCGCTCGGGCTCGCGCGTGGCCCGCGCTTGCGCCGCCCGGCCGACCACGACGCCGCCCTCCGCCGCGTAGTGCACGACCGACGGCAAGAGCGCGTCGCCGTCGCAGGTCGTGAGCGCGCGCGGGCGCCCGTCCGACACGTAAGCGACGATGGAGTTCGTCGTGCCGAGATCGATGCCGATGGGCGTGGGTGGAGCTTTGGGGTCGTAAATGTCGAGCAACATGGGGACGACGGCGCCCGCGACTAGGGGGCGGGGTTGGCGTCGAGGTCGTCCTCGACGCCGGCGGCTTCTTCGATGAAGCGGCGGTGATAGCGGAGCTCGCCGAGCAGCGCTTCGATGCGGGCGGTGTCGGGCGGTCGTTGCACGAACGCCTTGGTCATGTCGGCCACGACGCGTTGCTCACGCACCTGCACGGCGCGCATCAGGGTGTGCACGCGCGCGAGATCGCGCTTCAAGCGTGCCTCCGCGAGCGCCTCGCGCTGCTCCATGACCTCCATGAGCAGCGCGGGCGCCGCCGCGGTGGCGTTCGCCTCGGTCACCTGCCGCCCGAGCCGCGCGAGCAAGACCTCCGCGCGCCCGACCGGATCGCGCAGCTTGCGATAGGCCTCGTTCACTTCGATGGCGCGACCGAGCGCGCGCTGGCGTTCACTCGCAGGGCGGCCGGCGTAACGGTCGGGGTGGAGCGCGCGACTGAGCTCGCGATGGCGCCGCTCGAGCGACGGTCCGTCGAGATCGAACACGGGCGCGAAGCCGAGCGTGTCGTAGGGATCCGACAACGCGGCCTTCGATCCGTCAGCGGACGGTGAAGGAATGCCCGCAGCCACAGCGCGACGCCTCCTGGGGGTTCTTGAATTTGAACCCCTGGAACACCAGCGTCTTCTCGTAGTCGAGCGCCGAACCGGCGAGGTACACGAAGCTCTTCTTGTCGACGTAGAAGCGCACGCTGCCTGCCTCGAACACGAGGTCGCGCTCGCGCGGCGGCTCGTCGGAGAATTCGATCACGTACGAAAAGCCGGAGCAGCCGCCGCCACGCACGCCGAGCCGGATCGCCGCGTCGGGCGTGCCGCGCTGGGCGAGCCGCTTCTTCGCGTACTCGACGGCGCCGTCGGTGATCGTCACCGTCTTCTTCGCGGCCGCGGGCGACGCCGCAGGCGCCTCGGTCTCTGTCACGGAGGTGCTCTCCATCTCAGCCGGCGGGGCGCTCCTCGACGCGGGCGGGCGCGGGCGGCTCGGAGAGCGCCACGCGCGCGGCACGCTTTTGCTTGTAGTCCTCGATCGCGCTCTTGATGGCGTCCTCGGCCAGCACCGAGCAGTGGATCTTCACGGGCGGGAGGCTGAGCTCTTCCGCAATCATGCTGTTGTGGATGCCGGCGGCTTCGTCGAGGCTCTTGCCTTTGAGCCACTCCGTCGCGAGCGACGAAGACGCGATCGCGGAGCCGCAGCCGAACGTCTTGAAACGCGCGTCCTGAATCACGCCCTTGTCGTCGACGCGGATCTGCAGCCGCATCACGTCGCCGCACGCAGGCGCCCCCACGAGCCCCGTGCCCACTTCGGGATCACCCGCGTCGAACGCGCCCACGTTGCGGGGGTTTTCGTAGTGCTCGATGACTTTTTCGCTATATGCCATGTCGTGCCTTCACTTCCGACCGGACGGCCTCAATGCGCCGCCCACTGAATGCTTTTTAGATCGATCCCCTGCTGTTGCATTTCCCACAGGGGTGACATTTCGCGAAGCTTACGCACCTTCGCGATGACCAAATCCGCCACGTAGTCGATCTCTTCTTGGGTGTTGAAGCGGCCGATGCCGAAGCGAATCGAAGAGTGTGCGTCCGCTTCGTCGAGACCCATCGAGCGCAGGACGTAGCTCGGCTCGAGGCTCGCGCTCGTGCAGGCCGAGCCGCTCGAAACGGCGACGTCCTTGATCGCCATCATGAGCCCTTCGCCCTCGACGCAAGCGAACGAGATGTTGAGGTTGCCGGGCAGCCGATGGTCCATGTCGCCGTTGACGATGACCTCGGGCAGCGCTTTGACGATCTTGTCGTAGAGACGGTCGCGCAGCGCGCGGACGCGGGCGGCTTCTTCCACGCCCTCGCTCTCCAAGATCTCGCAGGCCTTGGCGAAGCCGACGATGCCCGGCACGTTGAGCGTGCCCGAACGGTTGCCGCGCTCGTGGCCGCCCCCGTCCATTTGAGCGCCCAGCCGCACGCGGGGCCGCGAGCGCCGCACGTAGAGCGCGCCCACCCCCTTCGGCCCGTAGATCTTGTGCGCCGAGAGCGAGGCCAAGTCCACGTTCATCGCTTTCACGTCGAAGGGCGTCTTGCCGATGCCCTGCACGGCATCGACGTGGAAGATCACGCCCTTCTCGCGCGTGCGCTTGCCAATCTCGGCAATCGGCTGAATCGTCCCGACCTCGTTGTTGGCGAGCATGACGCTCACGAGGATGGTCTTGTCCGTCATCGCCTTCGCGATGTCCTCGGGGTCGACCACGCCGCTCCTGCCGACGCCGACGTAGGTGACCTCGAAGCCTTCCTTCTCGAGCCGCTTGCACGAGTCGAGCACGGCCTTGTGCTCGATCACGGTGGTGACGACGTGCTTGCCCTTTTCGCCGTAGTACTCGGCGACGCCTTTGATCGCGAGGTTGTCGCTCTCCGTAGCGCCGGAGGTGAACACGATTTCCTTGCCGGACTCGGCATTGATGAGGCGCGCGATCCCGTCGCGCGCGTCTTCGACGGCCGCCTCGGCGCGCCAACCGAACGCGTGCGTGCGGCTCGCGGCGTTGCCGAAATCCTGCGTGAAATAGGGGAGCATCGCGTCGAGCACTCGGGGGTCGAGCGGCGTCGTCGCGTGATTGTCGAGATAGACCGGGAGCTTCAGCGTCATGATTCAGACCACGTGCACGGCGGTGACCAGCTCGGGCGCATGGTCGCGCTCGGGATGGCGATCACAGCTCGGGCAGGAATGGACGGGAGCCTGCGACTCACACGCGGAGTCACAGGCGGTGAGGTAGGCGAGGCTCTGCTCGAGCTCGGCTTCGAGCTCACGGAGCTCCTCGATCTTTCGACGCGTCTCCGCGAGGCGCGCGACGTACGCTTCCTTGAGCTTCTGCGCGGCGACGGTGGCGGAGCCGGAGCCGTCTTGCTCGCGCACGAGCTCCTGGATCTCGGACAAGGACAGGCCGAGGCTCTGCAGTTTCGAGATCCAGCGCACACGGATGAGCGCGTCGCTCGTGAAGAGGCGGTAGCGCCCCTTCGAGCGCTCGTGGGCGCGGAGCAGGCCGAGCTCTTCGTAGAGATGAATGGCCCGCACCGTCTTGCCCGTCGCCTTCGCGAGATCGCCCACCTGCAGCAGGTCGCTCTCCTTAACGGAGCCAGGCAGAGCACCGCCGACCGGCGCAAACGACGCGACGGGCCGGGAGGGCTCTTCTGCAGCGAGGGGGAGGCGGCGGGTGGACATTCCAGTGAATCTGGATGAACCCTTACGTTAGGGTGAGGGTTGCAGGAACTGATGTAGCCCTCTGTGCACCCGCAGTCAACCGCGGCAAAAGGGCTCGGCGCGTGTTTTCGAAGGGCTTTCGACTGCTTGGCCTCGGCGTGGGGATCCCCTGGCTGCTCCAAGGCGGTCGCGCGCTCGCTGCCGAGCCGGCCGAGGCGGCCCCTGACGACGCGCAGACGGTCGAAGTGCGAGCTCCGCCGCTCGTGCCGGCGACGGGCGTACGCGATCCGAGCGTCGCCGGCAGCACGATCCGGCGCGCAGAGCTCACGCGGCCTGGGCTCGACGCCGCGGAGGCGCTGCGAACGGGCGTGGGGACGACCATCAGTGAAACGGGCGCGCTCGGAGCACCGGCGACCGCGTCGATTCGCGGCGCCACGGCCGCCGAAACACCGGTCTACCTCGCCGGCGTGCGCATCAACGACGACGTCGCGGGCGCGGCGGATCTTTCGACGCTTCCGCTCTGGCTCATCGATCGCGTCGAAGTGTACCGCGGGAACGCGCCGTTCGAGGCCGACCACTACGGGATCGGCGGCGCCATCTTCTTCGAGCCCATTCGCCCGCAGCGGACGAGCGTGGCCGCGGGGGCAGGCGGCGGCAGTTACGGCAGTGGGCAAGCCTTTGCGTACACGAGCGCGGGTGACGCCCAGCGCGCGCTGCTCGCCGGCGTGAACCTCGCGCGCGCGACGAACGACTACACCTTCACGAACACGCAGGGCACGCGCGATCCCGCCGACGACCGGCGGCAGCGCATGACGAACGCGGACGCCGCGCTCGTCGATGCTTGGCTCATCGGACGCAGCGTCGTCGGTTCGGGCAACGTCGAACTCGTCGCGAACCATTTCGAGCGCGAACAAGGCGTGCCCCGGCTCGCCGCCGTGCCGACACACGAGGTGCGCCAGCGTCTCGTGCGAAACCTCGCTTCCGTTTACGGGCGCGCGCCGCTCGGCGAGCGCGTGACGCTCGAGCTGCGCACGACCGCGCTCACCGCGGCGTCCACCATCGACGATCCGCGCGGCGAGCTCCTCCCGGCGCTCGCCGTGCCGGGTCGCCGCCTCACCCAGCGCGGCGACCGCGTCGAACAAGAGCTCGGCGCGCGCTTCGCGTTCGGCGCGAGCACGCGCGCTCGCCTCGCGCTCGACGGCAGCAGCGAGCGCTTGCGCCGCTACGAAGCGGCAGAAATCTCGGATGGTGCGCCCGCCCTCGACGCCGAGCGCCTGACGGGACGCGCGGCCGCGATGGCCGAGCAGGACCTCTACGACTGGCTCACGCTGCGCGCGCTCGGTAGCGTCGAATGTCGCGGAACGAGCACGAGCGGCGGAGCTCCGGGCTGCAGCACGCTCGAGCCCACGGGGCGCCTCGGCCCGTTCGCGCACTTCGGCGAGCTCACCGCGTTCGTAAACCTCGGTCGTTACACGCGCGCACCCACACTGGGCGAGCTCTATGGCACGTCGCTCGTCGTTCACGGCAATCCCGCGCTCGCGCCGGAACGGGGCGTGACGCTCGAGGTGGGCGGACGCGTGGCGCATCGGCTCGCGGGCGAAACGGCGCCGCTCTACCTCGCCGCCACCGGCTACGTGCGACGCACGAACGACCTCGTGAAGTACGAGCCCAGTCTGAACTACGTGGTGCCGGAAAACGTGGGCGTCGCCGACACGGCCGGCTTCGAGCTCGAGGCGGGCGCCGGCTTCGCGCGCTTCTTCAGCGCGGCGCTCAACGTCTCCTTCGCCGACTTCCGCGACCGCACGCCGGACCAAGCCCTCAAGAATTCCATCTTGCCGTTTCAGCCGCGGCTCGTCGTCACGCCGGCGCTCGAAGCGATCACACCGAAGCTCGGGACGTGGGTGAACCGGGCGAGCTTCGGCGCGCGGCTCGTGTACCAGGCGAGCCGCTACGGCGACGACGCCGGACTCCGTGTCATCCCGGAGCAGGCGCCGGTCGACCTCGACGCCGCGCTCGTGGTGCTCGAGGGCGCGCTCGTGCTGCGCGCGCGCGCTTCGGACGTCTTCGACGCACAACGCTTCGACGCCCTCGGGTTTCCGCTGCCGGGACGGAGCGCGTTCGTGTCGTTCGAGGTGCGAAGCGACACGCAAGAGTAGCGCGTCGCCGTGCCGTCAGAAGCCGCCCAGACCGCGCGGCGGCAGACCGACGCTGCCGCTCACGGAGAGCGCTTCCTCGGCGACGAGGTCCGTGCCGTCGAGCGAAAAGCGCTGAATTACGGCGCGATCCGCGTCCGCGACGAGGCATTGGTTCGCGCAGCCCGGTGTGCAGAACATGCCGCCGTAGACGATGCCTTGCCCACCGTTCGGTCCCGGTCGCGCCTCGAGCAACGTGACCGCCGCGCCGGCGTCGAGGTCGAACGCGAGCAGGCGGTTGTTGCTGGAGGAGCCGAGCGCCGTCTGCGTCTTCAGGAGCACGCGACCCGGCGCGTAGAACTGGGCGTCACCCTGCAGCGACGCGCCCGCGATGTCGTTGGCGGAAAAGCGCGCGAGCTCGCTCGGGGGGCTCGTCGAGCGATCGAGCACGACGACGCCGCTGTCGTCGAGGTTTTGCACGGCGCCGGTCACGTCGAGCTCGCCGCTGCAGGCGAGCACGGCGCGCTCACCGTCGGGCGACAGCGCCGCGGGGCCGCAATTCTTGATGCCCGCGAGTGGGAGCGTCCAGGCGACGCCGAGGTCGGCGAGCGAGATACCGACGAGCTCGGCGTCCGCCTCGCTGCGCACGTCGGTGCTGAAGCGCTGGAGCGTCACCCACACTTCGTCACCCACGCGCGTGAGTCCCGCAGGCCGGGGCGGCCAGCCGCCGTCGCGGGGCAACGGGACTTCAGCGCTGATTTGCGGCGTCTCGGTGTCGATCACGAGCAGGTCGCCACCAGCGTCGAAAGGCTCTTGGCCAGGCACCGGATTGTCGGACCAGCGCGAGACGACCGCGCGATTAGCGTCGATCTCTACGTAGTCTTCGATGGTCGCCTCGAAACCCGTGCCGACGGGCAGCTGCGAGACGACGCTGCCCGTCGCGGGGTCGAGGAAGCTCACGACGTTCGTGCCGTAGCTGTCGAGGAGCACGGCGCGGCCCGAAGCCGGCGGCGACGACGGCAACACGACGTCACCCGAGAACGCGTACGGCACGGGCGCTTCCGTACCCGCGCTCGACGCGAACGAGCCGCACAGTGTGTGTCCGTCGAGCGTCGTGCGCGCGACCTGCGTCGAAGAAAAGTCGCTCATCACGACGAGCGCGCCGGCCGCGCAACCAGGAGCGCGCTCGAGCTCGGCGTCACAGTGGTCGTGCGTCGTGGGCGCGACGTTGCACGCGAGCGCACCGAGCGCCGCCACAGCCGCGGCTCGCGCACGGCGAAACGCAGCTTGTACCGCCGTCACTCTCCCGCGCCCCGCGGCCCCGCGTTCACGATGCCGACCGCGTCGAGATCGAACCCCGCCGTCGGCGCCTCGCCGTGGAAGGAGACGTCGCGGATCCTCACGAAACGCGCGCTCTTCACACCCACTCCGGCGAGGTCGAACGTGTCCCCACCGGTCACGCTCGGATCGAGCGGGATGGTCGTGCTCGCATCATAGGCGAGCGTCGGCGTGACGCCCGCGCAGCCCGCAAAATGCCCCAGGCCGTCGCCGTTGGCGTCGCAGGCGAAGGTCGCCCAGGTCGCGCCGTCTTCGCTGACGCTCACCTCGCCCGGCTCGGCGTAGACCGCGCTCGGATCACCGCCGGGCCAAAACGGATTCTCGAACACGACCAGGTCCGGACCCTCGCCGTCCGTGATCGCGAAGCGCTCGAAGGTGAGCACGATGCTCCCGCCCTTGCCGAGCGAGAGCACGTCTAGCGATCCGCTGCCGGTGCCCTTGCCCGAAGGCGGACCGAGCACGACGTTCGGCAACTTGTTCTGGCCGAACCCCGCGCCGTCGCCCGGTTCGAAGCTCACGATGCTGGTCGCGTACGGCAGGCTCGGATCGGGCGGTGGATCTTCGGTGTCGGTGCTCGGCGCGCCGGCGTCACCGCGCGGGCCGGCGTCGCTCGGCGTACGGTCGGGGTCGCCGCCGCACGCCGCAACGAGCACGGCCACGCCGAGCACGACGCGCCCAGGAGCGCGCCTCGCAACGCGCGTGGGGGGAGTCACTGAGCGGTCAGCTTCGTCCACGCGAACGTGCCGCAGCCGGAGTTCGCGGGATCCGAGTCGTCCACGTCGCTCAGGGTGCAGGTGTCGTCGGCGGGGCCGTTTTTCGCCTGATCCGCCGACGCGCACCCGTAGGACGCCGAGCAATAGTAGAACACGCCGCCGGCGGGCTTCGTCCAGACGTAGTTCGAGTACGTCGAGGGGTTGAACGAGGCAGCGTCGGGCGTGAGAATGACGGCGCTCCGCGTGTCGTTCGAGTACTCGACGATCGTCGAGACGGACGGATCGGAATCACCGTATTGAGCCGACCACGAGGTGTCGTTGATCACGTCGGTCTCCACGTCGCCGAAGTCCGCGTTCGTCCACGTCCCCTTCACTTCGATGTCCGCTTTGCCCGGCGCGGGCGCGTTGTTGTCGTCGTCGTCACCGCACGCCGTCACGCCGAGACCGCACGCGCACGCAAGCACCAAACCAAAAATACCGCTCAACCGCTTCATGTTCCGTCGCTCTTCCGTGCCGGTCAGCCGCCGGCATTTCGGGAACCCGAGGACGAGTGAGCCTGGTGGCACGCCTTCGTGCCTCCACGCCCCATCGACCGTGGGGTTCATGTGGGCTCGGACGGGGGAGGTATCCTGGCTCTCGGACGTTTCGACTCGGCGCGGTCTTCCCCGGTCTTCCCGAGTGACCCGAACGGAGCCTCTCGCTCCGCCCGCTGGCGTCGTCATGATCCGATGACAGTGGCGGGACCGCGCCGGATTCGCACCGGCTTCCCTGCCTCCATCCGATTATTCGTGAACTTCGCGCTGCCTCTACACGCCGGAAGCGTCCGGCGTCAAGCGAGCCCGAGAATCAAGCGAGGCCGAGGGCCTCGAGCTGATCTTCGTCCAGGCCGAAGTAGTGGCCGATCTCGTGCAGCAAGGTGATCTCCACCTCACCTTCGAGCTCTTCGGGATCGTTCGGATCCGCGAAGGCCGCGAGGTTCGCCGCGTAGAGCACGATGCGCGTCGGCGCAGCCCCGAGTCCGGGACCCGTACGTTCCCCGTGATTCGGTCCGGAGAAGAGACCGAGGCTCCGCGGGTCGAAACCCTCGCGCACGAGATCTTCGCTCGGTCGATCCTCGACGAGCACGGGCACGCCGGCGAGCAGCGTCTTGAAGCGGTCGGGCAGCTCACCGAGTATCTTCTCGGCCGTCGCGACGATGGGACCCTCGACGGCCGTGAGCTCGAAGCCGTCTCGCTCGTCGGACGCCGCATCGAGGCGGCGTACCTCCAACATTTCCTGCACGGACGCGGGGTGCTCGCCCAGCTCCTCGAGCACCTGGGCGTAAAGGTGCCGGGCCTCGGCGAAATCCGGCTCCCGCTCGGCGAGCGCAGCCAGCCAAGACCGCGCGGCCGCGGCTCCCTTCGCCGCGACCAGGGCGCGGGCGCGGGCGAGCTGGACTTCCGGGTGCGCCGCCGATTCGGGCGGCGCATGCTCGGCGATGTCGAGCGCTGCGAGCGGGTTGCTCTCCAGCTGTTCCTCAACCTCCAGCACTACGTCGAGCGCGCGATCATCGAGCTCGTCGGAGGACGAGGACATTGGATTATTCTACGGCGAAACACATCGTGTTTCAACCGTTTGCGAGCTTGACCCGAAAACGCTCGATTGTTTCGGGTTCGGCACGTAAGCGCACATGAACGCCATCTTCTTCGTACCGCTCCGCCTCGACACGCCCGGACTCGTGCATCTCAGCGACGAAGCGTTGAGCGGTGTACGGCACGACGAAGTCGGCACCGACGTAGTTCGACTCGAAAAACTCGATGATTGCCGCGTGGAGCTCCGCGACGAGCCGCGGGTCGTGCGCGGAAGTAAACCAAGCGTTCGGCTCGGTGCGCCGTAGCTCCGCGAGCTCCGCGGGCGCGAGCCGATCGGTCTTGTTCATCACGATGCGCGACGGCGCGGAGCCTGCGCCGATCTCCGCGAGTACCTCGCGTACGACCGTGAGCTGCCGTTCCCAACCCGGATCGGCCGCGTCCACGACGTAGAGCAGGAGCGACGCCTCGAGCGCTTCGTCGAGCGTCGACTTGAAGCTCGCGACGAGATCGTGCGGCAGCTTTTTGATGAACCCGACCGTGTCGCTCACGAGGATGCGCGGCTTCGGTTCGGGCGTGAGCGCGCGCACGGTGGTGTCGAGCGTCGCGAACAGCCGATCCTCGACCTCGACGGGGCTGCCCGTGAGCGCGCGCATGAGCGACGACTTGCCGGCGTTCGTGTAGCCGACGAGCGCCACGCGCCGCAGCGAGCGGCGCTGAGCGCGCCGCACGTCTTGCTCGCGCTCGAGCGCGGCGAGTTGCTCGCGCAGCTCGGCGAGGCGATCGCGGATTTTGCGCCGGTCGAGCTCGATGGCCGCTTCGCCCGCGCCGCGGCCAGCCTGGCGCTCCTTGCCGGACGGCGACTCACGCACGCGCGGCGCGAGGTACGAAAGACGCGCCATTTCGACCTGCAAACGCGCGGCGCGGCTCCGCGCGCGGCGATGGAAAATCTCGATGATGACGCCGGTGCGATCGAGCACCTGCGTGCCCACGGCGCGCTCGAGATTGCGCGCCTGGCTCGGCGTGAGCTCGTGATCGATCGCCACGAGCGCGACGCGCGGCTCGCCCGCTTCGCCTTCGTCGTCGTCCTCCGCGGGCAACGGCGCGCTCTTGGCCGCGCTCGGCTTTTTCGTCGACGCGGCCTCACCCTCGGCCGCCCAGCGCTTCTGCGCTTTCGATTGCTTGCGATGGACGGCGGGACCGGTGCGACCGGAACCGCCCGTGAGCTCGACCAGCTCGGCGAGCTTGCCTTCGCCGAGCACGGCCGCGGGCGACAGGCCGTCACGCGCTTGCGTGACGCGCGCGACGGGCCGGTAGCCGAGCGTCGTGACGAGTCGCTCGAGCTCCTCGAGTCCGGACTCGAACTCGGTCTCGTCCACGCCGGGCAGCTTCACGCCGACGATCACGGCTTCGGGCAGGTCGAGCGCGGCGTCAGGCGCGGCGTCGGCAGCACGCGGTGTCTCAATGCTCATGATGCAGCACCACCTCGTCGATGTGCGCGCCGTCCACGTTGACGAACGTGATGCGGAGCTCGTCCTTCGTCGCCACGGCGAGCTGCGCGCCGTGCTTTTCCTGGTAGCGAAAGCGACTGCCCGACACGGGTGCCTTGAACTCGTATTCGTGGGCGCCGCCGAGGCCGTTCACGAGGAAGGTGACGCCGTCGACGATCGTTCGCTCGTAGGTGTGATCGTGGCCCGCGAGCACCAGATCGATGCCGAAAGAGCGATACGGCCACTCGGTCTCGAGTGTCGAGCCGTGCGGCCCCGACGAATAGGGCGGATGGTGCATGTACGCGAGCTGCCACGCGCCGTGGGCCTTGGCAGCTTCTGCCTTGAGCCACGCCGCTTGTTTGCTCTCCGCGTTGGTGCCGTCGGGTTCGTGCGGGTCGCTGTCGAGCGCGAAGAAATCGACCGGGCCGCGGCTGAACGCGTAGTAGCGCTCGTTCCCGGGAAGCGTGAAGTAGTCGAGGTACGGCTGTGCGCCGTCGGTGTACCAGTCGTGGTTGCCGAGCGCGGGGAAGAAGCGATTCTCGACAGCGCCCTTGCCGTAGCGGCCGTGATACGCGCCGATGAAGTCGGAATAGAATTGGCCGACGTTGCGATCGATCGTGTCCGCGGCGCCCGTCGGGTAGTTGTTGTCGCCGACCGTGATCACGAGCTCCGGGTGGAAGGCGTGCACGAGCTCCGAGACACGCCGCTCGTCGACCGAGCCGTCACCGAAGTCCCCGATCACGGCGAAGCGAAACCCCTCGGGCCACGCCGTAGTCGGGGCAGAAACGGCGAGCGCCGGCGTCGTCGCGCTCGGCCCGGGCGCGGTAGTGCTCGGCGCCGGCGCCGCCGTGGCGGCAACGCTCGGCGCGCCGCGTGACGTCGCCTGCAATTCTTGTGAAGGCGGGGGCTCGTCGGTGTGCCGGCGGCACGCGACGACCGTGGAGAGCGCGAACACGCACGGCCAAACGGCGACGCGCACGCTCAACGGAAAGATCGGCGATGACAAGCGCGCGCACCCTAGCATCCTGGTACGAACGCTCCGCAGAGAGGGTGCGCGTCGATGGGATTGGTCCGCCTGCGCGTCAGCCTGCAAAATAGTACCGTCACGAGAGTGGACGAGTCGTAGCAGGACGCGCCGGTCGCCGCAGCGCGCCGCTTCCTTAAGCAAGCTTGAGCCTTCCGCGCCGCGTCGACACACCCCGGTGTCGTGATCGACGGCGTCGCCTTTCCGCGCCCTTGGCACCTGCGTGCGTGGTCGCCGTCTGTTAGAATCGGCGGTGCGCGGGAGCACTCCGCGTGACCGCTCGAGGTACATCATGCTGCGCGCTTGGATTCCTTCTTTAGTCATCGTTCCGCTGGCGGTCGCGCTGGCCGCGGGTGGTTGCAGCGCCGGCAGCACCGGCGACAAAGGGCTCGGTCCGGCCGACCAAGGCAATAGCGGCGGCAACACCGCGAGCTCGGGTGGGAGCAGTTCCGGAGGCTCGTCGCAGGGCAGCGGCGGCACGACCGGCGTCATCATCAAGATGATGGACGGCGGCACGGTCGATCCGTGCGCGAACGCCGGCTTGCCCGAGGGCTGCGAGACGATGGTCCCGCCCGCGTGCGGCGACGGCATGATGAACCAGGACAGTGAGGAGTGCGACGACGGCAACACGCTGCCGGGCGACTGTTGCTCCGGCACCTGCAAGGTCGAGCAATACTGCGTGTGCCCCCCGGGGGAGAAGTGCCACACGACGATCGTCTGCGGCGACGGCATGCGCGGCCCGGGTGAGGCGTGCGACGACGGCAACACGACGGACGGCGACGGTTGCTCCGCCGACTGCCACACCATCGACCTCGGCTATTCCTGCCCGGTTCCGGGCCAACCTTGCGTGCACCACTACACGTGCGGCGACGGCATCGTCGATCCGAACGAGGGTTGCGACGACAAGAACACCATGGCCGGCGACGGCTGCAGCGACCATTGCCGCATCGAGCAAGGCTTCAAGTGCGACGGCGCGCCGAGCAAGTGCACGGCGACGACCTGCGGCGACGGCAAGAAAGAAGGCGCCGAGAGCTGCGATGACGGCAACACCGTCGCGTTCGACGGCTGCTCACCGGATTGTCGCGCGGAGCCGGCGTGCCCCACGGGCATGGCGTGCACCTCGAGCTGCGGCGACGGGATCGTCTTCGGCAACGAAGAGTGCGATGACGGAAACCTGCGCGACGGTGACGGCTGCTCGAGCCAGTGCAAGGTCGAGGAGGGCTACGTCTGCAACAACGACGCGCCGTGCGCGAAGAAGATGGGCGTCGATCCCGGCACGGGGCAGATGAAGGACATCTGCACGCTGACCGTTCCCGTGAACTTCCGCGACTTCAATGCGAACGGAGCGACCGGGGGCCATCCCGACTTTCAGCCCGGGTACAACAACAGCGGCGCCATTCAAGGCCTCGTGAAGGACACGCTCGACGCCGACGGGAAGCCGGTTCAAGCGACGGCGGCAACCGTCGCGAACGGCTTCATGCACGGGCAAACCGCCTTCGCGGAGTGGTACCGAGACGATCCGCCGGCGAGCAAGCCCATCCCGGGCAAGCTCGTGCTGTGGGACAACGGCAAGGGCGGCTACGTCAATCGTTGGGGCGCGAACGGCGAGCAGTTCAAGGCCGCGACCACGATGGCCGACTACGGCACCCCCGTGTACGGCGGACCGGGCGGCACCGGCTGCGACGCCTGCGCGCCTGGACCCAACCAGATGTGTTACGACCCGTGCACGCCCTGGGGCGCCGGCACGACGGCGTCGTGCTGCGCGGACATCCCGACGAACAACGGTTACGACGGTAATCCGCTGTTCTTCCCGATCGACAACGCCAAGGGCATCCTCAGCGAGACGCGTTCCGAGGGCAAAGTGCCGTCGCAATACGGCTGGAACGGATGGCCCTGGGAGGACGTCGTTGCGACGGACCTCGGCGTGACGACGCCAATTCAGACCTCGACGGGCCTCTTCCCCTCGAAGATGCACAACTTCAGCTTCACCACCGAGGTGAAGTACTGGTTCAAGTACTCGAACACGGTCAACGCGACGCTCGACTTCACGGGCGACGACGACGTTTGGGTGTTCGTGAACGGGCACCTCGCGGTCGACTTGGGCGCGTGGCACGTGCCGCTGAACGGCACGCTCACCATCGCGGGCGGCAACGTGAGCGTGGTCACGCAGCTGACCGCTGCGGACGACGGCACGACGCTGACGTCAGCCAAGAAGAACGGCACCGTCGCGTCCTACGGCCTGATGGACGGCAACGTCTATCAAATCCAGATTTTCCACGCCGAGCGCGAAGTCGAAGGCTCGTCCTTCAAGCTCACGCTCGCCGGCTTCAACGACGCCCCGAGTGACTGCGTCACCGATTGCGGCGACGGCATGGTCGGCCCGGGTGAGGAGTGCGACGACGGGCACAACACCGGCGCGTACAACCAGTGCGCCCCGGGCTGCGTGCTCGGCCCGCGCTGCGGCGACGCGGTCGTTCAGAGCGACGACGGCGAGGTCTGCGACGACGGGACGAACTCCGGGACGTACGGTGGCTGCGGACCCGACTGCATGCCGGGTCCGCGTTGCGGCGACGGCGTCGTGCAGGCGGATCAGGGTGAGCAGTGCGACGACGGCATGAACGTCGGCAACTACGGCGGTTGCGCGCCCGGCTGCAAGCTCGGCCCCTACTGCGGCGACGGCTCCATCGCGGTCTCCATCGACCCGACCACGAACATGCCCTACGAGCAGTGCGACGACGGCAACAACATGGACCACGACGGCTGCTCGCACTGCAAGTTCGACATCGTCACCACGAAGTGAGCAGCGGAATTCGAACCCACGAATCCGTGATCGTACCCAGCAGTTAAAAAGCCAGGCAAATTGCGGGCCCACCGCAAGTTTGTTGAGCAGACGCGCGGAATTTCTCGAGCGATTTGGGTAAATCCACGGCGCGAGCCGCACTGGCAGGGCCCCTCCGGGCATGACAGCATGTGAAGGCTAGGCCGCGTGTACGATCCGCGGCCTCCGTCAGCACGCTGCGGTTACTGTTCTACCGGTGCCGCTCCACATCTGGAGAGCGGAGGATGGAAGCATGATCAAGTCGACGCGCTCTATGAGCTTTGGGGCGGTTGCCGCGCTGCTGCTCGGCTGCACTGGCAACGTCAAAAGCACCGCTAATCCCGGCCCTGACGGCACTCCGTCTCAGGGCTCCGGCGCGAGCACGGGGTCAGGTGCCACAGGCAGCGGCGCGACCGGGTCGGGCGCTACGGGTTCCGGGGCGACCGGTTCCGGGGCGACCGGGTCGGGTGCCACGGGCTCGGGTGCCACCGGCGCGGGCGGTAGCGGCACCGGCACGGGCGGCGCCACCGGCACGGGCGGCTCGAGCTCCACGAGTGGCGGGACCACGGGCATGCCCATCGGTCCGATGGAGCCGGCGGATCTGCGCGCCCAGCTCCGCAAGGTGAAGGGCCTGCTCACGGGGCTCGCGCCGACGGAGGCAGAGGTGCAGTCCGTTGCGACGGCGCCCGATCCGGACGCCGCGTTGAAGACGCTGATCGACACGTGGACCGATCCGACCCACCCCGAGTTTTACGGCTTCTTCAAAGACAAGTTCATCACGTTCTTCACGAACGCCTTCGAGCAGATCGGCTTCGCGCCCACGGAGGATTTCAAGGGCCAGCTGCTCGAGTACGGCGGTTTCGATCTGAACCCGCTCTACATCTACGGTGACGACGCGTTCCCGAAGCTCGTGCAGAACCTGCAAGAGAGCTTCGCGCGCACGGCGTTCGACATCATGGAGAAGAAGCAGCCGTTCTCGAACGTGCTGACGACGCGGACGTACATGATGACGACGGCTCTCGCGAGCCTCTACATCCAGATCGAAAACCCGAACGACGCGCCCCTCGGCGGCACCGCGAAGAACTCGCTCAAGTGGCAGATCGACATGACGCAGGTCGGGTCGAAGAGCACGCCGACCGACAGCGATCGCGTCGCCAACAAGTTCCCGATGGACGGCAGCGCTACCGACCCCGTCAAGACGCTGATCTTCGACGACCAGCCGCCCGCGATGGGCGACTCGAGCTTCGGCGGCAACTTCGGCGGCACCTGCACGCCGGAGATCAAGACGGAGCCCGGCTACGCGATCCTGTTCCAGCGCCTGTTCGGTTTCACGCCGCGCACGCCGCTCTCGGCGGCGATCCAGTGCATCGAGCACGAGTCGCTCCCCTACTACTCGGCGATGGACCTCTCGGACTGGCGCCCCGTCACCATCACGGACGGGAAGATGGCGCCCGAGATGTACGACCTTCCGACGCTCCGCAAGACGACGACGATCGGCCTCGCGCTCCCGCGCGTGAGCTTCTTCACGACGCCCGCGTTCATGGCGACGTTCACGACGAACGACAGCAACAAGCACCGCGTGACGGCGAACCAGACGTTGCTCATCGCGCTCGGTGAGGGCCTCACGAGCGACAACTCGATCAACCCCGTGACCAACGAGGGCCTCGAGCCGGATCACTCGCCGGATTCGGATCCGCAGTGCTACGGCTGCCACAAGATCCTCGATCCCATGAAGCAGTTCTGGGAGAGCTACTACGACTTCAGCGATCGCAACGATTTCCCGACCTTCCGCTTCGGCAGCACGAACGTGCAGCCCGATCGCACGAACGGCGGCGCGCTCGCCTTCGGCGACGTGAACGCCAAGGGCACGACGCTGACCGATCTCGGCACGCTGCTCGGCACGGTGACCGACACCGTGGCCGATCCGAACGCGCCGCAGATGGATTCGTCGCTCACGACGCTGAACCGCTTCGCCCTCGCGTTCACCCAGAAGGTTTGTTACTACGCCGACTCGGCGTCCTGCACCGAGTCCGATCCGGAGTTCCGGCGGATCGTGAAGGTGTTCCAGGACTCGAACTACGACTTCAAGACGATGCTGCGGGAGCTCTTGTCCTCACCGCTCGTCACCGCGAAGTCCGACACCTACACGTTCAAGCAGCGTGACGTCGTCGTGAGCGTCGCCCGCAAGGATCAGTTCTGCCAGGAGCTCTCGAACAAGCTCGGACTCAGCGACGTTTGCGGATTGCACGTCGCGTTCCCGTACTCGAACGGCTACTCGCAATCGAACACCTCGTACACCACGGCCAAAGCGATGAACCGCCTCGCGGGCGCCATGCCCGCCGACGGCTTCGCGCGCGGCTCGGAAGTGCCGGTGACGCTCGCGGACCCGACGCTCTTCTACCGCGCCGCCACCGAGCTCGTGTGCGAGACGGTTGCGCCCACGGTGGTCGACGCGACGAACGCACCGTTCCAGAGCTCGAACCTGAGCGCCGCGTTCGACTCGATGGTGCAAAACCTGATGGGCTATGCGTCAGGGGATCCGAAGTACGCGCCCGCCCTGCAGATTCTGCAGGATCACTACAACGAGGCTTTGTCCGGTCACAACGCGACGCAAGCCCTCCAGTCGACGTTCTCCCTAGCGTGCCAAGCGCCGACGTCCGTTTCCTTCGGCCTCTGAGAGAGTTGAGACGAGACCATGACGACGAAACCTGTTCTCACCCGACGTAACGCCCTCCTGAGCGGGCTTTTCGGCTCCGGCTATCTCGGTTTGAAAGCGATGGCGACCGGGCTCCCCGTCTGGTTCCTCGCGAACCCGAGGAAGGCGACCGCCGCCGATCTCGAATGCGCGATCCAGGCGAAGGACAACCTGCAGTACCTGATCATGAACGTCTCCAGCATGGGAGACCCGATCAGCTGCAACTGCCCGGGCACCTACGACGGCGACGCGTCGGCCGCGATCCATCCGGACGACATGACGATGGCGCCGGCGCAGATGATGCTGGGCTCGAAGGCGTACACCGCGGCGACGCCCTGGACCACGCTGTCGGCGGACTTCCTCGGCCGCACGAACTTCTTCCACCACGTGACGCTCGCGAACAACCACGGCGATCAAGCGAAGGTGTCGCGTTTGATGGGCGCGACGCAAGGCGGCGAAATGCTCGTCTCCGCGTACGCGAAGGTGCTATCCGGCTGCCTCGGCACGGTGCAGCCCGAGCCCGTCGCGCTCGCAGCGGGCGGCACGGCGACCGAGCTCATCAGCTATCAGGGCCGAACGAATCCGGCCGTCTCTCCCACGCAGCTCCGGCAGCTCCTCACGGGCTCTTCGGGCAGCAGCGGGTTCGGCGGCGGCGGCATTCCGGGCGGCAAAGGCGGCGGCAGCGCCGCCAACGTCCTCGTCGCGCTGCGTCCCATCCGCGACACCTACCTGAACAAGCTGAACGACCTCGCCAAGCAGGACTCGACCGGCGTTCAGTCGAAGTTCCTCGACGCGCTCGCGAACAGCCAGACCCAGGTCCGCTCGCTGAAGGACACGCTCGCCAACCTCCTGGGCTCCATCAACGGGGACGACGTGCAGGGGCAAGCGCTCGCGGCGGCGGCGCTCATCGCCGCGAACGTGACGCCGGTCGTGACGGTCAAGATCGACTTCGGCGGCGACAACCACAGCGACGCCAATCTCGCAAACGAGGTCGCTGCGCACACGGACTCGAAGCGCGGCGTCGCCGGCATCAACATGATCCTCAAGGCGCTGACGGACAACAGCCTGCAGGACAAGGTGACGTTCTCGACGCTCAACGTGTTCGGGCGAAACCTGAACGGCATCTCGAAGACGGAGTCCAAGGCCGGCCGCGACCACTACGGCAACCACTCGGTCGCCGTGATGATCGGCAAGAACGTCGCGCCCGGCGTGACGGGCGGCGTCGCGAACGTGGCGGGCGGCTTCGGTTCGAGCGGCTCGGCGCTCGGTGCCGGCGACATCGACTCCGCGACAGGGTTGGTCGCGCCGTCCGGCGGCGACGTAGCGCGTCTCGACACGCACGTGGCGATGGCACGCACTCTCGGCGCGGCGCTCGGCATCCCCCAGTCGCAGATGGACACGCTGCTCGTTCAAGGGGGCACCGGCAAAGTGATCCCCTCCACCGTCGTCACCGTGCCGACGGGCTGAACGAGCGTCGACGTCAGCGCGCCCGCGCGTGAGCCGTCCGAGTCGATTGAAAATTCCGAAGTTGATTCGGAGTTTTCATTCGACCCGTGGAGGCGCTGGCAGCATTTGCAGCGCGGTGTGCTCGGGCGCACCACGATCGCCCGGCAAATTGAGCATGAATTTCGCGCCCTTGCCGGCCCGACCGCGGCGTTCTCGCGCTTAAGATGATGCCTTTCGGAAGCGCTCGGTCACTGAACGGTCGTGATCTTCGATGACGCTTCCCCGCCCCGGGGTCCATGCCGTGGCGTGGGACTCGCGCTCTTCCTGTTCGTCGCCGGTTGCGGCACGAGTAGCGGCACGCCCGGCGGCGCAGGCGCCGTGGGCAACGGCGGCAGTCTCTCAGAGGGCGGCGCCGGCGGCGTGAACCGTGGGGGCGCCGCCGCTACAGGCGGCGGCACGGCGGCAACAACTGGCGGAACGAACAGCGGCAGCGGCGGCAGCACGACGGCCGGAGCGAGCGCGAGCGGCGGCACGACCGCGGCCACGGCGGGGGGCAGCGGCACGAGCGGGAGCGCGGGAGCGACGCCGGGCGGCGGCGGCGACGGAGCGGCGAGCGGCGCCGGCGGCGTGGACACCGGCGGCACGGGCGGCGGCGGCGCGAACGGCGGCTCGAGCGGAGCGAGTGGGAGCGCCGGCGCGGGCACGTGCGACCCGGGGTCGGCGGACACGGAGTGGGCCACGGGCTGCGCGACGGCGCCCGCGACGACGTGCGTCGACGGTACCTGGACCGCGGCCGGCTCGAACAACCAAGGCGACACTCTGGTCTACGAATCGGCGCATTTCGCCGTCTACACGGACGGCTCGATCAGCGCGAGCGACGGGCAGAAAGCGACCACCGAGCTCGAGACCGTGATCTGGCCGACGTACTTCGGCAGCCCGATTTTCTTCCCGGAGCCGTACTGCACCACCGCGAAAAAGTACAAGGCGAGCATCGTCGTCCACAGCGACTACGGGCTCACGGGCGGTGGCTGGGGCAGCGGCTACATGGGCATGTGGATCGGGCCGGGCGCGACCGCCGACCATTGGGGACTCGCGCACGAGTTCATGCACGCGGTGCAGGCCCAAACCAAGGGCCTCAGCTGCGGCGGCGCGTCCTCCAACAACTTCTGCGGGTGGATCTACGAGAGCCACGCGAACTTCATGCCCCACCAGCTCGAGGAGTATCGCACCGACGTGCACTGCTCCGAGATGCTGTTCAACGCGCCGCACCTCTACCTCGGCTCCACGCGCGACCGTTACTGCAACTGGCAGTTCATGGAGTACCTGAAGGACAAGTACTGCTACGCCGCCGTGAACGCGATCTGGACCGCGCCCACGACGAGCAACGACCCGTTCACCAACGTCGCGAGCACGCGCGGCTGGTCGACCGCGCAATTGAACGACTTTTTCGGCAGTTGGGCCCTCCACAACATCAGCTGGGACTACGTCGATCCGGCGCCGACCGTCGCGAACGATCCGGCTGATCCCGGCGCCGCCTTCCGCAGCACCTACAAGGCGATCACCGACGTCTCGAAGCCCGAGCGCCGGCTGAGGCTCACCGCGCTCGAGCCCCTCGACGCCGACGTGGCAAGCGATCGCCGCTTCGTGACGCCCGCGCTGTGGGCGCCACAGCGCTGGGGCTACAACGTCGTGCGGCTCTACCCCGACGCGGGCGCGACGAACGTGAAAGTCACCTTCCGCGGCGTGACGCAAATGGACGCGAGCTCGGATTTTCGCTGGGCGCTCGTCGCCACCGACGCGAACATCACGAAGTCGCGCTACAGCGCGCTCCAGCACGGCACCGACGGCGAGCTCTCCTTCTGCGTCAACGCCGGGGAACCGCTCTGGCTCGTGGTCATGGCGACCCCGAGCGTGCAGCAGCACGTCGTGTGGGATCAGGCGTACGAGAGCGTCTACCGCTACCCGTGGATGGTCGCGTTCGACGGCGCCTGGCCGGCGGGCTTCCAGGGCGGCAAGCAGGACGCCTGCGCCATGGGTTCGCGCTGGGCCAACGGCGGCGGCTGCGTCGTCGGGAGTCCGCCCTCGACGGTCTACGTCGGGCCTTACGCGCAAGTTCTCGGCGGGACCGTGAGCGGCGATGCCCGCATCGAGGACCACGCGATCGTGACGAGCGGCACCGTCTCGGCGGGGACGCTCGGCGGCCTGGGTATCCTTTCGAACGGCTTCAGCATCACGGGGGGCACGGCGCGCACGTCGTTCTACCCCTTGGGCTTCTTCGAGCCGATGCAGAGCATCTCGGGTACAACCGCGCTTTACGGAGACGTGGAGTTCCGCGGCCAGGGCTACGCCCGCTCGAGCGGAACCTGCTCCGGTTTCGTCGACAGCATGACGTGCGTTCCGGGCGGCACGACCGTGAGCGACGTGACCGTGGCCGGCCCGTACACCTGGCGGAATTGAGAGCAGGTGATTACGTTTGCTGGACCGTGAGTGACCTCGTCCTCGAAACACTGCCGCTAGGTTTTCCCTGGGTCTGTGTCGACCCCTTCCTCTTCTGCGTCCACCACCTGGATCGCTACCCCAAGGGGAACGCCGCGCTCGGGCCGGACGCGTCGCTGGCGGGGCGCAATATCGGCATGGATTTCGAGGGGAAAGACGGCTGGCGCATGTACCACGGCGACGTGGTGCCCGGCTTTCCGCAGCACCCGCACCGCGGCTTCGAGACCGTGACCATCGCCCGGCGCGGGCTCATCGATCATTCGGATTCGCTCGGAGCGACGGCGCGCTTCGGCTCGGGGGACGTGCAGTGGCTCACGGCCGGCGCGGGCATCGTCCACTCGGAGATGTTCCCGCTGCTCGATAAGGAGCGCGAAAACACGCTCGAGCTCTTCCAGATTTGGCTGAACCTGCCGCCCGAGAGCAAGTTCGTGGAGCCGCACTTCACGATGCTGTGGAACCGCGACATCCCGCGCGTGCACGCGGTGGACGGCGCAGGCCGCGCGGTCGATGTGACGGTGATCGCGGGCTCGCTCGAAGGCAAGCGGCCGCCCGCTCCGCCGCCGAAGTCCTGGGCGTCGGACGCCGGTAGCGACGTCGCCATCTGGTGCCTACGCCTCGACGCAGGCGCGAAGTGGGAGCTTCCGCCGGCGTCCGACGAAGACGTGATTCGCACGCTCTACTTCTTCGCAGGTCCCGGCGTGCGCATCGGGGGCCGCTCCTTCAGCTCGCCGGTCGCCGCGCGCGTGCGGAGCGACGTCCCCGTGCCGCTGGAGGCCGGTGACGGTGAGGTCGAGCTCTTGCTGTTGCAGGGGCGACCCATCGGCAAGCCCGTCGTGCAACACGGCCCCTTCGTGATGAACACACGCGAAGAGATCCAGAATGCCGTCCGCGATTACCAGCGCACCCGCTTCGGCGGCTGGCCCTGGCCGAGCGACGGCCCCGTGCACCCTCAGGGCGACGGGCGGTTCGCGAAGCACGCGGACGGGCACGTCGAGCGCGTCGAATAGCGATTTGACGCGTCGCGTCCGCGTCCCGGCCACCAGGAGCCGGTACGGATCCGCTGCGGCTCGAAATTGGCGTGGCGGTACCCGACACCGCGGAACGGAGCTAGTGTTGCGGCGCCTTCGCCATGCTGGTGCCTTCGATCACGCTCATCGTTCTGTTCTTCTCCGGACACTGGCTCTCGTCGGTGTTCTGCCAGACCTTCTTTTTGCACCGCTACGGTGCGCACCGGCAATTCGACCTGTCGCGACGCTGGGAGCGCTTTTTTCACTTCCTCACGTACCTGTCGCAGGGCGCAAGCTACCTGCACCCGCGCGGCTACGCGATTTTGCATCGCATGCACCACGCGTTCAGCGACACGGAGCGTGACCCGCATTCGCCCGTGTTCGAGCCCAACGTCTTCAAGATGATGTGGGAGACGAAGCACCGCTACGACGACTTCGCCTACCACCGGGTGGAGCCGGAGGCGCGCTTCGGGAGCGCGTGTCCGGAGTGGCCGGTGCTCGACAAGCTGAGCCAATCCTGGCCGATGCGCTTCGTGTGGCTCACGTTCTACACGGGTTTCTACGTCGCGTTCGCGCCGAGCGTGTGGTGGTACCTGCTCCTCCCGGCCCACTACGTGATGGGGCCGATCCACGGCGCCATCGTCAACTACGCGGGCCACAAGTTCGGTTATCGCAACTACGCGTCGGCCGATGCCTCGCGCAACACGCTGATCTTCGACTTCTTGACGCTCGGGGAGCTCTTTCAGAACAACCATCACGAGTTCGCGATGAGCCCGAATTTCGCGGCGCGCCGCCTCGAGGTCGATCCGAGCTACCTCGTGATTCGCGTGCTCTCCGCGGTCGGCATCGTGAAGAACCTGAGCACGCAGCGGGCGCGCTACCCGCACACGCCGCACACGCGTGAAACCGCCGCGCCCGCGAGCGATCCGAGCCCCGTCCTGGCGGAGCCGGTCGCCGCCGGTCTAGCCGCGCAAGAGTAGCGGCAGCGCGACGTACGTCGGCAGCGCGACCACGGCGCCCGCGGCGAGGATTGCCTTCGCCGTACGCTGCCACGCAAGGGCGCGCGCAAGCGGCCCGAGGAAGAACGCGTAGGTCGCCAGCACGAGCCCGAGCGCGAGCGGCCACGAACCGTTCGCGCCGAAGCTCGACCACACGGCGGCGAGCGCGAGGAGCTGCACCGCGCCTGCCGTCCCGCCCGCGTGCACCACCCGCCACGCAGCAAACGCTTCCGGCCGTTGCCGCTCGCGGTACTGCACGAATCCGAGCAACGACGCGACCGAGAGCAACACGACGCCGCCCGCGAGCAAGACCTGCGCTTCCTGCATGAGCGGGACTTAGTGCTCGCTCCACGCAGCGCCCGTCAGCTTGTGGTCATTTGCTGCTGGTCGTCACGCTCGCGAGCGGAAACTGAATGCTGCCGCTACCGCCGCCTACTTCGACGTTGACGTGAACGGAGGCAAGGCCGCCGAGGCTCCAGCCCTGGGCGGCCCAGGCTTTGAAATGATCGCTCACGGTGACGGTGCCGCATTGATGAGCGGACATGCGCGTGCTCGTCATGTTCGTCCAGCTGCCCGTGTGACCGGATTCACAGGCGTTGGCACCACCCGTTCCGGTCGTCGTGCTCGTGGTGATGGAGTACGTGGCGCCGTCGATGGTGACCATGGTGCCGCCGCGTGGCGCGAGCCCGTTGAACGAGTCCTCGTTGATGTACCACTCGACGCACGGACTGTGCATCCACCCGTAGATGCCAATCGACGACCAGCCACCGGAGCTCCCCGTCTTCGATTCGACGAACTGCGCGATGACCGTGCCGTAATCCGCGTAGTTCTTGGAGCCGTTGAAGTCCAAGCCGAGGTGCGCGAGAAAGTCCGAGCTGTTGTCCCACGACGCGGCGAACGCCGGCGCATTGCTGAAGAACGTGATGCTGCCGCCGCTCCCGCTCGTCCAAATGCCGTAGTTGAGACCGTCAGCCGTGCCGTTGATGTTGGTGCCGGTCTTCGTCGTGCCGCCCGTCGGCATCATCGCGGAGCAATCGGGGCCGTCCACGGCGGAGCTGCCCGCGCTGCCTGCTGCCGAGTTGCCGCCCGTCGCCGGATTACCCCCGACCGCGGGGGCGCCTCCCGCTCCCCTGCGGCCGCCTCGACCGCCCGCGGGCGCATTGCCACCGCTTCCGGCCTGGCCGGAACCACCTCCGCCCGCGGCACGGCCGCCGGGCGCGCTGTCCCCACCCGCTGCGCCCGTCACTGCACCGCCGCTTCCGGCACCCGAAGTCGAAGGCGCTCCGCCCGGCGCGGTCCCGGCAGCGCCGCCACTTCCGCCAACCTCGGCGCCGCCGCCCAGACCCGGCAGCGCGCTCGAACCGTTACTGCAGCCGAAGGTCCCGCCGGCACTGCACAAGAGAACGACGAGCGTTCGCTTCATCTCCATGCAGTAACGGCCAGGGCCGCGAATCAGTCGCGAATCGCGATTCTGCAAGGATTTTGCGTTGTCAGTGGTGCATCACGCGCGCCTCGAAGCGCTTTCTGAGCGCGTCTTCGTCGTCACCGAACACGTACGTATCGCCGCGCGTGAGCGGCGGCGCGACGCGTGCGAGCCAGGAGCAGCCGCAGCCGCCAGTGTACGCGTCGGGCAGCGAATACACGGGATCGGCGAGCGCTTCGGGGAGCGAAATGAAGCGAACGCCGCGCGCGCGCAGGGCGGAGAGCACGTCGGCGACGTGGTCGGCGGCGAGGCGATTCACGTGCATGAGCGTGATTTGCGGCACGTCGTGGCCGAGCTTCGCGACGGCGAGGTCGCGCGCCGCCCGGAGCGTCGAGACCATGTGCTCGACGTAGGCCGCCCTGAGCTCGGACGCGAGCACGTCGTCATGACGGCCCAGCGCGGTCTCGTAGTAGCCGGCGAGCAGCCAATCGGACGTCGCGGCCGTCACGTGACCGATGGTGTAACCGAGGGAGGCGAGCCGGCGAGCGGCCTCGCGCTTCGTCACCTCGTCCTTGCCGTAGCGCAGGTATGGATACCGGAAGTAACGAACCGGTTCACCGAGGATCGCAGCGAGCCGCTCGTGACAGCTCTCGACGTCGTGCCACCACGCGGCGTCCGCGCCCTTGCCGAGCGCGTCGTCCGCGTCGAGATCGCGGTGCGAGGCGGTGTGATTCCCCAGCGCCGCGCCCGCGCTTTTCCAGGCCGCGAGCGCTGCCGGCGTGAGGGCCACGCAATTGGCGAAGACGGCGGGCGGCGCTCCGGCGGCGTGGAGCGCGGCCAAAATGCGCCGTGATCGCTCGAGCTCGACGCTCGCCACATCGACGCCGAGGTCGTCGAACGTGATCGCCACGCGCACGCCGTCGAGGTCGCGTCCCGGCTCCGTCGCGGCGGGCGCGGCGCCGCGCGCGCAGCCGGTCACGAGCAGGACGAGCAAGAGGCGAGCGCGCGCACCGACGCGGAGCATCCGCCTCAGGCGTATTTGCCGGCGAGCTTGCCGACGAAGTCCACGTACGCGCGTTGAGCGGCGTCCTTGGCGGTGCCTTTCTTCGCGGACCAGGCGTCGTATTTGGCGCGGCCCTTGAAGTCGAGCATGCCGGGACGACTGCCCTGCACGTCACCACTCGAACCTTGCTTGTACAAGGCGTAGAGCTCGAGGAGCTCGGAAGGATCGGGCGTTTTCGAAAGCGAGCGGACGCGCGTCTGCGCCGCCGCGAAATCCTCGTCCAGGGCCATGCTCACGCCTTGAGCTTGCCGTCGAGGGAAACGGCCGCGCACGCCATCATCGAGGCTTCCCGCAGCAAGCGGAGCGCCGTCACGCGATCGGCGCCCTCGGGCACGCGCTCCATGATGATTCTCGCGAACTGCTTCGCCGAGTCGTGGATCAGCTCGTACGTCCTGAGCTTCTCGGGCGTCGCGTGGTGGTGCGAAAACACGTAGTCGGGATCGAAGTCGGGGGCGCTCATGGGGAGGATTTTACCAAGCCGTCGGCCGATAGTCCTTGAGGAATTGGCCCCAGACGTGCCGGCCCGTGTTGATGCCGTCGAAGATGGGGTCGACGATGCGCGCCGCGCCGTCGACGATGTCGAGCGGCGGGTGGAAGCCGTTTTCGGCCGTTTTTCGCGCGGCGATGTGCGCGGGGTCCTCGTCCGTGACCCAGCCCGTATCGACGCTGTTCATGAAGATGCCGTCCTTCGCGTAGTCGGGCGCGGAGGTGCGCGTCATCATGTTGAGCGCCGCCTTGGCCATGTTCGTGTGGGGGTGTTTGTCGGTCTTGAAGCGCCGATAAAACTGTCCCTCCATCGCCGAAACGTTGACGATGTGTTTGTCGAAGGTGCGCTCGCGCAGCATGAGCGACTTCAAACGCGCGTTGAGCACGAAGGGCGCGATGCTGTTCACGAGCTGCACCTCGAGCAGCTCCACCGTACCGACCTCGTCGAGCGCGAGCCGCCAGCTGTTGATGCCGCGCCGGTCGATCTGTTGCTGATCCTGATCGAGCTCGCCGCGCGGGAAGATGAGCTCGCTCTTGTCGCGATCCTCGGGCAGGAGCTCGAGCTGCGAGAGCGCCGCCGACGCGGACAAGCCGACCGGCGCGGGCTCGTGCCCGTGGCCGGCGGGGATTTCGTGCGCTCGAACGACCTCGGCGTGCGGCTCTCGGCCGGAGCCGTTCGCGAGCTTTTTGCGCGCGGCCGTGAGCGCTTCGTGATCGGCGAGCAATGCGCGCGCGGACACCGGCACCGAGCTCGCCTCGAGCGTGCCGAGCTCGCCGTCCATCAGGTGCCCGTAGAAGCCGGACGGCCGCCGCACCGTCTGGCACGCGTTGTGGAGCACGAAGTCGAGGCGCGCCTCGCGCTCGCCGAGGTGGCGCGCGAACGCCTCCACGCTCGGGGTGTGACGCAGATCGAGGCCGTAAATCGCGAGGCGCTGCCGCCAGTCGTCGTAGTCACGCTCGGCGGCGTAGCGGCGGGCGGCGTCGCGCGGGAAGCGCGTCGTGACGATGACGCGCGCGCCGGCGCGCAAGAGCAGGATCGCGGCTTGGTAGCCGATCTTCACGCGGGCGCCGCTGATGAGCGCGGTGCGGCCGGCGAGGTTCGCCGTCTGCGAGCGCTTCGCGTAGTTGAAGTCGCCGCATTCGACGCACAGCTGGTCGTAGAAGAAGTGCACGCGATCGCGCGCCTGCTTGCAGACGTAACAGACGCGCGCGTCGCGCAGTCGCTCGCCGTCGTCGGCCGAGACCTCGCCGTCGTCGGGCGCGAGCTCGGCCGCGGCCGCGAGCGTCGCGAACACGCTCTGCGTTTCGTGCACGCCGCTCGTCTCGTGGACGGCGCTCGTCTCCTGCACGGCTCCGAGCGCCGGCAAGAGGTTCGACGGCTCCGTCGGCACGTCCGTCTCGTGCACGCCGCCGCCCGCGCCGCTGAGCGACTTCGGGTCCGGCGTGATGAACACCGGCTCGAGGCGCTTCTTGCGGATGCCGGCGCGACTGAGCAGCGCCTCGTCCGCGGCTTTCACGTCGCGGCGCTTCTTCTTGCGCGAGGCGCGCGCGAGGTAGCGCTGCTCGCTGCGATCGGGCTGCGCGAGCCTGCCCGCGACTTCGAGCAAGCGCTTGCGCGTCGGAAGATCGATCTCGAGCAGATCCTCACGGTGCTCGAGGAGGGACTCGAGCACCCTGAGAGTTTCTGCGATCTGCTCGGCACTAGGTGGCATGGAGACGGCGGGTATCTCCGCGCGATCGGGCGCCCCGCCTGCGCCCGATTCTCACTCCGGAGGATTACTTGCGAGCGGCGGCTTCCTTCGCCTGCTTCTCGCGGTACTCCTTGATCATCGTCTCCTGCTCTTGCTTCGGCACGGGCGCGTAGTGGGCAAACTCCATGGTGTAGTTGCCCTTGCCCTGCGTCGCCGAGCGGAGGTCCGTCGAGTAGCCGAACATCGTGTTGAGCGGCACCTGCGCCGTGATGGTGACGACGTCGTCGCTCTTCGTCTCGAGGATCACGCCGCGGCGCTGGTTGACCTGACCGACGACGGACCCTTGGAATTCGACGGGAGCTTCGACCTCGACCTTCATGATCGGCTCCAAAATCGTCGGCTTCGAGCCCGGATAGGCCTCGCGGAAGCCCATGAGCGCTGCGGTCTTGAACGCCATTTCGGACGAATCGACGGCGTGCGACGCGCCGTCGTTGATCGTCACGCGCACGCCCACGATCGGGAAGCCGATGAGCGCGCCGCGCTTGATCGCTTCCTTGAAGCCCTTGTCGCAGGCGCCGATGAACTCTTTCGGAATGGCGCCGCCCACGATCTCGTCGACGAACTCGTACGTCTCGACCGCGTCCGAGGGCAGCGGCTCCATGAAGCCGCCGATCTTGCCGTACTGGCCGGAACCGCCGGTCTGCTTCTTGTGCGTGTAGGCGATCTCCGAACGCTGCGTCACGGTCTCGCGGTACGCGACCTGCGGCTTGCCCGCGATGACGTCGCAGTTGTACTCGCGGCGCATGCGCTCCATGTAAATGTCGAGGTGGAGCTCGCCCATGCCGCTGATGATGGTCTGCTGCGACTCCTCGTCTTGGTGGACGCGGAAGGTCGGGTCTTCCTTCGTGAAGCGGTTCAAGGCCTTCGAGAAGTTCGCTTCGGCCGCGCGATCCTTCGGCGCGACGGCCAGCGAAATCACCGCTGCCGGCACGTGCATCGAGGTGAGCGTGACGTTCATCTTGCCGTCGGTGAACGTTTCACCGGAGCTCGCTTCAACGCCGTAGAACGCCACGATGTCGCCCGCCTCCGCGGTCTGCAGCTCCTCGCGATCGTCGGAGTGCATGCGGAACATGCGAGGCACGCGGACCTTTCGGCGCTCGTTCGAGATGTTGTAGATCGTGTCGCCGCTCGTGACCTGGCCTTGGTAGATGCGGAAGTAGGTCAGCTGCCCGTACTTGTCCTGCTGCAGCTTGAAGGCGAGGCCGACGAACGGCTTGGACGAGTCGGACTCGATCACGATCTTGGCTTCGGCGTTGTCCTGATCGTGGCCTTCGTTCACGACTTCCGTCGGGTTCGGCAGGTACTCGACGACGCCGTCGAGCAAGAGCTGCACGCCCTTGTTCTTGATGGCCGAGCCACACATGACCGGCGTCATCTTGAGCGCGAGGGTCGCGCGGCGGATGGCGGCCTTGAGCTCTTCGTTCGTGACGGGCTCTTCGTTGATGAACTTCTCGGCGAGCGTGTCGTCGACGTCGGCGACCTGCGACACGATCTCTTCGCGCGCGTGCTTCGCCTTCTCCACGTATTCCGCGGGGATCTCGACTTCTTTCACGATCTCGCCGTCGGAGCCCTCGAAGAAGTAGGCCTTGCCGCCGATGGGATCGATGAGCCCGACGAACTTGTCCTCGGCGCCCATCGGCACCTGGAGCTTGACCGGGTGATGGCCGAGCTTTTCCTTGAGCATCTCCGCGACGCGCTCGTAGTTCGCGCCCGGGTTGTCCATCTTGTTGACGAAGGCGATGCGCGGCACGCGGTAGCGCTTCATCTGGCGATCGACGGTGATCGACTGGCTCTGCACGCCCTTGCCCGAGTCGAGCACGAGGATGGCGCCGTCGAGCACGCGCAGCGCGCGTTCGACCTCGATCGTGAAGTCGACGTGGCCGGGGGTGTCGATGATGTTGATGTTGATGTCTTCGAACTGGCCCTTGGAGCCCTTCCACACGCAGTACGTCGCGGCGGATTGGATGGTGATGCCCTTCTCGCGCTCGAGGTCCATCGAGTCCATCTTGGCGCCGACGCCGTCTTTGCCGCGCACCTCGTGGATGGCGTGAATGCGACCGGTGTAGAAGAGGATGCGCTCGGTGAGCGTCGTCTTGCCGGAGTCGATGTGGGCCGAGATGCCGATGTTGCGGATGCGTTCGAGGGGGATGCGAGTTGCCACAGGAATGTTCCGGAGGTTCGGGTTTAGGGCGGCGAAGTAGCCAAACGGCCCCGAAAAGGGAAGCCGCGAGGGGCGCAGCCGTAGCACGGACCTAAGAAAAAGCACTGAACCTGCGCGAGTTAGGGCATTTTCTTCAACGATTCTCAGGCTATGCTGGAGGGCATGTCGATGGGCGCCGAGGGACCGAGGCCGTGGATCTTGATGCTGGCGATGCTGAGCGCGGGGGTGCTCGGCGGGTGCGGGCCGGCCGAGAAGGCCCCCGCCACCCCGGCGAAGAAGGCGGCGCCCGCGGGCTCGGTGGTCGTGGTGACGGCTCCGCCGCCCGCACCGGAGCCGAGCGTGCCGCCGCTACGGACCGGAGCCCTGAAACCGGTGGACGATACGCCGCGCACGGCCACGGTGAAAGCGCGCGCGGACGACGGCGCGTACGAGATCCTCGAGCTCACGCTGCTGGATCCCAGCGGACAGCCGGCAACCGCCGCAAATTCCGGTGAGGCGCTCGGCACCTGGTGGCTGATGACCTTCGTCGGGCTCGAACCCGCCGTGGGCCAGCTCGCCACGGTCGGCCTGTCCGGTGACCCCGGTCAGGTTTCGGCGCTCGAAATTTGGGTGCGGCGCAAGAAGAGCGCGGAGCCGGTGACGGGGACGTTGTACACGGCGGCCCACGACGCGCCCGGACATCGCGTGCCGTTTCGGGCCAACGTCGATCCGAAGAGCAAGACGGACCCGTCGCTGCGCCAGCGCTGGGCAGCGCAGCTCGCAGAGCAGCTGCGCTACGCGAGCGGGCCGGACGAGTTCGCGGCGAGACGCCTGCAGAGCGTTTACGGAGAGCCGCCGAAGCCGAAGACGGAGCCACGGCGCCCGCTCGTCCGCGGGGCACGACCGGCGCAGCAGCGCACGAACGACGCGACGATTTACGAGTTTTCGCGACTGATGGACACGACGAGCGGGCGCGTGTCGGTGCAGCGAGCGCTCGAGCGCGACCGTGAGCTCTTCGTCCAGGCGAAGAAGGAACGCGCGAGCGTGCCGATCGCCGACGTCAAGCCGCCGAACCTCGCGCGCCATCCCTGGGGCGCGCTCGCCACCGCGCTCGGGAAGCGCGGCGCCGACGAGCCGCTCGCCCGCGCGGTGCCGGCGGAGTTTTACCTGCTGCGCGCGCGTGACTTCGGCAAGTTCCTCGACCTCATCGACGTGGTCGAGTCGTTCGGCGAGCCGGCGGCGGATTTGCTCGACGGCCACCCCGAGGATCGCAACACGTTCGCGCGCTACGAGACCGAGCTCGCACTCGAGCGCACCGAACTCACGCGCCTGTTCGGACCCGAGGTCGTGACGGATCTCGCGATCACGGGGAGCGACCCCTACGTCCACGAGGGCACGGACGTCACGCTGATCTTCCGGGTAAAAAACCAGCCGCTCTTCACGAGCGCGCTCGCGGGCGCGCTGGCGCACCACGTCGTGCTGCACCCGAACGTGACGCAGAGCTCGTTCACGACCGACGGCACGCTCGTCACCGTGCGGCGTTCCGCGGACGGCCGCGTCCGTCAGCACCGCGCGACGGTCGGCGGGTTCGAGCTCGTCTCGAACAGCGCGGAAGCGATTCGGCGCGTGATCGCCACCATCGCGGGCAAGCATCCGAGCCTCGCCGCGGAGCCCGATTTCACCTACATGCTCGCGCGCGACGCGGAGACGCCGAACGACGTGCTCGCCTACCTGGGCGATCGCTTCATCGCGTCGGTGGTCGGGCCCGCGCAAAAGATTGCGGAGGCACGGCGCCAGCTCGCGCTGAGCGAACTGCTCGTGCCGGGCTACGCGGCGCTCGCGCTCGGGCGCATCGACGGACAGGCGCCGAAGAGCACGGCCGAGCTCGTGCGTTCGAAATTCCTCGTTCGAGACGAGCTCAAGCACGCCGACGGCACGCCGATCGACTTCGAGCCGGGGCGCGCGGCGCGTTCGGCGTGGGGCACGCCCGCAGAGCTCGAGCCGCTCATCGACCGCCCGGCGCCTTCACGCGTGACACCGACCGAGCGCGACGCTTACCGCATCTTCGCGAGCGGGTACGAAAGTCTGTGGTCGGATCGCATCGATCCGGTGGCTCTCCGCGTGAGCGAGAGCGGCGGCAAGGCCGGTCGCGGCGTGACGGCCGATCTGCGCGTGCTGCCCACGCTGCGCAACGAGTACCGGGACGATCTCGAGCTCGTCGGACAAGCGCGTCTCACGGTTTCGAACCTGCTCCCGGGACTCTCCGCGGTGATGGGCATCGGCGCCGACGCGCGGCTCCGGCACGAGCTCACGGAGCTCGGCGAGGTGTTCGCCTCGGGCAAGCACTTCGCGTTCGACTGGGTCGGCGATTACGCCGTCGTGGGCGTGACGCCGCGCAACGAGCTCTTGAACGCCGTGCGCGGCGAGGTCTCGAGTCACATCGAGCTGCCGGGCGCCGCGCCGCGCCGCGGATTCGAGGAAAAAATCGCCGATTTGCCGGTCTACGCCGTGCTCGGCGTGAAGAGCCGCATCGGCGCGGGCCTGTGTCTGACCGCGCTGCGCGGGCTCGCGCACGAAGCCGCGCCCGACGCGCTCAAGTGGGGCCGCGCGCAAGATTACCGCGGCACCGAGGTCGTCGCCGTGCGTTTCTCGGAAGACGACGTCCGCGGCGCGCTTTACTACGCGCTCACCGAGCACGCGCTCGTGCTGTCGCTCAACGAGACCGTGCTGCACCAGGCGCTCGACCTCGTCACGGATCACCCTCCGACGAACGCGTCGAAGGCGCCCGTTTCGAAGGACGCCGCTCAGCTCGTCGTCGAGCTCGGAAGCAAACCCGATGACGCGCTGCTGCGCACGGTCGCGTGGCTCGCGGGCGGGGCCGCCTACGACGACGCGCGCGAGGCGCGCATGCTGGCAGGGTCGGTGTTGCTCGGCGCGCCGGACCAAACGAGCGATGCGGCGGCGGCGCGCTTGCTCATGCGTCAATACCTCGGCACCGTCGTGGTCACGCCCTCGGGGCAAAGCTACGCGCTCGCGCCCGACGGCATTCGCGACCCCGACCTCGGGACGCCGAACGCCCCTATTTTCCCCGAGCTTCCGGTGTTGGGCTCGCCGCTCGAGCGCGTGCTCGACGCACTCGAGCGCGTGCGCACCGCGCTCTCGTTCGACGAGGAACCCGCGATCGCCGGCGAGCGCCCGCTCTCGAGCCTGCACGCGCACGTGACGCTCGAGCTCCACCCGCCGCCGACGACTCAGCCGGGAACGAAGTAGCCGTCCGCGCCGAGCCGCGCGCCCGCTTCGGCACGTTCATAATAGTGATCGAAGAAGAGCTTCTTCGGGAGCTCTGCGCGGCTCGTCATGCCGAGCTTGTGGACGACCCTGTCGATGTCGGAGCGCACGGCTTCGAGGTTCGTGCCGGCGCGCTCGACGATGTACGCGTCCTCGAGGCCGTGCAGGAGATCGCGAAGCACGTCGCCTTCGTTCGCCGACAAGCCGTAGGACGAGAGAATGCGCGCGTCGATGGGCAGCACGCGCCCTTCGTCGATGGTGACGACCGCGTTGCCGTCGCCGAGGACGGTGGCGTGCACCGTGAGCCATTGGCCCGACGCGCCTCGAACCCGCACGTGCGCCGTCGTCTGCCCGCCGCGCTCGGCGCCGCGCCGCGCGCCGTTCACCGTCGAACGCACCGTGTGCGGCAGCCAACCCGTGTCCTTCGCGCCGTCGGTCGCGAGCTCGGCCAGCCACACCGACGCAGAAGGTGACGTCGAAAGGAGCGCGTAGTCGGGCGCGACCACGAGGATGGCGCGGTTGCTGCGTGTGTCCTCGGCGAGGCACGTCGCGCGCAACGTCGCGCGGATGGCGTCGCCGAACGCGTCCGCCAGCTCACGCACGAGCGCTTCTTCCGCCGTCACGAAGTCCGGCTGCTTGGCGCGGCGCCACAAGAAGAGCGCGCCCCAGGTGTGCTTGGCGGAGCGGAGAACGGCGCGGAGCTCGTGCTCGTAGCCTGCCTTTGCCATCACCTCGCGGTAGCGCAGGCTCTTCGTGCGCTCGCCCTTGGTCGCTTCCGAGAGCGACGCCACGGGCGTGAGCTCACGCGTGAGCGCAGCGAAGCGATTCACGTCCTCCTCGCCGTACTCGATCTCGTAGAAGCGGCGGCGCTCTCGTTCGGAGAGTGAATGTTCGTGCACGCCGCCCGTGGCGAGCAGCGTCGCCGGATCGAGCGTGAGCACGGCCCAGCCGTCGGCTGGAACCGCTCCCAGCGTCACGCGCATGGCCTCGCGCAAGAGGTCCGGCAGCGCACGATCCACGCGAGGGAGCGCCCGGAATTCCTTGGCGATGTTCGCGAAGCGCTGGACGGCCACTTGACCCGCGTTTTGGCCATGGCTCGAGGGAGAACGCAAGAGCGAGCACTTCTGCGCTGCTCCCGAACGAGCCCGTCCGTATCCCGCCTGCCCTCAGCGCCTTTGGGTACGTTCCCGACGGGTAGCTTTATGCTTCAACGGTAAAGGTAACGGGTCTCGGGATTTTCACGACGCCAGATCACGGTGTCCATCAAGTAGTGATGGATGTTGATGACGGCGTAGAGACCCGCGAACCACGGCGTCGGCCCGAGGTCGGCGAGGACTCGTGGCGCCCCAGTCGGGACGAGCAGCCGCGACCAGTCGAGCAGCGATGGACCGAGGTGAAATTGCACGCAGCCGAGCGCGACCGCGGCGACGGCGAGCGTCAGTAATTTTTGTTGGGTGGGACGACCGAAATACGGCGCGGCCTCGGCCTCGCGCGCCTCGTTCCGCCGCAAGAGCCACACGAAGTAGAGGTACTGCAGCGAGTGCAGGGCGGGCACGACGTAGAGCATCAGCGGATCGGCGCTCGAGAACAGGCTCCACGCCCAAATGCTCGCGAGAAACCCGACGAGCGGTGCGGCGGGCGGCAGGCGCCGCTCCCGTCGCGCTTTCTTCACGAGCATCACCGCGAGTAAGCACGCGCTCGCTGCGAAAGCGGCCCCCGTGACGAGCTCGAGCGCGCGAGGGTGAGCGAGCGCCGTGTAGACGACACCCTTCTCTTCCACCTCGCGCCGCGGCGCGGACGGATTTGCCCAGGCGAACGCCCAGCCGGCGAGCGCGTGAAACAAGAGGACGGCACGCTCGTTCTTGCCGTAGCGCACGCCGCGCCTGCCCGCGAGCACGAGCAAAACGCCGAAGCCCTGCTTGACGTAGTGCCAGCCGACGAGCGCGAACATGAGCTCGATCAACGCGCCGAGCGCGCGTGCCGAACCGTTCGCGATCGCAAAGAAGGTCCACGCCGTGAGCGCGAGCGGCGCGACGACACCGGCGAACAGAAAGCGAGCGCGCGCCACGGGCGCGACCGCGGCGCCGAACGCGCGCTCGCGGGCGTTCCGGTAAAAGAGCAGATACGTGACGGAAAAGTGCGGGTCGTTGATCACGTACGCCGCGTGGAAAGTCGTGAAGCCGACGGCGAGCTCGGCCGCGTCGAGGCCGAACGAGCGCTCGGCGAGCCACGCGAGCGGAAACAGCACGAGCGTGAGCCCGCCCACGAGGAAGAACTCGACGAAGGGGCGCGTAGGACTCGGCTCGAGCGGCAGTGCTTCGGCACCGGACACGGCCGCGGTCGTCACGCGGGCGAAACTACCATGGTCCGGCGCGCCTCCTCGAGGCCGCGAAACCGTGCTAATTTCGGCAATATGGTGGAGCTTTTCTGCATGGGAAGTCGGGGAGTTCGTGTGCTCGGTGGGCTGGCGCTCGCCTTCTCGGCGTACGCGTGCGGCGGCTCGAGTCACACGCACGGCGGTGACGACGACGGCGCGAACGCCGGCGAAACGAGTACGGGCGGCACGTCCGGGGAAACGGGCGGCGCGGCGCAAGCGGGCATGGGCGGCAAGAGCAGCGGAGGATCCGGCGGCGCGAACGGCGGCGACGCCGGCATGCCGAGCAGCACGGGAGGGACGGGCGGCAGCGGCGCGACGGGCGGCAGTGGCGGAACGAGCGGGGCGGGCGGGACGGGCGGCAGTCACCGCGGCGGCGCGGGCGGCAGCGGTGGGAGCGGCGCCAGCGCCGGAGCGACCCCGGGCGGCAGCGGTGGCACCGGCATTCCGGATCTCGGTCCGCCTTCGACGGATTACCTGCCGCTACGGCCCGACTTCACCAAGCTCGACTTGCTCTTCATGGTCGACAACTCGATCTCGATGACGGGCAAACAGCAGATCCTGGCGGAGGCCGTGCCGAACCTCGTGCGCCGCTTGACGCAGCCGGATTGCGTGGACGCGACCGGCGCGAAAACGGGGGCGATCGCGGATCAAGACGGCACCTGCGCGGACGGTCAACCCGCGCTCGTGCCGGTGACGGATCTGCACGTGGGCGTGATCACGTCGAGCCTCGGCGACCACGGCAGCAACGACGCCTGCTCGGACGCGCAGAACACCGCGAACGGCGGCGGAAACTACTACAACGACCTCGCACAGCTGCTGCCGAGCGTGCGCCCCTCCACGAGCCTCTACAGCTGGAACAACGCGGGCTTTCTCGTGTGGGATCCGCGTGATCAGGCGACGGTGTCGGACCCGCACACGCCGGTCACTGCGAACGAGACGAGCCCGACGACGTTCGCCCAGAACTTCGCCACGCAAATCACGGCCGCGACCGAGAGAGGCTGTGGTTACGAGGCTTCGCTCGAAGCTTGGTACCGATTCCTCGTCGACCCGCAGCCGATCACGTCCGTGACCAACGACATGTTCTACACGGTGCGCGACGACGCGCACGCCACGAACAGCATCGTGCTGCAAGAGCGGCAGCTGTTCCTGCGAGACGACTCGGTACTCGGCATCGTCATGCTCACCGACGAGAACGATTGCTCCATCGTCGACGAGGACGGCACGCAGGGCTGGCTCGTCACTTACAAGGGCGGCGTCGGCGCCTTGACCTTTCACCTGCCGTTCGGCTCGTCCGCGTGCACGGTGGATCCGAATGATCCGTGCTGCCGCCCCTGCACGTCGCCGGTGCCCGCGGGCTGCGCGGCGAACGACGCGGACCCCGTGTGCGGCGTCGCGACGACGCGCAGCACCACCGACGACTCGATGAACCTCCGCTGCTTCCAGCAAGTTCAGCGCTTCGGCATCAGTCTCCTGTATCCGACGCTCCGCTACGTGGAGGCGCTGACCAAACCGCAAATCACCCCGCGCTTCGGTGGCGCCACGGTACCGAATCCCCTGTTTACCGGCCAGCGGACCCCCACTGAGGTGATGCTGCTCGGCATCATCGGCGTGCCCTGGCAGGACATTTCGACCGAGGACAGCTGGTCTTCCGGGCACGAGCTCACGTACATGACGGCGCAGGAGCTCGCCGACGGTAATCGCTGGTCGGTCATGCTCGGCGATCCTGACTCCGGCGTGCACGCGCTGGACACGCTGATGGTCGAATCGATCGATCCGCGCACGGCGCCGCTACCGCAAACGCATCCGCTGCTGCCGGACGTGACGATCGGCGCGGCCACGGCCACGAGCAACACGAACCCGATCAACGGCCACGAACAGGCGACGCTCTCCGCGCGTGACGACCTCCAGTTCGCCTGCATCTTCCCGCTCGAACAGCCGCTCTCGAGCACGGATTGCGCGGCGGACTCAGACGGTTGCGACTGCAACGCGGATGAATTTCCCAAAAATAGTCCGCTCTGCACGGGCGTCACCGCGACGAGCGACGGCTCGCAGGGCTACGGCAAGGCATACCCCGGACTCCGCGAGCTCCAGGTGCTCAAGGGCCTCGGCAACGCCGGTGTCGTCGCCAGCATTTGCCCGAAGATCACGCAGCCGACCGGCTCAACACTGACGGACGACAGCTATGGGTACAACCCTGCGCTGGCGGCGCTCGTGGATCGACTCGCGCCGACGTTCCTGCCGACGTGCCTGCCCACGCCCCTCACCGTCGCGGCGGACGACCCGACGCAGCTCGAATGCCAGGTGGGCGAGCTCAGCGCGGATCCGGAAGACTCGGGGACGTGCGACTGCTCGAGCAAGGGGCTCACGAGCGCGAACGAGGCGGTCACCGCGCGGGCCTACGCCGACCTCGAGAGTCGCGGTCGCTGCGGCGACGCGACGGTGACGGCGTGCGAGAGCTTCTGCGTGTGCGACGCGCCCGCGCTCACGGGGGACGCGCTCAAGAGCTGCCTGAACGACGCGGACTACACCGGAAGCGCGGACGGCTACTGCTATGTCGATCCAGGGCTCGGCGCCGGCAGCGCGGACCTCGTGAACGTGTGCCCCGTCGGCAGGAAGCGCACGATTCGGTGGCTCGGCAGCGCACCGACGAAGGGCATGCTCCCGTTCATCGACTGCGCGGCAGCCGATCAGTGAATCCTCAAATCGCCGCGGCGAATTCGCGGCTGAACTCGAGCACGGTCGACACCGATTGCGCCCCCGGGGCAGTCGTGTCTCCAAGCGAACTGCAGCGCCGCACCTCCAGGTGTCGATTGTCGCAGCGGCGGCGTCCATTCTGGATTCGGCGGTACGGACATCGCTTGCATACCGGGATCGTCCGACGCCTGCTATTGCACTGCCGGAGACGACAGCCGGTGGAAGTTCGCCGGAGACGGCGCCGTATTGCAGCTGCCAGTGGGTAACCTCGGCTAACGGCCTGCAAACGGAAGGCCTCGCGCATTTCTTCGCCTCGCGCGGGTGGAACCGGCAGGAGCAGGCGAATTGCCGCTTCAACTACTACAAGGAGCTCGTCGATCACACGTGCGACAACGGCAGCTGCCAGTCCAAAACGGACATTTCGCCTCCAGGTTTTTTGAACTCGCCGCCGATCAGCGTTGACTGCGTGACGGGTCACAAGTGGCGTAACCGCAACTGCCCCATCAACGGCGTCATGAGCACGGAGCTCGACTGGCTGAACCTCCTTTATAACCTGAACGCAGTCAGCATTCGACGGACCGCACGTGCAGGTGAACCAGTGAACCCTCAAATCGCCGCGGCGAATTCGCGGCTGAACTCGAGCGGTGACGGGCGGTCGTTCGGGTCGCGGAGCGTCGCTGCGCGGAGAACCTTGGCGACGGCGGCCGGGAACGGACGCAGTCGCTCGGCGTCCTCGAAGGGATCCCGCCGCATGTGCGCGATGATACGATCGCGCTGGTTCTCGATTTCGTCGAAGAAGGCGCGTCCGGTCGTCACGTTGTAAATCGTGCCCGCGAGCGCGTAGACGTCCGAGCGCGGGTCGAGCTCGACCGGATCGAGCACCTGCTCGGGCGCGATGTAGCCCGCCGTGCCGGCGACGAAACGGCCGCTCGCGTCGGCAGGCACGCGGATCGAACGCACCATGCCGAAATCGATGACGACGGCCGCGAGCGGCTGTGCGCGCGCCGGATCGCGATGCTTGGCGGCGTCGAAACGCTCGCCGCCCGGCAGCGGCAAACGTAGCCAAATGTTGGCCGGCTTGATGTCGCGGTGCACGAGGCCCGCGCCGTGCAGCGCCGAGAGCCCGGCGCACGACTCCACGACGATTTGCCGGAGCTCGAAGAGCGACATCAGGTGAGCGCCGGCGTACTGCTTGAGATCGGCGCCGATCAGGTATTCGAGCACCAGGAACGGCACGCCCTCGGCGACGCCGCGATCGATGATGTTCGCGACGTTCGGGTGGTAAAGCCCGGCGAGCACGCGCGCCTCCTCGACGAAGGACGCGAGGATGCCGTCACGTTCGACGTCCGTCGCGTTCGCGAGCGCGTCGGCTTTGGGGATCTTCAAGACGAACAGGCGGTCGGCGCCGGGCTTGCGTACGAGCCAGACGCTGCCGATGCCGCCTTCACCGAGCGGCTTCACGAGCTCATAGCCTGAAATGAGCTTCGGCTCCTTCTTGCGTGCCTGCGGCGGCGGGGGCGGCGTGCGGCGAATGGCGGCTTTCACCGCGTCCTCGAGCAACCCCGACGCCACCGGGCCGAGCGACGCGAACCACACGTCGAGCATCGCGGGCTCACGCGCGCGGATGGCGCGCGCGACGAGCGCGGCGACGCGCGGCGCGTTTTCGGCGTCGGGCGGCGAGAGCGAATCCCCCGGCGCGTCGCCGCGCCGAAAGTGGAGCCCCTTGACCGGATCGGCGAGCGCCGCTTGCAACCGTTCGCCTGCGACCACGAGCTCGACGCACATCTGCTCGAGCTCCTTCTTGGGGCCCGCCGCGGTCGCGAAACCCGCGAGCGCCTGCGCGAGGCGCGAGAGGGCTTGAGCGAGCTCGGTATCTTGCGCGTGGAGCGACTCCAGTGCTTCCGCCGCCGAGGGGCCCCATTCGCCGTCGGCGCCGCCCGAGGCCACGCTGTCGCGCAGGACTTCGGCGCGATCGCAGCAGCGCGCGAGCGCCCCGTCGGCCATCATCGGCAGCGCCGTCGCGAGCCCGCGCAGCATGGCCGGGCGATCGATCACGAGGCCCCACCAGGCCGCGAACGGCCCGAGCCACTCGACGTCGTCGACTTCGCCGAGCGCGGTGCCGCGCGTGCTGTCGACCAGACGCCAGAAGAGCGCACTCAGCGCGGCTTGGAGATCGGGCGGGAGCTCGCGCGAGCCGTCCGCGAGACCTTCGAGCTTTCGCAGCCAATGGCAGGTGTCGTGCGCGGTCGGGCCCCGGCCGGGTCCGAGCCCCGTGCCTGCGCCGCACGCGTCGAGTGCGTAGCCGCCGAGCCTGAGCGCGAGCACTTCCAGCGGTAAATCAGCGCTCGGGTCGGCTCCCTCCGTCTGCCTGCGCTCCTTCACGAGATCGAGAATCGCCGCCGGCGCGTTCGCGATCGCCTTCCAGGTTTCGGCGAGGTCCGGCTCGTCGTGCGGCTCGCCCGTCGGGCGCGTCGCGAGGAGCGGCGTCCACAAGCTGAGCGCCACGGCGCGCGCGGTGCCCTCGAGCGCGTTGATCGCGGCGGCGCGCTGCCGCAGCCGCCCTTTGCCGAGCGCGAGCCGGCGCGCTTCCTGAAACGTCGACGCGAGCGTGCCCGCGAAGCGTGCGGCGCGCGCGTCCGCTTCGTCGTCGTCGTATTGCGCGGCGATACGCACGAGGTTTTCGAGGCCGAGCTCGAGGTCGAGCGGATCGCGCTCGGCGTTGTCGATCACGTCCGTCGCGGCGGTTACCTCGATCCAGCGCCTGAGCTCGTCGAGCGATTGCGGGCGCGCCGCGCGGGCGAGCTCGCGTAGCTCGGCGAGGGGCGCTTCGATTTCGGGCGGGCGATGGCCACGCCGGAACAGCGTCGCGAGCCCGCGTGCGAGGGCGCGCGCGGCGAGCGCTCCGCCGTCACCCTTCAAGATACGCTTGGCGAGCCGATCCCAGAGCGGACGGCGTTCGAAGAAGAGGTACGGCGTCGCCTGCGCCACGGCGGCGAGCACCCACGCCTCCTCGGCGGGTGACTCCAGAATCGCAACCAGCTGGCTCGCGAGAAACTTGAGCCGCTCGGCGGGGAGCGAGGCGAACGCCGTGGTCGCGCGCTGGCGCAGGACGCGCGATTCCCCGAGCACCCAGTCGAGCAGCGTGCCTTCGAGGTGCTCGAGCCGCCCGGTGAGGCGCCCAAGCGCACGCGCGGCGTGAACCCAGACGAGCGGCTCGGGATGCAAGAGCAGCGGCTGCAGCGCTTGCAGCGTTTTCCCGATGAGCTCGGGGTCGGTCGTGGCGGACAAGCCGCACACGCTGATTTCGAGGCAGCGCGCCGCGAGCACGCGGCCGCGCAGCGAGGCGTGCGCGGGCGTCGCGACCATGGCCGCGAAGGTCGACTCGGTGCCCCAGAGCCAGGAGCCGAGCGCCGGCACCTCGAGCGCGCTTGCGCCGGCTTCCCACACGAGGATTTCGAGGCGGGCGCGCGCCTGCGCGTTTTCGGGCAGCGCGAGGTCGACGCCGGTGCCGAGCAAGGGCGCGCAACCGAGCGCGTCGAGCAGTGGCCCGGAGACGACGCGGTCGCGCGCGATCGCGACGATGCGCTCACTGAGCTCGGGCTGGCGGGCGGCCACGGGCAGGAGCGTCGCGAGCCGGACGTCGCGGCGTGCCGTGCTCGCGGCACAGAAGGCCAGCAGCGGCACGGCGCGCTCGTCGGCAAAGAGCGGTGACAAAGCCGTGACGCCCGCCTCGGACTGCGTGACCGCCGGCAGCTCCTCGGCGAGGCGGGCGGCGGCGGCCCTTACCGCCGGCGTCAGCTCCGGGGTGGAACGGGGCGCCGCGGAGCGCGGAAGCAGGCTTGCAACCAAGCCCGCCTCTAAACCAGGATCCTCCTTTAAAGCGCCGGCCAAGGTCGCGATGGCGTCGGCCAGCACTGCGGGAAGCATACGCTCACGGTAGCCCGACGGGCCCGGCTTTGGTAGGTCGGTACGCATGACCGCCTCGCTCCCGACCCTCGAATTCGTCCTCAAGAACTACAAGAACTTCAACGCGCGGGCGACGCGCGACGCCCTGCTCGCCTACCAAAAGCACATCGAAGGCGGCGGCAAGATGTTCTGGGCGGTCGCTGGCGCGATGTCCTCGGCGCAACTCGGCATCACGCTCGCGCCGGCGATCCGTGCCGGCTTGATTCACGGTCTCTCGGTCACGGGGGCGAACCTCGAGGAGTCATTGTTTCGGCTCGTCGCGAACAGTCATTACAAGGACTTCCCCGACTACCGCTATCTCACGAAGAAGGACGACACGCGCATCCTGAACGACCGCATGCGGCGTGTCACCGACACGAGCATCCCGGAGGACGAGGCGTTTCGCGCGGTCGAAAAGTTCATCGTGCCGATGTGGAAGGGGGCGACCGAGAAGGGCGACCGCCGCTTCTGGCACGAGTACTTTTACGAGCTGATTCAGACGATCCCGTCGAGCCTTTACCAGGGCAATCCGGAGGAGTGTTGGCTGCTCGCCGCGGCCAAGGCGCGGCTCCCGGTGGTCGTGCCGGGCCACGAGGACTCGACGTTCGGCAACATCTTCGCCTCGCACGTGAAGCTCGGCGACTCGAGCGCGAGCATCGTGAAGAGCGGCATCGAGTACATGGCGGCCTTCTACGATCAGTACCGCGAGCTCTCGACCGGCGCGGGCTGCGGCTTCTTCCAGATCGGCGGCGGCATCGCCGGTGATTTCCCGATTTGCGTCGTGCCCTCGATCAAATACGACCTCGAGGAGCAGGCCAAGCCCTGGGCGTATTTCTGCCAAATCTCCGATTCGACGACGTCGTACGGCTCGTACTCGGGCGCGACGCCGAACGAGAAGATCACCTGGGACAAGCTGACCGAGGAGACGCCCATGTTCGTGATCGAGTCCGACGCGACCATCGTGGCGCCGCTCATTCTGAGCGCGCTGCTCGAGTGCAAGGCGCATCCCGCGGAGGCGAAGGCGCTGATTGCGAAGGGGTGACGCGGATGCGCGACGGCGCACGCGCTTCACGGCGTGGGCAGTCGTCGTAAGCCTTGCGTGTACGACTGCGTGCGGGCGTTCGTCGCCGCGTGAGCCAGCTCCGGAGCCCGCGGCGACCGCAACCAGCACGGAGCGCGCCCTGACGAACGCGGCGCGTACTGGGACGAGCGCGCCGCACGCCGTGACGAACCCGCCGCACGCCGCGACGCATCCTCGGTTCGTCCGGGTACCGAGCGGGCTCGGCGCCGTGGAGCCCGTCATTCAGGAACAACTCGAGCTCGCGAGCGCTGCCGGGGAACGCGCGCTCGTGTACGTCGGCGCGCCGTGGTGCGAGCCGTGCGAGCGTTTCCGCGCCGCCGTGACGCGAGGTGAACTCGACGACGTGCTCGCGGGCACACGCCTGCTCGAATTCGACGCCGATCAGTACAAGGATGCGCTTCATCGCGCCGGCTATGCCTACGACCTGATCCCCGTGATTGCGATTCCGGCGAGCGACGGGCGTTCGAGCGGACGACTCCTGAGCGGCTCGATCAAGGGCCCAACTGCCGTCGAAAACGACCTCGTACCGCGACTCCGGACGCTGCTTGCTGGGGGTGAAGTCGACTGAACGAGAGGAAGTCAGTCAGTCGGAGCGGACAAGTGATATGCTCGGGGGATGCTTGGTGGAGGCAGGTACCTTGGGCTGAGTTGGCTTTTGGCGTGTGCAGCGCTCGCCTGCAACGGCGAAAGCACGACGAAGGGCGGGAGCGACGGAAACGAGCCGGGCGCGGGCACGCCTACCGCGGCAGAGAGTTTCGGGAGCGCTTTCGCGGCGGCATATTGCCAAATCGGGCCTTGTTGCCAAAAGGAGGGTTACGCGTTCGTGCCAGCGTCGTGCGAAGCGACGATGAAGGCGTACATCGATTCGGCGGTGAACGAGCAGCTCGCTCACGCGGGCGTCGCTTACGACGCGGCCGCCGCCGCAACGTGTATCGAAGCGTACCGACGAGTCGTGACGGCGTGCACCGAGCCTTCGCTCAATGACGCCCTCAACCGGGCGTGCGAAGGCGTCTTTTACGGTACCGTTCCCGAGGGCGGCGCGTGCACGGCCGACGATGCGTGCGCCGATATCCCCGGAGCCAGTTACGTCCAGTGCAACGAAGGCGTCTGCACGGCGGAGCGGGACCTCGTGGATCCCACGCAGCACGCGAAGCTCGGTGAAGCATGCTACGGCGACTGTGAAACGGGGAACGGCTGTTCGAGCGGCGGTCGCTCCGTCTCCATCATGCCGACGAGCCAGGCTGCCTGTTACAAGGACGAGGGCCTCTATTGCACCAGTCAGTACGTGTGCGCTGCGCTGCCGCAAATCGGGGAAAAGTGCCCGGACTATGCGTGTGCTCGCAACAGCTATTGCAACGGCGACGTGTGCGTCGCCAGCACCGCGTCGGGCCCCTGCCCCGACCTGGACGAATGCCTCGAGGGCTCGTCTTGCGACTACACGACACGAATGTGCATACCACTCAAGGCCAACGGTTCGCCCTGCAACTACGACGCGGAGTGCGCCTCCGACAAATGCGACAGCGAGCTCTGCCGCGACTGGTCGGTGGCGAGCACCAGCACGTGCGCCGGCCTACTGAACGACTAGGCTCGCCGCGCTCGCCCTCACGGGCTCACCGACTGCTCCCACACGACCACCTCGCCGCGCTGATTCGCGACGAAGCTCACGCCGCCGTCTTGCGACACGACGATCGCGAGCCCGTTCGGATGATCGTTGACGAAGCGGTACGCGGCGCGGTGGCGGGTGCCGACCTTTTCGAAATCGTCGGGCACACTCACGTCGCCGTTGCTGTCGAGTGCGCGCAGCACGCGTTCGGGCGGTGGCAGCTCGGCGGAAACTTCGGCGCCGAACCCGAGCAAACCGAAGCGCTTGTCGAGAAGCACGGCGCCGTCGATGGCGGCAAGGTTGGCGATCGCGCGCGACAGCTCGAACACCTCCTGCTCGAGCTCTTGCAGGCGCGGGTGCGAGCTCGCCGCGAAGTCCTCCCAGCCGACGGAGGAATTCGTCGTTTCCCCTGCGAGCGTCTCGAAGATCCGCAGCTGAACGCTGCGATAGCGATGGGACGGCTCGTCCTGCGTGACCCGGTATTTGAGCCGCAGGCCGCGCGGGATGGCGTCCCCCGCCCCGGCGACGAGCAGCATGCCGCCGTGCCGCGCGCCGCGGATGAGCTGGATCGCGCGCCTCAGCATGTGTTGGCTCACGCGACCGACGAGCGAGTGATCGACCGCCGTCGGCGCGAGGCTCGCGCGCTGGGTCGCCGCGTGCTCGGCACGGATGAGCTCGCGTTCCTCGGCGAACAGCGCGGGCAACCACGTCGACTCGAAGACGTCGACGGTCGCATCGACGACGAGCCCGCGTTCGAGCGCGCCGATGAGCCGACCCGCCGAACGCACCGCGATTTTTCCCGGCGCGGTGACGTGGACGATCGGATCGTGCGTCCAGTTGGGCACGGGGCTGCGACCTCCCCACGTGGGAGCGAGCCACGCCGGGCCCGAGTGCGCCACGCCCCAGATGAAGAGCTTACCGTCCGCGTCCTCTTCGACGCCGATGAGCGACGTTTCGAACGGCGCGGCCGGAGCGAGGCGCCGGAGCTCGTCCTCGTGCAAGAGACGGCGGTGCTCGAAGCGGAGCCGGAGCACGCCTTCGTTCGGCACCCCGCGCTCCGGCAAGTCGGCGAGCGGCATGAGCAACATGCGAAAGCGCGTCTGGCGCGTCTCTTCGGTCGTGAGCGACGCTTGAAAAGCCGCAGAGAGCGCCTCTTCGAGCGCGCGTGACGAGACGCGGAGCGGCGCCACTTCGCGCGGCCAGCGCGCTTCGACGTAGTGCGCGAGGTCGGGGGGGTAGGCGTGGTCGCGCGGCATCGGGCGAGTCTATCGCCAAATGCCACGCCGGCAGCCGCGCCCCGGGAGGACCGCTGCCGGCGCCCGTCGGACGGGTTTCACGGCCCGTCGATGCAGAGACTCACGGTTGTCGAAGCCCGGCAGCGACGCCTGGCTCGTGGTGAGACGATCTCCAGGCAACTCATCCACGTACACGCGCACTGGCTCCACCACGAGAGCGCTCGATGCCGCGTCGTTCATGAAGGAGCCGACCGTCGAATACGAGCCCTCCTCGAAGACTTGCGCGTCACCCATGAGGTTCGGCTCGCTGTACAGCGTCACGACCCAGCCCTCAGGGACTGAGAGCGAGCTTATCGAGTTGTCGCTAGGCCCCGAGAAATTGAGGGAGCCGCTTCGCCGACGGACTGCCACGACAACGGGAGGGGTGGGGCATTGACGAACCTCGCTCGGCTCTGATATCTCCGCTCGTCTCACGGGAGAGCCGAGGAGGAGAGCATGCTATTTCACGAGCGTTCAGGATTGGTTTGTGCGTTGGCCGGCTGTGTGGCGTTGGTTGCCGGCTGCGGATCCGCGGGCTCGGGGCAAGCGGACGTTGCGGACAGTGAGCTCGGCACGGCGTCTTTCTCGCTGAATTCGCTGCCGTCGGGCGCGCAGTGCCTACAAATCACGGGCAGCGGCGCGTCGAACTTCAGCATCAACGTCACGCTCACCGCGGCTAACTTCAGCATCGGGCGTCTTCCGCTCGGCGCCTACACCGTCAACGCAAATGCGTACGATGTGGCGTGCGCTTCGATCGGGACCAACCAGCCGAGCTGGATCGCGGATCCGCTCTCGGTCACCTTCCGCACGGGCGTGATCACGACGCTCGCGCTGAACCTGCATCAGAACAACGCCATCAACGCGAGCCTCGATTTCCTGCCGAACATCGTCGCGATCTCGACTGGGTACAGCGGCACCGCGCTCGTGACGAGCGACGGCAATACTCGCGTCGGCGGGCAGCTTTCCGGGGTCGGCACGGCCAACACCTTCGTTCCGTTACCGGCCCTCGCCGGAGCCATCGACGTGGCCGCCGATCGCTTCAACCACGCTTGCGCGCGAACCTCGAGCAACCTCTTGTGCTGGGGTTACAACGGCTACGGGGAGCTCGGGCCGAACGTCGGGATCGGGGTCTTCACGAGCACTCCGACCGTGGTTCCCGGCGTCGGCGCCGGTGCTTCGCAGGTCAGCGTGGGCGGGTACCACACGTGCGCCATCGACAAGTCCGCGTCGCCGGGCCTCTATTGCTGGGGACAGAACACCTACGGGCAGGTCGGCAACGGCACGACGACGAACGTCACGACGCCGACGTGGGTCAGCATCGCCGTCGGCCCCTCGCTGCTCGCCCTGGGCGACTACCACAGCTGCGCCAACACCTACGTCGGTGTCGAGTGCTGGGGTCAAAACGTCTACGGGCAGCTCGGCGACGGCACGACGACGAATCGGACCACGCCGGTCATCGCGAGCGGCACGAACGGGACGATCTCGCTCTCCGCCGGCTCCGGTCACACGTGTGCGGTGCGGGCCGACGGCACCGTCCGCTGCTGGGGCTACAACGGCTTCGGGCAGCTCGGCGACGGCACGACGACGTCGCGGCTCACTGCCGTTCAGGTCTCGGGCATCACGGACGCGGTGCAGGTGGGCGTGGGCTCGTACTTCACCTGCGTTCGTCGCCAGAACGGCACGCTCAGCTGCTGGGGCGACGGTAGTGACGGCCAGCTCGGCGATGGTACCGGCGTAGGCCGGTTGCTGCCGACGGCGGTGCCCGGCGTCTCCGGCGTCGTCCAAATGTCGGTGGGCCAGGACACGGTGTGCGTGCTGCAGGACAACCAGCAGGTCCTGTGCTGGGGTTTGAACTGGGAAGGGCAGATCGGCGACAACACGGTCATCAACCGGTTCAAGCCGACGCCCGCCATGGTCCAGTAGCGCGCGGCCTCATTTGATCAGGCCACTCAGTCGCTGAGTGGCCTCGATCACGTCGCTCGTATCGAAAAAGTCGACGGCGACGAAGCTCGGCGGCTTCCCGTTGTATTCGACGCAGTGCCCGAGCGCTTCGCTCATGAACGGTTCGTGATTGACGGTGTCCGCGAGCGCCGCGTCGGGTCGCCCCCCGCTGTTGGCCGCGCCGCCCTCGCCGCCGGCACCCGCCAGAGCGCCCGCATCCGTCACGAGGAAGTCGTTCATCAGGATGAGTGAGGGCGCGCTCGGACCGCTCACGAGCGTGCAATCGAGCTCACGCGCCGAGTGGGCGACCGCGGTGGTCGCGCCGACGGTCGCCGTGAGCGAGCGATAGCCGAGTGGCGCGCCCTCCGCGTCGTTCAGGAACACGACGAGCCGCATGTCCGCGTCGACCATCTGACCCAGCGTCGGCCAGCCGCCGCTCGGATCGTCCGTGTACAGGGAGCGCTCGAGGTCGGCCGCGGCGAGGGCCTGCGCGACGTCCAGCGCAGGCACGCGATTGTCGATGAGCAGCGTCACGATCTCGCGCGGATTGTCGGCCAAGAACCCCGCGACCTGCGCGAGCTCGGCCGCAAACGGCGTGCGCCCTTCCGTGCACGAGCTCGCGCAAAGCATGAGCGTGCCCCGATCCTCGTGCACTTCGAGCATCAACCCGCGAATGGAGTTGTCGAGCTGCGCGCGAATGTCGGCGCCCTGCGCCGGGTAATCCCAGAAGGCCGCCGAGTCCGCCATCGACGCGTGCGTCGTCGGAAAGGTCACTTGGTCGTAGGGACGATCGCAGAGCGCCGTCCAGGTATTGCAGGGCAGCGCCGGGCCGTCGCCGGGCTGGGGCGAGCCGGTTTCGGCGCCGCCCGCGGCAGGCTCGGGGCCGCCGTCGCTCGCGCCACCCACCCCGAGCAGGATGGGCTCGGGAGGATGCTGCGACGGCTTCTTGCCGCCGCAAGCGAGCGCCATGAACGCGACGAGCCAGCCGAAGCGGACCAACCGGGAAGCCACCGGCACCGCTTTTAGCACGACGGACGAACTAGCGAACGCCCGCCGCTTCGAGCCCCGGCCGCGGTCCCCGCTCGCGCGCGCGCATCCTGACCACGGCGCCGCGGAGCTCCGCCCGCGCGCGCCGGAGCCGCGAGTTCACGGTGCCGAGCGGGATGCCGAGCCGCGCCGCCACGTCCCGGAGCGGCAGCTCTTCGAGCTCGGCGAGCATGATGACGGCGCGGCTCTCGGTGCCGAGGCGCGCGAGCAAGTCGCGAACGAGATCCTCGGCGACGAAGGGCGCGCTGAGCACTTCGGGATCGAGACTCGTGCCGGGCTGCTCGTCGAGGGCCTCGGTCGGGTCCTCGGGATGGCGGCGGCGGGTGCGCTTGCGCATGGAGGCGACGCGCGCGACGGTGCCGAGGACGAACGCGCGCTCGCGCGCAAGCTCGACGTCGTCGAGCCGGCGCGCCAGAACGACGAACACGTCCTGAACGGCATCGTCGACGTCGGCGTCGGGAACGCCGAGGCGGCGCAAGCGCCGTTCGACGAGCGGCTGGTGCTGGTGAACGATGCAGTGAAAGCGTTCGAGCTTTTGAGGCTCGCAAGGGAAGATGGGAGCTCGCAGGCCGGCGCTGGGAGACATGCGCGAACCCGATTTGCAGGAGCCGTGCCCCGCGCCGAATCGGCGCTCTCTCGCATAAAGCCCGTCTTTTCTTGGGTTGAAGCCGCGTTGGACGCCCCGGCGGACGTCCGCGCGGACGTCCGCGGCCATTTTCGGCCCGTCCCGTCGATGTCCGAAAACCGCGAGCGGCGGCGGCAGCCCGGAGTTATTGCTCTCGAGTGCTCGACCAAGACGCGTGCTACCGGGCGCTCAAAGCGCGAGACGCCCGTTTCGACGGGCGCTTCTTCACGGCGGTGAAGACGACCGGGATTTACTGCCGGCCGATCTGCCCGGCGACCACGCCGAAGCGGCAAAACTGCATCTTCTTCCCCTCGGCCGCCGCGGCGCAGGAAGCGGGTTTTCGGCCCTGCTTGCGCTGCCGCCCGGAAACGGCGCCCGACCACGGGGCATGGCTCGGCACCTCGAACACGGTCGCGCGTGGACTCTCGCTCATCGCTCAGGGCGAGCTCGACGCCGACGACGCGAGCGTCGACGGACTCGCCGAGCGGCTCGGTATCGGTGGCCGCCAGCTGAGGCGGCTTTTTCAGCAACATCTCGGAGCCTCCCCCATCGCCGTCGCCCAGACGCGGCGCGTGCTGTTCGCAAAGCAGCTGATCCACGAAACGGAGCTCCCCATGGCGGAGATCGCGCTCGCGGCCGGCTTCGGCAGCGTGCGGCGCTTCAACGAGACATTTCAGGAGCTCTACGCACGGCCACCGAGCGCGCTGCGGCGCAAGACCGTGCCGCCCGGCGCCGAGCGACGCACGCGCGAGCGCGGCGTGAGCGTGCGGCTACGCTACCGGCCACCCTACGACTTCACGAGCATGCTCGCTTTCTTCCGCGCGCGTGCGATCCCCGGCGTGGAGCACGTGAGCGACGAACGCTACGCCCGCACCGTGCTGCACGAAGGCGAGACGGGCAGCGTCGAGATCGCGCACGCCGAGCGGGACGCGTGTCTCGTCGCGACCATTCGCTTTCCGAACGTGCGCGCGCTCCCGGGTGTGGTCGCGCGCATTCGGCGCACCTTCGATCTCGCGGCGGACGTCACGAGCATCGGCGCGCACCTCGCGGCCGATCCGTGGCTCGCGCCGCTCGTGGGGGCGCGGCCGGGCCTCCGCGCCGCGGGTGCTTGGGACGGCTTCGAGCTCGCGGTGCGCGCGATTCTGGGCCAACAAGTGTCCGTGGCGCACGCGCGACGCCTCGCCGCCGACCTGGTTCGGCTGGCGGGCCGCGCGCTCACGACCGAATCGAACCTCGCGAGCGAGCTCACCTTCGCGTTCCCGACGGCCGCGGACGTGCTCGCGGCCGACCTCGGACAGCTCGGCATGCCGGACGCGCGGCGCAAAGCGCTCCGGAGCGCCGCACGAGCCGCGCTCGCCGATCCGATGCTGTTCCAACCGCTCGCGACCATCGAAGAGACGGTCGAGCGGCTGCGCGCGGTGCCCGGGATCGGCGATTGGACGGCGCACTACATCGCCCTCCGCGCGGCGCGAGAGCCCGACGCGTTCCCTGCGAGCGACGTGGGGCTGCTGCGTGGAGCGGCGACGGCCGGAGGGCCGCGACCGAGCCCGGCGGCGCTCCTGAAGCGCGCCGAGCGTTGGCGCCCCTTTCGCGCCTACGCGGCGGAACACCTGTGGGCGGCCGACGCCGCCGAACGACACGAGAAAAGGGCATCATGAAAACCGACGAGCGGCTCCTCATCGACGAGTTCAAAACCCCCATCGGCAAGCTCGCGCTCGTCGCGGACGAAGCGGGCCGCCTCCACGCCGTCGGCTTCTTCGAAGGCCACAGGCGCATGGAAACCGTGTTGGGGGGCGGTGACCATACGCGAGCGCGCGATCCTGGAGGCCTCACGAGCGCCCTGCGCGCCTATTTCGACGGCGAGCTCACGGCGATCGACGGCTTGCCGGTCGTGATGGGCGGCACGGAGTTCCAGCGTTCGGTGTGGCGCGGGCTCTTGAAGATACCGTGCGGGGAGACGCGCTCGTACGGTGACCTCGCGCGTTACATCCAGCGGCCCAAGGCCGTGCGGGCGGTCGGCTTGGCGAACGGGTCGAACCCTATCGGCATCGTCGTGCCGTGCCACCGCGTGATCGGCGCGAACGGCACGCTGACGGGCTACGGCGGCGGCATCGAGCGCAAACGGTGGCTGCTCGCGCACGAAGGGATCGAGGTCGTCGAGGCACGCTCGGCATGACCCGCGCGGAATTGCTGTCATTTTTGCGCCGCCACCGCATCGCCGTCGAGGCCACCGTCGCGAAGGACGGCGCGCCCCAAGCCGCCGTGATCGGCATCGCGATCAGCGACGAGCTCGAGATCATTTTCGACACACTCGACAGCACGCGAAAGTTCGCCAATCTGCGCTCGGATCCGCGGATCGCGCTCGTCGTCGGCTGGGACAAAGAAGCGACGGCGCAGATCGACGGTGTCGCACACTTCCCGACCGGTGCGGAGCTCGATCGGGCCCGCGACGTCTACCTTTCGGTATACCCGGACGGCCGAGATCGCCTTGGCTGGCCGGGCATCACGCACGTCCTCGTGCGACCGAGCTTCGTTCGTTTCAGCGACTTCGGAACCAGTCCGCCCGTCTTCGCCGAGCTCGGACCGAACGAGCTCTCGCACTGAACGGGCCGTGGGCGCCGCGAAGATTGTCCGCGAGGTGTCGTCCGTGACAAAGTCGCTGTTCAGAGGCGGCGATGTCGGTTCGAGCGGGCACCACTGGTCTCGACGTGGACCGTTCGGAATGGCTGACGGGCATTCTGGCGCACTCGCCCGACGTCATTTCGATCCTCGATCTCGAAGGACGGATCGTTTTCTTGAGCCGCGCCTTACCGGGCGCTGAGCCGCGCTCGTTCCACGGCAGGCTCGTCGTCGATCTGATCCCGAGCTCGCATCAGGCCTACTACCTCGAGGCGGTGAAGCGGGCGATCGCGGAGAAGCAAGCGCAGCGCGCCGAATTTTTGAGCATCTCCGCGCGCTGGTGGGACTCGCGCATTATCCCGATCGAGCGCGAAGGGGTCGTCACGGGGCTGCTCACGATCTCTTCGGACATCACGGCGCGCAAACGCGCCGAAGCGGAGCTCAGCCTGCGGGACGCGCAGCTCCGGCTCGCGCTCGAGGCGTCCGGCATGGGGCAATGGTCCTGGGCCGTCGCGAGCGACCGCGTGCGCTGGGACACGACCGCCAAGCGCATCTTCGAGTGGCCGGAAGACGACGACGCCATCAACTTCGACGCCTTCCTCGGCCTTTTGCACGTGGATGATCGCGAGCGGGTCAAGAGCGCGGTGCTGAACGCCGTCGAGACCGGCGAGTATCCAGAGCTCACCTTTCGAACCGTGCGCTCCGACGGCAGCGTGCGCTGGCTCTTGTGCAAGGGCCGCGTGCTGATGGATTCGACTGGGAGGGCCTACGAGCTCATGGGCGGCGTGATCGACATCACGCACGGCAAACGCACGGAGGCCCAGCTCAATCGCTCGCAAAAGCTCGAAGCCATCGGGCAGCTCGCAGGCGGCGTGGCGCACGACTTCAACAACCTGCTCGTGGCCATCCTCGGCAACCTGAGCCTCGCGCGCGGCTGTCAGGATCCGGAGGAGCGCCAGGTGCTCCTCGACGACGCGCTCGCGGCCGGCAATCGCGCGGCCGAGCTGACACGCCAGCTCCTCGCGTTCAGCACACGGCAGCCCGTCAACCAGACGCTCGTCGACGTGAACGGCATGCTGGGCGACACGTTGAAGCTGCTGCGGCGCCTGGTCCCGGAGAGCGTGAAGATGGATTTCGTCGCGGGCGCGCGGCTCCCGAACGTGCTGGCCGATCGCGGCCAACTCGAGCAAGTCATCGTCAACCTGTGCGTGAACGCGCGGGACGCGATGCCGAGCGGAGGGCGGATCGTCATCGCCACCGAAGTCGTGCAAGTAGACGAGCGCTCCCATCAAACGGACCCCTGGGTGCGCTCGGGACGCTACGTGCTCGTGAGCGTCGGCGATACGGGCGTGGGCATCCCGCAGGACGCCATCGAGCGCGTTTTCGAGCCGTTTTACACGACCAAAGCGCAAGGCTCCGGGCTCGGGCTCGCGACGGCGTACGGCATCGTCCGGCGCCACGGCGGCTTCATGCAAGTGTGCAGCGACGTGGGCCGCGGCACGACGTTCAAGACGTACCTGCCGGTCTCGGAACGTCATGCGGCGCAAACGGGCGTCGAGGTCGAGCGAGCCGTCACGGGCGGGACCGAAACGATCCTGGTCGCCGAGGACGAACCACGCGTGCGAGCCGTCGTGGTGCGCATCCTCGAACGCGCGGGCTACCGCGTGTTCACGGCAGAGGACGGCGAGCGGGCGGTGCGCGCCTTCGCCGAGCATCAAGCCGAGATCGATCTCGTCGTGCTCGACTCGGTGATGCCGCACAAGAGCGGCACGGACGCGCTCGCCGAAATTCGCAGCCGCGCGCCGGAAGTCGCCGCGATCCTGTGCAGCGGCTACTCGGACTCGCTCACGAGCAACCTCGGCGACAACGTCACCTTCCTGGCGAAACCCTACGAACCGGACGAACTCCTGCGTATCGTGCGCGCCGAGCTCGACGCGCGCGAGCGGCGCCGCGGGACGTGAGCCTCGGACGGCTGCGTCAGCTGGCGACGCGGTTTCGGCCCGCGTGCTTCGCGGCGTAGAGCTTCTCGTCGGCGCGGACGATCAACGTCTTGGGGTCGGCGTCGACGTCGGCGAGCGCGGCGCAACCCACGCTGACCGTGACGCCGATGCGCGCCTCACGGAAGCTCGTGACGAGCTCGGCCACCGCCTGGCGCACGCGTTCGCCCACGTTGCTCGCTCCCTCGAGCTCGATCTGCGGCATGAGGACGGCAATCTCCTCGCCGCCGTAGCGCGCGACGAGGTCCCCTTCGCGCACCGCGCCGCGCACGGCCCGAGCGACGTTCGCGAGCACGGCGTCCCCCGCGGGATGGCCGAAGCGGTCGTTGACGTTCTTGAAGTGGTCGATATCGATCATCAAGACGCCCGTGGGCAGACCGTGCCGTCGCGCGCGCGAAAACTCACGGGCGAGCTCGTCGTCGAGCGCGCGCCGGTTCGGCAGCCCGGTCAGATTGTCGGTGATCGAGAGTTTGTAGATCTCGTCGTGATAGGCGGACTCGACGTCGTTGCCCGTGAGAAATTTGAAGATGTGGGAGCCGATCTTCAGGCGATCGCCACAGACGAGGCGGGCGTGGCCGCCCAGTTCACGCTCGTTCAAGAACGTGCCGTTCGTCGAGCCCACGTCCATCAAGATCCAGGCATTGCCGCGCGACTCGACGCGTGCGTGACGGCGGGAGACCTCTTGATCCTCGAGCACGAGATCGTTTTTCGTGTCGCGTCCGATGCGCACGACGGCGCGCGTCAGATCGATGCGTTGAGCGAACGGCAGCCCTTGGCGCCGGTGAATCAGAACCAGACAGTCATTGCCCGTAACGACGCCGGAGAGAGCCGGGTCGTTCACGCTCACGGCCGTGTCTTGGTCGTGAATACCCATGGGCGGCGAGGATGCCACGGGTGCAAGTGTGCAGGCAATCCATCATTGACCATCAGCGGCAGTCGAGTGGTCCCATGTGCGCTGAAGTAGTGTTTACGCGTCCACACGCGTACTCGCTCACTGTTCTTGAGCTGGTTTGGCTGCACGCGCGGTCCTTCGAATGCTGCCAGCGCTTACACGCGCGCGACACGTTCGCAACGGAACGTTCGGGAGAGGGTGCGCCGCCAAGGCGCGGAGGGCGCCAAGGGGAGAGGGACCCGATTGGGCTAGGCGGGCGGGGGTCCGTTTGCGCGAGGGGCTGCTCAATCTGCGCAGGGCGCGGGTTGCGCAAACGTCGCCGGCGCGTGGCGTCGAGCGCTAGTTCGCGGGATTTGCGCGATAAAATGCGCTGGCATTGCCCGTGCACGGAGGCCCCGACATGTCGAGCCAAGAGCCAACCGCCGTCGATCTCAGCGCGAGTCCGCCGCCGTCGCCGCCCTCCGCGTGGCAGCGGCTTTTCAGCGGGCAATACAGGATCCACGGCTGGTACGACCGCGGGGGACGGCGCTACGTGGTCGCGCGACCGCAGCCCGCGAATTCGAATGAAGCACTGACGGAACGCCAGCGCCGCTGTCTCGCCGAACGCGCGAAAGGCACCGCGCTCAAGGTGATCGCCATCGAAGCGGGCGTTTCGATCGGAACCGTCTCCCGCGATCTCGCGGCCGCGATGGCGCGGCTCGGTCTCACTTCGGGCGCCGATCTCGCGGCGGTGTTCGGCCATGTCGGACGTTGAGCTCTGCGCCGCGTGCGCCACGGACCCGCTGCCTCACCCGCCGGGTCTCGCCGTCGACACGAGCAGTGACGAGGAGGGCGCGCGCCTCGTGCTGAGCTTCCCGCTCGCAGCAGAGGTGCCCGCCAAGTTCACGCGCGCCGAGCGCGAAGTCATCGAGGGCATCCTCGCGGGGCTGCCGAACCGTGCGATCGCTGCGCGGCGCGGCGTCTCTCCGCGAACGGTGGCAAACCAGATTGCGCGGCTCTTCGCCAAACTCCGCGTCGGCTCCCGGCTCACGCTCGCGATCGCGGTGCGCGGCGCGAGCTTCACACCGGCTTCACGCTAGCCGCGAACGTCTCGGGCGAGGCCGCGTTCAACACCTCGCTCCGGCGGACGCCGCCGCGCCGCGCCATCGCGACGCCGTAGCGGAGCACGCCGAGCCCGCGCGTCGAATGCGCGTCGACCGAGATCACGAACGGGAGCTTGCGCGCCCGCACCTCGGGCATCCACGCGGGCGGCAGATCGAGGCGGTGCGGATCGGCGTTGATTTCGACGGCGCCGCCGGCCTTGGCGAGCGCGTCGAGGATGGCGGGCACGTCGCAGTCGATCGGCGCTCGGTGGTTCAACACGCGACCGAGGGCGTGCCCCCAAATCTTGAACGCGGGGAACGACATGGCGCGGAGCAGCCGCGCGGTCATGGCCGCGCGATCCATGCGATGGCGCGCGTGGATGCTCGCGATGAGCACGTCGAAGCGCTCGATCACGTCGTCGGGATAGTCGAGCGCGCCGTCCGCCAAAATGTCGGATTCGGTTCCGGACAGGATGCGGATGGGGACGGCCGCGCGCGCGGCGTCGATCTCGTCCCACTGCTGCTTCAGCCGATCGAGCGTGACGCCCCGCGCGTAAAAGGCGCTCGGCGAGTGATCGGTGATGGTGATGTACTTCATGCCGAGCGCGTGCGCCGCCTGCGCCATCTCGAGCACGCTGTTTTTTCCGTCGGAATACGTGGTGTGGCAGTGAACCATGCCCAGCACGTCACCCTCGGTGATCAGGTCCGAAAAATCGTGCTCGGCGGCTTCGGCGAGCTCGCCGCGACCGGCACGGAGCTCGGGCGGGACGAGCGCGCAGCCGACGGCGGCGTAGAGCTCGGCCTCCTCGGCGAAGTTGCGTTCGAGCTCCACGCCGTGTTCGGCGGCGCGCGCGCGCAGTGCCGCGACGTGCTCGGCGTTGCCCGTCGCGACCGCGAGCGCACCGCCGAGGTTCGGGCGTTCCACGAAATGCAGCTCGAGCGTCACGCGGTCCGTGAGCACGGCGCTCCGAGCGGCGCGGTCGATGCGAAGCACTTGCCGGAGCGACGCCAGCGCGTCGAACGCACGCTCGGCGTCTCCCGTCACGACGAATTCGAGCTCCCGCACGAGCTCCTCGCGGCGCCGCAGCGCTCCGGCAAGCTCGACGCGTTCCACGACGCCGGCCAGGCGCGAACGAATCAGCTCCGCAAGCTCGAGCGCGTCCGCGAGCGGCAAGGGGTCCGGCGGTCTTTCGTCGCGCGTGAGCCAGCTCTCGACCGCTTCCCGGATGCGCTCCTCGGTCTTCAGGCCAAAGCCGGCCACTTTGCGCACGCGACCGGCGGCGCACGCGTCGCGGAGCTCGGCGACGGAACGAATGCCGAGCGCGTCGTGGAGCGCGCGGATCCGCCGCGGCGTGAGCCCGGGAACGTGCATCAGCTCGAGCACGCCCTCGGGCTGCTCCGCCTTGAGGCGCGAGAGCAGCTCCGAAGCACCGGTGTTCCACAGCTCCTCGATCTGTTGCGACAGCGTCGAGCCGATCCCCTCGAAATCCTGAAGTCGCCCCTGCTCGACGAGGCTCCCGAGCTCGTCGCCGAGCGTGTTCACGATCTCGGCGCCGCGCCGAAATGCGTCGACCCGAAACTTGGACGCGCCCGAAAACTCGAGCAGCGACGCGATCGCGTCGAGGTCGAGCGAAATCTGACGAGGGTCTTGCATCTATTGCAGATAAAAGACGCTGTTCTCGGCGCTCAGGCCCGCGCCCTGGTGTGTCGCGCCGCCCGGCAGGTAAATCTTCCCGTCGAGGACGCCGGCGCCGTAGCCGTGACGGGGCACGAGCATCTGCGCGATCGTCTGCCACTCGTCGGTGGCGGGATCATAGACATCGATGTTGGGGAACACACCGCTCGACGCGTTCATGTTGCCTTCACCGCCGAACACGTAAAGCTTGCCGCCGAGCACGCCGCCCGCGAGGCCGCCGCGCGCCGTCGGCAAGTCCGAAAGCTGGGTCCATGCGTCTTTCGCCGGATCATACGCCCACGTCTTGGGTTCGACGCCCGTGATGCCGTCGACGCGCCCGCCGCCCACGTAAATGACGCCGTTGATCGCGCCCGCGGCGCAGTGCTCCCGGCGCTCGGGCAGCACGGCAAGCTCCTTCCACGCGTCGGCGACCGGATCGTAACGAGCGACGTTGTCGACGCTCTTCCCGTCGTGTGCGCCGCCGATGACGTACATGAGCCCCGAGTCGATGGCGACACAGCCGGCGGCACGCTCGGTGTCCATCGGCAGCGGCGCCTTTTCGTTCCAGGCGTCGCTCATCGGATCGTAAGCGTAAACCTGCGTCGTGGCGGTCGACATGCCGCCGTTCGTGTAGAAGCCCGCCACGACGATCTCGCCGTTGACGGCGCCCGCGTTGCCGTGGTTGAGCGGCCCGGGGAAGCTCGCGACGCTACGCCAGCTGTCCTTGGTGGGATCGTAAGCGATGACCGAGTCCGTCACGGTGCTCGCGCTCGGGCTGTAGCCGCCGATCACGTAGACCTCGCCGTTCAGCGCGGCCACGGAGTGCTCTTGGCGCGCGGCCGGCAGCATTGCGAGCGCCTTTTCGGTCGGCGTGCCGCCGCTCGCCGTACCGGCCGCGCCCGCTAGTCCGGTGGCGCCCGAGCCGGCCGTCGCCGTGCCACCGGAACCCGCTGCCGCTGTGCCCGCCGTGCCGCCGCTGCCGCCCACGGTCGCGACGCCAGCGCCGCCCGCCGTGGATCCGCCGCTCGAGCCTCCGCTCGCCCTGCCCGCGCTACCCGCCGTCGTTCCCGACGAGCCGCCGCTGCCGTTCGCGCTGCCGCTCGAGCCGCCCGTCGCGCCGCTGGCTGCGCTCCCACCGTTGCCGGAGAAGCTCGGCGCGCCGCCCGAGCTGCCGCCACCGGCGCTCGCACCGGCGTGGCCGCCCGGCGACGCCTTGTCGTTCGAGCTCGAGCACGCCGCGGACGCGACGGCGAGCACGACGAACGACAGGCGCTGGGCGTTCACGCGCGGAGAATACCACCGCCCCTCGAGCGCGGCCGTCACGCAGCCGCGATTTCACGCAGCGAGAAGCCCGTGCAGTCAGAGCAGCAGTTTCAACCCGAGCAACAGCGGAACCCGACGGAGAACGCCGTCTCGGTGCGCATGAAGTAGTCGTAGTCCTCGCTGCAATAGGATTGTGCGTCGAGCATGCTGCCTCCAAGCGCGTGGCACACGTCGCTCGCACCGGTATTGGAGTCGCAGACGTCGACCCATTCCGCCACGTTGCCCTCCATGTCGAACAGCCCGGGATAGTAGCCTTCACAGTCCGGCATCGTCGCGACTGGAACCGCGTCACCGTTACCGTCGACCGAATTGCAGTGGGCGTTGTTCTTGGGGTGATAGCCACCGGCGCCGCAGGCCTGAAACCACTGCGAGACGTTGGCGTCGAAGAGCCCGTCCTTCGTGAGCACGCTGCCGTCGATCGCGCCGCACAGGTGCTCGTCCGCCCAGCTGCAGAACGCCGCGGCGTCGCACCAATCCACGTACGAGACGGGGAAGTTCGGGTCGGTACCCGGATCACCCGCCGGTTTATAATCCGTGTTCCAGGCGCAGACGCTGATCTGGCCGCTCGTGTCGGTGCCCTTGGCGGCCAGGAACGCCTTGTACTGACCGACGGTCACCTCCGTCGAATCGATGTAATACGCGCCGGCCGTCACGAGCGCGGGCCCGCGCACGCCGCACGCGCCGTCGATGCACGACGGCTTGTCGAGCGGGCACTTCGACGGACACGTCGGTGTACCGCCGCCGCCCTCACCGCCCGCGGCGTCGGTGCCGCCGGTACCGCCCGTCGCGCCCGCGCCGCCCGTCGCCGCTCCACCGGTACCACCGCTCGCGTTCGCGCCGCCGGTACCGCCGCTGCTACCACCGGTCCTGCCCTTGCCGCCGCCGGTACCACCGCTCCCGCCGCCGCCGTCCGCCCCGCTACCGCCCGTTCCGCCGCCCATGGCAGCGCCGCCCTTGCCGCCCGTGCCCATCCCGGCGGACCCGCCGCTGCCAGTCGCGGCGCCTGCCGTGCCGCCGCTGCCGTTCGCTGGCTTGCCGGCGGCACCGCCCTGCCCACCCGAGCCACCCGCAGCCGGGCCAGCGCCCGCTTGCGACTCGACGTCCGTGTCCTGGATGCCGACGATTTTCGAGCAAGACGCCGTCACGCCGAACACGAATGCCGCCGCGAACAACGCCCCCGGCCGAGCGAAGATTGAGCTTCTCACCACGTTTGCCTCATATCGATGATCGCACCCCCGGGAGTTGGAAAGACGCCCGCCTGGAACGTGCGCGGCGCGGCTGCTTTCGTCTGTTCACCCCCGCCCGACGTGAGGATCAGGATGGCGCCGACGCCGACCGCGCCCGCGCCCACCGCGAAGAGCACCGTCGAAAGGGTCGCGGCGTCGCTTGCGCGCGAGCCGGCCGCCTTCGCTTCCGGCGTGCAGCCGCCCTTGCACGCGTCGTTCCGATCGCCCCAATCGGAGAAGGCTTTGAGCCCGAAGTAGCTGCCCACGCCGAGCGCGACGACGCCGGCGCCGCCCGCAACCCAACCGAGCGTGCGCACGGTGGAGCCTCCCCCGGCGGGCTTCGCTGCTCCCGGCACGTCACCGCTGCCGGACGCCGCGAGCACCGGGACGCTCACCGCTTCGCGCTGGCCCGCTTTGGAGACCTCGAACGAACGCTCGAACGGCGCGTGTCCCGCCGCCTCCGCGCGCACGACGTGCTTGCCGGGATCGACCGGCAGCGCGAGGCCCCACGCGGCCGTGGCGAGCGGCGTGCCGTCGATGCTCACGACGAGGCCGTCGATGCGCGCGTCGTTCGGCACGTCGAGCGTCACGTAGGCGAGCGACTGTTCGAGCGACGCGATGTGCGTCTTCGCGAACTCGATGCGCGCCTGATTGCCGTCCTGCTGCGCGGCGACCAGCGCGTCCTTGAAGGTCGTCCAGGCGAGCGCCGTCTTGCCCTCGTTCTCGTAACAGTCCGCGAGATTGAGCAGCGTGCCGCCCCCGGGGTCCATGTCGTAGCTCGCCTTGAACTTCGGGCAGGCCGCCGCGAAATCCTTGGCGGCCACGAGCTTGCGCGCTTCGTCGTAGAGCGCCTGCGAAGCGGCCTGATTCTCACCGCCTTGCGCGCGGGCGCGCCCCGCGACGAGCGTCGTCAACACCAAAAACGCGAACGGAGTACGCCTCGAAAGTCCCAACACGAGGACGGACGTTACCAACCCCATCCACTGAACACTAGCGTAACAAGAAGGCTCCACGCTTCATAGCTCCCATTTCGCCCCGTCTTGCCGCGTATTTTCGGCATGCGGAAGCTTCAGCCGTATCGCACGCCCTCCTCGACGCGCCTCCTTCGCCACGTGCTCGAGAGCCCGGCGCTCGTCGCCGCGGTGCGCGAGCTCTCCCCGGCCGTCCTCGGAAAACTCATCGACTCACTCGGCCTCGAGAGCGCCGGCGAGCTCGTCGCCCTCGCGAGTACCGAGCAGCTCGCGCGCGTTTTCGACGAGGATCTCTGGCAAACGGAGGCGATCGGCGAGGACCCGCGCTTCGATCCGACGCGCTTCGCGCTCTGGCTCGAGGTGCTGTTCGAGGCGGGCGAAGCGGCCGTCGTGCAGCGGCTTCGCGAGCTGCCGCTCGATTTCGTCGTGCTCGCCGTGCAGCGCTTGGTGCTCGTCGTGGACGTGGACCGGCTCGGCGTCGAGCTCGCCGAGGACGAGGAAGAGCTCGAGCTCGTCGAAAAAGCGCTCGACGCAAACCCATGCGAAGAGTGGGAAGAATTTCGGCTGATTGCGCGCGAGACGCGCAGCTTCGACACCGTCTTCACGGCGCTCATGGCGCTCGACCGCGACCATCACCCGCTCCTCCGCCGCATCCTCGAGCACTGCGCCGCGGCGAGCTCGGAGTACATCGCGGACAACGGCGGGCTTTACGCCGTGCTCACCGCGGAGGAAATGCTCGAATCCGACGCGCGCGCCGAGCGCGACGACCGGCGCGCGGCCGCGGGCTACGTCGCCGCGAGCGACGCGCGGAGTTTTCTCGCGCTCGCGCAGAGCGGCGCCGAAACGGCTGAACGCGACGCCGTCACGCGCGCCTACTTCCGCGAGCTCGCCCGCGACGTGCCCGCGCCGCACCGCGAGCGTCCGGCCCGCGGTCGGGAACACCCTCAAGCTTCGCCTACCCCGGACGTCGAAGGCCTCACGCGCCTGCTCCGCGAAGTGAGCGACGACGCGATCCCGCCGCACGCGGCGCTCGTGCCCGCGCCCGGAGCGCCCCTGCTCGCGGCCGCGCTCGGCGAGCTCGCGGCGTCCGAGCCCGCGCTGTACGCCGAGCGCCTCGAAGAGCTCGGTTTTCTCGCCAATGTGCTCGTCGCCGGGGCAGCGCACGCTGGTCGCCGTTTTCGGCCGATTGAAGCGCTCGAGACGGCCGTCGCCGCCTGCGACGAAGGTCTCGCGCTCGAGCTCCCGAGCGAGCCCTCGCACGAGCGACGCCTGCACGCCGCCGTCTCACGCTTGCGCACGCGCCACCTCGACCAGCTCTTTCGCGCCGGGTGGTCGCGGCGCAAGCCGCACGCTGAAAGCCGCTGAGCCCGGCACCGAGCAGCCGCGCATGGAGGTTTGCGCAGCCGCACGGCGCCGTCGCACGGAGATACCCGCCGTCGAGGTTCGGCCACCGTCACTTCTTCGCGAGCGCCCGCGCGAGGACGCTCGCGAGCTCTTCGAAGGCGGCGCCGAACGGCGAGCTCTTGCGCCACACGAGCACGATCGTGCGGCGCGGTACGGGCTTCGTGAACGGCCGCACCTCGAACTGCCCGCGCCGGTTCTCGACCGGCACGGCGAGCGCCGGCAAGAGCGTGATGCCGGCGCCGCTCGACACCATTTGCGCGAGCGTCGCGAGGCTCGTCGCGCGAAAGCTCGCGACCTCGGCTTCGGCCTTCGCGCAGAGCGAGAGCGCTTGTTCGCGAAAACAATGCCCTTCGTCGAGCAACAGCACGCGTTCCGCCTCGAGCTCGTCCAGGCTGAGCTGCTTCTTCTTGGCGAGCGGATGGTCCTTCGGCAGCGCGACCACGAAGTCGTCGCGCGCGATCTCGGCGTGCGCCAGATCGCCGAGCTCGGCTTCGAGCGCGGCCACGCCGGCGTCGAGCGTGCCCTCTCCGAGGCTCTTGACGATGTCGGCCGTCTTCGCTTCCTGAAACACGAGCGCGAGCGCGGGATAACGCTTGGTGATCGCCGGTGTCACTTCGGGTAAGAGATAGGGCGCGAGCGTCGGAATCACCCCGACGCGCAGCGTGCCCGCGAAGGGCGTCTGCGCGCGCGTCGCCGCCGCGATCAGGTCCTCCGTTTCGAGCAAGACGCGCCGCGCGCGCGCAACGATGTCCTCGCCCGCGGGCGTCACGAGCACGCGCCGGCGGTCGCGCTCGAACAGCCGCACGTCGAGCACGGACTCGAGCAGCTGCACCTGCGCGCTCAGCGTGGGCTGCGAGACGTGACACACCGCCGCGGCCTTGTGAAAGCCGAGCGTGTCCGCCACGGCGACGATGTATTCGAGCTGGCGCAGCGAGAGATCGTGAACGCGAACCATGATAGCTCCATACTATCACACCAATCGAAACATCGTCATCGACTGATTACCGAAATGGGGGCAGGTTCCCCCTCGCAGGGCGCAAGCAAGCGCGCTCCGCAGGAGAAAACCAAGATGTTGACCGTTGGTGACCGACTGCCCGCCTTCAAACTCACGGCCGCAGTGCGCACGGCGCCCGGCGAGGAATTCGCCGACCTCACGGACAAGAGCTACCCGGGGAAGTGGCTCGTGCTCTTCTTCTGGCCGAAGGATTTCACGTTCGTCTGCCCGACCGAGATCGCCGAATTCGGCAAGCGCGAGCCCGAGTTCCGGGAGAAAGGCGCGCAGGTGCTGGGGGCGAGCACCGACAACGAGTACGTGCACCTCGCGTGGCGACAGCACGACGCAACGCTGAAGGACCTCCCGTTCCCGATGCTCTCGGACATCAAGCACGAGCTCTCCAAGGAGCTCGGCATCCTCGACAAGCACGCGGGCGTGGCGCTGCGTGCGACGTTCATCGTCGATCCGGACGGCGTCATCCAGTGGGTGTCCGTGAACAACCTCGACACCGGCCGCAGCATCCCGGAAGTCCTGCGCGCGCTCGAAGCCGTGCAAACGGGCGAACTGACGCCCTGCAACTGGCAACCCGGACAAGCGACGCTGTGAGCGTCGCGCACCTAGCCGGCTGCGGCCCCGCAAGCGTCCCCCGCCCTCAGCGCGTGAAGTCGACCTCGACGAGCTCGGGCGGGCAGTAGATGCGGAGCGGCGGCTCGTCGGCGCCGACGCCGGCCGAGACCCAAAGGTGCATCCCGTCCACGACGAAGTGACCGACGTCGTAGCGGCGGCCCTGCGGAATGATGATCGCCCCGATGAGGGGGAGACGTATCTGTCCGCCGTGCGTGTGGCCGGCGAAGACGACACGCGCGCCGAGCGGGCCGACCTTGTCCGTGTTTTCGTGGCTGTGCGCGAGCACGAACAGGGGAGAATCCCCGGGCGCGCCGGCGGCGATGGTGTCGGCGCTGAGGCCGGGACCCCAGGGCGCGTCCGTGCCGCACAAGCGGAGACCGCTGCTGCCGGGGATCGGCACGAGCGTGCATTGGCCGGAAAGCACGACGACACCCGCGCGGGTAAGGGCCTGGCTCACGCGCGCGGGGTCCGTCCAGTACTCGTGGTTGCCGAGCACGGCGTAGTTGCCGTAACGCGCGCGGGGCAGCGCCGAAAGCCAGCGTTCGAGCAGCGGCAGGCGCGACAGCACCGACAGGTAGTCGCCGGTCATGACCAGGAGATCGGGCTTGCTCGCGGCGAGCTCGCGTTCGATGCGCGTGTAATAGTCGCTCGGCAGCGCTTCGGTGATGTGCAGGTCGGTGAGCTGCACGACGCGCAGGTGCGGTACGGGGAGGCCGGGCAGCCGCTGCTCGAAGTGTACGAGCTTGAGATCCAGCGTCGTGATCGGGTGCAGGAGCTCGATCGGCGGGACGCCGGCGTCCTCGACCACGTCGCAGTAGCGGAGCCAGGCGCGACGGAGCTCTCCCGCGAGCAGGGCGAGCGCGAGCACGACCGCGCCGCGCGTCCACGCTCCGCGCCAGCGCAACCAGAGCGGCACCGCGGCGATCGTCGCCAAGGCGAACGCGAGCAGCACCGTGGCCACGCGCTTGGTGGCCTCGTGGCGCCACTCGATGATCTCGTGATTGACGATGACGGCCCAGAGCCCGAACGCCGCCGCTTCGGCGACGAGCAGGCGCAGCAGCGTGCGGTCTTTCGTCATGGCGCTCGGAGCTTCGCGCGGAGTTCGCGCAACCTGTCGCCGATGGTCTCGATGACTTGGGCCTGATCGATCGAGCGGAGGTATGCGGCGTACTCGTCGAGCCGGCGGCGCACGGCCGCTCCGGCGGGCGAATCGGCGTCGAAATGCGCGGCGTCGTGAGCGCTCACGTCGAAGTTGATGAAGCCGCGGCAGCCGAGCGCGCCGCAGAGACACGGGTCGCGCTCGGGCTCGTTCGTGCTCACCCAACCGTAGAAAATCGTCACTTCTTCGCCGGGGAAGATGCTGCGCACGCATTGGATGCGCCCTTCGCCGCTCGAATAGAGGGCGGCGTTCGGGGCGCAGCCGTGGTTGCAGAGCCAGCCGCCCGGCACGCTCGTGTCGGGGACGATGACCCACGCGCCCTCGGACAAGAGCGTGAGCTTGGTGTCGGCGGCGGCGTTCGCTTCGGGATCGTCGAGCGGAATGCGGCGCTGCTTCGGCGCGTACGGGACGACCACGTCGCCGGGCTCGAAACGTTTGCGCGCGAAGACGCCGCGGCCCGCGATGCTCCGTTCGCGGAACTGGACGGGCGACGCGCTGAACATCGCCTTTCTGGCTTGGCCCTTCTTACTGGCTGAAGCCATAGGGCGGCCGTGCCGGAGACATCGCCGCCGATTCTACGCGGCGGCGCTCCCGTTTGCGAACCGCCGGCCCGGCGCAAAGCCATCGACGTGCCGCGCCGCGCCGGACAGAGAGCTCGTCGCCGAGCTGCGTCAGCTTTGCACTCCGCGGTAGCGGTGGGATTTCGGCGGGCGGCGCGCGGGGCTTTTCGCCGCGGCGATTTGTATATACAATATAATTTGTATATACAAATTGTATCGCACGCGCACCCTTCCCCGGTGGAACGGTGCGCGGCGGTACGGCCCCCTTCGACGCCCAGCGGTCGCCGCAAAATCAAAAAAGATCGACTGCGAGCGCGCGCTCGACTGCGGCGAGTTATTTGATCTCGAGCAGTTCGACTTCGAAAAGCAGCGTGGCGTTCGGCGGGATGACGCCGCCCGCGCCGCGCTCGCCGTAACCGAGCTTCGGCGGGATGAGCAGCGTGCGCGCGCCACCGACTTGCATGCTCGCCACGCCTTCGTCCCAGCCGGCGATGACGCGCTGCATGCCGATGGCGAAAAGGAACGGCTTGCCGCGGTCGTGGGAGCTGTCGAATTTGGCGCCCTTCTTCCCGTCTTCCCAGAGCCAGCCCGTGTAGTGCATGGCGCAGGTTTGGCCCTTCACCGGGGTCGCCCCCGTGCCGGCGCGCGTGTCTTCGTAGGAGAGGCCGCTCGGGCTGGTCGTCATCGTCATGGCTCGCCGTTTTTTCAGACCCGGCGCCGGGCGTCAAGCCGCGACCGCTGGCGTAAGTGCCGTAAATGGCACCGGATTTCTGGATACGTGGCGAGGCGCCGCTGCGGACACTCGACGACACACGGCCGGTGCTATGAGGGCCCCGCCATGCCCTTCCTCTACGACCCGAACGCGCTTTCCCCGGAAGATTCGCTCAAGCGGCTGATGGCCGGCAACCGTCGCTTTCTCGACGAAAAAACGCCGAACTCGCAGCGCTCGTTCAGCGCCGCCCTCGCGACGAAGCGGCAGCGCCCGTTCGCGATCGTGCTCGGCTGCTCGGACTCACGCACGCCCGTCGAGATCCTGTTCGACGAGGGCTTCGGCGATCTGTTCGTGGTGCGCATCGCGGGCAATATCGTGGCGCCGTCGGTCGTCGGCTCGATCGAGTTCGCAGCGTCGGAGTTCGGCTCGCGGCTCGTGGTCGTGATGGGGCACACGGGCTGCGGCGCGGTGACCGCCACCGTGCGAGCGCTGCAAACGGGCGCCGGCCCGGAATCGAACAACATTCGCGACATCACCGACCGCATCGCGCCGCACGTGGAGTCGCTCGTGCGGCTCGGCGAGAGGAACGTGCGCGACGCGGTGCGCGCGAACGTCAAGGCGTCGGCTTCACACCTGCGGCACGGTAGCCGCATCCTCGAGGAGCTCGTCGGAGCGGGGCAGTTGCTGGTGGTCGGCGCGGAGTACGATCTCGAATCCGGCGTCGTCGACTTCTTCGACGGCGTACCCGACGGGCTGACGCCGTCGTCGCCACCGCCGCCCGGTGCGTAACGGAAGTGGGCTGGCGTGAGAGTCAGCCTTATGTCAGTTTAGCTCAATGCAGCGCACCGAGCGGCTGTTTGCGCTCGCCGAATACTTGCGGGGCCGTCGCACCGGGGTGACGGCGGAGGCGCTCGCCGAGCGCTTCGAAGTGACGGTGCGCACCATTTATCGTGACCTCGACACGCTGCGCGCTGCGGCGCTGCCGGTCGCGGCCGAACGCGGGCGAGGCGGCGGCTACGCGCTCGATCGCAGCTACAGCCTGCCGCCCGTCAACTTCACCGCACGAGAAGCAGCGCTGCTCGTCGCGCTCGGCCGCTTCGCGATCGACATGCGCCTCCTGCCGTTCAGCGACACGCTCGAGTCCGCGCTCGACAAGGTGCGTGCGGCGCTCGGCACCTCCGCTCAGCGCGACTTGCTCGCGCGGCTCGAGGAGCTCTCGTTCTTCGGGGTCCCTGCGCTGCCTTGCAAAAAAGAGGTGCGCACCGCGGTCGAGCGGGCGTGGTTCGAGCAGCAGCCGCTCCGGATCACGTACGTGGGCGGCAACTCGATCGAGAGTAAGCGCCGGATCCGCATCCGCGGCGTGCACATGGATCGCCACGAAACCCGGCTCGACGCGCTCGATCTCGAGCTCGGCGAGACGCGACCCTTCCGCCTCGACCGCATCGTGGCGGCCGAGGTGCTCGAAGAGCTCGACGGCGACGGGTCCGACTGACGGCAGCGACGACACGCCGGAAGCGTTGCTCAGTTCGCGCGCGCCGCGTCGGCGCAGGGTTCGACCTTCGTGGCCGCGCGCTCCGGAAAGAGCGGCCACGGCTTGCTGCGCGGACCGGCCATCCAATTGTCGTGGCGGCCGTCCCAATAGACGATCTCGATGGCTTCCACGTCGAATTCGTCGAGGCAATTCAGGTTCACGGAAGCGAAGTGTCCACCGAGCTCGGGGATGTTCCCTTTGCCGAAGCAATAGACCCCGCAGTGCTTGCAGAAGTAGCGGGTCGAGACGTGAGCGCCCCATTCGTAGTCGCCGAGGCTCTCGTCGCCGGCGAGCAGATTGAGGGCGTCGGGCTTCAGCAGGCAGCCTGTGGGCGCGAGCTTCCGGCAGATGCTGCAGTTGCAGCGGCTGCCTCGAATTTCCGGACCCAGCGCGACCTCGAAGCGGACCGCGCCGCAGTGGCAGCCGCCCGTGTGGCGGATGGGGATCTTGCTGGCCAACATGCCGGTATCTTCATTCTTTTCCATGACTTGGCTCCTCGGTGCTCGCCGCCTGCGGCGTCGATGGAGGTCAGACTACCGGCGTGGTCTGACAGCCTTATGTCAGCTTTGATTTGGCTAGCGAGGATCGAGCCGCCCCGGGCTTGCTCGACCGTCAGAAGCGGCGGCGGCGCACGATGAAGAGCGCGCCGAGCAGCGCGAACAGCGTGGTCATGATCGAGGTCGTCCCGGCCGAGCGCAGGAGTTTTTCGCGCGGCGACACGGAGCAGCTCACGTCGGATTTGCCGTCGCCGTTGGTGTCGACCTTGGTGACGCTCGAGGTGTCCACGTTCACGTTGAGGTCGATGTGGATGGCGACGTCCGCTTCGATCTGCGCGGCGCACGCTTCGACGTCCGAGGCGTTCACGAATTGGCCGTCGCAGAAGATGGCGCCGCCCTGGTCGTGGCAATCCGTCTGACACGTCTGCACGGTCGTGTTCTGGCAGGTTTCGAGCTGCGTCGTCTGGCAGTCGCGCTGGCAGCTGACGGTCGCGGTCGCCGTGCAGCGCCCTTCGCAAGTGGTGTTGCACTTGGTCGAGCAATCGACGGTCTGGTCGTCGCTGTGACAGTGGTTTTCGCACTGCGAGTCGCAGTTGTGGCCGCAGGAATCGTGGCAAATCGACGAGTCCGAGTTCGAACAGTCGGAGTCGCAGTCGCCGCCGCATTCACCACGACACAGGCCGCGAGAGCTCTGGTTCGACTGCTGGCAATCCTGCACGCAGCTCGTCTGGCAGTCCCGCGTGCAGTCGCTCGTTGCCGTCTCAGTACAGCTGCTCTCGCATTCGGTCGACAAACTCGCGATGCAGCTTTGCTCGCAGGCGCTCGTCTGGCAGCTCGTCTCGCACTCCTGCTTCGGGACGTAGGAGCAGTGCGCGTCGCTCGTGAGGAAGATGCCGCCGCACGCGTCGAGCGCGGCGTGCGCGGGCGATGCAAGCGAAAGCCCGAGAGCGAGCGCCGATCCGGACATGAGCGAAAGCATGCGAGTGTGCATGGGCGGGCGGTGTGCACAGCCCGTACCAACCCAACACGCCTATGCCCGCGCCGGCGCAAACGAGGGTTTATCCGACGTTCGCCAGCCGAGCTCGCACGCTTCCTCGCCACGCGCGGGGCAGCGTGCCTCGCTGTGCGAGTGTCGATTCGTCGTGTCGATAACTCGACGCCTCACGAGGCACGAAGCCTGCATCGAAGTGGCGATTGGAGGCGAATTCATGTGCGACGCGAGAGTGATGCTGATTGCGCTTCTACTCGTGACCCCTTTTGCGTGCTCGCCCGATCGCGGGCCGGTGAGCCCTCCGCAAGGGCGCGCCGGTAACGACTCGGGGCCGCCCGCTGCGCCGGCGACCACGAACGAGCCCGCGGTCCCCGGCGTGCCGAACGCGCTGAACAGCCCCGCGCGTGACATGAATGCCCGCGCCGTCGCCACGGTCGACCACCCCTCGCGCGCGCAACCGGGCGCCATCGCACAGCCGAACCCGGGTGCGGGCGGCACGATCGGTGCGGGCGGCACGATCGGTACGGGTGGCACGATCGGTACCGGCGGCACGGTCGGCACCGGGGGCACGTTGGGCGGGGGCGGAACGACCGGATCCGGCGGGATCGGAACGGGCGGCTCGATCCACTGAGTGCGCGGCGCGGTTGGCGCGCGTGTCAGTGTGATTGCGGTTGCGACGGCGTTTTGCGCGTGACGCCCGGCAGCGTCGCGAGCTCGGGTGCTTGCTCGAGCACCGTGTAGCTCTTGTACGTGAGGATGCCCATCGTGGGATCGGGCTCGAGCGCGACGGTCGTGACGCCGAACTTCGTCCCGTAGGTGCCACGTACCGTGACCTTCGCTCCGACGGCCGGAAGCGGATTTGGCACCGCAACGCCCAAAAAGCCGTCGATGTATTGGCTCGGATTGCGACGGTCGAACGCGCGAATGGCTTCGTAGACTTGCGGGAAGTTGGAGGCCCAACCGCTCACGCTGATGCACTCTTCGGGGGGCGCGTCCTTGGTATCCCCGATCCAGAAGGTCGGGAAAGGGCTCACGCAGCCTTCGGGATCGGCGCGGCCGGGCCGATGCACCGCGCACTTCGGAGCGTCCGACAGATTCGTGCGCGTGATGTAACCCGTGATAGTGATGGGGCGATCCTCGGTCTCGCTTACCACTTCACTCCGGTGTGCGCGGCTGCGGAGAGCGTAGCTTGCGCCCCACACGGTGAAGTCCTCACCGACCTTCAGTGGCGCGATCGTGAGCGCGGAGGGCGCCGGCAAGAGCAGCGGGACGCTCGCGGGCACGAGGGTCACGCGGGGCGCGGGGTCACTCGCGGCTTCGGACTCGGACTCGACCTGTCCCGCAATGCCGAGCCGCGCGAGCGAGTGCTGCGCGAAGGTGCACTCACTCTTGTAGTAGGCGGCGGTGGAGCCGCTGCACACGCGCTTGCCGAAGCGCGCGAACGAGCGGTAAGCGTCGGCCTTGCGCGGCGGCTGCACGTCGAGGTACGCGAGGCCGAGCTCGAAATCGAGCTCAGGGGAGCTGCCGCCTTCACGGGCGCCTTCTTCGAGCGCCTTCACGCGGCCTTCGGTGTCGCCGCGGACGTCGTCGATGTGCGCGAGCATGCGATAAAGGCCGAGGATGTCGGGCGCGTTCGCGAGCTCGCGCGGGATACGCCGAATACCCTCGCGCAGCACCTGCTGCGCTTGCTCGTACAGCTTGAAACGCAGGTACGTCTGCGCGAGCGGCGCGTAGTACGTGGGGGACGACGGCGCCTCGGTCACCGCGGTCGTGTAGCGCTGCGCCGCGCACGTCTCGTCGTCGGTGAACTCGCAGGCCTCACCGAGGAGGTACTGGCACTCCGCGAGACCGGGATCGCGCTCGACGCAGTTGAGAAGCGCCTCCTTCGCCTGCTCGAACGCGTCGTGCGTCCCCGTCTCCCCGAGCTTGATGAGCGACGCCCCTCGGCGCAGCCAATCCGCGGCGGCTTCAGGCTCGGTGTGAGCCGGCTTCTCGGGCGGCGGCTCGGGCGCGGCCGGCGGGGGAGCGGGCGGCGAGGCCGCGCAGGCGCTGAGGACTAGGAATAAACCGACGCTTCGCACTGCCAAGGGCCGCAAGATTAGGACGAGACCACGCTCACGGCGCCGTCGGCGCCGAGCCGCAGCGCCACGGGTTTGTCGCCCCGGAACAAGAGCAGCGCCGCCTGGTCGGTGGAGAACACGCTGAGGTCGCCCGTGCTCGGTCCGCCGAAATCACCCACGTCGAACAGGACGCTGTCCTTCGCGTTCGGCAGCTCGGCGAGCGGCGCGATCCGAACGCGCGTGTCGCCCAGCGCCGAGCGGTACAAGACGAACACCTTTTCACCGAGGGGCGCCACCGCCCAGAGATAGGTGCTGTCGAAGCTCGGCAGATTCACCTCGTTCGATTTGCAGCCGTCGGCCTTGCAGTCGATCCGTCCGACGGTCGCCTGCGCCTTGTCACCCTTGAACCAGGCGACGCTCGCGCTGCCCGCGGAGCAAACGAGATCGGACTCCCCCGTGCGGTCGAACGGTAGCGTCACGTCGGCCGGCTTCGACCAACTGCCGCCTTGAAACGCGAGGAACGTGAGGGCCGTCTTGCCGTCACCGCCCGTCGCCTTCGCGCTGCCTTGTCCAGCGTGTCCCGCGTAGGTGGCGACCCCGTAGAAGTCGCCCTTCTGACAGGTATGGAAGGGCCCTGCGAACGCGCCTTTCACGCTGCCACCGCTCTTCAGACGGCCGTGGGCGAGGGCTTCGATGTCGAGCGCGACGCCGCCTTCCACCGGAGTGAGCGAGAGGATTTGATTCGAGACGACGATGGGTTCACCGACCGGGCTCGCGACGGAGAGCTTGACGCCCTTCGACGCTTTGCCGTTCGTGAGCTCGACCGCGAGAAAGCCTTCGTCCGCCGCGGCGGCGCCCGCCGGCTTCTGCAGCATGGGGGACTTGCCCTTGGCCGGCTTGGCTGCCTTCGCGGGTTTGGCCGGCTTGCCCTTCTTCGCCTTCGGGTCGGGCTTGGCGTTCGGGTCGGTCGGGCCGCCCGTGATGTCTTCCGTGCTCGGCTTCTCGACGGCAACGCCGTCGCGGATGAGGTGCCCGCTGCGGCCCTTCACGGCCGACGTCTCGCCGGTTTCGAGGTTGTACGCGACGAGACCCGTGTCCGTGAGGCCGGCGGCGTAGAGGCCCTTCGCGTCGTTGACGACCTCGACGCTCTGCGGCGGTAGCTCGGGCACTTTGTCGTTGGGCGTGACGCAGCGCACCTTTGCGAACCCGGCAGCAAACTCGCACCCGATCGGCTTCACGCGCCCTTCCGCCGTCTTCAACACGGCGAGCGCACGGCCGTCCCCCGTGAGAACGGGGCCGGAAACGCGTAGGGGCTTGTCGGTGAAGCTCTTCCAGTTCTTGGCGTCGATGGGAGGAGGAGGCGCCGCGGCGGGGGCCGTGACGGTCGTGGCGGGCAATGGTTTGACTTCGGCGCCCGCGGCCGCCTCCCACAGCTCCGTCGTGACGGAGACGAGCGACGCGTCGGCCGTGAGCGCGCAGCTGCCCTTCTGATCGGTGCAGCCGAAACGCTCGTGAAGCTTGCGCTTGAGGATCGCCGGCTTCCCGGAGTCGTCGAGCGAGGTGTAGAGGTCGTCGGCGTAGGGGGCGCAGCGCTTGGGCCACGCGTCCTTGGACGTGGAGGGTCCGGCGCCGAGCATGATGGCGCGGATTTTCGGCACCCGCTCCGCAACCGGCGCGCTGGCGGCGGGACCGGCGAGGCAGGTCGAGAGGGCACCCCAAGCCTTCCCACTCGCGTCGTCGCCACAACCCGTCAGGCTGACCAACGCCGCCGTCGCGACGAGACCAATCGATACCCTCGCGCTCGGACCACCACGGCTACCCACGTGCATGGGCGCGACCATACACCCGAGCTCGCTCGGGTGTATCGAACAAAGACAGCGGGCGAAAGGGCGGCTTTGGCCGCCGTTAGCGCGCTCTACAGCGCAAATTCATGGTCCCTTCGCCGAGAGCGAAGCTTGCCGACTTGAACGAAGGCGGACCGAACGTACCGCGCGCCTCGTTGGAGACGCACCAGGGCTCGGCGGCGCCGCCCGTCCAGCTGCGATCGAGCCGACCGTTCAAGTTTTCATCCTGGAAGGCGCCGACCGCGTAGGTGCCCGGCGTGAGATCGGCGAACTCACAGACCGCGACGTTGCCGCGGATCGCCGAAGCCGAGGCGTGGACCGGACGCTTGAGCCAACCCGTGCGTTCGTAGACGGCGCAGAGCACCCGCCCGCGACCGCCGCCCACCGCCACCTCGAGCCGCACGCCGCTGTGACGCATGCCGGCGTCGCCGTAGGCGGGAGCGCTCAGCATGAACGGCAGCGAGGCGAGGGCAACGACGGCCAGGCGGGCAAGCTTCATCCGAGTCTCCAAAAGGTCATACGCACTAAGATGTTCGAGAGCTTCCTGCCAGCTCATTTCCATCGAAGCAAGAACGGCTGCCGTTCTGACAACACCCCAAATACTCGAGTCTAGGTTGCGGGAGCTTCACGCGGACGTTGCGGGTCGGCGGCAGCGCGCTCGCCCTCCCCTTCAACCCGGCGGGTGGAGCGTTCGTTCCGCGACGATGCGAAAGAGGCGCTCGCGTCGCACCTCTGCCCACGTATAGAGCGCGATCCGCCCGAGCGTTTGACGCACGCCGCCGACGTCGAGCCCGCGTGACCAAGCGAGCCCCGCATCGCGATCGGCGTCCGTCGCGCGCGGGCGCGGCCGGGCGACGGTGACGTGCGGCTTGGCCGGGCGGCTCGGCCGGCGACCGAGCGCCGTTTCGTGGAGCAAGCCGCCGAGCTCGGTGAGACGCGCGGTCGCTTCGGCGCGGCCGTCCGCGAGCAACGCCGAGAGCGCCGAGTAGCGCCGCTTCGCGCCCATCGGGACGATCTCGCCGAGCGAAACCTGGAGCGGCGAAACCTGCGCGCGCGCGAGCTCCTCGTCGAGGCGCGCCAGGGTGCGCTCCGCCGTCGCCTCCCCGCACCCACCCAAAAAAGCGAGCGTCATGTGCACGTCCTCGGGATGGAAGCGGCGCAGCGCCGAGGGCGGCGCGGGGAGCTCGAGCACGAAGCCGCCGTCGAGCGGGAACGCGAAGAACCAATTCGGGCGCGGCATCCTACCCTCGCCTACCACCGCGCGGCGCGCCCGAGAACGGCGCGCGGTACACTAGGGAGGATGTCCACCGGCGGCACGGCGCCCGAGACGTTCGACTTCGTCGTGATTGGCAGCGGCTTCGGCGGCAGCATTTCGGCGATGCGGCTCGCGCAAAAGGGCTACCGCGTCGCGGTGCTCGAGGCGGGCAAGCGCTGGAACGCCGCGGATTTCCCGAAGAGCAATTGGAACGCCTTCAAGTACCTGTGGGCGCCGAAGCTGCGCTGTTTCGGCATCCAGAACATCACGCTGCTCAAGGGCGTGATGGTGCTCCACGGCGCCGGCGTCGGCGGCGGCAGCCTGGTTTACGCGAACACCCTGATGCGACCCGGCGACGCCGTGTTCGCCGACCCGTCGTGGGGCTCGAGCGTCGATTGGCGGCGCGAGCTCGAGCCGCACTACGAGACGGCGCGCCGCATGCTGGGGGTGACGCAAAACCCCGCACTCGAGGAGGGAGAACGCACGCTCCAGCGCGTGAGCGCGCGCATGGGCGTCGAAAGCACCTTCCACGCCACGGAGGTCGGCGTCTACTTCGGCTCACCGGGCGTCACCGTCCCGGATCCGTTCTTCGGCGGCGCGGGACCCGAGCGCACCGGCTGCGTCCTCTGCGGCGGCTGCATGGTCGGCTGCCGCTTCGGCGCCAAGAACACGCTCGATCGCAACTATCTCTATTTCGCGGAGCGCTTCGGCGCCCGCGTGTTTCCCGAGCGACGCGCGCTGCGCATCGTCCCGACGGACGACGGCTACGAGGTGGAGACGCAGTCGTCGACGGCGTGGTTTTCGCGCCGGCGCCGTCGCTTTCGAGCCAAGCGCGTGATCGTGGCGGCCGGCGTGCTCGGCACCGTCGAGCTCTTGCTCAAAAATCGCGACGAATTCGCGACGCTGCCGCACCTCTCGCCGCGCCTCGGCGAGTTCGTGCGCACGAACGGCGAGAGTCTGCTCGGCGCGACGAGCTTCGAGGCGCACCGCGAGCTCTCGCGCGGGATCGCGATCGGCGCGGCGTTTCATCCGAACTCGCTCACCAAGATCGAAAATGTCCGCTACTCGAGCGGCTCCGGCGCGATGCGACTGCTCGGCGTGCCGCTCACGCCGGACGGCAATGCGCTCACGCGGCCGCTCAAGCTGCTGCTGAGAGTGCTCCAGCGCCTGCCGCGCCTGCTGCGGCTCTGGACGGTGGCGGACTGGGCGCACAGCACGATCATTTTGCTCGTGATGCAGACCATCGATCGGCATTTGCGGCTGCGCCTCGGGCGCTCGCTGCTCACGGGCGCGCGGCGGCTCGAAGGTCGCGCGACGGACAAGCCGATTCCGAGTTACCTGCCCGTGGCGCAGGAGGCGGCCGAGCACCTCGCCGCGGAGCTCGAGGGCGAGCCACAGAACGTGATTTCGGAGGTGCTGCTGCGCACCCCGGCGACGGCGCACATCCTCGGAGGCTGCGCCATCGCGCCCTCGGCCGAAACGGGCGTCATCGACGCGCGGCACGAAGTCTTCGGGCACCCGGGCCTTTACGTGTGCGACGGCAGCGTCATCCCGGGTAACCTCGGCGTGAACCCGAGCCTGACGATCAGCGCACTCGCCGAGCGGTTTGCGGCGGGCTTCAGGCCGGCGCCCGGTGAGACGCCGGAGTCGCTCGCGGCCAGAGAGATCCGCTTCAGTGCTTGAGGTTCTCGACCTCGGACCAGTTGCCCGAGCGGCGGCCGGCCGAGGCGGCGCGATTCGCGAGCAGGCGAAAGAGCCGTTCAGGCTCGGCGGGTTTGGTGAGGTGCGCGTCGAAGCCGGCCTCCTCGGCGGCGCGCACGTCCGATTGTGAGCCGTAGCCCGTGAGCGCGATGAGCAACATCTGGTCGCAGCCGGTGCTGTTGCGCACGGCGCGCGCGACGTCGTAGCCGCTGAGCTCGGGCAAGCCGATATCGACGACGGCGACGTCGGGGCGCTCGCGGCGGATCGTCTCGATGGCGCGGCGGCCGTCGCCCACGTCGATCACGACGTGGCCGCGCAGCTCGAGCAGCGCGCGCATCATTTCACGCGCGTCCTCCTGGTCCTCGACCAGCACGATGCGGCACGCTTCGCTCGTGCCGATCGGCGCCCGGCTCGACTCGCCCACGCGCGCGGTCGAAATCGGGATGCGCACGCGGAACTCGCTGCCTTTGCCGCGGCCGTCGCTCTTGGCCGTGACGGTGCCGTCGTGCAAATCGACGATGCGGCGCACGAGCGCGAGCCCGATGCCGAGCCCGCCGTTCGACTGGCGCGACGCCTGCTCGGACTGCACGAAGAGCTCGAAAATTTTGGGAAGGAGGCTCGGCTCGATGCCGCTCCCGTGATCGCGCACGACGAGCACCGCCTGGTCGCCTTCGCGCGTGAGCGAGAGCTCGATGCTCGAGCCGGGCGGCGAGTGACGCGCGGCGTTCGAGAGTAAGTTCGCCGCCACTTGTTGGAGTCGCGCGCCGTCGCCGTCGACGTTGAGCGCCGTCTCCGGCAGCGACGAGACGAGCGTGAGTCCGTTCTCGCGGATGAGCGGCTCGAGCGCCTCGATCGCCGCGCGCACCGACTCGTCGAGGCTCACTTGCTCCTTGCGGAGCTCGAACTTGCCGCTCGTGATGCGTGAGACGTCGAGCAGGTCGTCGAGCAGCCGCGCCATGTGATGGCCCTGGCGCTCGATGACGCTGCGCGCTTTTTCCTGGATTTCGACCGCGCCGCCGCCGTTGCTCACGAGCCGCACGGCGTTCAGTACGGCGGCGAGCGGATTGCGGAGCTCGTGCGAAAGGAGCGCGAGGAAGCGCTCGCGCCGGCGAGCCGCGCCGCGCACCTCCTCCTCGGCCGCGCGCCGCTCGGTGATGTCGAGGAACGTCACGACGGCGCCCGAGAGCTTCCCGTCGCGTTCGACCGGGTGACTCCAATACTCGGCCGGGAAGCTCGAGCCGTCGGCGCGGTGAAAGACCTCGTCGCTCGAGTGCGTCGGGCCACCGCCGCGAAACGCGCTCTGCAAGCCGCACTCGTGGACGATTTGCGAGCCGTTCGCGGAACGGTGAAGCAGCTCGTGGATGTCGCGACCGATGAGATCCTTCGAGCTCCGATAGCCCAAGAGCCGCACGCAAGCCGGATTGCAGAAGGTGCAGGCACCTTCGGTATCGACGCCGTAGATGGCTTCTGCCGTCGATTCGAGCAGCTGTTGAATTTGGTCCTGACGCTTCGCGATCTCACCCTGGGCGGACTTGAGGGCCGAAATGTCGGTGATGGTGAGCACGACGCCCGTGATGGGACGCTCTTTGTCGCCCGAGCCGTCCGCGTTGCGGGTGTAGCTGCCGGTGCGATACGGCAGGATGCGCAGGAAGTGCGGCGTGCCGGCGGCGTCGCGCACCTCGTCTTCGGTGGAGATGCCGTCCTTCAGCGCGCGCTCGATGTCCGAAAGCAAGGTCGAACGCTGGAGCGTGTGCGAAAAATCGCGGATCTCGCGGCCGACGTCGCGCTCGTTGATGCGGAAGACGCGCGCGATGCGCTCGGTGTAACGGCGGATCCTGAGGTCGCGATCGAGGAAAATCGTGCCGACCTCCGTGCCCTCGAGCAGGTGCGCGATGTCCGTATTGAGCTGCTGGAGCTCTTCGATCTTGGTCTGGTACTCGGCGTTGACCGTGTAGAGCTCTTCGTTCACGGAGTGGAGCTCTTCGTTCGTGCTCTGGAGCTCTTCGTTCGAGGCGACGAGCTCTTCGTTGGTCGCCTGCAGCTCCTCGTTGCTCGTCTCGAGCTCCTCCACCGTCGATTGCAGGATCTCGCGCGCGTACGAAAGATCTCCTTCGAGCGACTCCATGCGCGCGGTCGACGCCTGATCGATGCTCACGCGGCTGCCGAGCGAAGCAGGCGCGTCGTCGCGACCGCCGGGGTTCGGGACCGCTACGACGCTCGGCGTGCTCGCCTCCGGGGCCGTGGTCGCCGCGGCCGGCCTCGGATCGAGCACGATGAGCACGTGGCTCTGATCGGCGCGCGGCTGCATGACGAGCTCCATCGTCACCTGGAAGTCCCGCGGCTTGCCGCCGTCGTCGAGGACGACGTTCGGGCAAGTGAGCGCCACGCGCTCGCGCACGACGCGCGCGAGCGTGCCCGCGACCACCGTCTTCAGATCGCCGTCGAGCATCTCGAGCAGGTTGCTCGTGGGGCGGCGGCCTTTCGGCCGCAAAAAGCGCTCGGCACCGGCAAAGCTGTCGAGCAAGCGCGCCGTCTCGTCGACGAGGAACGCCGGCGGCATGAAGCGGTCGAGCAGCCGATCGTAGCTCTGGAGCAGCAGCGGATCGACGCGGTGCGCACGACCGCCGTCGAGCGGCGCCGAGCGGTCGATCGGCTTCACGCGGCCGGTGGGGAGGTTCAGCGGCTCGACGAGCCGGATGTCGCGGCGCTTGCGAAACACCTTCCAGCGCTCGTTCAGCGTCGTGAACTCTTGGCTCAGCGAGCCGACCGACTCGCTCGCGCCGAGCACCATGATGCCGCCCGAAGCGAGCCCGAAGTGAAAGAGCGAGATCACGCTGCGCTGCACGTCCGGCCGCAGGTAAATCAAGAGATTGCGGCAGGTGACGAGGTGCATGCGCGTGAACGGCGCGTCCTTCATCACGTTGTGCGGCGCGAACACCACGAGCTGCCGTAGGTCGGGCGAGACCTGATAACCCGCGCTCGTCTCGAGGAAGTAGCGCGCGCGCCGATCGGGGTCGACGTGCGCCAGTTGATCACGCGCGTAGACGCCCATGGCCGCCGCGTCGAGCGACCCCCGGTGCATGTCGGTCGCGAGCACCTTCAAGTTCACGGGACGGCCGCTCTTCGTCATCTGCTCGTGGAAAAGCAGCGCGATCGAGTACGCCTCCTCGCCCGTCGCGCAGCCGGCGACCCAAACCCGAATTTGCTCGGAGGCGGGCACCTTCGACAGGATTTCGGGGATGACGGTCTGCTCGATGATGGCGAACGCTTCCGGATCGCGGAAGAACCGCGTCACGCCGATGAGCAAGTCTTGATAGAGCGCGCTGAGCTCGACCGGGTTCGCGCGGAGCTCCTCGAGGTACGCGGCCATGTCCGGCAGGCCCTTGAGCCCGACGCGCCGCTCGAGCCGGCGGCCCACGGTCGTCAGCTTGTAGCGGGCGAAATCGATCCCGAACTGTTGCTCGAGCAACCCGAGCACGCCCGCGAGCGGGTCGTCCGGCGCGAGCTCGCGCGGGCCGCCGTCGTCGGCGGGGGCGCGCGGCACGATCACGGCGCCGCAAAGGTGCGCGGCGAGCTCGTGGGGAGCGCCGATGAAATCGACGACGCCCGTCGCCGCGGCGCTCGACGGCATGCCGTCGAAATGCGCCGTATCGGGGCTCTCGGCGAGGACGTTGCCGCCCGCGCCCTTGATCGCCGTGATGCCGTGGGACCCGTCACTGCCGCTGCCCGAAAGCACGATCGCGGTCGCGCGCGGGCCGGCGTCGGCGGCGAGCGAGCGAAAGAACACGTCGATCGGCTGAGGCAGCGCGCGCGGCTCCTTGACCGACAGCACGAGCCGACCGCCCTTGATCTCGAGCTCCTTGCCCGGTGGCAAGAGGTAGACGTGATTCGGCTCCACGCGCTCGCCATCGACGGCGAGCGTGATCTCCATGTCCGAGTAGCGGGCGAGGAGCTCCGCCATGAGCGTCTTGAAGTCGGGAGACAGGTGCTGGACGACGACGAACGCCATCCCCGAATCCGCCGGCATGGCGCCGAAGAACTGCTCCAAGGATTCGAGCCCACCGGCTGAAGCGCCGATGCCTACGATGCGAAAGCCAAGCTGATCGGGGCGTCTTTGTCCTTGGGCACTTGCGAGCTCTGAGTCCGTCACGGGCGCTAATCCGATTGCCTTTCCGGCGCTAAAGCGGCCGTGGGTCCCTAAGCAACGCTCGTACCGACCTCGCTACGTGGCCGTTTTCCGCGCTTTTTGGCAAAAACCACCTCGGAGCGGCACCCCACTCGTGCCACGCCCACCGAGGCAAATCGCGACAATCTGCGGCGATCTTGCACGAAAGATGACGTGCGCACCCCCTTGCCGTTCCGAGCACCGAGGCTCTACACATGCCGCGCAATGCATTCGCTCCATTCTTCCTCTCACCGGTCCCCTCGTTCCTCGACGCTCGGCCGCGCGGCGCTCTTCGTGGCGCCCTGGCTCGTCCTCGGCGCGCTGTCTTGCGCGAGCAATCAGACGCCGCCGGCCGAAACGCCCGCGGCACCCGCGCCGTCGGCTGCTCCCGCTCCGGAAGCCGCGCCCTCGGCAAGCGCCGCTGCGAACGGCCCCGTCAACTGGGACGCGATGGATAAGGCCGCGCGCGGCAAGTACATGAAGGACGTCGTGATGCCGAAGATGAAGGAGGTCTTCACCGCGTTCGATCCGAAGTACTCGGACATGAAGTGCACGACCTGTCACGGCAGCGCCGCCATGAGCGGTTCCTTCGCAATGCCGAACGCCGAGCTCCCGAAGCTCCCCGAGGACATGGCGAAGTTCAAGGAGCTCGCCGCCAAGAACCCGAAGATGACGGAGTTCATGCTGAAGCAGGTCAAGCCCGAGATGGCGAAGCTCCTGAACGAGCCGGAGTGGACGCCCGAGTCCAAAACGGGCTTCGGCTGCACGAACTGCCACACCAAGGGCTGACAAGCCCGGGGGCCGAAAACGCTCGCCCCCTGAGCGCGGCCAAAAATCTTCCGCGCGGTGTCGAGAACGGCGCATCGTCTCCGACGTCCCCTCGAAAGCCCGAGCTCACGTCGAGCCAAGGGGCAAAAACGTTGGAGTCAGCCGTCATGAAGTTCATGTTGATGATGAATGCACCGCGCGGAACGGGGGACTGGAGCGTCATGAAATGGGCGCCCGAAGAGCTGAAGGCGCACATCGAGTTCATGAAGAACTTGAACGTTCAGCTGAGGAAGGAAGGGGCGCTCGTGGGCGCGGAGGGCCTCGCGATGCCGTCGGAGGCGCGCATCGTGCGCGCGAAGCCCGACGGGAAGCCGGAGGTGACGGACGGTCCGTTCGCCGAAGCGAAGGAGTTCCTCGCCGGGTTTTGGATCGTGGAGGTGAAGAGCGCGGAGGAGGCGTACGCGATCGCCGCGCGTGCTTCGCTCGCTCCCGGACCGGGCGGCAAGCCGCTCTACATTCCGATCGAGGTACGCGAGGTCGGAAGCGCGCCGCCCGTGTAACGAACGTCGATGGAGCATCCGTGCGTGGCCGCGCCGCCTTACTCGCGTAACCGAGTGGGACGCGACCGCGCACGATCTCGTTGCTCGATTGCGACGGAGCCGTCAGCCGTTCGCTAGACGGAGGAGAGTAGCTTCGCGCGCGTCAGATTCGACGCGCGTCCCCATGGACGCCGCGGGAGGTTGTTCATGGCCAACGATCGTCGCAAGTTCCTGCAAGCCCTCGGCGCCGGTGCGCTCGCCGCCGCGTTCCCGCCCAGCATCAAGCGCGCGCTCGCCATTCCGGCGCACTACCGCACGGGGACCATCGCGGACGTCGAGCACGTCGTGTTCTTGATGCAGGAGAACCGCTCGTTCGACCATTACTTCGGCACGCTGCGCGGCGTGCGCGGCTTCGGCGACCCGCGCGCGGTGCGACTCCCGAACGGCGAACCCGTCTGGAATCAGCCGGACGGTGCGGATCGCGTGCTGCCGTTCCACCCCGACGCGGCGGACCTCGGCGCGCAGTTCTTGGTCGATCTGCCGCACGGCTGGCCCGACCAGCATCAAGCCTGGAACCACGGCAAATACGACCAATGGATCGCGGCGAAGAGCCGCTCGACCATGGCGTATCTCGAGCGCCAGGACATTCCGTTCTACTACGCGCTCGCCGACGCGTTCACGGTGTGCGACGCGTACCACTGCTCGCTCATCGGACCGACCGACCCGAACCGCTATCACATGTGGACGGGCTGGGTCGGCAACGACGGCAAGAACGGCGGGCCCGTGGTCGACAACGCGGAGGCCGGCTACGACTGGAGCACGTACCCCGAACGGCTCGCCCGCGCGGGCATATCTTGGAAGGTCTACCAGGACGCGGGCGCCGGGCTCGACGCCGATCACTTCTGGGGCTGGGGCGACGACGCGTACATCGGCAACTACGGCGACAACTCGCTCCTCTACTTCCATCAGTATCAGAACGCGGCGCCCGGGAGCGCGCTCTACGCCGGCGCTCGCAGCGCGACCAACATCTCCGCGAGCGGCACGCTGTTCGACGACTTCCGCGCCGACATCGCAGGCGGCAAGCTGCCGCAGGTCTCGTGGATCGTCGCGCCCGAGGCGTATACCGAACACGGCAATTGGCCGTCGAATTACGGCTCTTGGTACATCTCGCAGATGCTCGACGCGCTCACGGATCATCCGGAGGTGTGGAGCAAGACGGTCTTCTTCCTGATGTTCGACGAGAACGACGGCTTCTTCGACCACATGGTGCCGCCGACGCCGCCGGCCTCGCGAGCCGAAGGGCTCTCGACCGTTTCGACGGTGAACGAGATCTATCCGGGCAACGGCGGCAGCTACGCGCCGGGCCCCTACGGTCTCGGCTTCCGCGTACCCATGATCGTGATCTCGCCGTGGAGCAAAGGCGGCTGGGTGAACTCCGAAGTGTTCGATCACACCTCGCTCATCCAGTTCCTCGAGCAGCGCTTCGGCGCCGCTCACCGCAAGGACCTGCTCGAGTCGAACATCACGCCGTGGCGCCGCGCGATCACGGGTGATCTCACCTCGTGCTTCGACTTCGACAAGCCGGACGCCGGCGTCGTCGCGCTGCCCAACACGGACGGCTTCGCACCGACCGACGACGCTCGCCACCCGGACTACGTGCCGACCGTGCCGGCGCAACAGTCCGTGCCGAAGCAGGAGCCGGGGTTACGCCGCGCGCGCCCCGTGCCGTACGACGCGAGCGTCGAGAGCGACGTGAACGCGAACAAGGGCAACGTGGCGCTCCGCTTCGCAAACGGCGGGAAATCGGCCGCGGTGCTGCAGGTGCGCTCGGGCGACGGCGTGAGCGGACCGTGGAGCTACACGGTGGGCGCGCAGGGTCAGCTCGCGGACACGTGGACGTTCAAGGCGAACGGCCAAACGGCGTACGACCTCTCCGTCTACGGACCGAACGGCTTCTTCCGTTCCTTCAAGGGCAACCTCGCGCATGCGAGCGACGCGAACCTCGAAGTCAGCACCCGGTGCGACGATGGTCGCGGTATCACCCTCGACATTCAAAATGCGTCGAGCAAGCCGGCCCTCGTGCGCGTCTACGACGCGTACGGCAAACACAGCGTTACCCAGCTCGTCGAGCCGAAGCGTTCGATGTTCTGGCACTGGGACCTCGACGGCTCGCACGGCTGGTACGACCTCAAGGTCACCGTCGACGGCGACCCGAGCTTCGAACGGCACCTCGCCGGTCACGTCGAGAACGGCAAGGACAGCATGAGCGACCCGCTGCTGGGCGCGTAAGACCTGCGCAGAAACGCGACAGCCTGCGCAGGAAGGACGAATAAGTACGAAAGAACCCTGCGCCGACTTCATCGACGTCGTCATTTTTTAGAAACTGCAACTCGCCGCAATCGCAGGCAATAGCCGGGATTGCGCGCGCGCGCGGAAGCGTGTGACTGTCGCGCCGTCACATGGGCAGTCGCTCGCTCCGCCCGCGCGTTCTAAGCGCAGCATTCGTCGTGTTCAGCGTTGCAGCAGTCGCGACCGCGTGCGGCGGTGACGACGACTCGGGCAAGAAGGGCAGCGCAGGGCAAGCGGGCGCGGCCGCAGGACACGGCGGCAACGGATCCGGTGCGGGCGCGGGCGGCAAGAGCGGCGACACGAGCAGCGCGGGCACGGACAGCGCGGGCGGCGCGGCAGGCGCCGGTGCGGGTGGAGCCGCAGGAGAGTCGCAGGGAGGCGCGAGCGGCGAGCCGAGCAGCGCAGGTGCGAGCGGCGAGCCGAGCGGCGCGGGTGCCGGCGGCGCCGACAACGGCGGTGGCGGCGGCGAAGGACCGAGCCCCTGTCGCAACGGCAAATGCACCTTCGACTGCAGCGCCCGCGGCGCGTGCCAGGGCAAGGTCGTTTGCGAAGACGGCTTCGATTGCGAAGTCACGTGCGGGGACGGCGCGTGCCAGGGCGGCGTGCAATGCGTGGACGGCACGCACGCCTGCAACGTCGTGTGCAGTGGCGACAGCTCGTGCCAGGGCAAAGTCACGTGCGCCGGGCAGGACGCGTGCCGCATCGACTGCGACGGCACGGGGTCGTGCGCCAGCGGCATCGACGGCGGATCGGGCGACAACATCACGGCGAACTGCAACGGGCCCCAATCCTGCGGCGGAAATATCGACGCTCACGCGCCCGCAGTGCATGTTTTCTGCAACGGCCAGGGCTCGTGCCGGAACGCAGTGGATTGCAACGCTTCTACTTGCGAAGTGCGCTGCAACGGCCAGAACAGCTGCGCCGGGCACGTCCACTGCAGCGCGAGCAACGACCTCGGCGCTTGCCGCTGAGGGGTGCAACCACCGAGTGGACCCCGTCTGGCGCCGACAGCGTCGGGCGCTCTCGCTCCGCTCGCCTTCACCTTGCGGAGCCGCGAGGCCGCAGTTCAATCCGTCGCGCGTTGCCAGGCTGGCTTGGCGCGGTGCGGTTCGCTTTCGGTGCCGAGTCGGAAAGCTTCGGCGACGGCGGGTGACAGCGGCGCGAGACGCGCGCCGTCGAAGCAGGTCACGTCGCGAGCGCGCGCTGCGGCGTCGCGGGCGCCGAGCTGGTGACTCCACGTCTCGGTGAGCAGCACGACGCGACCGTCAGGCGCTCGCAGCTCCTCGCCGCGCAGCTGAACACGCCGATGCTCTTCGTCGTCGGCGAGCGCGGCGACGGGCACGAGGCGCCCGTCTTCGATCCGGTAGCGCACGAGCGCGCCCTCGATGTCGCCGGGCCCGTAGAGCACGCGCTGCGCGCCCGGCAGCACGAAGAGAAAATGGCTGTAAAAAGCGTCGATCGCGAGCGCCGGCAGCACCTGGCGCGTGAGCGCGTTGTCGCCCCACGGTCGCTCCGTCGAGAAGTAGACGAAGTAGCCGACGTAGAGCTCGTCGGCGTCGCGACGATAGCGATAGAGCACGGTGTCGCCGAGGCGGCCGGCTGAGCGCACGCTCGAGCCGATGCACAGCGGCGTGCTCTTCACGAGCTCGTCCTCGAGCGCGCGCGGTGCGCGGTCGAGCGTCGCCGCTCCCACGGCAGCAGGGCGGCGGTGCGGAAGCATCGACGCGTGCGCACTGCGAGCGGCCGCGGGCGGCGCAGGCCACACGGGTTCGCTCGGTGCAAGCTCCGTCAGCACGAGCCCCACGAACGCGGTGACGACATGCGAGCGCGATGCGCGCTCGAGAACGGCGAACAGTCCCGACAGGTCTCGACTCCCAAACTCATGCTCACACGAGTCGACGCATTCCGCGATGTAGTTGTTCGTGCGCGAACGTCGGCAAGCGCGACGCGCTGCGCCAGAACCAGCCTCAACGTGGTTAATCGACGACACTGCACGGCGTCAGCGACGTTGCGCGAAACTCGCAAGACCGCCATCGAGCAGCGACGCGGCACTGGATCCGTGCGAGCTCACCCGAAAAAAGCCGCGACCGGCCCCGAAGTCGCTGAAGGCGGGGCGCTGTGGTACGACCAAGGTCCGGATGACGTCGATCGATCTCGGCACCGTCCTCGGCGGTAAGTTCAAGGTCATTCGCCGCATCGGCGCCGGCGGCATGGGCTCGGTCTACGAGGTCGAGCACACGATCACGAAGCACCACCGCGCGCTCAAGCTCTTGAACGAAGAGATGGCGGCGATGCCGGCCATCGTGACGCGCTTCTTGCGCGAAGCGTCAGCCGCCGGGCGCATCGGTAACCCCCACGTCGTCGAGACGTTCGACGCCGGCGTGCTCGACGGCGGCGAGCCCTACATCGTGATGGAGCTGCTCGAGGGCCGGACGCTCTCCGATTACATCAGCGAGCGCGGCTCGCTCGGAGTCGCCGAGACGTGCGACCTCTTGATTCAGGCTTGCGAGGGCATCGACGCCGCCCACGCCGCCGGCATCATCCACCGCGACCTCAAGCCCGAGAATCTCTTCTTGGTGGGCGGCGAAAAGCCGTTCGTGAAGATCCTCGACTTCGGGATTTCGAAGTTCGATCCCGACCGCACCGGCGCCTCCAACATGACCGTCGACGGCGCCACGATGGGCACGCCGTATTACATGCCGCCCGAGCAAGCGCGCGGCGAGAAGAACCTCGACGCACAGGCCGACGTGTACGCCCTCGGCGTCGTGCTCTACGAGTGCCTGTGCGGCGCGAAGCCGTTCGTCGCCGAGACGCTGCCGCACCTCGCGATTCTGATCGCGGAGGGGCGCTACGAACCGGTGAGCATGCGGCGCCCCGGCGTCGAGACGCAGTGCGATGCCGTGATCGCCCGCGCCATGGTGGCCGACCGCTCGCATCGTTACAAAACCGTCGCCGAGCTCAGGACGGCGCTCGAGACCTTGCGGCGCCGCGCCGGCGGGGAAGCCCCCATGACGTTGCCGTTCGCGGGCACGATTCCCGTCGAGCGGATGCCGGCAATACCGGGACTTGCCGGTTCCGCACGCGGTGCAGCGGGTGCGGCCGGTGGGCCCGCGGCGACGGGCGGCGGGCCCGGCACGTCCCCGGCGATGACCGACGCGCCCCTCTCGCACACGCGGCCGGAAGCAGAGCCGAAACGGAAGAGCTCGGGGCTGGTCGGCGTCGCGCTCGCGGTGCTCGCGGTCGCAGGCGTCGGCGTGGTTCTGCTCGGACGGACGTCGAGTAAGGGCGACGACACGACGAAGGAGCCGGTCACGAACGACGGCGCGCATGCCGCCGCGCCCAGCGTCCCGCCCGGCACGGGTGCACCGATAGTGGAACCGACGTTGCTGCCGACGGCGACCGCGACGGCCTCCGCTGCGCCGAGTGCTTCGGCAGCGCTGGCTCCGAACAACGCGCAAAAGACCGAGAAGGCGAAGCTCAAAACGCGAGCAGCCGAGCATGGTCTTTCAGAACAGAATCCTTTTTGAATAAATCGATCTGCGCGATTTGTTGGGTCTGACTCGCGTGTGACTTGATGCGGAGAGAGGGCTCTGTTAGGCCCTGTCTGTCATGGCTAGGGCTCCGCGACGCGCTTTTTATTGGGCTTTCACCACCATTCTTGCTGCCGGCATGAGCGTTTGGGCATGCGGCGACACTTCCAAGGAACAGCTCGAGGCCGCGGGCCTCGCTAAAGGCTGCTCGTTGAGCTCGGACTGCAAGTCCCCGCTCGTGTGCGTGTTCCAGCTCTGCCACGACGAGTGTGCGGACACCTCGGACTGTCTTCGCACCTACGGGCAGGACTCGGGCGCGCGCTGCGTCTCCAAGGATGCCAGCTCGAGCAGCTCGAGTGACGGCGGTGGCGGCGGCCAGGAAGGCTCTTCCGCCAAGCACGGCGTCTGCACCTTCCCCGAGAAAGTGGTCGAGGCGAACCCCGACGCCAAAGGCGTCAATTCGAGCTGCAAGACGAGCAAGGACTGCCCCGGCGCCGAGGTCTGCGGCGCGGACAAGAACTGCCGCGACGGTTGCACGGTTAACGGCGACTGCCTCGGCGGTCAGGTTTGCGCGAACACCGGGGAGTGCGCTGACACGAACGAGGTCGACCCCTCGGGTAACCTGACCGGCAGCGGGGGCACGGGCACGGGCGGCACCTCGAGCACGGGCGGCACCGGCGGTAAGGGCGGAACGGGCGGCACCGGCGGCTCGAGCGGCAAGGGCGGAACGGTCGAAGGCGGCGCCGGCGCGGGCGACACCATCGTCAACGAGTGCCCCGACACGAGCACGATGAACCCGGTCGAGCACGACTACGAGACCATCAGCGACCCGCAGACGTGGACGGGCCTGCACCACATCACGACCGGCCTCACGGTGAACGCGGCGCTGACGCTCTCGCCCTGCGCCGTCCTCAAGTTCGACACGAACGGCTTCATCGTCGTCAACAACAACGGCGCCATCAAGGCGCTCGGCACGGACACGAACCCGGTCGTCTTCACCTCCGACAAGACCTCCCCGAAGAAGGGCGATTGGGGCGGCATCGACATCGCGCGCGACGCCTCGAACGACTCCACGTTCAAGAACGTCATCGTCGAGTACTCGGGCAGCAGCTACATCTACTCGCAAAACGGGATCCAGCTCGAGGCGCAGGCTTCGGCCTCGTTCGAGAACGTGCTCGTGCGCAACAACGGCGACAGCTACTGCGCGATCGGCCTCGACGCCGGCTCCGAGCCGCAGGCGTTCGAGAACGTGCGCATCGAGTCGAGCGTCAAGGGCCTCTGCGTCGGCTCCGACGTGGTCGGCAGCATCGGTAGCGTCACGAGTGACGTGCCGATCGCCGTGGACACGACGGCCGTCGCAACGGACGCGACGTGGCAGGACTTCGGCGTGCCGTACCGCATGGACGGCACGCTGACGGTGAACGCGAAGCTCACGCTCGCGGCGGGTGTCACGGTCGAGTTCCCGGCGAACAGCAACGTGAACGTCGACAACATGGGCTCGCTCGTCACGCTCGGCACGACGGACAAGCCCGTCACGTTCACCTCGGCGAAGGCCAAGCCGCTCGCGGGCGACTGGGGCTACGTCTACTTCGGCCAGAACGCCGGCAACGAAACGCAGCTCACGAACACCATCATCGAGTTCGGCGGCGCCAACTACTACGCCCTCGACGTCGCGAGCAACGCGACGGCCGGCTTCGACACGGTCACCATCAGCGACGTGGGCGACGGCACGGATCAGATCTGCGGCATCGAAATCGAGGCGGGCGCCGTGATTTCTCAGTTCGACAACGTCACCTTCAAGAACTCCCCCTGCCCGATCAAGCTGCCGTCCACCGAGGTCGGCTCGCTCGGTTCACTCACGTCCGACGGCGGCAACATCCAGGTGAGCGACAGCACCATCGGGAAGAAGACGACCTGGAAGAACTTCGGCATCCCCTACGAGCTCAACGGGACGATGTACGTCCAAGCCGAGCTCGACATCGCTGCCGGCGTGAGCATTCTCCTCCAGAAGAACTCGCAGCTCTACGTCAACCAAAACGGCGCCGTCAAAGCGACCGGCACGGCCAAGCTGCCCATCGTCTTCGACAGTGCGATCGACGGCGCCCAGGCGGGTGATTGGTACTACGTCTACATCGACTCGACGGCGGCGGGCACTTCCGCGTTCAGCTACGTGAACTTCGTGCACGGCGGCGGCGAGACGAACTACGGCACGCTGTACATCAACGGACGTTCGGTCGAGGTCGACAACTGCACGTTCACCCAGTCGCTCGACTGCGACTACACCGTGACCACCGCCACCGGCAGCAAGTTCAACGACGGCGGCGGCAACACGAGCGACAGCGACAAGAACGGCGGCGACCCCTACCAGTGCGGCACCTGAGCTCACGCGCGCTCTCGGTCGCGTGCCTGCTCGCGGCTCTCGGGGCCGCGAGCCCGGCGCGCGCGCAAGCGAGCGATACCGTTCGCACGGAAGCGCGCGAGCATTTCGACCGCGGCTTGCGCCTCTTCAATCAGCAAGACAACGAGGGCGCGCTCGCGGAGTTCCAGCGCGCCTACGAGCTCGTGCCGCACCCGATGGTGCTCTACAACATGGGGCTCGTGCTCTCGGCGGCGGGGCGCTCCGTCCAGGCGGTCGACGCCTTCGACAAGCTGCTCGCGAACCCCGCGGGGCTCGACGCCGGCCGCCTCGCTCGCGCCAAGGACGAACGGGCGCGCCAAGCCGCGCTCATCGGCGAAGTCACGGTGACGACGCCCGTCGACGGCGCCATCGTCGAGCTCGACGGCTTCGAGGTCGGCAAGACACCGCTCGCCGCGCCGCTCCGCATCGGCACGGGCACGCACGTCGTCGCGATGTCGGCGCCCGGCTTCGCGCCGATGCAGAAGCAGATCGCGGTCGTCGGCCTCGCCAAGGCGACGCTCGCGTTCGAGCTGCAGCCATCCGACACGCAGCCGGCGCACCTCGCCGTCAAGACGATGCTGAACGACTGCGACGTGCTCGTCGACGACCACGCCGCCGGCAAAACGCCGCTCGCCGCTTCCCTTGCGATCCCCGCCGGCAATCACGTGATCGAGGTACGGCGCCCGGGCTACGTGTCGGCGAAGCAGAGCGTGGCGCTCGGCCCGGGCAGCGCGGGTGAGCTCGCGCTCGAGCCCACGGTGGACACGGCGGCGCTCGATCGCGAAGGCGGCTGGCTCGCGCTCGCCGTCAGCGAGAAAGAATCGACCACGTTCGTCGACGGGCAGCCGCGCGGCGTCTACTCGGCGCCGTTGCACCTGCCGCGCGGCGTGCACTGGCTGCGCGTCGAGCACACCGGCTTCTTCCCGTTCGAGCGCAAGGTCGAGGTCCCGCAAGCCGCGAGCAAGACGGTGAGCGTCGACATGATCCCGACGCCCGAGGCCCGCTCGGCGTATCGCTCGCGCACCGTCAGCCAGCGTACCTGGGGCTGGATCGCGACCGGCGTCGGCGCCGCGCTCACGGTGGGCGGCGTGAGCTACCTCATCGTCAACAAGGGCCAGCACGACGACAAGGAAAAGGCGTTCCAGAAGCAGATCGCGCGCTACCAATCGGGCGGCGATTGCGATCCGAGCGGCGTGCAAGCCAACGACTGCACCGTCGCGCGCCAAATCGCCCTCGCCGACCTCGACGACGTGACTTCACGCGCGAAGTTCGGCTGGATCGCCGGAGGCGTCGGCGTCGCGGCGCTCGGCCTCGGCGTCGTGGTGTTGCTCATCAACGACGACCCGAACCGCTACGAGCCGAAGGCGGACAGCGACGTGTTCGGCAGCCTGCGCCTACTGCCGTCGGTGCTGCCGGACGGGCGCGGCGGCGCGCTCGTATTCAGCGGCACCATGCAGTGAGCGCACGGCGACCGCGCACGGCGGCGCGCGCGACCGGAGTCAGTGTGCGCCGGTGAAGGCCGGCGGCGCCGCAGTGAGGCCCTGCCGCGCGAGGCTCGCGTTGCGCTGTCCCGCCGGCGCGACCTCGGTCGGGTCGATGATCACGTCGATCACGAACGGCCCGAGCGAGGCAAGACCCGCCTGCAATGCCGCGGCGAGCTGCGCTTCGCTGTCGACGCGGATGCCGTCGCCGCCCATCGCGCGCGCGATGGAAACGAAGTCGGCGCGCGGGAAATCCGTCTCGAACGGCTTCCAGCCGACCGACTGCATGCCTTGCTCGATCATGCCGTAGCGGGCGTCGTTCAGGATGATCCACACGGCGCCGATGCCGTAGTTCGCGGCGGTGTTGATCTCGTTGAGCATCAGCATCGCGCCGTCCCCGACGATAGCGACGGCTTTGTTGCCGTTGGCCACCGCGGCGCCCAGCACGCCGGCTGCCGCCTGCCCCATCGAGCCGAAGCTCGTGCTCACGCGATAGCGTCCCGGTCCCGGGAAGCGCAGATGATGGCTGCCGAGCGCGAACGAGTTGCCCGCCTCCGTCATGACGACCGTGGAGCTGCCCTGCACGATTTCGCGCTGCACCGCCTGCATCAAGAAGCTCGGCCGCACGGCGCCGTCGCCGTCGGTCCGCGCGACGAGGTCGGTCGAGGGCACGGGCAGCGAGAGCGGCGGCGTGAGGTCGGGCTCGATCGGCAGCGCGGACAGCAAATCGCGGACGAACGCGCCGATTTCCGCCTGCACGGCCAGCGTCGGAACGTCGGGATAGGCGGTGCCGAAGGCGTCCATGTCGAGATCGACGTGCACGAGGCCGCCGGGCGGCACGAGCTCGGGTGACCAGAACGACGACATTTCACCGAGTCGGCTCCCGAGCACGAGCACGCGGTCGACGCTCACGCGCCGCATGTATTCGTTGACCTTGGCGTGGCCGCCGAGGCCCGTCACCCCCAGGTAGAGCGGATGCTGCTCCGGCATCGTGCCCTTGCCGCGCGGCGTGCACATCACGCGCGCGCCGGTGCGTTCGGCGAGCTCCTGCACGAGCGCGGCCGCATGGCGCGCGCCGAAGCCGGCCCAGATCACGAATTTCTCGTGGGCGAGGAGCTCGGCGCACTCGGCGACGAGCAGGGTGTCGCACACGGGGGGCGGCGCCGCGGTCACGTTCGTACGCATGGGCGCGCGATGGCGCGTCTGCAGCGCGAGCGGCAAGCCGAGATGCGCGACGAACCCTTGCGGCCGAGCGAAGCCGCTGGTCAGGCGCGAGAGCACGGTCTCGAGCTCGGCCGGGTCCTCGAGGACGCCCGCGTGGTGAAACGGGTTGCCGGCGACGAACAGCGGCGAGAGTGCCGAGTACGGGCCGCCCGTCTCCTGGAACGCGCCGCGGCCGCGCTGGGAAGCGAGCGTCGAGCCCGAGACGAAGAGCACCTTGGCGCCCTCGGCGCGAGCGGCGACCATGGTCGTGTAGAGGTTGGTGACGCCGGGGCCGCTCGTGGCGATCACTACGGCCGGACGGCCCGTCGCGAGCGACGACTCGATGGCGGCAAAACCCGCGCTCGCCTCGTGGCGGCAGTGGATCAGGCGGATGGGACTGCGCGACAGCGCCTCGCAGAACGGAGCGATGCCGCCCCCGAAGACGCCGAACGCGACTTCGACCCCAAGCGCGACGAGCGCGTCGACCAGCGCTTCCGAGACGGTCTGTTGCGCAGGCTGCGGCCAGGACGAGGTGACGGCCCGCATGGTGCCGCTGCCTGCGGGATGCACCGGACGTACGAGATCGCGCACGTCCGTCTCCGGGCCACGGGCTGGCAGGACTGAGCTCCGGGCGTAGGGACCTCGGTTCGGGCGGCCGTTCAGCATTGCGATCCTGTCGTGAGACGGCGCCCAACCCTCATGTGGGTGAACATCCGTATGCCTGCTAGACGGGCGCACCAGGTAGTGAATTAAGGGGGGGTGCGTCGCTTTTTTCCCACCTGCGTCTCAAACTGAAACGGCGGCACGCGGCGTGCAGAAGCCACGCGAGCGCTGCGGCGCAGCACGCACCCTATCCCACAAAAACCGCGGAAAAGTGGGCGACTTACCGACATGTCGCGGAGACGACTCGTGCGAGTCACGTGCACGACTCGAACCCACTTGACCCGAGTTGTGCATCACCCACACGAGTTGTGCACGACGGTACCCACAAATACTCGGCAAAATTACACGCCTGGTCGTCCGCAAGGCTGGCACCTCGATTGCACTGAGGGTCGGCCTACTCCGGAGGTCACCACGTGAATCTGCGCATCGCTGTTTTAGGATTGGTTGGTACGGTACTCGTTGCCTGTGCGGGCAGCGCGCCTGAAGCGGCGGTCGGAGAGGAGAGCGAGAACATCGTGCGTGGGCAGGTCGAGAAGCGGCTTCCCCAGGTGGTGGCGGTCCACTTCATCGGCTACGGCGGGACGACCTTGTGCAGCGGCACCTACATCGCGCCGCGCGTCGTCGCGACCGCCGCGCACTGTATGCGAGCCGATCAGATCCCGGACCAGGGCTTCGTCTACTTCGGCAAGGACTACCTGAACGACGTGAACGACCTGCCGAGCATTCCCGCGCCGGGCGCGCGTTCCAACTGGGCTCGCGTCGAGACCTCCGTCGTGGACCCGAACTACAGCGCGAGCGTGAACTACCCGGATCTCTCGATTTTGTTCCTCGATCGTGACCTCCCGTTCGATCCGATCCCGCTCGATCGCCACCACATCGCCGATCGCACCGATAGCGGCGAGATCGTCGGTTGGGGCGCCAATAAGGCCGATACGCCGGACCTCTCCCAGGTCGAGGGTTACGGCATCAAGCGCAGCGCGAAGGTGAAGATCCTCGGTTCGCCGACCGCCGCCGATTACCACTCGGACGATCCGAACCCCGGCATCCTCGACGCGACCATCCGCCCGAACCTGCTCAAGACGGACGGTCACGCGCCGCACTCCAACGCGTGCGCCGGTGACTCCGGTGGACCGCTCCTCGTCGAGCGTCACGGCGAGCAGCAACTCGCCGGCGTGATGTTCTGGACCGGCCTCTCCTGCGAGGACTATGCGATGTACACGCGCATCGATCCGTTCCTCGACTACTTCGACGCGCAGACGGCCCGCAACGGCAAGGCGGACCTCACGCCGCGCCTCGAGTGCGTCGAGGCGGAGGCGAACGGCAAGTACAAGGCGCGTTTCGGCTACGACAACGAGAACGGCGTCACGGTGAACGTCCCCTACGGCTCGCACAACTCGCTCGCGCAAGACCGAGCGAACGCGCGCCCGCAGAACTTCGCGCCCGGTGACCAAGCGTTCGCGTTCAGCGTCGAATTCAGCGCTCGCGACAGCCTGAAGTGGAAGCTCGATCCGCCGCACTCGAAGAGCACCACGGTGCGCGCCGACGCGCACTCGCCCGCCTGCGATCCGAAGGATCCGGAGCTGCTCTGCGGCGACGCGTGCAACAACGAGCTCAAGGCTGCCTGTGCTTCTCCGACTGCGCATCGCTCGCAGTGCATGAGCGATTGCGTGAACGAGACTGCGGTCCTCGCGACGTACGGTTGCGGCGACCAATACGGCGACTTCCTCAAGTGCGCGGCTGGGCTTTCGTCGGACGCCTCGAACTGGGACTGCTCCGTGCAGGGTCGCTCTCCCTCGCCGCTCTCGCCCGCGTGCGACGATCAGTTCAACGCCCTCATCACCTGCCTGTATTACTGAGCACGACGGTGAGCTGAGCCTCGCCGGACGTTCCGGCGAGATTCGCTGAACACACACCGACTTACACCGCGCGCCGGATCCTCCGCCGGCGCGCGGTGTCGTTTAAGGAGTTCGGCGCGCCGGCGCGGCATGTCCCAAGCGGAGACGCGTGAGGCTTAAGCTCGAGCGACCCCGACCGTTCGTAGCCGGGAACCAAAGGCATGCGAACGATGCGCGTGAGTCAGCGGATGCTCGGAAGTTTTGCGGCGTGGGCGGGCGTGGCGACGTGGGTGTTTCTCGCACTCCCGGTCGGCTGCGGCGGTAACAAGAGCGACGGCGGCACGGGCGGCAGCGGCGCTTCGACCAGCTCCGGCAAGGGCGGCAAGGGCGGCTCCGGCAAGGGCGGCTCGAGCGGTTCCGCGAGCGGCGGAGACGCCGGCAGCGGCGACACCACGGGCGACGCCGGCTCGGGCGCGCAGGGCGGCAGGGGTGGAAGCAGCGGAAGCGGCACAGGCGACATCGACCCGACGGCCCTCGACCCGGGCGCCGACGGCTCGACCTTCGACGGCGTCACGCTGAACGGCCCCGAGCTCGTGCGTCCCGTGACCGGCTGCGACGCGTTCGATGCCGACAAGGGCACACTCACACTGACACTCGATTCGATGCAGGGCGCGGCCATCATCCGCGCGACCGGCGGCGTCATCACCGTGAACAGCAAGACGTGCGTCGCGGCCGACGGCAAGACCAAGGCGACGACGGATGCCGTGAAGTCGATCAGCGTCACGGGCGGCTCCGAAGACGACACCGTGTACGTCGACGGCAGCGGGGACTACGGCAAGACCCTGCTCGGCGGCGACGGCTTCGTGCTCGACCTCGGTGACGGCGGCAACGACACCCTCATCGTGCTCGGCTCGAGCAACTCGGACGAGATCCGCTTCGGCACGGACGGCGACGCCATCCTGTGCGATTTCAACGCTGACCTCGTCCCCGACGTTCGCACGCGCGGCGCCGACAAGGTGATCGTCTCGACGGGCGCCATGCCGGACATCATCATGGGCGACGGCACGGACCTCGGTTTGGCCCCCGTCGCGGTGCCGATGAAGCTCTTCGGCGGCGGCGCGAACGACCTCTTGGTCGGCGGTTCCGCGGGCGACGAATACAACGGCGGCATCGGCAACGACACCATGCTCGCCGGGCGCGACCCGGGCGGCTCCGACGTCTTCGCCGGCAACGACGGCGAGGATTTCGTGGATTACGCGGGACGCACCGCGCCGATCACCGCGACGCTCGCGAGCGGCGCCGACGACGGCGAAGCGGGCGAGTACGACAACATCGACGTGAGCGTCGAGAACGTGCGCGGCGGCGACGGCGACGACCAGCTGACGGGCAACGCGTCCTCCAACAAGATCTGGGGCGGCGCGGGCAACGACGTCATCATCGGCGGCGAAGGCGACGACTTCCTTTACGGCGACGACGGCGACGATCAGATCCAGGGGCAGGCCGGCGACGATTTCATTTACGGTGATGCCGGCAACGACGTGCTCGCGGGCGGCGACGGCGACGACCTGCTCGACGGCGGCGACGGCGTGAACTCGCTCGACGGTGGTGCGAGCGACGCCGACATCTGCATACGCACGCCCGCCGACACCGCGGTCGCCTGCGAGCTCTAGAGCACGACTGACGGATTCCGACACTCGAAGCGGCGACTTCGAGGCGGAAACTCCACGCTCGTAGAGCCCTCGTGTGCGAACGAAGGGCGTTGTGTGCATACCTGTGCAGGCGCACCCGACGATCCCGCTAAATTCGCGGACACGGCGCGCGTGTACGGGAGTTAAGGCCCGAAATCGGCTGCGGTGTCGAAAATAGATCTGCTGATTTTGCTCAAGGCCTCGCGCGCCATGCCGTTTCCAAAGTCCTGCACGGGATGAGTTCCAGGGATCGCCGCGAGGCGCCGGGATTCATGTCGCGCCCAGCCACGAGGGTGACGTGGCAACCACTCACGTCAACTACTCCAAGGAATGGCAAACACCATGAAGCGTTTCAAGAGCCCGTTATTCCGCAGTCTGGCCCGTACCCTCGTGTGCGCGCTCCCCTCGACCCTCATCGCCTGCTCCGCTGAGCAAGGCCCGCAAAGCGCACAGGACGCGGACACCGCGGAATCCGCAGCGGCTCTCGGCGTCGAAGTTCCGACCTGCTCGCAGGCCGCGAACTCCGGCTTCACGGCTTCGAGCGGCGCGCTCGGCCTCACCATGGGCAGCGGCGTGACCTCGCTCGTCATGGGCGTCGTCAACGGCTACGTCACGGTCAACGGCTACACCTGCGTGAAGCAGGACAGCAACGGCGTCGTCACGAAGCTCACGCCCACGCTCGTCAAGAAGGTGAGCATCCTCGGCACGTCGGCCGACGAAAAGGTCGTCATCGACACGCTCTCGGGCTCGCTCGGCAGCATGATCTCCGCGACGGGCGGCATCACCATCGACATGGTGAGCGGCGCCGACTCCTTCTCGCTGCGCGGCTCGAACTCGGCCGACAAGTGGACGGCCGGCATGGACAGCGGCAACGTCTACTTCGAGATCTCCGGTGACAAGTTCGCCGACGTCGTCGTGAAGAACGCCGACACGTACGCGCTCAGCCTCAGCGGCGGCGCCGACGTGTTCACGGCGCAGGGCGGCGCGATCTCCGCGTCGAACCTCGCCGGCTCCACGGTCGCGAGCATCACGCCCGTCACGGCGGCGCTCACGATCAACGGCGGCGACGGCGACGACATCATCACGGGCGGCAACGGCGCCGACACCATCGACGGCGGCAACGGCAACGACATCTTCAAGGCCTCGGCGGTCGGCGACGGCAACGACAAGTTCACGGGCGGCGCGGGTACGGACAAGGTCGATTACTCGGTGCGCACGGCGGCCCTCAAGGTCGTGATGGACGGCAGCACGGCGAGCGGCGACACGGCCACGAGCGAAGCCGACAAGATCGGCTCGGACGTGGAAGACCTCGTCGGCGGCACGGGCGCCGACACGCTCACGGGCAACACCAACTCGAACCACATCCAGGGCGGCGACGGCGACGACGTCATCAACGGCGGCGCGGGCAACGCGACGTGCGCCTCGGACGTCGACATCCTCGACGGCGAAGGCGGCAACGACAAGTTCGACCAAGGTTCGGCGGCGGACTGCGGCGACACCCTCAACGGCGGCGCGGGCACCGACACGGTCGACTACGAGAACCGCATGAACGGCCTCGTCATCCTGCTCGACACCGCGGCGAACGACGGTGAGACCGGCGAGAAGGACAACATCAAGGCCGACGTCGAGGTCGTTCTCGGCGGCCAGGGCAACGACGTGATCACCGGCTCGGCGAACGCGGACGAAATCCACGGCGGCCCCGGTGACGACGTCATCAACGCTGGTGGCGGCAACGACAAGATCACGGGCAACAGCGGTAACGACACGCTGAACGGCGAAGCCGGCGACGACACGTTCGTCGAAGGCGGCGTCGATGCGGCCTACCACCTGATGGCCGCCGAGAACTTCGGCGACGGCAACGACATCGTCAACGGCGGCACGCACGACACGACCGGCGTCGATACGATGGACTACACCGGCCGCAGCGCCGCCCTCACGGTCACCCTCTGCATGGACGCGGCGCACCTCACGGGCGCGGCGAGCGGGCAGAGCCTTCCGGCGGCTTGCTCGGATCACGACGGTGAGTCGACCGAGCAGGACTCCGTCGTCAACGTGACGCACCTCATCGGCGGCACGCTCGGCGACTCGCTCACGGGCACGCCCACGGACGACATCCTCGAAGGCGGCGCGGGCGACGACACGCTCATCGGCGGCGCGGGCAACGACTTCCTGTACGGCGACGCCGGCGACGACACGCTCGAAGGCGACGACGGCAACGACACGATCGACACCGGCGCGCACAGCGCGAGCGGTCACGACACGGTCGACGGCGACGCCGGCGGCGTGAACGCGGGCGACGGCGACGTGTGCATCTACGACGCGACGACCGACACCTTCGCCGACTGCGAGCTCTGATCCTTCCCTGAGCTCCTGACCCGAAACGGGGCGTCCCAAAGACGCCCCGTTTCCCTTTTTGTGCGGTCGTCGTCGTTCGGGGTCGCGTCGGATTCGTTCGCTACTCGGCCGCCATCTCGCCCGAACCGCCGAGCTCCTTCGGGAAGTCGCGGAGCTTGGGCAAGCCGTCGTGGAGCGGCAACACCGTTTCGGCGTAGTTCACGTGCACGCCCGGCTGGAAGCGGAACCCCGAGAGCACCGCGGCGTACACGTCGATGAGCCCCATGCCGGGGTGCTCGGTGAAGAGATGACCGCCGCACGCCTTGCACCACTTGCGAACGCTGCTCGGGTTCTTGCTGAACGAGCCGACGTGCTCCGCCCCGCGCGTCACCTGCACCGCGGTCGGCGGCCACAGCGTGAACGCATTCACGGGCGCCGCCGCCCACGAGCGGCACGAATCACAATGACAAAAGCCCATCCCGGCCGGATCCCCCGTCACGCGGAGCTCGACCGCACCACAAAAACAGCTTCCTTTGTACTCGTTCTGACTGGGCATCTTCCTTCTCCTCGGGCCGCGACCGCCGGCAACTCGCCGAAGCGTCGCGCGCCGTACCGCGAACGTAGGAGTCGAAGGGCGTGGCGAGAATGACCCGACGCCCGCCGCGCTTGACCGAAACACCGGAACCACGCGCCTGCACCGCGAAACGGGGGTTTGAGCTCCAGTGCGCCCGCGCTCTATGCTCGCCGGACGATGGCGAAGCCCGGAAAGCACGTCCCTGAAATCGTGCAGGCGGCAGAAACGCTCGAAAGCGAGCTCGTTCAGCTCGAAACCCTCGCGCGCGCCGCGCAGAAGCATCGACTGGACTCCGAGAAAAACATCACGCGCGCCGCGAAAGAACTCTCCGAAGCGCTCGGCCTCCCGGAGCGCTTAGCGGCGGGCCTACGCGCGCTCGGCGTCGCCATGCAACAGATGGAAGCGCGCCAACAAGCGGCGCTCGAGCCCCTCGCCGCGTTCGCGAACCAAATCCAAACCCGCATGCAAAAACTCGCCGCGCACATGCAGGCCTTCGCGGCGCTCGGCCAAGCCACCGCGGAAGCCACGGCGCTACTCCAAGCCGGCGGCGAACGCACGGCCCTGCTCGAGGGCGCCAAAGCCCAACTCAATCACATCGCGGACGACGCGCGTGCGCTCTTCGAAGCGGCGCGCGCCGACGACTTTCCCGAAGTCGCACGCGAAGCGGACGCTTTGAAACAACGTGTTACGGCGCTCACACGGAAGCTCGAGGGCGCGAGCCCGTCGAATTGAGGGCGCCGCAAGGCGGGAAAGCCCTACGAGTGCTTCCGTCCATACATGACGTGTATGGACGGGGGCCTACGAGTGCTTCCGTCCATACATGACGTGTATGGACGGGGGCCTACGAGTGCTTCCGTCCATACGTGACGTGTATGGACGGGGGCCTACGAATGCTTCCGTCCATACGTGACGTGTATGGACGGGGGTGATGGGCGGCAAGGCCGCATTGACCCAGCTTGGGCGCAACCGTCCGGGAGAAGCGCGCGTCAAACATCACATCAAGGCCGTCGACCGGCTGCTCGGTAACGAGCACCTGCACCGCGAAAGCTCGGCCGTGTACCGCGCCATCGCGCAGACGTTGCTCGCGGGCGTCGCGCAGCCGGTGCTCACGGTCGACTGGTCCGACTTCGAGTGCGGCGGCAGCCGCAAATGGGCCATGATTCAGGCGGCCGTTCCGATCGGCGGTCGAGCCGTCGTGGTCTACACCCGGGTCTTCCCGTTCAAGCGCTACAACAGCCCCGGCGCTCACCGGATGCCGGCTTTCGCGGCCCTTGGTTCCGCGCGGTCGAGGCTCACCGCTGGGACTGGGTCGGAAGAATTCGAAACAAGATCAAGTACCTCAACGAGGACACCGGTCGATGGTGCTTCAGCGACTCGCTGTATCGGCCAGCATACGGGGACTCACGGCTTGCCTCCCGTCAGGTCGCTTCGTTGCTTACCAAAGTACCGAGCAGCCGCAATCGCGATCCGATCGAGTTGACCGGCCTCGAGGTGGATATTGACCTCCGCGAGCCAGTCATCCTGGGCAAGCATGCCACGGAGGCGTACGCGAAACGCGATGTGCCCCGCATGATCCGAGGTTGCAGCGAGACGTAGGTGCCCTTCAAGCGAATCTGCCGTCTTGGTTCCGACCCAGCCGCGCCAATTTGCAGCTAGATCCTGGAAGAAGGCTGCCCAATGTTCAACGTGAATGTCGTACACGTCGACAGAGGCACCAACGGGACCGATCAGACCCACGTGAAAGGTCGTGCCGTCGTATCCCTCCAGATCGTGCGGGACCTCGCCAGTGAACCGAAGCTCGGTGGAGTCGTGGACGGACTTGAGCACGAAGTCATCGGCCATCCTCGTCCGCCCAACGTATCAGGTTTCAGCTGCGTGGTGCGAGCGTCAGCGAGCGCCACGTCTGCTGCACACCGGAGTTGGGCGGCGGGCGCTAGCGACGGGCCCAGTACTTTGGACGGCGACGGTAGTGAGCGACGGCTATGATCTCGAGCTCATCGTCTGAGACCTCGCGGTACACAATCGCATATGGAAACCGACCCAATAGGACGCGCCGCGAGCCTTTGACGAGCCGCCAGCGCTCGGGCGCGCCCAGGAGTTCGGCAATCTTCAGGCGAACTACACTCAGGAACTCGAGGCCCAGTCCGTCGCGACGTTCTTCATACCACCGGGCAGCCTCATCGAGCTCGACCTCAGCAGCGGGATGAAATCGGAAACGGCTAGCGCGCACGCAATCGCTGCTCGACTCGGGAAAGGACTTCCTCGCCCGGGACCGGCTTCACCCGTCCGGAGTCGACATCATCAGCACGCTTCCGGATCTCGTCTTCCCACTCTTCCCCGAGGTCGAATCCGTCGAGGCTTGCGGCAATAGCTTCGACAAGCTCTGCGCGCTCACGCGGGGCAAGCTCAAGGGCAGCCTGAAGGACTTGGCTCGGCTCGCTCATCACGTTGGAGTTTAGCAGAAAGGACGAGCCCCGTGCTGCCCTCGGACCGAGTCCGCGAGAATCTCGCTGCTGCGAATCAGCGTCGGCTGCGCGAACGATCTCCTTGTCGTCGGCCCTTCGCCGCGAGCGCGCAGCGACCTTGATCTCATGGGTGTACGCCCAGTGGGTCATGTTGGAGTGACCACGTCGCCCGCCGCTACCACCTTCGCTACGGATCTTCTTCAGGCCCATGGCGCTCTCTCCGTCCGCCTAACGTACCAGGTTTCAGCTGCGCCGGGCGAGCGAACGCGAGACCGGCGTCTGCTGCGCGAGCGAACGCGAGACCGGCGTCTGCTGCAAACCGGAGTTGGGCAGCCTCGGACGTTACGCCCTATGCGCCTCGTGCTCGCTCGGCCCGAGCCCCGCCGCCTGCGTTGCTTGCAGCCCTTCAAGAAGTCCGCGGCCAAGGGGGTCTAGCCCGCGCTTTTGATCAAGCCACTGAAGGATTTCGACAAAGTGGTATGCAGCGCTGTCGTTCTGCCATTGAAGATGGACAGCCAGATTGACCGCAACCGGCTCGAGCGCCATAGCCAGCTCATCGAGATTGTCGCCGACCTTGGCGCTCCAGAACATAGCTCGATGCAGGCCGGTCCAGGGCGCGTTCGTACGCCAAGCCTCCATACAGTCGTGCACAGCAACGCGGAGTTTGAACAGAAGCAAGTTCCTTCGCTCAAGTTGAACGTGCTGCCGCAACAAGGAAGTCGCAGTCGCCCTAGACTCAGTGGTCTCAAGGTCACAATGCATCAAGCGGACGAACGGAGGACCGAGCGGAACCGTCCAGACTCGTCCGTCGCCGTGCGGCTCCGCGGACGGCGACCAAGAAGGCTCGCTTCTCTTGTACTCGGTCTCGGACGGATCCTCGGTGTTACATGCCACCTCGAAGGGGGTGGGCGTCTGCCAGAGAACGCGCCATAGCGGAGCGAGCGAGTAAATGTCGAGCGTGGGGCCGGTCGGTTGCAACCGGGCTAGGAAAAGTGGCGTTGCCAGAGTCTTGAGCCAAGCGATCTCGTAGTCACGCCAAGATCCGTCTCGAATTCCACCGAAACGCAATGTCTCGTGCAAGCCCTTGACCTGCAACGTGAAGACTTCATCGACCGTAACACTGGTCGCGCCCGCTTCAGCGTAGAGCTGGCAGAAGAAATCGATCCCAAAGTCGTGCTCTCGCGGGATCTTCACCGGTGCGGCTAACCGGCCTATCAGCGATTGAGCGTCCGCCTCGTTCTGTGCGCCCAGTGCCACGAATCTTGCTTGCTTCCCCGGCATCGACAAAACCTCTCTCGGTCTGCCCAACGTACCAGGTTTCAGCTGCGCCGGCCGAGCGAACGCGAGACCGGCGTCTGCTGCAAACCGGAGTTGGGCAGCGCGACGGGCCCGTTTGCTGGCCAACTCTACTCTCGAACTTCCTCATGAATGTAGACCGCGTCGACTCGGTGCATCGCGATGGCTAGTGCCACGTCGGTATTGACGCCGTTGTTGTCGGTCATCAGGGCTTGGGCCAACAGGTGGGTGCGAGCCAGTGGCGCGAGCTTTGGTACAAACGGCCGGAGCGGCTCCGCGAGCCCATCCGGCCTGATCAACTCGAGCGAACCAACGTTACCGTCGCGAAAGTCTCCGTGATCCTGAGGCCAGGTCGAGGTACCTGAGCTCGGGACGGCGCCCACAAGAAGATTATCCAGCACCAAGCAGCCGAGGGCATCGTTCAGCTCGGCCGACGTGTCGACCTGGCGCTTGATCCCGATCCCGATCACGTTGGTATCCCTCAGGGCCCCGCAAGCGTCGGCAGGAGGCCCTGTCTCTAGGACAAATCCCTGGATCACGCAGGGAACCGTCATGAGCGCAGCAAGCGCAGCAACGTCCGAACGTCGAAGCGCGTCGAACCAGCGGGAAGCCAGAGCCAACGCATCAAAACGATCAGCGGAGGCCGAGTCGGGGACGCTGTCAGCCTTGGCCGTCGCTGTGTCATGAACGGGCGCGGCGCGTGGCAGCGTCGGGCCCTCGGACGAACGCCCCGTCGAACTCGCTGGCGGGGACGGAATGCTGGCAGCAGGCGGCGTCGTGGGTCGGCAGCTCAATCCGAACACGAGCAAAACCATTCCAGGTGAGGCCAGCCGCATAATGCCCTCGTCTGCCCAACGTACCAGGTTTCAGCTGCGCCGGCCGAGCGAAGGCGAGGGCGGCGTCTGCTGCAAACCAGAGTTAGCCAGGACCGTCGTCGTGAGGCTTCGCGGACGGAAGCCAGGGATATCGCGCTCCGAGGAACCTGCGGCAAGAGTCGCGACATGCTTCGCAAGGGTGGGCACTGAGCGCCCGCACCAATTGCTCAAACTCCGACGGTTCTGCGCCGAGTTCCAGGAGGTACTTGATGGCGCAGACAGCCGTGAACGTCATCCAGTTCATGAACTTGTCGTTGTCCCAGAGCGTGGGCCGACTTGTTAGCTTGTCGAGATGAGCGCGAATGATTGAAGGTGCGGCCTCATGCCCCGTGCGCGCGACGGCTTGGAGAAGATTCGAGGCGTGGGCGGGGTCCGTGGCATTCAGACAATCTGATAGAATCTGAAACGCTTCGTCGCGCGGGAGTGCGCTGGCAACGGACAGTGCGATCGCGGACCACTCCTCGGGTCCCGCCTCGCGGATGACGAACCTCAGCATGTCGGCGAAGTCGTGCTGACCTCGAAGCCATGCCGCGTTCTGACAGAAGTCGGTCCTGTCCCGAAGGCTCAGGCGCGGCCATTCGGTCCGAAGCTCAACGAAGGAAATTGAGGCGCTTCCATCCATGAAACGCGAAATGTGATGACCGATCCTTTTCGTTGGGTGACGATAGGTTCGAGACCAACGCCGTTCGCGTTCGAGAGGCATAGAGGTGCCATCCGGCGCGTCGAAAAATTGGGGATACCTTGACCCCAAGGATCGCGGCGGTCTCGTCATCAGCGCGTCTCGTCTCTGGCTAACGTATCAGGTTTCAGCTGCGCCGGCCGAGCGAACGCGAGACCGGCGTCTGCTGCAAACCGGAGTTGGCCAGCCGTCGCCCGGCGCGGTCGTGTCTCGCCCGCAGGGTTGCCGCTCCGTCTTGCGATAATTATCAAATGTGATAGTAATCGGGATGGATGCTTAACCGTTCGCGAGTATCTCGACGAAAGCGGTCGAAGCCCCTTTCGCGGTTGGCTGTAGGAGTTGGACGCGGCAACGAGGGCTCGCGTCCAAGCTCGGATCCTCCGCTTCGAAACGGGCAACCTCGGCGACCACAAGCAGGTCGGCGACGGCGTATGGGAAGCGCGGCTGGCGTTCGGACCCGGCTACCGGGTCTACTTCGGCAAGAGCGGGAGAGAGTTGGTGCTGCTCCTGCTCGGAGGGGACAAGGGCTCGCAACGAAAGGACATCAAGCGCGCCAAGGAAGCTTGGGCGACGTACCTGAAGGAGACTCAGCATGGCTCGAAGAAGTAAGGACTGGAACGAAGGACTGGCAGAGGACCTTCAGGACGCGGAGTTCGCAAGGCAGTTTCTGGCTGCGGCGGTCGAAGACGGGATCCCGCTGAAGACCGCGCTAGCGAAGGTGATTCGCGCAAGAGGCGTGAAGGAGTTCGCCGAGAAGGTCGGCATGCCAAGCCCGAATGTGTTGCGTGCGATTCACCCCAAGCACAACCCGACGCAGGAGACGCTCGAGCGTCTGCTCAAGCCGTTCGGCCTCCGAATCGGGCTCGCCGAACTCAAGCACCGACGACGGAGCCGCGCAGCCTGAGTCTCCGCCTCTCCGGTCTGCCCAACATCTATTTCTGCCGCGCTGCCGCCGCAACCCTTTGGATCTGCGACCCGCAACCGTCGCGATTTTCCATGCATGCGCGGCGCCAACGCTCGACCTGCGCTATTGGATAACGGTAGCGAACGCCCCGGCGGCATCGATGCGCAACGGTTCCGGCGACGGCGCGCTGCAAGCTCGTGTCCGCCGCCGAACAACGACCGCAACCTCGGCGCTATGACGCGCGCGTCGTCGACGGGTGCGCCGGCGGGGCGCCGGTCAACCCTTTCTCGAGTCCTCGGGTTTGACGAGCCGACGAGCGCGCGATCGGCGCGGGTTGAGCCGCCGGGGGCTCGTGGGGGTACGTGGAGAGCGCGATGACTTCGGCTCGGATTTGGGTGTTTGCGGCTCCGATGGTGCTTTTTGTGGCCTGTTCGGGGAACGATGACGGGGGCGGGAGCACCGGAGCCGGAAGCGGAGGGTCCGCGGGAGTCGCGGGCCGTGCGGGCGCAGGCGGCGCCGGGAAGAGCGGACAGGCGGGGGCGGGCGCAACCGGGACGGGGGCGACGGGCGGAGCGAGTACTGGAGGGTCCGGCGCGACTAGCGCGTCTGGTGGCAGCGGCGGGGCGAGTGGAACTTCGGGAGCGACGGCGAGTGGAGGGGCGGGCGGCTCGAGCGCAACCGGCGGCTCTGCGGGCAGCAGCGGGCATGCGGGCGGCGCGGGAACGACGAGCAGCGGCGGGGCGAATGCGGGCGGCGGGGCGGGGCGCGGCGGAGCGAGCGCTGGACGTGCGGGGAGCGGCGGGCGTGGCGGTTCGGGCGGTGCGGCGGGCGAAGCTGGGAGCGGAGGTTCGACGGAGGGCGCGGTCGATCCGTTTGGGGTGCATATGATTTATCCCACGCTGGCGGGCGGGAAGGAGTGGTACGCGAAGTGGGATTCGAATCCGCGGAGCTTTACGGGGCAGGATCCGAATGACGCTTGGTTCGACGCCGATCACGGCGACGCGAGCTATCACACGGACGGCGACGGGATTTTCAAGATCACCGGCAACGTGCCGCGCATGTACATCCACGATCCGGCGCTCATGGATCAGTGGCGCGATGTCGAGGTCACGATGTATTTCCAGCGCGTCGATGACGACGGCACGGCGTGGGGCGGCCTGGTGGCGCTCACACGCACGAACCACGGGACCATCGGTAACGAAGACGTGAACCTCTGCGATACGCGCGGCATCGACGGCCGCATGCGCTACGACGGCAACATCGACTTCGAGAAGGAGACGGCGCACCCCGACTCCGTGTCGATCATGACGCACAAGCAGTGGTCGGGCGGCATGCCGAAGAACGTGTGGCTCGGCTACAAGCTCGCCGTGTACGACCTCCCGAACGGCAACGTGAAGCTCGAGCTCTACCTCGACACGACCGACGGCGAGAACGGCGGCGATTGGCAGCTCTTGCAAGAGCTCGAGGACGACGGCACGAACTTCGGCGTCGGCGGGACGCCGTGCACGAGCGGTGTCGATCCGGCGGCGAAGCTCACGAACGCCCCGACGCGCGACCACTCCGAGACCGGCAAGCCGAACATCAGCGTTTACTTTCGTAGTGACGGCGTCGGCACGAACGGCTTGCTCTACAAGAAGGGCAGCGTGCGCGAGATCGTCGCGCCCTGACGGGCGCGCAACCGAAGCACGGACCTAGCAGCGGGAGGGCGGTCGCAGACTGGGCGGTTTGTCTATACAAAATACTTGTATAGACAAAGCAATGAGCTGCGAACCCCCCACCACGGGCGGCGTCGCTTCGCGTAGGGGCACCGCGGACGACACCCCTAATCGGATTTTTCGAGCACGCCGTACATCGCGAGCTTGCGCCACGCATCGTGACCGCGGAGCCAGGTCGTGACGGTGCGTGCGAGCGCGGCGAAGCGCATCTCGCGCCGGTAGCGCTGTGCTTCGTCGAGCAGTGAGCGCGTGGAGCGCGCGTGCCAGCCGAGCTCGCTGAAGAAATCGAGACCGCTCGCGGGCGCGAACTTCATGGCGGCGCCCGCCGGTTCGAGCGTCTTACCCCACGCGCGGCGCGCGCGCGCGAGCACTTCGGGCATGGCGGCTTCGACGAGCCAGAGCCGCACGGCGGGGGCTGCGAAGAGCGCCTGTGCGAGCGCACGCACGTCGGCCTCATCGAGGTACGCGAGCACGCCTTCGGTGACGACCACGACGCGCTGCCGACTCGCCGTGAATCGCGAGAGCAGCGCGGAAAGCTCGGCCGGGCGCGTGAGATCGAGCGCGACGCGTTCGAGCTCGCACGCTGGGCGTTCGCCCGCCAAAAGCGCCGCCTTTTCGGCGATGATGCTGGGCAAATCGGCTTCGACCCAGTGAAGCGCGGGCGGCAGCGGGAGTCGGTACGGGCGCGTGTCGAGCCCGGCGGCTAGGTTCAACACCACGTCGACGCCGCCCGCGGCGAGCGCCTCGAGAATGAGCTCGTCGTAGACCTTGGCGCGCACGGGGATCATCCATTCGAGCGAGAGCTTCGGCAGCGCCTGCGCGATGGCGCGCCCGCGTTCACCGGCGAGCCGGCGCGCGAGTGGATCCTGCAAGATGCCGCCTGGCCGTTCGCTCTCGAGCGCGCGATAGTGCGCGACCCAGCGCGCCGTATCGGAGACGTCTTCGACGAGCGCTCGCGCCACGCCGTTCACACGTCGGTGAGCTTCACGCGCCGGCCGCCGATGATCGCTGCGATTTCGATCTCGCCGCCGAGCGCCTCCACGTAGCGGCGCAGGCTCGAGACGCGGTGATCGGCGCGGCTCTCCAGGCGTGACAGCTCCGATTGCGTCATGTCGGCATTCGCTGCGAGCTCGGCTTGAGTGACGGCGAGCTCGTTCCGAAGCTCTTTCAACGTGAGCGTTCGGATCGCTTCTTCGACGCGCGCCTTGACGCGCACCGAGGCCGGCGCCGAGAGCCGACCGTTCTTGACCGATTTCCACGTTCGAGTGAGCGCCATGAGTCCTTCGTTCAGCGGAGCTCGAGCCGCTCCACGTTCGAGAGCGTGCCTTCGAGAAATTCGCGCCAGAGCCGCTCGGCGCGGCGCACGGAGTCGCCGTAGTAGCTGCGATCCAGGCGCTCACCGAGCACGACGAGGCCGACGCCGCGCGCCGCGTCCACGCCGTAGAGCAGGCGAAACGCGGGTCCCGGCGCACGCCGGGAGAGCTCGTAGAGTGCCCGCGCGGGAACGGGGGGATCGGTGAGCGCGAAACCCGCGGCCTCGAGAACCTCGAAGTAGAGCCGGCGGAGCTCGCTGGTCGCGTCCTCCTCGCGCGCGAGCTCGCTCGAACCGAAGCGTGAGCGAACGACGTGCAGCGCCCAACGCGAGCGCGGATCGGCCAGGCGCCGGATGCGCTGCACGGCCTTGAGTACGCGCGCCGACTCCGAGCCGCGCAGGTGCGCGAGCCGCGCGACGAAGCGAGGCGACTCGAGCTTGGCGAGCACGCGCTCGGCGTAGCCGCGGAAGGCGCCCCACTCCTCGAGCTCCCACGCGAGTGCGTTCGCGAACGCGAAATCCGCCACGCACGGGTGTTCGAACCAGAGCAACAGCTCGCGACTGCCGGGCGGCGTGCGCTCGGGGCCGAGCTCGCTCGCGAGGTCGAGCGCGGTCGCGACGTCCTCGGCGGCGGCGTCGTCGAGCGCTGCGAACCACTCTGCGAAAGCCTCCGTCGTGACGAGCTCGAGCATGCGCCGAAGATGCACTCTGATGCATATGTCGTCAAGTGCATACGCAGGCCGCGTCAAAAATCCGGCGCGCGTAACAGTTAAAATCCATTTCAGTGACGCTCGTTACGTCCCCCAACAAACAAAAAATTCATCATCTATTCGAGCCGATGCACGTCTCTTGCAGTGGGCGGGCCGGATCCCCCAGTAAACCCGTAAAAACAGCCGCTTTGATGCTGTTTCTTTGCACGGCATGGCTCGTGCTTCAGGGAGGTGTCGCGGACCATTCGGGTTCGCACCACCGAGGCACGCATTTGATTTTGTTTCACCGGAAGAACCTCCTGTTCGTCGGCATCGGCGTCGGCGTGAGCATCGCCGGCATCTTGGCTGCCCACTCCTTCGAGCGCGGCGGCGCGTCCGTCGAGCCGGCATCCGACGGCACGCGCGTGGGCGAGCACACCATCACGCTGCCGCAGGACGCAGCGGCGTGGAAACTCGTGCACCGCGGCACGGCCGCTCCCCTCGCCGAGCGCTGGAGCGATCCGTACCCCGCCCGCTTCAAGGTGGACGAAGCGCGGGCGTCGCGCGTGGGCTCGCCGCTCGCCGGACGCGTCTCGCAGGTGTTCGTCGAGATTGGCCAATCGGTCAAGGCCGGCGACCCGCTCGTCTCGATCAGCAGCCCGGACGTGGCCGAACTCCGTTCCGAGCGGCAAAAGGCCGAGGTCGATCTCAAGGTCGCCCAGGCCAAACAAGCCCGCATCCAGGCGATGGTCGATGCGCGCGCCGTGGCCGGCAGCGAGGCGTTGAACGCCGATCACGAACTCAAGGAGGCGGAGCTCGCGCTCTCGCTCACCGACACCAAGCTCTCCTCGCTCAAGGTGTCGGCCGCCGGGCACAACGCCTTCACCGTCGTCGCTCCGCGCGACGGCGTGGTGATCGAGAAGAACGTGCTGCCGGGCCAGCAAGTGACGACCGAAGGCACGCTCTTCAGCGTCGCCGACCTCGACACCATCTGGGTGGTCGCGGACCTCTTCGAAACGGACGCCGCCACGGCCGTGAGCAAGGGCTCGAACGCGCACATCACGAGCCCGTCCTTGCCCGGCGTGCAGATCGACGCGCAGGTGGAAGCCATTTCGTCCGTGTGCAACCCGCAGGGTCACACCGTGTCGGTTCGCATTCCCATCACGAACGCGCAGCGCTCGATTCGCCCGAACGCCTACGCCGAGGTGCGTTTCCGCGAGCCGGCGCCCGCCGGCGCCGTCGAAGTCGGCGTCGCGGCCGTCGTGTCGGACGGCGACAAGCAATACGTCTACGTCGAGCAGGGCAACGGCACGTTCGTACGCCGTGAAGTCGTGGCCGGCGCGGCGCGCGCGAATCGCGTCGAAGTCCTGCACGGGCTCAAGGCGGGCGACGTGGTGGTCGAAGAAGGTTCCGCCCTGCTCGACAACCAAATCGCGCTGTCGACCTGAGCCGCGAAGCCAAGAGTCATGCTCGAAAAACTTCTGCATTTTTCGCTGTCGAAGCGCGTCGTCCCGTTCGTGCTCGCGGTCGTGCTGGGTCTGTGGGGCTTTTTCTCGTACTCGAACCTGACGATCGAGGCGTTCCCGGATCCGACCGACACCCAGGTCCAGATCATCACGCTCTTCCCGGGTCAGCCCACGGAAGAGGTCGAACGCCGCGTGTCGCTGCCGCTCGAGCGCGCCATGAACGGCACGCCGGGCCTCACGAACCTGCGCAGCATGTCGCTGTTCGGACTCTCGTTTTTGACGATGACGTTCGACGACAACACCGACCTCTTGCGCGCGCGCCAGCAGGTGACCGAGCGGCTGGCGGACGCGGAGCTGCCGCCGAACATCCAGCCTTCGCTCGGGCCGATGGCCACGCCAATCGGCGAAATCTTCCGCTACACGCTCGACGGGCCGGGCGCCGATCCGATGACGCTGCGCACGCTCCAGGATTGGGTCGTGCGGCCGCGGCTGCTGCAGGCGGCGGGTGTCGCCGACGTCGTGTCGTACGGCGGGCTCCTGCGTGAAGTCCACGTGCAGCCCGATCCGCGACGGCTCGCCGGACTCGGCGTGGGCCTGGACGACATCTTCGCGGCGCTCTCCAAGGGCAGCGGCAACGCGAGCGGCGGTTACGTCGAGCGCGGCTCCGAAATGTTCGTGATCCGGAGCCTCGGCATTTTCGGCGGGCTCGACGACGTGAAGCGCGTGCGCGTCGGCTACCACGACGGCGTGCCCGTGCTCGTGAGAGACGTCGCGGACGTGGTCGAGGGTTACGCGCCGCGACAAGGCGTCGTCACGCGCAACGGCAACGAGGACGCCGTCGAAGGCATCGTCCTCATGCGCCGCGGCGAGAACCCGACCAAGGTGCTCGGCGCGCTGCGCGAGAAAATCCAGCGGCTCGAGCACGGCGTGCTGCCGAAGGGCGTCCACCTCTCGGCCTTCTACGACCGCACCGAGCTCGTCGCGACGACGCTCCACACCGTGTTTCACAACCTGCTCGAGGGCGCGCTCCTGGTCGTGCTCGTGCTCTTCGCGTTCACGCTCTCGATCCGCGCCGCGCTCATCGTCGCGGCGGTGATCCCGCTGTCGCTCGCCGCGTCGTTTGCGTACCTGTACGCGCGCGGCATGTCCGCGAACCTGCTCTCGATGGGCGCCGTGGATTTCGGCATCATCGTCGACGGCGCCGTCATCCTCGTGGAGCACGTGTTCCACAAGCTCTCACCTCCGCTGCACGGGCACGGCCACGGCCACGGCCCGAGCTCGCACCGCCCCGTCCCGCAAGATCCGGCGACGTTCGCGGCGCGCCTGTTCGACGCCGCGCGTGAAGTGGCACGCCCCACCCTGTTCTCGCTGCTCATCATCATCGCGGCGTACATCCCGATCTTCTCGCTCCAGCGCGTCGAGGGCCGCATCTTCTCGCCGCTCGCGAACACGGTCGTCAGCGCGCTGCTCGGCGCGCTGCTCATGACGTTCACGCTCGTGCCCGTCTTGTGCTTGCTCTCGCTGCGCAAGGCGAAGCCGATGCGCGAGTCGCCGCTCGTCACCTGGGCGCAGCGCATCTTCGAGCCGTCGCTCAAGTTCGCGCTCGAGAACTCGGTGCTCATCATCGCGCTCTCCGTGGCGGCGCTCGCCTCCACGGCGGCGCTCCTGCCACGGCTCGGCTCCGAGTTCTTGCCGGAGCTCAACGAAGGCGCGCTCTACACGACCTTCATGCTGCCGGGGAATTACTCGCTCACGGAGGGCCGCAAGATCACCCCGCGTCTCAAGGCGATCTTGATGAAGACGCCCGAGGTGACGGAAGTCTTGTCGCAGCTCGGCCGTCCCGAGGACGGCACCGACACGAAGCTCCCGAACAACCTCGAGGTCTTCATTCGCCTGAAGCCGATGGCGGAGTGGCGTCCGGGCATGCGCTCGCTCGAACCGCTCATCGACGAGATGGCGAACAACCTGCGCGTCGTGCCGGGCATCGACTACAACTTCTCCCAGCCCATCCGCGACAACGTCGAAGAGAACATCTCCGGCCAGAAGGGCCAGGTCGCGTTCAAGATTTACGGCGACGACCTCGACCAGCTGGTTGCGGCGGCCGAAAAGGCCAAGGACGTCATCTCCAAGGTACCGGGCGCCGTCGACGTCGGCATCACGAAGTCGGGCAGCTCGCCGCAGATCTCGATCAAGCTCGACCGCGACGCGCTCGCGCGCTTCGACCTCGATCTGGTCGACGTGCAAAACTACGTCGAAACGGCCATGAGCGGCCACGCCGCCAGCGAAATCTGGGACGGCGAGAAGCGCTTCGACGTGACGGTGCGCCTGCCGCCGTCGACGCGCGAAGACGTCGACGCCATCTCGCGCATCATGCTGCCGATGAAGGACGGCTCGCTCCTGCCGCTCTCGGCGATCGCGTCGGTCGGCATGAGCACGGGTCGCGCGGCGATCACGCGCGAAGACGGGCGCCGTTACGTCGGCGTACGCATGAACGTGCGTAACCGCGACCTCGGCTCCTTCGTCGAAGAGGCGCAAAAGAAGGTCGCCTCGGCGGTGCACCTGCAGGAAGGCTACGAAACGACCTGGGGCGGCGAGTTCGAGAACCAGCGCCGCGCGATGGCCCGGCTCGAAATCGTGATCCCGCTCGCGCTCGCGCTGACCGCGCTGCTGCTCTTCTCGGCGTTCGGCTCGATCTTCGACACGACGCTGATTCTGCTCAACGTGCCGCTCGGGCTCGTGGGCGGCGTGGTCGCGCTCGCGTTCGTCCACATGCCGCTCTCGGTGTCCGCGGCGGTCGGCTTCATCGCGTTGCTCGGCCAGGCGGTGCTCAACGGCGTGCTCGTCGTCTCGGCGATCAAGCTCCGGCTCGAAGCGGGCGAAGCGCCGTTCGAAGCCGTCTTCAACGGCACGCGCGAACGTCTGCGCGCCGTGCTCGTCACGGCCTTGCTCGCGTCGCTCGGCCTCCTGCCGGCCGCGATGTCCCACGCCATCGGTAGCGAAACGCAGCGGCCCATCGCCGTGGTCGTCGTCGGCGGCACCATTTCGGCCGCCCTCCTCACGCTCATCGTGCTCCCCGTCACCTACTACTGCGCTTGCCTCCTCCGGCAACGCTTCGTCAACGTGCGCGGCCTGGCTCAGCTCGGCGCGCACGGCGGCGGCGCGAACGCAGAGTAGTGGGTGTTCCCGACCGTGGGTCGGACGCTCAGCGCATCACGGCGTCTGCGGCGCAGCCGCGGCTTCGACGGCGCCTAAGGTGCACGGCTTCGCTCTCACGCGGCTGTTCTGATCGATGGGCGGACAATCCGTGCCGAGTCCGACCGCCACGCTGTTCCACGCCGGCTGCAGCGTTTGGAGCGGCCCGCCGTCGTAGACGGCGAGCGGGGCGAGCTCGGGATCGGCGACTGTGGGCGTGCCCGAGCAGAGCGCGCCGCCGGGCCACTGCAGGTTACCGCCGTCGCTCGCGTGCATGCTGTCGCAGCCGGGCGTGTATTGCGCGGAGTTGCCTGAAATCAGCGTATTTTTGAGCGTGAGCCCGCTGCCGAAGATGGCGCCCGCGACCTGACCCATCGCCGTCGAATGGTTGTCGGCGATGGTCACGTTGAGGAGCGTGCCGGTCGGATCGTGCGCGAGCCAGAGGCCGGCGCCGTTGCTGCCGAACGCGGTGTTGCCCGCGATCGTCACGTTCGTGAGGTCCGCCGTGCGTTTCGAAAGCCAGAGGCCGCCGTTGTAAAACGCCTTGTTGCCGGAGACGGTGCTCATCGTCATCGTGATGGCGAGCCCTTCGAGGTACATGCCGCCCGCGTTGCCCGAGTCCTCCGGCGTGACCGCGTTGTCGCGCACGCTGCTGAAGTCCATCGCGAAGGTGCCGTCCTCGGAGTTCGAGACGCGGAAGAAGCCGCCGCCGATGGCGCCCGCGCTGTTGTCCGCGATGTCGACGCCGCACAGCGTGGTCTTCTCGTCGCCGCCGTCCATGTAGATGGCGCCGCCGCAGCCGCCGTTGCCCGGATTGCCGTCGGTGCCGGTCGCTGCGTTGCCCGTGAACACGGAATCGATGACGATGAGGTCGCCGTTCAGGCTGCCGACGGCGCCGCCGTCACTGGCGGAGTTGTTCCTGAAGGTGCTCTCGGAGATGAGCGTCTCACCGCCGCCGAAGCCGTAAATCGCGCCGCCGGCGACGTCCTGGCCCGTCGCCGGTGCGTGGTTGTCGTCGAACACGCACGCGAGCACGTGGAGGCTCCCGCCGTCGCGGTAGATGGCCCCGCCACCCTGCGCCGTGTCGTCGCCGCCCGCGGGACTCTGGCCGTCGACGAACGTGAGGCGCTCGACGGTGAGCAGCGGCGTCGTCTGGTCGTAGCCGGAGTCGAGGTAGAGGATGCGCGCGCTCTTGCCGCCGCTCAAGGTCACGAGGTTTGCGCCGTCGAGCACCGTTTCTTTTTTGAAGACGATGGTCTGCGTCACGGTGATGGTGACGGGCGCGGGGCCGCAGTCGAACGTGATGTTGCCGCCGGCGGTCGCGGCCGCCTGCAGGGCGTCGGCGGTGCAGCTCGCCGCGGTGCCGTCACCGACGACGGCGTCGGGCGTCGTGATGTGCACGATGTCGGGGGCTTCGCACGTCATCGGTGGCACCGAGCCGGCACCGGCGCTCGACGGCCCCTCCCCGGCGCTCGACGATCCCTCGCCCGCGCTCGATGTGCCGCCGGAGGCGTCAGCGCCGGCAGTCCCGCCGCCCGCAGCAGTCCCGCCGCCCGAGCCGCCGCCGCCCTTCGCTCCAGCGCCCGAGCCGCCGCCCGCGCTTCGGCCCGCAGCGCCGCCGCCCTTGCCGCCGCTCGCAGCTGTCCCACCCGCCGAGCCGCCGCTGTCCCCCTGCGCGCCCGCGCCGGCGCCACCCGAACCTTCGCTTTTGCTCGACCCCGAACAAGCAACCACGAGACCCGCGGCCAGCCAAAAGAGCTTCTGCATGCGTGAGACCCTCGCAAAACCATACACCACTCGGACGCCGTGCACGCTGCGCCAAGCGGATTTGCACCCACATCCAAGACGCGAAGTCGCACGCGCTGCAGATAAGTCCAAGCAAACACTCGGCACGAGCGCAGAGCGCACCGTGTACGTGAGTGTCGGAAAGGCTTGGAACATGCGTGACGTGATCATGAGTGTGTGTCTCTTGGCGGCGAGCGGTTGCGAGCGGCAGCCGGCGAAGGTCGAAGCGCCCGAGGCGGCCGAACCGCAGCCGGTGACGCTCGCCTCCGTGCCGGCGCCCGCGCCGGCGCCTCACAAAAGGCTCTACCTGGACGTGCACGACCTTGGCCCGGGCAAGGTGCAGGCGAAGGAAGTCGCCGCGGCGCACGCGCGCGATCTGGCGACCCAGGGCAAATACGGCGTCGACTTCAAGGCCTATTGGGTCGACGAAAAGCAGGGCAAAATCTACTGTTTGGCCGAGGCACCCAGCGCCGAGGCGACCGCCGACGTGCACCGCGAGGCGCACGGCCTGCTCGCGAGCAAGATCATGGAAGTGAGCGGGGACAGCGCGACCTGGACGCCTGGGCCAGGCAAGAAGCTCTACCTCGACGTGCATCACCTGGGCCCCGGCAAGGTCACGCCCGAGGCCGTCGCCGCCGCGCACCAGAAGGATCTCGCCGCGCAGGGCAAACACGACGTGAATTACCTGAACTACTGGCTCGATCAGGAGAGCGGCACGATCATGTGCCTGGTGGAAGCGCCGAATCCGGAAGCGGCGATCGCGGTGCATCGTGAAGCTCACGGCCTGATTCCGGATTCAATCGAAGAAGTGACCGAAGGGCGGTGAACCGGGCGTGGACGCTCCGCCCGATCGGAGGTACGACTCCGATCGTTCGGAGGGCACACCCCATCTTCAGCGAGCACGACGAGCGGCAGCGCGAACAGGCGCAGAAGAGCTTTGCGAGCTGTGTGCTGCCGCTCGCCGATCAATTCGAGTCGTGGCGTGAGGCGTGCGCGGAGCTCGTGTACGCGGTCACGCCGGAGCGTGAGGCGGGCGTCGGGTTTCGCGGCGGGATCCACACGCGGAGCGTCGGCTGCCTCGACGTGGTCGACGTGCGTTGCGAGGGCCACCGCGTCGAACGACGCGCGGAGGACATCGCGCGCGCGCCGGGCGACACGTACTGCGTGTATCTCCAGGTGGGCGGCTCCGCGTGGTTTCGCCAAGGCGAGCGGCACCTGCTCGCGTCCCGCGGGGACATCGTGCTCGCCGATCCGAACTTCCCGTTCATGACGGGAGCGCTCGGGGACTTCGACTTTCGGCTCTTGCGCGTGCCGCGCGCGAGCGTCGACCGCTACCTCGCCGTGCCGGAGCGCTTGCCCATGGTGCACCTGCGCTTCGATTCCGCCGAATGCGCGCTGCTTTCCAGCTGTTTATTTGGTTTGTGGGCGCACGGCGCACGCCTCGACGCGCGCATCGCCGAGCCCGTGGCGGACACGCTCGTCAGGCTCATCGCGACGACGGCGGGCATCGCGCCGGAACTCGCCGATGCGGGGCGCGAGGCCGCTCACGCCGCGCTCCTGGCGCGCGCCGAGCGCCTCGTCGCCGAGCGCTACGCCGAACCCGAGCTCTCACCGGGCGCCGCAGCCAAAGCGCTCGGCGTGTCGCTGCGGAAGCTCCACTTGCTCTTCGCAGCGAGCGGCAAGACGTTCGGGGAGAGCCTTTCGGAGCGGCGCGTGACCGCCGCGCGCGAGCTCTTGCTCGCGGCGGCGCCGCGGCCCGTGGCCGACGTCGCGAGCGCGGTCGGCTTTCACGACCTGTCGACGTTTTACCGCGCCTTTCGCGCTCGCTTCGGCATGACGCCGGGCAACGTCCGCGAGTGCGCTACCACTTCTCGCCGAACGGACGCGCCTCCACCTCGAACGACCACACCGAGCGCTTCTGGCGCGTCACCTGCAGCACCGTCTCCGCGAGCTCGTCGGGGCTGACGAAGAAGCCGTCCGGCTTGTCCGGCATCATCTTGCGCGTGCGCGGCAGGTCGACCACGCCGTCGAGGATGACGACTGCGACGTGAATGCCCGCGGGCCAGAGGTGACGAGCCATCGACTCCGCCAGGCTCTTCTGCGCGGCCTTGGCCGGCGCGAACACGGCCGTCTTCACGTTGCCGCGCCGCGACGCCGTCGCGCCGATGAACACGATGCTGCCCTTGCCCGCCTGCTTCATCGCCGGAATCACCTGCTGCGACGCCACGAAGGCGCCGAGCGTGTTCACGCGCCACGCCTGCTCGAAGTCCTTCGCGCTCGCTTCTTCGATCGTGCCCCAGGCGCCGCTGCCCGCGTTGTAAACGAGCACCTCGACGGGCCCGAGCTCACGCGCGATCGCGACGAACGCTGTTTCGACGGACGCCGGATCCGCCACGTCGCACGCGTACGCACGTGACCCCGCAAGCTCGGTGGCGAGCGACGCCGTCACGTCGGTCGAACGCGCGAGCAGCGCCACCGCGTAGCCTTCGGCGGCGAAGCGGCGCGCGAGAGCCGCACCGTTGCCAGGACCCACACCCACAACCGCACACACCGGCTTGTTCATGCGCTCGTGCTTACCACACGAGTTCGCTCCGTCCTTCGCAGTGTGCGGCGGCGCGCGTATACTGGAACCTCGCGCTTTATTGAGCCGCGAAGGGCAGCTCAGGGGTCGTAGCTCGGGTGTTGAAGCTCATTCGTCCGATCTTGTTCGCATTCGTGCCGCTGACGCAGGCGCTTGTGGCGTGCAGCGGTGGGGACCATTCGTCCGGTTCGGCCGGCGAGGGTTCCGGAGCGACCGCCGGAGCGGGCGGCACCGGCGGCAGCGAGAGCGGCGGCGGTTCGGGCACGAGCGGCGCGAGCGCGACGGGTGGAGCCGGCGGCGGTTCCGGTGCGAGCGCGAGTGGCGGAGCCGGCGGCGGTTCCGGCACGAACGCGAGTGGCGGATCGAGCGGCACCGCCGGGAGCGGTGGCGGAGCAGGCATGAGCAATGCGGGCTCGAGCGGCTCGGCGGGTTCGAGCGGCTCGGCGGGTTCGAGCGGCACAGCGGGTTCGAGCGGCTCGGCGGGTTCGAGCGGCTCGGCGGGTTCGAGCAGCGGCTCCACGACGTGGAGCGCCGGCAATCCGAACGGCTCGTGCAAGGCGGGCGTGCCGGCGCGCGGGCAAGAGGTCGATACGTCGAATTCGACGGTCGTCGGCGACGGGTCGGCGGCGAGCTGCACGTTCAGCGCGCTCGAAAGCGCCGTGACGGCGGGCGGCGTCATCACGTTCGATTGCGGCGACGCTCCGCTCACGATCGCGGTCACGGCGACGTTGAACGTGCCCTCCACCAAAAATACGGTCATCGACGGCGGCCGCAAGATCACGCTCGACGGCGGCCACGCCGTGCAAATCCTGCGCTTTTACAGCGCGGATTTTCAAGCCAACGACCACGGCCTCACGCTCCAGCACATCGCGCTCCAGAACGCGAAGGAGACGGGCACCGACGTCATCCCGGACGCGCCCGCGCCGTGCTCGCAAGGCTTCGACGACGGCGAGGGCGGCGCCGTGTACATGCGCGACGGCTACCTCACCGTCATCGACTCCATCTTCACGGGCAACGAAGCCGCGCCGCTCGGCCCGGACACGGGCGGCGGCGCCATCTACGTCCTCGGCAGCAAATCGGGCGTCACGATCGTGAACAGCACGTTCACGAACAACAAGGCGAGCAACGCCGGCGCCGTCGGCGGGCTCTTCTCCGAGCTCGACATTTACAACAGCCTCTTCACGAACAACGCGGCCGTCGGCCACGACGCGAACAGCAACGATCCCGATCACTGTGACGCCATGAACAACGGGCAGAACGAGGTCGGCTCGGGCGGCAACGGCGGCGCCATCTACAGCGACGGCAACGACGTGAACGTACTCCTCTGCGGCGACGCCGTGCTCGACAACGCCGCGGGCATGAACGCCTTCGGCGGCGGACTCTTCTTCACCAGCAACAACTTCGGCGGCACGCTGACCATCACCGACACGACGATGACGGGCAACACCGGCGGTCATTGGACGAGCGTGAAGAGCGGCAGCACCATGGACGCCGGCACCGCCGTCGGCACCAACAACAAGAGCACCACCATCACGAACTCGACGCTGCAAGGCCTCAAGTAGGCACGCCGCAGCGGGTTTTTGCTAAGCTCCGGCCCGAGGAGCCTGAGCCATGCCCGCGACCACCCTCGATCCGAAGTCCGCGCTCGTACTCATCGATTTGCAAAAGGGGATCATGGCGCTCCCGACCGTGCACCCCTCCTCGACGGTCGTCGCCAACGCAGCGGCGCTCGCGACCGCGTTTCGCAGCGCGGGCCTGCCCGTCGTGCTCGTGAACGTCGCCTTCTCGCCCGACGGCGCGGATCGCCTGCGCACACGGACCGACGCGCCCGCACCGAGCCTCCCCTACAACCCGGACTTCAGCGAACTCGTACCGGAGCTCATGCCCCAGCCGAGCGACCTTCGGATCACGAAGCGCCAATGGAACGCCTTTTACGGCACCGAGCTCGACCTCCAGCTCCGGCGCCGCGGCGTGACCGGCATCGTGCTCGGCGGGATTTCGACGAGTATCGGCGTCGACTCGACGGCTCGAGCCGCGTACGAGCGGTCCTACAACGTCACGCTCGCATCCGACGCCATGACCGACCGGGATCCGTCGGCACACGAGTGCTCGGTGACGAAGATTTTCCCGCGCCTCGGCGAGGTCGACACGACGAGCGCGATTCTCGCGTTGCTGCGCCGCTGAAACGGCGCGCTTCGAACGAGCGCGGGCTCAGGCCGTGACGAAGCCGGGTGCAGGTGCGGGCTCCGATTCGCGCTCGGACTGAGGCGGCAGGCTTTCCGAACCCGGCAGCGTGGCGGGCAACGGCTCGAGCGGCCTGTGCGCGGCTTTGACGTGCACCCAGTGCCCGAGTTCCAGAGGCCGCGAGAGGAAACCGATGATGCTCCCTAGGAGCGCCAGCGTCATGAAGAGCAGGTCGTCCATGCCTGTGATTCTTCCGGCCGCCCGTTTCAGGCACGCTTCCGTGGCGATGCAAAAACGGCATTTTGGTCGAATGGTATCCTTTCGCCGAGGGTCTACGTTCTCCGGGCATGACCCCTGCGAACGAGCTCTCCGGCGCCGTCCGGTCGTCCTGGCACGGCTTCCTCGAGACGTTCGAGCCGCTGCGGCCCAAGCTCTATCTGTATTGCCGGCACCTCACGCGGAGCCCGTGGGACGCCGAGGATCTGGCGCAAGACACGCTCGCACGCGCTTTCGTAACGCTCGGCCAGATGGGCGAAGGGCCGCCGAACCCGCGAGCGTGGCTCTTTCGCGTCGCCTCCAACCTGTGGATCGACCGGACGCGACGGGCGTGGCGGGAGGAGCCGCTCGGCGCGGAAACCTCGGAAACCAACGCCGCGCTCGACCCGCGCCGGACGCGTGAGGCGGCGGCGACGTTGCTCGGCGGGCTGTCGCCGCATGAGCGCGCCGCCGTGGTGCTCAAAGACGTCTTCGACTTTTCGCTGGAGGAGACGGCCGAAGCGCTCTCGACGACGATCGGTGCCGTCAAGACGGCCCTGCACCGCGGGCGCGGGAAGCTCGCGGAGCCGGCGCCGGACGCGGAGAGCCCGCCGCCGCCCGCGGTGTTGAACGCGTTCTGCGCCGCTTTCAACGCGGGCGATCTCGAACGGCTGACGGCGCTCCTGCTCGACACGGCGAGCGTCGAAGTCGTCGGAGCGACGACACAGTACGGGCCCGAAGCCGCGAAACGCACGGTGCTCGACGGGATGCTCTTCGGCGTCGCGCGCATGGTGCGACCGGACGAGCGCTGCGCGGTCGATTCGCGTTTCTACACCGACGTCGTCGAGAAGCCGCCACGCGTCGAGGCGCGCGCGCATCGCGGCGGCTGGGTGCTGCTCCACTTCTATGCGCACACGGGCGGCGAGGCGGTGCGCGCCCTCACGCGCGTGGACATCGACGGGGAACGCATCGCGCGCGTGCAAAACCATTTCTACGATCCCGAGCTCATCGCCGAAGTCTGCGCCGAGCTCGGCGTGGCATCGCGCTCGAACGGCTACCGCTGGTGGGCGCCGGAGAGCTAACCGTCCTCGAGGAGCCAAGCATGTCGCTCGTTCTTTATTCGCATCCACTCGCCTCGTTTTGCCAAAAGGCGCTCATCGGGCTGTACGAGCTCGAAATACCGTTCACCCAACGCGTGATCGACCTCGGCAACCCGGCCGAACGTGCCGAGCTCGTGGCGCTCTGGCCGCTCGCGAAATTCCCGCTGCTCGCCGACGCCGCGCGCGGCCTGGCGATCCCCGAAGGCACGATTTTGCTCGAGTACGCCGAGCGCCACCACGCGCAGGCCGCGCGCCTGTTTCCCGCCGACCCGGAGCTCGCCCGCGAGGCGCGGCTCCGCGATCGCTTCTACGATCTCTACGTCAACACGCCGATGGGCAAGATCGTCACCGACAAGCTGCGTCCCGACGGCGAACACGACCGCTACGGCGTCGCTGAAGCGCGGGCGCAGCTCGAAACCGCCTACGGAATCGCGGACGCGTGGGCGCGCGAGAGCACGTGGGCCGCGGGCCGAGACTTCACCGTCGCCGACTGCGCCGCGGCTCCCGCGCTGTTCTACGCCGACAAGATCGCGCCGTTCGGCGAGCGGCGGCATCTCGCGGCTTACTTCGCGCGTCTGTGCGAGCGGCCGTCGGTCGCGCGCGTGTTCGAGGAAGCGCAGCCATATTTACGAATGTTTCCGGGCTGAAGCTCGGGCGGCGCGTTTGATGGACGGCCGCCGGGGTCTCCCGCAACTGTAGGCGCGTGACCGCCATCCTCCGCGTCCGGCAGCTCGCTTGCGCGCTGCTCTTCTCGAGCGCCACCGGCTGCGCGGGCTCCACCGCGGCGGACCACGCGGTCGCCGGCACGGCGGGTGGCGGAGCGACGGGCGGAGTCAACGCCGCGGCCGGCTCAGGCGCTGGAACGGCGCCAGGTTTCGGCGGCGCTCCGACGAGCCACGGCGGCCAGTCCGGCTCCGGCACGGCCAGCAGCGGAGGTGCAGGTGGCGGCCTCGGGAGCGGGGGGAACGCGGAGGGCGGCTCTGCGGCACCCGGGGGCGGCGGCGGCAGCGGCGGGGGACACGGAGGCAGCGACGACGGCGGGGGCGGAGCGCTCGGTGCGGCGGGTGCCCACGCGGGCGGGCGCAATGCACCCGGAGGCGCTGGGGGCGCGAGTGGACATGCTGGTGCGCAGGGCAGCGCCGGTGCGGCGGGCAGCGCGGGCGCCGACACGACGGAACCGCCGCCATGTACCGACGATCAGCGCGCGACGTGTACCGGCACGAGCACGATCGAGTGTCACTTCGGCGGCGCGACCGGCGACTACGAGGTCACCGTGGAGCTCGGCGGCGACGCCGCGGGCGACGCTTACGTCGAAGCGGAGAGCACCCGGCGCATGCTCGCCGAGACGAAGACGCCGGCGGGCACGACCCAGCGCTTCTCGTTCTTCGTGAACGTGCGACAGCCCGAAGGGCAGCCGATCGAGGACGTGCCGGCGGGTACCCCAGGGCTCGACCTCTACGTGCGCGGAGCGGCCCCCGAGCTCGCTTCGGTGTGCTTCACGGCGAAGAAGTCGGCGCCGAAGCTCTGGATCGCCGGCGACTCGACCGTGTGCGACCAGGACGGCACCGACTACGCCGGCTGGGGCCAACACCTTCCGCAATTCATCGTGCCTCCCGTCTCCGTCGCGAACTATGCGGACTCGGGCGAAAGCTCCGGCAGCTTCCTCGGGAGCTCCAAGCTGTGGGGCGCCATCAAAGCCGGCTGGTCCGCGGGCGACTTCGTGCTCATCCAGCTCGGCCACAACGACAAGGACACGAGCGCGGCGACCTTCCAGTCCAACATGAGCGCCATGGTGACGCAGGCCAAAGCCGCGGGCGTGAGCCCCATCCTCGTCACCCCGACCGCGCGCGTCGGCTACGCGCTCGCCGACGAGCACGTGAATTCGACCGGCGCGAATCTGCCGCAGATCATCCGTGACCTCGGCGCGAGCGAGAACGTCCCCGTGATCGACCTCACCGTCACCACGTGGAACTGGCTCCAAACGGTCGATTACACCAAGTACTACGCGCTCGGCACCGACCACACGCACACGAACCCCGCGGGCGCCGAGGTCATCGCCAGCTTCGTACGCGACGCCATCGCCGCGCAGCAGCTGCCGCTCGCAGCGTACCTGCGTTAGCCGCGCCGCGGCCGCACCTGCGCTACGCTGCGCAGCCGGCGATGAAGGTCGTGATTTTCGGTGGGACCGGACAGCTTGGCGGGGTGCTGGTCCGCGCGTTCCAGGCGCGGGGCGACGACGTCGTGGTCGTGAGCCGCAGCGGAACGACGGCGGCGCGCCGGCTCGAATGGGACGGCAAGAGCGTGGGACCGTGGGCGAGCGAGCTCGACGGCGCGGACGTCGTGTTGAACCTCGCGGGGCGCAGCGTGAATTGCCGCTACACGGCCGCGAACCGCAAGGCGATGTTCGATTCACGCGTGGAGTCGACGCGCGCGGTCGGCGCCGCCGTCGCCGCCTGCGCGCGCCCGCCGCGCGTGTGGCTGCAAATGAGTACGGCGACGATCTACTCGCACCGCTTCGACGCCGCGAACGACGAAGCGACCGGCATCCTCGGCGGCGCCGAGCCCGACGCGCCCGCGGCGTGGCGGTTCAGCATCGACATCGCCAAGGCGTGGGAGCACGAGCTCGCGGCCGCGAACACGCCGCGCACGCGCAAAATAGCGCTCCGGAGCTCGCTCGTCCTGAACGCCGACCGCGGCGGCATCTTCGACGTCCTGCTCGGCCTCACGCGCGCCGGGCTCGGCGGGACGATCGGCGACGGCGCGCAGTACGTCTCGTGGCTTCACGAGCGCGACTTCGTGGGCATGCTCGACTTTCTCGTGGAGCACGAGGAGCTCGACGGCGCCGTGATCCTCGCGTCGCCGAATCCGCTGCCGCAGCGTGAATTCATGGCGGCGCTGCGCGCGGCCTGGGGCACGCGCCTTGGCCTGCCGGCGACACGCTGGATGACCGCGATCGGCGCCTTCTGCTTGCGAACCGAGACAGAGCTCACGTTCAAGAGCCGGCGCGTCGTGCCGCAGCGGCTGCTCGACGCGGGCTACCGCATGGTGTTCCCGGAATGGCCGGAAGCCGCGCGCGACTTGGTGGCGCGCTACCGGGCTGCTGCGGCGGGGTAATACCCGTGCGTCCGCACGGGCACGCCGAGCTCGCCGCAGACTTCGCGGAGCACGTCGGGCGCGTGATAGTACGTCGTGAGGCTCGCGAGGCGCTCGCCGTGAACGACGCTGCGGACGACGCTGTGAACCTCGCCGCCCCACCACCACAAAAACAGACCTTCGCCACGGTGCACCCGGAGCTCGCAGCGTGAGGCCGGAGCGACGGCGTGCCCGGCGCCGCCAGCGTCAGGGCAGCCGAAAAGCGTGCCGAGGAACGTGCCGGCGCGGATTTCGGCCGCTCCGCGTTCGAGCTTGAACCCCGGGTACTCGAGCGTCGCGTCCTCGAGGAGCAGCGCCGTGAGCCGTTCGAGATCACGCGCGTTGAACGCTTCGCAAAACGCGTCGAGCACGGGCGGCGCGACAGGGGCCGGCTCTTCGTCTTCCGGGACGACCAATTTGCCGCGCCCGCGATGGAGCGCCGCTTTGACCGCTCCGCTCGTCGTCGCGAGCGCCGACGCGACCTCTTCCAGTGAAAAACCGAACGCGTCCTTGAGCACGAGTGCGGCGCGCTCCTGCGGCGCTAGTTGCGACAGGAGCGTCCCGGCAGCTTCGCGTGTCGCGCGGGGTTCGGCCTCGGTCGCGGGGTCGGCGGCGTCCGCAGCGAAGTCCGCGGGCTGCTCACGCGACCCTCGCACACGGTTGAGCCAGAGGTTCGAGGCGACGCGAAAGAGCCAGGCCCGCGGCTGCTCGGGCGGCGCGCTCATGAGCCCCAGCGAAACGAACGCCCGCGCGAGCGCTTCTTGAACCATGTCTTCGGCGTCCCACGGGCTCCGCGTGAGGTGGCGGCAGTAGCGGTACAGCTCCGGGCGCAGCGGCTCGTACGTGTCCAGAAAAAGCCGCCAGGAAGCGTGGATTTCGCCGCCGAGGGCCGCGTTCGGAGAGCTCATGTCGAATGGACACGCGGCAGCCGGAAAAAGATACGCCGCGCCCGCCGAGCGTATCCTTTTCGCGCCCTCGGGTGTCTCCCCCTCATGAGCCAAGCTGCACGAACCCTCGGACAGGCGACCACGGGCACCGTCACGTCCCGGGACGGCACGACCATCGCCTACGACCGCGTCGGGCACGGGCCGCCCGTCATTCTCGTCGTGGGCGCGCTCTGCTCGCGGACGCTGGGGCCCGGCGTGAAGCTTGCGCCCCTGCTCGCGGAGCGCTTCAGCGTCTTCACGTACGACCGGCGCGGCCGCGGCGCGAGCGGCGACGTGGCGCCGTACGCTCCGGAACGCGAAGTCGAAGACCTCGCGGCGCTCGTGGCCGTCGCGGGCGGGCGGGCGAGCCTCTTCGGGCACTCGTCGGGCGCCGTGCTCGCGCTCGACGCGGCCGAACACGGCGTCGGTATCGACAAGCTCGCGCTCTACGAGCCGCCGCTCGTCGTCGACGCGAGCCGCCCCGCGCTCGACGGCACTTGGACGGCCATCGCGGCGTTCATTGCGGAGAATCGGCGCGACGAGGCGCTCGGCGTGTTCTTGCGCGCCGTGGGCGTGCCCGGCTTCTTCCGCGGGCTCATGCGCTTGTTGCCCGTGTGGAAAGCGCTCAGGGCCGTCGCAACGACGCTGCCGTACGACGGCGCGCTCGTGCAGCAATTCCAGCGCGGCGAACCGCTCCCGAGCACGGCGTGGCGGCACGTCACCGTTCCGGCGCTCGCGCTCGCGGGCGGCAAGAGCCCGCCGTGGATGCACGCCGGCACCCGCGCGCTCGCCGCTCACCTCGCGCACGCCGAGCAGCGCGTCGTCCCTGGGCAGACGCACGACCCGAACGCCAAGGTGCTCGCGCCGCTCCTGGCCTCTTTCTTCGGCTAGCGTCAAGCTTCTCCCCCATCGCCAGCGACACCACCCTCATGCTCATCTCGCCCGCCAACTTGAGCGGGCAACGCGGGCAGCTCCTGCTCGGCGGTGAGTCGCCGTCGCCGCTCGCACAGCGGCTCCGCTCGCGCGAGGGCGCGCCACTCGGTGAAGTGTTCGCGTTCGTGAGCGGCCTCTATTTTCGCGGCAAAGCCAGCTACGCACGGCGTTTCGCTCGCGCCGAAAACGGTGCGCCGGCCGCGTTCGTGATGACGGCGGGCGGCGGCCTCGTTTCGCTGGACGAACCCGTCGATCTCGCGCGTCTGCGCGGCTGGGCCGCGGTCTCGATCCACGAAGACAACCCGAGCTTCACGGCGCCGCTCCACCGTCACGCGAGCGGCCTCGTCGATAAGCACGGCACTGACGCGCGCGTCGTGCTGCTCGGCAGCATCGCGACGCAGAAATACCTCGCGCCACTCCTCGAAATCTTCGGCGAGCGGCTGTTTTTCCCGAGCGAATTTCGCGGTCGCGGCGACATGAGCCGGGGCTCGCTGCTCTTGCGCGCCGTGCGTGAAGAGCGCGAGCTCGACTACGCGCCCGTCCAGGCCGTGCTCGGTGTGAGCGAAGCATGACGGCGCTCGCCGACCTCGACGTGCTCGTCATCGACTGCCAGGCGACGGGCGCGAGCCCGGCGTTCGGGCGCGTGCTCGAGCTCGGCTGGGGCGTCGTGCGCGGCAGCGCGCCCGCGCCGTTCAGCGCTGAAGCACATTGGATCGCGCTGCCCGCAGGGCACGCCGTGCCGAGCGAAGTGCGAAAGCTCACGGGTTACGAGCCGGCGTTCGCCGCCGACGCCATCGCCGACCACGACGCCTGGGACCGCTTGCGCCACGCCGCGAGCACGGCCGCCGCCGTACCCACGGCGATCCACTACGCGCGCTTCGAGCTTTCGTTCTTGCGCGAGTGGTCGGCCCGCTTCGAGCCCGAAACGCCCTTCCCGCTCGACGCCGTCTGCGTGCACGCCATCGCGCGCCGGCTCTATCCCGAGCTCCCGCGCCAAACCATTCGCGCGCTCGCCGGCTACCTCGGCTACAGCCTCGACCTCACGCGCCGCGCGCTCGGCCACGTCGAAGCGACCGCGTTCGTCTGGCAGCGCCTCGTGAGTGAGCTCGCCGAACGCGGCGTCACGAGCTGGAGCGAGCTCGGAGCCTTCCTCACGACGCGCGCCTCGTCGCCGCCCCGCGGGCAGAAGCCGAAATATCCGATTTTGCCCGAGCGTTATCGCTCGTTACCCGACGCGCCCGGCGTCTATCGCTTCCTGCGCCGCAACGGCGACGTGCTCTACGTCGGCAAGGCCGCGAGCCTGAAGAAGCGCACCTCGAGCCACTTCATCGGTCGCGCGAGCAAGGCGCTCGCACCCGAAATGCTGACGCAGGTGAGCGACATCGCGGTCACCGTCGTCGCGAGCGCGCTCGAAGCGGCCCTGCTCGAAAACGAGACGATCAAGGCGCTCGCGCCGCCGTACAACGTGCAACTCACGACGAGCGACACGTCCGCGTGGTACGCGACGCCCGCGTTCGACGCCGCCGCCGTCGTGCCGGACGAACGGCACTCCGTGGGTCCGCTCCCCGCCGAGTATTCGCTGCGACCGCTCGGCGCCCTCGCCGAGCTCATCGCCGGGGCGAGCCCGACCGCGCGGCTCCGTTCCGACGTCGTCGGCGTCTCGGCCCTGTTCACTCCGGACGAGCTTGTTTTTTTGGCCGGCTGGGCCGAGCTCGCCGCGCGGCACCGCGAGCTCGGCGCCCCAGGCGCCGCACACCCGCGAAAGAGCGCGCTCGCCCTCGCCCGCCGTCTCCTCGCCGCGACCGCGACCAAGCCGGACGACGAGGCTCCGAGCGAAACGACCGAAGATTCTCCGAACCGCAACTGGGACCCTGCGCGCGTCGCGCGTCACGTCGAGCGCGCCGCGGCGCAAGCGTACCGCGCTTACCGTCGCGCCCACTTCCTGCGTCTCGTCCACAACAGCGACGTCGTCTTTCGCGAACCGGAAGCAGCCCAAGCGCGGTTACTCCGCATCCGCGGCGGCATCCTCGCCGAGGCGGCCTCCGCAACCTTCGCTCACGCTCCGGAGCAGCGGGTGCGCCCCCACGGCTTGCACCCACCGCCTCGCTTCGATCGCGCCACCTACGACCGTCTCCGCATCCTCACGACCGAGCTCAAACGCATCGTCCGCGACGGCGGCGAGGTCGCCGTCCACTTTGGTCCACGCCGGCGGCTTCCGGAGCGGCTCCTTGCGGGCGTGCTCCGCGTCGTGTGAAACGTTCACCCGACGACGGCCGTGCAGGCGCTGGCAGCATTTGCTGGGCAGCGCCTATAGGTGGACCCACTCAGGCGCCGGCGCCTAGTTCCGCTGCGCGGTAACGACCACCGCGCTCATGCGGTTGTCGAACGGCGCCTTGCCGAAACGCGCGACGAGCGCGGCGGCCGCGCCGTCGGTCACGGCTTGCAGGCGCGAGGCATCGCGCGCTTCGATTTCGCTGCGGAGCGGCGTGCCCATACAGACGCCCATGGCCGCTTGCTCCGCCGAGTCCGCGCGCGTCACCTTGTCGACGGTCTCCACCTCGACGCTGGTGAAGCCGGCTCGCTCGAGCTCGCTCCGCAAGAACGCGGCATCGTGGAAAGCGAACGGCGTGCGCGTGAGGAAGGCGGGCGGATCGGTCGGAAACGCAGCCGCAACGCTGCGGCCGACCGTCTCCGTCAGCTCGTTCTTCTCGAGCGGGCCCCACATGTTGAAGAGCAGCCTGCCGCCCGGCGTGAGCACGCGGCGCGCTTCGCGAAAGCAAGCCTGCTTGTCGGGCGGAAACATGTAGCCGAATTGGCAGACGACGGCGTCGAACTCCGCGTCTCCGAACGGTAGACGCTGCGCGTCCGCCTGCTGCCACTTCACACGCGCGGACGGCGAACGGCGCGCGACCTCGAGCATGGCTTCGTTCAAGTCCGTCGCCACGATGCGCACACCCGCGGCCAGCGCGCGATCGAGCGCTCGCGTGACGACGCCCGTCCCGGACGCCACCTCGAGCACCGTCTTCGCGCCGAAGCGAGCGACGCGCGCGGCCAGATCCTCGCCGTACGGAGCGAACATCAACGGACCGAGCAGTTCGTCGTACGTCGACGGAATCGAGCCTGCGAAATGTGCGTCTTGCCCGCTCATGGGAGTTGCATGGCAGGGCTCCGCCAGCGACACAAGACCGCTCGGCGCGAGTTCGGTCGCGCCTCAACGCACGAAGCAGCGATCACCCTATGCTCGCCCGATTTTCATGCCGGAAGAATCGATTCGAGCGCGATTCCGCGTTGGTTTTTCGAAAGAATTGTCTGAGGACACACAAGTTCTTTTCGAGATCCGTCGCCTCAAATTGCTGAAATTATTCACGAACTGAAGTTCTCCACGACCGTGCCGTTGAGCAGAGAGGAAGGCAACGCAACCCAATACCGCGAGGCTCGTCATGAACATCAACGGCATCTCTTCCACCGACCAAATTTCGGCGCTCACCTCGGTGAATGGCCAAACCAGCACCACCCGGCCGAGCTCGATGCCGCCGCCCGGCGCGGGCGACGCCGCGGTCGCGCACATGTCCGGCCCCGGCAAGCTGATGAGCAAGCTCGCAGCACTGAAGGAAGCCGACCCCACCAAGTTCCAGGCGACCGTCTCGGACATGGCCGCGAAGCTGAAGGACGCCGCGTCGCAGGCGACGGGACCGCAAGCGCAGTTTCTCACGAACCTCTCGAACAAGCTGAGCGACATCGCGAACGGCGGCGACATCTCCGAGCTGAGACCACAGGCCGGCGGCGGCCAGGCGGTTGGCGTGCAGGGCGCACACCACGGCGGGCATCACCATCACCACGGCGGCGGCGGGCTCGGCGGCGTCGGCGGCTCCTCGGACGGCAGCGACTCGTCGCAAGAGACCATGCACTCGGTCGTGCAGAGCATCTTCGGTGAGCTCGACTCGGCGCTGAACAGCGCCACCTCGACGAGCTCCTCGGGCTCCACGTCGAGCGGCTGAACCCAGCGCTGATTTCCTCGCGCCACGCCCTCCGGCGACGCAGCCTTCCGCTCGCCCGCGTGGCGCGAGTATGCTCGCCCCATGGTCGACACCAGTGCATGGGGTCCGCTCGCGGCGCTCATCGGCGAATGGGAAGGCAACGAGGGGCTCGACATCGCGTTCCACAACGCGAAAGGCGCCGTCGGACAGACTCCGTACCGCGAGCGCGTCACGCTCGCGGCGTTCGGGCCCGTCGACAACGGCAGCCAGCGCCTGTACGGGCTCGACTACCGCATGGCGGCGTGGCGCGCGGGTGAAGACAACCCGTTCCACACGGAGATCGGTTATTGGCTGTGGGACGCGGCGGGCGGACACGTCATGCGCTGCTTCATGGTGCCGCGCGGGACGACGTTGATCGCGGGCGGCAACGCCAAGCCGAACGACACGAGCTTCACGCTCGAGGCGACCGTCGGCAGCGAAGTCTACGGCATCCTCTCGAACCACTGCCTCTCCGCCAAGGCGCGCACGACCAAATACGTGTGCCGCGTGACGCTCGCGGACGGCGCGTTCTCCTACGACTCCTGCACGACGTACGTGCACGCGGCGGGCGGGGAAATCGCGCACACGGATCGCAACACGCTCAGGCGCGTCGGAACCTCGTAGCGTGCGCGGGTGGGCGCGCGCCCTCGCGCTCGGACTCGTCGCGGGCGTCGTCGTCGCCTCGCTCGCGCTGCTCCGGACCATCCGCCGCGCGCTCGTGTCGCATCCGCTCGGCGGCGCCGTGGCGCCGTACGGTTACGTCGAATACGTCCCCGCCCTGCCCGGTCCGCGCCCGCTCGTCATCGTGCTGCACGGCGCGGGAAGCGCGGGTGACGGCAGCGATCCGAGCACGCTCGTCGATCGGCTGCCGCCGCTGCGCGAGCTCGCGCTCACGCGCACGTTCGGGTTCGCCTCGAAACTCGCTGATGCCGGCGCGGTCGTCGTCGCACCGCAGTCGCCGGGCAGGTGGGACACGGAGCAGCTCGACGCGTTCGTGGATTACGTGCTGCGAACGCACTCCGTCGATCCTGCTCGCGTGTACCTCACGGGCGTGAGCATGGGCGGCGGCGGAGCCTTCCGTTACGCCGCGGCGCACCCGGAGCGCCTCGCCGCGGTCATGCCCATCTGCGGCGCGGCTGTCGGCTCGGCGGAGCTCGTGAAGCGGCTCGACACGCTGCCCGTGCGCGCGTTTCACGCGTGGGACGACAGCGTCGTGCCGAACTACTGGTCGGCGACGTGGGTGGCGGCCATCGCCGCGCGACGCGGCGCCGACGCCAAAAACCCGATGCTGAGTTACCCGGTCGGTACCGACGCGACGGCAACGTTGGAGGGGAAAGGCCTCGTCTGGCGGCCCGGCACGAGCGCCGAGCCGGAGCAAGCGCTCACGCTCACCGAGTACGCTCGCGGCGACCACCGGATCTGGGCGCGCGTGTGGGGCGATCCGGCCTCGTGGCGCTGGCTCTTCGCGCAACGCCGGGTACCGCCCGCGGCCTCCCCACGTTAGCTTGCCGGCATGAGCGAAACGACGAAAGACGCCGCGGACGCTCGAGTGCTCCGGCTCGAGGAAAAAGTCGCCTATCAGGACAAGCTCATCGCGGAGCTCAACGACGTCGTGGTCTCGCTGCACCGCCGTACCGACGAACTCGCGCGAAGGCTCGAAGCCGCGGAGCGCACGGTTCGGAGCGAGCTCGGTTCGCGGGACATGCCGAACGAGCGCCCGCCGCATTATTAAATTTTTGTTTTGTGTGGGCGAGCTTCGCTGTCTCGCGACTAAGACGGCCCGTGCGAACAATGCGCCGGTCTCGCCGGTTTGTCGCGGGGCGGGTCTCCATGGGCGATCGTGATCTGCTCTTCCAAGACCCCTAACCTCGGTCCGGGCTCGGCTAGCGCCGAGCCTTTCACGCTCGAACGACGACTGCACGCTCGAACGACGACTTCACGCTCGAACGACGACTTCACGCTCGAACGACGACTTCACGCTCGAACGACGACTTCACGCGCCAGCGACGACTTCACGCGCCAGCGACGACTTCACGCGCCAGCGACGACTCTAGAAACTTCCTAGTATGTCGTTCAGCGTTTTGCTGGGGCGCATCGCTGCGGTGGCTTTGGTGTCGTCGGGTTGGTAGTAGCCGCCGACGTCGACGCTCTTGCCTTGGACGGCGATGAGCTCACGCACGATCGCTTCTTCCGCGGCCGCGAGCTTCTGCGCCACGGGCGCAAACACGCGCTTGAGCGCTGCGTCCTTGTCCTGCGCGGCGAGCGCCTCGGCCCAGTAGAGCGCGAGGTAAAAGTGGCTGCCGCGGTTGTCGATGCCGCCCACCTTGCGCGACGGCCCCTTGTCGTTTTCGAGGAACTTGCCGTTCGCTTGATCGAGCGTGTCGGCGAGCACCTTGGCCGGCGCGTGCTTCCACACGATGCTCAAGTGCTCGAGCGACGCCGCGAGCGCGAAGAACTCCCCGAGCGAATCCCAACGCAAGTAGTTCTCCGCGAGGAATTGCTCGACGTGCTTCGGCGCGGAGCCGCCCGCGCCCGTCTCGAACAGACCGCCGCCGTTCATGAGCGGGACAATCGAGAGCATCTTCGCGCTCGTGCCGACCTCGAGGATCGGGAAGAGATCGGTCAGGTAGTCGCGGAGCACGTTGCCCGTCACCGAGATCGTGTCTTTGCCTTCCTTCATGCGCTCGAGGCTGAAACTTGCGGCGTCGGCCGGCGCGAGCGTGCGGATGTCGAGACCCTTGGTGTCGTGCTGCGGCAAATACTTCGCGATCTTCGCGAGGATCTGCGCGTCGTGCGCGCGCCTTTCGTCGAGCCAGAACACGGCGGGCGTGTTGCTGAGCCGCGCGCGATTCACGGCGAGCTTGACCCAATCCTGAACCGGCGCGTCCTTGGTCTGGCAAGCGCGCCAGATGTCGCCTTCTTCCACCTGCTGCTCGATGAGCGTCTTGCCCGCGGCGTCGACGATGCGCACCGTGCCGGCGCTCGGCAGCACGAACGTCTTGTTGTGCGAGCCGTACTCCTCGGCCGCCTGCGCCATCAGCCCGACGTTCGGCACCGAGCCCATCGTCCGCGGATCGAACGCGCCGTGCCGCCGGCAGAAGTCGAGGGTTGCCTGGTAGACGCCCGCGTAGCTCGAATCCGGAATCACCGCGAGCGTATCGCCGAGCTTGCCCTCGGAGTCGTACACCTTGCCGCCCGCGCGAATCATCGCGGGCATCGAGGCGTCGACGATCACGTCGCTCGGCACGTGCAGGTTCGTGATGCCCTGATCCGAGTTCACGTACGAGAGCCCCGGCCCCGCCGCGTAAGCCGCGCGAATGTCGGCCTCGATCGCCGCCTTCTCCGCATCCGGCAGGCTCTTGATCTTCTCGGTCAAGTCGCCGAATCCGTTGTTCAGATCGACGCCGAGGCGCGTGAACGTCGCCGCGTGCTTGTCGAGCAGGTCCTTGAAGAACACGCGCACCGCGTGCCCGAAGATGACGGGGTCGGACACCTTCATCATCGTCGCCTTCAGGTGCAGCGAAAAGAGCAGCCCCTCGCGCTTCGCCCGCTCGATCTGCGCCGCGTAAAACGCGACGAGCGCGCGCTTGCGCATCAGCGTGGCGTCGAGGATTTCACCGGCCAGGAGGCTCGTCTTGTCCTTCAGCACCGTCACCGTGCCGTCGGGCGCGACGAGCTCGATCTTCACGTCCGTCGCCGCGGGCACCGTCACCGACTTCTCGTTCGAGAAGAAGTCGTCCGCACCCATCGTCGCGACGTTCGTCTTCGAGTCGCTCGCCCACTTACCCATCGAGTGCGGGTGCTTTTTCGCGTAGTCCTTCACCGCCTTGGGTGCGCGGCGATCGGAGTTACCCTCGCGCAGCACCGGGTTCACCGCCGAGCCCTTCACCTTGTCGTAGCGCGCCTTCGCGTCCTTCTCGGCGTCGCTCTTCGGCGCGTCGGGGTACTCGGGAACGTCGAAGCCGTGCTCCTTGAGCTCGGCGATCGCTTCCTTGAGCTGCGGCACGGACGCGCTGATGTTCGGCAGCTTGATGATGTTCGCGTCCGGCTTGCGCGCGAGCGCGCCAAGCTCGGCGAGCGCGTCGTTCACGCGCTGTGCCGCCGGCAGCTTGTCGGAGAAGACCGCGAGGATGCGCCCCGCGAGCGAGATGTCGCGACTCTCGACCACGACGCCCGCGTGCTTGCTGAACGCCTGCACGATGGGCAACAGCGAATAAGTGGCGAGGGCCGGGGCTTCGTCGGTTTTCGTGTAGATGATGGTGGGCTTTTCGGACATGGCTCGCGTTCCGGGCCGGGAATCTGGCACCTGATTCGCCGGGCAGCGAGGGGGAATACGACGCGCCTCGAGTCCAGCGGGTTACACGCCGGTCTCGCCGCGTAAAACGCCCGGCGGCCCCAAGGCCGAGCCCTCATCTCGGGGATTTGGGTACCATCTCACGGCGCCGCGCATCGCATGCTGCCAGCAGGTCCGGCGCGCGCCGCGTCGCCCATTGAAAGCGTGATCATGCGCGGTCGCTCGGGGAATCTCTCTGCGGAGCGGAGATGCACCGGTACCTAGCGCTAGGTGCCTGGGCCGTGCTGCCGTTGGCAGCCGCGGCCTGTGGCGGAAGATCGACGAGCAAGGAGGAGCCGGCCGCGCTCCGTTGCGAAGCTCGCGGCCTCCATGACGTGGAGAGCGGGCACGACGTGATGCCGGGCTACACCGCCGCGCGCGATCCTCGCGTGGCGGATTGGGTTGCGGCAAGCAGCACAACCGATCTCGTCGCGCAGATGCGCGGTGTGTTCGAGGGCGAGGACTTCCAGGACCTCAACCGCACCCCCGACGTAACGCTCCCGGACGGCACCGTACTCAGGGGCTACCTCCACCGCGACGGGCCACGCGGCGTGAACCTCGACGCCGGTCAGCCCAACAATCGGCCGACCGACGGCAACAACTACTCGACGGCGTTTCCCGCGGAGTCCGTGCGCGGTGCCGCGTGGGACCTCGAGCTCGAGTGGGAGGTGGGCGAAGCGATGGGAGACGAAACGATGGCTTCGCTGAATAACCTGCTGCACGGACCCCACGTCGACGTCGTGCGACATCCGTATTGGGGGCGAGCCCAGGACGAGTACGGCGAGGATGCGTATCAGAGCGGCCGGCTCGGGGCCGCGTTCACCGCGGGCGTGCAAAGACACGTGGGCGCGTGCGCCGGTCACTTCGGCGCCTACACGGTCGAGCTCGACAGCTCCGAGTTCAACGCCATCGTGGACGAGCAAACGCTCAGGGAGCTCTATGCGCGACCGTTCGGGATGGTCGTACAAGGCGGCGGCGTCGCCTGCGTCGTCGCCGCCCGCAACCTGGTCAACGGCGAGAGGGCCGCCTTGAACGCGCACCTTCTGCGCGACATCCTGAAGGGCGACGTTGCGCAGGGCGGCTTCGGGTTCCGCGGCTTCGTGGTCACCGATGTCTTCGGCGCTCCCGGTGGCAACATCACCCCGGGACAGAGCGAAGGCGAAAGCCTGGCGCTCGACATGTTGAACGGCGGAGTCGACGTCGACTTTCCGTTCGGCGTGCTCTATCCATTTCTGCCGAACCTCGTGAAGGAGGGCCGCTTGGATCGCACGCCGCTCTCGGACGCAGTGGGGCGCATCCTCGAGCAGAAGGCGCGGTTCGGCAGCGCACTCACGACGGATCCGTACGGCCTCGGCACTTCGATTTCGACGCTTGCGGGTGCGTCGATAGCCACGAATGCGGACCACCTAGCGCTTGCCGAGCGGACCGAGCGCGAAGGTGCGGTGCTGCTCTCGAACGGTCCGGCGGACGCCCCCGTTTTGCCCATTTCCGGCAGCGCGAGCGTCGCCGTGCTCGGCGCGGCCGTCGATATCAACCTCGCCCTCAGCTCCGTACCGCGGAGTTGCGGCCCGAGCGGCCGAAGCTGCACGTTTCATTTCGCGCCCGACGTGGCCCTCGGTGACCGCGGCGACAATCGCGTGAACGCGGATCCGGCGACCTCGATTGGCCCCTTTGCCGGCATCGCCGGGGCCGCGGCGCCGCACGGCGTGACGGTGACGCAAGGAACGTCCGCGGCGGCCGCTGCGGGTGCCGATTTCGTCGTGGTCGTCGTCGGCTATACCCCGGGCGACGAAGGCCAGGAGTATGCGATCATCAGCGGCGGCGATCGCACGAGCCTCGACCTCTCCGCCGACCAACTCTCGCTCGTGAACGACGCGCTAGCGCTGAACAAGCCGACGGCGATCATCATCGAGTCCGGCTCCATCGTGAACCTGCCGTGGCTCTCGCACGCGAATCAAAACCAAGCCACCATTTGGGCCGGCTACGGCGGCATACGCGGAGGCGCCGCGCTCGGCTCGCTCCTCTTCGGCGACGCCAACTTCAGCGGCAAAATGCCGCTCGCCTGGCCGAGTGAAAGCGAGCTGCCGCCCTTCAAAGACAGCCCGAATCAAGCCACCCTCAGCTACTGGTTCGGCTACCGCGACTACGACCGGCGCCGGAGCCAGGGCGAAGCGGTCGACCTCGTGTTCCCCTTCGGTCACGGCCTGAGCTACACGACGTTCGCGTACTCGAACCCGGTCGTGCCGTGCACCCAGGCGACTCCCGACGCCATCATCAACGTGACGGTCGACGTCGAGAACACGGGCACACGCGACGGCGACGAGGTCGCGTTCCTCTTCGTCCAGGGTCCGCCCTCCGCGACGGGGCAGCGTTCCGTGCGCGAGCTCAAGAGCTTCGCGCGCGTGCACTTGGCGGCTGGCGAGCAGCAAACGGTCACGCTGCCGCTTCGCATCCACGATCTCCAGCATTGGAGCGGCGACGCGAACGGCAGTTGGCAGCTCGATCCGGGCGACTACACGCTGCTCGTCGGGCCGAGTGACGCCGACGACGCTTTGACGACGGCGGGAACGTTCGCGCTTGCTGGCTGAGGCACGGCGCCGGAGTGCGAGAGCACCGCACCCGGTCGCGCCACGAGCGCCCCCTACTTCGTAAGGTACATCGCGAGCGAGTCGAGCTCGTTGGCGGCTGCGCGCGCGTGCTCGAGCGTGACCGTGCCCGCGCGCACGAGCTCGGCGAGGCAGCGCTCGAGGCTCAACATGCCGTCACGGCCGCCGCCTTGGAGCAGGGTGCCGATCTGCGCGGTTTTTCCCTCGCGCACGTTGTTCGCGACCGCGACGGTCACGCGCAGGAGCTCGAGCGCCGGGACGCGCCCCGTGCCCCGCGCGCGCGGCAGGAGGCGCTGGACGACGACGGCGCGCAGCGCCTCCGCGAGTTGCGTGCGGATTTGCGCGCGCTGTTCGGAGGGGTAGGCGTCGACCACGCGCTCGATCGAGCCCGCCGCGGAGCCGCTGTGCAGCGATGCGAACACGAGGTGGCCCGTCTCCGCGGCCGTCAGCGCGAGGCGGATGGTCTCGGGGTCGCGCAGCTCCCCGACCATGATCACGTCGGGGTCGCTGCGGAGCGCGTCGCGCAAACCGGTCGTGAAATCCGGCACGTCGCGGCCGATTTGGCGCTGGCGCGCGATCGACCGCGGAGTTTCGGGCAGCGCGAACTCGATGGGATCCTCGAGCGTGACGAGCAGCACCGAGCGGCGCTCGAGCGCGCGGCGGCAGAGCGCGGCCATGGTCGTCGACTTGCCCGAGCCGGTGGCGCCCGCGAACAGCACGAGACCGTGCGGTACGCTCGCGAGATCATCGAGGCTCACCGGTAGGTTGAGCTCGTCGAGCGCGGGCGCCACGCGCGGCAAGATCCGGAGCGCCGCAGCGAGCCCACCTTGCGCCCGGTAGACACTGGCGCGCAGGCGCTCGCCGTTCGGGAGCTCGAGCGCGACATCGAGCGAGCGACCACGCCAGAGCTCGGCGCGCGCCCGCGGCTCGAGCTCGAGGTAACCGTCGATACCCGGCTCGCCCCCCATCACCTGCGCGAGCTGGCCGTCGACGCGCAGGTGCGGCGGCTCACCGGCGGCGAGGTGAACGTCGCTCGCTCGTGCGGCGACGGCCCGCTCGACGAGCTCGATGAGGCGCGGCGTCGCGGCGAGCGCGGATTCCGCCGTGGGTTCGTGCCGGGACGCTTCGGACGGGGCCGCGCTCGGCGCGACGGCGCTCGGCGACACTGCCAGCGGCGGCGGCTCGGCGACGCGCACGGCCGCGATGCCCCCCGCGACGAACGTTGCTTCGAGCCCGGTCGGCCCTCGCGCGAGCAGGACTCCGAAGCGCCCCACCGCCCCGGCCTGGTATTCGAACGCGGCGCGGGCCGTGCGCTCGAGCTCACCCAGCCGCTCACTCGTGAGCAGCTGGCTCAAGAGCTGGCGCAAGAGCGCCTCGGGCGTCGGCGCCATGCTGAAACGACGTTGCACGCCGCGCGCGAAGACGAGCGGCGCCTGATCGCTCACGAAGCGAACCTCGTCCGCGCCTTGTTGGACGATCGCGTGCAGGATCTGATCGACGCCGGCCATCGACCCTCGCACGAACGCCGCTGCCCGGAGTCGTATTCCGCATGAGTGCGTCAATCCGACTCGATATTCCAGCATCGATATCGAAGGCGGATATCGAGCGACCGCGAATCCGTACCTCGCGGAGGCTGGCGGTCCGGTCGTTCATCCGGCCCAAGCCCCAAACCCCGCTCGGCGGGGCCACCCGATAACGTCATTGGCGCAATTTTGCAGGCGTAGGGCGCTAATTCCAGCATCCCTAGCCTTGGAGCTGACTGGTGCGGCTTTCTGGCACCGCACAGAGCGCCTGCCGAACAGGTGAGCTGAACAATTCTAATAAGGGTCGATATTCATAGCCCTCAAAACTCGACTTCGATGCTCGCAGCGCTGTCAGAGGAAAATGGGAGCGAGCCAAAAATGCGAGTCAATGCCAATGAACCAAAAATGATATGTGGCGCGGCGACAACTCGGGATCATCCATTTTTTAGGCTGAATTAGCTTGATGAAAGCGGATCATAATTGGCGTACCCGTGGTGCTGATTATGCGATCGCGTAAACTACATGTGGTGAACGTGATCCGTCCCCAAGTCGATGGGCATGGGTACGGTAATCCACGTACGGGAGTCTAAAATCATGGTCCGTCAGCCACGCGAATCTGTGCCCGCCCAGTCTGAGCTCGATTCCGCCGCAGAAGGCGTCGAAGGAAGCGCCGGTTCGCGGCGCACGTTCTTGCAACTCGGCGCGATCGGCGCAGTCGGCCTGGCCGGTTGCTCGACGCCCCCTCCGGGCGACGATACCGGCACGGGTGGTACCGGTCCCGGCGCGGGCGGTACGAGCCCGGCTGCCGGTAAGGGCGGCGGGAGCGGCACCGGCGGCACCGGCACGGGCGGAACGACCGGCGGCACCGGCACGGGTGGAACGACCGGCGGTACCGGCACGGGCGGAACGACCGGCGGCACCGGCACGGGCGGAACGACCGGCGGCACCGGGACGACTGCCGGCACGGGTGGCACCACGCCCGCGACGGGCGGCACCGGTCAGGGCGGCGCTGGGATGAGCACGGGCGGCTCACCGGCAACCGGCGGTGGTCCTGCGGGCGGCAGCCCGGCGACCGGCGGCGCTCCGAGCGGCGGCATGGGCGGCACGTCCCCGGCAGGCGGAGCCGGCGGCGGCGGCGGTACGGGCATGGGTTGGAAGGAGAACAACTACACCCCGCTCCCGATGCAGCCGGCCGGAACGATGGGCCCGTCGCAAAAGATGGTGCCGAGTCCGTTCAAGTTCATCGACGGCACGGTCATCAGCTCGAAGGCCGACTGGGAAAAGCTCCGCGCCGATCTGAGCGCGATGCTGCAGGCCGCCGTCTACGGCCCGAAGATGCCGGCGCCCGACACGCTGAAGGCGACGCTCAGCGGCACCACGGTGACCGTGAACTGCACCGTGGGTACGAAGACGGGCTCCTTCACGTTCAGCATCAAGGGTGCCGGCGCCGGCAAGAAGATGCCGGGCGTCATCCGCTGTGCCTCGTCGGGCAATCCCTTCCCGAGCACCGTGGCGACCATCGACTTCGACGAGCACTCGATCGCGGCCGAGGACAAGAAGTGGCCGACGACGGGCCTCGTGACCACCCTCTACGGCAACACGGCGGCAAAGTCCGGCTCGGACATCTGCTGGGCGTGGGGCGCGAGCCGCATCATCGACGCGCTCGAGCAGCTCGGCAGCGATCAGACGGGCATCGACACCCATGCGCTTGCGACGACGGGTTGCTCCTTCGCGGGCAAGGGCGGGTTCGCGATGGGCGCGTTCGACGAACGCGTCGTGCTCGTCTGCCCGGAAGAAGCGGGCTCGGGCGGCGCGGCGCTCTGGCGCGTGTCCTCGGCGGAAGCCGCCAAGGGTCAGAACATCCAGGAAGCGACCGAGATCGTCGGTGAGCAAAACTGGGAAGGCAAAGACTTCCACGACTTGTTCTCCGGCAAGTCGAAGACGAGCGCCCCGGTCGATATGCTCATCGCCGACCAGCATTTCCTCGTCGCGATCTGCGCCCCGCGCGCGTGCCTCATCATCGACAACGACATCGATTGGCTCGGCCCGCTCGCCACCTACGCCGGCGGCGTGATCGGCAAGAAGGTGTATCAGGCCCTCGGGATCGCGGACCGCTGCGAGGTGTCGGTGGCTCCGAACCACGCGCACTGCTCCTTCCCGAGCAACCAGCAAGCGGACCTCACCGCGTTCATCAACCGCTTCCTCTTGAAGCAATCCGGCGCCACGACTCCCGCGAAGGACGTTCTCAACGCCACCAACAGCAAGATCAAGACGTACAACGACTCCGACTGGATCGATTGGACGGTGCCGACACTCGGCGGCACCCTGCCCTGGGATCCATTCGGTTGATGTGAAACGCGCGCGAGGACTCGTCGCGGCCACGCTTCTGCTCGGCGTGGCCGCGTTGTCCGCGTGCTCGAACGGGCATGACGTAGAGAGCTCCGGCGCCGGACCGCAAGTCGGCGCCGGCGCCAATGCCGGAGGCAGTCCGGCGAGCGGTGGCATGCCGGGCACCGACGGCGTGCCGTCCGGTGGCGGCGGCGCGGCGGCGGGACAGAGCGGCACGGCCGGTGACGCCACGGCGAGCGGAGACGAGCTCTTGCTCGCGCGCATTCGTCGGCTTGCGAGCGCCGAATACGACGCGTCGGTGAAGGCGCTCTTGTCGACGGCGCAGAGTCCGGCGTCGGGGCCGGATTTTCCGCCTGATTTGCGGCAAGACGGCTTTACCGTCAACGACGCTCAGCGCGTCGACGCGGTCATCATCGAGCGGCTTTCCGACGCCGCGGACGCGCTCGCGACCGAAGCGCAGACGAACGGCACGCTCAGCAAGCTCGCCCCGTGCTCGGTGTCGGACGACGCGACGACGTGCGCGCGAACGTTCGTCACGACGTTCGGCGCCAAGGTGTACCGCCGCCCGCTCGTCGACGACGAAGTGAGCGCGCTCCTCGGTCTTTACGGCGTCGGTGCCGACGGCGCGACGTACCTGGACGGCATCGCGCACGTCACGCGCGGCCTCTTACAATCGGCCGGCTTCTTGTACCTGACCGAGCTCGGCCCCGACCCGAGCGCGCACGGCACCGTCACGCTGACGAGCTACGAGCTCGCCTCTTCACTCTCGTACTTGCTCACGTCCTCACCGCCGGACGCTGAATTGCTCGCCAAGGCGACGGCGGGCGCGCTCGCGAACGCGGACGAGCGCGAGGCGCAGGCACGCCGCTTGCTCGCGCAGGACCCGGCCGCACAAGACACGGTCGTGCGCATCGTGCGCGAGTGGCTCGGCGTGGACGGTATTCTGGACAGCGCGAAGGATTCGCTCGCGTACCCGGATTTTGCCGAAGAGAAGCCGAAGATCGTGGCCGAAAGTTCGGACTTCGTGCGCGCCGTGGCGTTCCAGTCGACGGGCAACGTGTCCGAGCTGCTCGGCGCTAACTGGACGGTGAACTCCGGGCCGCTCGAGCTCTACCAGACGGCCGGCAGCGGTCCCGTCGCGGGCACGACGCTCGTCACGGATCGCGTGGGCATTCTGAATCAAGCGGCGTTCCTCGCGACGTACGCGAATGCGCACGAGAGTCATCCGGTGTTCCGCGGCGTCGCCGTCGCGCGGCGCGTCGTGTGCTTGCCGCTCGACTCGCCGGCGTCGTTCGATATTTCGGTAGTGCCGCCCGCGCCCGATCCGAGCCTGACCACGCGGGAACGCTTCGACGCGCACGTCGTCGATCCGATCTGCGCGGGCTGTCACGACATCATCGATCCGTTCGGGTTCTCGTTCGAACATTACGACGGCATGGGCGCGTATCGAGCGACGGAGAACGGACAGGAAGTGGACGGCAGCGTGGTCGTGACCGACCAGGCCGACTACGACGGCGCCTACGCGGACAGCAACGCGCTCGCGACCGCGCTCGCGGCGAGCCCGACGGTGCACGAGTGCATGGCGCGCAACGTGTTTCGCGCGTCGGCGGCCACGGGCGACGGCGCCGCGACCCCCGGTGAGAAGGAATTCATCGATTTCTGGCACAGCCTGCCCGCGGCGGCGCAGGGCAACATCGTCGAGACGTTGATCGCGTTCGTGAAGAGCCCGAATTTCGGTGTGAGGAACCAGCCGTGAACGCCAAGCGCAGCCGCCGTCACTTCTTGCGCGGACTCGGTGCCGGTGTGGCCGCGCTGCCGTTCGTGCGGCTCGTGGAGACCTCGTACGCGCAAGACGCGGGCGCGGCGCTCCCGCAGCGCTTCATCGGCATGTACCACCCGCACGGCATCGCGGCCGAGCTCTTCACGATGCGCGACGCCGACAGCGAGACGAACTTCGACCTCGGTTATGCGGATTGCCCGCTTCAACCCTTCGACGATGCCGCCACGTACGGGCAGAGCTTCAAGAATCGCATCGTCACCATCGAAGGGCTCGACCTCCTCTCCGACACGAACGGGCACAACTCGGCCGGCTCGATCCTCACGGGCAGCCGCGTCGTGGGCGGCACGGGCGGCATCCCTGAAAACAGCTCGCTGGATCAGTTTTTGGCGGTCGAGAACAATCTCGGCGACCCGACGCTCGTCACGAGCGTGGCCCTCGCCGTGGGCAACAAGGAGCTCTCCGGCCGCGAGACACTGTCGTTCGGCACGGGCGGCGTTCCGATCTCCAAAATCATCGATCCGGCGCTCGCCTTCGACTTCTTGTTCAAGCAGGCGGTGGTCGGCAGCGACCCGGCGGCCCAAGCCGCGGCAGCGCGCCAGCAGCGGCTCGGCATGAGCCTGATCGACTTCGTGCGCGGCGACGTGCAGCGCTTGCGCGCGCGCGTCGGCTCGTTCGAAACACAGAAGCTCGATCAGCATCTGGACGCGCTGCGCTCCCTCGAGAAGAAGGTGCAGGCCCTCGGCGCCGGGACGACGTGCGCGGCCCCCGAGCGCCCCGGCTCGTTCCCCGAGCTCGAGCGCTACAACGGCGGCGAGCCGTACTTCGACGCCATCACGGACGCGCACATCGACCTCCTCGGCCTCGCGATGGGCTGCGACATCACGCGCTTCGCGACGCTCTGCCTCGGCGATCTCTCCTACGCGAACAACCCGCTCGGTTTGCCCGAGGACAACCACGGCGGCATGGCTCACACGTACTCGGCGTCGGCCCTGGGCTACGAGGGTCGCCCCGTCGGCAACGGCGGGGATCCGGCGACGTGGCAGCTGCTCGCGAAGTTCAACCGCTACGTCTACGGCAAGGTCGCGCGGCTCATGCAGCGGCTTTCCGAGGGCGGCATCTTGGACAGCACGCTGATTTACGCCGCAAGCGACATGGGCAATCCCGCCGCGCACAGCACGCGCAACGTGCCGACCGTGCTCGCGGGCGGCGTGAACGGCAAGATCCAGATGGGGCGGCGCCTCAAGTTCCGCACGGATTGTCCGCTCGGGACGAACTGCGACAAGGCGAGCGACGACTACCAAACTCAGCCGCACAATCGGCTGCTCGTATCGATCGTCCAGGCCTTCGGTGTGGACACGGACGACTTCGGCCGGCAGCCGCTCTACGACAATTCGACGGGCCCGCTACCGGGCTTGTGAGCGGCGCGCCCGCTCACTTCACGCGCCGGAGCGGGGGCACGGTGTCTCGCTCGCTCGTGCTTCCGCGCGCGATGAGCTGACGGTCCTCGCTCAGGAAGGCGCGGCAAGCGTCGACGGCGAGCGGCCGGCTGAAGAGGTAGCCCTGCACGGAGTCGCAACCCTTGACGATGAGCGCATGCAGCTGCTCCTCGTTTTCCACGCCCTCGGCGACGACACTGAGGCCGAGGCCGCGCGCCATCGTGACGATCGCCTGCACGATCGCGGCGTCACGCGCGTCGCTCGAGAGCCCGTGTACGAAGCTCCGGTCGATCTTCAAGATGCTCACCGGAAAATCCTTCAAATAGCTCAGGGACGAGTAACCGGTGCCGAAGTCGTCGACCGCGACGCGCACGCCGAGATCGAGCAGGCGCCCGAGCACGCGGATCGTGAGCTCACGCTCTTGTGCCAGGCTGCGCTCGACGAGCTCGAGCGCGAGCGCTTGCGGCGGCAGCTCGTTCTTCACGAGCAGGTTTTCGATGAACTCGACGAAGCCGGGGCTCAAGAGATGCTCGGCCGCCACGTTCACGCTCACGTACACGGGCGGGCCGTCCGCCCGAAACCAGCTTTTCGCGGCGCGACACGCCGTTTCGAGCGCCCAGCAGCCGATCGGAATCGAGAGGCCCACGTCCTCGGCGACGGACATGAAGCGCGCCGGCGAGAGAAAGCCTTGCTCGGGGTGGTGCCAGCGAATGAGCGCCTCGGCGCTCACGGGCCGTCCGGTCGCGAGCGAGACGATCGGCTGATAGACGAGCGCGAACTCGCCGCGCTCGAGCGCCTGACGCAGGCGTGAGTCGAGCCGCAAGCGCTCGACGGCCTGCGTGTGCATGCCCTGGTGGAACACCTCGTAACCGCCGCGGCCCTGCAGCTTCGCGCGGTACATCGCCGTGTCGGCGTCGCGCAGCAGCGCGGCGGGCGAGTCGCTCTCGTTGCCGCGAAAGACGGCGCCGATGCTGCACGACGTGAACACGACGTCGCCGTCGAGCATGAACGGCGTGCCGAGCACGGCCTGAATCGCGCGCACGAGCGCGAGCACGTCGCGCTGATCCCCCGCATGCGGCAAGACCACGCCGAATTCGTCGCCGCCGAGCCGCGCGACCATGCCGGCCTCGCCCACGGCGCGCTGAATGCGCCCGGCGATCTCGACGAGCAACTGATCGCCCGCGGAGTGACCCTTGCTGTCGTTGATCTGCTTGAAGTCGTCGAGGTCGAGGAACAATACGGCGAAGGACGCCGTGCGCTCGAGCGCCAGCTCCTCGAGCCGCTGCATGAGGAAGGCGCGGTTCGGCAGCCCCGTGAGGGCGTCGTGGAACGCGTTCTTCCGCAGCTCCTGGTCGACTTCGGCGCGTTCGAGCGCCGCGCCCACCTGCGCCGCCCAGTCCCCGGCGTTGCCCACACGGTCCAGGAGCTCGACCTCGATCGGCGCCGCGATCGCGAGCACGCCGCGCTCGCGCTGTCCGCTCTTCACCGGCACCACCGTGAGCACGTTGCGCTTGCCGAAGCCGCGCGTGAGCTCCGCGATCGAGCGCGGCGGAAACTGCGCGGGCACGTGCGTCGAGCCGCGGATGTGCTCGGCGCCCTCTGCCCCCGCGTATTCACCCACGATGTTGAGCGTGCGCACGCCCTCGGCCTCCGACCACACGCCGAGGCACGCGTACGAAGCGCGCGTCCAGCCGAGCCACGAGAGGTCCATGCCGTCGCTCGGTCGCCAGGTAGCGAGCGCGTGGTTGATCTTGGCGTTCGATTCGGCGACCGACTCGTAGAAGCGGTTGCGCTCGATTTCGAGCCGGCGCCAGTTGCGGATCAAGGCCACACGCAGCTGTCGGAGCGCACTACCGAGCGCGCGCGCGGCGGGGCCCTCCACGGGCCAGCGCCGCACGTTGCCCTCGAGCACGGTGAGCACGCGGTCGATGCTCGCTGCGTCGCGATGGCCTTCGAGGAAGTCGCTCCAGAGCGGGTTCAGGTCTTGATCGTCGAGGATCGTCTCGCCACGCCGCACGCAGCCGAGGAGCGCGGCGATGGTCCGCGCGCCAGGCCAGGTGTCGGACGCGTCGGCGACCGAACCGCGCGCGGCCGCGGCGAGGAGCGCGCGAGCGAGCGCCGGCTCGGCCTCTTCGATCGGTTCCACGGTAGCGACCGGCGCGACCGAATACGTCATACGACAGCCGCAGGATTGGCGTGGGACGAAGGCCGTCGGCACACGCACGAGCGACGGCAGCGGCACTTCGTTCAGCAGATGGTCGAGCAGCAGCTCGGCAGCCGTCGCCGTGACGAGCCCGAAGTTCTGCCGCACCGTCGTGAGCGGCGGATCGACGAGCTGGGCGTTCTCGATGTCGTCGAAGCCGACGAGCGCCAGATCGCTCGGCACGGAGATGCCGCTCTTTCTCAGCGCGTCGAGGATGCCGAGCGCGAGCCGGTCGGTACCGGCCACGATGGCCGTGCAAGGCAGTCCGCCCGCGAGCAGCCGTTCGCCGATCGCCTCCCCGTCGAGCTCGAAGTTGGCGGGGCTCTCGAACAAGAGCGCGGGGTCGATGGCAAGCCCACCTTCGGCGAGCGCCGCGAGGTACGCGTCGTAGCGTTCGCGCAGATCCGCCTGACCGAGAAAGCCCGCGAACGCGATGCGCCTGTGCCCGTGATCGATCAAATGCCGAACGGCCGCGCGCATGCTCGTGTGATTGTCGGGCAGGACGCACGACCCGCCTTCCGTCTCGGGTCGACTATTGACGTAGACGAGCGGCACCTTGCGCGCGCGGATGCGCGCCGTGAACGCTGGGGCGTCGAACTGGTTGACGGCGAGCCAGCCGTCGACGGCATCGAGCCCCAAGTACTGATCCTCGGGTGCCTCGCGTGACGCGAGCTCGAGCCCCGTCGTCTGCAAGGCGACGACCGTGGCACCACGCCTCGCTGCGGCGCGTTCGATACCGGCCATCGCCGCGCCGTAGTAGAAGCCGCCGGTAAAGGGAGTGAGTACACCAATGACGGGCGAGCGCAACGCAGGCATTCCCAACACAAGAACCTGACATGTCCGGACTTCGCCCGCCGCTCGAATAAATGCGCCTACAGCGTACGCCCGTGCACACAAGGTAGGCGCGCGGACGCACGCGAGCGGCGTCACCGGTGTTTGCTGGGCTAAGATGAGCCGTACGCTCGGAACCACCTCACGCATGTCGAATCGGCTCCGCTCCGCGGGACCCACCGTCGCGCTCGTTCTCGCGTCCTTTTTGACGCCGGGTCGCGCGCGCGCGCAAACATGTGACCAGGGGTGGCAATGCAACGTGAGCTACGGCGCGAGCACGCCGATGGACCTCTACGTTCCGAAGCTGCCGGCCACGACGCCGCCGGTCGTCGTCGTTCTGCATTACTGCGGCGGCCATGCCGCGGACGTTCACTCCTGGCTCCAGAGCTACGCCGACCAGTACGGCTTCTTGCTCATCACGCCGACGGCCGGTGGCAATTGCTTCGATGCCACGCCGACGCGGGCGGGCGAGCGCGCAAACGTCGTCTCGATGGTGAAGTACACCGTCACCCAGAAGTCGGCCGACCCGCTGCGCGTCTACGTCATGGGCGCGTCTTCCGGCGCGTGCATGACGCAGGCACTCCTCGCTGCGTATCCCGACGTGTTCGCAGCCGGCTCTTCGCTCGCCGGTGTGCCCGCGGGCGCCTGGACCGGTGGGAACAGCTACGCGTGGTCCACGTCCGGCGGTGGGATGCCCACGACCGCGCAGGGCTGGGGTGACATCGTACGCAACGCCGACAAAGGCTTCGCCGGCATGCGCCCGCGCGTTCAGCTCTGGCACGGCATGGGCGACACGACGCTCACGTATTCGCAAACGTACCCGCTCGAGGTCGAGCAGTGGACGAACGTCTTCGCCGTAACCAGCGCCGACGCGACGATGACCAGCGTGAAGCCGCAGGGCGCCATGGATACTTGGGCGCGCACGTCGTACGCGGACACGAGCGGCACGGTCGTCGTGGAAGCGAACAGCGGCCCGTCGAACGTCGATCACAACCTCGCGGCACGCGGCCTCTGGACCGATGTCGTGCGCTTTTTCGGACTCGACGGCAGCACACTGGGCAGCGGTGGCGCGGGAACTGGCGGCGCGGGCACAGGCGGCGCGAGCGGGGCCGGAGCAGGCGGAAAGACGAACGGCGCGGGCGGCGCCACGAGCCCGGGCGGCAACGGCAACGCAGGCAGCATGAGCGGCGCCGGCGGCAGAACCGCGGGCATGGGCGGCGTGAGTGCAACGGGCGGGCGTGAGAACGCCGCGGGCAAGTCAGGCGGCGGCGCGGGTCCCGGCGGCGCCACGAACAAGGGCGGTGCGGGAAACGCGGGGGCCTCGATGGTCGCCGGCGCGAGCGGCACGCTCGGCAAGGGCGGCGGCGTGAACACCGCCGGCGAAAGCGCGACGGGCGGAAAGGCGCCCGGCCTCGGCGGCAGCTCCGGCGGCAAACCTACGGGCACGAGCGGGTCGGCGACGGCGGGCTCGGGCGGTTCGGACGGCTCCGGCACGGGGTGCGGCTGTCGTCTCGCCCCAGCCGAAAAGCCCTCGCTCGGCGGGTTCGCGGCCTTGTTGGCGGCCGCCGTGGCGTTCGCGCGCCGTCGGGAGCGAAAACGCGGCTGAGATGCTATTCTGCGGGCGGATGCTGACCGAGCGCCTGCCCCTGGTTTGGGCCTTTGCGGGCGGTTGTCTCAGCGGGGTCTTGGCGCTCGGTTTTTGGCGCGCGGAGTCCGCGATGGTGTCGCACCCGGCGCGCGCCAGCGTGAGCCACGCCAGCGACGAACGCGCGGAGCCGAGTGACACGACGCGTGACGCACGCCCGCAGGTCAACGCCGAGGCACCGAAAGGTCACGCGCCCGAGCATGAAGCGGCAACCGCGGACCACGCGCAGAGCGCGACGAGCGCCGACGCGCCGCTCGCCAAGCGTGACGACGCGGACGCGGCGCCCGAACCGGGCAGCTCCGTGGCTGACGTCTTGAATCGCCTCGAGAGCCAGTACCGCCAGGTGCTCGCGGGGACGACCGCGGGCACGGCCGAGCGCGCTGCTGCCGCGCCCGCTGCCATGGCCGAAGCGCCGGTGCGCGAGGTCCCGCCACCGGCCGAGCCGGCCGCAACGGTCGCGGCCCCTGCCCCGGCACCGAAGCTCGCGCCGCCGCCCGTCGCCCCCGAGCGGGTCGCGCCGCCGGTCGAGGTCGCGGAGGCACCGCAACCGCCGAGCGCGCTCCCGGCGGAGGTCGCGCAAGGACTAGCGGCTCAGGGCGGCGGCCAGCCCCGCGACGTGTACCTCGGCAACGTGCAGAACAACGTTTACATGGGCAACGTCTACCAGGGCCAGGTCGTGCAGATGCAGCAGGAGCTCGCGATGCTGCAGTACATGCAACTGCTCTCTGCTTCGCCGTACGCGCGTTTCGGCGGGCGTGGGCGCGGCATGCCTCGGGGTTTCGCGGCGCAGCCGGCGCCGGCGCCAGCGTTTCGTAGTGGTCTCACGAACCCCGACAATCCATGGGGCTTCGATTTCCCGCCGACGAACTACGTGAAGTGAGCGCAACGCGCTCGCTGCGTCTCACTCTCGCGTCGGCTCGCTGCGAGCGACGACGCCGATGCGCCCGCCGCTCGACTCGGCAAGCGTGACGGCCATGCCGTGCGCTCGCAAACGCTCCGCGACCCAATCCGCGGACAGCCGGAGCTTTTCGTAGGCGCTCGCACGGAGCGACCAGTCCGCACCGTTGCGTTCGTGCACGAGGTCGGTGACGCGCACGCGCTCGCTGCCGTAGTCGAGACAGCACGTGTGAATGCGGGCGTCGTCGGCGCGCACGAGAATGAACCGATCGACCGATTCACGGACCGGTGCCACGTAGTCGCGGAAGGTGAGCGCCAGCGTGCCGCCCGGCTCGAGCGCGGTCGCTGCCGCAGCGAGCACGGAGTCGACCTCGGTGTGCGACGCGAGATGCGTGAGTGTGTCGCCCATGCACACGATGACCGCGTATTTTTCGGCAGCAATTCGCGCAAAATCCGCCAAATCCCCCTCGAGCGCGAGCACCTGCGGGCAATCGCGCCGGAGCTCGGCGAGGAGCTCGCGCGAGGAGTCGACGGCCGTCACGCGATAGCCGAGCTCGTGAAGCGGAATCGACTGCAAGCCGAGCCCGGCGCCGAGGTCGAGGCCGCGCGCACCCTCACGCGCGCGCCCGATGCCGAGGGCTGCGAGCTCGAGCCGCGAGCGAGCGAGCGCCGCCGCGAAGTCCCCCAACATCCAGCGATAGATGGGGGCGAGGAGGGTTTCGTAGTGGGCCCGCGTCGCGGCGTGGGTCATGGCATCACCTTTCGATCACGGTCTCGAGATAGAGGCTCGGGATGGCGAGCGAGCGCCCGGCGGGCTGCGCGTACTCCGCGATCAGTCGCTCGATGTCGGCGTAGAGGCGCTCCTGCTCGGACGCGCCGAGCAGGGCGAAGGCTCGGTGTGTCGGCCCGTAAAACCTGCGGAACACGTCGATGAAGTGCTGCGCCGAGCCGTAGCGAAACGCGAACGTCGTGCGGCGGCTCTTGAGCGAGCGCGCAGCCGGAAACAGCTCGCCGAGCCGCTCGTCGGTGCCCCAGTACGCGGGTGAAGCGATCCCCGCGGGCGGCGGGACGTACGCGGTCACGGTTTTGAGCAGCTTGCCGATGAAGCCGTCGGGCGTCCAGCTCGCGAGGCCGAGCACGCCGCCCGGACGAACCACGCGCCAGAGCTCGCGCGCGGCGCGCTCCTGATCGGGCGCGAACATCACGCCGAAGACGGAGAGTGCCACGTCGACCGAGGCGTCGCCGAACGGCAGCGCTTCGGCGTCGCCTTCGACGAAATCGATCGCGAGCCGCTCGGCGCGTGCCCGCTCGCCGGCGCGTTCGAGCAGCGCGGGCACGTAATCCACGCCCGTCACGTCACAGAAGCGGCGGGCCGCGGCGAGCGCGGCGTTGCCGTTGCCACACGCCACGTCGAGCACGCGTGAGCCGGGCGCGAGGTTCACCGCCTCGCACAGTGATTCCCCGACGATCTGCAGTGTGGTGCCGATGACGGCGTAGTCACCCGAGCTCCAGACGGCCTTCTGTTTGGCCTTGATGGCCGTGAAGTCGACGGCGGGACGATCGGGGCGTTCGCTCGGCGGACAATCGATGATTTGGGTCATACGCTGGGCTCCTCTGCGCCTGATGCGCCGGTGTGCATCACCGGCCCACTCGTTGTAGAAGCGTCAGCGGGTTCCCAGAATGATTGGGCGTCGGTTCGGCTTGACCAGGCGTCGGTTTCCATGACGGACGTCCTTTCCGAGGTCTTGCGCGCGGTGCGCCTGACGGGCGCCGTGTTCTTTTCGGTGGAGGCTTCGGCTCCGTGGGTCGCCGAAACGCCGGCCGCGAGCGTGATCGCGCCCTACGTCATGCCGGGCTCCGAACACACCATCGAGTATCATCTCGTGACGCGCGGCAGCTGCTGGGGCGGCATCGTGGATCAGGCGGCAGGTCGCCTCGAGGAAGGCGACATCATCGTTTTTCCGCAGGGAGACGCGCACGTGCTCTCGAGCGCTCCCGGCATGCGCGGCTACCCCGAGCCGGACGCATTTCAGGCTGTGGGCGGCGCGCGCCTGCCGATCAACATCAAGAAAGACGGCGGCGGCGCCGACCGCACCGAGGTGATCTGCGGCTTTCTCGGTTGCGACGCGCGCCCCTTCAACCCGCTCTTGAGCGCGCTCCCGCGCGTCATTCACGCGCGCGCCCGCGACCGGAAGGACGGCATGCTCGAGCACCTCGTGCGCGCAGCGCTGACCGAATCGACCGCGCCCAAAGCCGGCGGACAAGGCGTGCTCGCCCGTCTGAGCGAGCTGCTCTTCATCGAGGTGGTGCGCGGCTACCTCGCGACGCTGCCCGCGGACGGCGCCGGCTGGCTCTCCGGCTTGCGCGACGAGTCCGTGAGCCGCGTGCTCGAACGGCTGCACGACCGCCCAGCGCACCCGTGGACGCTCGACGAGCTCGCCAAAGAAGTCGGCAGCTCGCGCTCGGTCGTCGCCGAGCGCTTCGCGCACTTCGTCGGCATCCCGCCGATCCAATATCTGACGCAGTGGCGCATCCAGCTCGCCGCCACGCTGCTGCGCTCGACCCGCTACACGCTCGCGGAAATCGCCGAGCGCGTCGGCTACGGCTCCGAAGCCGCGCTGAGTCGCGCCTTCAAACGCGCCGCGGGCGTCGCCCCGGCCATGTACCGGCAGAAGAACGGCGCCGAAACCGTAGCCGGCAACTAGCGCAGGGGCGGGCCGTACTGCGGCTTTGCCGAAAGTGCCCCCGGTGCTGGCAGCATTCGCCGCACCCCGCCGAACCTCGGCCCCCCATCCCCATCCCGCCGCTGCCGAGTAACGACCAGCCGTGAGTAACGCGCGCGGGTGGTAATCTCCCTTCGATGTCGCAGGGTCACTGGCTCGAGACACTTGGGGTCGAGCTTGCCGTGGTGCAAGCTCCGATGGCGGGCGCGCAAGACGCAGAGCTCGCGTGCGCCGTGGCGGAAGCAGGCGGGCTCGGCTCGCTGCCGTGTGCCTTGCTCACACCGGCGGGAGTCGTCGAGCAACTCGCGAAGTACCGGCAACGCACGCGCGCGCCCGTCAATTTGAACTACTTCTGCCATCAGCCGCCGCCGCCGTCGCTCGAGGCGCTCGCGACGTGGCGGGCGCGGCTCGACCCTTATTATCGCGAGCTCGCGCTCGAAGACGCGCCCGCGACGAGCTCACGCCGCCCGTTCGACGCGGAGATGTGCGGCGTCGTCGAAAACCAAAAGCCCGAGATCGTGAGCTTCCATTTCGGCTTGCCCGAACCTGCGCTCCTCGAGCGCGTGCGGAAGACCGGCGCGAAGATCATCGCGACCGCGACGACCGTCAGTGAGGCGCGCGCTCTCGAAGCCGGCGGCGTGGACGCGATCATCGCGCAGGGCGCCGAAGCCGGCGGGCATCGTGGCACTTTCGTCGCCACGCTCGACGACCCGGCGCTCGGCACGTTCGCGCTCGTGCCGCAGATCGTCGACGCGGTGCGCGTTCCCGTCATCGCCGCGGGCGGTATCGCCGACGCGCGCGGAGTCGCGGCGGCACGCTCGCTCGGCGCGAGCGCCGTCCAGGTGGGCACGGCTTACCTGCGCTGCGTGGAGAGCCGCATCTCGCCGGCACACCGGCGCGCGCTCGAGACCGTGCGCGACGATTCCACGCGCGCGACGAACGTGCTCACAGGCCGTCTCGCCCGCGGCATCGTGAATCGCGTGATGCGCGATTTCGGCGTCGTCGACCGCGAGGTGCCGCCTTTTCCGCTCGCGGCGGGCGCGCTCGCGCCGCTGCGCGCGCACGCCGAGGCCGCGGGGAGCGGGGATTTTTCCCCGCTGTGGGCCGGTCAAGCGGCGGCGCTCGGGTCGAGCACGAGCGCCGCGGAGCTCACGCGCCTGCTCGGCGCCGGCTGGGAACGGCAGCGCTGAGCTATGCTCCGAGCGTGCCCCTGTCGGACGCCACGCTGAGCGTCGCGCTGCTCGGCCCGACGAACACCGGGAAGACCCATCGGGCGGTCGAACGCATGCTGGAGCACGCGAGCGGGATGATCGGCCTGCCGCTGCGACTGCTCGCGCGCGAGGTCTACGATCGGGTGAGCGCGCGCCTCGGCGAGGACCGCGTGGCGCTGATGACGGGCGAGGAAAAGCGTGTTCCGCGGCGGCCGGATTATTGGGTGTGCACGACCGAGGCCATGCCGCTCGATCGCGACGTGGACTTCGTCGCCATCGACGAGATCCAGCTCGCGACGCACGACGAGCGCGGCCACGTGTTCACCGAGCGCCTGCTCCACGCGCGGGGGCGCCGCGAAAGCTGGTTCATGGGGTCCGAAACGATGCGGCCGATGGTCGAACGCCTCGTGCCCGCGGCGCGGCACGAGCAGCATCCGCGCCTTTCGCGCCTGGGCTACACGGGCGCGAGCAAGCTCGCGCGCTTGCCGCCGCAGAGCGCCGTCGTGGCCTTTTCGATCCCCGAGCTTTATCGCCTCGCGGGGCAGCTGCGCGCGTTTCGCGGCGGCGCGGCCGTGGTGCTCGGCGCGCTTTCGCCACGCGCGCGCAACGCGCAGGTCGCGATGTTTCAAGCGGGCGAAGTTTCTTACCTCGTCGCCACCGACGCCATCGGGATGGGGCTAAACCTCCAAGTCTCCCACGTCGCGTTCGCGGCGCTCCGCAAGTTCGACGGTCGCGGCGAACGCGCGCTCTCGGACGCCGAGCTCTCGCAAATCGCCGGGCGCGCCGGGCGCTACACGCAAAACGGGACGTTCGGCACCGTCGCTCCGCTCGAGCTCGAACGGGGCTCCGCGGAACGCATCGAACAGCATCGCTTCGAGCCCGTGCGTCGCGTGCGCTATCGCAACGCGGAGCTCGACTTCTCGTCGCCGGAGCGCTTGCTCGAGAGCCTCGAGAGGCCGTCACGAGCGCCGTATCTCGTCCCGGTTCCGGCGGCGGTCGATCACGCAGTCCTGCGCGCGCTGCTCGCCGATCCGGAGATCGGGCCGCTCGCGCGCCGCACGCCCGAGCTCGAGCGGCTCTGGCAAGTCTGCCAGGTGCCGGATTTCCGCAAGATCCTGTTCGAGGTGCACCGCGACCTTCTGCGCGACCTCTATCTCAGGTTGCTCGCGGGTCCCCTCGACGACGACTACGTGGCCGGGCTCGTCGCGGAGCTCGCGGACGAACGCGGCGACGTCGATTCGCTGCTCGCGCGCACGACGCGCCTGCGCACGTGGGCTTACGTCGCTCAACGCAGCGAGTGGGTGAAGCGCCCCGAGTATTGGTGCGAGCGTATCGCCGAGCTCGAAGATCGCCTGAGCGACGCGTTGCACCGCGCGCTGGTCGACACGTTCGTCGAGCGCAAGGGCAAGCCGCGCCCCGTGCCGCGCGCGCGCGGCGCCGAACGGCGCGCCGAGCCCAGCCGCGAGCACGCTCACTCGCTCGCGGCGCTCGAGCAGTTTCGCGAACGCCTCGCGCCGGACCCGGCGCCCACGGACGGACTCGAAGCGCTCGCGGACGCGCCGCACGGCGCTTTCGAGCTCGACGCGCGCGGCGAAATCTCCGCGGGCGGCGTGGCGCTCGGGGGCCTCGTCCGCGGCAGCTCGCTCACCTTGCCCGAGGTGCGCCTCTACGACCTGCCGGTGGCCGCCGGGGTCAGAATTCGTCTCCAGCGCCGGCTGCTCGCCTACGCTCGCGACAGCGTCGGACGGCTGCTCCAGCCGTTCGAGCCGCTCCGGAGCTCGGAGCACGCGCCGCTGCGAGCCATCGCGCACCAACTCGAACGCGGCCTCGGCAGCGCGCTCACGGGCGACCTCGAGAGCTCGCTGCGTGCGCTCGAAGCAGAGGATCGCGCGACGCTCGCCGAGCTCGGTGTCACGCTCGGCGTGGTGGGCGTGTTCGTGCCCGCCCTGTCGTCGCGCAGCGCTCTCGCACAGCGCGCCGTCCTCGTGCGCGCCCATTGGCCCGATCTGCGGCTGCCCACGCTCACGCGCGCGAGCGAACGCCGAGAGCGGTTGCCCGCGCCGGTGTGGCTCGCCCTCGGCTACGTCGTCGTCGAAGGGATCGCACTGCGTATCGATCTCGCCGAACGCGCGGCGCGCGCGCTCGCGCTCGGACGTCCGGAACCGGAAGCCATGCGCTCGCTCGGGCTCCCGAAGCGCAACGCGGCACGCGTCGCCACGGCGCTGCGCGCGCGCGAGCTCAAGAGCCCGCCCATGCCGACAGCACGCGCGTGACGTGCTCGAGGTAGCCGCTCTCGCGCACGAGCTCCGTGTAGCCGGGAACCGCGCCGACCCATTCACGCATGCGCACGTTCGGGGCGTCGGTGAGGTAGAGCGTCGGCAGGCCGAGCAGCGCGGGGCCGTCCATCCCCGCCGTCGTGACGCCGACCTGCCCGACGAGCCCGTGGCGGCAGCGCAAGTGCTCGAAAAAATGCAGCTGCGTGCGGCGCGTATCGATGCCTGAAAAGAGCGGTTCTTTCCAAAATAGGATTAGATCGAGCGCGCCGTCCGGCACGCGTTCCGCGCGCATGGCGTCACCGGTGAGCAGCGGCACGAGCCCCGCGCGCCGCGCACGGGCCGCGAGCTCGAGCACCTCGGCGCCGGTCGAGTTGCGCCCCGGATGATGCACGCCGTCCCGGATCCAGACCAACACCTTCTTCGTGTCAGGCGCCGCGGCTCCGGCGAGCCTTTGGTCGATCCAGGCGGTGACGTCGGGCGCCAGCGGCGGCGCACCGAGGAACGCCGCGCGCAGACTGGCTTGCGCAGCGGCCGCATCCTCTCGAAACGCACGGGCAACGAGCTCGGTCACTTGCTTCATCGCCCGAGGGCGCGAGCGATACGCGCACACCCGCGCGAGCAGGCCCGCGTCGCCCAAGAAGCGTTCGGCTTGCGCCACCCGCTCGCTCGCGCCGGGCTCGATTTGAATCGCGAGACCCGCGAGCACCGCGCCCGCAGCGAGGTACCAGCCTTCGCCGAACGAGAAGCCGCCGTCGGTATGGAATGTGTACGCGTGGTTGCGTTCGACCACGAGCTTGCGCGCGGCGAGCGCCCAGCCCTCGGCCCGGCGCGCAGCGGTGGCCGCGGCGCGAGCGACCCGCGAGCCCGCTGCGTCGCGGGCGAGCACCGCGGCGCTCGTCGCGGCCGCAAGCGCCGACATTTCTGCGCCTTCGACGATCGCTTCGACGCGCCGCCAGCCGTCGTGACAAGCGTCCAGCGTCGGAGCGCGCTGCGCGCTCTGGGAGAGTTGACCGGCGCCGTGGAGCGCGTCCTCCGCCCTGGCCGCGTGCGCTCGCACCAGGTTCGAATGAGCGAGCTCGGCCGCGGCGGGGTCCGGAGCGGACGCGAGCACGGCGTTCGCTTCGAGGATGGCGAGCTCGAGCGCCCGTCGCTGCTCGTCACGCCTCAATTCAGGATCCCGAAGACGACGTTCAGCGCGAGCGCGACGATGGCCGTGTTGAACAGGAACGACAACAGCGCGTGGCCGAGCGCGCTCCGCCGGATCGGACGGCTCGTGATCGGCACGTCGGACACCTGAAAGCACATGCCGAGCGTGAACGCGAAGTACGCGAAGTCGAGCGCGTCGGGCGCTTGACCGCCCGGAAATTCGAGCCCGCCGATGCCGCTCTCGTCGTCGGTGTAATAGAGGTGCGCGTAGCGCAGCGTGTACGCCGTGTGCACGAGCAGCCACGCAATGAGCACCGCGGCCAGGCAGAGGCCGCTGAGCAGGCCGAGCGCGGAGCGCGTCGCCGCGAAGTGCTCGGCGTGCCGCATCACGACGGCCGCGGCGAACAGGCTGAAGATGGAGCCGACGATCACCATCAGGCTCACCGCGCGATGACCGGGGTCGACCGTCGCCGCGCGCTGCCGCATTTCCTTCGCGTCCGCCGTGAAAATCAGCCACCAAGCGAGACCGAGAATTGCGAGGCCGCCGCCGTCCCACCCGGCGACGACGTTCACCGCGCTGCCGAAGCTCGGACACGCCACACCGACGAGCAACGCAATCGCCGCGCCCGCGAGCGCACCCATGCCGAGCCGTCCGATGGCGGAACGCGGGTGTCCGGGACGAACGCTGCCGCGCTCTCGTGACCGCGAACTCGGAGGCATGCGCGAATTCATACTCTCCAGGTTTGGATTGGAGAACACCCTCACTCCAACATTTCAGGTCAGCGCAGTAGACGGAAAGCTGCAGAATTCGAGCTCGAAAAAGCGATGACTTCTTGCAGTGGACCTTGGTAGGGAAAGCGCTCCCCTTCTCGCACCGGAGCGCACCCTCATGTCGTTCGCCTGCAGTCGCAAAGACTTCCTCGTCTACATCGCCGGAGCCGGCACGCTCGCACTCATCGGCTGCTCGTCGAGTGATGATTCGTCATCGAACACCGGTGGCACATCCAACGGGAGCGGCGGTACCACGGGCGGCACGACCGCGAGCGGCGGCACGCCGAGCGGCGCGGGCACGGGCGGCGTCGCCGGCAAAGGCGGCGGCACCGGCGCTCAGGGCGGTAAAGGCGGCGGCACCGGTAACCAAGGCGGCAAAGGTGGCGGCACGGGCGGCAGCGGCGCCAAGGGCGGCATGGCCGGCAAGGGCGGCGGCACCGGTGGCAGTGGCGCCAAGGGCGGCATGGCCGGCAAAGGCGGCGGTACCGGTGGCAGCGGCGCCAAGGGCGGCATGGCCGGCAAGGGCGGCGGCACCGGTGGCAGCGGCGCCAAGGGCGGCATGGCCGGGATGGGCGGCAAAGCCGGCGGAGGTGGCGCTCCGGCGGGGGGTGCTGCTGGCTCGGCCGGGACGGGCGGCGGCGCCATGTGCAACGCCGATCTGACGGTCACGAGCTCGAGCAGCGGTCATACCCACACACTCACCGTCACCGCGGCGCAGATCGCCATGGGTACCGACGTGACGATTCTCTCGAGCTCGAGCATGAGCCACGCTCACTACGTCCTCGTCACGGCCGCCGACTTCACGGCGCTCAAGGCCGGCATGGAAGTGAAGAAGAAGTCCTGCGCCGGCGGCGACCACCAGTGGGTGCTCAAGTGCGGCGGCGGTGGGGACGCGGCGGTCGACCCGATGTGCGACGCGAACGACATGTGCGGCGACGGCACCACGATGTCGGCCGCCTGCAAGTAGCAGAGCCCTCCAGCAGACCGGCCCGCGGGCTCGGCATGCAAACGTGCCCGTCCTCTCACTATCGGACGACTCGCGCTGCTTTTTTCTGCGATTCGGCCGATTTTTTCTCAAATTCTGCGAGGGAGGTTGCGTGATTCCCAGCCCTGGCGGGTACAATACACGGGCACGGTCGGGATCTCGTGGTATGAGCCGACGACTACCTAAACCTGGAGCTAGACATGCCCTTCGCCTGTAGCCGCAAAGACTTCCTCATTTACTGCGTTGCTGGAGCGACGACGCTCGCATTTCTCGGATGCAGCAGCGGTGACGACGACACGGGCACCGGCGGCGCCGGCGGCACCTCGCCCGGCAGCGGCGGCTCGACGGGCGGCAGCGTGGCGGGCTCGGGCGGCAGCTCCCAGGGCGGCAAAGGTGGCGGCACCGGCAACCAGGGCGGCAAAGGTGGCGGCACCGGCAACCAAGGCGGCAAAGGTGGCGGCACCGGCAACCAAGGCGGCAAAGGTGGCGGCACCGGCAACCAAGGCGGCAAGGGTGGCGGCACCGGCAACCAAGGCGGCAAGGGTGGCGGCACCGGCGGCAGTGGCGCCAAGGGCGGCATGGCCGGCAAGGGCGGCGGCACCGGTGGCAGCGGCGCCAAGGGCGGCATGGCCGGCAAGGGCGGCGGCACCGGTGGCAGCGGCGCCAAGGGCGGCATGAGCGGCGGTGGCGCGGGCGGCGCAGGCGGTCGCAGTAGCGGCGGCGGCGGTGGCCGCAACGGCGGTGGTCGCGGTGGTCGTGGCAGCGCCGGCGGCGCTGGCAAGGGCGGCTGAGGCTACTTCTTCGCCGCTTCGAGCTCTCGCACCGCGTGCGTGAGGTTGCCTCGAACGCGCTCGAGATCGTCCGCGTCGACGACGAGACCGTGCTCTACACGCCAGAGCACGGTCTCGCACGCCTCCTTCGCGGCCGCATAGTCGCCGACCCAATAGGCGGCGACAGCGAGTTCGTCGAGCATCTTCCAGTCGTAGATGTCACGCGACATGAAGAGCGCGTGGTCCGGCGCCTCGATCTCGACGCCTGACCGCGCGAAGACGTACGCCTTGCCGTACTGCTTCTTCGTGCGGAAGTAGCGCGCGAGATCGTGCAGCGGCTCGACGCGCTTCGGGGACATGTTGAACGCGTCGAGGTAGTCGCGAATGATCACTTCCTCGGGCTTGTCGAGATCGATCGCGAGGCGCGCGGCTTCGAGCTGCGCCATGTAGGTCTCTTCGTCCCAGCCGTCCATCGCCGCGCGCTTCTTGTATTCGTTGTAGGCGCGCACCTCGTGACCCGCGTCCCGATACGATTGAGCGAGGTAGAACTGGCTGCGCGCGTTCTTCGGATCTTTCGCGAGATCCTCTTCGAGGAGCTTCGCGTCCCGGAGGTACTTTTGCTCCTGCGTGACGCCGTGTGATTTCGCGCCCTCGCCGTAGTGATAAACGATCCACACGTCCTTGCGCGCAGGGCGTTCCTCCGGGCCCTCGAGCGTGACGAGGTAATTGTGGACGGGGCCCTCCCAGCGAAAGCGAGAGCCCCGGATGTTGACGAGGTGCGGCACGAGGTAGTGCATCCCGCTGTGGTGCTTCTCGATCTCGTAGCTCACGCCCGGCTCGAACTTTTCGTAGAACTTGGGGTCGCTCACGCCGAGCTCTTCGTCGGCGTCGATGAAGAGGAGCCAATCCGCCTTGTTCGCGGCGACGGCGAGCTCGAGCGCCTGCTGGCGGTTCGTGCCGAAGTTCACCCACTTGCGTTCGTGCACCTCGCCGTCGATGCCGTACCCGCCGAGCTCACGCTTGATGAGCGCGATGGTGTCGTCCGTCGAGCCGGTGTCGACGATCACGTAGTAGTCGATGTAGTCCTTCAAAGAGCGAAATAGGCGCGGAAGCACCTCGACTTCGTTCTTGACGATCATGTTCAGGCAGATGTTCGTGCGGGGGCGGCTCATGCTCTCCGCCGCACTTTACACCGACCTCGCTTGCACCGGCTTTTCCTCGATGTAGAGTCGAACGCGAGGCGCCGCCAGCATGCCACCGCTCGCCGAGAGAATTGCCGCGAGCGCTCTCTCGTTCGCGTTCGGCGTCACCGGTTGTGGCGCACACTCCGGTGAGGACTCTGGCGCGGCGCACGGCGGCATCGACGGCAGCACGGCGCGCGGCGCGTCGTGCCGCGGCATGGACGGTAGCGAGTGCCAAAACGGAGATTGCTGCGGCCGGCGCTCCGTACCCGGCGGCACGTTCGGGCAGGGTGAGCCGGACGCGTTCGACTCGACCGTTTCGAGCTACGTGCTCGACCAGTACGAAGTGACGGTCGGGCGCTTCCGCAACTTCGTCGCGGCGTACGATGCATGGCGCGCGGCAGGCAACCCCGTAGCCGGCAGCGGCGCCAACGCGAACATCCCCCGAAGCGGGTGGGACGCGAGCTACGACGGCTTTTTGCCCGCCAACGGCGACGCACTTTTGGCCGACGCCGCCGCGGATTGCGGGGACCCGACGTATCAAACGTGGTCCGCGAGCGGCAATGACACGCTGCCCGTCAATTGCGTCGATTGGTACACGAGCTTCGCGTTCTGTATTTGGGACGGCGGGCGCTTGCCGTCCGAGACCGAGTGGGAATATGCGGCCGCAAGCGGCGACGGCAACACGCTCTACCCGTGGGGGGACGCGCCGATACCGGACAACACCCTGAACACCGCCGCGCTCGCCGCGTACAACTGCATGGGCGACGGCGACCTCGACTGCGCCTTCAGCGACATTCTGCCGGTGGGCTCGCGCCCGGACGGGAACGGGCGCTTCGGCCAGAGCGACTTGGCCGGCTCGATGTGGGAGTGGAACCTCGATTGGTTCGCCATCTACCCACGCACTGCCCAAACCAACTACGCGAGCATCACGGACGGCTCGACCCGCGTGATCCGCGGTGGGGATTGGAGCAGCAACGCCGCCACCCTGCTCGCCGCGGCCCGTTACAGCTACGGTTTCCCCACCGCGCACTTCACGAACGTCGGTTTTCGCTGTGCCGCGAACCCTTGACGCTCGGGGCGTGAAAGAACTCGCCCGTTTCGCGCAGGCGAGAAGCGCTAGAAAATGAGAGCGTGAATCGAAGGCTCTTTTTGCGAGGGTTGGGCGGCGCGTGCGTGGCGGCGCCGTTCTTGAGCTCCATCGCGAATCGCGGAGTCAAGGCGCAGAGCGCCGCGCCGCCGAAGCGGCTGATCGTGATGTGGACCCATTTCGGCTGCATCACCACGCGTTTCTTCCCGGTCAAGTCGCACGGACCGCTCAGCCCGGACGATTTGAAGTCGACCACGCTCGCGCCGCTCGCGCCCTACGTCGGCAAGCTGCTCATGCCGCGTGGCATCCGCAGCATGAACGAGTGGACGACGGACATGACGCGCGGCCAGGGCAACGACACGTTCCTCAACGCTGCGGCCTCGTACTTCACGTGCCAACCCGTCACGCCGAACAACGACGACCCGTACAGCTTCGACTCGTCGACCAAGTTCAACGCCAAGCCCGTCGGGCCCTCACTCGATCACGTCATCGCACAGCAGCTGAGTCCTGGGGGCACGCCGCTCTTCATGCGCGTCAGCAACACCAACGACACGCCGGCGAGCGGCATCAGCTACTCAGCGAGTCAGGTGAGCTATCAGGGCCTCGGTACCCCGTCGGCGATCTGGAGCGGGCTGACCGGCTTCTTGCCGGGCGCCGCGTCGCCCGACAGCTACCAAGTGAGTCGCGGCAAGAGCATCCTCGACGTGGTCAAAGACGACCTTGCTACCCTCGAGCGCGTCGACATGAGCCAGGTCGACCGCAACAAGCTCGAGGCCTGGAAGTCGCTCCTCAACGAGACGACGCAAGCGATCGTGCCCGCGGCGTGCACCGCCGACGTCGCGAGCATGCTCGAGCTGACCGATTCGAACATCGCAGCGGCGCTCATGCCGAGCATGGGGAGTGATCCCCTCACCTCCAAGGTCACGGCGGACCTGGATGGCGCGGACATTTACTCGAATCTCGCGGTGCTCGCGGCCGTCTGCAACACGAACCCCGTCATCTTCCTCAAATACCCGACGAGCTACGTCTGGAAGGGGCTCGGCATCCTGAGCGAGAGCACGAGTCTCTCGCACCGCGGCCCCAACGCGGGCATGACGGGCAGTTGCGTTCAAGACGCCATCAAAGACCTACTCGCGATCGACGCTTATTACACGGCGAAATTCACGCACCTCGTAGGCACGCTCGACAGCATCGACGAGGGCGACGGGACCGTGCTCGACAACAGCGCAACGATTTGGTTTCAGGAGGTCTCGGACGGCTGCGCCCGCAACCTGAACAACCTGCCCATCGTGCAGGCCGGCAGCATGGGCGGCTACTTCAAGACGGGCTGGGCCGTGAACGTCGAGGACGGCTCGGCCAACCTGACTCAGGGCAACAGTGAAGCGCAGTGCTCCGACGGCACCACCGACCAAATGTACAACGCTCTCACGCAGGAAACGGGCACCCCCGCGTCGCTCGCGAACGCGCCGATCAACAAGTATTACTGCAACCTGATGAACGCCATGGGCGTGAAGGCCGGGGCAGATGGCTTCCCCGCGAGCGGCGGCGCGGCGGAGGTCACCAAATACGGTATGTACGACCGGACCCAGGACTTCGTGCACGGCGGGACGAACCCGCCGACTATCCACGACCCCGGCGAGTTCACGGCGCTCAAGGCGAACGCCTGAGCTGACGACTATTTTCTTCGAATTCGGAGCGGCGTCGTCACGCCGTAGCGCTCGTGCACGGCGGCCGCCTCGAGCACCGCGGAAGGAGTGAGCTCACCCGCGAGGAGCCTCCGGTACGCGTCGAGCGTGCGCGCGGTCTCGTCCGCGCGTTCCCAGACGAGCTCGACCCGAAAGCGGCGAACGCCGAGCTCGACGAGTTCCGGCACGAGCGGAGCCGCGCTCTGCGCGAGAGCGTTGAAGACGGTGTTGCGACACCCGACGTCCACCACGACCGGATGCTCGTGACCCGCGTAGTCGCGGAGCGCGAGGCGGTGCTCTTCGCAGGGGCGACCGCAGGTCCGAAAGTCCCGGCCTTTGCTCAAAAGGTGCGCGTAAACGCAGTGCGAATTGTGGAACGTCGGGATGTGGTGGTGGACCGTGACGGCGACGCGTCCGCGAGGAACGCTCCGGAGCAGATCGAGGAGCTCGGCGCGGTTCAGGTCGTGAGACGCCGTGACGCTCTTCAAGCCGAGGGCGAGCAAGTGCTGCGCGGTGAGCGAATTCGTGACGTTGAGCGAGAAGTCCCCGTGCACCGCGAGCTCGCCGTGGGTCTCCGGGCGCGCCGCCGGCGGCTGCGAGAAATGCATGAGCGCGCCCCAGTGGCGGACGAGCACGCCGTCCGGCGCGAGGCCCGCGAGGCGACGGTCGAACGCTTCCTCTCCCGGCTTTTGCACGCGCACCGTCGCGAGCGTGACACGCAAGCCGGCCTCCCGTGCGCGCCCCACGGCCCGCGCGAGCCCGACCATCTCCATCCAATCGAGCTCGACTTCGTCCCCGGGACCGAACCCACTCCCGAGCACGGCTTCGAGTTGCTCCGCCGTGCGGCAGAGTGGGACGACCACGGGTGGCCCCGGGTCGGCCGTGCTCGCGCTCGCGAGCTCGGCGTGAAGCGCCGGCACGCAGGGCTCCACCGGTAGGGACGGGCGATCCGACGCGACCAGCTCGGCCTCGAGCCGTTCGACGAGCTCGCGGCGCAGCACCTTGAGCTGGGAGACCGGCAGGTGCAAGCCGGGCGCGAGACGTGCGAGCTCGAGCGAAACGAGGCGAAACGGGGTCTCGCCCAGCGCGCCGAGCTTGTCCTCGAGGAGCGCGCGCTCGATACCTTGGGGCCCGCGACTCGGCTCGAGCAGCGTGGACGAGCGCGCGCGCACCGAGAGTGGACGTCCAAAGACGTGCGCCGTTGCAACGACGGAGAGCGGCTCTCCCAGAGCGCCCTCGACCGCGAGCGCCAGCGCGAAGCGACCCTCGACCGGCTGCGCGTTGCGGCGCGAAAGCTCGCGCGTGAGCTCGGGGTCGCTCGTCAGCCGGACCGCATCGCCAGGACGCACGCGCTCGAGCTCGGGACCCGGCTGGCCGAAGCCGAGCTCGACCGCGTCGTCACGCAACGCGCGCAGACTGAAGAGCGGACCACCCGGCGCGTTCTCGGGATCGTGCTCGGCGTCGGTGCGGCCGACGAGCTCGAACTTCAGCCCGACACCGGGCCGCAGGAGCTCGCGCGCCCTCGGGCCGGCGAGCGTCACGACGACGCTGCGCCCGCGCACCTCGCGCACCTCGCCGAGCGGCAGTCCTCGATGTTTGGGCGTGGTCCCGGCGACGAGCGTCTGGTGATCGTCGCCGCGCAAAAAGCCGAGCCCGCCGCCACGCGAAAAGGTGATGCGCGTGCGCTCCAGGTCGCGCTCGAGTCGCGCGCGATCTTCGTCCGTCGCGCCGCGCAGGAGCGCGTCACGCCAATGACGCCAGGAGTCCACTGCCGTCCCGACGTAGGCTTCACCCTTGTAGCGGCCTTCGATCTTGAGGCTGTGAACGCCCGCCGCCATGAGCTCGGGCAGGGCCTCGTGCGCGGCGAGGTCACCCGGACTCAGGAGGTAGCGCACGTCGCCGAGCTCGAGCCGCTCGCCGTCGACGATTGCCTCGTACGGCATACGGCACGCTTGCGAGCATTGACCGCGGTTCGCCGACCGCTCGGAGAACGCTTCGCTCGTCAGGCATTGCCCGCTCCACGACATGCAGAGCGCCCCGTGCACGAACACTTCGCTCTCGAGCGGGCTGTCGCGCGTGAAGAGCGCGATTTCCTCGGTGCTGAGCTCACGCGGCAGCACGACGCGGGCAATCCCGAGCGTGGCGGCGAAGCGCGCGCCTTCCGGACTCGAGATCGTCATTTGGGTGCTCGCGTGCAGGCGGATCGAGGGCGACAAGCGGCGCGCGACGAACGCGACGGCCGGATCCTGCACGATGAGCGCATCGACGCCGCTCGACACGACACCGCGCACGAGCGTCTCGAGCGCTGCGAGCTCGCGCTCGAACACGAGCGTGTTCACGGTGAGGTACACCTTCGCGTGGGCTCGGTGCGCGCGCCGGACGAGCTCCGGCAGCCCTTCGAGACTGAACGCCGTCGAACGAGCGCGGGCGTTGAAGCCCTCGGCGAGACCGAAGAACACCGCGTCCGCACCGCTCGCGAGCGCGGCGACGAACGCCTCTTCCGTGCCCGCGGGCGCGAGTATCTCGGGGCGGCGCAGCGCCGTGTCGGGCATCGGCGGGGCTCCTAGCACCGATCGTCGAGCGAGAACGATTGGCGAGGCGCGCGTCCCGCGGCATCCTCGGGCGATGCAGCTCGTGTTCGCGTCGACGAACCCGCACAAATTGCGTGAACTTCGCGAGATTCTCGGCCCACTCGGGCTCGACATCCGCGCGCCGGACGAGCTCGGCCCGAGCCTGCCCGAGCCGGCGGAGACGGAGCTGACGCTCGCCGGCAACGCGCGGCTCAAAGCGACCGCCTACGCCCGCGCGCTCGGACGGACGTGCCTCGCCGACGACAGCGGGCTCGAAGTGGACGCCCTGGGAGGCGCTCCCGGCGTGCACTCCGCGCGTTACGCGGGCTCTGGGACCACGCGCGGCGAACGCGACCAGGCCAATCGCGAGAAGCTGCTCGCAGAGCTCGGGAAGCTCGGCAGCGGCGTGAGCCGCAAGGCGCGCCTCGTGTGCGCGCTCTGCCTCGCCGATCGCAACGGGCGCGTGCTTTTCGAAACGCGCGGCAGCGTCGAAGCCCTCGTCACGGGCGAACCTCGCGGCAACGACGGGTTCGGCTACGATCGGGTGCTGCTCCTGCCCGACCTGAACAGAACGCTGGCCGAGCTCGCTCCGGCAGAGCTCCACGCCCGTTCCCACCGCGGCGCCGCGGCGCGCGCGCTCCACGCCTGGCTGCTCCAACACCCGCTACCGAGCGAGACGTGAAGTCTAAGCCGCAATGGAGCGGCGCGCCGCGAGCGGAGCGAGCACGCCGTAGGCGGCGGGGGAGCGGTCGCGAAGCGGGCCGCGGGGGCAAGGCCCCCTTCAGAGTAGCCTTCAGTTGACGACGACCGTCGCCGTCGTGAAAGCGATGGTGCCGGTGCTGCTTTGCGCTTCCAAAAGCAACTTCGCTTCTTCCAATTTTCCGAGGTCGAGCCCGAGCCCCATCCACTGCGAAAAGTGCTCGGAGATGGAGATGTGACCACACTGCCGGGGCGTCGCCCGCACGCTGAAATATTGGTCGAAGGTTTGACCGTCGCCCGTGATGGCCGGCTTGTTCACCTGGGTGTGCTTCCAGACGTCGTACGCGGAATCATCCACCATGATCGTGCCGACGTGAGTGCGCGGCGTGCCGTCGGAGGCCGTGTCGGCAGGCTTGGTGTCGCCCCAATCGTCGATGATGTAGTACTCGCGCAGTGGGCTCACGGTCCAACCGTAGATACCGACGTAGACCAAGCCGGCGTCGTTCGTCTTGGTCTCGGCAAAGTCGGACGAGATGGTGCCGATTTGGCTCGGCGTCTTCGACTGGTCGAAGCCCAGGCCGATACGCGCCAAGAGGTCGTCGACCTTGGTCCAGGTCGCGCTGAACGTCGCGTCCTTGCCGTACACCGTCATGCACCCGGTGCCGGTTCCGCTCGACCAAAGCTCGTACGCGTAGTTGCCGCTCGCGGTGCCCTTCGAGTTCGAGCAGTACTGCTTGCCACCCGTCAACGCCGTCGCCGGAGGGCACGTGTTCGCGGCTCCCGCTGCGCCGCCGCCGCTGCCCCCGCTTCCGGCGACCGCGCCTGCTCCGCCACTCGCATCTCGGCCGCTCATGCCGCCCGTGTGGGTTGCGCCACCGATCCCCGCCGAGCCGCCCTTCATGCCGCCCGCGCCGGTGCTCGTCATGCCGGCGCCGCCCGTGCTTTCGCCCGCTCCCGCCGCACCACCATGTCCTGCCGAGGCGCCGGCTCCGCTCGAGCCGCCCGCACCGAGGGAGCCGCCGGTCCCCGCGGAACCACCTTTAGCGCCACCACCCGCCGAACCCACGACGCCGCCGGAGCCGGGAATTCCCCCGGTTCCAGGGCGGCCCCCGCCGCTTCCGCCGGTACCGCCGCTTCCCGTGACGGGCGCACCGCCCGTCGACGAGCCGGAGCCTCCACCTTCGCCGCCCCCAGCCGTACTGCATGCGGTGAATGCAAGAACCGTGAGGCAGAGCGCCACGCCGTACCGAGGGCCGAGCCGCGATGAAAAGTCAGCAAGGCCAAGCGTCATCGCTTGAGCATGCCCGGGCCCGTCCAACCTGATCGGCGCGGGCCCGACTCGGGCAACTCCGGCGGAATGATGCAGCCGGGCGTTACGGCTTGTACTTCACCGTCGCCCAGCCGTGGCTCGGCATGGCGAATTGAAACTGCTTCCCACCCAGGGCGACGCTGTAGTTGGCCTTGGCCGCACCGCCGTTGAACGCGACCGCAACGAGGCTGCCGTCGGGGTTCTTGAACGCGACCGCGTCCCCACCCGTCGTGCCGAGGACGTTCGCTCCGGGAACGACGTACTGCGAGAAGTGACGGAACACGTAATAAGCGGGGGTCGGGTTGACCTTGCCGCCGTCGGCGACGAGCAGCGCATTCTGCTTCCAATCCCGCGTCGTATCGATGCCGAGGCCGGTCTTGTCGAGCACCATGTTCCACGCGTTGTACGCCGTCACCTTGCCTTTGGTGATGGCGTCGCGCAGGTAATACCAGCTCTCCTCCGCGTACGCCTGGTCGTTCGGCGCCTCGCTCGCGTTGTAAGCCGACGGACAACCGTTGCTCGTCGACGTGCACCACGGATAGTTGCCGCACTTGTGTTCGGTGGCCCACACCGGAAGGTTGCCGAGCTTCGTCGTTCCGTCGTCGATCCAATCGAGCACACCCCACTGCGCGCCCACGACGCTGACGAAGCTCGTCGCGGTGGTATCCGCGAGCACCGCGTTCGCGAGGTCGACGTCGGAGCGACCGCTGTCACCCGCGTTCGAAAGCGTGCCGAGCATGACGTTCACGCCGATCGCCTTCATCGCCGGGCCGAGATACTGGCCAATCCAGCTCACGTAGGTGGTTTTGTCCCACAGGCACGAAGGGTAGTTTTGGTCGTAGCCCGGCTCGTTCTGCGGCGAAACCACCTCGATTTTGATGCCCTGGTCGCCATAACCGGAGACGAAGCGCGTGTAGTACTGCGCGTAGGCGGCGAGGTCGGCGGCCGAGCTCTTCATGCTGCCACCGTCGAAGTACGACGGCTTCTTCGCCTGTTGTGATGCGTCCGCGCCGCTGCTCGTCTTGTATCCCGTCTTCATCCACACGGGCGGTGTCCAGGGGCTCGCCCAAAAGCGGAGCTTCGGATTTTTGGCCTGCGCGGCCTTGATGTACGGAATGAGCTTCTGTGCGTCGCGAGCGAGCGAAAATTGGGCGAGCGACGTGTCTTCAGGTGGGCGATTCGACTCGTCGCTCTTCGGCGTGACGTCCGTCCCGGTGTCGTCGTCGGTGTAGCGACTGACCGCGTAGTCACTCGCGCCGATCGGAATGCGTCCCCAGGCGAGCGCGGCGCCGTCACTCGCGCTGAAGAGCAGCGCGATAGCCTGGTCTACCATGTCCTGCGAGGTGAGGTAGCTCCACCCGAGTTCGTTGAACGCCCCGCCGAAGCCGTCCCACTTCTGCCCGACGACGGCGTCGTTCACGGTCACGTCGGCGGTCCCGGTCGCTTCCGTGAGCGCGTCGGACTTTTGCCAATAAGCGCCCTCCGCCGACGTGACGAGAGGGGGCAGCACTACCGGCACGTCGCCGGATGCCCCCGCCGCGCCCATACCCGCCGCACCGGTGCCCGCCGTGCCCGCTCCGGCACCCCCACCGGTCTGCGGAGCACCGGCCATGCCGATACCACCTGTCGCCCCGGCCCCATTCGAGCGGCCGCCGCTCGAACAACAAGCGCCGGTTGCGCCCGCTGTTCCGCCGCTGCTCGCTTTGCCCGAGCTCGCTCCGCTGCCTCCGGTCGCGCCGGCCGCGCCTCTGCCGCCGCTGGGAGTGCCCACGCCACCGGTGGCTCCGCCCACGCCGGAAGCTCGTCCGGCTGAGCCGCCGCTCGCGCCTGCGCCGCCGGTATTGCCCGGCGCGTCAGGGACGCTCGCATTGCTGCACGCAACCAAGGAGAACACGAGTCCCAAACTGGAGATCGAGTGAAGTCTGATCATGGTTTCCCGTTCACGCGCGAGCCGAGGAGAACACTGACGTTGTTGGAAGCGGAATTGACGGTCACGAGGTCGATGACACCGTCGCCGTTGAAGTCTGCCGGGACTACGCCCTCGGGACGCAGCAGCACCTGGTAGTCGTCGCGGGCCGCGAAGTTGCCGTCACCCACGCCCATGAAGACGCTGACGTGGTCGTCGAACATGGCGGCAGTGACGAAATCGAGCGCGCCGTCGCCGTTCAAGTCGCTGACCGCTACGTAACGGGGATAGCGCGGCGTCGCGTAACCGACGCGAGCTCCGAATTCGCCGCCGCCAGTCCCGAAGCGAATGCCGATCTCGTCCGTGTACGCATCGGCAGTCAGCATGTCGAGGTTGCCGTCGCGGTTCAGATCGCCGAACGCGACGCAGATGGGGTACCCCGCCGTCTCGTACTCTGCGGCGAACGCGAAGGATCCGTCTCCGAGCCCGCGCAGGATGCTCACGGAGTTCGCGTTCGCGCTCGGGACTGCGAGATCGAGCCGGCCGTCGCCGTCCACGTCCGCGAGCCCCGCCCAAAAATCGTAAGGCTTCGCGACGGGGGAGCTCGCGTCGGCAAAGCTGCCGTCACCGTTGCCGAGCAGCACGCTCACGGGCCCCGCATCACCGCCCGAGGTCACGACGTCGGCCTTGCCGTCGCCGTTCACGTCATTGAGGCTCAGTGTGAGATCGGTCCCTGCCGCGGGGTACGCGAGCATGTCCCCGAACGTGCCGTCGCCCGCGCCGAGCCTCACGTCCACCCGGCTCGCGTAGTAGTCGGCCGTGACGAGGTCGAACACGCCGTCGCCGTTCAAGTCGCCGAGCGCGACCCAAGTGACGCTGCTGCCGCCGGGGTAGTCCACCTTGTCGGCGAAGGTTCCGTCCCCGTTGCCGAGCAAGACGCTCACGCTGCTATCACCGACGTTGGCGGTGACCACGTCGAGCGCGCCGTCACCGTTCAGGCTGCCGATCGCGAGCGCGCGCGGAGTCGATCCGACCGGGTAGTCCACCGGTGCGGCGAACGTCACCGAACCGGGATTCAACGCGCTCGCACCCGCCGAACCGCCGGGGGTGCCCCCCGAGCCCCCGGCGGCCTTCTGGAACCCACCTGCTTCACCCGCGCTCGCCTCGTTGCCCCCGCCCGGGCGCCCACCAGGGCCCCCGAGGTCACCGCCGATCACACCAATCACGTTGTCCGTCCGCCCGCAGCCGACGACGGCCGCGAGTAGGACCACGGAGCGAAGCAGTGGCGCGCAGCTCATCTCGGCAATCACTCCTCGTCGGTCGCCCGCGCCATCTCCGAGCCTTGAGTGGAGGCTCGGGTACCCCGCCGATCACTCCTCCGCCAACAATCGACGCATCGTTTCGAGATACGGGCTCCGCGGATAGCGCACCAAAAATTCTTGCGCTCCGAGCCGCGCGTCCGTTCGGCGGTGGGCCTTATCGAGCGCTTGAACGTAGAGTGCGTCGCGCTCCTCGGCGAGCGCGAACGCGGCGCCCGCCCGCTGCGTCGCGGCGAGGCGCTGGAGCGCTGCGGTCGCCGAGCCCGCGTCGAGGAGTCGCTTCACCTCCGCGAGTTCGCGCGCCTGTTCGGCGAGCGGCGCCGTCGCGGGCGGGAGCGGCGCGGGAAACTCGGCCGACGCCGAGCCGGGGCTGCTCGTCACCGGGAGCTCAGCGTGCGCGGAAACGTCCGGGCGCAGCCCGGGGTGCCCGGGTTTCGCGGGCTCCGACAGCGACGGCTCCACGGCGCCGTTCGGTAGTTCGACGACGCTCGGCGCGAGCGCGCCGCCGCCGTTCGACGCGTGCACCCTCGGCGACGCGGGCCGCGCCGCGACCAGCGCCGGTGCTGCAGGCGCCGGGCTCGCTGCGTGACCGCCGACGTGCTGCGCGACCGCGCTCGCCCCTGCAACACCGCAACCGAGCGCCGCGCCCGCGACGAACCACTTCACACCGATGACCCAAGAGGTGACGGCAGTCGCCTTGCTCGCAACGATCCCGGACGCGCTCTTGGCCGCGACCGAGTTGGCGACGCCGCTCGTCACCGCGCTGGTCGCACCCGCGGTCGCGGTGAGGGCGAGACACAACGCTTGCCACTCTGCATCCACGGCGCCCGCCGGTGGACGAGCCTGCTTGCCCGCGACGAGCAGCTCCCGTTCCGGTGCGCCCAGAGGCAGCTCATCGAGCCATCGCAGCGTGTCGGTCATGACTGGGCTCCCGCGACGCAGCGGCCGGATTGACCCGAGCGTGCGGCGACGATTTTCGAAAAGGCGCGGCGAGCGAGGCGTAGCCGCGAGCGCACGGTGCCTTCCGGCACGCCGAGGAGCGCGGCGATCTCTTCACCCGGTACCTCCTCGAGCTCGAACAAGACGAACACGGTGCGCTGTTCGATCGGCAGCTCGGCAAGCACGGCGTCGAGCACGGCGAGCCGCTCCTGCGCTTCGAGGCGCCGCAGCTGGTCGGCCTCGGAGCTCGTCCCCGGCGGGGTTTCCGCGACCAGGACCTCGCGGCGCGCGCTGGCGCTCCGCCGATAGTCGGACGCCACGCGCAGGGCGATGCCGCAGAGCCACGTCTTCAGCGACGACCTGCCGTCGAACGCAGCGAGGCGCCGGTGCGCCACGATGAACACCTTTTGCACCGCGTCCATCACGTCGCGCTCGCCGACGCCCATGCGGTGCAGCGTTCGCCACACGAAGTCGTAGTGCGCTCGGTAAATCTCCTCGAAGTGCAAGTGCCCGCCGTGCTGAGTGGAGGGTAACGCCCGCCGCGATCACTCGCCGCCCGCAGCCCGCTAAAAACCGACGTTCCCGGCCAAAAGCCCCAATTCCGCCATCACGCCAACATTCGGTGCCCCCGCCACCTGCACGGTTCGCCCTGAGCCGTCGCCCGCAAGAGCGCTGAAGGATTGCGGCCGAAGTTGCACGAGCGGCCCCACGCGCACGAAGCCGGTCAGCACCTCGGCGGCCTTCAGCCGAAAGCCGAGCGTGGGCGTGATGATCAGCCAGGAAACACTGGGGGACCTGGGGAGCAGGAAGCCGTGGACCTGGGCGTGCTGCGCCCCGGCGCCGAGACGCACGCACGCATCGAGACTGGAGGCCCCTCGCAGTTGCCGCTCGTAACAAGGGCCGGCCAGCAGCGCCCACAGACTGAGCCGCACGCTGCCACCTCCAGCGTCGGACGGCGGCGACCAAGCCCGGACGCCGGCGAGCGACACGCCCCACCCGCTCTGGTGAACGAGCTCGACGCCGGCCGCGATGCCGCCTGCTGGCTGACTCAACAGACCGAACCCGCCGAGCCCCGAGGCCGCGATGTTGGCGATGAACGAGCGGGCTCGGCGTGCCCCCAGCTTGTCGACGTGCGTCGAGCCCGGTGCGGCGTCCGGGTTCGCTGCGCCCGGCGCCGGTGCCACGAATTTCGTCGGCGCCGCCGGCGCGCTCGCGGACGGGCTCGAAGGTGGCCCCGTGCTTGCAGGTACGGAGGTTCCGCTCTGCGACGCTGCTTTTCCCGCGGGCGGCTCGACCAGCATCACGAACGCGAGCGCGAGCGCGTCGGCTAGGCCCGCACAAGCAGGGTCCTTTTCCGCGATCAGGCGCTCACCGGCGTGCGGCGCGCTCGTGCTGAGCACCGCTTCGTAACCCGCGGGCACTGCGCGAATCACCACGCGAGCGCTCGCCGTCGCGCTCGCTGCGTCCGCGGTTTCTCGGAACGAGCGCTCGGGGAACAGCCTCGCGATCGAGCGAAAAACGGCCGCGGCGTCCGGACATGCTCCCGAGCCCGGCCCCCGTTCGACGTCGATGCGCGAGTCGACGGGCTCACGCGCGGCTCGAGCACCGGAGTCGACGGCAGGCGCGAGCGGTTCGGCGCCGGAAAGTCGGGCGACAGCGAGGACACCGGCGAGCACCGCCGCCAGGCACTGCTCCGCGCACCGACGCATCGCGCGGACTATAGCGTCGGCGGCCCCGTGATCGCACGCTCTCGACGGGTTCAACGTCGCCGCGACGAACGGACTCGCGTAGGCTGACGCGATGAGCCGGCCGGTGCGCCTGACGCGACGAGCGCATTGGCTGCTCCTGTTCGCGACCGGCTGCGGAGGGGACGACCACGCACCGAGCAAGGCGCCAGACGGCGTCACGCCGAACGACGGCGTCTGCACGGTCGTCCAGCACGTCGAAGTACCGCTCGATCCGTTCGGCCAGCTCAGCGATCCGCCGCAGCTGGTGCCGTTCGGCGAGCGTTTCGGGGTGGTCGACGGGGACTCGATCACGCTCGACAAGGTCGCGAACACTGCGCTCGTTTCTTGGCAAGGCGTGGACAGCCAAACCCAATTCACGCTCAGCGAGCTCTGCCCGGACGGCGTCTGCCGCAACATTCACGGCACCGCGCTGCTCGCGACGGCGACGGGCGAACCCGAGTTTCTGCTGGCCGAACAGGGCTCCTCCGTGAGCATGGCCGCCTACCCGCTCCGCGCGCTCGCGTGGGACAGCGACGGCGGCGCCGCGCAAATCACGCCGCTCTTCGATATGCGCGTCACCGCCATCACGACGCGCGCCGATCTGCGGAGCTCGCGCGACGCCGAGCGCGCCTTGTTCGTACTCGGCAACATCGACATGCCGGGCCTACAAGCCGTCGAAATCGCCGCGAACGCGACGCTCGTCGCGCCGCCCGCAACGATGCCGCTCCCCGGAACACCGTGGGATTGCGTCGCCGTGGTGCCGACGGACACGGCAGCCGCGATCAGCGCGGTCACCAAGCTCGACGGCGGAACCTCCGTCGTTTGGTCCCTGCGCGAGCTCGACGCCGCTGCGAACGTGCTCTTCGAAACCAGCGCAGCCGTCCCCGTCGGCGACGCGCTCGGCTTCGCGGACTGCCCCAGCGTGCTCGAGAGCCCCGAGGGCTTTCACGCGCAGTGGGTCGGCACCAGCGGTGAGTCCGTCGTCGCGACCGTCACGCGCACGGCCGAGCCGGGCGCCGCCGCTGAGCTCCTCGACCTCACGGAAAATCCCGGCTCGCTCGCGGCGATCCTGCAAGGAGACTTCGTCTTTCTCGCGGTGCTCGACGGCGGGCAGCAGGGGTTCGTCCGCTTGGCTCGCGACGGCAATCCGGGCGGCCCCGGCATCACTTTGCCGGCGCTGCCACTCTCGACGTCCGAGCGCCGGCGAGCCGCTCCTCAGGCGCTGAAGGTCACGGGCTCGGAGCTCGCGCTGTCTTACGAGCTCGAGAGCACGCGCGTGTTCGAGCAGTGGAGCTGTCCTTAGCGTCGCGACCGGGTACCGCCGGCACGCTTCGGCGCGGGGAGCGCGCGAGCTTTGGGCATGGCGCCCGTGACGGCTTTGAGCGCGCGGAGGGCAGTCTTCAGGTGCTGGGCTAGGTCGCGGTTTTCGGCGTCGTGCACCCAGCGTTCGAAAGCGAGCTTGAAAACCGCGATCCCGACTTCGCCGCTCAGGCTCGCGGCAGGTTCGGCGACGCCCCGGCGGCGCAGCGCCTCGGCGACGGCCGTGGCAAGCGTCGACAGCTTGATGAGCTCACGTTCGGTGAGGTCGGCATGGGCGGCGATCAAGGCGTAGCGCTGGCGCGCGAATTCGCGACGGTCGTCGAAGAGAGCCGACGTGGCCTCGAGGGCGACCGCGACCATCTCGAGGGGCGTCAGGGTGGCGGGCGCACCGGCGACACCGGCAGCGATGACTTCTTTCAGTCGGGCGGCGCCCGAGAACAAGACTTCCGGCTTGTCGGCGAAGTACCGGAAGAACGTCCGCTCGGTGAGGCCGGCGCGCGCGGCAATCTCGGAAACGGTCGTCTGGTCGAACCCGCGCTCTCGGTACAGCTCCATGGCCGCCCGTTCGAGGCGCTCGCGTGCATTGGGTTCCCAGCGGCTCACGCGCCAAAAGGTAACCCATTGCAGTCACTGACATCAGTGTTATAGCTGATGTCAGCGACTGTCATAACCCAGCCTGGAGGTTCCTCATGCGCGTTTTCATCACTGGCGGCTCTGGTTTCATCGGCTCGGCGGTGGTTCCCGAGCTCCTCGCCGCGGGTCATCGCGTGCTCGGCCTCGCGCGCTCGGATGCGTCGGCCAAGGCTCTCGCCGCAGCGGGAGCCGAAGTCTTGCGCGGCGACTTGAACGATCTCGAGAGCCTGCGCAGGGGCTCCGGCGCGTGCGAAGGCGTGATTCACCTCGGCTTCATTCACGACTTCAGCAATTTCGAAGCGTCGATCCGCACCGACCGCAGCGCGATCGAGACTATCGGCGAGGCCCTTGCCGGCAGCGGCCGACCGTTCGTGATCGCGAGCGGCACGCTCGGAGTGGCACCGGGGCGGCTCGCCACCGAGGACATCCCGTTCAATCCCGAGGCGCATCCGCGCGCGGCGAACGCCGTCGTCGGGCTCGCGTTCGCCGAGCGCGGAGTGCGCGTGTCCTTCGTTCGACTCGCGCCCACCGTGCACGGACCGGGCGACCACGGCTTCGTCGCGACCCTCGTGAAGATCGCGCGTGAAAAAGGCGTCGCCGGCACCATCGGCGACGGCTCGAGCCGTTGGAACGCCGTGCACCGGCTCGACGCGGCGCGGCTCTTCGTGCTCGCGCTCGAGCAGGCCGCGCCGGGCGCGGTCCTGCACGCGGTCGCCGACGAAAGCGTGTCCCAGCGGACCATCGCCGAGGTCATCGGGCGAAAGCTCGGGCTACCGGTGCGCTCGATCGCGCCCGACGCCGCCGGCGCACACTTCGGCTGGCTCGCGCGCTTCCTGGTGCTCGATCAGCCGGCATCGAGCACCCTCACGCGCGAGCGTTTGGGCTGGGCGCCCACGCATCCGGGGCTGCTCGAGGATCTCGAGCAGGGCCGCTACTTCGACGGACCCGCGGCGTAGAGGCGCACTAGCTCGGCAGACCGAGCTCGCGCCAGCGCGCCATGCCACCCGCCGAGTTCGCGACCCTGATTCCGGCCTTTTTCAAGATCATGCTCGCGAGCGCCGACCGCTTGCCCGTCTGACAGATCACCACGATCGGCTTGTCGGCGGGCAGCTCGGTCAAGCGCCCGCGGAGCTCGGCAAGCGGGATCGAGGTGACACCGTTAAGTGTCCCGAGGTCGCCCGTGTGCTCGACGAGCGCGCGCACGTCGAGCACGTTGACGCTCGAGCGGTGGGTCGCGACCCACTCCGGGACGACTTCGGGAACACCCGCGTACGTCGTCACGATCGGCCCCCACTCGGGCTCTTTGGGAATGCTCCCACTCTCCGGCTCACCGGAACGCAGGTTCGCCGGCAGCGCCACGTCGAGCTGCTTCGGGTGCGGGAGCCCGAGGTTCTCCATGTACCCGACGAAGTCCTCCTCGCGCACGGTGCCGCCGATGCGCGGGTTGTAGCGCCGCTCCTCGCCGATGGTGCTCGAGGTGCGGCCTTCGTAGTCGTGCGCGGGATACACGGTGCAGGCGTCGGGCAGCGTGAACAGCTGCTCGCGGATCGAACGAAACAACGTGTGCGCGCTGCCCTGCTGAAAATCCGTGCGCCCCGCGCCGCGCACGAGCAGCGCGTCGCCCGTGAACACGAAATCACGCTCGGTGCCGACGAACGACAGGCAGCCGTCGGTGTGACCCGGCGTGGCGCGCACCTCGAGCGCCTCGTCGCCGAAGCGCACGCTCGCGCCGTGCGAAAGTGGCAGGTCGACGTGGCGCGCGCCGTAGACCCCGGCCAGGCCGACGCGGCAGCCGAGCGCCGCGTGCATGAGCCACGCGCCGGTAACGTGGTCGGCGTGACAGTGCGTGTCGAGCACCGCGACGAGCTCGAGCTCCAGCTCGCGGAGGAGCGCGAGGTCGCGTGCGTGCTTCTCGAACACGCAATCGACGAGGACCGCCTGACGCGTGCGCGCGTCAGCGAGCAGGTACGTGTACGTGCCCGACGTTTGATCGAAGAGCTGTCGAAAGAGCATCGTGTGGTTCTGCCTCGTCGCGCTGCCGCGATCTCCGAGCTTACTCGCGCAGGGTAGCTCGCGTGTGCTACGCCTGCGCACATGGGTGCTGGTGTGGCGGCTTCGGTGGGGCGGCGCCGGTGCCGGACGGTGCCCGCGGCGCTAGCAGTCCTCATACTCACGGCTTGCGGGGGAAAGGCACGCGAGCCTGCGAGTCAGGCGCAGAGCTCCGGCGGCGGAGGCGACGTGCGGAGCAACGCAGCCGGCATGGCGGGCGGCGGAGCCAGTGGCGTCGCCGGCTCCGGCGCGCAAGCCGGGCACGGCGGGACGACGAACAGCGGGACAGGCGGCACGCCGAACGCACCGGGCGGCATGAGCGCGGGCGGCATGGCCGGTGTCGGCGCGTCGGGCGACCCGAACGGCGGCAGCCTCGGCACTTCGGACTGCCCCGTCACGGCAACGTCGGTCCAGAGCACCGCGATCCCCACCGTGTTCACGGTGACGTTCACGACCACGCTCCCGAACGTCGCGAGCGCGGAGATCGAGTTCGGACGCATGGGCGCGAGCACCACCATGGTCGCGCCCGTCGATCTCACTCAGCCGAACTACGCGACCTACTTGCTCGGGATGAAGCAGAGCGCGACCTACATTTACCGCATCAAATTGACGATGGCCGACGGAACCAGCTGCAGGAGCCCGGACCACGCCGTCACCACGGGCACGCTCACGGGCGCGCCCACACCGCAAATCGCGCTGACGGACCCGGCGCACCACGCCCCCGGCTTCATCGTCCAGAACACGAACGCGGGTGCGGAGGGGCGCGTCTTCATCTTGGACTCCGACGGCGACGTCGTGTGGCTGTCGCCGAACGGCGTCCTCGTGAACGACGTCAGCCGTGCGCACTTCAGCTGGGACGCCCGACAGATCTACGCCGTGCGCGGCAACCCGAACAACGCGGGCGGCAGCATCACGGCCATGGCGGTCGACGGCACGAACGTGCGGCCCCTGCCGAACACCGACGCCGCGCACCACGACCTCGCCGCGATCCCCGGCGGGCTCGCTATTTTGCGCTGGCACGGCAGCGACGCGAGCGCGCCGACCGAGCTCGTCGAAATCAGCGATGACGGCAGCGAGAAGACGGTGCTCACCGACGTGGCGAACGTCTACGCCTCGAGCGCATACCACCCGAACTCCATTCACTATTACGCACGAGACGACAGCTACACGCTCGGCGACACCGATCCGTCCCTGTACGTGAAATTGACCCGGAGTGGAGAGCTCGTCTGGCAATTCGGCGGAGCGAACCCGAAAGACCCCGCGAAGAACTTCGACGGTGTCACCCCATGGCAAGCCAATCACGGCCACCATTTGGCCGCGGACGGCACCTTCGCGTTCTTCAACAACGGCCCAGGCTTCGGTCCCACCGGCGTGACGATGTGCGCAGCCGTCGTCTACAAACTCGATGAATCGAACTTGAAAGCCACGCCCGTCACTACCTTCACCGGACTAAACAGCTGGATCCTGGGGGACGTGCAGCTACTACCGAACGGCAACGTTCTCGTCACCGCCTCGATGAACGCCGTCATCGCCGAGCTGACACCGGCCGGCGACACGGTGCTGAAACTCTCGGGGTTCGGGCAACTCGGCTATTCGGAGTTTCGCACGTCGCTCTACGGAACACCTCAATACTGAGCGAACAAGGGCCGCTTCGGCCGGGGTGAGCGGCCGAAGCAACCCGAACGAACCGCTCCTTCTACCTTACTCGCTCGCAGCTGCGATCGTGACCGCAGCCGAGCGGCCGAGCAGGCGACCGTCGTGTGCTTGCGCGACGACCGCGACCTCGCGAGCGGGCGTGCTCAGCGCGATCGTCGTGTCCAAACCGTTCCACGCCGCGGAGGCCGATGGCCAGAGTGCGGCGTGATTGCCGGTGAGGACGATCCAGCGCTCCACGTCGGTCGCGCCGTTCCAGATCGCGTGGACGCTGACGCTGCCGTCGGCGTTGCGTGTGGCGGTCGCGACCGGACGCGTCTCGGGCCGCGCGTGCCACTCGAAGCGATACGCGCGGTACGTATCCCAGCCGCCGCTCGGCACGTTCGCGTCGAACAAGAGGTTGCCCGCCGCGTCGAACTCCGAAAAGCGCCCCGTCGCGCCCCAGCCGACGAATGTGTGTCCGCGTTCGAGCCCTTGCGCGTTGCCCTGCGAAACGGCTTGGATCTTGTCCGGGTGCACGAGCTCTTTCACGAGCGTCGACGTGTGCGTGAACGGATTGCGTTCCACCCACACGACGCGCGAGTACGGCAGGACGCTCGGCGCCGCTTCGTTGTCGAAAATGCGGAGCGTGTTATGGCCCGCCACCTCCGGATCGTGCTGCCACGCCGTCTGCGTGCCACCGTCCCCCGTGGTCACGGGGAACGTCGAGCTCTTGCCGCCCTGCCGCCAGATGATCTCGCGCGTGCGGTAGTCGATCTTGTAAACCGTCCAGGTGTTGCGCGAATCGACGAGGATGTTGCCGTCCACGTCCCAATTCACCGCGTTGATGTGAAAGTAGTCGTACGCCGCGCTCGCCGACGCCGGCGGGGGCGACTGACTCTCGGAGAGCGGAACGTGATCGATGCTGTGCCACTCCCAAACCACGTTGCCCGTCGCGACGTCCACCTCTTGCGCGACGGCGTCGACCACGGTCCCGTTCGCAGAGCCGCCGACGGACGAAAGGTCGTAGGGAATGTGATTGTAAATCGTGATGAACGCCGTCCCGCGCGGCGTGATGCGAAACTCGTGAATATCGGCCGCATAACCGTTACCGGCCTTCACCACCGCAATCTGGCGATACTCTTGGTCGTACACGAAGTTCACGCCGATCCCCTCGCCCGGGCCCGTCGGGGCGTTGACGCCCTCCCACCAGGTAATCACCGGCTTGCCGCGGTACTCCTGCACGCGGAAGTTTGCCGCCTGCGCGTTGGTCACGGGGTGAAACCACACGACGCGCCCCTGGTCGTCGATGATTTCGGGCCCCTGCTGCACGGACGCACTGGGCGTCGTCTTCGGAGCGACGAAGATGAGCCCGTCATCGACGCCGTGCTTCGAGGCGAGCACGGTGATCGGCGGCGGCACGAGCGGCGTGGGGTCACTCGCCGGCGTCGCGGCGCCTGCGCGGCCTTGCGCCAGGGCGAGCGAGCCCAGCGCGAGCGCGGCGAGCACGAACGGCGAACGGCCCCTTACTGATCCAGAACGATGCATGATTCTCTCCTCAGCGCGTCACGGCCGGATGATCCGGCCTGACGACAGGGGAGAGGCGCTTCCGAGGTCTGCACGCGACGTTGAGTGCCATCGCGCGCGGAGTTGGTCAAGACAAAAGTCTATTATAACGGACAACGGGGAATTGGCCGCCGAGGGCGCTGAGAGCGCCAAGGGGGGGATTTGGGGTGTTTCCGAACGGTGGGCGGACGCTCGCTGGCCGGCGCCGTCACGCAGACGGAACGGAGGGCGTCCGACCCACGGTCGGGAACACCCACTATCAGAACCCGTGCAGGTAGTGCGCGCCGATGAAGTTCGTGGCTTCGACGAGCGCGCCGTCCACGAAGCGCATGACTTGGATCGAATGCGGGCCTTCGAGTCCACCGACGTGCCAGATGACGGCGGGCAAGCCGTTCGCACGTGTCGGCTCCCCCCGCAATCCGCGCGTCCAGAAGGTCGCGAAGCGCGGTGTCTGCAAGAACGCTTTCAAGACGCCGGCGCCGCGGAACCACGTCGCGTGCGGCGGCATCGCGAACGCGACGTCAGCGTGCAGTAGCGCGACGAGCGCGTCGAGATCGCCCTTCTCCCACGACCGCACGTAAGCGTGGAGCACGTCGGGCGGTGGGTCCTCGACGCGTCCCCGCGGGCGAGCGGCCAGCGTTTCACGAGCGCGGTGGAGCGCGCTATTGACGGACGCGAGCGTCAGCTCGAGCGCCGCAGCGATTTCTTCGGCGGACCAGCCGACGACGTCTTTCAAGAGCAGCGCGGCGCGCTGCTTCGGCGGCAGCCGCTGCAAGAGCGCAATGAAGGCGAGCGCGACTTCTTCCCGGTCCTCGACCGCGCGCGCGGGGTCCAGAAACAGCCGCGAATCCGGCGCGGGCGTCACCCAGTTCGCCGCCTCGAGCGTCTCTATGTCCGTGCCGGGCGTCGCCGGTGAGCGGTCGAGCTGCGGCAACTCACGCGAGCGGACGCGGGTCAGGTGATTGAGACACGCGTTGGTCGCGATGCGCATGAGCCAATGAGCGAGCGGCGCGTCGCCCGCGTAGGTCTCGCGGGAGCGCCAGGCACGGAGGAGCACCTCTTGCACCGTGTCCTCCGCCTCGGCGAACGAGCCGAGCATGCGGTAACAATGGCGCAAGAGCTCGGGCCGGAGCCCGGCGAACGCGTCGCCGAGCTCCGAACCTTCGGAATCCTTCTGCCGTGTCACGGCTTCAGGCTACCGCCTCCGCGCTCTTCTCCGCGATCGTTTGCATGACGGTCTGCCACGGCAGGCGATCGTAGTAGAGGTCGATCGCGGCGATGCGTCCGCCCTCGAAATGCAGCCATTCGATGGTGGCGAGCGCACCCGCCGAGGTGCTCGTGACGAAGTCGTAGATGACGCAAACCTCGTCGCCATCGACGAAAACGCGCTTCACGTCGTTACGGACGTGAATGGCGCTGAGACGCTTCAGCGCCCCGATGAAGTCAGCCGCGGACGACCGGCTCATGGCCGGGCCCCGGAAGCGCAGGTCGGGGGCGAGCACCTGCTCGACTTTGGCGTAGTCCTGGCTCGCCACGGCGCGCAAATACTCGAGGGTCAACGTTTTTCGGTCGTGATTCATGGTGTCCTCCTGGGTTCGAACACCTTGACCCCGCCGCCCCGCGAAATTGTGCGGTCGTTCCGAAAAAAAAGATCCCGTGAACTTTCGCCTCAGTGGCGTGGGACGCGCGTGAAGTTCGTCGGGCGTGCGGCCGTGCGGTTGCGCGTCGGGCGAAGCGCGTAGACGTCGATGCGACCGTCGTACGTCGGCACGAAGATTTTGCCGTCGGCGACGACCGGCGGGCAGAACTTCGCGTGGTGGAACGTGTTGCCGGGGATGTGCTTGCTGTCCCACAAGAGCTTCAGCCGCTGGGTGCCGTCGGCGTTCGGAACGGGATCGAGCGTCTCGGCGTCGTGGGCGCGCAAAATGCCTTCGACGACGTGCCGGTTCGCGTCACCCGAAATCGGCGTGAGGCTCCAGACGATGCCGGTCTTCGGCACGTTGCCGTTGGAGCTCAGCGCCAGCATGCCGCCCGGCATGCCGCCCTTGCCGCCCATGCCGGCCGACGCGATCTCTTGGCTCTTCGCGACGAACTGGGTGACGCCGTCGGGACTGATCGTCCACGCGCGCAAGCACTCGTTTTCGCCCCAATTGAAGAGCATGCCGCCGCGGGTCGGGCTGTTCCAATAGAGCGGGCTCCCGTGCAAATGGTGCGTCTTCCCGTCGTAAAGGTGATCGAGATTGTGCGAATTGGCCGCGTCGATACCGAAGCCGGGAAAGTACGTGAAGAAGATCGGCTGTTGCTTGAGCACGTGAAAGTCCGAGCCTTGCCCGAACTTCGCGCTGTCCTTGTCGAGGACGTAGAGCACGCCGTCCTTACCGGCACCGACGACGAGGCTCGTCCCGGGTAGCGTCACGGGGCCACCCGAGCCGAGGTCGTAGTCTCTGAAGTCGTCGTCGCCGGCCGGGTTGCGGTCGACGTCGCGGAACGGCGTGAACCACGCCACGGGAACGAGCTTGCCCGCGCTCGAACCCTGAGGCGGCGGCGTGTACGTGAGCTTGACGATGCTCTCGGGCAGATCACCGGGCCTCGGCGCTGTGTCGCCGTCGCCGTAGTTGCCGGTCATGACGTAAATGTCGCCACGCTCGTCCGCGGCCGCGCCTTGGCCGGCTTGCCAAATCCCCGTGCCCGTCGCGTGCGGGGACGTGCACCAAGCGGCCGTTTGCTGGAAGCTGTCGGCGTCGTACGCGAGGAGCCAGCCGTGCGTTTTGTCGCCGTTCTCGTGCGTCATGCCGAAACCGACGAAGACGGTGCGGCGAACATGGCCCGCGCCGTCCGGCACTTTCGTCAAAAGCAGTGAACAGCGCTGCTTCTGCGCTGAGGAGACGAACTTGGCCGGCGCTTCTCCGGCGGCGGCCTGCGCGCTCGCCGTGGCGTCGATGACGAGCGACGGGTGCCGCCGGTGGCCGCTCGTGATGTCGATGGCGTGCAGGTGGTGGACGGCTTTCGCCACGCTGTGATCGGGGCTCGTCCAGCAGACGCAATAGAGCGTGTTCGTCTCGCGATCGATGACGGGCGTGCTCAAGATGCCCCAGGCGATGTTGATGCCGAAGAGGTCGATGTTGTGCGGATCGGGCGGCTCCGGCGGCCGCACCGCGGGGCCTATGTTGTGCTTCCAGATCACGGCGCCGTCGTTGGCGTCGAAGGCCCACACGTTGTTGGCCATCGTGCAGACGAAGAGCACGTCGTGAACCTTGCCGTCGCTCATGCCGAGCCCCGCGACGTAGAGCGGCTGCGCTTCGAGGCGCGGGTCGTCGTCGAAATGGAGCGACCGCAGCTTGATCAGGAGGTTTGCGCCCACGTTCGTCGGCGTGAGCGTCGTTTCCTGCGTGTTCGCGCCCGTGCGCGCCGCGTCGAACGAGCGCGTGAGGACGTCGGTCACGACGCGCTCCGCGCGGCACGCAGACCCCCAAGTTCGTGTCTCGAGAATGCACCCAAGCGCAAGCCGGCATAGGCGAGCGCGGTGCTCACGAGAGCCATCGCGCACGAATCCGCCCAGAGCTCGTGCCGCGACAGGCCCATCCCCGCGAACAGATTGTCGAAACTCGCGACCAGCGGCAGCAAGAACACCGCTCGTGCTCCACGCTGCGGCAGTGCCGGCCGTGACGTCAAGAGGGCGAGCACCGCCGCGCCCGCGACGACCGTGAGCGCGAGCAGGCCGGGCCAGTCGCTGGCGAAGATCTTCGGCACCAGGCTACCGAAGACGGCGCCGCACGCGGTGGCGGCCGCGTCACACAGGCCGAACGCAAGAGCGAGCGGCGCGCGCCACCGCTCCACGGTCAGCACTCCGAGGCCCCAACACAAGACGAAGCCGTCGAACCCGAGCACGAGCGTGCTTCCGATCCCGTCCATCATCTGCACTCCTCCCGGCGCGAACTCACGGCGCGCCGCTTTCGGATCGAGTAGTGAGGCGACCCGAGGCCGTCAATAGGGGGAAGTTTCAGGTACAGTGGGGCGCGACGACATGCTCGAGACGGCGCCTCCTCTGCCGCTCGTCTTCTTTCCCGGTGCGGCCGGCCGCGTCGAATTCCTGCGGCCGCTCGGTGAACGCCTCGAGCGGCGCCGGCGCATCATTTTCTGCGAATACCCGGGCCTCGGCGGGACCGCGCCGAACCCCGCGCTCCGCACCATGGCGGACCTTCAAGCTTACCTGCTCGAGCGGCTCCCACCACGTTTCGATCTCGTGACGATGTCGATGGGCGGCGTGCTCGCGCTCCGCATCGCGCTCGAGCAGCCCGAGCGTGCGCGCAAGCTCGTGCTCTTGGCCACTTCCGGCGGCGTGAACGTGGCGGCCCTCGGCGGCGTCGATTGGCGCGACACCTTTCGCCGGCTAAGGCCGCAGGCGCCGGACTGGTTCGTCGAAGATCGCACCGACGTGACGCCCGAGCTCGCCAAGATTTCGCACCCCACGCTGCTCGTCTACGGCGACGCGGACCTGATCGCTCCTCCCGCGGTCGGGTACCTCTTACAGAGCCGGCTTCCGAACGCGCGCATCGAAGTGCTGCCCGGCGCCACGCACGACCTCGAGCTCGAGCAGCCGGACGTGATTGCCGCGCTGATCGAGGCTCACCTGCGCGAGCCCTGAGGTCGGGCGGCGGCGTGTGCCGTCTCACCCAACCTCAAAGCTCGCGGCTAACCGCGTTTCACTGCGCGCGGCGGCGGCGCGAGGCGAGCAGGCCGAGCAAGCCGAGCGCCGACGCGAGCCACGCACCCGAGTCGCTCGAGCGCGCCGTCACCGAGCAACCGCCACTGCTCTTCGATGAAGAGGCGCCGGTGCTCGGGGTTCCCGTTGCGCCCGCGCCCGCGCCCGCCGTGCCAGTCGCGCCCCCCATGCCGCCCGTGCCGCCGCCGAGGGGCGTGCCGTCGGTGTTGTACTTGGCAAACACGTCGGTCATCGCGAAGTAGTCGGCCTTCGGTGCGAGCTTGTTGTCCCAGAGGTGTGCAAAGTCGTAGTCGGGGAACGTGCTCGGAACCCAAGAGTCGAGGTCGCTGAGGCCCCAGACAGTGAAGTGCGAGCAGTTCGGCGCGTCGAGGCAGGCCTGGAGCATGTCCGCGTAGAACTTGTTCTGGACGTCGGTCTTCGTGGTGTCGAGCGGCTTGCCGATGCGGAAATCACACTCGGTGATCTGCACGTCGATGCCGATGTCGTTGTAGCGAGCCATGTTGTCGCGAATGGCCTGGATGTCGGGCACGCCGTTCGTCGTCGTGCCGTCCGGCTCGATGAAATAGTGCCCCTGGAAGCCGATGCCGCCGATCGGAATGCCCTCCGACTTCAAGCGGTTCACCATGTCGAAGACGTAGTCGGCCTTGGCGTTGCCCTTCTGCTCGATGTTGTAATCGTTGTAGAGGAGCTCCGCGGCCGGGTCGGCGGCGTGGGCGTGGTTGAAGGCGAGCTCGATGAAGTTGTCGCCGATGGTGTCGTGCCAGGGGGTCGAGCGGAAGCCCCACACGCCGGTGTCCTTGTTGACGTCCACCGCCTCGTTCACGACGTCCCAGTACGGGAACTGGCCGACGTAGTGCCCCATGAGGCCGTCGATGTGCTTGTACATGATGTCGGTCATCTGGTCCGCCGTCCACGGCGTGTCCGGCTTCGTGAACCAATCCGGCGTCTGCGTGTGCCAAACGAGGGGGTGACCGCGGAACTCCAGGCCGTTCTGCTTCGCCCATGCGGCGAGGGCGTCGGTGTCCGTGTAGTCGAACACGCCTTGGGTCGGCTGGATCAGGTTCATCTTCATCGAGTTCGCCGGCGTGATCATGGCGAACTCGCCCGCGACGATGCTGTTGTGGAGGGGATTGCTGAGCCAGATCGGCGTGTCGACCGCGGTGCCCATCTTGATCGCGGTCTTGTAATCCTTGAAGGGATGGTGCGAGTGCGACGGCGAAGTGTAGGTCGGCATCGCCGGCGCGGGCACGGGCTCGAGGACGACGTTATCGACGCACACGGTGCCGCCCGTGCCGCCGATCTGGAACTGAAACTGCGCCATCGGATCGTTGCGCAAGTTCAGGTACGTGTAATCGATCTGCTGCGGCGTCGCGGTCGTCGGCGTGGCCGTCACGGCGATCGATTCGATGAAGTAGTCGCTGTACGGGGCGGTGCCGAGCCCCGTCTTGAACTTGATCGTGCGTGGAGCGTCCGCGGTGACCGTGAAGCTCACGTGGTAATACTGGTTCGGGAGCAGCGCGACGCCGCTGTAGCCGACGATCTCGTCCCAGACGTTCTTACCGCCGGCCATCATCGTCGCGCAGAGCTGGCCGTTCGTGACCGCTACGGCAATGTCCGCCGGGTTGTCGGTCGTGCCGCTCGCGTTGCTCCACCACGGCGAGACGGTGCTGTCGAACGTGCCGTTCGTGAGGACGTTCATGCTCATGCCGGCGGCCCCGGCCGTGCCGCCGCCGCTCATGCCCGCGGCGCCGCTCGGAGCGCCACCGCTCGCGCTCGCCATGCCGGCAGAGCCGGTCGGCGCGCCGCCCGTCGAGGTGTCGCCGGCGCTCGAGAACATGCCTCCCGTCGCTGTCCCACCGCTTTGGCCGCCCGTGCCGCCGTTCGCCACACCGCCCGCACTGTTGCCGGCCCCACCCATGTTCGCCGCGCCGCCCGCAAAAGAGCCGCCCGGACCGCTGCTTGAGCCTGCGCTCTGCGCGCTAGCTGGCGCCGACCAGAGACAGAGCAGAGCGAGGATGGAAGAAAACCCGGCGAATTTAGATGCGGACGAAGTAGCGACCATTAGGCAAGTCCCTTCGGCTGGACAGGAACCATAGCCGAACCGCTTCGAAAGTCCGGACCTCGCGCCGCTTGCCGGCCCGTCTTGGCAGGCGGGCCGGAATTATTTCACCTGCAAGGACGGCGCGGGCCGCGGGCCGCAACTATGTGGCGTTCAGACCGAAGTAGATTTGCAAGTCGCGCGCATTCCGTCGGGCTCACGCCGGGCTCGGGATGCGATGACCGATGCCCGAGGGGGTCTCGAGCTCGACGAGCGGCGCGCGGATCCCCGATCCGAGGCTCACCTTGGCGACGCGGCCCTCGAGCGCGGCGGCGTGGAGACGCGCGAGCGACGCGACGGTCTCGTCGTGATCGCGCTCGAGCTCGCGCAACGCCTCGTCGGGGCTCAGCACGCGGATCTGCGCGAGCAGCTGGGCGGCGCGCGCCGTCCGCGCGACCTCCGGCGAATCATCGGCGACGATACGCAAGAGCTCACGCAGCATCAGCTCGTCGCGCCGGCGCAGCAACGTATCGAGAAACTCGCCGGCATTGGCGCGCGCGTGCTTGTCGGACGACACGAGCGCGCGGTGGACGCGGTGCAAGTCCTCGCGCGGGAAAACGAGCTTGAGCAGCCGAAAGGTGCGCTCGAGTGATTGCTCGAGCTTGTCGCCCAAGAGACCGATCAGGAGCTCGAGCGTGATCGCGCTCGGTTCGCTGCCCGCGAGCGGCTCCACCGACGCTCGCGCGTTCCGGCCCACGTTCGGGAACGTAGTCTGAAGCGAACGCAGCCGCAGGTATTCGACGAGGTTCTCCTGCGTGAGCTCCTCGATGCGCCGCCGTTTCACGTGCACGTTCGCGACGGCGACGAGACGCCCGAGCGCTCGAATCGCGCGGTAACGCACCATGCCGTCCTTGTCGCTGTGGACCAGCTCGAGTAGGCGATCCGCGGCTTTTTGGGTGCCGAACCGCGCGAGCGCCTGCGGCAGCTGCACGCGGAGGTAACGCTCGAGCCCGGGGTCGTGCAGCGTCTCCCAAATCCGCTCCTCCGCCGCCTCACCGAAGCGAACCAGGGCTTGAAAGACGGCCTCACGCGAGCTCCGCTGCGAAAGGCTCGCAATCACGCCGTCGAGCAACGGGAGCGCGCGCTGCTTCGCGACGGCGTTCGCCACGGTCTCGACCCAGTCGCTCGTCGTGCGCGCGGCGCCGGCCAGCTCTGCCAAGAGCGCGGCGCCGCTCGGATTGGGCGCTCCGTCGGCGAACGCCTTGAGCGCGCCGAGCCGGAGCTCCTGCGCGTCCTCGTCTCGGCGCGCGAGGAGCTCGGCGACGGCCGGCACTTCACGCGTGTCGGCGGCGTCGCTGTCGAGCGCCAAGAGCACGAGCGCGTAACCCCGCACGCGTGGGTCGAGGTCGGCACTGAGATCGTGCGCGTCGAGCTTGCCCTTGAGCGTCAGCACGTGGGCCGCCGCCATGCGCACGCTATTGCGCCGATCCGCGAGCAGCCGCCGCGCGAGCGGCACCCAGTCGTCGCGGTTTTCGACCGCGATGATGCCGAGCGCCGTCGTGATCACGCTCTCGTCCGGGTGCAGCAGAATGAGCGCCGGGATGAGGCGCTGGCGTCCGCGGCGCGCGAGCACCGTGATGGCCGCAATCACGACCACGGGGTCGTCGTCGGAGAGGTGCTGGACCAACACTTCGGCGCTTTCCAGATCGAACGGATCCGCTTCCGGTTGAGCGCCGATTTGCCCTGCCGAAAGCGCGCGCCGGAGCTGCTCGAGGTACGGGCCGCGCGTCGCGCCGGCGAGCACGACCCAGATCACCAGGAAGCCGAACACGCTCGCCTCGAGCAGGCGCGCGGAGACCAGGCCCATCCCTCCCAGCGTGAGCAGCAGCACGCCGACGATGCCCTGCGTCACGCGCATGAGCACGCCGTCGATGAAGGGCTTGGCGCGGTTGCGCGACGCCGTCGGGACCGGCAGGTAGACGAGCTCCGAAGCGAGCCTGCCCACCGAGCTCCGCAGGATGCCGTCGGCGGCCTTGAAAATCAGGACGGCCGTGAGCCCGCGACCGAAGACGAGCGCGCCGATGCCGGTACAAACGAGGAAGAACGGCGTGACACCGACGGCGTTCGCGACGCCGATGCGCCGCACGAGCGCGCCGCCCACGAACACCTGCGTGACGACGGTGACGGCGTTCACGATCGCGTAGTAACGAGCGACGAAGGGAGCCACCTGATGGACCGGAATCGACTGACCGACGCTCCACTTGAAGAAGTAGTCGAGCGTGACCGACGCGGCCGTCGAACCGATGACGAGGATCGCCAGGCTCTGCAGCAGCGGCTCACCGTGCAGCGTGCCCATCCCGCCGAGCCGCGCCGGGTCGGGCGCGACGGGCACCGTTGCCTTTTCGCTCGGCAGCGGCACCGCCAGCACGAAGGCCGCGAGCGCCAGTCCTCCGGCCGAAACCAGCAAGAGCCCATGCACGCGCACCGTCTCGAGCAGCGCGACGGCGAGCCAGGAACCGAGGGCCGCGCCGACGACTCCCGCCGACGCAATCGGGCCGAACACGCGCCGGCCTTGCGCGACCGTGAAATACGAGCCGAGCAGGTTCCAAAACTGCGGGATCAGGACGGCGCTCACGAGACTCGCGGCGACGTAGATGCCGACGACGCCGCCCATGCTCCGGCGCACGAACTGCAGCACGACCAGCACGAGCGCGCCGAGGAGCAAACTCGCGCACAGCACGCGACGCTGCCCGAAACGTTGCGCGCCGCGGCCGGCAGCGAACGAAATCGGCAACGCGCACAGCGCGACGGCCAGGTAGACCGCGCCCCATTCACGCGCTGCCAGCCGCGTGAGCAAGAGCGCGTCACGCGCCGTCTCGAGAATCGCGTGCGAACACACGATCACGAGGAGCGCGACGAAGCCCTGCGCGGCAGGCGCGATCTCGCGGGGCCGCAAATTGACGAAGCGCGCGAAAACGCTCTGCGGCTCCACGACTAAAACGTCCCCGCCCAGCTGATCGAACGGGCGCTCGCGGGCGCATCGAGACCGAGCTGGCTCACTCGAACCTGCTCGCCGGCGCCGGCTCGGTAGTGCAAGAGGAGCGGCAAACCGAAGCCGACCCCGAAACCGAGCATGGCGCCCACCACGACGTCGCTCACGTAGTGGCGATCACCGACGACGCGCAGCGAGCCGGTCGCCACGGCGAGCAGCAGGCTCACGCGGCACGCCGCGTCGTCGCCATAGCGCTCGCCGTAGAGCGCCAGCTGCGTGTGATGCGCGCACGAAAGGCCCGCGGCCGTGAAGGCAGCCGAGGTGTGTCCGCTCGGGAACGAAGCCGTTTTGCTGTCTTCACACAGCGGATCGAAGCTCGGGTCCTCGGCGCAATCTCCGTAGGAGGGTCGGGCTCGCGCCGTCGCCTTGACGACGACGGTCCGGATCAGGGTGCTCAGCGCGAACGCTTCGGCGTTCATCCACTCGAGTTGCCACGCCACGTCGGCGCGGCCGCGCGCCACGGGGACGAGCAAAGAATCGACGCCCAGGAGCAGGGAAGCGGCCGACACCGCCGTGATGTCGCTCGCCGTGCGCGCCGCGTCGCGCCCCGCGGGCGAGCGCGCGCGGAAGGCAGCGCGCGCGGCGTCGTCGAACAAGAAGCCGCCCCGCAGGCGCGGTTTTGTCGCGTCGTCGAGCAAGAACATGGCACCGAGCGCCGCTGCGCCCAGCGCCCCCGTCGCGACGTACTCGCTCGTTCGAAACTTCGGCCAACTCGGATCCCAGACGAGCGCTCGTTCGTGGGCGTGCGCCGGCGCCGTCCCTGCCGTGAGAAGCGCCAGCGCGGCGCTCGCGCAGAGCGCGCGCAAGCACCCTGTCGTCATGGCCCGTGCTCCGGTCGCTCGAGCCCCGCGAGGAGAAGGCCGCGCGCGGAGCCGAAGTCGTAGAGGTGCACGACGAGCGGGCCGGCGGCGACCCCGTTTTCGATGGCGATCGACGTGTAGGCTCCGGGGACGCTCGACGGCGGCAGGGTGACGCAAACCCAGCCGTCGTTGCCGATCCTCACGGGGAGCGAGCCGCCGCTCGCCGCGCGCGCGCTGTAATGGAAATCGCTCGGGCGCGCGAGCTCACGCAGGCGCGCCAGATCGACCGCGCAGAGCTCACGCCCCGCGACGCGCACGTCCGCGAGCGGCGAAAGGCGCGTGAGGTAGCGTGCCAGAATGCGCTCGAGTCGCCCCTCGAGCACCGTGACCAGATAGTCGGTGACGCGCTGCTCGGAAAACCGCCCGGTGCTCGCGAGCGTCACGACCATCTCGTGGGTGAAGCGCGCGAGGATGCGCGCCATCCACGCGCCGTCGCGTTCGGTCATGTTGCTGAACGCCGGGTTCGGGTACTCGTTCTTCCATTTTTCCGGCACGAAGTGCGCGGCGTCGAAATAACCGAACATCTCGAAACCGGGCGCGTGTTGGATCGTGTCCCAGGTGCGCAGCGGCAGGCCGAGCGTGATGAAATCACGCCCGATGTCGCCCCAGTCGAGCACGTAGGAGTGGCCGAGGCGGCGCGAGATGCCGTCCCAGGCCCACTCCGAGCCAAAGCAATCGCTCGTGTCGAGATAGTAGTGGCGCACGTAGCCGGGCGACGAATCGGCCACCGATTTGTCGTCCGCGATCCAGGAGTCCATCGAATTTTGCTCGCGCGCGTCGAAGTGATCGACCCAGGCCGCGAGCAAGCGCGCGCCACGGAGGTCGCGCCGCTGCTCGTGCGGGATCACGTCGTTCGGGTCGTCTGCGCGCGTGCCCTCGTAACGGAAGGGACCGAGGAGCGAGCCCGGTAGCCAAGCCGAAGCCTGCATGCGCACGTAGGGGCCGCGCTTGGTGGCCGACGCGAGCACCTTCTCGAGTGCCTTCTCGTCGAAAGGTCGCACGATGCCGCTGTTGTCCTCGAACGTGAGGCCCGGCGCGAGCTTCAGCACGGACGGCTTGAAGTAGACGACTTGCTCGCAAGAGGTGTTGAAGCCGACGGCGTCGTAGACGGCGGCGCCGATCACGCTCGCCGCGCTCGGTCGCTCGGGCGCCTCCGGCACGTCCGCCTTGAACAGGTACTTGCCCTTGCCCTTGATGTTGATGCGAAAGCCGAGCGAGGAGCCGTTCGTCTTGCCCTTGTCGATGAGCCAGGCGCCGTCGGCCGCCGTCTCACCCTCGAGGTACTGAACCTCGGTGCAAGCGCCGAGACGGATGTCGTCGAGCGAGAGCGGGTGCACGCCGATGCGGTTCGTGAACCACGCGGAGTCGGGCACCTCGTCGAGGCTGTTGACGTTCCACGCTTCCTTCGCCGGATTGACGGCGAACACGCCTGAAAGCGGCCGGAAGATCGAATTGTCGATGCCGTCCCACGCGAGCGGCGAGACGTACTCCTCCGGCGCGCAAGAGATGTGCGCCGGGTCCTTCTCCGTGGGCGCGGCGTGGCAAGCGACGTTGACCGAGTCGAGATCGGTATCGCGCGTGAACGGAGCGCGCGGCGCGAACGGCGGCGCAGCAGCGCAGGCCACGAGCAGCCCGAGCGGCACGAGGAGCCACGGAGCCCGACGGCGTGAGGCGCGTTCAGAAGCCATGGTTGCTCCCGATCAAGAATCGAATCGAGTCTATCTGCGTGCCGTGTTCGAACGTCTCGGAGCCGATGCCGAACAGCATCTCGAACGAGCTGTCACGAGAACCGATACTCTCGATGCCGATCGCGCTCGACAGCCGAAAGCGCTTGAACGCAAAGTCGTCGAAGCGCTCGCCGAATACGTTGCCGGTCGCGACTTGAAGCGAGCCGTCGAGCCACACCCAGATGGGCCAACGGTATTTCAGCGTCGCGACGGCCGCGCTGCGATCGATCAGGCGTCCGGGAAAAAAGCCGCGCATGGCAGCGGTGCCTCCGAGCGCCGCCTGTTCGGTGAAGGGAACCGGCAGGTCGCCCAGCGGATCGGCGAGCTCGGCGTGGAGCGCCAAACTGACGACGCGATTGTACCCGTTGATATCGACGAAGCCGACCGCGGTCCCGCCGTATTTGAGCCAGCGTGCGCCGGGGGTCCGGCGGAGGTCGCTGCCGTGCCTCACGTCGGCTTCCAAGCGAACGCCGGAGCCCGGCGCCGGACGTGCTTCACGCGTGTCGAGCGCCGCCGACACTTGACTCGTCACCGCGGTGTAGCCTTCGAAGCCCGGCGGGAGCGCAAAAGCGCCGCTCGCCACCCGCTCGTAGATGGACGGATCTTCTCCGAAGCGGCCGCCGTAAAAGTGCGCGCTCTCCAGACCGACACCGCTCTGGAGACGCAGGATGCGCGTGGGGGTCACGTCGTACGAGACCTTCGCGACGGTGCTCGTCTCGCCGTAACGGCTGATGTTCCGCTGCAAGCTGCCCGAGCCGGTACCGAAAAACGTGTGGTCCGGCCGGTGGACGCCCGAGAGCTCGAAGCTCACGTCGCTGTTTTTGCCGAGCGCAATCCGATCCGTGAGCACGCCCGCAAGCCAGTCGCCCCCGGACGTCGAGCCGTGCAGATTCAGGCTGTTGCCGCGGAAGAAGACGTCGTTACCGAAAACGTAGAGGCCGATGCTCGCGCGGAACCCGAAGTCTACGAACGCAATCGGAAGAAAGCCCGCCTTGTGATCGGGGCCGAAGAAGAAAAAGTTGTAAAACGCCTCCGGCAAGTGCGCGCGCTCCGCCGCGGAGATGCCGGCGCCGAGCGGCACGCGCAGGCCGTACTCGGTCACCAGGTAAATGGGCGAAAGCAAAATGCGCGGCACCCACAGCGCCACGTCGCCCGCCGTCGTCGGCGACTTGCCGCGGCGGTCATAGTCGGGGAGCGCGCGCTTCGGGGACGAGTGCGTGGGCCGCGCGGGTGCAGGTTTCGGCGTGGGCGAGTTCGATTGCGCGGGCGGAGCGGTCGCGGGCGGAGCGGTCGCGGGCGGAGGAGCGGCATCGGGAGTCGCGCCGAACGCGCTCACGCCAATGCAGGAGCCAGCAAGGGCGTAGAGGAACGCCCTGCACTGCCGGCGCCTCATGACGTCGCGGCCTCGAGCTCGGCCGTTGCCGGCGCAGGCACCGCGCCCGACCGGCGCTGGTGCTCGCGCCCGATGTAAAAGACGACGACGACGGAGAGCCCGATCAGACAGAGATTCACGGCGGCGAAAGTTCCGCTCGAGAACGCGAGCTTCTCTCCCGTGAAGACGAGGAGAGCGGAAAAGACGTCCCCGAGCCGCACGAAGAAGGTATCGACCGCCGTCTTGCCCACGTACTTTTCGACGCGCGAGGTGACGAGGTACAGCGCTTGGCGCGCCGTGTTCTCGATCGAATAATCGGCGCTATTTTCCGCGATCTTCGCGAGGCGCACCACGGCGAGCACCGGGAATGCAAGCACGCTCGCGTAGCCGATGAACGCCACCGCAGGGAGCACGTAGAGCGCGAAGCGCACGCCGAAGCGCGTCATGATGCGGGACACGGCGAACAGCTGCACCACGACGCCGATGACGTTGAACCACCAGAAGTAGCTGGCCTTGAATTGCGTGATGAAGAGCTTCGGGCTCTCGGTCACGGCACCGCTGTGCACGTACGCGAGCAGCGTGCGGTCGAGCAAGTACTCGCCGTTCGAGTTGATCCAGTTCGTGAGCAGCGTGATGGCCGCGAGCAGGAGCAGGTACCGGTCGTGCAACAAGAGCGAGAAGGCCGACTCGTTCGCCAAGCCCTGCTCGTCGGCGGCCTCGACCTGACGCACGCGCGCCCCCACGGCCAGCAGGCGGCGCGCGCGGCGCTCCACCCAGATCATCGAGCCCACGCACACGAGCAGCAGGGCGGCGGCGCCGAGCATCAACGCCGCGGGACCGTAGACGCCGAGCAACCTCGCTATCTGCGACCCGAGCATCGCGCCGAGGGAGCTGCCGACACCCAGCACGGCGAAGAGGCGCGTGCCCTGCTCCCGGTTGAAAATGTCGGCGGCGAGCGCCCAGAACTGCGCGATGGAGGTGTAGTTGTAGACGCCGACCCACAGGTAAAACGGAATGCCGATCGCGAAGTTCTGACTCACGAGCAGCGCGAACACGAGCAGGTTCGAAACGAAGAAGAGGTAGACGCTCGTGAGCAGCTTCATCCTGCCCATGCGCTTGGCGAGCGCGCCGTAAGCAGAGACGAAAAACACGAGCAAGACGGCTTGGCCGGCCGCGGAATACGACTTGACCTCAGCCCCGCCCCGCTCGAGCAAGATCAACGGTTCACGTGCGACCTTGAGCAGGTAGTACGCGCAGAGCAGCGTGAAGACCGTGAGCGTCATCACGAGCGTGTCGAGGACCTCTTCCGGCTCGACGCGAGCGAACAGGCGCAGGAAGCGTCCGAGCGCTCGTTCGATCGTGGAAACGCCAGGTTCCGCCATGGGGGGGTGCAGCTTAGGCCGAATCGGCCACGGCTGTCGTTCCATGGGTCCGGACTCCGCCGGCCGCAATCAGGTGAGGTCTACGTTTCCGGTTTCCGCGCCGAGCGCGTCCAGCAAGACCTCGCGACGCGAGGCAAGCGCGCTCATGAACGAGCGAAACAGGCTAAAATGGTCTTCCAGCAAATCGAACCAGGGCGGAAGAGGGACGAGCAACGCGCGCGTGCGCTTCGTGGCAGTAGCGTGCCAGTCGATGGGATTGTCGGCGAACGCCGCGGCAAAGCAGACGACGTCGAGCGCTCGAAACCTGCGCTCCGCGCCGGACTCGGCCCGAACCGCCGTCACCTCGCCGTCGAGGGGAACGACGAGGTGCGGGGGCGCGGTGCCGCGGGCGATCACGGTTTCACCCGGGCCGAATTCGACTTCGCGGCTCGCCGCGGCCAAGTCCACCACGGCTTGAACGGTCGCGCTCTCGAAAATCCCGACTCGCGTCAGCAGGCCGAGGCGCTCGATCGGCGTGAGCGCAGCGCCCACGGGCGGCAACCACGGCGGGGAGCGAGATTCGGACGCAGGCGGCCGAGCCACACGGGCCTCGAGACTTTCCACCACACCCGAAACAGCGGAGATCGCGCGGCGAGCGAGCGTGAAGCTGTCCTCCAAGAGGTCGATCCACGTGCTCGCCTGCAGACGGAGGGCGGGAAAATCGGCAAGCGCCACGGTTTGACGAATGCGACCCGGCTCGCGAAACGCATCGAACCCGCCGATGAACCAGCGCGCGTGCAGGGTCCAGGTCGGGGAGCCTTCCTTGAGCACGCGGATCGCCGCCGTGTGCGCGAAGTAAAGGTACTCGGGCGGCTCGCCCGGCATGAAGAGCGTCTGTCCGGCGACAATCTGCTGCTCCTCGAGCGACGAGGTGATGCGGTCGATCACCCAGCCGTCCAACGTGTCGAGGCGGAGGCCGAGCGCGGCGAGCACGAGCTGCCGTTCCAGGCGCAAAGCGCGGGCGTCGGCCATTGCTCCTCGAGCTTACGCGAAATCACGCCACGCGCTGTCGGCGCAGCTTCGCAAAAATGGCATCGCTATTTTTTGGAGGCGGCACTACTGGCAGAGGGCCACGTGGTTCGTCGTTGCCCGCGTCCTTTGCTCGCGCTCTGCGTCACGCTCGGCGTGAGCGGCAGCGCGCTCGCCCAAGAGCTGCCGGCCGACGACCCTGCCCCGGCGCCCGCACCCGCGGCAACGTCGCCGTCCCTCACCGACACATCGCCGCCGCCCGCAAGCGCGCCGCCTGCAAGCGCGCCACAGCCTGAAAGCGCGCGGGTGCCCGTGAGCGCGCCGCCGTCCCCGAGCTCGGCCGAAACGCCGCCTCCGCTCACGTGGAAGTGGGCGAAATTTTCCACGCTCGATTACGTCATCGGATTCACCGGCGGCGCCGTCACGCTCGCGACGGCCATCGTGCATCCGCGACCGCAGCACTCGTTCACGCGACCGCTCGGCTTCGACAACGACGTCCGCAAGTTGCTGCGCGGCGGCTCGCTCGACGAACGCTACGACTTTCGCGACGCTTCCGACGTCGGCATGTCACTCGCGCTCGCGTGGCCGCTTTTGGGCGACGCCTTGACCACGGCCTGGTGGTACCGCGGCAGCCGTGAAACCGCGCAGGAAATGGCGCTGATCGACCTCGAGGCCATGGCGATCTCGGGCGCGGTGCAGGGAGCCGCCAACGTCCTCGTGAGCCGCGAGCGGCCGCTCGGACACGACTGTGGCGGCGCGCTGCCCTCGGACGCCCTCGATTGTCGCGATGCGTTTCGATACCGGAGCTTCTTCAGCGGCCACTCGGCGTTCACTTTCACCGGCGCCGCGCTCGTCTGCGTGCACCATTTCGAGAACGACCTGCTCGGGGGTCCCGGAGACGCTTTGAGCTGCGCGGGCGCATACGCGCTCGCCGCCACGACGGCCACGTTCCGCGTCGTCGCCGACGTGCACTACGCGAGTGACGTCTTGCTCGGCGCGGCGGTCGGCTCGCTCGTCGGCTACGGCGTACCGCTGATCCACTACAGCCAGCACCGCACGCCGGGCGGGAGTCGTCACGCCTCGAGCGCGCACGACCTCGAGATCTCGGTCGTGCCGGCGCCCGGCGGCGTCGGCTTGTTCGGGGTGTTTTGATGGCGCGAAAGCTCGCTTTCTTCGCGCTGTTCGGTGCCATCCTCGCTGCGGCCGAGGCGCGCGCCTACGAGCCCGCCGGCGAGAAATCCCCGGATCCCGACGCGCCGCTCGGCCTCCTGCCGACGCCGCCGGACGCCTTGATCGATCCGAACATGGCGCGCTCGTGGGCAGCCCTGCCCGCGCGACCGTTCATCGCCACGATGTTCGATTTCGGCGTCGTGTACTTCAGGCCGCGCGTGTCGTTAGGCTACGGCCGGCCGTTCACGAGCTGGGTCGGCGTCGACTTCAACGCGATCGTCCAGACGAGTGGGCTCGGCGCGTACGCCGGCCTGCGCCTCGAGCTGCCGCACCTCAACTTTCGTGCCGGACCGCGCTACTTTCGCTCGTTCACCCACACGTACCTCGAGCCCGAGGAGAGCTACCAGCGTATCGATCTCGAGCGCGCCTTCGGCAAGCCTGCGCACGTCGTCACGTGGGAGAGCGAGCTCGACCTCAGCGCACACCTCGGACCCGGCGACGTGCTCTTGCGCGGCAGCCTCTCGTACGTGACAGGCGTCCCGAAGGGCATGCGCGTGTTCGAAGAGACGCTGCACGTCATCGTCGACCCGCCGTGGGTCTTCCGCGTGCGGCTCGCGTACGGCTTCACGTTCGGCGAACACTCCCAACATTCGATCGGCCCCGCCATCGACTTCCTCGACGTGATCAAGCGCGACGATTCGAAGACCGTGCGCGTGGGGCCGCTCCTGCGCATGCAGCTGTCGCGGCGCGTGGAGGTGCGCGGCAGCTTCCTGCTCACGGTCATGAGCCCGGACGACATCGGCCTCATCGGCGGTGATTTCACCGAGCTCGGCGTGCGCTATCGCTGGGCGTCCGAGTGACGGCCGTCCAGGGCCAAACCCATTCCGGCTCGACCGAGAGGGCCGGAGCGGTTAGGATCTGGAACCGGTTCCCGTCATGATACCTCTCCGCCCTCTGCTCGCGTTCGTCGTCGGACTCTCGTGCTCGGCGCTGCCGCTGCCCGCCCGCGCAGCGGACACCGACGTGCGCGTGAGCTCGATCGGTTATTTGCCGCTGCGGGCGAAGCGCGCGTCGATCGCCGGCGCGCCGAGCGGGTTCACCGTCGTGCGCGACGCGGACGGCGTCGTCGTCCTGACGGGCGTGCCGGCGGCCGCGGTCAACGACGCCGATACGGGCGAGAGCGTCGCGACGGCGGACTTCACGGCCGTGAGCACCCCAGGGACGTACCATCTCGAAGTCGACGGTATCGGCCGCTCGACGAGCTTCGCGATCGACGCCGACGTGTATCGGAGCGCGTTCGTGACGACGATGCTCGGCTTTTACGGCTGGCGTTGCGGCACTGCGGTCGCGTTCGACTACGCGGGGACCCACTATGGGTATCCCGCGTGTCACCTCCAGGATGCACACACGGATCCGCTCGGCACGGTCGGGACGCGTGACGGCACCGGCGGCTGGCATGACGCGGGCGACTACGGGAAATACACGGTCAATGCGGCACTCGCCGTGGGGACGCTGCTCGCAGCGTGGGAGGATTACCAGCCGGCACTGGAGCCCGTCGCGCTCCAGATCCCGGAAACGGGCGGAGCGCTCCCGGACTTTCTCGACGAGATCCGCTACGAGCTCGTGTGGCTCCTCAAGATGCAATATGCGGCTACGGACGGCCGCGTCGCGCACAAGCTCGTCGAGCCGACACACCCCGCGTTCATCATGCCGCAGGACGACACGGCGGCGCGCTCGTTCGTGCCGTACGGCACCGCCGCGACGGCTGACTTCGTCGCCGTGCTCGCCAAGGCGTCGCGCATTTACCGACCGTACGACGCGGCGTTCGCCGACCAGTGCCTCGCCGCCGCGCGCGTTTCCTACGACTACTTGTCGGCGAACCCGGCGAACGTCGCCGCCGACGAGACGGGCTTCATCGGCACGCAGTACTCGAGCAGCGACGACGACGACCGCTTGTGGGCCGCCGCGGAGCTGTGGGCGACGACCGGCGACGCGGCCGTGCTCGGCGACGTCGAGGCGCGCATCAACGCGCTCACCGCCCCGCTCGCGTCGCCGGATTTTGACTGGGGCAACCTCAAAAATCTCGGACTTTTGACGTATGTTCGCGGGACGCAGCCGGGCCGCACCGACGCCGTGGTCACCCAGGTTTCGCAGTCGATCACCGCCGCCGCCGACACGCTCGTCACGGCGCACAAGGCGGGCGGCTACGGGCGTGATCTGCCGAACTACTACTGGGGCGTGAACGGCTCGCTCGCGCGCACGTGCATGCTGCTCCAAACCGCGCACCGCATCGCGCCGAACGCCGACTACGTCGACACCTGCTCCGATCAACTCGCGTTCCTCTTCGGTCGCAACAGTTACGACCGCTCGATGGTGACCGGCCTCGGACTGAATCCGCCGCTTCACATCCACCATCGCCCCTCTGCGTCCGACGGCATCGACGCTCCGTATCCGGGCCTGCTCGTCGGCGGCGCGTGGACGTACCGAGCGCTCTCCGGCACTCCGGCGATCCCCGCGTGCACGTTGCCCGCGGGCGCCTGTTGGGTCGACCAACAGGAGAACTACGAGGTGAACGAAGTCGCCATCAATTGGAATGCGGCTTTGGTCTACGCCCTCGCGAGCTTCCTCGGCGGCGGGCCCGCGGTGCCGAGCACTTCGGGGCAAGGCGGCACTGCGGGCGCGGGCGCCAATGCGGCTGGAACCGGCGCGAGCGACGGCGCGGGCGCGGCGACAGCGGCCGGCGGGGGCGGAACGCCCGGAAGCGACGCCGACGCGAGCGTCAAACGGCGCTCGTCAAAGAGCGGCTGCGGGTGTCGTGTAGCCGGAACGAGCAGCAGCGGAACGGCCGCGTGCCTGGGCACGATGTTTGTACTGTTGTGGCGGCGAACCCGGCGCGGCACAAGGAACGCCGCCAACCCAAGGAGCATCGCAACATGACGCAGAAGAACACGATCTGCCTCTGGTTCGAGAAGGACGCCGAACAGGCCGCTCGCTTTTACGCGGAGACCTTCCCGAACAGTAAAGTGACGGCCGTGCACAAGGCACCCACCGATTTTCCGGGTGGCAAGGAAGGCCAGGTACTGACCGTCGACTTCACCGTGTGTGGCATTCCGTGCATCGGCCTCAACGGCGGAGCGATGTTCAAGCACAGCGAGGCGTTCTCCTTCCAAATCGCCACGGACAACCAGGAAGAGACCGACCGCTATTGGAACGCGATCATCAAGAACGGCGGTGAAGAGAGCATGTGCGGTTGGTGTAAGGACCGCTGGGGCCTTTCGTGGCAAATCACCCCGCGCGTGCTCACCGACGCGATGCTCGCCGGTGGCGCTGAAGCGAAACGCGCCTTCGCGGCGATGATGAAAATGAAGAAGATCGACGTCGCCGCGATCGAGGCCGCGCGACGCGGCTGAGCGTCAAGGCGCCGAGGCGTCGTCCTGGGCAAAGCGCCGCCGCCCGAGCTCGCCGAAGCCGGCGGCGGCGAGGCACACGAGACCGCCGAGCGCGATCGGCGCGCGTCCACCCGCGAGATCGGCGAGGCGCCCGACGATGGGGCCGCCGATCAACGCCGTTCCGCCGATGAGCGCCGTCTGTAGCGCGAGGACGCGGCCGAGCATGTCGTGCCGCGTGCCGACCTGCGCGATGGTCGTCGAGGCGGTCATGTACACGATGCTCGCCGCCCCCACGAAGAAGGCGGCGGGCACGGCGACCTGCACGGACGGCATCACGGACAAGAGCAGCATGGCGAGTCCGAGCAGCGCTGCGGCGCCGACGGCGTGCCGGAGCTCGACGAGCTTCCGCTGGGCGACCACGAGCGTGCCGAGCACCGCGCCCGAGCTCAGCACCGCGTAGAGCACGGCGAACGCGAGTCCCGTGCCCTGGAGCGAGCGCGTCACGAAGATCGGCAGCGCGACACGCAGATTGAACGAGAAAATGCCGACGAGCGCGAACATGGCGAAGCTCAGCCACAGACGCGGCACCGACGCGACGTAGCGGAAGCCCTCCCGCACCTCACGACCGGTGCGGGCTTGGGGCGCGTGTCGGAAGAGCTCACTTTCACGCATGGCGAGGAGGCACGCGATCACCGCGAGGTAGGTGACTGCGTCCAGGGTGAAACACCAGCCGAAGCCCACGCTCGTGACGAGCGCGCCGGCGAGCGCCGGACCCGCGACCTGCGAGAGTGCGACGGTCGTGCTGTAGAGCACCACCGCGTTCGGCAGATCGTCCTGCGCGACCATCTCCGGCACGAAGGAACGTCGAAGCGGGTTGTCGAACGCCAAGAGAACGCCGCCTGCGAGCGCGAGCGCGTAGAGCAGCACGAGCGACGGGTTCGGCGTGAACGCGAGCACGGCCAGCGCCGCGGACTGAGCCATTTCGAGGCTCTGCGTCACGAACAACGCGCGGCGCTTGTCCGTGCGATCGGCGACCGCGCCGGCCCACGCCGACAGCGCGATCAACGGACCGAACTGGCATGCAGCGAGCAGGCCGACGGCGAGTCCGCTGTGTCCGAGCTTGAGCACGAACAGGATGAGCGCCAGGTTCGTGAGCTGGTTGCCGGTATTCGAGATGGTTTGGCCGCCGAAAAAGAGACGAAAGTTCCGCGTCCCGAGCGCCTGGAACGTCCGCGTGAGCGCGCTCGGAGCTTGCGTGCGAGCGGGAGCAGCGGACGGCAGCGACTTCGGCAAGCCGCTTGTATAGTCGGAGCGATGGCACCTCGCACGCCGACGCCGGCCGCGCAGCTGAAAGCATTTGTCGGAAGATTCGCGGAGCCGACCCGGCGGCTGCTGAGTGAGCTTCGGACGGCGCTCCGGCGCCGTTTGCCTCACGCGCACGAGCTCGTTTACGACAACTACAACTTCTTCGTGATCGCGTGGTGCCCGTCGGAGCGCGTCTCGGACGCCTACTTCTCGCTCGGTGCCGATGCGCACGGCGTGAATCTGTTCTTCGGCTACAACGGCGACAAGCTCCCCGATCCGAAAGGGCTCTTGCAGGGCACGGGCAGACTGAACCGCTTCGTGCGCCTCGAATCGGCCAAACACTTCGGCAGCCGCGACGTTCAGGCGCTCGTCAAAGCCGCCGTCGACGGCTCCGCCGTCCCGGTCGACACCAGCGTGCAGCCCAAGCTCGTCATCAAAGCGATCTCGCCGAAACAGCGACCGCGCCGGCTCGCCACGGCGGCCGCAACCAGGCGCGCCTTGCCCGTGAAAAAGCGCTAGCGAGCGGCGTCGAAGCGCGTGCGCGTGACGTCGAGGCGCGGGCTTTTCGGAAAGCGCAGCGCGGCGACGGCGCGCCGCACGCAGGCGTTCGACGCCGGATTTCGCGGTTCGGTGCTGGCGCTCACGCCGACGACCCTGCCGTCCTGGACCGCAGCGCAGATTTCGAGCGTGGTGTGGGGCGGTAGCGCGCAAGCTCCGAGATAAGCGCCGTTGTCGAGCACGGCCGCGAACGCCTCGCGCGGCAGATCGGGGGCAGCCGGGGCACCACGCAAATCCAACGTCTCGTTCGCGGCTGCGGCCGCCGTCTCACAGCTCGGCAGTGAAATCGGCGGGGGCTCGGGCAGCGCGGGGTGCTCGCGAACGCGCGGAGCCGCGGGCTCGCGCGACAGGGCGGGCTCGCGCGCCGTCGCAGGCTCGCGCGGAGTCGGCGACTCGACGCGCAGGGGCGGCTCCGGGACGCGAAGCTCGACGTGAGCCGGCGGCTCGGGGGCGGGCGGGGGCGAGCGCGGCGGCGGTTCGGGGACGTGCGGTTCGGTGCGCGCCTCCGCCGTGAACGCCACGGGCGGCTCCGAGCTAGCGACACTCGCAACGGCAGCCTCCGCGACGGGAGGCGGCTGCGTGTTCGCTGCGACCGCGTCATCGAGCTCTGCGGCGCTCTCGGGCGCAGGCTCCTCCGCGCGCTCGGCCGCGAGCGACGACTCCGGGGCGTCCCTCATGACCCTGAGCAGCACGACCGTCGCGCCGGCCGCGCCCACCCAATACGCAGCCATCAAGAGCGCGAACCGCGGGAGCCGCACCCGCCGCCGCTTGGGCGCAGGACGCTCCAGGTCGATGCGCGGACGGAGGGCGAACTCGAGGGCCACGGGGCGCGCAGTCTGACACGCGACGGGGCTACGCCCAAGCGCGCCCCGGCAAAGGCTTCCCGCTCACTTCAGGTACGCGCCGAGCCCGATGTCCTGATCGCGCAACGCTTGCGCGACGAGCGCCGCGATGGCGGTCGCCCCCATGGTCTCGAAGTGCGTGTGGTCGTCGCAGAAGAAGTCGCCGACGGGGCCGGTCGTGCTGGCGCTCACGTCGCCCCCGGGGATCGGGCAGAAGCCGTTCGCGTTGTAGAGCGCCACGCTCAGCGCATGCAGGTCGATGACGGGGACGTCGTTGACGCTGCCGGCATCGAGCGTCGCCGTCACGTAGGCACCGCGCGTTCCGATCGCCTTGCTGCCGCTGCAGGCGATCGCGCTCACTGGAGTCACGAAGATGGGCGCTGCGCCGCGAGCCTTCGCTGCCTGCGCCATCATCCCGAGCGACGCCTCGAAGGCGTCGAGGCCCACGTGGCGATCGCAGCTCGGATCACCGTCGTTGATGCCGAATTGAATGATGAGGTAGTCGCCCGCCTTCATGCCGCTGAGCATCTGCGTCCAGTGCGCTTGCAGCGTCGGCTGACCGCTCGAGTCGGTCATGAGCACGCACTCGCCGGACGCGTCCATCGTGTCCTCGACGTTGTAAAGCCACGTGCGGATGCTGCGACCACCCACGGCGCTGTTCGTGATCGTGACGTGGTCGTTGAAATACGGTTCGAACACCTTGCCCCAACCGACGGGACACGGCGTCTCGCCGTTCGCGACGGTCGAGTCGCCAGCGAGCCAGACGGTGACGTCGGTCGTCGCGCCAGTTCCGCTCGACCCTCCGCTGCCTCCGGCGATCTTGCCGCCGGAGCCCTTCCCTCCGGAGACGTTGCCGCCGCCTCCGCCGCTCTTGCCGCCCGAGCCGTTCCCTCCCGAGACGGTGCCGCCGCCTGCAGCACGGCCAGCGCTCGGCACGCCGCCGCTGGACATGCCGGACGCGCCACCACTAGCTCCGCGACCGCCCGTCGCGGCTCCGCCGCTGGATGCCGTACGGCCACCCGCGCTCGGCGCGCCCGCGCCGACGCCCGTCCCGCTACCGCCGGTTGCTCCCGCGCTAGCGCCGCTGATCCCGCTTCCCGCCTGGCCCGCGACGGCGCTCATGCCGCCCGCGGAGCCCCCGCTCGCGTGGTCCTGGGAACCGCTGCAAGCGAGCGTGAAGAGGCAGAGCCCCGCCCAAGAGCGTGTCGACATGGCCCTCCAAGGGTTGCCGGAAACGCTCCCGAACGCTCAGGATAATGCGGGTCAGCTCTCCCGCGCCAAGCTCGGCAGCCGGATGCGATACCGGGGCTTGCTGAGGTTCTCACCCTCGAGCCGCCGAGCGTGAACCGCAATCACGTCACTGCGCGAAACCATCCCGATCACGCGGTCCGGCTGATCCCGCGTGACCACCGGCAGCCGGCCGACGCGCTCGCGCGCCATGTGGTCGGCAGCGTCGCGCAGCGAAGAATCCTCGAACACCACCGCCGCAGGGCGCTTGATGACGCTGCGGAGCGGCGCGCTGCCGGGATCACCGCCGAAAACGTCGCGGCGCGTGATGACGCCGACGAGACGGTCGTCGGCGTCCACTACGGGGAAGCCTTGGTGCGTGGCGCCCACCGCGTGCGACGAGAGCCAGGCCCGCACCGTCTCGAGCGCGTCCTCGGCGCGCACCATGACGACCGGTGCCATCGCGACGTCCGACACGCGCACCTGGTCGAGGAAATCGGCGACGTACTCGCTGACGACCCGCACGCCGCGCCGGGCGATCTTTTCCGTCATGATCGAATGTCGCATCAACATGGCGGAGAGCAGGTAGGACGCGGTGCACCCGCCGAGCAGCGGCAGCAGGCCCAGAGGCTGCCGCGTCGTCTCGAAGGCGAAAACGACCGAAGCGAGCAGGGCCCGCGAGGCTCCGGCAAAGAGCGCCGCCATGCCGACGAGCGCGGCGACGCGCACATCCACGGCCGCCGAGGGCACGAGCCAAGCCGCGGCCGCGCCGAGCACCGTACCGAGCGCCCCGCCGATCGTGAAGAGCGGCGCGAGCGTTCCGCCCGAGGTGCCCGTGCCGAGCGAGAGGGCCCACGACACGAGCTTCAGCGCGCCGAAGACGAGTACGGCCTGAGTCGCGAAGTTACCTTGCAAGAGGCGATCGATGTTGTCGTAGCCGACGCCCATCGTGTGGGGCGACACGACGCCGACCACGCCGACCACGATGCCGCCCAGCGCGGGCCACCACATCCAGTGCAAGGGCAGCTTCTCGAAAGCGTCCTCCACGGCGTACACCGCGCGCGTGACGAGCATCGACGCGACACCGGCGATGAGCCCCATGCCGACGTAGATGGCGAGCGCCGTGCCGGTCGGTGCGCTGACCGCGGACATCGCGAACGCCGGAGCAGATCCGACGAGCACCTCGTGCGCGCCGCAGGCCGCGACGCTCGCGAGCGCCACCGGAACGATCGAACGCAGCCGATACTCGAAGAGCAAGAGCTCGACGGCGAGCAGCACCGCGCTCACGGGGCTCGCGAACGTGGCCGACATGCCCGCGGCGGCGCCGGCCGCCAAGAGCACCTTGCGCTCCTCGGCCGAGACGCGGAGCACTTGACCGACGAACGAACCCAGCGCGCCGCCGGTCGCGATGATGGGACCCTCGGCGCCGAACGGGCCGCCCGTACCAATCGAAACGGCGGCCGAAAGCGGCTTCAGGAACGTCACGCGCGCCGGGATTCGGCTTTCGTTGAAGAGGACCTGTTCCATCGCTTCCGGGATGCCGTGACCGCGAATGGCTTTCGAGCCGTAGCGCGCCATCACACCGACGATGAGCCCGCCGATCACCGGCACGATGACGACGAGCAAGCCCAAGTGGTTGTCCGCGGGCCCGACGAAGGACGCCGAGATGCGCCCGTAGAAGGCGAAGTTTGTGATGAGGCCGATGAGCGCCGTCAACAGGCGCGCGATGGAAGCGGTAACCAGCCCGAGGCCGATCGCGATGCCGGCGACGCCGAGCACGCGGCGGTCGACGTTGGTGCGCTCGACCGGAGCGTTGATGGTCTCGAGCGCTACCCGCATCGACGGAGCCACTGGAATGCGCGTCGCGACGCGCTCGCTCTCGCGCGCTTCGTCGTCCTCCCGGGGTTCCTCAGGCTTCATGTTTGATGCTCCCGGAGACGATCATCCTGAGCGCGTCGACCAGCACCGGGGCCGCCGACGAGAGCTCCGAGCGGTGCGCGAGACTCAAGCGGCGGAGGAGCCGTTGCCCCGCCGGGGTGAGGCGCAACGAGGCTTCGCGGCGGTCTTCCGCGCTCGTGCGACGTTCGACGAGGCCGCGCTCGACGGTGCGCCTGACGAGGTCTACGGCGCTGTTGTGCCGGATTTGCAGGCGTTCGGCGACGACGCGAACGGTCGGCTTTTCATCCGGCGGCAACGTCTTGAGCACGAGGAGCAGCTGATGCTGCTGCGGCTCGACCTTGGCGGCGCGCGCCGCGCCTTCGCTGAACGTGAGGAAGCACCTGATCCGGTAGCGAAGCTCGGCGAGAGCTCGGTACTGGGATGGATTGAGGTCGAGGATGCGGCCCATGAATTATATCGGCACACGATATACTCGGGAAGCGTGCGCCGAGCAAGGAGCGCGCGCGGCGAACCCCAGCGGGCCGGCGGCTCGTGTCCGCAGCTTATTTTCCGCCGGGCTCGGGGTGTGCGACGCGGTAACGGCGAGCGGGCGGCGCGGGGCGCTCCGGGGGCGACGAGCGCGAAGCAACTTGCGCCCGAGGCGTGCCGTGACGGCTCTCGCGCGAGGTCTCGTGATGCGACTCGCCGGATCTGTCCGGCGCGAGCGCGGCGTCGAAGATGGCTCCCACGATGGACCCGAAGAGCCCACGACCGTCGTCATCGTCGTCGTTCGACGCGGATGCCGAGAGCACGGGAGCGTCGTAGACGTACGTGCACGGGCTCGTGACGACGGGCGAACATGGGTCCGACGTGACGCTCGCAACCACGCCTTCGCACTGCCCGAGGCACGTCTCGCGCGCGGCCGTGTCCGACCAGCGCAAACACCCATAGAAGCAGTCGTTGCTCTTCGCGTCCGACATGTCGGTCACGATGTACTGCGTGAAGAGGGGGGGACCTGCCGTCGGGTAATCCGCCGCTCCGGAGACGCACGCACCTTGGGTGGCGAGCGCGAGGAGCGGCGCCGCACGAAGCAGACGAGCGAACGGGTGCACACTCGCCAGCCGAGCAAAGCGCGTGCCCACCTGCAAAGCCGGCAAGCACGCGAACGTTCGCCGACTAGCTGTCCTCAACTTGCGTCACTGTGCGGCGGCGGCACGCAATTCCTTTACCCCGTGACGTCGCAGCAGCACCCAGAGCGCACGCGATAGCGCCTCGCTTTTCGCGCCAGTGAGCATGAGAACGGTGACGTTCTCGTCGCCGAGCGCGTACACGCTGAACCCCGGTTGCGTGTTGATCTGAGCGAGTCGCGCTGGTCCCTTCGGGTCCCAAACGCCGACGTGAAACCAGATGCCGTCCGGATCGGGCTCGGGCACCTGCGCGGCCCACCCTCCGCGCCGCGTCGATGGATGCGTGTGGTAGGCGTGCTCGAGCGAGCACTCTCCGGCACCGGCGCGCACGGCTGTCGGCTCGAACGCGGCGAGTTGGCCGAAGCGAGGCTTGAGCGCTGCGATGTCCCGGGCGATGTCGGCGCAGGCACGCATGCCCTCGTCGTCGAGCGGTGCTCCGAGCTCCGGCGGCGGTGGGGGCTCGAACGAGCGCAGCGTCACGCGATTGCGGTACGCGCCCGCTCCGTGACCGACGCTGTCCCAGCCGCGCCCGACGCCGCTTGCGGCGAGCACGAACACCAAGTGCGCCGGACTGCTCGGGGCCGCGTCCGCCAAGCCGAATTCGACGGCGTTTTCCGTCACGCCGTAGCCCGCGGTCGGAGAGAGTGCCGTCGAAAGCTGGGACGCGAAGTCGGTGAGCTCGAGCCGAGCGAGGGTGCGCGCGCCGTCTCCGAGGTCGACCAACTCGACAGCCAACGTATCGCCCGCAAGGAGGAGCCCCTCGGCGAGCGGAGTGAACGGCCCCTTCTCCGCGTCTGCGGCCTGCACGACGTGGAACTTGCGAGCAGCGTCCACGTAGGCGAAGCGCGCAGGAGCGCCCGCGGGATAATCCGCGTGGGTGACCGCGATGACGCGCGCGGGACACGGAGAAAAACGCAGCCCGAGCCGCTGGTGCCCGCTCACCTCCACGGTCGTGAAGGAGTTCAAGTGTGAGTACGCAGGCCGATCCAGCAGCGTCCACGCGTCGAGGCCGACGGAATCGGGCGCGCGGTGTACGTCGAGGCGCCGCGTTCCGTCGGAGGTCGAAAGCCGAAGCTCGTCGGACGCCCGCGTCGCCAGGGTGACACTCGGTGCCGAGTCGGTGTCCGGAGCGAAGATCGACCAAAAACCGTCCGGGGACGTGCGCGAAAACTCGAGGACGGGCGCGACCGAGATCGTCGTGCGCGGCCCGTGCCAGACGACGCCGAACGTCGCGCTTTCGACGGCAAGATCAGGCCCGAGCTCGACACGCCCGGAGACTCGCTCGCCCGCTGTTCGTGCGGGCAGGGCCGCCGCTGGCGAGGGATCCGTGCTCGGCGGCGAGGGACGCTCGCAGCGAGCCAAGAGCGGACCGCACGCTGCTCCGAAGAGCGCCGCTGGCAGCCACTCCAAGCATGCGTAGCCCGAGCACGCGACGGCCGCGCTGACTGTGAGGAATAAAGCCAGGAGACCGAGTGTCCGTGCTGCAACCGCCCCGGTGACGGGAAACAGCAGGAACAGAGCGAGTGCGGCCGAGCCCCACAACGCGGGGAGCACCGGCACGAAGCGCCCCGCCGTCCGCGGCACGACGATGAGCGCGACCCCGAGCGTCACCGAACCCGCACCGATGGCGAGCGGTGCGAACGTTCCCAAGACCGCTCGTGGATGAAAAAACGGAAAGCCGTGCGGTAAGAACCTGAGCGCGAGTACGGCAAGCACGGCGTGCGCCGCGAGCATCAGGATCCACGCGAGTCGGACGCCGAGCGCGGGTCCGCTACGCGAGTGGCCACTCATCCAAGTTCCGCATGCTAAGGTAAAATTCTTGTCTCATCCTCTCCTTCGTCTCTTTAGTTTCTTGTGCATGTCGGGGGTCCTGGCGTGCGGCTCTAACGCGGGTGGCCCTCCGACGAACGACACCGGTGGCACGGGTTCCATGGGTGGCGACAAGTCGAGCGGCGGCGCCGGGGCGGGCTCCGGCGGCAGCGGCGTGACCAGTGGCGCGGGCGGCGCGAGCCCTACCGGCGGCACGGGCGGAAGTGCGGCCGGCGGCATGGGAGGCCGCGCGGGCGGAGGCAGCGGCGGCAGCGACGCGGGTCCGGTCGTACCGAAGGCGCGTACGGCGTGCATGGCACCGGCCGGCTACCGAAACCTGTTTACCGAAGTGCTCGGTCAGTCGGCCTCGGATGTGCAAGCGAAAATGACGGGCATCGTCCAGCAGCTCTTCCACGGAACCGGTCAAGATCAGCCCGTTTACTTCGAGCTCTCGTCCAATTCGTCACAGGCGTACATCCAGGACATCGCCAACAACGACGTGCGGAGCGAAGGGCAATCCTACGGCATGTTCATCGCGGTCGAGATGAACATGCAGGCCGAGTTCGACAAGCTGTGGAGCTACGCGAAGTCGTGCATGCAGCAGTCGAGCGGCGTGTTCGCGTGGCAGATGAACGTCGATTCCTGCACGCCGATTTCGACCGGACAAGCGCCCGACGGGGACGAGTACTTCGCCGAAGCGCTCATGCTCGCGCACAAGCGTTGGGGCGACAGCGGCGCGATCAACTACGGCACGGAAGCGCTCAAGGCCATGGCAGCCGTCGCGAAGCAGGATTTCAACTCGAACCCCGCCGTCGTCAAGTTCAGCGCGGGCTCGCGTTTCAGCGATCCGTCCTACGTGCTCCCACTCTTCTATTCGGAGTGGGCCTGCTTCGACAGCGCCAACGCAACGCTCTGGAACAACGCCGCGAGCTACGCGCGCACGTTCTTCCCCAAAGTCATCAACACGACGACGGGACTCGCGCCGTACCAGGCAAACTTCGACGGCTCCGCGTACAGCGCAGGCAACACGTTCAACGCCGACTCGTGGCGCGTCCCGATGAACGTCATGTCCGACTACGTCGTGAACGGCACGGGCACTTGGCAAGCCGGCTACGCCACGACCAACGCCGCGTTCTGGACGAGCCAGGGACTCGACACGTACGGCGGGATGTATTCCCTCACCGGCACGTCGACGGACCAGTATCACGGCGCCGGCCTCACGGGCGTGAACGCCATGCTCGGGTTCGGCCTGTCGGCGGCGGACGCGACGCCGTTCTTGCAAGCCGCATGGGACCAAGGGACCCCGACAGGGCAGTATCGCTACTACGACGGCATGCTCTACATGCTCTCGATGCTGTACCTCACGGGCACCTTCGATCTGTTTTATTAGAGGGGAAGGTCGACGCCCGAGGGGGCGTATGTAAGCCTGCCGCGCACCGGGAGCCGGGTGGACGCGCGGTCTGGTGAAGCATGGGAAAGTCACTGAGTTTTTGGGTGTTTTTGGTGGTGGGCGGCGGCCTTGGCGGCTGCCAAAAGTCGGAGGGAGCGCCGAGTACGAGTACGAGTGCGCAGGCGGTCACCCCGGCGGCCGCCGGGGCGAGTTCGCCGGCGGCCTCCGTGCAAGGGCTCCCGCCGTCGTGTTCGCTGATCACGAAAGCGGAATTGGAGGCCACCCTGCACGAAACCTTCGAGCCGCCGTCCGAATCGAAATACGTCGCGGGGATCTGCGAATTCAGACACAAGGGTGCGCGGCTCGCCTCCTTCGCCGTGACGATTCTACCTTTCACGACGCGCGCACAGTTCGAGTCCGAGGCAGCGAGAGAAGTGGATATGCTCAAGACGACGCGCGAGCCGGTCGCGGGCGTCGGCGAGGAAGCATTCGAGGTCGGCAAGGACCAGCTCATCGTCTACGCGCACGGCAAGGCGTTCGAGCTTTCCTATTTGCTCAAGCCGATCGAGCCGAGCCAGCGTGACGCGCTCGCGAAGATCGCGCTCGGTCGGCTGTAGTCTGGGGCCGACTCAGCGCGCTTGCGCGAGCGCGACGGCATCGGGACCTGCCGGAAAGCGGAGCTCCGGGGACGGGGCACCCACGGCGCGGAACACCGTTTCTGCCACGTCCGAAGCGGCCGTGACCGCCAGCCCGCCTTGTCCGTAGGCTGCCAGCGTCTTCTGCGCGAAAGGCGCGTAAGCCTCGGGAATCAGCCCTGCGAGCCGCGCGCCGGAGTTGCGCGTGAACGCGGTGCTCGGTCCGTAGCCCGGCTCGACGAGCTTGACCCGCACGTCGAAGGCCTCGAGCTCGAGCGCGAGTGACGCGGTGAAGCCTTCGACGGCAAGCTTGCTCGCGGTGTAGACGGCGACGAGCGGCATCGGCGCGAGTGTCGCGCTCGACGTGACGTTCACGACGACACCGGAGCGGCGTGCGCGAAACTGCGGCAGGACGGCTTGGGTCATGGCCATCACCCCGAACGTATTCGTTTCGAACACCTCGCGAATCGTGCTCATGGGCGTGACTTCGAACGCTCCGAAGAGCCCGATGCCCGCGTTGTTGACCAGCGCGTCGATGGGTCCGCTCGCTTCGAGCGCGGCGGCGATGCTCTCGGGCCGTGTCACGTCGAGTGGCAGGACGCGCAGTCGCTCGCCGGGCGGCAGCACGTCCGGTCGCGGCGTGCGCATCGTGGCAATCACGTTCCAGCCGTGGGCGTGAAAGTGGCGTGCCGTTTCGAGACCGTAACCAGAGGAGCAACCGGTGATGAGGACCGTTTTCATGCACCGAGAGATAGGTCGTTCGGCTCGGACTCTCTACGCGTTGAAGTCCGAGTTTTGTTTGTTAGAGTCCAGAAGCAGCCGGCATGGGCGATCCTCTCTCCGAAGTCATCGAGCTCTTGGCGCCGCACGCCGTGTTTTCGAAGCCCATCAGCGGCGCCGGGGCGTGGGCCGTTCGCTACGCGAGCTTCGGCCAACCGAGCTTCGCCGCCGTGCTCGAGGGGCATTGCCGCCTCGCGGTCGACGGTCAACGCGCCGTGACGCTCGAGGCCGGTGACTTCGTGTTGCTGCCCGCGACGCCGGCCTTCACGCTGTCGAGCTTCGCGCCCGCCGAGACCCGGTACATCGACCCCAAGCTGACGCCTTCGCCGAACGCCGAAGTGCGCCACGGCACGCGCGGCGGTCGCCCCGACGTTCGACTCCTCGGCGGCTACTTCACGTTCGACTCGCCCGACCAGCAGCTCCTGGTGTCGCTCTTACCGGGCATGTTTCACGTGCGGGGCGTCGCGCGGCTCACGTTCTTGGTCGAGCTCGTAGCGGAGGAGGCGCAAGGTCGGAGAGCGGGGCGGGAGCTCGTCTTGTCACGCTTGGTGGACTTGCTCTTGCTCGAAACGCTGCGCTCGGAACCCGCGGACGCCATGCGGCCTGGGCTCCTGCGCGGCTTGGCTGATGCTCGTCTCGCGCCCGCATTGAGGCAAATGCATACGCAGCTGAGCCGCAGCTGGACGGTGCCGGCGCTCGCAAAGACAGCCGGACTCTCGCGTTCGTCGTTCTTCGAACGCTTCAACGCGGCCGTCGGCCTCCGGCCCATGGAGTACCTGCTCGCCTGGCGCATGGCAGTCGCCAAGAATCTGTTACGCCAAGGGAAACTCGACATCTCCGCCGTCGCCGAGCAGGTAGGCTACGCGTCGTCCAGTACGTTCAGCACCGCCTTCGCCCGCCACGTCGGCACGTCACCGGGCCGCTACGCGCGGGGTGCCGGACGCAGCGCGACGGCGTAGGCGTCGGGGCTTTGCTCAACTCGCGAGGAGCTCGGTCCGCGAGCGTGCGTCGATGCCTAGGGTTCGGTGGCTGTCGAAGCTCTGCGCGGCACTGCTCCGGAGAGCCGGCTCGCGCTCGCTCCACCACTGCCGCGCGAGCTCGGCGTCCCAAGCGTCGACCCTGCATGCGTCGAGCTTCTGCCGGAGTTCGGTGGCGCTCTGGGGGCGATCCTCGGGGCGTTTGGCGAGACACGCGCGCACGAGGCGCTCGAGCTCGGCCGAGACGGTGACACCACGCTCCGCCATCGGTGACGGCTCCTGCGTGAGGTGCTGGCTGCAAACCTCGACGATCGTGCTGCCGGTGAAGACGACGGCGCCGGTGAGCAGAAAATAGGCGACGGCGCCGAGAGCGTAGATGTCCGCGCGCGCATCCACGGAAGCCGGCGCGAGGATGCTCTCCGGAGCCATGTACTGCGGCGTGCCGACCAGCGTCGCAGTGACCGACAAGCTCGCGTCGCCCTCGACCGCGAGCTCCTTGACGAGCCCGAAGTCGAGGAGCTTGACGACGTCGCGCTCGCCGCCTTGCGTGCACAGCATGATGTTCGCGGGCTTGATATCGCGGTGAATGAGGCCGCTTGCATGCGCTTCGCTGAGCGCACCGCACGCCATGCTCAGGATGCGCACCACGCGACCTTCCGCTTGCGGACCCGAGACCTCGACGACGCGCTCCAGGGTCGCTCCGTCGAGGAGCTCCATCGCGTAGTAGAAGACACCGTCGTCGGTGCGTCCGTAGTCGAAAATCGTGATCGTGCTCGGGTGAGTCAGCCGGGCGGTGAGTTGAACCTCGCGCTCGAAGCGCGCGAGGTTTCGCTGTTCGGCGCGATCCGCACGCAACAGCTTGAGCGCGCAGGAACGTCGCATCATGCCGTGCCGTGCCCGGTACACTTCACCCATCCCCCCTTCGCCGATCTTCTCTTCGAGCACGTATTGGCCGAGTTTACGCGCATCACGCACCTCCGCGCGCAGGCCGTAAATGATGCGCGAGACGACCGTGCTCGTCACGACGACGAAGCTCCAAACCAAGGCGAGCGCCACGGGGAACCAGGGGAAGGCGGCCGAGTCGAGCGCACGCAGCCCAAATCCGCCGCCCGCGGCCAGGACGAGCAACGTCGGTGTCAGCACCACGGGCACGCCGACGAGCGTCGTGTAGAGGACGGTGCGGCGGGGCGACGAGGGAATGAGCGCGGCCCGCACCATGATCATCAACGCGGTCCCGACGAGGCCCAAAATCGACAGATAGGCGTCAGCCATCAAGAGGCCCTCCGCCGTCGCGAGCGACCGCTCTCGCGCGAAGCCGACGAGGACGTAACGCCCGAGAAACGACGACGCCGTGAAATAGAGGAGGAGCCCGACCGCTTCGATCAGCCGCAGAGCGCGAACCGAACGCCGGCCACGCGCGCAAATCCGCCAGAACAGGCCGGCTTCTGCGGCGAGCACGAGGTCTACGACCAGGTCCCCACCCGGCTGTTTGAGCGCGCCGGCCGCGCCGAGCACGCTGGCAAACAGCATGAGGGCGAACATGACCTTCCAGAACAACGCGACCCTGGCCTGCAGGAACGCGCGCGCCTCTTCGCTGTTCTCGAGGCTCGCCGAGGTCTTTTCAATCAACACGACACGTGCACTCTCAGCACGTTGCCGGCCCCCGAGCTACCCTTTTGCGTCGTCTCTCGGCGTCCGTGCGGCGTTTTGGTTGCTCGCCGGGCTTGCGGACCGCGTGTCAGCGGTCGCTCAGGTAGACGTCGATGACGCTGCCGCGCCGTTCGTTGCCGGCACGGTCGCGGTAGATGAAAGCCGCGCGCTCGTGCTCGCAGCTGCCGGCGACGCAGCGCGGCACGTCGGTGTAGTCGAGCGATAGCGCGACGACGGACTCTGCGACCGGGCGGAGCTCGTCCGCCGTCGACGTGCGATCTTGGTCGCGGTCGCGCCAGAGAGCGAGGCGCGCGAAAGCGGGATCTTTTGCCGTGATCCAGCCGTCGCCGTCCGCGTCGAGCGCCGCGAGGGCCATGAAGCCGTTCGTGGCTCTGCGTCCGTCGGGCAAGCGCGTCATCGAGCCGAAGAGCTCCGCGCCGTCGTCGATCGTCCCGTTCGCGTTGCGGTCGAGGACGAGCCAAGGCGTGCGGCTGCTGACCCAATCCGTGGGCACCGCCGACTCGGCACCGGTCACGTCGAAGGCGCCCGTGGGGTTCGTGAACGTGACGGGTTCGTCGTCGAACGCGAGCACGAGCGGAGTGTTGCAGCCCGAGCGGTCGATGGTCCACGCGCCATTGGTGACGCGGCAGACGACCGTGCCGCCGTACATACTCCCCGGCGGAAAGCACGGCGAGCTCACGGCTGGATCGCAGTTGTCGGTGGGGAGGCAGGCGCTCCACACGTAACCTTGGGCACCGACATCGCACATGCGTGCACCGGTGGTACCCGCAGCGAGGGTGCAGGCTTCGTGAGCACCGTATTGTGTGCACTCGTCGACCTGCGCGACCGCTGGCTGACCCGCGGTGGGCTGACCCGCAGCCGGCTGACCACCGGTGGACGCATCGGCCGCTGGCTTTTGCTCCGAGGTCCCCTGTGTGCTCGCTGAACAGGCCGCCAGCGCGTACCCCAAAGCGATGAGCGCCATCCTCATGCGAGGACTCGAGTGCAAGCCGTGCGCCAGCGACGACACGGCATTTTGTCGGCGTTTTTAGGCGCTCGCGTGTGCCAGCTTGAGCCAGACGCCGACACGGAGAGCGTCCGTCCCGCGGTCGGGAACACCCACGATTCTAGTCGAACCAGCGTGCGAGCGCGTCGTCGAGCGACTTCACGGACGCGTCCGTCCACGCGATGCAGCCGTCGGGGCGAATGAGCAGCGACGGGCCGTCTTGGGTGCGTGCGTGCTTTACGCCGTGGGGGAGCCGCCGCTCCGTGGGCGAGATGAAGAGTCCGCCGCCGTTGACCATCAGGGCGTAGGGCCACTCTTCGCGGCCGTCAGCGAGCGTGAAACCTTGATCCTTGGCGAGTGTGCCGACGAGGGGATCGTCGTCGCCGAGGTCGTAACGGACGCCGACGCCCGTGAGCATCTCGCCGAAGTAGCGATTGCCCTCCGGCAGCTTCATCAGGTCGCTGACGATGGTGCGGAGCGCGCTCGTAAGCGGGTCGGGACGCACCAGCGCGACCTGCGCGCGCGTGTTCTCGAGGACGCGCGCGGCGACGGGATGGCGCTCGGCCGTGTACGAGTCGAGCAGACGCTCGCTGCCCTTCACCGCCAAAGCGAGCTTGAAGCCGAGGTTCGCGGCATCCACGAGTCCGAGGTTCAAGCCTTGTCCGCCGAAGGGCGAATGGACGTGCGCGGCGTCACCGGCGAGCAGGACGCGGCCGTTACGATACGTCGTGGCTTGCCGGGCGTTGTCGGTCCAGCGCGTCGCCATCGTCATCGAGGTGAGCTTGATGTCCGTGCCGCTCACGCGCTGAATGGCGCCTTCCACTTCGGCTTGCGTGATCGGCGCGTCACGCGCGGGCGGCGGGCCGTCGAACTCCGCGGTGAAAACGCGGCCCGCCGCGGGCCCCGACGCGATCAAGCCGCGCGGCGTGCGGTGCCAGCCGGGGGCGAGCTTCTCGGGCTGATCGAACTCGACGACGGCCTGATACCCCGTGATGGTCGGCTCGGTGCCGGGGAACTCGAAGCCCGTGAGCTTGCGCACGCGACTCCTGCCGCCGTCGCAGCCGACGAGGTATTGCGCGCGCAGAGGGCCCACGGTCGTCAGCGCCGTCACACCGCCGGGGTCTTGCTCGAGGCCTTCCAGCGTCACGCCGCGCCGAATCTCGATGCCGAGCTCGTTCGCGCGGGCAGTCAGGATGCGCTCGAGCGCCTCTTGCGGGATCGGGCGCATGCGGCGGTCGGGGTCGCGCTGCAGCGTTTGATCGATCAGGAACAGACCGGAGAAATGGCCACCCGGTCGCTTGATGGGGCCGGAACCGAAGCGTGCCTTCAGCGCCGGCATGAACGCCGCCATCGCTGCGCTCTGCTCGTCGGCGAGCGCGGCGGCGAGTCCTCGTCGTTCGAGCGCTTCGGCGGCCAGGGCGCCGATCGCCGCAGCTTTGATCGAGCGGTCCGGCTCCGTGAGTCGTTCGAGCACGAGCGGCGTGACGCCCGCGGTCCGGAGTTCGATGGCGAGCAACAGCCCCACCGGGCCCGCGCCGGCCACCAGCACGTCGTGAGTCATGCCCAGAATTGTGAACTCGATAAAACTTTGTGCAAGTTAAATTTTTGTGTTAGTTCATAATCTGCCGTGGGCGAGTTGCGCGAGAGCAAGAAACGCGAGACGAGGCAGCGACTCTCGCAGCTCGCGACGGAGCTGTTTTTCGAGCGCGGCTTCGACGCCGTGACGGTCGAGGAGATCGCGGCCGCAGCCCACGTCTCCAAGGTGACGGTCTTCAACTACTTCGCGCGCAAGGAGGATCTCTTCCTGGATCGCGAGGACGACGTGAGGTTCTTCTTGCGGCGGGCGCTCGGCGCGCGCGAAAAGGAGCAGTCCTCCGTCGCCGCGGTAGAGCGGCTCGTGGCCGAGCTCAGCGAGCAAAAGCATCCGTTCGCCCACATCGACGGCCGCACGGCAGCGTGGTCGCGCGTCGTCGCGGCGAGCCCGTCGCTCAAAGCGCGCCTGCGCGAAATCGGCGACGAGACGGTCGAGTGGCTCGCCGTCGAGCTCGGTGGGCCGAAGCCGGACGCGGGCGCGCGCCTCGTCGCCGGGCTGATCGTGTTGACGTGGCGCACGGCCTACATCGAAGCGACGCGAGTGTTCGAGGCCGGCGGCTCGGTTAAAAAGGCGAACGCGACGTTCATGGCCGTGATCGAGCGCGGCTTCGCGGCCGCGCGCGCCCTGACGGCTCAGCGCCGGACGCAGCGAAAACCGACGTGATTGGTGCTCGAGGAGGGCTCGCCGCGACCGCGCGTGCCCACGAGATAGCGCGAGCAAAAGTCGGTCGTGCACAAGAAAGAACCGCCGCGCTGCACGCGCTTCGGCACAGCGGGCTCCGCGGGGTCGACGCTGTCCGCCGGTCCCTGCGGATTGCGTGCGACGCCGGTGAGGGCCGCGACTTTCGCGTAGGAGTCGGGGCGGTACCAATCGCTGCACCACTCCCAAACGTTGCCGGCAACGTCGTAGAGCCCGTAGCGGTTCGGAGGAAATTGCGCGACCGGGGCAACGCCGCGAAAGCCGTCGCCGCCGCTGTCATGATCGGGGAAGTGCCCTTGGAACGTGTTCGCCATGAAGCGCCCCTGCGGGCGGAGCTCGTCGCCCCACGCGTAGCGCTGCCCGGCGAGCCCGCCGCGCGCCGCGAATTCGAACTCCGCCTCGGTGGGCAGCCGCTTGTGCGCCCAGCCGGCGTAGGCCTCGGCATCCGCGTAGGCAATGTGCACGACCGGGTAAGCATCGCGACCTGACAGATCGCTGCCCGGACCGAGCGGATGGCGCCAACTCGCGCCTGGTACGTAGCGCCACCAGCGGTAGCTGTCGGAGAGGGGTACCGCAGCGTCCGGCGGGGTGAAAACGGCGGAGCCCGCGACGAGCGCGCCAGGCGGCGCGCCGGGATTGTCGGCGGCGGTAGGCACGCGTTCGGCGAGCGTCACGTACCCGGTGGCGCGCACGAACGCGGCGAACGCGGCGTTGGTCACCTCCGTGCGGTCCATCCAGAAGCCGTCGACACGGACGCGGTGGATCGGTCGCGCGTCGGCAAAGCCGTCCGAGCCGCCCTCCGGTGCTTCGCGCGGCTCGGCCACCCCCATCGAGAACTCGCCCCCGGGGATCCAGACCATGCCGTCAGGCACGGGCCCCGAAGGTCGTGCGCGGAGCTCGAGCGTGGGCGCAAAGCCGGGAGTGCGCGCGGGCGCACGTGGCGCCGCCGCCAGCGTCGCGGGCGGCGCGAGCAAGGCGAGCCAGACGAAGGAGCGAAAGCGCATTGGCTAGAGTTGCCCCGCAGGGCGAGCGTTGGCCTTGAGGTCGGCGTCGAACGCGCTCGCAGCGCTCGTGAGTTCGCTCACGACGTCGGCATGCTCTGCCGAGAGGTCCGTCGTTTCCCCAGGATCCGCGTCGAGGTCGAAGAGCGAGAGCGGGATGTCGCGCTGCTCGTCTTCCCCACGCGCGCCGTCGCTGCCCGGCATCACGACGGTTTCATAGCTGTGCGGCAGGTGGAGCTTCCAGGGGCCGCGGCGCACGGCCTGGAGCTCGTCATACAGATAAAAGTAGAGCAGCTCGGTCGGGCTCACCGCGCCCGCTGCACCCTCGAGCAGCGGCAGCACGTTCTTCCCGTCGATGGGTTGCGGCGGCAGCGCCGCTCCCGTGATGGCGGCCAGCGTCGGGAAGAGGTCCATCGTGGTGACGATCTCGTTCGAGATCGCTTGTGCGGGGATCCGATGGGGCCAGCGCGCGACTCCGGGCACGCGCTGCCCGCCCTCGAACGTCGTCCACTTGCCTTCCCTGAGCGGCGCGGCCGAGCCTGCGTGGTTGCCGTAGGTGAGCCAGGGTCCGTTGTCCGACGTGAACACGAGCAGCGTGTCGTCCGCGAGCCCGAGCCCTTCGAGCGTCTCGAGGATTTGCCCCACGGACCAATCGATTTCCATGATGACGTCGCCGTAGAGGCCCCGCTCGCTCATGCCCCTGAAGTCGTCGGACGCCGCGAGCGGGACGTGCGGCATCGTGTGCGCGAGGTAGAGAAAGAACGGACTTTCTCGGTTTTTCTCGATGAAATCGACGGCCCTCGCGGTGTAGCGCCGCGTGATCTGCGACAGATCCGGGCTCTGTTCGACGACCTCTTCGCCGTCGAGCAACGGCAGCGGCGTCATGTCGTTGCTGTAGGGCAGGCCGAAATACTCGTCGAACCCCTGGCGCGTCGGCAGAAACGTCGGGTCGTCGCCGAGGTGCCATTTGCCGATCGCCGCGGTCGCGTAACCCACGGACTTCAAGAGCTCGGCGATCGTCTCCTCGGCCGGATTGAGCCCCGTCGTGCTTGCCGGCTCGAGCACGTCCGTGATGCCGACCCGCACGGGGTAGCTGCCGGTCATGAGCGCCGCCCGCGACGGTGAACAGATGGGAGCGGCGACGTAGAGATTGGTGAGCTTGATGCCCTCGCTCGCGATGCGATCGAGGTTCGGTGTCGTGAACCCCTCTGCACCGAAGACGCCCACGTCGGCGTAGCCCTGGTCGTCGGTGAGAACGATGACGACGTTGGGCCGTCTCGGCGTGTCACTCGCGCGATCCCGACTGGTGCAGCCCAGTGCGCCGCCGAGCGCCGCGAGCCACACGGCGGCCAGGCGGCACCGAGTGCTGCGGACAGGCATGGTCGTCACTTTAGCTCGCCATTTCTGGTCCGAGGAGCTGGCCTGCCCCCACGGGCGGTCTTGTCGCGCTGGCCGCACCATGCAAAGAGGCGCGCACTCATGCGCGCCTGGCTGCGGGGAGCCGCCTATTTCCTCTGTGGGTTCGTGCCGTTCGCCGCCGGGCTCTACGCGCTGGTCCCGCGGGATTCGCAGGCATTCGACGTCACGCTGAAAACGGCCCGCGCCTGCAATGTGCTGTTCGTCGGACCGAGCTTCGTGCGCGACGGGGTGTACCCGCAGGTCTTCGAGCGCGAGGCCAAAGCGCTCGGCTCTCCGCTACGAGCCTGCAAGTACGCCCTGTCCTCGCTCAAGGGTTACGAGCTCCGGCACGACCTCGAGATCCTCCTGCGCGAGCCGTGGCCGAAGCTCGAGCTCGTCGTCATCGACATCACGCTCGGGGACGGCGTGTCGTTCGACAAGGACAACTGGTTCAAGGAGCGCGTGGTCGATTGGCACACGCTCGGCAGCCTGCCGTGGCTCGCCGCCTTCTACCGCGACGACGAGCTCCACGGGCTCGAGCTCGCCCGCGCGCTCTGGCCGCATTACGCGCACGCCGCGCTCAACTACCTCGGCGTCGGCCGGGGCGCCGCGCTGCTCGAACGAGCGAGCTTACTCAATCGCTTTCGCGGGGCGTCGCCTCACGTCCGACAGGACTACGAAGTGCGCACGCCGTCCGTGCGCGCGTCGCGGAAACTGCACGGCTCCGAGTATCCGGGCCAGGTGCAGGAGCTCACTTCAGCCAAGCTCGAAGCGCTCGAAAAGCACGACGCGATTGCGGACAAGTGGGCACGCGAGCTCGAGCGCGTGGTGCATGACAGGGGCCACGCAGCAGCCTTCTTGATCGCGCCCGTTCTCACGCTCAAATATCCGCCCGAGGCGACAAGGCCCGGCGAACGTCCACTGACGATCCTCGACTTCGACGACCCACACGCGTACCCCGAGCTTTACGAAGTCGACCGCCGCGGCTACACGAACCACTTGAACGAGCGCGGAGCCAACGACTATTCGCGCCTGCTCGCGCGGGAAATCGTGGCGCGAAAGCTCGCGCGATGATCTTCACCCAGCCGATCTTCGCGCTCTTCTTCGCGCTCACCGCGGGCGTGCATTGGACGCTCTCGAACTCCCGCGCGCGCAAGCTCTGGCTGCTCGCGGCAAGCTACGTCTTTTACGGCTACTGGGACTATCGCTTCGTCGGACTCATCGTGCTCTGCACGCTCTTCGACTACGCGGTCGGGCTCCTGCTCGCTCGCACGGAGGCACCGCGCGCCCGCCGCACGTTGATCGCGGCGAGCTTGTGCATGAACCTCGGGCTGCTCGGCTTCTTCAAGTACTACGGCTTCTTCGCGCAGTCGCTCGTGAGCGCGCTCGCGGCGCTCGGCGTGGAGGCCAACCTGCACGTGCTCCACGTCGTGCTGCCGGCCGGCATCAGTTTCTTCACCTTTCAGACGATGAGTTACACGATCGACGTGTACCGAAGGAAGCTCGAGCCGCAGCGTGATCTTTTGGATTTCGCGCTGTTCGTCGGCTTTTTCCCGCAGCTCGTCTCGGGACCGATCGTGCGCGCCACGCAGTTCTTGCCGCAACTCAAGGCGCCGCGCGTGCTCGCCGACATCGACGTGCGCCGCGCGCTGACGCTGTTCGCCGTGGGTTATTTCAAGAAGGCTTGTCTGGCGGACAACCTCGCCGCCGCCATCGACCCCCTGTTCGCGAGTCCCTCCGCGTTCGGCGGGCTCGACCGCCTGCTCGCGGCGTTGCTCTATTCGGTCCAGATCTATTGCGACTTTTCCGGCTACTCCGACATGGCCATCAGCACGGCGGCGCTCCTCGGCTACGAGCTCCCGCTGAACTTCGACGCGCCTTACTTCAGCGAGAGCGTGCGCGAATTCTGGCAGCGCTGGCACATCACCTTGTCGACGTGGCTCCGCGACTACCTCTACATCCCGCTCGGCGGCAACCGCGGCGGCAGGCTGCTGGCGATGCGCAACCTGATGCTGACCATGCTGCTCGGCGGCCTTTGGCACGGAGCCAACTGGACGTTCGTCCTCTGGGGCTTTCTGCACGGCCTCGCGCTCGCCGTGCAGCGCTTCTGGACCGGGCGCACCGGGGCTCGTCCCTCGGACGCACCGAGGCCCGCCTGGCAGCGCGCGCTCAACATGCTCGTGACCTTCGGCTGGGTGTGCGCCGCGTTCACGATCTTCCGCTGTCCGGACATCGACGCGGTGGCGGCCTTCCTGCAGCCGACTCACGCTTCGAAACACGCGGGTCTTCCGCCCTCACTCGATTGGTGGCTGCTGCTCCCGCTGCTCGCCGCGGCGCACTATTGGATCCACGCGCACGAGCAGGAGCTCCGAGTGCGCGTGCAGCGAGCGCCGGAGTTCGCGTTCTACGCCGGGCTCGGCGCGCTTGCCGCATTGCTGCTTTACCTGACGCCGCTCACGGCGAAGCCGTTCATCTATTTCCAGTTCTGAGTATGCGCCCGCCCCACCTCGGCATACATGCAGAAAATCGCGTGATGGATGCCGGCACGGGTCGCTCGGCGCCGCCGGTTTGCTAAGCTGAAAGGGTGCGGCGGACATCGATGCTCGCGCTCGTCGTTTTCGGAGTAGCGCTGGGGTTTGCAAATCGTGCGGCGGCCGAACCGAGGCTCGGCGCCGACCGCGGTGACCTTCGCCGCCAGCTCGTGGATCTTCAGCGCCGCGCGCACGAGCTCGACGAGAAGATCCGTCGCATCGAGGCGGAGCTCGCGCAGAGTGCCCCCGCGGGGACGGGCGCGGCTCGCGCGCTGACCCCCGCGATCCCCACCGCTGCGGCCGATTGCAAGATCCCCGTGTACATCGACGGCATGGGCATCAGGCATGTCCGTCTCGAGTGTCTCGACGCAGCGAGTGCGTCGTGCGATCCACCGTACGCGCTCGATGAACACGGCGTGCGTCGCTTCAGGCCGGCGTGCGAAACCGGAGTGCTCGCGCCAAGCAATCGCGACGAATAGCCCCCGCCGCGCGTCTTGCCGGTGAAGAACCTTGCCGCTAAAAGGGCGGCATGTTCGTTCGGAGGCTCGAGCTCGGGGACATCGAGGCAACCGCGGTCGTCTTGGCGAAGGCCATGGATGACGACCCGGCGTATCGGTTTCTCTTTCCGCGCGACGCGGACCGACCGACGGGGCTCGCGGATTTCTTCGCGCGCAATCTGCGTACCCACCTGGCCTACCGCTGCACGTACGTCGGCGTGGCGAACGGAGCCGTGGTCGCGACCGTGACGCTGCGCCCTCCGGAAGGCTTCGTGATTTCACTCCCGACCATGCTGCGGCGCGGTCTTTTGCCCTTCGCTTGGTCGCACGGGCACCGCGCCGTCAAGCGGCTGCTTCTGCTCAAGTCAACGTACGACGCCATCGAAGCACGGCTCGCCGACGCGGGACCGAACTGGCTCGTCCGCATGATGGCAGTCGAGCCTGCCGTCCAGGGACAAGGACTCGGCACGCAATTGCTCCGCGAGGTATTGAGCAGCAGGGACGCCGAGCATTCGACGGAACGCTCACCGCTCACGGTGCTCACGACGCACACGCAACGCAACGTCGTCTTCTACGAGCGGGCAGGCTTTGCCGTCGATCGCGTCGAAGAGGTGACGTTCATGGGCGCCGAGCGTTACTCCGTGTGGAGCATGCGCCGCGGACCGCTTCACCGGTCCGACTGAAAACGCCGCACGCACGTCCGTTCGAGGATTCGACGACGGACGCGAGCACTCGCGCGGAGGCGAGACAGCGCGCCAAAACACTCAATGTCGATGACGCGCAACGCAGGCAATCATTCGCGACCGATCGTGGTCATTGTGATATCGTCATTGACATACTGCGGAGCCTGACGGATAAGACGTTTGGTCGGCGCATGGTGGCGGCGCTCGGGTTGGGCGCGCGTCACGGGATTGTCTGCGACGGAGGTGGCGTATGGACGCAGTACGACGGGTATTTTGCGTGGGAATGGCCGTGGTCTCCGGAGGGGTCGTTGGGTGCGGGGCACCCGCCGAGGGTGAGGAACCGGTCGCGCAGGTCAGCGCCAAGCTCGAACTTGCGCAGAACGATCGGGGGTTCGCGGAATCGTTTCACACCGCCGGCACCATCGATCGAAATAATCCGTTCTTCACCCCCAACGGCGGCAACGGACGAACGTGTGAAACGTGTCACTTCTCCGATCAGGGTTGGACCATCACGCCGGACGCGGTGAGCGACCTCTTCGACAGCACGAGCGGCCTGGCGCTCATCTTCAACACGCTCGACGAGGGGAGCCGCCCCGACAACGACGTCTCGACGCTGTCGAAGCGGCGCAAGGCGTTCAAGTCTACTTTGCTGCAGCACGGCGTGACGCGCTTTCCGCTCGCCTTCCCTGATAACGCCGAATTCACCGTCACCGGCGTGTGCGACCCATCCGGCTTCGCAACGCCGGCGCAGCTGATCTTTTTTCGCCGCCCCAGTCCAATCTCGAACGAAGCCAAGGTCGCCCAAACCAATTGGGCCTTTCAGCCGTCGGACTTTGGCGGTGTGGATGTGCCGACGTTCCTCGTTCCGAATGCGCAAGGCGCTTCGTTCTTTCATCTGCAAAATCCCGCGCTGCCCGTCGAGCTCGCTGAACAAATGCGGGATTTTCAGCTCGGCCTATTTTTGGCGCAGTCCTACGACAACGATGCCGGCGCGCTCGATACCGGCGGCGCGCGGGGTGGTCCGGCCTTCCTCGCGCAGCAGCCGTTCTACGTCGGCATCAACGACATTCAGGGCAATGATCCGGCCGGCCACGCCTTCACGTCGAAAGTGTTCGACCTCTTCGACGCCTGGGAAAACGCGGATGCGGATCCGTCGTTGAAGGGGGCCGCCAAGAAGCAGGCGCAAGCGCGCGCCTCGATCTTCCGCGGCCAAGAGCTCTTCAATTTCCGGCAATTTCAGGTTTCCGGCGTGAACGGCCTCAACGACGTTCTCGGTCAAACCGTCGTGACGGCGACCTGCAGCACCTGCCACAACTCGCCGAACGTCGGCGGCCACTCGGTGATCCGTTTCTTCGATACGGGCACGGCGAACGAAGAGCGCTGTCTCTCCGATTATCCGGTGATGACACTCCAAAACAAGACGACGGGCGAAGTGCGCAAGGTGTGCGACGCCGGTCGCGCGGGCGCCGGGTTCCCACCGAGCGGACGTTGGGCCGAGGTCGGCGCCTTCCGTGCTCCTCCGCTGCGCGGGCTTGCTGCGCGGTCGCCCTATTTCCACGACGGGCAGGGCAAAAGCATCGACGTAGTCATCGACTTTTACGCGAACCGCTTCGGCATCAACCTCAGCAAGCGGGACAAGAAGGATCTCGGGAACTTCCTCGAGGCGCTCTGAGCGGCGTCACGGCGACTCAAATCTGCCTGACAAAGATCGCGCCGCGTTTGCGGGCACTCCATCTATGGCTTGGCGGAACCGGCGCGGTGGCTACGAAAACATGCAGTGCTGCTGGCACTCCTCGCCTTCGCTGCGGCCTGTGGCTCGTCGCGGCGCAAAGGCTCCGCGCCAAACACCGTCCCTTCGAGTGCTGCCGCGGGAGAAGCGAGTAGCGCGGACGACGGCGCGAGCGGCGGAGGCGGCAATAGCGGCAAAGCGGGCGCTGGCGGAAGCGGCGGCGTGGCGAGTAGCGGCGTAGCGGGTGACGGAGACAGTACCGGAATTACCGGCACCGGCGGGCTCGCCAGCGGAGGGCAGCCGGGCGCCGCGGGTCGCGCGGGCGCGGGTGGAAGCGCGTTCGCGTCAGCCGGCACGGCGGGCACGGGCGCTACCACGAGCGGCGCTGCGGGCAGTGGGGGCAGCGCGGGCACAGCCGACGCGTGTCCGGCGGCGCCGGCAGCGGGAGCTCCGGCCGTGGTCCCCTGCGAGGTGCCGCGCAGTGACTGTGACAGCCACGCGAGCTGCCTCAACGTCGCCGGAGTCGACGGCTGCGTGTGCGGGGACGGCTACTTCGGCGACGGAACCACGTGCGACGGACCGCGCGCCGTGTCCGCCGTGGGAACGAGTGACAACGTCACGTGCGTCGTGATCGGCTCGGGCAACCTGCGCTGCTTCGGTAACGGTGAGTACGGCGCGTTCGGCATCGACAATCGCAACAACGACATCGGCGACAACGAGCCCGCCTCGACGGCGCCACTCCTCACCTTCGACCAACCCGTGAAGGACGTGGCCGTCGGCGAGCTCACCACTTGCGCGCTCTTCGTGAGCGGTGACGTGCGCTGCTGGGGGTACGGCATCGAAGGCGCGCTCGGCACGGGCATGTTCCAGAACGACTACGATTGGACGCAGGCGAAACCCGTGCGGATGGGCGGAACGGCCGTCGCCGTGAGCGGAACCGGCCGGCATTTGTGCGCCATCCTCGACACGGGCGGACTGCGCTGCTGGGGCTCGAACGGCTCCGGCGCGACGCTCGGCTACGACGATACGGACCCTTACGGGCGCACGCCCGCTGATTCGGGCGATCTCGATCTGCCCGGGCGTGTGGTCGACGTGTCGGCATCCAACGACGCAACCTGCGCGGTCATCGAGGACGGGAGCCTCTACTGCTGGGGCACCTTCGGTTTCACGCTCGACGGTCAGGCGGTCGGCGGGCAAACCGCTGGTGCGCGCGGCCCCATCGACGTGGGTACGAGCGTGAAGCAAGTTGCCGCCACCTACGATCACGTCTGCGTGCTGACGACTGCCGGAAACGTGCGCTGCTTCGGCGAGAATTTCATGGGCCAACTCGGCTACGACATCCAGAACGAGCCGATCGGGGACGACGAAAGCATCGCGTCGGCAGGCGACGTCGACGTGGGCGGCGAGGTGCAGCAGGTGGTCGTCGGCGGCGCCTACAGCTGCGCTCTCCTCACCACGGGCAAAGTGCGCTGCTGGGGCTTGTGCGGCGCGTACGCGTACGGCAATTGCGAGCCCATCGGCGACAACGAAACACCCGCCGACGCTGGCGATGCCCTGCTGGGCGGTACGGTGGCGCGCCTGAGCGCAGCGCCGAGCCATGTTTGCGCGCGCATGACGGACGGCAACCTGCGCTGCTGGGGCAAGGACAACCATGGAGAACTCGGGTACGGCGTGCTCGACGACGTGGGGGACCTAACCCCACCGGCTTGTGCGGGAACGGTTCCGGTATTTTGAGTATCGGCCGCCTCGGAGCGGCCTCTGCTTGATAGGTCGGCCGTGACGGCTTATGGACCGTGGAATGTTCGGCGCGAGCGGCCCTGATGCCCTGGTTCAACTGGGGGATGCGGTAGCCGGCTCATATCCGGAGTCTCGACGGACTCGCCCCGTCGGCATCCAGCGCGAGGTTCGCGGCGTCGTGGTGCGGTATTGCATCCTGGCGGCGCTGATATTCGCCTACCGGGCCGCGTTCATGGCGCTGCACGCGCGCCTCGGGAATCCCTCCTTTCTCTTCGGCTTGGGGATCTGCCTGGTAGCGGCGGCCTGGCTCGGTGTGCGCGGCGCGCTGGTCGTGATTGTCGCGGTCGCGTTCGTCGATCGTGCCCACGCTTTCGAGCTTCCGCCCAGCCCGGAGACCGGGATCGTCGCGGGGCTCATCGCGCTGCTCGTCAAGCTCGTGCTCGCGGGAGGCCTCGGCCTCGTCGTGGATTCGCGACGGCGCACGCTCGCGCTCAATGCCGAGCTACGCCGTGAGATGGAAGCGCGGGAGCGCAGCGAGGAATCGCTACGCCACAGCGAGAGCATGCAGCTCGCGCTCGTCGAGAGCCTCGGCGAGGGCGTGGGTCTCTTCGACGCAGGGGACCGCCTCGTCTTCGCGAACCAGGCGCTCGCGCTCGCGCTCGGCTTCGCGCGCGACGAGCTTTCGAGCAAGACGTTCGGCGAGCTCTTGACGGAAGACAGCCGCCGAACGCTCGCGGCCCGCTCACCGAACCGCGGAGAACGGCGGTCCTACGAAGTCGTCCTCGAACGCAACCCGCGCACGCTGTTGCTCGTCACCGAGACGCGCTTCGAGCCGGACGGCTCGCGCGACGAGCTCACGCTGCGGGTCGTGCGCGACCTCACCGATCGCGTCGTGACCGAGCGCCGGCAGCGTGATTTGGAGCGAGAGCTCCAGCGCACTCAAGCCCTGCAGAGCTTGGCCGTCATGGCGGGCGGGGTAGCTCACGACTTCAACAACATGCTTTGCGGCGTGGTCGGCAACGCCGAGGTCGCGCTGCGCAAGCTGCCGAGTGACGCGCCGCCCGTGCTGTGGCGCTGCCTCACCGAAGTCATGAGCTTCGCAGGAGAAGCCGCGCAGCTCAGCAAACAGATGCTCTCCTACGCGGGGCGACGCAGCCTCGCGATCGTCGCCTTGGAAATCAACATGGAGCTTGCGGCGGCCCTCCGCCTCTTGCACGCCACCGTCGAATCGAAGGCTCAGCTCGTCCTCGAACTCGGGACGGAGTTGCCGCCCGTCGGCGCGGACCGCTTTCAGCTACGCCAAGTGGTCACCAACCTGATGCTCAACGCGCTCGACGCGATGGAAGGCAAGCGGGGGACGTTGACGCTGCGTACCGAAGTGGTCCGGCTCGAGACACCGCGCAACGAGCCGTACGGGGTCGGCGCGGGCGACTACGTGAAGGTGACCGTGAGCGATACGGGCACGGGCGTTCGCCCGGAGGCGCGCGAGCACCTGTTCGAGCCGTTCTTCTCGACCAAAGGGACCGGGCGCGGGATGGGCCTCGCCGCGGCGGCCGGGATCGTGCGAGCGCACCGCGGCTGGCTCGGCGTCGACGCCACCTCCGCGCAAGGCACGAGCTTCGGCCTGCTTCTGCCGATCGCGCACGAATCCACGCCGGTCCCGGCGAGCAATCCCCCGGCGGCGGACAGCGCACCACGCGCCCGCAACATTTTGCTCATCGACGACGAGCCGGTGGTGCGCTTGGTCACGGCCAGAATGCTGACGGAGCTCGGCCATCGCGTCGTCGTCGCCGACAGCGGCCGCCGCGGTATCGAGCTCCTCGACTCGCAGCCGGACTCGATCGACCTCATCGTCCTCGATCTGACCATGCCCGAGCAATCCGGCGAACAAGCGCTCGCGGAGCTCCGCCTCGTTCGCAGCGACGTCCCCGTGGTGATCAGCAGCGGCTTTCAGGCGGAAGACGCCGCGTTGCTCCTCAAGCTACCGAACGTCGTCGGCTTCTTGGACAAGCCCCACACCATGACGGGGCTGGAAATGTTGCTCGCTTCGATCGCTCAGGCCCCGAGCAGCGTCAGCGGCGGAGCACTGCGCGCCGGAGCGCCGTGAGCGCTGCTTCGCGATCGTCGAAGACGCCGACGCGCGCGTCGTCCTCGCGCGCATAGCGCTGCACCTGAAGCTTGCCGGGAACGCTGCTCACGACGAGCGCCATCTCGAGCCAATCAGCACCGAGTCGCTGGCGGAAGGGGGCAAACGCCTGCTCGAAGCTCTCGTCGTTCCGCCCGCTCGCGGCGCTCACGTCCACGAGCAGACACGCCTTCCGGCGGTCGATCGCGGCGAGCGCACGCGTGGCTGCCCCCCAGACGCGATCGAGCTCGGTGAGCTCGATGCGGGTCGGCTTGCGAATCAAGAGCACGATGGGTTCGTCTGCAAGCTCGAGCACGAGCACGTGCTCGTTCTCGAAAAGGGGCGCGGGCGTGGCGGGCATCGACTCCGGACGGCAGCTTAACAGGAACCGCTGCGACGCAGAGCAGTACCGAAATGCGGTAGAAAAAGCCGCCACGCTGGCGCTCGCGGCACGTCGAGGGTACGACGCGCCCGTGGAATCTTGTCGTGTTTGCGGAGGTGACGGACGCATCGCCAACTCGTTCGGCGGGAGCACGAAGACGTGTCCCGCCTGTCACGGGAACGGACGCCGCGTCGAAGAGCCCCTATTCCGCGACGTCACGAAGACTAAGCCGTCCCACCACGGCACTGCAGCGAAAGCGGCCGTCGCGGTGAAGCCCACCTGGCCGACGACTCACGACGGGACGACGCTAGCCAACGAGGTCAACGCTTCGGGGCTGTCAGCGGAAACGAAGACGCGGCTCGTGCGTGAAATCATCGAATACGAGGGCTCGCACGGCAAATGCACGCAGACCTTCACCAAGAAGGTACGGAAGCAGCTCCGGTAGTGCCCGCGCAGAACAGCGCGATCCTCACCGAATCCTAGCGGGGCGGGCCCTCCCCTTTTGCGAAAAAGCCGGATGCTTCTTCCGCTGCCGCTCCCTCGTGCTATTTTGCTCGTGAGCGATGGCGCGGCGCTCGACGCTTCTAGTCCTACTCGCCCTCGGCGGTCTGCCCGGGTGCGGGGCGGGCGCGTCGATGGCTGCCGCGGATGCAGCGGCGGCACGCGCGGAAGCGACGCGCGAGCATGCGCGGATCATCCAGCTCGAAGAACGCTTGATCGAGATGGACCAGCGCTTGGCAAGGCAGGCGCGGGCGTGCAAAGCGGCGCGCGATCCGGCGTCGGTCGAGGTGGCGAGCGCACGCCCTCAGCCGAAGGCGGACCCGCATCGCTCCCAAGGTGATTTCCTGACGGAGGCTCACGCCGTCGCGCCGCCCCCTGTACCTGCCGCGCCGGTCGCGCTCGCCTCGTCGCAACCGGCTACTGCAGCTTCGGAGCGTGAGCGTCTGGAACAGCTGCTCCAGGGACTGCGCGAGTACGGCTTCGATCCGCAGAGCGGTCTCTCGATCGAACGCCGGGAGGCGCTCCGCGTCCTCCTACGGCGCGAACGTCAGCTCGATTTGATGAATCCGTGGGACGGGCACTGACGGCGACGGGGGACCTTGAGGACGCGAAGGTCCGCGAGGTGTTGGACGCGGAGTGAGCGTCAGCGAGGACTGGTGTAGGAAGGCACATGGACCTCGAGCTCTCCGGGAAAGTCGCCGTCGTCACCGCAGCCAGCAAGGGCATCGGGCTCGCGATCGTCAAAGCGCTCGCTGCCGAGGGAGCACACGTCGTGGCGGGCGCGCGTACCGTCGCGAGCCTCGCAGGGATGCCGCGCGTCACTCCGGTGGCAATAGACCTCGCTTCCAACGAGGGGCCGGGACAGCTCGTGGCCAAGGCCGTCGAAGAGCACGGGCGGCTCGACGTGCTCGTCAACAACATGGGCGCGGTGCGGCTGCGTCTGAGCGGATTTCTCGGCACGAGCGACGAGGAATTCGAGTGGGCGCTCCGGATGAATTTCTTCTCGGCGCTGCGCGCAACGCGAGCGGCCATCCAGCAAATGCTCGAGCAGGGCGGCGGCGCCATCGTCAACGTGGCCTCGGTCAACGCCTTCTTTCAACCCGACGGCGGCACCGTCGACTACGGCGCCGCCAAGGCCGCGCTCGTCAACCTCACCAAGTCGCTCTCCCAGGAGTTCGGTCCGCGTGGCATTCGGATCAACGACGTCTCCCCCGGCCCGGTCAGCACGGATCTGTGGCTCGGTGAAGGCGGCGTGGCGCAAACCGTCGGCAAAGCCATGGGCCTCGACGCGGACGCCGCGCGTGAAAAAGTCATCGCCGGCATTGGCGGCTTCGCCACCGGTCGTTTCACCACCCCGGAAGAGGTGGCGACCCTCGTCGTCATGCTCGCCTCGCCGCGCACCGCCAACGTCACCGGCTCGAATTACGTCATCGACGGCGGACTCATCAAGACGCTGTGAGTCAGGTGCTGGCCCACGATAGTTGAGCTAAATTGGTCGGCCTGATGCACCGAGGTGCCGTGCGATATCATTGGCCGTGGCTGGCATTGACGTTTTTTGCCGCGGTTCACGGCGGTTGTGGCGGTAGGTCGACCCAGTACCTGAGCTCCGACCCCGGCTCCGGTGGCTCCCGAAACCAGGACACCGGCGGCTCGGGGACGCTCGTAGGTTCGGGTGCGAGTAACGGCGCAGGTGCGACGACGGGTGCCGGCGCCACGACGAGCGGGACCGTGACCGTAGGGACGGGCGGAACGACGGGCGCGGGCGCGGCAACAGGCGTGGGCGGGACCATGGGAACGTCCGGCTTTACGGGTAGGGGAACGGGCGGGACCGTCGGCGCGCGGGCTGGCTCGGGTGGACGTATGGGTATCGGCGGAAGGACCGGCACGGGGGGCACAGTTGGAACAGCGGGCCTCGTGGGAACGGGAGGCGTTGCTGGAAGACCCGGCGTGAGCGGCGGCGCGCCTGCGACCGGAGGGAACTTCGACAACCCGGACTTCGCCGGCGCAGCGGGCGCGGAAGAGCAAGGGCAGCTGCAAGTCGGTGGCGTCGCGCAGAAGGGCGCGTTCGAACGGGGAACCTCGGTGCTCGCGCTCGAGCTCGACGCGACGCTCGCTCAAACGGGCCGCACGTTCACCGCGCAAATCACGGACAACCTGGGCCGTTTCGTCGTCGATATGAACTCGACGACCGGCTCGTTCGTCGAGCTCAACGCGAACGGCTATTACTACGACGAGGTCACCGACGGCGACTCGACTTCGCAGGTGCAGCTTCAAGCGTTCTCCCACCTGGCTAACCGCGCCATCATCAACATCAACGCCCTCACTTACCTCGAGGCGCCACGCGTCAATTACTTGGTTTCGCACGGCGCTGCGTTCGACGACGCGAAAGCTCAAGCCCAGTCCGAGGTACTCGCTGCCTTCGGCATCCTGCTTTCGGGCCTGCCGCCTTCCGAACGGCTCGACGAAACAGGGAGCTCGGAAGGCGATGCGGCGCTGCTTGCCATCTCCACGATGCTCCAAGGCTACCGCTCGGTGAGCGAGATGGCCGAACTCATGTCCGTCATCGCGCAAGATCTGCAGAAGGACGGCACGCTGAGCGATCCTGGTGCGGGCCAGGATCTGATGAACGCTGCTTCGCTCGTCAGCCCTGCGCTCGTGCGCCAGCACCTGACCGCTCGCTATGCGTCCCTCGGGCTCAACGTCAATTTCGGGGACTTCGAGTCCTACATCCAGCACTTCCGCGACACGGCCCCCTACCCGTTGGTTTCCCGCATCAGCCTGCCTACGCAAGGCACGTACGGAGCGAACGTGATGGACCTTTCCGGCAGCCTTGCTGCCGGTGACTACAGCCTCGCCGCGGTCACACCCGCGACGGAGCCGGTCCACTTTCGCATGACGTGGACGGGCGACTCGAGCGAGGCGGGCGTTTGGTACTACTCCGACATCCTCAACGTGTCGGTCACCGCGTACGATCCCACGACCGGCATTCAAGACTTCACGGTCATCAATCCAGGCAGCCCGAGCGACGTGCACCTGCTCTTCCGCTCGGCGGGCTCCGCGCGCATCGATGTCTACGAAGGCGACGCGCCGGTCATCACCAAGACGACCGAGATCAGCTGGGGTCAGTGAGCCGACGCGCGTCGCTCAGCCTGTAAGCCACAGCAGCACGGCTGCCCCGAGCCCGAGCAGCATCACCACGACGCCACCGGCGCGTCCCCAGAACCCAGTGTACGAGGCGGTCGGCCCCGCACCGGACTGCATGCGGTCGAGATCCACCTGGTGCGTGATGCCGCGGCGGAACCAGCCCACGACCTCCACGGGCTGCTGCAAAAGCCGATTGAGCTTCTTCGCGCTGAAGTACCAGTTGCCGAGGAAGCCGAACACCGACTCGTAGTTGATCGGCATGAGTCCGCCGCCCGGATCCTCGAGCACGAAGTCCTCACCGATGCGATTGCCGGCGTCGGCGCGGCCCACGATCACGCCGCCGAGGCGCACCGGCCGCCCGCGCAACGGAGATGCATATGGGTCACTCATGAGCTCGAGTGTCGACGCCGGCGGAGGCTCCCCGAGCGGCCCGAAGCGATAGAAGCCCTTGATGGTCATACCAAAGCCGACGGCGGCAACGACGAGCCCGAGCGCCGGCACGGCGAGCTTGGCGGCCCCCAGTAGCGCCATCCCGGTGACGGCCATCGTCGCCATCACACCCAAGATATACGGTAGGAAATTGAGGGCGAGCTCGAAGAAGAACGCGCCGTACATGCGCGTCATGTCGAGCTCTCGGCCCTGCGCGTCGACGCGGTCGAGGCTCATGAGCGGCGCGCGGCCAGCGGCGATGGATTGCTCGGACAAGGCGCGGATGCGCTTGCCGGTGAGCGGGTGTGTCGACCCGAGCTCCAGCACCGCCGCCCACGGATTGTAGAGGTCGAACAAGAGCACCTTCTCGATGCGACGCACGCCGTCGAGCACGGCAGGGACGGCCATCGGCACACCGACGGCGCCCGGCGCGCCGTAGCCTTGTACTGCGTGCGCCATGGCCGCGCTGGTCCCCGTCATCTGGAAGGCGATGCCCGCCGTGCGCCCCGCTTTGGGATCGCTGATTCCGAGGGCGCGCGTGCCGCCCATGAGCTTGACGGACAGCGGCGTCGGCGTCTCACGCGTGAGCCCGTAGGCAATCTTCACGAGCGCCATCGAAAGCGCGTTCGCGTTGCCGGTTTCCTCGGCCGAAAACGCATCCGCGTAGTACTCGCGCGACCGCGACAGGAACAGCAACATGTACGTGCCGAACCAATAAAAGACGAGCGCCGCGAGCGCGACGGGGAGCAGCGGGCGCGAGTTCTGCTTGCCGCGCACGCTCTTCGACACGACGTACACGTTCCACAGGATCTGGAGGAGCGTGGCCGCGAGCGTCATCACGATGAAGTCGCGGTGCACGATGTGCCCGAGCTCGTGGGCGTAGACCGCTTTCGCCTCCTCGTCGTCCAGGTAGTGGAGGATGCCGGCGGTCACCACGAGACGCGCGTTGCCCGCGTGGCTGCCGTAGCAGTAGGCCTGCGGCGTCCCGTCCTCGATGAGCTTCAGGCGCGGCACGGGAATGCGGTGCTTCTGGCAGACACCGGCGATGAAATGCGCCAGCGCCGGGCGCCGCTGCCCGAGCTCGTCGAGCGTGATGCTCTGCGCCTTGTAAACCCAGCGCTGGATCAAATCCATGATGAGCGGCGACAGCAGCCACATCAAGAGCGCCCACAGGCACGTGAACCCAATCCCCAACCCGAGCGCGAGCACCGGCTCGAGCTGCGCCGCCAACGCCGCGACCACCAGCGTCACGAATACCGAGCCAAACAGGAATCCGAGCGTGACGAACGTCCCGAGAAGTGTCTTCTGCCGCATGAAGAATTCCTTCCCCCGCCAAGGGGCAGGATAGCGGAACCGGCCGCGCAGGAAAAACGCTGCGGCGCCCGCTGGATCCGCTACTGCGCGTAGTGGAGGTGCACGACGCCACCGAGCCGGCGCTCGCCCACGAGCGTGAGGGGGCGTCGGAGGTCCGGCGGGAGCCAGGGATTCCCGCCGCCGAGAATGATCGGACTGACGAAGGCGTGAAGTTCGTCGACGAGCTCGGCTTTCAGCATCGCCGCGGCGAGGTGCGGCCCGCCCACCGTGAGCGTCTGGTCGCGCTTCAGGTGGCGGATCGCGTCGGCGTCGAAGGAGGGGACGATGCGCGTGCGTTGCGTGGTCGCCGCGGCCAGCGTCGTCGAGATGACGAGCTTGTCGGCCCCGCGCCACACGTTTGCGAAGTCGCGCTCGAGCTCGCCCAGCCCCGGTATGAACGACGGCGCGTCGGGCGTCAGGTGCGCCGTCTCCCACGGCGCCATCACTTCGTACATCTTGCGGCCGTAGACGTGGGTGCCGGCGCCTCGCACGAGCTCGAGGATCGTCGCGAACACCTCGGGTGTAGGGACGGTGAAGTCGAAGTTGCCGGCGCGGTCGGCGACGTAGCCGTCGAGCGTGATGTTCGCGATGTAGATCAGCTTGCCCATGGTGTGCTCCGTTCGAGATAAGCGACGAGACGCAGTGCCGTCTGGCTCCAGCCAATCGCCGCGAGTCGCCGATGGCGCGCGATCGGCGCCGAATCGGCGAGCTCCGGTTCGGCGACCCGCTGCGCCACGGTCATGCGAGTCCCGCGCGCGGTGGCAAAGAGCTCCACCGTCATCACGATGTGTGCCCCGACGGGCCACTGGGGCATCATCGCGTTGACCGTCGGGCGATCGTTCGAATCGACGAACGTGAACGTGAACGACAGGCGCGTCGGCGCCACGACCTCGTCGAACACGCCGCGGATCGCGACGAGCTGTCCCTCCGGGAAGCGATGCTGGAAGCGGATCACGCCACCGGGGCGCGCGTCGAGCTCGCAGAGCGGCACCTCGACGTTGTCGGGCGCGAACCAGCGCGCGAAGTGCTCGGCCCGGGTCCACGCCTCGAAGACCAGCTCGGGCGGCGCCGCGTACTCGCGGTCGTCGATCAGGTCAACGCTTGCGGCCACGCTCACGGCGCCCTCCGGCGGTTTTTTGCAGCTCTTTCAGATACGCACCGAGCCGATCGAAGCTCGCGTCCCAGAACTCGCGGTACGCCTCGGTCCACGCGGCGACCTCCTTGAGCGGCGCGGGCTCGAGCACGCACGGGCGCGACTGCGCTTCGCGACGGCGCCGCACGAGGCCCGCGCGCTCGAGGACGCGCAGGTGCTTGCACACCGCCGGACCGCTCATCTCGAACGGTCGCGACAGCTCCTTCACGTTCGCGGGTCCCGCCGCCAACCGCTTCAAGATCGCGCGGCGGGTCGGATCGGCGAGCGCGGCGAACGTCTGGCTCAGCGCGTCGGCTTGCATCTTACCAAATGGTTACATAACCGAATGGTTAGATGCAAGGTGAATAGCAGGCATCGCTCGAGGCGCGCAGCGCTTCCCGCGCCGAGAGTGTTCAGCTGGACACTCCCTCTGTGCGCGTGAACGGTCCAGGTTGCCGAGCCGCGGGCCCTGAACACCGGGTTATGCGCGAAAAATCAACGATTCGGGGTCGTGCGGAGCGTGCTTGGCATTCGGCATGGTTCCTGCGTGAGCTCGAGCGAACCGCCACGACGGTCTCATCCGGACAGGAGAACCCCATGCGTTGGTCTGCTCTTTCGCGTCAATCACGGCTTCACGTTCGAGGCCCGCAGTTCCTGCTCGCGTTCTCCCTCGTTGGCTGCACCGCCGCGACCACGGAGAACGTCGCCCAGACACAGGAACCGCTGGAATCCGACGAGGTGACGATCGGGCCGAGCGGCTTCAGCATGAACTACTTCCATTGCGGGGACGAATACGGGAGCTGCGTCATCGGGAACGGCAAGCGCTACATGGCGTTTGGCGCGAACGGCTCGTACCTGTTCAAACTGCTCGGCGGAAACGTCGCCTGCTCGCGCGACACGTTCGGCGGGGATCCGGCGGTCGGCGCCATCAAGTCTTGCTACCTCTCGAACTACGGGACGACGCCGTCCATGCCCGCGGGAGGCCTGGCGCAAGAAGGGCAAACGGCGAGCGCCGACGGCAACGTCGCGTTCGGCGCGAACGGCGCCTTCCTGTTCAAGACCGTCCACGGCCAATTCAGATGTGACACGACGACCTTCGGCGGGAACCCCGCCGGTAGCACGCCCAAAGCCTGCTATATCGCCGCGCCCACGTACACCTGGGTTGCGAGCGAAGGTCAGCCGGTGACCGGCCTGATCGACAACGCCATCGCGTACGGCGCGGCAGGGGGTTTCATCTATCGGATCGCCGGCGGTCAGGGCACCCAAAACTTCACGATCACCTGCAACAACGACACCTTCGGTATCGACCCCGCACCGACCTTTACCAAGGATTGTTACAAGCTCATCGACGGACACGTGGGAACACCGACCGTCCAGCTGCAAGGCGAGGAAGGCGTGAACTGGGTCAGCAACACGGCTCAAAGCACGAACGTGCTGTACGGCAGCGCGCGCAACGGCAACTTCGTGCAAACGACGGTCGCCGCCAACACGGGTGCGTGCGACAACAGCTCCGGCGACCCCGACGTAGGCGCCTTCAAGTACTGCTTCACGGCCCCCGTGCCCGGCCCGTTGCAGGGCACGTGGACCAAGCTCACGACCGATTTCATCGACACGGCCTCCTCGGGTATCGAGAGCCTGAATCTGATGCCCGACGGCAGCGTGCTCGCGAGCGCGGAAGGGCAGTTCACGCATTGGTATCGCTTGACCGCGGGGCCCTCCGGCGGGTTCGTGGACGGCACGTGGCACCGCTTGGCGGATTCGAGCCTGGGGCGGCGAGCATTCCCGTCGAGCGTGCTCCGCGACGGGCGGCTGTTCGTCGCGGGCGGCGAGTACCTTTTCGATCAAAACGGCGTCGAGTTCCCGCAGGTGGATACGCTGAATCACAGTCGTTGTGAGATCTACAACCCCGCGACCGACGCGTGGACCAGCACCGTGGATTTCCCGGGCGGCACCTACCTGGCCGACGCGATCATGGCGCAGTTGCCGAGCGGCAAGCTGCTCGTCGGCGGTCCTGCGAACTCCACGTCGTACGAGTTCGATCCCGCGCATCCGACGGACACCACTCTGGCTTGGACGGCACCCGAGACCGCCACGGTGCCACCGACGCGCAGCGATCCGCGCTTCTTCGGTGAGGGCAGCCTCACGGCGCTCCGCGACGGCAGCATCTTTCTCGCGCAAGACGGCTACGACCGGTACGTCGCGAGTGCGCCCGCGGGCAGCCGCTGGGCGCCGTCCATGTCACCGCCCGCGAACAATCCCTTCACCACGGAGGGGGCGGCCGCGCTCACGCTCTATGACGGGCGCGTGTTGATTCTCGCGGCGAGCAGCTACAACGCCATCTACACCCCGGGCAACCCGGCGACCGTTGCGAACGTGGCGCAGACCCCGCAAGTGTTTCCCGGCACCTTCAACTTCGGGAACTTCGGCGCCGCGGACGAAAATGGCCAGTCCGTCATGCCGACCGGCCGCGTGCTCGTCACGGCGCACTCCGACTACGGCTACCTCAAGTTCTTCGAATACGACCCGACCGCCAATCAGTTCACCGATGTGAGCTTCGGTGCACCGGCCGTTCTCACCGAGACGAGCAACGGCGGCGCCGTGGCCGAAACCCCGCTCCCCGACGGCACCGTGCTCGTCGCTTCGACCCAGATGCGGCAGGTCTACGTCTACAAGCCCGTCGGCGCGCAGCTCACGTCGCAAGGACAGCCGACCATCACGACCGTCACCGGCCCCGTGAACGGCGTCTACACGTTGACGGGCACCACGCTGAGCGGCCTCACGAACGGCAGTGCCCGCGACGACGAAGGCTCGAACTACACCTCGTTCCCGGTGGTCTCGATCACGTCAGGCTCGACGGTGCGCTACGCGAACGTCACGAGCTACAGCAGCTCTTCGATTCAACCCGGAACGACTTCGACCGTGAAGTTCTCGGCACCTCGCGCTGGCTGGCCGGGTCACGGTGTCCTGACGGTTCGCGTCTCGGCGAGCGGCCTCAAGAGCTCGAATTCGAAGACGATCACGGTCCCCTGAAACGTGGCGCCCGGGCGCCGTGATACGCTTCGGGAGAGAGAACGTACCTCGAGTACTCTCCCGCCATGTACACGGTGAGTCACAACGTTTCGAACGAGCCCGCGCTCGGCGAGTTCGTGACGTTAGGCGACGAGGAAGTCGGTTCGAAGGTGGTGGTGATGCCCCGGCGCGGCGCGCTCGTCACGTCGTTCCGCGTGGGGCCGCGTGAGCTGCTCTACCTCGAGGAGGCGACGCTCCGCGACGAAACTCAGAACGTACGCGGAGGCATCCCCGTGCTGTTTCCGACACCGGGCAAGCTCGAAGGCGATAGGTGGCACCGGGCGGGCCTGAGCGGACAGCTGAAGCAGCACGGCTTCGCACGCAACTTGCCGTGGACGGTGGCCCGCGAGAGCACCGTCGACGGCGCCGCCGTGACGCTCGCGCTCGACTCGAGCCCCGCGACGCTCGCGGCGTACCCTTGGGAATTTCGCGTGGAGCTCACGTTCACACTGCGCGGCGCGAATTTGCGCTTGAGCTCTCAGGTCCAAAACCGAGCGACGAGCCCGCTGCCCTTCGCGCTCGGCTACCACCCCTACTTCGCCGCCGGCGACAAACGCCGCCTCAGCATCGACACTCGCGCGACGCGCGCGTTCGACAACGTCACCAAGCGCGAGGTCGCGTTCACGAGGTTCGATCTCACGGCTACGGAGGTGGACCTTCATCTCCTCGATCACGGCAGCTCCGAAAGCGCGCTGCACTTGGACGACGGCTCCCGCGTCCGCGTCGTGGGTTCGCCTGATTTCGTGCGCTGGGTCGTTTGGACCAAGGCCGGCAAAGACTTCGTCTGTTTGGAGCCGTGGACGGCGCCGGGCAACGCGCTCAATACGGGTGAGGGCTTGTTCGCCTTGCCGCCAGGCGCAAACCACGAGTCGTCGGTCGACATCAGCTGGATTCCGGCGCCGTAGCCCCTCACCGGCGTGACGGCGCTGCGACACCGTTTTCGCTCGGTCGTCGTAGTGGCTCAATCATGCGCCTCGCCGACGCCCGCCGTTCGCTCATTTCCTTGTTTGCGGTCACGCTCACCACGATCGGAGCGTGCGGAACCGAGGACACGCAGCCTCCGACGGACGTTGCCGGCGGACGGTACGGGGGTACGGGCGGGGTGGGCTCCGGCGCGCGAGCGGGAAACGGCGGGCAAGCACGCGCGGGCGCGCCCGGGAGCCGAGCCGGAGACGGCGGGTCCGATGAGCAAACCGGCACTGGAGCAACCGGCGGCGCGGGCAGATCGCACGGTGGGAGTGCAGCGAAGGGCGGCGCGAGCGGCGCGGGCCCGAGCACCGGCGGAGCCGCCGGGAAAACGGGAACAGGCGCCGCGGGAGGTGTCGTCGGAACCGTGAACGAAGACGGCGGACAGGCGGGCCATGCCGCGAACGACGACGGCGGACAAGCGGGTGATGCGCCGAACGCAGCCGCGGGAGCGGGCGGAAGCGCAGAGACCGGTGCCGCGGGAGCGGGCGGCGACCGGAGCGGCGCCCACGAAGAGCACGCGGAGTTCGTCCATGTCGCTCGCTTGGTCGGTGGCGTGCAGACGGTGTCGATCGATCGAGTCAGCGGCGCGCCCAGCGAGCTCACGAGCTCCCCGACGGTGACGGACCCCGAACGACACCTCTACGCCATCGCGACCGAGCCGACGCGACGCTTGCTCTACACCGCGGATCTCGACGGCGGGCAGCTCGACGCCTACCGAATGGCCAGCGACGGGTCGCTGGCGAAATCACCCGATTCGTCGGTGAAAGTCGGCAATCAGCCGATCACGCTCGCCGTCGACGGTGCGGGGCCGTTCCTCTACGCGGGCACGCTCGCGGACGCGTCCGTCCACATTTTCGCGATCGACGGCGCCACCGGCGCGCTCGACGCCGCGATTCCACCGTTCGAGCTCGAGCAAGATCCGGCGTACGTAGCCGTCGATCCGACGGGGCATTTCCTCTACGTCACGCTCGAGCTCGAGGCTGGCGTCCGAGGCTTCGCGATCGCTCCGAGCACCGGCGCCCTGACCGAGCTCGAGGGTTCACCCTTCGCGAAGAACCTGGTGCGGACCGGTGCCCTTGCGTTCGACCCCACCGGCTCGTTCCTGTTCAGCTCCGGCGCTGGACTCAACGCCTTCAGCATCGAACCGACCAGCGGCGCCCTGACGCCCGTCGAGGGGTCCCCGTTCTCGCTCGACGTGGCGTCCGACTTCTTCGCGACGAACCTCGCGGTGGACCCGCAGGGCGACTTCCTCTACGTCACGTCGTTTCTGGGCACGAACCACGTCACCGGCTTCAAAATCGACCACGCCACGGGCGCGCTCGCGAAGGTGCCGGGGTCCCCGGTCACGGCGCCCTCGCCTTACTCCGTCGCGGTCGATCCCGCGGGACACTTCGTCTACGTCGGTAACGACGACGGCGAAACGTCGGTCTTCTCGCTGCATCGCTCGGACGGGACGCTCGACGAAATCGACCACTCGCCTTTTCCGATCGGCGGGCCTCAGCCCGAGTTCGCCTTTACGACCGCACCCGGACCACCAGCCGAATGACGAGCGGCCGGCGAGCGGCACCAAGCGCCGATTCGGCAACACTAAGTCCGAGCGGCGAGCGTATCCTGAGGATGAGCCCGACGCTCGCCTGGGCTTTGGTGTCCACGCGCTTGCCCAGTCAAGGCAACAATTCGGCACCCATCGTGGCGGAAACCACGACGGCCGCAGCGGACAAGCTCCGCGAGAGCGCGAACCTCGCGATGGATCGCTATGCCGACGGCGACGAGTCGGCCTTCAGCGAGCTCTACGATGTGCTCGCACCGAGGCTCTACCGCTACCTGCTCCGCCAGACGCGTGAGGCAGCCGGAGCCGAAGACCTGCTCCAGCAAACATTCTTGAAGCTCCACGCGAGTCGCGCGCGCTTCCTGCGCGGTGGGGACGTGCTCCCGTGGGCTTTCGCCATCGCGCGGCGTCTGTTCATCGACGGCTATCGCCGGCACCAGCGCGCGGCAGCTCGGAGCGACGCCCCTCCGCCCTCGGAGCCCTCGGTCGAAGGTGCCGAGCAGCTCTTGCAGGCCAAACGCGCGGCGCTCGAGCTCGACCGCGAGCTGCAACGTTTGCCTGAAGCACAGCGCGTGGTGTTCGAGCTCATGCGACAAGACGGGCTGTCGCTGCGGGAGGTCGCCGAGGTGCTCGGCACGACGACGAACGCGGTGAAGCTCCGAGCGCACCGCGCCCACGTCGCGCTGCGCCTCGCCCTTCACGACGACGCCGATCGGTTCGGGGAATAGCAAAGGCACCCATGGATTCGAACCAGCTGAAATCCCGCATCTTGGCCGCAGTCCGGGAGCAACCCGCACCGACTCGCAAGGAGTTCGCCGCACGTAGCGCGGTCGTGCTGGCTCTCGCCCTGGCCACGCCGGTGCTGGAGCTGTTGCTGGTGGGCGGTGCACATCGGGGGGAGCGGCCGTGGTCCCTGCTGCTGGCGACCGCGGGCGGCGGGTTCGCGCTCGCGCTCGGAGCGATCTGGACTGCCCTCGGTCGCGGGGGTCGCGGCGCGGGTCGCGCGCGCGTGTGGCTCATCTCGATGGCCGCCCTGCTGCCGCCCGCGTGGGTGCTGTGGAAGGTGCTCTGGAGCATGCAGTACGAGGGCATGTCCGCGCCGTGGACGAACCGTCCCGGAGCGCGCTGCTTCGCGCTGACGTTCGCGTTCTCGCTGTGCCCACTCATTGCGCTCGCCTTCGTCCGGCGCGGCAGCGATCCGACGCATCCGCGCAGCCTCGGTGCGGCGCTCGGCGTCGCGGCCGGCACGTACGCGGCGGTCATGGTCGACGTGTGGTGTCCGATCGGGGACCTCTCCCACGTGGTCCTCGGGCACGCGTTGCCGGTCGTCCTACTCGGACTGCTGGGCTTCGTGATCGGCCGGAGCGTGCTCGGCTTCGGCGCACGCTAGAAGCTGTCCGTCACGCGGGTGATGCTAGTGTCGCGCGAGCAACCGAACGGCGGCGACCTTGATGTCACTTTCCGACTTTGCATCCGTGGGCAGCTTCCTCAGCGGATTCGGCGTCCTCATCTCGCTGATCTACCTCGCGCTTCAGGTGCGCCAGACGAAGCGCAATCAACAGATCTCGATCCGGCACAGCCGCGCCTCACGCATCGTGGAGCTCGAGCTGGCGCTCGCGGACCCTGCCGTCGCGGACGCATGGCTGCACGGCCTGGGGGACCCTCAGGCGATCTCCGAAACCGAACTGAGCCAGTTCACGCACCTCTGCCGTGCGCTCTTCTTCCATTTCGAAGACTCCTTCTATCAGCGTGAAGAGGGCTTGTTGAACGACGCCGCGTTCGAAACGGTCGTCGCGGGCACGCAGCTCTTGGCGCGAAGCCCCGGCTGGCGAGCAGCTTGGCGGATCGCGCGACTCAACTTCGACGGACGCTTCCTCGACTTCATGGACCGGATGGTCGCCGCGTCCGCCGTCGAACCCCCCGTGGACCTGTCGCTCGAGGCATGGAGGCTCGCGTTCGCGTCCGAAGCGTCACGGACTTAGGTCACGCCATCGCGTTCGGTACTTCTTCCGTGCGCACGAAGAAGGACTCGAGCGTGTTGGGGCCGAAGGTCGTGTTGATCGCGACGTCGGCGGCATCCCGCCCCCGCGCAATCAAGATACGGCCGATGCGCCGCGTGTTGTTGCGCGGGTCGAACGTGTACCACTCGCCGCCGAGATAAGCCTCGAACCAGCCGGCGAAATCCATGGGCGCGCCCGTCGGCGGCACGCCGATGTCGCCCAGATAACCCGTGCAGTAGCGGGCAGGGATGTTCATGCAGCGACACAGGGCGATCGCCAAGTGCGCGAAGTCTCGACACACGCCGCGCCGTTCGTTGTAGGCACCGAGCGCGGTCTTCGAGGGGCTCGCGTACTCGTAGCCGAACTCGATGTGGTGGTTCACGAAGTCGCAGATGGCCTGCACGCGGCCCCAGCCGGTCGGACCTTGCGAGAAGAGCTTCCAGGCGGTCTCCGAGAGGACGTCGGTTTCGCAATAGCGGCTGCCGAGCAGGAACACGAGCGTCTCTTCCGGCAATCCTTCGGCCGAGAGCTGTGCGGCCCACGGCGCGTAACGGTCCTGCTCACCAGTGTCGTTCACGACGGTGTCGGCCCAGATGCGCAGCGCGCCGGCGGGCGCCCACAAACGGCTGCACCAGTTGCCGAAGCCATCGCGATACTGCCGAATCGGGAGCGTCGGCTCGGTGAGCACGTGGTCGGGACGGACGAGATCCGAAACGCGTGAATGATGGACGTTGAGCGTCAGAATCATCGAAGTCGCTTGGGGTAACGTGTAGCGAAGCTCGTAGCCGACTCTGATTTGCATGCGCCCTCACCCTAGAAGCGTTTCTCACGGCGCGCTTCGTTTCCTTTTCGATTCCGAACCCCGCCGTCCCACAAACGCCAACGATCTGGGCCAGCTAGCCGAGGATCGCGTTGATCGTCGCGCTGTCGACGTATTGATCGAAGCGGACGATCTTGCCGTCCGAGACTTCCAGGACGTGAGCGACCGCCGCGCGCACGCTCTTGCCCGTCTCCTTGCCCTTGGCGACGTAGTAACCCTGCATGACGACGACGTTCCCCCCGTCGAGCAGCCGCTCGATGTCGATCGAAAACGACTCGAAGGCGACTGGGATCTTCGCGAAGACGTTCTCGAGGACGGCCTGCGGGCTCTGGTAGACGCCGCCGAACTTGTAGCCGGCGGTCTCGCTCCACTGGATCTGCGGGTGCATCGAACCGAGCACTTTCGGGACGTCCCCGGTGCCGAACGCTGCGTACACGCTTTTCACCAAGTCCAGGTTACTCATGGTCATTTCCTTGGTTCTCGAGGTTGCTTCCATGAGTGAGGCGTTCGTTCTGCGTCCGCCCGCGGTTCGTTCGCAACGAACGAGCCGGCCTCAGGTCGTCCAGGCGACGTTGGTGCGCGGCTCGTAGCAGCAGGAAACGCCCGTCGCGAGCGACTCGTCCAGGTGCGCCGCGAGCTCGGGATGCGCCGTCGAGAGATAGGAGACGGCGTGGCGGATCGTACGCGTCACGTTGAGGCGCGCCTTCTCCGCGGGCGAGCCGGTCCGTCGCGGCTTGCCGCCGACCCCCGTCGCTCGCGCGAGCTCTTTGAGCAATGCCTCGCGCTCGGTGTTGCGCTTCGCGTGGCGCGCGACGTCATGCTTGGCTTCGGCGTCGTCGAGCTCCTCGTCCAGATCGGTAAGGCGCTTTCGATACTGCCGGAGGGCTTCGCGATCGAGCATGGGCCCGGCGTCACCCACGGGAACCGGATCGTCGGTCGGTGCGGCGATGAGCGACAGCGCGAGCACGGGCGTGCGCGGGCGCGAGACGAGCTCGCGCAGGTGCCAAAGCCCCTTCATGTCCGGCACGTGAACGCTCTTGCCGTTGAAGGCGACGTGCCACACGCCCCCTTCCGGCCGGAGCGTCGCGCTCGCCATGGGCTCGATGCGCGACGTCTGCGCGAGGAGCTCCGCGATTTGCCGAGCGGTCACCTCGTCGCGGATCTCGCGAGCGATCGGCAGCGCCTCGCGGAGGAGCTTCGACGCCGTCGCAAGCTCCCCTTGTTTTGCGGCCAGGCGCGCCAGTGCGAAGAGGTTGAGTGGGATCGAACCGTGGATGGTACCCACGTTGACCGCGCCAATCTCGCGCCGGCAGCGCAGCGTCCAATCCCAGAACCGGCGCGCTTCGTCGACGACCCCGCGCGCTTCCCAAATCTTCCCCAACGTGTTGCCGGCGACGATCTGCCCGGCGGCGAGGCCGCGGCGCCGGCACATCTCGGCGCACTCGGTGAAGAGCGCGACGGCGGTGTCCAAGTCACCGTCGGCGCGCTTCGCGTTGCCCACGTTCCACAGGCAGAAGCCCTCCGGCCACGCATCGCACGCGGCTGGATGACGGCGCACGATCGCGAGCCCGGCCTCGGCGCGCGCGAGGCCGGACTTGGTAGCTCCATTATATACGTCGCACTCCACGCGCAGACACAGGAGCATTCCGAGAATCGGCGGCGGCTCGCTCGCGTTCTCGAGCAGAGCGATGCCGACGTCGATCGACTTGGCGGCGGCCACCCAGTCCTCGGTGTCCTGCGCGACGAGAAAGCCCTGGACGAAGCGCGCCATGGCCGCGAGCTCGAGCGGCGCGTCGGGCGCGGCAGCGAGCGCTTGCTCGACCCAGCCCAGGCCTTCGCGGAGCCTGCCGCGTATCCACCAAAACGGAAGCAGCGAAGCTGCGAGCTGCATCGCGGCCACGGGTTCGATCTGGAGCAGGCGCGCGAGCGCGACGCGCAGGTTGTCGTCGATGCGTGCGATCACGTCGAGGTGCACCCGCTCGGGCCCGCTCATCAGTCCGGCGCAGGCCTGCAGGGCGACAGCGAGGAAGAACCGCGCGTGACGTTCACGGATCGCGTCGATTTCGCCGGCGGCGGTGAGCTGCTCGCTCGCATACTGGCGGATCGTCTCGAGCAGTTGATAAGGGCCGCTGTCCTCGCGCTTGAGCAGCAGCGACTTCTCGACGAGCCGAGCGGTCAGATGCGCGACTTGCGCGGCCGTCTGCCCGTCCGCTGCGCAAATCTCCTTGATCGCGATCAGGTCGAACGAACCGGCGAACACCGCCATTCGACGCAGCAGGCGCCGCTCGTCTTCGGTCAGCAGGGCATCGCTCCACTCCACCGTCGCGCGGAGTGAGCGCTGCCCGCCGTCGGCCCGTCGCACGGCTTGTGGCAGCAAGCCGAACAAATCGTCGAGGTGCGAGGCGATGTCCGAAAGCTCGAGCCCGGCCACACGCGCGGCAGCGAGTTCGATGGCGAGCGGCAGGCCGTCGACGCGGCGACAAATCTCGCCGAAGAGACGGCCAGTGCGCTCGGTTTCGAGCACGCCTTGCGCGCGCGCACCCGCTCGTTCGCGGAACAGCTGCACCGACGGACTCGCAGCGAGCTCCTCGCCGCTTGCGTCCGGCCCCGCGACGGACAACGGGGCGAGTCGGTAAATCACCTCGCCGTCGATCCAGAGCGGCTCTCGACTCGTCGCGAGCACTCGCAGGCGAGGAAGCCGCACCACCAACGTGTCGACGACGTCAGCCACGGCGGATACGAGGTGCTCGCAGTTGTCGATCAGAAGCAGCACGTCGCGCTCGGCCAACCAGACAGCGAGTGCGTCCTCGTAAGACTGACCACCGGAGCGCGGCAACCCGAGCTGCGCAGCCACCTCCGCCGCCACGAGCTCCGCCGACCGCAACGCCCCGAGCCACACCACGGTCACGCCATCGGGAAAATCATCCGCGCAAGCCGCTGCCACGCTCATCGCGACGGCCGTCTTGCCGACACCTCCGGGCCCGGTCAGCGTCGTCACCGGCGCCGAAACGAGACTCTCGCGGATCTCGCGGAGCTCGCGGTCCCTCCCGACGAGCCGGCGTGCCCGCACGGCATTCGGCCGTGCAAATCGCGCGTCCTCGGAGACTTCAGTCACGCCGAAGTCTTGCCTGCGCAGCGGCAGAGTAGCAAGACCGAGGCTCGTTCTGAAAACTGGGCTATGATCCCTCTTGGATGAGGTGGGTAGTCGCCCGGCAGCGCGCGTACGCTGCCAACGTGCTCTTGGTCGCGGGCGCGCTCGCGGGCTGCGGAAAGTCGAACGGTGCGTCTGCTGTCGGTGTCAGCGTGGGGGGCAGTGACGGGGGACACGTGGGTATCGACACGGCGGGCGGAGGCGGCGGCCAAGGCGCCACGGCGCCTGGCGGCAAAGCGGGCTCCACCACGGGTGGCGGCACGAGCGACGGCGGTGCGGGCTCGAGCGGAGCCGGCAGGACGAGCGGCACGGGCGCGGCCCCTGTCGATGCGAGCAGCGGTAACGGTGCTGCGGGCGATCCGAGCGGTCGCGCGGCAGGCGGAACGCCTCCGAACGGGGGCGCGGGCGTTGCGGCGAGCGCGGGCGCTGCCGCGATCGGAGGTGCCGGTAGCGGCGCCATGACGCCATGCACGGTGACGCCCACGACCACGCAGAGCGCCGTGATTCCTACGGTCCACACGCTGACGTTCACGACGACCCTCACCGAGCTCACGAGCGCCGAGGTCGACTTCGCCGCCGCGGCGGGTGGCGCGACCATGGTGGCTCCGGTCGATCTCTCGCAGCCGGATCACAAGACGATTCTGGTCGGTATGAAGCCGAATACCAACTACGTCTATCGCATCAAGCTCAGCGGGGCCGCGGGCACCTGCGTGAGTGGAGACTACGTGCTCACGACGGGCGGGCTCGGCGGAGTGCCTGAGTTGACGGTCACGCTCACGGATCCGTCGCACCACGACCGAGGCTTCTTGCTCGTGACCAGCGGCCTGGCGGGCGAGGGCGACGGCGCCTACATCATCGATCCGGACGGCACGGTGGTGTGGGTCCCGCCGGACGGCGCCATCACGTTCACGACCGGTCGCGCGCACCTGAGTTGGAACGCCGCGCGCCTCACCGCCATGGACGTGAATTATCCGAAGGACAACTTCGGCTTCATCGTGTCCATGGCCATGGACGGCACCGACGTGAAGAGCCTGAGCGGCGTTTCGGCCGTGCATCACGACTTCGTCGCAATCCCCGGCGGAATCGCGACGCTCGTGTGGACCACGCCGAATTCCGGCACGTCCGAAGGGCCGAGCTCGGTCGTCGAATTTCTCGACTCAGGCGAGTCGCGAACGGTCGTCGCGGACACGACGACGGTCCTGGGCGCCGCGGCGACCCACACGAACTCGATCCACTACTACGACTCCGACCATAGCTATACGCTCGGCGACCCCAAGGCCAACGCGTATGCCAAGGTCGACCGCGACGGGCAGTTGGTTTGGCGGTTCGGAGGCGAAAGCCCGCAGGACACCAGTAAGGCCTTCGCCGGCGTCACGCCGTGGCAAGTCAACCACGGGCATCACCTGACGGCCGACGGCACGTTTGCCTTCTTCAACAACACGACCTCGACGGCCGCATCCAACGTCTTCGTCTATCAGCTCGACACGCAGAACATGCAGGCGACACCGACGGCTTCTTTCACGCTGCCGCAAAGCCCGGAGTTCGGCGACGTCCAGCGCTTGCCCAACGGCAATTTTCTGCTCACCGCCTCCAACGCCGGCGTGATCGAAGAGGTGACACCCGCCGGCGCCGTCGTCATGACCATCGACGCCCCACCCTCCCTCGCGTTCGGCTACACCGAATTCCGCGAGTCCCTCTACGGCCCACCACCCTACTGAGGTGACGGGAGCAACGCCCCGGGCACTACTTGATCGTGGTGCGCAGCTCTCGGCGAGCCGTGTAGAGCTCCCAGTATTTGGCAGCGACCTTACTCGCTTCGATGGTCGGGCCGTTGCCGCGATCGAACGCCGACCCTTTGATGGTGCCCGCGATGATGATCTCGGTGACGTAGACGCCATCCGGCTCGAGCTTCTTGGCGAGCAGCCCGACGAGCTTGTGCTTCGCCGCGTTCGAAACGCCAAGCCCCATGATGCCGTACTGCGTCAGCATGCCGTCCACGTTGGGATCGACGAAGCCGGCACCGCCGTTCGTGACGAGGATCGCGCCCTTCTCGCTCTTGAGGTCCGGCAGAAGAGCCTGCACCGCAGCGATGAGGCCGACGACGGACACGTCGAAAAGCGCGCGGACCTCCTCGGGCTTCGCGGTCAGAAGATCGCCGGCAAGGTTATTGTAGGCCGTCCACTCGAGGACCGAGATCGGCCCTAGCGCTGCGCGCACCTGCTCGACCATCTTGCGTATCGACGCGGGATCACCGAGTTCGGCGGTAAAGCCCGCCGCTTTGGTGCCCTTGGCCTCGAACGCCTTCACCCCGGCGGCAAGCTTGTCCGCGCTGCGGCCCACGAGCGCAACTTGGAACCCTTCGGCACCGAACTTCTCCGCGACGGCAGCAGAGATGCCCGGACCGTAGCCTGCAACGATGATGGTCTTCGCCATGATTACCTCGGCCGAGGGCATAGCGCGCTTGGTGGGGCTGGTCACTACCGCAGTGCCGGCGCTCGCAGGTGCTTCTTGCCACCGTGAGGCGAGACGCACCGCTGGGGGCGCACGGATCGAGGACGCACCGAAGGGCACGCATGATGCAATGCGTCGCTCGAACGCGGAGGAGCCATGAGAAAACTGATTTTGCGGATGAACTGTTCGTTGGACGGCTTCGTGTCCGGCCCGAGCGGGGAAAACTCGTGGATCTTCCCGGACTACGACGTAAACACGTCTGCCTGGGCCGCGGAGGCCCTATGGCGTGCAGGCGCTCACCTGATGGGCAGTGTCACCTACCGTGAGATGGCCGCGCACTGGCCCACGTCGACTGAAGTGTTTGCGCCACCGATGAACCGAATTCCCAAGATCGTCTTCTCCAAGACGCTGAAAGACGCGGCGTGGTCCGAAACCCGAATCATCTCGGGTGACCTCGCCACGGAGGTCGCCCGGCTCAAGGCAGAGCCGGGTGGTGAGCTCGTCGCGCACGGCGGCGTACGGTTTGCCCAAGCTCTCGTTCAGCACCGCCTCGTCGACGAGTACCGCCTGTTCGTTCATCCCGTCGCCCTCGGCCAAGGCAAGTCGCCGTTCTCGACGCTACCAAAACCCCTCCGACTCAAGACGATCCATCGGGTCGTCTTCGAGACGGGCCTCTTGCTCGTGACGTTGCAGAACGTCGACTAGGTGTCGCATCGATTGGCCAGCGCGGTGAGCAAGGTCTTGCTGACGGGCGCGACGGGATTCGTCGGCGGCGCGGTGCTACCTGCCTTGACCGCGAGCGGGTGGCAGGTACGTTGCCTCACTCGTGACGCCGAGCAGGCGCGTCGAGACGCGCCCACTCTCGAGTGGGTCCAGGGTGACGTCGGCGACGCGACCGCATGCAGACGTGCGCTCGACGGCTGCCGCGCGGCGCTCTATCTCGTGCACGGGGTCGGCGAGAGTGGCGATTACGCTCGGCGCGAGCTCGAGGTGGCGACGACGTTCTCCCAAATGGCCGCCTCGGCGGGGCTCGAACGAATCGTGTATCTCGGCGGCATCGCGCCGGCGGGCGTTGGTTCGAAACATCTGCGCAGCCGGCTCGCGGTGGGCGAGGCGCTGCGCTCCGGACCGGTCAAGACCCTCGAGCTACGTGCAAGCATGATCGTGGGGGCCGGCAGCCTGAGTTGGCTCATCGTCCGCGACCTGGCCGCTCGTCTGCCCGTCATGGTCTTGCCGCGCTGGCTGAAGTCGCGCACCCAGCCGGTGGCAATCGACGACATCGTGATCGCGCTCGTACGAGCGCTCGAGCTCTCACTCGACGCAAGCGCGTGCTTCGACGTGCCTGGACCCGTGACCCTTTCTGGCAAAGAAATCCTCGACGAGACGGCGCGCATGATGGGGCTCGACTCGCCGCGCACGCTCCGCGTGCCGCTGCTCTCACCGTGAATTTCTTCGCTCTGGGTGCGGTTCGTCACGCGAGCTCGGTGGTCCGTGGCCCGCGAAGTGGTCCTCGGCCTGTCCGAGGACCTGCTCGCGCGCGACCAACTGTTCTGGGATCTCGTCGGCCATTCCCCTCGCTTGTCCTTTGCGGAGGCAGCCAAGCTAGCGCTGAACGCCGAACGCGATGAGGGACCCGTGCGCGGCGCCTGGGGCGCCATCGAGCGAGCGCGCGGATTTCGCTCGGACCGCTAGCAACTCGAGCTGCCATGGCAGCCAGCGATGGCATGCAACCTGCTTGGGGATCGGCATGGACTTCGCGAAAGCGGCTCAGACAGCACTCGGCGGCATGCTCGTCTTCGCGGGGATCAGCCATCTGACCTTTGCCCGGCGCGCGTTCCGAGCGCAGGTGCCGGATTGGGTACCCCTCGGCCCAGATGCGACCGTGCTCGCGTCTGGCGTCGCCGAGATCGCGCTCGGAGCCAGCCTCGTTCTCGCCGATGAGGCGCGGCGACCTCTCGCCGGCAAGCTCGCCGCGGCGTTTTTCGTCGCGGTCTTCCCCGGCAATGTGTCGCAGTACGTGAACCGGCGGTCCGCGTTCGGCCTCGACACGGATGCGAAGCGATTCGCGCGGCTGTTCTTCCAACCCGCGCTCGTCTACTGGGCACTCGAGAGCGCGAAGCGCGACGCTTCACCTTCGTGATCGCAACCGCTCGAACTCGACGGGGTCGTGCGAGCTGAAGACCGTTACGTCATCGCGCTTCGCGAGCTCCGCGAGCAAAGTATGGTTCGCGCGAACCCGGTCGTAGTCCCTCGCGATCAGTCGCTCTACGCAGCGGAGAACCCAAGGGGTTCCAGAGGCGTCACCGCGCTCCGTCACGCTGCGATGAAAATAGGCGTCGCCAGCGTGAACGAGCCAGCCGCGACCGGTATCCACCGCGATCGCCGCGTGGCCTTCCGAGTGCCCAGGCAGCGGCAACGCGAGGATCTCGGGGGGAAGCCCCAGAAGTCGCTGCACCGAGGGCATTCCCTGCCATGACTCGCCACCCGACTCGTAGGTTTTCCACTTCGGCCCGTGCGCGAGCTGCACCGGCTTGTAGCGCTCCTTCTCCATGAACGTCGCACGCACGGGCGCCGCAGCTCTCTCCGTCGCGTGGACGTGGACGGTTGCGTCGGGAAAGTCCGGCAGGCCCCCGGCATGGTCGAAGTCGAGGTGCGTGAGGACGATGTGGCGCACGTCCGCGCGACGGAAACCGAACGCCTCGACCTGTGAGAGCGCAGGCATGTACGTCTTAGCGGGAGTGATCTGCATGACGGGCCCGAAGAACCCGCCGAGCCTCCGAGGACGGCGCACGTCCTCGATGCCGATGCCGGTATCGACGAGGACGAGCCCGTGGGCATCCGTCTCGAGCAGCAAGCAGTGCGACGGCAGCCTGACGCTCGTGAAGCGGGGGCACATCGTGCAGCAGTCCAAGTGATGGACGCGCATGGTCACCGCTCCGCGCTCGTCAGAGCGAACGCACCCACGCCCGAAGCCGCTTGCATTCGCGCGTGATCTGGCGCGTGTCGTGAAACGTGTTGGCGAGCAAGCTTGCGCCCTGAAGTGCCGAGAGGAGGTGGAAGGCGAGGTCGCGTGACTCGGCGCCGCGGCCCAGAAGGCGGAACTGCGCCTCGAGCCATTTCAGGAAACCGTCGAACAACGTCGCCGCTCGTTCGGCGAGCGGTCCGGGATCCTTGTGCAGCTCCGAGCAGAGCGCACCCATGGGACAGCCGCTGCGCGCGACCAATTCGCGGCTCTCGAGCGTCGCCTGAATCAGCGCTTCGATCCGCTCACGTGGCTCGTACTTCGCGTCCCAGGCCGCGCGAATCGCGAGGTGCTCCGCCGCCTTCTGCTCGACGAGGGCATCGCCGATCGCGTCCTTCGTCTTGAAGTAATAGTAAAGGTTGCCGAGGGGGACTTCGGACTCGCGCGCGATGTCCGCGAGCGACGTGCGAGCGAAGCCCTGCTCGTGCACGAGCCTCGCGGCCGTATCGACGATCCGCGTCCGCTTGTCGACCGCTAGCTGCAGCGCCACGTGAGTTGGTTAGTTAACTAACTTGGTCCGACCCTTTCGTCAAGGCAGCGGCCAAAGTCGTGTTCGCGCGGGCTCTACATCGGCTCGACCAGCGGGGGTGGGGAAAGCCGCTCCGCTTGGTAGGAGCCCGCGCCAACCGGCAGCGTGAGCTGCCAGACCACCGCTCCGTCCGCAGGTCGCACCTCGAAGACGTGCGTCTGTCCCGTCGTGTTGCGAAGGCCCGCACAGACCAGCACGTCGCCGTTGGCCAAGCGATCGGCGTCGCCCCAGTAGGGTGTGAGCCACGAGCTCCTGTACCAATCATCGACGTTCGCGTAGCTGCCGGGAAACTCGAACGTGGGCGTCGCGACCATGGCGGCTTCGTCGAGCTTGAACTCGATCACGCGCGAGGTCGTGCCGGCGGGAGGCTCGGTATAACCATAGTGATTGTCGAACACCAAAATGGTGCCGTCGGCGTGGATCTCGGGATCGTGTTGGTCGAAGACGGCGGCCGCCGCGGGATCGAACGCGAAGTCGCCGCCCTTTTCACCACCGAGCTCCCACAGCACCGCCTGGTCGCCGGAGCGCTTGGCCTTGATGACGCCCTGGTAGCGACAGCTCAGATAAAACACGTCGTTCGCAAGATCGACCGTCGCCGAGTTGGGGTGACACCAGTCCATCTGGGCGTCGGCCGGCGGCTGCTTGTGGTCGAACAGGTTCCACGACCAGACCACCTGGTTGTCGGGGGAAAGCTCCTGGATCAACGCGCCGATAATGCCGTCGGCGTTGGTGAGATCGCGAAAGACGATGTAGTTGCCGTTGTCCAGCTTCCCGGCGTAGTGCGACATCGGCGCGGTGGCGGGATCCGACGACGACCCGCCCGGTGTCGAGGGCGGTCCCTGCCACACCACGTTGCCGGCCAAATCGAGCTCCTTCGCCGGCTCGCCCGACGAGGGACCGAGCACGAGGTTGTGATTCGCGAGCACCCGCAAAGACACGTCGCCGCGCACGTCGGCCGTCGTTCCGTTGACGTAGTACCAAACCGGCTGCCCCAGCATGTCGTACATCACCATGATGCCCGGAGCCGTACCGACGAAACCCCTGCTGCCCGCCGGCATGATGTTGACCAGAGTCCAGCCTGACTGAGAGGCACTCGTGTCCGCCACCGTTTGCGTCGCGACCGGGAGTCCAGCCGGCAAACTGCCCGTGGTGAAGCTGCTCTCGGCGCTGGCCGAACCCGCCGAGTTGGTCGACACCGCCTTGATCAGGTACGCGGTTTCCGCGTGCATGCCGATGACCAGCACGCGATGAGCGGTGACCGCGTCGGCTTGCTGGATGTGGAACTGGTACCCGTCGACGCCGAACTGAACCTCGGAGCCGGCAGCGACATCCGTCGTCCAGCTCACGAAACACGACAGCGTGCTGTTCGGATTGGGCTCGACCAAGAGGCCCGATACGGTCGGAGCTTTCGCCGCGACCTGTGGCGCGCCGGCGCCGCCGGCCATACGCGTCGCGTCCCCGCCGCTCGCACCGAGACCACCACTCGCGCCGATGCCGCCACTGGCGCCGATGCCGCCACTCGCGTTCATCGCCGGACCAACGCCACCGACGCCACCGCTTCCCGCGCCGTTACTGCTTAAGAAACCGGTCCCAGCCGTGGGACGACTGTCGTCAGCTGCCGGTGAAGCGGAATGCGTAGCAGAGTCGCAGCCCGCTCCTCCCCATCCGGCACCCACGATTAGAACGACAAAGAGCAGCGGCGTCTCGAGCCTTGCTCGAGAGCGCCTCAAGAAGCAGCGCATCGACGGAAGCTAAGTTAATCGCCGCGAGCAAGCCAACCACTTCGCGCCGACGTCCGTGCGCGCGCACGACGCGAGTCCGGTTCGCGCGCGCTCGCCGTTCGACTGCGTTGAGGGCGCGAAATGTCGTGAGTCGCATCGAAACGTCGAAGCAGCGCCGCGATGTGCCTGCTCCTCACGCGATCGGCTACTTCACCCCGAACATTCGCGCGCTTCAGCACCAACGCTAAAAACGGTTTCCTACGTTCCGATTTGTCGACGGAAACTGCTCGCTCTGAGCATTGCAGCGTGCTCGTTCACGAAAATCGTCATTCGAACCAATAGTCCAGCGTTCCGTCCGAGCCCTTGCCAAACTCACCTTCGAAACCGCCTTCCCCACGGAGGCCGGCGAGCTCCCCCGTACCGGATCGCGGAACGACGAACCACGTCGCGTGGATCTTCCCCTTGTCGACGGTTTCGGATCCTTGCAGCACGAAGCTGCCTGCGCGTCCGCCGAGTTTGCCATTGAAGCGCTGCAGGCTGACCATGGTGGCCGACCCGTCCTCGCGACGGACCTGGAAGGCGCGCACCGCGGACTCGCCGTCTATGTCGCCAGTGAACGTCTCGACCAGATTGATCTCGACCAAAGCTGGCTGCACGCTTTGATCGTACGCCGTCGCTTCTGAGCTCTTCACGCTGATCTTCGCGCGCGCTCGCGTGCGGGGCCTCGGGTCGGCGGGTGCAGCTTCGGTGCTGGAGTGGCGCCTGTCGTCGCTCATGGTCGTTTAACCGTTTGGCTGCCGCCGATGGGCAGAACGTGGCACGCAGCGGGATCGAGCGCGCGATGCTGCCACTCGGCGGCTAGGCGCTGCGGGGGTTCCGCCAAGGGCTCGTCCGTGAGCTTGAAGGTGCCGTGGTGCATGGCGAAGAAGTGTCGCGCCCTCAAGTCGACGAAGGCCTGCGTCGCCTCTTCGGGGTTCATGTGCTGCTTGCTCATGAACCACGCCGGATCGTAAGCACCGATGGGCAAGAGGGCCGCGTCGATCGGCCCCGCGCGCCGGCCGATCTCGGAGAAGCCCTCGAAGTAGGCGGTGTCTCCCGAATGGTAAATCCGCGCCGTAGAGCCCGCGACGACGAAGCCACCCCAGAGGGTTTCGTTCGTGTCCGAAAGGCCACGCCGGCTCCAATGTTGTGAGGGCACGAAGCGCACGCTCACCTCGCCTACCCGCGCTTCACCCCACCATTCGAGCTCCGTGCACGGCAGCTCGTAGCGCGCAAAGAACGGCGCGAGCCCGAGCCCACCGATGATGGGACGGCCCACGGCGCGTAGAGAAGGCAGATCCAGATGGTCACGATGGTTGTGCGTCACGAGCTGCGCATCGATGTGCGGCAGCTGCGCGGCGCCGAGCGCGGGGGGCACGTGGCGGCGAACACCGGGGCCGATGCTCTCGGAAAAGACGGGGTCGATGAGCAGCGAAACTCCGTCGCATTGCACGAGCCAGCTCGCGTGCCCGAGCCAGGTGAGCCGCGCGGGCTCACCGACGGCCGGAGGCCGCGCCAAGAGCGCGACGTCCGCCTCGACGCGCGGCGTCGCTGCCGGGACGTGATCGCTTCGGCGGCGACCAAGCACTTTGTCGACCACCGCCCACTTCAGGACCGCAGAGAGCGGCTGCGGCGCGGAGCCGTCCAGATTGACGAAGCGAAATCGGCGCGACTCGCTGGTTTTCACGGGCACCCCACCAGCATGCGAGAGATTGACGACGACGTCGCGCGCGCGGCCTCGCTCGCGCAACGAACGACCGACGAGCGCCTCGCACTGACGCGAGAAAAATCCTCCCTCCACGCACGACGAGCTCTCACTCTAGGGGGTTGGTTAGGCGATCGCGACGCTCTCTTTATGAGAATGCGCATGGCAAGACCAGGAACGAGTGACGGATTCCGATGCCGTCAGCACTGCTGTTACCGGCGCCCACAAAGCTGCCGGAGGATAACAAGTGCGTACGAATTGGCTTCAGATATACGCTGGGACTGTTGCGTTGACGATGTTGAACTGCTCTACCAGCATTGACGCACCCGACGACACCTCCTCCTACTCCGGGAGTGGCGGAGTCCCCTCCGCCAGCGGCCGAGGCGGGACCGGCGGTGGCAGCACGGTCGGAGGCGCCGGAGGCTCCATCGCTCAGACCGGCGGCACGGTGAGCACCGGCTCTGGCGGAAGCTCGTCGGGTGGCACGACGGGAGGTGCGGCGCCGACGGGCGGGCAAGGCGCTACGGGCGGCTCCGCGACAGGAGCGACCGGAGGCAGCTTGAGCTCGGGTGGATTAGGGAGCGGCGGCAAGGCTGCGGGCGGGTCGAGCCCGGGCGGGTCGAGCTCGGGCGGACGTAACTCGGGCGGCTCCGCGAGCGGCGGCAAAGCTGCGGGCGGGTTCAACTCGGGCGGTTCGGGGGCCGGCGGCCGCGGCGCCGGCGGAGCTAGCTCGGGCGGTTCGCCGACCGGCGGCAGCAGCGGGCAAGGCATGTCTGGTTCGGGCAGCGTATCGACGGACGTTGACTGCAACGCGACCATGCCGACCGGAGGCTCGCAACATTCGGGTAATAGTCAGGGCGGCTCGAACAACCTGGCTTGGCAAATCTGGTCCAACCAAGGCACGGGGACGCTGACGACGTTCAGCACGCCTGCTTTCAGCGCCGCGTGGAACAATTCGGGAGACTACCTCGGTCGCCTCGGCTTCGAATGGGGCAACAGCGGAAAGACGTACGACCAATACGGGACGATCACCGCTGGTTTTGCGTTCAAGAAGAGCGGCAGCGGCGGCGGCTTCTCGTACATCGGTATTTACGGGTGGTCGACCAATCCGTGTATCGAATGGTACATCGTGGATGACTCATTCGGACAGATGCCGTTCAACCCGTATAACTCGAGCCAAAAGGGCACGGCCACGATTGACGGCGAGAGCTACAAGTTGTTCTCGAACGGCACGAACGGGACGGGCGGCTCGCGCTGCAACCAGTCGAGTTGGACTCAGTTCTGGAGCATCCGCCAAAAGGCTCGTCAGTGTGGAACAATCACGATCTCCGATCACTTCAAAGCTTGGGACGGGGCCGGCATGAAGCTCGGCAATCTGCTCGAAGCCAAGATCCTGGTCGAGACCGGCGGCGGCAGCGGCAACGTGGACTTCGCCGTCGCCAACCTGCAAAAGACCCAGTGAACTAGCGTTGGACAGCGCGCAGGCACCGGCGTCCTCGCTGGTCGCGGTATCCTGCGCGCTGTGAAGCTCGTCGTCGTCGGGCTGGTGCTCGTCATGCTCGCCGCCGCGTGGCACTTCGGCGTCTTCGCGCGGGTCGGCGACCCGAGAGCACTGACGCGAGCGCTCCTCGACCTGGGCGCGTGGGGCTATCTCGCATTCGTCGTCGCGTACACGGTGCTGCAGCCGTTCGGAGTCCCCGGGACGGTCTTCGTCGTCGCGGCGCCGCTCATCTGGCCGTGGCCGGTCGCGTTCGCGCTGTCCATGGTCGGAACGATGGCGGCGAGCGTCGTCGGCTTCTCGTTCGCGCGCTTCATCGCGCGCGATTGGGTTTCGGCGCGCATTCCCGCGCGGCTGCGGAAGTACGACGCGGCGCTGGAGCGGAACGCGTTTCAAACGGTGGTGGTCCTGCGACTAATCCTCTGGATGCCGCAGGTGCTCCACTCGTTCTTCGGCGTCTCGAAGGTCGGATTCTGGACGCACTTTTGGGGCTCGCTCATCGGCTACGTGCCGCCGCTGCTGCTCGTGAGCTACTTCGGCGCTTCGATGTTCGATGCATCGGGAAGGATGCAGCCAGGAGCGTGGCCAATCATGGCGGGGCTCGCCGCTGGGTCGCTCGTGCTCGCGCTGGTCGCTCGGGCGTGGGCCCGCCGCCGCCGCGTTGATGTCGCACAGTGACACGGCTTGCGCTTCGAGCCGGCGGCCCCACGCTTGCGGCATGAAGACCCTCGGACTCGTCGGTGCCGGGCACATCGGCGGCCAGCTCGCGCGACTGGCTCTCGGCCACGGTTATGAAGTCGTGCTCAGCAACTCGCGCGGCCCGGAAACGTTGGCGGCTCTAGTCACGGAGCTCGGGCGCGGGGCACGGGCCGCTACTGCTGCCGAAGCCGCAACGCTGGGCGACATCGTCGTCGTCACGATTCCGTTGAAGGCCATCAGCAGCGTCCCCGTCGCGCCGCTCGCCGGCAAGATCGTGATCGACACGAACAACTACTACCCGCAACGCGACGGTCACATCGCGGAGCTCGACCAACGCCAGGTCACTTCGTCCGAGCTCTTGCAGCGCCATCTGCCGAACTCGAAGGTGGTCAAAGCGTTCAACCACGTTTACGCGGCCCAGCTCACCACCGATAACTCACCGCCCGGCACGCCGAACCGCCGCGCCTTCGTCATCGCGGGCAACGACGCCGACGCGAAACGCAGCGTCGTCGCGCTCATCGATCAGTTCGGTTTCGACGTAGTCGACGCGGGCCTATTGTCCGAAAGCTGGCGCATCGAACCGGGCACCCCCGCCTACGGCCCGCGCATGAACGCCCAACAGGTGCGTGAAGCGCTCGCTGCCGCCGTTCGACCGCCGCCTACGTAACGCGGCGAGCGTCATTCAACGCCTGTGCGCTCAACATCCCGTCGAGCCGACGACCGTTGACGAAAAATGTCGGCGTGCCGTTCACGCCGCTGCGGACGCCACCGTGAAAGTCATCCTGAATGCGCTTGAGAAAGCGGTGCTCCTCGAGCGCATCGATTGTGAAGCGTCGGTCCAAGCCTAGCGAGTCGGCCATGGTCAGGAACGCCGACATGCCTAGGGACTCCGGGCCGTTCTCGCGCGACCACGCAAAGATCGCGTGGTGCGTAGGCCAAAACTTCCCGACCGTGGCCGCGGCCTCGGCAAACTCCGCTGCGGCTTCCGCTGCAGGGTGCATCTCCGTCAGCGGAAAGTTGCGAAACACGAAACGCAGACTCGCACCGAGCTCACGCTGGACGGCACGCACGGTGGGCTCGGCAGCCGCGCAGTGCGGGCACTGGTAGTCGCCGTATTCGACGAGCGTGAGCTTGGCCGTGTCCTCGCCGGCGCTATGATCCTGTTCGGAAACTGGAGGGCGAAGGGTCATGTGGCCTTTCTCGAAGGCAGAGCCTCGAGCGCATCGAGGATGCCGTCAGCGCCAGGGTTTACGTCCATGGGAGAAAGGAAGCTCCAGCGGATGATGGAATCGGAATCGATCACGAAGAGAGCGCGCGCTGCGACTCCGTCGTTCGCTTGGTACGCCCCGTATTGTCGCGCCACGGCACCTTTGGGCTCGAAATCCGCGAGCAACGGGAACTGCAGCTTCCGCGCCTCGGTAAACGCTGCGTGGCACCACACCCCGTCCACCGACACGCCGAGAAGCTGCGCGTCGAAGCGAGCAAATTCGCTCCTCACCTGGTTGTAGAGCGCCATCTGGTCGCCACAGACCGGACTGAAATCCGCGGGATAGAACGCCAGCACCACCGGGCGCCCGCGCAGCTCTGAGAGCGCGATCCGACGATCAGGGCCGGCGGGCAGAACAAAGTCCGGTGCGCGAGTGCCGGCCGTTAGAATGTCGCCCACGTTTCGGCGCTCCTTGGTTCCGAACCGAAGCTAGACCCATGTTGGCGATCGCGCAACCGCGACACTCTTGCGCTGTCCCCCACATGGCGTTCCTCCGGCTTCGCTGTTAGCGGAGCGCATGGTTTCTTCTCCACCCGCGCCGACCGACGCGGCGGTGCTCGGCGCCACGCTCGAATGGCTGGAGCGGGCGGTGATCGGCCTCTCGCTCTGCCCGTTCGCCAAGGCCGTCCACGTCAAAGGGCAAATCCGTTACTGCGTGAGCGCCGCGCGAACCCCCGGAGAAGTGCTCGTCGAGCTACGCCGCGAGCTCGCTGAGTTCGCGCAGGCAGAGCCCGACGTGGTCGATACCGAGCTCGTGATTCTGCCGCACGTCTTCGCCGACTTCTTCGAGTACAACATGTTCCTCGAGCGCGCCGACGCCGAGCTCGAACGGCTGGGGCTGGCTCGGGACATCCAAATCGCGAGCTTTCATCCCGACTATCGTTTCGGCGACCTCGAACCGGACGACGTCGCGAACGCGACCAACCGCTCGCCCTTTCCCATGCTGCACCTCTTGCGCGAAGCGAGCGTCACGCGTGCCGTCAGCGCTTTCCCCGAGGCCTCGCGGATCTTCGCGAAGAACATCGCGACGCTCCGCGCGCTCGGTCACGGCGGCTGGCAGCGAGTGCTCACCGGCAAGTGAGCCGCTCGCGCTCACATAGCGAATCACACGCCAGCGCCTACGGCTCGTCCCAGATCCCTCCTCGAGCGCGTCCGCCGCCTTGAGGAACGCGGGCCGATCGCCGGCTTCTGATCTCCTCTTGCACGCGGCGAATCCATGCGCTAGACACTGAACCACATGGTTCACCATTCGGGTGCCCGCCTCGACGCCTCTTTTGCCGCTCTCTCGGACGCGACGCGGCGCGGCGTTCTGGAGCAGCTCGGACGCGCAGACGCTTCGATCACGGAGCTCGCCGAGAAGTTCCACATGACCCTCACGGGCATGAAGAAGCACGTCGGCGTCTTGGAGCGAGCGGGCCTCGTGGCCACGGAGAAGGTCGGGCGCGTGCGGACCTGCAAGCTCGGCCCGAGCCGACTGGAGTCGGAGACGGCATGGCTCCAGGGGTACCGCCAGCTCTGGAGCTCACGCTTCGACGAGCTGGACAAGGTTATCGAGGAACTGAAACGCAAGGAGAAGGTCGATGAACGCAAGAAAAGACACTGAGCCCGACACCACGAAGCACCTCACGACGGTGGAACCGAAGTCAGAGCGCGAGATCGTCGTCACGCGAACCTTCGACGCCCCGGCGCACATCGTCTTCAAGGCGTGGACGACGCCCGAGTTGTTCAAGCGCTGGTGGGTCCCGAAGTCGATGCCGCTCACCCTCCTCTCCTACGAAGCGGATTTTCGTGTTGGAGGCGGCTACCGTCTCGTGTTCGACGTGGACGGCACGAAGACGCTGGCGTTCTTCGGCAAATACATCGAAGTGACGCCGCACTCGCGAATCGTATGGACGAACGACGAGAGCGGCGAGGACGGGGCCCTCACCACGGTGACCCTCGAGGAGAAAGGCGACAAGACGCTGGTCGTACTGCACGAGCTCTATCGCTCGAAGGAAGTTCGCGATGCTGCCCTGGCCTCGGGGGCGTACGAAGGGATGGGCGAAACGTTCGGGCAACTGGACGAGGTGCTCGTCACGCTGGCCGCGTAGGGGGAACGGCCCGACGGCGACGAGCCGCCCCGTTCTTGATAGTTTGACGCGTCCCCATGCAGCTCTTTGGACGCGTCGAGCCTTTGGCGGTCGCGAGTCGCCTGCTCGATGCGGTCCAGGCTGGACAGGGGGACACGCTCGTCGTGACCGGCGAGGCAGGGATCGGCAAGAGCGCGCTCGCGCGCTCGGTGGCGCGCGACGCCGAGGCACGGGGCGCGCGCGTCGGCTTCGGCCGCGCATGGGAGGTCGGCGGCGCGCCGCCATTCTGGCCTTGGGCGCGGGCGCTCGAGGAGTTGGGGTTCGAGCTCGACACGCTCCTCGGCAGCGCCTCGGGAGAGACAGCGGGCGCAGAACGGCTGGTCGCGTTCGACCGCGTCATCCGTGCGATGGGTCCAGTCGAAGGCGCGCCCGTCGTCGTGATCCTCGACGACCTCCATGCTGCCGACGTTGCGAGCGTCGAGCTAGCGCTGGCGTTCGCGCGCGCCGTGCGCCGATATCGTGCCCTCTTGGTCGTGACGACCCGAGAGAGCGAGCTTCTCGGCAGGCCGGAGCTCGGCGAGCTCGTAGGCAAGCTCACGCGCGAGGGACACACCGTTCCGCTGCGACGGCTCGACGCCGGCGACACCGCTGCGTGGCTCACGAGCGCAGGCTTCCGAGGGGACGCTTCGGAGGTCCATCGCCTGACGGAAGGAAATCCGCTGTTCATCGAGGAAGCCGTGCGCCTCGGCGTGGAGGGATTCGCGACGGCCGCGGCCGGCGGCGTCGCCGTCGTGCTGGCGGAACACCTCGCGCGCATCTCGGCGCGAACGCGTGAACTCCTCGCCGTCGCGTCGGTCTTGGGCCGCGAAGCGTCGCTCGCGGACGTCGCCGCGCTCGCGTCGGCGTCACTCGACGAAGTGGAAACGGCGGTGCGCGAAGGACAACTCGCGGGGATCAATTCGCGCGCGGCCCGGGGTGCGTTTTCTTTCGCTCACGTGCTCTTGCGGGACGCGCTCTACGACGGGCTCATCCCGTCGCAGGGTGAATCGTTGCACGCGCAGGCTGCCGCGCGGCTCGAAGCAGGCGATGGCCCCGCCGCACTCGTCGTGCAGCACCTCCTGGCCGCGGGCACGGCCACGGACGCAGGCCGCGTCGTGGGCGGCGTGCTCCGCGCCGCCGAAATGGCGGTCGCCCGTCACGCCGCCGATTCGGCGCTCATACTCATCGCGAGCGCGCGGAGCCGGTTACAGGGTCGGCTCTCCGAAACCAGCGCACTCATGCTCGAGCTCGCCGAGTTGGACGCGCGCATGTCGACGGCGCCCTCCGACGAGCTGCGTGCCCGCTCTGCCGTGTGCGCGGCCCGCGCGCAACGACTCGGACTCGGAGTAGAGCAGGCCCGCGCGGCGCTGACTTACGCTCGCGAGCTGCTCACCGGCCGCGTCGATGACTCCATGGTGAGCCTGCTCGAAAACGCGCTCGCAGCGCTCCCGCCGGAGAAGCTCGCGCTACGCGCGCAAGTCCTCGCGCGTCTCGCCGCAGCGCTGGCGCCGCCGCGGACGGACGCGACCTTCGAGAATTGCCAACGCTACGCGCAAGAAGCGCTCGGCATCGCTCGCGGGCTGAACGACGTCTCCACGCTTCTCTACACGTTGCTCTGGTGCATGCATGCACTCATGTACGTCGTTCCGCTGCGGGACCGCGTCGACCTGCTGAGTGAGCTCGCGTCGCTCGCGCGCGAGCACGGAGCCGACGTCGTGCTCGCGAACCTCGGCTTTTATCCCGTCTCGCTCCTCGAGGACGGACGCCCGGTTGCGGCGCGCCACGCGGCAGAAGAATGCTCTCGGCTCGTCGAGTCACTGCCGCTGCCGGCGCTGCGCTGGAAGGCGATCGCCTTGCGCGGCACGTTCGCAGGCATCGACGGGAAGCTCGACGAGGCGAGACTCGCGGCCGAGGAGCTGCGAAAAGCCGCGGCGAACTCGCAGCATCCCGCGGGCGCCTGGACGATCTTCGAGCTCTCGCTGGCTGCCTGTACAGGCGACGCAACGAGGCTGCGCGAGGTCGAGCACGAGCTCATCCCGATCCTGAAAGCGCGCAAGATCCTCGGCCCGTGGGTTGCGTGCGCGTACGCGCTGATGGGGCGGAGAGACGAAGCCTTCGCGAATCTCGAGCCGCCGGACAAACTGACGCGAGGGCCGACCGGCCTGCTCCTCCAGGCCCAAGCCTGCGTGTTTCTCGAGAGCACGGAGCTCGCCGAGGAGTACTACGAGCCTCTCGCCCGTGCTGCACCGTTCGCACGCTTCTTCTGGGGACCCGGCGGCGCGTTTCCCGTGGGGCCAGTCTCGAGGATCCTCGGCGAGCTCGCGTTGCTCCGCGGCGATCGTGGACGTGCACGCGAACATTTCGACGCGGCAATCGTCGAGTGCCGCGAGATGCAGGCGGTGCCGTTTTTGAGGCTCGCCGAGGAAGCGCGGGCGCGGCTCGGCGAGTCGATTGCACCAGGGCGCGTCGCGAAGCGAGCGCCGAGCACGAGCATCGCGCTGACGCGCGAAGGCGACGTTTGGGTCGTGACTGCCAGCACCGGCGCGCCCTTCCGTGTGAAGCACGCGAAGGGTCTCGAATACCTCGCTCATCTGCTGCAAAATCCCGGTCGCGAAGTCTACGTGCTCGCGCTCGGCGGTGCAGGTGAAGCGCCCGAGGACGCGGGTGTCGTGCTCGACGAGCGCGCCAAGCTCGCTTACAAGCATCGCGTCGAAGCGCTCGAGGAGCGGCTAGACGAGGCGGAGCGGAGCGGGGACGGCGAACGCGCGGCGCGAGCGCGCACGGAGCTCGAGGCGCTGGCGGAACAGCTCGCCTCTGCAGTCGGGCTTCGTGGGCGCGACCGCAAGGCGGCGTCCAACGTCGACCGCGCGCGGGTGAACGTCCAGCGTCGGTTGAAGGACGCCCTCCGTCGCATCAGCGAGCACGACGCCGCGCTCGGCGGCTACCTCGAGGCGACGGTTCGGACCGGAACGTACTGCGTGTACCGCCCGCTCTAAGTGCACGAACGCGCCGAAAAATTGAACCGCATTCGCGAGTAATTACGGATACTTGCGATCGCGTGACGTCGTTCTAACCACGCGATGGAACGACTTTCCGTCGGATGGAACGCCTCAAGGCCAGAGCCGAAAGGAAGCGCCATGACGGACATTCGTGAATTTCACGCTCACGTCTACTTCGACAGCCCGCTGCGCGAAACGGCGGAGCAACTTCGCGCCGCGCTCACGCAGCGCTTTCACGTGCGGCTAGGCGCCGTGCACGAGGGCCCCGTCGGTCCGCACGTAAAACCCATGTTCCAGGTCACCCTCGCGCCGGAAGAGTTCGCGAGCGTGGTGCCTTGGCTGATGGTCAACCGCAGCGGACTCAGCGTGCTCGTTCACCCGCTGACGGGTGACATGGTCGCAGACCACGAAACGCATCCTCTTTGGATGGGTGAGACGCTCCCGCTCGACATCGATTTTTTGCGCCGTCACGCCGGCGCCTGAGCCGGACCAGCCTTCTAAACAAACAAGCAGAGGACAAGCCATGAACAACTTGAATGAATCGATCGGCAGCAAGTTTCCCTTCGCGCGGTGGTCGTTTCTGCGCCTCGCCTTCGGCATGCGCACGCTGCTTCGCGACTGGCAGGTCGGCGATGGGCGTGAAGCCGCGCTGGAGCGCTACGTGCTCGCCAACGCCCGCAAGGGCGATCTCGACGACGTGATCGATACGATCGATCGCTTCGCCTACAAGGAGAGCTTCCTCATCAACGTGGGCGACGAAAAAGGAGCGCTCCTCGACGCCGCCATCGCGCGCGCCGAACCGAAGCTCCTGCTCGAGCTAGGCACTTACTGCGGCTATTCGGCGCTACGGACCGTCCGCGCCGCGCCGGCAGGCGCTCACCTCGTCTCGCTCGAATTCAACGCGAAGAATGCGGCGATTGCGCAGAGCATCCTCGAACATGCAGGTGTCGCCCAGCGCGTGACCATCGTGCACGGCACGCTGGCCGACGGCAAAACGGTCGCGAAGCTCCGGAGCGAGCACGGCTTCGCGCCCGGCAAGCTCGACTTTGCGTTCGTCGATCACGCCAAGGAAGCGTACCTCCCCGACCTCCAGACCATCCTGCGCGAGCGTTGGCTCCGGCCCTCCGCCATCGTGGTCGCGGACAACGTCAAATTCCCGGGCGCGCCCGACTACCACGCGTTCATGAAGGCGAACGAGGGGAAGCTCTTCCGAACGCGAGAGCATTCGACACATGCCGAGTACCAAACTCTCATCAAAGACCTCGTGCTCGAATCCGAGTACCTCGGCGCAGGTCCGAACGCTGCGTAGCGGCGACCTCATTGCCCCTCGCCCGCCGCGCTCAGTTTCAGCGTCCCGCGACCCCGCAGCCGCGCGAGCCCCTGCACGACGAGCGCGACCACACACAGCCAACCCACCCAGTCCCCCCAGCGCGCGGCGAGCGGCAGGCCCGGTCGAGAGGCGACATCGGCGACGAGCACGGCCTCGCTCCCCTCGGGCGTGACGACGCTCGCGCGCATGGATCCATAGCCGTCGACGATGACGGAATCGTGTCCATATTCGGACTTCACGATCGCGGCGCCCGTCTCGAGCGCGCGGAAAACGGCGAGGACGTAGTGCTCGGTCGAGATCTCGCGCCAGTCCGCCGACGGGACGAAGAGGATCTTCGCGCCGCGCTGCGCGAGCTTGCGCGGCGTGTCGGTGAAGTCGATGTCGGCGCAGATGACGGAGCCGACGACGCCGAACGGCGTCGCATACGTAGGGTAGGTCCCGCGCGTGATGCTGGTCTCACCGAGGAAGCGGACCGGGTGATCCTTGCCGTAGACGCCGAGGAACCGGCCGTCGGGGGCGATGGTGACGACCTCGTTGCGACGACCCGCGGGCGTGCCGAGCGAGTAGCCGACGAAGAGATAAGCGCCTACCCCCTTCGCGAGCGCGGCGAGCGGCTCGCGATAGACGAGCTCTGGATCGGCGTGGAGCGCCGACTCGGGCCAGACGATGAAGCGCGCTCCTTGCGCGGCGGCGCGCCGTGTCTGATCCGTGAGCGCCTCGAGGATCGCGCGATCACGATCCTCTCGCGAGTGGACCTTCTCTTTCCATCGATAGCCGGGTTGCAGCGCCGCGACCCGCACCGTGGGCACGCCCGCCCCGCGCGGAAGCATGGCGACGCTCAGCGCTCCCCACAGGACGCAAGCGGCGGCCACGCCCGCACACCAACGTACGGCGAGCCGCATCGGAACGAACGCGCCTTCTCCTCCCGCCGGACGGCCGTCGCGAGCTCGCCGTCGGTCGAGCCACGCGAAGAGCAGCAGGGCTAGCGCGTAGTTGACGAGCACGAGGAGAAGGTCGAGCCCGAACGTGCCGAAGATCGCGACCGGCTGCAGGAGCCAGGTTTGCCTGTAGAGCGCGTAGCCGAAAAAGGCCCAGGTCCCGAGCGCGGGGATGAACGAGCGCATGAGCTCGACGGCGACCCAACCCATCGCTCCCTCGAGCGGCCAGTACCGATAGCCCGCGCGTGCGCGACCGGTAGATCCGCCGAGGCTCGAGAGCGTGACGACCACGCCCACCAGCAGCGGAAGCTCCTTCATGTACCAGGCCGCCCGCTCGGGGAAGACGCCGCCGAAGCACCCCGCGACGAAGCCTCCGACGGCGATACCGGGTGCAAGCGCGCACAGACGCCCGGGCAGGACGCGATGCTGCGCGACGAGCATCGGCACGAAGCCGATCCACACGAGGTACCACGCGCGGTGCGGCGCGAACGCGAGCGTGAGCATCCCCGCGCTCAGCGCCGAGAGCGCGCATCCCAAGACGACGCGCACCGCCAAGGCGGCGGAGAACGAACCGGTGCGAAGGGGCGTGCCCACCGCTCAACCCGTGTGCTTTCGTCCCCACACGAGGAGCGCCTGGAGGGCCGGACCGAGCTCGCGCCCCTTCTGCGTGAGGACGTACTCGGCGCGCGGAGGGTGTTCCTCGTAGAGACGACGCGTGACGATCGCGTGCTCCTCGAGGTTCTTCAGCCGCGCCGAAAGCGTGTTCGGACTGATTCCGCGCAGGGACGTTTCGAGATCTTGAAAGCGGCGCGACGCGTTCGTCAGCAGTTCACGCAAGATCAGGATCGTCCAGCGGTCGCCCACGATGTCGAGCGTGCGCGCGACGGGGCACGGCTCGGTGCTCTTCGGAGGTGTCACTATTCAATTTATAGCAACTACACCTTCGATAGTAAATCGTGTCCAAGCGCCCGCACTTGGGCTAGGCTGCAAGCCGTCGAGACTGGAGGAGAAGCTTGAGAACTCCGACGAGTAGGACTTTGCTGTTCGTGGCGCTGTGCGTGTCAGCGTGCGGTGGGCAATCCGAGTCGCAGCGTGGGGCGGCTCACGGCGGTCAAGCGGAGGTTGCCGGTGGAGCGGGCGCGAGTGCTGGCAGCAGCGCGAAGGGCGGCCAGGGAAGCGGCGGCATCGGGGGCGGTAGCGCGGCGGCGGGCGCTTCTGGCGGCGCGGGCGGCAGGGGCGCGAGCAATTCCAGCGGCATGAGTGGTTTCCTCGGAGTCAGCGGCTCCGGCGGCACGAGTGGTGGCAAGGAGGGCAGCGGAGCGGGCGGTTCCGGCGGAGCGAGCGGCGGCGAGACTCGTGGCGGCGCGGGCGCTTCTGCGAGCGACCCGTGCGCCGGCAAGTCCTGTGGCGACCCGTGCACGACCTGCAACGGCACCGACTCGTGCTCGCAGCTCGACATGAGCTGCAACGCGGCCCTGGAGTGCACGACGCTGTCACCGATCTGCGGTAACTTCATCGCCTGCAGGTCCGACTCCGACTGCGCGAATATCGGCTGTTTTTCGTGCTCGAACCCGCCGCCTAGCACTTGCGGTCCCAATCCTTGCATCGACGGCGTGTGTACCGTCACCTGCCCGACGACTCCGCCATGCGGTGATTGCGCTGCCGGAACGACGTGCGTTCTTCAAGTGGGCGGTCCAGGCGTCCCGGAAGAGTTTCACTGCGCCACCCAAAATCCATGCGGCTCCTCGGACCGTTGCGCCTGCATCGTCGGCGAAGGCACCTGCGTGGACGCCCACGCGACGCCCGATTATTGCGAGTGCGGCACCACGACGTCCTGACAAAGCCGTTCGACGCAGCATCATCGACCTCGGCCCTGCGCCCGTCGGCCGCGCCGACTTCATGGCCCTCGCCTTGCTCACGGACAAGCAGAAACGCCCTCCGAAGGAGGGCGTTGTCCACGTGTATTTGCGCGGGGGCGCTACGCGCGCTGGACCTAGCCGACGATCATGCCGTGAACGGGCGTCACTTCGGGCGCGACGGGCGTGACACCGGCACGATGCAGCACCGGAAACAGTGCTGCTCCGAAAGCCTCGAGCTTCTCGGCAGACTCCCAGACATCGGTCACCACGATGGTGCCGCCCTCGACGACGGAGGCCACGTGGTGGAGCCGCCCGGCGGGGTTGCCTGCTCCGACTCCCTCGAGCCCGGCGATGACTTTCTCGTACTTGTCGGTGGTCATGGTGGTGAGCTTGAACACGGTGAGGATGGCCATTTTCTCGTTCCTTGGTTGCACGGCGACGCTCGCTGCGTTCCGTGTGTCGCGAAACTAGGCGGTTCGCGCTCGCCCGAAAATTCCCGATCGACGTGCAGGGGGTGTGCGAAAATGGGCGCGTGTTCGACTGGGACGACTTGCGCGTAGTCATCGCTGCCGCGCAGACCAGATCCCTGGTCGGCGCCGCGCGAGAGCTCGGCGTGAAGCACTCGACCGTCGGGCGGCGTCTCGACGCGCTCGAAGAAGCGCTCGGGCTTCGCCTGTTTCTCAGAGACCGCCAGGGCCTGACGCTGACTGAGGCCGGAACGCGCGTACTCGGTCAGGCGAGCGAGATCCAACGGCTCGCCGTCGGAATCGAGCGAACGATGGTAGAGCCGGACGACGCCTTCCGAGGCACGGTCCGACTGACCACGTCGGAATCGTTCACTCACTTTCTCGTGCGGCGCCTGGCTCCGCTGCGCGCGCTGCACGAAGATCTGATCGTCGAGGTGCTCACCACCAACGCTCCCGTCGACCTCCTCAATCGCCAGGCTGACATCGCAGTGCGCTTCGTCGCGACCGCGGAACAATCATTGATGCAGCGTCGCATCGGGACCATCGGGTGGAGCCTCTACGCCTCCAAGTCCTACCTCGCTGCGCACGGGCGACCGCCGAGCGCCTCGGACCTCCGCGGGCACCGGGTCGTGGGGTTCGACACGTCCATGGCGGGTGTGCCTGGCGCAAAATGGTTGGAGGAGCACGGCGACGGCACGCGGGTCGTCATGAAAGCCGACAGCCTCATTGCCGTCATGAACGCCACGGCGATGGGTATCGGGCTCGGCCTGCTGCCCTGCTTTCTCGAGTCCGCCGACGCGAACCTCGTGCGCATCGACGACAGAGTGCTCGGGACCCGCGCCGCCTGGCTCGTCGCGCATCCCGACGTCGCGCGCATCCCCCGCGTCCGCACCGTCATCGAATTCCTCGTCGCGATGATGAAGGAAGAAGCGACCGTCCTCTCCGGAGAGGCACCGACGACGGCCGCCTGACCTCGAGCGACGTCGATCCCTCAGACCGCGGCCGGCGGACTCACGTCGATGTGTGCAAGAACTTCTCGGGAGCGGGGTAGCCTCGGGCTCGCACGGCGTGTACCGTCGACGGCGCAATGGAGGCACGATGATCGAAACCCGAAAACTCGGCCAGGGCGAAGTACGAGTCGGCGCGATCGCGCTCGGCGCCATGGCGTTCGCTGGCTGGTACGACACTCGCGACGACGAGGGTGGCGTCCTCGCCATCCAACGCGCGCTCGACGCAGGCATCACGCTGATCGACACCGCGGAGGCCTACGGCAACGGCAAGAGCGAGGGGCTCGTCGGTCGCGCCGTCCGCGATCGGCGCGACCGGGCCGTCGTCGCCACCAAGGCGAGCAAGGGCAGCCCCGCGTACCTGCGCGAGGCGGTCGACCGCAGTTTGAAACACCTCGGCCTCGAACACATCGACCTCTACTACCTTCACCGGGTCGATCCCGACGTGCCCATCGAGGAGTCCGTCGGCGCCATGGCAGCGATGGTGCAGGCCGGAAAGGTCCGAGCCATCGGCCTATCCGAAGCGGGACCCTTGACCATCCGCCGCGCGCACGCGACCCATCCGATCGCCGCGCTCCAGACCGAATATTCGCTTCTGCAGCGCGATCCGGAGCGCGATCTCCTTCCGGTCACGCGCTCGCTCGGCATCACCTTCGTCGCGTATTCACCGCTCCACCGTGGCCTACTCACCGGCAAGATCCGCTCGCCCGCGGATCTGGCGGCCGGTGATTGGCGCAGCCAGGTACCGCGCTTCCAGGGCGCGAACCTGGCGGCGAACGTCGCGCGCCTGCGACCCCTCGAAGCGATGGCCGAGAAGAAGGGCGTCGCGATCTCTTCGGTCGCGCTCGCGTGGATCTTGCGCAGCGGCGCTGATCTCGTTCCGCTCGTAGGCATGGGACGTCCGGAGAACGTCGAACGCAACCTGGAAGCGCTCCGCGTGCCGCTCGACGAAGCCGACATGGCCGCGCTCGACGCCGCGTTCCCCATCGGCTGCGCCGCCGGGCTCCGCTATCCCGAGGGCATGACCAGCGGGCTCGGTCGCGAGGCCCCGCCTCTGGGCGGCTGATGCGGCGGGCGAAGGGTTGAGCAGCGGGAAGACGGAGCCGGAGAGAGCGCGATGTCGCCGAATCGCGCTCTGGCCTATGTGCGATGATGTAACCGCTTTGACTCCAGATCTGCGTCCCAGCCTCCAGACTTGAACGAGATGGGTGGTAACCTGGAGGGCTGGCGCGGGTGCGCTCTCGCACCTCAGCAACGATTGGAAGCGTTCATGGTTAACGGGCGGCGTCGTGCGTATTTGGGGCTCTCCGGGTTGGTTCTCGCCGGAGGGGTGGTCGTCGCCTGCAGCTCGAGCGAGCACGGCAACGGCTCGCCGGGCGGTTCCGGAGGGTCGAGCGCGGGTGGGAAAACCGCCATGTCCACCGGTGGCTCGATATCGCTTGGTGGTTCGACGTCCATGGGTGGTTCGACGTCCGTGGGTGGTTCGACGTCCACCGGCGGAGCGAGTTTCGGAGGCGAAAATGCGGCGGGCGACGGTTCAGGCGGGGTCTCGGGGTCTCCGGCAGGCTCAGCCTGCACGCAGGCGAGCGATTGCCGGAGCGGGCAATGCAGCGGAGGACTTTGCATGCCGTCGGTGCCGCTGCCGAACACCGCCTGCGAGACTGGGCCGGATTGCGCGAGCGGGGTCTGCAAGTCCGGAGCGTGCGTGATCCCAAGCGGTGCCTCGGGCACGGTCGATAGCACCGACTGCATGGCAGGGTCGCTCGGATGTTCGTGCCAGCCGATGAACAAGTGCAAGGCGGGGCTCACGTGCACGGGAGGCATGTGCTGCAATGCCAAGACCGGCAGTTGCGATACGGGGAGCGTTCAGATGGGTGCAGGCGGCGAGAGCGGCGGTAATCAGGCAACCGCGTGCAAGCCCGGCGTTGTCGGCACCGTCATCACCGAGTGCGGGTACCCGTTCGCGAGCAGCAATCCGCTCACGGACATCTTGTTCAACGAAAGCACTGTCCTCGCGGCAATCGTCCCCTCGGGCGGCTACCCCTTCGCGAGCGTCCAGCTCTTTTACAACGACGAGCACGCGATGACGCTCGGCGTTCGCGAAGCCGTTATCGACGGGGCCTCCCAGTCGTTCCCTGTTTCAGCGCTCACGGCGAGTCCGGACGTCGTCAACACGCCCGAGACGGGCACGAACCTGATCACCGGACAGCTTGCAGGTGTCGACCCGGTGGGGCGTCCCATGTGGCCCGCCCTGTTCATCACCGACATTACCGATGACGTTGCAGCGGTCGCAGGCGATTGGCAATGGGGCGGCGCCCCGGTGAATCCGACCTACGTCGCCGGAACCTGGAAAGGCGCGGTTCGGACCGTGGACTCGAGCGGTGCGTCGATCACTCCGGACGCCGATCCCGCCAAGAACAATCAGAACTACGGCAACGGCGACGCGCCACCCGCCGGCGCGCTCACGAAGGCCGAGGCCTTTGGGGCGGAGGTGCGCTGGGACATCCGCTTGGAAGCCGGCCACAACTATCGCTTCCAGGTGATGGTCCACGACGGTGACCAGAACAAGGTCGGCGGCGACGCGGGAGAGGCTTGCGTGACCTTCTGCGCGGGCAACACCTGTCCGACGGGCGTCACGCCCTGCTCCAGCGATAACGACTGTACCGAAGGCGGCGTGTGCTCGGGCGGTTGTTGCTTCACACCCCCGCCGCCTGATGGCTCGGGTGGCGCTGGAGGCTCAGGTGGATCTGGTAGCGGCGATTGTCCACCAGGCTGGAAACTCTACGTCACGTCTGCGGGCAGCAGCTGCACACCGCCGCCCACGGATGGCCGTTGTCCCTCGGGCTACGTGCTCACCATCGTCAACGGCGAGCAGTATTGTACGCCGGGGGTGGTCGTTCGCTGATTCAACAATCCCTCAGACCGCGGCCACCGGACTCACGTCGATGACTTGCCGTGGTGCCGGCGGTGGCGGCACGGACAGGTCCAGGCCGTGGCACTGCACTAGGCCTTCGCGAAACCAGATCGAAAAGTCGTCGTTCGAGGTAGCGATGCTCTGCAAGAACTTCTCGGGAGCGGGGCCCTCGTAGAGGATGACAGCGAGATCCGCGCCGTCCGGTCCGTGCTGATGCCACACCCGAAGGCGCTTCACGCCGCCTTTGGCGATGGCCGTCTCGTAGTCCTGACGACGATCCTTGAGCATGGCGGACGCGAAGCGATTCCAGGTGTCGAGCTTGCCGGTTAGGATGGGGGCGGTGATGAGCAGCGAGTTCATGGGTGTCTCCAAGGTTCGGTGGCACCGGTGGTCGGCGCCTCGTCTCGACACCCTGCCCGGCCCAGGCAAATGCGAGGAGACGGGGAATTCGCACGTGCTGCGTGCAATTGTCCCCCGCCCCGCCCGCTGCGAACCGTGACGAAGCTGGCGCTCGAGATGAATCGCGACGACGTTCGATACTTCCTGGCCGTGCGCGCCGCACGCTCGATCAAGGGCGCTGCCCGCACGCTCAAGGTGGATCACACGACGGTGAGTCGCCGGCTGGCAGCACTGGAGATCGCCCTCGGTGCGAGCCTTTTCGAGCGCACGCCCGATGGGCTCGTGGAAACGGACGTAGGCCGGGCCGTCGCGCCGATCGCCGAACGGATGGAGGTCGTCGCGGCGGAGATCACCGAGGCCGCGCACGCCGCGTCCGACTCGCTGGCGGGCCCCGTTCGCATCGCAACCACTCCGTTGCTTGCCGATCATTTCTTGGTGCCCACGCTGCCGGGATTGCGGCAACGCTTCCCGCACGTGGGGTTCGAGCTCTACTCCGGCGTGGCCAGCGTTGACATGCCCCGCCGCGAAGCCGACCTCGCCATTCGCATCCATCCCCCCGGCAAACCGCCCGGCGAGGACTCGCTACTCAGCCGCAAAGTTGCGAAGTTCGGCTACGCACTGTTCGCGACGCAGTCCTATGTCGCCACGCATGGCCTTCCCGAACGGCCCATCCGGAGCCTGCGGGGTCATGAGCTCGTCGGCAACGGCCATCCCGTGCTGATGGCGTGGAACACCCAACTCGAGGGGCCGGCGGAGGTACCGCTCACGGTATTCCCCTTCGTGTCCAACTTCGCCGCCGTGGTCAGCGGCCTGGGCTTGGGCCTCATCGCCTGCGTCGCGGGCGACCAACACCCCGAGTTGATCCGCCTGAGCGACGTCATCGGCCAGTGGGACCTCTGGCTCGTCACCAATCCGGAAGCGCGCAACAACACGCGTGTGCGGGCGGTCAAGGAGGCGATCGTCGAGTTGCTGGAGGCGGCGGGCGAAAGGTTGAGCGGCGGGAAGACGGAACCGGAGAGAGAGTGAACTCCTCGAGTTCGACTACGAGGGCCTACATCGCGTGGTCGCGCCCTATTGCCATGGCTTCACGAGGAACGGCCCTTCGCTCTACGGCCCGTCCGCTAGACCGGCGCAGCGCGCGTGGCTGATCGCGGGCGTGGTGTTGCTCGCGTACGCGCCGTTCGTGATGCAGGTCATCACCGCGCCGCTCGTCGCGTCGGTCGCCTGGAACACGTTGGGGGCGGTCGGCGTCCAGTCGAGGGCGGCACCGCCGCCCAGCGTGTAGCGAGCGATCTGCGACGGCACGCTCGGGTCCAGGTCCCCGCTGGCGACCAGACTGCTCAGTACGTCGTCACCGATGGCCTGCAGGTGGAGCTGGACCGTGACGTGGTCCGGGAGAGCCGTCAGCGTGCCCGTGCTTGGAAACTCGCGCATGAAGGGCGCCTGGTAGGTGTTCGGATCCGTCACACTCTGGCTGACCAAACCCGGAAGCTGGTTGCTCTTGGCGAGCAGGGCGGTTTGCCAGAAGAGCACCAGCGGCGTGCCGGCCGCGTCGAAAATGCAGTCGCGGATCAACCACAGGTCGGGGTCGGGTGAGCTGTCCTCTAGAGGCAATGCGGTCGGGAAGGTTCCCACCGCTTGGGTGTTGCCGCTCGCGTAGATCACCTGCCCGCCCTGGTACGCGGTCAGCTCGATCCAGGCGCGCCGATCGGGCGTCGCACCGCTAGGCCAGCTGTGTCCGGACGCGCCGGCGTTGTCCAGCGTGAGCTGCAGGCGGCGGGTGGCAGGGTTCAGGCAGAGCGTCGCTTGGACGGCCGTGTCGAGGAACGCCTGCGCAGCGCTCTGCTGGCCCTGGTTCTCCGGCAACGCTTCGGCGCCGCTGCCTGGCGCGGGGAAGGGCCCGAGCGCCAGATCGACGCCGGCCAGAGTGTGGTCATGCACCTGCCGGACCTTGAAGGGCGGGACTTCCGCCGCGAAGCCGCTGCTAGCCGGCATGTGGCACTGCGCGCAGGGCTTCCCACTCGGAGTCTGCGAGAGCACGGTTGCTCTCCACTCCGCGAACGTCCGCTCGACGTGCGCACCCTGCAGATTCACGATGTCGTGGCAGCTCCCGCAGGCCTGCGCCGATTCGTTCGTCGACCCGTCCAGGAACCGCGAGTAAGCGGCGTTGTGCGGGACCTCGGGGACGGGATCGGCGAAGGGCCCGTACAGGTTGCTCTTCGCGTCGAGCGTGAGCGGGGCGTTGTGCGTGTCGGTCACCTCGGTGATCGAATGGCAGAAGTAGCAGGTGACGCCGCGGACCGAAGCCGGCAGGGAGTCCAGGTTGGTGCCGTCGGTCATCCCGGTGCGCACGGCCATCGGGGCGTGGCAGTTCACGCAGAACGCGCCAAGGGTGTCGTTGCTCTCCCGCTGGGCGCGCGCATTCATCGCCAGAAATACCGGATCGTCGGTGGCATAGGCGTGCATGCTGCCCGCCCATTGCTGGTACTGCCCCGGGTGGCAGGTCTGGCACTTCGCCGAATCCATCAGCGCGCTCGTGTCCACGGGCGCGGGTCGCGAGCTGATGTCCACGGGCGCGGGTCGCGAGGAGGAGTTGCCGCACGCGGCGCAGAGCAACGCGAGAATCAGCCCGCGCGCGCTTCGCGTCACGAGTGGACGGCCAACCATCCGCGCAAGTATGCCGCGAAGAGCTTAGCGGTGCGCTCCTTCCGCAGCGAACGTCCCGGCGCCCGAGGCGTGCTCACGCGGCGGCCTCTCCTGGAGCGTCGCGATCTTCGCTGCAAGGTGCTCGGCGTCGCGGCCGACGCCCGAGAAGCGCCCGGAGCCCCAGGTGTGGAGCCACGGCAGCCCCATGAAGTAGAGGCCCGAGACCGGCGTGACGCCGCGGTCGTGCGTCGGGTAACCCCGCTCGTCGAAGACGGGCAGCTTGATCCAGCGAAAGTCAGAGCCGAAGCCGATGCACCAGACGACGGCCGAGATGCCGGCACGCGCCGCGTCGAGCGTCGTCGGCTCCTCGGACGGCTCCCACACCGGCGCGTAGGGGGCGTCGACGGGTGCCGAGACGCCGTGCTCCGCGATGAAGTTGTCGATGCTCCGGTTGATACTGCGGTACACGTCGTCGGCGGCGTCGAGGTTCCGCTTGAGCTCGGGGGCGAACGTGCAGCGACCGTTCTCGATCGCGCCGAGCGGTCCATAGAGCTTCATCCCTTCGCGAGCGAACTGTCGCAAGTCGAGGTCGTGCCCGCCGTCGCGACCCGTGACGTAATGGTTCGCTCGGTCGCGAACCTGCTCGCGGTTCGGATGCCGATCGATCGGAATGTCGTAGTAGTGCATGTCGTCGAGCCACTCGACGACGTCTTTCCCGCGGTAGCGCCGCGCGCAGCGAGGCGCGTTGCCGACAGCCAGATGCACTTTGCGGCCCTTCAGGTGGAGGTCTTCCGCGATCTGGCAGCCCGACTGGCCGCTGCCGACGACGAGCACCTCACCGGGCGGCAGCGCCTCGGGGTTCCGGTAGTGCGCGGAATGCACCTGAACGATGCCCGGTGGGAGCTCGCTCGCCATCGTGGGAATCGACTTCAGGTGGTAGCTGCCGATGGCGACGACGACTTGGTCCGCGCTGAGCGCCCCGGCCGAGGTCTCGAGCTCGAAGCGCCCCACGTCGGTTTGCACGAGCGACGTGACGCGCACGCCCGTCTCGAGCGGCGGCGCGAAGGAACGCGCGTAGGCCTCGAGGTAGCGCACGATGTCGTCCTTGCCCATGAAGCCCTGGGGATCGGCGCCCGCGTAGGGGTGCCCCGGCAGCTGACATTGCCAGTTCGGCGTGACCAGGCAAAAGGTGTCCCAGCGCTCCGTGCGCCAGCTGTGGCCAACCTGATTGGCCTCGAGCACGACGTGCTCAATGCCGCGCTGCTTCAGACAATAGCTCGTGGCCAGGCCCGCCTGACCTGCACCGATGACGACGACTGAATGGTTTCGACGCACTGTCCTAACCCGACTTTCTCGCATCACGCGGCGCGTGCTTCTCGAACTCGAGCACGCGAACTTCACCGTCTCGCTCGGCCGGCGCGAGCCCAGCCGCGGTTTCTTCTATGCTTCGAAGCTGGTCGAGCGCGGAGCTGCAGGCGAAGCCGTACTTGGCCATGACGCGCTCGGAGGCGATCTCGAGCGCCGTGCGGGTCCGCGCGACGAACTCGGTCACGCTGTACGCCGCTCCCACCGTGAGGTGCTCCTCCACGATGTACGAGGGCGAATAGCAGCGCTCGACACGGCCGTTCGGCCACCGAACGCGAAAGTGCATTTCAGGCATGGGCTAGACTCCGACCGAGAGGGGAAACGAATTCGCCGGGAGGGCGAGAGACGGGACGCTCGTCTGGCGCGCGCCACGCAGCGACGCGTACGCTTCGAGGTGCGCGACGGCCGCGCGCTGCCACGAGAAACGTCGCGCACGCTCGCGTCCGGCCTGAGCGAGCCGCGCGCGCCGGGCTGGATCGGCCGCGAGCGCAAGGACCGCGCCCTGGATTGCCACGATCGACTTGGGATCGATCAGGCAGGCGACGCCACCATCGAGGAATTCGGTGAACGGCTCTTGGTCGGAAGCGACGACGGAGGTGCCTGCGGCGAGCGCTTCGAGCGCGCACAGCCCCCAGCCCTCGTGCAGCGAGGGACAGAGCAAGATGTCGCTCCGCTGATAGAGCCAGTTGAGCGTCGCCTCGTCGACCGTGCCGACGCGGGCCACGCGCCGGCGCACACCCTCGGGTAGCGCGGCGACCGTCGCGTCGAAGCGCCGCTCGAGCTCGCCGTGATCCCAGATGCTCGCGCCGCCGACGACGACCCAGCGCAGCCGGCGATTGCCGGCAAGCGCGCCGCTCATGGCGTCGAGGGCGAGCAGCGCATTCTTCCGCTCCTCCACGCCGCCGACACTGAGCACCACTACGTCGTCCGGCGCGAGCCCGAGCTGGCCAGCGAGCGCCGGCGGGAGGGCGTCCGTCGCCTCGAAACGCGAGACATCGACACCGTTATGAACCAGACGCGACGCGCGACCGAATTCGCTCATGACTTCGCGCGCCGTGCGCTTGCTGACGCTGAGCACGAGCTCGCTCGCTTCGATCGAGCGACGCTGGCAGGCGGCGAGGTACGGGCTCGTGAAGCGCTCGACGTGATGCACCGTGCGCACGACCGGCGAGCGAGCAGGTACGGCGCTGACGAGGGCGCTCGCCGTGAGGCAGTCTTCGGCGTGGTAAACGTCGTGGCGCGGGCCGAGCGCCGCGAGCCCGTGCTGGACCTCCGCGATGCGCTGCGCGACGAGCTCCTCCGAGCCGGCGTTCGCAGGTGCTGCGGGCAGGAGCACGAGGCGGCAGCGCAACGGTCGGAAGAAGTCGTCCCCGCTCTTCGCGAGGGCGTAGAGCGTCACGTCCGCGCCCTCGTCCGCGAGCGCTTCCCCGAGGCACGCGGCGTGCACCACGCTGCCGCGCGGCTTGGTGGAATAGGTGAAAATCCCGATGTTGGGTGTCATGCGGAAGCTCCGAATCCGGTGAGGGGGGCCTCGGCGAGGTCCCAATACTGCGCTCGCTCGCTACCCGCGCAGAGCTCGAGCCGGCGCCCTTCGGTGACGTGACCGACCGGCGCTGCGCTCACGCGCGCGGAATCGAACCGCGCCACGACCTGATCCACCGAGCCGGGGTCGACGGCGAGCAGGAAGCCGTAGCTCGGAAACGCGGTGAGCCAGCGCAAGGGCTCGACACCTGCAGGCGCCGGCAGGCGCTCGAGATCCAGCACTGCGCCCGCGCCCGACGCCTCGAGCATCATCAAGAGCGTGCCGCAAGTTCCCGCCATGCTGATGTCCTTGCCCGCTCGCACGAGCCCGGCCTCACTGAGCTCCGGCAACAGCGCGAGCGCGGAACGCACCTTCGCGGCGGGCGCGGTCGTGACGGCGTTGAAGTTGCCCCCGGCGCCCCGAAACGCGCCCTCCAGATCGAAGGCGGCGACGAGCGTCTGCCCCGGCTTCGCCCCGTCGCCGCGAATGAGCTCCGCCGCACGACCGAGCACGGCCACCGCGAGCGCCGTCGCCCCGGGCACGCGCGTGGTGTGACCGCCCACCACGGGTACGCCCAAGAGCTCGCTCGCCGCCACGATGCCCTCGAGGACGCGATCGGCACCCTGGTCGCCGAGGAAGAGCACGTCGACCACCGCCCAGGGACGACCGCCCATGGCGGCGATGTCGTTCACGTTCACGAGCACCGAGCAAAACCCTGCGAACCACGGATCCGCAGCCACGAACTCGCTCCGCATGCCTTCCGCGGCGAACAACGTGTAGCCGTCGCCGCTCGGAAGCGCCGCCGTGTCGTCACCGTTCACGATCGGGCCCGCCGGGAACCACGCGCTCTGCGTGACACGGCCGAACGCTTTGGCCGCGACCTGAATGTCGCGCTTCATCCCGAGCTCGGCTCGCGAGCGGAGCTCCTCGGTGAGACCGCGCAAGCGCCCCGGTTCGAGCTTCACGCCGCCCTCCGGGAGTTACCGCACGCGAGCGCGGTGGGGCACGGCGGAAACGCGGCGAGATCGGCCTCCATCAACGCGTGCGGTCGCCCGCAGAGCTCGAGCCCCTCGAGCGCTCGGAAGTGATGGTGCTCGAAGTACCGGACGTTAGCCGCCTGCACGGTCGCGAAGAAGCGGGCGCAGCCCCACGCGTGCGCGGTCGAGACGGCGACCTGAATCAGCGCAGCGCCGACGGCACCGCGGCGCCGGTACTGCGCGCAAACGCCGAGCCGGCCGCCGTACCACATGCCTGCAGTCGTCTCGTAGATGCGCACGACGCCCACGACCTCGTCCGGCATGCCGGCGATCTGACTGGTCGCGACGATGGGCGTCGCATGCGCGTCGTGCGCGTCCACGTCCGAGTGCGCGAACAGGCCCTGCTCCTCGGCGAAAATCGCGCGGCGCACGCGGTAGTAAGCGGCGAGCTCCCACGGATCGCTCGCGACCTTGGCGAGGACTTCGGTCGCGAGCCGAGGACGGAACGGATGACCCCACGGGTGGATCGCGTCAAGCATGGGCTTGCGTCTCCCGCGCCCGCAGCGACGAACAGGCGCCACAGCGTCCGCAGCCCGCCTTGATGTCGGAGCTCTTCATGTTCGCGCGCGCCAAGAGGGCGGCGACCGAGCCGAGCACGCGGTCCATGAACTCCGGGCTCGGCGCGGGATGATGCTCGAGCGGCGTGCCCGAGATCGGCACGAACGGCACCACGAACGGGTACACCCCGAGTGCGACCAGCTCGGCGCAGACTTCCACGATCTCCGTCTCGCTGTCGCCGAGGCCGGCCAGGATGTAGGTCGACACCTGGCCACGGCCGAACACGTCGACGGCCGCCGCGAACGCCGCGCGATAAGTCGCGATCGGAACCTCGGCCTTCCCCGGCATGATCGCGCGCCGAACGCGCTCGGTCACCGCTTCGAGGTGCATCCCGAGGCTGCCGACGCCCGCGGCCGCCAGCCGGGCGAACCACTCGAAATCCGCCGGCGGCTCACATTGCGCCTGGACGGGCAGCCCCGAGGCGTCGCGGATCGCGCGCGCGCACTCGGCGAGCACGCTGGCGCCGCGATCGGGGGTGGCGGGCGTCCCGGTCGTGAGCACGACATGCGTGACTCCGTCGAGGCGCTGCGCAGCTTCCGCCACCTCGGCGAGCATCGCGGGCGTCTTCTCCGCGATCGTCGCCTTGCGCGCGAGGGATTGGCCGATCGCGCAGAACTGGCACGAGGTCGCGCGGTTGCCGTAGCGGGTGCAGGTCTGCAGGACCGTCGTGGCGAGCACGTCGCGCGCATGCAGCGTCGCGATCTTCCAATAGGGCACGCCGTCAGCGGTCGCGAGCGCGTAGAACTTCGGCGTGCGCGGGAACGCGATGTCCGCCACCGGGACGCCGGCGCGAAAGAGCACGGCGGAGTCGCCGGCAGGGCGCACCTCGGCGGAATACGGGGATTCTGCCGCCGGTTGCGTGAAGATCGGCACCATCACCGTCTCACTGCCGAGCGTCACCGCTTTGTGGTCGGACGGGCCGGCGCCACCGTGACGGCTCAAGCCCGGGCCGGCTGGATCGACCCAGCGCATCCCGAGCGCCTGGAGCTCCGAAGCGAGCTCAGGCCACGGCAGGCTCGGTACCCGAGCCAGGATCGGTAGCAGGCGAGTCATGGAGAATCTCCTCGAGTTTCTGCGGTCGTGCGGGGAACAGCTCCCGCAGTTGCGGTTGTGGCCGGCGATCGACGAGTAGCGACAAGAGCTCCGGGCGGCTGTAGTGACCGACGCTGTCCATCATGCGTTTGCGCTTGGCGACGAGCGCGAGATCGAGATCGGCGTAGACGATGCCTTCGCCGTCCGTGAGCGGCGCCGCGAGCAGCGAGCCCTCGGGCGAAACGATCGCCGTGAAGCAGCCGCTCCGGAGCGCCTTGTCGAGACCGGTTTTACCCGCGACCTCGGCGACCTGGGCCTCGGTGAGAAAGCCGGTCGCGTTCACCACGAAACAGCCGGACTCGAGCGCGTGGTGGCGGATCGTCACCTCGATCTGCTCGCGAAAAATGTCGCCCACGAGGGAGCCCGGGAACATGGCGGCGTGGATCTCCTCGTGGTCGGCCATGAGCGCGTAGCGAGCGAGCGGGTTGTAGTGCTCCCAGCAGGCCAGCGCGCCGATGCGACCCACCTGCGTGTCGACGGCGCGCAGGCCCGAGCCGTCGCCTTGCCCCCAGATCATGCGCTCGTGATAGGTCGGCGTGATTTTTCGGCGTGACAGCACCAGTCGGCCGTCGGCGTCGAACACGAGCTGCGTGTTGTAGAGCGTCCCGTGATCGCGCTCGTTCACGCCGATGACGACGACGGCTCCAGCGCGCCGGGCCGCTTGCGCGATCGCGTCCGTCGTCGGGCTCGGCACCTGGACCGACTGCTCGACGAGCAACAAGTGCTCGGCGCCAATCAGCGCGGGCGGCTTGATGAAAGAGAAATACGGGTAGTAAGGGATGACCGTCTCGGGGAACACCACGAGCTCGGCGCCCTCGCGCGCGGCCTCGGCCACGGCCGCACACACCTTCTCGGTCGTGCCTTCACGGCTGTAAAGCACGGGGCTCAACTGAACCGCGGCCGCGCGCACCTTCTTCTTCCCAGTCATCGGGCGCTTTCCCGGTCAGACGGTCCAGGTGTTGATGATGACGGCGTTGTCTCGCTTGTGGAGCAGGATGAGGTCGAGCACATCGAGCGGATTGATCGGGCGGATGCCCTCGATCAGCGCGGGCTCACCGTGGCCGTACAGGGCCTGGAGCGCGAAGCGGCACGCGTACACCTTGCCGCCCTCGGTCATGAACTTCTGGATCTGAGCGTTGAAGTTCAAGTGACCGGGGAACGCCTCGTCCCCGAGCTTCGGAAAACCGCGCTGCACACCGAGCGTGACGCCCGGACCGTAGAGCAGCACCGACGTTTCGAACCCCTTGCGCTTCAGACGCACGGCCTGCAGCAAGTTGACGAGACCGATCGACCCCTCGAACGCGACCGTGTGGAAGGTGACGAGCGCCTTTTCTCCGGGCTTCGCCTTCACGTCCTCGAAGACCTTCTCTTCGTAGTCGACCAGGAAATCTCCGGTTTTGTGGGGGGCGAATGCGACCTTGGGCATGATTCCTCCTGAAGCGCCGCGCTTCGTGCGCGACGTTCGACCGCTTTGCGAAGCTCGTGCCATGCGTGCATCGTTGCACTCGTCCAAGGACAAACTCGCCTTTCGGCTCCGCTCTGTGCGCGCGCAGAAACACACCAAAATTCGCGACCGCAAGATCCCGCGACGCGCTCGCAAGCTCTCGCGACACCGAGCCCCGTCAACGTTTCCGCGCCTTATCGGACTGTCGCGGAACGCTTTACGACCTAGCGCGGTCGCTCGATCCCGAGTCGCTTCAGCCGGTAGCTCAGCGTGCTCGGGCTCAAGCCGAGCAGCGCCGCGGCGCCACTCGTGCCGGCGATCTGCCAATCACATTGCGTGAGGGCGTTAACCAAATTCTGACGCTCGAGCGCGCGCATGTCGTGCTCCACCAGCACTTCCGGTCGCTCGCTGCCGCGTGAGGCCCTCGGCGTCGCCGGCGCGGGCTCGCTCACCGGGCCAAGCGCCACGCGACCAATCTCGCGCCTGAGACCGGAGCGGCCCGTTGGTTCGAGCACCATCGCGCGCTCGATGATGTTCTGCAGCTCGCGAACATTCCCTGGGAAATCGTAGGCTGCCAGCGCTTCTCGCTCCTCGGGCCGGAGGCTCCGCAACGGTACGTGCAGGCGCTCGGCCGCGGCGCGCATGAAGCGCTCGGCCATGGGCAGGATGTCCTCCCGACGCTCGCGCAGCGGCGGCACTTCGATGGGCAGCACGCTCAGGCGATAGTAAAGATCGCGCCGAAAGCGCCCCTTCTCGACCTCCACCTCGAGCGGGCGATTGGTCGCGGCGATGACGCGCACGTCCACTTTGCGCGTGCGATCGTCGCCGACCGGCTCGAACGTCCGCTCCTGGAGCACGCGCAGCAGCTTGCCCTGGAGCTCGAGCGGGATCTCACCGACTTCGTCTAGAAACAACGAACCCCGATCGGCGAGCAGGAAGCGACCTTGACGATCGCGCGAGGCGCCACTGAACGCTCCGCGCACGTGTCCGAAGAACTCGCTTTCGAATAGCTCGCGGGGCACGCTCGCGCAGTTCACACGCACGAACGGACCGTCACGACGGCGACTCATGTCGTGCACGGCCGCCGCCACGAGCTCCTTGCCGACGCCGCTCTCGCCCAAGATGAGCACCGAGGCGCCCGCCTGCGCCACAGCCTGCACCTGCTGCATCACGCGGCGCATCCCCGCGCTTTCAGCAACAATTTCGCCCTGCTGCGCTGCCGTCCGCACCGCCTCGCGGAGGTAATCGCGTTCACGCTCGGCTGCCTCCTTCAGCCGCTCGATCTCCTCGAAGGCGCGCGCGTTGGCCACGGCGACGGCGGCGTGATCCGCGAACACCCGGAGCCAGTTGAGATCCGACTTGTCGAGCCGCTTGCGGCTGAAGAACGCGACGACGCCGAGCACCTGATCCTTGAAGCACAACGGCTGGCCCGCGAAGCTCTCGATCCCCTCGGCTTCGGCCCAGGCCGGCTGCAAGACCCAGTCGCGCGGACCACGCTGGAGCAGCAACGGTTGATTGGTGGACGCGATCCGGCCGACCTTGCCGAAGCTGAGCGGGATCTTCTGATGCCCCCCGTCGGTGCGGTTCCAGCGCTTGCTTGGATCGACCACGGAAGCGCCGACGCTCGCTCTGAGCTCGAGGTACGGCTCCTCGCCTGGCTCGACGCGCAGCAACCAGACGCGCGCCAGGGCGACGCCTTCCCACATACCGAGCCCCTGCACCATCTCGCGCAGCACCGCCTCCGGCGAGCGCGCCGCCGCCACGGAGAGCGCCAGCGACTTGAGCGCTTCGAGCTGCATCGGGGCCTCAGCCCCGCATCAGGAAGTCGAACCTGTTTCGTCCCGCTTGCTCCCTGTTTTCTGGGCGGGTACGCCCCTAATCCCCTGAAACAACGAGCGTTTTAGTACGACCACAGGGCGCGGCGACGAAAGTCACACCTCGATCCGGTAGCTCAGCTCGACCTCGTCGCCGGTCTTCCCGCGGAAACCCCAATTTGCTTTCGGTGCTTCAGAGATGTTGATCTCGATGTCGACCGTCGAGATGCCCAGACTCGAAGCGATGCGCTCGAAGAGGAGCATGATGAGCTTCTTCTTCGTTTCGACCGAGCGCCCGGCGATCATCGCGATCTCGATGATGGTGTAGGCGTCCGTCCGCCCGCCCGGGAAAAAGAAGTCGTCGCGCGCGAGCGGGAAGAAGCGATGCGCGCGCTTGTCCTCGGGGAGCTGCAGCGCATCGACGACGCAAGCGTGGATGACGTCGGAGAGGCGACCCTTGATCGGATCGAGCTTCTCGCGCAGTCCGTAAACCTTGATCTGTGCCATCCGTGCGATTTTACTCGAACCGGTGGCGCGCGGCGCACTATGAGACGCGCGGCTTGGCTGCCGCTGGCGAGTGTCGGTGCTGCCTACGGCCCTTCCGCCAGACCGGCGCACCGGGCGTGGCTGCTCGCGGGTGTCGTGTTGCTCTCGTAGGTGCCGTTGGTGACGCAGGTCATCATCGCGCCGCTGGTCGCGTCGTTCGCCTGGAACACGTTGGCGGCCGTCGGCGTCCAGTCGAGGGCGGCGCCGCCGCCGAGCGTGTAGCGCGCGATCTGCGACGGCACGCTCGGATCCAGATCCCCGCGGGCGACCAGGCTGTCGAGTACGTCGTCGCCGATGGCCTGCAGGTGGAGCTTGACCGTGACGTGATCCGGGAGTGCCGCCAACCGTCGGCGCAAGTATGTCGCGGCGCCTCGCGAGTTCACAATCGATGCGTGCGGGGCCGGCGTCACGATCTTCTCTTTTGGACCGCGGAGGCCTTGGCGATTTCCACGAACGAGCGCAGCGCCGGGGAACTCTGCGCGCGGCTTGGATAGTAAAGAAAAAAGCCGGGAACCTTCGCCGCGTACGCTTCGAGGACGCACTTCAGACGCCCGGCGCGCAAGGCGTCCAGCGCCATGGGCTCGAAAACATAGGCGAGCCCGGCGCCTTGCTCCGCGAGCGAGAGCCGAAGCTGACTGTTATTGGTCACGACACCGGCACGGACGGGAACCCGCCAATTGCGCCGGCCCTTCTCGAGCTCCCAAGCATAAAGAGCGCCGTTCGTCGGCGACCGGAACGTGAGGCACTCGTGCCGCAGCAAATCTTCAGGCCGCTCGGGAACGCCGAACCGCGCGAGGTAGCTCGGCGCAGCGACGACCACGAACCGAAACGGGTTCGTGAGCCGCACCTGGACCATGTCGCGCTCGATGGCCTCACTGAGGCGTATTCCCGCGTCGTACCCCTCCGCGACGATATCGACGAACCGGTCTTCGGCGACGACCTCGACCTCCACGCGTGGATGACGTTCGCGAAACGCGGGGAGTATCGGCGCAACGACGTAAGGCACCGCGACGTTCGGCACGGAGAGCCGGAGGTGCCCCACGGTTTCACCCGGGAGGGCGGAGACTTCCGCCAAGGCAGCGAGCGCTTGGCGCACGGACGCGTCAGCTGAATCAACCAACCGCTTCCCAGCCTCCGTGACGGCGACGCTGCGGGTCGTTCGCATCAGAAGCGTCACCCGCAGCTGCTCCTCGAGCTGACGAATGCCCTGGCTCACGGCCGACGTCGAGACGCCGAGCTCGCGCGCCGCGCCCGTGAAGCTCCGCAGCCGTGCCACGGTCAGGAACAGGTGGAGCTGTGGCAGGGTGGTCGCGCTCATCTATTAAGTCTGGCTTAACAGCCTATCCTTATATTTCATATTGTCGCAAGGAGGCCGCAGCTCTAAATCCTTGGTGAGCGAAGACGCGAGATAAGGAGGACGAATCATGGAGCATGTGGTCTTGAACAACGGGGTGAGGATGCCCCTGGTCGGATTCGGCGTCTTTCAGGTCACCGACCTCGCCGAATGCCAGCGTGGCGTCGAGGACGCTCTCCGCGTCGGCTACAGATTGGTCGACACTGCCGCCTCCTACCAGAACGAAGAGGCCGTCGGGAAGGCGATTCGAGCCAGCGGCGTGCGGCGCGAAGAGCTCTTCGTCACGACGAAGCTATGGGTCGATGATTCCGGCTACGAGAAAACGAAGAAGGCCTTCGATCGCTCCATGCGGCGTCTCGGACTCGATGTTCTCGATCTCTTTCTCATCCACCAGCCCTATGGCGACGTCTACGGTTCATGGCGGGCGATGCAAGAACTGCAGCGTGAAGGCCGCATCCGCGCGATCGGCGTCAGCAACTTTCATCCCGACCGCCTCATGGATTTGATCGTCCACAACGAGATCGTCCCCGCGGTAAACCAGATCGAGACGCACCCGTTCCATCAGCAGATCGACGCGCAGCAGTTCATGCGCGAGAACGCCGTGCAGCACGAGTCCTGGGGCCCCTTCGCGGAAGGGAAGAACGACATTTTCCGGAACGAGCTACTCCGGTCGATCGGAGCGAAGCACGGGAAATCGATCGCCCAGGTCATCGTTCGCTGGCTCGTGCAGCGCGGCATCGTCGCGATCCCGAAGTCGGTACGCAAGGAGCGAATGGTCGAGAACTTCGACGTCTTCGGCTTCGAACTCAGCGCCGAAGACATGCAGGCCATCGTCGCACTCGACAGCAAGACGAGCAGCTTCTTCGATCACCGGGATCCGGCGATGGTGAAGCGCATCAGCGAGCGGACCGGCATCACCTGAGAGCCGGCAGCCGCGCGTACGATCAGCCGAGCCGCGCTTCCAGTACCGCGAACGGAGAGTGCGTCGGAGTAACGCTCTTCAACGCCAGGCCCGCCCTGGCGAACAGGGCGCCAAACTCGTCCGAGGTGCGCTCCCGGCCCGTCAACATGACGAGCATGTTCAGATCGAGCAACGGTGCGGGTGACGGTGGGCCGCCGCTCGTGATCAGCATCTCGACCACGACGACCCGTGCGGTCGGCGACATCGCCTCGCGAACGCGCCGTAGAATCGCCACACACTCGTCGTCGTTCCAATCATGCAGGATGAATTTCAACAAATAGACGTCGCCGCCCGCGGGCACGCTCTCGAAGAAACTGCCCGCGACGCGCTCGACACGCGTGCTCACGCCGGCACCCTCCAGCGTTGCTCCGGCTCCGTCGAGCACCTCGGGGCGATCGAAGAGCACGCCGTGCGCCGACTTCTCGCGCTGCAAGACGGCCGCCACGAACGCGCCATGCGACCCACCGACATCGACCACCTTCGTGGCGCCAGCGAAAGAGTACGCTTCGAGCACCGCGTGCGTCGCCATGGACGAGATGCCGCTCATCGCCTCGGCGAAGAGCAAGCCCTCGGCCGCGTTTTTCTTGTAGTATTGCCACACGTCCGTGCCGAGAACCTTGGGAGCGCTCGGCTCGCCCGTCATGATGGCCTGCTCGAGATCCCCCCAGGGCAGCCAGTGACCCGGAGCTGTCTCCGCAACGAGCGCCGCGCGCATCGACCCGGGAACGTCGGAACGTAGGAGCTCGCCGACCGGCGTCAGCGAAAACTTTCCGTCAGGCGTTGCTACGAACACACCCACTGATGCGACGCCGCGCAGCAGGCGATAGACGGCAGCCGAGTTGGCGCCGATGGCCAGGGCAACCTCGTCCGCAGTCTTGGGGCCTCGCGCGAGAACGTCGGGGATGCGCAGGCTTGCGGCGGTGGCCGCGGCCTTGGCGGCCCACATGCCGGTGATGAGGCCGAATACGGCTGCGGGAGGCGGAATCTCTTTCGAATGGTTCATGACCGGTTCCCTCACTTTCGAACCGGAACGTACCGGAGACCCGCTGCCCGCCGGAATTCCCCACGGGTGCACGGCGCCCGTGCGAAGATGCACCGCCGTGCTGGAGTGGAGCGACCTGCGGTTCTTTCTGGCAATATACCGGGCGAGAACGCTGGCCGGCGCGGCTCGTTCGCTCGGCGTCGAGCACACGACGGTGGGCCGCCGGCTGGCGGCGATGGAACGCGACCTCGGCACGACGCTGTTCGCACGCACGCCGGGCGGGTTTCTCCCGACCGAAAGCGCCGGAAAAATCCTGCCCCTCGCGGAGCAGGCGGAACGCGCGCTCGAAGGCATCGAGCGGATCGCGCTCGGTGAGGACGTGCGGCCCGAGGGGCTCGTTCGCGTGACGACCTCCGAAACGTTCGCGACGTTTCTCTCCAAGTGGCTCGCCGAGCTACGCGCGCGGCATCCCGGTATTACCGTCGAGATGCTGTCCGGAAACGCGAACCTGGATCTTGCGCGGCGCGAGGCAGACCTCGCAATTCGAGCGGCGCCGACGACGCAGTCAGAGCTACTTTGCCGCAAACTGGCCGCGCCTGGCTGGTCGGCGTACGCGGCACAGAGCTACGTGGCACTTCGCGGAAGCCCGTCGCCCATCACCGATCTCAAGGGCCACGACGTCATCGCGTACAACGACAGCCTGTCGCAATCACCCGGGGGGCTTTGGCTCGAGGCCCACGCCAAGGGCGCGAACATCGTCCTGCGCAGCGGGAGCATCCCTGCCGCGTGGAACGCCGCGCGCGGCGGGTTAGGTATCGCCGTCGTCCCGTGTTTCCTTGCCTTAGGCGAGGAGGCGATGCAGCGGCTGACGCCGGAGGTCCTCGGCACGCGCGACGTGTTCCTCGTCGTGCACCCCGATCTCGCGCACGTCACCCGCGTGCGCATCGTGATGGACTTTTTCATCGAATGCTTCACGCGGGAAGCGGACGTGCTGGCGGGACGCTGACTATCGACCCGTAGGGGTTCGCAGACCGAGGGCGGCATGGCGAATGGCGCTCGCGATCTCCGCTGAGAGCTCGGGGTCGTGCACGGCGCGAGCTAGCGAGACTCCCCCTGCGAGCAAGGCGAGTAGGGCGATGCTGTTCCGGCGTCGTGCACTTCGCCCCGAACCGTCGAGACCCTCGGCCACGGACTCGACCACGCCGCGGAGCTCGGCCTCGTACGCCACGCGCGTCGCGTCGTCCGCTCGTGCCACTTCACCGGTGAGGCTTTGCAATGCGCAGCTCTCGGTCAGGTCACACGTGCGCTTCTCGCCGAGGTACATGTCGACGAAGCGCAGAAGCCACTTCGGACCGGTCTCCGTCTGCAGCTGACGAATCGCTCCCTGAAGGTCCCGCATTCCCACGACGACCGTTTGCCGGAAGGCGTCGGCCTTGGACTCGAAATGCGCGTAGAACGCACCCGAAGTGACGCCGGATTCCTTCGCCAGGCCGTCGACCCCAGCCGCGCCGAAGCCCAGGCTGCGAAACGCGCGTCCAGCGCCAGCGAGCAGACGGGCGCGACTCTCGTCTCTTTTACCCATGGGTCGGCTGCTTCAGAAAAATAGCGAGCGTTATGTTTTTGCTCTGGACACGATAACGATCGTGATCTAAATCCATCACGATCGTTATACGGCGGCCGCGCGCCCCTCGCAAGGGGGTGGCGCCAGGGCCGTCCATTGCCGAAAGAAGCGTCCATGCCCCTCACACTCATCGCGACCGAAGGCGTTCTCCAAAAGGGCCAGGAGGGAGCCGCCATGGCCCGCCTCGGAGAGGCGATGCTCCGTTGGCACGGCCTGACCGGCAACGAGGTCATGGCGCCGAACGTCATCGGCACGTACCAAGTCCTCGCCAAGGACCAGACCTTCAGCGGGATGAAGCCCACCGCGGTGGTGATGGTCGAATGGAAGGTGCCTTCGTTCGCGTTCACGGACCGCAAAGTGCAGCTCGGGTACTTCGAGGAAGTGACGAACTTCATCCACGAAATGTCCGGCGGCCGTGTCGCGAAGGACCGCATTTTCATCAACGTCGTTCACGCCGTCGACGGAGCGTGGAACTTCGAGGGAAAAGCCATGACCAACGCCGAGATCGGCGCGCGGGTCGCGGCGGGCCATTGACGCGTCGGAGCGAGCTCGCGACGCGGTGGCGCGAGCTCGCGAAGCCGCTACCCGCTCACCCGCCCAAACCACCGCGCCCGTCGCTCGGCTCCAAAGGTGTGCTTGTCGGCGCGCATGAGCTCGCTCGGTGCGTAGAAAGTACCGGTGGGTTTCGGTCCGCCGAAGAAGTCGACGTCGACGCGGCCGATTTGGTTGTTGCCGAATTCGACGTAGCAGGTGCCGTAGCCCGGGTTTTGGGCGCTGGGGACTTGGCCGTTGATGACGGCGCTCAGGTTTTGCGCGACGGCTTTGGCGGCTCCCTCGGCGAAGACGCCGGCTTTGGGGGCGCCGGTGGCGGCGAGGTCGCCCACCGCATAGACGCCCGGATACTTGGTCTCGAGAGTACGCGGGTTGACCTGCACCCAACCGTCTTCCGTCATGCCGGTCGCGACTACCACATCGGGCGCGCGGTTCTTAGGGATGCCGAGGAACTGATCGCACGGTAGCTCGCGGTCACCGTCGAGGTGCACCAGCTTGCGTGCCGAGTCGATGCGGAGCACCCGTGAGCTCGGAATGAACGCGATGCCGCGCTCCGCGAATGCGGCCAAGAGGGCCTTCGACGTTTCTGGCGATGGCGGCACCGGGCTCGGCAGTGGGCTCACTAGCGTGATGTGGCAATCCTCGCGCACGCCGCGCTCCAGCAAGTAGTCGTGGAGCATCAGCGCACACTCGCTGGGCGCGACGGGGCACTTGTAGGGCGCCCCGCACACACCCACGACTGCGTGCCCGCGAGTGAAGGTCGGCAAGACTTCGCGCAGGCGCATGGCGCCCGGAATCGAATAGAACTCGTTTTCGCCGAGCACGACTCCGGGCGTCGCCGACACGTCGTAATCGGCACCGAGCGCGATCACCAGGAAGTCGGCTTCATGCGTCGTCACGTCGGTGACGACCCGGCGTGTCGCCGGGTCGATTGCCGTCACCGACTCGCGCTTCAGACTGACCCCCGGCTTGACGAATTCCCGGTAAGGCAGCCGCAGCGACTCCGCCGTCGCCCTACCGAACATCACGTCGAGCTTGGAGAAGCCGAACATGAAGGTGTCCGCCTTGTCGATGACGGTCACGTCGATCGCGTCACCGTGCGCCTCGGAAAGAGAGGTCGCAAGCTCCATGCCGGCAAAACCGGCGCCTAGAATCAGTACTCGTTTTTTCATGATCCCGAGCCCTGGATCGGTTGCGGAACCACGCGCAGATACGGCTTAATCTGGCGCCAGCCGTTGGGGTAGAGCGTCTTGGCTTCATCGTTCGAGACGGCCGGCACGATGATCACGTCCTCGCCCTGCTTCCAATTCACCGGCGTGGCGACGCGGTGCCTCGCGGTGAGCTGCATCGAGTCGATCACGCGCAGAATCTCGTCGAAGTTGCGACCGGTCGTCATCGGATAGGAAATCATCAGCTTGATCTTCTTGTCGGGGCCGATCACGTAGACGGTGCGCACCGTTTGGTTATCAGCCGCGGTGCGGGCGCCAGCGTCGCCTTCGGCCTCGGCGGGCAACATGTCGTACAGCTTGGAAACAGCGAGGGTCGGATCGCCGATCATCGGAAAGTTCGGCGCAACGCCTTGTGTCTCTTCGATGTCGGCGGCCCAGCCCGCGTGCTTTGAGACCGGATCTACCGAGAGCCCGATGACCTTGACGCCGCGCTTGTCGAACTCACCCTTTAGCTTAGCCACGTAGCCGAGCTCAGTCGTGCACACCGGGGTGAAGTCCTTGGGATGCGAAAAGAGAATGCCCCAGTCACCGCCTAGCCAGGCGTGAAACGAGAGCGGGCCCTCGGTGGTGTCGGCGGTGAAGTCGGGAGCGATTTGATTGAGGCGGAGGGACATGGTTTCTTCCTTGTGGGTGGTCGCGAGCGCCGCGACGTGAGGGGACCCTACGCAGCCGGCGTTCCTCCAGCGTTCCCCGGAAGGGCGGGGCGCGTGCTCGCGTCTTTTTCGCGAAGAAATGGGGCTCCCGGTTGCTGCGTGCCGGGCGGCGACGCTACGTTGCCGGCCCCCGTGCGCGTCAGCATCCAGCTCCTCGGCGAGTTCCGCGTCACTATCGATGGGCGAATTATCCCGGCGGACGCGTGGCGCCGCGAACGGGCGGCCGCGCTCGTTAAACGACTGGCACTCGCCCCGGGGCATCGACTGCATCGCGAACAAGCGCTCGACCTGTTTTGGCCCGAGCTCGAGGCAGAGGCGGCCGGAGCGAACCTGCGCAAGGCCGTCCATTTTGCCAGGCGCGTGCTCGGGGAGCACGACTTGCTCGAGCTCAATGGCGAGGTCGTCGCGCTAGCCGCGGGTGCCGAAATTGTCGTCGACGCCGAAGCCTTCGACGCTGCCGCCAAGTCGGCCCTGACGAGCCGTGACCCGCAAGAGTGTGAGCAAGCCGCCGCGCTCTACACGGGAGAGCTCTTGCCCGACGATCGCTTCGTCGATTGGCTCGACGCGCCGCGGGAGCAGCTGCGCGAGCGCTACGCCCGCCTGCTCAAGGCGGGCAAACTCTGGCAGCAGCTGGTCGCGCTGGATCCCACGGACGAGACGGCGCAGTGCGCGCTCATGCAGGCGGCGCTCGACGCCGGCAATCGCGGCGAAGTGATCAGACTGTTCCACCGCTTGCGCGAACGATTGCGGGTCGACCTCGGCGTGGGCCCCAAAGCGGCGAGCATAGCGCTCTACGAGCAGGCTCTTGCCAAGGTGGAGACGGCTCCCGTCAGCCTGGTCGACCGCGTGCGCGCGTCTTTGGCTTGGGGCCTCGTCCACCTCCAGAGCGGCGAGCTGCAGAAAGCAGCGCAAGTCGCTCGCGAAACTCGGGCCCTAGCGCTCGAGGGCAGACTCGCGCGCGAAGTCGGCGAATCCAGCGCGCTGCTCGGGCTGACCGCGCACATGCAGGGCCGCTGGCTCGAGCTCTTTCGCTCGGAGTTCACTGAATGGGTCCGCGCCGCTCCGGAATTTCTGCCGAGCGTCTTCGACGGGCATCTGTGCCTCGCTCAATTTTGCCTGTGCGGAGCGGGCGGCCACGACCAAATTCGCGTTGCTGCTTCCGAGCTCCTCACTCTCGCCGAGAGCGCGGGCTCCGATCCCGGCCGCGCCCTAGCCCTCTCCTGTCTCGGTGAAACCGCCCTCTTCTCAGGCTACGTCGACGAAGCCGAGCGCCTGCTCACCGAGGCCGAACGGCTGCACACCGAGACTGGCGCGGTCGCCGGCCGTACCCTCGCGCTCGAGCGCCTAGCGGAGATCCAACTCGTGCGCGGCCAAAAATACAAAGCCAACCGCACCGTCCAACGTGCCCTCAACATCGCGCTCGACAGCTGGCTGAACCCCCACCTCGCGATGCGCCTGAAAGCGCTCGCCGTCCAAACCGCGGCGAGTCCCGAAGACGCGGCGCCAATCATCGCCGAAGGCGACCGCGCCCTCTACGGCCCGGGCGCCTGCCAACCCTGTTCCATGGGCTTCCGCACTGCATCCGCCATCGCCCTTGCCGAAGCAGGCGACATCGACGCCGTCGCTCGCCGCCTCGACGAAGCCGAGCGCCTCGCCGGCATGTGGAACGGCGGCCCCTGGGTCGCCGCCGTCTGGGAAGCTCGCGGCGTCCACCGTCAGGCGCAGGGCCAGACGGAACGCGCCGTGGCGGCACTCGACGAAGCAGCGACGCGGTTTGGTGATTTGGGGCGACCGCTCGATCAGGCGCGGTGTCGGGCGCGGATGAAGGGCATTGGGGCACGCGTTGACTAGCGCGGCGGCACCCGATGCAAGAGAGATTTGGCGCTGGCTCGAGGCAGCGCTCGCGCTGCCTCGCCCCGACCCGGAGCTCGTCGCCGTCGCGCTCGGCGCGCGACTTTCGCTGGAAGAAACCCGCGGCGCCTGGCGTTACTTGGGTGCGAGCGGCGCGACGGGGCCAATCGCCAGCGTGCGCGTGATTTACAACGCGACCCTCGGGCAGGGCCGCATCGTCCTCCAAGTCCGCAACTCCCTGGCATGGCACGAGCTCGACTGCTCCACGCGCTGGGGACTACCCGAGCTGATGCTGAACCCCTCCCACCCACCCGACGGCATCACCCACTACCGTTATTGGATTCAAGACGACACGCGGTTCGTCACGCTGACGACGCGCGGGTCCGATCTCCTCCAGGTCACGCTCGGTTGGGAGCCGCGGCCGATCCCTTACGGCCAAGAAGCAGTGTTCAAGACAGCCCCAGCCGCCGTCTATCTCCGCAACTACGACACTGTCGCCAACGTCCTCACTTACGGCGTGCACGACCGCTCCGCGCGCGTGCTACCGCGCGCGGAGTTCGCGGCCCTCGGCAGCGAGCTGACGAATGGCGCCTTCGTCCAGGAGGACGACATGATCGTCGGCGTCTTCGCCACGCCCGCGGGTCCCGCGTTCTTCTCTCAATACGGTAAAAAACGCGTCCTCGGCCGCTTCGGCGTGGTCACCACCACGCGCATGCCGACCCCGAGCGGACGGTTTCGCTTCACCTTGTTCGTCGCGGGACGCCACTTCTTCGACGTGCTCTACCGCGAGCGCCATGGCCTCGGCGCGAACCCCTACGACAACGAGCCAGCCGACATCGACCTATTCGCGTGGCTCGTCGAAGCGACCAAAACTGAGGACTTCTTCGTCCGCTTCACGCGTCCCTGGATCGGGTGAGGGTGTTCGGCTTTTTGCTGTGGCGTCCGCGGAGGGAGAGGCTCATCATGCGCTCGTTCATCATGAATTCTGCGAGGTACGTTCATCTGCTGTCGACTGTTCTCGGGGTGACGGGCTGTTCGGCGGCCGACCCTGCGGCTAGCGATGCCGCCGATGAGTCATCGACAACCAGCGAGGCGTTGAGTGGCGGCGGTCCCGCGAACAAGGCCGGCGGCAGGGACGAAAGCGTCCTCGTCACTTTGAACGACGATACGGTTCACCGACTCTCTGCCTCGGGCAAGGATCTCGGAGTTTTCGCGCAAGCGGGCCTCGACAATCCCGGGGGTATCACCCTCGATCGGTTCGGGAACGTGTATGTCGCGAGCGTGAACAACGGCACCATTCATGAGTACACGGCAGCGGGGGCCGACCTCGGCGTCTTCGCGACGTCCTCTGAACCGGTGGATTTGGCCTTCGATCACGCCGGCAATCTGTTCGTCTCCGACATATCGGACAACTCGCTGAGGAAGTTCTCGCCCCGTGGTGACGCTCTCGGAAGCGTCGCCTCCGTGTCGGGCACCCATTGTCCGAGTGGGCTCGCTTTCGACCGTGCCGGCGATCTCTTCGTGGCCGACCAATGCCACAGCGTGGTGCTGAAGGTCTCGCCGTCGGGGACGATCCTCGCGACCATTTCGTCCGGCATCAGTAATCCCATCGAGCTTGCCTTCGACGATGGTGGTCACCTATTCGTCGTCAACAGCGACAACGGTGGTCCGTTCGGCAACACCATTCGTGAGTTCGACGCAGAGGGAACCGATCTCGGCACCTTCGCCTCGGACGGCCTGCATTTCCCGGTTGGGCTCGCGCTCCTACGAACGGGCCGCGCGTTGGTCGCGAACGAGAGCCAGCGCACTGGCGCAACCGACTACTCGATCCGCTTGCTCGCCTCCGACGGCTCGGACCTCGGTGACTTCGTCGTCCTGCCGTCCCAACCGCGGCATTTGGCCGTCGTCGCGCCCGCAAAGCAGCCGAACTGTCACGGTCGCTAGCGCGAAGTGGTGACGTGACCGAACCGGCGCGAAGGCTCCCGCTCCATGTTGACGAGACGACGGTGCGCTTCCTCGTGTTGCTCACGCTCGGGTGGTCGGTCATCGCGGTCGGACTGCTGCTGCTCGGGGCGCTCGCAATATTGGGGGCGCTCGTGCTCGCTCCTCTCAGCTTCGTCACGGGGTGCTGCGCCTTGTGGGTCGCGCTCGGGAAGTCGCTCTGGCGCTGGGCGATCCGCATTCTCATTACTCCGCTCGTCTGGTACGGCATGCTTCTGCCGACGTTCGACCCTCAAATCGTTTCTATGGGCGGTAGTGAGTCGCTGTGGTCGCGCGGGTTCTTCTTCTACGGCCTTCCTTGGGCGTGGGTCTTGGTCGGACTCTGGACGTTCTTCATAGCGAAAGTCGCCGAACGAGAAGAGCAGCTCGTCCGCGATGACCTGACCCGCGGCCACCGCGACCCGAAATTGCTCGTGTCGGCCGCCGCGATCGCCGGGATCGTCGTCGCCGTCACCATGCAATGCACGGTCGGCAGTGTGGCAGCGACCCTGGTCGCAGGAGGCTGCTCTGCAACCCTCATCGCTTGGCTCTGCGCCCGATTTCCCGCGACCATAGACGCACTGAGGCGTCGCCGGGCCTCACCGTGATGCTCTCCCCTAAACTGCGCGCCAATGCGCCGGAAGCGCCTCGACCGACCAGTGGAGATTGAGGTCAGGGTGGCATAGCAGAGCGCAGCTCGGACGCGCGGCTTGGCTGCCGGTGGCGGCTGTCAGTGCTGCTCTACGGAGAGTCTCGAAGCATCTTAATCGACGCAGACGCCTGACGTGACTCTCGTCGTCTGGCCGCGCCCAATGCCACGAACATTAAGAGAGAGAGCCCCCAGGCGTGCTCGCGACCGGCTCCGGTCGTCGTGCACGCGCAACCCGGACTCGAGTCCCTGGTGATATCCATTGGTGAGGAGCTGCCGCCCGCTCCGGAGGCGCCCGCACCTGTTCCGCCGCTTGCGGGGACCGGACCACCGGTGCCACCCCCACCGCCGCTGCTCGCGCCGGCTGTGTTCACCATCGAGCCGCCGTGACCACCGGCGGTCCCGCTCGGCAATCCGCCGGCGCCTCCTGTGCCGAGCGTCGCGCCACCGATCCCGGCTGCGCCGGCCGCAGTCGCGCCACCAGCTCCTCCGGCGTGGCCATTCCGGCCGCCGTTGGCCATACCGCCGTTGGCCATACCGCCGTTGGCCATACCGCCGTTGGCCATACCGCCGGTGTTCGCGCCACCGGTGCCCGCTCCGCTGCTGCCCGCGCCGCCCCCGGCGCCTGCGGTGGCCGGGCCGGTCCACGCATTCTGCAACTGTAAAAGACCCGACTGGTTCGGAACGGAAAGAACCAGACTCGAGCCGGTTCCGCTCCGAGTGGTCATGCTGTACCAGTCTCCGTCCTTCAGACCAACCCAGTAGAAGCTCCCCATCTTCCAGGCGCGCAGCTGGCTGCTCATACCGCGGATGTAGGCCTCGAAGTAATTCGTCGGAGATTTGCCGTAGTCGAGGGAGCCGTAGCTGACCCCGTTCTTGCTGCCGGGGCTCATCGGTCCGCCCCATTCCGTGCACACGGTGCGGTCGGCGTAACTGCCGACCTCACCCTGAAACTGGCTTACCCATTGAGACTCGCTGGACCAGGTGTCGGAGCCAAAAAAGCTGTAATCGTGCACGGCCAGGAGGCAACCGTCGAGCGCGCTGGCCGCGCCTACGTTGGGAACATTCTGGGCATTACCGGTCCCATCGAGGATGACCCTGCTCTTCGGAACGCTGGGAAATTGCGTGAGCCAGCTGCTGTAAAGCGAGATGAGGTCGGTCGTGCTGTACATATTCGGTTCATTGAAGACTTCGAAATAGGCGTTGCTGTTGGCGCCGTACCTGTCCACTACCGTCTTCCACATGTTCCAAAATGCGTTCATGTCTGCTGGCTTGTTACTCTTGGCGCTGTCCCAGTAGCACAGGATGACACTGCCCTCGGAAAGCACGGCATCGATCGCACCCGTGTACGTGCCCCAGTATCCCGAGACGGTCGGCTCGTTGATCGGCATTCGGACGGCGTTCGCGTCGAGCATCGAAACGAACTGCGTCATTACGCTGGTTCCCGTCGCCAAAGCCGAATCGTAGGTATCCGATGAGGAGAGACCCGAAACGTAGAGAACGCCAGACTGGAAATTGTCTCTCGAGTCGGCCCAGTTCACGCCCCGAAACTGATTGGTCGTCGCCGAGGCACGTGTCGCAGCGATGGATATCGCGATCGACAGCAGGGCGCCTGTTCTGGAGTAAATGATCCGAGGTTGAGCTCCCCCGTGCATGACCTCGCGGCTCGTCTCGTTAGAGGGAACCATCACCCGTACTGTCGCCGGCCCTCCGCTCGTGCAGTGAAAACACGCTCCGTCGCCATCGGAGTTTTTCGCCGAGCGCTCACCTCAGCGGGCGCCGGCGCTGCGAATTTCCGACGGAACCTCGTCGCCACGCCCACTGCAAACAAGGAGAGGTCCGTACTCTGAACCCTCGCGCATTCTACCCTCGACGCAGTTCATGGTCGGGTTCGTTGCTCGGCCTCACGTGTTTGCTCAGTTGCAGCGGACCGAGCGCGCCTTCTCCCTCGGAGCAGGCCGGCGGCTCGGTGTCTGTCGGGGGCGCGCCTGCAGTAGGCGGGCAAGTCTCGACGGCGGGCGGCGGCAAGCCTGCGACGGGTGGTCTCGCTGGGATTGGCGGGCAATCTGGCGGGCCCGGTTCTGGAGCGGTGACAGGTTCTGGTGGCTTTGGTGCGACGGGCGGAGCGCCGGCAGGCGGTACAGGAAGCGGAGGCCTTTCGGCAGGCGGTCCAGCAGCAGGCGGGAGTCCCGCGATCGGCGGAGCCCAAGCTACCGGCGGCAGCGCGGTCGGCGGTGGACCGACCGGCGGCAAGAGCGGCGCCGCAGCGGGGGGCCGCAGCGCAGCCGGTGGCACGCCGGCAAACGGTGGCGCGCCTGCAACGGGCGGTTCGCCACAAGCGGGTGGACGCGGGACGGGCGGGTCGGCGGCGAATGGCGGCAGCAATGGCTACGCGCCGTGTGCCGCCGGAACTGCTTGCGTGGTTTTGCCGCTCGGGGATTCGATCACGGAAGGCTGCTGCACTTCGCCCGAAGGCGGCTACCGTATCGAGCTGTTTACGCAGGCGGTGAACGACAAGCGGAACATCACGTTCGTCGGGGGCACGCTCGGCATCGGAGACGCGGCACCGAACGGCCCTACGACCGTCGCGGGCCAACCGTTTCCCAAGGGAAACGAAGGCAACGGCGGCTACACGATCGCCAACCCTTCGAGCAAGGGCGGCATTGCCGGCGCGATTACGGACCAGTCGTGCTCGACGTACAAGCCTAACATCATACTCCTGATGATCGGAACGAACGATATCCTTCAGAACATCGACCTCGGAAACGCGCCTGCGCGGCTCGCGAGTCTACTGGACGAGATCATCACCGACGCACCGAATGCGCTCCTCGTCGTAGCGTCGATTCCACCCTGCTGCACCGACGCGACGGTCCAAACCTACAACGCAACCATTCCAGACATGGTGACGAGCCGTGCCCAAGCCGGCAAGCACATCCTGTTCGTCGACGCTCACGCTGCCTTCGTCAAAGATACGAATTACAAGGCCGACTATATTTCGAGCGACGGGCTTCACCCGAGCAGCAATGGGTACGCCGTCATCGGCGATCTGTTCTACGGGGCTATCAAGACTGTGCTGCCGTAATCCCGCTCGCCCTGCTCATCGACAAAGCAGAAACGCCCTCCGAGGGAGGGCGTTTCGTTGAACGATTTTCCGGGGATCTCCAGGTGGACTACCAGATGCGGAAGTTGCCGCTGACGTGGAGCATGCCGAGCATGTAGAGAACCCCGTTCCAGTAGTCGTGGGATGGGACGGAGGTCGACCAGAGCTTGTCCACGAAGGCTTTGCCCGAGGATGACGGCAAGCCGAAGCCCAGGGTGGAGTTGCACCCCACCGATGCGCCGCCGTTGTTGCGGGAGCTGGAGTAGGAGCCGAACTTGGTCGCGTACGTGTCCCTCTGCCAGGTATCTTTGCCGAACAGATACCAGTCCATCATGAGGTTGACGGGGCATCGGGTCGAATCGGAATTGGCGGCCTGCGGGTTCGTGGCCGTCAAGCTGGTTTGGTAGGGACAGACGCCGTTGCTGTCCACCGCCTTCTGCATGTAGGCGCGCCCCGCCGTCGCAGACTGCTGCCAGAAGTCCGCGTTCGCCGTGTCGAAGCAGGCCCAGACCTCGTAGAAGGCCGGCAGGACGTACGAAGGATCCACGTTGTTCGAGCTGGAGCCGAACTTGACCAGGTAGTATTGCGAGCTGAAGTACTTGGTCCGTATCAGGTCGAGAACCCACTTGGCCTCGGTCGAGTAGGCGATCTTGGCGGGGCCGCTCGAGTCGCCCCAGCGGTGCGAGGCGAAGATGAGGGCGGTCGCGAAGTACTCCTCGCCGTCCGGCGCTCCACCGCCGGCGCACCCCGAACCCGAGGTCGAGCACTTCCATCGAATCTCGCCGGTGCCGTTCGCCATGTGGTTCTTGACCCAGGTCCAAAGGCGGTCGAACTCGGTCTGATGGTCGAGCTGAACCGAGATCACCATGCCGTAGGACATGCCTTCGGTGCGCACGTCGTTGTTGTAGATGTCCTGGACGTACGATTCGTCCGAGCCGGGCCCGTTGTAGAAGATGGTCCCCGAGCCGCTGGGGTTGAAGAGCGTGGACCAGGCCTGGCTGACCTTCGCGTCGCTGTCCGCCTGGGTGTGACCGGAGACGGTGACGAAGAGATTGGCGTAGCTCGTGGGCGGCGTGCATTCGCCACCGCTGCCGGCGGTGCCGCCGCTCCCCGCGCCCCCAACGCCGCCGGTACCGCCGCCTGAGCTGCCACCCGAGCCCCTGCCTCCTGCGCCGCCGGGGGCACCACCCACGCTTCCGCCCGCGCCGCCTTTGCCCGCGCGCCCGCCCGTGGCAGCGCCACCGGCGACGCCTCCCGAGCCCCCCGTCTGGGACGTCCCCCCCGAGCCCCCCTGGCCCGACGAGCTCCCACCGGTTCCGGCGGTGGTGCCACCCGTCCCCGCGCTCACGCCACCCGTCCCGACATTCGTGCCGCCGGCTCCGCCAACGCCGCCCGTGCCGGAGGAGGTCGCGCCTGCGTCGGGCAATCCAGTTCCACCCCGGCCTCCTGATCCGCCTGCACCCATCTGGTCGCCACTATTTGAATCGCAACCCACTAGGAGGGCGGCCAGCGAAAGAATGGACAGAGCAGATGAAACAGTGCGCAAGGCGAAACTCTTTCCCAGAAAGGCTGTTCCGCGAGCAGTGCCTGCAACCAGCTTTTCCGTTTGTTCTGCTGCCAGGTGGTAGCGCAGGCGCAACAACCCCGGCTGATGAGCTTGGAACACTTCAGCGTGGACGGCGCGCTCATCGACGCGCAGGTCGGAGTCAGCCCCGAACCTTACGGACTTTGCGGGCACGGCCGCTCCGCCCGTGGCTCGTCGCTCGCGGCAGACACCATAAGACAACCCACCGCGGAGCCTTCCTCGGTTGCGCTCTCGACGGCGTGCCTCAGGAAGCTGGCGAGCGAGGCGCGAAGGCCCCGCGGCGAGAGAAGTGCCTTCGCAGCGTTGGCGCCCTTCCTCTCTGCGTACTCCCTGAGGACGCTTTCCGCATTCGCATTGCAGCCTGAGCGGCCAAGCGCCGTGTGACGTTACTCCCCGCAGCGAGCACGCCGAAAACGTGCGCTACGTGTCGGTTTGCAGTGTTCGTGCGATCCTCGCTCGCGAACATGGAGGAGTGAAAGATGCCTTCTACGACCGTCGCGCCAAAGAGCATGTCAGCGGTGCTGTCGTCCCTCGATCGGCTACTGCCCGAGCTGGAGGCGCTTTACAAGGACCTCCACGCGCACCCCGAGCTGTCGATGCAGGAGACGCGCACGGCCCAGGTCGCCGCGGATCGGCTGCGCAAGGCGGGGTTCGCGGTGACGACGGGCGTCGGAAAGACGGGCGTGGTCGGAGTCCTCGAGAACGGCGCGGGGCCAACGGTCATGCTCCGTGCCGACATGGACGCCCTCCCGATCGAAGAAGCGACCGGGCTCGCGTACGCGAGCAAGGTGACTACGAAGGACGACGCGGGAAAGACTGTCCCCGTCTCGCACATGTGCGGCCATGACATTCACGTCACGTGGCTCGCGGGCGCGGCCGCGCTCTTGGCCGCCGAGCGCGGGACGTGACGCGGCACGTTGATGGTCGTTTTTCAGCCTGGCGAGGAGACGGCGCAGGGCGCGCAAGCGATGATCGACGACCATCTCTTCGAGCGGTTCCCCAAGCCCGACGTGGTGCTCGGGCAGCACGTGATGGTCGGGCGCGCGGGAGACGTCGCCGGGAGCGCCGGGCCGATCACGTCCGCCGCCGACAGCCTGCAGATCCGACTGTTCGGACGCGGCGCGCACGGCTCGATGCCGCAGGCGAGCGTCGACCCGGTGGTCATGGCAGCTTCGACGGTGCTGAGGCTCCAGACTATCGTCTCACGCGAGGTGGCCGCCACCGAAGCCGCGGTGGTGACAGTGGGTGTGCTCCAGGCGGGCACGAAGGAGAACGTCATCCCCGACGACGCGATCATCAAGCTGAACGTCCGAACGTTCGACGCGGGCGTTCGCGAGCGCGTGCTCGCGGCCATCGAGCGTATCGTCAACGCGGAGGCAGCCGCTTCGGGGGCCCCCCGCAAGCCGGAGATCACGACGCTCGATCGGTACCCTCTCAACGTGAACAACGTGGCGGCGAGCCACCGGATCGCCGACGCGTTTCGCACGTACTTCTCTGAGAGTCGTGTACACCACACCGGCCCCGCGCCCGCGAGCGAAGACTTCGGTTGCTTCGGGACCGAGTGGCACGCCCCCTCCGTCTTCTGGTTCGTCGGTGGCAACGAGCCGGAGGCCTACGACCGAGCGAAGCAGGCCGGCAAGCTCAACGAACTGCCGGTGAACCACAGTCCACATTTCGCCCCGGTGCTCCACCCGACGCTGCGGACTGGCGTGGAAGCGATGGTCGTTGCCGCGCTCGCGTGGCTCTCCTTCTGACCGCAGCGTGCCGATGGAGCACACGCTCTTCGTACTCGCGGATCTTCTCGGAACGTTCGCGTTCGCCATGAGCGGCGCCGCCGCCGCAAAGGAGCGCCGACTCGACTTGTTCGGCGTCTACGCAGTGTCCTTCATGCCGGCGTGCGGAGGCGGGATCTTGCGCGACGTTTGCCTCGGAGCTCTTCCGCCGGCCGGCATCTCCGATTGGCGCTACTTGGCGTGCTGTGTCGTCGCCTCGACGGTGACGATCTGGGCAGGGCGTTGGGTGGAGCGCCTCAAGGATCCCGTGACGTTCTTTGACTCGCTGGGCCTCGGGTTCTTCGCCGTCGTCGGCGCCCATCAATCGCTCCTGCACGGCGCGAACGCCGAGGCCGCGATCATCCTCGGTACCGTCACCGCGGTGGGCGGCGGGGCGATCAGGGATGTGATCCTCAATCGTGTTCCCGCGATACTCGAGAGAGAGATCTATGCGCTGCCGGCGCTCCTCGCCGCGATGATCCAAGTGGTTCTCCAGGTCAACGGATGGTCCACCGGCCTCACGCTGTGGTTCGGGGCGGGAGTGTGCCTGGTCACCCGCCTCCTGGCTGTCCGCTACTCGTGGGGGCTTCCCGTGGTTGGCAAGCAATGAGGTCCCCGCCCAAACTTTCACCACGGAATGGTGCCGGCGTCGTTCGCGAACGTGCCGGTGGGTCCGTCGTCGCCGAGCAGCGCGAGCCGCACTGGCTCTTTGGCTGCTTCGCCGACCGTGCGCGGTCCGCTGTGGCCGTTAAGATCGGTCGCGGTGTGTCCGGGGCACGCTGCGTTGACCTTGATGTTCGTGTCAGCGAGCTCCTGTGCAAATGCCACGGTGATGGCGTTGAGCGCGCTCTTCGAGGGACCGTAGGCGACGCCGCCGATGCCGCGCATCGGGAAGGCGGGATCTGTGATGGCGGTGAGCGAGCCGAGGCGGGTGGAGACGTTGACGATGCGGCCCGCGGGCGCCGCGCGCAGGAGCGGCAGCATGGCCTGAGTAACGGCGATCACGCCGAAGACGTTCGTTTCGAACACGGCGCGGACGTCGTCGAGGCGTGTCGTGCTTGCCGTGCCGAACGTTGCGATGCCGGCGTTGTTGACGAGCACGTCGAGGCGCCCGAACTCGCGCTGGATGCGGCTGACAGCGGCAGCGATCGAGTCGGCGCGGGTGACGTCCAGCGGGCAGGCGCGAGCATCGCCGGCGATGCGTTGGGCGGCGGCTTCGCCTCGCGCGGCGTCTCGTGCGCCGACCAACACCGTGAGACCGCGCGCGGCGAGAGCGCTCGCGATGGCATGACCGATACCCTTGTTGGCGCCGGTGACCAGCGCAACCTTGTTTTCGTGCATGGTTCCGACATAGCCAGCGAGGCAGCCGCCGCCTTGGCGATTCTTGGCGGGAAATTCGCGAGTGGCGCCAAGAATGTCCAAGCGCCCCACCCGCGCGCGCGTAAAATGATGATGTGGTGGCTCGCAAGCATGTCCTCCCCGTGTCCGTTCCCGGCCTCCGCGCGCTGCGCTGGTCGAGCGACGAGCTCTACGTCGGAATGAAGGAGTCGTACACGATCACCCGCGTCGAGGCGGGGCGTTCCTCCTTTTTGACCCGCGGCAAGGTGTGGTCGAGCGCCCCTGGCTCGCTCCGAATCCAGGCGCCCGGCGACGTCGTGCGTGACCTCGCGCGAGATGGCAGCGCGACTTATCAGATCGTCGTGTTTTCGCCGCGCGCGGTGGACGGCGTCAACGACAACGTCCGTGTCCATTCGCATCTCGAGGCAGGGGATCCGCGCGGCGCGGCATTCCAGCGCTTGCACGACGCAGTGAAGGCCGGTGCGGGTCGGCTGGCCCTGGAGGTCGCGGTCACCGAGGCGACCTTGGCGTTCGCAGCCATCCAGAGCGCGAGGTGCGAGCAGACGCGTGCAGTGCGCCGCGCGATCGACCACCTGCGCGACCGCCTCGATGCGGAGGTGACGCTCGACGCGCTTGCCGACCACGCCGGCACCGACAAGTTCCACCTGTGCCGCGCCTTCCGAGCGGAAGTCGGCCTACCACCTCATGCCTACCTCACGCGGCTGCGCATGATGCGCGCGAAGGAGCTCCTGGCGGCAGGCGTGAAGCCGAGCGAAGTCGCGCAGCGAGTCGGGCTCTACGATCAGAGCCAGTTGAACCGGCACTTCCGGCGTCTCGTCGGCACGACCCCCGGCGCCTACGCACGCGAGCACGCAAGCTGAGATGACGGCGGTCGAATGTCCGGGTTGGGTTCGGCAGCGGGCAGCCCTAGGTCTCGACCTCAACGGTGGCGACAGCGTGCCGAAGCTCGGAAGGTCGCTCGTGGTGCATTCCTAGCCCTCCGCACACCCCCAAATCGTTTTCGGAGGCCTTCCTAGCCCTCCGCGCACCTCCAAATCGTTTTCGGAGGCCTTCCTAGCCCTCCAAAAACCGTCGCGGAGAGCGCGAAGGCCTTTTTGAGTCAGCCACACGGGAATTTCGGGTTCTCGGGGGCCTTCCTAAGCCGTCGAAAACGAATTTGGGGTTCCCGGGGGCCTAGGAATGCCTCCAAAACCGGTCTGGGGGTTGTTGGAGGCCTAGGAAGGCCCCCACCCGTTCGTCCGGCGTACGGCGACTGTGTCGATTTCGCGCAACTGACTCCCACTCCGTCCCGACCAGGACTTCATGCGGCGGATTGTCCGTCGCGCGAACAGGATTTGAGAGTTCATGGATACGAATGGAAACCTAAATGACGAAGCGCTGGTGAGCGCGGCTTACGAGCGCGTGAAAGCCGACCTCGCGGCCATCAAGCCGGAGGAATTCATCCAGATCAACCTCGACATCCCGACGGCGGTCTCGACCATCATCGGTGTCTTGCCCGAGGTGAAGGCACTGCGACCCCGGATCGAGAAGGAGCTGCCGTCGTTCGACCTCGTGTCGTTCGACAAGCTCGAGGATTACGCGTGGGCGCTCAGCTACGCGCAGTCGCTGTACCTGACGGCCACCCAACCGCCCGATGATTTGGCGGAGCTCGGGCCTGCCGCGACCCAGCTTCGAGAGCGGCTACTCGCGGACGCGCAGTCCTTGGCGCAACACGGGCTCGTCGACAGCGCACAACTCGCTGAGCTGAAGGGCGCCAACGGCTTCAAAAACGTCGCCCAAGACCTGCAGATCCTCGCCATCGCCCTTCAGGCCAATTGGGCCAACCTTCAAGGTAAAACACCGACCACCGCCGCCGATCTTGAAACGGCCATGCGTATGTCGGCGCGCCTCATGCGCATCGTGGGCCTGCGCGAACAGGGGCCGGCACAACTCGCGGCCGCTACCGATCAGCGCCTCCGGGCATTCACACTCGTCCTCAACGCGTACGACGACATACGTCGAGCAGTCGGCTACCTGCGAGCCCGTGAAGGCGACGCGGACTCGATCGCACCGGCACTCCACCCCGGTCGCCCGCGGCGCAAACCGACCGAGCCGCCCGCGCCACCCACGAACACCGCGCCCTCGCCTGTCACGCCGCCGGCAGCACCGCCAGGCGCGACTCCGTCCCCTACCGCAACGCCCGCAGTCGCGACGGGCACGTCGACGACTGCGCCCAGCAACAACCAAGGTCCCTTCGTTTCGTGAGTGCGTGATGAGACCGGTATTGAACCTGGGAGCGTGGCGCCATTTGAGCGGAAAGGAGGGCGGCCACGTTCTCGGGTTGCCGGCCGAGCACCTCGCCACACACGGCGTCGTCGTCGGCATGACGGGCAGTGGCAAGACCGGCCTCGTCACCGTCCTGATCGAAGAGGCCGCACGCGCGGGCGTGCCGACGCTGGTCATCGACGTCAAAGGCGACCTGCCGAACCTCCTCCTCGCCTTCCCCGACTTCACCCCAGCGCCCTTCGAACCCTGGATCGAACGTGCGCGCGACAGCCTCACCCCCGAAGCCGTCACCGCGCGCGCCGCCGAGCTCGCCACCAAGCGTCGCGCGGCGCTGAACGAATGGGGCATCGGCGAAGCCGAACTCGCGGACTACGCGCGCGGCACCGACATTCGTGTCCTGACACCCGGTGGCACGGCCGGCGAACCCCTCCACATCCTGTCATCGCTCGAACGCCGCTCCCCGCATTGGGACACCGATCCCGAGGCTGCGCACGACGCCCTAGCGGCTGCGGTCTCGCTCGTCCTCCGCCTTCTCGGCCGCGAGCCGGATCCTGCCAAGAGTCGCGAGCACGTCTTCCTCAGCGTGCTCGCCGAGCGACGCCTGACGTCGGGACAGCCTCCCGAGCTCGGCGCCCTCCTCCAAGACGTCCTCGAACCACCCATCGACCGCATCGGCGCCCTCAGCGTCAACGCCTTCATCAAAAAATCCGAACGCCGCGCCCTCGCGGCGGCGCTCAATAACCTCCTCGCCTCCCCCACCTTCGCCAACTGGCGCCAGGGCGCGACCCTCGACGTCGCCGACTGGCTCACACCGCGCGCTGCGCGCACCCCCATCGTCATCGTCAGCGTCGCCCACCTCGACGACGACGAACGCGCCCTCGTCCTCGGCGTCCTGCTCCAAGAAATCCTCTCCTGGGTCCGCACACTGCCTGGCTCCGAGCTCCTGCGCGCCCTCATCGTCTTCGACGAAATCTACGGCTTCCTTCCCCCGCACCCCGCAAACCCTCCCACCAAGCGCCCCCTCGTGGCGCTCATGAAACAAGCCCGCGCCTTCGGCGTCGGCATCGTCGTCGCAACGCAAAACCCCATGGACCTCGACTACCGAGCGCTCTCGAACGCCGGCTTGTGGTGCCTCGGACGGCTACAGACGGATGCAGATCGGACCCGCATTTTGGATGGGCTGAGCGCTGCCGGGCACACGGCAGCAACGTCGGGCAACGGCAGCGAGAGCGCCGACGAACTGCGACACACGTTGCAGAGATTGGCGTCGCGCTGGTTCGTCGTACGGAACGCCCGCGTGGCGTCGCCACCCGTGCTGTTGCAGCCGAGGCATGCGATGTCCGTGTTGCGAGGGCCGATGACGCGACGGGAGATTCGGAGGGCGAGAGGGGTTGAGTGACTCCCAAGTCCCGCGCACCGACCCCGGCAAACCGAAGCGGGAGCAGCTTCTGGACCGCATCCGAAGTTAAGAGCGTTAGCTAAGCAGAACTCGCTTTCAGTCGACATCACGCCGCGGGCGTTGTTCAAAGCTGTATCAGACGAAGAAAAGCAAGTGCAATCGCGTCTCCGGCAGATGTCTCTGGCTGTTCGATCTACTTGTTCCGAATAGTCACTGAGGTCACGGCTCCGACTACGTTGATGTTCGTAATCTGGCTGATGCCCGCGTCGGTCGTGACCTTGAGTTGCCAGGTGCCGGGGGCGTTCGCGACGACTACAGTCGCGTCCCCGTGACCGAAGCATGGGGGAGATAGCAATATCAAATTTTTGGTCCACGGACCATCGTGCTTCAATCGCACATCGCAGACGAGCGCTGCGTTCTGAAGCAGATTGATGACGCGAATTTCGCGCTCGTCCCCACGTCGATCAACGCCTCGATCCGTTTCCTGTTGCGCCTCGATTCTCATCGTATCGTGGCCCGATGCGCAACCAATGACCAAGACTCCTGCAAACCTCAGCGCATACCGAATGCTCTTCATGTTGACTACTGCTCTTACCATGTGAAGCGGAGCCATCGGAAGATGTCGAGATCGTTCTTGGGGTATGAATTCTGGGCCAATGAGCCGAGTTGGTAGACGGAGACGATGGAAAGATTTTTCCAATCTTGCGCGACTCCTATTGTCCCCGGCATCCGCGAAACCCAAACAAATGACCAAGCGTGTTTCGTCGCGGTCACGCGCATGAGCCCCCGCCCCCGCATCGTGAAAATAGTCTCGACTGAAGTTGACTCGCGTTAACACCGGACGTAGAGCGGCGCCATTGGCAGAGGTTATGAACGCGACTTTCGTCGTTCTCCATATACTTGGTTGTCTTGAAAGGTTTGGATTCTATTCGCTATGAACGGTCGTTTTCGGTATCTGCTCGTCCTTGCGCTGCTCGTTGTTTCGGCCGTCGCCTCGGCACAAGAGGAGGCGCCGCAAGATTCGAGGGCGCTCTTGGATCGCGCGACGGATCTTCAAGCGCGTGAAGAGTATGCTGCCGCATTGCCGCTCCTCGAGGCCGCACTCACCCGGCAAGATACTGCCAATAAGGCTAGCGATGCACTCACCGGCGCGATCTTGGGTCAGCTTGCAACCCTCCATGCGTCGAGCGACAATCAGTCGGCGCCGAATCGAGCGCTGGAGCGAGTCAAACGCTGGATGCATGATGCCAGCAATGTGCAGGTACTTCAGCTGGCCGCCATCAACGTCGAGCTCGCGGAGCGATATCGCGCGAACAATGACTTCGTGAATGCTGCCGGCTTGTTACGTGAGTCGCTTCAAATTCGTCAGTTGTTGCTGGGCACGGAAAGCCTGGAAGTTGCGGAGTGCGAGGCTGGGCTTGGGCTCGTTGCCCAGCAAACTGGAGACTTGGCGCAGGCGACTCCTTTATACGAACATGCGTTGCGTGTTCGAGAACGCCTGCTGCCTTCGGATGATCTGAGGCTCGCAACGAGTCTCCACAATTTCGCTTCCTTGTTAGTCGCCGTTGGTCGCTCGAAACAAGCCGAACCGTTGTTTTGGAGGGCGTTAGGCATTCGAAAGGCGAAGCTTGGTCTCGTGAACTCACAAGTCGCAACCACCATGAATAGTCTAGGGCTCCTCAAGTGGGAGGACGGCGAGGTAGCGCAAGCTCAAGACCTCTTAAACATGGCGCTGAAGATTCGAGAGCAAACCGAGCCTGGTCGGTCCGAGCTCGCGGACAGCCAAGTCAACCTCGCGAGTATTTGTCAGGAAAATGGGGACTATGCGCGCGCGGAGCCCTTGCTGCTCGGTGCGCTCGACATTTATAAATCGTTGCCCGGCCGAAACAACTCTCGCATTGCTAGCGTCCTGAGCGCTTTGGGCGTGCTGTACGATGCCATGGGAAATCGCGCGCAATCACTGCAGCGATATGAAGAAGCCCTTCGGCTCGTCCGCGCTACAGAAGATGCGTCGCTCCAAGGTGGCTATCTATTGTGCAACATCGCCAGCTACTTTAGACACCACGACCAAGCCGAGCGCGCAGTACCCCTTTTTCAGTCGTGCATTCGCGCCTTGTCGCGCACGGTCGGGGTCAAGGCTCCGGCGGTGGGCCAAGCACGCAGCAATCTGTCAACCGCCTACGGTGACGTGGGTGACTACTCGGCCGCGCAGCGTGAGGCTGAGGCTGCATTGCAAATCCTGCGTGAAGCCTCGGGGGATGGCAGCGCGGACGTCGCCGAAGCGTTGAGTAATCTGGCGGGCATTTATCGTTCTCAGCAGAAGATCGCTCTCGCTGTCGACGCTGCGTCGCGGTCCGCTCAAATTCGAGAGACAGTCACAACCGCTTTGCTCGGTGAGGGCGCTAGCCGAGACAAGCGTGCCTATTTTGCGACGCTAGCTCCGGATACGTATGAGATCTTGAGTCTCCATCTCGTGTCCGCCCCCGACGATCCTCAGGCACAGCGGTTGGCGTTCGACACTTTGTTGAGGCGCAAGGGGCGTGTGGTGGACGCCCAAGTCGATACGGTCCAAAGCGTGCGTCGTCGTGCAGATCCTGCCGATCTCGCGACTTTGGATCACTTGCGGGCGCTGCGCCAGGCGCTCGCAGCGCGTCTGTTGCACGGTCCCGCTCCGGGGGAGTCTCTCGCTACGAGCGACGCGCACAGCACCGAGCTGGCGTCGCAAGCGGATGTTCTCGAAAGGGATTTGGCTCGCAAATATCCCGGGCTCGACTCGAGGAGTCAGCCGGTCACGTTGGAGGCTGTGCAACGTAAGCTCGAGCCGGGACAGGCGCTCGTCGAATTCGGGCTTTTCTATGCATTGCCATCGACTCCGAAACAGCTGAGAGAGCAAGGTGCCCAGCAAGAGTACGTTGCGTACGTGCTACCAGCTCGGTCTCGAGCTACCTATGTCCGACTGGGACCGGTCAAGCCGATCGACGAACTCATTCGCGCCTTTGGTGAGGCTCTCGCCAAAGGGACTCCATATCGAAGCATTGCACGTCAGCTCGACGCTGCTCTGATGGGAAAAGTCCGCCCGTTGCTGGGAGGGGCGCGAGACGTGATCGTCTCACCGGACGGTTTGCTCAACCTGGTTCCATTCGGCGCGCTCATCGACGAACAAGATCGTCCGCTGATCTTGCAATACCGCTTTACCTACGTCACGAGCGGACGAGATCTATTGCAGGTGCCGGGTCATCCTCGAACCGGTGATGTCTTGATCGCGAACCCAGATTTTGGACCGGCTGCCGAAGTAGTGCGTGGTTCGACCCGCAAGGTCGGCTCGTTCGAGATGTTGACGGGCTCAGAGGCCGAGGCGCGAGCCATCCAGCAGACACTCCCGCAAGCTCGGCTGTTGGTCGGCGCGGCCGCGACGAAGTCAGCCGTTTTTGCCCTGAGGGGTCCTCGGATCCTACACGCTGCGACTCACGGCTTCTTGTTGAACCCTATGCCGACGGACGCTCTGTTGGGTTCGGGTATTGCGCTGGCCAATGCCAACGGAGGGGACGCTCAAGACGACAATGGCTTGCTAACCGCGTTGGAAGTTTCGTCGCTCGATTTATCAGGCACCGAGCTTGTTACGCTGAGTGGGTGCGAAACAGGTCTCGGCCAACTAGAGAGCGGCGATGGAGTCTATGGGTTACGGCGAGCCCTCGTGCTTGCCGGGTCACAATCACAAATTTTGACGCTCTGGGACGTGAATGACACGTCGACGGTCGACCTGATGCGCGATTACTACCAGGGGCTTGCCAGAGGCGGCGGGCGCAGTGAGGCGATGCGCCAAGCCCAACTAAAGGTACTCGCGAATCCGGACACCTCCCATCCCCATTACTGGGCAAGCTTCATCGTCTCGGGTGTGGGCGCTCCTCTTGGTGGGGGCCCCACGCCCGCGGTGCAACCCGTGAGTCCCGGAGCACGAGGTTGTGCGTGCACAGTGGAGCAATCGGGCGAGAGCGAGCACTTCGCGCCCTCTGCTGTTGTAGTATCCGCGGTACTCGCTAGGCTTCGGGCACGCCGGCGTCGTGCCCAGAAACGTGAACGAACAAAATGACGGAAAAGCCGCCCCCCCATCCGCTCTTTCACTTCTGGTCCACGGTGATCAACATTCCGAGCGTGATCGCAACGGTCATCGGGGTTGGGGCCGCAATCTACTTTAGTCGGCAATCATCGTTCTACGGAACTCAGGCCGAGAAGGACCGAGAGCTCCAGTGGCGGCCGGTGCTGAACGTGCTCGTCAAAACGGGCCCGCTCGACGAGCGCGAGCCGCTGGGGATCTTTTTGGAGAATGTCGGTAAGGGGCCGGCTCAGCTCACTGACTTTTGTTCCTCGCGCCCTCTTTCGGATGCGGTTGCGCCAGGCGTGCGAAGGATCGTGAGCACAGTGAGCCGAGGGAGCGTAGTTGCTGCTGGCGAACAGATCCCGCTCCTTGCCTTCACCCCTGCTCAGAAGCCTTGGAGTGAGGACGCCATCAGCAGCGTATTTGCCGCTGTGTCACAGCTCCAAGAGTCTCACGTCCAGCTCTCGGTGTGTTATGAGTCGTTCTACGGGGGTTGTTCCAAACTCACGCGTTCGCTCGCGTCCGGCGGGGCCTGGGCCGAACAGAGGGTGAGTTACCCCTGCGACGCGCGCTGCTGCGAGCTGGCACGACCGTCCGCCGCGCCAAGCGCCACACCGTAAGCACGCTCAGATCTCTGGTTGTCAGACGTGACAATCAGCACATGTAGTCGTTGCCAATTCGTCAGTACGTTCGATCTCGACGACGACGCGCAAGCATGGGCGCTCCCCGCTCGGAGCCATGCCTGACCTGTTCGCCCGCCGCTTCTTCGGTGCTCGAACGTCTCAGCGTCACGCTTGTACGTGAACGCCTTGCTGTGGCGTTCGCTGTGCTGGTCCACCCAGCGCACTATGCAGCCTTGCCATGCTTGCTCGGCATCGTCTCGAACGGGATCCTTCCCACGCGCCAGACCATCGGTCTCCCGTAACCCCCGGCGCTTCCTTTGCAGGGAACGTCGTGCGGCGCACTGGCCGAAAGCTGGCCCAAGAAACGCAAAGGACGCGGCCGCGAACAAGCCGCCGGGCGGGACCAAAGGGACCCGCCTCTCGGCGAGGTCTTTTTTCGGCTTGAATAGTTGCGCGGGGCGATACCCAGCGTGGGCAACGGAGATTTCCGTGCCCGTTGAGGTGAGAGTGGCGTGGCACGTGAACGACCTGCCATCGACCATCCTTGAGCTCCGCGCGCAGCGTAGGAGCCTTGAGGTCGTGCTCAACCAAATCGAGCGCCTCGTGAACTTCATCGCCGACGGACACGGCACTGCCGCCGTCGCGGAAAAGCTGCGCGGGCTCGAGCGCCAGGCCGACGCACAGCGGCAGAGCGTGGCGGCGCTGGAGAAGGACGCGGCCGCTGTCATCCAGCTCCCCACGCCAGACGACCTACTCAAGCTAGTGTTCGACCTCGAAAACCGGTTGAAGGCCGATCCGGTTCGAGGGCGTGAGGAGCTCCGTCGCATCTTCCGCGACGGTCGCATCACGCTCGTCCCGCAGCCGGCCGGCTTCTACATCGCCCGCAGCGAAATCCTGCCCCTGGTCCTACTAACGCCACCGCCCTCCGAGGATGACCTGGGAGGGCGGTATACAGCAGTTAGTTGCGCGGGGAGGATTTGAACCTCCGACCTTCGGGTTATGAGCCCGACGAGCTACCAGGCTGCTCCACCGCGCGTCAGAGGGGCGTAACTTAGTCGCGAGGGGTCGCTTGTCAAGCAATGGAAATCGACGAATTTTTGTCGTGATTCCGAGGTGTTGGGGCGGGAGGTGAACCGGCGCGGGGGCCGGGGCTCACAACGCCGTCACTTGCGCGTTTCTACGCCGCTCGAAGCGCTGTCTGCGACGCCGATTGAGAGGGCGCGCGTGGGTCCCGCTACGTGGCGGTGCTCACGCACTCCGGCTCCGAGCAGCTGTGAAAATTCCGAAGCTGCTGCGGAGTTTTCATGCGTGCTCGGGATGCGCCGTAGAGCCGTGCGCCCGCCCGATGCGCAACCATGACGACGGGTATCTCTGCGCTCGGCGCGCAACCGCTGCGCTGCCCCTTCCCACTCTGCGCGTCACGCCGTCTGTTCGACCTGTGGCGCCGGCTCGCGCAGGAATTCGTTTACGACGCGGAAGAACTCGGCCGGAAGGAACGGTTTGGGGACGAATTGTTCGCTGTCGTGGAGGGGGCGGACGCGGTCGCGTTCGGCGTAGCCGGACATGAAGAGGACTTTGAGGTCGGTGTTTTTGGCGCGGACGGTGTCGGCGAGCTCCATGCCGCTCATGCCGGGCATGACGATGTCGGTGACGAGGAGGTCGATGGGGTGCGGGTGGCCTTCGACGATTTTGAGGGCGTGCTCGCCGTCCCGCGCTTCGAGCACGCGGTAGGAGCCGATGCGGAGGACGTCGACGAGGAGCTTTCGCACGTCGTCTTCGTCGTCGACGATGAGGATGCTTTCGACGGCCGGGAGGCAGGGGATGTATTCGGCGCGCGACATTTCCGCGCGTGCGGGCGTGGGCTCGGACGCGGTGTCGACGGCGCGCGGGAGGTAGATGGTGAAGGTGCTGCCGTGGCCTTCCGTGCTCGTGACGCTGATGCCGCCGCCGCTCTGGCGCACGATGCCGTCGACCGTGGCAAGGCCGAGGCCGGTGCCGCGACCGACGTCTTTCGTGGTGAAGAAGGGTTCGAAGATGTGTTTGCGCGCGGCTTCGGAGATGCCGGTGCCGGTGTCGGTGACGGAGAGCGCGACGTAGGCGCCCTCGGTGAGGCCCTCGACGGGCGCGTCGGGCGTCACGTCGATGTCGAACGTCTCGAGCGTGACGCGGCCGCCGTCGGGCATCGCGTCGCGCGCGTTGAGCGTCAGGTTCATGAGCACGTGCTCGATCTGGCCCGGGTCCGCCAGCATCGGGAACTTGGCGCCGAGCACGGTGACGAGCTCGACGCGCTCGCCGATCAGGCGCTCGAGCATACGGCGCGTGCCGTCGACCACGGAGTTGAGGTCCCCCGGGCGCGGCCGCAGCACTTGCCGGCGGCTGTACGCGAGGAGCTGCCGCGTGAGATCCGCCGCGCGGCGCGCGCTCGAAACCACGACTTCCGCGTGGCCCGCGAGCACCGGATCGCTCATGCTGCCGCGCTTGAGCAGGTCCGCGTAGCCCATGATCACGAGCAAGCGATTGTTGAAGTCGTGCGCGACGCCGCCGACGAGGCGCCCCACGGTCTCGAGCTTTTGCGCTTGAAGGAGGCTGCCCTCGAGCTTGGCGCGCGCCGCGAGCGTGCTCTTGTGCTCGTGAATGTCGATGCACGTGATCATGGAGTAGCGGACTTGCCCGCGCGCGCTCCGCACGCACGAGAAGCTCAGCGCGCCCCACCGGAGCTCCCCGTCTTTGCGCACGTAGCGCTTTTGAAGCGAATAGCGATCGATCTCGCCCGCGACCACGCGCTGGAGCTCCTGCCGCTCCGCGTCCAGATCCTCGGCGAAGGTCGTCACCATCCAGTGTTGGTAGGGGTCGGCGGCGAGCACCTCTTCACGCGTGAAGCCGACGAACTCGCAGTAAGCCTGGTTCACCTCGAGGAACTTGCCGTGCTCGAACGACGCAATCAGGTGCCCCGCGAGCGGCGTCGCAAACGCGTGCCGCAGGCGCTCGCGCTCTTCGCCGAGCTCGTGCTCCAGGCGTAGATTTTCGGCGCGCAGTCGGGACAGCTCGTCAACCGATGACGTAGGCTCCTCGGCCATCGTGTCGAGAAGGTTACCCCTTCGCGGCTCAGCCGAGACAAGGATTCAGCGGATCATGGGGATCGCCGCCGCACGGTCGCGTCGTAGGATGTGGGATAGGGTGCGTGAGCGGGCGCGGCGGACGCGTGTGCGTGCCGGGCGCCGCGCTGAGTGACGGAGCGGGCACGGGCGCGACGTCTTTTCTGCGCGTGAGCTCGCCCTCGAGTTTGCGTGCCTGCTCTTGCGACGCCGCGAGCATGCCGCCGAGCTTCGTCATTTCTGCGGCGTTCGCGGCGCGCCGTTCGGCGTCGCCTTGCAGTCGTCGCTCGAGCTCGGGGCGCTGGACGAAGCGCTCGAACCCGACGACCGCGAGCGTCGCGAGCACGGCGAGTAGCCCACCGCCGAGCGCCACGGTGCGCAGCCGTCGCACGCGCGCTCCGGCGTGCGCGGCCGCGAGCTCGAGTGCGTGGCGTTCGCGACGCGCGGCGAGCTCCGTCTCGCTCCGCAAGTGCGCTTCGGCGCGGGCGCGTTCGACCTCCGCGAGGCGGATCCCTTCGAGTCGCGCCGCCTCCTCGCGCCGGCTGCGCTCTTCGGCGAGCACGCGTTCGCGCTCTGCGGTCGCTCGCCGCGCGGCCTCCGCCACGCGCGTGTGCTCGGCTTCGATCGCAGCGAGCTCGGCGGCGCGCCGGCGCTCGGCGTCGAGCACGCGGTCGCGGTCGACGCGCTCGCGTTCGAGATCGGCGAGCGACGCCAGCGAAAACAACAACGAACTTTCTCGGAGCTCGGCCAATGGAGTCCTGCCTTCTCGACACGCAAGCGGTCGACACACGGGCGAAACCACGCGGCGCCCAACGCAACGCCGCGGCCCGTTTCGCTGTTCGGACACGAGCTCTTACGCGCGCTTGGGTAAAAGGATCTCGACTAGATCGCGAAGTGAGCGTGAGCGCTCACCTACACTTGCGCACCCAAGAAAACCGCGCGGCGCGTGTTCGGGTGGGTCCATCTTGACCCATTTCCATTGGCCGCAATGTTTGGCATGAATGGGCCACGCGGCACGACATGGCCTCGACGCTGAATGCACTCAAAGCTCGAGAGGAGAGGCCGCACCGCGCGCGCTCACGCAGCATCCGCCTCGTGCGCGTGACTCAGCGCGAGGCGCGCGCAGCGGTCGAACGCGCGCGCGAAATCGAAGCCGACCTCGACCGTCCGAAGACGCGCAGCGAGTGCGTCGACGGGCCACGCCCGTGTCCGCACGTCTCGTGTCGTCATCACCTCTACCTCGACGTGAACCCGCACACGGGGACGATCAAGCTCAATTTCCCCGATCTCGAAGTGTGGGAGCTCGGGGTCTCGTGCGCGCTCGACATCGCGGAGCTCGGCGGCACGCCGATCGAGGCGATTAGCGATCTGTTGAACGTGACGCGCGAGCGCATCCGTCAGATCGAGACGAAGGCGCTGTCGAAGCTGTCGTCCTTCGCCGACGCGCGCGACCTGCGCGACTTCCACGACGGCTGAAGCGCCGAGCCGCGCACCGCGCTCACGAGTAAAGCGCGTGCACGGCCCAGCCGAGCGCCGGCATCGTCACGTAGCCGCAGAGGCGCCACGCGGCGAGCAAACCCAAGAGCTCGATCGCCGGCACTTCGCGCATGCGATCGTACAGGCGCCCGCCGAGCTTCGAGCCTTGCAGCACCACCGCGCCGTCGAGCGGCGGCACCGGGATCAGGTTGAACAGGCCGAGCAGCACGTTGAGGCTCAGCGTGATCGAAAGCGCACGCGCGAGCGCGCCGAGCGGCGAGTGCTGATTCGCGCTCTCCGGCAGCACCACCAGATCGGCGAACGAGGGGCTATACGGCACGCTCACGACGTGCGCGTTGAGCAAGAAGCGCATGGCGACGAACGCGATGGACGCGAGCGTCAGATTCGCGAACGGCCCCGCGAGCGCCATCAGCGCGGCGCGGCGCGGATGGGCGCGCGTCCAGGTCGGGTTCGTGGGCACGCTCGCCCAGCCGATCATCGAGCCGTTGAGCAAAAACGTGACGATGGGGATCACCAGCATGCCCATCGGCGAGCGCCGGATGTGCGGCAGCGGATCGAGCGTCAGGTGACCGCCGGCGTACGCCGTGGGATCCCCGCCGCGGTACGCGACGAGGGCATGCGCGGCCTCGTGGCACGTCGTGCTGAAGACGAACACGAAGTACCAAATCAGAAGGTCTGCGAAGTGATGCATCGGTCCGCTGAAGCGCGCCTATTGTCTCTCGACGGGCTCGACATGCTCACGTAGCATCGAACCCATGCTGTCACGTCGCCTCGCGTTGCTCGGCCTCGTCGGCGTCGCATGCGGAGGGCCGCCGACCCGGCTCGTCACGGTCCGCAGTCCCACCGGCTCGGGCTCCGTCGACTTCTCCGTTAAGAACCTGAGCGACGTGCCCATCAACACCTTCTACTTAGCTAAGACCGAACGGGTGGAAGCGGGTGGCGAGCACCGGGTCGATCAGAACGCCTCCGAGACCGAGGCGCTGTGGGGCCCTGATTTGACCGGCCGGGCAATCGGCGTCGGCCAGACGCAGGCCATCCCCGTCCCCTCACCCGGGAACTGGGATGCCCGTGCGCTCGACCACGACGGCCGCGAGCAACGCATCACCCGGCTCCACCTCCTGGCGGGCGGCCGGTACATCCTCGAACTGCACGAGGGAAACTGGCGCGTCTACTCGCAATAGCCGGCCTTATGGCCGATAATTGACGACGCCTGAATAGGTCTCACGGCCGACAGCGCGTGAGCCACCTCAATTGGGGCGGCCCAGTGGCCTGTTTACAGCCCAAATCGTGTAGGCAGATGTGAACAAGTGTGGATTCTTGTGGGTAGTTGCATGCAGCTGTCTGCGAGAACCTCACACGCTTGCACATGCTTGATTGACGTTTTGATGCGTCAACTTTGCAAGTTGCACGCAACATGCACTTCAGATGCAGCGCGTGCTAGCCTAAAATCGTGGGTTGGCTCCGCGACCTAATGGATGAGGCTCCCTCCGACATCCGGAGCTTCGACGAGCTGGCCAAAATCTGCCTCAAAACGGACGACTGGCCGGCGTCGGCGCGCATGCAACATCGGTCATTGGGCGCGATCCTGGGGCGCCTCGACCGCGGCGAAGGAACTGACTGGTTAGCCGGCCGCAGTGAGGTCCAGCATGCGCTCGCCGGAGTGCTCGGAATCGCACGTGGGACCCTGTCGCTCGCTCTCAACCCGAAGCGGACCGGGAAGTCGGACCGCTGGATCACCTGGCAGGCGATGCCGCTCGCCCGGGGGCTCGACCTCGGCGAGGAGGCCCTGTTCCCGGGCATTCCAGAAATAATCTTTCATCCTGGTCGGTGGGAGCGGTTGGTTTGGGTCGCGCCGAGCGGTGGCGGGCGGTCCCTCGCCGGGCAGTGGCTCACGGCGCGCGGAGTTGCGGCGCACCGGACGTCGGTTTCGACGCGGGACGCACCGCGCGAACCGCGCCCCCTGTTCCTCGAGCTCGCGTCGGGATCGGAGCTGCGCGGGTCGGACCTCGGGCTCGGCTTGTGTGTGGCGGTGCCGGATCCGTGGGATCCGCCCGTCGGGTTCGGTGACTGCGTGGTGGTGCGGTCGCCGCCGATCGCCGAATTGGTCGAGCCGCTCGTCGTGTGGGCGTGCGAGCGCTTGGCCGCGCGGTCGGACGTCGACCCCGGGCGGCTCGTGCCGCGGATCTTGGAGCTGGTCGTGCGCGGAGTGGTCGAGAGCGCGGGGGACGTCCTCGGTTTGGTCGGGCTCGCGGACACCGAAGGCATGGCGTCCGTCGAGACGGACCCGCTCGAACGCATCGCGCGGGGGTGGATGCGGCGCCGAGCGCGCGAACGGCTCGATCCCGAAGCGCCCGAGTCGGCGTGGTTGCAGAAACACGGGTTCGAAAGCCTGGTTGGGCTCGCGCGCCGGGTCGCGCTCGACGGACGCGACGCCTGGTTCACGCCGCGCAGCGCCGACGACTGGTCCGATCTGGTCCCCGACGAGCTCCGCCACGGCCCGGATCTCGAATGGATGAAGACGGCGCTGCCGCGCGCCGACCCGAACCTGCGCCCCGCCGCGCTCGAGCGCGCCTCGGAGAAGCTGCCGCCCGGCGCGTTCCGCATCGTGCGCAGCTTCGAGCACGCTTCCGTACTCGCGCGCGAAGAGTCGGGATTGCTCGCACCTCGGCCCCACTGGCTCGCGCGCGCCGCGATGGACGAAGCGCTCGCGTCGCTCGTCGACGGCCCCGCGTACGACTGGGGTGAAGCGCTGCTTTCGCCCGCGATGGCGCCCGCGATGCTGGAACGGCTCGTCGAGCGGGCACGAGCGCGCGCCCTCCCCGGCGAAGAACTCGTCGAACCGCAATCGAGCGCCGATCCGAGCTACGCGGCCGCGATCGAGGGCGCCGTGCGCGCCTTCGGAGCCGCGGAGCTCGCGCTCGTGCACGCGGGCGGCGACGCGCTCGAAGCGCTGTTCGACGAACAGTTGCGCCTTTCGGCGACATTTCCCGATGATTTACCGGGGCCGCGCGTCGAACACACGCCGGCAGGCGGCCGCGCGGGCGCTTTTTGGCTCACACGTGGCGCCTGGTACCTCGCGCTGCTCGCGCTCGGTGAAGCGCTCGAAGCGCACCAGGGCGCGCGTCACGCGCTGCTCCGCCCGTGGGTCGAAATCGCAGCGCCGCGCAAGTTGCACCGCGTGCTCGATCACGTCGCCCACGCGCTCGATCGCGTCGACGCACCGCGCGACGTGCTCGGCCCCGCCGTCGCGCTCGTCACGCGGCTCGGCGCGTCGCTCGGTCCGCTCGGCGCGGATCGCGCGCGCCATCGGCTCGAACGTGCGGCCACCGTCGCGGACGAAGCGGCCGTCGGCGTGCTCGCGTGGTCGAGCGTGACGGCGCTCGAAGGCGATCGGCTCGCGCTCGCCGGACTCTTCGAACTCGCGACCGATCGCAAGCTCGGCGCGGCCGCGCTCGCCGCGCAGGTGTGGCAAGCGTTCGAAGCGGCCGGCATGCCCGAGGGTGAAGTCGGCGTACTGCTCGCGCCCGAGCTCGGCGGCGTGCTCTTGCCGCACGCGCCGCCCGGCGCCGTCCGCGCGCTCGCCCGCGGGATCGCGGCGCTCCCGAACGCGCCGCCGCTCGAACCCGGCCAATGGAGCGCGCTCTTCGACGGCGACGCCAGCACCTTGCCGCTCGGCCTCTTTCGTCACGCGCCGCAGCTCGCGCTCGACGCCGCGCTCGACGCCGCCTGCCGCGCCGAACGCCGCGACGCGCTCGACGCCTTATGGACGCGCTTTTCGGCCCCGCTCACCGCCGCCGCCAGCGAAGCGCTCGCCGATCCCGAAAGCGGTTCACGCCGCGGCTTCCTCCTGCGCACCGTGCCCGCGAGCGCGACCAAAACCGTCCTCGGCGAGCTCGACGACATCGACGGCCTCCTGCGCGGCCCCTCCGAAAACCTCCAAGCCGTCCGCCGCTTCCTGCACACCCAAATCGCCGCCCGCGGCCCCGGCTATCGCGACGCCTACGCCCTCTTCGACGAAATCGAACGCCACCTCGAAGACGTACGCGCACAACGCTGACCCCGCCGCGCCGTCACCAACCCAACTTTTGGGGTGCACCCACCGCCCGCCCCCGTCGGTCCCAGCCCGTCGGGCGCTCTCGCTCCGCTCGCGTCGCGCCAACACACTCCCGCGCGTCAACACACTCCCGCCCTCTGGGCTAACGCCCTTTCCCCACCGGAGGGGTTTCCTGGCGCGTCCAGATTGTATATACAATTTATTTTGTATATACAATTGATCCACCGCGGATCTCGCCTTCCTATGGGCGGAGGCGCGAAAGGGCTCGTTGTGCGTCGCGCTAGCGACGACGCGGGGGGCGGAGCTGGTCGCGTACGAAACCGCGCGGCGGTGCGCTCGTCGCGTACGAAACCGCGCGGGGGCGCGGAGGTGGCCCGGTCGTCGCGAAACCGCGGAGGTGGCGCGCTCGTCGCGTGCCGAAGCCGTGGGGTGACTGGCTGCGAGCAGGCATGAAAGGGCGAGCACGGCGAGGAAACAGGGGCTACGGCGTGGATTTGGTGGCGGTTTTCGTGTGCGTTGAGGGTGCTAGAACCGTCGGGCGATGCGCGTCGTGTGTCTTCGGGGCGGCTTCGGGCTCGATCGGTTGGCGCTCGAGGAGCAAGTCGATCCGGTGGCGGGGGCGGGCGAGGTGCTGCTCCGGATGCGCGGGGCGTCGCTGAATTTTCGCGATGTTTCGTTGGCGCGCGGGACGTATGATCCGCGGTTGGCGCTGCCGGCCGTGCTCGGGTCGGATGGCGTCGGTGAGGTGGTAGCGCGGGGCGACGGGGCCGTGCGCTTCGCGCTCGGCGAGCGGGTGTGTCCGATCTCGGCGCGCGGGTGGTACGAGGGCGCTCCTACGCGCGCGACGACGCGGAACATGCTCGGCGGGGCGCTCAGTGGCACTTTCGCGGAGCTTTTGGTGGCGCGGGAGAGTGACCTCGTGCGGCCGCCGGCGCACCTGACCGATATCGAAGCCGCGACACTCGGGGTCGCGGGCGTGACGGCGTATCGCGCGCTCTTCGAGCTCGCCGAGATGGGGCCCGGACGGCGCGTGCTCGTGATCGGCACGGGGGGCGTCGCGACGTTCGCGATCGTGCTCGCGCGCGCGGCGGGCGCCGAAGTCGTGGTGGCGGGCCGAAACGCGGAGAAACTCGAGCGGACGCGCGCGCTCGGCGCCGAGCACCTCGTCGATGCGTCGCGGGAAGCGGAGTGGGGCGTCGCCGTGCGTGAGCTCACGGGTGGTGACGGCGTCGACCTCGTCGTCGAGCTCGGCGGCGCGGCGACGCTCGGCCAATCGCTCCGCGCCGTGCGCGCGGGCGGCACCGTCGCTCTCATCGGTCACACGCCGGACGGCCCCCACACGCCGAGCCTCGTCCCGGTCGTGATGCGCGAGATCCGCCTGCAAGGCGTCTTGGTCGGCCCGCGCTCGAGCTTCGAAGCGCTCAGCCTCTTTCTCGCGCACACCGGCGCACGGCCCGTCATCGATCGCGTCTTTTCACTCGAAGAATACCGCCTCGCGTTCGACGAGCTCGCGAGCGGCACCGCCTTCGGCAAGACGTGCCTCAGTTTCAGCGCGGAACGCTGACGAAAACGGTGGGGGCGGGCCGCGAGGCACGGAGCGACCCACAACCCACAAAAAAGGACGTCAGGTCTTGTCGGGTTTGGCGCAGCGCGTGCTGCCGGGTTCGGTGAAACAGCGCTGGCCGCGCTTGCAGCTTTCGTCAGGTACGAACTTGCCGCTGCTGCAGCGCACGATCGCGAGCTTGTCTTCGGTGCAGGCGAAGGTGCCCTCGAATTGCTGGTCACACGCGTCGCCGCCCCGCGCGACCGAGACGTCGCAGTCGATTTTGCCGCCAGTGACGCGGCAGCCTTGATCGCCACGACACTGGTATTGAGTCTGCATCGCGCCCGAGGCGCAAAGGAGCACGCGCTTGCCGTCGGCGGAGCACGCCTTCTTGCCGTCGTGCGCGCACGCCTCGCCGCTCTCGGCGACGGATTCGTCGCACTCGGCGCGGCCGCTGTCTTCGACGCAGCCGTGCTGGCCGCGGCAAGCGACGGGGACGTAGCGGCCCGCGTGACACGCGAGCAGCGTCTTTTCGTCGGTGCACGCGGCCGAACCTTCGTCGTCGGTCGAGCACGCGTCGCCCGGCTTGTCGCCGTGGACGTCGCATGCCGTCGTCTCGACCTTGAGCCGGCAGCCGTCCTTGCCGCGGCACGGCGTTTCGATGAAATGCCCGGACTCGCACACGAGCGCGCGCCCGGGGTCGAGACAGCGCTCCTCACCCTTGTCGCACGAGCTACCGACGTGCGGCTTGCACCCGATGAACGCGACGATGAGAAGCGCGAACGAGCCGCCTGAACGCACGGCTCCTGAGTCTAGCCAATTAGCGACGGCGGCGGCGAGCGCCGAACGCCGCCAGCCCGAGACCGGCGAGGATCCAGCCGGTCCGCGCCGAACCGGCGAAACCCGGGGCCAGCGCGCAGCTCGCGGACGCCTTGGCTTGACCTTGCGCTTCGCAGCCTTGGCCGGCGGTGCACGAGCTCGAGCCGCTCGCCTCCGTGTGCGTCGTCACTTGGATGTTGAGGGCGGCCTTCAGCGCGGCTTCGCAGCTCTGCAGGTTGTTACCGACATCGACGTATTGGCCGTTGCAGAAGAGCGCGCCTTTCACGGGCGAGCAGTCGGCTTGGCAACCGCCGGTGAGCATGGACGTGCAGGTCGCGTGGAAGTCGTTCTGGCAAGTGGCGTCGCAGCTGAGGTTGGCTTTCGCTTCACACTGGCCCTGACAGCTCGCCTGGCACGAGGCGTGACAGTCGACGGAACCGGGGTGACCCGAGCAGTTCGCGTCGCAGCGCGCTTTGACGGAGCCCTGGCACTCCGCGACGCAGCTCGCGTGGCCGGAGCCGGCGGCGCACTGGCCGTCGCACATGCCGCTCGCTTCCGCGGAGCAATTCGCCGAGCAGTCGAACGTCGCCGGGGTCGCGGTGCACTCGGCTTCACAAGCCGTGACGTCGCAGCTGCCGGTGCAGGAGGCTTCGGCGCCGCCCTTGCACGAGCCGCGGCACGAGATACCGCCGCTCGCGTCGCACTGGGCCTCGAAGTTGACGGGCGTGCAGCGCGCCGTGCAGCCGCCACTCGTGTCGAGCTCGCACATGGCGTTCGCTTCGACGTCGATGTTGCCGCAGTCGGCGAGGCTCGCCGCGGACGCGGGGCTTGCGACGAACAAGGGACCGAAAGCGAGGAGACCGACGTAAGAAAGCCGCTTCAACATGCGTATACCTCCGAAAGTGGACGCGGGGACGTAGGGAATGTCCCCGAAGCATACGCGATCACCCCGCCGCTTGCTTCCCGTGGAAGGTCCCGTTTTTGCGCGCGAGCTCCACCAGGAGCGGCGCGGGAAGGAAGCGGGCGCCGTGGGCCTTCTCGTGCCGTTCGAGGCGCCTGACGATTTCCGCGGCTCCGATGCCGTCGACGTAGCGGAATGGCCCGCCGCGAAACGGCGGGAAACCGAGGCCGAACACGGCGCCGATGTCGCCGTCACGCGCGCTCCGCAGAATTCCCTCGCCGAGGCAATGGACGGCTTCGTTCACGAGCTGGAGCACGCAGCGTTCCGCGCTGTCGCTCGGCGCCAAATCCGGCTTGGGCTCGACGCCGAGCACACCGTAGACGCTGCGGTCGACCTCGCGCTCGCCGCGCTTCTTCGTGGCGTAGTCGTAAAAGCCGCGCCCGTTCTTCTTTCCGAAGCGCTCGTCCTCGACGAGCCGCTCGATGCCGGGCGGAGGCGCCATGCGGTCGCCGAACGCTTCGTGCAGGATTTTGCCGACCTTCACGCCCACGTCGATGCCGACTTCGTCGAGCAGCGTGAGAGGCCCCACGGGGAAGCCGAAGCGCACGAGCGCTGCGTCGATGATCTCGATCGGCACGCCCTCGGCGACGAGGTACGTCGCCTCGTTCAAGTAGGGCCCGAGGATGCGCGAGGTGTAAAAGCCCGGACCGTCGCGCACGACGATGACCGTCTTGCCCTGCTTTTTTCCGAGCTCGACCGCGGTCGCCGTCACCCACGGGGCCGTCTGCTCGGTCGTGATCACTTCGAGCAGCGGCATCTTCGGCACGGGCGAGAAGTAGTGCATGCCGAGCACGCGCTCGGCCGCGACGGAGCCTTCGGCGATTTTGGAAATCGGGAGCGACGACGTGTTCGAGGCGAAAATCAGGTTCTTTCCGCCGTTCGCCAGCGTGTCGGCCAGCACCGTGCGCTTGAGCGCGAGGTCCTCGAACACGGCCTCGATCACGACGTCGACACCGTCGAAGCCGTCGTAGCTCGTGGTCGGCGTGATGCGCGCGGCCTCGCGGTCGCGCTCGAAATTCGACATGCGGCGCGTGCGCGCGCGCTCACCGATGAGCTCGGCGAGGTGCGCCATGCCGCGCCCGACCGAACGCTCGTCGCGATCCTTGAGCCGGACGGAGAGCTTCGCCGAAACGGCCGTGACGAACGCGATGCCCGCGCCCATGAGCCCGGCGCCGAGCACGGCGACGCGGCGGACCTTGCGCGGCTCCGTGTTCGGGTCGGCGACGCCGGGGTCCTTCTTGAGCTCGTTTTGCGCGAAGAAGAGGCCCATGAGCTCGCGCGCCTCGGGCCCCTGCGCGAGCTCGCCGAACGCGGCGGATTCGGCGCCGAGCCCGGCTTCCATGCCGCGCGACAAGCCGAGCCGCACGACCTCGAGGATGCGCTCGGCGGCGGGATAGTTGCCGTGCGTCTTCGCGAGCGTCCGCTTCTTCGCTTGTTCGAAGAAGACGGCGCGGCCGAGCGGATTTTTGACGAGCAGCGCCTCCGTGAACGCCTTGCGTTTCGCGCCCGCGCGCGGCACGGCGGGTCCGGCCGTGCGACGGAGCGCGAGCTTGACGGCAACGTCCTCCACGATCGCCGCCGCTACGACTTCGTCGACGAGGCCGAGGCGCTGGGCGCGCTTGGCGTCGAGCTGTTTGCCCGTGAGGATCAGATCGAGCGCGGCTTCGACGCCGATGAGCCGCGGGAGCCGCTGCGTGCCGCCGAGCGCCGGCAAGAGTCCGAGTTGCACCTCGGGCAGGCCGAGCTTCGTCTTTTCGTCCGTGCTCGCGACGCGCGCGTGACACGCGAGCGCGAGCTCGAGCCCGCCGCCGAGACACGCGCCGTGAATGGCCGCGACGACCGGCTTCTCGAGCGCGGCGAGTCGGGCGAGCGCGGCTTGGCCGCGGCGCGAGAGCTCCGACACTTCGTGCGCGCTCCGTGCCGCCATCAGCTCCTTGATGTCGGCGCCGGCGACGAAGCCGTCCGGCTTGCCCGACGCGACGACCACCGCGCTGACGGCGGCATCGCCCTCGAGCTGGTCGACGGCCGCTTCGAGCTCGAGGGCGAACGCGCCGCGCAGCGTGTTCACGCTTTCGCCCGGCACGTCGATGCGAATGACGGCCACGCCGTCGGCGCGCCGCTCGAGCCGGATCGCCGCCGAGTCGGCGCGCGACTTGGGCGAGGCTGCTGCGTCGGCGGGCATGCTCATGTGGCCTCGAGCACCATGGCCGCCCCGAGGCCGCCGGCGGCGCACGCCGTGCAGAGCGCGAACTCGCCGCCGCGGCGTCTGAGCTCGCGCAAGGTTTGCAGGATCTGACGCGCGCCGGTAGCGGCGAAAGGGTGGCCGAGCGCGATCGAGCCGCCGAGCACGTTCACGCGCTCCCAGTCGAGCGTGCCGAGCCGTTTGTCGCGGCCCAGCTTTTCGCGCGCGAAGGTGTCGCTCTCGAAAGCCTGCGTGTTCGAGAGCACCTGCGCCGCGAATGCTTCGTGCAAATCCACGAGATCCATGTTTTTGAGTTTGAGGTCGGCGCGGTCGAGCGCGAGCGGCGCGGCGTACGCGGGCGCCATCAGGAGCTGCTCGCTCGGGTCGACGGCCGTGAAGGCGTAGCTTTTCAGGTAGCCGAGCGGCTCGTAGCCGAGGCTCTTCGCCTTGCTCTCACGCATGAGGAGGAGCGCGCTCGCGCCGTCCGTGAGCGGCGAGCTGTTGCCCGCGGTGATGGTGCCGAATTTCCGGTCGAACACGGGCTTGAGCTTGGCGTACGCGTCGAGCGTCGAGTCTTTGCGCACGAGGTTGTCTTCGCTGAACCCCTCGAACTTCGGCGGCAGATAGGCCGTCATCACGTCGCGCGCGAGCCGGCCGTCGGCCCACGCCTGGGCCGCGAGCGTGTGACTTCGATGCGCGAATTCGTCCTGCGCTTCACGCGTGATGCCGTTCTCCTTCGCCATCTTCTCCGCGCTCTCGCCCATCGTGAGGCCCGTCGACAGCTCCTTGAGCGCGGGCGGGATCGGCACGAGATCATGCGCGGAGACGCCCCGAAAGGACGAGAGCTTGGCGCCCACACCGCGCGCGCGACTCGCGCCGAGCAGCGCGTCCGAGAGCGGCTTACTCGTGACCATGGGGATGTCGCTCGCGCTGTCGGCGCCGCCCGCGATGCCGACGTCGATGACGCCGGCCATGATCGCTTCGGCCACGTTCACGGTCGACTGGTAGCTGGTCGTGCAAGCGCGCGACACGCTGTACGCTTCGACAGTGCGCGGCAGCTCGACGCCGAGCACGATCTCGCGCGCGATGTTGGGCACGGTCACCGACGGGATCACCTGCCCGTAGACCACCTGGTCGACTTCGCTCGCCTTCAGCGCGGTGCGTGAGAGCAGCTCGGCGACGGCGAGCTTGCCGAGGTCGAGCGCCGTCAGCCGTTTGAACGCCGTGCCCTGTTTGGCGAACGGGGTCCGAACTCCAGCGACGATCGCGACGCGCTCTCCGTTCCCTTTGGCCATCGAGGGTCAGGAGCTTAGAGCGCGGAGACGCGTGATGGAACGTGACGACACGGCGCCGTGTCGGAACGCCCCACCCGCGTCCCGTCACGGCCTTATTCGGCCGGCTGAGCGGCTATTCGCTGTTGACGGCGCGACGCGGGCTGGAGCTCTGGCGCGCCAGGGGCACGACCGACGGCATCGTCCCACTTTCACTGGACGAGAAGCGCACCCTCACGTTGACACGCGATGCATGCGGTGCCTCGCACAGGCGACCGGCCAGCGCGAAAAGCTCTTGCTTGAAAGGCTCCGCATCGTCGGTGGCGGCGAGCACGAGATCACCGCCGTCGAGCGCAACCGAGAGAGCGTGACAGAGGCTCTCTCGCGTCGTTCGCGCTTGTTCATGCGCATTCTCCGCGCAGAGCACGACCGCCACGCTGAGCACGTTGGACCCCCGCCCGATTTCGTCGAGTCGATGCAGCACGCGTCCGCGAAATTCCGCGTGCCCCTCGCTCGCCGTTTGCGCCACGACCGTGGCATTGGGTGCGCGCCGCTGATACTCCGCGATCCAAGCGGGCCAACCTGCGCCCGCTTCGATGACCACGATGGAGCTGCGGCTATCTTGGTCCATGTCCATCCGTTCCCTCAGCCCACGCCGCTGACGCGAGCTCTGCGACCGAGTTGCTGTTCTCTCTAGAGCTCCCACCATCGGCGGTGGGATCAACTCAAAGTGTGAGCGAAAGCTTCCCGGTAACCGAGCGATAGTCCCCTCTTCGCGTCCGGGCGTCAAGCATTCGATCCTCGGCACGCCGTGCTTTTTTGCGACGAGGCACTCTCGCGTGCGAGCCCGAGAACGCGCGCGCGTGCGCGTACTTTCATCGGCTCGTCCGCGTCATGTCAGAAGATCATCAGGGCCGCGCTCGAGCCGTAGGTTCTTTTGTGAGTGCGAGCGAGCACGCCATCAACCCAGACTTTTTCAGCTCGTTTTTTCCCGCGCCGTTGCGCGAATTTTTTTCCGAGCTTTCTCGCGCGCCGCGGCGCCGCACCAAAAACTTATTCCGCAAAATCGGTCTAGATCCGTCCGGTGTGGACCGTCAGACCTGGCCGCCCCTGCACGGATATGAGTGTGACACACACATGTAGTATCGATGTAGGATGTGTGTGAGGGGAGCCGACGTGGTCAGTACCCGAAATCACGGGTCGAATGACGCGGTTTGTTTGCCGTTTCCGCGGTCGGCGGCGGGGCGGCAGCGGCGGAGGACGCGTGTTGAACTGGTCTGACCGCGGCGCGCGGAGCGACGGGCTTCGCGGCGGGCGGCGCAGCCGTCGCGGGCTGACTGACGGGGCTCGGCGCGGTCGTTGGCACGGTTGCCGCAATGCTCGGCGCTGCGGACTCGACTCGCGGCGCGGAAGTCACCGCGGGTAACGCGGCGGGTGCGGCGATCGTGTTCGCTGGCGCTGGCGCGGCGGACGCGGATGCTGCGACGACGGGCGCTTCCGTCCTGTGTCCGAGCAGCGCAAACGCCACGCCGCCGCCACCGACGAGCGCCGCTGCAACGGCTGCAACGATCGTAGTGCCGCCGGTGCGTCGCTTGACGACCGTGTCACCGAAGCGCAGCGCGGGATCGTTCGTCGCTAGGTCCGCACCAGTTCCGCGTGGCACGGCCACAGCGCTCGCCGACGGAGCGTACGCGGAGAGGTCGGCATGCGAACCGCGCGCCGCCGCAGCCGAAACCGTCACGCCGGCGCCGTGGGCGAGCCATGCGTCGAGAGCGCGAATGAATTCTTGAGTCGACTGAAAACGCAGGTTCACGTCGCGCGCCATCGCCTTCGAGACCAAGCTGGCGAACGCGGGGTCGAGACCGGGAACCACCGTCTCCGGAGCCGGGACCTCCGAGAGCACGATCTTGAACATCAATTCGTTGAACGTGCTCGCGTCGAACGGAACCTGCCCGGTGACCGCCTCGAACATGATCACGCCGATCGCGTAGATGTCACTTCTTGCATCGGCGTCGCGGCTGCCGCTCGCTTGCTCGGGCGACATGTAATAGGGCGTTCCCATAACGACGCCCGTGCGCGTCATCTTCATGCCGTCGCCGCCGAGGGGCTGAAACTTCGAGATGCCGAAGTCGATGATCTTGACGAAGTCGGGCCGATCCGCGCGTGACTTCAGGATGAAAATGTTGTCGGGCTTGAGGTCGCGGTGAACGATGCCGGCGTCGTGGGCGGCGCCGAGCCCGACCAGCACCTGGCGCACGAGCGGCGCGAGCTCGAACGGCGCGAGGCGCACCTCTCGCTTGATGCGCGCCGAGAGCGGCTCGCCGTCGAGGTACTCCATCACGATGAAGTGATCACCGCTCGGCAAGCCGCCGAGATCGAGCACCTGCAGGATGTGGTCGTTGCCGATGCGGCCGGCGGCCTGCGCCTCACGCTCGAAACGCTGCGTGACCTCGCGATTTTCCGTGAAGCCCGCGTGCAGCACCTTGATCGCGACGCGGCGATTGATGCGGAGGTTTTCGCCCTCGTAGACGGCGCCCATGCCGCCTTCGCCGAGCAGCCGCACGATGCGGTACTTGCCTTCGACGATTTGACCGATTTCGAGCGACATCAGCCCGACCCGATCTACCCCTGATTCGACGCTCAGGCGACGCGCGAAACGATGCCCTTCGCGAGCGTCGCGCCGTCGGACGTCGCGGGACCGGAGGCCGTCCGGCGCCCCTCTTCACCGAAGACGGCGCGCACGCGCCGATCACCGGCGCGCGCCTTGTCGAAATCCGCGACGAGGGCGAACAGACGGCGACGGAAGCGATCGCTCGCGTCGTCCGACGCGGCGAAGGCGAGCGTGCCGTGCGCGGCGAGGCGCGACAGCATGCACTCGGCGAGCACGCGCCGAGCGGCTTCTGCCGTCTCGTCAGCGCGCTGGTTGCAGGCGACGAGTGCGTGCGTCACCTCCGTCCCGCGCGGGAACGCGTTCACGGCGAAATCCTCCGCGCGAGCGGCGAAGGCGAGCGGTCCCTCGCCTTCGGCTTCGGCGAGAACCCGGCAGATGCCGGCTTCGGTCATGAGCGCGGACGGCCAAGCCGCACCGAGCTCGACAAAAACGAGCGAGGTTTGGTGAAGACTTTTAGGGGCCATCGATTTCGGGATAAAGCTACGGGCGCAGAACGGGCAAAATTCCCGTTTCTTTAGCGCTGCCCTCGGTAGAGTCCACCATAAAGGTGGGAGTTATACCTCGAGCAAAATCCGCGCTGGCTCCTCCAGGCATTGTTTAATTCGTTTAAGGAAGGTTACGGCCTCGCGGCCGTCTACGAGTCGGTGATCGTAGGTGAGCGCGATGTACATCATGGGTCGAATCACCACGGCGCCGTTCAGCGCGATGGGGCGATCCTGAATGGCGTGGAGGCCCAGGATGCCGCTCTGCGGCGGATTCAGGATCGGCGTCGACAATAACGAACCGTAGATACCGCCGTTCGAGATCGTGAAGGTGCCGCCCTGGAGCTCCGCGAGCTCCAGCTTGTTATCCTTAGCGCGCTTGCCGAAATCGGCAATGGCGAGCTCCACCTCGGCGAAGCTCAGCGTGTCGGCGTCGCGCAGCACGGGAACGGCGAGGCCCTTGCCGCCACCCACCGCGACACCGATGTCGTAGTGGTTCTTGTAGACGATGTCGGTGCCGCGGATCTCCGCGTTGACGGCCGGGATGAGCTTCAACGCGTCGATCGCCGCCTTCACGAAGAAGGACATGAAGCCGAGCTTGATCGAATACTTCTCCAGGAACGCGTCCTGATGCTGCTTGCGGAGCGCCATGACCGCGGTCATGTCGATCTCGTTGAAGGTGGTGAGCAGCGCGGATTGTGACTGCGCCTGCAACAGCCGCTCGGCGACACGCCGGCGGAACGGCGACATCGCGACGATCTCTTCCGCTCCGTTCGCGTGCGACGGCGCGCGCACGGGGGCCGGCGGCGCGGGAGCCTTGGGCACCTCGTCGTGACGGAGCACGTCTTCCTTCAGCAGACGACCGCCTGGACCCGAAGCCTCAACGTCCGCTTCCTTGAGTCCGCGCTCCTTGAGCGCGCGACGCGCCGACGGCATGACGCGCGCGAACCCTTGCGGGGGGATCGAATCACGCGCGGACTGATCGGATTGCGTGCCCGCGCTCGGCGCTGGCGCGTTCGGCGCCGCGGCGCTCGGTGCGGGAGCGCTCGGTGCGGGGGTGCTCGGCGCTGGCGCGGCGGCGCGCGGCTCTTCGGCGGCAGTTTCGTCGAGGATGCCGATCACGTCGCCGACGGCTGCCGTCTGACCTTGCTTGAGCCTGATTTGGCGGATCACGCCGGCGACCGGCGCGGGGAGGTCGACCGTGACCTTGTCGGTCTCGATCTTAACGACGGTCTCATCGCGCTGAACGCGCTGGCCTTCGCCCTTCAGCCACTCGCCGATCTGCACTTCCGTCACGGACTCCCCGACCGGCGGAACCCTGAGCTCAATCGCCATGGTATCGGCGCCGTTTCTAGCGCCAGGCACACCAAATAACAATCGAAGCTCTCACCCAGGCCCAAAAGAGTACGAGCAAAAACCACCCGATCCCCAACCAAAAACGCGAACTTCGGTGACCCTACACACTCCGGAAACAAACCGGAGTGGGGCGAAAGCGAACGTCAGCCGAACGCCTTCTCGAGAAGCTGCACTTGCTCGAGCTTGTGGCAGCTCGCGGAGCCGGTGGCCGGGCTCGCCGATTCGGCGCGGCACGCGGCGCGGAGCGGGAAGCGACCGAAGAGCATGCTGCCGAAGCGCGCCTTGATCGTGCGCCACGCGCCCATGTTCTCGGGCTCCTCCTGCACCCAGACGGCGGGGGTGCCGTCCTCCAGGTGCTCGATGGCGGCGTTGAGGTAGCGATCGGGTAGCGGATAGAGCTGCTCGATGCGCACGATTTCAACGTCGTCGCGACCGAGCTCGTGCCGGCGCTTGTCGAGATCGTAATAGACCTTGCCGGTGCAGAGGAGGACGCGTGACGTGCGCTTGGCCGCGCGCGCCTCGACGCTCCGTCCGTCGGGAATGACGCGCTGGAAACAACCATCTGCAAAATCCCCGAGCGGGCTCACCGCTTGCGGATGGCGCAGCAGGCTCTTCGGCGTGAACACGACGAGGGGCTTGCGCCAGGCACGCAGCGCCTGACGCCGCAGCAGGTGGAAGCATTGCGCGGGCGTCGTGGGCTGCACGACCTGGATGTTCTCTTCCGCGCACAGCGTGAGGAAACGCTCGAGCCGCGCGCTCGAGTGCTCGGGGCCCTGCCCTTCGTAGCCGTGCGGCAAGAGCAGCACGAGGCCGCTCAAGCGCTTCCATTTGTCTTCGGCGCTCACGAGGAACTGATCGATGATGACCTGCGCGGCGTTCGCGAAATCACCGAACTGCGCTTCCCAGATCACGAGCGCGTCGGGCCAATCGAGGCTGTAGCCGTATTCGAAGCCGAGCACGGCCGCTTCGCTGAGCGGTGAGTTGTAAATCTCGATCGGCGCCTGATCGGGCGCGAGGTGACAGAGCGGCATGTACGTACGGCCGTTCTCCACGTCGAAGAGCACGGAGTGCCGGTGGCTGAAGGTCCCGCGCGCCGCGTCTTGACCCGTGAATCGCACGCGCACGCCGTCCGTCACGAGCGTGCCGAACGCGAGCGCCTCACCGGCGCCCCAGTCGAGTGATTTCTCGCCGTGCGCCATCTGGCGCCGGCCCTGCAGCAAGCGATCGATCTGCTTGTGCGGGTGGAAGCCCTCGGGCAGCACCGTCTGCTTCTCGAGCACTTCGGCCAGTCGCGCCGGCGCGACGCGCGTCTCGATGTCCGGCACGTTCGCTTCGGGACCGCCCTGGTGACCCTTCCAGAAACCGCCGAGCCAATCCTGCGTGCGCACGTAGTCCGGCCGTCGCGCTTCGCTGAGCTCGCGCTCGAGGTGCTCGCGCCGCTCGACCGCGATGCGATCGGCTTCTTCACGCGTGACGCCGCCGAGCTCGAGCAGGTGCTCGAGGTAACCGTCGCGCACGCTCTTGCGCTCGGCGATCGCGCGGTAAAGCAGCGGTTGCGTGAACGCGGGCTCGTCGGTCTCGTTGTGACCGTGACGGCGGTAGCCGTACATGTCGATCACGACGTCGCGCAGGAAGGTGTCGCGGAAGTCCATCGCGAGCCGCACGACCTGCGCGACGGCCTCGGGATCCTCCCCGTTCACGTGGAAGATCGGGATCTGGAGCATCTTCGCGACGTCGGTCGCGTACGTGGTCGAGCGACCCTGCGACGGCGGCGTCGTGAAACCGATCTGGTTGTTGATGACGATGTGAATGCAGCCGCCCGTCGTGTACGCGTCGAGCTGGCTCAGATTCAGGGTCTCCTGAATGATGCCCTCGCCCGCGAACGCGGCGTCGCCGTGAATCGTCACGGGCAGCTTCTTGCTGCGCGCGATGTCGCCCACGCGATCTTGCTTGCCGCGCGTGCGGCCGAGCACGACGGGGTCGACGAACTCGAGGTGGCTCGGGTTGAAGCAGAGCGAGAGGTGCACCTTGCGACCGGTCGCCGTGACGAAGTCCGAGCTGTGGCCGAGGTGGTACTTCACGTCACCGCTGCCGAAATAAAGCTCCGGATCCTGATCCTGGAACTCGCGGAAGATCTCGCGCGGGCTCTTGCCCATGATGTTCGCGAGCACGTTGAGGCGCCCGCGGTGGGCCATGCCGAGCACGATCTCGTCCACCTCGTGCGGGTCGTCCGCGCGATCGATCAGGAACGCGAGCAGCGGAATCAGGCTCTCGGAGCCCTCGAGCGAGAAGCTCTTCGCGCCCACGAATTTCTTCTGGATGAACTCCTCGAAGATGGTCGCGTCGGTCAGCTTCGTGAGAATGCGCAGCTGCTCGGTGCGCGAGAGCTCGATGCGATTCTCGGTGCTCTCCATCCGATCCTGCAGCCAATTTTTCACCTTCAGATCGTCGATGTGCATGAACTGCACGCCGATCGAGCGACAGTAGGTGTTGCGCAGGCGCTCGAGCATCTCCCGCAGCGTGAGCACGGGCGTGCCCGCGACCGTGCGGCTCGAAAACTTGCGATCGAGATCGTTCGGCCCGAGTCCATAAAACTCGGGATCGAGCTCCGGCCAGCTCGGGCGCGGCAAGCCGAGCGGGTCGATGCGCGCCATCATGTGGCCGCGCACGCGGTAGGCGCGGATGAGCGCGTCCACCTGGTCCTGGCGGACCGCGACTTCGGGCACGCCGCTCGACGCAAGCGCGGCGCCGTTGCCGTTCGCGTGGCCGTTCGTGTAACCGTTGGCCTTACCGTTGCCGTTCGGTCGCCCGCCGAACACGGTGGACGGCTTGAAGGAGGGACCGAGCTGCGGCTCACGCGAGAATTCCGAATCCGTACCGAGAGTTCGGAAGTAGTCGCGCCAAGCGTTGGGGACGCTCGCGGGATCGCGCAAGAAGTCGGCGTAGAGCTGCTCGACGAACGGGAGACTCAGCGTGTCGAAAGAGCTTTCCATGGCTGTGAATGCTCGCGGAACTCGGCGTTCTGGTCCCCGTACGGCTCGCGGTCAAGCAAGCTCCAGGGCGGCGCAAAATGCGAGCGAAGCCGGCCGAGAACGGAGGGCGGCCACGAATCGGCCCATCGGCCGCCAACCACTTGGGTGGCTGTTGCCCGCTCTATAAGGTGTCCCCTCAATCTCGGTCTCGCGGCGAGCTCGCGCCGGCGAGCGCCGCGCGTAGACCGAGTGCTTTGGCTCGCGTGTAAGCGTCCTCGCTCTCGGCGAGCGCGCCGAGCACGGCTAGCGCCTGCTCCGCATGGCCCAGCCGCGCCAGACATACCGCGCGGTTCAAGCGCGCTTCGGGAGCGAAGGTCCCGTGCGGGAAGCGCGCGAGATAAGCGTTCCACGCCGCGAGCGCGCGCCCATAGTCGGCGTGAACGAAGTGAAGCTCGTGCGCCGTGCGGTAGCTCGCGATGTCGGCCGCGAGCGCGCCGTCGAGCGCCGAGTCGGGTCCAGAGTTCGGAGCGACGACAACGGCCGGCACTTCGTTCGTTGCAGTCGCAGTCGGCGTCGCCGCAGCGGCGACCGCAGCGATCACGCTCTTCGCAACGCGCGGTCCGGCGCGGCGCGCAGCGGACGTGGAGCTCGACGTGGCAGGCCGTTCGGCGGCAGGCTCGAGGGCGTCGGGGTGGATCGGCACGGAGGTTGCGGACGGCGCTGACGGACGGGCTCGCTGAGCCGGCGGCGGCGCGACGCGCGCGACAGAGACCCCGGCGAACGCCGCAAAGAACCGCGTGGCGACGTCACGCGCCGGCGCGCTGGCGGCGAGCGCGCCTGAGCCCACGAGCACCGCCGCGATCGGCAGGAGCCACGCGGCGCGCCGTGACCGCCGGCGACGGCGCAGCCCGGTCGCCTCCAGCACGCGCGCGCGCACCGCGCCGGCGTCGAGCGCCGTTCCGCGATTTTCGGCGCGGTAAGCCGCGATGAGCGCTGCGAAATCGTCGCTCATCCTTGCGCTCCGTCGAGAAAGCCGCGCAGGCGCTTGCGGGCGTGAAACAGCCGCGTGCGCACCGTCGCTTCGGGGATCGCGAGAATGTCGGCGACCTCCTTGGCCGCGTAACCTTCGATCTCCTTGAGCACGAACGTCGTCCGCTGATCGAGGGGGAGCGCTTCGAGCGCGCGCGCGAGGCGTTCGGCGAGCCGGCGGCGCTCGCTCAACGTCTCGGGATCGGGCGTCGGCTCGCACGGCTCCCGCTCGAGGCGGTCTGCAAACCTGTGACGGCGCGTGCGGGCTCGGACATAGTGACGCGCCCGATTGGCGGCGATGCCGAGCAAGAACGAACGCAAGAGTGCCCCCGGCAAAAGCCGGTGCGCCAGGTCGGGTAAGACGACGAACACGTCTTGCACGAGATCCTCGGCCGCGTGATCGTCACCCAAGAGGCGCTTGGCGAACGAACAGAGCGCGGCCTGGTGCTCGTCGTACGCAGCCGCCACCGCGGCGACCTCGCCCCGGCGGAGCCGCGCGACGAACTCGTCGGGCGCGCTGCCGTCACGCGCCCGCCCCGGGGCGGCGACGGGCGTGAACGCCTCGAGCACCGAGAACTCTCGCACGGTCCATTATTCCCCGACCCTGCCCGAACGTTCAAACCGCGTTAAAGTTCGTGGGGAATGAACGCGGGGCAAGCCGAGGGGAATCGGTGTGCATGCGATGGCAGCTGAGTTTGCTGGTGGTTTCGACGTGGATGGGCGTGAGCGCGTGGACGCGCCCGGCGGCAGCCAATCCCCCCCAAACTACGAGCACGGACGTCGCCGTCGTCTTCGAACCCAGCGCTCAGGACCTGCCCCAAGCGGCCATTCGCGACGCCATCGGGCGCGAGCTCGGCGTGTCCCCGGGCCGCACCGTCGTCGCTGCGCGGCGAGAGCTGTCGATCGGCGTCGAAGCGGGCGCGCTCGTCGTGCGCTTCAGTTCCGCGTACGACCAGGCCGAACGGCGCGTGCCCCTGCCCGCCGACACGCGCCAAGTCCCGGAGCTCTTGCGCCTGATCGCCGGCAACCTCGCGCGCGATCAGCGGCCGCTCGTCGAGCCGCCGGCGCCACCCGCGCCGGAAATCAGAGTCCCGCCCGCCGCGGACGCGAGCACGGCGGGGCAACGTGCGGTGCAGTACCGGCGTCACTGGCTCGGCCTCCACGTCGCCCAAGACTTGCTTTGGCATCCGAATGCCGTGCTGTGCGATCCCAGTCCGCACACCACGTTCAGCTGCTTCGAGGCCGGCACGAACGTGCCCTATCGACCGAACGCGAATTCATCACCCAGAAGTGTTAGTAACGGTTTCAGCGTCGCCACGACGCGTCTGCTCGCGTCGTACGACTACGCCTTCACACCGGCCTTCAGCCTCGGCGGCCGCGTCGGCGTCGCTTTGCGCGGCGGACCGAACGCCGAGGCCACGAGCGCGTTCAACCCGCTCTTGACGGAAAGCGCGGCAAACCTGGGTTCCAAGCCGTTCTTCCCGTTTCACTTGGAGGCGCGGGCGACCTGGTGGTTCGCGCCGCTCACGAACGAACGCGTGCGCGGGTTCGCGGGGCTCGGCGCGGGCGTCATGCAAATCGACGCCAAGCAAAGCTACGTCACGACGTGCGGGCTCAGCGGCAGTACGGTGAGCGACGGCTGCAATGCCGCCGACCCCAGAGTCGAGGCCTGGCAACGCGTGGGGCTCGGCTTCGTCGACCTGCGCGCCGGCACGGAGCTTCGGCTGTGGAACGAGCTCGGCGTCGAGCTCGAGGTGAATGCCGTCGCCACGTTCCCGGCGTCCGCCTTCGCGCTCGAGCCGTCGCTCGGCCTCGTGTACGGGCTGTGAGGCGGCCGCCCTACGCGTCGCGGTCGATCCCGAGCTCGCGCAGCCGGCGCAAGAACGTCGGGTAGGAGATGCCGAGCGCTTCGGCGGCGGCGCCGCGCTTGCCGTGCATGTGTTCGAGTACGCGCTGGACGTACGCTCGTTCCACCTGATCGACGGGCGGCGGCGCGCCGTCCTGACCGAGCGAGACGCCGAAGAAGACGTTCGAGGGCACCTCGGAGCGCGCAGGTTGCGGCAGGACGATGTCGTTCGGCTGGATTTTGCTGTCGGCGCTCAGGATCACGGCGCGCTCGATGATGTTCTTGAGCTCGCGCACGTTGCCGGGAAAGTCGTAGCGACCGAGCTTCGCGAGCGCGTCGCTCGAAAGGCCGACCGTGCGCTTCTTCATGCGCTTGGCGCATTGCTCGATGAACACTTGCGCCAGCTCCGGGATCTCCTCCGTGCGTTCGGCGAGCGCCGGCACGTTCAAGACGAACACGCTCAGTCGATGATAGAGATCCTCGCGGAATTTGCCCGCTTTGACGAACGCGTCGACGTCACGATTGGTGGCGGCGATGACACGCACGGAAACCTCGATCTCGCGCTCGCCGCCGAGGCGCCGGAAGCGCTGGGCGTCGAGGAACTTCAAAAGCTTCGCTTGCGAGTGATCGGGCAGCTCCGCGATTTCGTCGAGGAAGAGCGTGCCGCGGTCGGCCATTTCGATGAGTCCGCGCCGCGACGTACGCGCGTCGGTGAAGGCGCCGCGCTCCCAGCCGAACAGCGTGCCTTCGATCAGGTCGGAGGGGATGGCCGCGCAGTTCACGTCGACGAACGGCGAATCGGAGCCGGCGGGCGGATAGGTGAAGCGGTGCAGCGCTTCGGCCGCGTACTGCTTGCCGGCACCCGAGGGGCCGATCAAGAGCACGGGCGTGAACGGGCTCTGCGCGAGCTGCTCGAGCGTCCGCATGAACGTACGCATGGCGAGGCTCTTCGGCTCGACCGCGTGCGGCACGAGCTTCTGCGAGAGCTCGAGCCGGTCGCGCAGGCCGCGCACCTCGAGCGCCTTTTTGACCTTGAGCAAGAGGTCCGTCGGCTGCACGGGCTTCGCGAGGTAATCGACCGCGCCGGCGCGCAGCGCCTCCACGGCGTTCGCGATGTCGGCGTACGCCGTCACGAGGATAACGAGCGGCGGCTGACCACCCTCCGCGCGGATCTCGCGCAGGAAGTTCATGCCGTCGCCGTCGGGCAAGCGTCGATCGAGCAGCACGACGTCGGGAACGGCGCGATCGATCTCTTTCTTCGCCCGCGCGAGGTTCGGAGCCACGCGCACGTCGAAGCCTTCGGATGCGAGCGCGCTCTCGGCGAGCACGCGGAAGATCTGCTCGTCGTCGACGATGAGGACACTCGGTTTCAACTCACACCTCCAGGAATACTCAACACGAACACGGCGCCCTTGGGGGACGGCACGAGCACGAGCTTGCCGCCGTGCGCGCGGGCGATGCGCTGCGAGAGCGCGAGTCCGATACCGACACCGCTCGGCTTGCCCGAATGGAACGGCTCGAAAAGCTGAGCCACGATCTCTTCCTTCAAGCCGGGTCCGTTGTCCGAAACCTCGAGCCGCACGCCGCCCGGCTCCTGGTCGTCGCGCTCGAGCCGTACGTCGATGCGCGGGTTTTCGTCGCTGCTCGCGCCGAGCGCCTCGATGGCGTTCGTGATCAGGTTCGAGACGACGATGTGCAAGAGCTGAGGGTCGAGCTCCGCGTCGAGGTCCTGCGCCGGCAGCGTGAGCTCGAGCGTGACGCCCGCTTCCTTGGCCGACTTTTCGAGCAAGCTCGTCACCTTGGGCACGAACTCGGTGAGGTTCACGCGCACTTTGCGCGGCACGACGCCCTTCGAGAACGTCATGAGCTCCGCCGTGAAGTTCGCGAGCCGCGAGATTTCCCCGCGCAGCTCGTGGAGCGCCTGCTCGCGTCCGGTCGCGCCGGGATCGCAGGCCATCTCCGCGGCCATGCGGATGCCGTTCAGCGAGTTCTTCACCTCGTGCGCGATGAGGTTCGCGGCCTCACCGACGCGCTGCAGCCGCTCCTCGCGCACGGCGCGCTCCTCCGAGCGGCGGAACGTGGAGAGCGAGCGCCGCAGCAAGACGACGAGCGCGAGCAGCGGCACCGCGGCGATCGCGAGCGCGACGGCGATACGCTTTTGAATGCGCGCGCGCGTCTGGTGCAAGAGCTCGTGCTCGGGGACCAGGAGCGCGAGCTCGAGATCGGTGCCCTCGATGGCCGAGAGCGCGACGGCCGTGCGCGCGCCCGAGAGCTCGATCGTCCGCACGTGCCCGAGCGCAGCGTCGTCGGACGCGAGATGGACCCAGCTCGGCTCGTGCGCGAAAGCGGGCGGCGCCGGCGGGTAGACGATCGTCCCCTCGCCCGTCGCGAGCACGGTGTTCAGGTTCGTGCGCGTGCCGCCCACGGCGAGCACGTCGCCGTGCTTCAAGTCGACGGCGCCGAGGAGCGCGCCGGTGACGAGGCCGCCGCGCACGATCGGCGAGACGACGTAAAGCACGGCGTCCTCTGCGCGCTCGGGATCGACGGGGATGATGTGCACGGCGCGGCTCTTCTCGACGCTCGCGAACCACTCGCGATCGAGGAAGTTTGCGCGCGGCAAGAAGTGCTCGGGCCCCTCCCACAGCACCTGGCCGTCCACGCCGAGGATCGCGACGCCGAGGTTGAAGAAGGCGCTTTTCTGGTGCGACAGGTTCACCAAGCTGCGCTCGGGCGCGAGGTTCTGGTCGAGCAACGTCACGTCCGAGCGCAAGCCGAGGCGCCGGAGCTGCTGCACGAGCAGATCGAGGTAACGAACCAGGTAGTGGCCGCGCAGGTTCGCTTCGGCGAGCAGCTGCTCGCGCAGTTGCTCCTCCTCGTGCGCGCGCTCGGTGGTGAGCACGCCGACGACGAGCGCGAGCGCGGCAGCCGCGGCCGCGAGGTAGATGCCCAGCGCCGCGCGCGCGAACTGCGCGTGGGCCTGAGCGAGCGCCGTGGCGGTGCCGTGCGCGCGCGTCGGCCGTTCGTCGGCCGTAAAAGGCTGGGTCAACGCCGAAACCTCTGCATGGCGCGCGTCGCCGGTTCAAGTACCCCACGCGCGCTGGGCCGGCCAGCTTGGACGGGATGTCAGCGCACCCGCAGGCACCCGTCGCACAGGAACGCATAGATCTGCTGCGTCAGAACCTCGGCGCTCTCTTCGGCGAGGCCGAGCGTCACCGCCTGATAGAGGAGCTCCTTCAACGCACCGAGCGCCATGTAGGCGAGGACGCGCGGCTCGCCGTCCGCCACGATGCCGAGCTTCTGGCCGTCCTTCAGGGTTTCCACCAGAAGGAGCACCATGTTTTCGTAGAAGCTCGCGAGCTTGCGATCGAACAGCGGATCGATGCCGACCGCGTCCGTGAAAAGAATCTTCGTCATCGCGCGCTCGGCGAGGCAGGTGCCGATGATGCGGCGGATGTTTTCGTGGATCTGCGCGCCGACGCTGCGCGTGGGATCGTCCGTGACGATGCGCACGATCGCCACGGCGAGCTGCGAACCGAAGCGATCGATGAGATCGCTGAAGATGGCGCGCTTGTCCTCGAAGTAGAGGTAGAAGGTGCCGCGCGCGACGCCCGCCTGCGCGACGATGTCGTCGATCGTCGTCAGGTGGTAGCCGCGCTTCGCGAACAAGCCGCGCGCCGCCGACGAGATTTGTTGGCGACGTTCGGCCTTGGGGACCGGCGCACGCCGATCGGCTTTCGGTTTCGGTTTCGGTCTCGGCTCGGGCGCGGGTCGCGCGGCTTTCGGAGCGCTCGCCTGCTTCGCGGCGCGCGGACGAGGCTTGGGCGCGCTCGGCATGGCGGAGACGAGAGCTTCTCGTTTCGGGTGCGGGCGCGCAACCGGACGCGAAAACCTTAGAATCCGTTCAGGTTCCGCACCGGGCTGCCCCGTGACTGACACGAGCGTCACCGGGAATATTTGCGCCCTTCGCTTGCTTCCGGAACATGTTTCGGTGCTTACTGACGGCCGTGTCACCCGGCCACTTTTCCCTCGGGGTGACGAAGGGCAGCGCATGAGCGATCTCGTCATCGGCATGGACGTCGGCTCGACCACCGTGAAGGCGGTCGTCATCCGACCCGATACCAAAGAGATCCTCTGGAACGACTACCAGCGGCACCACACGAAGCAGCCCGAGAAGGTGCTCGAGTTTCTGACGCGCATCCTCGCCGCGTTCCCCGAGCAGCCCGCGGACGGCTGGCGCATGTTCGTTACCGGTTCCGGCTCCGGGCCGCTCGCTGCGCCCACGGGCGGCAAGTTCGTGCAAGAGGTGAACGCCGTCACGCTCGCCGTCGAGCACAAGCACCCGGACGTGCTCAGCGTGATCGAACTCGGCGGACAAGACGCGAAGATCATCATGTTCCGGCAGGACGAGAAGACGGGCCAACGCACCGCCTCGACCTCGATGAACGACAAGTGCGCGAGCGGCACGGGCGCGACCATCGACAAGTGCATGATCAAGGTCGGCGCGGAGCCCGGCTTCGCGACGGCGCTGCACTTCAAGGACGATGCGCTGCATCACGTCGCGGCCAAGTGCGGCGTGTTCGCCGAGACCGACATCGTGAACCTCGTGAAGGGTGGCATCCCGAAGGACGAGGTCCTGAACTCGCTCGCCGACGCGATCGTGCTCCAGAACCTGTCCGTGCTCACGCGCGGCAATACGCTGAAGCCGCGCGTGCTCTTGCTCGGCGGGCCCAACACGTACCTGCCGTTCTTGCGCGAGTGCTGGCAAAAACGCATCCCGGAGACGTGGCGCGACCGCGGCTACGACTATCCGAAGGACGTGCCGGTCGAAGAGCTCATCTTCGTGCCGGAGAACGCGGACCTTTACGCGGCGTTCGGCGCGGCCGTCTACGGCATCGCCGACGGCGGTGAAGCGGGGCGCTTCACGAGCATCGCGAGCCTGCAAGACTTCATCACGAACGGCCGGCGCGCGCGTCTCGGCGAGCAGGCGGGTCCGCCGCTCTCCGCGAACGAGGGCGAGACGAAGACGTTCGTGGACATGTACAAAGTCCCGAAGTTCGTGGCGCCCGCCATCACGCCCGGCACGACCGTGCGCGGCGTGATCGGCCTCGACGGCGGCTCGACCTCGTCGAAGGCCGTCGTGATCGGCGAGGACGGCGAGATCCTCGCGAAGGCGTACCAGCTCTCGAAGGGCAACCCGCTCCAAGACACGAAAGAGCTCATCAAGCAGCTCGTCGACCACTTCGAGGAGCGAGGCGCAACGCTCGAAGTGCTCGGCTTCGGCGCGACGGGTTACGCGGCGGACGTGCTCGACGAGACGGTGCTCGCCGACGTGAACATCGTCGAGACGGTCGCGCACATGATGAGCGCCGTGCACTTCTTCGGCGACGTCGACGTCGTCTGCGATATCGGCGGGCAGGACATCAAGGTCCTGTTCATGAAGAACGGCGACATCCAGAACTTCAAGCTGTCGAACTCCTGCAGCGCCGGCAACGGCATGCTCCTGCAGGCGATGGCCGATCAGTTCGGCATCCCCGTGACCGAGTACGCGGAGACCGCGTTTCAAGCGCAGCTCGCGCCGAAGTTCTCCTACGGCTGCGCGGTGTTCCTCGATTCGGACCGCGTGAACTTCCAGAAAGAGGGCTACCAGAAGGAAGAGCTCCTCGCCGGCCTCGCGCAGGTGCTGCCCAAGAACGTCTGGCAGTACGTGGTGCAGATCCCGCGGCTCGCGTCGCTCGGGCGCAAGTTCGTGCTGCAGGGCGGCACGCAATACAACCTCGCGGCCGTCAAGGCGCAGGTGGATTACATCAAGCAGCGCGTGCCGGACGCGGAAGTGTTCGTGCATCCGCACACGGGCGAAGCGGGCGCCATCGGAGCCGCGATCGAGACCTTGCGGCGCTACAAGCGCACGGGCGAGAGCCGGTTCATCGGCCTCAAGGGCGTGCTCGATCTCCAGTACACGGCGACGACGAACGATTCGACGACGTGTCACTTCTGTCCGAACGAGTGCAAGCGTACGTTCATCGACGCGACGCGACCCGACGGTTCGACCTCGCGCTACATCTCGGGCTTCTCGTGCGAGAAGGGCACCGTCGAGAGCAAGGACGCGATGCTCGCGCTCATGGCCGAGCGCAAGAAGACGGCCGCGGCGTTCCCGAACCTGGTCGATTACGAAGCCAACCGCGCATTCGTTCACCTCTACGACTCGGCGCCGCTCCCGGCCGCAGGCACGCTCATCGACGACGTGAAGGTCGTCAAATCCCTGTTCCGTGTGAAGCACGAGAAGGTCACGCGACCGTTCCGGCGCTCGAGCGCGGAAGCCGCACAGCGCAGGAAGACTCTGCGCGTGGGCATCCCGCGTGTGCTGAACGTCTACTCGACGGCGCCGTTCTTCCGCGCCTACTTCGAGACGCTCGGCCTCGGACGCTCGAACATCGTCTTCAGCGATCAGACGAGCGAGGAGATGTGGGTCGAGGGCGGCAAATACGGCTCGATCGATCCGTGTTTCCCGAGCAAGGTCGCGCAAGCGCACGTCCACAACCTGCTCTTTCACCACCACGAGCCGGAACGGAAGCGCCAGCTCAACTACATTTTCTTCCCGATCCTCACGCACGTGAACAACTTCGTGGCGGACACGCAGGACAACGCCTCGTGTCCGATCGTCGCGGGCACGCCCGACGTGATGAAGGCGGCGTTCACCAAAGAGGTCGACTTCTTCGCGCAGCGCGGCATCGAATACCTCGCACCAGCGCTCTCGTTCCAGGAGCCGATCCTGCTCGCGCAGCGCATGTTCGAGACGTTCGGCGCGCGGCTCGACATCACGGAAGACGAGAACGATCACGCCTGTCGTGAGGCGTGGCACGCCTTCGAGGCGTTCGACAAAGACCTGCAGGAGAAGGGCCGCGCCATCCTCGAGACGGTCGAGGCCGAGGATCGCATCGCGATTTTGGTGCTGAATCGGCCGTACCACTCCGATCCGGGGCTGAACCACGGCATTCCGGAAGAGTTCCAGGTGCTCGGCTATCCGATCCTGTCGATTCGCTCGATCCCGAAGGATCGCGAGTACCTCGACCGCTACTACAAGGACGAGCTCGAGCGCGGCGTGATCAAGACGCCGCTCGAGCTGAACCACGTGTGGCCCGAGAACTACTCGGTGAACAGCGCGCAGAAGGTGTGGGGCGCGGCGTTCGCGGCGCACCACCCGAACGTCGCCGTGCTCGACCTTTCGAGCTTCAAGTGCGGCCACGACGCGCCGACGTACGGCTTGATCACCGACATCCTGCAGACGTCGCGGACGCCTGCCGCCGCGCTGCACGACCTCGACGCCAACAAGCCGGGCGGCTCGATCAAGATCCGCGTGAAGACGTACGCGCACTCGCTGCTGCTCCAGCAGGAGCGGCTCGAGGATTTCTCGAGCAAGAAGCGTGAGCTCACGCGCCGCCTCGACGAGAAGCGCCTCGAGCTTTTGCGCATGAAGCACGCGCAGCTCGAGGGCATGAAGCAGAAGGACCCCGTGCTCGAGCAGAGCATCGCGGAGCTTGCCGAAAAGGTACGCGCCTACGAGGCGCCGCCCGCCGCCTTCGAGCCCCCGAAGGGCATGATGCAGCTCGGCAAGAAGATGCCGGACGGCTCGATCCAGCGCATCGAAACGGTGTCGGACGGCGCCGCACCCACCCCCACCAAACCCAACGCCGAAGTCGCCGCCAGTGCGGCCGAATGATTCCGTGAGTGCAACTTGGCAGTCTTGGATGACCAGATCGCGATCGTCGCGAGCGGGCACGCCGCCACGCAAGAACCGGCGAGGCCGGCGCATGGCTGGCAAGCAGATTGGAAGAGTCGCGGAAGGCTCTGGTTCGCTGATCCCGCACGGCGACCCGAGCACGCTGAAAGCCAACACGCACCGGCCTCGCCGGTTCTCGCGTGGCGTAGTCCCGCAAAAGACGGTCGCGATCTTGCTTTCCAAAGACTGCAAAACTCAAAGCGTATGTCGTTAGGAGACCCCCGATGACCCAATCGATGACAAGCGAAGCTCACAGCACCAAGCGCAGCCTGCCCATCGCGGGCCGGAAAACCGAAGCCCTCGACGTCGACGCCGAGCTCGCTCGCTTCGAGGCGGAGGAACGCGCCCGCCTCGGCCTCGCGCACGAAGAGCAATGGGTCGAGAAGATGGCGAACCTCATGTTCACCAAGAAGGAGAAGGGCAAGATCACCCTCCTCATCGGCGGCCTGACGATGGCGCACGACTACCTCATCTCCGGCGCGTTCCGGAGCCTCGGGTACAACGTGGTGCCGCTCGACGCGCCCGACTACGAGGCCCTGCGCGCCGGCAAGGAGTTCGGCAACCGCGGACAGTGCAACCCGACGTATTTCACGGTCGGCAACCTGATCAAATTCCTGATCCACGTGCGCGACAAGGGCGGCCTCACGTCGCAGGAAGTCGTGGAAAACTTCGTGTTTCTCACGGCCGGCGCGTGCGGACCCTGCCGCTTCGGCATGTACGTGACGGAGTATCGCAAGGCGCTGCGCGACGCGGGCTTCGACGGCTTCCGCGTGATGCTGTTCCAGCAACAAGGCGGCTTGAGCCAGGCGACGGGCGAAGAGAGCGGGCTCGAGCTGAACCCGCCGTTCTTCATCGGTCTCTTGAAGGGCCTCATCGCCGGTGACGTCATCAACGGCATCGCGTATCGGCTGCGCCCGTACGAAGTGGTGCCGGGCTCGACGGACGCGGCGATCGCGGAAGCGAAGAAGATTTGTTACGACGCGCTCTACGAGAAGCGCAGCATTTTGCGCGCGCTCTATCAGTCGCGGAAGATCTTCGAGAAGGTGGAGGTCGATCGCACGATCCCCAAGCCGAAGGTCGCGATCATCGGCGAGTTCTGGGCGATGACGACCGAGGGCGACGGCAACTACCAGCTCCAGCGCTTCCTCGAGGCGGAGGGCGCCGAGTGCGACATCCAGTTCATCACGGCGTGGCTCCTCTACAACGTGTGGGAAGTGCGCTTCGACACGAAGAACCGCACGCAGCTGCGCGGTAAGGACACGGCCAAAACCGGCCTCGCCGGCACGAGCGATTTCCACGCCTTCAAGATGAAGGCCTCGCTGTGGGCGGCGGACAAGGCGATCCGCGTCGCGTTCCAGACGTTCGCGAACGTCGGTGGCTTCTACGGCTACCACCTCGCGGACATGGACGAAGTCGCGGACGTGGCGGCGCCCTTCTACAACAACGACCTGCGCGGCGGCGAAGGGCACATGGAAGTCGGCAAGCTGATTTTGAACGTGGTCAAGAGCAAGGCCACGATGACGCTCAGCGTGAAGCCGTTCGGCTGCATGCCGAGCTCGAGCGTGTCGGACGGCGTGCAGTCGCTCATCACCGAGCGTTATCCCGGCACCATCTACTGTGCCGTCGAGACGAGCGGTGACGGCGCCGTCAACTTCCAGAGCCGCGTGCAGATGTACCTCTTCAAGGCGCGCCAGGCGGCCGTCGAGGATTTCGAGCGGGCGCTCTCGAAGACGGGCATGACGGTGGAGAAGCTCCGCGCGTTCTTGAAGGCGAACCCGAAGTACGCAGCGGGCCTGCACAAGGCGCCGCATTTCGCAGCGAGCACGCCGGCCGATCTCGTGCACGAGGTCGCCGAGGTGGTCGATCTCACGCCTGCGCAGCGCACGCTGCACCTCGCCCGCAAGCACGCCAAGGCCATGCTCGGCGCGCTCACGAGCGCGGCCAAGGACGCACCGGCGAGCACGAAGTCGGCGGCCGTCTTGTTCGCGCAAGCGGCGGCCGAGCTCGCGGAGATCGCGAAGGAGAAGGCGCCGGGCATGGCCGAATCGGCCGTGAACGCCGCGCGCGATCGCCTCGCGAAGGTGCTGCCGTTCACGGCGCCGCGCGCCGCGCACGAACCGGTCGTCGCCGCAGCCGAGTGACCGCGGCGACGATGTGACGGGCGCCGCTCGCAGCTTTTGCGTCACGGCGGCGCTCGTCGGCTTGGCGGGAGGAGCGGGAACCGCGCAGGCGGAGCCGCCGGCGACGACCGCCGCCACGTCGCCCCCGCTCGAAGTGGCTGCGGACACGCAATGCCCTCGCGGGGACGTGCTCGGCCGCGAGCTCGGCGAGATTCTCGGCCTTTCGGCGACGGAGCACCTGAGCGAGGTCGCGCGGCTCGCATACGCGGACGGCGGCCTCGTCGTCACGCTGCGCGACACCGAAGGACGCGTGCTCGGCGCGCGTACGCTGCCGCTCGAGGGCGACTGTGACGAGCTCGCACGCGCGGCCGCGGTCGTGCTCGCGACGTGGCTCAGCGACGTGCACCCCGAGTTCGTCCCACGGTTGGCGCAGCGAGCGAACGCCACGCCGTCCGCGCCAACGGTCGCCAACGCTGCAGGTACTACCGACGGCGCGACCCGCACGAGCGCGGCGAACGGCTCGAACGCCGGCAAAGCCGTGGCGAGAGTGACGCGGCCGAGCGGCAGCATGCGTTCGAGCGGCAGCGTCCACCTCGAACGCGAGTGGCGACTGCGCGCGGGCGCGGCCGTCGGCGCGGCCGTGTTGAGCGCTCCCGTAGCGTTCGCGGGCACGCTGTCCGTTGCGTTCGTTCCGAACCACGGGGGAATCGGCGCAACGCTGCGCGCGAGCGCCGTCACCCCACGGGAGCGTGACGTGCCCGGCGGCAAAGTGCGTTACTTTCGCTGGCCGCTTGCAGCAGGTGCGACCTTGCGCTTCAAGGCACCGAGCGTCGCGCTCGAGCTCGACGGCGGCGGCGCGCTCGGCTGGCTCCACGTTGCGGGACGTTCGTTCAGTCCCGACCACAGCGCGGACGACGCGACCTTCGGCACTTTTGCGGCCGCACGGGCGCTCGGAACGGGCGGGCCGATCCAGCCGTTCGCGGAACTCGCCGCGCTATTCTGGCTGCGATCCGCGCGGGTTTACGCCGATGCGACGCAGCCGAGCGTGGCGCTGCCTCGAGGCGAGCTCACCTTGTCGGCGGGTGTCGCTTTCGTCCGCTGAGCGAAAGCGTAAGGTTCGGGAAGGCTGCGACACGAAGCAGCATGAACGGACGCACGATGACGTACGCGCAGCGAGTGAGCCCCTTGCTCCTCGCCTACTTGGCCGCGTGTGGTGCCCGCTACGACATCGGCGAGGTCCCCGGCAGCGGAGCGGGCGGGACCTCGACGCAAGAGGGCACCGGCGGCACGAGCACGCAAACGTCGACGGGGGGCTCGAACACCGACGCGGGTACGGGCGGCTCTCACCCGCTCGGTGCGACGGACCCGAGCCGGAGCCCGGACCGCAGGCAAAACCCCACATGTGTCGAGGGGTACGACTTGCCGCCGACGTCCTTCACCTACGGAACGCTCGTAACACCGGACGTGCTCGCGCAGCGCATCGGCACGTTCGCCGGCGACAGCGGCGCGCCCCTGACACCGCCGACTGCCACGACGCCCGAAGCGGCCGTGAATATGATCGATGCCGTGCTGGCGTACGATGCAGCACAGAAGAGCCTGCCATTCGTCCTTTCGAACTTCACCTTCGACTGGATTGGGCTCGACAACAACTCGGACACGAACAGGAGCGTGGCCATCCCGACTGCCATGTTCTTCCTCACGCCGGGCTCCACGCTCGCGGATCTGATCGGCGCGTGGCGGAGTCCCACGCTGAACCAAATCCGAACGACCATCCCGGACCGCGGCACCTTCATGCTCGGCGCACTGTTCCGCTCGTCGATTGGTGCGCCTGACGGCATGACTGTCCCTCTGCCGGACTCGCGCCTCACGGAGCGGCAACGGCTCGAGGCCGCCGAAGCGGCCGACCCGACCTGCGCCGGCTGCCATTCGCAGATCGATCCGCTCGGCGACAGCCTCGCGAACATCGACGCCAACGGCAACTACCGCTCGCGGGACGAAAATGGCAATCCCATCGACGCATCCGGCGTCTTCACGAATCGGGATGGCTGGTTTTATCAGCAGATGACCTTCTCGTTCACGAGCATCGACGACCTCGCGCCGCAGTTTCTCTATTCCTGCGACGTGATTCGCAACTTCGCCGCCGACTTCACGGCGTTGACGCTGCCCCAGCACGGAGCGCTGCAGGCGGACGAGCTCGACTTCGTGGTGGCAGATTTCATTCGGAACGACCTCCGCCTCGACAGCCTCCTGCCTGCCGTGGTGCAAACGCGGACCTTCCTGCAACCATGAGAGCACGGCACTTCAACGCCCCGTCACGAGGCGCCCGCGACGTGCAGCGTGGTTGATCGAACCTGCGATCAAACGCGCGAAGCGAGCTCACTCGGGCTCGAGGCGATCTACCGCACCGAGGCTCGGCGCGTCGCAGTCTGGATTCAACGGCTCGATCCCGCGGGCGACACCGAGGATCTCTTGCACGAAGTTTTTTTGGTTGTGAAGCGCAGGCTCCCGGAGTTTCGCGGTGAAGCGGCGCTGTCCACGTGGCTCCACGCGATCACGGCGCGCGTCGTGCTCGCCGAGCGGCGCAAACGGCGCGTCCGGCGCTTCTTGCTCGGCCGGGAGCAGCCGCGGCTCGCCGAACGACGCGCGCCGAACACACCCGAGGAAGAGCTGCAGGGGCGCGAGCTCGGGCGTTTACTCTACGAGCTCCTCGAACGTCTGTCGGAACGTGATCGCACGCTTTTGATCCTGCACGAGCTCGAAGGGCTGCGCGGGCCGGAGCTCGCGACGGTCGCGGGGCTCTCCGAGAAGGCCTTGTGGGTGGCGCTGCATCGCGCGCGGAGTCGCTTGCGAGCGGCGTACGTCGCGCGCAACGCCGAAAGGGAGCGAACATGACGCACGGAGGGAACACGCCGCCCGTTTTCGAGCCGGAGCGCCTCGCCGCCGGCACGACGGAGGACCCCGTGCTCGACGAGCTCGGGCGCTGGTTCGCTCACGCGCCGGCGCCGCGCGGCTTGGACACGGCGAGCCTCGCGCGCGTAGCGCGACGGCTCGAGGGACCGGGGAGTACGCGGCGCTCGCTGGTTCGCACCGTCGCGCTCTCGGTCGCGCTCGTGATTGGAGCCGGCGGCGCCGCGGCGGCGTGGGGGCGCTACGGCGCGCCCTGGCACTTCGTCACGCTCTTGGCACGCGAACGCGCCGCAGAGCCCGCTTCCACTCGCGAGAAGCCGCGCGGAGTGCCGTCGTTGCATCCGACACCCGAGCTCCCCGCCGCCCCCGCCGCGACGTCGACGAACGCCGCCGGAACCTCGACGAACGGCGCCGAAAGCCCGCCGGACAACGCCACGACCGCGCCCAATGCGGACACCGCGAACCCTCGCTCGAGCGCGCGCGTCACGGTACCGGTGCCGAGCGCCGCGATCGAAAGCGACCTCGCCCGTGAGTCCGCGGCGCTCGAACGCGCGCTCACGGCGCTGCGGCGCGATCACGACGCGGCGGGCGCGCTCGCCTTGCTCGATCGTTACGCGGCGGACTTCCCGGCCGGCGTGTTGCGGCTGGAAGCCGATGTCGCGCGCGTCGACGCAAACCTCGCGCTCGGGAACAATGCGGCGGCGCTCGCGCTCCTCGGCCGTCTGCCGCTCGAGCGCGTCGGACGCGGCCTCGAGCTGCGTCTGGTCCGCGCCGAGCTCACGGCCGCGCGCGACTGCCAGCGCGCAAACCTCGACTTCGATCGCGTCCTCGCCGCGCACCCGGCGACGGCGTTCGACGAGCGGGCGCTTTTCGGGCGCGCGTCGTGCAGGGAGAAGCTCGGTGACGCCGCGGGCAGCCACGCCGATCTCACCACGTACCTCGCCCGTTATCCGGCGGGGCGCTTCGCCGCGGCCGCACGAGCCCAGCTGGATTAGACTGCGCTCGATGGCGCACCCTCGGTCAGCACGGCTCGTGCTCGGGGTCCTCGGTGTCGTTGCGATCGTGAGCACCGCACCCGCGACGCGTGCTCAAGAACCGGCGCAGGCGGCGCCGCCGGACGCAGCGCTCCCGCCTGAGCCACCGCAGTCCGAACCACCGCCACCTGAACCACCGCAGTCCGAACCACCGCCACCTGAACCACCGCCACCCCCGCCGCCGATGGATACCGAAGACGTCGGCCCGTCGCCTGGACCCTTCCGCCAAGGCGCGATCCGCATCTCGCTCCTCGTCGGCAGCGGCGAGTCGAGCACCGACACGTATTTCATCCTCGGCGGCGGCGCCGGCTACTACGTCCTGAACGGCCTCGAGCTCGGCGCCGACTACGAAGCGTGGCTGGGCGGAACACCGACACTCCAGCGCGTGAGCCCGGAAGCGCGTTACGTCCTCTGGTTCGTGCCGGTGGTAAAGCCTTACGTCGGCTTCTTCTATCGCCACACGTTCGTGAGCGGCTACGACGGGCTGAACTCGCTCGGCGGACGGCTAGGCCTCTACTACGCGCCGGATCGCAGCCGGATGTACCTCGGCGGCGGCGCCGTCTACGAGCGTTACCTCGGCTGCTCCGACAGCGTGCTCGGCGGCTGCGACGAGATCTATCCCGAGTTCGCGATCGGCGCTTCGTTCTAGCGCACCCGTGCGTCGTCTCGGCTCGGCGAACGGCGGCCGATGCCGAACGCGCCCATCCCGAGCGCGACGAACGTCGCCAGCACGACGATCCACATGCCGGCGCCCGTGCTCGACAAGAACACGTGCATCACCGAAATGAACGCGAAGGCGAGCAACGTGAAGGCGCCTCCCGCCGCGAACCAAGAGGTGATGCGATGGCCCCAAACGCTGCCGATGATGAGCAGGACGCCGAGCAGCGGCACCGCGATCAAGAGCGAGCGATTCGCTCCGGCGAGGAGCCCGACCAGCTGCCCACTCGTGAACACGAGCCCAAAGCCGCTCATCGACAAGAACTGACCCACCAAAAACCACGGCATGAAAAACCCGACGAGCAGCGCCGCACCGCAGAGCCCGAACACCACGCGCGCAACCAGCCCGAGCCGCGGCTTCTCGCTCGGTGTCGCCGTCGCCACCACGTCCGTAGCCATGTCGCGGACGCTAGTGTGAGTGCTGGCGGATGGCGACGCTATTTCGGCGGGCGGCTCAAATGCCGTTGATCTTGGGCGGCGGCCCGCCGTAGAGCGACCGGCGCTTTTCCATGTAGCTCAGCGTGCCGCCGATCGGGAACGTGAAGCTCTGGAGCACCGTGTTGTCGGGGCCGAGCTCCTGGATCACGCCCGACGACGAGTACGTGATGAGCAAGTTGCCGTTGTCGAGCCGCTGCACGTCACCGCCGAAGCCCGTGGCAAGGCCGCCGTCGTACCGGAGCAGCGTCGTCGCGGTCTTCGCCGTTTCGTCGACGGTGAGCTCGTAGACGAGTGAGTCGGCCTGACCGCTCTCGCCGTGGTTGCTGAAGACGATCAGGTGGTCGGGACCGAGCGCGTGGATGCCGTGCTGGTTGTTCCACTTCGTGCCGGAAATCGTGCTCTTCGTACCGTTCAGCACCCACTTGAGGTCGCCCTGGCGGCCCACCTTCACGACCGTGCTCTGGTCGTAATCGGAAACGAAGAAGCTGTCGTCACCCGCGTAGTAGGCGAGGTAGTTCACCTGGCACATCGTGCTGCCGTGCGCATCCGCGAGGTTGAACACCGTGCGCAGATCCATCGTGCTCGGATTGAACTCCACGACTTCCCAACAGCCGTTCGAGGCGTGGCTGATGAGACCCACGTCGCCGTCGGGGAGCGTCACCAGATCGTGCGTCGTGTGCGTGAGGTCGAACTTCTCCTCGGTGAGGCCGTCGAGCGTGACACGCCGTACCCAGCCGCCGCCGTCCGTCTCGGAAGTGTTGCGGATCCACATGCGCTTGCCGTCATAGGAGAAGCGCGCGCGAATCACGTCGTCCTCGACCGGGTACCACCAGACGAGGTCGCCGTCGGCGTCGAGGATCATCGCGGGACCGCCGTTGTTCATGCCCCAGCGCGCGGTGACCATGTAACCGCCGTAGAGCTTGTCGGGCGTCGTGTTCGTGACGACGGTCGGCTTCGCGAGGCCGTTCGGGCCCGGCCCCGTGTCGATGGTGTCGTCCGCGCTCATGCACGTCTTGCCGTCCGAAATCGCGACGATACGGAAGTGATAGGTGTGCGACGTCTTCATGCCGAGCAGCAATGTTCGGTAGCTCGGCTCCGTGAGGTCGACCGGCGCCGTCAGGCCGTAGTTGGTGTCGAGGCCGAACTGGATCGTGGCGCTGTCGACCTTGGCGAGGTCGGTCGTGAATTGAACGATGCCGACACTCGCGATCTTTTCGCTGATCGACTTCTGCGCCGTGATGGTGCAGCTCGTCGTGCCCGTGGTGCCGCCGCCAGCGCCCGGCGCGCCGGCGCTAACGCCCGAGCCTGCACTTCCGTTAACCGGCGCGCCCCCACCGCCGCTCGCGGGAGCACCGCCGCTCGACGCGCCGGCGAGTCCAGCGCCGCCGCCGGTCCCCGCAGTTACCGGTCGTCCGCCGCTCGCGCTCGCCGCGGCACCGCCGTTCGTTCCGCTCGGGCTGCCCGCGCTCGCTTGGCCGCTGCCACCTGCGGCGACGGCGCCCGTTCCACCGGCGCCGGATGCGTCGGAGGGCGGCGAGGCCGCCTGTTGAGAAGAGCAGCCTGCGACGGCGCACATCGCCGTCGCAACCAAAAGAGGGAGCGCTTGCATGCGCTGCCAAACATAAGCGATCCGATATGAAATACACTTGAACGGGTGATTGAATCGCTTCTCGTCAGCGCGGATTTTCCGCGCGATTTCAAAACACGACGCAGCGCCACCGTATCGATGACGATTGTCCGCCTGCTCGCAGGCGCGCCGGTTACTGACGCACGCTCGTTGCCGTGAGCTACCGGGCTGGCTGTCCGAGTCCGACCGGACGATCGCTCGACGGTTGCGAGGCAGCCTTCAGCTCGTTCGACGGCTGCGATGTCGCCTTCACCCGGCGTTGGGTGATCACCGCGTAGGCCACGCCAAGCACGACGGCGAGCGGCCCGATGATCGCGAGATGCATGTTGCTCGCACCGACGAGCTTGAGACCCGAGACCAAGAGGACGACGACGAGCGACGGACGGATCACGTGATCGGGAGCGCGAGACGAGAAACGCGCGCCGAAGAACACGCCCGGAACACTGCCGATGAGGATCGAGGTCGTGAGGCTGAGCTTGAAGTCGCCGAAGAAAATGTGGCCGAGCGCCGCGCTCGTCACGAGCGGAACCGCCTGCACGAGATCGGTTCCGACGAGCTCGGAGAGCTTGAGCCGCGGATAGAGCATGAGCAGCAGAATGATCATCAGCGAGCCCGAGCCGACGGAGGTGAGACCGACGACGAGACCACCGAGGATGCCGATGATCAGCGTCGGAAGCGGCTTCACGACGAGCGGCATCAGGCTCTCACCGGGCTTCTTGCGCGCCGCGAGCAGCGGCTTGAGCACGAGCCCCGCGGTCACCGCGAGCAGCGCGAAGCCGAGCGCGAGCTTGACGTTCGATTGCAGCGCGGCACCCGACCCGAGGCGCCGCAGCATGAGCACGCCGAGGAACGCAGACGGAATCGATCCGATCGCGAGCCACTTCACGAGTCCCCAATTCACGGTGCCGCGTTTCCAGTGCACGCCGCCGCCGATGGGCTTCATCACCATCGAGGCAACGATGTCGCTCGAGACCGCCGTGAGCGGTTCGACCCCGAACAGGAGCACCAGGATCGGCGTCATCAGCGCGCCGCCGCCCATCCCAGTCAGACCGACGACGAAACCAACGAACGCACCTGCGAGCGTCACCAGCGGGTCGAACATGCGTCGACTATATCACCTAATCTCTACAGAATTAGTTGGTATTGACAACCCTAGGACTTGTTTGAGGTTTTGGAGAAAGTTCTAAATCCACTGAAACTGTAAGGCGATATAGCGGGTTTCGGAGCTCAGAGCTGGGCAGGAGGCATCAGGCTCGTGCGAGAAATCTCGGCTTCCTCGCGCCGGGTCTCGCCGGCGCGGTCGAGCGCCAGCTTGAAGAGGACGGGGCCAATCATTTCGTTGATGGCGACGGCCGCAATCGTCAGTGAACGGAAGCCGTCGCCGAGACCGGGGAACGCGTTGGCGATCGTCATGCCGAGGCCGAGCGCGAGCCCCGCTTGCGACACCAACGACGACCAGCCCCACTTCTTCAGCACCGGTTCGTCGTTCGCCACGCGGCTGCTCACGAGGTGCGCGACGTAGGTGGCAAGTCCTCGGATGACGCAGAGCGTGAGCGCGATGGGCCAGAACTTGCGAAGCAGCGGCACGTTGAGGTGCGCGCCCGCGTTCGCGAAGAACACCACGAAGACGACGTTGCCCGTTTGCTCGATGGCATGCAGGAGCTTCTCGCCCTGAGCCGTCAGGTTTTGCACGACGAAGCCGGCGACCATGAACGCGAGCGTCGCGTCCACCTTCACGTAGCGCAGGAAATCCGAGAGACCGAAGCCGATGGCGAGCAGGACCAGCAAGAGGCCGCGCCCCACGAGCTTCAGGTACGCAGCCAACGCCAGGCCGAGCGTCGTGCCGAACGCGACGCTGCCGAGCAGCTCGTGCCCGAGATCCTGCACGTCACGTAGGGAAAAGCCGCCGGATCCGGCGATGAGCGGCCGCGCAAGCATCATCGCTGCCGCGACCAAGATCACGACGACGATGTCGGACGACATGATGAACGCGAGCGCGAAGGTGGCGACCGGCCCTTTCGCGCGCGTCTGCGAGAGAATGCCCATGCAAGCGGAAGGGCTGCGCGTGATGCTCAGCACACCCCACAGCAAGGCGATGCCGAACATGGGCACCGGAGCGAGCGCCGCAAAAAAGGGCGTGAACCGCCCGAGGAAGAACATCGCGACCGTCATGACGACGCCGACCACGATGCTCTGCATGAACATCGCGTAGCTGAGGCTCTTCGCGACCTGCCGCAGCGTGCTCACCTTGAGCTCGGCGCCACCGGCGAGCGCGATGAGCGCGAGCGCGAGCGTGTTCACGGGCGACAGCTGATCGACGGTGTGATGATCGACGAGCTCGAGCACGTCGGGACCGCCGATGATGCCCGCGAGCAGGTAGCCGGACAGGTGCGGCAGGCCGATCGTCTCGAGCAGCTCGGAGAGGAGCGTGCCCGCGAGCAGCAAGAAGCCGACGCCCGCGACGGTGCCGAGCTCACCTTTGAGCTCGGGCGTGAGGCGAGTTGCGCCGAAAAGCACGCAAAACGTGACGGCCAGCGCGAACGCCTGCACGAGGCGCGTCCAGACGTCCTTCGAGCCGACGGCGGCGCTGCTCATCGGCGTGCCTCCGGGAAATCGGAGACGGAGGTGCGTTCGGCATAGTCCGACTCGTGAAGCGCGGAGCTCGGCAAGGAGAGCGGCGCCACGTCGCTCTCGGCGTCGAGCGCGTGCGTCTCCCCGGCCGCTTCGAGCGCGCGCTTGAGCTCGGCGGGGCCGATCAGCTCACCGAGCAGCACGCCCGCGGCGGCGAGCAGAAGCACGGCGCTGCTCGCCGGACCCGGCAAGCGCACGAGCAGCGTGAACGCGAGCGCGAGCGAGATGGCGCCCGTCGATGTCATACCGAAGCCGATGCGCGGACCGGACGCGCGCGCCGCCGGCAGGAGCGCGATCAGCGCGACTCCGCGCACCACCTCCGCGCAGAGACGCGCAGCGAGCGCGACCGCGACGAGCAACCAGAGCTTGGGCAGCGAGTCGAAGTCGACGCAGGCGCCCGCGACGAGCACCACCGGCAAAAGCACGGGCTTTTCGGTCGGCTGGACCATGAATTTGAGCTCGAGCCGGTGGCGCGACGCTATCGAAACCGTGAGACCCATCACGAACAGCGTCGCGACCGCGGCGAGGCCGAAGCGCATGGCGACGCCCCCCGCGAGCAGCGAGGTGCCGAGCAAGATGCCCCAGCTTTCGTCGCGCCGGAATTCGCGAGCGAGCAGCACGGCTGCGACGAGACCCATCACGACGCCGATGCCGAGCGTGAGGCCGACGCGCACGGCGAGCGGGAACGCGCCGAGCGGCGCGTCGGGCGCGACGGCGAACAGAATACCGAGCCCGAGCACCGGGACGAGAGCGCTCGCGCGCGCCATGTCCGCGAGCCAATCACTGAGCTTGCCGCGCGCGCCGTGGCGCTCGGCCACCCAGCGGACGGTGTGGCGCGTCGTTTCGGAGCCGACGAAGCCGGCGCCGAGCGCGAGCTCGAGCCGCTCGAAGCCGTGCAAGAGGTCGAGCGCGTCGAGGGTGATCCAGAGCGCGGCCGAGACGCCGGCGCCGACGAGCGCCGCGCCGAAAACACCGGTCACCGCGCGCCCGAGGCGCACCCGGCGCCGCCCGACGATGAGGTAACCGAGCCCGACGACGAACGCGAGCCACGCCGCGGCGCAGGCGAAAATCGGCTGGAAACCGTGCACGGTCGAGCGCGGCAAGAGACCGAGCCCGTGCGGTCCGACGGCCACGCCGAGCACGAGGTACTCCGCGCCCGAGGGCAAACCGAAGCCGCGGATCGTGCGTCCGCCGACCAGCATGCTGCTGACGAACGCCACGACCAAGAGGCCGAGCAGAACCGCGATGCCGCCGCTCACGAGTGCGCCTCGCGATCGAGACGCCCGAGCGGCAGGTGCGCCGCGGCGAGCGCCTCGACGATCGCGAGCTGCACCTCGGAACGCGCGTTGCGCTGGTCGGAGGCGAAGCTCACGCGAAAAAGCGTGCGAGCGGCGTCCGCGCTCGTGAGCTCGACGCGCGCGTCGTCCGAAAAGCGCGAGGCCGCTCGGAGCAAGACGCCCTGCACGTCCGTGTGCGGGGTGCCCGGCGCGACCGCGACATCGACGTCGAAGCGCGGGCGCGTGCCGATGACTCGCGTCGGGTGGCGGAGCGCATAAAGATGGGGGATGCGCACTTCGGTGCGTTCCGCGTCCTCGAGCCGCAGATCGAGCAAACCGATGCTGGAGATGCGGCCGCCGTAGACGCCGATCTCGACGTGTTGGCCGGGGCGCAGGCGCCTGCCGAACAGCAGAATGGCGCCGAGCATGCCGCTCGCGAGTACGGGCGTCGCCGCCAAACCGAGCGCGACGAGCACCACGGCGCCGGTGCGCCCGAGCGCGCCTTCCGTATTGCCCGTGACGAGCGGAGCGAGGAACACGAGCGCAGCGAGCACGACGCCCAGTCGTAAGAGGGCGCTCGTCGGTGCGGCCAAGTCCGGCGACACCCAGCTCACGACGTTCTCACGTCGCTCGATGCTGTCGAAGAACAGCCCGAGGAAGCGGACGAGCACGAACACCGCGGCGCTGGCGATGACGAGCACGGCGAGCACCGGCAGACCGGTCGCGAGCCGCGTCATCAGCTGCGAGAGCGGCGTGACGATGAGGCCGGTGAGCTTCTCCGTGTAGTCGCGGGTCGCCTCGAACAGCGAGAGCACGACGACGAGCCACGCGTAGAACACGCCGGCCTGCGCGACCCACTTACCGACGCCGAGCACGACGACCGCGGTGCTCCGCACCGTGCCCGGACTCACGACCTCGATCTGACGCACGCGCACGGCGAGCACGCGCTCGGCGTTCGCGTCGATCCAGCTGCGCGCCCGCTCGGCGAATTCGCCGATCTTCCGCACCAAATAGAAGGCTATTAGGCCGAGGAAGACGAGCAGCGAGATCGAAAAAACCGTCTTCGAGAGCGCTGCCTGGCGGTGTTCACTCTCGATGGCGCTGCGGAGCGCGCCGACGATGCTCGCGGCGTGGACGTCGACCGAGCTTGCTCCCGCCGCCTGCGCGTCCTCGCTGCCGAGCTCGACGATCGGCGTCTGGCCGGCGAGCACGACGGCGATCTCGCCGCGGTGCTCGTAGCGCACGTCGGTTTCGTGGACGTGCTCGACGACGGCGGCGAGCGCCGACGTCGCGGCCTGGGCGCGCTGCTCCGGCGTCTTGTTGCCGCGCGGCACGCGGATCGCGAACACCTGCACGTCCCCGAGCAAGACCTGGGCGTTCGCGACGGGCGTAGCCGAGGCGCTCGGTGCGTGGTGAGGAACGGAAGCGCTCGCTGCGACTGCCGAGCTCGGCGCGGGAACGCCGTGAGTCGCGCTCGCGCTATTCGAAACGGTCGGAACGGGCGCGGGCGGCACCGGTGGTGGGGTCGGTGCGGGCGGTGGAGTCGGCGCGGCGCTCTCGGTGGCAAGCTCCGTCACGGACACGACCGGCGCCGGAGCCTCGACGCTCGCAGGCGGTTGCGCTGCCGAAGGGCTCGGCGCCGGCGCGCTGCTCGACGCGGACGCCGCCGGGTGCGCGGCAGTCGCGAGCGGGGACGGAGCGCGCGACGGCGAGCCCGCCGGAGCGGTGCCGGAGGGCGGAGGGTTCACGCTCGCCGGCGCGGTCGCCGGCTGCGCATGAAGCGGCGCCGCGAACAAGACGACGAGCGCGGCCGAGCGCAGGCGGGACCAGTCGAGCAGAGTCGTCACCTCTACGACTTCTACTCGCTCACCTACCCACTCGAAAATAGGCGTCTGGTCTCGAGTTGGGCCATCTTGAAAGCCGCCCAGCTCGAGGCAACGCCCGTGTGGTCAATGGTGCGAGAGCCGGCCGCCCATCACTCGGCGGGATCGATGCGGAACACACGTCGATTGCTGGCGTCGGCGACGTAAGCGCGACCGTCGACGCCAATCGTGATGCCGCCGAGCGCGCCCGAGGGCAAACCGGTGTCGAGCTCGGCGAGGGTGCGGCCGGCGCGATCGTAAGCGACGATGTGACTCGTGAGGGCGTCGGTGACGAAGAGCACGCCCTGGTACAGCGCAAGGCCGCTCGGTGCCGCGAGCCGGCCCCGGGGCACGACTTCGGCGAGCTTCCAGCCGTTCATGCTCACGTGGATTTGGATCGGATCGTACGTCGTGACGGGATCGCCCGGAGTGCCGGCCGTCGTGTCGAGCGCGACGATGCGACCGTTCCCGGTGTCGGCGGCGTAGAGCAGCGACGTTTCGTGGTCGAAGACGACGTGGCTCGGCACCTCGGGCACGCGGCTGAGCTCACCCGTCGCGTAGCGTTCGAGCTCGCCGTCGGAGTGATCGTCGCCGCCGGGTTCGTGCGGGGCGTGAAAATCGTAGCGATCGAGCGAGCCCGCGTCGCCGTTGAACGTCCAATAGACGTTATCGTGCTCGTGCGCGACGCCCATGCAGTACGGCGACTCGTGGAGCATGTCGATGTGCGTGCTGTGCGTCGGCGAGTCCGCGGGCGGCGCCACCCCGAAGATGGTCGGATCCGCCGACCAAAGCACGGGGCCGTTGAAGGGCACCGCCACGTCCTCGTAGTTCGAGGTGCGCGCCTCGGCGCAAGTCGAGAACGTGTCGTCGTCTCCGAACGAGATGGACGTGGGGCGGCGCATGAAATGCCAGGCGTTCGCGTCCTCTTTGACTTCGGACGTCTGCGGCGTCGCCGGGGCCGCGGTCGCGCCGTGCACGATCGCCACGCGCCCGATGAGCCAGGGGCAGCCGGTCGTGTCGCCGTCGTTGCACGCCTGATCGGTCAGCGGCTGGCGCAGCGTGATCCAGAGCTCGTCGTCGACGCTCGGGTTGAACGCGAGGGCCGTGGGATAAAACGGTTGTCGGCTATCGGCCGCGGCGTCGTACACCTCGAAATAGCTCGGGGGCGTGTCCCCCGCGCCGAGCAGCGCCGCCACGCCCAGGTCCGACGCCGACGGCGCCCCGGACGGCCCGCCCGAGGCCGAGGGGCCCGCCACCTTTTCGCTACTGCAAGCGCAGGCACACAGGGCCGCGAGCATCGCAGCGCGCTTCACGAAGGCCACGCCAGGATCTCCCACGCCTTGCCCCCGAGCTCAAGCCGCGCCCCGGCACCCAACCTCAACGCGGACGCCACAAAGGATGCTAAATAGCCGCCGCCCATGACTTCGCACGAGTACCCGGATCGCATCGTTCTGCACATTGCCGGCGCCGACCGCCCCGGCGTGACGGCGCGTCTCACCGAGATCATCGCCGAGGAGAACGCCGATCTCGTGGATATCGGCCAGTCGGTGCTGCACGGCTACTTGATGCTGTCGGCGATCGTGGACGTGCCGACCACCTCGAACGCGTTTCGGAAAATTCTTTTCGCGGTGGCCGATCTCGGGCTGCGGCTCGAGGTGAGCGCCTACCGCGCCGAGCGCGCGCATTCGGCGACCGATGCGGGCACGCTCGCCGTGACGGTGCTCGGGCCGCTCGCGGACGGCGGGGCGACGGCGCGCATCACGCGCTTCATGGCCGAGCGGGACATGAACATCCGCGAGATCCGTTCGCTCAACGAGAAGGAGCTCGACGGGCTCGAGCTCATCGTCGACCTGAAGCCCGGCGCCCAACCCGAAGCTGGAGAGCTGATGGAGCTCCGCGGAAAGCTCTTGGCGCTCGGCACCGAGCTCGGCGTCGACCTCGCCGTGCAGAAGGACGACATCTTCCGGCGCGACAAGCGACTCGTCTGTATGGACGTCGACTCGACGTTCGTGAAGGGAGAGCTCATCGACGAGCTCGCGTCCCTGGTCGGCGCGAAGGAAAAGGTCGCCGCCATCACCGCCCGCGCGATGCGCGGTGAAATCGACTTCAAACAAGCGCTCACCGAAAGAGTGAAGCTGCTCGAAGGGCTGCCGTTCGAACAGGCGAAAAACCTCGCCGATCGTTCCGAGCTCACGCCCGGCGCCGACCGCTTCGTGCGGCTGCTCCAGGGGCTCGGCTACCGCATCGGGCTCGTGAGCGGCGGCTTCACCTTCTTCGTCGACGATCTGAAGGCGCGCTTCGGGCTCGACTTCGCCGTTTCGAACGAGCTCGAGATCGCCGACGGCAAACTCACGGGCCGCGTGCGCGGGTCGATCGTGGACGGCGAACGCAAGAGCCAGGTGCTGCGCGACATGAGCCAGGCGTACCGGCTCCGTCTCGGACAGACCATCGCCATCGGCGACGGCGCGAACGACATTCTCATGCTGCAGAGCGCCGGCCTCGGCATCGCGTTCCGCGCGAAGCCGAAGCTCCAGGCCGTCGCCGATATGAGCCTCAACCACCACGAGCGGCTCGACACCTTGCTCTACCTCATGGGCTACAACGCGCGCGACCTGCGCGAAGCCGAAACCGTCGCCGGCTGGTCCGCGAATCCGCCCAAAGTCGGCTCGCACTGAGCCGTCACGGCCGTCACGAGCGCCCGGCGCAGGGAGAGTGACGCGCTACTCCGCACGCACGAGCGGCTCGCGCGTCGTCGCGCCCGAAATTTGCTCCGCGCGCTGAATCAACGCGACGAGCTCGCTGCGATCGCCGGCCGCATCGTTGCCGAGCGCGGCTTGCGCCGTCCGGTACGCTTGCTCGAGCTTCATTGCGCCGATCACGGTGCTGCCGCGCAAGATCTGGCCGAACTCGGCGACGGCGACCGCGAAGCGGTGGTCGGCGCTCGCGTTCGCGAAGGGGACCGGATGATCGAGGACGATCGCCGCGATTTTCTCGCTCGAGTTCCCGAGCGGCGCCTTGTACCGCACGCTCACGGTGAGTAGCTCGGGCTCCGCCGACGCGGGCGCGAGCGTCGTCTTCGACTGGTACTTGAGCGGACTCACGGGCGGCGCTTGGCCCGCGGGCGCCGCCGTGCCGGCAGGGACGACCTCGTAAAGCGCCGTCACGGAGTGACCCGCACCCATGTCGCCCGCGTCTTTCTTGTCGTCGTTGAAGTCCTGATCGGCGAGCAGGCGGTTTTCGTAGCCGATCAAGCGGTAGCTCTGGACGCGCGCCGGGTTGAACTCGGTTTGGAGCTTCACGTCTTTCGCGACGGTGACGAGCGTCGAGCCGGCTTCACGCACGAGCACCTTGCGCGCCTCGGCGAGCGAATCGACGTACGCGTAGTTGCCGTTGCCCTTGTCGGCGAGGAGCTCCATCGTCGAGTCCTTGACGTTGCCCTCACCGAAGCCGAGCACCGTGAGGAAGACGCCCGTCTTGCGCTTGTCTTCGATCACGCGCGAGAGCTCGCCTTCGCTCGTGGTGCCGACGTTGAAGTCGCCGTCCGTCGCGAGCACGACGCGGTTGATGCCGCCCTTTTGGAAATGCTCCTGCGCGACGCGGTACGCGAGCTCGATGCCTTGCCCGCCGTTCGTCGAGCCGCCCGCTTCGAGCCCGTCGAGCGCGTCGAGGATCTTGTCCTGCTCGGCGCCGGAAGTGGACGGCAAGACGAGCCCCGACGAACCGGCATAGACGACCATCGCCACGTGGTCCTCCGGCCGGAGCGTGCGGGCGAGGAGCGAGAGCCCGCGTTTGAGGAGCGGCAGCTTGTTCGCGGGCATCATCGAGCCCGACACGTCGATCAGAAAGACGAGGTTTCGCGGCGGCGTGTTCGCCTGCTCGATCGGCCGTGCCTTGATGCCGATGCGAACGAGCCGGTGCGACGGCGACCAGGGGCAGTCGGAAACCTCGGTGCGGATCGCGACCGGCGCGTCGCCCTCGGGCGGCGCGTATCCGTAGGCGAAGTAGTTGAGCCACTCCTCGACCCGTACGGCGTCTCGCGGCGGCAGCCGCCCCTCACCCAAAAACCGCCGAGCGTTGCTGTAGGAAGCCGTGTCCACGTCGGAAGAAAACGTAGAGAGCGGATGATCCTTCACTGCGATAAACGCGTTCTCCACGAGCGGTGCGTACGCCTCGGTGTCGAAATCCTCCGTCGAGGACGGCGCTACTCTCGCAGGCGCCGCGTGACTCCCTGCAAGGCGCCCCTGGGCCGCGCCCATGCTCGCTGCGCTCGCCAGCGGTCTCGCGACTGACCTCGACGCTGCTTTCGCCTCCGGCGCCGGCATGCCCATGGAACCCTCGTCACCGCGGGCGCGCGTCCCGGTCCCTCCTTCACGCTGCGCACTCGCCAGCGGCGCCTCCGTCGCCAGTGGCTTGGCTTCGTGGCTCTGCAGCCTGTCGGCGTTGCGACTCTGTTCGTGCGCGCACGAGAACGTCAGTGCGAGAGCGCAGGGCAACAGGGCGTGACGGCGAAATTTGAACGCACCTCGGGCGTGGCCGGGCGCAGAGCTCGGGTTCATGGCTTCCTCCGTGAGTGGAACGAGCTATTGGACGCCCGGCGCCGCCAAAAGTTCTACCGCCACGTCGCGACGACGGCGTCTCGACGCGCGACCGGACTTCTCGGTCAGTTCGCGGGTGTGCCGCAGATGACGTTCGTGCCGACGCAGCCGACACCCTGGCAGCAGTGCTGGCTGGGTCCGCAGCGGGCCGTCTGCGTCGTGCACGTCCCCTCGCTGCACGCCGGGCGACTGCATTCCACGCCGGTGCCGCCGTCGAGCGGCAACGCGAGCGGTTTGACGGTGCTCGCGCAATCGCTGTCGGCGCAGCACTCGGCGCAGGTGCCGGTGTCGGCGCAGCAGAGTGACGCGCCGGTCGTCGCGCATTGCTTGTTCGAGCAGCAGTCGGCACACTCTCCCGTGGTCGGGCAGCAGGTCTGACCGTGACTGCAGGAGACGTTCGAGTACTCGCACTTGCCGCTGTTGCAGGCGACCGTCTGACAAGCGAGCGGCGCCGCGCAATCGTCAGCGGACTTGCACTGACTCGACGAGCAGCCCTTCAGGGGGTCGCACGTCTGCCCCGAGGGGCAGAGCGACGCGTCGGGATCGCTCGAGCAGGCGAGCTCACCCTGGGCGTCGGCCTTGCACTTCTCGACCGTGCAATTGACGCCGTCGTCCGGGCAATCTTTGACGCTGCAGCAGGTGCCGCATTGGGCGGTCGTGCCGTCGGCGCTCGGGCAACATTCCGTCCCCTTCGGGCAGAGCGCGCTCGCCGCGCATTTCAGGTCCGTGCCACACGTGCTCGGATGGCAGGGATCGGCGTGAGGACACTGCGAATCACTGCAGCACGTGCCGCAGCCTTGCCCTGGACAACAGGTGCCGCCGCCGGGACACGACGCGTGATTGCACAGCTGATTGACGCAGGTGTCGTCCGTGCACGGATCCTTGTCGTCGCAATCAGTATCGGCCGTGCAGCCTTCACGCGCGACGCAGCCCGTGGGCGAGCAATACTCGTCCTTGTTCACGCAGGTGCCCGGGGTGTTCGTGCAGAAGCCGGCAAAGCACTCGTCGTCGGTGCAGTCGACCTGATCGTCGCAGTCGCTCTTGCTGCAACACTGACCACACACGCCGTCGCAGCACAGCGGTTGATCGCCCGTGCACTTGGGCGCGTGCGCGCACACGCCGTCGGGACCACAGCTGTCGATCGTGCAGGGGTCCGGGTCCACGCAGTCTTGGGCGTCGGTACAGAGCGTCGTCCCGCCGCCCGCAGTGCCCGCCGTACCTCCGCCGGTCGAGCTACCGCCGGTCGACGCGCCCGCCATGCCACCGAGCGACGAATCACCCGCGGTCGTCCCGCCCGTCCCGGCAGCTGCGCTCGTCCCGCCCGTCCCTGCTTGCGACTTGCTGCCCGACGACGAGAATTCACCCCCGCCGCAGGCTGCGGCGATGACCGAACAAACGAAGCCCAGGCCCAACGCGCGAACAAGCAAGTGCATGGATCAAATCATAGCCTACGCGCCCGCGGCCCGCTCGAGGGAGCCGCGGAAGGCGCGCACGACGGCGTTCCGAGCGCGTCCGGCGCTTCTACTTTTGCGAGAATGCCACGATGATGTGTGTGCCGATCTGCGCGTGCAGGCGCATGCGACCGGAGCCGAGCGCGCGACTGCGAATGGCCTCGTGAACCGCGCGATCGGAGTGCAGAATCGCCCAGACCTGTTGGGGTCGCGCTGGGGTATTCGCGTCGAGCTCCTGCCGGAACGCCTCGTCCTTATCGATGCAACGAGCGTCGAACTCCGTCTCCAGAGCACCGCGCAGGCGCCGGCTCACCCTGGGATGAAACTCGCTGTAGAAACGGAACGGGTCACAGCTGCGCCGATCGAGCAGCAGCGTTTCTCGCTCGGTGCCGTTCGCGCGCTTGAGCTTCAGGAGCTGCTTCAGCGCGTCGGGGAAGTCGGACGAGTACGTGAGCGCCTGTTTGCGTGCGCTCCAGTTTCGGTCGAGCAAAGCCAGCGGCAAGAAGACGAGCAGCAGTGCGGGCAGCGCGTCGAGGAAGCGCGGCCGGCGAACGGCGACGTGCTCGAGCGCCGTGCACGCGATGCCAGCCATGTAGACCAAGAGGAAGATATTCGAGCGGAAGACGCCGATGGGCCAGATCCTGAGTAGGTTGAACGCCCACAGCGTGCATAGCGGCAAGAGGAGCAACAGACCTTCGACCCGCTTGCGGCGCACCAGGACGACCAGGCCGGCAACGTGCAGGCCCATCCAAACCCATTGATCCACACCGGCGAGCAGCGCGAGCGCGTCCTTGCCCACGGGACCGGGGCTCCACAACGTGCGGCGGAACCCGGGAAATGACGCCATGTCGAGCGCTTGTCGAAACGCCCAACGAGCAAACGTCTCGCTACCGCCCGGTGTGTAGAAGGTGCTGTATTTTTCGGCGAAGGTAGCGACGTCGTCACGCGTCACGTAGCGCCAGAGAAGCAGATACTGGGTCGCGATGACGAGCACGATCGCTACGGCGGTGGCGAGTACGGCGACGAGCTGGCGCCGCGTTTGGCGCAAGGCAGTGAGGCCTGCGACGACGAAGACGCCCGGGTAGGCAAACAGCAGATCCTGCGCGAACAAGCCGCCACCCGCAGCGAACGCCAACAAAAGCGACAGGTGTCGCGCCCGCTTCGTCTCCAGGTAGAGGAGGGTGAGCAGCAGCAACGTCAGATGGAGAAGCAAACTGGTCGAGTACGGCTTGAACTCCTTGCTGAAGTCGATGGCGCAGGGATGGAGCGCCAGCACGAACACGAACAGCAGCCGCGCCGCGGGCGCGCGGAACAGGCGGCGCGAGAGCGGGACCGCGAGCAGCGTCGTGGCCATGCCGCTGAGCCAAGGCAGCGCCCTGAGCGCGGGCTCCGTCAGGCCGAAAACGTGTCCGACGGCTTGGCTCACCAAGGTGAAGCCGAGAGGCCGAATCGCGAAGTCACGGAGCGGCCCCTCGACCAACATCATCGCCCAGCCGCACTCGTCCAACCAAAAGGCGGGCACCTGGAACAGGTAGCCGCGAATGCGAAGAAAAAGGCCGGTTGCGACGACGAGCGTCGTCAGCGTCGCGAGCGTACGTTCCGAGGCCGAAGCGCCGCGGTCTCCGAACCAAGAAGCGGCGCGCTCACGCGTGTAACGTCTGACATCGATGTACCGAGCGTCCCAAGAGGCGTTGAGGAATCCCACCGAACCACCGCGCGCACCGTAACATACCTGGCCCTACACTTGGGCGCCCGGCTCGAGCGAGCCGAAGAAGGCGCGCACGACGGCGTTCCGTAGCTTGCCCTTTTCCGCGCACACGCCGACCCCCAGGTCGCCGAGCTCGGACTCGACGTCGAGCCCCCGGACCGCGGCGCGCAGCGGGCTCTTGTCGACGACGACCTTGGGCACGACACCGACGCCGCAGCCGAGGCTCACGAGCGACAGGATCGCCTCGTTGCCGGGCACCTCGCCGTAAATCGTGGGTTTGACGCGACGGCGTCGAAAGAAGCGCTCGGCGCCGGCGCGCCCCGGACCCGTGCTCGGCAGCACCATCGGGACGCGTTCCCACGCGACGTTGCGCTCCTCCACCATGCGGCTCACCTCGCAATCGCTCGCGGGCGCGACGAAAACGAGCGGCGTCACGAGCAGCGTGCGCGACACGAGTCCCGGCGGCGTGCGCGACGGCAGCGCGGCCACGGCGACGTCGACCGCGCCGCGCGACAACATGGCGAGCGCGTCGGTCGCATAGCCGGTCTCGAGACGGATGTGAATGTCGGGATGACGGCGCCGGAAGCTCGCGAGCGCGTCGGGCAAGAAGCTCTGGCACGCCGTCACCGACGCGAAGATGCCGAGCGTCCCCGTGAGGCGCTCCGCACTGTCCGACAAACGCGTACGCAGCGCCTGCCAGCGTGAGAGCGTCTCCGCCGCGTGGAGCTTGAGCGCTTCGCCCGCGGGCGCGAGCTCGACGCTGCGCCGGTCACGCACGAAGAGCGGTCGTCCCACCTCGCTCTCCAAGCGTTGAATCGTGCGGGAGAGCGCCGACGGGCTCACGTGGCACTCGCGGCTCGTGCGCCCGAAATGGAGCGAGCGAGAGAGATGGAGAAACAGGTGGAGCTCGTCGTAGGTCATGGGGGAGAGGGGAAAGCCTGCGGCTTTCGTGCACTATTTGGTGTTGCTCAATTCGCAACACATTATGGCGAACATATCATATTGCGCAACAGGCGCGGGCGGCTAGGCTCTGCGCCATGTCGAAGCCGCTGTCCTTCACGTCCAAGGTTTTCAACGTCGAGCGTCAGGATTTCGGGAGCCAGAGCGAGCAGTTCGTCAAGGGCGGACGCAATCTGTTCCCGCTGCTGCCCAAGGCGTTCGCCGGCATCAAGCAGATCGGCGTCATCGGCTGGGGCTCGCAGGGTCCCGCCCAAGCGCAGAACTTGAGGGACTCGCTCGCGGGCACCGACATCAAGGTGAAGGTCGGCCTGCGCGCGGGGTCGAGCTCGGCGAAGGCGGCCGAGGCCGCGGGCTTCTCGCAAGCGAACGGCACGCTCGGCGACCAGTACGACGTCGTGAAGGAGAGCGACCTCGTGCTGCTCCTGATCTCGGACGCGGCGCAAGCGGAGAACTTCAAGCAGTACCTCGAGCTCATGCGCCCCGGGACGACGCTGGGCCTCTCGCACGGCTTCTTGCTCGGTCACATGAAGAACGTCGGCGCGAAGTTTCCGGCCAACATCAACGTCGTCGCCGTTTGCCCGAAGGGCATGGGGCCGAGCGTCCGCCGCCTCTACGTGCAGGGTAAGGAAGTGAACGGCGCCGGCATCAACGCGAGCTTCGCCGTCGAGCAGGACATCGACGGGCGCGCGACGGACATCGCGCTCGGCTGGTCGGTGGCGCTCGGCTCGCCCTACACGTTCCAGACCACGCTCGAGAGCGAATACAAGTCGGACATCTACGGCGAGCGCGGCATTTTGCTGGGCGCCGTGCACGGCGTGATCGAGTCGCTTTACCGCCGTTTCGTGAGCCAGGGCATAAGCCGCGAAGACGCGTTCTTGAACTCGGCCGAGTCGATCACGGGACCGATCTCGAAGACGATCTCGAAGCAGGGCATTATCGCCGTGTACGAGGGCCTCGACGCCAAGGGCAAAGCCGAGTTCGAGAAGGCGTACACGGCGACGTACCCCGCAGCGCGCGAGGTGATGCAGGAGATCTACGACGAGGTCTCGAGCGGGAACGAGATCCGCGGCGTCGTGCTCGCGGGCGAGCGCTTGAAGACGCGCCCGATGGGCAAGATCGACGGCACCGAGACGTGGAAGGTCGGCGCCGAGGTGCGCAAGAAGCGCGTCGAGGCGAAGATCCCCGTGAACCCGTTCACGGCCGGCGTCTACATCGCGACGATGATGGCGCAGATCGACGTGCTCTACGCCCACGAGCACCCGGGCTCCGAGATCGCGAACGAGAGCGTGATCGAGTGCACGGATTCGCTGAATCCGTACATGCACGCGCGCGGCGTCTCCTACATGATCGACAACTGCTCGACGACGGCTCGCCTCGGCGCGCGCCGCTGGGCCCCGACGTTCGACTACACCATCACGCAGCAGGCGTACGTCGATCTCGACGAAGGCCGCCCGCTCGATCAGAAGCTCGTCCCCGCGTTCAAGGCGCACGCGATTCACCCGGTGCTCGCGGCCTGCGCGAAGCTCCGTCCCACGGTCGACATCTTCGTGGAGTGAGCCGCAACCCGGTCGCACGCCGAGCTCGCGCGAGCTCGGCGTCGCGGACCGCCGGCGCTCCCGCGCGTCAGCGGGGCGGCGGGTTACAGAGCTCGCCGAGCGCGCCCGTGGCGCCGTTGCAGCTGCAGTGCGCGATGTAACGGTTCGCTTCGCTCACGCACTGGTTGTCGACGCCCTGGCAGCTCTGATTCTGGTCGGCGCAGCTCGCGAAATCACCGAACGCGCTCTGGCAATCCGAGCTCCGTGCCTGGATGTTCCGCAGGCATTGCTGCGAGCAGTCGTCCACGCTGACGGCGTCCGTCGCGCAGCGCGACTCCCACTCGCAGACGCTCTGACACTGCCCTTCCGTCGAGTTGCACGCGAGCGCGCCGGCCCCCGCGACGAGTAGCGCGCAGAGACGAACGGCGTGGAAACGACGAAACGGGACGGGCATACCTGAAGCGGCGCGGAAGCTAGCACGGCGCCGGCACCCGCGGGGAAGCGTCAGATAGCGAGCTTTTTGGCTTCGGCGGCGTAGCGGGCGGCGAGCGCCTCGTACACGGGCACGACGGCTGGGTCGGGCGCGATGCGCTCGGAGCCGGGCGCGCAAAACGGCGCGAAGAGCTCGGCGAAAGGCCGGCCCTCCACCGCTTGAGCCGCGCGCAGGGCGCCGCCGAGCGCCGAGGAGTTCGCGACGGCCAGCGTCCGCACCTCGGCCTGGAACACGTCGGCCAGGACCTTGAGGATGCCGCGGTTTTTGGACGCGCCGCCCGTCGCGAGCAAGGTGCGCGGCGTTTCACCGATCCACGCGGAGTGCTGGCGCATGGCGAGCGCCTGGGCTTCCACGATGGCGCGCGCGGCGTGCGCCGGCGAGCGCCACGCTACGAACTCGGGCGTGCCGAACAGTCGCACCTCGGGTTTGGCGATGCGCGGTGTGATCTCGGGCACGAAATACGGGAGCATCAGGTTGCCGTCGTTGCCCGGCTTCGTGTCGGCGAGGATGGCGCGCTCGAACGCGGGCCAGTCGAGCTTGGTGCGTTCGGCGACGGCTTCGCGCGCGAGCGAGCCGTTCGCAAAGCAAATCAGGCACATGAAACCGCCCGCGGGATTGCCGAAGACGTGGCCGAAGCCGCCCGGATCCGTCTTCGGCTGTCGCATCGCCGCGAAGACGGTGTCGCTCGTGCCGAGACTCACGACGGCCGTCCCCGGCAGCGCCGCGCCCATGCCGACCAAGCTCGACGGATTGTCGCCGGTGAAGGCGACGACCGGCGTGCCGGCGCGGAAGCCGTAGCGTTCGACGAAGTACGGCGCGATCGAGCCCACGCGCGTCGTGGAGGCCACGGGCGCGCGGAGCTTCGCCGCGAGACCCGGCGCGGTCGCGGCGAGCAACGACTCGCTCCAGCCGAGCGCGGCGAGATCGAGCAGGTTCATGCCGGCGCCGTCACCGAAGTCGATCGGCGCCGACGTGCCCGCGAGGACGCCCGCGATGAACGAGCTCACGAGGTGGATCTCCTCGGTCGCCGCGTAGGCCGCGGGCTCGGTGCGCGCGAACTTGCGGATCTGGGGGCCGGTGAAACGCGGGGTCGCGCGCGAGCCGCTGATGCGCGTGACGGCGGCGTCGCCGCCGACGGCCGCGGCGATGGCGCTGCAGTCCTCGCCGGTCGAGCTGTCCATCCAGATCGGCGACGTCGCGCGGCTGAGCAGCGGGCGAACCTGGTCCCGAAGCGGCCGATCCGCGGCAAACGTCGCCTTGCCGAGCGGCGACTTCAGGTACACCGAGCCGTGCTGCTGGCCGGCGCCGCTCACGCCAGCGACGGAGCCGAGGTCGAAGCCGCTCGCGCGGATATCGGACAGCAAGCGATCGAGCGCCTCGACCCACATGAGCGGATCGGAATGCTTGACGGCGGGGTCGGCGTTCTCGAGAAAGCCGTGCGGCGAGTGGAACTCGGGCAGCGCTTGGCCGTAGCTCAAGCTGCGATCGAGGACGACACGCCCGGCGTCGGTATCGACGACGAGAGCGGACAGACTCTGGGTGCTGGAATCGAGACCGAGAAAGAGCGCCATCGGGGATCTCCGCGAGGGCGCGCAGCCTAGCTCACGACGTGTACCAGTTGAAGCTCGTGTAATCGATGTTCGTCGTGCTGGCGCTGAACGAGAAGTAATAGCCGCCGTCGACCTTTGCCGGCAGGGTGCCGCCGCAGGTCGTAGCCGCGGTGCCGCCGTTCACGCTCACCGTTCGGCCGCCGAGATTCGAGCACTGCCAGTTGTTGAACGACTCCGTGACGAAGTAACAGACCGCGCCGGTCGTCCCGAAACTGCCGGAGTTGCCCATTTGTGCCGGCATCTTCGGGTTCGGACATGCCCCGGCGCCCGCACCCGCGCTGCCTCCCGCCGCCGCGCCGGCGCGTCCGCCCGACGCACTGCGCCCGCCTGCCGCGGTGCCACCGGTACCACGACCGGCCGTACCGGTTCCGCCCGTGCCGCGACCAGCCATGCCCGTGCCGGTGCCGCCGGTTCCGCCGGTTCCGGGCATGCCCGCCGAACCACCGAACGCGTTCGGCATCCCACTCGCACCGCCGGCAGACTTACCGGCGCCTCCGCCACCGGTGCCACCGGTCCCGGTCGAGCCGCCCTTCCCGGCGCTCGTCCCGCCGGTGCCCATCGCGGCGCCGCCGGTGCCCATCGCGGCGCCACCGCTGCCCATACTGGCGCCGCCCGAACCCATGGCTGCGCCACCGGTACCCATGTTCGCGCCGCCCGACCCCATGGGATCGGTTCCACCCGACGACGTCGCGCCACCAGCGCCCGCCGTGCCGCCCGTCGCAGCGATATCCGGCGCGAGGCTTTCAGTTGGATTGACGGTTTGGGCGGCGCACGCGGCCGCGACGAGAACGCCGAGCGCGATGGCGCCCCGACTGCGGATCAAACCGATCGATCGACTCATGTGATGCACCACTGGATCCAAGATTCTAACTGTTCTGGCAGGGCTAGGCCGCCTACTTCGCGCGGAAGGTGGGTCGATGTCACCCTTAATGGAACGCACACCGGACCCATGCTGTCTCAGTAACGCGAGATGTCAGATTCCGTCCTTCGAACTGCATTCGCCGTTTCGGCAGCGCTGCACGGCCTGCTCGGCATGTGGGTAGAGGTACGCCACGTTTCGCAGCCGCACGTCGAGCAAACGGCGCGGGACGTGTGGGCGGGCCGCGGCATCGAAGTCGAATCGGTGCCGCTCGCTGACGCGGATTCGGCCGCGAATTCAGCGCCCGGCGCGCAAGACAGCGCCCCACCGGCGCCCGCGAACCCGGGCGCGGCCGAACCCGCGACCGCGCCGCAACGCGAACCGAAGCCCGAGCTGAAGCGCGCCGACGCACCGCGTCGCCACGCGCCCGCCACGAAACACGAAACGAGCCGCACGGCTCCGTCGATCGCGAGCGCCACCGCGAGCACGAGCGCACCCGCGAGCGCTGCCACGACCGCGAGCACCGCCGTCGCAAGCAGCGGCGCATCCGAACCCGGCGCGACGGGCGCGCAGGCTCAAGCGTTCGGCGCCGCAAGCCTTCCGGTTGGCGTGCGTCACCTGCCGAAGGCGTTCACGCGCGCGCTCAGCATCGCCGATCGCGGCGATCCGCGCTGGCTCACGCTGCCGGCGGGACCGGCCGGCGAGGTGCGCATCGAGCTGCCCGTCGACGACGACGGCAAGCTCGGCGAGCTCTCGTACCCGGACGAGAGCGAGCGCGACAAGCTCTCGCCCGTCGTGCGCCACCTGCTCGAAAATACGCGACTCCTGCTCGAGAGCGGCCATTTCTCGCTCGATCCGTCGAATTTGCGCGCCGGCGTCGAGCGCCTCCGCGTCCGCGTCGAAGTCGTCGAACGTCCCGCAACGAGCGAGCCCGAAGGCGACCCGAACGAGCTCAAGGAGCTCGAGTACGAGCCGCCCGCACACGGCAAGCCGGGCCGCGGCAGCTTCGCGCTGAACTCGGGCCGCCGCGTGATTGGCTGGGTCTATCTTGAGTAACCCCGCGCGCGATGGCGGCGCCGGGCCGGATCTGCCATCGTCTTGAGAAGGACATGGAGCCGCTCTCCGACGCCGCCGTACGCACCCTCGTCGAGCGCTACGCGGAGACCGTCGATGCGCTCGACATCCCCGCGGGTGAACCGCTGCTCGTCCTGCCGAACGCGGAGTTTTTCCCCGACCAGTTCAGCGGTGACCGCGCGAGCGTCGAGCGGCTCGCCGCGCGCATGCAGGGCTACGCGGGGCTCGAAAGCGTCAACGTCGAGGTGGTCGTCCAGGGCGAGCTCATGCTCGCGGGCGAAGCTTGCGGCACGGGCGGCTGCGGCAGCGGCGCCTGCGCGACGCCGGCCGTCGAAATCTCGGAGCCGCGCCTGCGCAAAGGCGACGACGGTTGGCACGTGAACGTCCCCGCGGCCGAGCTCGGCAATCCGATCGTGCTCACGGCGCGACTCGCGACCTCGTTCGGTGCGATCGCGCTCGTCGAGCGCCACCCCGACGGCAGCGCGCTCGTGCGCGACGCCGCGGAGGCCGAGCTCGCGGCCGTCGCCCTCGGCTTCGGCGTGCTTTTGCTCGAAGCGTCGTACATCTACCAAAAGGGTTGTGGCGGCGCGCACGTCACGAACGCGACGGAGCTCGGCTGCCGCGAGCTCTCGGTGCTCTTCGCGTTCGCGGTCGCGCGCGAGAAGCAATCGCTCCGGGCCGCGCTCGGCGAGCTCGGCACCACGCAACGCGCCTTCGTCAAAGACGCCGCGAACCTCGTCGCCGAATCGCCCGGCACCGTCAAAGCCCTACGTGAATCACCGACGCGCGTCGCCTCCGGCGACTTCAAGCTGCGCGACGGCCGCTCGCTCTTCGCCCGCCTCTTCACCCGCTCCTCGCGCCCCAAGACCGAAGAAGAGCGCCTCTCCGCCGCCCTCGCCGCGCTCGAACGCGGCGCCTCCGTCGACGAGCTCGCCGAGCTCGTGGGCCCCGCCGACGGCGAGTAACCGACCCGCGCGGCAACGTCCGTGTTTTGGGGTGAGCGCAACCTCACGTCGCGGTCGCGCCCATGACCCGCGCCCACCGCACGGCCGCGCCAGGGGGGCGATGGGCAACCATGTGAGTGGAAGTGGAAGTGGAGATGTTGCCAGCGCCTGCACGGGGAAGCAGTTGGGCCGCCAAGGCGCAGAGGGCGCCAAGCGGTTTAGGATTTCAGCGCGCGTTCGATGCTGCGTCCGAGATAGTTAACTCTCGGCGCGCTCGGCGTCCTTGGCGGCAAATCCGTTTGAAAGTTCCGCTGACGACCGCGACCGATACGTTGCGGTTCCGTGTGGGCGCGGGCGGCCGAACCGCGTGTACGGGTTTCTCTGCGCGGCGCGGCCGTAGGGCTGCGAGCTCGCTCGGGTCCGGCGAGCGTCCGTTATTCCGCCATGGCGTCGCGCAGGGCGTCGAGGGCGCGCGCGTCGAGCGAGCCGCCCGCGTAGCGCACGGTGCCGGTGCGATCGACGACCCAGATCGCGGGCACGCGCCGCGCGCCGAGCGCTTCGGAGAGCTTGAACTCTTCGTCGACGAGCTGGGCGTAAGCGAGGCGGCGCGTGCGCAGGTATTCGGCGACGTGCTCGTAGGGCTCGCCCACGGCGACGCCGACGACGAGTGCGCTTTCGCCGACGCGCGCCTGCAAGCGATCGAGCTCGGAGAGCTCGCGAGCGCAGCTGGTGCACCAGGTCGCCCAGAGCGCTACGAGCGCGGGGCGGCCGCGCGTGAGAGCGGGCAGCGACTCGGTGCGGTGTTCGAGCGAGAGGACGGGCACCGCGGGCAAGCGCTGAACGGTGGGCGGTGGTGCCGGCGCGCGCGCGCAGGCGCAGAGCAAGGAGCCGGCCGCCGTCGCCAGGAGCGCGCGTCGCAGCCGGCGCGTCAGTAGCGGAAGCCGGTCGCCCATGTCGCCACGTTGACGCGAAGCTTGTCCGAACGGAAGTAGTGATCGAAGCCGAAGCTCAAAAAGAGCGTGCCGAGCCGCGACGTCGGCAGGTTCACGCTCGCATTGCCGCCGAGCGTCTGCGTGAAGAGTCCGCCGAGGTCGCTGTCGGCCGTGGCGTACGGCGCGAGCGCCGGGACGGCGTCGATCGTGAAAAACGAGACGGCCGTCTGGTGGTGGTAGCGGTAGCTCGCGCCGACGAGCAACCAATCGGCCACGCGCTGGCGCAGCTCGGCTTCGAGCGTGTGCGCCGTCACGTCCCAATCGTCACGGTAGAAGCGGTAGCGCAAGCGGAGCGCTCCACGCCACGGCAGGTACTGCTGGAGCGCGAAGGATGCGGCGTGCCGCACGCGCTCGTGCGGCACGGTTTCGCTTTCGCGCCCGCCGGCCGCGAGCGGCACCGTGTTCCAGGTGTTGCTGAGCTCGCCGCGCTGGAGCGTCACGCCGTAGCTCACGGCCGCGAGCGTCGTCGGCGAGAGCAGCTGCGAAAGCCCGAGGTTCAGGTTGCTCGAAGCGCGCGAGGCGCGCCCCCGGCGTGAGCCGCCGAGCGCGAAGGCGTCGAACCAGTCGAGCACCTGGTTCGCGGCGATGCTCAAGGTCGCGTTGTCCTCGGCAAACGAGCGCTGATATTCGAGCGAGTAGAGCCACGAGAGGAAGGGCTCCTCGTGGTGAAAGCCGACGCCGCCGGTCCACGTCGTGTTCGCGTCGGCGCGATCGGTGAGCTCGTACTGGACCTCCTGCGCCATGTTCTGCGCCGACGCGGTGCTGACGACATCGGGCTTCGCGTAGTACTTGTCGATGGCGTTCGCCGAGGCGCTCGTCACGAGATCGACCGGCACCCACACGCGGTGCGTCAAGTGATCGCCCTGCTCCATCACGAACTCACCCTGCACCTGCAGGACCTGGAGCTTCTCCGACCCCGGCCCTTGGAGCGGCCCCGCTTGCGACTGATAACCGCGCCCGTTCTGCTCGTAAGCGCTGACGCGCGTCTGCACGAGGTCGACTTTCACGGCCGGCTTCGGCCCAAGCACGTCCGCGTCGCTGAACGAGCCGCCCTCCGCGTTCGCTGGCGCCGGAACGAACGCGAAAACGAGCGCGAGAGTGAACGCCGCGCGACCCCGCATGCCGCTCACTGGCAGCTACAACCGCCGCCGGCAGTTTTACCGTCGCCGCCCGCAGCCGCTTCGCGCGTCGTGTAGAGCTTGCGCTTGCGGTGGGCGTCGAGCGCGTCGTCGTCGCGCATGACGGGCTCCGCGAAGGCGGCGCGGTGGTTCTGCGGCACCACGGCGCAACCGCCGAGCAGCGTGGCCTGCAAGCCGCCGGCGACGAACAAGGCGACCGAGGCGAACAGCTTGGTTTTCCACTCGAGCATCGTCGTCGTCCTCCCTAGAATTGTCCCGCGAGCTCCGCGCCGAAGCCGTCGCCGCTCGCGGCGAGCGCGACGTGCGGCACGCGCTCGTCCGCGAGCGCCGCGTCGAAAATGCCGAGCGCGCTCCCGAGCACGCTCACGGTGATGAGCACGGGATAAATGCGCTGGCTTTTGTGCTTGCCGACGACGGGCGCGTCGGGGTGCGCGGCGAGCAAGATCGCCATGCCGATTTCGCCGGCCGCGGGCGCGAGGCTGAAGAGCGCGCCGCGTCCCCATTCACCCGTGATGCCGTGCGCGACGAGGGGAGCGAGCGTGAGGCCGGTGTCCATCACGAGCAGGCCGTCGCGCTTGACGGCCAGGCCGCGCCCGGTGGTGAGCAGCGTGCCGCCGTACGCGAGCGACGCTCCGGCCAGCGCGATGCCGGTCACGAGCGCGGTCGTCCCGGGCGACGCACCGGCGTCGCGAGTCTCGCCCGGCGGGGTGGCATGCGCCGGAGCAGCGGCCGCGACGAGCGCCAAGGTCAGCGCAAGTGCACGAAAATCACGACAAAAGGCAGACAAGCCGCGCCGACCGTGCCACGGCGGGCGCAGCGCAACAAGCACGGGCGGTCACCCGAGCGCAGCCGGCGCGCTCGGGTACCGCCCGTACGCTTCTACTCAGAACGAGGGATTCGCGTTCTTCGCCAGCTCGAGCGCCATGTCCGGGAACCAGACGCCCGCCGCCGGGTCGAGCACGCCGCGCACCGGATCGGGGCTGCCCGCCGGGGACCAGCGGTTGCACTGGCCGTCGGACTCACCCGGGATCTTGATCCAGAGGTAGGCGTCGATGAGCGCCGAGCTCGTGTCCGTGCTCGGACGGAAGCCGACGCCGCGCCCGGGCGGGTCGCACCAGTCCTGCGGATCGCCGGCAGGAGCGTCGCTCGGCGGGACCCAGCGGCCCTGACCGTTGCGGCTCGTGTCGGTGACGAAGTGCGTCGTCGCGACCGCCGTGCCGAGGTTCGAGGTGTACCAGGCGTCCGTCAAAGACCAGGTGCTGAAGTCGTCGAGCGTCGCCGGGTAGTACTGGCTGCCGCACCAGTCGTAGTGACCAAGACGCCAGCCGCCCTCTTCGGTGTCGTTGGCGAACGCGATGCACTCGGAGATCCAGGTGCCGTACTTCTCGAGCTCGTTGCTCGGCTGGTAGTTCGAGGCGTTCAGGAAGAAGCCCTGCGCGCGCTGGACGCCCGCCTTCACCAGGCGGCTCGCCGCGTCGCCCGAACCGAGCCAGCGATCGTGCGTGCCGTCGAGATACACGTCGACGTTCGGCTGCTGGAGCAGCCGATCCACCGCGGCGTTGAGCTCGGCGTAGCGATCGGCCGCGGCGGTCGTCGGGTCGGCCTCGGCCGGCTGGCACCACTCGAGGTTGCCGTTGATGTCGGTGTTGAACGGGATGATGCCCAAGCTGTCCGGCTCGAGAATCACGACCGCGCGCGCGTTGCCGATGCCCCGCGCGAAGCCGTCGATCCACGCGGCGTAGTCGGCCGCGTTGGTGGCGCCGCCCGCGGAGAACTGCGCGCAGTCACGGAACGGGATGTTGTACGCGACGAGCACGGGGACGCTGTGGTCTTCCGCGGCTTGCCCGACGACCTTGCGGACGTCCTTTTTCACGCTGTCGGGCGTGCCGGCGGTGAACCAAACCGCCTGCGGCGTCTCGATCAGGTCGTCGATCAGCGCCGCGTCCTTGCGATCGCGCGCCGCCTTGAGCGCTTTGATCTGATCCTTCGCGCCCGAGTTCGGCGCGGGAACGAAGAAGCGCGTCCCTGAGTCGTGGCAGCTCGGACGGCCGCCGTGCAGCGAGTCGCTGTTCGTACCGACGCCGACCGCGTCGGACCCGTCGGTGGTTACCGCGCAGCCCATCGCCGCGCCGACCAGCATCACACCCAACACGCTTTTTGCAGACTTGACGGTCATTTTCGACACTCCTCCGAACGAAGAACTCCACACGCACACGCGTGCTCGTTTCCGAATCCCCCACGCGGAGTGCACCGTAACCGTCGGCGGCGCCCCCGCGCTATGGGTATTACTTGCCGATTCGGCCGCAGAATCGGCCGAAACACACCGACGCCTTGCGCGAATTGCGCAAGACGAAACCTCGAGTCGCGTCGCGACGCAGCGTCAGGAGGCGGTGTTCCGCAGCGAAACCAGCATCCACGCGCCGATCGCGATGAACGCGATCGCGGAGAGGCGCTTCAAGAGCAGCGGCGACACCACGCGCGTCAACGCCTCACCGCCGACCACGGCGATGGCCGACGTGCACACGAGCGCGGTCGCCGATCCGATGAAGACGGCCCAACGCGAGCTCCCGCCGCTCGCGAAACCGAGCGTCGCGAGCTGGGTCTTGTCACCGAGCTCGGCAAGAAACACAGCCGCGAAAGTAGTCAGAGCGAGCTTGAAATCCATGGGTGATTCCTTAGCCCGAAGTTCGAGTAGAATCCCGTACTCGGTGGAGTAACGAACATGCGGGAACGTGTGCTCAGAGTAAGCCTCGCGCGCGCGCTGAAGCAGGCGCGCGCCGCGCGTGGACTCACGCAGCGTGCGCTGGCGGCCAAGGCGGCCATCGGCGAGAAGTATTTGTCGCGCATCGAGCGCGGGCTCGCGACGCCGTCGGTGCTGGTCGTCCTCAAGCTCGCGCAAGCGCTCGACGCGCCGCTCGCGGAGCTCTTGGCGTTCCCGGCCGCGCCGGCGCCGACCCACTCGAGCTCGCTCCTGCGGTTGCTCGCCGAGCGCTCGAAGACCGAGGTCGACCAGGCCGAGCGTGTGCTGCGCGCGCTATTTCGCTGAGCCTAGACAGCCGCTAAAGCTCGTCGAAAGCCGGGTCCGGCGCGCGAAAAGCGAGCGAGGATCGTACAACCCATCGGACATCGACTCCCGGTAGAGTGTGCGGGCTGCACCGGAGGGGCGAGGAGGCTATGGTTCTTCGCCGAAGCGAGCGGCACATGCCCGGTCGAAGGCCATCGGAAATCTACTTTTTTTGCCCTGAGACGCTGTACCAAGCGCTCGTCAAAGGGGTCGCGCGGGCGAGCGGGCGTCAGCGCGCCGCCGTCGAACGCGACTTCCCACGCTACGTCGAGATCCTCCTCACCCGCCTGGTCGAGCAACCGAGCGTGCTCGAGAAGCTGGTCAGCGCAGCACCTCGAGCAGGATCCGCCGCACCCGCTCGAGCTCGGAAGGCGAAAGCGCGTGGAGCAGCCGCAAAACCGAAGCGAGCTCGTGGTCCGCGAGCTTCGGCGAAGAAACGATGAGCGCGTCGAGGCTCACGCCGAGCGCCTGCGCCAAGCGACTCGCGACGTAGACGGACGGCGTCGCCATGCCGAGCTCGATCCGTGACAGGTACTTGTCCGCGATGCGCGCTGCTTCCGCGAGCTCGCGCTGGGTGAAGCCGCGCCCTTCGCGGGCCGTCTTCACTGCCCGGCCGAAGTTCCTTCGAAACGGGCCTTCCCGCACGCGCCGAGGCTAGACGCGGAGCGCGCCTCGGTGAACCACCGATAGGTGGTGCCTGCTCGAATGCCGGTATACCTATAGGTATACTCTGAGCGAGGTCGCTTCCGGCAGCGAGCGCAGCGACCTTTCAGCGCACCGGTTTCAAGCAAGGCCAGTACACGCGCACGCTCGTGCCGCGACCGAGCGTCGTCTCGATTTCGACGAAGCCGCCCGCGCCGTTGGCGATCTCGCGAACGGTCGCGAGTCCGACGCCGCTCCCCTTGCCGGCCGGCTTGGTCGTGAAGAAGCGCTCGAACGCCTTGCCGTGCGTCTCCGGGTCCATGCCGCGGCCGGTGTCGGAAACCGTGAGCACGACGAACGTGCGCGGCTCGCCGTCGAGCTCCTCCGGTGGGACGGCCTTTTGCTCGCGGGTCTCGAGCGTCAGCGTGCCGCCGCCGGGCATGGCGTCACGCGCGTTCGTCGCGAGGTTCGAGAGCACGCGACCGATCGCCGTCTCCTCGCAGCGAGCGGGCGGCAGGCCGGACGCCAAGCGTGTCACCACCGCCACCTGATCACCCACGAGCGAGCGAATCACGCCCGAGAACGTGAGCACGGCTTGGGACAAGTCGGTCCCGGGCAGCCGACCAATCGTCGAATCGGGCGGCAGGAGCTTCGCCACGAGACGGGTCGCCTGCGCGACGGCGTCGTCGACGACGCCGGCTTCACGACCGACGAGGCTCGGTTGCTGCTTCATGGCCTCGGCGCAGTTCTGGATCACGAGCAGCATGTTGTTGAGATCGTGCACGACGCTGCGCACGAGCCACTCGTTGCCGCGAGCGCCGCTGACGGGCGCTTGCGACGGCCCCGCGACGGCTTTGGCCTCGCCCATGCGCTCGCCGCGCGAGTGAGCCTCGAGCGAAGCGCTCAAGGCGAGCGCGATGCGTGCCTCGCTGATGACGTCTTTGAGATCGAGGGTCCGGCGCTCGTGCGAATCAGCGCTCGCGGCGGAGCGCGCGGCCGCACGCACCCTAGCGAGCGCGCTCGCGAGCTCCCCGGACAAGGCGGCCCGCCCGTCTTCGGCCTGCGAAATGGGACCTCGCGCGCTGGCTCTCCCGTTCCATGACTTCATGCTTCCCGCTCCCTGGCGGGGCCCCGTTACAGCCGAGCGACAGAGGGCCCATGCTTCGTCTACCCATATACCTATCGGTAGAGTGGGACAAGAGAGGCGCGCCGAAGCCGCGGAATTGATGCGGCTTTTGCCGGTCAGAACTGGGACAGGAAGGCCCAGATTGCGGGCCCGGAGAAGGGCGGCGGCTGATGAATGCCGTCGAACGGGCACCAGTTCACCGGATAGCCGTCGGCGCAGCCTTGATACGCGACGCAGCCGTCGGGCGTGGTCGGCACGGTCGTCATGCTGCACTTGTTGCGCTTCACGAACTCGTCGCGCGCTTCTTCGCCCTTACTGATGTCGATGGTCGTGTCCATCGTGCCGTGTGACGCCCAGTAAGCAATCGAGTGATCGCTTGCGGGACAGCCGTTCTGGAGCGACCCGGACATCGGCGCGACGGCGCGGAACACGTCGGGCAGGTTGCAGGCGATCGTGATCGTCATGATCGCGCCGAAGCTGAAGCCGGTCGCCAAGACGCGGCTCGTGTCGACGCACGCGACGCCCTCGATTTGCGCCACGAGCGCCTTCACGTAGTCGATGTCGCGGCCGCTCGTATTCGTCCAACCGCCGCTCAGCGCTTGGCCGGCGACGAAGATGGTGTCGGAGGACTCGGCCTTGATCCCGTAGTACGGGCCGGTCGGATCGAGTCCCGCGTTGGGCGGGTCGCCCTTGTCGACCTGATCGGCCGAGCCTTGCATGCCGTGAAACGCGAAGATGATGCGATGCGGGGTGTTCGCGTCGTAGCCGTCGGGGAGGCGCAAGATGTAGTCGCGCATCGTGCCGCCGACGTCGATGGTCAGGGCGCCGGTCGCGGGAGCGGCCTTGCCGCACCCCGTGCTCGGAACCGCCCCGCTGAGCGTGCCGCCCTTGCCGCCCGTACCACTCGTCCCGGAGCCGCCCGAGCTCGCGCCGGCGTTCCCGCTCGAACCCGCGCTGCCACCGCTGCCTCCCGTCGCCATCGTACCGCCCGTGCCCGAGGTGCCCGTCGCGCCGCCGCTGCCGCCGGCCGCGGAAGTGCCGCCGTCGCCGGACGTGCCACCCCCGGTCGAACCGCCGCTCGAGCCGCCCGTGGATCCGCCCGTCGTGCCACCGGCTCCTCCGGTCGCGTTCGAGCCTCCGGTCGCGTTCGAGCCTCCGGTCGCGCTCGCGCCGCCCGTCGCGTTCGCGCCGCCCGTCGCGCCGGACGAGTCGGAGCTGCCGCCGCTGCCGGAAGTGGCGCCCGACCCTCCCGAGCTCATGGCCGTCGAACCGGACTGACCGCCGGTTCCGTGTGAGCCGTCCGACGCGTGGCTTCCGCACGCGAGAACCAGGAGCGACGTGCCGACGGCACAGCACGCGACCGCGGACGAGCGAAGGATCCGAGCGCGCATGGTGAACTCCGTTTCATTTCGAGGGTACCGCACGAGCCGTCACCGAGGCACCCGCTGAAACCAATTTCCGATGCGTTCAGTTTCGCGCAAATGATCGCGGCCAGCTGCACGAAAGGAACTGGTGGACTGCGTGATTCGCGTCGTGAAAAGCCCTGAACGCGACGCGTGATCCTGCGTGTGTCATGCTTGTGAGCTTCCGATTCGGTGACGAGCCGAGCGCGCTCGCACCACACCCCCCGGCAAAACATTGAACCGTTGTAGCGAGAGAATTTTCGCCCCCCGCCGTAAGCGCTGGGCTGTATCCTCTGACTCTCCCCTCATGTCTCACGCCCGAACCCGTGGCGTTAATCTCGGTGGGGCTCGGGCACGGTGAACGCGCAGATCCTGATTGACGCCATCGTTCGGCAAACGATGGTCCTGATTGCACAACTCTCGACCGCAGACGGCGTGCGCTCGCCGCTCTCGCACGTCGCGGACGAGGTTTTCGTCGGGCTGGTTCGTGAACTCGAGCGGCAAAAGGTCGGCAAAAAGGTCATCGCAGATATGTTCGGGCTCGCCCTTCGCTCCTACCAGCAAAAGGTGCAGCGACTCAGTGAGTCCGCTACGGCCCGCGGCATCACGTTGTGGGGCGCGCTCCATTCCTTCCTCGCGGAACGCGAGTCGGCGAGCCGCGCCGAAATCCTGCTCCACTTCAAGCACGACGAAGAGGGCATGGTGCGGAGCATCCTGAACGACCTGGTCGAGACCGGGCTCGTCTGCCGGAGCGGGCGTGGGCGCGATACGCGCTACCGCACGGCCACGGCCGAAGAGCTCGAGGAGCTCGGCGCGAGTGAAGCGCTCGACGCCGAGGAAACGAACGCGGCGCTCGTCTGGGTCCATCTGTACCCGGCGAGCCCGATCAAGCGCGCTGCGTTGGCGGAAATCGTGCCGCTCTCGCAGAATGCGTTCGACGCGGCGCTCAACCGCTTGGTCGCCGACGAGCGGGTGCGCATCGAGCAGCGGCCCGACGGAGCGTACTGCGTCACCGAGCGCTGCCTCATTCCGGTGGATCAGGCAGCGGGGTGGGAAGCCGCGGTCGTCGATCACCATCGCGCCGTCTTGAAGGCGCTCGCGGCGAAGGCCGTGAGCGGCCGCCACATCGCAGCCGCTGCCGACGAGATCGGTGGCACGACCCTTTCCTTCGACCTCTGGCCGGGCCACCCGCGCGAGAAGGAAGTGCGGAGTCTCCTCGCCACGTCGCGCAAGCAAGTCGTGTCGCTGTGGGAAGAGGTCGCGGCGTACAACAAGGATCACCGGCCGGACGAGACCTATTCGGTGACGTATTACTGCGGTCAGAACGTGACCCAAGAGGAGACCGAGTGAGCACGCGCATTCGTATACTTTCGTGGTGCCTGCTCGGCGCGCTCGGCGCGCTCGGCTGCGACGGGAAAGTGGGTCCGCAGACCACCGACAGCCAGACGAACTGGCTGCGCTCCTGCCAGCAGAATAACGACTGCGGCGACGAGTTCGCCTGCGTGTGCGGTATCTGCACGGCGACTTGCTCCGACGACAGCGGTTGCGCCCAAATCAGCAAGGGCGCAACTTGCATCGCCAGCACGGACGAAGCGGCCATCGCCCAGTGCGGCGGCAGCCCCGCGCCGCAGCCGGGCATGTGCATGCCGCGCTGCGAAGCGACCGGCTGTCCGAGCACGCAGATGTGCGTCGCGGGCGTGTGCACGCCGCAGCCGACGCCGGCCGCCCACGTGAGCGTGGACACGCGCACGGTGCATCAGACGCTCACCGGCTTCGGCGCGGCCGTCGCGTACGGCGAAGGCGAGATCACGACGCACCCGAAGAAGGCCGCGCTCTACAAGACTATCTTCGCCGACCTCGGACTCGACGTGCTCCGCTTGCGCCTGCCGAACGGCGGCATGAGCGACGCGGATCTGACGACCACGAGCGCGCTGCTCGCCGCCGCGGAAGCGAGCCTCGGCCGCATGCCGACCGTGGTGCTGACTTCCTGGAGCCCGCCCACGAATCTCAAGGCGAACGCCGCCCTCAACTGCAGCGGCAACCCCGGCACGTGCACGCTCGCGAAGGACGGCATGGGCGGCTACAACTACTCGGGCTTCGCCGACTACTGGCGCAAGGGCCTCGACGCCTACGCGGGCGCGAACATCGCTCCGGACTTCATCGGCATCCAGAACAATCCGGACTGGTACCCGACGGCGACCGAAGTCGGTGAGGCTTGCGTGTTCTTGCCCGTAGAGGGCAGCACGATGGTGACCGTCGCCGGCAACCCGGTCTCGGTGTCGTACCCCGGCTTCGCCGAAGCGCAGGCCGCTACGGTGAGCGCGCTCAGCGACATGCCGAACCCGCCGAAGATCCTCGCCCCGGAGACGGCCGACTTCTCCAAGGTCTCCGACTACATCAGCGTGCTCGACGCCTCGTCGTTCGACGCGCTCGCGCATCACCTTTACAGCGTCGATCCCGAGAACGTGGACCTCACGGAGCTCGACACGCTCGGCGGCATCGCGACCGACGCGACGAAGCCCATCTTCCAGACCGAAATGCAGTCGGACGGCCTCGGCACCGCGATGCTGATGCACTACGCGACGGCGATCGAGGGCGCGTCCATGTACCTGCAGACGACGCTCACGAGCTCCGCGACGGGCCCGACGACGAACCCGAACGCGCTCGTGTTCCTGAACTCGACGGACTACACGCTGCTCGACCCGTACTACGCGATGCAGCACTTCGCGCTTCACACCGATCCGGGCTGGAGCCGCGTCGAGGTGACCTCGAGTGAATCGCTGCTGCTCACGTCCGGCTGGGTCTCGCCGAAGGGCGACGCGCTCACGGTCATCCTCGTGAACGCGGGCACGACCGATGTCGATACCGCGCTCGACCTCGGCGGCGTCACGCTGGCGCACTCTTCCGTCACGCGCACGGTGTTCGGCGGCGTGGAGCGCGCGGCGTCGCTCGGCAGCTTGGCAGCGACGGGCGTGCTCAAGCTGCCGTCGCGCTCGATCGTGACGGTCGCGTTCTCGAACTGAAGCGCCCGCTCGACCGGGCTCTGCGCGGCCGGAGCCGGCGCGCTCAGAGCGCCGGTGGCGGGCCGTACAGCGACGTCCGGAACGTCGCGTAGCCGAACGCGCCGCCGAGCGACGCCGTGAACGAGCGGACGAGATTGCCGTCCGGATCGATCAGATGGATGACGCCCGCGGTCGAGTAGGTGACGAGCGTATTGCCGTCCGCAAGCCGCTGCACGTCGCCGTAGATCGGGCTGCTGAAGCCACCGTCGTACTCGAAGACGCGCGTCGCGGTCATCGCATCGAAGTCGAGCTTCACCTCCACGGCGAGCGACGGAGGCTGCTTCTGGTTGTTGAAGAAGAGGAGCCGGTCGGGCGCGATGAGCTGGTGGCCGTGCTCGCGCATCCAAGCCGCGCCGTCACCGCTGAACTGACTGGTCGAGCCGCCGAGGATCCAGACGACCTTCCCTTCACGGGTGATCTTGACGTACGTGTTCTGATCGAGGTCGGAGAACGTGTAGGTGTCGTCGTCCACGTGATAGTGGATGGAATTGGTGTGGCACCTGCCGTAGGTGCCGCCGTGGGCGTCCTCCACGTTGACGAGCTCGCGCACGCTGCCGTCGGGCGCGCGCTCCATGATGGCGTCGCACGAGCCGGAATGCTGAATGAAGCCGACCGTCTCGTCCGGGAGCACCGTGAGATCGTGGCTGTAGTCGCCGAATTCGGGGAAAACGGCGGCGTCCTCACCGTCCATGCCGACGCGCTCGACCAGGCCCGCGCCGCCGAGCACGTTGATGTTGCCGATCCACATCGACTTGCCGTCGTAGCTTTGCGTCGCGCGCCCCATCTCGCCGCTACCGAACCACCAGACGTAGTCGCCGTCTTGATCGATGATGAAAGCGGGCCCGCTCTCGAGAATCGAGCTCACGATGAAGCCCTGTGTCACGCGCTCGGGCAGCGGCGTCGCGACCTTGAGGATCGGAAGCAGGCCGTTCTGCAGTGGACCAGTGGTGAGTACCTGGTCCGGACTTTCGCAGTGCTCGCCGCCGCCGTCCGCGACGACCCGATAGTGGTAGTCGCGCGACGCTTTCATGCCGAGGAGGAGCGTTCGGCGAGCGGGCGCGTCGAGGTCGACCGGCGCGGTCAAGCCGTACGCCTCGTCGAGCCCGAACTCGACGCTCGCTCGTTCCAGCACGCTCATGTTCACCGACCAAGTGAGAATGCCGACCGTCGGGATTTCGGAGCTGATCGTCGCCGTCAGCTCGAAGCTGCAAGCCGGCGACGAGTCCGTCCCGCCAGCGGCCGCCGCGCCCGCGCCGGACTCGCCGGCGCCGCCGCCGTCAACCGCGCCCGTCCCGCCGCCCGCGCCGCCCCGCGCGACACCGCCGCCGGCCGCGCCCGTGCCGTCGCTCGCGCCTGCGCCGCCGTCGAACCCGCTCTCCGCGCCGCCCTGTCCGCCGTTCGGCAGCGTTCCCGCCATTTCACCCGCGCCAGCGCCGGCCCGCGACCCGCCCGTACCCCCATGCTGGGTGCTCCCGTTGCCGCAACTCACGGCCGTCGCGGCTCCGAGCAGTGCCCAGGCAAGTCGCATCCCTTTCACGATACCCGAAATGCGCCCGAGCGCAGGTTCGACCGCGTTCGGGTACAAGGATGGCGACATGCCGTCTCGCTTTCGGCCCGGGGCGTTCTTCGCGAGCTTTCTTGCACTGCTCCTGCTCGCAAGCGCGGCGTCCGCCGAGCCCGCGCCCGCAAGCGCGTGCGACACGACGGACCTCCTCGCCGGCAAAGCCCCCGTCGAAACCGACAACGTCGCGGGCGCCACCGCCCGCGTCACCGACGCGGCGATTGGTCACGAAGGCGCGCCGTGGGACGCACCGGAAGCGGTCACGTTCACGGGCGCGGGCTCGCTCACTTATGATCTCGGCGCCGTGCGCGAGGTCCGCGCGGCGTACATCCAGGCGGACGGCAACGACACGTATCGTCTCGCGGGCTCGGCCGACGGCACGCCCGGCAGTTATCGCCCGCTCGGCGAATTCGAAAATGTGCGGCGGCTCGGCCATGGTTTACGCGGGCGGACGCTGCGTTTCACGCCAGCGAGCGTGCGCTTCTTGCGCGTGAGCGAAGGCAGCGGCGACGGCTCCTTCTCCATCACCGAGCTCGCGGCTTACTGCAACGCGCCCGCGCCGTTTCCACCGGCATTTCGCGTCGAAGGCTCGAGCGCGGGCGTCGCGCCGGCGCTCGACGACAAGACCGCCGGACCGACGATCTCGTTCGAGGAGGATACGAACGCACCGTCGCGCCTGCCGCTCTTGCTCGCGGCGGGCGCCCTGCTCGTGTTCGGCGGCGTCGCGAGCGCACGCCGCACGCACGGCGCCGCTCCCAAAGTATCCAAAGAACAGCGGCGGCGCGCGCGCGCCACAGCCCGCTCCGCCGCGACCGAACGCCTGCTCCGGCTCCTGTTCCTCGGCAGCGGCATGGCGGCGCTGATCTACGAGGTCGTCTGGTTCCACCTGATGCGGCTCGTGATCGGCGCGTCCGCGCTGTCGGTCGGGATCGTGCTCGCGAGCTTCATGGGCGGCATGTTCCTCGGCAGCCTCTTGTTCCCGCGCTACGTGCCGGCGGCTCGTCATCCCCTGCGCGTCTACGGCTTGCTGGAAATCGGAGTCGGCGTGTGCGGGCTGCTCATGCCGCTCGTGCTGCCGGCCGTCCGCTCCGTGTACGTGGGGCTCGTCGGTTACGGCGCGCTCGGCATCGCTCTGCGTGGCGTGATCGCGACGGTGCTGCTCTTGCCGCCGACGGCGCTCATGGGCGCGACGCTCCCGGCGATCGCACGCCGTTACCCCGCGGGCCGCCGCGGCATGTCCGCGCTCGCCTGGCTCTACACCACGAACACGGCCGGCGCCGTGCTCGGCAGTTTGCTCGCGGCGTTCTACCTGCTCGCGCTCTTCGACGTGTGGGTCGCGACGCTCGCGGCGGCCGCGCTGAACTTCGTCGTGGGTGGGCTCGCCGTCCGCCTCGCGCGCACGACGCCGCACGCGCTCGCGCAGCCGAACGCCGCGGCGCACAGCGAGCGCGCCGAAAACGCGCGCGCGGGCGCGGGGCGATCCGGAACCGGCGTCGGCGCACGCGCCATCTACCTCGTGGCCGGCCTGTCCGGGCTCACCTCGCTCGGCGCGCAAGTGCTCTGGACGCGCCTGCTCACGCTGCTCTTCGGCGCGACGGTCTTCGCCTTCGCGCTCATTTTGGCCGTGTTTCTCGCGGGCCTCGGCCTCGGCAGCGCGCTCGCGGCGTATCTCTTGCGCCGCGGTCAGGGGGCTGCGCGCGCGCTCGGCTGGACGCAGCTCCTACTCGTGCCGTCGCTCTTCGTCTCCGGACTCGTGCTCGCTCGCTACCTGCCGTTCGCGTCGCCGCCCGCCCTCACGCCGGTCGACGCGCTCCACGGCTTGCACGTCGTGCGCGCGGTCGTCGTGATCCTGCTCCCCGCCGTGCTCTGGGGCGCAAGCTTTCCTTTCGCGCTCGCGGCCGCGGCGACCTCGAGCAGCGACACCGGTCGCTCGAGTGCCTACGTTTACGCCGCCAACACGGTGGGCGCGATCCTGGGCTCGCTGGGCGTGAGCTTCTGGATCATCCCGAGCTACGGCTCCGGCGTCGCCGGGCAGCTGCTCGCGGGGACGGCCGGCGTGTCGGCGGCGCTCGCGTTTCGTGCGCTCGCGCGCGCCGCCCAGCGCCGCAAGACCGGCAAACGCGTGCTCGAGCCGGCGTGGGCGCTCGGCTTCGGCGCGCTCGCCGCGGCGTTTTTACCGAGCCTTTCGCCCGTCTTTCTCGCGCACGGCCGCTACGTCTGGTGGCTCGACCCGCACGATCGCTTTCCTTACGTGAGCGAGGGCGCGGCTTCGACGGTGGCCGTGCACGTCGGGCAGGACGGCTACAAGAACTTCCACGTCGCCGGCCGCGTCGAGGCCACCGACAACCCGGCCGATCTGCGCACGGAGCGCTTGATCGGCCATTTGTCGGGGTTGCCGCACCCGCACCCGCGCTCGGTGCTGGTCGTGGGCATGGGCGGCGGCATCTCGGCGGGCGCGCTCGCGCTCTACCCCGAGATCCAGCGCATCGTCATTTGCGAGATCGAGCCGCGCGTCGTGGGCGCGACGCGGCAATTCGCGGAGGCGAATTACCACGTGCTCGACAATCCGAAGGTCGAAGTCGTCTTCGACGACGCGCGTCACTTTCTGGCGACCACGCGCGAAAAATTCGACATCATCACGTCCGATCCGATCCACCCGTGGGTGCGCGGCAATTCGATGCTCTTTTCGCGCGAGTACTACCAAATCGTGCGAAATCGGCTGAATCCCGGCGGCCTGGCGACGCAGTGGGTGCCGCTCTACGAGACGAGCGAGCTTGCCATCAAGATCCAGATGCAGACGTTCATGGACGCGTTCCCGAACGGCACGGTGTGGAACACGCAGACGAGCGGCAAGGGCTACGACGTCGTGCTCGTCGGCGGGGAGGCGCCGCTGCGCCTCGATGTGGCGTCGATTCAGCGGCGCATCGACGGAAATCCCACGCTCAAGCAGTCGCTCGCCGACGTGAAGATCGGCGACGCCATCGACCTGCTCGCGACCTACGGGGCGAGCGGCGCGGACATGAAGGGCTGGCTCGCGGGCACGCCGATCAATCGCGATTTCAGCTTGAAGCTCGAGTACATCTCCGGACTTTCGCTCAACGTCGGGGAAGCGGACGCGATCTACGCGCACATGGTGCACGGCCGCACCTACCCAGCCTTTGCCGCTACCGGCAGCGTCGACCGCGAGCTCCGGCGCCGCGTGCTGGCCGGCGGCGGTTGACTCGCGCGAGCGCCCACCCCCAAAATCCGGCATGCGTTACCTGCACACGATGCTTCGCGTGCGCGACCTCAACGCCGCGCTCGACTTTTTCGTGAACAAGCTCGGCCTCCGGGAGTCGCGCCGCAGCGTGAACGAGAAGGGCCGCTTCACGCTCGTCTTCCTGAACAGCGGCGCCGCGGACGACACGGCGCAAGTCGAGCTCACGTACAACTGGGACCAAGCGGAGCCGTACCCGACGGGCCGCTTCTTCGGGCACCTCGCCTACGCCGTGGACGACATTTACGCGACCTGCGCGCGCCTGGAAGCCGCGGGCGTCGCGATTCTGCGCCCACCGCGCGACGGGCACATGGCGTTCATCAAGTCGCCCGACGGCCACTCGATCGAGCTGCTCCAGCACGGCCCGGCGCTCGCGCCCGCCGAGCCCTGGGCGTCGAGGCAAAACCAGGGGAGTTGGTGAGTCACTCCGGGACGAAGACGTAGTCCCCGCCGCTGCCGCCGACGGGCGCGTTGCGGAGCGTGAGGCCCGCGCCGTTCACGCAGAAGTCCATGCCGAAGATGGTGGTGTCGCCGGGATGGTAGGTCGACGTCGGCGTGGGCCACATGCTTTCTGTGGTCGAGGTGCAATCGCAGCTGCCGTCGGTGAGGCTGCACTCCGCGCCCGCTGCCCGTTGCGCGTCGCAGTAGGTGTTGGCGGCCGTGGGATCGGAGCTGCACGCGGCCGGGTGGGTCGAGCGCGTGTAAGCGAGCTCGTCGGTTTGGAACGTGGCGGCGCCGTCGGCGTCGATTTCGAGCGTGCCGTCCGCGTCGTACGCGGTGATTTCGGTGACGGAGCTCGAGTTCTTGGCGTCGCCGCACGAGGTCGAAACCTTGACGTAGTCCTCGTCGAGGCAGACGTGGGAGAGCCGCCAGCGACCGACGACGTTGCCGTCGTGGCACGGCGTGAACGTCTGACAGACGTAGAGCGACGGCTTGTCGGTCGTCGTGGCCGAGTCCTTTTTGCCACCGCAACTCGCGAGCGACACGCTCAGCAGCAACGCGAAAACCCGAGTGGAGCCCATCGCAAGCGATTCTAACGCACGGCGAGCCCGGTCGTCGCCGCCAACACGCGGGCGCGCACCCCAGCCACGGGCCGGCAAGTCATTTTCTACTAAGGTGCGCGTCCGGGCGCGCGTTGCGCCCCGAGCCCTACGCGCATGAACCCGCCGCCCACACGTCCCGTCGAGCCGAAGAAGCCGCTCCGTGCGCAGATCCGTGAGAGCTTCGCGTACCTCGGCCGGGCGCTCGTGCTCGTCTGGCGCTCGTCCCGCACGCTCACGCTCGCGCTCGCGCTGCTCACGCTGCTTGCCGCCGCGACGCCGCCCGGCGTGGCGTGGGCGGGCAAGCGCATCGTCGACGCGGTGGTGGCACACTCGCGCTCGGCGACGCTCGAGTGGGTCGGCGTCGAGCTCGCGCTCGTGGTCTTGCAGGCGACGCTCGGGCGCGGCTTGTCGCTCGTGCGCGCGGTGCTCGCGTCCCGGCTCGGCACCGACGTGAACCTCGCCATCCTCGAGCGCGCCGTGCGGCTCGAGCTGCGCGACTTCGAGGATCCCGAGTTTTACGACCGGCTCACGCGCGCGCGGCGCGAGGCTTCCTCGCGGCCCGTTTCGCTCGTGACCGAGAGCTTTTCGCTCGTGCAGAGCGTACTTACGCTCGTGGGTTACGGCGTGCTGCTCGCGGCGTTCAGCGCCTGGGCGGTGCTCGGACTGATGCTCGCGACCGTGCCCGCCACCGTCGCGGAGATGCGCTACTCGAAGAGCGCGTTTCGCCTGCGCAACTGGCGCTCGCAGGACTCGCGGCGCCTCATGTACCTCGAGTACGTGCTCGCGAACGACGAGCACGCCAAAGAGGTCAAGCTGTTCGGCCTCGGGCCGCTCTTTCTCGGCCGCTACCGCCAGCTCGCGGAGCGCTTTTATCGCGAGGATTCGCGGCTCGCGACGCGGCGGGCGATCGTGACGCACCTGCTCGCTTTGCTCGCGACCTTCGCGTTTTACGGCGCCTACGCGGCGATGGCGGCGCTCGCGGCCGTGGGCCGGCTCACGCTCGGCAACATGACTCTTTACGTGCTCGCGTTCCGCAGTGGCCAGCAGTCGTTTCAGTCGATCCTGAGCGGCATCGGCAGCATCTACGAGCACAACCTCTACATGTCGAACCTGTTCGAGTATCTCGACACCGCGCTCACGCGCGAAGCGGAGAGCTCGACGACGAACCTCGCGCCGGCAGTCGCCGAGAACGTGCCGCGCGGCGCGCTCGCGCCAGTGCAAGAGCAAGGCATCCGCCTCGACGACGTGAGCTTTCGCTATCCCGGCAAGCCCGACTGGGCGATTCGCCATATGAACCTGTTCATCCCACGCGGACAGAGCGTGGCGCTCGTCGGCCCGAACGGCGCGGGCAAGACGACGCTCGTGAAGCTCGTGACGCGCCTCTACCGTCCGACCGAAGGGCGCGTGCTGCTCGACGGCAAGGATCTCGCCGAGTGGGACGAGGCGACGCTGCTGTCGCGCTTCGGCGTCGTGTTCCAGGACTTCAATCGCTATCAGCTGAAACTGCGTGAAAACGTCGGGGTCGGCAGCGTCGAACACCTCGGCGACGACGCGCGCGTCGTGCGCGCCGTCGAGCGCGGCGGCGCCGAAGCGGTCGTCGCCTCGCTCGCGTCCGGCATCGAAACGCCGCTCGGGCGCTGGTTCCAGGACGGCGTCGAGCTCTCGGGCGGCCAATGGCAAAAGCTCGCGCTCTCCCGTGCCTTCATGCGCGAGCAAGCGGACATTCTCGTGCTCGACGAGCCAACCGCCGCACTCGACGCCGAAGCCGAGCACGCCGTCTTCGAGCGCTTCAAAACCCTCGCCGCGGGTCGCACCACCCTCATCATCTCGCACCGCTTCCCCACCGTGCGCATGGCCGATCGCATCCTCGTTCTCGAGCACGGCGCCCTCACGGAAGAGGGCACGCACACCGAGCTCCTCGCCAAGGACGGCACCTACGCGCACTTGTATCGGTTACAGGCGCGCGGCTATTCCTAGCGTCTACGCCGGCGTCGCACCACGCCGCTCATCACGGCCAAAAGCGCGAACAGCCCCGCGCCCACCGGCTCGCCGGTGCGCCCTGTCCGGCACCCGCATCCCGAGTCGCCTTGCGACGTTTCACCGACGCTCCCACCCGCGGCGCCGCTCCCCGCGCCTGAGCGCCCCGCGCTGCCGCCCGTCGCGCGTCCCACACCGCCACCGTTGGCGCTGCCCGCCGTGCCACCGGCGGAGTCACCTGCGCCCGCTTCACCGCCGTTGCCGTTCCCACCGTTCGTCGCTGAACCGCCGGCGCCGCTGCGCGTGCCGCCTTTACCGCCGGTCGCCGTGCCCGAGCCGCCCTTGCCGCCGCTCGAGCCGCTCCGGGTGCCGCCCGTGCTCGGCGCTGCGGAGACGCCGGCCGCGCCGCTTTCCCCTGCGCTTTCAGCACCCGAGTTGCCGCCCTCGCTCGTCGCGCCGGAGCCGCCCGCGTTCGTTCCGCCGTTGTTCATGCCGCCGGCGCCGCTGCCGCCCGCGCCGCCCGCGGAGATACAGTCACTGCCCATCTGGTCTTTCGGTTTGATCTCGAAGACGCTGCCGGCCCAGTTGTTCACGAGGTAAATGGCGCCGCCGGGCCCCTGGCGGATCGCGGACGGGCCGGCTCCGTCGAACGCGCCCACGTCGCTCGGTGTCGCGGAGACGACGCCGCTGCGGTCGCTCTTCACCGTGAGCGCCCGCACCCAGCCGTAGCCGTTGTCGGCGAACCAGTAGTACAGCGTGCCGCCGAACGCGTTGTTCCAGCCGCAACCCTCCGGGATGAGGCCGCCGATGACGCAGTTGCCGACGTCGTGCGTGTAGTCGGTGACCGGATCGGTGCAGGCGCGCGACGGCGAGAAATCGACGTTGCAGTCGTGATCGGCGAGCGTGCCGCCGTTCGTGTCCCAGTCGAGCAAGCCCTCGCGAAACGGGTAGCCGAAGTGCTGGCCGCTGTAGCCTGCCGCGGGGTCGCTCACGCTGATTTCTTCCCGCGTGACTTCGCCCACGTCACCGATCCACATCCGGCCCGTGTGGGCATCCACCCAAAACCGAAAAGGATTGCGCAGACCCCACGCGAAGATGCGCTCGTCCGGCGCCGCGGTCGACCAGTCGGCGTTCACGCTGTCGCACGCGGTGACGGAAGGCACGCCGACGAGCGGATTGTCGGACGGAATCGTCCCGTCGAGGTTGACGCGCAAGATCTTGCCGTTGCCCTTGTTGAGGCAGCTGCCGTACTTGTTCGTGGGCGGCGACGTATTCGCGCCCGTGTCCCCGACCGAGACGTAGAGGTGCCCGTCGTAGACGAAGAGGCCGCCGCCGTCGTGGTTGGCGGGGCCTTCGAGCCCTTCGTCCTGCGCATTGACGCCCTTGCCGACGATGGGATGCGCGAGATCCACCGTGAGCGCATCGGTGGAGTCGAGCACGCCGTGATAGACGCGATGCTTGTCCGTGTCCGACGGCCCGTTGTCGGCGTAGAAGAAAAACGCGTTCGCCTGGGTCGGATCGGCAACGACACCCGTGAGGCCCTTCTCCGAGTCGGTGTCGAGGTTCGGAAACGTGTCGCTACTGGTGACGGTCGTCCCGTCGAGCTTGCGTACGACGATGTCGCCGTTCTTCGTCGTCACGACGGCGCGGCCGTCCGCGGCGAACGCGATGTCCGTGGCGCTACTCGCGCCGGTCACGAAGCTCTGATCGACGCTGAGGGCGTCGTCGAAAATGCCGTTGAGCTGCGCGTTCGCCGCCGACGTGAGCAACGCCAATGAGCTCGCCACCGAGCCGAGCACGCGAGCACGGCGCAAGAGCGCCCCTGCGTGCCGGCCACCGTTCCCAGAGGTGCGCATCGACGCACAGACTACCGCAGCGCAGGCGGGACGTCTCGCCTGCGCTGCGGCGCGCCCGAGCGCGCGGCTCAAAGCCTGAGCTGCGACAAGCCTTGCTTGAGGTCGTCGGCGTTCATCACCGGCGAAACCTCGATGGACGCGTCGAGGCCGATGAAGAGCGGCTCGAACAGCGGCGGAAGCTCCGCCGACTGCTTCAAATCAATCACGAAATACGCGGTGCGCGCGCCCGCCTCGGCACCGAAATAGGCGGCTTCGGGCCGCGCTCGCTCCATGAAATCACCGATGATCTTGGGCATGTTGCCCTCGACGATGGCCTTGCTACCGCGTTGGACCGGCACCTGAACTTTGACGAGTGTGCGCATGGTTTTTGACTCCTCCAAAAGCTCGCCTCCAAAACGAGACGGCGTCTGGGGTACGGAGAACAACCACGTTCGGATCGGTCGTACTTCCCGACGGGCGACGCCGGAGCGGGCGGCTCGCCCTCTTGGGCTGCAATGCCTCCGTGTTACAAGGAGGATCGGGTGCCGAACAGGCGATGAACACGCACGCGATCGGCCTGGAGGACGGCTCGCGCTTCGCGCTGGCATGCGTGGCCTTGAGTTTGCTCGGGTCGCTGCTCGGACGTCACCGAAAGCGCCGGGCCACTCGAGAGGGGCGCGCGCCTCGCCCTCGCAAACACACACTGCTGGGCTTCGTCGTAGGGCAAGCCATCATCGTCTGCCTCTTGTGGGGCTATTATCGAGCGGGTGGCTGGACGCTCGAGAGCGTGGGTGTGTCGAGCCGGGTATCGCCCGCGACAGCACTCGCCACCGGGTTCGGCGAGTATTGGCTCTTCGTCTACGGCGTGCGAGCTCTCTTGGCCGGTTTGGGGGTGCGACTCTCCTACCTGCGCGCCTCCGTTCGCGCGAACGCAACCTTCTTCGGAGGGGCTCGCCGGCAAAGGCTCGCGCTGCTGACGCTCATCATCGTCCTCAATCCCTTTACGGAAGAGCTGCTGTTTCGCGGACTGCTCGTGCATCAGTTTGCGCTGACCGACGCCCCGCTCTGGCTTGCGCTCGCCCTCGGCGCCGGCGTCAACGCGGTGAATCACGCCTACCAAGGGCGGCTGCTCGTCGCGTTCCATCTCGCCTTCTACGCCGCCGTCGTCGCTCTGCTCTACTCGCCGCTCGGGCTCCTGGGCGCGATCGGCTTTCACTTCGGAGGCGACCTCGTGCCGCTCGTCAGCTATCGCCGGCAGCTCGCCGCGTACCGGAACGCCCGACGCCTGGAGCGAGCCAAGGCGCGCGCGGCGTAACCATGCTACGCGGACGCCCGCACGTGCCCGTTCTGCTTTCCGCCCGCAATCTGAGTCACGCCTTCGGCGCGCGCCCGCTGTTCGAGGGCGTGAGCTTCACGCTGTCGGACGGTGACCGCGTCGGGCTCATCGGGCCGAACGGCGCGGGCAAATCGACGCTCCTGAAGATCCTTGCGGGCACGATCGCGCCAGACCGCGGCGAGCTCGCGCGGCGCGGCGCGCTCCGTACCGCGTACCTCGAACAGGTGCCGGAGCTCGACTTTCCGACGGTGCGCGCCGCCGTGCACGATCGCTTGCCGAAGGGCGAGCACGCACACGAGAACGAGGGGCTCGTCGACGAATGGATCAACCGCCTCGAGCTCGACGCGGACGCGCCGCTCGCTGCGCTCTCCGGCGGCTGGCTCAAGCGCGTCGCGCTCGCGCGGGCGTTCGTCGCCGATCCGGAGCTGCTCTTGCTCGACGAGCCGACGAACCACCTCGACGTCGAGAGCATCCTGTGGCTCGAGCGCTTCCTCGCGAACGCCCGCTGCGCCACGCTGACGGTGACGCACGATCGGCTCTTCTTGCAGCGTGTCTCGCGCCGCATCCTCGAGCTCGATCGGCGCAATCCCGGCGGCCTGCTCGATATTGCCGGCGACTATGCGACGTACGTCGACCAGAAAGCCGAGCTCATGTCCGCGCAGGAGCAGCGCGAGCAAGCGCTGAAAAATACGCTCCGCCGCGAGACCGAATGGCTGCGGCGCGGCCCCTCCGCGCGCAGCACGAAACAGGTCGCGCGCATCGAACGCGCCGGCTCGCTCGCCTCCGAAGTGACCGAGCTCCGCGAGCGCAACCGCTCGAACCGCATGGAGCTCGACTTTCAGGCGCGCGATCCGGACGAGATGCGCCCGAAGCGGCTGATCGAGGCGCGCGGGATCAGCAAGCGCTACGGCGACAAGCTCGTGCTCGCCGAGCTCGATCTCCTGATCGGACCGCGCACGCGCCTCGGGCTCATCGGGCGCAACGGCTGCGGCAAGTCCACGCTGCTCCGCATCCTGACCGGCAGCGAGCAGCCGACGGTCGGGGACGTCTTTCGCGCCGACTACCTCAAGGTCGCGTATTTCGAGCAGGACCGCGGTTCACTCGATCCGAAGCGCACGCTCGCCGCGACGGTGAGCCCCGACGGGGATTTCGTGCACTTTCGTGGCAGCCACGTGCACCGGCACGGTTACCTCGAGCGCTTCGCCTTTCGGCCCGAACAGATGGCGCAACCGGTCGGCAGTTTGTCGGGCGGCGAGCAGAGCCGCTTGCTCATCGCGCGCTTGATGCTGGAGCCGGCGAACCTGCTCGTGCTCGACGAGCCGACCAACGACCTCGATCTCGTGACGTTGACGGTCTTGGAAGAAGCGCTGAAGAGCTTCGAAGGCGCGGTGCTGCTCGTGACGCACGACCGCTATTTCCTGGATCAAGTCGCGACCGAGCTGCTTGCGTTCCACACGCGCGCCGACGAAGCGGGCCGCGTCACCGCGCTCGCCGATCTCGGGCAATGGGAGGCGTTCCATACGGCGCAGGTGAGCGAGGGCGCTCGCGCTGAACGGACCGCGAAGACGGACGCCGCGCGGACGAACGGCACGCCCGCGAAGAAGAAGAAGCTCAGCTTCAAGGACCAGCGCGACTACGACACGATCGAGGCGCGCATTTTGGAAAGCGAAGCGAAAGTCGGCGAACTCGAGGCGCAGATGGGAAGGCCCGAGGTCGTCTCGGACGCTGCGCGGCTCGTGGAGCTCGACCGAACACTCTCGGCGGCGCGCGCCGAGGTGGAACGACTTTACGCGCGCTGGAGCGAGCTCGAAGCGCTCCGGGCCGACGGCTGAGTCGAGCGTCGAAACGCGCTTTTGCGCCGAAAATTCGCTTGCCGCAAAAAGGCGACCCACCACCGGCGCCTCGCGCAACCATAGCTTCGGCATGAACCGCGTCGCCTTCGTCCTCGGGTGTCTCGCGCTTGCCTGCGGCGCGCGTGGGGGCGACTCCAGGCCAGCGGACGGCACGGGAGCGTCTGGCGGGACCGGCGGGCTCCGGGGTAGCGGCGGCTCGAGCGGAAGCATGACGATGAGCGGAGGTGCACCGAGCGCGGGCGGCGCGGCGGCGACCGGTGGCGCACCGGCCACCGGCGGCGTCTCGACGACGGGCGGCATGACCGCGACGGGCGGCGCGTCCGTTGCGGTCGGCGGCGCAGCACCAGGCCCCGGGGGCTCGACATCGAATACCGGCGGCGCTCCCGCGGTCGGCGGCACCTCCTCCGCGAGTGGCGGCCGCGGCACGAGCAGCGGCGGCGCAACGCTGACGGGCGGCGCCTCGGCAACAGGCGGCTCGCCCGCCACGGACGGCGGCGCGAGCGGCGAGGGCGGCAAGAGCGACACCTCCGCGTGCCCGCGCTTGGACGCGTCGCATCCGCCCGCCGTGCTCGCGCTCACGGGCAACCTCGGCACGCACGACCCGGCACTCATCGCCGCCGACGGCAAATATTACCTGTTCCAGACGGGCCACGACCTACCGACCAAGACATCCAGCGATCTCCTGGCGTGGCAGGGCGGAAGCGCGGTGTTCAGCTCCAATCCGAGCTGGATCGCCAGCGCGGTTCCGGACGCGACCGACCTCTGGGCACCCGACATCTCGAACTTCGGCGGCAGCTATCACCTCTATTATGCGGCCTCGAGCTTCGGCAAAAACACGTCCTGCATCGGTCACGCGACGCGCGCGAGTCTCGCTGCGGGCGCGTGGACCGATCACGGCTCGGTCGTATGCTCGGGCAGCGGCGACAACTTCAACGCGATCGATCCGAACGTCGTCGTCGACGACGCCGGCACGCCGTGGCTCGCCTTCGGCAGCTTCTGGAACGGCATCCAGCTCGTCGAACTCGACGCGACCGGCGCGGTCGGCACCAACAAGCCGAAGTTCATCGCCTCACGCCCGAGCGCCGGCGGCGCGCTCGAGGGCGCCTTCATCGTGCGCGCGTGCGGCTACTACTACCTCTTCACGTCCTGGGATCACTGCTGCGACAGCCCCTGGAACTACAACGTTCGCGTCGGCCGCGCGACGAGCGTTAGCGGCCCTTATGCCGACAAAACCGGCAAAGCGCTGCTCGACGGCGGAGGCACGGCCCTCGTCACCGGCAACGGCACCTGGACGGCGCCCGGCCACAACGCCGTCATCATCACCCCGAACGGCGCCTACAACGTCTATCACGCGCTCGACGCCAACCACGCGAACCCCACGCTCCGCATCGCGGAGCTCGCGTGGGACGCCGACGGCTGGCCGGTTTCGGCAGGGCCGTAACGCACGTTCAGCTCAGGGCGTGCAACCCCACTGCTGCACGCCGCTCACGAGCACGACGATCTTGTTCCAGGTTTGCTTCACCGTCTGTGAGCCGTACGAGTAGTCGTTCGTTTGCGTCTGATTCCCCGGCAAGAAGTACGTCTCGAACGCGAGGTATTGGTTCGGCGCCAGCGTCGTCGAGCCGGCGAACGTCGTCGCGAAATAGTGATCGGCCGTCGACGTCGTCGTGCTCATGGCAGCTTCCGACGTCGTGATCGTCACGGTGCTCGAGATGTCCACGAAGGGATTCTGGAGCTGCTCGAAGCTCGGATGCGGGACGAGCGACGTGCCGGCGTTTTCCTGCGTGAAATAGTAGCGAATCTCTAGGTTGCTCAGCGCAATACCGCTCGAGCCGACGTTCACCACGTTCATGTCGTAGGTGATTTGATTGCCAGCGTTGTTGTTGGCGTAATCCACGCGGATGTTGCCCGTGACACAGCCGCTTCCTGCGCCGCCGGCGCCCGCCGTACCCGAGGTACCGCTCGTCCCCGCCACGCCGCCCGCGCCCGCGCCGCCGCTTCCGCCGGCACCGGCCTGACCGCCCGCACCGCTGCGACCACTCGCGCCGGCATTGCCGCTCGCGCCCGCGCTGCCGCCCGCACCGGCCGTGCCGCCCGCACCCGCTTTGCCACCGGCACCACTGCCGCCACCCGTGCCGCTGCTTCCACCCGTACCACTGCCGCCGGTGCCGACCTCACCACCCATGCCCGCTTCGCCGCTCTGGCCGCCTTCACCGCCCTGTCCGCCCTCTGTCGCCGTCCCACCCACTCCGGTGAGTCCGCCCGCGCCCGTCACGCCGGCACTGCCGCCGTTACCGCTGCTGCCCGAGGTGCCCGCGGTGCCGCTGCCCGCGGTCCCGGCGCCGCTCGTTCCGGCTGCGTTGGTTCCGCCCATGCTGGTCGTTCCCGCCGTGGTGCCGCCGGTGCCCGTTCCCGCGTTGCCCGTGCCGCCGACCGCAGCCTGACCGCTCGAACCGCCGGCGCCCGCGGCCGCACCGGTGCCGGTTCCGGCTGCGCCCGACGCATTGCTCCCGCCCGTCGCAGCACCGGCACTACCGCCAACGCCGCCGGAGCCCGCGATCCCCGCATGTCCGCCCGCGCCCGCGCGACCCGCCGCGCCACCGCGTCCGCCGCTCGCGCCACTCGAGCCCGAGCCGGAGTCGTCGTTGTTCGAGCCGCACCCGCCAAACACGATGCCCGCCCCGAGAGCGGTGAACACAAGAACGCGCGAAGAGAAAGTCGGCATGCGCGCATCGTCAACGAGACGCGGCCTCGCGTAAAGCGGAGCCTCGCCTCAAGTGCGATCTCGTTTACAGCAGCGCAAGAACGACGGAGACAAAATGGCCCACGCGACGTCAATGTTCTTGCGCTGCGTCCGTGCGCGGCGCGCTTCGTGGGTCTCAAGCTTCCGTGAAGGGGACCGTTTCGTAAAGCGCACCGATGCGCATGATCAACGGCTTTGCGTGCCGCAATTGCGGCGACGAAGAGCTCGCCAAGCACGGCATCGATCCCGCGCATCCGCAGCGCGAATTCGCGGGAAACGAAGTGTACGTTCCAGCGCCGACGGACACGGGCAGCGCGAGTCTCGGCGTCAATCGACCGAACGCGCGCGGAACCGTCGGTCGTCACGTGAACGTGCGCGCATGAGCGTGCTCTCCGTACGACACGGCATGTGCGCTCGAGTGCGAAAGGCGCAGGATCCTAGCGACAAGCGCGCACATGGCAGACAGGTGTAATCGCACATCGGATCATCGACATAGTCATTGACGAGCGGAGTAACGAGGCGTTTCATTCGAAGTTCGGGAGGTTCTTATGCGTGAGAGGATTGGTTTGGGGCGACCCATGTGTCACGGGGTTTGGGCGGCGGCGGTGCTCGCCGTTCCACTGTTCGGCTGCGGCTCGAGCACGCAGCAGCACGTCGCAGCAGCGCCGGCACGCGCGGCACCCGCGACGGAGGCGCCGAGCGCACCTTCACGCGCTCCCACACCCGCCGAGCCAACGGCGCATGTCGATCAACCCACCAAGGCCGCGGACGAAGCGACCTCGAGCGCGTCCGCCGACGAAGCCGCCGCGCGCACGCTGCCGACCGCGTGCGAGCCGGGAACCGAGCCTTGCTCCACGCCCGCGAAGTTCGTGGAGCAGGTGTGTCACGGCAAATATCCTGCGGTCGCGCTCGCTCTGTTCGCCAAGGGCACGCCCTGGCGCCGCGGCTACGTGAAGGTCGAGACGCTCGAGCCCGTCAACATGTACGACGGTGAGCGCAACGAAAACTGGCTCTCCTTCGGCGAAGAGGTGCTCGTTCTGCGCACGCGCGGCGCGAGCGGCAAGAGCAAGGTGCAGGTGAGCGGCCCGACCGACGTCGACATCCTGCGCTGGGACGGCACCTGCGCCACCATCCGCCAGGAGATGCTCGCGCCCTACCCCACGAACACGAGCGTGCTCACCGCGCGCATCGTGTGGAAGTACCTCGACGAGCCGACGCAGGAAGCGCTGCTCGCGAACCATTGGGTCCAAAGCGCGAGCGACAAGGAGCGCCCGGCTTGCCGCGGCTCGACGATGAAGCACCCCGACGCGCCCTGCGACAAGGCCAGCCGCAAACTCACGGACGCCATCGCGGTCGCCGTGCGCAGCGGCATCGCGCTCCCGACCCCGTCCAAGCTGCCCGCCTGGCAAGACTGAGTTACCGTGCGGGCCGATGGCGGCCGCACGAGCAGCGCACGAGAGCGACCTCGCGGCCAGCGCGTTGGCGCTCGGCGCGCGGGGCGTCGGGCGGCTCTCGCCCGCCGAAGAGCGGCTCGCCGCGAACGCCGGGCGCGTTCCGCGCGGCAGGGTGCTCGCGCTGCGCGCTGCGATCGCGCGCGGCGAAGATCCGCTCGGTGACGCCTTCTGCGCACTGCGTTCTCCCGTCGAACGCCGGCCGCTCGGCGCGACGTACACGCCGGACGCCCTCGTTTCGGCGATGACCGACTGGGCGGCGCGTGTGACGCCCGCGCGCGTCGTCGACGCAGGTGCCGGCAGCGGGCGCTTCGTCGTCGCCGCCGGACGGCGCTTTCCGCGCGCGGCTCTCGTCGCGACCGAGCTCGATCCGCTCGCGCTGCTGCTGCTCCGGGCTCACCTCGCCACGGCGGGGCTGGCTCGGCGCGCGCAGGTCGTCGCGGGCGATTACCGTTCGCTCGCGCTCGCGCCCGCCCCGGGACCGACGCTCTTCATCGGCAATCCGCCGTACGTCCGTCACCACGCGATCGACGCCGAGTGGAAGGCGTGGCTCGCCCGGCGCGCGAGCGAGCTCGGGCTGCGCGCCAGTAAGCTCGCGGGCCTCCACGTCCACTTCTTCCTCGCGACGGCGCACCTCGCGCGGACGGGCGACTACGGCGCGTTCGTCACCGCCGCCGAGTGGCTCGACGTGAACTACGGCGAGCTCGTGCGGCGGCTCTTGCTCGGACCCCTCGGCGGCAAGAGTATTCACGTGCTCGACCCGACGCTGTCCGTGTTCCCCGACGCGCAAGCTACGGCCGCCGTCACGTGCTTCGAGGTCGGCTCGCGCGCGGCAGAGCTCACGCTCGCGCGGGTCACCTCGCTCGCGGCGCTCGGAGCGCTCACGGCGGGAAGGGCCGTGCCGCGCGAACGGCTCGAGCGCTCGGCGCGCTGGACGGCGCTGACGGCGAGCACGCGCCGTACTCCCGCGGGTTACGTCGAGCTCGGCGAGCTCTGCCGCGTGCACCGCGGCCAGGTCACGGGCAAAAACAGCGTCTGGATCGCAGGACCGCACAGTGCTGCACTACCGGAGAGCGTGCTCTATCCCGCGGTGACGAAGGCGCGGGAGCTCTTCGCCGCCGGCCACCTGCTCGCGGACATGTCGGCGCTCCGGCGCGTCATCGATTTGCCCGCGGAGCTCGACGGGCTGCCGGCGGCGGAGCGCGCGCAGATCGAGCGATTCTTGCGTGCCGCGCGGCGCCTGGGCGCCGATCGCGGCTTCATCGCGCGTCACCGCCGGGCGTGGTGGTCCGTGGGGCTCTACGAACCGGCGCCCATCCTCGCGACCTACATGGCGCGCCGTCCCCCGGCCTTCGTGCGCAATCCCGCGGGCGCGCGTCACCTCAACATCGCGCACGGACTCTACCCGCGCACGCCGCTCTCGACCCGCGCGCTCGACGCCCTCGCACGCTACCTGTCGTCGGGGACGACGCTGGCGCAAGGCCGCACCTACGCGGGCGGTCTCACCAAGTTCGAACCGCGCGAGATGGAGCGGCTGCCGGTGCCCGCACCGGAGCTCTTGGAAGCGGCACCGGCCGCCGTCAGAGCGGCGCCGCGCGTTCGAAGAGAGCCTGCCAAGCTTCTCTGATTTCGCGCGGCGGCGAGAACAACTCGGCTTCGACGCGCCACGCGGAGCCGTTCGGAGCGGACAAGAGCACGTTGAACCACGTCTCGATGCGCTCGGCGTCCGTGCCCGCGGCGAGACGCACGATCGAGCCCTCTTGCAGCGGCGCCGAGCTCGACGCCTCCACGCCGGTCGGCGCGAGGCTCATGCCCGTCAGCTGCGCGGCGCCCTTCTTGCGACAATCGGCGAGCGCGACGGCGCAGCGACGACGTTCACCGGCGAGCGCTTTGTCGGGACTCGCGACCACGCTTGCCGCGCGGCTCGGCGCAGGCGGTGGGACGGCCGCGAGCGCGTCGAGCGCCGCGGGCAAGCCCTGAATCAGCTCGTCGAGCGCGCGCGCCTCGGCCGGCGAGGACGCCTCGGGGCGCCAGCTGCTCTCGAGCGCCTCCGCAATGCGCTCGCCCTCGGCGACGAGCGCCGCCATCGGCGTGGTCACACCCGGACGCAGCGCGTCCAAGATCTCGGTGGGGAGCTGCCAGCGTTCGCCGACGGCAACCGCGAGGCGTTCGCGCTGCTCCTCGGCGACCGCGAGCCATTGCAGGATCTGCAGCGGTGCCACCGCACGCTGCGTCGCGAGCAGCCGCTCGATCGCCGCGATCGCGACGGAGCGCCCGAAGCCGTGAATCAACCCGGCAAGAAACGCCGCGTTTTCATCGAGGTTCCGCAGTCGCGCGAGCTTCTGGCAGGCGAGCGCGCACGTCACCGAGCGCCGCCATGCGCGATACTTCACGTCGAAAAGCGCGCCGGCCTGCGTGGCGCCCGAGCCGATACCCGCCGCCACGGCGAGGGCCGACACGACGCGAGCGCCAAGCCGGTTCACCGCGCGCGGCAACGACGTGATGTCCTCGGACGCGCGGTAAAGCGCGGAGTTGACGACGCTCAGAATGCGGGCCGCGAGCGCGGGATCGGCGGCGATCGTGTCCGCTACTTCGCCGAGGCTGTAGTTCGCGCGCGCGACGATCCGCTGGAGACGGAGCGCCACGGCCGGATAGGGTGGAACCTGGAAGTCGCCATTGGCGACCACCTCTGCGAGCGCGACCCGTAGCGCGTCAGGGGACACGCTCCTCCGAACGGTCGCTCGCGGGTCTCGATAAGAGACATCTGCTCGTGGCAGTGTGGTGATGTGGGAAATCTACTTACAGCCTTAGGCGGCCTGATGCAGCATGGGCGCGTGCAGAAGCCGAAGGACATCGACGACTACCTCGCCGGCGTAGAGGGCCCCCGCCGCGCGGCCCTCGCGAAGCTGCGAAAGACCCTGCATTCGCTCTTGCCCGGCGCCGTCGAGTGCATCAGCTACTCGATGCCGGCGTTTCGCTACCGCGACCACGTCGTCGCCGGCTTCCTGGCGACGAGCCGCGGCTGCTCGTACTTCCCGTTCAGCGGCACGACCCTCGCGACGCTCGCTCCGTTGCTCAGGGAGTTCGGGCAGACGAAGTCGGCGCTTCACTTCGACCCCGAGCACCCGCTCCCGGCCGCGCTCGTGAAACAACTCCTTCACGCGCGCATCGCCGAGCTCGGCACGACGGCAGGCGAGAAGACGGCGAAGCCGCGCAAATCGGCCGCGAAGCGGAAAACGGCGCGGGCCAAGCCGCGCGCGTCGAAACGTGGCGTCAAGGTGAAGCGCGCCGCCAAGCCGAAGCGTCGCGTCAACGCGAAGCGCTGATCGACGCGCCCTTCGCTAGCAAGAGGCACGCTTCGAACGAGCCGCTCGGCTCGTTCGCTTGCTCGGTGAGCGCTCCGGCGAGCATCAGATTGTCGGCGAGCTCGAAGGCTTCGATGCTCGTGCCGTTCGTCTCGCGCTCGCCGTCCGGCGCGAGCGCGCCGCGCTCGAGCAAGAACGCGCGCGTGCGCGGCGCGAAACTCTCGACGCTCTCCGTGTACGCGAGCACCGGCTTACCGAGCGCGCGCGCAAAACCCATTTCGTACGCCGTGCCGACATCCGCGCTCGGCCCGCGAAACGGCGTCATGTTCGCGATCACGAGATCGCAACTCCGGATCAGCGCCTCGTTCGCGGCGCTGATCGCGATGCCGGTCGCGCGCGGCGACGCGGCTTCGATCTCAGCGTCGAGCGGGAACACGCCTTCGAACCCATGCTCGTCGCAGAGCCGCTTCTTTTCCGCACCCGCTGCTAGCGCATCGGGCAAAAACACCTCGGGACCGGCGAGATAGATGCGCAAACGAGCCATGGCGGCGCAACGCTACTCCCGGCAGCCTCCGGCGGGCCGCTTCACCCGCCGGCTTCGAGCTTCAGCTGAACGACTCAGCCGCCAGCGCGACCGGCACCGCCACCTTCGCGGCCACCGAATCCACCCGCGCGACCGCCGCCGCCACCTTCACGACCACCGGTCCCGCGACCCGCGCGTCCGGCACCGCCGCCTTCGCGACCGCCGACGCCGCCGGCGCGACCGCCGCCGCCACCTTCACGACCGCCGGCGCCACGCCCGGCCCGACCGCCCATGCCGCCTTCGCGTCCGCCCATGCCGACGCCGCCCTCACGTCCGCCCATACCGACGCCGCCTTGGCGTCCGCCCATGCCGACGCCGCCTTCGCGTCCGCCCATGCCGACGCCACCTTCGCGTCCGCCCATGCCGACGCCGCCTTCGCGTCCGCCCATGCCGACGCCACCTTCGCGTCCGCCCATGCCGACGCCGCCTTCGCGTCCGCCCATGCCGACGCCGCCCTGACGGCCGGCCATTCCCGTCCCGGTGCCCGTGGTCGAAATGCCGCCCGCTCCAGTCCCGCCGGTTCCGGTCGTGGTGCCGCCGCTGCCGCCGGTCCCGGTCGTACTACCGCCGGTGCCACCGGTGGTGCCGGTCGTGGTCCCGCCGGTCGCGTGTCCGGCACTGCCGAGCGTGCCACCGGTCTCGGTGCTCGTTCCGCCCGTGCCCTCGCCGTTCAACGCGTCATCGCCACCACAGGCGCTCACGACGAGTGCGCTTGCCATCAAGAAACTAAAACCACTACGAAGAGTGTTCATCGTAAAATCCTTTTCGCGGCCGCGGCCCGAAGCACGCGAGCTCTTGCATTGAAGGTAGTCACCGCACCACCGTTTATCATTCACAAAAAAACGGCCTGTTTTAACTGCAAATTCAATACATGCACGGTTCTTTCGCACTCAACAACTAACACTCAATCCGCGACACTTTCACCGAACCTTTTCACCCGAGCGGTGAGCTTCCGCGCGCTCGAGGCGTGCAGCATTCCCGTGATCCGCAAGAGCACATTCGCAAAGGAATTGCGCCGATTCGCGCTGCGCCTGCGCACGCCGCGCTGCCTTCCACTTGCCGCCGCCGGCAACTCGACGCGACACACAACTACCGCGCTCGACTTCGAGTCTTCACTCAGCATGACAATCCTACGTTATCCCGATCTCCAACACGCGTTTAGACACGCGCCGTTCCCGACTCAGCACCTCGAGTGATAGATGGAGCCACCGCCGCCCGCGGTGCGGCCCAGGCTGAAAAGCATTCCCGTGACGGCGCGGTGCAGCCGCCGTCTGCGACGCGCGACATCCGGCGGCAATCGTGCCGCACCGTCAAGACTGAAATGAGCTTGCACAGGTTGCCGCGGCCCAGCCGCGCATGTGATGAGTGGCACATGGGTTCGGTCGCAAAAGCGGGGCTGCGGGCGCCGCGAAAACGCTCGGAATCGCAGCTTCGGCGCAAGCTGCCGCTCGCCGAGGAGCTCGGCGAGCTGCTCGATCGCGTCGAGCTCACGCTGCGAGAAAGCGCGGGCGAGCAGCTCGAGCTCGGGAGCGTGCTCGACGAGCTGGTTTGGACACTGCGAACGCACAAGCTCACCCAGTCCGAGAGCGAGTGGCAGCGCACCATCGAACGCTGCCGCCAGCACTCCGTCATGCGAGCGTTGCACGAGGATCCGTTCACGGGTCGCGCCTACCAGAAGCCGCGCGGCTACGCCGGTGACGCCGTGATGATGGACTACATCTATGGCCCCGAAGAGGGCCGGCCCACGCCGCCCGCAACCGCCCTCGGCCGCGCGATTTTCGAACACTTCACGAACGCTCCCGCGTCCTTGGGCGTGCGCTCGCGCCGAGCGCTGATCGCGACGCACATCGACCGTCTGGTCGAGGAACGTCCGGGCGCCCACGTGCTCGCGATCGCCGCCGGGCACTTGCGGGAAGCAAGCCTCTCGATTGCGATCCGGCGCCGGCGCACGGGCCGCGTGGTCGCGCTCGACGCCGACGCCGAGAGCCTCGAAGAGGTGCGCGCGAGCTACGGCGCCTACGGCGTCGAGACGCGCACGGCGTCGTTTCGCGAGCTTCTCACCGGCGGCGCTCGCGACGGCGAGTTCGACCTCATCTACTCGACCGGCCTCTTCGACTACCTGCCGGCGCGCGCCGGCCGGCGTCTGGTCGCGGCGATGCACCGGATGCTGCGACCCGGCGGAAGCCTGCTCGTCGCGAACTTTCTGCCGGGCATCCGTGACGTCGGCTACATGGAGGCGTTCATGGATTGGAACCTCGTGTATCGCTCGCGTCAGGACATGATCGATCTGACGCACGCGCTGCCCGAGGCGGAAGTGAAGAACGTCCAGCTCTGGTCGGAGGAGGCGCTCAACATCATCTTCCTGCGCGTGACGAGGCAATAGCGCTGTTTTCTTCGCGGCGTGGACGGGGCCAAAACCACGTCAGCGTGCGATGATGAACTGAACGCGCCGATTGCGGGCGCGACTTTGGGGGGAGACGTTGGGAGAAATCGGGCGTTCCTGACCGTAGCCGTGAGCGCTCAAGCGGCCGGAATCGATGCCGTGGGCGACGAGCCATTGGAGCACGGCGTTCGCGCGTGCCTCGGAGAGTGCCTTGTTGTGCTCGGCCGTGCCGGAGTCGTCGGTGTGACCCTGAATTTCGACGTGCTCGAGCGAGGGCGTGCGCGCGAGGGTGTCGGCGACTTGTTCGAGCAGCGAGCTCGAGTCGTCGAGGATGGTCGCCGAGTCGCGCTCGAAGTGGACCTGCTGCTTGATTTTGAGTTCCGTCGGCGTGAGCTGAACGAGCGAGACCTTGGGACGCTTGCGGAGCGAGAGCTCGACGCGGGCGTCTTCACGCGCGGCAAGCTCGAACGACTGCGTGTGAAAGAGGTACCCGGGCGCTTCGGCGTTCAGCGCCGAGGCGCCCGGCACCACGCGTTCGAAGTGAAAGCTGCCGCCCGCGTCCGTCGTGAGCTTCAGACTGCGATGGAGCGAGTCGGTGAGCTCCACGTCCGCGCTGCTCACGGCCGCTCCCGAATCCGCATCGACGACGTGGCCCGTGACCGTGCCCGTGCGCGGCAAGGCTTCGAGGGCGCAATCGGCGTCGCCTAGGCTCGTCGCTGCAGGCTCGGCCGGTTTCGGGCCGGCGTCGGAGGGCTTCGGGCCGGCGCCGGCCGGCTCGTTCAGCGTCACCGAACACTCACCCGGCTTGTAGCCGTCCGCGCTGACGTCGAACGTGTACTCGCCGGCCGGCAGTGCGTCGGAAACGAAGCGTCCGTCGTCCCCGGTCGCCAACGCCGTGTGCTCGACGCCCCGATACTTCACGATCGCACGCGCGATGCCCTCCTGCTTGTCCTTCTCGTGGACGAGCCCGCGCACGCGCAGCTCGACCTTGGGCGGAGGCGGAGGGAGCACACGCGGCGGAGCCACGACGACCTTGGGCGGGGGCGGCGCGGCGTCGAACGCGTAGGCGACGCCGAGCCAAAGGTCCCACGGCAGCGTGGGGGCGAGCTCCTCGATGAAGTTCGAAGTGCCCGACGTGCCGACATCGAGCGCCACGGTGCCCGTGAGACCGGCGAGCCACGGCGTCACGCGCGCGCCGAGCGTCAGCTTCGATGGGATGGCCGAAAATGAATGATCCTTGCCGAGGCAGCCGTCACCGGCGAACGGCGCGTGATCGAGGCAGGTGTAGCGCTGGCGATTGAACGGCACCCCCACGTTCCACTCGACGAACGGCCGCACCACGTCGACGAAGGCTTCGACGCCGAGGCCGAGCTCGACCTGGTCCACGCGGTCGATGCCGAGCCCGAAACGCTCCACGCGCGTGATCGGCGTGCCGCGAGCCGCTTCCACCTTTTCGATCAGCGCGCCGGAGTTGTCGAGAAAGTAGCCTGCGTTCACGAGCACGCGGAGCGGCACGGGGCCGCCGGGCAGCGTGCGAAAATCGAGCGCGCCGAGCGCTCGCAGGTGCCCGCTCGTGCTCTTGCCCTGGAAGCCGACGCTGCCCGAGCCGCTCAGGAGGTCGAGCTCGGCGCTGCCGCCGAACGCGAAGACGCCGAGCGGCTCCGGTGTGAAGAATTTCACACCGAGCGCCGTGTTACCGAGCACGTCGAGCAAGCCGGGGGACTGCTCGTCGTCGCCGTTCGCGAACGAATGCAGACTGCCGTAGGCCTCGAAAAATGCGACGGGCGTCACCGATAGGCCGAACGTCGTGCCGAAGTGATTGGCCGAGTCGTGGCTCACCGCAGCGCAGGGTTTGCGGGTCGTGCAGAGGAAGCCGCCGCCGGAGTAGCCGTCCGCGAGCGCGGAAACACGAAACGTGCTTTCGGCGCCGGAAGACGGCGCGCTTAAGTAGAGGAGGCCCGTCGTCCCTGAAACGTTATTTTGCTCGCGGAGCGAGAGAGTCCGAGCCGCGGCCGGGTCGGGCGCTTTCGAAGGAGTGTCTCCGCCGCCGGCGGGAGCGTCTTCGGCTTGAGCGCGACGAACGGTGCCGATCAGCGCAACGCTGACCGCGAACAACAGTATTTTTTTGAACATCGTCGATCGGGATCGCGAAGCGAGGTTGGATGGTGAGCCCCGCTGCAGCGGCGCACCGGGGTTGGGACGGGGCAGCGCGGACGGGGCTCTGCCTCCCTGTGCCTCTGCGCGCGTGAAGCGATCACGTGACGCGTCAGCGCCGCACGATTTCTTGCGCGCGTGCTGCTCGCAGGCGACTCCGGTCGCTTTTCAACAGAGCGAGTGATCCGTCTTCGGCGACGCGGGACACAAGCCGGGTTGGAGCTTTCATGACCACCCGACTGCCGGCCTTCGTCTCCGTGCTGATGTTTCTCGTCGCGACGCTGCTCGGCGCCTGCGGCGGCTCGAGCGGGCTCGAGGTCGGGCGCGCGGGCGCGGGCGGCTCCTCGGCGATCGGAGCGGCGGGTGAAGCCGGCGCCGACGAGAACGGCGGCAAGCACAGCGGACACGCGGGAGGATCCACGGGCGAGGCGGGCGCCGGTGTGATCGAAACCGGCGGTTCGGCCGGCAACGCTGCCGCGGGTGCCGGCGGGTCGAACGCGGGCTCGAGCGGTGCGTTCGCTTCGGGCGGCGCGTTCGCTTCGGGCGGCGCGTTCGCTTCGGGCGGCGCGTTCGCTTCGGGCGGCGCGTTCGCTTCGGGCGGCGCTGCCGGCTCGGTGAACACCGGCGGGCGCGCGGGTGCCGCGGGCAGCGGCGCGGCGGGCGCACCGAACGCAGCGCTCGTTTCGGTCGCGGTCACGCCCGCCGTTGCGCGCGTCGCAGTCGGCACGAGCACGAGCTTGAAGGCGACCGCCACGTACTCCGACGGCTCGACGCGCGACGTCACGACGACCGCCACGTGGGCCAGTGATACGCCCTCGGTCGCGGGCGTCGCGGCCGGCGTCGTCGCGGGAGCTGCCCCAGGCACCGCCACCGTTTCGGCGACGTTCGACGGGCTCGCCGGCTCGGCCAAGATCACGGTGCCGGCCGCGACCGTCACTGCACTCGAGGTCACGCCCACCAATCCGACCACCGCGATCCAGGGTGCGGTGCAACTGCACGCCGTGGTGACGCTGAGCGACGGCACGACCCAAGACGTGACGCAGACGGCGACGTGGAGCACGTCGGATCCGGGCATTGCGTCCATCAGTACGACGGGCCTCGCTACCGGCCTCGCCGCAGGCACGAGCGACATCCAAGCGACTTCAGGGCTCGTCAGCGGCTCGACGACGCTCACGGTCACGAGCGCCACGCTCGTCTCCATCGCGATCACGCCGACCAATCCAGCGCTCGGCGTCGGGGTCTCGCAAAAGTTCACGGCCACCGGCACGTTCTCGGACGGCTCCGTCACCGACGTCTCGAGCAACGCGACCTGGACCTCGAGCTCCGCCGACGTAGCGACACTCGACCCCACCTCGCACGTGGCCACCACGCTCGCCGCCGGGACCACGACGATCGCCGCGAACGTCGGCGCGGTCATGGGCTCGACGACGTTGACCGTCACGCAAGCGACGCTGACCGCCATCACGGTGAGCCCGGCCTCGAGCACGCTCGCGATCAACGGCACGGTCGACCTCACGGCCAGCGGCAGCTACTCGGACGGCAGCACGACCGATCTCACCGGCTCGGTGACGTGGGGCTCGAGCAACGTCGCGGTGGCCAGCGTCAGCAATGCGGCAGACTCACGCGGAACGGTGACGGGGCTCAGCGGCGGCACCTCGACCGTCAGCGCGACGCTCGGCAACGTGAGCGGCACGGCGGGCGTCACGGTGACACCCGCGTCGCTCGTTTCTCTCGTGATTTCACCGAGCAATCCGTCGTTGCCGCTCGGGACGCAGGCAGCGCTCGGCGCCGAAGGCAGCTACTCCGACGGCTCCGTGGTGGACGTGACGAAGCTCGTGACGTGGTCGAGCGACACGCCGAGCGTCGCTCGGGTGAGCAACGCGAACGGCAGCCAAGGACAAGTGACGGCCGCCGCCGTCGGGACGAGCAGCGTGCACGTGACGCTCGGGACCGTGACGGCTGCGACGACCGTCAGCGTCACTGCCGCGCAGCTGACGTCGATCGCCGTGACGCCCGCAGATCCGACGGTGCCCGCCGGCACCACCCAGGCGCTGACCGCCGTCGGCACGTACAGCGACGGCAACACGACGGACCTCACGGCGCAGGCGACGTGGAGCTCGAGCACGACGAGCGTCGCGAGCGTGAGCAACGCGAGCGGCACGCGCGGCACCGTGACGGCCATCGCAACCGGCACGACCACGGTGACGGCGACGTTCGCGGGCACAGCAGGCTCGACGACCGTGACCGTGTCGCCGCCGAACCTCACGCAAATCGTGGTGGCTCCGATCGCCTCGAGCGTGCTCGCGGGCGGCACGATGAACTACACCGCGACCGCGATTTACTCGAACAACACGCAGACACCGCTCAACCGCGGCGTCGTTTGGGCGAGCTCGAATACGGCGGTGGCGACCCTCGCAACGGGCGGGCGCGGGCCGGGCGCCGGCACCGTCGCGACCGCGGTGGCGGCTGGCAACACCACGATTTCGGCCACTTACCAGGGCGTGACGGGTTCGACGACGCTCACGGTGACGAGCGCGACGGTAACGACGATCGAGGTCACCCCGACCAACCCCTCACTCTCCGTGAACGCCACCCGACAGCTCACGGCCACAGCGATCTACAGCGACGCGACGACGCGCGACGTGACCGCGAACGTGACGTGGGTTTCGTCCAATCCGACGGTCGCCGCCGTGTCCACGGGCGGCGGTGGCGGACCGGGCGGCGGCGCACGCGGCAACGTGACGGCACTCGCCGCGGGTACGTCGACGGTCTCGGCGACGCTCGACGGGCTCACCGGCTCGACCGTCGTGACCGTGTCGGCGGCGACGCTGGTCTCGGTCGAAGTGACGCCGGACGCGTCGAGCGTCAGCGTCGGAACGCAGGTCGCGTTCACCGCGACGGCGATCTACAGCGACAACACGACGCAAAACGTGACGCCGCGCGCGACGTGGATTTCGTCAGTGCCGACCTTCGCTTCGATCAGCACCGCCAACGGGACGCGCGGCCAAGCGCTCGCGCTCGCCGCGGGGACGACTTCGATCAGCGCGACGGTCGACGGTGTGACCGGCAGCACCACACTCACCGTCACGAGCGCGACGCTGACCAGCATCCAGATCACGCCGTTTTCACCCACGATTCCCGCCGGGTTCAACACGAACCTCACCGCGACCGGCCTCTACAGCGACAACACCACGCGCGACCTCACCGGGCTCGCGACTTGGACGTCGAGTCAACCGGGCGTCGCGTCGGTGTCCTCGGCGGGCGCGACGCGGGGCGCGCTCACGCCGGTGAGCGCGGGGACGACGACGATCGGCGCGACGTATCAAGGCGTGAGCGGCACCGACACGGTCACCGTGTCGAGCGCGACGCTGACGAGCATCAGCGTGACGCCTGCGAACGCCGCCGTCGGCGTGCACGCCACGGTCACGTTCACCGCGGTCGGCACGCTGTCGGACGCGACGACGCTCGACGTGACGAACTACGTGACGTGGCTCTCGTCCACGCCGAGCGTCGCGAGCGTGAGCAACGCAGCGGGCACGCGCGGCGTCGCGACGGGGCTCACGGCGGGCTCGGTCACGATCAGCGCCGTGCGCGGCTCGGTCACCGGGGGCACCAACCTCAACGTGCAATGAGTCCCGAACAATCCATGAGCAAGCGCGAGCAAGACGAGCAAGACGAGATCAGCGAACCGCCGCCCGATTCGGGCACGGGGCGCGCGCGGCAGCGCGCCGAGCCCGAAGCCGCGGACGAATTCGAAAACGACGAAGAACGGCGCTTTTTCAGCACGCCCCCGAGCCACGACGAAGAGCACACGCTGCCGAGCCTCGAGCCGGTCGTCGCGGAGGCGGAGCACGGCGAGCACCTGGGGCCGGTGCCGACGCCCGCGGAGCGTGAATGGCTCGCGCGCGCGGACGCGCGGCGCGCGACGCTCCAGCGCTGGGTCGGGCTCGCGATCATCGCGGGCGCCGCGACGTTCATCGTGGCGGCTGCCGATCGGTATCTCGCCGCGAAGGACGACACGGCGAGCCACTTCGCGCCCGCGGTGTTGCTCGCCGCCGACCCGACACCCACCAACAAAAACAACGCAACACCGAGCACCGCCGACGCACGCAGCACTGACAGCGCGCCGAGCGCCACGTCCGTGCCCGTCGCCGTACCTCCAGCGACACCGACCACCACGAGCGGATCCGCCGTTGCACCCTCGGCGCCCAGCAGCACGTCGATCCCCGTCGTCGTACCCTCCGCGACACCGAGTGCAGCCGTCGCCCCGGTCGTCGCGCCGTCGAGTCCGCCGAGCGTGACGCCCCTGCCCGCCACGCCGCCGCCCAGCGCCAGCCCGAGCGCCGTCGCCAGTGAAGCGGACGCGGCCGGCTTGCGCGAGAAGGCGCGCTCGTTGCTCGCGACCGGGCACTCGCGCGACGGGGTGGCGTTCGCGCGCGCGGCCGTCGAGAGCGATCCCGCGGACGCACGCTCGTACGTGCTGCTCGGGGCCGGGCTCCAGGATCTCGGGGATTGGGCCGCGGCGCGTGACGTTTTTCACGAATGCGCGCTCAAGGCCACCCGGGGGCCCAGCGGCACCTGCCAATATTTCGCTCGCCGCTGAAATCCCGTTAATTTTGCGCCAGGACTGATCCCTTTTTCGCCGCTCTGGCACAATCCTCGTGGAGATGGGCCCCAGCCGGACAGCCACCACGAGCATGAGCGATGCCTCGCCGTCCGAGGCGGACGCGCTCACGGCCCTGGCTCGCCGGGCGGGCGCAGGCGATCCGGCGGCGACCCGGCAGTTTCTGAATGCAGTGTGGCCCGTGATCGGCCGCGTCGTCGCGGGAGTGCTGGGGGCGCGTCATCCCGAAGTCGAGGACGTGGTGCAACAGACGCTCATCGCGGTGTGCCAGGCGTTGCCGGCGTTTCGCGGCGAGTGCCACCCGGCCGGCTACGCCTCCCGCATCGCCCTACATGTCGCACTCCGCGCGCGGCGGAACGCGGCGGTGCGTCGGACGCGCAGTGAAGCTCTCGCGCAGTACAGCCTGAGTGAACCGGAGGCTGCGCATTCGGAGGACCTCGGCGCCGAGCGGCGCAAGCGCGCGCTACGCGATCTGTTGACGGCACTGCCGGAAGAGCAAGCGGACGCGCTCGGCTTGCGCGTGCTGCTCGGCTGGTCGCTCGAAGAGGTGGCGCAGGCGAGCGGCGTTCCGATGAACACCGTGCGGAGCCGCGTGCGACTCGCGAAAGAAGCGCTGCGGCGCAAGCTCGAGCGCGATCCGTCGCTCGCAGGCGACCTGGAGTTTCGGCCGTGAACGTCGTCGAGCTCCAGCATCCGGAGGATCTGCTCGACAAGCTCGAGGCAGGCCTCATCGCACCGGCGGAACGCGAGCGGCTGGACGCTCATCTCGCGGGCTGCGCGACGTGTCGCATGGAGCTCGCGATGCGCAGCGACTTCGCCGTGGAGCCGCCGCTCGCGTTGCCGGAGCTGCCGCAGCTCACGCTCGCGGCGCCCGAGCCGGCGCCAAAGCCGGCGAGCTTGGTCCCGCGGCCCGGTCGGCGGCGGCAATTGTCGCTGCTCGTCGTGGCAGCGGCTTGGTGCGCGAGCAGCGCGCTGGCGGCGACGGCGGCCGTGTCGAGCGTGAAGGCGCCGTGGTCGGCGTGGTTCGCGCATTCGAGCGCGGCGCCTGCGGCCGCGACTGCGAGCGCCAAAGCGACGCCGCATCATGCGAAGAATCTACACGCTGCCGCAGCCGTGCCGACGAGCAGCGCGGGGCCCGAGAGCGCGCCGAGCGCGGAGGTACCGGAAGCGCTGGGCGCACCGGAAAACAAGCGGAACGTCGCGGCGACGAGCCGTGCAACGAAGGAGCGCGCGGACGCGACGGCGTCACGAGGCGACGCGAGCACGAGCGCGGCCGCCGGAACGGCCGCCTTCGCGCTGTCCGCGGAGAACCCCGCCGCGGGACTGCTCGCCGAGGCGGATCGCGCGCGGCGCTCCGGTGATTCGGGTCGAGCCGTCGCGCTCTATCGCGAGCTCGAGCAGACGTATCCGAGCTCGCCCGAGAGCGGGCTTTCGGTCGCGCTGGTCGCCAAGCTCTTGCTCGATCGCGGTGACGCAGCGGGCGCGGCAACGGCGTACGAGCGCTACTTGCGCGGCGGCTCCGCGGCGCTCCGGGCGGAGTCGCTGGTCGGCCACGCGCGCGCGCTCGAGCGACTCGGGCGCACGAGCGACGCGATCGCGGCATGGCAAGAGGTGGCGCGAAGCTTGCCGGGCACGGTCCACGCGCGGCTCGCGGCAGAGCGCCTCGCGGCGCTGAGCGACCGGTGAAACACGCCGTTCGCTCGGTCGTCGCGCTCGCGCTCGGTACGGCGACGGCCGCGGCGGCGCCGCCACGGGTCGTGCGCGTGTACGTCGCCGGAACGGAGGAAGCCGTCGCGGGGACGCGCGACGCACTCCGCGATCGCTGCGCGCGACCGGAGCTCCTGCTCGTCGTCGAGGACGCGCGCGCGTTTCGTTACGGCGCGAGTACCTGGGGCGACGACGACGCGGGCAGCGGTGGCCCCGCCGGCGCGGCGTCGAAAGAAGCGCTGCTCCTCGGCGCCGGACAACCGACGGATCTCGCGGTCGGCTACGTGACGGTCGAGCCCGCCGCCGACTCTCGCGTCGTGTTCGTCGACGGGCGCACGCACGAGGAGCTCGAGCGACGCACGCTCGAGCGGACCGATTCGCTCGAAATGTCGATCGAGACGGTCGCGCACGTGATCTGCGCGACCATCGACTCGACGCTCGCCATGCACGCAGCGCCGCCCGCCGCGCCGGCTCCTCCGCCGCCGCTCGACGCCCTGCCGAGCGTGCCGCCGCGGGCGCCGAGCGCCACGGCTAGTGCGTTCGGAGCGTGGGCGGGTGTGTTCGGCACCGGCGCGGACTACGGCGCGGGGTTCCGGGGCGGTGCCGGCGGCTTGCTCGGCGCGACCACGGGCTCGAGCCGCGTGCGCGCGAGCCTTCTGCTCTTCGCGGCGGATTTTCCGTCGCAAAAGCTCGATCGCCAGGGCGCAGCGCCGTCGTTCGGCCTGTTCGGCGCGCGACTCTTGCCGGGCGCGTCCGTGCGTGTGGCCGAGGACATCGACGCGCTGCTCGGCGCGGGTCCCGGCCTCGATTGGCTCGAGGTGTCGCCCAACGCGCCACCGCCGGGCGGCACGGCGGCGACGGGCGTGAGCAGCGTCGATCCCGTGCTCTCGGCTCTCGTGGGCGCGCGCTTGCGCGTCGGAGGGCACGTGGGGATCTGGCTCGGACTCGGCGCGGATCTCGACGCGTACCGGCATCGCTACGTGAACGCGGCGAACGGGGAGCCCGTGCCGTTTTTCGAGATGCCGCGGCTACGCGCGAACGCGCAAGCGGGACTCACGGTGGCGTTCGGGCGCGACGGCTCCGCGCCGGATCGCAGCGCCACGGGCGCGCAAACGGGGAGCCTGCCGTGAAGGGCCGCTGGCTTGCGGCGCTCCCGCTCGTGCTCGTGTGCTGCAACGCGAACGACGTCGTGCTCTACGGCCCGGCCGCGGCGGGTGCGGGCGACGTGAACGGCGACGGCGCCGTCGGCAACACGGGTGCGAGCGCCGTCGGCGGCACCGATGCGACGGGCGGGACCGGCGGCATGCTCGCAGCCGGCGGAACGGGCGGCGTGAGCGCAACCGGCGGCACCGACGCGACCGGCGGCACGACCGCCGCCGGCGGCACCGACGGTAGTGGACTCGGCGGCGTGTCCGGCGGCGCCGGGACGACGACGCTCGGCTCGTGTGCGTCGGACGAGGATTGCGGCTCGGCCGCTTGGTACTGCTCGCGGCTCAACTGCGAGGATGCGGCCGGCGTCTGCCTTCCGTTCCCCATCGAGTGCGACACCGGCTTCGACCCCGTGTGCGGTTGCGACAACATCACTTACTTCAACACCTGCGTGCTGCAGAGCTACGGCGAGAGCATGCAGCACCCGCACGAATGCAGTGACATGAACGTGCATCCGCCGTGCATGAGCGACGACGAATGCGGCGACGGTCGCAAGTGTGCGCACCTTTTCCCGCGGCCGGGCGATATGAACTGTAGCTATCGCGTCGGCACCTGCTGGGGCATTCCCGACGACTGCAGCGGCAGCGACGTGGACACCCGCCGCTGGGTGCCGTGTGGGCCGCCCGCCATGGGCAATAACCCCGAGTGTGTTTCGACGTGCGTCGCGCTGCAGAGCCGCGGAGCTTACGTGCCGGCGCCGCCCGGCGCGTGCCCGTGACGGGCGCCTCTGGGCTACGCGTTCAGGCGCGCCACGCTCCGAGCACCCCGAGCCCGTAGCGCAGGAGCTCCTTGGCGCGCGCTTCCGTGGCGGCTTCGACGTAGCAGCGCAGCTCGGGGGCGTTGCCGCTCGGGCGGACGTGCAGCACCTCCCCGCTTTCGAACTGCACGCGCAAGCCGTCCACCGTGTCGAACGTCTTCGCCGCGCCGAGCTCGGGGAACCTCTGCTGGATGCCGCCCGCGCCGGCGGCCGTGAGCTCGCTCACGATGGCCTGGCCGCGCTCGGTCGGAAAATGTTCGAGCCGATCGCTGTCGGTGAAGCGCTGCGGGAGCTCCTCGAGCAAGCCCGACAGCGACGTCTTCTTGGCGAGCGCCGCCAAGAGCAGCGACAGGTGCACGACGATGGCGTCGCGCGTCGGCAGCGGCGCGAGCTCGCCCCCACCCGGCACGTCGAGCTTCGTCGCCTGCAGAAAGCCGCCGTTCGCCTCGTAACCGACGACGCGGGTCTCGCCCGCGGCGACTGCGGCCACCATCGCCTCGATCACGAACGGCGAGCCGATGCGCGTGCGCGCGGCCTTGAACCAGCCGGAGCGCTCGAGCGCGGTGTTGCAGCTCACGGGCGCCGCGGCGGAGCCGGCGCCGAGATACCGCGCAACCAGCAGACAGGCCGTGTCTCCACGCAAGAAAAGCCCGCGCTCGTCGGCGACGAGCGGCCGATCGCTGTCGCCGTCCGTCGAGACGATCGCAAAGAGCTCGTGCTCGCGCGCCCAGCCCGCGGCAAGCTCGCGGTCCTCCGGGCGAATCGCCTCCGTATCGACCGGAACGAAGCGTTCCGACCAGCCGAGCCGGACGACCTCGGCGCCGAGCTCGCTGAGCACCTCGACCATGAGCTCACGCCCGACCGCCGAATGTCCGTACACGCCCACGCGCACGCCCGCGAGGGCGCGCGGGAACGCGGACGTGAAGCGCTGCTTGTAGTGCGCGCGGGCGCTCGGATTCGCCGCCGGCAGCTCGCGCGTGTCCGCGGGCTTGAAATACCCCTTGTCGTCGAAGAGGGGCGGCAGCTCCACGACCTGTTCGCGGATGCCCTGCTCGTCGCGCTTGGTGATCTCACCTTTGGGGCCGTTGAACTTGATGCCGTTGCGATCGTCGGGGATGTGACTGCCCGTGACCATGATGGAGGGCCAGCCCTGCGCGACGGCATAGAGCATCGCCGCGGGACTCGGCACTTGACCGGCGTGATCGACGGCGAGCCCCAAATCCGCCACGGCGCGACCGACGGCGCGCAGGATGCGCGGGGTGCTCGGCCTGAGATCACCCGCGATCGTGACGGCGTGCGCCGCCCCGAGCTGGCCACTCGCCTTCAGGTGCTGAAGAAACGCCGAGGTATAGACGTACGCCACCTCGTCCGTGAGATCGGTCACGAGCCCGCGGGCGCCGCTCGTCCCGAACTTCACGCCCGAGCGGGCCATCACATCCGCAACTCTCACCACGACGCGCTGCTCCTCATACTTCGGGCATAGAGGTAGCTGGCGCGCAGCGGACGCGCCAGCCGGACGAAGATGCGGGAGATTTCCAGGTGCTCGCGGCCACGGAGGTCGCTCAGAACGCGACGCTCACGCCTGCAGACGCCGCTTGCTCGCCGAGCGGCACGCCCTCGACGAGGGCGCTCACGCGGTCCCCGAACGTGACGCTCAGGCCGGCGCCGAGCTGGTAGTGATGGATATCGGTGCCTGTCACCGCGCTACCGGCATAGCGCCAGTAGACGGGCCCCCCGAACACGCGCGCGAGTGCGTAAGGGTGAAACACGCGCGCCAGGTTCGCGCCGAGCTCGCCTCCGAGCCGCAGATCGAAGGCCTCGTACGGCACCGAACGCTGGTCGTCCACGTGCGTGCGCGCCGCGCTGAACGAGAGCACGCTCGTGAGGACGACGAAGTAGCTCGGCGCGTCGACGGCGTGCCACGCGGCGCCGAGAAACCCCGTGGGGCCGGGAGCGAAGTCGTGCTTGCCGTCGGCGAGCGTGAGCGACCCCCCGAAAGCGACGCCGTAGCCCGCCTCGAGCGCGAGCGCCGGCGTGGGCAAATACGCGAGCTCGGCGAGCGTCGCGTAGCGGGTTTGGTCCGCGCGCAAGCCGCCGGAGAAATGCAACGCGGTGACGGTGTACGTCCCGGCGACGCCGGCGGCCCAATGCGGGCGCGTCGCTTCGCGGTGTTCGGCGAGGCTGCACGACGCGACGCCGGTCGCCGAGACGCCGCAGGCTTGCGCCCGCCGCGCGGTGCCGGCGAGCAGCGAACCGAGGGCGAGAACCGCGCACGCCCGGGCCAGGAGCGAATGGACGCCACGCACGTTCGTCACGGGCTACGCGCGCGGGCAGCGGCTGGTTTCGCCGGAACGACACCCGCGAGCAAAGTGGGCGAGGCAGGCGGCACCGGGCGGGCCGCTCCGCTCGCTCCCGGGCGCGCTCCGCGAGCGCCGGGCGCTGCCGGCCGGCTCGGCGCGGTGGCACATCGCTTGCTCCGCTTCGTCGCGATCTCCCACCGCGAGGCATCGATGAAAGCGTTTCGATTCGTTCCGCTCTGCGCCCTTGCCGGACTCTGGCTGCTCCCGGCATGCGGCAGTGACAACCCCATCAACCAGATCGAAAACAAGATCACCTGTCACGACGTCTGCCAGCGCTACTCCGACTGTTACGACAAGAACTACGACGTGAGCGGCTGCACCGATCGCTGCACGAACGACTCGACGGCGGAGCAGTCCAAGGACGACAAGCTCAAGACCTGCGACGACTGTATCGGCGACAAGTCGTGCCTGTCGGCGACGTTCAATTGTGCGACGGAGTGCTCGCCGTTCGTGCCCTGACGAGCCGGTCGCGACGGCCGTGGGCGGCGCGCGCGCCGAGTCGCCGATGTAGGTGCATGGCGGCGAGCTGCGGCGCGTTGCACCCCCAGAGCACTGAGGATACCCTCCTGGTTCGCTTGTAAGGTTCGAGGAGGCTATCGATGAACTTCGTCCGTTCCCGGCTCGCTCTGTTAGGTTTGCTCGTCGCTTGGCCGTGCGCGCAGCTCGCGGGCTGTGCGGTCAAAGCTCGCGAGTACGGCCCCGCGAGTGACGGGGGAACCGGCGGCACCGAGAGCAACGGCGGGAACGGCGGAACGGGCGCCAAAGGCGGAGCGTCCGGCAAAGGCAACGGCGGCTCGATGGGATCGGGCGCGACTGGCGGGACCGAAGGCGGCATGGCCGGCGACATGTCGACCGGCGGTACGGACACCGGCATGGGCGGCACCTCCATGGGCGTGGGCGGTACCTCCACGGGTGCCGGCGGTACGGGCGGAAGCCGAGGCGGCAAGGGCGGCACGACCTCAGCCGGTGGCAGCGCGAACGGCGGCACCGACACTTCGGGCGGCTCCGCCGGCGAAGCGGGCGCGAGCGGCGAAGGCGGCATCAACAGCACGGGCGGTACAGGCGGCACGGGTGTCGTGTGCGTGCCCACCGGCTCGACCGAGAACTGCACCGACGGTATCGACAACGACTGCAACGGCGTGACCGATTGTCTCACGCTCACGAGCGAGTTCCCGACGAAGACGGGTGCGGCTTCGGCGTCCGACGTGGCGTACACGTTCGCGGCGCACGCCTCGACCGGGACGTTCCAATGCCGCAACACCCACGGCACCACGCCGAGCGGCAATTTCGGGGCTTGCGCCACCGTCAGCGGGAACACCGTAGCGCCGTTCACGACCACGTTCGCGCAAGACGCGAGCAAGGACGGGCTCTGGACCACCGAAGTGCGCCTGCACTTCCCGGACGGCGGTGTGAGCGCGGTTTACAAGCGCACGGTGTACGTGCACCACACGCTCTACAACGTCACGCGCTGCACGGCACCGGCCACGGATCAGGCGTTCGCCGACTTCGCGAAGGCGCACCTGGAAGACGCGGGCGCCATCGACGAGACCAACGTGCGGAGTCCGTTCGTACAGGTGAAGTTCACGCCTCCAGTGGACGCGCGCTACTACGTCAGCTCGACCGACGGGACGCTGGACATCAAATCGCTGCGGCGTAACTTCGGCTTCAGCGCGGACGGCCACTTCTTGGTGCTGACGCGCACGTACACGGCGAAGGCCGGCACGAGCGGCATGGGCTGCCTGGCGGCGGAGAAGCGCGTCCACGTCAGGCGCGGTAACCCGCCGACGGTGCCTACCGCCGACGACTTCCAGAAGTGCACCGCGCTCGTCTTCAACAAGAAGGGCGCCGGCTACTGCCTCGGCTATACGGCGGGGGCGATCGTCGCGGCCGAGCACATCCGCGGGGATTACGGCGCGCAGATCCCCGTCGCGACCTACGTCTCGCAACAAGCCGACAACTTCGCCTGGCGACATCTGACGGCGTCCATCGCGAAAAAGTCCTTCTTCAACTTCTCGCCCAAGTGCGACACGTCCTCGACCTGCGCGTCGGCCGATACGTCGGGCTACACGGTTTACCTGCCGGACAAGAGCTTCTTCCCCTACTTCACGGATTGAGCGATCCTCGGGGCGGCGGCGCGTCGAGCGGCTGGCTCGGTCGCGCAAGCGACCGTCATGCGGATCCGTCCGAGACCGCGGTCTGCTCGGATCCTTACCACTCTGGCGAATCGAATCGCTTCCCCGTTGCTCACGCGCCGCCGTCTAGACGATCCCCGACGCTACCAGCGAGTGGTCGAGCTCCTGCGCGAGCGGCACGCGCGACACGGCGGGCTCGAGCAAGGCGGACTCTCGCTCGACGAGCTCCTCGAATCGTCGGACGGCGCGCTCGCGAAGAAGCTCGCGCCGCGCGTCGCGGACGGGAGTTACGCCTTCTCGCCGGTCACCGAGCGCCGGGCGTTTCTGGGCGGAAAGTGGCGCCACGTGTACCGGGCGCCGCTCGCCGATACGATCGTCTTGTTCGTGCTCGCGGCAGAGCTCACCGCGATCGTCGCGCCGGTCGTGTCCGAGCGCGTGTATTCGTATCAGAAGGGTCGCTCCTCGCGGCAAGCCGTGCGCGCTCTCGCAGCGTTCGTCAAAACGCATCGCGCCGCCGCAGCCGACGTCCGCGCGCGCGGGCTGCACGTGCTCCGGCGCGACGTTTCCGGCTACGGCGACAGCATCCCCGTGGGCGATACGTCGCCGCTCTGGCCGCTCTTGCGCCATGCGTTCGAGCAGGCCGGCCACACGCCGGAGGACCCTTTCACCGCGCTCGTCGAACGCGCGCTCCGGCCGCGCGTGCTGCGACTCGACGGCACCCTCGAACAGGCGGCGCGCGGCGTGCCGATGGGCTCGCCGTTGCAGCCTGCCATCTGCAATCTGTACCTCGACGCGCTCGACCGCCGTCTGGCAGCAATTGCAGGCGGGTTTTACGCGCGCTTCGGGGATGATTTCGTGTTTGCGCATCCGGACGCGGAGGTTGCACGCGGAGCTAGCGGCCGTGTGACCGCGACGCTCGCCGAGCTCGACCTCACGCTCAACGCCGAAAAAGTGCGTGATCTTTTTTGGAGCGGCGCGGGGCGCCACCCGGCGGAGCTCGTCTCCGCACGCGAGCGCGGCACGACGCACGTCGAGTACCTCGGCGTGCGGCTCGCGTTCGACGGCACGACGACACCGAGCGAGAAAAAACTGCGGCGTCTCCGGGCCGAGCTCCGCTCGCGCATCACCGCGTCGGAGCGCGTCCTGCGCGACACGCCGCTCGACGCCCGCGTCGAAGCGCTCGTCCAAGCGACCAACCACGCGCTCGATCCGCATCACGACGCAGCGCTCGCGGACGCCGTCGAGCTCTTCGTCGACGGCAGCGATCGCAAGAAGCTCGGCGAGCTCGATCACTGGCTCTGCCGCACGCTCGCCGAGGCGCTCTCGGGCCGGAGGGGCGTACGCGCGCTCAGGAGCGCTCCGCCGCGTTTCCTGCGCCGGCACGGCTTGGTTTCGCTCGTCGCGCGCCGCCGCAGGCGGAGCAAGACGTGACCGAAGCCGCCGCGCTCCAAGCCGCGGCCACGCGTGAAAACGCCCTCGACGCGTTCTTCACGCGCGAAAAGCGCAGGGCCGCGCGCCGCAGCGGGCTCCCGCTCGCGCTGCTCACGACGCACGGCTTTCGTTACCTCTTTCGGCGCGGCGTCGTGCTCTTCGCACGCTTGCCGATCCGCACGGCGTTTCACGTCGCGGAAGTCATCGTGTTCGCGGATTTTCTGGAGCTCGGCTTCTTGGGCCCGCTGCTCGCGATCCGCAGCGCGTTCGTCGCGTTCGGCGCGTTTCACTGGGGCGCGCTCGAGCCGCTCCGGCGCGCGGTGCGTCGCGAAGTCGCGCGCGGGGACGCGCCTGCCGCCGAGCGCGAAACAGCGCGCTATCTCCGCGTCGCCGTCGATCTTTGCTTGCTCCAGCTCTGCGCGCTCGTGCTCTGGCTCGAGCTCGGCCCGCGCCTTTTTCCCTCGTTCAGCATCATCGACGCCTACGCCATCGGCTGCTGCCTGCGCTCGATGGCCGAAACCGTCACGCGCACGTTCCACGCCGGCGCGTTCGCGGTGCGGCGCGTACGGCGCCCGCTCCCCGCGCTCCTCGCCGTCGACCTGGTCGACGCCGGCACGGCGCTTGCGCTCTGGCCGCTGCTCGGTCCCTGGGGTTTCGCGATCGCGCAGCTCTGCGGCGGCGCCGTCGAAACGGCGCTCACGTTCCACTACGTGCGGCGCACCTACGAAGGGCTCCCCGTCTCGGCCCCGACGCTCGCGCGCGTGCTCTCCGAGCGCGCTCGTGCACCCTGGTCGGTGCTGCGCGGCATGCTCGTCCCCGGGCTCGGCAACCTGATATCCCAAGTCGACGCGCTGCTCGTGACCGTGCTCGCCGTGGGCTCGTCCGAGGACGCGCTGGGGCTCGCGGCCGCCCTGCACGTACTCCGGCCCGTCCTGTCGCTCGGTACGAGCTGGGCGCGGCTCTTCTATTTCGATCTCGCCATGCTCGGCGGCGGCGTACGCCGGCTGTTCCGCGTGCGTTTCGAGCGCTCGCTGCTGCTGGCGGCGCCCGCGTTCGCGCTCGCGTCCATCGCCGTAGCGGCACTGCTCGAGCCCGTGCTCGCGCGCTCCGCCCCCATGGGCGCGCTGCTCTCGTTCGTGCCGTTTCTGATCGTACGCTCGCTCTTCGCGGCCACGCAGATCCAGGCGTTCGCGCGCGGCGCTTACCGCGCTCTCGTCGGGGGCGCGGCCGTGGTCCTCGCGCTGGTGCTCTCGGTGCCGTGGCTCCGCGCTTCGAGCGCGCTCTTGCTCGGCGTCGCCTCGCTGGCGCTCGCGCTCGCCGCGGCGGTGTTTCGGGCCGGCCGCGCACGCCCGTCCGATGACGACTCCGAGCCCGTGCTCGAGCCGCTCTCGTTCCTCGGCCGTCTCACGCGCGAAAGCTCGCCCGTCTCCGTCTACGCGCTGGCGCTGAACGCGAACGCCGGAGCGAGCGCCGCGCGCCTGGCCCCGCTGCTCGCAGCGCTGCCCGGCGTCGCCTGCGTCACGCGCTTGAGCCGGCATACGCTGCTCGTCGCCGGCTCGCCCGCGAGCTCGCTCGTGCCCGCGTGCGTGGGCGCGAGCGCCGGCTCGTGCGAGCGGATCGAACCCTTCCTGGCGCTGCCCGACGGCCACGCCGCGCTGCGGGCGCTGCTCGAAGCCGGCTGCCTCGACAACGTGAAATGTCCGGGCGAGGGAACCTCCGCCGGCGACCCGGAGCGCGAACTCCGCGCGGCGTTCGAGGCGCTCGGCGGCGGCGTCGTACTCACCGAAAAGGCCGGCTCCGTGCCCCGCTCGTGGGCCACGCCGCGCGAGCTCGCCTACACGCTCGGTGAGCTTGCGTCGCTCGCGGGCGGCGTGCGCCCGGCGCGACGGCGCGGGCTCCGTGCGGCGGTGTACGCGCCCGGCGGCGACGCGTCCCTCGTGTTCGTGCCCGTTCACTCCGTCGACTCGGCACGCTTCACGGAGTTCGACCGGCGGGTGCGCTGGGCGAGCGTCACGGCCCTCTTGGCCGAGTGAGCGGTGCTGGCAGCATTTGCCGCATGCCGCCGTGGGGCGGTACCCCCATCAAGGATGCGTGAGCGCGTCGTTCAATAACCGAAGTCGCGCGAGCTCGCGTTCGACCCGGATTTCGGTTTGGGCGCCGCCGCTGGGTGGTGCGGCGCGGGCGCGGCGTGAGCGGCCTTCGCGACGGGGGCGGCGACCGGCGCCGCTGCTGGCGCCGTAGGAGCGGCTTTCGCGGCAGACTCCGCGGCCGTCGCCGTGGGCGCTGGCGTCGCGGACGGTGTGGACGCGGGCGCGCTCGAGGGAGCGGCTTCGACGGGATGGGCCGGCGGTGCAGCCGTCGCCGCCGCGGGAGCGGTCGGAGCCGTCACGGCGGCGTTCGCGGCCGGCTGCGCGCCCGTCCCTTGGTCCGTCTTCTTTCCGTCCATCACCTTCATCAAGCCGAACGCGCCGCCGCCGAGCACGAGCACGGCCGCGACGGCGACCACGCCGAGCGCGGACTTGTTCGACTTCGCGGGCGGCAAGCCCTGCTGCGAGGTCGCGAACGAGCCCTGCGTCGAGGCTCCGGAAGTCGAAGCGAGGCCCGCACGCGGCTCCGGGCGCGTCTCGTAGCCCGGCGAAGGGCGCGTTGCGTCCGCACCCGTCCGAGCCCCGAGCCCGAGCTCGTCCAGCGCGCGAATCATCTCCTCGGCGCTGCCGAAACGCTGCGCCGCTTCACGCGTCATCGCTTTGCTGACGAGCGCGGCGAAGGCGGGATTGATGTCGGGCACCACCTGGGCGAGCGGCGTCGGATCGGAGAGCACGATCTTGAACATCAGCTCGTTGAACGTGTTCGCGGTGAACGGAACCTCACCCGTGACCGCCTCGTACAAGATGACGCCCATCGCGTAGAGGTCCGTGCGCGCGTCGACGCCGCCGCTGCCCTTCGCCTGTTCCGGCGACATGTAGAACGGCGTACCCATGACGGCGCCCGTGCGCGTCATGCTCATGTCCCCGCCGAGCACGTTGAACTTCGAGATGCCGAAATCGATGATTTTGACGTAGTCGCGAATGCCCGAGCGCTCGTTCAAGACGAAGATGTTGTCGGGCTTGAGATCGCGATGGACGATGCCGGCCGTGTGCGCCGCGCCGAGCCCGACGAGCGCCTGGCGCACGAGCGGGACGATCTGCTCGGGAGTCATGCGCCCGAGCTTCCGGATGCGCGCCGACAGCGAGTCACCGGCCAGGTACTCCATGACCATGTAGCGCTCGCCGTCGGGGAGGACGCCGAGATCCAGAATCTCGAGGATGTGCTCACTGCCGATGCGGCCGGCCGCCTGCGCCTCACGCTCGAAACGTTGCACCGTCTCCGCGTTGCTGAGCGCTGCGCCGTGCAGCACCTTGATCGCAACACGCCTACTGATGCGCACATTCTCCCCCTCGAACACCGCCCCCATTCCGCCTTCCCCAATCAGACGGATGATCCGATATTTGCCGTCGAGGACCTGCCCGGGCTCAACCATGTACCTAAAGGTTTAGCACTCATCCGGGCCCCCTGTGGTAGCCTCGCTCGTCATGCGTGCCAGAGGCGCCACCGCGGGGATCTTGGTCTTTTCTTTGATCTCGAGCTCGCTCGCCCCGAGCTTTGCCGCCAGCGACGAGGAGAGGTCGGCGGCACGGGCGGCCGCCTCGCAGGGTGCCGACGCGTACGACGCCGGCAAGTGGCAGGACGCGGTCGACATGTTCTCGCGGGCCGAGCAGCTCGTGCACTCGCCGATCCACCTGATGTTCATCGCGCGCTCGGAGCTCAAGCTGTTCCAGTGGGTGAAGGCCTACGAAACCTTCAACCGCGTCAAGCGCGAGGGCGTCCCCGCGGACGCGTCGCCCGCCGTGAAAAAGGCCGTGGAGGATGCGACGAGCGAGCTCGCGAAGCTCGAGCCGCAGATGCCGTACATCGCGGCGAAGGTGAAGAACGCGAGCGGCGACGTGAAGGTGACGATGGACGGCACGCAGGTGCCTCCGGCCATGGTCGGGTTGTTGCGGCCGGTCGACCCCGGACAACATCGCTTTCAAGCGACGAGCGGCCAGCTCTCGAGCGACGTCGTGACGGTCGAGGTGCAGCCCGCGTCGAAGCAAACGGTGGAGCTCGAGCTCAAGCTCGGAACGGCCGCGACGCCCGTTGCCGCACCGACGGCCGCGCCGGTCGCCGCGACGCCCGCTCCGGAAACGACGACGCCGCCGCCCGCGAGCGTTGGCGGCGCCGATCAAGGCAGCAGCGGAACGAACGGCATGCGCATCGGTGCCTACAGCGCCTTCGGGGTCGGCTCGGTCGGACTCGCGCTCGGCACCGTGTTTCTGCTCCAGTCCGCCTCGACGCAGAAGAAGTCGGACGATCTTTGCGGTCCCGGGCCCAAGTGCAATCCCGCGAACCAGGACGCGATCTCGTCGAAGGACAAGGACGCGGCTTCGCAAAAGACGCTCGGCGCCGTGGGCCTCGGCGTGGGCGGGGCCGCGGTCGCGGCCGGCGTCGTGCTGTTCATCCTGTCGAACAACAAGAGCCAATCTGCCACACGTGAGAACGAACCCGCCGTCACGCCGTTCATCGGCTACCGCACGGTGGGGCTCACCGGTCGTTTCTGAGAGTCTGCTTGCGGCGCGGCCACGCCCGCGCGACCACGTGCATGCATGGCCCACGAGCAGCGGCCGCGTGGGCTCAAGCTCATCATCGCGTACAAGTGCCTGAAGGCGCCGCTCGTCCTCGCGCTCGCCCTCGTGCTCACGCTCAATCCGCGCGGAGCGCTGCATGCGGTCGACGTCATCGCGCGCGAGCTCAGTGAGGGCGGTGCGCTCTTCGGGCGCATCGCGCGCTGGCTCGACGCGCACGTGACTCAGCGCGCCGTCGGACGCGGCGCCATTCTCGCGTGGCTCGACGGGCTCACGACCGCGCTCGAAGCCTTCCTCTTGTGGCGCGGGCACGCCTGGGGGGAATGGCTCGTCGTCGCGGGCCTCGGAGCGCTCGTGCCGTTCGAGGTGATTTCGCTCGAAAAACACCCGTCCTGGATGCGCGTCGGCGCGCTGCTCGTGAACGTGGCCGTCGTGGTGTACCTCGTCGTCCTGCGGCTGCGAGCACGGCGGGCGCGCTGACCTGCGCGCCCGGCGTTGCGGCGGACGCGGCTCAAACCGCAGTTGCCAGGGGCGAGCTCGTCTCCTGTCGGCGCGAAACCACCTCGGCGAGGCTGGCGACGAAGCGCGGGATCTCGGCGAGCTCGTTGTGGCGGCTGAGGGTGAAGCGGAGGCTCGGCCGATCGATCGGCACGGCGGGAAAGGCGCTGTAGCAGCAGTAGTAGCCACGCCGCATCATCTCGACGACCGTGCGGCGAGCGCGTTCGGCCGAGTCGAACTGGACCATGACGATGGGAGTGGCGTCTTCCGTCGCCACGGGGAGGGCGAAGCGAGCGATGGCTTCGCGCGCGACGCGCAGGCGCTGCTCCAGCTCGGCCTGCAACGTGGCGAAGCTGGGATCGAGGTGCAGCTTCGCGGACGCGAGACTCGCCCCGAGCATGGGCGGCTGAATCGGCCCGGAAAAGATCATGGTGCCGCCGCAGCGCCGGATGCGCGTGCGGAGGGCCACGTTCGGGACGGCGAGCGCGCCCCCCGCGCCCGAAAAGGCCTTGTTGAGCGAGAGCGCGACCACGACGCGCTCCGAATCACCGAGCGCGGTCAACGCGACGCCGCGGCCGTGCTTGCCGCTCCAGCTCACGGCGTGCGCGTCGTCGATGTAAAGGTGCAGGTCGGGATAGCGGCCAAGCAGCTCCTTCAGCGCCGCGAAGTCGGCGAAGTCGCCGAGCATCGAGTACACGCCGTCGCAGACGTACCAAATCGCCCGGCCCGGCTTGCGATGCGCCTTGAGTTTGTCCTCGAGCAAATCCATGCGGTTGTGGCGCACGCGTTCGACGACGGTGCCTTTCAGCAGGTCCGTGGCCATGTGCAGGCTCGCATGCGCAAACTGGTCGATCAGCACCACGTCGTCGTCGTTGACGAGCACGGGCAGCGCCGCGAGGTGGACCAACGTCGTGGACGCGCCGACCATCGTCGGCCGGCCCGTGAGCTCCTCGAGCGCCGCTTCGAGCTCTTGGTAGAGCGGCGATTCGACGTAGGCGCGGGAAAAGTGGAACTGCGTCCCGTACTCGTCGAGCGCGGCGGCGGCGCCGGCGCGCAGCGCGGGGTGAGCTTCGAGCGCCATGTAGCTGCAGGAGCCGAAGTTCTCGAAGGAACGCCCGCCGATGATGCAGCGCGCCCCGTTGCGCGAGCTCGCTCGGTTCATGATGAGGCCGCTGCGTTGGGCCTCGTCGAACACGCGAAATACGGTGTTGTTCTTACGCTCACGAGTCAGCTTTGCCATTCACGTCTCCATGCTCGAAGAGCTTCTTGAGCCTCAAAGGGTTATCGACGCGCTCCTCGTCCCAAAACAGACTGAGCACCTTCCAACCGTCGCCTTCACGGATGAGCTGCAAGGAATTGACGCCGCGCGCGAAGGGCTCGGCCGCCGTCGGGCTGTGCCGCGTCTCGTAAGCGCTGAGGACGTGAGCCAAGGCGCCGAACTTGCGCTCGTCCCGCCGCACCTCGACCTCGTGGAAGCGCGTGTAGACACCGAGCTCGAACGTCTCCTTCGCGAGCTCCTGAAAACCGCCTAGATCGAGGTAATCCGTCCCCTCGGGCGTGACGCGCGTGATGCGCGCGTGCCGTGAAAACAGCGCCTGCATCCGCTGCCAGTCGGGCTCACCACCCTCGTCGAAGGAGATCACCTCGTAGAGCGCTTTGATCAGCGCGTCGATTGCAACCTTGTCCGAGCCGGAAACGTCGCTCGCTTCCCCGCTCACCGCCGTCGAATTCATGACGTTGGATTTAGCGAGCACGCACTGCTCCAGCAATGGGCATTTGTATTGAGTCAATCACCCCTTGTGGTTATGTCGCAACGGCGAGCACCCGTGTTTCGCGCAGCAGCGACACGCTGCGCAATTCGCGCAAAGCGCCGAAGTTTTGACCAACGAAATCACCCATAGGATTTCGTCGAACGGTCGCGCCCTCGCACGAGCGAACTCGACGCGGTAGCGCGACGTCGTCGACCTCTCCACGCGACGTGCACCCGCGCTCGACGTGCAGACGGCGAACTCACTTGCGCGACTTGCGCAACGCTCGCGAGGTCGTGCACTCGCGCGAGCACACCCAGCGTGGCGGCGTGCGCACGGAACGCGAGGCGGTCCGGGACTCGCTCCGCGTGGCCGGTGTGCGATAGGGAGACGCGCCCAGCAACGGCCGCCGAATTCGTGATGGCCGGGTGGCGCCGGAATGACGTTTCGGTGTCCAGCGACTATTCTCCGGCCCCCATGTCCCTCTGGGATTCCTCGGCTTGGCAGCTCGCCATCTACGGCGCGCTCGTGCTTTTGGCCGCCGCTTTGGTGCGGCACGTTCCGGGGGAGCCGCGCGCGCGTTTGCGGCGCGGGGTCTTGCTTTACGGGCTGTTCGTGCTCGTCGGCGGCGTGCGGCTCGCGGCGGGTGAGCACGCGAGCGGCGAGTTCGAGAGTGGGCTCCGCTACGCGTCGTCGCTGCTCGCGTTGCTGCTCGCCGTGCACCTGGGCGCGCTCGTGCTCTTCGACGTGGCGCTGCGCAAGCTCAGGCTGCGCCCGCCGGACATCGTGCACGATCTCGCCGTCGGCGGCGGTTACGTGGTCGCGGTTTTTTGGTCCATGCACCACGCCGGCGTGAACCTGACGGGCATCGTGGCGACGAGCGCGGTCGTCACCGCGGTGATCGGTCTGTCGCTCCAGTCGACGCTCGGCAATATCATCGGAGGGCTCGCGCTCCAGCTCGACGACTCGATCCGCGAAGGTGAGTGGATCGAGCTCGAAAACAAGACGCAGGGCCTGGTCAAGCAGGTGCGCTGGCGCCACACGGTGATCGAAACGCGGGATTGGGACACGTTGCTCGTGCCGAACACGCAGCTCATCGCGCAGACGATCAAGGTGCTCGGCCGGCGCGAAGGCGAGCCCGTGCAGCACCGCATGTGGGTCTACTTCAACGTGGATCACCGCTTCGCCCCGCGCGAGGTGATGCGCGTCGTGGACGAAGCGCTGCAGGCGGCGCCGATGGCAGGCGTCGCCCTCGAACCCAGGCCGCACGCGATCTGCATGGATTTCGCGCGCGACAATCGTGACAGCTTCGCCTACTACGCGATCCGCTACTGGCTGACCGATCTCGCGCGCGACGACCCCACTAGCTCACTCGTGCGCGAGCGGCTCTACGCGGCGCTCGCGCGCGCGCAGATCCCGCTCGCGTTGCCGGGCTCCGCCGTCTTTCTCACACGTGACGATCCGGACAAGTCCGAGCGCAAGCGCCAGCGCTCGCTCGACGCGCACCGCACGGCGCTCGCGGGTGTCACGCTGTTCTCGAACCTGTCGGAAGACGAGCTCGGGCGGCTCGCGGAGAGCGTGAAGCGCGCGCCGTTCGCGCCGGGCGAAGTGATCACGCGCGAGGGCGCGCAGGCCCATTGGCTCTACGTCCTCACGAGCGGCGAGGTGGACGTGACCATCGGCGCGGGCGACGCCGCCCGCCACGTCGCATCGCTCAAGGCCCCGGCATTTTTCGGGGAAATGGCACTGACGACGGGCGCGGCGCGCGAAGCGACGGTCGTGGCGAAGAGCGCCGTCGAGTGCCTGCGCGTGGATCGCGAGGACTTTCGCGCCCTCGTCACCGCGCGACCCGAGCTCGCGCGCGAGGTGTCCGCGATTTTGGCGGAGCGGCGCGTCGGACTCGTGGCGGCCCGCGAAGGGCTCGATCAGGACGCGCGCGCGCGCCGGATCGCGACCGAGAGCACGCGGATCCTCGGTGCCATTCGGGAATTCTTCGCGCTCGAGTGAGGGTCGCGACGGCGCGCCGCTCAGAAGTGCGCGCCGAGCGTGAGCCCGACCAGGTGCGCGAGCGTGTGATAACGCCCTTCCGGACTCTCCGTGCCGCCGTGCGCGTCCGCCGGTAGAAACACGACGAGCATGTAGCCGAGGTCGGCCTTGAACGCGCCGTTGCCGTAGCCGGCGCCGAAGGTCAAATCCACGCGATCGGAGTCGGGCAGCGCGGGGCCGAGGCCGCGCGCCGGGATGGCGCTGCGGTCGAAGATGACGCCGGCGCGCGCGTGGAACCCGCGCTGGTTCGGCTCGAAATCGACGCCGCCGCGCAACGTGAACGAGTCGTGCCCCTCGGGCCGGAGCGTGCGGTCGGGCGCGCTCGAAAAATCGATGGGGATGCGCTTGTACGTCGACCAAAGCTCGACGTTCGCGTCGACGCCGAGCTTGAAGTCGCGCGACGGGCGGACCATGACGCCCGCCGTGAGCACGTCGGGCAAGGTGATGACGGCGCTTCCCGGCTGGTCCGGCAGCGTGCGCGCGAAATCCGGATTGTGTGGACTGAAGTCGGCGCGACCGTCGTAGTCGAGCTTCACGCGGCTGCGGTACGTGAGCGCGAAATGCAGCCGATCGGGGATGGCGCGGTAGAGCGCGGCCGCATTGAAGCCGAAGCCCCACGCGTCGCCCACGAGTCGCACGTCGCCACCGACGATGGACGGCAGCCCGTTCTTGAAGTCGACGCTGCTCCACACGGCGTCGAACCCGGCGGCGAGCGACCAAGCGTCGGTCAACTTCACGGCGACGGTCGGGTTGATGGACAACGTCTGGAGCGACGCCGAGATCGCATTTTCGCGTCCCTGCCACGACTCCGGCCAGCTCACGCCGATGCCGAAGGCGCTGTAGACGCCGAGCCCGAGCGCGACGCGGTCGCCGATTTTGCCCGTGCCGAACAGCGCCGGCAGCACGAAATTGCCGCGCTTGCTGCTGGTCTCGGCGCCTCCGCCGCGTGCCTCGAAATCCGAACGCGCGGTGATGAACACGCCGCCCGCCGAGACGTTGACACCGTCCATGTAGGCGAGGGCCGCCGGGTTGAACCACACGGCCGCCGGCTCCGATGCGTCGGCGCTCACGGCCGAAGCGCGGCCGATGGCTTCACCCGAGAGATCGTAAATCAAAAAGCCGTTCGCGAAGCACGGCGTGCTCGCGCAGCACAGGGCCGCGGCGACGAGCGAGGAGCGGAGCAAAGCTTTCATCCTGGCGCTCCCAACGTGAAGGCAAAGCAGTACACGACGTTGCTGCGACTCAAGCCGGTGATGGCGGAGAGCGAATCGAAGAGCGTGGCGAGTTGTTGTCGGCCGGCCTCGAGCGTGACAGCGTCCGTGTCTGCGACCGTGGAGATCGAGCTGTGTCCGCTGCCGTCAACCAGCGGATCGGGCAGGGTCAAGAGCACCGTGATCGGGGCGGGAACGAGCGCCGCGCCGTCCGGCGACTTCAGCCCGTTGGTCATGAAGACGCCGTAGTCATGACCCGGAACGAACGGGGCGCTGCCCTTGATCACGATCTCGCCGTTCGAAAAGCTCGCGTCGATCAGTGGAAAGCCCGCGACCAGGTTGCTCGCGCCGGCCTCCGTGAGATCCATCAGGATGACCGTCCCCGGCTGCTTTCTCACGATGAAACCACTGACGGTCGTCGCGTCGACCGGACCGTGCACGGCGACGTGGATCTCATCGGCGGCCGTGACCACGGGAACGTGGCCCACCGTCGGATCGAGCTCGGCGACGGACGCGGTCTGGATGGGGAAACCCCAGGCCACCGCAATCTCTTCCTTGGGTAGCCCGGCCGCGGCGAAGCGCTGCCAGACGCCGGCTGCAAGGTAGCTCGAACGGATCGCTTCGAGCGTCACTGCGTTCGCGCGCGCGGCCGCGTCCGTTTGCGACTGCGCGAGGAGCGCGAGCGCCGGGCACGACGGGTCGATCGCCTCGGCGCTGGTCGCCCCGCAGGTGAGCGACGAATCCTGCTTCAAGAGCGCCATCGTGGGCGAACCCACGACTTCACTCCCGGAGCTCGCGCGCACGCCGCTCGCGTAACCCCGCACGCCCACGAAGTACGTCTCGCCGAGCTCCCAGCTCGGCTGGGGCGCCAGGGTGAGCACCCTCGCGCCGCTGTCGAGGCCGAGCGCGACGTTGGGCACGACCGCCGGGTTTCGGGCCGCGACCACGACGACGTTCTTGCCGAACGTCAGCGTGTCTGGATCCAGCGGCGCCGTCGCGGGCGCACTGCCGGGTGTCGCCGTGGGGAAGCCGTCGAGCGTTTCGAGGTAGTGATCGAACTCGCACTCGGCGGGTGAGACCGTGGTCGCCTCCGCGCACTTGTCCGGCAGCACCGTGCCCGCGAGCCCGAAATCGATGTGCCCGGTCGCAGGATTGACGATCAGGCCAATCGGTGCGGGGACGCGCGGGGGCGTCGCCTCCGTGTCGAACTCCATCGCTTCCGGCACGGGGTCGTGACCGATGTCGGGCGTGCAGCTCGCCGCGCTCGCGAGCGAAAAGAGCGCGGCGAGGATGCCCGCGCGGGGCGAAGCCGCCGTCAAGGCGCCGCGATCCTCCCTTGGGGTTCGGTGTACGCGGCGGGAATGTTGGGCACGCCGTCGCCGTCCGTGTCCGGCAGCATCGAGACGTAACCGAGCAGGGCTTGCCATTGCTTGAGCTCCTGCACGTCCTTCTTCTTGGGGTCGGCGTCGACGTAGCGGGTCGTCGGGTCCACGGGCGTCTTGCAGTCCGAGTCCTTGGCCGTCACCGTGAGCAAGCCGCCCGTCACCGACTCTACCAAGCCGAGCAGCCCAGCGACGTAGCTCGTGCTCACGATCTTGTAACAAGTGTCGGTGTCCGCGGGATCGAGCTCTACGTCGCCCTTTTCGGTGACGAGCGTGGCCTTCGTCACGCGACTCAAGAACATCGCGTCCGCGCTGGGATCGACCTCGATCTTGAGTCCGGAGAGCTGCAGGAAGTAATCCTTGGGCTCCTCCGCGATGTTGCGCCCGCCGCTCAGCTGCAGGCCGTTCATGATGTCCTGCGCGTTCAAGTAATAGGTGACGAGCGGGAAGCCCGGCTGCGTGTCGGGGCCGATGCCGAGGGGCACGACGCGGAAGAGATCCGCGAGCCAAAGCTCCCCGGTCTTTCCGGCTTGGATCGGCGCGCGGAGCTGCCCGTTGGCGTCGAACGCGATGACCGGCGGATCATCGGGCTGTAGCGCCGACACGGTCGCACGGTACGCGTCGGTGACCAGATTGCCGACGGGTGCTTCGGCGTAGTCCGGCAACGCCAGATCGCCTTCCGTCTGCGCCACCACGGCCTTGTAAGCGAGGTCCGAGCTCGCGAGCGCCTGATCGATGCCGCTGACGTATTGGTCCACCACGGCCTGCGTCTCGGTGCTGCCCGTGATCGAATCGTCGATCGGATTCAGCGTGTAGCCGCCGATGCTGACCGCCGGCTGCGCGCCCGCGGCGGCGGGCGTGACGGAGAGCTCGAGCTCACCGAGGTACTGGCCGTAAGAACCGGCCGTCACGATGATGGTGTTACCGACCGTCACCGGCTGCGTCAGGTAGTCGTGCGTGTGACCGCTCACGATCACGTCGATGCCCGTGACGGCCTTCGCGAGGTCGGCGTCCTCACCGGTGCCGTCCTGGCTAATCCCGGAGTGCGAGAGTGCGATCACGAGATCGACCTTGTCCGTCGTGCGCAGCTCGCTCACCATGCGCGCGGACGCGACCTTGATGTCTTCGAACGTAACGGGCGCCGCCTGCGGCGTGACGAGCGCGGCGTTCGACCCGAGGAGCCCGAAAATCCCTACTTTCAGGCCACCCACGGTCTTCACGAGCTTGCTCTTGACGACCCCGGCTTGCGACAGCGCCGCGAGGCCGTCGTCGCCCGAGTCCGTATCGCTCAGCACCATGTTGCTCGCGACGATCGGCACCGTGACGCCGTTGGCCGTAGCGGCCGACAGCATTCCGGCAAGACCGAGCGGCGTCCAATCGAACTCGTGATTGCCGAGCGTCGTCGCGTCGTACCCGGCCGCTTGCATGAAGCTGAGCTCGGGCGTCGCGCTCGTCGCCAAGAACTCGAAGAGCGAGCCCATCATGAAGTCGCCCGCGTCGAGCAAGAGTACGGGCTCGTTCTTCTTCGCGGCACGCGCACGGGCGGCGCCGATCTCCGCGGCGAGACGCGCCACGCCACCGACGGTGTCGTCGTCGTTCGGCGTGAGCGGCGTGTAGTCGGCTTCGGGCCCGAACCCGTTCAGGTGGGAGTGCAGGTCGTTCGTGTGCAAAATCACGAGCTTGTCGGGCCCCGTCGCGGACGAACCGCCGGACCCAGCGGGCGTCGTCGTCGAATCATCGTCGCCGCACGCCGCGGTGAACAAGCCCGCCGACGCAGCGAGCACGCCCGCGATGCTCCACACTCGAAAGCCAATCCCAAGCTGATTTCGCATGCTGGAAAGATCCTTCCTCTCGGAGGCCCCTGATTTGCGGGACCACGATAGATCAAACCAGACGCATGCCAACGTCTCAGTTTGCCCCGCGTTTTCCGCCGTTCTCGGGCGGGCCGCGCGGAGCATCAGCTCGACTACGACCGGGCTGGGCCCGGCGGCCGCTCACATCTTGCCGGCGGAGCGGGTTTCCCCGTTGACCTCGAAGGTGATGCTGTCGAGCTGCACCTTGCCTTGGGTAAGGTCGTCGATCTCACTGCCGACCTCGAAGCGGCTGATATAGAAATCGCTCGAATAGCCGCGCTTGCTCACGAGGTAATCGATGAGCGGCTTGATATCGAGCTTGCCCGAGAAGTTCATCGACGGACCGTCGGTCGAGCGGAACTGGAAGTAGCGCCACTGGCTGTTCGCCCACGTGTCGCTCTGAACCTCGAGCTTGTAGCTCTTGTTGCCTGCGCTCACCTGATCGCCCGCGCCGCTACCCGTCGGACCAGGGCAGCCGGAGCTCACCGGCATGGCGCAGTCCGGCCAACGCAAGTTCTGCCAACCCCAGAAGGTCATGAGCTCGGCGTAGACGCCCGGGCTCGAGCCGAGCGGATCCTGCTGACTCACCCAGAACTCGAAGGTGAGGTCCCATGAACCGCTCTGCTGGAGCGTGATGTTCATGTTGTTGATGGTGACGCTCGCGCTCGTGATGTCCTTGATCTTCTTCGGGAGCAGCGAGGTCGTCGAGAAGTCCGGCGTGGTGGCGAGCGAGCTGCCCTTGCCGAACGGATGCACGCCGAACTCGATCTCGGGGAAGTCCGGATCCGCATTGCTGTTCTGCGTATCGCAATTGCCGCGGTTGAAGTTCCAACCGAAGGAACCGTCGGTGTTCACGAACACGCTGTAGCTGCTGGTGCCCGAAGGACAGTTGAGCGTCTGCGCGCCCCAGTTGTTGTTGATGAGGCGGATGTCGCAGGAGCGGAGGTAGTCCTTCGTCGTCGCCGTCATGTCGCCCGGCTTCCAGTTGGCCTTGCCGTTCATGTCCGTCATGGCGCAACTGCTCGTGCCCGCACCGCCGGCCATGCCTGCCGAGCCGCTCATGCCTGCGCTGCCGCTGGAGCCGCCCGTCCCACCCATCGAGCCACCCGTGCCGCCGGCGCCGCCAGTCCCGCCTGTCGAGCCACCGGTCCCGCCCGTCGAGCCACCCGTGCCGCCCATGGTCGAGCCGCCCGTGGTGCCGCCGGTCGAGCCCCCAGTACCGCCCATGGTCGAGCCGCCCGTGGCGCCACCGGTCGAGCCTCCAGTGCCGCCGGTGGACCCACCGGTCCCGCCCGTGGTCGAGCCGCCGGTGCTGCCACCCGTCGAGCCGCCAGTGCCGCCTTTTGCGGAGGAGCCGCCGGCCGCCTGTCCACTGGATCCGCCGGTCTTGCCGCCGGAATCATCGTCACCGGAAGACTTCGCGTTGCTGCAATGAGCGAGCAGCATCGGGATTGCCAGGAAGAAGCCAATGTAAGGGAGTGTGGGCTCTCGCATCGGACTTTCACCATAACATCCCGGAGCCCGTCGAGCCGCTCTTGTGGGACCGGTTTCCCATCCGGCGGCAATGAGAGCAAAATCTTTTGGTGCTGCTGCCGGGACCTTGCGCAGCATGGAGGGACATGTGACGCTGAATTGGCTTGGTTGGTGAGTTTGGGGGCGACGGAGAACGACGATGCAGTCGCGGCCTTCCCTTATTGCGGTACCGGCACTCCGGTGGCTCGTGTTCGTGACGTTGGCGAGCGCGCCGTTCGCCTGCGACACAAAGCCGTTCACGAACGCAGACGCTGACGCCGGCAGCGGCGGCAAGGCGACTGCTGGTGACGCGGGCAACAAGGGCTCTGGCGCGAAGGCTGGCCACGGTGGCTCCAGCACGGGAGACACCGGCGGAACGAGCGAAAACGCCGGGGCGCCGGCGGCCGGCGGCAGCGCGGGCACGACGACGAGCTCGGGCGGCCGCGGCGGACGGCGCGCGGAAGGTGGGCGCTCCGGAACGATCGCGGGTCGAGGCGGCAGAGGCGGCACGGCTGGCGACTCGACTACAGGCGGCGAAGCGGGCATGTCCGCGGGCGCGGCGGGCGAAGGCGATGCCAGCGGGACCGGGGGCACTGCGGGTTCGGGCACGGGCGGTACCGCCGGAGCCGCGGGTGGTTTCGCAGGCGGCGGCACGGGCGGCGCGCCCAGCGTCGGTCACCGCTACGCGCGGTTCGTCGCGCTGACCTCCATTCCGAACGACAATCTCACCTCCGTCGCAGAGTTCGAGATCCTCGACGCACTGGGCCAGTCGCTGCCGCGCAGCGGCTGGACGCCGACCGTGGACAGCCAGGAGCTCGCCGATTCTTACAGCCCCGGCTCGCAGGCGATCGACGGCGACGTGAACACGGTTTGGCAGACGGAATGGGGCGACTATGTGGCGCCCCTACCCCACATGCTGACGATCGACATGGGCCAGGCCGAGCTCGTGAGCGGCTTCGTCTACACGCCGCGCCAAGACTGGTACAGCGGTCGCATCGGCTCCTGGGAGTTTTACCTGAGCAACGATCCGAGCGACTTCGGCACGGCCGTCGCGAGCGGTGACTTCCCCGATTCGATGGCGGTCTCCACCAAGACCTTCCCGACCCAATAAATCGTCCGCACGCGCCGGCTCAATGTCGGATCCCGCAGCCGTGAAACGTCGCACGGGTGAAAGGCAGGGAACCACATGGAAAACTCGAGCTTCACGACGAGCTACTTGGTCGATCAGGCGCCCGAAGCGGTGTTCGCAGCCGTCAACGACGTGCGCACTTGGTGGTCGGGCGACATCGAGGGACGCACGGACGCGCTCGGCGCCGAATTCACGTACACCTACCAGACGTTTCACAAGTCGAAGCAGACGATCACGGAGTTTATCCCCGGTAAGAGGGTCGTGTGGCGCATTTCCGAGAGCCACCTCGGCTTCGTGAAAGACAAGCAAGAGTGGGACGGAACAGAGGTCACCTTCGACATCACGCGGCGCGGCGACAAGACGGAGCTTCGCTTCACCCACGTCGGGTTGGTCCCGGCCATCGAATGCTTCGGCAAGTGCTCGCGCGCGTGGGGGTTTTACATCGACGAGAGCTTGCGTAGCTTGATCACCACGGGCAAAGCCGTGCGAAACCCCGGGTGACGGCGGACTCGACATGACCGACTACCTCATCATGACGTTGGAGGACGAGAGCGCGCACGCGGCGGAGGCGCCGCAAGCGACGGCGCGCCTCATCGAGCAGCGCGCCGAGTACGCCGCCGACCTACGCCGCCAGGGCAAGCTGCGTGACGGCGGCCGCTTGCGACCGAGCAAGGAAGGCAAACGCGTGCGCAGGCTCGGCGAGCGGCTCGAGGTGCGTGACGGGCCGTTCGCGGAGAACGGCAAGGCGCTCGGCGGCTACTTGTGGGTCGAAGCCGCGAGCACGGAAGCAGCCGCAGCGGTCGCCGAGGCCTGTCCCGCGCTCGCGACGGACGAGCTCGACGTGCGGCCCGTCATGAAGGGCCGGGCCCCCGCCGAAAAAGAGGCGAAGCCCGGCAAGATCTTCGCGTGCGCGGTGCTCGGCAACGCCGCCAGTGAGGAGGCGTGGACGACGGTGATGGACCGCATCGACGCCGAGACGAACGAGCGCTTTCCGGAAACGGCGTTTCTCGGAGGCCTGCGCCTGCAAGCGCCGAAGCGCGGGCGGCGCGTCTCGACGCGTGGGGAGCGGCGCGTGACGTTCGACGGCCCCTTTCTCGAAGCCAAGGAAGTGATCGGCGGCCTCTTCTTCCTGCGCATGACGAGCCTCGACGAGGCGGTGCGCTGGGCGTGCGAGACGCGCTTCATCGTGCACGGAGCGCTCGAGATCCGCGAGCTATGGCGGACCTGACGGCGCTCGTCACGGGCACGGTGCGGAGCGAGCGCGGCCGCATCGTCGGCGGCCTGTTGCGACTCTGCGGCAGCCTCGACGCCGCGGAAGAGGCGTTTCAGGACGCCGCGCTCCGCGCCGTCGAAGCGTGGCGCGCCGAAATCCCCGCCAATCCGGGGGCGTGGCTCATGACGGCCGCCAAGAACAGCGCGCGGGACGCACGCCGCCGCCGCGCCGTCGCGGAGGCGAAGGCGCCGCTCCTCGCCGAGGACGACGCGGGCAGCGAGACGATCGACACGCTGAGTGACGATCATTTGCGCCTCATCTTCACTTGCTCTCACCCCGAGCTCTCCGCGAGCAATCAGATCGCCCTCACGCTGAAGGTCGTCGCCGGCTTCTCGACGGAGGAGATCGCGCGGGCGTTCGTGACGTCGGAGGCGACGATCGCGCAGCGGATCCTGCGCGCACGGCAAACACTCGAGGAGAAGCAGGTGTCGTACGCCATCCCCGAGCGACGCGAGCTCGCCGGTCGCCTCGCCGCGGTGCTCGGCGTCGTGTACGCGCTCTTCAACGAGGGCCACACGGCGCACACGGGGCCGCTCATGCGCCTCGATCTTCAGGCGGAAGCGCTGCGACTCGGACGGCTGCTCGCGGATCTCCTACCGAACGAGCCCGAGGTGTTCGCGCTGCTCGCGCTGATGGCGTTCGGCGCGGCGCGCGCGAGCACGCGCGTCGATGCCGCCGGCGCGCCGATTCTGCTCCGTGATCAGGAGCGAGCACGCTGGAACAAGGAGATCCTGCGCGAAGGGCTGATGGCGCTGCAGCGGGCGCGCTCGCTCGGTGGTCGCGGCGCGTACCGCTTGCAAGCCGAGATCGCGGCGATTCACGTGACCGCGCCGAGCTGGGAGAGCACGAACTGGGCGGCCATCGTCGCGTTCTACACGGCCCTCATGGCGGAAGCGCCGTCGCCCGTCGTCGCGCTGAACCAAGCCATCGCCGTCGCGATGCACACGGGGCCGCACGCCGGCCTCGCCGCGCTGAAGGAGCTTGCGCGCCCGCTCGCCGACTACCACCTGTTTTACGCGACGCGCGCCGATTTCCTGGAGAAGACCGGCGCGGATCCGCTGCCCGACCTGAACAAGGCACTCTCGCTCGCGACGAACGACGGCGAGCGGCTGCTGCTCGAGCAGCGGATCCGACGGCTCAGCGCGTGAAGGCGCCGGTGCGAGCGCGCTCTAGATGCAGAGCGTGAGGGGCAAATCGGGCGGGTGCGTGCACGTCGTGGTGCCGGGGCACACGTCAGGATTGTCTTCACACGGGATGCCGCAGAGACAGGCGTGATCGCCGCCCTCGACGGGGACGAAGGTCATGGGCGTGAGTTCGAGGGGACACTCGTCGCCGCCGATGCACTCGTCGTTCAAGCCGGGCGGGAGATCGAGGTCGGTCGTGCAGTCGCTCGTCGCCGTGTCGACGGACGGGATCCCCCACAGCGGCATGCCGGAGACGCGCATGCAGCCGTGGCTCTGGTCGAAGATGAGGTGGTAGTCGCCGGAGGCGACCGGCGCGCACTGCGCGTCCGTTTCGAAGTAAAAATATTCGTGATCGATACAGCCCGACGGGCAGTCGCCGAAGCCGCGATAGAACGCGAGGCGGTAGCCGGCGCTCGAGCTCCAAACGTAGACGTTCTCGCGCGGGTCCGCGTCTTCTTGGCTCGGGTGATTCGGATCGTAAACGGTGCTCACGCTGGCGAGCTCGGGGTGCGCGGCGTGAACCGCGGCGATCACGTCCGCGAGTGTCGTGTCAGCGCACGGGCCTTCGCCCTGGGCATTCGGATCGGTCACCGCGACGGGCTCTGTCGGTGCGGCGCCACGCGAACGCGAGCAGCACCACTGGAGCAAGCCTTCCGATCCTCCGATTCACCACGTCACCACCACCAGGGCGACGAGTGTAGCCTATCCGCAATGCCCCGCATTGCACGTGCCCGTACAACAGTCGCGATCCTGCGAGCACGAGTCACCCGACCCCGTCGGAATGCAGCAGAACCCTGGGCCCGACGGGCTGGTACTGCCGTTCGAACAGCACTGGGAGGGCTCCCCGCACGCTGCACCGAGTGGCAAGCATTGCTGACATGTCACGGGAGACGCCCCGCCGGCGCTGATGCACCGAAGGTCGCCACAGCACGCTTTGCCGTTGGCGCATGAAGTGCCCTCGGGCGAGCAGCAGAGCCTCGCGGTCTGATTGCAAGCAAAGGGCGCGCAGCAATCACTGTCGTCCGCGCAGCTATCCGGGGAACCCATGCCGGGACCACGGTTTTGCCCGCAGGTCGAACGATGGCAGGTCCCATCGGACTTGCATGTCGCAAACTGGGGGCTCAAGGTCGAGCAGGTGCCCCACGTGGTCGCATCGTTCTGTCTGCAGGCGCAGTCACACTCGCTCGCGCACGCGTCTCCAATGACCGCTGTGCCCACGGTCGTGCACTGAGCCGCCGACCCGGCAACGCCGCCCGAGCCCGCACTCGACCCCGCCACTCCTCCTGACCCTGCACCGGCGCTCGACCCCGCCGCGCCCGAAACGGCGCCGGTCCCCGCCGTGCTCACGCCACCGGCACCGGCGCCCGCCGCGCTGACACCACCTGCTCTTCCGCCGTTCGCAGCGCCGCCCAACGCACCGCCTTCACCCGCAGCCGCACCACTTTCACCACCCGCGCCGCCACCGCCCTCACCTGCGCCGCCCGCACCTGGCTGAGTGTCGCCCCCAGTTCCGCCGTGGCTCGTCCCGCCGCCGTTCTTCGCGCCGCCAGCGCCGTGAGCGGTTCCACCGGTGCTAGGGCCGCCGGTTCCGGCGGTCGCTTGGCCCCCCGTGCCGCCATGACTCGAACCTCCGCGCGCCTGCCCAGCGCCGCCCGCCGTTCCCGCGCTGTTCTGCTTGCCCGCACCGCCCGACTTGCCACTGCGGTTACCGGAACCGGACCCCGCCGAGCCCGCGTTCGCCCCCGATCCGCCCCGTCCACCCGACGTGTCGTCGTCACCTTGGCCGGCGCACTGAAACAAAAGACCCGTGCCGGCGAGCAGCAAACCAAACGCGAAACGCGAAACGATCATGTTGAAGCTCCCAATGTCGGTGACGGCTCGATTCGATCTGCCCTCCGACCATCCCGACTTCCCGATATTCGCTCCGTTGCGGCGCGAGGGGCTCTCATTCACGCGCACTCGCGCGTGCGGGCACGAAGCTTGCGAAGCCTCCGAGCATGGCGAACACGAAAAACCGGCCGGCCGCAAAAGGCCCGCGCGTCGAAGGCGAAGGCAGCTACAGCGCCACGCGTGACTACAACAAGCATCTCGGCAGCGCGCTCATGGACAAGAAGAAGATCGAGCGCGGAGCCGAAGCGGCCCGCAAAGCCGTCGAAGGTCCGGAGGGGCCCGCGCTCCGAGCGGCCGAAGCGCGGGGCAAAGCTGGCCCGCGCACCGCAGCCAAGCGCGCTCGCTAGCCCCGTCGGCGTGTCGGAAATGTGCCGCCTGGCGCAACCTGACACCGCGGCGGCGCGCTTCATCACGCCACGGCGGGGCTTCAGTGCGCCAGGCCGGCCATCAAATCAAGGCCGACGTGCGCGAGCATCCCGGGCACGAGACTGCGGCGTGCGCGTGCCAGCACACCGAGCCCGACCGCGTAGACGAAGAAGCGTAGCATTGCGGCGCCGCCTTGTTCGCCGTGCGCGAGCGCGAAGAGCAGCGCTTGACCGAACACGCCGCCGGCACGGCTCGCGGTGAAGCGCGTGAGCTCTGTCGAGAGATAGCCGCGATAGACGAGCTCTTCCGAAACGCCCGCGCTCAGCGCCACCAAGCACCAAACAGCGCGCTCGAGGAACGTCGACGGCAACAGTGCCTCCGCGGCCGCGTTGCGAACGCTACCGAACGCCCACTGCCATAGGATTTCACCGCCGAGCAACAGCGACGCCGCGCAGCACGCGAGCGCTACGTCGGTCAACGCGCGTGACGGCGTGTACGCACCGGAGCGGACGAGCTCGCTGAAGACGAAGCGTGCTCGGCCCGCGCGACACACGTAGACCAAAAGGCCCCAGTTCACGAGCAAGAGCGGCACGTACGCGCGCAGGATCAGCGAGCCGTGCGCCACCTGAAGCGCGGAGTGGCGCGCCGAAAGCAGGCTTCCGGTCGCGCTCACGAGCAACATCAGCGCAATGAGCGCGGCCGGGTGCCAGGCCGGCACCATGCTCGGGTGAAGGGCGCGCGCGCCACGATCGTCGCTCAAGACTCTTGGCAAGCTCCTTGCTTCGCTACGACAAGCAACGCGCGGGCCAGCCCGGCGTTCGCAAGGATTGGAGATCACGCAATGTTGAGTCTTTCGTTTGCCGCCGTACCGGTGCTCGCCGCCGGCTGGTCGCTGCTCTACCTGCTTTTCGGAGGCGGCATCGGCGGCGCCGTCCTGATCTTCGTCGTGTTGAAGATGGTCGGCAAATAGCGGGCGGGGGGGGCGAGCGGGCTCAGTGTGGCGGGGGCGCGCTCGGGATCGCTCCGAGCTGCGTGAGGAACTCGCGTGCGTTGGAGTACGTGTTTGCTTCCGAGTAACGCGCACCGTCGAACGCGTCGATGTCGAGCCCGTGGATGGTGAACGGCTTGCCGGTGGCCTTGAGCGGACCGAGCGGCCCCTTTTGCGTGCCGGCAAAGGTGAACTCGAGCACGGCGAAGCGACCCGCAGTGAACAGCCGATCGACTTCGACGTGCATGTCCGGCACCGACGTGGCGTAGAGCTTGTATTCGGCCATCAACGCCTGCTTGCCGCTGAAGTCGTTCGGAGAAGCGATTTCGCGATGAATGGCGTTCGGGGTGAAGGCGCTCTCGTAGCCCTTGGTGTCTTTCTTCGACCAAAGCTCGGGCCAATTCTTGCGCGCGCTTTCGGCGAGAGCCGTCTCCTCGGGCGAGGCGCTCGCCTGCGTCCACACGGGCGGCGCGCTCGGCATGGCGGGCATCGGGCGCGTCTTGCCCGGCGCAAGCCCGAGCTCGACCGCGATGGTCACGTCGTCGATGTACGTGTGATCGAGGCTGATGAAGCCGTCGTCGTCGAACGTCAGGAGCGACGCCGCTTGAAAGCCCACCACCTTGCCCGTTGCCGGCGCGCCCATGAAGGCTCCGGTGTTGGTCCCCCGCGTCACCCACTCGTACGCGACGGTGTGGCCGCTCGCGAACACGCGCGTCACGGCGAGCTTGAGATCGGGGAACGCCGCGAAGAGTCCCGCGTGCTCCGCTTCGATCGCCGAGCGGCCTCGCATGGCGTGCCAACCCTCGGGTGCCGGCGACTCGATGGCGCCGGTTTCGGCGTAGAGAGCGGCAACGCCCTTCGCGTCGTGACGGTTGAAGGCGTCGAGCAGTTGGTCCAGGGCGCGCTTCTGGAGCTCCACGAGGGCCGGCTTGGGGGGCAAAGCGGCTGGGCCGGAGGCCGTCGCGACCGGCGCGGCGACGGATGGCGCGGGAGGCGCGGCCATCGTCGTGACGGGAGCCGGGCCGGGCGCGACCGCAGGTTCGGCGGCTCCGCCGCATGCCGAAACGAGTGCCGCCAATGCAACGCAGGAAAGTGCACGCTGGTTCATGAATCGTCCTCGCGTGCACGTACGAGGGACCACCGCGCTCGGATTTGTGGAAAGGATGAGCGGCGTAGCGGGCGCGGCGATTCGCTGCTATCCCGCGAGACACCGTGAACAAGCGCAGGCGTCTCCTTCTCGTCGCACTCTCCGCCGAGCGCGAGCGACTCTTGCGCGAAGATCCCGACCTCGTGCGCGATCTCGTGAATGCGCGCGCACAATCGATCCCCGGCTCACTCGAGATCGAGGACTGGATCGAGCTCCAGCGCGCCCTCTTCGACTACCAGTGGCTCTCCGGCACGGACGATCCACGCGCCGAAGCGCTCACTCCCCGGAACGGGATGAGCCTCTACGCCGATCGGAACGTCGACTCGGCCCGTATCGTGCCGGCGGACCGCTGCCGCGTGATCGGGCAATGGGTCACGGCGCTCCCGGAGGATTGCATCGACCGGGCGCGCGAGGCTCCCTGGAGCCCCGCCTCGCGCGCGTTCCCGCAGAGCCTCGGCGTCTCGGAAGCGGACGATCACGAGCCCATCGTCGAAGGGACGACGGTGTTCGACCACGGCAAGCGCTTCGACGCGCGCAAGCTGACGGACGCGCTCACGCAACTCCGTGGGTTTTATCGGGAGATCCTGCGGAGCGGCCGGGCCGTGCTCGCGATCAGGTTTCGCGGCTAGGCTTGACGCCGCTCCCTGGCGGCAGAAATCTGGGGTCGATGCGTTGGCTGGTGGGCCTTACGGCGCTGATCTCCGCGTGCGGTCTATCCGACCACAAGGGCGGCGGAGAGCCCGCGTCCGGGGCGGGCGGCAGCGCAGGCGAAGCGACGGCACCAGCAGGCTCGAGTGGGAGCGCCGGCGCGAGCATGCAAACGGCCGCTCCAGGTGCGGGCGCCGCGGGGGCGAACGCGCGCGCTGGAGCGGAGCACCCTGGGCTCCCCACCGCGTCGGCAGGCAACGGCTCGGGAGCCGCGGGCGCCGCACAATCTGGCAGCGCGGGCGCTGCGACGAACGGGAGCGCCGGAGCGGGCGGCACGCCGAGCACGGCAACGGGCGGCACGGGCGCTGGCGGACTGAGTAACGGCGGCGGCGCCCCGAACGCGGCCGCGGGCACCACGTCCACCGCCGACAACGGCGGCGCAAGCAGCGACGCGCATCCCCCCGGACCCTCCGGTTACGCGCTCCACTTCGGCGTCCAGTCCTTCGCCGACGAGCTGATTCCGCTGTTCGACTCCCGACTCGACGGAGCTTGGGGCACTCCGCACACCTTCGAGGCCTGGTTTCGCACGACGGGCAACGTCGCGCCGCTCGTCTCCGCCTACGACGACGACACCTGGGGTGCCGTCTCAATCGGCGTGGTGAACGGCGGCGTCTGCTTCCACTACGAGGTCGGCGTAAACCCGCCGTTCCACGACATCTGCTCGCCGACGCGCACGCTCAACGACGGCAAGTGGCATCACGCCGCCGTGATCGTCAGCGACTCATTATTGCGGATCTTCGAGGACGGCGTGCTCGCGCTCGACGCGTCGGTCGACCTCACGCTGCCGGATTTTCTCGACCGCCTGAACCTCGGCACGGGCACGGCCGGAACGGAAGGACAAACCGTCTTCCTCGACGGTGATCTCGACGAGGTGCGCGTCTGGCGTGGAGCGCGCACCCCGACCGAGATTGCCAATTACCGCGCGACCGAGCTCGTCCCGTCGTTCACGCCGGACAGCGACGGCAACTACCTGCTCGCCTACCTGCGCCTGGACGACGGCACCGGTGCGGACATGCTCGAAGACTTGGGTGCGGCCTCGAACCGCCCGGCCGAGCTCAACATCCACGAGACGGCCGAGCCGTGGATCACGCCCGGCGCGTTCTGAGCGCGACGCGCTTCAGATGTACTCGGCGATCCATTCGCCCGTGAGCTGCCGCGTCGTCACGTTCAGGCGGTTCCACATGTTCGCCACGGCGATGGACGTGACGAGCGCGGAGAGCGCCTCCTCCGAAAAATGCGTGGCAGCTTGGTTCCACACGTCGTCCGGCACCGCGTCAGGGCGATCGCAGATCCGCGTTTCGGCCTCCGCGAGCGCGAGTGCGGCGCGTTCGGCGTCGGTGTAATACGGCGCCTCACGCCACGCCGCGAGCGCGAAGAGGCGTGCGTCGCTCTCCCCCATCTTCTTGAGTGCGCGCGAGTGCATATCGACACACACGCTGCAGCCGTTGATCTGCCCGACGCGCGTGTGGCAAAGCTCGAGCGTCGCGCGCGGCAGGCCGGCAGCTTCCGTCGCCTTGGCGACTTTCAGCAGCGAGTCCCGTACGCCGGGCAGGGTCAAGGCAGGGCTTTTCATACGAGGTTGCATGGTTCCTCCAGGTCCGAGGTGGTAAAGCGAGGCCCCTCCGTCACAGGAGTCGGGCCTCGCGGGTCTCACCGGCATGACCCCGCACGAAGGAGAAAGGTGACCGATGGACGAGCACACCTGGCTGGCCGAGCACTTCGAAGCAGAACGGTCCCGGCTCCTGGCCGTGGCCTACCGCATGCTCGGCTCCCGCAGCGAAGCGGAGGACGCCGTTCAGGAAGCCTGGTTACGCCTGAGCGGCGCCGCGCACGACGAGGTCGATAACCTCGCCGCCTGGCTCACGACCGTCGTCGGCCGCATCGCGCTCAACATGCTGCGCTCGCGCAAAACGCGCAGCGAGACGCACGTGCCCGAACCCTTGATCGACCCCGCGGACGGCACGAGCCCCGAGCACGCGGCGCTGCTCGCCAACGGCATCGGCCTCGCGCTCCTCGTCGTGCTCGAAACGCTCGCGCCCGCCGAGCGCGTCGCCTTCGTGCTGCACGACATCTTCGGTCTGCCCTTCGAGCAGATTGCGCCCGTGGTCGAACGCACGCCGGACGCCGCGCGCCAACTCGCGAGCCGCGCGCGCCGCCGCGTGCAAGCCCGCCACGCGACGCCGGACACCGACATCGCGGCGCAGCGGAGCCTCGTGGAAGCGTTTTGCGCGGCCGCCGAAAACGGCGACTTCGACCGCCTCGTTGCCGTGCTCGCCCCGGACGTGCTCTTGCGAGTCGACGCGGGCGCCCCGGCGGGCGGTTTCGTCGAAGTGCGCGGCGCCGACCAAGTCGCGCGGCGCGCCCAAGCCTTCTCGCGCGCCGGCTTCGTCCGGCACGTCGCGCTCGTCAACGGCGCGCCCGGCCTCGTCACCACGCTCGACGGCAAGCCGTTCTCGGTCATGGCCTTCAGCATGCAGAACGGCAAGATCGCGCAGCTCGACATCGTTCGCGACGCCGCGCGCCTCGCCGAGCTCGATCTCTCGGCGTTCGACAGCTGAGCCCGAACGCGCCATGTTCCCGCGCCGTGAGCATGGTTCTTGGGCCGCCGGTGCGCCGGGTGCGGCGTAGGCTGAAAAGCATTTCCGTTCGACTGCGCGCGCTCGCGCTGTTCGTCGCGCTCCTCGCTTGGCACGCGCGCGCCACGGCCGCGGATCCGCAGGGCGCCGCCGCGCTCGTCGACGACGCGTCACGGCTCGTCGCGGCGCAGGAGGCCGACGGCTGGTTTTCGGACGCGGAGGCACTGCGCGACATCCAGGGGCCGATGCTCGAATCGGTGTGCCGCGCCAGTCCCGACGCACGCGCCGAAGCCAAGAGCGCGCTCGCGCAAGCGGGCGCTCGGGCGGGCAGCGCCCGTGCGCTCTTCGACGCCAAGGGCAGGCTCGACTCCACGGTCAAACGCGCCTTGACCGCGGAACGCCGCGAGCTCTTGCTCGAGCACGCGCTCGCGCGCACCGCCGTCGATTGCCCCTTCTGGGTGCGACCGGAGCCCGGGTTTCGCGGCCTGCAAAGCGACCGCCGGCGTTTCACGCTGAGCTTCGAAACGGAAGGCAACGTCCAAGTCCGCGCCACCGAAGGCGAGTGGACCTATGGCGGCGGCGGCTGTGGCCGCATCCTGCCCGGCTTCGGTTTCGACGGCACCCACACGCTGCTCGCCGGCATCGAGTTCGGCGGCAGCGCGCTGATCCGCCCGCACTCGTCGGCGTCCCAGTTCGTCATCACGTACCTGCCGGCCGTCCCCGTCGTCTTTCGAACGCGAACGCTGCTCTGGCAGTACGACTTGGAGACCGCGCCCATCGCCCTCCTTCAGGCCGACAACACGCGGCCGTCCTGGGGTTTTCGCGTCGGTGCCGGCCTCGGCTTGGTCGGCCTACGCAAGCGGAATTTCCTGCCGTGGGCGGGCCTCTCCGCGTCCTACGAGTATTACGCGCGGGGCGGCGGGCGCGCACCGGCGCACTTCATCGTCACGAGCATCCGCGTCGGCCTGCCTTGGGACCCCTAATGCCTCGGTTCTTCTCGCAGCGAATGACCCCGACCCAATGTTAGTTTCGCTGCCGTGAGACGTTGGCTCTTCCTGATTGCGCTCATCGCGGGCTGCACCCGCTTCGGTCCCGTGTACCCGCCCCGCCCTCCGGAGCGACCGTCGCCGCTCGTGCCGGAGTCGGTACCGTCGCGGATCACGCTGCACGTGTCCGTGACGGGCGCGGCGCTGCGCCAAGCGCTCGACGCGTCGGTGCCGGCGACCGGTGACGGCACGGTGAGTCTGCTCGGGAGCGATCGCGCGTACCACTGGAAGCGCTCGCCGCTCGACGTGTCGTTCGCGAGCGGCCGCGTGCTCGCCCGCACGCTCGTCACGGCCAACGTCGACATGCCGATCAGCAGCCTCGAGGTCGCGTTTGCGGTGCAGCTCTCGGCCGAGCCCGTCATCAACACGAACTACGAGTTCAAGCTCCAGGGCACGGACGTCAAGGTTCAATCCGACGACCGGCGGCTCAAGGTGCTCGACCAGGTCGCGGGAGTGTTCGAGCGCGTCGGCGGCGAAATCGACGGACGTTTGCGCGGTTTCAGCTACGCGCTCAAGCCGCTGCTCGAAGGCGCGTACGAGCGCGTGCGCACGCCGCTGCCGTTTGCGCTCGGTGACGCGAGCGGCTGCGCCGAGCTCAAAGTGCTCGGCTTGGAAGCGGCGCCGCTCATCCTCGCCGACGGCGTGGAGAAGGATTTCGCGCTCATCGTCTCGCCTTCCGTGACGATCCCCTGCTCGCCACCGACCACGCCGGAGCCGCTCCCCGCGCTCGAAAACGTCGCGAGCGTCCCGACGGGGCCCTTCACCGTCACGGTGCCGCTCGTCGCGTCCTACGGCGAGCTCACGCGCGGCCTGAGCGCGGCTTTCACTAACGGCAAGCTCTTCTTCTCCAAAGAGCACCCGTATCTCTTCCTCGAAAAGCCCGAGATCTACGAATCGGACGGCGCGCTCGTGCTTCACCTCCACATCGGCGGCCCCGTGCACGAGCTCGGCATCCACGCCCTCATCGACGGCGAGCTCTACCTCACCGGTCATCCGACCATCGTCGACAACGAAATCGCGCTGCCCGATCTCGAGCCCACCATCGAGACCAGCAATTTCCTCCTGTCGCTCAAAGCGCTCACCGGCGCCGATCGCATCAAAACGGAAGCGCGGCGCGCGCTCCGCGTCGACCTCACCGACCGCCTCGCCGCCGTGCGCGCCAAGCTCTCGTCCGATTTAACCTTCCGCACGCCGCTCGGCTGCGTCACCGGCTTCGTCGACCAACTCGAGCTCGCCGATCTCCACCCGCACGGCTCGTATTTGCGCGCCCACGGCGTCGTGACGGCGCGCGCCTCGGCGTCGATGCCGTGCGCGACCGACGCGTCGACCCCGCCGAAACCCGCGCCGGCAGGCAACTAAGAGCACGGCTCGCTCGTCTGCGTTAGAATACCGGGCGTGAGGTTCGGGAGTGCAGTGGTGGTCGCACGGGTCACGGCTTGTCTTGCGCTCGTCACGCTCGGCTGCAGTGGGCGATCGAGCTCGGATCGAGGCAACGACGGAGCCAGTTCCGCCGGAAGCACGAGCGGGAGCGCAGGGAACGGAGCCGGCGCGGCCGCGAACGCCGGTGGAGCGGGCGGCCGAAGCGGCGGCGCGACGACGTCGACCGGTATCGGCGGCGCCGTCGCGACACAGATCACGCGGTGTCAGGCGGGCGGCGCCGTGACGCCGGCGTACGGATTCACGGACGTGCTCGACACGTACCAGGGCACGAACGGCAGCTTCACGGACAGCTGCGACGCGACGGGCAACCTCGTCACTTACGAGTGCGCGTACACCGTCGAGCTAGTCGGCAATCCGCCCGACAACGCCTACTACGCGACTGGTGCCGTCCAAAGCGGCACCGTGGACTGCGGCGGCCGCTGCAAAGACGGCGTGTGTCCCAACACCTGCCCCCAGAAGGACGACTCAATCCGTTACCTCAGCGTGGCCTCCAACGGCGACGCGTCCTTCGAGGACCAAACGAACGGCTGGTCCTACGCCTGCACCCTCTACCAGGGCGGCTCGGACGCCAGCTGCGTCACCAGACAACCCGGCACCGTAGTCCAAGTCACCTCCCAATCACCCGGCTGCGCGAACGCCGCTTCATTCACGACCGGCGGCACGACGCTGCCACTTTGTTACTACATGACGTGCACGACGACGGCGCCGTGAGGCGCAGCCCTTCCTTGCATCGCGCAAACGCTTGGGAGAAACACTGGGGCACAATTCTACGGCGAGCGTCGGGGATGCAGGGCGACCACTTGTGCGCCATGGTCCGCGGTGCAAGAAGACGCGAACGGGCCGTGAGTCGTTGAAAGTCGAGATGCCACCGAACGTTGCCTCGCTCGTCTCGATCTTCGAGGGCGGAGGCGTCGCGCGCGAGACGATGCGGTCGGTGGATTGGGCGAAGACGCCCGTCGGCGCGCCCGAGACGTGGCCCCCGAGCCTGCGGACGACGCTGGGCATCATTCTCAACTCGCGTCACCCGATGTTTCTTTGGTGGGGCCCCGACCTCATCCAGTTTTACAACGACGCGTACGTGCCGAGCTTCGGTCAGGGCAAGCATCCCGCCGCCATGGGCCAGCGTGGCGCGGATTGCTGGCAGGAGATCTGGCCGATCATCTACCCGCAGATCGACGACGTGATGGCGCGCGGGAAGGCGAGCTGGAACGAGAGCCAGCTCGTTCCGATTTTCCGCAACGGCCGCCTCGAGGACGTGTACTGGACCTACGGGTACTCGCCCGTGCTCGACGACGCCGGCGGTATCGGCGGCGTGCTCGTGGTCTGTACCGAAACCACGGCCGGCGTTCTCGCCGTGCAGACGCTCGAGCGGACCAACGAGGAACGCGCCCGCCTGCTCGTTGCCGCCCAAGCTGCGTCGCGCGCCAAGGACGAATTCCTCGCGATGCTCGGCCACGAGCTGCGCAATCCGCTGACGCCTATTTTGACGGCCATCGAGCTCATGAAGGGCAAGAGCGGAACGATCGCCCAGCGTGAGCGTGAGATCATCGAGCGGCAGACGCGGCATCTCGTCCACCTCGTCGACGATCTGCTCGACGTAGCGCGCGTCGCGGAGGGCAAGATCGAGCTCCGCAAGCGGCGCGTCTCGCTCGCACACGTCGTTGCCCTCGCGATCGAAACCGTCACGCCGCTGTTCGAGAACAAGGGCCACGAGCTCCGTATCGACGTGCCGGCGGAGGGGTTGGAGCTCGACGTGGATCCGGTACGTCTCGCGCAAGTGGTGAGCAACGTCCTCACCAACGCCGCTCGCTACACCAACGCCGGCGGCACGGTGACGATCACTGCGCAGCAACTCCAAGGTCACGCCGTGCTGCGGATCCAAGATACCGGGATTGGTATTGCCCCCGAGCAGATCCCGTTTCTGTTCGAGCGCTTCTTTCAAGGCGCCGCACGCGGGCTCGACCGAACGGGGGGCGGACTCGGGCTCGGCCTCGCGCTCGTCAAAAGCCTGGTCGAGCTGCACGGCGGGTCCGTAAAGGTCGAGAGCGCCGGTCTCGGAAAAGGCGCCACCTTCGAGCTCCGCGTTCCGCTGGCGACGGGTGACGCTCCGAGAGACACGCCCGTGACCGAGGCTCAGCGCATCACGCCCGACATGACGCTCGAACGCGTCCTCCTGGTCGACGACAACGAGGACATCACGGAGCTCTACAGCGATTACCTGCAGCTCGAAGGCTTCGAGGTCCGCACGGCGCACGACGGTCCCAATGCGCTCCGCATCGCCGCGGACTTCAAGCCCACGGTCGCCGTCGTCGACTTGGGCTTGCCCGTGATGGATGGCTACGAGCTTGCCGCGCAACTGCGCCAGCGCGACCCCTCCACGCCGCGCCTGATTGCGATGTCGGGCTACGGACAGCGCGACGACATCGCGCGCACGCAGCGGGCGGGCTTCGAAGCGCACCTCGTCAAGCCGGTGGACATCGAAGCCGTGCTCGCCGCCATCGCGAACAAGGCCTCAGCCGTTCGCTAGGCGCACGCGCCCCGCGGCGATTTGCCGCAGGAGCAGAGATTTCAAATCCGATCGCGCTCGCGTTCCGTATCCAGTGACGAACCACGTTACGCGGAAGGAACCCAACAATGATTCGAAAATCGAGTGACACCACGATGAAGGGTCCCGGCGCGGCGCTCAAGTGTGCGGGCGGCAAGGACGCGTTCGACACCTACGGTGCCGACGCCTTCGTGGCGGTCAACGAAGCGATCGTGACGAACGTGATGAGCGAGCTCGGCGCGAACGGCACGACCAACCTCGGCGATTCGTTCACGAAGATCGGGAGCGGCGACCCGCCAGCCACCGCGGACGATGCGCCCACCTTCAAAGGCAAGCTGGCGGCCTTCCTCGTCTACGCCTACGGCGGCCCCACCAGCATCACCTACACCGACGGCAAGAAGTACTCGGGATTGCAAGACATGGTCGGAGCGCACACGGGCCTCGCGATCACGAGCGACCAATACGATTACTTCGTCACGAACGTCGTCGTCCCCGCGCTCACGAGTAACGGCGTTCCGACGGGCGACGTGACGAGCTGCTTCGCTCCCGTGCTCCTAGACGCCTCCTTCAAGGCCTCGATCGTGGGGCATTGATGAAACGCCTCGTTCGCGCAGCTGCTAGCCTGGGTCTATCCGCCGCAGTGTTGGTGGGCGCCGTCGGCTTCGCGCACACTCCCGCGGGGCGGCCCATGCTGCGAGCGCTCGGTCGCGTCGTGCACGGCGGCTGTCCGCTCGGCTACGACCGGGCGCTCACTCCGGCCGACCGAGAACGCGCGGCGCACGTGTTTGCGAGGAACCATCACGGCGACCGGACAGCGCCCCAGCGCCCTGCGCTCGGCTTCGCACTCGATAAAACCACGCGTGCCGAAATCATCGCCACGATGGCCAAGCAGGGCGTCGCGTGCAGCGCCGCGCGCGGGGCGGCGGATCTCACCTGCACGAACGTACCGAGTGAAACGCTCGCGGGCGCGTCACTCACACCCCCAACACGCAATCTTTGGTTCACGTTTGGAGCGAAGCAGCAGCTGCTCTCGCTCGTCTCCATCTCGCGCGCTCCCGCAGCTGCACCGATCAGCGACGCCTTCCTCGCAGCCGAGCGTACGATCAGCGAGCAAGCGGGAGCGCCCACGCAAACGCACGGCGGAACGGCGCCGGAAGCGCTCGCGGCCGGCTTGCTGTCGCAAGAGAGCGCCGAATTTCGTTTTGCGAACTACTACGCTCTCGCTCGAGCCTCGAACCTCGGGGAAAGCTACTTGCTGACCGAGGAGTATCGTTCGCTGCGCGACTAATGCGTCGTGTAGTACCCGTCGTAGGTCGTATCCGCCGTCACGTTGACGGTACGCGCCTTGGCGGAGGTTCCGTCGTCCCAATGCTGGAAGGCATTGGGCGGATAGTCCGTCAACGTCAGCGTGTGCATGCCGGCCGTCAGCGCGGTGGTGAACGGCGTGAAACCGGCGCACGTGGACGTGTCGCCGTCGACGAACACGCACATGCCGGCGACTTCTGCGTTGCCGTTGTCGAGCGCGAGAGCATCGACGGTGACGTTGAAGCTCGTCGGGCACGCCGGGCTACCCTGCTGTTTGACCCACGCGGCGAAGTCGGGGAACCAGCTCTCGAGCTGCCAATGCGGCTCGGCCGAGTAGTACCAGAAGCCGCCGTTCGAGCGGAACGTGCTGAGCCGCGCTTCGGCGTCGCTCAACGTCTGCGGCGGGATCTGGTAGGGCTGCGGGTTGTCCGTTCCGGGGTCACCCTGGATCGCCAGCCAGCGCCAGCTCGGTTGGTTATAAGCGCCGAGCGCGTCGATGTAGTCGTTCTCCACCGACACGATGTCCGCCGCTTCGAAAATCGCGGGGTCCGGGTTGCCGACTCCAGGGTTCACGATCACGAGTCGGCTCGGGCGACGCTGCTTCACGGCGTTGAAGCAAGCGACGTTGTACGCACTGAGGCTCGAGTCCGTCTCGTCGAAGAAGACGCCGTCGTAGCCGGCGTTCATCGCCGTCGTGATCCGATCCTGGATCGGCACGCAATCATTGCAGCCGTTACAACTCACGTTCGAACAATCCGAGTTCGTATTGGTTTGCCCCTGGCACTCGTTTTGGCGACCGTAATTCATGGGGATGTAGGCCAAAGCCCGGATGCCCGTGGGGCCGGCGCGCGTCGCGGGGTCGTCGAAATGGTAATAGTCCGGCGCGGCAGGATCGTTGTTTGCCGCGACTACGAAGTTGGGGCGCGCCGCGCGCAACGTCGGCATCTCGCTGCTCGTCGTCGCGTCCCCATAGTAGAAGACGGAAAGGCCGTTGCCGTTCGAGCACGTTCCGCTCAGCACCTCGGTCTGGTGACTCAGGTGATCCTGCGCCATATCGAGCTCACCGCAGGCTGCGCCGAATGAAACGAGCGAAGCGCAGGCCAATAACCAGCACGCAGTGCGTGGACACGAATTCATGGCGAGTCTCCTGGGTTCGCTGAGCGGTATTGCTGATCGAACGACAAAGGGGTTCTAAGCAGGTTCCGTTCCAACGAACCTCTCGCCTTCTAAAATCGACCGCTCACTCGAGCGGCGCTCTGCGAACGAGGAGCGTGGCAAGCTGTCGCCGTGGCCGAAACCGCCACGCGCCTCGGGGGCCCGCGGCCGCGCGATTTTTCAACGGACGCCGCCGGATCGCCCCACTGCTGCCTGGTGCCTTTCCTGATTCCTCGCGGTGCCGGCTCCGTCGTCTCGTTCAGCGCGCTCGTGGCGGCGTGCTCCAACTCGCCTAGCGAAGCGACAGGCTCGGGTGGAAGTGCAGTGACGCTGCCAGCAGCCGGCCGCGGCGCGCTGGCAGGCGCTGGCGGAGCGCGCTCTCAAGGCAGCGGCGGCGCACCGAGCACGGGCTCGGGCGGCTCGTCCGCCGGCGCGCTTTCAACGAGTGCGGGTGCGAGTTCGCTCGGTGGTGCTTCGACGCAAGGGGGCGCCTCGCAGGTCGGCAGCGGGGGACTCGCGAGCGGAGGCATGAACGGCGGGGACGTCTCCGCGACGAGCGGGCGCGCGAGCGGCGGAGCTGGCGGCGGGGCGGGCACTTCGACGGGCGGCGTGCCGGGCAGTGCGGGCGCGCCTACCGCAGGCGCTGGAGGACTCAGCGGACCGTGGCCGCCGACTTCGACCTTTCACAATTCGGTCCTGTGGGAGGACCTCGCGGACGTGGAGGTCATTCGCGTCGACGACACGTACTATTACACCGCGTCCAACATGCATTATTCGCCGGGCGCGCCGATTTTGCGGTCCTACGATCTGGTGAACTGGGAATTCGCGGGGCATGCGGTGCCGGCGCTGGATTTCTCCTCGAAATACGATCTGAACGGAGGGCAGGCGTACATCAAGGGGACGTGGGCCTCGACGCTCCAATACAGGAAGAGCAACAGCACCTTCTATTGGCTCGGCTGCATCGAATTTTCGAAGACCTACGTTTACACGGCGAGCTCGGTCGAAGGACCCTGGCAGAAGCACCCGGCGATCAACGACTGCTACTACGACGCCGGCATGTTGATCGACGACGACGACACCATGTACGTCGCGTACGGCAACACGCAGCTCAGCGTCGCGCAGCTTAGCGCCGACGGCTTGACCGAGGTCAAGACCAAGCAAGTCTACTCGTCGAGCGTCACGCTCGAGGGCTCGCACTTTTTCAAATACAAAGGCAACTACTACATCACGCCGACGCGGCCCGCCGACGGGGAGTTCGTGCTCCGTTCGAGCAGCCCGTGGGGCCCTTACGAGGTCAAGACGCTCGTCGACAAGAACGCTGGGCCCGTCGCAACGGGCGGCGTTCCCCATCAGGGCAGTCTCGTCCAGACGCAGAACGGCGACTGGTATTACATGGCCTTCCAGGACGCCTATCCCGGCGGGCGCATCCCGGTGCTCGCCCCCGTCACGTGGAGCAGCGACGGCTGGCCGAGCGTGCAATTCGTGAACAACGCGTGGGCCGCGTCCTATCCGTACCCGAACGTCCCGCGGCCGCCGCGCGCCATGAAGCCGCTCACGGGCACGGACACGTTCAGCGGCAGCGCGCTCGGCCCCGAGTGGGAGTGGAACCACAATCCCGACAACACCAAATGGACGCTCGACGGCGGCCTGAAGCTCGAGACGGCCACCGTCACGAGCGACCTCTACAGTGCTCGCAACACGCTGACCCACCGCATCCTCGGCCCGCAATCGACGGGCACTATCGAGCTCGACGTGAGCGGGATGAAGGACGGAGACAGCGCGGGCCTCGCGCTCCTCCGCGCCGCTTCCGCCTACGTCGCCGTCGAGAAGAGCGGCGGTTCGCTGAAGGTCGTCATGGTCGACGGGCTGTCGATGGACGGCAACTGGAACACGACGAGCACCGGAAAGGCGGAGGCGAGCGCGCCGCTTTCAGGCAGCACGATCTGGCTCCGGCTCGCGGCCGACATCACGCCCGGCAGCGGCAAGCTCGGCAAGTTTTCCTACAGCACGGACGGGACGACGTTCAGCTCGCTCGGTCCGGCCTACGCCATGGACAATGCCTGGCAGTTTTTCATGGGCTATCGCTACGGGATTTTCAATTTCGCGACGTCGGCGCTCGGGGGCTCGGTCCTGGTCAAATCGTTCGATCTGACGGCGCCTTAGCCGCAGCGCTTCGTTCAGTTCAGCACTTCAACGCCGACGAACTCGTTCGTGAGCCCGTCGGCCGCGCCGCGCGACTCGACGTCCGGCGTGCGCTGCACGAATGCCTGTACCTCGGCCGCTTCGGCGAGCGCGGCTTCGGTCCGTTCGAGCCAGAACTTCGCGCGACGGCGCTCGAGGGGCGCGAGGGCGCGTTCACCTTCCGTCGCGTTGACGGCGGCCCAGAAGCTCGCGCTCGAGCGATCCACCTTGTACATGAGCGCGGGATCGAGCTCGGGCAACGTCACGACGCGACTGCGGAGCGCCAGCAAACGCTGATAAGCCTCCGACGCCTCGAGCTGGCTGAAGTCGCGCGAGCGGCCTTCGTTCTTCACGACGACGTACTCGACCGAATCTCCGAAATCCTCGAGCAGCAGCGCGAGGTGGGCGACCGAGTCGAAACCACCGTCCGTCACGTGCCAGAGCACGACGCGAACGTCCATTTCGCGCGCGTAGGTGAGCACGTCCGTGGCGTCGATCCAGCGACGAAGTGCGCGATGGCTCTGCGCCGGGAGATCGACGACGACGCGCCGATCCGCGCCGAGCGCGCGATCGAGGATCTGATCGGCGCTCTCGAGCCGCGCGAGATCCACCGGTTGCGTGAAGTCCGCATAGCTGCGCAGGAGCGCGCCGTGCGACTGATCCGCGTCGAGCGCGGCGAACGCGATGCCGCGATCGATGAACAGCTGCGACAGCAGTCGCGCGACCACGCTCTTGCCGACGCCGCCCTTTTCTCCGCCAACGAGATGCACCGTACTCATGCGAGGGCGTGTCGTTCATCGCGCGTGTGAAGTCAAGCGCGATGAACGACCGATGTTGCGCGGTGTTTCGGCGGAAAACCGCGAAATGCTCGAAGGACGACTAGCGGGCGAAATACGCGGTCGCGCGTCGTTGACCCTTCGTCGAGATCTTCTTCTCGGCGAAGAGCTTCTTCACGGGGAGCGCGAGTTCTTTCGTCGGTGTGCCGATGCTCTTGCCGATCTGCTCGATACGCTGCCCCGGGTTCTTCTTGATCGCGGCGAGCAGATTCTTCGTCAACGCCTCGAGTTCCTCCGGGCTCCGCTTGGCTCCCTTGGTACGTCGTGCGGCGGACGGACGCGCACTCGGCGTGCTCGGGGCGCGACGGCGACCAGCCGGTGCGGCACCGGAGCCGATGGCGGCCCTGAATGCGGCAGCGCCTTCTTCTTGAATGGCGGCAGTCAGGTCTTCGACGAATTGAGTAACGATGGCTTGGATACGGGGGCTCATTGGGAGCGGGAGCTTAGACGAGGTCGGCGCCAAAGCACCTAGAAATCGCTCTAATGAGCACCCGCCTCCCGCCTAAGCGGCAGCGAGGTCGGGCTTTAGCGCCGGCGCGCCCACGTTCCGCGGCGCATCGCTGCGTCGACTTCGAAGGTCGGAGTCGAGAGCGCGACGGGCGCATCGACGAGGATGCGATCGCGAAAATCGTCGGTGTTGCTCGTGAGGCGCACGACGTCCGAGAAGGTCTTCGTCAGCGGCGACGCGACCTTCGTCACCTCTTTTTTGGTCGAGAGCAGCGTGATCGACCTGAAGAGCCGGGGGTGCGCGAGCACGAAACGCGCGAACGAGCTCCTGACGAGGAGATCGTAGTGCGTGAGCGCGGAGCCGTCGGAAAAATACGCGATGGCGCTCGACCCGGCCGTGAGCACCTCGAACCGCGCAGCGTGCGCGCGGGCGAGCCGCACGGAGACGACCCCTTCGAATCGCGCGTAGAGCACGCGCTCGTCGAGCCAGCCCATGAGGATCGCGCCGGCATCGTCGGAGATCAGGCTCGGCGCCGGTTCTGCGGGTAAGGGAATCACCGTGCCCCGCTGTACGACACGCCGCCGGGACTCTTAAGCGTGAACCCTATCGGTCCTCACGTCCGAGAGGCCTCCCGACTCGAGGTTCGCGAGCAGTCGCTTCAGGTAGTCGAAATTGACCGGCTTCACGAGATGATCCGTAAAGCCGGCTGTCCGCGCGCGTTCTCGATCTTCCTCGCCTCGCTGTCCTCGCCGTGAGTTTCGACGCGGATGTCGCTCTTCGGCGGCGAGTATTTTGCGGCGTTGGTCAGCAGGTTGACCACGCACTGAACCAGATGCTCGGGACCGATGCCACGCGGCGCGGTGTCGTCGGGGACCGGACTGTAGGAGCCGGTAAAGTGGCTCTCCTCCGGGAAGCCATGGCGCCTGACGATGAGCTCCATGTCGTCGAGCCACGACGAAGGTCCGCCGTTGAACGGCGTATCGACCATCGGTCCGAGGACGTCGTAGACCTCGTGCCAGCACTCGCGAAACGGTTTGGCGATGATGAATCGCACCACGTTCCGCAAACTGGCCGACCATTGCGACGGATGCCCGAGAGGCGTGGACGCCCAATCGTGCGCGCGAATCAGACTCGCCGCTTCACCTGGGTCGGGAAGGAAATCGAAGCCGTCGCTCATTCACCTCGATCCGATCGGGCGCGATATTGCGCTGCAAGACGCGGATGCATTTTACACGCCAACGCTCGGCGTCCAACGCGAAGATGCATTGGATCGTTTCCGCGCGGAGCGAGGCAAATTGTCTCTCGCCCCGCGGACCGGTCGCGCGCTCAATCCAAGTCAGAGTTGTGCATGAAAGACGAAGCCGGAGCGATTCCGCCATCAAACCCGGCTGCGCCTCCGCCCTCCATGCAGGAGCCGCGTCGTGCGCGGAGACGATGGGGTGGCGTAGCCGTCGCGGTGATCATCGGCGCGCTGATGATCGGTGGAACCGCCGTGTGGGTGCATCGGATTCAAACGGCGGCGCCGGGGCAGCTCGTGCCGTAGCAAGCTGCTTTTGATCGCGTGTGCTGAGCGGTGAGAAGAATCTCGCTCTTGTCAGTGGCGAAGAGTTTCTGTACAGGCTTGCCGAGCAAACGTTCGGGGATCGGGGCGAACGCCCACTTGACGGAGATGAAAAACATGGGGATGCGAACATGGGTCGGGCTCGCGTGTGTCGGCACCGCAGCGCTCTTGAGCGCGTGCAGTGCGGTCGAGGAGCCGGCACCGGGCGGCGAGCAGGTCAGCACCGTTGCGCAACAGAACGTGCTCCAGCAGCCGCAAGCGAGCGACTCGCTCACGACGTACGCCGCGCGCTGTGACGCCGCGACGGGCATTCACGTGCCTGCTTTCAGCTGTAATTCGGGCCTGGCGAGCCCGGCCGGCAATCATTTCACGTTCATCGACCAGAAGAGCTCGATCGACAACATCACCCATGACGGCGGTCTGGACTCCGTCGGTACCGTGACGGGCAATCCCCTCACGCCGGCCGACGTCAACGTCACCGCGAAGCGCATCGACGCGACCGGCGGCAGCTTCGGCAGCACGTCGGAGAGTTTCCGGTTCGGTCACGCCCATTCAGCGGCATCGCGCGGGGCCACCGAGGTCAAGATCGTCAGCTACCAGAGCACCGCCGCGGGGGCCCTCGCCGGCTTGATGCTGCGCACGTACGATCCGAACGTCCCGAACAGCGGGCCGCTCGACAACAACGCGCCGTACGTGATGCTGAGCATGAGCCCGACCGGCACCGTGGCCTTGCGCTACCGCACGACCCAGGGTGCGGCCGTCGTGAATCAAGCGTCCGTCTCCGGCAAGACGTTTCCGATCTGGCTCCGCCTCTCGTGGGAGGGCGGCATCGGGACGCGAGCCGAGATCTCGACCACGCACGATCCCAACTCCTGGCAGCTCATCGGCGTCTCGCCCCCCGCGCCTCCACTCGTGGAAGCCGGCGTCGCGGTGGCCGCAGCCAGTGTCAACTACGACCGGTTTTACTCGACCGCCGCCTGCGATTCCCCGTCCGGCTTGGGCGCCAGCTGTGATTTGAAGAGCACCTTCCAAGTGCTGGCGCGGACCGCCGACGCGATCGCGGTGGCCAACTGTAGAAACTCTGGCGCAATCACCCCCAGCCTGTACTCGGACATCGCCGTCATTCAGTACAATCGGAAGAACGGCGCGCTTTGCTTTTACCAGAGCAACATCATCAACGACGTCGACGAGAACGGCACGTCCGTTTCGGCGCCGAGCGACCCGAACGGCACGTTTGACTGGCTCACGCCGACGCTCACCCACCAGGGCAATTGCACGGGGTGCCATGACACCGGCGGCCTGATCCGCTCCCCCTACTTGAAGCAGACGGGGCTCTTGCCGGATTGGAGAGTCGGCTTCGACAACAACGGCGCGAACCCGCTGAGCTACGTCGGGCACGACTTCCAAAACGACCGCAGCTACACGGTCGCGACCCAGGTCTATACCGGCGACACCGGGCTCAATTGCACGACCTGCCACAGCATGGCCGTGAACAACGTGGACTCCGGCAAAGGGACGTCGATGCTGTTCGCGGACGAGGCCACGTCCGAGCTCCAAACCGCGGGCCCCAACGACATCCCGCACAAGAATCCGGCGAGCGTGACGTCGCCGCTGTGGATGCGTCCGTCGTTCGACTCGAACGGAAACTTGGTTCCTACGACGGTGTGGGACGATGCCGCGAAGATTACCGAGAAAACGGCCTTGAATTACAGGGCCTGTGGTGCGGCACTCCAGGACGCCAATACGGGCAAGCCGGCGGGAACCGAGTGGGACCTCACGCCGATAACGACCTACAGCGACGACAAGAGCCAGATCATCGGCTGCAGCTACGGGCCGCGCGGCTTTCCGTACAGCTCTCCGATTCAGATCCTCGAGGACATCGCGTGGGGCAACGGCGGCTCCAGCACTGGAACGCTCGACAACGTCACGCTCAACTCGGGGCCCGGCACGGACATCTTCGGGACCTCGGACACCGGTGTGCTCGCGCAGACGCTCGTGGCGCCCGGCGACGGCAGGGCGATGGTCAAGGTGACGAGCCTCAAGAATACGAACGAGTACGCCAAAGCCGGCATCATGTTCCGTGGGGACGGCGTCGCGAACGCCGCGAACGTCATGGTGGCGTACACGGCACAACACGGCGTGACGTTCCAATATCGCCCCACGGCGGGGGCCACGACGCCCGCGCCGATCTTCCTCTCGAACATCACGACGCTGCCCGTCTGGCTCCGTCTCGACCGCTCGGGTGAGACGTTCGTCGGCTACGTGTCGACCGACAACCGCACCACGTGGCAGCAAGTGGCGCCGGCCGTCACGCTACCGGGCTACAGCAGCTCGATCCTGGGCTTGGTCAACACCGCGCACACCAATGCGACGCAGCCGGGCCAAGCGACGTTCGAAGACTTCGACTTCACGCACGGGTTCGGCTGGGACCAAGCGACGGATCCGCACGTTCTCGCGGACGTGCCCGTCGGCAGCGGCACCACCGGCTCGCGCACGGAGTGGATCACGCGGGAGTACGTCCACGCCGGCGGCAACAACGGCGGCGGTGACATCCAGAACACCGCCGACAAGTTCTACTACTCGTTCCGGACGTTCAACGTGGCTGACTGCACCACGTGCAACGGAACTGGCCAGCTGCTCACGACGGTCGAAAGCCTCACGAGCACGGCGCAATTTGGCAAAGCCGGTTTGATGATGCGCGACAGCATCGCCGATACGGCAAAGAACGTGTTCGTGGGCAAGATCCCGGGCGGCGTCACCTTCCAGTATCGCGACGCAACGGGTCAGGGCACGACGGTGAGCAACGTGACGACGAACAATCAGTCCACGGACTTCCGGCTCGACCGCACGGGGTCGACCTTCGCCGGCTACTACAAGCTGCACGGCGCAACGACGTGGATCGCGCTCGGGTCGCACACCTTCTCGAGCTTCAACGTGAAGGCGCTGACGGGCCTCGCCGTCAGCACGCAAACCGCCACCGCAACGACGGACGCCGTCTTCTACAGCGGGCACGTGATCGAGCCGCCGGGCTTCCTGTGGCCGAACCTGGTGGCGGAGCCGGACCCCACGCCGCCCCCCACCGGGCGTCCGTGCGACAGCTTGTGCACGCCCCCGAGCACGTTCACGTGGAGCGGCAACAACTTCCAGTCGGGAGCACTCGGCACCGGCGCCGTCTGCATGGAGACCACGCACGCGCTCGCAGGCGGCAACTGCAGCAACGTGACGAGTCCCCGCACACTGCAAGTCAACGGCGTCACGGAGACGTGCAACGGCCAAAACTGGTCATCGGTGCCCGCGGCGCGCAACGGCGGCTATTGCGTCGCACTCCCCGCAGGCCAGACATCGAGCGCGGCGTTCGCCCTCTGGTGAGCGCCCGCCTCACGCCGCTCGCCGCTCGCGTGTACCGCATACGGCGGGCACGCGGGCGGTGCGTAGGCCGCGAGCAGCTCGCTCGCCGCCCCCTCGTTACGGGAGCCATGGGCGCCGGCGCGCAGGCGCTCGCGAAGGCGGGCGTCACGCTCGTGCGTGCCCGCTTAAAAGATCCGCCCACTCGCGAGCAGGCTTGCCGTCGCCATCTTGAACGAGGAAATGAAGCTCCCGTAGCGATCGACGACCATCCGCTCCAAGGGCTCGTTGCAGAAGACGATCATCACGGCCAAGGTGCCATCGACGTAGGCGCCGCCCATTCCGAAGACGGTCTTGATGCCGTTCTCGCGCACGAACGCACTGTCGGCCACGATCTGCCGCCCCATCGCGTCTTGATCCTTCTGGGCGTCAGGAACGTAGAAGATGCCGTTGTTGCCGCCGAGCATTTGCCTCGTCGCGATGGGGCGCCCGTCGTCGAGCGCTTTCAAATCGACGTTCAGATCAGAGAGCAGCTTCGCGACCATCGGTGCCGCAGCCACGGCGTCCGCATCGAGTAGCGGGATCGCAAGGTGCCCGACGGACGTCGTGCGATCACGCCACGCTCGTTTCTTTCCGCTGTCCTGCGAGTCCTCCGAAAAGTCGACGGCGGCGAGCCCGTCGATATCGGCGCGTTTGTTGCCGCCGTGGCCAGGCGCGGGCGTTTGGCCTACCGCGTCACGGGCGGCGTGCTGGACTCGGTGGCCTGTTCACATGGCCCATACGTGTGGGTCAACACGCTCAGGCGCGCGACCTCAGAGGTAGCAGCAGCACGGGTCGCGAGTCTGAGCAGATCGCAAAGCGTGTGGGCAGGCTCCCCGAAGCTAAGTGCTCGTTCAGCAATCCTTGCAGCCTCGTCGAGTCGACCCGTTGCGACCAACACTTCGTACAACGTCGTCGCCGATTCTCTGCCGCGCTTGGCGTAAAACTCGGCAAATTCCAGATCGTTTGCCAATTCCTCTTCGAGAACGTCACGGTTTGCGTAGATGTCTGCGTATGCGTCATGCCGTTGCAGCCATTCCAGAACGGCGCCGAGGAGTCGCCGCCGAGCATCGTGCGCCTGGGGCGCCGCGGAAGTCACCTTAGTCAACAGGTCACGTACTTGATCAAACGATTGAGTCTGACGGCTCAATTCCAAATAAACATCGAAGACCCGTCCAGAGACGTGCTCGGGATCCCTTGCGATTAGCGCCGCGAGATTTCCACAACGATCTTTAATATCGTTCGCCGCAGGTGGATACGTATGTGCTAAGTCTACCAAGTAGCTGACATCCTTGTTCAAGTGGCCGAAACCTGCACCCACGACTCGAGCATCCGCGCCCCGTTGATATTCGTCCAAGCTGCGTTGATATCGCAGCAATGCGCCCTCTCTCGTCATTTCTGGTGCTAGCGGCCGCTCGCTTGGCACCCGCACTTGAGCCGTCGATGGGGCGTGCGCTGCGCACGCGCTGACTACGACCCAAACGACGAGCCACAGCAACGCGTAACGCAACCGTCCCGACTTGCGCGGTTCCTGTCCATAAGACTTTGTGAGGCACCCCGATACACTCATTGACAAGGGCGTTCTCCATCGTGACAATGCTTGAGACATTCTTTGAGCTGAGGCTCGTACGCGTCCTCGCAATCTTCAATGCATTGCACACGTCGCGGGGAGGCGGCGGCGGGAAGGCCTCCCGGAGGGTCTCTGTCGCACGCATCGGTGCACTCTAGCACTTGCTCTTTGAAGTTCTCTTTACAGGTGTCACAAGGATCGTTGCCAATGACCTGCCGACCCGATTCATCAACATAAGACATTGGGTCGTTTGTCGCATAAACATATAGGTTGTTTCCTCCACGGAATCGGATCGGGTCCTTGCTCACCCATCGTCCGACGGTCGGCTCCATGTCCCTCGCCCCAAACCTCACCAATCCGCTATCCCCATCATAAATCCCGCCCGCCAACCCGAACGGCATCCAATCAAGCCCTGTCCCCGTCACCTGGCCAAAGCTCGTGTAACTCGCCGTGAACGGCACATCCGCCGCATTCGCGACGTTCACCACGTATCTCGGTGACCCCAACTGGTCCGAAAGCACCCGGTACGTCGCACCCCCACGCCGCACGTAATCCGGCACGTTGCCCTTCGATGCGTACACGAACTCGCTCCCTTGATGCCTCCACTCGCACGTGCTCGCCCGCGTTGCGGGCTGCGCGCGCGCGGTCTCCTCCTTAATCATGCTCGCCTGCGGCTGCGCGTGATTGGAGGAGACAGGCCTTGCCGGCTGAGAGCTCGGGAGGTGACTGCGACGTCGGTTGCCGAAAGGGGTCGACGTCGGAGCGCTCAACACGTCGCAGACGGTATCACGCTGCGCGCGCGAGCGTCGGGCGTGAGCACGCTTCGCGCCCGGCACGGGGCTCGGGCTTCGCGGGACGCGCACGTTGCGTGCCGTGCTCCATGTCGGCGCACGAAAGGATCGCGCCGCGCACGTCACGCAACCTGCGCCGGGTGGGCTGCGCCCGAGCCCCATGCCGGGCGCTCCAACCAACATGCTCAAGTCTCCTCGCATCGTTTCTCCCGCTCGTAAGCAGCTCCTCGCTACCCGCGCTCAGGACATGCGCCGGTTCCCTTCGGAACCCGAGCGCGTGCTCTGGCGGGCGCTTCGCGGGAGTCGCCTCGGGGTGCCATTTCGGAGGCAGGTCGTTATCGACAATCGGTACATCGCCGACTTCGTCGCTCCGTCGCTCCGGCTCGTCGTGGAGGTCGATGGTGGCGTCCACGCTCAGCGGCGCGCTGCGGATGCCCAGCGGGATCGAGATCTCAGTCGGCTCGGGTTTCAAGTGCTCCGTATGCCGGCGGAGCTCGTCATGCGCGATCTTCATGCGGCCGTGGCGCTCGTCCTGCTCGCCGTGAAAAGCACGAGGCGCTGACCGGCTCCGTTACGCTCTTCGTGTCCACAACAATCAAGGCCAATTCCGAGTGTGGAAGTCGGCGAGCTGACCGACAAGGAGCTCTCCAAGCTCGAAGCCGAGTTCAAGCGCTTCGGCAGCGAAGCGCGAGCGAAACTAGAGGATCGCGCCGAGGGCGGCGCTCAATCCAAGTGAGGGGGCGCGCATGAAAGACGAATCCGGCGCGATTGCTACATCGAGACCCCGCGGCGGCTCCGCGCCGTTGATGGCGGCGGTGCGCCGTGGGCGGAGTCGATGGGTCGGGGTGGTGGTCGCGGTGGTGGTCGCGGTGCTCGTGGGTGCGCTGATGTTCGCGGGGACGGCGGTGTGGGTGCAGAGGGTTCGAACCGGCGGCGCCGGGGCAGGTTGTGCCATAAGCGCCAAATGAGAGGGGCCAGAGAACCAGTGGCTCCGTTCCTCCCGAGCGAGCGGCCAAGGCACGCGGATGGTGCCGTGCCGTGTATAGAGCCTTAGCGTGTAGTGCGCGCGTATGCCATGGTTGCCATTGTCCCAACTCTCGGAGGCTCTGCGAAACCCCGGGGATTCACACTCTCGCTGACGTGGCTGGCAGCGCATGGCCCGCCAGCTACGAACGATCTCTGAACACGAAGATCTGCAAGAAAACATATTGCACTACGCTGACTACGCCCAGTGCGAAATAAAGGCCGGGCCTGGCGCTGCCGCAAGAAATTCGGTCTAGGACAACGGCTCCGCCTAACAAGACTCCAGTGAGTGTAACCAGGATCGTCCCCCGGGTCAGCACCGAGAGGGGAGGCCGGACGCCCGCGACTGTTAGCCCGTAGCTACACGTCGGGCACACCGCGGGTATTCGCTTAGGCCAAGGCTTCCCCGGCACGAAAGGAAATAGTTGTCCGCAGTTCGGGCATGGAATCGGCGTTGTCGCCAGTCCCCAGGCAAGGAAACTGGCGATTGCCATCGTTAGGCCAACGCCCACGTGGCCAGTTGCAGCGAAGTACAGCCCGAGGAATAGCACTCCAATCGCGGAAGCCAACCCAGACGTCTGTAACCAGACGCGCAACGATACGCTCCCTCGACGTCCGCTGCCCGGTCTCATTTCGCTAGGGGACGCCATCTTCGTACTAGTCCTCGGCGAGATCGCCTATTCGCAAATAGGCTCTTGCGGATCTTGCTCGCTGCACACCTGTTCCTGGCACACCGGTTCATCCCAGGGTTGCGGTTCGCACTGCTCCGGCGGTGGCTCTCTGCAAACGCACTGGCCCGAAACCTGGTCTCCATAGGTGCAGTAACCTGACATGTCCGGATCGGAAGAGTCCATGGGAAATGTGTCGCAAACGAGTCTGCTTACTAGGAAGCACGCGATGAAGCCAGCAGCGCCTGTCCCACCCGAAACCCACTTACAGACCTGGCTAGCAACGGTGTGGCAAACAATCGACCTGCCGGACGGATCCTGTTGATTGATGGGGTCGTTGTCCGCGTAAGCGTAGAAGTTAATTCCGGCGCGGAACGCCAAGGGATCCTTGCTTGTCCACCTGCCTGTAGCTGCGCTCAAGTCGCGTGCACCGAATCGAATCAGCCCACTCTCCCCATCGCGCATCCCTCCCGCAAACCCAAACGGCACCCAATCGAGGCCCGTTCCCGTCACCTCGCCAAAGCTCGTGTACGTCGCGGTAAACGGCACATCGCTTGCGTTGCTCACATTCACCACGTACCTCGGCGATCCGAGCTGATCCGAAATCACCCGATACGTCGCGCCCCCCCGCCGCACGTAGTCCGGCACGTTGATGGTTTCCTTTGACGCAAGCTGCCGAGCGGAGAGCGATCTTCCCCGATGTTCTCCGTGTGATCGGCGTCGAAGTTGTCGCCGCGAACTTGCTTCACGGTGCCGAAATCCCCGACGCGAGTTTTTGGCCGAGCTGTCGGTGAAGCCCGACGCACGTCGTGAGCGGCGAGCTGATCGACGTGAGCCGCGGGGCCGTTCAGCCCGGGGCACCACCACGCCGCTGTCGGTGTCGAGCAGCACGACGCCCAGTCTACCCGATGCCGCCGCTGTGCGGGATCTACGCCTTCTCGGCGCTCTCGTCGTCGGGTTCGTCTTCGTCTTCCTCGTCATTTACGAGGGCTCGGGCGAGCTGTTCGTGTGGCGGGAGGGTCTCGGGGTGCTCGGCCTCGCTCTCGGGCTCTTCCACGGTTTCAGGAACCGGCCGTGGTTCGAGGCCCGCCGCGGGGTGCGTCGTCGTGTGAACCTGCTTCAACTGCCGGATCGATACGTGCGTGTAAATCTGGGTAGTCGAGAGCAGCGCGTGCCCGAGCATGGCCTGGATGTAACGGATGTCGGCTCCGCCTTCGAGCATGAGCGTGGCCATCGTGTGCCGGGACAGGTGGCACGCTCCCGTCTTCCCGAGCTTGGCCGCATCGACGTATGCCCGCACAAGGTGCGTCATCGGCAAACGCCGGAAGCCTTCACCGAAGTGGGTGAGGAAGAGCACGCCCTCATCTGGCGGCATCACGAGCCGCGGTCTCACGTCGTCGAGGTAGCGGTCGATCCACGTGAGCGCTCGCTCCCCGATCGGGATCAGCCGATCCTTGCTGCCCTTGCCCAGGCGGATCATCACCGTGCCCCGCTCGCGGTCGATGTCGTAGAGGCGGAGTTTCACGAGTTCGGAGCGGCGCATGCCCGTCGAGTAGAGCGTTTCGAGCATGGCCCGATCGCGAAGGCCGAGGTGATCGGTCACGTCCGGTTGGTGAAGCACGGTTTCCACTTCGGACGCCGTGAGCACGTGCTTCGGGAGCCGCCGTGGTGCTCGCGGCAGTTCAAGCTCGGAAGCTGGGTTCCAGAGCAACGCGCCCTGGCGGACGAGCCAACGGAACCAGTTGCGAACGGACACGAGCCTCGCCGCCTGAGCCCGGAACGTGAGCGGCTTGCCGTTGGCCTTCCGCGAGTGGAAGAGGTGACGCTGGTAGCGTTCGAGAATGGGCAGCGTGATCTCGGTGGGCCTCGTGAGTGACCGGGCGTCGCACCACTCGATGAAGAGGACGAGGTTACGTTCCTCGTTCGCGATCGTGCGCTCGGCGTAATTCTTGACCTGGAGCGCGTTCAGGTAACGGCGAACCCACACGTAGAGGCCGTCGGGGTCTTCCTTGTCGCCGATCGCGATCGGTCTTCGAGCGCCCTTCTTCGGCATCAGGGCTCCGCTTCCAGTACGATCGTCGGTTCGTGTGTCGTCCCGGGGTGTGCGTTCTCGGGCTGATCAGCGGCCAGATCAACGGGGTGGCCGTTTTCATACTTGATCGTAGATCCGACCAGGGTGCTCGCCTCCGGGATGGCTTGCCGAGCGACCGGGCTCGGCATCGCTTCGAATTCGAGTACCGGCCGAGCGTGCCGCGCCGGCTACTCGACTTCTTCGACGGCATCTTCCGAGAGGACGCCGACAAGGCCGAGCGCGTCACGTTCATCCAGGAATTTCTCGGAGCATGCTTCCTCGGGATCGCTCCGAAGTTCCAGAAGGTGCTCGTGCTCTATGGCGATGGCAACAACGGCAAGAGCAAGTTCGCCGAGATCATCGAGCGGTGCTTCCCGGATGGCTCGGTCTGCGGGATCACGCCGCACCGGTGGCGGGACGACTACCATGTGGCCGGGCTCGCCGGAAAACGTCTCAACCTGTGCGGCGAGCTGCCCGCTCGGGAGCTGACCGACTCGGAGATCGTGAAGCTCGTCGTCACGGCCGAGCACCGCGTTCGAGCCCGGAGCCCGTACAAGGAGCCGTTCGAGTTCTTTGCCATCGCTGGCCACGTGTTCCTCGCGAACAAGCTACCGGCCACGTCCGATCAGACGGACGGCTTCTGACGGCGGTTCATCGTCTTGCCGTTCACGCGGGTCTTCATGCCCGGTGAAGAGGATCCGAGCATCGTCGAGAAGGTGCTCCAAGACCGGCCGGCGATCGTGGCTTGGATCCTCGACGGCGCCGTACGCATCCTCCAGCAGGGCCGCTTCACCGCGATCCCTGAATCGACGACCAAGGCGAAGCTCGAATGGCAGCTCGACGCCGACGTCGTTCGCCGCTTCCTCGTAACCGCCACGGTCGACGCCACCGAGGGCACCGACATGCTCACCCTCGAAGCGCTCTACAACGAATGGAAGCCCTGGGCCGACGGCAAGGGCCACCGAAACATGGCCGAGAACACCTTTGGCAGCCGTGTGAAGCAGATCATGCAGGGCTGGGCCCGAACGCCGGACGCTCGACTCGCCGGACTTTCCGACACGCAACGAGCTTCCGTCCTGCGCGAGGGGAGCGTCCATACGAAGAAGGGCAACCGCTACCCGGTGAAGATGCTCACAAAGTACGACGACATCTCATCCGACGAGCTGGCCGACATCATCAACCTCGCCGAGGCTCGGGCTCGGGTGAATGCTGGTGAAGGCGGGTGAAGGATCGAGCCTTCACCCTCTTTCTGGCTGTTTCCGGACACTTCGGTTCCAGGTGAAGGGGTGAAGGCTCTTTTCTGTCCATCGGAGAGGCTCAGAAAAAAACAGCACGGTATTTTTCGGAGCCCGAGGAGGTTGGGCACCGGGAGCCTTCACCGTTTCACCGGTGTCCTAACCCCACGAAGCTGCTTTGTTCTTCGGTGAACCCCGCCCTTTCACCACGGTTCACCGGCTTCACGCGCCCGTGGGCAATCGTGAACTTTCGACCCCCTCGGATCGTATTAGGGACGTGAGAGCCCTACGCGGCACGACTCGGCCCAACAAGAACAAGGCCGTCGTTTACCGGACGTCCATCGTTCACCTCGTCCGCCAAACCCTCTCGGGCGTCGCCGTCGAAATCGAGCGCCTCGGCCATGCCATCGAAGTTCTCGACTCCGGCGTCGTCGAGATGAGAGCCGATGCCGACCCGGACGAGCTTCGGCAGTGTGCCGGCACGCTCCGGGCAGGGGTGCTTCACGTCCTCGTCAGCCTCATCGGCGTCAACGCCGGCATCGGTGCCGTCGAGCTGGCCGCCGACCTCTGGATGCACATCGAGTCGGAGGAGGCCGGACTGTGATCGCCGGAAATCGAGAGCGTGATCGGCGGTGGCCGGTACCGTCCGAAAACGACTGAATTCCGCGAAATTGGCTCATTCCTGAGGAATGTCGGTAGGTTCGGCTCTCCGATTTTTGCACATTTTTCGGTACAGAAATGCCCGCCCCCCGAGCCGCCGTCTACGCCAGGGTCTCCACCACCGACCAGAACCCGGCGTTGCAACTCGACGGTCTCCGCCGCCTCGCCGAGCAGCGTGGATGGAGCATCGTCCGTGCGTACGTCGACCAGGGAGTGTCCGGCTCGAAGGACCGCCGACCCGAACTCGACAAGCTGATGCGGGACGTCCACCGCGGGCGGCTCGATCTCGTGGCCGTTTGGCGGTTCGATCGATTTGCCCGAAGCGTGCGGCACCTCGTGCTCGCGCTCGACGAATTCAGGGCCAAGGGCGTCGATTTCGTGTCGGTGTATGACGGCATCGACACCAGCACCCCGGCCGGCAGATTCTCTTTCACCATCATCGCCGCCGTCGCCGAGCTTGAACGCGAGCTGATCAGGGAACGCACCCGGGCCGGCTTGGCATCGGCCCGCCAACGCGGAGCCCGGCTCGGCCGCCCGCCGGTGACGTTCGATCTGGACGAAGCCGCTCGGCTCCGGGGCGAAGGCCGCTCCATCCGGTGGATCGCCAAGAAGATGGGGTTGAAGGTGGCGACGCTGCACCGGGCTCTCGCGGCCGTTCCAAAAGCCTCGGTTTTCGCGACGGTCGACCCTGAAGATCGGTCCGTCACGAAGGGGCTGAAATCGAGCCCGTTCGTGATCGCCGATCAGGCTCCTTCCGGGGAGGATTGTGGAACAGCCGACCCCTCGTGATCATCAGGGTCGACTTCGACCGCCGTCAAGCACGCCACTGCCGCCGACTCTGTAGAACCGATCAGTTACTTTCGGCCCTCGTCCCCGGAGCACCTTCGGGGCTCGTTTGGTTGGCGCACGATGGTCCGTGGTTGAGGGGGCCAAAATCAGTCGTCGTCATCCTCGGGGTTCGGCTGCAACAGGTAGTCGAGCACCTCGCCGATCGTCTGCGGTTGCCCTGGCCTCGTTGGCGGCTCGACATTAGGTCTGCCGCCGTCGAGCGGACCAAAGGCGCAAAAGGCTAAACGTGACGCCTGGAACCGAGCCCCAATCAAGCAGGAGAGGCACAGGCCACCACCTTCTTAGGTCGGGCGCTGGTGCGAACCCCAACGCCAACGCCCCGGCAACGCCAGCCGCAAATGGGATCCACGAGCCGATCCGACGACGGCGCACGAGCCACGCAATAAGCACCCAGTCGTTGTAGAAAGTTCCCACGGCCCACACCAGAGCAAACAATGCCACTACGACGAGCCGTGCTCGATGTGAGTCCGCGCTCAGCTCAACTAAGTATCCCGTGAGAAGTGCACTCGAGACGAGCAGCCGTATGAGCGAGCGAGACGTCACGGCATAAACATCCTCTGACCCAATAGGCCTTTAATATCGCCGACAATACCCCCGGGCCACTCGAGCGCTGAACGGGCCACCTCGAACTCCTCACCCGACGCGAACGAAGCGAATTCGTTTCCAAGGCCCACCTGCCATTTTCCGGAGCCGAGGTAGTTTGCCCAGTTACTACCGCCTTGCATCACCCAGTCGCCAGCCTCCAGTCCTGGCCGTCCCCAGCGAGCGACCGTTGTCAGGGCGTTCGGATTCAGTGCTTTCTGAATATTGAAAGCTGCCTTGCCAGCGCCGGTTGCGCCGGCAGCGAGTCCTAACGCCAATCCAGCGAACTGTCCTGCGCTATATGAGCCCGAGCATTCGTCGCGGTACCCGCCAAGACCCGCGGCATCGATTATCTTGTTGCTCAATCCAAAGGTGAGCGCAGCGGAAATCCCTGCCGAGAAATCACCCGCGGCTTGCAGAGCTCCGCTGTTGTCCAACGCTTCCAGCCAATCAGGAACACCGGCGAGCAGACCGGTCGGGTCCAGGCGATTTATCGGATCGTCGGCGACATACACGTACAGGTTTCCTTGTCCTCCGCCAAACAGAACCGGATCGTGAGTCGTCCAGCGGCCGGTATGGGGGTCATAGTCGCGAACCCCGAATCTCACGAGCCCGCTATCCTCGTCGTACGCGCCGCCCGCAAATCCAAACGGCATCCAATCGAGCCCCGTCCCCGTCATCTCGCCGAAGCTCGTGTAACTCGCCGTGAACGGCACATCCCCCGCATTCGCCACGTTTACCACGTACCTCGGCGACCCGAGCTGATCCGAAATCACCCGATAAGTCGCGCCTCCGCGCCGCACGTAGTCCGGCACGTTGCTCTTCGCTGCGTAAACGAATTCGCTCACCAGCATCCCGCTGCCGTCGAGCTCCGCCGCCGGCTTCAGTGCGTCCCGGTAGATCCACTGCTTCTGGAGCACCCCGTTCTTCTTCTTCCCCACTCGCCGCCCCAAGCCGTCGACCAGGTACTCGACGAGGTCCCCGTTCGGCAACCCGACGCTCAGCAGGTTCCCGAGCGCGTCGTAAGCGAAGATCCACTCCTCCCCGGTATTCCGATTCCGCTTCGTCTCGAGCTCCCCGTTGGCCGTGTACGTAAAGTCGAACGGACCGTAGCTCAACAGCCGGTCTTGGTCTCTTGCTGCCTCCACTCGCACGTGCTCGCCCGCAAGAGCGGGCTGCGCGCGCGCGGTCTCCTCCTTAATCATGCTCGCCTGCGGCTGCGCGTGATTGGAGGAGACAGGCCCTGCCGCATGTGAGTGTCGGAAGAAACTGCGACGTTGGTGGCCAAAGGGCGTTGGCGTCGCAGGGCTCAACACCACCGCAGGGTATCACGGCTATTCGGCGTGAGACGACCGGCGGCTTGAGCACGCGTCGCGCCCGGCATGGGCCTCGGGCTTCGCGGGAACGCGCACGTTGCGTGCCGTGCTCCACCAAGGTCCACGCCCGAGCGCTCCACGCACGTCACGCAACCTGCGCTGGAAAGGCTGCGCCCGAGCCCCATGCCGGGCGCTCCCACCACATGCTCAAGCCTTCTCGCATCGTTACTCCAGCTCGCAAGCAGCTCCTCGCTACACGCGCTCAGGACATGCGCCGCTTCGCTTCAGAGCCGGAGCGCCGCCTCTGGCGGGAGCTTCGCGGTAGCCGCCTCGGAGTCGCGTTTCGGAGGCAAGTCGTCATCGACAATCGGTACATCGCGGACTTCCTCGGTCCGTCGCTCGGGCTTGTCGTGGAGGTGGATGGTGGCGTGCATGCCCTGCGGCGCGCCGCGGACGTGCGGCGCGATCGGGATCTCGCGCGGCTCGGGTTTCACGTGCTTCGTGTGCCGGCGGAGGTCGTCATGCGGGATCTCGAAGCAGCCGCGAACCTCGTCTCCGCCGCAGTGGAAAGGTTCGGACGGGCCCGCGGCCACTATCCCTAGAGTAGTCCGGCATGTTGCTCTTGGAGCCGCACACGAACTCGCTCACCAAGGTGAGCGAGCGGGCGTCACACCATTCGACGAAGAGGACGAGGTTCCGTTCCTCGTTGACGATCGTGCGCTCGGCGTAGTTCTTCACTTGGAGGGCGTTGAGGTAGCGGCGAACCCACACGTAGAGGCCGTCCGGATCTTCCTTGTCGCCGATCGCGATCGGCCTTCGAGCGCCCTTCTTCGGCATCAGGAGCCTTCCGCTTCTTCCACTACGATCGCCGGATCCGGCATCGCCCCGCGGCGTACATTCTTGGGCTGATCAGCGTCTCGATCAGCGGTCAGGCTGATTTCCTCCTCGATCGTCGATCCGACCGCGGGCCGACCATCCCCCGACATGGGGCCGACCGAGAGCCGCCCGTGCCCCGACCGTTCCTCATCTACGTCCGCCGGATCGAACATTAGCTCGTAGACGACGCCACGTCCGTGACGAGCCGGGTGGACCACCACGTACTCGGATTCGATGAGCCTCCGTAAATGCGTCTTGAGCTGCGTGGTGCCCCAAGCGAGCTGCTCTCGCACGAGCCGCTGCGTGAAGCGGTCGTCCCGGCGATCGACATCGAGCCGACGCGCTTCGGCTGTCACGAACTCGTAGAGCAAGCCGTGAAGCCGTTGGGGTACCGGGGGCAAATCGTCCCACCGCCGGCCGACGACTTCGTTCAAGAGCCTGGTTGCCGTGCGGATTGGCCTCGACGTACTGGATCACTCGGCCCGCGTACTCGACGTTCTTCACCGGCCGCTGGTGCTGGTGAAGAAGCGCCAACGACTCGATCAAGGTGAGGAACTTCCGGTGATCGCGGCGGGCTCGGACGGCGTGATCCGTGAAGTCGATCTCGTCGGTGAAGGGGTTCACGACGACGAGCGGCCGGAGCGGCCGCTGGGCGTTTCGGTGCCGCTCGATAATCCGCTCGCGTTCGCCGGTGCCGATGATGCCCTCAACGGTTTGGTGGTGGCGCTCAATCCGCTTCCGCCTAAAGTGGGCTCTCCAACTGCCAAAGAACATTCCGAGTACGCCAAAAACATCCGGGGTTGATCGTCGGTCCTAAGTATCTGACGGCCTTCGAGGGACTCGCCGGCCTCGGAAAGCTAATCCGCCTAGGGAGACTCCAATGGCAAGAACCACCACGACGTACGGACGGGCATAGGCGTCGGCACGCCGTAAGGCCGTGTAGGCGCCCGCATCAAATGTATCAGGCGTACTCCCTTCGCGGGTATCAGATACGTTCCGCGTGATGTGATTCAATCGATCTACGCAGAGCGCCAGAGTTCCTAATTCGGCCAGCACGACAACTATGCGTACGATTCGGGCATCCGGAAGAGCCAGGACGAGTGCGGTCGCGACCACGATAGCTAGAAGCGCACCTGTCATTCGCCACGACCAAATCGATCAGGAGGTCCACCCCACCCGCCAAACCGATTGTACGCATCCGACGCACCGCGATCAATCAGCTCTATACTCGCTGGATCATCCGCCCCCAGTTCGCTTGGATGCGCCAGGACCCCGCCTAGGTGGGTAAGGTCAGTTCCTGCCGGACCAAGCGTCGCGTAGTTCACGTAGCCAGCAAAATAGTTTCCAAAAGCTGACGCGTTCATTAGTCCGACACCGGGGACATCGAAGTAGTCCCGGCGAAAGATTCGGCTAACCTTGAAGTCGTATTTGCCATCGTAAAAACGGCTTGAATTGACGGTACACGCGCCGAGGTTGCCCAATAGACTCATTGCTGCGTACTCAGCGATCGCTTCATCCAGAATTCGCTGTGTCTCCCATTGATTCCAGTAAATCAAGCCGAACAGATCGCGACGATTAGCGGGGTCGTTGCCCACGTAGACGTATAGGTTCGCTTGCCGCCCGTCAAAAACAATGGGGTCCTTAGCCGTCCACCTTCCACTCGTCGGATCCAGGTCGCGAGCGCCGAACCTCACCAACCCTGAATCCAAATCGTAGTGCCCTCCAGCGAACCCGAACGGCATCCAATCGAGCCCCGTCCCCGTCATCTCGCCGAAGCTCGTGTAACTCGCCGTGAACGGCACATCCCCCGCATTCGCCACGTTTACCACGTACCTCGGCGACCCGAGCTGATCCGAAATCACCCGATAAGTCGCGCCTCCGCGCCGCACGTAGTCCGGCACGTTGCTCTTCGCTGCGTAAACGAATTCGCTCACCAGCATCCCGCTGCCGTCGAGCTCCGCCGCCGGCTTCAGTGCGTCCCGGTAGATCCACTGCTTCTGGAGCACCCCGTTCTTCTTCTTCCCCACTCGCCGCCCCAAGCCGTCGACCAGGTACTCGACGAGGTCCCCGTTCGGCAACCCGACGCTCAGCAGGTTCCCGAGCGCGTCGTAAGCGAAGATCCACTCCTCCCCGGTATTCCGATTCCGCTTCGTCTCGAGCTCCCCGTTGGCCGTGTACGTAAAGTCGAACGGACCGTAGCTCAACAGCCGGTCTTGATCGTCGTACGTCCCCGTGTATGACGTACTCGCAGCCGAGTTCACGCCTAGCGTGCGGTTCCCGTTGGCGTCGTACTCGAAGTGCTCGGCCGCCGCTCCGTTGAGCGTCACGTCCGTCAGACGCCGCAGATGGTCGTACGTGTAGCGGTAGACGTTGGTGGCGCCGCCGATGACTTCCGTCTTCTGGATGATTCGGCCGAGCTTGTCGCGTTCGACGCCCGGGGCGTCGTACGTGATGTCTACGAGCGGCGTGCCGCTGTAGCTTGCCGTCTGCCGCGCGAGTTCCCCGAAGGGGTTGTAGCTCGGGATTTCTCGTGTATTGCCGAGCGCGATGTTGCTCACCAGACCAGCGCCGTTGCGACCGAGGGTCAGCGCATCGGCTCCAGGTGAGTCGCAGTTCGTCGGCGATGCGCACGTGAGAAGCTGGTCGCCGTCGTACCCGAAGACGACTTGCGCGGTGCCAGCGGCGCCAGTTACCGTTTCCGTGAGCCTGTTGAAGTCGCTGTTGTAGGTCCAGCCAACGCTGCCGTTCACGTCGCCGCTGAAGGTCATGCTCGTCGCGAGCGCGCCGTCGTACGTGAAATGGAGGTTGGTGCCGTAAGGGCCGAGGATGTCGCTCGGTTTGCCCGCCCCGCTCGCTGTGCCTGCGGGGTAGTAATTGTAGTCGAGCATGCCGCCCGGGATTTGGACGGTGTCGAGGCGGCCCGTGCTGTCAGGTGTTCTGACGATTTGCACGGTGTCCGGTCGCGTCTCGGTGCGCAGCATGCGGTCGAGGTCGTAAGTGTAGCTGGTCGAGGCGAGCGGGAGGCCTGCGGGAGGTGGCGCGTAGGTTTGCAGCAGGTTGACGGGGGTGTAGGTCATGCCGTGGGCGGGCTTGCCCGGCGGCGTGACGCTCGTGAGTTCACTTTCGCCGTCCCATGCCAAGGCCGTAGAGGCGCCAGCGCGAGTTTCAGTGAGGGCACGACCAAGAGCATCTCGCGTGTAGGTCGTGGCGTCCGACAGGGGGTCGGTGACGCTCAGGATGTAGCCCTTCGAGGCTCCTGAAGGCATGTACGCGTACGACACGGTACGAGCTAGCCCAGCATCACCCTGCGTAGTGTGATCGAGCCGGCCATTGCCGTCATAGAAGTAGCTGAGCGGTGCAAGCCCGCCGAGCTGGCTCGAGACGGGTCGTCCGAGCGTGTCGATGGTTCGGAGCAGCGTGCGGTTCGCCGGGGTGAACGTCTGGAAGGTTTGCTCCGAGCGTGTGTAGCGAGTCGACCAGACGTGACCGTTGACGTTCGTCACGTCGGTTCGGTCGTTGAAGGTCAGGAGGTTCGAGGGATCGAGCGCCGAGTAGGTGCGCGTAGTCGTCGCAGACGCGGTCAAGCCGGAGGGGAGCCTGGTCGTGCGATTGACGACAGGGGCACTCAGGCCGAGCCTGGCGTCAGGCGTTTCGGTCGTGGTGGTGACGGTGCCATCGCGCGAGACGAGCTGGGTGATGCGGTCCGCGCCACTGGTCGTCGTGGATTGAGTGCCATCCGGTGGGATGACCGTGCGGATCTGGTGTCCGTCCTCGTGCACGTCGATCTCGTAGGTCGTCACGTGACCGAGCGCAGTGGTTCGTTCGACCGTCCAATCGGAGTTATTGTCGGAGCGACTCACGGTCTGGGAGCCGCCGATCGAGTCGCCGTCGTCATGCAACCGGCCGACCGCGTCGTAGTGCACGGTGCTCGTGAAGCCGCGCGCATTCGTGAAGCTCGTGAGCAGGCCGTTCTGATACCCCATGCCGTAGCTGTTTCCTTGAGGGTCAATGACGGATTCGAGATAGCCACTGGCATCCAGGGCAATAGTCGTCTGCTGACCGAAGGGCGACACGAACGCAACCGGGTTCCCTGCCCCATCACGGGTAACAGTGGTCACGTTGCCGCTGGCGTCCGTGATGGTGACGACGTGGCCGCTTGCGTCGTAGCCAAAGTGTACGAGCTCGGCGCCGGTGAGCGAGTGCTTCGTGGCAATGTGCCGGCCGAGCTCATCGAATTCGAAGTACGCATCGGAGTTCTGAGACCCAACGACCGAGGCCACCCCCGTGTCGTGCGGCAGTGGGACACCGATGTGGAATGCTTTGGCAGAGGTTCCGCTGGGTGCGTTCTGAACTTGAAGACCATTCGGGCCCATGGCAATGAAGCGTGAGCTATCCACGACTGCTTGAAGCTGCGCGTTCTTGGCGGGCTGACCATTCACGACGGCGGGACCTCCACCTGCCTGCGGAAGACCCGCCGCCGCTTCAAGCAAGCCGCTAGCCGTGAGCTCGGCGACGCGAGGGTAGCCGGCAGTGGGGCCGTCGGACGCAATGTCGCTCATGTAGAGCTTGCCATTGGTGTCAAAGGCGAGGCCAGTTGGTCGTATGTGTGCTCCCGCAGCAAAGGCACCATCGCGCCAAGCAGGCTGACACCCAGCGACGCAACCGTCACCGGCGACGATCTGCCTGACGCCGCTGACGTACCGCACGACGAGGCCGCCGACGTCATCGGCGATACCTCCATCAGGACTGGTTCCGGACAGGATCGCGTACAGGGTTCCATCGGGGGCCACTGCGAGTCCGCGCGGGCTGATGCGAGCATCCGCAGCAAGCTTGTGGGCAGATTCCTGAGACGATGCCCAATTAGGGTCATCCAAGGCGCAACCACCTGCAGGCGATCCCGTCGGTAACGCTAGAGCGGTCCCCGATAACAACGTGTTGACGAGGCCAGCGTAACAGTTGGCCTGTCCGTCGGCGCTGATGCGCATAATGTTCGAGTTCGTGCTGACATACACGCTTCCGTCGGGGGAGACCGCAAGGTGTCCAGCGTCGGGCATCGCCACCTGAGTCGCGAGACCACTCTCGGCAACGAAGAATGAACACGTCGAATCCTGAGGGCAACTGTTCTTACAGGGATGGTCTATGCGGGTGATGGCATTGTCGTTCGGATTGAGTGGACAATAGATGTCTTGGACACCTCGTGAGCCCGCCACGCCACCAATGGTTTTGACGAGGCCGTCTGCTCCGATTCTCCGCACGAGGTGATTGACGCGGTCCGCGAAATAGAGCGTGCCGTCGGGTCCGAGCGCGAGGTCGTTGACGGAAAAGCCGGCGGTAGTCGCTGGCAGGTTGTCGCCGTTGTAGCCGGTCGAACCGTTGCCGGCAAAGACGACTGGTGCCTGGCCTGGCGCCATCTTGTAGATCCGTCCCGGTGGCGCCGACGGGAAATAAACTGTCCTATCGGGTGCGATGACGAAGTTCGGAGTGACGAGGTTTTGGCCGTCGACCGAGCCTTGGGCAGTGAGGTCAAACGAGGGTGGCAAGGCGCTCGCGTCCAGCCGCTCGCCCGTTCCGAGCTCGAGTCGTTGCGGAAGAAGCTCGTGGAGATGCTGAACATCCAGCGTCCAACCACCGAGACAAAGCGCCCTCGCGTCCAGGCCGCCGACCGGAACCGAGTAACGTTCAGAGACAGCAATCTCTCGTCGAGTTTGTGCGACCTGCGGAATGCATTGAGTGCCCAAGCAATAGGACGGGAAAGTGCCCGGCGCCGGAGGGACCGTCACTGTTTGCACGCTGAGTGTTAGCCCGTTCCCGTCGTAGCCGAAGCGACCGGTAGGCGAATAAGTGTATTGATAAACATACCCAATATTCACTGTTGCGATTTGTGTTCCTTGTGGTCGGCGACCAAACGCATCAAGACCTTCCCAATCGAACGTAGTGGTCAGGTTCGCGGAAGCTGGAAAAGACTGGTGGTGCGCGACGCCAGCGATTGTCACATCGAGATCGATGTGAAGTAGGCTTTGTGGAATGCTTGGGCCCGAGAGCGGAACCGTGAGGCGGTTCGAGGCAATACGACCCGGCGCCCGTTCACTCGAGTAGTTCAATGTGTAGGGCGTCCCTGCGATCGGAATTGTCTCACGTAGGATCTGCGATTCACATTCGATGATGGAGTTACCCGATACGCCGGTTTGACAAGTCGCCGTCGAGGTCACCATGCGGCGGCGGTGCGATAGGACCGACGCTGTCTGACGGCGGGCCACCGCCCCAGTTTTCGTCCCACGGAGTGAAGTGTGGAAGCTGCACGCGCCAGAGCGTTCGACCGGGCGCGTACACCTCCGCCATCTTCTGCAATTCGGCGTCCGTGATGCCGAAGGTTGCCAACTGCGAGGGCGGATCGGCGACGTGGTCGCCGGTTACATCGAGCTCGGCACGGCCGCCGGAAACTCCAACCACCTCGATGACTACGCCACTGTCCGATGCTTTCCACTGGCTCGCGGTCGCATCGAAGAAACCGACCGGCACGGTGGTGCCGGCGGGGAAGAGCAGGAAGTTGTCCGTGTAGTAGACCACCGGCGTGTCGAACGTGATGCTCGCCGCATTCGCCGCGACAGCCTCGTCCGCGTTCACGTCGAAGGCGTAGGTGTACTTGCTGGCGCCGGGAAGTGTCCCCGGCATCGCCTTGTCACCGTTAGGACCAACCGTGTACTCGGTGATTCGGACGTTCATCGAGTCGAGCGGCTGCACGGTGCCGTCGGCAAGGTGCATGCTCGCTTGCGTCCCCGCAGGCACGAGCAGCACGCCCTGGCGCGTTCCGGACTCATCGGTTTGAACGGTCGCCTGCGCGACTTGCATCTCACCCGACCCGCCCGTCATGTCGAGCGTCGTCGCTACGGGATCCGGCGGAATCATGACGACGTCCGGAAGCGAGGCGTAGTCGTTCCACTGGCTCGAGATGGAGCGCTGCAGCCGAAGGTAGCCGGCGCGCTGATAGTCGACGACGAGTGTGCCGCCACCATTGACCACCATGTCGAAATAGCCGTTCGACTGCGTCAGCGTGTGGCCGAACTCGGGGTGGGACAGGATGGTGACCGTCACGCCGGACAAGGGGCCGCCGTCGCGCGTTGTCACGCGGCCTCGAAGTGCAACGGCCTGTTCCGTCTGGATAGTGCCTAGCGCTACGCCCTGTTGGATCGGGTTCGTGCCGGTGTACAGCCACTTCAACGAATTGTTGAGGGTGGTGCCGACCGTGCGATCCAAAGTGGAGCACGTCGTCTGCTGAGGGCCGCGGACCGGATCGCACCACTCGAGGGTGCACGGGTTGCCGTCGTCGGTGGCGGTCGAACCGGAAGCAGTGCACTCACCGGAGCCATTGCAGCTGCCGGTGTTGCAAACGTCGACCAGACACGAGGTTCCTTGCGGTCGTGGCGTGTAGGTGACCACACCCGTGGCCGGATCGCAGGTTCCCGTGTTGCACACGTTCGACGTGTCGATCGTCACGGGCGTTCCCGGCTGGCACGTGCCGCTCGCGTCGCACGTCTCACTACCGTTGCAGAGGTCGAAGTCGCTGCAGCTCGAGCCGGCGGCGCGCAGGCTGTGGGCGACGCCGGAGGTCGGATCGCAGCTGTCGTCGGTGCACGGATTGTTGTCGTTGACGCTCAACGGCGTGCCGGCCGTGCATGTGCCGCCCTGGCATGTCTCGGCGCCGTTGCAGACGTTGGCGTCCGCGCAGCTGGTGCCGTTGGAGACGGGCGTGTGGGTGACGCCGCCGGTGGGAGAACACGCATCCAAGGTGCAGGGGTTGCCGTCGTTAACGGTCAGCGGGGTACCGGGTGTGCACGTCCCCGAGGCGTCGCACGTCTCCGAGCCGTTGCAGACGTTGCCGTCGCTGCATGAGGTACCTGTGGCGACCGGGACGTGCGTGACGCCCGTCGCTGCATCGCAGGCATCCGTGGTGCACACGTTGCCGTCGTCGACGGTCGGTGGCGTTCCCGCCACGCAGGTGGCGGACGCGTTGCACGTCTCCGCGCCGTTGCAGGCGTTGCCGTCGCTGCATGAGGTGCCGGTGGCAACCGGCGTGTGGGTGACGGTGCCGGTAGCGGAATCGCAGGCGTCCGTGGTGCAGGGGTTGCCGTCATCGACGGTGACGCCGGTGCAGCCGCCGGAGGACGAGCCGACAGGGGTGCCCATGTCGGTGGCGATTTCCTCGGCGGAGAGGGCGCGGTTGTAGATGCGTACGTCGTCGATGAGGCCGTCGAACCACTCGCCCCAGATGCTATCCCCACCGATGTGGAGAGGGCCGTCGCCCGCGACGATGGGGCCGGGGATGCTCGTGTTCGCGGAGAGAACGCCGTTGATGTAGTAGGTGAGGTTCGCGTCGTCGTACGTCATCGCGACGTGCACCCACTCGTTCAAGGGAAGCTGCTGGTCCGTGAACGAGGCGTGGAGATCATCGGTTTGGACCCACGCGCCCGCCCACACGTCGCTGCCGCCGTCGGCGTTGTCGCTCGCATATAAGGCGTAAGAGAGGTTGAACTCCGTCTCTTTGGCGACGATGACGGTGAAGGGCGGCATCGTGTTCGCGTTGACCCACGCTTCGACCGTCATGCCGGTCGTCAGGTCGAGGCTTGCGCTGTCCTCTACTGTGATCCAGCTGCTGCCGTCGAAAGAGGCCGCTCCGCCGTGCTTTCCGGAGGCGCTCCACGTGACACCCTCCGGCAGTGTTCCGGTGTTCGAGTTGCCCGAGGCGTCATCCGCTATGACGCCGGTGCCTTCGTCAAAGGCGTACGCCGCGACAAGCCCGGATGAATTCAGTGCCGATTGTGTGACGGCGACGGGCGCCGCCTGCGGCTCAGGTCGCGAGCACGCCGCAAGGACGACGCCGCAAACGAACAGACCACCCGTGCTCCAACCCCGATTGAACCAACGACGCATGATTCCGTACCCCGACGCCCGCTCGCGGACGCTCCTCTGAAGAGGTCAGTACGTTATCATGCCGCCGACAAATAAATCTAGACCGAACCTGATGCACTCCCAGCAGTTAAGTCAGGGCGTAGAATTGTCGTCTAACCTTCGGGAGTAAGACGCACGCGTTACAACTGCGGGCGTCGCATTTTGCCATCGTGATCAAACGAGGGAGCGTGCCCGCTTAAAAGATCCGCCCACTCGCGAGCAGGCTTGCCGTCGCCATCTTGAACGAGGAAATGAAGCTCCCGTAGCGATCGACGACCATCCGCTCCAAGGTCTCGTTGCAGAACACGATCATCACGGCCAACGTGCCATCGACGTAGGCGCCGCCCATTCCGAAGACGGTCTTGATGCCGTTCTCGCGCACGAACGCGCTGTCGGCCACGATCTGCCGCCCCATCGCGTCTTGATCCTTCTGGGCGTCAGGAACGTAGAAGATGCCGTTGTTGCCGCCGAGCATTTGCCTGGTCGCGATGGGGCGCCCGTCGTCGAGCGCTTTCAAGTCGACGTTCAGATCGGAGAGTAGCTTCGCGACCATCGGTGCCGCAGCCACGGCGTCCGCATCGAGTAGAGGGATCGCAAGGTGCCCGGCGGACGTCGTGCGATCACGCCACGCTGGTTTCTTTCCGCTGCTTCCGAGAAGGCAGAGCACGCGTGTTCTGCCGGGGATCGGACGGGATTGCTCGACGAGCCGTCGCGCAAACGCGCTCTCCCTCGCGGGCAGTCCCTCGAACGGAAGCACGAGAAACAGCCGCGCGAGCAGGATCGACTCGAACGCCTCGGTGAAGAGGTCGCATACCCCTTGAGCGGCTGCCGAGATTTGCGTGCTCGTCGCCGTCGCTCCGACGCGTACGCGCAGCGCCTCGAGGTCGGACCACTCAGCGGCGGCGAGCGATTTCATCGCCGGACCTTACTTCATCTCGTCCATGGCGAATACGAACCACGCATGGCGAGCCAATCCGCCACAGGGCGCATGGCTGTAAAAGCGGTTCTTTTGAGGGTAGAAACGCGACACTCCCGGGGCGGGGGTCGCTTCCTCGCTGGTTGTCAGAGGCCTTTCTTGTCCGATTGCTCTTTGGCGGCCTCGCTCAAGTGCATGGCCTTGTATGCGAGTTGTTGCAGCCGGCCGTGGAAGTATTCGACGCTGAAGCTGTCCCCCATGTTGGTGACAGTGATGCCGATGGGCCCGACCCACCAAGAAGCCGTCATCGTTTGGCTAAGCGGTGGACCGTAATTCTGCCGCAATTGCGCCATGATCTTGTCGTAGGCGGCCATTTTGAAGCGGTAAGTGAGAGAGGCCGCGTGCCTGCCATTGCCGGTGTCGACTAGCTCGATTTGGGTCGACTTTTGGTCTTCGAGCGGACCGCCCTCCATGAAGCACTGGCGGACGCCGATCTCACGCTGGTGGTCGAACGGCTCGATGCACGTGACTGCTCTCACGTCGAAGCCGGCCGCGCGTAGCTTCCGCTCGAAGACGTTCCCATCGTCCTCGCCGAGGGCGATGTCCCACGGGCGCGGCGGCTTGCTGCGATCCGCCGACAAGATGGAGTGATCGGTCACGCCGTCGGCGGAAAGGTTCATCACCGGGTAGTTCACGACGATTACCGACAGCCGGCGGCAGTTCGAGACGTCCTTTTCGCTTTCGCACTGATCGAGCCCGACGAGGACTTGGGTGTGGCCCCAGCTCCAGAAGCGACGCTTCTCGCGGCCGTCTATGTTGTCCGAAGGTCCGAGCGAAGCTTCGATCGCGTCCGGGAGCCAGGACCATGACGAGCTTGGATAGTCGAACCACAGCTCGTAGACGACGCTGCCGGCTCCGTGATCGTAGAACGACGCCTTCAGTGCTGGATTGTCCTTAATACCTACCTGACTCCAACACGCAATCTTGCGACGCGCGCGCGTCTTCTTCTCTGCCGCGTTCTCCTTGCGCTCGTCTGCCGGCGGCGGCGGGCACGCGGTCTCGGCACCCAGCGCCAGCTTGCGCGTGACCTCAGCCGGGGCGTCGCGACCCATCACGATGTCGAACAGGTCGGGACCGTCCCACCGTTCCTTACGGGGCTCCGGTGCCGGTGGTGATGCCTCCGGCTCGGGAGCGGCGGCAACGCGCGCCTCCGACGGCACGACGAGCGGCACGCGGCCGGACGTGCCTTCATTCGAAGCCGACGCACAACCGACGGCCGTCGACAAAACCCAGCAAGCAAGGACCCATTCTCTCCGCACCTTCATCGGCGCCGATGGTGCCCCGAGTCCGACCCAAATCGCAAAGGGTTCGTTATGCGCTGGCTGAAGCCGTTCGGTTCGTGTCGAAGCTAGGGGTCGCCGCAGCAGCAGTGGTACTCCGGCACACTGTTCGGACTCGCCTTCTCGAACGGATCGGAGCAGCCGTGGACGGTGGGCGTCTGCATCGGATCGTAGCAGTTCTGTACTGTACCGGCCCATTCCTCGGACGCCTCATCCGAGTTCGTGCCGCAGCTCGCAGAGCAAACCTGCCCGATGCTCGCGCAGTACGCGTCGCAGTTGTTACCGCTCACGCCTGGAATCACGCAGGCACCGAAGTAGGGTGTGCACTTGCCGCCGCTACAGCCGTTCGCAGGGCACTTGCGCCCGCACGCGCCGCAATTGTTGACGTCATTGTCGAGGTCCGCGCAGCAGCCGCTCGTCGGAGGCTCACCCGACGGAACCAAATCCACCGTTGCTTGGTAGGTGCCGGGGCAGCAACCGCAACAGCCGCAGTTGGTGGGATTCGTGACGCTGAACTCGACGGTCTTCGGGCTGTAGCCCGGCGCCGTGATCGTGGCGGAGTAGTCGCCGTCAGCGAGTCTGTACTCGCTCGACTCGCACCTCCATTCGCAGGTCGTGCCGGTGAACGCAAAGCACGTCACCTCCAGCCCGCTCCCCTCCACCTTCAGTCCTTGGATCACCGTCGCGCCCGACCCGGGCTGCGGCTCCACCGTCAGCGTCAGGGCCACGAGGCACGCCGTCGCCGGACACAAGCAGCTGCCGCCCGTGCCGCCCGCGGCAGACGCACCGCCGTTCGCCGAAGAGCCACCGGTCCCCCCCGCACCGCCTCCGGCGCCGCTACCCGCGGTGCCGCCGGTCGCGGAGAACCCGCCTGCGCCCGAACGTGAAGTCCCGCCGCTCCCGCCCATACCGCTTGTGTTGCTGCCGCTGCCAGCTGCTCCTGCATTCGCGCCTTCGCCGCCAGCCCCTGGTGCTCCACCGCGAGCTCCTGCGGGTGCGCCACTTGCCGACGTCGCACCGCTACCGGATGCGCCGCTGCCGGCCCCTGCCCCACCCACCGCCGCGTTTCCCGTCCCGTGGTCGGAGCTTTGGGCGCCGCATCCAGCGGCGACTGCAAGCGCCACGCACGACCCGAGAAGACGAAGCATGTTGCTCAAACAAGCAGCAATTCTCACGCCAATGCGAAGTACGCGATATCGCGGGCGGATGAGCTAGCGGTCGGGATGTCCTTGGCTCAAGTTGGCACAAGGCATCAATTCTTTACTGCCGCCAAAGCTGTCGAGAAAGGCGCGAGCGAGGGACCCATTTGGATCCCTCGCTCACCAGCTAAAGCTAAGTGGCCGCCGGACTCGGCGCCGCAGGCGTCGGCTTCGCCCCCGCCCCATTCCCCGCAGTCTGCGTCTCCGTGTCCGCGCGCCGCCGCGCCGACCGCTGCCGGCGCTCGTACGAGCTCGTGAACTTGCGCGCGATGTCCGGGAAATTGCGGAACACGTAGCCCGCGGCGCGCCGCACGCGCTTCACGCGATCGATCAGGAGCGTGAGCAGTCGGTTGCGGAGCGCCAGCGCCTGCCGCTGCTCGTCAGCCGTGCTGTGCGTCAGCGCCGCCGCCGATTGCTGGCGCAGTGAGGCCGCAAGCGTGCGCGCCTCGTCGATGAGCGTGATGTCGAAGCCGTCGAGCTTGGCGAGGGCGTCGCGGTTGCGATTCGCGAGCTCGGCGTAGCCTTCGAGCGCGAGAGCGAGAGCGTCTTGCGACGCGGCGCCCGCGAAGGCGGTTCGGAGGTTGTCGAGCTGAGTGTCGGAGTCGTCCTGCTTGCCGTCGTCGAACAAGAACTCGAGCGTCGACCGCAACTCAGCAAGGACGAACTCCGCACGGTCGAGCGGCGCAGCGTTGGAGCCCTGCACCAGGACCAGGTAGTCCGAGTGCGCCGCGGCCACCGCGAGTTGGAGCTCGCGGATCTCCGTTGCGAGGTCGGCGGTCACGGCTTGTGTGCTGCTCACGCCAGAGAAGCCGGGCATCTTGTTGCCCTTGCTGTCAGTCTTCGGATCCCAGTAGTGCGTGAGCAACGAAGCGACATCGATCGCTTCTCCGAGCACGACGTGCACGGGAGCGCTCGGCTGCGCCTCGTCGGCGGTGGCCGCGAGGGGAGTCCATTTCAGCAGGGCTGCATTGGTTTGGTCTTGAATGGTGTCGGGCATGGCGTTCCTTTCTTCTGTTGTCGCTGCTTGGCCACCGGTCCGGCATGTCCGGGACGGGCTCACCCGTGTCCGGGACGGGCTTACCCGTGTCCGGGACGGGCACTTACGCGTCCGGGACGGCCTCCCGACCCATCGGGATTGCCGTAACAGTGTCCGGGACCCCTTCAGCAGTGATTGTGCCAACACGAGAAATCGCGGCTTTCGCGCGGGTTCGCGCGCGCCGTCCCACCCTGTCCCAGGTCCGACCCCGTCGCCGTCCCAGGTGAGCCCAGTCCATCCCATCAAGGGCTCGCGCTTCGAACTACTCTGGGTCTCCTCGGCGGGCGCAAGAATGGCGGGCGAGTTTGGAGTGCGACTGTGGAGTCCCGGCGCGACGGCGCCTGTTGCGGGACCAACGCTCGACTCGGGAGAGCTCGTGCTCGATCGCGGACTGCTGGGCGTCGACGACGGCAGCGTGTCGCGTGCTGCCAACGCACCGAAGCTCCGAGCAACCGGAGCGAACACCCTCCGTCTCGAGGTCCCGGCGTCCTCGGCTCGCACCGTGCTTGCCATTGAAGGCGTCCGCTTCGAAGCGCTTCAACACGGAGTGCCGCCCAGTGACGACACGTGGAAGATCGCTCCTGGCCAATTGGCGCGCCCGGCGCGCCTCGCGCGAGGCTCGAGCGCGACCGTGGCGCTCGTCCGCCAGATCGACTGGGAGCGAACGGGCAGCACGCACCATCTTCTCGTCCTCCCTCGTTCGGTCAGCATCGCTCCTGGAGGGAGCGCTGAACTCGCGGCACCCGTGCTGATTGTGATCGGCGAAGCAGCCGTCGATCTCACCCCGACGGACACGCTCATTCCGGCCACCGTGCCCGCCGACGTGCCCGTCGCATCCTTCCGAACACAAGAGCTCGACGACGCGCTCCACGACCCAACCGCACTCGACGGCTACGCGCACGTCGTCGCCGGCGGCCCGTTCCGCGTCCCAGAATCAGATGAAGAAATTGCCGCGCACGCTCTGGATACGGTCGCTGCCCGTCTGCTTGACCAAGCCTTTCGCGGCCACTGCTTCTTTCCCGTCCTCGAAGGCGACCGCCGCCCGCGCCTCGCACTCGCTTACGAGGGCCTCACCGGAGCACGTCGCTGCATCCTTGGAGCCGCGCACCCCGAAGTACTCGTCCGCGACCTCCTGACCTGGCTCGCGGCGGACAACCGTGCCGTTAAGACCGATCCCATCCGCACGCGTTCACGCCGTGCATCCTCTCCGCCTGCCCCGAACGACGCGCCCGTGCGCTTCGACACCATCGAAACGCGAAGCCCCGCGTTCGCGCGCGTCCTCGAACAAATCGCGCATGTCGCAGAAACCGACCTCAACATCCTCCTGCTCGGCGAAAGTGGGACCGGTAAAGAGCACCTCGCTCACGCCGTCCATCGCACCTCCCCGCGCGCCGCCGCCCCTTTCCTCGCCGTCAATTGCTCTGCAATCGCCGAGAACCTGATCGAGAGCGAACTGTTCGGCCACAAGAAGGGCGCCTTCACCGGTGCCCACGCGGACCGCCCCGGCGCATTCATCGCGGCCCAAGGCGGCACCCTGCTCCTCGACGAAATTGGAGACGCACCGCTCCGCGTCCAGCTCGCGCTCCTCCGAGCACTCGAAGCGAGAACCATTCGACCCGTGGGCTCCGATGTCGAGCGGGCCGTCGACGTTCGCGTCATCGGGGCGACGAGCCGTGAGCTCAAGGAGCTCATCGAGCAACGGCTCTTTCGGAAGGACCTCTACTACCGCCTCGCCGAGCTCACGTTCGAGCTCCCACCGTTGCGCGAGCGGCGGGAGGACATCCCGACGCTGACGGCGCATATCCTCGGTGCACTCGGGGAGACGGTCACGGTGTCACGGCAGGCTGACGAGGCGCTGGTGCACTATGATTGGCCTGGGAATGTCCGTGAGTTGCGGAACGCATTGAAGCGTGCGGTGGCGCTGAGTCGTGGCACGGGGGTGCTGCAGGCGGTTCATTTTGCGCAGCTCGGCGGAGGCGAGGAAGCAAGCGAGGATGGGTCAGGTGACGTTACGTTGAAGCAGGGTATCCGCGTGCGCGGGCCGACGGACACACCGATTACCTTTCCGGTTCACGTGGTGCGTCGCGCGGACGAGATTTGGCGCGAGCAGGTGCTTCCGGATGAAGCGCTAGGCAGTCGCTACGATGAGCGAGCGTTGAATCGCGCAGCGCTCCTTTGCCTTGCGGCACGCGGACCGCTGACGTCTTGGGCGCGCGCGCTCACGTTTGAGTGGCACCGGCTATTCGGGGAGCGATGGGCTACCTCGGAAGAGGGGCGTGGGTTGCGGGCGGTGTTGCGACAGCTGGGGATGGACCCGCGGGATGACGCAGGGGCGGAACGGGTGTTGGAGGCGGTGGCGAGCGGGCGAAGAGGATAGCGTGCCTCCATTTCCGCGCCGGGACTGGAACGAACTCGGCCCCAAAAGAAATGCCTATGCACTTCTGCGCCGCGCGATGAAGGGACCCCCACTGCGTACGTGATCCTCGAGTTGACTGGTGGCAGACTTCCCGCGCGGCACAGAGGAGTGCCACGCCATGCGCGTCTACATCTCTTGCTCGAGCGGGCAGCGGGCAGTCGGGGACCAAATCTTTCGGACCGTTGCGGGGAAGCTCACGAGAGCGCACACGCTGGAGAGTTCTGCCAACGCGCAATCTCTCCACGACGCGGCAGGACGCCCCCCTGACGTCGTGTTCGCGGTTCTGGGGCCGGGCTCGTCCGGCGACCGAAGCGGCGGGGCGGGCGAGGGGGCCTCTTCATTGCTTTTGGTTGGACCCGTCCTGGCCGCGATGGAGGTCGCGTCTCCACCCGAGCCGGAGCCGTTCGCTGGATCAACAACGGATCTGGAAGAGCTGCTAACGGTCTTCCGCGACTCGGCGGCGCGCTCCAAAAAGGAGCGGGTCCTCTCAATCGCCAAGCGTGCCGGCCAGGTTCTCGTAGTGCTCGCCTTCGGCGGCGCGGCTGGCGCGGGAGGAACGATGCTTCACTACGAGCAGCGCGCCAACGTCAACTCCGGGCAGCAGGCGAACACCAACTCCGGGCAGCAGGCGAACACCAACGTCGTCGCTACCGGATCAGCCGTGGTCGCCGCACATGGCAGCCGGATCGATCAAAATCAGCGGACCGACACCACTTCAATCAACATGCCGTCGCCCTGCAACACGGGCGCAGTCGCCACGTCAGCCTCCGCCAACCCCCAATGACGAGCCCCGTTGCTTGGCTAACGCTCGCAGCACTGCTCTGCGTGACGATGCTGACACGTCAAGCGCCGGCGCAGGGCTCGCCACCGACCCCGGCGCCGGACAACGCGATGGTGGCCTTCGACCACGGGAGCATCAACGTCGAGCGGACGATCAACAACTACCATATCGTGTACGGCCAGGCGCTCTCCGATGCGCAGCTTAACGCGATCCTTACGCGTATCAACGAGGGCACCAAGGGAGCGATCGCGGCCGTTGAGCAGACTGCCGTCGCGCGCGACGTCATGAGGCAACTCGATATCCTCAGGTCCCAGGTGAGCAAAGTGACGCGCCTGCAGAGCGACATGTCCGACGAATTGACCCGCCTTGCCGGGCTTGGGACGAGCGCTGTGAAAAACCAGAACGAGCTGAAAAAGCAGCTGGGTGAACAAGCGGAGCGGCTAACCACGATGCAGCATGAGCTCGAGACGGTTTCTCTCGACGAGGCGACCGCGACGCGAAAGCTGGGAGAGCTCGAGGGACGCAGCCAAACGCTGCACAGAGACATCAACGCAGCCATTGCGCGTGACATTGAAATCGGGAACTACCACGTCGCTGCGTTTGTCACGGGAATGAGCGGGGCAGCCATCGCGGTGACCGGAGCGATATTCGGGGTGGTCGCCCTGGCCGCAGTGGGCCGAACCGACGATCAGTGCAACGACCGCAACGTCTGCACTCAGCACGGCGTGGATGTGAGGCGCCAGGGCATGAAGGACGCGACCGTCGCGAACGTTCTCGCCGGCGTCGGGATTGCCGTTGCCGTGGGAGGCGTAACGATTCTGCTCTGCACCCCGAAGCCGATTGCATCGAACGGCAACGTTCCGAGAGCGAAGGCGCAGCTCCTTCAAGCAAGCGGAAGCTTCTAGGGAGGAGGGGCGCGTGCGACGACGTTCCCGCAGTATCTCATCCCTCACTCGCAATCATTGGCTTGTGCTTCTCAGCATCAGCTGCGCCGACGTCGTCGGGTTGAAGGAGGGCGCCCTACAAGGGCCGTGTCACGTCGACGACGACTGCGCTCCGCGCTACGGATGCTACATCGATCAGTGCAAGACGACGTGTTCGGCCGACTCGGATTGCGGCAGCGGCTTCCGCTGTCTTAAAGCCTCCGGGACGAGCCTCTGCAGTCCCGCCGGTCCGTGCACGATGTGCCCTGGCGATGCCGTTTGCGCCGACACTTGTCGAAGCAGGTGTGTGGTCGACGGCGAATGCAATGGCCAGCAGGTCTGTCAGCTCGATCTCTGCTACAGCACGAGTCCAGAACACGAACCTCCGGCCTCACCGATGGCAGGCTCGTCAGGCGGCGGCGGGATCCCCATGAGCGGGGGTCAAGGAGGCGGGCCAACCCTGGTGGGCGGAGCGGCCGGGAGTAGCGCGGGCGACACTCCGGGAGGTGCCGCCGGCGAATCCGCGGGCGCGGCCATTGGCGGCACTGCTGGTGACATCGGTGGTAACGGCGCCGCCGGAAACGGCGGCAGCACTGGCGCGCAGGGAGGTGACGGAACACTCGGCGGAGCCACCGGAGAGTCGGGAGCTGCTGGTATGCCTAACGCGGGGGAAGCGGGTATCACGGTGACTCAGGGGACACTAGGCCAACCAGGTGACGGATGTTCGGTCACGGCGGAGTGCGGAGGGCAGCTGACGTGTCTCGATGGTCACTGTTGCACTGAGGCGCAGTGCCTTGACTGCGAGGCGTGTACGGGTCCCGCCGGCACCTGCAGCCCTATCCCGCTCGGTAGCGTGGACATGGAGCCTCCAGATACCTGTGTCGGTAGTTCCGTGTGCAACGGCAGTGGCGCGTGCAAGCTCGACTACGGCGAGAGCTGCGGAGGCGATAGTGACTGCGCGTCCAACGAATGCGCGCAGAGCGTCTGTTGCGCCAACGTTTGCAATGACAAGTGCTACGTGGACACGCAGACCGACCACGACAACTGCGGCCAGTGCGGGCACGCCTGCAGCGCGACGCGGCACTGCGAGCAGGGACAGTGCCGCCTCACGCCCATGAAACTCTCGTCGGGCCTCGCGGGCAAGCCGTACCGCTTGGGCGTAGGAGGCGGCTACGCATTTTGGACCGTGCGGGACTCCACCAATCAAGCTCACGGCATGGTCTGGCAGCTCCAGATTGGCAACACCCCCACACCGATCGCGACCCTGCAGAACGAACCCACGGCCATCACGGTAAACAACGGCCGTGTCTTCTGGGCCGAGTCGGACTACGACGCCATTCATAGCCAGGCCGTGAATGGGGGTGACGCGAATGTCGTCAAGTGCGGCTTTGTGACTTTCCTGCAGCATTTCGCCGTTGACGCGCAATACATCTACGTTGCGGCCGGGTACCTATTTCGCGCCACCTACACGGACGTCGGTCAAATGACCCAGCTCACCGCAGATTCTTACGGCTATGCAAATCCAACGGCAATGGACGAATACTCGCGCCTCTATGCAGCAAGTCCCGACGGTATCGTGAACATCTCGACCACGGACGGAACGCCGCTCTCCACGGTGGCGCAGGGGGCGAAACCGATCGAAATGGCCGCCAGCCAATGGTTCGTGTATTGGTCCGAAAGCGACGAGGTCATTCGGTCAGCCCAATTGGGAGTGCCGAACAGCGTTCAAAGCCTTGCGACAGCAGACGATGCGGTAGAAGAAATCCTGGCCACATCGGGCGCGGTCTACTGGACCACGTCGACGGGCGTCTGGGAGTGGGTTGGTGGCGAGCCTTCGAACATCCTCCCCGGGGACTTCGGGTCACGAGTCGTACTTGATTCAGGAAACCTGTATTGGATCGCTCTCGACGATTCGAGTCAGTACGGGCTCTTCAGGGCGCCCCTGTGACTCGCCGGCGCCTGCACCTCCATGTCCCGCGGCGATGTTCAAAGGCTGTCCTCGGCCTACTCCGGCGCCGACTCGCCCGCTAACAACGAGCTCATGCTGTCGTGAAACACCGTGTTCGTTACCACGAAGAAGAGTCCGCCCCGCTGGTTCTGCGCTGCCGTGCAGTTACCCGACAGCGAGCCCTCTTGGTTCATGTCGCCGAGGATCACGTCGCCGGAACCCGCCGCCGTGCCGACACCGATCTTGGCGTGATTGCCCGACTTGCTCGCGCTTCCTTTGAAGCCGATCGAAGCGCCCTGCCAGTTGCCCGACGTTGCGATCTGAACAGCGCCGGGTTGACCCAGCGCATTGTCCCAGCAGGTAACACGCGCCGCTGCGGTGACGCTCGGGAGCTTGTGCGACTCCCACCATGTCGCTGTTCGCAGGGGCGCGCCGCCGAGGAGGGCCGACACCATCTGCCATGGGGGCACGCGAAGTGCCGACGGCTTGGACAGCAGACGGACGCCGCTCGATAGAACGTCGTTGGTCGGTGTCGCTACCGAGACAGGCCGACCGAGTGCCTGGACGAGCCGCTGAGCGTCATCCGGTCCGCCGTTGCGTACGACCTGAGGGTTATTCGGATCCGTCGCCACGCTCGCGTTGCCGAGCGCGGCGAGCACGATGAGCAGGTCAGGATGGGTCAGCCTCAACGCGAAGAAGTGCTGGCTGACCAAAACGTTGTCGTCGTGCACACATCCCAGCGTGTTGCCGTCGCTTCGCGGGTGGTCCTTGCTGCCGGACGCCGGCCACGAGGGTGTGCTGACCTGCAGGACGACTCCCTCCCCGTCGGAGTTCCAAGCGAGCATGCCCTTCGAATGTCCCCAAGGCGCGCCGCAAGAGTCCGAACAGCCGGCGATCCTCGGGTCGCGATAGAACTGGTCGTTCCAAAGAACGTAGAAGTAGCTCCCGTCGTAGACCTGAGCGAACGTGGAACCGAGAGGGTCGTCCGCGCTTCCTTCCCCGAGGCAGGAGGCGTGCATCTGCAGCTGTGGAGCGTCGCTCGCAGCAACGGCAAACTGCTCGGACTCCCCAGTGGCATATTTCTGGGGAGTGCCTCCGAAGGGGCATGACTTGGGCGCCTCGCAACCCGGGAAGGTCGCCGCGTTGAACTTGAAGGTGAACCACCAGTCGACGGGGTGCTTCGTCGCGACAAGGGGGACCGGCGCGCTCAGGGGTTGCGAGTGAGCGCTGCGTTCGCTCGCGCGTGCGTCACTGTCTGCAGGCTCGTTCGGCGCTGCGCTGGGGGCCGCGCTGCTGACCAGCGCGGCCGTCGCGACGGCAGGCGGTTCTGGAAGCGGGGGTGCGTTCCTCTTCTGCGAGGCGCAGGCGGTGGCGAGGGCGAGGAGCAGCAGCGAACGTCCAGCGACGAACGCCGCGTGGTCCCTCTTCCATGCATGCATGGTTGCCGATTGCGCTGGTGCACGCGCGGCGTCAATGCTCAATGATCGAGCGTGCTAGGTCTTGCAGAAGGAATCGCGGCTGAACTAGCCGATTCGGCCCCTGATAAATCCTCAGCCGCAGGCTGTCCGGACGAGTAAACACGACCCAGGAAAGCGCCGGATTCGCGGCCAACGCCCGTGCAATACAGAGTCGCTGGTTCTGGCCGACAGAAAGAGTCGCAGCACTCTCGTCCAGTCGGTCGTGGACTCCCCCAAAGTACAACGATTTCACGCAACGCTGGAGCTCCTCCGCAACCTGTCGTTGGGGTCATCTTCGATGCCTTCAAAACCCTATGGGCTTGGCGTGATAAATCTACATCTCGGCAGAAGGGGTTTGAACTCGACTCGTACTAACCATCGGGACGATTCGCTCCGTCGCAAAATGCCGCCGCTAAGTATTTTCAGAATGCAAGCCTTTATCACATTAACTCAAAAAACAACTAGAGCACCAACGACATACTATGCGCTACTAGGTACGCAAGTCATATCTGAGAGTGGATATGACATCGCCGCGGGGCGACGGGCTGGGGCAATGGCCTCGATCATCGGTAGGTGGAGGTTCAAATGGGACAAAAGGTCTTCTTGTGTGCGTTGGGGTTCGCCACATTGGCGGTAGCGTGCAGCAGTCAAAGCGCCGGAGACTCGAATGAGCCACAGACGGAAGGCGCTGCACTCAATTCGAGTGCCGCAACTGACGGCACGAATGTAGTCGATATTTCGTCGGTGACCGATCTGTCTGAGTACATGCTGCCGCCGGGTGCTGGGTATTTGATGCACAAATCATGCGTTCATGAGGTTCCGAACCACGCGCACGTTCGTCATCATCGTGACACCGGCGTAGTGGAAGCACTCGCGGCGGACGGCACTTCTGTTAGTTATCAGCCGTGCACCAAACCAATGATTCGCAAGCCGCTTTCGGCATCTGATTCAAGAACGTCACTCCAAGCGCCGTTTACCAATGGGTGGGTGGCATGGTCCAGCGCAGCAGCGCCGTACAATAGTGGCTATGAGTGGTTCAAAGAGGTCAACGGAACGTGGTACGTTCCAGCTAACCCCTCCCACAACGGGGGCCTTCTTTACTTCTTCAACAGTCTTGAGCCGTCGGACGGGTCCGAGATCATCCAACCGGTATTGCAGTGGGGAAGCAACGGCTCGTTCGGAGGCAACTATTGGAGCTACGCTTCGTGGCACGTTTACACGGACGATGGGGGCGGAGCGTATTATTCGCCGCCGCAGTCTGGGGCTGTCACGGGCGACTACATGAACGGCGACACATGGGCAACAAGCTGCGAAAGTGCGGGCTATTGCAACTGGGAGATTAGGACGTATTGGCAGCACGGGGACGAGGCGCACAGCTACGAGACTGACATGTTCCTTGACGCGTTCGCCTATCCAAACGGCATCGACGCGGTCTTCAATACCGCGCAACAGGGTGTCTTGGAGAATTACAATCTAACGTCGTGCAATCAGTATCCGTCCGACGGCTCGATTGAGTTCTTTGATACCTATGTCTATGAGCCAAAACCCACGAACATTAACGACTTTAAAGAGGTCTGGTCTTCAGCCAGTTGGTCGGGCAGCAACGCGTCCGGTGTGACGTGCGGCCAAGACGCCGTGGTTTTCAACCGAGCAGTGTTCATCGACTACTGAAAATTAGTTGCAGCGGGAGTGGAGCCGGCCGATTTGTCCGGTTCCACTCCCGCAGCCGGCGAGCCTTGGCGCCGTCGTGAGGCGGGTGCTACGGATCTTGCGTCTGGCTAAAGTTTCACGATGGCGCACGCTGACGCGCTGGGAGGAGGCCCGATCATGTTTCGATTTAGCGGGAATTCGTGGCACGTAGCGATGTTTTTTGTGCCCGGGTTGGCGTCCTGTGGCGGTCAAAGCGCTCAAAGTGGGAGCGATTCCAACCGGCAGGCGATTGCTCTTTCTGCCGCTGCTATGGGGTCCACCGTCGATGCGAATCTCGGTCAAGAGATTGATATTACCCTCCAGACGCTCGGACCCGGTGAGTACGCCACTCCATCAATGTCGTCCGATAGCGTCCAGTTTCTGGAGGTAACTACTCCGGCGGCTCGAAATCCCGGCGGCCCGACACAGGAATTTCGCTTCGAAGCCGAACTACCAGGGACGGCAGTTATCACGATCCCGAACACAGCCAAGAGCCAACCGTTCGACGTCACGATCACGGTCCAGTAGCGCCCGACCGCGGAGGACATCCCAGGCGACGTCTTCGCCGCTGCGGACGTGGCCTGCGCCGCGACTACTCTTTCGTCGTGCGCGGCGGCGCTGCGTTCCGACGGGTCTTCTCCTAACGACGGCCACCGCTGAGCCCCGTCTTCCGCGCCTCGCTCTTCGACACGGAAGGTTCCCGCTTCGCCAGCCTGATTCTGATAACGGCGGCCTCGACCGTCGGGGCGAGCCGCGTGTCCAGCGTGATCAGCCTCATCAGGCGCGATGTCGCCTCCTCCGCGTGGCTCCAGGCCGCCTTGTGGCCAAGGGTTTCGGGGTCGCCTCGGCCGAGCTTGAGCGCAAGCTTCAGCTTTTCGCCCACCTCCGCTAGCTCCTGCGGCACGTCGAACAGCCCCTCCCTCTTCTTAGCCGCGTACATCGCGCGCGCGATCCCGAGCAGGTCTCGAACCGACTCAAGGGGAACGCGCCCTGCACCGCGCGCCTCACGGCGGTACGGATGTCCGACGGCATGATCGTCGGGCAAGACGCCCCTAGCCGAGCGCCTGGGCGCCTCGCATGCGACCGTCCGGCGCCTCGAACAAGCTCAGAGCGACGGAGCTGCAAAGAATCGAAGCAAATCAGGGGAGCGCGGCAAGCAAGCAGTAGACAAAGACAACGACCATGGTCAAGATCCAACCCGCAGCAAACGCCTTTCCGACCCAAATCCACATGGTAGACAGGCGGCTGGATCGCCCATTCTTGCGAAAGGTATCATTCAATTTACTCTCGATAGAAAGCGGTAGTGTCGCATTTTCGGCATCATCTTCCATTGTCTTCGATGCTTGGTAGAAGAACGTAAACAGGGCATCCTTCTCCCCGAGGCCAAGCCGCTCTTCTGCGTGGGCGATGATTGCTAGGGCCACATCAAAAAGGTATCGGCTGCGCTCGACCATGCGGATCCACGCAACGGTCAGAACAAGGCCGACTGCGGCGACGCCAATGCCGCCCACGGGAATCAGATGCCAATCGTCCGGCTGCTTACGAGACAGCAAAGCGAACAGCGCGGCGATCAAGCCAACCTGCATCAAGACAAGAAGGTTGTTTCGCGTCCAAAATAGCGTTTCCTGCGTACAGTGAAACGAAGTAAACTGTTTGTACGCATCCAAGGCAGCGCGATGTTCGTGACCCGTTTCGGAATGTGCGGGAGCGGCCGAGCCCATCCCCGGATTGGCAGTCATATCACTGGTTTTCAACACGGCACCGTCACCACGGCAAGGGGGCGGAGGCAGCATGACAACCGGCTGAGGTGCTTCGGACCTGGCTGCAATCGGCTAACGGCGTGAATTCCCCAAGGGAACTCGTTGGATTCGCGATGCACGCCGGTAACGCATACTAGAGAAATGACTATCTGGAATCGTCAACATCTCGCGCGCGAGTGGTGCTAGCCATCTGTGGAGCCAGGCAGGGCGCGGTACGAACTTGCGGGAGCCATGAACATGCGAGAACCCTCACCAATTGCGTTATCGAAGCCGGCGCCTTCTCCAGTGAGTGTCGAAAGTTTGACGAGTGCGTCTGTAAAGGCAGCCGATGAGGGCTCATCGAAGCTCGTGTCGGACGCCCCTGTCGAGAACTCCGGAGGCAGCACCAGCGACAGTCCTGTTGCGTTGGCACTTAATGCGACTCAGGAAAAGCCGGCGGTTGCGTCCTTGCCCTGGTGGCGCGACTTCAAGCATGTCGTGGCTCTGCCTCCGCTGATCACCGCTCTCGTAACAGGAGTCGCCGGACTTTCGTCTGTCGCTACGACTTCGCATGTCGAGCAGAGTAAGCTACAAGCACAGGCGAAAGATCGAGAGAATCAACGGCAAGCAGAGCAAAATCTTCGCCAAGATAAGAACTCCGCGGACGAACGTGCGCTCCGTACCAAATACGTAGACCTCGCGCTAAATCCGTGCTTGGGAGTTGATCATAGCGTTAGAGTCTTTGGGTATTTGGCGACGGTTCTGACAGACCCTATGCAAAAGCAATGGGCGCAAACGGAACTGAAGTCAGCTGAGGATAGAAGGGCCGAAGTCCGATCGCTGAAACAGCAGCTCGACAAGAAGCGCGCCGACTCAATTAGCTATATGCGGGATCAGATCGTGCAAGCAAGTACAGGGACTAAGGCCCAGTGGCTTGTTGACATAATCGGCCGTCAGCAAAAGACAGCGAACGACGAGATCGAGAGCCTTCGCAAGCGCATCGCTGAGGCTGAGGGAGACAACTGTTCGCAAAAGGAAGTGCCCTCCGTGCCGCCAAGGCCTTGAACGGGAGAGAACTACGTGGGGGAATTCCCTTCGCGTTGCCCGCGTCCCCGCGTCTCTGGGCTTTGCTCTACTCGCCCGCGGTCGGCTGGCACCTGCTGCGAATGGGGAGCAAAGACGTATGGCACACCACTGTGTACTTCCATTTCTCGAGGACTAGCGGCGCGCGTGCAGCAGCCCTCAGCTCAAAGCAGAAGTCGTTTCGTCGTCGGGAGCCGCGACTGCGAATCGAAGTACTTGGGCCACTTGGGCACCCAGCTCCTTCTCTACTTGCTGAGGACCGGGGATATTCGGCTAGTGCCGCACCGGAGCCGAGGCGGTCGCCGAGGGTGGTTCCGTGTTCACGCACGGCGTTGCTTCCGTGGCAGGCAGAGCCGCGATGACCGCGTTGCTGACCTTGTTCACCGCGATGGTGAGTGCCGCGCCGAGCGCCGAAGCCACCTCCGCCGCGGGATCCGCCGCCGCGGAGAGCGGCCGCTCGACGACGATGCTCCGTTCCAGGGACGCTTGCCGGTCGTCGTGCAAAGTGAAGCGCAGGGCGAGGCGCACGTGCGGCTCGGGATCACGTAGCTCCTCGAAGGCGGTGAGCTCGACGTCGAGCGTGTTCGCCGCGCCGGCAACGATGCGCCGCACGTGCCGCCGCTCGAAGAGCTCCTGCTCGAGCGCGCGGCGCAGGTACTCCGCCGGCTCCTCGGTCCAGCGCCGATCGTCGTAGTAGCCGACTTCGGACGTTCGCACGCGGAAGGACATGCGCTCTTCCAGGTGCGACGCCGCCCCCACTTCACCGAGCCTGAGCTCGAGCGGTGTGCTCGCGACGGGCGCCGGCACCTCGTTGTTCGAGCCCTGCGCTTCGGGGCTGTAGTAGTGGGGTGCAACGACCGTCCCTTTGGACAGGAGCGCGCAGCCGCTGGCAAGCAGCCACAGCACCCCGAAGCCGAGCCGAGCGGAGGCGCCGGTGCGGTTCATTGGCGCGCCGCCCCCGCACGGCCTTTGAGCAGCATGTCCGGATCGCGCTCGAGCGTGTCGACGAAGCGCTTGATCGAGCGCGCCGCGCCGCGCATGTCGCGCATCGTGAGCTCGAGCTCGGGCCCCACCGTGTGCGCTCCGCGCGCCACTTCGTCCACCGAGTTGGCGGCGCGTTCGGCGCTGTGCATCAGGCCCTTGTCGCTATCCATGCGCTCCAGGATGCGATTGACGTTCCCGAGCGTGCGATTGAGCTCGGTGAAGCTTTGCTCGGCGCGCGAAGCGAGCTCGCCGGCGTGCAGCGCCTGCAGCTGCGTGTTGAGCTCTTTCATCGCGGAGCTCGCATCCGTGAGTGTTCCGCCGGCACGTTCCGGCAAGCGCTCGTCTTCGACGTGATCCATGAGCCCGTTCAATTTCGTGACCGTGCCGAGCAGCGCGGTCGCGATGTCGGGGAACTGATTGGCGGCACGTGTGACCGAGTCTTCCAGGTTCTTCATGGTGGAGGGACTCGTGAGGATGGTATTGCGCGGGACCTTGAAGGGCAGCGGCGCTTCGACCACCGCGGGATCCTCGAAGAAGTCGAGCAGGATGAATTTGACGCCGGTGATGCCGGTCTGCGACAGCTGCACGCGCAACTTCGGCTGCATCGCGAGCTCGTCCTTGCCTTGGCCTTTCTTGTGCAAGCCGGCGCGGTCGAGCTGAGTCAGCGAGAGCTCGTTCGTGATCTGGACGTGGCGGTGGTCGGGCGCGACGTCGATGGCGGAGACGCGGCCGATGGTCACGCCGCGGTATTTGACGGGCGAACCGACGTCGAGGCCCTGCACCGATTCATCGAAGAAGGAGTAGTAACTGACGGTGCGGTCGTTCCACTCGCGCGCGCCGAGCAGGACGATGGCCGCGAGAACGAGGCCGACCCCCGCGAGCACGAACAAGCCGAGTTTCCAGCGATTCGTTCCGACGGCCATCAGCGCACCCTCGCTTCCCGATGAAAGAACTGGTGGACCTTGGGGTCTTCGGAGCTCGCCTTGAGCTCGCGCGGATCGCCCGCGGCGATGATGCTCTTCGATTCCTTGTCCAACATGATGCAGTGTTTCCCTACTTTGAAGATGCTCTCGAGCTCGTGGGTGACCATCACGACCGTGAGGCCGAGCCCGCGGTTCAACGCGTTGATGAGGTCGTCGAGCTCGGCGGCGCTCACCGGATCGAGGCCGGCGGACGGCTCGTCGAGGAACAGCAGCGTGGGCTCGAACGCCATCGCGCGCGCGATCGCGGCGCGCTTTTTCATGCCGCCCGAGAGCTCGGCGGGCAGCTTCTCTTCGTGGCCCTCGAGGCCGACGAGCGCCAGCTTCGCCTTGACGATGGCGCTGATCGCTTCGGTCGGCAGGTCGGTCCACTCCTGCAGCGCGAACCCGACGTTTTCCCCCACCGTCATCGAGCTGAACAGCGCGCCCGACTGAAACATGACCCCGAACTCGGGCGCCGCGCCCTCGAGCCGAGGCGCACCGGTGGTGCCGATCGCGATGGTCCCGCCGAGCGGCGTCTCGAGCCCGATCAAGTGGCGGAGGAGCGTCGATTTGCCGCACCCGCTGCCGCCGAGGATCACGAACACGTCGCCGCGTTCCACCTCGAAACTGGCGTGCGCCAAGAGCACGTGCTTGCCCCAACCGAGCGTGAGATCCTGCACGCGGATGAGCGCGTCGGTCATAGCCCGAGCGCTCCGAACAGCAGCGTGAACACCGCGTCGAGCAGGATCAGCGTGAAGAGGATGAACACGACGGCCGAAGTCGTGCGCCGGCCCACACCTTCGGCGCCGCCCGAGGTCGCAAGTCCTTGCTGGCACGCGATCATGCCGATGGCGGTCGCGAAGACGACGCTCTTCAGCGCGCCGCTCCAGACGTCCCACGGCTTCACGGCGCTCGTGATCTCCACCCAATACGCCGAAGGCGTGATGTGCAGCACCGTGGCCGCGACCACGAGTCCGCCGAGGATGCCGACGGCGTCGGCGAGCAGCGTGAGGAAGGGCGCGACGAACACGAGCCCCAGGATCCGCGGCATCACCAGGTGCTGGAGCGGCACGAAGCCGAGTGTGCGCAAGGCGTCCACCTCTTCGGCGACCTTCATCGTGCCGAGCTCGGCCGCGAACGCGGCACCGGTGCGCCCGCACACGATGATCGCCGTCATCAGCGGCCCGAGCTCGCGCGTCATCGACACGCCCACCAGATCGGCGACGTAAATATCGGCGCCGAACGCATGGAGCTGCAGCGCGCTCTGATACGCCATCACGAAACCGATCAAAAAATCGATGAGCAGGATGATCGGCGTCGCGTCGGCGCCGGCGCGCTCCATCGTCAGCGCCGCGTCGCGGACGTTGATGCGCTTCGGATGGCGCAACGCTTGCCACGCGGCGGTCACGAGCTGACCGAGAAAGTCGAGCATGGCCACGACCTCGTCGAACACGTCCACCGTGGCCTGTCCCACCTGCTCGATCGCGTTCCTGGCCCGCCGCACGCGGCGCTTCTTCGGCTTACGGCGGCCTCCGTACAGCTCGACGATGCGGCGCACCGACGGCGACCCGCCCGTGAATTCACAGTGCACCCGGCGCGCCTTGAGCTCGCTCCGCAAATGCACGAGCAGCGCCATGCACGCCCCGTCGATCACCTCGACGTGCGAATTGTCGATCTGCACGCGAGCTTTGTCGCCGAGTTGCTCGAGCAACTCGCTCACGCGTTTCCAGAGCGCGGGCGCCTCCTCGATGGTGATCTGCCCGCCAAGCTCGACGCGCACCCCCTCCGGCATCTCGCTCAGATTCCACGTGAACTCGGGCTGGTAACCTGCGACGCGACTGATGCGGTCGCCGAAGACCGTGGGGGCGTCGAGCCAGGCCGAGTCGGCGGTATTCACCCGCGTCATGCGCGAGCGCCGCGTCGCAAGCTCTGGCGAGCAGCTGTCATGCTTCGCCCGTTAGCAATTGTCGTGCTCGGACTCGCACCGAGCAGACGCGCCGAGAAGTCGCTATTAAGGCGAGGCGCGCTGTCCCGGCGCCGCTAAATGCCCCGTCGTGCGCCGCCCAAAGCAGCTAGGGAAAGACGCTTTGCGACCGCGGCTCGAGACTTGCACCCGAGGCCGCACGAACGTGCAGCCGCTTGCTCTCCACCTCCCGACGCGGACCATCCTCAAGGGCCTTGCGTGGGCCTTGCTCGTGGCGGCGGCTCTCAGACTTTGGCCGGAAATCGTCTTTCTGAGCCTTTCGCTGCTGCTGGCCGTCGCACTCGACCCCTTCGTGGCGACGCTCGCGCGGCGCGGTGTCTCGCGGGGCGTGAGCGTCTCGCTCCTGGCCGTGATCCTGATCGTACTGTTTTTGCTCATCATCGTGTTCGTGGTGCCGCCGCTCCTGAAGCAAGGCACGGACATCGCCGCGAACTTTCCGGCGTTTCGCGCGCGCGTCGAGCGCCGGATCCCGGCGGACGCTCCGACGCTGAAGACGGTGGTCGGGCAAATCTTCTCGTTGCCGTCGGCGCCGGAGGTGGCCGAGAAGCTCAACCGGCCGCTCATCTGGGGTGAGCTCGCCGTCGGGCTCGTCACGCGGACGACGCTCGTCCTGATCGCGACGCTCTACCTGCTGCTCGACGGCAAGCGACTCTACGCGTGGCTCCTCGCTTACGTGCCACGCCGGCATCGCGAGAAGATGGCCGCCACCGTCCCCGAGGTGTCGGCAGTCGTGTACGGCTACGTGCGCGGGCAGCTGCTCACTTCCGTGTTGTTCGGCTCCTTCGCCGCAGCGGCGCTCCAGCTCCTGAAGGTGCCGGCGGTCATCCCGCTCGCCGTGCTCGCTGGCCTGTGCGACGTGATTCCGGTGGTCGGCATCATCCTCGCGATGGCCCCGGCCGTGTTACTCGCGCTCACCGTGTCCCCGCTCACGGCGGCCATCGTGGCCACTTCCTACATCACGTATCACCTCTTCGAATCGTACTTCATCGCGCCGCGTGTTTATGGGCGTGCGCTCCGTCTCTCGACCTTGGCGGTGCTGCTCGCGCTCATCGTCGGCGGCGCGCTACAAGGCATCTTGGGCGCCGTCATCGTCTTGCCGCTCGTGGCCGCGTATCCCATCATCGAGCGGATCTGGCTACGCGGTTATCTCGGGCCGGAAGTGCTGCTCGACCACCGCGCCCTCGCGACCGCGGCCGAGACGGGCCGGGACACCGCGATCGAAGCCGTGCTTCAGGGTGAGAAACATCCGGACGAGACCTCGTCCGGACGAAAAAACACCGGGTAGAGCGCGAGCATCCCGTAAGGGAACATCCCGAGGTTCATCGTCAGGGCGATGCCCGCGTGCAGCGACGCTCCGACGGCGAGCCAAACCCAGCGGAGATGGAAGCGCCGCGCCAGGTCACCGAAGCGCCCTCCCCGGGACGGGCGATGCTCGAGCCAGGTCCACAGCAGGATGAGCGGCGAGCTCACCTCGAACGCCATCGTGAGCAACGTCCCGAGGCAGGCGAGCGGATAGAACAGCGCGAGCGACCCGGGCGCGAAGCGAGCAAAATGCGGATCCCCGAGCACGTCCCCGACGGCGGAGAAACCGCCGAACGGACCCCACGTGTGACCGCGCTGGTGCCCCGCCGACACGTAGACCCAAATCACCTGCAGGAAGAGGAGATAGCGCGGCCACGCGGGGATCGCGCGCGGCTCCTTGCCTCGGCGCTTTCGCAGCCAGGCGTCGACGGACCAAGCCTCGCCCGCGCCCGAAACGGCGAGCACCGCCAGCACGATGTGCAGCAGCGCGTCGATGCCGTCGCGCACGGGCTGGCACGCCTCGACCTCGATCATCGCAAACACGAGCGCGACGCTCGTCAGGCGATACGCCGCGCCGAGCGTGAAGAGCACACAGGCGAGCACCGCGAACCACCAGAGGCCATACGCCGTCCCTTCCGACGCGCCGAACACGCGCATGACGAACGGCGCGGGCAGCCCGCTCGCGTCCCAACCGGCGCCGCGCGGCGTCGGCGCAAACAGCAAGGAGACCACATTGAAGTAACCCGCTTGGCAGAGATCGAACAGCAGCGTCGACCCGAGCAAGAGGCGCACGAGCGCGAGCGAATACGGAGCCTCGCGCCGATCCCAAAATCGAACCCAGCGTTCGATCACGGAGTCACGTCCTCACGCCGCACGAGCTCCTCGTAGGTGAAGTGCCCGCTCGGTTCGAACCCCGTCCCATGCGGCAAAATCGCGCCTTGCTCCATGCGCACGCGCACGTTGCGCAGGCGCGGATAATCACGGAAGGCTTGGCGCGCGACCCAGCGCGTGAACGCTGGATACGAGCTCGAAATCCAATCGTGATGCGGGTTCCAAATATTCAAGACCCGCCGGTATTCGAGGGCTCCGGCGAGGTACGCGTGGTCCGAATCATGCGCGCGATAGAGCAGCCGCCACGCCCCATTGGCCGCGCGCCCCTCGATCCACATGCGGTAGCGCGTCCCGCCCGTCCCCGTAAAGAGCGCCCAATCCTCCGAGGTAATACTGAGCGCGCCCGCCGCCGGCGCGAACGGCGTGAGCACCTTCTGCTGCACTGACGGCAACAGCAGCGCGATGCGGGCCAAGGAAGGCGGCCACGCGCGCACCAGCTTTGGAATGCGCGCGGGCCAGCCGGCGACGAACGCGAGCACGAGCACGAGCGTGATGAGGGTCGCTCGGATGTACGGCCACCGGCGCTGCACTGGGGCCGGAGGGTATCAGAGGGGCGACGGCGATGACTACTCGACTAGGGTTGCCGACGCGTGGTCCTCGCGTGCTAGGAGATTGGGTTCATGGACCTCGGAAGCTCCATCGGCGAACTCTTGAAAGATCTGGTTCGGCTTCCTAGTAGAGCCGGCATCGATCCCTATGGCCCGATCCTGGAACGACTCAAAGATTGGCTTGGCAGACACAACGTTCCCACTCAGCACCTGACCCGCGACGGTGAGACGGTCGGGCTGGTTGCGATCGTCGAGGGAGCGGCCCACGCACCGATCTTCATGCTGAACGCGACGCTCGATACGGCGGGCTTCGGCACCGAGGAGCGCTGGACCGCCGCGCCTACTTCTGCCGCTGTCCGCAACGGCTGGTTGTACGGTCGAGGCAGCGCCGACAGCAAGGCAGGCGTCGCGATTTTCGCGCACGTGGCCGCCGAGCTCGTAGCAAATCGGGAGAGCTGGGCGGGCCAGCTAGTGCTCCTCTTCGACCTCGACGAGCACACGGGAAATTTTGGCGGCGTTCGTCGCTATTTTGAGTGCGGAGCTTTCCCGACTCCCGATGGCGTGTTCATCGGGTACCCTGGTAACGACCGCCTGGTTGTCGGCAGCCGAGGATTCGCTCGCGCCGTCGTCACGGTTCACGGCCGCTCAGCTCATTCCGGCGGCACTAGTAATCGCGGGGTGAATGCCGTCACACGCGCGGCCCAGCTGGCGTTGGAGCTTTCCGGCACTCGGCTGCGGGAAGGTCAGGCGAACGATTCTGAATCGTTCGGCTTGCCGCCGCAGTTGACCATTACCGAGATCCGGGGCGGCCAGGGCTTCTCGATGGTTCCTGACGAATGCCTGCTTTCAGTCGACGTGCGCTTGACGCCGTCGTTCGGCGTCGAGGATGCGCGCCGCGTCTGCTTGGAGAGCATCTCCCGCCTGGATTCCCTCGAGCCGGAGTGCCCGGCGACCCGCACAGAATGGCTCCCCAGCTGGCCCGCCTACCGCATTTCCGACCAGCACCCGATCGTGCGTGCGCTCCGCTCCACCGCGGAGGATGAATTTCAGCGCCTCACGCCGACGGCTGTCGTCGGGCCCTCGAATGTCGGCAACTACCTGCAATCGCTGGGTGTAGCGGCGACTTGTGGGTTTGGTGCAACCTACCGGAACATTCACGCAACAGATGAGTGCGTCGAGCTCGCGAGCCTCGAGCCCGTCTATCGGGCTTACCGAGGTGCGCTCCAGAAGCTGTTCGTTCGCGCATGAGCGATGCATGAGGAGGGACCCCAATGCCGAGGGAAGTTTCGACCACGTCAGCCGAGAATGTGACGCAGGACGTTCCGCGGGACGAAGAGCTTCGTCTCGCCCTAGTGATGAATGGCGGCGTGAGCCTGGCCGTCTGGATCGGAGGGGTCACGCACGAGATCAACCGCTTCGCCGGCGAGACTCACCTGGTTTATCGGTCTCTGCTCGAGCTTACCTCGACGCGCGCGCGCGTTGACGTAATCAGCGGCACGAGCGCCGGCGGCATCAACGGCGCGGCGCTCGCGCTGAGCTCCGTCTACGACACATCGCTCCTTTCACTGCGCAATCTATGGCTCAACAGAGGCGCATTCTCGGATCTGCTGCGCTCTGCCGACGCGAGAAACCCATCCTCCCTACTCGACGGGGATGGCTATTTCTTGCCCGCACTTTCGGAAGCATTCCGTGGATTGACGGCCGCCGCACCGCGGCTCGCGGACGCGGCACCCATGGATTTGACGATGACGGCAACCATGCTGCGCGGCGAAGCCCACTCTCGCCTCGACGATTTCGGCGAGCGAGTCGAGGACGTACACCATCGCGCTCTGTTCCATGTTCAACGCGGACCACGCGATCCCTTCGCGAAACCGGATGAACTCGTCAACACGCTGGCGGAGGCTGCGCGTGCCAGCGCGTCGTTCCCCGTCGCGTTCGAGCCGCGCTTCTATGACAAATCCCGTTTCGTCAACGCCGTCACCGGCGCGGCGCCCGTGCAAGATCGCTACTTGATCGACGGTGGCGTGCTCGACAACAAGCCGCTTCGCAGCGCCCTCAGCGCGATCTTCAACATGCGAACGACCGGCAACGCGCGACGCGTTCTCGCGTACGTGGTGCCGGACCCTGCTGCAAACGCAGGAACGCTTCCGGACACGCTCGACGCCCCACCCTCGCTTGCGGAGGTCGCGACGGCGAGTCTCCTAGGTATTCCATCTTCGCAATCGATCGCCGATCAGCTGCGCGAGATCGACCTTCACAACGCTGCCGTGCGCACCCAGCGACACAGCTTCGCGTGGCTCGCTGCGCAGCTCAGCAGCTCCGCGCTCGCACCCCTGGCGGCCACGCTATTTCCGGCGTACCGCGCGCGGCGAATCGACGGTCTTCTGGACTACGTGCTCGATGAGATCAGTGCCGGTCTCGCGGACGCACACTCTAGCGGTGAGCAAGCGATGGCGAAGGGCGACACGTCCAGGTCGGCACTGGGCCTTCGTACGCGAGAGTGGTTGAAAGCGTGCTGGAAGAAGCCGCGTGACACGCGAGAACCCTGGGCGGGGTCCATCCCTTCGCACGTGGGGAGCTGCGAGCTCAACGCGGACGGAGCAGCAGGCTGGGACTGGGGACTGTTCACATTGGAATTCGTCGCAGGGGTGACGCTCGATCTCCTGCGGAGGACACAGCGGCTCTGGTACCTCGCGCAACCAGACGGCGCGGCGAGTACGGCACGCAGTTTTCCGAGCATGTCCGCCTCCGTCAGGGACGAAGACGACGAAGCGCTTCGGGTCGCTCGAACCCACGGCGGACCAGGATCGACAACGCACTCAGGAACCCTCCCCGCGCTCTGGGCCGAACTGAACAGGGTCTACAGCCACCCGCATTTCGCGCGCGACGGTGCGTCGCGAACGATTCGCGCAAATAAGAGGAATGCCGGCATTCTCAATGAGCTGCATTCGCTGGCACCATCCGAACAAGACGCCGACTTCGAAGAGCGGCTTGTTAACTGGCTCGACGAGAGCATCACGAACACGTCCGAGCAGCAGAACCACTGGGGGGAGCTCGCACGGAAGCTCGCGCATGTCCTGTTCATGCTCGACGGACCCATCAGGGAAGTTCTTTCATCGAAGCGCACGTTGCGCCCTGATGAAGCGGCAGCGAAGGACGAACTCACGCGACTCCGGACCCTACTGTTGGACGGCGCGAACCCGAGCGAGGTATTGCGCCGGCTGCTCTACCTCGAAGTCATTCACTACTCGATGGCAGGTCGTGCAGCGCATCCGGACGTCGCCGTGGAGCTCGTGCAGATCAGCGGGCACTGCAAGAGCCCATGGAGCAACCTCGAAGCACCGAAAGACAAGCTGACCGGCATGCAGCTCGCACACTTCGGTGCGTTTTACCGAAAGAGCTGGCGGGCGAACGATTGGATGATGGGACGGTTGGACGGTATCGACCGGATCGTGCGCATCGCGTTGAACCCCGATCGATTGCAGCGGCTCTACGCTGGCCAGTCGGTGGTGGTCGACGGCAAGCAGCTCCTCGCCGCGGACTACGTGTACGAATTCTTGCGTCGCCTCGCTGTGGAGGCTGCCGAAGCCGACCATCGCGTCGTGCTTGAACGAGAATGGGAGAAGGTGAAAGCGGCGATACGCGCAGAACTGGCGTTTCTGAGCGCGACCGATGCGCGAGTTCCGGAGAGTCTCGCGAACTGCGCACAGGCGCTCATTCGTCGTCTACAGCTCGAGGTTCTCTGTACGGAGCTACCGGTCGTTGCCACGAGTGAGCAGGACGACGAGGCGGTGGGAGCGGCCCGCGGCAAAGCAGGCGCGGGACTCGTGGCGCGAATCCGCACGAATCCCATCCGCGGCCTGGTTTCGAAATGGCGTCAGGCCCTCACATCGAGGACGTTTTCACTAGCTGCCGAGCTCCGAGGTTGGTTGGCATTCATGCCGAGCCAGGTCCTTCCGGCGGAGGTGGCGGCCGACGCCTTCAAGGATTTCCCGGTTGGCCGCGAGCGACTGACTCAAGAGGCGGGCAGCGACCTCATGACGCGCATCTCGTCGCAGACCTTAGCCGTGCTTCACGCTGCGCTCGTCGGCAAGCAGTCTGGCCTCGCGCGTGTTCGCGGCATCTTCAAGCTGCTGACGTTGCCGGTTCGCTTCCTTCACTTGCTCGCGAACCGGTTGGTCTCGGAGTCGAGAACGAGCGCTGCGGTCGGGAGCGCTCTTCTCGTGGGCGGGTTCATGCTGCTCGTCGGCTCGGTCCTCGTCGACGAACCGAGCGAGTGGGCCGCGCCGGTGGGGTGGAGCCTGCTTTTCGGCTGGTTCGCCAGCACTCTGCTCCGCCAGGCGAAGCTACGGGTGTCGATCACCTTGGTCGTGATCCTGTGTCTCTGCACCTACGGCCTCGCGCCCGTCGCGTCATACAAGCTGATAGCCACGGTTGTCATCGGCGCGGTGGCTCTCGCCGCGCCCGGCTGGCTCTTTGCTGTCGTCGCGTCCATCGCAGCTTTGTGGTGGACGATGGGGCACCCAGCCTGGAACGAAGTGAGCTCTGCGGCCTGTGACGGCGCGCTCGCCATCACCGGTTGCAAGGCCGCGGGTGCGACGAACAAGGCTGCGCATTTCGTCGCGGCCTTGCAGCTTCTCTGCGTCGTCTTCGCGCTGAGCGCGGTCGCCTACGTCGGGGGCCGTCGCCGAGCGTCAGGCTGATCCATTGCGACGACATCGATGCCAGTGTTCTCTTTCGCGCACTACGCGCGAGGCTGCACGATAGTCGCCGCGAAGGTGTGTGCCAACGTAGATACGGCGCCGTCCGCGTGCTCTCGCCGCCTGACTATCGACTGATCTCACGCGAACTTGGAGCGTCTTTCAGCGGGCCGCCGTTGGTGGCCGTCGGGGTCGTCAAAGGGACGGGCGCCGCCAAGAGTGGCCTAATCAGTTCGATGGGGATGGGAAAGACGATCGTGGAATTCTGGTTGGAGCCCATGTCCAACAGGGTCTGCATGTAGCGGAGAGCAAGAGCCGCCGAGCTGCGCGTCCTTGAGCTCCACCGTCCCGACCTTGATCCCCCACGGCTCGGTTTGTCGATCGATGATTGCCTGCAGCCGTTCGTTGATTTTGTCCCGTGCTCCCAAAAGCTCGTCCAAGCTCGACTGACCGAGTACTGCGCGCAGAGTGGTCTGCGCAATTTGGGAGGTCGCTTCTCTGAAGTTGTATACGCGGACGATGGCCGCTTGCGCGTCGATGACCTGAAAGAAGATCACGGCGTTGACTTTCACGGTCACGTTGTCGGAGGTGATCACTTCTTGCTCGGGCACCTCGAGCGTGATCACGCGCAAATCCACCTTCGTTGCGTGATCGATACCGAAGGGGAGGATGAAGAAGAGCCCGGGACCTTTGAGAGCGATCAGGCGCCCGAGCCTGAAGACGACACCTCTCTCGTATTCCTTGGCGATCTTCACGGTCGAAGCGAGCGCGAGAAGCAGGAAAAGCAGCGGAACTGGCGTGCAATCACTTTGACGTGGGGCTCCATCAGTTCGATGGGGCAACCATCCGCCAGCAGGCGTCCCGCGACACCGCGGCGGCGCTGGTTTTCCGCGGCATACAACCTGCAGCATCGCCCTCGCGGGCCCTGGTCGCGGTTCGCGTCGAACCCTGCAGTCTGAACGCGTGCGGAAACCATTGCCGATGAACTATTTAGACACCATCACCCATGACACCTCACCGACCGCGCCGAGCCAGGCCGCACCGGCGGTGACCGGCGTCTTCAACCTGCTTCACGAAATCGACGAGCTATCGAGTAGCGCTCAGTACACGACGGGCGGCCATGCGGCGAGGACCCTGCTTCGACTCGCGTCGTTTCGCGTCGTTCTTTTCGTTCTCGGGCGCAACACCGAATTCAAACAACATCACACCGCTCAGCCCATCACGATTCAAATGCTGACGGGTCGTATCCGTATCACCCTGCCCGAGCGGTGGATCGAGCAAGCGGCCGGGGAGATGCTGCTCATGGAGCCTGAGCTCGTACATGATGTCACCGCGCTGGCCGATAGTGCGTTCTTGCTATCGATGCCCTGGTCGGAGCGCGTCGGTGAGCAGAGCAGGCCGCCCGCGCACCCGCGCTAACCAACCTCCCCCTACGTCCTCTTCGCGGAGAAGCCCGCTCGATTTCCGGGTGCGGAATGAGGGCGTCCGACGAGCCCGATCTGTCGCAGCGCTTCCGGCTTGCGCAACGCCCCGTTCGACCGTAGGGCGTGGACCCATGTTCGACACGCTGCTCCGCATGAACTGTCACTCGAGGAGTAAGCTTGCGCGAGGATTCGCGGCGGAGCTGCTCGAGAAGATCTACGGCTGCGAGATCCGCTGTGACGACATCGATGCCACCGTTCGCTTCGCGCACCACGCGCGAGGCTGCACGATTGTCGCCGCGAAGTTGTGTGCCAACGTCGTGATCTTCCAAAACGTGACGATCGGAACGAACATGAAATACAACAAAATCTCCCAGCGCTGGGAGAACGTCGGCACCCCGATCATCGCCGAGAACGTGGTCATTTCAGATGGTGCCAAAATTCTGGGCCCCGTCGTCGTCGGAAGAGACTCCGTGGTCGCAGCGGGAGCGCTCGTCACACGCGATGTTCCCCCAGGAAGCGTCGCAGTCGGCGTGAACCAATTTAGGCCGCGAGATCCGAATTACGACTTGGTGTTCAACGCCGCCATGATCGAACCTGAAGAGATCATCCGCGCCAACAAGGCTTTGGTCGAAGGATTCGAGAAAACCCGGAAGGGGTAGATGCGGCGCCGTTCGCGTCGCTCGAAAAATCGTGTCGGATGAGGGCACCCGAGTGATCGCAGGAGCAGCCCGCCGCCACTCAGGACGACAGGATGCTGGTGACGTCGTTCCGATCGGGTGAAAAAAGGCTTCGCGCCAGCTGGATGTGCCTTCTGGCGCTGCCGCTCGCCTGTGGCACGGCAGGAGCGAGTACGAGCGGCGCAGCGGGTGCCGGCGCGAACGCGGGGGCACCTGCGTCCGCGGGCCTCGGCGCGGGAGAGGCGAGCGGCATGCCGAGTCCGCCATTTTCCGCGGGCACCGGCGGCGCGGGCGGCCACATCGGCGGCGCGGGCGGCCACATCGGCGGCGCGGGCGGCAACGTGGAGCGCGGCGCCCGGAACGGCGGGGCCCTAGGGATGCCAACCTCCGCCGGATCGAGCGCTGGCGGAGGCGCTGTTGCCGGCGGGGGGATGGGCGGCGCCGGCGCGCCGACGCCCGCTGGTGGGGCCGGGGGTGCGAGTGTCGTGGCGGACCCGAGCGGCGGCGCCTGCCCGGTATGGCCCGCTCGAGCCGCGGCCGCGCCTGCTCATGTCTCGTTCAACGGTGTCACGCTGACCGGCTCCGAGCACGACTGCGCTTGGACGCTCGGTCCGGACGTCGCGTTGCCGGTCACGTCGCACTACACGCGCCTGCTCTTTCACTACGACGTGAACGGCGACGGCGTGGACGATCTATTCGTCGGCCCGAACCCCGAAGACTACCTCGACCCGACTGACATCAGTAAAAAGCGCCCTGTCACGCTACTCGTCTCGAAGCTAACCGGCGACGTTCTCACGTTCGAGCCGACGGATTGCGTGCTCGCCCCACCGCTCGTCGACGGCAATTACTCCCTCCGCGATCTCGACGCCGACGGCGTACCTGACTTCGTGATCGGCGTGACGAACGGGTTTCGCGTGGTCATGAATCGCGCGGCCGGTCTCGAGCAGACCGTCTCGTTCGACTTCCCGTACACGACCGAACCCGCGGTCTACAGCGGCGACGTCGTGCTGGGTGCGTTCGAGCAGGACGACACGAGCGAGCTTGCCGTCGGCTTCATTCGACAGGCCGACCACTACGCCACGATGCAGTCCGGTACCCTACTCTTCTCGAACCCGACGCAAACTTCGTCGCAGGCGCCGCTCTCGCTCGCCATTTCGAATCAGATGGGAAACGGGCTCGATCTCAGCTTGAACCCGGAGCTTGGCATTTTCACGGCCCTGAAGGGCGGGCGCGCGCTCTACGGCGCAACGGCGGAAGACAGCTGGCTTTACCAGGCTGGGAAGCGAACGACGACGGTCGGCGGCAACGGCGTGGGCGAGCCGACTTACCTCGCGACGATCACGGTCGGCGGGAGCGAACTCGTGTTCGCCGGTCTCGGCTCGGGCGCGCCCCCGCTCGACAAGACATCGTCTTACATCTTCGATCCAGCGGATCCAAAGCACGGGATGGAGATCCCGAGCGCGTTCTCACACGGCCTCGCCTACGGCCGTTCCAAGAGCTACCTGCTCCTCGACGTCGATGGGGACGGCGATGTCGATCTGGTCGAAAACGAAGCCGAGAGCACGTCCAACACCGGCGGCGCGCCGAGGTTCGCGATTCACAACGGCGACCCCGTGCAGGGCCCGTCGAACGAGTGGCAAGAGTTTGCTCCAGGCAGGTATTTCGTTCCGCAGAGCGAGACGCCGTTCCTCGCCATCGGCGCGGCCAGAGGCAGGCTCCTCGTCTCCGAGGGGGACCCGGGGGATCCGAAACAGTTCCCCCTCCGCGTGATCCCGATCATGTGCGGTCAATAAGTTGCCAGTCCGCGTGCCAAGATCGCCCCAACCGACGTTCTTGCGTGTCGCACGTTGCCTCGCACCGCGTGAACTCCTCGCTCGATCGTCGACGGCATGGCATGCGTCGACGATGAACCTGCATGAACTCCTGGCCTCGAAGCGGGAGGAGGTGATGCACCGGTGGAAGACGAGCGTTCAGGGCACCATCGCTCCCACGGCTATGGGAGCCGTCGAACTGCTCGACCACTTGCCGACCTTTCTCGATGAGATCGCCAGCGCGCTCCGAGAGGACGCCGGACTGCCTCCGCAAGGTCCATCTCCTGATGACAGCACCACTGCCGCGGGACACGGAGCGCAACGCCTTCGTCTCGGGTTCAGTCTCGACGCGGTCGTGCGCGAGTACGGGGCACTTCGCAATGCGGTGGTCGCGACCGCACGAGCAGAAGGAGTCACCGTCACGTCCCGAGAAGCACACGTGCTTTCGGATGCAATCATTTCTGGAATCGCCGATGCCGTCACCCAGTACACTCAGCAACGCGATGCAGAGTTGCTGCGGCAAGCCAATGAGCACTTCGCGTTCGTGGCTCACGAGCTGCGTAACCCGCTCTCGACTGCGACGCTGGCGCTCGCGCTCCTGAAAACGAGGGGCGTGCTGCCCCCGGGAGAACGTTCCGTCCTCTCTCTCGAGCGGGGTTTGAAGCAAGTGAACGAGCTCGTCGAGCAGACGTTGAAGCTCGCGCGCGTCGCGTCGGGCATCGAAGTGCGCCGGGAGGCGACGACGCTCCGATCACTCTTGAAGGAAGCGGAGACGGCGGCGGAGCCCGAGGCCGACGCGAAAGGCATCGTGCTCACGGTGACGATGCAAGAAGGAGCGGACGAACCCGTTCACGTCGATCGACGCTTGGTAAGCTCAGCCCTGGGTAACTTGCTTCGCAACGCCGTGAAATATTCACACGCGCCGGGCACCGTCCAGGTACGCGGCGTTCACTCGGACGGTTGGTTGGCGATCGAAATCGAGGACTCCTGCGGCGGCCTGCCGCCGGGCAAGGTCGAAGAGGCATTTGCGCCATTCGTACGCTTGGACGATCGCCAGAGTGGCTTTGGCCTGGGTCTCGCGATCGCGAAGCAGGCCGTCGAGGCCCACGGCGGGCGGATCCGCGTGCAGAACGTGCCGGATAAATGTTGTATCTTCGTCGTCGAGTTACCGGGCATGGCGGTGCACGGCGTTTAGACCGGGCCACGCCTGCCGCGAGCTGCACGGTCTCAGCGCCCGTTGAAGCGTGCCTTCGCGGCGTCCGTCACGGGTGCGAACAGCGCCACCGCAGTCCCTTCGGGATCGCGGAACTGAACGGAGCGGTTGCCCCACGGCAGCGTCTTCGGTGCATGCACCACGTCGACTTTGTCCTTGAGCCGTTCGTAGTCGGCGTCGACGTCATCGACCATGAACTCGATGATTGCGGAGCGGTTGGCGCCCGGTTCGGAGCTGCCAGCCGCAAAGAGCGCGACGGTTTCGGCGCTGCCGATGGCAAGCGTCGCGGCGGGCGTGACGAGCTCCGCGAATTGCGGGGCTAACCAAGCCGCGGCTCGACCGGTCACGGTTTCGTAGAAGCTGACGACCGCCTTGATGTCGCTCGCGATCAGTCGGATAGAGGCAAGTTTCATTGCTCGGCCTTTCTGGAGCTGCCGTGCAGCCACCGCTCCCTTATGACAAAGGGCTGCTGCCAACGTGGTGGCAGCAGGAGTCACAAGCGGATGCGCCGTGCCGATCGTCTGTTCCAGATCATCCAAATCCTTCGCCGGTCGCGGCGTCCGGTGACGGCGACGGCTTTGGCGGCGGAGCTCGAGGTATCGAAGCGCACGGTGTACCGGGACGTCGCGGACCTCATCGGACAACGGGTTCCGATCGAAGGCGAAGCGGGCTTCGGGTACGTCCTCGCCGCCGGCTACGACATGCCGCCGCTCATGCTGACACCCGAGGAAATCGAGGCCGTGGTGCTGGGCGCGCAATGGGTGTCAGGACGGTCGGATCGGTTGCTCGCGAACGCCGCGAGCGACGTCGTCGCCAAGATTGCGGCTTCCGTACCGAAGCGTCTGCTCGAGTTCATCATCGAGCCCAGCGTGGGCATCCGACCCAAAGACGAACCGTCGAACAGCGAGGTCGACCTCGCGGCGCTGCGGAAGGCAATTCGCGAGGGGAAGAAAGTGCGCCTCCGCTATCGCACGGAAACGAACAAGGAGACGGTGCGAACGACGTGGCCCGTGATCCTCGGCTACGCCGAAGCGACCTGCGTCCTGATCGCGTGGTGCGAGCTACGGAAGGGCTTCCGACACTTTCGGACCGACCGAATGCTCACGAGCGACGTCTTGGACGAGCCCGTCGGCATCGAGAAGCGCGAACTGCGCCGCCGCTGGCTTCAATGGCGCGAAGTGGAACGGGCTCGTGTGGTGCGGCGGGATTGAAGCCGAGACTCGAACTCACGTCTTCTTCGCGAACGCCCGCGAATAAGCCAGCCATGCCATGCGCGCCGTCGCTTGGGTCGCGGCGCTCGCTTCCTTGGTGCGCAGGTGCGTCTGCAGGGCTTCGAGGCTGGCTACGTCTTTCGGAAAGCTTTCGTCACGCTGGGCTTCGCGAGCCCACGCGCCGAGCGGGGAGTGAAGATTCTTTTGCTTGCCGAGCCAGTCGTAGAAGGTCGTGAACTTGTTCATCGCTTCGATCTCGAAAGGCGGGTTCTACGTCATGTTCGCACCGAGCAGGCGTCCGGTTCGAGCGTCGTGCGCCTGACCCGCGGGATTCAGCCCCCGGATCGCCGACCGGCGCACGGCCGTGCTTGGCACAGTGGCACACGTCGGTTCGCGCCGCTTTGCGCATTTCATAGGCATTACGCCGCGGCACGAGGGTTGCTACTGTGGTCGCCCATGCGCCGCAAAGCCCGCATTGTGCCAAACATCGTGTTTGCGACCGCGGTCACCGCCGTCGTGCCTTCGCTCGTCACCACGGCGTGTGCCGGCTCGTCCCAAGATGACGGCGGCTCCGCCGCTCAGAGCGGCTCCGCCGGGCGAGCGGCGGGCGGCTCGGCCGGACATGGCACCGGCGGCACGAGCACCGGCGGCACGGTGGGCGTCGCGGCGAGCGGCTTCGGCGGCGGTTTTTCGGTGTTGGCGATGGGCTTCGGCGGCTCCGCGAACGGCGGGCGCGGCGGCTCAGGCGGCACGGGCGGCAGCATCAGTGTGACCGGCGGCGCGTTCGGCACCGGCGGCTTCGGTGCCGTCGGCGGAGGCGTGGCGGCCGCGGGCTTTGGCGGCGGCGGTGGACGCGGCGGTTCGGGCGGACGCGCAGGGGCTGGCGGACGCGCGGGCGGCGGCGGAACTTTCAGCGTGACGGCGGGCGCGTTCGGCGTCGCAGCCGCGGGGTTCGGCGGAACCTTCAGCGTCGGAGTGAGCGCGTTCGGCGGCGGTGGCAACACTGCCGGCGGCGCTGCGGGCAAAGCCGGTGCAGGTGGACGCGGCGGGAGAGGCGGCGCTGGTGCTGGCGCGGGCGGACGCATTTTCACCGTCGCGGCGCCGGCCTTCGGCGGACGCAACTCCGGCGGCAGCTCTCAGTAGAAGGATCACGATGAGCACGTCCTCCAGCGAGCGGCTCGAAGTACGCACGGCGCTCAGCGGCACGCCGCTCGCACGCCGTCACGAACAAACCTTGGGCGGCAAGCTCGCCCGCATCCCGAAGGCGCTGCCCTGGTCGGCCTTTCGCGCTTCGGAGCATCCGCGCGCGGCACTCGCGCTGGCTACGGATTTTTGGCTCGGGCTCGCGCGCGGCGAATACGGCGCCGTCGGGCTCTTTTCCAAGATCGCCACGGCGATGACCGCCGCGGGCGCGCCGTTCGACTTGGTTTACGCGGCGACCGTCGCGAGCGCCGACGAGACGCGGCACGCCGAGTACGCTCTGCGCATGGCTTCCCTCAGCCACGGAAAAGAAGCGACGCTCTCGCTCGATCCGGCCGCTTTCGAGGCGCACCTCACGCCGCTCGCGAACGACGAAGAGCTCGATCTCGCGCTGATCAACGCCGTCGCTATTTCCGAAACGCTCGCCACGGCCTTGCTCACGGCGTGCCAGCGCCGCGCGACCGATCGGCTGAGTAAGAGCCTGCTCACCGCCGTCCTCAGCGATGAAGTGCACCACGCGCGCCTCGGCTGGTATTACCTCGCGCATCGCGCGCCTCAATGGACGACCGCCGAACGGCAGCGCCTCGCCGACGCAGCCGCAGAAGTCGTCGTGGGCGTCGAAGAGGAGTTTTGGGTCGGGCGCGACGCGCCGAAGAGCGCATCGACCGGCGCGCGCGCGCTCGGCGTGCTCGACTCGAAGAGTCAGCGCGCCGTGATCCGCGACGTGATGGAAAACGAGATCCTGCCGGGCCTCGACGCGCTCGGCTTCGGCGCCTCACGCGCCTGGCCGCTGCGCCGCCCCGGTAAACCCCGCGCTCGGCGTTGAAACCGCGTGCCGCGCGCCGCCTCGACGCCCCTGCCCGCGCTCGCGCGCCCGCTCTCGCGAGCCCAGCGCGGCGAACTTGAGCGTTCGCTCGGCGCGCTCTTACGCTGGCAACACCGCCTGCGCGCCTGGCCGCGCCTCGGGAGAACGCCCGCCGGCACGCCGATCGTCTCGCTCTACCTGGACGGCACGCTGCGCGGCTGCACCGGCATGAGCGAGGGCCCGCCCGCCGAACGGCTCACGCGCGCCTTTCTCCAAGCGCTCGGCGATCCGCGCTTCGGCGGCGTCGCGCACGCGGATCGCGCCCGTCTCGTCGCGCAAGTCGCCTATCCGAGTCATTTGCAGCCGATCCGGCTCGAGCACGTCGAGGCTCGCCTCGCTGCGGGCATGCAAGGGCTCGTGCTCTGGCGGCACGAGGCGTCGCCGGTCGTGCTCTTGCCCGACGTCGCGCGCGAATACGAGCTCGACGCCGCGGGCGTGCTCCGAGCGATGGAGCACAAAGCAGGGCTCGAGCGCACGGCTTGGGGCCCGCACCGCCTCTACACGTTCGAGACGGAAAGCGTGGTCGCGCGACCCGGTGCGCCACGCGCGTCACGCAACACCATGAACCCCGAGCTCGACCCCGCTGACGCCGCCGTGCGCTGGCTCGCGCGACAAGTTGCGTCCGACGGCACCGTCACGTTCGGCCTCGAGCCGCGGAGCGGCGAGCGCCACGTCGAAGGCATCATGAGTCACGGGCGCGCGGCCGTCGTCGTGCAAGCGCTCGCACTCCACGCGCGCGGTCGCGCCACCGCGAAGCGCGCTCGCAGCTGGCTCGAACGTGAACTGTCACGCGGCCTCGCGGGCCGGCTCGCGACATTTCCGCGTGAGCTCCCGCTCGTCGCGGGCACCCTCGCACTCGCCAAGCTCGCCGGCATCGCGTGCGACGCGCCGCTCCGCGAAATCGCCGCGAACCCCGCGCTCCGGGCGGAACCGTGGCACGCCGCGCAAGTCGTCTGCGCGCTCGGCGCGGACGCGCCGCCCGAGCTCTACCGCGCGTGCGTGAACGCGCTCGAGAGCGAACCGCGTGCCCCCTGGACGGCACTCGCCGCGCGTGCCGTCAGCGATCCCGCGACGCACGCCCGCATCGCGCGCACACTCACGCGCCTCATTCCGAGCGGCGGCGCGCATGCCGGCGGCGTCGGCGCGGGCACGTTGCCTGAAGTCGCGCTCACGGCGCTCGTCATCGAAGCGCTCGCAGGCGCCCCCGAGCGAAGCGCCCGCACGGCGCGCTCCCACGCGCTCGACTTCGTGCTCCGCCAGCAGCACCTCGCGCACACGCCGCCGGACGTGCGCCGCCCCGAAGACGCCTTCGGCGCGTTCCCACTCACGCCCGTGCACGCCTACTTGCGCAGCGACGTGACGGCCCACGCCGTGATTGCGGTCGCATCCACGCGTGCCGACTGATTGCCGCAAAGCTTGAGGGCGCTCGGGGTCCGGCGCCGCACGGTGCTCTCGCACTCCGGCTCCGGGCGCTCTTGCCGCACCGCACATTGTCGCACTGGGCGCCCGACTGCTCCGAATCGACACAACGCCGCTCAGCCAGCGCCCGTGTGCACGCTTCGGGCCATGGCCCGCAAGCTGCAGGCACTCGCAGGCCGTTGTCAAAAATCCCCATGTCACACGCGAGGGTCAAGGGCTGGCGCGCCGCCTGGACGCGGCGACCCAAGTGGGCCCGCCGTGCCGCCCTGATCGCGGTCGGCGCGGTGCTCGCCGTGCCCGTCGTCACCAACGCGGTGCTCTGGCTCAACGTCGTTCCCAAACTGCTCAACGCCGACAGCGCGGCCCTCCACTACGGCTTCGCCTGGTCGCCCTGGCCGACCCGCATCCGGGTCCACCAGTTGCGGATCGTCGGCCGCGACGAGAACGTCGAATTCGCCGTCCAAATCGACGAAGCCTGGTTGAGGCTCGATCTGTGGGCGGCCGTCAGCGCGCGCACCATCAAGATCACCCGCGTCCGGGGGTCGGGTGTCTCCGTACGCGCCTTGCAGCGCATCGATCCCGAGCAGGCGACGCCTGACAAGGTCAAAGCGCTGCCCCCTATTCCCGACTATCCCACACCGCCGGTGACCGAGGCGTTCGTGCCTGGTCCCCCGTCGACGTGGGCGGACTACCACCTGATCTCGATCGACGTGAGCGGCATCGACGCGACGGCGAAGGAGCTCTGGATCGACGAAGCGCGCTACCAGGGGCGCATGCACGTCCACGGGTCGTTTCTACTGCGGCCCGGCCTCGAGCTGCATCTCGGACGCGACGCCGCGGTCGACATCGAAGACGGCAAGCTCGACCTCGCGGCCTCGCCCGTGCTCACGGACATGAAGGGGCACGCGCAAGCCGAAACGCCGTTTTTCAATCCGACCAAACCCGATGGCCTGGCGATCCTGGCGTTCTTCAGCGGTTCGCTAGCGTTGCGCGCGACGCTCACGAACGTCGAGTTCGCGAACCGTTTCTTCTCCGGCTCGGGCGTCGAGCTACATCGCGGCACGGGCAACGTCGACGTCGACCTCGCGTTCGTTCACGGTGTCGTGCAGGCGGGCAGCGTCGTCGCGCTCACGAGTCGTGATTTACGCGCGGAGGCGGCTCGCACCCGGATCGACGCCACGCTTGCCGTTAAAGCGTCGGTCAACGAAGCACGCCGCGGCAACGTGGATTTACGGACGAGTGGGCTCTCGATCGCCCCGAACGCCGGGCGCGCGCGCTTGTCGGGCGGCGAGCTCGCCGTCAACGTCGCGACGCTCGGTGTCGTCGATCTGTCCAAACCCCCGCCCCCTGCCCGCTATCGCGCGACGCTCACGCCGCTCTCCGGCGACATCGCCGTGGTGCGGGCCTACTTGCCCAAAGACGCGCCCGTCGAGCTCGATGCCGGCAAGCTGAGCGTGAACGGCGAAGTCAGCGGCACCGCAGGGCAAGCCGACGTGAACGGCAGAGTCGAAGTAAAGAGCAACCTGACGGCGCACGCGGGCAGTCGCCGCTTCGAGGGCAACCTCACCTTTCGCGGCGATGCCCGACAGAAGGGCGAGGCGTGGGCGCTCGCTGGAACGTCGGTGGACGTGTCGGATTTGATGGTCGCCGAGGGTAAAGACGTGACCTACGGCTGGTGGACGCACGCAGAGGTCGAACGCGGCGAGCTCACGCAGGGGAAGTCACCGCGGCTCGTGCTCGCGCTGCGCGGCGGCCTGCGCGACATCGAGCCGTTGTTCGTGGCCTACGGCAAAGACATCGGGATCCCCGGCTGGGTTCAGGGCCTCTTGCCGCTGCCGAACACGGCGTGGCAAGGGCAGCTCGAAGCGGCGGGCGGCGCGCTCGCCGTCGAGCACTTTCACGCAACGAGCGGCACGGTCACGGTGCTGATCAAACTGCTCAAGCCGAAGACCGGAGCCCCGAGCGGCGCGGTCAAGCTCGCTTCGGGGCCCCTGTCGTTCGGCGTTGCGTTCAGTGCTGGAGAGGCGCACCCACAGCTCATGGCTACGGACGCCTGGTTCGAGCACCAGCACTGAAGCCCGCGCTACATGCGCGGCGTGAGCGGCTTTTCTTTCGGCACCGACGCTTCGCTCGTCGAGCTCACGTCGTGCGCTCCAGCGCGCTTGAGGATCTCCTCGGCGCGCTTGCGTTCGTCGCTGGTCTCGACGTGGACGGCGAGCAAGATGTTGCCGCCCCGCAGCTTGCCTTCGTACTTTTTCGCTTCGATCTCGGGGATGCCCATGCCGATGAGCGCGCCCGCGACGCCGCCGACGGCCGCGCCGGCCGCCGCGCCGCTCATGGCCGCGAGCAGCGGTCCCGCCGCGATGAACGGCCCGAGCCCCGGGATCGCCAGCGCGCCAATGCCCGCGAGGAGGCCGAGCGCTCCACCGAGCACGCCGCCGCCGGCAACACCGACCACGGCGCCTTCCGGCGCTTTGGTGTTGTGCTCGTGAGCGAAGTCCTTGGTGCCGCGCTTGTCGGGCAAAAGGGCGGACACATCCGAGGCGCCGATGCCGGCGCTCGTGAGTGCGTTGACGATTTGGTCGGCCTGGGCCTCGCTGTCGACGATGCCCACTACGGTCTTGTTTTTGCTCATTGGTTTATTCTCACTTCTTCACTTCGAGTTGGTTATCGACGTTGCTCGCGCCGGCGACCTTCTCGGCGTCGGCCTGAATGGTGTTGCGCTCGTCGCTCGTGTTCACGGGACCGCGCAGCGTGACTTTGCCGTGCTGCGTGATGATCTTGACGTTCTTGGCCGTGAACGAGAGTGAATGGTCGCCCATCACGGCTTGGCGGATCTTCTTCGTGATATCGAGATCCGTTTGGCCTTCACCCTGGTCGAGCGGCGTCACGGCCGAGCTCTTCGTGTCGCGCTTGTTGCGCCCGGTGTTGTCCGGGGCGACAGCCGCGTTCATCGTCTTGTAGTCCATCGTCGAGGGCGCGGTGCTCGCCGAGTCGCTCGTCGTCGCGGGCGAGCGGGTGCTCGCCGTCGTTTCATGGGTACCGGAAGCGGGAGCTTCGGTGTCGACGGGCGCGAGGCGCGCGTCCGAGACGGGCCTCGTGTCCGGCGCGGTTGTCCTCGACGCGGTGGTCGTCGAGGGCGTGGAGTTGCTCCAAGCACTCTCGTTGGGTGCGTCGGCCGGCTTGTTGGTGCTGCACGCGGCCGCGCTGAGGACGCACAGCAAGGGACCTAGATAGCGTTTCATGATTTCTCCTTCGATCGCCGATTTCGCGGCGAGCACTGATCAGCAAGCCGCATGCCGCTAGGGCGTCGCGCCCGCGCGGGAGCGAAATGTCCCGAAAGCACGCGAGTACGCGCGTGCGCCGTCTGAGCCGCGCTGATTCGCCTCGTGTCAGCGAGTCGCGCAGACGCTCGCCTCGCCGAGGGCGAAGTGCCTCGCTACGCGAACCTGCGCGGCGTGCAATGCTTGCGACGCGATGGCCCGTCATCGCGTCTACGCGATGAGTGGCGAAGGTCTTGCGCGGTCGTGCTTACGAGCCTTGCTCGTCGCGAGTGTTCTCACGTCCGCGGGCGTCGCGCGCGCGCAGGCCAATGACCGCTCGTCGGCGCTCGGAGGACGCAGCGCGCTGATGGGCAACACCGGTGTCGCGCTGGCACGCGACGGCGCCGCGCCCTTCTTGAATCCGGCCACCGTCGTCGGCATCGACGACCGCAAACTCGCCTTCAGCGTGAATTTCCTATCGCTGCAGGTCAATCAGTTCAACGATTGGCATCAGCCGGGGGGCGTCGACCCGCGCTTCGGCAGCGTCGCGCTCCGCCAGCGTGCGATTTCCTCGGCTCGCCTCACGGGCGTCCCTTCGACCATCTGCCTGTTTCTCTCGCTCTCGTCGCTGGTGACCGGCAAGGAGACGCCGAAGGACGACCCGACGCCCTGGCAGGGCGGCCATCAGAAGTTCGCGGTTTGCCTCGCGACGCTCGAAGCCGAAGACCTCGCCGTGCCCGCGCTTTCGGTACACGCAGCCACGGGAGCCGGCGCGACCGCACAAGACGTTTCGCTCGCGCGCAAATGGAACCGCGCGCAAGTCGGGCCGAGCTACAGCGCGCAAGTCAACGACAAGCTCGCGCTCGGCGCCTCGCTCCAGGGCGCGTACACGACGCTCTCGTTCATTCAAGACTCGACGAGCATCACTTCGGCCACGGACGGCAGCACGGTGCAGTCGTCGCTCGGAGCCGCGGGCAACGGCTTTTCGCTCGACCTCACCGCGATCCTCGGCGCCACCTACGTGCTCGGCGGCGTGACGTTCGGCGCCAGCGTCCAAGTTCCCTCCTTGCACGTCCTCGGCTCTTACTCGGCCACGCTGCACCAGACGCTCGCTACGACCACGGACTCGGAGGCCACGCTCGCGCGCGGCACGGGCAGCTTTCGCGCGAAGCCGCCAGTGCGAATTGCCGCAGGCGCCGGCAAGATGTTCGATCGCTTCACGCTCGAAGCCGACGCGTCGTTCGACTTCGGCTACGCGCACGGGCTGTCGACCTCGCTGCAGGTGACCAACACGACGAGCGCCGCCGGCGTCCTCGCGGACTCTGCGTACAAGGCCACTTACTCGACGCGGACGGTGCCCGTGTTCAACGCGGCCGTGGGCGGCGAGTACTTCATGTCCCGGCGCTTGAGCGTGCTCGGAGGCGCCTGGACCAACCTGAGTGATTTTCCGTCGCTCAAGGCGGAGCCCGCTCCTTCGCTCGGCAATCTGGTGCAAGCGAGCGCTCATCGCGTGGGAATTTCCCTGGGGCTCGGGTCGTACGGCGAGGCCGGGGAGCTCCTGTTCGGCACGCAGCTCGGTTACGGCTGGGGCCAGGCGATCGTCGCCAATCCCTATGCCGCTCCGAACGATTGGAGCATCGTCGGGTCGAACAACTTTTCCGCGCTCTTCGTGCTGGCCGGCTCGACGAGCTTGCGCTCGATCAAGGGCGCCATCGAAGGCGTCGAAAAGGCGATCACGCCGGGCCCCGAAGCTCCGGAAACACCCACTGAGTCCAAATAGGCCATGTCGTCAATCACTCGTCCGTCCGCGTGGAGCTCGACGAAGCCGCTGCTCGTTCATCTGCGGCTGCATTATCAGCTCGCGTTTCTGTCACCGCTGTTCATCTGGGGCTTCACGCTCGGCGGCGCGCGCCTGACGCCGCGCGCGCTCATCGCGTTCTTGGCGTTTCACGTCTGCTTGTATGGCGGCATTACGGCGTACAACTCGTATTACGATCGCGACGAAGGGCCCGTGGGCGGACTCCGCGTGCCGCCGCGTGTCACCGGCGCACTGCTGCCGTTTTCGCTCGCCGTCCAGGCGCTCGGGCTGGTGCTGGCATTCGACGTGGGCGCCGCGTTCGTCGCCGTTTACGTGCTGGTCATGCTGCTCTCCGTGCTCTATTCGCATCCGCGCTTTCGGCTCAAGGCGCGGCCGGTCGGCGCGCTCGTCGTCGTGGCGCTCGGGCAGGGCTCGGTCGGCTTCCTCGCGGGCTGGCTCGCGGGGGACGAGCCGCCGCATGCCTTGCTCGCGGCGGAGCCGTTGCTCGGGCTCGGCGTCGCAACCTTATCGACGGTAGGCCTTTATCCCTTAACGCAGCTCTATCAACTCGAAGAAGACGCCGCGCGCGGAGACAAGACCTTTGCGGTGGCGTTCGGGGCCGATGCGTCGTTTCGCTTCGCGTTCGTTTGCACGCTGCTGGCGGCGGGGTGCGTCTTGCCGCTCGCCTGGCGCCGCTTCGGCTCACTCGACGCTGGGTTGCTCGGGGTCGTCTTCACGACGCTACTCGCCGTGATCGAGCGGTGGCGGCGGCGCTTCGTGCGCAACGTCGAGCGGAACTTCGTCGTGTTGCATCGCCTGCAATGGACGCTCTCGCTCGGCATGCTGGGCTACATGACGCTCAGGATCGCGCTGTCCTGACCGCGGACGGACTTGCGCCATCGCCGAGGAGTCGAGGCCCGCGCTCGGCGTAGCCCGTGTACGCGAGCGCCGTGGACAGCGTGAACTCGAAGCGAAAATCCGGCGGGACGACGCCGGTCGCGAGCATCTTGAAGAAGGCGGTCGAGAACACGACCGGCTTCGAGCCGTGGAGCTCCATCACCTCGAGCCCATGATCCCAGCAGTAAGCCGTGAGCTCGCGCGGCGGGATGAACAAGCGCAGGACGTGCATGTCCCGCGGCGTGTTCCGAACGAACCATTCGACGCCCTTGATCACGACGAGCCAAGCCAGAAAGCTGCGATTGAACGTGTGAAAGAAGAAGATGCCGCCCGGACGGAGGACGCGCGAACATTCCTCGATCACGCGCTCCGGCTCCTCGACGTGCTCCAAAAAGTCCATGGCGCACACGGCGTCGAAGCTCGCGTCCGCGTAGGGGAGGCCGAGCGCGTCACCTTGCTCGTACTTCACCGTGTGAGTCGCGTCGTGGCGCGTCGCGACGACGAGGCTCTCGCGCGACGCGTCGAGTCCCGTCACTCGATAGCCGGAGCGAGCCAAGTGGTTCGACAAGAAGCCGCCACCACAGCCGACGTCCAGCACGCTCGCGCCGTGACCCACGTGCGCGGCGAGCCGCGCGACGACCCACGGGTTGCGCAGGCGTGATTCCGCGCGCAGGAGCGCTACCGGATCGTCGTCGGCCGCGTACCAGCGCTCGCCGAGCGCTTCGTAAATGTCGTTGTTCACCGCTCGAAGGAGGGCTGTTTCCATGCGAAGTTCCAATACGCGAGTTGGTAAACCCCGAACGCGAGCGTCGCGAACGCTTGCACGCCGAGCAAGGAGCGGTGGCCGCCCTCGAACCACAAGATCCCGACCAAGGCGAGCACGGCCGGGTGCAGCGCGAAGAGCAGCGCATGCAGCCAATGTTCGGTGGCGGAACAAAGCGCAGCGTGAATCCATTCGTCCTTGGTCACGAACAGCGTCGAGAACACGGCGATGGCGACGTACGCCCCGACGGTCGTCGAGCTCGGCACGGCAGTGAGCGCGACGCCGTAGCAGCCGAGCACGCTCAACGTGTCCAGCGGATGGCCGATGCGCTCCCAACGCGGAAGCCCGCGCCGGCGGTGAAAATGGAACTCGTCGAGCAGCATGACGAGCGCCTGGGCCGCGAAGACGGGAACCGCGCCCGCCGCGAGCATCAGGCCACCTTTCGCAAGACCGCTCCGCAGAGTGTCAGGCCCGGACCGAACGCGAGCGAGACGACGGGCTGCCCCCCGGGCACGTCCGCGGAGTCGACGAGCGCCCGCCAGATGTACGGCACCGTCGCGGACGACATGTTGCCGCGCGCGAGCAAGACGGCGCGACTCGCTCCGAGTTGCTCCTCGGACAACTCGAGCTTGTCGCGCACGAAATCGAGGATGCGCGGCCCGCCGGGGTGCACGGCGAAGACGGCCTTGCGGCGTTCCGCTGCGGGGAGCTCGGCCTCGTCACACAGCCGATCGACGAAGCCACCGAGAGCGCGCGCGATGTATTCGGGCACGTTGCGAGCGAGGGTCATCTGCATGCCGGCGTCACCGGAAACCCAGCTCATCGCGTGGCTCGAGTCGGGCAGCAGTTCTTCACGCGTGGCCAAGAGTTCCAGCTCGGGACCGCTCGCGCGCGGCGCCGGCCCGCTGCGCACGCCGTAGCCGATGGCGCCGTCGGCGAACAAACTCTCGATCACGAATTGCTCGGCCGTATGCACGAGCGGGTTCAGGTGGAGAGAGCTGCACTCCGCGTGCACCACGTCGCTGCGCGACGCGCGTCCCTTTCGCGTCTGCACGCCGTGGGCGGCGATGCGCAGCGCGGGGAACGCCGCGTAACAGCCCATATGATAGGCGTGCGTCACGCGAGTGTGCATGCCCCAACCGCGCTCGGCGACCAGGCGCTGCGCGGCACTCGGTGATTCATAGCCGGTACAAGTAACGTGCACCAGATCCGCGGGTGGACTGTCACGCGCGGCATAGACGCGGGCGAACGCCGCGTCCGCGAAACGGCCGTAGAGACGGCTGCGCGCGAGCGCGCCTTCGCCGGCCGCCTTCTCGTGGAGCCGATAGACGGACATCTTGTCCCAGTCCGTGTGCGCGCAGTCACCAAGCTCGTAGCCGCGTTCGCGGATCTTGTCGGGGCCGCACGCAAAGTGCTCGACCCGCATCGTCATGGCTCGTTCGAACTCGCCGGGGTCGAACGACTGCCCCTGAGCTTCGGCCCGTGTCCGCTCCGCGCGCGTGTGTGCCTGCACCGTCCAGGCGAGCGTCGAGGCTTGAGAGCTGCGGTACGCGGGCTCGACCGCAGTGAAATCACCCAGAAAACATTGCGGCTGCATATCGACAAGACGCCTGCGGCGCGCCCGTCCAAGCAACAAGCAGACCGCGGACCGATCAGCGTGAATTAGCGCCTTTCCGGGTTCCTCTCGGCTGCGACCGCTGCGTTCGGCAACACTCCAGCGCGCCGCAGTGTGGCGATGTCCTGCGTAGTCTTTAGTCCCGGGGCAATCAGCGAGCACGGCGTGCACGGGCAGGAACGCCTTGTGGTATTCGCGGGTCATGCGCGCTTCGCACTCCTCGGCACCGCCCGCGTCCGAGAGGCCGCTCGGAGCAGTGGCCGCGCGCTCCGTCGTCTGGATCATCGATGACAGCGCGCTGCAGGGTGAGATTGCTCGCCGGGCTCTCGATCCGCTTTACGCCGTGGCCGTGTACCAGTCCGCGGCGGCCATGCTCGAGCAGCTGATGACCGCGCGAGCGCCGGATCTCTTGGTACTCGATTGGCACATGCCGGACATTTCGGGAGCCGAAGTGTGCGGGCACGTGCGCACCACACGCAATCTCGTCGAGCTGCCGATCTTGATCCTGACGTCCGAGGAGAGTAGCGAGAGCTTTGCGGAGGCGTTCGCCTACGGCGCCAACGACTTCTTGCGGAAACCGTTTTCCGAGCTCGAGCTCAGGGCCCGCGTGGCCGTGCTCGTCCAGATCGCCGTGCTGCACGCGAAGCTCACCCTCGTCGAGCGCGAGCAACGCATCGAGGCGGATTTTCGCGAGCGCTTCATGGGCATGCTCGCGCATGACCTCAGGCAGCCGCTGAGCACAGTGCTTTTGGCGTGCCAGGTCCTCGCGAGCGGTACCTACGAGAGTATCGGGCGCTATACGGACATGCAAAAGCGGGCGGCACAGCGCATGCAACGCATGATTGGGGACCTGCTCGACTTCACGAGCATTCGCCCCGAAAGCGGCATGCCGATTCACCAGCAAGCGACGAACCTGCAGAACATCGTGCAGACGAGCGTCGCCGAGTTCGGGGCGGTTCACCCGGAGCGGGCGTTTTCGCTCGCGATCGACGGGCAGGCCACGGGGCATTGGGACCCGGATCGACTCATGCAGGTTTGCACGAACCTGCTCGGCAACGCCCTCGAGCACAGCACGCCGTCTTCCCCGATTGACGTTTCGCTCGTCTCGGACGCGACCCACGTCGAGCTCAGCGTATCGAATCGAGGCCCCACGATTCCGGACGATATTTTGCCGACTCTCTTCAAACCGTTTCGCCGCAAGGCAGCTCGCCGAGCGAGCGGAGGGGTCGGCCTCGGCCTGCACATCGTTCATCAGATCGTCCACGCTCACGGCGGCACCGTCAGCGTCACCAGCGCGAACAGCGCCACGCGCTTCGCCGTTCGCCTGCCCCGCGACGTCGCCAAAAGCGAAGGCGACACCGCGCCGGCGAGCGATCGCGTATCATCACCGGCAAGCCAAGGCTCGAGGTGAAGCCGCTCGACATGAAAGAGCTCGTTCGCGCCAGTTTTACCGCCAGCCAAAGCTCATGACGAAGAAGAAAATCGTTCGCTTGGTACCGAAGCCGCCCGCTGAGCCGTCGGCAACGGAGCCGCAAGCGACGGACCCCGCACGGCAAGCACCGCGCTTTTTGGTCGCCGGCATTGGAGCCTCGGCGGGAGGGCTCGAAGCGTTCACGCGCATTCTGTCGCCCATCCCCGCGGACGCCGACCTCGCGATCGTGCTGGTCCAGCACCTGTCGCGCAACCACCCGAGCATGTTGAAGGAGCTGCTCTCCGTCAAAACCGCGCTGTCCGTGATCGAAGGCGAGGACGGGCTCGAGATTCGGCGCGGCGCGGTCTACGTCATTCGGCCCGATACGCGGCTGACCGTCATCGACGGACATTTGCGCGTCACGCAGCGCCCCGAAGGTCGCGTGATCGACGCACCCGTCGACCGGCTGTTCGAGTCGCTCGCCGAGCAATACGGCGAACGGGCCATCGGTGTGGTCCTCAGCGGCAGCGGCAGTGACGGCGCCGCGGGCGTGCGCCAAATCAAGGCCGCGGGCGGCATCGTCCTGGTTCAGGATCCCGAAGAAGCAGGCGTGAACGGGATGCCGCGGGCGGCCGTGGGCTTGGGCGACGTCGCTGATTTGGTCTTGCCGGCGGAAGCGCTCGCGACCGAGCTCGTGCGGCTGTCCGAGCATCCGTTCTTCAAGCGCACGCCGCGCGAGAACCTCGACGAGGCACTCGAGCCGCCGAGCGCCGAGCTCACCACCTTGTTCCAGCTGCTGCGGCGCACGATGGGTGTGGACTTCACGCACTACAAGCCGGCGACGGTGCAGCGCCGCATCCGTCGGCGGATGGCGCTCCACCGCTCAGCGGATCTGGCCGCCTACGTGAAGCTCCTCCAGCAGGACGCCCCGGAAATCGAGCGCCTGCACGACGACATTCTGATCCACGTCACGAGCTTCTTTCGTGATCCGGAGTCGTTCGCGTCGTTCGCGGACAGCATCGTGCCCGCGCTGCTGGCGGCGCACGAGGACGGCACGCCGATTCGCGTTTGGGTGCCGGGCTGCTCCTCGGGCGAAGAAGCGTATTCCGTCGCGATCGCGCTGCTCGAGGCGCTGCCAGGGCGCTCCCCGAACTCGCTCCAGGTGTTCGGTACGGACGTGAGCCACAAAATGGTCGCGCGGGCGCGAGCGGGCGTTTATCCCTCGAGCGCGCTCGCGAACATCGAGGTCGACCGCCTGCGGCAGTTTTTCATCGGGTACGGCGGCGAGTACCGCGTCAGCCCCGGTGTGCGCGAAACGTGCGTCTTCGCGCGTCAGGATCTCACGCGCGATCCGCCGTTCTCGAAGCTGGATTTGGTGTGGTGCCGGAACCTGCTCATTTACCTGGGCCCGACGCTCCAGCGCCGCGCCGTCGAGATCTTTCACTATGCGCTCAACCCGAACGGCTTTCTCGTGCTGGGCAGGTCGGAAACGGTGGGGGCTCAGGCGGAGCTCTTCGAACCCATCGATCAGAAGTGGAAGACGTTCCGGCGAAGACCCATGGAGACACCGGCTCGTGACGTCGACTTCACGGCGCGGCAACCGAACCTGGTCTCCGCAGGCGTGTTGCCGTTTCGGCGCCAGCGACCGCGCTCCGAATCCGACATCAACGCCGAAGCGAATCGGATCTTGCTCGAACGGTACGCGCCGGCCTCGGTCGTGCTGGACGACACGTGGAAGATCCTGAGCACGAGCGGTCGCACGGCGCGTTTTCTGGAGTTGCCGGCCGGGGAGGTGAGCCTCGACGCCCTCAAGCTCGTGCGCGAGGGACTGACGTCGGCGCTGCGCAGCGCGCTCGCCGAAGCCAAGCGCCTGGGCCGCGTCGTCCGGCGTGAACGCGTGACCGTCGTCACCGACGAGGTCGAAGAACGCGTGAGTATCGAAGTGACGCCGCTCGGCAGCTCGACCAATCGGCACTACCTGGTTCAGTTCGAGCTGGCGACGGAGGCGCAGCTCGGCAAATCCCGCGACCGCAAGCGAGAGAAAGCGCTGCGCGTCGTGCCGGCGGCGCCGCCGGCCCTGCAGGAGCTCGAGGAGGAACTGCAGCGGACGCGCCGCGATCTCGAAGCGATGATTCAGGATCTCGAAGCTGCGAACGAGGAGCTGCAGTCGGCCAACGAGGAGATCCTCTCGAGCAACGAAGAGCTGCAATCCACGAACGAGGAGCTCGACACGGCGCGCGAGGAGCTGCAATCGACGAACGAGGAGCTCAGCACGGTGAACGACGAGCTCCAGGCGCGCAACGTGCAGCTCACGGAGCTGAACAGCGACCTCGGCAACCTGCTCGCGAGCGTGCAGATCCCTATCGTCATGGTGAGCGCCGATCTTCGCATCCGCCGCTTCACCCCCGCCGCGGAGCGCATGCTCAATCTGATCCCGTCGGACGTGGGGCGGCCCATTGCGCACCTCAAACCGAACATCAACTGTCCGGATCTCGAAGAGCTCATCCGCCACGTCGTCGATACGGTCAGCGTGCGCGAGCGTGAGGTGTCCGACATGGACGGCCACACGTATTTGCTCCGCGTGCGCCCCTACAAGACGCTCGACAATCGCATCGACGGCGCCGTGCTCGCGCTCTTCGACCTCTCGACGAGCCTCGAGCTCGCGCGCGAGACCGGAGAGGCGCTCATGGCGCGATTGCTCGAGCCGGCCGTGCTCGTCGACGCGCGCGTCGTCGTGCGCGCCGCGAACCCGGCATTTTTTGCGCTATTCGGCGGCAAGCCGGCGGAGCTCGACGGTCGTCGCCTGTTCGACGTCGACGCCGGCTGGAACATCCCGGAACTGCGGACGTTGCTCGAGCAGGACCTGCCCGGAAAAAAGAGCATCGAGGGGTTCCGCCTGACGCTCAGGTCGCCGCGCTTCGGCAAGAAGACGTTCTTACTCGACGCTCGGTACGTGGCTCACGTGCATTTGGGCATCATCCTGCTCATCTTCAGAGAGACTGGCTCATCCTCGTGAGCATCTCGAGCAGGAGGTGGATGTCGATGGGCTTGGTGACGTGCGCGTCGAAGCCCGCTTCGACCGACGCGATGACGTCACTCTCACGCCCGAAGCCGGTCAGCGCTATCGCCGGGCGATGCCGATCGACTTGAAGCTCGCGAATCAAATCGAGACCGTTGCCGTCGGGCAAGCCGATGTCGCTCACGATGAGATCCACCTGCGTCATGTCCACGGCCCTGGCCGCTTGGGCGGACGTGGCCGTTTGGACTTCGAAGCCGCTGACGACCAAGAGCTCGGCGAGCACCTCGGAGGAGTCCGGGTCGTCTTCGATGAGTAGGACTCGCTTGCTCGCGGCGAGCAGCGGAGGCGCGCTCTGAGGGTCGGAGCGCGACGGCCCGCTCGTTTCTGGCTCTGGCACGGTCTCTAGCTCCACGACGAAGCGACTGCCACGACCGAGCCCGGCGCTCTGAACCGAGAGCTTGCCGCCCTGAAGCTCGAGCAATCCACGGCTGATCGCGAGACCGAGACCGAGGCCGCCCGTCGCCCCCGGACGCACGGCGAGTTGGTCGAACGGCGTGAACAGGCGATGGAGTTCTTCCGGCGCAATGCCGATGCCGTCGTCCTCGACTTCCACGACGAGGCGCACTCCCTGGTTCCACGACCGCACGCAGATGTTCCCCGCCTGGTCCGTGAACTTGATGGCGTTGCGAATCAGGTTGCCGAACACCTGACGCAGGCGCAGCACATCGACGCTTGCGTAGTGATTTTCCGCGCGTAAATCGAGCACCACCGTTTGGCGCTTGGCGTTCGCGAGCGGGAGTAGCTCTTCCGCCGCTTCGCCGACGATGTCGTGGACGGACAACGCGCGGCAGTTGACCGCCATCTTGCCGCGTACGACGCGGTTCAAATCCAAGAGGTCGTCAATCATGCGGACCTCGGAGCGCAGGTTCCGCTCGATGATGCCGAAAGCGCGCCGAGCGTCCCGATTCGGGTGCGATTCGCGAAAGAACGACGCGACGGCGAGTGCGGGCGTGAGCGGCGTGCGAAGCTCGTGGCTGAGCATCGCGATGAACACGTCTTTCGCGGCGCTCTCGCTGCGCGCCGAACGCTCCGATTCGACGAGCTGACCGGCCTCGAATGCCGTGAGATCGTGCTGCCGCAGGTCGACGACGCGAAGCTGATAAAGACCCGTGCGTCCGAGTACGTTCGTCCAGAGCTCGACCGGGATCGGCTCGCCCGAACTCGGTAGCAGACGCAAGCGGCAATGCGCCGTGGGGGCGTACGGCGTGCGCGCCAAATGCTCGGAGAAGAGCCGCCTATCTTCGTGGAGCACGAAGCCGCGAAAACTCTGATCGAGGCACTGTTCCTTGGAAACGCCCAGGAGCTCGCTCATGGCGCGGTTCATGCGACGCGTGATGTATGCCGCGTCCAACGTGATCGCCGGCAAGGGCGCCAATTCGTATAAATCGATATATTCGTCGCGCGTCAACTCCGCGGCTCGGCGTTCGTCGACGAGCCGCTCGGTCAACCGCCTCAGTCGTTGCTCTTCGGATTCGCCGGAATCGGCGCGCTCGACGTCATGCGTCGGCGACGAAGGCGAAATGCCCGACTTCCGGTTCATGCCTGGCCGATCCAGCGTGGCACGGCCCGGCAGGAAGAGCGGGGAGAAAATGCGAGCGCCAAGTTCCGTAACCCCATACGCGTTTGGTCGCTCCTTCGCCATCTCAGTAGCACACGCCTGCTACTCGGTGGAAACGTGGCGAAGGCGAGTTCGGTCACTCAAACACTCACAGTCTGTATATTTGCGCTTGAAGCCGCCGTGGCAATTTTGCTGCTGTACCGCCCAACCGCTCTTTTCTTCCATCCGTCAGCAAAGCCGTACAAGCAAGCCGTCGTCGGCCTGCAGGCGCAGGGTGCCGCGAACGCGCTCCCCCTCGCGAGCGCGCGCGGTCGCGAGCACGATCACGTGGCGCACCGAATCGTCGATGATCGACTGCGTCGCATCGAGCCTCAAACCGTCAAAGTGAAATTCCTCGATCCAATCGGCGGCGTTGCGCAAAACAACTGACGGACGGCGACGTTGTTCGGGCCGTCGGAAGCTTGTCCGTGAAATAGGCATGCGCTCCGTCGATGACGTGCGCAAATCATCGGGCCGCCCGTAGAGGTGCGACGGTGCCCAGAGCGCGACGCCGTCGTAGCCCCAGCCGAGCGCACCCGGAAAAACTCGCCGAGCGGCAAGAGCTCAATCGTGGTCACGCCGAGCGCTGCGAGCCTCGGAAGCGCCTCCTATCGCCGCGGCATAGGTGCCCTCACGCGTGAACGTGCCGACGTGAAGCTCGTAGATGACCTGACCACCGATGCGTCCGAAAGCGGCGCTCAACGCAACTGAGATGCCGAGCGTTTATTCCTCGGTGATCGCCGAAGAGCCGCAGGGGGCCTCGGTCCGAAATTGTCGCGACGAGGCATCCTGCAACGTCGAATGGCGCGAAGCCTCACCTGTGCTCGCGCGTGACGCCGTTCAGCGCGGCGTGAGACTTGCGTGGCGGCGACCGGCCTCCACAGCCGCATGTCGCGGTCTCGGCCAGGGAACTCGCATGGCGACTGGTCGAAAGACGACGCGAAAAGCAACCAACCCCACTAACAGCAAGGCGTTGCAGGCCAAGCTCGCCGCGACAGACGAGCTCGCGCGCGCGATGCCGTTCAACGCAAACAAGCCAGCCGAGCACGGTCGCGCGGCGCTCGAACCGAAGCGGGGACAGACCGTTTCGCCGCGTGACGCCGCAGTCACGGGCAGCACGCTCACGGAGGTGACGGCGTCGGAGAAGGTCGGCGCGGGCCGGCCGGCCAAGTCGCACAACCCCGGCAATCTCCCACTCGACCGCGTTCGAACGGATGCGGGCGAGCGCGCTCTCACGACGAATCAAGGCGTGCCGGTCGGGGACAACCAGAACTCGTTGAAACTCGGGCTGCGCGGACCGGTGCTGCTCGAGGATTTCATCCTCCGCGAGAAAATCACGCACTTCGATCACGAGCGCATCCCCGAGCGCATCGTGCACGCGCGCGGGTCGGCGGCCCACGGTTTCTTCGAGTGCTACCGCCCGCTCGGCGAGGTGACGCAAGCTTCGATCTTCGCCGAGAAGGGCAAGCGCACGCCGGTGTTCGCTCGCTTCTCCACGGTGATCGGTGAGCGCGGCTCGCCGGACACGCCGCGCGACGTGCGCGGCTTCGCCGTCAAGTTCTACACGGACGAGGGCAACTGGGACCTCGTCGGCAACAACATCCCCGTCTTCTTCATCCAGGACGCGATGAAGTTTCCGGATCTCGTGCACGCGGCGAAGCCGGAGCCGCACTTCGGCCTGCCGCAAGCGGCGACGGCACACGACACTTTTTGGGATTTCGTATCCCTGATGCCGGAATCGACGCACGTGCTGATGTGGGCGATGTCCGATCGCGCGCTGCCGCGCAGCCTGCGCATGATGCAGGGGTTCGGGGTGCACACGTTCCGGTTCGTGAACGCCAAGGGCAAGTCGACGTTCGTCAAGTTTCATTGGTCGCCGAAGCTCGGTACGCACTCGCTCGTGTGGGAGGAGTCGGCGAAGATCTGCGGCGCGGACCCTGACTTTCATCGACGCGATCTGTGGGAAGCGATCGAGGCGGGCGAGTTTCCGGAATGGGAGCTCGGTGTGCAGCTGTTCTCGGAGAAAGATGCCGAGCGCTTCAGCTTCGACGTGCTCGACGCCACCAAGCTCGTCCCCGAAGAGCTCGTATCGGTCACACCGATCGGCCGCATGGTCTTGAATCGCAACCCCGACAACTTCTTCGCCGAAACGGAGCAGGTCGCGTTCTGCGCCGCGCATATCGTGCCGGGGCTCGACTTTTCGAACGATCCGTTGCTCGCGGGCCGTATCCACTCCTACGTAGACACGCAGATTTCGCGGCTCGGCGGCCCGAATTTTCACGAGCTCCCGATTAATGCCCCCGTGGCGCAGTCGCACAACAATCAGCGCGACGGCATGCACCGGCAGGCCATTCATCGCGGGCGCGTTGCCTACGAGCCGAACTCGCTCGGTGGCGGCTGCCCGTTTCAAGCTGGGGGCGCCGGTTTCAGCTCGTTCCGCGAGCCGCAGGACGGCGACAAGGTGCGCGCGAAACCCGAACGCTTTGCCGAGCACTATAGTCAGGCGACGCTCTTTTATCGCAGCCAATCGCCGGCGGAGCAGCGTCACATCCGCAACGCGTTCCGCTTCGAGCTCACCAAAGTGCAGGTGCCCGCCGTGCGCGAGCGCGTCGTCGCCATGCTGCTCAACGTCGACCCCGACCTGGCGAAGGGCCTCGCGTCCGATCTCGGCATGGCCGTTCCGAAGCCGATGCCGCGCGCACTCAAGAGCACTCCCAAACCCGAAGTCGTCCACTCGCCGCCGCTGTCGCTCCTGGCGCGACCGGGTGACGGGTCGATTCGAACGCGCCACGTCGCCATCCTCGTCGCGGGCGGCGTCGACGGCGCGGCCGCGACCGCCTTACACGCAGGACTGACGGCGGAAGGCGCGGTGCCGCGCTACTTGGGCGCTCGGCTCGGCACCGTCACCACGGCGGGCGGCGACGAGCTCGAGGTCGAAGGGACGCTCGAGACCATGCCCGCCGTACTCTTCGACGCCGTCGCCGTTCCCGGCGGTCAAAAGGCGCTCGCCGAGCTCGGCGCGTCCGGTCACGTCGCCGAGTTCTTGAAGGACCAATACCGGCACGCGAAGCCATTGCTCGCACTCGGCGGCGCCGCGGAGCTGTTCGAGCTCGCCGGCGTCTCCAGCCGCCTCCCATCGGGGGCTCCCGATCCCGGAGTGCTCCTCGAAAAGGAGGCGGGCGGCGCGCTACCCAAGTTCGTCAAGGCAATCGCGCGCCACCGGCACTACGAGCGCGAGCCCGTCGCTTAGGCCGGTTCCGCAGCTGCGACGCGCGCTTCACGCTTCTTTTCCGAAGCAAGCGCGTAGCGCCGACAATGCTCGAGGTACGCGCGTTCGTGGATCCCAATGAGATCCACAACGCTCGACCAGAGCCAGGGCGGCGCGTCGAGACTGCGCGTCGCCGCGTCTTCGAGCTCGGACCGCCAGGCGCGGCGGGCGCCTTCGTCCATTTGACGCTGATGAGCCCGGCCGACGACGCCAGCGAGCGCCCGCGCCGTCGCCCGCGCCTCGGTGTCGTCCAACATCTCGAGCTCGAGCTTGAGATCCTGCGGCATGAGCTCGCGCACGAAGAGCGAGCGCTCGAGCACGGTGCCGGCGAGCATGCGCTGGCCGAGCGTGGGAGAGAGCGCCCGCGCGCCCTTCACGACCCGTTCACCCTGGTGCGCGGGAACCTCGAGTTCTTGCCCGGCCGGCGCGAGCGCGGTGACGGCTTCCTTCAGGTCGAGGAGACAATAGCCACCGTGTTCCTCGCCGTGTCCGACCACGTCGATGAGCGCAGCGCAGCGCCAAAGGCCGAGTGAGCTACACCCCTTCACCCAATAGGCGGCGTCGACCACGCGGATCTCGGCGTCGTCAGCGCGACTGTCGAGCCGGGTGACGAGCCGCCGCACGCGCTCCTTGTTCAGAAAGGTCGTGACCGCGTCGCGCTCCTCGTCCGAGAGCGCCCAAAACCGCCGACCGAGCGGGATCCGCAGCTTTTTCCCGAGGCGCTCGCGTTGCAGGTGACGCCACTTGCGGCGGAGCGCCTCTCTCACCATGAAGCGAACGGCGGCGCTGTTCAGCTCGGATTTCGTGTCGCCCGCATGCTTGAACGCATCGAGGTAGCCGCGCATGAGCTCCTCGATCAGCCGCGCCGTGACGACACCGGGCAAATCCGAGCTCCGCGCAGCCATCGCCAGGCTCAGCGCGAGCCGCACGAGATCGTGCGCGGGGTTACCGGGCACCGTCTGGTCCAAGTCCCTGAGCTCGACTTCGACGCGCTCGTCTTGGCGCGCGATCGGGCCGAGGTTGCCGACGTGAGCGTCGCCGCAGATCCAGATCCGGGGTCCTTGCGGGATGCTGCGGCCCTGCGTCGTCTCGAGCCACTCGTAGAACCGCTCGGTGCTGCCGCGCACGTACGCGTGCGCGTTCCGCGCCATCTTCAGGTCGCGCAGACGATGCAGATCCGGGATGCGCGCCGCCTGGATTGCCGGTGCTGTTGCCGTCACGCTCGTGCCCGGCCCCGGATCTTCTTCTTGGCCGATTTGCCGGCGCGCTTCGCGGGCTTCGCGGACTTGGCGGGCTTGAGCGCACCAGCGAGGACCTGTTTGAGGTTCGCGTAGACGGCGGCGCGGAAGTCGCCGGCCTTGGCTTGCTCGAAGCGCGCCTGCATTTCCTTCCCGAGTCGCTCGAGGCGCGCCTTGCCGAGTGCGCGTTCGGCGCGCGGGAAGAATTCGCTCTGCTCTTCTTTGACGTGGTGGAGCACCATTTCGCTCAGGACCTGACACTTGAAAGCGAACTGCTCCTTTTTGGCTTGGTCCGCTTCGTAGATGCAGAATTCGATGACGCCGTGTTCGACGAGCGCCTCGCCGAGCAGGTCGGTCATTCCCATCGCCTTTTCACAGGCCGGATAGAAGATCTCGCGCTCGATCGCGTCGTGCGCGACGAGGTTCTGCGCCATCTCCTCGAACAGCGCGCGTTTGGCCTGATAGGTGCGGGCATGCTCGATCTTGTCGAACAGCCCTTTCACGACGGCGTGCTGCTTCGTCAGCAACTTGGTCGCCGACGGCGCGTCGTCGGACAGGGCATCGATCATCATGCCGAGAGCACGGTCGACCACCTTTCCGACGGTGCTCATGCCGGTCGCAGCCTTCTTCGGAGTCTTTGCCGAGCTTGATTGGGTCTTCACGAGGCCGCACACAAGCAAGCGCAGTGCCAGCAGAATTGGCGCCACTCCTGCATGGGGAAAGCGTCGAACAGTCCCCCAGAGGGCGAGCCGGTGCGTCCCGCTGTCGCTGAATGCCTCGGACGCCGGACTCGAGCGCCAACGAGCGCGCCGAATCCGACCTCGACGCGCCGCGCGCGATGGCGTGGCGTTTGCACCGGGGCGCAGTTCAACGAAGTCGCTCTGACAGCGCACAAAGCGCGAGAAACGCGGCGAAACAAGAAGAGAAACATCATGTTGATTCGAGCCGGTTACCAAATTGGGATTGAGTGCGATCAAGAAACACCGTTGATGGCACTCGTCAGCGTGCATCCGTCGCGCGCGCACGACCTGCAAACTCCAGCGATCATCAGCTCGACGGGAGCGGCGCCGCTCGAGGCGCATCTCGACGAGTTCGGCAATTTGCGCACGCGCACCGTCGCGCCGGCGGGCCTGCTGCGCCTCTCGACCGACTTCGTGATCGCCGACTCGGGTCTGCCCGACGAGGTGGCGCCCTGGGCCCGCGAAGTCCCCATCCCGGAGCTGCCGGACGAAGCCGTCAGTTTCCTCGTGGGGAGCCGTTATTGCGAGACGGACAAGCTATCGAATCTGGCCTGGTCGTTGTTCGGAAACACGCCGCAAGGCTGGAGCCGTGTGCAAGCGATCCTCGACTACGTCCACCGGCGCATTACCTTCGGCTATCGGTTCGCGCGCGCCACGCGCACCGCCTTCGAGGCGCACGAAGAGCGCGTGGGAGTATGCCGTGATTTCGCGCACCTCGCGGTGACGCTCTGCCGCTGCATGAACATTCCCGCTCGTTACGCGACCGGCTACCTGGGCGACATCGGCGTGCCGCCGGTCGACGCTCGCATGGATTTCAGCGCCTGGTTCGAGGCCTACCTCGACGGCCGCTGGTTTACGTTCGACGCTCGCCACAACACGCCACGCATCGGACGCATCCTGGTCGCGCGCGGGCGTGACGCCGCCGATTGTGCGATCACGACCACGTTCGGGGCGTCGCGGCTCGTTCAGTTCGACATCGTGACGGAAGAGGTTCACGGCGTGTCCAGCGCGGCGTAAGCTTCGGCATGACGTATTGCGTGGGCGTCCTCGTCAACGAGGGCGTAGTCTTCGCGTCGGACTCGCGCACCAACGCGGGCGTCGACAACTTCGCCCAGTTCTGCAAGATGGCCGTGTTCGAGCGGCCGGGGGATCGCGTGATCGTGCTCCTGAGCTCGGGCGGGCTCGCCGGCACGCAAGCGATCCTCAGCGTGCTCAAGCAGCGCGCCGAAACGGACGACGGCAAGCCGAGCCTCTGGACCGCCCGCACGATGTTCGACGTGGCGCGCGTGATCTCGGACGCCACGCGCGAAGTGGAGGAGCGCGACGCCGCGTGGCTCAAGGGAGCCAACCTCTCGTTCAACGCGTCGTTCATTTTCGGCGGCCAAATCAAGGGCGAGCCCATGCGCCTCTTCCGCACGTACGCCGAGACGAATTTCATCGAAGCGGAGCGCGACACTCCCTTTCTTCAAACCGGCGAAACCAAATACGGAAAGCCCATCCTCGATCGCGTCATCGAGGCGACCACCAGCATCGAAGATGCCGCCAAGTGCGTCCTCGTCTCGTTCGACTCCACGATGCGCAGCAACCTCTCCGTGGCGATGCCGATCGATCTGCTTTGCTACGAGAAGGATTCGTTCGTGGCGACGCACCGGCGCCGCCTCGACGTGGGCGACGAATACTTCACGAAGCTGAGCAGCTCTTGGAGCGAAGGCGTGCGGCGCGTCTTCACGGGCCTACCGAATCCGAAGTGGTAGCGCCGGCGCAGGCTGCTTGTAGGTGCGCCTCGGACGCGTGCGCACATCACGCAGCGTGACGCTGCAACATTCACTCGCTTGCTGTAAGCGGGGGCGAATTCTCGATGTGCGCGCGTGTAGGCGAGCGAAATCGGCGTGTGAATTTTAGTCACCCCGGGGATTGATGTCGGAGCGCCGGTGCTATGTTTGGGTGCTGTGTCGCGCCTCACCTTCGCCGCGTCCGCTCTCGGTTCGCTCTCGCTCGTGCTGCTTGCCGGTTGCTCGGCGGGCAAGGCTCCGGGGCTGTCTGGTGATGAAGTCGGTGGAAGCGGTTCCACGGCCGGCACCACCGCGTCCGGCGGCAGCGGCTCGTCGTCGCCGGGGAGCGGAGGCAACGGCACCGGTAGCGGCTCTGGCTCCGGCTCGAGCACGGGCGCGGGCGGTTCGAACTCGGGCGGCAGCGGCGCGACCGCGGGTTCGGGCAGCGGCTCCGGCTCAGACGGTTCGGGCGGCTCGGGTTCGGGCAGCGCCGCAGGCGGCTCCGGCTCGGGCGGTTCGGGTGGCGGCAGCGCGGGCTCGAACGTCGCGGAGCCGGCGCCCGCGCTCCCGACTCCGTCTGCGTGCACGAGCAATGCGCCCGGTCCGCGCAAAGTCTGGCGGCTGAGTGCGTCTCAGTTCGACGCGAGCGTCCGCAGCATTTTCCAGGACACGACCACGAGCGCGCCCGTCGGTGCCGTGTTCAGCGATCCCATCGTTTTGGGCTTCTCCGTCGATGCGAACGCGCTGCTCGTCCAGGGGCTGAACGCGTCGCAGCTCATGGACAGCGCCGAAGCGGTCGCCGCCTGGGCCGCGCAAAACAACAAGCTCTCGCAGTTCGCGAGCTGCACGACCGTCGACGCGAATTGCGCGACGCAATTCATCCAGGGCTTCGGGCGCCGCGCCTTCCGCACGAGCCTCGCCAAGAACGATCCGCGCATCGCCACTTACTCCGCGCTCTTCACCGCGGAGAAGAGCTTCGCGGACGGAGCGAGCGCCGTCGTGAGCGCGATGCTCCAGTCGCCGTACTTCCTCTACCGGAGCGAGCTCGGCAGCGCGAGCGGCGGCACCTTCACGCTCACGCCGTACGAGGTCGCGTCCGAGCTCGCGTACCTCCTCACGGGCAACACGCCCGACGACACGCTGCTCGCCGCGGCCGACTCCGTCGCCGGTGGCCAGCTCGACATGAACAGCATGGTCGACCAGCAAGCCGACCGCCTGATCGCCGCCGACGGCAACAACGCCACGTCCGTCATGGGCTTCATGAACGGCTGGCTCGGCCTGGAACGCCTCTACACGACCGCCAAGGACGACACCGTCTTCATGCTGACGAAATCGCTGCGCGACGACATGGCGAGCGAGTCGCAGCACCTCATCGCCGAGGCGTTCAACGGCGGCGGCGGCATCGCCAGCCTGCTCACGACGGATCACACGTTCCTGAACGCCGAGCTCGCGAACTTCTACGGCGTGAGCGCGAGCGGCCTCGGCACGGATTTCAAGAGCGTCCCGCTCGCTGCCGGCAGCGGCCGCGACCCGGGCTTGCTCGCCACGGGCACGATCCTCAACGGCTACGCGCGCCCGGACATGTCCTCACCCACGCAACGCGGGCACATGGTGCGCACCCGCATGCTCTGCGGGGACATCTCGCCGCCGCCGCCCGGCGTCGACACCATGTTCAAACCGTCGGCGCAGGCGGAGACCACGCGGCAGCACTTCGAGAACGAGCACTCGGTCAGCACGTGCAAGTCGTGCCACGCGCTCATGGATTGGATCGGCTTCGGCTTCGAGCAATACGACGGCTTCGGTCGCTACCGCACGACCGACAACGGCTTGCCCATCGACACGAGCGTCACCGTCTACGCCGATCCGGAAGACAAAGACGACTCCCTCCAAGGGCTCACCGGCCCGGGCAGCCTCTCGGAATACCTCTCGGAGAGCGACGACGTGCAGCGCTGCATGGAGCGCTACTGGACGTACTACGCGTACGGCTCGAGCACGTGGGCCCAGGACGGTTGCACCTACGAAGCCGTCTACAAGGAAGCGTCGAACGGCAACTTCGCGTTGAAGAGCGTGCTCAAGGCCATCATCCACGCGTCGAACTTCACGAGCCGCGTTCAGGATCAGTAGGACGAGGAACGAGAATGACTCGCAACGTCAGCCGCAGAAAAATCCTCGCTAGCGCGGGCGCCGGGCTCCTGCTCGCGCCGTTCTTCAACCTGGTCGAACGGCGGGAAGCTCAGGCGGCCGCCGCGCCCGTCAAGCGCCTGCTCCTCTTCTGCACGATGGGCACGAACCCGTCCATGTGGACGCCCACCGTCTCGGGCGAAAACATCTCGGCGTGGAGCGCGATGACGCAGCCGCTCGACGCCATCAAGAACAACGTCGTGCTCGTCGAAGGCATGCCGAGCGGCAACCCGAACGACGGCCACGGCGCGCCCGACGGCCTCACCGGCATGGGCTATGGCTATTACAACGGCCAGCTCAAAATGTCGGTCGACCAGTTCGTCGCGAGCCAGCTCGTGGCCTCCGGCGTGAACCGCCCGATCGCGTCGCTCCTGCTCGGTGGCGCCACCAACGCGAACGGCGGCAGCACGCTTTTTTACGGCGGCTCCGCGAACGGGGGCAACATGCTGCCGACCATCGGTTCGCCGCTCTCCGCGTTCACGACGGTCTTCGGCGGCGCACTCCCCATGGGCATGTCGTCCGACTCGCTGATGGCGCGGCGCAAGAGCATCCTCGACCTCGTCACCGCGGAAGCGACGAGCCTCAAGGGGCAGCTCGGCGCGACCGAGGGTAAAAAGCTCGACGCGCATCTCGACTCGATTCGCCAGCTCGAGAACAAGCTCTCACAGAGCATGTCCACGGGCGCCGCGTGCATGAAGCCGACGCAGCCGGGCGCCGACAGCACCTACACGCACCAGGGCGACGCCGACGCGCTCGCCATGAACGTCGTGCACCAGGGCATCATCGCGAGCGCCTTCGCCTGCGACATCACGCGCGTCGCCGCCATCGAGTACGGCAACGATCAATACCTCAAGGTCAACGCGCCGAACCTCCCCTACGACGACCAGCACGGCGGCTTCATCCACAGCGGCGCCTCGACCAACTTCAAGAACCTGGTCGCGTTCGAGGCCTACCTCGCCGGGCAATTCGTCGCGCTCGTCAATCAGCTGAAGGGCTTCGCCGATCCGGAGGACTCTTCGAAGACGCTCTTCGACACGACGCTCGTCGCGTGGTGCCGCGACATGGGCGACGCCGTCAACCACGACCAAAAGTCGATGCGTTTCGTCCTCGCGAGCGGCGACGGCGGCTACTTGAAGACGGCGGCCGGCGGCCGCTACGTCAAATCGAGCGAGCGCCACGAACGCATCCTCCTGAACCTCTGCGAATCGATGGGCATCACGAACTACAAAGGCTTCGGCGACCCCGCCCTGCCCACGAAGAGCCCGCTGCCCGGCATCGCCAGCGGCTGAGTTCGCTGCCGGCTCAGCGCGCCGCGGGCACCTCGATCGTAAAGCGCGCGCCTCCGTCGCCGGAGGTGCTGACCGTGAGCGCGCCGTCGTGGGCCTGGGCGACCTGGCGGGCGAGGGTCAAGCCGAGACCGGAGCCGGTTTGCGTGCCGGCAGCTGCGGCGCGCTGACCCGCGACACCTCGCACGAACGGCGTGAAAATCACGTCGGCTTCGTTCGCGCTGACGCCCGGTCCGGAGTCATCCACGTGCACGCGATGACTGAGGTGGCCTGCCTCGACACGGACGAGCACGCGGCCTCCTCGTGGGGTGTAGCGAATCGCGTTCGCTACGAGATTCGCGAGTGCCGTCCCCAGCGTGTCGGCATCACCGAGCAGGACGGCCGCCGAGTGCTCCGCCGGGAGCTCCGCGCCGAGGACCAGCCCCGCTCCTGCCGCCAGAGCCTCGTGTTCCTTCGTGACGCGTGCGACGAGTTCGCCCAAGTCGACGAGCGCGTCCGGCCGGCGCTCGAGCGTCGAACGCGCGTGCTTGAGGAGTACGTCGAGGAGGTGACTCGCGCGGCGTATGTCATGAAGCACAGTCTCCGCAACCCGCTGCCACTCGGCTTCCGTCCGCGGTCGCGCGAGCGCCACTTCGAGCTCGGTCGTCGAGGCGGCCAGCGGCGTCCTGAGTTCGTGTGAGGCGTGCGCGGCAAAGCTCGCCTGCGCCTCGTAGTCACGCTGAAGGCGAGAGAGGAGTGCCGGTAGCCGCAGGTGAAGCTCCTCCGCGGACAGCGCCTGCATCGCTTGAATGACCTCGTCAATCGGTGGCATGAGGGAGCGCGAGGAAATAGCCCGCCCCGCGCACGGTCCGAATCAACGCAGCTTCTTCGCCGAGCTTGCGCCGCAGGTGGGCAATGTGCACTTCGACGATGTTCGTCCCCGTCTCGAAGTCGTAGCCGAAGACTTGACGCAGGATTTCGCGCCGACTCACGACCTGGCCGCGGCGCTGCAGCATGAGCGCGAGCAAGCCGCGTTCCCGCGGCGAAAGCAGCACCGCTCGGCCGCGCACGCGCACGCCCAGATCCTTGTCGGCAAGCGTGATATCGACGAACGGCTCCGGCGCAGCTCGTGGCAGGGAGCTGCGGCGGATGAGCGCGCGCACCCGCGCGACCAGCTCTTGATAGGCGAACGGCTTGATCATGTAGTCGTCGGCGCCGGCCTCGAGGCCTTCGATGCACGACTGCACGGTATCGCGCGCCGTCAGGATCATGATGGGCGCGACGACTCGCGCGGCTCTCGCCTCGCGGACCACGGTCAACCCATCCCGGTCCGGAAGCCCCAAGTCGACGATCGCCGCCTCGACCGGGTGCTCGAGGAGGCGGAGGAGCCCGCTCGCGCCCGTGCTGGCCGCGCTCACGTCGAATCCTTGCTCCGCGAGGCCCCGAACGAGCGCCTCGCTCAGTCTGGGGTTGTCCTCGATGACTAGGACGCGCAAGTGAGCTCCGTGTCGGTACCGCGGACCAAGGCTCGGCAGGCGACCCTATGCCCTGCACTGAAACTTAATCGACTCTTAATCAAGATACTCATTGAGGCTTGTTAGCGTTCTGCGCTGTATGAGAGCGCACTTTGAGGCGTCGCTATTCGGTGTTCTGATCGCGACTGTCACGGCTTGCGGGAGTGGAAGCAGCGGCTCCGATCCCATGAATGCGGGCGGCAGTGCCGGCACGGGCCCCTCCGGTGCCGCGGGCACTGGTACTTCCGGCAACGCAGGCGCGGGTCCTGTGGGCGGCGCCGGTGCCCCTGCGGATACTGGCGCGACGAGCCTGTCGGGAACGCTCGGCGACCTCGGCGCGGTAGAGCCCACCGTCTCGTCGTTCGTGATCTCGAACAGCGGCGAGACGCTCGTCTACCTGACCTCGGCACCGATCACGTGCGACACGCTGACGACGTCGCGCTGGTTGGGCTCGATTGACGCCAACGCCCAAGTCGTCGAGATCGTCGTCAAGTCGAGCTTCACCACGGGGACGGCAACGGTCGGCGGCTCCCCCAGCGTCGAAGTCAACTACGCCAAGGGCGGCCGCTCGTCGGCGTACGAGCAGAACGCGGCGTCCGGCACGGTGACCTTCACGACGAACACGCCCAAAGGGCCCGTCGCAGGCACCGTCGACGCGAAATACGCGAATCCGACCGGCAACGTCAGCGGGCAGTTCAGCGCCGAATTCTGCGACGGCGGCCAAGGGTACTGAAGGAACTTCATGCGCATTCTTCGTTTTCAACGCGTGGTCTTGGCTCTGGGCTTGGTGCTCGCCAGCGTGAGCTGTTCGAGCTCGGGCTCTTCGGACAAGGGCAGTGGCGCGGGCGGCGGGGGCGGCATGAGCGCGAGCGGCGGCTCCGGAGGCGTGGACCCGCGCGTACCCACGGCGACCACCGGCACGGTGGAGCGCGGCGAGTATTTGGTCGACCACGTGCTCGTCTGTGGCGTGTGCCACACGCCGACGGGCGACGACGGAACGCCGAACCAGTCGCTCTACCTGGCGGGCAGTCGTTCCTACGACTTCACCGACGTTGACGGGACGATCGTCACCGTGAACGCGGAGAACCTCACTTCGCACAACCCCGAAGGTCTCTACAACTGGTCCGACGAGCAGATCCGAACGGCCGTCACCAAGGGTGTCGACGACGAACACGTCGCGATCTATCCGATCATGCCGTTTCCGGAATATTCGTTGCTCACGGCCACGGATCAGGACTCCATCATTCAGTACCTGCGCACGGTGCCGCCGAACGACAACGTCGTTGCCGCCGACTTTCCCTACGGCGACCAGAATCCCCCCGTTCAACTCGCGAACGACGCCGACATCCCGCACACGACGCTGGCCTCCGACGACCCCGACTTCGCGTCCGCGGAACGTGGCCGTTACGTCGGCAAGCTCGCTTGCCTCTATTGCCACACGGAGGAGCTCTCCGCCGGCGTGCCCAACATGAAGAAGGCGTTCGCGGGCGGCAAAACCTACACGTTCATTCGCGGTTCGGCGCCGAACACCTCGACGAACCTCACGCCCGACGCGACGGGCCTGAAGGACTGGACGGTTGACGACATCATCGCGTCTTTGCGCGACAACACGGAGAAGGGCACCGGTCGTGCGCTCTGCAGCACGCATCCCGGTGGCCCCGATCGACTGGGCGCGATGACGGCAGACGATGCGCGCGACCTCGCCGTCTATCTTCATACTCTCGCCCCCGTGAAGAACGGGCCGTTCCAATGCGTGCAGTAGCGGCCGCGCTCCTCTTGGCATGCGCCGGCTGCGGGTCGCCGGCGAAGGATCCAGCGCCCGGCACCCCCGCGAAGTTCAGCGAAATTTACGCCGCACTCTTTCCGGCCGACACGTCCGCGAAGTGCAACTCCTGTCATTCGCAGCCCCCGAGCAACGTCAGCAACGGCACGCTCCATGTCGGCGCCGACGGCGACGAAGCGGCGGCGTACATGACGTTGACGACTGCCACGTCCAATAGCCACCTCTGTTCCGGCCAGGCGTACGTGGTGCCCGGCCATCCGGAGTCGAGCCTCCTCTTCACCAAGCTCACGGCGAGTCCTCCGTGCGGCGAGCGGATGCCGCTCGGAGGGGGCGCGCTGCCCGACGCGCAAATCGAGATGGTGCGGAGTTGGATCGCCGCGGGAGCGCAGGATGACTAGGCGGAGCGGCCGAGCGCTGCTGCTCGTCTCGCTTGGCATCAGCGCGTGCGGAGGAGGAGCGTCGAGCCCGAGCCCTGCCGCGAACGAACCCACGTGTCCCGCTCCCACGGCCACGGCTCCGGACGATGTCTACTGCATCGGCCTCTATGCGGCGCGCGGCGGTACGGATCCAAGCGCCGACGTGCTGCCCTACAAGCCGGGCGTCTTGCTCTGGAGCGACGGAGCCGAGAAGCAACGTTATTTGTCGCTTCCGCCGGGCACGACGATCGACACGTCGCGTTTCGACGCGTGGCAGTTCCCGATCGGCACCAAGGTCTTCAAGGAGTTCCGTCTTTCCGGAACGCTCGTCGAGACGCGCATGCTGTGGAAGCAGGCCGAGAAGAACTGGGTCATGGCGACCTACGTGTGGGACGACACGGGCCATGCGACCCTGAACACGTCCATGCAGCCGGTGCTGCTCGCGAGCGGCTACGAGATCCCCACAGTGAAGGACTGCGACAAGTGTCACCACGGTGGGTCGGACAAGGTGCTCGGCATCGAAGCCGTCGCCTTGGCGCTGCCGACGGCGGAAGGCGCCACACTCGACGAGCTCGTGAAGCGCGGACTCCTGAGCGATCCCCCCGCCAGCACGAGCATCACGCTGCCTGACGACGGGAGCGGCAACGCCGCGGCGGCGATCGGCTTCCTGCACTCGAATTGCGGCATGCCGTGCCACTCCGCGCGTGGGCTCGGCGAAGAGACGAAGCTCGTGCTGCGGCTGCGGGCGGACGAGTTTTGGGACGCCACTGGACAGGCGCTGGCCGAGACGGTCGACGCCACGGACGCGTACACGGCGTCGGTGAACGTCGACCCGACGACGGCTGCCGTGGCCCAAGCCTTCCCCGGCGCCAAGCGCATCACGCCCGGCGCGCACGACGAGAGCCTCCTCTATCTGCTCTCGCACCGGCGCGACAAGTATCAAATGCCGCCGCTCGTCAGCCATCAGATTGACGAGACCGACAACGCCGCGCTTGCCGCGTGGATCGACGCGCTGAACTAGGGACGGCCCGCAAAAGAACATCAGTGCGCGTTGATGTTCCCCGGTGCTCCGCCGGAGCTTCAATGCTCGACGAAATGAAGTTTCATGCGCGCAACGGAGAATGAGTTTTTTCTTCGGGTGAATTTGAAGGTGTGCGCTTCATTCGGAGAACTGCCTCCCATGAATCGAACTTGAATCTTCAACTTTCGACAAGGTGAGAGAGGTGGAGAGTAACCGAACTGTTGCTCGACTCTGATTGTTGCCGCGAGCAAGGCTCCGCGCGCGCAGGGCGAACGTCGCCGCGCGCTTCCAAGGAGCAACGAGTGAAACGGCAGTTCAAAGCAGTGAATATCGGCGTCGCGTTCGTGTTGGCAGTTGCGGGCGCGGCGGCCACGGGCTGCAGCGGCGAGGTCCCCGGCGCCGGCGGTTCCGCGAGCGGCGACGTCGGCAGCGTGGGTCTGGCGTTGTCCCTCGGTGGCGGCGAAACGATCCTGACGGCGAGCTACTCGATCTCGAATCCGAACGGCTTCTCGAAGAGCGGGGCATTCGACGTGAGCAAGTCGAGCGCGCTCTCGGGGCTCGTCGGCGGCCTGCCCGCGGGCAGCGGCTACACGATCGAAATCGACGCCACGACGGCGGACGGCAGCGCCACCTGCAGCGGCACGGCGACGTTCAGCGTCACGGCTCACGCCACCACGCCCGTGAACGTCCACATCACGTGCCACGAGGGCGCGCGTACGGGCAGCGTGCTCGTCAACGGCAGTCTCAACACCTGTCCCGTCGCGGACGGTGTTTCGGCGGATCCCGCCGACATCGCCGTGGGCTTTCCCTCGCTTTTGGCCGTCCAAGCGCACGACGCGGACAGCGGTCCGTCGGCGCTCAGCTACCACTGGTCGGCTCCGTCAGGCTCGTTCAGCGACGCGACCTCGGCCACGCCGAGCTTCACGTGCACGGCGCCCGGTCCCGTCACGCTCACCGTCGCAGTCTCGGACGGCGATCCCACGCCGAGCTGCGCCGACCAGCTCACGCTCGTCGTGACCTGCGAACCGAGCAGCTTGCTGGTTCCGGGTTCGCTCGTCGTGAGCAGCACGACGTACGATCGGACGAAGGGTGCCGTCGCTGGGCTCGCCGTCGGGACGCCGCTTGCGGGCACCGCTACCGCGAAAGCAGCCGCCACGAGCGGCAACAACTACGTCACGGTGTGGAACAACGAGGCCGTCGACGCGAGCTTCGGCGTCACCTCGGCGATCGAGCTCACGAACCTCGACCCCGCGAGCGGCACCGTGCTCAGCCAAGTCGCCGTGCCGGCCGATCAGGTCGTCACGAGCTTCCCCTCGAAGTCCGAGCTCGGTTTGCACGTGACGAGCGACGCGACGGGACGGCACCTCGTGTTCGTCGGCTACGCCGGCGCGGGCGTGGGCGCCCTCGACGTCTCGAACACGGACGCGGTCGCCGGACAAGACCCGACGAACCCGATCACCTTCGCGTTCGGCTCGAGCTACGCGTTCGCGCGCACGGTCGTCTCGATGGACGGGAATGGCCACTTCTCCTACACCCCGACGGTGGACTACGGCGGCAACAACGGCCGCTCCGCGCTGCTGGGCTCGAACGGCCTCTACTACTCGGTCGGCAACGCCAACAACGGCAACGCCGCGGCGTTCGGCGCGTCCAACGGCACGAACCCGGACGTGACCGAAACGACGGGCCTCGAGGTGATCACTCCCATCAACGCCGCGACGTCGAACGTGCCCGTACCCGCCAACAATTCCGCTGAAGTGAATCCTCTGATTCAGTACACGTTCGGCACGGCGAAGCCCGACAAGCCCGGCAAAGACAACAACTACCGCGGCATCACCGAATTCGGCGGCGCGCTCTACTTCACGAAGGGCAGCGGCAGCAATGGCATGCAGACGGTCTACACCGTCGGCTCACTGCCCACGGTGGCCAACGCGGCGGCAAGCACGATCAGCGTGGTGCCCGGCTTCCCCACGGACTCGGCCAAGGCCACGGGCGGCGACTTCACGCCGTTCGCCGTCTTCTTCGCCAACGCCACGACCATGTACGTCACGGACGAAGGCACCGGTGACGCGACCGACGTCTCGACGCACGCCGGTCTCGAGAAATGGAGTCTCGTCAGCGGCACGTGGCAACTCGACTACGTCCTCAAAGCGGGCCTCGTCGGTCAGGTCGACACGAACCTGAACGGCGCCGACGGGCGCTACCCCGACGTGACTACGATTGGACTCCGGAACCTGACGGGCGTCGTGAACGGCGACCACGTCACGCTCTGGGCGGCGACCTCGACCTCGAGCGCGGCCACGGACAACGGCGCGGATCCGAACAAGCTCGTCGTCATCACCGACCAGCTGTCGGCGACCACGCTGACGGCTGCGGTGAGCGCGGAGACGTTCAGCACCGTGCTCGGTCCGACGTACGGCACGGCCTATCGCGGCGTCGTCTTCGTCCAGTAACGGCGCTCGGCGCGGCGCACGGATCTCGCAGGATTCGTGCGCCGCCGCGCAGAGATACCCGCCGTCGGGGTTCGTCCGACTCACATCGTGTAGAAGAACTCTTCTTTGACGATCTTGCCGTCTTTGACGGTGAAGAGGCCGACTTCGTTCATCGTGAAGCGGCGGTTTTCGGGCTTGAAGGTGACGTCGAAGCTGAACTTCACGGCAAAGCGGTCGTCGTGCGGGAACGGCCCGTCCACCGCGCCGCTGTGCACGATGTGCGTCTCGTTCCACCACTTGCTCTTGCCGCGAATCGCGTCGACGCCGCGCGCCGTCCGCTCCTGACCGGGAGGTGCGCCCGCTTCGACGCTCACCGCGTCGGGCGCGAAGAGCTCCGTCAGGATCTCCGCGTTCTTGTGTTCCTTAACGAGCTCCACGTAGCGCTTGGCAACGTCCAGGGTCGACATGGTTCCTCCTTCGTTTGGGGTCATGTCTTTGGTCCCGCACGCGCCCCGCCGCAAGGGTCTCCACGGAGCCGACACGCCGTCGAGCGCCACGAGCGTCCGACCAACGAGCGGGAACACCCAAATCCTCCGCGCGATCGCGCGCTTGCGGCGATTTCACGACGTTTGATACGCTCGAGGCAACATGTCCCGCGAGCAGGAGACCATCGAGCTCGTTCCTGCGCGGCAGCGGCGGTCGCGCGCCGGTTGTTTGGGGTGGATTTTGCTCGTGCTCGTGCTCGGCGCCGTCGCGGCGGTCGTGAAGTACGTCGGCTTGCCGCTGCGCGCCGACAAGGCGCGACTCGAGCAGCAGCTGCGGGACGCGGCCGAGCGTGAGAAGAAGCTGAAGAAAGACGTCGCCGACGCGCAGGCGCACGCTGCCGAGCTCGAAGCGAAGCAAGGCGAGCTCTCGGGCAAGCTCGCGGAGACGCAGGCCGAACGCGAGAAGCTCGAAAGCGAGCTCAAGCGCGTGCAAGACGAGCTGTCCGCGATTTTGGAGCCGCAGATCAGCGCGGGCAACGTGCGCATCAAGCGCGTCGGGCGCGAGCTCGTCGTCGACGTCGCGGACAAGGTGCTCTTCGACTCGGGGCAAGCGGAGGTGAGCGAGCCGGGCCAGAAAGTGCTGGCTCAAGTCACGCCGAGCCTCTTCGGGCTCAAGGGCTACACGATTGAAGTGGCGGGCCACACCGACCGCACGCGCGTCGTGAACCCCGAAACACGCGAACGCTTCCCCACGAATTGGGAGCTTTCGACGGCCCGCGCGACGAACGTCGTCCGCTTCCTGCAGGAGCGCGGCAAGATCCCGGGGAGCCGGCTCGAAGCGGCGGGCTTCGCCGAGTTTCGCCCGGCGGCGGGCAACGCGACGGCGGACGATCGCGCGAAGAATCGCCGCATCGAGTTGATTCTGATTCCGGCGTCCGCGGCGTCGGCGGTGTCCGCGGCTCAGAACTGAGCGCTCGAGCTCACCGCACGACCGCGAGCGCCGCGGCAGCCGCCAATTTGTGTTTCGCTTGCCACGGCGGGCCGAGCACTCGACCCATCGCTTGCAAGAGCTCGTCGAGCGAGTCACGCCCGAGCGCAGCCGCTGCGTCGTGAAGCACGCGCTCCTTGTCGTACCAATGCACGGACCAACCGCGCTCTCTCGCGGCGGCTGCGAGCGCTTCGCGATACATCACCGAATCGGCCATGGTTTGCGCGCGATTGTCGCTAATGCGCGCTTCGATGCTCGCCGGAAGCTCCGGGCATACCCGCAGTGCGACGGCGGCTATCGGCAACGGCACGGCCGCGGCTAGAGCTGCGAGACTTTCGCGCGCGCCGAGCGCCGCCGCGTCACGCACGCGCTCGACAAGCGCCACCGCTTCCGCGAGCGTCGGCACGCGGGTTTTCGGCGTATTCGGATAGCGACCGAGGGCCCACGACCCTTCGTGGTGATGCGGGTGCGTCGGCAAGCCCTGCGTGAGCTCGACGCTGCGTCGGTCGAGGACCTTGCCGTCCGGTGCAACGGTGACGAGCACGGCAGAGTTACCGTTTTCGGCAACGCCGACGGCGGCAGTTGGAGCGCCCCTCATACCGCACAAGATTAGCGGGCTGTCGTCGCTTGCACGTGGCGCTCGAGCCACTCCACCAACCCATCCCGGCTCAAGGCGCCGGAAGCGACGGCAAGCACAGTCGTCTCCTGTTCATCAGTTGACGCGACGATCTCGAACCCGTTCATCACGAGGAAGACTTCCAACGCCGCGTGCCCGATGCGCTTGTTGCCATCCACGAACGGGTGACCCTGAATGAGTGAAAATCCAAGTGCGGCGGCTTTCGTGACTAGCGTGGGATAGAGTTCCTCACCATCAAACGTTGCCATCGGCTGTGCCAATGCGGCCTGAATTCGTCCAAGGTCTCGCACGCCTGCGGCGCCCCCTGACGACGCCAGGAGGTCTGCATGGAGCGAAAGCACCTCCGCGAGAGTAAGGTAACGAATCACGCCAGGCGTCGATAGAGTTCGCCGTTCTTGGAGAGTACTCGAACGGCTGCGTTCGCAAAGTCGTCCGCTGGCTTGGCAACAAGATCGGCGACGGCTGCGGCAGCAAGCTGCTCCGGCGAAATGCCCAATGCCTTCGCGCGTTGTCGAAGCGCGTCCACCTGCGACTCGGTAAGTTCAACGGGGAGGACCATCAGCAGATTCTAGCCGAACGTGTGGGCCTGAGCCACGCCGCCGGCGCATTTCTGAACGGATTCTCCCGCGCCGCGTCACTGCTCGAGAGGTCTCGATGACGCGCTCCCCCGCCCTCGTTGCGTTCGCCGCCTTGAGTCTGTGCGCCGAGCACGCCACCGCGACGACGACGCTCAAAGTCGATCTTTCGACGACGCTCCGCCCCGTCACGCACGCAGCGAGCGGCTCGTTATACGGCCTGACGGAAAAGGTGCCTGCGGATCTGAACGCGCTCGTCGCGCCGCTGCACCCGAACGTCTTCAACAATCCCGCCGCGGACGTGCAGCAGCCGGTCGGTGACGCGATCGTCGTCGCGGGTCGCGTGGCGCCGCTCGGCGCACGCGTGAGCATTCGCCTGGCCGACTTGTTTCCGAGTTGGCCGTACAAGTTCACGACGATGACGGATTGGTTCGATAAATTGAGCCAAACCGTGTCGCGCAAAGCAGCGTCCGGCGTCGACAACTACTACGGCTACGAGATCTGGAACGAACCGAACGGCACCTGGACGAGCCAAATGTCGTTCAACGACTTCTGGCAACAAACCTACGCCAAGCTGCGTGAGCTCGACCCCACGGGCAAGATCATCGGTCCCTCGATTTCGTTCTACGACGCCAATTATCTCAAGAGCTTTTTGACGTTCGCCAAAGCGAACGCGTGCCTCCCGGACATCGTCGGCTGGCACGAGCTCAGCGGCGGCAACCTCACGGCGAATTTCCAAAACTACCGCATGCTCGAGCAGCAGCTCGGCATCGGCCCGCTGCCCATCAGCATCAACGAATACAGCGGCAAGAACGACCTGAGCGACGAAGGCATGCCCGGCGCGTCGGCGCCGATGATCGCGAAGTTCGAGCGCTTCGGCATCGACTCGGCGTGCATTTCGTATTGGGACGTCGCCCACGCGGGCAGGCTCGGCAGCTTGCTCGCGAGCGACACGAGCCCGAACGCCGGCTGGTGGTTTTACAAATGGTACGGCGACATGCGCGGGAACATGGTGTCCACGACGCCGCCGTCGCCGAGCGACGCCACGGCGCTCGACGGCTTCGCGAACGTCGACGCGGCCGGCGCAAGCGCCAGTGTGCTCTTCGGCGGCGTGAACGACGGCACCGTCGCAGTCGCCGTGACGGGGTTTCAAGCCGCGGCCATTTTTGGCTCGAAAGTGCACGCCGTCGTCGAGCACGCGCATTGGGTCAACCGCACGACGGCGCTCAGCGCGACCGAGACGCTCTCGACCGCGGACGTGACGCTCGACAAGGACCAACTCTCCGTCTCCGTCGCGCAAACCAACGCCACGGACGGTTATCGACTGACGCTCACGCCGGTCGACATGCCCGCGGGTGGAGGTGCCGGGAGCGGTGGCGCGGCAGCGGGTGGGCGCAGCGCGAGCGGCGGTGCGACGGCGAGCGGCGGCGCGACGGCGAGCGGCGCTGGGGGCAGGATGAGCAACGGAGGCGGCGCGGCTGGCGCGCTGAGCAACGGTGGAGCGGCGGGCAGCGCCGTCGCGGTGGGAACGGCAGGCGCTACGAACGGCACCGGGGGCGCGGGAACGAGCATGAGCGGCCGCAGCGGTGCCGGTAACAGCGGAAGCGGGATGGGGATGGGGGGCCAGGGTCCGGCGGGTGCGGCGAATGCTGCCAGCACCGGGGGCACCGCCGGCATGGGAACCGCCGCCGCCGGCTCGAGCGGCGGCAACGTCGACACCCCACACACACCGAGCTCCGGCTGCTCCTGTTCGTTCGAGCGCGCACCGGCGTCGCGTGGTCCGGCGCTGCTCGCGCTCGTCGCCGGTGCGTTCGCTGTCGGCTTCAGGCGTCGTGCGCGCGTCACAACCCGCGCAAATACTCGACGAGCGCCGTGAGCTCTGCGTCCGACAGCGTCTTCGGCGCAGCGCCGTTGACGGCCGTCGCCTGCAACATGCGCAGGGCAGCGTCGGCGAGCGTCGCGGCGCTGCCGTCGTGAAGGTACGGCGCCGAATCCGCGAGACCACGCAGCGCGGGCGTGTCGAAAGCGCAGGCGTCGCGCGCGTTGCCGTCGATGTCGGTGTGCGCCACATCGGGTTCGGCGCCGCTCGTGGCGCACGTGCCAACGTCGTGGAGCACGACGGGGCCGGCGAAATCGAGCGCGGGATTGCCCGCACCGGAGTCGGTCTTCGCGGGGCCGCTGTGGCAGCTGTCGCAACCGGCGGCCATGAACACGGCCTCACCGCGGGCCCGCGCATCCGCGAGTTCCTGCCCTCGGAGCGTGTGGGACACGTCCGTCGCCGGTGGCACGGGCGCCGGGATCGCCTGATTGACGAACGCCGCGAGCGCCGCGAGCAGCGGCTGCTGCGCCGGCTCGTCGGCGCTGAAGTGTCCGCCCTGTTCCACGTCGATGGTACGCCAGTAGTCCTCGACGCGGCGGCGGTCGGCGGTGCGAAACAAGAAGCCCGTGTCGAGCAGGCCGCCCGCGTTCGTCGGCGTGTCGCGCGGGCCTTGCTCGAAGAGCCACGTCACGGCGTCGCTTCGACCCTCGACGTGGCACGTGGCGCACGCGATCCAATGGTTTTGCGTGAGCGGCAGATCGTCGCTGTTCGCCGAGTAAAAGAGGCGCTGTCCGAGCCGCAAGTCGGGCGGCATCGGATCGGTCGAGAGCGTCGGCACGGGCGCGCCGTCCATCTTCAGCGTGAGCGCGCTGCTCGTGCGCTCGACGCGAAACGCGGCGACGTCGTTCGTGTTGCGCTCGTACACGTAGAGCTCGCCGTCTACCCAGAGTGCGCCCTCCGGCAGGTGGCCGGGCAAGGGGCGGATGACGGCGAGCTCGACGCGCGCGTCCGCGTCCACGATCGCCACGTCTTCGCTGTCTGCGTCGACGACGAACGCCAGCGTGCCGTCGTCCGAAAACGTGAGCGCGCGCGGTCCCGAGACCACGTCGCCGAACGCGCCGCCGTCCCCGGGCGTCGCCAGCACCGACAGCCGCGCGAGCTCGCTGCCGCCCGCGAGAATCGATAAAGCCGGAAACGCGGTGCGCTGGAAATCCAGCTCCGGTTGCGGCGTATCGATACCGAGCATCATCGCGGCGACCCACGTCTCCCCGCTGCCCGGGCGCGGCAACACATCATAGATGCCGCGCACGACCCCGTGCGGCTCGATCGGGTCCGGCGGATCACCCTGTGCCGGACCGTCCGCGAGGCCCCACGTTTCGCGGAGCGCGAGCGGCGCCGTCGTGAAGCGGCTGACACCCGGGCCGAGCAAATGCGTCGCGAGCAGCGAGCCGTCACTCGCCCACGCGAGCGTCCACGGCTTCCGCGGACACGCCGCTCGCGCAATCACGGACAATGCGCGCGCGTCGAGCTCGACGACTTCGTCGTCACCGGAGCAGGCGACGAAGACACTGGCGTCATCGGCGCTCACGACGACCCCGACCGGCTCCGAGCACACGACGGCCTGCGCCACCAAGACGCCCGAAGCGGCATCGAGCGCGTACACGGCGCCCGAGCGCTCGCCGCTGACGTAGACTTTGTCGCCGTTCGAGCTCACGGCGAGCGCTCGCGGCTGAACGGCGGGGTCGTAGCGACCGGCTGCGCTACGCGCGGGGGCCGCGCCGGCGAGCCACGTCTCCCGTACGAGGCGGTGCGTCGCGAGCTCGAGCGTACCCACGCTGTCCGCGTCGGGATTCACGACGAAGAGGCGCGCGTGATCCGCAGTGACGGCAAGGGCGCTCGAGTGCGGCTGCTGAACGGGCGCCACCACCGCCGTTGAGCTCGAACCGGGCGCCTCACCGCAGCCAAGGGCCGACGCCGCGACGCCGAGCAAGAGCCACACGCGCTTCACGGCTCCGCGTCTCCCGAAGGCGTGAGCGTGAACGTGATCGAGCTCGCGAGCGCCGACGGCAAGCCGACCGCCGCGATGTCCGGGACGCAGTCGTGCTCGCGATCGGTCGTGATGGTGCGCGTTCCCGCGGTGAGCGGATTGTCCTCGACCGAACCCGATTCGCCGCTGAGCGCGCGCTCGGCCATTTGCAGCCCGCCGAGCCCGAGCGGCTGCCCGTCGGGCCCCGTGCCGACGCGCGCGCATTCCGCCGGCCAATCGACGCGCCCGTCCTGGTTGCGGTCGTCCCAGCCGTTGAGCACGAGTTTGTCGAGTCGGCCGACGCGGTCTTCGATCAGCGCGGGCATGCCGGCGTTTTGCGGCAAGACGGCGATGAGCTCGTAGGTATCGCGCAACGCGCCTTGCAGCAAGCCGAAGCGCCGCGGCGTGAACGTGACTTCGGGGCTGCGATCGCCCGCCGTCGGGCGATAAATACGCGCGTCAACGTCGTAGAACGTGTGTTCGAGCCGGGCGAAGACGTGCTCGGCCCGATCGCGGTATTTCGTGGCGCCGCTCGCGAGGTACGCGACGAGCAGCCCGCGAATGGCGGCCGTGTGCGCGTCGAGGCTCGCGCCCGCGTCCGTCGGTTCCAGGCTGCGGACGTCGACGGCGGCGAAAGCGGTGCCGTCGGGTGCCGTGAGGTGCTCGAACAGGGCGTCCGCCAGCGCGCGAATGAGCGCGTCGAGGTGCTCGCCGAACACGACGCCGTCCGCGAGCGGCAACGGATCGAGTGGGGTCGGAACGTGAGCCGCGTCGGGCGTGGTGTTGCTGTAAAGCGTGAGCTCCGAAGCGAGCGCGCGGCGAGCCGTGCGGAGCGCGAGCAAGGTGTACGCGGCGACATCGGCGGAGAGCACGTGGCCGGGCACGGGAGCGCCGCCAGCGAGCGCGGCAGAGTCGACCAGGAAGCCGCTCGCGGCGTCGCGGTGCAGCCGCTCCATGTTCACGACGAGGACGCGGATGAGCGACAGCGCGCGATCGTGGAGCGTGGCGGCGCCGCTCGGCGTCTGGTTCTGCGCCGGAAAAGGGTCACCGTCGAAGTACGCGAGCACCGGCTGGCTGCCGCCGACGACTGCGTTCGCCTGGTCCGTGAGGGAATAGGCGCTCGCGTAGGCGCCGAGCAACCCGGCCAGATCGAGCAAGTTGCTGTCGGCTGAAGCGATCGCGTACGAGTCCGGCCGCGGAAATCCACTCGCGTCCTCGACTTCGGTCACCCCAATCGACGCGGGGAACCAGCGCAACGGACTCGTGGTGTCGTACGCGAGCGCCTGCGCGAGGCTCGTGAAACCGCCGAGCGTGCGCCCGTCGTTCGTCGTCAGCGCCGTGAGCCATTGCTCCGCCTGATTGTCGAGGATCTGGATGAAGTTCCCCGCTTGCAGGCCCTCGACGTCGCTCGAGCCGAGATAGATGCCCGCGTGCACGCCCGCGGTGACGGCGTTGCCCGGCACGCCCACGTTCGCGAGCTGCGAGGGCGCGACGAGCGGCTCGGGCACCTCGCGCGGGTCGTGCATCACCTGCAGGTAATTCAGGGTCCAAAGCGCGTCCTTCCAGTCCACCCAGCCGGACGCGCCGGGGCCGATCGTCTTTTCGACCTGAGCCTCGCGATTTGCCAGGTGCAGCGTCGTGTAGTCACACTCGTATTGCTCGCAGGTGAACGCGTGCGTGTCGTCGGAGCTCAGCGAGCATCCGGCGGCGTTCGTCGGCGTGATCGCCGGATCCCACGCGGTAAAGGGCTGCAGCGTGAGCCACAAGCCGGGCCAGCCGAGCGGCGCGCTCGCGGGATCGGGCGGAATGAACGCGCCCGCGTTGCTGCCGCCAATCATGTGCAGCACCCACGCCTGCGTGAGCGCGAGCGCGCCGGCCCCGGTGCGGCCCTCGGGATTCAAGAGCGGGCCGAACAAGAGCGACGTGCCCGCGCCGGATTCGAACGCGACGTTGTTCATCGGCTGCTTCGAGTACTCGTAGGACTCGACGCCCGAAGCGAAACCGGCGAGGTCGATGCGCGAGGCGGGCTCCCCCGCGGCGTCGGGCGGCAGCGCGGGATCGAGATACGTACTCGGGGAACAGACGCTGTCCTGACACACGTAGTAGCGCTGGTAGCCGCCGAGGTCGCGGCCCATGGCTTCCGCGAAGGGCTCACCCGAGATTTGCATTTCGACGGACGCGATGAAGTGATCCTCCGTGCGAAAGCGCGGATCGACGCTCGTCACTCCCAAGGTATATGTCTGCGGGCTCGCTCCGGAGTCCCAGACGGCACCGACGAGCACGTCGTCGACCGTCGTTTCGCCGCGCGCGGGCGCGGCGTGCTTGGCGCCGCCGCCGCAGCCCGCGACCAGCGCCAGCGCGAGAAAATCAGCGCTACGCATGACGTCGATGCTCGCGCCGGCGGCGCAGGAGCAGCGCCAGCCCGACGGCGGCAAACGGCAGCGACGTGCGCGACGGAGCGCCCCCGACGCGGCACGAGCAGCCACTCGCGCTCTTCACCGGCGCGTCGCTCGAGCCACCGGCGCCATTGCCCGTGCTGCCACCCGTCGTTGCCGCGCCGCCGACGCCCGTTGCAACGCCGCTCCCGGCGCTGCCGCCCGTCGCGGGACTCGAACCGCCGGCGTCCGAAGCGCCGCTGCCGCCCGTCGCGGCTCCGTTGCCACCGGCGCTCGCGCCGCTCTCACCCGCGCTGGCAGCATTCGCCGCACCTGCCGCACCCTGGCCCCCGATCCCCATCCCCATCCCGCCGCCGCTCGTTGCCGCTCGGCCCGCAGCCGCACCCGCGCTGCTGGTTCCTCCGCTCGCATTGCTCATGCCGCCTTTGCCCATCCCGCCGCTGCCCGGAGCGCCCGCCGCGCCGCTGCCGCCCATACCGCCGCTCCCACCCATGCTGCTCTGTCCCACGGTGAACGGGAATGGATCCTTCGACGGCACGCCGACCGCGGAGACGTAAAGATCGTACGAGCCGTCGGGCAGGTTCGCGGGCGGCGTGAAATCACAGGTTTCGGGCGTGGGGCCCGGACTCGGCATCATCGTACTGAAGTTGAAGGTGCGACAAAAGTAGACGTTGTCGGACGTGTCCTTGAGCCAGACGATCGGGTAGTTCTGCGCCATCGTCATGTCGTCGCCTTCATCGGCGCCGTTCACGAGGCCGGTGATTTGCGTGCCCGTGAGCGTGTACGTCCCGCTCGTGTCGTCATAAGTCACCGAGCTCACCGTCGGTCGCCACGCGTCTTGCGGCCCCGAGTCGAGCGTCAAAATGTAATCGGCGCCCGAACCCGTCACCATCACCTGGCCGTTCGGCAGGTTGACGTAGTCGATGGGAATGTTCGCGTCGTTGTTCGCGGGCGGCGTCGCTTTCGACACCGTGTTCGTCGTCGGGTCGAAGAGCTGAAGCACCGTGCCGGGGCCGAACATCACGTGCACGAGCCCGCCCATGACGAGGCCGTTCGGCAAGATGTCGCTGTATTCGTCCTCGGCTTCGGTATCGAGCAACTGCGGCCCTTCGACCCAGCTGCCGGCGTCGTCGGCGGTTGCGCCGGGCGTGTAGATGTAGCTGTGGAAATTCAGCCCGTAAACGAAGACGCGCCCGTCGAACATGAGCGTGATGCCGCCCGTGTCGCCCGTGTCGAAGCCGCTCGGCACGGCGCCGGTGCGCTTCCACGTGCCCTTCGCGGGGTTGTAGAGCGCGGCGCCGTCTTTGTTGAAGCCGACGGCGAGGATCGCGCCGTTCTGGAGGTTCGCCCACGCGTTCTCGTCGCCGGTGCCGAGCGGCATCGTGCCGCTCTTCGTCCACGTGTCCTTGGTGGGATCGTAAATCTGAATCATGTTGCCGGCGCGCGTGCTGTAGAGCAGGCGGCCGTCCGGGAGCGTCGCGCTGCCGGTGTCGCCGACGTCGTAGGGCGCGGTCGCGGCGTCCGTCCATTTGTTCGTCACCGGATCGTAGATCTCGGCGCTGGGACAGAGCGCGGCCGTGCACGCGGGACCGTCGATGTACTCGCCGCCCGCCTGGAAGAAGCGCCCGTCGCGCAGCACGTGCTGCGTCGCGCCGCTGCGCGCGTGGGTACTCCCCGCCACGCTCTTCCACGTGCCGTTGACGTAACTGCCCTTCTTGTCGGGCGTGAGAATGACCCACTGGTTCAGCGCGCCGCCGTGGGACAAAACGGTGCCGTCCGTGAGCAGCCAGAGCCCGAAAGCGCCGCCGCCCGCGGCCGCATTGCGGGGCGCTTGCGTCCACGTCCCCTGAGCGTGAGCGGGGCGTGCCACGCCCGCGAGCCCGAGCACGAGCGCCAGGCAGGACCAACGGAGCGAACGCAGTGAAAGACGTGGAAAGCGCATGGTTTCCTTCCTCGGAACCGGTGCCATGCACAGTGTCGCGGGCACTCCGCGGTGGATCAGAAATCGCTCGCCAATAAGTTGAGAGCTTTCGAGGCGGAAACGCGACCTAGCTCTCGACGATGAAGCGCTTCTCTCAATCGAACGAGCCTCGCGGGCGCGCCCGATCGCGCGAGCGAGCCGCCTTCGCGCTCCTGCTCTTGGCCGGCGCGTGCAGCACACCTTCGCAAGGCGACGGCGGTGAGGTCGGCGGCACGGGCGCGAGCGGCGCGCCCGCCGGCAAGGCCGGCAATGTTGGCGCGCCGTCCGGCGGTGTGGCGGGGAGCGCTGCCGCGCTTGGAGGCAACGCGGGAACGAGTCTGAGCGCAGGAGGCGCGAGCAACGCGGGCCGTCCGACGGCGGGCAGCGGCGGAGCGGGGATGGGAATGGGAATGGGAATGGGGGGCCGTGGTGCGGCCGGTGCGGCGAATGCTGCCAGCACCGGTGGCACGAGCGCCGCGGGCGGCGGCGTGGGCGGCAAGCCAGCGACCGGCGGGACGAGCGGAGGCTCGGTGGCGAACGGCGGGCGCAACCTGGGCGGCGCGGCCGGAATGAGCGGAATGAGCGGGGTTTCCGGGGCTGGAGCGAGCGGCACCGGCGGCTCGGGGATGACGGCGGGCTCGCTTCCCGGCGACATCGCGGCGGCAGCGGGAACGCCTCTGGTCGCTGCGCATTCGGTGCTGCGCGCGCTTTTCGCTGCCTACAGCGGCAAGCTCTTTCAAGCGCGGCGCGCCTCGGACGGCAAGACGCAAGACATCGGCACGGCGAGCGCCGGCGGGCTCGTCGACCTCGACGCGCTGAACACGTTCTGCGCGAGCACGACGTGCAGCATCGCCAAGCTCTACGACCAGGCCGGCAACGGCAACGATCTGTCGCAGAGCACCGTCACCAACCAACCGAGCGTCGGCTTCTGGAGCGCCGCCAACGGCCAGAAGTATCCACTCGTCGTTTCCAAGGGGTACCAGTGGCTGCGAAACCGCAACCAAACGAAGAAGATCCCGACCGGTTCGAATCCGCAGACCGAATACTTCGTGGTGCACGGCGACTACGCGGGCCGTGCGTCGGGCACGAACGGCTGCTGTTACGACTACGGCAACATGGAAAACCACATCGGGGACGACGGCCCCGGCACCATGACCGCCCTCTATTTCGGTGACGCGACCGATTGGACGCGAGGCGCCGGTAGCGGCCCCTGGGTCATGCTCGACATGGAAAACGGCGTCTTCGCGGGCGGCGGGTCGATTGCGATCCTGAACGCCGGGCAAGCGAGCGTGAACTCGAGTGATCCGAGCCTCAAATACGCGAGCCCGAACCTCGTCGTCGGGCTTGCCAAGACCGACGGCAAAAAGACGTTCGAGCTCAAATACGGCAACGCTTCTTCCGGCGCGCTGATGGTCGCGTGGAACGGCTCGCTACCGACGAACACGAACCCCACGTCGTACATCCCGCTCCAGCAACAGGGCGGCATTTCGCTCGGCGAGGGCGGCGACGGCTCGGCCATGGGCACGGGCGCGTTCTCCGAAGGCGCCATCATCGCCGCCTCGACGACGGACGCGACGGACGACGCCATTCAGACGAACCTGAACGCGCTCTATCGCTGAGTCACGCGCGCAAGGCTGCGCGCTGCCGCTCCGCACGGCTGCGCCGACGGCGCGTGGCGGCGAACGCCAGCGCGGCGAAGCCGAGCGAGCTCGACGGCGTCCGCGGCGAGCTCGCCGTTCGGCAGCCGCACCCTGAGCGCGAGTCGCTCGACGTGCCCGAGGCGCCGGGGCTCTGCGTGCCGACGCCGCCGGCATGGGGGGCACCGCCGTTTGCCGCTCCGCTTGCGCTCGTACCGCCACTGGTGCCACCCGCGCTCGTCGCGATATTTCCGCCGTTTCCAAGCGTGCCGCCCGCAGCATTCGTGGTGCCTCCGGCCGCGTTCGGCACACCGCCCGCTGAGTTCGCCGTGCCGCCGTTCGCAGAGCCGCCCGTCGCGCTCGCGTTGCCCGCCGAGCCACCGTTGGGCGAACCGCCCGAGCCCGACGTGGCGCCGCCCGCGCCGCTCGTCCCGCCGCTCCCCGTGGCGCCACCGACGCCGGTGCACGTCGCCGCGGCAGCTGCGATGACGACGTCCGACGTGGGGGTCGCGGCGAGCGCGAGTGCGAACGAGGTGGGCACGCCGGCCGTCGCGGTCACGGAAGCGGCCGTCACGCCGGCCACGCTCACCGTGTAGCTGCCCGGCGCGAGCCCGTTCACGGTGAGCGTCGTCGTGTGCGCGTCGCCCGTCTGATTTTGTAATGACAGACCGATGTAGTCGCCCTGGGCGCTCACGGTCGCGCTCGCGTAGCGGTCGCGCGAAAGCTCGAGGTAGATCTTCTCCGTGATCAGATTGAGGCGCTTGAACACGCCGTCCCGCGGCGTGACGCCGTAGCAGTCGCCGGCACGCGAGACGTCACTGCCGTAGCCGACGAGGCCGAAAATCGGGTCCACGGCCACGTCGGCGCTCAAGATACGGAGCGCGCCGAAGAGCCCGAGATCGGCCTCGCCTGCCATCTGGCGCCAGCCCGCGTGCAACTTGCTGGTGTCCGGCTCGAAACTGTACACGTAAACGTTGCCCTTCATGGCCTGGTACGTCCACGCCACGGCGCCGAGGTTCGCCGGATCCGCGTCGATTTGACCGGAGTTGATGGCGGTCATGTTGGCGAGCTTGGCGGCGTAGGTCAGCCGTTCGTCGAGCTCGGGCGTGCTCGAGTGAAAGCGCGCCCAGTCATCCATGCAGTAGCCGGCGAGCGCCGCCGTGTATTGAAACTGCCACCAATTCTCCCCGTTCAGCGTGACGGGGTCGGCGTAGTAATACCAGACCGGCTCCTCTCCGCGGCACGCGCGCGTCTTCGCGTTGACCTTCGAGAGGATGTCGGTGTCGCCGCTCTCTTTGGCGGCCATGTACACGGCTTCTTCACCGGTGTTGTCGTATTTGTATTCGGAGCCGTAGGGGTAGGCGCTGCCGCTGAAGGCCGTGTGCAACGCGTCGATCGTCGTCTTCACGAACGCCGCTTCGGTGGCGTGCCCGGCGGCGCTCAGCGCGCGCTCGATGTCCGGCAGCGTCTGCTCGCCCATGTACCCGGTGCCCGCGATGGTGGCCGGCGCTTTCGGCGCCGGTGGGCCGCCGGAATAGAGCGAATGCAGGATGCCGTAGGCTCGCAGCAAGTACGTGTCCGCGCTCTCTGCGTACGTCACGAGCTTCGGGTACAGGCTCGCGATCTTGTACATCGAGAAGTACGTGTTGAACGCGTGCGGGTACGCGTAAGGGCGGTTGTAAAAGCAATTTTGCGGATTTTGCGCGCTCGTCCCCGCCGGGCACCACCAGTCCTGCACGACGAAAGACGTGTTGTCGATCGCGTTCTTCCACACGGCGTCGAGGTAGGCGTCGAGCGCTTTCACCTCGGCCGCGACGGGCGTCTGCGCGTTCTTCTCGGCGAGAAACTCGCCGTGCGTCCAACCCCAATCATCGCCCCAGCCGCTGCCGCCCGTTGCTCCGCGGACGGCTTTGGTGTCGAGCATCCAGTCGTCGAACACGTTCGCGAGCGCACCGCTGCTCTTCACCGTCTTTTGCACGATGAAGGTCGCGTGCCGATCGACGGCGGCGCCGAGCGGCTCGAGCACGTAGAACTGCAGCGTCGTCGTGAGCCCGCTGCCGAAGGCGACGGTGACGTTGTTTTGGCCGAGGTGCGCGAGCTTCAGCTGGTAAAGGTGGTGGTCGTCCGAGCCGCCCAGGGCGGTGAGCGTGGACTCCGACGGATACTGCGGGGTGACGGCGCTGATTGGCTGCGTGGTTCTGAGGTCGAACTCGGCGGTCATGTCGCTCGCGAACACCATGCTCGGGACGACCGTCACGTCGATGAGCCCCTGGTCGTGGAGGGCGTTCTTCACCTCTTCGTGGCTCGCGACCTTCAGGAATTTGAAGCCGTACGTCTTGCTCGCTCCGGGCGCGAGCGTGAGGCTCGTGTTCGGCAAATAGCCGCGGTTGGTGCTCTTGATCGCGTTCGAGTGGATGTAAAAGACGTCGAGGCCGTTACGCCAGCGCGGCGTGCCGCCGTTCGCGGCCCAGGCGCTGCCCGGGTGCTCGCTCGCCACCCAGTTGTCCATGTACTCGAAGCCCGCGCCCGTCGCGGGGTCCGGCACGAGCAGCAGAAACGGCCCCACGCCGCTCGGACGCTGCACCGTGATGTACGAGCCGTTTTGGCCCGTGAACGAGTGGTAGATCGCGCGCGTCTCGTAAATAACGTCGTTGTCCTGGTCCCAGAATTCGTTGAACGGCAGCGGCAAGCCGACGTCGCCGAATTCGATGCTCTGGGAAGACGTGTTCGTGAGTTCGAGCTGCCAGGACAGCGCCGCGTCCACGAGCGCGTACGTCTCGACCACGCGAAAGTTCTTGATGCCGTTTTGGTTCGCCGAGTTTTCGTAGGCAACACTGACGCTCGTCGCGCTGCTCTGCACCGCGCGCACGTCGCCCGAGGCCTGCGTGAGCGCGGACTGAAAAGCGCCGCTTCCGAGGCGGTAGCTGAACATGAGCTCGCCGACCCACTCGTGATCCGCCGTGTCCTGCCCCGGCGCGTTGCTCGCGTTCAGCACGTAATTCGTCGGAAAAGCGTCGCCGACGAGCGAAAGTGAGCTGAGTTCGCCGTTCTTTCCGATCGTGACAGCGAAGACGTCGTTCGTCAGCGTCGCAGCGGCGCCGCTCGAGACCCACAGCACGCTCGCGAGACCCAGCCCACGCGCCAGGCACGCCGCGCGCCGTTGCCGAGGTGCTTCACACATCCTGCGAAAAGTGACGGGCAGCGCGCGAGGCGGATCAACAAAGCGCCGTGGGATTCTTGAACGGCAGCGCGCCGGTCGAGCAACACACAGCTCGCTGATGAGAACGTCGAGAGTCTCTGGCCGCTGGGCGTCCGTCTTTCCGCTGTGGATTGCGTTCGCAGCGTGCTCGTCCGACGGCAAGGGTCCGGGCGGGGGCGACGCGGGCGCACCGCCCAGAGGGGCCACGAGCGGCGGAGCACCGGGCGAAACGGCCGGCGCCGTGAACGGCGCGAGCGGGCTCGCAGGCAACGCGGGCGGGCGTGCAGGCGCCGAAAGCCAACCGAGCGCGGGCGGCGGGGCCGGCACGAGCGGAACGGAAGCCGGGGGACGTGGCGCTGCGGGCGAAAGTCACGGCTCGGGCGCGGGCGGACAAGCCGCTCGCGGTGGTGCGGCGGGCGCTCCCGGTGCGGGAGGCCATCCGAGCGCGGGCACGGCCAACGGCGGCGGCATGGCGCGAGCAGGTGCAGCCGGCACAAGCGCTGGTGCTGCGAATGCCGGCGCGACGGGTGCCGGTGCGGCGGGTGCCAGTGGTCAAGGAACTTGTGACGCGCCGCCTCCGCTCGGGACGCTCCTCGGCTGGGCCTCGCAGCCCGGCGCGGGCGACGGCGGGACTTCCGTCGCGACGACTACGGGCGGCGGCGATGCGGCACCGGTGACGGTGACGACACTTGCGGCGCTGAACAAGGCCGCGGGCGGGAGTACGCCGGCCGTCATTTACGTCAAGGGCGTGCTCGCTGCCGGCTCGGTCAAGGTCGGCTCGAACAAGACGATTGCCGGCATCTGCGGCGCCGAGCTTCACGGTCACGTCGACATGAGCGGCTCGGTGAACGTCATTTTCGGCAATCTGAAGGTCGTCGGCTACGACTGCACCGACACTACCGACGGCTGTAAAAACGGGGCGGACGCGATCACGGTCGTGAACGGCGCTCACCACCTCTGGTTCGATCACGACGACATCTCCGACGGCTCTGACGGCAACCTCGACATCACGAACGGGGCCGACTTCGTCACCGTCTCTTGGACGAAATTCTCGTACTCGACCCAGCGTACGGATCCGGTCACCGGCGCGACCGGCCACCGCTTCTCCAACCTGATTGGCGCGGCCGACGGCCTCGCGGAAGACGTCGGGCACCTGAACGTCACGTGGCATCACGATTGGTGGGCCGACAACGTCGCGGAGCGCATGCCGCGTTCCCGCGACGGGAAGATCCACGTGGTGAACAACCTGTTTACGGCGAGCGGCAACGACTACTGCACGAACTCCGGCAACCTCTCGGCGCTCCTCGTCGAAAACAACGTGTATGAGGGCGTGAGCAATCCGCTCGAAGAGGACGCCGACGGCAACATGCTCGCGCGCGGGAACGTTTTCCAGAAGACGACCGGGACGCAGACCTCGAAGGGCGCGGGCTTCACGCCGCCTTACACGCTCACGCCCGATGCCACGACGGATCTCGAGTCCGTCATCCGAGCTCAGGCGGGGCCGCGTTAGGGGATACCGGACTCAGGCTCAATTTGCCTGGATCGTGAGCGGCTCCCCGGTGAGTCCGCTCGAGCTCGCGGTGAGCACGATGCTGCCGGCCGAGCCCGTCCCGCGCACGATGACGAGCGCCTTGCCGCTGAAAGCCTTGCGGCTCGTGCCTTGATACGGGTCGGTGTCGATCGGATTGCCGTTGTCGACTCCTGCAATCTTACCCGGACCGGTGACGCTGAACGCCACCGCGTTGTCGGCGGTCGGGACGAGCACCCCGTTCGCGTCGCGAATATCGACCGTCACGAACGCGAGGTCCTGGCCGTCTGCGCGAAGCGAGTCGCGATCGGCCGTGAGCGCGACCTTCGCCGCGGCGCCCGCCGTCTTCACCGTGTCGCTCGCGACGACACTGCCGTTCTTCGTGCAATCCGCGCGCAGCGTGCCCGAGGCCCAGGGGACGTTCCACTCCGCATGGAGCTTTACGGCGGTTCCCTTCCCTTGCGACGCGTCGTTCAGGAAGAGCTCGACGCTGTCGCAGTTGTTGTAGGCGTACACGGTGACGGTCGTCCCGGCGCTCCAGTTCCAATGCGGCAAGAGGTGCACCATCGGCGCCGTGGTCCAGCGACTCTTGTAGAAATAATAAACGTCTTTCGGGAAACCCGCCGTGTCGACGACGCCGTAATAAGAGCTCTTCGACGGCCAGGAAGAATACGGCGTCGGTTCACCGATGTAATCGAAGCCCGACCACACGAACTCACCCGCGACGAACGAGCGATCGTTGTCGTAGCCGAACGCGTCTTCCGCCGAGGCGCCGAAGCCCGCCGCTTCGTTGTCGTACGACGAGCATTGGCGATCCGGGCTCGACTGCGACGTCGACTTGGTCATGGTGCTCGCAGGCGCGTGGTAGACGCCACGGCTACGGACGGCCGCCGCGACTTCGCTTCCGAAGAGCTTCCAGCTCGGGTGCGCCGTGTGGTCGGCGTCATAGTCGCCCGCGTAGGGCGCGTAGTTGTACCCGACCAGATCCAGGATACCGGCAATGTCGTGATCGACCGAGGTGTAGTGCGGTCCCGACATCTTGTTCGAGGCCCACGTCACGGGCCGCGTCTTGTCCAAGCCGAGCACCCAATTTTTGAGATTCTGCGCGATCGTCGTCGTGGCGCCGTTGATCTCGTTGCCGATGCTCCAGATGATGACGCTCGGGTGATTGCGGTCGCGCCGCACCATCTCTTCGATGTCGCGCTGCGCCCAGTCGTTGAAATACAAGGCGTAGTCGTTCGTCGTCTTCGGCTCCGTCCAGGTATCGAACGCCTCCTCCATGATCAAGATGCCGAGTCGATCGGTGAGGTCGAGGAACTCGGGCGCAGGCGGATTGTGGGACGTGCGGATGGCGTTGACGCCCATATCCTTCAGGATCTGAAGCTGCCGCTCGATGGCGCGGTAGTTCACGGCGGAGCCGAGCGCACCGAGGTCGTGATGCATGTCGACGCCGCGGAGCTTCATGCTCGTGCCGTTGAGCGAGAAGCCCGTGGTGCCGTCGAACGTCGCGCTGCGAAAGCCGAGCGAAGTGACGTAGGTGTCGACGGTCGCCCCGCCCACTTTCACGTCGACTTCGAGCCGATAGAGGTAGGGAGCGATGGTCGACCAGAGCGTCGGCGACGCGACCGCGAGCAGCTGGCTTACGGTCGTGGTCGCGCCGGCGGCGACGCTCGTCGCCGGGCTGTCGCTGCTCGCGACTGGCGCGCCGCTCGCGTCGAAGATCGTCGTCGTGAGCGTGGCGGCGGAGGCGGCGGTGCCCTGGTTTTGCAGGTCGGTGCTCACGGAGACGCTGGCGGACGCGGCGCCGACCGCGGGCGTCGTCACGTAAACACCGCTGTTCGGGACGTGCAGCGAGCCCACCTTGGTGAGCCACACGTTGCGATAGATACCGCTGCCGGAGTACCAGCGACTGTTCGGTTGGCTGTTGTTGACCTTGACGGCGAGCACGTTGGCGCTGCCGTCGAACTTCACGTACGGCGTGAGGTCGTATTCGAAGCTCGAGTAGCCGTAAGGCCGCGTGCCGAGCGAGGTCCCGTTGATCCACACCTCGCTGTTCATGTACACGCCGTCGAACTCGACGAGGATGCGCTCGGCACCATCCGCTGCGGTCAGTGTGAAGCTCTTTCGGTACCAACCGATGCCGCCGTCGAGGTAGCCGCCGTTCGAACCGGCGGGAGAGCTCGAGTTGAAAGCGAGCTCGATGCTGAAGTCGTGAGGAACGTCGAGCGCGCGCCACTGCGAATCATCGAACGTGGCGGCATCAGCGCCCGTCGCGTCGCCACGGTTGAAGCGCCACCCTTTACCGAAGTTTTCGCCACGAAAGCCGTTGTAGACGGCCGTCGTCGCCGGCACGTTCGTAGCGCCGCTCGAACCCGCCGCGCCGCCCGGCGCGGCGCCGCCTCGCCCCGCGCCCGAGCCACCGGTTCCGGCACCGCCTTGCGCCACCATGCCGCCGTTGCTCGCCGGAGCCCCGCCCACCGACGGGCCGCCACCGTTCGTGCCGACGACACCGCCACTCGAGTTACCGGCGCCCGCGGTCGCGCCTGCCGAAGCGCCTGCGCTCAGCGTTGCGCCGCCGGACGCGGCGCTCACGCCCGCCGCATTTCCGGTCCCGGCCATGCCGCCCGCCTGCGCGACGTTTCCGGCGCTGCTGCCGGCACTCGAGCCTCTGTCGGTCCGTCCGCTATCGCATGCCGTCGCCAGCAGCGACAGCGCGAACCAAAGACAGAGTTCGTTCCCGAAGGCTCGCGCGCCCATCGTTACTCGAGCGCCGGCGTTGCCCAGGTGATCCACTTCGACATGTCGGTGTCGTACGCGCTCTTCGCGATGGTCGTGTCCGCGTCCTTGCCCAGCAAAAACTTGTTCACGAACGCCTGCACATCGGCCGTTTGGCTGCTCGGAAACGAGCAGTGCGCCGAAGCCATCGCTTGCGTGAAGCCGAGGCGCTCGGGGATGCCGAGCGCCTTGTACACTTCCGCGGCGGCTTTCATCGAGACGGAGCCGGCCTGGCTGCCCAGTCGATCGATGCCGGTGTTTTCGACGGCCAAGACGGCACGCGGCGCGATCATCGCGACGAGCTCGTGCTGATCGTAGGGGAGCTTCGGTGCGTCCGGGTCGTGGAACTGGAGGAGATTGGCGGCGTACCAAGCCGTGCCTTGCGCGGCATCCAGATCCTCGGTCCCGGTCTGCGTCGACATGAAACGCCAGGAGGCTTCACCGCCGCCGCCGGATTCTTCCGGAATCGTGAGCGCGATGCGCTCGTCGAACGCTCCCGCGTAGAGCGCCATTTTGCCTGCGTACGAGCAGCCCTTCACGGCGATGTGCTTCGTGTCGATCTTGTTTTGATCGGCGGTCTTCTGAAGCCCGTCGATGAGACGACTCACGCCCCACGCCCATTCGATCATCGCTCCCGTATTCGTGTCGGGATAGATCTTGAAGTAGTCCCCCGCTCCACGCGTCACGCTGAACGAGCTCGGCACGAGCTGCGAGCTCGTAAAATCCATGGTCGCGACGCCGCTGCCCGTGAAGATGCTGCTCGGGACGCCCGAACCGTCCATCGAAATGACGATCGGAAAAGGGCCCGACCCGCTCGGCGTGGTGATGGTCGAGCTCAGCGTGATCGAGGTCGAGCCTTGGGTGACGACCACCGTGAGTTTGCCGCCGGAGAATGTCGCGGTCTCGGTGGCGGGCGGCGCGCCCTTGGCCCCCGAGCCCCAATGCTGAACCTGCGCGCTGATTTCCGCGCGCCGGCAGCGCCATTCTTCGCGTTTACTGATGCGGGCGCCGGCGTCGCTCAAGAACGGATCGGGCAGGTTCGAGATCGGCGTCAACGCGCTGAAGGCTGGGAAGGTCGTCGCCACGGTGCAATCGCTGCCCGTGTTTTCCGTGTCGTAGACGAGAGGCATGTCGCCGCTGCCACTCGTCGAGCTTCCGCCCGCTCCGCTGCCGGCGGCTCCACCCGCGGCGCTGCCCGTCCCTGCGGCGCCGCCTGTCTTCGTGGCCGTGCCGGCGATGCCGCCCGTCGCCATGCTGCCTCCCGCGCCGCGACCGCCCGTATTGGGTGCGCCTCCCGACGGTCCGGCGCCACCCGTCGCGGGGGCGCCGCCACTCGCCGCACGCGCGCCGGCGGATCCGCCCGACGCACCGCCTGAGCTCACGCCGGCTTGCGCGGTCGTTCCGCCGCTCGACGTGGTCCCGCCCGCACCACTGCTGCCCGCGGACGCACTCTGCCCCGCCGAGCCGGCGACCTGAGCCCCGCCCGTCGCGCCGGATCCGCTGGATCCACCGTTCGTCGACGACGGCGGCTGCGTGTCGCTACCGCAGCCGAGTGCCACGACGCAACCGAACAGGACGCATGCGACGGCATCACGCCGCTCACGTTGCTGCCGAGCCAGGTGTCGAGAACTGCGCATGGCTCTGCGTGAGCAGTGGCGCGACGCGCTCCGATCCGTCGGCGCTGCGCGCCAACGCCCACACGATTGATCGAGACGTCAAAAACCTGACCGGTCCGACGCGCCGCGCGCAACTACTGCAAGGCGGTGCTCGTACTCGGCGCGCTTTCGGACTCGACGCGCAGGTTCGCCCTGGGCGTGGTGCTGTTCATCGCGGGCTGCGGCGGCGGAGCCACCTCGAGCACGCCGGCGTCAGGTGCCGGCGCGGGCGGCAACCCTGCCGCGGGCGCGACCATCGAGAGCGGCGGCCACGCGAACGCGAGCACTTCGGGGCAAGGCGGCGCGCCGAACGCCGGATCCTCGCCAGCCGAACGGGGTGGCTCAGCCGGCATACCCATCCCGAGCGGAGGCGGCGCGCCGAGCGGAAAAGCAGGCACGGCCAACGGCGACGCCGGCACGCCGAGCGCTGCGCACGGCGGCGCCCCTGCTACCGGTGGCGGGAGCGGCACCGCGGGTGCTCGCACCGGTGGCGCCGGTGGAGTCGCGACGGCCGGAGCGGCCGGACAGGCGGGCGCCCCCGCGCGCTGCACGACGACACAAGCAGGCTACTTCGTGGACGCAACGCTCGGCGACGACGCGAACGACGGGCGCGCTCCGGACCGCGCCTGGAAGTCGATCGCCAAGGTGAACGCCACGACGTTCGTGCCCGGCGACGCGTTGTGTTTCAAATCGGGCACGAGCTACGCGGGTGAGCTGCACCCCCTCGGCTCCGGCTCGAGCGGCGCTCCCATTACCGTCGCGCGCTACGGCGACGGCGCGCGGCCGAAAGTCGCGGCCGGCGCCGCTGATGCAAACGCGTTCTCGCTCTATAACCAACAATACTGGGACGTGACGGGCCTCGAGCTCACGAACCAGCGCTCGTCGGTCGCGGACGTGCGCGGCATCTCGATTCGCGCCAGCAACGCCGGCACGCTGACGCACGTCCACGTGAGCGACTGTTTCGTCCACGACGTGACGGGCGAGGTCAAGTGGATCGGCGGGAGCACGGACGACAACGCCCCGGGCATCGAGTTTCAGACGGGTTGGGACGCATCCAAACGCACGGGCGGCATCGTGCTCGAGGTCGACGCGAGCGCCGGCACCGATCAGAAGACGCGCTTCGACGACGTGCTGTTCGAGAACAACGTGATCTCCGACACGTCCTTCGGCGGCATCGTCGTGAAGCAGCTCGACGGCAACGTGCACTGGGGCGCCCGCAGCTCGGCCGCGGATTCGAAATTCTCACCCCACACGAACGTGGTCATTCGCGGCAACTTCATCAGCCAGGCGAACACGAGCTTCGGCTGCAACGCCGTTTACCTCACGGGCGTCCGCACGGGGCTCGTCGAAGGCAACGTCGTGGCACAGGCCGGCACTTCCGGCATCGAGCTCTACAACACGGACGCCGTCACCGTGCAAAACAACGAAATCTTCGGCACCGTCCGCAAAGCGAGTGGCGCAGACTTCAACGGCATCGACACCGACAAGGCGACGACCGGCTCGGTCATCCAATACAACTACGTCCACGACAACGGCGACGGCATCCTGCTCTGTCAACTCTCCTTCGGCGACTCGATCGTCCGCTACAACCTGATCGTCAACAGCAGCCGCTACGGGCTGAATCTCCACTCCGACGCGAGCGCGACGAACGCGACCTACAACAATCTCTTCTTCGCCGAAGGCCTCAGCGGCGCGTCGCTCGTGAATACCTCGGGCGACGGCTCGGCGCTCGCGGCGATCTACGCCATCGAGAACGACATCCTCCACACCACGCGCACGAGCGACGCGGTCCGCACCGGCTCCGGTGTGACTTATCGCAACAATCTCTATTCGGGCTTGCCCGCGGCAACGAGCGACCCAGCTCCGCAAACGGGCTCGCCCCGCTTCGTGGATCCGAGCTCGCGCATGAACGGTGGCATGGCCGGGCCAGCGTTCGCCTCGCTCAGCGGCTTCAAGCTCGAGAGCGGCTCGCCGGCGCTCCATGCCGGCACTTCAATCGCCGAGAACGGCGGTCGCGACTTCTGGGGCACCCCGCTCCCGAGCGGCGCGCCGGACATCGGCCCGTACCAAGCGCCGTGACTGCGTCGCGGCGCTGCGTGCTCGACGGTCACGCGCTGTCTGCCACTGCAGCTCGCAGCGCCTTCTCCAGCGCGCCGACGATGTCGCGGTGCAGCGCTTTGGCTTTGAGACGCACGCCGTCCCAGCTGCCCTGGGCGACGAGGGCCCAAGACCAAGTCCCCGGCTCGCGCGCCGAGACGGCGACGACACCGCGAAACCCGGGGTCCAACCGATATTGAGTTCCGTCGAGCTCGAGCTCCGCGACCGGCGGCGCGTCGTAATCGATCGTGGAGTCGGAGTCTTCTGATGGAGAAACGCTCATGCTGGCACCTGAACGTGTGTATAGTACCAGGTCCCAGGGCGCGCGCCAAGAGAACTCGCTCGCGCCCCTTTTGAACCGCGCCCATCCGGTATCGTGCGCGCATGCGGAAGGCGCTCGCGATTTTCTCGGTGATTGCGCTCGCGCTCGGTTGTTCGAGTCAGGACGACGCCGCACCTAGCGCCCGGTCCACGCCCGGCGAGCCGAGCTTCACCTGGAGCGAAGCGGCGCCGTGTCCGGTGCCGCGCTTCGAAGCCATGGCAGCCGCGGTCGGCGGCGAGGTTTGGGTGATGGGCGGCTTCCTCTCGTCCGCGCTCGACGTGACCACGCGCATCGACATCTACGATCCGAGCACTGATAGCTGGCGGCTCGGTCCCGAGCTGCCCGGAGCCCAAACGCACGCCGGCGTCGTCAACGTGGGCGACGACATCGTGCTCGCGGGCGGCTTCGTCGGCAACGTGCTCGACCGCGTGACGACGGCCGGCGTGTGGCGCTGGAACGCAGGCGACGCGAGCTTCGGCGCGGGGCCCGATTTGCCGACAGCGCGCGCCGGCGTCGCGATGGCTCTCGTCGGCAACGAGATCCACGCCGCCGGCGGTTTGGCCGAAGACGGCAATACGGATTCAGGGGCTCACGTGGTGTGGGATCTCGCGAGCGCGGGCGCGTGGACGAGCGCGCCGCCGCTCGCGAACCCGCGCAATCACGGCGGTGGCGCCGCCGCGGGCGGGCTCTTTTACGCCATCGCGGGCCGTCACGGCTGGGACGAAATCCGCGGCGATGATCCGGAGCTCGACGCGTTCGATCCGACGACCGCGAGCTGGCAAGTGCGCGCACCGATGCCGCTCGAGCGCTCCGAAATCGGCGCCGCCACGCTGGTCACGTCCGACGGTCGCTTGCTCGTCATCGGCGGCTCGATTCCCGGCAAGCTGCCGAGCGCCGACGTGCTCGTCTACGACCCGAAGGCTGACGTCTGGTCGTCGTTGCCCTCGTTGCCCGAGCCGCGGAAGGGCGTGGCCGCAGCCCGAGTCGGCTCGAAGGTCATCGTCACGACGGGCTCGCCGACTTCGACGGACCCGTCGGCGACGACGTACGTCGGCTGCTGCCTATGAGCCGCCGAGCGCGCGCCCGACCGCGGCGAGCGCCGGGAGCACGAAGGCGGCGAAGTCCCCGTTGCGGTTCATGTAGCCGCTCAGCGTGGCGCCCGTGTCCGGCTGGTAAAAGACGAAGCTCTGAAAGCCGGCCGTGCCGCCGAGGTGACCGATGAGTTCGACGCCGTTCGCTTCATAGTGCGCGATGCCGAGGCCGTAGCCGGTCTGCTCCCATTCGGGCACGGGCGCGGCGGTGAAGTCGAGCGCGAGCGCGAGCGTACCCGGGTCGTCGAAGAGCATGCCCGTCACGTGGGCGTCGATGAGCCTCCCGAGATCGGCCGGCGTCGTGACGAGCGCGTCGCCGCCCGCCGGGCCCGCCATCGACGGATCCACCTCGGTGATGTCGACGAGCTCGTCGTCGATGGGCGCGTAGCCGCGGGCGCAGCCGTCACAACGCACATTGCCTTCCTCGGGCAAGCTGCTCTCCGTCATCCCCGCGCGCGCGAACACGCGCTCCCGCACGACGCTGCGCCACGACTTGCCGGTGACGCGCTCGATGATCGCGCCGAGCAGCGTGTAATCCGTGTTCGAATAGGCCCAGCCGACTCCTGGCGCGAACGGCACCGGCAGCGCGTGCGCGCGGTCGATGAGCTCGTCGAAGCTCCAGACGTGCGCCGGATCGGCGGCGACGAGTGCGTCGAAATCGCTGTCGTCCCAGTCCGCCACGCCCGACGTGTGGTCGAGCAGCATGCGCAGCGTGATGGCGTCGGCGTTCGCGACACGGCTCGTCACGTCGGTCGGCAAGAGCGACGGTAAGCGGGCGTCGAGGTCGAGCTCGCCCCGTTCGACGAGCTGGAGTACGGCCGTCGCCACCGCCAGCTTCAAGATACTGCCGGCGCGGCAACGTGCCGCGGGCACGAGCGGCACGCTCGTCTCCGTGTTCGCGACGCCGGACGTCCCGGACCACGCGGCGTAACCGGGCCGCTCGAAGAACAGCGAGACGCCCGGCGCCACCTTCGCCGCAACGACCGCGTCGAGCGTTTGTTGCAGGTCGGTCACGGTGGTCTGAGACAAAGGCGGGTCACTGGAAGCGTGCGTCGCGGGCGCGTCGTGGTCCGCGGACGAGCACGCCTCGAGCGCGCACAGCAAAAAAGCCAAATGAGAGTGTCGAAACATCGTTGGGCTCCTCTCTCGCAACGTCGAGATCGAAGCTCCGTGCCCGGAACGATGCGAAGCGTTCAAGCGATCGTCACGGCATCGTGTAGCCTCCGGGACATGCTGGAGGAGAGCCGTTGAGCCTGCGCAGAGTGGCCTCGTGCTTCGTGGCCTTGGGGGGGCTCACGCATTGCTCGAGTGGAGCCTTCCACGACGTCAAAGATGCATCGGGGCTCAAGGCCGACGAGCGGATTCTCTTCGGCGAGGTGATCGCGGAGGGCGTACCGCTCTCTTCGTACGCCATCGGCATGTACGTCGGTGCGGACCTCGCCTTCGATCGCGCGTTGCCCGACCACGCACTCTCCGCGGGCGAGATGGAATCGGTCGGCGACTCCGCGGGGGAAAACATAGGCAAGAACGGTGGGACGTTCATCGTCGCGGCGCCGCGGTCCGAAGGCTACCTGCTCGGCGTCCGCGTCTTCGGTTACGCGGTCCTGCGCAGCGTGCGCTTCCTCGCCGTGCCCTCGAAAATCGCGGCCGGCTCCGCTCGCTGCACGTACGTCGGCAGCATCGTCATTCGGCCCGCAGCCGGCGGCATGGACGTGTCGATTCAGGATGACTTGGCTGGCGCGCTGAAACGGAGCCCCAGCAAGTTCGAGGGCTGTGAGAGCGCGCTCGCGGTACTGGTGAACGCCGCGTATCAGCCTGGCGCCACGGCCAAAGCCCCGGAAGTGGAAGTTCCGCCCGTCGAGGTGCACGACGTGCCCGCCACCTATCCCGTGCACGGCAAGAGCGCGCGGGAGCTGCAAGCGGCACTTCATGCGAGCGGGCTCACCGAGCTCAGCCACGGCGACGCGGCGGCGGAGACGAACGAGCAGCTGAGCGCGCGCTACGTGTGTCACAAGTACGCCGACGGCTTCGCGGTCGATAAGGCGGCGGTCCACCTCGAGATCAAAACGACGCTCCCCACGTGGGAAGAGCGCGCTGCAGCGTCGCCCGACCTCGCGGGTCGCTGGGATCGGCTGCTCGGCGCGCTCACCAAGCACGAAGCCGGTCACCGCACGATTGCGCTCGAACACGCCGAAGCGTTACGCACGGCGCTCAAGACGCTCGCCCCCGCCGCGTCCTGCGACGCCGCGCTCGATGCCGCCAACGCCTTGCTGCAAAAGGCGGCGGGCGAGCTCGACGACGCTCAACACGACTACGACAAACAAACGCGGCACGGCATCACGCAAGGTGCCGTGCTCTGAAATCGAAGCGCGCCCTCGGCCTCAGTCGCCGGGGAGTCCCGTGCCCGTGTCGGCGCTCGGCGGTTCGCCTTGGACGCCGCTCGGGTCGACCTCACGGAGCGTCCAGCTGCCGTCCCCGTGGAGCTCGAGGACTTGGCGATGATGACGCACGGGCGCGCCGCGATGCGTGACGCTCACGAGCGTCGTGTCGAGCTCGGCGAGGTGGGCGTAGAGGGCGGCTTCGTTCGCGGCGTCGAGTGCGCTCGTGGCTTCGTCGAGCACGGTGTAGCGCGGCTTGGCGAGCAGCACGCGCGCGACCGCGAGCCGCTGCTGCTCACCGAGCGAGAGGATTTTCCCGAAATCGAGCACGACGTCGAAGCCGCCGCAGCGCTCGACGATGTCGGGCAGGTTCACCTTGGCGAGCACCTCGCGCAGCTCCTCGTCACTCACCTCGCGATCGATGCGCGGGTAGAGCAGCTGATGCCGCAGCGTGTCGAGGATCATGTAGGGCCGCTGCGGCAAGAACAGCATGTGCTCGAGCCGCGGACGCCGGATGATGCCGCTCCCCGCACGCCAGAAGCCCGCGACCGCTCGCAAGAGTGAGCTCTTACCGCCGCCGCTCGCGCCCACGATGGCGAGCCCCTCACCGTCGGCGACCGCGACGTTGAGCTCCGAGACGAGCGTGCGCTCCTGCTGCGGTACCTTCAAGGTCACGTTCTCGAGCTCGAGCGACTCGTGCTCGAGCCATTCGATGTCCTCGCCCGGATGGTTCCCGTCTTGGTCCAGCACCTTCGCGAAGCCGTGCAGGCGTTCGATGCCCGCCGCGAAGGCGCTGAGCGTCTCGAACTTGTCGACGAACACCGTGAGCGCGCTCAGCATGGCCGTGAACGCGCCGCCGGCCGTCACGGCTCTACCGACCTCGAGCTCGCCCGAGATGATGCGCGGAGCGATCACGACGCTCGGCAGCGCGTACGTCACGAAGGTGTACGCGTATTGGACGAGGTTCAGACCGACCGTACGCCGGAGCAGGCGCAGGTAGTTCTCGTAGACCAGGCGGAAACGCTCGCGCACGTGGCCGCCCTCGCGCGTCTCGCCCCGATAAAACGCGATCGCTTCGGCGTTCTCACGAATGCGCACGAGACCGAAGCGAAAGTCCGCTTCTCGGCGCAGTTGCTGGTAGTTGATGCCGATGAGCGGCTTCGCGAAAACGCCGAACGTGACGATGGTCCCGAACGCCGCGTAGGCCACGAGGATCCCGACGAGCGTCCGCGAAATCGACCAAAGCACGCCGCTGAAGGCGACGAGCTGCAGGATCGCGCCCACGATTTCGAGCAGGAAGAGCAGCGATCGCGTGCTGAACGAGTTGATGTCTTCCGCGATGCGCTGATCCGGATTGTCGATGGTGTCGCTGGTCGAGAGCGTATAAAAGGCGCGTTTATCCAGATATCTCGCCAGAAAATGGTGGGTGAGCCAGCGGCGCCAGCCGATACCCAGCCGATCGCGCACGTAGTAGAAGTAAGCGTAGATCGGCACGCCGCCGAGCAGCGTGAGGCCGAACCAGCGCATCGTTCGCCAGAAGCGCGCCGGGTCACGCGCCGCGAGCGCGGAGGTAAATTCTCCTGATTGCTGATTGAAAAGAACGTTGAACTCGGTGCGTCCGATCAAGAGGAGGACGAGCAAGCCGAGCAGGATCCAAGCCTTCCACTTTTCTTCGCCGAACCAGTAGGGCCGCGCGATCCGCCAAAACCGCGACCAGAGCCGCCGATCGAAGTTCCGGGTCTTCTTGGTTTTGGTCAAGGAGCCGTGGCCTCGACCCCGTCTCGAAACGCCTCACGGCGCGACGACCCACGTCGTATTTTGGCGCAACTTAAGCTCGCTCCGACCGGTACATGCCGTCGACACATGATCTTCAGCGTCGCGTCGCAAGAACCGCGCCGACGCTGAGCGCTCAGGACGAGCGCCTCGAGCGGACGCTCAGTGCCAGCTCGTGCTTGCGGAAGCCATCACACTCGGACGCTGGAAGCCCGGCTCCGGTGGTGCGAACAGATAGCCCTGCAATAGATTTGCGCCGAGCGCATCGAGCGCCTCGCATTCGGCGCTGGTTTCGACGCCTTCGCAGATGACGCGCGCACCGAGCTCGTTCTGCCAGACGGAGAGTAGCGAGCGCACGATGCTGGCTCGGCGCGTGGAGCCGTCAACGCCGCGGATGAGCGCCATGTCGAGCTTGACGACCTCGGGCTCGAGGCGGCTGAGTCCGGTGAGCCCCGCGTAACCGACGCCGAGGTCGTCGATGCCGACGCGGAAGCCGATCTGGCGCAGCTCCGCGACGCGCTCGCGCAGGTCGGCAACGCGGTGGAGCGGCGCCCGGTCCGTGACCTCGAGCACGATGCGATTCGCCTCCGCGGCGAGCGGCGCCGAGCGCGCGTAGAGGCTTTCGTCCTTGAGCTCCTGGTCGTGCAAGTTCACGAAAATGGTCGCGCCTGGCGGCGCCGAGGACGCGCAGAACGCGACCTCGTTCCTGATCGCACGCCCGAGGTCGTGGACGCGCCCGAGCCGCTCGGCGGCCTCGAACAGCTGCTCCGGCGTCGACAGCAGCGGCTCACTCGAGCGAACGAGCGCCTCGTAACCGTAAACCGATCGATCCGACCACGAGACAATCGGCTGAAACGCGATCCAGAGCTTCGCGAGCGCGCGGTCGAAGTGCGCGTCGAGTCCGGCTTCGTCGCCGATGAGCCAGCGGCTCGCTTCGCAGAGCTCGAGCGCGCGGCGCTTGAGCGTCGCCACTCGGTGCATCGCCGCGGCTTCCTTGACCACGGCGACGAGCGCCTGGTTTTCCAGCGGTTTGCGCAAGTAGCGGAACCCGCCGTACTCGACCGCGGCGATGGCGCTCTCGACCGTCGCATGCCCCGTGAGCACGATCACGGGCACGTCGAGGTCGCTCTCGCGCACCGCGCGCATGAAGCCGATACCGTCCATACCGGGCATCCGCAGGTCCGTCACGATCGCGTCGAAGCGGGCGCCGTTCGTGACCATCGCCAGTGCTTCACTGCCGTTCGCCGCCTGCTTGACCGACATGCCGTTCGCGCTGAGCGCGCGCTCCATGATGAGCCGCAGGGGCTCCTCGTCGTCGACGACGAGCACCTTCGGCGGGCCCTCCGCGAGCGCCGCGTCCGCTTGGTGTTCGGCGGCGGCGAGCTCGACCAGATTCGCCGAGGGTGCCTTGGCCGACACCACGCGCAAGGGCGGAGCCGGCCACTTCACTTCCGGAAAGGGCGGACCCGGCCGCGCGAAGAGGTAGCCCTGCTGGAGATCGCAGCCGAGCTCACGCAACGCGTCGCGCTCGTCTTCGGTCTCGACGCCCTCCGCCACGATCAGCATGCCCATCTGCCGGCAGAGCGTCGTCATCGACTCGACCACGCGCTGCTTGACCGGATTCGCCGAAATGTTGCGCGTGAGCGACATGTCGAGCTTCACGACGTCGGGCTCGAGCGCGGCAAAGCTCGTGAGACCCGCGTAGCCCGCGCCGAGATCGTCGATCGCGACACGGAACCCCCGCGAGCGGAGGACCGCGACGCGCTCGCGGATGTCCTGGATTTTCTGGAGCGACGACCGCTCGGTGATCTCGAGCACGACGCGGTCGGCGATTGCGGAGAGCGGCGAATCCGCGTCGAGCAGCGCCGGATCCAAGAGCTCCTGCGGGTGAAGATTCAAGAACAGCAGCGAGTCTTTGCCGGTACCGTGAAAGAGCTGGCCGGCCCAAGTGCGTACGACCCGGCCGAGCTCGAAGAGCGTGCCGAGCCGCTCGGCGGCGTCGATCACCTCGAGCGGGCTCGCGAGCGTCGGCTCCGCGCTGCGGAGCAGCGCCTCGTGACCGACGACCACCCGCTTCGACAGCGAGACCACCGGTTGGAAGACGAGCGACAGCCGCTCGAGCGCGCGCTCGAAGCTCACGCTGAGTCCGGTCCGATCCGAGGCGCCCACGGCGCCCGCGAGGCCGAGCGCCTCGCGTTTCACGCGCGCGAGACGATTGAGCTGCGCGGCCTGAGCGACCAGGCTGCGTAGCTCTTCGGAGTCGTACGGCTTGGTGAGATAGCGAAAGACGCCGAGCTCGATGGCTTCAGCGGCGCTTTCGACCGACGGACGCGCCGTCAGCAAGATCACCGGGAGATCGGGCTCGCACTCGCGGATCGCACGCAAGAGCTCGAGTCCGGTCATTCCCGGCATCGTGAGGTCGCTCACGACGACGTCGACGCCGCCCGCTCGCACGCGGCGCACGGCTTCCTTGCCGTCGGCGAACGCGGCAAGCTCCGCCGTCCCCTTCAATACCTGCTCGAGCGCCGACAACTGCGCTCGGCTGTCGTCGACTAGAACTATCGTGCCCGGCCCGTCCCGATAGTCGTGCATTGTTCGGATTATCGCATGTTCGAGCGCATAACCCCAACGGATGATCGAACCACGCCTTCGCTCAGCGCCGCAGCAGTGAGGCAAATTAAGACGGACTCGCGTCTGGCGCCGATGTGGTCCGAGGTGCGCTGTCGAGGACGGCGCGCACTTTCGTGAGCAGCAGAGTCGCGCCGATCGGCTTTTGTACGAATTCAAACTCCGAGCCGAGCACCCCATGCCGAACGATCGCGTCGTCGGTGTAGCCGGACATGAAGAGCACCCTTATCCCGGGTCGCAAGGGTGCGAGCCGTTGCCAGAGCTCTCGCCCGCTCATCTTCGGCATGACGACGTCGGTCAAGAGCAAGTGCGTGGGCTCTCGCTGCTGATCGCAGAGGAGCAGCGCCTCTTCGCCTGACGCGGCTTCGAGCACACGATAGCCGTGACGGCGCAGGATGGTCGCTGCGAGCGTTCGTACCTGCCTGTCGTCCTCTGCCAGCAGGATCGTTTCGGTCCCACGGAGCGCGTCCGACGCGACGAGTCCCCGCTCGCCCTCGGCGGCGCCCTCTTCCGTGCGCGGCAAGTAAATCTTGAAGGTCGAACCCTTACCGACCTCGCTGTAAACCCAGATGTGACCGCCGCTCTGTTTGATGATCCCGTGGACGGTCGAGAGGCCGAGACCGGTGCCCTTGCCGAGCTCCTTGGTGGTGAAGAACGGCTCGAAGATGCGCTCTTGCGTCGCGCGGTCCATGCCGGCACCGCTGTCGCTCACGCTGAGGCCAACGTACCTGCCGGGCTCGACGCCGAGGTGACTCTCGCAATAGGCCGCGTCGAGCTCGACGTTCCCCGTTTCGATCGTCAGCTTGCCGCCCTGCGGCATGGCGTCGCGCGCGTTGACCACCAGGTTCAAGAGCACCTGATCCATCTGCCCTGGGTCGACCAGCGTGAGGCCGAGATTTTTCGCCGGCAAAAACGCAAGCTCGATGTCTTCACCGATGACGCGCTGGAGCATGTTGGCCGTCGCGGCGATCGCTTCGTTCAGGTTCACGACCTTCGGTTGCAAGACTTGGCGGCGACTGAAAGCGAGGAGCTGCCGCGTCAGCGTGCTCGCACGGCGCCCGGCGAGCGCGATCTGTTCGAGATCGTTGCGCATCGCCTCGGTGGGTCCGGGCTCGGACAAGAGCAGCTCACTGAAACCGAGAATGATCGAGAGAATGTTGTTGAAGTCGTGCGCGACGCCGCCGGCGAGCGTGCCGATGGCCTCCATTTTTTGGGATTGCCTCAGCTGCTCTTCGGTGTGAAGCAAGGCGCGCTCGGCGCGCTCGCGGCTCAGCTGCTCCTCGCGCGCGACGGCGAGCGCTTGAACGCGGGCCGCCTCGGCGCGCTTGCGCTCGGTGAGGTCGAGCGTGAAGGCCACGTGCTCGGCGGCGTCGAGCGCCACGACGCCGATGAGGATCGGAACGCGCGTGCCGTCCTTGCGCAGGAGCTCCTTCTCCCACGCGCGCGCGACGCCGAAATTCGCGAGCTCGACGCGGGCTTTCGCGTCGGTCTGGTCGCGTTCGGGCGTGTTGAGCGTCGCGCCGCTGACGAGGCCGGCGCGTAGCTCCTCGCGCGTGTAGCCGACCATCTCGAGGAACGCGTCGTTGGCGTCGCTGATCTTGCCGCGCGGATCGGAGACGACGATCCCGATGATGCCCGCCTCGGCCATGCGTCGGAAGCGCGCTTGGCTCGCCGCTTCGGCTTCGTGCAAACTCCGCTCGAGCCGGCGCTCGGCGACGTGCGAGCTTTCGAGCGCGCGCGCCGTGGAGATCACGAGCGCGGCGAGGCACACGATGTTCGCCAAGACGAGGAGCGCCACGCCGAAGCCCGTGCCGTAAAGTCCGAGGTTCTGGCCCTGAACCCGGAGCCACGCGAGGCCCATCGGTAGGAAGACGACCGCCGGAAGAATGCGGCGTGCGAGCGTGCCGCCCGGGCCGGGCGTCGTGACGAAATGGAGGACGCCGCGTGCGGGGCGCTGGCACAGGATGCCGCACACGAGCGCCAAGAAGGCGAAAGTCGTGTGGAGCGCGACGGTGTTGTAGGGGCGGAGCGCGTAAAGGCTGCGAACCCCGTAGGCGTACCCGAGGAGCACGAGCAGCGACGACAGCCCGACGAGCAGCGCGAGCCACTCCGCTGCTCGCGAGGCTCCGACGCGCCGCTCGCCGAGGACGACCGCGGTGCCGAGCAGGACGAAGTGCGTCGCCGTGACCATCGACATGCGCCCCGGCGCGATCGCCGACCAGTGGTCGCGCACGAGGAGCTCGTCGATGCCGAGGTCGACGCCGAGCGCGTACTCGACGAGCGCCGCGGCACCGAGCGCGGCCGCGAACGCGCCGAGCGCGCTCGGCAATGCGTGCGCGGGGCCGCGCCGGCGCGCGAGACGCAGCGCGAGCCCCAGCGCGACGAGCGAGAGCGCCGTGTTCGCCTTCATCGGAGCGAGCGACGGGTCGATGTTCGTGAGCAGCGACGACCCGGCCGTCCAACCGACGAGCACGAGCGCACCGAGCGCCGCCACGGCGCTGCCGACGACACCGGGGACACGCTCGAGCGCTTCGACGATGCGAGGCTCCACGCCCGCGTCGCCGTCGCTGTCGTCCCCGCCACCACCGGTACCCATCCGCTGAGGCTTTCACTCACTCCGTGAGGGGGTCAAGACCCCATTACTTCGCCCTCAGAGCGAATCTTTGCAGGCGTCGACGATCTTCTGCGCCCAGCTCGCGTCGACTTTGAGCGTCTGACCCATGTCGTTTTTCGCGATGCCGGTCTTCGGATCGACGTCGTACCACCACAGCGTCTCCCAGCCGTAGGAGTGCTCTTGGTGGACGGCGATGGAGAAGGTCGGATCCTCGGGCGGGCCCGAGCCCATGTGCAACCCCATGCGCTTGTCCTTGAGCGTGTCGGCGACGTCCTCGGTGTGAGCCAGGAGGTCCATGGCGGCACCGTTACACGCGTTGTACGCAGCTTGCGCGCGCTTGATTTCGCTCGGACCGTCCGTTTCTTTGGTCACCTTGAAGCCGCTCGGTCCGCCGGCGAGCTCGAGCACGGCTCCGGTGCTGCTGGTCTTGCCGCCTTGAGTCCACGACTTGGTGAACTCAGCGCGCGCGCGATCGGGTGAGGGCTTGGTGACTTTGAGGTTGGTGATCGACTGCGTGTAGTCGGGTGCGTGCTGGAAGGCTGCCTTCTTCAGGGCGAGCACGCGCGCTTTGGTCAGCTTCTCCCCGTAAAACTCGACCCTATCCGCGTAGACGTCAGCGAGGCCTTTCGCATCACGCTGACTGTGCAGCTCGTTCCAACGCGCGACGACCGGCTCCGCAGGAGGAAGCACCGGCGCGGCTGAGGCGACGCGCGGCGCCGCGCTGGCTTGCGCGGATTCTGTCGTGACAGCCGACGCGGACGCTGTCGCGACGCTTGGCGTGGCTGACGCGACGGGTTTCGGTTTCGTTTCGACCGCCGCCTGCTTCGAGCAAGCGAGGACGAGCGCGCACGGCACGATCCGCAGCCTTCCCACGACGGGTAGCCTCGCACGCTGCCGCGGCGCGGGAAAGGCCCGGTGCGATACCCCCCGACAAGGTCGCCGTTGCAGCACTTTCGCGCGCCGCTAGGTTTAGAGGTTCACGCGCATGCACGACGACACGACCGAGAAGCTGCTCCTCAATTGGCGCTCGGGAAACCGCGGGGCGGGCGATCGACTCCTCACGCGCTACGTTCCGGAGCTGAACGGCTTTTTCGGCCGACGCGCGCGCGCGGACGCGGACGACCTCGTGCAGCGAACGCTGCTCGCCTGCGCGCAAAGCCTCGAGCGTTTCGAGGGGCGCTCGACGTTCCGGTCGTACCTCTTCGGCATCGCGCGCAACCAATACTTGATGCATCGCCGCGCCGAAGCGGACGCCGGGCACGAGCCGGTCACGTTGCCGACGCACCCCGAAGAGAGCCCGAGCCAGCTCGTCGCCGTGCGCCAGGAGCACGTGATCTTGATCCTCGCGCTCCGGCAGATCGACCCTAAATATTCGCTCGTGCTCAGGAAATACTACTGGGAGGAGTATTCGCTCGAGGAGATGGCGCTGGAGCTCGACCTCCCGCTCGGGACCGTCAAGAGCCGGCTCGCGCGCGCGCGCGCTTCGCTCAAGGCGCAGCTCGCGAAATCGAAGCTCAACGACGACGTTCGCAGCGACGCGCTGCGCGAGCTTCTGAGCTGGTTCGAACGCCGGGCTCGCTAAAGGCCGATTTCACCGCTGGTGCGCGCGCGGATGGAGGCGTGGCGAGACGACAGGCGGCGCGGGCGGGTCCACGGCGGGTGCTTGCTCCGCCGGGAGATCCTCGAAGCGGAGCGCCGGGGCGCTTGGCTCCGCCGGAACGGGCGGCGACGATTGCGCCGGAGCCACGGCGTGCGGGCGCACGGCCGGCGCAGCCGGGAGCGCGACGGGAGCGGTGGGGGCGGGGTTGGCCGCCGCGGCAGGGGGCGCCTGTCGCGCAGCGCCGAAGGAGCGTGACCAGAGCTGCTGCAAGCTGCCGTCACCGAGCGTCGCGCCGACGATCGCGGCCAGCACGATGGTGATGAGCGCGATCGACACCGTGCCGAGCAGGCTCGGCGCGCGCGGGGGCGTGCGAGCGGAAGCGGGTGGTGCGAAAGCCGGCGACTCCGCGGAGATGGGTTTCGGCGGCGGCGCGAACGACACCGAAGCGGTGGCATAGCGCCCTTCGCTCCGCGGCAGCGGCGTCGCGATGCGCGCGTTCGACGGCAACGGGGTCGCGATGCGCGCGTTCGACGGCAGCGGCGTCGCGATGCGCGCGTTCGATGGCCGCGGCGTCGCGATGCGCGCATTCGACGGCAATGGCGTCGCGATGCGCGCGTTCGGGTGCGGCGCCTTCGCCTTCACGTGGCTCGCAGGCGGCGTCGTCGACGGAGCGGCCACAGCGGCGGTGGGTGGCAGCGTCGAGGTGGGCGTCACGCGCGTGCCCGAGCGGAGCTCGGCGGGTACATCGCTCGGTCGCTCGCCGTCGCCCTGCTGCGGCGGCGCCGACAAGTCCTGAACGCGCCCGTAGTTCACCGTGGGTTCGTCCGCGTGGGGGCGGAGCCCCGGGTAGGGTCGCAATTCGCGCATCGGCCCGGCGCTGGACGCCGGCGACGACTCCTCGGCGAAGCGGATTGGCGCAGGGACGACGTCGCGGCGTGTGACCCCTTGTGGGTCACTGTCGTACCTCAGAGATCGAGTGTCGCGTTTCATCGGCGCCTTTCGGGTAGTGCGCCTCACGCCGCCCGGGTTCCGATCGCTCGGCTCCGCTCTCGCGATTTGTGAGGGCGGGTGGTTTGCCCTGCTACTCGCACCGCTCGTGTCGTCTCTCACTCCCGAGGCTAGACTGACTGGCTCATGCTTTCCCGAGCTCCGTGTGCGTCCGTTCCGCTTTGCTGTCGTTCGTCTTCGTCGCCTGTTCGAACGGCCCGTCACCGGCGGGCACGGGTGGCGCCGGAGGTTCGAGCGCTAACGGGGGCGCGGGCGCACCGAGCGCAGGACATGCCGGCTCGAGCGGCAACTCGGCAAGCGCCGGAACGAGCATGGGTGGCACCGGCGCGCACGCTGCTTCGGCTGCAGTCGGCGGCAACACCGCAGCCGGCGGATCCATCGGGATGAGCGGAGCGGGTGGCAGCTCGGGTACCGGCGGCGGTTCGGGCGCGACCGCGGGCTCCGGCGCGACGGGCGGCAGCGCGGGCACGACTTCTACGGGCGGCGCGTCGATGGGCGGCGCTTCAGCGGGCGGCGCGCCCTTCGGTGGAGCGGCAGGAACGGGCGCGAGCGGAGCGGGCAACGCAGGAAGCGCCGGCAGCGGCACGGCCGGGAGCGGAGCCGGCGGCGCGAGCGCGTTCGACTGCGCGGCGTTGCCGCTCTGCGACGACTTCGAGACGGGCTCGACGCCGAACTCCGCGACATGGACGACCGTCCCGTCGAGCGCGAGCGGCGTGAGTATCGACAGCATCGGCGCGCACGGCTCCGGCCATTCGCTCAAAGTCGTGAGCTCCGACCGGCTTTATCTGCGCAACAGCACGGCCATCGGCAAACTCGGAGGCGTCGCCTACGTGCACTTCTACGTACGGTTCGCGATGACGCTCGCCACCGGTCACGGCGCCATGGTCGTCACGCACCCGACCGCCGTCGACCAATACACGCAGAGCAACGAGCTCCGCTTCGGCAGTCAAGACAACGTCTTCCACTGGAACACCGACGACGACGGCGCGAACGTCCCCGACGTGAGTCCGAACGGCGACGCCGCGAGCTTCAAGCCCATGGCCAACACCTGGTACTGCATGAACCTCGTCATCAACACGAACGGTCACTTGAACGTCTCGATCGACGGCATGGACCAGCCGGGCCTCACCGTCGACGGCACTGCCACCGCGAACATCGACCAAGCCTGGCTCGGCAGCGCCGCGTCCCTCATGCGCTACACCGCGCTCGCCGACTTCAACGTCGGCTGGGACAGCTACGGCGCGGGCGCCATGACCATGTGGTACGACGACGTCGCACTGTCGACGGCGCCGATCGCGTGTCAGTAGCTCGAGCGCGAACAACTTATGACCATAGCCGCCGCGCAGAGGCGCGCTTATATGCCGGGCTCAGATGCTGGCGCGCGCGCTGCGAGAGGGATCGACGGGCCAAGACGTCGCGAGGTGGCAGACGTTTCTGACGAGCCTCGGGCTTTACCAGGGAGCGGCCGACGGCGGCTTCGGCCCGCAGACGACCGCCGCAACCAAGGCCTTTCAGAGTGCTCAGGGGCTCACGCCCGACGGCGTCGTCGGCAACGGGACTTTGGGCAAGGCGCTGCAGGCGGGTTTCGTCTTGGCCGTCGACGACTGGGTGCCGCCGGAGCCCGCGAACGGCGCGGACCTCTTCACGGTCGCCGACCCGCGCGTCGATACGAACCACCGTATCGGTCAGCTGCCGTGCCCCTCGAACCCGCCGCCACCCGAAGGCTGGGCCTATTGGACCGGCGCCGTGTCGGCGGCGCTCACCGCGTTCGCGAGCGAGATCGAAAATGACGCTGCGCGCTTCCCGCTGGGTTCCTTCGTCCAAGCGGTGCGAGGCGACCAGCGCGTGGCCGCGCGCGTCGAGTGGCACACTTTCAAGGGACGAACCGGAGAGCAGGGCTGTTTTCGAGGGACCAGCCTGTTTCACAGAGTAGCGCCCGTGCTCGCCGCACCTGCGGCGACGGCGGCGACAACCACCGCATCGACGTGAGGAGGATTGGGATGACGTTGCTCGGAATCGACGTGAGTCACTATCAAGAAACGGTCGACTGGTTCGCCGTGGCGCGCAGCGGCGTGAAGTTCGCGTTCACCAAAGCCACGGAGGGCAACCAAGCCGTCGATACGCTGTTTTCGCGCAACTGGTCGGGGATTCAGCAAGCGGGGCTCGTGCGCGGCGCGTACCATTTCGGACATCCGGGGCGCGACGCGGAGACGCAAGCCGTGCATTTCGCGTCGGTGGTCGGCCCGCTCGGCTTCAAGGATTTGCCGCCCGTCCTCGACATCGAAGAGAACGACGGACAGGCGCCGAGTGTCGTCGAAGCGTGGACCCAAGCGTTCGTCACCAAAGCCGAGTCGCTCTTCGGTCGTCCACTCATGATCTACACCGGTAACTTCTGGCGCACCGGGCTCGGCAATACCCAAAACCCCTTCTTCGCCCAACGCCGCTTGTGGCTCGCCGCCTACGTGAGCAAACCGAGCATCCCGGGCGCCTGGTCGAGCTTCAACTTCTGGCAATACACCGAGGGGCAGCACAATGGGCCCGCTCCCGTCCAAGGCGTAAAGCCCTGTGATCAGAATCGGTTCGACGGCAGCGACGCGGATCTCGCCGCGCTCTGCACGGGTGCGACGCCCGCGCCCGTCGTCACGCCGGTCGATCCGGTGGCAGGCAACGCGCCGGCATGGCCCGGAGTCTTCTTCGTGTTCCCGCAGTCCCCCGCCATCGCCGGTGGCGCGGTGAAGCAATGGCAAGAGCGCATGGTCGCGCGCGGGTTCAGCGTGGATACGGACGGCGTCTACGGCCCACAGTCCAAAGCCGCGTGCATGGCGTTCCAGAAGACGCTCGGTCTCTCACCCGACGGCATCGTCGGACGGACGACGTGGAACGCTGCGTTCGCGTTGACGAGCTGAACGAGCCGCTCGGCGCCGTGCGCGTCCTCGCATCAGCAGGCGCAGCGCTCCTCCAATAATGAGAATTGGCGGCGAAAGTTCCGCTCCCTCGGATTTTTTGACGCTCGGCGTCGACCGGCGCGTGCCTCCCTTCTCTGGTATGACACCGGGGCGCTGCGGCCGTTGACCGCAGGCGAAGCTTACCGAGCACGTGGGAGAGGTTCGCGCCATGCGTCATCTGAGAGCATCGATCATTGGTAGTAGTTGTCTCGCCCTCATCGTCGCTTGCAGTTCGACGCAAAACGATAACTCCCACGGCTCGAACGGAGGCTCGGCTGGCTCGGGCACGGGCGGGACGGCGCCAGCAAGCGGTGGCTCGACGGGTTCGCAAACGGGCGGCTCGACGGGTTCGCCCACCGGCGGTTCCACGGGCTCGCCGACAGGCGGCTCGACAGGCTCGCCCACCGGAGGCTCCACGGGCTCTCCGACAGGCGGTTCGACAGGCTCGCCCACGGGCGGCTCCACGGGCTCTCCGACCGGTGGTTCGACAGGGTCGCCGACCGGTGGCTCTACCGGCTCACCGGCAGGCGGGTCGAGCGGTTCCCCCACGGGCGGCTCGACGGGCTCGCCAGTCGGCGGTTCGGCGGGGATGCCCGGCGGCGGCTCAGGCGGCATGCCGGGCGGTGGTTCCGCAGGCACACCGGGCGGCGGCTCCGCGGGCGCGGCAGGCGGTGGCCCGAAGTTGACGTTGCCGCTGCTCGTGACTTCTTCGAACAGCGCGCTCTGGCAACCGGGGACGATCACCGCGGCGAGCGGCGGGACGGCGACGATCACCGTCAATGACTCGCAGATGAAGCAGACGTTTTACGGCTTCGGCGGCAGCTTCAATGAAAAGGGGTGGAGCTTCTTGTCGCAGCTCAGCGCCGACGACCAGGCGAAGGCGATGAAGCTCTTGTTCGACGCGACCGACGGCGCGAACTTCCAATACGGCCGCATCCCGATCGGCGCGAACGACTACTCGGTCACGATGTACTCGGACGACGACGACGACGACACGAGCCTCGCCAAGTTCTCGATCGCCGAAGACAAGATGTACATCATTCCGTACATCAAGGCGGCCCTCGCCGTGAATCCCAACATCCACTTCTGGGGCAGCCCGTGGTCGCCGCCCGGCTGGATGAAGACGGGCGGGGACGGCACCAAGAGCCTGAACCACGGCACCATGAAGAACGACTCGGCGACGCTCACCGCGTACGCGAGTTACTTCGTCAAATGGGTGCAGGCCTACGCCGCCGAGAACATCAAGATCGAGAGCGTCGCGCCGCAGAACGAGCCGAACTACTCCGAGGCGTACCCGTCGTGTCAGTGGAAGGCAGCGGATTACGCGAAATTCGTCGGTCAGTTCTTGGGTCCCGCGCTCAAGACCGCGAGCCTCGATACGACGGTCATCCTCGGCACCATGTCGCGCAACGACACGAACTCGGGAACCAACGAGTCGGACCAATCGGTCGTCACCGCGGTGCTCGGTGATTCCACGGCCATGAGCTTCATCAAGGGCTTCGGCTTGCAGTGGAACATGATGCAGAGCGGAGCCTTCATCCCGTCCGGCGTCGGCTCCTCGAACCTTCCGAAGTGGCAGAGCGAGCACAAGTGCGGAAACTACTCGTGGGGCGGCGCGGCCTACGGTCAGACGTACAACAGCAGCAAGGCGCCGAACGACTTCGGCTACGCCGAGGAGAGCTGGGGCAACATCCATGACTGGCTGACCGCCGGCGTGAGCGTCTACAGCGCCTGGAACATGGTCTTGGATCCGAACGGGATGAGCGTCGCGAACTGGCCGCAGGACACGCTCATCGTCGCCGATCCGAGCTCGAAGATGCTGACGCCAAAGCCGGCGTACTACGCGTTCCGCCACTTTTCGCAGTACACGCAGCCGGGCGCGACGCGCGTCGGGACGACGGGCGACGTGAGCTGCAGCGGTGACGGCATCGGCAAGTGCGGCAACGGCGTCGCGGCGATCGCGTTCAAGAACCCCGACAACACGCACGTCGTCGTGCTGTTCAACAACGGCACGGGCGCCGCGCAGGTGACGCTGGCCATCGGCTCGACGAATCTTCAGTTCATGATGGCTGCAAGCTCGTTCGCGACCGTCGTGAACTAGCGGCGAGTTTTTGAAATCGGAGTCGGATTTCCGAAATCCGGAGAGTTTCTCGCCCTATGGGTGGGGCTCACAATATTTTCACCAGTAGTTTCAATTATTTGAAACGACAGACGCGCGGCTCGTCGCTGGCGCACGAGTTGCTAACGCGCGGCGCGTGACTCTACGTGTTTTTGGTGCGTCCGCTCTCTTCGTCCTCGGCTCCGTCGCTGCTCTGACGGCGGGCTGCTCGAGCGATGCCGGCATCCCGTCGAATCCCAGCCAGGGCTCGATCGGGCTTTCGCTGCAGCTCGCGTCAGGCGCGACGCTGAGCTCCGTCTCGTACACGATCGTCGGACCGAACGGCTTCGCTCGCGCCGGCAGCATCGACACGAGCCACAGCGCGGTGATCGCGAGCACCATCGGCGGCATTCCGGCGGGTCACGGCTTCTCGATCACGCTCGACGGCACGACCACGGATGGCGGCAGCCATTGCGCCGGCTCGGCGAACTTCGACGTGACCGCGCAGGCGACCACCACCGTCTCGGTGCACCTCGCGTGCAAGGAGCCGGCCCACACGGGCTCGGTGCTCGTGAACGGTAGCGTGAACGTTTGCCCGAGCGTGGACGGCATCTCCGCGTCGCCCGCCGAGGTGCTCGTCGGCTCGTCGCTCGCGCTTGCCGCGTCCGCGCACGACAGCGACGCGCTGCCGAGCCCGCTCGCTTATCACTGGACGGCGACCGCCGGCGGCTCGCTCGGCAACGCCGACGTGCCGAACCCGACGCTGACGTGCACGAAAGCGGGCTCCGTCACCGTGTCCGTCACGACGACGGACGGCGATTGCACCGACACGCTCTCGACGACGGTGACGTGCACCGGCAGCGGCGGCACGGGCTTCAGCACCATGGATCTCTCGCGGTACGTCCGCGTTGCGCGCTACCTGCTGCCCGAGCCGACCCGCACCACGCCGCCCGACGGCACCAGCCTGCTCGCGCAGGAAGCCTCGGCCGTCACCTACGACTGGGACACGGACACGTTGTTCGTCGTCGGCGACGGCGGCACGTCGATCGTCCAGGTGACGAAGACGGGCGCCTTGATCGACTCGATGACGCTAGCTCCCGGCAGTAGCCCGCAGGGCACGGAGTTCTACGACACCGAAGGCGTCGCCTACGTCGGCGGCGGCAAGTTCGTCCTGAACGAGGAGCGGTACCGCCAGGTGAACCTCCTCACCTACGTGCCCGGCGCGACACTGCACCGCAGTGACGTGCAGACCGTCAAGCTCGGAACGACCATCGGCAACATCGGGCTCGAGGGCGTCACGTACGAGCCCCCGACCGGCAAGTTCATCTTCGTGAAGGAGAAGGAGCCGGAGTCGATCTTCGAGACGGCCATCGATTTTGCCGCGGGCACGGCCACGAACGGCTCGCCGACCGCGGACGAATCGACGAACCTCTTCGACCCGTCGCGCTTGAACACGCTCGACTTCTCCGACGTGTTCGCGCTGTCCAACTTGCCCTCGCTCGCGGGTGATCCCACGTTCGACCAGCTGCTCGTCATCAGCCAAGAATCGGGCGAGCTCGTGCAGGTCGACCGCTCCGGCAACGTGAAGCACACGCTGACCCTCGTCGCCGACGCGGGCGACACCATCTCGGTGCCCGACATGACGAACGAGGGCGTCACGATGGACCGCGACGGCAACCTGTACGTCGTCGACGAGGACGGCGGCGGCGATGCGAACCACCCGCAGCTCTGGGTTTACGCGCCGTCCAGCGCGGCGAATCAAGCGCCGACCGCGGTCTCGCTCAAGGGCGCCGTCACGTCGCTGCCCGAGAACACGAACACCACCGCGGCGGTCAAGCTCGCGGACATCGCCGTCACGGACGACGGTCTCGGCGACAACACGCTGTCGCTCGCGGGCGCGGACGCCGGCTCGTTCGAGCTCATCGGCACGGCGCTGTTCCTCAAGGCGGGCGTCACGCTCAGCGCGGCGACGCAAGCGAGCTACCACGTCACCGTCAACGTCGACGACACGACGGTCGGAGCGACGCCGGACGCGAGCACGGCGTACACCCTGGCTATCAGCGCGGTCACGGGCGGCGGCCCCGTCGTCCTCGCGATCACCGAGGCGGCCCCCTGGTCGAGCGGCAACAGCCCGCTCGCGGCCGATTGGTTCGAGCTGACGAACCTCGGCACCTCATCGGTCAGCCTCGTCGGCTGGACGATGGACGACAACTCGAATTCGTTCGCCGTCTCCGTGCCGCTGAACGGTATCTCGAGCATCGCGCCCGGCGAGTCGGTCATCTTCATCGAGACGACGAGCTCGGCGGATCTCGCGGCCAAGGCGCAGGCCTTCAAGAGCCTTTGGTTCGGCAGCGTGGCCCCGGCGAGCCTCCAGATTGGCAGCTACTCGGGGTCTGGCGTGGGCCTCAGCACGGGCGGCGACGCCATCAATCTGTTCGACAACGGCGGCACGCTGCACGCAGCCGTCTCCTTCGGCGCGGCCTCGAGCGGCCCGTTCCAGACGTTCGACAACTCCGCGGGCGACAACAACGTCGTCCTCTCGACGCTGAGCGTCGCCGGACAGAACGGCGCCTTCGCGGCCGCGGCGGACGCTGCCGAAATCGGGTCGCCCGGCGTGGTCGGCTCGGGCTCGAGCGGGGGCGGCACCCCCATCGTCAACGTCACGGCGGTGGACGCGCTGGCGTCGGAAGCCGGCAGCGATCCCGGCGTGTTCCGCTTCAGCCGCAGCGGTAGCACCACTTCGGCGCTGAGCGTCGTCTACTCGGTCGCAATGGGCGCGGGTCAGGCGACCGCCGGCGATTACACGCCGGCCCTCAGCGGCTCGCAGGTGATTCCGGCGGGCGCCGCGTCCATCGACGTGACCATCACTCCCGTGGATGACACGACCGTCGAAAGCAGCGAGACCGTGACGCTGACGCTCTCCGACACCGGCAGCTACGATGTCGGCACGAGCGCCACGGCGACCGTCACGATTCAGGACAACGACGGCGTCGTCAGCGCGCCTCCGAGCCTCGCGATCACGGAGGTCGCGCCGTGGTCCAGCTCGAACAGCCCGCTTGCCGCCGACTGGTTCGAGGTGACGAACACGGGCAGCACCGCGGTCAATCTCACGGGCTTCAAGATGGACGACAACTCGCACTCCTTCGCCAACGCCGTCGCCCTGAGCGGTGTCACTTCGATCGCAGCCGGTGAATCGGTGATCTTCATCGAAACCTCGGACCCGAACGTGGTCGCGAACTTCAAGACGCTCTGGTTCGGAGCGAACGCGCAAAGCCTGCCGCAGGTCGGAAGCTACTCGGGCTCGGGTGTCGGCCTGAGCAGCAGCGCCGACGAAGTGACCCTCTGGGACGGCACTGGCAATCTGATCACGGGCGTGGGCTTCGGGGCTTCGCCGTCGGCGGCGCCGTTCGCGACGTTCGACAACCACGCCGGAGCGGGCGCGAGCCTGCTGCCCTTGCCCGTGCTCTCGACGCTCAGCGCCACCGGCGTGAGCGGTGCCTTCACCGCGAGCGGTGATGCCAACGAGGTCGGCTCGCCGGGCCGGACGCACTGAGCGCGCCGGCCCGGACGCGAGCCGTCACTCCGCGTGCTGCAGCACGGCGCGGTAGCGCACCTTGCCTGCTGCCAGACGTTCGCGCACGGCGTTGACCTCCGCGAGCGGGTAGGCCTCGACGCGCGGCTTGATCTTCTTGCGCGCGAGGAGCTCGAGCGCTTCGAACAGGTCGGAGCGCTCGTCTTGCGTGCTGCCGCGGAGCTCGACCTGGCCCACCAAGAGCGGGTACGTCTCCACCACGATCGGGCCGTCGGTGACACCCATATTGACGAGCCGTCCGCTGTGGCGGAGGCCGAGGAAGGCTCGAGCGATCTGCTTGGCGGAGTTGGTCGTCGAAAGGACGATGTCGGCTCCGCCTGCGGCCTTGAGGGCGGCGCCCGGATCGTCTCCCGTCGCGATGACTTCGTCGGCGCCGAGTTCGCGCAGTTCCCGGTGCTTGTCCGCTTGCCCGGTGATGGCGAACGTCTCGAACCCGAGCGCTTTGCTGATGCCGAGCGCGAGGTGCCCGAGGCCGCCGACGCCCAGCACCGCGACCCGCTCGCCCGGGCGCGGCGACGCGTTGCGCAGGCCGCTCATGACGGTGTAGCCCGCGCAAAGGAGCGGCGCGGCTTCTTCGAACGACACGCTGTCGGGCAGTAGGACGCAACCCGTCGCCCAGGCGAGCATCAGCTCCGAGTTGCCGCCGCCGAGCTGCATCCAGCTCTGTGCTTCGGAGCAACGATCGGGGCGGCCGGACTGGCACACGGCGCAACGCCCGCAGCCCTTTTGCTTCCAGAACACGCCGACGCGGTCGCCGACTCGCAGATCAGTGACGCCCGCGCCCACTTCGGCGACGACTCCGACCGGCTCGTGCCCCGCGACGATCGGCGGTTTGAGCGGGAACATGCCGTGGTGAACGTGCAAATCCGTCCCGCACATTCCGGACGCGCGAACCCGAATCACGACTTGCCCCGCTCCCGGCTTCACGTCCGAGACGTCACGGATCTGCCAGGGCGCGTTGAACTCCGTTATGACGGCTGCTTTCATCGATTTCTCCAGAAGAGGCCACAGGCGGCTCTGCTCTCTTCTAGGAATCGGCGCGCCCGTTCGCGACGCCCGCCCTTGCGTTTCTCTTGCCTGATCTTGCTGTGACGCGTTCAGGCGCCGCGCAGCCGGCGCACGTATTCGCCGGGGGCGGCGCCGTAGGCCTGCTTGAAGTCGCGCGTGAAGTGCGACGTGCTTTCGTAGCCGACCTGAAGCGCCGCATCGCCCGCTCGCACGTTGTGACCGAGCATGAGCTCGCGCGCCGCGTCGAGCCGCAGCTGCTTCATGAAACGCATGGGACTCACGCGCGCGACCGCCGAAAACCGATGCGCGAAGTGCGAGACGCTCATACCGACGTGGCGCGCCACCTGCTCCAACGTGAGGGCGCGCGTGCCGTTTTCACGCATGAAGCGCATCGCCTCCTGGATGGCGGCGTCACCTTCGCGCACGGACCCCCGGACGAAGGCCGCCGCGTCGGAGCGCAAGAGACGAAACACGAGCTCCTCCATGACGAGCGGCGCCAGCACGCGACGCTCGAGCGGATCATCGAGTGCTCGCAGCAAGCGCAGCACGGCGTCGGCGATGGGCTCTTCCTGCGGGGCCACGAACGCCGGCAACGCGGGTTCCGCCGCGGGAGTCGTCGAGCTCGGCGCCGTGTCGGCCAACCCGACGAGGGTGCGCGCGACCGTCTCCGGACCGAGGGCGACGCAAACCGCCAGGTACGGCTTTTCCGGGCTCGCCTCGAGCACCTCCCCTTCGATCTTCGTCCCGCCGGTCACGACCAAATACTGCTCGGCGTCGTAGTCGAGCTCTCCCGCACGGAAGCGCGCGCGCTTCCGTCCTTGCGCGGCCACAATCAGCCGCGGCGCAAAAACGGGCTGCTTGCGGTAGCGAATCGGCGCGGATGCCCGGTAAAAGTGCATGTCCGCTCGGGTCGACTCCGTCACGCCCTCGTGAACGGCGTGCGCAGCCAAGACGTCGATGAGCTCGGCTCGTCGCAGGGGCACCCGAGCAGCGTAGGACCACCCGACCGAACACGCCACTCGCCGGCGACGTTCACGCGGCGGCTTGCCTACAGCGACCGATTCGGATCGACTTCCGCCGGACTCAAAAGCTGCGCTTCGTTCACGGCGAAGCGATTCGAAAGCGAGAAGTAGGGCGCCGCGAGGCCGGCTTGTTCCAGGCGAATGGCGTTGGAGTGATAGACCTTCACGCTCCGGTCGGATGGCGTCACGGCGTCGGGCGACTTGCTCTGATAATCCGGGTTCGGCACGGTCAGGTGTTCCTTCGGATCCCAGTGGTACTCGTCGCTGACCTCGCACTCCCACTTTTGAAAAAGGACTTTGACGCGTCCCTTGACCCCCGCCGCGCCGCCGACGCTGACGTAGGATTTGACCTGGAAACCGTGCAGCGCGTAGAGCAAGTCCTTGTCTGCGTCCGAACCCGCGAGCTGCGTTTTGACGATGGGGATCTCGACGAGCGATTGATACTCGAGGGAGAGCGGCGTGCGCCCGTCCCACTTCGGGTAGTTCTTCCCCTGTAAGCGCGGGACGATGCCGGCCCATTTCGTGAGGTGGGCGCCCACACGCGCCTTCTCTTCGGTGAGGAAGACCTTGCGGTGGTATTGCAATGTCTCGCGGAGCGGCGGGTAGGTCTTGAGGTGCGCTGGAGCGTCGTATTTGAACGTCGCTTTGGGATCGCGATTCGCGAGCCATTGCCGCATGAAGAGCGCCGCCAGCGACACGTCGAGCGTTCCCTTGTTCGCGTCCACCGCGTCCGCTAACCGACCGTAAAATGCCGCCACCTTCGGGGGAGGCAGGTTGGCAAGAACGTCACTCATCGTATCGCTCCCCTCGCCGCTTCGTTCACGGCGGTTTGACGGCCCGCACGTCGGGCCACGGTAACTGAAATTGGGCGACCACCCTCGCCGGCGTCGTGCTTCGTTCCTCGACCCATACCGCACCCCGCTCGGCGATCAACCAGAATTCCCCTTCGCACAGGGCGACATCGAGCTCCCGCTCGGTCCCGCCCCCGAGCGCGCTCCCCATGGAAGGCTCCGCGCAGCTCGCGAGCGTTTGCTGCAGCGTGTTCGACTGGTAGCGAACGAGCACGCTGAGGCGTGGCGTTTTGCGCGCGAGTACCATCTGGTCGCCTCCCGTATCGATGGAAAGCCAAGCCTGCGCCGTACGCTCCGGCAACGGCGCGCTCGTGGCTACGGTCGGCGGCTCACGGCGTTCACTCGGCTCGTGCGCGAGCACGCTCGGCCGCGGCGAGCAGCCGAGGAGCAAAGGCAGGACGAGCGCTCGCAGCGGGGCGCGCATAGGGGTGAAGATGCTACCAGTCGGCGTGACCCCTCGCTTGCGCCTAGCTCCGGTTACACCCTTCCGGAGCGGATTCATGTAGCATGGGGGATCTTCGGAGGGCTCGAAGATGCAGACGGCGGCGGAGACAGGGCAATACGCGCGGATCCCCCAGGCGAAGAGGCAGGTCCTCGTCGTGGACGACGAACCACAGGTCCTGGTCGCCGTGGAAGACATGCTCGCGGACGAGTTCGAGGTCTTGACGGCCAATTCGCCGGTCGCGGCCTTGCGGCTGCTCGAGCGCGAAAAAGACGTCGCCGTCTTGCTCTCCGACCAGCGCATGCCGGGCATGAACGGAGACGAGCTGCTCACGCTGTCCGCCGATCTGTCGGACGCAACGCGCGTGCTCGTGACCGGCTATGCGGAGCTTGCCGCGGTGATTCGCGCCGTCAACAGCGGGCGCATCTTCGCCTACGTCACGAAGCCGTGGAACGGCGCCGAGCTGCAGATGACCGTGCGCAAATCCGTCGAGCATTTCGAGCTCCTGCGCCGGCTCGCGCACGAGCGCCAGCTGCTCGAAGATCTGATGAACAATATTCCCGACGCGATCTACTTCAAGGATCGGGAGCTTCGCTTTCAGCGCGCCAACAACGTGCTCGCCACCCGCGTTTCGTTGCAGGACGCGAGCGACGTCATCGGACGGCGCCTCTCCGATCTGGGAATCGATCCGAACGTCGCCGCGCGCGCCGAGCAAGAAGAAGCAACCGTCCTCGCCGACGGCGGAAGCGCCGCGAATTTCCTGCGTACGCTCCGCAGGCCTGGCCGGCTCCACTACTACTCGACGACCATTGCACCCGTGCGCACGGCGACCGGGGAAATCCAAGGTCTCGTCGGCATTTCGCGGGACATCACGGACAAGGAAGAAGGCGAGCGGGCGCTGCGGCGCCTGACGCACGTGCGCACGATGCTGAGCGCGGTCAACGCAGCCATCGTGCGGGTGAAGGATCGCGACGCGCTCCTCGGCGAGGCGTGTCGCGTGGCCGTGGACGAGGGCGGGCTCCTCGGCGCCACCGTCCTCTTGCTCGACCGCGAGCGCGGCATGGTCAGAAGCATCGTCTCGCGCGGCGGTGCGGACATCGCGGCGAGCTTCGTCAACGCGTGGACGGGCGTCGGCGCCGGCGACGATTGGAACCAAACCACGGTGGTTCGGAGCCTGAAGCCCACGATCTTGAACGAACTGAAAGCCACCGACCGGGGCGGCTGGGCAGCGGACGTCGCGCGGTTGGGCGGTGAGAGCGCGGGGATCTTCCCGCTCGTGAGCGACGAGCGCATCGTCGGCGTGTTCGCGTTGATCGGAGCGGAGCCGCGGCTTTTCGAAAGCGAAGAGGTGCGCCTTCTCTCCGAGCTTGCCGACAACGTCGCCTTCGCGCTGGGCCACCTGGAAAAGCGCGATTTGCTGGACTTTCTCGCGTATTACGACGAGCTCACCAACCTGCCGAAGCGCGACCTCCTCATGGACCGCTTGCATCAGCTGATGCCGGACCGGGCCGCGCGCGGCGAGCGCATCGCGCTCCTCTTGGTCGACCTCAGTCGGTTTCGGCACGTCAACGAGACGTTCGGGCGCGTGGGTGGCGACGAGCTCCTCGTCCAGGTCAGCAAACGGCTCGCAGGCGGGCTCGCCGAGGGCGACACGCTGGCACGCTACGACGGGAACGCGTTCGCGTTCTTGCTCACCTCGCCCGGTCGCGAAGAGGACGTCGTCGCGTGGATCCAGCGCACGGTCCTCGACGTACTGAGCGCGCCGATCGAGATCCGGGGCACCGAGTTGCGCATCGCCGTCCGGGTGGGCGTGGCCGTCGCTCCCGGCGACGCCGGGGACCCCGAGGCCCTCGTGCGCGCAGCCGAGGCAGCGCTGGCCAACGCACGCACCACGGGAGAACAATGCGTTTTCTACAACCCCGGGTTGAACGCGCGCGTGGGCGAGAAGCTCACGCTCGAGACGCGCTTGCGCCGCGCGCTCGACGAGCAGCAGTTTCGGCTTTTCTACCAGCCGAAAGTCGATCTCAAGACGGGGCGCGTCGTGGGCCTGGAGGCGCTCATTCGCTGGTTCGATCCCGAACGCGGCATGGTGCCGCCGGGGCAGTTCATCCCACTCTTGGAAGAGACGCACCTCATCCTCGAAGTCGGCAAATGGGTGCTCGACACCGCGGCCGCGCAATACGCGGCCTGGCTCGAGCAAGGCCGAAATCCGCCCCGCGTCGCCGTGAACGTGTCCGCCCTGCAATTGGCGCAGAAGACGTTCGTGAAGTCCGTCGAGGAGGTGCTCGAGCGCCACCCCGGCGCCGAGGGCGGACTCGACATCGAGCTCACCGAGAGCGTCCTCATGGACGACCTCAGCGGCAACATCGAGAAGCTCCGCGCGCTCAAAGCTCACGACGTTCACATCGCCATCGACGACTTCGGTACCGGCTACTCGTCGCTCGGCTACCTGAGCCGGTTACCGATCGACGCGATCAAGATCGATCGTTCGTTCGTGATCCGAATGACGGACGACGCTCAGGACATGACGATCGTCACGACCATCATTTCACTGGCTCATTCGCTCGATGCACAAGTCGTGGCAGAAGGCGTCGAGACGCGGGATCAAGCTCGCCTACTGCGGCTCGTGCGCTGCGATCAAATCCAGGGATATCTGGTGGGGAGGCCGGAGCCCGCCCAAGACGTGACGGCGCGCTTCGGCGCCGCACCGAATACGTGGCCGCCGCCGCCCGAATGACGCTAGCGGCTCGCTGAGCTGCCGCTCGTCGCGCGCGCGGTCGTTGCTCGTATTCCGTCGATGTAGTTCTGGATCGTGAACGCGAAGTTGTCCCCGAAGTCGAACGGCTTCGACGTCTCGAAGGCCGCCTTGGTCACGGGATGCGCCGCGGCGGCTGCGCTCCCCACCCAAACCTTCATCCGCTCGAAGCGTCGCTCGACACGCGAGGGCCCGCGCGCCGCGACCAAGGAGAATTCGAGGAGCATGAGCCCTTCCGCCATCAAGATGGTGCTCGCGAGCACGGAGAGAGCTCGCGCTGCGGTCATGCCGTCGGACGTCATGAGCGCGAGCAGTTTCTCGCGGACCGGCGCCGCAAAGGGCTGAGCCTCGTGCGAGAGAAGCTCTACCCAGTGCGGGTGGGCCAAGAGCAAGCTGCGCACGCGGCTTGCTATCGCGAGGAGCCCATCCGGCCACGTCGCGGGTAGCTCCTCCCCGTAGAGGCGGAGCAGAAATTCGGAATACATGAGATCGAGCAGCTCTTTTTTGCTCGCAAAGTGCGAGTAGAGCGACATGGTCGGAACAGCCGCACGCTTCGCGATCGCCCGAATCGATACCTTTTCGACCCCGACCTCATCGGCGACCGCAAGCGCCGCGTCGATCACCAGACTGCGCGAAGTCGAACCTCTTCGTCGCTGGAGCCGCTTTCCCGACCCCGGAGGCATGGCTCAATTGCGAATGAAGTTACGCGCGCCGAGCCCCGGACTCAACGGAAAAGTCCGACGCAGGCGCCGGGCGAGCCACGCCGCGAGCAGCAGCGCAACGCCCGAGCAAGCCCGCGAGCTAGCTGCCTTCGCGTGTGAACAACTGCAGCCAGCCGAGCTCGATGGTGCGTGCGCGGAGCCGGCGCTCGCTGAAGCGCCAGCATTCGACAGTGCCCCTCCACTCGCGGGAGCACCGCCGATTCCACCACCTCCGTCCGCTCCCGGTGTACCGCTCGTGCCTCCGCGACCTGCCGCATCCGCTTCGCCTGCAACGCCGCCATGTCCCGCGTTGCCTGCGCCACCTGCGCTCTGTGCCCCCGCCCCTGAACCAGCACTCGATCTGCCGCCCACGTTCAGCGCACCCGCCGCTGCACCGGCAACTTCGCCGGCACTCGCGCCGCTCAGGCTGCCGCCCGCATTCACCGCGCCCGCCGTTCCACCCGGATTGCCGCCCAGGTTCGCCATGCCCGCCCCACCGCCCGGCGCGCCGCCCGCGCCCGCCGCTCCTTCAGCCACGAATTCGAAGCTGTGAATGACGATCTCGACCGGATTTCCGTCCGATGGCGGCGCCTCGAAACACCAGAGATTCATGCCGAGCGGCAAGGCCATTTGCGGCACGTTCGTCGTCGGTTCGGCCGGCGCGTAGTTCCACGTCTTCAGAGGATCGGCGCTGCTCGCGAGCGGCTCGAGTCCATCGAACAAGAAGTCGGTGATGTGCGTGCTCGACCAAACGAAGCGTGAGGTCGAAGTGAGACCAGTCAACGAAAACGTGAAGCTCTGCTCGCCGATGGTCGAGCCCGTCGCGGGGTAGTCCGTAAAGTCACCGTTCGCGCCGTTCGCCTGCCCCCAACGTGAATATTCGATGTCGATTTCATTGGTGCCGTCACTACCGATATTGGCCTGCGGCCCATAGGGGAAAAGGCCCAAAACGACGTTCTTGTCGTAGGTGTCGATGGGGCCTTCGACTTGCCACTGGTACGTTCCGAATCCGAGCCGATCGTTCGTGAAGAGCTCGGACGCCGACCAGGTGCCGCCGTCGTTGCTGATACGCAAGTGGAGGTAACCGTTACCGTCGACGCTCACGTTCGCCGGATCCCCCTCGCAGACTCCAGCCATGCCACCGGACGTGAGCTGCCAAGTATGCCCCGCCCAGTCCAAAGTGGCCGCGCGCCCCGCCGACGTGACGCAGCATGCGACGGCAGCGAGGAGCGCGGCGACGCGCGTCTTTTGCTCGGCTGCCCAGCGATGCGTGCGCATTCCGCGAGCTTACACCCAAGCTGGCTCGGGTGTCGGCCGCAGGCGCTCGCTTCCAACCCGGCACTGCCGCCACCACGCTCGCGTTCCCCCCGTCGGCACGACGCGAGTCGGGCTAGAAGCACGCATGTTCGCCGTCGATCTCGATGCAGCTTGCCGAGGCGCCGACCGCACCGCAGTCGCGATCGGTCGTGCACGGTGGCATGCAGAGACCCAGGGAGACGCAAATTGCGTTGTCCGGGCAGTGTTCGACCGCAGCGTCGCAGCGAGTCGTGCAGATGCCGTCGATGCACGAGGTCGACAGGCAATCCCCGTTGGTTCTGCACGCCGCGTCGACCCCTGCGCCGTGAAGCTCCGCATGCTCTTGAATGCACTGATTGCTATAGAGATTACAGCGTCCGCTGTCGCAGTCGGAGTCCTCGTCGCAGAGGAAGTTACAAACCGTAGCGCCGCCGGTGAGCGAAGTGTCGCAAAAGCGGCCGCGACCGCAATCCGCGCTCGAAGCACAGAGCAAGGCACACATGCCCGCCGAACACGCATAGCCGGGCTCGCAGTCTTCGTCCACCGAGCAGAGGTGGGCACAGGCGCCAGTGGGCACCCCAGTCACCTCCTCCTCCAAGCAAATCGTGCCTGCTTGGTGTGTCGCGCAGTCACTCGCGCAGTGACACGCGGCGCCGTCCGGCGCCTGGCCCCTGGGCCCGCAACCGGGCGCGACGTCGTTGCCCTTGTTTTCATAGACGACGCACGCGCCGTGAAGCAGAAACGGCAGCGCGAGGACGACGAGCCTGCCGTTCAAAACTCGACCCCCATGAGAAGCTCGAGTCCGAGCACGAGTCCGAACTTGTGGGTCGTGAGGTTCGAGAGCGCGGAAACGGTCGGCCCGGCCGTCAGACTAGGACATACGCCCCCACAGAAGCTCGAGGGACGATCCAGGTAATTTTCCCCGAACGCAACGTAGCCACCGACCATGGTCTTGGCCTCGAAGCCCCACTCCGTCGTTGGCACGCCGTCGCGATCCGAGAGCAACGCGAGCGCGCTCAGCGTGATGGGAGTGACGAGACCGAAGCGACCGGAGCGATCCATCGTGCGCGTGAGCGCCTCGATCCCCAGCAGGGTGCCGGTGGCGCGGGCTTCGAGGTTGAAGGTCGACAGAGCTTGTAGCGATCCGAGCGACAACCCGAGGTATGCGTCCTCGTACATGCCGAAAAAGCCTATGCGGTGAAGGAACCGGTGCACGTAGCCAAAGCCTATCAAGAGCGACTCGTCCTGAACGTCCGCGCTCCGCAAGAAGTTCTTCGGCAAGCGCAGGACGTCGATCCGAGAGAAAAACGTGTTCGAACGGCGCGGGTACGCCCGAAGGCGGTAAATGCCCGCCGGCTCGTCGTGACCGCTCACGCGAGCGTGAACGCGCACCTCGTAGTCGCCGATTTGGGGCGTGCGAAATTCGAGCGTCGCGTCGTGTTCACCGACTTGCTGGAACACGTTGACGTCGCCGCGCTTCATGCCATGCGGGCAAGGGTGAGCGTCGAGGGGCAGGCTGACGTTCGGTAAAGCCTTGTCGGTCGTGTCGAGCGGAACGCAAGCGGGCTTGGTCACGTCGAACACGAGCTCGAAGGAGTCTCCGTCGTGGTCCCAGCTCTTCGAACCGTCGAGGCGCACGGTGTCACCGACCGTCGTCTCCTTCGGCACGGCGACTCTGAGGCTCGTCGGATCGTTCACGCCGCCGAGCGTGCGCTCGATGGCGCGGTCGATCACGCTGTTCCACTCGAGCGTTTCGCCCGGCTTGTGCGCGTAACCGCCGGTCACGTCATGTCCCTGGCCGAGTGCCTTGAAGAGAATGTTAGCGCGACGGTTCTTCAAGACCTTGTCGACGTCGAGCGTGAGCACGACCTCGTAGACGAGCGCGTCCGGGTCCGGCGTCTCGCAATACAGGCTCGAGATGATCCGGGCGCGCTTCGCCAACGCGTGCTGCGCGGCTTGCACAGCGTCGTCTCTTCCCACGGCGTCGACGCCGATTCTCGGGTGCGCAAAGCGGGCCAGGGCGTCCATCCGCTCCTGACAACTCTCCATCTGATAGCCGCGCTTGAGCAGCTGGCTCTGAAAGTACTGCACTTCAGCGGGCCCGACGTCGTCTTGGCTCGTGACGACGGTCAGGTCACCGATGGAGATGAGCGGCCGTCTCGGCGGCGCGCGCCGTTCGGTGACGGGCGCCGACTGCGGTTGCGTCTCCGGCTGCGTTTCCTGGGCGCGCGCAGAGGTACTCGTGAGCGCGCACCAGCTAAGGAGTAGCAGCAGGAGCAAAGGCCGCGCGCCGTTGGTTCGCCTTGTCCAGGGCAGGCTGGAGCCGAGCTTCGCAATCCTTACGGACGAACGGCACGTCGCCGTCCAGCCCCGTCGCGCACTCGTCGAACTTCTGCTTGGCAACTTGAACTGCATGGTCGAGCGCTGCAATCTCGGCCTTGGCCGAGGCCCCTTGATTCGGCGAGGCAACTCCTGCGGTGGAGTCTGTGCCGTCGGATGCACTCGGGTCTATGTGAATTTTTCTCGGCCGCACCTGGCGCGGGCCGTTCCCTACCCCGCCGACGCCGAAGGTGCTCGGCAGTGGTTCTGCCTGATTGACGGCAGCCGTGGGAATCGAAGCTTGCGGCGGCAGCTGCGCAGTCCGAGGAACACCGGAGTCTGTCGTAGTCGCACTCGGCAGGAGCGCCGGTCGGTCGCCCGACCTCGAGTGAAGGCGCCATGCCGCGAGCGCGGCAATGATGAACGCGCTGAAAGCGAGCAATGCCTTCCTTGCAGTGTCGGAGTTCCACCGGCTTGCTGACGGTGCCTTCGGCGGCGCGCGGTCAGCCTGGACCGCGCCCCCGCCGAGGGTCCGGGCGAGGTCATCGAGCAGCGCCGGGGGCAGCGGTGTCCCAGGCTGCCAGCGCGAGAGATCGCGCACATGCATGCTTCCCCAACCGAGCGGCGCCTCCACACCCTCCAACGAGACGGGGACCAGCACCCCGCGGCGGTCGCCGACTCTCGCTTCGTCTTTGACCCAGCGGCTCTTGTTGGCAGCCGGCGACCACACGACGAGCACGCAGTCGGCGTTCTCGAGCTGCTCTCCGATCGCTTCCACGAAATCGTCCCCGGCCCGCAGCTTCGGATCCCACCAAAAATCGTAGGGCGTCGCAGCCTCGAGCGCGCTCACCCACGCACTCACGCGCTCGAGATCTGCACGCGCGTAGCTAACGAACACCTTTTTCTTGGTCTCAGTCACGGAGCAACCGTTAGGCTAGCCGAAAGTACCGGCGGAGTGGAGCAGTGGGACCAGTCCACGCAATCGGTCACGGTTCGTTCTCAAACGTCGACGGCGGTCCAAATGTCCCCTGACTCGACGACGAAATCCGAGCGGCCGCCGTCCTCGAGCGGGAGGCCACGCAAGCTGTGTAGAATTTCCAGAACGCGCGCCTCGCTCAAGCTCGTTCGACACGAGAGTCCGGTGGTCACTTCGGACAGCGTTAGGCCGCCGGGAGGTGCGGAGCGGAGGCAGAAGAGTACGGCAGCTTGTTCGACGTCGATGCGCGCGCGCTTACGACGATAACGAAAGAGCAGAGCCACGAGCGTCGGTAGTGCCGTCGCCGGTCTGAAGAATGGAACGAACGAAACCGCGAGCGACACCGTCGCTTTGAGCAGAGCGAGGTCGCCGTCGTGCACGGCGTAGAAGGTGTCGACCTCGTTCAGCGAGCGGTCGACGCGCCGCGTGCCCGCCGCTCGAGCCGATGCTTGCGGCACCTCGAACGAGGCAGCGACGGCAGCGGCCGTCTGCGCCCGAAGCTCCGGCTCGAGGGTGTCGAGACCCGCGGCAAGCTCCCTGCAGATTTGCGCGAAGTCGATGGCGGACTCGGTTCCCATGCCAACCACGGAACGCATGTTCGCTCGGCCTTCGAGCGTCTGCAAGGAAGACGCACCACGCTCGCTAGGTATTTTGTTCAGCGTCGACCGGACTGTCGCGACGGGCTATGCGCGGCGATCGTCGCGCGCTACAACGTCAGCGAACCGGCGCGGTTCGTACAAGAGATGATGTCGAAGCCGACACTGCTGATCCAAACCGCTTACTTCGCTCTGGCCGACCAGTCCAAAGCCGAAGAGCTCGGGCTTCTGCTCTACGAGAACCTCACCCGCACCCGACGAGACAAGCTCGCCTTCGGCCCCGGCATTCCCGTTCGAGTCGCTACACGCGCCGATTTGGTAGACCCGGAAGCTGCCGAACACGTCGCGGTGATCCCCGTGCTCGGTCCAGGCACGTCTCAAGACGAGCAACGGCGCGACAGCGCCATCGAGCTTCTGAACGATTGGCAAGCACGCCTACGAGAGAAGGGCGTACTTCTACCGGTTTTCACCACGGAAGCTTGGCGGAACTTCGAGGAACGGCTGCCGGTGAAGCCGGTCCTGCAATTTCTCTACGACGACAAGAAGAACGGGTTCCAATTCACGCTGCTCGAGCTCGTCGTCTCGGTATGCCGGTTGCTTCGTGATCCGGCGAAGAGCCTGCGGATCTTCATTTCACACGCCAAGACGGACCTCGAATCCACCAAGCGCGCGGCCGAGCACATTCGACGATTCGCCAAGGAGAACACGACCGTCCAGGCATTCTTCGATACCACCGACCTCGCGTCCGGTGAGAAGCTCGCGCTCCAGCTTCAACAAGCTGCGGGCGCCGGCGTGTTCCTCGCGTTGCGAAGTGACTACTATGCTTCGCGTCATTGGTGTCAGAGAGAACTGCTCTGGGCCAAGCGCTCCGGTTTGCCCACGCTCTGCGTCGAGGTGCTTCGTGACGGTGAGGCGCGAAGCTATCCATATGCAGGGAATAGCCCAACGCTCGTCTGGCCCGAGCAGGTGACTGACGAAGCCGACACCGGGGTGTCGCGCATCGTCTTGAGGGCGACCGTCGAGTGGCTCCGGGCGCGACACTTCGACCTCGAGGCGCCGCGGATCGCAGCTGAACTGCCACGAACGACTGCCTTGTCGCGAGCGCCCGAACTCCTCGATTTCGCCCAGGGGCCGCTGCTTGCCGACGTCTCATCCGTCGTCTTGCACCCCGACCCCGAGCTTTCTTTCGCCGAACGCGCTGTGCTCCGCGCCGCCCGTCCTCGCATCAAACTCTTGACCCCGACCACCCTCTACCGCGGCATCGACGACCGGCAGCGTGCGGGGAGTCCGCTGCCGTCGGCGCCATTACGCGATCGGCAAGTGGCACTCTCGATCTCCGACCTCATCGACGATGCGGCGACCGCGCACGGCCTCCGCAAGGAACACGTCGACGACATGTTCGTCTACTTGACGCGGGCCTTGATCGGCGCCGGCTCCGCCATCGCGTACGGCGGTGATTTTCGCCTGCGTGGCTACGATGACGACCTGACTGAGCTCATCAGCACCTACAACGCCGCGGGCGTCGACCGCGCGAAGTTCGTCTACAGCTACGTGCCTGCGTTTCTCACGGAAGCGGACGTCCCAGCGCAGAGTGCGGCGACCATTCGCTCGCTGGGTTGGACCGAGAAGTACGTGGCGCACGGAGGCTCCGAGCCCGCTGAGCCCGAGGGAAGCGTGCGGGCGCTCCTTCCCGTTCCCACCGCTCCGCTCTCGCCCGCTCGGGCTGCTCTCTACGTCTCGGACATGCGCCGCGTGATGGCGAAGGAATGTTTTGCCCGCGTGATCCTCGGCGGGCAGGCATCACCGCAGCGAGACGGTGCGGCGGTCGGGTATCGCGGGCCGTTTCCCGGCGTCGTCGAGGAGGCCTGGTACACGCTGCGAGCCGGTCGCCCTCTGTACGTGCTCGGTGGTTTCGGTGGCGCAGCCGCACTGATCGCCGAATCGTTCGACGACCAAACGCAGCTACCGAGACGACTCCGAGCAGCAAGCTTCGCAGCGCCCGAATACTCCGCATATCGACGGCTCGCGCAGGAGTTCACCGACGACCCGGATCTGTCGCGCGTGGGGGCACCGGCAACCATGGAGGCTCTCGCCGTGAATCTGCGCGACGGACTCAACGCCGTTCTCGCGTCGGACCAGACGGCGTTGGCCTGGAACGGACTCACCCGCGCGGAGAATCGCGAGCTTTTACGCAGCCGCGACGTGGTTCGTGCAACCTCGCTCGTCATGAAAGGGCTTCTCGGTGTGCGGGCGGCCGAGAACAAAGGGAAGCTCAACATCGAGCTCTTGCGCGGCAACGTAGTCCGCGCCGAGCGCGCGTCGGCGATCGCGGTTTCGACGCTGCGCGACGTCGACATCACGGGTCCCGGCGCCGCTCTGGACGCAGCGACGGGCAACGCGGTGACCGGAGCCAAACGCGACGGCCACGCTTTGATTGAGCTCACGAGTCCACAGGTCGACGCAGAGTGGCTCTTGATCGCGGATCTTGGCGACCTGGGCACGCTGGATCGCGCCGCCCTTCCCGACCTGATCGAGCAGCGGGCCGCCGAGATAGCGGCCCTCGCGCTGCGTCATGATTTCGAGCGCATCGCTCTGGTCACCTTCGCCGCCACGATCCTCGAGAACATCGAGGATATCGCGGAACGCATGGTGGCGGGTTTTCGACCGCTTGCTACCGCTACCGTGCTTCAATGGTTCGAATACGACGAGGCGCGGTTCGAACGCCTGAAGCGCGCACTCGGGGAGAACGAGGACGTCTCGCTGACGCTTCGCGAGCTGCCCGAGTTCGTCGCCGACCCGCCTGCCGAAAAGCGCGGCGACGCCATCGCAGTCGTTCGCGTTCTCGACGAGAACACGCTTCAAAGCACTTTGCTGTTGCCGAGCGGCCCGGCCGTCAGCCGCGAGCACCGACATGCGTTCAGCGACTTCAAGGCGCTCGACCATTCGGCCGAGACCACGACACCTTCGCTCGAAACGATCGCGCGAATCGGCACGAATCTCAGCGAGCTCCTCTTCGGCAAAGCGGGCTCGGAGCTGCTCCGTGAGCACGCCGGCGCGACGCTCGTGATTCAACACGACGTCGAGAGCGCGAGCATCCCGTTCGAGACACTGCGCGTCGAAGATCCGAAACTCGGTTCCAAGGCCGGTGTCCTCGGGCTCGCGGGCGGCATCGTTCGGCGCCCTTCGCTGCGGCAAGACCTGTTACCCCCATTGCCCAAGCGCCCGCCGCGAACGGGGAAGCTGAAATTGCTCTTGGTCGTGGACCCGACTGAGAATCTGCAGAGTGCGAGGGACGAGGCGGCCGCGATCCGAACGAAGCTCGCGGACGGCGAGGTCGTAGTCAACCAAGACTTAACCGGAAAAGCCGCCACCACCCGGGCGCTGCTCGCGGCGCTGGAAGATCCTAGCTACGACGTCCTGCATTTCGCCGGTCATGCGTTTTTCAATCAGCTGGGTGAGAGCGGGAGCGGGCTCAAGTGCGCCGACGGTGACCTCCTCTTGAAGGACCTCAAGGGTCGAGCGATCGGACCGCGCATCGTCTTCTTCAATGCCTGCCAAAGCGCGCGCGTCCGCGGCGAATCCATCCCGCTCGTGACACAGGCGCTCGCGGAGTACGTGTTGGCGAGCGGGGTCGAGGCTTATCTCGGAACGCTCTGGTCCGTTCTCGACAATGCGGCGGCGCACTTCGCCGTCCAGGTTTATCGCGAGCTCGCGAAAGGCAAAAAGCTGCACGAGGCCGTCGTCACCGCACGCAACCTGCTCTTCGACAACGGCAATCGCGACTGGGCGAACTACGTTCTTTACGGCAGCGGCTCATTTCAGCTCAAGACGGGCTGAACGGAAAGAATGCTCGCATGAGATCGATATGGATCATCGATGACTCACACGGCGCCGGCGCGTCGGAGCTCTTCAATGCCATTGAAGAGCGAGCGCACCTCGGCTTGTTCGTTCACTACCAATCCTCCGCGACGTTGCCGACGGCCACGCCACCTGACGGGGCTATCGTCGTGGTATTCGCCGCGGAGGCGGCACGGTCGGCGTTGCCGCTCGCCGCACCCGCATGGCTACGGACATGCGACGTCATCCCACAGGTGAACGACGCGAACGACGTGAAGAACATTCGCGACTATCTGCGCCCACTGAACGCCTTCGTGTCGAACGCACACCATCCCGACTACCGTTGCGACGTATTGGCAGACGAAGTTCTCACCCGTGCGCTCCTCGCGCGACGAGAACGCTCCTGCTTCGTCAGCTACCGGCGCGAGGACGGCCTGGCGATGGCTCGACAGCTCGCCGATCGATTGGCAGCGGACGGCATTCAAACCTTCCTCGACGAGCGCTCGATCGCCAAGGGTGCTCGATTCGACGAGGAGATCGCCTATCGACTCGACGACGCCGACGTGGTGGTCGTTCTGGCCACGCCCAAGCTCGAGCAGTCGAAGTGGGCGCAGCGCGAGATTGCCTTTGCGAACCGTTCGAGCATCGCGCTACTCGTCGTCGATTGCGGGCACGTCGAGAATGCGCATCCGCTCGTGCTCGCCGCGATGCCGGACCAACGCTTCCGCCCCTGGCACGCCCTCCCGCAGAGCGAGCTCGACGAGCTCCACGAGCATGACCTCGAACGACTGCTCGGCGCGCTCTACGCGATGCGCGTCTCGGGCATCGCGCGGCGCATCCAGAGCCTGGTGCCGGCCGCGGAGGCGACGCTCAAGCGCATGTATCCGCGCGGAGCGGTCGTGCACGGCGCCGACTTGGGCGAGCTCGTCGAGAGCGGCAGCGGTACGACACTGCGCGTGCTTCCGTTTCGGCCCACGGTCGAGTCGATGTGGCGTGCTCGGCCGGCGGTGCCGAACCTCGCCAGCGTGGGTTTCGTCTATCCCGAAAACTTAGCGCGCGACGCTCGCGTTCGCGCGCTCCGCTGGGCGCTCTTGCCGCATCGGCCGCAATCGGAAGTCTACCATGTGCGACAACTGTTTTGATCCACAGGCACTCGGGCAGCTCGTCCAAGAAGAGCAGGAATACGAGCGCACGCTCGGCGCGGACGAAGAGTGGTTTCGAGCGGACGTAACGGTCCCCGAGCTCCAAGCCGATGCTGCGCTCGGGACGCTCCCGCGACTCGTTTGGGTATCCGTAGGGCCGAGCCTCGAGCCGCTGCCGGCCGACCACGAAAAGGACGCAGCATTCGGTGCGCAGCTCCTGGTCCGAGACGCCGTCGCCCAACTCTGTCGTGTCTTCTTCGAGCGAAGCGAACCGGCGCCCATCGCGGTAGGTTGGGAACCGAGCATCACGCCGGCGATCCTGGATGCTGCGAGCCATTTTGGTGTCGGCACGGAGCCGCTGGTCTGGGTCTTCATGACCGCAGAAGAGTCCGATGAGCTGTCCGATCAGTTGAACGTCTGCGACTGGCGCCGCGCCCGGCGTGTAGGCGTACGTCCGCACCTCGAGACGGTGCGGACGCGCATCGCGCAGGCGCCGCTGCGAGCAGCGATATTCATCGGCGGCACCGAAGAGCAACTCAAGGACTCACTCGCACTGCCGCTCGCGCTACCCAGCTTCGCGATCGGGAGTACGGGCGGCACGGCAAAGGAGCTGCTCACCACGCAAGGGCAGCGTTTCAGCGGCGCGGGTCAGATCCCAGTCGCGTCGCTCAGTAAACCGAAATCCTATCTCGTTCTCATGCGCGACCTCTTGGCGCAAATTCCGTGAGGTTGGAGGTTGAACCAATGACTCAATCGCGACGAATCCGAAGCGACGAACTCAAGCCGGGCGATATTCTCCTGTCCCGCGGGCATGGGCTCATTTCGGACCTGATCGTGCGGGCCGACGGCGGGCACTATTCGCACGGCGCGCTCTGGTCCGGCAGCGGGATCATCCAGGCGACCTCCGCGGGCATCAAGCTCTCGACGGCCGACGGAATGCATGACGTCTATCGGCACGTCGAGCTCAGCGAACCGGGGGGGAACGAGGTGGTCGTGAACGCTGAAAAACAGCTGAATGGCAGCTACGCTTACGGTGAGCTCGTTATGCTGGGCTTGCTCTTCACAACCGGCCTGCGCGTTAGGGGAGCCATTCTGAGCAACTTGCTCGATGCCATCGGCCCGAAGGCGTCAAAGCTGAAGGCGTGGCTCGATGAGCAGGCCGGCAAGAGGACACGGGTGTGCACCGAGCTCGTGGCCAGTTGTTACTACAAGACGGCAGGGCACCGTTTCGCGATAAAGGTGCTACCCATCGCCAACCGCCCCCACGCCGCCCCAGTGACCGACGCGGGACCGGAGCTACCGCCGCTAGTCGCCGACGGTGCGCCGGGCGCCGGCGTTCGACGCGGCCCAGTCGAGTCCCGCATGGAGCCGTCTGCAGAAGAGCTCTCGGCAGCTGCTCAGAGTTGCCGAGAACTCTTCGCGCGAGAAGGCTTGCTGCTCGCGGATGCGGTACGGGGCACCAGCGGAGAACTCGCCGAGCTCGTCGCCGACGAGCACGGCCAGACGCGAAAGTTCCTGGCCGAAGCCATCGCGCGTAACGCGCTCGATGGCACGCCGATCGGCGTGGTGACCCCGGCGGACCTCGAGTTCAGCCCAAGCCTGAACTTCGTCGGACGCTTCGAAGCGTGAGCGCACGGCCGACGGCCTCGCTCACGCCGGCAGTCCGTATGGTGGCTGCTCGTGGCACAGCGACAGCAAGACCTCGAGCACGCTCAAACGGCCCGAGCCGCCGAGTCGCCGGAACGCGACCCCGAGCTGATTGGCGATGGTACGGCAGCTCGTGCCGCGGAGGGCCGCAATTTCGCGATGCGTCCGCCCGGCCACGTGCATGCGCAGAACCTCCTCGACGGTGGGCGACAACAAGTGAGTGAGCGACGGCACCGCCGTAGTGAGGATCTCGCAGTCGAACCCCAGCAGACGAGCCCCACTGACGTACACCTTCGGGCACACCCCTTCCGAGCACGCGGCGCAGGCGAGCGCCGCCAGGCCGAACGGGACCTTCGAAGGCAGACAGGCCGCGCCCAGCCGATCGAGAGAGTCCTTGAGCGCCGTGGCGACCGTAGACGTGGACAGATTGAGATCGGCGGCCAACCGCTTCGGGTAACTGCCGGTCAACACTCGCTCCAACATGATGACGCCCCGACGCGGAACCGGAGCGTGGGGCAACGCGCGAGTCGTCACCAAGTAGGAGCAGCTGGTCGTCGTGAAGGCATCCACGACGCTGCTCTCGCCGTCGAGGAGCCCGCGCCAGGCCGCCGGCGCGTCGGCGGGCAAAGCAGCCTGCGCGGCCGCGTGCATCACTTGCGAACGGAACGCGCGCTCTTCGACCTCATTCTCGAAACGCTGCATGGAGTCGCTCCTCTCGGCGCGTGCCGCGCCTGCGTGAACTACCGTGTGCGAAATGCACACTGGATGATGTCAACGACAATGCGCGGCGGAGCGTGCGCTCACAAGAGTACGAACGTACCAGCGGCAACCAACCGGGGGGCGTTCACTTCGCACGTCGGCGTGAGCGGCCGGAGTCTCGGTCAGTGAAGGAACGGCGGGTCGCCGTACGGCATCCACTGCCTGAAATCCTCGCGATATGCGGGTGGGAATGGATACTTGCAAAATTGTCCGACGTCGTCGGCGTCGTAGTCGACGCGCAGATCCCCGATGAGCGACGTGGCGTTCGGCTCGTTCGCACCGTTCGCCGCACATGGATTCTTGCCGGTACGCCTCGTCCCCCAAAATGGAACACGCAGGAAATATCGAGCCGCGTCTACCCGCGGGTTCGCTCTTGCCATGCGCTCGAACACTTCGAAGGACCCCACGAACTCGGCTAGTACGAGCGTTGCCCTCGAGTCCACCTCGGCGCCCGCGCGCGCCGGATTGCTCGTGGCGACGGGCGCGAGCGGACTTCTCAACTCCACGGAGTGCGGCACACGGCCGTGCGGCGGCGAAAAGCAATCTCGCGCATCGACGAACTCCGTCAGAAAGCTCTTCACTGCCATGCGCGCTACGAACTCGTCGCCGTCCCGCGTCAGCGTGATGACCCGCCAGCACCAAGGGTTCGCCGGTGCGGGCGTCGTAACGACGTCGGTCACCGTTTTTCCAGGCGCGAGGGTCGCCGTCCACGCGATCGCGCGCGCGCGGGCATAGCGTGAAGCCAGGAAAAACCCACACAAGACCGTGAGCACCGAGGCCCACGCGAACCACGGCCTCGGGCCACGCCGGTGCAACAGCGCATTCGCGAAAAGCCACACGCCGGCGACGATGGCGCCAAACGGCATCAACCACTCGTGACAGACCACGAGCAACGGAAACAGGACGGCGCCTACTCCCGAACAGATCGGCAGCACCCACCGGCGTCCGTCGTCGAACGCCGCCACGACGTAAGGCAAGAGGGCACTTGCGATCGTGGGCTCCGCCAGAAACAGGAAGTCACCGTAAAACCAATGCCGTGAGAGGGGATAGAAGGGATGCACGCCGTAGTCGTTGGCCGCATCCAAGGCGAGGTGCAGCAGGATGCCGGCGCCGCCGATGGCGACGAGGTGCCAGAAGGGCGGGCTCGCGCGTCGCGCCACGGCGCGCGTGAGCAACGCCAGGAGCGGAACGACGACTAAGCTCGCGAGCAGCGTGTGCGTCAGCCCACGATGGTAGAGCATGTACGCGAGGCCTTGCCCGTTGCAACCGTACGGATGAAGCCATGCGTCGATGATACGATCGGCGTCGGGAGCCTGTCCGGCAACGAAGCCGCAGCCTACCGCGGCCCAGCGCGTGCTGCGCCGAGAGTTCGGGGCTGACATGCGCAGGATCGAGAGCGCGGCCGCAGCGCCGACGAGTCCATGATTGACCGGATCCACTAGCTCGAGCGCTTTCTCAATACTGCTTCAAGAACACCAACAAGCTTCGTTTTTCTTCCGGGTTTAAGTCGGTGCCATACAGGTGCCCACCGTTGCCGTTGCCGGGCCGCGACGTATCGAACTCGGGCGAGTCAATATCAGCCTTGCCGCTCGTGGCAATCCCGACGCGCTCCGTGTCGTAGTGTGAATAATCGGCAACGAAGCGCTTGGGCCGTCCGTCTGGCGGCGTCAGCAGATCGGCAAGGGTCGGAACGGAGTTGTTGTGGAGATAGGGGCTGGTGGCCCAGACACCGTGCAACGTGCGAGCTCCGTAGTGCCCCGTCGTGACCCATTGTGGGTTCTTGTCGCGATCCTGTTCCTTCGCGGAGGCTCTTTCGACGGCGACAAGCTGGTCCCTCAAAAGGGCGATCAGGGGCCTCCCGTAGCGTTCCTGCTCGAAGCTCGTGATTCTGCGGCGGTCGGTGTCTACGTTTTCAGCCGGGTCGAGCTTCGGCATCGTCCCGTCAGCGTTCGGCGTGTGGCACCGGCCGCAGTGGTCCGCATAAACCTTCTCACCAGCCCCCTTGAGCGCGAGGTCCCCGCCGAACGGCCACGGCGGCGGAGTGATCTCCTTGACGATGCGTTCGAGCTCGAGCAACCCCGGAACCTGAAGAGTCGTTCCGAGCACCTTCGCAGGATCCTTCGGATCGGTCGCGATGAGGGCTCCGAGCCCTAGAGCCTGGCCCATGTTGCGCTCGAGCGTCGCGTTCGTGTTGTTGTCCCAGTGCAGCCACTCGAGTTTCGCGATGTCCCAGAGCTGAGGGAAGGAAACGGGCGAGTACATGTCCAAGTTCGCCGGCGGTCGCTGCGGTGTGCCGGGGTTCATCAGATTGAGCGCGGTCATGAAGGCGTCAACGCGCCCTGGGCCGGGCGTCGTGTAATTCAGCTTCCCCACGGCCTCCGTGATCTTGAGCGCTTCGATACGCGCCTTCAGCAGGCCAGCCTGCTTTTCGAACTCCTTGCGCAGGAGCTGAACGAGGTGGCGGCGCTTCTCTTTCGGCAGCGCCTTGAGCTTGCCCGAGAAGGTCGCGGCACGGTCCGCCGCCTGGTCGAGCTCCAGCCCGCCATCGACCGCACTGCTTGCGCCATGCGACTCCTCTCCGTCGAGCTGCTCGTACACCTCGGTCGCGGCGCCCGCGTCCGTGTCGTTCCGCTCGAGCGTCCCCGCGAGCTCCTCGGAGACTTCGTTCGCCGCGACCTGGTCTTCGGTCGACATGGCGCTCGAATCGAGCTTCGACCCCAGCAGCATACAACCGACGACGTTTCGCAGACCCTGGCGATCCTTCGTCAGCACCGAGAGCCAGGGAATCAGCTCATCGTAGAAGAGTCGAATATTGAAGCTGCTGGGCGCACCCACGACGATGTACGAGTCGGGACCGGCCGTGATCCGGCCGACATGGCAGGCCGCACAGTTGAAGCCGATGATTCGCAGCTTGTCGGCCGTGACGCCGATCGGCAGGCCGAGCGGATTGGTTGGGCCTTTCTCATCCGGGATGAGGTGATAGCGCTCGAAGTATTGCGCGAGCGTGAGGTGATGCTCCTTGGCGTATGCCTTCAGCGCGCAATACGGGACGAACTCACTTCCCTCGGCAACGTGATAAAATTCTTTCAGATCCTGCGGTGGGAGACCGTCGCTGATCAGAACGGGGACGGGCGAAGGCGTCACGCTGGTGGACGCGGAGACCGCTGACGAAGCCGGCGGCTTTGGGACGTCATTCCGCGCTCTGTCGCGGTTGCAATGCGTGCCAAGCCCGAGCGTCAGCAGGACGATGAGGATGCCGCTAACGCTCCATTTCGGGCGGCGTGTCTTCGATTTGCTTGCCACGATCACTTCCAAGGTCGGTCCGCCGAGCTACGCGAACGGGACGCTAGCGAGAAACGCTCGCAAGCCCAATAGTACGAACGTACTCGGTGTTGCCGCGACGGAACTTTGTTTCAAGATGGTCACTGGCGGCGCCGAGCGTCGGTTCCCAAAGAGCTGGCAGTCGTGGTAACTCTGCGTGGGTTAATCAGCACGCCTTCCAGCTCCGACCGAAAGATGTCGACATCCGAAGCGTACGAGTTGGTGGCCGAGTTCGCCTCCATCGTCATGGAGACGCAGGAGCCGTCGGTGGTTTGGCCGGCGATGCTGATGCGACTGCAAGATGCGATCGACTTCGACGCCGGGTACATCGCGGCAAGCTGGGGCAGCGCGACAGAAGGTCGCGGCGCGGTCGCGGAGCACGACGAACCATCCCTCAAGCGTAACCTAGGCCGTTATTTGGCGGAAATTTCTCCCGCGGAGATCGCCCAGTACACCGATCACGCTCGCGTGCACCACGACATCTGGTCTCCGAGTCGGCAGCAGGAATTGGCGGTTTTCCGCGAGGTCCTATTCCCGACCGGCATGCAGCACATGATCGTGCGCGTCAGCATGCAGCAGGGCAACGTCGCGGGCTTCAATCTCGAGCGTCGCACGCCCGCTCCATTCACGCCGCGCGAGCTGATGCTCGTCGACGTGGTGGCTCCCTTTCTTCACATCGTCGAGGTACTCACCTTGCGCGGCCAAGAAGAAGGTGGACTCGACGAGCTCGTCGAGAAACACAACCTCACCGGGCGCGAGCGGGAGCTAGTCGGGTTGGCCGCCCGCGGCCTTCAAAACAACGAGATTGCGCTTTTGGCGGATATCTCTCCGAACACCGTTCGCAACACCCTCGCGAAGGTCTTCGAGAAAGTCGACGTTACCAATCGCGCCGAACTCACCTATCTGGTCTCCCGGCCGAGCACCACTCGAGACGGAAAAGGCTCCATCGTTCCGCCGAAACCGCGCCTGCCCGGAGACGGGCTCCAAACTTTCGCCTCCCGCGTGGAACAAGCGAGTGCCAGCCGCCACCGGAGCTCTGAAGCGGCCGCGCTGCGCTCGTCCCGCATCGTGTACACACCGCCGCTCACGCCGAGACCGGAGTGAGCGGCGGCGGGCATGCGGCATGGCGTAAAGGAGCGTCGAGTGCGAGCGACCGCGGGTTAGCTGAACTCGAGGCATCCGCGCGCATCGTGGTGTTGTCGTTCTATTCCGACTGTCGATAAAGCCAGTCCATCACTGCCGTGGACTCGAGTTGCGCTCGTACCAAGGGCCATGGAGACGCGCGACCTTCCGACAAGATTACTACGCGCGCGCTGGCCCGTCGTGCTTGACACCTCGAACGCTCGAGCGTTCGATGCATGCTTCGCCTGCGAGGACCGCGCTGCATGGTGACCGCCAACGAGTTCGGCGTCGACGTTTTCCTGAGTCACAACTCCCGCGACAAGGACGCCGTCGAAGAGTTCGCCTATCGGTTGCTAGAAGCCGGCGTACGACCCTGGTTCGACAAATGGGATCTGTCACCGGGCCGACCGTGGCTTCCCGACATCGAAGCGGCCCTGGGCGCTGCCCGAGCGGTCGCGATCTGCGTCGGTCCCAACGGTCTCGGCCGCGTCCAAGCGCCCGAACTCGAAGTCGCGCTCATGAACGCGCTCGAGCAGAAGGAGCGACTGGTCGTCCCTCTCCTGCTTCCGGGAGCTCCAGACGCCGACGCGCTACCGAAGTTTCTCGCGCGCTACACCTGGGTCGACGCGCGCACCGACCCGCGCGCCGCTGCTCGAGGGCTTCGGCGCACGATTTTTGGAGAACGCGCGCAAGCGGCGACCCACTTGCAGGGCGAGCGCCCCTACCGCGGCCTCTCGGCCTTCGACGAGCGTTCGGCTCGCTATTTCTTCGGTCGAGCGAAGGAAGCGCACGACCTGCTCCAGGAGCTCGGGACGAGCCGGCGCTTCATCGGTCTGGTGGGCGCGTCGGGTTCGGGCAAGTCTTCGCTCGTCGGCGCGGGTGTCGTGCCCGCCGTGCGCAGCGGCGAGTTGGACGGTTCGTACGCGTGGCGAGTCGTCAGCATGCGGCCCGGACCGAAACCGTGCCACGAGGTCGCAGTACGCGTGACGCAGCTTTCGGGCGGCGGCGTGGGAGCGCTCGACGAGCTGGAGAAGTCGCTGCTAGCCGACGAGCGCGCCCTGTCGCATCAGGTCGATCTGGCGTTGGCCGACGACCGAGGCGGCGATCGTCTCCTCCTCGTCGTCGATCAGTTCGAGGAGCTCTTCACTCAGTGTTCCGACGAAGCCGAACGTAGCGCCTTCCTGAAGGCCATCGCGCAGGCTGGTTCCGTAGCGGGCGGTCGGGTGACGGTGCTCACCACCATTCGGGCCGATTTTCTGGCGCGCTGCCTCGAAGAACCGGTTTTGGCGGAACACGCGCGGCAAGGGACGTTTCGAACGCACCTCGTGTTGCCGATGGGTGAAGCCGCGCTCCGCGAGGCGATCGTGCGGCCGGCGCTCTTGCACGGGGTCTCGTTCGAGGAAGGCTTGGTCGAGACCTTGCTCGACGACGCTCGGGGCCGCAAGGCGCCGCTTCCGCTGCTCGAATTCGTGCTGGAAGGCTTGTGGACTCGACGTGACGAGCGGGGCCTCACGTGGGCCGCTTATCACGAACTCGGAGGCCTCAAGGGCGCGATCGCGCAGCACGCCGAGCAGGCGCTCACCGGCTCGGCGCCCGCGCGCCTCGACGCTGCGCGCACCCTGCTGAGCAGGCTCGTCACCATCGACGACCAACAACAGCCGGCACGCCGCCGGGCCTTGCGAGCGGAAGTCAGTCTCGACGAGGAGCCGGTGCTCGAGCAGCTCGTGACCGAACGACTCGTCATCGCCGACGGCGACAGCATCGAGATTGCGCACGAGGTCCTGCTCGAGGAATGGGCTCAGCTGCGGCGCTGGATCGACGACGACCGAGTGTTTCTCGCGTGGCGCCTGCGACTCGACCGCCAGATTGCCGACTGGGAGGCGAGCGCCCCGCACGGCGGCCTTCCCGACGACGACCTACTGCTCCGCGGTCGCTCGTTGGTCGCAGCCGTCGAGTGGACGCGCTCGCACGACGACCGCCTCAGCGAAGCACAGCGTGCCTACGTCCGCGCGAGTGTGCAACGCGACGAACGCCTGGCCGCCGCAGCCACACGGCGCCGTCGCGCGGCCGTCTGGACGATCGGCGCGACCGCGCTCGTCATGGCGGTCCTGGTCGTCGTCTCCGCGTCCCAGTCTCGCCGCGCAGTTCGCGCAACGCGACAAGCGGAGGCGAGGGCGGTGGCGCTGGCCGAGTCCACGCGCAAAGAGCAGCAGCGCCGCTGGGACACGCTCGAGGATCAGGGACGGCGCGAGCTCGTGGACGGGCATCCTTTGCAGGCGCTCGTTTTTTTGGGGACGGCGTATTCCGAGGGTGCGCGCGGTTATGCATTGCCGATCATGCTGCATCGCGCGGCACGCTGGATGGATGCCTTGAAGCTATCGGTCGACGTGGAGCTGCCGCCGGCCTTCGAACAGGACGAGCAGGACGCGCGCGTGACGCCAGCAGCGGACGATGACGAGAAAGCTCAAGCAAGGAATTTTGCCAGAGCGCTCACCAACCTCAGCGCCGTCTACCTGCGCAGCATGAGCACATTCACCGTCTCCGCGAGCAGCGACCGCTTCGTGACCATCGGGCATCGCGCGGACGTTTGGACCAGCTCCGGGACACATCTTGCGACGATTCACGAGCCGGACCCATACTGGTCTGCGTCCGGGGGAGCCAGCCTGTCGCGTGACGGCCGTCAGATCGCCACGTGGGCTGGCTCGAAGGCCCCTGCACGGATTTGGTCCGCGGAAGACGGTCACCTCATTCGAGAGCTGCCCCATGGAGATCGTGTCGAATTCGTGGGCGAGCAGGCGTTCCTGGCGGCTGAACACCGCATCACCGCCTACGACGTGGCGACATGGAGTGAGCTTGGGCACGTCGACTCACCCGATGAAATGAGCGACCTGCGGGCTCAAGCGCGTGTGGACGGCGCCGTTACCGCGCTTTCTACGAAGCCCGGCGTCGTGGCGTGGAGTTGGAAGAATGGGCAGCCCACCGCGATCCCCGTACCGAAACAGCACGTCGACGCTCTCGAACTCGGCGCGCGCGGCACGTTGCTCGTTACCGAGCGCAACCACGAGCACCAAGTCTGGTCGCTCGGTAGCCCCGCGGTGGTACTACTCGCGACAGTTCATCGGCCGGGCTCCTTCGTAGTGTCGCCAAACGCGGAGCTCGTCGCCTTCCGCGACGGCGACGAGGTGACGCTGGCCGATGCTCGCCATATCGACGACCCGACCGCGACTCCGGTTCGAGCACGACGGTTCGGTCCGGGCGTGGACGGCCTCCGCTTCAATCAAGATGGATCGATCCTGGCCGTCACGAGCAAGGACAAGGTCCAACTGGTGAATCCGAATACGGGGACGGAGGAAGATGCGGTCGATGTACCTTCGATGCGCGAAGTTCAATTCGTTGGGTCGACGCTGCTCATTTTGAGCGAAGCGCATGTTTACGGCTTCGATCTCACGAGCGTGTTCGACAGGCGGCTCCCGTTCGCAGAAGGAAGCCGCGGAGCGAAATTCTGTGGACCCTCGCTCGTGGGAACGGTGAGTGACGGCGTCGTCACCCTCGAGGGAGTCGAAGACGGCCACCAGGTGGCCGTCATTGCGCTGGACGGCGGCCACAAGATCGAAGGATTCCTCTGCGACGCTGGCGGTCGTGCGCTCGTGTCGCGCGCGGAGGTCGGTGAGCTTGCGCGCTGGAATCCGACGGATGGGCACTTCGTAAGTGCGTTGTCAATCGAGGGCGGCACCGTGGATGAGCGCTTCAGCGTCAACGGGGATGGGAGTCGCCTGGTCGTTCGTCCCAATGCGACCGCTAACGTGTCAGCGTGGGATGTCGCGGGCAAAAAACCGCTCAAGCAATTCGCGCCCGGCGAGGCCGTGTCGAACAATTGGACGTTCAGCGTGGACGGCCGCTTTCTTCTGACGCGGGCGCAGCGCGCGTGGCTCCTCTGGGATCTCACGACGGGGCGAAAAGTGGCTACTCTGGAAGCGCGCGAGCTCGACGCAGCCGTCGCGCCGGGAGGCCGCTGGATCGGGGAAGGGTCATCGACCGGATATCGACTGCGCGAGACGACGACGGGAGCCACGTACCAGTTGCCTCCGACGCCCATTGCACGGTCAGGTGAGTTCAGCCCTAACGGCGCGTGGCTCGTCGTTCCCGGCATGCAAGACTCTACCCAGGAGAAGTTCTCGTCCTTCAGTGAGCGCTCGCTGATTTGGGATCTATCCAGCATGAAGCGAGTCGGAATGGTGCCGGACCTTGCCGGGGACGACGGCACGATTTTGCCGGATAGCCGCATGGTCGTGGCGAGGGGCTCGACGTCCCTGACCGTCTGCGAGCTGCCAAGCGGACGGCCGTTGATCCGGACGGGGTGGCCGGATCTCGAGTCAACCTTTCAGATTTCACCGGATGGCCGATGGTTGCTCTCGAAACGGAGCGGGGCCCGCGGTGTCTTCGACCTCCGCGCGGAGTCGCGGTCCTCCGAGGAAGTCGCGACGCTCCTTCGGCGGGCGCCCTTCGAACTGCGAGACGGTGCCGCCGTCAAGCGTGCTCGGGTCGAGAACGCAGCGACGAAGGCTCCGGCAGACACAGCTGCTGAAGCCGCTGTGTTGAGCCAGCTCGGCGTGGACATCGCCGGCACGGCCGGCGTTTCGTACCTGAAAGAAGCGGTGGACGTCCTGGACAAGCGTAGGCTCGCCGCCAAGGAGCCGGCGGCAGTGACGGACGCCAACGACGCGCTCGGTGACGCCCTCCAAAACCTCGCGAGCGAGCAAAGCGGAGGCGAGGTCCGGACTACGCTCGAACGAGCCGCGGTCGTGCGAAAAACCGCCGCCGAATCCTGCGCGCGCGCCGGTGGCGAGGCGCGCTGGCGCTCGTTGCAAAGCAAGCTGGGCGTCGTGCTCATGTATCTCGCGCAAACTATCGAAGGGGATCGCAAGGTAACCTTGCAACGACAAGCGCTCACGGCGTTGTCGGCCGCGGCGGACGGGGCGCAGCGAGACCAGCAATGGTCACAGGCCCGGGCAGGCGCCATGGAAGTCTACGCCGACATGGAGCAATGGGACGAGTCGCTCCGTGCGGCCAACGACGTGCTCTCGTTCGATCCGAAATCCGCACGAGCGATGGAGCTCGAAAACGGCATTTTCCATGACCACTTGTTCCGTTTCGAGGATGCGCGAGCGGTTGCGGAACGCCGCGTCGCACAATATCCGACCGACGAGAGTGCGCTCGCCGATCTCACGGAAGCGGAGTTCACCGCTGGGCAGTATCATCGAACGTTGGAGCTCTCCGGGAACCTCTTGAACAATCCGAAGACGCGTCCCTCGCTTCGACCTGCGCTCGCTGCCCTGGCGCTCGCCGCCACTGTCGGAAGCGGCGCCGTCGGAGCGGGCCGGAAGCAGGCGCGGGACGCGCTGAAACGCGAGCTCAACCTCGCGGCCACCGACAAGATTGCGCTCACGTGGCGCTTCGACGGTACCAGCCACTACATTCGGGCTACTTCGTCGTTCGCGCGCGACTCCGAGCAGCTCGTCGGCCTGCTCGACGCCGTCGGGGCGAACCGGATATCGCAGGCCTTGTCTATCAGCGACACGCTCTGAGCGGGTCCGCCGTCGATGCAGCTCGCCGCGCATCATGGTGTCGACTGGCCAAGGCGGTTGTTAACAGCAGGCGCGGTTCCTCGCCACGAGGAGAATTTTTTGCCGCCGCGCGCTCGGTTCGTCGAAGGCTGAAAAGCGTTGCCTCCACACCTCTCGGCTCGCGCCGAGCGGCAGCACACGGCCCGCGGGCGACGCTGTCGCCAGGCGGTAGTTTTGTACCTCCACTCGAGTTGACGGAAATGGCTCGCGGCCGGCACTGACCCCGGTAGGTACACGATGAAGCTGCGCTCAGGTTCGCTCACCGCGTTTGGGCTGGTTGTTCTCAGCTGGGGGTGTGGGGGGCAGACGACTTTGCCAGGGCTCGGTGACGACACCGGAAACAGCGGCGGCTCGGCGGGCCGAGGGACCTTCGCGAGCGGAGGCGCGGCTGCTACCGGAGGGACCACGAGCACGGGGACCGGCGGCGGCACGGCGGCGAGCGGCGGCGCGACGGCGAGCGGCGGCACGACGGGCAGCGGCGGCACGACGGCTAGCGGCGGCACGACGAGCTCTGGCGGTGGCGGCATCGGCGCGGGCGGCGCAGTCGGCGCTGGAGGGAAAGCAAGCGGCGGCGCTGCGGGTGGCTCAGGCGGCGGCCGACCAGGCAGCGGCGGCGCAGCGAGCGGAGGCAAGTCCGCGGGCAGCGGCGGCAGGGGCACGGGCGGCCTCACCGCGACCGGTGGCTCCGCCGGCACCACGGGTTCCGCCGGCTCCGCTGGCTCCAGCGTCGGGAGCGCGGGCGCGCCGGCCCTCGACTGCTCGACCCCGATGCCGACGGGCGGCAAGACGTACACCGGCTCGAACGTCAACGGTACGGCAGACGGCTTCAACTACGGCATCTGGACGAACGGAAGCGGCGGTAGCATCACCGTCTTCACCGACACGCCCGCGTTCAGCACCTCGTGGGACAACAGCTCCGACTTTTTGGCTCATCTCGGCCTCGATTTCAGGACCGCCAAGCCCTACACGGCGTACGGCACGATCACGGCCCAATTCGTCGAGACGAAGACCGGTAGCGCCGGCAGCTTCTCGTCGATCGGCATCTACGGTTGGACGCACAGCCCTTGTGTCGAATGGTACATCAACGAAGATGCGTTCAACGGCTTGTACGGCGGCGGCAGCGTGACGGCCACCATCGACGGGGCAACGTACTCACTGTCGAGCCAGATGACGATGGGCACGGGTGGCGCCAACGCCTGCGAATCGGGCCACACGGGTAGTTGGCTCCAAATTCACAGTACCCGCAAAACGGCCCGCCAATGCGGCACCGTTACCGTGAGCGATCACTTCGCGGCATGGGAGCAACAGGGCTGGATGCTCGGGACGCTATCGATGGTCCACATCAACGTCGAAGTCGGCGGCGGCACCGGAAGCATGGATTTCCCCGTCGCGAACGTGACGACGACCAGCAATTGAAGTCGACGTCAACGAGCCAGTATTTCCAACAGTTGGATTCGCGCGGCGTCTCACTCCTTTGGGGGGACGCAGCGCTATGCGTCATTCGGCTCGCGTAGCTCGTTGAGCTTGCGCAAGGCATTGAGCCCGAAAGAGTCCCGCGCCTTGCCCTCGAGCTCCGCCCTCGTTTCCTCGAATTCGCGTCGCCTTCCAGCGCGATGAAGCAACGTTGCGAGAAACAGTAGCCGCTGCGCTTCACCGAGCCCCGGGCCGCGGCCCGTCTTCCACAGCGCAATCAGGTCCTCTTCGCGCTGCATCGTCGCGAGGGCCGGCAGCACTTCGGCTTCTAGCACCGAGTTCAACCGCACGGTCAGTTGATCGACGTCATCTGCGGCGTGGACGGACCACCAGCTTTCGACACCATCCTTGCCTGATACCCGTCCTCCCCAGTGGCAGCTCGTGTACTCCGGTTTACTTATGTCGCTGCCGCCGAAAAGGCTCGGAACGATGACCCCGAAATTGATGACGAACGAGAGCTGTGCCGACGTCGAGCTCCTCGAAAGCTGAAACTCGATGAGAGACACGAACTCGCCGTCGGCACTGTCGTGAACGAACTTGAGCCCGCGGCGCGCGAAGTGACGAGCTTTGAGGTCGGCGGCGACCTTGCCCGCAGCCGCCGTCAACACCGCCTTCGCGCTCTTCACGTTCATGGAAAAATTGGGTAGCGAACTACGCTCGTAACATGCCCGGTCTCCAGGCGTATGAAAGCGTCGTTCAAGCGCAAAGTCGACCACCGCTGCGCAACGCTACCTGACCGCGCGGTCGCTCGGGCGCTTGGTCGCACTCCGGTCCCCCGCTCGCCGGCTGCGCCGCTTCGCGTGAGGTCCGCACGCGGCCGTGCCGGCGGACTCACCTTACGTCACGCGCCTGCGGCGCGCGGGATGCCTTGCGGTGCTCGGCGGCTGCGCCGCCTGCGCTCCTCGGGACCTGCAGGGCAATTTGTATATGCAAAGTCGACAGGCGCCGCACGCCGCTATGTCACGCGCGATTGCTCGGGGCCGCCGACGGTACAGCTCGTCCGACGCCGTCCGACTCGTTCACAACGTTCGGCTCGTTCGCTTAGTCGCACTCCGGTCCCTCGCTCGCCGGCTGCGCCGCCTCGCGTGAGGACCGTACTCGGCCGTGCCGGCAGACTCACCTTACGTCACGCGCCTGCGGCGCGCGGGATGCCTTGCGGTGCTCGGCGGCTGCGCCGCCTGCGCTCCTCGGGACCTGCAGGGCAATTTGTATATGCAAAGTCGACCGGTGCCGCACACCGGTATGTCACCGTGTCGATCGGTGCGAACCCGCCGTCGGCGCAGCCCGATGCACTCGTGGTGCGTCGTTTGGCCAAGACGGTTCGAATCCCGCCCTGCGCCATGTTTTCGGACCTGGCGAGAACGGTACGAACCGTCTTCGAACCTTGCGGAGAGGGCGGGATTCGAACCCTACGATCGCGGTTTGGCAATACTTGAAGCGGTGCGCGGACTTGCGAGTCAAAGCTGCGATGAGACTAGAGAAAATGGGTTCGGACGCTCTCTTCGCTGGCGACCGGGAGTCGACGGGAATCGACTGGGGTTGGGCAACGGGTGGGCAACGGCGGATCGCGCAAGCTCGACGACAGCGCCCGGTTCATCCCCGCCGGATGAGCGACGAGAGCGACTACGGAACTTCGTCGGTCGGCTTCAGGAACGCCGCGTCAACCACGGGCGAGTCCTTGGCGGCGGCCAGGAATCGCTCCGCCCCTTGCTGATCCGTCACCACCGCCGCGTACCAAGGCCGCGGTCGGGCCGCGTTTGGTTTCGACTGCACGCGTTCGAGCGCCAAGCCGAACTTACGCGCCGCCTCCACGATGTCCCGGAAAGCCTGCGTTTTTTCCGCTTCAAGGGTGAATCTCAACGTGACGAGCATCCGCAGCAACTCAAATGTAGCCTCCGGATGTCCGTCCTGCCAGTTGCGCGGTTCACTAGGGTCGTGCTGCGTCGGCCCAAGCCAGCATCTGTTTCAAATCAGGCCGCCGGCCGATGCGTTGCGTCAGCGGAGCCGCGGGCGAAGCCTGCTGAGGCGACCCCGTGGCGCGCAACATCTGGCGCGCCTCGGATGGTGTCAGTAGCGCCTTTCCGCGTGCACGAAGGTTACCTTGCACGCAGGCGAGTGTGCCCGCGATGATTGGTGACGCGCTGGAGGTGCCGGAGAACGTATCGGTGTACCAGTGCGTCGGCACGCCACCCTGTAGATCACCGTACCCGCAGGACGTGACCTCGCGACCCCAGCCTTGTGCGTCGAACGCGGACCCGTGATTGGAAAAGTCCAGACGGGAGCGATCGGGGCCCCAGTTCTGAGCGTGCGTGCCCGGAGGCGGAGCACCGGCACCGACCAAGATCGCCCCGCAATCGGCGGGATTGCGACGAAACGGGTTCACCCAGCTTGAACCAAAACCGACGCCAGGCGTGTCGTAAATTGCATCGTCCAGATCCTCTGCTCCATTGCCGCCTGCCTCGACGACGATCACACCCCGCGAGACCGCGTAGGCGATAGCCTCGAAGTCATCAGGCCACCACTCGATCGCGATGTACCCCGCCTGATCCCTCCGCGCAGCGAATCCGAAACGCGGACCAGCGCGATGAATCTCGAGCAGCAGGATGTCCCCGGGCGAGCTTGCATCTGCCGCGTCTTCAATCGCTTGCGAGCTTGCAGCCGGAAAGGCACGCCAGGCCAGCGTCGCATCGTGCGCGATTCCGGTGACGCCGAAAGCATTCTGGTTCGCTCCGAGCACGCCTACGACGGCCGTCCCGTGATTCGTGTCTCCGCTCTGGGTTCCGCCGGTCAAACCGAGCTTGCCAACGAGATCCTCGTGCCCGGATTCCCAGGCCCATTCGAGGTCCGTGATTTTGACTCCGCCGCCCGCTCCGCCTGGTTTGGCCCACGCGAACGCCGCATTGATGCCCGCGGGAGCGCCATCCAGATAAATCTGGCGTGCCATGAAGCTCGGCGTGCCGCCCGCGGGCGGAGCACCACTTGCGATCATGCGGTTGATGAGTCGAGCCTCCGGGGCAGCGAGCGTCGGTGACTCACTCGCAGGCTTGATATACGCCGCTTCCGTGAGAGGCGAATTGGCGAGCGTTTCACGGAGGAGTTCGAGCTCGGAATCCGGCGCGTCCACCCTGAAGAAGCGCGTAGAGGCCGGACCCGTGAAGGCGGCGGGCGCCCCTGTGGCGAGAGCGCGGGCGGCGCTGGCTTTTCCTAGAATGGGCGCGAGGCTGGCTTGATGAGCAGCCAGCAGAGCCTGGAGCTGCTGGAGCTCCGGATCTCCTACGCCGGGCGGGCCGTCGCCGGCGAGTGCACTGCGCCCGCGCGAGTTCGCAATGGCAATGAGGACCCGCGGTGAACGGCACTGGTTCGATTGGTGCGCATCCATAATTGTTTGCTCCATGCTGAAAGACAAGGTCCTATGTGAACAAGGCTGATACTCAACCGCCGGCGCCGCCGGCGCCCGCGCTCGGAGCGACGGCAAAAGTGAAATCGCCTTCTTGTCCGAAGGAGTCGAAGCAACGAAGGACCCCCTCGGTGCCATCCTTCGCCGTTTCTCCGAACTCGATCTGGAGCTGGAATGCCTTCGGCTCTTCGCACGCGAAAGCGTCACTGGCTTTGATGAGCGAGATGACCCTGTCGAGCTTGCCGAGTGCTGGATCCACGAATTGAACCGTCGCGGCGCCCGGGAGAATTTCCTCAAGGACGCACGAGTCGAGCTCTCCGCTCGTACGAATGGTCGCGGGGTAAGTGACACCGCGTTCGAACTCGATCGTGGGGCCGTGAATTGCAGGCGCGGCGACGACCAGAAGCGACCGCGGTGGGGCCGTCGATCCAGCTGCGAAAGCCGTCACGACGGTCTGACCGGCAATACTCGGCAACCAATAGGCAAGAGCCTCCGCCTGACCATTCGACTTTTGCAAGGTGAGCTCGACGCTATGGTCGGTGCCCCCGACGAAGGAACCGGTGCTCGTCTGGGCGGTCACTTTTGCGCCCTCGGAACCGACCGCGGCAGTGATGCGAATCAATGCCGCCACACTCTGGTCGACCGGAACCGAACATACCTCGGGAGACCCACCGTCGCCGCCCGCCCCCCCCCCGCCACTGCTCGCGCTCCCCACGTACTCTACGGCCACCCCAAGACCGGCGACGGCGAGCCCTGGGGCGGGACCGAGCGGAACCACCGTTTCGTCGAGTGCCGAGGTGTAGTCGTCGCTGCACACCGTCTTTGCCGTCACCTCGAGGTTCGCTTCGCTTGCGCCCGCGCCGCGATTCGCCTCGAGATCGGAGCTCGACAGTTGAGCCGTCCACTCCTGGTCCTCCGCATTCGTGAGAGTCGCAGACACGCCGCCGACCCGAACGGCCTCGACCAGGACGCCGGAGGTCGTACGAACGACGACGGTATATGGAAATGTCGACACCGGCGCCGAACCCGCGGGAAGCCCCTTGCCCTGCGTGATTGTTGCGGTGACCGCAGAGGCCGAGGCATCATCACACGCGGCTGGATGGTGCCCCTGATTGTTGCAGGCAAATATCAAGAAGAGACCCGCGAGTGCGCAAGCACGCACGGCCCTCATGAAGCGTCTGGGTGGACCGGCCGCAGCTGCGCGTTCGTGAAGGGCACACTCGCATACCTCACACGTTCGATGAACAAGGCCCGCGACCCTGCCTTTTCGAGCGCGGAGATTGGAACCGGACCCTGCCGCTTGCTACCTCGATCGTGCCGTGGCTCCTGATGTGGCTGGTCTTCTACGAGTCGTGGCTCGCGACGGGTGAGTGGCAGGGGAAGGGCCATCCCGAAGCGACAACGAAATTGCCGGAGGCAACAGCGCTCACATGAGCCGCTTCAAGATCCTGAGCCTGGATGGTGGTGGTGTACGCGGTGCGTTCACGGCGGCGTTTCTCGCGACGGTCGAAGAGCAGGTGGGCGGTCCGCTCGGCGACTACTTCGACCTCATTGTCGGAACGAGTACGGGCGGGATAATCGCGACGGCCCTCGCCCTCGGGGTCTCCGCGCGAGACGTCAGCGCGATGTATCAGGAGCACGGCCGCGAAATTTTCACCCGGCAGCCACTGACCAAAGAGGCGCTCCCGAGGTGGTGGCATCGAGGATTGGCCTGGGCTGTGGGATGGGCCGTCAATCGCTGGCTCAGACCCTACGGGGTCGACGTCAACGCGTTGCTGCAGCCGAAGTACGGCAGCGCGCCCTTGGAACGAGCCCTTCACGAGGTTCTAGGCGATCGAAAGATCGGTGACGCGAGAACACGCCTGGTGCTGCCGACGGTCGATCTCGCAGCCGGTCGAGTCGTCGTCCTCAAGACCCCTCACCTTCCGGAGGCATGCACGCGCGACAGGCACTACTCCGCTGTCAGCGCCGCCATGAGCACGAGCGCTGCTCCAACCTACTTTTCCCACGTGACGATCGGCCACGGGAGCGCGTTCTGTGATGGCGGTGTATGGGCGAACAACCCCAGCGTGGTGGCCTTCGCAGAGGCGATCAAGATCAGCGAATGCTGCAACCGCACGAGCGACCCGCAGTTCGCGACAAACGATGTGTTCATGTTGTCCGTAGGCACCGGCCAGACGAACTTCTCTCTCGCTCCGTCGCGGACCTCCACTGGCATACTTTGGTGGGCGCCACGGCGCATTCTCGATGTCACGTTGCTCGCCCAGGCCCAGGGGGCACAAACTACGGCGCGGTATCTCTTAGGCGAACGTCTTCACCGCATTGACCACGTTCTTCCCGACGCCTCGTGGACGCTGGACGGAGTTGAGCACTTGCCGACACTAGCCAACCGAGGACAACTGGCAGCGCATGAGCATCTATCAAGGTTGACGCCGGTCTTTTTCGCCGACCGCGCCGTCCCCTTCGCTCCTTACCCCGGGTAGTGGTCTGCTCGGGACGAGGCGGGGCATGCACACTACCTATCGTCCCCTCCGTTACTCGACGGTCACCCGTTCGGGCGCGGTCGAGCCGGTGGGCCAGCTTCCCGTGCCCCAACAGTAGACGTTGCCTCGCTCGAGCGCGCAGTTGCGCGCTTCGCCTCCCACCGAGATCGCAGTGACTCCCGAGCTCAGCCCGAGCACTGGTGTCGGTACGTGGCGATCGACGGTCGTTCCGTCACCGACCGACGACCAGAGATTGAACCCCCAGCAGTAAGCCGCGCCCCGCGCGATCGCGCAGGTTGTTTCAGGGCCAGCCGAGATCTGATCGATTGAAGCGGAGGAGACTCCGTCACTCGCGTTCGGGTCGGTCACGTCGACCGGCGTCGCGCTGTCCTCGGTCTTTCCGTTGCCGAGAGCGCCGTAGTAATTCGCGCCCCAGCAAATAGCGTGAGCCGCGTCATTGGCTCCGGCTCCACCCATGCCGGCGGCTCCGTCGGTATCGAGCAGAGCACAGGCGACGTTGCCGCCGGTCGAGACTGCGTATGCTCCACGCGTGCCGGGGACTTCGAGTGGAACGACGTCGTGTTGGCCGGTGACCTCCTGCCCCCAACACGCAACGGTGCCGTTCCGAACCGCGCAGGTCTGGTACTCCCCAGCCTCAATCATCGTGACACCGCTGCTTGCGCCCTGAACCGCCGTCGGTGACGACCTGTCGTCACTCGAATCGTCGCCGACCTGTCCGAACTCGTTGTGGCCCCAGCAATACGCCGCATCGCCCACAAGGGCACACGTGTGATTGCCACCGGCCGAAATGGCCGTGACGCTCGAGCCGAGCATTTCGACCCGCACCGGCACCGGGCTGTCATCCGTCGAGCCGTCCCCGAGTTGTCCGTAGGCGTTCAGACCCCAACACCAGACCTCGCCGCCCACCAGAGCGCATGTGTGATAGTAGCCGGCCGAAATCGCTTTCACGCCGGAGACGAGTCCGCTCACCGGCACACCGACGTCGCTGTTCATACCCGAACCGTCGCCGAGCTGACCGACGCGGTTATCGCCCCAGCAACGCACGCCGCCGCGAACGATGGCACATGCATGCCAATAGCCGACACTGACTGCGTCGACGGAACCCGCGGGGGTGGAACCGGGGGCGCCACCGTCAGCTTGGCCTCCGACCGTAGCGCCCCCACTCGAAATGCCGCCCGTCCCGTAGTTACCGACCCCGCCGTAGGAGGGCGCGCCCGCGCCCCTCCCCGCATCGGCGCCGCCCGCGGTTGAAACGCCGCCCGCGTTCGAAACGCCGCCCGCGCTCGTCGCCGCCGTATTACCCGCAATCGACGCGTTGCCTCCGGCTCCGCCACCACCTGCTCTGCCGGCCGTCCCAACGCCGACCGCGCCGATACCTCCACTACGACCGGCACCGACTGACCCGCTCGCACCAGCTCGTACACCCTCCGAGCGCCCATGCGAGTCGGTCGACCCGCATGCAACCGACCAGGTCACGATCACTCCAAGCACGAGCCTGCGTTCAAGCATCACGGGACCTCGCAAGTCTACTGCACCATCGATTTGACGCGACTCGAGCCACTCCTGCGACGTTCAAGGCCTCTCAACGTCCTCCGCGTCGGGATAATCCTTGCGTGCGTCGTCGAGACCCACTTCCAAACACATCTCTGGGGAAAGCCACTCGAATGCTGCTAGACCCAGGATTTCGGCGACAACATCGCGGACGCGCTTGCCCGCACTCGAGCCAGCTGCCACTTCGACGAGCAAGCGTTCGAGGTCATCAGCGTTGTTCAACGAGAGCACGTCGCTGTCGACCAATGCCGAGCGAAGCTCACGCGCGAAGGTCCCTCCCGGCGGTTGCCCGGTGAGCGCAGTTCCCCAGATGAACGACATCTGGCCGGATCTAGAGCCATCTCGGTAGAAGTCGACCCCGAGGCCGTAGTCGTCCGAGTACGACCACCGCAGGACGGTTCCGCGCCACTGCCCGACCAACTTCGCTTCGTCTTCGCGATCAAATGGCACGAAGCAAGTCCAATAGTCATTGGACGCCACGATCCGTCCGGCGACTTGCCTCACGATCACGAACTGGCGCACCACTGCGTGCGAGGCGCGTCGGAAATGGAAGCTTGTGCCTATTTCGCTCACGCTAGGTTCTCTTTTGGCCAAGACGCGTCAAAAATACCGCCGGCCCCCCAGGGGGCTCGGTTCGCAATTCACTACTGGGAATCCCCAAATTTGCCAATGCGTACTTCAAGTTGACCGCGACTTCCCATGCGTCCTTTAGCTGATCCAGAGTCGGCCCATAACGTTTACCTTCGGAGCTAAGCTCGGGCCAAAAGCGAACCCCGGCCTCGACATAGGGAATAAGCAGTGATCGATCTTCGTGCAGGGCACCGGTAGTGAGTTGACCCACTGCGCCCAGAAACCGCCAGGCGTCTGCAAGCGACCACCTCATCCATGCATCCATCGTCACGAGCATTTCGGACGCCGGCACCAGGTCGAAGAGGGATTCAGTTAGCGCATAGCAATGGAAGTGTTCACCCGGCATCTGAAACCGCTCGCCCTCCACCAGCAACAAGCCTTCCACATCCTTAGTGTCGACCAAGGGACCGTAATCCAAGCGATCAAACTCGCGCGTCGCGACCACTTCCCTCAGCTTCTTCTTCGCCCTCGACTTGACGGCGCCTGCGCGCCCATGGAGCATGCCTGGAATCTTCATGGCAACTCCGACTACGGTACCACAAGCGGCGCCGTCTCCAACAATCGCAGCAACCACGGCGCCGCCCCCATTGGCGCGAGAAGAGGATCGACCTCTGGCGACGGGAATCCTATTCTCTCGTAACTGCTCACGCCGTCAACGTCGGACCAATATTGCACCGTGTACCCCCAAACTTTCACGGTGCCCGATGTTCCGACAGCCCCAGCTGACCCAAGCCTGGCTCCAACGCCCCGCCCACCATCGAGCCCATTCAGCTGATCAACATAACTTTGCGCATCCTGCACACCTTCGCTCTCGAGGCCAACGGCCTTAATGTCGTAGACCCCGCCAGTGGTGAAATTGAAGATATCTGGGTAGCTCCAGCGACTACCACCCGACCTACCAAGAGCCTTACCTATCGTCGACACAGCCCTCTCCAGGAAGATTCGATTCCCAAAGTTCTCGTCTCTATACGCCGCCTCGATTGCCCTGTGAACCGCAGAGCCGAAGAGCATATACACAGGGTTGTATTTGTTTGGATTCGAATTGCCGGCGATCGCCCCTGCGAGAATCGGGTCCGCGCCACCTTGGCCGGCTCCGGCCTTCACAGGACTCTGCGCACGATGGGTTTGGGCTGCGCCATTGATGGAATAGCCGGGTCTTGCCGCAAACGGATCGCCCACAACCGCTTCGATGGCGATATCAGCGGCCGTTCCACCGATGAACGCAGCGGTATTTAACACACTGCCTAGGTTGACGGCATTGTTGGCGAGCGCACTACCCGCATTTTCGGAGGAACCGGACGCGGCCGATGCACTTGAGGAGCCAGTATTAGGATACGCCGCCGAGTACGGACCCAGCTGCGTACAGATAAACCCTACCGCGCAAAATCCGCTCGGATCAGTGAGATTCACCGGATCATTAAACACATAACTGTAGCGATTGAGCCCCTGTGACCAGAACGGGGTCGCCATCATTGGATCGGGGCTCGCAAAGCGACCCGCGAGTGGATCGTAGATCCGCCCGTTCATATCGATTAGTCCGAGGTCGCGGTCGTGATCATTTCCAGCAAACCCAGCGCGCGTAACTTCGGGTGCAGATGGATTAAGATCGGCACCAAACGGCTCAAATTGCTGTTTGGAGCTGTCAGATGTCGTTGCAGAGCTGATTGTATCGACTGTGTCAACATCATCGGCGTGGAAGAAGGAGAGCTTGTCCGGAGAGTTTGGTTTACGTAAAATCTCTCCGATCGCCCGTGAGCCAGCAAACAAGCGGAACCGCTCCTCGATAGTGCTGCCGTCGCTCGCAGCGAGTCGCTGATAAAGGTTGGAAATAAAGTAACGCGTCCTGTCCACGTCTCGGCGAACAAGCCGCACCTGGTCTGCGGTATATTCGAACGTAGTCGGCTCTGCCCCGGACGTGATCCTCGCCGGCAGATTCGAGGTCGTATAACTGATGCTCTGCACACCGCCGGGGATGTCGGGACCCAAACGATTCTGGACATTACCGCTGGCGTCGTACTGATAAACGTTCGAGCCCACCGAGGCGACGAGGTGCGGCTGATTAGAATAGTAGCCGATGGCTCGCTGGCCATTCTGTGTAATATTGCCATAGTTGTCGTACCCATAGCCGAGGTGTTGGACCTGGCTGCCGGCGGGGTTCGTGAGATCTGCCGACAGAAGCCGACCGAGAGCATCATAGGTGTACGCGGCCGTGCCCATGGTCGAAGAGCGATTCGATACTTGGCCGTTGCCGTTGCGCTGATAAGTTATGCTCTGAAGCGTGTCGGTCGTTTGCGACGGCGAGACTTGGGTCGTGGTGATGGTCTTGAGGAACTGGCGACTCTGATCATAGCCGTAGGCGGTGTGGGCGCCATTTCCGAATGTCTCGTCCTGAACAAGATGGCCCGCAAATGCGTCGTTCACTATCCAGAGTGACTTTGGCACACCACTTTGAACCTGACTGAGCTCGGCGAGATTACCGAAATCGTCGTAGCGATATTTCGCAACGATGGGGGCACCGCTTCCGAGATCTGGATAATTGATCTGGTCGAGGCGTCCGAGGTCATCATAGTCGTACACAAGGGAATAAGCGCTGCCGTCCACAGTGTAGTCGGCACGTTTCAGGAGACCGCGGTTCGGTGTGGCCACCGCCTCGTAGGTGTAGTCGATGCGCTGCCCGGCGGGGTTTGCGGTACTTCCAGGGGAGATCTGAGTGGAGAGTCGGCCGAGCGCGTTTACCCCCTGGTCGTAAATCCAAGTCGCCGTGCCGTCGCCGTCCGAGACGCTCGTCAGACGACCCAACGCGTCGTGGAAGAAGGTTCGCGTCCGTTGTTGCGTGTCGGTTGCGGTCGCGAGTTCGTCGAAGCCGTTGTACGTGTTCGTGGACTTCCCCGTGTCAGGGTCCGTGTGGCTGAGGAGACGACCATACCCGTCAACTTGCAGGACGTGCGTTGGGCCTTGGGCTGACGCACTCTCAGCTGTAAGGTCGGAATTTTCGACCATGACGCGGAGTTGAGCAAGGGTGTCCCAGAAATACGTCGTATAGAGCGGTGCCGGGTCGATATTGTCCCCATCGAAGGCGCGGATGACTTGCCCGTGCAGGTCGAGTATGGCCACGCTCTGGAGACCCGACTCGTCGATCTGTTCAACGACGTCTTGCGCGCAGCCGAGCATCGAGGGATAGGGCGAACAAAGCAGGTCGCGCACCCACGACCCGTGCTGGGTCGCAAGAGTGGCAATGCTCGCGTACTGGCGCTGCATGAATGTACCGTCGGCGTGCTGAGCGACGGTCAGGCGGTCTAGGCCATCATACTGATAAAGACTGAGCGGAACCTCACCCCCACTAGCCGTATAAGGCAATGTGCTGCCTACTAGCCGCCCTCGATTGTCGTACGCGCGGTCCGCGATGACCACCTCTGCGTTGTAGCCTTCGCTTTCCGTGTGAACAGTCCGCCCATGATTGTCGATGTCGCCAAGTGTGTTTCCACTCCTGGTTCCCTGCGCGCCTTGCGTGGTCGTTGTAATCCGCAAGCGAGGGTAAGTCGGACCGACAGCATTCGTAACGGTGCCGTCCTCCTTGGTATAGGTATAGAGGGTTGTTGCTCCCCCGGCGTCGACGGTTTCGTGCAGTAAGCCGAGACCGTCGTAGCTGCGCAGGGTTGCGACCCCGTTCGGGTCGGTCGTTGTCTTAGGCAAGCCCCAGCGCTCGTCGTAGTGGAGCTCGTTGGTTTGGTTGTACCTCGTGAGCGTGTACGGGAAAACGTGGTCCCCGTCGTAACCAATGGTGGTGATACGCGGTGCTTCGCCGGTCGTGACCGTCTCCTTCACTTGATACGGCAAGCCATAGTCATCGAGCGAATAGGTGGTGGTGCGCTCTTCGCTGCCCCGCCCTGGCCCTCGAGTCATGGAATACAGCCGTCCCAACGAATCGTAGGCCGGATCCCAGATCTGCGGTTCGCTCGCTCCCGCGATGGTTGACCCGGAAACGGTGATCAGTTCCGGGTTGGAGATCAGCCACGCGCCTTCGTCTGGGGCGTAGTCAGTCTTCGTCTCGGTGCTCTCGAACTGATTGTCGCATTCGCTCGTGTGACGGGTCACGTTGCCGTATTGATCCGGCGTGAACCCTTCGACGCATGTCGTCGTTAGACTGTCGTTGTCGGCCGTGAACAGTCGATCGTAGACTGACGAAGTGCGCCCTGTCATCGCGGCGAACGGAAGCCCGGCGGTGGACACCTCGACGGCCCATGTGTTTTCGACGACGGACTTGTGCAAATGACCGGCGGATTCGATTGCCGACGGGTCGCTCGATACCTCTTGGCTAACCGTGATCGTTTTGGGCATCCCAGCCGTCGGATACAGGTACCCCGGAGTCGCGTCGCCGTCGGCGAGACGAGCACCGCTAAAGCTGAAGCGTGCCGGCGGCTCAAAAACTGTCTCAGTCGTGCGATCTGGCGGTGCAAACGGAAGAGTATCGAACGCTTCAGTCACCGTGACCTTGTCGAAGCCGAGCCAACCGTGTCCGGCGACGTTCGTGCGGCCGTTCAAGTAGGTGTAGCTGAAGGCGTGCTCCCCGTTTCCGGAGCCGTCGGCGTTCTTTACACCCTGAGTATAGCTGGTCACGAGGCCGGTCATGTGCTTCAAGCACGTCTCGGGCCAGGTCGACCCCGTGCAGGTGTCACCGTAGCGTCCGGGCTCGTCATAGCTGATCGACGTGTAGTTGCCGGAACCGTCCACAACACTCGACAAAAGTCGGGTCTTCACCGGGTGGCCGTAGAAGATGCCATGAGGGCCGAAGAGATCCACCGCCCCGTCGCCATTGATGTCCGCGGCGGCGTTGAACGTTGCCGTGGTCTGGTTACCTTGGTCACCGATGACTCTCTGAATCTCGGGCAGGGGCGTCAGCGAGAAGGCCGACACGTCGCTATTTGGAACGATGGCGTAGTTGTAGAAGTGAATATCGTCGTTCTGTGTCCAACTCTCCACCACATCGTCGACTCCGTCGGAATTGACGTCGAGTACCGCAGACGTACGGTAATCATATCCACTCGGCGCAATGGGATGATCGAGCGTCCTCGAGACGAAGCCGTGGTTGCCGGTGTTGGTCCACACGGTAATCTTGTTGCCGCTCATGCGGTAGATGTCGGGTAGGCCGTCACCATTGAAGTCCGCCACCGCCATGCCTTGCCCATATTGCGATTGGCCGACGTCCGTCAATTGCACGGGTTGCCAGGAAAGGAGCGGTACTCCGCCGCCGGCGGAGTACCGGAGGACGTACCAGCTCCCTTGGGGTTGGCCGGACAGAGCGAACGGGTCGTAGTAGCGGACCAGGAGGTCTTGAACGCCATCGCCGTCGATATCGACGATGTTGTAGGCGGGCGTCTGTTGGTTGCTACACAAGACGAGCGGAGGGTCCGACGGACCTCTCTTCAGCTGGATGGGGTCACTGAAGTATTTGTCGAATGGAACCGACTGGGCTCCCAGGTTTTGCGGCAGGCGGAGACGAACCTCGAGCGTGTCCGCACCCGCACACGAAACAATGTCCTGGAGTGAATCGCCATCTACGTCGAAAACAATCGGGCCCTGTGAAAAAGACGTGATGCCGCCTGCGGGAGCAACGGGAACCGGGTACGGCGAGAACGACCCGTCACCGTTCGAAGCAGAGACAGTGAGGGCCGCTGCTTGGCCGGTGAAGGAGCAAACACCGGCGACGTCGTCGCGACCGTCTCGATTGAAGTCGAGGAGGTATAGCGGGAAACCCGCATGACACGGCAGGCCGGTCGCGTCCGCCCCCTGGATGGGCGCCTTTCCATCTTTATCGTAGCTCGTGAATCCGGTGCCGAAGAGGATGGTATCCTGTTCATGCACCTTGGGCTTCTTTGCGAGAGCGCCGAAGAAGATCTCACTGCCGACGGTGTACGCCAGACCAACGACGGCCCCGACTCCACCGGTTACGGCGCCCGAAGCAACCAAGATGTCCACGCCCACCTGGGTCGCGATGTCGCTTACCGTTTTCACGGTGCTCAGCGTGGAGTTCGCGGGCACGCCATCCACGGTCACCATCGTCTCGAGGTAATCGTCGATGCCGTCGCCATTGGCGTCGAGTTCCGACATGCCGCTAAGGTCCAGGTACGGATAGTTCGAGGCGTCGAACCTCGTGGTTCCCTCGGTGCTGTACATAAACTTTGTCGAAGGCTTGCACCGCGCCTGCGTGTCACCTTCACATTCAGTGATCTCGCTAAGCTCGCTCGGGCCGTTGTCGGGATATTTCAGCGAATAATTGAGAACCGGAACATGGTCAATGGCGGTCGTGTGAGCTTCCCCGGATTTTCAGGACACCCGGCGAGGAGGGTATCCTCGGGGATAGTTCATGGAAGCGAACGGCAAACGGAAGCGAAAGAAGCACGCAGAAGAGTTCAAGCGTGAAGCGGTTCGGCTG